>Ga0315336_1000004_pt1:65000-3121875 | contig 3121875 bp, 2593 predicted proteins | sample ASW5metaG_FD_204512 | JGI IMG/M metagenome (GOLD analysis project Ga0315336, IMG submission 204512) | Ammonia-oxidizing marine archaeal communities from Monterey Bay, California, United States - ASW #5 | ecosystem: Environmental > Aquatic > Marine > Intertidal zone | place... | reverse complement strand
CGCCGAGGGGTGGACCGCCTCCAGGAGCGCCGCCGATGGGTGGACCGCCTCCAGGGGCGCCGCCGATGGGTGGACCGCCTCCAGGAGCACCGCCGATGGGTGGACCGCCTCCAGGAGCACCGCCGATGGGTGGACCGCCTCCAGGAGCACCGCCGATGGGTGGACCGCCGCCAGGGGCGCCGCCGATGGGTGGACCGCCTCCGGGTGCGCCGCCGATGGGTGGACCGCCTCCGGGTGCGCCGCCTCCAGGGGCGCCTCCGATGGGGGGAATGGGTGCGCCGCCTCCAGGAGCACCGCCGATGGGTGGACCGCCTCCAGGAGCACCGCCGATGGGTGCGCCGCCTCCAGGAGCCTCGCCGATGTCAGGACCACCGCCAGGCGGACCACCGCCAGGTATGGGCGGACCACCGCCGGGTATGGGCGGACCACCGCCGGGTGGCGCACCGATGGGCGGACCACCGCCGGGTGGCGCACCGATGGGCGGACAGCCCATGTCCGGACCACCACCGGGCGCGCCGATGGGTGGACAGCCCATGTCGGCTCCACCACCGGGCCAGCGACCGCCGACCGAACAAGTCAGCCCACTACAGCCGCCGTACCTGGCTTCGGGGACGGCAAAACGCGCAGGCGGACCGGCCGAGCCATGGGCGGACTCGCTCAGACTGCTCATGATCGTATTCGGCGCCGCTCTTCTCGTCGGCTTCGTAGCGCCGTGGAGCTTCAGCCCGACCACATTCTCGTGGACGAAGATCGGTGACGCGCCGACCTTCGTAAAGATCCAACGCATGCTGCTCGTGGGTACGGGCATCCTCGCATTGGTGTTCGCATTTCTTCCTGTGGCAACCCTGGGACGCGGCATCGCCGCCGTTGCACTGGGCACCACACCAATCGTCTACGACATCGTCGGCGCGCCCGGCCCGCTCAGATGGCGACCGCTCGTAATCTTCGTCGGCATGATTATCGTCGTTGGCGGTCTGTTGCTGCGTTCCCAATACAAGAGCTCCAGTTCTGCCCGCATCTTCGTGACTGTCGGCGCGGCACTGGTCCTGGTGAGTTATTTGCTCCCAGACAGCGGTGCCATCCCCGTCAAGGCCATGTTCGAGGCGATCGCGGATTCGCCGGGCAAGGTGAAACCGATGGCGTTCGTCACGCTGATGCCGTTCTTCCTGGCGTTGCTCTCGCTCATCGTGTGGATTCCAGCACCGAGCACCGCGGCGGGAACCGGTATCGCCTGGGCGTGGATCTTGTGGCCGATCGCCCTGAGTCTCGCCACCTTGATAGCGTCACCGGCTATTGGCAAATACATCAAGGCCAATATGCATGGCGTGTTCTGGCGACCAATCGCAATAAGCGCGTGGATCACCATGGCTGGGTACGGCTTCGCCACGATCATCGGCAAGCAAAACGAAGCTTGAAGCTGACCGGTGGCTGGCCGCCGAGAACTAGAATTGGGGCGCTCGGTCGTCGGGCGTCCCATCACCGCATTACACTTTCTGCCGCCGGCGTACGCGAAAGCGCGACCGGCGGCAGTTTTGTTTGGCGCGATCCACGGGGACGAGCCTCTCGGCGTTCACTGCTTGCTGAAGCTCGCCGAAGATCTGATCTCCATGCCGCCAGGACGCGACACGTGGATCATTCCCGCGCTCAACGTCGATGGTCTCGCCGGCGGCAGTAAGAACAACGCCAACGACGTCGACCTCAACCGCAACTTCGCAGCGGCCAATTGGACTGCCAAACACAAGCCCGGATACAACCCGGGCGCCGGCCCAGAGTCCGAGCCGGAAAGCGAATTGCTTAGCGCGCTGATCGAACGTGTTGGTGCGACCCGGTTGATCGCATTGCACTCCCCTTACCGCACGGTCAACTGGGACGGCGACGGCGAACAGCTGGCGAACGAGATGGCGGAGCTCAACGGCTACGGAGCGTCCGCCGACATCGGTTACCCAACACCTGGTTCGTTTGGCTCCAAGTACGGCGTGGACCAGCACCTTGAAGTCATCACTCTGGAAATTCCGTTCCTCAGCGAGGCGGAAGCGTGGGAGCAAAACCGCGCGGCGCTTCGCCACTGCCTGGACCTGCCAACCACCGTGCACCCGTCCGGCAAACCAGCCGATTAGCCGCGGAAACGGCGGGTGTTGGTGACTGCCAGAGCGCTTTGACAGGATAGCTCTTGCTTTGCGGTGTGACTTTTTGTCACACTGCGGCCAGTGTCAGCGCGCCCCCCATTACCCTGGAGCGAATTCCTACAGCTCCATGTGGTTAAAAAGGTTGTGAAAATCGTCAACCAGCGGTGGAGCCTCGGCGTCGGTTTCATCGATACCAACGGTCGACGGGTCAAGCCGCCCAGAACCAATGGCTACGCGCCGGTGCGCGGGCTGTGTCAGGTGATTCAGGATCGGGGTGCGGGGGAGAGCGCCTGTGAAGGCACCAGCTTCGAGAGCCTGCGCGCGCTCAGCGAACGCGCCACTGAAGAACGGCCGAGCACACTCACCTTCGAGATCACCTGCCACGCGGGACTCACCGAAGTGATAGCACCGATTGTCGTCGACGATGATGTGGTGGGTGCACTCGTATGCGGCGGCATGCTGATTCAACCCGAGCAGGCAGAAGCCACAGTCGAGCAGGAACTGACCGCGCTCGACCGCCGGGTCGATGCACTCGCCCTCGTCGCCGACGACTACGCGCACGCGCGGCGGCGCCACCCCTGGTTGTCCAGAGAAGACGTGTCGTTCGTCGTGGAGCTGCTACAAGCTGCGACCGAAGAAATCGCCGTGTACTACGGCGACACATTGCGCAAGCAACGCAAACACAGCGCGATCGAAAGCCCGTTTGCCACGCGGTACAGCTACGACGCCATCATCGGCCGCTCCAAACCGATGCATGATCTATACAGTTTGCTCGATCGGATCGTGCAATCCGATTCTACCGTGCTGATCCAGGGCGAGAACGGTACCGGTAAGGAACTGGTCGCCCGGGCCATTCACTACAACAGCGCGCGTAAGAACCGCCGCTTCGTCGTGACTAACTGCTCAGCGTTCAACGACAACCTGCTCGACTCGGAGTTGTTCGGCCACAAGCGCGGCGCGTTCACTGGCGCGATTTCTGATAAACAGGGTCTGTTCGAGGCGGCCGATCAGGGCACCTTCTTCCTCGACGAAATCGGTGACATGTCGCCGACGCTCCAGGTGAAGGTGCTGCGCGTGCTTCAGGAGGGCACCCTGACGCCAGTTGGCGACACGGAGCAACGCAACGTCGATGTCCGGATCATCGCCGCCACCAACCGCGACCTGAAGCAGATGGTCGCCAACGGGAGCTTCCGCGAAGACCTTTATTACCGCATCAACGTGATCAACCTGGAGATCCCGCCGCTGCGCGAACGCGTCGACGACATCGAACTACTGGTCGAACATTTCCTAAAAAAACACTCCAAAGGTGGCCGGCTCAAGTCGCGACGCATGGCTGATTCGTGCATGGAACGCCTCCGCCACTACAGCTGGCCGGGAAACGTGCGCGAGCTCGAGAACGAAGTCGAGCGCCTGGTTGTGCTCACCGGTGACGAACGCGTTCTCGAAGAACGGTTGCTATCGGCGCGAATTCGCCAACACGTTCCCGCCGCTGCGCGCAGCGTACCAACGACGCACCATTCGTTGCCCGACGCCGTGAAGAGCCTGGAGCGGCAGATGATCCTCGAGGCCCTGGAGCGTCACAACTGGAACAAGACCCGTGCTTCAGCGGAGCTGCGCATCTCCAGGCGCAACCTGATCCGCCTCGTACAAAAATACGAGCTGGAAAAGGACCGCGACAGCGGCAAAGGCATCACCGCCGTCTAGCGGCCACGAAGGCGTCGCGAAACCGCCGGGTTATTCGTCCGCTATTTCGAACATGAGTTCGTCGACATAGCACCAGTGCCAACTCGCTCCAGGCTCGACCGAACGCATTACCGGGTGACCTGTACGCTGGAAATGATCAGTGGCGTGCTTTCCGGGAGTCGAATCACAACATCCCACGTGACCGCACTCGACACACATTCGCAGCTGGACTGGTGTAACCCCGTCTGCGACGCACGCCTCGCAACTCTCGCTCTGCCGCGGAGCGTTGGTCAGCCCTTCCTGGTGGCTACAACTTCCCTTGTCTGCCTTGTCCAACACCGCGCCATTCTACACGACTGAACTCCGGCTGCTGCGCGCCCGCGTACTGACCGTTCTACCCAGAAAGCCGCGGCTCAGGCGTAGATAGCCGTCAACGCGCCGGCGATCTCCGGGTAGCGAAACGCGAAACCCGCCTGACTGAGGGCGGCTGGAATGGCCCGGCGACCGTTGATCAAATACTCGTGAAACTCGCCCACCGCTAACCTCAACGCGAACGCTGGCACGGGAGCGATGGCCGGTCTGCGCAGCGCGCTCGCCAGAGCCCTGGTGAATTCGCGGTTGCGCACTGGTGTCGGCGCGACCAGATTGACGGGACCATTGAGGTCGTTCGTGTCGAGGGCGAACAGGTAACCGGCGACAGCATCGTCCATGTGAATCCACGAAAACCACTGGCGGCCGTTGGACAGCCGACCACCAACCAGCATCTTGAACGGTCTGGCGATCTGAGCCAGCGGCCCGTCGTCGCCCAGGACAACCCCGCTGCGCATGCAGACGACACGCACGCCATGCTCCCGGGCGCGCAACGCTTCCTTCTCCCACTTGCGGCAAAGTCGCGCGAGAAAACTGTCGCCGGGCCGATCTTGTTCGGTTACTTCCATCTCGTCTTCGAGATCCGCGATACCCAGGGCGTCGATCTCGACGTCGAACGGGTAGTAATCGATGCCCGAAGCGCTCACGAGCACTTTGGGTGGAGACTCCGCGGAGCCGATCGCCTCGACCAGATAGCGAGTCGTCTCGACCCGGCTATCAACGAGTATCTGGCGATACTGAGCGTTCCAGCGCTTGCCGCCGATCGATTGTCCCGCCAGATTGATCAGCGCATCGTGCCCAGACACCTGGGCTTGCCAGTCACCACCGAGAGACGGGTCGCCAGCAACCACGTCGACTCCGGCGCCAAAGACGGCGGTGGCGCGCTCCTTGTTCCGGCTGAGCACGGTCACATGGTCGCCGCGCTCGCGCAGCGCCGACACCAACGCCTTGCCAACGAATCCGGTACCGCCCGTGATGAAGACTCTGCGACTCACGAATTCAGACTACCGCCGCGCTGCCGCGACCAGGCGTTGCCGGGGCCGCCAATTTGCCGACCACGAAGCGTTTGGCCTGATCGATCGCATCGACGAGATCGACTCCAGTGGCGAGTCCGCACGCGATCGCCGACGACAACGCGCAGCCCGTGCCGTGCACGTCGGTGCCCCCGGTAATTCGATCGCCACTCAGCTCTTGAGTCGCACCGTTGCTGGCCAATACGTCGATGACGTTTTCGCCGGCCAGATGACCGCCGGTGATCAACACCGCGCAATCCAGGCGCTGATGAAGAGCGAGGCTGGCCGAGTGCATGGTTTTCACGCTGTCGATGGTTTGCCCACAGAGCAGCTCTGCCTCAGCGATGTTTGGAGTGACCAACGTTAGGTGATCAGCCAGGGTAGCGGCAGCGTCCACGACATTGCCCGCGTACAGGGCGACACCGCCGCGGGTTGGCCGCACGATCGGATCCCATACCACCGGCGCCGCCGTCAGCTGCAACGCATCGGAGACTACCTTGCACAGATGCTCGTCCCCGAGCATCCCGATCTTCACCGCGGCGATCTCAACGTCACTCAACAGCGCGTGTAGCTGGCCATCGACCCGTTCGGCGTTCGCCGCTTCGACAGCGCGAACACCAGAAGTATCTTGTTCCGTCAGCGCGGAAACGACGCCCACCGGACGCAGTCCGTGTTCGCTCACGACGCGCACATCGGCGATGAATCCGGCCCCACCACTCGGGTCGAGGCCGGAAACGATGAGCACATGTTTGGCCATCGCTACCGCTGCCTAGCCGTCAAAAGCCGGCAGGCCGGTGATGTCCTTACCCACGATCAACGTATGGATGTCGTGGGTGCCCTCGTAGGTGTAGACGGTCTCCAGGTTGAGCATGTGCCGACCGCACTGATAGTCGTTGGTGATGCCGTTTGCACCCAGAATGTCCCGGGCGTCCCGAGCGATATTCCGTGCCGCCGACACGTTGTTGTGTTTGGTCAATGAAACCTGCCGCGGCTCGATCTTGCCCGCTTCCTTGAGCCGGCCCAGTCGCTGACACATCAGTTGCGCCTTGGTGATCTCACTGACCATGTGCACCAGCTTTTGCTGCACTAGCTGATACCCAGCGATCGGACGGGAGAACTGAACCCGGTCCTTGGCGTAGCTCAACGCCTCGTCGTAGCAAGCGAGCATGCTGCCAATCACGCCAAAGCAGATGCCAAAACGAGCCTGAGACAAGCACGAGAGCGGACCGCGCATTCCCGATACGCCGGGTAAAAGCGCATCCTCGCCAATTTCACAATCTTCCATGACGAGTTCGCTGGTGACCGACGCACGCAGGGACCACTTGCCGTGGATGTCGCTGGTGGAAAAGCCCTTGGAGTCAGTGGGCACGAGGAACCCGTGCACGCGGCCATCGAGCTTGGCCCAAACGAGCGCGACCTGAGCCATGCTGCCGTTGGTGATCCAACGCTTGGTTCCGTTGAGCACGTAACCGTTGCTGGTCTTCTTGGCGGTCGTCAGCATCCCGGTCGGGTTCGAGCCGAAGTCGGGCTCGGTGAGACCGAAACAACCGATGAGGGTACCTTTGGCCATGCTGGGCAGGTACCGCTCCTTCTGTGCTTCGGAGCCGTACTTCCAGATGGGAAACATGACCAGCGAACCCTGCACGGAGCAGAAGCTTCGAATGCCAGTGTCTGCGCGTTCGAGTTCCTGACAGATGAGTCCGTAGGCGGTGGCGCTCATGCCGGGGCAGCCATAGCCGGTGAGCGACGGACCGAGCAAACCGAGCTCGCCGAACTTTGGAATCAGCTCGGAGGGAAACGTCCCGTCTTCGAAGTGCTTGCCGATACCGGGAAGAATTTCCGCAGTGACGAAGCTGCGAACTGTGTCGCGCGCCATGCGTTCTTCCTCGGTGTAGAGCTCGTCGATTCCGAAATAGTCCAGTTCACGAAATGCCATACTGTTGCCCTCTCCGGTGAAAAGTAGCTCTTGCGCGCTACGCCGATATACTTCCATTGTCGTGCGCCGCGCAACCGCTCTCGTAATCACAGCATGCTTAACCTTCATCGTGGGCGAAGGTCAGGCGGCAAACACGGAGGTCAGCCGCCTCGGCAAGGCATATCGTGCCTTCGAGGCCGGGAACTATCGTGCCGCTTTGGCCCAGGCCAAGCGGATTCGCCGCCAACGTCTGCGCAACGACGACTACGCCCTGTATATCCTGGCTCAGTCCGCCTACTTGACCGGGGACATGAAGGGGGCCATGACCGCGTTCCAGGGCCTGCGCAAACACGGAGGTTCGCGGTTCCGCGCGGTCGCGCCATGGCGAGTCGCCGATTGTTTGTGGCAGATGAAGCGTTATCAAACGGCCCAGACCGCGTATCGGCGGCTAGTGAATCAGGCTCCGCAGCGCTCGCCCGGAGATCTCGGACTGGCGCGGTTTCGCATCGGCGAAGCTCTCCGGCGGGCGGGCAAGACCAACAAGGCCATCGCAGCCTTTCGCAGGTTCCTGCGCAATCACCCGGCGCACCCACTGACGCAGCGCGCCGACCTTGCCCTGGTTCGACTCGGCGGGGTTCGCGGCGCCCAGCTCAATCACGTTGATCGGCTGGTCCGCGCCAAGCGCCTGACCGTCGCGCACAAATGGCACGAGTCCATTGCCGAGCTGTCTCTGCTCGACGATGCCCTGCCAGCCCGGGTTCGCCTGCAGCGCGACTACGACTACGCGATGACCCTGTTCAAGATGCGTCACCGCTACGGCGACGCCGGCAAAATCTTGCTGCGCATCTACCATCGGCTCGGACCGTCAGCCGCCAAGGCGCTGTTCCATGGTGCGCGCGCCAAGTCGCGGGCGGATCACGACAAGGTGGCTATCCGCTACTACTTGAAGTTGGTGCGCCTCTACCCGTCCTCGCCCTATGCGCCCCAGGCTCAGTTTCTCGCGGGCTGGCTCGAATTCAATCTGGGCAACTACCGACTGGCGTTACCGCTGCTACGCAAGATGCTCTCGACCTACGCCAAGTCGCGTTGGGCTAACGAGGGACTGTGGTTTCTTGGCCTCTCGCACTTCTTACTCGGCCAATACAAACAAGCAGCGGCACGTTTCTCCGTGCTGTCGGGACGCACAGGTCGACTCGTTGGCGGCAAAGGCTTGTACTGGAAAGGTCGGGCGCTGCACAAACAAGGCAAACATCGGGCTGCCATCGCCGTCTATCGAAAGACCGTGCGCCGCTATCCCTTCGCCTGGTACGCGCTGCTCGCCCGCGCGAGAGCGACGGAACTGGGTACGAAGATTCCCGTCTTTGGTGGCAGATCACGCGCCGGCCGGGTGCGAGCGATCGCGAAGCGCCCACCTACGCGCACTCGCCTGGATGGAGCTATTCGTGACGCCGACGAGCTCCTGGCCGCCGGTATGACCGTCGAAGCCGGCGCGGAACTCAAACGCCGCGAGACTTCCTATCTTCGCCGCAACAGGTCGGGCGCCGCGTTCGCCACCCTCATGGGCCGATACCACCGGGCCGACAACTACAATAGGCCGTGGATGCTCGCGATCATGCATGGCGGACGCGCCGCTCTCAACGCCAAGCCCAAGCGACGGGCCGGTGTCTGGTGGCGCCACGCTTACCCGCTGGCGTATCAGCGCATGGTCGAACGTTGGCGTCATCTGGGCAAGAATCCCAAGTACTACCTCTACGCGATCATGCGGCGAGAGAGCGGCTTCGATCGGCACATCTTGTCGTACGCCGATGCGATCGGTTTGCTGCAGATGATTCCACCGACCACCAAGAGAGTCGTCAAGGAGCTCGGCCTCGAGTACAGCCGCGACTTGCTCTACGATCCAGAGACCAATATCAAGACCGCGTCCTGGTACATCGGCCATCTGCTCGAGAAGTTCCGCGGGCAACTACCCATCGGCTCCGCGTCCTACAATTGCGGGCCCAAGCCCGTCATGCGCTGGCTGAAGAAGAACGGCAAACGGCCGATGGACGAATACGTCGAGCTGATCCCTTACCGCCAAACACGAGAATACGGCAAGATGGTCACCGAGGACTATGCGCGCTATCTATACCTGTACGGCAGTGAGATCTACGAGCAACCATTGAATATTAATGCCGACTTCGTCGTCGACGATCTGACTTACTGAAAGGAATCACCATGGCCACATTCAAAGGAACCATTAAGAAGAACGACCTGGAAGGTGGCTTCTGGGAACTCCACACCGGCGACGGCAAGCGCTATCAGCTCGACGGAGACGCGGACGGACTTCGGGTCGAGGGCCAGTCGGTCGAAGTCGACGGTGACATCGACAAAGCCGCGTTCGGCATCGGCATGACGGGACCGATCTTGAAAGTTAAATCCTGGAAGGAAGCGTAGCGGCGCGACCGCTACTCTTTGACGACGCCGACGGTCTGTTCGTTCTTGAGCCGACTACCCGTTTTCACGGCGGGCGCAAACACCCCGCTGCCCGGCGCGCGCACCACCAGGTCGTCCGCGCGCTTCTTGGCCGCGGCGAGTTGTTTCTCCGCACGCTCGACCGCTTGCTGACTTCCCTGAACTTGTTTTTCGAACCGGCGCATCGACGCGATGTTGTCGGCCGACATGGCCGCTCGTAGTTGGTCGCTGATTACATTGAGCTTGGCCTGCAAACGCTTCAGCGTTTTCTCGCTCGCAGCCCGGGTGCGTTCGATCCGACCGTAGCCGCGGAACTTGACGATAATGTCGTCTTTGATCACGCGGCCCTTTTCGGCGACCCACTCGATGCGACCTCCGGAACCTGCCACGATCGTCCACGACTGAGGTGGCGCTACCGGCGCGGCGTCCACCGTCTTGACCACGGCCACGCCAGCGTCTACGGCGCCCTTCTTGTTGGCCGCACCCTTCGTCCCCTTCTTTACGGGGGCCGTCTTCGTCTTGTTTACCTGGGTCGCTTTGGGCCGCTTGTTCCGACGCTTGGGCTTGTCGTCGTCGCCACCGCGGATGAACATCCAATACACCGCGAACAGGACGATGACGCCCAACACCGGGAGCATCTTCTTTTCTTTGTCCGTCATCTCGCCGAGTTCTCCAGGTTGTTCTTCGCGTCCGCAATCACAGATGCAGCTGCCACGGGCTAGTTTGATGCAACAGCGCCCTGGCTCAGTTTAGCAGTCAATTCCCGCGCAGATGCCTTCCAGCCACCGGGTTCCATCATATTCTCCAGCTCAGTCGCGAGCTGTTCGCCGCCGCCCTCCACGGCGAACTTGCGCAACATCAACGCGCGCATTTCGGCCGGAGGCCGCCCCGCGGCGCCAAGAGGAATATCCGCGCTGCCCGAGAGCACGGAGCCGTCTCGCATATAGACGCTTACCTCGGCGCCGAAACGAAACTGCAGGCGACTGAAGTCTGCGGCGCTCATGTCGAACCCGCGACGGGCGCCAGCAAGCGCACGCACCGCCCGACTCGCGAGGCCCAAGCCATTGCGCGCACGATGCAACGTGGACCGTCTGACGCGCTTTCTTTGCTTCTTTGGCCTCGCCGAATCATCCCCACTTTCGCGCTGGAGGATCGAACCGTACGCGCCGCGGATCTCATGACGTGCGGACCAGAAACGGTCCAGACCGATCTGTAATGCGAGGTCCGGCAACCGCACCGCCCGGCCCAGCCCCTCGAACATGTTCGCCGTAAGCACACCCGATTCTCGTAGGCGCGTATTGGCCGCGAGGCCGCGAACGGCATCCGCCTGTTCCTCGGCAGCTTCGACGATGGGCGGCGTTAGCGAACCGTGCATCAGCGCCAGGGCGACCGATCGGCGCGCCGAAAAATTGATCGCGATCGGATCCAGACTCATGGCCGGCGCAGCGCTTTCACCGAGGCGCTCCATGCCGGCGGTCAGCGCGGTCCCGGCAATTTCGATCCGCTCGATGCGCGAAGGATCCAATGGCCGGCCCCCAGTCGCAGCGAGCGCAGCATCGACAGGTCCATCAATGTAGGCGCAGCCCGGGTAGATCTTGCAGCTGAGTGAGTCGGTCACCCACGCATCGCCTAGTCCGCCGAGTAACTCGGGCAGGGGAACGAACGAGAAGCGCGCCGCGAAACCCTGGCGGTGGTTGAGGATCGCCGGTGCGCCGCGCATGCCTTCACCGGCGAGGGCCGCCGCGTACAAACCGATCGCGCACGGCCAGGCCGCCGTTAGTACTTTGGCGTCGGAGCCGAAGAAGCCAGGGAACAGGGCGAAGGGAGGCATGTAGAACGCGATGCTCATCGCATGCGCTGTTTGTTCCTCGTCCAGGCCACGCAGGCGACACGCTGCGGCGGCCGAGGCAGCCAGATGAATGTGCGACCACATCTGCCCGTTCTGCGGACCGATCGCGACGAACGCTCCCAGGCGACCGGCGAGTTCGTTGGCGATCACCTCCGCGATCAGTAGTTCTTCAACGGTCGAGTCACATTCCTCGGCGACAGCCAAACTCGCCAGCACCGCGGAGTGGCCGGTGTGCCCGAGGAACATGTAGTCGTCGAAGTCATGAACCATGGAGTAGGCGGCGTTGGTGAGCACCGCCGCCAGGGCGCTGACCTTGTCCCCGTGGGGCAACACAGTGGACTGGCCACTAGTCCCCAGGGAATTCGCCGCGGCTCGACACGCTTTGCCCGGAGCACTGTGCGCTCCGCTGTATATAGAGCCCAACACAGACAGCGTCTGCGACCGCGCCGCGTACATGACGCTTTCCGGAATGTCGGCCAGGCGCACCGAGCAGGCCCACGCGGCCAGCTCGCTGAACTCTGCCGGTGCCACGATGTTGCTTACTGCAGGGACAGCTCGTCGCCGGCAGCGAAGCCGGTGGACGAACAGTCGACCGTAATCGTCTTGGCATCGACGCCGGTAACTTTGCAGTTGCCGGTTTTCTTGGCGTCACCCTTTACGGACACAGCCACGTCGTCACCGTTCTTGTACGTCTTGCCCTCAGCGGCGGTGAAGCTACCAGACACGCCGGTGCCCGTTTCGATCTTGAACACCGGCTTGCCCTGATTGACCCACTTGTTCTTGCCAGCTACGTAGCGGACCGTGCCCGCCTTGGGCGCCTTGAGCTCGATGCGGGCCTTCCACTTGTCGATCTTCTTCTGGCGCACTTCGAGTTTGCGTTTGCGCATGTCCTTGGCGTCTTTGTCGAACCGAGCAGCGCCGGCTTCGTCACCAGCGGCTCTGGCATCAGCGGCTTTCTTCTCGATCGCCTTCACTTTGGTTTCGTAGTGGGTGATGCGCGAGAGTTCGTGGGTCACCTGGGGCTCGAGGCGACGCCACGGCCCGACCTTAGCGACCACGTCACCCGCGTTTACTTTCGCGCCGTCATCGACGACGAAGTTAGGCATCGAGCCTTCGGGCATATTGACCGCAGTGCCGGCACCTGCGCTGGCAGCGAGTTTGAAGCTCACGGCGGCTGGCTTGGTGCCAGTCGGCTTCGTACCGGTCGGGTCCGTTGGCTTCGTACCGGTCGGGTCCGTCGGTTTCGTACCAGTCGGATCCGTCGGCTTAACGTTGGTCGGGTCCGTCGGCTTCGTGCCTGTCGGGCCCGTCGGCTTCGTGCCGGTCGGCTTAACGTTGGTGGGTTTTGTCGGCTTGGTCGTGCGCGTGCGCTTCCGCTTGGGTGAATCGGTGTTGCGCATCTGGGTCCACCAGTACGCGAATCCGGCGCCGAGCAATACGATGACAAAGAACACGATGAGACCCGTGCTCGTCTTCTTGGGTTTCTTCTCCGCGGTGTCGTCGGCTTTTGCGTCGGCCTTCGACTTATCGACCGGTAGTTCGACCGGCGGTACGCTCTTGGGCTTGGCTTTGGCAGTCGCAGGCGATTTACCGATGGCGGGTTTCGCAACAGGCGGCGGTGCGACGGGTGCAACAGGTTCGGGCGTAGCCGGCTCGGGCGCTGGTTTGACCGCGACAGACGTTGGTTTCTCGTCGTCGAGTTCGGCCATCAAGTCAGCGGGAATCTCCACCGCCTGCATAACCTTGGACTGACGGACGGCTTCTTTTAGCTCGTCGGTACCAAGCGACAGGTGGGCACTCAAATCCACCGATACGTCGTCGTCGTCGTACTCGACCTGCGGTGGAGGCAGGTGGGTAGGTTCGTCTTCTTCGTCCATGCGCGGGTTGGTAACCGGGCGCAACGTCGCCTTCGGCTGCTCGATGGGCATGTCCGTGGGCGGCGGGGTGAGCGAACCAAGCTCGATGTCCTCACCGTCGACGGTGAGGGGTGCAGTCGATTGAGTGGGCGCGCGCTCATCGTTCAGGTCGGCGAACGACTCCTCGGCTTCGGCCTTCTTTTGCGACGTGTACGAGTACGACGTGTCGGCCGAGAGCGGGGCGACTTCAATTTCGGCGGATGCAACGATCGGCCCTTCGTCAGCGACCGGTACATCCTCCATGCCAGCAAAGCCCAGCTCGACATCGTCAGCTTTGGGTGGCTCGGGCCGGGGCTGGGTCATGGGCGATTCGCCCGGCATGCCGAGTTCGAAATTGTCGGCTTTGGGAACTTCAGGCTGGGGTGTGGGCACGCGGGCAGCGAAACCAGCGGAGCCGAGCTCTACATTCGAACCCTTGCTCGTCGGTGGAGGCGTTTCCACTCGAGGAGCCGCTGGCGCGATTGGTACCGGCACCGGGCTCTCAGACGCGGCAGAGGAGGAAGTGGCCACCTCAGGTACTCCAGCGAGATCCATGAGATAGCCAAGATCACCAAGGGTGCTGATGACCGACTGCAACTCTGCAGCGGTGGGCGTCAGGCCCAGCTCATCGTTGGCCCAGTTGATCAGCCCGCCCACATCTCTCGCGCCGTTCATCGCGCAAGCGAGGGAGTATTCGAAGTCGTAAAACCGAAACGTGGAACCCGAGTCGGGATCCGTGACGTCGACGAAAACACGGCCGTCGTCTCGAATGGGTTGAGCGACTAGGTCGGTGCGAAACAGAGGTTGATCAACATTCATGCTTGGCTCGCGATCGATGTCCACGATGCCTCGCCAACGCTAACCACCTCGTTTGAGCTCCGTGAGTACCAGCTTGGCGACCGCTTTGAGAGTGTCGAACACGCCCTCTCCGGTCGTGGCGATGGCCTCAAAATGAATCACGTTGGTTGGATTCAAGACATCTTGGAGCTCGGCGAGTGGTGCCGCGTTGGGCAAGTCCCGCTTGTTGTACTGGATGACGTATGGAACCTTGTCGAGATCGTACCCCTGCTCGATAAGGTTTTCACGTAAGTTTTCAAGGGACTCGATGTTCGCTTCCATGCGCTCGATCTGCGAGTCCGCACAAAACACGACGCCATCGACGCCTTTTAGGATCAACTTGCGGCTGGCGTCGTAAAACACCTGCCCGGGAACCGTATACAGATGGAAACGGGTCTTGAAGCCGCGAATCTCACCAAGTGAGAGGGGCAAGAAGTCGAAGAACAGCGTGCGCTCCGTCTCCGTTGCCAGCGAGATCATCTTCCCCTTCGCGTCGGGGTTCGTCTTGTTGTAGATGTACTGAAGATTCGTGGTCTTACCGCACAGGCCAGGCCCGTAGTACACGATCTTGCAGTTGATCTCTCGCGAGGAATAGTTGATGAAACTCATGCAGACTCGTTAATCATTCTGGGGCTGGCGGCAGGTTTGGACTAGTTTTAGACCTAGATTTTTGGAACAAGTCAGCCTGGTGCTGAAACTAGTCGTTGAAAAGGTTGTCGATGTCGTCGTCCGTGATCTCGGAGAACACAGAAGGCTGCGAACCTTCTTCGCTTTTCTTGACCAACGCCTCCAGAATCTTGGCGAGTTCAGCGGCGGCTTTGCGAACGCGAAGACGGACCAGTCCCAACGACGAGCGTTCGTCGAAGAGAACCAGCAGGATGACGCGGCCGCCCACGATCGAGATGTGAACGTTGACTCGTTCACCCTCGTGGAACTGACCGGCGAACTCTTTCTCCGCTAGCAGATTGGCAATTCCGCCTGTTGCAGCGACATTACCGGCCGTTAGCGAGGATAGAGAGGTGACATCGAGCTGATCGATCTCGCCAGCTTCGGCAATAGACTGCCCGTTCTTATCGATGACAAGTACGGCTTTTCCGTTTGCGTCACGATGAAGTAGTTCGCAAACAGCAGTGATCTGCTGCAGCTCCTCTTCATACATGACCAGCTGGTTTCCCATCGGCCGTTACGCTCCTTGGAGGTCCCCACCCACCCCGATATGCATGGGCAAATCGCTACTCAACTAGGCACTCAAGCTAGCAGGTGCCTGTATTTGTTTCAACCTTTCCGGGCGTCTATACGCTCGGCTGGTTACATAACCGTTCGGGCCCCCATCGCGCGGGCGATGGTAGCCTGATCGGAATACTCTAATTCGCCCCCAACTGGGATCCCGCTCGCGATTCGGCTCACTCTGATACCCAGTGGCTTGATCAGCCGAGCGACGTACATAGCTGTTGCCTCGCCCTCTACATTAGCGCTGGTGGCGACGATGATCTCTTCGACCTCCTCGCTGGGCTGCAGGCGTTTGATCAGCTCGGTGAATCGCAGATCGTCAGGGCCGATCCCGTCGAGAGGGGATAATACTCCGTGAAGAATGTGGTAGCGGCCTCGATAGTGGCCGCCACGGTCGATCGCCACCACGTCGGCTGGACTCGCAACCACGCAAATCGACTTGGTGTCCCGAGTATGATCGCTGCACATGCCGCAAGGATCCTCCTCGGTAAGATTCTGACACACCGAACATAGGCGGACTTTGTCCACAACCTCGAGCAGAGTCTCAGCCATCTCGCGGGCATGGGACTTTGGCCCGTTGACCAGATGCAGAGCCAGCCGGGTGGCCGTCTTTTCGCCAATGCCCGGCAGGCGGGCGAGGTGTTGTACGAGTCGTTTGATCGGATCGGCCATCGCCGAACCCCCGAGCTAGAAGATGTTGGGCATGCCTGGAATCTGCAGGCCGCCAGTGAGTTTGCCCATCTCGTCCTTAGTCATCTCACGAATCTTGACGATGGCTTGATTGACGGCCGCGACGATCAGGTCCTGGAGCATTTCCGGGTCGTTTGGATCGATGACGTTCTTGTCGACCTTGATGCTGATGAGCTCGTATTTTCCGTTGACCGTTGCGGTCACCATGCCACCGCCGGCAGCGGCCTCACAGGTCTTGCGTTCCAGCTCCTGCTGGACTTTCGCAACGTCGCCCTGAAGGCGCTTGGCCATTTCCATGATGCCGCCCAGGTCGGGCATTTTTTGATCAGACATCGGTCTTAATCTCCTTGATCGAGGCCCCGAAGGTCTCCATCACAACTTTTGTGAGCGGATGAGACCGGGCCTCTTCCTCGCGAGTAGCACGCTCATTAGAGCGCTGTTCGGCATCGTGTTCCACGACGGACTTCATCGCGGGCTGACTCTCCACCTCGGCGGCGGACAACAGCTCTACCGTGAACTTGATCGGCTTGCGGTACTTGGCGGCAAGAATCTCTTTCATTTCAGCGACATTCTCTTCCTTCACTGCGCTGTCGGCCTGAAACGAATCTTTGGAAAAACACGCGCGAATCTCGTCGTCCTTCCAGCTGCGCAGCTTCGCCTCCTGGTAGATGCGGAGCAAATTCCATTTGCCCCCTTCCTCCAGGGCCGTGATCACACGCTCCCACTCCATCAGCGGGTCGTCGGCCGCAGGTGGGGCCGGCCGAAACGGGGCGGGAGCCGCCGGAGCCGCCGGAGCCGGACTGGGTGACGGCGCGGGCGCGCTGGCTGCGGGCGCGGGCGCGGCAGCAGTTGGTGCAGGGGCGCTAGGTGTTGGCGCAGGCGCGCTGGCTGGCGGAGCGGGCGCGGCAGCCGTTGGCGCGGGTTTGGGTGCGGGCGCGGGTTTGGGTGCGGGCGCGGCAGCCGTTGGCGCGGGTTTGGGCGCGGGCGCAGACGCGCGTGCCGGTGGTGCCGGTGCCCTGGGCGCGGCGGGACCACTTTGCCGGCGAACCTGAGCGCCTCCGGCACGAAGCCGTTGCTCTAGGTCACCCAGGCGTTCGATCAAGTCGCCGATGGGAACCACCGGTTCCAGAGACGACACATCGATGAGCGCAAGATCTAGGACCAGGCGCGGCTGCTGCGATTCACCCAGCTCCTCACAGGCTCTCATCATGCGGTCAAACATCTGCACGATGCGCGAGCGGTCGACAGCTTTGGCCCTAGCGGCCAGGTCGGCGTGTTCCTCGGCGGAACCATCGACCAACCCCGCCGCGTTCGGCGCTACTTGCAGCACCGACAGGTCACGTAGGTAGCGCACGATCGCCCGGGCAATTTGAACTTCATCGACACCGCGGCCGACCGCCGTATCGACTGCCATCAACGCCGTTGCCGCATCGCCTTTGGCCAATGCATCCACCAGCGATTGGGTCAGCGAGCGATCGGCGACGCCCAACACTTCGGCGACGCTCGCCTCGCTGATCTCGGTAGCGCCCACGTAGGAGATCACCTGGTCGGACAGAGACAGCGAATCACGTACGGAGCCGCCCGCTTCACGCACGATGAGCTGCACGGCGCGCGAGTCGATCGTCAGTTCTTCTTTGGCGAAGATCGACTCCAAATGCTTGGTCAGATGCACCGCGGGAACCAGTTTGAAATCGTAGCGCTGACAACGCGACAAGATCGTAATTGGCAACTTGTGTGGTTCGGTCGTCGCGAGCACGAAGGTCACATGCGGAGGCGGCTCTTCCAACGTCTTCAACAGCGCGTTGAACGCGGCGTCGGTGAGCATGTGAACTTCGTCGATGACGTAGACTTTCTTGCGCAACACCGCGGGCTGGTAGCGAACCGCATCGGTGAGTTCGCGAATCGAATCGATGCCGCGGTTCGATGCGCCGTCCATCTCGAAGTAGTCGACCGCCGTGCCGTCGGCGATCGTCGTACACGCAGAACACACGCCGCACGGTTCCGCCGTCGGTCCGTTCACGCAGTTGAGCGCCTTGCCCAAAATGCGAGCGAGTGTTGTTTTGCCGACGCCTCGCGGGCCGCAAAACAAAAACGCGTGATGCACTCGGTCGGCGCTGAACGCGTTCGCTAAAGTGCGCGTGACGTGCGCCTGGCCAACCACTTCGGAGAAGGTTTGCGGGCGATATTTGCGGGCGAGAACGAGGTAGCTCATCGGTGCACCGTTCGAAAAAAAACCAGGCCGACGGGATACGCCGGCCTGGCACTATAGCCGCTGTGTGCGGCTGAGAAAAGGTGGCCCCAAGCACCCGCTCAGCGCGCTACCGTTGCTCCCTTCCGGGCCTGGCGGAGTTCACGAACGTTGCGTCACTCGGGACCATAAACTGTGGTGTTGCTGTGGCGGAGAGGGCGGGATTCGAACCCGCGGTACCTTGCGATACACACGATTTCCAGTCGTGCACCTTCGGCCTCTCGGTCACCTCTCCAGTGGTGTTAGCTACTAACTAGCGGAGAAGGGGGGATTCGAACCCCCGGTAGCTTGCACTACACCTGATTTCGAATCAGGCACCTTCGACCTCTCGGACACCTCTCCATGGTTAAACGTGGACGTTGCGATCCTCGAGATCGCATTAATCGTCGGCCGTCTTTTCAGACTCTTCGGACGTTTTAGACTGTTTGGCTGCTCGCCGGCTTCGCAGTTGCTCAAAGAAGCTGGTCAGCAGGCCGCCGCATTCTGTCGCCAACACTCCCGCGGTGACTTCCATGCGGTGGTTGAGTCGGGCATCGGTACCAATCTCGTACAGGGAGCGGATTGCTCCCGCCTTGGGATTGTCGCAGCCATATACCAGCCGAACCACGCGCGCATTTACGAGCGCGCCGGCGCACATGGGACATGGCTCCTGGGTTACGTAAAGTGTGCCTTCTACCCGCCAGTTTCCGAGGGCTCGACTCGCCGCTCGTAACGCGATGATCTCCGCGTGCGCGGTTGGGTCACCACTGGACTGGCGTTCGTTGTACCCGGACGCGATGACTTGATCGTCGATAACGATCAACGCGCCTACGGGAACATCGCCGTTGGAGCCAGCCAGGTTGGCCAACTCCAACGCTTGTTGCATGTACTGCTCGTCGCTCATTCAAAGCGGATCCAGCAGGATTCGAACCTGCAATCCCCGGTTCCGTAGACCGGTGCTTTATCCAATTAAGCCATGGATCCTATTGGGGGAAAACTTGCGGAGAGGGGGGGATTCGAACCCCCGGAACAGGTATACCCCACTCGCTGGTTTAGCAAACCAGTACCTTCGGCCTCTCGGTCACCTCTCCATTTGTTTCTTTTCATCGCGTTGCGCCCCGTGTTCCTGGCGCGACGCGTTTCGTTTGTTAGCACTGCCAGTGCTGTTGATGTTGATGTTGCGTCGAGCGGCTGCTTCGGCGCAACACCAGCCGAGCCGATCGACGTCACAAACGTCCACGTTTTTCTTGTCGCTATTCGGTTGTCAGGATGTTTCGGCAATTAGCGGAGGAGGAGGGGGGATTCGAACCCCCGGTAGCTTGCACTACGGCGGTTTTCAAGACCGCTGCCTTCGACCACTCGGCCACTCCTCCGACTACTCGGAGGCGATTAGACGGGGAGTATAGGTATTACCAATCACTTGTAAAGCCCGATCCCCTGCTTTTCCGATCGGTGGCGGGCCGTTTGTTCCTCGACGGCAAACCTACCTCAGAACGCTCACGCCGCCCATGTACGGCCGAAGCGCGTCGGGGATAACGACGCTGCCATCGTCCTGCTGGTACTGCTCGAGCAGAGCGACGATGGTGCGTCCCACTGCCAATCCGGAGCCGTTGATCGTATGCACCGCGCGCGGCTTTTCGCCTTTCGCCGGGCGGTAACGAATCTTCGCGCGACGGGCCTGAAAGTTCTCGAAGTTGGAGCAGCTCGAGATCTCCCGATAGGCGCCCGCGCCGGGAAGCCAGACCTCGAGGTCATACGTTTTGGCGGCACCGAAGCCCAGGTCTCCGGTCGCCAACGTCACCACCTGGTAATGCAGTTCCAGTCGCTGCAATACCCGTTCGGCATCCTGACGCAGACCATCGAGTTCGTCAAAGCTGGTGCTCGGCTCGACGAGTTTTACCAACTCGACTTTATCGAACTGATGTTGGCGAATCAGGCCGCGCGTGTCTTTGCCGTAACTGCCCGCTTCCGCACGAAAACAGGGAGCATACGCACAATACTTGATCGGCAATTGCTCGGCGTCGAGGATCTGCTCGCGGTGCAAGTTGGTCACCTGAACCTCGGATGTCGGCGACAGAAACAGGTCCGAGTCGCCCTCCATCTTGAACAGGTCTTCTTCGAACTTCGGCAGCTGGCTGGTGCCCTCGAGGGAGTGGCGTTTGATCAGCGCGGGCGGCCATACCTCTTCGTAGCCGTGCTCCACGTGCAGATCGACCATGAAGTTGATCAGCGCGCGATTCAAACGGGAACCATGCCCCCTCAGAACGGTGAAGCGCGCGCCAGAGATGCGGGCACCCGCCTCGAAATCCAGGATGCCCAGGCGCTCGCCGATGTCCCAATGGTTCTGGGGCTCGAACATCACGGTCGGCACGTCGCCCCACTTGGAGTGAAATTGGTTGTTCTCCTCGCCGCCATCGGGAACCGAGCTGTGCGGGGCGTTCGGAATCGACATGTGCTGAAGGTGAACGGCGTCTTCGACCTCTTTGAGCTCAGCTTCACTCTTCTTGATCGTCTGAGACAGTTCGCGCAGCTTGTCGCGCTCGGCCGCGAACTCGTCGGATTTCTTGTCCGCCTTGGCCATGCGCTTGGTAGCCGCATTGCGCTCGGCACGCAGCTCATCCAGGCCGCCCTGAAGCTGCTTGCGCCGCTCGTTGGACTCGCGGAAGGCCGCTACCTGTGTGACTACCTTCTCGCCCCGGCGACAGGCTTCGTCTAATCTGTCTATATCGATCATTTTTGTCTGCTCGCACCAATAATAAAGGTTAGTTAGCCGACCACTGGTTGGGACAAACCTACATCCGCTTAACTCGAGCCGCAAGCAACGGGTCCAGAGTATTGTGACGATAGCTCTGGCACAGCGTCTATACAGCGGCGCCCTCACCGCACCAGCCGTGCAAAAGACAGCCGCCGATCCCGATTTACAGCTCATCGAGCGCTTTCAGGCTGGTGAACGCCGTGCGTTCGACGAGCTGGTGAAGCGCTACCAGCGGCCTCTGTACTACCTGGCCATGCGCTACTTGAAGAACGAAGCCGACGCCAGCGACGTGACCCAACGAGCCTTCGTCCGCATGTTCAAGGCGCTGGGCAAGTTCCGCAGAGACGCGCGCTTCCGCACCTGGGCGTACCGAATCACGATCAACCTGTGCCTCAACCACATCCGGGATCACCGGCGAGAGCACGTGTCGGAAATTGCCGAGGACGCCCTGACAGCCGAGCCCGAAGCGGAGAACCTGGTGATCAAGAACCAGCGCTCCGCGCAACTTCAACATGCCATCGCGGAGCTACCGCCCAAGCAGCGCATGGTCCTGGAGTTGCGAGTCTATGACGACCTGAGCTTTCGCGAGGTCGGCGAACTGGCGAACTGCAGCGAGAACGCGGCGAAGGTAAACTTCCATCACGCGGTCAAAAGACTGCGCGGCCTGTTGGCCGGTTCTAATGACCCTGACGGTTCCAACGATGAGGAGGATGGTCGATGAGCGAACATGACGACGCCCTGATCGCGGAACTCAAACAACACGGTTTGGCGCAACAACGCGACAGCGAACCCGACTGGTCCGCCATGTCTCGAGCGATCAGTGACGAGTGCGATGCCATCGAAGAGCGCGGCAACCGCTCCTGGTTGACGCTCTTGTTCGGCTGGCGACCGCTGCACTATGGCGTCGCAGTGGCCGCCGCCGCGCTGCTCATCTTCGTCGGCGTCAGCCAGCTTTCCGGCAACAGCAGCATGGCGGGCGACCGGCTCGCCAAAGTGATCAACCCCAATACGGCGGTGACAGTGAAATCGGCGAAAACGGCTGATTTGGAGCGGTTTCCGCGTACTGAGGAAGTCGGCGATCTGGACCCATCTGAACTCGACGAACTCTCGGCACGACTGCAAAACGCGTTCAGCGAAGAAGACGCCGAATGGCTGGGCTCCACCGATCCAGCCAGTGGAGAGTTGCTCGCGCCAGACGATTCTCTGCTTCCGGAACCGAACTACGAACAATTCGTCGACGACCTCGATGACGAACAAGTCGACGCCGTCCATGACTACTTGGCCAGCGTGAAGGCTGGCTGAGTCGAGCTTGCAGCAGAGGGCCATAAACCTGGCCCTGCCTAGAAGTAACCAGAGGAACAAATGAAACCACACTTAGCCCTGATCCCCGCACTCGCCCTATTGCTGGCCTGCACCAGCAGCGCCCAGGCTCAGCGACCCAGCCCATCCACAACGCCTCCACAGGCGCTGGGCCCGCGAGTCGCTCAAGCACCGGGCGCAACACCGCCGGTGATGGGCAAACGCAAACGCATCGAAAAGCGTATTCGCGCGCTGCGCGTGTGGCGACTCACCGAAGCCCTCAACCTCGACGAGAAATCCGCCGCGCGGGTGTTTCCAATCTTGCGCCGCTTCGACCGCCAGTTCGCAGCCCTCATGCGCGCCAACGCCAAAGACCGACGAGGCCTACGCCCATTGATGGCCGCGACCGGGACCGACAAGCAGATCAACGCCGCCATCAACCGCATGCTCAAGCGCCAGCAACAAATGTGGCGATTGACCAAGGCGCGATTCGGTGCCATGCGCAAAGTCCTGTCGGCCAAGCAATCGGCCAAGCTCCTGGTGGTGCTGCCGCGAATTGACCGGCAGATCCGCGGAGAAATCCGCAAAGCCATGCGTAAACACCAGATGCGGCGAAAAAAGCGCATGCAGCGAAAACGACGCATGCGGCGAAATCGGCGCGGCGGCCCATATCGGGACCCGTTCTAAGTCGACGGCATCCGACCTCAACGATTTGAATCTATCCGCTTAACCGCCTACACTTATCGCGGGCATGGTTAAGGCAACCTGCGACAGGTGCGGCGCCCTGTACGAGCTGGACGATGCCAGTGTCCCTCCCTCTGGGAAGGTCATGAAGTGTCTCGGCTGCGGCAACGCCATCACTGTAATGCCGGGGGGCGCACGCGCCGGAGGGAAACCTCCGCCGTTACCCCGGGCCAAAACTCCTCCGCCGATCCCAAAGATGACCCAAGCGGGTCTGGGCGGAGCGAAGAAACCGGCGGCTCCGCTCAAGGGCACGGCTGCCGGCTTGGGGCCACCAGGGGCCTTCGTCGGTGGAGGTACAGATCTAGCGGATCTTCCGGCTCCCAAACGCAAATCGGCCCTCGCGGGCGCTGATCCGGCGGCGAAAAACGCCGGAAACCAACGCTCGAGCCTGCTCGAGCAGGCCGGCGTCGCCGATCTGCCTGCGCCGGTGCTCGGTGGCGGCTCACGCAAGGATATCATTGACTTACCCGCACCGGTTGGATCAGGAGGCGGCGATGTATCTGGCCTGCCCGCACCAGTCGGCGTCGGCAAGCCCGGCCGTGATCTGTCGGATCTACCCGCACCGGTCTCGACCAGCCCATCGGCGCTCGGCGGACTTCCGGCTTCGATGGATCTGCCCGCCCCGGTAGGTCCAAGCGGAGGCGGTGCTGATTACAGCGATCTGTTGGCGCCGGTCGATCGCAGCAGCGGCCCAACTGATGATGACCTGCTCGCACCAGTCGGCCTGTCGAGCGGCGCTGATCTGCTAGCGCCAAAAGGACCATCCCTGGATGGCGGCGCAGATCTGCTAGCACCGAAAGGACCATCCCTGGATGGGGGCGCAGGTCTGCTCGCACCAAAAGGACCTGCTTTTGGCGGCGGCGAGGACCTGCTAGCGCCAAAAGGGCCTGCTTTCGGTGGCGGCGAGGACCTGCTAGCACCAAAAGGCATGTCCATCGGCGGAGGTCCGGATGACCTGCTAGCGCCCAAGGGGCCCGGTGGCCTGACCGACCCATTCGCCGACTTGCCGGCACCCAAGGGAGCCCAGTCGAATCTACCCGCGCCGAAATATGCCGGAACCCAGGCGATGGGCGGCCGGGGCATAGACAACCTGCCGGCACCCAAGGCGGGCGGCGGCGGGGTCGACCTGCCGGCACCCAAAGGATTCTTCGACGACATCCCCGCCCCCGGCGACCTGGGCGGCGAGCACTCAGTGCCCGCACCCAAAGGATTTTTCGACGACATTCCCGCGCCCGTGGGAGGCGACCACTCAGATCTGCTTGCGCCCAAAGGCGGCAGCGGGAGTATCCCGCTGGATTTGGGCTCGCCCGTCGCGGGCAACCACGCCAAATCACAAACGTTGGCGGCTGGTCTGCAGGGTCCTTCTGGCTCGCTGGATTTAGATGACCTGGATCTGGCGCCACCGAGTTCGGCGGGCATGTCGGTGCCTGCCCTGGACCTGGGCAGCCCCGGTGCTGCACCAGGACCGGACGCCAAGGCGCCGGCCTTCGACCTGGGTGGTCCCGGAGCCGGGCCACTAGATCTCGACGGCGGACACAATGAGAGCGCAGCCATGCCGCTCGAACTCGGCGCCCCCACACCCGAGGCCGGTGGTACCAATTTCGGCGACGTGGATCTGCCGACGGCTTCGTCAATGGTCAGCTTCTCGACCGACGCACCCGCCGCGCCCACGCGGCCTGCTGCAGCGAAGCTCGACTTTGGGTCCGGCGCTGCCGGCGGCTCCCTCGAGCTAGACGCCGAGCCCATGGCCAAGAAGGCCACGGTGGCAGCGGATCTGGGTCCCGAGGATCTAGATGCAAAACCGTCGGGCAAGAAGAAGAAGAAGGCCACCAAGAAGGCCAAAGCCGAAAAGCAGAAGTTCCAGTTCACCCGAACGCACGCGATGATCGGCATCGGTATTCTGGTCCTGGGCATTGCTGGCGCCGGCGGATTCATCTTCTACCAAAAGCAGCAAGAGAAGGCCAAGAAGGCCAAAGAGATCGACAAGCTCCTGGATCGTGCGACCCGGCAAATGATCGTCGACGACGCGAATCACTGGCAGGCGGCCGAGACCACAGCCACACGCGCATTGCGCATGGACAAAGGCAACACTCGCGCAATGGGTATTGCCGCGCAGGCTCGATACGCGGCCTACCTCGACCGGGGCACAGCCAACGACATCGCGCGGCTTGGTCTAGCCAAGAAGCTGATCACCAAACTCGAAGACAAGAACGCTCGGGGTGATGATGTCGCACGGGCCGATGCGATCAAAGCGCTGACCGACGAGCCAGCGAACCCAACATATGCGCTGAAGAAACTCGCGCCACAGGCAACCAAACGGGGAGAAAAGGGCGCCTTACACCTCTACCTGGGCTGGGCCCACGCAGCCGCGGGCAACCACGCGAACGCGATCGCGGCGTTCCAGAAATCGATCCAGCAGAACCGAAATAAGACGTCGGCGACCTACTGGATGGGTCGGTCACACCTTGCCGAGGGTAACGCCAAGGCGGCGCGCGAGGCGTTCAACAAAGTGCGCGAACGCGACAAGAACCACATCGGCGCGCTGCTCGGTACGTATCAGCTCGACTCCTTGTCCCTGGACGATCGCATGAAGCGCTACGACGGCCTGCTCAAGCGCAAGGACATCAAGGATGCCGACATGCGAGTGCGCTCCCTGGCAAACTCCCTGATCGGCGATCTTAAACTCGAGAGCGGCGGCATCGAGGAAGCCAAGCGCCGCTATGACGCAGCTCTCAAACTCGATGGTCGCAACCTCAACGCCAAAATCGGCAAAGCCAAGGCAGCGTTCAAACTCAACCGCCTGGACGAGGCGCGGCGCGCACTGGGTAGCCTGCTCAAGGGACACCCCAATCACATCGAAGGCACCTTCGTACTCGCCAGCGTATCCATTGCCGAAGGCAAGGTCGAAGAGGCGCAGACCCAGATTGATAAGGTCCTGAAACGCACGCCGCCGATTCAGAACGCTGCCATCATGCTGCGCGCTCAGATGATCCAGGGCGCGGTTCACGAAGCCGCCGCCAAGGCCGAAAAAAATCCGCAACGCGTAGCTCGCCTCAAAGACAGCGCCATCGCGTCGTACACCGCCGCCAAGAAACTCGTTGGTGCGTCGGGCAACATTCAGCCCAACGTCGCTCTCACCATCGTACTCACGAGCCACCCGGACGCGGCCAAACGTGCCCTGGCGGAACAGGAACTGGCGCCGATCAAGAAGAAGGCGGAACAGACCCCGTCGGTGGCAGCAAAACTGGGCCTGGCGTTCCTCAACGCCAAACAGCCCACCCAGGCCGAGACATGGTTCCGCACCGCGTTACGCCAGACCGACAACATCGAGACCCGGTTCCAGCTGGGTGTGGCGCTCAAGAACCAGCGCAAGTTCGCCGAAGCGATTCGCCAGATCGACGCCGCATTCAGCAAGAACGAGAACCGAGAAGACATCGGACTCGAATTGGCGATTCTGTACGAAACGCTGGCCCAGCACTCACGCGCAAAACACGACGTCACCTCCGCCACGGATGTGGAACGTAAAGCGCAGGCGTTGTACCAGCGCCTGCTACGCGCGACCAAACCGTCGCTCAATGTGCGCGCCCGAGCCGGTCGGTTCTATGCCCGCCTGGCTCACCTGGACGTCGAGCAGCGCGACCCCGAGCAGCTCAAGCGATCCAAAGCATTGCGCCACGAAGCGGAGAAACAAGGACAGATCATCGTCGCCGAGAAGCGTGACCACGCGGCTGGGCAGTTCCTGCTCGGCGAGGGTTCGTACGCGCGCGGCGATTTCGATCGGGCCAAGGCGCTGTATCAGAAGGCCGTGCACACCGACGCGGATCCTCAGTACCTGGAGGGACTGGCCCGAGCGTACGAGCACCTGACCCCGCCGGCCTACGACAAGGCACGTCAGAACTACGTCGAAGCGACCAAGACGGCACCCAACTATCTGCCGCCGCGTTACGGAGTCATTCGCGTTCGCATGAAGAACCAGAGTTTCGCGCTGGCCCTGCAAGAGCTCGAATTGCTCGATAAGCTACGCCCCCGCGACGCCTGGGTCTGGCGCAAGATGGGCGAGAGCTACCTGGCGCTGCAGAAGTTCCCGAAGGCGATCGCCGCGTTTAGCCTGGCCGTGGCCTACGGTGACCGAGACCCGCTCACCTCGTATCGTCTCGGTCGTGCGTACTTCGACGATGACCGGGTTGGCGAGTCAACTCGGGCTCTGGAGCGGGCCACGGCGCTGATCGAGGTCAAGCGCAAGGAAGCCCACGCACGCGGCAGCTCCTACAGCGAACCAAAGTGGACCGTCGAGGTCTACAAACTGCTCGGACACGCTCACCGAATCCGAGGCAACAAGCGCCAGGCCGTCAAAGCGTGGCGCCAGTACCTCCAGCGCAACCCGGGTAACCAGGCAGAAGTTCGAGACATCAAGAAGCTGCTCAAGCGCCTCGGGGCGTATTAGCCGCCGCTGTTCCCACAAGCGCTGGCCCTCGCTGGTCCAGTGAACCTGAGTATCCCGTGACCGCTCCGTAACTGAGGCTTTTCGTCGATGGCGGCGATCTGCTCTTTGGCAGTATAGTCCCGCGATGTTTCGCGCTCTACGCCATCGAATCAAACGCGCGGGGGTGATCGCCGACGGCGCCGCTTTCGCAACCGATGTCCTCAATCGCTCCGGTTTTCTCGGCGCACTGAGCCCGTCGGGCATCTTCAACTTTGCTCGGGCCGCGCGGGGGCTCAAGCCCGGACCGCACCTGGGCTTGTTGCTGCACGCCCTCAACAAGCCCGAGAAGGTCGGTTTGATCGAGGGCACACGGCGGATACGTTTCGGCGAGCTCAACACCCTGATCAACCAGTTCGCCCACGCGCTGGTTTCAGTCGGTGTGCAGCCCGGCGACCGCATCGCGATCATGTTGCCCAACAGCGTCGAGTACGTCATCGCTCAACAGGCCCTGCTGCGACTGGGCGTTACCGCTGTCCAGGTGGGCTACAAACTCAAGGCTCCTGAGATCGCCTACATCCTGGAGAACTCCGAGCCGACCGCCGTCGTCGTGCACCGTAACTACCTCGAGCTCATGGACAAGGCGCGCAAGCAAGCCGGCGCCCCCGACGACTCGACGGTCATCGTCTGCCGCGCAAAAGAAGGCGAGCGCCTGTCCAGTGGTCAGCGCTACGAAGATCTGCTCGCTACCATGGACGGCACCAAGCCGCCCGCCAAGAGCGACGCTGATCAAGCCGGCGTCATCGTCTATACGTCCGGCACCACCGGCAAACCCAAGGGCGCCAACCGCTCGATGAAGTCCACCGGTCTCACGGCGGTAGGCGACTTCGTTGCGCAGGTCGGTATGAACCACGACGATCGACACCTGGTCGTGTGCCCGCTCTATCACAGCGCTGCGCCGGCCTTCGTCGCCATGATGTATTCACTCGGCGCGACGGTGGTCGTCGGCGACCACTTCAAAGCCGACAAAGTGTTGGAGTTGATCGAACGCGAGCGCATCACCTGCGCGTTCATGGTGCCCACCATGTTGCGCCGCATGGCCGACCTGGACGAGGCCACCCGCGCCAAGTTCGATACGTCCTCGTTGCGCTGGATCATGAGTGGCGCGGCGCCGCTGCCCACGGAAACCGCAAACCGCTTCCAGGCGTCCTTTGGCCGCATTCTGTACAACTTTTACGGGTCCACCGAAACCGGCCTGGTCACCCTGGCGGGACCCGAAGATCACGGTTCGCGCCCCGGTACTGTTGGCCGCATGCTGCGTGGCAACGAGATCCGATTGCTGGACGACGATGGCGACGAAGTGCCGGTGGGCGATATCGGCGAGCTGTACTGCCGCAACAGCATGTTGATCGCGGGCTACCACCGCAACAAGGAAGCCACGGACAAGTCGCAGCGTGATGGTTTCTTCTCCGTCGGCGACCTCGCCAAGTGCGATGCCGATGGCTACTACTTCATGGCGTCGCGCAAGCACGACATGGTCATCTCCGGTGGTGTGAACATCTACCCGCGCGAGATCGAAGAGTATCTGCACAACCACCCCGACATCGTGGAAGCGGCTGTCATCGGTGTTCCCGACGACGAATGGGGCGAGTCGCTCAAAGCGTTCGTCGTCTGTCGGAGCGGCGCCAGCCTCACGTTCGAGGAGATCGCCCTGTTCTGTCGAGAAGGCCTTGCCAACTACAAGCAGCCGCGTCATGTAGAGTTCATGGCCGAGCTACCGCGCAATCCCACGGGCAAAGTTCTGAAACGCGAGCTACGACTGCTGACCGAACGCAGCTAATGCGCGCAGCGATCTTCGGCGCGCATTCTCCTCTGGCAACGCTAGCCACCGTGGCCGCGGCGCTCGTCCTCTTTCAACCCGTCACCGCCCACGCCGGCGTCGAAGATCACCTCGCACGTTGGCTCGATCCGAATCCAGCGTTCGCGCTGCGGCTGGAGCCCGCGGAGATCGAAGCGGGCGCGCAGCTGTACGGCAAGACCGGTGGCGACGCTGCCCGCCAACTGATGCTCGCGTCGGCGGGCGGTGTAGGCCTGCTCGGCTTTGATCCGTTGACTCGGGCGGGCTGGAGCAAAGCTGGTTTCGTCGCCAAATCGCCGTTTCTAGGGACATTTGGCCAACTGGGCGCCCACCCGTACTGGCGAAATCGGCTCGCTCTGCACGTTGCCACTCCCCGCGCGGTCGACAAGACCGTCGCTCGCCTGGCTCGCTACGTTCCCGGCATGTCGCTGGTCGACCGAAAACACATCGTTGAGATCGGCAAACTGATCCGCGCCAAAGGGAAGACGGCCAAACGCGCTGTGACCCAGCTGCGCAGGGCCGGCGTTGTGGTCATGGGTAAGTTTGGCTCCGGTGTCCTGTTCATCCATCGCAAGCGGGACGTGCTCCTGATCGATCACGTAGATACGTTCGGCCCGGGCTCAGCGTTTCGCCAGTTCAAGTGGACACGCGCCCGAAAAGCGGTTCTGACGATGCTCAAGCGTCCACCGGCAGGACGTGGTTTCGCCCCCAGACTCAAACGCGGCGCCAGTCGCATGTTGCTCACGAAAGGCACCGCGTTGTGGCTCAACCCCCTGCGGGTGATCGCTGCTAGTTCGCCGCGAACGGGCTCGCTCGGGACCAGCACACGGGACTGGAAGCGACATTGGCAGCGACATTGCTCAGTCGTCGATGCAGCCGTTCGCAAGGGTCCGTTGGCTGAGGCCGCTATCCACGCGCGCATCGGCGCCCGCAAGATACGCGCTGGGATCCACTGGGGATTGCGCAAGAACGTAGCGCCAGCGCTTGGCTGGAAGCGCGCCGACGACGCTGTCATCGACACCACGCGGTTAGTGCCGAAGGGCACCGGCTCTCCGGCGGTGGCCAAAGGCGTGCTGCTCGTTTCAAACCTGACGGCGCTGGCCAAGCGCTACCGTGGCACGAGTCGCTTCAGTATGACCGTGTTCGATGATGCGGCCGCGTGTGGACAAGAATCGTCGTGGACCATGCTGCTCATGGGCTGGCCGCGCATCATCGGCGCGCTAACGGCGAACGTATCCAAGCTGCTGCCCACCGCTACCAACGTGTTCACGAACGTGCGCAACCTGTCGTTCCGAGCCGAGAAACTATCATTCAGTCACCTGGGGCTGGTCGGCGCGTTCGGCGTGTCCATGAACGCGGCCGCGGTACCGACGGTGACGAAAATGACCGATTCGCTGTTTGGCCACAAACGCGTCAACAATGGACTGACCCGCTGGAGCCGGGGACCGCTGCAGCCGTTCGCATTCACCAGCGCCGGCAAGACCGTGATGGGCGCCGGCTACGCCAGGACTGCGAACGTGGCGGGAAAGGCGACGAAGACGTTCTTTCGCACGTCACCTAAACGCGCGGCCCACAAAGCCGGCTCAGACCTGGCGCGCTTGCGGGTGAATCTGCCGCTGTTGTTCAATCAGCTGGCAGCGAGCGACAGCGCGTTCAAGCCCTTGGCTACGCTGATCAACGCGGTCGCCGCCGAAATGACCGGCCGACTAGTAGCGGCAAAGCGACGCCTCGACCTACGATTCACCATCCATCTCAAGTAGCGGGCAACATCCACCACGCGAATAGCGGTCTATGGAAGCGTATCCCATCGTTCTCGGCACCGCCGGGCACATCGATCATGGCAAGACAGCGCTGGTGCGCGCGCTCACCGGTATAGACACTGATCGACTGAAGGTAGAGAAAGAGCGCGGCATCACTACCGAGCTGGGTTTCGCCTATCTAGACATGAGCGGACGGCGCTACAGCGTGGTCGATGTTCCCGGCCACGAGCGATTCATCAAAGCCATGGTGGCCGGCGCGGGTGGGTTGGACCTGGTCTGTCTGGTCATCGCCGCGGACGAGGGGATCATGCCGCAGACCCGGGAGCACCTGGATATCTGCGAGCTGCTCGGCGTTCGGCGCGGTGTCGTGGCGTTGACCAAATCGGACCTGGTCGACGACGAGTGGGTGGAGCTGGTCTCAGAGGAGATCGCCGGCGAACTTGCCGAAACGTTTTTGGGTAACGCCAAGATCGTGCCCGTGTCAGCCAAGAACGGCACCGGGCTCGATGATCTGCGTGGCGAGTTCGAGCGGCTTGCCAAAGATCTACCCGCCCGCGGCAGCGAAGGCGCGTTTCGTATGCCTCTGGACCGCGTGTTCACCATCAAGGGGTTCGGCACAGTCGTGACCGGAACCGTGCTCGGCGGAGCGATCAAAGTTGGTGACGCGGTGACCGCACAACCCCGCGACGTCCAGGGCAAGGTTCGCGGCATTCAGATCCACGGCAGCGCCGCAGAGGAAGCGCAGGCCGGAATGCGCTGCGCGGTCAATCTAACCGGCCCCAGTCGAGATGATCTGGCCCGCGGTGACGTGCTCACTCATCACGACGCCGTAGCGTCCTCGCACTTGCTCGACGTGCGCTTTCGTTATCTCAAGACGTCCAAGACGTCCCTGCCTCGGCGCAGCCGGGTGCTCGTTCATCACGGCACCACTCAGCTGATGGCGAGTCTGGTGCTCGTCGATCAGGACAAACTCGAGCCCGGTGAAACGGCGTTGGCGCAGCTGCGTTTGGATGCGACCACCCCACTCACCGCGTTTCCCGGCGACCGATTCATCGCACGCGGGTTCGTCGTACAAGAGCACTACGGCACCACCCTGGGCGGCGGCGAGATCGTGCGTGTGCGCGCCCCCAAAGTTCGCCGCTCGTCGGAAGAGGCGAAACAGGCCGTACGCAGCGTTGCCGGTGCTCACGGAGATCAACGGGTCGCCCTGGAGGTAAAGGCCGCGTCGTTCACCGGAATCTCCGTAGCGGATCTGGCGCGACGCCTCGACAGCTCCGAGGAAAAGCTGCGACGAATGCTCAACCGGTTACTGGAAACACGGGATGTGATCCGGGCCGGCGACGGTGCATCGGAGGTGTTCTGCCACGCCGAACCGTTCTCGGTCCTGGAGAAGCGGGCGCTGGATTTTCTCGATGCGTTCTACGACGCCAATCCCCACAAAGACGGTATGTCACGCCAGGAGCTAAGAGCCCGGCTACCCAAGTCCATGCCAGTGCGCCTGTTCGAGGCACTCATGGCAGCGCTCATCGCACGCGACGCCATCGTCGCCGAACGCGACATCGTGGGTCGCAAACGGCGCCTACGAGGATCAGCCGACGGCCTCACGGAAACCGAAATCACCGTGGCCGCCCAGTTCGAGGAATGGGGAATCCAGGCGCCCAAGCCGACCAACGTCGCCAAAGAGATCGGCGGCGACAGCAAAGCCATCCGCGCCGCCATGGATCGCCTGCTCACGCTCAAGACCCTCGTCCGCGTCAAATCCGACTACTACGCCCACAAGACAGCCGTAGACGCACTCCGCGAGAAGCTAACCGCACACCTGGACGCCCACGGCCAGATCACTCCAGCCGAGTGGAAAGGCCTAACCCAGGCCTCCCGAAAATACTCCATCCCCCTCGCCGAACACTTCGACGCCGAGAAGCTCACGCTACGCGTGGGTGAAGTAAGAAAACGAAGAGGGTAGTCGTCTAGAAAAAGTAGGCGGCGGACATCCCCATGTATGGGAACGTGCGGATGCCGACTTCAAAGTTCAGCGAGACTTGCTCGACCGGGGTGACCTGCAGGCCGATCATCGCGTTGATGACCGGGAACACCGGCGGGACGTCGTCCTCGGGAGTGTCCAGGTTCTGAGCGGTCGGGCTCTGGCTGCATGAGGTGACCTCCGCGGTGGTACAGCGGTAGTCGGTGCGCAGGATATCGCCGAGTACGAAACCCAGACCGATGCCGGCGCCGTAGCGCAGAGCGAACATCTTGTTGAATTGATTCCGCCAGGCGAAGGTGAAATCGATGGTGAACCAGCCGAATCCGTCGAATTTGACCAGATCTGGCTCGTCCTGTGGCAATTGGTCGCCCTTGTCCACCCAGATACAACCCGCGGGATTACGCACGCAATCCGAAGGCGAACCGTTGTTTGGAATGAGCTGCTCATACTCGAAGCCGAGGATGAGTTCCATGTTGCCGCTGCGCTTGGTCACCTCACCGCCGAAGCCCACGGTGCTGATGCTGCCCGCGGCGCGGTCGACGAAAAGCTCCAGCAACCCCTTAGGAACTCGGACGTTGCGCACGCGGAAGCCCACACCCCACTTGGTTTTAGGCGCGTCGGTCACCGACGAGTTCTCCCCCGAACTCTCCGACGATGTCTCGTCACCGTCACCGTCACCGTCATCCGCGTGAGATGTGGCCGGATCCGCGGCACAAAACACCACCAGGGCGATTGCCGAAAGGATAATGGCGATTACTCGTTTTTGCCGGCTAGGCTGGCGGCTCAGCATGGTCTCCAGGCGCATAAATTTTTCCTCCCCTCTACGAGCCAGAGTATACGTATATACTGAGGCACCATCGAGAGAACAACGGCAGTGGTGTAGGTTGTGTCACATTTGACGGGGAATAAGCACTCAGACAACGCGCGTATACACGCGCGCGGCGCAGTACTTTGTATTGCTGCCATTGCTGCATTGTTCGCGGTTGGCTGCGGCTCCGAACAGGTCGGTCCCGGCAACCTTTGTGAAAGTTCTTCGGACTGCCACGACGGGCTGCAGTGTCTCAATAATGTTTGCACGCCGCAATGCTCCAGCCACATCGAGTGTGGCGATGGCTTCTTGTGTAACAGCGGCGAGTGCGACCAGGTCGTGTCCGAGCTCGGCGTCAGCTGCAACCGCGAGCTCGACTGCGGTCCCGGTCAAACGTGCGAGTTGGATCTGTTCGATACCGACGGCGACGGCACCCTGACCTCCTCGTGTCAGGAAGATCAAGTTGGCTCGGTCACCGGCAGCGTATGTACCCAGAACTCAGACTGCCGAAATGGTACCTGCGCCATCGGCCGTTGCACCGAAGTCTGCCAGGTCGACGACGACTGCCCGTCGACCCTGGCGTGCGTGACCATCCCGCGACTACTGGTCAACAGCGCGCCCACGTTCAAGGGCTGCTTCCAGGCCAGCGGCAACCTCAAGGTCGAGGTGCCCATGTCAGGCGCGTCTCAGCGCCTGCGCATCCCCGTCCCCAGCCACGCAAAATCGTTTGCACTGGTCAGCCAGACCGACGACGAAACCCAGGCCGTAGGTGCCGCACTCGTTCTGGATCCATCGGGACGTCAGCTGTACAAGACGCCCAATCAGCCCGACGACATCTACCTCAACCCCCTGCGCTACGAACCATCCTTGCGGGTGTCGACACTCCTGGTACCGAACGTCGCTGACGTCGCCTCGATCTACGACCTGAAGCTTGAACAAGGCGTGTACACCATCGACGTTCAATCGTTTGGCGCGGCGGGAACAATCGGCTCGGTGATTCCCAAGGTCAGCCTGATCTACAAGCTCGACACAGCGGGAACCCTCGATCTCAACTTCTACTTTCTCGACACCAACGACCACCCCTGTCACGTGGTCACTGCCGAATCGGCGAAGACCACCAGCGACTTCCAGGTTCAGTACCTGGAGCGGCTACGCTCCATCTTTAGCGGTGTGCTCGCCATCGGAGACGTCACCTATCAGGACGTGTCTCGCCCAGATCTCAACAGCATCGACGCTGAGCGACTACCGCGCTTGAACGAGCTCAGCACCACCGACAGCGGCGTCAACATCTTCTTCGTGCGCTCGATCTCGCCGCCTGGGATTCAGGCGCTGGCGGGAGGCACACCGGGACCGCCTAACATCGCTGGCACGAGCGCGTCGGGCATCGCGATATCTCTGGATACGTTGTGCTACCGCGACTTCACGATTCTAGCGCGCACGACCGCGCATCAGATCGGTCGACATATGGGTCTGTTCCGCAACCTGCAACCCGACGGCGTGCATCCCGATACCATTCCCGACAGCCTGGCCGATTCGACCAACTTGATGTACTTCGGCGAGTTCGGCGGCACTGTCTTGAGCGAAGGTCAGAAGACTGTTCTGCGGCTTTACCCGGGGCTGAGATGAAGGCCTCCTTTAGACTCAGACCCGCCGCGGGCGCCACGCGCAAGGTTGTCACCAGCGCTGCCGGCTCGATCATCCTGGCCACGTTGCTTGCAGCGTCCCTTGCCATCGCCGACGTGACCCACGCCGAAGCGCCGGCGAATCCTGACTTGATCGAGCAGCTCAGTGGCGTGGACTTCGTTCCGGAAGGCGATGCCCTCCTGGCCGTGGCGACTCTGCAAGAGATCATCGACATCGCCCGAGATGAGGCCGGTGATACTGACAAGGGCCTGCGCATCCGCGCGTTCCGCGCCCTGGGTGAATTCCCCAGTTCCCGCGACCTGCTCATCGACGAGATCGCGCTGCACTCATCGGGCACGGGCATCGAGACGATCTACTGCCGCGCTGCCATGCACTCGCTTACTCGTATCGCCGATGAATTGGATCTCGGCGCGGTCATCGCCGTAGCGAATCGACTCGACCATCCAAGCCCGGACGTGAGGGTCGCCGCCGCCGAAGGCCTGGCGTTCATCGGCTCGACCGCCGCTCTGCCAGCTCTACGCCAGCGACTAGAAATGGAAGTCGTGGGCACTCAGGTGCACCTGGCCATCAGCGAGGCTATCCGCCTGCTAACGATGGTTTCGTCCGGCTAGCTAGTTAGCAGCTTTAGCGGCTTTGGCGGCGAGGGCTCCCGCCAGTTGCGGTGCAGCCCCCGCTCAGGGTCGAGCACGCTTTTAGTTGGGCCCTGTGTAGGGATCTCGGCTACCCTGTTCAAGTTCAATGGCGTTCTGTCCCACATGCAAACGCAGCTACCCGAACGATCGGCGGCGTTGCCCTGTGGATAAGACACTGCTGCGCATGGCAAACGCGCAGATCGAACCCACCCAGTCGCTGGCTCTCTCCGGACAGTCGGCCAGCCAGCGAACCGAAGACATCGGCATGCTCGCGCCGCCACCGAGGGTAGATCAGGCGACCCGAGACTCTCGGCCACCACGGCAAGACGACCTGGCTACCGGCTCCAGCCTGGACGACATGACCAGCAACGAGCGACCCGGGGTGAGCGAACGGCGGCGGCGGCGCAGTCACACGACGGCGCAGCCGGAACAACGGGTCGGCCAGGTTCTGGGTAAGTATCGCCTTACCGAGCTCATCGGCCGGGGCGGCATGGGCTTCGTCTACCGGGCTGAGCACGTCAAGCTCGGTAGACCCGTCGCACTCAAGCTACTGCGATCCAGCCACGCCGAGCGGCGTGACGCGGTCGCGCGATTCTTCCAGGAGGCCCGCGCGGTCAATCGGATTCGCCATCGCAACATCTGCGACGCCACCGACTTCGTCGAACTCGAGGACGGCACGACGTTCATCATCATGGAGCTGCTCGAGGGCGCGAGCCTGCGCGATCTAATTCGCCACGGCATGATCGAAGAGCCACGAGTGCTGGCCATGATGATTCAGATCTGCGATGCACTCGCCGCCGCCCACGAGGCCGGCATCGTGCACCGGGATCTGAAACCTGACAACGTCTTCATCGTGCCCATGGGCGACGGGGGCGAGATGGTCAAACTGCTCGACTTCGGTGTCGCCAAGCTGCTCCATCGGGAAGAAGACGAAGAGAGCTTCGGCTTCGAGACAGCCGCGGGCGCCGTCATCGGCACACCAGCGTATATGTCCCCGGAACAGGCCGGCGGCTTGGAGGTCGACGCGCGCTCGGACATCTACTCCCTGGGCGCCATCATGTACGAGATGTTTACGGGACGGCCGCCGTTCCGCGGCAAGTCCTTTGGCGAATTCGTGCGCAAGCACCTGAGCGACATGCCCATCCCGCCAAGTCAGATTCCTGGAGGGGACGGACTCGATCAACAAATCGAGGACATGCTGCTGCAGTGCCTGGAAAAGCACCCCGACGACCGTCACCAGTCCGCCATCGAGCTCAAGCACGAGCTCGTGACGTTACTCGCAGGCGCGGCCACCAGTATCTCGATGATCTCGGACTCGGACATCATCGCCGCGCAAACGGCGATGAGCCAGCGCCGCATTCGCGTCAAAGATTCACCGGAAACCGCCATGGCTGTAGGCGATGTCGCCTCGGCCGGCACGACCACGGGGCCACGCGGACGATGGATGCTGGCACTCGCGGCCGTAGCTTGCCTGGTCACCGTGTTCATCGTATTCGCGGTCAGTCAATCCGGGTCATCGGTCAAGAAAGACGGTGACAAGAAAGACAAGATCGCCGCCGGGACAACTGCGACCGGTGCGATCGCCGGCAACGAACCGAACATCGGCGAAGACAAGCCGCCGAGCCCTATCGTGGGACCGATCACCCGCAAGACCCGCGATGTGCCGACCAATCACATCACCGTGCACTTCGAATCGACACCGAAGGCCGTGGTGTTTCGCACTGACATGCCCAACGCCATATGTACGACTCCATGCAATGTGACCATCAACACGTTGGATGGTGGCTCGCAGGTATCGCGCAACTTCCTGCTCCGCGCGAAAGGCCACCGGGACGAACCGGTCACCGTACATCTCGCCCACGCGAAGCCCCGGCGGCACATTCAACTCAGCCGGGAACGCCGAGCGCGACGGACGCGGCCACCGGTGACCCGTAAGGTCCCGAAACGCAAACAACAGGACACGGGCGCGAAAACTACGGTACAACCGAAGAGAACCCCATCGAAGCCGAAGGATCCTGATAAGAAGGTCACTCCGACCGTGGATCCCACGACGACGATCGATCCGTTCTCTCGCAAATGACCCGAGCCCTAGTTCTGATCCTGTGCATCGCGGCTTCGGCCGCGTGCTCTGACGACGCGCCCACGACGGTCGTATTTGTGACCGTCGATAGCCGACCCGGCGTTTCGGATCTCACGTCGCTTGTGGTTCGCGTCGATAACGACGACGCCAACACCTCCGACACATTCGACGTCAGCGGGCGCAGTTTCCCCATGACGTTTACGGTCACGCCCACGGGCCGGGACGGAACCCTGTCCATCTCGGTCGTCGGCCAGGATGCCGATAGCATCGAGCGCGGGCGAGGCGTGACGCAGACCGAAATCGTGCTCGACGAACGTACCGACGCCAACGTGCTCCTGGACCCCAGCGACTTCGTCGTCAACACCAAGATCACCGGCAACCAACGGCTGAACTTCTCTGCAGAAGAGAACTCCAAACAACTGGCGTTCAACCCAGCGGATGGTTCGTTCGCTGTCGTGTTCGAGGACGACTGCGGAATGCTCAATCGCTGCGACATCTTTATGCGCATGTTCGACGCCGACGGCACGCCCCAGGTCAATCAGGTCAACATGAACGACACCGCGTTCATCGTCAATCTGACCGGCAAAGGCTATCGGCTGAGCCCATCGATCGCCTTCAACAGCGGCACGTACTTCGTGGTCTGGGAAGCCAACGATGTACTCCAGGCAGTCGCCATCAGCACCGCCGGCGAGCACGTCACCGCCGAGATCGACATCAGCAAAGGCAACACACCGGCGTCTGCCCATGTCGCCGCTCTTGGCAACGGAGGTTTCGTCGTTACCTGGGCCGAGTGGTCAGTGGCCGAGATCGGCAACGTGGTCAAAGGGCGCCTATTCAACGCCAGCGGCACGCCAGTGCCCAACCCGATCACCAACGACAACGGCCCGTTTCAAATCAGCATCAACGAGACCATCGCCTTCAGCGGCACCTCAGTGGCGGCTTCGGGCAGCGATCGCGAGTTCGTCGTGGTCTGGCGAGACGACGACAACGTGTTCGCCCGCTTCTTCAATGGCGCGGCCATGCCGGGCACTATTGGCGAAGTCCAGCTGACAAACCACAACAGCACGGCGACCATCCAGGCTCCCAAGGTTATTTGGAACGGGGACCAGGCAGTCATCACCTGGGCAGTCATCGATTCGGGCAACCCGGACTTGAACGAAGGCGTCATGCGAGTCGCTCAGTTCACCGCGCCCAGCGGGACACGTGTCACGCCGATAGTCACGCTGGCAACGGGCGACGCGAATTTCTTCAATCTATCGTCTCCAGCCGTGACCGCCCGCGCGGACGGTCTGCTGGCGGCAACGTGGGCCAACTGCGGCAGTCAGGGTGACGGCGATGGCTGCGGCATCTTGCTACAGCTGCTGCGAACCTCGGGGCTGCCGGTGGGTGATGCACAGGTAATCAACACGACGGTCACGTCGAGTCAGGTCACGCCATCGATCATCGCTCGCGACGATGCACTGATCAGCGCATGGACCGACAGCAGCCAGATGGCGCCAGATACGTCCAACGATGCGGTGAGAGCCCGGTTGTTGTTCATCGACTCGAACCTGAACAACGGCAAGCTCGGCACTCGCTGCGGCAGGGCCGAAGACGAGCCGTGTGACGACGGCCTGGTCTGCATCCCAGGCGGTGAAGCCGTGCCCTACTGCCACACTTCGTGCGATCCATCAGGGCCGCCACCGCAGTGTCCGAGCGGAGGTGTGTGCACGACGGTGGGCGACTCGTCCGGCTGCGTGTTTTAGTCCCCAGGACGACGGACGCTCTTCTTTGCGGAGGGCGCCGACCGTTATTCTTTGCGCGGGTTGATGCCCAGCGCTTTCATCTTCTTGTACAGATGGGAGCGCTCGAGCTGTAGATCTTTGGCCGTGTTCGAGATGTGGTGTTCGTTCTCGGTCAGGGCATCCATGATGATGTTGCGCTCCGACGCGGCCACCAGCTCCTTGAGCGACAGGCCACGCTTATAGACACCTTTGACGGTTTTGACCGAGGGCAACGCCGCCTGGACATCGGCATCGCCGATCTCATCGACCTCGCCAGTAAGGATAGCCAATCGTTCGACCATGTTGCGCAACTCGCGCACGTTGCCGGGCCAGTCGTGCTGCATCAGCATTGTTACCGCACCGGGCGTGATCGTCTTCTGCTTGTGGCCGTTGGCGTCGCAGACCATGTGCAGGAAATGCTTCACCAAATCGGCGATGTCGTCACGGCGTTCACGAAGTGGGGGCAGCTCGATAGGCACGACGTTCAATCGATAGAACAGATCCTCGCGGAAACGGCCGCCAGCGATCTCCGCGGCTAGATCTTTGTTCGTCGCGGCAACAACGCGCACGTCCACATCGATGGTCTCGTGACCACCAACGCGCTCGAGCTCGCCTTCCTGTAAGACACGTAGAACCTTGGCTTGGGCGCCTGGATTCATGTCGCCGATTTCATCCAGGAACAACGTGCCGCCGTCAGCCAGCTCGAACTTGCCTCGGCGCTGCTGGGTGGCCCCGGTAAACGCTCCCTTTTCGTGGCCAAACAACTCGGACTCGATCAGCTCAGACGGGATAGCGGCGCAGTTCAGTTTGATGAACCGGCCGTCGGTCCGACGCGAATTCTCATGAAGCGCACGCGCCACGAGCTCCTTGCCGGTCCCGTTCTCGCCGGTGATCAACACGCGGCCATTGGTAGGCGCGGTCTTGCTGATCTTGTCGTAGATCTGTTGCATCACAGGACCCGAGCCGATCATCTGATACTCGTGCCGCGCCTTCTCGCGCAGTTTGGCGTTCTCGGCGCTCAACTGCGCGAACGACAGGGCGTTCTGCACGGTGAGCAGCAGCTTGTCCGAGGACAGGGGCTTTTCGACGAAATCATGCGCACCCAGCTTGGTCGCTGAAACCGCCGTATCGATGGTGGCGTTGCCGCTCATCATGACCACGGCCACGTCCGGGTGGCTGGCGCGGATGCGCTCGAGCACGTCAAGGCCGTTCATCTCCGGCATCATCACGTCCAGAAGCACGAGATCGATATCGCGTTCAGCCAGCTTACCCAGGCCCAGGGGCCCAGAACCCGCTACTTCCACGCCATATCCCTCCAACTCCAACGCCCTTCGTAGCGTGGTCAGGATATTTGGTTCATCATCAATGATTAGGAGCGTGGAGCGGGCCATCGCGATACAAAAGTAACACTCGAAACTGGCCGTCGCATCCCTCCACGTATAGCTTTCAACATATCTCCATGTCAGAAACTCATCCTGCTCAGAGTGGCATTGACTCGGCGAGAAACGGGGAATACCGTCGCCGAGCTATGCGTTATGCGAATTCCGTTTTGCGGCTTCTCCTGCCATTGTCGCTCATGCTGCTGTTCGGTGGCAGTGCCATGGTCCTTACCGGCTGCCCCAGCAAGAAGGTCAAGAAGGCTGGCTGCGACAGCGATAAGGACTGCAAGAAAGGGCTGCATTGCGTCAACAAGAAGTGCCAGCAGTGCGCCACCGACGACCACTGTCCCGATGGCAAGACCTGCAAGGACGGCGCGTGCACCTCAAAGAATCAATGCAGCGCCGATAGCGACTGCGAAGACGGCAAGGTTTGCAAGGACGGCACCTGCACCGCGTGCAGCGCCGACTCCGAGTGCGGCACCGGCGGCAAGTGCAACAGCGGCAAATGCGCGCGCGCCAAGAGCTGCAAAAAGGACGAGGACTGCGAGGACGACGAAGACTGCGTCAACGGCACGTGCCAGCGACCGTGGAAGACCTCCACGCCAATAAAGGACGGTTGCAAACTCGGCACCGTCTACTTCGCGTTCGACCAGGCCAGCATCGCACCCGAGCATCGCAAGACCCTCGACGAGGCGGCCGAGTGCATCAAGAAGAACAAGGGCCGTGACGTGTACGTCATCGGTCATACCGATACCAGCGGCACCGAGGAATACAACGTAGCGCTGTCTGAGCGCCGGGCGCGCACAGTCGCCGACTACCTGTCGCGGCTGGGCATCGACCCTGCCAAGATGCGCGTCATCCCCAAAGGCGAATCTGAAACGTCCGGCACCGCGACTAAAGACCGGCGGGTAGTATTTGAATGGCGGTAATTCCTATGAAGACACCTACTCCGAATCGCGCGGGCACCAACTCCACCTTCTCCAGTTTCTCCACCGTCTCCACCGTCTCCACAAAGGCGGCCCTCGCGGTCGTCTTGTGCCTCGGCGCGAGCGGCTGCTTCTGGGTCACCACGAAGAACGAGGGGACGCAGATCAAAAAGCAGGTCCAGGACGTCGATGTTCGGGTGAAGAACATGGAAGGCGCCCTGGAAAGCAAACTCAAGAAGCTGCAGATCGTGCTCGACCAGGCGACGAAGATCCTCAAGCGCAACAGCGCAAATCTGGGCGCCGACGTAGATGCCATGCGCGCCGAACTGCGCAAGATGCGCGGACTGCTCACGGCGGCGAAGAAGTTCTCCGACGACGCTCGCGCTGATGTGGCGAAACTCAATAAGGCGTTTGGCGCCAAGCTAGAGGTGGTAACGAGCCGAATCAACAGTGTTGACCTTCGCCTGCAAGGGCTGGAGAAGAGCGCCGCCAACCCGCCCAAAAAAGCCAGCGACTACTACCGCGATGGCCTCACCGCTTTCAACAAAGGCAAATGGGACGAAGCGATCACTGCCTTCAAGAACGTGGTCATTCGTTTCCCACACCACTCACGCGCCGACGATGCCCAGTTCTATCGCGCCGAGAGTCATATGCGCGCCAAGCGCTACTCAAAAGCCGTGCGTGAATACCAAAAAGTGTTCGACAAGTTCGCCACGAGCAAGTGGGCCGACGACGCCCTCTACCAGGCGGCGACCGCGGCGCAGAAACAAAAACAGTGTCGCGTCGCGCGCGTGTATCTGCTCCTCCTGCGCAAGAAGTACAAGAAGTCCGCGTTCAGAAAACGCGCGCGGATCAAAGACCGGGCGCTCAAGCGCAACCTGCGCAACAGGCGGATATGCGTCAAGTAGTTCTGGGCATTCCGCTACTCGTCATCGCCATCGTCGGGGCAGCGCTGCCCATCGTCGGCTCCATCGGCGTATTGCGGCGAGGCATCGATACGGGTTCCGTTAGCTGGATCGTTTTCGGCGGGGCGTGTTCCGCTTTGTGGCTGATGCTATTCCGCTCGGTGTTGACCACCCGGGGTAAAGCCGCCCGCGCAGCCCTGGCCGCGAAAAGCGCCGGCGATAGCCCGTAGGCTGCGCCGACCTTAGGCATCACCCGCCCGTTTCAGTCTTGGAAGGCGGCGTGAATTGCTAACGCGGCAGTCTTCGGATCGTCGCTGCGATTCACCGCGCCGATACTGCATGCGGCGTGAGCGCCTGCGCGCGCAACCGGACCGACGTTTTCCGGCGTGACGCCACCGATAGCGACCACGGGAACAGCTCCGGCGAGCTCGACGGCCCGGGCGAGACGGTCCACCCCCTGGACGGGGTCGGGATTCTCTTTGGTTGCCGTCGCAAATACTGGCCCGTAGCCCAGGTAGTCTGCGCCACCCGCCACCGCCGCCCGGACTTGTTCCTCGTCGTGGGTCGAGATGCCGATGAGCAATTCCCCGTGGACACCTTGTGCACCGCGAATGGCGATGGCGTCCGCAAGACTCAGGTCATCCTGACCCAGGTGGATCACGTCGGCGCCGACTGCCAGGGCGACGTCGATGCGATCATTGACCACGAACAGAGCGCCGTGGTCATGGGCAACCTGTTTGACCATCTGAGCTGCCTCGATCAGTTGCCGAGTGGAGGGGCCGGCGCCATCGTGATCAGATCCCTTCCAGCGAAGCTGCAGCACTCCGGAAGCTGCACCGCTGTCACTGACCAATAACTCGGCTAATTCTAGGTCGTTACGATCGAGAATCGCGTAGAAGCCGCTGAGTTTTTGTCGCCATGTCATCGTTCAATCCGAGTAAGCTGTGAGGCTGTCATGACCAAGGCGAAACAGAAACCGATCCCAGCCGAGTCGCCATTTCGCCTGGTATCTCCGTTTACGCCAACGGGCGACCAGCCACAAGCGATCCGTCACCTGGTTGAGGGCATCGGTCGGGGAGACACCAGCCAGGTACTGCTGGGGATCACCGGGTCCGGCAAGACGTTCACCATGGCCAACGTGATCGCGCAAACCGGTCGCCCGGCGCTGATCATGGCGCCGAACAAGACCCTGGCGGCCCAGCTCTACGGCGAGTTCAAGGAGCTATTCCCAGACAACGCGGTTCACTATTTCGTGAGCTATTACGACTACTACCAGCCCGAAGCGTACGTCGCCAAGAGCGACACCTATATCGAGAAGGACTCCCTGGTCAACGAAGAGATCGACCGCATGCGCCACGCGGCGACCTACGCATTGCTGTCCCGGCGGGACGTGATCATCGTGGCCTCTGTGAGCTGCATCTTCGGCATCGGTGACCAGGACACGTACGCCCAGATGACCTGCGATCTAGAGAAGGACCAGACCATCAACCGCGACAAGGTCCTGCGCAGGCTGGTCGAACTTCACTACGAGCGCAACGATGTCGACTTCCACCGCGGAACATTCCGGGTACGTGGCGACACGGTCGAAGTGTTCCCCGCCTACGAACGCGACAAGGCCATTCGCATCGAGTGGTGGGGCGATGACATCGAGACCATCTCCGAGATCGATCCGTTGCGCACCCAGGTGTTGCGCGAGCTGCCCGACGTATCGATCTTTCCAGCGTCGCATTACGTGACACCCGGCGACGGGCTGCGACGAGCGATAGAGGGGATCAAGGTCGAGCTGCGAGAACGATTGGCCGAGCTTGGTGAGCAGATGAAACTGCTCGAGCGACAGCGGCTCCAACAACGAACCATGTACGACATCGAGATGCTCGAACAGATGGGCCGCTGCAACGGAATCGAAAACTACTCGAGGCACTTGAGCGGTCGAGCGCCGGGGGAACCGCCGCCCACCCTCATTGACTATTTCCCCGACGACTACCTGATGTTCGTCGATGAATCACACCAGGCGATTCCCCAGATTCGAGCCATGTGGCGGGGAGACCGGGCGCGTAAGGAAATCCTGGTCAACTACGGATTCCGCTTGCCCAGCGCCATGGACAACCGTCCATTGCGCTTCGAGGAGTGGGAGGAACGCGTCTATCGCGCGATTCACGTGTCCGCCACGCCGGCCGAATGGGAGATCGAACAAGCTCAAGGTGTGCTGGTCGAACAGATTATTCGGCCCACCGGTTTGCTGGACCCGCCAATCGAAGTACGGCCCGTCGACTCCCAGGTAGACGACCTGCTCGGCGAGATTCGAGCACGCGTCGAAGCGGGGGAACGCACCCTGGTCACCACGTTGACCAAGCGCATGGCCGAAGATCTCACGGAGTACTACACGGACCTGCGCGTCAAGGTGCGCTATCTGCACTCGGAGGTCGACACCCTCGAGCGCGTAGAGATCTTGCGCGATCTGCGCCGCGGCGAGTTCGACGTACTCGTCGGCATCAATCTGCTACGCGAAGGATTGGACATCCCCGAAGTGTCGCTCGTAGCCATCCTGGACGCGGACAAAGAGGGGTTCTTGCGCTCGGAGCGTTCGTTGATCCAGACCATCGGCAGGGCGTCTCGCAACATCAACGGACGAGTCATCATGTACGCCGCGCGCGAAACCGCGTCGATGAAGTACGCCATGAAGCTGACCGAAGAGCGACGCAAGATTCAGGCGGCCCACAACGAAAAGCATGGCATCACCCCAGCGACGGTGAAGCGCGCCATTCTCGACATGCACACCGGTGACGGGCCGGTGTCCATCAACAGGCTCGCGGCAGCCGAGGACGCGAAGCTCATGGACCCGGACAGCCTCAAGAGCAACATCGCCGCGATTCGGGAGGAAATGCGCAAAGCCGCCCTGGATCTCGACTACGAACGCGCAGCAGAACTACGCGACCGCGCCAAACAAATGGAAAGCCTCGAGCTCGCGCTCAGGTGACGGCTTTTTACTGTTAGTGGCTCAGGGCTGTGCGGCGTGGCGGTCGTACATCATCCGCCAGATCGGTAACCCGTCTTCTTCGCAGTGCTGCTCACGCCAGGAGCGCACGCCGTACGGATTACCCTCGCGCCAAAAGCTCCACGGGCCAGCGCGATTGCTGTACAAGTCATCGACGCGCTCGAAGATCTCCATCGCGTCCAAAGCCACGCTCCACACGTCGCTCTGGATGAACACTTCGTGGCCGGGTTTCAGTAACAACGCCAGGTCACGAGCCAGCTGCTCTGTGATCATGCGCCGTTTGCGGTGGCGTCGCTTGAACCACGGATCGGGAAAGTTGAGATAGACCCGGGACACGCTGCCCGGCCGCAACAGCTGGAGCAGGTGATGGTTAGCGTTGCAAAAGATCGCCTTGACCGGCAGGTTCTCAGCTCGCGCGTACTCGTTGACCTCGTCTACGAGCTGGCTGCGAACCTCGATGCCCAGGTAAATGCGATCCGAATCCTGTCGCGCGCGTTCGATCAGAAACTGCGCTTCGGCACAGCCGACTTCGAGCTCGATTTCTTTGCTCGGATCCAGGTCCAGGGCCTGGCCATCGAAACTCTTCAGGCAAGCAGTGAGCGGGTTGACGTGTTGGCGTTGTCTCATCGGCGGCGCGGACGGTTAAACAGCAGTGGCCGCGAGGGCCAGCACGCCAAACTGCCGCACGTTGACCGGTGATTCAAGGAGATTTAGCGCGGCGAGGTCAACCCAGCGAAACTCCGCGTATTCGTCGTTGGGCACCACCTCGGCCGCATCGTCCACATCGGCGACGAAGACGAAGTTCATGTGCAGTCCTTTGCTGCCCGCCTGGTGTTCTTCGTACCCTATAAACCCGGGCGGCACACCGTCAGCGTGATCCTGCAAAACCGAGAACCGCCCGGTTAGCGCCGTCTCCTCCCGCAGTTCGCGGACCGCAGCGTCCAGCGGTGTCTCCCCGGCCTCGAGCTCACCGCCAATGGGCAACCAGGTCTTCAGGCGATGGTGATGGATGACCAGAACCTGTCCATCCACCCCGCCTTTGCGGGCATAGACGGCAACCGAAAACGCTCGACGCGTCATGGCGCTACTGGCCCAAACGTCATGGCACTACTAAGAAATCGACGGTGTTGGACACGAGTCCTTCTACCGAGACGGTCAGCACGGTCACACCGACGGCCACATCGTCTGGCAGCTCGATGGTAATGCGTTCGTCCTCCCAGCGCAGACTGTCGCCACGAACCACCGTCGACTCCGAACCGATATGAACGGAGGCCGCTGGAGGCGCCATGCACACGACGCTGTCTCCCAACACCCCGAGCTCGCCGCAGAAACGCTCACCGAGAATATCGACGGTGCCGCCTGGCGACGCTTCGCTGGGATTGAGTTGGAGCACTTCCGGGCCAGAACCGTCGGCATCGCTGCACGCGCCCGCCGCAACCAGCGCTATCACGACGAGCCACCTCATAATGTTACTGAGGTACTTTCTCCCAGTCGGCCAGGAAACGAGCCAGACCGATATCCGTGAGCGGATGCTTGGTCAGTTGCAGCAACACTTTGAGCGGGCACGTCGCGACGTGGGCCCCCATCTTGGCGGCCTCCAGGACGTGCATCGGGCTGCGCACGGATGCGACCAGCACTTCGGTCTTGAAGTCGTAGTGGCGATAGATCTGCAGAATATCTTCGATGATCTGCATGCCGTTGTTGGAGATGTCATCGACCCGGCCAACAAATGGCGAGATAAACGTCGCGCCGGCCTTGGCGGCGAGCAGTGCCTGACTGGCCGAAAAACACAGGGTCACGTTGGTCGAGATGCCCTCTTCGGTGCACTGGCGCGTGGCCTTGAGCCCCTCGGGAATGAGCGGGATCTTGACGACGATGTTGTCGCGCAGGGCGGCGAGCTCGCGCGCCTCTTTCATCATCTCGTCGCAAGTCGTCGAGACCACTTCGGCCGAGACGGGCCCGCGGACCACGTCGCAGATTTCGAGCAGCACGTCGCGGAACTTACGACCGGTCTTGGCGACCAATGACGGGTTGGTGGTCACGCCGTCGATGACGCCCATAGCGGCGGCTTCTTTGATGTCAGCAATGTCTGCTGTGTCGATGAAGAACTTCATTTGGACGCGACCTCCGCTTGCGAAGCGATGTTTCCGGGCGTACCGTTCGCCCTCACATTAGCCCCATGTTGTGTTTTGTCGTTGTTACCAAGCCTGCCACGAATCGCGTCGATACGAGCCTGTAGCCCGTCCAGCTTAGTGCTGGTCGCCACGGTGAGACGCTGTAGCTCCGCCACGCCGCGCTCGTATTCGTCCGGCCTCATGGGCGCATGCTACGCGGCCCGTTTTTGGGAGTCAACGCGTGTGGAGACAACGCGTGGATAGCGTCGAAACGACCGGGCCAAGCTGGCGGATAGGCTGCGCGGGAGTGCCCGATGGCATGCGACGCGAGCGCTACTTCGAAAACCTGACGTACGTAGAGTTGGACAATACGTTCCACACGCTACCCAAGCAAAAGGTGCTCAAGCGCTGGGCCGGTCCGAATCACACGTACGGCGTGGTGGCGTGGCAAGCCATAACCCACCCGCCGCAAGGTGGCAGCTACCCGCGATGCAACCAAAGCTTCGACGCGGAGACTCTCCCGCAGGCGGGTTCTTTCAAAGACAGCGCGTTTGTACGCGACGCCGTCACGAGACTCGCGACCTCGGTAACCGCGTCGGGCGCCGAGACCATCGTGTTTCGCACAGATCCATCGTGGACGCCGTCGGCCAGTAACCAGCAGAGGCTACGCACGTTCTTCACTGAAATTGCGACCGCGGACCGTTTCGGCTCGTGCCAGCGAGTTTGGCAGCCGGCCGGGTTATGGGAACTTCCGCAGGCGGCGGCGCTTGCAGCCGATGTCGGTGTACTCGTGGCGTGTGACCCGTTGCCCTCGGACCCGTTGGGCCCGCCCATGGATTTCTTTGCCGACCTGGCGCAGAGGTTTGAAGGACGTGCCTATTTTCGGCTGACCGGATTGGGCCAGTCGCGCAAACTCAACGAGTACAAGCGTGAGGTCCTGTTGGCCCTGATGCTCCAGTTTCAGGAAGGCTGGCTAGTATTCGAAACGCCGACCAAGTACCATGACGCCCGCTCGGTCGCGAAGGAAATCGCAGGCGCGGCGTAGGCCACAAAGTCCCAACAAGCACCCACAGCGGCCCGTACTAGCTCGAAGCGCGTCGCTGGGCCGCTTCACAAACCCATCCCTTTGCTCTTCAGAACCTTGGATAGTTTTCATGCAAATACGTCTCGCTAGCAACAGTCTCGACACCCTGGCCCCAGACCTTCTCGTGGTTCCCGTTTTCGGTGAACCGGCGAAAGACGCGGCGTTCAAAGCGCTCGACAAGGCGCGCAACGGCGAATTGAGCGACGTCGCGGCACGCGAGGGCTTCGTCGGTAAGGCCGGCCAAACCCTGACCATCACCGGAAACGGCAAGGGCCCGGGGCGCACCCTGCTCATCGGACTTGGCGAGAAGCGCGGTTTCAAGATCGCTGGACTGCGCGACGTCGCCGCGAGAGCCAGCCGACTCGGCAGGTTGAAAGGCGCCAAGACCGTCGCAGTCGTGTTGCCCGCACAGGGCGCCAAGTCAGTGGAGCGGGCAATTGAACTGACCGCTGAAGGCGCGCACCTGGGCGTCTACAAATTCGACAAGTACTACGGAGATAGCCGCAAGAAGCCCAGCCGCATCGAAGAGTTCGACTACGCCTTCGCCAAAGCCGGCAAGATCACAGCCGCTCAGAAGCGCAAGTTTGGCGCTGCGGTCAAGCGCGGCGTCGCAATCGCCGAGTCGGTCTGCTACGCGCGGGACTTCATCAACGAGCCCGCCGACTTCATGACGCCTTCGCAGATGGCCGCGGAGGCCAGGAAAATCGCCAAGAAGAACGCCGGCCTCAGCGTTAAGGTCCTCAGCGCTAAAGAGTGCGAGAAGCTTGGTATGGGCATGTTCCTGGCGGTTGGCCGGGGATCCGATGAAGAATCAAAACTGATTCACATCACCTACAAGCCGAAACGTGCCGCGAAGAAACGCGTCTACTTGATCGGCAAAGGCGTCACCTTCGACTCCGGTGGCTATTCGCTGAAACCATCGGCGAGCATGGAAGACATGAAGATCGACATGTCCGGTGCCGCGGCCGTCATCGGTGCGATGAACGCCATCGCGCAGATAGGGTCCGACTACGAAGTTCACGCGATCGCCGCGTGCTGCGAGAACCTGGTGAACGGCCGCGCCTACAAACTTGGTGATGTTCTCCAAGCGTCTGACGGTACGACGGTCGAGATCAACAACACCGATGCTGAAGGGCGCCTCACCCTGGGCGACGCGATCACGTATGCGCGCGCCGATATCGACAAGGCCGACAAGAAGAACGGCACCAAGAAGACGCCGGTCGAGATGTTTGATTTCGCTACTCTGACCGGCGCATGCATGGTCGCCCTGGGCAATCACACCGCCGGCGTCATGTCGCACCACGAAAAGCTGGTTCGCGGCTGGCTCGGCGCCGCCGATCGCGCCGGTGAGGACATGTGGCGGCTGCCGCTGACCGACAAGCTCAAGGACCAGCTCAAGAGCAACATCGCCGACATGCGAAACACAGGCGAGCGCTGGGGCGGCGCCATCACCGCCGGCCTATTCCTGAAGCATTTCGCCAAGACGACACCCTGGGTCCACGTGGACATCGCAGGTCCCGCGTCGTCCTCTCGGGAAGCTGGCGCCATCCCCAAAGGCGGCACCGGCTTCGCAGTGGCTACGATCGTCGAATACCTGACCCGTTAGGGATAGGTAAATATCAATAATAACAAGATGTTAACCATGGTCGTCGGTTGACAGTATGGGTGTGGTCTGCTAACGTAGTCGTTACGCCCCAGAAGCCGAATTGGCAGTGGCGTAGGAGTATAAATGGGAGGATTTGAGGTAGGGGATAAAGCGGTTTACCCAGTGCATGGGGTGGCCGAAGTTGTGGCGCTAGAAAGCCGAGACATTGGCGGACAAGCGACCAACGTTTACATCCTCAAAATCCTGGAGACCGGGTTGACCATCATGGTCCCTAAGGTCAACGCGGATACCGTCGGCCTGCGCACTGTCATCACAAAGGATGAAGTGAGTGAAGTCTACGGAATCCTGCGCTCCAAGGAAGTCGCCCGCGATACGCAGACATGGAACCGTCGCTATCGCGAGTACATGGAAAAGATCAAAACCGGCAGCGTCTACGAGATCGCCGAGGTCGTGCGTGACTTGTGCCTGCTGCGTAACAATAAAGATCTGAGCTTCGGCGAGCGCCGCATGCTCGAGACCGCGCGCACTCTGCTCGTCAGAGAAATCGCCGTCGCGAAGAACACCGAAGAGTCCACCGTCGGCGAAGAGATCGACGGCATCTTCGGCGCAGCCGCCGCGTAAACATCTTCGGCGCAGCTACCGTCTGAGCTTCATCGGTGCAGCCGCTGAAGCGTTCCTGCGTTAGTAGAAGCGTTCCTGCGTTAGTAGAAGCGTTCCTGCGTTAGTAGCGCAAGAACGCCGAGGCCCAGGTCAGACCGGCCCCGAACGCGACAAGGCACACCAGGTCGCCTGGTTTGATCTTGCCGAGCTTCACCGCTTCGTGGAAGCACAGGGGAATAGATGCGGCCGTCGTGTTGCCGTACTTCTGAATGTTGTTGTGCATCTTCTCGGGCGGAAGGCCGATCATCTTGGCCATGTACTGATTGATGCGCAGGTTCGCCTGGTGGGGAATCAGCATGTCGATCTGTTCAAGCTTCAGATCGTTGGCGACCATTCCCTCCATCATTACCTGCGGCATACGCGTGACCGCGTGTTTGAAAACGCGGCGGCCCTTCATCTTCGGAAAGTGACGACCGGTCTCAATATCCTCGACAGTCAGCCGCGGATGAAAACGACTGCCCGGTTTCTCTGTCCACAAGATGTCCGCTTCGGCACCGTCAGCGTGGAGATGCGTAGATAGAATACGGCGCGTCGGGTCGTCGGATACTCCGACTACCGCCGCGCCTGCGCCGTCGCCAAAAATGACCGCCACGTCGCGACCCTCGGTACTGATGTCGAGCCCCGTCGAGTGGACCTCCGAGCCGATCACGAGCACGTTGTTGTACTGGCCGCTGCGGATGAACGAATCGGCGACCGACAGGCCGTAAACAAAGCCTGTGCATTGCTGGCGAATATCCAGCGCAGGAACCCCGGGAATGCCGAGCAGCTTCTGCACGAACACGCCTGTACCGGGAAACATATGATCCGGCGAGAGCGTGGCGTAGATGATGAGATCGACGTCTTTGGCTTCGAGCTCCGCCGCTTCGAGCGCTTCGACGGAGGCCTTGTGACCCATCTCCGCGCCGCCCTCACCCTCGTCGACCCAGCGTCGCTCTTCAATGCCCGTGCGGTCGAGGATCCACTGGTGGGTGGTGTCCATGAGTTTTTCGAGGTCGTAGTTCGTCACGACCCGCGGCGGTACGTATCCGCCCAACCCCAAGATGCGACTATGGCGAAGGCTTGTCATGTCTGTCCGGCTCCCCATGCTACTGGTGGCTAGAGGTGAAAAGACTGCTGACTAGACGTCCAGGTTACGGACATTCAATGCGTGCTGCTCGATAAAGTCGCGACGAGGCTCAACGTGGTCGCCCATCAGCACGGTGAAGATCTTATCCGCGCCGACTGTATCTTCAACCCTGACTTGAAGCAGACCGCGCGCAGATGGATCCATCGTCGTTTCCCAGAGCTGCTCGGCGTTCATTTCGCCCAGACCTTTGTAGCGCTGAATCACCAGGCCTTTGCGCGCAAGCTGATCGACGAGAACTCGCAACTCCTCGAACGTCTCGACTGTAACGTCGTCCGTATCTTTGCCTTGGACATGGTAAGGCTCAACGATCGTGCGATCGAACTCTTCGGAGATCTTGCGCAGCTCCTGGAACTCAGGAGTGGTCGTCAAGTCGAAGTTGATAACCGTGCGGCGTTTCACGCCACCGGTGCCGCGAGCAACTAGAATCTCGAAACTGTTGTGCTCGCTGTCCGGCACAATTTGGAAATCAAGAGTCGCCAGAGACGGGTAGTGACGCTCGAGAAACGGCCGGACTTTTTCATCCACCAAAGTGCGCAAACGCGTTTGATCGCCCAGATCCTCTTTGGTCAGGCGTGCCGCGTGGGCGAACGCTTCGCTGATACGACCATCACCCTGTTTGTCGAGCTGGTTGACCATGCGGCGGTGACGATTGATTAGCTGCAGATACTTCTCAAGCTTCGCACCATTGAGTTCGGTGCCGTTGGCGCCTGCGACCGTAAGGCCTGCACACACGCTCTCATAGAGATACGTGTTAAGCGCCTCCTGGTCCCCCAGGTAGCGCTCCTTCTTGCCTTTGCGAATCTTGTACAGCGGCGGCTGCGCGATGTAGAGGTGACCGCGTTCAATCAGGCCGGGGAATTGCCGGAAGAAGAACGTCAGCAACAACGTGCGAATGTGCGAACCGTCAACATCGGCATCAGTCATGATGATGATGCGGTGATAGCGCAGCTTGTCGAGGTCCTTCTCGGTCCCGATGCTCGTGCCTAGCGCCGTGATGAGCGTCGCGATTTCCTGCGACGCGAGCATCTTGTCGAATCGCGCTCGCTCGACATTCAGGATCTTTCCGCGGAGAGGCAAGATCGCCTGGGTCTTGCGATCTCGGCCCTGCTTCGCGGAGCCACCGGCAGACTCTCCCTCAACCAGGTACAGCTCGCACTTGGTGGGGTCTCGCTCCTGACAGTCAGCCAGCTTTCCAGGTAGGGCTGTGATATCGAGGGCGCCTTTGCGCTGCACCATTTCGCGAGCTTTGCGGGCGGCGTCGCGAGCGCGTGCCGCCATGACGGCCTTCTGGATGACTGACTTGGCGTCCTTGGGATTGCGCTCGAGGTAACTCTTGAGTTTCTCGTGCATCACCGTCGTGACGACACCAGTCACCTCGGACGAAACGAGTTTGTCCTTGGGCTGGTTGGAGAACTTCGGGTCCGGCACTTTCACCGACAGCACGCCGCACAAACCCTCGCGCAAATCGTCACCGGACAGGGTGCCTTTGTAATCCTTGAGCAGCTTGTTGTCCGCGGCGTACGCATTGAGCACGCGGGTCAATCCCTGCCTGAACCCGGTCAAATGCGTGCCGCCATCTTTGTTTTTGATGGTGTTGGTGAAACACGTGATCTGTTCCTGATACGTGTCGTTCCACTGCATCGCGATTTCGACCGAGATGTTGTCGCGCTCATCGGCGAACGCGATTACTTCGCTGTTGATAACGGTCTTGTTCGTATTCAGATCTTCGACGAACGCCGCAAGCCCACCGTCGTAACAAAACTCGTGCTCGCGTTCGTCGCGCTCGTCCTTGATGAAAATCGTGAGCCCGCTGTTGAGATACGACAGCTCACGCAAACGTTGAGACAGAAGATCGAACGAAAACTCCGTGATCTTGAACGTGCCCGGATCCGGATGAAACGTAATCTTGGTGCCCGTGCGCTCGGTGGTTCCGATGCTCTCGAATTCAGTCTTGGGCTCGCCGTGGGCGTATTCCTGGTAGTACACCTTGCCCTTGCGGCGGATCTCGAGCTTGAGCCAATCACTCAACGCGTTGACCACTGAGACGCCCACTCCGTGCAGGCCGCCGGAGACCTTGTAGGTGTCCTGGTCGAACTTGCCGCCGGCATGGAGCACAGTCATGACCACCTGGGCGGCCGGAATGCCTTCCTCAGGATGGATATCGACCGGAATGCCACGGCCGTTGTCCTCGATGCTGACCGAGTTGTCGATGTGGATAACGATTTCAACGCGGTCGCAGAAACCAGCGAGGGCTTCGTCCACCGCGTTGTCCACAACCTCTTGGACCATGTGGTGAAGACCCGAGCCATCATCGGTATCCCCGATGTACATGCCCGGCCGCTTCTTCACCGCCTCTAACCCCTTGAGAACAGTAATACTGTTAGCGCCGTAATCAGCCATTTAATACGTATTTTGAAGCGCGCAGGATGCGCGTTTGTGAACCTTCTAGCTAGCACATTCAGGCCCCCACTTAAAGCCTATTAACGACTGGAAATGGACCGAATTTTCTCTTTAAAAACAGATACTTCATTCACGCCAAGAAGGGTTCTCAGCGGGAGTGATCAGCGGGGTTCGATGCGCCCGGAATCGACCTCGAAATCGCGTCGATTGCTGGTGAGCAATACGTGCTTGGGATGGGTGGTCGTGATGAAGCACTGATTGTGACGATGTCTAAGAAATTCAAATAGATACTGGTTTCGAGTCTCGTCTAGCTCCGAGGAAACATCGTCGAGCAAGAGGATCGGGGCCTCACCATGGACCTTTTCGAGTAGCTCGAGCTCCGATGTTTTCCAGGCGAGCACCAGCGCGCGTAGCTGGCCCTGGGAGGCGAACGCGCTGGCCGAGCGCTCGGCTAGCCGAAACTCGATATCGTCTCTGTGTGGGCCAACGGAGGTCGTTGCGCGGCGAAAATCGACCGGTCGGGCCTCGGCCAACGCGGCGGTGAGCTTCTCCTGAATCTGCTCGAGTTCCGTACCGAGCGACAAATCAGGCAGTTGGCTGTCGTAAAGGACATCCACCGTTAGACCCGTCTGAGTGATGGACTCGAAGGCTCGACAAAACATCGGTTTGATTTCGGCCATGAGCCGCAAGCGGGAGTCGATGATACGAGCGCCGAACGCCGCGACTTGTTCGTCGTAAACCGATAGCAGCGTTTCGTCTCGCCGACCGGTGGCCAGAGCATCCTTGAGTAATGAATTCCTGCTCTTGATTGTCTTCTCGTAATCTCGAACCGCTACCAGATGTCCGGGCTGGCGGTTGAACACTGCGCGGTCGAGAAAACGGCGGCGGGAGCCGGGACTGCCTCGAGGTATCAGCAGGTCTTCGGGACAGAACAACACGACGTTGAACTGACCAAAGTAGCGAGACACTGGCCGCACCGCTTTGCCATCCAGGCGCACGATGCGTGACCGCGGCTTGATGACCAACTCGTAGGCGCGGGTCAGTTCGTCTCGTTCGACGCGCGCACCCAGGTGAGCCTCTTCGGCGTCGAAACTAATGAGATCCGCGAGGCGTTGGGTTCGAAACGAGCGCAGGGTGCTTACGACGAAGATGGTCTCGAGCAGGTTTGTTTTTCCCTGCCCGTTGTCTCCGTAGAAAACGTTGAAGTGAGCTCCCGGCTCGAGCGTGAGCGGCTCGAGGTTGCGTACTGCGCGAAGCTGAAGCGTGCGAACGAGCAGTGGCTCAGATTCTCATTGGCATAACGACGCCGAGATAGCCGTCACGATTGAACGGCTTGACGACACCTGGGTCCAGCTCGCCGCTGAGTTCGAGCATGACCTGGTCCGTTTGGATCTGGGACAGGATTTCGACGACGTACTTGCCGTTGAAACCTACCGAAAGATCTTCGCCGCTGTACTCGGCATCGAGTTCTTCTCGGACTTCGCCGATGTCCGGATTGTTGCTCGTGATGAGCAAGGTGCCGCTGCTGATGTGGAATTTCACACCGCGAGTTTCCGAAGACATGAGCTGCGCGCGCTTGAGCGCGTCGATGAGCAACAGTCGGTCGATGACGACCTGCTTGGTGTGCTCTTTGGGAATGACCTGGTCGTAGGGCGGGAACTCGGACTCGATTAGTTTCACTGCGAGAGTGAGCTTGTCGGCCGTAACGAACACATACGGGGACTTTACGGCGATTTTGCAGCTGGTCGCGTTGTCGAGGATTCGCTTGATTTCGACGACGCCTTTTTTGGGAATGATGACTCCCGTGCTCAACGACGGTGCGGCCAGGGCGCGCTCGACTTTGGACAGCCGGTGCCCGTCGGTCGAGACCATGCGGGCGGTTTTGCCGTCGCTCTCGAACAGCACACCGTTGAGGTGAAATCGCGTTTCGTCGTTGCTGATTGAGAACATGGTTTTCTCGATCATCTCGCGCAACACGACGGCATCGAGCTCCACGAACTCGGCCTCGCGATGGTCCGGAATCTTTGGGAAGTCGCGGTCGGGCATGCCGACGATGCGGTAGTTGACCTTGCCCGCTTTGATTTCCGCCCAGTTGTTTTCGAGGCGATGCAGCGAGAGCTCGTTGCCCGGAGCATTGACCACGATGTCGTAGAGCGCCTTGGCACCAAGGGTGAGTCCACCGTCCTTGGCGTTGCCGCAGGTCAGGTTCGCCGAGACAGCGACGTTGAGGTCGGTCGCAGCGACGAGCAGCTTGTCCTTGCCACTCACGCGCAGCAGGACGTTGGCCAACATCGGCATCGTGCTTTTTCTATCCGCGATGCTCTGAGCCAAGCGCAGGCCGAGAAGAAACTCGTCTTTGTCTATGCGAAATTCCATGCTGTCCTCTTAGGTACTCACCAAGTTCTTTGTTGGTTTGTTCGTCGTTCCTCTTTATTTAATATTTAATTCTTTTAAAGAGATCAGTAGAAGTAGGTCGTGCGGTTGTGTGGATAACCCGAAAAAGTGTCTAGTTCTCAATGAGTTTGTCGGCGTCAGCTAGTGGATAGATCAGGCGTGAAAGTCGTTGAGAAAAAGCGGACAAACCGAGGGTAGTAACTTGTCATGAGTTAACGCATTCGCGTCTCCACAGGTTAGCTCACACCCTATCCCACAGGGTAGTACACAGGCACACCATAGCTTGTCCCCACGACGTTTTGAGATGCTTGTCATCTTAGGAACATGCTCTCGATCGCGTGAATCTCACCGCGCAGGGTCGCGTCGGTTTTGATGCGCTTGGTGATCTTTTCGACCGCCGAGATCACGGTGGTGTGGTGCTTGCCACCGAAGGCCCGCCCCAGGTCCGGGTAGCTGTCTTTGGTGTGGGTGCGCGCCAGGTACATGGCAACCGCTCGCGGCCCGGCAATCGACTTGTGGCGGCGTGAGCTCTTCAAGTCAGAGACCTTGATCGTGTAGTAGCTGGCCACGGTTTTGATGATGGCGTCTGCCGTCAGATGTTCACGCGGGCGCGTTATGGAGCCTTCCAGGGTCTCTCGTGCGAACTCAATATCGATCTCGCGCCTGGACAGAGACGAGTAGGCGGCAAGACGAATGAGGGCGCCTTCGAGCTCGCGCACGTTCGACTTGATTGCGCCGGCGATGTAGAGCGCCACGTCGTCTGGCAAATGGATGGATTCGGCCGCAGCCTTCTTGCGCAGAATCGCGACTCGAACTTCCAACTCCGGAGGTTCGATGTCGGCAAGCAGCCCCCAGGCGAAGCGGGTGCGCAGCCGGTCCGCAATGTCAGAGATTTCGTGCGGCTTGCGATCGGCGGTCAAGACGATCGGTCGGTGGGTGTCGTGCAACGCGTTGAAGGTGTGGAAGAACTCCTCCTGCGTGCCGTCCTTGCCCGCGAGAAACTGGACATCGTCGACGAGCAAGACGTCACAACCTTCTCGGTAGCGACGCCGGAAGTCGTGCATGTGGTTGGTACGAATCGCGTGGATGTACTCGTTCATGAACCGCTCGCCGGACAGGTAGAGCACTCGGGAGCCGGGGCGGTTGTGGCGAAACACGTGACCGATGGCGTGCAGCAGGTGTGTCTTACCCAGGCCAACACCACCGCAGATGAATACGGGATTGTACTTGGGTGGGTAGGTGCTGGCGGCTGCCTGGGAAGCGGCGAACGCTAGTTGGTTCGACGGACCGGCGACGAAAGTCTCGAAGGTGTAACGCGGATTGAGTGGAGCGATGCTCTTTGGTGTTTGTACTGGCTCGCGTCGCTGATCGATCACGGGCTGAACGGTCGCCATGCCACCGAGCGCGGCGACCGACCCACTCCCGGAGGCCGTGGTTTCAATGGCCGGTTGGCTCGCGAGTGCTGGATGCTCGAACGGCGCGGGCGGCTCCGCCAAATTCATGGCCCCGGTCACGGGAGCGCCGTTACCAGAGTCGGCGCTTGAGCTCGCCTCCGATGCGTCGCTCTTGCCGTCGGGATCGAACTCCACGACGTACTCGACCGATGAGTCCTTGCGCAATTCATCAAGAACTACGCTGAGATAGTTCGATTCGAACCACAACCGAACATACTGGTTGGGGGCTCGCAAACGGATTACCCGCCCATCGATCTTGGTGCACTCGATGGGCCGCAACCACATTTCGAAGTTCTGCGCGGCGACTTTCGTTGAAAGCCGACGAAGCGCGTTACTCCAAATTCCCGACACAGGCGATACCTCCGACTAGTAGTAGAAACACGTTTGGGCGGGGGAAGCCCCGCCCAAGTGGTTGAAACAAAATGAATAGCACTCACAATCCACAGAAAGGCAACATGCTGTGGACGAGCGCGCGGTTTGCCTGCAATTCCAGCCCACCGCACCGCTAGAGACCTGTGGAGAACTAGATCGAACCAGACTCATCCTACGCGACCACGCAGAAAACTCTTTGTGTCGCCCCCCGAAAACCAACTGCCGTTCCATTTGACCGGTCCGGAGTGCTAGTCGGCCAGAAAACTGGTCAAAGCTAGCCGCTCGAACGCGGTGAGGTGATTCTCTAACAAACCGAGAAAACACCTGGCAAGGCGAAAAAGGGAAGAAAATCAGAACCCTTCGATCTGACTTCACTCCCGTGTGAAGAAAAATTCCGGAGTAATTTCAAGGTGTCGCAGGTCTGTGGGTAACGATCCGGAGTTGACCGGAAACATTGAGGAAAGTGAAAAAATCTAGCATCCCCGGCGCAAGTGCCCATAAATCGCGGACTTGGCCGCCTACGCCGTCGGAAACCGGCATGGCGTGCGGGCTAGCGAGATCAGAGACTCTCTGTTGCGTCTGTCGGGGCATTGCTGTGCTTTTTGCTATCGGGCAAGTGGCTCTTGACACCTCGTCGGCGGTTGGCTATTCATCCACGTCCTGCTGCAGCTGGCCTTTTGAACAAAGAGATAAGTCGTGAAACGTACGTTCCAACCACACAACAAGAGCCGCAAGCGCACCCATGGTTTCCGGGCGCGCATGAAGACCAAAAACGGTCGCGCCATCCTCAAGCGTCGCCGCGCCAAAGGCCGCAGACGCCTTTCCGTGGTTACCGCGAAGAAGTAACCAGGTTCCCCCGAGCAGTAGCCACCTGGTGTGACGTTTCGTTCTAGCAAACGTCGTTTCACCAAAAGGCAACGTCTACTCAAGCGGTCGGAGTTTCTTGCGGTACAGCGCTCCGGTCAAAAGTTCCACGGCGCGAATTTCGTCGTTGTGGCTCTGAGTAGAAAAGGCAGAACTGACGCCGGGGAAACACCGGAGCTAATCGTGGGTCGTGTGGGAATCACCGTGAGCAAGAAGGTCGGTATCGCGGTCAAACGCAACCGAATCAAACGGCTCGTCCGGGAGTTCGTTCGCCTCACGCCAGATTGGGTTCCCGCGAACTGTGACGTCGTCGTTATCGCTAAGCGAAGCGCCTCGGAGTTGAAGAACTTGTCCGAGGTGAGCTCGGACCTGGGGCGACTTGGGAAACGGCTGGCGCGATGTTGAAGCGAATCGTCTTAGCCCCGGTGCGTTTCTACCAACGCGTGTTGTCTCCGTTGAAGCCGGTGCCGACGTGTCGTTACTTGCCCACGTGCTCGTGCTACGCGATCGAAGCGGTGGAGACGCGAGGCGTCATCATTGGATCGCTCAAGGCTATGTGGCGGCTAATGCGCTGCAATCCGCTGTTTCGCGGCGGTTACGACCCGGTGGACTCGACGCAAAAGCTCGTGTCCGCTCCAGCTCGAACCCATGAGAGTTCGTGCAAGGTGAAGAGTTAATGGAAGACCAGGGCAAGCGCTTATTGCTAGCCGTCGCCGCCGCGTTCGCGATCATGATCGTGTGGACGATGTTGTTTCCGGAGAAGCCGCCGGAGAAGAAGAAGGACGACGCGGCTGAGAAGAAAAAGAAGGACGGGGATGAGACGTCCCCCGCTCCCGACGGCAAGAAGTCCGATGGCAAAACGGCCGACGGCAAGAAGTCCGACGGCAAGACGGCTGACGGCAAGAAGTCCGATGGCAAGAAGTCCGACGGCAAGAAGTCCGACGGCAAGACGGCTGACGGCAAGACGGCTGACGGCAAGAAAGCCACGCCGAAGGTAGTCGAGTGTTCGGCGCCTGCCATTTCGCGAAAATTCTCGAAGATAGACGCGACGTTTTCACCGTGCGGTGGAACGCTCACGTCGTGGAAACTGCTGGGCAAGAAGTTTGAAGATCGGACGAAGAAAGACAAGCGTCCGCTAGATCTCGCGCCCACCGGGGGGAATGCGGCGACGCGTTCGTTTACGGTCGCCTTCAAAGAAGGGTCCACATTCACCATTCCGGCGAACGCGCGCTGGCAGGTGAAAGAGTTCAAAGACCGTCCGGATAAGTTGCACTTCACCTACCCGCCCGATGGCACCAAGTCGGATCTACAGGTGGTGAAGGAGTACCTGATCTACCCCAACGACTACCTGCTTCAGGTGGTCGTCAAGGTTCGCAACCTGACCACGACCGAGGCGAAACAGACCCTCGTCGTGTCTATGTTCCAGTATCAGGATCCGGATGGGGATAAAGGCGGCGGTTGGACCTCGGTGGAGCGTCGCTGGAAAGCGACCTGTCGAATCAACAGCAGCACCAAGAACGCGACCTATGGGGACCTGAAAGAAAAGGACCGTTTCGATCGCGGAACCGTGCAGTGGGCTGGCTTCATGCACAGCTACTTTCTGGCCGCAGTTTCCCCAAAAGATCGGGGAGATAGCGAGCTGGAATGCCGCCGGACGCGAATCAAGCGATTCAAAGGCGTCATGCGGACGGACCTCACGTTCGAGACCAGCCCCCCGCTCAAACAGGCCGACGAAGCGCCCTACCAGGAGACGATGTTCGCCTACCTGGGCCCGAAGTATCTCGACAAGCTCGAGGCCATCGCCAAGATCACCGGCTACAACACCGGTTTTCAGAACGCGATCGATCTCGGCATCACATCGTTCATCGCGCGTCCGTTGTTGTGGATGCTCCAGTGGCTCCAGAGCTTCGTTATCAACTGGGGTATCGCGATCATCCTGCTGACGGTCTTCGTCAAGCTCGCCACCTTGTACTGGACGCACAAGTCGATGAAGTCGATGAAGGCGATGGCGAAGCTGAAGCCTGAGATCGAAAAGATCCAGAAGAAGTTCAAAGACGATAAACAACGACAACAAGTCGAAATAATGGGCATGTACAAGGCCCACAAGGTGAACCCGTTAGCGGGTTGCCTGCCGATGATTTTGCAGATGCCGATCTGGTACGCGCTGTACCAGACGTTGATGTATGCGGCCGAGCTCTATCAGGCACCGTTCATCCCGGGTTGGATCGACGACCTCACTGCTCCGGACCCGCTGTACATCACTCCCGTTCTGCTCATGGGCATGATGTTCTTGCAGTCAAAGCTCACGCCGACGGCGGCCGATAGTACGCAGCAGAAGATCATGATGTACGGCATGCCGCTCATGTTCGGTGTGTTTGCGTTCTTCTTCCCGGCTGGACTTACGATTTACATCCTGACGAACACGTGCCTCACGGCGCTGCATCACCTGTATATGCACAAGCAAGACAAGGACGACCCGTCCGCCAAAAAGGGCGGCGACAAATCCGGATCGACCGAGAAAGCCGCGGCGCTGGACGACGACGACGATGATATCGAGCCGGATGATGACGGACCGGGCTCGAAGTCGAAGACGCCGAAGAGCAAGAAGACCGCGCAGCAGAATCGCCCACGCAAGAAGGGCAACAAGACCAAGAAGCGCCCTGGTCAGAAGAAGAAGGGACCACGTAATCGCAGCGCTTAGCGCGCGTAACGTGGATGGAGGACGACCGTGTCAGACAGTGAGACCCCCGAAGTGACCGATGACAGCCAAGCGCTCGGCGCACACGCCCACGAGTATCTCGTGGGGATTCTCGATCGTATGGGTATCGAAGCCACCGTGGCCGTTGCCGACAACGATGAGAAGATCATGCTCAACATTGAATGCGACGATGTAGAGCGGATCATTGGCCGCCGCGGACAGGTTGTCGATGCGCTTCAGCATCTGGTTGGCAAGATGGTCGCTCAGCATCGCTCGGGTCGGGGTAAACCGATCATTGTCGATGCCGGTGACTATCGCGCAAAGCATGTGGAGCGCCTCGAATCTTTGGCGAAACGCATGGGTGAAAAGGCCATCGATTCTCAGGAGAACGTTGACCTGACGCCCATGACAGCCTACGACCGGCGCATCGTTCACATGACTCTCGCCGACGTCGATGGTGTGACGACGAATAGCGAAGGCGAAGGCGATCGTCGCCACGTCGTCGTAGTTCCGGTCGCCGCCGAAACCACCGCGTAACCCTCGAGCCCGAGCTCGACGAAACAAACATGCTCGGCAAAGAGGCGGACACGATTGCAGCGATCGCCACCCCATCGGGAGTGGGCGGAGTTGGGATCATTCGTGTCAGTGGTAGCGACGCGATCGAACTCGTCGCGGGCCTGGTTGGACGCTCGGTCGACGCTCTCGAGGATCGCCGGTTGATTCACGGCGAAGTTCGAGACGGCGACGAACGACTGGACGAAGTGTTGGTGGTCGCGATGCGAGGACCACACTCGTTTACCGGCGAGGATGTCGCCGAGATTCAGGGGCACGGCGGGCCCATCAACATGGCGCGGTTGCTTCGCGCGGTGTTGGAACGCGGCGCTCGTTCAGCCGAGGCCGGGGAATTCACGCGTCGCGCGCTGCAGAATGGGCGATTGGATTTGGTGCGCGCCGAGGCGCTGGTGGATGTCATCGAAGCGACCAGCGAACGCGCATGGCGTCTTGCTCAACATCAGCTCGCCGGTGAACTTGGTGACGATGTGCGGCGACTGCGCGACAGAGCGACAGGCTGGCTAGCCGAAGTCGAGGCATTCATTGATTTTCCTGAAGAGGGTCTTGGAGAGGTCGCGACCGCTCGCATAGCGGGCGAATTGGCAGGAGCGGAGTCCCAGCTCAATCAGCTCATTCGTAGCTATGAGCTTGGCAAGGCCCTGACCGAAGGGATTCAGGTTGCCCTCATTGGTCCGACCAATGCAGGTAAGTCCAGTTTATTCAATATGTTAGTCGGGTCGGAACGCGCCGTGGTTGATGAGGAGCCAGGCACCACCCGCGATTACGTGGAAGAGCGCCTGGTGATTGACGGCATTCCAGTCTGCCTGATCGATACGGCTGGTTCGCGCGGCGAAGTGGGTCGAGCCGAGCGAAAAGGAATTGACCTGGGCCGGCGACGGGTCGAACGCGCCGATGTGGCGATCGTGATGCATCCGGCCGATGGCTCCGACGCGACCGAGGCGGATCTCTCTGGAGCGCAGAAACGCATCGACATTTGTAGCAAGTCAGATCTTCGGGAGGCCGCCGGCGATCGTCTTGGCGTATCGACTGTGACTGGAGCCGGGGTGGAGGCTCTGCGTCGGCGTATCGTAGAAGCCGCGCTGACCGATGCGGGCTCCGCGGAGACGCGTCTCGTCATCACAAGTGAGCGCCAGCGAAACTTGCTGGTGCGCGCGGTCGAATTGTTCGCGAGCGCTCGTGAGGGGTTGGCGTTGAAACCTCTGGAGGTTGTTGCCATCGACGTGCGTGGAGCAACCACCGTACTTGCCGAAGTTCTGGGTGAGTCCGTCGGCGAAGAAGTCTTGGACAATCTGTTCGCCCGCTTCTGTATCGGCAAGTAACCGCGGAGCAGGTCGACGAAAGCTTGTTCTCGGCAGGCCACCGGCATAGATTCGCGCGATGTCGCGGAACGACCCCAAGGGCGAATGTTTGGCCGCCGAGCTGCAGCAGCTCGAGGACGCGGGATTGCGTCGTTCTCTTCGTGTGCGCTCGACGGCTCAATCAGCGCGGGTAACGTTGGATGGACGGGAAGTCGTGAACTTCTCGTCAAACAACTATTTGGGTCTGGCTGACCACCCTGCCCTCGCGACGGCCTCAAGCAAAGCGGCGACAGACTGGGGAACTGGGGCTGGTGCCTCTCGACTTATCGTGGGCAACGGTCTGTTGCATGAACGTTTGGAGCAGGAGCTCGCAGAGTTTCACGCTGCTGAGTCCGCGCTGTTGTTCAATTCGGGCTATCACGCCAACGTTGGCGTCGTCTCCGGGCTGCTCGGCCGGGGGGATGTGGTGTTCTCAGATGAGCTCAACCACGCGAGCCTGATTGACGGTTGTCGTCTCTCAAGGGCACATGTTGTGGTCTACCCACACGCTGATACTGACCGTCTGCGGGCTCTCCTGGCCCAGGACCGACTCGACAACCCGTCGCGGCGTCGTAGGCTCATCGTCAGCGATTCTGTGTTTTCCATGGATGGTGACCTGGCTCCGGTGGCGGAGTTGGTAGAGCTGGCGCAGGCAGAGGACTGCTGGCTCATGTTGGACGAAGCTCACGCGTTGGGCGTGCTGGGGGAGACCGGCGCCGGTGTTGCTGAGGCACTGGGGCTCTCCGACGAAGTCGATATTGTGGTTGGAACGCTCGGTAAAGCTGTTGGCAGCTTCGGCGGATACGTGGTGTGCGCCTCGGCGGTGCGTCAGCTGCTCCTCCAGCGAGCGCGCAGCTTCGTGTTCACAACGGCGTTGCCGGCTGCCGTGGTCGAGGCTTCCAGGGCGGGCTTGGCGGCGCTGCGTGGGTCGGCTGGCGCCGAGTGGCGGGGACAATTGCGCGCAAACATTGACCTGTTTCGTCGGGGATTGGTCGATATGGGGCTATTGCAGCCGGGCGCAGGGCAATCGGCGGTGTTCCCGGTGGTCATCGGTGACCCGGTGCGAGCGATGCAGGCGAGCGAAGCGCTGCTCGAGCTGGGGATGTACGCTCAGGGCATTCGACCCCCAACTGTCCCTGCGGGAAGCGCTCGGTTGCGCGTCGCGCTCATGGCCACTCATACGGCGGCCGACATTGAGGATCTGTTGAGCGGGCTCGCTGCCCTCCGCGCGCGCGGCCTCGTTTAGGTCGGCAGCATCGGACGCGGCTGCTGCCGCCGGGCTTCGAGCTTGGCCGGTTGGGTCTGGTCGGGTCGTGTTCCACGTGGAACGTGGCGCTGGCTTCTGGGTTTGGTCGGGTTGTGTTCCACGTGGAACGTCGCGCTGGCTTCTGGGTTTGGTCGGGTTGTGTTCCACGTGGAACCGGTCCGTCCTGAAGCCTGTTAGAAGTCGGTGAATCTCCAGGCGTGTGGTACATGAACTCTCCCGCGCTATTAGGGCGCGATGGTCCGGCACTAGTCGGAGAAAGAGCACAGATGAACCGCCGCGAGCAGGACCTGGCAACGCTGGACCGAGCACACGTCTGGCACCCGTTTACCCAGATGTCGGAGTGGACGGAGCCACTGGTGATAGAGCGCGGCGATGGGAACTACCTTGTCGACACGCAGGGACACCGCTATTTCGACGGCGTCTCGTCGCTCTGGGTCACGGTGCACGGCCACAATCACCCGCATATCAACAGCGCGGTCGAGGAGCAGCTCGGCCGCCTGGCTCACTCCACCCTGCTAGGGCTGGCGAACGTGCCGTCTATCGAACTGGCCCAGAAGCTCGTTGAAGTCGCCCCTGCTGGGCTGAATCGGGTGTTCTACTCGGACTCTGGCTCCACCGCTGTAGAGATCGCGCTAAAGCAGGCTTTCCAGTATTGGAGCCACCGGGGCGAAACTCGCCCCTTCTTCGGCTATCTGGCGGATGCCTACCATGGCGACACCCTGGGCGCGGTGGGCGTTGGTGGTATCGAAGTGTTCCACGAGATCTTCTCGCCATTGCTACGCCCGGCTGACGCGGATATGCGACTGCAGACCCCGTACAGCTTCCGGGGCCCTGGCCGCAGCCGGCGAGATTGGGCTGAATGCAGCGCCTTGGCGCTCAGCCAGATGGAAGACGTGCTTCGCCGCCGGGGCAGCGAGATGGCCGCGGTCATTGTTGAACCGCTGATACAGGGGGCGGCCGGCATGCGCTCTCAGCCTCGCGGGTACCTGGCGAAACTAGCCGCGCTTTGTCGCAAATACGATGTTCTACTCATCGCGGACGAAGTCGCCACTGGTTTTGGCCGCACGGGCACCATGTTCGCGTGCGAACAAGAGGGCGTCACGCCCGACTTTCTCTGCGTCGCCAAGGGGCTGACCGGAGGGTACCTGCCACTAGCGGCGACCCTTACGACCGATCGCGTGTTCGAGGCCTTTCTGGCTCCTCGGGCAGATGGCAAAGCCTTCTTCCACGGACACACCTATACGGGCAATCCTCTCGCGTGTGCAGCTGGGGTCGCCAACCTCGAGGTCTTTGCTCGTGACAGAGTACTTGAGCAACTACCTGCCAAGATCGAGTACCTGCAAGGCGTTCTGACGGAGCTGAGCTCCCACCGTCATGTCGGAGAGGTGCGCCAGATGGGCCTGATGGTGGGCGTCGATTTGGTAGCCGACGCGGACTGGGCAGCTTTTCCGGCGTCTGATTTCACGGGCGCGAAGGTCTGCGCGGCCGCTCGCAAGCACGGAGTTCTGCTTCGACCGCTGGGAGACGTGGTCGTGATGATGCCACCCCTATCGTCCTCCTTCGAGGAACTCGCTCTACTTGGCTCATCAGTCGCCGCGGCCCTGGACGAAGTTCTGGGCTGACCCTGTGAAGGCCCTCTTCATCACGGGGACCGATACCGACGCTGGCAAGACCGCCTTCTCGTGTGCCCTGGTCGGTCGTGCGCGCGGCGCCGGACGCAGTATCGCCGCACTCAAACCAGTCGAATCGGGCTGTATGAGCGAGTTGGGTGCCCTCCGAGGCGCGGACGCGAGCAGGCTCCAAGCAGCGAGCGGCAGCACACGTCGGAACTGCCACTACCATTACGCCCAGCCGCTGGCGCCAGGCGTTGCCGCTCAGACGGAGGGGAACGAGGTCGACCTTCACGAGCTGGTGGGGTGGACTCATGAGGAACTCGGAATGGCGGAGCTGGGCCTAGTCGAGGGAGCCGGCGGATGGGAAGTGCCCCTGAGCGCAGACGCTCGTATCAGTACCTTCGCGAAGGCGCTGGAGCTGCCGGTGCTGGTGGTTGGTAGAGCCGGCCTGGGCACCATCAATCACACCATTCTGAGCCTCCGAGCGATTGCGGCGGATGGCTGCGTGATCGCCGGGTTTGGCCTCAGCGAGACCAGCCCAATAGACCCGGCCAGACGAGCCAGCAACGCAACCGAGATTGAGCGGCTGGCCACCGAGCACGGAATTCACGCTCCGTACTGGGGCGTGCTTCGGCACCGTGCTGCGCACGATGGCGACGCCGGCGCCGGCCTGGAACTCACCCAGGTCGCAGTTAACTGGCTCGCCCAGCTCTAGCCATCAACGTTCCACGTGGAACGCGGCGACGTGTCCGGAAAGCACCTCCGAACATGCGCCCCGGGTCAGGGCATGAGTTGGATGAAACATCCGCCCGCGCCCCGCGCCAGTCGGAGCCGGCCCAACATGCGCCCCGGGTCCGAACATGGGCCCCCGACAGGCCCGTGCGCCAGCGAACATACGCGCCGAGCACGAGCAAACATGCGCCTCGCCGGATCGTGCGAACATACGCCCTGGGCGGGAGCCCGAGCACAAGCACGAGCACGACCACGACCACGAGCACGACCACGAGCACGACCACGACCACGACCACGACCACGACCACGACCACGACCACGACCACGACCACGACCACGAGCACGAGCACAAGCACGACCGCGAGCCCGAGCCCGAGCACGAGCAAACATGCGCCCGGCCCCCGAGCAGCGGCGTCGCCGAGAAAAGCTCGGCCCCGAGCGTCGTCCGAACGCCCCAGGCTCAGGCGGCACCGGGCCACTTGTCCCGAAACATACGCCCGCGTCCGCGATGGGTGCCGACTCGCTAGACGCGGCGGGCGACGATGGACCGGGTGCGGTCTAGCAACTCGTAGCTGTGGCGATCGACGGAGTAGGGGAGCTGGTGAACTTCGCTACCCTCCATCGCCAGTACCAGTCCCCCCGGTCGAACCAGCTTGGAGCCTACGTCGAGCCAATGCGGCAGAGCCCATGTTGCCCGCGATGTTGCCAGGTCAAACTCGAGCTCTGATGCGGCCAAATCTTCGACGCGTTTCGCGACCGGGGTGAAGTTGTCCAAGCCAAGGTGTCGCCGAGCTGTTTGGAGAAACGCGATCTTTTTATGAGTCGGTTCAACGGCAGTGATGTCACGTTCCGGTTCGCAACACGCAATCACCAAACTAGGAAAGCCACCACCGGCACCGACGTCGATCTGCCGGCCCGGTTCGAGTAACGGAAGCAAGAACAGGCAGTCGTTGATGTGCTGATTGACCAACGCTTCCGCGTTCTTGGCGCCGGTAATATTAATCTTCTTCGCCCATTTAAGCAGTAATTCCAGGTAATTGGTCAGTCGGGCCACTACCTCGGCCGGTAACCCGTGGAGTTCACCAACTTCTTCGAGTGTTAACTGTCTAACGCGCTGCGTCATAGAGGGCTCAGGAGCAGTTCAGCGGCATCCGGAATGACCGTTGGTTTGAGTTTCGGATGTCGAGCGATCACCTCGTCGATCGACGCCGCGTACTCGCAGTAGGTTTGGCTCACCTCCGGTTCGGCCAAATCGGAGACCAGATAGATGGTGTGTCGGTCTGGTAGCCGGGGGCGTAGACCGATTTCGTAGATAGCCTGGTTCACAACCTCCACGCCGCCGACGCCCTCGGCGCACTCTGCTACCAGGACCAGCACTCCATCATCCTCCAGGATTCTCGCCACCGCGGCCACAATCTTGCTCGCTTGATAGAGGCTTCCGCTTATTGGGAGTTTCGCGGATGCGATGATTAGCCGGCTGGTCGGTGCGACGGCCTGGTGAAACGGCCTGGCGAGCTGAGCAGCATGGCGAAACGCAGCCACGACATCACCGGCTACTGCCATGTGCGCCCGGTCTTCGCAGTCCACCACCATGTTCAGCAGGAACGCTCGCCCCGGTAGGTGTTCGAGCACTTCTTCCATATCTCGTCGGCAAGGGTTGTCCACAACTTCACCCGCCTGGGCTCCGGGCTCCGACTTGAGCTCGTGGTTCTGCCGAATCTCGGCTCGGCCACCGAGTCCGGGGAATATCGCTTTGCAGCCGCCCCCGAAACCCGCGAAATAGTGTGGTCGTACGCAGCCAGTCGCGATGACCCAGTCCGCCTCGGCGACGCAGCGATTCACTCGAAATGGCGTGCCCCGCCGGGAGTGCCCGATCACGACCAGATTGGCGTCGTCATCGCAGTCATGGTTGACCAGTTCTATGCCATCCACGTCGCCCAGGTCGAGACGGCTCACGTCGCAGGGGCCGTGGGTCCCGGTGGCAACCGCGATTGTCAGTCGAACCTGTGGCAGCCGCTGGCGCAGCGCTCTGATCATCTCGTCCCGGGGGTCATTTCGGGTGTCATCGCTCACAATGATGACCACTCGATCGCCCGATTGAACCTGCTCGTCCAGCAGCACTCCATGGGACGGCAATCGGAGGGCGGCCCGGGCCAGACTGAAAGCTGGTCTCGTGGGCGGCGGGGTGGCCAACGGCTGCACCAGGTGGTGAGCGCCCAGTGTCAGTGGGTACGGTTTGGTTCCGTACGGCAGTTCAATCAGCGACATCGGCGTGAGTCCATGGGGCAGGCAACTGGAAGCGGCTCTAACTTTACGCTAAGATTGCGCAATTATACGGGGAAACGCCTATCGTTTCCTCGCTAAGGGTCTAGATGACCGCGCGCAAACTCACCGACACAGCCCGGGACGAGTCGGGAGCCGTGAGCTAATGGCCAAACAGAGTCTGCTCTTGGTCGATGGCGACGTCCGGAGTCTGCGCGTTCTCGAGGTCTCGTTGAAAAAGGCGGGCTTCAATGTAACGACCGCTGTGAACGGGCAGGATGCACTGACCAAGGTGCAGACCGCGCAGCCGGATCTCATCATCAGCGATACCGAGATGGCTGAGATGGACGGCTTCGAGTTTTGCGAACGTCTCAAGGAAGACGAGAAGTGGAAACAGATTCCCTTCATCTTCCTCACCGGACAGACAGCCATCGAGCACAAGATCAGAGGTCTCGAGCTCGGCGTTTCGGACTATCTGACCAAACCGATCTACATCAAAGAGATCATCACCCGCGTAGGAATTTTGCTGCAGAAGTTCGAGCGCGAGCGCATCGAACAAAAGCGCGACAACCGTACGAAGTTCTCCGGTCGGCTGACCGACATGGGTGTGGTCGACCTCATTCAGACGATCGAGGTTAGCCGAAAATCTGGCCTCATTCACTTTCACGGAGAGAACGGCGTCGCCGCGGCGATCTACTTCCGCGAAGGCAAGGTTATCGACGCCGAGTGCGGAAACCTGCAAGGCGAAGATGCCGTCTACCGTCTGCTGACCTGGAGCGATGGCGATTTCGAGGTCACCTTCCGCAACGTGCGTCGTCGGGACCGAATCAGCATGTCCTCCCAGGGGTTGCTCATGGAGGGTATGCGGCGCCTGGACGAGTGGGGGCGTCATCTAGAACAGCTTCCTTCATTGGATACGGTGTTTGAAGTCGATGCGGCCGAGCTCGCCGAACGCTTGCCCGAGCTGCCGGATTCTCTCAACTCGATTTTGCGTCTGTTCGATGCGCGCCGAAAACTCATGGAGGTCATCGACGCCAGCGACTACGGCGACCTCGAGTGCCTGGAAGTCATCTCCAAGCTCTACTTCGAGGGACTGATCGTCGAAGCCGAAGAGATCGTGCCCGACGGTATTGGCGAAGGCGAAAGTTGGCCCGAGGTGCCGGTGAGTTTGCCTGCGGAGTCACGTGCCGCTACCGCGCCTGGTCATCCTGGCGCCTCCGGACTCGTAGAGCCGATGGCCGACCCTCTGGAAGCGCTGGTCGACGCGTCCCCGGCGGACGCGTTGGAGCAACTCAGCACGCCCGTGCCTGTGATCGATGGCGAGACGTCTGGACCGATCGACACCAGCAGCTTCGAAGAGCAATCTGTTTCCGAAGCCGAACTCGACCAGGCCGACGTCGACATCTCCAATCCCGAAGGTGAGGTGCGCCATTCGGGACAAGTGCGGCGCTCGTCGTTGGTCGATGTCGCTATTGCCGAGATGATCCCCGAGCCACCGACCAGTGATCCGGCGATTCCGGTTCCGATTGGCAAACAAGCCTCTCGGCTGAACCTGGACGAAAGCGACGAGTTCGAAGAGCCCACGCCGATTCCTGAGCCGGTGGTGGACGATTTCTCGGATTCTGTGCCTGCGCGTCGGATTGTCTCGTCCAACGGCGCGGAAAACGCGTCAGCCTACGGAGAGGTAACCGACGACTTCATTGAAGAAAAGACGGATCCTGCGCGGGAGATCATCACAATCAAGCCGCAGGAGGGGGCGCGTGAGCGCGAAGACGATACTCCGCCTGGGAAGCTTCGTGCGCGCACCGGGGATCCCGCTCACGAATCCAGCTCCGAGGACGAAGACGAGCACGAGGACGAAGACGAGCACGAGGACCCGGACGACGTCGCTGATGACGAAGACGACGTCGCTGATGACGAAGACGACGTCGCTGATGACGAAGACGACGACAGCGCCAAGACGATCAAGATCTCCGGTCGCGAGCTGAGCGACGACGATGACTGGGACGCACTGGATTACGGTCGCTCGCGTCGTCCCACGCTCGCGTATGTGGCGATTGGCCTGGTCGCTCTAGTCGTCATCGCGTTCGTCGCGACTCGCGGCGGCTCCAAGAAGAGCGCCCAGAAACCTGTCGCTGACGCCGCGGTGGCGAACAATACTGTAGATGCTGCTGCTCGCGCGCTTGGTATCGACGCGGCTGTCGCAATGGCTAGCGTTGATGCCGGAGTTGCGGCAACGGCCCACGACGCTGCCGTCGCCATAAAGACTCCCGTTGATGCCGCAGTCGTTGTCAAATCGACCCCCGACGCGCGGGTGCGCGAACGCGCAGACGCCGGGCAGCTCAGTCCGGCCAAGAAATACAGAAAACTATATCGCGCGGCGCGCAAACTGAAGCGCCGCCGCAAGTACGCCGAGGCATTGGCGACGCTGGACAAGGCGCTGCAGATTCGCAAGAGCGCCAACGTCTACATCATGCAAGCTGAGATCTTCGAGAAACAGCGCCGGTCGAATTCCGCACTCACCGCGATAAACAAGGCCGTGCGATTCGCGCCCAGGAGTTCGACTGCCTGGTTTACCAAGGGCATGCTGCACTTCGAGCTAAAGCAAGACGCCCAGGCGAAACGAGCGCTCAACCGGTATCTGAAACTGCGCCCGACCGGTACTCAGTCGGACCAGGTGAGGTCGCTGCTCAAGAACATGTAGGCCGAAACGGCCTTGTCTCTCCGGGTGTTCCCTGCTTGAGTGTGCGTTCGATGCTCGTTCTCGGTCTAGAAAGCTCCTGTGACGAAACCGCCGCCGCGGTCGTTGAAGACGCGCGCCGCGTGCTGACCGATGTGGTCGCCTCGCAAGTGGAGGTTCATGCACGCTTCGGTGGCGTGGTGCCAGAGCTGGCGTCTCGCGCACATGTGGTCAATGTCGTCCCGGTCATTGATTCCGCGCTGGCATCCGCGGGACTCAGCCTGGACGATATCGACGGTATCGCGGTTACTCAGGGACCGGGGTTGGTCGGTGCGTTGCTCGTCGCGATCCAGGCGGCGAAGGCTATCGCCTACGCCCGAGACATACCGCTCGTGGGCGTGCACCACCTGGAAGGACACATGGCGGCGATCCAGTTGGAGCCAGATCACCCGCCATTTCCGCATTTGGCATTAGTGGTCTCTGGCGGTCACACATCGTTGATTCGCGTCGACGACAACGGCAGTGTGCATGAGCTGGGTGCGACTCGCGACGACGCGGCGGGCGAAGCGTTCGACAAGGTGGCGAAGCTGCTCGGCCTCAGCTACCCGGGCGGGGTGGCCATCGATCGTTTGGCCAAACAGGGGGACCCGAAAGCGATCCCGTTTCCACGCACGATGACCACCAAGAAGACCAAGGATGATTTTTCATTCAGCGGACTGAAAACCGCTGCGTTGAATCGGGTCCGCCAGCATGGTCAGCCCAATACCGAGCAAGAGCTCGCCGACTTCTGCGCTAGCTTCCAGGCCACGGTGGTGGAGGTGCTGGTTCGCAAAACGCGCAAGGCAGCGATGCGAGAAGGTCTCGGTCACGTGCAGGTCTGCGGGGGCGTGGCGGCCAATTCGATGTTGCGTAGCGAACTTCGTCGTGCGGGCGAAGAAGACGGTTTCGCCGTGTACATCCCGCCACCAAAGCGTTGTACCGACAACGCGGCAATGATCGCGGCTGCTGGCTACCATCGTCTCGTACGCGGAGAGCGCGCTGTGCTCACGATGAACGCAAGCTCGAGTTTGCCACTACCACGGCGAGACGGCGCATGAACGAGCCGTTCCCAGATCCGCGCACCCTGCTCAAGAAGTACGGTCTCTCAGCGAAGAAATCCTGGGGCCAGAATTTCCTCGTCGCAGAGTCGGTGTACCGCGCGATTACTGACGCGACGGTGAAGACCAATGAAGACTGGGTTGTCGAGTTCGGTGGCGGCCTGGGTACGTTGAGCATGCGACTGCTTCAGCGTCTTGCCGAAGGTCGTTTGTTCATCGTCGAACGTGACCGAGAGATGGTGGCGGTGCTGCGCGATCAGTTTGAGCAAATCGACGGTGTCGAAGTCGTCGAACACAATGCGCTCACATACGACTTCGCGACTGTTGCGCGCTGGCGTGGCGACCCCATCACCCTTTGCGGCAATCTGCCGTACAACATCGCGTCGCAGATCCTGTTTCGTGTTGCCGAGCATCGTGCATGCGTCTCGCGCGGCGTGTTCATGATCCAACGTGAAATGGCCGAGCGCATTCTGGCCATGCCGGGCACCAAGGCGTACGGAGTCATGGGGGTCATGCTGCAAACGTATGTGGACGTGCGTATGGTCCGGCGCACGGTGAAGCCCACCGCGTTCCATCCACCACCTAAAGTGGACTCGACAGTGATCGCGATGACCCCGCTTGCTGGCAACGCGCCTCGAGCACCGATTAACGACGAGACCCGTTACCGAGAGGTCGTGCGTGCCGCGTTCGCTCAGCGGCGAAAAACGGTACGCAACTCGCTGCGCTCCAAGTTCGAGCCGGAGGAGGTGGATCGTATGCTCGACACCGCTGGTGTCGATGGTGGCCGCCGTGCTGAAACTCTCGCCATCGCGGAGTTCGCTGCTCTATCCAATGCCTGAGCTGCCGGAAGTAGAGACCGTTCGCCGCACCTTGGAGCCAGCCGTCGGTTCGGTGATCACCACCTCGTGGGGGAGCGGCAAACCACTTCACATGAATCGGGCCGTGCCCTACGCCAAGATCAAACGCTTCGTGCCCAGCGCGCGTATCGACAAGATTCGTCGCTACGGTAAATACCTGCTGGTTGATCTTGTTCATCCGAGCAAGAAGCCGCATTCGTTGCTCGTGCACCTGGGCATGACCGGTCGACTCCGCATCCATCCGGTCGACGAGCCCCATGCCGCCCACACCCATTTGGTGATGAAGCTAAAAAAGCGCGGATCTCGGCGGGTTACCCGGGAACTTCGGTACTCGGACATTCGTCGCTTTGGCCAGATAGATCTGTTGCCGTCGGCGGCTGAGCACAGCCACCCAGCACTCAGCGTCCTCGGACTCGACCCACTGTTGCCCGAGTTCGATGGGCCCTTCCTTTATGAGAAGGCTCGCCGAAGCGGTCAGGGCGTGAAGACGTTCTTGCTCAATCAGAAAATAATCGCTGGAATTGGCAATATTTACGCGTCTGAGGCCCTGTGGCTATCACGCATACGGCCCAGCATCCGGGCAAACAGCTTGAGCAAAGCCCGGTCCAGCCGCCTGGCGGAAGCGGTCACCGGCGTGCTTAACAACGCTTTGACCAACGGTGGGACCAGCCTCAAAGATTTTGTCGCCGCAGATGGTGCCCAGGGCAGCCATTCTGACTACTTGCTGGTCTATGGTCGACAGGGTGAAGCTTGCGCCCGAAAGGGCTGTAAAGGCACGATTCGCCGAACCGTGATCCAAGGGAGAGCAACTTTTCATTGTCCCAAGTGTCAGGAGAGATAGGGGTGAACTCTAACTCGACTGAAATGAGACCACCCCGTGAACGTTACTGACACATCAACATATGTCCGCGCCCGCTGCCGTAGGGAGCAGCGTCGTGGTCGGCTCACCTTTTCTCGGCCCGGTTCGGGTTGGGTGCGCCAAGTTGATGCAGCCAGATCGATGGGGTACTGTCATGTCGCACTTCGGGCCATCCGCAGCAACTGCGTTGCAAGATGCACCACGCTCCAGACCAAAGGCGGTAATGCTTCACGACGAAGCTGATGAAGCCCTGATGGTTCACTACCAGCGGGGCGAGGTCCGAGCGTTCGAAATTCTTCTCGAACGCCATCGCAAACCTGTATTCAATTTCATCCTGCGTTTCGTTGGATCCCGCGAGCTTGCGGAGGATCTACTGCAGGAAACCTTCCTGCGCGTGATCAAAGGCGCAGCCAACTACAAACGAAAAGCAAAGTTTACGACATGGCTTTACACCATTGCGCGTAACTTGTGCGTTGATCAGAGCAGACGAAAAAAACATCGCAAGGCGGCCTCTCTCGACTCCCCTATAGGTAAGGGGACCGATAACAGTGGAACTTTGCTCGATGTCGTCCCTGGGAAAGAAATGCCCTCTGATCGCAAGGCCGTGAGCCGTCAACTCCATCAAACGCTGCACAACGCCATTAGTTCGTTGTCCGACGAGCAGCGTGAGGTGTTCCTCATGCGGGAGTTCTTGGACATGCCGTTCAAGCAGATCGCCGACGTGGTGGGCGTTCCGGAGAACACGGTCAAGAGCCGCATGCGTTACGCCCTGGAGAAACTCCGCCTCGAGCTGGAGGAATACAAGGATCTAGCAAAGGCGCTGCCGTAGACGTACGAACCATGTCCAGTACCCACGACATAGACGAGGATGCGCCAGTGACCGCCGAGCAGGCGTTGCTTCTCGATCTGCTCTACGGTGAGTTAGACGAGGATTCTGCCGCGTCGTCGACCCAGACCATCGAAGCCGATGATGAGCTGAGCGCAGACTTCGCCGCGTTCGGTAGCGTGCGCGCATTGATGAGCGAGCTGCCGGCCGAAGAGCCGCCGGCATCAATCAGTGCGCAACTTGTACATGCAGCTGCCGCGGCTGTCCCCACGAGCAGCAAGAAGAGCGCCGAGCCTCTAGCTGCCGGTGGTGGCGTATTTTCCTGGCTGAAGAATCTGTTCATGCCCCTGGCCATGCATCCCGCGATGGCGGCTGCCGCTTCCCTGGTCCTGGTCGTCGGCGTTGCCGGCGCCATCTACATGTCCGGGAACTGGAAGGTGAGCGAGCCGACCGCGGACTCGAAGGCGTCGAGTTCGGTGAGCTCGGATTCCCCTCGGGCCGATGACCGTCTTGCCATGCCGGAAGGCCGAGCCAAGGAAGACAAGAAGACTGACGATGGCGAGCGTGGCGCGGCCGGTCCGCCCGAGGAAACCGCCGTCGCCGGCAACGAGTCAGCCAATAACGAGCCGACCGCTACCACTGCCGACCAGGCGAACCAACCAGGGCGCAAGTCTCTGGACATGAACGCGCAAACCAAAGCGCCGCCTCCACCTCCGCGCATCGCTCGATTGCGCAAGGGCAAGAAGAAGTTCAAGCTCAGCGGCAAGAGCACGGCGGAGATCACACCATCCGATGACGCCGACGAGGATACGGCGAAGAAGAAACCGGTCGTAGTCACCAAGAAGCCGGCCAACAAACGCTGGACCAGAAACACCGGCAAGACCCAGAAGAGTCCAGAGCCCGATACCACCAAGCCAAACAAGAAGCGCAGCCCAAAAGACGAAAAGTCCGCCCTGCGCCTGCACAAGAAAGCCCAACTTGCCGCTAAGCGCGGTCAGTGTGGCGCCGTGACCAAACTCGGGAATCGAATTCGTCAGGTCAGCGGCTACTACTGGAGCAACAACTATCGGCGCGACCCGAAGGTGCGCTGTGACACAACCCGGCTGGACAACGCATTCAAAGCTGGCGAGAAGTCCCCGGTAAAAGCGCCGGCAAAGAAGTAGGCACCACACAGTTTTCCATCGGGTTGGTCCTGGATCTCAAACCGGCTACCATGCCGTGGTGATCCACGGACACCAGTTCTTACGCGTAGCAGTAGCGGCGGCCGTTATTCTGACGGCCGGCGGCTGCACCAAGTTGAACCCGCTGTACTGCCAGGAGAACGCCGACTGCGCCAGCTTCTCTTGCGACGTTGACACGCGCGAGTGCAACGCGGTGCTCGAGTGTACGACCAGCGCGACGTGCGCGGCGCCCAACGCGCCGATCTGCGACGGCAGCCAATGCGTGCCGTGCGGTACGCCGGGGCTGTCGACCGAGTGCAGTGCGCGGGATGGTGATACGGGCTTTTGCGCCGATGACGGGCGTTGCGTCGAGTGCCTCGATGACACAGCGTGCGGTTCTATCTCGCCGGTGTGCGATCTGAGCGACAACACATGCCGCGGCTGTGATGATTCGTCCGAGTGTGTCGATCTTGGTATCGGTGCCGAGATCTGTGCGCCCACTGGGGCGTGCGTCGCGTGTCTCACCCACGCCGATTGCTCGTCTACTTCTGAGGTGTGCGATCGAGTGACCAGCACCTGCGCGGATACGGCCGATGTCTTCTTCGTTGATGGCGACGTCGGCACGAACGTGGGCTCGTGTGGAACCAAAGCGTCGCCCTGTCTCACCATCGAATTCGGCCTCGCCCTCGCTGGTGATAAACCATTTTTGTTCGTCCGCGCTGGCAACTACTCGGGCAACATCACCGTCAATGGAGAGACCATCACCATCGTCGGCCCGGGGGTATCCTTCGTCGCCGACGCGGACGCTCCGGCGCTGACCGTGAATAACGGGTCAGTCCTGGGTATCGATGGCATGACTCTGCGCGGTGCCAACGGCTCGGGCAACCCGGTAGGCATTCACTGCCGTGACGCCGGGACCACGTTGACCTTATTCGACGTGCGAGTCACGGCCAATGAGTCCCATGGCATCGATTCGGCGTCGTGCGCCATCATTGTAGAGCGTGGCTCGGTCGACAATAACAACAGCATCGGCATCTCGGCGTTCAACGGTGATCTCACCATCATCGGTTCCGACATCCACAACAATGACGACGGCGGCATCCATCTACTCAGCGCCGAGTACAACATCACCAACACGTTCATTGTCGAAAACGGCGGTGCTGGTGCAGGTGGTTCCGACATCGGCGGTGTACGCATAGACAATGCGACCGAGATGCGTCCCCAGCTACTCGCCTTCAACACCATCGCTAGCAACAGTGCTCGGCCGAGCGCAAACAGTTCGGGCGTGCATTGCGATGTGTCGGGGACCGCGAGTCCCGTTATCACCAGCAACATCGTGTACGGCAACGTCGGCGGGCTCTCTCAGACCAGCGGCAACTGCACCTGGCGCTACAGCAACATCGAGTCGTTCCCGGGGGCCGGCGACGACAACAACATCGACGCGGATCCGTTGTTCGTCAACGTGCTCGAACGCGACTACCACTTGCGCTCGGGCTCGCCGTGCGACGACGCCGGGGAAGAACTCGACGGCGTTTTGTTCGACTACGATATCGACATTCGTACCGGCTACGACATCGGCGCCGACGAGCTGGACTGAGCAAACAGGCTCGTCTGTCCGCGTAGGTCGTCGGGGACATCGTCGAACGGATCGAAGTTCTCTCCGAAGATGTCGCGCAAGTACGGGTGCGGCCAGGAGCGTCGCGCCTCCGGGGGCAGACGACCAAAACGGTGGGCGTAGGCCCGAAGGAACGTGCGCGTAGCATCATTGACGTAGCCACCGCCTTTGAACGCGCCGAAGAGCGGTTCATAGCGATTGTGAATGCGCTCGAACGCCTGATCTCTTCGAGTTTTGGCCAGGATGGATGCAGCGGCGACGGACGCGTGCTTTGACTCGGCCTTATTGAGCGCATCCAGATGTGGGTAACGGGCTCGCAGCGGAGCAAACATGACCTTGCCATCGGCGACGATGCGATCGACGTCCGGCGCTTCCTGGATGAATGCACAGGCCACTTCGCGCTCGAGCACGTTGAGCTCGCCCAGGCGCACGCGGCGGTCGATCTCGGCAACGTCGACGACACGGACCACGCTGAATTTGGCGACCTGCAGGACTTTGTCGGCTAGCTCCAGGCGCCGTTGTCTGCCTTGCGGTGTGGCCCCGTAGATCTTGGAATCTCGCAGTCCGGCTCGGGTGAGCTTGCGTGCGCCGTAGGTGTCCAGGGCGACCGCCGCCATGACCATCGGACCAATAGCGGGACCGCGACCAGCTTCGTCGATGCCCAGTGTCGTCAGTATTCTAGTCGCCATCGTATCTTCGTTACATGGTCAGCCCAGTTGCTGCTGGGTCGCTTCGAGTTGTTCTAGCGCGCGCGAAACACCGACTTCTAGATCGTATGCCATGACTTCTGCAACCCCTGCCCAATGGTACAGCCGGTCGGACAGGGCTCGTACAGCCTGGCGCCCGGCCCGAGCGAGGGGCACGGCGATCTGTTTGTCCAGGTCGGGCGAGTCGCGAAACAGTGCGTGGTACACGGCGTCCTGGCTAAGATCCAGTTTGGGCAGTTCTCCGCGGAAGAACGCGTCCACGTAGCCGCCTCGCAGATAACCTCGCAAGTACGCCTGACATCGGGCGAACACCCGGGCTGACACGAGTTCGATCGCGGTCGCCAGGGTGCGTTCCAGATCGCTCACCACTTCGCCACCGACTACCGCCGCCGCCGACAGTGCCGCGGTACTCGCCTTTCGCCCGTAGTCGCGAAACAGCGCGGTAATCCGCGATTGGCTTTGTTCGAGCGTGCGCTCGTATCCTTCGTCGAGTAGCGAAATTAGATAATCGCGATCAGCCTGGGTCGCCTGATGAGAACCAAAAGGCAGGCGTCGCGGAATGACGAGCTCGAGTACCTCCGCGGCCGCCCGCTCGTACATCCCCGCCGCGTCGCTCGTTACTTGTTTCCGTTCGTTGTTTGCCGCGTCCTCTTCGAACGCCGCGGCGCATCCTGCGAGCTCATCCGCGGCGGCCCGCAGGCCGGTCGCTGCCACGTTCGCGGTTTCGGCTCGGGTCGCCAGGTTGCTCCGCGCGCGGGCGAGCAGTGCGTTCATGCGCTGCAGTCCAGCGTTGCGTTTGAGTCCTCGCGCCTGGGTGAAGAATCGCGTTTCGAGAGCTTGTTCCAGGCCCGCCCAGTTGCCGTCTTGTTCGGGTGTGGGCCGCGCCGTGCGCCAGACCATGGCGTCGCGCGCGCTGAACGGAACGATCGCCTCGACCCGGTCCTGGAGTTCATTGCCCACGTATTCCACTAGCTCGGCAATATCCTTGTCCGCGAGCTGGTCGCGCTTGTTGAGCACTCCGAGCACGCGCTTTCCCTCACCGCGGATCTCGTCGAGTGCTTCTCGTTCGCTGGACTTGCCCGCTTGCATGGCGGTGAACAACCAGACCACGGCATCCGCCCGATTGATGTAATTGCGGGCAACCTCTTCATGTTCGGGTTGAATCGAGTTGAGGCCCGGGGTGTCCACGATGTTGACTCGTTGTAGTTGCTCTAGCGGCAACAGAATTTCGACGGTCTCGACTCCTTTGGCGCGTTCGGGATCAAGACCCGACAGCACTGAGAACAATGACTCCCACGCCACTGTTTCGATCTTGCCGTTGCGATGGAGAATTCGTCCGCCGCGTTCGCGCCCGTACTTGACCACGTTGATTGTCGCGGTCGTCGGCGTAATGCCCGTGGGCGCGACCTCCTGGCCAATGAACGCGTTGACGAAGCTGGACTTACCGCTGGAAAACTCACCCATGACCGTGACCAGCAACGGCTGATCGATGGCGGTCGCAGCGCCGGCAATCTCGGGTGCGAGTTCGCTCAAGGACGGTGCTGACATCGCCAGGTCGTGAAGACGCAGGGCAAAGTTGTACAGGTCCGCGTTGGTAGCGGTGTCGGCATCAGTCGCTGTCTTGCGTTCGTCTTCAACGAATTGTCGTGCGCGCGCACTGGTGAGTAGGTTGCGGGCTCGTTCGTTGCGGGGGTCCAGCCTCAGCGCACTGAGCGCCGAGGCGGCAGCCGCCTGGCCAGCACTCCGCGCGTCCGTGACACGCAGCTCGAGTTCGCCGAGTGCAATGTGGGCGTCCAGATTGTCGGCCTGGGCCAGCACCATGCGAAACGTCGCTCGCGCCGGTTCGGTTTGACCCTCGCTGGCCAACGCGGTTGCTCGCGCGACCAGTGCCTGGGGATCATTCGGATCGGTGGTGAGGGCCAGGTTTGCGAACCGCACCGCTGCTTCGGTGGCGTCACTTTCGCTCGCTACGGCCAGGGCGCGGTGTACGACCCGGCCGTCGTAGCCTAGATCGAGGCTGCGTTGATAACTCGCAAGGGCCGCGTCGCTGTTGTCGACGCTTGCGTGTATGTCGCCAATCCCGGCGTGTATGTCGGCGCGCTTGGGCGCCAGTTCCAGGGCTTGCAGGTAGTACCGGTGCGCTTCCTGGGATGCTCCTCTGGCCTGGTGCACGTCGCCCAGGCCGAGGAAAGCGTCCACGCGCGCGCTCTCGGTCGCTACCTTCTCGAACGCTTGAATAGCGTCGTCGTAGCGGTTTTCGCGCACTGCCAGTCTGCCCAGTCCCAACCACGCACTGTCGGGAACATCACCTTCTTCGGCTTCGACGGCGCGACGCAGGTAACGCTCTGCCAGCTCATCGGAGCTGTCATCGTGGCCCAAAAGGGCGCTGCCCAGGGCCGCGAGCGCGACCGTATCCGCCGGGTTCTCGGTGACGGCTTTGCGCAGCTCGCGGATCGCCTTGTCGACCTCGCCGAGGCGGACGTAGGCCAGACCCAGCCCGCGATAGGCCTCGGCCAAAACATCACGGTCGCCGTCTGCGTGACTCACGGCCCGTTGAAATGACGACGTCGCACCCGCTGCGTCGTTGAACAGAAGACAGGCTTCGCCGCGGCCGAGCAGAGCTTCAGGCAGCGCGCTATCTTCGCCCAGCGCGCCATCGAACGCTGCGACCGCGGCCGCACCGTCGCCCAGTTCGAGCTGAGCCGCGCCGAGTAGGGTCAACGCACCAGTGTGAGTCGGTCGCTCAGCGAGCAGAGCTGCCAGGACGTCGACCGCATCGTCGGCTTTGCCGTCGACGATTAGCTGTCTTGCTTCAGCGAGCTGATGACGAAACTCGTCCGGGATCAGCTCATCAGCGAGCCCGGTGATTCGTCGCTCGATACGGGACCAGAGCGACATGGGCGCCTAGACGTTCGATTCGCTCGCTGGCGGCGAGTCCCAGATGTACTTGCGCATCTCGACGAGAGCCGCGCGAACCTCAGCGACTGCGTCCACCTGCCCTCCGGTTTCCTCGCGCAACGAGTCCATTTCGCCCGAGCGAAGTTTTCGCTCCTCGATGGCTTGGTCCAGGATCTCGGAGATGCCGCGGTACAGGGAGTTGCCCGCAGTGGTGACGAACTCTTTGAGTCGCTCGCCGAAGTCGTCGATGCACTTGTCGAAATGGGGGCGCATGGCGTCGCCGGCACGCTGGACCGCGTCGGGCACCTTCTCTTTGGCTTGTTCGCGGATGTCGCCGGCGATCTTGCTGCGAACTACGATGGCCAGGATGGGCGCAGCCAGGGTAAGCAGTCCGCCGACGAGGGTGTTGACGAACAGAAACACGGTGGTGCCCAGGGCTCCCATGGCGTAGACACCGATGTCGTACTTGAATGTATCGACATCGATTTCGACGGCGGTGTCTTCGGGGCCGAGACGTCCGGCCAGCGTCGACGAAACCTCGGCGACGTTCTCGTTGGTGATCGCAATGACTTCTTCGGCCAGGCGCTCGAGCAGCGTCGCCAGCTTGGTGCCTTCGAGCTCCGCCCACTCTTTGAACTTGTCCTCGACGAAGCCGGGCAGGTATTCCTTGATGTCGTTGGCATCCGCTGCGTCGATTTGTTCGGGCAGCGCCGCTACGAACGCGCGCACGAAGTTCTCCAGGTCGAGGCGGCATTGCGCTTTGATCGCTACACCCTCGGCATCGATGCGCACGTGCAACTCGTCCAGGGTGCGCTTCGTCGCGTCCAGCTGTGTGCGTACCTGGCCGATGCGCTCTTCGAGCTCGTTTACGTCGAGATCATAGGAGTGCAGTTTGACTCCGAGATTCTGCTGCAGGTAGCCGGCGATTCGGCTCGCGTCGGTGGCGGCGTTGTCGAGCAATACCTGTGCGCGATCCGTGTCGAGGAATCGACCCAGGTAGTCGAGCAGCTCGGGCATGCCGCTGTCTTCCTTCTTGCCTTCGAGCCACGCTTTGGCCGAAATCGGAAAGACCACCGGATCGTCGACCATCTTGCCCAGGCCTTCGCGAACATAGTCGATGACGGCGACCCGTTCTTTTTCACTGAGTAAATCGATCTTGCCGATGATGAAAACCAGTCGATCCTTGGTGGCAGCCAATACGTGGCCACTGAGGAACTCGCGCTCGGAATCCTTGAGCGCCTGTCCCGCATCGAGCAGGAAGATCACAGCGTCTGCGCGCGGAACATAGCCAAACGTGACCTCGGCGCGTTGCTCATTGAGGTCGTTGACTCCCGGCGTGTCGACCAGTGTGACGTTCTCGCGGAGTATTTCGGCGGGGTAGCCGAGCTCCACGTAGCGCACGTCGCCCGATTTGTTGCCGCGCACGGTGACCCAGTCGGCCAGCGATTCCGGAACGAGGTCGACCTGGTCGCCGCTCTTGAGCAGTACTTTCGCCCGGCGGGCGGGCGCCCAGACAACATGGTTGATCGCTGCTGTCGTCGGCGTGATGCCTGTCGGCAAGACGTCGTTGCCGAGCAGTGCGTTTACGAATGTGGTCTTGCCATGGTTGAACTCGCCCAGAACGACGAGGTGAAACCGCTCGCCCTCGAGCTTCGGAATGCGGGTTTGCGTGATGTCGTCAGCCAGGGAGCTCATGCCGACGTTGCCGGCTATCTCCGACAGTTGATGCAGGCGTTCGACGATCTTCTTTTTCGTGCGCTTGTGTCGCTCTAATAGGATAGTCATCAGAATACCTTGAGGATCTCGGCCACCTGAGCGTCCACATCGTCTGCGGACAGGCCACCGTCAACGGTTTCGTCGGCGCTGGTGGCGCGTCGATAGAACGTGGATTCGGCGAACAATTCCAGGGCTTGTACTCGCTTGGGCAGGTACGGATTGCTGTGGAACAGTTCGGCGTATTTGCCCAGGCCTTTGCGCGACTCAGGTAGCTGGCTCAGGTACTCGCGAACGTCGATGTTGTCAGCGACGTCGGGTCCCATGGCCAGTTTGACCAGCGCCGACACGGTCACGTCGAAGTCGCGGGTGCAGATCAGTGATGCCCGGTCGCAGGTGATTTCGGCGCGGCGCGCCCACGCCTGCAACGTCATGGTCGCGGGCTTGACGGCCCAGCGCACAAAGAACATCGCCGAGTGGTTCAAGTAGTACAGCGCTGTCGAGTAGATGACGTGATTGTTCTGGACGTGGCCCAGCTCGTTACCAAGCACAGCGACCAGCTCTTCCTGGGACAGCCGCTCAACCAGGTCGGCGTTTAGCAATACGCACGGTTCGTCGTTGGTGCCCAGAGCGTGCGCGCGAATCGCAGACTCGGCTGGGGCGACATACACAGGTGGCAGTTTCAGCCCGAGGCGATCAGCGGCCGTCTTTGCCGCAACCGCCACGTTTTCATACTGTTGATCTGTCGCGCGGGTGGACCCGGCTAGTAATTCTTCCTTGGCCGAGCCGCGCCACTTGGCGGAGACGGCGTCGATGGCCATGACTACTGGCCGGACTGTCCCAAGGGTTCGGCGCAGTTTGCGATCCCCGGAGTAGGAGTAGGCCGAGCCGTCTCTTGCCCGTTGGTGCACGGCGCCCTTGCGTCGCGCGACATAGCGTTCGAAATCGAAATCGATTCCCGTCATGCAGGGAGTATAGCCCCGCTCTCGCGCTGTCGAGGCCCGGAGGGCAGCAAAGCGTCCCTTACCGGTCGGGTTCAGCCTGTTCCGGACGTTGGGCTTGCTCTGTTTCGGGTTGGCTCGTCTCGGCGTCGAAGGCCCGTTCGGAGCGCGGCGCGATTCTGCGTAGGATCGTGAGCGCAATCAAACCGAGTACGACCGCGAACCACAGAGTGGCCAGTCGGGTGAGAATCGTCGCCGCCACGGCGGTGGGTTCGTCTACCCCGCGCGCCGATTCCACCAGGAACCAGGTCATGGCGGCTTCGGTTACCAACAATCCCCCGGGCAAGAACGACAGGGCGCCGGCGACCGTGGTAGCTGCATAGATGAGCGTGGCCAGACCCAGGGGCACGTGGGTGCCGGGAAATGCGGAGATGATCAGGGCGAAGCCGACACATTCAGCCAGCCACGCAAGCACGGCCAATCCGGTGGACCAGCTCAGTCGAGCGGGATGAACCAGGAACGCGAGTCCTTTGTAGAACTCGCGCAGCCGGCCACCGAATTTGCGGAATGGCTTCAGGCTGCTGACCATGCCGATGAGCCCGTTGGCCAGGCGTGGCCAGGAAAGGACTACCAGGCCAGCGCCGACGCACACGGCGCCTGCGATTACCATGTTTTGGGCGACGCCATAGATGGCAACGCCCACGACTCCCAGGACCAAAAGGGCGATCAAATCGGTCACCCGCTCGGCCACCACCACCGGTGCACTCTTGGTCAGTGGCACCCCATGGGTCTCACGCAGGAGGAAACTCTTTAGTAATTCTCCTACCTTACCGGGCGTTATCGACAGGGCGAACCCGGAAACGAACGTCAGTGCGCTGATTCGGCGTGGGACGTTGATGTCGCTGGCCTTCAGGTACAGCTCCCAGCGCACGAAACGAATGAAGTAGTTAGCCAGCGCCAGGCCCAGGGCAGCCACAAATGCCCACCAGCCGAAACCAGCCAGTCGCTCACCAAGCTCGCTTACGTCCGCGTAGATCGAAAACCCAGCGAATACGGCGATTCCGGCGACGGTAACGATTACCAGCCGTCGCCACGTCTTCTTCACCCGCGCGTTCTACCATGCGCGGGCTACTACGTGGCAGAATGAACCGGCTGTGACCACCGATTCCCCACAAGGCAAGACGATCCTGGCCGTCGATGATGACCCCGACATTCTCGGGATGATCACCATGCGGCTCGGCAAACGCGGTTACGAAGTTCTCACGGCCGTGGACGGCGAAGCCGCGCTGGAGCTGGCGCAAGAACGAATGCCCCACCTGGTGGTGCTCGACGTGATGATGCCCAAGATGAGCGGCTGGGAAGTCGCGCGATCGTTGCGTCAGAATCCGGCGACCAAGGACATCAAGATCGTCATCCTGACCGCAATCGGTGAGCAGGTAAACGCGATGACCTCGCCGCTGTATCAGGTCGACGCCCACATCGACAAACCGTTCGATTTCGTCGTGCTCGAAGAGACCATCGACGGTCTTTTGGCTTAGCGAGTTCCTGGCTCCCGCTCAGCTCTTGCCGTCTGCCGCGGGCGTCGCTATTCGTCGTCGTCGCGTGAGCGCTTGCGGTTATTGAGCGCCGAGTAGGCGCGCCGGTACCAGACGTTTTTGGCGTCGACCATCTTGAGAATGGCGCGCAGCTTCATCTTCGCGCTCATCGGTGCTTTCTTGCGGATGCGCATGGCGGTGCGATAGTAAGCGGCCGCTTTGCGGGCAAGGCCAGCGCGCACCCGGCGGACCGCTGGGCTGCCGCCCGACCCGTAATTTACCGCCGCGTCGGCGGCTTTCTTGGCAGCCGAAAACCGACCCTGAGCCATGTACGAACCAGCTGCTTTGGGCGCCACTATGCCGAGCTGGATTCGAATGAACGAAGCGTGAGCCCCGCCGGCCGCGCGCCGGTCCAGGGATAACGCGCGCCGATACGCTGCCATCGCCGAGGTCGGGTTTCTGTTCTTGCTGTTCGATCCTTTGCGCAGGTTGGCGGCCACGGCAGTGTAGTTCGTCGCCAGCGAGCGCAGCTTGTCCGCCTCTTTCTTACTGACCGACTTGTTGCTCGCCATCGCATTGAGTGTCGTGGATGCTGCTTTGAATTGTTTGTTGCGGTACTGGGCCAGCGCGCGTCGTCGCGCGGGCGCGGTACTCACGCGGCGTACCCTTGGAGTCCAGCGGCGCTTGACCCGGCGCAGCGGCCGTCGCTTGCGAATGTTCGCTTTCTTGGCGACGACGGGCTTTTTCTTCGCCGCCGTCTTTTTCACATCGGCCTTCGGTGGATCGTCTTTGACCGGGTCGGGTGCCTTCGTTGTCTTGGCGACGGCGACTTTATCCGGCTTGGTGTCTGCGTCCTTGGTATCTGTGTCTTTGCTGTCGTCGTCCGCTGTCTTCGTACGCGGTGCGACCTGCGGCATCATCTCGGCTTTGATTCCGTAATGGGACGCCAGGACGACTTCGTTGGTCCCCCAGGTGGTCACTGGCAGGGTCACGCGAGGTTTATCGTCGTCTTTCTTCGCGTCGTCTTTCTTCGCGTCGTCTTTCTTCGCGTCGTCTTTCTTCGCGTCGTCTTTCTTCGCGTCGTCTTTCTTCGCGTCGTCTTTCTTCGCGTCGTCTTTCTTCGCGTCGTCTTTCTTCGCGCTCGAGTTGTCAGCCGTAGCCGGCGGACCGTCATCGCTCATGATGATCGCGCCGATGGCGATGAGCACGATCACAAGCAGGCCGGAGATGACCCCGAGCATGAGCTTGCGAGACGAGCGTGGCTGTAGCGCGTGCGCCTGGTGGTAGAGCGACTCGTGGTACGGCCCCGGCAACGAAACGGCGTTGGCCACGATCGGCATGGAGCTGTTGGAGTCTCTCGCCGCGAGAGGCGGAGCAGATGGCGAATTCGCCGGAAGCGATGCACCAGGCGGCCGTGGTGGCAGTACCAGGCCAGGACGCTGCGGTGGCGGCAGCTGAGCTTGCCCGCGTGGCGACGGTGGTCGCTTGCCCGCGATCGTGCTGGCGTCCTCATCGACGTCGTCGGCGACCTGGCCCCAGCCCGACAAGCGAGCCTGCTGTTGGGATGCAGGGTGTTCGAATCGGAATACCGTGTTGCCGACTTCAATGCGATCGCCGTGTTTGAGCACACAATCGAACTCGGCTTCTTCGTCGTTTACCAGGGTTCCGTTACCCGAGCGGCTGTCGCGCACGATGTAGGAATCGCCGAGGAAGTCGATCTCCATGTGTCGTCGGGACACGGCGATATCCGTCAGCACGATGGCGTTGTCGATGCTTCGCCCGACCACGATGCGTCGTCCAGTCAGTGCAAAGTTTCGACCGCTGTCGTTACCGGCGATGACTACGAGTCGGGCCTTCTTCGGATCGATCTTGGGCTCGGCCGGGCGCCGGTTCAGCGGCGAAAGCGGCGGCAGGGGTTGTGCTTGATCTTCAACAGTAGGCTCGTCGAGGGTCGTGGTGCCCAACTCGCCCGTGCCCGTCGCCAGTCTGTCGTCGGCCTGGAGCGTTGGCTCCTCGTCATCCATGTACGCAGCACGTTTTCCACCCGGCGGTCTCAGGGGGGTCACGTTGTTTGCGCCAGCCGGAGGCGTACGCTGGCCTCCACCTTCGGCGACCGTCTTCTCCTCAAAACGGTCGACCGTCTCCGACTCTTCGCCAAATGGCGAGATCGGGGGCCCTTCGTCCACGCGCGTTCGTTCCTCTTGCTCCTCAACTGAATGAGAACTAGAGGACTTCGGCGCCGGCACCGGACCAAGCTCGGTAGGTCGGCGAGGTGGCGGCATTCTACGTAATTCTATGGCCGTGGAGCATTTCTTTCAACACTACTGCAAAAACACAGTAAGCAGCGGATAGCGTTCTGTCCTTCATGTAGGGTAAGCACACACCGTGCTTATCAATGTAGTGAAAGCGTCCGCCCCCACTGATCCGGTCGAGGAGTTAGACCTGCGACCAAGCAAGATCCTTGGCATAGGCGTGAACTATCGCGCCCACGCGACGGAGATGGGCAAAACCGTGCCCGACGAGCCGTTGATCTTCATGAAAGCATCCACATCGCTGCTCCCCAATGGTGGCGCGATCGTACGTCCGCGTGGCTTCGAGCGGGTCGACTTCGAGGGTGAACTCGCCGTCGTCATCGGTCGCCCAGCCTACCGAGTCTCCGCTGCTGACGCCCTGGATTACGTGCTTGGTTTCACCTGCTGTAACGATGTCACCGTACGAGACTTGCAGAAGCGCGACAATCAGTGGACCAGGGCCAAGGGCTTCGACACGTTTTGCCCTGCCGGCCCGGTGATCGTCAGCGGCCTGGACCCGTCCGATCTACGTATCGTTACTCGGGTCAATGGCGACGTCCGTCAGGACTCACGAACCTCCGACATGGCGTTCGATGTACCCGCGATCATCGAGTGCATCAGCGCCGTAATGACTCTTGAGCGCGGTGACTTGATCACGACCGGCACGCCGTCTGGTGTCGGACCGATCGTTGCCGGCGACGAGATTGAAATCGAGATCGAAGAAATCGGTTGCCTGCGCAATCGCGTCGTGGACCGGGCTGAGTAAGTCATGCAGGCGTTCGTCGCGGTGGGTGGCAACGTCGGCGAGCCGGCTGAGATCGCCACACGGTTTCGTTCCGCGGCTGCCGCCATCGGCAAACTCGACTATGTCATCTTCGTGAATCGGTCGCGAACCTACCGCAGCAAGCCCGTAGGCCCGGTTGGCGATCAGCCGACCTACATCAATGCGGTGCTAGAAGTGGAGCTTCGCGATACCGTGACCGCTTCTTCGTTCCTTGAGGATCTTCAGGCGGTCGAAGCCGCCCATGGCCGGGATCGCGACCGGGAAATACCGTTTGGTCCGCGTACCCTCGATCTGGATTTGCTGTTGTTTGGGGATCTGGAGCTACACGAACAGTCGCCGCTGGCGTTGACCGTTCCGCACCCGCGGCTGCACCAACGCGCGTTTGTCTTGCAGCCCCTCGCCGAGCTAGCTGGTGCCGAGTTGATCGTACCCGGACTCGGCGCGAGCTTGCGCGAGTGCCTCGACACGCCCGCGGTGCGTGCGCAACTGCTACACCTTGAGCTCTTTGCCGCCGACGAGTCTGCGTAGATTCTGTCGATGGGTAAATAGAATCAGCACTGCCGCCGCGAGCGCCAGGGTCACGACTGCGTCTCCGCTCCCCAGTAGAAGCAGTGCGATGGGCAGCGCCACCGCGGCGAGCATCGATCCCAGCGACGCCACGCGAAACGCCCCGTAGAGCACCGCAAACACACCTACGGCGATCAGCGCCCCGAATGGTGCGAGAATGACGAACGCGCCCAGGGAGGTGGCAACTCCCTTACCACCCTGGAACCGCAGCCAGATCGAAAAACAGTGACCGGCGATGGCGGCCGCTCCCGTAAGGGTGAGCAGGAACGGGTCGACGGTCTCGTGTAGGCCAAGCACCATGACCAATCCGAGGGGGACGATCGCCTTGAGGGCGTCGAGAACCAGCACGATTGCGCCCAGACGCTTGCCCAGGGTTCGTGAGACGTTGGTCGCGCCGATGTTGCCGCTGCCGGCTTGGCGGATGTCGATGCCACGTGCCCGCGCGATGACCAGGCCGCTGGGCAAGGAACCGAGCAGGTAAGCGCCGACGACGATCAGCGCGCCGTAGACCATATCGATCATGACGCTTCGTCGTTGCGCCACCAACGTCGAACCAGCTCGAGGGCGGACGTGCGGCGGACGCCGCCGGGCAACGTATTTACGAACACCCGACCGTACGTCTTGGTGACCAGGCGATTGTCGAGGACCGCAACGATGCCGCGATCGTCCCGGCGTCGAATCAGCCGGCCGAAACCTTGTTTGAGCGCCAGGGCAGCCTGGGGTAGTTGATAGTCACGAAACGCCCCGCCGCCGCGTTCCTCGATGATGCGCATGCGGGCGGCCGTCAGCGGATCCGAAGGCACGGCGAACGGCAGCTTGTCGATGATGACCAGCGAAAGCGCGTCCCCGGGAACATCGACCCCTTCCCAGAAGGAGCCCGTGCCGAACAACACTGCTTTGTCCGTTCGCCGAAACTGCTCGAGGAGTGACGCCCGCGCTTGTTCGCCTTGAACGAATAGCTTGTACGGCAGCTTGGGCCGGAGCCGGCGCACGGCGTCGCGCAACGCGCGGTGACTGGTGAATAACGCGAACGCACGACCCTCGGTGATCGCGAGTAGTTGTTCGATGCGGTCGCAGCTTTCTTTGCCGAACGCGGGCTCGCGGGGGTCCGGTAAATCGCGCGCAATGTAGAACATCGCCTGGCTCGCGTAGTCGAAGGGGGAGTCGACCACCAGGTCATCCACGCGATCTTCGTCTAGGCCGAGGCGCTGGCGCACGTAGTCCAGATTGCTACTGGTGCTCAAGGTCGCCGAAGTGAACACTAGCGGCGTGCCACGTTTGAGTTGACCGTCCAATACCCGGTCGATCTCTACCGGCGCGCCTCGCAGCTGTACGCTGTGTTTGTCCACGTCCGCCCAGTAGACGAACGAGTTAGAACTCGTCACTTCTTCTTCGCAGAATCGCGCGAGGGCATCGCGCACACTGCTGAACTGACGGGCCAGTCCGTGGGCGGACTCGACTTGATCTTTGTCGGCGCACTCGGCATAGAACAGGACGTGCTGGCTGATTTCGTCCAATGCTGTGTCCAGGTCGAACCACGCCTGGGTACGCTCTGTGTCGTGGAATAGTTCCGCGGGCAACTCGATGCGCTCGCCCTCGGGCACGGCTGGTAGGCCACTGCGCACCTCTGCAAAGAACGCGTCGCTGGTGCGCTGCAATTGATCCAGCAGGGTGTGGTTGAACTTCTCCGGCTCCTCGAGCTCGCGCCCGAGCAGTTCGCGCACGCTTCGCGCCAGTCGCGCGAACTTGGCCGTGGACACGGAAATGCCGAAGTGGCTGGTGATGATGTCCTCGAGTTGGTGCGCTTCGTCGAAGATCACCGCGTCGTAGTCCGGCAGTACGCGTGCACCGGGTGCGCTGTCGCGTAGGGCCAGGTCGGCGAAGAACAGGTGGTGGTTGACGATGATCAGATCGGCGTTCGCCGCTTTTCTGCGCGCGTTGGACACGAAGCAGCTGTCGTTGAACGGACAGCGCGGTCCTAGTCGCGATTCAGAATCGACGGTGACCTGTTTCCAAATGGGATTGTCGTCGGCGATGTCGATGATCTCAGCGCGATCACCTGTCGGTGTGTCGTTGGCCCAGGTGGCCATTCGCTCGAGTAACGACTCGTTGGCGTCCCGTTGTCGATCCACCATGGGCAGGCCGAGCTGATGGCCCCAGCGTTCCTGAAACCGCCGCCGGCACAGATAATTCGACACGCCCTTGAGGACGACCGCCTCGAAGGGTCTGGGTGCCAGTTCTCTAAGCAGGGGTATATCGCGGTTTGCGAGCTGTTCCTGCAGAGTGCGCGTGCCAGTGGAGATGACCACGCGTTTGCCCGACATCAGCGCCGGCAACAAGTACGCCAGGGTCTTGCCCGTGCCCGTGCCGGCCTCGACGATGAGCGCGCGCTCCAGGTCCAGGGCGTTGGCCACTGCCTCGGCCATTCGTCGTTGCTCCGGTCGGTCCTCGTAGTGAGGCATCGCCGCGGCAAACGCGCCGCCCGGAGACAACATCTCGATCATCTAGACGCTTTTTCCTCGTGCCCGCTCATGCCGAACCGTCTCGCGAGCTCATCCCAGACTTTGGCGATGGGGACGTCGCGCGCGACCAGGCCGACCATCATGTGGAACAGCAAGTCGGCTGTTTCGTAGATCAGCTTGTCGTCGCTGCCCTCGTTGAGCTCGGCGATCATCTCTTCGGCTTCTTCGCGAATCTTCGCCGAGATCTTTGGCGTGCCTTTGGCCAGCAAGGACTTGGTGTAGCTCTTTTCTTCGGAGCTATCGGCTTTGCGTGTGAGCAACACTTGTTCGAGAAGATGGGCGATGGCGGCGGGAACGCCCGGAGGACCATCGTCGGTTTGAGCGTCGGAGACTGAGCGGTCGTCGTCCATGCGGCTAAAGAAACAAGATGTCGTACCGGTGTGACAGGTGGGGCCCGTTGGCGTCGCCGCGATCAGGATGGCGTCACTGTCGCAGTCGAAGCGCAGCTCCTCCACGTGCAACACGTTGCCTGACGTCTCGCCCTTCTTCCACTGACTCTTGCGCGAGCGTGAGTAGAAGTGGGCAAAACCGGTGGCGCGCGTTTGCTCGAGGGCCTCGGCATTCATCCAGGCGAGCATCAGCACCGCGCCAGTGTTGACGTCTTGAACCACGGCGGGAAGTAGCCCGCGCTCGTCCCATTTCAATTCAGGCAGACTCGTAGACATAGGGCTTGGTACCGACTGTAGAGGAAAGCCTACGAGGTGGCCACATTGGGCCGAATCGGCACGCCGCGGTCTCGAAGGTGCTGTTTTGCTTCGATGATTGTGTGGTGCCCGTAGTGGAAGATCGATGCCGCAAGGACCGCGTCGGCGCCTCCTGTGGTCAGGCCGTCGACCAGGTCGTCGAGTTTGCCCACGCCGCCCGATGCGATGACTGGAATGGACACCAGGTCGACCACGGCGCGGGTGAGCTCGAGCTCATAGCCCTTGCCGGTGCCGTCGCGGTCCATGCTCGTGAGCAAGATCTCGCCGGCGCCCAGGTCTGTAACTCGTCGACACCATTCAAACGCATCCACGCCTTCGGGGGTTCGTCCGCCGTGGCTGTAGATCTCGTAGCTGCCGTCTTCGCGTTTCTTCGCGTCCATCGCAACCACGATCGCCTGGGAGCCGAACCGCTTTGCCGCGTCAGCGATGAGCTGAGGATTGCGAATCGCGGCGGTGTTCATGGCGACTTTGTCCGCGCCGGCATCCAGCAGGCGACTGCAGTCAGCGACTGTACGCACGCCGCCGCCGACGGTGAGTGGCACGAACACGCAGTCCGCCGTGCGCGCGACGATATCGACAATGGTCGATTTACCCTCCGGGGACGCGGAGATGTCGAGGAAACAGATCTCATCGGCGCCCTGGGCATCGTAGGTCGATGCCTGCTCTACTGGATCCCCGGCGTCACGCAGCTGCACGAAATTGATGCCCTTGACTACACGGCCGTCTTTGACGTCCAGACAGGGAATGATGCGTTTGGCCAGCATGGCTCAGCCCGCCGCCACGGCGATGGCTTCCTGCAAGGTGAAGTGCTTGTCATACAGGGCGCGTCCCACGATGGCGTACGGCAGGTCGACCGCCGCTAACGCGCGTAGATCATCCAGAGACGAAACGCCGCCGGAAGCGATCACATCGGTGCGGCCTGCGACGGCGGCAGCCAGGCTGGCCGTGGCCTCGACGTTTGGCCCAGCGTGGGTTCCGTCTCTAGCGACGTCGGTGTAGAGCAGCGCCGCGGCGCCCCAATCCGCAGCGCGCTTGCCCAGTTCGATGGCCGTCAGCGTCGACGCTTCCACCCAGCCTTCAACCGCGACGACTCCATCGCGGGCATCGACGGCGATGATGATGCGGTCGGGGAACTCTCGGCACGCTGCCTCGGCGAATTCGGGGCTTTTTACGGCTGCGGTGCCCAGCACCGCCAATTGCGCGCCGGTCTCGAACACCGCGTCCAATGCAGCCCGGTCTCGAATTCCGCCGCCGACCTGCACGGGCACCGGTGATTCTTTGGCGATACGGCTGACGATGTCGCGGTGCGCGCGCGCGCCAGAGAACGCGCCATCGAGATCCACGATGTGGACGCGTGCAGCACCGGCCTCGGCGAATTCATGGACCAGCTTCCATGGCTCGTCGGAGAAGATGGTGCGCTGATCGCGGTCGCCTTCACGCAGGCGCACCGCTTTGCCCTCGAGCAAATCGATTGCAGGGATGATGTTCACGCTAGCTCCACAAAATTCGCGAGTAGTTTGAGCCCAACGGTCTGGCTCTTCTCCGGGTGAAACTGACAAGCGAACAAGTTGTCTTTACGAACGGCCGCCGCGAACTGTTGTCCGTAGTCGGCGGTGAGTGCGACCACGGACTCGTCCTTGGGCTGCACGTAGAACGAATGAATGAAGTAGAAGTACGAACCCGATGGAATGCCCGCCAGCAGTGGGTCATCGCCGCGCTGGTTCACGGCGTTCCAACCGATGTGTGGCACTTTGAGGGCGTGTTCTTTCGGGCGAAACTTCACCACGTCTCCGCCGAGCAGGCCCAATCCGGCAACAGGCCCTTGTTCCTCGCTGGTGTCGAACAACACTTGCAGACCCAGGCAGATACCCAGATATGGTCGCCCGCTGGCGATCACCTCGCGCAATGACTCTTCCAGTCCGCGCGCGGTTAGTGCGGCCACCCATTCCCCGAAAGCGCCCTGCCCCGGCACGACCACTCGGTCGGCGTGGCGGATTACATCAGGGTCGCTGGTAACGACGGGCTTGCCGCCTACTTTGACCAGCGCCTTCTCGACCGAGCGAAGGTTGCCCGAACCGGTATCGATAACTGCGATCGTACTCATTGCTGCGTGCCCTGTAGCCGGGTGAGCGTACCCTTACTTAGCGGGTGAGCGTACCCTTACTTAGCGGGTGAGCGTACCCTTGGTAGACGGCACCTGCCCAGCTAAACGCGCGTCGACAGCTGACGCTGCATCACACGCTCGAGCGAACGCTTTGAATGTCGCTTCGATGATGTGGTGCGCGTTCTCGCCGTGGTGAAGCAGGATATGCAGATTGCATTCGGCGCGATTGGCGAACGCTGCGAAGAATTCCTTGGCCAGGTCGCAGTCGAAACCTCCGACCCATTTGCCCGAGAGGCCCTCCACGTTCCACACGAACGCGGGTCGGCCGCAGAAATCAATGGCGCAGGTCACCAGGGTTTCGTCCATGGGAATGGTCGCTGAGCCGTAGCGCACAATACCGGCGCGATCGTCCAGGGCCTCCTTGAACGCCATGCCCAGAGTGAGGCCGACATCTTCGACCGTGTGGTGGCCATCGACCTCGATATCGCCTTTGGCTTTGACGTTCAGATCGAACAGGCCGTGGCGGGAGAACGCGTCGAGCATGTGGTTGAGGAACGGCAGCGGGGTCTGTACGTCGCGTACACCGGAGCCATCGACAGCCAGATCCAAGCGTATCTGGGTTTCCTTGGTATTGCGCTCAATCGTGCTCCGCCGGGCTGCCACGCCCTGTTCTACCATGTTCGAGGCGCCGCGCGCGGTTCAACCGCGGTTCAGCTGCGGTTCAGAATAGCGCGCGTCCGCGCTTGCTCTACTGAAGCAGATCACGGACGCGTTCGCGGGCGCCCTGTACTTGTTCGGCGGACTGGCCGCCGACGATATCCAGGCGCGCTTGCTGAGCCATCCCGGTGCTCTGGTCCTTGGCAACCACGTTCAGAATGCCGCTTGCGTCGATGCGGAAGGTGACTTCGATTTTCGTTTGCCCACGAGGTCGCGGCTGCAAACCTTCGAGCACCAGGTCGCCCAGAACCGTATTCTGCGCGATCTTGCGCGACTCACCCTGGCAAACGCGGATGCGCACGAGCTGCTGATGGTCCCGGGACGTGGCGAAGATTTTCATCGCCTCCGTGGGCACAGATTCGTTGCGCATGATCAGTCCCTCGCAATACCCAGCTACGGTGGCGATGCCGAGGGAATGGGGAATGACGTCCATGACGATCGGCCCGCTGTACGCATGCGGGTCGACCTGGGTCGCTTCTTGTTCGGTGGGCGGGCGCGCGTGCTGAGGCGACTGAGGCTGATGCTGCTCTACGCTCTCGGAGGCCTGGCGCAACAGCGCGGTCAGCTCGTTCTCGGTGGGCGGAGCCTGAACGGTGGGCATGTTCAAGGATGACGCTGGCACTCGCTTCGGCTTGATTCGAGCCAGTACCGGAGCCGCGGGTGGTTGGGTAACGGCGCCCATCGGTGCGGTAATCGCGCGACGTTGCGGTGCGGGCGCGCTCATGTCCATGGCCGTCGGTGCATCTGGACCGCTGTTGGGAAAGAGACTGTCTGCGCCGCGAATACCCGTGGTCGGTTCATCGCCAAACCAGCCCGAGCCCTTGCCGGCGGCGGCGGTGTTCGGCGCACTTGCAGCGGAACCTACTGGCCCGCCGGGAATGGGCGGTGGTACCCCTGGAACCGGGGGCGGACCAGCCGGAACGGGTGGTGGGCTGCCCGGAATCGAGCCCGGGGTTGGCGGCGGCGCGACCGAGGTGATGGTCGTCGGTCGGCGCGGTTTTGCCAGCAGTTTGCTCAATGCGGTCGCTTGCAGCGCAGCGCCCAGCGCCACAGCCAGGTCGGGTTTTACGTCCGTGCGCGGTTTCTTACCGAAGACCTGAGCAACACGATCGCGAACGTACGGCATTTTGGTCGTACCACCGACGAGGACGACGTCACCGATTTGCCCAGATTGCAGTCCGGCGAGCTTGAGCGCCTCTTTGCACACGGGGAACGTCTGATCCACGACATCGGCGATGCGCGCGATGAACTCGTCCTGGCTCAGTTCGAATTCCAGGTCCAGGGGTTTGCCGCCGCTAGCGTATGCGAGCTCCTCGACCTTGATCATGGCCTTGCGCCGCCGGGACAGTTGAATCTTGGTCTGTTCGGCCACCGAGCGCAAGCGCTGCATGGATTGCTCGTTGGTGCGCAGGTCGACCCGATGCTGCTTGAGGAACAGCTGCACCATGTGGTCGACGATCTTCTCGTCGATGTCGTCGCCACCGAGGAACGAGTTGCCTGCGGTAGCCAGGACTTTGAACACGTTGCCGTCAAGGCGCAGGATCGAAACGTCGAACGTACCGCCGCCAAAGTCATAGACCGCGAGGGTCGTATCCAGGTCTCGGTTGTAGCCGTACATCAGTGCCGCGGCGGTGGGCTCGTTGAGCACCCGCAATACGGTGAGCCCGGCGATGGCGCCAGCGTTGGCCGTGGCGGAGCGCTGGGCGTCGTTGAAGTTCGCCGGGCACGTGATGACGCAGCCCTCGACGGGACGGCCCAACGCGGTCTCGGCCATCTCGCGCATGTTGTGCAAGATGATCGCTGAGATCTCGGGAACGGCGAACTCGCCGGCACGAGTCACGATGACGGGCTGTTCGTTGTCACCCTCTTTGATGGTGTAGGGCATGCGCGCCGCCGACGCCCGCACCTCGTCGGAGTTGAAGCTGCGCCCGATCAGTCGTTTGGACGAGTAGACCGTGTTCTTGGGATCGATGACGCGTCGTTGTTTCGCCGGCGCGCCGAATACGACGCTGCCATTGGGATGAAATGAAACGACGGATGGATGCAATAGCGCGCCATCACCGGCTTCTAGGACTCGCGGATTACCCGCGGCCGCTGTCGCCGCGACGGCGGAGTTGGTCGTCCCCAGATCGATGCCAATGACTGCACCGCTCATTCGATCAGCGACCTCACGCTTGTGATTCGGATAAACACGCCTGTACTACCGAGTCGTACCACCGCTCCAAGTGCCCCCTGAACGGCCACATCCAACCATACGTCGGTCCCGTGAACTGAGCGAGAATATTGTTCCGAAAGTACACATCCGAGACACTCTCGGGGCCAAAGACCTCGATGGACGCGCGAATCGTCTCGGCGTAAGCCTGTTTCTCGAACCGGGCCCTAAAGTACGCAAGGCCCATGGGCAGCGGGATCAGTAGGTAGAGAAAAGCCATGCCGGGAAGGGTGAACTTGCGAAATTGCCTCAGGTGTATCAGCTCGTGACGCATCACCACGTAGCGATCGAGCGCTGGCCGACTATCCCAGTCCGGTGTGACGTAGACCGTTCGCCGGATCGTCGTCTGATATCCCTCCAGATAGCGGCGCATGCGGCCGAACGTCAGTGCGATCAGTGCGTAGTGGATCACCTTCTGAAATCGGGAGCGGTCTTTGCGGACGAGTCGGAAGCTCGGGAACTCTACGCGTATCTGCGCGAGTAGCTGTTCGAGTTTGCGAGTGTCAGCGTCCACGTTCATAAGAGTACCTCAGCTCCCGGTTGACAAGCTGATCTGCGATCCGTAGCGTGGCGATCTTCAAGTGGATGTAGCTCACCTAAATCCGCCACAGCGCGAAGCTGTTCTCCATTCGGAGGGACCACTGCTGGTGCTCGCCGGCGCTGGCTCGGGCAAGACTCGGGTGATCACCCACCGCATCGCGCGCCTGATCTCCGACGGTGTCGATCCCAAATCCATCGCGGCGATGACGTTCACCAACAAGGCTGCGGCCGAGATGCGCGAGCGCGTCGGTGCTTTGGTTTCGAGTAGAAAAGTCGCCAAAGAGCTGACCATCAGCACGTTCCACTCGCTGGGTCTGAACATCCTCAAACAGGAACGCAAGCAGCTGGGTTTTCCGCGCGGCTTCGTCATCTACGACACTGCTGATCAGTTGGGCATTCTTCGTGAGCTGCTGCGCAAGGTGAAGGCCGACCGCCGCTACGACGTCAAAGCGATCCTGACCCGCATCTCCCTGGCCAAGAGCGCGTTCGTGGCCCCCGAGGATTACGACCCGCTCGAGTGCGACGACTACGATGAGATCGCCGCCGAGTTGTATCCCAAGTATCAGCGGGCCCTGCGCGCATATGCCGCTGTCGATTTCGACGACTTGATCACCGAGACCGTACGCCTGCTTCAGACCAACGATGAAGTCGGTGACCGTTGGCGCAAGAAGTACGATTACGTGTTGGTGGATGAGTACCAGGACACCAATCGCTCCCAGCTGTTGCTGGTCAAGCAGCTCGTGGCTGCTCACAATAACCTGTGCGTCGTCGGTGACGACGACCAGTCTATCTACAGCTGGCGTGGTGCCGACCCTTCCAACATCCTGGGCTTTTCGCGCATGTTCCCCGGCGCTAAGGTCGTCAAGCTCGAGCAGAACTACCGCTCGTCGTCGACCATTCTCGCCGCCGCTAATGCGGTGATCGTCAACAACGCAAAACGCCACGATAAGAAACTGTGGACCGCGCGGCCCAACAACCTCGATGTGCTCATCAACGCCGCGGTTGCACCGGATGCCGCGGCGGAGGCTCGCTTCGTCGCCCAAGAGATCGACCGCTTGCGCAAAGACGACGTGCCCATGGGTGACATCGCGATTCTGTATAGGTCCAACAGGCAGACCCGGTTGCTCGAGGAAGAGCTGCGCATGCACGAGGTGCCGTACGTGATTTACGGTGGCCAACAGTTCTTCGAGCGCAAGGAAGTCAAAGACGTCATCGCGTACCTGCGCATCGCTCTCAATCAGAGGGACGAGATTTCACTGCGGCGAATCATCAACTACCCGACCCGCGGGATCGGCACGACGACGATTGAGCGGTTGACGAACTTCGCCAATTCGCGCAAGTCCTCTATGTGGAACGCCCTGATCAAGGTGGCCCAGCAGGACGACATCCGGGCCACCACCAAGAACGCCATCGTTGACTTCACCACTCAGGTGATGCGCCTGCGCGAGGCCATCAAAGAGGTCGGCGTGGTCAACGCAACCCGGGCGTTGATCGAAGAGATTGATCTGTACGGCGATCTACGCAACAGCACACCCACGATAACGGCCGGCCAGCGTCGCATCGACAATGTGGAGCACCTGATGCGCTCGCTGTCGCGCCACGAGGCCAAACACGCGGGCCGCGAAGCCTTGCTGGACTACCTGCGCCAGCTGTCGCTCGAATCCAATGACGACGAGAAACGGGTCGTCGGCGCGGAGGTTTCGTTGACTACGCTGCACGGTTCCAAAGGCCTCGAGTTTCCGGTCGTGTTTCTGATCGGTCTCGAAGAGGAGCTGCTGCCCCACGCACGCACGCTGGCGCCCCAGGCCACCGACGTCAACGATCCGGATCATGTGTCCGACGTTTCTGAGGAGCGTCGGCTTGCCTATGTGGGCATCACGCGTGCGAAGGATCGTCTGTACCTGACCCGCACCTCTGCCCGGCAACAGCGGGGCAAGATTGTAGAGCGTGTACCGTCGCGGTTCCTCCTCGAGATTCCCGACGAACTACTAGAAGAACGCGACCTGACTGCCGAAGCTGAAGCCCCGGTCGAGTCCGACGAAGTCCGCTCGTTCTTCCAGAACTTCGGCGATCAGCTCGATTTTTAGGTGCGCCGTACCCGCGCGCGGGGAATGCCGCCGGGGCCGGCCCGGGTGGGCAGAGGCAAGCGCCCACTGAGCACCGCTCTGGTCAGTGTGGGCAGCCATCGCCACAACAGCAGCAACAGCCCGAATGCGCCGATCATGAGCACGGCCTGGGACGGCCCTTGTATCGGTCGCAGCTTCCATTTGTGAGTCGAGCCGGCTGGGCCGCCGTGGAACCCCTTGCATGGACCGCCGACGCAAATCGAAGGTTCTGGCGGGTAGTGCGGGATTGGCATTCGCGGGCGCATTACACCCAGCTTGCACGCGTAAACCGCTTCCTCCAACGGCAGGTACGTCCTGGTCAGCGCATGGGCGGCCTGGCCGAAAGCCAAGGTGCATGCAAAGCCGATGGCTAGACTGATTGCGCGTTTCACTATTTCTAGGACAGGCGACGGGCAGCGATGTTCCGAAGTTCTCGGCGACACGGGCTGAGCGCGTCAGTTGCGTGGGCTTTCGAAAACGAGCCGCGTTAACCGGTTTTCGTTTCGGACGACGCGTCTTCGTCTTCGTAGCCGAGTACCGTGGCGGTGGCCCGCCAGGAGTTTTCGTTGTGCCACTCCATGGCCACTTCGCTCAGGGCATCCGTATCGAACCAGGAGCGGACTTCGTCTTCGCGCAGGTAGAACGCCACCGGTGTGACCAGTTGGTCGAACATGATGTGGTGCACTTCGCGCAGGGGAAAACGGCTGATGTAGTTCAGATACGCGCCGTAGGGCAGTCGCTTGGATAACGTGCGCGATCGGTAAAAACGCAGCATCACCGCGAGCATGGTCGCCGGTGGTAGCGATGCCCAGTACAGCGAATTCTCGGGCATGCGCGAAGTCACGTGTCGGCGCAGTGGATTGACGAACCGCACGATCCACTCGTTGGATTCGTAGCCGTAGACCCAGATGGACAATCGGCCGCCTTTGACCAGACGTCCACGTAGAGCGTTGAAGCCATCGATGGGCACGGGCAGGTGATGAAGCACACCGACCGAGAACCCCAGGTCGAACACGCGTGCCGTGGGCGGCCGGGTCAGGTCTCCTTGCACGATGTGAACGTTGGGCAGATGGCGTGTCTGCTGAAACGCAACATCCACCGCGGAGCCGAGATCCAGGGCAACGATGGCCTTGCAGCCGTAGCGTGCGACAAGCTGAGTGTGACGACCTTTACCGCAGCCGCCCTCGATGACGACCTTGCCGGCGAAGTCCCGCGGTTTGAGCGGCGCGACCCAGTCGAGAAACTGTTGCTCGAAGTAATCGGCGCGATGGTCGAAGATCTTCCACTCGGTGCCAAAGCGATCGGCGGTGAGTGTGGACTCGTCGGTGATGTCGAGGTCGGCGTTCTCGGGGGTGAGCCTGGGAACACCGCCAGTGATCGGGTAATGGGCGCCGCACGCGCACACCAGTGTTCCATGCAAAATGTGGCCGTCCGGCTCCGGTGCTTCGGCGTCGGCGACGAGACTGTTGCCACATTTGGGGCAGGCCAGGTATTGCAGCGCTTCTGTTCTCAACCGCCCATCTCCTCTAGTCGTTTGCGAGCCGCGCCAACATACCGCGCATCGGCGTCCACGGCTATCCACCTGCGCTTCTCGCGTTCAGCGACGACTGCGCTGGTGCCCGAGCCGACGAACGGATCCACGACCAGGTCGCCAGGGTTGGATGATCCGCAGACAAAGCGCCGGATGAGTTCTTCCGGCTTTTGCGTGGGGTGAAGCGTCTTCTCCGCGGTGCCATTGCACAAAACCGGGATTTCAAACACGTCCCGTGGCTTGGCGCCCAATGGATGTGGCTGCCAGCGGTCGCGGCGTTTACCGCCACCGTATTGCGACGACACGGCCTGAACACGCTCGGGATACTTCTTTGTGTGGTTGTTGTACGGAATGCGTACGTCATCCACGTTGAGCCGGGTGCGCGTAGCCTTGCGCAAATGCAGTATCGACTCGTGGGAGCGGCCCCAGTCTTTGCCCAGGTTGGCCTTATTCCGGTAGTACCAAATCAGCCAGCGGCAGGCGGCGAAGTTGGGCGCGCAGCGAACTTTGACGTCGGCCAGGATCTCGGAGAAGCCACAGATGTAGGCGGAGCCGCTGGGCTTGAGTACCCGCGCGACCTCGACGATCCACGTTTCACACCAATCCAGGTACTCGTCCATGGAGCCGAACTCGTCCCAGGAGGCCTTCGCGATGGCATAGGGCGGATCTGCGACGACCAGATCGACGCTCGCGTCTTCCAAGCTTTTCAGCAGTTCCACTGCGTCTCCCAGCCATAACGTGCCGAATTCGGTCTTGTGGGCGACGCGAGCGGGGGAGACAGGGCCGCGCAGATCTGCCGGGGTCGGCAACTCCTTGGCGACTCGAGGTGGACGCTTGGGCATGCTTAGCGGCATCCTAACGCGGTATGACGGACAGCGGCCACTATGTTCACCCCACGGCTGTCGTCGATGAAGGCGCGCAAATCGGTGCGGGCACGAAGATCTGGCACTTCGTGCACGTGATGGCGGGCGCCGAAATCGGCGAAAACTGCGTAATCGGCCAAGGCTGTTACATCGGCAACGTGCGCATCGGCAACAACGTGCGCATTCAGAACAACGTGTCGGTCTATGACGGGGTCGTGCTCGAAGACCATGTGTTCGCCGGACCGTCGTGCGTTTTCACCAATGTGATCAATCCCCGGTCCGAGGTCAGCCGCAAGGACGAGTATCGGCAGACCCTCGTCCAGCAGGGTGCGACCATCGGCGCAAACGCAACCATCGTTTGCGGCTCCGTCATCGGCCAGTACGCGTTCATCGGTGCGGGGGCACTGGTCAGGCACGATGTGGAAGACCACTCCCTCGTCGTCGGTGTGCCAGCGCGACAGATCGGCTGGATGTGTACCTGCGGCGTTCGCATGGCCGCGGATGACGGCGAGTTGTTTTCGTGCACCCACTGCGCCCTTAAGTACGAACTCGTCGACGATGTGATGACGCCTCTGGGTCACGTCTAACTGGTGCCCGCGCGCGCCACCTGTTGACCTGGAACAACGTTGCACTCGCGTCGACTCGCGTCGACTCCCCATCGACACGTGTTGAACGGTCGCGCTGTCAGATCGTCAGAATGCGTTGGAATTCTGGCGTCTGTTTGACACATGTGTCCCATTGGTACACGTCGCACCCCTGTCGCAGGTGTCCCAGGCGTTTACGCGTAAACAGTACGTTGCGTGGTGAATGCCGGTTCCTGCCGGCGCCGCGAAGTTGGATCTGCGTTTGCACTAACACCCGGGCAAGAGAACAACGCCGGACTAAACAACTAACGCAATCGGACGTGGAGGGATTGTGATGACAAAACAAACCAAAAAGCAGAACACCATTTCAGAAATCAAAACCGAAGACCTCGGTAAAGCCAAAGGCGGCACCTTTCAGTTTACCGAATTGCGCCAGCTAGCCTTCAGCGCTATCCAGCCAGTTCGGGCGGCTATTCCCAAACAGGTTTTCTCGGCGACGAACGGTAAGTTCGCCCCGGCCGGTTAGTAGATTCAAACGACAGTGACGTCTTCCAACTCCTTGGGACGTCCTACTGCCCCCTAGCGCGCTCGGCGGTGTGCCCCCCTTCACACCGCTTCGAGCGCGCTTTTTTTTTCGTACCCGGCGCGCGTCTGCAGGACGCCTTGCGCCGTACGTCCTCGCTCAGTCGGTCACCTACAGTAGTAGGCTCCCTTCCTCGCTGTGGGCGTGAGGCGCAATTCGCCTCGGCAGTCACCCGCCGGGGTTCCGAAAAAGGTCTGGTGTTGGGTGTCGGAAATGGCGTTGGCTGGTGTTGTAGGTAGTGTGGCTGGATGCCAAAGACGAGGCGCTTCGTTCGCCTCGATGACCTACCTGTTTTGGTAGTGCTGTTTTGTCAACGCCGCTGTTGCTGCGTCTTTTTGAGTGCTCGGGCGTCTTTGGGAATGTTGGTGTTTTGGAGTTGGTTCGGCAGAATGTGGAGCTAGTGGTGTTACGAAACCGGAACATAGGTGTTACCGAAATCGAACCGGTGGATGAGTGCGCGTGCGCGGAGTGGGCGGTCGAGGACTGTTTGGAAACGGAGGATTGTCCGGATCCGGAGCCGGTGGAACCTCCACGGCGGCAGCCTGGCCTTGTGCTTCGCTGGGGCTAGCCGCTTGGGCTAGTTCGCCGGGCGCTTGCGGGTGCTGAACCAGTGGCGGTACTTGCCCATTTGGGTCCGCTGATAGCCGGGTGCGTGGCGTCGGCAGGTGGCCCGCTCTTTGGAGCCTTTGGGCGCTCCCCAGCGAATCTCGACGCAGTCGTTGGGGTTGTAGGCCATCTCGAAGCCCTTCTGGCGACTGACGATGTCCTTGAGGGTGAGCTTCCACTCGCTGCCGTCTGACCTGGTATAGGTCACGGTTCGCTTAGCGAGCTCGGCCTTGAGTCGGCTGCGTACACGTTCGACGACTACGTCTAGTTGGCCGCCTTTACTCAGGCCGAAGCGCTGCGGTGCGCGCTTGATAGCGTCTGGGAAGCCGAGCACGCTATCGATGGAGATCAGCAGGCGATTGTCTCGCGACGGGGTCGAGAACGCTTCCCAGCCCGGGTCCGAAGACAAGAAGATCCGGGCGCCTCGGGGTAACTTCATCGTGCGGCCGTTTACCTTCTTCATATGCGCCTCGCCGTTGTTCACCGAATTGATTCGGCGGGACACGGACTCGAGCAACGCATCGACGAGAGATACCTGGCGGACGATCGGGTCGAGGGGACGCGGATTGATCAAGCTCTCGATGGTGTCGTAGAAGTCGTTCTTGCTGCCGGAGTACTGTTGGCGGCTGAACTTGGTAAAGCGTTTGGTGTAGCGCAGGCCTTTGTTGGACCACATCTTTGCCCGCCCGACTCGCGTGACCGGTACAGATTCGCCGTTGTCGTCCACGTCAACCGAGTGGCTGTCGCCTTTGAAGTAGACCGGTCGCCACGCTTTGAAGCCCGCGCCGCCAGCTTTTGTTTCTGGCTGAAACAGGAACGAGCCACGCCAGAACCGGCGCCGGCCGATGGTGCCATCGGGCTGGGCGTCGGCGCCGACCAGGAAGCCGTACTTGCCGCCTTTGCCCTGGGGAATCCACTTTGCAATCATCAGCACGTGGCCAAAGGGATCGATGTACACGGTGCCAGGCCGCAATGCCGACCGGGTTAGCGGTACGGGGTAGACGTCAGTCGCTTCATCCTTGGGCCGGGTGCGCCCACTGGATGAGTGCACCGCGTACATGACCTTGTTGGCGAACAGGCGGAAGGCCTGGAGGTCCGTCCGCGGGACCAACTTCTTGCCACGGTACGACTTGAGCTCCAAACGCGACATCAGGTTGTCTGAAGCGCCAGGTAGATCGCATTTTGGTGGGCGGCCGTTTCGCGCGCGCTTGCACACGTGATAGCCGAACGGCAGGCGCATCTTCCAGGCGAAGTACGTGCGCAGCGCTACCGGGAGATCCGCGCAGTCCGGCTGCATGCGGATCTTGGCGTCCTCTTTGGTGTTGCGGTGGTTGAACAAGATGTTGCGCGACTGGTCCCGTAACAGCGTGTGCAGGTTGGGCCAGGTGAGATCCTTGTCGATGGGGTAGTCGAACAGTCGCTCGACGAACAGGGCGAACAGGTTTTCGGTCGAGGCGCTCCACCTGCGGGACGGCTTCCACACCGGCCCGGAACGGTCGCCCTTGCGCGCGCTCCGGCGGCTGCGCACGTAGATGTTCTCGCATGCCAATACACGTTCGCCGTCGCCCACGACAGCCTTCCATTTTCCCGGTTTCGGGTTTGCGACCGTGGCGACCAGGCCATGCGGTGGACCACCGAGTTTCGTGAGCGTCGGCGTGTGGCGCACGCCGTCTGGATCGATCAACGCGATGCGCGCCGACCCCGGGTCCTGGCTCATGCCCGCGATCACCCGCATGGGAGCGTCTCTGTACGGGCGCTCGGGGGACACCCACAGGGCATTATTGGTGCTGTCCCGGCAGCGCCGTTTCGGAATAACGATCGGTGCGGCGGGGCGAAGCTCGGCTACGCCAGCCAGGGCAGTGCCCGCACTCTTGCCGATGACCGTAATACGAGTGATTCGTTCGATGAACGCCTTGCGCGAGGTACCTCGGCCGATCTCGAGATCCGAGACCGTCACCGTTTTGACCTTCATAAGGGTCTCGTGAGGTTCGTCTGCTGGCCGCGATGTCGGCGCCTGCTCGCACGATTTCTTGTACTCGGCGAACGCGTGGATCGCCATCGGCTTGCCCGCGTCGTTGCGGCCCAGATACATCATGATGTGTCCCGGGAAGTGCAGCAGTACCATGCCCTTCTTGGCCACCGAATCGATCAGCAGCAACCGATCTGCTTCGCTGGTTTTCTTTACGTCGATGGAGAACGTTCCGGCCAACGATTGCCACGAACTGTGTCGTGGCAGTTTGACGTTGAAGGTCTCGAATACATCAAGGAGGAAACGCGAGCAGTCGCGTCCGTTGTTAACGCCACCGAGGCCATAGGCGGTGTTGAGGTAACGCCACGCTTCCGTCAGGACCGCGCGCCGGGTCAGCGTCCTCGCTGTTGGCCGCAAGGACGATTTGGTCATTGGCTTGCTCTTGACGAAACCATCCTTGGTCGCGACGTAGACCTGGGCTGCGGTGTTTTTTCGTCTGCGTTTCGTTTTCACTTCGACGACCGGCAGCAGGATGCCTTTGCGTAGCTTGACCGTGGTGCCGTTGTCGAGCTCGACACTGTCGCGCGCGATCAGTTGTTGCCGTGGCTGGGCGACGATGGCGTTTTGTTTGTCGGCGGGAATGGCTTGCGACAAAGGAGCATCAGCGGCGATCCAACCAAACGCGTAGCGGGTTCTCGCCAGTCGCATGCCGTTGGGCCAGCGTTTGAGTACCTGAACGACTTCCTGGTTGTGGGCGCTGCTGCACGCGTTGCGATCGAAGCGCGTGTTGACTCGTTGTTTGTCTTTGCTGTGAAACGATGGTGCCAATGGCACGCAACGGATTTTGACGTCACCGAGAGCGACGTGAAGGCTCGCATCCAGCGAGTCCATCGACACCGGTTGCTCCAGTACCTTGAGCTGCGCCGCCTTCAACTTGCTTCCGTCGGCGCGTACGTATTCGGCTTTGCGTAACTTGTCGAGGGCCCACTCAGTTCGTTCACTTACCTTCTTGGCGTACTCGGCGGGGTCGACTTTCTCGAGCAAGTAGCGTTGAGGAAAATAGCCCGCGCGCGGCTTTGCCATGGCGGCGTTCAGATTGCGGATTCCCGCCGGCGACATCAACGCTTCATCGAGCTTGTGTTTCTTGGCCAGGCGCTCGAGCCAATAGTCCAGGCGCGTGTGCTCCTGGCTGACGTTGGGTAACAGCGACGGAGCGTTCGCTTCGGCGGGGCATGTTGGATCGTCGGTGGCGCTGCTGACCACTTCGTTCCCCGGCTTGCTGTTCGTTTGACTGCGCTCCTTGTCGACGGTTTTGGAGCCGCAGCCAAGGCCAGCGATGAGTAACGATAAGGTTAGACTGGTGCGTATCAATTTAGTCCTCAGAGCCCCAGGGCTTCTTGCTACAGCCCATTACAAAACGCGCGTACGAGGCGCGCTATTTCACGGGCAGCCATCTAGCTCGCGGCCCGCCAACCCCCCGACAACTCTAATATGAAACGTCTGGCGGCGCTTGTGAAGAAAAGCGCGGCGTTGGCGGCGTTCCCTGTCGCCAATGAACTTGATGTGTTAGTACGCCCAGTATGAAACCAGCGCTCGTGCTAGCCCTCGCCGTGTTGGCGTGCGGCGACCCCGGACGCACCGAAGAGGTCAAGCCGCGCGGAGAAGGTGCCCAGATTACTGGCGGCACCGCGTACAGCGCAGCCCTTCAGGCATACGGCCGCTTCGATGACGCTGGGGCCGTAGCTAGCCTGCAGCGGGTGTTTTCCTCTAATCCCAACCATCCGCGCGCCCTGGCGTCGGCACTTTTGTTCGATGTGCCCACCCTCGCATCGCAACGCGCGGCTGTTTTGAAGCGCGCGCAGAAACTGCTTCAAGCAGACGCGAAGTCAGCGACTTTGGCTGCGCCGGATCGAGCACTGCTTCGCGCAGCGGTTGTGTTTCGGCAGACACGGGCGTCGGTGGCGGCTCGGGCGTTGCAATCGGAAAAGGCTGTGCTCGATCACGAGTTGGCGTTCTGGGCGAGTGCACTCGCATACAGAGCTGGTGACTACGAAGCTGCCAATCGCGGTTTCTATCAGGTGTTGCAGTCCGAGCGCAGTGAGCTCCACGGGCGAATTTACGATCACTACGTGCGCGTACTTTTGCACTTCGGTAGAAACGCCGAAGCGTTGACGGTGGCGACGCAGTATCGCGCTCTGTTGCCAAAACGGGTGCAGGCTGCCCGTTTGCTGGTACGTGCGCTCATCGCCACCAGCAAGCTCAGCGATGCCGCTGCTGCGCTGAAGGCGGTAGTCACCTTCGGTGTCGACGATCAATCCCACGCTCTTCATGGTCGTTTGGAGGCGCGCTTGTTCCGCTTTTCACGCGCGGCCTCTCACTACACGGCCGCCGCCGCAAAAGCACCGCCATCCCGTCGCGGATTTCATCTGGCCGCGTTGGCGCTGGTCAGCCAGTTTGCCGGTGATTCCAAAGCGGCCCTCGCCGCCGCGGACCGCTGCGTTGGCGACGCCGGCCTGACCGATGGCAAACCCCTGTGCCTATGGCTCAAGGCCATGACCGAGCTAGCACCAAACTCCGACACAGCTGAGGCCGACGCGGCCATTCGGCGTGCCGCTATGCGCCAGGTTCCCGACGCATTGGTCGGGATGCTCAAGGCGTCTCGCATGTTGGGAAAAGCCAGCTGTTTTGGCCCCACCAACTCCCCCGATGCCTCGACGCGCAAGCCCGGGAAAGCGCCCGCCACGCCACCGGCCGGGAACACCACAGATACTGCGGGCGACCTCAGTAAGGTGCTGTCTTTGTTAAGAAAGGCGTACCGTCCGGGCAGCCAGAACCTTCCTGGGTATGCAGCGCTTGTGCTCTGTCACCGTGCGGGATTGAAGGGGCTCTCCGAGCCGAGCGCCGGCGTCTCACTACTGGATGCCGTCGCCGAGACACATCCTATTCTGCTGCTCGCGCACGCGCGCCTGCAACGGTCAGCGGCCCCTGCCAAGAGTCTGGCTACGCTCAACAAACTTCTTCGATTACTCGGCTACGACCCCAAGACCGACGACCGGGCCTATGCCAGGGCGGAGAAAGCGTCTGGCGTTGCAAGCTGGGCGGCCAATCTGCGTAAGCAGGTGCAGAAACTGAACGTTGCGCCTAAACAAGGCAACTAATTAGTCGAGTCCACCCCGCGTTGCACCGCCTGCGCTCCGGCCGTAAGCTGCTGCTGGGACCCGTCTCAACCTGATCACATGCGTACGATAATCACACTCGCCCTGGCTGTCTCGTTCTGTTCGCTCGCGTCATCATGCTCGGATCCACCCGCGAGCAAGTACCCGAGCCAGACTGTCCACGTGGAAGACACGAGCCTGGGCGCCGGTGATGTGATCGAAGTTCGGGTCTACCGCCAGGAAGACATGTCGAAGCCCTACGAGATCAGCACCGAAGGAACGTTTTCGTTTCCGCTCATCGGTGTGATCAAAGCCGTAGGAAAGACGCCGGCGGAAATAGAGCGGCTGCTCACCACCCGTCTCGCCGACGGCTTTTTGAGGAACCCCCAGGTATCGGTTCTGGTCAAGGAGCGCCGCTCGAAGAAGATCTCTGTGTTCGGTCAGGTGCGTCGTCCGGGCACCCTGTCCTACGCCGACGGCATGACCGTGGTCGAGGCGATTTCGCGTGCCGGCGGATTCACCGGCATGGCATGGAAGAACGCGGTCCGTGTGACTCGCGTCGAGAAGGAAAAGAAGACTCGCTACACCATTCCGGTCGAGAAGATCGGCCAGGGCAAAGCCAACAACTTTTTCATTCGCCCCGGCGACGTTGTGTTCGTCCCGCAGCGCACCTTCTAATACTGAATGCGAAATCGCGATCGCATCGCGGCAGCCCTGGTCGTCGTAACGCTTGCCGTCTCGCTGTTCGCGGTCGGTTCCGTACTGCGCTGGACGGTGTTGCTCAGCGCGTTCCTGGCGACAGCGTGCGCGGTTCCATACGTCACGTCCAAACGCAGCATCACGTCGCGCTCCCCTCTGCTGTTGTTTCTGTTGATGGTGTTCGCGTTCACTCTGTTTCAGGTGATTCCGTTGCCCGCCGCCCTGGTGAAGGTCCTGTCGGCCGGCAAGTACGAGCTGATCGCGGGTAACGCCAAGGCGCTCGGTCTGTCGACGCCGAGCATGATGTCGCTCTCCTACGCCCCTGGAACCACTTTGCTGGAGCTCGCCAAGTTCGCCAGCTACGTGTTGTTCGCGTTCGCCTGCCTGCGCCTGTCGGCGCATCGCCAGGGCAAGATGATTCTGTGCATCGCGGTCGGTGGCGCTGGTGTGGCTCTTGCGCTGACTGCCCATGCGCACGAGCTCATGGGGATCAAGAAGCTCTACGGGGTGTACGCGCCCTCGTGGACGCCAAAATTCTTATCGCCGCTGTTGAACGAAAACCATCTCGCTGGCTTCCTGTGCATGACCACGCCGGTGTGCCTCGGCCTGGCTGTGGTCAGTCGCGGGGCCATGCGGCTCGTTTGGGTGAGCGCCATCGTGTTGGGTTTGGGCACCGTGTTGCTCACCGGGTCCAGGGGCGGAGTCGTCGCAGTCGGAATCGGCATGCTGCTCGCTGGTGGGATGTTGCTGCTGCAACGCCGGCGGGGAACCAGGGACGCATCAGCGAAGATCCCGTTATCGGTGCTAGTGCCCGCGGGTGTCGTGACCGTGTGCGCTTGTGTGCTGCTGGGCGCGTTGACCGCTGGTGGTGTGGCCAAGGAGTTCGCCCGCACGGCCAGGACCGACGTCGTAAGCGACGAGAGCAAGATAAACCTCTGGCGTGAGTCGAGCACGCTGCTGGCTCAGAATCGTTGGACCGGAGTGGGGCGTGGCGGCTTTGAATTTGCACACACACGGGTGCATTCGTCGAACTACCGTACGTTCTCCCATGTCGAAAACGAAGCCCTGCAAACCGTGTTGGACTTTGGTATTCCGATGGCCGCGGCGCTGTCACTGGCCATGATTCTGCTCGTGGTGACCGGTGCCCGGCGATGGCAAACCGGGCCCATGGAGGCCACGGTGCTCGCGGGTTTGGTTGCGATCACGCTGCAAAATATGGCCGACTTCAACCTGGAATTTCCCAGCGTCGCGCTTGCCGCGATTGCGCTCGTGGCTGCGCTGATCCCACCGACGCTCAGTCGACCGAGTGCGTCGCGCTCGCGCACGACACGCTATTTCCGCATCGTAGCGCTGGCCACGTCAGCCCTGGTGTTGGTGTTCGCAATGGGTCGTCGCACCAGCGGGGCGCAAGGTGATGCGGCGAAGCTGGAGGCCATGATCAAGAACGAGGCGCCAGCGGAGAAGATAGCGACGACCGCGCGTCGACTGTTTCAGCGCCATCCGGCGGACTACGTCATTGCTGGCCTTACCGCCCAATCACTGTTTCAGGCGCGTGACCAACGCCAGTTCGCATTCGATGTCGCCAAGCGCGCTCTTGCCTTGAACCCCAAGCACGCCGGCCTCAATCAGCTCGCGGCTCGGATGTTAATGAACGCCACCCCACCGCGAGTGGATGACGCGCTCATCCAGTACTCGGTCGCCATGACCCACGCTCGCAATCCATCGGGGTTGATCTCCGAGGTGCTGTCGTTGTTCCCCGATGCCAAAATCGCCGCCCAGGCGTTTCCGCTGGACCCGGACCGCGCCAAGAACTTGTCCAAGTATCTGATGCGGGACAAAGCGTTCAAGGTGGCGTTTCTGTACGCGAAGCGGCTCAACGCCAACATACCGAACGACTCACGGGTGTTGGCTCTTCTCGCCAACGCAGCCCTGGCGGATGGACAGCATGTCGAGGCGCTGTCGCCAGCGCGGCTGAGCTACAACCTGACGCTAACGACGGAAGCCGCCTTGCTGCTGATCAAAGCCGAGCTGGCGAACACGAATCCGACCGAGGCCGCGAAGGTGATCGTCGCCGCCCTCGAGGTCGCTCGTAAGCGCGGCGCGACCACTGAGATCGTCAGCCTTTCGTTCATGCAGATCGACTTTCTCACCAGTCAGTCTCAGTACGAAAAGGCTCGCACCATTGCTCATCAGCTCAAAGGGTTGGTTGGCGGTGATCGACGCAAACTCGGCCGGGTGCACCTGCGGTTGGCCGTGCTCGAGTCGAAGCTGGGCAACTCTCATCAAGCGGTGTGGGAGCGCAACCGCGCCAAGCAACTACTCGCCAGGCCGCGCTAGTTCGACCGGGACGCCATCTTGTTCCAGGGACCGCTGTGCCGCCTCGAGGATCTGCACCACTCTCAGGGCACTCGTCGGTCCGGTGCGCGGTTCGTCGCCGCTGCGAATCGAATCCAGGAAATGACGGCACTCAACGGCCAGTGGTTCGGTCATCCGAAGATGCGGGATGTGAATATCGCCCTGGCGCAGGGTCAGGTACTCGTCGAACTGGGTGAACTCTGGCGGCCTGTCGTAACCCTTGTCGTATATGCGTAGCTTCTCCGGCGACACATCGTCGAACACGACCATCTTCTGGGAGCCGACCACAGTGAGCTTGCGCTCCTTGTGGGGATCCAGCCATGACAGGTGAATATGAGCCATCTGCCCCCCCGCGAACTTCATCGTGACGAACACGACGTCTTCGATGCCCGGCTGCAAGTACGCTTGTCCGCGCGCCGAGACCGAGGTTGGAGCCTCGCCCAACAGGGTGTCGATCATTGAGATGTCGTGGGGGGCGAAGCTCCAAAGAGCGTTCTCGTCCGCGCGCAGACGGCCGAGGTTTACCCGCGAAGCATAGATGTAGAACAGCTCGCCCAGATCGCCATCACTTACCAGGGCGCGTAGGCGGTCCACAGCCGCGTGGTAGATCATCAGGTGCCCGATCATCAGCGTGCGTTCGTGCTGTTTCGCTAATGCGGCGACGCGGTTTGCGTCTTCGAACGTGAGCGCGAGAGGCTTCTCGACGAGAACGTGCTTACCGGCGTCCAGCGCCTGGCAGGCCAGCTCCGCGTGGGTCACCGCCGGAGTGGCGATCACCACCGCGTCGATGTCGTCGGCGGCTACGATGGCGTCGAAGGATGTTTCGTGTCGCGCGTCTGGGCACAGCTTTGCCGCCCGTGTCAGCGCTGCCTCGTTTCCGTCACAAATCGCTACCAGGTGGGCGCTAGGTTCGTTGGCGAACACTCTGACGTGGTTCACGCCCCAGTAACCCGTCCCCACGACAGCCACACGTATCGTCGTCACCAGCCGAGTCTACCTCAACTCCGCGACGCGCACCGAGCCAGCGCCGGTCCGTTCTAGCGTCTGTCGGTTCCAGCAGCGGTGAACGGCTAGAATGCAGCGGTCGCGCCCACGAACATCTCGTGGCGCGTGAAGCTCGGGTCGGCGTTGCCCGTGCCCGAGGAGTACCGGAAGTCTGTCTGGTCGATCATGCTCTTCCACCGACCATCAAAGGACAACCAGTCGCGGTAGAGGTAACCAACGACCGCCGTGGCTCCGAGCAGGAAATCTTCGCGTGACGCGGACGCGCCGCCGAGCTGAGACATGGGGACGCCTCGGTAACCGCGAAGGCGAACGTCGGCGATACCGCGGAACATCACTTTGCCAAACTGGTGGTCGAGCTTGGCCAACAGAGCGTGGTCACGGAAGTAGTTGGCGTTGATTGAGTCTTGAAAATCGTAACTGTAGGCGATGGTAAACCGCCCGGTCGGGGCGTATCGGAAACCGAGTTCCAGGTCGCCTACGGGGGTGTTGTAGCCTTCGCCGAACGTGTAGCCCGAGAAAGCCCAACCGAGGCTGGCCCGACCGAACATCTTCTCGGTGATCGCGGTCGCGACGCCGATGCGACCCTGCATCGGGTTCGACTCCTGCTTCCATGCCGAGGTGCCCAGCGGGCCGAAGAAGCCAAACGAACCCTGGAAGCTGAACTTGGTGATCGGCAGCCACTGCCAACCAGCGCTTAGGATCGCAGTGTGCTGGACGCGGTTGGCAAAGTCGTGGTCGCCGTTCTCGAACACATCGACGCGGTTTTTGTAGTGGAGGCCAGCGGTGATCGCCCGCCCGCCAGGCTGGTAGACCACGCCGGTGAGCAGTTCATTGGCTTCGCGATTGAGCTGTCCGCGAGACTCGAAGTTTGTGGGATTCGTGACGCGGGCGAAGTGATCGCTGAACTCGAAGCGGAATGTTCCTTCGGGCTTGATGACCAGTCGGATGTTCGCATCCGCTGCCAGGTTTCGCTGCATCGTTGCAGACGTGCTGGCGAAGGGGAATTCCGTATACGTAAGTCGGCCGCCGGCGCTCCAGATCATCGACGGCGCTTCGCCTTTGGACTCTTCGCCGGCCTGGCCTTCACTCGCTTCGGCATCCGTGCGCGAGGGGCTCGCGCTGCCCGTGGAAAGCGCAGCCATGATGCGCAGGGCGGCTACCTGGGTCGTATCTGTGCTCTCGTAAAACAGGTTGGAGACGAAGCCGGTCTCGGCGGAGACGATCGGCCGTAGCACCGTACCTTCGCCAACCTTCACGCCCGGGCCGTCTACCAGCGACACCTGCTGCACGTCGGACTCGTTTCCGACGGTGACCTGTGCGGCCGCGGTGCTCGCTTGCAGAAGCGATACTGAGAGCGCGCCGATGAGCGCGCTCGTTCTGAGCTTTGTGTAGGGCATCGACCTATCGGAACGGGGTGGCGTACGCGACTCGCTCGATCTTGAGGACGCGCGTACCCTCCCATAGACCGTCGTTGTAAACGACGCTGAATGGCTTCTTTTTCGTCGGGTCATCGACGATGAGCGGTTTCGTGACATCCACTTTGGTCGGTCCCAAGAAGGTGATCTCGGCACCGATACAGCCATCGGTTTCGCGATGGAGGGTCCATACTTTCTCACCCGAGACGAGGATGGTCACGTATTTGCCATGAGCCGTATCCAGGTCGGTGGCCGCGATGGCCTCGATCATGTCGTTGAATGCCTGGTCGGCGATGTTCATCAGCTGCTTGACCTGCAGCAGCTTGTTGTTGACGCAGTTGAGTTTGATGACGTCTTTTTGGGCCCGCGCGTTGCGTTGGCGGCTGACTCCATGCTGGAGCGTGGACTGCATCTTGCCGATGCTTTTCTTAGCTTTGTTGCGCATTTCGTTGCCGGACAACTTCACGGTGGTCTTGCCCCCGCTCAGTGTTGTCGACGGCTTGGCGTTTGAGGTCGCGCTGTCATCGGCGTGAAGCGCATTTGCGCCAACGCCGATGGCGGTGATCCCAACGAACGCTAGGAGAATTCTTATTCGATTGCTCATGATTTATGCCCTACGAGCGCCCTACCCCTGGATAAGAACCCCAATGTATCCAGGGGGATGACGGAGTGTCAACCAGAGGAACGACAAACACATACAGATAGTCGTTCGCTCCGGATCGTTTGTTCACTTGTTTAGGTCTTTTTCGTCAGGGGACGTGGCTTTGGTCACGCGTAGTTCGGCTCGTCGGACGAGCCAGATCAGGCCGAGCGCGCATCCGGCCAGGGACATCCAAGCCAACCCCTGCGCCAGGCTCGACAATCGGTTGAACAACAGCGCGATTAATCCGGAGGCGGCGGCAAGTCCCATGTACAGAATCAGCACCCGAGTACCGCTCCAACCGGCCGTAACCAGACGCTGATAGAGATGCTCGCGATGGGCTTCCAAAATCGGCTGTCTCCGAGCAAGCCTGCTCAATAGGGTGTATGTCGCGTCGAACACGAACGGGCCGAGGATGATGAGCGGGATAGCAATGGATACGCCGCCGCTGCTTCGGGTCAGCAGAACAGCCGTCCCGCCTAATACAGCCCCCACGCTCAGGGCGCCGCCGTCCCCCATGAAGATTCGTGCGGGCGGTCGATTCAAGATCAGGAACCCGAGCAACGATGCGCCGACGCCGGCCGCGATCATAGCGAGACCGATCGCGCCGGAGCACACCCCGACCACGGCCAAACCGGCGAAGAAGATCGCTCCGCATGCGGAGGCGATGCCGTCGATACCGTCCATGAAGTTGAATACGTTGGTGAGCCACACCAGCCAGAGAACCGACAAAGGCCAGGCGAAAAAACCGAGTTCGAGGGCTGGGAAAGGGGCCAGGTGCAACGTGTTGATCTGCAGGCCGAGGGCGACGGCGACGCACGCGGCGGCGAGCTGCAAGCTCAGTTTGAACTTGGCGCCAAGGGGGAAGTAGTCGTCGGTCAAACCTATGAATCCGTTGGGTGTTGCCCAGGCAAGAATGAGTACGCTGAGCAGATACGCGTCGTGGCTGTCGGGCGTCCACCACTGGGCGAACGGTAGCGCGATGGCGCCGGCGACGATGATGCCGATGCCACCACCGCGCGCGGTCGCGCGATCGTGCAAACGGCGGTTGTCGGGAACGTCCATGCGGGCTCGGCCGGTGCGCGCGGCGCGCAATACCAATACAGCGCCGACGAGGCCTGAAAGAAGTCCCGCAATGGCGATCGCAAGCATGGCCCAGGCGCTGGGGGTCACCGGACGAACTCCGCGTAAACCCGGTCTAACCGGGCCCGTACGGCCTCTATGTCGAATCGGCTCTGGGCCATTTCTCGGTTGAATCTAGCGCATTGTCGCCGTCGCTGGGGGTCGCTGGCCAGGTCGATCATCGCGTTGGTCAGCGCGTCCACATCACCCACAGGTATGAGTGTTCCGGAGCGCGAATCGTTCAACACTTCTCGGCAGCCGCGCGCGTCGGTAGCCACGAGCGGCTTGGCCATAGCCGCGCCCTCGATCAAGATTCTCGGCAGCCCTTCGTGATGTGAGACCAGGGCAACGACGTCGGCCGCGGCGATGACTTCGGGCATGTCGTTTCGCTGGCCGAGCAGTCGAGCGTGTTGGCCGATGTCGTCTAGTTCAGAGTCGGTTAACGCCTGGCGGCTGAGCGTGTCGACCGGCCCGGCGATCGCCACGCGAATGTTCGGAGCTCGCTTTCGTGCACGAGCCGCGGCGCTGGCGAGCTCGGCGAAACCTTTGTCGCGCACCAGGCGCCCGGCGGAGACGAACAGCACGTGCTCGTCCGAGATATCCAGTGCCGTTCGCGATGATGCGCTGTCGACGCGGTCTGGGTCGAATCTCGCCAGGTCCACCCCGTTACCGATGAAGACGATCTTGCGTGCTGGGACCCCCGCGTCGATCAGAGAGTCTGCGTCGTCGTTGGATTGCACCAGGATGCGATCGCAGAACGCGGCGGCCGTGCGCTCGGCGGCTGCCTCCACCGCTCGGGCTGCCCAGGAGGCGTTGTCGCCAAACGCCTTGCCGTGCACCGTATGAACGATGCCGGCGCCGGTGCCAAGTCGCGCCGCGATTCTGGCCAACCAGCCAACTTTGATGTTGTGGGTGTGCACGATGTCGAAGCGACGGCGCCGCAGTTGGGCAACCAGGCTCGACATGCCGCGGGCGTCGCTACCAGGCGCCAGGAACCCACGCGAAATCGAAATCGGCACGTGCTCGATGCCGGCGGCCACGACCTGGGGAACGAACTCGCCGTCCGGGCAGAACACCGTGACCTTCCACCCTCGGTCCACGTAAGGGCGAATGAGGGGCAGGCCGAGGGCAGCTCCGAAGTGGGAGCTCCACACATGGGCAAGACGTGGTGTCACGAAGCTGTATTTTCAACCAGTTAACGCGCGAATAACAGAAAACAGCGAGGCGTCGAGTGGGTTTGCAACCTTTTGAACGGTGCGATAGCCTCGATCAACTAACCCCCCGTGACGCTTATGTCGGTGAAATACCATAGAAATCCCCAGACCGCTGGCCGCCTGATCGACGGCATGGCCTTCGTGGTGACTCCGGACGACAACAAGCTTCACACGCTCAACAACACGGCTACGAAGCTGTGGGAGCTGGCGGGCGAAGACGACGGCTGCACCGTAGACAGCGGGGCATCTGAGCTGGTCAAGCATTTCCAGGTGGGGGAGGCCCAGGCGAAGACCGATGTCTCCGTGTGCCTGGATGACCTGGTGCGCCGGCAGATCCTCGTAGCCTCCGAGTGAGCCCGCGGGATCGCCAGACACCCTCGCCGGCCGATATCGGAGGCGGGTACGACGACGTCGCCGATGGATACGACGAGCGCCACCGCAGCTGGCGCACTGTCCGTCGGTTTGAGCGCATCGATGCCCCGCAACTGGGTATCGCGCGCGGGGACAAGCGCGTGCTCGAGATCGGTTGTGGTACCGGGCGTCTGCTGATGAAGGCGCGCGCTCGCCGCCGCGTAGGGATCGATGTTTCCCAGCAGATGGTGGCCCAGGCGCATCGTCGGGGACTGACCGTGGTCTCAGGTTCGGGTGAGTCACTACCATTCGCCGACAACAGCTTCGATGCCGTGCTGTCGGGTAATGGCGTTTTCGTCTACCTGGACTACCCGCGCTGCTTCGCCGAGTGTGCTCGGGTGCTTCGCCCAGGTGGGAAGCTGGCTGTGCACCAGTACGCCGCCCGGACCTGGTCGCCCCGAGAACTTCTGGGCCGGCGGCCTCCGGAGGCGTACCCGGCGCACGTCGAACGACTCGAGGAGCTCATCTCGCCGGCGCGCGCCGTAGGGTTCAAAGTCGAAAAAACCTATCTATGGCGGTCGGTTAGGGTGTATCCCTACGCTCTCGCCGTGCCTGAGTGGCTGCCGGGACGGTGGTGGAATCACTGCACAATCGTGTTCCAGGTGAACAAAACCGCGGCGAAACGAACTAACTAATGGCTGTGTTTGCCCAGGAAGACATTCGATTCGCGATGGCCGGCCTCCAGGTCGAGTTGCGCACGAGTCGACCGGGCGATCTAACCCAGCTGGCCGGGCACTACCGCGATTACGAAACTGCAGCGCAGCCCCCGCACGATTCGGTGGAGCCGCACCTCACGGTGAAGTTCGAGACCGACACGGAACTGGTCGGTCCGGAGCCCAGGGCGAATCATCCCAGGTTCGATACGGAGCTCATCGGCGGTCGTACGATTCGTTTGAAACGCTTCGACGCCATCGGCGATGTGTCGTTGCCGTCGGACTCGAAGTCCGAGCAGGTCGCCGTCACGTTTCGCAGCGGTGGCAATCGGCACAGCCTGGAGGCGGCGGTGCGTATCGGTGTGTCAATCGCGTTGCCTCGTATTGGTGGTTTGATTCTGCACGCCTCGGCGGTCGCGACGGAGCACGGCGCCAAACTGTTTCTCGGCGAGAGTGGAGCCGGCAAATCGACCATCTCCACTATGCTGCACGACGCGCCCGTGTCGTGTCAGAAGATATCCGATGAGCTGCTCGCGATTGCCTACGACGCGACCAACGGGCAGTGGCGAGCATACGTTACGCCGTTCATCGGTGGTGCAGGGCTTCCCCACGGTCGCAGCTGGCCCATCGACGAAATCTATTTCTTGCGCCAGGCACTGGAGCACAAACGCAGCGAACGGGCGCCGGGGCTGGCGTTGCGCGAGTTGCTTCGCCACGTGCTGGTTTACGTTGCCGAGACCGACACAGCCGATCGCGTACTCGGACTGGCGGCCCAGGTGAGTCGTGAGATTCCGTGCTACGAGCTGGCATTTCGAAAGGACCCGCAAGTTGCGGAAGCGCTCGGTATTGCTTGATAGCCGCCCTTCTCGGGGCTATCGTGGTCGTTCGTTTCGGAGCGAAACATGAAGGTACGCACCGGCGCAGCTGACTTACTCGCCTCCCATGGCGCAACGACCCGGCCGGTAACCGTGTCGTTTCAGGTCACCGATCGGTGCAACTACGATTGCGTGCATTGCTACCAGGAGCACGTCGCCCACGACGAATTGTCTATCGACGAGGTGGAGCGAGTTCTGCGCGAAATCGCTGACCTGGGTGTTCTGTTTCTTACGCTGATGGGTGGCGAGTTTTTCATGCATCCACACGCGGACCGGATTCTGGCGACAGCTCACGAACTTGGCTTCGCGATCAAACTCAAAACGACCGGTCATCACATCACCGACAAGCGCGCTGATCGCCTGGCGCAGCTCCGGCCGATCCAGGTCGACCTATCCATGTACGCCGCGACGGCTCACTTGCATGACAGCGTGACCACGCAGCACGGTTCCTGGGAAAAGACCTACGCGGCCGCCCAGCGGTTGGTGGCGCGAAAGATTCCGATACAGCTCAACGCTCCGGTCATGGAAGAGACCGCTGGCGACCTGGAAAAACTGCGCGCCCTCGCCCGGGAACTCGGTGCCAAGCACACGTTCGACCCAAAGATCACCGGCATGGAGAATCAGGACCAGTCGCCAACAGGTTTGCGGCTAACAGGTGAGTCCCTGGCGGAGTTCTACCGCGGCGAACAAACCGGCATCGCTGACTTCCTCGCCGAGAGCTATCAGGGCTTCGACCCGACGACGACCGATCGGCGGCCCCTGGCCGACGCGCCATGCCGGGCGGGCAAGCAGACGATCAACATCAATCCGCGGGGCGAAGTCTGGCCATGCAATCTGTTGCCGATCAAGTGCGGTGACCTGCGTACGCAGTCCCTGGCCGACGTGTGGCGATCCTCGGCTGAACTTGCGGATTTGCGCGATCTGCGTTGGGCGGACATCGCCGAGTGCAATACGTGTGCGGTTCGCTCGTATTGCCAGCGTTGCAACGCGATGGCGTTGCTCGAGCAGGGGGAGCTGCGCGGCCCTTCTCTGGAAGCGTGTCGTCACGCCGTCGCGGTCAGAGACTCGTTGCGCGAGCGCGGGCTGATTCCGGAGAGCGAGACCGGGCTGCCACCAACGTGGGAGCGAATTCATCCCGACGGCAGACACGCCAGCAGTAATGCTGGCAAGGGCGCAATTGGTGAAAAGGCGGTGCGTGCGCGCCGTTTACGTGTGATCTAGATTCCCCTCGAGCCATTGGCTGGCCAACGGGCGTTGGCGGATGGCGACAATTCCGGGACAATGTTGCAAACTAAGGGTACTCCGATGAACGAAGACAAAGATAAGAAGCTGCCGCAAGACGATGACCGGTTGCCGTACGAGGCGCCGTCGGTCGTCTCCGAAGAGGTGTTCGAGACCCTCGCGCTGTCATGCGCGTCGGCGAATCCCTTCGTTTGCGGCGGTATGCCATCGTCGTAGGTCCTGGTGTCGTGGATGTCGTGGCATCACTTCCCGTAGCCGCGCGTCACGGTTTGCTTCGTGACCAGGCGCGATCGCTGCAAGGCGCATGGGTGACGTGCGCTAGTGAGTCTATGACTCCGACCGTACGCCCGGGCCAGCGAGTGCGCGTGCGTAGTGGGGCCGGGAAGCGGCCAAGGGTTCGAAGCGGTGCGGTTGTGTTGTTCGAGACAAATACTGGCGAGCAACTCGTCCTTCATCGAGTGGTGTTCGCGTCCCGCTGGTTGCCGTGGTTCGTGCATGTCGGCGATGCGGGCCAGCGCGCCGGCATCTCGCGGAGGGAACGAGTCGTCGGTGTAGCCGACTTGCCGCGTCGGCGGCCGAGCGTGTCAGCTCTGTGGAAGAGCAGCGCACGGGTGATTCGCGCCGCGCGTCGCATGGCCAGCCGATAACTGATGCAGGCGATTGCCGAGCTAGGTCGCCGTGTGGACGAGCGCTGGCGTGCTGCCGGGTATCGGGCCGGACAGTTCACGCAGATCGCCGCCGCGGAGCTAGGCCAGTTAATGAACGCTGGTGCACCCAGTGGTGACGAGATCGCACGCTGGGCCATCGACACCGTCGAGTTGCCGCGCCAGGCCAACGTGCCTGCAAGTTTTGGTCAGCCTCCGATCACGTTGTACCGCACCGACAAGTTCTACATCGAAGCGCTGTACTGGCTCGATGGGACCACGGCGATTCACGACCATGCGTTCGCTGGCGCGTTCGCGGTACTCGGCGGATCCAGTTTGCACTCGACGTTTCAGTTCGAGCAAACCGACTACGTCGATGATCGACTGCGCCTTGGCACGCTGACTCGCAAGGCCAGCGAGTTGCTCGAGGAAGGCGCTGTGCGGCCCATCGTCGCCGGGCGTTCGTTCGTTCACTCGTTGTTTCATTTGGATCGACCGTCGGTGAGTCTGACGGTGCGCACCTACGCCGACGCAGACGTTTATCCTCAGCTCGAATACCGCGCGCCCGGGCTTGCCATGGATTCGTCGTACATTCCAGAAGGACCGACGCGGCGTTTGGCTGTGCTGGACATGCTGGCCGACTCGCGCAGCGGTGAGTTCGTGCCTGCGTTGCGCGCGGCTCTAGAGAAGGCTGATCTGCTGCAATGTTTTCGCGCGATCGAACAAACCGCGGTGCACCCCTATGCCAGCCGCGAGCTACCGTCGGCGTTTCGGATCGTTCGTGACCGCTTTCCCGAGCAGGCCGACCTGGTGCAGCGCGCAGTTGAGGAAACGCTTCGCCAGCGCAATATTCATGGCCGTCGCGAGCTCATCCACCAATCGGCGCATCGGTTCTTGTTGGCGCTACTGTTGAACATCCCCGATCGCGACGACTTGCTCGCGATGGTCACGACCCGAACCGGGTGCGACGACCCAATCGCCCAGGTGGTGACCTGGATGCGCGAGCTGGCGGCAGACGGCGCAGGCACCCTCGGTATCTCCCTGGACGACAGTGGTCTCGCTACCTTTGAGGGGATGCTGCGTGGTTGGAGCGAGGAAACGATCTGCAAGCAACCGGGAACGAACCTGGTCAGTGTCGCCAAATGGGGGCTTACATTGCCACGTACCCATCTGTTGCGCGGCCTGCTACACTGATAGACATCGTGCCTGACAAGTCAAACATTGATCGCGCTAGCGAGCTCGCGACTCAGATCGGCAGCAAGGTCCGCAAGGCTGGCAACGTCGTCGCCGAGGAGATCAAGAAGCTCCCGGTCGAGGATGTCGTCGCGACGGCCGGCGAAGTAGCGACCGAAACAGGTCGCCGTGTGCGTGACGTGGCTGGTCGATTCGGTCGCGAAATGCGCAAACGCATTAAGCGTTAGCGTCCGCTCTTCTCGCTCGAGCGCTCGTCTCGCGCGCTAGTAGAAGTCCGCGATCGTGTCGACCACGTAGGCTTGTTGCTGCTCGGTCAGCGCCGGGTAGATCGGTAAGGCTAGTACCTCATCCGCGGCTTTCTCTGCATGGGGGAACGCGCCTGGCTCATAGCCGAGGTTGGCGAAACATTCCTGCAGATGGAACGGCCTTGGATAGTAGATCTCCGAGCCGATGTTGGCGTCGCGTAAGTGTTGGCGTAGCTCGTCGCGTTTCGGCGCGCGAATCACGAACTGATTGTAGATGTGCTCGGGGGTGTCATCAGGAAGGATCAGCTCCGTCGGCAGGCTGGCGTCGGCGAACAATGCGCGGTAGCGGTCGGCGTTGCGCCGGCGTTGTTCGGACCAACCCTTTAGGTGCGGTAGCTTGACCCGGAGGATCGCGGCCTGCAGAGAGTCGAGGCGGAAGTTGCCGCCGACCATGGCGTGATAGTACTTGGGGCGTGCGCCGTGGTTGCGCATGAGTCGCACCCGGTCGGCGAACTCCTGGTCGTTGGAGAGCACGGCGCCACCGTCGCCGAAGGCGCCCAGGTTCTTAGTCGGAAAGAAGCTGAGACCGGCCGCAATACCCTCGGTAGTCCCCGTGCCGATCGCTTGAGCGGCGTCCTCCAATACGGGAACGTCGCCCACGTCGGGCATGGGCGCGCGTCGTCCGTAAAGATGCACAGGCATGACGGCGCGTGTCTTGTCGGTGCACGCCGCGGCCGCCGCCATCGGATCCATATTGAACGAATCTGGTTCGATGTCCGCGAATACGGGAGTCGCACCCAGGCGGGCAACCACGCCGGCGGTAGCGAAAAATGAAAACGGGGTGGTCACGACCTCGTCGCCCGGGCCCACGTTCAATGCCATGAGCGACACCAGTAACGCGTCGGTGCCCGAGGATACGCCGATGCAATGGTCCACCTGGCAGACCTCGGCGATCTCCGATTCGAGGCTGGTGACTTCTACGCCGCCGATGAAGCGCACTGAATCGAGTACCTTCGCGATGGCGGTATCGATGTCCGCACGCAGCGGCGCAAGCTCGGCTCGCAGATCGACCAGCGGGATCTCCATTGCGCGGAACGATAACACGGGATAGCGTTCCCCCCATGAGTGACGACTGGCGAGATAAGCCGATTCGCGATGCATCGTCGGTGATCCTGATCAGAGAGCGGGACGCCTCGAGCGAGGTCGAGATCTTCATGCTGCGCCGCCATCGCAAGTCGTCGTTTATGTCGAGCGCTTTCGTCTTTCCCGGCGGGGCGGCCGATCCAGGTGATGCTGACCCCCGCGAGACCGGCGCGCGGGAGCTGTTCGAAGAAGCCGGCGTCCTGCTGACGCGCGATAGCGTGGCCGATACTCAGCTGAGTTCATGGCGTGCGTCGGTCAACGACGACGGTGCTGACCTGGCGGGGCTACTCGGAACGGCCGGCGTGTCCCTGGACCTCGAGGCGGTTCACTACTTTTCGCACTGGATTACGCCTTCGGTGGAGCGAAAACGATTCTCTGCCAAGTTCTATGTCGCCGCCCTACCGGCCGGGCAGACTCCTTCTTTCGACAACAAAGAAACCGTCGATGAAATCTGGGTGACTCCCACCGAAGCGCTGGCCAAGTCCAAGGAGCTCAAGCTACCGCCGCCCCAGGTTCGCACGTTCATCGAATTGCAAGATGCCTGCGCTGGCGGACTCGACGCGGTGTTTGCTGAGTGTGCCCAGCGAGCTGATCACCCGCATCCGATCATGCCGCGGCTGCAGCAAAGCGAAGGCGGTGGCTTCTGTTTACTGTTGCCGTGGGATCGCGACTACGAAACCAGCGGTTCGGGTGACCTTCGGGTCATGCCTGCCGATCACCCTCTCGCCGTTGGCGCGAGTCGCTTCGTTCTAGAGGACATGACGTGGAAAAACGTGCAGGCGCCCGATTCAGCCAACGTGGGCTGAGCGTCGGCGGGGTCGAACACGACCTCTTCGCCGGAGCGATCCACTATTGGCGTCTAGACCGCGCCGATTGGCGGCCGTGTTTGCTCGCGATGAAAAAGCTCGGTCTGAGCATCGTCGAGACGTACGTCCCATGGGCCGTGCACGAGCTGGCCAGGGGTAGTTACGAGTGGAAGCGCGAGCTCGACGTCGGCGCGTTCCTGGATGAAGTGGCGCGCCAGGACATGCTGGCGATCGTGAGGCCGGGGCCACACATCAACGCGGAGCTCACTCTGTTTGGCTTTCCCGAACGGGTCTTGCGCGATGAGCGCAACCTGGCCAAAACGGCTCGGGGGACAAAGGTGTGGCTGCCCGCTCCGCCGCGCATGTTTCCGGTGCCGTCGTATGCGTCGACCCGGTTTCGCAAGGAGGTCGCCGGTTGGTTCGACGTCATGGCAGAGCACATCGCTCCGCGACTCGCGCCGAGCGGTCCCGTCGTCGCCGTGGGAGTCGACAACGAATCGCAGATGTTCTTTCGCCTGGGCGCATATGATCACGACTATCACGACGATTCCCTGGCGTGGTGGCACGAGTATGCGGGGGACGTGGAGCCGCCGCGCGAGTGGTCGGCCGATGATGCGGAGCGATGCGTGCGTTGGGTCGAGTTCAAAGAGGAATACACGGCACGCTCGCTAAACTGGGTCGCCGATGAACTCGAACGAGTCGGACTCGGTGGGGTTGCGACCTTTCACAATCTGCCGCCGTCGGAACCCAGCCTGGTCATGCAGGCTCCCAATTCTGAACGCATGCTGATCGGCAGCGACTTCTATCACCAGGCAAAGGAATACGCGTCGTACCGGCGTCGTGCGCGCTATTTGGTGGGGTCTGCTCGCCCATTGCCGTTCGCGCCGGAAGTGGGTGCCGGCGGTCCGCCGTGGTTGCCGCCCATGTCGGATGACGATCAAAAGAACGTGATGCTGGCGTTGCTGGCCAGTGGCGTGCGTGGGTTTAACCTGTACATGACGGTGGATCGCGATCGCTGGTACGCCGCACCGGTCAGCGCGACCGGCGAGTTGCGCGGGACCGCCTCGTGGTTCACTACGTTGCTGGCAACGTTGCGCGACGTGAAGTGGACCACGCTGCGCGATCACAAACCGCTGGCGCTGATCTCCACACGCTGCGATGCGCGCTATGCGATCGCCAGTTCCATCGCCGACCCGGTGACACCGGTGCTCGGTGAATTCCTCGGCCTGGGTCCCGCGGGAGCGGCCGAACTCTCTCGAGACGACGCCGCCCGAGAGCATCGTTTGTGGTTGCACGGTCTGGAACAAGCACTGGCGTTGGCGCAGATTCCCTACGACATCGTCGACGAACGCTGCTGTAGTGCCGAGCAGTTGGCCGGATACGGCGTCGTTGTCTTGCCAACTCTGAGCCGGGTCGACAGGGAGCTGTGGGTGGCGCTTCATCAGGCCGCCGACGCTGGCGTCCGCGTGGTCGTTGGTCCGGAACGGCCGAGCCAGGACCAGTATGGCAAGCCCCTGGCCGATCCCAGCATGCCCGCCAAGGCTGGAGTCATGAGGCCTGACTCCCTCGATGACCTTGACGAATTCGCCAGCGATCTTAGCGCTGTAGTCGGCCCGTTACCCGATGAGTGGGCGACCGCCAATGAAGTCCCGGTGGACTGCTCGAGCTTCGCGGATACCTCTGGGGAAGCCCGGGTCGTATTCGCGGCGAATCGCAGTGCGGAGTTCGTGACCGCGGAAATTGTCGCTGTGGATGGTACTCGTTTGCGCGATCCATTCAACGGCCGCGAGCTGGCCTGCGAAGACGGGGTGATCGCTGTGGGTCTACAGGCATTCCAGGTACGTTTGTTCGTCGTCGCGTAGTGCCGCCGTTTGCCAGGGCGCGAACGTCAACCCGGCGCTAAAATACGAGTCATGATCCTACGACTCAGTGCCGTTGCCGCTGCGCTTGCGACCGTGTTCTCAGCTCCCGTCGCGTCAGCCGACACGCCGCGTGACTACTTGTTCGGTGGCAGCTTCGGCCGCGGCGGCATGGCCGTCGGTTGCAACACCTGCGCAGACGTAGCTGAAATGCCCGAGGGGCTCAGCCTGAGTTTCTACGCCGGCAAGATGATCACGCCGCGTCTGGCGGTGACAGCCGACTATTGGCAAGTGCGTTTCGACGGCCGCGACAACCGTCTGTTCGGCGACTCAGCAGACCACCAGGTGAACCAAACGATGATGACCATCGGTGCAAAACTCTGGCTCACCCAGCGCTTCTGGTTCAGTGGCGGCGTCGGCATCGCCCACCACGACACCGACAGCCTGCACAATCAAACGCGCGCCAGCGTCATCCTCAAAACCCAGTCCGGCCAACCCATGGCGGACCCAGGCTCCTCGAGCCCGGCGATGGTCAGCGGCATCGGCTTCGAAGTCGCCCGCAACTCCGCCTTCGCCGTCGACATCCAATTCCGCACCGGCGCCGCCAAAGACGCCACCGGCCTCACGGTCACCAACAGCGCCCTGACCTTCGGCCTCAACTGGTACTAACCCGGGGTCGTGCTCCTACCCTCATACCGCCCGAAATTACAGGCGTTTTAGAGCGTATGGCGAAACTTCAGGCACCGGCCGGTCGATTGCCAGCTGGCGCCCGCCGTTCCAATGGACTTTCGCGGTACGGCTGAGAACCGTTGTGATTTCAGCAGCTTTGGTACCCATAGCCTGACCCCGGCTGGGGGGCATTTGCGGGAGGGTCAGTAAGCCCCATTAAGGGTGATTTGGACAATTGACCCCAGTGATGGCTGACCCCAGGGTTTGGTGTGGGTTGGTCTGACCACTAATGACCCCAGTCGGTGTTTGTGTAATTTCAAGGGGAAAGGTGTGTCGGGGGACGTAGGTCTTGTAGGTCGAGGTAGTCGGCATGGTCTTCGCAAACCCCACTTCTCATCAACGCAACTCCAACACCTATTTGGGAGGAAAAGAAAATGTCGAAGAGCAAAGCCCTGGTGAAACGTCTGGTTCAAGAAGAAGAAGCTGGTACCGCAGTTGAGTACGGACTGATTACGGCCGTCATCGCTGTCGCCCTTATCGCCGCACTCGTCGCTTTCAAAGACGAGATCATGGGCATGTTCAACCGCGCCGGTAACAACATTCGCTCCGCAACCTAAGCCCGGTAACGACGCGAGCCTAGCGAATGCCGGTAGCAGCCACATTGTTCTTCGTCGGTGTCTCCGCCGCAGCCGTATCAGACATACGGTCGCGGCGGGTCACCAACCGCTTGAACGTCACACTTCTGCTCGCGGGGTTGGCTTGGCGCGCGTCGATGCTCGACGCTACTGCTTTCGCCATGGGATTGGTCGGCGTTGTCGTCGGCCTCGCCATGTTGTTCGTTCCGTTCGCTGCTCGTTGGGTTGGCGCCGGTGACGTGAAATTGCTGGCCGCCTGCGGCGCGTGGCTCGGACCGTACGGCGCGTTTCTCGCCGGCCTGTTCGGCCTGCTCGGCGGCGGCTTGCTGGCGTTTGCCCTGGCGTGTTCCGCAGGCGCCATGGTTCGCCGAGACGTCGCGCGCAACATCGGCGCGTCGATTCTCACGCTCACTTCGCCCATTGCACCTAAACGGGCAAAGGCCCTCACGGTTCCGCTCGCGGTTCCCATCGCCGCGGCGGCCATCGCCGTGTTCATTGCGCAGGTGCTCTAAATGGCTCGCAACGTAAACAAACAGCGCGGCGCGTTGAGCGTCGAGTTCGCCATGCTCATGCCGCTCATGCTGCTAGTGATCATCGGCAGCGTTCACTTCGGTCGCGTGCTCATGACTCGTCACAAGCTCACCGAGGCGACAAACTACGCGACCCGCGCCGCCGCCGTCGCCAAGATCAGTAACGCCAATCAAATTCGCACTCTCATCCAGAATCGTCTCGGCACTTCGTCGGGTTGTTCTGCCATCGCCGTCACCGCGACGACGCAGACCGACGCACTGGGCCTGACCCAGTTGCGCGTCACTGCTACTTGCACCCTCGGAGACATGTTCGGCGCCAGTCTGCTCGGTGCCATCGGGCCCAACGACCTCACGGTCACGGCCGCCATGCCTTTCTAGGAGAAACGAATCATGGGTAACTCATCAGTCAAAAGCGGCGCGGCCAAAGTAGGCGCCCTCGGTTTCATGGCAGTCGCGCTCGCGTGCGCTGCACTCGCTGCGTTTCTCGTCGGCGACATGATGAAGGGCAAATACACCGGCAGTAAGGTGGTCCCCGTCGTCGTCGCTAGCACGGAGCTTCGCGCCGGTTCACCGGTGACCGCCGACTCGCTATTGCTCAAGGATTGGCCGCAAGATTCGGTTCCTGCCGGTGCATTTCATACGGTCGAGGACTTGCTGGCAAAACACAAAGGCAGCGCTGCCACCGTGGGCATCCTCGCTGGTGAGCCCGTTGTCTCCGCTCGCTTGTCCAGTAACAAACAGGGCACGGGCATCGCATCGCTCATTCACAAGAACATGCGCGCCATCGCCATCAAGGTGAACGACTCGGTGGGATACACCGGCCTCGTTTACCCGGGGGCGTACGTGGATGTCATCGCGACCATTCGCGACCCTCAGGGGCGTGGCCCGTCGGCCCGCATCGCCGTGCAAAACGCGCGGGTGTTGTCCCTGGGCATGGACGCGGACGTCGCCACTCGCAAGATCCGCAAGCGCAAGTCCGACCGCTTTAGCGGCGCGCAAGATCAGGGCGGAACGTTCGTGACCCTGGAGGTCTCCCCCGAAGACGCCGAGACCCTGAGCATCGCGCGCAACGAAGGCAAGATCGACCTCATCCTGCGCAACGGTGCGGACGATGCCACCGTCGATACCAAGGGCGCGACGCCGAACAAGTTCAGCGCATTCGCAGGCCAGGATGAAAAGCCCAGCGAAGAGACACCCAAAGCCAAGACGGCCAAGAAACCGCGCAAGCGGCTCACGGTTCGTCGCCGGCGCCGCCGCATCCAACTCGTAGCCCACGACGGCAACGACAAGCAGGGCGCCAAGACCAGCCGCCGTCGGCCCACCAACAAAAAGAAGATTGAGACCTACAATGCAAACTAGGACGCAAACTGGGACCCAAACCGCGACGCGCATGGCAGTCGCTGCCCTCTGTGCTGGCATCATGTTGTCGGTCGGCGCCGCCCCGGCGTCCGCTCAGAAGAAGGCCATCGAGCTCGAGGTTGAACTGGCTGGCTCCAAGCAGCTCACTCTCGATAGCAACATCGTGCGCGTGAGCACCGCCGCCGCGACTATCGCGGACGTCAAAGCGTTCCCGCCCAATGAGCTGCTGATCACCGGCAAGAAGACCGGCACGACCAATACGGTCGTGTGGACGAAGTCCGGCGTCCAGATCGTCGCAATCAAAGTCGTCTACCCGGCCGCGATCATCCGCAAGATGTTGATCAAGAGCATCCCGGGCGCAGCCAAGCTGTCGATCACCACCGCCGGTAGCGCCCTGGTTCTCGGCGGCGAAGTGCCGACCCCGGCCGATATCGTCAAGGCGGAGAAACTCGCCAAGGGCGTCGCAGTCGGTGTTTCCCAGGGCCAGGACGTTCCTGTCATCAACGGCCTCAAGGTTCCCGGTGACCAGCAAGTCCAACTCGAAGTCTCGTTTGCCGAAGTATCGCGCACGGCGTTGCGCGCCATCGGCATGAACTTTTGGAGCAAGCGGATCGGCGTGGACGGCAAAGGTTTCGCCGGCGGTCTGACGAATCCGTCCACCAGCTTGTCGGGTCTGTCGCCCACCCTGTCTACGACCCCCGACCTGGGCAAACTCAACACCGGCCGTACTGGTTTTGATGCCGACACGGGTGCGCCCCTCAGCGACGCCGTTCCTCTCGTTGGCAATCCGATCTCCGGGGCGTTCGGCTTCATCTTCTCGAGCACACTGGGCAACTTCCCGTTCTCGGCCGCGCTTTCGCTTCTGTCCAATCGCGGCTACTCGCGAACCATGGCGGAACCGACCCTGGTCGCGCTCTCCGGCAAGACTGCCAAGTTCCTCGCTGGCGGCGAGTTCCCGATTCCGCTGCCCCAGTCCCTTGGCCAGATCGCCGTCGAATACCGCAAGTTCGGCATCCAGCTGCAGTTCACTCCGACCGTCATCGGCAAAGACATTCAGATGAGCCTGGCGATGACTGTCTCGGACATCAACCAGTCACTGGGCGTGAAGCTCGCGTCCACGACCGTTCCCGGTCTGACCGAGCGCCACTCGCAAACGACCATTCGGCTGCGCGACAAACAGTCGTTCGTTATCGCGGGTCTGTTGTCCGATCGCGTGAGGTCAAATGTCGACAAGGTACCGTGGCTCGGAGACATCCCCGTACTCGGCACCTTGTTCCGTTCGTCGAACTACCAGCGTGAAGAGACGGAATTACTGGTTGTTGTCACCGCGCGGCTCGTTCGCCCGGTCAACAAGCGGCCCGAACTTCCGGGCGAGCACACCAAGAGCGACCCGGGCGACCTGGAACTCTTCTTGCTTGGTAACCACGAGAGCGTTGACGACGGTCGCAAGAGCGTTCGCAGTCGAGCCCGCCGCCGCAAAGGCAAGCCCGCCGGCGCCGTCGGTTTCAAACGCTAAGGACCCTGGGAGGAGACGTCGATGACACGAGAAGACACAGTCGTTTCACGCTTGCCCGACTTCAGCCAGCGGCAGCAAAAGAAGGCCCGCTCCGGTGACTTTGATGGCAGCGCGACTCGCGTACGCCGGGCCGTCGCGTCCCTGGACAACGTGGTGCCGCCGGCTCCGCGCGGTTGGGATAACCGAGCCCAGGCCCCCTTGCGCGTCGTTCCCCAGGCGCCTCCGCAAACGATGACGAAGCAGCGCGTTGCTCCACCAGCTGCTCCCAGAACAGCCGCGCCCAGCCGCCCTCGACCGTCGGCCCAGCGTGCGCAGATCGTACCCATTCCCGAAGTTTGTTACGAGCCGAGCGTGGTCGCGGCCATTCCCGCCCAGCAGCTGGCGATGGCCCAGATGGTCGCCGATCAAGTCGTAGCGGAGCAGGAGCAGACTCCCGCTGGACAAGGTCGCGTCCTCGTCATGTTCAGTTGTCGCGGCGGCTCCGGTGCGACGACTCTGGCGGTCAACACGGCGGCGTCACTGGTGCGCTCGGGCAAGAGCGTATGCATCATCGACCTCGATATGCAGCTGGGCGATGTGTTCGTCGCCATGGACCTGGACGCGCCGACATCTATCGCTGCTCTCGCCCGGGAAGCCAGCACCATCGATGGCGCTGCGCTCAAACGTCGCCTCGCTCGCCATGACTCGGGCGTCTACGCTTTGTCCCAGACCGGTCAAGTTGACGATGTCGATGCCAATCTGATCGAGCGCATGCCCGCGCTGTTGGCGACCCTGTCATCGCACTTTGATTTCGTTATCGTCGATGGCGTACGCGACTTCGACGACTACGCATTGTCGGTGCTCGACATGGCCGACCACATCGGCATGGTGATCACTCAGGACGTGGCCTCGGTGCGCCGCGCCGCTCGCGCCATCGAGTTGTTCCGCCGCCTGGGCTACAGCGACAGCAAAGTCGATCTGCTGCTCAACCGCTACAAGCGGAGTGCTGATGTGAGCGAGATTGATATCCTGCGTGCGCTGAGCCTGCCGGTCAAAGCGCGGGTGCGCAACAACTACAAGCGCATGCAGAGTGCGTTCAACGACGGTTCGCTCATTGGCGAGGTCGCGCGCAATAGTGGCGTCGCCAAGGACCTGGACAAACTCGCCAAGCTGTACGCCGATCGCGCGCAAGTCGCAGACACCACACCAAGCGCTGCGCCCAGCCACACGGACAAAGTCGAAAAGCAGAAGGGCGGACTGTTCAGCTTTCTGCGCTTTCTACCTAGAGGGAGCAAATAAGCATGCGTTTGGCGCAACGACTCAGTCGCAACAACGACGGTAACAACGGTAACAACGGTTCCGTGGATGCCGGGCACCCGGCCGCGTTCCACGCCGATTCCCGCGAGGACATGGAGTCCATCGCCCAGCGTCTGCACCAGAAGATTCTGGACCACCTGGACCTGGCCTCGGTCTCCCAGCTGTCGGCGGATGAACTGAGCGTGCGCCTGCGCAGCATTGTCGAGCAGTTGGTCCTGGACGAAGGCATCGCCATGAGCACGGTCGAGCAGACCGCGCTGTGTGACCGGGTCGTCGATGAGCTCATTGGTCACGGTCCCCTCGAGCCGCTGCTCAACGATCCGAGCGTGTCCGATGTTCTGGTCAACGGATTTGATCAGGTCTTCGTCGAGCGCCACGGCAAGCTCAGCATGACTGACGTGCGCTTCCGCGACGACCGCCACCTGATTCACACGATTCAACGAATGGTCGCGCGCATTGGGCGTCGCATCGACGAGTCGTCGCCGATGGTCGACGCCCGCCTTCCCGATGGCTCACGCGTTAACGCGATCATTCCTCCGCTCGCTGTCGATGGCCCGGCCCTGTCCATTCGTCGTTTCTCGGCCAAAGCGCTCACCGGGCAGGACCTGATCGAAAATGGAGCGTTGTCCCACGACATGCTCAACTACCTTCACCTGGCGGTGCGCTCCCACTGCACCATGTTGATCTCCGGTGGAACCGGCGCCGGCAAGACGACGATGCTCAACTTGCTCTCGGACTTCATCTCCAAGCGCGAGCGCATCATCACCTGCGAAGACGCCGCCGAACTGCGGCTCCAGCAGCCGCACACGGTGCGTTTGGAATCACGACCGCCGAACCTCGAAGGTAAGGGCGAGGTCGGCATCCGCGACCTGGTCAAGAACGCGCTGCGCATGCGCCCCGACCGAATCATTGTCGGCGAGGTTCGCGGTGCTGAAGTGCTCGACATGTTGCAGGCCATGAATACGGGCCACGACGGCTCCATGGCGACGATTCACTCCAACAGCCCCGAAGATTCCATGAGTCGGTTGATGACCATGCTCGGCATGACCGGCACGACCCTGGCGGAAGAAACCATGACTACGATGGTCGCTCGCGCCGTGCACGTAGTCGTTCAAGTAGCGCGCATGCAGGACGGCAAACGCCGCGTTACTGAAATCGCTGAGGTCGTGGGTTACGAGGGCGTCAAAGTCCAGTTGCAGACGCTGTTCAAGTTCGAGCGCACTGGAACGACCTCCGACGGCACGATCATGGGCCGCCATGTGCAAAAAGCATCCACCGCGTTGGCCGAGAAGTTCCGCGCGTCGGGTGTGTACAAGGGCGCGACCTCCGGGGAGATTCGTCGATGACTGGCGCTGTAGGCAATCTGGTCTTCCTGGCCGTCATGGCCTCGTTCTGCGCGGTCGGGTTGCTACTGTACGTACGTAGCCTGAAGTCTTCGGACTCGTTGCGCCGCCGTCTTGGTCGCCTTGCCAGCGGCGAGGGTGATGCGCTGATGAACATGGCTGATGGCAGCCAGTCTGATAGCAACGTCGCGAAGGTCCTGGCCGAGAGCGGCCTGGGCTGGTCCATGGGCATGTTCGTGTCCCGGGTCGCCATGGCGGTTGCCGTCGGATTCTTGCTCGGCGTGATGATCGGCTCCGGCTTCCTGGCCTTCATGTTCAGCCTGGTTGGAGTTCTCGCCATGTGGATCGTCGTCCGCTCGGCACGCGCTCGTCGCCTCGCCCAGTGTGACGAGCAGATGCCTCAGGCACTGGAGATCATGGCGCTAGCGCTCCGCGCTGGTCACGCTCTGCCCAAAGCGCTCGAGCTCGCCGCGACCGAGACGCCCGCGCCATTGTGCTACGAGCTGCGACGCGCCGGCGATGAGCACGCACTCGGCCGGCCCATGCCCGAGGTTCTCGTGGCGTTTGGCGAACGCCTGCCCGGTTGCGAAGCGGTCAATACGTTTGTTGTTGCCGTGCTCGTGCTTCAAGAAACCGGCGGCAACTTGATCGCCGTGCTCGATAGAATCGTCGATGCGTCGCGCACCCGAGCCAGCTATCGGGCCCGCCTGCGCGCGCTCACCGCCGAAGGACGTCAGTCGGCAAAGTTGCTGGCGTGTTTGCCGGGCGCGTTCGCCGTACTGGCAATGATGAGCGATCCGACATACGCCGATATGTTGCTTCATGATCCAGGCGGCCGAGTGATCACATTGCTCGCCGGCGGTCTGTGGCTGTGCGGAATTCTCTGGACCCGTCGCTTGGTCAAACCACTGTCGTAAGGATTAGGTCGAATCATGGACGCCTCATCAGCTCTCAAGTTGTTCGCATTTGGTTCCGCCGCTTCGGCTAGCGCGTTCGCGTTCACCGCATACCGCCGCTCCGCTGCAACGCAGGAAGATGGCGGCGCGGGTTCTTCGCTCTGGCGCCGCCTCGTCTCGCCCGTCGCGGTGCACCTCCGGCCCACCAACCAGGCCGAGCTCGACCTACTGACCACCCAGCTGCTTACCGCCGGCCGGCGCACCCGCGACGCCGTTGATCGCTATTGCGAAGAGCGAACGGCCGCGCTGTTCGGCGGCATGTTCTTCGCGCTGCTGGCGTCTTTTGTCTTCGGCGGCCTCTTCGGTTTGCTCCTTGCGCTGGTGTCAATTGTCCTCGGCGTGCTGGGCCCGGCGAAGTTCCTTGTGATTCGAGCCGCTGAACGCCAGGAGGCGATTGCGTGCGGTCTTCCCTCCGCGGTCGACCTCCTGACCACCTGTATCGAAGCCGGCTTGTCCCTTGAGAACTCGATCTCACGTGTTTCTAACGAGTTAGAGCTGTCCTTCCCGATGCTGGCGTCGGAACTCCGTTTAACTTCACAGGAATTCGAGGCGGGTGTAGCCCTGCCAGATGCGCTACGCCGACTGGCGCGCAGGGTTGGATTGGATGACCTTTCAGCACTTTGCGGCGTTATCGCTCAAGCACATGGCCTTGGCGCGCCCATCGGCAACACCCTGAGGGACTACGCGGATTCATCGCGTCGCCAGCGCATGAGCATGCTCGAGGAGCGTGCTGGCAAGCTGGCCGCCCAGCTCACCATCCCTCTGGCCACGTGTCTGCTTCCCGCGGCGATGATGATCATACTGGGGCCTGCTGTCGTCCAGCTGGTACGCGCCCTGCAATAACCCTCTTCATGAGCACGAATTTGGAGACAATGAACCCCAGCTACAAAGGGGCTGGCGCGAGCCGCGCCTTGCCCGTCCTACTGGCTGCCACCCTTCTGGTTGGCTGTGGTGCCGCTGCCAAGCGCCACGCCAAGATGGCGAAGGTCGGCGAGGGCTTTCGCCTCGAGCTGGCTGAGCTGTACGTGGAAAAAGGCGCGCGTAAGGCGGCCGTCCCCCTGCTCAAGAAGATCCTCAACGAGGATCCAAAGAACGTGAAGGCACGCGTGCTTTACGGCTGCGTCTTGCGCGACCTGGGGCTGCATCCACAAGCTGAACGGCACCTGTCGTTCGCGCTCAAGCTGTCACCTCGCTACGCCGCCGCGCACTCGTCTCTCGGGATTCTTCGCGACCTGCAACGCAAACACAAAGCAGCCATGCGCCACCACCTGGTCGCCGCGAGGCTGTCGCCGCGGAACGCCGCCTATCGAAACAACCTGGGTTTCTCGCTTTACCTGGGCGGTAAGAACGACGTGGCGATCAAACACCTGGAGCGCGCGCTGGCGATGGATCCAGGGCTGACCATCGCCTACAACAACCTCGGTTTCGCTTACGGCAAGAAGCGTCAATTCGATCGCGCCCGCCGTACATTCCGCGCCGCCATCGGCGAGTCATCCACGTTGATCAACATGGCGCTCGTTTACGATCGCCACGGCGAGACTGATAAAGCCAGCCTGCTGCGCGAGCGCGCGTACGCCTTGAACCCGGACCTGCGTCCCATGGAAGGAAAGTAGTATGACCCGACTGTCCACCGTCACCTACGTCGCCACGTTGATCGTGGGAGCCGTTCTGTTGTTCGGTTGTCGTGTTCACCATCTGGGGGACAACCACGGCAAGGCCTACCACAACGCGGTTGAGCAACAGGCCCAAACCGAAGGCACCGTCGAGCCAACGCCTATGAGCGCGGATGAAGCCAAGAGCGTCATGCGTGTGCACATTACCGGCGAGGACAAGGGTGGCAACAAGGGTGCCTCGATGACCTCGGGCAGCGTGAACGTGCCAACTAGTAGCAATAGCAGCGGTAGCCTTGGTGGCGGCAAGTGGCCAGGTTCTTCCGGGAACATCAACCTGGAGGCCAAGTAGCCGTGACCGAGCGGGGAGGCTCACAGCGCGGCGCCATTAGCGTCGGCATGGTCGCAGGAATCGTTCTCGTTGCCGTTCTGGCCATGGGCGCGATCAGTATTGGTCGCATAACGGCAACGCGTTCCGACGCCCAGAGTGCTGCGGACTCCGCCGCACTCGCCGCGGCGCAGATGATTCGCGACCGTGGCTTGCCGTTTACCGCCTCCGCTCGAGCAGCAGCCGAGAGCCTGGCCCAACGAAACAGTCAGCTGCCCATCGCGTTTCAGTGGAACATCACCCAGAGCCCGACCGCGGTGAACGTGCAGGTGCGTACCGCGATCGTGTTGAACTTGCCGACGCTCGTGTTCTCCGGTGGGTCTACTACCGTAGAGGCTCGTTCTTCCGCGAGCGTTGCGCAGACCCGGTTTGATGACGCCGAGCGCCGTCTACCAAAACTCGTGATGGCGTTGGACTACTCGGGCTCGATGACCTTGCCGTTCTCCGGTGGCGGCTCGCGTGCGATCGACGTTCTAGAGAATAGCGTCGCCGCTCTATTGGCGACGGACTTGATGATCGATTACGGCGCGGCTTTCTATTCGAGCTCCGTGTTTCGCACCGTCGGCATAAGTGATGGTGCGCCCAATCAGATCGTCAACATCATGAACAGCTACGATGCCGGCGGCGCGACCAACACCGCCGCAGCGATCAATTCGTCACGTACCCTGGTGACCCCCGGTGAAAACACAGGGCGCTATATCCTGCTCGTGTCCGACGGCGAGCCATGTTGTGCATCGAACTCGTTCTCGGCCGCCCGTAACGCCGCCAATGCGGCCTGGAACAATGACGTCACCATCTTCACCCTGGAGATTCGTCGCTCCGGCTCGTCCGCGGCCCTATCCCAGTTCATGACCGATGTCGCTGGAAGTCCGTCGAGTCGGCGAGATCCGAACTACCATTTCGTCGCGACCTCGGCGGCCGACCTGGTCACCAAGTTCCAGGACATCGTTGCGTCCATCGTGTGCAAAGTAGGGCCTCTTAGCCCCGCACCGGCGGACCCATCACTGGTTCGCGTGTACCTATCGTCTGGTGGCGCCGAGCGGTCGGTACCGGTGAGCGGCAATCTGGCCGCCGACAAGGACCTGGAGCGGTTTCAGTACGAGACCTCCGATCGGACCATCCGCCTGACCGAACGCGCGTGTGATGCGGTTATCGACAACGGCGACCAGATCGTCGTTCGTTTCGACAAGCCCGGCCTTACCAGCTGAGAGCAGCTCAGGGCTCTCCGGTCACAACACGGCTTAGGCCGAGGAGGACCTTTACGTGCGCCGGTTTGCCAGTGCTAAGCTGTGCCCGTGCTCGCTGCGGACGTAGAGATCGTCGATATTGACGGTCGCCATTGGGCGAACTGGCTCGACTTGCTGGTGCCGCCAGCTCTGAGCCATCGCGCTAGCACTCCGCCCAGTTGGGCCACCGTGTTCATCGATGGCGACAAGAAGGTGTTGCACGCGGTGATCAGCGGTGTCGGTTCGGTCGTGCCTGGCGAGGTACCGTTCGCAGGCACCGAGCGGGCTGCGCTGATCAAGTTACGCCGCGACCTGAAGGTGGGCGCGGTGATCGTACTGACCACCAACGCGCTGCCCGAACTATGGGCCGAAGTAGAAGGTGACCTCCGACTTGGTGACGACATCGTCGCCCAGGGGCTGACCATGCTGCGTGCGCTCAAACGACTCAACAACGTCGGTGTGTGGAGCGAACCGCATCTGTTGGACCTGCTGCCGACGCCGCCTTACGAGGCGTTGCAGAAGACGTTCGATCTGCTCATCCCTAACAAGACGGCCTTGCTGGCATATATCTTTGAGGACGACCGCAGCGACGTGCACGCGTCCATCGTCGCAGTGAAAATGGCGGGGCACATCGATCTGGTTACGACCCACCTGGCCTTCGAAGACGCGTTGTCTGGCCCTGACCTCGCACGCCAATGGCCGTCCCAGCGCAAACGTCTGCTCAAGCTGGTCGCCGACCGCTTCAATAAGCCGAGTGTTGGTGTGTTCATGGACAAGGCCGCCTACCGACGCATTCTTACCGGCCCCACGGATCAGCTGACCCGTGAATTGAGCGCGCGCAACGTCATCATCGATCCAGCTCCGGCGTGGCTGCTGGGGCTGCTCAGCGGTGCGACCGCCGTTGCCATGGCTGGCCGCGGCGCCAAGGCGCTGGCGAAGATGTTGCCCGCATCGGCTCGCAAGATGGCCAGCGACCTGGCGAACTCGGCCCAGGACGTAATGCGCTCCAGCGGTGCGAGTCCGTTCGCGTTGCTCGGTTTTGATCCCATCGAGCTGTGGTTGAACGTCAGACATTTCTACGGAGCCGAAACTACAGGTAAGATGCCCCAGAAATGAGCGAGCCTTCCACAAGCGAGTCGCGGCCTCAGGTCAGCCTCGTATTGCCCTGCTACAACGAGAAGGAGACGGTTCCATTCCTCCTCGAGGCGCTCGACAACTCCGTTGCTCAGCTCGCCGCCGATGGCCGGTCGGCTGAAGTCATCGTCGTCGACGACGGGTCGTCGGACAATTCGTTCCAACTGCTCAAGGACGGCGCGGCTACTCGTCCGTGGCTTCGCCTTGTCGAACTAAAGCGCAACTACGGACAGACCGCCGCGATGTCGGCGGGGTTCGATCGAGCGACCGGTGACTACATTGTGCCGATGGATGCGGATCTGCAAAATGACCCGGGCGACATACCGGCGATGCTGGCCAAGCTCGAAGAAGGCCATGATGTTGTCTGCGGCTGGCGAAAGAACCGCAAGGACAAGATGCTCAGCCGAAAGATTCCGTCGAAGATGGCCAACTGGCTCATCGGCCGAGTCACTGGCGTGAAGCTGCACGACTACGGCTGCACCCTCAAGGCGTTCCGCGCGGAGTATGTAAAAGGCATGCGCCTGTACGGCGAGATGCACCGCTTTCTACCCGTCTACGCCAAGTGGCAAGGCGCGCGCATTACCGAGATGGTGGTGAGCCACCACGCCCGCGAGCACGGCACCTCCAAGTACGGCATCGGTCGCACGTTCAAGGTCTTGCTCGATCTGCTGACCGTGAAGTTTCTCGGGGACTACAGCACAAAACCCCTGTACCTGTTCGGCAAGCCTGGAATGTTCTCGTGCTTCCTCGGCGTGATTTGCGCGGGCATCGCGCTGTTCCAGAAGTTCCACGACGGCGCATGGGTCCATCGCAATCCACTGGTCCTGCTGGCGGTCATGCTATTCGTGGTCGGCGTCCAGCTCATCGGCATGGGACTAATCGCCGAGCTTCAGGTGCGCACGTATCACGAGTCTCAACAAAAGCCGACCTATCTGGTTCGGGAAGAGGTCAATCTGCCATGTGCGGAATCGCCGGAATCCTCGTCGGCTCGAGCAGCGGCGAGCTAGACGGGCGCGTTCTGCGCGGCATGACCGCCGCGTTGATCAAGCGTGGTCCCGACGGCGAGGGCTTTCACGAGAGCGGACCCATTGGGCTCGGTCATCGCCGGCTGTCCATCATCGATGTGGAATCCGGGGCGCAGCCGCTGTATTCGGCGGGCGGTGCCATCGCCGGCATCATCAACGGTGAGATCTACAACTTCCGCGCCCTGCGTAGGCAGCTGAAGAGTCGTGGTCACAGGTTCGTGACCGAGTCGGACTCCGAGGTCATCGTTCATGGCTATGCCGAATGGGGCGAGGAAATGCTCGACCGGATCGAAGGTCAGTTCGCCCTGGCCGTGTGGGACGAGCGCGAGCAAACCTTGCTACTCGCGCGCGATCGAATGGGGGAGAAGCCGCTGTTCTGGGCGTCCCTGGCCAACGGGGATGTGGTGTTTGCAAGCGAGTTGCGTGCGCTGCTCGAGCACCCGGAGATCTCGGCGGACGTCGATCCTGGCTCGCTGGCTCGCTACCTGGTTTACGAGTATGTGCCCGCCCCGCTGTCGATGCTGCGCGGGGTCAACAAGCTCTCGCCCGGCTGTTATCTGACGGCTCGCCCGGGCAGTACACCGAAGGTGCAGGCGTATTGGGATCTGCCTCTCGCGGATTTGCAGTTCGGCGGTCGTCGGCGCTCGCTGGGCGTGACCGCTTTGGACTTACGAGACGAGCTGACGCGTTCGGTGCGGGAACGCCTGGTCTCGGACGTTCCGCTGGGCATTTTTCTCAGCGGTGGCCTGGACTCGTCCATTGTAGCGGCGCTGGCGGCACGCGAGAGAAACGGTGACATCGACACGTTCAGCATCAGTTTCGCGGATCCGAGTTACGACGAATCGGCGTACGCACGCCACGTGTCCCAGACCATCGGTTCGCGTCATCATGAACGCCGCGTGGATGCCGCGGACCTGCTGGCACTCATCCCGCGCCTGGGCGAACTTCTCGATGAGCCCCTCGGCGACGGGTCGCTTATTCCGACCCATCTACTGTCGGCCTTCGCTCGCGAGCACGTCACGGTGGCACTCGGCGGCGATGGTGGCGATGAACTGTTCGGCGGTTACCCAACCTTTCAGGCGGAACGTGCGACTGGCCGGGTGTTGGATCGAATGGGTCCAGGGGTGCGCTCGCTGGCGAAGAAGTTCGCGGGAGCGTTCGCGTCACGCCTGCCCGTATCCACGGCGAACTTCTCCCTCGACTTCAAACTAAAACAGTTTCTTCGCGGCGTAGACACTGACGCTGGCGCCTACCGCCATCAGGCCTGGCTGGGCTCACTGCTACCGGATGAAGTGCCGAACGTGATGTCACCCGCGCTTCATGGCGCGGCGACCGAACATCTTTACGACATCATCGACGACCGGCTGGCCAACTGTTCCGCGTCCAATCGCTGGGACCAGTTGATGTACTTCTATTGCAAGGGCTATCTGGGCGACGATGTGCTCAACAAGGTGGATCGCGCCAGCATGGAAGTGTCCCTGGAAGTGCGCGCACCGTTGCTCGATCGAGAGATCATCCGCCTGGCCTGTGAAGCTGTCCCCGAGCTGAGGGTTCAGGGCTGGACGACGAAACGCCTGCTGAAAAAAGCCGCTCGAGGTCTCGTGCCCGATGTGATCATCGACCGGGCCAAGAAGGGCTTCGGCATGCCCATTGCCCAATGGTTGCGGGGTGAGCTGGGCGAATTCGTGTACGACACCCTGGCGCCAGATCGCCTCAGGGCCGATGGTTTTTTCAATCCCGAAGCCGTGACCACGCTGATTAACGACCACGTCGGAGCCAGGGCCAACAACCGCAAAGTCATCTGGACGTTGCTAGCCTTTCAGACCTGGTACGACCGGGTCCGCTAGGGCCGCGTCCGAAACGACAACGGGCCGCTTCCTTTCGGTTGCGGCCCGCTGGTGGTTTGAAGTTCGACTAGGACGATTGCAGCTGGAGGCTGATGCGGAACGTTGCATCGGTCGCGTCGCCGTCTTTGTCTTTGGGCTTCGGTGAGAAGCGCCAGCGCAACATGCGTTTCTGGATGCAGTTGTCTACGGTTGAGTTGAAGCCGTTGACGCTCGCGCTGACAACGCGGCCGGACTCACCCACGGTGAACTTGAGCGTGACTTTACCGCCAGCGTTCGGGTCGGTCTTGAGCACGATCTTGTGACAGCTGCGCAGACCGTTCATGAACCGATTCTGGATCGTCCGGGTGACGATGCTCGGCGTCAGGTTCTTGGCATCGGTACCGCTGGCGCGTCCACCGAGGCGCACGCGGCTCTTGGGTACGCGCGGCTTCTTCTTTTTGCCGGTGTCCTCGACGCCTTTGCCGACGTTCGGGCCCTTCGCTCGTTCACCGGCTCCGACGCGCCGTGCGCCATCACCGCGCGCAACCCGGTCGCCTTGACCGGCGCCAACCTTACCGACTCGGTCGCCACTGTTCTTGATCGCGCCGATGGTCTTGTCGAGATCCTTGGACACACTCTGGGTGTTGTCACCCTCGGGCCCGGACAGAAGGCCCTTACCGGCGCCAACAGTGATTTGAACCACGCGTTCGACCGCGTCGTCCGAGACTTTCTCCGGGACCTTGTTCTTCTTCGCAGCCGGTTTCTTAGCGGTCTTCTTACCCGGCTTCTTTGTCTTCTTTACGGTCTTCTTGTCGGCCTTCTTCTTGTCGCCGTCCTTCTTGTCCTTGCCCTTTTCATCGGTCTTGGCTTTGACCTTGATGCGCTTGAAGCGAGCGCTCACCTTCTTGGGCTTGAACACCGCCTCGTAAATCTTGTCGGTGCGGTCCTTCTTCTGATCGATGTTGCTGGCGGCGATGGCCACGGCCGCGTGAATAGCCATGGAACAGGCCAGGACCACGGCCAGATGTGGATCGATGCGATCGGCGAAGCTACCGCGCACGGATGCGGGCAGGTGCGGCCGAGGCTGCAGAGGCGGTGCGGATACGAACTGAAACAACAACGTCATCTCACCGACGATGATCTTGCCGCGAGCCGTCTCGGCCAGCGGAATCACCCAACCTTCGCCGCGCTTCTGAGCGTGGGAGCCCTTGAGCGCCGACAAGGTGTAGACCTCGTTGCCGTCAGAGACGCGGCCATCCATGTGCGCGGCGAACTGCAGGGCGTATCGCCCCTCGTGCACGATGAACATGGGCCACTCGCGGGGCAGCCCCTCGATGGGCACCGAGAACGTGCACTTGGCCGACTGGCCAACGGTGATGTCCTCGCGCTTGCGAATCAACCGCTCCTCGACGATTTTGCCGCCGAGAATGATACCGACGCGCAGACTGCGCGGAACCGGCATGCGCCCATGCTGTGGGCCGCGTTGCTGCCCGCGCTGCTGTTGTCGTTGCTGTGGTGGTCTAGCGTTCGCCATTAGAATGGAGACCTCTTTACTGAGTTGAGAATCTTCGGCAGGAAGTCACGCTTGAGCGACTCCCACGCGTAGTTGATGCTCTTGGCCTGAAGTACGTAGACAACGCTGGGGCGCGGCACCTTGCCGCACACGGTGATCACTTTATCGATCACGTACACCTTCTCGCCGTTGCGCTCCTCGATGTGGAAGTTCTTGCCGTCGTCCTTCTTCTTTTCGTCGGTCTCGCAGTCTTCTGCGTACGAAATATTGGGCACGGCCATGAGGGCAAATGCCGCCGCGACAGCGGCGAGTAGGTTGAGTGGCTTTGACATCAGGAGTTCTTCTTTTTCTTTTTCAGCTTCTTGAGGCGCTTCTTTTCTTTCTTGATCCGCTTACGGGTGAGCTTCTGCAGCTTTCTCACCTTCTTCTGGTTCGTCTTCGCCAGGCGGGCGTAGTCGTCGAACTGGGTCTTGGCCTTCTGTAGCCGTGACATGGTCGACAGGTTCGCCGTGTTGGCCAGGGGGAACGGGTCGGCGTCCAGGTAGAGCACGCCGAGATTGAACACAGCGTTGGCGTAGTTCTTGTCAACGAACAACGCTTTCTTGTAGTAGTACTCGGCCTTCTTGAGCAGGTCCCGGCGCTTGCTCTTGCTCAGTGCCGCGTCCGCCGAGCGTCCGCGATACGCGCTCGCAAGGTTCGTGTACGAGCCGGCTGTCTTCACCTTGAGGGTCAGCACCAGCTTCTCGAACAGTTTCTGCGACTCGGGGTAGAGCTTGTTCTCCAGTTGATGCGCGCCCAGGTTGAGGATCGCGCCTTTGTGGTTCGAGTCGAGCTTGTTGACCACCGTGGCGAATGCTTTGGCGGCGAGCGCTTTGCGATTCGTCCGGTTGTAGATAAGGCCCAGGGTGTAATACAGGCCCGGATGCTTCTCGGCCTTCGCCTTCTTGGCCCGGTCCCGCAGCACCATCGTCAGCAGAACCTCGGCGGTGTCGTCGAGCTTCTTTACGTAGTACGCCTGCGCCAGATAGACGACGGCGCCGATGCTGTTGGAGTAGACGGCCAGTGCGGCTTTGGCGGATGTGATCGCCTGGTTGGGATCGTTTTGCCGCAGCGCGTTCTTCGCCTTGATCAGGTGACGCGTCAGCTCACCTTTGACTTCCGCCATGGTGGGTTCGCGAATCGGTGGCTTGACCTGGGGTGGTGTCGGGATCGCTGTCTTGGTGCCAGCTCCGCCAGCTCCCGTGGTTCCGCCAGCTCCCGTGGTTCCGCCAGCTCCCGTGGTTCCGCCAGCTCCTGTGGTTCCGGTCGTGTTGCCGCTGCCGTCAACAGTCGTCGTCTTGACGTTGTTGCCCAGCTTCGGATCGTTGTCGTTCATGCCAACGGTTTTGACCGAGCCGCTGGAGCCGGTCGCCGTTGTCTTGGACTTCTTGCTCTTGCCGCCACAGGCACCGAGCGCCAACAGCAAGCCAGCAGCCAATGCGACTGCCTTTCCAGCTCCCGACGCAGCTCCCAGCGCATAAGGCGCCGAAAATGCGGAACTCCGGTCCATGGAATCTAAAACGCGCGGGGCTTTACATCGATCTAATGTAGTCATACTTACCCTCCGACCCCCTACGGGCTGGAAGTCCCCTGAATCAGTGGCGCGTGCTGGGCCGGCCATTCACCTGGGAACTCACGGTTCAGATTCTCTAGCGCTTCCTGGACCCAATTGTTGTGCACGCCGGCGGCGCGCGCGGCTTTCACTACGCCGACCCATTGCTCTTTGGCCTTCTTGGTGTACGGAGCCAGAGCATCCTGGACGCCTTGCTCGTACTTGCCGATGACGTCCTGCGACGGGTACTTCCGATCCAGATCAGTCACGTACTTGGGCGTCGGCATCTCGTAGTACTTCTCCGAGTACAGCATCAAGATCTCGCCGTAGCGAACCTTGGCCGCCATGGCAAATTCGGGCACGCCGTACTTTTTACCCACGCCCAGCAGGTAATTGTTCTGGGCTTTCTTGGCGACCTTGTCCAGTTTGCCAATGACGACGGCAACGTGTTTCGCGTTGCGCGCCTTCGTCTTGATCTTGTACGGCTTGTAAACGTTGTCGTAGTAACGCTCGGCATCGACGAGCTCGAACTCGCCCGCCCAGCGCGACGCCTGGGTGTTTTGCGGCTTGCCCACGCGCTCCCACGCTTTGATCGTGTCCTTGCGGTAGCGTGCGACTTCCTTGCGGTAGCGGCGGCCCTTCTTGCTGTACTGCTTGACCATGTCGTAATACGTGTAGACGTAGTCACGCTGGTTGTTCTGCGCAGGCTTGTTGCCCTCGGCCGGGTACGTGGATCTACCGAACCGTCGCCGCCAATTGGCGTACGCCCGTTCGAGCTGGCCGACATCGCCCATGGAGCGATACAGCCGCGCCACCGCCCACAGTGACCGGTCGATTTGGCGCTTCTTCTTCTCTTCCCGAGCGTAGCGACGGTACATCCTGATCGCGCCTTTGAAGTCGCGGTCCAGTTCCTTGAACAGCGCAGCGTTGTAGAGCGCGTCGAGTTTGATCTCGGTGAAGGTCTTTTGCTTCTCACCGGGAACCGCCGGCGGCTTGGTCAGACCGAGCTTCTGGGCCTGGCCAGCGATGCTGTACAGCTTCATGTACGTGGTCACCGCGGTCTTGTAGTCGAACGCGGCCTGATACGACTTGGCCGTCAGATCCAGCGCATTGACGTAGTACGGGCTGACCTTGAACGGCTTGTTCTCTTTGTCCCGAGACTCGGCGCGCTTGGTGAACTCTTTGAACAGGTAGATCGCCGTGCGGTTCTTGCCGCCCTCTTTGTACGCCAGCGCAGCGTTGTACAGAGCCACCGGCCAGTTCTTGTCCGTCGATGGAGCGTTCTTGTAGTAGCGGTAGTAACCCAGACCAGCCTTGACGAAGTCCTTGTCCTTGTAGGCTTTGGCCAGCAGGTCGAACTCCAGGGTCCGGTTCTGGGCTTTGGCCAACTCGCGCTGTTCGTTGGTTCCGCAGCTACCGGCGACGAACCGCGCGTTGGTGTCGCGGTACTTGGTGTCTTCGCCTCGCGCCTTGTGGATGACCAGCATGCCGTCCTTGGCGCGACTGGCTTGCGGCTTGTCACAGAACTTCTTGAGCACGATGTCGAAGCGTTTGATGGCGTCGTCCAGGTGCAGGTAGGCCAGCGAAACCAGTGCGGCGTTCAAGCCCATTTTGGGCGCCGTCTTGGGCTCGTTGACCAGGTTCTGATACTCGTCGTACGCCTTCTGAAGCTCCAGGTGGATCTTCGGAATCGTCTTCTTCTTGATCGGCTTGGGCAGTGCGGTCAGCACCGCGATTCCCGGAATGGTCAGCGCCGACAGTTTTCCCGCCTTGATCTGCAGTTCGGCTTCGGCTTCGTAGGCTTTGACGATCGACTTCGCCGAGTCCTCGAACAGCTCTGTGGACAGGTTGCGGTGGTTGCGCACCCAGCGGTAGTGCTTCACCGACTCCATGTACCGATCGGTGTAGAAGTAGCACTCGGCCAGAGCATGGGTGAATGCGTACACGTGCTCGGACTCTGGGTACAACTTCAAGAAGCTGTCGTAGAGCTTGATCGCTTTGTTGTAGAGGCTCAGGTACTCCTTCTGCATCTCGGCGTCTTTGCTGCCGCCGGCGATGTACTCCTGCTGCTTCTGCGCCGCCGCGCGATGCATGTTGCGGGCTGAGCCGTAGAGCATGCGCAGGGCGATGCGTCGCTGGTTCTGCATGGCCTTGCGGTCTTTTTCGTTGGCCGTGTACCAGGCGGTTCCCGGCGAGTAGCGAGTCGCTAGCTTGCCGCCTTCTTCGTTGGCGCCAGTTTCGTCGCCCTTGGCTTCGTATGCGTCGACGATCTTCTGGTGGACCATCGGATTGTCCCGATGCAGGTGCCACGGCTTACCGATCGCTTTCATGAACGACGCGATGGCTTGGTCGTAGGCCTGGATGTCGGCGAATGCCTGGCCGATGGTGACCCAGACGTCGCGGACGTGCTTCTCTTTGTCGCGGCCTTTGTAGAAGTTCATCGACCGGGAGAACGCCTTGATCGGATCGGTCTCGAGCTCGCCCGTCCACGGGTCGGTCAGCGAAACGGCGATGTACTGCAGGGCCTCATCGCGCAGCTGAATCTTGGGTGTCTTGCCCGATGCGACGATCTTGTCGTAGCGGATGACCGACTTGTCGAACTGCTTGATCGCGTCCAGGAGGAAGTCACGGCGGTAGAACGACCACGCCAGCTTGTACAGCGCTTCTTCGTATAGTGGTGTGCGCGTGTTCGAGGTGACTTTCTTGTACGAAGCGATGGCTTCGTCGAGCTCACCCGGGGTGGCGAAGTGCTGGTCGCCGATGCCGCGCACCCAGGCGTGGCGAATGAGTTCCTTGGCGGCGCCTTTGATCGGCGTGCACTGGCCGTACGGGTTGACCAGGATCTTGGACTTTTGCCGGGCTTCCCACTCGGTCTTGGTCGGCTCCACCGGAGGCTTCTCCAGGGGTTTGTACTTGTTGGAGCAGACCAGCGCCAGGTAGAGCTGCAGGGAGCGTCGCTCGTCCTTGGCAGCTCCGTAGTAGGCAAACAGGTACAGAGTGTTGGCCATCTGCCGATACGTCGGGAACGTGCGAACGATCTGCTCCCACAGGCCGAGTGCCTTGCTGTAGTCCGCGTTGTAGTCGCCCTCGGGGTTCGCCGCCTCTTGTTCGTCGACCTTGCGTTCGGCTTCGTCCAGATACAGATCGGCCAGGCGATACATAGCGTCCGGCGTGAACTGCTGGTGGTTCGGGTGGTCCTTGATGAACTTGATGAGCAGCGCGATCTCGCGCAGGTGCTTGAGCCGCTGGGTCTCTTTGGCGGCGGCCATGCGTTTCTTGTAGCGCTCTTCGAGTTGCTTGCGCCGCTTGTCGTACTCGCGGCGAAGAATCATGCGCATACGCAGATGGTGGCTTCCGGCGGCCTTGGCGTACTTGGCGAAGTCCTTCTCGACCTCTTTCAAGATCGTGCGCTCGACCTGGTTGAGCGGTTTCTTCCGCTGCAGCATTGGCGGCGGCGGAGCCTTACCCGGAAGTGCACCCGGGCCAGCCGGGCGATTGGTGTTCTGAGCCGACACGTCGCCGGGTGCCGGCAACGTGAGCATCGCCGCGACGGCCGCGAGAATGCCTGTCCTGGCGGCTGCGTTCAGGCGGCTCATTTCGACCCACCCTTCTTCTTCTTGTTCGGGTCGTTGACCTCACCAGGCGCCGTTCCCGTGCCCTTGTCGCCGACCTCTTTGAACAGCTTCTTTTCCATCTGTTTCTGCTTCGTATTGCGCTTGCGCTGTTCCTGGCGCTTCTGTTGTTTCTGTTTTCGCTCTTCATCCAGGAATGTGCGGAACTCGTCCTGCAACGTCTGGGTCTCTTTCTGCTTCTGCAGGCGCAGGCGCTTGACGGACTCGTCGGCCGCTTCCTTCTGCGACCAGGTCACGTCGATGACGCCGACGTCGCTGCGGATGAGCACGTCGTAGAGCTTCTTCTTCACCGTCACGAACGAGTCCGACAGGATCTTGCCACCCAGGGTGCGCGACTCTGCTTCGTACTCGAGGAACTCTCGGTTGTAGGCGGCCAGACGGCCCTTCTCGACGCGAACCGAGGCGCGAACTTCCCGAAGCTCGACCTCGACTACTCGGTCGATGCGCTTGTTGGCTTCGTCGAGCTTGAGGGTGATTGAGTTGGCAGTACGTACCAGAGTCGAGATCTGAGTCGCTTTGGTCGAGTCCTTCCCGCTCATGCGCGAGATGATCTTGAGCAGCTGGCGGTGCTCGTCTTCCAGTGCCTGGCGGATCTTCAAGCGCAGGATGCGAGCGCGTTTGGCTACCTGGTCACCGGTGCCGGCGGCGTCTTTGGCGTGCTCACCTTCGCGGCGAATCAGGCGCAGTTCCTTCTTCATCGCGGCGACTTCTTTTCGCCACTTACCGATCGCTTCGTTGAATTTGACCAGATCCTTGGGCTTGGCGCCGGCGGTCTGACGATCCTTGAGATACCGCTCCAGGGCTACCAGGGTCGCTGATGTGTGATCGACGACGACGCGAATTTCGGCGGCGCGCTGATCGATCTTGGTGAACTTGTTACGCGCCTGTTCGATGCGTCGGCCATGGGCCAACTTGGCGTTGGGCAGCAGGGCGAAAGCGTCGGTGAGCTTCTTTCGCTCCTTGCGCAGCCGCTCGAGGGTGCCTTTCTCGGTCCCGTCGGCGTACTTCATGGCCAGCTTGCGCAAGCGCTGGGCTAGCTGGGTGCGAAGCTTGAAGATCTCTTCCATGACTTCGACGCCGCGGGTGCGTTTCGCCGCCAGCTTGGGGAAGACGTTGACGCCGGCGGACTTGGTGAGCGCTTGCTCGAGCCGCTTGATCGTACGCTCCGCCGTGGCGATTTCGTCTTTGATCTGCCCCAGGTCCGTTTCGATGGTCACGACTCGCGTGACGTCCGGCTGCGCGCGGATCCACGATGCGGCCACGGGGGGAAGCGTTGTTTGGGTCTTGAGCGTTTCGGATACACGGCCGGTGATCTGCGCGAAGAACTTTTTCGGGTCTTCGTTGGCCGCAATGATCTTGCCCAGCTCGTCGTGCGGCTTGGTGAAGATGCCCTTGGTACTCGTGAACACCTTGAGCGCTTTGTCGTACTCTTCGGCGCTGTTGCCCTTGTTGCTGATCGAGAGCTTCTGCGCTTTTCGAATGCGCAGGTTGCCCTCCAGGATGCGCACCTCGGGCATCTTGGACGAATTGGGATCGGTGAGGGCTAGCAGGCCCAGGGCACGCAGGGCTTTGTCGAACTGCTTGTGTTTGACGTAGACCCACGACACTTCGTACAGAGCGTCTTTGAACAGGTCCGAGCGCCGCGATACACGCAGGTAGTAATCGATGGCTTTTGACGGCTGGTCGCGCTCGTAGTGCACGCGGCCCAGGGCCATGAACGCCAATTCGATCACGCGCTTCGCGCCGCGTTTCGTCGACTTCATCTTGGTGATCGCACGGAACTTCTTGGCGGCGGCGCCGAGCTTCTTGAGTGCCACGTGACTCGTGCCGATGAAATACTGCGCCTGGAAGTAGTACTTGGACGACCGGGGCACAGTCTTGAAGTAGCTGATGGCGTCGCTGAACTTGTCGGAGAAGTATGCGTACTTGCCCTGGACATAGGGGACCGACGAGCGTCGTTTGCTGGCCGGAACGTTCTTGAGGGCAGCGAGCCAATCGGTGACCTTCGTCGTGTCTTTCAACCGCAACGACAGCTCGATCAAGCGCTCCAGACCCTGTTGGTAGAACTTGCTGCTCGAACCGACGTCGGTGATTAGCTTCTTGAAGTAGGTGCGGGATGCGACGTTGTCGCCCTTCTGGAACAGCGACTCACCCAGATAGTACAGGGCCTCGTCGAACTGCTTGCTCTTGGGAAACTGCTCGACGAAGTCGTAGAGCATGACCGCGGCGTCGTCGAAATTCCCGACACCAAAAGCGACCTGGGCATCGACCAGTCGGCGGGTTGCGAGATCGCTGCTGACGGCGCGCTTGCGTGGTGACTGGACACCAGAGGATATCTGCAGCACCTCGGCGTCGAGCTTCACGAGCCTGCGGGCGATCTTGTCGACTGCATCGGCGTGCGCTACGTGCGCAGTCGACGCGACGAACACTCCGGCGACGATAGCCGCGACGCCGTTCTTCCACCTGACGTGGGCACGGGGGCTACTGCCAGGCATGGCTACTTTCCGCCGCCCCGCGACTGGGTGACTTTGAAGTCGACCGCCGGGCGTTTCTCCAGCGGGGTCGTGGAACCACCGCGCTCGAAACCAACGACCTCGATACGGGTATCCTTACCCTCTGAGGCGGTGAACGTGTGGCTGGAACGCACGCGGAAGCGGTACTTGTTGAGGTACTTGAACACGCCGTAACCGTGACCACGGTAGATCGCGAACACGCTAATGGTGTGGCTACCTGGGGCGATGGGGCCCGTGAGTACGTCGAGGGTCTTGGGCAACGTGCCCGAGTCGGACGTACGCGCGAAGATCTGCGTGCCGTCCAGGGCGTAAATGAGTTTGATCAGGCGGAACGAGCCGCCCATCTTGTTCTTGTGAACCAGGGTCGCGCGTGCGCCGATGCCGCCGCCAAGCACCGCTTCTTTGAGCATGCCGACGCGAGCCTTTGCCCGCCACGCCCGCTCTTTGAGTGCCTGAACTCGTTGTTCGAGGCTGCGCAAGCGAAGGTTGATCGGTACCGGTGCGCCGGCGTTTTCACCTGCACCAGCGCCGGGTGCGCCGGTCGGGTTTGGCGTTCCGTTCGCGCCCGGGGTTCCGTTCGCAGGGGGATCTGCTTTGGGATCCGTCGTCGGATCGGTTTTGGGATCCGCTTTGGGATCAGCGGCTGGATCGGTTTTGGGATCCGTGCTCGGTGGATCCTTCTTCTTGTCGTCCACCTTTGGATCGCCGGCTTTGGTGTTCGTATTTCCCGGCTGCGCTACCGCACTGTTCGGCATGCTGAGCGCAAAAAAGGTGAGCGCAATGACGCCACAAAAGGCGCCGCGTTTCGCGATCCTGACTGAGTGCATTTTCACTCCCCCAACGTTCTCGCGGATCGGCGGGACGACGGCCAACGCGCGGACTGGTTTCTTCATATTATGTTGTAACATCGGCCTCTTGCAGCGGCAACCTTGGGCCTGGATCAACGGATCAATCCGCATACGCAAGTGATCGCGTCGCTCTTCCGGAAAGAACTCCCACACGTGTTTCTGGGTCGTCCCCGAAACAGTCAGAACGAGGCAGCGATCACAGTTCGCGCTTCGAAACGTATTTCCAGAGCTCTTCGAGTACCGCTTTTACACCTTCACCGGAGGCCGCACTGATTAGGTGAAGGGAGACGCCCCGTTGTTCAAATTGACTGACCATGTCCGTCGATCCGTCACGGGTATCTGTGAGGTCCATTTTGTTAAGCGCCACTACTTGTGGCTTCTCCGCCAGGTGGGGCGCGTAGTTCTTGAGTTCGGCGTTGAGCGTGTCGAAGTCCTTCACCGGATCCCGCTCGGGGCCCGCTAGTTCGCTCATTTCAACGATATGGAGCAGAACACTGCAGCGCTCAACATGTTTGAGGAAGCGGTGGCCCAGCCCCTGCCCCTCGGCTGCACCCTCGATCAACCCGGGTATGTCCGCGACCACCATGCTGCGTTCGTCACTCAATTTCACAACGCCCAGGTTCGGCGCCAGGGTGGTGAACGGGTAGTCGGCAATCTTGGGTCGGGCTCGCGAGATCTGAGCAATAAGTGTGGATTTTCCAACATTTGGATAGCCCAGGAGGCCGACCTGGGCGAGTAGCTTCAGCACCAGCTTAAGTGAACGTTCCTCACCCGACGTGCCTGGCTCGGAGGTCCGCGGCGCCTGGTTCCATGGGGTCTTGAAGTGGATGTTGCCTCGACCTCCATGACCGCCCTTGGCTACTACGAGCTCATCGTGCGCTTCGGCCAGGTCGCCCAGCTGGTCGCCGGTCTCTTCGTCGACGATGACGGTGCCCACCGGAACGCGCAGGATCAGATCCTCGCCGTTCTTGCCGTACTGATCTTTGCTCCGACCGTCTTCCCCGCGGGTGGCCTTGTAGCTACGCCGATATCTGAAATCGAGCAGCGTGTTGAGCTGTGGGTCCGCGACGAAAATGATGCTCGCACCGTGTCCGCCGTCGCCGCCGGACGGACCACCACGCGGAACGTGAGATTCGCGGCGGAATGCAACACAACCATTTCCGCCGTCGCCGGCCTTAACGTGTATCTTCGCTTCGTCGATGAACTGCATGGTCCAGGTCGCCAAGCATGGCACGTATCGTCTCGTTTAGTCGCCTTCTCGTGCGCACTGTTGGTGATCCTGCGCTGCGGCGCCTGATCCCGATTTACTGCGGCCTTGGAATACTCGTCAGTATCGTGTTCGGACCGGCGGGAATGTCGTCGTCGTCGGTGATTCAGGGCATGGATGTCTCGCCTCGGTTCCGTATCGGTATGTGGCTCGCATGGTTCGTGCTCGTGGCCGGTCCGATTCGGCTGTTGTTCCACACGCGCCAGGCGCTCTACCTGCGCTCGATGCCCGTCGCCGCCCACGTCCATTGGTTGCTCCTGGGTTCGCTGGCCCTGTTGATCCAGTTGCCGTGGACCTGGTTGTGGCTTCGTGGCGACGGTGCCGTGGGCGCGCTGACCGCGACGTTGACGGCGACCGCCGTGTGCACGCTCTCGGCCCTGACCGCTCGCAATTGGCTCGAGCGGTTCCTCGTGCTCGCCGCCCTGGCGGGGGTCGTTGCGATCATCATGGTCGATGGGCCGTGGTGGCAGCTGCCCGTGGCGTCGGCGATCCTGTTCGTGTTGGCGGTTCCGGCGGCGTGGCAGCGTGCTCCCGAGCGCGGTCGGGTCGTCGACCTATCGCGATTGGCCGCGGGACGACTCGGGTTGTTTTCCGTCTATGTCGCCGCCGTCGTTCGCCAGCGAAGCTCGAGTTTGGCCCGGGGCGCGGTACTCACGGCGGTGGGCGGCGCTCTCACCGGGCTGATCGCGCGCAATAATCAAATCGTCTCGGGCAGCAGTGTCACCGTGCTCGCGTTGGTGTTCACCGCCATCATGGTGACGATGGCTGCGGCGATGGTCGTGGGTCCGGTGATGGACGCGGAACGATCCATGCGCTGGTTGTTGAATGCGACTGGCACATCGCCGGGGCGGCGCATGCTCGCGAGCGCCGTGGTCTGCGCGGGCGCTGCCGCGGCCTACGCCGGTGTGTTTGCTGGCCTGTTGATCTGGATCGCTCCGGTGTCGATGGCGACCGCCGTCCGCGTTACCGGAGCGGTGGTATTCCTTGGCGCCTGCATCGGCATGATCGAGTTGCGCTGCGCCCGCTGGGCCGAACGGCCCGACGGTATCGACGGCGCACGACTTGTCTCCGCGACCGTCGGGGTCGTCCTGGTTATGTGCGTGTTGTTGGGTTTCCTGGGCGAATGGGCCCTGATCGCCATAGCCGGTGGCGCGCTCAAGCTGACCTTCGGCAGCGTCGACCACACGTTGGCGACGCCGGTGGGAAGGCGGTGGTTTCGGTGACGGTGATCCTCGACGTGACTGGTGTAGCCAAGAAGCTCGGTCGCCAGAAGGTGTTGCGCGACGTGACGCTGGCCTGCGCCGCCGGTGAATCCGTTGCGGTGTATGGCGGTAACGGTGCGGGCAAGTCGACGCTGCTACAGATAATCGCCGGCGTGCTCGTACCCGATCGTGGTGCGGTGACCTTGTGCGGTGAGTCGATCATCGGTCGCCATGTACGTGGCCGCAGGCGCATGGGCTACGTCCCAGAGGCGGCCAACCCACCCGACCATCTCACGGTCAGCGAGTTACTCGCCGTCACGAGCTCGCTCAAGCAAGCGGCCGCGGTCAGCGCGGAGGTACGCACGCTGATAGGCATCGACGCGTTTGCACATAAATCCATTGGGCAACTGTCGCTGGGAGAGCGACGCCGGGCGTGCCTGGCAGCAGCACTCGTGGGCGAACCGGCGTTGCTCGTGCTCGACGAACCGACCAACGGCCTGGATGCCAGTGGTGTCGATATGCTCGTTGGCGTGTTGAAACAACACTGTGAGCTCGACGGCGCGGTGCTGCTTGCGACACACGATCGCAGCTTCGCCAAAGCGATCGGTGCCATGGAGCTAGAATTAGCCGAGGGAGTGGTACGGGCAACGTAAGAAAGCCCTGCCGGACGGCAAGGCTTTTCGCGAATGGTCTCGCGATGGTTCTGTAGAGCGGGCGAGCTTAGCTCTGTGCGACCGGGTAGATCGACACGCGCTTCTTGTCGCGACCCTGGCGCTCGAACTTGACGCTGCCGTCGATCAACGCAAACAGCGTCCAATCTTTGCCGACACCGACGTTCTCGCCCGGGTGAATCCTGGTTCCGAGCTGGCGCACCAGGATGTTGCCTGCTTTGACGATTTGACCGTCGTACCGTTTTACGCCGCGACGCTGCGCGTTGGAGTCGCGCCCGTTACGTGTAGAACCTTGACCTTTTTTATGAGCCATCTGTTCGTACCTTCCTAAGGAGAGACAACGTCGTCGATGCGCACCGTCGTGTAGTCCTGACGGTGGCCGTTCTTGCGTCGGTAATCTTTGCGACGCTTGAACTTGAAGACGATCAACTTGTCGCCCCGACCATGCTTGACGATTTCGGCGTTAACGCTCGCACCATCGACCAACGGTCGACCTACGGCCACGCTCTCGTCATCCGCAAGCAGCAGGACCTTGTCAAAACTGACCTGGTCGCCGACTTCGCCCGCGAGTTTTTCGACCGAAACCGACATGCCGGGCTCGACTCGATATTGTTTTCCACCTGTTTCAATGACCGCGTACATCGGCTCAACCTCGTGATGTTTGAGAGCTTTACCCTCAAATTGGTAAGGAATCGGGGAGTTTAGTCACGAGCCGCGTGAAATCAAGACAAAACTGGATCATTCCGCGTGGATACAGTTGCTCCGGAGTGGGCGCACCATAACCCCTTGTGATTATGGCCTATTCTGTCGACAGGGATCCGCGGAGAGATTCGGTGTACGGCCAGCGAGCCACGCCTGTGTCCGTAATGATCGCCTCGATCAGATCGCTGGGGGTGATGTCGAACGCCGGGTATTTGCCGACCGCGCCCTTCGGGGCGATCTGCGTGCCGCCGATCGTGAACATTTCGCTGCCCGCTCGTTCCTCGATGGGAATGTCATCGCCGGTGGCTGTCTCCAGGTCGATCGTCGAGGTCGGCGCCGCCACGTAGAACGGAACGCCGTGGGTGTGGGCCGCCAGAGCGAGACCGTACGTTCCTATCTTATTGGCAACGTCGCCATTGGCCGCGATGCGATCGGCGCCGACGACGATGCAGCCGATGTCGCCGCGACGCATCAGAAACGCCGCCGCTGAGTCTGGAATGATCGTTACGTCGAATCCTTCCCGTTGCAATTCCCACGCGGTCAGGCGCGAGCCCTGCAGGTACGGCCGGGTTTCGTCGGCGATTACCTTGAGGCGTTTGCCCTGGGCCTTGGCCGTGCGCAGTACGCCGAGGGCCGTGCCATAGCCGCCGGTCGCGAGGCCGCCGGCGTTGCAGTGGGTGAGCACCGTGGCGCCATCGGGAATGAGCTCCGCGCCGTTTTCGCCGATGCGTTTGCACATGGCGATGTCTTCGGCGTGAATCGCCTGGGCGCGCAGCTCCAGTGCCTGGGCTACGCCATCGACTCCGTCTGCTTCCAACGCCACGAGCATGACGTTGCGCATTTGAGCCAGGGCCCAAAACAGGTTCACCGCGGTCGGACGGGTTTGCGCCAGTTGCTCGCTCACCTCGTCGATGGCGGCACGAAATTCCATGGCGGTCGGTTTGGGGTCACGTTTGACTAGATCGATGGCTGCGAGGGCGACACCGTAGGCGGCGGCACAACCGATTGCCGGCGCGCCGCGCACGTGCATGTCGCGAATCGCCGTGGCGACCGACCCGCTGGTTTCGCACTTCAACCACGTTTCTTCCAACGGAAGCCGCAGCTGATCGATCAGATACAGCACGCCCCGACTCCAACGAAGTGGGCTGAAAACCTCGTCTGCCATCCTGCTAGCTTAGCCCAAGAACTACTCGGGCTCGCCAAGCAGGCGGCGCAAAATCTCGTTGACCATCTTTGGGTTCGCCTGACCGCGAGACTTCTTCATGACCTGGCCGACGAAGAACCCGAGCAAACCCGTCTTACCGGCGCGATACTGCGCGGCCTGCTTGTCGTTGCTGGCGATCACCTCGGCCACCATGCCTTCGAGGGCCGACGAGTCGGTAATTTGTTTGAGGCCTTTACGTTCGACGATGGCACCCGGATCGTCGCCGCTCGCGAACATGTCGATGAGCACGTTCTTGCCGATCTTGCCGCTGATGGTGTCTTCGTCCACCAGCTTGACCAGCGCGGCGAGTTGAGCTGGAGTGACTCTGCACTCGGCCAGAGATGTGTCGGCGCGGTTGAGTTGATTGAGCAACTCACCGAGCATCCAGTTGGCGATTGTCTTTGCCCCTGTCGGTGCACCGTAGGCCACGACTGCGGCGTCGAAGTACTGTGCGAGTTGCCGGTCGGCGCTCAACGTTCGCGCGTCGTCGACGGACACGCCAAGCTCACCGGTGAAGCGCAACATCTGTTGAACGGGCAATTCGGGCAGTTCTCCGCGGACGCGTTCGATCAGCTCGTCGGCGACATTCAGCGGCGGCAGGTCCGGGTCCGGGAAATATCGATAGTCGTTGGCTTCCTCTTTGCTGCGCATGGAGTGAGACACACCCGCGTCGGCGTCCCATAAGCGCGTCTCCTGGGTCACGGTGCCGCCACCTTCGATCAGCCGCGTTTGCCGCGCGATCTCGTGAGTGATCGCCTTCTGCACGAACTTGAAGGAGTTGATGTTCTTGAGTTCGGTGCGAGTGCCGTACTCGGTGGCGCCGTGTTTGCGGATCGACACGTTGGCATCGCAGCGCAAGTGGCCACGCTCCATGTTGCCCTCGCAGATATCCAGGTGCTTGACCAACTGGTGCAGGGCGCGCATGTAGTCGGCCGCTTCTTCGGCGCTGCGAATGTCGGGCTCACTCACCACCTCGCACAGGGGAATGCCGGCTCGGTTGAGATCCACCAGGGACACGGGGCCGTGGTGGTTGTTCTTGCCCGCGTCCTCTTCCAGATGAATGCGAGTGAGTTTCACCTTGTGAGGTTTGCCTTCGAAGAAGAACTCGACGGCGCCGTGTTCGCACAGGGGTTCGTCGTACTGGGAGATCTGGTAGTTCTTCGGCTGATCCGGATAGAAGTAGTGCTTGCGCGCGAACCGCGAGCGATTGCGGATGGTGCAGCCGGTGGCCAGGCCCAGACGTAGCGCCAGCATGAGTGCTGCGTGGTTGAACACGGGCAGCGACCCGGGCAGTCCGAGCACCGTTGGATCCGTGCACGAGTTTGGTCGCGCGCCAAACTGCGGCGCCGACGCGGAGAAGGCCTTGGTCGCCGTGTTCAGTTGCACGTGCACTTCCAGACCAATGACCGCTTCCCAACTCATGGCAGCTCCGGTCGGGTCACTGGCAGTCCCGCCTCGCGCTCGTAGCAGGCGGCGACTTGCAGCAGAGTCATTTCGTCCAGCGGGCGACCCAGCAACTGCATGCCGATGGGCAAGCCGGCCGTGGTCTGGCCACATGGAACGCTCATACCGGGCAGGCCGGCCAGGTTGCAGCTGAGGGTGAACACATCGGCCAGGTACATTGCCAGTGGGTCGTCGGTTTTTGCCCCGATGGGGAACGCGGGGGTCGGCGATGTTGGCGACAGCAGTACGTCGACTTTGGCGAATGCTTGATCGAAGTCGCGTTTGATCAATGCGCGGATCTGTTGGGCCTTGCGGTAGTAGGCGTCGTAGTAGCCCGAGCGCAATGCATACGTTCCGAGCATAATGCGTCGCTTGACCTCGGCGCCGAACCCCGAGCCTCTGGATTGGCGGTACATGTCGAGCAGGCTCGCCTCGCTGGTGCTGCCCGCCGGAACACGCACGCCGTAACGAACGCCGTCGTATCGCGCCAGGTTCGAGGATGCCTCGGCAGGGGCGATGATGTAGTAGGCCGCCAGGGCGTGGCTTGTGTGAGGTAGCGAGACTTCGGCCACCTTCGCGCCGGCGCGTTCGAGTACTTCAACCGCCAGGCGAACCGCCGCGGTGATTTCAGGATCGGTTCCGTCGGCGAAGTACTCAGCAGCCAGGCCGATGGTGAGGCCGGCGACGCCTTTGTCCAGACCATCGCGATAACGCGGGACGTCTTGCTCGATGGACGTTGCGTCCAGCGGGTCGAAGCCGCACAGAGACTCGAGCACCAGGGCAGCGTCCTCAACCGTGCGTGTTAGCGGTCCGACTTGATCCAATGAAGACGCGAACGCGATCACGCCGTAGCGCGATACTCGGCCGTACGTAGGCTTGATGCCGACCGTGCCGCACAAGGCGGCGGGCTGGCGGATGGAACCGCCGGTGTCGGTGCCGAGCGATGCGGCGCACATACCCGCGGCGACCGCGGCTGCGCTACCACCGGATGAACCGCCGGGCACTCGAGTCACGTCCCATGGGTTGCGGCAGACTTTGAACGCGGAGTTTTCGTTGGACGAGCCCATGGCGAACTCGTCCATGTTGAGTTTGCCCAGCATGACCGCGCCGGCGTCGTGCAAGCGCCTCACCGCCGTTCCATCGTAGGGTGGAATCCAGCCGTCGAGAATCTTCGACCCTGCCGTAGTTGTGACGTCCTTTGTCACCAGGATGTCCTTGAGCGCGATGGGCACCCCGGCCAGTGGGCCGACGTCGTCACCGCGACCGATGGCATCGTCTATCTCTGCGGCCCGAGTTCGAGCCTGTTCGCCGGTCACCGTCAGGTACGCACCAATTTGGCCGTCGACCCGATCGATTTGCGCCAGGTATGCGTCGCAGATCTCAACCGCGCTGAGCTCGCGCGCGGCGATCCTACGCGCCTGGTCGGCGGCGGACAGGTATAGCAATTCGTCAGCGCTAGCCATGACTCTTTGCGCTGATGATGTGTGGGACGCGGAAGCTGTCTTCCGCCGCGTCTGGTGCCTGATCCAGGGCGACTTCTACGGGCAAAGATTCGGCCGGCTCGTCCGGGCGTAGTCGCAGTTCCATGGGGACCGCATGAGTCATGGGCTCGATTCCCGAGGTGTCCACCTGCTGCAGTGACTGCATGTGATCCAGGATCGCCGTGAGGTCGGTCCCCAATCGTTCGGTTTCGTCAGCCGTCAGTTCGAGGCGCGCGAGCAGCGCGATCTCTTCGACGTCCGAGGGCTTCAGCGCATCCATGGCCCGCGTTTTACCACGGGCGTGGTGTCGTGGCTCGACGTGTAGACCAGGACCACCAAACGGGCGGGGCTAAACCCGGCCCCTACGTTTGTTGGGACCACGTTCGTCGGGTGAATCTTGGACTACGAGTCGGCTTCGCCGGCGGGAAGTACGTTCATCATCTGAGAGACCCGGTCGGTGCTGGCTGACAGATACTTGTCGGCGATAGTAGCCGCCGCGTCCGCGTCGCCTTTTTCCAGGGCGGTGATCAACTCTTCGTGGTGCGCCGCCGCGACAGCCGGCGAGTCCATCAAGTTCTCCAGCAGCGGCATGTGAGACTTCACCGCGTCGCGCACTGTATTGATGAGCAGTCCCATGACCCGGTTGTTGGTCGCGGTGGTGAGCGCGATGTAGAAATCGAAATCGAGTTGAAACGCGTCGCTGGGCGAAATATCTGGTCCCGCAGCCTTGGCTGCGATTTCGCGCAGAGGGCCCAGAGCGGTGCCCTCGATGCGGGTGGCCGCCATGCGGGCGACTTCGCGGCCGAACACCTGGCGAAACTCCAGGACGTCGCGGATGATCGTCGGGTCGGATCCGGCCATCGGCACCAGGTGAGCTATCAGCTCGATGCCGGCGGTCTCCATGTAGTTCTGGACTCTGGTGCCGTCGCCCTGGCGGATGCGAACCAGGCCCAGATGCTCGAGCTTTTTGAGCGCTTCGCGCAGGGAAGCCCGGTTTACGCCCAGGGTCTTGGCCAGTTCGCGCTCCGGAGGCAGCTTGGCTCCGGGTGGATATTCGCCGGTAAGTATCAGCGATCGCAGCTGTTCGACGATCTCCTCCGCGACGCGCTGCTTCTCCACCGGTTTGAGCATGAACCTTGGACACTGTAACAGAGACGGCGTTCGGTTTGCTGGAAAGGCCCGGCGCCATTGCCTGGACTCAGGGCTTTTTTGCCTACCCGCTTGGGGATTAGAGTTGTGGCATGGTAACCGCTCCCTCCCTGGGATCGCTGCCACCACAGGCGATGATGATGAGCGCTACAACGGACCAGGCAGCACCGGCTGCCAACGGAGTCACGACCACGGTCATCGCCGACGGCGACGACGGCGGTGGCTATCTCATGCTCGAGTCTTCGGAGCTGTCCGAAGACGGTGGCTTCCTCGGTGGCAACATCTTCTTCGAGGTCGCCGAAGAATTCACCCTGCAGCTGTCTCGTAGCGGTGCCGATTCCATGCGCGTTCGAGTTCGCGTCGTCGAGATCGAACGCGGTGACGAGCCCGGAATGTGGGTGGAATTCGTGGACGTCGGCGATGTCGAGCGCAAGAAGCTCGGCGAATTGATCGCCTCCAAATAGCCGATTATCCGGCTCACACGGCGAATTAGAACGTGACGTGAATGAGCGTGCGCGACGTCGCTGATGCGCGCTAGCGTTTTCGCCGGAACATTCCACCCGACGCTTTATCTTTGCTCTTGCGCCCTTCCATCACGCGCATCTCGGTGAGCGCGCCCTGGTGGTTGGGCTCGTACTCGAGCACTTTGCGGAAGCACTCGAGCGCGGTTTCCTCTTTGCCATCGGCGTTCGCAATCTTGCCGCGGTAGTAGTAGGCCGGTACGCATTTTGGCTGCAGGCTGATGGCCTTGCGGAAGCCCCGGCGCACTTCTTTGCCGATCGCTTTCTTGTCGTCCGCCGCACTCCACATCGCCCAAGCCTGCAGCGCATGATGCTCGGCTTCGTCGGGGTTCAGCTCCACTGCCCGCTGAAACTGCGCTAGCGCTTCCCGAAACTGGCTCCGACGCAGAGCCATGGTGCCGAGCTGATAGGCTTCTTCGGCGCCGAACAGCCTGCCGGCGAGTTCTTCGGCCTCGGCCTGTTGGGCCCGCAAGGCACGTTCGCCACCCGCCGCGAGGGTCTCGGTGTATTTGCTGCGTTTGCCCCGGTCGCTCAGGATCGCGAAACCGCGGTTGATCTCGGCGAAGATTTGTTGGGCGGCGTCGCTCAAATCATCCAGGCCCAGGGCGCGCAGGCGGTCGGGGTGTAGGTACTTGGCGAGCCGGAAGTAGGAGCTTCGAAGCTCCTCTGCGGTTCCATCCGCTGTAATTTCAAGTAATTGGAAGAGACCCAGGTCATCGTGAAGCTCCTGGGCTTTACGCGCGACCAACGCGCGGACCTCGTTGGGATCGATCCGCGGACCGTTGGTTTTGCGTTGTTTGACGGCGCCCAGCGCGCGGCGCGGCTCCGCTCGAGCTGGCGCCGGCTGGGCAGTTGGCGCGGGTGGCCCGCCCTGGGCTGTCGGCGTGATCACTGGGGTGGGAGCGCGCACTGGTGCTGGCTGTTGCGGTGTTGCCGGTGTTGCCGGTTCGTCCGGTTTGGGAGGCGCTGAAGAAATCACCGCACCCTCATCGGACTCTTCGTTAGCGTCTGGCTCCGCGGCGTCTGGCTCCGCGGCGTCTGGCTCCGCGGCGACCGGTTCTGCGGCGACCGGTTCTGCGGCGACCGGTTCTGCGGCGACCGGTTCCGCGGCGTCTGGCTCCGCGGCGACCGGTTCTGCGGCGACCGGTTCTGCAGCGACTGGTTCTGCGTCCGGTGGGTTCGCCGCGCGCTCGGCGGGGGCGCTCCCAGCTTGCGCGGCGCTAATACAGTTCGTCGCCACCAGTGTGTAGACAACAGCCATCGCCCGCTTGTCGTCGACGCTCTTAACCGTCTCGAGAAACTGCTCGAGGTTGGTGGCTGGACGCAGGTGTTCGATGACCTGGTTTTCCACATCGTCGAAACCGAAAGGTGCCAGCGCCGCGTCTCCGCTCAACTGAAAGTGCCGGTCGCCCATCACCGCGAGCTCCTGGCGGAGTCGGCGATCGTTGTAGTGAGTCACCAATCCCCGAAAGATGAACCAGCGAATATCCAGCGGTCGAGTTCCGGCCTCAATTGGCAACTGTGGCTCGTTATCGAGGGATAAGGTCGCGTCGGTGAGCGCGAATATTCTCACCGCCTGGCGCGCGAAATGGCGTTGGCGAAGGTCGGCGACTGCGTCCGGTTTTAACTTCGCGACTTCGGCTAGCACATCCAATTGGGACAGACTTTTGTCTGCAGCCAAACGACGGATCGTCTCGCCGACGTGGGTGCGATTGACCAGTCCTGCCCCGATGGCGATTCGTCCAACCGTATCCGCGGGCGCCGGGCTGCTCGCAGCGACGACGGTTCCTTCATGGAAGCGTACTTTGTAGTCACGGCGCGCCTCGGTGAGGGTCAGCTCGCCCGTGAATCGCTTTGTCGCGATCCTGTAAATCGTCCGGACGAAGGGGCGGTCCCGGACGTGTCCGCTAGCAACCTGGGCCACGATTCTGTCTCGACGGCTACCCGAGTCCCTGCATGAGCTGAGGTCTGACCATGATGTCTTCGAGTCCGATAACGAAACCGAGTCCAACGACGAGCGCGACCGCTGCGCCAAAATATGCCAAATACTTCCAGGCCAGGGAGCCGGTGGATTTGCCGCTTACACGTAGGCCAACGTAAACGATCGCGAAAATGGCGATCGCCGCGACCACGAGCCCCGTTGCCAGCGAATTGCTGACAGTGTAGCCCCACCAGCCCGCCGCCAGACTACTGCTCACTAGTTCCACAAACTAAGCATGTCTATGGACCCAGCAGTTTGTCAAACGTAGGTTGCGATTCAGCTGACCAAGACCTGTGGATCACACGCCAGTGCGCTACAATTAACGCCTCGATGAGCTCATCGTTCCCGCTGGATGGAATGCGCGTCCGCTTTGCTGGCTCCACCGATGTCGGCCGGAAGCGCGATCACAACGAAGATTCGATCTATCTGCCGTCCGACGTACGCTTGGCTATCGTCGCCGATGGTATGGGCGGGCACGCCTCAGGTGAGGTGGCGAGCAAACTGGCGGTGGACACCATCATCGACTACTTCAATGACACGGCCAGCGCTCAACCGCTGACCTGGCCATACAAGGTAGACCGAGATCTCGCGGCGGACGTTAACAGGATGACGACGTCCATCATGCTCGCCAACATAGAGATTCATGAGAAAGCAGCGCGCGATGCCTCGTGCAAGGGCATGGGTACGACCGTCGATGCGATCAACTTCCTCGATGACACTGTCGTGGTTGGCCACGTTGGTGACAGTCGCGTCTATCGCCTGCGCGACGGCAAGCTGACTCAGATTACCGAAGATCACTCGCTCATCAACGACTACATCAAGATGAAGCGTGTCACCGCCGAAGAAGCCGAAGCCTGGCCTCATAAGAATGTCATCGTGCGCGCCCTGGGCATGAAAGACACGGTACAAGTGGACATCGTCACCACCACGCCAAAGGTGGGCGACTCCTACTTGCTGTGCTCGGACGGCCTGACCGATATGCTCAAGGATGATCAGATCGAGTACATGCTGGGCAAGGCGACGGATCTGGATGCATGCGTGGACGAGCTCATCACCGCCGCCAACGAAGAGGGCGGCGTGGACAACATCACGGTCGTAATCGCGCGCGTCGAGCCGCCATGATGCGCTGGATAGTGGTGCTGATGGCAGCCGTGTTGTTTGCGCTGCCTGCTGCCGCTTGCAGCAAAGAAAGCAAGAAGAAGAAGGCCGAGGACCCGCTCAAGGTCGACCCGGCCGAGCGCGACCGCGGTTTGCGAGCGTGTAAGGCCTACGCCGAGCGCGTGTGCCGCTGCGCAAAGACCAACAAGACCAACGAGAACAACGAGACCAACAAGACGTACAACGCGTTCAAGAAGCTGTGCGACGAGGCCGAAACTCACAAGACCAGTCTGCAGATGGTCATCGATACCATCGCCAGCGATCAAGTCGACAATCGTGAGCGCGTCATGTTGATCAAAGGTGCCCGGCGTACGATTGAGACCTGCTTCGCCGCGCCGACCAAACTGGATGAACGCGCCTGTCCGGTGGCGCCGCGGAAGCGTTCGAGCGACTAACTAGTTTTGACGACTTGCTCGTTGGCCACGATGCTGCGTTCGACACGTGCGCCGTCGGCCACACGCGCGTTGGCCCATACCACGCTCTGACTGACGATCGCGTTTGCGCCCACGGTTGCGTTGCGACCGACCACCGTGTCGGGACCGATGATTGCTCCGGAGCCGATGCGCGCCCCCGCGCTGATACGAACCGGTTCACGGATCTTGGCGCTGGCGTCCACGTGCGCCTCACTGTCGATTCCACCGAGTGGTCCCGGAGGGTAGGGGATCGTGGCTCCTCGCAGCACGTCGATGTTGCTCTGTAGATAGCGCTCCGGCGTTGAATGTTCGGCGAAATAACGATCGCCGTCCGCGATGTACGCGCCCACCTTGGCGCCGTCGGCAATCCACGGCGCATATCCCTGGCGCAGGGAGCACGACTCGCCATCTGGCAGGCGACGGATGATCGATGGCCGCGTGACGTGAATCCCGCAGAACATGTGGCGCCCCTTGCCCCAGAACTCCTGAATGCGCGCCGGTTGGTTATCGTCGATGCGCACCGCTCCCCAATCCTCGGCGTCCGGGGTAGGGCGGATGACAAGGGTGCCGAGGGCGTCGGGGTCCGCCGCGTGCTGCGCGAACAGTGCGCTGACGTCCAGAGGGAAGATCAGCTTGCCGTTGTGAGATAGGAACGGTTCGTCGTCGCCGTCGGGGTCGAGCAGCTTCAGTGCGTTCTTGAGTCCGCCGCCGGTGCCCAGGATGTCCGGTTCAGCTGAATAGTGAACGCGCACGCCGGTGTCCGCGCCGTCACCGAGTTCTTGCTGAAACAGTTCGCCCTTGTGGTGCAGGTTGACGACGATGTCGGTTACGCCATGACCGCGCAAGTTGGCGATGCCGTAGCGGATGATCGGAATGTCGACCACCGGCAGCAACGGCTTGGGCCGCTCGTCCGAAAGTACGCCAAGGCGGGTACCGTACCCGGCGCAAAGAAGCATCGCCCTTTTGACTGCAGTCATATGTTGTCGCGTCAGCTTTCGCTCAGTGGTTTGCGCATCACCCTAAAGTGTCGCTCTGACGCGATGCCGGCGACCCGGTCGTAGAACTCGCGCGGGCCGATCCAGGCCACGGTGCACTGGTCGTGATCTCGGGCGACGTCGACCAGGCAGGCCATGAGCAACGCCGCACCCAGGCCCTTTCCTCTATGCTGCTCCATGGTGCCCGCAGGGCCGAACCAGCCAAGTCCCGCGTTGTTTCCGTCGTGGGCGGCGAACGCGGCCAGGCTGCCGTCTGCGTCGTGGGCCACGTGCAGGCCCGATGGCTCGAACCGAATCGCCCGCTCGATCTCGAACGCCCACGGCTCCGAGAACACGTTGCCGATGGTCGCCGAGATTGCGGGCGCGTCTTCGGGTTGCGCGCGGCTGAGCGTGTATCCCCTGGCCAGGGCTTTGTCCTTGAGTTGCTGCAGTCGCTCTTCACTCACCTTGGGGTTGCCGCGGACATCGATGAGCAGGTTGGTATTGCGCGCGCCAGATTCGTATCCCCGGCGGGTGAGCCAGGCGATTGTATCGCTGTTGCGCGTATCGACTCCTGGGGCCAAGTAGTTCCCGGGCTGGTCGAGGATCCTGATCAAGTCATGGCCGTCGGCGATTACCGACGCTTCGGCTGCTGCGATCAGGGCGGTGCCAATGCCCCGACTCCGCATGTCCGGCGTCACGGCCAGTACACGCAACCAACGGCCGGATGTCGCTGCCAGGCCGCAGATGGTCTCGCCAGTGCACGCCACAATCACTCGGGTTGTGAGCGCCGACGGGGCGCGGCCAAATAGGACCTCCTCGGCGACGGCATCTACCCGGTCGTACTCGCACGAGCGCGCGAGCAGCTGCGCGGCTACGTCTAGCTCCGATCGTTCAAGGCTGCGCAACTGTATCGCCACCCATGAAGCCTAGCAGCCCTTTGAGGTTGTTGGCGGCGCGTGCCCCGGCTATGGTCCCGCGAAATGCGTCTAACGATCGTCGGAACAGGGTACGTCGGCTTGGTGGCTGGCGCTGGGTTTGCCGAGTTTGGTAACGATGTCACGTGCGTTGATCTGTCCGAGGAACGCATCGAATCGCTTCGTCGTGGCGAAATCCCGTTTCACGAGCCGGGCCTCAAGGCCCTGGTGCTGCGTAATGTCGAGCATGAGCGGCTGTCGTTTACGACCAATCTGGCGGAGGCGGTCCCCGACGCTGAGGTGATCATGCTCGCCGTGGGCACACCGTCGAGCCCCGAGGGCGCCGCTGATCTAACAGCGGTCAAGACGGCGGCGAAGCAGATCGGCAGCGCGCTGACCGGTTTTGCGGTCATCACCAACAAGAGCACCGTTCCCGTGGGCACCGCCGACATCGTGGCCGAGATCATAGCCGGCGCGACTGACCACGAGTTCGCCGTGGCGTCGAACCCTGAGTTCTTGAAAGAGGGCGACGCGGTCAATGACTTCCTCAAGCCGTCGCGCATCATCCTGGGAGTCAATGATGAGCGCGCGCGCACGGTACTGCGCAGGCTCTATGCGCCGTTCGTTCGCACCAATGACCGGGTTCAGGTCATGGACATTCGGTCGGCCGAGCTTGCCAAGTATGCGGCCAACGCCATGCTCGCCACGCGGATCTCGTTCATGAACGAGCTGGCCCTGCTCGCCGAAGCGATCGGCGCCGACATCGAACCGGTTCGCCGCGCCATTGGTGCGGACCCGCGCATCGGCCGCAAGTTTCTGTTTCCCGGAGTTGGCTTCGGCGGTTCCTGTTTTCCAAAAGATCTGCGCGCGTTGATCAACACGAGCGCGGAAGCGGGCGTGCCACTGGGGGTGGTGACCGCGGTCGAGCAGGCGAATCGCCGACAGAAGAAAGTCCTGGGCGAGAAGTTGAGCAAGCACTTCGGCGGTTCGGTTCAGGGGTTGAACATCTGCGTGTGGGGCTTGAGCTTCAAACCCAATACCGATGACATCCGCGAGGCACCAGCGCTCGAGTTGATCGAAGACCTGGTGGCCGCTGGCGCTAACGTCACCGCCTACGATCCAGTAGCAATGGACAACGCCCGGGCCAAGATCGGCGACACCATCTCGTACTCGGACCACATGTACACGGCAGCTGAGGGCGCCGACGCTCTCGTGCTGGTGACTGAATGGCCAGAGTTTCGGCGACCGAACTTCAAGCGGCTGATCGGCAGTATGAAGCAGGCTGTGTTGTTTGATGGCCGAAATGTTTGGAGTCCCACGGAGCTGAGAGAGCTGGGATTCGCGTACTACGGCATCGGCCGGCACTAACGTCGCTCCACATATGACGTGATCTATGCGTCTGTGTGGGTGATCTGCACACATCGGGTCATTCCCTGTTGGCTCAGATCTGTTGCCCGGGAACGTTTTGATGTTGCTAACATCCCGGCCCGATGTCGTACACACGCGCCCTTTGTCGTTCTGCCGTAGCACTGGCCCTTACTTTTACTGTTGGCGCGTGTGGTGATGACGGAGGCAGCTCTGTCGCTGACGCCGGCCCGCCGGTACCAGACGCGGTGGTGCCGGACGCCATGTGGCCTGACATCGGACCCGCCCCTGCGTTGTTCACGCCGCGCGATGATCTCACGGACGATCAGCTCGCGACTCAGGCGCTGGCGTTGCTCGGCGATTCGAATCAGGGCGGCAGCGACAACTGCAACGACTGCCACGGTCTGACCCGGCAGCGTCTGTACAACTGGCGCGCGCTCAGCGACACCACTCTTGGTTCGTGTCTCACGGATCTAACCGTGTCGAGTGCAACTGTCGCCAAACAAATGCTCGACTGTTTGCGCCAGGATCCAGCTGACGACCAGACCGTGTTCCGCGCGCCGAGCGTCGGTATCTTCACCAGCGGTGCGCACCTGGCCTGGTTCGAGTACGCATTCAAGAAAGCGTACGGTCCCAACTACGCGCTTCCCTACGATGACTTCATGGGCAGCGTGGGTATGCCCAAGGGCGGTAACACTCCGTACACCCAGCCTGAGTTCGACATCATCGCCACCTGGTTCACCCGCGGCCTTCCCCTCGTGGATGAGAAGCTGCCCAACGATCCCACGCCGACCGAGTGCACCCCCGGCGTGTCGGCAGCCGTCGCGAGTCACGTCGCGAACATGGCGACCACTGGCTGGCGAGCGATCAACGCCCAGAACAACCTGCTCATGTTCGGCTGCGGTGGCGCGGCCGATGTCTTTGGCTGTTTGTCTACCTACCCGCGCGCTGGCGAGGAGACGTTCAGCGAAGGTTGGGAAGTCAACGTCACCGGCCAGGTGCAGCGCATTCTGCGCGAGAACGGCTACAGTTCGGCGTTCTGGACCCGCAGTTCCGCTGACGGACGTTTCGTCGGCACCGGCACCTGGAGTAGCGGGGCGAATCGCTCACGCATCGTTGACTTGAATCGCGACGTATCGATTCCCGGCACTGCGTACTACGACCCGGCGTTCTTCCCGGATAACTCGGGATTCATCATGCAGGGTAGCGATGCCTATCTCTGCAACCAGAGCCTGCTGGTCAGCGAGCCAACGCAGATCAACTACAGCAGCGAGTCCGAGTGCCGAAGCACCAACAACGTAGGCTTGTACGAACATGTTGGCGCGGCCCTGGGCGGAGGTGACTACTGGTCGGTGGACGGCCAGTTCACCAGCGACACCAGTGGCATCAATAATCCGCGCACGAGCGACCCGACTGCTGATTTTTCGGCGGGCTCGGACCTGAGTCTGACGCCGATCATCCACACGGGCGGAGAGTTCGTCGCCCAGAGCACGATTCGGGTGGAGACTCCATACGAGGGCGACGCGGTGATTTCGACGTCCGCCAAGATGGTCATCAGCCGCCTGCGCGGTCCCGGCGACAAGCAGCTCGGTTTCGTCATGCGCGAAATCGTCGCCACGCCGAACGGAGGCAGCTACGACGTGACCACGCCAGAAGTGGCGCGTTACTGCTTCAACGGTGGCAAGCCCGCCTTCTCCTACAACGAGCGCTGGCTGACTCTGCACCATTACATCGGCGACGCCGATGCGGTCGACCTTGGCTTCTCGAGTGATTCGGATCCAGGTTTTGCTGGCTACAAGTCCCAGGGTGCCGCTAACGTATACTTGATCGACACGTTGACAGGTAACGTCACCCGCATCACTCATATGAAACCGGGCCAATACGCGCTGTACCCACACTTCCGAGCCGACGGCTGGCTCTATTGGATCGTGCGCACCCTCGGCACGGGTACTGAGCACATCGTGGCATCCGACGCAGCGCTCCGGTTGGAAGCCGCCGAATAATGAAGCTTATCGTCGCGTGCGTCCTGGTCGCGATTATCGCGGCCGGATGTGCGGACGACGATTCCTCACAGTGTGAGATCGGTATCACCTCTCAAGGGGTGCTTGCTGAAGATCGCGCGATTTTGGGCGCCGGCGGTGCGTTTATCCCCGACGGCACGTTGCGCGGTCGCGCCGATGAGTTGCACCGGTCGCAGAAGCTGCGCCGGGAAGTGGCGTGGCAAACGGTGGCGCGGGTGTTGGCGCCCGTCTCGCTGAATCAAACCCTGCCCAACTTCAGCGACGCGAGTTTGCCGGCCTGGCAAACCTGGTACGCGAAGGATGACCTGAGTCGCGTGTTCCAGTACCTGTTCGAGGGGCTGTCGGCGCCGGACCAACAGGCACGCGCTCGCTTCGACCAAACCGCCATCGACGATGCCTTCGGTTGGAACGTGACGGCCATCGAAGATCTGAAGAACTGGCCCCAGGCGCGCTGGGACGCATACCTGGCGGCTATTGATGACGCCGACAAGTTGGCGGGCATCGGTGGTTTCGCGAGGGTCGGCTACAGCCCGGGCGCGTCGCGGCATCTGTTGCGCAGCTACCCGGAGAGCCTGTCCTGTTTGCAGGACGGCGCGGCGGATCCGTTCGTCGATACTCCGGGTGACTCCACTCAGCAAGCGGTGCGCGAGCCCCTGTCTCTGGCAGGATGTGCCAGCCGCACCCTGGGACCGTACTTTGTGTCCGCGGGGGAAAGCCTGATCGCCGCCGTCGGTGGCGATGCCGTCGGTGGCGTTACCTTGACCGTGCACGGCGGCGCGCTACCGTCCGCCGATGACTGTGAGTCCGGCGGTGAGGCGTGCACTGTAAACGGCGCGGGTACATATTACGTGACCGTCACCGCTGGTGAGCAGCCGGTGACGGGAACGGTGCAGGTCGACTACGCCACGCCCAACGCGGACTGGGCCGGCTGCGTCGAGAGCCCGTTCCCAAGTAACTCCGTCGTGATCAAGACCAGCTGGCATCGGGTGGACTTTCAGTTCGTCGTGCCGACCTACGACACGTCCGCGTCAGCGCTGACCCAGCGATTGGCCGATAATGCGACCGCCGGTTGGGGCCTGCCCGACGGCGAGGCCGACCCGGGGCCAACGGACATCTACACCATGGAACTGCCCAATGGGCAGCGTTACCGGTTGGCCGCCCTACACATCATGACCAAAGAGCTGGATCATTGGCAGTGGATCACCCTGTGGTGGTCGAACACGCCGGACACCGACTTTGGTGAAGACCGGCCCCAGGAGGTCGCGAACCTTCCGGGTGCGTGGAGCAACTACAAGATGTGCGCCGCCACTATGTTCGACGAGCGGGATCCAGATCCTTCCGGCGGGTTTGGCGCTACGGCCCCGAGCCTGGCAGCCGCGTTGGCCAGCGTGCACGATGGCGTTGGCTCGCCGAGTTGGTGTTCCAACCCGTATCTCGAAGAGGGGCCTGGCAACATGGCGACCAATTGCATCGGCTGCCATCAGCACGGCGGTGCGGACGTGACCTCGGAGCAGATCATCGGGGATCTGGACCTGTTCCCAGCCCATGGGCGCACCCAATTGCGCAACAACTTCCCATACGACTACTCGTGGGCGGTGACTGCGGGTGATCAACTGGGGCTAGCGTTCAAGCAGGTGGTCGACTTCTTCGACGCCGCTCCTTAGCTTTTTGGTTGGGGCGAAAAACTCGTTGCCGGGGAATAAATCGCTGGCCATAACTGTCCACCAAGCAACACGGGTGGTCCGCCACCCCCAAGACACACACCACGAGGTGCTGGGCTCCTAGAACTACACACGCAACAATCCGTAGAAATCCGCACGTAGAACAACGCTTCAAGCGCTCTACGCGCGCACTAGTCGAGCTCAGACACTTACGTTACGCGCTCCTTTCACCTCGATTACCAGGTGATAGACGCCCACCCTTTTTGCGGGGTGGTAGGAGAGGCCCCTACGCCGGGATAGCCTCCCGGAGAGGCTTGTTCGAATCAAGCCCCCGCAACCATGCGACCACATGCGCCGCCCGTTACCCGGGTAGCCGACTGGCCCGAGGTCCTCCTGCGTGGTTTCGACCAATCAAATCGAAACCACCACGACCCATTAGAAATGGAGAACCGCGATGACCATGTGCATCGACATACCCGAGCTGCGTCTTCTGTTGAACGACGTCGCCGCTGAAATCAAGACAATCAAAACCCTGCTGCGTTCGCCGTGGGGAGACCGGCCGATGGCGGCCGAACAGAAAAACCTGGCTGCGCTGAAACGCAAAGCCACCAACCTGTGCATTCTGCGTGCTCTGTGCCGCGGCAAGTACCACCTGGCGAAGCCGCCGCGTGATCTAGCCGCAGCCTGGAGCCAGGATTGCCCTCAACACAAGTATCATCAGGACGTAGCCGACCGCGCCGCCGATCGCTATCGTCTGCATCGAACGGAAGACAAGACATGCCACATCAACTCGTAGACATCGGAGTCAATCTCACCAACAAGGCCTTTCGCGAGGACCTGGACCAGATCCTGGACCGGGCCAAGCAATCAGGCGTGATCAAGATGGTCGCGACTGGGACCAGGGTCGAGGCGTCGTGGGACGCGTACGAGCTGGCCAAGAAGCATCCCGGCGTCGTGTACAGCACTGCCGGCGTGCATCCGCATCACGCCAGTGACTGCGATGACAAGACGATCGGCGAGCTGCGCGAGCTTTGCTCTCGCGAACAGGTCGTTGTCGTTGGTGAATGCGGCCTCGACTACAACCGCAACTTTTCACCGCCCGACGTGCAGCGGCGTTGGTTCGAGGAGCAGCTTCGTCTCGCTGTCGAACTTCAGCTTCCCGTGTTCATGCACGAGCGCGACGCTCACGGAGACTTCATGGCGATCCTGAGCAAGTATCGCGGACAGCTGCCGCGCGCGGTGATCCACTGCTTCACCGGTACCGGCGATGTGCTCGACGCGTATCTCGAACTCGATCTGCACATCGGCATCACCGGCTGGATTTGCGACGAGCGCCGGGGAACCCACCTGCGCGACATCGTCGACCGCATTCCCGCGGATCGATTGATGATCGAGACCGACGCTCCGTACCTGCTGCCACGGTCCATGCGGCCGAAGCCAAAGAAGCGGCGTAACGAGCCCAGCTACCTGAGTCACGTGCTGGAGGCTGTCTCCGAATGCGTTGGCCGTCCCACCGAACAAGTCGCCCGGGAAACCACCGCAACAGCCGACGCGTTCTTCAGCATCTAGCGCGGCCGGTGGGTTGCGGTGTTCAGCGCCTTCCAACCGATGGCGAGCATGATTTCCTGTAGCGGTCCGTTCCACTGGTAGACCTTCTTGGGAAACGCACGCTCCAGCTGCGCGGCACGGCGCGCGAACTTCTTCAATACCTGCGGGCGTAGTCCGGGACGGTTGAAGCAGTTGACCTCCACGACGAGTCGAATGGCCCGGCCTTGTTTGTTCAACGAGACGCTGACCTCAGTCGTGCTGTCGTCCAGCCGGCATTCGCTGCCTGGAATGTCGATGTCCATGTCCTGCTTGCTGCCCTTGACCATGGACGAGCTCAACCGTGCGTTCGGGTAGGCTCGTTTGAGCTTCTCGAGCGTTGCCTGGTACAGGCGTTGCGACCGCTCGACGCCAAGGCGACTTCCGCTCTTACCGAGAATGTCGTCGACGGTCGTCACCGCAGAAAAGCGCACGAATGATCCGCTGGCGCAGGCGCGCAATCGGTTCGTTAGCGAGAACCAGCACTGTCTGTCGCGTTCGTGGCTCATCACCGGTGTGCCCCAGCGGGCACGCAGTTGCTCGCGGGCGTCGTGACCACGGATCGACAACGTCAAGGACTGGAAGCGCTCGTAGCCCCTGGAGTACGCGGCGTCTATTTGGACACCCGGCATTGCCGGCGGTGAGTAGCGTCCTTTACCAGCCATACTCGGGTGCGGCGCGAGGCTCTCTACCTGCTTCTTCGTCATCCACGGTCGAAGCTTGCCGAACACTTTCGGTATCGCTGGCTCCTTACCCGGGAACAGTGCGTCGAGGACGGCGCGCGATGCCGCCGCCTTGGCCGAGACTTTGTCTATGCGCTCGCAGCTCCGCTTATAGCCGGCCTTGCATTGGCGAGTCCATATTGCGTTCGCCGCTGCCTGATACCTGGCGCCGTCGGCATTGAGCAAGTTGGCGGTAGCTAGCGCGCGGCAGCTGCGTGCCTCGCCGGCCTTGCACCGCCCCTGGCGAAGTTTTGTGACCTTGCGCTCGAGTTTCGCGCGTCGCTCGTCTGTCAATACCAGCCCGGTGGTCATCCATTCGCATGACTCGGGGTGTCCATGCTCGCAGCCTTTGACTACATATTTCTCGTGTTGGTTCCAGCTCTCGAGAGTGCGTACAGTCACGATGCGGCCGCTCGCGTAGATTCTCGCGACCAACTCACAGCGTTCGCCGTCACCGGCTTCGCACGCTTTCTTGTACAGCTCGATGCCCCGGGCGTATCTGGCTTTGCCTGCTTTCGTGTTCAACGTGCCGGCAAATAGGCAGCCGTCGCCGTCCCCGTTTTCGCAGGCGCTTCGCCACAACTTGTGCGCTCCATCCTTGTCGCGCTTGGCGCCCCAGGCCTCGTCGAGATACTCACCCAGCCGGACACATGACGGAACGTGTCCGGCGTCGCAGTGTTTGCGACACAGCGCGCGGCCGTAGCACGGTGATTTTGGCGGTGGCAGCCTGGTTGTTCTTGTCGCGGCGTCCGCTGTCTTTGCTGCAGCGGGTTGCTTGGTCGTCGCGTCGACGGGACCAGTATTCGTGGTGGCTACGGGTGGCTGATTCGCCGCGGGTGGCTTCGACGGCTCGTCGCTCTTTCCACATGCGGTGACCGCGAACAGCATCGCGAGGGCGCCGAAGGTAGCGGTGTATTTGCCCGAGGAGGTCACCGCGTCATCCTGAACACCATGGGCGTCGCCAGCATTGGTGGTACGTACTGCAGCGCGGACAGGGCGCCGCTGGCTCGCATCGCTGCCGATACGCGGGCGAGCAGCGGGTGGCGTTGGCGAAACTGTTCGTCGGTGCCGAGGCGAGCGAACGATGCGTGCAGGGTCTTGCGTTCGAAGGTGACCTTATGGCCGCTGGCGCGGGCAAGGCGTCGCACGTCGAAGTAGGTGATGAAGTTGAACGACTTCCACAGGTCGGTGCCTGCGACACCGGCCAGCATGCCGCTGAGCTTTGGCCACCTGGGCACCAATGGCAGGCCGTAGTGGGGCTCGAAGGGCACTACGTAGTTGGGGCAGGTGTGCCTGGATACGCCGCCTGGCGCCAGCACCGAGGCCATTGCCGCGAATGTCTGGGCCAGGTCGTCGATGTGCTCGAGCACGTTCACCGAATAGATCAGATCGAACTCGCCATGCTTCGTCGGCTGTAGTCCGCTCGCGCGCACGCTGATCAGTTTGTCCAGGGGGAGCTGGCTAGCTGTCCACACCCGTTGCAGCATGTGCAGGCTGCGGTCGAAGCCGATGCCCCGAGGCTCCAGAGGCGTAATGTCCACATCGTGGAGGGCCAACCATGCACTGAGGATGCCGACGCCGGAGCCGACTTCGAGTACGCGCTTGCCGGGGAATCCGACGCCGCTGAGAAAGTTCAGCCCGAACAGTGCCTCCTCGGCATAGTGGGACATTTCAGCGCGCAGTTCTTCGACGCCTATGCTCAGCTCGGCCGCACACTCGCCGAGGAAGTCAGGCGTTGTGAATCGGCCAGCGAACTCGGCGAACGCCGTCGGGTCCAGCAGGGACATGCACGTTCAGGGTAACAGACCTGGTTAACGGTAGCCGGCGGCCTGCAGGCTGAACAATCGGGCGTAGATGCCGTTTTGTTTCATCAACGCCTCGTGGTCGCCGTTCTCGATCACGCGGCCGCCGTTCAGGACCAGGATTCGATCAGCCATGCGGACCGTAGAGAACCGGTGGGAGATCAAAATCGCCATCTGGTCGGATGTCATCTCCCGGAAGCGTTCGAAGATCTGCATTTCGGCGCCGGCGTCCATGGACGCGGTCGGTTCGTCGAGGACCAGGATGTCAGCGTTCTCACGCATGAACGCTCGGGACAGGGCGATCTTTTGCCATTGGCCCAGGGACAACTCGCGCCCGTCTTTGAACCAGCGGCCCAGCTGGGTTTGGTAGGCGTTGGGCATGTCTTCGATGAACGGCGCGGCCATGCCCTTGTCGGCGGCCTGTTGCCAGCGGTCTTCATCGTCGATGGCGTCCTTGTCGCCGACGCCAATGTTTTCACCCACTGTGAACTGGTAGCGCACGAAGTCCTGGAAGATCACGCCAACCCGCTTGCGCAACGAGTCCAGCGCCCAGTCGTTGAGGTCCAGACCGTCCAGGGTGATGCGCCCGCTGGTCGGCCGATACAAGCGGGTGAGCAATTTGATCAGCGTCGTTTTGCCGGAACCGTTTTCGCCGACAAGCGCCAACTTCTCGCCTGGCGATAGGTGAAAGCTCACTCCATCGACAGCACGCGCGTCTGCGCCAGGGTAGACGAACGACACGTCCTCGAAGCGCAGTCCATCCCCTGGCGTCGGCCCGGCTGTTTTCCCGCCGTCCGCCGTCGTGACTTCTTCGTCGAGAAACTCATACAGGTTCGAGATGTACAGGTTGTCTTCGTACATGCCGCCAATTGACGTGAGCGCCGCCGACAGTGCCGACTGGCCCTGTTTGAACACCAGCAGGTACATGGTCATGTCGCCCAGAGTGATGCTGCTGTTGATGGTGGCGATGGCAATCCACGCGTAGGCGCCATAAAAGGCGGTGGTGCTGAGCAAGCCGAGCACGTAGCCCCACACGCCGCGACGAATGGTCAGGCTCCGGTCCTCTTTGTACAGCTGGACGAAGATGTCGTTGTAGCGATCGAGCAGCGGCCCGCCCAGGTCGAATACCTTCACCTCTTTGGCATAGTCTTCTCGAGCGATCACCGCCTCGAGGTACATCTGCCGTCGGGTCTCTGGCGTGCGCCAACGAAACAACCGGAACGCCTCACCGGAGTATTTGGCTTCGGCGAGGAACGCGGGGACGGCAGCGATGGCCAATACGAGCACGGCCCAGCCCGAGAACGAAAGCAGCAGGCCGCCATAGGTGACGATGGAGATGGCGTTCTGGGCGAGGCCGAACGTGCGCATGACCAGACTCAATGGTCGCGCCGACGCTTCTCGGCGCGCCTGGGTCATCTTGTCGTAGAACTCGGAGTCCTCGAAGTGGGTGAGGTCCAGGGTCTGGGCTTTCTCCAGGATCAGTACGTTCACCCGGTGGCCGAGTTGCGCGCGCAACAGCGAACGGCAGACGCCGATGCCACGCTGCGTTGCGGCCAGGGCGATCACCACCGCCATCTCGATCACCACGTACGTGATCGCTTGATCGCGGTCAGTGGTCAGCTCGGACTGAGATGCGAGGACGATCCCGTCCACGATCAGTTTGCCCACGTACGCCATCACCGCGGGCAGCAAGCCGGCGATGACGCTGAGCACAACCAGGACCAGCGTGAGCCGTCGACTAGTCGTCCACACCAACGAAATGGCGCGGCCGCTATACTGGAACACGGAGAAGAACCGACTCATGCGATAGATCTAAGTACCCAAACTGGCTGCGCAATACTACCGGTCGATAGAGGAGCACATCGCTAACCTGTCGACCAGGGAGATGGCCAGGTCGTCGTCTTCTGCATTTGCCCACATTTGTCCACCTTCTCTAGCGGGCCGCCGCTAGGTATTCTGACGTGGGCATCTTGTGCCTGTAGTGCACTAACTTAGGGGAGACATATGGCGCGCACACGACCTCTCGCGGGGATCGGTTTGGTTTGCATTGGAGCGCTCGTCGCGTTTGGCTGCGGCGGTTCTAGCTCGAGCGACGACCCGGATGCCGCCGTCGGTGGCGTGGACTCAGCGGTGGGCGGCGCCGACTCGATGCCCCAGCCCCACACGCTTACGCAGATCGTTGTCACTCCGACCAACACGATCCTGGAAGTCGATCTCAATACGCCGGCGTCCCAAGCGTTTACGGCAACAGGCAAGTACCTGGACGGGGTGGATGAAGACCTGACCAGTCAGGTCACGTGGACGGTGGCCAATCCGACCGTGGGTACGATGACCGCGGCGACGCTAGACGTACCCGGGTTCGCGACAGCCACTGCTGAGGTGTCGCTGGTGACGGCGACTCTGGACACCATCAGCGGCGATGGCCAGATCACCGTGGTGGCCTATCAGCAGACCGGACCGCAGCAGGACTTCTTCTTCGTTCTGCCGTATCAGGATCCTGCTGGCAACCAGGATAAGCCACTGGACTTCGGCACCGATGTTCCCGCCGCGGATGTGTTCTTCCTGATGGATACAACCGGTTCCATGGGTGAAGAGATCGGCAATCTGCAGAGCGCTCTGACCGGCACGGTCATCCCTGGCATCCAGGCTGAGATCGCCGATACCCAGTTTGGTGCGGGCGCCGCGGAGGATTTCCCGGTCGATGGCTACGGCAGTACCAACGCCGGTGCATCGTGTCCGGGCGCACTGTCTGCGTCTGACCAACCCTTCGAGTTGTTCCAGGAGATCACCAGCAACATCGCGTCGATTACGTCCGCGGTTGGTTCGTTCTCCGCGCCCGGCGGCGCCCCCATCGGTTGTGGCGAGGATTGGCCGGAGTCGAATATCGAGGCTCTTTATCAGGTCGCTACTGGCCAGGGATTGAGCGGTCCTGGCGGCACCAGCGTTGCTGCAAACAGCAGTGGCATCGGCGGCGTGGGGTTCCGCCAGGGCACCATGCCCATCGTCGTCCAGTTCACCGACGCCATGTCCCATGCGCCTGGTGAGATGATCAATTGCCCCGAAGGTCTGTTCAACAACAACTATTTGGGGGCCGTGGCTGGCGTGGCTCACACCCGTCAAGAAACCAAAGACGCGCTCAACAACATTTGCGCCCGGGTCGTTGGCATCGCGCCTATCCTGCCTGGTGGCGTCACACCGGCATGTTTGGGCCAACCCGACCTGGAAGACTTTGCGACGGCTACCAACGCACGCGTTCCGCCGCAAGCATGGGATGTTCCCGCCAGACCGGCCGGTTGTGCCGCCGGACAGTGTTGCACCGACTTCAACGGCACTGGCCGCGCGCCTGACGTCGATGGCCTGTGCCCCCTCGTGTTCCGGGTCGACGATGCCGGAACCGGTTTGGGCACCCACGTGGTCACCGGCATGAAGATGCTCACTCGCTTTGCGACCTTCGACGTCACGACGGAGAAGATGGGCGAGACAGCGAGCACGACCGGTGTTCCGCTGGCCACGGGCACGACGGCGGACTTCATCAAGAACATCACCCCGGTGAGCTTCACCCTGCCACCGCCTCCGCCGAACCTGCCGGATCCCACGTTCGACGCGACGAGTTTCCAGAACGTGACGCCGGGAACCGTAGTCAACTTCGACGTGACCGCCTTCAACGACTTCGTCGAACCCACGAACGAACCGCAGATCTTCCGCGCGACCATCCGCGTGCTCGCTGGGGGTTGCACCGAGCTCGATGAGCGAGAGGTGCTCATCCTGGTTCCGCCGAATCCCATCGTCGTCGACTAGTTCCCGGCCGGACGCCACTGGCGAACCGGCGCCGCTACCTTGTAAGCTCGCCCCATGAAGTTGCGCTTCGCTCACCGCATGCGCGTCCGTTTTGCAGATACGGACGCGCAGGGGCACATGTTCTTCGCCAACTATCTGACCTTCTGCGACGAGGCGCTCACAGCTTACGTGCGCGCGATCGGCTGCCCGTACGACCGGCTGATGGCCCTGGAGGTCGACATGTTCTACGTGTCGTCCAAGTGCGACTACAAGGGCCGGTCGCGTTTCGAGGACGAGCTGGCCATCCACACCCGAATCGCGCGGGTCGGCAACAGCAGCTTTACCAGCGAGTGCTTCATCTACAACGGCGACGAGCTGGTGGCGGAGGCGAGTCTGACCAGTGTGTGCGTCAACTCCAAGACCGGTGGCAAGGTGCCAGTGCCTGACGTTCTACGCGACGCGATCAGCCAGTACGAACAAGCGGGCTAGACCGGGCTAGACCGGGCAGGGCGAAGCGGGCAGCGATCGCCTAGCTACTCTGCGGGCTACACGTCACTCGGGTCCATCTTTTCGATGGGCCCTGTCCCGGAGACGACTTGTTTGCGCTTGGACGTCCTGTGCGAGCCTGAACCCGTACCGAACGGTTGCGTGTCTTCGTCTTCGTCGACGAACTGCGGAATCGCTTCTGCGTTTTGTTTGGATGGTGCGACCTGATACGAGCCACTGCCGCCACGGCCAAAGATGGAACGACCTTTGTCGTCGTGGTGCCAGGTGCCTTCGGGAGTGCGAATAGCGAACGAACGTCCGGCGCTGTGGCGCGCTGCATGAGTGAGCGCGTCCTTGAGTAGCTTGAAGCGCGGACCAGGCCGCAGCTCGGAAGCCTCTGAGAAAAACAGCTGATACATCTGCCAGGACATCTTGTTCTTTCTAATTACGCGCGCCGAACTTTTTTGGTCTGCACATTAATAAAGTGGCTGCGGGCTGCATCCAGGTTGCACGAAAACGCCATATATATTCAACACCGAATGTGTCGCGGCATATTCCGTAGTTAGTAGTGATCATAATCAACCAACGTCTCATCGCGAGCCGGGCGTAGATCACTAAAGCAACGCGCGCGCTCTGAGCGCTGGTAGTTACGCGCCGCGAGTTGTGTCTCATGGTCGGACCATTGACGCTGCGGGTACATACGCGGTTCACATGTTTGTCTCCGGCAATTGTCGTGCTTGTGTTACACCGCCGGGAATGGCGATTTCTTCGGTCAACTTGGAAAGCAACACGCTGGTAGATGCGCTCGCTCATCTGGAACACATTGAGAGTCGCGGCGTTACGTTCTACGCGTCCCGGGGCGAGAAAAAGCGCGTAAGTTACGCCGAACTTTGGCAGCGCGCCCTTTGCTTCGGCCACGGTTTACAAAAGCGTGGACTAAAACCGGGCGAGCCGGTCGTGCTCGTGCTCCCAGATCCCGAAGAGGCAATCATCGCGATTCTGGGCGCCATTTCTGTGGGTTGCCCACCCGCGCCGATCTACCCGCCGTTCAACACCAAAGGCGTGGAAGCGTTCGTCAGCTACCTGGGCTACGTGGCACGTCGGGCCAACGCCCGCCACGTCGTTGTCGGCGCGCAGGTTTACCCGTTCGTCGGCACGATTCCCCACGAGGTAAGTACGGTCGAGCGCGTCGAGCGTTTCGCCAGCGTCATGGAGTCGTCGCCCACGACGCCCGAATCACCGCGCCCAGAGGACACGGCGTTCTTACAGTTCACCTCCGGTTCGTCGGCGATGCCAAAAGGCGTGCGCGTTACCCACCGCAACCTGGTCGCCAATTTGTGGATGATCCGCACCGCGTCACACATGGACGACAACTCGGTCGTGTGCACGTGGCTGCCCGTCTATCACGACATGGGGTTGATCGGCACGGTGCTCAACGCCATCACGAATTTCAACGAGCTCGTCGTGCTCGCGCCGCGCACGTTCTTGCGTCGGCCCGGCTTGTGGTTGCAGACGATCGCGGAACACAAAGGCACTCACACGGCGGCGCCCAACTTTGCTTACGGCTTGTGTACACGTCGGGTCAAAGACCCGGCCGAATACGACCTGAGCTCCATGCGGGTGTTCATCTGCGGTGCCGAGCCGATCATGCCCGACACTCTGGACAACTTTGCTACGCACTTTGCTCCGGCCGGCCTGGAGCCCAGCGCCATGGTGCCGGCCTACGGACTGGCAGAGGCAACTCTAGCGGTGACGTTTACTCCATACGGCGTCGGCATGTTGTGCGACGAGGTGGACTCGGTCGCTCTGGGCGAGGATCGCTTTGCCCGGCCTCTCGTCGATGACCCAGGTGCGCTGCGCGTGCCTTCATGCGGTGTTGCCATGCCAACCCTTCAGTTGCGCATCGCCAATCGCGACGGCGTTGCCCTTGCCGATCGGCAGGTCGGCGAGGTGCAGGTAAGCGGACCGTCGATCACTCCTGGATACATCAATGATCCGGAAGCCGACAAAGACGCGCGCACCGCCGATGGCTGGTTGCGCACCGGCGACCTCGGCTACATGGCGGGCGGTCATCTGTACGCGTGCGGTCGCACCAAAGACGTCATCATTCTGCGTGGCCGCAACATCTATCCCCACGACGTGGAAGCGACAGCCAGTCGCATTCCCGAAGTACGCACGGGCAACGTGGTCGCGTTCGGTAGCGCGGGCAAGCGTGGGGAAGAGCGCCTGGTCGTGATCGCTGAATCCCGCAAACTCGACAGCGCCGACATCATCGAGCGGAAGATTCGCGGTGGCATCCATGACTCGTTGGGCGTAACGCCGGGCGAAGTGGTCATCGTGCCGCCGGGTACCTTGCCCAAGACGTCGTCGGGCAAGCTCAAGCGCGTGGAGACCAAGCGCAGCTTCGAGGGCGGAACCCTCGCGCCCCCCAAGGGCAGCTCCCTATCCACCCTCGGACTCGTTCTGCGCAGTGGCGTTGGCCACGTCATGAACCGGGTCCGACGCTAACTACGCGAACCGGGCCAGCCGCGGGGGCTGAACTGAATACAGCTCTGACATGTGCGTCAGAGATCTGACTGGTTGAGATGCCGGATCGCCACCGATCCATGACGTCAGCGTCAGGATAGTGACGTTAACAATTGGACACATCTCCAGCCCTTAACACCTGAACGCCTGTGTTAGCGGCGGCAAAACTTCGGCAATAGCCTGTATTTTTGCACCACTGGGCGCCTCCGGGTGGTAGACGGTGCGGCGAAGTGCGACTTGGCAAGGCTCTTGCTCTAGGGCCAATACACAAACGCACCCCCCAATCGGAGGCTTTACCCATGAAGCTCAAAACACTCATTCTCACCGCCCTTACCCTGCCTGTTCTCGCCGCTTCGGCGTATGCCCAGCCGTCTTCGTCCCCTGAGGGAACGCCGCCGAACAATCCTCCTCCCGGAACCACCGAGAAGGAGAAGGTCTCGACCATGAACGGTCAGCTGGTGCCAGTCGGCAACCGCAACAAGTTCATCTACAACACCAAGAAGTACAACGTATCGGCGAACCCGCTGATGTGGATGTTCGGTAGCTACAGTATTGGCGTCAGCTACACCATCAACGCCAACATGGCCGTGCGCGGAGACATCGGTTTCTGGCAGCCCATCGATGACGATGCCAGTGGTGACTCGGGCGTCGAGCTCGGTGTCGGCGTGCCCATCTACTTCAAGAAGGTGTACTCGGGTCTGTTCGTCGAGCCGGGCGTCATCTCACGCACCGTGGTTAGCAGCAGCAACAGCGACGAGTCGACCACGGTGTTTGGTCCCCAGTTCCTGGTCGGCTATCACTGGATTTGGGACAGCGGTCTGAACATGTCCATGGCCGTCGGTGCCGGTCGCAACTGGAACACCAACAAGAGCGACAGTCACTACTCGGGCGGCGTGTACGACGAGAAGATCTTCCCCTCCGGTTACTGGCGCTTCGGTTACGCCTTTTAGAAGAGCGTCTCTCTAGAAGAGCGCCTCTCTAAAAGAGAGTAACCACCAGACGCGCATGGCCCGTGATGTTGGCCAGGATTTGAAGCGCGCGCTCCTGCTCCCCTCCTGTATCAAACTCCACTCCATCAAACATGCGGGCAAGGTCACGTCGAATGACCACTTCCGCATGATTTCCCTCGCCCATTACATCCAGCGCGTCCAGGGTGTCGAGTCGCGCGTGCGCCAGGTCCGTGTCCACCACGAATGGCGTCGCGTGTTCTTCCCCCGGCTGCTGGTACGAGCCACTCAAGTAGAGCGTCCGTCCAATCATGAGCACGTCTGCCGGTAGTGGGACCGTGTCCAGGTTGCCCCGGGCGATCAAGTAGTGTGCGCCGCAGTAACGGTCCGCGACCATGGTGATGTCCGCCAGCTCGGTCGCACCGGGGTTGGCCAGCTTTTCCAGCAGCGGCGTTGGCGTCGCCGACGGGTCGGGTACATCGCCATGAGCGTACTGACTTGTGCTGCCGATTTGTTCGTCCAGGCTGGGTCTCAGGTCGACGCACGGCACAAGTGACGCCTGGTAGTTGACCAGGTAACCCGTGTCCACCGTGACGACCGTGCCCGTGTCGGCAGTGACCGTCCAACCACCGCCCTGGCGCAAGGTGACGCCATCCAGAACCCAGGTGGTCTCGTAGCGCGCGCTGGTCAATTCAACCGCGTCGACCGGTTCCTCTACCGAGTCCACGCAGGCGACGAGTGATGACAGTGCGATGCCCATTGCGATCCCGGCCCGTATCACTGGCCTGGCGGACCACCACCGCCGCCGGTCATGCTGCCCGTGGCGTTGCCGTGGTAGCAGCCGATGAAGTACGGGAACGTGTCGGTGGCGAAGTACGCGTAGCTACCATCGGCCATGGTCATGCCGTTGCACTCGTCCAGGGCGCTCCGACTCGCGACGTACTCGTGCGCGTCCCAGGCGTTTTCGATCGAGGTGCCGTAAACGTCTTCGATCTGGCGCCAGCTGCTCGAGATTTCCGACACCGACGTGCAACTAGCGTCTTCACACACGTACGGCGCGAGAATTGGAAAGCCGTCGAAGGCGTACGCGAGAACTAGCGACGTTTGGCCAGCCGCGTTCTGGTAAAGGCACTCTGGCCGAGCGTGAAAGTGATAGACACCGCCCATGGCCGTGTGACCGTTGCAGTAGTCGAGAATCTGATCGAGGTATGGATCCCGTGAGCCCATCTGTGGCGCTTCGGTCGGGCCGAATATTGGCAGGCCGTTGACGGCAACCGCCGCGGCGCCAAGCAGCGGTACGTCGGCTTTGTTGGTCGCCACCGTCGGGTTGCGCGGGATCTGAAATACGAATTCGTTCTCCTGAAGCGCGTTGGGCGTGATCGGTACGAAGTTGAAGTTGGGAATGCCGTTGCTCTCGATGCGGACCGTGTTGGTGTCGCAGGTGACGCTGATCTCGGGCATCGGGTAACTGCCGCCGGCGCCACAGCTCTTGGAGGTATCGATGAAGTTGCCCCTCTGGTCGCAGCCGTCGGCAGCTAGTAGCACGGGCACGGAACAGTCTGCGTTGCCTCCGTCGTTGCCGCTATTGTTGGAACCGTCGGCGCCACCGGATTGACTAGCGTCGGCGCTGCTGCCAGCGGGTGGGTTGGTTGAATCGCCGCAACCAAATGCGAAGACGAGGGCGTAGGCTAGATGTCGGTACTTCATGTCGGTTCCTCCAGGTAGGTAGTGCCGGCGCTAAGAGCAAGCGCTGTGCCGTGTGGGGCCGTGTGAACAATCGGGGTTTTGCGCAGGCCACCGCTGCTCGGAGTGCGGATGCCGCAGTGCGGTTCCGGCCGAATCCGCAGGCAGGGCCACGCCGCGCTCATTGATTACCGCCGGTTGGCGGTGGCGCGGGGCTTGCTCTATCAGTGAGCGCCCGTCCTAAAGGAGACCCATGAAACTCATCCCCACCTTCATCGCACTCATTGGCTTTGCGTTGCCCGCGCTAGCCCAGGCGCAGCCGCGTCGGCACATCAAGCGCCCCAACTGTCTGCCCATCGACATTCGTGTACTCGTGCCCAAGTACGACACCAACAAGAACGGCAAGCTCGACCGGCGCGAGCGCCACGCCCTGCATCGAGACCGCCGTCGCGCCGACTTGAAGAAGTACGACAAGAACGGCGATGGCAAGCTGTCCAAGACCGAACACGCGGACCTGCGTCACGGCAAGATGGTCTCTCACTTCGAGCGACTGGATAAGAATCGCAACGCGGAACTGACGCGAGCAGAGACCAGGGGCTCCTGCACACCTCTGGATCACCACTTCAGCCAGGCGGACAAGAACAGCGACGGCAAAGTCACCTGGGCCGAGTTCGCTGCAGCTGCCAAACGTCATCGGCCGCCTCATCACCGTAGAGGGCCGCCCCGCGGCCGTGGCGGCCACCATGGTCACGGCGGTAAGGCTCCCAGCCGGGGTCCCCAGACCAACCCCTAGGTGGAACGCGCTATGATGATCCTCAATGGCCGAGTCGCGCGCGCGGACGAGTACCATGGCTAGCTCGCGCTGGGCCCGTTGGGGCATTTTGATCGCGACCCTGGTCACGGCGGGGGCGCTGTCGTTTGCGTCGTGGTCGAACTACGCGCGCACGCGCGACACGTCGCACACGTTGATCCGTGGCCAGGGCGAGCTGCTCCTGGAATCGGCCAGCCAGTACCTGCGAAGCTTGCGGCGCCGGCCGAACGATGCCGACATGAAGGCGCTGCTCGCGAATCTGAGCGATCGGGGCGTGCGCTACGTTGGCATGCGAGGACCGCGCGGCACGTCATGGTCTGCTGGCGTTCAGGTTGCCGCAGACGCCGGCGCTGAACGGCCCATCCCCGGCGGCGATGTGGTCGAGTTGACGCGCATCGGTGCCATCGTTCGACTGCGGGTCCGTCTGCCGGGACCGCGTCGGGGAGACCACCGCCCGCCGCCCCGTGGCGACCACCGACCACCACGTCGGGGAGACCACCGACCACCACCCCGGGGAGATGACCGACCGCCACCCCGGGGAGAGCACCGTCCACCACCCCGGGGAGATGACCACCGCCCGCCGGGTAACGATGACCACCGCCCGCCGCCGCCCCGGGACGACCATCGTCCGCCCGGTCGCCGGGGGCCACCGCCTCGTATACCGCCGGTGACTCTGGAGTTCGAGCCGAAGGTGGCCAACGAGTTGGTCGCGGGCGCTCGCCAATCGTTCATCATCAGCGCGGCGACCAGTGGCATCATGATGGTCGCAGCACTCATCGCCTTCGTGCTGCTTCGCCGACGTGAAATCACAGAGGAACAACTCGCGCGCGAACGTCACCTGGCGACTCTAGGCGAAATGTCGGCCGTGCTCGCGCACGAGTTGCGCAACCCGCTGGCCTCCTTGAAGGGCCACGCTCAGCTGCTCGCAGAGACTCTACCCGAGGGTGAAAAGCCCAAACAGAAAGCCGACCGGGTGGTGCACGAGGCGATTCGTTTGGAGAACCTCACCAGCGACTTACTCGAATTCGTACGTACGGGAAAAATCGAACCAACGCCTGGCGACCCTTCTGGCCCGCTACGGCGTGCTTCGGCCGAAGTCGATTCCGCACGCATCGAGGTCGACGCCAGCGATGCTCCGTCTGCGTGGCGTATCGACAGCGATCGCATGCAGCAGGTACTGGCGAATCTTCTGCGCAATGCCGTGCAAGCGTCCCCCGATGACGCCCGCGTGCGCGCGCGGGTGAGCCAGGAGGGCAGTACCCTGGTGTACGAGGTCAGTGACAGTGGTGATGGCATTTCCGACGGTGATGAAAACGCCATCTTCGAGCCGTTCAAGACCAGCAGGGTGCGCGGCACTGGTCTGGGTCTTGCGGTCGCCAAACGTGTCGTGGAGCTTCACGGCGGAACGATTCGCGCGCATAATCAGCGAGAGGGCGGTGCGGTGTTTCGCATCGTGCTCCCCGAGAAGATATCCTGATGGCACGCATCCTGGTCGTAGACGATGAAGACGGCATCCGCGCATTCGCGGCAGAGTGCCTCGAGCTCGCCGGCCACGATGTGCGCCAGGCCGCCAGTGGCGAAGACGCATTGGTGGCGATCCGCGCCCGCAACTTCGACCTGGTGATGACGGACCTGCGCATGCCGGGGATTGATGGCATCGAGCTGATAGAAACTGCGCACGCCGAGCAACCCGAGCTGCAGTTCATCGTGCTCACCGCTCACGCGGATGTGGATACCGCCGTGCGCGCCATGAAGCTGGGTGCGTTCGACTACGTACAGAAGCCGGTGAGCGGCCCAGCTGAACTGCGCCTGATGGCTGAGCGAGCGTTGGAACGCCGCACGCTGGTCGACCTGAAAGAACGCACCAAACCTTCAACCGATGCTCCGCCCCTGGGCTACGGCGATCCGGCGATGGCGGGTGTCGTGAGTCAAATCGAAAAGGTGGCGAAGACCAAAGCCACCGTGTTGCTGCGTGGCGAGAGCGGCACCGGCAAAGAAGTGGCCGCGCGGGAGATCCACCGCCTGAGTGGGCGCGCGGCGGGGCCATTCGTCGCGGTCAACTGCGCGGTGCTCTCGGCCAACCTGCTCGAGAGCGAGTTGTTCGGTCACGAAAAGGGCGCATTCACCGGAGCCGGGGCGCGCAAGCGCGGCCGCATAGAACTGGCTGACGGTGGCAGTTTCTTCCTGGACGAAGTCGGTGAGTTGGAGCCGGCGCTTCAGGCCAAGCTGCTGAGGGTAGTCCAGGAGCGGACCTTCGAGCGTGTGGGGGGCACCCAGACCATCGAGGTGGACGTGCGCTGGATCGCAGCGACGAACCGCAACCTGCGTGAGCAAATCACGGCCGGAAGCTTTCGGGAAGATCTGTACCATCGACTCGCGGTGTTCCCCGTCGACTTGCCGGCGTTGCGTGACCGTCCCGCCGACATCATTCCCCTGGCTGAGCGCCTGCTCGCGCGTATCTCCGCCGACCTGCACGTTGCCCCGCTGACCCTCGACGATACTGCCAAGAAGCGGCTCGTCTCTGCGAGTTGGTCGGGAAACATTCGCGAACTGGCGAACGTGCTCGAGCGCGCCGCCATTCTCGCCGAGGGCAATGTCATCGACGCATCCGCCTTGTGGATCGAATCCGCCGACGTCGGGGTCGACTCGGGCGTGGTGGAACCGCTGGTCGACCTGGAAAAACGCGCCATCGTGCGCGCGTTGGCTCAGGTCGAAGGCAACCGCAAGCAAGCTGCGGAGCTACTCGGCATCGGCGTACGGACCTTGTATGACAAGATCAAGCGCTACGATCTGGACTAGCTGCCTGGCCTTTGCCCGGGGCGGACCGCACCGTCGGTTTCGCTGACGCAGACAGAACAGCTAACTCCGGGTTGGAACCGCGCCGCCAGATGAATCCATCGAGCACGTAGTGGGTTGCCTGCGGCGTGGCCAGTAGGGGAACCAGCCATACGCGCCAGCTCGATGCGTCGAGGCCGCTGCCGAACAGCCAGCTACGCTCGTGCCACACCCCCTTGTCCCACAGCAACTCTTCGCAGAATGCCAGCACCCAGATGACGAGGAACATTAGCCACGGACCATAACGAAACGCGCGCATCGCAGCCCCGCCCTTGCCGGCACGATAGCGCCCGCGCCCGTACCAGTAGATCAATGCAAAGTAGGGGATGCCGTGAATGACCACGTTGGTCACGGTGAACGCGTAGTCCGAGTTGTAGGCGATGATGCCCACGTACCAACAAACGGCTGTGGTCACGACCACGATGTGCTTGCCCGGGTTGACGTGGCCGCGGCCCAGCCATTGGTAACCGGCACGCACCACGTAGGCAGCCATCAGCGCCCAGTAGATCGGTTCGGCGATCTGCGCAACGATGGTGGGAAGCTGGCGAAAGTCGCCAACCAGGAACCACCAGAATTCCCGTGGGAGGTGGGCGTGCCACCAAAGCAAAGGAAACACGGTGGCCGCGTAGATCACGATGCCGTCGAACCAGTGGCCGAATCGATCGCTCTCGCCGAGCCGTCCGCGATACAGGCGCACCCAGCCGTACTGTTGGCGGACGAAGTGGAAGACCGCCATGTACGCCAGCACCCGCCAGAACAACATGGCGTCGATGGAGTAGAGCACCACGCCGGTGGCGAAGCAGCCCAGGGGTGCTGCGATGTACAGGAAGCGACGCTCGCGGAAAACGTCACTGTCCAGGTAGACGCGAAAGATCGTCGACCATACGTGGGCGACGTCGATGAGCAAGATCACGGCGACCCACGTCCAACTGGGCGAGTCGCTGTGCAAGATGCCCAGGGCGCCGCCGAGGACGAGCAGGCCAAGAGCTAGAACTGCGCTGCCGAGGAATACGCTCAGGTCCACCGGCGCGCTAAACAGCCAGTAGCGCTTCGCCGGTGCGTCGCTCATAACAGCGACTCGTACGTTCGCCCACGCTCGGTCATGACGGCTTCGGCCGCGTGCACTCCGCGGTAGAACGCTTCCTCGAACAGGGCGACGCCGCTGAGGTCTGAATGGGCAAAGTGGATGTTGCGATACGCTGCCGCCGCTGCCGCTCGGCTGCCGCCCCATACGTAACCGGGTCGCGGCTGAATCATCGCGTGACCGTAGCGTGCGATATCGATGCGCGTAGTGAACCGGCGAATGTCGGGATGTGCCCGTTCCAGATCGCTCAATACGATCTCCGCCCATTCTTTCCAGCCGAGCTGGGCCGATAGCTTGCGCGCCTTTGCCGCGCTCTCGTCCAGGACCGGGTAGTAGTAGGTGAGCACCGTCGAGCCGTGGTCGAGTCCGGTCTGGTGGGTCGACACCACGTAGCCCAGTGCGGGGCTCTGGTAGATGATGTTGTCCCACGACAGAGGAAATCCGCGGCCGCCGGGTCTGGCTGTTACGTGCAGGTTGGCGACGATCCACGAGCCGTAACTGAGCGCCTTCATGTGTGCCGGCGGCGAAGCGCGCCAGTCACGGATCAGGTAGCGCGCGGTGAAGTGAGGCGCGCTGAAGATGACCTTGCTTGCGTGGATGCCACGGACGCGTTTGCCTCCGTCAGTCAGGGCGATGACGTCGACGCCCGTCGCTGTTGGCCGTAGTTCGGCGACCGCCCAGCCCGCGCGCATGCGTTGGCGTCCCGCGGCCCCGGCCAGGTGGTTGACGAGCCGGCCATTGCCTTCGGGCCAGGTGACGACAGGGCGATAGTCGGCGTGAGCGTCCGTGAGCCGAGATGCGAAGTACAGCAATCCCGCCCATGCGCTGGTGTGTTCGCTGCGGAGGCCGTAGTCGTCACGGCAGGCGTAGTCCACGTACCAGCGCAGGCGTGGTGAATCGAGCTTGTGTCGCGCCAGCCACTCACTCATGGATATGCGGTCCAGTGCGGTGATGTCGGCGTCATCGGAGCCAAGGGCCATGGGCAGGCTGAAAGCGGGGCGCTGCTTGCCGTCGCGCTTGGCGGCTAGTTTGCCAACCAGCTTGTCGAACGTGCTGCGTTGACGTCGGTCGATCGCCGACGCGCCCGCGTGAAGGTACGTGCCTTCGTACCAACGACCGTAGTAGAAGACGCGCTCGGCGGGGTCGCGGCACAGGTACTGCTCGGCGATAACCGGGTCGCCCTTCTTGTCCACACCGTCGAGTACGGACATGTCCCCGAGCAGTTTGACCATGGCCCGGTTGCGTTGCAGCGGCGCGGTGACGTAGTGGGCACCCCAGGGATACGCACCGGTCTTCGCCTGGCCGCTTTTGGCCGTTCCGCCGAGGACGTCATCGAGTTCCAGCACGACGAAATCGCCAGCGCCAGCCTGCTGCATCCGCCACGCGGCGCTCAGTCCTGCGACGCCACCACCAACGACCACCACAGGCGATGTCTCCCAGGCGTCGGCAGCTGGTTCTAGGGCGCCGCGATGATCACGGATTCGGTGGCCGAGGGTTTCGCTGCGGTGGACGAGCTGGCCGGCGGGGAGGCCGCGCGAACGCTTACCGCGACAGGCCGCGATAGCAAACGGTGCGCCGAGGAAAGCGTGAAGTAAGTCTCGGCGGCGCATGTCAGCGTTCCCAGCGTCGCCACTCCGACTCGTAATAGCGGACCAAACGCTGATCGTTGAGTCGGTTGATCTCTACATCGATCCTCGCCATGTCCGCCGGGAAGGCGAACAGTCCACGCATGGTCTCGGGATTGAGGAAGCGGAGTTTGTCGGGAACGCTTTGCGGGATCTTGAATCGCAGCCCTCGGGCCAGGGAGAAGCCCCAGATACCAAACGACGGCACGTTGACTTTGTACGGCCGTACGTGGAGCCCGCTCGCCTCGAGGGTGCTGACGATGCACCAAAACGACTCGCGGGCGTACAGGGGCGAGGTCGACTGGACCACGAAGGGCGCTTCGGGGGTGAGGGCTGCGCGCAGCATGCGATAGAAACGCCGGGTGTACAGCTTGCCCAGGGAGAACGTGTTCGGATCCGGGAAGTCGACGATGGCAGCATCGAACTTGGCAACGTCGGCTTTGTTGAGCCATACGAACGCGTCTTGATTGATCACGTGAACGCGCGGGTCGCGCATGGATCCCTTGTTGAGTTTGACGAACAAGGGGAAGGTTCGACCCAGGTCGGTGATCATCGGATCCAGGTCGACCAGGGTGATGTGTTCCACGGACGGGTAACGAAGCACCTCGCGGGCTGCGAGGCCGTCACCGCCTCCGAGGATGAGCACGCGCTTTGGATTGCGCGTCAGGCTCATGGTTGGATGGACCAGGCCTTCGTGATAGCGATACTCGTCATGAGACGCGAATTGAAGGTTGCCATTGAGGAATAGCTTGAACCCGGTGCTGCCGCGGGTCACTACGATGCGCTGATAACGCGACGACTTGGCGAACACGATCGGGTCGTCGTACAGGCCCTCTTCGGCCCAGCGTGTGAGCTTCTTGGCATTGACGAACGCGACGAGTAACAGGCCGATGACGCAGACCGCGCGGATGCGCAAACCGGTTACTCGGCCGGGGATAAGCGGCTTGAGGATGGATGTGCCCCACAGGGCGACGCAGGCGTTGAACAGGCCGAAGAAGATCGAGGTGCGCACCAGGCCCAGCTTGGGTACGAATACGATGGGGAACAGCAGGGACGCGATCAACGCGCCCATATAGTCGAAGGTCAGCACGCGCGCGACGAGTTTCTTGAACTCGACGTTCTCCTTGAGCAGACGCATCAGCAGCGGTAGTTCCAGGCCGACGAGGGCGCCGATCAAGAACACCATGCCGTACAGCACGATCCGGAACCAATCCAGATACGCGAAGCTCATGAACAAGATGGGCGCGGACAGACCGCCCACGATTGCCACGGCGAGCTCGATGTCGATGAACGTTCGTGCCAGGTTCTTGTCGAGAAAACCACTTAGCCACGCGCCCACACCCATCGACGACAGGTAGATGCCGATGATGAGCGAGAACTGAGTCACCGAGTCGCCGAGCACGTAGCTGGCGAGGGTGCCCGCGAGCAACTCGTAAATGAGCCCGCACGTGGCGATGATCAGAACGTTGATGTAGAGCAGTGAAGGGCGGAGCATGGTGGGAACGTCGTTGGTATTGTTGGTGGTGACGGACTGGCGCTATTTGACGACGCCGGAGTCACCCATTAACGCACCCATGATCACCAGGGCGATGCCCACGATCACCGAGCCGAGTACGACCGCGATCGCGACGTTTTGTTTCTCCTCGACCTCTTTGCGGATCGAGAACGGAGTGATCAACTCCATCAACCAGAAGGCGAGGGCGAAGATCACCAACCCGAGTCCAGTGAACGCCAACGTCGTCAGTAACTGTTTGCCGATCTCATCAAAAGACATTACTTGCCTCCCCGATAGCCGCCGAAGCCGACGTGCCAGTAGTGGAACGTGCGAAAGCCGCTGGGTGCGGTTTGCACTTTGCTGGGAACAAAACGCTTGTCAGGCGAGGAGTGCTCCCAACCCGTAAAGCCGACGTAACCAAAACCGCTCAACATCAACACGGCGACCCCGATATAGAATTTGCTGACGAAGCTCATGCACGCACCTCACTCATCTTCAGCGCCTCACTCATCTTCAGCGCCTCACTCATCTTCAGCGCCTCACTCATCGTCGCCTTACTCATCGTCGCCATAGTCACTCTCCGCCCATCGTCGTTTCTCGAAGCTGCGATGGTTAAACACGACTCCGATCGGCACCAGGCACAGGGCGATAAGCAGAAACATCCAGTACCGATGACGCAGCTTGCCCTGCTCGACGGTCAGCGTTACGTGGGACGGTCGTCGGTAGTTCTTGCGCCAGACCTGCAGTCGCACCATGTAGCTACCTGCACTCATCGCGGACAAATAGCGTGTTCTGCTCGGGCCACCCTCGCGCCAATGCTCGCCGCCGGTGTAGCCGTAGTAGTACTCGATGGGTAGTTTGAGCGCGGCCACTTCACCGCTGTCTGTATCGATGAGATCCGCTTCGACGTAGACCCACGAGTTACTCACCGGCGAGTTGACGTTGAGGATGATGTTCTGCCTGGCCTTGAGTTTGAACGGTTTCGAGAACAGCACCTCTGACGCGTCTTTGCTGCGTTGGGCGTTCAGGTGGATCGTCTCTTTGTGAGCAAGAGAACCATCCTGGCGCATCTTGGCCCCGATGATGAGCAGCACGGCGGCGGCGAACACGGCCGCCCAAATCGGGTAGATGTCCTTGGGTCGATACGGCTGATTGGCGCCGGGGCTACCCGAGATGGCTTTGGGCACCACGCAGTCGGTGCAGCCGTTGATTTCGTCGTGGGTCAGGTAGCGGCCGCGTGACCAGTTCCTCTCGCCATCGGACTTTTCGACGCTGAGAATGTAGGGCGGGCAGATGTAGTCGATGTTGACGGTGCGCTGGCCATCGGTGACACGCCAGTAGAACTCGCCCACGACGTATTCGACCCGCGCATGGGCCGTCTGGAAGATTTTGTATGTGCGCTCGCCGTCGGTGGCTTTGCATTCTCGGCTGCCTGAGTTGGAGCTGACCTCGGAGATGGGCACGGGCTCGACGTAGCTCCAATGACCGTCGGAGTACGTGAGCCAACGGTAGCCGTTGCGCGGCTCGTACAGCAGGTACTCTTCCCAGTAGTAACGAACGCCGTAGCTCTTGAGGCTGCGCCGGATGAACCCGATGACCTTGTAGTGCACCCTGTCGAACGTCGCCTTCGTGCCCAGAGGAATCGTCGGCGACACCTTCTTGCGCGTGAGCGTTTCGAGCTTCTTCAGGTTGCCTTGCTCGGCGTCCAGGACCGTGTCGCAGTACGGGCAAATGACCCGCTGGGTCTTGTCCGGGGCGGCCAGGTCCAAAGAACCACCACAATTGGGGCAACTGACCGCTTCACTGCTGACCTGATGGAGCGCCGCTGCTTCGAGCTCGGCGTCCTGCAAGCCGATGTCGGCAAGGGTAATCTCTGCGCCCGCGTAGACGACGGCGGGTTCGTTCGCGCCAGGGCTGCCGTAATCCACCGTTGCGAATGCGCCGCCTTGACCGCTCAGATCGGCGAAGCGAAATGTCTTGCCGGCCTGGAGCAAATACGGAATCTCGCCCTCCGCGGACAGCATCTCGGCTTCTCCGCGCTCGGCGACCGTAAACTCCACAGCGCCTCCGCCGGCGCTCGTCTTGTTGCCGGGGACCATGGTGTCGTAGGCGGGTGCGCCGCTGCCCTCGACTTTGAAGGTCAGATAGAACTTGCCCTGCGCCTCGGCGAGCCACCCCCATCGAGTGTCATCGAAGGCCAGATACCATTCGTCCCAAACACCGCCGGCGCCGTGTCGAAGTTGTGAACGACCGACGACCTGGAAGCCGACGCCTTTGTACTTGCCGGCGAGCCAAAGTTTCAGGGGGGAACTCGTCGCGACCAGGTCGGAGACTTTTCCGATTTGCTCGACCGTGCGGTCGCCCCGGGCGACGACTGAGTCGCAGCTCTCGCAAACCACGACCAGAGTCGTACCGATCTTAAACTCGATCGGAGCCCCACAAACGGGGCACTGTGCCGCGACGCTCACCCTTAACCGGACGTTAAGGAATATCTCCAGTGCATACAAGGCGACCGACCGGCTAACGTGTCGTACACGCCCATACACGCTTTTCCCATCACTTGGCGTGGCGTTCGTAAGGCACGCCTCAAAACCGATGATTACTCGCCGCAAAGTTGCCCAGGCTACTTGGCGGTGGTTCCTTGGAAAGTGGGATGGGAAGGGGCCAACACAAGCGCGCTGCTACTGCCACGTGGAGTGGTATCAGCACTGAGTCAACGACGCTGGTCGATGGCATTTGCCTGGATCGGTTCAAGCACGCCAACGGTGATGGTCTCATTGAGGTTCCGCGAGGCCCGCTCGCGCGCGGCAGTGGCGAAGTCATCATTGATGCGCCGTTCCCACGGCTGGGTGCCTACAGGTTGCTCGAGATTCTGGGCGAAGGCGGCATGGCGCGGGTTTACCTCGCCGAACACGCCATCATTCGCAAACGGGTCGCAATCAAGACTCTACTGCCCGAATTCTGCACTTACCGTGACGCCCACGATGTGCTCATGAGAGAGGCGCGCATCGCCGCGCAGGTTCGTCATCCCAACTCCGCTGAGATTTTTGACTTCGCTTTCGATGACCGCGGCTGTCCGTACTACGTGATGGAGCTGGCGTGCGGCGAGACGCTCGCGCGCCGAATCGAGCGCGGTCCGTTGCTCATGTCCCAGGCGTTGAGCATCATCATTCGTGTTGCAGACGCGGTCGCTGCCGTGCACCGCGCTGGCTTCTTGCACCGAGACGTGAAGTCCGAGAACGTGATCCTGACCAGATCAGGGCGACGGGTTAACCCCAAGCTCGTTGATTTTGGTATCGCGCGACCGTTGAACCCGGTGAGCGACGATGGCCTGGTCGGTATGGTCGGCACTCCTCGCACCATGGCGCCAGAGCAGATATCCCAGGACACCGTCGATGAGCGAACCGACGTCTGGGCCCTGGGCATCATGCTTTACGAGATGCTTACCGGTGAGGTGCCGTTCTCTACTCACGAATCCATCCGCGACGATCTCGTGGCCATCGTGACCGAGTCTCCGCGACCGTTACCGCTCGGCTTGGGCGGCGATGTCTGTCGCATCATCGAGGCCTGTCTGTGCAAGGAACGCGAAGGCCGTCCGCGCACGGCGGCGATGCTGGTGGAACGGCTTCGTAAGGTCGAGGCTGACTACGTGTCGCGCCATGAGCTGATCGAACGAGCCCTGCGCTCGGACGAAGTTGCGCCTCACGACGACGTGGCCGCGTAGCGCCTGCTGGCTACTTGATCACGTTAATCGTGCCAGGCTTGCCCCAGTTGACGTATTGAAACGTCACCTGGTGGCCCTTCTTGGCCGTGCACGCGGCCTTGTCCAAGGTGCGTCGGCCCGGCAACCAAATTTGAAACGCCTTGGCGTTGGTGACGCAACCGACCCTTGTGCGTTTGCTCAGCCCCGTGACCACGCGCTTGTGTTTGCCGCGGTTGCCTCGGAAGTGAAAGGCGTCGTCCTGGAAGTCGGCGCATTGCCCGGGCGCGATGAAGCGCCATCCTTTGGTTCGCTGGCTACCCACACCCGCGTAGTTGATCGTGGCGACGTACACCTTCTTCGCCGTCTTGTTGCAGATCTTCGACTTGGGCGGCATCGCGCGTTTCGCCTGGGCTGGTGTTGTAGCGCTGACGATGAGCGCCACGGCTGCAGCGGCGGCGAGCAGCAGCTTACCGTTGACGTTGCGGACGAACGAGTGCGCGTGAATGTGCATGAGCTTTACTAACGTACCCGGACCGGAACCGGTTTGTCTTGGATCGTAATCTTCTTGAGCACCGGGTTGGCCCGAGCGAAATCGAACAGGTAGCCCTTCTTGCTCTTGCACCAGACCTTGTCCTTATGAAGGCTGCCACGCGCCATCAGCGAGAAGCGTTTGCTGAATTTGACGCAGGCGGTCCGTTTGTGAGGTAGCAGGCCCGTCACCTTCTTCTTGCCCCGGAAATAGTAGCGATCTTTGCGCATCTGCTGGCACTTGCCCGGACGGATGAACGTCCAGCCACTGGTCCGGTGGCGCCCTTTGCCGGCGTAGCTCATGGTGGCGAAGTTCACGCCTGTGCTGCTCTGGTTGCACACTTGAACAAGGGGCGCGGCCTTCTTCTTGGCGTGAGCGTTGTTGACGCTACCTGCCAGGAGCACGGTCAATCCCGATGCGGCGGCGATGCAGAAGAGTCGTTTCATTGTCTACCTGTGACCTCTAGTTCTCTGCGGAAATTCAACGAGGTGCGCTGGCTAGCTCAGAGCGTCACGCACGCAGGCCAATAATGAGTCCAGGGTCCAGGGCTTTGGCAGGACGGGCAGCTCGAGCCCCTCGTCCACGAGCTGTGCTGGGTAACCGCTGGTCAGCACGAACTTCGGCGCGGCCGGCCGATTCCGAACCTGCCGGTACAGCTCGACGCCGCCCATCTTGGGCATGACGACATCGGAGATGATCATGTCCACGCCCGTTTCTTGCTCGAGCACTTTCAGGGCTTCGGCCCCGTCGCCGGCCAGCAGCACCCGGTAGCCTTCACTTGATAGCACTGCACTTGCGGCCGCTCGAATCGCGCGCTCGTCTTCCACGACGAGAATCGTCGCGCTCTGTTGGCTCCCGCTAACCGCCGCGCTGACTGTTTCCACACTTGGCTCCGTCGTGCACACGGGAAAACGCAACTCGGCTCGAGTACCACTGTCAGGGGTAGATTTGATTTCCACAGTACCGTCGTGTTGTTTCATCAGCCCGTAGACCATGGAGAGTCCGAGCCCGCTGCCTTCGCCAGGTGCTTTGGTCGTGAAAAACGGATCGAACATGCGCTCGCGAACTCCCTCGTTAGCGCCGACACCGTCATCTATCACGGCGATCACCGCATGTGGGCCGTCGTCCCCGTCACGTCGAAACGTCGTCAAATGCAGGTGTCCGTGATCGGCGATGGCATCGCGGGCGTTGGTAGCAAGATTGACGATCATCTGCTCGACGCCACCCGCGTCGGCCCGAATCGGTGGTGTGTCCTCGGCGAGGTCCAAAACAATCTCGATGCGTTCGGGGATGAGCCGCCGCAGCGTTGTGCTCAGATCAGTGACCAGCTCGACCACGTCTACGTGTTCGAATCGCAGCATCTCTTTGCGACCAAACGCCATTAGCTTGCGCACCAACTCCCCGCCCCGGCGCGCCGCTTTGAGCACTTCGGCGGCGCGCTCAGCTGCTGCCGGTATGTCCGCGACCAACTGTTCGAGCAGCTGTGTATTGACCATGATGACGGTCAGCAGGTTGTTGAAGTCGTGCGAAATGCCACCGCTGAGCTGGCCCAGCGCGTCGAGCTTCTGCGTGTGTCTGAGCTGTGCCTCTAGAATGCGTTGGTCGGTCACATCGTGTCCGACCGAGATCAGCGCGCCGTTGGGCAAGCGGAAGTCGGCCCACATTTGGCGTCGTGTAGTGCCATCTTTGGCGAGCACTTCGTATTCTCTGAACGTGCCGTCGGCCTTGGTGATGTTCGCCAGTACCTGGTCACGCTGAGTCTTGTCGGGATAACACTCCCGCAGCGGGTCGTCCATCGCCTGAATTTCAGCGTGGGTCCACCCCAGCATGCGTTCGCATTGACGGTTCCATACGGTGCAGTGGCCCTGGTCGTCGAACGAATCGATCATCACCGGAGCGTGCTCACACAACGTGCGGAAGCGCTCTTCACTTTCGAGCAGTGCTTGCTCGGGGCTGGGGGCCCTGCTGTCACCCATAACGCTAGTATATGCTAGGCGTTGTCGAGGGTGGTCTTCTGTCGGAGCTGTATCTCGCCGGCATGCATCGCGGCGCCAAGACAAACCGCGTGTTCCGGGGGGACACCCGTGCGTACCGGGACACCAAACGCCTGCGCTAGCTGTTCGCGAACCGCTGGAATGTATGTCGTCCCACCGGAAATGAACACGCAGCTGAGCTCGTTGGCCTTCATGTCCACCAACTCGAGGGCGTGGGCACAGGTGGCGAGAGACTGTTCGATCAGCGGCGCACACGCGCGATTGAACGCGTCCCGAGTTACCTCGACATCCAGATCGACCGGTCCGTCCGGTCCACGAGCTACCTCGGGTACGAAGATGCTCGCGGCGTCATCTACCGACAGCAGGCGTTTCGCTCTCTCGGCGGCGAAACGGACCCTCTGCCATTCCACAGCTTGTTTGCGAAGGTCGACTTTGTTCGCGCGCCAGAACTGGTTGGCGGTCGCTTCGGCCAGGACCGAGTCGAAGTCGTCGCCGCCAAGCCAGGTGTCACCTGCCGTGGCGAGCACAAGGAAGTCGCCTCGGGATACGTCGACGAGTGAGAAATCGAATGTGCCGCCGCCGAAATCGTAGACGCCGACGACACCGTTGAAGTTCTCATCGAATCGGTTGGCCAGGGCCGCCGCGCTCGGCTCGTCGATCAGGCCGACGACTTCCAGCTGTGCCATCTGAGCGGCCCGCCGGAGAAGCTTGGCTCTGGCTTCGTCGAAGCTCACGGGCATGGTCAACACGCAGCGGTGGATCTGTTCGCCCAGCTGAGCTTCGGCCGCGTCGCGAGCGTCGCGCAACAGGTAAGCACACAGTTGGGTGACCGCGTATGGTTGGTCCCACATGTCGACGACGACCGAACCGTCCGGGCCCTTCGACGTCTTGAACGGTGACTGACCGATGAATCCCTGAATTTCAGCATCGTCGTAGTCCCGGCCGAGTAGCCGCTTCGGCGATTGCACAGTGTGCCGGGGATCCGTCGCCAGACGTTTGCGCGCTTCGTGTCCGACCAGACACTCGCTGTCGTTAGGAAACGAGATGACCGAAGGCGACGCCTTGATGCCGTGCTTCCATTCGAGGATCGTTACCGCCTTGTCGACCACCGCTGCGACCGACGTGTGGGTCGTACCCAGGTCGATTCCGATGATGGTCGAATCGTCACCTGAGGTCACCCTCGGCCCGGTGGGTAGTTTTACCGACCGGGAGGTAATGGCTGGTGGCGGCGTTTCTGGTCGCAGCGGTGCCGGCTTTCCATCGGTCTGGTCCGCTGGCTGCGGCAGCTGCGCACGGGCCGCTTGGATCAACGTCGCGAAAGCTTCGCTCCGATCGCGAGACATTGGATCGAATTGCACACCTAGCCCAGCGTTGCCTCCCTTCTTGGCGCGGGCGACATTGACGATCTTACCCGCCAGGCTCACTGTCTTTCCGGCGGGCAGCTGGACCTCCAGCTGCGCGGACTCGCCCAGCTTCGCTGGCAGTGGTGTAACCAGGAACAATCCGCCGGCGCTGACATCGCCGGTCACGACCTGGGCGGCCTTGTCCCATGACGAACACTTGATACTGACTCGAGTGCGATACGCAAAGCGCGGTGCCTCGCGTCGGCGCGGCCCGATGCTCGTCGCGTCGGCTCGCTTGCCACTCATGCGATCGAAAAGCAGTCGCCACCACCGTGCCATGTCTCCCCCCCCCCAGATTCGGTCTTGCCGTTGCGCCGTTACGCCGTTGCGCGAAGAGCGCGCGTTGACTCTGGCAATTGTGACGGGTCAGCAGCGATGTGTCCACGCGTCGGCAAGAGATCAGCCGGGGCTCGGTATGGGTTTCTCGGCCGCTTTTCTGGCCGTGATCTGGAGCGCATTCGGACAGCAAAAGATCACTTAGATAACCGGCGGCGGCAAACGTTCATCCCTTTTCAAAACGTCTCACGCTGACACGTCGTGCCGCGCAGATCACACCTACATCGTCGCTAACTACAGGAAAATCAACTCAAAAATATGCGTCCCACGGTGGACGTACGCTACACTTCGGATCCAAGCGGCCGGTCACCTCGGGGGAGGCCAAACGGTCGCGTCGAAAGGACAGTGTTGTCGAAGGTCGAAGACAGCGAGCGAGCACCAACTGACACGGGGGCGATGAACAAAGTCGACGAGGAGCCAGGCGCTCCGGATTTACTGTTCTACCTGAGCGTCCTGCGCAAGCGCTGGTGGGTTCTTGCGGCTGTGGTCGCTGTGGGCGTCACGGCCTCGGTGTTACACACCAAACGTAAACCGAAGATCTTTCAAGCCTCGGCCAGCGTCGTCGTCGAGCCGGCAGCGCCCAGCGTGTTCGGTTCGATGCAAGAAGTCGTACAGCTAGGCGCCACGCGCTGGACCGATCGTCAGTATCAGCAGTACTACAACACCCAGGTCGACATCGTGCGCAACTACGAGTTGGCGCAGGTAACCGTCGTGAAGAATCGGTTGTGGGAAAACGAGAAGCTCGTGCCCCGGCAGCCCAATGACACGCGGAACAAATCGCAACTTGTCGAAGCCGCCACGTTCGCCCTGGTCCGTGGGCTGAGCGCTAGCCAGAATCGCGACAGTCGAGTGATCAACGTCTACGTGCGCCATCGCAACCGGCAGCTGGCCGTGATGCTGGCCAATCTGCACGTGCAGTCCTACATCGACTACAACCTGAACTTGCGCACCAAGGGAACTGGCAAAGCCGCTACGTTCCTGGGCGCCGAGTTGAAGACCGGAGCGAGCACTCTGCGCGCGACCGAGAACGAGTTGCTAGCGTTCAAGAAGAAGAACCAGCTGTTCTCTGTGTCGCTGGAAGACCGGCGCAACATTCTGTCGAGCAAGATTTCTCGCTACGCCAATGCTCTCGCCGACGCCAAGATCGCTCGGCTCAAGATCGGCTCGACTCTGTCGTACGCCAACAGCCTCAAGAAGGAGGCCGTCCTCGAGTCACCGATCTTTGCGCTGTCGTCCAGCGACAGCGTTGCCAACGTTCTCAAACATCAGTACTTCATGGCCAAACACACGATGGCGTCGCTGGCTAAAGACCTGGGCCCACGTCACCCGGACTATATTCGGGCCAAACTCAAGGTAAACGAGCTGTTCAGCGGGATTCAGCGCGAGGCGAACCGAGCCCGGCGCGAGCTCAAGGCGCAGCATTCCACCGCGTGGAGCAGCGAAGCCAAGCTCAAGAAAGAACTCGAGGCGCTCAAGCAAGAGGCGATTGCTCTGGGCCCGAAAACGGTCGAGTACATCCGCCTGGTACGCAAACAGAAGAGCGACGAGAAGAACTACAACTTCGTGCTCGGCCGGCTGCGCTCGAGTCAGATGTCGGGGCGCAACAAAGAAACGAACGTTCGCCTGCACGCCGCTGCGCGCTACGGTTACATGGTTTCGCCGCGCATGCGCTCGGCTGTCGCTCTGGGGCTCGTGCTCTCGCTCCTGTTCGGACTCGGCCTGGTGGTGCTCCTGGAGTTCCTCGATCGCACGGTGAAGACCCCCGAGGATGTCGAGCAGTTGACCGGGGCGTGCGTACTGGGCGTGATTCCGGTAGTGCAAAAGGTGGGTGGAGCCGACGTGGCGATGCAGATGCGAAACCGCGATATGTGGGTCGCCGAAAATCCAACGTCACCCGCCGCGGAGTGCAGTCGCGCCATAAGAACGAACCTGCTGTTTGCGTCGCCGGACGAGCCTGCGAAGGTGTTGACCATATCGAGCCCGCACCCCCAGGAGGGTAAGTCGACCACCGTGTTGTACCTGGGTACGACCATGGCTGAGGGCGGCAAGAAAGTCCTGCTCATCGACAGCGACCTGCGCCGGCCGCGCTTGCACAAGTCTCTCGGTCTGACCCGCACCGTCGGCCTGTCCAGCTTGATCGTAGGCGAGCAAGAGATCGACGACGTCATCAAGACGACAGACGTACCAAACCTGTACTGCATGCCTTGTGGGCCAACGCCGGCGAATCCGGCCGAGTTGCTGATGTCCAAACGGTTCATCGACATCCTGGACCAGCTACAAGAGCGCTTCGACATGATCATCCTCGACTCGCCGCCGATTCTGCACGTCACTGATGGTGTGGTGTTGGCCCGTCGATCAGATGGAATCATCCTGGTGGCCCAGGCGGGCAAGACCAACAACGGAGACCTGCAGCAGGCTGCGCGCCAGGTGCGCGACGTCAACGCTCAGATCGTCGGCGTAGTGCTCAACGATCTGAACATCAATGACCGCCGCTACGCCTACCACTATGGCTACGCATACGGTTACGGCCTCGCGGCCGAAGACGCCAGCTAACCGCGTGCACGGCGCCGGTTCGCTGGTTTAATCGAAGCTTAATCTCAGCCTATTGGCTGAACGGGCACAATGCCGGACATGTCGTACAAGCCCGGTATTGCCCTGTCGATCTTCGTGTTGTTGCTCGGCTGTTTCGCCTGCACAGGTGAGGTTGGCAGTGAATCGTCGTCCGCCGATGCGTCCGCGAATCAGCCACTAGACGCCGCCAGCCAACCGAGCGTCGATGCTGCGCCCAGCGCTGGCCCGGACGCGGCAGCAGAAACGGATGCCGCTGAGCCGTCTCTGGCGAGCGCTTCCGGCTGCTTCTTCACGGTCGACAACCCGGACTCCCATCACGAGATCGTTTTCGGCGAGGCCGGGGCCCGCTATGCATCGCTGCGCATCGAATACGACGTAGTTCACGGAGGTTGGCGAAACGAACTGTTCGACCGGGAGGTTCTCAACCACAACCTCATGGGCCTGAAGCGCAACGTGCCCGACTTCGTCGGTCGTTACATTCTCGGTAACGCGGCGCAGATTCGCCCGGCAGAAACCGGCCTGGCGCGCAAGTCGCTCTTTTATGGTCGCGTGGATCTCGAACCGCGTCCGGACGGTCAGGGCTACATGGGGTACACGGCGTGGCGGGACAATTTCAAGTGGGTCCCCGGCAAGACGTATCACGTGACCGTCGTGCTCGACGCGATCGCCAGGACCCAGCGTTTGACCGTGACCGACGGAGTCGAGCAGCGAGTGCTCACGGGCGACATCGACTACTGGGAGCCGAGTCTTTCCGAGTCCACGTTCACGTTGACGCTAGGTGGTATGGAATCCGACGGCCGCGAAGTCAACGCGGTGGGCTGGCAGTTCTGCGACCTGGTCGTGCGCGGCGAGACCTTGTAGCGGGTGTTTGCTCGCTAGTGAGTAACGCGCCCGTAGACCACGTGGGTGGGTAAATAGCCCCGGGTGTTGGTCCCGTGCCAACCGTAGCCGTAGGTTTTCCCCTTGTCGTCGACCAGGAACATGAACGTGCCGAAGCCGAATCCGCCGTCGGGGTTGTCCTTACGTGTGTCGTCCTGATGGGGAATGCGCGTCGCGTCCAGGATGCGCGCCGCCCAGGCACCTTTGAGTCCGGGGACCGGCCATGGCTTTTCGACGAAGAAGCCAACGTGGCCGGTGGTCTTGGACCGTGACACCGGCGAGCGCGGGAACGCGAAGACGTCGCCGGGTCGCGCGTGAGAGATATGTTTCAACTGGCGCCAACCACGGCGTGCGCGTTTCGTCGGCGAGCGCACGATCGCCTTGTAGAAATCGACCGCTTGCGGCCGGCGCTTCTTCATTGCGCGCAGCGCTCGAGGCGCAGTGCGACGCAGGATCCACATTGCCATGCCTGAGCAATCCCAGGCGTAGTAGCCGGTGCGACGTTTGATCGTGTTCCAGTGCTGATACTTGGTCACCTTGACCGAACGCTTGAGCTTGTTCATCAGCTTGACCACGCGTCCACCCGCGCGAGATGCCGACTGAGTCGCTGACATCTTGTCCTCGGCGCGTTGTTTGGGCGCGGCCTCAAGGCCTCGAGTCGTCGTTAGCTCAGCGCACACCAGTAGCGCGGTCGCACCAATTGCAATCCATGTCAGCCTTGCCACCCTGAAGTCTAACGCGCATCGGCGATGGCGCCAGGGCCGTTTGAGTGTGCGAACGGCGGCTAGAGGATGAACTCGCTGGCTCCGGCCCCGGTGGCGGCGCCGACTCCTACCCGATCGCACAGCTCGGTGGCGAGCATGTCGAACAGGAACGCGATCGGAGTCGCCTCCTTGCCCGCGCTGCGAAGCGGTTGGCCGATCATCGTCGCTCGACTGAACGCATCCGACCGGGGGATGGTGGTGTCGAACAGGTTATGCCTGTCGCCGTCGTTGCAGATGCGATGGAACGCCTCGATGGAGCCCTCGGTGCGGCCCTGGAACATGTTGACGACGACTCCCGCGAGGGCCGGCCGTTTGGCTTCGGGGATCGCGGTCAGCCCTCGCAGGAACATCGAGAATGACCGACTGGACAGGATCTCGGCCTGAAACACTCCCACCACATGGGTGCATGCCTCCAGCGCCGCGTTTGTGGCGTGGAACATGCCAGCGGGGCAGTCGACCAATGTGATGTCGCTGTGTTTCGTCACCTCCTGAACCAGCCGGTGCCAGACGCTTGGTAGATCTCTTCGGTTGAGGGAGCGCAGGGGCACGCGCGGTCCGCATGCGGGCAAGATGCTCAGTCCCTTGATGGACGTCTTGCACAAGGACTCGCCCACGAGCTCGGGACTGTCCAGCAGGTCGTAGACACCGCGCTTCACTTTTCCCCGGGCGTTGACGGCGGATAACAGATCGCTGTTGATATCCGCGTCGATGACCGCGACGTTGAGCCCGCTGTCCGCCAGGCTCAACGACAGGTTGAGCGCGATGGTCGTCTTGCCAACGCCACCTTTGGGACTCGATACGCCGACGACCACCGGTGTGACCTCGGTGTTGGGCCGGCGTGCTGGCCTCGGCGGCGGCGCCGGAGCCAGGCTTGGTGCGGCCACGGTTCGGTGGCTCTTTTGTCGTGTTTGTCGCGTCGTGACATTGGGGTTTGGCCGGGTCGGTGCGGGCTTCTTGCGCACGACGCTGCCTTGCACCTTCGTCTTCAACGGCTTCAAGTCCACCTGTGTCTTGGGCTCGCGGTCCTGGGTAGCCGCGGCCATTAGCAGGTTGGTAAGCGGTCCCAGCGGTGCCGGGTACGCCGATGCCTCCGGCAAACGAAACACGTGAAATATCTCCGGCGACCGTTCGAACAGATCGAAGAACGCATCCGAGCCGCGTTTGCCTGCGTGCTCACAGCTGAGCACCTGGCCCGCCTTCATTTGGATCGCGCTGCGTTTGCGTCCATCGGGGCTGCGCAGTTCGATCACCGTGTGCTGTCGGCTCGCGCCGACGACCTGTAGTACGTCCGGGAGTCCGAACTCCTGGAGTGAACCTCTCATGACTAACGTGTGTCTACCCATCGTTTGCTCGCAGCGCGACGACGCTGCCCTCCCCAACGGCCAATCGGCCCATCTTCATTGTTGTCGCCAGTAAGGTGTAGACCCTCGTCCACGCCTCTTTCACTTCAGTTGTAAATGCCTCACCCAGTCCGTAGTCCAGAGTCCACAGCAGCGCGGCGCCGACGGCGTCATAGCTTTCGTCTGGTATGCGATACAGCTCGCTGTGTCGGCGGCCCAGGGCAAGCACCACCATGAATAAATCGTCTTCCACAGACACCGACTGCCGCCACGCTTCGTCCGGCCAGTCCATCGACTTGACGACGAACTGGAGCATCGCGAGCAGCTTCTGTCTCTGCTTGCGCATGTCGGACTTGAACAAGCGCCGGTACTGGGGCGCGATCTCGAATAGCCGCTTGTAGAACAGTTCCGCGGCGGTGTCGGCGATCGGTACGACCAGCTCCCAGCTGCGTTTGATCGCGGCCTTGTGGTTACTCGTGATCATCATCGTCATAGTCGAGCACGCTCCGCTTCCGTTTCGATGGTCTCCCACTCGGACGCGCCGGCGAGCATCAGGTTGCGAATGGCGCCATAGGCTTCCGCCCATGCGGTTTCGTACTCTAGCGACCAGTCGCTGCCGGCTATTTCGCCAAGGGTGGCGAGCAAGCATTCACCAACGTAGTCGTACATGACGGGCGTTACGCCGTAGACCACGTGTCGAGCGCCCAGGCCCGCCAGGTGCGCGGTGAGCCAGGGAGCGTCCTCGAGGTGGTCGACGACGGCGATCAGGGCGGCGCCCAGCATCTTCTCTTGCTCGGTGCGCCGGTTCTTGTCGAACAGCGTCTCTACCTGTGGATAGCGTTCGAACAGTATTTCGTAGAAACGCTTCGTGAGTTGCGGCTCGCGTTCGATGACCAACGCGAAGCTGTCTTCTAAGGCGTGAACGTTCAGTCCCATGAGTTACCCCTTACTGCTGCGACTACGCAAAGTTCGTCGGCTAAAACTAGGTTCTGCAAACGCACGTATCAACAACTATGTCGTTGGTGGGATGCGCCACGAATTGATGATGTCGCTTTTGATGCAACGATGTGGTTCGCTCCTCGTGACGAAATTGTGACTGCGCTGACCAACACGAGCGCACGCGCTGCCAAACGAAAGCGACACAACCAAACTGCAGCGAGAGCCAGTTTTCTGCCGTCGCGCTTACGGTTGGGCGCGGAGGTAAATCCGTTTTATGAAGGCTGGTGGGGTGATTCGGTATGACGCTTGGTACAGGAGGTGGGCGTTTGTGGGCGTGCTGGAGTTGCGCGCTTGCTGCTAGGTCGCGGCCATGAAGTCGACCATTTTGGTCGCGATCAGCGCACCTTCGTCTTCCTGAAGGAAGTGATGGGCGGCCTCGATGGTTGCGTGTGGTTGATCTTTGGCGCCCTTGATCGCCGCGCGCAGGAACTTGTCGGCGCCCCGGGTGATCGGGTCACTGTCGCCGAACAGCGTCAGGAACGGGTTGGTATAGGCGGACAGATTTGCCCACGCGGCCTGGTTGGCCTTGGCGTCGGGGATGTCGGCCTCGATGGGCACCAGACTCGGGAAGATGCGTGCGCCGGCCTTGTAGCTGTCGTCGGGGAACGGCGCGTCGTAGGCCGCGACCTCGGCGTCGCTCAGCTCGGTGATGGTGGCTTTCTGAATGATCGGACCGACATCGAACTTGTCACTGGTCTGGGAGAACTCGCGCCACTCCTTGAACGCCTTGCTCACGGGCTCACGACCGGTGGGCAAGAACGTGTTGGCCGCGACGACTCGCGCGAAGCGTTCGGGCTGTGCGGCGACCAGACGCAAGCCGATCAGTCCGCCCCAGTCCTGGCAGAACAACGTGATGTCTTTCAGCTCCAGGTTGTCGAGCAGACCACGCATCCAGGCGATGTGCCGGTCGTAGGTGTAGTCGTCCATCTTGCTCGGCTTGTCACTACGACCGAAACCAACGAGATCCGGCGCGATGGCGCGATGTCCCGCGGCGACGACCACCGGGATCATCTTGCGGTACAGGTAGCTCCACGAAGGTTCGCCGTGCAGCATCAGCACGACCTGGCCATCGCGTGGCCCTTCGTCGACGTAGTGAATTCGTACGTCATCGACGGTGGTGTAATTGGGTGCGAAGTCGTAACCGGGAAGGTTGTCGAAACGCTCGTCTGGGGTGCGCAGTAGCTCCATGGCCGGCAGCTTACCGGATCACGACAGCGGACCTGGACTAGAAACGCCGTTCGGCGTCAGAACATGTGGTTGAAGTTGATGTACAGCCCGGTGTCTTCGCGGCTGACGCCGTAGTCGGCGGTGACGATGGTCGCCTGGTTCCAGGCGATGCGAAACGCCGAGCCGACGCCTGTGCGCCATTTGCTCAGGGTCAGGTCCGCCGCCTTGTCGAACACGCGGCCGGTGTCCAGGAACACAACGCCGATGAGGGCGAACTTCTGATTGAACAGCTCGAACCGGTGAAACGTCCAACGGGTTTCCAGGTTGAGCAACGCCATGGTGCGTCCGAAAAAGCGATCCTGCTTGAACCCACGCAGGGTGCGCAGGCCGCCAAGTCCCGTGCGCGGTTCGTCGGTGTACGGCAGGGTGTTCATGGAAAAGAACGGCGTGTTTTCGCTCTGGGCGACGAAGGTGGCGCGGCCGGCGAGGACCAGGTCCGCCTTCTTGGGCATGGGGCTGAAGTAACCGCGGACCGCGGCGAGGAAACGAATGTAGGTGTAACCGCCGCCCAGGCCTTTGGTGCCGATGTCCACGCCGATATCGGCGAACAGGCCGCGGTTGGGGTCGGGCTCGAAGTCCCGGGTGTCGAAGGCGACGCCGAAGCGCAGGAAGTTGTCCCAGCCGCCTTCGCAACCGACGAGCAGGCCGGCGTTGCAGTGCTCTAGTAGGCGGGTTGTGCCCATGGGTGCTCTGACCTCGCTGCCGCCGACGGTTTCCGCGTCGACCATGGTGCCCGTGTAGTCGGTGATGTCGGTGTGGGTGAAGCCCAAGCCGACCAGGGGACGGATCAGCCCTCGCAGAAAGGTTTGCTCGAGGCTCATGAGCAGAATCGGCCGAACGAAGTCGTACTGGTCGTAGCGGGTGAGGGCGGTGCCGTCGCCGCGCACGGTTTCGATGGTGCGTCTGTATTTGGAGAACTCCGAGAACGTTTGGCCAGAGCCGGTGAAGCTCAGCTCGTCCATCGCTGCGTTGCCGATGCCGAAGAAGTTCTGCTGGGTGTTGCGCATGTAGATCGCCTGGGCGCGCAAGCGATAGGGGGTGCCCGCGATGGCCGGCGCGTCGTAGTCGGCCCAGTGAAACTGCAGGCCTTTGGTCGTGCGGAAGTACTGGGCGAACAGGCGGTGCAGGTAGGGCGTGTAGCCGAATAGGGGATGCTTGCGGTCGCCGTTGAAGAAGTAGTAGCCGCGTACGCCGCCGCCGACCCCCGTGTCCGGATCGAAGTTGGCCAGGGGCAGCCCGGTGACATAGCTGCCGCGCTTCTTGCGTTTGTAGTCCGCGTCGCTCAGGGGCCGCTTGAAGTCCCAGCCCTTGGGCGGCGGCGGAATCTCGAGCTCGTCGTCGTCCTTGTCGCCTTTAGCTTTCTTGTCGCTGTCGGGCTTGTCGCCGGCCTTCTTCTCGCCCGACGCCTGCTTCTTGTCGGCGGGCTTGTCCTCAGCGAGCGCGGAACCATGCGAGATCGCGAGGACGAGCAGTAGTACGGAGAAGCGCCAGAGGGCGGAAATCACGTGGGACCAGGATACCGTGCCGCGGCAAACCGTGACCAGCGGCGGCGCGCCGGATTGCGACTACGATGTGGAACGCATCACGCTGAGACGCTATCCTCAACCCGTGGCAACCCGAGTTTGCATCACGCTCGCGGTAACCCTGGCCATTGGGCTAGGCGCGCCCAGCGTCGCGGAGGCGCAGCTGCCTCGGGACATTGTCGTCGTCATCGATGCGCACACGGGCATGTTCGGAGAGCGATTGGAGTCGGCGAAGAAGGGCGCTTTGTTCATCGCGCGCAATTTGCGGTCGCGGGATCGGTTGGGCTTCCTGAGTCACGGCCATTCAAGGCGGGCCAAGTATCTTCGGCATGCTCGGCGTCACCGTCCACGGTCGCGTCCGATGTCTGCTTCGGTCCGGCGCCAGATGCGGCTGTTCACCTCCAGGTTAGACATGCGCGTTAAGGCGCCCAACGTGTCGCGGCTAAAGAAGCTGCTGAGTCGAGTCGACGTGGGGGAGAACGAGGCGGTTGAGGACTGCTTGACCTACGCTGACTACCTCTTCCGTCCCGACAGCGCACGCAAGGCGGAACGTCGGGTCATTGTGATCTGGTCGTCGCCAAAGTTGAAGTTGCCCGCGTCGACTGCCGCGGACGCGCTGCACCGCAGAGGCATTGGCATCACGTATATCTCCCTGGATACATCGACACGGATGGCGGCGTCTCCTTACGGTCTCGACCGGGTTTACAACGTTGGCGCGAGAGTATCCCTGCTCGACATCTTGCGTAGAGAACTGGGACCCAATCCGATCGCTTCGCGAGTTGTCCAGCACCAGTACCGCCTCGGACTAAAACGTCAACTGGCCGTCGCGCCATGGTGGAACAGCGCGAAGCCGTGCCCAAAGGGGGCGTCCCTGAGCAAGCGCGCCGGCAGTGGTGGTCGTGTCATTGAATGTCGTCTACCCGGCGGAACCCGGCATGGTCGGCGGACAGCCTGGTACGCCGATAAGAAGACCCTGCTTGCGGACGCGACCTACCTGCACGGCAAGCTCAACGGCCTGCGCCGTCGCTTCCACACGACCGGCGCCCTCGAATCCATTGATGGCTTTCGCAACGGCGTGCGTCACGGTCGCCAGCGTGCGTTCGCCAAGAACGGCCTGATGGTTCGTGACGTCGTCTTTCGGCTTGGTCGCCGTCACGGGCCCGGTCGCCATTGGACCTCCGCTGGCCAGCTCATCTCCAAAACCCACCACCGCGGTGGCAATGCAGTCGGCACATGGCAACTGGGTTCCACTGCCAACACGTCCACATCGTCGCAACGCTTCGCCAGTGACCGCGCCGACGGTGACTATGTGGTCAAGTGGCTCGGCGAGGTGGTCGTCCGTGGCAAGTATCGTCGCGGTCACAAAATCGGTGTGTGGCGCCGTTGGTGGGAAGGTGGCAAAAAGAAGTCCGTGGGCGCCTACCGCAACAATCGTCGCCACGGCACCTGGAAGTACTTCACGGAGAAAGGCCAACTCCGCCGCAAAGTCGTCTACCGCAACGGCATCATCCAACGCACCCTGTGGTTCTGACGTTGGCGGCCCCGGGATGACCTTCGTCAGAGTTCGCCGGCTTTGGCTGGTCGGTGTACTGCTTGTGGTTAGTGCGTCCGAGGCTCGCGCAGCCGGCGCCGCTGACGTCAGCATCGTCGCCGTGGTGGATACGTCGTGGACGATGAACCCACAACGTAAGCACAGGGCGGAAGCGGGTATCCGCCTCCTCAGCAAGCATTTCAAGACCCGGGTCAGGGTCGTCAAGTTCAGCGGCAACCAGGCACAGGACGGATTGGCGACCGCGTCGGCTGTCCTCGCTCGATCGCGGGCAAAGCGCAAACGTGTGTTCGTGTTCTGGGTCAGTCTGGCGCCTATGGGCCGGGACGCGGCGGCGGTGAAGTATCTGCACCGGATGGGAGTCGGTGTGACGTACATGTTCGTCGACGATGCCGGCCCGTTCAGCCCGGAGCCCGTGACCAGTCCTGATCGCCAGCACGTCGTTAGCAGTGACGTCGAGTTACCGTTGGCACTGTTGGCCGAAGTCCGAACTATGGGGCGCAACGTGTCTGCCCGGTTTCCCAAGTGGTGGCAGGCGAGGCGGCCGTGTCCATCTGGCGCGGCGGTGAAGAAGCGACGAGGTCCCGATGGCCGCGTGATCTCGTGCGAGCTGCCCAATGGTACGCGCCACGGTCGGCGCACAGCGTGGAAACGCGACGGCAGCATGCGTGTCGATGCGGGCTACCGTCACGGCAAGCTACATGGGGTGCAGCGCCGCTGGCACGCGCACGAGGTGCTCGAAGCCGAATCTACCTACCGCAGCGGCGTTCGCCATGGCTTGCACAAGGTGTGGTCTACCCTGGGTATCCAGGTCGTTCGTGGGCAGTTCCGCAACGGACGTCGCGATGGTCGTTGGCAATACTGGCGCAAGTCGGGCAAGCGCCTTGGCGTGACGAATTTCGCGCGGCCCAAGCGAAAACGGAACAAGACGTCGCGGCCAAAACGTCGCCGCAGGTCCAGGTAGAACGGAGCCCTAAAGCGTCGACAGTTCGTTCAGGTCGAGGCGGGCGATGCGGATTTCGCTGGGTAGGAACATGCCGACGAACCAGGACGGGTCCAGGGTGACGTCGTTGGTGTAGTAGCAAAGGGTGAGCTCGTTGTCGCGGACGACGACGCCCGGGTAAGACGTATCTCCGGCGCTGGGCAGGTCGAACAGGTGGCGCAGCCCGTGTCGTTCGACCCGGTACAGTGCAGTGCGCTTTTGCTTGCCCCAGACGCCGGCACGTTTGTCGAAGCGCCCGGTGCCCGGCGGGTGATGCCGGCCGGCAGCGTAGATGACATCGTTATGACGAAACAGGTTCGGTCCATCCAGGCGCGTGGTTGGACAGCGCACGGACTCCCACTCGGTGTACGGATGCCGCGCTGTCGCCACCAGGGTGCACGCTTTGTTGTGACCTTCGGGCGCCGGACTGATTTCCAGTCGCGCGGTGACCATCGCCGTGCCGTCGGGCAAGAACTCCAGATCGGTTTCGTCGTTGAAGCCGCCCTTGTTGATTCGCGACACCCGCTCCCAGTCGGCACCGTTGGTGCTCTTGAGCAGGATCGATTCGCCGTGCTTGTGCCAGTAGGCCGGCACGTACCAGGTGCCGTCGCCGCGCGTCTTGGGTCGCCAGAACAACCAGCCTTCCGGTCCGCAGGGCACGATGGGGTCCCAGTCCACGCCGTCGTCCGACGATGTAAACGCGGTGCCGTTGGGCTCGGCGATGAGGCCGTCGTTGCGCAGTACGTAGAGAAACAAGCGGTCGTCGATGATGGCCAGCTTCGGATCGCGAATGTCACCAGCGCTCAGACGAAACTCGGCGGCCTGCTCCCAAGTGCGCGCGTCGGTGGAGCGCCAGAGCACGATGCGGCTCTTGGTGCTGGCCATGTGCCAGGGCGAGTTGGAGTGGACCAGGTAGTAGTGGTCACGCCACCAGATCATGTCGGTGGTCAGGTTGTGCAGTCCGTCGGATATGGCGGTCCAGTGGTCGACCTCGATGGGCATGGGCCATTCGTTGCGCAGGCGGCCCTGAAAAGGCCTGTAAATGCGCGGAACGGCAGCTGCCACCAGGGGCGCGATGAGTGTGCCCCAGCGAACTCCCCGGGAGATGCCGTCGTCCTTTGGCCCTTGCGCCATCGGGACTGCATACCACAGGCGCCGCTCGGGCAAAGCCCATTCAGTGTCGCCAGCCCAGATAGGCAGCGGGTGAGCAATACTCAGCTGCTAGGCTGGCTCGATGGCCAACGCACTCGCGACGACGTTCACCCAGCAGGTCGGGATCGAAGTACCCCTGATCTGCGGCGCTATGTATCCGTGCTCCAACCCCGAGTTGATCGCGGCGGTATCGGAGGCAGGCGGTATCGGCATCATTCAGCCGATCGCCATGTCGTTCGTCCACGGCCACAAGCTACGCGACGGCATTCGCCTGATTCGCACGTTGACGGACAAGCCCATCGGCTTCAACGCCATCGTCGAGAAGTCGTCCAAGGTCTACGAGGACCGCATGCGCAAATGGATCGACATTGCGCTGGACGAGGGCGTGCGTTTCTTCGTCACCGCTCTGGGCAAGCCCGACTGGGTCGTAGAAAAAGTCCACGCCGTCGGCGGCATCGTTTATCACGACGTGACCGAGCGGAAATGGGCGCAGCTGGCCATCGACCAGGGCGTGGACGGTTTGATCTGCGTGAACAGTCGCGCCGGTGGCCATGCCGGCTCCAAGACGCCCCAGCAGTTGCACGCTGAGCTCGGCGACCTGGGCGTGCCGCTCATCTGCGCCGGCGGTATCGGCGACGAAGGCACCTTCGCCGATGCTCTGGACATGGGTTATGCGGGAGTTCAGATCGGCACGCGCTTCATTGCGACCAAAGAGTGCAAAGCTCATAACGACTACAAGCAAGCCATCGTCGACGCCAACGAAGACGACATCGTGCTCACGGAGAAAATCTCCGGCGTACCCGTCGCCGTCATCAACACGCCGTACGTGGAGAAGATCGGCACCAAAGCCAACTTCGTCGCGCGCCGACTGCTGCGCCATCCCAAGGCCAAGCACTACATGCGCATGTTCTACTCGCTCAAATCGATCTGGCAGCTCAAGCGCGCCTCGCTAAAAGGCATCAGTTACAAAGACTTCTTCCAAGCTGGCAAGAGCGTCGCCGGTATCGACAAAGTCGAAAGCGCTGCAGATATCGTCGCCCGTTACGCTGAAGCCGCCCGTGAGCGCAAGCTCGCCAAAGCCGGTTAGTTCACGCTAGCGAAGCTCGTCGCCTTCGACGATTCGGTTGTTTGTTGCCGGGTCCAGGGCGAGCCGGGCCAATGCTTCACCCAGGATCGTATTGGTGGTGGACCGATAGCGACTGCGCAGTTTGCGGCCGCCAACCATCGACGCGAACTTGAGGGCGCCGTCGGCGAGGAACGCACCGACGCGCTCACCGGGGCGATCGTCGTCTCTACCCGGGCCGGTGATCATCGACGGTCGGGCGATGGTGTAGTCCAGACCGCTCGCGCGCAGATCACGCTCGGCTTTCCATCGCGCTTTCATATAGGCGCCGCGCGGGTTGGGCCCGATGCCGGCCGACGACAGGTAGAGGAAGCGTGGCTTGGACCCGGCGGCCACAGCCGCGGTGATCAATACGGCGGTAAGTCCGTAGTCGATGCGCTCGTATGGATCGTCAACGCCTTCGGCCTTGGCGCGCTTGCGCGTGGTGCCCAGGAGTCCGAACACCACATTCGGTTGCAGCTCCGCGAACCGGTTGTTCATCGCTTCGGCCTGCCATGGGGTCGTATCCAGCTCCGCGCCCATGGCCTCGAAGCGCGTGCGCCATTCGTCCACTCGGGAGGACTCGGGACGGACGTGGGCGATAACGCGTAAGGCGGGTTTGTGCTCACACAGGGCACGCACGGTCTCCCGGCCGACAAAGCCCGTGGCGCCAGCGACGTATGCGATTTGTGTACTCATGGGGTTTCGCTCTTCGGCGGCATCGGCACCAGGATGGACACCTTCTTGGCGTAGGCATCCCAACCGGTGCGGCGCGCTCGCATGCGTTTTTCGATCATCGGCAGGCTCACGGAAATGAACATCACGGTGATGGCGATAGCCCCGGCCAGTTGCCACATGATTCCGGGAGCCGCTGCGATACCGAACAGGGCGATACCCCACCAGAACATCATCTCGCCGAAGTAGTTGGGGTGGCGCGACCAGGCCCAGAGGCCGGTATTCAAAATGGTGCCCTGCTCCGGTTTCGATTCGACGAAGTCGTACAACTGTCTATCCGCCAGGGTCTCGATGACGATGGCGGTCGCGGTGACCACAACCGCCGCTACGTCGATGACACCAAAATCTCGGGTGCCGCTACTGAGCGCGTACCACATGGGCGCGCAGCCCAGGAACGTCATCAGCGTCGGGAACAAATGGATGCCCAGGAAACTCGCGGGCCAATACATGAGCTTGGTCTGGTCGCGAATGTTGACGTAGCGCCAGTCCTCTTGTTCGAGGCTCTTCCAGTGGCGCGACCAGTTGTACGTGAGCCTCGCGCCCCAGGCGAAGGTCAGCGCGAGAACGCAGCCCTGGCGAATGCCCGGTGCGTTTGCGTCCAGGTCAGTGGCAAACCACATGGCGATGACGATGGGTGCCACGCTCCAGTACGGATCGTAGATGCTCGAGTTGTTCGAGAACATGCTGAAGCCGAAGACAACGCAGGTCGCGACAATGTCTGCGATGAGCACTTCGAGCAGTGGGTGATAGCCCCGGCCGTCCATCTTCTGCAGCACCACCAGGGCAGCAGTCCCGGCCAGCCCGTAGGCGACCAGTACAATCATCCAGCGCTTCATCGCCGCGGGGTATACCAAAATTCCAGCGGTTTAGCGTTAGTTGTTCGAGTTAGGTGAATGTCGATTTGACAGATGTCTAATCGTCTGGCATCTAATTGACCATGTCCATCGAAAACCTGGCAGTGGTGTTCAAAGCTCTCGCAGATCCGACGCGATTGCGCCTCGTTGCGCTCATCGTGGACAAGGAGCGTTGTGGCCAGGACCTGGCGGCCGAGCTCAAGGTCTCCGGGGCGACTGTGTCCCATCACCTGAGGGTGCTTCGCGAGGCTGGGCTGCTCAAGGAATCCCGCCAGTCGCCGTACACGTTCTTCTCCCTTGACCACAAGGCGTTGCAAGGCGCTGTGCGCTCGGTGTCCAACAAGAAGACCGTGTCGGATCTGGCTGGCGAAGGTCAGCTGCCGCCCGAGCAACGCAAAGTCATCCGCGCATTCTTCGACGGTCCGCGCCTCGCACAGTGGCCAGCTCAGCACAAAAAGAAGCTGATCGTGCTCGAGGAGATCTTGCGCCGGTTACCGCGCCGCAAAGAGTACTCCGAGCGTACCTTGTCCAAGTACATCGAAGCGATCTACGAGGACTTCTGCACGATCCGCCGCGACTTCATTCGCTACGGCTACATGACCCGGAACAAAGGACGCTACGAACTCACCGACAGTGCTCGCGCGGTGCTGGCCTAGGGCGGACGACCCTAGGGGCAGACGACGAACGCTTCGACGGCCAGGCTGTCGAAACCGAAGCTGGTGATGTTGGAGACGTCGGTCTCGGATGCGAAGTGCAGCCGGATGGTCTGGCCCGCGTAGCTGGTGGTTGCGTCCAGGCTCGCCGCGGCCCAGGAACAAGTCGTACCCGCGGTCAGGTTGCTCCAGTGGGCAACATTCTCCAGGGTGGCCCCGGCGGTTGTTTGTAGCTCGATGTCGATGGTGTCGTATTCGGTGACGGTCGTGATTTCGGAGGAAACGAAACAGGTGTAGCCGGCGACGCGCAACATGGTCGCGTTCGCTGGCACCGTGAAATTCTGGTACATGGTTTGGATCGTGTAGTCATCCCCGCCGAATACTGCCGCCCAGTCGCCTGCCTGCGCTGGCCATGGGTAACCGGCGCCGTACATGCGAATGACCTGTTGCGCGGGCACGTCGGTGGTCGTCGTCCACACGGTCGCGCCCAGATCGAAGCCAGGATTTGACAGCAACTGGGTCCAGCCACCGGTGCACCCGTTTGCGTCGGGGGCACTGGCGTCAGGAATCGATGCATCTGGAATCGCGGCGTCTGGCGTGCCCGGTGCAGCGTCGATGACCGCCGCGTCCGCGACGCTGGTGCTGGCGTCAGTTGGGTCGTTAGCGGCGTCTGGCGTGCCCGGCGCAGCATCGATGACCGCCGCGCCGTCCACACTGCCGGTCGCCGCGTCGTTTTCACTCGACGCGGAAGCGCAGGCAGCAAAGGCCAGCAACAACAGCGGAGTTAGGCGAGCCAGTCGAATGCCGAATCTTAACCGCGTTTGCGACGGGCGCGGCGATAAATCTGTTTGAACTTCGCCATGATGTCCAGGTATGGATCATTCCGATACACGAAGAACAGGCAGCAGAGCCCGTAGATCACCAGCATGGTGATACCGATTAGAAACAGGCTGATGAAACCGCTCGGCTCGACTTCGTATTTGCACCAGACCAGGAAACCGGCCGCTGGCACAGCGCCCAACGTGTTCTTGACGAACACGTAACGCAAGAACGTCCACATGCTCGTGCCCACCTGGACGCACGCCAGGTACATGAGCAGTACGCCGAGAATCGCGGTTGGAACGGCAGTACCAATGGCGACGCCAACCAAACCGTAGGGCCCGACCAGGGCGACGCTCAAGCCCAGGTTTGACAGCCCGCTAATCAGAGACGCTGCCGCCGGGATGCGCAGTTTGCCCGCCGCGATCATCAGCGGTTCGGCGACCCCGCGCGCGGGGAAGAACAGGAAGAACGAGGGCAAGATGATCCACAGCAGCTCGCCCGCCGGCATGCCCAGCTCCGGGTTGATCCACCAGGAGATGAACTCCTGGCCGAGAATCAACAGGTAGATGCCAGGTGCGAGCATCAGGGTGAGCGAGATCTTGGACCAGCGTAGATGTAGTCCGCGAACTTCGTCATGTTCGCCAGCGCCCATCAGTTTGGTGGCGCGTGGCATGACCACCGTGGCGATGGCCAGGATCATCTCGACCATCTGCATGGTCAGGCTGTTAGCCAGACCGTAGATGGAAACGTCTTCCATCTTGAGGAAGGCGCCAATGACCAGGGTGTCGGTTCGGTAGGCCAGCTGGCCACCGACCATGATGACGAGAATCGCCACGCCGGTCTTGGTGATGTCTTTCATCATTCCGCGATCGGCCTGGCGCACGCGGATGTGCACGTGGGGGTACATGCGGCGGACGACGATCAACGCGACGAAGAACTCGAATATGAGCGAGCCCAGCAGGGCGGCCGCGAGAAGGGGTAGGGACGCTTCGATGGACAGCAGCACCAGGGTGAGCACGAAGCGCACCATCAATGCGCCGAACTCGACGAAGTTCTTGGGCACGAAGTGGTCGTGCGCTTCCATGATGGTCAGCGGCACGCGACTCGGCAGGTTGATCGCGATCTGGAACACGACGACGATGAAGGCGATGCGCGCTTGAGGGCGAATTTCCGATGGGATGGAGAACGCGAACTCGAACACGGCGAACAGGACGGCGCCGCCGACGATGACCAACGCGGCCTGAAGCAGGGACACCGCCAGGCTGCTGGCCACGGCTTTGTTGAGGCCCAGGGTGTTGTCGGGAACCGCGAGTTGCTTGGAGAACGTGCGCACCGACGACGCCGGAACGCCGCCGCGAATCAGGTACAGGTAGCCAGTCATCGAGCCGATGACCAACCAAACGCCGTAAGAGGCCGCGCCAATGCTGCCGATCACGAACGGCGTGAGGATGTAGATCGCCGCCGCGGTGGCGAGCATCAACAGCCAGTTGGAGCCGATATTCTTGAGCATTGGGGGACCCGCTGTCTAAACGACTTGGGGGGGATGGGGCCAGTAGTATTTGTGAAATACTCGCTTTGATACAGTCGAACCCGGTTCGGCGAGCTCCGTTATGCATCAGTTGTCATCGTGGTTACAACAGGCCGACGTCCCGGCTTTGCCCCCGGACCAGGTGCACGTCTGGCTCCTGCGCTTGCCAGAGGCTGGCACTGGCACGTGCGAAGCGGTCCTGGGGAGGCTGCTTCCCAAACTGAGCGGGGAAGAACGAGCCAGAGCCGCCAAGTTTCTGGTCGCACCGGCGCGGGTACAGTTCGTGGTCGCTCGGGCCGCTTTGCGCTACCTGGCCGGCCAGTACCTCAACTCGGATTCCAACGGGCTGGTGTTCATGCAGGGCGAACGCGGCAAGCCGGCCTTCCGCGATCACCAGCTCGAGTTCAACGTGTCTCACTCGGGCCGGGTGGCACTGATCGCATTCGCCAAGTTTGGCCAGGTGGGCGTCGACGTCGAGCAGGTGTGGGAGCGCGAGGATCCGTATGCCCTGGCGGAGCGGTTCTTTTCGGCGGCTGAAGTCGCGGCCCTGTCGGCGTTGCCGGTGGACGATCGTCGGCGCGCGTTCTTCTGGATCTGGACGCGCAAAGAGGCCTACATCAAGGTGCGCGGGGACGGACTACACCTGGCGTTGAACAGTTTTGACGTAACCTGCGGGCCGGACCCGAGCCCCAGTCTGCGGGCCAGCCGACAGCACCCCGCCGACGTACAGCGTCTGTGCATGTTCAACATCGCGGTCGATGACGAGTATCCGGCTAGCTTGATCGCGGCTCGGCTGCTGGACAGCGAGCAGAACTGCCCAGGATTGCAGACTCTCGAACTGCCCCTCGAGTTCCTTTAGCCCATGCTGCGCCCATCCTCTGTGATTTGGTAGAGTGCCGGCAGGATGAGCGACGAAGAAGAACAAGATCGGCCGACCGTCAGCGCCGATCCGTTGCACAGCACCGACGGTTTTGCGTCCCGTCATCTGCTTCGCGGGCTGATGTTGGTCGTCGGCCTGGCCGTGATCGTCGCAGCGCACACGTTCGTCGACTGCGCCGGCTGGTAGCAACCGTTTTCGAATCGGCCACGGTCGGTCCGAAGTTTTATGAGTTCGTCTCGAAGGGCTCCTCGACGAAATCGACCAGGCGCTCGATGGCTTGTTCTTCGCTCAGAGCGCGCTGCTCGGTGCCACCGTGACTCGGTCCCACGCAGTCGGTGTTGTACCAATTCTCCGTCAGCAGGACCGGGCTTGGCTCGCCCGGGCGAAACTCGATCTCGACGATGCAGTCGTCGTCGGTCTCTTTCATATGAAAGTGAACGCTGAGTTTCGATTCTTTGGCCCGCGCGATTAGCTCGGCCGCCGCACTTTGTGAGATAGGCACACGTGTAGTCTACACGCTCAGAATGGCAGGTCCGCTCGCTTCGGGCGCGTTGGTGTTCGACGGCGCAGTCGCCCATGGTCCATAATGGCAGGTAGGGATGGAGCTACTACGCACGCTTGGTGTTGGCCTGGTTGCCATAGTGATTGGAGCCTGCGGCTTCGATCAGTCGGGTGTTGTGTTCAACGATGGCGGGGTGGTCGTCCGCCCCGACGCCCGCTTAGGTGACGCCCGCGTAAGTGACGCCCGAGTTACCGGGCCCGACGCGATCGTGACCGACGCGAGTCCTACTGCCCCGGACGCACAGGGCTGCGCGTGGCCGTACACGCCGGTGTTTTTCGATCCGTGCGCGGCTGGCACCCCGGTGGCTTCGCCCGGACTGTTGCTCGATCTCAACGGCACGTACGTTTACAACTCCGACGACGCCACGCTCACGGATCCCAATATGGTCGTAACCTCACCGGCCAGTTCGATCGTCGCTGGCGCGCGAGCGGTTTGGTTCAATGACATCGTCATCAACAGCGACGCTACCTTGCGGCTCGAGGGCTCGTTGCCGGTGATTCTCATATCGCTCGCCGATCTGAACGTCCAGGGCACCATCGAAGTGAACAGCCACGTGGACGGTCTCGGGTTCGTGACTGGCGCTGGGGCGAACTACTCGGGTTGTTCGGTTACTCCGCCTGACCCGGGCGCGGTGTGCGCGCAGCACGGCGGCAGCGGTGGTGGTGCCGGAGCGTTCTCGGGCAATGGTGGCGCTGGCGGTGAAGGCGGCGATACTCGAAGTTGTGGCGGTGCGTTCCCCGACGGCGTACCAGGTGGAGCGGGCGGCGTTGGCACGGGCGCGACTCCGCCGGTGAACCTTCGCGGTGGCTGCGCTGGTCGCGACGGCTCTCAGAACAACAGCGGCTCGGGCAGCGAAGGTGGTGGTGGTCCGGGCGGCGGCGCGGTGCATCTAGCCGCACGCGGCACACTGACTCTGGCGGGTACCCTGCACGCTGGTGGCAGCGGCGGCGGCGCTGGCCAGGACGATCGTTCCGGTGGCGGCGGTGGCGGCAGTGGTGGAACGTTGAGCCTCGAGGGGCTAACCCTGGATATCAAGGCTTCTGCGACACTTGCCGCCAATGGCGGCGGCGGTGGTGGTGGTTGCGACAATAACCCCGCGGCCGCTGGCCAGGATGGTCAGCCCAGCGATCAACTCGCGTCCGGCGGGCCCAAGCAAGGAGCCGGCGGTGACGGCGGCGCGGGCGGCGCTGCTGGAACGCCGAACGGCGGAACCACGTCCCCCGCTCAGCGCGGTGGTGGCGGTGGTGGCGGCGGTGTCGGCTTCATCCTGCTGTACTCGCCCAACACTCCCATGGTCGATGGCTCGGCGACGTTCTCGCCGCCGTCGATTACTCAGTAGCCGCTCGGCTAGTCTTCTTGCTCTAGCAGCTCGTCGAGTTCATCGCGAACCTCGTCGATGTCGTCGCTGTTACTGTCGACCACGATGACGCCGCTGCCGTTAGGCGGCAACAACGACCAGTTCAGTTCCCTGACTGGCTCTTCGATATCGACGCGTAACGTGACCTCGGTGATCTCACCGGCGGTGACCGTGACGTTCTCCAGCTGTGTCATCACTTGAATCGCCGTTGGCGGCGTGTCTTCGATTTGGAACTGATAGGTCGTGTCGTTCACCTTGACCGTACCGGTGATTGAATAGGCCACGATCTCCGTCGACACCTGGGAGTACAAACCGAGTGGAGCGGAGTCGAACAGAACCAGGCCAGGCTGGGTTTCGTTGGTCCATGCAATGGTCAGCTCAGCAACCCGGGTACGTTCGTCGCCCGGGGCGGCATCGCCGATGGCTCGCAGGTTGCGCAGTTGGAAGGACGCGGTTTCGATGCGGGCGTCGTAGTCGCCACCCGCGTCGCCGGGAATGTCCGGCTTGCTGTCGAATTGCAGCCGTAGTCCCTGCATGGCCGTCGTCATTGCATCGGCGTCGACGTCGTCAGCAGGCGTTTGTCCGCACGCCGTCGCGAGGGCGACGACAGCAATTATTATGAGCGCCCGGCAAGACACCTTCATATTCTGACAGGTGCGGGTACAGCGGGGCAACAAGCCAACTTCTCCGCTGAAGTCGGGTACTTCCGTTGGGTGTACGATCTTGTTGTGCAGCTTTCGTACAGTTCATACTGACTGACGTGACCGATCTAGGAACCATTGCAGCCGGTACGGAGATGGGCACCAACATCCCCGAGCAGCGTCGCGCCATGCTCGTCGTCTACCGCGACGAGGAATCCATTGGTACGCGGACCATCCTGTTACCTGAGGACGGGGAGGTCACCGTGGGCCGATCGCGGGCGTCGACGATTCATGTGGACAGCGAAAAAGTCTCGCGTAATCACGCCATCATTCGTCATGACGAAGACGGCGTTACCGTGGAAGACCTGGGAAGCCGTAACGGTACCCGTCTAAACGGTGCGAAGATCAACGGCACGTACACGGTCGCGTCTGGGGACGAACTCAGCATTGGTCCCGCAAACATCATCCTGCACATTCCGACCCCGGCGCGTCGTCGGGTCGCCATTGGGTCGACGACCTATCTGGACGAGCGCCTGGCTGCCGAAGCGGAACGCGGTTTGCGCTACCAACGCAAGTTTGGGCTGATCATGCTGCGCTTGCAGACCGAAACCGACGTCGCCGACGCGATCCTGGAACATGTCGCCCAGCGCCTGCGTCGAATGGATGTGGTCGCCGAGTATGGCCCCGACGAGTTCGCGTTTCTGTTGCCCGAGGTAGATCTGAACAGCGCACAGTTGGCGGCCCAGCGTCTGCTGCATGAAATACGCGACGTGGAACAGCGATTGGCGCCGGCGTCCGCCGTGGCGGTGCACATCGGCGTCGCCAGCTTTCCTGAGCACGGCACTCGTCCGGGGGAGTTACTCAATCGTGCACGTGATGCGCTGCTGTTGGCACGCCGCGAAACAGGTGGCGACGGCGTGGCGATGCCGCCCAAGGAAGCGCAACCCAGCGCCGATAACGTCGTCGTCGGCGATCCAAAGATGAAGCGCGTGTTCGAGTTGGCGCGCAAAGTTGGCAACTCACCCATGACCGTGCTGATCTTCGGCGAGACCGGCGTCGGCAAGGAGATCATCGCTGAAGAGGTGCATCGCAGCAGTGAGCGTCGCCAGCACCGTTTCTTGCGCTTGAACTGTGCGTCGATTCCAGAGACTTTGCTCGAGCGCGAACTGTTTGGCCACGAACGCGGCGCGTATACCGGCGCGGAGAAGCGAAGCAAGGGGTACTTCGAGGCAGCCGATCGCGGCACGATCTTTCTCGACGAGATCGGCGAGGTGTCTCTGGCGATGCAGGGCAAGTTGCTGCGTGTGCTCGAAGAGCGCAAGTTCATGCGGCTGGGAGGCACTGAAGAGATCGCCGTGGATGTGCGCGTCGTGTGTGCGACCAATAGAGACCTGGAAGCAGATGTCGCTCGCGGTCGCTTTCGCGAAGACCTGTTCTTCCGCATCAGCGCGTTCACCATCGTTGTGCCGCCCCTGCGCGACCGCACCGTCGAGGTCGCGATGCTGGCCGAGCGGTTCATCGCACAGACCGCGCGAGACCTTCAGGTGGCCGCCCCTCAACCCACGCCGGAGTTCATGCAGGCCCTGTCGCGCTACCAGTGGCCCGGTAATATTCGCGAGCTGCGCAATGCTATCGAACGCGCCATGGTCGTGCAGAGCGACGGCGTGCTCGACGTTGCTCACTTGCCCGATCGACTGCGCGACGAAGCCGCCATCGACGCGTCGTCGGCCAAGAACGAAGTTACCGTGAGCGTCGGCAAGGGCGTGGACGTGCGCGAACAGCTCGCCGTGGTCGAGCGTCGTGCCATCGCCGCCGCCCTCGAAGGCTGCAAAGGAAATCAGACCCGAGCGGCGAAGAAGCTCGGTCTGTCACGGCGCGCGCTCATCTATAAGATGGAGAAGTACGGGCTGAAGAGAGCACCGGGGAAGTAGCCCGGCAGATGAACGGATGGCGCATGGCGCAGTGGGTGTCGTGCCACTTGCCGCCGCGCTTGTTGATCGCTACGCAGTCTTGATTGCACGCACTGTTGTCGGGCTCGCCTTTGGACCAGCGCGTGTAGCCGACCAACTTGCCGTCTTTCCAACCGAACCGACCCTCTTCGCCGCGGTCGGTCAGGCCGATCCACCATTTGTCCCTACGCTGCAGGATCGCGCTCCGGAACAGCACTCCGGCTTGTTTGGCGTTGTCGACCCGGGCGAGGGTGTGGCCCTGACTTTCGCAGAACGCCGCGGCTTCGTTCCAGGTCATGGGCATGTCGCACAGATGGAACGTCACTCCGTCGACGACTTGTCTGGGACAGCCGCAGCTCGGTGCGTCATCCACGTGGCCGCTACAGTTGTTATCTCTGCCGTCGCAGCTCTCCGCGGCGCCCGGATGCGCGTCCGCGTTGCCATCATCGCAATCCATGCAACCGTAGCCATCGCCATCCTTGTCGACTTCCCGATCGCCGTCGATGCACGTGGTGTTGCCGCGCACCACACCGGAACGCTCGAGCAGGAACGAGCGCAAGTTGTTGCGTGCCCGGGACATCTGCTTGGTGTTGAATGGCCGCCGAACGTCTACCTTGCCGGCGAGCAGGATGTATCCGGGCGTGCGGTCGATGAACGTGGCCAGGTCCATGGAGTCGACCAGCTTGGCGACGCGACGCAGTTCGCGATTGTAGTCGGCTCGACAGCGCGCATCGGCGAAGCAGCGTTTGGCTAGCAGGCCGCCGCTGTCGTAGATGCCCATGTGGCGTTTCAGGGTACGGTCCAGGCCCCAGGGCACCAGGCTCCACTTGTTGCTGCTACCGTCTCGGTGCAGCCGGTAGTTGTGCGAGTGGCGATAACCATCGAAGTCGCCGACGAACGCGCTGACCGCTAGAAACGCGAGGACGCGTCTGCGATCGACCTGAGCGTTGGCACCGTAGAACAGCTCGCCGGTCGAACCGGCCACTGTGTTGGCCAGCACTCGCAAGTCCGAGTGGTCGCTGTCGCCGCCGGCGTCGCGGTCGAAGCCGGCTACGTCGTCCGGGTACACGTCACAGCCGTACTCACCTTCGTACAAGCTGCCGCCGTGCTTAGAGCGATGCTCGACGAATGAGTCGTCCAGGGATTCGACGTTCAGGTACAGACCGTAGAGCGTGTCGTTTACGTATACCTGGGCGTATCCGGTTCGCGGTGCGCGCACTCCGGCGGCACGATGGATCTTGTAGCTGATGTGCTCGCGCAACATCGTCGGGTCTTCGACCATGTTGTTGAGGGTGAGTCTGCGCAAACCGAGGAAACGCTTCTTCTTCTTGTATTTGTCGAAGCGAATCTTGAGCGCTGGTTTGCCGTCGAATCCCTGCATGGACCGGTGGCCCTTGAGCCTGATGGCCACCTTCTTGTACGTGTTGCCGCCGTACTCAAAGGTGCCGCGCACGAACTGGCGCGGGTTCTTCTTCAAGGCGGCCAGGGCGCGTGGTTTCAGGGTGATGCGGAACTTGGGGAGGACCTTGAGGGAGAATAGTTCGTCGGTGTTCTTAGCGGTTCGTTCGCGGGGACCGGCGCGGTGGCAGGCGGTGTGCGCAAGCAATAGGGAGAGCAGCGCAAACGTGCCCACCAAGCCGAAGCTCGGCTGTAACTCGTTGCCATGGTTACCCACGCCCGGTCTCCCCGCGAACAGGAACATCAGATTACGGGACCGGGTCGATTCCGCCGCCGTCATCACCACCACCACCGTCGCCGGGGTCGTCGCCACCACCGCCATCGCCGCAGTCGCAGTCCAGGCCGTTGACTACGCCGTCGCCGTCACCGTCGCCCTCGGGCCCGTCGCAGGCGCTGTCGGAGTCGCTATCATCGCTATCGCTCTCGGAGTTGGACGACGAAGAATCCTCGCCGCTGGTCGATTCACTGCTGTCCGAGTCGAGATCCGAGTCAGAGGTAGACATGGAGTTGGAGTCCGAGTCGGAGTCCTCGTCGGCGCACATGAACGTGTCCATGATCAGGTCGCCGTTTACATCGCGGTCCTGAACGGACACACCGTTGGGTGTGTCGACGCAGACGTAACCGCCGCCGGTGTTGTAGCAGCTCTGGATTTGTCTGGTGGTTGTGCCGTTTGGGTTACCGGTCAATGTCAGGCCATCGGTCATGCAGCCAACGGAGAACATCAGCGCGGCGCTAGCTAGGGTTGTTGTCGTGATTCGCATTGTCTTGTGGCGTCCTTCATGAGAGTCGGTTGTGCCCAGCGCAGGTAGGTAGAGCACAACCGATGCCAGGGCCAACTACCTGGTCTCAGACGCGTCGCTGCGCAGGTGTGCAAAGCGCGGACACGACAATGTGCGCAGCTGTCGGACAGCGAGTGTGTTCGGCGTGCGCTCGGTTACGTTAGCGTCGGCCGGTGGCGGGCGGGTTGTATCGCTCAGGAGCCGCGCTCGTCGTCGAGCCGCCGGCGAGCAACACGGTCCCGTCGCACAACAACGTTGCTGAGTGGCCCGCCCGGGCGCTGGCCATGTCATCGGTTCGACTGACGTCGACGAAGCCGGTGATCGGATCCCGACGTACGATGAACGACGTCGCCACGGCGTCGCCGGTAACGGTCAATCCGCCGGCGATGAGGTACCGGCCATCTGGTAAGCGCGTGATCGAGAACGAGTTGATCCCGGCGTTGATGGGCAGAGTGCCCGCATCGGTAAATCTGCCCTGCACCGGATCGTAGAGTTCCAGCTGGTCCACTGCGATGTCTGCGCCACCCAGCAGATCGTGGGTGAATCCGCCGACCAGTAGAACGAATCCACCGGGCAAACGAACGGCCTTGTGGCCCCAACGCGGAACCAGCATGGTCGCGCCGTCGACGGTTTCGAACACCTGGCTGAGTGGCCGGTAGAGTTCGGCGGTGCCCAGAGCCTGGTCCGCTGCGTCCTGACCGCCCGTAATCAGTACGTCGGCGCCGAGCTCGTCGCTCAGGCGCGTCACTGCGTGCAGTCGCCGCGCGGTGGTGAGCGTACTCGACAGCTGGCGTGGCGCCTCTAGTATGTCGCCGTCGCCCAGGCGGAATAAGAAGCCCTTACCGCTCAGACTAAAGCTGCTGTTGATCTCCTCGTCACCGCCGCTCACCAGTACGCTGCCGTCGACCAAACTGATCGCGCGGGTATTGGCCAGCGCTGGGCCCGGTTGCACATCGATCTGTCGGTCACCAGTAGCGAGAGGATCGATGACTTCGGTCATGGGCACAGCGGAGCCCTGGCTGACCCCGCCGACGATCAGCGCGCGGCCGTTGCCGAGCGCGGCCAGGCTCGCGTCGTCCCGGGCAATGGTCTTGGCGTCAAGTTCGACGAACTCGCCGGTGATCGCACTGAAACGCTCGATGCTCGTGGCGCCGCCGCCGACGAACACGGCGTCGCGGCCGTCGGTCACCGAATAGGCGTTGCCGTCGATTCGCCCGGACTGGGTCATGGGGGCGCCTGGGCCCCACTTCACAACCCGGGAAAAGTAGAGGTGAGGTTCGACCGTAGAGTCGCTGCGCAGGCTCACCGCACACGTGCGTCCGTAGGCGATCTCCGAGCCGCTGTTGAGGCCCCGCATGTGCACCACCAGGTCGTCGCCGAAAGGAATGTCGCGAAGCACGATCGGTTCGCCGGTGCGAAAGGTCGCGGACACGAGATCGCGATCATCGCCGGCCCGGGCGATGGACAACTCGATTTCGTCGATGCCCTCGTAGGGGTACGCAGCCGACGTTTCCGGTGGCGTCTCGATGATCGGTTGAACCACGGGCGAGTCCGTACCGCACGCGGACAGTGCGGCGAACGCGACCGCAATCGTCGCAGCTGAAAGTGCGCGCCGGGTCACCACGGCAACGCCCCGCCCGGTTTCAAGTCGAAGTCCGACTGCGTCGTGTTGCCTCGGTCCAGGAGCAGAGGCGTGAGCACCGCCGCCGTGATCACCGCGCTGGTAATCCCCCAGAACCAGCCCCGCCTGTACCAGGGCACCGGCTTGTCCACGCGGATCGTGATCGGTTTGGCTACGACCGTCGGCGTGACCACACGGTCGATCAGGCGATCGACAGCGGCGCGCACTCGAGCACTTACGTCGCTTCCGACCAGCGGTGCGAATACGCGGTCGAGTTCGGCGCCCGTATCCACGCGCAACAGCCGTAGTAGCAGGGTCGCCGGGGTCTTGGCCGAAACGCCCACGGAGGCGAATAGGACGGTCCGCGCACCCCGGGCTTTGGCCAGGGCCGTTACTTGTTGTCTCGTCGGTGCCTGTTGGGAGAGTAGCTTGGGAGTCAGCGTGTGGCTGGCTTGTTGGATGTTCACCTTGGCGCCGAACGGAACCCGGCCCGGGCAGTTGACGCGAACGAAGTGACCGCCGCGCACGACCTGAAGCGCGTGACCCGCCGTGACCCGGCGTCCATTCAGCCACGCGGCGCAACCCGCTTGCACGGCCAGCGTGAGAGTTGCCGGTGCCTTGGCGCTGGTCGCTTTGACCGCGCGAGCGAAGGTTTCGACGGCGCGCGGAGGAAAACGCACCGGATCAAGGGTGCGGGTCGGCGCAATGCTGGCGGCGTGGACGAAGTCTTCCCACGCCTTGCTGGCGTTGCCTTGCTGGGTGTAGGCCAGGCCGCGGTACATGAACAGATCCGACACACCGGTCGTGGTCAGACCGCGCGCGCCGGTACGATTGGCCTCGGCGATGGCACTGGTGAGCTGCTTGATCGCCTTGTCGTACTGGAGGTTCACGTAGGCGTCGATAGCGCGGCTCAGAATCAAGCGCGCCTGAGCCGGCGCGGGTTTCTTGCTGGTCAGATCAATCACCGCCGATCCACGTCGGCGACTGGCACTGGTCAGCGCCTGGCGCGCACGCGTGGTCGCAGCAGCGTCGCCTGGACCCGACAATACGACCAGGGGCGGTGCTGGGGATGCGCTCACGGGGGCGCGTGCAAGGCCAATAGTGGCGAGCACGCCCACCACGACGACGACTCGGGTCGGCATCTCGGCCAATGATCGCACAGTCCGGCCAAGGGTCCTATATAATTGAGGCAATGGCGATGATGGGCCGGTACGAGCTGATCCGCGCCCTCAAGGGCGGTGGAATGGCCGAGGTCTTCCTCGGGCGTCGCCGAGGTCCCGGCGGGGTCGAGAAGCAGCTCGTGGTCAAACGCATCCGCCGGGAGTACGCCCGGGACCCTCGGTTCATCCGGCTGTTCCTCAGCGAAGCCCGGCTATCGATGACGCTCAGCCATCGCAACATTGTGCCGGTGTTCGACTTCGGACGCGCTGACGACGAGCTGTTCTTCGTCATGGAATTCGTCGACGGGGTCGACTTGGCACGGGCACTCAAGTGCGGCGAGACCGAACCTGTCGAACCGATTCTGGCGGCGTTCATCGCCATGGAAGTCTGCCAGGCTCTCGACTACGCCCACAGCGTGCGCAAGCAGCGGGGCTCCGCCGGGGTGATTCACCGCGATGTGACGCCGCGCAACGTGCTCTTGTCCTACGCTGGCGAGGTCAAACTCGCAGACTTCGGCGTGGCAACGCTCACCGACACCGAGAGCACGTCACGCGGTGTTCGCGGAACTCCGGCGTACATGGCGCCGGAGCAGGCTCGCGACCTGGAACTCGATGGCCGCGCAGACTTGTTTTCTCTGGGCCTCGTGCTCTGGGAAATGCTCAGCGGCACCCGGGCGTATCCGGGAAGCGATGCCAGGAAGTTGCTCGCCCTGGCCAAGGCGGCTGAGGTGCCGGCGTTGCCGGACTCAGTGCCGGCGGAGTTGCGTGCGGTGGTCGACCGAGCAACTGCGGCGGATCCAGCAGAGCGTTTTGTCGATGCCAACGAGATGCAGCGGGCGCTCGATCGGTTTGTCGTCGCGCGTCGAGCAAGCGATGGCGATGTAGCTCCACCGAATCAACTCTTGTCTGCGTGGCTCAAGGAGCTATATCCGCACCCGCAAAAAAAGGCGGTGGGCAAGGCCACGGGAAAGATGAGTCGGGTGACGTCCGTCGGTTCGGTGGTGACGTTCCTGGATCATGGCGAAGAGGCCATCGCGCAGATCGTGGACGACGACGGCACCATGCGGTCCATGGCGGAAACGGCCGTTGGCGATTCTGAAATCGACGCGGAGTCGGCCGGGGACGGAGGCGTTGCTGACGAAGCCGTAGACATGCCTTCAGCACCGTCGGTGACCACGGAACGGACACGCGGCCGGGGGCCCGTGTTCATGCTGGTCGCAGCCGCGGCGGCGGCGATCGTCGTCGCGGGCGTTTGGATCACCACAGACCGCGCGAGCTTCGAACCCGTCGTCGCTCAACAGCCGGACGCGCGTCCGCCGCCTGTGGTCGCAGTTGCCGCGACCGTGGACGCGGGTGTCGCCATCGCCGAACCGCCTGCCGATGCGACTGTGGCCGTCGTCGCGCCGCCGACCGACGCGAACACGCCGCCGATCAAGCGAACGCCGCCGGTGAAGATCAAGCACGTCGTTCGCGGCAAAGCGGACGCCGCGATCAAGCGCGCTTTGGGCACACTTCAGATAAGCACCTCGCCGTGGGCGAAGGTGCAGGTCGTTGGCACCGGGCATCGCTGTGCGGACACGCCGTGCACGCTTCAGTTACCCGCCGGCACCTATAAGGTGACGTTGACTAATCCGGTCGCCAACGTTGGCAAGACTGTGAGCGTCACCATCGCCCCGGGCAAGACGTTCCGGGTGCGCGAGACCCTCACCCGCGCCCAGTAGGTGTGCGCAGGTGCCCGTTTATGCCCCATACGGCAATGCAGGTTTCGTACAGTAGAGAACTTTGGTCGCGTGGTTTTGCTCACTTGCGCTTGGTTCGGCCTTTGCAGTCTGTACAACCCGCCGGGTTAAGGACATGACCCATGTTGTACAGAATGGCGGCGTGCGCGCTGCTGATCGTTGCTGGTTGCCACGGAGCGTTGGAGGATCGCGCTCGCGAGAGTTCGTCGAACGGTAGCGCCGACGCGGGAGTCGATTCCCCGGACGCGTCCTCCCCGAGCGATCCGTCCGATCCAGTTCCGGACGCTGGGCCAACCGGCACCGCCCTCGCTTGCGACGATGTGGTCCCCAACGTGGGCAACGGCGAGCACCACCCGGGCGAGGCGTGCATTGCCTGTCACGGGGCCGAGAACGAAGGCCCCACGTTCACCATAGCTGGCACGTTGTATACGGATGCTGTCGGCACTGCACCAGTCCCGGGTGCCACCATTCACATCATCGACGCCAACGGAGTCGACATCCCAGTGATCAGTCGCGCTAACGGCAACTTCTACACGACCCAGCAGATCGCGTTCCCGATCAAGACCCACGTGGGCCTATGCCCGAACGTGCGGCAGATGATCGGCGCGGTGCAGCAGACCGGCGGCGACTGCAACAGCGCCGGCTGCCACGGGACCACCTTCCGCGTGAACATTCCCGCTCAGTAGCGCCCCCTTGGCCGACGTCTACTTGCCGGCCAGGGCTTCTGCTTTGGCGATTAGCGCAGGATCAAACACGCGGCTGCGCTTGAGCTTGGCACGAATCGCTTTGAACCTTGCCCCCCAGGCTGATGTCTGATTGTACCCGGTCATGGTCTGTCGAAGTCGCTGGTAGGCGCGGTCGTCCTGCCGTCGGATGCTCTTCTTGAGGCTCTTGCCAGCCTTCCTGGCGGCGCGCTTCACGATGTTCCTCAGCCCACGAGGGAGTTTGCTGAGCGCGCGGTTCGAGAAGAGGAGCCCGCCGACCTGAACTCCGACCGGGTTCGCCGCTATGTGGTCCAGGTGCGAAGTCCACTTGAAACTCACGGCCAAAGCGGCTGGCATGGCGATGGCAGTGACACGGCCGGTCAGAAGTAGTTGATGCAGGCCGGGGAGCGCTCCTTTCGGCCCGCTGAAAGCGATAACCGACCTTGCGGTGGGAGTGATGGGGTCATCGCCCCAGCGAAAGACCTTCAAGGCCCGAAGGTCGTCGGGGGTGGTTACCTTTTTGCGCTTCGACATATAGCGAACCAAGCCCACGTCGAAGTGGGCCATCAGCCGGAAGCCCGCTTTGCGTATCCCTTTGCTGATGGCGGGAAGCAGCTTCTTACGAAATTGGTCGAGGGTGGACCAGTCGCCGACGAGACCCGGCATCTCGAAAATTAGGCTGTCCTTGTAGATGTAGCTCAGCCCGACTGACGTGACCGCGAGAGCGTGGAGCTTGCGCCGCTTGAGTTTGTCGACCATGGCGACTTCGTCTCCCTGGGCGCCGGCGTAGTAGATCTTGATCTTGAGCTTGCCCCGACTCTTCTTCCGAACCGTCTTTGCCATCTTCGCGAGGACTTTTCCCCACGGGCTCGCTTTCGGAAACGTCGTTCCCAGCTTGAGGGTTTTGGCCTTGGCTGCGGCTGGAACCGCTAGCGCGGGAAGTACAAGAAAGACTGCAAGAACAGTGATAAGACCGATACGACGCATGATTTCCCCCTGAGCTGGACTGGCTCGAACTGGGACGACGATACCCCAAGTTGAATTCAATGCTTGGCGGGCGGAGCGACCGATCGACCTGCGCTCCGCCTGTGGACGTGTCTAGGGACTACGTGGCGCCTATGAACTAACCTGCAGGTTTCTCTGGGAAAATTACCGAGGCTCGTTCTTAGCAGTTGACTTTGGGTGCCATCCGGGCAAATCCTACGCCCGTCGACGCGGTATTCAACAAGTTGGAAGGCCAACTACCCGCGTGTATTGGAAAAAATTGGTGGCGGCGTTCGACAAAGCAGTCACCAGGCGCAGAGAAGGTTCGTTTTGGAAACAGGTACCGTGAAGTGGTTCAATGATTCGAAGGGCTTCGGCTTTATTACTCGTGAGAATGGTTCGGACGTTTTCGTCCACCACACCGCGATCACTGCCGACGGCTTTCGCAGTCTCAGTGAGGGGGAGCAGGTAAAATTTGAGTTGGTGGAGGGACCGAAGGGTCTTCAAGCCGCCAACGTGCAGCGCGGATAGTTAAGAACACGCTATAGGAAGGGGCGCACGTGTTGCGCCCCTTTTTTTGTGCCTGGGCCGCGGGCGCTTCATTTTCGGAAATGAGCAGATGACGGACTTTCAGAGAATCACCGACACGTTGACCTCGAGTCTTTCCCTTGCGGTCACCCCCATCGCCGTAGCAATTCGGGATCAAGTTCCCGAGGGTGTTCCGACCTTCGAAGGCTCCGTGGCCGCGGGTTGTCGTTTCTGGCAAGAGGCGACTGCGCGACCGTTCGCCACTGTCACGGCTGACCACGAGCTGTGTGGCATCGGCGTTCATACGCACAACATGGCTGGCGCGTCAGTCCAGGCGCAAGAAGAGCTCGGCGCCGCGCTCCAGGTGATGGCGCAACTCGACTACGTGCGTCCCCAGGACGTTGCTGGCATTCCGGTTCTTCCCGCCGCGACCAACTGCGTGGTCTATGCGCCCCTGGCGCAAACGCCGGTGGATCCCGACGTGGTGCTGCTGTTCGCTCAGGCGAGTCAGAGCCTGGTCATTGCCGAGGCAGCACAGCAGGTCGACGAGTCATTCGCGTCGGCCATGGGTCGCCCGGCCTGCGCCGTCGTTCCCCAGGTGATCAACAGCGGCAACGCGGCCATGAGCCTCGGCTGCTGCGGCGCTCGCGCCTATCTAGATGTGCTCACCGACGATGTGGCCCTGTGGGCGCTTCCTGGGGCCAAGCTCGCAGCGTACAGCGAACGCATCGCCGCGCTCGGCGGTGCCAATCAGACGCTGGGTAGCTTCCACGCGCGTCGTCGCGCGGATGTTGACGGCGGCGAGCGGCCGACGTTGCAGCAGTCTCTCGACCGCATCTCCTGAGTTAGTCGCAGTTCCCCGCCGCGCAATCGCACGGCCCGTTGCACGTGTGCACGATTTCGCCGGTGGTCAGGAACGTATCGATCTGTTCCTTGACCGCGGGCCGTTTGCGCAGGTTGCCGTGGGTACCATTGTCGACTTCGTGTCGCTCGTTGGTGGCGGGCGGAGCGGGATCGAACGCCTCGTCGTAGATCACCATGGCGTTAGCGAGTGGCCCGGTCATTTCGGTCAGCCCGTGAGGTACGTACAACGCGGGGCCGAGCAGCGGAATGCCCAACTCCCGCGCCTGGGTCTCGGTGGCGACGTTGGGCACCTGTGAGTCGCCCACGGCCATCTGGACGAGAATTTGTTTACCTGGCGTGCTCGGGATTGGCTCTGTGAGCAATCGACTCGCAATGTGAAAGTTCTCCACCGGGTCCAGGGCCATCTGCAGAAAGTTGAGCATGAGCACAGTGTTCAACCCACCCGGGTAGGCGCCGGACACAACTGAGTAGAACGCCGGCCATTGAGACGAGCGCTCGAACACCATGGACCACGGACCGCCGCCCACTTGCACGACGCCGCGGCGGACGTGTGAGTCGTAGGCCAGGAACGTCGTGCCCAGCAGATGCCCCATGGAGATGCCGTAGTAGTGGATGTTGTCGGAGTCGACAAGGGCCGGGCCACCCTGAGCAAGCTCGGTCGCGAGCTTGCCGCGCATGAGTTGAACAAGGGTGAAGTTGTTGACCATGCCCTGAAGGAATCGCGCGCCGTAGTCGAACATACGGTTGGCGTCGTTGAGCGCGAAGGCCAGGGCGGCGTCATCCCATTCGGTCAGGCCCACCCATTCGGTGGCGACGATGACTACGCACAGTTCCTGGGCCAGGCCGCGCAAGTAGCTGGCCTGGGTCTCGCCGATGGAGCTGCGGAACCCGTGGCCAAACAAGATGACTGGCACCGGCGCCTGAGCCGCTGCACATGCCGGGACGAGCGCGGTGAACGGTGCGTCGAAGCTGCCGTTGACGGTCGGCGTTCCGTCGCCGGCCCGTGCCAGTTTGCTGTCCACGTCCAGGCCGTTGGTGAGTACCTGGGGTGCTTTGAATGTGCCCTCGATCAGGCGGACGATGGTGCTGCCGTCGCCATGGGGAGCGTCGTCGGTGATGATGTAGTCGACGTTGTCGGCCAGGGCACCCATGTCAGAGTAAGCGGCATCGCGGATGGTGAGCAGGTCACTGGTGAGTGATTCTTGCGACGCAGTGGTGAACTCCCACGCTACGACCAGATCGTTTTTGTCGATGCCAGCGGTGGCGAGTTTGTCGAACATTTCGCCGGCATGTACTCGGGACAGCAGCGGATGCGACCCGGTGTTGCCGTCGACCAGCGCACTGAATCCAGCCGGTGACTCGAGCTCGCCGCCGTCCGCCGCACGAAGCGATTTACGGATGGCCGCGATGTAGCGCGTGCTCGGTTGCAGGCGCGTCGCCGGACGGATGTACACGGGCTGCTCGTCTAGGTTCTCGGTGTTGTTGACGTCGACTTCGGCGAAATGCAGAACGCGTTCACCTGTGTCGGCGTTGAGCAACACGGTCGGGCTCGTGTCGGCCAGGCTCGTCGTTAGATCGAGTTTGTCGACCAGGTTGCTTGGATCGACGCCGCCCGGGAACGCGGTGAACAGAAACGTTGCCGGGGAGAACCCGTCGTGGGCGTTGAGCGCCGTCGGATCGAACACGATGCCATCGGCGTTCTCGGGGATCGCGCCCATGGGAAACGCAAGGCGCACACCCGTGGCCGATGTGGTGTCGTCTACCTGGTAGACCGACGACGGCCACGGTGCGTAGCAGCCCGCGCCACCCAGCGGGTTGCATTCGTCGGCCACATTTGAGCCTGGCCCGTCATCGCCGCAACCCACGGCCAACCCGGCCAGGACGACTGCTGACCAGGAGAACGCGATTGTGAGTTCCCGTCGCATCGCGCCACTGTACAGCCAGAGCGCCCTTAATCAGCAAATAATCCAGTTAATGTCGCGCCCGCTCGACCAGCTCGACCGCGGCTTCTTTCCACGTTGGAAACGCGAATGAAAATCCAGCATCGCGCAAGCGCCCGGGAACGACGCGGCGGCTCTTGAGGACCAGTTCGGTGTCAGTGCGCATGAACACGGCACCGAGCTTGGCCATCCATGCGGTGACCGGCAGGCCAACCCTGGTGCCCCAGGCCGCGCGCAAATCTGCGGCGAATTCGCGTTGGGGTAGCGGGGTTGGTGACGCGAGATTGACGGCACCATCAATGTCGTCGCGGTCGATCAAGAAACGGATCGAGTTGACCAGGTCTTGTTCGTGAATCCACGAAACGTACTGTCGGCCGCCGCCGATGGAGCCACCCAGGCGTTTGCGGGTCATGCCAAGCAGGACGTGAAACACGCCCCCCCGATCGGGGCTCATGACCATCGCGGTACGCAGGGCAACCTTGCGGGTGTGCGGTGTCTTCGCGTCCGCCTGGGCGCCCTCCCACGCGGTGGCGATGTCGATGCTGCGCTTCCAGTACGCGGGTGCGTCCTCTTCTTCGCCGCCGATCAGACCTGTGCGCTCATCGTTGGCCGCGTCGAAACGGTGCGCGTAAATCGTCGCGGTGCTCATTTGAAGCCACACCTTTGGCGGTCGTTCCGCGTTTGCGATGGCGATGCCAACCGCGCGGGTCGAGTCGACGCGCGAGCTCATCATCTGCTGCAGGTTCTCTTCGGTGTAGCGACAATCAACGCTGCGCCCAGCGAGGTTGATCACCACATCGCTGCCATCGAGTGCATGTGCCCAGGCGCCCTGTTGAGTCTTGCCATCCCATACGACGTCGCCGGTTTCGGCTCGCCTGCTCACGATCACCACCTCGTCGCCCTGGCCGCGAAACGCTCGCGCGAGAATCCGGCCCACCTGTCCACTACCGCCCGTGATGATTAGTTTCATGAGTAACTCCTGATAGTTACGATGCTGTTAAGTCCTGCTCTTGTTATAAGTAAACACGTTTACTATAAATGGCAAGTGCAGACATGAATGAACGCCGCAAACGAGGTCGGCCATCGGGCCGCGGTCCCCAGGGCATCGAGACGAAGCAGCGGCTTTATGCCACCGCGATTCAACTGATCGGTGACCGTGGGTACTCCGCCACGACGTTGCGCGATATCGCTGCCGAGGCCGGTGTTAGTCCGGGCTTGCTCTACAAGTATTTCCCGAGCAAACAGGCGATCGTTCTGACGCTCTACGACCAGCTATCCGCGGAGTACGCCGAGCGCGCGACGAGTCTTGTGTCTGGCTCGTGGACTACGCGTTTCAGCCATGCACTGCGCGCGAGTCTCGATGTGCTCGGTCCCCATCGCACCGCGCTGGCGAGCCTGGCCGGTGTGCTCGTCGCCGATCCGGATAGGTCGTTGTTCGCCGAGCAAACGTCTTTCTCTCGCCAGCGAGTTCAGGCCGCATTCTCCGCGGCAGTGGCGGGCGCGAGCGATGGGCCGGCGGGTGAGGTCGGTGAAGCGTTGGGCCGACTGCTTTACCTGGCGCACCTGCTGATCATCCTGTGGTGGCTCCTGGACAAGAGTCCCGAGCAGCGCGCGACGAGCGCTCTGCTGGACAAAGTTGATGCATCTCTTCCCATGCTCGCCATGTCGATGCAGCTACCCATGGCCGCCGGGTTGATCGCCTCGGCGGATCAGTTAGTGCGCGACGCGTTGATTCAGGACCGATAAATACGAGCGAGCCAACTCTTCGGTATGCGCCCCATCAGCTTCATCGCGGGCGCCATGAACGGTGCGACGAGCCGCGCGCCCACTTGCTGCAGCAGCGGAGGTTCGGGCGTATTGCGTGCGCTGGCGAATTCGTTGGCGCCGATTTCTTTGCGAATGTCGCGGCTCGCCATTTCGGTTACAGCGTCCAGGGGGATGCCGGTCGAGTCGGCTACCCGGGTCATCTTCTGGAACGTCGCCACGATGGCGGCCGAGTCTTGCACCGCGGTCTGGCCCATGCGCGCCGCGACCTGATCTCGCGCCGCGGTGAGCGCGTCGTCGTCGTTACCAAGGGCCGCTTCGGCGAATGCGCTCAGTACGTCGTCGTTGGCCACGCCGCTATCGCCACCGCTCGCCAGGGCCGATAGGTCCAGCGCATCGCCTTCAATCTCACCGCTCGCCCGGAGCAGCGTCGCATGCGAACTCGTTCAATAGAAGCAATCTTGATGCGCGGATACCCGAGCCGCGATCAGCTCCATTTGTTGGCGGCTGATCGATCGCCCGGGGTCAAAGGTGAGATCGATGAGCGCCAGTGGCGGCACGTATTCGACTCCAACCAACGCCTGTAGCGCTTTGGCTTCCGCGGGTACCAGGCTCAGAGCGCGGGCGACGTTGGGAGCGCCGGGCAGCTTGCGCATGGGGATCCACGCGGTCGGATCGACTGCGTCACTGGGACGGCGACGACTGGGCTCGCCTGGCTGGGCCTCGGGGAGCTCACGCAGGTCGTTGCCCACCGCCCGGTCGAACGTGTCGATTCCGATGGCGGTGATCGATACCCCAACCAGCTCGACGTACTCGGCGTCGGATATGGATAGTCCGTTGTGCCAGTCCTTGGTCAACCGGCTGGGATCGGTGGTGATCCGATGCGCGGCGTCGATCATGTCGTCGGGAAGTTCGACCCGGGTCGCGTGTACCGTGTGCGTCCCTTCGATGGAGTACGGCGACAGTGCTGCTTTGCGCTGTGCGCACAACTCACAATCGGTTGCGTTGCGGGTCTCGATGGCGATGGCGATGCGCTGGGCACCGGAGAGCCATGTTCCGGGCTGGCCTATGCGCTGCCAGGCGATTTGGTGAGCTTCAGCGAGGGACGTACCCATGGGCAGACTGTAAGGACGGCGGCGCTGGATGTCCAACGAGTTCTAGTAGCCGTTGCGATCGCACCACTCGGCGCGTACGACCTCGAGGGTGTCGGGATCATCGGTGATGATCATGTCGACTGGCGAGGTCAGGTGATCGTCCAGGTTGAAAGGGTCGTTCTCGGTCCATACGGTGACCTCCAGGCCCTGGTCGCGGATGGCTTGCACAGCCTCGGGCTCGCGCACGATCAGCGAGAAGATGTTGAGAGCGGCAAATCCGCGGCTAGCAGCCACGTCGGCGTCGTCCGGGTCCAGGGTCAAATATCCCAGATAGATCGTCGAGTCGACGGTCTGCACCGCGCTGAGCATGTCGGCGTCGAAGGAGCTGACAGTGAACCGGCGGCCGGCGGTGTCGTTGTTGATAGCGTCGGCGACATCCTGGGCGGTCAACGCCACGTCGGTCGTCGAGCAGTTGCCCGTATGAACTTTGATCTCGATGTTGATGTCGGTGTCGATGGCGGCGAGCACTTCGTCCAGGGTTGGAATAACGACGCCCATGCCTTCCAGGTCTGTGCCGAAACCCGCGTCGAGCAGCTGCAGTTCGGCGACGGTCATGTCACCAACGCAACCGATTCCGTCGGTGGTTCGGTCGACCTTGGAGTCGTGAATCACGACCAACACTCCGTCGGCCGAGTGCATCACGTCGAGTTCGAGCATCTGCGCGCCCTCGCTGACGGCCTGCATGAAAGATTCAATGGTGTTCTCTGGGAACGGATTGGCGTCCTCGTTAGTGCCGGTCCCGCGATGGCCGACGTTGACTACATCGAGTGCCGGACATGGACCTGTGGGACCTTCGTCGCTGTCGCAACCGGCCAGGACTACCGCCCCGGTGAGTGCGACGATCCCGATCAGGTGGAGACCGATGATTGGCTTCATCGGTGCAGAATATCACGTGGCCTCAGGTCGTTCGTGGTCAGTGATCGCGTGTTCGATAGATGCGCCCAGCGAAGAACACCATCGACGCAACGAGGCTTGCCGTAGCCAATGTGAGCGCCATGTCCAGCGCTGCAATCACCCCGACGTCCCAGAGTCCCAGAGGTAGCAATGTCGCTACTCCGCAGAGCATCGACTCCTCAATGTGATCGTAGGTGTGTTCGACCGCGGTGTCGGACGTGCGTTTGTGATGTTGCCAGCCGCCGCCTATGGCCATGATGCACCAGATGCTGAGCATCAGTGCCCCGAGCACCTGGAGCGTGAAGTTGATCCCCGAGTAGTTGTCCGTATTGAGCGAGAAGCCCAGCAGCAATAACGCGCTCAGACCTCCGAGGGCAGCGAACAGCCAGGGCACCGCCAGGAGGCGTACGCTCGCAACGGCTCGAAACGGTGCCAGGACGTAGTTCTTCATCCGCCCGGCGACGGAGCGTTCACCGGCGACCGCGCGAGCCGACGGTAACGACGATTCTCGTCGACACCACGTCAGCCAGCTGAGCAGCGACCAGGCCAACAGGGCCCCAGCGAGACCGGCGAACCATTGGCTGCTCGCGACCATCTTGGTCGCCTCGAAGATGCTGGCCTTTGCCGGCGTGGGCCGTATCGGACCCACCGCGCGACGGTGCCAGGTTCCCCTGGCGTCGCGAATGACCACTCCCTCGGTACCGAGGGCGACAACGACGACGCCGGAGCTGTTGGGCAACAGGGCGATGTCCATGGTTCGCCATTTGGTGGCGCCGGCGATGCGCATGTACTCACGTCGATCGGCTGAGATGCCCCACTGGCGTTGCCAGTCGCCGCTGCCGCGTTTGCCTGAGACTGCGTACGTTTCGAGGCGCAATTCTTCACCGCTGGGCAGACGCAGCAGTTGTTGCTGGGTGTGCTTGGCGATGCGTGCGCTGTCGATGCCATCGGTCTCGACCCACGTAGTGCCGTCCTTGGTCGAGAACATGCGATTGTCGCCGGGGACCACCGCGTGAAGCGCGCCCTTGTGCACGATGAGTTTGGTGACACCAGGCTCCGGGGGCTTGGAGGTTGCCGTGGTCAGCACGACCGCTGCGCAGACGGCGGGAACTTTGACGATCCTGCTGAGCGAGCGCTCTGGTGACTCGGCAATGCGCCGGTACAGCAGCCACGCCGGGATGAGCATGACCACAGCAAGCGCGTCGGAGGGGTCGCGGACGACCTGAACGTCGCCAACGAAGAACGTTGCGACATCTACGGTGAACGAGTGAATCACCGGTATCGTTTTGGCTGTGGCGAACCACGCGCCAACCCCTACGAACACGAACTTGCCGATGACCAGGCGATGGTGCCGCCGTTCCCGCGCGAGCCACGCGACCGCCGCAACGACCAGGAACGGAAAATAGAACAGGCCGGCCAGGTCGCTGAGCTTTCCGGTCAACGCACCGGGGCCGACGCCTTTCCACCAGTGGTCGTTGAACGCGAGCACCGCCAGGGCCAGCAGCGACCATGGGTGACACAGGCAGGACAGGGCGGCCCGGAACTCAGACGGTCGGTGGTGCTCTGTGGTGGCGGCTGGCACTTTGAACATGATGAGCTACGTCCCGAGGGAACGCCGGTCCGTTTTTGTCTAACGTTGTAAGGCCGGGCTTACTTCCGACAAGCGCTGCTAATTCGTCGGCTTAAGGTGCTTTGGCGGCCAGATGACGTCCGTCGGCTCGTCGACATCCTCGAACGATTCAGCGCTCGAGCTTGTACGCACTCGATGCTGCCGCGACCCGGAGCCAAAAGGCTGGGTGTCTTCGTCGTCGATGTTGGCCAGGGAAATCGCCGGTTTCTTCGGCGGCTCGACAATCACCACTGGACTGGTGCAGCCGGGGCCGAAGATGGAACGCGACGTCGACTGATCCCGATGCCACGTGCCCTCCGGGGTGCGAATAGCGAAGGAGCGTGTCTCGACCTGTTTGAGCCCGAACCTTAGTGCGTCGCGCAATAGGCGGAACCGCGGTCCCGGGCGAAGTCGCCCAGACTCGGAGTACCAAACTTGGAACATCTGCCAGTTCATCGGTTCCGCTCCTCATATCTCGAACAGGCTGGTTGAGGCCAGAGGCGGCTAAACCAAAGTTACAATGGCGGAATTAATCCCCGATCGGTGTGTTTGTTACCCGATCAGTGGCCGATCAGTCACGCGTACTCAACTACTTGCGCGGCGCGTGAGCTGGTCTACGAGTTGCTTAGGATCAAGTCATGCGCATCCAGTTGTCCCGACCTGCCTCCCTCGTCATCTCATCTTTCTGCAGCGTCGCGCTCTTGTTTGGCACTGGTTGCATCGAATCAGACGACCCGGTGGACAGTGAAACATCGGAAATCGTCGGTGGCGTGGATACGGAAATCGCCGTGGTGCCCTGGCAGGTCAGTCTTCAGACCGGCGGTGGTTCTCACTTTTGCGGCGGTACCATCATCGCTCCCACCTGGATCGTCACCGCTTCTCATTGCGTGGAAGGCGGCGCTCCGGCGCGCATCGTCGCTGGTGCCACCAGGCTCTCCCAGCCCGAGACTGGTCAGATCGTCCCGGTGACCCGAGCGATTATCGCCCCCGGTTACGTCGACGTCGGTCAGGGCAAGGACCTGGCGCTGCTCGAGCTGGCGACGCCACTCACCCTAAACGGCACGACCGTCAAAGCGCTGCGCCCCGTGACCGCGTCGGATTCTGCGGCTGGTATCGACGCGCCTGGCGTGATTGCGACCGTGTCCGGTTGGGGCACCCTGTCGTCGGGCGCCCAGGGACTCCCCGACGTGCTGCAATCAGTCCAGCTACCGATCATCAGCCTCGCCGACGCTAGCGCTGACTATGGTCAGAACCTCAGCGCTGACCAGCTTCCCGCCGGCGTGCGCGGTGTTGGTGGCAAAGACTCGTGTCAGGGCGACAGCGGTGGTCCCCTTGTCGTGACCAACCCGGCGACAGGCGAAGTGAAGCTCGCAGGTGTGGTGAGTTGGGGCATTGGCTGCGCCGATCCGAATTACCCGGGCATGTACGCCCGGGTCAGCAGCTTCTTCCCGCTCATCGATGGTAATGCGGGCGGTCTGCCCACGGCGTTGGCCGGTGACGATCTGTTCGTCTCTGGCGGCGCGTCCGTCACCCTAGACGGCAGCGGCAGCAGCGATATCGGCGTGGGTTCCATCTCTTCCTACGAGTGGGTGCAGACCGTTGGTACGCCGGTTCAGCTCAACGCTAACGCCGCAACCGCTCAGTTCGTAGCACCCATGCGATCCGAGGCCCTTGAGTTCCAGGTGACCATCACCGACGATGGCGGCAACACGTCCACGGACACGGTGAGCGTTACGGTGGACATGAACATCCCGCCTGGCGGCGGCGGTGACGATCCACCAGGTGGCGGTGACGATCCTCCAGGTGGCAACGACAACCGAACCCCGTCCGATATCGTCGGCAGCTGCAACTCCTCCGATGGCAACGCTTCGGCGCTTCTGTTGCTCCTCGCCGCGTTCGCCCTCGTCACTCGCCGTCGCCGCGAATAGTCGGCTGGTCGTCGGTCGGCGCCGTTGATCGGTAAGGCTGATCGGTAAGGCTGATAGAGTTCGCGGGTGGACCCCATCCCGCCCGCCAACGATTCGGTAGAGCGCCCGTCGCGCATTCTGCCGGTCATCGTAGCCAGTCAGTTTGCGGGAACCGCCCTGTGGTTCGCGGTCAACGCGGTAGCGCCAGATCTCCAGAGCGCCCTCGACTTGCCCAAGGGCGCCGTGAGCGGCCTGGTGTCCGCGGTGCAGCTCGGCTTCATCGTCGGCACCTTCGTCTTCGCATTGTTCACCATCGCCGATCGATTGCCGGCGCGTTGGGTGTTCTGCGGTTGCAGCCTGCTGGGTGCGGCGACCAACGCGGCGGTGCTGTTGGTCGGCGACTATCACTCGCTACTCGGGCTGCGCTTTGCCACCGGGTTCTTCCTCGCGGGCATCTATCCCGTGGGTATGAAGATCGCTGCGAGCTGGTTCGAAAAGGGGCTGGGAGCAGCGTTGGGATTTCTCGTCGGCGCGCTGGTGCTCGGCACCGCGTTTCCTCACCTGGTGCGCAGCCTCGGTCCGGGGCTCCAGTGGAAGATGGTCATCGTCGTTGTGTCCTGCGTCGCTGTCGCGGGCGGTCTACTCATGGCGTTCCTCGTTCCCGTCGGTCCGTTCTTGCGCGCTCGTCCTCGGTTCGAACTCGCGAGTGCATTTCGGATCTTTCGCTCCGCGGATTTTCGCGCGGCCGCGTTCGGTTACTTCGGCCATATGTGGGAGCTGTACGCGTTCTGGACATTCGTGCCAATTCAGCTGGTGCTCTACCAGGCTCTGCACGGTGCGGAGTTCGATGTGTCTTTGTGGTCGTTCATCATCATCGGCTCCGGGGTCATCGGTTGTGTCGTTGGTGGGTTGTTATCGGGTCGGCATGGTTCGGGCCGAGTCGCCGTGGTGCAGCTGGCCGTTTCCGGAACATTGTGCGTCGTGTCACCATTACTGTTTGTCGCTCCCACCCCGGTATTTCTCGCGGCGATGGTTCTTTGGGGTATTACCGTGGTCGGCGATTCTCCACAGTTCTCCACGCTGAACGCGCGTAACGCCCCGCCGGAATTGGTGGGGACGGCGTTGACCGTCGTCACGTGTATCGGTTTTGCGATCACCATTCCGTCCATTCAGCTAATGGGACACCTGGCTGGAACCCTGCATCCGCGCTGGCTTTTTCTGGTTCTGATCCCGGGCCCGGTATTCGGTTTGATTGCGATGCGTCGACTCGCGCGGTCCTGAGCTACCGCCCGCCAGATTCCGGTCGGCGAAACACCCTCTAGCTATTCGGTGAGCGGGGGCACGGGCCGAAACCAGGGGATGGCATAGGAGCTTTGGTTCATGTATGGTCCGCCGCTGCGAAACGAACCCAAGAGGTTGGAAGAGAACACATGAATCGTACAAAGACACTTTGCATTCTGATGGCGTTGGCGCTGGCTCCTGCGTGTGGAGACGACGGCGGGACGAATCCCACGCCAGATGCGTCGCTGCCAAACGTAGACGCGGCGAGCAATATCGATGCTGCCGGTAATGTTGATGCGTCGAACATTGATGCGTCGAACATCGATGCGTCGAACATCGACGCGTCGAACCCGGCCGATGCCGGCGTGCCCGACGCCATGGGACCGGACGCGATGCCTCTGGTTGGCCTGGCCGCCGCGCGTGGCGCCGCCGATGGCAGCGTCAATGTCACCATCGCCAACGTACTGGTCACTTACAAGAAGGCCTTACTCGGTAACGACGTGGCTGGCTTCTTCGTTCAGGTGAACATGACCGGGCCGGCCCTGTTCATTGCCATCGATCCAACCACTCTCACGCCGGAACCTCAGGTAGGCGATGACGTGAGCTTTGTCATCACCACCATGGGAACCTCGTCGCTTCAGCGCCAGGCTGAAGCGGTCACCGGTTGGACGGTTAACAGCAGTGGCAACAGCATCACCGGCCTGATTCAGGACGTAAGCTCTGCAGGCGATCTGGTGACTGCTGTTGGTGACTACGAGTCCGAGTTGATCGGCGTAACCTTGCGAGTTGCCGACGTGTTGGGTTCCTCGGGAACGTCGCATATGCACGGCACTGTCGAGACCACTGGAGTCACCGGCGACATCAACCTGAAACTGCGCGTGCCGACGACGATGCAGGATACCTACGGGTTCGTCGCGAATTGCATGGTGACGACAACGAGCACGCCTCTATGGCGCTTTGGCGCCAACGTACAAGTATCTGTCTACAGCGACAGCGAGTTCACCGCGACGTGTCCCACGCCGAACATCGTATCCGTGTCGGCGCCGTCGGCGACGGAAGTCGCGATCACATACGACCGAGCCATCGACGGCACCAGCATTACCGCCGTGGCTACCCAGTTCACGTTCGACAACGGATTGACCGCATCGGCGTTCAGCGTCAATGGTCGCGTGGTGACACTCACCACCGGCACCCAGTCTGTCGGCCAGGCCTACATGGTAACCGTCGCCGGCGAGGTTCTGGACGTGCTCGCCGGTTCGGCCGCGGGCAGCGGCAATTTTACCGGCTTTGGTGTCCCCGAAGCTTCGTGTGATGACGGCGTCGACAACGACAGCGACGGCTTCGTCGATTGCCTGGATACCAACTGCTCTGGCGATTCGGCGTGCACGTTCCTGGCGCAGCCATACATCTGGGAAACCGACGCGCAGACGCCTGGCACCGATGCGGCCGAGTTCGTGGAGATCCGCAACATGGCCAGCACGACCCTCGATCTCACCGATTACTACGTCTTGTTCATCAACGGTAACGGCGACGTTAGTTACGCGGCGTACCAGCTGACGGGAACCCTGGCTCCTGGCGCCCTGTTCATGTTGGGCAACACGGCGGTTACGGGCGTAGACATTACCTTCGCCGGCAACTTCCTACAGAACGGCGCGGACGGCGTGCTTCTGGTCAGTTGCCCGACTTGTACAGATGCGTCGGATTTCCCCAATGGAACTGACATCACCGACTTCCCCACGTTCACCGTAAATACGCACACGGCCACCAAGATCGACTCGGTTGCCTACGATGACGGTGACGCAGACGATGCGGGTCTGCTTCAGAAGCTCGGTGTCTCCGTGCAGTACCAGGAGAACGACACCAACTCGGTGCAGCGTACGTCCCTGTCGGGCTTCAGCATCAGCGCGGCTCCGACCCCGGACGCCACCGGCGTTCAGCCGTAACAGTGGTACCCTCACCCTATGGGTGGGGCTCGGATTGCCGCGTACGCGGTCGCCGTTGTTTTTCTATTCACGGCGACCGCCGTCACGGCACAGCCTACCGATCAGCCCACTGATCCCCCGCCCGCTCCACCAAACGCACCCACCAAGAGCAAACCGGCGCCGAAGCCGGAACCAAAACAGCCGCCCACCCGGGCGGATGACCCAGGTGATACGTCGGGAACGTCTGCGGCGTCGGCAAAGCCTGCGGACGCGCCCGGCGACGCGCACAACGCTGACAAGGATCACAAGGGCCACAAGGACCACAAGGACCACAAGTCCGGCGCGACCAAGAAGTCCGACAACAAAGTCCGCCACAGCACCCACAGCCGCCCCGGCGGTCGGCCGCACTTTCTCAAAGGGGAACTGAGTCGACTGACAGCAGCTCGGCCCAACATTCCGGACCGGTTTGTTGGCTTGTCCACTGGCATCAGCGCCTTACCCAAAGACATCGACGGTGCGCTCAACACGCTCTACATGAGCATCGAGCCGCAGATCGATATCAAGCTGCCCAAGCTGCCCAACCTCAAGATGAGTTTCGGCCTGCCGTTGCGGTTTCAGCTCGCCGAGTTTCGCGGCAGCTTCAATCGTTGCCTGGACGTCGGGCTGAACGCGCGAGCCATGGGTGCAACTCAGGCCGACATTGCCACTGCTACTGCGACCTGCATCTCCGACGAACACGATCTCGTGTCCCGCGCCGAAGCGTTCGCATTTGGCGGTCTGCGTAAGCTGGACTGGGATGAGTTCTCGGAGTTCGCCAAGGTCATCCGCTACGTGCGCTACGGCGGCGACGAACGCAAGATCAACCTGGATGTGGGCCCGGCCAAGTCCCAGTCCCTGGGCCACGGCACGGTCATTCGCCGCTACAACCCGAACCTGGATTTCAACACCACCCGGGTCGGGGTTACCTTCGACGCGTACCACAGCTACGCGGGCTTTGAGTCGGTAGTCAACGACGTGCTCAACCCGGACGTCGCTGGCTTCCTCGGGTTCATTCGCCCCCTGGAACCCCACGCGCCCAATAACGTGTTCCTGAGTCGCTTGTCGTTTGGCGGTTCAGCGGTGGTTGGCCGGAACGTACCGGGCAGAATTCGTTATCAGCGTGGCCTGTTCGCTCCGTCCGAGGGCCTGGCCGTGCCGACCCTGGATTCAGATCAAGACATCGTCACCATGGACAACGATCATCTGATCATTCTGGGCGTCGACATCGAGACCAAACTGATTCGCCTCGAGCACGCGGACCTGAAGGTCTACATTGACCTGCAGAAGATTCTCGGCAAAGGCAAAGGGTACACAGTGGGTGGCCTGGCTCGGCTGAGTTTGGGCCATCCGCCGGACAAAGCGCTGCGGATTCGCGGCGAGCTCCACTACTTCGAGCCCAACTACATGCCGAGCTTCTTCGACAGCTTTTTCGATGTGCACAAGTATCAGTACCTGCAGGCAGGCTATCGGTCATCGGACGGCCTGGCGTACTTTCCGACCAAGCTCGAGTATCTGGACGCTAACGCTCGGGGTAAAGACCGCGTTGGCGCCTACCTGTCGGCCGCTTTGTCCGTACTCGGCAAGTTCACTGTCGGTCTGACCGTGCGCGGAAGCTTCGCCGTCGGCAAAGCTCGGGACCCGGGGTTCGCTGGACCTCAATTCGAGGACTACTCCCGATGCAGCTTTGCCGCCGATGAAAGCCTCGACTGCAGCGGTGTCGCCAAGATCACCGTGGACAACGCAGGCTACGCGTCTCTGCGCATCCATGGCGAGATGCCGTTCAACAAATACGTTCAGGGTTTCGTCATCTACGAAGTCAGCTCCAACTCCCTGGACCGCGAAGGATTGGACCTGCTCAACTTCGATGCGGACAACGAGCTGTTCCTATCGGGATTTCGCTTGAAGCCGTTTTCCTGGATGTGGCTTCAGGGCGAAGTGCACCGTCACTTCTTCGTGCCGCGGGTGTCTAACGTCGATACCGGTGCCGATACGCTACAGCAGGACCAGAACTATCGGTCGGCGTGGACTTTCGCCGCCAGCTTGTACGTCGGTCGCACCTACTAGCAGCATCGCCGCACCATTGGGTTAGTATCCGGGCATGGGCCATAAACGCAGAGCGACGCCAGGGACCGCATCGACCGCGACCGAAGTAGACGCCTGGTTCGTTAGCAAGCAGCATCCACAAGAGCCCCTGATGCGCAGGGTGCGCGAAGCGATTCTGTCCGCCGACCCGCGCATTACCGAGTGCGTAAAGTGGAGCAGTCCGACATTCCTGTTCAACGGCAACATCGTGAGCATCAATCCAATGGCCAAGAAGTTCGTGAGCTTGATGTTTCACACCGGTGGCAAGATTCCCGCATCGCTGCCGCAGCTGACCGGCAGTGGCGAGACGTGCAAGTACATGCGCTTTGATACAGAAGCAGATCTGGACGCGCGCCGCGGCGAGCTCGTAGGCGTGATCAGCGCCTGGTGCGCCTGGAAAGCGTAGGCGTCCGCGGCTCGTGCTCGTGCTCGTGCTCGTGCTCGTGCTCGTGCTCGTGCTCGTGCTCGTGCTCGTGCTCGTGCTCCAGGCGCCTGCGGCCCAGGCGTGCGCGTGCACGCCGCACATAAAAAAAGGGCTCGCCGATGTGGCGAGCCCTGAATCTAGCTGGCGTTAACGAGACGCTACTTCTTCTCGTCCTTTTTTGCGTCGTCGGTGGTCTTCGTCTTGACTGCCGGCGCGGTCTTGTCGTCCTTCTTCTCGATTGACTTGCGGCACTCGCGCCACTTCTTATCGAGTTTGCCGATCTTCTCCATCTCGGACTTGGAAGGCTTGCTCACGCTCTTCTGCAGATCGCGACGCTTCGTGCGCATCTTGTCGGAGCACGCCTTGTCTTTGCATTTGCACATCTCATCGACGAGCTTGCTGTATTTACCGACTACGCCGTCACCGCCGCATGCGCCAAGTGTGAAAGCCAGGGCAATTACGAGACCCGTGATAGCTACGCCCACATTCTTCATTTTTCGTTCGTCCTTGTAAGGGTGGTTTGATCGGCGCGAATCTAGCACGAACCGCTCTGGCCGATCGCGTTGGTCGCGGACGAACGACGGTGCCCCCGCGATGAGTCACTCCCGGTGATAGCCTTTCGCGCCAATAGCTTGGGCTAGCGGACTTAGTGGCGACTCGCCGGCAGCCAGGGCTGCCACAACATGGGCGAAGTCGTAGCGTGGTTGCCAGCGCAGTTTTTGCCGAGCGCGTGCGTTGACGTAGACCCGGCCAATGGTGTCGAACATGCGCCAACCCAGGCGTTCGTAGACCTGCTCGTACTCAGGGCAGTAGCGCTTGACGACCGCGGGAGCGTTTCCGATCAGTTCGGCGCAATCGCTCTGAACGAATGGCGTCGTCGCGCTGATGATGAATCGGTCGAAGTTCAGCTCAGCCGCGCGCTCAATGGCGAGCATATGGGCGCTGACGATATCGGCGATGTCGACCCGACGATACAGATATTCGCTCGCCTTGATGTTGGCGTCGTCGTAGTCGGGCATGGCGTGTTTCATGTCGTCTTCTTCGGGAAAGAAGCGCGACGTGCGCAACACGATGCATGGCAATCCGTGTTCGGCGGCGACGAGCTGACACAGATCTTCGGCGCTGGTCTTAGTCACGCCGTAGATGTTTCGCGGGATCGGTGCTAGCTCTTCTGATACCCACACGGCCTCGCTTGGCCGGTCAGGTCTCAAGGCCATGCCGAACGCGCTCGTAGTGCTGGTGAAGACGAAGCTGCCGACTCGCTGGCGTACCGCCTCCTCGAGCAACGTGAGCGTCCCTGTAACATTGGTATCGATGAACTGTTGCTTGGAGTGAGTTGCCACGTGTGGTTTGTGCAACGTCGCCGCGTGGATCACTGCATCGACACCCGCCATAGCGCGCGCGACTTCCGTGCGATCGGTGATGGACGCAACTACTGTCGTCGTCGGCGCGTCGAGGCGATCTATGCCGATCGGTTCATGCCCGAGCGATTTTAGTTCGCGCACAAGTGCTTCACCCAGGTGACCACTGCTGCCGGTAATCAGGATTCTCATCGCGCGCGTACCATGCCCCATGTGAGGCGATTCGCTACAAACTAAAGTTGGAGTGGGGCAATCTTTCACGAAGCGATTGCGACGCGCGGCATGGGATCAAAACGTTCCGTCGTTTTCACCGAACAGTTTCGTTGGTCCGCGAGTTGCTTAGTACGACCGCATGAGATCAAAACTGTGGGGGCAGTCTTGTGCATGGGGGCTGGCGTTTGTGTTGGGGCTTGCTGTTGTCCCGGGCTGTGTAGAAACCGCTGACAACATCGATGACAACGCCATTGAGATCGTAGGTGGGGACACCACCGACATTTCATTACTCCCCTGGCAGGTATCCCTGCAGGGCGGCAGCGGCTATCACTTTTGCGGCGGCACCATCGTCGCGCCGACGTGGATCGTTACCGCCGCGCACTGCGTCGACGGTGGTGCGCCGTCGCAGATCATGGCTGGAGCGACGCGTCTTTCTCAGTCCAGTTCGGGACAGGTGGTGCGAGTGCTGCGCGCGATCCAGGCGCCCGGCTACAGCGATGCAAGCAACGGCCGCGACCTCGCCCTCCTCGAACTCGACGAGCCGTTGGATCTGGACGGAACGAACGTCCGCGCGATCAAACCCGTGTCGGGGTTCTACGCCGGCAACGGTATCGACGCTCCTGGTGTAGACGCGGTGGTGTCGGGCTGGGGATCACTTTCATCGAACGGCAGCTTTCCCGATTCGCTGCAGTCGGTGGAGGTGCCCATCGTGAGTCTTGCAGACGCTAGCTCGGACTATGGCTTCAACATCAGTTCTGACCAGATTCCCGCGGGTGTGCGCGGCGTAGGCGGCCGCGATTCGTGTCAGGGTGACAGCGGCGGGCCATTGGTCGTGACCGACGAGGCAGCGGGCGAGACCAGGTTGGCCGGTGTGGTGAGCTGGGGCTACGGTTGTGCTGACGCCGACTATCCTGGGCTGTACGCTCGCGTTAGCAGCTTCTTTGATCTCATCGATGAACACGCCGGCGGTCTGCCTACGGCGTCGGCTGGGTCGGACCAGTCGGTCACCGGCGGCGACGCGGTGACCCTGGACGCGAGTGAGAGTAGCGACATCGGCGTTGGCTCCGTCGTCGCTTTTCAGTGGGTGCAAACCGCCGGTGAGAACGTCGACTTCAACGAAGAGACGGCTGGGTCGGCCACGGCGAAATTCAGCGCACCCAACGTCGCCGGAGATTTGGAGTTCGAGTTGACCATCACCGACGACGGCGGAAACTCCGCGACCGACACGGTGATCGTTACAGTTGACGTGCCGGTAACGCCGCCCGACGAAACGGATCCCCCGGACGGTCCTGACGACGAGACGGATCCGAGTAGCGATAACGCGCCCATTACCGGCGGCTGTGCGGCCCATGACGGCGGTGGAACACCACTAGTGCTATTGCTCGTCGGTCTTGGATTCGTTGCGTTGACTCGTCGGCGCCGCGCTAATCTGGTAGTACTCGGCCGCTCGGGTTCTTAACGGCTAACTCGGGCTCCAGTCGTGGCGCAGTTCTTTGATGCCTCGGCCAGTTTTTTTGCGTAACAGGTTTCGCAGGGTGACGCCGTCGCTGTAGCCGACCATGGTCGCGATATCGTCGACGCTCGAATCACTGGTGCGCAGGAGATGAACCGCACGCTGCACCCGGAGTTCCTGCACGTAGGACACGGGAGACTTGCCGAGCACTTTGCGCATTCTTCGCGCCAGTGTGCGCTGACTGGTGCCGACGGAACGTGCGGCGTCACCCAGTGAAAACGGAGTCGCCAGGGATTTTCGCGCCCATTGTTCGAACTGCTCGACGATCGGATCAGCATGAGCCAGGTGGTCGGGGATGGCGTATACGGCCGTGGACGGGCGCGGATCCACCATCAGGTAGCGAGCGACCAGGTTGGCCAGTTGCGGACTGCGCTGGCGCACGATCCACAACGCCAGGTCCAGGTGAGCGAGAGCAGCTCCGGCGGTCACGCTGTTGCCCGAGACGACCACCATCCGGCTATCATCTAGTCTGACCTTGGGGAAACGTTCGCGGAACAGGGGCGCCAGCCACCAAGTCGTCGTCGCGGTTTCGCCGTCTAACAGAGACGTGGACGCGAGCACGAACGTACCGCCGCACGCCGCGCAAGTGCGACTGCCGCGTTGTGACCACTTGACCAGCAACTCGCCGGCGTCCGCTACGTCGTTGCGCTCCAGGGCCGCCACGACCGTTTCTGGAGTTTTGACTCCCAGCGCCGGGACGATGACGATGTCTGGCCTGCGTTGTCGAGCAACGGACTCCACAGGGACGAGTAAGCCGTGGTGGGTACGCACTCGGCGGCGCAAGCCCACTGTCTTGATCCGAAACGGTTCGCCGGCTACGTCGGGAAGCGCGGCGGCCAGGTCATTCGCCGTGCTCAGGGTATCCAGAACAGCTGCGAGCCCCAGATCGAACACGTCGTCGAGAGCGAGTACGTTGATGCGCATGGCCATAATGATATCATTAATGTCAATTACGCCAATAGCCGAGTCGTCAGGGAAACCCTATGGTGAGGACCTGGTAGCAATGTCGCTGCCCGAGAAGAAAGGCAAAGAAAATGGTCAAACTCGGTCTGTACGTGAAGCTGGAGGCGAAACCCGGTAAAGAGGACGACGTGGCGGGATTCCTCGAGGGAGGCCTGGCGCTGGCAAACCAGGAGCAGTCCACTCCGGTGTGGTTCGCGGTGCGGTTCGGCCCCACCACCTTCGGGATCTTCGACGCGTTCGCTGACGAAACAGGGCGCCAGGCTCACATGGACGGCCCCATCGCGGCAGCGCTCATGGCCAAAGCGGGCGATCTGCTCGCCGAGCCGCCGGCAATCGAGCGCTACGACGTGCTCGGCGCCAAGCTCCCGAGTTAGGCGCTTGGTAGCAATCGCGGTCGGGGCATGAACGGATGAGCCTCGACCGCGCGCAGTCCGGTGCCAGCGGTGTCAGCGGTGTTAACCGTTCAGGCCGACGGCTTTTCGGCGCCGCGGTGCTTGGACTTCGGGCACGGCTTGCGCCTCAACGTGGGGCGTGGCCGACAGATGCCGTCCGCGCATGTACCCTTGCAGCTCGCCGCGCAGGCGGCGTTGCCATCGCTGGCGTAGTTCGACATGTTGCCGAAGTTGTCGGGGCTACCAAATCCGGCGGGGGCGACGGCCGCGGGTGCGATGGAGCCAAACTGCACGGCCTCTGCGGAATCCACCGTGATGGCGCCGGTGGCGAGGCATAACGCCAGCGCCAGGAGCGTGCCCAGCGTCGCAAGTCCGGCAGTCTTCAACCTCTTTGCCATCCCATCCCCCTGCTTCGCTCATCACGGTTCGATTCAGTTCCGACCCATTCATCATCAACGATGGTTGCGCAGGCGTACAGTTTCGACGGGAAAAAATGCCCCGCTGTTTACCCCAGTGTGCACAACCGCCCGCTGTCGGCCTATGTATTCCGAGGAGTTCTAAACGTGCTCGGGTCGGCATCGGTCTTGCGTACAAGAGCTAGACGCACAGGAGCGTGATGCGCCAGCTGAACGTTCGTTCGTGATTCCGCCGTACCGCATGGCCCGTCAGCAGCGACGGGCCGTTACCGAAAAGGAAATTCATGTCTTCGGCAAACCAAACCATCCGTCGTATGCGCGTCGCCATCGTCGTGGTGATCGGCGCGGCTTTCGTGCTCGTGGCACCACCAGCTGACGCGGGTAAGCGTTCGGTCGTTTTGTTGAAGTCGGCGCGGGGAGCAAAGACCCGGGTGTGCAGGAACCTGGTCAAGACCATCATCAGCAGCAAGCACAACGTCAATTCACCGCGCAAGTACATGCGTACCCGGGCGAAGATGCGGCGTTTCGGATTCACAGCCAGGAACGTGGCGGCTGTGTCTACCGCCACAGGAACCGATGCGCTGGTGCACGTACGCATCGCCTATCGCTATCGCAAGGCGACCCTGGTCGTTCGAGTGCGCGCGGGTAAGACCGGCAAAATCGCCGACACTCTGTACATCCCAATGCGTCGCGGTCGTTGCACCGCGCGCACTGGCAAGAGCCTGCGCAACAAGTTGCTGTCCACCCTGGCTTGGGTCGAGCCCATCGATGAGGAGTCAGACCCCGAGCCACCAAAGCCCACCGAACAGGTGAGCGATGAGCCAACCCCGGAGCCTACGCCGAGTGGCGATGAGCCGAGCGTGCGGACGTCGGTCGAAACCAAGGGGGGCGGCAGTTCGGCGCTCGGCGCCATCGGCGGCAGCATCGACGTCGGTTTCTCGGCTATTGGTCGTCGCATGGAGTTCACCACGAGCGCCTCTATCCCCGCCGCCATGCAGCCGCGCTGGTACAACGGACGCCTGGTCGGCGGTGTGCACGTCGATGCCGAGTTGTACCCGTTCATGCACAAGGAAAAGCCGTCGCAGATCTCGCGCATCGGTGTGGTCATGTCCATGGACCAGTCGGTGTCCATGAAGTCGACCCTGTCGGCCAACGGCATGGACCAGCAGTTCGCGACCAACCAGTCTCGTTGGGGCGTGGGCGTGCGTTATCGCATTCCCATCGGCAAGGGCGCGCTGAAACTCGGCGCCGGCTACGACCAACTCACTTTTGCCGTGGATAGCGGTGCCGTCGATACGGGCCTGCCGAATGTGGGCTACAGCTACGTCGACGTTGGCGGCAGCGTGGAGCTACCGTTCACATCGTGGTTGGGCGCGCGGGCCGGCGGCCGTTACCTTCATGTGATGCAAGCTGGCGACATCGCCGCGGCGTCTGCGTATGGCCAGGCCAACGTCACCGGCATGGCGGGCGAGGCCAGCTTGAACATCAAGCTAACGAGCAAACTGCAGCTCCGAGCGGGGATCAGTTTCCTTCGCATCGCATTCGACTTCGACGGATCGGGGCAAATGACCGATCTCGATGCGGACAGCCAACAAGATGTTGGCGGCGCCTCCGACACCTATACCGGCGGCTTCGTGAGCGCTGGCTACTACTTCTAAGCCCTCTCCATACAATCTGTGGACTTGGTCACGACCCTCCGGTCGTACAGGTGTTCACCGGGTTCATTCCATTGTTGATGACTATCGTGGGCCCACAATTTCGCGCATAATCTGCCGAATTCGGCGGCTACTACATCTGTCGTACAGGCGCCGATTTGTCAGGGGCCACGAAGCCTGATCAGCAAATAGCCACAGCAATGGAGAACTCAGTCATGTCTACCAGAAACACGCTCACGAGCGAGCGGGCGCACTGGCGCGCCGTGATGCTCGTAACCACGGGCATTGCCGCAGCTGTTTTGGTCAGCGTGTGGGCGTCCGCCGATGCGCGAACCCTCGCCCCCACCGCCAAGAAAGTCCCGCCCGTCGCAGCCCACGGACCCAACGTCGACTGCACCACACTAACCAACCCCGTCTACTTTCCCGCGACCACCTTGCTGGAAACCCTGTTGTCCAAAGTCTCGCCTGTGCTCGCCGATCCGGCACGCGGCGCTGACCAAATGACCATCGTGCACTTTCCCATGTCGTCGTGCATCACCTACGACGTACACAAAGACCAGGCCAACCTGACTGGCACCGCCACCTACTACCTGGCTGACGGCACGCAGATGTCCTGCGACATGCCTATCGGCAGCTCGATCAAGTCCGACTTGTCCGCGATGGACGTCGGCGGAGTTACCTGTCTTGGTGGACAAACCCCACCGACGGATCTCAAGGAGTACCCGAGCCACGTCGAGACCCTCGGTTTCGTGGTTCCCCGAAACTCCTCTCAAACAGCCATTACCGCCACTGAGGCCTACTACATCCTCAAATTCGGTGGCGAAGCCAACCGCCAGGTAGAACCCTGGAGCGATCCCAATTTTGTTCTCGTGCGCAACCCCGGCTCGAGCACCCAGCTGACCATCGGCGCCAACACTGGCATCGCCGGAACCATGTGGAGCTCGAACCTCCAGGGCCACGCCGGCTCTGGTGATGTTCGCGACGCAGTCATCGCCCAGAACACAACGGGCAACGCGGAGAAGGTTCTCGGTATTCTCAATAGTAGCAAGTGGGAAGCAGCGACCAACGACATGAAGGTGCTCGCGTTTCAGCCGTTCAATAATTGTCTCGGCGCGGTCTTTCCGGATTCGACGTCAACGTCCCGGGACAAACGCAACGTGCGTGACGGGCACTACCCGATCTGGACCAACTTGCGCTACATCGTGCGCGTCGACGGTTCCGACAATGTCGTGACCGATAACGGCGCGACGGCGGGTATGCGGGCCCAACGCTTCATCGACTTGATGACCGGCGTTGCCAGCAACCCGGCGCTCAACGTCGCCAAGTCGGTGATCGAGACCGGCAACATCCCCACCTGCGCGATGCACGTGCAGCGGGTAGTCGATGGCGGCACCGTCAGCTCGTTCAGCCATCCGGCTCCTTGCGATTGTTTCTTCCTCGAAGAGAACGGCGTGACCAGCGGTTGCACCACGTGCGTCGATGACGATGGCTGTAGCGGTGCCGAGAAGTGCCGCTTCAACTTCTGTGAACCCCGATAAGGCGAGGAGGAACATCATGACTATCAAGAAGATTGTTAAGAACACAGTACTCGCCGCGAGCCTGACCCTTGTGTTCGCCACGTGTGGCGATGACGACGGCCAGGCCACGTTCGACGCCAGCACGACGGTGGATGCCAGCGGGTTCGTTTGTGATCCCGTGGGCGCGAACGCCGAGATGGGTGGTTTGCTAAACGCGGCCGTGGACTCGGACGTCGAGGTCATCGTCAAGACACCACAGCATCCCGGCGATCCGGGACCGACGAACCTGCCGTAGCGTGGCCACTCGGTCCACTACCTTGCGCTCGCATTCTCGGGCGTTCGCCGCTTGTGTGTGTGTAGCGCTGATCATCCTGTCGGTTGGGCCTAGTTTCGCCCAGCCGGCCGGGTCGTCATCGCCCGGTGACGAGAAAACAGCTCAACCAACGCCGGCGACCGGGCAGCCGACCACCACTCCTGTAACGGCGCAGCCCATCACTGCTCCAACGCCCACGGTGAAGCCAACGCCCCCGCCGACACCAACGGCCCCGCCGACGCTCGTACCGCCCCCGGCTCCGTTGCCGTCACCGACAAAGGTACCGGCAAAACCGACCGCAGCTAAGAAGACCAACGCGGGCGTCAAGAAGCTCACCCTCTCCGAGCTACTTGTCGAGGTCGCAGACAAGACCATCATCTCCGGGTTCATCCAAACGGACTACCTGGTGCGCGATATCTCGCTGGACGAACTGTCCGATAGCACCGGCGAGCCCCTCAATGAGGATGGCTTCTTGATGCGCAACGCGCGCCTGCGCTTTGAGAGTGACTGGCGCTGGGTCGGCATGTATGGCGAAATCGAGATGTTCACCGCGGGTCGCACCGCGCGTCCGGTGGCCCTGGATGTACATGCGCAACTCCCCGGCAAGGACGGAAAGCCGCCGTTGTTGCAGGTGCGTGCCGGCATCTTTCCCGTGGCCTTCGGCTTCGAGGATTTTCAACAGGGCAACGCGGACCGGTTTTTCGGCGAGCGGGCCTTGTTCAGTCACGCGTTCGTACCCGGGCGCTTCGATACCGGCGCGGCGCTGTCGGGTCATATTTGGGGCGTCGACTGGATCGTCGCGGTGCAGAACGGCGAGCCGCTTGGCGCCGCCAACTACGACGTTGTGGACCCCAACGCCGCCAAGGATGTGTCGGGGCGCGTTCGGGTGCGCGGCGATCTATTCGGTGGTGTGCGCGCCGCGGGTGCGGTTTCCATGCTGTACGGCAAGGGCTTCAGCGCGGGAACGCCCCCGACAAAAGACACGTTCGAATGGCGTGACCTCAACGAAGACGGCCGTGTGCTTCCGTCAGAGTTGATACCAATTCCCGGCTCGGCGGGACGACCCTCCGAGAACTTCAAGCGTTGGGGCCTCGGCGCCGATTTTCAGATCTGGGCGCCAATCCCCCGGTTGGGTGAGCTGATGTTCTACGGCGAAGCCGCCATCGGAGTGAACCTGGATAGAGCCGTCGCGCCCGCGGATCCGGTTCTACTCGGTCGCGACCAGCGCAGCATTGGCTTCTACGTCGCCGCGGTTCAAGAGTTCGCCGAGTACTTCAAGGTAGGCGCGCGCTTCGAACAGTACGAGCCCAATGTCGACTCCCTGGAGTTATTCGACGGCGTCACTGTGATCACACGGCGGCGCTTTCGTACCCTGACCAGTGGCATCTCAGCCAACACAAAACTGTCGGCGACCGTGCGTGCGCGGCTGCTAATCGAATATGAGTTCCAGCGCAACTCCCTGGGGCGCAACAACCAGGGACGTCCAGCTCAGCTGGACAACAACACGTTTCGTGTGCGCGCCGAGGTGGTCTTCTAGTGGGCCGCGTCGCATGTGTGCTCGCGCTCTCTGCCGCGCTCGTTGCCTGTGACAGCAGTGCGTCGCTGTTCGGCCCAGGGCTCGACCTGAAGTTGCGCGTCAACGAAGGCCAACTTCAACGTGGTGTGCTTGGCGGCGACGGTGGTGGCCCGGCGGTGACCCAGGTGCAGCGCCCACAGCCCCAGGTCGTCCGCGGCCAGGGAACCGTGATGATGAGCGGTCGACTCGGGCCGGGCGGGGTAGCCCTGCACATACACGCAGAAGGTGACGACAACCATTGGGTCATCCCGGCAAAGGGATTCGATTTCGTCGTGGCCGACGAACTGCAGTGGAGCGCTCAGTTGCAGTTCTCCCACGCAATTCAGAGCGACACGTTGCGGGTGTTTCTCCAGGCGGCTGACAAGGACGGTCGCCTCGGCCCGGTGACCGAGACGAGTTTCTCTGTGCTATCCGACGTTCCACCAGCGCGCTTGTTGGTGTCTCTTGGTTGGGATGCCCCCGTCGACCTCGACTTGCACGTGATGTTGCCCGACGGCACCGTGGTGGGCTCCAAGAATCCGAACTCGTACGAACCGCCGGCGCCCGGGCAGCCGCTGCCACCGCCGGACGAATGGATGGAGGGCGGCTGGCTCGACTTCGACTCGAACCAGCAGTGCGAACTCGATCTGCGCAACACCGAGAACGTCATGTGGCTCAACGCCGATCCGCCGCCCGGACGCTACAAAGTGTTTGCTCATCTGTTCTCCGCGTGTGGACACGCCTCGGTGAACTTCGTCTCAGTGGTTCAGCACAACGGTGATGTGGTCGAACGTGGCGCCAGTACGCTCTACGAATTCGACGCGCGGGTTCACCCGGACGACGACGACGCACCCGGCCTGCTTCTACTCGAGTTCGACATTCCGTGACCCTGGTCGTTCACGCGCTGCTTGCGGTGCTGCTGGGGCAGCCTGCTTCGGCGTCGTCGCCTCCAGTACCAAGATTGTCGCCACCCCCGCCTCCGGGACCGACAATCAACGTGGCTGGCTACGTCTATCATGCGTACACCAACCTCCCTCTTGGCGGTGTCGGTGTGACTCTGTCGGTACAGTCGCAGGCCGCGATCACCGACGCCAAGGGGCGCTTTTCGTTTACAGATGTGCCGGTCGGTAAACACACCCTGGAGTTTCGTCAGATCGGATTGGTCGTCGAAGAGTTGGCGATTGAGGTTCGAACGAACAAGCGCCTGGATGTTCGTGTTGCCATGCGCCCCGATGATCGCAACGTCATCGTGATCACCGACCGGCTGTCACGAACACCGCGCAAGCAGGTGGTGGAGACGACGATCAAGCGCGAGCAAGGAAGCCAGGTCGCGGGAACCCAGGGCGACGTGGTCAAAGTCGTGCAGACTCTGGGCGGTGTTGCCCGATCCAGAGCCGGCACCAGCGATCTAGTGGTGTGGGGCGCATCGCCTTCGGATACACGCTTGTATGTCGATGACGTTCCTGTACCGCGACTGTTTCACATCGGTGGCAGTCGATCGATCCTGTCGTCGCGCAGCGTGTCCGCGGTCAGTCTGATCCCCGGCGGATTCGGCGCTGCGTACGGGCGAGCCATCGGTGGCATGGTCAAGGTCACCACCGCCGATCCGTCCAAGCAGCGCATCGAAGGTTTCGCCAGCGCCGACCCCATCGACTTGAGCGCTGGTACCAGCGCGCGTTTGTCTCCCACGACCTGGACATCGGTCGCTGCCAGAACCAGCGTGCAGAACCAAACGTTGGATTTGCTTGCGCCGGATCGGTCCCGGGAACTGGTGCCGCTCGCGGACTACTGGGACTATCAGCTCAAGACTCAGTACGACGTCAATGCACGTGACACGATCAAGGTTCTGGCCTTTGGCGTGCGCGATCGCGTGAGTCGTGGAATTCCCAGTCTCACCCCGGACACCGCGTTCGTCGAAGACAGCACGTCTATGTTTCACCGCCTGGCGATTCGTCTGGAGCGTTCGGGCGCGCCCGGAGTGACCAATACGATGATCGGTTGGCTCGGCTTCGATGACGACGACACCGCAATGAGTTTTGGTGAGGACCGGGCGTTCGCCAAACAGCGTTCCTGGCGAGCCGGACTGCGCCTCGAGGAGCAACGCCGATTACGAGAGTGGGTGACGGTGCGCGCCGGTCTCGACATGGAGGTGTCGCGGACCACGACCAAGCGCGACGGAGCACTGAGCTTGCCACCCCGTGAAGGTGACATCACTGTGTTTGGCCAGCCGCCGGGTGATCGAGTCAATGCTGATGCGTGGCGAACCGACATCGCGGGGGCCGGCGCATACATCGCCGCATCGCTCACACTGGCCAATAAGAGTTTGTTCATCGAGCCTGGATTGCGCCTGGAGCCGAGCCTGCTCAACGGCAATCGGGTCGTGCCCGTGCGGCCCACCGAGCCCGCCGTGGGCTACACCGAGCTGCAGCCTACCCTGGACCCTCGGCTGCGGATCACCTGGAAACCCTCTCCGCGGGTGCGCGTGTATGGCGCGGCGGGTCGTTACCATCAGAGCGCTGACGCAGGTGATCTGTCACCGGTATTTGGCACTCCGGTGCTCGACCAGGCCGAGGCGATTCACGCCCTGGCCGGAGTATCGGCCAAGCCCACGTCCTGGTTGACGGTCGACGTGACCGGTTTTTGGATCCGCCAACGCCAGCTGGCTGTGCGCGCGCCATCGGCGACACCCGCCCTGGCCGAGCTGCTTGTGTCCACGGGGCAGGGGCGAAACTACGGCGGTCAGACGGCGCTGCGATTTCGTCCCTCCAAGCGTTTCTTCGCCTGGCTCACCTATTCGATCATGCGCGCTCAGCGTCGGACTAGCACAATGGCTCCCTGGCGGCTGTTCGACGTGGATCAGACTCACGTCGCTCAGGCCGTGGCCAGCTATCGGTTCGACTCGGGGTTCGAGCTAGGCGGCCGTGGCCAGTTGTCCACGGGCGCTCCGCGCACGCCAGTCGACTCGGCGTTGTTCAACGCCAGCCTCGGGCTCTATGACCCGGTGTTCGGGGCGCACAACAGCATTCGCATCCCGGCGTTCTTCGAGCTGTCCCTGCGTATTGCCTGGCAACGGAAACTATCGTGGGGGCGGGTGAAGCTCTGGCTCGACGTGCAGAACGCGACGAATCGTAACAACGCCGAAGAGATTATCTACACGTCGGACTTTTCGCAGCGTGGACTGATCACCGGCCTCCCAGTACTGCCCTTGCTGGGTGCGCAGGTGCGGCTATGAGTGGCGGTCCGATCAAAACGCTTGCGCTGGTCGCCGTACTGCTGGCCGGTTGTTTTCCGTCGTTCGAGGACCGCCCATGGCTCGTGGACGATGCGCGCATCGTTGGCGTGCGCGGTGTTCCGGCAGAAGTGCGGCCATCGGATATGGTTGGCTTCGAGGCGCTCGTCGCGTCGCCAACTGGTACGTTGGTGTTGCCCGTTGAGTATTCGTTCTGCCTCGCTCCGCGAAGCATCGAGGAACGTACCGGCGTGACCGCGAGTTGTGCAAACGGTAGTGACCTGCAGTTGGTCAGCAACCCCGGCGCGCTCATCGCGGACGCGTGTTCTCGCTTTGGCCCCAACCCGCCGCCGACGTCGGGAGACGACCCACCGCTGAGACCCGCGGACCCGGATCCGTCCGGTGGTTACCACGTTCCCGTGCGCGCGCTCGTCTCCGATCCTGCCACGGGTGACGAAGTGGTGTCGTTCGGCTTCCAGCGAGTGCGCTGCGATCTGGCCGGGGCGACCCGAGCGATCTTCGAGGAGTATCAGGCGCGCTACACCGACAACGTGCACCCGTCGATCGCCGGCGCGATCGTCGTCGATGCTGGCGGAGCTGAACAAGACGCCAGCGTTGGCGCGAGTGTTTCTCCAGGCGTCACAGTTACTCTCCGGGTCACGCCCGCCGGCGACGCATCCGAGCCGTACATCGTCTACGAGGCCGAGAACGGGCTGTTGCGCGACCACGTGGAGTCCCTCAGTCTGTCCTGGTCCGTTTCGTCGGGCGAACTCAACCGCGCGCGCCAGACTCTCACCGAAGATCAGGTCGACGGCGGTGTGTTCGTGACCGAATGGACCGCCCCCAGCACCCCGGGCACTGCAACCGTGTGGGCAGTTATGCGCGACGCACGTGGTGGCAACGCGTGGTTGAGTTTCACAATCAACGTGGAGTAGCAGATTTAGTTCCGCGGTTTCATCGTCGCGTTTGATCTGCGCAACCACCTGCGCAAGTGCGCAACCATCGTACATAGATCCGACTGCAACCACCTGGATGGACGTGTATCGCGTTCTGGCATTGGCCTTGCTCTTACTGTGGGCACGCCGTCGCCGGGTGGAATGGAAGGTTCAGCCATGACAACCATCTTGCGACTCGTCGCGATCTCGATCCTCCTCGTGTTCACCGCCAGCGGCTGTCTCGCCGAAGCGGGATCGGTCAACAAGAAGATCGAAGAGCCAGGGGGGAGCGATGACACTGATACCCCCGATTCAGACGATGTGCCGAGTGATGCGGAGGACAGTGATGCTGGCGCCGACGAAGACAGCGACTCGGATGCTGATGACGACGACGACGGTGACGACGATGACGACGGTGACGACGACGACACTGACGACGATGACGACACTGACGACGATGACGACCCCGATGCTGAGGTCTAACGTCAAACGTGAAGTGAGCTGCAGCTGTTGCGCGTGTTCGGCAGCGGGACGACCATTACTCAAAGCTGTCGAGTTTCATTGCGGGCCCCGCCAGAGCGCGACGAAAGCAGGGCCACGTCACCGTAGCGCGCGGTTTTTGCGTTCACCTAGCACCCGTAGAGTCCCGTTTTTAGCGGGTTGCGCCGGTTTGCCGGTCAGACACGTGAAGGGGGTGGATTAAGCGCGCGCGTAATCGCTTTGTCTGCTAGGTTGCACCCCGAATGCAACCCATGTGCTCAGGCCGGACGGTCGTGACTTCGTGACCGTTTTGGAAAACCGCGCGCATGCTGAGGGCGAGGCTTGGGCGGATCGTTACATCGAAGAGCTGACTCGCGAGGGGCGCACTATTCGCGGCGGCTGGCCGGGTACCAAGTCCGAAGCCCGTCGTATCACCGTGACCCGAGTCTGCCAGAGTCAGCCGTCGATGGATCGCGATGAGCTGCAGGGGTTGAGCACGACCCTATACCTCAGCGCCAAGCGACACTGGCTGGCGCGCACCACACCGAACCGCGAAAACGGCTAGCTTTTTATCGTCGCGCTTTTTATCGTCGCGCTTTTTATCGTCGCGCTTTGCGCGCCGGGGCTGAGGGCTCTTAGTTAGCGTCAGTACAGGTGACCGTGCGCCGGGGCTGAGGGCTCTTGGTTAGCGTCAGTAGATGCGCTTTGCGCGCCGGGGCTGAGGGCTCTTGGTTAGCGTCAGTAGATGCGCTTTGCGCGCCGGGGCTGAGGGCTCTTAGTTAGCGTCAGTACAGGTGACCGTGCGCCGGGGCTGAGGGCTCTTGGTTAGCCTCAGTACATGTGCCGTGCGTGCGGGGGCCGGCTACTTCTTGGCGGCGGGTGGTTTTCGCCGACGCCGTCGTGGTGGACGCTTGCTGCCAGGGGCTGCACTTGGGCCTGAACCGCCGCGTGAGTCGGTCTTGCCCGAGCCACCTCGACTGGGGCGATTGTCTCCGCGACGTGGTTCGCTTTTGCCGGAACCCGAGCCCGTGCTCGTCGAAGTCGAGGAGCTTGTGCTCGCTCCGCTGCGGGACTTTGAGCTGCTACGTGGCTTACCGCCCGAGCTAGAACGCGGGCCGCCGCCTGGACCGGAACGCGGGCCACCGCCGCCGCGGCGTGGTCTCCGAGGGGGGCGTGGTTTGCGGGGAGGCGGCTTGTAACGTTTAGGATTCGCCGACGGCACGGCTTCGGCGCAGTGGTATGCGTGATCTTCGACGACCGGAACGGTCAGCCCGATCAGCTTCTCGATGTCGCGCAGGTACTCGCCTTCGGTGTCGTCGCAGAATGAAATCGCGGTCCCGCCCTTGCCGGCCCGCGCCGTGCGACCGATGCGGTGCACGTAGCTCTCGGGGATATTGGGCAGGTCGTAGTTGAATACGTGGCTCACGTCATCGACGTCGATGCCTCGCGACGCGATGTCGGTCGCGATGAGGACTGGAATGTCCCCGGACCGGAACGCCTTCAGCGCACGGGTTCTTGCCGCCTGGGACTTGTTGCCGTGAATGGCCGAGGCGCGGATGCCGGACCGGTCCAGCTGTTTTGCCAGCCGGTTGGCACCGTGTTTGGTGCGCGTGAAAACGATCGACCGTTCGACGTCACCCTGGTTGATCAGATCGGCGAGCAGCCTGCGCTTGTCCAGGCGCGCGACGAACATGACCTTTTGATCGATGAGATCGACGGTGGAAGCCTGGGGTGTAACCTGCACCTTGATGGGGTCGTGTAGGAACGACGCGGCCAACTTGACGATGCTCGGCGGCATGGTCGCAGAGAACAGCAGGTTCTGGCGGTCTCGCGGTAGTTGAGTGATCACTCGGCGCACGTCGTGGACGAAGCCCATGTCGAGCATGCGATCCGCTTCGTCGAGAACGAAGAAGTCCACTTCCGAGAAATCGATGAAGCCGCGGCCGTGCAAATCCAGCAAGCGTCCGGGGGTCGCCACCAGGATGTCAATGCCCTGGCGCAGCGCTCGGATCTGCGGGTTCTCGTTGACTCCGCCGAAGATGACCAGGTGATTCTGTTTTAGATAGCGTCCGTACGCCGAAAAACTCTCACCGATTTGTGCGGCAAGTTCGCGGGTCGGGGTCAGTACTAGCGCGCGGATCGTGCGCTTGCCGCCCCGGTGTTGGGCCCGCGCCATGTGCTGAAGCACCGGGAGACAGAACGCGGCGGTCTTGCCGGTTCCAGTCTGGGCGCAGCCAACCACATCACGTCCCTCGAGTAACGGTGGGATCGCCTGAGCCTGAATCGGCGTAGGGTTGACGTAATCGGCAGCGGCAAGTGCGCGCTGCAAGGGGTCAATCAGATCGAGATCAGCAAACGAGGTCAAGGACTACCTGGGGTTATGGGAAGGGAACCGCGCGGGTGTGCGCGGGCGAGCGCTACTTACCACGATTCGTCGCCAACGCCTACTCACAGGTGAGATCGGGGGAAGCCCGCGTGGAACCCGCCGCGGCAGGTGCCGTATGCTGGGGTCGTGGGCAAGAAGAGGGGCAGCAGGAAGCGCAAGCGGGACAAGCGCTCGGCCAAGCGCAAGGCCCAGCGCAAGGCCCACCGCGGAAACCGCTTCAGCGTTTCACTGCAGACGCTTGAGATCGCCAAGGGCCACGATGGTCTGCTGCGCGGTGCGCCTGAACCGGTGATCGTGCTCGCCGCCTACATGTTGGAGACAGGCAACGCCAGGCTGGTTGCGCGCGCTCTTCATCGAGTCGAAGTACCCAAGGAGTTTCCGTGCCGGGTCGAGCCTCGTGGAGAGGACCTGTTGACGGCGTACTACACCCCCGCCACACCCAGCGCGATTCTCGTCCTTGGCCTCGCGCTGGAGGAGGACAGCGGGGACGGCGTGCGCGATGTGTTCGCCGCTTTGGAAGACGCCAATTCTCTGTCCGTGTGGCCTCAGTTCTTCGATGTTCCCGCGCCCCTCGAACTCGCGGAGTTACTTGCGGTGAAATCATCGTGGCAGCAGAGTCAGCGGATCGACGTCATGCGTGGCAGTGGGTATCTAAGTGAACGCTGCGTAGGCGACAAGTGGATCGGCGCGTGTGCCATGGTGACCCCGCTGGAGCATCGACGCTCTGATCGTGTGCGAATGCACTTCGTCTCGGCCGACGAACGCAACGACTGGAGCGCCGAGCTAGCGGTTCACAACTGACCGGCTGCTAGAAACAGACGATACCGCCGCTGAACGCCGGCGGTTGACCGATGTCCAGGGCGCCCGTTGTGAGCTCGGTGCCCGCGCTGGAGTAGACGCGCAGACCACCGGCGGTTGAGTCGTTCATGACGATTTCGCCCGTAGGACACACGGCGAAGTCCGTCGGCTGCTGACCGCCCGGGGTGATCGATGTGTCGTCCAGAGTTCCCGCGGTGCTTACCGAGACGAACTTGCTCTCGGTAAAGCTGGTGTTGACCGCCAGCCATACTTTGTCGCCGACGACGCTGATCCCAGACGCGTAACCGCCGAGTGCCGAGTTCTGCACCAGGCAACCGCCGGACGCGGGGGTGGCACCGGTGGTGATGCGCTCGACGCAGCCATTGCCGCTGCCGAAGTCTTCCGTGGTGGTGATCAGCAGGTCGCCGTTCAGCGCGCCGCCGGCCGGTGTCCCTCGCAGGGCGCCGAACGGATTGTTGTAGGTCAGGTCGAAGTCGCTCGACACAGTGTCGTTGGTCGTGTCAACGACGAGCACCTTGCCGCCTTGGGAGGTGAATGTGCCGTCTAACAAAGCCAGGGTCGCGAACAGTTTGTCACCGACCAAGTAGAGGGAGCCGCAGTCAGGCTTACCATCGACACCGTCGTACGAAGAGATGTCGATAGTGGCCGGTGTCGCGGTCGGGTTGGCCGCGTCGAGGATGATGATGTCCCCGGAGTTGAGCGCGCACACGTAGATTTTGTCGCCCTTGACCGCAACGTCCTGGGGGTTGGTGCCGGCCCCGGTGGAAATTTGATCGACGAGCAAACCCGTACTCGGGTCGATGATGGTGACGTTGTCGAAGCCGAAGCGATTGATGATGTAGAGCTTGCCGTCGTAGTAGCGGACGGCTGGGTCGGTAGACGCGACCGCCGCGATCGCGTTGGCCGTGAGGGTCAACGACGGCAGTTCGACCGTCGACAGTACGCCGGCGGTCGAGAAGTCGGTTCCGACGGCGTAAGCGATCGACGTGGGCGCGGCGTCAACCTGGTTCATCGCGTCGGCGCGTGGAGCCGCGTCTGCGGTCGGCGCGTTCGCGTCGGGCAACACTTCGTCGGTGTCGCCACAAGCCATCAGTGAGGCGGCGAGAGTTACTGTCAAAAACATCCGGGTCATTTTACTTCTCCAGGTAGTGCTCAGAACGTGACATCTGCAGTCACATAGAAGGCGCGCCCCGGAAGGGGGTAGCCGAGAAAATCAGAAATAGGTCGATTGACGTTTGCCAGGTCCGGCCGAGGTGCCGGGGACAGCTCAATGGGTTCGACGCGCGCGTTGGTCAGGTTCTTGACCTCGAACCCGACGAGCAGGTTCTTCACCGGGGTGAGCTTGATGCCGGCACCCAGGAACAAGCGCGCCGGTATCTCCGACGTGTTGGCTTCGTCCACAAAGTTTCCCGATGTAAACGACACGTCGGTCCAGACGGTGAGTAGGCGTCCGCGCACACGTTCGGATACGTCGACCCGGGCGTATGCCTGGTGCTCTGGTCGCAGTGGTAGTCGTTTGCCGTCGAAGGAAATAAGCGGCGACGAGTGGCGCGATTGGATCATCGTGTAGTTGCCGGTCAGGCTCACGCGCTGCCAGAGGCGCCCGGTGGCGCTGGCTTCGACCCCGATGATCGACGCTCCGTCCAGGTTCTCCAGCACGGCGGTGCGGCCGGCAGGGATCAGCGCGATAGTCGACTTGGATTTTGACGCGAACACGGCGCCCTGGAGATACAGCCGATCGAGCGCGCCGTAGGGATCTGGCTGTGCGAACACCACACCCGCGTCGCCAGTCATGCCCGTCTCTGGTTCCAGGGCCGGGTTGCCGACGAGAAAGCCCCGGTCTCCGAATAACTCGATCAGCGTCGGTGCGCGGAAGTATCGGCCAGCGCTCGCCTTGATCGCGAAGCTGTTGCTTACGCGGACGCGCATCGCGACTCGCGGATTGACGAACAGGTCGTGCCGAGTCCCCAGCTCTTCGGGTGCGACGACGATGGGATCCCAGTCTGCGCCCGGATTCGTCCGCTGCACATCGAGACGAATCGCAGGGATAATGACCGTGGACAATCCGCGCAGACGTATCTCGTCTTTGACGGCGACCCCGCCGCTCCACCGCCTTCCTTGGGTACCTGGCACCGCCGTGGTCGACTCGGCAAGCAGATCCTTGTCATCGAAGTCGTCGACCCGTGTATCCAGTGCGAACGTGAGGGTCTGCCAGGGAAGGGTGTAGGAGGCTCGTGCCGTCGCCCCTCCGCTCAGTGTCCGGTAGCGCCGGTTCTGGTTTGCCAGGCCAACCTCTCCCAGCAGGTCGGTGAAGTGCTGGCGTTCTAGTACACCAAAGACACTTCCGCTCATTGACAGAGTACGTACGCCAAACGCCTTGCGCCGCAACGCGCGCATGTCCACGACCTGGCTCAGAGTTTTGAGTGCTGCGTCCATGGTCTGTACGGAGCCGACACCGGGCACGCCCTGGCGTTTCCACAAAGTGCGTGTGCCGCCATCGATGGTGAGGGTGCCGCGTCGATAGCGTGCGCGAACTACGCCGTCGACCTGGTCGAATCCGTTGTTCGTACGATCGACGAACGCATCGTCTGCGACGTTCAGTGGCGTGCCGTTGTCGTTGAAGTACTCGTAGTTGCCCTTGGCGCCGCGATAACCGACAGCGACGGAATGGCGGAAGTTGCCGCCGAGTAGTTGATCGCGCCAGCGTCCGCGCAGGTGGCGCGCGCCAAACGAACCCGCCCCGGTTGACAGACGAAGCGTGTCGCCGTGTCGCTGCGAACCTACAGCTGTGACGAAGTTGACCGCACCGCCCAGGGCCGCGCTGCCGAGCTCGACGGGAACGTTGCCGCGATAGACTTCGATCTCCGAGAAGCTGCCCAGCTCGAACATGCCCAGATTGGCGGAGGCGAACGCGACCCTGGACAAGGGCACGCCGTCGACGGACACAGTGGTGTGAGCAGAGGACGCGCCCCGCACCGAGATCGAGGAGAACGCGCCTAGACCGCCAAGTGTGCGCACGTTTACGCCCACCGATTTGGCAAGCACTTCGGCGACGGACGTGGTCTCACCGGAGCGATCGTCTACCTTGACCACCGTGACGAACGCCGGGTCGTCGAGTTTTCGATCGTAGCGGTCCACCACGACGATCGTTTCGTCCGAGGCGGTTTCTTCGCCAGCGTCCTGCGCCTGCGCCGAAAGCGTGGCCACGCACGTGACCCAGAGACCAACTCCGAGGGCGACCGCGGCACGCATCACGCGTTCCAGGCCTTTTGCGCCCTTTGCGCCCTTTGCGCGTTTTACGCCTTTTACACGCTGTCGCCGCATTTCCTCAGGTGGTCTTCCCGAGGGCGGAGCGTATGACCGGCGCTGCGAGTACTTCTCGTACTGCTCTTAATGTTCGTGTTGTTGCCGCGCATCATTCGTCTCCTCCCTCCGAGGACGTTATGGGTGCGCGGATTCGGTTTCCTGACTTCTGGTTCGTCCTACTGATGGCTCCTTCCCAGACCTATTGTCCGGTGGACTGCTGCCACGTTCGTTCCCAGTTACAGTAGCGGGGGCTGTGCCGGACTTTCACCGACTTCCCGAGCTTCCGCGCGCGTATGTTGACTCACAGTTCGTACGTCGGCAGGGGCATGTGTGTCAAGCACGACTCTCGTTCGCGTTCGAAGGGCCGGGTACCTACGCCTAGTTGCGTCCCGAGGTGTTCGCTGACTGAGGGGGAGTTCTTCGGTATGATCGTCATGCAATGGAACGACTCATCGGTGACCAGGCAGGGATCGACGCCCTGCGCTCCTTGTCCAAGACCAACCGGGAGTTCCTCAAGTATCTGATCACCGAAGCGCGCAGCAACAGCGATCACACCGCGGCGTTTCAGGCAGAGGACGGCACGAAGTACAAGCTTAAGCTCGACCTGGCCACGGGACAGATGGAAGTCAGTCCCGCCGATTAGCTGTTGAGTTGTTGTGCAGCTGGCTCTTCGGCGATTTCGGCCGCAGCGGCCATACTGCTCAGCTCCGCGGACAATCCAGCGATGCTGGCGGTTATCTTGGCGGGGTCGTCGGCGTCGCACGCGGCCTGTACTTCGGCGCACAGGTCCATCATCGTGCGCGCGCCCACCAGGGCACTGCTGCCTTTGAGGCTGTGGGCCTGGGATATCACCTCAGTCAGGTTGTCCACGGCGCTTGCCGCGCGAATCTGGGTGAGACGTTCCTGGGCGTCGCTCAAGTAACGGCCAATCAGGTGGGTGACGAACTCGGGGCCCTGGTGGCGAAGGAAGTCGTCGAGAGTGTCGGGGTCGAGGAATGACCCGACGCGGTTGCGAGCCGGGTTTGCCCAGCGATCGATGGCGGCCTCCAGGTCGGCGGGGCGCAACGGCTTGGCGAGGTAATCGTCCATCCCCGCCTCGAGGCAGCGCTCTCGATCTCCACGCATCGCGTGAGCCGTCACGGCGATGATGGGTACGTGTTCGTCGGCTGTTTCCTTGCGTCGAATTTCGGCCGTGACTTCATAGCCGTCCATCTCGGGCATCTGGCAGTCCATGAGGATGAGGGCGTAGTTCGATTCGGCCACGGCGCGAATCGCGGCGGCCCCGTCCTCCACCACGTCGACTTCGTAGCCCAGGGCTTCGACGAGTTTTACGATCACCAGTTGATTAACCGCGTTGTCCTCAACCACCAGTATCGTCGGTTGACCGTTGCTTCGTCGTCGCTCCCGCGCCGGCACCTCGGCAGCTGTCGTTGACGCGACCGGGTCGCATGGTTCGACGACCGCGGTAAACCAGAACGTGCTGCCCTCGCCGACCGTCGATTCCGCTGTCAACGTGCCGCCCATCAACGCGACCAACCGGCGGGATATGGTCAGCCCCAGGCCAGTTCCCTGTTGGCTGCGTGTACTCGAGCTGTCTAGTTGCGAGAACGGTTCGAAGATGGCGGTCATGCGATCGGCGGGAATGCCTACGCCGGTGTCGGTTACAGCAATACGGAGTTTGCGCGTCGAGGTTTTGGTCGAGTCGTCGGCGTCGTCATCGAGCGACACCTCTACACGCACGCTGCCTTTCTCGGTGAACTTGAGGGCGTTGCCCACCAGGTTGATCAGCACCTGGCGCAAGCGCGCTGGGTCACCCATGACCCAGGGCGGAACCCTGTCGCCGACCTGAGCTGAGAGATCGATTCCTGCGGCGTCGGCGCGCGGACGCAACAGCTTGACGACCGACTGGACCTGGGAGCCGATTTCGAGTGGGCGGGTTTGCAGGTCGAGCTTACCGGCGTCAATGCGCGCGAAGTCCAGAATGTCATCGACGATCGTAAGCAAGCTCTCGCTCGAGCTGATCAGCGTCGTCACATAGTCGCGCTGATCGGATGTGAGATCGTCGGCGAGCAACAGGTGGGAGATTCCGATGATGCCGTTCATCGGCGTGCGCAGCTCATGACTCATGTTGGCGAGGAACTCGCTCTTCGCCCGGACCGACGCAAGCGCTCCGTCGCGGGCCTCCGCTAGATGTTCGGCCTGGAGTTCGATTTGGTCCCGCGCGGTAACCTCGGCGGCGGTTCGCTCTTCGAGGCGTCCGACCAGGCGGCTGTGCGACCAGGTGATCAGGACGGACACCGCGCTGGCGGTGCCCAGATTGATGAGCCAGTGGAGCCGGGCATCGAAGTCGAATCCCCACGTCACCGCCAGCCATGCCAGGACGCTGATGGCTACGGTGATGCAGGTGTACCTCAGTGAAAGGAACAGGTAAGACGCGCCGAGCAAGATGATGATCAGCACGACCGTCTGGGCCGGTTCATTACTAATGGCCACGAACAGCAGAGCGTTGGCGCCGCTGACCAGTGCGCCGATCAATGTGAGCGGCTGCACCCACTGCCACGGGGCCGAGCGCATGATCGCGAAGACGATGCCGAGCAGCACTGCCGCGCTCAACATCGAGATCGCATACATCCAGCCCGGCTTGAGCGGCGGCGCAACCGAGTAGAGAGCGGCGAACGCCACGTACAACGCGATCATCCACGGGACGACGGTGAGAACGGTGCTCCGTGTATGTTCCGCCAGACGACCGGATAGCTGCATCGCGCGCAGCAGAATAACACGCGCCGGCGGCCGCGAAGTCGCCGTCTAGTTGTTCCCTGGCTGCGACCGGTGATCCGGCTCACCAGTCGTAGGCGCGTCCCAACGAGCAGTACGCTCCGCCTCGGGGCCGCGCACAAATGTGGTACGACCTGCCCGTGCACCGTCGATGAACGACCTGACTCTCACTCTGACGCTTCCCCCTGAGGAGACCTCCTCGGTCGTGGATCGACCCCGACCACATCTGTTCCTGGTGCTGCGTTCTGATGATGTGTACGCGCCCGTCGCGCGCTTCTGCTTGTCGAGTACGTTCGAGGTTCGCGTCGGTCGCGGCCGTGAATTTTCGGGGGTGCACAACGCGGCGACCTCGGCGCTCACGATCAGTCTGCCGGACCAGCTCGTCTCTCGCGAACACCTGATGCTTACTGAGCTAGCTGGCGAATGGCGGTTCGAGGATCGGGGGACCAAGAACGGAACCGTCATCAACGGTGTTCGTCGCGACTCAGGTCGGCTCGTCGATGGCGATGTCATCCAGGTGGGACATTCGTTCTTCTTGTACAAGGTCGTCGAATCTAGCCAGGGCAGCGATCGCATCATCGACGCGGATACCCCCGAACTCGTCTCGGGTCTGATGACTCTCAACCCCGAACTGGAACATCGGCTGCTGGACCTGGCGCTCATCGCGGGCTCGTCCGCGGCGATTCTCGTCACCGGCTCTACTGGTACGGGCAAGGAACTGATAGGTCGGGCCGCGCATGCGCTTGCAGAGCGCCGCGGTAAGTTCATTCCCGTCAACTGCGGGGCCTTGTCCGAGAAGCTCGTCGATGCTCAGTTGTTCGGCCACATCAAGGGTTCGTTCTCGGGGGCAAGCGATACTCGGGAGGGGCTGGTCGCCGCGGCCGATGGGGGCACACTGTTTCTCGACGAGATTGGCGATCTGCCGCTGCCAGCCCAAGCGGTTCTGCTGCGGACTCTGCAGGAAAAGGAAATCACCCCCGTTGGTGCCACGTCTCCTCAGTCAGTGGACTTTCAGTTGGTGTCAGCGACTCACCGCGATCTGGTCGCCATGGAGCGCAGCCAGACGTTCCGCGATGACCTTATTGGGCGCCTCACCGGTTTTCAGATGCGTATGCCCGATCTGTCCGACCGCATGGAAGACCTGGGGCTGATACTCAGAGGCTTGCTCGAGCGGCTCTGCCCCGAGCGCGCGCCCCGCGTACAGTTCACGATGGGCGCTGTCGCTGGCCTGCTCCAATACGCCTGGCCTCGGAACATTCGTGAGTTGGAGAACTATCTGGGGCCGGCCCTGGCGCTGGCCAAGGACGGCAAAGTGGGGCTCAATCACTTTCCTCGCGAGCTTGCTCAACGAGCGCAGCCCAAGCCGGTCGCCGATGAAACCGCCCTACGCACGAGGCTGGTTACATTGCTCGAGCGGCACAATGGAAATGTCGCCGCCGTCGCACGAGAAATGGGAAAGGCGCGCGCGCAGATTCATCGCTACGCGCGTCGGTTCGAATTGGACTTCGAGCAGTTTCGCAAGAAGTAGCGCCTAGTCGTCGAACGGCCAACCTCCGCCGGTTACACACCACGCCATTTCCGGGCGTCCGTTTCTACCGATCTTGTCCCAACTGATCATGGTGCCCTTGGGGTAGACGCGACCATCGTCGGGGACCTTTGCTTTGGTGCCATCGGGGTAGGTCACACTCAACATCTTGCGACCATCGGAGGGGACGACACCGCCGCCCTGCTTGCGCAGCTGTTCCTGTCGTCGCTTGTTCTTCCGCAGCTTCTTCTTCTTCTTCTTGCTTGCACCCATCGCGCCTCCTGATTTCAACGTAAGCGTTGGTACCTGGTTAGAGTCCTACGCTGGCGCTTGTGACCAAGTTACGGCGAGAGGCGTGGTTTGCCTCTGGTGCAAGTCCCTACACCTCTGCGGTCATCTCCTACAGTGTGGCAGCGCGCCGTTCACGGGCGTCGGATGCAGGCGCGAACGATTCCATCTACTTGTGCCTCGTCATGTCTTGGTCCAGAAGTTGCGATGACTTCTGCTGGGGGAATCAGGCAATGGAGGCAGGAATGAGTCATTCGGCGGTACGAAGCTTCGGATCTTGGGCAGTCACTTTCTTACTCGTCGCCGGAGTTGGTTGCGGCTCCGAGGAACCCGGCCCCGATCCTGACCCCGATCCCGTCGCCAAGACCACCTGGCACCAGGACGTCGCGCCGATCGTGCACAAGCGTTGCGTCGGCTGCCATACGGCGGGCGGCATCGCGCCGTTCACCCTCGAAACGTTCGAAGACGCGGGGCCCATCGCCGCGCTCATGCTGGCCAAGATCGAATCGGGCGAGATGCCCCCGTGGCATGCGGTCGTGGAAGAAGACTGCGCGCCGCGCTTCAACTGGAAAGACGATCCGCGGCTGACCCCGGCGGAAGAGGACACGATGCGTGCGTGGGTCGCCGATGGGGCGCCAGAAGGCGACGCCAACGATCCGGCCGAGCTACCCAGGGCGCCCGAGTACGAGTTGAGCGGCGTCACCGATAGCTACACTCCGGTCCAGCCATACACAACGTCGGGGTACCGCGACGAGCAGATCTGTTTCCTGCTCGATCCCCAGCTTGCGACGGCCCGCTGGATGACAGGACTTCAAGTGAACCCGGACAATCTCGAGGTCGCCCACCACGGTGTCGTCATGGCGATTCCGCCTGAAAACGCCGACGCCATTCGTACAGCCGCCGGTGCCAATGGAACCTTCGATTGTTTTGGCGCGGTCGGTCTCGAGGGTGCGTACACCCTGGGCATTTGGGTGCCCGGCGCCCGGCCGTTCGAGGCACCAGGTGGCAGCGGCATTCCGATCGCCCCCGGTACTGTGTTCGTGCTGAACATGCACTATCACCCCACCGGCTACGATCACGAGCCTGACAACACCACGGTGGACTTGCGGCTCACGAGCGAGCAGCCGGAGAAGACGTTTTTCGTAACTGCCTTTGGCAACGTGGGCGAATCGCCGGTACTGCAGCCCGGCCCCAACGACCGCGGTGGCGTCGCCGAGTTCTTCATCCCCGCCATGGTCAAAGACCATACGGAGAAGATGGTGTTCGAGGTCGACAGCGAAGACCCGCGCAGCTTTCCGATGACCGCTATGTTCCCCCACATGCACTACGTGGGTGTGTCGATGCAAGTGAAGATCATCCGCGCCAATCCGGCGCCGGGGCAACCGGCCGAAGAGTGTCTGATGAACATCCCGCGCTGGGACTTCGACTGGCAGCGAACGTACTTCTACGACGTGGACGTGGATGAGTTGCCAACCATTGCTAACGGCGACCGGGTGGAGATCAAATGTTCGTACAACAACACGCCATCGAATCCATTCGTGCTGCGTATGCTCGACGAAGAAGGACTCACCTTGCCTGTCGACGTCGAGCTCGGTGACGAGACGACTGATGAGATGTGTCTGATCGGCGTCGGTGTCGTGTTCTAGGTTCGCAGCCCCGTTCTCCGCCAGACCCAGGCCACGCTCGCGAGCTGGGTCTGGGTGGGCCCAGCTCAGTTAGCCCCGGGTCCACCATGACCCAGGCCCAACTCGGCGTTGGGCTGGTTTAGACCCACGAAATCGCCGTTTATCCCGGGTTTTCGAGACCTTAGAGAGTGGCACCGCCGTTGCAATACGGCCCGGCACCCACTCACAACAAAAGGACTCAACATGAAAACTCTCGGATTGGTATTGGCGGTTATTTTTCTTCTTCTTGGCTCGATGGTCGGCGTACTCGGCACGAACAAGGCTCTGGACGCAGCTAGCGACATCGACAAAGTGCTCAAAGGCGCACCGGACTCGGTCAAGAAGTTGGCTCCCTCGACGGGCCGTCTGCGCGCCGGCGGCGTCCTCGGCATCCTCGGTGCCATGGCTAGCCTCGGCCTCATTGTCCTGAGCTTCACCAAGAAGCACCTGGTACCCAAGGCAGCGATCGCGGTTGTCGTGCTCAGCGTCCTGGCCATCATCATCTACCCGAAGGTTCCCACCGGGCCCACCGACGGAATGGCCCCACGGACCCAGGCAATCGTCGCGGCAGTGATGGCGATGATCGGTGTCGGCGGTGCCTACCTCAACTTCTGGAAGAGCAACCAGACGGCTAGCGGTCACAGCGGTTCGGTCGCCGGCTCCCACGCCTAGTCGGGAGCAACATAGCGCGCGGGCAATCCTGCGCACGACAAGAGGGGTTTCGTCATGACGACGAAGCCCCTTTTTCTTTGGTCGTCTGTCGCCGCAGCGTCTGGTGCGCGTGTAGTCTGCGCACATGAGAGCGCTGGTGCTGGACGGAACGCCCATGTTTACCGCAGACCATCCTGTCCCAGACAGGAAACCGGGGGAAGCCCTCGTCGCCATGCGCGTCGCCGGGGTGTGTGACACGGACTTGCAGCTGGCCCAGGGCTACATGAACTACCAGGGGGCTCTCGGCCATGAGTTCGTCGGTGAGGTGCTAGCCGCTGACGACGCGTCCTGGATCGGCAAACGCGTCGTAGCCGATATCAACGCGGGCTGTGGCACCTGCGATGATTGTCGTCTGCGCGACGGCCATCACTGCGCCACTCGTACAGTGCTTGGCATTCTCGGTCGCGGCGGCGCCATGGCGGAGAAACTGGTGGTACCGGAGCGCTGCTTGTTCGAGGTCCCCGACGACGTGAGCGACGACCACGCGGTATTCGCCGAACCTCTCGCCGCCGGGCTCCACGTGCTCGACGTTGTCGCTAGCACCGAAGACGACGTAGTGGTGCTCGGTGACGGTAAGCTCGGTCTGCTCACAGCGATGGCCCTGGCCCAGGCCGGGGTACCTACGACTCTCATCGGCCATCACCGATCGAAAATGGACATGGCGGTCGGCGTCGAAACGGTGCTCGAACAGGACCTGCCCGCGGAGCTGCGTGCGCAGGTGGTGGTTGAAGCCACAGGAACCGCTGCCGGTCTCCAGCGCGCGATCTCGCTGTGTCGTCCCCGTGGCACCCTGGTGCTCAAGACAACCGTTGCCGGGGAGCACTCTGTGGATCTGTCGATGGTGGTGGTCAACGAGCTTGCGTTGATCGGTTCGCGCTGCGGCGATATGGGCCGCGCCCTATCAGTGCTCGCCGATGGCCGAATCGATCCACGGCCGCTGATCGCCGCGCGCTATCCCCTGGACCAAGCCGCCGACGCCCTCGAACATGCCAGCCGGCGCGGCACGCTCAAGATCTTGATCGACGGCTAGGGACGCTGGCGATGAGTTGTTAGGTCGCGTCCCTCGCGGCGGCCTTGAGCTCTTGGCGCGTTAGCTCGATGAAGGCTCGCGCCGCGTGGGACAGGGGGCCGGCGGTCGGCGTAAGGATACCGACTCGACGCTCGCGTCCCAGACCACGCAGTGGGATCGATACCAGGGTCTTCAGTGCGATCTCTCGTTTCGCCGACATCGCGGGCACCACCGACGCTCCGAAGCCAAGCTCGACGAGGCGTTTGAGTACCTCGACGCTGCTCATTTCCATGACCACATTTGGCTGCACACCGAGTTCGGCGAAGCGTTCCTCGAGCAGTGCTCGCGTCGCGGTGCTCCGGTCCAGGAGAACCAGGGCGTGTCCGTCCAGGCCGGCGAGATCGATGCGTTTGCGGTGGGCCAGGGCATGGTCCGGCGGACAAATGACCACGTCGCGCTGAACGATCAGCGGATCGACATGCACGTGGTCCGCAAGAGGGGAACCCTCGAACCGGGCGCCCGCTGGAATTGGCAGCGATACGATGGCGAGGTCCACAGCGCGTTGGGCAACTTGCTGGGCGAGGGTAGGGGATGTTCGATTGACGAGGGTAACTTCTATGCCCGGATAGCGCTTGCGAAAGGCGGCGAACACGACCGGCAGCAAATAGATCGCCAGGGTGTCGGTGGAACCGAGGACCAACGAGCCCGTGTCCAGTGAACGTCTCGCCGCCAGGCTCACTCGCGCTTGCTCGAGCTCGGCAAACGCGCGCTGTGCATGACCGAGCAGCACCACTCCCGCTTCGGTCAACTCGATGGTGCGTCCGTCGCGCACGAACAAGGACTCGCCCAGCTCCTCTTCGAGCAATGCAACTGCCTGGCTGACCGACGATTGGCTGCGGCCGAGCTGGCGTGCACCTTTGGTGAAGCCCAGGTTCTGTGCCACGGCAATGAACGCGCGAAGCCGATCTGCGTGAAACTCTCTCATCGTTGTGTATCGGAAATACCGATTGATAGTATAGCAAGGATTCAGTAGCGCCGATGGGTCGTTCAGGACATGCTGGGCCACATGTTGATATGTCCCGGTGCCGTCGCGTATTCGTCCGCCCGCCTTGGCGAACGCCTCGCAACTGTTCAGGTTGCCAACCCCGGCGTCAGCCAGATTCAGGCGGCGTTCGTCCATTTCGTGGACGTCGACGGCGAGCTGGACACCAACGCACGCGCGGTGCTGGATCGCCTTCTCCAGTATGGTCCGACACACGCGGCCGCCCAGGTAGACGGGCTCGGCTTGTGGGTCACGCCCAGATTGGGCACGATTTCACCCTGGTCGACCAAGGCGACGGACATCGCGCACATTTGCGGCCTCACACGTGTGCGCCGGATCGAGCGTGGCGTTGCCTGGACCGTCGCAGGGACGATCGCCGATGCTGACGCACTGCGCGCCGATCTGCATGACCGTATGACCGAGATGGTCATCGAGAGCTTGGACGACTCCGTCAAGCTGTTCGAACTGGCCGAGCCACGACCGATGGCGTCAGTGGATGTCCTGGAGCGGGGCAAGGCTGCGCTGGAGGAAGCGAATCAGTCCATGGGACTCGCCCTCGCCGCCGACGAGATCGACTATCTGGTTGCCGCGTTCCGCGAAATGGGCCGGGACCCAAATGACATCGAGCTGATGATGTTCGCCCAGGCCAACAGCGAACACTGCCGGCACAAGATCTTCAACGCTCAGTTCATCGTCGACGGCGAAACCATGAAGGACTCGTTGTTCAAGATGATCCGGCGCAGCACCGAGGCCAGCCCAATCGGCGTGCTGTCGGCGTACCACGACAACGCGGCGGTCATTGAGGGCAGCGATGCCACACGGTTCTTTCCCGATCCGCAAACGGGCGTTTACGGTGCACACGAAGAGCCTGTGCACATTTTGATGAAGGTCGAAACCCACAACCACCCAACGGCGATCAGTCCGTATCCGGGCGCGGCCACCGGATCAGGTGGCGAGATCCGCGATGAAGGCGCGACCGGGCGAGGCGGCAAACCAAAGGCCGGCCTGGTCGGATTCTCCGTGTCGAACTTGCGCATTCCCGGGGCGGAGCAACCGTGGGAACGAGACAACGGGAAGCCCGCGCGCATGGCATCGGCGCTGCGCATCATGCTCGAAGGTCCTATCGGCGGTGCGGCGTTCAACAACGAGTTCGGCCGCCCGGCGTTGACCGGCTACTTTCGTACACTCGAGCTCGAAGTACCGACGGCGACCGGTAGTGAGCTTCGTGGGTATCACAAGCCGATCATGCTGGCCGGTGGTCACGGCAACGTGCGTCCCGAACACGTGGACAAGGACGAAATACCTGCCGGCGCTAAGCTGGTCGTACTCGGTGGACCCGCCATGCTGATCGGACTGGGTGGCGGCGCAGCGTCATCGGTCGCTGCCGGTGCGTCGTCGGCGGATCTGGACTTTGCGTCAGTGCAGCGCGAGAACGCCGAGATGGAGCGACGCTGTCAGGAAGTCATCGACCGCTGCTGGGCCCAGGGAAACGACAGCCCCATCGTGTCGATTCACGACGTGGGCGCGGGCGGTCTGTCCAACGCGCTGCCGGAACTGGTTCACGATAGTGAGCGTGGTGCTCAGTTCGAGTTGCGCGCGATTCCCAACGACGAGCCCGGAATGGCGCCACATGAGATTTGGTGCAACGAGTCACAGGAGCGCTATGTGCTGGCCATCGCGGCCGATCGTTTGCCCGGCTTCATCGCCGTGTGCGAGCGCGAGCGTTGTCCGTACGCGGTCCTCGGCGAGGCAACCACCAAGCCCGACCTGGTCGTCAGCGACGCTCACTTCGACAACAGGCCTATCGATATGCCGCTGGAGGTCTTGCTCGGTAAACCACCCCGCATGCGCCGCGACGTGGTGCACGTGGACTCGGTGCCGCAACCGTTCGATGCGTCCGCGGTCGATCTGGATGACGCTTTGTCCCGGGTGCTGCAACTACCGACGGTTGGCGACAAGACATTCCTGGTCACCATCGGCGACCGAACCATCACCGGTCTCGTCGCCCGGGACCAAATGGTTGGTCCATGGCAGGTGCCGGTCGCCGACGCGTCGGTCACCGCCAGTGGCTTTCACGGTTACACCGGCGAAGCGATGGCCATGGGCGAACGAACGCCAGTGGCCGTGCTGGATTCGGCGGCGGCGGCGCGCATGGCGGTGGCGGAATCACTGACCAACCTGGCATGTGCCCCCATCGAGTCCCTGCGTAAGGTTCGTTTGTCGGCCAACTGGATGGCGGCTGCAGGACATCCAGGCGAAGACGCTCGCCTCTACGATGCCGTTCGCGCGGTCGGCGCGGAGTTGTGCCCGGCCCTGGGTGTTGCCATCCCCGTGGGTAAGGACTCCATGTCCATGCGCGCCGTGTGGGATGCCGATGGTGCATCACGTAGTGTGACGGCTCCCCTGTCTTTGATCGTCACCGCGTTCGCACCGGTCACCGATGTCCGGCGTGCGCTGACCCCCCAGCTGCGTACCGATAGCGGCGAGACTGAGTTGTTGCTCATCGATCTCGGACGCGGTCAGGATCGCCTGGGTGCCAGCGCCTTGTGCCAGGTGTACGAGACCATAGGCGCCACTCCACCGGATGTGGACGACCCGGCGTTGGTGCGCAGTTTCTTCTCGGCAATACAAACCCTGAACAGCGAGCAGTTAGTGCTGGCCTATCACGACCGCTCAGATGGTGGCGTCGCAGCGACCCTACTCGAGATGGCGTTCGCCGGTGGTTGCGGCCTGGATGTGACGTTACCCGGCGGCGAGGCCAGCGACGCGGCGGCCCTGTTCAACGAAGAACTCGGCGCGGTGATTCAGGTCGGCGCCGACGATGCCGATCGCGTACTGGCTGTTCTGGCCGATGTCGGTCTGGCTGATGCGGTGCACCGCATCGGTCGACCTGTTGCCGGAGACCAGGTCAGTATTCGTCGGGGAGATAGGGACCTCGTTCGCTCCAGCCGGGGCGCATTGCGCGGCCTGTGGTCGGAAACGACCCGGCGATTGCAGGGGATTCGTGACGATAGCGACAGCGCCGAACAGGAGCACGTCGCGCGCTGTGACGCCGCTGATCCGGGTCTGAGCGTGCACACCAGCTTCGACATGGACGACGACATCGCAGCTGCATTGATCGCGACCGGTGCGCGTCCGCGAATCGCCGTGTTGCGCGAACAGGGCGTGAACGGACAGATCGAAATGGCGGCCGGGTTCGATCGCGCTGGCTTCGACGCGGTGGACGTACACATGAGCGACTTGCAATCAGGCCGGGTCGACCTCGCAGACTTTCGAGGACTCGTCGCCTGCGGCGGCTTTTCGTACGGCGACGTGCTCGGTGCCGGCGAAGGCTGGGCGAAAGCAATTCTGTTCAACCAGGGCATGCGCGACAGTTTTCGCGCGTTCTTCCATCGCTCAGATACGTTCTCGCTCGGCGTATGCAATGGCTGCCAAATGTTGTCGAACCTTCACGAACTCATTCCCGGCGCCCAAGGTTGGCCTCGCTTCGTCCGCAATCGCTCCGAACAATTCGAGGCGCGTCTCGCCCGGGTGCGGATCGAAGACGGTCCGTCGGTTCTGCTCGCGGGCATGGCTGGCTCCCTGTTGCCTATCGCGGTCGCGCACGGAGAGGGACGCGTGGAACTGGCCGGCGGCTCCTCCTTGTCCGCGCTCAGCGACTCGGGACGAGTGGCCGCGCGCTACGTAGACAATCATGGCGACACCACCGAGGTGTACCCGGCCAACCCCAACGGTTCCCCCGAAGGCGCCACCGCCTTCACGACGACCGATGGCCGCGTCACGATCATGATGCCGCACCCGGAACGCGTGTTTCGTGCGGTGCAGTATTCGTGGCGCCCGGACGGTTGGAACGAGGACGGTCCGTGGATGCGTTTGTTCCGCAATGCGCGCGCCTGGGTGGGCTGACGAACCTAGTTGCTCACCTGGCCGGTGACGCGTAGACCATCGGGAAACGTCAGGTCCACGTCGACAACCAGCCCCACGGTGCTGACGGTTGGGTCCTTGTTCACCGTGATGGTGCCAGTGGCACAGCGGACTGTAGGCACACGTTCACATTCATTGTTTGCAACGTCTGTGTAATTGAACGTGCACGCGCGCGCCCGTGCGCTATCGATGCCTGCGTCGATCTCGACGGGTAGATACCAGCCCCACAGCCCCCTCGCGCCGAGGGCTAGCGTCGTGGTGTCACCGTCGAGCGCGGCGTCCAGGGCTGGCCAATCGCACGGGGTGTCGCCGGGCTCGGCCTGGCTACATTGTAGTTGTGTGGTCCCGGCGGCGAGGGTCGGGTCGATGACGACGTCGACGTTGATGTCGCCTTCCCGGGTCCATGGCTCGGTACCATTGCCGAACAGCCACCGGCCGAGCCAATAGTTCTCGTCCGGCGGAAACTGCGTGTCGCTGAACGGAGCATCGCTGACGCAACAAAGCAGGTTGTGATCGCAGTCGCTGCGCGTGTAGCCCTGGGCCACGCAGCCGGCCTCGAACCAGCGGCAGTCCCGGGTCGTCGCGGAGCAGCCGAATACAGGCGTCGGCCAGTCGCCGCCACACTGGGCGTATCCACGCCCCGTTGAGCACTCGTCGATACTCGGTCGATCACCCGGGCAGCTCGGGCACGCCTTAATGGTGCATTCGGCGCCAAGCTCGGTGCACATGCATGTGTTGCAGTCATCACCGGCCGGGAAAATCTCCCCCCGATCATAAACCTGTCCCTCCCACTCGCAGCTCTCAGTGTCTGGGTTGTGGATGCTGTCGCCACATGCAGTGACAGCAACCAGAGTTAGTAGGGCTGAGATTTGGCAAACACGACTCACACTCATACACGGATCAAAAGCAACCGACGTGCCAGGAGCGCGTCATGCAAAGTCACGCAGTTCGCGGTCGTGTCCCTCGTTCCGGGATGACTCCGGTGTCTGTTAGATGCCAGCCAGGTGCACCGTGACACAATTTGGCACGAAGCTGAACTGGACTACAGGCTGCTCTCGACGCAGTCGAAGACGCCCTGATTCGTAGCCGGGTAACGATAAATACCCACGAAGCACATCTCCTGGCTGGAGCTGTCACCGAAGGTCACCGTACTGCCGGTGTTGTTCATGTATGTGCAGTCGACCTTGAGTCGTTCACCCGCCTGCACCTGTACGGGGGCTATGTCGTAGTTGAGCTGCTCGTTGAAATCAAACGCCTGGTCGAGAAGCACGTTGTCGCCGCCGCTCGCTTCATGGGTGACTTTGATCTTCCGGCCGAGCTGGTGCATGTGCGGCCACAGAGTGATTACCGTAGCGTCCTGGCTGAACGTGCACCCGCCGGTGATGTTTTGTTCAACCCCGGGCATGTTCTGCAAGAAGATCAGGTACTGGCCACCGAACACGTTCTCGGCTTCCTGTTGCACCTCGGCCGCTAGCAGCGTTTTTACCGCCGTGCCCGACGTGCCGCTGATCGGTGCGTCGCTCACGTTGTACAGATGCAAGTTGAGATCGAGTTGTTGCCCAGCGCGGACACGGATGGCGACGCCGGTTGGAAACGCCAGGTCGTCGGTACCGACGCCTGACGCGAACAGCATGCTGTGTTCGATGTCGCCGGCCGAGCAGTTGTAGTCGCCGTCGGGCTGGCTGGGCGACGGGTTCACCGACAATACCGTGTGGTGAGTGCCCACCGGTGACAGGGCACGGAACGTGCTGATGTAGACGTCCTGTTGTACCGTTACTCGGGTACAGCGATAGATCTCAGTACCGGCCGGGACAGTCCACGCGCGCTGGATCAACGACGTGAATCCGCTGGGGATGCTGGCGTCATTGGCGCCGACCGTCGCATCGATACCACCGCCGATCGCTCCATCCACATCGTTGTCCGCCGCGTCGACGGTGCCGGGGCCAGAGTCGGTGGCGGTGCCTCCGCCGTCGTCACCGCAGCCCATTGCGAGTAACACCACGCTACAAATCCCAACAGCAATTCGAGTCATGTGCGCCGATCATACACAGCGCGGAGCATTTCGGGCCGACTTTCTCGGAGCGCTTGGTTCCCGGAATTACACGCGCCGCAGGTTGTCGGTCGCTGTTAGCAGCCGTACTGATCGGGTCTTAATCAAGGAGAGAAGCTCCTATCCTGCCGAGTGGAATCTCCCCGCGCCAGGGACAATCGAGCCGCGATTGGTCCGCCGCCAGCTGTTCGAGCCGCCGACGATCCACGCCCGCGAGCTTTGAGATCGCCCACTCATCGGCCTTGAACGTGTACTCGACGTACCAGGCTTCATCGTCATCTCCACCACGAACGATGTAGACCATCAGGGAGGCGCGATCTGCTTTCGTGCTCTTCCCAGACCACCACACCCAAACAGAGGGTGCTCTCACGCGGTGAATGCGTCGGCCCCAGTTGCTCTCACTGTTCTGGTGAATGTGGACGGGCTCCAATGCACTGGCTTCTGCGTAGCTGCCATCCTTCCGCCTCAGGTATTGCCACTCGCCTTGGACGCGGTTGGGGTGGAATGGAGGGATCACCAGGTTCCGCATGCGGTTCGCTCCAACCTGGCCAAGTATCTTTCCAACAAAGCCGCGCCACCTCTGGCCAAACCAGTGGTCGATTTTGACCACCGCCACGTACGCGGGGCGTTGGTCAACCACGGTGCCTGAAAGTACGCTTTCGACGATGCGAAGAAAGTCCTCGTCATCTTTGTCCTCATCGTCGAAGTGCCAAAGTGCCCACTCCGCTTCTTTGGAGATGAGAGCCTTCGCCCGTTCGCCGATTTCACTTCGCAGTCGCCCACTGGCCGCTTCTGCGATGTCTAGCCACGATGCCTCCTTGGCCAGATGCGGATTCTTCTCGTACCGGGCAAGCAGTGCCTCGAACTCCTCGATGGCTCCGGCCTTATCACCCGCTCGAAGCCGACAATAGGCTCGACTCTCTAGCGTCCATTCGTAGCGGGCAGCTTGGTGGCCGGTGAAGAATGCAGGGTCCAGGGCGTTGTACGCCTCCACAGCCTCCGACCACCGTTCGAGCTCTCGAAGCAGTGCGGCACGGTGGAATAGGGCCCACGGCTCCTTCGGCTCAATAGCTAATGCCTGCTCAGCTTCCGCCAGCCCTTGCGCCTGATCTCCATCATCGTCGCGATAGCGAATCTGGGCGAGCAGCGAGTACGACTTCGCCCGGTCGGGGTGAATCTGCTGGAGCTGCAACGCGGCCTGGTATGCATCGGCGAAGAGCCGCGTGCGAGCAGCCGCATCCTTCGGGGACTCGTCGTAATCCGCTGGTTCGAGATAGTGAGCGGAGATTGCCGTTGAGCGAAGTAGCTCCCAACGGTCGTTGGGGTTCTCCGCCAGCCGCTCGCCAAGATCGTAGATGCGCCGCAGTGCCAACCACGACCGGGGTTGCGGACCACGGGCGCTATCCTCGAGATGAACAGCCAGCTGGCGCAGCCTCTCGGTCGCCGTTAACGGAAAGACGGATGTGTCGTTTAGGTACCCACTCAGGTCGAGTCCCTCGAGCTCTGCGAGCGAGACGTCCTCCGCGAATAGCTTGCACAGGTACTCGTGCAGCCGGTCCACTGCCGCGTCGTCTGTTTCTGGAGATACCAAAGCTCGGTCGAGTCTCTTTCGCAACTTCGCCCGTGAACGCTGTTGTTTCTTGCCGTCGAGAATGCTGGAGCGCCTCATGCGGTCCTCCCGTCTTCGTCGAAGGGCTCGGCGTACTTCGCGAACAGCTCGCAGTACTTTGAGCGCACCTCGACCCTCGTAAGATCAGCGACAGGGATCCTGGAAGGCTCGTCATCCCAACACCCGGTGGCATCCACGTAGACAAGGTCCATCATACCGCCGGACACGGAAACGACGCGCCCAAGCCAGAAATCGCCTTCGTCGGGTTGGTTGGACTCCGCTTCCATGACCACCAGCTCGCTCCCACCCGCTGCCCAGTCGAGCAGCGAGGTGTATCCCCGAAGGACGTCTTTCGGCGGGAGCTCGTGTCTCAAGCCTTCTTTGGTGATGATCTTGCCGAAGAAGTCGTTTGAATCGGACGTGGACACTTCCCTGGCGTCCTCGAGTCGGAAGACGCAGACACCATCCCGGTGGAACTGATGAAACGTCTCCATCGCGAAATGGTCGTCGCCAATTGCGACCACGTAGCCGTAGTGACGCTCAGTGTCATCGTCGACGGAGCGTTCCACGGTGCAGTAACGTCCGCTTTCGGCAAGCGCCTCTAATTGTTTTCGTGTTTCAGCCATAACCTTACCTAGTTCCCAACCTCGGCCTCGCAGCAGAGGAGTTTCATGCTCGGAGCAGGCGCAGCAATCCTGTTGCCAGCAACCGGCTCGATTCAGACTCAAGCGCGCGGCTCAGCGCCGCTCGCGAATCAGGAGAACTAGATAAACGCGAAGAACATGATGGAGAGAGGCTAGGCGGCTGAACCGCTTTCGTCAAGAGGTTTGCTGAAACCCCGTTACTGCAAGCAGGCTGACGCTTGCACGGTCTTGCCGATGAACATGCCGATCTCATCCATGTTGGCCTGCTCGTGAGCCAGCGCGAGATACATGTCGTCGTTGATTCCCAGGTTGGGGAACGCATTGGCGATGTCGAGGAAGAAGTGCGTGCGCAGCCATGCGGTCTCCACGGCGCGGCGGTACGGCTCGCTGCTTTTGAGTTGGTTGTAGATCGTGGGTTGTTCGGTGCGCGCAACCCGCAAGTAGACCGCGATGAAGTACAGGAACGCGGCCGAACCATCGCGCAGAGACACGCCGCCGTTGAAGTACTCGCCGACTGAACCCACGGCCGCAACCTCGTTGAGGTAGCAGTTGTGCTCGTCGAGCAGCGCCTGGAAACCACGCTCGCCCTGGCTGCCGGTCAGGTACGTCGGCGCGTAGATACCGTCACGCGCGCTCTGGCTGATGTCGTCGTAGATTTCCCCGCGACCGAAACTGGTGTCGGTGGGCAGGTAGATGATCAGGTCTTCCCGATGAAACAGCGAATGTACCTGGCCCTGGGCTTGAGCGTGATAGGCGTTGAACAGATGGGTCTCTTCATGGCTGAGCGTATCCAACCAACCGACCATGCCCGTCCAAGAGCTCGAGTCGGAGAACTGGTTGAAGTATGAATCGTTTCGTTGCGCGTTGAGCAAGTAACCGCTCGCCGGATGGCGTCGTCCCATCGCCTCGATCAGTTCATCTTTGAAGTTCGCGCCACCGTAGGCGGCGATCACGTCGGCGATGTCCGCTTGGGGGAACACCGGCTCGGAGTAGCAGGTCTCCACGGTTGCAGCATCCGTCGCGGTACCGCCATCGATGGGACTGACGACGTTCGCGTCGGCTGTTGTGTTCACCGAAGCATCTGCGGAGAAGTTGGCCGGTGGCGCTTCGCCTACACAACCGATCAACAGGCCAGCCAGAAACATGAAGGTGAATCGCATGCTCCGATCGTGCGCGATTTCGCCAGAGACATGTAGACCAAAAACGCACACCCATGCACGTGGCTAACTTTGGTTAGCGACCTTGGTTTCGGTTCGTGACTTAGGTTTACGGCGCGGGTCAACGAGGGCGATGTTCGAGGTCAGCCCTGAAACAGGTGGAACAGTTGGGGTGGACCACTATCGGCGAAACGGCGGCGACCGCGGGCTGAAACAAGGCACTTAGCGACGGCACGCCGCTTGCTCTATGGCCCCGCATGGCGAATCTAGATGGCGAGTTGGTCCTGGCTGTGATCCACAATAAGCATCTCAAGAAGGACATTGTTGCGTACTACAACCCCAAAGAGATCAGCCTCGATCGCAGCGCCAGGTGGGAATCGAAATCCGTCGACGACACTCACTTCCTCGAGTTCGTCGGCGACTCGCCGCCCATGACGTTGTCGTGCGAGTTGTTTTGCGATCTGTACGAAGAGCAGGAAAACGTCGACCCGGTGTTCGTCGAGCCGCTGCTATCTCTGACCAGGGTGAGAGACGAAAGCAACGAGGGTGACTACCGACGGCCGCCGTTGTGCGTGTTCATCTGGGGGCGACACTTCCGTCGTTTTCATGGGGTCGTCGAGTCGGTAGCCATCAAGTACACAATGTTTCTGGCGAACGGAAAACCGTGTCGTGCGACGGCCAGCATCAAGATGAAACAGGCGGGTATCGCGGTCTGCAGGGCAGGCGGTAAACAACTCACCAAGAAACTCAAGGCACGCAAGAAGGCGCGCGACCTGGAGAAAAAGCGCGGCAGGCTCGACCCCCGCCCGGGCGCGTTCAATTCTGGCGCGTACTAGGCGTGAGCTAGATTCCCGTTCGCCAGGCTTCTTGCCGGCAATGTATTTGCACCGTGCGGTATGCACCCTGGGACCAGGCACCCCGGACCCGTTCAAAGGCATCTAACAGCCCAGTACTGTCGTTTTAGCTCATCCCAGCTGGGGTTTTGTCCCCAGCTCCATTTTGTGAGGTAGCCATGGCAGTATGGGGACATGAGACGCATGACCCAGTGCTATTCGCTTGCCCTGTTGTTCGCGCTGACCGCCGCCTGCGCGACCGCCGGCGACGATGATGGCTCTGGTGGCACCGCGGATTCATCCGTATCGGGTAATGCCGACGCCTCGCTTCCTGGCACCCCCGATGCCTCGCTTCCTGGCACCCCTGACGCCTCGGTTCCAGGTACCCCCGATGCCGGCATCACGCCAGTAGAAGTGACCCTGAGCCTGTCGACCAACGCGACCACGATCACTGCGCTCAACACGGTGTCGTGTAACGACGAGACGACCGGTCAACACACGGACAATTCCTACTACCGGGTGTTTGATCTAACGGCGCTGGGTGTGACCAGCGCGTTCACCGTTAGCAAGATCAGCATGGGCATCGAGACCGCAACGGGCGCAGCTGGAACTCAACCAGCAACGGTTCGGCTGCATACCCTCAACGGCGCGCTGACGTTGGCCAACCTCACCCAGATAGGGACCGCCGCGGCGACCATCACCGATACCGCCGTTGGTGTCGTCATCGATATTCCGGTGACCGGTGTCGCGCCCGCCGCATCGACGTTGGTGGTCGAGTTCTTCACGCCGAATGGACAGACTGCCGGACACAGCTTGTTCGTCGGATCCAATGCGCTGGGCCAGAGTGGGCCGAGCTACCTGGCTGCTACTGACTGCGGCGCGGCGGAACCAGCGGACCTGGCCGGTCTCGGGTTTCCCGATGTGCACGTCGTCATGACCGTGACTGGTACCCACCTGCCGTAGGGCGGCCGCTGCGCCAAAGCTAGTTGAGGTTGACGCCCAGGCCCACGGTGCCAAAGCTCGTGGATGTGCCGCCAGTGAGGTCTACGCGCAGATCCAATACGAAGTTCCCGCTGCGCACGATGGCGTAGCTGCCACCAACGGCGACGCCTGGCTCGAGGCCCGCGTTGTTGAAGCCCGGGTCGAACGCCAGGACCATGGCCGGTCCCGCGCGCAGCCATGCCCGCGCGCTCACCCACGTCTGTACGCCGAGTCCCCAGCCGAAGGCCATAGCGCCGCCCGGTTCGTCTTTGCCGGCGGCCATGGAATAGGTACCGACGAGGGCGACGGTCCGGGACAGCATGCCGCCAATGTAGAGGCCGCCCGATGGAAGCGCATCGGCCGTGTCGTCCAGGCGCCCCATGCCCACATGCCCTCCGAGAACGACTCCCCAGCGTAGGTTGAGTTCCGGTGGCGCGCCTCGGCGCAGAGAGTATCCGCGTAGACCTGTGATGATCCCCCGTTGATCGACGCGTGCGATCACGTGTCGCTTCGTTTTTAGAATGGCGCCTGCGCTGAACTCACCCTGCACGTCGATCACACCCGGGCCGATTTCGACGCTGGCGCTTCCGCTTGGCAACCTGATGCGGTGGCCGGTGCGCGTCCAGATCAGCAGCGTGTCGGCGCCCTCGCGCCGCACGGTTGTCGGCGTGCCCCAGCGAGCTTCTATTTCGCCGCGGCTGTGTCCTTGCCACGCGAGGTTGACGTCGCGACTTGCGCGCTTGCCGCCGTAACAGGCGCACAGCGCAGTCGCCAGAACGATGCCCATGCCCCAAGCGCGAATCCCCACGTGACCAGTGTACGCCGTCGCCAATAAAGGGGCTTCACATCAGTTCCGGGGTGTGGTACATAATCCGAGCAATCACTCGGGTTTTAAGTTAAACGATAAAGATTCAAGGAGTTAAGTGATGAAGATACCAGCTCAGGGGATGTCTCGAGACGAGGTGATGGACAAGCTGCAGGGCTTTCGCAGCGGTGACACATCCATGCGCGACGGTCGTGCACTCGCCTATGTGTTCCACGCCAGCGAGGAGGCCGCCGCGGTCGCCGAACGCGCCTACCTCATGTACGTCTGGGAAAACGCCCTGGACCCGACGGTGTTCCCCAGCGGGCTGAGCTTCGAGACACAGGTGGTGGCCATGGCCTCCGCGCACCTGCGGGGCGACGATGAAGTCGTCGGCAACTTCACCAGCGGCGGCACCGAGAGCGTGTTGCTCGCGGTCAAGACCGCCCGCGACTACGCACGTGCGCGCAAGCCCGACCTGAAGCGGCCGAACATGGTGCTGCCCAACACGGCACATCCATGCTTCTTCAAGGCGGCTCATTACTTTGAAGTCGAACCCATTTCGGTTCCCGTCGATCCCAAGACGTGCAAGGCCGACGTAGCCGCGATGGCGGCGGCGATCAATGACGACACGGTTCTGCTGGTCGGTTCGGCAACGAGCTACGCCCACGGTGTCGTTGATCCGATTCCGGAACTTGGTCAACTTGCCCTGGAGAAGAATCTACTGCTCCACGTGGATGGTTGTATCGGTGGCTTCTTGCTGCCGTACTTCCGCGAGCTGGGCGCCGAAGTCACCGAGTTCGACTTTACGGTTCCAGGTGTCACGTCGATCTCCATGGATCTGCACAAGTACGCCTACGCGCCAAAAGGTGCGTCGGTGATCATGTACAAGAACGACACCATCCGTCGTCATCAGATTTTCAGCTACTCGGCATGGCCGGGATACTCGCTGGTCAACGCAACCATCCAGAGCAGCAAATCCGTCGGTCCCATCGCTGCGGCCTGGGCGACGTTGCACTTCACCGGCAACGATGGCTATACGCAGATCGCCGAGGAATTGCTCGCGGCTCGCAAGGTCGTCATCGACGGTATCGCCGCCATTGACGACCTGTACGTGGTCGGCGACCCGGAAATGACCCTGTTCGCGTTCGGCTCCAAAACCGTGAACCTGTTCCGCCTGTGCGATGAGATGAAACGCCGCGGCTGGCTCATGCATCCTCAGCTCAAGTTGGGGGAGTTGGAGGCGACGATTCACATCAACCTGATCCCGAACAACGGCGGCCAGCTGGACGCGTGGCTCGCAGAGTTGAGCTCCGCCATCGAGCATGTCAAGACGACGGACTCAGACGGCAGTATGGCCCAGCTGAAACAGGCCCTGGACAGCATCGACCTGACCAAGCTCGACGACAAAGGCATCGAGATGTTGCTCGAGTTTGCGGGGCTTGGCGGCGGCGGATTGCCCGGCGGCGAGCTGGGCGAGTTGTGGGAAGTGCTCAACGAGATCGACTCGGACGTGAAGGACCACGTTCTCACCGTCTACTGGAACAAACTCAATCGCTATCGCGGCTAGTATCGGAACATGCCGCAACGTCGACGCACACCTCGCCAGGCGCGAGCCAAAGAGAAAGTTGAGCGTATCCTCGCCGCCGCGCGCGCGATCCTGACCGAGGACGGCCCGGCGGTGCTCAACACCAATCTGTTGGCTCAGCGCGCCGGCGTCGGCGTCGGCTCGATCTACGAGTACTTCCCCAACAAGCAGGCCATCGTCGATCAGCTGATCGAACAGCTGTCCGTCGAAGAGACCGACGCCATGCTCGAGCGTTTCGTCGAGGTGGAAAAACTGCCCATGGGCGAGGCAGTGCGAGTGTTGGTGGCGGCGATCTTCGACATCTACCGGGCCAATCAGGGCGTATACCGCCGCCTGTGGGCGATGGCCGTGGAGCCGCGTTATGTCGGCGTACGGCCCGGGGAGCAGATGGTCATGGACCAAATGCGCCGTCGCCTGGAGCCCCTCGTGGACGAACTCGGCATTGTCGACTTAGAGCTGACCGTGTTTACGGCGTTCCACATGGTCGAGTCTTTGTGCGAACGGTTCTGTGCTCAAGGCGTCGATGGTTTTGGCGTCGACGCATCCGTGGACGAAATAACAAGGGCCATCACACGCTACCTTGGCCTGACCAAATCGGAGCAATCATGAAATTGCCATTCCGCAACCTCGGCCGTGGCGGCCGCCGACTCCGCATTGCTTATGGTCGTATCTTCCACGAAGCCAACGCGCATTCGCCACTACTCACTGGCCGCGAAGCGTTCGAACGCATGCATCACCTGGCCGGCGATGAACTGGCCGCGGTGACGCAACTCAATCGCTCGGAGCTGGCCGGCTATCTAGCCTATGCGGAGCTCACCGGATTTGCTCAGGCGGCGCGTCTCGCTGGCAACGTCGACACGGTGCCTTTATCCTCGTCATTGGCCGTGCCCAGCGGTCCGCTCACTGCGGACTGTTTCGATTGGCTCGTCGACGGTTTGATCGAACGGCTCAAAGCCGCCGGTGACGTCGACGGTGTGTATCTTGCGCTTCACGGATCGATGCAAGTAGATGGGCTCGACCGGGCCCCCGAAGCGGTGTTGCTCGAACGCGTTCGCGCGGTGGTTGGCAACGACGTAAAGATCGCGGTCAGCTACGATCTGCACGCCAATCTGTCCCCCGGGCTCATTGACCCGGTAGATGTGATGATCGCCTATCGAACTAACCCGCACTACGATTTGGCCCCGACCGGCTTCCGCGCGGGCAATCGACTGATTCGAGCTCTGCGCGGCCAGTGTGCGCCGGTGCATGCGTGGCGCAAGCTGCCTATGGTTCTCGGCGGAGGCACGACGATCCACTTTCTCAACCCCATGCGGAAAGTGTTTAGGGCGATGCGTCGGCTGGAGAAAGACCCGCGCGTGCTCAGCGCGAGCCTGTTCATGGTTCACCCGTATACGGCCGCGGAGGACCTGGGTTGGTCAGTGCACATATGTACCGACGACGACGCGGCGCTGGCAGAACAGCTGGCCGAGCAATTAGCGGATTTGGTCTGGGCCCAACGCGACGTGAAGCCGCCCCCCATGCGTAACGTAGACGAGGCGCTGGATGAAGTTCGCGCACGCCCGTGGCCGCGCATCGGCCCGGTAAGCCTCGTCGATATCGACGACATCGTGGGGGCTGGCGCACCTGGTGGTAACACGCAAATCGCAGCGGCGCTGGCATCCGATGACCGCGGTCTGCGCGCTTACGTTCCGGTCCACGACCCGGAGCTCGTCGAGCAATTGTGGACCACGAACCTCGGTGAGCGTTGCGCCGTGACCTTGCGCGGCACGCCTGGATACGGGCAACCGGAAGTGGAACTCGATGCGGTCGTCGCGGCGAAAGTCGAGACTGAGTTTGGTCGCACCCTACGTCTGGACGTCGGCTCGTTTCATCTGGCGATTTGTGAAGCGTCGCCGCTGCCCATCCACCCCAAGTTCTGGCGAGAGCTCGGGCTGTCCCCTCGGGATGCCGACTTGATCGTGCAGAAGAACTTCTTCCACTACCGGATCTTTTACGCGGCGGTGTCGATCGCCCATGTTCCCGTCGTGTCGGACGGCGCCACGAGTCTGGACCGGGTGCGCAACCGGGTTTATCGTGTGCCCACATACCCGGGAACTCCCCTGACGGAGTGGCGGCCGTACGACGAGGAACTGCGCAGCCCTCGCTAAGATTCATCGGTCCAACCTGCTGTAATCACCTCGTTTAGCTAGAAATCCAAAACTCGCTGCACAATCGGCCGCGGCTACTCCCAATACCGAGTAGTGAGAACAGCGATTAGATTGGCTACTAGCAGCGAACATGTCGAGGCGGCGACCTTCGAGTCCGTCTACGAGGCGGAGCTGGCGTACGTGTGGCACACCCTCAAGCGATTGGGTGTGAGCGACGCGGAGCGCGAGGACCTCGCCCACGATGTGTTCATGGTCGTGCACCGCCGCCTGCACACCTACGATTCCGAGCGGCCGTTGAGACCCTGGTTATTTGGCATCGCGTTTCGCGTGGTGTCCGACTACCGGCGTTCGGCGCGGGTGCGGCGCGAAGTACTCGACAGCGTACCTGCGCAACGCGCGGCATCTGGACCGGCACCGGACGAACGTCGCATTGCTGACGACCGTCGTCGGCTCGTGTTGGCGGCACTTGCCGAGTTGCCTCTGGACCGGCGCGCCGTGTTCGTCATGTTCGAACTCGATGGAGTCGCCATGGCCGACATCGCCGACAGTCTGTCCATCCCGCGCAACACTTGTTACTCGCATTTGCGCCGCGGCCGGAAAGACTTCGCCGCCGCCGTCCATAAGCTACAAGCCCGAGAGGAGACGCGATGACTGAGTCTCGTATCGATGATTTGACCCCAGAGGTTCGTGACTTGCTCGCGGCCGACATGGATATCCCGCCGGTGTCTGCGGACGTTCGCGACCGGCTGTCCAGGCGCCTGAACGTAGAGCGTCACGAGGGTGCAGCGTGGAAAGGTCCGGCCGAGCTGGACTCCGACGATCAACCTCGTCGCCAATGGCGCCGGCGCGCGGTCGCGGCTGTGTTGTTGGTCGCTGCTGCGGCGCTGCTCCTGGTGTACGCATTGCCCAGGAACAACGTGAAATCCGGCGCTACGGAGCCAGAGCTTGACCGCCACAAGATCGACAGACGCGACCCGCCGGCGCTGCCGCCGGTGCGTGCACTGCAGAAACCAGTGGGTGTGCCCAAGCTGGCTACGGCCAAACGCGCCAAAGCGTTCCGGGTCCACCTTGTCGACAATACGATGAACAAGCGAAAACTCGACCTGCACGCCTACGTTGGCAAAGACAAGAAGGCCAAGCGCCTGGGCATCAAGGTCTCTCAGGATGGTTGGCAGACGCCGACGGTTTGGGTCTCCGATCAGTTCTTGCAGGCGAGTGCCGGCAAAGGCCCGTGCACCTGGCGCCTCGGTGCAACGAACCCGCCGACCACCCGCAACACCTGTAACCTTAGCGGGCATGAGTTGCTCGCGGGCTATTTGGGCGAGCTGTACAAACGTCGGCCGACACTCGCGCCCGCAACGAGTCACAAGATTCTGTTCGAGAAGATCTCCAGCCCTCGCGCAAAGTTTTGGCGTAGCCATTACGCGTACAGCAAGGTAGAGATCGACGGCAACGATGTCGCCCAAACGCAGCTGGTCTACAACCCGACGACGCGGTTCCCCGAAGTCTTGCTGACGTTCCGACCGAAGGCGGCCAAGCGATTCGCCAAGATCACGAGCGGCAATGTCGGTAAGCGACTAGCCCTGGTTCGCAATGGCGTCGTCCACTCAGCGCCGGTGATCAATTCGGGTATCACCGGTGGAAAAACGACGATTACGATGGCCGGACGCACTGTCGCTGCCGTTCGCGCCCAGGCTCAGACCTTGATCAACAGCATCGTTGCGCCGGCCAAACCGTGATTATGCAGGTGTTGTTTCCATTAGCGGGCCAGAGCCGTGGCTGTCTTCAACCAGCTGTTATTGCGGTCAATATTGGTGCTGGGCCCCGCCCGCCGCCGCGGCATCTGGCCTGTATTCGCGGGTTTCTCTTTACTATTGAGCAAACTTGGCGCTTGATCCGGGTCACAACTGGGTGGGCACTCGTTGGCAATGGCGCCAAAGGGGACTACCAAACGACGCTTCAAGGAATGTGAACAAATTGGCTGAAGGCACGATCAAGAGACTCACCGACAAAGGCTTTGGATTCATCGACACGGGTAGCAGCAGCGACATGTTCTTCCACATGTCCGCCGTCATCGACACACCGTTCGATCAGCTGCAGGAAGGGATGCGAGTCTCTTTCGATGCGGGGCAGGGTCCCAAAGGCCCCCGTGCGGAGAACGTCCGCGTCATCTGAACGACTTAATTGTTAATGAGAACGCATTGGGCACTGTCCAATGCGTTTTTTTTTGTCGTTTTGCGCTGGAGCTCAGCGGGACACGTCGGCGACGGCCTCGAGCACGGCCGGCAACCAGACTTCGGCCATAGCGTCGTAGCCGACCTGGGTCGGGTGGATTCCATCTGATGACAACGCGTCTTCGCCGATGGCGTAGTGGTCGACCAGGCGCACGTTGACGCCGCTCTTACGCTGGCGGTCGACGATCGCTGGCAGCAAGTCGTTGTAGGCGCTGACACCTTCGTCGTTGAAGCTGAGTGGGATCACCTTGCCGGCGATGATCTGGACACCGGGCTGACGCGCGTGCAGTTGCTCGAGCAGTCGTTCGAAGTCCGCGGCCGCGCCGGCTGGTGGTTGGCTGGGCGGGACGAACTCGATCTGATCGTTGGTGCCACAAAGCAGAAGGATGATGTCGGGCGCATGAGCGTCGATGGCTGGGCCAGCCACTTCGCCCACCTGGGCCACGGCGTACCCGTTGTAGCCCTCGTGTTCGTTGTCGGCTAGCGCGGCCGGTCCGTTGGCTTGCGTGCCGACGAAGTCGACGCTGATTCCCGCGTCGACCAACAACTCGCGCAGGTGCATGCGGTATCCGGGTTCGGAACCCGCACCTTCCTGTCCGCTGCCGTAGCCGAGGGTAAGGGAGTCACCAAGAGGTAGGATGCGAATCACCGCGGGCGTCACAGTCGCATCGACGTTGCCAACGATCGGTGATGCATCGGCGGTCGCGGCCGGTTCGTCACTCGAACAACCCGCAGCAGCTAAGACAAGTGAGATTGCGAATCCTGTGGCCGCGCGTTTCATCGGCGCAGCATGCAAACTCGGTTGCACCCTGTAAAGGTAAAGTAGCCAGTGGCACTGACTACTTTACCGAACGCCGACAGAACGAGCTTCGTCACGTGTGCACGCTCACCTCTCTTGCGAGGCCATCGACGACTCACTCTTTCAAGATGCGAAACGACAGGGCGAACTGCATGAACTCTTTGGTGGGTAGCTTGGCCGGCGGGCGCTTCACCAGGTAGAGGAGCTGGATCAGTAGTTGTCCGTGAAGGAACAGGCGCACGTTTGCCTGGCCACCCACTCTGGTGTTGGCAACGAACTGTTTGCCCGGGATCGGTTTGCCTTTGGGCGTATTGATGAACACCGCCGCATCCTGGGTCGCGGTACCGCCGATGTTGGCCAGCACTCCATCGCGTGAGCCCGCCAGGATGTCGTTGGGGATGCGTCCCGTGATCGCGCTCTGGGGCATGCGAGTGACTGCGATGCCGAACGTCTGACCGGCGTGGGTGATCATGTGTTGCACGATCTTGATGTCTCCGGCGATGGTGCTCTGCTTCGAGGACTGGCTCTTCGGTCGCACGGGCATAGATACGCTGAACAGTCCGCTGGGCGCCGTGTACTTGACCCAGTTGCTCGGCGGAGCCAGGGCGCCGGCGCCCGGCGGCACCGGGTTGGTTCCGATGGCCGACCGTTTCTTCGTTGGCGTGGTCTTTGGCTTGGTCTCTGGCGTGGCGTTCGGTTTCGTCTTGCGGTCGGGCTTATCCACGAGCGCGGTGGGGGTGTCGTCGCTGGCGCGCGAGTCTTCGTCGGACACCGATTGCCGCTTGGACGTGAGCATTGTGACGACGCCGGCCGCACCGACGAGCATCAGTACGATGGCGACGTAGATGGGCCACTTCGATCGTGTGATTCGCGGCGCCCGAGCCGCGTGGTCGATGAGCGAGAGCAGCGATGGATCGTTGGGCCGGTAAGCCAACGCGCGCTCGAGCAATCTTGTGGCGACGAACACCTGTCCAGCGCCAAGTTGTTGCTTGGCCTGCTCGGCGAGCTTCGCCGCGCGATATGCGCTGACTTCGCCAGTGTACTGGTCCGGTGCAGCGAATGCTTGCCGGACATCACCGACGGGCCAATCGATCAGGGTGTCGATATGAGCGGCCAGGATCGCGGCGCTCTGAATACGCTGGTTGGCGGGGCCGGTGAGGCATTGTCCGATGAGTTGGTCGTGGGCCTCGGTTGCGCAACGATTGATCTTGCTTACGGGCGTGCACCTGCCACCCAGAATGGCGGCCACTTCTTCGGTGGGACGTTTGCGCTCGAACGGGCGCGTGCCGGCGATCCATTCGTAGAGCATCACGCCCAGTGCCCACACATCTGTCGCCGGTGAGATCGCGGCTGCTTCGATCTGTTCCGGGGCCATGTACGGAACCGAGCCCGCGACCGCCCCCTCCTCGGTGTGGCGAGTCTGGTCCGCGCGATAGGCCAGGCCCAGGTCGATGACGATTACGCGGCCGTCGCGCTGAACCATCACGTTCTCGGGTTTGATGTCACGGTGCACTACGCCGATGGCGTGCATGGCGGCGATGCCCGAGGCGATTTCACGTACGGCAAGCAGGGCGACTTCGGGGACCACCGGTCCGCGTGACATCAGCTCGCGCAGTGTGACGCCCTCCACGAGCGGCGTGACCAGGTAGGGGCCGAGTTCTGGGTCGACGGCGTGGCCGAGCAACGGCAGCACGTTCGGGTGTTGCACCTGTGCGAGCATGGCGATTTCGCGATGGAAACGGTCGCGTACGGCGGGATCGTCCATCTCCGCCTCGGGGCTCAACAGTTTGATTGCAACGGGATAGCCGCGCGCATCCGTCGCTCGGTACACCTGGGCGAGGCGGCCCGTCGCGATGCGTTCACCCAGCTTGTACGCCCCCAGCTGCACAGCTCCAATATGCCACGAGGCCGCCATCCGCGCCGCTCCGGGGCTACTCGTCGTGACCAGAAAAGGCGATTGCTGGAGCCAGAGGGCGGGCCAGGGTCGATAACCGTTGAGTACGCCCCGAGGCGCAGCTAGTATTCGGCCGTGCGTTTGCTGATCGCTGGGTGTCTATTGGTGTGCGTTCTGCCGGGCTGTTCGTTCAACGAGGGCGGGGTCGCGCAGGATGCGGCTGGTCAGGTCGACGACGCGGCGATCGCTGATGCAATGATCGATGTCGATGGCGCCAGCTTCGATGCGGCTACCATCGACGCACCCGTGATGGTGGCCGACGCGGCCATTCCCGACGCGACCATCCCGGATGCGGGTATCCCCGACGCGAACCTGTGCGCCGGTTGCGTCGACGGCATCGCTTGCACCAACGACGTTTGCGACCCGGGCACCGGAGCGTGCACGTTCGAAGACAATTGCCCCGGGGTTACCAGCTGCAACGTCGGCACGTCCATGTGCGACGGCGATATCACTTTCGCCAACGGGGCCTCCTACAATGGCACGTTGGATACCGTGCTTCTCGAAAACACTCCCACGGTCGCCAACGGGACCGCCCTCGAATGGGGCTGGGACACGGACCAACCGTTCGGTTCCGGCGACCAGGAAGTCGGGCTGATCCGCTTCGTGAATCTCTTTTCGCTTACACGAATTCCCGTCGGCTCCACGGTGACCAGCGCGATCCTCACCCTCCGTGTCAACAACGGCTCCGGCACCGCCGCGGGCGAGGTGTACGAGGCCGTGTCCGACTGGGACGAGAACACCACGTGGAATTCCTTCGGCCCGGCCGCCGGAGTACAGCCCGCCGATTTCGGCATGCTCGTGGCAGCCGCGCCAGCCCCGGCCTGTGGCGACGTCTGCGACCAAACCGATACGGTCGATGTCACAACGAGTCTGGCCAAGTGGGCGCTGGACGATTCGACTATGCGAGGCTGGATTTTCATTCCAACATCTGACGACGGCATGGACGTGGACTCGAGCGAAGCCGCGGCCGACCGTCGACCCAGCCTGCGCGTACTGTTTACCGTCGCACCACCTGCTCCGACTCCGGCGCCATAGTCGGTCCACCGACTGTGCTCCACGCCCTGACCGAACCATCGTAGGAGGCGGTTGCGAACCGGTGGTCGCCGAGCCAGCACAGGGCGGTGACGAAATCGTCGTGGGCAAACTCCGCCAGCGGTTCGGCGTTGGCGTTCCAGAGTACGGCGCGATCATCTTCCCCCGCGCTGAGTAGCCCGCGCCCGGGTAACTGAGTCAGTGCACGCACGGCGCCGGAGTGTCCGCGGAAGCGCGCGCGAACCTCGCTGCCGCGCCACACGCAAATAGTGCCCTCACTACCGCCTGCGACGATGTCCCAATCGTCTGTGATTGCCACGCAGCGCGCTGGTTCGCCAAGGTCCAGGACGCCTACGCGGGTTGCGCTGGCCGGTGACCACAACTCCACCGCGCCTCGTTCGTTCGCCACTACCAGCATGCCATCGTTGCGCACGGCGAGCTGCCAGATCCAGCCCGCTCCCTCGTGCACGGTGGCGACCGCTACTCCGTGCTTCGTCCACAACTTGATCGACCCGTCCGCCGACGATGTTGCGACGTTGCCGTCGGGCAGCTCCACGATGGACAGCACCGCGCCGCTGTGGGCGACGTGGGCACCTAGCTTGTCGTCGCCGCGCCAGCGACATATCGTTCCGTCTCGGGCACCGGACCACATGCCGTCGGGACCGACCGCCGCGACCGCGCTGACCGAGCTGGAGTGCCCACGCAGCACCGCTTGCTGACGCAGGCTTTCGCCCACGTGCCAGCGCCGGATGGTCTTGTCACGACCACTGCTGACCAGGCTACCGTCGGCGAGTTGGCTGAGCTGCCACACGTAGCCCTGATGGCCACTCGTGTCGCCGTCGTTGGCGGCCTGGCCGTCGGTGCGTTCGTAGATCACATCGCTGCGCATAACGTACTTGGTGCCCTCGTCCACAGCTGCGCCCTCGTGCCACAACGTGTGGTCGAAGACGATCAATGTTCCACGGCGCGGCGCCACAGTCATCGTCGTCGTCGAGCGGTCTCGGCTGGCGAAAAATCGTGTTTCCCCGCCGTCGAACTCGCTGGAGTCGTTGAGGTAGATCATGAACGTCAACCGCGACTCAGCACGGGCGCCCGCGTAGTACACACCATCACGATGCACCGAGAATGACTGACCGTCTGTGTAGCGGCAGAATCGGAAGCGGGAGTTGAGACCGCGTAGCCGCCAGCGTTCGCCGTGTTCGTCAACGAGCTCTGCAGGCAAATGCGCTCGCATCACGGACAGTACGTGCTCGGCCAGCTCGGGATCATCGACAAGGACTCGGTCGTTGTTGCGGTAGCTCTCTGGGTACTGACTACCAGTGGCGTGAAATCCTTCTGCATTGGCACGAGTCCGAAACCGCGCCGTGTCTTCAGCGCTGAATGCATCGGCGAATACGTAAATTGGTTGCATGACCAAACTATGGATCACGTAAGTTGGTCGCGCAACCAATATTCGTGTTAGGGTTGGACTACAAACCCATGCCGCGCCCTTCGAACACAGCGGTTCGCCGCGCTCAAATCGCAGATGGCCTGCTTACGGTCATGTCTCGGGACGGCTACGAGCGCGCGAGTATCGCGTCTATTGCACGAGCGGCTGAGCTGTCTCCGGGGTTGGTTCACTACCACTTCGCCAATAAGGAGGCCATCCTGTTCGCAGTGATCGAACAGCTTCGCCAGGGCGTTCGCGCGCGCTACGAAGCTCGGCTCGACCACGCCGTCGATCCGATGGACCGTTTACTGGCGTACGTGGACGCCCACGTCGCCCTCGGTAAGGACGCAGAGCCACGCGCGGTCGCGGCTTGGGTTACCATCGCGGCAGAAGCCGTCGGCCAACCCGGGGTCCGGGAACTGTATGCAGCCGCCGTGCGCGAAGCTCTCGCTGAGCTACGGGAATTGGTGGGCAATTGCTTGAAACACGCGGGCAAGCCACGCCGGGACACACGCGCGATGGCTGCGGCAATCTTGTCGGCAATCGAAGGCGCGTATCAGTTGTCCGCCGCCGCCCCCGATGTTTTGCCGAGTGGATTCGCTGCTCCGGCGCTGCGTAAGATGATCCGCGGCTTGCTGGCCTAGCTCCGTTAGCAGCCGTGGCGCCGGCGGCTTAGAGTGTTTGCCGTAGTGTGGGCGCGACCACGACCGCAGGTTCGGTGTCCGCGCGATCACCAGGTTCCAGGCGCTGCCGCACATCCAGCACGTCGGCGGTGATCGAAGACCACGCCAGATCAATGACGCGGTCTGAGCGCGACATCTGCGAGCCCGGCTCGGCGTCGAGCAGACCGATGCATGCCCGCAGGTCGCCGCCAACCGCGAAGCCGACGCGTGCACCACCGCGGTCCGTCGCGTCGAGCCACTGCAAGCAGGCCAGCTGGGGCTCGATATGCCGCTCGCCGAGCCGCTCGCCGATTCCCTTGACCTGATCCAGGTCCAGCGGCGAGAGCATGGTCGCCAGTGATTCGGCGGTCGCGCCGGTTGCCGCGCCGTCTGCAATCGCGACGGCGGCTCTTACTATCTGAGTGAGCTCGCTGGCGTTGCGGAATACGAGTCGTGCGATGCGGTCGGGACGCAGATCGCACAGTCGGCGTGCGAACGAAAACGCCAGCGCACGGTGGTCGATGTTCTCTTCGAGTACCGCGCGTCCGAGAATGACCACGGGCACGATACCGCGATCATCCTGGCACAAGGCCACGCGGCACGCGGTGTTCTGCTCGGGTCGCACGTACACGTCCTGCAGCTCCACCCCGATGCGCCCCGCCACCCAGCGCAATAGGCGGGCAAACGGGCGGCCGTCGGTGTTGGTAACGGCGTGCTTGCGTTTGAGTCCCAGCTGTTGTGGCGACAACGCGTGTCGCCGCGCGTTGACCGGGGCGGCCATGGCAAACAGGATCGATAGCATGCGATCGACATCTTCGTTGGTGATGCGTGTCCACATCTCGGCGTCGAACGACGGTGTGACCTTGTCGAAGCGTAGGGGCGGCGCCGGTGCAACTGGACTATCGTCGCGGATGCCGAGAGCGGCGATGGCATCGGCGCATGCGCGTTCCGCTGCCGGTTGCGAGGTGAGCCGGTACAGTCCGCGTAGTGCATGATACGAGGCAATGCGGCCGCGATGTTCGCGCAGGATGCCCTGGTGTTGTTCGATTGCCTTAGCGTAGTAGTCCGGGCCAGTGTTGAAGTAGAGGTTGGCGAGGCGCGCTCTACGCGCGACGTTGCCCGAGTCGAGGCTCGCCGCCACCTCGAATGCACACAGTGCATCGTCACGGCGCTCCAGGGTCAGGCAAACATCACCTAGCTCCGTCCACGCACGAACGCGTTCGTTGTTGGTTCCAGGTAGATTCTGTAGCGCGTCGACGCGTTCGTAATAGTAGAGAGCGAGGGCGTCGTTGTCGCCTTGTTCCTTGAGGATCGATTCCAGCGCCAGGGCGATGCGCGTGGACGTCGGATCGTCAGCCAGTGCCGCCCGAAGCATGTCCGCGGCGTCGTCCACCCGGTCGAGTTGTTTGCGCAGCACCGACGCGCCGACGTGGCGATACTTGGCGCGTACGCGGGCATCGTCCTCCGTCTCGATCAGCCGCTCCAACATGTCGGCGCTCTGGGTCCAGTCGTTGTGCTCGACCACGAGACCGAGGCATTTGTTCAGCAGCAGATGATCGGTCGGACGATAGGAGAGCGCGTCGCGGTACATCTCTCGTGCAGTGACCGAGTCGTGCAGCACGTTTGCGTATACGTCGCCGATTTCAGCGAGCAGCCCGGCACGTTCGTTGGTCGGCGATGACGCGACGAGGGCGAGCTTGTGCGATACGAGCCGCTGGGGATCGTCTGCGTCCATGTCGATGCGCGCCAGCAGCGACGGTCGGTGGTGCGCGTCCAGGGCCAGCGCTGTATCCAGGTGGATCCGGGCCCGGTCTTGTTCGCCGGAGGCCATTTCGCAACGGCCCAGACGGTAGTGAGCGTCTACGCAGTCCACCACCGCCATGGATGTCTCGAACCGCGCCAGGGTTAGGGTCAGTACTTCACGCGCGCGCCGCCACGCTTCATTCGACATGAGCAGGGTGCTCAGCTGCAAGTGGGCGCCGGTATCCTGCGGGTCGATCTCGATGATTCGTTCGAGCGCGTGTTGTACTTCCGCCATGTCACCCAGAGCCGTCGCGGCTCGCACAATCCGGTCCAGACTCGTGCGCTCTTCGTCGCGGGACGTCGCATGCCTTGCCAGCACGCGTAGCTCGGACACCAGCGGCTCCAACTGCTGCTCGCGTGCGTATAGGTCCGCCAACGCCGCGTGGGCGCCGGGCACGTTTTCGTCGATGGCGATAGCGTCGCGATAGCGTGCGATAGCACCCGCTGAATCTCCGCTAGCGTCGCGCAGTTCCGCCAGGTCACATGACAGAGCGGCACGCTCAGCGGCGGCGTCCGTTTCGTTCAGAGCGCGGGCGAGCAGGGTTTCTGCTCTGCTGAGGTCACCGTGCTCACGCGCGATGCGGCCGAGTTTGATCGTAATTTTCCGCGTCGGGCTCGCTCGGAACGCGGCCAGTAAAAGTCGTTCGGCACGGTCGGCTTCGTCGATGTCGGTTGCGATGGTGGCGGCTCGGTGTAGCAAGTCGGAGCGTTCTCCGTCGCTTTCGGCCAGTCGCGCGCAGCCTTCGAGTGCATCGATGGCGTCTTCGAATCGACCGCTCTCCACGTCGAGGCGCGCAATGGTCGACACGATGTCGGCGCGTCCTGGATCAGCGCTGTCTACTTTGGTGTAGAAGTCGATGGCGCTGCCCAGGTCCTCGAGCTTGGTCTCGTAGATGCGAGCGATGGCTGTGTAGAGCTCTCCGCGAGCCGGCGCGGCCACGATTTCGGCGTGCCGGCAGTACACGTTGATGGCGGCATGCCAACGGCCTTCGCCTGTGTAGATGCGCTCCAGACAACGGAACGCATCTTCGTCGCTTTCGCACGACAGCACCCACTCGTGAAACTCCGCGGCGCGTTCGAAGTCGCCGATGCGTTCGCATTCACCGGCCATCTCGCGATAAAGAGTGGCGCGTTGGCTGATGTCTTCGGTTGCGTCAGCCAGCTCGGTCAGCACGCTTAGCCGGTCTCGTACCCGCCCCGCCTTGTCGTAGCGATGGGCGAGCTTTACCAACACGGCCGGGTCAGGCACGGCGGCGTCACGCAGTTGTTCCAGGCAACGGATCTCCGCGTCTGGTTCGTCGATGTGGTCCGCGTGGATCGTTGCGAGCGCTCGCAAGATGGACACGCGGTCTTGTACAACCGCGGCAGCGACACCTTCGAACAGGCAGCGCGCAAGATCGTTCCAGCGGCCGGCGGCAGCGGCGCGTCTCATCAACGGTTCGACTAACGCCGCGACCGGCGCTTCGCGAAACGCTTCGATCGTCGCCGATAGTGCTCGCTCTGGTTCTGCCAGGTCGTGTTCGAGCAGGTCACCCAGCGCGGCCAGATGTGCTGAGCGGGTCGGGCTGTCCTCGGCGGTGGCTACCCGTGCGAGATAGACGTCGACCAGCTGTTCCCATTCGCCTGCGTCACGCAGTTCGGTTTCGACCGAGTTCACCGCCACAGCTGCGGCTTCGTCCGTCGGGCTGTCGACCAACAGGTCGAGCAACGCCGTGAGGTCGACACCTAGCCCCTCTCCAGCAAGATGGGCGATCGCCTGCTCAACCGCGGCTCGCACCCTGGTGGCGGGCAGCTCGGTGAGTTCGGCCGCAACCGCCTCGGCAAGAGTGGCGATGTCCCGTGGCTCCAGCGTCTCCCAGCGACGAATCACCCGTACTGATTGTGCAAGTGTGCGGCCAACACACACATGGCGAGTGCACCGGTGATCTCAGGCGATTAGCTCGCCAGGTGCGTCTTCAAACTGGGACGGAACTGGCCAGATCGAACCCCACTCCAGTGTGCATGCTCGCCTTGGACTGCCTGTGGGGACTCGACTGAGCCGCCCCGCGGCAGGTACAACTCGTTGTATGGCGGACGCAGATATCACCAGAGTACGCGCGGACATGTCGCGGCGGGAGGTGGTCGCGTTTCAGGATATTCCATGGTCGCCGTCGCCGGCTCCTGGTGTTGATCGGCGCATGCTCGACCGTGTGGGCGATGAGGTGGCTCGAGCTACGAGCGTTGTTCGCTATGCGCCGGGCAGTTCATTCGATTCCCACGAGCATGCCCTTGGCGAAGAATTTTTCGTACTCGACGGGGTGTTCAGCGACGAACACGGTGACTATCCAGCGGGTACGTACGTTCGCAACCCGCCCGGCTCGAGTCACGCGCCGCGAACCGATGGCGGCTGCATGATCTTCGTCAAGCTTCGCCAGTTCGCGCTGTCTGACACGGCCCGCGTGGTCCTGGATACGAAAAGTGCGGAGTTTTCGCCAGGCCAGGTAAATGGCCTCACTGTATTGCCACTGCATGAGCATGAGGGCGTCAGCACTGCGCTGGTTCGCTGGGCACCAGGCTGCCGATTCCTGCCCCACCGCCACTTTGGCGGTGAAGAGATCGTCGTCCTCGAAGGGACGTTCTGCGACGAGTTCGGCACGTACCCGACTGGCACGTGGATGCGCAGCCCGCATCTGAGCCAACACCATCCGTTCTCCACACACGGGTGCTTGATCTACGTGAAGGTCGGACATCTGACCACGCGCCGCGATGCGAACGTCGTCGAAGCACGGTGACGGGCCGCTCTCAATTGATTATCATTGGGCGCTAACGTGAGCGGCAATCCACCGAACGGGCGCCAGTGGCCGCGGTTTCGCTATCGCGCACGCGTCGTCGTCAAGGTCGGCAGCGCGCGCAAAATGGCTGAGCTGATCACCCAGAATGTGGGCCAGGGCGGGCTGTTTCTAGCCGTCGATGACCCACCGCCGAAGGGGACGCGCTTGACCATTGATCTCGCGTTGCCCGACGGAAGCAGTGTGCCGCTTCAGGGAGAGGTGGTCCACGCGGTCTCGAGCCTCGACTCCGAATTGCAAAAACGTCCTGCCGGCGCTGGGGTGCGTTTCTTGTCTTTGACCGAAGAGCAGCGCTTGTTCGTGCTCGAGCTGGTAGAGGACGCGACCTTGACCGAGCATTTTTCGTCGGGGACGAACGGGCATCCGAGTTTACCTATGTTGCGGGGAGTGCTGGACCAGTTGAAGTACGACGCTTCGGCAGTCCTGGAAGGCGCGACACGAGAGGCGTTGCGCGAGTCGTACGTAAAGGCGATGGCGGATTGGCACCCGTGCCACTTCGTATTCGAGGAGCCGATGGTGCGAGAAGTCGTGGCCGAGATCAGTCTGCGCATCCACACCGAATACAAGAAGCGGCTACAAGACTTCAGCACATGAGCTAGTTCGTCGGCCAGTCGCCGATACAACCGAGCAGAGTCACCATGGGCGGGCCGAGTTCCTTGGAACGATATCCGGCTTTCAGAAAATCGATGGCGATCGCCAACCGCGCCTGCTCCAGTGATTCGCGCGTGTCGTGTTCTCCGGCAGCTTGCATGGCCGTAAGACCCTCGCCGTAGACACTAAACAACGTATTGCAGAACGCGGCAGGGTCCGGGGTGATGCGCCGATTGAGTTTGCCACCGACCCCGAGCAGTGCCGCGTACCACCCGCGCATGCCTTCTGGAAGAAGCTCAGCGCATGAGGAGTCAAAGTCACCGTGGCGTTCTTCGGGCAGGCTGTCTCGCAACGCGTCTGCCATCTTACCCAGGACGACTTCGATGGAGTCGCCGGCTGCATAGCCACCCGCGAACTCGCGAAGGTCGTCGACGGTCACCACCTGACACTGGGCGGGGTCATTGTCACTCCACGCCGTGTGTATTTCCTCGGCTGGGCCAATCCACGCGAACAGGCCTTCGTCGTATTCGTCCGCGTCCGTGGCGGTGCAGCGCAGAGAGCGGGTGAGTGGTTCATTGTGGGTGTCGAATACCCCGATGCTGATCGTGTCGCGTTCACGCGCCACACGTAGCTCACATCCTGGAAACCCTTCGGTCGCTCCAACGCTGATCGTTGTGCCGGTCCGCAATTCGCCCGGATCAATTGTCGGGGCTCGGCCGGTCGACACATGAACCGAACCGTAGGACTGGTCCCCACTCTCGGTCAGATCTAACCCCGCGATGACCGGTTTCGTCGGTTCCACGAAGCGTATGCCGGGCCGACGGTCGCCGGCGTTTCGTTGTGCGTCTGCGTTGAGTTTTTCTCGAATGGTTGCCATGGGCGAACTCCTTCGTAACCTGGACGGTTCTCTGGGTCTTTGTCAGAGACGCAATGTCGACAATGTGACATGGAGTGGTAGGATCTGCGGATGGCGGGCTCGAGTGATCGTACGAGCGAGCTGGGGGGTGAGGAGACCTTCCGGGTACCGGCGAAGCCCGCCGAACGCGCCGCGACGGAGATCTCAAATGCCTCGGAACCTGGGCCCAAGGCTCCGTCCATTGCGCAAACAAGCAACGCGTTCGCGCCGGGCTCGCGGATTAATCACTACGAACTAATCAGGCCGATCGGCTCGGGTGGCATGGGCGATGTGTTTCTCGCCCGAGATACCAAGCTCGGCCGCCGCGTCGCGATCAAGGTCATTCAGCGCACCTCGGAAGCCGGTACCCAACGATTTCTTCGGGAGGCCAGAGCGACCGCTCAGTGCAATCACGAGAACATCGTGGTCATTCACGAGGTCAATGAGATCGCCGGCACCCCCTATATGGTGCTGGAGTTCCTCGAGGGGGCACCACTGAGCGATCTGGTCGACCAGGGTCGCATCGCGTCCCACCGGACGGTCGAGTTGATGATTCCGGTTGTGCGCGCCCTTGCCCGCGCTCACGAGTTCGGCATCGTTCACCGGGACTTGAAACCGGACAACGTCCTGCTCGCGTCATCGGGAACGGTCAAGGTCCTGGACTTCGGCATCGCCAAAGCGTTCTTGGATCCAGATCAGCCGAACACATCGCCCACCGCCCTGGAGCCAGGGTCGCCGTTGGCCAAACAGTTGACCCGCGACGACGCGATCGTCGGCACTCTGCCGTACATGTCTCCCGAACAGCTCGGCGCCGATACCGTCGATCATCGTTCGGACCTGTGGGCCGCGGGCATCATGATGTTCGAGATGCTGCTCGGCGCGCACCCACTGGCGCCGTACACCCCCGCCGACATCATCGAGGTCAGGCAGCTCGACTCCCCGATGCCCACCGTCGACGAGCTCATCGCCGGCGTGCCCGCAGAGCTTGGCGGAATCGTCGAACGCTGCCTGGCTAAACGCAAGCAGGACCGCTACCGGGACGCCGCCGAGCTACTTGCGGATCTGGAAGCGTTGTTACCCGGCCAGCGGCGCCGATTGAGCGACGCCGATCATCCGTATCCGGGCCTGGTTGCGTTTCAGGAGAGCGATGCCGATCGGTTCTTCGGTCGCTCTCGCGAAGTGGCTCAGGTGGTCAAGTGGATTCGCGACCGGCCGTTAACAGCGATCGCGGGCCAATCCGGCGCTGGCAAGTCATCATTCGTGCGGGCGGGTGTGGTCCCGGCGCTGAAGGCCTCGGGGGAAGCGTGGGAGGTGTTCACCCTTAGGCCGGGGCGACAGCCGTTGGCGGCGCTGGCGAGTTTGCTGCAACCGCTGACGCGCACGGCTGCCGGCGAGAACGAGATCGCGGAACACGAAGCCCTGGTCGAGCGCTTGCGGGAACAACCGGGCTATTTGGGTGCGTTGCTCCGTCGTCGATGTCGGGAACGCGAGACCCTTGCGCTGTTGTACGTCGATCAGTTCGAGGAGCTCTACACCCTTGTGCCCGATGTCGAGGAGCGCCTGGCGTTCACCCGGTGTCTGAGCGGCGTCGCCGACGACAGCTCGACTCCGCTGCGCGTGGTGGTGTCGACTCGTTCGGACTTTCTCGACCGGGTTGCCGAAGACCGGCGTTTCGTCGAAGACCTCACTCGTGGATTGTTCTTCCTGCCGCCGCCCGATCGCGAAGGTCTGCGTGCAGCCATCGTCGAACCCGCCCAGATGGCCGGCTTCAATTTCGAAGACGGCAGCATTGTCGACGAGATGATCGAGGTGCTGGAGGCGACCCCTGGGGCCTTGCCGCTGCTCCAGTTCGCGGCGGCCAAGTTGTGGGAGGCCAGGGATCGCGGGCGCAAATCGATCACGACACAGAGCTATCACGACCTGGGTGGAGTCGAAGGTGCGTTGGCTGCACACGCCGACCAGGTACTCGCCGAGCTCACGGCGAGCGGGCGAAAACTGGTGCGCGACATCTTCGTCCGCCTTGTCACACCCGACCGGACTCGTGCCGTCGTCGGCCAGCGCGAGCTCGCGAGCCTATCGTCCGAGTCGGGCGAAGTGGATCGTCTCCTCGCCAGGCTCACCGAGGCCCGTCTACTCCTGGTTCACAGTCGCGAAGAGTCCGAAGGCTCGCAGGTCGAGTTGGTACACGAGTCGTTGATCGCGACCTGGCCTACGTTGCGCCGTTGGCTGGACGAAAGCTCAGAGGACGCCGCGTTCGTATCCGAGTTACAGACGGTGGCTAAGCAGTGGGACCAGCGCGGTCGAGCCGGCGGGTTGGTCTGGTCAGGTGAGGCCGCCGATGAAGCGGAACGCTGGCGCGCTAGATCCCAGGCGGTGCTCACGGGTCGCGAGCGCGACTACCTGGACGCTGTGCTTCAGTTGCGGACCCGGGCGGCCAAGCGCCGGCGAATCGCGGTGGTGGCGACCATCGTCGTCCTGGCCGTCATGGTCGCGGGCGCGGCCGGTGCGTTGTTCGTCATTAGCGGCGCCAAACAACAAGCGCAACACGAGAGCCAGACCGCTCGCAAAGCCGAGAAACAGGTGGCCAGTCAGCTGGAGCAGCTCAAGGCCAAGGAGCGCGCTCGACTTGCCGCGGAACGACAGGCGAGCACTGCCACGCTGAAGGCGAAGACGGCTGAAAAGCAGGTCAAGACGGCTGAGAAGCAGGTCAAGACGGCTGAGAAGCAGGTCGAGACGGCGACGACGAAGGCGACGAAGGCGACTGCCGAGGTCGCGCAGACCAAGGGGCAACTCAAAGTCAGCAACAAGAACCTGCGCCGCGCGCTGCAGAAGGCCCAGGACGCGGCGAAGATCGCTGACAAGGAATCCAAGCGGGCGCGAGATATGGCCGCGCTGGCCAACACGGAGCGCAAACGCGCTGAGGCTCTCGCGGAGACTCGGCGTAAGCAGTTGCTCGAGCAGAAGCGAAAGCTGCGCAAGTACACCGGCGGCGACGATCTATAGCCGACGCTCGATCTAAGCCGACGCTCGATTTAAGCCGACGCTCGATTTAAGCCGACGCTCGTGGTTAGAACGACCAGCTGACGCGCACGCTGCCGCCGGAACGACTCAGCCCCGGAGTCACCCTCGGGCCCTTCTTGTTGGCCGGGCGCTCGACGCCAACAGCGCGTGGACTGTTGATGATGGCCAGGGTCAGGCCAGTCAGTACGAGGCCACCGGCGATGCCGAAGCTGGCGATCGCCATGCCATTGTAGAGCCCGGAGCGTTCGTCCAAATGCCGATGCTCTTCGATCTCGGTCAGCGAACATGATGGATCGCACATGGACTGAATCAAGGTGTCGTACTGATCCAGATTCGACTTGGCCAGGGTGCGCAGGCCGAGTCCAACCGCGCCGAGTGCAACGCCTGAGCCGACAAACGTCCAGGGAACCCAACCACGAAATCGCCTCTTGTAGATCGTCTTGCCCGGAGTGACTTTGATCAGCGTAAGCGATTCGGTGATTTGCTTGCCGCCCACCAGCACCAGCGACCGAGTCGTCTGGTAGTAGCCCGGCTTCGACGCAACGACCACATGAGAGCCGGGTGTGATTTTCTGGCTGTGTTTACCCGGTGCCGTAAACACGACCTTGCCGTCCAGAGACACCTTTGCGCCCGGGTGTTTGCTGACGATGGTCAGGGTCGCGATGCGCCCGGCCAGCTGTTTTTGCTGAACCAGGGCGTCCCGATACTTGTCGGCGCCCAGGCCCTCGCGGCCAAACGCTAGCGCTTTCGCTAGATGGGTGTCGGCCTCTAGCGGTTTGTCGAGCATGACGAGCGGCTCGATTAGATTGTAGTGAATGCGCGGATGGTTCCAATGCCCGACCGCCTTCTTGAATTTGGCGGCTGCTTGAGGCCAGCGGGAGTCACCAGCGGCTTTGACGCCTTCGGAGGTGAGCTTCCTGGCTGCCGCTTTGTCCGCGTCGGACACACCGCGTTCCCACGGCTTGGGTTTTGGTTTGGGCTTGGGCTTTGCTACCGGTACCGGTACCGGTTTTGGTACCGGGTCGACCTCGTCGGCGGAGGCCGGCGACGAAACGGTCAGCCCAAGTGCGATGACGATCGCAACGAGTCCACGCCCCATGGTCTGATGATACATCGTTCCCGGCGTCGAGGGGCGTCGTGAGGGCGTCGCGTCGCTGTAGCTGTAGGACCGCATCCTACAACCGCCGTCAGCCCGGTCGCTGCAGGCGACTGCGCAGTCGGGTCAGGTTCGCGACGAGTCGCTGAACACTCTCGTCCTGGACGTATCGGCTCGCCAGGTCCTCGACGAGCACATCCAACGCCGTGAACAGCTTGGCCAGTTCGTGCTCGCGTTCTACCTTCTCTGCGAGCAGGCCGGTCGCTCTATCGGTGAGCTGCTCAATCTTGTCTTCGGTTTGCCTGGTCACTTCACCCAGCCGTTGCTCGAGCTTGGCGAGCTGGGTCGGCAGCGCTTCGCCGACGTCCTCACCGCCCTTTTCGGCTTGCTGGCGATCGAAACGAAGCTCGCCCATGGCGAACCGCAAGGATGTCTCGAACTCGCGTCCTCGCTGTTCGACGGCATCGAGGCGTCGTTGCAGCTCGTCGATCTCACCCGCGATCCGCTCCAGCTCGCCTTCGACGCTGGTGATCTCCGCCCGACCGACGGTGAGACGAAAGTCTCGGCAACCACAGTCCACCAGTGCTTCGGCCGTCTTGCGCACCGTTAGTTGAAAGGCGAGTTCCAGGTCTTCGCGGGTCAGGCGCGTGGTGGCTGCGCCGGTGTTTACTCGGATAGCCGGCGCGCTTGCGATGGGCTCCTGGCCGGTCGCAGCAGCGCTGTCGTTCGCTATCTCGGCACCAGCAGGGACACCAGCGAGGGCGGCGCGCACGTCACTACCAGTCTGAAACCGTTTCTCGGGATCCTTTGCCAGGCATTTTAGGATCACTTCCTGGAGTTCCAGGCTCACGTCGTCGCGACGATCACAGATGCGTGGAGGCTCGACCGCGACGTGGGCCTGCATGATGTCGATCCAACCTCCGATGAACGGCGGCTGCCCGGCGAGCAGTTCGAACACTACACAGCCCAGGGCGTAAATATCGCTGCGCGGGTCAGAGCCGTTGCCATTGACCTGTTCGGGAGCCATGTACGGCGGTGTGCCCAGGACGTCGCTGGGATCAGTGCTCATCAAACTGTCGGCATAGTCCGGCGCGATGATCTTGGCGATGCCAAAGTCGACCACCTTGACCTGTTCTTCTTGTCCCGCACGCCGCGGAACTATGACCATGTTGTCGGGTTTCAGATCCCGATGAATCACGCCGCGGCTGTGGGCGTGGTCGATAGCGTCGGCCACCTGGGCGAACAGCCTCATGGTCGCGCCCGTCGAAAATCGGCTGATGCGGTCGAGGCGCGCGTCGACGGTTTCGCCCTTAGCGTACTCGGTCGTCAGAAAGAATCGACCGTCGGGCAACTGGCCGAAGTCGTAGACGGCGATGATATTGGGATGCTGAAGGCGGTTGGTCGCACGAGCTTCCCGGCGAAACCTGGACAACAGCTCGGGTGAGTGAGCATGGTCGGCGTGCAAGATTTTGAGCGCTTCTTGGCGCTCGAGATGTTGATGGTTGACGAGATAGACCTCGCCCATCGCTCCCTGGCCAATCTTCTCGAGCACCGTATAGCGCCCGGCAAGTTCGCTGCCGATCATTGGCTCGCCTCAGTCATGCGTGGAGTCTCGACCAATTCACGGCAGAGTGTAACAGGAGCCTGGCCCACCCGCCGAGCTAAGCCGGATCAGGTGATGGCGCGGCGCTCTTGTGCGATACGGCGCTCGACTCGTTCAAGGCTCCACTCCACCCCGGTCTTGCCAGTGGGCTGGAGCTCCTGGTCGAGTCCAGGAATGAATCCCCACACGTTGCCGCGCTCGGGGCCAGACACTACGAGCAGCCATATCTCATCGCACCCGGCGGAGCCCAGGCACAGGGTTCCGCGCAGCGGTTGCTGATCGGCGTAGTCATCTTTGTCCTTATCCCAGGCCATAGACACTGGGTCGGTGCCGGTGTACGGGAACTCGTCTGCGAGGGGACCGCGGAAGGAGCGGTAAACCTGGTCTTCGGTGCTATTGGCCAGTGCGAGTATGCGGCCGCCAACCAGGTGGGGCGCGATCGCACGTTCGCCGAACTCATCGAGCCAACGTCGGTGACTGGATGGCAACTCGATGGCGTGCTGTGACTCGAAAGAGCGCACCGCAGATTCACGAACCGGCGAACGATCAAACGATGCGAAGCGGGCGTTTAGCGAGCGGAGCTCGTCCATGCGCTGGTGGAGTTCGGCAATAGTCTCAGCAAGAACCACCGACCAAGTTTACGCCTCGTTTGCGCGTCGATAAACGCCCGGTGATCGCCATATACTGGTTGAGTTGCTCCGGTGACGGGGCTACGACGGACTGCCATGGGGTCACAGGACACACCGGAAGACGCCGACGTTCGCCTGGCTCGCGATTTGTTCCAAGCCGTGGGCCCGCTCGGCAGCCAGGCGAGGGCGGTCGAACTACTAGCCGCGGGCGCAACTGCTGCCTTCCAGCAGACTGGTCCTGGCGGGTGGACTACTCGGATGCAGGCATTCGACAGTCAGCGCGAGACGTTGGCGCTGCTGGTCGGCCACACCATGATGAATCTGACCGATGCAGCGATTGACGGTGACGTGCCGGCGCTGCAGCGGTTCCTCGACGCGGGCGAGTCGCCGGACCAACTCGACTGTTACGCGCAGCGATGCCCGATCGGCTATGCGGCGCACCTTGGTCACGACAACGTGGTGGGCGTGTTGCTGGCGTGCGGGGCGAATCCGAACCCACTGGACCGCCCAACTCGAAGCCCGTTGGTGCTGGCGCTAGCTGGTGGCTCTACGTCCTGCGCCGACCTGCTCTGGTCGGCAGGCGCTCGCGCGAAGAAGCTGCTTTTCCACACTGTGTCATTGCGGGGTCCGGTTGCCTCACTGGAATGGGCCGCCGCCCACGACGTGGATGCGGATCTGGTTGCCAGTCTGGGCAAGGCGCTGCGAACAAAACAGGTCGACGCGAGCGAGTGGTTAATCCATGCCGGTGCGCGGCTCGATCGATCGGACGGTGGAGAGACACTGCTGATGACCGCCGCGTACTATCAGTTCGAGCAAGGTGTGAAGCTGCTGCTCGACGCAGGCGCTGATGCCAACGCGCGTAATCCCAGCGGCCAATCCGCGCTGCACTACGCGCTAAGCTATAGCGAGATACACGACCCGGAATCCGAGTACGAGTGGCGGACGGACGCCCTCGAAACTCCCATCGCCAAGCTCCTGCTCGCAGTCGGTCTGGAGCCGCCGAAGACTCCGCCGCTGGATTGAGCATTGCGTGCGAGCGTTTCCTCCTGCCGAGGCCGTCAGCGTATGGGCAAGTGCACGTCGACAACACTGCCCGTGCGCAGCGTGCTGCCGTCGCGCCACGTGACGGTCGAGCGTTCGCGCTCACAGTTGCCCCGGGCATCGCAGCGCGCGTCTACCGCGTAATCGAGCGAGATCGACACGACGACTTTTGACAGGGGCGTCAGCTCATCCGGCGAGCTCTTGCGATCGCCGTCGTGGTCGGCCCACAACACGAGCGATGCAAACTGCGGATCGGACTTGTCCAGGCGTCCGTCTCCGTTGGCGTCCAGGGGCGCCAGCGCCGTGAAGCCATTGCTGGCGGTCGTGCCGTTGGCAAGCACCGTGTTGCTGCCGAACAGTTCGGCGCCGCTATCGATGGTGCCGTTACCGTCGAGGTCGCGAGCGATCCACGGCGTAGTCGCAGTCGGCCAATCCGATGCAACCGGATCGCCGGGCAAGAAGGCAAACCGATCGCGACTGCGAGTGTACGCGACCGGCTGGTCGTGAAACGACACAACCAGCGGCGTTGCTCCGCACAACTGGGTGAACGCGTAGCGTTCGCTGCTGCACCACTCTTTGACGTACCTTCGTTGGGCGCGGCTCAAGTTGCGTCGCCACTCCGCGCGGGTCGGTCCGGGGGTCGCGCCCGGCCTGGGCCGTTTCATCAGCATCGTGGGTGGAGTGGGGATGTGCAGAGGCCCGATGCCACCGCAGCTGTCCTCGTAGTTCGTCGGGTTCCGACGACAGAAGCGCATGACGCGGTAGCGCATCTTTCGTGGCAGCTTGCGCAACCACGCGTTGTAGATCTTCGGTTCGTCACTCAGCGGCTTTGGCAGCGCTTTACGTTCACGCTCGTTGGCGCGCTCGCGCCGTTCATCCGCGCTTAGACCACTATCATTGGCGCCGCGTACCGAGTGCTTCGGCCGCGCGTCCAACGGCGTCAGAAAGCATGTGGTCAGAAGTAGTACGATGGCGAGGGGGAGTCGGCGCATGCAGTTCAAACGCGCATGCACGAGATCTGGCCTAATCGCCAGGCTGTAACCAGTAGGAGCGTTTTTATTCCGCTGACGCCGAAGAAAAATCCGTGTGATTGCGGAGCTCGCGCGATGTAAGTGAAGCGTCGCCTGGTTTCCAACCCGGTGGCCTGACCAGGGTTTCAGCGGCGCCTCGCAGGGTGCCGGTGGCGCGGGCATCGCGGACCATCGCCGCCCACTCGTGGAAGGCGATACGTACGGGATTGTAGGTGTCGATGTTCGTGGTGAGGCCGTAGTTAACGGGCGCGCGCTCCTTCTCGAACGTGCCGAACAACCGGTCCCAGATGATCAGGATGCCGCCGTGGTTACGGTCCAGGTACTCGACGTTGCTACCGTGGTGAACCCTGTGGTGCGACGGCGTATTGAAGATCCACTCGATTGGGCCGAGGCGATCGATATGCTCGGTGTGAATCCAGAATTGGTAGACGAGGCTGATCGCCTGGGCGGTCAGAATCATCACCGGGTCGAAGCCGAGCAAGGGTAGGGGCAACCAGAAGATCGGCCCGGTGAACGGCGTCGTCCATGATTGGCGTAAGGCTGTGGACAGGTTGTAGCGCTCGCTCGAGTGATGATTAATGTGCGCCGCCCAGAGCATGCGCACTTCGTGGTGCGCGCGATGGAACCAGTAGTAACAGAAGTCCTCCGCGACGATCAGAATTGGCCACACCCACCAGGCGTTGCCGATGTCCAGGACGCGATGCTCGTAGAGAACGACCCAGCTGCCGAACATGACCGCTTTGGTGATGGCCGCGATGCCGACGTTGCCGAGCCCCATGCTCAGGCTGGCGAGAGTGTCCCGCACTTGATAGCCGCGAACGCCACCGCGACGGCCGATTAGCATCTCGACGCCGATCAGTAGCAGGAACACGGGTACGGCGAATGCAATGATGAGACTCATGAGAACAGCTCCGCGCAGGCGAGGTTTTCCAAATAGAGCAGTTGCGCTTCAACCGCGTCGGGCGCCGGGGTGAAGACCCCGATGGCCATGCCTTGAAGCGCGTTGACGATGCAGTTGATCGCGTTGGCGAACTGTGGCTGGGCCGCGGCGCTCGGGAACATCAGCGCCGCCACCGTGTGGAGGTTGGCGTGATGGGCGGCTATCACCGGCTCGAGGTGCTCACGCAGGTCGTCGTCGGTCTGTGCGGCGATGTACAACTCGAACACCGCGCGCAACGCTGGACGCTCGAAGATGTTCCACAGCGCGCGTAACGCTGGGCGCACACCGTCGAGGCCAGGCTCGATACCCTGCACCGACTTGGTGTAGTCCGTGACGAGTTTGCTGAACAAACACCGCACCGCCGAGGCCAGCAGCGCGTTCTTCCGCGAGAAGTGTTTGAACAGCGCGCCCTGGGAGCAGCCGGCAACCTTGCAAACGAGCGCCGTGCTCGTGCCTGCGTAGCCGCGGGTCTCCAGGCATTGCACGGTCGCGTCCAGAAGGCGTTGATGCGTTTGGCGCGCTCTCTCTTGCTTTGGCGGCTGGGCTGCGACGGGCATGGCCTATAGGTACCAAAAAGAAAGTGAGCAGTCACTATCTTTTTGAAGGCAACAATATAACCAAGTATTATTAATGTGTTGGTGGGCAGCTGACGGTCGTTGAGAGCTGGGCAATCATGATCATTGCTGGCCTGATGGCCCAGCTCACCGCTTGGGCGACGCCTCGACTTAGGGTGCCGACTTCTTCTCTTCCTTCTTCTTGGCGATCACTTTCGAGACCGCGATTACGAGACCAACTCCTGCTCCGATCAATGCTCCAGTCAACATGGTGTTTCCTCCGTGGGCGCCTGGCCCGGTTGTGTGTGCGTAACGGATCGACGTAATTGCAACGGCAGTGCCAAGCCCGGTGGTAACGGTTTCGGTGGCATACCGGCGTCGTGATCCGGCGGCTGCCAAACCTGGCGGACAAATCTGGCAACGTGACAGATTGTGACGGGCTACGCGGCGTCCGCGTTCGCGCGGTAAAGAGCACGAACGCGCGCAGCCAGCGAGGAGTTGCTCGCAAACAACACGCCGTGGTGATTCATGAACGTCGAGTCCGGCCGATTGAGATCTAGAGCCGCGCCATGGATGTCGGTGGCCACGGCTCCCGCTTCGCGAAACATGCACGCCGTCGCGGCGAAGTCCCACAGGCTCCCGCCGCCCTCGCTTGATTTGGGCAACTTGATGTAGCAGGCGAGCGGGTTGTCCAACACCCGGCACGCGTTGATCACCGCGCCCGGCCCGGTCTGGATGGCAACCTCGCGACCGAGGTCGTCGGCGACCGCATCGACCAGCGACTGGTAGCCGGGTTGCTCGCGTGCGCTCCGGTCCAAGAACACGGAGAGAGAGGATCGTGGGGCGCTCGGCATGGTGAATGGCCTGCCGTCTACCGTCAGCCCGTGGTCATAGACAGCGCGGTAGAGCCGGTTTCGGATTGGGTCGAACACGACGCCGAGCCGCGGCACGCCATCGCGCGACAGCAACGCGATCGATACCGCGAAGCCATCTGTGCCCTCGGCAAACGGCAACGTGCCATCGAGCGGGTCGATGCACCAGAAGTGATCTGCGGTCAGGCGTCTGCCGTCATCGGCTGCCTCTTCCGACAGCACGGCTAGATCGAATCGAGCGCGCGTCGGCTCGAGCACGTCCAATATGATCTGCTGTGCGCTTCTATCGATCTCCGTCACGATTCGCGACGCGGGGCTGGTGCCACCCGGCTTGTGCTGGATGTCGCTTGGCCGGGACGCGCTGATGTGAGCGCCTGCGGCTCGCGCGGCCTCGCTCGCGCGTTCCGCCAATCCCAGCAAGTCGCTGCCGTCCAACTTCACAGCGCCGCCATGACTTCGCGCGCCAGGCGTTCACTGTAGCTGTGGATCTTCCAGTGTCCTGGACTCCAGCCCTGAAGAAAGCGATAGAAGTCCGTCCACGCGACGGGATACAGCGTTCGCCAGTCGCTTTCCAGGGCGGCGACGTCCAGGTCATTACCCGCAACCGCAAGAGCCTGTTTGAGCCTGTCGAAGTAGAAGTCGAGCAGCGCGCTCTCCTGGCGTTCGCTCTCATTCTCATCCAGGCAGCTACTGATGAAGTACGCCACGTCCTTCATGCCGCAGCCGCCGCCGATGTACTGGAAGTCGACCGCCGCGACCGCACGTCCGTCGTTAGAGAAACAGAAGTTTGCGAGCTTCGCGTCGCCGTGGACGAAGGTAAGAAACGCGCTGGCGTTCAGCGCTCGGTCGATCTCGGCGGCGCAGTCCTTTAGCCGTCCATCCTCGAGCACTGCCAATTCTTCGGGGCGGGTGGCCAGGTGCCAATACGTTCCCACCTCCCACAGCCCCGTTGGCGTTGTGCCCATGTACGTGGCGTGAAAGTTCGCCAGCCAGGATAGGCAGGCATGGATCTCCACGGTGGTCACACGACTCTTTCGAGATGCAAAACCGGCGGGGTTCAGATCTTCCAGAGCGATGAACACTTCGTCGCCCTCGCTGCTCGCGGCCAAACACGTGGGCACCCGACTGGCGGATGTGCACCGCGCCGCATGCTGCTTGTACCAGTGGGTCTCCACCTGGTAGGAGCGAACCTTGCGCTGATGGGAAATGTCCGAGTTCCATCCTCGCGGGTGGTTGGCTTCGCTCGGCCAGCAAACGTGTTTGACGATGACACTGGCCACGCCAGCGCCTTTGAGGCGACAGCGAAGCAACTGACCATAGCCGCCCCACAGGGTTTGCACGACGTCGATCCCTGCCAACTCTCGCCCATCGGTGACGTTGCCCAGGAATGTGGCGAGGGCGGGTGAGAGCTGTTTGATCAGTTCGTCTGACATAGCGGCCGAATGCATGGGCGAGTGAGTCGCCGGTCAATCTAACAAGCTCAGGCTCACGAAGCGAGGCGTCGAGCTACCGGGTGTAGACTTGCCCCTATGAGTGAGGACAAGGCCGCGGAGCCGGCCGCCAAACGGGACGCGGTCCACTTCTACGTGTTCGCGGACTCGGACCTGACCGAGGGTGACGAGCACGATCAGAAGTTGCTCGATGACAAACTTACGGCCGCGTTCCTCATGCTGCGCCGGCGCTATCAATCCGACCAGGTGACCGTGAGCTTCTTCGACGGTAGCGGTGTTAACGACTACTTCGACTTGTATTTGCCAGGCTTCGCCGTGTCCACCCGTTCGCTCACCGACGATGCCGAGGCGTTTCACGGCAGACAGCAGGCCAAGCCGCGCTGGTGGCAAGTCTCCGAGCGCAAACAGCGGAGCGAAGACGAGGACGAGCGCGAGTTCGTGGTGGTCAAGTCGGGATTCCTGTCGTCGTGGGCTGAGCACGCGCGCATCTACGATCTCGCCCGGGACTTGATGCGCGACGTGAGGCAAGGCGGCCTCGACGGCGGCGAGGCGTTCGTTCAAGCGCGCAAACAGGAACTGCGCAAGACCTCCGTGGCCAGCACCGGTAAGAAGGTGCTCAACTCCGGCTTGCTCAAGAAGCCGTAGAGCGAAGCTCGCTAGTAATTGGCGTCCCAGTACCAGTCGACGTTGACCAGGTAGGTCATCATGTGCACGTTGGCACCGAGCAACCTGTGAAACGACGCTTCAACGTCGACGCCCACGCGGACGTGGTTTTTCTTCGCGAAGTAGTACAGGCCTCCACCAAACTCGTGGGCGACGGGATGCGGGCCGGCCAGGACCTCATCGCTGAGTTGGTACGAGTAACGATAGTGCGCCCGCAAGCCGACGGGGACCGGCTTGCCACCGAACCAGTACAGGTACCGGCCAAGTCGCGTGCTAACCGCGATTCCCGCGTCGATGAAAGAGTCGGTTACACTTTTGTCCTGGGATTGTCCCACGCGCACGAATGCGGTCGTCGGGACCGCTTGCCGAAGGTCCCCTAAGGCCAATCCGAGGGAGTACGAGAACACTTGCCTGTCGCTGAGCGCGACGCCGGCAAGCCGGTGGCCCAGTTGCGGCCCGTCATGCCAGCCGGCGTCAGCCAGCAGAGCCCAGCCGAGAAACTTGTTGAAGAGTGGAGAAAGTACTTTCGTGAACCCAAACTTCAACGAGTAGCCGAATGTGACGTCCGCAGGGCTGCTGTCCCCGGTCACCTTTGACGCCGTCAGTTTGCTGCGCATCGCCAGGTTGTTGGCCAGCCGACGCACCAACCGCACCCGGGAACTCACACCGGACATAGATCCGACACGTAGCCCCTGGCCGTGGTTGAACGCTTTGAGGTCGGTGTAGGCAACGCTGGCACCGGCGCGATCGAATGCGTCAACACTCGGCACGTGCTCTGCGTCGATCCAGCGAGGTCGTCCCCATAAACACAGGGGCAGGATGCATGCTCCGCCTTTCGGGGTGCATATTCCGCATCCATAGTTGCAGCACGTTGTGCCCTTACCACAATCGTTGGGGCCGCATCGCTCGGCCAGTGCGGGCGACGGCGCGTGCCAGGTGAACAACGCAAGTGCGGTGAAGATGCTCGTTAGAAAGCGGCGCGTCACGGCGCGTTACTTAGCACAGATCAGTGAGATGACGACCTCGGTGGTTCATGGGAACTCCCTGTTTCCAAAGCTCGTTCAATCGGTCACACTTCCGCCGTGCTTCGACAGTACTCAATGGCCGGCCTATATCGGCTCCTGTTGTTGGTGCTTGTACCATTGGCTGGTTGCAACGACGTAACTCTCCACGGCCGGGTGTTATTGCCGGACGGTTCTCCGGCGGTGGGCGTTACCGTCTACGCAAGCGGCGCGCTCGTGGTCGCAACCGACGACGACGGTCACTACTTCGTTGACCTCGATCCGACGGACGAACAACTGGAAGGGCGACGGCTCCACGTCACCACTTTGCACGACACGTACGGTGGCGCGCGTTTCACGCTCGAGTCTGACTTGCTAATTCCCTCAGGCGAGTTTTCCCTGCCAGAGCTACGGTTCTGGGACTCGCAAGTGCAGGTAGCCGGTGACGGAACGACCACGTCATGGGCGCCGATCAGCGAAGGCGCGGTATACGGCTTAGGCTTGGCGGTCGAGTATGGTTCGCGATTCAATCCCGCTATTCTGGCGGACGCGGGAACGGCTCTGTCGATCACCGTGGATCTTCGAGAGACACAAGACCTGTACCCCGCCGACTCGATCTTGGTCGCCGAATCGCCGTCCCAATCACCGTTGGTCTTGCAGGTGGAGCATGCATCAACTGTGTTCCCGGCAAATCGGGTCGAGCCTGTGCCTCAGTCCAGGGACAAGTTGTGTTCGTTCTCGATCGAGCCATGTCACGCTGAGGTGCCGGGCTGCGACCCGTTCGTGCAGTTCTACCAGTGCACATTCACAGATGGCCGTGCGTTCGCCGTGGACTACTGGGATACCAGCGGAACCATCGATATGGGGTCGGTCGTGAACATCGATGCGATTTCGTTTACTCAGTTTCAATCTAAATCAGGTCCTCCGCCCGACGAGACTCTGATACTTCACGTCGAGGTATCCGATGATCTTGCTAACTGGTCGGCTCTGGGCTCGAAAGAGATTGTGGCGAGTCGCGGCATTCTGCGGAACGCGGTGCTTTCGTTGCCCACGGTCGTGGCGGCGCGTTACGTGCGCTGGATGTATGATGATGAGACCACTTACGATGCACTCATCGGTGAAGTCGGTGTGTGGACCGTGCCGGCGTCGCCTTAAGGCGTCACTGCCTCGGCCAACACCTGCGTCAAGCTGTCCACCCGTTTCTGCTTCTTGAGTTTTCTGATCCACCGGGCCAGGTCCGGGTCGTCGATGTGGGCCAGGGTTTCTTTGAGTTTTGAAATGACCTGCGTGTCGCCGTGGAAGATGCCGGTGAAACGCTCTAGCAGGAGTGCCAGGTGGGCTGCGATCTCGCGTTTGCGTTCATCGCCGGACGGGCGGTCCGGTGCGGTGCCGCGGATGCGGCTGAACAGCTTCGGATCTGATACCGCGCCGCGACCGAGCATCAAACCCGGTGCGCCGGTCTGGGCCAGCACTCTGGTGGCATCTGCGCTGTCGCGGATATCGCCGTTGGCGATGACGGGGAGCGACGTGGTCTCGACGATCTCCAGAGTCAGTTCATGGTTTGCGTCGCCCTTGTACTTCTGCGCCACCGTACGTGAATGCACCACGAGGAAATCGATGCCGGCGTTCTCGAACGCCGAGAGCACCTGGAAGATCTGTCGCTCGTCGTCGAGCCCCGTGCGCGTCTTTACCGACAAGGAGCCCGGTACTAGCTTGCGTAGTTCCGTGAGCATTGGTTCGACGGTCTCTGGACTGCGAAACATGCCGCCACCTGCCAGCACCGAGGTCATTCGGCCAAACGGACAGCCCATGTTCACGTTGATGTGCTCTACGCCGCGCGCGACCAGGTCCTTCGTGGCCTGAACCACGCCCTCGTCGGCGCTGCCGATGACTTGCACCACCAGTGGAATACCGGGCACCAGGGACGTTGCTTCGATGAAGTCACTGTTGGCGATGAGGACCTTCGCGTTTGGCCGCACACGAACGAACTCCGTAAACAGGACGTCGGGCCGGACGGTTTCACCGAAGACCGCGCGCAACGCTCTGTTGGTCAGCCCCTGCATAGGCGCCAGCATCAGCGGCTGCTCTTGTGTCCACGGAACTGGCACTGTCGTCTACTTGGTATTGGCGGGGCGAATGCCCGCGTGGGACAGAAACTCGAAGCCCGGGTGAACCGCGCGCCCAGTGACCGCGTCGACGACGCCCGTGACGTGCTTGCTCATCACCAGCAAGGTAGCGGGAGAGCCCGCTGGCGGGTAGGCCAGGGGAATCATGTCTAGCGACTCGGCGATGGCGACCTCGAGTTTCTTGTATAGCTCGAGCCTCGCGCGGCGATCCATCTCCCGCTCTATCTTGTCCGCGAGCTTGCGCAGTCGCGGGCGCGTCTTGCCGGCGCTGCGCGCGATAGCCAGAAAGCCAACGCCATACGGGTACGGTTCGGTTCCGGTGACGTGCCAGCCGAAGCTGGCGATGAGCCCCTGCACCGGGCCTTTGTCGGCCATGCGCGCTAGCTCTGCTGGCATCACCGGCTCGAACCTCACCCTGATTCCGAGGGCAGCGAGTTGGGTCGCCAGGCGTTTGCCGATTGCTTGTTCCTTGTACTTGCCGGCGAGCAAGATCGGCAACAGGCCCTTGCCCTTGGGGTATCCGGCTTTCGCGAGTAAGGCTTGGGCTCGTACGGCGTCGTACTGGAACCCGTTCCAAACGGCGCTCCGGCCCACGAGCTCAGGTGAGAACGGTCGGGAAAGTGGTTGCAGTCCACGCTTGTCGCCGGCGACCAGAGCAGCGCGATCGATGCCAACAGCGATAGCCCTGGCGACGTTCTCGTTGTGCAGCGGGCCCGGCTTCCTTACGTATCGGATGATCGCGAGCACCTGGGTGTAGTTGTTGTTCGTTAGTGCGCCGACGACCGCTGGTACGGCGGCGTAGCGCTTGCTCAGCTTCGGCTGCAGCGGCTGGGTCTCATCGATGACGCCGGCCGATCGTCCGGGCGCGATCATGATCAGGTCGAGGTGTTTCTGGCGTAGGCGCGTGATCGCTTCTTGAGGTGATGGAACCAGCGTGAACGATATCGCCCCGACGCCTGGCTTGCGACCGCGTCCACTCCAGTGCTTGGGGTTGCGCTCGATGACCAGGTGCGAGTGGTCCACCGGTTTGCTGAACCGAAATAGGCCGGTGCCGACCGGTTGTTTCATGTTGGAGACGCCGTCCAGTTTGCACGACGCCAGTTCGCCGGGCACCAGGCGAACGATCGACAGCCACATGCCGATGAATGGCGAAGCGTGGTCGAGGCGCAGTACGACCCGGTCGTTCTTGACCTGTATACCGCTGATGGTGGTGGCCTTCTTTGCGCGGAAGGCTTTGATGCCGACGATGGGCAACTGGAAGCTTTCCTTTCGAACCGACAACTCGAGGGAGAAGATGACGTCGGCGGCAGAGACCAGCTTGCCTTTGCCGTTGGCAAAGCAAGGGTGATCGTGGAAGCGCAACCCGGGTTGAAGTTGCAGCGTGACGTTCCGGCCGCCCTCAGACTGAGGCCATGCTTTGAGCGGTCCTGGGAGCGGTCGTCCATCTGGCGCCAACGTGACCAGGCGCTCGATGACGTGGTCCAGCATCAGCTCAGCCGGCGTGCCGACCACCGCGTACGGATCGAAGGGACCGGGCGCGTTCTGAATGCCAATGCGCAGGACACTCCGTTTTCCTGGGGCGCTGGAGCCCGCGTCCGGATTCTTGTCGGGCTTGTTAGCGGTGGCGTTTGTTGGCTTGTCGCCAGAGCCACCACCTGAGCGATTGCCGATCATGAACAAGCCGAGCGCTGCGACTCCCAGCGCCGCCACGGCGATGAGCCACACGGTTCCGTTGCCCTTCTTTGGGGGCTTCGTCGCGTCGCTGTGCAGGGTCGGTCCAGTCGCGTCGCTGTGCAGCGTCGGTCCAGTCGCGTCGCTGTGCAGCGTTTGCGCGGTCGCGTCGCTGTGTAGCGTCGGGTCGTTGGCAATATCCTGGCGGCGCTTCTTTTTGCCGGGAGCCTTTGGCCGGTCGACCAAGGTCGGCAGTTCCGCGCTGGGCAGGGCCTGTCGTAACCGTTCGCGAACCTGGGCGCAGCTGGCCGGGCGATCCGCGGGGTCTTTTTCCAGCAGCGAATGAACCAGCTGGCACAGGGCGGGCGGTAGCTCCGGGCGAGCCTTCGCCAGGGCCGGCGGTTTCTCGGTCAACACACACGACAACACCGCGGCGTACGTCGTGCCCTGAAACGGCGGCTTGCCGACGAGTGCGCAGTACAGAATGCCACCGACCGCGTATAGATCGATCGTGTCGTCGTGGTTCTTGGTGCCTCGTGCCTGCTCGGGCGACATGTACGCCGGAGTGCCGAGCAACTCGCCGGTGGTCGACATGTCGACGGCTTCGGTTTCGCGCAGCTTGGACAAACCGAAATCGAGGATCTTGGGTTGCTCCAGGTCGTTGTCGACCAAGAATACGTTGTCGGGTTTGAGGTCCCTGTGAAGGATGTCCGCTTCGTGGGCCGCGCCCAGTGCAGCCAGGATTCCATCGGCCAGCTTTGCGATCGCTGCGACGTCGTCGATCCGTCCGCGATCGATTCGTTCGCCCAGGGTCTCGCCTTCCAGGTGCTCCATGACAATGAACGGAGCGCCTTCTTCGGTCTCGGTCAGGTCGAAGATCTCAACAATGCCTGGGTGCTTGATCGCCGCGGCGGTCTTGGCTTCCTGGCGAAAACGAGCTAGCAATCGTTCGTCGTCCGCACTGCCGGGGCGAAGCACTTTGATCGCTACCGGCGCGTCGATGCTGGTGTTAGTCGCCAGGTACACGGCTCCCATGCCACCGCGGCCGAGCAGCGCCTCCACCCGGTACTTTCCGGCCAGTAGATGGCCGGGCTCGAACACCGCTTCCCGTGCCGTCATCCCCACCGACGACTGTAACGCAAAACGAACCAATGCGGCCACGTTGGCCCCGGTTCTCCGTGTTATGACCCATGTATGCGTTTCTTAGTGGCGGGGGTGGTCGTCGCGTTTCTACTTGGCTGCGGCGGCAGTGGAACGCGCACAGTCAAGCAGCCGGACCGCGGCACCCAGCTAGCGACTGTGGATCGAGCGGCGCAGATGTTCGTTGGTGTTGGCAAAGTGATCATGGCGGCCGGGCAAGATTGCGATGCCATGGCGAAGAACGTTGTTGCTTGGATCACTGCGCACGCGGCCGAGCGTGCCAGAGTCAACGCGACCCTGGCAAAGGTCACCAGCGATGCACTCAAGCGACGCTATCGGGACCACCTGAACACGCGACTCGATGTGGTCATAGGGATGAAGGCCGGGGTGGAGGGCTGTCAGGCGCACTCTGGATTCGCCGCCGCATGGGCGAGGTTGGACCGATGATTCGCGTGACGGTTTCAGTCGTCGTCGCATTGTTGCTCGCTGCGTCGCCGAGTGTGTACGCGCAGCCATCGCCCGGGACGCCATCACCGGGTTCGCCACCGTCCGCAGAGATGCGACGGGGGCAGATGCTCTACGCCAACGGCAGTTATCACGCGGCGTCTATCGAGCTGCACAAAGTCATCACCAAGATGACCGCCGATTCTGTAGCGAACCGGCAGCGTGCCGAGTTCTTCATGGCCAAGGCGATGTTCAAGCTCAAGTTGTACGCGGCGTCTCTGGCGTACTTTGATCGCGTGGTCACTTTGGGCGTCAACCATCGGTTTCATGGCGCGACCCTCAAATGGCTGGGCGCCCTCGCAGGTGTCCTGCCGGAAGCGTCGGGCATCCTCGACAAGATCGCTAAGTACGATGTGAAGCAGGTCGACGAGCCTGGAAATGCGCTAGTTCGCGACGAGTTGGTGTTCGCCATGGCCCGCCAGCTGTACCGCACGAACAAGTTCAAAGAGGCTGTTGTCATGTTCGGCCGCGTGAAGCGGACGAGCCCGCTGTTTCTACGAGCAAAGTTCTTCACGGGGATCATTGGCGTGCGCCGCTATCAGGCACGTCCGGCGCTTGTCGCGTTCAAGGAACTGCTGGCGATCGCGCGCAAGCCGGTGGTTCGTTACCCCAAGGGGGATCTCAAACGGTTCGAGAATCTGGCCCTCCTCCAGATTGCGCGTTTGTTCTACTCCACGCAACAGTTCGACCTGGCGTTGAAGTACTACGGCCTCGTGCCGAAGTCTGCGCCGGGATGGGCGGCGTCTCGACGGGAAGTCGCGTGGGCGTACAGCATGAAGAACGAGCAATCTAAGGCTCTCGCGGCGGCTCATCTGGCGACAGCTCCGTTTCTCGGCCGTGATCTCGACCCTGAGGCACGTGTACTCGCGGCGGTCATCTACTACCGAAAGTGTTTGTTCGGCCGCGCGTTGCGAGCGGTCGACCGGTTTCACGCCAAGTATCGGCCGCTGCGCAACCAGCTCAAGCAGCTCATCCGCAAGATCACTGACAATAGTGATTTCTATGCCTACGCTGCCAAGCTCGTCGCGAACAAGGGCCGAGTTGTCACGGACCTCCAGCGCCTGACCAACGAGGCGTTTGCGTATCCGTTCGTGGCCAGGGCGGTGCGTTGGCTGGACGAGCTGGACAAGGAGTTGCGCGCGTTCGGCAACACAGACAAGGCCTGGCAGAACAGTGCGGTCGGTTCCAGCGTGTTGCAAGAGCTCACGTTGCATCAGTCACTGGCGAAAAACGACGCTGGAAAATTGCTCCGCGATCGACTCCGGCGTACGTACGCGGAGTTTCGCGAGTACGTCAGAGACGGCATCAAGGTGAAGTACGAAGCACACGAGGCCAAGACCAAGCCGGAGCGGGCCGCGTTTGTGGGCAAGCGCCACGCCCGTCGTGAGGGTTCCGATGCGCCAAGCGTGATCCCAGGTGATCACCCGATGTGGAAGGTTGCCGGAGGCTTTGGCAAGGGCGCAAGCGGCGACTTCCGTTTCGTTGTTCGTTCGGCGTGTCGAGTGAAAGGCGCGCGCACGAAGACCGCTGGCACGAGCACCGCTGTCACGAAGCCAGCTCCGAAGAAGCCCAAGGTGAAGAGCTACGACGAGTGGGCCAATGATGAAATCGACGGAGATCTCGTAAACCCCGATGGTGTGACCACGGACTTTCGCCGCAGTATTGCGTACCAGACCCGCTTGATCCGCCTACGCCGTCATTTCATCGTCGAGATGCTCATGGCCGCTGAGCGGCTCAACTAGGGCAACGCGCAAGTACACACAACAGCTGGCGCCTAGCGAGGGTCTTCCCAGATTTCTTCGTCGTCCTCGGTTTCCCAATCGGCCGCATCTAGATCGACGAGCCCGTTGAGGAACGCTTCGAGGGAATCGGCGAGTTGGAACACACCGTCGCGATAGCCATTGCCATCACTGCTCCACGATTCTTCTTCGAACCAACCGACGCTGCCGTCGTCGTTGCGGATGACGATGTACTTGCCCTGGTCGCAGTGAAACACCGGCAGGAATTGTTTGGCCGCCTCCCAATCACCGTCCGGGCCAACAACGGCGTCGTCCAGATGGTCCATCGTGTGGGCGAGCCATGAAGGCAGCGTCACGCGCAACCTGAACGACCCGGGCTCCATGCCGGGCAACTCTGTCCCGGGTGGAAGGCACCTGCCGTCGAAGCCCCACGCTTCGGCCGACGAGAAAAACTCTCGCAGTCTTGAGTGCGCGGCGACCCCATAGTCAGCCTCGTGGGTGTCGCATGCGGCCAATGCCGCGTTCTGCTTGGCGTCGTTGTCCATGGGCCGATGATATCGGACAGCTCACTCGAGAGGACCGCCGGGCCGTTGGAACCGGAGCGACAAACTTGACGGCAGCACTGCTCACATGTTCAGGTGTTTGTATGGCCAACGATCAGAACCCCAATTGCATCGATACCCCCGTTAACCAGGTCCTGGAGTTGTTCAGCGGTGACTTGGCCAAAGTCAGCTTCCCGGGAGTCGATGCCAGTGTTCTCAACACGACCGCCGAGCAGGTCCGCAGCAAAGCCGCCGAGGTTGAACGGTTGCGCATCGCCCTGAGCGACGCCCGCGATGCCTTGCAGCAAGAGCAAAGCGCCCTGCGGGATCAAGCACGCCAGGCCCATGCGTACGCGCGAGTGTTTGCGACCGGGAACGTCAAACTAAACGAACAGCTCGACGCCATCGTCTTCGACGTGCCCAAAGCGCGTGCGCCCAGGAAACCTCGTGTCCGCAAGCCAAAGATCACCGCGCCGCAACTCGTGCTTGATAGTGAGTCGCCGAAGTTGGTGGTGGGAACGGCTACGTAGCAGCGTTCGTGCTTGCGGCGCCCCCACCGGCGGTTACCATGAACACATGAAAGTTCTCGCATTGTCCGTGGTCGCCGTATTCGCCGCGTTATCGTGTCTCGATCTTGCCAACGCGAATGCGTCCTACTTTGCGCACTGTCAGGGAACGATCGCGATAAAGAAGATCCACAAACGCAGCAAGGGTAAGTTCCCTCGGGTCAAGGTGACCTTCGTACTGGTGAAGATTCTGTCGACGCGCGGGCACTCCAGGACTGCGTGCAACAAGTTCCTCAAGAAGAACGAGACTCGCTGGTTCAGTGTGCCGAAGGGACTGAAGGGCAAAGTGCGGGTGGGCGCCAAACTGCGAGCGCGCTACTCGGAGATGGACGGCATGACACCCACCGGTGTGCACTCCTCCAACAACTGGTCACTGATGCGTCCCAAGCCTGCGAAGCCCCCGAAGCCCCCGAAGCCCCCGAAAGGGTAGCTGGCTCGGGATCCAGCCACGCACCGCTTTGGTCCGCTGGCTCGTCGGCGCATACTAGGGCCATGACTAGATCGTCTGCCGCCCGCTCGCTGTTCGTCGTGGTCACTGCTGTCGCGCTGGCGATGGGGTGCTCGTCCGACAAGAAGGACGATTCCAAGAAGACGAACAAGACGAACAAGACCAACAAGACTCCGGGGAAGACGAAGACGCCGCCGAAGACGAAGGCCGGCGGTTCGAGTTGTTCGATGATCACGAGCACACCGGCCGACGGCAGCGCGAAGGTGGAGCACGTCGCGGGCAAGGACGACATGAGCCTGGACGTCAAGGACGGCTCGGTTTCGTTGCGTACCGGGTCTGTCGGCAGCGGTTCGAATCTGCGCATCCAGCTGCGCGGTAGCTACACCGAGACTGAGTTCAGCGGCCGGAAAATGTGCATTGCGTTCTCGCGGCTGACCTTCGTGTTGCCCCGGTCCAAGCCGGTGGTGAACAAGGAGGTTGCCTACAAGTTCGAGGGCGCCGTCAAAGATTTCGCCCGTCGCGGGGTGGCGGCGATCTACGTCGACATCAATGAGAAAAAGAAAGTGGCCGGCGCGTCCAAGACCATTGAGTACATGGGGGCGACAGGTACGTTCAAGTTCACGAAGTTGAACGAGGCCAAGGGCAAAGAACATACGCACACGCTGTCGTTCTCGGTGGTGTTTCACAAAGTGAAAGACGACAAGCTGGACGCTGCGGTGCAAACGAAGTTGAGCGGGGAGTTCAGCTTCACGACAATGTCTCCGCTGTAGCGCGCACGAAACCTCAATCTGCTGGTTTCGGACCGGGCTTGACGTCGGGCTGGCGCCGTCCTACAGAAGGGGCAGCGCATGATCCCCTTCGACAATACCTATGCTCGCCTACCCGACGCCTTCTACGCTCGTTTGGAGCCGACCCCGGTCGCCGCCCCGCGATTGCTTCGCTGCAATCAGGCCCTGGCGCGGGAGCTGAACATCGACGTCGATTGGCTGGCCAGTCCCGAAGGTGTCGCGGTTCTCGGCGGCAATCGTGTCCCTGGCGGGGCTGAGCCCCTTGCCCAGGCATATGCAGGGCACCAATTCGGGTCGTTCAATCCGCAACTCGGCGATGGCCGCGCGCTGCTTCTGGGTGAGGTGGTCGACGCCAAAGGTCGACGGCGGGATGTACAACTCAAGGGTTCGGGGCCAACTCCGTTCTCTCGCCGCGGCGACGGACGAGCCGCGCTGGGACCCGTATTGCGCGAGTACCTGGTGTCGGAGGCGATGCACGCCCTCGGTGTTCCGACCACCCGCGCGTTGGCCGCGGTTGCCACCGGCGAGCCGGTGTATCGGGAGAGCTCACTGCCAGGCGCGATCCTCACCCGCATCGCGACGAGCCACGTGCGCATCGGCACCTTCCAGTTCTTTGCGGCACGGCAGGACGGCGCGTCGTTGCAGGCGCTGGTCGACCATGTCATCGGCCGGCTGTACCCACACGCGGCCGAAGCGGACAATCCGGCGCTGGCTCTACTGACGGCGGTCATGGCGCGTCAGGCTGAGCTTGTCGCGCGCTGGCTCGGCGTTGGCTTCATTCACGGCGTGATGAACACCGACAACACATCGGTATCCGGTGAAACCATCGACTACGGTCCGTGCGCCTTCATGGATGTCTTCAGCCGCGCGACCGTCTACAGTTCGATCGATCGCGGGGGTCGCTACGCGTACAGCGCACAGGCCAAGATCATCGGCTGGAATCTGACAAGGTTCGCCGAGACGTTGATTCAAGTGATCGACCCGGACGTGGACACCGCGGTAAAAATCGCGACCCAGACCCTGGAACCTTTCGGCGAGGTGATGGAGCACGCATGGCTGGGCGTCATGCGAGCGAAGCTGGGCTTCACGACCGAGCGCGCCGGAGATGGCGAACTGATCATGGGCTTGCTCCATCTCATGGAGACCGGGGAAGCTGACTTTACGAACACGTTCCGCGCCCTGTGTGACGCAGCCGCCGATGCCAGCGGCGACAACGACGTGCGCGCTCAGCTGACCGGCCCGGAGGGTTATGACGGATGGGCGCCGCGTTGGCGCGAGCGATTGGCGGCTGAGCCAGACGTGTCTGCTGAGCAACGACGCGAGGCGATGCGGCAGGTAAACCCGGCGTTCATCCCACGCAATCACCGGGTTGAGGAAGTACTCGAGGCGGCGATGCAAAACGACGACCTCGGTCCCTTCGACCAGCTGCACGAACTTCTGGCTCGTCCTTACGACGATCAGCCAGACCATGAAGACTACAAACTTCCTCCCGAGCCTCACGAAGTAGTCCGCGCTACGTTCTGCGGAACGTAGCCCGCCACGGCCCTACACGCCACGACCTGTCCTACCCGAGGGCGATTGGCGTTGCGGGTATGATGAGCGCATCAACCCGGACGCTCCAGAGCCTCGCCAGTCGGATCATCGGCGCGATGGCGTGCCGTCGATCGACGGCAATCAACGATTCGACTTCGTCCGCAAGCTAGGCGCCGGAGGGATGGGGATCGTCGTCGAGGTGATCGACCGCGAGCGCAATTTGCGCATGGCGCTCAAGGGACTACACCGCCTCGAGCCCGACATCCTTCTGCGTTTCAAGAACGAGTTTCGAGCGCTGCGCGACGTCCAGCATCGCAATCTCGTCCGTCTCGGTGAGCTATTCGAACATGAAGGCGCCTGGTTCTTCACCATGGAGCTGCTCGACGGGACCGACTTCATGTCTTACGTGCGCGGTGACCTGGTGATCGTGCCGACCGGTTCGGATGCGGACATCGCAACTCGGACAATACGTTCGAGCCAACCGCCTGAACTGGAAACGGCGCAGGACACGGTCGATATCAGTGAGGTGGAGCGGCCGGCGTATGCCGAGTCCGGGTACCGGCCTGCGACGCCGCGTGAGGATATGCCGTTCGATGAGTTGCGTTTGCGCGGGGCGCTCAGCCAACTCGTCACCGGGCTGCGCGCGCTGCACGCGGCCGGTAAGGTTCATCGGGACGTCAAACCATCCAACGTGATGGTCGAGCCAGACGGTCGGGTCGTTGTCGTCGACTTCGGCGTCGTCGCAGAGGTGCAGCACAGCGAACGACACGTCGTAGGCACAGCCGCATATATGGCGCCGGAGCAAGGCGACTCGTCAGCGGTCATCACTCCGGCGGCCGATTGGTATGCCCTGGGCTGCGTACTGTTTCAAGCTCTGACCGGAAGCTTGCCGTTCGCTCGAGGTGCGTCCGCATTTCTGCTGGCCCAGAAGAAGAACCAGGCCGCGCCGTCGCCCCATGAGTTCGTCGCCGGGCTGCCCGACGACCTCGCTGCGCTCTGTGAAGATTTGTTGGAGAGAGACCCGGACCAGCGACCAAACGGTGCTGCGATTCTTCGTCGTCTCGGCGTCGCGTCAGATGTCGAGACGGAAGTACGCAGCGAGGTGCCTTTCGTCGGCAGGCAGGTCGAGCTCGATGCGCTGTGGAGCTCTTACCGTGGACCGGATAGTGGAGAAGCGTCAGCCATCATCATCGAGGGGCCATCTGGGGTTGGCAAGAGCGCTCTCGTGGACGAGTTCCTGCGCCAACTGCGCTTGCGCGAATCTCATGTGGTCGTGTTGTCGGGGAGGTGTCACGAGCGCGAGGCCGTTCCCTACAAAGCGTTCGACGGGATCGTTGATGCCCTCGGCCGATGGCTCCAGCGAGTGAGTAAACAGCGGCTCCGAGAGCTGATGCCAGGCCGAATGGACTCGCTGTTCCGCGTGTTCCCGGCGTTGCGTGTGGTGGAACGTCGGCTCGGCGGAAGCCAGCGCATCGACACCTCGGTGTTGCTGGCCGGCGACGCACGGCAGCAAGCGTTCGAGACTCTACGCAACTTACTTACCCGGATCGGCAAGGCCAGACCATTGGTCCTGGTCACGGACGACGTGCACTGGGCGGACTCGGACAGCATCGCGTTGATGCGCAGTCTCGTGCGCGGACCGGATTCTCCATCGCTCATGTTCCTCGCCACAGCTCGCGATGAAGGCGGAGTTTTGTCCCAAGTCGTGGACGCACTCGGCAAGCAATTGGCGCGGATCGGGCTCCCCCCGTTGCCCGCTGACGAATCGGAGCAGCTGGCAAGGTCACTCCTCGCGCAACACGCGCCGTCGGCGCAGGTTGATCTCGCGGCTCTGGGCAAAGAGAGTCGCGGCCACCCGATGTTCATTCGTGAGCTCATCGCGCACACGGGGCGCACGGGGGAGAGGTCCGCGACCCTGGATGACGCACTATGGTCTCGATCCCGCGAGCTGGACGATGATGCGACCGCTTTGCTCGAGTTGGTCGCCGTCGGTGGTACGCCACTTCCCCAGGGAGTCATCGCCGACGCGGCGGGATTGTCTCCGGCGGTGTATGCCCGCGCGATCGCACTGTTGCGCGTGCGCCACCTGGTGAGGCAGCGTGGCGCTCGCCGGAGGGACACCATCGAGCCCTACCACGACCGGGTCCGCGAGGCTCTGTACGAGCGTCTCGACACGCAGCGATGCCAGACGCTGCATGGTCGCGTCGCCGACGCACTCGAGCGCGCCAAAGGTAGCTCAGATCTCATCGCCGACCATCTCGATAAAGCGGGGCAACCGGCCAGGGCAGCGGTTCACGCGCTGGCCGCCGCCCGGTCGGCCATGGGTTCATTGGCCTTCGACCGCGCCGTGCGCAGGTATCAGCAGGTGCTGGACCTCGCCGAGAACGACGCGCATCCACGCGACGCTATTCTGGTGGAGTTGGGTGACGCCGCGGTGCACGCTGGCCGCGCTGAACAAGCCGCTGCCGCATTCAGCGAAGCCTCCGAAAACGGTGAACTGAGCGACAACGAGCGTCGGGAACTTCGGCGGCGCGCCGCGGAGCAATACCTCATGGGTGGGCAGCTCGAGCGCGGGTTGGTGGAGGCCCGGCGTCTGCTTGCCGAGGTCAACGTCGGTATGCCCAGAACGACGGTAGGCGTCGTCGCCCGATTGCTTTGGCATCAATGGCGTTTGGGCCGCAACCTTCACTGGAACAAACGCGACGAGACAGTCCTGCCTACACAGGAACTAACCCGCATCGACACCTACTGGTCGATGGGCGCGGGCCTTTCCATGGTCGACACGCCTCGGGGAGCGCTGTACTTCACCAGAGGAGCTCGCGAGTGTTTGCGCGTAGGCGATTCGTTTCGCATTGCACGCGCGTTGATGGGCGCATGTATCGCGGAACTGTCCGCCGGACGCGCCGTTCAGGCGCAGCGGATGATCGACCTGGCGTTCGAGGCGGCCAAGCAGCATGGCACCGATCTCGCCCTTGGCTATGCCTTGTTCGGTCGTGGCGCCAAGGAGTTCATGCTCGACAGCGATTGGACAGGCAGCCTGGCGACAGTTGAGCGTGCCGCCAAGATTTGGCAAGAGGCGGGCGGCGGCCGGGGCTGGGAATCAGACATGCTCGACCTGTTCAAGGCATGGGCGCTCAACGTCATGACGCGAATGGAAGAGGTGCGCGCCCACAAACGCGCGGTGATCGCCGCCGCACGCGATACCGGTAACCGTTTTCAGGAGGTGACTTTTCGGACCTTCCTGGCTCCAGTTCACCTATGCGATGGCGATCCAGACGCCGCGGCAGCCGACGTCGATGAGGCGATGGCCTTATGGATTCCCGAGTCGCAGGTGTTCGGTAACCAGGCGTACTTCGCTCTGCGCGCTCGTTCGTATCACGCGGTCTATACCAACGCCGAGGGTGACCCGGCACATGCGCTGCGCGGTGCGTGGGCACGCTTCAATCGTTCGTTGATGGGCCAGGTCGCTATCATTCGGCTGGAAGCGTATCAACTCAGAGCCATGCTTACGCTGGCCAGCGCTGCGGCCGCGAGCGCGCGGGGCGACTCGCGTGTCGCCGACGGTCACGTGCGGCGGGCGGCGAAACACGTAAAGCGCCTCCGCCGTACTTCGGCTCCTATCGGTTCAATCAACGGCGGGCTGTTGCAAGCTGGTATCGAGAATCTGCGTGGCAATGTCGAGGGCGCTGTCGCCTTGTTGCGCGTCGCTGTATCCGAGCATGCCGAACGAAGCATGATCTGCCACGGGGCGGCGGCGCAGTACCGTCTCGGCACCCTGCTTGGCGGCGACGAAGGCGCATCGTTGGTCGCTGCCGCTAACACCACGTTCACCGAACAGCGCCTGGTCGACCCACTCATCATGATTAGAACCCTCGCGCCGGGCTGGCCGGAAGACCTGACGGGCTAGCCCGGCAGCCACGGGCAGTCGCCGCTCATGTTGCCGAAGCCGCGTCCTGGCCTGCCGCAGCACTATGTAGCCGGTCCGTTTGGTACACGCGGCCTGTCCCGTGCGCACCTGTGGTCCACCTTGCGGTGCGCGATCTCGTTAACTTGCGAAGCTCGCGGCGTTGGCACGAGTTCTGCTCCTGCGGGTCCGCATGAGACCAACAACACGAACAGCGATGCGAGCCCCCCTCGCGATCGCGTTAGCCGCCGGAGCCGCATTCATGGGTGCGAGTTGCGGTGGAATTACCGATGACATCGGCAAGACCGACCAGGCGGTTACTGGTATCGAAGGTTCGATCGAGTACGGACTCGACGCACCCTGGCGCATGGAACCGCGAGGCACGGCCCCCAACTACACGTACGATGAGATTCCGATCCAGGTGTCCTTTTTCGACGAAGGCATGACGCCCCGCCAGCACCGCTATCAGAAGATCTGCTCGGTTGAGGTCGCACACATCAATGGCTCTGGCGATGTGATGAACGCAACCAGCTATCTGCCGAGTGACTTCACGCAAATTGAAACGACGCGGAAGGGGGCGCTCGCTTCTCTGTTCGCCGACAACACAACCTCAGTCGACCTGACCCGCGGCTACTGGGAACGCTATGGGCTGCCCCCGTGGCGCGGGTTCTGCCGTCCGAAAGATGGCGACTACTGCGCGACGACTTTCAACAAGATTTACGATTCGACTGAGTGGCACGGCCTGATCAAGCATCAGCCCGTCGCTCCGCCGGTTGGGGGCAATCAACTGTATCGCTTGCGCGCCTTCGTCGCCCCACGCGATCAGGGCTGCGACGACGGCTGGGCGATCATCCGGTTCGAGAACTGGGTAAACGTGCACTTCGCACGGGATCCGCTGCCACGCTTCGGTGACAACTGGCTCTATGGTGACCTGCATTACCACAGCCAGGGAACCGACAACGAAGGCGAGGTTGGCTACAACTACCGTGGCACGGTGCAGGCGATGAGCGCGATCGGTCTCGATTTCGCGTTCGCCACCGAGCACGCCTCGAACAGTCAGCAGATCGCAGATGTTCGACTGCAGTTCGATAGCGGGTATGGCCTTGACTGGACCGTCCAGGACGAAGGCTCGGTCGTGCAAGGTCTTCGCGATATGAACGCGACACGGTTCGCAGACCATACCGCGCTGCTCCAGCGCATCGCGACCAATGGCTTTGATCTGCCCTCTTTGCGTAATGGACTACGCCCTTGGATCTTTCTTGGCGGAGAACTCGACGTGCAGCCGGAACTCAGCAAAGTCCCGGCGGGGACGCCGGTTGGCGTCTGGAACTTCGTGCGTGCCGACGGTCGAAACTTCAACTTGCTCAAGCTGTGCGATTCCGATGTTCCAGACTGGCTCACGCCGGACTGCGAGCCCTGGAAACTCGTCACCGCTGCTGCCGACGGCGCGATCATGATCAGCGACCGCCAGGGAATCGATGACTACCCAGGATCGCGGCAGCACCTCGTCTACTTGCCCGAGGCGCCCAACCCCAATTCGTTCGTGCCGAGCAATACGTCCAAGTTCGGAGGAGGCACTCGTCGGCTCACTCACGTACACAACGGCCAAATGAGTTTGACCGACGAGGTAAAACTGAGAAAGGGCATCGTGTTCCTGGCGCACCCGTTATCGGGCGGCGGTGGCGGAAACGGTCCTGGCTCGATTCCGTGGACGAACCACTCGCTTAAGCAAGCCTTCTCGAGAAAGGTTGTGGCTGGGCTGCAGTTCTGGAACGAAAACGGGCGCCTCAAGAGCGAGCCTGATGAGCATGGCTATTCCATCACCGTGCTCAAGAACCCGTCGGACGAACTTGGCTTCGAGGATCGCCGGTTTCACCTTCGGCCGATGGCCGACGAGTACGATCTGTACAAGTGGCGCTTCGACGAACTCACCAACAACGCAGAGTCGCAGCTGCACAATGGCGGCATTGTCTGGGACAAGATGTTGCTCTGGGGGCTCGACCCAGTTCGGGCGGGGCAGCTCAGTTGGATCAACGACCCCGACAAGCCGCGCAAGGTGTTTGCCGCCGCGGGCTCGGACGCCCACGGCGACTTCAACTATCGGCGTGAAGGTAAAGCGATCGAGACAACTGGCATCAGCGACACAGCGCTCGGCAAGGTTCGGAATCTCGTGGACGTGGGAAGTCTCACCCAGGACTCCGCGGTCATGCAGACACGCACGCAAACTGCCATCGCCAATGGCCGTTTCAGCATGACCGATGGTCCCGCGATTCGTATCGCAATCGACAACAACGACAACAACGTGATCGATGCCGGCGACACGATGATGGGCGACGTTATGCACTTGCCCGCCGACCGCAAGCTGCGGGTGCTCGTGGAGTGGAAATCCACTGCCGAGTTCGGTCCGCCCGATGTTGTGGACCTTTACGTCGGAGCGTTCAAGTCAGGCCCGGTCGCTTGCAGCGATGACAACTGCCCGCGCGCAAGAACCTTTGCGCCGGTCAATCACGGGGTACGAACGTTGGATGATCGGCCTGGGATCCTGGTGGACCCAAGTCAGGATTCGAGTCAGCCGCGTCTGATGCAAGACGGCTACTTCCGCCCTGAGTACAGCGGCGCTCGGTTGCTCCGGTTCAACGTATCGAATCCAGTGGGTGAAGACGGCCAGATGTACTGGCGCTCGCAAGACCTGATGAGCGGCCGGGTCACCCGTGTGTTACCGATGGATAGTTTCTCCGTCGGCACGGGCGCCGCCGATCGCTTTTACGTGCGCGCGTTCATTCGCACTAAGTCAGTCGATATCAACTGTAACGTCGGCACCGCAGCGGCGCGGCGCAATCATGCGCTCCTCGGGAAGTGCCTCAGCCGCTACGGTATGAGCAATCCGGTGTGGGCGGTCAAACCCCAGGCCGGTCCGCCGTGGACTCAGAAGGCCGCGAGCTCCACCTATCACGATATTCGACACACCACGACCGACGACGAGGGCAACGTCTACATCGCCAGCCAGTTCACCGGCACAGTGACCATTGGTAACCGGTCATTGACCTCGGTTGGATCACAGGACGCCTATGTCGGTAAGTTCGACCGTACCGGCAACCTCGTTTGGCTTCGCCATATCTCCGGTTCCGGATCGACAAGCGCCGAGGGCTTGACCGTCGATAACAAAGGGCGCGTGGCTATCGTTGGTGACGTGAGCGGCACCATGACCATCGGCAATCACAATCACTACGGCAATGGCTACGACGGCTACGTCGCAACATTCCTGGCGGAGTCCGGGCATACTCTCTGGCTCAGCAACATCGGTGGCAGTACTAATCAGCACGGACGAGCGCTGGCCTATGCGCCGAACGGCACTTTGTACATTGCAGGCGAATACCAGGGTACGGTCGGTGCCGGTTGGTGGACGCAACCCAGCAACGGCGGGTTCGACTGTTTTCTTGCGGCGTTCGCCACAAGCGGATCCCTGAGTTGGGTGCGCAACGTCGGCGGTGGTACGGGTAACTGTCGCGCGACTGGTGTGGCGACCAACGCTCAGAACCAGGCGATCATGAGCGGACACTACGATGGACAAATCGTGGTGGACCGGTGGAGCAATTTCTCCGAGACCACCCACGTCGCCGGGTCAACGGCCGATGGATTCATCGCCGCGTTCGATAGCGACTTGCAGTACGCGTGGCACACGTTGTTGTCCACGCCGTCGAGTCGGTCGATTCCATATGGCATCGCCACCGATGCTCAGGGCCGGATCTACATCGCTGGGGCGTTCACAGGCTTGCTCTACATCGACGATGGCGAGTCGGCATCGCCGGTGGCAGTGGCCTACGCGGGCTCGAGCTATCAGGCCTACGTGCTGGAGTTGAACGACGACGGAACCTATGACACTAGCAATATCCGTGTGTACGGCGGAACCGGTCACGACTATGCCTATAGCATCGACGTGACCAAGGACGGGCGCTACTGCGTCGCCGGACGGTTCTACTCGTCCACCATGTACGTGGCTGGCGACACACTTAACAAGTACGGTGCGTTCAACGGTTTCGTACTTGGTTTCAACGCGGACAACTCGCTCGCGTTTACCGATGCGATTGCACGCTCCGGCGGAACGGCTAGCACGGGCGCGTGCTCAATCGCCGAAGACGGCACAGTCGCCGCGTCTAGCAAGTTCCACTACCGCGCGAGGATGGACGGCGACACGGACATCTACAGCACCGGCGGTGGCTGGGACGGCCTCGTTGGCGTCTATCGCTCCCACCTGGACTGACCTGCACCGTGTTCCGGCTGCGCCCCGCGTTCGTTTCAGACGACGCGGGGCGTGGTCGTTTCGGCTAGAAGCTGTCGTAGCCGAGCGACACGGCGATGTGCGTTACGGTCACGCCCGTGCCGGCGTCATCGACGAAGTACCACCGCGCGTCGAGCGCGACGTTGAGGCGGCGCGCCTTACCTGCCGATGTTTTCGCGAACGGGTAGTAGCCGACGCGAAGTTCGGCGAGGGGACCGCTCGGATTATTGAGCACGCCGTAGCCAGCACCGCCGGCTACGAACACACGCATTGGAAACATGTAATCGGCGACGAGCGCTGTGGCGAAATTGCCGGTAACGCCTGAGCTTCCGCCGACCGAGGCGGTGCCGAATGACAGGTGAGAGTGCACGTACACCGAGACGTTGCTTGTCACTCCCTTGCCGATACGCCAGTCCATACCGTAAAGCTGCCCAGAGATATCCGCTCCGCCCGCGGTGGTGCCAGACTCCTGGCCTGCCGATACGGAGAAACCGTTCCGAAAACCGATGGTCCCTTCTGCCGCTCCGGTATCGGCGCTTGCTTGTGACGCGGTACCAACAATCAATGCGAATCCAATAACTAGTCCAACCCTCACTCCACTCCCCCTTCGACATCCGGATACTTTTCCATCGCTGCGACGGCTTCCTGCATCAACGCCGTCATGCTTCGCGATGACGACGGCATGTCTTGCTCGTCCACGACACTGACCTCACCCTCATTGCCCTTTGCCTCGTCAGGTGGATCGATAGCATCGACCACCCCCCACGCCCCATTCGTGTTCATAGGTGCCTCCCTTTACCGATGAACAGAGCAAGCGACATGCCGAACAACGAACATGGGTAATGCACGGAAATGCCGAGTGTGCGTGACCGCAAGTTCACGTTTAAATTTCACGTGTGGCGGTATTTGGGCTTACTGCTGTGGGCGGAGGTAAGAGGGTTGCGCGGGTCCTCGCACTCTCGCCGATGGGACGGTGCGTGTCAGTTACGTGGTGGTGACGGGGTGATTGCCACACGTCCGCGATGCCAGTACTTGGGTTAAGCCCGGCCCCAGCGCACCGCGTAGGCGCCCCATGCGTAGCTGACGCCAGCGCTGGCCATCACAACTAGGTCACCACCGCGGAGTCGTCCCGAGTCCAGGCCAAGCTCGATGGACAGGATCGGGTCGAACTGGCCGATGTGTCCATAGTCCTCCAGGTAGAACGAGCGATCGGCGTCGAGGCCGAGCTCGGTTAGCACGGCGCTATGGGCGGAGCGCTTCATGTGCAGTAAGGCCAGGTAACCGATGTCGCCGGGGGTCGCTCCTGCAGCAGAGGCAGCGTCGCGGATCACGCGCATGAAATTCTTATGGCTGCGTTCCCCCAGCCGCGCCTTCATCCCGTCAACGTCGTGAACATCGAGCATGCACGCTTCGGTGGATGCGAGCTCCGGGGTGACCGGTTGTATGGTTCCGCCCGCCGCGCAGTTCACGTCGTCGGCGAAGTCACCATCTGAGACGATTGCACTGCCAACCAGCAGGTTGGCGTTGTGGCCGCGGCGCAGCACGATGGCGCCCCCTGCTGCGGCCAGCGAGTACATGAACGACACGCGCGGGTTGCGATAGTCGATCAGGTCCCCGTTGCGATAACCGCCCGCCAACAACACGGTGCGGATGCGCGGATCGGTTTGCATCAACGCTCGAGCGAATGTGAGTCCGGCGATGGTCGTGCAGCATCGCTGGGCGACATCAACAGCCCAGGCGTTGCGAGCCCCGATGAGCTGTTGGATTTTGATCCCCGACAACATCAGCGGTCGCTCTTTGTACTCTTCGCTGATGGAGATGATCACGTCGACCTCGAGCGGGTCGACGCCGCCGCGTTCGAGGGCGCGCTGGGCGGCTCGGGCTCCCATAGCGCAGGTGTGGTCATCGGGGCCCGGAACTGGTTTGCTCAGCACGCCGAACTTGTCCTCGATGATGTTCTTGGGGATGCCCGTCCGGTCGGCGAGCTCAGCACTCCCCATTCGCGACTCGGGGATATACGTCCCCGTGGACAGAATTCCGATGTCAGCTAGTTCATGGTTTTGGCCGATCATGTTGCACTGCAACATATGTAGGATGCCGATATTATGTCAAATGAAACCTTCAGAATTTTGCGGCGCAACAATGCAAGTCCACCGAATGTGAGGCTTTGCTGGCCCACCGAAACGCAAGAACCGCGACCAGCGCTAGGCGTGGCCGCGGTTTCGATGGACTCCCGAGGTGCTAGTTGACGATGGCCGGGCAGCTGCGCACGATGTTCAGCTGACCGCTGTCGCCAGAGCGCAGTTTGGTGCAGGCGCCGCCGTGGAACTCGATGCGGTTCGCGCTGGCGTCGTAGGTCCAACCGTCCTGGTGTGTGTCGTCCTCGAACACCTCCTCGTCGTCGAGGTAGACGATGAGTTCGAGGGCGTTCTCGGGGGGCGTCTCGAGATCGTAGGTGCAACCAAGCACGTCTGTCGCGATGGCGTCGAACGCGCCTGCCAGGGACGTGGCGTCGTCGGCCTGGTAGTAATCGTCGGCGCCGCCACTTGCTGTTCCACCGGCCACGGCCATTGCGTTGAGCGAGTCGGCATCAACGCCGTCACCAAAGCCTACGACGAAGGTGCGAATACTGATGGTCTTGTTGCGCAGGGCAGTGACCGCCGAGGTCGTATCGCCGCCGCAGCTTTCTTTGCCGTCAGTGAGCAGTAGAACGAAGTTGTCGCGACTCGCGTCTTCGAGGCTGGAGTAGGTTGCCAGGGAGTTGAGGGTAGCGGCGATGGGCGTTTTTCCGTCTGGGGAAACGGCAGCCATAGCCGACGTGATATCCGACGCGGTGCCGCTGCCGGTGTCGACCGAGACGACACCCGGGGTGCAGGAACTGCCGCCATCGCCCGAGTACAGGGCCAGGCCGAAGCGAATCGTGTCGCCGTATGTCGTGACCAGCTGGTCGACCGCGGCCACGGCGACTTCCCATTTGCTTTGACCGCCACCGGCGGAGTCATCCATCGAGCCGGAGCGGTCGAGCACGATGAGCACGTTGGGCGGTACTGCATCGGCCTCGAACTGCTCGCCGGCGCAGCCGCAATAGCCGTGAAAGCAGGAGTCGCTGCCGTAACAATCGGAATCGGAAGAACATGCGGAGCCAGTCGTGCTGCGCTCGCATTGCTTGGCTGCGTTGCACGTGGAGGCCGGACCACAGTCGTCGTGGCTTTCGCAATTGAGCGACTCGACGCACGTGCCGTTGGTGACGTCGCACGTGGTGCCAACGGTGCATTCGTCAGTGCTTTGACAGGACGTGACTTCGGGCCCTGCGTCGGCGTCAGCCGACTCGGGATCGGTGGGGCACGCGGTCAACGCGAGCAACATGGGCAGGACAAGAACGGATGGGTATTCGCTGAGCTTCATTATTCGGCCTCCTCGGTATGAGGCTCCGAATTGCAACGCTCGGACCAACTGCAACACCCTGATCTTGTGTATCGAAGACGCTCGCGGCGCTCCACGTACGGTACATCGGGTCGCTGTGTACGGTCGGAGACCGGCAGGTCGCCTGGGTGCGCTCAGCGCAGCTCGCGCCGGAACAGGACTTTGCCGGTCGGCGAAATGTGAAGCTCTTTGATAAAGAGCACGCCCACGTTATCCGACGTCGGCGGTGGGGGAGCTGGGCAAATTGTGTCCCGAGCGCGACCTCTGATAGCCTCGGCGGCTACATGAGCAACCACGTTCTTCAACGAGTCTTCATTGCCTTTGCTTTTGTCGTCGGTGTCGTGGCATTCGCCCGGCCGGCTTCGGCCGCGCCATGTGGTGGCAACAAACAACGCGCGTGCTGCGTTGGCGAGGCCCGCTTCGGTGCGTGCAAGCGCGGGCTCGTGCAGAAGGCCAAACGCAACGCGGGCAAGTGTCGAAACTCCATATTCCAGTCGAGCGGCATTTGCGTCAAACGCAAGAAGAAGCCGGCCCGGGTGGTCAAGCCGTGTGGCGGTACCAACCAGCGTGCGTGCTGCGTCGGCGAGGCGCGGTTCGGCGCGTGCAAGCGTGGGCTCAGGGAAAAGGCCAGGGCCAACTCGGGTTGGTGCAAGGGAGCCAGATTTCAATCGAGCGGTATTTGCGTCAAGCGTAAGAAGAAGCCAGTCAGGGTTGTGAAGCCATGCGGCGGCAAGAACCAGCGCGCGTGCTGCCTCGGTGAGGCACGGTTCGGGGCGTGCAAGCGTGGCCTGCGCCAGGTGCTCAGACGCAATGCGGGCTGGTGCAGAGGCAAACTCGTACAGTCCATGGGCGTGTGCGTTCCCCGCAAGACCTACGCGCCTTGCGGCGGGTTGGGCCAGCGAGCTTGCTGTGTAGGCGAGGGGAGAAACTGCCGACGTGGCCTGCGCGAAATCGCCGGTTGCAACGGCGCCTGTAATTGCCCCCTTGGCTTCTCTAACGGAATGTGCGCGAAGCGCCGGGGGCGCGTGGGCGAACCGTCGATTGGCTGGAAGCGAGCGCGGCGACCGAGCCGTGGACTACGAGGCTTCGCTGATCTGCATATGCACATGTTCGCGCACCTGGCCCATGGCGGAAAGGTACTCGCTGGACTTCCATCTCACCCGCGCGGGATGAAATCTGCTCTGGCGTCGTGCCGCGGCAAGCATGGCTTCCCCCATCTCATGGTCGCCAACAACGCCTCGACCATTGGCAACGGGACCAAGGACATGCACGCGCTCAAACCGCGCAACGTGGACTCGTGGGGCGGGGCCCCTCTGTTCAACGGTTGGCCGACGTGGCGCAGCACCATTCATCAACAGGTGTACTACCGCTGGCTCGAGCGCGCGTGGCGCGGCGGTCTACGTTTGATGGTCGAGCATGCGGTAAGCAACGAGGCGCTGTGCATCAGCACCAAGGGAGTCAACTGCAGCAACTCGATGATCGCGATCGAGAAACAGATCAAGGCGACCAAGGACATGGAGAGGTACATCGCCAGACGCGGTGGCTGGTTCAAGATCGTCAAGACTCCCGCCGAGGCGCGCGCTGCGATTCGAGCGGGCAAGCTAGCCGTGGTTCAGGGCATCGAGGTGGACAACCTGTTCAACTGCAAACTGAAGTCACGCTGCTCCAAGCGCTACATTCGCAAACAGATCAACAAGTACTGGGCCCTGGGCGTCCGTCACATGTTCCCGATTCACAACTTCGACAATCTGTTTGGCGGCCCGGCCACCTGGCAGGATGTCATCGAGGTCGGTAACAAAGCGGTGGAGGGCGCATGGTGGCGCACCCAGCAATGCCCCCGCGGGTATGGCTTCAAGCTTGGCAAAAAGAATTTCACCAAGTTCATCGCCCTGATGTTCGGCTTCAAGAAGATCGGCCGCATGCCCAAGCACCCTGGTAGTGCCAGCTGCAACGCCCGCGGACTGTCGAGCAAAGGTCGCTATCTGATCAACAAACTCATGGACGTCGGCATGATCATCGACATCGACCACATGTCCAACAAGTCGCTGAACGAAACGTTCGGGTTGGCCGCACGGCGCAGGCCGACATACCCGTTGGTGGCCAGCCACGTCCAGTTCTTCGATCTCAACCACAAGAGCATTCGCCACGAACGCATGCGTACTCGTGCCCAGCTCAAGAAAATCGCGGCCAACGGCGGAATGATCGGCGCCATGCTCAAAGACGACTTTCAGGACACGGACAACATCGGCAAGAAGCTTCAGGTGCGCCATGGCCGCTCGGTCAGGAACAACTGCCGGCACTCATCCAAGACCTGGGCGCAAATGCTGCAGTACGCTGTGGACATCATGAAGGCGCCGGTAGCCATGGGCAGTGACTTCAACGGAGTCGCCGGACATATCGGGCCCCGATTCGGCTCCGACGCCTGCGGCGGCAACAAGCGCGAGCAGGTCGCGCAACGCAACCGCCTGGGCTACCCGTTTACCATCCGGGGCTTTGGTTCGTTTTCCAAGCAGGTCAGCGGTTACCGTACCTTCGACTTCAACCACGACGGCCTTGCCCACGTCGGCCTGCTGCCGGATCTGGTCGCGGACGTCAAACGCGTTGGATTGCCCCAGCGCTACATCGACAGGCTCATGGGCTCTGCTGAGAAGTACATCCAAATGTGGGAGCGCGCGTTCCGCGTCAGGCAGGCGCGGCGGCGACGCAGGTAATCTCCGAAGATGGTCGCTGCATCCGGCGCGACCAGTCTCGAGTCCACCAAATAAAAAAAGGCCGGCGCATGGCCGGCCCTGGTCGAACACTTCTGTGGTGGGCGGGTTAGCCCGCGTTAACACCCGAGATCTCAACCATGAAGTTGTACGAGCCGGAGAAGTTGTACGCTCCGACGTGGTCGAGCTCTGCGCGACGTCCACCAACGACTTTGTTGAGCTGCTGGATGACGACAGGCTTCTTGTTCTTCTTCAGTTTCTTTTTCACTTGGTTCTCCTACAGCACGGGAATCTGCCCTGTCTATGGCAGCACGGTGAAGCTAGCATCGTGGCCTGGCGTGAGCAACGCGTAAGAACCGTATGTGATCGCACAACAGTGGCCTACATAAGGCAGTTCTAATACTGTGTCCGTGTGAATTGGGATCAGCCGTACGTTGTCTCCAAGAACCTCATAATCCAGCCTGTGGGGCGGGATGCCTTCGAGGTCTCTGGCTCGATTTCCTCGTCGTCGGCGTTGTCGCTGAGCTCCAGCGCTCTCGACTTGCTGTCGTGCTTCAGCCAGCCGGCCTGCATGCGAGATGTTGAAGAGTATGCGTCCGAGCTGGGCGTGGAGCGGACAGCGCTCGAGGCGTCAGTCGCCAGTTTCGTCGCCAGTGGCTTCGTTATCGCCGCCGGAGAAGACGCGCCAACGGTCGCGCACGGTGGGTTCTCCTCATTGCGGGTGCACCACGCAATGCTTCGGGACCAGGTGCGGGTGATGGCCTATCGCGCCGCGATCAACGCCACTGTACGCGACAAGACCGTGCTGGAGATCGGGTGCGGCACCGGTATCCTGTCGGTACTTGCAGCCCAGGCAGGCGCGCGCCACGTGCACGCGATCGAGGAGACCAAGATCGCCGACGTGGCCGAGCGGATGTTCGCGGCCAATGATGTGGCCGATAAGGTTACGCTGCATCGGGGTAACAGCCTCGACATAGAACTGCCGGAAAAAGCGGACTTACTGATCCACGAGCTCATCGACACGGACCCGGTGAGCGAGAACATTCGGAGATATCTCGTCGACGCTAAGGAGCGCTTACTCAAGCCGGACGCAGTGCTACTGCCAAACAGATTGAGCGTCTGTTGTCGTGGCGTTCACAACACCCAGTGGACGTCAACGAGTCAGCGCGCCGCCGAATTGGCGGAGGCTGCCACGGCTTATGGCGTTTCCTTCCAACCGTTCGTTGACGCCATGGCGCACGTGCAACCCAGTCGCCGAATCCATCATCAACTGCCTATCGCAGCCGGTGGGCTGCTCACCGGTGAGCGCGTGCTCTACGATTTCGACTTCGCGGATCCGGCGTTCGCTAACTCAGACGTCAACGCAGGCACCCTCGACGTGAAGCTTCCCGGCACTCTAAATGCGGTCGTCGTGTACTTTCGAGCCTATTTTCCCTCGGGCACCGTATTGACCAATTCTCCCCTGGCTACTCCAACCTGTTGGGGATTTCTGGTGTGCGATCTAAAGGAACCGTTGGTCGTGTCTGCCGGCGAGCGCGTGCCGTACGAAGCGCGCATCGAAATGACAGGTGACGGCGAGCGCATGTTCGTGCACGTCGCGCGCGCTCGTACTCCCACAAAGCAGTACGAGTAGGCCAGGTGCCCACTTGCGAGGGCACCGCGCGTCGCGGGATGCTGTTGCGGCTACGTGGCAGAAGACTCGAAGGACTCACCCAGCCAGCCCGCCAAGGCGTGGCTCGCCGACACTGTTGCCGCAGCGTCGGAGGACAGGGTCACGAAACCGGAGCGCACCGGGCAAGCTTCGTTCGAGCGTATCGGCCGCTACGAGATCCGCGGCGCCCTGGGTGGTGGCGGCATGGGGGTTGTCTACGACGGACATGACGCGACACTCGACCGCCACGTCGCTATCAAGCTACTGAGGCCCGACAGTGCGGGCGCGGGTTCTCAGGGGCGGACGCGCCTGGAGCGCGAGGCTCAGGCGATGGCCAAGCTGTCGCACCCCAATGTGGCGACCGTCTATGAGGTCGGTGAGCATGACGGCCAGATCTTCGTCGCCATGGAACTCGTGCGCGGCCAAACTTTGCGCGCGTGGTGCGATACCGACGATCGCAGTTGGCGGGAGGTGCTGGCTATCTACCGGGACGTAGGGCGTGGCCTCGCCGCTGCCCACGACGCGGGAATCGTGCACCGGGACTTCAAACCCGACAACGTGATGGTTGGCGCCGACGGCCGGCCTCGCGTACTGGATTTTGGTCTGGCGCGCCCGGCTGGCGAGTACGCATCGGGCGAGGGAAGCGTGAGCGATGCCACCAACATTAGTTCCGGGGCTCTCGATTCACCGCTCACCCTCACCGGCTCGGTCATGGGCACGCCTGCGTATATGTCTCCTGAGCAGCACAGTGGCAAACGCGCGGATGCGCGCACGGATCAGTTTGCTTATTGTGTGGCGCTCTACGAATCTCTGTACGGTGAGCGTCCGTTTGCCGGGAACACGATGGGTGAGCTTGCCGTGGCCACGGCGCAAGGCGTTCTACGACCAGCGCCAAAGGGGAGCACCGTACCAGCCTGGGTGCGTGCGGCAGTGGAGCGCGGGCTATCAGCGGACGAGAATGCTCGCTACGCGTCCATGCGTGAACTCCTGGCTGCCCTGGTCCGAGATCCAAACGCACAGCGCAGGCGTCGATTGATACAGGTCGGCGCAGCGTGTGTGATCGTCGTTGCGGTCGCCATTGGCTACAGTCTGTGGGCAAAGCGCTCTAACGGGGGCACGGCTAGTGGGCAGGGCTCGTGCGCTGCCGCATCCGAACGGCTCCGCGGTATTTGGGACGACGCTACGCGCACCAGGGTAGGGGCCAAGTTTCGGGGGCACGCCGATGAGTTCGTCCGCGACAACTGGCGGGCTGTCAGGGGCGACCTCGATCAGTACGCCAAGAACTGGGGCGAACTCTATGGCGCCGCGTGTGTGAAGCCAGATGAGGATAAGCTCCTCGGCGCGCAGCGGCAGACCTGCCTCGAGAACCGTCTGCTGGAACTGGAAGCGGTGAGCCTCTATCTGCAAGGCGTCGATGACGTCCGCCCGTTCGCGGTTGGTAACTCGGGAAGGGTGATCGGCCAACGTCCGAAAGAGTGTGCGCGCATCGACATTCTGCGTGCGCAGTTGCCGGCACCGCCCAGGGCGATCGCCGACGCGGTTCGTGCTTCGCGAATTCGTTTGTACCGGGCTCGGGTAACGGTGCGCGAGCAGTTCAATGTGATTAATGGCGTCCGCCGCGCTCGACCCGCACTGTCTGAGATGCGCGCCGAGGTTGCCGTGTTGGAGAAATTGGGCTTCAAGCCCGCAGTTGCCGAAGCTCTTGGATTTCTCGGCTCGTACGAACTCATGTTGCGGGTCAACGACGGCAGCAACGTTCGCCGTGCGGTCGAGCTCGCGGAGCGAATCCGCGATGACGCTGTGGTCGCCAGTTTGCTTGCGACCAGGAGCGGTGCGTTCGTAAAGGTAGATGAAAAGCGCAACTACGACGTGGCCGCCAAGGACAAACTGCTCGTGCGGGCCGAGCTAGCGCTCACCCGTGCCGGCAACCCAACAGGGCCCAGGCATGCGTTCACTGCAGTGAAGGCGCGGCATCTGACCCACCAGAAGCGGTTCGACGAAGCGCGGACGTTGCTTCGTTCTCTGTTGGCGCGGCTAAAACGTGAGCGAGCATTGTCCTGGCTCGCGAGCACTCACGGCCACTTGAGCAACATCGCGACAACAACGAAGAAACTGGCGGAGGCTGTTCAACACCGACGCCAGCAAATTCAGCTGCGCGAGCAGCTAGTGGGCCGGCATCATCCCAGCCTGACACTGCCGTATCGGGCGCTGGCGTATCTGCTGTCCGACATGGGAAAGGTCGATGAGTCGGTGCGTGCGAGAACAAAAAGCCTCGAGATTCGCGTCAACGTACACGGCGCCAAAGACCTGGAGGCGGCATTTCAGCGGGTCTATACGAGCACTGATCTGCTCACCCTGGGCCGGCATGCGGCGGCGGCGGCGATGGTCAAGCTCGCGCTGCCTGTGCTTCGTAAGGCCGCGTCCTCGGACAGCTGGGCAAAGCGGCAGTTGCCCAAAGCTCGAGCGAACCTGGATAAGGCGCTTCGAGCGCTCGGCAAATCCAAGCAAGTGCGGTGACTGTCGACATGCCACGCGGGCCATCGGCGTCAGTTCGAACGCAGAATCGCCAGCGCCGCGACAACGGCCCTGGCGATCCGGAAAGAACGCTTCGTTCTACGTACTGGGTTACTTCTTGATGAGCGCGAAGTTGACTCGGGCCGTGCCGCTCACGTAGCTGGTCAGTGAGATCACCATGCTCTCGGTGCCGCTCAGCGGGTCGACACGGATGCCGAAGTTGCCGCAGTTCTGACACCAGCTGGCGTTGGCGGTGACGATGTCGTTCAAGTAGTGAGTCGCCCATCCCGGGGTGTTGATGGTGAACGTACCGTTGGAGAAGGTACAGGTGAGGCCGGCAATGGAGGACTCTTGAACGCTGCAGCTCGAGCCGCTTGTGTAAACAATGCCCCAGGCCATCTTCGTTCGCAGCAATGCGTCCGCATCCACGATGTCGTCGGGGCTGTCGCAGGTCCACGCTCCCCCGGTCTTGTACGCAACTTCGCCGTCGACACAGGTCGGTAGTGTCGGCTGGCCTTCGAGGGTGGCCAACCGGTTTTCGACGGCGGTGATGGCGTCTTGCAGATGGCCGAAGTTGGTGTTCATCTCAGAGGCCGAAATCACCTGGCCATTGCCGAACAGATTGGGCACCGGCGCCAACGCGTCAGCGGCCAGGGGTAGTGATACAGCCAGGACGATCAGCGCCAGCGCGACGCGCCGCCATCCTCGTGAGGACCGAGTGCGAGCCTCGACTTTGTCCAGGCGTTTCTTCAGCTCGGCGTTTGATACTTCGTTGTCTAGTTGGTCGTTCATTGTCTTAATCTCCAAAACAGGATGCGCCGAACGTCGAAGTGCCGAAGACAGCCTGCGTGCAGGACGTATTGGCGTCGGGCGTATCGGTGGTTGCATCGGGGGTGTTTGTCATTGCGTCGGGGGTATTCGTCATTCCATCTGGCGTACTGGTCATGCCATCAGAGGTCGCGGCCGAGGCATCAGGACTGTTGTCCGAGACTGCTCCGCACGCCATCCCGCCGAACGCGGCCAGCGCGAGCACGACAAGTGCCCACAACAATGGGTTTCTTCGACCAGAGTTCTCACCGGTCGCCTCAACCCGTCTACACGAGCGCTCCATCACCTCTCCCTTCGTTGGTGAATTTCGTCAATCAGATACATGGGGCAACTGATTGAGACCAGGCGGCGGAAGTGTGACGAGGAATCGTCTCTTGTGCTCAACGAAAAAACGGATGCGATGACAGTTGCATCGCATCCGCTGTGGACGGGGCGTCCGTGTTATCGGCTAGCTACCAGGGGGAGCTGAAGTGGTCGTGGTTCAGATACGGCGTTCTGCGGTCCACGCCGGAGGTACAGTACTCGGCCAGACTGCCGCCGTCGTTGCAGCTGTAGTCGGCGTAGCCCACCCAGGACAGGTTGCCCAGGGTGAAGTCGCCCTGGATAGAGCGGTAGACACGAAGGCTGTACGCGGTCGAAGGCGGGGCGTGCTGCACGTTTAGCTTCAGCATCGGTACAACATCGGTGTAGCCGTAGGTGTAGCTGCCCGACAAATTGCCGAGCAGATTGCCATTCGGGCCGAGGTAGATCGTACGAACAATCCAGGTGCCGTCGGGCCATCTGGTGGTGGGGTTGCCAAAGCCAATCACGTGCAGTGCTGCGCTGGTAATCTGCGGCGTGTTTGCATAGCAACTGGAACTGTTCACCGTGCAACTGGTGCACGATACGACGCCGCCTGCGAAGCCGAGGCCGGTGCAGGTGGAGGCCGTCGTGCCTTCGCATTGCTCGGGTCCATTGACTGTGCCGTCGCCGCAGTACGCGCCCTGGATGGTCACCGAATTACATGTGGCGCTACAAACGCTGCAGCTGGCCTGGCCATAGCTGCACGACTCTGTGGTCGTGTTGCCGTCGTCGCAATCCTCGAAACCTATGTCCCGGGTGCCGTCGCCGCAGACGTCGGTTTCACCAGAGACCTGTGCGCAGCTTGAACTGCACACGGTGCAGCTACCTTGACCGTACGCGCACTGCTCGGTCGTGGTGTTGCCGTCGTCGCAGGATTCGAAGCCGGTGTCTGTGTTGCCGTCGCCGCAGGTGTCGGTTTCGCCGGCGACCACCTGGCAGTTGTTGTTGCAGACGGTGCAGCTACCCTGACCGTACGCGCACTGTTCGGTGGTGGTGTTGCCGTCATCGCAGCTTTCGTGAGCGCCGTCGGTCGCTCCGTCGCCACACACGCTGGTGATGCCAGGGCCGTTCTGACAGTTGGACGCACACACGGTGCAGGACGCCGCGCCGTATGCGCACGCCTCGGTGGTGGTGTTGCCGTCGTCGCATTGTTCGCCTGGATCCTGATTGCCGTCGCCGCATAGACTCGAGATACCCGGGCCGCTCGTGCACGTCTCGGTACACACGGTGCAACTGGTCTCACCGTAAGCACACGCTTCGGTGACATCATTGCCGTCGTCGCAGGTCTCCGGTCCGTTGGTCTCGCCGTCACCACACGTCAGGGTCTCGCCCTGCACGTTGGTGCAACTGGCGCTACACACGGTGCAGCTCGCCTGACCGTACTCGCACGTCTCCGTGACCGTATTGCTGTCGTCACATTCTTCTCCTGGGTCGACGACTCCATCGCCGCAGGTGTCGGGGATCGCCGCGTCATCTTCTATGACATCGCCGCCGTCGAACCCGGGCTGGTCCATCCCCGCGTCTGGTGCTTTTGTGTGGACCTCGCCGCACGCCGTCGCAAGCATAGCGACCGCAAACATCGAAGCGACGTACTGAATACAACCGCGCCATCTGGGCGCCGGCTGGAATGAATGACTCTCGCGTGACATGACCTCTCCTCGGTTTCTCGGCACGCGATTCGCGTGCCGACCAACAGGGCCATCGCAACCCTCGTGCCAGTACCAAGAAGCCGCTAAGTTTGCGGTTGATCGATCACCCAGTGAGCCAAATCGGCCCAACGCGGCCATACCTGCTCATAGCCTCGGCCCAGAGGTCGCTGGGCCAAGTCTGTTTTGGTTAGCCCCGATACTTGTTCGGGTCGATCGCGAACCGCTTCAGCAGTCGGTGGACTTGTGGTCGCGCTTTGTCCAGGGCGCGGGCGACAGCGCTGACGTTGCCGTTGTACTGGCCAAGCAACTCGACGATCCGTGCGCGCAAGGTGGCGTCGTCCTCGGTTGCCGGACTTGTCCGCGCTCGCTCGGCTGGAGCCTCGCGAACGGTTTGCGGCAGATGTTCGATGGCCACGGGTTCGCCGCCGGCGAGGGCAAAGCTGGTCTGCATGCACTTCTTTAGCTCGCGCACATTCATCGGCCAGTCGTGGCTGAGAAGCGCACGAGCTGCGTCTCGGGTGAGCGTACCCGCCTCTGGAATAAACGACTCCAGTAGAATGCCGATGTCCTCGGCCCGCTCTCGTAACGGCGGCAGTTGCACGCGGAAGTCCGCCAGTCGGGCCAACAGATCCGCGCGAAAGTCACCGTCGGCAACGAGGGAGTCAAGATCGCGATGGGTCGCGGCGATCACCCGTAGGTCTACAGACAGCGGGTCGCTGTCGCCCACGGGAACGACCTCTTTCTGTTCGAGAACGCGCAGCAGTGCAGCCTGGGACGCGGCGGGCAGGTCGCCTATTTCGTCCAGCATGAGCGTGCCGCCGTTGGATGCCCGAACGTGACCGAGTCGTGCAGCCGTCGCGCCGGAAAACGCACCTTGTTCGTGGCCGAAGAGTTCGCTCTCCACCAGCCCGTCGGGCAACGCTCCGCAGTTCACAGCGACGAACTTGCCTGCCCGGCCCGATTGGTCGTGGATTCGTCGGGCGAGCACTTCTTTGCCGGTGCCGCTTTCGCCTTGCAGGATGATCGTTGTGGTGGTCGTGGCCACTCGGTCGAGTTGGTCATAGATTTCGAGCAATGCTGGGACATGCGTATGCCCGGCACGGGCAACGAGATCGTCGTCCTCTTCGGCGGCCGCTGCGTTGCGAAACATGAAGAACGTGTGGCCTAGTTCGACGACGTCTCCGTCAGTCAACGTTTGCCGAGACACCCGTTCACCGTTGACGATGCAGCCGTTCTTGGAATCGAGGTCGCTGATTACCCACTGGCGCGCGGCCCGATCGAGTCGCGCGTGGGACCCGGACATATGGTGGTCCGGTACATCGACCCGCAGGGTCTCTTCCGCGTCGATTTCGCGGAGTTGTGCGACACGATCCTGGCCACGCCCAATCACCACGGGGTGTCCACGCCGGAGCAAGTATCGAGAAGAACCCGCCGCTGGTCGTCCTGCCTCGAACAGCAGATAAAGGGTGGGGACTCGTTGCTTGCCTCCGCCTTCATCCCTGGCAGTTAGGGACGTGATCGTCTGCCCATCCGCCGTCATGTGGCCTATTCTACACGCGCGGGGATAGGGATGTTGGAAACGGTGGGACAGGGGGCAGCGGCGGGCCGCACAATCGCGCATTTCGAGATTGTGGAGGAGATCGGCCGGGGCGGCATGGGCGTGGTTTACCGCGCGACCGACAAGCAGTTGGGACGGACCGTGGCCCTCAAGATGCTTCCCGACGACCTGGTGTCGAACGCGCATCGTCGGCGTCGTTTCGTCCGAGAGGCGCGACTCGCCGCCGCGATTAGCCATCCAAATGTGGCGACCGTCTACGAGATTGGCGAGACCGACGACAGTGTCTATATCGCTCTGGAGTACATCGAGGGCAGCTCGCTACGGGAGTTGTTTAAGGATGAGGCGCTGGCCACCGAGCGAGTGCTCGAGATCGCGAGCGACATTGCCAGGGCCCTTGCTGTCGCCCACGAGGCGGGGGTGCTGCATCGCGACCTCAAGCCTGGCAACGTGATGATCAACCAGCGTGGCGAAGTGAAGCTCCTGGACTTCGGCCTGGCCAAATCGCTCCAACCGAGTGACTCGGGAACCGAGGACACGGATCTGGCAACCCAGGAGAGCGCGATCCTCGGCACGCCTGCGTACATGTCACCGGAGCAGTGTCGCGGCGGCAAACTCGACGCGCGCTCGGATGTGTTCTCGTTCGGCACGATGCTCTACGAGATGCTCGCCGGCCAGCGGCCGTTCGCCGGTGACTCTGCGCCCGAGTTGGGCGTGGCAATCATGCGCGACGAGCCGGAGTCCCTGTCCGCGCTCAACTCCGATCTGCCGCCCGCGGTCATCGCTATCGTGGAACGCTGTCTGCAGAAGCGACCAACAGATCGGTACGCCGATGGCGGCGAGCTCGCAGCGGCTCTTAACCAGCGCGCTGAGCAGTCGCGTTCCGGAACGACGGATGTGACGCGAACGACTGCGCCGGTGGTTCCCAGTGCGGTTTCGTCTGCGGAGCCACGCAGTTCGGCCCACTGGCCATTCTACCTAGGGGCGGTGGCTCTGGCACTGGTGGCTGTGTGGTGGCTTTCCGGGCAACGGGCGGACACACAACCATTGGAGCACGTGACCAAGAAGGCTGAACTTCCCATTCGCTCCTTGCAGTTTCGCGCTTTGACTCATGTCCGCGCCCCTCGCTTCTATGACTTCTTGGCGTTTAGCAGAGACGGCAGCCGTGTTGCGTACGATGGATGGCCGTCGTTCAAGGTTCGGTTACACGATTTGTCTACCGACACCACCCGAGTCGTCCCTGTGCCGGCAGGCGTCCGCAGATTTGAGCCCCTCGACTTTTTCCCAGATCCCAACATGCTGCTCGTTCGCTTCTCCGCACCGGACGGCGAGCAGGCGATCGGGGCTCTGAATCTGCGCACGAACAAGTTGCGGTTGATCCATCGAGTCGGCCATACGGCGAACGCGCGGGTCAGCCCCGATGGTTCTCAAATCGTGTTTACCGGGGGCGGCCTGTTCGTCGTATCCGCCGCCGGGGGCAAGGCTCGGCGTCTTCGTCGGGGAGTGAGCGGAGATGCGGCGTGGTCGCCGGACGGAAAGCGCATCGCGTTCGCCAGGCCGACAACCGAGGGCAAGCCGGCGCTGGAGATCATTACGCTGGACCATGGCGACACTCAGGTCGTGCCAACTGGCGGCACGCTGATGCAGCGGAACATCGAGATAGTGATCGAGTGGGCCGGCGACCGCATCCTGTTCGTGCGCGACGGCCCTCGTAGCGGCGCCAACATCTGGCAGGTCGATGCGGCTGGTGGAAGCTGGGATCAGCAGCCGCCGCGTCTTGTCCGGACCATCAAAGACACCCAACTCAAGGCGCTGCGCTATGGTGGCCGGCGCTTCGCCATGCTCAAGGTGCGCCTGTCTGCCAACGTGCGCATCGCAGACCTGCGGCGCCAGCGGGTACCCTTGGACGCCACTCAGCGCCTATCCAATCATGACGGACATGACACCACCTGGGCGTGGCTGACCGATGGACGCGCGCTATTTACGTCCGACCGCGACGGGCCGACGTACGTGTTCGTCAAGACACTCGGCGGCAAGGCACGCAAACTCGTCGGTACCGGCGGCGATGAGCACGCGCCCAAAGCGTTTGGCAGCACGGTGCTGTTCCACCGGGTCGTCAAACGAGCCCGGACGCCGTTGTGTCGTTTCTTTCGGGTGGAGCAGGGCGGCGTGCCGCAGAAGTTTCTGGAGATCGACGGTCAGGCCACTGATCGTGACGATGCGTGCCCGGCCATTTTCTGCGCGCACAACAAACCGCACCGATGCATCATCGGCGAGTTTGACGGCCCAGGAATGTTGTTTCGTTCCGTGGACCCGCGTACGGGAAAGCGCGGCCCAGTCCGTCACCGCACGGGCCGCGGAGGCAACAACTTCATCGCCCTGTCGCCGGACGGCACACACATCGGTTGGGCGCAACAGAGTCGCAAGGACCCGGCCATCGTGGTCGTCGAACTGAAGACCGGGAACGTGACGAAACGATCGACGCCGCAGCGGTTCGTGCCTCACGACGTGTCCTGGCGGGTGGATGACAGCGGTTGGCTGGTGACCGGGTACTATTCCGATACTCGTACGCACGCACTGGTCACGATTACCAAGGCGGGCAAGCTCATCGAGCACGTGGTCACGGATTTGATGGCGCACAATCCCGTTTCGTCCCCGGACGGCCGCTACGCCGCGTTCAACATGAGCCGCAGCGAGAAGAACGTCTGGCTGCTCGAGCCGAACGACCTGTAACAGTGACAGGTACGATCATGTTCGCCGCTCGGCCGGTGACCATGGTGAGATTTTCGGCACTTGGAGTGGGCGAGAGCTGGTCTGGCGGTTGCACAACAGCCGCACATGACTACACGCTCATCCTACTCCAGCCCCTTGAACAAGCTCGTTCTTTGCCTCCTAGCTGCGTCTCTTGCGGCGTGCGACAGCGACCCCGGCCCGGATGCTGGCCCGGATGCTGGCCCGGATGCTGGCCCCGTAGCGCCCATGCTGGACGGCGTTTGGTCCGGATGCGTTGACGCGTTTGGCCAAGACGCTTTTGCGATAGCGACCTACGCGGGCAACCAGGTGAGCCTAAGCATCACAGGCTGGTCGTCGTCGGACGAGTCTTGTACGGGCACGTCAATGCCCGTTGGAGGATACGAAGGCACCTTCATCTTTGGTGACCCAGTGTCGGTGTCCCACGGCGCGACCTCCGTCATCGCCTGGGAAACTGAGACGACGGTGACGGCAGATTCCTCCAAGTTCTACGACGTCATCTACGTTGACGACAGCGTCGACCCAGCCAGGTCCTATGTCGGTGACATGACGGGGACGCAAGATGGCTCGTCGCCAGAGCTTCGTCCGACCGCGCTCCTGCCGTTCTTTCTCACCAAGGAACCGTAGAGGCCACGGTCGCCGACTCAACTTCGACGAGCGCCAGCTACATCGCTTCGAAGCAACCGATGTCGGCGGCGGCGCCTTGAACGCGGGTAGATGAGGTGATGTCCTGACCAATGGGGCTGCCGTCCCGGCGAGTGCCGGCAACTCCGGCGTCGACGCATGGAGATGTGGGGTCGATTGTGTAGTTACCGTTGCCTGCGCTGAGGTAGCACGTGACGTCGTCGCCGACGATGTTGCCCGCGGCGTCCGGCGTGCCAGTTGCTGCTGTTGCCACCAATGTTACCTTTTCGTCGCCAGCGTGCGGACCGGGCAATGCGAACCAGAAATAGTTGTTGGCAAAGTTGGCAGGTGTGTCGACGCAGGTTGCGCCGGCGGTGGTTCGCACCATGGCGCGCGCGCCGGAGGTGCCGCCCGAGATCAGATTTGATGTCATGAAAGTGACGCTGTCAGCGTGGCAGTACAAACCGTTGGACCAAAAGCCACCGCCGTCGGCCTCAATGGTGTTGCCCACAGCCCAAACTGTGGCACTAGCGACGACCAGGCCATTGGTTGACGAACCTACCCCGCGTGCAGATAGAAAACTTTGGTAGAGTTCAATCTGGGACCCGTCGTTCACCTCTCCGGCGTTCGCCGTGTACCCATTGCCTACCACTTCGAGCCGACAGCGCTCGAACCGACCGGTTGAGTTTCTCGCCAAGAATCCGTGGGACGTATTCAGGGTCCCGAATGCTCCGCCGGCCTCGAAAGAGCTATCCTCGATGACGAACGGCGCTGTCACGTTCGACGCGTACACACCGACTCCGCCCAGACTCCCCGTGTTCGTTCCGAACTGCAAGGTGTTGTTGTTAGCGACGAAGCTGCCCGTGCTTAGGTCGATGAGCGACAGCAGATGTACTTTCCTCAGCTGACCGCCTGACGCGTTGTTGTTCGAGAACGTGATGCCAGCGTTTGGCCCACGGATGTCGTACGCGACGAACAAGGTAGGCGACTCGTCCGATGGCAAATTGACCGTGGTGTCCGTGATCAAACCGTTCGAGTTGATCACCTGCACCGCGCTGCGCCGGCTTTGAACTTGCCCCGTCGCTGGCGCGGTAATCCCGTTGCCGTCAACGGTATTGTTCGTCATCTGTATATCGGCCACGCCGTTCACTCGGAGCCCTGTCCACTCAGAGGAGCTGTTGTTGCCCGCTGCAGGGTTCGCGATGAGTTTGATATTGGCGTCTGAAACCGTCACGGTGCTAGCGGCTTGATCTATTTCCAGGCCCGCGCCACCGTCCCAGGCCAACCCGCCGTCGAACTGGAAACGGGCGATGGTCACCGGGCCGTCGGGAACACGAATGATCACACCACGGGCCACTCTTGCCTGGGCAAATAGGCCCACGCTCAGGTCGTTGATCTGACCATAGGAGTAACTCATGTCCAGAGCGGTCGTCGAGCCGGCGTTCGCTCCGGTGACCCCTGACACGTCGACAAACTCGAGCAAGATGTCGTCTGAGTTGTCGATGAGCATGCCGGTAGTCCCCGAAGACGGCACGTCCGCCAAATAGACGACGACGTCCTTGAGGTGTAGGCGATGTGCGTATGTGGCTTCCAGCGCCACCGGGTTGGGTGTTCCCGTTGCCTCGAAAGCGAGACCGCGCAGGACGACATCGTCCACCGGAGTGCTCAATGCGCCGCCAAGTACCAGGCCACGGTCCTGCAGGCCGCGCACGCGAGACCGTTGCGAGCTGTCGTATACCCACCTGTTTGCGCTGCAAGGTTCGTAGCCCCCCGTAACATGAACGTTGCCCTGGGTAAGCGTGGCGTTGCCGCCAGCGACCTCCATGGTGTCACCGCGCAGGATGGCGATGCGTTCGCCCACCAGAGCGTTCTCGATACTCGTCCGGAAATCGCTCGAGGCGTTCGCCGCGCTACTGCCGTCTCCGGTGCCCGACGGTGTTGATGACAAGTAGATCGTCGGGGAGGGCATGGATTCGCAGAACCCGCTGGTCGTATTACACGTTTCATCGCCGCGGCAGTCGCACGCGCTGGTACACGCATAGCCACTTCCCGGTGTGAGCACGGTAGGTCGGGTCACGCACGCGCCGCCGGTGCACATCTCGGACGCCGGACACTCGCTGTCGGCCGCGCACGTGCCATCGGGGACACAGGCGCCAGCAACGCATTCGTTGAAACTGCCGCAGTCGCCGTTGGTCGTGCACTGGGGCACGCACAACCCACCGACACAGTCCTTGTCGGCCGGGCACGGGAACGTCGGCTCATCGCAAACGTCTCGGCAGATACTGTCGGTGTCGCACAGCTGTCCTACTGGACACGACGCAGTGCATGACAACACACAGGTGCCCGTTGGTACATCGCAAACGTTGCTGCCAGTGCAGTCCGTATCGCTGGTGCACTGGGCGCGACACGTACCGCTGTCGCACCAATAAGAACCGGGGCAATCGGCGGTGTTGCGGCACTGTACACAGCTGTCGCTCACGCAGAATCCACCCGGGCAGTCCGCATCGATCGAACAATCGGGCAGGCACTCGCCGAATACGCAGCTCTCGCCGGCGGCACAGTCGTTGTTGATCAGGCACTGCTGGCAGACGCCGCGCGGTACATCGCATAGTTCCAGGTTCGAGCACTGGCCCGAATCGGTGCAGTCGACACACGCACCGTCGATGCACACGCGATCGCCGCACTGCGCGTTGGACAGGCAGGTGACGCACCCGCCGTCATTGCAGATCTGTCCGGCAGGGCATTGGTCGTTGGTGGTGCAGTTGCGACACACGTCGCCGGTGCCGTCACCCAGGGTGTCGGCTTGATCCGGGTTTGGCGTGACCGGGCAGTTGTCGCAGGCGTCTCCGGATCCGTCCAGGTCACCGTCTTCTTGGCCCATGTTCGGATCCTGAGGACAGTTGTCCTCGAAATCGAGCAGCCCGTCCGTATCCGAATCTGGGGTTGGCTCCTGAGTGTCGACGGGGGTTGCGTCGGTTGAGCGGATATCAGCGCGGTCGCCCACGCCATCGGAATCGGCGTCGCCTGATTCGGCTGGGTCATGGGGAAATGCATCCTCGGTATTGAGCACCCCGTCACCGTCGATGTCCGGGTCGTCCTCGTCGTCGATGCCATCTCCATCCAGATCATCGTTCACAACGAGAATTAGATCGTTACCGAGAGCAAGATCGTCGAACCCATCCATGATCACGCCTGGTACGACCGCGCGTCTGGGATTGCCGGTCTCGGAGGCCCGGACGATGTAGGCACCCGGTGGAACGGTGATCGAGAACAAGCCGTCCGCCGCGGTGTCCGCAGTACCGACCACCTGGCCGCTGCTCGCCGACACGACCTCTACCGTGATGTTCGCTGCGCCGCCCGCCGTTCGACCTGCCCGCCCGGAAACCGTCTTCGCTGCGCCTTGCAGCGACGCCTCGTCGAAGTTGATACCGATGGTGATCTTGCTGGGCAGCACCGACACGTCCGGTCGCACCGATGTGTTTTCGCCGCTCAACAGCACCACGCGATGCACGCCGGCCGGAGCGTTGGCCAACAGGTAACCGCCATTGGAATTGACTGCGGTGACCACGCCGTAAGACGGAATCGCCACGAACGCGTCGGGCGGTACACCGGCGCCGCCGACCGAGACGTGTCCGCCTACTGAGCCGGGGCTTGCCAATCGCAGGGAGCCCAGATCGCTGACGAAGCCAGGGTTGGCGGCCACGCCCAGGCGACGCATGGGAACCACAGACTCGTCGCCGGGAAACACACGCATCTCCCAGCGGCCGGGTGGAACGCCCTTGATGTCGAATTCACCAGCGTCGTTGCACTTGGCGCCGAGTGGAACTCCTTCCAGGAGAACACGACAGTTGTGAGCCGGAACGTTATCGGCCAACTCTACTCGGCCGATGATCTCGCCCGGGTCGTCGCCCTCCGCTTGTGGCGCATCCTTGCAACCGGTGAGCAATGCAAATGCGATCGCAACCCACGCCTGCGCGCAGGTCGCCCTTCGTCTAGCGACTTCCCCCATGGCGTCATGATAGCGCGGGGCGCCCGCTCCTGACTTGTCGCGCGCTGCCTTTCTGCATGTCTGTGAAGGTGCCACCCGTTCGCTTTCTGATGTCGGCAGAACCAGCCATGCCGTTGACCGAGGTGTTGGCTTGGGCGATAGTCAGTGCGGGGGAACGCGACCTTGTGGCGTAGTACATCGATTCTGGCCTGTTGCCTGGCCGTCATCAGTCTGGCACCCGCCGCGGCCCAGAAGAAGCCGCCGGCCGACGACAGCAAAGTCACGCAAGCGCGTGAACGCTACAAACGCGCTGTATCTCTGTTCAACAGCAAGGACTTTGGCGGCGCCCTGGTCGAGTTCACCGAGTCGTACCGGCTAACCAAACGCTTCGAGGTGCTGTACAACATCGCCCTCACCCAGATGGAGCTCAAGCGCTGGCAGGACTCCCTGAAGACGTTTCGCTCGTATCTGGACAAGGGCGGTGCGGCGATCTCAAAAGACCGCCGTGTGCTGATCGAGCAACACATGACGAAGAGCATGTCGAACCTGGCCTCCGTGAAGCTGACCGTCGTTGGTGGTCCTGCTCGCGTTCAGGTCAACGGTCGCTCCGTTGGAGACTCCCCGCTAGCGACAGCCGTGCTCCTGCCGTCGGGTCGCTTTGTGTTCCGGGCGACGCGCAAGGGACATCACCCGGCTGAGGCGACGCTCACCGTGTTGTCCGGTAAAGAGTACACACTGCGTTTGTCCCCACGACTGATCCCGACGACGGCGCGGCTGACCGTGCGCGCTAACATCCCGGGGGTGAGCCTGCGCGTCGATGGCAAGGGAGTTGGTCTCGTACCATGGAGCGGCGTGCTGGCTGCCGGCGGTCATAATCTGATTGGCAGCAAGACGGGGTATCAAACGCGCCAGGTGGAGGTTGGTTTGACCCCGGGGAAAGATCGCGAAGTGACTTTGTCCCTGTCCCGCCGGGCGAAGCCCTGGTTCAAGCGTTGGTATGTGCTGGCCGGTGTCACCGCGGTGATCGTCGGCGGTGGCGGGTTCGCCTATTACCTGTGTTGTGTCAACGCGAACGAGCAGGTGCATGTCCCTTAGACACATCGCGTTGCTGGCCGGCATGTTGTTCGCGCTCGGCGCGTGTGTCGAAGAACCGAACATCGCGCTCACAGTGAAGCACGGCGATGGGGACGGCCGGCTGCTGATATGCGACCTCGCCAAGTGCATCGCCGCCGGCAACTGCCAGACGGCCACGTGCACTCAGTCGTTCCCTTTGACGGCGACAGCCAAGGTATACGATGTGCTGTTGGACGACTCAACGACCAGCACGGCGGCGCTGCAGTTCACATCGCCGTGCACTCAGCTCAACGTCGACGTCTCGGCGGGCAAGGTCGACGTCACCGCAACATTCTCGAGCAACGCCGCCGCGGATCACCTCGAGTTCACGTGCTCCGGTGGCTCCGGCAACCCATGTGAGATTGTGGACTGCGTCGGGACGACGCCGTGACCGCCACCGAGAATCGTCTGGCCCCCGACACCATGCTCGCGGGCAAGTACAAGCTCGTCAAACAACTCGGCGCAGGGGGCATGGGCGAGGTCTGGCTCGCCATCAATACCGACATCGGCCGCAAGGTTGCGATCAAGTTTCTGCATTCGGTCATGGCCACCGACGAGGGGCTACGTGCGCGCTTTCGCCAGGAGGCCAGGGTCGCCTCGGCAATTGAGCATCCAGGAATCTGCGACGTTCTCGACATGGGCACCACCGCCGACGACGATCTATTCATCGTCATGGAAGCCCTGAGCGGGGAGTCCCTTGGCGAACGATTGAACCGCATCGGTCGCCTGCCACTCACGGCGATCGGCCCTGCCATCGAGCCGGTGCTCGACGCCCTCGGCGCCGCCCACGATGCAGGGGTCGTTCATCGCGACCTGAAACCGGATAATCTGTTTCTCACCAACAAGCCGACCTTTACGAGCAAGATCCTCGACTTTGGTATCTCGAAGCTGGCTGGCGATGGCGAGTCCGTGTCGCTCACTCAAAGCGGCGCGGTGATGGGAACTCCGTTTTACATGTCGCCGGAGCAAGCGCGAGGCGCCAGGGACGTCGGACCCGCCACAGACCTGTACGCGATGGGCGCCATTCTTCATCAGGTCGTCGCTGGATCTCCGCCGTTTCCCGGGACCAGCTACAACGAGGTACTGGCCAAAGTGCTCACGGAACCGGCGCCGTCGCTGACGGAGTTGCGCCCACAGGTCCCCCCCGCGTTGAGCGCGCTCGTCGCTCAGCTTTTGAGCAAGGACGTCGACGAACGGCCCAAGACCGCCGGCGATGTGTTGGTTGCGTTGCGCGCCGCCCTCGAGGACGTCGTCGGAGAAGACGAGACCGCCGCAACCATCGCTCCCGGCGCCAGCGGTGAAGGGCTTGCCACCGCGCCAACAGGAATGAACGTCGCCGACGCGGGGACCGATCGGACAGCGGCGCCTGCGACGACGCCGGATGCGGATGTCGCCGACACGGCCGCCCCCGTTGCGCCTGCGACGACCCCCGATGTCCCGGAGGCGGTAGAGCAACGAGAACGTCCTGGGTGGGTGTTCCCGGCTGTCGGGCTGGTCGCGGTTGCCGGAGGCGTCGGCCTTTGGGTGGCCCTTGCCGGTGGCGGAGCTGGTGACAACAAGCGTGCTGCAAGTGAGCCGGTCGACGCCGCCCCGCTTGTGACCACGACGGACGCGACGACGCCCCCGCCACGGAAGAATGTTGAGCTCGCTCCGATCACGCTCGTCGCTAATGCCCCCGGCGCGACGTTCTTCATCGACGGCGATATGAAGAAACCGTGCAACTCGCCGTGCAACTACTCGGGGGTGCGTGGGACCACCCACAACATCCTGGTCCGCGCCGCCGGCTACGACGAGGTAAGTATGCCCGTCGTATTGGAGCGCAACGGCGGCACCAAGACGTTCACCATGCAGCGACGCAGCTCAGCCAAGACACCGCGACGTCCGCCCGACACGAACAAGCGTCCGCCCAAACGACGCCCAGCCGACGCGGGCGCGCGCGCTCGACCATCCGCGGCCGACGCTCGAGCCAAGGGCTTGACCATCGACGAAAAGCCACCGTTCTAGCTCGCCGATACTTCCAGGCGATCGTAACAATCAGCGTGGCAGTTGGTGGAACAGTGGAACACGCTCCAGCTCCAGCAATCACCGGATCCCTACCAGTTGGCTCGATGAAATTGGGACCGAGTCTTGCACCGGTGAGACGCCGTTAATCTGGCCACCAGCTTCGGCCTCGTCTTCCACCGCCGCTAACCTATACTTCAAGGCCTCAATGACCGACAGCGACTTCACTGCTTTGCTCGCCGCCCTCGGCGCGAGCCCCGACAACAACACGTTGCGCGCCCTCGTGGTGCGCGCCGCCCTGGATCGAGACGACAACGATCAGCTGGTCCAGTTGCTCGATGGGCATGGTCCCGACCTGTTCGAGGACCCGGGCGACCTCGCGCGAATCAGCGATGCGTTCGTGGCCCAGAGTCAGGCCCAGCGTGCTCTCGAGTTTTGCGTTGGCGACGTCGCGGCAGTCGCGGTCTCCCGTGCCCGGGCGCTTCTCGCACTCGGTCGTCGCGAAGAGGCTCGCGCCGCGTATCGTAGCGCCGTGCGCCAGAATTCGACCCTCGAGGACACCGACCTTGCCATTGAGCTCGGCGCCAATATCAGCGAGCACGAGACCGACGATGGCCGCAAGCTGCGTGTCATCGCTAACGACGACACCGACGATACCGAGCTCGACCGCCTGCTGCACCCGAACCAGGAGCAGGTGACGTTCCGCGACGTCGGCGGTCTTGCCGATATCAAGAAACAGATCGAGCGCAAAATCATCGCGCCGTTCCAGAAGCCGGCCCTGTTCCAACGATTCAAGAAACGGGTCGGTGGCGGAATCCTGCTATACGGCCCGCCTGGCTGTGGCAAGACGTTATTGGCTCGGGCGACGGCTGGCCAGTGCGACGCGAGCTTCTTCAACATCACGATCAGCGACGTGCTGGATATGTACATCGGTGAGAGCGAGCGCAAGCTGCGGGCCCTGTTCGACAAAGCCCGGGCGGCGACTCCATCGGTGGTGTTCTTCGACGAACTGGAGGCTCTTGCTGGCAAGCGTCGGTTCAGTCGGGAAGGCACATCGAGCAAGCTGGTCAGTCAGTTTCTGTCGGAGATGGACGGCTTCAGCCAGGCCAACACGGGCGTGCTCATTCTCGGCGCGACCAACGTGCCGTGGGCCGTCGATCCGGCGTTCCGCAGGCCCGGTCGCTTCGACCGCGTCTTGTTCGTGCCACCGCCGGACAGGGATGCGCGCGCGGCGATCCTCCGTCTGTTGCTTGCCGACCGTCCTATTGACGACGGCATCCCGTACGAGCAGCTGGCGAAAAAGACACGCGGATTCTCCGGTGCGGACCTGGCTGGCCTCGTCGAGACCGCGACCGACTACGCCATCGAAGCGTCGTTGGACGCTGGCAGTGAGGTGCCGATTCGCGGCGCCGATCTCATCGCGTCACTCGACGAAGTAAAACCGACCACCCTGGAGTGGCTGACCACTGCACGCAATCACGCGCGCTACGCAAACGAGGGCGGCCAGTACGACGAGGTCCTCGCGTTCCTTGCCAAGTTCGGTAAGTAGATGGCCGGCGACTACCGCATCTTTGACGAACCACAACCAGGTGCCCTCGAGCACCTGGCCGTGCGACCCATGTGGCCGCTGCTCGCCATGATGATGGCCGGCGGCTGGTTGGCATGGCCGTGGTTCATTCTTAACAGCATCGCCATTGGCAGCCCGACGCGCACGCGAGAGATCGTGACCGTGTTCATCTCGTTCGTTGGTACCGTCGCCCTGGTTGCCGTGACGATTGCGCTGCACGATCGAGGGATCATCGAAAGCGAGCTCTCGCTCCAACTGATGGCTCTCGCCATCGTCTGCTGGAAACTCGCGACGGCATACATGATCGATCAGTGGCAGAGTCGGACCATCGACGTCTACGAGTACTACGGTGGGACCGTGCGCAGCGGCCTGGTGGTGCTCGTGCTCGGAGTCATCTTTCGGCCCGGCATCGTCGACGGATTTGGCAGCGGCCTGTGGAGACAGGTGATGTCCATCGGGGTGATCTCATGAGCGACGAGCAACAAGTCGATCGCTGGATCGAGTACGCCCACGACATGATCGATCAGGGTATTGCCAACCAGGCCATTGACGCGCTCAAGCGCGCTCTGTCCGTTGATCCAGATCGGTCCGATGCTCACGCGCTGTTGGCCCTGTGCCTGATCGATGAGCGACGGCTCCACGCGGCCGAACACGAAGCTCACGCCGCGATGCTGTGCGATGCCGATGATCCCCTTGTCCACGGCGCCATGGCCCAGGTGTTGTTGGCGCGGCGCAAGCCCAAGGCGGCATGGGGACACGTCGCTTTAGCCCTGGAGCTCGATCCCGATGAGCCATATCTCTATCGAACCGCCGCGCAGATCCGGCTGCAGCAAAATGATGTTGACGAGGCGCGCAGTTTGCTCGACCAGGCTCTGGAGATCGATCCCGACGATGCAGTCACCCTCGGTGACCTGGCGTGGCTCGCGTTGCGCGCTGGCGCCCTCGAGCAGGCCGTGGCTCGCGCCGGCGAAGCTCTCGCCGAGAACCCCGAGTATATCGACGGTCATGTGATCTTGGGTCAGGTGGCACTGCGCAAGGGGGACGTCGCTGGCGCGCGCGACCACCTACGTGCCGCTCTGCAGATCAACCCGGGCGACCCCGATGCCATTCGGCTGTTGGCGTCGATCAAGGCGCGGGAGAGTTTGTTTCTCGGCGTGTGGTGGCGATTCGCCGCGTGGATCTCAACACGTTCGGAGACCGGCCAGATGGCCGCGTTGATGGGTGCATTCGTGGTGGCGCAGCTTGCGATCATCCTCGCCCGGAACGCCGGCGCCGGCGGTCTTCAGACCTTGTTCACCCTGACCTGGGTTGGCCTGTGCGTGTACACGTGGGTTGCGCCGTCCATGTTCCAGCGCGCCATCGATGCGGAGCTGAACCAGATCGAACTGGTGGACGAGTTCTGATGTACGATCGCCAACTGGAGGCGCTGTTCGACCAAGCGTGCGATCTGTACGATCAAAACGCCTATCGGCCCGCCGTAACCAAGCTGGAAACCCTCCTGGCCCTGGACCCGGAGTGCGCACCGGCACATGGCTTGCTCGCCTTGTGCCGTGTTTACCTGGGAGACGATCGGGGTGCGAGAAGCGCTGCCGGCGCGGCGCTCGCCCTGGATGCGGATCAACGCAACGGTCACATGGCGTTGGTGCTGGTCATTGGCAAGCGTCACCCAAACTCGGCGTGGGGACATGCCGCGTTGATCATGGAGCTCACCCCGGAGGAGCCCGGCAGCTATACCCTGGCAGCGTGGCTGCGCCGCCAGCAACACGACAACGACGCCGCGCGCGAACTGCTCGACCAGGCGCTGGCCCTGGCACCAGACGACCCGGGGGTGCTGACCGACCTGGCCAACCTGTGTTTCGATATTGGCGAGCTCGGCGACGCGATCGGTTGGGCCGAGCGTGCCCTGCGCGCAGATCCGACCCATGCCCCGGCCCGGATCGTGTTGGGGCAGGTGGCGCTCGAAAAACGCCAGTTGGCCGAAGCGCACGAACACGCACGCGCGGCGCTCAGTGAACATCCCGAAGTCTCCGGCGGTGTGGCGTTACTGATCGAAATCCGCATCGCCCGCAACAAACTCACCTGGCCGTTCTGGCGCTTCGCGAGCTTCGCCGAGCGCAGTGCCCATCGAAAAATCAGTGCTCTCATGTATGTGGTCGCCGCCGGCATCACGGCTGTCATCGCACTGAGCTATGCGCTGGGCTACTCATGGCTCGGCGGCTACATCGCGATCAGCTTGCTGGCGCTCAGCGCCTACACTCAGCTGTCGGTTTACCTGGTGGAGCGAATGGTGGAAAAGGAGCTGAAATCCCTCGAACTCAACGACGAGTTCTGAGGTGACGCGCCCATTTAGACCTTAAAATTGCGCAAATTTTGCGTGTCGGCTAACAATTCTAGTTCGTTGTGGTGCATAGTTTTGGCCAGGAGGTGCTGATGACGACGCCCAGCGAAATTTACGCCGAAGTTTTCGAGAACAACAAGAAATGGGTCGCGAGCAAGACCGCGACAAACGCGGAGTTCTTCTCCAGCCTCGCCGACTCACAGGCGCCGGACTTTCTGTTTATTGGCTGCGCCGATAGTCGGGTTCCCGCGAACGAGATCATGGGCCTCGCACCAGGCGACGTGTTTGTACACCGCAACGTCGCTAACCTCGTTCCAAACACCGACGCCAACGTGATGGCGGTCATCCAGTACGCCGTGCAGCACTTACACGTGAAGCACGTGGTCGTCTGCGGCCACTATGGCTGCGGCGGAGTGAAGGCGGCGATGCAGCCGTCGGACCTGGGAGAGCTCAACGGATGGTTGCGCGAGATCCGGGACATCTACCGCCTGCACAAGACGGAGCTGGACGCCATCGCCGATGAAAACGCGCGTTACCGACGGCTGGTCGAGCTGAACGTTGAAGAGCAGGTCATCGCGGTCACCAAGACGGCGTTCGTCCAGCAGCACTATCTAGACAACGGATTCCCCAAGGTCCATGGGTGGGTCTACGATCTCGCCGACGGTCTGCTCAAGGATCTCGACATTGATTTCGATGGAGTGCTCGAAGGCATCCGCGAAATCTATCGACTCGAACCATCCAAGTAGCTCCCGCCAGCGACGGAACTAGTCGACCCTGACGGCCCCGTCGGCAAACCACGACCTGGAAAGTACGAAGGCAATGCAATCCTCGCCGCTCGTATCCGGGTCGTGGATCGGCACGGCCAGCGCGGCCGCGAGGGATTTGTCGTATTTCCAGAAGAGCTGTTTCACATCATCAGCAGCGGAGTCGGGATACACGTCGAAGCAGTGGAGCTCCTCCGCATCCGATATCGCCACAAGCTGGCGAGCTAGCACCGTCCCGCGTTCGTTTCGGCAGTAGACGACTTGCTTGTTGATGTCGAGAACGACGGCCGCGGCCGAGTAAGCGAGAGCGCCGCCGAGCCCGAGGCAGCTGCCCACGTACGTACCCATGCGCAGCACTTCGAGGGGGTCCTGTTCCAGGCTCAGTCGAACCGCACCCGTTGAGGTCTGCTCGTGCAGCACGACTCCGTTCGTCAAGATCGATGCGTCGACGTTCGGATGCTGCCGCAGCCAGTCCTGGCTGCTTTGATGGTTGGCGACGTAGTCCACATCGTTCGCCAGTCTCGCCCTGAGTAGTTTGCGCAAGGGGCGCCGGTTCTCCTCCGCCGAAAACTGCATCATCATCGCGTGACGAACCGCGGGATCGTTGGCGTTCGCGTGCGGGTCCAAGCGTTCGGCGACGCAGGCCAGTGCGGTGTCTTGCAGCCGCTTGAGCAAGATGGCACTCCAATTGGCGAGCACGTTCGCCGTTGCTCGTTGCAGCTGAGCCGGAGGCAATTGTGCACCGCCCGTCACATGGGTCCGCAGCCTTTTGCTCACGTGCGGGCTCGGCGAGGCTGCGCCATATTCTACCAGCGCGACCAACGCGTGGGCGTCAAGGGCGTGGGGCTTGATCGAAAACGGCTCGGTCGCAGTCGCGTCGTCGATGATCTGGTCTCTCTCGGCTTCCGGCAAGCCACCGAGGGTTTTGGCCGTTCGACACAACACGGCGGTGCAGTTGTGGAATGCGTCGGCCGTTAGTTGCGGAAGACGCTTGGCGAGGGACCAAACGCCGGCGCTGATCAGATCGGCAACGTTCTTGCGCTTCGACGCCTTTTCGAGGGCCATGAAGCACGTGTTGTCGGCGGTGCGAACGCGACCCCACATGTTCGGCGGCAGCCGGGTCAGGCTCGATAACGGTTCGCGCATATAGCCATCAACTGCGAATGGCGCCGCGCACAGCCGAGGTATCAACTCGAAACAGTCATCGAGTAGGCGAGCGGCCTGTTGTTCGTCGGCCCAGTTCCAGCCGACGTCCCAGAGGATTTGGTGCGCTTTCTCCCGGTACTCTGGGGCGACGCTGACCAGCGCCTCAACGATCGCTGCCGCGCGTGGTCGCATGCTGTCCCATGGCGGCTTCTTTGAATTGGCACAGGCCTCCTGATGGAGAGCGCTCACGAGCAGGTCGACGACGAACTCGGCGGTTTCAGCAGACAGTGTCGACCAGGGCAATTCGCTCAGTGTCTGGGTGAAGCCATGAAGTTTTCCGCAGGCGTTCCACAAACCGAGAAACCGGCCAGTGCGCTGCCATTCGCCGGAGTGGCCTTGCAGGCGCTGCATCACCGTATCAACCGCTGCGAAGGAGCCCTCTGCATCGCCCTCAGTGCCGAGCCGCGCGCCGAGGAAGTAGCGATTCGCTAGTCGAAATCCGTCGAAGAGATACTCCTCGGACTTTCCATCGCCGACCCGATTGAGCAATTGATACGCCCGGTAGCGATACACTTCGTCGGCGCACAGTTCGTCCAGGCGTGCGACGAGTCTTCTCGGAGATTCGTGAACGCACGCACCCACCCGGGTCTCGAGCATCAACTCGGCGAGACATGCGCGTCGCTGGGCCGACGCCGACTCCAACGCGCCGATCCATTCCACGGTCGAGGCCAACGGAGCCCGTGCGACCAGTTGCGCAATCAGCAGCCGCAAAGCTGGGTCGTCCTGCAGCCCCAACGCCCAGTACGAAGCGATGAGTTGGCGAACCGTTGTGTCGTCGAGTCCACGTGACGCCCACAGAAAGTAGCGACGGAACGCTGCGGGAAGCCCTGCGACCTGGCCGGCCAGCGCCTCGGACCTGACTTGCCCGTATGGTCGAAGCACCCGGGCACCCGCGTCTGCGAGCAGGCTTCCGTACTCGGTGACCGCGGAGCAGAGCGCTACAGCTGTGTCGACGTGCGGGGCGAGTTCCCGCAACAGCGTCGCTTCGTGGCCGCCTCCATCAAGGTACGGGAGCAGATCCCGAGCGCTTGCCGCCGCCGACTTTCCGGGCTTGTACTTCGTCCCCCTGAACCCGCGCGGGTGTGCAGCCGTGCGCGCCGGGGGCGGCGCTTGCTCATCGAAACTGGGGCCGGCCGGGCTCGTCGTGTATGCGCCCGGATCTGGCACCGTACAGACCAGCACATGCAGTACGCTGGCGAGTGCTTCGCTGGAAGGTCGGCGAACGGCCCGGAGCGCCGCGACCGCGTTTGTCAGTACTTGCGTATAAGGGGCTCCGTCGATGCGGCCAAGGGGGCACACGGATTCCGCGTAGTCCGATGCCTCGCACGACGGATCGCTGCCGGGCACGGTGAACGGCGAATCGCGGGTCGCGACCAGGGCGTGCAGCCCGTCCGGGCGTCTGAGTACAGCGAGTAACATTGCGGTCGTGCTCACGGCATAGCAATTCGACGAGCGTTAGCCAACGTCGAGTGTGCGCAGAAGTAGTTCGCCGACACGCCAAAGCCCGGCGAGGCGAGGTATCCTGTTGGGCGGGGGCGTCGGATGAGCCGGCGACGAGGCGATCGGAGTGGCTGATGATCGAGTTGATAAACGAGGTTGGTTTTGTTCTCTCGTTCGATGGACGAGTCTTGGAGATGTTCTCTTCCACGGGAACGCGTATACACGTGCGCCATGTGAAGCGCGTCAAGTTGAAGGAGAGGAAGGGTAAGTACGAACTCTCGGTGGAATCACTGGTTGGCCAGCTGGTGATGATGATGAAGATTGACCCGAGCCAGCGCCCTGTTATCGATCAGCTTCTCGCGGCGTTGAATGCTGCCCGTCCCGGCGAGATCGAATTCAAGTCGTAGCAAGGGCCGCCGTGGAACCGGTCCGAGTCACGCCCGGTGATAGGCGTAACGGCGTGGTGCTAGGAGATTCTCCGAACTCAAGCCATCAATTGTGCAATCTGTGCGGCACCTGCGCGCTCTCGCCCTATTCGGGTGAAAAGCGTGCGCGTTCGCGGCGGTGACGTTTGAGTCCGGTGTTGATATTCTAGTCGACCGGGCCAATAGCCTGGACGGGAGGCGAGTTGGAAATTTCACCACGCATCAGTAATCGAATTCGCGCAGCGCTCGAGGGACGTGATCTTGGCGCGGAGCCGGACAAGGAAGCGCTTCAGGAGTTGGTGCGCGGCATGGCCAAGAAGGGGCGTAATCGCATCCTTCGCGCGGCGCTGGCGAGTTATTTCGAAGGTGAGATGCTCAAGCCGTATCAGGCGGAGCTGATCAAGCTGCAAACGCATCTGGAGGCAACCGGGCAAAAGGCGATCATTCTGTTCGATGGCCGCGACGCGTCCGGTAAGGGCGGAACCATGCGGCGTGTCACCCGGTACATGAACGAAAAACACTACCGGATCGTCGCGTTGGGTAAGCCCAGTGATCACCAGCGCACCGAACTTCACATGAAGCGGTACATCGAACAGTTTCCACATGCGGGTGAAATCGTCTTGTTCGATCGCAGTTGGTACAACCGGGCGATGGTGGAGCCGGTGATGGGCTTCTGCACTCCCCGCCAGTACCGGAAGTTCATGGAGAAAGTGAACTCGTACGAGGAGAGCTTCGTTAGTGACAAGAAGACCATCCTGCTCAAGCTGTACTTTTCTGTGTCGAAAAGCGAGCAGGCGCGAAGATTCGAGCGACGCGCCCACGATCCGTTGCGCCAGTGGAAGCTCAGTGAAGTCGATCTACAGGCGCAGAGTCTGTGGGGCGAGTTCACCGAGAAGAAGTTCGAACTCCTCAAGCGCACCCACACGGAGCTCAATCCGTGGTGGGTGATTCGTTCCGACAGTAAGTATCGCGCGCGGCTCGAGACGATGAAGCTCATCCTTCGCACGATCAAGTATCGGGGGCGAAGTCGCACCCTGGATTTCGAGCCAAACGAGGACGTGATCATTGCCGGCGACGATGAGATGCGTCGGATGAAGAAGGCGCGGCGAAAGGGTAAAGCCAAGACAAACGCGAAGCCCAAAGCGAAGGCGAAACCGAAGGCGAAGCCCAAAGCGAAGGCGAAGCCCAAAGCGAAGGCGAAGCCCAAAGCGAAGGCGAAGCCCAAAGCGAAGGCGAAGCCGAAAGCGAAGAAGAGCGCGAGGCGGGCAGGCGGGAAGAAATGATGGCGCACAAGAAGGACAAGAAGGACAAGAAGGCCAAGAAAGACAAGGCGGACAAGAAGAAAGCCAAGGCGGACAAGAAGGTCAAGGCCGACAAGAAGAAGGCTAAGCCGAAAAAGGTCAGTCGAAGCCCGGCTGTGGATGACCACCGCCTGCTTCACGCGGAAATCCCCCCGCCCGAATTGCCGAAGCTCGCCAAGAAGGACTACGAGGCCAAGTTAGCTGCGTTGCAGGTGGAGCTGGTCAAGCTACAGGAGTGGATTCGGGAGACCGGCGAGAAGGTCGTCGTCATTTTCGAGGGCCGCGACGCTGCGGGGAAGGGCGGTACGATCAAACGCATCACTCAGCGACTCAGTCCCCGGGTGTGTCGCGTCGTTGCGCTTGCGACACCAACCGAGCGCGAGAAGACTCAGTGGTACTTTCAACGTTACGTCGCGCACTTGCCCAGCGCCGGCGAGATGGTGCTGTTCGATCGCAGTTGGTACAACCGCGCCGGAGTCGAGCGGGTCATGGGCTTTTGCACCGAGGAGGAATACCAGGAGTTCCTTCGCTCCTGTCCCCTGTTCGAGCGCATGCTCATGCGTTCGGGGATTCGCGTCATCAAGTATTGGTTTTCGGTGAGTCATGAAGAGCAGGAGCGGCGGTTTCAGCGGCGCATTCATGACCGGATTCGTCGTTGGAAACTCAGCCCGATGGACCTGGAATCGCGTGCGCGTTGGGTCGAGTACTCCATCGCGAAAGACATCATGTTCTCCCACACGGACACCAAGCAGGCGCCGTGGTACGTGGTTCAGGCGGACCAGAAGAAACGAGCTCGGCTGAATTGCATCAGCCATCTGCTTAGTTTGATCCCATACGAAGATCTAACCCCTGAGCCCATCGAACTGCCGGAGCGCAGAGAGACGAAGGGCTACGTGCGCCCGCCGATCTCGGATCAGAACTTCGTACCGGAAGTGTTTTCCGACTAGCCGCGTCGGCGGCCTCGCGACATTCCCACCGATCTACGGGCTCCAGCCCCCGGGCGTTCTTCGACGTCTAACCGACGGATGTTTAGACCTTTTTGTCTCATTCGTACGGGACTTGTGCGTCGTCAACTGACTGTGCTCGCTGACTCAGTATCACTGACTCGATGTCAGTGAACGGTGAAACCCGCAAACAACGAAAAGCCGCCACACGTGGCCTGCTGCTTCGCGCCGCACGGGAACAGTTCCTCGTTGCCGGGATAGCGCGCACAGCAGTCGGTGACGTATCCCAGGCGGCCGGCGTGGCCCATGGCACCTTCTACGTGCATTTCGAGAACAAGGATGCGGTCGTTCGCGAGCTGCTGGCCGAGCTGAACGCCGACCTGGCCGAGCGCCTGGCAGCGACGTTCAAGCGTGCGCGATCCAGACCACTGCGCCAGGTGGTGAGAGCCGTCGCCGGTACGTTCCTTAGCCAATGGGAGCAGGAGCGGGAGCTAATTGCATGCTTGGCCGAGCACCTGGTCGCGGGCCTGTCCCTGGCGGAAGCGCGTGATGGCGTGAACCCGCCCATGGCCGTGATGTTGGAAACCGGGTTGCGCGAGTTCGCAAAGCAGCGAGGCGCACCACTCGCCTCAGTTGAGCTGCTCACCCATGCGCTGCTGGCCATGTGGCTGCGCATCGGCTTGCGTCACCTGTTCGGCGACGGGGTGTCTCGCCGACAGACCTTATCGATGCTCGTGGACCTGACGGTCGCGTCCATCGACGCCACTTTGCCTGAGAAAGAAGACCGCGATGCTACAGTTTGACAGTTACCAGCCACGCGACGGCCACCCGAACTGGGACAAGCTGCACGCCGAAGCCGTGGCGCTCGCCGAGCAGTTGCGGCCCGCTCTCGACCGACCACGCCGCGGTATCGCCGAAACCAAACGCCGCGCATCGAGCTACACCACCGCCGCTCACAACTATCTGACCAATCGGCGACTGCAGCGTGAAGGCCGCGAGGATCTACGCCCGCTCTACTTCATCTGGACCATGCTGCGCTCGTGCAATTTCGACTGCAGCTATTGCGACGACCATCGTGGTCGTAAGTATCCAGACCTGTGCAACGACGGCGTGCTGGATACGAAGGAGTCGGTCCGCTTGCTGGAGGTCATGCGTACTCGCACACCGTCGGTCTACTTCGCCGGTGGCGAGCCGACCCTGCGCAAGGACCTGCCCGCCATCACCCGCGCGGCCCGGGACCTCGACTACTACCCCATCATCATCAACACCAATGGCAGCGCCATCGATCGCCAACTGCGCAAACCGAGCTGGCGTTCGTGGCTGGCCGATATGGACATCATCATCGTCAGTCTGGACGGCCTGAATCTGAAGCGCCTGGCCAGCATGTGGGGCTACCGCAAACCCGAGGACGTCCTACGCAACTTGTTGCTGCTGCGAGAACTCGCCGCGGAAATGAACATCAAGTTGATGGTCAACACAGTCATCCAGCCCGGACACATCGACGACGCTCGCGACGTTCTAAACCTGACCCGGGACCTGGGCATCTGGTTCTGTCCGACTCCTGTCAACGTGGGGCCGACGATCGAGAGATCGCTGTTGGCCGATCCCGAGTACATCGCGCTCGCCGAGTTGATCCTAGAACGCAAGAAACAGGGACAGCGCATCAGTGGATCGGCGCGCATGTTGAAACGGCTGCTCTGGGCGGAACCGCTGGAGTGCCGCAATACTCTCAAACCGCATATCGACTTCGACGGGACGCTGCAGTGGCCGTGCAAGGCAACCGTCAACGTGCCGCCAGTGGCCGTGGATGTATTGGCTTTCGACGACGTGGACTCTCTGTACGACAACGCACGCAGTCGTATCGAACCCACACGGTTTCACGGTCCGGCATGCAATCAGTGCGGCGCAAACTGCAACTGGGCGCAGAACTACAGCACGGACGCCTACGCCCACGGGCTTAAACGTCCTCTCAGCTTGCTGGGCGAGGTCTCCGAATTCCTGACGCGGAGCGCGCCATGAAATCGATCCCAATGACGAACGACGCCGAGATGGCAGTCGACGGCGCAGCCATCGCCGCGGTGAGCGTCGCCATCCTGACCGTGTCGCAGAGCATCGCTGCAATGACAGCCATCGTGTGCTCAGTGATCGTCGCCCGCTTCATCGCCTGGTCCCTCGTTCGTCGTGCCGGCAACCTGCGTCTGAACCACGAGTTGTTATTCTTCGCCGTGTGCCTCGGCGTGGGCGCGTTCAACGATTGGAACTCGGTGGTCAATCATGAGATCTACGGCTACGACGTACCCAGTGCCGTCGGCTGGTCGACGATCCCCGTATGGATGTTGCTCTACTGGGGCATGATCCTGCGCTCCGTGGCCACTCTTTGCCGTTGGCAACGCCTGCGCCCGCCGGCGACCGTGGTCAATGCGGTGTACCTCGTCGGACGCAAGGCCGTGCACTCGCCGGTGTTACGGATCGCGCTGCTACTCGCCGTCGTCGTTGTCACGCGCCAAATGATCTACCGGTTCTACGACCACAGCGTACTGTCGTGGCTGCCGTTCGCGATTGCCCTGGTGGCGGTGTTGGCGACACTTCGCCTCCGACGTCACGACGCGATCATCCTCGGCGCCTTCCTCATCGGCGGCCCAGCCATCGAAGCCGCCTATATTCAGTTCGGCCATCTACACCACTACGCCCTGGGCTGGCTGGGTGGCGTCCCTGTATGGATCGCCCTGTGGTGGGTGTTGTCAGTGATTATCTGGAAGGACATGTCCGGCCGCGCCCTGGCATTCCTGGCATCGCGGTCGTCGTCCTCCTAGCAGGCGGAGGCTACCGGAGCGTCGTTGGGTGTAGGCTTGTGCGCATGGCACTGATGCTGCGGATTGTGTTCCTATTGCTCGTTGCTACCGCGTTGGCATGCGGTGAAGGCGACAACCCTTCCGCCAAGAAGCGGCCCGGGGCGAAGCGTGTCGGCAAGACTCAACCGAAGAAGGTCAAGGCGCCGCTTCGGCTGTTCGATGGCTTCGAGCGTTTGATGAGCCACAAGGCGCTGACCCAGGTAAGCGCGAGGATGGGTGCGACCACGTGCAAGCGATACCCGAACGGGCTTGCCTGCAAGTATCACGCTGATGGCGTTGATGGCCGCGCTGAGGTGAGGATTGCGCGAAGTAAGATCCTGAACGTGCTCATCGCCCTGCCCCTGGGGAATGACCGGAGCGTGGCGGAAAAGCTCGCGAACACCATGGTTCACAAACTTCGCGGTTATGGAGCCCTGAAGCCGTGGGATAAATCCAACGCTACTATTGCGATTGCGTTCGATCGACTCTCGGGCGCTGCTAAGGGGCCAGCGATGTTTCGCAAGGAGCGAGGCACAAATCAAAAAATGGTGCCGTTCAACTTCGTGGACCAACGCACCGGACGGGTCGCGCTGAAGGTAGCGCGGGAGCAGCCCGCGGGACCATATTTTCTCGATGTGATGTGGGCGCCTCCGACCTTTGCGGCCCACCACAGCAACGTGCTGGCGGTGACGGTTCCCGGGTTCAAGAAAGCGTGGGGCAAGGGGGCCAGCGTCACCCTGAAGCCGGTCGAGGATAAGTCGCCGACCAAGTGGTACGTGGTGATATCGGCGACGAGTTGCCGGGCGTGCCCGAGTGTCGTGGCTGCCGACTGGCAAAAACGCAACGCAGATGTTCGCGCCGAATATCTAGGTCGCGGTGATGGTAATCCAGGCAACATCCTGGAATTCGAGCAGGTGAAGATCGGTGCGCTGTCGGGCCTGGGGCGCTATCAGCGTTCCAGTGTGCGCGGTCGTCGAGGCTTGAATCGCGTCCATGCGTATCAAGTGGTGCTTAACAAGAATCGGCGTCAGGTGACGATATCGGCCGAACGTAACTACTTTGCCAGCGGTCTTGTTAGCGCCACTCCGATCCCTCGTGACGTTTTGAAAAAGGCGGCAATCTCCGTCGCCGGCCGCGTTGCCCTTCGCCTCTGAACGTCGCCAATCACTTCTCTGGCTACAGCTGCTAAGGTCGTGAGCGCATGCACAAGCTGATCGACTCCGACGGCCGGCCGCGGTTTGGCGTCTTCGAAGATGCTGTCGGCGACGTAAACGTGGCGGACTATCGCCACCGTACCCCCGTCGGTAAACGCGCTGGCCGGCTGTCCACGTGGGCGGGGTTCAAGCAGTTTCAATATTTCGGAGTGATCAGCGACGAGCTGATGTTCGGCTGCGCTCTCGCCCATCTTCGTCACACGGCCATCGCATTTGCGTACGTGTACGAACCCGGCCGGGGCATGTCGGTCGAACACGCATCCCGCGCGCCCCTGGGCATTGGCGCGAACCTCTGCACCTCGCCCGTGCGCGGACGCAGTCGCTATCGACTCGGCCGACTCGATACAACGTTTGGCTATCAGGACGCCCCGCGCCGCAAGTCGATCAATCTCTCGATGGGGACGGAGCTCCGGGTGGACGCGCGCTTCGATGAGTCCGCCGCCGGCTTCGAGCCCATGTCTATTTGCACGCGCATTGGTCGCAACGGCTGGGTGTATGCCCACAAGGTCGCCGGCGTGCCAGTGCGCGGAACAGTGGAGTGCCGCGGTCGCCGCTTCGACCTGGAGGCGCTTGGCGCCTACGCTCATCACGACTTTTCGGCCGGGTACATGCGTCGGGAGACCTTCTGGAACTGGGCGTGCTTCTCGGGCAAGGCTACCGACGGCACCGAGGTAGGGCTGAACGTTTCCTGCGGCGTCAACGAGACCAGCTTCTCGGAGAACTGTGTGTGGGTCGACGGCAAGCTCACCCGGGTAGGGCTGTGTCACTTCGAGTACGACTGGGACCGTCCCCTGGAACCGTGGCGCATCACCAGCGAGGACGGTGCCGTGCAGATCGACTTCCGCGCCGAAGGCCAGCACGAAGAGCGCCTGCAGCTTGGGCTGGTCGCGTCTGACTTCAAACAGATCTTCGGTGTGTTCTCCGGAACACTTCAGCTGGGCGACGGACGCAGCGTGGTCATCGACGGCATGCGCGGATTCGTCGAGGACCAGTACGCAAAATGGTAGGAAGAATAACGCCGCTGATCGCCGCGAGCGCTCGTGCTAGTTTGCGCGCATGAGCGAATCCGAAGCGCCGGCCAACGTTGTCAATCTGGATGAAATCGAAGAGACCAGCCGGTTCATGGGCGAGCACTGGGGGGCCAATTACAAACCCCTGACAGCCGCCATGAAAGCCGGCGGTGGCAAGCTCGGCATCAACTGGATGCGTGTGCCCAAGGGCAAGTCAACCTGTCCGTTCCACGCCCACGCCCTCGAAGACGAGGCCTTCTTTGTGCTCTCCGGACGCGGTGTGCTGCGCTACGGCGACGAGCTGCGTGAACTGCGCGCCGGCGACTGCGTGTCGTGTCCGGCAGGGACCAAGGTCGCGCATCAACTCGCGAATCCGTTCGACGAGGACTTCGTCTATCTGGCCATTGGCAACAGCGAGCCACACGAGGTGGCGATCTATCCCGACAATGGAAAGCTGTTGAGCCGCAGCTTCGATCGCATCGGCCACCTCAAGGACGCCGAGTACCTGGACGGCGAGCCGAGCACGCCCCGCATATTCGATCTATGGGACGGCCAGAAGGCCGACTGAGCCATGGGCCCGAACCCGTTTGGTAGGATGGCGCCGTGACAGCGCCCACCGCGAGAACAGCAGGAGTGGCGTCGGGCGAACGTGAGCGCGAGCTCGTCGAGCCCGTCGATCTCTGTCTGGCCGATGGCCGGTTGAACCCGGCGGCGATCGGTTGGTCTCGTCGGCCGTTGCATCGGGGAAATCTGCGCGGCCAGTGGGGGCGCAAGAAGCGCTGGGACTACTGGTGCGTCACCACGGACCAGCACATGGTGTCGTTCACATACGCCGATATCGACTATCTGGGATTGGCGAGCGTGGCGTTCGTCGACTTCACGGAGCAGCGCTGGATCGAACGCACTGCCGTCGTGCCGATGGCTCTTGGATTTCGCCAGCCGGAGACCGTGGGTGGCTGCGACATTGAGATCGATCGCATGGGGTTGTCGTTGGCGATCAACGAACGCTCCACGGGTACTCACCTGCAGGCAACGTTCCGCGCCCGCTCGGGCGAGCGCGTTTCCGTCGATGTGGTCGTCTCGCTACCCGACGATCACGAGACGCTGAGCGTTGTCGTGCCGTGGAGCGAACGCGTATTCCAATTTACGTCCAAGCACAATACGCGACCTGCTACCGGGCACGTCACGGTCGATGGGCGTCGCCACGACATCGGCCCGGACAACGACGGATTCGGCTGCCTGGACTATGGTCGCGGTGTCTGGCCTTACCGCACTACCTGGAACTGGGCGTCAGCGTCGGGCGTGCGCGATGGTCGCAGCATAGGCCTGCAGTTCGGGGGCAAGTGGACCGACGGAACCGGGGCGACGGAAAACGGAATCTGCATCGATGGTCGCTTGAGCAAGATCAGCGAGCGAGCGGAGTTTCAATACGACCGCCGCGACTTTCGGCGACCGTGGCGCATCGTCACCCCTGGAGCCGACAGGGTCGATCTAACGTTCGCTCCCTTCTACGAAAAGAGCGTGAAGGGCAACGCCCTGGTGTTGGGCGGTGAGCTGCATCTGTGCTTCGGACGATTCTCGGGAACGGTCGTCGATGATGACGGCGTGCGCCACACAGTCGACGACCTGGTCGGTTGGGCCGAAGAAGTCCAGGCGCGTTGGTAGTGGGCTGCAGTTCGACTGCGCTGGCGTTCAGCCACAAGAGCGGCACTACAGTTCGACGTTGCCGTCGTCCGGTCGCGACGGCAGTCCACAGGGGACTGTGACGGTGGTCTGCAATTGCTGCGACTCCATTTCGACCTGGACCCGGCAGGCTGCGCTCGGATCCAGGTGCGTGACCTGGGTCCGATAGCCGAACAACTCCGGCACCACGTCGCAAGCGTCGGGCGTCAACGAGGTGACGGTTAGCGGCCGGTCTCTGGCACCGAAACAGCCCAGGTCGGTCAGCTGCGGCGTCGTCGTCAATAGGCTGTTGCATTCTCCGTCGATCTCACCCAGGTCCTCCACGTCGACATCCAGCCGACTTGCAGAGATTGGGCTCATGGTCGTGATGGCGAGTTCGAGCCCGGCTTTGTCGAGGGTGGCGGCGAACTCGCCAGGTTCGGGCGGCGCCTTGTAGATCATGTGTGCCGACTTCTGGTCGAACGAAGTGCCGGCCTGCCTGAGGCTACCGACGCCAGACGTCTCGAGACCTTCGTACTCGTGGTTCTGTAGCTGACGATCGTCGTGAAATAGCGCGAGTGAAAACTCGAGCTCGGTGCGTGGGGCGAGAAAATACTGCGCTATTTGCGGAGTTGCGACGTCTGCTTGTGGCACCTCTGAAACCCGGCCACTCTCGCACTCTGGCTCGTACAGGGTTGCCTGCGTTGGCTCGATGACGCGTATCCATGTTCGTACTTTGACGGTCTCCTGGTTGTAGGCGACGGCGGTAATGCTGACCGGCACCCCCTGCTCGGACGGCGTGTCCGTGGCCCACAACTGCACGGACCGACCGCGGACTTCAATGCGGTCGCAGTTGAATACACTGCAGTCCACGTCCACGTTGGTGATGTTGGGTGACGGGTGGCTGCAACTCGAGTATGAGCATTCGATTGCGAGGGTGACCTGGGATTGCGTAGCGATGCGGTCGACATCGCTCAGCTCTGTCCAGTGGTTGGGACAGCAGCCCGATATCCCAACCAACAGGAAAAGAAACGTCGCTCCCCATAGCTTCGTGACGAGTTGCATCTGCCGAGTTTGACTGACCCCTGGAGCGAGTGGAGTAGGCGCTGCTACACCACCTGGCAATGGCCACGTTTCGTGGCAGTTTTCCTGCTTGTGCCACACCACGACCAAGCTGCCCAACCACGGCGAGCAAAGCGTTCGAACCGGCGTGGTGCTGATCTCATTGAGGCGATTGCTCGGCCACATGATCTGCGTCAAGGACGCTGGCGTGCTGACAAACAACACTCTGCGGCGTGATCGCATGTCCATGTCGTCGGAGTTTCCTGGCAGCGGTAGGTGTCTGTGCCGTGTCCTTCTTATTGATTGCCGGCCAGCACGGCGTGGCTGCTGCGCAGGTCTCGGGGACCGTCACGGCGACGGCCGGGGGAGGCCCCATCGAGGGCGCGCGGGTCACGCTTCAGGCCACGGCGACCACGACAACGACGGCCGTCGATGGCACGTTCACTCTGGACGCCACCGGCACCGACCTGGTGGTCGTGGTCGCGCACAAGGGCTACTTCAACACGTCCGTTACGGTGACGTCGCCGGCGACCAACGCCGACGTATCGCTGGAGGCTGTTCCGCAAGCCGACGACAGTGATTACGTTTTTCAGTCGTCGGGTACCTGCGGCGTCTGCCACGGCAACCAGCAGGATCAATTCCAGGATACGCCGATGGCGCGGGCCGGTCATAACACCTGGGTTCACGACATCTATGACGGCAGCGGCACGACAGGTGGGATGGGCGGCTTCGTCTACACGCGCGATTCACCCCACGCCACCGCGAATCCGAACTCCGAATGCGCCGCTTGCCATCAACCGATCTCGTGGATTCAAAACCCGGGGGCGCCAATGGGCGACCTCGACAACCCCGACGCGGGGCTCAATCACGGCGTCACGTGCGAGGTGTGCCACAAGATCGCGAACGTCGACGAAACCAAACCGAACTACCCGGGCGTTATCGCCGACGCGGTAACGTTCACAAGGCCCACTCCGGGTTGGCAGGTGGTGTACGGCGTGCTTGGCGACGTCGACTTCACCGATGTCGACGGTAGTCGCATGCGCGCTTCGCTGAACCCGCAGCTGACCGCCGTCATGTGCGGTACATGTCATCAAGACAAGAACGATCCAGACGGCGACGGCGACTTCGAGGGAGCCAACGGCGTGATCTCCGAGCCGACGTTCCTGGAGTGGAAGAACTCGCCGTACGGGGACCCTACGTCCAGCCAGTATCAAACGTGCGTCGACTGTCACATGCCTTCCACCGGCGAAACCACCGCGTGCACCGTCCTGTCAGATGATCTGGGGCGCTCCGATACCCAGGTGCGCTCACACAAGATCCTGGGCACGACTCCTGCTTACCTCGAGAACGCGGTCACCATGTCGATGACGACCTCGGTCGACGACGACGGGCTTACGGTCGATGTGTCCATCGTCAATGACCAGACGGGGCACTCGGTTCCGACTGGCGTGACCATCCGCAACATGATTCTGTTGGTCGAGGTGACGATGGCGAACGGTGCCTCGTTGACTCACACCGGGACCCAGGTGCTCCACGATTTGGCCGGGGTGGGTGATCCCACGCAAGGCTACTTCGGCGGCATGCCGGGCAAGCTCTACGGCAAACTCAATCACGGCCCGGACGGGACCGGTCCGGTTTTCTTCACCGACGCTACCGGTATCCAGTTCGATACGCGCATCGTGGCCCTGGCGACCGACAACACCAGCTACACGTTCGCTTTGCCCGAGTTCGAAGGTAACGCGACCGTGCGTGCTCGGCTCATCTACAGGCGCAGTTGGCGCGCCCTGGTGGACGCCAAAGGCTGGACGACCGACGGACACGGCAATCCTCTCGCCGACGTAACCGCGCCACACTTTGGCCACCTTATGGAGGAGACGACTGAGATCGTCGCTCTTCCAGGGCTACCCGAACCACCAGAAGAGGACGGTTGTTGCTCGGTCGGCGAGCGCGATCCGGAGTCGACGTTCCTACTGTTCGCGTTGGTATGCATCGTCATCGGCCGCCGCAGGCGCAGAACCGGCGGCTGAAGTGTTCTGGGCGAGCTAGCGCGCGCGAACGCACGCGGGCAGGGAACAATGTTCCTTTGATCGTTACGTCCCTTGGTCATACCTCGAACAAGGAGACACTCATGATCGCGACCCTCGAATTGATAGCGTTGGCTGTTCTGCCCACGTTCCTGCTGCTTGACCTCATCAGCCGCCATCGCAAATACCGAAACAGTCGCTACTGGCGTCTCCGGGCCACCTTGGTTACCGGGGCGAGTTTTGTGCTGGCGATAGAGATAGCGACCTTCTGGGCCGGTGTCTTCGGCGATTTCACAATCTTCAACGGTCAGGCACTGGGCACCGTTGGCGGCGCCATTGTCGGCATCCTCGGCTATCAGTTCGTGCATTACTGGTACCACCGGGCGGTACATCGGAGTGACGTGCTGTTTCAACGGATTCACCAGATGCATCACAGCGCGGAGAGCCTGGACGCGTTCGGCGCCTACTATCTGCACCCCGTCGACACCGCCCTGTTCACGACCTGGAGCTCGCTGATCTTGTTTCCAGTACTCGGATTGTCGGCGCAGGCCGGTGCGATCACAGCACTGTTCATCGCGTTCAATGCAGTTTTTCAGCACGCCAATATTTCGACGCCACAATGGCTCGGCTACCTGATTCAGCGTCCAGAGAGCCATGGCGTGCACCATCAGCGCGGCCTGCATCGCTACAACTATTGCGACCTGCCCCTGTGGGACATGCTCTTCGGTACGTTCCGCAACCCGCGCACGTTCTCGGCAGAAGTGGGGTTCGACGATGATGCCTCGACTCGCCTGGGGGCGATGTTGATCGGCGTTGACGTGTCGGGCGCCAACGCCGCTGCACCGTCCAGCACAGTGGTCCCGAACCGAGTCCAGCCAGGACTCAGGTGACTGAAATGACTGGCCGTAGACCGCTCCAGAACACTGTTCCATCAAACGGAACACCTCCTTCTCGTATGACCACCGCGGTTCGGCATATCGAGGGTATCGAGCAGGCAGCCTGGGCGGATTTACTCCGCGCGCCGAGCCACGATGACGCTCGGCGCCTTGGCCTGTTCGTCGATCAGCGTGACGGCACTCTGACGTTCGGAGCCGGCGGGGTGGACTCGATCTTATTCAACCGTTCTCTTGGGCTCGACTCCGCGTCCGGCGGCGTCGAGCTCGCGTGCCGGGAGGCGCAGCGGTTGTTCGAACGGCACAAGGTGCAGCGGTACTTTCTGCACCTGTACCCGCAGACCTGCTCCCACACGCTCAATCATCTGCTGGCTCGAGCGGGGGTCGCACGCTACCACCGTGGCTGGGTTCAGTTCGTTCGCGGCGACGAGCCGATCGCGGAGCGGACTTCGCCTCTGGAGGTTCGTCGCGCGCGTGCCTCTGATGCACCGGCGGTTGCTGAGATTCTGTGTCAGGGATTCGATGTCGACTCCCTGGCTACGCCATTGTGGACGTCGGTCATCGGTAGGCAGGGGTGGCATGTCTTCGTCGCGACTGCGGGCGAATTGGTCATCGCCGCTGGCGCGGTGTTCATCGAAGGCGAGCACGCATATCTCGCTTTCTCCGCCACGCGGCCTGGCTGGCGATGTCGTGGTGCGCAAGGAGCACTCATGCACGCGCGAATCCAGCACGCCCTCGAGTCGGGGTGTCGGTCGATTGTTACCGAGACCGGAGAAGCCGTGGCGGGAGAGGAGAACCACTCCTACCGCAACATGCTGCGTTACGGATTCACCGCCGTCGCTCTTCGACACAACTACGGTCCGGCCCATCAGACATGGTAGCGAACCAAATCATGAGCACTACGCCCTGGAGCAGCGCTGTAGACAATGAGCGGCGGTTACCGGAGAATATACGCGTGGCCGGAAACCTTCTGGAATTCGCGGGACGAGATCGCGAACTCGAGGCGTTTACGCCCGCGGTGCTCGGCGCGCGGGACTCTTTCGGAGGCCTCGTGCTCGTTTCCGGTGAAGCGGGCATAGGCAAGAGTCGGCTGGCCGAGGAGGTAGCTCGCGTCGGACGAGATAGCGGTTTGCTTCCCTTCTGGGGGCGCGCCTGGGAAACTGGTGGCGCGCCGGCGTTTTCACCGTGGATTCAGATCCTGCGCAGTCTGAGGCGCAATACTCTCATCTCGCCAATATGTGAGCGCTACCGTGAGCGGCTCGGTTTGCTGCTGCCCGGTGGTGCCGCCAGTCGCGCAGTGGATCCCAATCGGCCAGACCGTTCCCGGTTCGAGTTGTTCGAGGCCGTCACGGAGTTCATCTGTGATGCCGCCGCCGCTCAACCCCTGTTGCTCGTGCTCGAGGACCTTCATGTCGCTGACCAATCGAGCCTCGAGCTGCTCAACTTCATGTTGCTTCAGCTCCGCAGCTCTGCCGCGCTCATCGTAGGCACCCTGCGCGAAGTCGAGGCCCAGGCCAGTGACAACGCGGACCTGTTAGGGCGGCTGGCCCAGGATGCTCAGACCGTGCCCCTTGGCCGTTTGTCGAGGCAATCCGTGGACGGCCTCCTGGCGAACGCCATCGGTGAAGAGCGGGCGGGTGCTCTATCCGATGATGTGTATCAGACGACGGAAGGGCATCCTCTTTATGTAGTCGAGCTATGCCGCCTGCTGGTCACCAAGGCGCCCGTCGACGAAGCCGACCCGCGCAGTGTGCTGGCTGCGTCGTCCAGTCTCGGTCGGGCCCTCAAGGCGCGCCTCGATAGTTTGCCGGCAGGCCATGTCGAGACCCTCGAGAAGGCGAGCGTCATCGGCCGCGAGTTCGCTTTACCAATCCTGTCTCGTTTCTGTGGTCACTCCGAATCTGAGCTGCAGGGAGTCGTCGACGATTTGGTAGCGGGGGCATTCTTGGTGGAAGTCGCCACCAATACCTACGCGTTCTCCCACGTACTGATCCGGGAAGGACTACATCGGCGAATTCCGTCGGAGCATCGGGACCGCTTGCACCTGGAGCTCGCGACTTGCCTCGAACATCCGACTCGCATAGCGCCGTGGTCGCTGATCGCTCACCACCGACTAGCGGCTGGGGCAGCCGGTCGTTCTGCGGGTATAGACGCCGTCCTCGTCGCCGCTCGGGAAGCGCAGGAGCGACTGGCCTTTTTTGATGCCATCGCATTGTTGCGTCGAGGGCTGGATGCAGTTGGGCCGGAAGACAAAACGCGTCGCTTCGAGCTGCTGCTCGCGCTTGGGGAGGCGAGCCTACGCTCTGGTGACATTCCATCTGGCCAGGCAAGTTGTGTCCAGGCAGCCTCAATCGCGCGCGAGCTAGCGCCGGAGTACCTGGCCAGAGCTGCGCTGGTCTTCGGCGAGCTTCTCGTGTTTGCGCACATAGACCTGGAGTTGATTTCGCTGCTCGAAGAGGCGCTGGCCAAGCTCGACGAAACGCCGAGTCCGATTCGTGCGCGTGTCATGGCCCGACTCGCAGCTGCCAGGCAGCCAGCGTTGAATCCGCAGGAACCGATCGCGCTGGTCACCGAAGCAGTCGACATGGCCCGGGCGCTTGGTGATGACGATGCGCTCGAATTCTGCCTCGGCGCCGCTGGGTCGACGATGATGGACTTGGTCGACGCGCGAGTGCGCCTGCCCATCGACGAGGAGTACGCCGCCCTGGCCGAAGCGAGCGAGGACCGCTCTGGCATGCTCAGGGCCTACATGCGGTTGATTGTCGATTGCGCGGCGATCGCGGACATTGCCACGGCGGAAACGTATACGCGCAAAGCCGAGCGAATGGTCAGTCGGCTTGGAGATCATCCCGGTCTTCGATGGCGAATGGAAGCGTTGCGCGCCATGTGGTGTCTGTGGCGAGGCGAGTTTGCCGATGCCGAAACGGCGATCGAGTCTGCGAGAGAGCTTGGCGCCGAAGGCGGCGATCCAAACTCGACGGCGACGTACATCTGGCAACGTGCGCGTCTGTTGCGTCATGCTGGTCGCTACGAGGAACTCGTTCAGCATCTCCCCACCTTGCTGACGATGTACCCGGCTTCGTCTCAAGCCGATGCCGCGATTATGGCCGCTGCGTGCACTGTCGCCGCTGGGGACAAGGATGAGGCCAAGCGCTTCCTGGCGCGCCATAGCCTCATCGAGGCGGCGCTTCGGTTCGGCGATCATACGATGTACGAACCGTTAGCGGAGTTGGCGTTTGCCGCCGGTGACCGGGCCATCGCCGAGGTGGTTGGTGCTCGTCTGGACCCGTTGGCCGACTGCATGGGCAACGGTGGCGTCATCGGTTGTTCAATCGATAGCCCGGTCTCACGCTCGATTGGTTTGTGCGCGTGGACGCTCGGAGACCTCGACACCGCGGTTGCGTCGTTCGAGAAGGCCGTCGAGTCGTTACGCAACACTGCCGGGCACGTTGTCCTGGCCAGTGTGCTCGCCGAATACGCACGCGTACTGTTGGAACGGGCCAAGGCATCGGACGTCGAGCGTGCGCACTCCGCACTAGCTGAGTCTGAGCAGCTAGCTGAGTCGCTGTCAATGGTGGCGCTTCTGGAGGAGGTGCGCGCGGTCCGCGCTAGCATCGGACAGAAGACGGGGCCGAGTGAATCTGGCGCGACTAGCAGTACGGACGAAGCTGCGACAGCGACGAGCTTCTCGATGGTCCAAGAGGGCGACTACTGGACGGTCCGCAATCAAGGCCATGAGTTCAGGTTGCGCAACACCAAGGGCATGCCCATGTTGGCGCGGCTGCTCGCAGAGCCGGGGCGCGAATTCCATGCTCTCGATCTTGCGCAGGGGGGGCAGGCCGCTGATACGCAGGATCTCGGCGATAGCGGTGAAGTTCTCGACGAGACCGCGGTCGCTCAATACAAAACGCATCTCATGCAGTTGCGCGAGGAGCGGGAGCAGGCCGTGGAGTGGAACGACTCGGGCAGGGTCGAGAAGCTCGAAGCCGAGATCGAGTTCCTGACGAATCAACTGTCCTCGGCGCTTGGCCTCGGCGGACGTGTTCGTCGCAGCGGAGGCGCTGCAGAGCGCGCTCGGGTAAACGTCCAGCGACGACTTCGCGACAGCATCCGGCGCATCGCCAAACATGACTCTCGGCTTGGCGCGTATCTGGACAAGAGCGTCAAGACCGGCACGTTCTGCTGCTATCGCGAATAGCAGTGTGACGGCTCCGCCGACTGACGCGGCTATGTGGAACACAGTCATTCGAACAGCGTTCGTTGGAATGTCACGCCTCGTAGTCGATGACACTGTTCGTTCATACAGCCAACGCCCTTTATCTGGGCTCCTACTTGGTCAAGAACATGTTGTGGCTGCGAGTGCTTACGGTCATCGCAGCTTTGACGCTCTTGCCCTACTTTTACTTTCAGCCGCAGGTTCTGTGGCCACCGATCTTTTGGAATCTGCTGTTCACCACGATCAACGTGGTCAAGCTCGTACGCCTGGTACGCAGACGTTACGCGCGCGATCGAACCGATCTCCAGCCGGAGCACCTGGACGCGATCGGTTTTTCCGTTTTCGCTGCGGGCGACGTCGGTGACCTACACGTCGCAGCGCATGACCATCTCGACTCGGGTGATTTCGAGGCAGGCTATCAGGCGCTAAAGCCGCACCTGCGCGCCGCGCGACCGGTCGACCCGGTCGACCCGGTCGAGGCGAGTCGCTGGACCCATGTTCACTGGCACCAGCTGGTGTTCGAACTAGAAACAGGTCGGTTCGATGACGCTTACGATCGGTTCAAACGCACGGTGCTCGTTAGCGCGATACGCGACGACTCTGCTGCGACCGACGCGCCATCCGCGATGTGGCTACTGGCGTTGACCGCGCGAACGCCGGTGGCACTGCCCTGGGAAACGGTCGCAGACATCAGTCGGAGTCGCCGCGGAGTCAGCACCTCCCTGGTGTCGTTTCATGATCTGCTCGCCTTCGCCGGCGCTCGCTCTGAACTGAGCATGCAACGTTGGATCGATGGAACGGCCAGCGGCTCCGAAGAACTGTCTCCGCTCGTACCATTCGCCGCGTGCCTGCGCGATGTAATGGTGCACGGCCGCTCTGAAGACTGCGACCGATTGTCCGTACTTGCGGGCAACCTGCGCCTGCCGGGGGCGAGTGCCGGTCAGAACCGTCTGCTGCAGACGTTTGCCGACAACGCCCACAAACTCACGTTCGCCACGGCATCGCTTCGCGCTGCTTAGCGCGGCTGTCCGCGTGTCGCGGCCTATTGGAACACTGTTCCGGGTTCGGGAACGCCTGGAAGGTAACCCCAACACGAAAGGACTTAGCGATGCTGCGTAGAACAAGAACTCACAACATAAGTCACCCCCTCATTATGGTTCTGTGGCTGGCTACAGCGGCAGTCGGGTTGACCTCCACTCTGGCCGCGTGCGGTTCTGGTACGAGCCAGCAAGTCGGTGCCGACCCAGACGGTGGCTCGATCGACGACACGTTCGACGCTGGTCGGGTAGCCGATGGCGGTAGCGTCCCGCTAGACACCGACCGCGACGGTGTCCTCGACAGCGCCGACAACTGCCCTAACCGGGCCAACGCTATTCAGGCAGACGAAGATGGAGACGGGCTCGGCGACAGCTGCGACAACTGTCCCGCTCACGCCAACCCGGACCAGGCTGACCCGGATGAAGACGGGGTTGGAGAACTATGCGATCCAGACGTAAACATTCCCGGTAACCGACAGGTCTTCTTCGATGGCTTCTCGGGGCCAGTACTCGGCCCTGAGTGGGTCGCCCGCGGAGCGTCGACTGCGGTCACCTGGTCTGTAGAGGGCGGACGACTTCTTGTCAACGGTACGGCGTCTGTCGGCCCCGATTGGGAGTCGCGACTCGAGCTCGCGGGTTTGCAAATAGACCCGCTCGCCCGATACCGGGTCGAGCTCGGCTTCACGATCGATGCATTTGCTGGCGGTTCACCACAAACGCGAAGCGTTGCACTTACGTCCCACCTGAGCGCCGACGGTGCTGTCGATTGTCTGGTCCGTCGGGCGCCGCAGTTCGAGATAGGAGCGGGTGGACACTACGGGTTTCTACGCGAGACCGTAATCGACGACGAGGGCGGGCTTGATCAAACCGAGATTAACGGCGCCGATCGCCCGGAGGCCGACGTCGTCCCAGGAGCGCGCTTTCTCATGCGCATGTATCGAGCCCCGGACTTCACGAACTGCAGCCAGGCCACGGACCTGAGCAGTCTGAATGTGCTCGGGTATCACAACGCCGCACCTGGCAACTTTGGCTTGCGAGTGTTCAGAGCTGACGTGTCCTTCGATTACATCATCATCTACAAAATCCCGTAGTCGGCTGCTCGCGCGCGAGGTGCGGCAACAACGACGGTATTCTCGGGCTCAGCGTTCGCGTCTGCCGTGCAGCTCGGGAATATGGTCGAGCTCGGTGAAGCCAAAGCGCTGGGGGGCAAACGATTGCGCGATGTCTGTGCCGGCGATCTTCCCCTCCACCAAATACTCGCGGCCGAGTGCATCCTGCGCCCAGTGGATCAAGCGATCGATCGTTGGTGTCGACACGCCGCAGAGTTCGGCGAGGCCGCGTACCGCAACCAGATTGTAAGGAATGTCCTCGCTCAGGTAGCGGGCCTGGAAATCCGGTCGCCAGCCGTCGTTGGCCGGCAGCATGGGGCAGGTCAGCCCCGCATACGCCTGGTTGCTCGAAAAGCGCGTACGCAGGGTGGAGTCGTCGGTGATGTACTTTCCGTACGCACGCAGGGTCCAGTCGAAGATATGCACGACGACGGATAGGTCGAGCCCGGGAAACTGACGTTCCAGGTGGGCGCAGATCGTTCGGATCTCGTCCGACACCAACGCCATGTTGTCGGCGGCTTGTTCGCTGAGCCCCTGGTAGAACAGGGGCTTTTCCGCGTACGGGGTTTTGCCATCCCAGTCGACGAAGTTGTCGTGGATAACTGCAGGATGGATCACCTGGCACAGATTCGACAATCCGATTCCGATGAAGCCTCCTGCGACCGGACGTAGCGGCAGTCGAAGCAGCTTGCTGAGCATGTTCGCGAACTCGTCGACGCTGGCGGTCGGCCTCGCGACGATTTCCATGAATGGTTTTACGCCGAGTACCTCTACGCTCACGCCGGGTTCGGACACCCGGCACGCCCACGGCAGGTTCTGGAGCGAGAACACACCATACGAGTCCGGTGAGCGACCGACTGCTGCCATCGCGGCGTCGATACACCAATCCACCGCGTTGGTTCCGCAGATGGCGCCGATCATGGCTCCTTCGTCGACGAATGGTGCGATGTCTGTGACGTTCGAATCGAACGCCAACGCGGGCAAACACAAGATGATCAGCTCGCACCCCGGTACAACCTCCTCCGCGTGTTGTGAGATCTTCTCGGGCACCCCATGGACGATGTCACCGCCGTCGTCATCGGCGTAGCAGACGCGGATGCCGCCATTGGCTGTCCCGGCCCGCCATACCTGGTGCTCTCCGTCGCGCGGCGCGTAGACCGTACACGTCCAATCCGGCTGACTAGCGATCAACCCCGCCGTGACATGCGCGGAATTCCCGGCCCCAATGACACACGCTGATTTCTTCACCGCCGTAGTTTACCCCAGATGGTTCGGAGCTCGACGACGGCGTTTGCTGTCATGACAACCGATCTGTAGTACACCGGCTGCATGTCATACTGGATGTCGTTGAGCCGGCCGCGCCTGACTGTCGCTCTCTTGGTGAGCGGGTTTGCGCTCGGGTGTAGTTCGTCCGACAAGCAGAAGGGCGAGCCGAGCAAGGCCCCAGCCAAATCGGGTCTGACGGCGAAGTCGAAACCGGCGAGCCCCAAATGGGCCAAGACGTTGGCGCGTGTGGCCAACACACCGGCGCAACCATGGGCAAAGACCGACCCGGTGGTGATCGCTACGCGATCGGGATATCGCTTCAACGGTAAGACCTCGTCGGTCGCGCCCGGGTTAGGAGCAGCGCTGGCAGCGTGGACCAAATCGACGTTCAAATCTCCCACCGACGCGCACACACGCGTGCTGGACGTGGCCGTCGCCAAAGACGTGTCCTACAAGGAGTTCGGCCGGCTGATGCTAGCGATCAAACGGACCAGTCAGTATTGGCAGTTCGGCCTACTGGCTCGGTCCTCAACGGGGCAGGTTGTCAGGATTCCCTACCGGTCGATGTTGAATTGCTCCAGTGACCAATCGCTGACCGAAGACAGCGCTATCCAACCCACGGGCGGTCCGCCGAAACAGCTTCCGGTCAAAACCAGGGACGATCCACGGTGTGCGGTGCGCGGCCCCAGCGTTGCCGATCCAGTCAAGCTGGCCGTCAGCTTGACCAAAGGGAACCTGTCGGTGTGGTCGCTCAGCGGTCTAGAAGGCTCTAGGTCCAAACCGAAACTGAAAGTGGCCGCTGGCACGGCTGGGCTGGCGGCCGTACGCAAAGCCCTGGCCGAGATCGTTCGCAGGCGCTATCCAGGGGACGCCAAGCGATCGAAGAAGGTCATCCTGATGATCGACAGCAGCCAGAACATGCAGGCCGTCATGGACCTGGTCGCTGCGGTCTCCGGACCGGCAGCACAGCCCCTGTTCCCAGATGTCGGCTTCGCTCTCAGCGTCGAATGATCGTTAGAGCTACTCGACGTAGGGAAAGCAGGCGCCCTGTTCGCCGCAGAACTCGCCGGTTGGGCAGTCGTAGTCGTCGACGCAAGGCGGCGGCAATTCTTCGCACGCCTCCTCGATAGTCGCGAACGCTCGTTCCAGGCCATTTGCGAGGTTGCCGTCGCAGAGATCCCAGAACACACCCCGGCTCTCCGCAATGAACAGATTCGTGATGGCCTTGAGCTTCGTCGCCTCGTGCGCCACGCCGTAGGTGCCGTCGCAGTCGCTGCTACCGCCGATGCCTAAGAACACCATGCGTTTGACGTCGCCCTTGGTTGCGACGAGTCGGTCGTAGACGTCAGCGGCGGTGCCCGCGCCGGTGGTCGGTTGTTCGTCTTCGTCCGTGATTGCAACGACGACCAGCAGTGCTTTCTCGCGAGAGAACCCTGCGTTCAGGCCGTCGACGAACGGTTGTTCGAGGGAGGCCGCCGCGGCCGATGCCGGTTGCTCATCGTCGTTGTTACCGGTGCAGCCGGCGTCGCTCTGATAGATGTCGCCAACGCATGAAAATTCCGCGGTGAGGTTGGGTGATGAGCTTTCTATCCATCGGTTGCCACCCGCGAAGTTGCATTCGCTGCCGGCACCGCGCGTATGAAAGTCGGCCGGGCTTGGACACGCGTCGATCGTCCCCACCCGAAAGTCATCCAGCCCCGAGCTGATGTTCGGCAACCGCTGAGCGAATGCCGGGAACACAACGTCGCGCATGGCGCTGAGTTCTTCCTGCATGCTGCCGGAACCGTCGACCGAGATCACGATGTCGATGTGCTTGCAGCTGTGCTCGATCACTCCAGCGTCGGGGACGCTGAGGTCACCACCACCACCGCCGCCGGAGCCAGCGCCACCACCACTAGCGGCAGGGTTGTGATCGTCGTCGCAGCCGGGGCCGGTCATCGCCATGACCAACGTGAGAACAAGCAATCTATACGTGCGCATCGGAATCTCCAGACTCGATCGTCATTCGATCTAGAACCATGAAGCAAGGAGAATGCCAAACCTCGCCCCGTAAAGTGCCCGATTGTTCTCCACTAGAGTCGACGCTGCTGGTTCTTGATCGGCGAAAACCGCCGGTGGTCGGCCGAAATCCGCATTCGCCGTGTAGTTCAATGTGAGTAGGAAGCTCTTCGAACTCCCGAGATACGCTGGCAGTGCAGCTGCTGAAGCGCGTAGCATTCGGGCCGCGATGACTGACAAGCAAGCTCTGCTCTTGGAACGCGACGGCTCCGTTGCGATCATTACCAACAACGATCCACCGCGAAATCGTATGACCCTCGATTTCTTCGACCGGCTCGAGGAACTGATCCCTGAGCTCGGGAAGGATCCGAGCGTGCGCGCCATCGTGCTGCGCGGCGCGGGTACGGATCACTTCTCTGTCGGTATGAACCTGAAGCAGATCGGCGAGGGCATCCAGCGCCAGGGCAGTATCGACGGGTTGTTCGATCAACGGTTGCGGGTGTTGGCGATGATCGAAGCGTTGCCCCAACCTGTTATCGCCGTGCTGTGCGGTTACTGTCTGGGTGGCGGACTCGAGTTGCCTTTGGCCTGCCATTTTCGAGTCGCGGCGGCGGACGGAACGCAGATCGGTCTGCCTGAACTCGATCTCGGCACGGTTCCAGCGTGGGGCGGGACGGTTCGTCTCACCCGCGTCGTCGGCCGCGCTCACGCCCTGGACATCATCCTTCGGGCGAAGAAGATATCCGCGGAGTACGCGCTGCGGATCGGTCTGGTGCACGAAGTGTGGCCCAACTCCGAGCTCCAGCGCCGGGCCGTCGAGTTCGCGCACGAACTAGCCGCAATGCCACCACGTGCCGTGGCGGGAGTTATTCGTTCAGTGGCAGCTGCGGAGAATCAGCCACTCGAAGACGCCTTGGCGCAAGAACGCCGCGCCGTCCACGAAACGATGGGCAGTCGGCATCAGATGGAAGGCATGAGAGCGTTCATGGAAAAGCGCCGCCCGGACTTCACCACTGACCCGGAGTGACCACATTGTATCGGCGCGTGTGGTGGGTGCGGTCGTCGTTATGGGTGTTTCGGCCCCTAGCGCCGGCCGGCTTGTTCTTCACCGACAACCAATCCGGCGCGCTGCGCGGCTATTGCCACTGGCCCGTATACGGATCGTAGCCACACTTGGCCGGCTTCGATAGTGGGTCGTTCGGGTCGGCGACGAAGACGCGACAGTCAGTGCAGATGTACCGGTACTCGCAGTCCTTACACACCGCCACCTGGTCGCGCGCCGTGTGCCACGGCTTGCGAAAACTGTCTTTGGTGACAATGTTCACCAATCGCTCGGAGCCCACTTTGCCATGACACTTGCCGTGAGACGGACAGTTCTTGATGTTGCCATCGATGTCGATGCCAACTTTCTTGTTCAGGCAGCTGTTGAACGTCTGGGCCTCGGAGAACGTAGCCTGGTTGACGCCGAAGTACGCCGGGTGAATCTTTCCGCAGTCGTTCGCTGATGTGATCTTCTCCTGGAAGAAGCGCACCTCCCACTTGCTCTGGCGCGTCACCATCTCCGTGCGTGGCGCGCCGAAGACGTTCAGGGTCGCGATTCTTGCGTGGGTCTCACAGAGCGCGTCGAACGCTTCGTCGTCCCACCCGGCATAGGGTAGCGTGATTTCGATCGAGCGTAGCCGGCTGCGCTTAGTACGCGAGAGCAACGCGTCGATGGCTCGGGCGTCGACCGGGTCGTAGAAGCGCAGCTCGACATGGCTACAGCCAAGTTCATCCAGTTGGTCGAACAGTGCTGTGTAGTCGTGTGCCGAGGTCGCGTTGGCGTCGATGATGGCATTGGAGATGTGTTCGGGAGTGCGATGAGTGAGGTCAAGGGGGGGGAACTCGCCGTCGCTGTCGTCGAAGAAGCCGAGTTCTGCGTCGACTAGCATGCCCAGGGCTTCGTCGATGTGGTCGGCGTCCTCTTTGGGATACTCCGACTTCAGTTCGGCCACGGTTCGACCTTGCCCCTTGGTGATCATGGAGTACAGGCCCAGGGTGATCTCGAAGTGCGCGGAGCGTTGCAGATCGCAGATGATCGCTTTGCTTGCGCCGGCAACAGGGATGTTGCAGGCGAATAGGTGAAATCTCGGACTATTGCTCACGTTTTGGCTCGGAGAACATTTTGGAGATGGGCTTCGGTGATGATGTGGTGGCCCCGCACAAGAACCCTGTGGTCCGGTGAAATACACTGTCACCATCGCGGATGATCAGGTCGGCGCTCTGCAGCTGATGCAGGTCGAGCAGCTTGAACTGCAATGGCGTGCGCGGGTTGTCCGCGTTTCGCAGTGCATTGATGACTTCGTCGTCAGTTTTTGTCATGGGCGATCAGGTGCCTGGCGACCTTTTCTTCCAGGCCGTAGTTGCAGGGGATCGAGACCATGCCGAACTGGCCGATGGGGTTGATCTCGAGGAAGACATAGCGCCCATCACGGGTGCGAATGAGGTCAGCGGACCCGGTGTCCAGACCCAGGGCCCGAAACAGGGCGAGGAGCTTGTCGCGCACCGGCGCCGCAAGTTGGTACGGCACAGTGCGGTTTGGCGTATCACGGTTGTACCGGCGAAAATCAACGCTTGTCTGGGAATCACCCTGCGAAAAGATGGCCATAGAATGCACTTCGTCGCCGAGCACGAAGCAACGCAGCTCATAGGCCTTGTCCACGGTCGCCTGCATGAGGGATGGGAAGAACACGGGTGGCTGATCACGTAGTGTGTCTTCAGACACCGTCGACGTGTACGCAGCCACCGAGTGGTCCTGTAGTCCGCTGATGTAGCCACCCAGGCCGAGGGCCTTGGTGATTACTCGCTCGTGTCGCCCGGCAAACTCGATCATCGCGTCGCGGGTCGTCGCAATTATCGTAGCCGGCACATCCAGACCAACCTCTTTGGCCCGCATCAACATCATCATCTTGTCCGTCTTGGACGTGTGGGCGTCGCTAAGCCAGTGCGCGCTACGCAGCCCGGCGAATATGGCCTTGCCGACGGCGTTCATTTCCTGGGAGAGGTAGTCGGCAAGTTCGTATTGTTTGTGCGGTTGGTCGTACACCGCGTCTACGTGGTTCTTGCAGTACTTGCCAAAGTAGCTCCAGCGCCGGTACCAGACCACGCGCACTTCGTCGAGCTTGATCGTTTGCTCGGCGCGAGTGAAATGATCGTGGATACGCAGCACGCCGTCGAGCGGTTCGTACGAGAACGACGATGGGTACTGAAGGTCTTCGACGTTGAGTCGGAAGTAGCGACCGCCGAGACGTTCTAGCCAATCGGTGACCGTCTCGGTGGTCGATTCCCCCAACCTGCGACTCAGCATTAGAATCACGAGTTCATCCTATCGTTGGTCGCAAAGATGGGAAAGAGGGGGAGGGCTAGTCGCAATCGCGGACACCGCCGTCGCCGAGGCGTCCGTCACCGGTGGTTGTCTGCCACTCGCCGGCGCTGAGCGTTGGCCTGCGCAAGGTGAGTTGGCCGCCGCCAGTCACGAGGCTGAGGTCTGAAGAGTTGAGGCGAGCGGAGGATGGTTTGGTGGAGTTGTTCTTTTTCATGGTGAGTTTCCTTTCGTGATTCACCGGCATGGGAGCATCCGGGAATCCTAACGATTCCAGTCGATAGTAGTTTTCCAGCCAGGGCTGGTGGCTCGACCCAACGTCGAGTTTCATAGCAGGAACGCACCTGCCCCGACCAAGTCGCACATCAATCCCAAAAAAAGTGTGTGTGGGTATGTTGATCGATACTGCTTACATTCACCGGCCCATCTCCCAGCGAGTCGGGGAACATCATCGGAAGTTGAGCAACCATAACTAGTGAGCGGTGCAGCACGACCTAAAGACCGTCTGGCGCTGGCGGCATTTCGTCGGGGCTCAACCCGAGCTCGCGCTGGATGAGTTCCGGAATCTGGTTGAACAACTCATCGAGGCTGGCCATCAGCGCCTGAGCGCAGGCGACGGCGTCTCGCGGGCTCTCGGCGTTGGCCATGCCCGAACCTGCAATCGCTGCAGACACTCCGCTGCGCAACTCGCTGAACCATCGCAGGTCGTTGGCGAACTGGATCACATGCTGCTGGAGATCGCTGAACGCGTTGTTCTTGGCTTCGGTCATTGCCGGGTCATTGCCCGCTGCATCTAGCTCGTCCGCGACGACCAGGCGATCACCGAGCTTGGCAATCCCGCTGGCGAACTCGCGCACGATGTTTGCGTCCTGTTCGCAAAGGCCGTTTGCGAAGCCTTTGATCTTCGGGAACTCGGTGATCCACGCCTTGACGATGAACCACCCCGCACCGAGGAAGCCACAACCGGTCGCAAATGTCGCCATTCCAGACAGCACGCCACTTGCAGCGACCGCGTTGGCACCGATGCCCGCTTCGGCGACCTGCACCACGCCGCCCGCGATGGAGCCCAACGCAGTGATCGCACCAACTCCAGCGTCGGCGCGTTCGACCACGGGGAGGCTGGCATCCGTGAGCGCTTTGCAGTTGGCGCTCAACGAGGCCACGCCCGTAATCACGCCGCCGATTCCACCGATCGCTTTGGACGCAGTGCCCAGGCCCTTGGCTGCCTCGGCCAATCCTTCTGCTGCGTCTCCGCTACCTTTGAACGCCGAGGCCTGCTCGAGCACGACCTTGGTAAAATCCAAAACGCCGCCGAACATGGTGAGCACGCCACCCGCGGCCCCGCCCATGAGCTTCAGTGGATCTTCGTTTGGATCCTGATTCTTAAGAGACTCGCCGGCTTTCCAAACCGCGAACACCGATTTCATCGCGGAGATGGCTCCACCGATGGCATCGCGTGTCGGGATCTCGATCGGCCCCTTGGTGGGAACTTCGATACTGATCGGAGTCCATTCGCTCTCCGGCTTGATCGTCGGCATGCCGCTGCCGGTCGCGATCTCGTAGATCATGTCCGAGGTGGTGACCATTTGCTCCAGGTCCGTGAGCACCAGGTCCGCCTCGCACGCCTGGGTGCGCAGCTCCAACGCGGTTTCCACGCTGAGCTGAGCCTCGCCGTAGGCCTTGCCGGACTCGAACGTCTGAACACGCTCGGCGCTCGCCGCGCCTAGAGCACTGGCGAGTCCGGCGATGCCCTGATCGAAGTGCTGTTTGCGCTCCGCCGCGCCGGTGACTTCCCCGCAAGCGGCCAAGCGTATCGACTCCACCGCCTCGGTCCATGGCGCGGGCGCGGCCGAGAGCTTCATCGGCCGACCAAACGCGTTCAGATGTGACTCGGCGATCTGCAACGCTTCGTCGGCGGTGGCGCTATCGGCGGATTGGGTATCGGATTCGCCGAGACATTCGTCGGTCTCTTTGCGCTGCACGGCGGAGCGAGCACCGCCCGCACCCGCATACTGGTCCAGAAGTGACTCGGCCGATTTTCCCTGCACGATCAAATCGGCCACCGCATCGGCGTGCTGTTCGTAACGATCGCCCGCGTGGCCGACATTTGATTTCAGGCTGACGCCTCCGCGTTGCTGGACCACGTGTGCTGCCTCATGGGCCGCGGTGTGCAAATCGGGGCGGACCGCGAACGCCAGGGCGTCGCCCATGGCAAATGCTTGGGCTCCCATGGCGGTGCACGCGTCGGCTGCTGCGCCGCCCGTCGCGGTGCGAACGTTGGCGATGTCGTGTTTGCCGAACCCGGCCTGAATCGTCTCTGCGTGGGGGAGTCGTCCGTTGGCTCCCGCAACACCGGACGCAGCCACGGAATGAATATCGGACGGGTCCTTTTCTCCGTTGCCAGCTTTGCGTTGGATGGCTGCTGTCGATGACGGGGCAGGCTTCAGCGGGATGACATTGGCGTAGCGGGCATGTGCCCGACTCATTGCTCCCGGTCTGCCGCGGAGAGTAATTGGTGCTTCGTCGACGGAATGGGATCGTTGAGCGTGCAGCTGGTGTTTGGTCGCCATGCTCTGCCATAGAGCAACCTTGGTGCCACGCGTAAGCCCTTAAGGTAATGGCCGCTCAGGGACGGCCTCGGGTCATTCGCGGCCCCGGCGATGCGCTCGAGTGTCCCGGCGTGGTCCCACTTGATTAGATTGGCGCCAGCATGTCCACCGCCCGCGATGGGGCGGCGACCTGGTGGTCGCGCATCCACTTTTCGGCTTCGGCGCGGCGTTTCGCGCCGGCGTCCCCACCTTCGATTTCGCCGGATCGAAAACGGGCGCACGCGGCAAACAGACTGAGATTGGCAGCGGCACATGCGGCAGCTGCATCGTTGAACTCCGCCACCGCGCGTTCGTCCTGGCCCCGCGCCGCTGCGATCTGGGCGCGCAGCAGGATCGCGATGGCGCGCATTGACGGTACGACGTCGCGCGCGATGGCACGGGCGTCGCGTTGGGCTTGGTGCAGCAGCCTGGCGGGATTGTCGGCGGTGCGCGCCGCGGCGATGGCGGCACGAGCGCGCTGGTGCAGTGAGTCAAGGCGCACCATGTCCACGCGCAGCATGAACCCGGCCTTGAGTTTGGGCCAGGCGCTCGTCGTGCGCCGCCAAGCGCTCTCACCGTCGCCCACGTATAGATCGCGATGCACTTGCGCGACGATTCCCCAGTTGTGCTGCAAATGGAAGCCGTGCTTCGTCCACATGGCAAGGCCGGCGCGAACGTCTTCGTCCACCGTCGCCGGCGAGTCGCTACTAAGCAGCATCGCGACCTGAGGAAAGCCCGTGCGCAGGGTTGAACCGGCGTACGCATCGCCGCGGTCGGCCGATTCACGTCTTAGTCTGGCCGTGAGTGTCGTCATGCGACCGATGTCGCCCAGGTAGTAGAGCGCCCACAAACGATAGAGTTGGCCGGTAGACAACTCCCACTGCGCCCCTACCGCAGTCGCGCGATTCCATTCGAGCATTATGTCGAGTTTGTCTCGGGTCGTGCGGAACTCGCCGGCCTGGTAAGCAGCGAACGCTTCGATGCCGTGATAGATCACGCCCAAGAGCTCGTCGGTATGAGAAGTGATGAGTGGCTGAATCTGTTGCAGGAGCTTGCCCGCGCGTTTGCGGCCGCGCTGATTGATCGCAAGGTAGGCGACTTCGATCGCCATCGCGCGAATCAATCTGGACGGTTCACCAACCTTGACGGCCATGGCCAGGTGACGGGTTTGTAGGTCGAAACCGCGAATCGGATCGACCATGCCGAGGCCGACCGCGGCGGTCCACAGCACATCGACGCGGGCAAGGTTTTCTTGACTCACCTGTGATTCGTCGCGAGTAACCAGGCGCAGCGGGCGCAAGCGCGCAGCTGCCCGTCGCGTTAGCAGGGAGAACAGGGCGCGCCTCGGAGTCGTCGCAAGGGGCGTCCCCATCTTGTCTAGAAGCCGCGAGAGCACCGACACGCCCTCGTCGATGTGGCCCGCTCGCAGGTACGCTTGTGCCGCGCGCTGCTCCAGTTCGAGGATGCGGGCAGCTATGGAGTTCAACCGCGCAGCGTCCAGATATGCTTCGGCCGCTTGCACGCCTCGGCCCGCGTTCGCAAGAGCGTCAGCCTGCCGTTGCCGTAGCGCAAGCCACTCGTCACCTTCAGATCGCTGTTCGATCGCCAGGGTGTACAGCTCTACCGCGCGGTCGAAGGCGAAGGCTTGTTCGGCCTGTTCGGCCGCGGGAATCGCGGCTTCTGCTGCGCGCGTGCGCTGACCTGCGGCGAGCCAGTGGCTGACCAGGGCCTCGAAGTCCGCCGCTCCGCTGCCTTCAATCGCATCGGCAACCCGGGCGTGAAAGCCCTGGCGCTCAGAGACCGAAAGCGCCTTGAGCAACGATTCGCGGACCCGGTCGTGATAAGGCTCGACGGTCTCGCGGCCCAGGGCGCCTTGTCGCCGAATTAGATTGTGCCGCTCCAGCTGAAACATGTCAGCGGCCATGTCGGGTGAGTCGTTGACGACCGCTTTGACCAAAGCCATCGGGGTGGGACGACCGAACACGGCGATCACCGACAGCAATTCGCGAGCACTGGCCGCGAGCTTGTCGATGCGCGAGTGCAGCATGCCATCCAGGTCAGTGGTTTCGGCGGTCGCCTGCGCGCGCGTGTCCGCCATGTGTCGCACTAGCTCGGCCAGGAATAGTGGGCTGCCACCCGCCTCCTTCACCAGCAGTGGTATGGACGACAGCGTCTCCGGATCCGGCATGAGCTGCTCGGCCAGGGCGTGCGCCTCGCCATCCTCTAGAGGTAGCAGGTCGATGCTGAGCGTGACCACGGCGTGTCCTTCGCTGTACAACTCACGAAGCGCCGCAAGGATAGGGCTCGTTGGTTCGTCTTCGCTGCGATACGTGGCGACTAGCAATACTGCCGGGCCATTGATCACGTGAAGTACTTCGCGAAGCAATGCGATGCTATCCAGGTCTCCCCATTGCAGATCGTCGATGAACAAGACGATCGGCATCTTGCTGGCCATGTTGCCCAGCAAGATGCGCAGACTGGCGAAGGCCAGGTCGCGAAGGCTGCGCGGGTCGGGAGCGCCAAAACGCCGGGTCTCCGGTTCAGCCACGGCACGGATCCGGCGGAGCACAGGAAACAATCGAGCTAACGAAGAGGTGTCGTCGGGCAACAACGCGCTCGTTTGCGCTGGGTCGAGTCCCGCGAGGTAGCTGCTGAGGTCATCGATGAGATTGTCGAACGCTTTGTACGGGAGTACTTCGTTCTGGTAGCAGCGACCGCTGAACACCAGCGCTCCGTCGGTGTCGACGACCTCGTCCAGAAAGTGGCGGACCAGCGCGGTCTTTCCCATGCCCGAAGGGCCGCGTACATACGCGATGCTTGTACTGCCAGCACGCGCGATGGAGTAAGCCTTGCGCAGCTCGGCGAGGTGGCGGTCGCGGCCGACGAAGGCCGCTCTCCTCACAACAGCTGGCGCGACCGTGTCGGCGCCGTGCGTTGCACCTAGCCGCCGCAGGATCTCCGCGCGGGGCGGACGCTCACCAGAATCGATCCGCAGTAGGTCTACGCACAGCTGGTCCAGGTCCGCGGGTACTTCGGTCGCTACACTGTGCGGCGCCGGAGGCACGAGAGTCTGTTTCAGTTCCAGTATGCGTCGGCCAGAGCCCGAGAACGGCACGGCGCCGGTGAGGCAACGATAGAGCACCACGCCAAAGCTGTACCAATCGCTGGCCTGAGACAGTGGTCGCCCAGCGGCCTGTTCAGGGGACATGTATGCAAGCGTGCCGACCAACTGATCGCTCGACGTTTCGTAGGTGTCGCGCTCACTGAGTTGGGCGATGAGGCCGAAGTCGCACAGCACAATCCGTTGGCTGTGATTCTCCACCAGAATATTCGATGGCTTGATATCCCGGTGCAGTCGTCCGACTCGGTGCAAGTAGTCGATTGCTTCGGCGAGTTGAGGTAGCGCCGAGCGCAGTCGGGGCAGGTCCAGCGTGGTCTGCGGTTGCGTCGCGGCGCCCTGGTTGTGGGAGGTCTCGACTGTCTCGAATTCGGCGCCCGACGCGGCGGCGACAGACGCCGTGGTTTCGTCGCGTGCCTGCGTGGTCCCGTCGCGTGTCGGTCGCACGACGTCCATGAAGCCAACGCCGTCTACGAGTTCCATGGTGAACAGCCACTCGCCGTCGATACAGATCAGCTCGTAGAGCGTCACCAGGTTTGGGTGGGATATGTCGACGAGGGAGCGAAACTCGTTCTTGAATCGATAGAGGGCGGGACCGTCGAGTTTGTGTAGCGTCTTGAGAGCGACGAGCTGATTGCGTGCTTTGTCAAAAGCCTCGTACACCACGCCCATACCGCCAGCGCCCAGCTTGCGGCGGATCTCGAAACGGTCTGATTGAACAGGGACGGGCACTCGGCCACGAGTGTAGCCGAATGCCCGTGTGGGAAGTCTGGTCACCTAGTAGGTACGCGCCGCGTGTAGTTGGCTCGTGTGTGTAGGTGTGTGGCGCTGACTAACAGGAGCAGTTCCAGCCCCAGGAGTAGTCGTCGAAGGCGGCGGTCCAGGACGCCAGGCCATAGTCGTGGCGAGCGCAGTCGTGCGTGTAGTAGCCGCTACCGTTACTGCCACAGCCAACACCACAGCGCCCTTTGCAGCCGTTGCCCGAGCCACCGGTGCACGAGCTCGACTTACCAGCTTGGCGCCAGTACCCGTTGCCAATGTATTGGTTGCTGCACGAGCAACTAGCGAGACACGTAATGCTCTTCGTCACCAAGCGCTCTATCGACCGCAGACTTACGTTCGCCGGGGCGATGGCCATGAACGCTGCCTGTTGCACGAGGCTCTGAGCCGCGGCGGTGCGCGTCGTGTGGTCGCCGGGGAACGCGGTTTCTAGTTCTGCGGCGAGCAAACCGAGAGTCGCGATGTCGGCCTCGTTAAACTTGGCGAGCTGGGCATTGAACGTTGCGAAGCCGTCGTCGAAGTCGAGCTCGAAGTCCAGAGACCGATCACCGAGACGGAACTGCACGGTGATGACGTTGTTCTGGACCTCCGCTGCGTGGAACGAGATGGTCGTTGCAGGGGTCGCGAAGGTTCCGCTGATCTCGTGCTTATCGACGACGCTCAGATCCAGCCCCAGGGGAGTGGTCTCTGGCTGGGGCGTTTGGGTCTCCACGCAGGCGGCGGCGAACAAGCAGATGGCGAGGGCAAGGGTGCGAGTCTTCACGTTGGTTCCTCCGGTCGATGGGTTAGTAGGCTGCAATACGTAGATTGCAAACATGGCGCCATAATCGGACCGAAGTAATATCAGTATCTTACCGGCGTTTGTTTTCAGCTTTGGGCAACATATGGTCGAATTGACCAGTTAGTGGGCAGTTCGATTAGCTAATGGGCGACCAGAACACCGAAGCGACTACGCGTGTCGAGCATGCGCGGCCCGCCGAGCACGAGACCTACTTGTTGGTCTGGACAGAGGCCGGCATGGCTGCGTTTCCCATGCCACGGGCGGGGCGCGTGTCCATCGGCCGTTCCGCCGACTGCGACGTCCACGTGGATCACGTCAGCGTGTCGCGGCGCCATGCGGAGATCGAAGTCGCGGATGGAACCCTCGTGATTCGCGATTTCGGCAGTGCCAACGGCACGTTTGTCGAGGGCAAACGAATTGGTGTCGACGAGCCGCGGCCCCTTGAGCCGGGCCAATCCGCGCTGGTGGGTTCGGTGACTCTGTCAGTACAGCGTGCGTCCACTCCACTCAACGCAGGGCCTGGTACGGGGCATCGTTACGTCGAGACGAGACTGCGTGAAGAATGCGCGCGCGGTTCGCGGAGCGGAGGTCGTTTTACTTTTGCGCGGCTCGAGATGCACAGCACAGCGCCGGCGGGAACGCTTGATGCGGTGTTCGCGAAGTTGTTACGTGTATCCGATGTCGTTGCCGCGGCCGAACCTGGTTGTCACGAGCTGTTGTTGGTGGACACGGACGCTGAGTCCGCAGGGGAAGCGTTGGCGCGCATCAGCGGTCGGCTGCGCGAGCTAGGTTACAAGGCTGTCGTGGGTGTCGCGCACTTTCCCCAGGATGGTGAGAGTCCGGAAAAGCTCATGGCCACCGCGCTCACTCGGATGAGCATTGCGAGCGGGGCTTCCCTGACAGCGAGTACGCCACCACCATGGCGTGCGCTCGTGGAGCAAGTGGCGGATAGCCGTTTGAGCGTGCTGATTCGCGGAGAGACTGGCGTCGGCAAGGAACTGTGCGCCGCCCAGATTCATCAGTTGTCGGGACGCGCTGACGCACTGTTCCTAAAACTCAACTGCGCTGCCTTCTCCGAGACTCTGCTAGAGAGCGAGTTATTCGGTCACGAGCGGGGCGCCTTCACCGGCGCGGTCTCGACCAAGCCCGGCTTACTGGAGACTGCCGAGGGCGGCACCGTGTTCCTGGACGAAATCGGAGACCTTCCGCTAGCGCTCCAGGCGAAGCTGTTGCGTGTGCTCGAAGAGCGCGAGGTACTCCGCATCGGCGCGCTTACACCTCGACGCATCGATGTGCGTTTCGTGGCAGCGACCAACAGGCCCCTCGAGCGGGATATCGAGGAGCGCCGGTTCCGTCGTGATCTGTTGTACCGACTTGCCGGTGCGGTCATCGAGATTCCGGCGCTGCGTGATCGTCTCGACGAGCTCGACGGACTGTGCGCCGCGTTCGTCGCGTCGGCGTGCGACGAGGCAAATCGCGATAACGCGCCCAAGATCTCGCACGAGGCGCGGACGCTCCTTAGAGCGCACGCTTGGCCCGGCAATATTCGCGAACTTCGCAACGCCATCGAGCGAGCCGTACTGTTGTGCCCCGCGCACAGCGACATCGATCCGGAGCATCTGCCCGGGTTGGCCGAGGAACGCCCGACCCTCGAAATGCCCGTGCCACAGGTCGCGAAGCCAAGCACCGAGCGAGAGCCGGCGAAGCCCGGACGCACGCGTCGAGCAGGGCTCAACAGCGAACTGGCCGAGATCGAACGCCGCCAGATCTGCGAGGCCCTCGATGAGTTCGGCGGCAACCAGACGCGGGCGGCCAAGAAGCTCGGCATGTCGCGAACCACCCTGCAGAAGCGCATGGACACGTACGGGCTGGCACGCCCACGAAAACGCCCACCGTCGGCGTAACCGAGGACCTCGGCCAATGGCCGACCTGGTAGGGCCTTACGCCCCGCATCTGATGGAGTCGCCGCCGCTGACTTTGCGCGGCCGGTGCGGACCGTTTCGCGGTACGATCCCCCGATAGGTTGTTGCCACGTTCTTCTTGCTGGTCTTTGGAGGGCTCGATGCGCATCTCGTCTTATCTGATTTTCTCTGTTCTGGTTTTGGGAGTCGTCGCCTGCGGGGATGACGGGGGCAACGGGGCGATTGATTCGTCCATTCTGCCAAGCGACGACGCGAACGTGGTGATCGATGGCAGCGTCGATTCCGCGGTGGTCGACGCCGCGGTGGTCGATTCCGCGGTGGTCGACGCCGCGGTGGTCGTGCCAGCCGCACTGTTCGCGTTCAACGGGGCGGGTGGGGCACCCGTCGGTTGGCTCGATGTGGACAACCTCGCGAGCGACCGCGTTCCAGACCTGACCTTGTGGGATCTGAACGGAGGGGAGGCTCAGTCCCTCGCTTGCCATGGTGGCAAGCTGATCGTGGCGACCGACACTCTGACCCAGCCGGTGCTGGTGTGGGACGACCCGCGTGGGGTGGCCGACGGCGCTATGCCCGACATCACGATCACGGACTCGCCGTTCGGTGGTCGGGTGACCTCGGGTGACACGTTCACAACGAGCACGGGTGACATCTGGTTGGTCGACTCGAGCTCTATCTGGCGCGTAGTGAACGGGACCGGAGGCGGGACGACCGCGGTTGGTTTCGCCACCTCTGATGTGTCGGTGGCGACGGTTGTTGACGCTGCCGGCGATACGCTGTTCGCTGCGCCGGACGGGTCGTCCATGGTTGCGTGGGAGAACGTGTCCACGATGACTGGCACCGCAAACGCGAGCACCTGGACCTTCAGCGCGAGCATTCGGGTGCAGGCGCTCACCATTTCGGCGAACCGACTGTTCGCGGGGCTCAATGCGGGTAGTGGCGGAGGTCCGGTGCTCCAGATTTGGAATGGGGTGTCGACGCTGAGTGGACCGACGGAACCAGTTGCGGACGTGGTGCGAAACGACCTGTCCGCGTTCTCCGGATACCGTTCGCTCGTCGTGACAGTCGACGATTTCTTGATCGGTGTTTACGACCCGGGTTCCGGCATACCCGCTCTATTCGGCGGACCTCCACCTCGCGAGCTTCACGTCTACGCTGGTGCGAGCACCATGACCAGCGGCACCGTCCCAAGCGTCATCAGCCACGCCAGCCTTGCTGGGCTCGACAACATCGTGGTTTCCGCTGCGGGCACGCTCTACGGCAACAACGGATCCCAGATTGTGGTCGTCCCATCGATCACCACCACCCCCGGGACACCATTCACAATCGCGTACAGCGCCGACGCAGTCTGCGTCGTGCAGTGAAGGCGTTCGCTTTCGCTCCGGCGCTTATCCCGACCCACGCCAAGCCGTGATGTTGTCTACTTCGCGCCTTGAGGCTCGTGGGCGCGCAGAGTCTGACGAACCTCTACCAGCAAGCGACCGAGCATGTTGCGTCCTTTGCCGTCGCCGCCGTCGCCCCAATACGCATCATTCTCGGTGTGCTCGATGAGCTTCGCGTCCTCCGTGGACAACAGCAGCGCCCCTAACTCTTCGTGCTGGGTGAACTTTGCGACGATTGCCTCGCGCATGACGTTGACCTTCGCGGATTCCCAGTCGCGCCGCAGCGTCCGCTTGCGATCCCTGCCCATGCGCGCAGCCAACATCGGCGAGTTGGCTCGTCGAATCTGTTCCTGGTCCTTCTTGTCCTTGAACTTCATCGCCTGGAAGTAGTGTTCCGACGTTGGCCAGACCGTCTTGCCCAGCCGAATCGGATACGCTGCAAAGTTAGAAAATTCACCGTACTCGTCGCCGACGCTATAGAACCGGATGGGATCGCTCATAAGATTTGCTCGCTTGTCGCGTTTGCGGGGCTAGTGGGAGACCCGATAAATGTCACCGGACTCCACTTCCTCATAATTCCCCCCGCCACGCCCGCCCTTGATTCGGCGTAGGGTTGTGCCGTCGGGAAGGTAGCAATGAACCCGCGTTTTCGAGTACCGGATATCGAGTCGGGATGATGACTCCCAGGGATAGAATCTCTTCCCGCCGACGGTGAGACGACACACCGAAGCGGTGACTGGTTTCTGATTCGCTGTGCCCATGTGGTGTAACTCGTGACCTATATTGGTGGAACGCCATTGTTGGCTATGTCAACGACGTTTGGAATGCCTGAAGTTCGAGCGTGCACCCTAGCGCGTCTTGTAAGGAGCCCAAACCGACATGGCCTTGAGCCTTAATCGAGCTCGCGACGAGTCGATTAAGAACGTTTCAAACCGTGCCATACAGCGCTCATGAGAGCGATCGTCGTGCTTGCGTCGCTGCTCTTTACCGCCTGCGGGGACGCGACGGTCGACGGCTTCGGCTGGACGTTGTCCGACGAGCTTGTCACGCCAGCCCCGCGAGAGATCGGTAGTGGCGATGACGTGTGTGCGCCCGTCACCACCGATACCCGGCTCAGCATAGCGTTCTTTTCGGCTATGCTCACCGCTATGAAGGGCACACTCGCAATTCTGGTTGTCTGCTGCTTGGGGACGAGTGGAGCCGCTGTCGCCGCGCCCGGAGTTTCATCTTCAGGGAATGCACCCGCTTACCTGGTCGCTGGAGCGACCGGCATTCGGCTCGTCGGCAAGAAGCGCTCGAGGATGCTGGTGCGGCTCAAGCACCATCCGAAGGTTCTGGTCGACACCGCGCGAGGCTGGCTGTGGTTCTCCGGTGTTGGGCTCAGCGTCATAGATCTGCGCAATTTGAAGGCGCCCGCCGTGCAGGTCGTGAGCGTCGGTGGCAACGATTTCGGGATCAAGTACCCGAAGGGCGGCTACATCGCTACCAACAACATGTCCGTGTCGATGTCTGTGGACTGGGACGCTGCCTCGGCCGTCACCATACGCCCCGGACCCACACCAACAGTGAACAAGAAGTGGCTCGCTGCCAATCGGAAACGCGCGATGAAACCGCGGCGCACGCCGTGGGCGTCGGTCAAACGTTCGATCGCATTTGGGCGCACCGGCCACCGGCTCGTCGTCCGGCCAGGACAACCGCGCTGCACGCTCGTCGATCGGAAAGGGCGTAAGCGCGCTCCGGACACGGTGTCGGGTAGAGCGGACGAATATTCTTGTTACGAGTCGTTCGTGTTCGATCGAACCCGAAAATGGTGGATCACCAGGGGGCTGGTCTGCAACGCGCTGCGCTGCTACGAGGTGGCCAAGGGCGTTAGCGCGGTTGGTTGGGTCAAGCCGGGCCTCACCATCGAAATCAAGAATCCGTACTAGAGCCGCTGTAGAGCGCGGCACCCCTGACCTCTAGAACTGACAGGAGCCAGTGACGACGCTGCCGTCAGGGCCAGGGCGATAGGTTCCGTCGTGCTTGTCGCAGTTCGCCTTGAGTTTGTCGCAGGAAGCCTCGCCAGTGCAGAAGCAGATGCCCTCGTTGATGTGGCAGACGAGATAGGGTTGGGGATCGCCTGGGTCTGCGCACTCGAACGCGGCACTGATATGGCGCGCTTGGGGTTCGACATCTGATTCGTCGTACTGGTCAGGCGAGTTCGTGGCATCGACGACGCAGCCGGTCAGTGAGCAGCAAAGAATGAGGGAGAGCAGGACAAGTGAGAGTGTATGTCTGATGAGATGCATGCACTCACACGTAAGCAACTCGGATGCCAGCGTCGGCTGAACTGTGGACCTGCTCCCATCTACCGGTGATCCCAGGCAGCCGGTTGGTTTTGTGTCGCGCTGCAGGCGGGATGTGTGGTCGTGGTCGCCACAACCGTGGTCTGGCCGTCGAGTCTGTCAACCGGTCATCGTGTGCCGCGAAATGCCACTCGGCGTGTAACGGCCTACTGCTAGGCTGATACGGATGGGTAAGTGGGGTGTGATTGTCCTGGGCTTGAGCGGGTTGCTCGTCGCGTGTAGCAGCCAGAACGACCCCTGCCAGTTTCATCGCGAGGCCGGCCAGTGCGAGCCATTGCGACGAAGCCCGGTCGACCCGAGCGGGAACGTGACCACATGGGTGGTGGACTCGATCACGTTCCCCACCGGGGCTGCGGAGTCGACCGACTACGGCGCCAACATCGACGGCGACGATCTGTGTCGTGTCGACAACGGATTGGGACAAGCCTTAGCCGGCCTGTTCGGCCTGTTCGGTCCAGAGGACGACGTCAACGTTTCGACGGACGAGCTGATCAAGAGTGCACGGATCGTTCATCTGCTTCAGGTGCGCGCTGCCTCCTTGGTCGACGCCGAGGGGGTGGGCGTGCAGTTTTACCGCGGCGAGGACGCCGATGACGACCCAGCCAACAACCTCGATGGCAGTGGCGTTTTTGTCGCCGACGTGGGAGAAGCCGGGATCGAACTTAGCGGAGCGATAGCGGGTTCGGTGGTGCGCGCCAACATGGGAACTGTGCCGCTGACGCTCGCTTTCTCGGAGAGTCAAGCGCCGGTCCAGGTCGACGCACAGACCGCTTTTATCGATGCACGAATCGAGACCGGTCGCGTTTTCGGCCAGCTTCAGGGCGTGATCACCGACGAGCAGTGGCAGACGATCTTGCTGCCGCTTGCCACACAGGTGCTGGCCGGCAAGGTCGCCGACAGTTGCCACGGAGCCGCCCCGAACTGCTGCGACCCGGGAACAACGGGTGCCACCCTCGTCGGACTCTTCGACCTCGACCATGACTGCATGGTGTCGACCGACGAGTTACGGAACAGCAATCTTATCAAGGCGCTGCTTTCGCCTGACGTCGACATGTTCGACGCCCAGGGTCGCTATAACCCGTTGTGCGACGGCGAAAAGGACTCAATGAGCTTCGGGCTGAGGTTTACCGCAGTTCCCGCAACGTTCTAGAACGTGCTTAGAGGCCTAACCCGTGCGACGCACCGTCGCCTCACTCCCCAGGTGCATCGTTGGCGGCGGGAATGCGCAGCGCCAGCGCGATGAGAAGTGCACCGACCATCGCATAGCCGGCCAGTAGTAGTAGGGCGGAACCGATCTGCACGTCGGCGTCCATGAGCGCGCCCATGGTGATGGGGCCAAGGGCCGACGCGAACACCGAGAGCGCCGAGACCAAGCTGCGAATCGCGCCGATGTGGCCCACGCCGTACAGCTCAGCCCATAACGCGGCGACTGCAGTGTGGGCAATGCCAATACTGACGCCACAGAGCAAGAAGTACGCGGAGACCGTAAGCAGGTGATCGAAACCGGCTAGCACCCCGAGGCCGGCAGCGAGGGGCAATAGCATGAATGGGACGAGCCGGGCACCGCCAACCCGGTCGATGATCGGTCCGCAGCCCAGGGCCGTCGCGGTGGATGCTGCGGCGAACACGACATAGTTACCGGTAATCCAACCGTGGGACCAACCCTTCGCGTCAGCGATGGTCAAGTGGTGAAAGAAGAGCGCAGTAATGATCAATGCTGGTGCGAGTAATCCGGGCAGCAGCAGATAGAAGCGAGCGTCGCGCAGAACCTGGGCACGCGTCCAGCTGCGCCGTGGGCTGCCAGCGCCCGAGTCGAGCAGCGGGGCGGCTAAATGCGCACGGTGCCGTTCTTCGTGGCCGCGCAGCAACCACATCACCAATGGTGCGACGACGATCGCCATGAGCACGGCGATGCCTCCGTACGACCATCGCCAGCCGATCGCGCCGATGAGAAAGACACCGGCAACCGGGAGCATCGCCTCGCCCGCGCCAAATCCTATGGTCACGACAGCGATCGCGCGTCCACGATGCTCATCGTAGTAGCGGGCCATGGTAGTCACCGCGACGTGGCTTGCGAGCCCTTGTCCCGTCTGACGCAAAAAGAATATGGCCACGGTCAGTGTCACCACGCCAACGACGGCACTGGCCATAAAGGCACACGCGGTAGCAAGCAGCAGTGTAACGGCCAGCGCGTATCGCCGAAGGTCGACCCGATCGATCAGCTTGCCGCTCCAGGGCAACAAGAACGCGCTCGCCAGGGTGCCGACCAGGTAGATGCTGCTCCAGGCAGTGTGACTGAGCGAGAACTCGCGTTGAAGGCTAGGTCCGAATACGCCGATGAAGTACGTCTGACCAAAGCTCGACGTTAGTGCCAACACAAAACCGAACGCGATGAAGCGCTTGTTGGCGAGAAGGAAGTGTACGTACGAGCGCATCGGGACTGCGGCACTACGTACCACAACGGTAGCGAAGCCAAACTCTCAGCGCCTGCGCGCGACGGTACTTCCCACGATTCAGTGTTCTGACAGTGCGTAGCGCGGTTGCAGCTGCCGGGTGAATACCCGGACCGCGACTCGTGTCATAGTAGCGATGCCACAGCCGGCGGCGTCCTGGGGGGCTCCACGGCCCGGCTGTGTTCTAAGGAGGCCAATTGACACGCAGTGGACTGATTTGTTTGTTTGCGGGGGCGGCACTGCTCTCGCTCGGTGGTGTGCAAGAACGCAGCGCCGAGGCCAAGGGAGCGATCAAGTACAAGCCGGCTCGTTCTGCGGGCGCCTCAACTTCACCGGCGACGTTTCGCGGCAAGGTGAAGACCAAGAAGCCCGCGCGTGCGTTCTTTGACCCGCGCAAGGGCGGCGAGTGGTGGCGATGCCCAAAGAGCCGCCCACGTCGGACGGCCTACCGTGTAACCGATAGGCGCGCGTGCGCGACCAAGCACATCTTCGGTGAGAAGCTCGCCCGGGCCAAGTACCTGGGAAAGGTCAGACGCAGCAAACCCGTCGGTGCGTTCCTCGACATTCGCAACGGCGGTGAGTATTGGAGCTGCCCGGCGGGGTACAACCGAACCGTACTCGCTGTCACCTCGGCACGAGCCTGCGAGCGCGCTGGTTGCCCTAAGGGCTCTTTCAAAAACGGTCTATTTGGCGGCTGCTACAGGTGCCCCAAAGGGTACAAACGCAGCCTCGCTATTGGCGCCGATCTCACCAAGCTGAAGACAGCCTGCATGAAGCCGCGAATTAACAAGAGGGCCTTCGCCAAGGCTCGCAAGAGACATTTCAAGAAGCTCAAGAAGAAGCTCAAGAAGTTCAAGAAGAGGTACAAGCGGGACATCAAGAAGCTCGTCAAGCTCTTGAAGCGCCAGCGCGGCATGGTCGCCGAACTTCGCAAGGCCAAGAGCAAACGGGCGCAGGGCAAGATCATTAAGCGCTGGGCCAAGTCGTTCACCCGCTGGGGCAAGAAACGCGCGCGAAAGAAGTTCGTCGAGAACGTCGAGAACGCGAACAGCGACTGGGCGGCGGCCGGCGACAGCGGTGTTCATCAGGCCCCCGCCGGGTCGGCTGTTTTCAGCATGCCCGGAACGATCGCGGGGCGCCGACCGGGTGGAGCAATGTCCCGGCTACGGGTGGCAGCGAAAAAGGACTGTACGGCCGAAGGCAAGAAGATGTGCTCGATGACCATCGGTTTCATGCCGTTCAGCTTCTCGATAGTGATTGGAATGACCGGGGTCGCGGACTGGGCGTTCGACCTGGTGGGTAGCAACCGTCCCGCTGAGCAGGGCACCTTCTACTTCACTCTCGGCGCGGCGGCGGCTGGAAGTGTCGGCGCCGTGATCGGCGTGTGGAAGTTGGGCAACGTTGCCCTGGGGCAGCTCCAGAGAGAGCGTGGCAATCAGGGATTTGCCAGCTATCACGGGGTTGTCGTGAACGTGTTCGGCGGAGCGGTGGGCTTTTGGTGGGACCTCAAAGGCAACTTCCTGGGTTTCTCGGTCCGCCTTGCAGCTGGGGTCGGCGCCGGAGTGGAATACGCACGCGGACACTTCAACGGCTGAAGCTAGCGCGCGGCGGACATAGAGCAAGCGGTTGCGTTTGACGCCCGAGTTGAGATGATGCTCTGTGATGAATGAAGACGAGGTCGATCCGCAAGGGCGCACTCTGGCCGAGAGCGAAGATCATGGCTTGCCGGTCCGCACCGATCACGCCGGAGTGCCGACAGCGGGCGACGCGCTGCTTGACGGCGACGGTGACCGATACAAGCTTGGCACAGAGCACGGCCGCGGTGGCCTGGGCAGGGTGCTCAACGCGTACGATCGAACCCTGGGCCGACCGAGCGTGGTCAAGGAACTGCTGTCTGAATCGCCGCGGCATCAGCGGCGATTCGAACGGGAAGCACTGATCACAGCGAGCTTGCAGCATCCATCGATCGTGCCCGTGCACGATGCGGGGCGTCGCGAAGACGGCAAGATGTACTACGCGATGAAAAAGGTGGAGGGACGTCCGCTGAGCCAGGTGATCGCCGCGACGACCAGCCTCAGCGAGCGACTCGCCCTCGTGCCCAGCGTCGTGGCCGTTGCCGAGGCCATCGCATACGCCCATTCCAAGAACATCATCCATCGGGACCTCAAGCCTTCGAACGTAATGATCGGTGACTACGGCGAGACCGTGGTGATCGACTGGGGCCTCGCCAAGTCGCTGAGCGATGAGGAGGACGACCAATCATCCTGGGATAGTCTCGACGCCGGTTCGGGACTCACTGTCGCAGGTCAGGTGGTAGGAACGCCGGCATATATGTCGCCGGAGCAGGCGAGTGGTAAACCGGTGGATGCTCGCGCGGACGTCTACTCTCTTGGCGCGTTGCTCTACCACTTGTTGGTAGGGCGTGTGCCCCACCAAGGAGAGACGCCGGATGAGGTCCTCGCCAACGTTCTGGCTCGCGCACCGGCGCCCATTCGCCAGGAGGTTCCCAGCCTGCCCGAGGACCTGGTCAACATCGTTGAAAAGGCGATGTCGACAGCGATGGAGAACCGATACGCGGACGCTGGTGAAATGGCGGCCGACCTCGAGCGCTATCAAACTCGGCAATCGGTGGGCTCGCAGTTGGAGGCGTCCATGCGTTCAGTCACTCTGGAGGCACACTCCTGGTGGCGTGAGCTGTTCACCAGTCTCGACGGGCCGAGCGCTGCGGCGCAACGACTTTCGATTACGGCCGCGTTCCAGCTTCTCGTCGTGATCCCGTTGATCTACCTGCCCACTGCAGTGGGCAGCGCACCACTATGGCGCGAGACCAGGATCGCCTGGGCCATCTGGTTCACAGGTGCGGGCATCGTTGTGTTGATCAGTATCGGTACGTTGCTTCTACTGCGACACGGGGAGAGGCACGTGCACACTGCCTGGTACTTGATCGCCATCGGTGTGGTCTGCCATGTTGTCTGCAACCTGACGTCGAGCTACGCCATCGGGATTGTTTCAGGGCCGGGCGCCTTCTACCTTGTGCTCATCATTGCGCTCTCACGAGTCGTGCTCGACTACAAGTTGAGCTTTGTCGCCGTCGTGACGTCATTCACCGGGTTTCTGGGACTAATGCTTCTGGAGATATCCGGTGTGGTGAGAGTACATCCGGCCTTTCCCGAGGCCAGGATGCCCTGGTACGAATTGGGCGTGAGCCCGTGGACCCTCGGAGTGTCGTCACTCGCCGGCCTCGTGCTCATGTTCGCCCTGGCGAACTATGCGATGAACCAGTCGCTAAAGTTGGATCGCTATGTGCGGGAGTCGGTGCTGCTCAAGTACCTACCGCCCGAGCTGGTGGAGCGCGCCGCACGCGGAGACCTCAGCGACAGTCGAGTCTAGCCACGCGGTCGATTCGCCTGGTGCACTTGACCCTCGACCACCACGTACTAGGCCAAACGCGCATCCTGGATAGACGGGCCCCAATCACTGGCACCGGAGCCGAGCTCACTGTAGCGAAAGCGGCCAAACCGGACGAACCGAAACCGCCGAAGTGGAAGACGTATCACAACGTCAGCCACCGCCAGAATTAGCGCCGCTTTGCCGATGAACGTTTAGAAGTTGTGGAGCGCTTCGCCGCGCGGGTGAACCTTCGCCCGAGCGCCTTGACGTACTCCGCGAGCTCCGGCGGATGCTCCACCTCGAATTCCTGCTCGAGCATCGCGAGTTGGACCGCGAGCATGCGGATCGAGTGCGCGCCCGACTCGAGCACGCAGCGGTCTTTTCCTTTGCGTTTCAGATGGGCGACGAGCGGAGGCACCTGCGCCGCGATCGTCTCGAGTGGTGCATGGAAAACTACCCGCGCGCGGATCGCATAGGCGCGCGTTGAGACGGATTTCGAGACGAACGCCGCAAGGTCCCGACCGGGAACTTTCCGCTTTGAAAAACGCGCCCCGCGCACTGGCGCGGTCTTGATCCGGTCGACCCGAAATGTCCTCCAGTCGTCGCGGTCGACGTCCCAAGCTACGAGGTACCAACGAGCGCCGGTGTGAACCAGGCCGTGCGGCTCCACGTCCCGCTCGCTGGATTGACCATGGTGATCCGCATAGGCAAAGGCGGCTCGCTCCTGATCGGCGCAGGCCCCGGCCAGCGAGGTCAGCAGCGCCGCGTCCACCTGCGGGCGGGCGAAGTAGAGCGGCACGACAGCGCTCTGCATGTTTTTTACCTGAGTGCGCAGTCTTTTGGGCAGCATGCGCTCGAGCTTTGCAAGCGCCCTCACCGCGGCCTCCTCGACGCCGCTGACGCTGCCGGTGGCCGCTGTTGAAAGTCCAAGCGAGACGGCCATCGCCTCGTCGTCCTCCAAGAGGAGTGGCGGAAGCTTCGCGCCCGCGCCGAGCTGATAGCCCCCGGCAACGCCTGCGCTCGAGTCGACCGGATATCCCAGGCTCCTCAGTCGATCGACGTCGCGGCGAACGGTCCGCTCGGAGACACCAAGACGATCAGCGAGGTCGGCGCCCGCCCAGAATCGGCGCGCTTGAAACAATGTCAACAGGCGCAGCAGTCGCGCAGAGGTCTCGATCATTAGAATCAGATTGTATTCTATTGAGGACAGATTCTGTCCTCAATGGGGGATAGCTTCAGACCAGGAGGAAACGAACATGTCTTTGACTATCTATGCAGCCCCCATGTCGAGCGCTACGCCAGTGGTTCATGCGCTCGCTGAACTCGATGTTCCTTGCGAACATATTCCGGTCGATCTATCCGCGGGTGACCAGCGAAAGCCTGAGTTCTTGGCGCTGAATCCAAACGGTAAAGTTCCCCTGCTCGTGGTCGACGGTACGCCCATGTTCGAGGCGGTCGCGATCATGCAGTGGCTCGGCGATCGTTACGGCGTCGACAAGGGCCTATGGCCAGCGGCGGAAGACCCGGCACGGCTCGAGGCCCTGTCCTGGAGTACCTGGGCGTATGTCAGCTTCGGCGCAAACCTATCGCGGTTCATCCTGACGACCAGCGACCGCGCGCCCCAAGCGCTCCACAACAAGGCCCACGCCGAGCACAGCGACGCGGAGCTTCAGACACTGCTCGGTCTGCTCAACGACCGACTGGCAAGCAGGGCCTATCTGCTCGGCGAGAAATTTGGCTTGGTCGATCTTATCGTGGGCAACACGGTCACCTACGGGACGTTCTGCGGCCTGTCGGTCGAGGCGCATGCGCACGTTCAAGAGTGGTTGTCGCGTCTGCATGCGCGGCCGGCTTATAAGAAGGTCTGGTTAGGAACGCCTCAATGAGACGTGGCTAGAGCCCGGGGCAACGTCAGCCAAACAGTGTCGCGATCAGAGTCGTAGGCAATGGCCGTTCGGGACAGTCACCGATGACTCCTACTTCTTCTTTTCGGGTTCTCGTGGACGGACTTCGTCGCTGGATACGTTGCCACCGCGGGTATTGATGCAGGTCTTCTTGTCGGCCATCCGCGACCATCGGTCCTGGGTGGCCCCGGGGATGGTGTTCGGGTTGCCTTTTGTGCACTCCGGTCGAGCCGGGTTCTTCTTCTCGGCTGCGGTGGCGCCGCAGCCGAAGCACAGGGTGATGAGAACGAGCCAGCGCATAGACTGAGGGTAACGCCAGAGCTGGCGCGAGTAAACGCGCGGTAGCGCCGCCGGCCGTTGCGGCCGCCTCCAGGCAATTCCGGGGAACGATTGCGGACGACTCGTTTGGTTCAACGAACGTCGCGTGTGCGGTCGTTCTGCTCGCAGCGCTCGAGCCTCGAGGCGTGAGTACGCTAGACCACATCTAGAAGCGGGCGAGTCGATGTTCATCACTGAGCGTCGCTGAAAACGAGTAGGGGGCGACGAGTCAGCCGGGGTATATTCCTGTTCGTGAGGGGAACGCGCTGGACACACGTTCTGTTGCTAGGCGTCGGCCTTGGCGTCTTGACCGGTTGTCCCCACGTCGACGTTGGCGAGGAGCCCGAGGGCGTACCGCGTTGCTTTCCGTCGCGAGCTTACTTCGACGATGTTCTTTGGCCGGAATATCTCGCACCCGCAAACGTCGAGGCTTCGTGTGTCGGCACCTCAGGCTGCCACCGAGTCCGGGACGGGGCCTCAGCTCTCCGTTTCAGCGTCGAGGAGCCCATCGACTTCGCGAGGAACTACGGTGCGGCTACCCATTTCCTCAGGTGCAGCTCTTTCGAGGCTAGCCCACTTCTCACCAAACCCTTGATCGGTATTGACCCCCATGGCGGTCCCGAGTTCTTCGATGTCGGGAGCCCGCAAGAGACTGTCTTCTCCACTTGGAGAGACGCACCTTAGCTGTCGTTGGCACTGAGCCGCTGACAAGTTCTAGCGCTCCAAAAGAAAAAGAGCTCCGCGAACTATGCGAAACCCTCTTTGTAACGTGGAGCTGAGGGGTCTCGAACCCCTGGCCTCTAGAGCGCCCTATTCAAAAGTACTTCGTGGTTCTGGGCCTGACACCGCAACCCAGAGCTTGTGCCAGCAGACGTGCAGTAAACATCGGCAGCCATCGGCTACACTCGGGCGACTCTTGACGAGGATGCCCATGACAACCAGAAAGCCAATCCATCTGCCGCCGGGCGGTGGCCGCGCCTACCCGATGGGGCGCATTCGAAGCGTCTTCAAAGCCGACGGCGAGGAGACCGCATCTCGTTACACAATTTCCGAGTGGTGGCTCGAGCCGAACACAACCGGGCCGGGCGCCCACAGCCACGACGATGACGACGTGTTCTATGTTCTAGAAGGAACCATGAGCATCCTCGTCGGCGATGAGTGGATCGACGCCCCGAAAGGGTCGTTCCTCTTGGCACCGGGCGGCGTTACCCACGACTTCGAGAACCGAACGAGCGAGCCTGCGGGGGTGCTCAACTTCTCGACCGGCGGCGGCTTCGAGTCGCATATGCCGGCGATCGTGAAGTGGTTCGCGGAGAATCCACCCACCGATGCCGTATGAGAATCGTGGACCAACAGGATCTCTTGTCGTGTTTGTGTTTCTGTAAGTCTCTAATTTCGTGAAGTAAATCAGAAAGTCGGCGAATTCTCGATCACACCTACGATGGGGCTTCTCTGCCTACCTGAACCACCCAACTAAGGAGACTGATTATGAAGAAGACCCGCAAACGCAAGAAACTCGTCGCCGACCGCACTTCGACAACCGTTATCAGCAACAAGGCTCTGGCGAGCATCGCCGGCGGCACGAAGAACGCAAACAACGGTGAGGGTTGGCAGTACTCGGACCGTAGCAACATCACCAGCGCGACGACGAGTACCACGACGGTCCGCCGCGCGGAGTAGCCCATACGTCGCGGCGGCGACCCTCGCTCGAGACGTCGTATGATTGCCGCGGTTTCGAGCGATGACAATTCCTGAATCACTCATTCGCCAACTCTTCCCCGTACTCGGGGAAGAGTTCGTTGCGTCCTACTGGCCCAACCGCGCGCATGACGAACACGGTCCGGTTGACCGACTCCAATCGCTTCTGTCGGCGCCAGAGCTCGCATCTGTCGATGCCCTGTGCGATGCGTCCTGTCACAAGAGCAAGGTGGTGTTCACAAACCGCCAGGGGCGATTCGTTGAGATGCAGACAGAGTCGCCGTCACAGGCAGGCTTACTTGGCAAGGCCGGGCTGAGCGTTTGTCTGGACCACGTGTTGGCGCGCAGCCCGATCATTGCGGAATGGACCAGGCAGCTCGCGCGCGAACTGGGCGTGCCCGAAGGTGGTAGCACGTGCAATGCATACGCCTCTCCCAAGAAGTCAGGCTTCGCCCAACACTTCGACTCGCAAGAGGTCTTCATCGTCCAGGTGACCGGCGAAAAACGCTGGGTCATCGCTGACAACGCCGACGTCGCGTGGCCCGAGCAGAACTATTCGCCCTTCGATGAGTTCTTACCGCCCCGGCCGTTCTTCGGACCGTTTCACCTACCCGAGGAAATGCCCAACCCTTCGCGCGAGGTGATCATGCGCCCCGGGTCGGTGTTGTTTTTGCCGCGTGGTACCTGGCATGCGACCAGCGCCAGCGGCGAGGAGCGCTCGCTGTCGCTGACCTTTACATTTTCACCCCGCAGCTGGAAGCAGAGTGTGCGCGATGTCCTCGAGACGTCGGTGCCTGAGCTGCGCGCACCTTTGCCCATCGATGTGGCTGCCAGGCGTGAGGCGTTGGGCTCGGTCCCGCGGGCGTTCGGCGATTTCGGCGCCACGCTTTTGGCCTGGTACAACGCGTCGCTTCACCCGGCATCACGCCGTTGGCGCCGGCAGCCAGCGGCGTCGCTCACGTGGGCGCCAGACCCGCGCGACGAGCGGCTCGCGATCGTCACCATCGAAAACGAGGCCGGCCAGCTAGAAGAGATCGAGGCCGATCGCCCACTGCTCTCGCTCTGCGAATACCTCGCGGCTGTCGATAGCGATGTTACCGTCGACATAGTGCGCCGCGATCGGCCGCAACACTCGCCTGAGGTGATCGAGACGGTTCTCGATGCGCTCGCCGACGCTGGCCTTCTCGAGGAGCACACATGAGTGCCGCTCTCGAACAGCTGTTCCCCGGCCTCGGCCCGGGCGGATTCGTCGCGGACAAGTGGCCCAACCACAGCTACGACGAACCGGGCGCGCCGGAGCGGCTGGCACTGCTCGGCCGGGTAAAGGACATCACCACCATTCACCAGCTCGGCGAGCTGGGACCATTCCAGGGCGACGTGTCGTTTCGGGCTGCTGACACAGGGCACACCTTCGAAGTCGCCCTGGATTCGACGCGGGGGGCGGTACTTCATGAAGCGGGACTCACCGCGTGTTGGCACGATCTGGATCGACGGCTGCCCGAACTCGATGAGCTGGCTCACAGTCTCGCGCGTGAGCTGGGCGTTCCGAGGGACTGCGTGAGCATCGCCGGCTACGGTTCGGCGATGGGACATGGCGTCGACCAACACTTCGACGGCCAGGAGGTCATCGTCGTTCAGCTCGCCGGCCACAAGCGCTGGCGCGTGTGGAGCAATGAACACGTCGAGTGGCCTGATCGCAGCTATTCCCCGCTTCACTGGGAGCTCGCGCCCCGACCGTTTTGGGGCGGTTTCCATCCCGCCGCCGAAGTTCCCGAGCACGCTCGCGTCATCGACATGAAGCCCGGCAGCGTTCTGTTCATGCCACGCGGGACCTGGCACGCGACCCTCGCGGGGCAAGACAGCGTATCGCTCACGATCAAGATCGCGGCGCCGACCTGGCGCGATCTGATCGCCGAAGCATTGACCGAGTCCTTGTCGTCGCATTGGCACCAACCGCTCGGCGTCGCCGAGATGGCCGTAGGCGAGGTGCGCACCGGGGCTGCCAACTCGCTGAGCGACGCACTGGGTTGGCCCGGTGCCGCGTGGCTCGATAGCGAGCAGCGCGCGGTCGCTTTTCTCGGCTGGGTGCGCGACTCGCGGGTGCGCGGATTCTTCGACACGGACGATGACGGCGAGCTCGAGCTCGTGCTCGAGAACGAGGCGGGAGAGCAAGAGGGGCTTCAGCTCGACCCGCTGCTTCGGCCACTCGCCGAGGACTTTCTCGCAACAACCGAACGGGTCGACCGAGACGACTGGGACCGCTGGAATAGCCGCTTCGGTGTGGAGACCGTCGCCGTCATCCTGGAGGCGCTGGTGGCCGGAGGGTTTTTCGTTGTCGACTGATCCAGTGCCACGTCCCACCGAGACGGTCGCCCTGGCTCGCAGGTGGCTGTCGTCGTGGGGGCTGGTCGATGAGGTGCCGTCGGTGCAGCCCGCGCCACTCGAGCTATCGCAGTTGGCGGACTTTGCTGGGGCTCAGATTAGCGCCACGTGGCACGACGCTCATTCCGAACACGAGCTGTCGATCCGGCCGCTACAGGCCGAGAGCCTGCACGCCGCTGGCTGGGTGATCGCGTGCCAGCTCGACAAGGCCGTGCCCACCCTCGGCGATTGGGCTGCATCGATGGGCGATACAACTGGTCAACCACGTGAGCGGATCGAGGTTGCCGGCGTGTTCACCCCGCCAGGGCGCGGGCTCGTGCGCCGCTACGAACCCACCGAGCTACTGGTTAGGCAGGTCCGCGGCTGCGCGAGCTGGACATGCTCGCCAGGGCCAGTGCCGAATCCACTCGTCGCGGAGCGCGCTCCGGTTGCCGCAGAGCGCGCGACCGATACGGCAGAGACATCCGTCGACTTGGAGCCGGGGCAGTGTCTGTTCGTGCCCCGCGGCCATTGGCATGCGACACACAGCGATGAGGGCTGCACAGCGCTGGTCGCCAGTTTGCGCTCGCTGACGTGGGTGGACCTGCTCGATCGCTGGTTTGCTGAAGTCGCCGCCGACGAGTATCGCGAACCTGCCCACGGGATCTATGCAGCCTCCGCGCCCGCGATCAAACAACGGCTGGCCGCGCTGCTGGAGCGAGATGGGCTACCGGTCGAGTTGGAGCAGTTGTGGAAGCATTTGGAGGCGTCCCTGTCGTGACTCGTCCACTTCGAGAGCTATGGCCCCTCAAGCCCGGCATGATCGCAGATCTGCCCGGTCTCGACTGCGAGTGGCCCGCACTCGCCGCGCTCGCTCAACTTGCGCCGTCTCGTCTTCGCGCGTCGTGGAACGGCCCAGAGCAGGAGCGCCACATGGTGGCCGGACCCGAGCAACTCGAGGCCCTGTACGACGCGGGTTGGAGTATTTCATGCCGAGTCGACGATCGGATCGCAGCCGTGCGCTCGTGGGCTCAATCGCTTGTCACGTCACTAGGGCAACACCCCGGCGCCGTCACGGCCAGCGCTTGGTGGATACCTGCGGGCACCGGCGTGGCGCCGCGAGTCGACGACGCGGAGACGATTGTGTTGCAGCTGCGTGGCGCACAGACCTGGCGCTACTCCACATCGGGCAACGAAACCAGCGCGATGCTTGACACCGGCTGCTCACTCTTCGTACCCCGAGGCGTGCGACGCGCCTCCGTGGCCAAGACGGATAGCTACGCGATCAGCCTGACAATTCAGAGCGAGACCTGGTTCACGATCCTGCAGCGGTGGCTCGGTTGGGCGCTCGAAGCCGACTACCGAGAGCCAGCACATGGCGGCGAAGCTGCCGCAAAGGCCGCGCTCACCACCCTCGTCGAGCGACACCGCTTCCCACTAGACGTGGAGGCGTTGTGGCAGGAGCTGAGCAGCCGTCGCCGTTCGTGATCAACGCCGCCGCGCGACCGGTCCATCTCATTCCATGATCGATCCGGTGCGAGTGAGCGCGGTCTACTGCGCGGTCTCGAACCGAAGCTTGGGCCACAGCTTGGCCCAGCGTTTCGCCTCGGCTCGCTCAGCGGCGATCGCCGCTTTTGCTGGACTCGTTGGCCGCACGATGAGTTCGAGCAGGTCATCGAGACCGTGTGGCGCCAGCAACTCGAGCAGCCCGTCCTGGCCCAGCGAGACGGCCACCGCAGTCGCGGTCTCCGGCCAGTGCCGGAGCGCGTCGGTCGTGGAGGTGTACGGCGCGTCGCCGTTGCGCAGGTGCATGCGGGCCTGATTGCACACGGACCAGCGCTTCCGCGGTGAGCGGGACCCGAGCTCCAGCTCGAGGTTGTCGTCGATGGCCGACTCCGTGCGCTCGGGATCGAAGTAGACGACGTCTATATCGTTCATCGGTGTCATCGATTTGCCGTGAAGATGGTCCCACACCGCGTTTCGCACGAATCCGGCCCCAACCCAACAGTCCGGCAAGGCGAGGTCCTGCACCAGTCGGAGAACGCCCATACGCCACTTGCTCGACGAAATGATTTGGATGACCTGCGCGGACGGTCTCATGGCTCCGTGACTTACCAGATATCCGGCCAGACGACACGCTCCATTTCGTCCTCTGACCATCTGACCACGGCGGTGAAGTAGGACTTTTTCGAGTGCTGAATGATCACCGGACGCAATCCCCTAAGGCTCGCCGGCTCAGGCTACCACCGAGCCAGCGTGGGGGCCTCCGCCCTCGTCTCGTAGCTATAGCGGGGCGATTTATCTGGCGTCGGATTGGTTTGACGAGACGTTCGGCCGTCGTTAGAGTTGCTCCCACTAAGGGGGATGTAATGAAGCGATGTAGCTTGCTCATTGCGCTGGTCGCGCTCGCCATGATGGCGTTCGCGTGCGGCGACGATGGCGGTAGCGGCGATAGCGATGCGATGGTGCAGCCTGGCACCGACAGTGGCACGCCAGCGATAGACGCGGGGGTCGCAGACGCGGCACCGCCGGACGCCATGCGGACTGAACTCGACGAGCGCGTGGTCAACTACGGTGAGGCGCTGCGCACGGCGAGCCTGAAGCTCACGGGGGCCCAGCCTGAGCTCGACGACATTCTCGCGATTCGAGATGCCGCCGACGATGCCGCGCGCAAGGTGCTGTACGACGGGTTCATTGACAACATGGTGGAAACTGCGGGTTTCACCAGGCAGATGATCGCGCTGTGGCGAAACATCTTGCGAATGCGCCTGAGCCTCGTTGGTACCGGGCCCTCCCACGAAACCGCGCCCACGTTTGCGGCACGTCTCGTGGTCAGCGGCTCTGATTTTACGACGCTATTTACCGCGACATCCAACACGTGCCCCACGTACAACGACAAGCCCAATACCTTCACTGACGGCGACTGCAACAACAATGTGACACCGTCGGGGCTGCTGACCGACCCGGGGATTCACGACGTGTACTGGGGCAATCTGGCGCTGCGCACGGTGCGCTACTTCCATGAGACGTTCTTGTGTCGGTCCGCTTTGGAGCCGCGCGCCGAGCCAGGGGCGACTTCGTCTACAGTTGGCCCATGTAGCGGAGCCCAGTCGCCGGGCTACGACTCACCGTGGGATGAAGACTCGATCACCGGCCGCTGCAACTCGTCCCGAGTGGGGGAGAGCATGTGGGCGGTCGAATTCCACGCGGCAACAGGGAACGGTGCGTGCGGCAACTGCCACGGTACGTTCAATCATCGAGCGCCACTGTTCGCACGCTTCAATGAGGATGGGATCTACAGCGTTAGCGAGTTCGAGGTTTTTATGCCCATCGATGGCGAGCCGCGGGCGTTAGCGACCGACTTCTTGCCCGCTGGTGAACCTGCGGCCTACAAGTTTGGCAGCACCGCCACCACGATCGCCGAGCTCGGCACGTTGATGGCCAATGACCCGGAGGTGCAAAGCTGCCTGGTCAAACGCATGTGGAACTTCGGCATGTCCCATGGCGACATCGTCACGGATGGAGCTGTGGTCCCAGACAGTGTGGTGGCCGACCTGGTGGCCGACTTTCAGAACGACAGCTTCAACTTGAAGAACGTGCTACGCGCAGTCTTCAAGCACGAAGATTTCGTGAGGTTCTAAGATGGCGCACGTACGAATCTACTCAATCGGATTGGTGGCTGTGTTCACCGGGGCCATCGCGGTTTCCGCGGCGACGTCTCAGACGACACCGTCTCGCAAGAACACGACCAGACCGGGAACGCTAGCAGGTCCGCCTCCGGCGACCGTGCCGCCGGAGATCAAAGCGCGGCTACGCGGTTGTTCCAAGCCATCGCACCGTACCCTGGGACAGGTCCTCGCCCAGCTCGGTGTCAACTTAGGCGACCTGACCGTGGGCAGCGCAGGCTCGGTGTACGCGAACATGGCGTCTGCCCTGGGCACCCCGTCGCTTGACGACAATCAGCAGCGAGAGCGCGTTGGCCACACTCAACACGGCGCTGCGGCGCTGTTCGATCTGATGCTCGCTGCGGCACCGGAGATCGAGGCGGGTATGCCGAGCGCAGCCGTGTGCGAAGCATCTGGCGTTGGCACTCAGATGTTCGATCCGGGCACTGGTGCGTGCAACGAAAACGCTGTGTCGTGCCTTCTCGGGTTTCCGGCGACGGCGGCCCACGTGAGTCAGTGCACCGGTATCGTCAATCAGGCCACCCCCGGCGATACCGTCGATGAGGCCAATAAACGTCATCTGGCTATCGCGACCGTGCTCGCGTCTGCGTACGTCTGCGAATAGGAGCCTACGATGAGCAAATCAAACAAATTGAATCGTCGAGGGTTCCTGGGTTTGCTGGGTGCTGCTGGTGCCGGCGTCGCTGTCGAGCGCAGCGGCCTCCTGGGGCGGGTGATCGGCCGTGCGTATGCGGGGCCACCCGCCACCGCGACCAACTATTCGGTCCACATCGTCGGCGGCAACGGCTCCGCGTCCTGGTTTCAGCTGTTGTGGCCACACACGGCCGTCGCAACGGCCAACAACCCTGCGACCGGAGGTGTTTCGAGCGGCCGGTTCGCCTATCACGAGGCGGCGAGCGCTGGGCTGCACTTCAACCAGAACGATGCCGATGGGGTCAACAAGCGTTTCTTTTACTCGAGCCAGGCTCCGTGGATATCAGGAGCTACGCCGCTACCTGGAATGGAAGTGACCGGCTACATGGCCGGCTCCAACGAACACCATCGCCAACAGCCCACGCCCTTGCCGCTGAGTAGCACCACCAACCTGTATCAGGCCCTCGCCAGTATCCGCACCAGCGAAGCGGATACGCTGATTCCTGTACTCGGGGTCGGTTCGTTCGCCGACCGCGCCACCCGGGAGATTCCCGGTCTCGTCACCGCTGCCAGTGCAGATGGCGTTATCGAGCTGTTCAATAGTGCGGCCTCACAAAGGATCCTCGCGGCGGAAGCAGATCGCGATCTGTTTCGCGACAGCTACAGCGCGATGGTCGGCCTGCGCGCAGCGTCCTCGCGGAGTTCGTGGCAGCCTCAGTTGGAGGTGACTAAGAAAGCGGCCGGGGTCGTCGGCCTCAACTTTGCCTTGCAGCTGGCGCCTACTGCCGGTGATCTAGTTGGCTACGGCATCGACAATTTGGTGGGGGAGAATCTGGTGGCCGCGCAGCGAGCCGGGATCGAGGAATTCGGCCGGTCGATGATCGTCGCGTCGAAGGCGCTACGGGCGGGGCTCACTCGATCGGTGGTGGTGAGCATGAGCAATCGGCCCACATCGGATCGAAAGTGGACGGATCCTCACTCCTCCTTCTCGAGTGCGGCCGATCAATCCCAGACAATCACCGCCGTTCGGCTTCTAGGCGAGATCCTTACGGGGTTCTACAACGACCTGAACGCAACGCCTGAGGTCACGTTGGGCGGCGCGTTCTCAGATCACACGGTGATCAGTGTCCAGGGAGACACTATGAAGAATCCGTTGGTAGCGGCCGGCTGGCCGGACGCCACTCCCACCGACAGCAACTGGATCTACGTTGTTGGCAAAGGATACCTGCGCCACGGCTGGTACGGCCGCATCCGTCGGTCCTCCGATCCCATGGCGAGCAACGCGCCGCAAGGGTTCGATCCCACCACCGGCGATCGCAACGGATCCCACTCCAGCTCGACGACCGAAGCCGCAACCGCCGCGCTGCTCTACGCGATCACACGCGGAAACCTGACCCAGGTCAATCAGTTCTATTCCGGTCCCGCCATCACCGGCCTGATCGCTCCTTCTACGTAGCGCTGAACATCGGGAATGATTGGTTGCGGGCCGCCGCGGCGCTTCTCTTGTGATGTGGAAATCCAGGTAGCGGCGGTTAGCCCGAGGTTGGGCTCGTGGAGGTCAGGGGTCTCGACCCCTGACCTCTAGAGTGCGATTCTAGCGAGTCGCGAAGCATCACCAGCGGTTAACGAACAATAACGTTCCCCAGCCCGGCGCCGTCTAGGGGCACGTCGCCAGCTCATCGTTTCCGGTGTTGGTCCAGGGCGGAGACGAGGACAGCTGTGCGAGCAACGCATCGATGCTGCACGCTGGCAGGTTGGGGTTGTCGACGAATGCCCCATTGGACACGGTGTCCAACACGGGCATGCTGACCGACTCGAGGACGTCGCAGCGCAGGAGTTGCAATCCGGGGCTGCCAACTACCGCCGTGAGGTTCGGTGCGGCGACGCTCGTCAGGTTCGATTCGTTGGCGATTCTCAGACGCGTGAACTGCGCCTGTGAGAAGGCGAGCGCAGTGAACCCGTTATTGGTGAGTGTGACTTCCGGGATGGGCGCGCTCGTTATCGGCTCGCCCACGGAGAGCACCGGGTTCCCGTCGACAACCGCGGCCGACGCAGTCGTCAACGATGAAAGGCCAGCCAGCGACGTTAGGCTGGCGTTGCCTAGAATATAGATGGACCCTCCCACGGTCTGCAATTCGCTCAGTGCCGACACGTCAAGCAAGCTCGGATTGTTGTTAAGTATCAGATCGGTCGCGATCGATGTGATGCCTTCGAGTCCGGTCAGGCTCTCGAGTTGCCCGCCGCTGATCGATAGCGACTCGACGTTGCCAACGATCGCCGAAAGTGCCGACAGGTTCTGTAGGTTGGCACCGTCGATATCGAGTGCGCCGACGGAGATCAGGACCGGAAATCCCTCCAGACTCGTCGCGGCCGTTCGCACGGAGAGCTCTCCACCGACGGATGTCAGCCTGGGAAAGCTCAGCGTTGTTGAATTGGTTTGAAGATGCAGGGAGCCAGTGACCGACGCCAGCATGGGTAGACCCACTTGTTCCAGTTCGCCCTCGATCGTGAGGTCCCCTTGCACGGTGGCGAGAGCGGGGACGTTCTGTATGGTGCTTGCGTTGAATAACGCGTCACCTTGCACGCTAGCGAGAGACGAAATGTCCAGCGTCCCGTTCATGGAGAAAGCGGCATCGCCTTCGACAGTGACCAGAGCGGACAGGTCAATGCTCGGCGTGATAGCGGAACTCCCAATTGCCACCGAGCCAGCGCGGGTCAGATTGGACAATGCCATTGAGGAGCTCGAGTTGTTCGAGGAGAGCGTCCCACCGACGACGCGCAGGGCGGGAAGTTCGAGGGACGGAAGCCCTGCCAGGATGGTGAGGTCCCCGGTTATCTCGCTTGCTTGCATGAATCTTACGTCGAGGGCGGTCCTGATGACGTAGTGCCCGTGCCACACCCCTGTGAAGATGCCCGGGTCGTCGTCGCACAGGTACTCGGTCTCTGTGATCTCGTCGTCATCGAGGTCGCCGTCCTCGTTGGTGTCGATGCCAGCGTGCACCGCGGTGCCGCCAAATTCACAGTTGGGGCCCGGTGGTTCCTCATCGATCCGCAGCAGCGACTCCCGGCTGTCCTCCGGCGCACTGTTCGACGTGCACGCGGCCATCATTGCCAGCACGAACACGAAGGTTCGTATCCGCGTCTCGTGCCGCGGCCTACAGGGGTTGTGCTTGTGAACTAAGGGCACGTCGCGGCGTCGTCGTTTCCGGTGTTCGTCCAGGTTGGGTTTTTCGAGGAAAGCTGTGCGAGCAACGCGTCGATACTGCAGGCCGGCAGGTTCGGATTGCTAGTGAACAAGCCGGTGGAAACGCTGTCCAGAAGTGGCATGCTGATCGAGCTGAGAGTAGGGCACGATTGCACAACCAGGAACGCACTGGTCGCTGTCAGGTTTGGCGCGGTGATTGCGGTCAGGTTCGACTCCTCCGCGACGGTGAATTCCTCGAACTCGTTTTGCGGGAAGGCCAGACTGGTGAAGCCGTTGTCCCTGAGGTAGACCGTCCTTAGGGCCGTACTCGTTAGCAGCGGTCCCGGCTCTGACAGCAACGGATTGGCGTGGAGGCTCACCTTGGTCACCGAGGTGAGTGACGAGAGGCCGGCCAGCGACGTGATGCTGGGATGCTGGCCCAGGTAGAGGCTCCAGACACTCTGCAGACCGTTCAGGCCTGACAACGTCTGCAGGGCGGCATTATTGGCGAGGTACAGACTGGATACTCCTGTGATGCCTTCGAGCCCGCTCAGGTCCTCGACCAGTGGAGAACCCGAGATACGAAGACGGGTGAGGTCCCCGGACACGAGGGATAGGCCCGAGACGTCCTGCAGGAGCTGGTTGTTCGTGAGCCTTACCTGGTATTGGACATCGGTGAGGGCAGCGAACCCATCCAGGTTCTCCACGGCAGTTTGGTCGATGGATAGCCCAAGTCCACCGATTGAGGTCAGCTTCGGGAAGCTGAGCGTCGGCGTGTCGGCCGTGATAGCTAGACGCCCACGGATCGAGACCAGCATCGGCATCGAAACGTCGATGATCACGCCGCCGAGCAGCACATCCCCGTTCAACTCAGCGAGAGAGGAGACGTCGAGCTCGACGCCACCGGAGCGCACGCCGACGTTGCCCGTGTCCAGGGCTTCCTCGGTGTCCGGGGATCCCGCGGTGGTTAGGACCGGGAACGCTACCAACTCGAGATCGCCCGCCTCCAAGAACACGATATCGCCACCGACGATCTGTAGGGACGGGAGTGCAATGGAGGTGAGCCCAGGGGCATCTATCCACAAGTCACCGGTGATCTCAGTGACCTGTGCGAGGAACAGCGCATCGAGCTCATTGCGGATGGTGTAGTTTCCGCTCAGTTTGCCGACGAGCACGTTCGGATCGTCGTCGCAGACATACTGGGTCTCGGTGATTTCGTCGTCTGCCAATTCGCCATCGTCGTTCGCGTCCACGCCCGTGTGAACCGCGCTGCCCCCGAACTCGCAGTTCGCGCCCGGGGGCTCGTCGTCGATGCGTAGTAGCGAGCCGCCTACACCCGCCGAGTCGTTATCGGAAGTGCACGCGATCACGAGCATGAGGGCAAGCGCGTACACGAGCGTTTTCCGGCGCAAGTTGCGATCATAGCGTCTTCGATGGACCGAATCCACTGGGGCCTCAGTTACATCACCAGCAGTTAACCAACAATAACGTTCCCCAACCCAGCCCAACGTCAGTCAACTCGTTGGCTTCAAACGCAAATCTTGGGGAACGATTGATTCAGAAGTTCTAACGGTTAGTGAGAAGTTCTACGTCGGGAAATAGCTCGACCACAACTCGACGCGATGCAGGCATGAGAGTGTCCGTGTCGCGCTCCCACCTCACATGTGGCTTCCATCCCAGGTGCGCTTCGCGACGCCGGAACTCCCAGTGGCATCCGAGGCCGCACACGAACGCCGCCTTCTGGTCGCGTTCGCTCCACCACAGTTCTAGAACGAACTGGTCCTGGTCACACGCCTCGTCTGAGTCGATGAATACGCACAGGGACCACAGCGCCTGCCGTGCCCAGGCGAACAGCTCCTCGGGATCGAAGGTCGGCGGCTTTTCCGTCAACGACGCAGTAAATTCGTCCCACGCCAGCTTTCGCACGGCGAACTCGGCCAGGGGCGAGTCGAGCAGCTGGTGCCACACAGCGTTGGCGTCGGCTTCTTCAAGCAGCGGCGGCAGCTTTTTGGACACTTCCATTAGCCTTTTGGTCATCCAGTCACGCAGAGCAGCGACACCGGAATCGCTCGTCTCCGTGATGCGACCACGAAGGTCATCCCACGCTCGCTGAACGTGTGTGGACATGTTCGCCATGGTGGTTGCAGTTGTAGCTGAAGAGCACGGCGGCAGCCAGAGCGCGTGGCGCTCTGGGGAAAATGCCGGGAAACGAAATTCTAGCGCTGCAAAAGAAAAAGGGCTCCGCGAACTATGCGAAACCCTTTTTGTTACCGTGGAGCTGAGGGGTCTCGAACCCCTGACCTCTAGAGTGCGATTCTAGCGCTCTCCCAGCTGAGCTACAGCCCCGATGATTCTGTTGTCAAACGCCGGGGAGGTCGTCCCAGCGGCGCAAGAATTAGCAGTGGGGTGGTTGGCTGTCAAGGAACGGGGTTTGACTTCAGTGTTTTGCGCCCGATACTCGTAGCTGAACGATGGCGAAGGTGCGCTTGGATAAGCTGTTGGTGGACAAGGGACTGGCCCAGTCTCGAGAGCGGGCTCGCACGCTCATCGTCGACGGCAAGGTCGAAGTTGGTGGAATTGTTGCTACTAAGGCCGGCTCCCAGGTGGACAAGGGCGTGGACGTCAAGCTCAAGGAGGCCGACCACGGCTTCGTTTCCCGGGGCGCGTTCAAACTCATCAAAGGCCTGGATAGCTTCGACATCGATCCGACCGACATGGTCGCTCTGGACATCGGCGCGAGCACGGGTGGCTTCACCGATGTGCTGCTACAGCGGGGCGCCAAGCGTGTGTATGCGATCGATGTTGGTTATGGCCAACTGGCGTGGAAGCTTCGCCAGGACGAACGCGTCGTCGTTATTGAGCGCGAGAACGTGAGGCACCTGCCTTCGGAGCGCGTACCCGAGGCGTGCGACATCGCGGTCATCGATGTTTCGTTTATCTCGCTGACGAAGGTCTTGCCCAAGGTGGTCGAGCTGCTGCGCGCACCGGCGGGCAAACCGATTGTCGCGCTGATCAAGCCGCAGTTCGAGGCGGGCAAAGACCAGGTAGGCAAGGGCGGCGTTGTGCGCGACCCGGCGATTCGCCAGGCGACCATCGATAAGATTCGGGACTGGGCAAGCGAGCACTCCTTCGACGTCGGCGAGGTGGTCGAGTCGCCGATTCGCGGTCCGGCGGGCAACGTCGAGTTTCTCGTCCTGCTAGGCTCTCCATCGGAGGTTCCGTCCACGTGAAGATTGTCGTTACAGGCGCCGCGGGTTTCATCGGTTCACACACCAGCGAAGAGTTGGTCGCGCGCGGACATACGGTCGTCGGCGTCGATTCGTTCGATGACTATCTGTATCCGGCCCCGCCCAAGCGGGCCAACGCGAAACACCTGACCGCAACTCTGCCAGCCGACGCGTTTACGCTGATCGAAGGCAACATCTGCGACGAGCAAACGATTGCCACTGCCATCACCGATGACGTGGACGCGGTCTGTCACCTTGCGGCGCTCGCTGGGGTCCGGCCGTCGCTGCAGCAACCGCTCAAGTACATTCAGACGAACTTGCACGGTACCGGTCTCATCTTCGAGCGTTGCCGCGAGCTTGGCATCAAGCGCGTCGCGTTTGCGTCGTCGAGTTCGGTGTATGGGGTGCAAGCCGCCGACGGCGCCGACCTGACTAAGGTCGCGGCGTTCCGCGAAGACGATCCGTGCCTTGCTCCCGCGTCACCGTATGCAATGACCAAACGCGCCGGAGAACTGCTGTGTTCGACGTATCGAGATCTGTACGGCATCGGCTTTAGCGCCCTGCGTTTCTTTACCGTGTACGGTCCCCGCCAACGACCGGACATGGCGATTCACAAGTTCGTCAAACTCATTTCATCCGGCCAACCGATCACCTTGTTTGGCGACGGCACGTCCCGGCGCGACTACACCTTCGTCAAAGATATCGTCGCCGGCACGGTGGCGGCGTGCGAGCGCGTGCACCCTGGCAGCTTCAACGTCTACAACCTGGGAAACACCCAGACCATCGGCCTACGCGAGTTGGTCGCCACCATCGAGGACGTGCTCGGCGTCGAGGCGGCCATCGAGTGGAAGCCGATGCAGCCCGGCGACGTGCCGATCACCTTCGCCGACATTACCAACGCCAAGCGTGACCTGGACTATCAGCCGACGACGGACATGCGTGCCGGGGTTGCCAGTTTCTGGCAGTGGTACCAGCAGCAGAAGGCCTAGCCGCCCAGGGGCGCGCCACAGTTGGTGCACATCTTGGCCCGTTCGACCTTCGCGTTGCAGTGTGAGCACTCCACCGGCTTGCCCTTATTGAGCTCCTGGGTGAGGGCCTGCTCGGCCACCTGAAACGCCTGGTCCATGACCCCGCCGGCCCTGGACGCCTTCTTGACGATCGAATACACGATCACGCCAATGACCACGAACGTCAGGGCGAAGATCAGGAAGACCATGAGGAAGATGCCCTCGAACACGTGGTCAGTATAGCCGAACTAGCTTGCTCGCAAGGAAAGCGTGTGCGACCGTTCGGCCCATGGAGCGGTTTGTTGCTGGTTGTTTCGCCGTCGCGCTCTTACTCGGCCCGGCTGTTGCCAACGCCGAAGAAGATCCGGATGTAGACCCGCTCGCAGATGCGAAGCCAACGTCGACCGGTTCGACGGAATCGCCTGATACGCCGAAGCGTGCAAAGAAGCCGACCCTGTCGGGAACGCTCTACGGCGAATTCGGCTTTGTGTTCAATCTCGTCCACGTGCCAGAGGCGACCGCGGATGCGGGCTTCGGCGTACGAGTCGCGGTTGGCTATCACTTCAGCAGCAAACTACGTGGGCACATCGCCTATCGCAGCCTATCGAACGAAAACAAAGACCAGCCCAATAGCGAAGAAACGTATTCGGATCTGTCGCTGGGAATCGCTCTGGCCCTGGACGGCAAGCACTTCAACATCGAAGGCGAACTGACTCGCGCCGCGATCGCCGGCAGCGGGTTCGACGAGGCTGGACTCGGAGGTGGCTTGTACTTCACCGCGGGTTACCCACTCAACGAGTATGTAAAAGTCATCGGTCGCGTCGGCGCCTACGTGGCGAGCGTCGAGATTCCGTCGGCGGCGCCAGATTTTCGCGAACGCACTCCGTTGTGGGGCCTTGTCGGTGTGGCCCTCGTCTACCAGGGCACGCCCTGGGGCAACGATTAGGCCGCAACCAGCAAAACCCGCCTATCTGGGCGCGCCGGGAATTCTGACGGCGCGACGACGATTTACATTGGGCGAGCTTGGGGCAGACACCCGATTCGCCGCCTATCCCGTGGCGGCGAGGTGCCGAGTTCATCTAAACTGTCCGTCCGAATCAAGGGGGAACAATGGCTAGGCATTGGGTTACTTGGAAGATGATCGGCGGCAAGCTGATGACGACGCCGAGCGTCGGCAGCAACAAGAACGGCACCCTGGAGGTTTTTGCTCTCGGGTCCGACAACGCCATTCACCAGCGTTGGCAAAAGAAGGTCAACGGCGATTGGTCTAACTGGACCTCCATGGGCGCGCCCATGGGCACTCAGTTCAACGGGCCGCCGACGGCTGCACGTAACGAAGACGGACGCCTCGAAGTGTTCGCTCGCGATACGAGCGGTGCGGTTTGGCATCGTTGGCAGCGCAAGCCGAACAAAGACTGGAACCCGCAGTGGGATCCGATGGGCGGCAGCATCGCGAGCAACATCACGGTGGCCAACAACAAAGATGGTCGGCTGGAGATCTTTGCCCGCGGTACCGATGGTGCGCTCTGGCATCGCTGGCAGAAGAAGCCCAACAAGGGCTGGAACGACGCGGGTTGGAAGAGCGAAGGCGGCAACTTCCAGTCGGATGTTGCGGTGGGCCGTAACAAGGACGGACGACTCGAAGTGTTCGTGCGTGGACCAGACAACGCCCTGTGGCACATGTGGCAAAAGAAAGCCAACAGCCCGTGGGTCGACTGGAAGTCCGAAGGCGGTCAGTTTCAGGGGAACCCCGCCGTTGCGTCCAACGAAGACGGCCGCCTCGAGTGCTTCGTCCGCGCCGGCGACAACAGCATCTATCATATGTGGCAAGAGAAGGCGAACAAGCCCTGGGTCGACTGGAAAGAGTTGCCTGGCGCCAAGTTCTCTAGCGATCCGGTCGTCGTTGGCAACAAAGACGGTCGCCTGTCACTGTTCGGTCGTGGCGCGGACAACGCGCTGTACTGGACCACGCAGAAGAAACCGAACAGTCCTTGGGTTCCGTGGGAGTGCCTCGCCGGCAACTTCAACTTCAACCCATGCGTCGGCGTCAACCCGGACGGTCGTCTCGAAGCGTTCACGGTTGGCCAGGACGGCGGTCTCCAGCAGACCTGGCAAATCGGTAAGTAGTTCGTTCCATCCTCCAGGCGCCCGTTCTTCGGAGCGCCTGGAGCACCTACCTCAGCTCCGCAGCTCCGCCTAGAGCACCAGGCCCGCTACAGCAACCAGCGCAATTATCACTGGCGTTCCGTACTCGAATCCGCGTAGGGAACGCTGGGATAAGCTGCGTCTGAGCGCACGCCCAATCAAGTTCCCGATAACGATCGTTACCGCCAACCACGCGGCTGTGACGCACACCTCGGTCGACATCATGCCGTTGGCGCTATAGCCGATGAGGCGTCCGATGTGGATGAACACGGCGGTTGCGGCGGCGGTTGCGACGTAGCGATTGCCGCTGATGCCGGCGGATAGCATGAGCGGTCCCAAGAGGAAACCACCCCCTCCGGACATGGCCGCAAGCGCGCCCACACCACCGGCCGCCGGTGTCAGTCCACTGACCGGAAACTTCCAGCTCACCGCCGCGAAGACCTGCAGCAGGGCGAGTCCGGTGATTGCGACGATCGCTACCTGAAGCACGATATTGGGTAGGGACGACGCCACCAGCGCACCGGCGATGCTGCCGGGCATCGCGCCGAGAATGAGTCGCCAGGCAAAGTCGTAGCGAACGTCACGGCGATACATGTACAGGCGCTGTCCGTTGCCGATGAGCAACGCGAGCGACGTTACGGTCAGGGCTGACAACGGATCCCAGATCAACGCCAGCGCGGACACCAGCAGCATGCCGCCGCCGAGTCCAGATACCGTCGTTATGAGACCCGCCAGCACGCCCAGTGAAATGAGCAGCAGCGAAATCTCCATGTCGACAACGGTTGTATCGATTTGTTCGGCATTCGTCCAATCGAATGTTTTTAGTGATACGATAGAAATTGTTTATGGTTCAGGAGATCAAACATCTGCTGCTGATCGCTGAATACGGTACGTTCACGGCGGCAGCCCGACGAGCGCACCTTTCGCAACCCGCGCTCACCGCGTCGATCCGTCGCCTCGAACGAGACATCGGTGCGCGCCTACTTCATCGCGGCCGCGGCGGTGCCGAGCTGACCGCCGCCGGTCATGCGTTCGTGCCGCGTGCGCGCGCGGCCCTTGCCGCCATCGAAGAGGGGCGCCGAGCGGTGGCCGAGATCGAGGGCCTCGGTGCGGGCGAAGTCCGTCTGGGCGCGGGCGCGACCGTGTGCACCTACCTGCTTCCCAAAACCCTGGCGCGCTATCGCAAGAGCTTTCCCAACGTCCGCATCTCCCTCATCGAAGGCTATCGTGAACGACTGGAGGACGAGGTTCAGGCGGGGCGCATCGACCTGGCGATCGTGACCGGCGGCGGCGATGAGCTGTGGCGGCGAGACGAGTTGATCATCGTTGGTGCGCCCAAGCTGGACGCGCGGCGCGCCGGTTTTGTCACCTTCGGAGAGGGGTCAGCCACCCGCGCCCTGCTGCGCAAGCACTTCGGTGAGGTCGATATCGTCATGGAGCTCAGCGGTATCGCCGCGGTCAAGAGCAACGTGCGCGCTGGTATCGGCAAAGCGTTGCTTAGCCGAGCCGCCGTCGAAGCCGACGTCAAGACCGGTCGTCTGGTCGTCATCGGTACGCGCAATACGCCGATTCGCCGCAAACTGTCCCTGGTGCATCGCGGCGTCGACCGACTCACACCATCAGCTGCTGCCCTGCGTAAAATGCTGTTGGCCGGCAAGAAGCGCCGCTGAGATTGCGGCCACCGCCGCTTGCGCCTACCATCGCGTCGGTTTGAAGTACCTCAAGCGCATGTGGAAGACGTACATCAGCGATGTACGCAAGGAAGTCGACGAGGAGTCGGCGGCGGCGCTGAAAGAAGACCGCCGCGAAGCCGAGCGCACCATGCTCGTGGTGGTGTTCACGCTCATGGGCGTGCTGTTCTTCTTGCGCTTCTACGGCAACTCTGGTCGCGCCATCCACCTGATCAACCTGCTGGACGCCGTCGGCTTCGATCTATGGGCTGAGGACCTGAAGTACGCCCTCTACCGCTCCGACAACGCCCGGTTCAATCAGCGGGTGTTCTGGGCGGTTTCCCGGATCTTTGCTTACTTCGTCATTCCCATGTTCGTGATCCGGTTCGTGCTCAAGAAACGCTTCAGCGACTTCGGGCTGAGCTTCGCGGGCCTGGGCAAGAGCTGGCGCATCTACCTGCTGTTGGCGGCGATCATGACGCCGATCTTTTTCATCGCATCCTACGGCGACGCGTTTCAAGCCAAGTACCCGTATTACAAACTGCGCGCGGGCGAGTCTTTATGGCCGTGGTTCATCGCCTGGGAGTTGCTCTACGCGATCCAGTTCGCCGGCCTGGAGTTCTTCTATCGCGGCTTCCTCGTGCACGGCATGAAGCGACGTTTCGGTTATGCCGCCATCTGGGTCATGGTCATTCCATACCTCACCATTCACTTCGGCAAGCCTCCGTCCGAAGCGTTGGGTTCGATTTTCGCGGGATTCATCCTGGGCACCCTGTGCCTCAAGAGCAGATCGATCTGGTGGGGAGTGGCGTTACACGTGTGGGTGGCGTGCTCCATGGACTTCTTGTCCCTGTGGCACAACGGCCACTTGTAGGCACGAGCGCGTAGCGCAGCCGACGGACGCGCCCCGAAGGACGCGTCGCATCGATAACGACAGCTGAGTCTTGCTAAGCGATGGCCGCTGACAGCTTGCCGATGCGCTCTTCGGCCTGAGCGACGATGCGCGAGACCAGCTCGTCGCAGGTCGGAACGTCGTTGATGATGCCCATCGCCATGCTAGCGGTCCAGATGCCGTGTTCCATCTCGCCGTCGCTGAGCACAACTCTGCCCTTTTTGCCCGAGACCAACGGCGCGACGTCGGCGATGGTTGCAGTTCCGGTCGCTTCAATGTCCACGACCTTCTGTGCGACTTCGTTGCGGTAGACCCGCGCAGTGTTGTGCAGTGTGCGAAAGATCAGCGCGGTGTTTTGCTCATTGGACTCGATCATCTTGTTCTTGACGTTGTCGTGCACACCCGCTTCCTGGGTGCACATGAATCGACTGCCCATGGCGATGGCGTCTGCGCCCAGGCTCAGCGCCGCAGCGAGGCCGCGACCGTCGGCGAATCCGCCGCACGCGACCACTGGTACCGTCAGCTCATCGACGGCGCGTGGGATGAGAATCAAACCGGGGATGTCGTCTTCACCCGGATGTCCTGCGCATTCGAATCCATCGATGGTCACAGCGTCACAGCCGATCGATTCGGCTTTCTTGGCATGACGAATCGACGTGCACTTGTGAATGACTTTGATGCCGGCTTCTTTGAACGCGGGGATGAACGCCTGCGGGTTTCGACCTGCCGTCTCCACGTACTTGATACCCGACTCGATGATCACTCGCGCGTAGTCTTCGTACGGCACCGGCTTGAGTGTCGGCAAGATCGTCAGGTTCGCGCCGAAGGGCTGGTCGGTCAGCTTGCGCGTCTTTTCGATCTCTTCGGCAAACTTGTCCGGAGTCTCGTGACTCAGCGCGGTGAGGAAGCCAAGCCCACCCGCGTTAGCCACCGCAGAGACGAGCTCCGCCAGCGACACCCACTGCATGCCGCCCATCAGGATCGGGTGGCGGATTCCGAGCAACTCCGTGATTCGTGTCTTCAGCATGAGCTGGGTATACTAGGTTTATGAGCTGGTGGGACAACACTTTCAGTGATGTTGGGTGGCAGGAGCGAAAGCGCCGTGCCGAGGTCGTTGGTGATCTAGAGAAGGGAGACACCGAAGGTGCGGTTCAGCGGCTGTTCGCGCTGGACCAGGCTCAGGCGAGTGAAATCGAGCGTCTGCGACTGACTGTGCGGGTGCTGACTGAGATTCTCGTTGAGAACATGGGGCTCGACGCGGGGCTGCTGCATCAGCGAATGATCGAGGCGGTCGCCGAGAGCCGAACCGGAAAAAATACGCAAGCCGCGGCCGCTCCGGACGGGGACGCGGACGCCGACGCCCCTCGCGCACGCTGCTCGGTCTGTAGTGCACCCGCCCAGGTTGCGAGCACTCACTTCGCCGAGTTCGGCCTTGTCTGCGATGCTTGCCACGCCGTCGGCAAACCGATCGAGCACGGTTAGCCTGGTTCGCGCCAGGTTCGAGGAAACAGCGACCTGGTACTGACTAGGGTGCTTTGGGGCGATGGCGTCGCTGCGCTTTCACCGACGTCTTGTTCAGCCGCTCGGCGCGTCGCATGACGAACCCATCTTTGTCCTTCAGGTGAGCCTTGACCAGCTGCTTGCCCCTGGGGTGGCGCTGACTGAGTAGCTCGAGGGCGCGAGCGCGGCTCGGCCCGTAGTTCTTCTTGTTGTTCAACATCGTCAACGCGATGGTCAGCGTTTTCTGCTTCTGCTGCTTGGTCGCGCTGGCCTGCAAATACACGTTGCGAAGTGAATCCGTCAGCTGTTCGGCTTTCACGGTTCCGGCAGCGGCGCGTTTGGCGATGATCGCGAGTACTGCGTCGTAGTGCGGTTGGCATAGGCTGCGGCCAAAGCGCGTCAGGTATGCACCGCCGAGAGCGCCAACCTTCGGTGCCGGATCGGCCAGTAGTTCGCGCCAGAGCTTACAGGTGTCCTCGTATCGGTCCTTGGGCGTGCCAGTGAACAGCGATGCGATGGCCGCCGTGCGCACACTCAGGTTCTTCTCCTTGCGTGCGAGTTCGACCACGAACTCGTAGAGCAAGGTCTTGTTGTAGAACAACGTGTGCTTGAGCAGGCGCTTGCGCGCGGGGGCGCTTGGATGATCGCTGATCATCTTCTTCACCCGCTCAACCAACTTCGTCTCCTTCAATTTGATCCGACTGATGGCATCGGCGAGCGCGATCGCCACTGCAGGGTTGGCTTCGGTCTCCATGGCGGCGACCATGCGTGTGGCCATCGCTACGTCGCTGCGATACTCGCGTCCGCGCCGCAATCCTGTCGCTCCGACCCAGCGAGTGCGCTCGCTCTTGTGATCGAGTAGCGCTGTCAGGAGCTTTTCGTTCCTGAGAGTGTCGCTGCGATAAAACCGCTTGAGTTGGCGGCAGCGCGGCAGGAACCCGCGCGCGTCTTTCCACTTGCACGTCAGCACCTTGGCGACGAGGGCGTCGAACGCTTGCTCCTCAGACGACTTGTTCGGCGTCGGCGTCATGTTCGACGACGGGTTTGGCTGCAGTGTTGGTTTGGCTTTGTTGCTGTTGTTGTCCGAGCCACAACTCGAACCGCAACCGGCACTAGCGATCGAAAGCAGGATCGCTAGTTGGCACATGCCGCGCCGGTGCGGTCGAATCATGAGACTCAGCAGCTCGTACGTCAGCTGCTAGCGGTAGTAGTTGTCTTTGTTGTGGATGTAGTACAGGTCGTATGGGTGCAGCCGCGGCATCTCGACGTAGCGGTTGCCCATCTTGTCGCGCTTTTCTTTCATGCTGCCGAAGAAGAAGCGGAAGCGGCGACGCGGCTTGTTCGGCTTCTTGAGCATTCCGGTCTCGCGAATCTCGTGCACGATGTTCTGGACCCACTTGAGCTGCTTGGCGCGGTTGGCGAACTCTTCCCAATCACCGTTGGAGTTGTTCTTGTACATGCGCGAGCGGAACTGTTTGATGCTGATGCCCAGCTTGCGGGTCACTGGACCCATGAGGCGGCGTTCCCACTCTTTGGCCATCTTGAGCTGCTCGGCCAGCTGAGTCATGTTACCGCGCTGCCACGTGCTCATCTGATGGTGCAGGATGATCGCGTTGGGATACGCGTACGAGTGATCGGCCAGGGTCGTGATGACCGCCGCCATGCTGGCTGCGAACGACTTCACCACCACGTGGATGGGAGCCTTGCTCGCCTGCATCGCTTTGACGATGCGATAGCCTTCCATGACCGAGCCGCCCGGGCATTTGTCGATCATGATGAAGATGGGCTTCTTCGAATCGATGTTGTTGTAGTAGTGAATCTGACCGGTGACATAGTCGGCGACGCCGCTGATGATCGGTCCGTTGAGCGGGATGCGCCGGTCGCTAACCGTGAGGCGCTTCTTGGCGCGATCGAACGGCTTGAGTAGATACGTCGGGTCATTGTTTGCTTCGGTCTTCCAGTGCTTGCGCTTCTGGCGCCACTGAAGCGCGTAGTTGTAGCGGGCGACCTTGTGACGCAACTCGGTCTGCTCTTGCTTGAGCTTCATGTTGCGCAACTTCATCTTGTTGAGCTCGGCGTTGATCCGATTGCGCTCGCGGCGCTGCTGCAGCTCGCCGACGCGCATCTTCTGAGCTTCCAGATTGTTCGTGGCTTTGAGGCGCGCTACTTCGCGCTTCATCTTGGCCAGCTGAGCCGATAGCGCGTAGTCCGCTTTCGATTGGGACGACGTGTAGCGCGCTTTTGCGATGCTGTTTTGCAGCGCCAAACGCTTCTTTTCCTGGCCGAGCGCGGCGAGTTTTATGTCCGCCTGTTTCTGGCTCAAACGATGCTTTGCATCCAGCTCGTCTTTTTGCGCCTTCAGGGCGGCCAGCTTTTTAGTCAGCTTGGCTTTCGCGAGGTTGTTCTCAGTTCTGAGCTTCTTCAGCTCGATCTCCTCAGGGGTCTTCTTGTTCTTCTGAGCAGATGCGAGTTGGGGAAAGGTGCAGCAAAGCGCGATGCCTGCTGCGAGCGCGGTGAGTCTCATTTGTTGCTCCTTCATGAAAGGCGTTCCGTAAGTCAGCCCTTGAGTTTAGGCCACGAATGGTAGCCGAGCGAGGCCGGACATAACGACACCCCAACCTCGTAAACCGTTGCCGATATTTCCGATTTCGCCCATCGGACTGTAGTTTTCAACCACGCCGCTATGCCGCGCCGCGGCGTGAATGGCAGCCACCACCCGGTCGCGTGCGGCAATTTGACCTGCGACAAAATGCCGCAAGACTCGATTGAGCTGAACAATATCGAAGGGTTGAAACGACTTTTTCGGCCTGATCCGGGCGTGTTTTAGGGAGTAGACGAATTGTATGCACAGAGGCAAACCGCTATGGTGCGCGCGCTGTAGGCCCTTTTTGGAGTGACTGAATGCGCAGCGTATTCATCGAGAAATACGTCGGAATTGCCGGCGCCGTTGGTCTGTCTCTCGCCCTCGTGGCGGGCACAGGCTGCGATCCCGATCCCGTAAGCGGATCGGGCCCAGGCGCCCATTTGTTCAACTATTGCGCCCCGTGTCATGGCACCGACGGACACGGAAATAAGAAGTACGGCGCACCGGCAATCGCCGGGTTGAGCACCTGGTACCTCGAAGCACAACTGACCAAGTTCAAGAATGGTCAGCGCGGCGCCCACGCCGCGGACGTCGAAGGTCTGCGTATGCGACCGATGATGCGTGTGCTCAGGGGTAAGAAGGACATCAGTAATGTCGCCAAGTACGTCTCGGCGATGCGTCCTGCCCACCCCGTGGCAACGCTGAACGGAAACGCGCAGCGCGGCAAGCAGCTATATGCGCTGACCTGCACTGCATGTCACGGCGCAGATGCTCGCGGCAACAAGGAGCTGCACGCGCCATCGCTGATCCGCAGCCAGGACTGGTACCTGCTCAAGCAGCTACACAAGTTCAAGAACAAGGTGCGCGGCGTGCGTGAGCCCCTCGTCATGGCCGATGGCAATCAGAGCCCGGGCCAGACGATGCTTCTCAATGCGGCGACCGTGAACAAGCGGGACATGCTCGATATCGTGGCGTTCATCGCGGAGCTCACAAGGTAAACGTCATGGCCAATAAACCATCCAATTCATCCCAAACAGACGACGAAGCGGCCATCAAGCTGTGGTTTCGAATCACCATGGCCTGCACGGTCATCTTTGTCTCTGCCGTGTTTCTTTTCATCATCTGACCGGGACCGATCATGATTAACTGGTTCGTCGAACGCGGTTCCACCTACGCAGAGCAGATTGACAACGTCATTCTGATCATCGCGCTCATCACCGGCTTCTGGTTCTTCCTCACGATGGGCGTCTTCTACTACTTCCTGTACAAGTTCCAGGCCAAGAACGTCGATCGGGCCATGTACATCCAGGGTACTGAGAAGAAGTACAAGCGCTTCATCACGTGGCCGCACTTCGTGATTATCGCGATGGACGTCGTCATCATCGTCGTCGCCGTGCGTGCGTGGGTGCATGTCAAACAGCATCTGCCCAAGGCGGAGGCAACCGTTCGCATCATCGGCCAGCAGTGGGCGTGGACATTCGTTCACCCGGGGCCGGATCGGAAGCTCGACACCGAAGACGACATCACGACCATCGACCACCTGCACGTCGAAGTCGACAAGGCCTACCACTACAAGCTGCTGGCCAAGGACGTGATTCACAGCTTCTCGGTGCCCATCTTCAGACTCAAGCAGGACGCCATTCCAGGCCGAACGATCACAGGCTGGTTCGAGGCGACGATCACTGGCTCCTACGATGTCCAGTGCGCGGAGATGTGCGGTATTGGCCACGGGCTGATGGCGGCGCGCATCCATTTGCGGAAAGCGAAGGAGCACCGAGCCTGGCAGAAAAAGTGGTGGCGCAGCCGCCTGAACTGCAATGACGGTGATCCAAAGAAGAAGGCCAACGCCGATGTCGCGCGCTGGCACAAGATGTTCGGTCCAGCGGAGAAGTGCCAACTGGCACCGCTCGCTCTGGGCAAGTAACGAGTAACGAGTACAAGTACACGTAACAAGTAATAGGTACTAGAGAAAGAGATGAGTGAAATGGCTGAAGCAGCCAGCACAACAATAGACGCCCAGGGCGGCGACCACGGAGATCATGGCCACGGCCATGACGATCACGGTCATCACCCTCAGAGCTTCTTCCACAAGTACTTGTGGTCCACCGACCACAAGATGATCGCCATGCAGTACATGTTCACTGGCATGGCGATGGCGGTCATTGGCGGTTACTTCGCCTACGCCTTTCGGATGCAGCTGGCGTTCCCCGGTCTCGATGTGCCCGGCTGGGGCGTCGTCTCCCAGGCCGACTACAACTCGCTAGTCACCAACCACGGCACCATCATGATCTTCTGGGTCGCGATGCCGGTGCTAATCGCCGCGTTCGGTAACTTCTGTATCCCGTTGATGCTGGGCGCCGACGACATGGTGTTCCCACGAATCAACCGGCTTTCCTATCAGGTCTTCCTGATCAGCGCGGTCGTCTTGCTCGCTTCGTTCTTCGTCGATGGTGGCGGCTTCGGTGGTGCTTGGACCGCCTATCCTCCGTTATCAGCCAAGTCTGAATACAGTATGACTCCTATGGGCGGCAGTTTATGGTTAGTAGCCGTCGCCCTAGAATTCGTCGCGTTCCTCCTCGGTGGTATCAACTTCATCGTCACCACCATGAACGCCCGCGCCAAGGGCATGAAGTTCACCGACATCCCCATGGTCGTGTGGATGATCGTCGTTGCCAGCATCCTGTTCATGCTGTCGGTTGGCCCGCTCATCGCTGGCGCCGCCATGTTGTTCTTCGACCAGCAGATCGGCACCGGTTTCTTCGATCCGCTCAAGGGTGGCGACCCGGTGTTGTGGCAGCACCTCTTCTGGTTCTTCGGTCACCCCGAAGTGTACGTGGTGTTGCTACCGGCCATCGGCATCACCGCTGAGATCATGTCCGTGTTCTCGCGCAAGAAGCTGTTCGGTTACAAAACCATTCTGTACACGGTGTTCGCCACCGGCGTACTGAGCTTCTTCGTTTGGGCTCACCATCAATTTATCGCCGGCATCGATCCCAGGATGGCGAACGTCTTCACCATAACCACGGTGTTGATATCCATCCCAATTGCCGAGATGTTGTTCTTATATATAGCCACGCTCTACGGCGGCAAGATCACGTTCTCAGTGCCGATGCTGTGGGGGCTGGGCTTCATCTCGACCTTCATGGTCGGTGGTGTGACCGGCATCTTCCTGGGAGCCAGTGGTGCGGACATCTACTTCCACGATACGTATTTTGTCTTAGCCCACTTCCATTACACGTTCTTCCCAATAGCGATTATCGGCGTGTTCGCCGGGGTCACGTATTGGTTCCCGAAGATGTTTGGGCGTCACCTCAACCCGTTCTGGGGCAAGGTGCACTTCTGGGGAACGGTCATCCCGTTCAACCTCATCTTCCTGCCTCTGTTCCTACTCGGGATGGCTGGTCAGCATCGCCGTATTTACAGCTACGAGCACTTCCCTGAGTTGTCGACCCAGGCTCTTCAGAACCTGCGCATCATGGCGACCGTGTCACTGCTGGTCATGCTGGCGTTCCAGCTCGTGTTCCTGATCAACTTCTTCCACAGTATCTTCCGTGGACGTAAGGCGGGGAGGAACCCGTACAACGCCAACACACTCGAGTGGCAAACTGAGTCGCCGCCACCACACGGCAACTTCGGTGGGGTCTTCCCGGTCGTGTACCGCGGCCCCTACGAGTACAGCCACCCGGATCGCGAATCCGACTTCTGGCCGCAGAACGAGCCGCCTGAAGGTATGGAACCGGAGGAAGCATAGTGAGACCTGAAGCCACATCGCGCAGCGCCGCTGGCGTTCCCACAGCGCGGCTCGCCATTTGGTGGGTGCTAGCCTCGGAGATCGTGATCTTCGGTGGTTTGCTCGCTGCCTACTTGATCCACCGCTTCGGCCACAGCGAGTTCGGTAACTACGCTTCCGCCACCAACACGTACATCGGTGCGTTCAACACCCTGGTGCTGCTGTCGTCGAGTCTGACCGCGGTGCTTGCTCACCACGCCGCTCAGAAGGGCGAAGGCAAGAAAGCCGCGAGTCTGCTCGTATGGACTGCCATCGGCGCCCTCACGTTTGTCATCGTCAAAGCGTTCGAGTGGACGATGGAGATCAAGCACGGCTACACCATCACGACCAACGCGTTCTGGGGCTTCTACTACACCGCTGCTGGTCTGCATGCACTGCACGTCATCGCGGGAGCCATCATCATGCTCATCGTCGCCCGTCAGGCGGCGCGTAACGAAGAACTGCACCGAGTCGAGATCATCGGCATCTATTGGCACTTTGTGGATCTCGTGTGGATCTTCCTATTCCCATTGCTCTACATCGCAAAATAGCGGCGGACAGCGAGTAATCGGAGAGATCAATGGCTCATTCAAAAGACCACTACATCAAGATCTGGGGCGTCCTCATCGTGCTCCTGATCATCAGCGTCATCGGCCCTGAGATCGGGGTTCTGTGGATCACGCTGATCACGGCCTTCGGTATCGCCGGCGTCAAAGCGTACCTGGTCATCGTGCACTTCATGCACCTGCCGCTGGACAAGAAGTTCTGCACGTACTTGTTGGTTACATGCATGGCTTTCATGCTGCTGTTCTTTGCGTTCGTTGCACCGGACATCATGAATCATGAAGGCCGCAACTGGGTGAACACCGCCGCAAAACACGAAGTGAAGTGTGCGAACTTGGCCCACGACAAGAAGATCGAGAAGGACGCGTGCAAGAAGATGACGTACCCAGAAGTCGTCGCCTTCTCCAAGTCCCTAAAAGCACCCAAAGGCGCTAAGCGCCCCGCACCAAAAGCGCCTAAGACGCCAAAGCATTAACGAGGTAACATCGTGGCTAGTAGCACCATGACTCAACCAGCAGGCCACCAGAAGTCGGTCCAAAGCCTCGCTTCTCTCAAGCCCAACCGCATCGCCTCTAACGCGGTGCTGGCCATGATGATCTTCGTCGTCATGGAGGCCATGTTCTTCGCCGCCCTGATCAGTGCGTTTGTGATCGGTGAGAGCGGAGCTCCTGGCGGCTGGCCTCCACCTGGCCAGCCACGGCTGCCCGTCACGTCGACGCTGATCAACACCTTCGCGCTACTAGCCAGTGGCGGTCTTCTGTTTCACGCTCATCGTCGATTCAAGCTCGATATCAAGCGGGCGCGTTTGCCGATGCTGGCCGCGCTGTTGCTCGGCTCCTGGTTCGTCATCGGCCAGGGCATCGAGTGGGCCGCGTTGATCAACGAGGGCCTTACCCTCACCACGAGCACCCATGGCGCGTTCTTCTATCTGATCGTCGGCGTGCATGCGCTGCACGCCATCGCCGCCATCATCGCCCTGGCGTACGTGTTCGCGACTGTCATGCGTGGCACGGTCAAACCGGACCGATTCTACGCGGCCCAGATCTTCTGGTACTTCGTTGTCGGCGTGTGGCCGGCGCTCTACATGGTCGTGTATCTGTAAGACCAATCAGATGAAGTCTCTCGTCGCCACACTAACGCTGCTGTTCTTGATCGCAGCTCCGCGTCTGGCCGAGGCGTGCTCCGTGTGCGGCGCCGCCGACGACAAGACGAAGGACACCTTCATCTTCACTACGGCACTGCTGACGTTCTTGCCCCTGACGATCGGTGGCGCGATTCTGTTCTGGGCGATCCGCAAAGGCCGCCAGATGGATCGAGAGATCGATCGCGACCGCGGCTAGTTTGGCTCGCGAAGCCGGCTAATCAATTCCGGCGAATGCCCTATGGCTCAGGGCAGAGCAGGGAAGCGCGCGTTGCCGAAGTCGGCGCCGACGGTCACACACCACACGCTGATTCGATCCAGGTGATCGAGCGTATAGAGTGGCGGGACCTTGGCCACCAGGGTTGCGTTGTTGTACCCACCCGGCAGTAACAGGTCGCCGGTCATAGCGAAACCGTCCAGGAAACCGGCTGTCTTGCCACCGTAGATGCGCACGTCGATGCCGGTGCCATCGTAGTTGAACATGGTGATGGTGATGGTGCAGTCATCTGTGATCGTCGCGGTGCCAGATACGCCGTGAAACAAAGTGGAGAACTCTGCGGTCTGACCTACGCGTGGGTGAGTGGATCCGCAGTTCGACGGGCCCGCGTCAGGGTTGCCACCAGTGCCCGCGTCGGGGCTAGACGGCACCGGTTCGTTGGACATGACGAATGCGACCACGTCTCGCAACTCGTCGTCGCTGATTCGGTCCGCGCCCCAGAACGGCATGCGACCGCCATTTAGGTTCGGGTATGTGGTGCTCGTCTCGAGGCCGCTCTTGCGTACGCGCTCGGCGATGTAGTCGGCTTCGAGGAGCGACCCCATCAGTATTGGCGCGCGCTGGGTGCCGGCCGCATCCATGCCGTGGCAGCCAATGCACGCGGAGTTGAAGAACGCCTGCCCAGCGTTGATGTCCCCACCGGTCAGGTCCGCCGGTGGTTCGACGATCTGGATCGTTACGTTGTCGGCAGTACCTGCCGGGGCTTGGCCGTCGAGATAGGCGTGAAGTGCCTGCCAGCGCTCGTCGTCTTCCGTCCACGCCGGCGCGGCCATCCACTCGACGAGGCACGTGTTGACCGCGTCGATCATCTTGGTGAACTGACCGTTCTTGTACGACGTCCGTTTGGTGGCATCGCCGATTTGGTGTCCCGGTCGGCGTATGCCGTTGGCGGCGGGCTCGGTCAGCGCATGACAGGTCGCGCACGCGAACGAGTTGCCACTGGCCAGCGGTTGGCTGTACAGAGTCGCGCCGTCGACGGCCGCCGGGTCGTCGGAGCAACCCACCCAGGCGAGCGTCATGGCGCCAAGACACAGAAATAGCCCAAGTTTCACGCCCATAGCTGTAGCTACGCCGCCCACTGTTCCAGGTTACGACGAAATGTTCGCGACCTGGCCAAATACGACCGGCCGCCGGCGTTTAGCGCTTTCGCTTGGCTTTGGCCGCAAGCGCGAGCACCGTGACGGCGGCCTTGTCCCGATCACAGGTTCGGTAGGCGCGTGCGACGGCAAACAGCAAATACGCGGATGCGTGGCGACGTTCCTGGGCTTGCTGTGCGTGCTTACACTGCTCTGTAGCCGGCGCCTTCGCAGCATGGCTGGCATCGAGCAGCAGCTGAAACGCTTCGTCGGTCGCCCGATTTGCGACGTTGATCTTGGCGAGTTCGAGTGCCCGCGCTGGATCCTTACCGGGCCCCAACCAGAACCGTGCCGCGTGGTCTCCGAACGCGAGCGGGTGCCTCCTGGCGAGCTCGATATATCCCTTGCGCGCTCGTGCTAGCAGGTTCGCCGCCTCGGAGTCGCCTCGTTTGTGCAGCAGCTCACCGAGCTGCCCCAGGTAGTCCGGATCGTCGGTGGTCTTGACCAGGTCGCGTAGCAGTTTGATGGCTTCGGCGTCGTTGCCCGTGGCCGCCTCGGCGCCGGCCAGGTGCCCGGTCAGTGGTGCGGCACGTAGTCGCCCATACGCCAGGCGATAACTATCGCGTGCGTCGCCGGTTCGTCCGGCGCGCTCCTTCGTCAAACCGCGTTGGAACAACAGCCACGCCACCGCAAACGGCGACCTGTCCCGGTAGATTTTCAAAGCGCGCACGAATAGTTGTTCGGCGCGCTCCTCATTGCCGAGTTCTGCTTGGAGGGTGGCGACGTCGCCAAGGGAGTACAGGGTTGGCCTCTTCTTCGCGAGTCGCTGCCGGATGATGAGCGCCTGGTCTAGCTCCCCTGTGGCCGCCAGCAGGGTCGCCCGCATCTTGTCGGCTTTGTCGGGCGATAGGCTCAGCGCCACCGCCTTGGCCAAATCGGTCTTTGCTTTAGCGAACAGGTGAAGCCCCGAGTTGACCTGTGCCCGAAGCAGATACGCTTCCGGCTTGTCAGGGAATTCCCTGACCGCGCGCGCGGCCACCTGCAGCATCACGTCGTAGTCGCTCAGCCTGCCCAGGAAGCGCGCGCGCAGGGACAACCAGTCCACGTACCCTCGGTACTGGCTCAGCATCAATCCGCGCATCTTGGACATGCGCTCGAAGTTAGCGATCTGCAGCCGCATGTGGCGTAGCGCCAGTGCGCCCGCGTTGGTCGGTGGGATGAACAAGCCGCGCGCGGCTGACTTGCTCGTCGTCGGGGGCGCGGGCTTGTTTGCGATCGCCTCCGGCTGACCGGGACGTTCCGACGACTGCTCGGCCTTGCAGCTGACCGCCACTAAGATCGTGAGTCCGAAAACCGCGGTGCGTGTGATGTGAGTGTGCATATCTCCGAAACGAAAACAGCCGGCCGGGAAGGCCCCGACCGGCTGAGGTACGAGTTGATTAGTGCGCGACAGCCAGGTACGGGAAGGTCGTACGGAACGCAACATCGTTTGCGTCGACGCCGTCGCTGACTCCGCTGAGCGCGCCCACTGCCAGAACGCTGTAGCTACGATCGATCACGTCATTGATCAACGTGCGTCCACCGCAGTCGTCGTTGGGCACGACCGCTGTGGCGTTGGCCTCCACCGCGAGGTAACCGACCGCGCAAGTAACTCCGGCGCCGACCGTCGGCTCGCTGTTGACATACAAACGGTCATCCGCGAGCACGCCAGCCAACCCGGTGTACCCAGTTCCCGTTCCGGTATCCGGATCGAAAATCAGCTGGTCGCCGCAAGTGGCATTGAGCGAATCGAGAATCGCGAGGGAACCAATGAAGCCGCTGCCAACGGCGCCAGTGCCGGGCGCGGCCGGAGCCGCACCGGTGTAGGATGCGCCCCAGGTGGATTGGCTGGCATCCGCGTTGTACGCATCCTTGGAGGCGTTTCGGCTCGTTTCGTTGCCGTCGAACGTTGCTTGCAGCGCTGTGGATATGGCCGGGCGTCCTGCCCGGTCGATTTGTGTCGTTCCAAGCGCCGGCATTTGCGGTGTCACAGTTGCGTCGGGAGTCTGATCGGCCGCGTCGGCCTGGTTCATAGCGTCGGCGCTGCCGCCGCCGTCGTCATCTCCACAACCAATGGCAAACAAACTCGCACTCAGAAGAAGAGTCATTAGTGTCTTCATCGTCTCTCTCCTTTCTTAGCTGCCCGAACGGACGCTGGAATGTGTAGCGAGAATCTCGCCACCTTCGTTGATCATCTCTTTGTCGATCTCGATAACGATGGCGTCAATGTTGCCGCCCGCGAAGCTGTCAACAGCGGTGCCACCACCGACGGCGGTGCCCAGCTGAGTAACGAGCGTGGTGCTCGTTCCCGAATCCACAGTTGGGCAACCAAACTTGTCGAACTCCAACGACGCAGCCACGCCCAGGACGGCCTCAACCGTTGCGCCGAAGCCAGCTCCGTTAAAGAAGAATGGGTCGTCGAAGTTACCTGCGTGGGCCTTGAAAGATGCATCGCCCAGATCTGTGCCGCGGTCTCCGGCGACCCGAGCCTGATAGGCGGTGCCACCACTCGTGCTGTTGTCGTTGCTGACGAAGCACTCCACCGCATTGGTACCGGTCGGGCTCACGGTACAGAGAATGATGTTGGATGTGCTGGTCGTAGCTCCGTAGTTGGCCATGCTGTTGATGTGGAAGACGTACTGCAGGCCGCTCTGAAATCCGCTGGCCAATGTCATCACCATGACGAGTTTGCTGCCGTCTTCGGTCATCCAAGCGTAGTGGTCAGCGATGTCGCCACTGGCGGTACCCGGGGCGGGCGAGTCACCATGGTCAGCCGCCCGTATGTTGCCCGTGTGCGTGAACATGACGAGGCTGGCTATCAAGCTGACCCCCACGATTGGAAATACTAAGTGTTTTAATCGACTCATAACTGTAGTTGCCCTCCCTTGAGGCAGTGCTGCTCAAGACAAAACTGTTCCGGCCGCAGGGGTCCCTACGCCGCGCTAAAGGCCTCGAAACATCTGGCCTCTGCAACCGCGCCAACTCCTATGCCTTTCTACAGAGGTGTAAAAATGCACGGAACAGCACGGTCCCTTCGCTTGCAGGAGTACTACGCCGCGTCGGCTAGTTCGGATCGACGACCGGCCAAATATTCGTGGATTCGGTGAGCGCCGGCACGCTCCGTCGCTACGATGCCACCCGACAACATGTGGCTCATCGTGACGGGCGTACACGGCCCGTACTTCATGTAGGATCCGGGCTATGGGGTGGGTTCCACAGGAGCACGACGGGGGCGGCGGCGTATGAGTCAGTCAGAGATAGGCAGACTTCGAACCATTCTGGAGCACGTACCGGGCTTCGTGGTGGTGTGTGATCTCGACGCGAACATTCTGTATTTGAATCGCACCGCCCACGGCTACTCCATGGAGGAGACCATCGGGCGCTGCTACTACGACTTCTTGACTCCGACCCAGGCCGCGTTGATCAAGGCGGCTCATGAGCAGGTCAGACAGACCGGCGAAGACCAGGCAGTCGACTACTTTCTCGACACGCCGGAGAGCGGGCGCGTGTACTTCATCACGCGCATTGCGGCGTTTCGTCCCGAAGCCAGTGGCGAACTTCAGGGCTACATCAATATCGTCGCCGACGTGACCGGCAAGAAGGTCGCCGAAGAACGGCTCGCGGTGATCGAACAGCGTCACGCTCGTGCCGCTTTGTCGCGCGAGGTATCCCGTACCGAGCAGATCCTGCAAACCACCACTGACGGCTACCTCCTGCTGGATGAAGCGGCATGCATCGTCGACGCGAACGCAACCTACTGCCACCTGCTCGGAGTCAGCAAGGAACAGCTTGTTGAACGCGTCAACTCGCTCAACAAGGCGTTCAAGGACCAGCTGCGGGAAATCATAGATCGAACGTCGAGTACCGGGCGCTCGATGTTCACAACGAAACACACCGCTGCGGACGGCGGCCTCATTGATCTAGAAGTGAGCGCTTCCACGTTGGCGTTCGGAGATCAAACGCTCACGGTGGCGTTCGTGCGCGACATTTCCGAACGCAAGCGAAGCCAGGCCGAGCGCGACGCGTTGCAGATGCAGGTACAGCATCAGCAAAAACTCGACTCCATCGGTACGATTGCCAGCGGCGTGGCCCACGAGATCAACAACCCGATTCAAGGCATCATCAACTTTGCCCGGTTGATCGAACGTGCGGCGCCCGAGGAGGGCGACCTGCTCTACTTCGCCGAGGAAATCGTCAAAGAAGGCGAGCGAGTTGCGCAAATCGTCCGCAATCTGCAGGATTTTGCGCGGCGCGCTCCTTCGCCTCACGCGCCGACGCGGATGAGCGACGTCGTACGATCATGTCTGGGAATCGTAGAGGGCGTGCTCCGCCACGACCAGATCATCGTAGCGCTGTCCGTTCCCGACGATCTGCCGCTCGTGCGATGCCGTGAGGATCAGCTGCGCCAGGTGCTCATGAACCTGATCACCAACGCTCGCGGTGCCCTGAACGATCGCTACCCACGTTACGACGAGCACAAAGTCGTCGAGATCTCAGGCGAGCAACACACCCGGGACGATCAAACGTGGGTGCGCATCTCGGTGAAGGATTACGGAGTCGGTATCGAACCCGACGACCAGCCCAGGGTGTTCGAGCCGTTCTTCACGACCAGGAAGGACTCCGGCGGCATTGGTCTGGGCCTGTCGGTGAGCTCGGGGATCGTCATGGCGCATGGCGGCTCCCTGGATGTGCACAGCGAGTTCGGCAACTACACCGAGTTCCATCTGGATCTACCGGCTATACAGGCGGACCTTGATGCCTCAAGTGCGGATTCGACTGCGGATTCAGGCGCGCAATCGCTCGGAAAAGTTGGCGTCGGCTAACATCGAAAAGTTGCCCAGCACTCACCGCCCCCCTAGCGTGGACACATCAAAGGGGAGCAGAGATGCAACAAGTAGAAGCTACGCTGGAGTCACAGATCGCCGTCGCTGACGCGGTGTTCGAGCAGGTCTATTCCGAGGAGCAGGCGCGTTCAGAGCTCGTTGCCCTCGTCGATGTAACCGAGGAGCACCCATACCGCTCGCTGCGAACGGGGCTGCGCGACATCGAGTCGTTGGCGGCAAAGATCAAAGATCGCGGCCAGCTCGTGCCGATTCTGGTCTGGTTGCGTCGAGGCAGATACGTGCTGCTTAGCGGCCATCGACGTGTTGCCGCGCTGCGTCACCTGGGTGAGCTACGAGTCAAAGCGATCGTCTACAACGATCGTGATCTCACACCTGCCGATGCTCTCGACATCGCGATCGACGACAACGTCGACCGCAACAACTTCTCCAAAGTGGAAATGGCCGCGCTGGTCTCTCGCCTGGTGGAGGAGGGGATGACTCAGCGCAAGATCGCCAAGCGGCTCCGTCTGTCGGCGGGCACCGTAAGTGATCACTTCCGACTGAACTCGTTGCCGGCCGACGTCAAGGCGGCGGTGGATGCGGGGAGAGTGGCGCTTCGCGGCGGGCTGGCACTTCAGGATGAATCCGACGAAACCCGCGCGCGGGTGTTGGCGGCAGCCGACTCGGGGATGCTCTCCCTGGGCGACGTAAAACGCATGGTGGAGGGCGACAAGAAGGCGGAGCGTCCGCGTCGTGTCGCTCGGCGTGGCGCCGCGTGGTCCCGTGAAACACCCTTGCTTGCTGGCGTTGCCTGGCAGCGTGAACGCGAGGGCGAGCGCGAACTTCGCATCAAGATCCCGTCCAACCTGGATCCCGAGCAGCGCCAGGCCCTCCGCACCCTCCTCCTGTCTCAGATTCGCTCCCTCTAAATCTCCCGATTCCGCGCTCCCTAGGGAGCATCTTGGGTCGCGCTCCCTAGGGAGCGCACTTGGCCACCCTGTGTTACTTTCAGTACATGGCTAGAACTGCTGGTGTTCTTGTGGTTGCTGCGGTGTTCGCTCTCGGTTCGGTCTCGAGCACCGGCTGTAAGGGCAAGAGCAAGAACGAGGGCGACGAGACCAAAAAGGTCACACCGAAGACCCCCGCCAAGCCGACCAAGCCAGCCCCGACGGACCCCACCAAAGCGAAGGACAAAGCGGTGGAGCGCCCGCCCGTACCGACCGGGTTCGCTGGCAAGGCCACGGCGTTCTACGCGAATGCGGCCAAGCTTCTCAAGGCGGAGAAGGACTGCGCCAAGCTGGGCGCCCACCTGCTGGTCGCGCTGAAGTCGAACGAATCCATGCTGAAAGCCTACGTGGGTACGGCTCAAGGCACGAAGTGGCGGGAAGCGAACAAGGCGCTGGTCACCGACTTCGAGACCCAGATTCGAGAGACGATCCCCCGGTGCGCCATGGACAAGACGTTCCGCAACTGGATGCAGCGGATCCAGGCTCTGGCCGCGCGCCACCAGCATGACACTAAGGGCGACGGCACGGTCCAGCCACCTCAGCAGCCAACCCCCGAACCCTGATTGCCCGCCAGCGTCGTTAGTTGCTCAAATCCCAGCGGATTTGGCTTGCGACGGCCCGTGAGCGGCGCTAGCGTGCCCTCATGACTCGTATCAGCAGCCGTATCGTCTGGCTCCCGCTCGCCCTTGTTTGCACCATTGCCGCGGCGTGCGGTGGCTCGGAAAAGGGCACCGACAAGCCACTGGGTGGCTCATCTGATCCAGTTCCGACCGCCAAGGCTACCAAGAGTGAGGACCTTGCCGACCGCGTCACCGCGCACACCAAGGCAACCATCAAGCTGATCGAGGCCAACAAAGGCGATTGCTCTGCCCTGGGCCAGAAGCTCACGTCCTACGTTTCTGACAACGAGGCGTTCCTCAAGAAGATGATCAAGTCCGCCGACTCCCTCGAGGCCAAGAGCTGGAAAGACGAGAACGAAGAGCTGGTCAAGCAGCTTAACGGCTCGATGGAAATCGTGACCAAGAAGTGCAAGAACGATTCGGGGGTCCAGGAGTTCGTGAAGGCTATGACCGACCTGGCTAAGTAGCCGGTCGGTTCTCCATCGCGCGTCCGCCTGTGGCGGATGCAACAACGAACGTAGGAGCCGGGCAGGGCTACGGTGCTGCGCCCGCGATTTCTGCGGTTAGCGCATCTTCGTCTGGGAACGAGCCGCGCTGGTGCTTGTTCCAGACTTCTTTGCCGTCTGCGACAACTGTGAACACTCCACGGCCACCGTCGATGAGCTCGACGTCTGCTGCGGGTGACGCTGCTTTGATCTTCGCGGCCAGACTGGTCGCGCGTGGCTTGTAGTTTCAAACCACGCAGTATTCGATGGAGACTTTCACGAGGGTCCTAGGTTGGTTTTCACAGCCTACATCGTGTCAGCTGCTCAGGCAGTATATGCACGTAAGTGAGTGAAATCTAGGCCCGTGACCCTGATGTAAACCGCGCTATGCTCCACCGAGATGTTTGTGTGTCCGGAATGCGGGGAGAGTCGGGACCAGGCGGGTCCGTGTCCTCGCGACGGCGCGAACCTGGCAGAGCCGACACCGGGCGGCCTGCATGGCTACACCATCGGCAGTTATCGGGTTGCGCGAGTGCTGGGCGTTGGCGGCATGGGCGAAGTCTATCTCGCCGTGCATCCCGACATCGGTAGCCGCGTCGCCATCAAAGTACTGGCGAAAGAGTGTGTGAAGTCGCCGGAGCTGGTTGAGCGCTTCTTCACCGAGGCCCGCACGGTCAATCGGATCCGTCACGAGAACATCATCAACGTTCTGGACATGGGTGCCCTCGAGGATCGGCGTCCCTACATCATCATGGAGTTCCTCGAAGGTCAGCCGATGAGCAGCGTGCTTGCGCGTCACGGCGTGTGGCCGTTGGGGACGCTCGCTCGGTTATCGGGGGAGATCCTGGATGCATTGGGGGCGGCTCATCGCACCGGCGTCGTGCATCGAGACCTGAAACCGGACAACATTTTCGTTACCCCGAACTCTCACGCCAAGGTCCTCGACTTCGGCATCGCCAAGTTGCTGCCGGAGTACGGCGGGGGTGGCTCGACCACGCGCACCGGCATGTTGCTGGGCACGCCGACATATATGGCGCCGGAGCAGGTGACGGGCGGTGCGGTCACCGGAGCGACAGATATATATGCACTCGGGGTCATCCTGTACGAAGCGGCCACGGGCACCCAACCGATTCGTGGTGAGACATTACTGGATCTGCTGACCAAGATTGCTAATGAAGTGCCGGTGGCCCCGCGCTCGCTGCGCCCGGACATCCCGGCGGCCTACGAGGCTGTGATTCTGCGCGCGATGGCTAAACAGCCCCAGGAGCGCTACGCGTCCACGGTGGAAATGGCCATGGCGCTGAAGGAGGCGGCCGCCGAGCTTCCGCCGCCGGCCTGGGCGTCGATCAGCACCGCCGGTGGAAATCCTCATGTCACCATCGGTCCGCAGTCCACAGGTAGAGGGTCCAACCCGGCAGTACAAGAATTGGTTTCCGCCAAAACAGCGCCCGGTCAGGTTCCCGGTCCGCCATCAGTTCCGATCGCGGCACCACCGGTGCAGAAGCCTCGCTCCAATGCTCTGGCGATCTCGGTCGTGCTGGCGGGCGCGATCATTGGCGCCGCCACGTTGTTTGCGTTAACGCGCGGTAGCGGTGATAGCGGCGAAGACTCAAAAGCCGTGGCGACGGCAACCGGCCAACGGGCCGGGAGCACCACGGATGCGGGTCTTGCCGCGATGGGCCAGAGCGGTGAGCAACCCACTCCGGCAAACACTGCTGGGCACAGTGCAACGAATCCGACGACGAATCCGCCGGGTAAGCGAGGGTCGAGCAAGCGGGCCGGTACTCACAAGGCGCCGGCGAATACCACGTCCAAGCCAACAACCAGGAGCGGCATCTTCGATCCGAAAACCTCGAAGGTCACCAAGACAGCGAGCGGCACCACGATCGTGATCGGCGGGCCGCCGGCGAAGAACCGCATCAAGTTGCAGGCGAACTACAACGTCAAGCGGTTCGACGCGCGGGCGTATCTGCCGCGTGCGCGCAGTCTGGCGAAGACGATCTTTAGCGACGCCGAGCTCGTGCAGTTCGATGTTGGTGGCGTCAGGCCAGATGGCCTGGCAGATCTGACCCTTGGCAGCGGGCAGGAAGCGACCTATTGGTACCGTTCGCCGTCCAGGTCAAAGCGGCCAAAGAACGCGCCGGTCGGTGTCGAGGTCGAGATCAAGTGCATGGTCTACGTCATCGCGTCCGCCAAAGGCGTGTCGGCGTACCCACGCACATTCGAAAAGTGCAATCATCCGTTTCGGCCCAAACCTCGTTGTAGCCTCAAGCAGGTTTGGCAAAAAGCGTTGAAGCTCAAAGCGCCCAAGAACGGCGTCGCGCAAATCGACTACCTGTGGGATGGCTGGTTCTTTCAGATCAAAGGGACGAGCTTCACAGAGTCGATCACGGATAGCTGCTGATCCCGAACTCGCTGGCGAGCAGTGCATCGAAGCCTGCATCGTCAACGGTCTGCTCTGTCCTCGACCCATCCGCGTGAGTGACGATGTGTCTGTCCGCGCTGAGCGACACCCGGCCATCGTTGGTCAGGTGTGTGCACAATCGTCGTTTGGCAAACGGAGACTCCGGTGATGTTTGATGGTACGTGCAGCCGGGCTGGAAGTCGCTGAGTCGCCACTTGCGTTGGTGGAATATGTACTGCGGTTTCCAATGGTCACCGTGAAGTTCCTGAAGCTCGAGCCGATCACCGCTCGTGATCAGCTGATAGCTGCGACGCAGGTCCTCGTGCACCGAGTCCGGGCGCAGTGGTATCGGTTGGATGAAGCAGTCACCGAAGCCAACGTCGGCTAGCCATGGCTGATCCAGGGTGACTCGCAAGGCCATGTGATCGAATGGGATGCCCTCGACCCCATGAGGGTCATAGGCATGGGCCGCCATGCGGTCCACGGTGAATCCGAGCTGACGTAGCAACGCCGAGAACAACCCGTTGAGCTCGTAGCAGAATCCGCCACGGCGTCGATGCACGATCTTGTCGAAGAGCCATGCTTCGTCGAGCTGAATCGCTTCGCCACAGTGAATGCTCAGATTCTCGAACGGCACGGCGAGTAGGTGCGCATGATGAAGCGCTCGCAGCGTTGCAAGAGATGGGTCTCGCGGGCCTTCGTAATCAAGGCGCGCCAGGTACGCGTCGACGTCCATCCCCACATTGTAGAAAAGATTTTTGTAATCGTGCAGTTCGCGCGTCCCCTAAACAGACCCATGACGATTACTACCTATACCTTTGGCATCACCCAGGATTTGCTTGCAAGCGCACAGCTGAGCCTGACCAGCGGTGATTTCGTTCGCCTTGCTGGCGGCGGATTCGGTGATAGCGGCGAAGCCGGCGGGGCCCTCTGCTGACGGACGATTGACGTCTGTTTGTAGAAGCCACCTCGCACTCGCCAGGTGGCTTTTTCTTTTGGGGTACTAGACCGGTATGGCTCCGGGGCGGACTGTAAACCCGTCACTCTTACACGGGTCGGCCAAGTTCGATTCTTGGGTACCTCACTAAACCAGAACCAAACGCACGACAGTTATGCCGGGCTCGTTCAATGGCTAGGACGGGCGGCTTTGACCCACCCAATCTAGGTTCGATTCCTAGGCCCGGTTCTACTTCTACACGGAGAGTTTGTCCTGATCGGCACCAGGTGCTCGTCTGCTAAACGAGCGGCTCGCATGAAGTCTCAGAGTTCGAATCTCTGACTCTCCGCCAACTGAGTATTTCCCTCGGAGATTCTATCTCCGCTCCGCGGACGAAGTGTTGTGGAGGCATGCCGGTGCGCCACACCGGCGGCGCGAGTTCGATCCTCGCCGTCCGCACTAAGCAGTAGACACGTAGCACTGAAACATCTCTGCCCCTGTATGTCTCTGGAGAGGCAACCCGGCTGTCTACCGGTTATAGGAGGGTTCGATTCCCTTCAGGGGCGCCGCAACAGAAATACAATTTGCCGTCGTAGACCAACGGAAGAGTCAACGGTCTCAGAAGCCGTACAGTGTGGGTTCGAATCCGACCGGCGGTACTTTGGGCTTGTCGTCTAACAGGAAGACACTGCTCTCGCAAAGCAGGAAATAGGGGTGCAACTCCCCTCTTGTCCACTACACCACAGCTGCTCCTTTTCTGAGCGGCCATCCAGATCAGTCAGAACGGCCCAGCAGGCCAGACGAGCTGCAGTTCGCTCGTCGAACTACAGCACTACTTGTGAGGAGCGTTGCTCTCGTCTACACGTCGGTCGACGTGTCGGGCGAGATCGCGCGCGTGCTCTTTGGCGATGTACTGGGTGCGCACGGTGAGCGAACACTTGGGCTTTTCATGGATGAAGTTGATCTGGTGGATCGGCGCCTTGTACTTGCCCATGGTGAGCAGGAAGTGGGCATAGGTGCCACCCATACCTACCGTGACGGCCTCGATCTTCTCGGCTTTCTTACCAACCATGACGCCGCGTTTGGTCATCTCGGGGGTGTGAACCACGCCTCGGCGGCAGTCGATCATCATCTGCGCGGCGTACAGCGGTGGGCGCTTCGGTTTGCTCGGCAGGTTGTATCGGCAGCCAGCCGTGCGGGCCATGGTCTTGACCGGGATAGTTTGCACGTTGGCCAGGGTCTTTGCGTCAAAGCCGAGCATCGAGTGGACGTCGCGCGCGCTGAACACGGCGTCGCAGAATTCCTTACGTTGTTCTGCGGACCAGTTGGTCTTCGTCGGTGGCCCGACAACGCGGCGGCCGGTTGGTTGTCGGGTGTTATTCGTGTTGCCTACGTTGCCTGCGGCGTTTCGTTTCTTCAACTCCATGTCCGGTTCCTTCATCTTCGGCTCCTCCTTCTTCTTACAAGCGAAGCCGGCGAATAGGATCAAGGACGCGACGATGACGAATGACCGATGCACGGACCGATCATAGTATGATGAGCGGACGATGTCCCGTTTCGTCGCCGCGCCGTTCCTGGGTCTGTGCCTACTCCTGAGCCAGGGTGGAGCCGGATGTGGCGCGACGCCTGGCGCTAGCCCTCCGAGCCCCACGAGCGCATCCACGAATGGCGCCGGGCCGGCACTGACGGGTCGCGTCCCCGAGCCGCGCGATTCGGTCGGCATCACCGACCCGACTGGCCTGATGAGTGACCCGGTGGAGTATCGCGCGCAGCCGGTATCGGCCGCAGCTGGCCGGACGTATTTCATGAAGACCGGCGTGGGTGATCCTTACGCCGCCGGTATCGCCTACCCGGTATTCCTGGCGCTGCAGAAGCGCTACCCGCGGAAGTTGGGCCGCGACTGGAACGAATTCAACGGCAAGTTCGGGACCTTTGCGGATCCGAAGTTGGCCAAAGACGGGACATCGCTACCTATTGGGTTTCACCTGACCACCGATCCGAACACTGGTGTGAAGTTCCTGATGATGAACTGCCAGGTCTGCCACACGGGGCGACTTCGTTTACCGGGCGGCGACAGGTTGGTTTCGGGGCTGGGAAACAAACGCCTGCGTATTCACTCCTACGGTCGTGCGCTGTTGGACATCGCCGCTGACGATACGTTGAGCGCGGAGCGAACGGTCGTTTCTGCGAGCAAGATCGCCCGCGCGCGCTCGTTGCGTTGGCCCCAGCACTTTGCAGGCACGATCGTAGCGAACACATTCAAAGAGCTGCGCCGGCGAAGTAAGGCTGTGCGCAAGCAAGTTCATCAGTTGGGCGCAGAGCTACCCGGGCGGGTTGCCACCGTTTCTGGATTCACTATGGCGATCAACGTGCGCTATCACTCCAAACTTCCCCTGCCGAAGGTCACAGGTTGGGTGAAGATTCCCGACGTCGCGGTATGGCGCTATCGCGATACCAATAGCTACGACGGCATGGTCGTCGGTTCGCCGGTGACGTTGATCGCAGAGGCAGACTTCGCATTCGGCGTCCGCCCGCGTTGGTACAACAGCCACCGTCATATCCCCACCAGCATCTATCTGTTCATGAAGAAATTCCGACGCAAGCTTCCGTTTCCGGGCAAGGTGGATCTGGGCCGCGCGCGGGCCGGTTACGCGCTGTTCAACAGGAGCTGTGCCAAGTGCCACGGTACGTACGCTCCGCCGGGTACTCCTCACGATAAGCAGTTCGTCATCTACAAAGAACGTCTTATTTCGGAACATGAGGTCGACACCGACGCGGCGCGGCTGAACGCCGTGACGCCGGCGTTCATCAAGGCGGCAAATGAACCGCTCGCGACCAAAGGACTGACCCATGCGCGAATCACTCGGTCGTACGTGCCGCGCCCACTGGTTAACGTTTGGGTGCGCGGCCTGTATGGGCATAACGGTCAATGGCCGAGCCTGGCGGTGCTTGCCACGCCGCCAAACAAGAGGCCACGTACGTTCATTGTCGATACGAATGCGCCGTATGATTTGAAGAACGTCGGCAGCGGCTGGCGGCCGTACAAGAAAGGGCAGGCTCTGAAGGCGGGACAGTACATCTACGACGGAACCAAACCGGGGTTTCTGGTCAAGGGGCATGAGTTCCTCAGCCGGTTGCCTGCGGCTGAGAAACGGGCAGTCATGGAGTATCTGAAGACGATCTAGTCTCAGACGCTCTGATTATGTCGCGCGCAAAACGATTCGTCGGTACAACTCGTTTTCAAATCCTGTCCAAGCTTGGCGAGGGCGGGATGGGCGGCGTGTACGAAGTGCTCGATCGCGAACAGGAACGACGGGTCGCGCTCAAGACGTTGCGCAACCTGGACGCAAAGGCCTTGCTGCGTTTCAAGCGCGAGTACCGGGCCTTGCTCGACCTGCATCACCACAACCTGGTCCGGCTCGGCGAACTGATCGAGGAGGACGGGCAGTGGTTCTTCACCATGGAGTTGATCGAGGGCACCAACTTCTTCGACTACTGTCGCCATGGCGCCGACAATCTGGTCGACGAGCGTCGAGTCAGGCGCTCACTCGCCCAACTCACCAACGCGCTGCTTACTCTGCACGCGGCCAATCAGGTCCATCGAGATATCAAGCCGTCGAACATTTTGGTCACTCGTACGGGGCGGGTTGTGTTGCTGGACTTCGGTCTGGCCGCGGACACTGCCGGCGATCCAATCCAGTCCATGGACACTCCACTGGGTACGTCGGAATTTATGGCACCAGAGCAGGCTCTGGCCAATGCGGTGGGACCCGAGGCGGACTGGTACAGCATGGGGGCGGTGCTCTTTCATACGCTTACCGGGCAATACCCGTTCGGCACCGGCGACCCGGTTGTTCAACTGCGAAAGAAGCAGCGAGAGGAACCGCCGCCACCGCGCTACCTGGCGCCCAAGGTGTCCGCGGAACTGAATGACCTGTGCGTCAAGCTTCAACGCCTCGACCCCGCTGAGCGTATCGGCGGCGAAGCGGTGCTCGCTGTGCTCGGCGAAGAGGTTGACGAGCCGGATGAAGAACCGGTCGAGGTGCCGTTCGTTGGCCGAACCAACGAGCTCGACGCGTTGCGCGACGCCACGTCGGTCGTCGTCTCGGGCAACCCCGCGGTGGTCAACATCCGCGGTGAATCCGGTGTTGGCAAGTCCTCTCTGCTCGATACGTTCGTCAAGGACTTGGAGCAACAGCATCCGGATAGCCTCGTGCTCGAAGGCCGCTGCTATCACCTGGAATCGGTTCCGTACAAGGCGATCGATCAGGCCATCGATCAGCTAGCCGCGTACCTGGGCGCGCGCGACACCGATTGGGTCGCGCGTATCGTACCCAAGAACGTGCGCTTCGCCGGCATGTTGTTCCCGGTGCTCCGTCGGGTGCGCACTATCGCCAACGCGGTGCAAAAGAACCTGCGACGTCCACCGCCCAACGAACTGCGCATCGAGGGATTCGCCGCCCTGCGCGACTTGCTGTGCGCGATTGCCGAGCATCACGTGGTTGCTCTCGTGCTCGACGATATGCAATGGGCCGATGCCGACAGCAAGGCGTTGTTGGCAGCGCTGTGGCGCCCGCCAACCCCGCCGGCCATTCTGGGCGTCTTCTTGACGCGACTCGCAGGTGATCCGGCCGCGGAGTCCACGGACTGGCTGCCCATCGACGTGCACAAGCTCGAGCTCGGCGTGCTTTCGGACGAAGCAGCCGCGAAACTGAGTGAGGTACTCATCGAGCGTTTCGCCCCGCCGGAGTTGACGCCTGGCGGTCTCGTTCGCAGTGCCCAGGGCCACCCATTCTTCATGGTCGAGCTCGCTCGCTACGCGTCGGTCAAACGATCGACTGGCGACGACCTGAGCGTGACAGATTTGCTGTGGCAGCGCATCGCTGAACTCGACGAACGCTCCCGACGCCTGCTTCAGCTCATTGCGATCGCAGCGGCCCCGGTTCCCCAGGGCATCGCCGCGCGCGCGTGCGTGCTCGAGTTTGCGCAACTGGTCGAGGTCGCCGAGGACTTGCACAATCGCCACCTGGTTACCCTCGAAGGGGTCCATCCCCGCGACGTGATCGATGTCTACCACGGGCTGGTGCGCGCCACGGTCATTGGTAAGCTGAGCGAGCCGGAGCGACGAGATCTGCACCGGTCTCTCGCTGACGCTCTGGAGCACAGCGAAGACAGCGAGCGTTCAGCCGAACTGTTGGCGACTCACCTCGAGGCAGCGGGCGAGACTCGCCGGGCCGCGGAATTCTCCGAGCACGCGGCCCGCCAGGCCAGCGAGCAGTTGGCGTTCGAGCGGGCGGCCAACTTCTTTCAGCGCGCTCTGGACCTGGGTGGGCATCCCGACCGCAAGGCGCGTGCACTGACCATCGAGCTGGCCGAGTCACTGGTCAACGCGGGTCGGGCAGCCGAAGCGGTGCCGCACTACCTCGAGGCGGCGCTGTCGGGGAACGCGGCTAGCCGGCTAGATTGCCGTCGGCGAGCCGCGGAGCAACTGCTCGTGTCCGGGCGTATCGACCGTGGGGTCAACTTGCTCAACGAGGTCCTGCGCGAGATCGACCAGAAGCTGCCGTCGACGCCGCGGCGCGCGTTGGTGTCCATGCTGTGGCAACGCACGCGTCTGCGCATCAGTGGGATTCGTTGGCACGAGCGCGACGAGAGTCAGCTCGCGCCCTGGGACCTGGTACGCCTGGATGCACTCAACGCGGTCGCGCGCGGTCTGATCATGGTCGACCCAATTCGCGGCCTCGACTTTCAGTGCCGCATGTTGCGTCTCGCGCTCAAGTTGGGAGAGCGCCAACGTATCGCTCAGGGCACGGCGCTGTATGCGATTTCGATCAGCACCGCCGGCACCGGCTCCATCGAGCGGGCGCGCAAGCTGCTGCGCCACGCCGAGGAAATCGCCGCTGAGACCAAGGATCCGGGCATCGAAGCCTGGGTCTATGCGGGACGAGGATTCGTCGAGTACTTCGCAGGGTCGTTTGCCAAAGGGCACGAACTGCTCGACGCCGGGGGACAGAAGATCCGTACCGAAGCTACGGGGATGTCCTGGGAGCTAAACAGCATCGTGGTTGGCAAGCTGTGGACCCTGCGCCAGATGGGCGGGTTTCGCCAGATGGCTCGGGTGACGGAACGGGCGGTCGATGATGCCCTTCGTCGCGGTGATCTGTATACGGAGACGAGCGTGCGTCGCGCGGGTAACCTGGTTTGGCTCGGCCACGACGATCCGGTTGGTGCTGAAGAAGACCTGGGGCGCGCGACCTGGAGTCCACCCGAGGGGCGCTTTCACCTGCAGCATTATTGGGAGTTGGAATCGCGTGGGCAGATCGTGCTCTATCAACAACGCGCCATCGATGTTCTGGAATCGTTCCGCGGTCAGTTCAAAGAACTCGACCAGTCGTTGATTCCGCGCATCCAGATGGTTCGCGTAAATACGAACTGGCTACGCGCGCGCCTGCTCGTTGGTGCTCATGCCGCCAAGCCCGATGCTGCCTATCTGCGCGAGGCGGCTGCCATTTCCAAGAAGCTCAAGAAGGAGCGGATCGACGTAGCGACGCTAGACGCGCTGCTGGTGGACGCGGGCATTGCGTCCCAGAAGAAGAATCGAGAGCTCGTGGTCGCGTGCCTTCAACAGATGCTGCCCATGGCGCTCGCCAACGATATGGCGCTTCACGCCGCCGTCGCTCGCCGCTTGTTGGGCACGCTCATCGGTGGTTCGGTGGGCGCCGAACAGCTGCGCGACGCTGACAGCTGGTTCGAGCAGGAGAGCATTCAGAACCCCGAAGCGATGTGCTCAATGGTCGCGCCTGGCGTGGTCGTTTAGCCGCTACGCGTCTGACCGCGCCGTCGTCTAGTCGTCATCGCGAATCAACAGAAAGTGCGCGTTGGCCGCGGCGATGGGACGTTCGGGTTCGTCCTGGTAGGCGGAGATGCGAACGCTGGCAACGCGTCTTCCCTGACGTATGAACTCCGCCCGGGCGAACGTGTCCATCGGTTTCCCCGTGCGTAGGTATTCCACGGTGATGTTGATCGTCTTGGGAATGGCGATGGTTTCCGCTTCCCATAACAGTTTGAACACGGCGGTCGATTCGAGGAGGGCACCGATGGTGCCACCGTGCAGAGCGGGGACGCTGGCGTTGCCTATCAAATGGTCCGAATAGGTGAGTTTACCAATGACCTCGCTCTGGACCACGTCCATGGAAATGCCCATGAATCGCGTGTACGGGATGAGGTCCACCAGCCCGTCCAGATTATCCGCCGCCCGCGCAGCGCGAATCGCGTCGAGCATCCTCATCGTTGGACCTTCTTCGAACTCAATCGGCTCTGGAAGATCATAAACGAACCGGCCGCCGAGGCGATGGGATCGTCTTCGTCGCCGTGATGGGCCAGACCGCGAACGAACGCCACGTGCCGGGTGATCTTGTAGCAGCTCGCTTTGCAGAACACGCTGCGCTTGGGCGTGGCCGGTTTGAGGTAGTCGATGCGCAAGTCCAGGGTGGCGATGCGCAGCGGCTTGGGCATTGCGATGAGCACGGACACGCCGCAGGTTGCGTCGAGCAGCGTGGTGATCACGCCGCCGTGCAGAAAACCGGTCTCGGGGTTACCCACCAGGCGCGCATGGTACGGCAGCTCCGCCGTGATGCCGTTGCTGTGAAGCCCCACGGCCTTCATGCCGAGCTCGCGGTTGTGGGGCACACCGGTGCTGAACCACTGGTTGACGAATTCGATCTTGGCGGCCTCGTCGGCGCCCGGGAGCTCAGCCATCGCCCGCATACTAACGCAGCTTGTCAGCCGCGCCGCGTTTCGGCGGGGCCGCGCCGCGAATCGTCACTCGGCGCTACCCGACCGCTAACCGATGTTTCGGCGTGTTAGGCGGTTATTGCGGAGTCTTGGGTTAGCACTCGGATAGCGGATCGGTGGCATTGCCCTTGCTTACTTACTCGCCGGTGCCTGTTTCAATTAATGACCTTCATCAAGCTGGCGTCGCGGCAGGGCTCGCGTGGCTTTCCCTCATGGGCGTCGTCTACCTGGTTGTTTTCCTCTCGGACCGACAGCGCAAACTGCATGGCTACCTGGCGATCCAGTCGGCGGCGGCCGCGGTCGTGCCCTGGGTGTTTCTGGGCTTGCCCCGGTTCTTCGTCGACTACCACCCGGGGTATTTGCTCACCTTCTTCGTGCCGATCGCCTGCGCAGCGAGCATTGGCTTTACCCATGCGCAGTTCGGTATGCGCCGGCCGTCATGGGCGTGGCCGTCTCTGTTCGCCGTGGCCTGTGTTTCCAGTCAGGTCGCCGGGCATGCGGGGCTGTCCATGGCATACGGCGAACGCATCACCGCGGTGGTCGTCGCCATTACTATCGGCTATCAGCTCAGTGTGCTCGCTCGACTCGCGCGCAGGGAGAAACCACAAGTCAACGTCGTCATGATGCTCGGTTGCTGGAGCATTCTTGCTCTCGCCGCTGCGGTTGACCTGGGTGCGGGCGTGCTTCTCGCGCTTCCCGTAGCGCTGACTGTCTGGGCGTTCGTACAGACGATGGCGTTCGCACGGGAACACCTGGCTCGCATGCATCAAACCGAACAACTTCGAGCGGAGCTGGCCTCTCGCCTGGAAGTGATCGAGTCGAGCTACGAACAGATCGACATGCTCAACGCGGAGCTGCGCCGACAAATTGGTTTGCGCTCGCGCCAACTAGCCGAGGTCATCGCCCGGGTCGACACGGACGCGAAGCGGCCTGACGTACTCGAACCAGGTAGAGTCATCGATGGCCGCTACCGAGTCGTCGGTACCCTTGGCCGCGGCGCCATGGGGGTGGTCTACCAGGTCGTGCGCCTCGCCGATAAACGGAATGTGGCGCTCAAAGTGCTAAAGCGCCATGCGAACGCCGATGACATGAAGCGCTTCACCCGCGAGGCTGAAATCCTCGCCAAGCTCAACCATCCCAACCTCGTCGCCATCATCGACGTCGATCTGTGCGAGTCGGGCCTGCTGTTCATCGTCATGGAACTCGTCGAAGGTTCCGCGCTCGACGCACTGTCCGTGTCGGAAGAGCCTCACGAGGCAGTCGCGGTGATTCATCGGATCGCCGCCGGGCTGGCCGCGGTGCATCGGCGTGGAGTGATTCACCGGGACTTGAAGCCAGCGAACATTTTGATCAGCGCGGCCGATACCCTCAACGTCAAGATCGCTGACTTCGGCGTGTCGAGGCTACCCAGCCGTCAGGCCTACATGGACACGACTCCGATGAGCCACGCCACGGCCAGAATTGATCCGGCTCAGATGGTGGGTATCGGCGCCCTCACAGAGGCAAACGTGGTGATGGGCACGCCCAACTATATGGCGCCCGAGCTGGTGCATGGCAGCGCCCACAGCACGCCGGCCACGGATATCTTCAGCCTGGGCATCATCGCATTCGAGTTGATTACAGGCAGCCAGCCCTTCGCCGAGCCGCCCTTCGCCCAGCAGCTGCGCGGTGAGATTCCTGTGCCCCGTGCGACGTTCGGCGAGCTTCGTCCGCAACTCGACCCGAGGGTGGCGAACGTTCTGCAACGCTGCCTCGCCCATACTCCGGAGGCTCGCCCGTCGGCGGCCGAAATCGCCGATTGTCTCGGTGAGGTGCTGGCCTCTCGGTCTTCCGACCATATGCCTTCCGGATCGCGACAGCAGAGTCACACATTGCGATCATTGCCATAGTCAACTCGGCGTAATCACGATACACAGGTGTTGGCCCCCCACTTGCTTTGTCAGAGAGCATCATGCGCCTCACTTTCGCCGCACTCATCGTCATTTGCACCGTCGCCGCTGGTCCCGCCACTGCCAAGGCGGATGGCTGGTATTTCAGTGAGGCGTTCGGCCACACCGAGGTCACCGACGAGATGGCGACCCAGTTCAGCGACAGCGTGTTCACGGCGCGTCTCGCTATCGGCCGCCAGGTTGGGCCGTGGGCCATCGACGCCTACCTCCAGATTCAGGACCTCGACGGTGTTGCTGCTTATCGGGGCAGCACGTTCACCGGGCTCACCATGGGCGTAGACGCGCGGTACATCATGAAGGTCAAAGGTCCGCTGCAAGTATATCTGCGCGGTGGTCTCAACAAGATGACCGTCAATACCGGAGACACCCACTACGCCCAAAACGACCTGCGGCGGCCGCTTCGCCACGACTATGAAGGTCGAGGCATCACCTATGGCGCCGGCGTTCGCTTGAGCGGAAAAGTGCGCGCGTTAGGCTTGCTGTACTGGCCGATGTTCTTTCTAAAGTACGGCCCGAAGGTCACCGCATCCATCTACCTGGACACGTCGCAACAGTTCGTGCGCCTGCACCATCCCACTGCTCGCAGCCTCGATGGCCGGTTGAGCACCTGGCTGATCGGCTTCTCTATTGGCGGCGGTTTCTAGGCAATTGGCGGCGGCTTCTAGCTAGGAGTTCTTGCCGCTGCGGTTGGCGCTTAGCTCCCGCCGAGTATACTGGCGACGATGAGCGAACCCGGTCGCGCCGAAGCGCTGCGCGCAACACAGAAGATTGCGCGGATCGCCGTTGCGGCGGCCAAACAGCAGTTTCCGCCACAAGCGTTGGTCGACGTCCTCCAGCGCTTCCACGCCAGCGCGTTCGGGCAGCCGTTCATCGGCCTCGATCACACGTTCTCGTGGATGGGTGTGCAGTTAGTCTGCCCACGCGGTGTCCAACAGGGCAGCGTGCTCGAGTATCTCGCCGAGTTTCACTCCGCTCGAATCGAAGCGACCGAGCGTTTGCTTGGCCGGCGCGGTGACATGGAGTTCATCGAACTGCGACTCGCGGCCGACGGCGAGATTGGTGCGACGGTGCACTCGATCGGCGCGTGTCCGGTCGAGGACGACCTGGCGCTGGTGCGAGACCTGACCGAGTTATCGGCTGACTCGGACATGTTGCTCAACGCGCTCGTGCGGCAACTGGTCTCCGCCGGTGGTGTGAGTCAGGGCATGTCCGACGGCGACGACGGCGTCACCACCCTGCGCTTCGCTCTCGGCAACGCCGATGACAAGGAGATGACCGCCACGCTGGCGGTGCTGACTTCGGTTGCCAGCGGGCTTCAAGCCAGCGATGCCCAACTCGGATTGTTGCGAAGCGGCCATCGTGGCCTATGTCTGGGGGGCGCTTGTATCGCTGGTATTTCCATTAAAAATCAGAGACTTATGATGGGACTGGCGCTCGAGTACGCGCCGATGAGTTGGCAGAACAGTAAGGAACTCATGCTTGGGCTTCATCCCGACGCACCGGCGATAGAAAAATTAGCGATACTTTCGGACACGTGTAACTCCGAGCATGTGTCGTTGGTGCGGCTGGACCTGGGGCCAGCAGAACCGCCCGGGCTACAGGTCTGGGCGCAGCTGGCGGCTCCAAGCACCGGTGTACGATCTCAAGGATATTCCCAGTAGGCATGGCCGAACCGTATAGCGAACCCCGTGAACACCTCGACGACGAGCTCGCGCTCATAGCGCAACTCGTCGAACGTCAGATCGTTGCCCACTGGGCATTGGGCATTCTGCCCCGAATCAAAGATGAGTACTCGGGCAAGTTCGTCTCGGGTGGCGAAGTCGGCGCGCTGATCGCGGGCGGGCTACCACCGACCGAGGAGGGCGAGCAGCGGTTGGCGACGTTGGACAAGTCGATCACCGATCACGCTGAACGCATCGAAGCTCGCCTTGCCGCGAACCGGGAAGCGGGCAAGCCGATTCCGTTCGATCAATTGCGCAGCATGTTCGGTTTGACACCGACCGAGCAGCGAGCGTTGTGGGTGTTGGTTTCGGTGGAACTGAGCCAGCGCCTGCGCCAGCTCATGCGGTACCTGGTCAACGAGGCCAGTCGCGTGCACGCGGACGTTGGCCTGTTGGAGATGTTGATCTACTCGGCGCCGTCGACCCGCGGTCTGATGATCCATGAGCTCGCGACCGACTCGCGCTTGTTTCGGCACCGACTGATCGAGCACGTCGGCACGGCGCGCCAGGTGGAGGACGCTCCGTACCTACTACGCCCGCTACGAGTCAATCGTCGCATCATCGAGTTGGTTCACGGGGTCATGCGCCTGGACCGAGAAGTCGCCGGTGTCGCCGAACTGGTGATCGAGCCGCCGCCCATGGAGCCGCTGGTGCTGCCCCAGTCCCTCAAGGACGAGGTATGCAAGCTCGTTCAGAACGCGATTGTCGCCGCGGATTCACCGCACCCCGCACCCGCGGTGATCACATCGGGCCATGAGGGGGCAGGGCGTAAGGCTCTTATCTACGGTGCGGCCCACCAGATGAACTGCGCGGTGCTACGCATCTCCAGTGGATCACTTCCCTCGGATCCAGACGCACTGTCGAGGTTGGGCCGGTCCATCGTGCGCGAGGCGATCCTGTTCCGTGCCATACCGTTATTCGAGGACATTCAGTTGCTGGTCGGAGACGAGGCGGCGAGTCGACCGGATCGCGTTCGCGTGATCGACGCGAGCCTGAAACATTTTCTCGGACCCGTCGCTGGGACGTGTCCGCTCCTCGACGCACGGCCGGTCTCGTTGGCTCGAGGCATTGTCATGGTGGAATCGCCGGTCCCGCCAGAGTCCGCGCGCTTGGATCTATGGCGCAACAGCTTCGGCGACCTCGCCGGGGATCTGGATCTGAACCGGGCTGCGGCGCGCTACCCGGTTACCGGCGGCATCATTCAACGGGCGGCTAGTTCTGCCCGGGCTCGGGCAGTTGCTCGTGACAAGCCGCTCGACGACATGGACATCCATGTTGGCCTGCGCAGCACTCTCGATGTGAAGCTATCGACTTTGGGCGTGCGCATTACCTGGCGCCAGCGCTGGGATGATCTGGTGTTGCCCGAAGACTCGATGGATGAGATCAAGGAGTTCATCGCGCGAGTACGTCACCGCCGTCGCGTTTACGACGAGTGGGGATTTGCTCGAAAGATCGCCAAAGGCATGGGACTGTCGGCGCTCTTCATGGGGCCGCCTGGCACCGGTAAGACCATGGTGGCTGGCCTCATTGCCGACGAACTCGCTCTCGATCTCTACCAGATCGATTTGTCGCGAATCGTGTCGAAGTACGTGGGCGAGACCGAAAAGAACCTGGCCAATCTGTTCGACGCTGCCGAAGCAGGTCACGCGATCTTGCTGTTTGACGAGGCAGACTCGTTGTTCGCAAAACGTACCGAAGTGAAGTCGTCGGTTGATCGCTACGCAAACCTTGAAGTCAATTACCTGTTGCAGCGCATGGAGACGTTCAACGGGATCACGATCCTCACTACCAACATGGACTCGTCCATCGACGATGCGTTTCGGCGACGCATTTCGTTCCGGATCAATTTTCCGTTCCCCGAGCCCGAGGATCGCGAGCGGCTGTGGCAGGCGATGCTTCCAGAGGAAGCGGACGTGTCGGGCGACATTAACTGGAATGGTCTCGCCGAACGCTACGAGATGTCCGGTGGCTACATTCGCAATGCCGTGTTGCGAGCCGCATTCCTGGCCGCCGACGACGAAGGGCCGATCACCCAGGGGCACCTGGTGCGCGCGGCCAACCTCGAGTACACGGGCATGGGTAAGGTGATCTCCCATCTGGGAGCGCTTTAGTGCCGGGCGACATGGAGTCTCGGCACCGCGACGACGTCGACCTCGTCGAGCGCCAGGACGAGGACTTGCAGCAAGAAGACGCCGCTATCGCGGCCGAATCGGTGAGCAACGCAGACATGGCCAACGCAGCGGAGCAGGCCCGCAAGGACGCCGCCGCGGCGAAGGCCAAGGAGCCCGAGCAGCGAGAACGCCGTGACTTCACCTTTGGCGGTGGTGATGCAGGCACCGAAGCACCGCCCGCTGCGCCGCCCCCTCCTGCTTCGGCGGCGGCCGATGATGGTTCGCCGGTCACTGTTACCAACAACACGTCGAACAATTGGGCCGCTGCTCCTGCACCACCGGCGCAGCCAAGCAAGAGTACGCTCGGCTCATGGTTGGTGCCCCGCGAGCCTAAGGACGGGTGACGTGAGCGCGCCGCAGTTTGGCGGTACGGCCGAGGCTATTGGCGCTGACGTTCAGCGCGAGATGACCGGCTTGTCCTGGCGGGACGAACCAGAGTGCCCGCCCTTCGATGACCTGCGGCTGTTGCGTCTGAGCTATTGGGGCTTCGACGATCGCGTTCACGATGGTGAGCTTGTCGTCGCCGCGTCGGTGGTCGACGATGTGTTGACCGCGTTCGAATCGATCTTCGCCGCACGGTTTCCCCTGGGTGCGATGAAACGCATCGACGCGTTCGGTGCCGATGACCACGCCTCCATGGCGGCGAACAATTGCTCGGCGTTCAACTATCGGCTCATCGAAACCAGCGTCGGCTCGGGAACACCGCGGCTATCCCAGCACTCCTTCGGCATGGCCATCGACATCAACCCGGTGCAGAACCCATGGGTGCGCGATGACGCGGTGTTGCCGCCCGCGGGGACCGAGTACCTGGATCGTGACGATATTCGGCCTGGGATGATCGTGCGCCCCGGCCCCGTCGTCGCCGCCTTCGAATCCGTCGGCTGGCAGTGGGGCGGCGAGTGGAAGGCGTATCAGGATTACCACCACTTCTCGGCCTCCGGCGGTTGACCCTTGACCGAGGCGGCCGGTTCTTGTATCTACAAGTATCGTGAAAGCCTCTGAGTCCACGTTCGATTTGATGGCGCTGCTAAGCTGCGCTTGTTTCAACACGCGGACCAGCGCCCGGGCGGTGACCTCCTACTACGACCGCGCGCTCAAGGACAGCGGACTGAGGATTACCCAGTTCGCCATTCTGGGCACCATTCGCGCCGCCGGCTCGATTCCCATGAGCCGGCTCGCTACGACGCTGAACCTGGACCCCAGCACCCTTACTCGTACCCTGCAACCGCTTGAACTAAAGGGGTTTTTGCAGATCGCTGAGGCTGATGACGATCGTCGTATGCGTGAGGTCATGCTGACGGCCAAGGGCCACCGGATCGTGACAAAGGCCCACGACGAGTGGACCGAGGCGCAGGCGCAACTGCGCGACCGATTGGGCGGAGACCGCTTCGATCGGCTGATAGATGATCTACAGGCCCTGACCCAGGCAGCTCGAGCTTAGCTGCCTTCGACTGGACACGGCTGGCCGGCCGGTCCCTGTTCTATTCAATACTTGTAAATACAAACAACCGGAGTAGTGATGCAAACGACTGTCGATCCATCCGTATCCAAGCGGGCAATTCCGAGCGACCGGAAAGACTTCGCGACCTGCTGCGTCCTGTGCAGTCACAACTGCGGGATCCGCGTAGATATCGAGGACAACAAGATGGTGGCGGTGCGCGCGGACGATCGAAACCCGATCACCGAAGGGTACCTGTGCAACAAGGCGTTTAGCGTCACCAAGTACGTGCATCACAATCAGCGAGTTACTCAGCCCCTGCGGCGCAACGCCGACGGTGAGCTCGAGCCGGTCAGCTGGGACGTGGCCATCACTGAGATCGCCAGTCGCCTCAATACGATTCGCCAACGCCATTCGCCGCGAGCAGTTGGTCTGGTCGGGGTCGGCGGTCAGGCAAACCACATGGACGCTCCGTTCGCGCTTGGCCTGTTGCGCGGCATGGGCTCGCGCAGGTGGTTCAATGCGTTCGCCCAGGAAAAAACGCAACACAACTTGCTCGACCAATGGATGTTCGATGCGTCGCCAGCGTCGTGGCTGCACGCCGACGATCACAACACGCGTTACCTGTTCGTGCTCGGCACCAATCCCAAGGTGAGCAACCGCGGCCACAACGCTACGGAGACGCTCAAGCGTCTGGCTAAGGATGCCGATGCAACGGTCGTCGTCGCCGACCCGCGTGAGACGGAGACGACTCGTGGCGCCGATGTTCATCTGCAGGTGAAGCCCGGCACAGACTGCTACATGCTGCTTGGTATCGCCGCGATCATCGTCGCTGAGAATCTGTACGATCAGCGGTTCGTTACGGAACGCTCACTGGGTTGGGAAGGCCTGCGTCGATTGCTGAACGACGTGTCGATCGACGACATGTCCGCTCGCTGTAATATCGACCGAGATCAGTTGGAGAAGGTGGCGCGTGGATTCGCTACCTCTGGCGCTTCGTCGATTCTCATGGATCTGGGTGCCGAACAGACGCCGTTCTCCACGTTGAATTCTTATCTTGTTCGAGTGCTCCTGGCTATCACCGGCAACCTTGGCCGGGTTGGCGGCAACCTATTTCATCAGATGTTCAATCCACCAGATCCGCGTGGTTTGGAGAGAGGTGCGACCGAACGCGCGTTGGTGTCCAACATTCCGGCGATTCGGGCCATGGGCAGTTACGGCATGTTCTCGCCGTCTCTGGTTCCGGAGGAAGTGCTCAATGACCACCCCGAGCGGCTTCGCGCGCTGATCGTCGAAGGTTCCAACCCGCTGCTGTCGTTCTCCGATACGGGCAAGTGGCGCGAGGCCGTGGCTGCGCTCGATCTGCTCGTCGTGATCGATCCAGCGTTGACTGAAACCGCTCAGGAGGCCGACTACGTTCTGCCCACGCCGGTCGGTTATGAAAAGTGGGAGGTCAGCAACTTTCCAAAGCACGTACCGCAGATTCACACCCAGGTTCGTCCGCCCGCGCTGGCGGGCCCGGCGAACGCGTTGCCCGAACCTGAGATCTATGCCCGGCTGGCCGAAGCGATGGATCTGTTCGGTCCACCACCGAAACCAGTCGCTCTCGCCGCGCGCTTCGCCGGCCAAGCTCGCGGTCGTATGCTCACGTTCTTGGCGGCGACGGCTATGGCCAAACGCAAACGCGGTACGGGCAGCGGAGTGCAGAACCGGCTCATTTTCTGGCTGTATCGCACCATGGGCAAACACTTCGACTCTCCGTCGCTGACGATCATCTGGCTGATCTGCATGAAGAACGCAATGAGTCGGCGAGCCGCTGTACTGCGTACTCTCGGACCCAAGTGGCGCTTCCGCGGGCCGTTTTCTCTTGGCGAAGAACTGTTTCGCCGGGTGCTCGCTCATCCCGAGGGTGTCGAAGTGGCTCGCCTCGATCTTGAAACCAACCTGGTCGACCACATTGGCTTCAAGGACAACAAGGTTCGGCTATCGCCCGAGCAGATGTTGAGCGAAGCCAGGCGGGCGCTGCGAACGGTTGAAGTGGACGATGCCGAGTTTCCGTTTGTGCTGTCGGCCGGGTTTCGCACCCAGTGGACGGCCAACACGATCCAACGCGATCCGAGTTGGCGCAAAGGCAAGGGGCCCCATTGTGCGCTCTACCTCAACCCGGACGATGCCGCTCAACTCGGCGTCGCGGCCAAAGACAGTGTTGTTCTCGCCACGTCACGCGGCGAAGTCACCTTGCCCGCTACCATCGACAAACGTTTGCGTCGTGGCCACGTGCTCGTGCCCAACGGTTTCGGCATGAAACGCACTGACGCGGTGGGGGTCGATGGCGTTAACTTGAACGAGCTCACCGCATCGGCCGAGCGCGATCCGTTTACCGGTTGTCCGCATCACAAGTACGTTCGATGTCGCGTAACCGCGGCGCACTAAAGTACTCCTTCGGCAGAGTTTGACGGCGCGGCCAGCTTTGTTCTGGCCAACGTACGCACGGGTGAAATATCCTCGGTCATGCGCCGCCTAAACGTCCTACTTTTGCTTACATTGTGGTCATGCGGTCCTCAGGTCTCTGGAGAGATCGATGGTGGTGCCGTCTTCGACGTCGACGCCAACATGAGCTTCGTCGATGCGCCGTTCGTCGTCGATGCGTCGGGCCCGGCGGACTCGTTGTCGATCTATCCGGACTCGCAAGCGTTCGGTGATGCAGCCAGCGGATGTGGCGACAAGTGGATGTGCGACACGCCAGTTGCCGACAACTGTAACCCGGGCGGTGGCGACGCCTGCGACGACGGTTACGACGACGACTGCGACGGCAAAGTCGACGAAGGATGCGCATGCCAGCAAGGTGCGGTGCAGCCGTGCTTTGCCGGTCCGCCCGGGCGTCGCAACGTCGGCGCGTGCCAGGATGGCCAGCAGACCTGTACCGGTAGCGGCGAGTTCACTCAGTGGGGCGCGTGCGTTGGCGGTATCACGCCGTCGTCGGAGGTCTGCGACAGCCTGGACAACCAGTGCAACGGCTGTGTAGACGACAACCCCGAATGCTGCACGGTGGATCTGAACTGCCCGGGGCCGGGGGACCTCCCCGACGGCCAGCCGTTCCAGCCCTACGTCATCGATGGCACCAACTTCTACTCGGGCACGGTCACAGCGTGGACGTGGACCGTGGTCGGCGGCCCTTGCGATCAGCTTCTGGACGCAACCTCGGGCAACGTGAGCTACACGGTCGCAGGCGCGAACACGTCGCAGCTCACCCTGACGCCGACATTGTCGGGCGACTACACCATTACGGTCACCATGCAGACGCCAGACGGCATCAAAGAGTGCACGTTCATTATTCACATCGGCGGCCCGGGCCTTCGCTTCGAGTTGTGTTGGGATACGACCGGCAGCGTCGACCTGGACCTGCACGCGCACAAAGAAGCCGACGGCAACAACTCGCCGTGGTTCACGACCAACGGGTCGACGAGCACCTCGCAGGTCAACCCGGAGGACTGCTACTACTTCAACTGCACCGCGGATGCGTTCTGTACCCTGCCGCCCTTATGCCTGCCTGGCTCTGATCAGGTGGACTGGGGAGCCGGGTACCCCGATAGCCCCATCGCCGAATGTTCGGGAACGCCACTGGGTGCTGGCTGGACCGGCTACGGCGGCTGTCACAACCCGCGCCTGGACATCGACAACATCTTCACAGCCGGCGTGCCCGAGAACATCAACATCGACGTGCCCCTCGATGGCGAGACCTATCGCGCGATGGTTCACCACTACAGCGGTGCAGTGACGACGGCACCCATGGTCAACGTCTACTGCGGCGGTCAGCTCAAGGCTACCTACGGCGCCACCCCCGATACGGTGCCTGGCTTCACCGATGGCGGCGGCTTCGCAGCCGGGCCCATGTGGCGCGTCGTCGACGTGACGCCCCAGGTGACCGGAGGTGTGACTACGGACTGCACGCTCACCCCGCTACATCCGCCCGGCATGATGACCGGCTACCACGTGACGAACAACGACACGTCTTATTAGCTCGCGGAGCGAACTGCCAACGTAGGCGCTAGAACCGGCCCGAAAGCGAGAAAGCGACTCCACGTCCTCTGGCCGTGGGGCCGACGCTGATGGTGCGCTTTTCTTCGGGCTTCGCCGAGCCTTGCGTGTAGATCAGATACGCGCCAGCGAGCGAGGCAGCTGCGCCGACGATTAGCATGCTGTTGCCAAACGCGCTCAGCGTCTTACCGCTGCTCTCCAGATCCCGCAGGCGCTCCAGGTCGGCCACCGAGTCGGCGGCCGCATCGTCTACGTCTGACTGTTTGCTCGACGCTAGCGACAGGAGCGCGCCGCCGACGAGGAACGAGGCGACTCCTCCGATGGTTATCCCCCAGGTGTAGCCCTTGACGCGGCTGAACGAGAACCCTGGTTTCTTGGCCGGTGGCTGAGTGGTCACTGGCGGTGGCGTTGGTTCGGGCGTTTCGACCACCTTCTCCGCCAGGAACTTCTCGGCTTCGGTTCCAAATTCCTTCTCCGCGGTTTTCATGTTCCTGCCTGAGACCACAAAAGTTCGCGTGCGCGTCTTCTTCGCACTGTTCGGGTGCACCCGGGTAAGCGTGACTTCGAGTTTGCCGTTCTTGCCCTTCTTGACCTTGCCGAATACCAACTCGTTGACTCCGAGCGTCGCTGCAACCTCGGCGTAACATGCGTTGGACTCCTCGCTGCAACCCACCAGGGTGGTGATGTCGGACTTGGCGACGCGGGCGGACATGGTGCGGGTTCCGCTGGACTCGGCCAGCTTGGCCAGAGTCTGGGTGAAACGCTTAGGCGCCTTGCGCAGCTTGCCGCGGACCTTTCCACTGAGCGGGATGATCAGTACCTCGCTCGACCCGTCTTGCTGGGCGTAGGTGGTGCTCGGTAGACCTATACAGATGATCGCGACGATGGCGATCGACGCGTTGCGCATGGTGCTAGCCTCCCAGGCCCTTGATGACTCGTTTGATGTTCGCTGCATCTGCGGCGCCACGAGCACGACGCAGGTACGTGCGCAGATAGTTCACCGCGGCGCGGTTGCGCTTCTGTTTCTTGTAGAGAAGCCCGAGACCTCGATATGGGATTGCATATCCCGGGTCGGCTTTGATCGCCGCCTTGAAACTTTTCTTTGCTCCGAAGAAGTCGCCGAGTGCGAACGAACGCGCTCCCTTCCTGAACAAGGCCTTGGCTTTGCCCCGGTCGCGCTTTGGTCGGGTGACTGGACGCGGGGGCTTCGTGTCGTCGGGCTTCGTATCGTCGGGCTTCGTATCGTCGGGCTTTGTGTCGTCGGGCTTCGTGTCGTCGGGCTTCGTGTCGTCGGGCTTCGTGTCGTCGGGCTTCGTGTCGTCGGGCTTCGTGTCGTCGAGCTTCGTGTCGTCGGGCTTCGTGTCGTCGGGCTTTGTGTCGTCGGGCTTTGTGTCGTCGGGCTTTGTGTCAGTGCCTTTGAGGGTCGCCGACACTTTGTCCGGTGAAGTCTCGTTCCCGGCGACCTTCTTGTCCGACTCGTCGTCACCGCCGCCGCCCATGGACAGGATCAGGATGATCACCAACACCAGCGCCGCGCAGCCACCGGCGATGTAAAGCATGCGCTTCTTGCGCCCGTCGTCCGCGGCAAGACTCGCGTTCGCGGCCATGGTTAGTTGGGGCGTAGGGGTCGGCGCCATCGCGGCGGCGTTCAGCGCATTAGGCGCCTGTACCGGGCTGGCCGCGGGTTTGGTTGGAGCTGGGCTGCCGGCTTTCGCGCCGGCGGGGTTCACGCCAACTGGCTTTGCCGAGGCCGGCGTCGGTGTCGGTGTCGCCGCACGTTTGCCGCCGGGCTTTTTACCCGCGGTCGCGGTGGCCAGTTTCGGTGTCGGTGTCGGCTTGGACTCGGACTCGGACTTGGGCACCGGTAGCGGCAGCGGTGTGCTCTGTCGCAACCCGGCACTTGCCGGCTTGCCTTTGGACTCGGACTTGGGCACCGGCAGTGGCAGTGGTGTGCTCTGCCGTAACCCTGTACCCGCCGGCTTGGCCTTTGTCGCTCCCTGCTTCTTTGCGCTGGTTGGCGTTGGCGGCGGCGGTGTGGCGTTCTTGCGCGCCGGCAAGGACGACTTCACCTCCAGGGGCGACTCCTTGTCTTTGTCCTGTTCACGCTTGCCGGGGGCTGCCCTGGTTTTTGCAGCGGGCAAGGGCTCGACCTCGCGGACGTTCGTGTCTTCTTCATCGTCGAACTCGGTCGCCGCCGCGTTTTTTCCCTTCGCCTTCGCCTTCGCCTTCGCCTTTGTCTTTGTTTCTGGCTTCGCCTCTGCCTTGTTCGTCGCCGCCGGCTTGCTCGCGGCAGCGGCTTTCTTCAGGCTGGCAAGATCGGTTTCTCCGTCCAGTTCCTGCGCGTCTGGTTTGGCCCGCTCGGCGCCCGGGATTGGCGGTGGGGTCGGGTCGGCGCGTTTAGCCGACGACTTTGCCTTTATCGGTGGGGGCGTGCCCGGTCGTCCCTTTGGTTTCGGTGTCGGCAGTCGTTTGGCTTTGGACGACGCTGTGGCCCCGACTGCGGAGGCTGCTCCCGCAGCGGCGGCCTGTGTTCCGCTCGCCAGCGCCGCGGCGCCCGCGGCCGTGCTGCCAATCGCCGCAGCCACGCTGCCCAGTGCTCCAGCGGCCCCTGCGGCTATTCCGGCCTTCTTGCCGGTCTTCTTCTTCGGCGCTTTGGACGCTCTAGCAGCGGGGCGTAGCGCCGGTTTCGGTCGAGTGGCGGGCGGTGGTCCCTTGGTGGCGGTGCCGATGGCTGGCACCTCGCCTGTCTGGCGTGGTGCCGGCAGCGGCAGGCGTCCTTTTTTGCCGGCCGGTTTCGCTACCTCGTCCTCGTCCTCTGCGTCGAGGTCGACGAACATCACCTGCTCGTCGTCGGCCTCAGCTGCGGCTGCTGTTGCCTTGTGGACGAGTTGCTGTCCCGCCAGGATGTCGTCCGCGAACAGGTCGTTCATGAACAATGCGATGGAGTCCGCTTCGCGATGATAATTCGCGGTCCACAACATGTTCTCGATCTCAATGCGGAAGTCGCGTGCCGATTGAAAACGTTTGTCCGGATCCCTATCCAGGGCACGAAGCACGATGTCATCGAGCCCTTTGGTCACTTCGGAGCGTAGTGAAGACGGTTTGCGAATCTCTCGGGTACGGATCGCATCCAGCGTCGCCATGTCGTCGGCTTCGCGAAATAGGCGTCTTCCGGTCAGCGCTTCCCAGAGCACGATGCCCAGGGAGAAAACATCCGAGCGTGGATCGAGATTGTCGTCGACGATCTGTTCTGGCGATACATACCCGGGTTTGCCTTTGAGCACCGGGCCACCGACAGATGTGATTTCGCCACGAGCTTTGGCGATGCCGAAGTCGAGCAGCTTCACGCCGCCGTTGTAGAGCACCATGATGTTGCCCGGACTCACGTCGCGGTGGATGACGGGCTTGGGTTTCCCGTCCATGTCCTTGAGCGTGTGCGCCGCGTGAAGTCCATCCGCCGCGTCCGCGATGATACGTGCGGCGTCGAGAGGATCGAGGGGATTGCGATTGCGCACGCCAACCGGAATGATTCGCGCCAGGGTCTGACCCGCCAGGTACTCCATGGCGATGAAGTACGTCTTGTCGACCTGACCCAGGTCGTACATGTCGACGATGCGCGGGTGCTTGAGCAGCGCCGAGATCCGCGCCTCACGCAGGAACATCTTGATGAACTCATCCTGCTGGGCGAGATGCTGGTGGATCTTTTTGACGACCACGAGCTTTTCGAAGTTCATCGGCCCGCGCTTGCGCGCGAGATAAACCTCGGCCATTCCGCCGGCGCCCAAACGGTGGATCAGTTCATAGCGACCCAATTGGATCGGCTGAGCGAGTTTCCCCTTGTTCGTATTGGCCGTTTGCGTTTGCAATGGGGCGTACCGTCGTTCTTGTGGGCGTATCCGCGGATACGCCGAACCAAGAATTTTACCACGGCTTCGCGGCTTCGCATGGCCCTACCTTGACCTACTTGTGCGCTCGCTTCTTTAAGTGTTGCTCCAACCATTGGTGCCATCGCACCTGTAGTGTGCCCTGGTCGACACCCGCTGCCTTCGCAAGGGCCGCTGGCGCGCCACTGGCCGGCGCGGTGAACACCTTGACCAGTGTGCTGGGTCCATAAACGTCTGCGACGAAGTGAACCAGCGACGCCAGGTACGCGCGAACAATTGCTCGTTCGCCCGTGTAGATCCGGGCACCTTGATGGAGTCTGGTTCCTTTCTGAAACGCTCGCAGCGTTCGAAGGAGTGTGAAGTGTCCAGGTCCGCCTGCATAAGCGAGGGCCAGCGACGTGTCTAAGCGCTGCCTGTTGCCGATGACATCCAGGTAGCTCGCGTCCGTTTCCATGAGGAAATGGGCGTAGCCCTGGGACAGTCCCTGCGCGGTGAACGGTGAACGGAGCACCAGTTTGTGCAGCTTGGCCACATGCACCTGCGGCCGCGTGATTGGGTACCAGGGCCCGATGTTCATCACCGACCACGGATCGCCGTCGGTGTGAGGTAGGCCAAGGGTATGCAACGCCTCGTGGGCCAGGGTGGTGGCCAGATAGTTCTCGCGCCATTGGTGAAACGACGTCTTCGGTGTCGCGCCTTTGGACACGGCGATCAGCCCGGCCTCAGTGATGTGTTCGAAGAACGCTCCGCGGGCGCGCACAAAGCCCATTCGTTTCTCCACGCCCGAACTGTCCGAAGAGATTCCGGGCGCGTCGGGCACGACCACGGCGATCCGGTGGCGGCCCTTCTTGGTGCCATCGGGAAACAGTTTGCGCACACTCTCACCGGTCGGTTGCCATACATGCCAGGAGTCCGATTCGCGCAAGTTCTGCTTCAACCATGCCAGCGTGTGCGTACTCACCACGGGCTGAGCGTGGACCCATGCGTTGACCTTCACCCCACGTAACTCTAAGCGAAGGAAGCGCTCGACCTGGTCCGCCAGTAGTTGCATGCGTTGCTTCCAGTTCTTGCCAGCGGGGCGGTCCTTGGGCAAGTACAAGGCGAAGCCGAGCTCGACTTCGACGGGCGACGTTTGCTGCGGATTCGGGTAGACGGTGTAGAAGTGGACCTGCTTCGTTAGCCACCCGCGCATGGTTTTCGCCAGTGCTCGTTTGTCTGGGCCCGCGTGCTTGCACGGATCCCCGTAGTCGAGGCCGACCTGGTCCACGTAGGTCGCGAGCTTGCCAAGAGGCAACGTGCGCGTCGTGCCATCGAAGAATCGCATGGTCGCTGTATCGGACGTGGTGTTCACGAGAGTCGCGGGAACCGGTTGACCGTCGCGTTTGTTGATTCCCACGACAGGCAGTCCGGGAACCAAACGCGCCAGCCGAATGGCGTGGTTTGCCGGGATCCATTTGCGCGAGCGATCGTCGTAACGGATGTGCACAGCTTCGCCGCGCACGTCGATGATGCGGCCGACCCACCAGGCACGTGCATCCCACTTGGCCAGGACCCGGTCACCGACCTTGTGTGTAGATGCGTCCAGCCACGCGGGCAGGTTGTGGTCTGTGCGCATGACAACCCGCAGACGATGGCGCAGCAGTTTTATCTTGGTCGTGGCGTCGCCAACGGGATGAGCGATGGCATCGTGTTCTCCGTCCATGCGCACGAACACCATGGGCCGCTTGCCGTAGTAGATGATGGTCCCGGGCTTGATGCCAGGGTTTGCGATTACCGCGCGAGTCGGTACGCCTTCGGTGTTCTTGTCGCGAAAGCGCACGATGGTCTCGTCCAGGCCCGCGGAGACGACCACCCCTTCGCGGTAGTGAATCTCTTTGGGTAGGCTCCAGCGCGCGAGCACCTGTGTACCCGGCTTGGGCACAACGAGCGGTGGGCTGGTTGTCGCGACCAACGACACGTCGTCCCACGACCGTACCTGCTTTGCCTTCTTGACCGGGACAACGGGCTTGGCACCGGGGTCACCCTCGGGGCGCGGCTTTGTGTTCCCGCAAGCCGCGAGCGCGACGCAGATGGCTACCAGTCCGGCCGCTGGCGGTGGGCGCATGCCTGGAGTATAGACAGGCGATGGTTCACTCGCAGAGTTTTGACGTAGCAACTTCGGGTCGGGGCACGTTCGACGTGACTCGCCGGCTGCATGAAGTCGTCGCCGAGTCCGGGATAGCCACCGGGTTGTGCACCGTGTTTCTGCATCACACGAGCGCGTCACTGATCTTGTGTGAAAACGCCGACCCGTCTGTGCGGCACGATCTCGAGACGTTCTTTGCCAGGCTCGTACCCGACGGAGACCCCATGTTCACCCACACGGCGGAGGGGGCCGATGACATGCCCGCTCACATTCGGTCGATCTTGACGCAGAACTCGCTGACGATTCCGGTGGCCGACACTCGCTGCGATCTTGGGACCTGGCAGGGCGTCTATGTTTGGGAGCACCGTTCGCGTTCACACCGCCGCAGGCTCACCGTAACAGTGGTTGGTTAGTTTGCTGCGTCGCTCACAGCGCGCGGCGGAGCGTTACGCCGCCAGGCTGGCATAGCTGTAGTCAGACAGTTCCCTGCGCAGGCTCTGGAGCGCCCGGGTGTGCAATCGGCTCGTCCACGATTTCGACAGGCCCATGTCGCGGCCAGCGTCGCCCATGGCCGAGTCGTTGAAGTAGCATTTGTCGATCAGGTAGCTCTCGCGTTCGGGCAGACGGGTCATCGCATCGGTGATGACTCGCTCCGCCTCCTTGGTGGCGATGTCGGCGATCGCTGTGGGCTGGCTGACAACGGGCTCGGCCACCTTGACCGAGGTAACGCTCGCGGTCGTCGTCGTCGTTTCGTCCAGAGCGGTCTCCTCTTTGTATCGTCGCCACTCGGCGCGGGACATTGGGCCCATGGTGCGCAAGCCATCGATGATCGCGCCGTGAACGCGGTAGTAGGCGTAGGTCGTAAACCGGGCTTTCGAGCTGCGGTCGTAGCGCTCCGCCGCCTGCATCAAGCCGATGGTGCCCAGGGAGACCAGCTCATCGAACTCGACTGCGCGGTCGATCGACTTGTAGACCTTGGCGGCGATGGCGTAGACCAGTCCCAGGCCGCTGTCGACCAGGGCATCGTGGGAGGTAGCCGTTTTGGTGTCTGTGTCTTGTCGTGTCGTCATCACGACGCCACCTAGAGCAGCAACCGTGCCGACTGTCCGGCCGATCGTATGTGGCCGAAAATGTTTGGTATATCCGCCCGGACACCGCTATTTCGTCAGTTCCAGTGTTCCAGGTAGAGCCTCAGAAATGTTCCAGTACAATGCCCGCGTTGACCGACAAGACCGACAGCACGTTCTCGTTCATCGACTCCGGGAGTGGCGATCCGCGCACCGTGACCGGGCCGTATCTCGTCCTGGCCATGGAGGCTATGCGGCCCATGGCGGCGAGCAGCCGTTGGTTTCTCGATGAGTTCAGCGGGGTGGAGATCGGCCGGGCGAAGCGTCGCGGTCAACACACGAACGCTGGCTCCGGCGTGGTGTCGTTGCGCATCGATGTGCCCGACGGCTGGATGTCGTCGAGTCACGCCAGCCTGCGCCGGACCGCGTCTCGGTGGATCCTCGAGGACGACTCCAAGAATGGGACGTTTCTCGGTGGCGAGCGAATCAAAGAGCACGTCCTGCAAGACGGGGATCAGTTCGTCGTGGGCAACACGGTGTTTCTGTTCTACGCGAGCGGCTCGCGCGAAGCATCAGACCCAGTGCGCGTGGATATGGACGGTGGCGGCGAGCTGAGTCCCCTGTCCACCCTCAACCCGGAGCTGGCCCAGGACTTCGAGGCACTGCGCCGGGTCGCGCGCTCGCTGGTCCCCATCATCGTGTTCGGCGAGTCGGGCAGCGGCAAGGAAGTCGTGGCACGCGCGATTCACGACATGTCCCGACGGTCCGGCGAATTCATGGCTATCAACTGTGGTGCGCTACCGCAGAACCTGATCGAGAGCGAACTGTTCGGCTATCGCAAAGGGGCATTCTCTGGCGCCACCGAAGACCGTGTTGGCCTCGTGCGTGCGGCCGACGGCGGCACCTTGTTCCTCGACGAGATCGCCGAGCTGCCCGAAGCTTCGCAGACGAAGCTGCTACGCGTGCTTCAGGAGGGCACAGTCGTCCCGCTTGGTGCGACGAAACCGGTCAAGGTTGATCTCCGTGTCGTGGCGGCGACCCATCAGGATCTCGCCGAACGGATCGACGATAAGCGGTTTCGCCGGGACCTGTACGCCCGCTTGTCTGGTTTTGAATTCACCCTGCCACCGCTGCGTGATCGCCGCGAAGACCTGGGCTTCATCGCCGCGGCACTGCTCAAGCGCTCGAACGCGGCGCCGACCCAGCAGTTTGAGCGTAGCGCCGCCGGCCAGCTGTTCCGTTACGACTGGCCCCTGAACGTGCGCGAACTCGAACAGGCACTCAGTGCGGCAGTGGCCCTTGCCGACGGCACGCCGGTTGCTCTGACACACCTGCCCAGGGCAGTGCGGGCCACAAGTGCATCGGCTGGCGAGTCGTCCGAAAAGGACGGTGAGCTCAAGCGGGAGGTCGTCGCGGCTATGGAACGACACTCCGGTAATATCAGCGCGGTAGCCCGTGATATGGGCAAAGCACGGGTGCAGATCCGCCGCTGGTGCAAGCGCTTCGGCATCGAGCCCAGCAACTTCCGGTCAAAGTAGCCGGGAGCGGCTCGCCGACGGATCGGTTTTCACGGGCATCAGCTGCCGGCTTGGGCAATAATGAGCCCTATGAAGACCCTATCCGGACTCGCAGCAATTCTGTTCGCCGGCGTTTTCGCCGTTGGTTGTTCCACGACCAGCACCACGAGCAGTGCTACCAAAGCACCGACAGCACCAACAACGGTGCGCAGCGTGCCGTCAACGGTCGTCCAGCCGAGCACGGCGAACGAGCCATCGACACCTGCGACCAAAAAACAGGTCGAGAAAAAAGAAGTAGAAGAAGACGCGCCGAAGCACAAAGGCTGCGGCGGCGGTTACTAGCAACCTGGCTTAACGGCCGAGCTTAATCCGCGTCTTCTCTCCATTCGAACTCGGCGCCTTCATCTCCCATGTTGGCCGCCAGGAGTTCGACCAGGGCCTCGTCCGCGTTCTTGTCCTTCAGGAATTGGATCGTGTTCGCATCCACGAAGTAGTCCTGGTCTTTGGTGTCCTCTTCTTCGAACAAGTCGATGAGGGTTTGCAGCTGATCTTTGGTGATGGCGCCGACCTTCTTGTCGCTGCCCTTTAGGTAGAGGCTGTAGCTCATGCCCGAAGTGTACCCAGCTGTCTCGAGCCGGTCTACGTGCCGTCGGTGACGAAAGCGTCTCCGCCCTGCGCTTTTACCCGGTAGGTGCCTTCGTCGGCTCGGCGGATCAGCTCGGCGGGCAGGTCATCGCCGCGGGCGAACGCCAGGCCCACACTCGCGGTAATGGGCTGCTCGGCGTCCAGGATGATGCCCACTTTGCGTACCCCGGCTACCAGGCGCTCTGCGACGACGATGGCGTCGGCCTCCGCGGTGTCAGGCAGCAGGATGATGAACTCGTCGCCGCCAAATCGACCGGTGACGTCAGTCTCGCGGGTCGCCTCTTCCAGGACTTTGGCGACGCGCACCAGCGCTTCGTCGCCACGCAGGTGACCATGCTCGTCGTTGAGGTGCTTGAACTTGTCCAGGTCCACCATCAGCAGCGCGAGGGGATGCTGCCTGCGCACCCGCGCCAGTTCCTGGTCGATGCGTGCCAGCAGATGGCGCCGGTTGTACAACTGGGTGAGCGGGTCGCGCTGGCTCAGCACTTCGAGTTGTGCATTGACCACCAGCAGTTCGCTCTCGTGTTTGCGCACCGCCTCGACCAGGCGGCCGACGATGACGGTCGTGGCCAGCACCATCATGGGCAAGAGTAGCGCCGCCGTCAGGGCCATGCCGCCATCGAAGTGCGTCGCGTACGCGACGGGTACGCCGGGCGCGTAGTCGAGCCAACCCTGATATTCGCCGACGAGCAAGCCGAGGTAACTCATCGACGCCAGGCACGCCAGGACGAACGCTACGGTCGTGTCTACGACCAGCGCGTTCATCACTCCGACGAGGATGTACAGCGACACGAGGATCGTCGACAGACTGCCGAACAAGTGGACCAGGAACGTGATGAAAATAATGTCGAACACGCCCCAGATCACAGCGCGGGATCGACCGCCAAGGTCCTTCCAGATCATCACCTGGCCCGCGGCCGCGATCACTATGTAGACGCCTATCGCCCAGTATGCGTTGGTCTGTTGGGCTTCAGCGACGGGCTGGAAAACGATCAGGCCAACGGCGATGATCAGCCGCGACATGGCCGCCCGATACGCTAACGCTGTTTCACCCGCCGCCATCAGCTAATTACAATGGTACTTGCAAGCTGGCCGCGATGGTCTCGCGGAAGTACCTGGCTGCCAAATCTGTCGTCTTGTGGGCTCCGCGCGGAATCTGTCGCAGGGTCGGCGCGACCTCCACGATGTCGCCGCCAATGAGACCAATCTCCGAACCGAGGCGGCGAATGAGTTGGACCACGAAATCGGGGCTCAGGCCCCACGGTTCAGGCGTTCCCGTCGCATCGGCGAATTCACTGTCGGTGCCGTCGATGTCGTTGGAGAAGTAGACCGAGTCGACCGCCTTGTCCTTGAGGTAGCCGATGATGTCGTCTAGCGCCTTCCTCGGATTCTCCCGGCACTCTTTGGCCCAGAACTGACGGACGCCCAACGTGGATTCCCAATGGTGTTGGTCGTGCCCAGATGCGCGCACGCCGACCTGGACCATGCGGCCGTCGCGGTTGAACAATTCGTTGGCGTGGTAGGACCAGGTCGCAAAACAGTATTTGACGCCGAGTCGCTCTTCCAACAAGTCCGTGTGCGCGTCGGGTTGAACGATGCCCCAACGGTCGCTGCGGGCTCGATTGATGGCCGCGGCGGCGGGCCACGCTGTGGAATGATCGCCGCCGAGGATGAACGGCGCGGCGCCGGCGTTCAGTTCGAACACGATATCCAGCACTCGTTCTGCGATGGATAGGGGTGACACAGGAAGCGCTTCGGCCGGGTCCACGTCTGGATACAACGCGCGCCGGCTGGCGAGCTTCTGCTCTTCGCTGAGCATCTCGTCGTGAAGCAGCTGGGGCACCACGAACACATCACCGATGTCTATGATGCCGTTGGCGGCCGCGATATTGGGCCAATCCGGACGCTGGCGCAGTAGGGACGAACGGATCACCTGCGGTCCCATATTGGCGCCTCGAACAAACCCCGCCCCGGTGTCAGAGGGGACGCCGAGGATGACGGCCTTGGCGTTCGGGATCTCTTCTAACTGCGAGATGAACTTTTGTCTTATTTCGACTTCGCTCGATGCGCGGTAGATACTGCGCTGTAGGGCCAGCTGGGACGACTTCCCGGTCGAAACCAGATAGACCCCGCCACCAGCCGGACGCAAAAGTTGTTGCAGCTCATCGAGCCAGTTCATGCCAAGAACAGTACACCAAGGCGGTAAGCGTCACTGCTGCCGCCTTCGAGGTGCCCAAAAATGGCCGATCTACGCATAAATGACGACCTTTCATTGCCCGGGGTCGAGCTGCGCGAATCGTTCGCGCGCTCCAGCGGACCAGGCGGTCAGAACGTCAATAAGGTCGAGTCGAAGGCTGAGCTGCGCTGGAACGTGCGTGAGTCGGCAGTATTGAGCAACAGGGACCGGGAGTGGTTGCTGGACAAACTGAAGTCCCGGATCACCAATGACGGCGACGTCATCGTCACGTCGGAGCGCAATCGCGATCAGGTGAGAAACCGCGAGGACGCCCGGGACAAGCTCGCCTTGATGATCCGAACCGCCCTTCACCGACCCAAGCCGCGTAGGAAAACTCGGCCCAGTCGGGGTGCCGTAGAGCGGCGGATCAAAGCAAAAAAAATTCGCTCGGCAACGAAGCGCAATCGTCGGTCAACAGACGACGACTGATCCGATACAATCGAACCGATGAGTGTATCAACCGGCGGAGATGTAGCATCCCTGTGCAGCAAGTGCGGGGACGTCTGGCACGTAGTAGTAGCCATGGTCGGCGACAAGATCGCCAAGGTCCAATGCAAAGAATGTAATGCGCTGCACCGGTATCGTGATCCGGAGGGCAAGAAGAAGGCGGCGTCGCCGTCTCGCAAGAAGTCGACGGCCACCAAGACGACCAAGGCCAAGAAGGCCGCCGAGCCGGACAAGGCAACCGTCGAGCCGGACATGTCCAAAGACATTTTGCCGTACTCGCCGAAGGCCAAGTACGAGGTTGCCGATCGCATCGACCATCCCAAGTTTGGCATCGGCGTCGTGCAGAGCGCGGCACACGGAAAGTGTGAAGTGTTCTTCGAGAGCAACGGACGCAAGATCTTGGCGAGCGCACGGCCGGAGTCGAAGCTGACCCGGCCGACACATCGCCTGTCGTGATACGCACGGCGGCGGTGCTGCTGTGCGCGGCCGCGCTTGGTTGCGGCGGCGGCAGCGGTGGGGCCGATGCGTCGGATCATGGTTTCGGCTGGGATGCGACGACCTCGTTACCCGTTTGCGCTGACACGATCGTTCCCAGCATCAACAACGCCCAGGCGCCCGGCGCCGGCTCTATGGGCTACGTTCCGCCGAGCGCGCAACAGCTCGCGAGTTTGCGCGAGTCGCTGGCCGAGATGCCTTCTGGTACCGGCGTGGTGGCGTTGCGTGCGGCGGCCGACGCTGGCTACGAACTGTGTCACCAGCTTCCGTTGATCATGTGGCGTCCGCTCGATCAGTCCACGGGCAGAGCGACGATCGTTTGGCGAGATGACCACGATGCAAAACCGCTGATCGTCGGCGCACCTCACGCCGAGTTTGAAACCAATACCCTCGCCGAAGCCAAGCTGATGTTTGAGCAGCTGAACGCCCGGGTACTCATCGTGTCCGGCACTCATCGCTGCGCCAACGCGACTACCACCACGTGCTCCGGCACAAGCTCCGTGTGCGGCGCGTCTGGGCCGTACCGTCAGTCTGACATGGCCCATGTGGTCGAAAGCACGTACCAGGGCGCTCACGAGTGGTTTGCCCAGCAGTTCGGTAGCGACCTGGTGATCAGTCTGCACGGCATGTCGGCGGCCGGTGCCAGCATCTCCAACGGCACCACTAACCCGGTGGCCGATGACTCCCCGGTCGCCCGCTTCGCCACGGAGCTAAGCGCGCAGTTTCCGGCCGAGAACATCACGACCTGCAATGCGTACACAGGGGCCAGCGTCGACGAGCGCCTGTGCGGGACCACCAACGCTCAGGGCCGATTCGTAAACAACAGCGCCAACGCCTGCACCACATCGGCGGTGGGCGCGAACGATCGCTTCATACACCTAGAGCAATCGCTCGACCTTCGTGCCGAGCGGCAGAAAGTCGTCGTCGCGTTGGAAAACGTACTTCAGTAGCGGGAACGGGAGGAGCTAGACAGCCGGCGGCAGCGGCGCGCCACCAGCTTCGGGCGCGGCTTTCTCGGCCATCTTCTTCTTGAGCAGCTCGCTCGCCTTGAAGGTGACCACGCGGCGAGCGGAGATGATCAGCTCTTCGCCGGTTTGTGGGTTACGGCCCACGCGGGCTTTCTTGTCGCGCACCACGAAGTTACCGAAGCCAGCGATCTTTACGGTCTCGCCGCGCTCCAGGGACTCTTTGATGATGTCGAAGAAAGCCTCGACCACCTCTGCGGACTCGCGCTTAAGGAAGCCACCGACGTTCTCGCAAACAGCCTCGATAATTCCCATCTTGGTCAAGGTCGCCATAGTCCGAGAATTGTAGCCCATAAACGGGCCCAGACGCCAACTCCGCCCGTATAGACCGCCATTGCGCAGGAGCGTGGCTGCTGAGGCAGATCGCGGCGCACCCCCCGCAGTGAGCGAAGGGAGCCTACTAACGTAGGTGACCGAGCGAGGAGGACGTACGTCGGGAGGTGCCCAGCAGACGCGCTACTCGGTGGAGGTGAGGCCTTCTGTTTCTTTGGCGATCTCACCCTTCCAGTCGTTATCGCGGTTGCGCAGACCGGCTCGCTCGACCTTGGCTTCGCGCTGGCGATCGCTCAGGTTGGCGTGGGTCGAGAAGTACGGAAGGCTCTTGCCGACGAAGTCGTCGATGGTCTCGAAGTTGTGGCTGTTCATGAAGTCCAGGAGCTGCTCTTTGAGCTCGGTGATGACTTCGTAGCCGCGGAGCATCGCTCCGGTGCACACCTGCACGGTGTTGGAGCCGAGCAGGATGAACTGCGCGGCGTCGTAGCCGGTTTCGATGCCGCCCATGCCGGAGATGGACAGCCCCTCGGTGACCTTGGCGATCTCCATGACCTGACGCAGAGCGATGGGACGCACTGCCTGGCCGGAGTAGCCGCCCGGCACCGTATAGCCCTCTACTGTGGGCTGAGGTTTGAGCGTCTTGAGGTTGATGCCGATGATCGACAGGATCGTGTTGATGGCTGCGATGCCGTCGGCGCCCGCTTCTTTGGCCGCCGTGGCCGGGTCGGCCGGGTTGCCCACGTTGGGCGTCATTTTTGCCCACACAGGAATCGTGGACACTTCTTTGACCCAACCTACGACTTCTTTGACCCGCTCGGGGTCTTCGCCCATGGCCATACCCATGCGCCGCTCGGGCAGACCGTGGGGGCATGACAGGTTCATCTCGAATGCGTCGACGCCCGTGTCCTGGACGCGCTTGACGATCTCATGCCAGCACTCGCGGCGACCCTCTTCCATGATCGAAGCGACCAGGACCTTGTTCGGGTAGTCCTTCTTGAGCTGGGTGAGCTCCTCGATCCACGTGTCGAACGGCCGGTCACTGATCAGCTCGATGTTCTCGAAGCCGATGACCTCGTTCTTGACCCGCGACTTGAGCTTGCCGTAGCGAGGCGCGACGTTGATGACTTTGCTGCTGTCGAGGCTGATGGTCTTGCACACGACGCCGCCCCAGCCCAGCTCGAAGGACTTGGCGATGACCTTGGCGTTGGTTCCGGGAGGTCCCGAGCCAAGGAGGAACGGGTTCTCGAATTTGATTCCGTTGACGATTGTCTCGAGCGTTGCAGCCACAGGTCACCTCATTCGTGTGTTTTGGCCGGGCCGCTGTTTGGATAAAACACGCGCATCCCGACGAGGTAGCTTACGCCGGCCAGGCCAAAAGCTACAAACCATCCCCAGCTGTAGATCTTGAGGAATGTCGAACTCGTCTCCATCTTGACCAGATAGTGGAGGAATCCAGGAAGATTTGGCAGCACGCCGATCAGGAACGCACCCAGAGCGACGTAGTTGAAGCCGCCTTTGTACTCGTACTGGCCGTTGCGCTCGTACAGTTCATCCACGTCGAGTTTGCCTCGGCGAATGAACACGTAGTCGAAGATCATGATGCCGCCGACAGCGCCCAGCAGGACGCCGTAGCCGCCGAGCCATGCGAACAGGTAGGACGTGGCGTCGCGATACAGCTTCCACGGCATCATCACCAGGCCGACGCCCGCAGCGATGAACGCCCCGGTCTTGAACGAGATCTTGTTCGGCGCAAGGTTGGAGATGTCGTTCGCGGGGCCGACGATGTTCGCGGCCAGGTTGGTCGACAGTGTTGCCAACGCGATGGCGAACATGGCCACGACCAGGAGGGCCGGGCCACCGATTTTGGAGATGAGTACGACCGGGTCGGCGATGGCCGCACCGAACACGAAGAACGACGCGGTGGTCACCGTTGCGCCGATGAATACGAACGCTGTCATCGTTGGCGGCAGGCCCAGGGTCTGACCGATGACCTGGTCCCTTTGACTCTTGGCGAAGCGCGCGAAGTCCGGGATGTTGAGCGCCAGGGTTCCCCAGTAAGCGACGCCGATGGTCATGCCAGCCGCCAGGGTATCCCACGCCGACATCTTGGCCTTGCCGCCGCGCAACACGTCGCTGCGGGTCATGTCGCTCCAGCCAACCTTGATCAACGCCCACGCAAACAGGCCCAGGCCCATGGCGATGAGGATGGGTGCCGCGAGCTTCTCGACTACGCGCAGGGTCTCGATGCCCCGGGCGATGATCGCCACGTTAATCGCCCAGAAGCCGACGAAGCACAGGAACTCGGCCATGGAGATACCGAACCACGATGGGAACACGACGGGCAGCGTCCAGGAGGACGGTAGCAGCGCTACGAACATCAGGTGGATCGCTTTGCCGCCGATCCAACTCTGGATACCGAACCAACCGCACGCCACCATGGCTCGCATCATCGCGGGGATGTTGCAGCCGATGACGCCGAATGAAGAGCGCAGTAGCACCGGGAAGGGCACGCCGTATTTGGTGCCGGCGTGCGCGTTGACCAGCATGGGCAGCAGCACGAGCACGTTGCCCAGGGCGATGGCGAACACCGCGAGCATGAGCGGATGGCCTTGAGCGACCAGTCCCGACGCGATCGTGTACGTGGGGATACAGATCGACATGCCGACCCAGAGGGCGGCGATGTCCCATTTGTTCCACGTGCGTTTGCTGGCCGGAGTTGGCGCCAGGTCTTCGTTCTTAAGTTGGTAAGCCATCGATGCCGTTTAGGCCGCGTCGGCGAACGCTTTGTCGAGTCGGCTCAGCGCCTCGGAAAGCTCGCTGTCGCTGATCAGCATGGGCGGCGAGATACGCAACGTGTTGCCGTACAGGCCACCGGTGCCGAGAAGCAGACCGTGTTTCTTGGCTGCTTCCAGGATCTTCTTGGTTGTGTCAGCGGCCGGCTCTTTGGTCTTTCGGTCTTTGACCAGTTCCATTGCCATCATCAGGCCCATGCCGCGCACATCGCCGACGACCGGGTACTTCTCCTGCAGGCCGAGCAAGTGATCCTTGAGCACGGCTCCCAGGCGGGCAGATCGGGCCGGGATGCCCTCACGATCCATGATCGACAGGGTGGCGTCGGTGGCCGCCATGGACACCGGGTTGCCGCCGAAGGTCGAGATCGACGGGCCAGTCCAGGAGTTGGCGACTTCGTCGGTGGCGATGGTCGCGCCGACGGGGAAGCCGTTGGCGATGCCTTTGGCGAAGGTCATGATGTCGGGCTCGACACCCCAGTGCTCGATGCCGCACCAGTGCTCACCTGTCCGACCGAAGCCGGTTTGCACTTCGTCGCAGATGAACAGGCCGCCGTACTTGCGCACGATGCCCACGGCGATCTGGAAGTACTCTTTGGGTGGCGTGACGAAACCGCCGACGCCTTGAATTGGTTCGGCCAGGAACGCTGCGGGCCTGCCGTTGGTCTCGCACTGGATGAGCTCTTCCAGGTCGCTCGCGCAACGCACGTCGCACGACGGGTACTCGAGGCCGAAGGGACAGCGGTAACAGTAGGGCGCCATGCCGTGCTTGATCCCCGGTACCTGGCTGCTGATCAGCCGATACTTGGAGTGCGCGGTCATGTTGGTGTTGAGCAGCGAGCGTCCCGAGTAACCGTGACGCAGGCAGATGATCTCTTGCTGGCCGGTGTGGATCTTGGCCAGCATCACCGCGGTCTCGTCCGCTTCGGTGCCCGAGTTGGTGAAGAAGCTCTTCTTTAGTTTGCCCGGCGTGATCTCGGCGAGGCGCTCCGCTACGGTGAGCATGTTCTCGGTCGGATAGAGCGTGGACGTATGGCCCAGCGTGCGCATCTGTTTGTCCACTGCGTCGGCGATGTCGGGGTGACAATGGCCAAGGGACACGGTGAGGATGCCACCAAACATGTCGATGTACTCGCGACCATCCATGTCCGAGACACGCGTGCCCTCGGCCTTGGTGATGACCACGGGCTCTTCATAAAAGTTGGCCACACATGGGAACAGAAGTTCTTCATGTTTTGCGCGTACTGTCTTGCTGTCCATAACTGTTGCCTTGTGTCGTTGAAACGGGCGGGGGTTAACCCCGCCCGCCACATCAGAGTCGGATTGTTCGCCGCTTACGGCAGTTGCTTGACCATGTCGTCGTAGGTTTCCGGGCGGCGGTCGCGATAGAACTGCCACGTGCGGCGCACTTCTTCGATCAGGTCCAGGTCCATTTCGGCGACTACGAGCTCGTCATCGTCTTCGCTACCGGTGGCGAGGAATTCGCCGCGCGGGTTGACGAAGTAGCTGGTGCCATAGAACTTGCCGATGTCCCATGGACCTTCGCTGCCGACGCGATTCGAGGCCGCGACGTAGTAGCCGTTGGCGACCGCGTGGGCGGGCTGCTCGAGCTTCCACAGGTACTGGGACAACCCAGCGACCGTCGCCGAGGGGTTGAACACGATCTCGGCGCCGTTGAGGCCGAGCAGGCGTGCGCCCTCGGGGAAGTGGCGGTCGTAGCAGATGTATACGCCGACCTTGGCGTAGCGGGTCTGGAACACCGGGTAGCCCAGGTTGCCCGGCTTGAAGAAGTACTTCTCCCAGAACCCATTGGTCTGCGGGATGTGATTCTTGCGGTACTTGCCCAGATAGGTCCCGTCGGCGTCGATGACGGCGGCGGTGTTGTAGTAGACGCCGGCCATCGCGCGCTCGTACACGGGGAGGACCATGGCCATCTGGTACTGAGCGCAGATTTTCGACATCTGCTCGACGCTCGGACCGGGCACAGCTTCAGCGATGTCGCACCACTTCGAATCCTGGCTGGGACAGAAGTACGGACCGTTGAACATCTCCTGCAGGCCGAGGATCTGCACGCCTTGTTTACCCGCCTCGTGGATCATCGGCAGGTGCTTCTCCGTCATCGCGACGCGGACCTGCTCCACGGTGGCGTTGGGATCGTTGAGCGGGTTGCTCATCTGAATGAGTCCGCCAATTACTTTGCGTGCCATGTTTGTCGTCTCCTCTAGAACCAGCGCGAGATGGTTACTTTCTGATCGGTGTAGAAGCGGATCGAGTCCTTACCATGTGCCTTGGTGTCGCCAAAGAAGCTGCCTTTAGTGCCACCGAACGGAAAGAATGCCATAGGCGCCGCTACCCCGATGTTTACACCGACCATACTCACCCCGACGCGATGACGGAAGGTGCGCGCCGCCTTACCGCTCGAAGTAAATATCGAGGTGGCGTTGGCGTACTCGGACCCGCGGATGGTCTCGACCGCCGCCGATAGGTCGTCGGCACGCTGGAGCAGCATCACAGGGCCAAACACCTCGTCTTTGGCGATACGCATGTCTGACGTAACGTTGGCCAGAATGGTCGGGCCGACCCAGTGACCATCGGGATGGCCGTTGACCGTGACGGCTCGGCCGTCCACCAGCACCTCGGCCCCCTCGCTGATGCCGCTCTGAATCATCGTGAGCACCCGGTCTTTGACGCGCGGGTTCGCCACCGGTCCCATGTTCACACCGAAGTCCATACCGTTGCCAACGACGAGTTTTTCCGTGGCGGCGACGAGGCGTTCGCGCAGTTCGTCGTAGACATCACCGACCGCGATCACCACGTTGCCAGCCAGGCAGCGCTGCCCTGCGCAGCCAAAGCTGCTCTCGATCACCGTCGCGACGGTCTTCTCTAGATCCGCGTCCGGCATGATGACCACGTGGTTCTTGGCGCTGCCGAAAGCCTGGACGCGTTTGCCGTGTTCGGCGGCGCGGCGATAGATGTCCCGGGCTACCGGGGTCGAACCGACGAAAGAAACACCGGCTACGTCCGGGTGACTCACCAGTGCTTCGGCTACCTCACGATCGCCGTGTACCAGGTTGGCGACGCCGGCCGGAAAACCGGATTCCTCGATGAGCTCAAATAGGAAATTCTGGCTCAAAGGGGCCAGTTCTGATGGTTTTATGATGCACGTGTTGCCGGTGGCGACGGCGTACGGGAAGAACCACAGTGGCACCATCGCTGGGAAGTTGAAGGGAGTGATCGCGGCGAACACGCCCAGCGGTTGGCGCACTGTTTGGCAGTCGATACCGGCGGCGATTTCCTCCAGGGCGTCGCCCATCATCAGCGTTGGGATGCCGCACGCGTGCTCGACGTTCTCGATGCCGCGGCGAACCTCCGCGCGCGCTTCGTCGATGGTCTTGCCGTGCTCACTCGTGATCACCTTGGCCAGATCTTCGGCCCGCTTGTCGAGTTGAGCCTTGAATCGGAACAAGTAGCGCGCCCGCTGTACCGCGGGCACTTCGCGCCAGGTGTCGAAGGCGTCGCGCGCAACGCTGACAGCGCGCTCCACATCCTCAGCGCGCGAGTAGGGCACGCGGCATAGGGCCTCGCCCGTTGCCGGGTTTGTGATGGGCAGCGAGCGGTTGCTGGACGCGGAAATCCACGCGCCCCCGATATAGTTAGTCAGCGTCTCGGTCATGGTCACCTCCGGCGCGGCAGCAGTTCGAGGGTGGAGATAGCAAGCTCGATGCCACCAGTTGACCGGCAGTCAGCGTCTAACCAGCTGATATGAGGACGTCCGGATTAGATTCGACTGTAGTCAATCCGGACACCGCACGTGACTGTCTGAAATGAGTACAGTTGGAGCGCGGGGTTCCCCTTATTAGGGGCAGCGGCAACGAGTTGATAGACTGACCACGGGGGATGGGCACGACGACTAAGATCGGCCGCGTTGAGATCGAGATCTCGGACGCATCTGGTTCAGATGCGGGCCAGACCATCGTGCTCAACGGACAGATCGACGAGAACGCCACGTTGGCGGACCTTATCGACGATCTGCAAGAGCGGGTGACGTTCGACCTCGGTCTGGTCAGCTTCATCAACTCCATGGGCGTGCGCGAGTGGATTCGTTTACTGCGTAGCCTCAAGGCCAAGGGTGTTGCGGTCCGGCTCGTGCGTTGTTCCGAGGCGATGATTCATCAGATCAACATGATCGTGGACGCACTCGGCCACGCTCAGGTCGCTTCACTTTTTGCCCCGTATTCCTGCAACTCGTGCGGTTTCGAAACGTCATTGGTGGTGGACGTGGACGCGCACAAACAAGAACTGCAGGAGTTCGACCCGCCCGATCTGCCTTGTCCCCAGTGCGAGGAGCCCATGCAATTCAACGAAATCGCTGAGCGCTACTTCGCCTTCTTTTCGTAGCTGCTCGCCGCCGCCGGTGCCCCAGTGTGCCTGTAATGGACTTGTACTGTCCGTTATTCGCGGATAACGCGTGTAGGTGGATTCGTACAAGATCGTTTTAGCACTCTCCTGCGTTAACCAATATCACCAGCACGATGCTGGACCTGGAGAATGCCTATGACGCCTGACACCACTACGACCGACAACTCAGTCCAATCTTCCGCGCACGAACTCCGACGTACCGAGATCAAGCGCGTCGAGCTAGAAGCCACGCGGCTGCGTGCTCTGAGTAGGACCTCTGCCTGGCGCGTGTTCGCCACGTACGCTCTCGTCGTTGTCGTTGTTGGCCAGGCGTTGTTCACCGCGTTGTTCACCTACGATCAGGTGCGCGACAAACGGGTTGCTGCCTCCGCGCCTAGCGACGTGATTGCGACGCGCATGGTGGTCGATGCGCCGGCGCGTGTTCCCGCCGACAGTGGCGACCTGATCGAGACTCGCGTCGTAAAACGCACACCGGTGAAGACCACGCCGAAACCGGAGCCGCGGATCGTGCCCGGCAATGGCAACAATCCCGTTACGCCGCCGGGCGCCTTCACTCTTGGTGACTGCGATCCGAACGCACCGCTTTGCGACAACTAGCAGTTTCTGCCCACCACAGATTGCGCCGATCTTCGGCTTCCCGAATAATGACCACCTTCACCCGCTGTGGAAGGTGCTCTAAATAACGCTTCAGTCGTCCTCGCCCTGGCGATGGTGTTCGGTGTCCTGGCACAGGGCATGGCTCGTCACGCCAACATCCCGGGCATTGTTCTGCTGTTGCTGTTCGGCGTGCTTCTCGGCCCGGACGTGGCCAACGTCATCCGGCCCGAACAGATGGGGCCGGGTGGGCTGAGCAAGGTCGTTGGCTTTGCCGTCGCCATCATCCTGTTCGAGGGCGGGCTCAACCTCAATATCAAGCATCTAGTCCACCAGGCACTGCCTATTCGAAGACTGGTGACCATCGGTGCGTTGGTCACGGCCATCGGCGGCGCTCTCGCGGCCAAGGCGTTCATGGGCTGGGGCTGGCAGCTTTCCATCCTGTTCGGCACCCTGGTCATCGTCACCGGGCCCACGGTGATCACGCCGCTGTTGCGGCGAATCAAGGTCAACCACAACATCGAGGTCATCCTCGAAGCCGAGGGAATCTTCATCGATGCTGTCGGCGCGACCATCGCCGTCGTCGCTCTCGAGGTGGTGCTCGCTCCCCAGGGAGAGACCTTCGGCGCCCTCATCGTTGGCGTGCTCGGTCGTGTTGGTGTCGGTACCGCGGTCGGTCTGATCGGTGGTGCGGTCCTCGCCATCCTGTTGCGCTGGAAACGTGTCGTCCCCGAAGGGCTGCACAACATCTTCAGTCTGGCAGTCGCCGTGGCCACCTTTCACATGGCCGACGGACTGCAACACGAGAGCGGAATCATCGCGGCGATCGTCGCCGGCATGGTCGTGGGCAACACCCGTTCGTTCGTGCTCAAGGAGCTCAAGCACTTTCAGGATCAGCTGACGATCTTGCTCGTCGCGACCTTGTTCGTATTGCTCGCCGCGAATGTTCGCATGAGCGATGTCCAGGCGGTCGGTATGGCCGGCGTTGGTTGTGTGTGCTTTCTCATGTTCGTCGTCCGTCCGGCGACCGTGTTCGCCTCGACCTATCGCACCAACCTGTCCACGAACGAGAAGCTGTTCATCTCATGGCTTGGCCCCCGCGGCATCGTCGCAGCCGCCGTGGCATCGCTGTTCGCGACGAGTCTGCTCGCCAGGGGCGGTACCTTCGCCGAAGCCGACGTGAAACAGATGCAGGCCCTGGTGTTCCTGGTTATTGCCATGACGGTGGTCATCCAGGGCCTTACGGGCCAGTTCGTGGCGGACCTGCTCAAGGTGCGGCGCAAGCGTAACGAGGGCTATCTGGTTCTGGGCGCACATGGTCTGGGTTTGCGCTTCGGCGACATACTGCGCTCAGCCGGTGAGAGCGTTACGTTCATCGACGCCAACACGAAACGCTGTGAACGAGCCAAGGCCGCCGGCTTCGATGTGATTTGCGGCAACGCCCTGGACGAAAAGATCTTGTCGCAAGCCGAGGCCGAGGGGCGCATCGCCTGCATTGGCATCTCGCCCAGCGAGGATACGAACTTTCTCTTCGCTCGAAAAATTCACGAAGGCTTCCGCGGCGCCGAGTTGTACGTAGCTCTCGAATCCGAAGAGATGGGCGTCACCGACGACATGGTCGTCAACGAAGGCCACCATGTGTTGTTCGGCACCGAGTTCGATCTGCGCGTGTGGGCTCACCACTTCGAGTGGGGAGACGCCGCCGTCGAGCGCTGGCGTTATAGCGAAGAAAGCGAAGATCCACTTGTGCTGTATCGGTCGCCGGCCGGCGTCGCGTTGCCCATGGCTGCGTTCCGCAAGGGCCGCATGCTGCTCATCGAGCAGTCGTTCGAGCCTAAGGTCGGCGATGTCGTCGAATTTGCCGTTGTCGCTCAGCACGCCATCACGGCCCACGATTGGCTCAAGGGCGCGGGTTGGCACATGCTGCATCGGGATCAGCGTGAGCGCGACAACGCCACGGAGATCGGCAATCTGGCGCCGGGCGAAAAGCCGGTGCTGTTGACGCAGAAGCGGGAAGACTCTGGCCAAAAAGACTCCGAGGGCAAAGACTCCGAGCCGGCGATCAAACCCGTTCCACCGCCGGCAAGTCCGCCCGACAGCGACGGCAAAGGTGGCAGCGGTCCGGTCGCGACACTGGCTGATCTAGACGACGACGCGCCCGAAGACGCGCCCGAAGACGACGCGTAGCGCCGCTCTCGCAGCGCGCGTTCACGTGTTCGTACGCGTGATCTGTCGCCAGCTGCCCCCAACGGTGCTCCTTACTCGGGCTGCCTGGCAGCTTGGCTAGCCGGTTGAATTCGCTGCGATCGCACCTGGTCAGCGCCAGAACTGTGCGAGTTCACTAGAACGTATTGGTGGCATGCATCGTGCTCAATGCATGGGTCCGGGAACAGTCCAGACCAAGTGAGGAACTGATGTATCGAACTAACGCTGTCGCTCTGATTATCGCCACCCTGCTTTGCTCTCTCGCCGCGTCCGGTTGCACGACGCAAGACGAGCTCGAGATTGGCGAGGGTGACCGGCTCAAACAGGGCATCGGTAAGGCCGACACCAGCGCCGAGGCAGTGTTCGTCAACATGAAGTTCCACGGCCACGTCATGGTCAGCTCTTCGTTCAATGCAAAGAAGCAGGTCGAAGACCAGATGCTCTACACCATCGGTCACCTCAACGGTGATCGTTCCGTTGGTCGCCTCGATCAGCTGCAGCTCGAGAATGTCGAGACCGAGCGCGTTGGCGACATGACGAAAATCTCCTACGACGCGACCTTGCCGGTCGCGTGGGGAGACAAAGATCGGGTGCCCGCGACCTACGAATTCAAGCTTCCCGCGGACGGCAGCTTCAGCGGCTACGAAAAGTTCACCGACAAGTACAACCACGACTGCATCGACCGCGGCGCCCACGACGTGACCTCGGGAAGCATGTGGTACTACTACCGGCCGCAAAACTGCAGCAGCCTGGACGACGCCGACATCGTCACCACCACGGCGACAGTTTCGCTCAGCGAGATCAACACCACCGGCAAGTTCCCCGAGTACCACAAGGTCTGGGAAGACGATGTTCTGCGCGTAGTCGCCGTCTGGGGCAAGTACGAGGACGACGCGACGTCCGGTGACGCGGGCATCGATGCCTACAATCGCTTCGTTCGCGCGATCAAATCCGAGCTGTCCCGCCACGACGTCACCACCGTTCCCGCGGAGATTCCGTTCTCCCCCGGCGTGGACATGCCCGAGGTGTCCTTCACCGCATCCATTGGCGGTGGCAAGAGCATCGAAGTCGTCGCGCTGCTGGTAGACAACATCCGCACCGCCGGCGCCGAGTTCAACGCCCGCTACGAAGAGCTGTCCACCAGGGCCGATATGATCGCTTACAACGGCCACGCTGGTCTGGGCGCGAACATCCGCGCAATGGCGCGCAAGGGCCGCTGGGTTGCGGGCCAGTACGCCATCATGTTCATCAACGGTTGCGATACCTACGCCTACGTGGACTCGGCCCTCGCCGACGCGCACAAAGCGATCAACCCCGACGACACCACCGGCCACAAGTACATGGACATCGTGACCAACGCCCTTCCGTCGTTCTTCCGCTCCATGTCCGCCGCGACGCTGGCGCTGGTTCGCGGACTTCTCGACTATGAGAATCCCAAGAACTACGAGCAGATTTTCGCCCGTATCGACCGCTCACAGGTCGTCCTGGTCAGTGGCGAGCAGGACAACGTGTACGTACCTGGCTTTGGCGAAGATGATGGCAACGACGACGCGGTCACCGATTGGGCCGGCTTCTCCGAGGGTGGCAGCGTGCGCGAAAACGATGAGGTTCGCTGGCAGACGCCGAAGCTCGCTCCAGGTACCTACGAGTTCGACATGACGGGTACCCGCGACGCTGACCTTTACGTCCGCGTCGGTACAGCGCCGAGCAAGGAAGTGTTCGACTGCCGGCCGTTCCGCACGGGCTCCAACGAGACCTGCCGCGTGACTCTCACCGACGCTTCAGTGGTTCACGTGATGGTCCGCGGTTGGGCGGCGGACAGCGACTACGAACTCGAAGCGTCGAAGCGCTAAGCGGCGGGTTCTAGAACGTGTGCTGCTACCTGGCAGCAACCGCAACTGCGCACGGTTCGGTTCGGTGTGCGCTTCCAGCGAGCGCGGCGTGATACTGCGTTTGCGAATACGCTTAGCACCTGGTCCGCTGACAGCGGCCTGTCCACCGGAACGACGCGCTCGTCGTCTGGCAGTTCGCGCACGTCGGTTTGGCGACAGAGAATAACGTCGAAGCGAACCTGGTGCAGCGCGCATCGCGCGGCCGTTGTAGTGCCGACCCTCACGACGCGCGCACTCAGAAACTCGGTTCGCGCGTGGGCAAGCAACTCTCCCTGCCCGTCTACGACGAGAATGGCTAGTCGTTCGCTGGCGTCCCGTTCCATGCTTCCCCCTCTTTGATGTGCGAGATCAGCGCGTGTGCATCCGTTTGCACCGGCGTCGTCAGTTTTGCCAGCGCGTCGCGTTGTTCGGTCAATGTGTTGATCTGACCGTTGAGTAGCTCGAGCTTGGACTCGGCCATGTCGTCGGGCCAGCCCTGGTCACTGAACAGTGACTTGATCTCTTGAAGCGTGAAGCCGAGGCGCTTGGCGCGGGAGATTCCGGCGAGTCGATTGAGCACACTGACCGGGTACTCCTTATGGCCTTTGGCGTTGCGCTCCGCGTCCGGGAGTAGGCCAAGGCGCATGTAATAGCGCAGCGTCGTGGAGTTGATCTTGGCTCGCTCGGAAATCTGTTCGAATCGGAGATACGGTGACATCATATTCTTGCTCCTGCTGAGTTCGTCTTGACGAGCCTCCTTCAGAGCAATGGTCATGCCAGCGACAACCCTTTGAAAAAGCGAACTACGGTGGCGCCAGGCGCGAATAGTCGCGTGCGGGCCGCGACATAAGACGCAATCGACCGGTCGTCTACTTCATCGTCGGCCGGGTCGCGGCCGCGCCAACCTACATGTCAACGCCACTCGCGATCGAGCATGCTCATGCGCACCATGTTGTGCCACGCGCCCTCGTGAAAATACTCTTCGCGTAGCGTGCCTTCGGTCACGAAGCCAATGCGTGTGTAGACGCGTAAGGCACGCACGTTGGTTTCGAACACCATGAGCCAAACCTTGTGCAGTTTTTCCTGGTTGAAGGCGACGTCAAGAACGCGCGCAATCGCCGCGGTGCCGTAGCCTTTGCCCATTTCGTCGCGTGAGCCGATGATGCACGCGAGCCTCGCGACGCTGGATCTGCGGTGGATCTGATGGATTCCGACCTGGCCCAGATAGTCGCCGTCTCCGGCTCGGAGCACACTAAACACCCGATCGGAATCCGACGCCATCATGTGCTGGACGTAGGCCAGCTCGTCGGCGCGGGTAAACGGTTTGCCCGAGAACGTGGCGATATTCCCAACGATGTCGGGGTTGTTCACCCACTTGAGGATGTCATCCACGTCGTCTTCGGCGAGGGCGCGGAGGGTGACCAGGGACCGTTCGAACCGGCGCTCGTCAGTCATTGGGAACAAGTGTACGTCGCGGTCGGTTGAAATCCGCGATGACTTGGAACAACAATGCAGCTATGAGTCAAGATCCCGTAATGATGGACGAATTGCGCTGTGGGGAGTGCAACTACCTTCTGAACCCCTACGCACAAGAATGTCCAAAATGCGGAGAGAAGGTCGACCCGCTCGATCAGATGCGTTGGTTCGTGCGTTCTGCGGCGTCCACCATCATCGTACTCATCTGGTCGCTGGCGATTTATTTCGGTGCACCGATTCCACCGTGGACGATCATTCCCGTCGCCGTGGTCGCGCTGTTCATGGTCGTGCGCGAACGCACCTTGTTCAAGAACGCGCTGCAAGCACGCAGCAAACGTCTGGAAGATCTCGCGCGCATGTCGGGACAGTTCCCCGCGATGCCCAGCGAGACCTCCGATAAGAAAACCGAGAAAGCCGCGGCCGACGATGAGAAAGCCGCGGCCGCCGACGAGAAAGCCGCGGCCGCCGACGAGAAAGCCGCGGCCGACGATGAGAAAGCCGCGGCCGGCGACGATGCCGACGATGCCGAGTAGCACTCGGTAGCGTTACAGCCAGCGCCGGAATTTGTAGAAGAAGCGCGCCGCGAGTTTGCGCCACCACGGACGCTGTTTCCATTGCTCCAAAACGAGTTCGCGGCATTCGGTCATATCTTGCTCGTAGATTTCGACCATGCGTTCGCCGAAGCGTGTGTCGATGACTTCGACGATGACCTCCAGGTTCGTCAGCAAGCTGATGTAGTCCAGGTTGTAGCTGCCGACCGTCGCCCAGATTCCATCGATGACCGCGATCTTGGAATGCATCATGCGCGTGTGAAATAGGTGGATCTTGACGCCGCCTTTGAGTAGTCGAGCGTAGAGCGATTCACCGGCGTATTGGACGGAACGCATGTCGCTGCGCTCATTGGTCATGACGTGCACCGAGACCCCGCGTTTGGCTGCGCGAATCAGCGCGCGGCGGATCCCCGGATCGGGCATGAAGTAAGCGTTGGCGATGTAGATGGCATCGCGCGCTGTGCGAATCGCATGCAGATACGCCCGGCGGATCGCTGTGCGCCGGCCAAGAAAACGATTGGCGATGGCCATGGCGCGCATTTGCTCGCCCTCGGGCTTCATCGGTCGGGGTGGCTGATAGCCATCCAGGGTGCGTTTGGTTTGTCGGCGCCAGGTCATGACGAACAAAGCGTCTAGCTGGCCGACGAGTGGTCCGCGCACACGAACGTGGGTGTCGCGCCAGTTGCGACCGCCTAGCTCCGCGGGCGCGTAGTCGTCGCCGATGTTGAGCCCGCCGGTGAACGCGACGTGGCCGTCCACGACGAGAATCTTGCGGTGGTCGCGCTGAGTCCAGCGCGAGATTTTCCACGGGACCAGGCGATGGAACTCGTGGACCTCGACGCCTGCGTCTTCGAGTTCGCCGATGTAACCGGATGGCAGGGTCAACGAGCCGAACGAATCGAACATGACGCGCACTTTGACGCCAGCGCGGGCGCGCTCTCTGAGAACTCTCGAGAACGTGGTGCCGATGGTGTCGTCTGCGAGGATGTACGTCTCCAGGTGCACGTACGAGGTCGCGGCGCTGATCTCATCGAGCATCGAGGTGAACGTTTCTTCACCATCGACCAGGGGCACGACGAGGTTGCCAGCCGTGAGCGAGTCCGGCTCGGAAGCGTAGTCAATGTCACGCAGCTCCTCGGTGCGCGCGCGCTGTCGCCGCGGCCACAGCCTTGCTCGAGCCTTACGGTCGCCCTTCACTCGTGGTCGATTTACGCACGCAACGTCAGAACTTAGGAACTGGCCTCGGCCAAGGTCGTGGATTTTTGAGGGGGGCACCTGAGGCGGGCCGCCTCGGGCTCTTTCTTTACAGAGGTTTACAGCGGTCGTCGCCTCGGTCTCGCATTTGCTAGGAACCTCCCTACCACCTGTACGGAAGGAACGTCATGCGCTCAGCTCTCATGCGAAATGCCATCGCTCTCTGCGCGGCCAGTGGTTTGGCCGTCGCTGTCTATATCCACCAGGCTCCGGAGGCCAACGCCTGCGGCTGCTTCGCTCCGCCGGATCCGTCTGTGCCCATCGTGCAGGCCGGCGAGCGGATCGCGTTCTCGATGAAGGACGGAATCGTCACCTCGCACATTCAGGTGCAGTACTCGGGCGAGGCACAAGAGTTCGGCTGGCTTTTGCCGCTGCCTTCGTTGCCCACCATGGAGTTGGGCACCGACGAGTTGTTCGTGCAACTGATCAACCAGACTCAGCCGAAGTATCGGCTCAACCGTGAATACGTTGGTGACTGTCCCTTCGACCCGAATCGGGGCGGCGGATTCAACGGCTCGCCCAGCAGCGACAGCAACGAAGGCGGCGGCCAGGGGCCGGAGGACGGCTCCTCCCCGCTCGTGATGCAAGCATCCGTCGGACCGTACGACTACGCCGTACTGCGCGCCGACTCCAAGCAACCGATGCTCGATTGGTTGGCGGAGAACGGCTTCTTCGTTCCGGCGGGCACCGACTCGGTCGTGGACCCATACATCCGCACCGGCGCCTACTTCCTCGCGCTGAAACTGCGCAAGGGCAATGACGTTGGCGACCTTCAGCCGGTGGTGGTCAAGTACCAGTCCGAGCTGCCGATGATTCCGATCATTCTCACCAGCGTCGCCGCCGACCCGAACATGGGCGTGTTGGTTTGGGTGCTGGGGAAGGACCGCGCGATTCCTCGCAACTACTTCCACACATTGCTCAACGACGCCAAAGTCGACTGGATCAATTTCGGCGCGAACTATGTCGACGTCGTGACCAAGGCGGCCAACGAGGCCGAGCGCGGTCAGACCTTCGTTACTGAATATGCCGGTACGAGTTCGGTCATGGTCGATCGTCTCGATCCCGACTGGCGCTTTGGCGATGTAGTCGAGTTGTCCAAGATCACCGATGCCCAGGAGTACATCAACTATCTCAACTCGTACGGTTTCCCGGTCGCTGACCCGACCGGCTTCAGCCAGGCCACGTACAGCACCCCGCTGCTTTCGCTACTGCAGCGCGAGCTGCCCGTACCTGCCGCTCTCCTGGCTGACGGCGTCGAGCCCAATGATTACTACATCAACATCTCCTACTACCTGGGTTGGTACCGGGAGGAGAACCCCGAGAAGTTCACGGATTTGGATCTGGTCTTCGACCCGAACCAGCTGACCACGGACATCAAAGAGCGCATCATCGAGCCGACGATCAACGCCGGCGCCATGTTCCGCCAGAATCAGTACCTCACCCGCATGTTCACCACCATGTCGGCGGATGAAATGACTCGCGACCCGGTGTTCAGCTTCAACCCGGACTTGCCCGAAGTCTCCAACGTGCACAACGCGCGCCTCATCTACTACTGCGGTGTCTGGGGACAGCATGAAGTCCGCGAGTTGACCCCCGCAAGACTGATCACCGACACGGGTTGGGATCTGAGCTTCCCCGGCGGTACGGATAACAATCCGTGGACCGACGACCCGGAGATGCCCGGCAGTCACAAGATCCAGATCTTGCGCGAAGAAGGCGACGCCATCACCGTTCAGGACAACACTGACGAGATCGAGAGAATCACAAATCGTGGTAGCGGCTTCGGCGGTTGCACGGTTGGCGCCGACAGCGGCAATGGCCTGGCCGGGTTCGCGCTACTCGGACTCGCGGTTCTTTTGGTCGTGCGTCGACGGCGGCGCGAATAGGACCGACTGATGGCTTCGCGGCCACATAGGATGAGCTGGCTCGTCTCCGTCTTGGCGGGGGCGAGTCTCATGCTCATCAGCGTTGGTTGTGTTGAAGAACCGCCGCCAGGGCCGGACCTCATCGCCGAAATGACGGCGGGAACGTCCGCTCTTGATGGTACCGGTTTCAACATCGTTAGCTCTGGCCAGGACGCCGAGCTCGTGAGCGGCGCCCAGGGCGGCTTTCACGTTTGGATCAACTTCCGCGTGCAGAAGACGGCGGGGCGGTTGTACATCAGGCGCGAAGCGCGTCGGGTGGTCGATGACGAGCTGATCTTGCGCGGCTTGCCTGCGCTGGTCGAAGTACCCGAGGACGCGATGAGCGGTTGGTGGGAGTCGCCGGCCGCCGCACCCGCGTTCATGTGTCCCAGTCCCCTCGGCCTCAAGGTGTTCGACCAGGAGATTTCGTTCCAGGTAACTCTGGAGACCGAGAGCGGCGAGCTCGTGGCCGAGGATGAAGTCATTTTGACGCCTCGTTGCCCCGACAATGAGCACAACCAGTTTTGCCAGGACATTTGTAGCGGCTAGATTGCGTTCCCCCCGGCAATCTTAAAAACGCCGAAACATAAAAGGGGCGCCCCCGTGTGGAGCGCCCCTTTTTCTTTCGTTGTTCTGCCGACGACGCCACACATGGCGATCGGCTGTTCGGCACGTCATGGGACCGTGTCGAACCTGGTGCTAGCGCGAGCTAGCCTTCTGCGCCGGCCGGGTCGAGCTCGCCGATCTTGTTTTCGTCGTTGGCGAAATCGTCAGCGCCTTCGAGGGCAGCGCCCTGGTCGGTGATGTTCGGCCATGCCTCGCACGATGATTCAACCAGCTTGTCGGGCCAACCGGTCGTGTCAGCGTCGTCTTTTTCTGCCGCGCCGGAAAGCACCGCATTGATCGAGATGTACGGGTTCCACTTTTCGGGGAGGTCGCCCTCTTCGAAAATTGCTGTGGTGGGACACTCGGGTTCGCATGCACCGCAGTCGATGCACTCGTCCGGGTGGATGACGAGAAAGTTAGCGCCCTCGTAAAAGCAGTCCACCGGGCAAACTGCAACGCAGTCGGTGTATTTGCACTTCACACAAGGGTCGGCAACGATGTATGCCATTTGCGATTCTCCTGTAGCTGGTTCAGCTAAGTCTGATATGAGCCCATTACGCGCTCGCCCCCGTTCATATAAAAAAATCCCGGCGACCGCCAGAAGATAACCTAATAGACGACGGCTGTGCCAATCTCCGGGCATGCGATTCATATTCGCCGGACTCGCCGTGTGTTTGAGCCTGAACGTCGCTTGCGGCAAGGACGACTCGAAAAAACAGGTGTCCCGGGTCCCAGGGGCCAAAATCATCGCCATCGACGCGGCAGCAGAAAATTTTTCGCCAGCCGAGTTCGACAAGGACATTCACAAGATCTGCAACGCCGAGGCGCTGTCGGGCGCCGCTGAGATGGAGCAGGGCTACAACCGCGCCATGACCGTCGCCAAGTGGCTCGGCGAGAATCTGCGTACGCCGGAGGGCCGGCGATTCCTGGGCGAGACCGCGAAGCTGGGCGCACCCAAGAAGAAGGCGGTGGCCCTGGCGGCTCAGGCGAAAAAGTCCGGCCTGACCGACTGTCCCCTGGTTCAGAGGTGGTCCGGCGGTAAGAAGAAGTCCGATTCAGGCGCGGTAACGCCGGACGTCAAGAAGCCGGACGTCAAGAAGCCGGACGTCAAGAAGCCGGACGTCAAGAAGCCGGACGTTAAGAAGCCGGACGTTAAGAAGCCGGCTGTTAAGAAACCACCGGTAGAGCGAAGCAAAGGCTAGCCTGCGTCGCCGGTGTCGCCGGCATGAGCCACGACCACGGAGCACGGAGCATGGCGCACTGTCGCTTCGGCGACGCTTCCCAGAATGAATCGGCGGAACCCCCGGTAGCCGTGGGTGCCCATGGCCACCAGGTCGTATTTGCCCGAGTCCAGATGATCGCCGACGGCGCCTGACGGCGGTCCGTAGACCTGCTCAAACGTCAGGTTCACGTCGCCCTGGCCGTACTTGTCGATCCATTCGCTGCCCTTGGCTTCAGCGTCGGCGACGATCTCTGCTTTCAGTTCCGCCAGGGGATCCTTGTCGCTGCCCATGCTCTTCGAATGGATGCCGGCTGGATAGGACCAGGCGTGAAACAGGGTGACGTTGGCACCTGGTGCGGCCAGCTGGAGGCCCAGGTCCAGCGCTTTCTTGCTCGCCGGCGAAAAGTCGGTCGGCACGAGCACGTTCTTGAATCCCTGATCGTCCGATCCGGAGGACCGCGAGACCAGCACATTGGTCTCCGCCAGGCGCACGACCTTTTCTGCGATGCTACCGAGGAAGAATCGGGACAGGCCGGTGCGACCATGGGTTCCGGTAACGATCAGATCTACGTCGAACTCTTTGGCCGCGGCGAGGATTCCGTCGTCTGGGTAGCCCAGACGCACGTGATGCGAAACCGTAATTCCCGCCTCGCGCAGGGGCGTCGAGATCGCTTCAAGTGCGTCCCGGTTGCGGCTCGCCGCCTTCTCGGTCTCTTCGGCTTCCATCTTGGTCGGCATGGGCGAGTCAGCCAGCACACTCACGTGGCACAGGATCAACTCGGCTTTGGCCTGGGCGGCGAGCGCCGCTGCCTTTGCGATTGCCACGTTTGCCTGCTCGGAGAAGTCGCAGCCAACCAGGATTTTCTTGATCACCATCGCGGTGAGCCTAGCACGAGCCGCTAGAACTTGGCGGTGTACTGAGCCCACAGCCAGGACTCGGTCTGCGGTACCCGATCCATGGTGGACTGGCGGTCATCCAGGCGTTTGCGCGCGTCGTAGCGAACTTCGATCCATTGCTTCTTCTGCACCCGATAACGCAGGTTCGTATAGAACCAAATCGACTGTTCGCCTCGGGCCTTGTTCTTGATGTCCTCGTAGAAGTAACGCATGCGGGCACGTGCCGCGATCTTGCTCGTCGCCTTGAAGAAGACCGTCGCCCAGGTCGACAGGTCCTGGCGCAAAAATGTGCCGCGCGTGCTGTCGCTGTCTTCCACCATCGAGTGGCGGTACTGGCCTGTGACGCGCCACTTCTTGTGGGGCTTGAAGTTTACGCGCGCGGTGGCGTTGTAGCCGCGACCGCAGATGCTGGTGGAGGACGACGATATGGTCGCGTCGGGGTCGGCACTGCTTTCGTTGGGATTGTTGTCGCACTGCAGCGGCCCTTTACCAATGTCCCGGTTGTCGTGCTCGAGCCACAGGCCGTAGCCGAATACCTTCGAGGCTTGTACGTCCGCACGTAGCCGAATCTCGGTCTTGTATCGATCGATGGCCGGTCGTTTCCACAGGTCGACCTGCGCGCGCAGTCGCAGTTTCTTCTGGAACACACCGTTGTAGCGAACGCGTCCGCCGATTTCGTCCCGGTCTCGTCGACCGTCGAGAGTATCGGGCTGAGCGTAGCCGCCACCGAACGGGTTCTTGAACTTCTCGTCGTAGTAGCGAAAGCTCGTCTCCAGTTCCTGCTTGTTCTTGCTGGCGACGACGCGCATGGTGCCGGCCGGCCCGCCGCCGCCGTCGTCCATGGAGTCGAAACTGTGGGCGATCTCGATGAACACGTCGAGCCACTTACGGCCAAGCGCTGCGCTCACGCCCAGGGCACCGAATGAACCGCCGAACGGACGCGACGACCACTCTTGCCAGTCCAGGTCGATTCCGTCGACATTTGATTCGGTGTTGCTGCCGTAGCCGGTGATGCCGAACTGCACCCTGCGCTGCGGCCGGTAAGCCACGTTGCCGCCGACGAGGAGCTCTTTCATCACGCCGGGCAGGGTCTGAAACGAGTGGCGATCCGATGGCGCCGACGATGAGTCCTGGCGATCGTAAACATCGGGAGCGCCGCAGTTGTCGTCTTCATCCATGCGCGGGTCGGTGCACTTACCTTTGTCGTACAGCTGGTATTGATAGACGTCGATGGACCGTAGGGAGACCCATGCGTAGGCCTGGGCGTGGCCCGGACCGAGCTTGAGGTTCGTCAGACCGACCGCGGCGCCCATGGAGTACTCGGTCCACTTGAAGTCCGGGGTCACGTAGCGGTCTACCGCCTGGCACTCGGGGGTGCCGCGCTCGCCCGTGGACAGTTTGCACTCGCGGGTGAGGTCCGTGTCGCGGCGATGGTTGTCATCGGGGTAAATGCCATTGGGCGTCTGTCGCGGCGTCGTGTCGAACACGAGTCGTTCGCCGAAACCGGCGGTGAAGTTACCGACGATGACGTTGACGTTGTCGTCCTTCCACTGGGCGTAGAACTTCGGGATCTCCAAACGGGTACTGGCTCCGCGGGCCAGCAGAGCATCGCGTCCGGCGTCGTATGCCGACTCGCCGATCCAGTTCCGGGTGACCGTCCCCAGCACCGCGACGTTCAGGTGCTTCAACGTGCGCAAGCGTACGGACAAGGCGGTGGCCGGCACGCGATCGTCTTCGCTGGTCCACACGGACTGAGCGCGCAGGCGGCCGGTGGTCGCGTAGACGCGTCGCGTCTTGTTCCTGATAACCAGGAACGCGGCGATGGCGACGAACTTCTTCTGGCTGAGAATCTTCTGTTTGGCGAGGACGGACGGGTCGGTGATGTATCCGGCCTCGGTGCGGAACGCGATGATCGAGTCGACCTCGGCGTAGGTCAGGTTGGGCAGCGAGTACAGGTCCTCGCGAGAACCCGTGTTCAAGTTGACGCCACGTTGGAACAACTCGACCAGCGTGTTGAAGGTGTCGTCGGTGATCTGCCCGGCGGCTCTGAGGTCGTACAGATCTTCTTCGTTCTCTACGTCGATGAAGATCTCGTATTGGTTGGCTATCGCCGGCGCGCTGCTTGCCAGCAAAACTACGGCGACTAAGACGCCGACTAATTTGCGCATGGTACCTCCTGGCAGTCGCCCCACATTCCCGTGGCGGTGCCCTCGGCAGTTGCTTCAAGACTCTCGAACTCGGCGCGTCGATCCGTGCCGTTGGGTGGAATGTACAGCACACAGGCGAAGCCGCGCTCTACTAGCAGGCTATTGACTTCGCGATCGCCAAGGGAAACGTAGGCCAGTAGCCGGCCAAAGCGGTCTTCGCACTCAACGTCGTACTCGAGCTGGACTTCGAGCCCGAGTACCAGGCTGCTGTTGAAGTCGCGGGCTTCGGTGCCGTAACACTCGGGGGTGCCGCCGCTGATCTCAGGGGTATCGACCATGAGGTAGCGAACGCGTTCGCCACTGGCGAGGTCGATGGTGTCGCCGTCTACGATGCTCTGCACGATGCCGTTGGCCGGGCCACACGTGTTACCGCCGCCACCGCCGCTACAGGCAGTCGCCGCGCCGCAGACGACAACGGCTAACCACCCGACCCAGCGTTTCTTCATCAATTCATCAAGGTACTGGTTATCAGGGTACGCACGTCGGGTTCGCCATTCCCGGCGTTCCCAGATCGCCCAGCGGTGGCGCACCCGGCGACCATGCGGTGACTGCATCGCACCAGGTATCCCCTGAGTCCTTACTCAGCGCCGTACCGTCTTGTGTGGTTCCGTAGGCGTATCCGTCGAGCAATGCATTGTCGTACGCGACGAAGATGCCGTTGTTGTCCTGATTGAGCGAGAAGCCAAATAGGGCGGTGACGAACGGCAGGTTTCCGTTGTCGCCGGCTACTGCTGTGTGAGCAAAGATCGCATAGGTACCAGCGGTGACTCGAACGCAGTCGCCGTGGGGCACGGTTTCGAGCACTGTCAGCCCCGGCGTAAACGCCTTGCCCATCTGCAGGCCGTTGATGTCCGCGTCAGCGGCGAAGAGCACTTCGAACCACTCGCGCTGTGCGTCGCCGCCGGTCGAACCCGGGTCGCTGAGGAATTCTGTGATTTGCACGTCGGCTGCCAATGGGGGCACGAGGTTGCGAAGTGTTCCGCCGTCATTGCACATGCCCGGCGGCACGACGATGGGGCAGGTTTCGTTGGCGGCACCGGGGGAACCGTTGTTGTCGCCATCGCCGTACGGAACGGTCGCGTCGCAGAAGTTGGCTTCGTCGTCGTTGTCGGTGACGTTCTGCTTGCCAGGATCGAGGCTGATGGAGTCTCCTCCCGGTGACGACGACCAGCTGATGGAGTCGAGCACCACGTCTTTGTGGGCGAGGAACAGATCATCAGAGGTGTTGGTCAGGGAGAAGTCGAAAAGGAAGTCGACCTGAGTCAGTCCACCGTTGAGCAATACGTCGGTGGAGCGGCCGAACACGATGTAGCTGCCAGCTGTGACGCGTAGGCAGTCTGTGTCGTCCAGGGTGACATCGGGGCTGCCGATGGTGTCGCCGAATTGCAGGCCGTTGAGGTCCACGTCCTTGGTCACGTACACCTCGAACCATTCTTTGACGCCGTCGGTGCCTGTTGGATCGGGCAGCACCTCGTTGATGACCAGATCGCCGACGACAGGAACAACCAACTCGCGGTCTGTGCCGCCATCGTTGCACGTCGTCGCCAGTCCAGGGCAGACTTCGTTGGCAGCTCCTGGAGTGCCGGTAGAGCCAGTTTCGAACTCGGTGCTGGCATCACACCAATTGGTCAGGATGTCGTTTGCCGTGTGGTTGGGGGCCTGTCCTCCATCGAAGGTACGTGACATTCCCGATGCAGTCTGGGTGTAGATGACCGCGTCGACTTCCCGTTGTCCGCAGCGAATCGCGATGCGTCCGCCCGCGTTGCGTAGGGACAGATCGCCGGCGTAACCGTAGTCCACGTGGCTGGGCTCGAACATGGGGTCGGCATCGCCGACGACGAAGTGATCGCTCGGATCGATGATGACTTCGCCAAACCGGTGGGTGTCTTCGTCGGTCATGTCTTCGCGGCTCGCCACCAGAACGACCCCGGTGAGGTCCGCGGGGGAGCCGGTCGCGTTGTATATTTCGAACCACTCCAAGCCGCCGTCCGTGCCTGCCGGGTCAGCGAACAGTTCGGTGATGATCAGGTCGCCGGTAAGGAATTCGCCGGCGCAGTCCTGCACGTCGTCTTCGTCGCCGGGACCACACGCGGCAGCCGCGAGGCAGAGACCGACGATTGCTACTTTGGCTAAGCTAGTCATTTGGTGTCGCTCCCTTGCCGGAATTGCTGCCGTCTACCGACGTGCCTGACTTGTTACCGTCTACCGAAATGCCCGGGACGGGAGAGCCGGTGATCTGGCCCGGCAGCGAGATCTTGATCTGAAGGACCTCGCGTCCGTTGTACTTGTTGCGATAGACATTGACCGTGCCACGTACGCGCACGAATTCGCCACGGTACTTGGCGATGTTGGACGTGCCGAACACGTCCTTGTCGAAGAAGATCAGCGGGAAGTCGTTGAACATGCGCCGGCTGAGCAGGACCCGGGTCGGCCTGCGACCATCGCCGATACGAATGCTGCCGACAGTGGCCAGAACCACGACCTCTTTGCCGATGTGTTGTTCTAGGCGCTTGAGCGCGTCCCAATCGGTTAGGGCGATGTAGTCGGTGCGTTTGTGTGCTTGTTGCTCGAACTTCTTGATGAAGTCGGCGCGCGCGGCCCACCAGGCTTTGCGATCATCGTAGTCGCCGTAGTTGTGGGTCGTCGCATCCCAGATGCCCCGCTTGGCGGCTTTCGCTTCTTTCTCGGCTTTGCTGAGTTCATCGTGGAACCGGCGGGAGTATCCGTACTTCATGTAGTACGGGCTCATGCCTGCGCGGACGCATTCGACGTTGTAGTTGAGCCACTTGCCGTTCTTATTGACGAGAACGTAGGCAAGGTAGCGATTGAATCGGCCGCGGATTTGTTTGGGGTGATCCCGCTCCAGGCGCACGGAACGCACATCGGCGAAGAACTTCTTCGCCCACTCCTTGGCGGTCTCGCCCATGGGCGTGCCCATACGACCGGGACGGCGGCGCTTTGCTTTCATGCTGGTGCGGTACTGCTCGAAGTCGGTCTCGGCGGCGATGCGGTTCTTCGGCTTCTTGAAGGTCTCTTCGGTGTCGATGCCGAGCAGGCGCAAGGTGGAGTCCAGACCGTCGACGCGGATGGTGTCGCCGTCGACGACCGCTCTGCTCGCGAGAGTGAATTCGCCGATGACCAGGCCAGGGTTCTCCAGGCTCTTCAGCGACTTCTGCGCTTTCTTGCGCGAGTAGCGTCGGTTCTCGGCTGCGCCCGAGCAACCGATGAGGAGCAGCGAGGCTGCCGAGCAAGCTAGGATCAGGTTCCGCGCGAGGATCAGGTTCCGCATGGCCGGGTTCCTTTCGGCGCCGGCTGGTATGCCGACGGCCGAGTTGGTTCTAGTATGAGAACTCCAATCTCGAAGCACTGTTCTGTAATGTATCGCACCTACGGGGTCAAAACGAGGCCGCGAGGGTGAGTTCCAGCGTATGAGTCCGCCGGTGAACATAGGGATTTCAGCATGTCTCGTTGGCCAGGCGGTCCGCTACGACGGTGCGCACAAACGCCACGATTTGTTGCTGGCTGCGATCGACCCGCAAGTGCGATGGATCGCGGTTTGTCCGGAGGTAGAGCTCGGTCTGGGGATTCCCCGGGAGAAGATCCAGCTCGAGCACACCGGCGAGCGCGTGCGCCTCGTCACGCTCGAAACCCGGCGTGACATCACTGTTTCCATGGGCACTTGGGCCGAGAAACGCCTCAACGACTTCGCCGCGACCCCGCTCGCTGGCTATGTGTTCAAGACGCGGTCGCCGAGCTGCGGGCTCACTGGCCCACAGGGCAGGGGGCTGTTTGCAGCGGCGCTGGTCGCGCGCTTCGGCGAGTTGCCGGTGGTTGAAGAGACCGAACTCACCGATGTGGACGCCTGTCGACGTTTTCTCGACCGTGTACGCTCGTACCACGCCAAACTCGCGGGTTAAGCCGTTGAAAACCCGCCGGCACCAGGTACATTCGCCGGCCTGGTGCCTCACGCGTTTCCAAAACGGGCCGATGTGGTCGTCATCGGTGGCGGTTTCGCCGGCGCGGCGACGGCGTACCATCTCGCGCGCCATGGGGTGAGCGATGTGGTCGTGCTCGAAAAAGAAGCCACGTGCGGTTATCACGCGAGCGGCCGCAACGCCGCCATGTGCCGCCAGCTCACCGAAGACGAGCTGTTCACCGACTACACGATCAAGGGCGCCGCGTTCTTGCGCGAGCCGCCGGCGGAGTTTTGCGATGCGCCGCTGCTCGATCGCACCGGCTCGATTCTGCTCGTGGACGACCCGTCGCACCTCACCGCGCTGGCCCGCAGCGCTGCTGCTCGGCGGCTTCCGTTCGAGTTGGTGACTCCCGAATCACTGGCGGTGCGTTGGCCCAGGCTCTCAGACGTCCCGTGTGCGGGTGGCATCTTCTTCGCGAGCGATGGCGTTATCGATGTGCACGCCCTGCTTCAGGGATTTTTGCGTGGTGCTCGAGACGGCGGCGCGCGGGTGATCGTCAACTGCGAGGTCACCGGCTTTGAGCCTCTCGAGTCTTCGTTGGACAAGGTCAGCGTTCGCACCAGCCGGGGCAGTATCGACGCGCGCTGCGTGGTCATGGCCGCCGGGGCATGGGCTGAGGGACTCGGCCGCAAAGCCAATGCGTCGCCGCATACGTTTACGCCGATTCATCGCCACCTGTTCGTTACCGAGCCTGTAGCGGATATGGACAAGACGGCGCCATTCGTCTGGCACGTGGGTAGTCGCGAGTTTTATGTGCGCGGCGAGGGCACTGGTTATTTGATCTCGGGCTGTGACGAGACCGAAGTCGAGGCCCACGACGCTCGCGTTTCGCCCGACGCCGTCGACAACCTGGCGGCCAAGTTGAGCACAGTGGCTCCGCAGCTACTCAATCTGGGTATTGCGCGTTCGTGGGCGTGCTTGCGCACGTTCGCGCCAAATCGCCGGCCGGTCATCGAATGGGACGCCGAGCGTTCCTGGCTGCTCTGGGTTGCGGGACTCGGTGGCCACGGCGCCACGTCGAGCGCAGCCATCGGCGAAGCGGCGTCGACCAAGTTACTCGCACGCGTCGCCCGTTAGCGGCGGCGGGGACCCGCCCGAAAATGCAAACGACAATGCATCGTGGTATGTGCCACGCCGCATCGTCGTTGGACTGCCGCCGCTCGGTTCTACGCTCGCCGGGCTAGCTGCCCTTGCAGTCTTCGATCGCTTTTTTGTCTTTGGCGTTGAGCGCGCACTTCACCCATGCCTTGGGGGTGCGGTCCAAACACTGGGTCATGAACTTCTTGCGCAGATCCTTTTTCACATCTTTGATCTGCTTGTCCACGGCCTTCTTTTGCGCTTCGGTCACCTTAGTGACGCCGGACGACTGCACGTCCATGTCGTACATCTTCGTGAGAAGTTGTTCGCAGTCTGCCTTGCTCGGCTTTTTCGCGCAGCCGGATACACCAACCCCAACAAAGCCAAACATAGCCAGCGTACACACCAATACGAGCCCGCGTCTCATCGACTGCAGGATAACACTAGTGCGAGCGCAGCGCCTGGATTCGTGCCTCGATGCGTTGCTTGACCCGCCCCTCCGGGCGCAGTTTTTGAGCTTTCGTGAGCAGTCGCAGCGCTTTCCTACGTTGTTTACGATGTAGGTATAGCTCCGCTAAATGCCAAAGAATCTCGGGCTCTGCGGGCGCCAGACGGACAGCACGGGACAACAGCTTCTCCGCGGCACCCAGTTTGCGCCGGCGGAACTGCAGCCAGCCATAGCTGTCCAGGATGTATCCGTCCATTGGCGCCAGGCGCAGCGCTTTTCTCAGCAGTCGCTCGGCGCGCGGGAATTCTATGCCTCGATCGGCGAGGCTGTACGCGATGAAATTCAACGCTTGGGTGTCGTTGGGGTTGTCGTCCAGGATCGGCGCGACCAGACGCACGGCGACATGGGGGCGCTTTTGCCGCTCCTCCATACTGCCAAAGGCGAGACGGAGCGTGACGTTCTTTGGCTGAGCCAGTAATGCGCCGGTGAACAGCTGCCGCGCCGCCTTTGCGTCGCCGCTCAGCTCCAGGGTGAGGGCTTGGGCGATGAGCAACTCGACGTCCTTCGGTTTCTTCTTGCGCGCGGCGAGCACCACGGCGAGCGCTCGGGTGAACGAACCGGCTCGTGCGAGCACTTCGACGGCGTCGGCGCGGGCCTCGGCGAACGTCGTGTCAGCTGTGGGGATGCGTAGCAGGATGCGCAGCGCCTCCTGGGAACGTTTGAGGCTGATCAACGCGGTCGCCTTCAGTATCTGGACCTCGCCGCGTGTGGTCTGGCGCATGATCTCCTCGGCGAGACGCACTGCCGCGCCCGCTTCACCCGCGTGGATGAACAGGTAGCCGATGGAGATTCGCGTGTCGGCATTGAGATCGTTGCGGTCGATGGCGTGCAGCATCTGTACGGCAAATCGCCGGTCCGCTTTGTCCAATAGCTGACGCAGCAAATCGTCGGCCACCGACGCGTCCCCGTTCGATCGATCGAACGCTCGCTGCAGTGTCTTGCGCGCCGAACCCGTGCGTCCTCGGGCGCGTTGACTCCGGGCAAGGTTGACCCATGCGCGGAGCAGTTCGGGTTTGTCGGCGATGACCGTGCGCAGTAGAGGCTCCACCAGGGCGTACTTTCCGCGTTCGAGCAAGTGGCTCGCCAGGCGGTAGTTTCCCTCGGTCGAACGCGGTTTTTGTGCGAGCAAACGGCGATAGCTGCGCTCGACGTTCTCGGGGCGCTTGCGCTTGCGCCATACGTCGGCGAGCAGCAGGTACGCTGGCTCATTCTCGTCGTCCAGCTTGATCGCGCGTTTGAGCATTCGCGTCGCGTCGCGCAGCTTGTTGCTCACCGTTGATGCGCGTGCGCTCGCCAGCCATACGACGGAGCTCCCCGGGAAGCGCTTGCGTGCGTCGGCTCCGGCTTCGCGCGCGGCGCTGTGTTGCCGTGCCGACAGCAGCGCCTCGATCAGCGCAACCCGGATCTGCGGTTGGTGTGGCGCGGCCGCCTGGGCTGCGCGGAATTGCAGCACCGCCGTCGGGAAGTCCCGCGCTTCGACGGCCAGCCGTCCGCGCAGGTAGTGTGCATACGCTGGCGCGGACAAGGGCCCGCTTGGTGTCGGCAGCTGCGTTGGCCGCGGTTTGGCACAGCTCGCGACCAGTGACGTAGACGCAACCAGCTGAGAGCCGAGCGTCAGCGCGATCAGGGCGCGTATGAGGACCTGGGTCACCTACAAAGGAATATTGCCATGTTTTCTTGGCGGATTCGTTTGTCGTTTGTTTTTGAGCATATGCAGGGCGCGGATGAGCGCCGACCGGGTCTCGCGGGGGCGGATGATCTCGTCGATGTAGCCAAGGGACGCGGCTTTGTACGGGTTGGCGAACTGCTGTTTGTACTCCTCGGTGAAGCGGGCGCGAGTTGCCGCCTTCTCTTCCTCGGAGTCGATCTTGGCCAGTTCATTGCGGAAGATGATATTGACCGCGCCTTCGGCACCCATGACCGCGATCTCGGCGGCGGGGTAGGCGTAGTTGATGTCCGCGCGAATGTGTTTTGACGCCATGACGTCGTACGCCCCGCCGTATGCCTTGCGCGTGATCAAGGTGATTTTGGGAACCGTGGCTTCGGCGAATGCGTAGAGCAGCTTGGCGCCATGGGTGATGATGCCGCCGTACTCTTGCTTCGTTCCGGGAAGGAAGCCGGGAACATCGACGAGCGTGATCAGGGGGATGTTGAAGCAGTCGCAGAAACGTACGAAGCGCGCGGCTTTGATCGATGCATCGATGTCCAGGCAGCCGGCCAGGTGCATGGGTTGGTTGGCAACTATACCGACAGGGCGGCCGTCCAGGCGCGCGAAACCGATGACGATGTTCTTTGCGTAGTCTTTGGCCACCTCGACGAAATGTCCTTCGTCGACCACGCTGTTGATGATCTTCTTGATGTCGTAAGGCTTGTTCGACTCCAGGGGAATCAGGTCGTCGAGTGCTTCGTCCTCGCGTTTTGGATCGTCCGTCGCCGTTTGGATGGGCGGATCTTCCATGTTGTTGGCGGGCATGAACGACAGCAGTTCGCGTACGCGCTGCAAGCAGCTGAGTTCGTCGGGCTCGGAAAAGTGCGTCACACCCGATCGGGTTGCGTGACTCTTGGCGCCACCGAGTTGTTCTTTTGTCACCTCTTCGTGAGTGACGGTCTTGATCACGTCGGGCCCGGTGATGAACATGTACGACGTCTCTTCGACCATCAGGATGAAGTCGGTCATCGCGGGCGAGTAGACGGCGCCGCCGGCGCACGGTCCGAGGATCGCCGAGATCTGCGGGACGACCCCGGAGCTGAGAACGTTGCGGGTAAAGATGTCGGCGTAGCCGGCCAGGGATTCGACACCTTCCTGAATGCGGGCGCCGCCCGAGTCGTTCAGACCGATGACCGGAGCGCCGATCTTGATCGCCAGATCCATGATCTTGCAGATCTTGGCGGCGTAGGCGCCAGACAGGGAACCGCCGAAGACGGTGAAATCTTGAGCGAAAACACAGACCTTGCGACCGTCGACCGTGCCGTAGCCGGTGACCACGCCATCGCCGAGAATCTTTTGTTCCTTCATGCCGAAGTCGCCGCACCGATGGGTGACGAAACGGTCGAGCTCGGTAAAGCTGCCTTCGTCGAGAAGGGCCGTGATGCGCTCACGTGCGCTTAGTTTGCCCGCTTTGTGCTGACGCTCGATGCGGGCTTTGCCGCCACCTTCGAGGGCTCGTGCCTCCATCTCCTCGAGGCGCGCCACTGGATCGCTGACTGTCGGTTCTTTACTCACAGCCACTTTTAACACAGTCGGCCGGATGGACTATAGTGGTACTCGGCGATGTCGCACGTCAAAGGGAGCGCGTTCAGTTCGCGCATCAAGTGGGCCCAGCTCAATCAGGGGGAATCGGGTCTGCAGCGATTGCAGGCGACGGTGAGTGACAATCTCGCCGACCTGCTGGACCAAGGTGCAGTGATGTCGCAGTGGTATCCGTTTGAGTTGTTCGTCGAACTCAACGAAGCCATCGACCGAACCTTTGGAAAAGGCGACCTTGCGTTGGTCCGGGAGTTGGGTCGCCACGGCGCCGACGCGAACCTGACCACCATTTACCGACTGTTCTTCAAAGTCGGTACGGTCAAGTGGATCATGGCTCGCGCGGCCCGACTCTGGCACATGCACTACGACTCGGGGCGAATGATTGTGTTCCAGTCACCGGGCCGCGAAGTCACGCTGCAGATCAAAGATTTCGATACGCCTCACAACATTCACTGCATGGCGGTGCAGGGGTGGGCCGAACGGTCCGTCGAACTCAGCGGCGGTCGCGACGTTGCTCTGGACCAACTCACGTGTCGTCATCAAGGCGACGACACCTGCAAGTTCAGAATCCGCTGGCGCTAATATGTGCGGCCTGCGTGCGCAGGCCTGGGCCGCAGGCGCTAGCATGTGCGGCCTGCGTGCGCAGGCCTGGGCCGCAGGCGCTAGCTAAGCCGCCGCATCCGTCGCCGAAATGATCGTGTCGAACACGCGCCGGCGAAACGGCTTGATGCCGAGCTGGTCGCGGCTCGGGTGTACTCGGTTTGTCAGCAGAATCGCGTAGCGGCCGCGCGCGGGATCGAGCCACATCGCCGTGCCGGTGAAGCCGGTGTGGCCAAAGCCATCACGGGGCCATAGGTCGCCGGCTTGAGACACTCCCGGTTTTGGGTCCGGGCGATCAAAGCCGAGCACTCGTACCTTGTCGGGAGCGACCGTCGTGGTCGCGAACATGCGCAGCGTCCGTGGGTCGAAGTGGCTGCCGGCGTCGCCGTTGAACGCGCTGATCATCGCCTGGGCGAGTCGCTCCAGGTCCGGCGCGGTGGAGAACACACCGGCGTGTCCGCAGATCCCACCCGCCGAGTGCGTGTTGTCATCGTGTACTTCACCGACGACCAATCCGCGATACGGACACAGCTCCGTTGGGGCGACGGGCGTTGGTCGCGGCGCGGCTGGGGTCGCCAGCAAGTCGACGAACCCGGTAGCGGTCATAGCCAGGGGGCCGAACACCAAACGCTGTGCCGCTACGTCGAGGCGTTCACCCGTGACGCGTTCAATGATGACGCCAAGAGTGATGAAGCCCAGGTCGCTGTAGATAGTCGCCGTACCCGGTTCGTAGACCAGCTCGCTCGAACCGACCATGCGCAACAAAGCCTCGCGGACATCGCTGGCGCCGAGGCGCTCACCAGCCAGAATGCGCTCGTAGAAGTTGAAGTGCGCTGGGAACCCGGACGAGTGTGCCAGGAGATGATCGACGCGGATTTTGTCCGCTCCGGGAACCGTGATCTCTGGAACCAGGCTCGCTACGCGCGTGTCTACCGAGATGGCGCCTTGCTCGACCAGCTTGATCATGGTCGCTGTGGTGGCGGCCAGCTTGGTGATTGACGCGACGTCGTACACCGTATTGTCGGTGACGCTAATAGCCTGGTCCGGTCGAACCGTTTCCGTCTGGCCAAACGGGATTGTGTCGATGTTGGCGTTGTCGACCCCGTAGACCAGGATTCCGCCGGGGGTCAGGCCCGAATCGACACCTTCCTTCAGAATTTCGCGCATGGTCCCCGCATGTTAGTCTCAAAGCCGAATGACCCGCTACGTCCTGGGCGAGCGCATCGGCATCGGTGGCATGGCCGAAATTTTTCGCGCTAAGGCTACGGCGCCAGGCGGCTTCGAGAAGCCGGTTGCGATCAAGCGCATCCTGCCTCACCTGAGTCAGGACAAGCGGTTCGTCAATCTGCTGATCAAGGAAGCCAAGCTGTTGTCACAGCTTCGCCACCGCAACATCGTGCAGATCTTCGATGTTGGCCTCGGTACTGACGGCCAGTACTTCCTGGTCATGGAGTACGTGGACGGAACCGATTGCAGCGCGCTGTACGACACGCTGCAGGAGCGCAAGCGACGGTTGCCCATCGACCTCGCGCTGCACATCGGCGCTGAAGTTTGCGACGCGCTTCATCACGCTCACCACGCCAAGGGAACCGACGGTCAGCCGCTGCACCTCGTGCACCGGGATGTGTCGCCCGCCAACATTCTGCTGTCGCGCAGCGGCGAGGTGAAACTCACCGACTTCGGCATCGCGAAACAAAAAGAAGAGTCCACGGGCCACGGTGCCGTGCGCGGCAAGTTTGCGTACATTTCGCCTGAGCAAGCGTCGAGCAAACACGTGGACGGGCGTAGCGATGTCTACTCCCTGGGAGTGGTGTTGTACGAGCTCATTCTCGGTCACCGTCTGTACTCGGGGCTGCCCGACTACGACGCGCTCAAAGCGGTGCGCGAAGGCCACGTCCGCCGACCGCGAGAAATCGACCCCAAGATTCCCACCGAGCTCGAGGAGTTGTTACTCAGCGCGCTTTCTCACGATCCGGACGCGCGCTTTCCATCGGCCAATGACTTCGGTACGAAGCTGCGCGGATTACGCTACTCGATGCCGACGACCGGCATGGACCCCGCAAAGGAAATCTCGCGGGTATTGGCCAAGTACTCGGCCGCCGGCGCCGAAGAGCGCATGGTGGAACGCGAGCCGACGATCGTTCGCATTCGCACCGCGGCCGGGTTCGGGTTCGCTCCGTTTGAGACCAAAATGACCGATGTCGAGGACGACGATGACGCGCCGTTCAACGGTGCTGCGGCGGCGTTCGATGCGTTTGATCAGTTCGACGACGAAAAGACGACCCACCTCCAGCCCGATGAGCGTGCGTTGATGGCCCAGCGTCACGCTGGTGGCGAGGATCAAAGCGAGAAGGCGACCATTCAAGTCGACACGCTTTCCCAGGAGCAGCTCCTCGCGGCGGAGCGAGCCGAAACCGCGCGGGACCAGTTGTCGATTATTCCTCAGGCAGTTCGTGCGGCGACACCGACTGTCAAAGATCAGTTTCATGCGCAGCAGCTGATGGCCAATCCACCGCTGCCCAGCCAGCCTAAGGTGTCCGAGACTCTGTACGCGGAAGCCAGGAGCAGGCGGCGGCGTGCATTGATCGCACTGGTCATTGCGGCTGTGCTGGTATCGGTTGGTTCTTTCGTTGTCGCGAGCATGTTGATGAAGGGCGACAAGGACGAAGAAAGTTCGACCGTCGATGCCGGGCCCGCTGATGCAGGCACGCCGGACGCCGCACCTCCTCCACCCGAGAAGAAAAAGGTGGAGAAGAAACCGCCGGCGAAGAAGAAACCGAAGAAGCGCCGCCGCCGTAAACGCTAGGTCGCCTCGCCCACCGAATGTAGGGGCGGGGTTTGCCCCCCGCCCGCACAGTCCCGAGCCTTCTCAGGAACAGAAGCGGCGAACAACCGCGTTGAGCACGTCGGTGCCCCAGTGCAGGCCATCCACGGGCACGCGCTCATTGTGTCCATGGAACATGTCGGCAAATCGGATGCCGCTGTTAGGCGGGATCTTAATCGGCGAGAAGCCGTACCACTTGGCGCCCAGAGTCGTGAAGTACTTGGCGTCGGTGAAGCCAGGGATCAAGTACGGCACTACGGTTGCGTCAGGTTCGCGATGATTGATCTCTTCTTTGATCACATCATAGAGCGGCGATTCGACTGGCTGGGTGACCACCGGCGGTGCCGACTGCATGATCTCTAGCTCCACGTCGGCGCCTAGCACCGCTCGGAGCTCATTGAGTAGGTCCTCATCGGTTTGGCCCGGCAGTGTGCGGCCGTCGATGAGTACCTCGGCGTGATCGGGGATGACGTTGACCTTAGAGCCAGCGCTGAGCACTGTTGGCGACGCGGTGTTGGACAAGATGGCCTTGAACCCTCGGGCGACCGACTTGTCGGGGAACACTTTGAGCACACTCGGCAACAGGCGAGGGTGGGTAAGCACTCGCAGCAGGGGCCGCATATAGGCTGGTTGCCGCTGCGATAGCACCTGCAGGAAGTCGCGCACGAAGCTCGTTGGGTGGGCCGGCAGCTGGGTCTTGCCCAGGCGAGCGATCGCCTCGGACAATTTGATCACCGCCGAGTCGTCACGGGGCATGGAGCCGTGCCCGGGTTCGCCGCGCACGGTGGCCTTGATCCAGCACATGCCTTTCTCGGCCACCTGGATTGGGTAGAACGTCGACCCACCAATGTGTAACGAGAATCCGCCGGACTCGCCGATAGCGTATTCGGCACGCACCAGCTCCGGGTGGTTTTCGCACAGCCATTTGGAGCCGTAGGTGCACCCGGCCTCTTCGTCGGCGACCGCGGCGAAGATCACATCCCGGGACAGTTCGGGCTTCTCCGTGGCGAGTTTGCGCATGATGGCCACGGACATGGCGGCCATGTTCTTCATGTCGATGGCGCCGCGTCCCCACAAGCAGCCGTCGGCGATGTCGCCCGAGAACGGTGGGTGATCCCAGTGTTCGGGATACGCCTCCACCACATCCAGGTGCGCCGTGAGTAGTAGTGGCTCCTTGGACCCGTTGCCTTTGTAACGACAGACCAGGTTGGCTCGGGTTGGTGCGCTCTCGAGCATGGTCGTGTCGTAGCCCACCTCGTTGAGCTTCTCCTCGAGGTAGTCAGCGGCCGGTCGTTCGTTGCCTGGGGGATTCGTGGTGTCCATGCGCAGCAGCGCCTGACACATCTCTTGGGCTTCGTCGCCAATCATCGTTGGGGCACTGTACCCAATCGCGACACCGTCGTCAGGGTTCCGGGTTGTGCCGTGATCTGACATATCGCAAGCGGCCGTAATCGTGGCGGGCCCAGGCCGGCACGGCTGTTGCGATGGAGGCTCACGAACGGAGGAGATGATGGTTAAACGAATGTCGGGTGCGCTGGGGATGACCCTGGTGCTGATGGGGATTGTTGCGTGCGGCAATAGCGACAGCTCGGACGGGGGCTCGTCCGCGGACGCGGGGGCCGTTGTGTTTGCGGATGCGGCGGGCTTGCCCGGCTGCTTTTCCTCGAATGAGTGTCCAACTGGCTACGAATGCTCGGAGTTTGGCACCTGCGTACCGCCGACGAACATCGTCGATGGCGGCGCTCCCCCTCCCGAGGTGGAGTACGAGCTGGGCGATCCGGTCAGTTCGCAGAACTACGTGTATGTGGCGATGACCGAACAGAACAGTCTGGCCAAGATCGACGGCGACAGCCTGGCGGTCACCTCGCTCAGCGTCGGTGAGAAGCCCAAGACAGTCGCGGCCGCGCCCAACAGCGACACGGCGGTGGTGCTCGACTCGATCAACGGCACGGTGACCATCATCCGGCCGACTCAGACCCAGGACGAGCAGACCACCTTCGCCACGTTGCCTCACCTGAACAAGGTGATCATCGATCCCACCGGCAGATACGCCGTCGCGTGGTTCGACCTAAACCAGGCGATCATCGATGCGGGCGGCCTCGACGCCGTCGATCAGATCGGCAGCTTTCAGGATGTCACGGTCGTTGCCCTGAGTCCCGGTGCGCAGACGGCGGTGGACCTGACCGTTGGCTTCCGGCCACGGGAAGTCGAGTTCGACGACGCTGGCACCCGAGCCTACGTGGTCACCGAGCATGGAATCTCCATCATTGATCTGGCCGCGGTCGTTACTGCCGGGCCGACGATCGTTCCGCCTCTGCCCATCGGCGGAGACCCGCTCGTGGATGCCGAGGCCGTCGAGGTCGACATCGTGTCCACCGGTTCCTACGCCATCGTGCGCGAGCCGGACAAAGCCGAAGTGCGTATTCTGCAGCTCAGCGGCGCCAGCATGGGTAGCTCCTGGTTGGTCGGGCTGCCCAGCGTGCCAAGTGACGTGGACCTGTCGCCCGACGGTACCAAGGCCTACGCCGTGCTCCGCGAGACATCCCAACTGGCGATCATCGATGTGCCTGGCGATGGTCTGGATCCCAGCGGCGTCGAGCTCGTCAGCCTTGGCGGCGAAATCGTCGGCTCACTGATCCTATCCAAGGACGGCAACCGCGGTGCGTTGTTCACCAACGCCGTGGCTGAGGAGCGCATCACCATTATCGAACTCAACGTCGCCGGTCATCCCCACGTGACGTGGCCACTGGAGAAGACGATCCGCACCGTGAAGTTCAGCCCTCTGGGCGACAAGGTGTTCATCGTTCACGCCAAGGCCCCCGGCAATCCCGATGACGCAACCACCTTCGACGAGTTCGTCGATCGCAGCTACGGCTATTCGTTGTTCGATGTCACCACTGGCTTTGCCAAGCTGGAGATCACTCCAGTTCTGCCCGGCAATGTCGCGTTCCCGGATACGGCGCGTTTCGCCTACGTAATCCTGGACGGTGGTGACGCTGAAGGAGCGACCGCCGAAGTGCAATCCATTGAACTCGATACCGGTGTCGTCCGGCGGGTGACGCTCGGCTCGCCACCGCAGGCGGTCGGCATACTGCCCAATGCGGGCGTTGCGTTTGTGTCGCAGCGTCATCCGCTCGGACGGATTTCGTTCATCAACGTCACCTCGGGAGCGATCAGAACGATCACCGGGTTCGACCTCAACAGCAGAATCATAGATTGAAAGTGAGTAGGACAATGCATATGAAACGACTCCTGCTGGCTGGGTGTGCGACCTTGTGCCTGGCGGCGCTGTCCGCCGGTTGTGTCGAAGACAAGCGGCACGTTGGTTGGGATCGCGAACGGCTGATTCTCGGCCCGGTTGCGCTCAAGGATCGGGTCGCCTATATCGATAGCGCGCGCGATCAGGTCACGGTCATCGACATGAGCGAGGGGACTCCGCGCGTCAACCGCTACACGATCGGCCGTCGAGCCATCTTCGCCACGACCTTCACCACGCCGGAGAAACAGTACCTGGCGGTGGTCACCCGCGGTGAAGAAGCCGTGGTGACGGGCCAGGTGGATGAAGATCCAAAGCTGTGGATCATCGATACCGCGGTGCGAGGCTCCAAGCCCGTGGCTTACGACATCGGTTCGCCGTTCGATCGTCTGGCAGTCGCCAGCGATGGCAACACGGCGGTCGCCTACTTCTCGTCCGCTGGGCCGGACTCCGAAGGGTTCTTTCGCAATCCTAACGAGCTCGCGCTGATCAAGTTGAGCGAAGAGCCGTCGGACATCAATCCCACCCTCAAGACCGTACGCTCGTTCGGCTCGGTTCCTGATGGCATCGTGTTGTCGCCGCCGATGGTGATTCCCGGTGCAACGGATCCGACTCCGCGGGTGTTCGCGTTCGTGCTCGCCCTCAACAACATCACGATCATCGACGCCACGTACCCGGCGCGCAACGAAGTGTCTATCCGCCTGGATAGTGCGGGGGTCAACGTGCGACCGAGGGAGATCGTGTTCGCGCCCAACTCGTCGTCGGCGTATCTACGCTCGGACAACGCCCGCGACGTACTCGAGATTCTGCTCAACTACGATCCACCCGGCACCCAGGACCCCAACGATAACGATTTTCGGCCGGCACTGGCTGAACTCGGTGCTGGCGCCGGGCCCGCCGACATCGCGGTGTACGACGACATTGCGTCACGCCGGCTGATTCTGGCTGCGACTCCCGGTACCAAACAGATCGTCGTCATTGATACGGATACGGCTCAGTTCACCACCATCGAGACTCCCGACCCCATCGACCGCGTGCTGCTGTTCCCCAACAACGCCGCCGAGACTCCGCGTGTCGCGCTGCTCGCCTCCCTGGGCAATCGATTGCCCCGAGTTCACATGGTTTCCCTCGAGGGCATCGGCGATCCGCTGGTGCGTCCGGTGGTCACCACGATCAACCTGGAGCAACCGGTGCTCGACGTAGTGCCGATTCCTGGTCGTGAGCTGGCGATGATCGTGCACGACGACAACCGCACCGTGCTCGGTCTGCTCGACCTGGTGTTTGGTTCCGTGTCGCCGCTGCAAGGTGTCGGCCGCCTGGATGCCTACGACTTTTCCGCCGACGGAACCTATCTGATCGGCGCCACTCAGGGCTCGCACAGGGTGGGCTTCCTGGAGTTGTCCAATCTGCACCCGAGTGACTTGCGCATGGATGCGTTGCCGGCCGGGGTATTCGCCCTGGCCAACGGCGCGATCTTCGTCGACCACGGGGCCGCGTTCGGCCACGCCACAATCATTCCCAGTCCGACTGCCAAACGCGCCGAGTCGTTCGTGCTCGACGGTTTCTTGCTAACTGGCATCTTCGACGACGAGTTCTAAGAGGACATGACCATGCTTAAGACGTTCAACCACATACACATCAAGGCGCTGCTCGTTGCCGCGCTCCTGGCCGCACCTGGCACCGCGTCGGCAGACCGCTACGAAATTTCCGTCGGCACTACGGCGCGGCACCTGCACTCGACCACCGTGGATGTTGTCAGTCCAAATGACCGTCACACCATGTTCTCCATGACCGTCGGCGCTGAGCTCGATCGCCAGCTATTGAAAACGGGCATACAGGTGGAGTTGGGCTTCGAGGCTGGGTCTATCGAGGGCAAGATCTACGATCGCATGCGCTCGGACACCACGTTGGAGACCGGGACGGTTGGCGCGCGCCTGCGCTGGGATCTGGGCTCAGGGCTATACGGGTTCGGCCGCGCCGCCATTGGCGTGAGCCGGGTGCACTTCGAACTGCGCGATTCCTTCGGCAGCAGTTTCATCCGCGACCGTGGCTACGCCGGTGTGTTCGACACTGGCGGTGGCTTCGACTACGTGCTCGTCCGAGATAAGCGCCGGCGTAAGGGAGGCTTCTCCATGGGCCTTCGCCTGGACATGGGCTACACCGCCGCGAGCCCGGTCAACCTGGAAGCGAAACCCGGCCGTCTCATGCAAGAAGGTGCCATCTCCATTCCCACCACCGCGGCCGACCTCGGTTCGTTGAACACGAGTAGCTGGAACTTCCGGCTGGCCCTGGTCGCGCGCTTTTAGTCAGTCCCCCCAGGCGGGGTCAAACCCACACCCCAACCTGCCTTCACACCAGGTCCGGTTTGCCCCCGCCGGTAGTACTGGCCGGCGCCACGCGTCTCCGACGTTGCGCGTCGACCGTCTAGCGTCGGTGATAGATGTACGTGAGAGACGTGCACACGGCGACGGGTCGCCCGTTTCGGCGCAGCGGCTTGTAGCGCCACTTGCTGATTTCCGATAGCAGGTGCCGATCATAGCGTGGGTACCCGGAGCGCCGCATGAGCTTCAGCTCGGAGATACGGCCGTTGTTGTCTAGGCACATCATGAGGCTGGCGACGATGCGCCGCCGGTGTTGCTGCTGAACCTGTAGCCGCACCGCATCTGGCGGCGGGATGACTCTGTTCCCGGCGATGCGAAGGGGCTCGAGTACCTGGTGCAAAACGATCAGTCGGGCGTCGCGCTTCTTCGCCGGTGTCGAACTGTCAGTTGGCTGCCCACTCCCACCGCAGGCGCACGCCAAAACGGCCACCAGGACAACACCACAAGCCTTCATCATGGCTGCTGGCTAGCACGCGACTGCGCGCACGGCAATTCCGGTCGAGGCCGGAATTTTTGCCTGGCGGCTAACCCTGGCTAAGCGCCACGAAGCCCAGAGCATCGGCTAACGAGCGCGCGCTGGGGAAACGGTCAGCGGCGTCTTTGGCCATGGCCCGCTGAAAGAATATGTCGACATCCGGGGGTAGCTCTTCGCGCAGTCGACTCGCTGATGGAATCGGTGCGGTCGCGTGTTGGTACAACATCTTCAACGGATTTCTGGCCTCGAATGGGCGCTGGCCTGTGAGCATCTCGAACACCATGATGCCCAGGGAGTAGACGTCGCAGCGCCAATCGTTGACCCGGCCAGCCACGGCGGCCTCCGGTGCCAGGTAGGCCGGTGTACCCACGGTCACCGCCTTGCCGGTGATCGTGCCCACGCCGTCGCCCGGTTCCTGGAGCTTTGCCAGGCCGAAGTCGAGCACTTTGACGAACGGCTGCAGCGGAGAGGTCCGGGTGCCCAGGTGGATGTTTTCCGGTTTGAGGTCGCGATGGATCACGCCCTCGGCGTGGGCTTCGCCCAGAGCCATGGCGACTTGCCTGATGATCGTCAACGTTTCGCCCAGGGGCAACGGACCGCGTTGATCCAGCGCATCTCGCAACGTCTCCCCGGCGAGCAGCTCCATGGCTATATAAAGTGCGCCGTCAGGAGTTTCACCGTAGTCGTAAAACTCTATGGTGTGCGGGGACTTTAGGCGGGCAACCGCCTCGACTTCTCGACGGAATCTGACCATCGCGTTGTCATCCGCGCACAGGTCTTTGCGCAACACTTTCACCGCGACGTTTCGGCTCATGCTCACCTGTTGAGCCAGGTAAACCGCGGCCATCTGGCCTTCGCCGATTTGTTCGATGATCTGATACCGACCATCGATCACGCGGCCCATCAGGTGATGAGACGCATCGTCGGTGGGGGCGTCGCTCACACCTCAGAGTACCTCAGAGATCCGCCGGCTCGCGCCCATTCCGGGCTCGATGTGAGACGGTGTGATTTCACCCCTTTGAGTCCGACGCGCAGTTGATGTACGGTGGCTGCCAGTGTCTGTTCTTGGAGTCTGGTTGGTCGGCGCGTCCGGCAATGTTGCGACCTGCACCGTTGCGGGTTGGGCGGCGTTGCGCGCGGGTGCCTTCGCTCCACTCGGCATCGTTTCCATGTCGCCGCCTTTTCAAGACACCGACTTCGCTGGCTTCGACGACATCGTGTTTGGCGGGAGTGAAATCCGTGATCGCACGATGCGGCAGACCCTGGACGATATGGTGTCCGAGCGAGTGCTGTCCGCGGACGTCGCCACCATCGCCCAGGATGCCCTCGCGGAGTGTCAGCGACGCATCCGCCCAGGCATCGACTCGCCGGCGCGCTGGCAGGACTTTCAGACCGCGTGCGAGCAACTGCGGGAGTTCAAAGCCGACGCCGGCATCGACCGAGTTGTCGTGGTCAACCTGGCTAGCACCGAGCCCAATGGTCCCCGCGAGCTTCCGGAAACCTGGGCCGGCTTGCGCAAGGCTCTCGAGGATGGGGAGCTCACGTTACCGGCGAGCTCGGCCTACGCGGCGGCCGCGTTCGAAACCGGTTGCTCGTTTGTGAACTTCACACCGTCCCTTGGCGGTTCGCCGGCTGCCTTGTGTGAGCTCGCCGAGAGCCGCGGTGTGGCGCAGGCCGGCTGCGACGGCAAGACCGGCGAGACATTGATCAAAACTGCACTCGCGCCAATGTTCGCTACGCGTCGCCTTCATGTGGACAGCTGGTTCAGCCAGAACGTGCTCGGCAACAACGACGGTCGCGCGCTATCCGAGGATGATCGACGAGCCGCAAAACTGGCGACGAAACGCGCGGCGGTCAACGACATTCTAGGCTACGAGGTAGAGAGTCGCGTCAACATCGACTACCTGCCCAGCTACGGCGATTGGAAAGTCGCCTGGAACCACATCCACTTCCGCGGCTTTGGTGGCACGCCCATGACCATGGAGTTCACGTGGCGTGGTTGCGACACGGCCCTGGCGGCTCCTTTGTGCATCGATCTGATTCGCTTCGTCGATCGTTCGGTGCAGAACGGCGAGAAGGGCGTTCTCACCCAGCTCGGCATCTTCTTCAAGAGTCCCATGGGTAGCAGCGAGCATCGCTTGGCTGAGCAGTATCGAGCGTTGTGCCAGCACTACCTGGGTGAGGGCGGCTAATGAAGGTCGGCGCGGTGCTGCGCCTCGTGCGCCCACCGAATGTGTTTACTGCTTTCGCTGACGCGATGGCCGGACTACTCGTGGTTCGCGCCCTCGGCGTGACCATCAGCGACTCGTTTCTTGCGCTCATCGCCGCGTCCGGCTGCCTGTACCTGTCGGGCATCGTGCTCAACGATGTTTTCGACCGTGAGGTGGATGCCGTCGAGCGACCCAACCGGCCGATTCCCAGCGGGGACGTGTCGTTGCGCTTCGCGATCGCCATGGGGACCGGCTTGCTGGCCACCGGTGTGGTGCTCGCGTTCATGGTCAGCTCGGCGAGCGGCGTCGTTGCCGTCGCGTTGGCCGCGGCGATCCTCGCTTATGACAGCGCGCTCAAACACACCAGCGCCGGCCCGTTCTCCATGGGCAGCTGTCGTTTGCTCAACTTCACTCTCGGTCTGTCTCCGTTGTTCGCCATTGGCGCCGACGTGCCGTGGCAGATCTGGTTCGGTCCGCTCTTGCTCGGTTCGTATATCGTCGCGCTGACCTACATCGCTCGCGACGAAGTGCAGGGCAACGCCCTGGCTCGTGTACGCCGAGGCCTGACCGGCATGGCCGCCGTGTTCATCTGCGCCGGTGTCGTGCTGATGTTCTTCATGCCCGACCGCCCCATGTGGGCGATGGTTTGGTTCGGCGCGCTGGCGGGATTGGCGTTCCGCAACTGGGCGCCCCTGTGGCAGGGCGCTGACGGTCCCAGCACCGGTCGCGCCATTGGTGGCGGCATCGTACTCATTCCGGTGATCGACGCCGTGGCTTGTGCCGCCGCTGGCGAGCCGTTCTGGGCAATCTCCGTCGCGGCGATGATTTTCCCAGCGATGGCGCTCAAAAAGTACTTCTACAGTACATAATCGGCGCCGCTATGAAGCTCGGCTACAACACCAATGGGTTCGCGCACCATCGGCTGGTCGACGCCATCGATATCATCGCCGAGCTCGGCTACAAGAGCATCGCGATCACCCTGGACTACCTGCACCTGAATCCGAACGACTCAGAGTATGGCAGTGAGCTGGTGGCCGTTCGATCGGCCTGTCGCAAGCACGGCTTGATTCCTGTGATCGAAACCGGAGCGCGGTTCGTGCTCGATCCTCGGCGCAAGCATCAGCCGACCCTGCTGTCGTCCGACGCAGCTGAACGCAAAGTACGCGTGGACTTTCTTACCCGCGCCATTCGTACGGCGGCGGACTTGAACAGCACGGTAGTGTCTTTGTGGTCCGGGCGATTCGAGGGAGACAACACGCCGAGCGACGAACTCGACGCGCGGCTCGCCGCTGAGTTACAGGACTTGTGCCGGTTCGCCGCGTACAGCAAGGTCAACATCGCCTTCGAGCCTGAGCCTGGCATGTATATCGAGGACATGGCCGGTTTCGATCGCATCCAGGCCCTGGTCAATCGCCACAACTTCAAGCTCACCCTGGACGTCGGCCACGCCCACATCACCGAACCGGCCGGCGCCGTCGCCACGGTCAAGAAGTACTCGGACCTGATCGTCAACGCCCACCTCGAGGGCATGAACAAGACCGAGCACAATCACTTGCCCCCTGGTGAGGGTGATATGGACCTGGTGGAGGTCGTCAAAGAGTTGGTGCGCAACGACTACGCCGGCCCGGCGACGTTGGAACTGTCTCGGCACAGTCACAACGCGGTCGTGGTCGCGACTCAGGCCGCCGACTTCTTCCGGCCGCTCGGCCTACTCGACTAGCGCCGGCGGACTAGCTCACTCGCGGGTTTGTAGTGGTGTGTCGTCGACTGCTGTTCTAGAAGAACGGCTCGTACACGGTTGCGGTGAAAGAGCCGGCCACTGTGGCGCCCGCCCCCGTACCAGCCGAGTCCAACGTCAGGTTGCCGTCGCCAACCACGCCGACGATCTGAACGTCCGCGGGCATGACCGAGAAATCGAGGGTCAGGACGTATCCCGAAACGTCGAGCCAATCGATGGGCAGGGACGCGCCGGTTACGAATGCGGTTTCGTTGACGGCTAACTGAACAAGAAGAAGTTTCTGCGTGTCGATTTGACCGACCAGACGCACCACCGCTTGGCCGGACTCTTCGTCGTGTCCAGACAGGGCGCCGGTCAGCCCGATGGTGTACGGCGTGCCGTTGATCGTCACGCTCATGCTCGCCGTGCCTTCGTTTAAAGGATCGTCGTCATCCAGGGTGCCGAAGGTCGTGGAGAACGAGCCCGACGCCGTACCGACGGTAGCGATGCACCACGGGTCACGCAGTGTCGTGCCCCAGTTCGGCTCTGTCCCGAGCTCATTGTTGATAGCTGTGCGCCTGCCGTCGATGAAGTCGCGGACCATGTTGAGTCCCGCCTGGAACTGGTCGAGTTCGGCGGTGATCACGTGGTCTTCGATGAGCTGCTCCATGCGTGTGACCTCAGAGTGGATTTCGTCTTCGTCCCACACGTTGGTCAACAGGTCGTCGAGCTTGGCGAAGTAGCGCGCCCGGGTCGCCGGGATGTTGTACAGCCGCCTCGCCAGCACGCCTTCGGCCCACACGGTGACTGGTGGGCGCACGTCTTCCCACGACAGGGTCACATCGCCGAACATGATCGAGTCGATTCCCCAGGGGATGAACGTGAACTTGCCGCTCGTTGGATCTTTGTACATGTAGAAGTTGTTGGTGTTTCGCGCGTAGCCATCGGCGTGCATCATGATTAGCTCCGCGGCCCACATGCTGATGAACTGTTCTACGTCGACCTGCTTTTCCAGCTCGGCGACGAACTCACTATCGCTGAGCGACATGAGCGGCACGAGGGCCTCTATGTCGGAGCGATCAGGGTTGGTCTTGTTGGTCTTCTTCTGGAACGTGTTGACCCAGCCGGGTCGGAAGTCGCTGAGTGCGCCCTCGTAGAGGTTGCCGTCGTTGTCGTCGAAGTGGCGGGCGATGAACCGCTTCTTGATGCTCTCGACGTGAACGTACAGCCCCATGTTCTGACCGTTGACTTCGATGGTGGCGAAGTTGCATCGCGGAGACGGGATGCCCGCCTGCCTGAACAAGTCGTAGCCGATGCATTGTTTGACGTAAGAAATGTCGGAGATGGAGTTGTTCAAGGTCATGCGTTTCATGCCCGAGTAGAGCTGAGTATCGTCGTACTCGCTGAATTTCACTTTGAGCGATGGCTTGGTCTCGCTCAGCGAACCGAAGAAGCCCTTCTTACGCACGCCGACGTTGGTCACCACGTCGCCGTCGATTGTCACCGTCGCGGGAAAATAGGTGAACGGACGCTCGGGGGGATCCTCGAGGCAGCTGGAGCCAAGCACATCAAAGATGCTGCGAGTCTGGAACCGCAGGCTGTCCCAGTCGGCCGGCGCCATGTCGATGGAGATGTTGATCACCCGGTCCTTGTCGAACATGGGGATGGTCAGATCGACTTCCGGGTCGGTGCTCGCGTCGACGCTGCTGCCCGCATCGGCGGCTGACTGCGGCGTCGAATCGCCACATGCAAAGGTAGTCAGAAGTAGGAGGGTAACTAAGCAACGCTGCATCAGCTCCTATTGTGCAACCTGCGTACCGCTTCAACTAAGCGGAAACGTCACATGACTGTGGCGGAACCCAGCGACGGTTGTAGGAGATGCCTACGCTGTGAACTCGCGGTGTTGCTACGCGACCGCTTCGCGAATCGTCGGTACACCGAGCAGCTCGAGCATCAGGTCGAACACTTCGGTCGCCTCGAAGGACTCCCGGCGGAACTCCGACTCGCTGCAGATCAGCACCGGTCCGTCTCCCTTGGAGCTGGGCAAACGTCCATGGGAGCCAGCGACGCGACTCGCGTCGGTCGAGATAACGTCCATGCGATAGCGGAAGCCCAGCTTCTTCTGGGCGAGGCGCAACGCGGCGCGAAACTTTGCGTTGGGTCCGTCGAAGAACAGCTCCGCCGGGTCGTAGCCTGGCTTGCTGTGGATGTCCACGCTATGGGCGAAGTCCGGGGCTCGGGCGTCGTCGAGCCAGTAGTAGTAAGTGAACCAGGCGTCTTCTTCGGCTACGACAATCAGTTCGCCGCTGCGCGGGTGGTTGAGGCCTGCGTCGCGTTTGGTTCCCGACTCGTCGTCCAGAATCTGGTCCACCCCGCTCAAGTCCGCCAGGGCTTCACGCGCTGCCATCTTCGCTTCGGCGTCGCGCACGTACACGTGAGCGATCTGATGATCGGCAACCGCGAACGCTCGGGATGCGCCCGCGTCCAAGAGTTCGCCGGCTTCGTTGTGCACGACTTCGAGCAGGCCGGCTTCACGCAGACGGCGGTTGATGTGGACCGGCTTGCACACGTTGGTGATGCCGTACTCCGAGAGCACGACGATCTTGGCACCGGCCGCGCGCAGTGGATCGATGAGGTCACACGCCACGTCGTCGACTTCTTTTGCCGCGGCGATGGCGTGACCGCCCGAGCCACCGTAGCGCTGCAGGTCGTAATCGAGGTGGGGCAAGTAGCACAGGGTGACCGACGGCGAGTGTTTGTCGAATACGCTGCGCGTCGCGTCGGCGATCCATTTGGTCGACACGATGTCGGACGTCGGCCCCCAGAAGTTGAACAGGGGAAAGCCGCCGTGGGCCTGCGTCAGTTCGTGCTTGAGGTCGTGGGGGTGGGTGTAGATGCCCGGAGCCTTGGCTCCGTTGGAGTAGTAGACCGGGCGCGGCGTGCAGCTCCAATCCGCCGAGGAGTACATGTTGTACCACCAGAACATCTTGGCGCAGGTGATGTCCTCGTCAGGTAGCAGTCGCTGAGCTGTCTCCCAGAACTTTTCGCCGTGGACGAGCCGATTCGACTGTCGCCACAACCATACTTCTGACAGGTCACGGAAGTACCAACCGTTGCCGACGATGCCGTGTTCCGCTGGCATCGTTCCAGTTAGGAACGTCGACTGAGCCGAGCACGTAACGGCCGGAAGCACAGTGCCCAGATTGGCCTTGAAGCCCGACTTGGCCATGGCCTGAAGGCGCGGCATGTGCTCGAGCAGGTTTGGCGTCAAGCCGACGACGTCGATGACCACGAGAGGTCTGCGTTCGGTGCTCATGATAATTCACCTTTGAGGCGTACGATCACGTCGGCGGCCCAGCGCATTTCTGCGACGAGCCCATCGATGAGTTCGTCATCGTTGCTGGGGCGGTCCGCTTCGGGCAACACGTTCCACGTATAAGTTTCCACTTCCAGGTGGGGAAGGGGCGAGTCGCTGGCGATGGCGGCCTTGAGTGCGGGCACGATCGACGGGGACGTGGTGGCGAATCGGTCGACGCGGTCCCGATGAATGGGCACATGAAAGTGCACCCGCCAGGGGTGGGAGCGGTCTAACTGATCGACGGCCTCGGGGATGTCCATGGCTTCCTGGCCAAATCCGCCACGCACCTGGTGCAAGAAGCGCGGCTCGTCGTAGCTCGCCAGCAGCGCCAGGTCGTCGGCGTTGTTTGGATCATGCACGACCAGCGCGCTGGAGATCTGAATCTTGCCGCAGCCGATTCCACTGTCAGCGAAGGTCGCCCACGCGTCTTTGGCTTGTTCGGCCACCACCGCCGCGTGGCAGGTGTCGAAGCAGATCGACAGGTAGCCGCTGCGATCCACGTCGTACAGAAACTCGGCCATGTCTTTCGCGCGTTCGAAGTGGGCGCCAGGCTCGGGCTCGAAGCAGATCTGAATGTGTTTCCCTGTTTCTTCGTGGATGGTCTTGAGGTCGCCTACCAGGCTGACCAGGCGTTTGCTCACCTGCTCGCGGTCCACGCCGCGTGGTCCCAGAGGAAGGGTCGAGATCGTGCCGCCATCCATGTCGTCGGGCAGAAGGTCCGCCAGGATCCGCGCAAGGTTCAGGGTGTACGTCAGCCGTTCCGACGTTTCCCAGCTGGGCAGGAACACCTTCTCCTTGACTCGAGGTGCATGGAATCCGCCGTAGGGGAAACCGTTGAGGGTGTACACATACAAAGACTCGTCATCGAGGGCCGCGCGCAGCTGGGCGCGCTTGCTCTCGTCGCCGGCAAGTTCGGCGGCGGCGCCATTGGCGATCCACAGACCGACGCCCATCTGGCTCCAGCCCAGGCGTTCGCGCAAGGGCGCGCAGTAGCGCTTGGTCTGCTCCAACAGCGCCTCGACGGTCTCACCGGGCAAGACGTTGAAGCAGTAGCCAAGGTGGGTAGTGCGATCGCCCAGCCGAACGCGCATGCCCTACTGTTCTTGGCCGCGCAGAATCGAGTTGCCCGCGTACAGTTCGCCGTCGAGCACAGGGCGTTGGTTCAGCTCGTCCACGTCCAGACGGCCGGACTGGGCGAAGAAGTTCACCGGGTTCTGCCAGACTACCTTGTCGATCTCTTCGTCGGAAAATCCGCTGGTCTTCATCATCGCCGCGGTCTTGGGGACCTTGAGCGGGTCGCTCTTGCCCCAGTCACATGCGCTGTTGAGGATCATACGGTCGGTACCGTATTCCTTGAGCACGGCGACCATGCGCTTCTCGTCCATTTTGGTATTCGGGTAGATCGAGTAGCCGATATGACAGCCGGTCTCGATGCACAACTTGGTGGTCTCTTCGTTGTTGTGGTCCACCAACGCCATGTTCATGGGGATGCCCGATTCGCGTATGACGTCCAGGGTACGTATGACGCCCTGCTTCTTGTCGCGATGCGGTGTGTGGATCAGAATCGGTAGCTCATGCTTGATCGCTAGCTCGATCTGGCCCTGGAGCATGCGCTCTTCGTTCTTGGTCATATCGTCGAAGCCGATTTCGCCGACTGCAAGCACGCCATCCTTCTCGAGGTAGCGGGGCAGAAGTTCCAGCACCGGGTCGTTGATGCGGTCGTCGTTGGCTTCCTTGGGGTTGAGTCCCATGGCGCAGAAGTGGTGGATGCCAAACTGGGCGGCGCGATTTCGTTCCCATCCGAGCAGGGTGTCGAAGTAGTCGATGAACGATCCCACCTGGGTGCGCGGCTGGCCGAGCCAGAACGCCGGCTCGAGGATCGCTTTGACGCCCGCGGCCGCCATGGCCTCGTAGTCGTCGGTGATGCGCGAAAACATGTGGGCGTGGGGTTCGAAGATGCGCATGGTGAGTTCCTTGTGGTTAGGCTTCGCAACGCATGAGCGCGGAGCTCAGAGCGTCTTTGGCGAGTGTCTCGGTTTCGCGCGCGGCGCGACTCTTGAGAAAAGGTAGCGGTGATGCGTCGCCACTGACGACGATGGTGGCTAGCGCCTCAGCAGCGGCGCTGCGGTGTTCGGCGTCTGGATGCTCCAGGTAGCCGAGGATTTTCGCCACGGCTCCGTCGGTTGGATTCAGTCCGATGAATGGCCACAGCTCCGGCAACACCGAGCGGGTCGCGGCTTCGCGTTCCTCGATGTATTCGATGAGACTGGTCGAAAGCTCAATATCCGCGCGTTTGTCCAGGTCGACGATGCGCCGGATCGACATGCCGACGAACACGGCTTTGAGCACGGCCTTGCGGAAGTCGAACTGGGGCAGATGTGTGGATGCGTAGGGGTTCTCGCCCAGCGCGGCCTCGAACGTGGACAGCTCGTTAGTACGCAGGGCGTCCAGAATCAAAGGAACTAGCTCCGGGTCGTCGCCGTAGAATGCGATCCCACGGAGTACACCGACTCGTTCACGGGCATCGCCGCGCTGATAGAGATCGACGATGGTCTTGTGGAAGTCGTCGGGCCGGCTGGCCTTCAGCGCGCCGATTAACACGACCCGGCCGGCATCGTCGATACGCCACGCAGCCAGGGATGCTCCATGAGGCTGCACGGCAGCGTCGGCGCCCAGTGCGCCACGGCCGAGCTTGCGGCCGGCAGCTGGGAACAACACGCCGATGTCTTCGCCGTCGCGTACTTTCTCAATGGCTTGTTCGAGCCAGGGGAGGCCGCCGTCTTTCGCGGCTGCGCCTACGAGATTCAAAAGTTGTGCTGTTGATTGCTCTGACACCAAGGGCCCCCTTTCTCCTCGGGATGTACTAGCATGCGGCGGTGTCCGATGTGAACGTCCTGCGCGTGTTGACCGCGGAAGCCGCTCTCATCGGGGTCATATTCGCAGTTTTTGGCGCGATGAGCGCGCGCAAACTGTCGCCGGCCCCCGCGAAGCTCGCCACGACTTTGTTGTTAGTGTTGGTTGGATACTTTTGCGCGGGGTTTGCACTGTGGGCAGCTCTTGGCCCGCACGGTGGGGTGAGCGCCGTTATCAAGGTGCGCCTGGTCATGACGGCCGAAGCCATCACGGTGTTCGCGCTGGCGGCCTGGCTGGCCCGAATCGTGGGAAATACGGGAGTTGCGGCGGTTCTTGCTTCTTTAATGTGCGCGGCTGCGGTGTTAGCCCCGATACCGGGTGAGACGGTTGCGCAGGGCGCTGGAGACGAGGCTCCCCGACGACGTACCATCGCCGGCGCCGTGAGCCCCGCGTTTGCCGGCGCACTAATACATCAGATCGATGTGATTCGCTTGCGGGAAGTATATGACCGTACCCCCGCCTCCCAGATGGAGATGCACATGACTTCGTGGACCTGGACGTTTGCTGGTTGGTTCTTGGTTGGTTTCACCGGCCTTGCACTGTTGTTCCTCACCCCCATGCTCGTCGGCGCCATGCGTCGGCTCGGACGCTCTCGTGCGGCCGGCGTCGCGACGATGTGCGCGCTGCTTTTGCTCGTCCCGGCCGGCTGTAAGAAAAAGGACGACGACAAGAAGCCGAAGACGACCAACGTCAAGAAGAAGCCAGACGCCGTCAAGAACAAGCCAGACGCGGTCAAGAACAAGCCGGCCGCCAAGGCTGGCACCGACACGGCGGCGATCAAGAAAGCGTCAGCCAGGGCCGCGGAGTTTTTGCTGGCGGGCATGGACGACAAGGGCATGATCGGTAAACACCCCGGCGTCACCGGCATGGCCCTGTACGCGATCTTGTCCGCACCCGCCGGGATCAAGAGCGACGACAAGCGCATCGTCAAAGGTCTGGCCGCGCTGGCCGCTCTGGCCAAGAAAGACGGCGCGATTTTCGACAAAGACAGCGCGACGTATGTGACCGCGCTGGCCATGCTCGCCTTCCAGAAGGCGGGCGCCCACGCAAACCTGATCAAGCCCGCCGCCAAGTGGCTGGTCAAAGGTCAGTTCAAGAAGGCGGACAAGAACTTCGGCGGCATGGGTTACGGCAAGAGCGGCGACGCCGACCTGTCGAACCTGCACTTCGCCCTCGAGGCCCTCAAGGAGACCGCGTTCAAGGACGACCCCGAAGTGTACAAACGGGCCATCAAGTTCATCGAGCGCTGCCAGAACCGCAGCGAGTCCAACGACCAGAAATTCGCAGGCGACGACGGTGGCTTTGTCTACAAGCCGGGCGCGTCAAAAGCTGGTGGCACTAAGAGCAGCGGCAGCATGACGTATGCCGGCGTGAAGTCGTTTCTTTACGCCAACGCCGACAAGAAGGACCCGCGGGTGGTCGCGGCCATGGACTGGCTTCGCGGCAACTTCAGCGTGGACGAGAATCCGGGTATGGGCGCCAAGGCGCTCTACTACTACTACCAGCTCATGGCGAAGGCGCTGGCTCTCGTCGGGGACGCCAAGTTCACCGATAGCAACAAGGTGGCTCACGACTGGTACGCAGAGCTGAGCAAGAAGCTGTTGTCGCTACAGAAAAAGGACGGTTCGTGGAAGAACGACACGCCGGACTTCTGGGAGGGCAATCCGTATCTCGCGACCTCCCGGGCGTTGCTCGCCCTCGGCTACGGCTTTCCGCAGTAGTCGCGGCGCTGGTCGTTTCCTTCGTCGCGCCGCGGGTAGCGGCCGGCGAAGAAGCCATCCAGGTTCGCGCGACCCGCGGCTTGCGCGGCGTCGTTCCCGCTGACGGAGCCGACGTCGTTCACCTTGAGCTGCGCAATAAGACCGGCGCGGTGGTGGCTGGCAGTGCACGCATCGCCAAAGGCGGCGCGGTCGAGTTTTCCCTGCCCGCTGGCGGTGAGGCGCGGCTGTTGCTCGTGCGTCAGCTGCCACGACGTGTGCGTACGCTCGGTCCGGCCACCGCGACACTGGAGATAGACGGAGGCGGGTCACAGACCGTCACGGTTCCAGGTGCTGAGGTAGTCGGCGATCTGTCGGTCGTGGTCGGCAGCAACGCGGGGTTCGTTGCCCAACTCGCCCGCGGACGCAATGTGTTGACCGGACGCGCCGTGCTCCTGACCCCCGAGCGCATGCCGGCGACATGGCTCGTGTTGCGAGGGGTGAACACGTTGTTCGTTAGAGCAGGAGCTTTGCCGGCGCTGGCGAGCCGAGCGACAGCTATGGGCATCCGTGTGTGCCGGCTGGCGGGGGAGAGGCTGGCCTGTGCTCGCGGTGTGCCGCGCAAGAGCCAGCGCCGCTATCCCGCTGAGCCTAGCGTGCGCGAAGGCATGCGCAAGCTAGGTGTGTTCGTGCCCGCGGGCGTGCTGTGGCTGTTGATGCTCGCGTTCGCCGTGCGCTACCGGCGCCGATATTGGGGAGGCGTTGTCGCGTTGCTCGTCCCGGTATTTCTGACTGTCATCGTGCCGCGCTCAAGGGTCGCGCCGGCCTTCGTCCGCGCTGAGGGGCACATGTACCTGAGCAAGGGGGACACCAGCGTGTTTTTCGTGGCGCGAGTGCGGGCAGTGCGCGGACTCGCGAGCACCATGCCCGTTGTTGGTCCGGGTGAGCTGTGGATGCGCCCCGACTCGAGCGATGCGCGCCGTGGCGAGCTGCGCGAGTTTCATCCGCCCACCCGTGGCAAGCGGTTCGTCGACGAGCGTATCTGGCAAATGGAGGGATTCGCGGCCAAGCCGGCTACGACTAAAGGGTGGCGGTTCTTTCTCGAGCGGGTCGTGCTCGCCAAGGGAGGCTCGTGATCGAGCTGCGCGGACTCGTCGCCTACAAGGGCATGGAACCGATCGACGCGACACTCCGTCGTGGCGAAGTGGTGACGGTGACCGGCAACCCTCGCGAACGGCACCTCCTGTTGGAGGTGTTGGCCCGGCAGCGCACGCCCGTATCCGGAAGTGTTCGTTGGGCCGATGAAGCGACGACTGTGCTCGTGCGGGCTGCCGACGAGTTGCCGGCGGGACTGGCCGCGTTCGACGGGCTGAGCTATTACGCCGCGGCATGGGGCCGGCCCGTGCCGGACAAGAGCGAGTACATCAGCGCGCCGAGCGTTCGCCGAGGGTTGGTCGTCGACGCCAACGCCTGGCTCATCGCCGATCCGGTCACTGAGTTGCCCGGCGGCGCGCGCAGCATCGTCAACGATGTGGCTGATCGATTACGGACCGGGCAGGGCGTGTTGATTGCGGCGGTCAACGACGCAGACGAAGAGATGCGCGGCGATCGGCACTGGCAGTTGGCGGCCCCGAGTGAACCAACCACTTCGGCCCCTCCAGCCCAGCTGGCCCCGGCACAAGGTGCCGCCGATTGGCGACGGCTGGTTCCCCTGGAGCTTCGCCGAGCGTTTCAGCAACCCGCGACCGGAGTGCTTGGGGCCATCGGTCTGCTCATCGCTTACGCGCTGTGGTCTATCGTGCCGTCGTACGAGGGGTACTGGTTCACGCCGGGTAGCGTGGCGGCCTATGCGATCGCTGCTCACGCCGCGTGCATCATCGGCGCCGCTGCGACCGCCACTCTGGCCGCCAGCAGCCAACTCGCGCCGTCCCAAATAATGAGGGAGACCCCGCTGGGGCACGTCGGTCACCGGCGTTTGCAACGCATAGGCATGTTGGTCCCATGCCTTGCGTTGACCGCGGCCCTGTCGGTGGTGGCGGCGTGGGCATGGCGCAGCGGCGCCAGCGGGATCACAACCACCGCCTTCTATGTCGCATGGCCGGCGGTGACGGCTGCCATTACTCTGGCGCTGGTCGAACTGCTCGACAGCCTGGGCCTGGGCCAGCGCCTTTCGGCGGTGGTCGCGGCGGCGGTGGGTGCGGCTATTGGCGTGTTAGTCGGCGGTTTTGGTTTGCTGTGGTAGCCTCGGGGCAATTGCCGTGGACTCGATTTCCGACCACAGTGCGCGAATACGCACCACAGTAAGCGCGCTTCGCCGGCGCCTGCTGGCCAATTCCGTTGCTCGCTGCACGATTTGGGCGGCGGCCTTGTCGGCTCCAGTCGCGTTATTGCTGGCGTACGGAGGCTGGGCGGCCGTGGCCATGATTGTGATCGGCGCGGCCTATGCGGTCGGCGCCGCCATCGGGCTCAGTCGAGCACCAACTCGCGCCGACGCGGTGGTTGAGCTCGATAGAGCTTGCTCCGCCAATGACTTACTTGTCACGGCCGCGGCGATCGCCGACGGTCGCAGTGCCGGCGGCCGGTTCAGCACCTTTATTATAGGTGACGCGGCTAAGCAGCTCGACGGCGTGACCACGTCGTCGGTCGCTCCAGTCACCGCGGTGCCGACCGCACTTGTCGTCGCTATGCTGGCCTTTGTCGGCCCGTGGCTGATTTCGGCGCCAACGGGAATGGCTGTCGCCAGTGAGCTGGTCGATGACGCCGCGTCCTACTCTCACATCGGTGAAGCTTTGGGTCGGCCCGGTCATGGTGAGATCGTGCGCCGGTCGCCGCGCCCAGCCGTGGCCCCCGGCGATAAGCCGGTGATAGATAAACCCGACCCGAGCAACCCGGGCGGGGCCCAGGCGATCAAGCCGCGCATCCCCGGTATCACGGGCGACGACGCCGATGGGGCCGGCGACCCGGGCACCGCTACACCGTCGGCTGGAATCGGCGCAGGCCAGGGCACCCTGGCATCGGACCGACGACATCAACCATCCATGCCCCTGAACCTGCGCTCGGTTGCCAACACCGAGATCAGCGTGGACGTTCCCCGCGGCGGTAGCCAGCCAGTGAGTGCGGCGGTGCCAGCGGCGTATCGCCAGATCGTCGCTGATTTTCAGAGTGAGGCCGAGTGAGCGCAGCCAAGCAAGACGAGCCGCGGCCCGCCGAGTACTTCCGCGATCGCTTCCTGGATATCCGCCGCGCCGTCGGTGATGTCATCGTTGGCCACGACGACGTGGTGCTCGGCGTCATCACTGCCCTGGTCTCGGACGGACATGTGCTCATCGAGGGACCACCCGGCACCGGCAAGACCCTTCTGGCGAAGACCATCGCAAAGCTCACCGGCTTGAAGTTCTCCCGGGTTCAGTTCACCCCGGATTTGCTACCGACCGACATTCTGGGTGGAGCCATGCTTCGCCGCGGTCTCGATGGTGTCGAGGAGACCGGGTTTCGGCCCGGGCCGATCTTCGCCAATCTGGTCCTGGCCGATGAGATCAACCGGGCCAGCCCGCGAACCCAGGCGGCCCTGCTCGAGGCCATGGAAGAGCGCCAGGTCACCACCATGGGGGAGACCCACCCGCTGGAGGCTCCGTTTGTGGTTATCGCGACCCAGAACCCACTGGACCGCGGCACTTATCCCGTCCCCGAGTCGCAGCTCGACCGGTTCTTGCTGCGTCTGTCCATGCCGCGCCCCGATACCGCCGACCTCGTGCGCATCCTCGAGCGCCGGCCCGCGACTACCACCGGCGATCTGGAACCGGTGCTCGATGCCGCGGCCATCGCCGAGTTGCGCGAATTGGCCGGGCAAGTAGAGGCCGCCCCGGAGATTCTCGACAAGGTCGCCAGGATCGTCGCCGCGACAGATCCGGGCCACGAGTCTGCGCCGGACCTGGTCAAGACGGCTGTTCGTGGAGGCGCATCACCGCGAGGTGCTCTGTCGTTGCTCCAGGCCGCGAGGGTGCGCGCCATCGCTGTCGGTCGTCATCACGTCGCCGAAGAAGATATTCGCGCGGTGGTGCATCAAGCGTTGCTTCACCGGCTGCTGCTCGACTGGACCCAGGACGACGAAGACACCCGCATCGCCGTGGTCGACGCCGCGGTCGCCGTTGCCCTACCGAGCTGACACCATGCTCACGCGGGAGGAGATCGGTGCTCTCGAACGTCTTGCTGGGCGCATGACCGCGCGCGCTCAACAGGGCGTCGGTACGGCGGCAAGCAGCGGTCGTGGTCGTGGCACTGAACTGTACGGCCATGAGAAGTGGCAAGCCGGCGATGACCTGCGCCACCTGGACTGGAACGCTACTTTGCGAACCGGTACCCCGTGGGTGCGTCACTTCTTTCACGAAGGCGACGTGCCCCTGCGGGTCGTGCTGGATGCGAGTCGTTCCATGGACGGCAAGTGGGATCAGGCCCGGCGCATCGCGGCTGCGCTGGCGTTTCTCGCCCGGCGCGCGGATCGGCAGCTCGCGGTGGATGTGCTGGGCAAGCCACCTTCGCCACCCACGCTGCCCAACCACTGGCATCCATATGTGGTCGAACAGCTGGGGGAGCGCGGTGGTGATGGTTCGCTGCTGATCGCGTTGGCGGCGCTGCGCAAGTTGCCGGCGCGGCGCGAACAGCTGGTCATCGTGACCGACTTCGCCGATCCGACTCCGCCCAAGGAGCTGTGTGATGCTGTTGCGCGCCTGTCGCGTGGTCGTTCCGTCGATGTGGTGCACCTGGTCGAGGACGACGATCGGGTACTGCCTGCTGCGGTCGCCATTCGTTCCCCGGAGAGCGATGCCGTGCGTTTCGTCGCGCCTGACGTGCGCGACGGTTTCGCCAGGCGGATCGCCAACTGGCAACACCAGGTGCAGGACTGCGCGCAACAGAGCGGCCTGTCGTTCCGCCGGGTCGATGTGACGGCTCCGTTTGATGTGGTCGGCCCGGTCTCAGACATGGTGGTGGCGTGGAGCTGAGTTTTCCGGCTGCCCTGGGCTTGCTGCTCGCGTTGCCTCTTGCCTGGTGGCTGTATCGACGCGGCGCTCGGCACGACCAGGCAACCCACCCTATGTGGTTCCTGGTTCCGGTATCGGAGCGGCCTCGGGCCAGCCAGCCCAAACGCGCCACCCTGAGTATCTGGCTGTGGCTCGCCCTGTTAGCAGCTCTGGCGTTCGTAGCAGCAGGACCTACAACCACCTCGTCGGATCATAGAAATGCCATCGTGGTCGAACTCTCCGCGGCGATGGAAGGTCCAGGAGTCGCCGATGCGAAGCGACAGCTAGAGGCCGCCGATGACGACGCGCTCATTATAGTAGTCGCGCCTGAGTCCATGGGCCGAGTCGACCGGGCCGCTGCCCTGGCCAGGTTGAACCAGCCCCTACCAGCTGGCGCCGTCCGTCCATCGCGTCTGCGCGCCGGTGTGGCTTTGGCCAGACGCGGCGGCGGGACCAGCGTTGCTGTCGTCCACGCTCCGCCTATCAGCAGCGATGTTGCTATCGCCAGCGCCCGCTTCCAGCCCGCGCGGCTCGCGGCCAAAGCTGGCCACATAGTAGTCGAGCTAACCAGGGCGGGTACGGGGCCCGTGGCCGGGACGATCATCGCCAAAGGCCGCGCGCCCCTGTGGCAACGTTCGGTCAAGCTCAGTTCCGACCACCTGGTGGTCGAGGTCCCCTACGCTGGCGATGGCGCCGACCTGGTTGAGATCGAGCTGCGCGTAGACGGCGTGGACCAGCTGGCTGGCAACAACCGGGCGATCGTCGAGGTTCCCAGCCTGGCTCGTACCCAGGTGTTCATCGAGCCCGACCTGCGCAGTACGCCGGTGGCTCGCGCGCTCAGAGCGCTGCCCACAGTTCAGCTCGTCGGCTCCCCGGGCGATCACGTGGTCCTGATCAGCCGCCGTGCGGATACACCGACCATTGGCCGCGCCATCATCGTCATGCATTCGCCGACCGGCACTGCCACGGCGCCGCTGCTGTCGGTACCGGGCTCCCCGTTGCTTGGGTTGACGCCGCGCTTGCTGAGCGAGCATGCGCCGGTCGCGACCAGCGACCTCAATGTTCCCGCCGGGCACGTGTGGTTGCGGGCTGGTCGCTCGCCCGCCGTGTTCAGCCGGCAGGACAACGGCCGTGACGCGGTTCATATCGCGGTGCCCCTGTCCGGCGCCGTGCTCACGGTGGCCCTCGCCGACATCTTCGCCACCCAGCGCGTGCGCGCGGCGCTATCGTGTCGCAGTCGCGTGGGCGGCGATCGGTCGCCGGGACATCACGAAACCGATCGGGGCTGCGTGCTTGTCCAGGCCGCTCCGGTGGTCACGCTCAGCCTGGCGGGTGGTGCCCAGGCCGGCGTCCAGGTCGCGCCGGCCCGGAGCTTCGCGCTGATCCACATTCTGCTGCTGGCGTCGCTACTGTTTCTGCTGGTCGAATCCATCGTGACACGCCCGACTATCTACGGTTGGCTAAGCCGCGCTGGTATCGCGCTGGTCGTATTCACCGCTTTCGGCGCCGCGAAGACGCCCGAGCACCGTCGCGTCGTGTTCGTGGTCGATGTTTCGGCGAGCGCCGGCGGGCTGAACGGCAGCCTGCAACTCCTGGCGACGAATGCGGCGGAGTTGTCCAGTCACGATCGAGCGGCCGTCGTCGTCGTCGCCGGTGGCGCGTCCATGATCGTGCCCCTGGGTTCCCGCGACGCAGTTGTGCGCTGGGCTCGGGCAGGCCAAACGTTGCAGACCTTGCCGGCGGGCGTAGCGTTGAACCGCACGGACCTGCGCAGCGGGTTCAAGGTGGCGGCGGGCATTCTGGGCAATGCCCCCGGTGAAGTTGTGCTGATCAGTGACGGCCACGACAGCGTGCGTGCCGGGGCAGTTGTCGATAGCCCGGAGCTGTCTGGCTACTCGTTTCGTTTCGTTGCCGTCGACCGCGGAGACGTCGCTCGTCTCGCGCCCATGGTCGTGGGCCTTCGCGGCAAACTGGGTAGCGCTCTTTCTGTTCCGGTCACCGTCGAAGCGGTCGCACCGTTCAGGGGCGAGCTCGTCATCTACCTGGGCGCGAAGCCGCTGGCTCGTCGAGTAGTAGACGTCGCTGCTGGACCGACCACGATCAGCGTGCCGGTAAATATCGCCACGGCGGGCAATCATCGAATTCGAGCGGTGTTGAGCGCTCCTGGAGATCGTGCCATCCAGAACAACGAACGGGCCGCGTTCGTGGACATCTACGGGCGAATCAACACTCTCGTGCTCAGGGGCAACGCCACCGGGTTGCCCGACGATGCCCGCGAGTTGTCCCGGTACGACGTGATCGTCATCGACGACGTCGCCTACGCTGAGCTCGGCGACGTTCGCGCTCGTCGCGTCGTCGACTTCGTTCGCGCTGGCGGCACGCTGGTGTTGAGCGGAACCAGCCGCGCGTTCGCCGGCGGTGGTTACACGGGGACCGCCATTGATCGCGTCTCCCCGTTGCGTAGCGATCCAACCTCGACTAACGACGGCGCCGCGGTGGTCATGCTGCTAGATCGATCCGGATCCGTTGCCCGCGCGACCAACGCACCCAACCTTCCCGGCGTTGGCCAACTCGCAGCGGTGTCATCGCGCCTCGACAAGAATGATCTGTTCGGTGTCATCGCGTTCGACGTATCCGCGCACCCGGTGCGCGCGTTGTTACCGGCCACCGACAAAACGGTGACATCGCGTTTGCCGATGCCGCACGGCGGTACGAACCCAGCCGCTGCACTGGCGATGGCGAAGCGTTGGTTACAGGCAACCCGCGAGCGTCGTCGCGTCGTCGTCATGGTGACCGACGGTGGCTTTCCTCGTTTCTATAAACAAACCGAACGCGCCGCCGCGGCACTCGCGACCATCGGCGCACGCCTCGTTGTGTTGACTATCGGGCGCAACACAAGTGCACGCAAACGCGCGCTCAAAAGGATCGCCGCAAAGGGCAAAGGCTTCGTCGTCGCCGGTAAAACGCTGACCGACGCGATTCCCGCATTGCGCGTACAAGGGCAACAGTCGGCCAGTACGGCCGGTGTCGCTGCGCCGCGCCATGTGCTGCGTGTACTGCTGTCGAAGGAAAGTTACGCGGCGTTCGATCGCCGACGCGTGAACGAGTATGTGCTGACCGGTCTAGCAACTGACGCGACCGCACTTGTCGACATCGGAACAAATCCACTCGTTGCTGTGCGCAGTGAAGGCGGTGGTCACGTGTTTGCTGTGGCGACAAAATTACACCCAGACTTTACAACTCTCACAACGAGCATCGCTGCGTTCACCGCGCGTGCAGGCGCAGCGGGCAGTCGCATACAGGTCCTACCGACACCTACGCCACACAAGTTTCGCGTTCGCGTGTCTCGTACGAAGACGCGCGCAAACGCGATCTTGCGTACACAGGGGCCAGATGGCGTGCAACGCACGATGCGCTATCGCGGCGGAAACAATTACGAAAGCAGTTTAGTGCTTCGGCGCGATGCAACGATCAGCGTCGATGGTGTTCGAAGTGTTCGCGTCGCAGTAAGCGACGCGGAACACATGCACCTCGGTGTCGCACTTCCATCAACGGCAACTCGAACGTGGTCGTCAGTGATCCAGTCGCGAGTTTCGCGATGGTTGTTGTGGCTGTTGTGCATCGCGATCGGTCTCATCCTGATACTGATCGCGGTGCAAAAATCCGCAAAGAAAACGCATGGTAGGTGAGTTCTGTTACTTGACGTTCATCAAGCAATCACCGACCCTGTTACTTCGATTTTCTAGCTAGCAACTTGGGGGCCCAGATGAGAGTTAGCACGCGCGTACTCGCGCTTTGTTTCGGCGTGTCTTTGTTTTTCGTGGCTACGGAAAACACGGCATCAGCACAGGCACTGGAAGTAGTTCCGGTTCCGTGGAATGCGTTGGACACGACGATTCCGCATCAGGCGTACAACGACAAACAGATCACGTTCAAAGCGATCGCGCGCGGCGGTACCACCGGTACGTGGACCTATCGCTGGGACTTCGACGGTGACGGCACGTTTGATTTTACAACGGGTAGCACCACCGATCGCTACAACCTAGCGGCCACGTATACATTCACGGGCGTGACCACGACGACGACCTACAATGCCGTCGTCGAGGTCACCAACGACACTGAAGTTGTGACCGGCGTGTATCCGATTCGCGTGTTTGCTGACGTGCCAACTGATCCAACTACTGCGACCGCGCGGCAGTTGCAGGTCATGCGCGGCGTCGCCGTTGACGATGCTCTTTGGTATATGCACGACCGGATGGCGCAGGCCGCCAGCCCGTCTGAGACTGCAACAGTCGGTGCATCGCAGATCACTGGCTCGATCTACTCCGGCAATGGCGGCCGTCCCAACTATCTGACCAACTGCGCGACCCTCGTTTGGGGCATGGCGCTCAACGGACATTTTCTTGCGTATCCTCCGGGGAGCTACGTTGGGACGTTGCCGAACGAAGCGGAGAACGACACTCGGTGGAACCAGGACCCCTACGCCGAAACCGTCACTCGCTGCGTGAACTATCTACTCGCAAACGCCGCAATCACTACCGGCCTGCCAGCGATCGACGAGGACAACCGCACCGGTACCTACCCCGAAGTTGCCAAGACCCCGATCGCCGGCACCGACGATGGTGTTGGTATCAACTTCTCTGGTACAGGTGAGCCGCAGACCTACGCTACTGGACACGTCCTGTCCGCGCTCAGCGTCGCTCGCCTGACCGGCTACGTCGCTCAGGTTGGTAACTTCAGCAACGTGCTCGGCAGAACGATGGAGCACATCATTCAGCAGGTCGTGGACTTCACCGTCTACGCCCAGGGTGATAACTCCGGCGACAACTTCGGCGGTTGGCACTACACGTCCAACCAGGCCGGCGTCGATCTGTCTACCCACCTATGGTCGGTCACCGGTTTGTGGCACGCCGAGGAATTCATGGGCGACGACGGTGTGATCGTTAATAACTACACCAAAGCCAGAATGCTCAACTACCTCGAGTGGCGTGGCAATACGCCGGCTGCCGGTCAACGCTGTGGCGCCTACAGCGCCGCCGGCGGCACCTCGTGTAGCTTCACAATCAACGCGGCCCACATCTTCCTTCTTGGTTGGATTGGCGCCAACACATGGGACGCGGCTGATCCCTTTGCAGCATTCCCGGGTTGGGGGGCAACGGACTGTCGCAACAGCGGCGGTACCGCCGTCGCGTGTTTCCCGAACTGGGGGACTACCTCGCCCACCCGAGGCACGGTCCGCGCGCGGTACGATGAGTTTCTTGCGTACACCGAGGCCCGTTGGCTCACTAGTTACACTGGGCCGCTGCAACATACGACCTGGAACGCAGGGCTGTGGGGCGCCACCGCGGGATCGGCCGATTGGACCCGTACAGACTTCCAGGGGAACCACTACGCTATGCTCCACTACCAGGATGCGGCGCGTGCCGTCGTCCCGGAGATTACTGAGTTCAGCGCAGGCAATGTTTGGGCGGACCAGTTCTCGATCTTTCTTGTAAACAACCAGCGTGCTGACGGTCGCTACGAATCGGTCAACGGCACACATCAGAACGAGACAGATCGCAATGCCTATGCTCCACTGCAGACGGGCTGGGCCGTGCTGATTCTGTCTCCAGATGCGCTGCCACCCTTGGCTATTGCTCAGGCCAGCGTGGCCACGGCAAACGAAGGTGACACGATTAGCTTCGACGGTGAGTCCTCCGACCCGGGCACTGCGAATCCTTCATACACCTGGGACTTCGCCAACGGCGATACCCTGCCCGGGCGCTCGGTCAACTACGCGTTCCCGGACAACGGTAGCTACGCAGTGACCCTGACCTCGACCAGCCTCGGCGGAACGTCGGTCGATACGGTCAACCTCACCATCAATAACGTAGCGCCCACCGGCGAAATCGGTGGCGACGTGACAATCGACGAAGGTGATTCCCACACGTTTGGCGTCGCCATTACCGACCCCGGCACGGCCGACACCCACACGGTTGGCTGGGTCTTCGGTGACTCCAACACCGGTACGGGCACGGCGCCGTCCAACACCTATGTAGACAACGGAACCTTCAACGTTGTCGCGACCACCACAGACGACGACGGCGGTAATAGCGCCGACACGATGACGGTGACCGTCAACAACGTCGCTCCAGCGATCACATCGACACCGGGCACGACGGCCACAGAGGGCGTCGCCTACAGTTACACGCTGACGTTCACCGATGTTGGTGTCAACGACACCCACACCTGTAGCGACGTAACACTCCCGGCTGGCATGACCCGCACCGATTGCACCGTCGATTGGACCCCGGACTTCGCGGCTTCGGTTGGTTCCAGCGCTCCGGTCGAAATCTGTGTCACCGACAACGACGGTGGCCAGACCTGCCAGAGCTGGAACATCGGTACGACCTTCACCGATACGGACAGCGACGGCCTGCCCGACTCGTGGGAAGTTGCCAACTTCGGCGACATCACCTCGCAGGACCAGTTCGGCGACCCGGATGCCGATGGTCTCAACAACCTGCAGGAGTTCACTGGCGTAACCGACCCGAACGTCTTCGACGGACCGGGTGGCCCGACCGCCGTGGATCCGACGTGTGGCACCGAGATCGGCATTTCTGTTCCGACCCTGGTCGTCAACAACGCAGTTGACCCACAGGCTGGCACTCTCACCTATCAGTTCGAGGTCTACCGCGACGCAGCGCTCAACCTATTGGTCGCTCAGGTCGACAACTATGCCGAAGGCGCTGGCGGTCAGACGTCGTGGACCCTGCCCAACGCTCTCGACGAGAACACCCAGTTCTACTGGCGTGTACGTGCCAAGGACGCGTTCACCGCAGGTGCTTGGAGCGCCGTGTGTGACTTCTTCGTCAACGTGGTCAACGACGCACCTGGCGTTCCGGGCCTCAACACTCCAGGACAGACCTCGCAGGTCAACAGCTTCACCCCGACCCTCATCGTGGACAACGCGGTGGATCCGGACCGTGACCCTCTGACCTACTCGTTCGAGGTCTACTCGGATGCGAACCTGCTCAACCTCGTCGATTCCGGTACGGCCATCGTCGAAGGCGGCTCGGGCACCACGTCCTTCGTGGTTACCACCACTCTCACTGAAGATACCCGTTACTGGTGGCGCGCAAGGGCGACCGACGACGAGTCCCTCGACGGTGAGTGGAGCGCGGCGTGGAACTTCTTCGTGACTACCGCGAATAACCCGCCGGAAGCCCCGACGATCCTCACCCCGCAGAACGGCACGATCGGCGCGCAACTGCAGCCGTTCCTCACCATCCTCAACTCGGATGACTCGGACTTCGATCCACTGTCCTTCGAGTACGAGCTGGCGGCGGACGACACGTTCGCGACCATCCTCGAGAGCTCCACGCAGATTCCTGCGCAGGGCATCAACAACACTGTGTGGCAGGTTCCCAACCCGCTCACGGAGAACGAGACCTACTGCTGGCGTGTCCGCGCCAACGACGGTCAGGCGACCAGCGCCTGGGTTGTGGCTTGCTTCCTCGTAAGTGAAGTCAACGACCCGCCCGGCGTACCGGTCCTGATGAACCCGTCGGCAGACAGCACCGTGCGCGCGGCTAACCCGGGCTACTCATGGGTTGCCTCGACGGACCCAGAGGGCGACGCGGTTCAGTACAACGTCCGCGTCCTGGACAGCGGTGACGCCGAAGTCACCAGCCAGGCTGGCATCTCCGGCAACTCCATCCAGCTCAATTTCGACCTGGAAGACGGCGCTACCTACAAGTGGCAGGTACAGGCCGTCGATGTAAACGGTGCCGAGAGCGAGTGGGCCACGGTCAACACCTTCACCGTGGACATCCGCGACGGCGGCGACATCGTCGTCAACGGTAGCGGTTGCTCGGTTGGTGCTGGCAGTAGCTCTGGAGCGACGTTCCTGTTGCTCCTTGGCATGGCGCTCCTCATCGGACGCCGGCGTCGGAAGTAATCATCCACTTGCAGCGGGTCCCTCGGGGCCCGCTGCTTGTTTGGTTGACCATTGTTTTGACGATGAGTGACTCATCATGCAGCTGAGCCTGCGCGAACAGTTCCCGGACATTCCGGAGCTGGTGTTGTGGAAAGCCGAAATGCTTTTCACCGGGGTTCGCTATACCGAATCACTGCGCGAAGCGGTGGTCGCGGGGGCGACGCCCAACTTCTACCCGCACCGTAAGAAAGACGGAAACGGTAAGGTTGAAGTCATCCCGGTTCCCTACTTGTTCAATCTGGACGATAACGCCGTCGCGCGACTCCGGGTCGATGACAATAGTCGGTTCGAGGTAAAGGACGACGGCCTGTGGGCCAGCGGCGAGCATCTGTGTGACGTGAACTTCGTCCAGCGTGATAGCTGGCAGGGGTTCCGCACTGACGATGGTCTGGACCCGGCGGCAGCGGGCATTTCCCAAATGGGGGACATGCTCGTGGTCAACGCGGCTCCGGGCTGTGAGTACTTCACGGCAAGCGCGCCGGGCCTCAAGTCCATGCGCTGCAGCTTCTGCGCGTACGGACGGTTCGACAAACGTTCGCTGACCCTTGGCCAGAAGCAGGGTGTGAACGCTCTTGCCGGTCTTGCACTGGAGCGCATCGAACAAGTGGTTCGTGCCAGCTGCGAGTCGTCGGTCGTCCGCCACGTCTACATCACCGGAGGCTCTGTTCTATCGCCGGTGGACGAGGTGGAGCGCTTCGTACCGATCATCGAAGCAGTACGTCGCGGCTGTGGCGACAAGTTGCGGGTGACCATCGGTTCGGGTGCCGTTGACCCGGAAGGTTCCCAACGCTACCGAGACGCGGGCGCCGACAGCGCTTGCTACAACCTGGAAGTCTGGGACCCGCAAACCTTCGAGGCGTGCTGCACCGGTAAGGCACAGTATGTTGGCCGGCAACGTTGGCTCGACGGTCTGCAGGGCGCAGTGGAAGTGTTCGGCCGCGGCAACGTGGGCTCGGCCTTCGTTGCTGGACTCGAGCTTGGTGCGCCGGCACCGGGCATGACGTCGGCCCAGATGATCGACAGCATTCTGGAAGGTGCGACCTACCTTCTCGACCGCGGCATCACGCCGCTGTATTCGCCTCTGTGGCCGGTAGACGGCACGGGATACAAACCCAAAGACGGTTTGTCGGCGGAAACCTACGTGCGTTTGGAGTACGAGCTGTACAAGCTTCGTGCCGAGCGCGAATTCGCAGTACCCAATTGGCTCACTTGCCCCTCGTGCTCCTACATGTTGCTCGAGGTCGATTTTGACCGTGCATTCGGTCTGAAAGCGGAGGCGACGTCATGCTGAAACTGTCCCGTATCGCTGCACTCTCGTGCGTTCTCGTTGCTGCGTCACTTAGTACGGCGCAGGCCCAGGACGTTACGACCTACACTCCGAGCTTCGACCCGGAGCAGTACCATCACAGTGCGGATCCAAATGCGATTTCGCTGCTCGATGGTGCTCGCCCCCTTGAGAAGGGAGCGTTCGGTGTTGGCTTGGCGTTCCACCTCGGTGGCGCACCGCTCACCGCGTGTGTGCGTAGCCTCGAGACCGGTGACTGTCTCCCCGAAGGCAGCGGTGACATCGTGTCGTCGAGGTTCACGTCGCACCTGGTCGGCTCCTTCGGCTTCGGCCGGTTCGACGTGCGCGCATACCTGCCCATCGTGCTGAACCAGGGCACCGACTTCGCGCCCGAGGCGGGCATGAGCGAGCTCGGCTCTGGTGGCATCACCGACCTGACCGTCGGTGGCCGCGTATCGATCGCCAAAGTGAAAGACTTCGCCTTCGCCGGCGACCTGGCCGTCTCTCTGCCCCTCAACGGTGGCGACAACTTCATCGGCAACCCGGGCATGATCGCCCATCCCCGAGTCATCGGTGATTGGCGCCAGGGCAAGTTCTCGGCGGTCGCATCCCTGGGCTACCTGTGGCGGGAGAAGGACGCGCAGCTCGCCAACCTGTTCATCAATGACGAGTTCACCTGGTCCGCTGGTGGCGAGTATCAGATCAATCCCAAGCTCAGCGCGGGTTTGTCGGTGTTCGGCCGGCTTGGCATCCTCGACGATCCAGATCCGATGAAGAACACCAGCGCGTCGCCGACTCGCGAAGAGCGCCCGGCTGAGTTCCTGCTGAGCGGCCGTTACTGGGTCAACAAGAACATCGCCGTCGAAGGCGGCGCGGGCACCGGGCTCACTGACGGCTACGGAGCGGCGGACTTCCGCATTCTCGTGGCTATGCGCTGGGTCCAGCGTCCCGACAAAGTAGACCAGCCGCTGATCATCGCCGACACCGACAAAGACGGCATCATGGATCCTCAGGACAAGTGCCCGAACAAGCCTGAGGACAAAGATGACTTCGAGGACAAGGACGGCTGTCCCGACGATGACAACGACAAAGACGGCATCGCCGATAAGACCGACAAGTGTCCCAACAAGGCCGAAGACAAAGACGGCTGGGAAGACACGGACGGTTGCCCCGAAACCAATGACGACACGGACCGCGACGGTATTGCCGACAAGACCGACAAGTGCCCGAAGGTCGCCGAGGACAAAGACGGCTTCGAGGATGAGGACGGTTGCCCCGACGACGACAACGACAAAGACGCCATCGCGGACAAGTCTGACAAGTGCCCGAACAAGCCCGAAGACAAAGACGGCTTCGAGGATGAGGACGGTTGTCCCGACGACGACAACGACAAAGACGGCATCGCGGATGCCAAAGACAAGTGCCCGCTCAAGAAAGAGATCTACAACGGCGTAGACGACGAAGACGGTTGCCCCGACAAAGGCAAGGCCATCGTCGTCGTCCAGGGCGGTCAGGTCGACGTCACCCGCAAGATCTTCTTCGACACCAACCGCGCGCGCATCAAGAGCCGGTCCAAGAAACACCTCCTGGTGTTGGTCACGGCGCTCAAGCAGTACAGCACCATTCGCGTCCGCATCGAGGGTCACACCGATGACCGCGGTTCCGAGAAAGCCAACCTGGACCTGAGCCAGCGTCGCGCCAACTCGGTCATGGCCTTCCTGGTCAATAACGGACTCGCCCAGGATCGTCTCGAAGCCAAAGGCTTCGGTGAGGGTGCGCCGCTCGTACCGGGCAAAGGCCGTCGCGCCCGCGCCAAGAACCGCCGCGTCGAGTTCAAGATCATCGGCACGAACTCCAGCACCATCCCGGCTGGCACCACTCCGCCCAAGACTACGCCGGGCCCCGTAGCACCTTAATCCACTCTGAAGCACCGCCCGGCCACCGGGCGGTGTTACAGTCCCGCCCCGTATGTACCCCTTCATCGAAGTATCCATGGCCTGCACGAACGCGGCCGAGATGGAACGGTTCTGGACCGAGATGTTCGATGGCAAAGCCATCTTTCGCGGACAGATGCTGCGCCAGCCGTTCGTGCGGATGATCGTCTGCGGCGTTACGCTGGTGTTCCGCGAGGATCCCGACTTCGAGCCGCCACCAGGACCTGGCGCCGAGTTCGCGTTTCGCAACCATCTGGGTCTACGTGTGGTCGATCTCGAAGCGGCCATGGCGGACCTCGAGAGCCGGGGCGCCCAGTTCGTGCTCACACCCGCGCGGATCAAAGAGATGCAACAGGCCCAAACCGAGGGCACACCCAAGTACCTCGAGACGAACTACATCGCGCCACCACTAACCCGTGAGCGCATCGACGCTGGCGAGTACGGGATAGACCTGGCGATCATGGTCGGTCCGGACAACCTATGGATCGAACTCAACCAGATCAAAGAACCACAGGACACGCAATGGTTTCCCGGACAGCTATCCTAGTTGGCGTGCTCGCTGTTGCCTGTGGTGGCTGTGGCGACAAGAAGTCAAAACCGAGCGAGGCCAAGACGAGCGACCGCGCCCCGAAGACGACCTCGCCTGCGGCCAAGTCCCAGTCGGACGGCCGGAAACGTAGGGTGGTGCAGAAACTAAGCCTCGACGAGCGTCGCAAGCGGTTGTTGGCGATGGCGGGGCCTGAGATGCGCAAGGCCATGCTCGCAAAGCCGGGCGTGATTCCCACGGCTCACCCTTCAGAGGTCGTTCACGTGTCGACGGGCGTTGTGCGGATCGGTGACGCGACCGTGCATCTTAAGAAAGGGCGCATCGAAATCCCTGGTGTCGTCGCCTTGAAATCGGGCGAAATCATCGAGTATCTGGTTGTTGGTCCCAACGGGAAGGCGTACGAAAGTGTGTTTTCCGTCGAAACGAAGACAACGCATTTCAGGCTGGCTTTGACGTTGGCCGGGCTCAGGCCGGCGGCACCATCTCCCACGAACAAGCCGTCACCGATCACGCCTGAAAGTTCGATGAGGATTCTGGTTCGCGTCTCCGACAAGCCGGGGGCGAAGGAGACGCCGGCCGTGCTGTTCACGAGAGATCGACAGACCGATAAACCGTTGAACCAACCCACGTGGCAGATGACGGGATTCACGCGCTCCTTCGAGCTAACAGCGATGACCGGGGGGCAGCTGGTCGCCACACGCTACGACCAGACAGCGTTGGTGAACGCCACGTCCGAGACGGGCAACCCATATGCAAGTGCCAAGACCGGCCTCGTGGTTAGCGACAAAACGCCGGCGGTCGGCACGAAGGTGACGCTGGTGTTCATGCGGACGTCGAACGTTAAATCGCCCGCCAAACCAAAGGCGACCAAATGAACCCATCACGCATCCTTGATCTTGCCAATGCCTTCTGGGGCTCGGCGGCGTTGCTTAGTGCCAATGAGTGTGGCGTTTTCGGCGCTCTTGCTGATGGCCCGCTAGCTGATCGAGACGTCGCCGCCAAGCTCGGGCTGCCGCGGCGATCCCTGTCGAACCTTCTCGACGCGCTTGTCTCGATGGAGTTGTTAACCAAGCAGGATGGGGTCTACGCCAACAGCCCTCAGGCTCAGGCGTTCCTTGTCCCGGGCAAACCAGGATCCTTGTCCGGGGCCCTGCGTTACAACAGCGCCATGTTTCCGGCGTGGGCGAAGCTGGGCGAGAGCGTGCGCACCGACGCGCCGGTGGTTCCGCCGCCGAGCTACCTGGGCGTGGACAAAGACGCAACACGTATCTTCGTTCACGGCATGCATCGGCGCGCGCTCGCCATGGGCCACGCAATCATCGGCTCCATGGACCTGGAAGGTGCAACGCACCTCGTCGATGTAGCCGGAGGTCCTGGCACATTGTCGGTGCTTCTGTGCCAGAAGTACGCCGGGCTGCGCGCTACAGTGCTCGAGTTGCCTGGCATCGCCGAGGTTGGCCGGGAACTCGTCGAAGAAGCTGGCTTGTCCGACCGCGTGACCTTCGTGGACACGGACGTGCTTACAGACGATCTGGGCAGTAGCTATGACGCCGCCCTGTGCAGTGGGTTCATGCACCGAGAGTCCGCCGAGACCTGCCAAACCATGTGCAACCGACTGTTCGAGTCGGTCGTGTCCGGTTCCCGCATCTACCTGGTGGACGTCATGCGTGACGAATCGCGGGTCGGCCCGGCGTTCGCCGCGCTGTTCGCCCTCAACATGATGCTCAGCGCCGAGCACGGTGGATGCCACGCCGATGTCGCGCACAAAGAATGGCTCGAGCGCTCCGGCTTCGCGGCCACCTCGATCACACGCCTAGCTCCGCCGATGGTCCACACCATCGTCGCCGCCGCTCGCCCGTAGTTCTTCAGCTCACGTCCCTCAGCTCGACCGCCGCACGGGCGGTCTCGGTATATCTATCTATGACGGTGGCCCGATCGGCTACTGCAGTAGTCAGATGTGGCACTTCGCCCCACCTGCACCAAACTGCCGGCCTCCGAAATTTACGCACTTAGGACTGCCTCCGTGTAAGTCATATTACGTTTGCGAGTTGGGTCAATAGTTGCAGAGCGGGACATCTAATACGCATCAACGCACTCGCCGGGAATCGAGGAGCTCTAGAAAATGATGTCGAACCACCCCTCCAGTAGGTCATCGCTACTGGTTCCCTGCTTCCTATTTGCCTTTGCGGGCTGTGTCGCTGACACGGACAAAGAGCCAGGCACCGTAACCCAGGCCAGCCAGGAAACCGCTCGCTACATCGTTAAGTTCAAGAACCCGGCCCAGGGCAAGGCGGCCGTGGCGAACATCGGTGGCGTACTCGCCAGAGACCTACCACAGCAGAGCGCAGCCGCGTACCACCTCAATACAAACGCTGCTGCCGGGTTGGCCAACAACCCGCACATCGACTACATCGAGGTTGATCAACGCCGCGTCCCACTCGCCGAGACTGTGCCCTACGGGATCACCATGGTTCAGGCGGATCAATTCAGCGAGGGTGGTAACGCCAGCGATATCACCGTGTGCATCATCGACTCGGGCTATCAAAAGACCCACACGGATCTTCGCCCTGGCGTGACCGGTAATACCGACAGCGGCTCCGGCGATCCATTCAGTGATTCGTGCGGCCACGGCACGCACGTCGCCGGTACGATCGCCGCGATCGGTGGCAATAGCGAGGGCGTCGTCGGTGTGGTGCCGAACGGCCTGGTCAAGCTGCATATCGTCAAAGTCTTCGGCAACGCCGAAGACCCCTGCGCCTGGTCCTACTCGTCGGATCTCGTTGCAGCCGCTAACGAATGTGCCGCGAATAACGCAAACATCATCAGCATGAGCTTGGGTTGCAGCGGTGGGCCAAAGAACGGTCCGTTCGCATGCTCGAGCAGAACCGAGCGCGACACCTTCGCCGACCTGGCGGCCGATGACATTCTCTCCATCGCGGCGGCTGGCAACGACGGCAACACCGACCACAGTTACCCGGCTTCGTATGACTCTGTGATGTCCGTGGCGGCCATCGACATAAATGAGGTCGTGGCTACGTTCTCTCAGCAGAATGACCAGGTTGAGATCGCCGCCCCCGGCGTCTCCGTGCTTTCCACCGTGCCCATGGGCACGGGTCGTGACTCTAACTTCACCGCTGGTGGTGCGACCTTCGCATCATCGGGGATGGATGAGGCCCCGTTGACGACGCCGGGGTTCCCAGCGGCCGGCCCGCTCGTGGACTGCGGCACCGGCGAGGCCACCTGCACGAACGCGGCAGGTGCTGTTTGCCTGATTCAGCGTGGGACTATCTCTTTCGCCGACAAGGTTCTTGCCTGTGAGGCCGGTGGCGGCGTCGCGGCGGTCATCTACAACAATGAGCCTGGGATGCTCAACGGCACCATGGGGGGCGTCGCGACGACGATCCCCTCGGTCGGAATTAGTGATACCGATGGCGCCCTGTTGCTCAGCACCCACCTTGGTGCGAGCGCCACGGTCTCGCTCACCCCGACCAACTACAGCGCTTGGAATGGCACATCGATGGCGACTCCTCACGTCGCTGGCGTCGCGGCTCTCGTGTGGAGCCATAACTCGAGCTGGACGGCGGCGCAGATTCGCAACGCTCTCACTTCGACGGCGAAAGACCTCGGTGCCGGCGGCCGCGACGACGCGTACGGCTACGGACTCGTCCAGGCGAAAGCTGCCCTCGACTTCCTCAATACGCCTTCGTGCGTGCCGACGGAGGGTAGCGAGACCAGTTGCTCTGATGGCGTCGACAACGATTGCGATGGCGATACTGACGCAGACGACAGCGACTGCACGCTGTCGTGCACGCCCACCGAGTCGTCAGAGACCAGTTGTTCTGATGGCGTGGATAACGACTGCGACGGCGACACTGACGCAGACGACAGCGACTGCGCGCCGACGTGTACGCCCAGCGAAGCTTCGGAGACGAGCTGCACTGACGGCCAGGACAACGACTGCGATGGCGACATCGATGGCGACGACAGCGACTGCCAGGCTGGCTCGTGCACTCTCGGACAGCCGGGTGACTCGTGCACCAGCGCCTCTGACTGCTGCAGCAACCGCTGCAAAGGCAAGTCGGGAAGTAAGACCTGTAAGTAGTCCCTTCTCGCATTAGCGATTGGCTTCAGAAGCGAACTCTTCGCTAACTCCCCACTCTCCACTCCCCACTCCCCACCTCTGAACCCGGGCCGGCCCTGCGACCTCGCCGGCCGGCCCGCGGTAAACACTCCTGGTCGTCGCAACACAACCTGCTGCGCTGCGTCGCGTCCGTATCTCGGACGCCGTCTGTCCGGTCGTCGGACGCTGTCCGGTTGAGCGGACGGGCGCGACGACGTTTCGCGTGGATACGGTTGGCATTCGAGTTGCTCTGTCTTCGGGTATCAACCTCGAAGGAGAGAATCAATGGAACAGACGAATGCAGACGCGAGCAGTAACACCAACACAAACACTATGATGAAGGTCGTATCGCCCACGGTGAACGAGAAGTCGGGAAAGAAGTACTGGGTGCGACTGGGCTCGGCTTATCGCAACCGGGATGGATCTACCAACGTTTATCTGGATGCGCTGCCGACCAACCGCCAGCTGCAGATTCGCGACCTGAGCGAGTGGGACCTGCAACGCATGAAGAAGGGCAGCGGCAAGAACAACTCATCCGACGGCCTGCCGTTCTAGGAATCGGATGAGCAACAGGACGCGCGGCGAAAAGCTGCGCCGGGGTGTCATTGTGGTCTGCGTCGGCTTGCTCGGCTTGCTTCTGGCAGGAGTTAGTCCGCCGGTTGGCGCCGCCACGGGGCGGGGGCATTGCAAGCCGGCGAGTAAGCCGGCCAAGAAGAAGAAGGCCAACAAGAAGAAGGCGAGGAAGACGAAGAAACCGACTCGGCGGGCGAAGAAGAAATCCGCCAACCGAAAGCGCAATCGAGCGCGTCAGATCAAAGGTCTGTCGGGAAAGGTCAACTTGAACACGGCGACAAGCCTCGAACTCCAACTGTTGCCGGGGGTCGGTCCGCGCCGCGCGCGTCGAATCATCGGCTGGCGGTCTCGGCGCACGTTCAAACACATCTGGGACCTGCGCCGGGTCCGTGGCTTCGGTCGCAAGACTCTGCGTCGGTTGTCGGCGTACCTGGCGACCAAGGGCAAGACGACCCTGAGGAAGGAGGTGCCACCGCAGGCTCGCTGACTCGGCGGCTGGGCCTAGAAAGTGTTCTTTGCCCAGGTGGCGGCGAAGCCGAACAGGCGTCGTGCGTCGGCGATGCTGATCGATGTGGCGTAGGTAACCAGTGTGCCTTTGCGCACCAGGGACAGTCCCTTGACCGCGTTGAACGCTTTCATTCGCTTCAGCAGCAGCCGGCCGGCGAAGTTCTTGACCAGGGCGTCCCGGGACTTGGTGCCTTCGACGAAGAACTTCTTCGCGTCGGCTTCGTTGGCGAACACCAGAGTGCCGCGGACGAGAAACCCGTGCTTGACGATCTCCATAGTCATGGTCGCGCGCTTGGGCGTTCGCAGGGACAAGATGCCGGGGATACCGATCTTCGGTGGCAGCTTGCGCAGGGTGAGCATCAGGGCTGGGCCGGTCTTCTGGCCGGATTCGGCCTCGATGCCGCGCAGGCGTCGCATCCATGCCGGCATCGTGCCGCTTGCCCACGCGCCGAGGGCAGCCGTCGATGGGGTCGTGAGTGCGCCCAAGGTGTTGGGCGGCGTGAGTAGCGTCCAGCCAGGGTAGGGCATGAGGAAGACTCGCGGGTCGCTGCGCTGGACTCGGGCGGACGGGCTGCGCCGTCCCAGGGCGCCCCCCATGGACGACGACCAGGTGATTTTGGTGCCGGCGCCGTTGAGGAAGTTGCGCATGGCCGCCGCCGACATGGGACCTTTGGTGGCGACGGTCGTTCTGCGGTGGTCCTTAGGCTTGGGCGACGAGATGACCATGGTGTCGAACCTCGTGGTCCAGCTGCCGCCGCGCTTGCCCATGATCGACCGGTAGTCCGGCATGGGTTTGAAGATGGCTTCGGTGCGGGCGGCCCATTCGGTGCCGCGCAAGCGATCGAACCTGAGCAGCACGGTGACCTTGGCGCCGCCTGGGGAATAGCCGAGCAGGTTGGCGGACGTTCGCGAGTTCTTGGCGGTTCCGGGACCGGTGGGATCCTTGGTCGCTACGGCGGTGCCCGCGTCCAGGGCAGGGCCAGCGTCGCCGTTGCTGGCGATCGCTGCGCCCGCGTCACCTGGTGGACCGGCGTCGCCATTGCTGGCGACCGCTGTACCTGCGTCACGTGGTGGACCGGCGTCCATATTGCTGGCGACGGGTACGCCAGCGTCCATGCTCGCCATGGCCGGACCGCCGGCGTCCGGTTCGGGGACACCGGCGTCCGCGATCAGCTTCGGCTTTGGCTTCGGCTTCGGCTTCGGCTTCGGCTTCGGCTTGGGCTTGGCAACGGGGCGTGGCTCGGGCGTCGGCGGAGGCGTTGGCTTGGGCACGACGACGGCGACGGCGTTCTTCTTGGCGTCGGCGTCCTTCTTAGCGTCGGCGGCCTTCTTGTTTGCCGCGAACTTGCTCTTCTCCGGAGCGTCGGCCTTGGGCGCCGTCGGCGCGACCTCGATGTCGACCGTGACCCGGTCTTTGTCGTCATCGTCCGGCGGTGTCGGGCTGGTGCCTCGCTGGAACCCCACGGCGAGCGCGCCGTGGACCAGCACGGACAGCGCCACCCCGGCGATCAGCGTTTTATGTTGGGAGAAGTCGCCCACGTTTACAGCTCGCCCAGTTACGGAGTAGCATTGCATGTGTCCGAAAACCAGCGGGCAAACGACCACACGCGCGAGCTAGACCAGGGAGAGGCGAAGACCGTCGCCGAGGCGCGGGAAAAAGCCTATACCCTTTATGAGGGCACGGCTGTACCTCATCGAAGTTGCGGCATTGCTCTGGCCGAGACCTTCGCCCTGGCCACGACGCCATACCAGTCTTTGCGCCGGGGCGGAATCACCGGCCGCGGCATGTGCGGCGCGGTGCGGGGCGGCGAGGCAGTACTGGGCGAGCTGCTCGGTGATCCAGATCCCACTGGCTCGGTCACGCCCGCACTTCGTGAGGCGATGATCTGGTATCAGGAGCAGGTGAGTCAGCGTATCGACAAGGGCGAGTCACCTGATCTGATCTGCAATAATCTGACGCAGCCGCTGGGAGATTTCCGCGGAGCGCGTCGCCACAGTTTTTGCACTGAGCTCGCGGCCGAGGTCGCCGCGTTGACAGCCGAGGCGGTTATTCGGTTCGGACCATCAAGCGATGCCCTGGCCATCGCGCCAATCGACGGAGAACAAGAGCCCACGTGAGAATTCCAGACAAAGTCGTAGTCGAGGTCGTCACCGAGGCCTCTGTGAAAATGTCCGATCCGAACTACTCGGCGGTTATGGTCGGCGGGTTTGTGCAGACTCAACGTGCGGCCGCGGACTACGTGAGCGCCCATGAAACCGAGCTGGGCGGAGCCGAAGGTGTGGTCAACTGCATCTTTCATGCGGCGCTCGTTGCCCTGTGCTTCCAGCGGGCAAACAATCGCAGTGTGCGCGTGATGGAGTTCGACGACCTCAACCACGTCGCCGACGGCGACCGCAAGGCCGCCCTGGAGCAGCAGCAGCCGGCGGTCGCGGAGTACATCAGCCAGAACATCGAGGATGAAGGCACTCGCAGCGTGCTGATGCTGCTGGCTCTGGCCATGGAATGGGTTAGTTAGCCGACGGCGGTGTTCACCGGCGGTCCAGCTGACGCCTTGTGACCAGCACAGACCCGGTTTCCTCGACGTTCCCGGACCGGCCACGTGCCCAGTTGGGCTAAGATGTGAGTTGAATGGGGCCGGGGGACGAACACGATACCGATTCTGAGCCGATCGTCACTGACGTGAGCGATTTCGAGGATGGCGCGGATACGGTCGCGAACGAAGAGAAGTTCGTCGACGAAGACGGAGCAAAGCGACGCACCCAGAAACGCGTCGAGGCGCCGTTTCGGGTCACCTACCAGAGCGTCGATGAACTTGTCGTCGCGTTCTCTACCGACATCAGTCAGGGCGGCATGTTCATCACCACCGACCGGCTCCTGCCGTCCGGTGGCGTTATCCGGCTTCAGCTCGAGCTGCCCAACGAAGGCCCGGTCATCGGCATCATCGCGCGGGTTGCCTACGTGCGCGGCCCGGCAGAAGCGCACCTCAAAGATCTGCGCGCCGGCATGGGCGTCGAGTTTCTACACGTAGACGGTGGGCCAATCCAACGCCAGCTCGCCGACTACCTGACCGAACAGCTCGACGAAGCCAAGCTACCTGACGTCGCCGCTTCTGCCGACGTACTGATCGTCGACGACGATACGACGTACCGCGATCGCATCGCATCAGCGATGATCACGTGCGGTCACAAGATCCGCACGGCGACCAACGGCCTGGATGCGTTGGGCGCTGCGCTGCGCGACCCACCGGATCTGATTTTGTCCGATGTGCAGATGCCGACCATGGATGGTTGGCAGTTCTTGCGCATGGTGCGCTCGCGCCAGAGTCTCAACGGCATTCCGTTTGTGTTCCTCACGACCCTGGGCGGCGACGACGAACGTCTCAAGGGCTATCAGCTCGGCGTGGACGACTACATCGCCAAGCCGTTCAAGGATGCGGAGCTAAAAGCGCGGGTCAGCAAGGTGCTGTCCAGAGCACGCAAGCGGCCGCGCGCCAGCGCTGAGAAGAACGCGCTGCGCGGCGATCTATCCCAGGTCGGCCTGCCCAGCATTTTGTCGTTCATCGAGATGGAACGGCGCAGCGGAGCCTTGCTGTTGATCACTGAGCAACAACTGGCCACCATTCACATCCGTGACGGCGCGCCTGCCCGGGTCGACTTGCCAGAGGCGCACGAGGCGTTGGACGGTGTGAACCGCCTCTACTTCATCCTGGACTGGACGGAAGGGCGCTTCGAGTTCACCCCGTCAAGCCTGCCCATCGCCGATGAACTCAACGTCACGTCGTCGTTTGCCTTGCTGGAGCATGCGCGAATGAGCGACGAAGCCGCCGGCTAAACGCTGGCAGCCGAGATAGAGAGCGGCAGTCAGGCCCGTGCGACGGCCTGGCTGACGCTGCCGATGCGATCGATCATCGCGCTACGCGCATCGTCGGGATTGGTGATCCACGCGTGTTTGCCAAAGCCCAGCACCCAGCCGGTGACCCACTCGTAGCCTTCGCAATCGATGACGATGTCGGAGCTGCCGTCGTCGTTGACCGATACGTCGCCGACCGGCCAGTTCTCACCCACGCGTGTCGTAGCCAATGGATCCAGGTGGACGACCACGGCGACTGCATCGGCGGACGGCACGTAGAGCTGCTCGCGTCGATAGGTTTCCAGGTCGAAGTCGTCGGGAATCTCGAAGCGGATATCGGTCTTCGCCAGGGCGGCGACGCGGTCGATGCGGAACGTGCGCGTGTCGCCACGCTTGTGGCATTGACCCACCACGTACCATTCGCCGGCGTGATGTACGATGCCGTACGGATCGAGTCGTCGACTCACCGCCTGGCCGCTCGACACGGATACGTAATCGATCTCCACCGACAGCTGTTTGCGCGCCGCGGTGATCAACTCGCGAAGGTGCGCGCCGACGATGCGGTCGGGCTCGGCAACCACTGTTCCTGTCGCCAGGGACTTGGCCCGCTCGGCGTCTTTGCCCAGGGCCGCCAGCAGCTTGGCTTCGGCAGAACCAAGGGCGTCATCGAACGGGGCGATGCCGCTCTCGCGCAAGGTTCGAATGCCGAGCAGGAGCGAGCAACCCTCGGCTGGCGTGAGCCGAAGCGGTCGGGTCAAACGCTGAGGAAGGTCGACGAACACCCGGCCTTCTTCCACCGAGATCAGCAAATACTCACCCGGGTCGCCGTCGGGCGGGCCGACCTGGCTGAGCAGGTCTAGATCTTTGAGCATCTGCTCGCGATCCACGCCCATTTGTTCGGCGAGATCATCTACCGCGACGCCGTCGGGGTGTTGGGCGATGAACGGAACGACGAACAGAAGTCGTCTGAGTTTTTGGCCGACGTCTCTCATGCTCCGTACCGCTCCTTGATCGCCTGCAGCTCGTCGTTGAGTTTGGCCAGTAGGCGTTCGCCTTGGCGCACGACGATGCCTCCTTTGGTTGCCAATACTCGCGAAACGACGAACTCCGGGTTGCCGCAGGGGAAGCTCACGAACACCGAGTCCCCCTCCTCGCGCCTGATAGCGTCGGGGCCGAAGTCTTCATTGGCAACGTCTGCGGCGTCGCTGGTGATTTCGATTTCGACCTGTTCGGCGGCGACGGTCGCGAAGGTCCACGGGGACTGGTTCACGTGGGTGCGCACATCGAAATCGGCCGGGCGCTCGAAGTCTGGCGACTTGGGCTTGGGCGCGATCTTCAGATTGCTGATGCGATCCAGTCGGAAGTTGCGAATGTCTTCGCGCAGGTGGCAATGACCGACCAGTACCCAGGACGCCTGGCGGTACACCAGCCCGTAGGGATCCACGTCGCGGGTTTGCACGACGCCAGTGCCGCCAGACTGATAGCGAATGGTGACGCGCTTGCGGTTGCGGGTCGCGCCTTCGATGGCGGCGAAGCGGTCGCTGGCCTGCTTGGCGTTAGCCGCGCGATTCTCTGGGAAGTGAACGAGTACCGGTTCTCGCTGGGTGATCTCACTCGCCGGAGGAGGAAACGCGATGGGGGTGTCCGGCTGCTCATGCGCATCGAACGCGAGCTTCTTCAGCGTGAGGTCGACGATTTTGGGCGTGGAACCACCGGGCACTGCGCGGGCGACGGATGCGGCGAGTACCAGGGCCGACACCTCGTCGGTGGTCAGGTTCACTTCGGGCAAACGATAGCGTTTGAGCTCGACGACGTAGCCGCCTTCTTCCAGAGCGTCGTCTTCATCGGGGGTGATGTAGCGGACGGGAACACCGAGCTCGAGCAGGTCTGCTTTGTCGCGCTCGAAGGCGCGCAGCCCGGCTTCGACGTTGGCGGTTTGGTACGAGGTGAACTGTTCTTTGATCTCGCGAAAGGTTACGGGGGAACGGGCGCGCATCAACAACATGACCAGATCCAGCAGACGCTTAGCGCGGTCGCCGCGCGGCTGTCGGCCGGTCTTGCTCGTGTCATCTGTGCGCCGTGTCGTGCGCCCAGGCGTGTCGCGCTTTCGGTTCTTCGTCAATTTCTTCACCAAGAAGTCCCCCTCGGACCGTCTACTACTACTTCGCGTCTTTGCCGTCTTGCTTCGCCTCTTGTTTGGCTAAGCCAGCGCTGGGTGCACCGTTTTGCGGTCGCTCATCTCGTGTCATACGGCGTTGCTTGCCCCCTTCGGCCGCCATGACATACAGCTCGGACTCGTAAGCGTTCTTCCGATCGCGGGTGGATGTAAACATGATTCGCTTCCCATCCGGAGAGTAAGTTGGATCAGAAGCAATGCCGGGATCATCCGTGAGTCGAGTCAATCCGGAACCGTCAGGGTTGATTGCATAGATATCGTAATCGCCCGCCTGATCTCCACTGGCAACGTGACGATTCGAAGCGAATGCGATGCGCTTTCCGTTTGGCGACCAGGTTGGGAATCGATCCCGGCAGAACCAGGCGCCCGGTCGCGGCACAGTGAGTCGCCGCAGCCGCTTGGTGCCGACATCGATAAGCCACAGGGCAGTGCCTCTACCTTCGCGCCGATCGGCGCTGAACACGACCTTGTCGCCCGTCGGTGACCACGACAGGCTACCGGCGAGCATTGGCTTGTCGTCGTTGCCTTTGAGTAGGAGAGTGGGCGTGCCGCCCTCGGCGCTGACTACGTACAGATCTCGGCGGTCTTCCGGATGGCCGCGGGTAAACACGATGCGCTTGCCATCGGGGGACCAACTCGGCTCGCTGTCGCCTCCGCCGCTGCCATCGGTAATCTGCTTTGGCAGCATGTCCACCAGGCCTACGACCTGAATCGTCTTCTTGCCGTTCTTGGTGGATGCGAATGCGACGGCGTCGCCGCCGGGCGAAATCGCCGGGGACTCATCCGCTGATTCGTGAGACCTGACCGAGATCGCGGTCCGCTCGGCACCGTTGGGGTCCATGATCCAAACAGAGCCAGCGTGCAGGAACACGACCCGCTCGTGCTTGTTCGTCGGTTTGGGCACAGGCGCGTGGCGGTCGGCAACGACTACGAACCAACGCTCGGTGCGGCCTTTGCTCTTGGGGGTTTGGTCACCTGCGTTGCCCTTATTGCCACCACCGCAGCTGGTGAGCAGGAACGCGGACAGACAAGTAGCTAAGATCCACTTGGGGGAGCACATCGCTCGCAGTGTAACGAAAATGGCCGAGGTTCAAACCCGGTTCTGCCATTGCCGTGATCAATGCGGCCAAGTTAGTGTTCCGACATGGCATCTGTGAAGGTTGTCGCCGTATTGATACTGGCATGTTGGCTGATCGCCACGCCTCGGTCCGCCTCGGCGGAGGCCGTGGAGAAAGGCAATCTCGGCCTGGGTCTGATCGTCGGTGAGCCCACGGGAGTGTCGGCCAAGCTCTACCTCAGCGACACCACCGCCGTTTCTGGCGCGGCCGGATTCGCTTTTGTCGGCGGCGGTCTCCATCTCCACGCCGACTACCTGTTGCACCCATGGATTCTCACCAAAGAGAAGAAGTTCGTGATGCCGGCGTTCGTTGGTATTGGCGGGCGCCTGTTCAGCCACAATCGGGGCCGCGGCTCCGATAGCGACGATTTGCATCTGGGTCTTCGTGTAGTCGGCGGACTGCTGTTCGACTTCACCGAAGTATCCATGGACGCATTCATCGAAGTCGCCGGCATCATCGAGCACCGCACTGCCGGCGACGACCACGGTGGCTTCGGCAAGTTCAGCATCAACGCGGGCGCCGGCGTTCGTTACTACTTCTGAACCGACCGTTGACCGACCGTTGACCGACTACGAATCCATCGTCGCCACGACCGACGACGGGGTCCGCCTTGGCCTCGCGCGATTCGCGCCGGTAGGCCCGCGTCGGGGTGTGCTGCTGTGCACCCACGCGATGATGGCCAACAGCAGCTACTTTCGCCATAAGCGCGGGCGCTTCGCGTCGTTCCTCGCAAGCAACGGCATCGAAGTCTACTTGCTCGACTGGCGCGGCCACGGCGCTAGTGTGCCGCCATCACCGCAGCGGGACAGCTGGGGATTCGAAGACTACGTGCGCCTGGATTTACCAGCAGCATTGCAGACCGTGACCGAAACCGCGGGCATCGGTATGGGCGAGCTGTGTTACCTGGGCCATTCCCTGGGCGGGCTCACCGCACTGGCGGGCTTTGGCACCGGAGCGGCCCCCTTGCCCGGTAAACTGTCTTTGTGGGCGGCGTCGGTCTGGCTGCCCGGTCCGCGCGGGCCACTCAAGCGGCGCTTGACCATGCGTATCTACGATCTGGCCAGCCGCCCTCTGGGCTATGCGCCGATTCGCCGGCTAGGCTTTGGCACCGATGACGAGCCGCGGCAGTACGTCGAACAGCTTGCCGGCTGGGCGTATCAAGGCGACTGGCTCAGTCGCGATGGCATTCGCTACGTCGACTACATCCACCACATCACCTGCCCGGTGTTCTCGGTGACTGGCCTCGGCGATCCGATTTGCTTTCCGCCGGACGTCGAAGTCTTGCGCGAACGCCTGCCAAACGCGCTGCCCACGCGTCGCGTCGGCATCTCCCAGGGCGATGCCATCGATCCCGATCACTTCACCCTGTTTACCAGCGACCGTCTGCAGCCTTTGTGGACTGAGCTGGTCGACTTTATCTGCGAGTAGCTTGCGACTAGTTGCGGCGCCGGACCGCGAAGAAGATCGCGCCGAGCAGTAGCAGGGCACCCAGGCCCAATCCGCCACCGGCGATAGCGCACGAGTTGTCCGGTCGCTCTCCTTCGGCCTGGATCGGCGGGTAGCACACGGGCCCTGCGAGCTGGTATTCGCAACTCGATTCTGTCCCGCAGGAGTCGGCGACCTGGTCGTCACATTTTTTCGAGCACGTCGTGCCTTGTCCGTGGCGCACGCACTGCTCGTCGTCGCGGCAACCCGGGTCGCAGTCGGGTGGATCGTAGGTTGGTTGAATACGCCCAGCTTCGGCCTCACTCAGGCCGTTTGCGGTCAGCCACTTGACCAGGGCGGGGTCCCTGGCCAGGTCGCGAACGAGCGCGTTGTTGGCCGTGGTCGCCACCTTGGCCACGAGTTCGACGTCACCGGCTTCTTCGATCAAGTACGCCATCGCGCAGCGCGTACCCACTGCGTCGATGAAGTATGGCGTGTAGCTCGTGAAGTCTTTGTTCTTCGGGAACAGCGCGCGGACTTGATACATCCGCAAACGGTTGATCGCGGCGTCGCGGTTTTTCTGCTGGTCCGCGGTCAAATTAGACGTGTCGCGTGCGTTCAGTTCAGCGATCACTTCGTCGAAGTGAAGTTGCAACCGAATGTTCTCGTCAGCGTATTGACTGCGCAGCTGCGTCGATACATCCGCGTTGGCGTTGCCCTGCCAAAGCCAACTCATCCCCACCATCACTGCCACAACCGCCACCGTCGTTAGACCTGGTTTCATCACGTACCTCCGTACCCCTATTGTGGCCGAGGCGGGTGGCGTCCGTTAACAAAAACGCGCCTCAGATTTCTGAGTGTTCGCGGATGCGCTCGGCCAGCCAGGTGTAGCGGCCGCGGTTCGAGTTGTTTCGCACAGCCGCGTTCACGGCGCGCTTCGAGCCGAGCAGGATTACCAACTGCTTACCCCGGGTCAGCGCCGTGTAGAGCAAGTTGCGTTGCAGCATCATGTAGTGCTGGGACACGAGGGTCAGCACGATGCACGGGTACTCAGACCCCTGGCTCTTGTGCACGCTGACCGCGTACGCGTGGATCAGTCGGTCGAGCTCGTTCTTCTCGTATGTGATCTCGCGCCCATCCAGCAGCTTTACGTGGAGCAGATCTGCGCTGTCCGCGCCGATGCCCGGGGTGCGCACGCCCGTAACTACGCCGATGTCGCCGTTGAACACATCTTTGTCGTAGTCGTTCTTGATCTGCATGACCTTGTCACCGACCCGGAACGCCCGATCGCCACGGCGCATCTCGCGCATGCCGTCACGCTTGGGATTGAGCTCCTGCTGGAGAGCCTTGTTGAGCGCGACCGTGCCCAGGTCGCCGCGATGCATCGGCGTGAGCACCTGCACTTCGGTGACCGGATCGAAGCCGAACTTGCGCGGGATCCGCGTAGCGACCAGCTCTAGCAAAGTGTCCCGAGCGGCGATGGGATCGTCGCGGTTGATGAAGTAGAAGTCCGAGTCAACGCCGCTCTTGTTGGTCTCCAGGTCCGGCGATTCGCCGCTGTTGATCCGGTGAGCGTTGACGATGATCGCGCTACTGGCGGCCTGGCGAAAGATTTCGGTGAGACGCACGACCGCGCCGGCTCCCGAAGCGATGATGTCGTCGAGCACCGAGCCAGGACCAACCGATGGCAGCTGATCGATGTCGCCGACCAGGATCAACTGGGCGCGCGGTCGCAGGGCCATGACCAGTGCGTTGAACAACACGATGTCGATCATCGACGCTTCGTCGACGATGACGACGTCGGCGTCCAGGGGCAGTTCCTGGTTGCGGCCGAAGCCACCGGACTGAGGCTGGTACTCGAGCAAGCGATGCAGGGTGACCGCGCCGGTTTTTGTGCTTTCGCTCAAGCGCTTGGCCGCGCGGCCCGTCGGCGCCGCCAGGGCGACTCGCTTCTTGGCTTCGTCGAAGATGCGCACGACGCCACGCACGATGGTCGTCTTACCCACGCCGGGACCGCCGGTGATAACCACGCACTTGTCGCGAGCAGCGGCTTCGATGGCTCCGCGCTGTTGATCAGCCAGGGTCAGGTCCGCCTGGGATTCGAACCAGGTCAGCGCTTTGCCCAGGTCGATGTCCAGGGGCTTCATCGGTGTCTTGACCAGCGCGGCCAACGCCGACGCGGCCTCGGACTCCGCTTCCCACATGGCCGTGAGCGAGACGCACTGGCCGCGATCACCCAGGGTCTCGCGTACGACCAGTTCGCCGATGACCAGTCGTCGCAGGGGTTCCTCGAGCAGATCCAGGTCGACGCCCAGTAGCTCGGCCGCTTGTTCGAGCAGCTCCTGCTGGGGCACGTGGACGTGGCCGTTCTCGGTGAGCTCGCCCAGGACATGAACGAGCCCGGCTTCGAGTCGCTCCGGTGCGGTGCGGGCGATACCCAGACTCTGAGCGATGCGGTCGGCGGTCTTGAAGCCGATGCCCCAGATATCCAGGGCCAGTCGGTACGGGTTCTGGCGCACGATGCCAATGGCCTCGGCTCCGTAGCGCTGATAGATGCGCACGGCGAACGCCGCCGGGACGTCGTGCCCGCGCAGGAACACCATGACGTCCTGCAGTTCCTTTTGTTCGACCCACGCGGCGGCGATGGAGCGCGCGCGGCTCGGCCCGATGCCGTCGACCTGCTGCAGTTTCTCCGGGTGCCGGCCCATGACTTCGAGCGTATCGAGGCCAAAGCGCGCGACCAGTCGTTTGGCCAGCTCCGCGCCGATGCCGGGGATGAACCCCGATGCCAGGAAGCGCTCGATACCCTTGCGCGTCTCGGGCGACTTGGTCTGGTAGCTGGTGAGCTTGAACTGCTTGCCGTACTTTGAGTCGTTGACCCACTCACCGTTGAGGCGAAGCATGGTCCCGGTCCGGACGCCGAGCAGCGGCCCGACAACAGTGACTTCGCCGCCCGCCGGAAGAGACAGGCGGGCGACGGTCCATTGTGATTCGGCGTTCTGAAAGACGATGCGCTCGAGAGTTCCCTCGAGGCTGGAGCTATCTACATCGATAGCCCACCGTCCACGTCCATGGTGCGGCCGGTGAAGTAGTCGCACTCGATGACGAACTGGACCGCGCGCCAGATGTCCTCGGGTTCACCGATGCGGCCAGCCGGCACCATCTTTACGAGCGCATCGCGAGCAGCTTGTTTCATGCCGCGGGTCATTGGTGTTTCGATCATGCCCGGGCCGATAGCACCGACGCGGATGCCATAGCGGCCGAACTCTCGCGCCCAGGTGACCGTGTTCGCGGCCAGGGCTGCTTTTGCCGACACGTAGTTAGACTGGCCGCGGTTTCCGTGGCGCGCCACCGAGGACATGTTGACGATGACACCCGGCTTGGTGTCGGTCTCGATCATCTTGGCTACGGTGTCACGAACCATCATGGTCGCGCCGGTAAGGTTGACGTTGATCACCGCGTCGAACTGGTCCTTCGTCATCTTGACGATTTCGCCGGTCTTGCGGTCTTTTTTGACCAACAGTCCGTCGCGAAGGATGCCCGCGTTGTTGACCAGGCCGTTGAGGCCGCCCATGGTTTCGTGAGCCCAGTTGACGAACTCGCCCACATCGCTTTCGTTCGACACGTCGAGGCGGCGCGTGTGGATCTTACCGGGAAGCGAGCTGGTCTCGCTGACGAGGGCCGCGAGGCCTTCTTCGTTGACGTCGCCGCCCGCTACTTGCGCGCCGGCTTCGGCGAGGCGTTTGGCAAAGTGCGCGCCCATTCCTTGCGCGGCACCGGTGACGATAATTTTCATCTCGCTAAGCTTCATGACTGACTCCCTAACACTGAATTACGTGATCCAACCCCAGCAGGTCGATCAGGCAGGGGATGAGACATCACGAGGTGGTGGGTCGTCAAGGCGTCGAGCCGGGGCCGCGACCGCTGTCGCCTTCCATGAAAGATATCGCCTGCCGGCAGTCGAGTAGCCCCTCGAACGCTTGTCGCGCCAGGACCCCCGAAAACACCTCATTACACTCGGCCACACATAGCTTCATGGTCTTAGCCGAGTGGGTGCCCTTACACACAAGGTAGTGTTTGCACACGCCTTCACAGGTGCCCGTGATCCTGCGCTGATGGGTGGGGGCCCGCGGGCCGCAACTCACCAGCACCGTGGCTGCCAGCCAGATGGCCGCGAGCAAGATCATAGGCCGCCGCATGAAGGTAGTTTACTCGCTCGAGCCGTGTCGGCCCGCTCCATCCGTGAAGCGTTTTGCGCCGCTTTGTGATTCGTGCTCCAGGGCGGCCAGGCCGTGCCTGGTCTCGTTCATCAGCGCATCGTGCAGGTTCATGCCCCACTGCTCATAGCTCGACATCCTGTCGCCGCGCATGGCGTGCTGGGGTAGGGCGGCCAGCTCCCGAGCGAGGGCTTCGGCGGCCACACGCGCTTGCCCGGGCTCGACGACCCGATTGACCAGACCAAAGCTCAGGGCTTCTTCGGCCGATACGGCGCGCCCGGTGAGAATCATGTCCAGGGCGCGGCTGTGACCGATCAAACGCGGGAGTCGAATCGTGCCGCCGTCGATGAGGGGCACGCCGAAGCGCCGGCAAAACACGCCGAGAGTCGCGTCTCGATCCGCCACGCGCATGTCACACCACAGGGCCAGCTCGAGGCCGCCGGCGACCGCGTATCCCGAGATGGCGGCGATGACCGGTTTGTTCAGCAACATGCGACTCGGACCCATGGGCCCATCGCCCTCGGCCTGCACCCGGTTACCGCGCCCGGCGGCGATTGCCTTGAGGTCCGCACCCGCGCAGAAGGTTCCGTTGTCTCCGGCGAACACCCCGACCCGCGCGTCGTCATCGGCGTCGAAAGCGCGAAACGCTTCGGCTAACTCGGCCGCCGTGTCGCGGTCCACCGCGTTGCGAACATCGGCTCGGTCCATGATGACCGTGGTGACAGGCCCCTGTTTATCGACTCTCACCGCCATGGGCCGACTGTACGGGACGGTTACCAGCGCTGCAAGAGTGCGCAGCTCGCTCGCGCGTGCGTCGTCGCCGGGCGTATCGTCAACCGGTGTTACGGCAGGGACAACACGCCACCGCACGACGTTTGGCCATCGATGCCGAACTCGATGATCAAGCCGCGGTTGGTGTTGGTCTCGCCGGCCGCAATGAGCCCGCCGTCGCAGCCGGGACGAAACGCGGCGTCATGGAGCTTGTAGTTGGCGTTTCCGGACAGGGGCGGCGCGCTGAAGTTAGGAATCGACACATCGGTTACCGCGGGCGTGGACCACAAGTCATGTCGGTACTCGAGCACGGTACCAACCAGAGGATCGCCGCGGGTTCGGCCGACGATCAGAGCGCGTTGGCCTGCCTGTTGGAAGGCGACGCCAAACAAAGGAAACGCCCAGGACGGTGACGTGGAGCCGTTGAACCATGCACCGCCTTCGATGCGATGAATACTGCCGTCGCCGGTGGTGCCAATACCCAGTGCGTAATTCCCGGACGGGTGCGCAGCGATGCGATGCACGGCACCCAGGCTTGGCGTCGGCTCCGGAGTCCACGTTGGGGAACTTGCGATCTCCGTGTAGTACGGCGCGTCCGTTCCGCCGAACCCGCCCACGAGGGCAATCCCCCAACCGCCGAATGCGTTGTTCGACCAGGCCATGTCCATCAGCGCTGCGTCGGCCGCCCACGACTGGCTGAAGCCACTGAACGTATCGGTGGTGGTGTTGAGCTCTCGCAGATACGCTGTGTAGGCAGCGAGCTGTGTGGTGGAGAGCACGACCGGCCCACCGGTATGCGGGGCGATGGGATATTCGATGGCGGAGAAACGCTCGCCGGCGCGGGTCTCGCTTAGTCTCGTCGCGGCGGCGGTGGCCATGCCGGCGCGCACCAATGCGTCATTGAACCGGAAGATGACGCCCGTCTCCGCGCCAGCGACCGTCTCGGCGCCGACCACGTAGAAGAAGTCGCCAGAAGGATCGAACGCCAGATCGTATAAACCCGTGTCGTTGGTCGGCCCGGGGATATCCAGGTTGACGGTTTGTGTCGTTCTGGTTGGCCAGTCGTAGATGTAGACCAGGTTCAGTCGGCTGAGTACGACGGCGTATCGGCCGTCTGGGTGGAACTCTACGCGCACCACCTCCTGGGCGTTGATAGGGAGCATCTCGTAGCTGTACGAGCCGGGTGAGACGGCGGCACCTGCGTCGCTGGTCGCGGCGTCGAGGAGGCCAGCATCGGCCGGACTCGCGTCGATCAGACTGGCATCGGCAGCACCGACGTCGGCGTCGGCGGTGCCCGTCGCGTCCCGCACATCAGCCGCGTCGACGGATCCCGTTTCACCTCCTCCGCAGGAGCACGCCAGGCCAACGAGCGAAATCGTCAGCACGAACGAACATCCGTAGTTCCCGAGGAGGCGGCGCACTACATACATTCTCCGTGGGTAGTGGGGGCTGGTCAAACGAAAGCCACGGTGACGAGGCTGTTCTTGGTACGAGCACTGCCGGACGCGGTATAACCGTCGGTGCATGAGCTATCGCGTAAGAATCGTTGTTGCCGCCCTGTCCATTGTGGCTTTCGGCACATTCAACGCAGCATGCACCGAAAGCGATGAGCCGGTGGACCAACCCGACCAGTTCGTGTTCGGCGGTGACCGTCCAGTCGAGTTGCGGGTGCCAGTCGCATACGATCACGCGGAGCCAACTCCGTTGCTCATCGTGTTGCACGGCTACTCGGCCGCCGGTGTGGTCGAGTTGGTCTACGCGCGCCTGGACACGTTAGTGGACGGTAGAGGCGTGCTCGTCGCCGCGCCCGACGGCACCATCGATACTAGCGACAACCGGTTCTGGAACTTGACCGACCAGGGTGTCGATGACGTCGCGTACATCAACGGACTGGTCGACGAGATCAGCGGCGTGTGGAATGTCGATCCGAATCAGGTGATCCTGTTCGGTCACAGCAATGGCTCATTCCTGGCGTATCGAATGGCTTGCGAGCACGCCGACAAGTACGCGGCCATCGTTGGCCTCGCTGGCGCAATGTACATCGACGAAGCCGACTGCCAGCCGAGCCAGGCGGTTAGCGTGCTGCATGTGCACGGCGATGCCGACGACTCGATCCTGTACGACGGGGATACCGGTTACGCCAGCGCCGACGACAGCACCGCTTACTGGGCGAACTACAACGGATGCGCTGCGACTCGTACCTTGTCGCCAGATCGCCTCGATCTCATCGGCCAAGTAGACGGCGCCGAGACTCGCGTCGAGCAACACGATGATTGCCCTGCGGGAGGTGCCGTTGATCTGTGGACCCTCGAGGGCGGTAGCCACATCCCAATGATCCTGCAGGCGTTCCCCACCCACGTTTGGGACTGGGTGCAGGCTCACACGAAACCTTGAGCGTGAACCGGTGAGTCGCCGGCCTACGTTCGGCCGTGGTCGACTCGCGTAGCGAAACTGCGTTAGCGTCGACCCATGACGGCGTCCGACACGAAACCGAAGCGGTTGGCCTTGTTGACCAGTGGTGGCGACGCCCCCGGCATGAACGCTGCGGTGCGCGCGGCAACTCTCGTCGCAGCCGCGCACGGTGTCGAGATGATGGGGGTACGCGATGGTTATCGCGGTTTGCTCAAAGGAGACCTGTCGGTATTGAGCCCGCGCGACGTTGCGGGGATTCTGCGCGATGGGGGAACCATTCTCGGCTCGGCGCGCTGTCTGGATTTTCACAAACTCGAAGCGCGTGATCAGGCGCGCGCGATTCTGCACGAGAACGCCGTTGAAGGGTTGATCGTCGTTGGCGGCAACGGCTCCCTCACCGGCGCCCTGCACCTGTCGGATCCAACCGAGAGCGATCGCCCGGTACCGGTCATGGGCATCCCGGCGTCCATCGACAACGACCTGGCGCTGACCGGTTTCTCCATCGGCGTCGATACGGCGATGAACACCATCGTCGAAGCGTGCGACAAGATCGCCGATACGGCCACGGCCCACAACCGCACATTCATCGTTGAAGTCATGGGCCGCGATTGCGGCTACCTGGCGATGACCGCTGCCGTCGCGTCCGGTGCCGATGGCGTGTTGTTCCCTGAGCGCAATCGCACTGAGGAACAGATCATCGACGCCATCGTCAAGATCGTGCTTACGGCACGTGCGCGAGACGAGCGCTCCAAGCGTGTGATCATCATCAAGGCCGAGGGCGTGTCGATTCCCGTCGACCGGCTCAGGTTGGCTGTGGACGAGCGGCTGCGGGCGGAGAGTGCCGAGGACTATAAAGAGGTCGAGACCCGCGTGACGGTGCTTGGTCACGTCGTCCGCGGCGGTCGTCCGTCGGCGTTCGATCGTTTACTCGGCAGCCGCCTGGCGAACGTAGCGGTGCGCGCGTTGATCGCCGGTGACAACCGCAAGATGGCGGCGTGGATGCCACCCGTCGAGTTGCCCGAAGAGGTCGCGCAGCGCACGAGCTACGATCCGTATTGTTGGCTGGCGGATCTATCGGCGGTGTTGGCCGAAACCGAAAAGTTACTGGCGGGTCAGTCACCTCTCGCTCGTTGGCGATCGCAAGTGTTCGACGATGTCGAAGACGCGCTGCTACTTTAGTCGCGACATTCGAACAACCTAGGTTACGGTTTTCGAACGTAGGTGCGTCACGTGGCTTCTCCTGGGGGTTTTTAGCTGAGCAGAGGTGTCGGTGCATGTACCGTTTGGTCATGCGTTTGATCACAGGGATGGTGGTGGCATGTCTGGTCGGCTGCGTTGGCGTAGCTCCTACCGGCGGCGATGACGATGGCGTAACCCCGGGTGAGGCGGACGGCTCCGTCGCCAGCGAGGTCGACGCCAGTGTTGGTGTTGCAGCCAAGTGCGAGGTCAACGTCCAGGTTCCCGTCGACGCTAGTCGTCCGGTAGACATCATGGCGCGGGCGACATTGACACAAGTGGCGGCGCGCATGCCGTGCGTGCTCGACCAGAACTTGCGCACCATTCTCGAGGGCCAGTCGACCATGTGGTACGACCACGCGTCGATCGTGCCGGGCTACCAGGACTCCTTCGGTGACAACGTGGTCGCGCCCATCGGCATGCGGCCCAACACCATCCGCAGCAACTTGATCGATCTGGCGGTGCCAGGTGGTCACGCGCAGATATTCTCCTCTCGCGGCGTCTTCCATTTCCCGTTTGGCAAACCGCTCAACACTGACGATGCGGACGTCATGGTCGTCGATTTCTGGCGGCTGCCCAGCGACAACGGGTCGCTGCTACCGGTGGTCTGGTCCTTCCGCGAGCCCAACGGCTTGACCCACCGTATCAACTGGCTATTTCCGGTCGGTACTGTTCTGGGCGAGGCCATGTTCATTCGCTACAACGGTGAGCTGTGGCCCTTTGAGATCCGCACGCGGGTGCGCGGTATCGACAGTTGGGAGTCCAACGCGTATCGGCCGTTCCGCACCGCCGAGGAACTCGCCGTTGCGCTGGAAGACAAGCGCACCGAGAACGCCACCTGGATGGCGGACCCGGAGATTAGCGCGTTGATCGCTCATCTTCGCGATAACTCGACGCTGCAGGCTCACACGATCAGCGTGAGCAACTTCGTTTCTGCGTTCCCGACATTGACCGGCGCGCAGGACTCGCTGCCGGGGTTGACCGATCCGTCCATCTTACAAGCGCTGCTACTGGAGCAACCATTTCGGTCGGCCAAGGACGCGGTGTGGAAATCCAACGGCAGCCTCGAAACGTTCGCCGCGACCACGTTGGCGGATTTTTCGATCGTGCCCAAGAACTACAACGGCGGCATGTTCAAAGTGAACGACGAAACCTGTGAGCGCTGCCACCAGGACGCGGGCCGGCCGTTCAAGGATTGGTACGACAACATCCTGGCCTACGGTGAACTCTGGGGCGAGGACGAGTCGTTCTCCTGGCATCCGTTCGCCAACAACACGTTCGTCGATCCCAGCGGTGCGGTGGTCGACTTCAACTACGACAACCGCACCTTCCGCCAGGACTTCCTCGATGCCGGCGTACTGGTCAGGTACAACAGCTCCAGCCACTCGGACTCTGTTTACAAAGCCATACCGCGTTCGTGGAAAGGCTACGCGTACTGATGCGCCGCCGCCGGTTCATCAAACTCGTGGTCGGGACCGCCGCACTCACTGCCGCCGGGTGTGCGACCAAGCTCGGCGACGGAGGGGAGCCGGATCCAGGCGCCGACGCGTCATCGTCGAGTCCGGACGCAAGTTCCGCAAGTGACGGCGCGCCCGCTCCGGTGGATGCAAGTACCGGCTGCGACGCCCAGACTGTGCTGGTCTACGACACGTACGCTCAGGCCCTATACCTGGACGGAACGTACGGTCCGCTGACCGGCGTCATCACCGGCGAATCCGTTCGCGACGGCGTGGAACTCGAGTTGGAGTTCTGGCACGGCCACGGCGGCATGAATCACCGGTTCACGGTCACGCCGGCGCACTTCGCGGCCCTGGCTCGAGGCGAGAAGATAACCATCGAAACGACCGAGGTCGAAGATCATATGCACACCCTGTTCGTCGACCCCGCCGACCTGGAGTACCGGGTGCCAGACAGCGAGCCCGTTCAAGTCAGCCTCGGCTGCTGAGCTTCGCGAACTAGATGTGCAGCACGCGCTGTGTCGGCGCGTACCTGTCGGTGTCGTAGAGTCGCTTGACGTCGAGCAGATTGAGCTCTTCCACAGCTTCGGCCAGGGGCACGAGTGAAATGTCGCATGCCGGTGCGATGCCACGGGCGGACACCATCTTGCCCCACTGATTTGCGAACGTCGCCTCGGCGGCGGCGATGCCGTAGAGCCAGCCCATGTTGCGATCGACCGGGGACGGCGGGCCACCTCGTTGGGGATGGCCCAGGGCGACAGCGCGCGCGTCGTGGTCGGTGTCTCGGCGGATCGAGTCGGCGAGCCAGGTACCGATACCGCCCAGGCGGGCGTGGCCGAATGCATCGGTTCCGCTCGCGACCGTGAACTCGCGACCGTCCGTCGGCATGGCGCCTTCGGCTACGACGACGACCGCGTAGCGCGGGTCCTGACGATTGGTGGGGCTGCCGGTAAGGCGCTCGTTGAGCCGGGCGTAAACGCGTTGCAAGTCGAAGTCGTGCTCGGGGATCAAGACCATGTAGGCGCCGCCAGCGAGACCCGCCCAGTACGCCAGGTGCCCGGCGGTGCGGCCCATGACCTCGACGACCTGCACCCAGTGGTGGGAACCGGCGGGGGTTCGAGAGCGTTCGACGATCTCGGCGACCGTGCGCACAGAGGTGTCGAAGCCGAGGGTGTAATCGGTGCCGGCTAGATCCTTGTCGATGGTCTTTGGAATGCCCACGACAGGCGCGCCCAGGTCGGCGAGCTTGCGCGCGACGCCGAGGGTGTCTTCGCCGCCGATAGCAACCAACGCGTCCAGGTGCATGGCGTCGATGTTCTTTAGTACCTCGCCAGAACGATTTCCGCTGGCGTCGTTATCGTGAAACGGATTGGTGCGAGACGAACCCAGGTTCGTACCGCCATCGCGATCCCAGCGCCGTACCGTGGCCGTGTTCAGGTCCCAGCTGTTGTCGGTGTACTCGTCGAGCAGTCCGGCCCAGCCGTCGTAGATACCGACGACCGATGCGCCAGCGGCTTCGGCCTTGTAGACCAGACCGCGGATGGCCGGGTTCAGGCCGGGGGCGTCGCCGCCACCAGTGAGTACGCCGATGCGACGGATTTGTTTTCTGCCAGCTGTAGCCATGACAGCAAGGAACTGCAAATCCGTTGCCACGTCAAACTATGTGATTTGTCCGGGGAGTTTGGAGCCGGGGCCGTGCGGTGCTGCCGAACACGGCCCTGGAGCGTCGCTTTTTGCAACGACGCTTCGCCGCGAGGATCGCCGCGAGTGAGGGACCTGAGCGTGAACAGGCGTGGCTAGCTAGGACACGAACTGCCGGCGCTGACCGCCCACTGGTGTGGGTGACCGCCATCGGATGTGTCGATCGTGACCGAACCGCCGCCGGAGATGGTCGACAGATCAGCCGCGGTGATCACGACTTGATGCGTGTGCGAGTTCGCGCTGGACGACGTATATGTCACGTCGCTCGACGAACTCAGATCCGAGCATTGCACCGTCACCTGGTGCGTGTGTCCACTCATGGTACTCGAGCTATTGAACGAACTCGCCACTGCCGAATCGGCCGTGCCGCCGCCGCCGTCGTCATCTCCGCAAGCGGTGAGCTGTAGAACTGCTGGGACAGCGATCATAGCGCCGCCAACACGGATAAAGAAGTCACGTCGTTTCATCGGATGTTCCCCCAAAAAGTGAACGGCCATTATCCGGTGCCACCCGGCTGGGCGCAACATCTCGACGGCTGACAAGCAGTGGCTTCGGCGCGATGCCGATCACACGCGGCGTATGGCGTGGGTCACGACCCAGCCGCTGGTGCGGCGGCCAGCTCTCGGATCACGGCTGGAATCGCGTCGGTGGACCGAGGAAAGCGCGGGATCCAACCGAGTTCTTTAAGTCGGGCGTTGCTGGAGCGCGCACTGCGCACGGCGGCGGTAATCGCTCCCGAGCCTTTCAGCATCTTGGCCAGCCACACCGGGGCGTGCCCGTATGGTTTCCGTTCGAGTGCCTTGGCGACGCCGGCAAAGAACGTCTTCATGGTGACCGGCTCATCGTCGACCACGTGAAACGCGTGTCCCGCCGGGCCCTTTTCTAGCAGCAACATGGCCGCGCTGACCACATCGTCCACGTGCACCACGTCCCACATGTTGGCGCCGCGGCCGGGGATACGAAACATGCGATCGGCGAGCAGGCCGGCGAACCAACCGCCGGGACCGTAGACATGCGAGGGCCGCAGGATCACCCCGGGCAGTCCCCATTCGCCGTGTGCGCGCAGCACCAGCTCGTCGCCGATCGCTTTGGACTTGCCGTATGGCGTCGTCGCCGGAATGTGATCTGCCTCGGTAAACGTCTCGCCGCTGGCTTTGCCGCGTACGACCGTAGACAGGAACAAGAATCGTTCTAGTGGCAGTCCGTGGCATGCGTCGACCAGGGCCTGGGTGCCGTGGATGTTGACCTTCTCGATGCGATCTCGATTGCGTTGGGTGGCAATCTCGGCGGCGAGGTGCGCCACGTGGGTCGGCTTGGCCTCGTGTACGCACGCCTTGATCGATTCAGGCTCCGTGAGGTCGCCGCTCAATACCTCTGCGCCCAGGGCAGCCAGTTTCGCGCTGGTCTTTCCCGATCGTGACAGACACACCGGCTCGTGGCCGCCGTCAACGAGCGCGCGTACCAGGCGGGCACCGATGAAACCTGACCCACCTGTGATGAATACGCGCATCGAAAAGTGACTATGTCACTTTTTGCAATCGTCGGGGAGCTTGAGCTCTAGTTTTGTGCCCGAGCTGAATATCCACGTGCCCCGCGACCTGTCCTTGCCGACACCGACACTCTTGTAGCGCACGGTCGCGCGCTGCAAGTCTTCGGTCGCACCACGTTTCTGGGCTTTGCTCCAAACCTGGCTCACCGAACATTTCGGTGGGCCGAGTAACGGGGCGCCACAATCATGTGCGTCCTTTGGGTAGTGGTAGAAGCGCGTCTTGTCCGCGTACACGTAGTAGAGGCAAAACACGCGAGCGTCGGGGTCGGTGGTCTCTCGCTTCTTCGAGCGGTCCTTGGAGCGAAACCGATACATGACGATGGCCGTCTTACCCATGGTGAGATCAGCAGTGCCGTCGGCGGATACGTTGTCGGCGTCGATCTCGATAAGCACAGCGTCCGCCGCTTGTTCCCGCGCGATGGTTTGGGCTTTGGTGACAGACGCGGTGACATCGAAGTTCGCCGGCTTCAGGGTGCCGAGTAGCCGAGTCACTTTGCCTTTGTGGGCTTTATGGGACTTCACCGTCGGCGGCTTCTTGCGATCGATTTCGGGCGGGGTGGCTTGAGGATCGACCTTGGGCTCATTGGCCTCCGCCCCTGCGTCCACGTGGGCAGAGGCTTGCTGGCTGTCGTCGCTCGACAGGGTCACGGCGAGTACCGCGGCGACCGCGACGACGCTTACGCCGCCGAGCGCCAGCCATTTCGTCAGTTGGGGGCGTCGTGCGATCACCTGTGTTTCGGCGATGTACTGGGCTGGTTCGGGGATGGACTGGTCGGAGGACTCAGCGGCTGCGACCGCAGTTTGCAACGCCGCCAGCACATCGGCGACCGTCGCGTATCGGTCTTCCTTGGCCTTCTGCATGCACTTTGCGATCACGGCGCTCACCTGGCCCGCGACCGGAGCGAGCTCGGCGGCGATGGGGACCGGCGCTTTGAGATGGAGCTTTTCTACCTCCATGGCCGTGGAGCCGCGATATGGGGTCTTGCCTGTGACGAGCTCGAACAACAACACACCCAGAGCGTAGATGTCCGTGCGTCCGTCCACCGGCTGGCAGCGGATTTGCTCTGGCGCCATGGTCAGCGGAGAGCCGACTCGATTGCCCGTCTGGGTGGTCATCGCTCCGTCCGTCAGTCCGTCCGGGTGAATGATTTTGGCGATGCCGAAGTCCAGCAACTTGAAGCGGAACCAGTCGCTGTCGGGAACGCCGACGACGTTGGACAGCTTCAGGTCTCGGTGGATGATGCCGTGCTCGTGGGCCGCGGCAAGCGCGGGCACAACGTCTTCGCAAATGCGCAGGGCGTCCCGTGCTGGAAGGGCGCCGCGTTCGTTGACTAGCTGTTTGAGAGTCGGGCCGCTGAGCCACTCCATGACGAAGAACGGCCTGCCGTCGGGGAGCTCACCGTAATCGGTGATATCGACGATGTTGGCGTGGCGGATGCGATTGACTGCGCGGGCCTCTTGCTCGAAGCGCTTCACGATATTCGGTGTCGACGCAAGCATGGCGTGGAGCACCTTGAGTGCGACCGGGCGGTCGAGTTTCTCGTGGGTGGCGCGATACACCGTGGCGAAGCCCCCGCTGGAGTGGGCCTCTTCGATCAGGTAGTGGCCGACGCGTGCGCCTGGCGCCAGTAGGTGACCGTCGTCTTTGACGTGGGCTGGACCCCGCGCCGCCGGCTTGGCCGCCTGGTGTATTCGGGCCGGAACCCCGCCCTTCTTACCGGTCCGAATCTGGGTCTCGACCGTGTCTCTGTCGACCGTGTTCGTGTCGGCCGAGTCGGTGTCGACCACCAGCGTGTCCGCGGAGACCATTTCCGCCTCGTCGTCGGCTTTGCGGCGCGCCGTGGGTCTTTCCGCGGACGTGCTATTCGGGTCGTTCGGGGTGGGCACGGGACGATTCAGGGTAACAGGCCAGGGCGGTTTGTGCTGTCCGGTCGCCGGACGCCGGACGGCCGGAAACCGGACGCGCCGGACGATGCCATGTGTGTTTCTGCGGGGCTAGGGCTGGCAGCGTCCTTGCTTTGTGTCGTCGCATGGATCGTCCAAGAGAGCGGCTGTTTCAGTACGGCGCAGACCGTGTTTCGACCGAAGAGTTATTGACCGTGTTGATCGGCAGCGGTACTCGGCGCGCCCCGGCGGCGCAGATCGCCACGCGACTCATTCGAGACTCCGGTGGGTTGGCGGCCCTGGCACGTGCGCGTCCCGCCGAGCTTCGTACGGTTTCAGGTATCGGCTGCGCCCGAGCCGCACGCATCGCGGCTGCCTTTCATCTGGGCCGGCGAGCTATGGAGGCCGTCCCAGATGCTGGCACCATCTCGACCCCCGACGATGCCTATCTGCGTTTGCGCCCACGCATGGCCGGACTGAGTCAGGAGGTGTTCGTCGTGCTCGCGCTCAACGCTCGCAACGTGGTCATCGACGAGATCGAAGTCGCTCGCGGTGGCCTCGTCGGCGTGGAGGTACACCCGCGGGAGGTGTTTCGGCCGCTGATCCGTTTGGCCGCCGCCGCAGCGGTTGTGGCCCACAATCATCCGTCTGGCGACCCGCGGCCTAGTGACGAAGATCTCGCCCTCACCCACCGGCTGATCGCATCGGGAGAACTTCTCGGCGTACCCATTCTCGACCACATCGTCGTAGCTAGCGCGGGTTACACGTCCCTGTGTGAGCGATCAGGCTTGGTCCGCTGATTGCCAAATTGGCAGGAAAGCCGTTTTCTTGCCGCTCTCGGTAACAACGCTAGAATCCGAGGATGGTTTCATGTCGCTTGGTCTCCACTGTTTTGGTCCCGTGCGCCGCGTTGATTTTGAGCTCGGTGGTTCCGTCCGCTAACGCCGACGCGAACTCACTCAATGACAACCTCGGCCCGAGGGAAATCTCAGTTGGTGAGTCGTCACGCGCAGATGCTCGTGGTGGCAAAGCGGCGACGCTGAACCCAGCCGGCCTGGTGCTCAGTCGGGCGTTGGTATTCGAAGGCAGCTTCGGCCACCGCACTGGCGATGGCGCCAATGCCGTTGGCGTCTCCGCATGCGATTCGACCAACGCGGCTCCCGGTTGCTTCTACTACCGCTACTTCAAAGCGGCCCCCGAGATCGACACCATGTCGTTCAGCCGGCGCTCGCACGAGGTCGGTTACGTCGTGGCCAAGCGCCTGTCTCCCAACATCAGCCTGGGCGCGACCACGCGCTACTTCGACTACAACACGGACATGACTGGCGAAGAGACGACCAGCGGTTTCAGTTTTGACATGGGCGCTATCGTTACACTGCAGAGCTTCAACATCGCTCTGGTTGGCTACAACCTGTGGGGCGACGACTCGGCTCAGTACCCCATGGGCCTGGGCACCGGGATCTCCACCAGGCTCATGAGCAGCCTGTCCATGAGCGCCGATGCCGTATGGAACCTGGATACCCCCGACGGGGAGTCTTCCGGTCGCTACGGTGGTGGCCTCGAGTACTTTGTGCAGACGGCCAACCGAGCCAATGGTTACCCGCTGCGCGGTGGTGTCGTTTACGACTCCGCGCTGAAGGGGACGTACGTCACCGGCGGCCTCGGCTTCGCCTCGGTCAAGATGGGCCTGGATGTTGGTTTGCGCAAACAGGTCAAGGGCGGCGACGAACTGATGGTTCTGGCCAGTCTGCGCATATTCGGCCCGCGTATGGCACCTAAGGCCAAGCGTCGTCGGCTTCGCGGCTTCTAGGCGACTCGCCTCTAGCCAGCGCACCAGCACCGTAGCCGCAGGCCTCCGCATCATTGGGGTGGTCGCCGCAGGCCCGTCGCCCAAGCTTCTGCTAGTCTCTTTGCATGTCGCTGCGCGAACGCGTGCTGATCCGCAAGCTTCGCGACCGCGATGAAAAAGCGTTTCGAGAGATCGTCGAGCTCTACCGAAACCGTGTCTACAACCTGACCTTCCGCATGTTGGGCAACTCGGAGGAAGCCGAGGACGTTGCCCAGGAAGTGTTCATCACCGTGTTCAAGTCCATCGACTCGTTCCGCGGTGACAGCAAGTTCTCTACGTGGCTCTATCGAGTCACGGCCAACCACTGTAAGAACCGGATCAAGTACCTGGCGCGTCGGCACGATCGGGACAAGTCCGAGTTCGATGAGACCGTCGATCGGGATCAGGCTTCCGGAGCGTTGACCGGTCCCAATCCATCTCCACGGCCGGACCGACATCTGGAGGCGATGGAGCTCGAGAAGGTCATGCGCGAAGCTATCAGCAAGCTGGATGAGAACCAGCGCTTGCTGATCATCCTTCGTGACATCGAGGAGTTGTCCTACGAGGAGATCTGCACCATCACGGACCTGGCAGAAGGCACAGTGAAATCAAGGCTTCACAGAGCGCGCATGGCATTGCGCAAAAAGATGCAATCATATGTGAAGGGCAACGTGAAGTGACCGAGCAAGACACAGCACCTGACGAGCACGAACTCATCGAAGTCGAGTTCTCCGACTATCGCGACGGCATTCTTCAGCCAGCGCAGCGCGCGACTGTCGACGCCCATCTGGAAGGCTGCGAGCAGTGTCGCCTCGCCTACGACGAATTCGACCAGGCCGTTTCGGCGCTTTCGGATCTGCACAAGATGCCAGCCCCCCAGAATTTCAGCGCCGATGTCGCGGACACGATTCGTCGGCGGTCCGAGGGGCGGTTTTTCGGGCGCAAAGCGTTTGGAGATCGGATACCCTTCGAATGGCTGGCGATCGCCGCGCTGCTCATGGGCCTGGTTGTCTACCTGGTGATTCGTTCATCCGATACCGGGACCCTCAAGTACGATGGCGGCTCCAAGTCCAAACCCGCTCCACAGCTCTGGGACGACAAATGGCAACCCTAACGAATCTGACAAGACTCGCTTCTAGCTCCGCGGCCGTATGCGCTGCGCTGGCTTTGCTCTTGCCGTCCGCGGCGTGTAGCAAAGACGACAAGAAGGCGGGCAAGAACGTCAAGAAGTCAGGCAAGACCGGAAAGACGGACGGTGCGAAGAAGGGCGTCGATGGCAAGCCGGGGGACAACACCGGCGGAATGTCGTCGGCAGTCGCGCGCGTTGGTCATCCGGCACCACAGTTCGCCGGCAAGGCACACACGGGCGAAGACATCTCGCTGGCCAAACTTCGCGGCAACCCGGTGGTGCTCTACTTTTATCCCAAAGACGAGACCCCTGGTTGAATAGCTGAGGCGGAAGCCTTCCGCGACGGGATCGCGGGTTTCAACAAGCTCAACGCAAAAGTCATCGGTGTGTCTTTCGACACCCTCGATTCACACAAGCAGTTCGCCGCCAAGCATAAGCTGAACTTCCCGCTACTCGCCGATAGCGGTGACATCGCCAAGAAGTACGGCGTCCGGGTGACCGAGCGCCCCGTGGGGTGCGCTTCGGATAAGAAGGCGACAAAGTGCGCCCGTTATGCCGACCGGGTCACCTTCGTCATCGACAAAGCCGGCAAGCTGGTTCGCAAGTTCCCGATGGTCCGCATCAGCGGCCACGCCGACGAAGTCCTCAAAGTCCTCAAAGCGCTTTAGACTCTTTATTACGGCCTGCTGTGCAGGCCTTGGGCCGCAGGCGCTGGTAGGCCTTGGGCGCGTCTAGGCGTCACTGCGACCTGCTGCGCAGGCCTTGGGCCGCGGGCGCTTGGGCTTAGCGGTGGGTCGTTTCGAATTCTTTCATGAATTCGACTAGCTTGAGTACGCCTTCGTGGGGGAAGGCGTTGTAGATGCTGGCGCGCATACCGCCCACGGAGCGGTGCCCTTTCAGCCCGACGAGTCCTTGCTGGCCTGCGAGGTTGATGAAGCTCTCCTCTAGCTCGGGTTTGGCCGCGCGGAAGCACACGTTCATGAGCGAGCGGCTGCCTTTTGCGGCGGTCGCGCTGAAGAACGAGCTGTCGTCGAGAAACTCGTAGAGCACGTTGGCTTTGGCCACGTTGTATTCGTTCATGGCGGCCAGGCCGCCGAAGCCCTGGATCCACTTGATAACTTCGCCGAGCACGAACATGGCGAAGGTCGGCGGCGTGTTGAACATGGAACCCTTGCTCACATGGGTCCGGTACTGGAGCATGGTCGGCAACGTCTCGGCGCCACGGTCCGCGAGATCGTCGCGGATGATCACCAGGGTGAGTCCGGCCGGTCCCAGGTTCTTTTGGGCACCCGCGTAGATGATTCCGTGGTTCTTGACGTTGATGGGACGGCTGAAGATGTCGCTCGACGCGTCATTGATCAGGGGAACACCGTCGGGCGGCTTCGGCTCGAAATGAAACTGGGTGCCTGCGATGGTGTTGTTGCTGGTGAAGTGCGCGTAGGCCGGCTTGCCTTTGGACCATTTCAGCGCGTCCGCCGGGGGCACAAACGTGAAGTTGTCGCCGGCGCTGCTCGCGACTTCGTGCACGTTGCCGAACTTGCGCGCCTCGGTCATGGCTTTCTTGGACCAGGTTCCCGTGTTGATGTAGTCGGCGGTCTGGTCGGCCCCGAGCAAGTTCATCGGGATCATGTAGAACTGAGATGACGCGCCGCCCTGCAGGAACAGAATCCTGTAGTTATCGGGAACCTTCGCCAGAGCGCGGATGTTCTGTTCCGCTTGCTGGTAGACAGCGGTGAGTTGTGGGCCGCGATGGCTGTGTTCCATGACGCCGACGCCCGAACGATCCAGGTTCCACAGGGCGAGCTGTGCGGTCTTGATCACCGGCTCAGGTAGCGTGGCCGGCCCGGCCGAGAAGTTGTAGCTGCGATCGCTCACGACGCGTCCCTTTCGTTATCCACTCACGCCCAGGAGGCTGAGTTCCATACTCAGAATATCCGCGCAGCGTGCGCGAACAGTATCAAGGTGCTCGGCGCTCGGTGCACTGCCCAGCTGAATGCGTGCACACGCGGCTTCGGCACCCTCGTAGAGCACGTTCTCCATCTCTTCGACGTTGATGCTGGCTTCGCTCAATACCTGGAACACGTGAGCGAGCACGCCGGGACGATTGCGGTGACGTACCGTGAGCACGCAGGTTGCGGTGCTTCGCGCGGCGCGGTTGACGCAGTTGAGCACTTCACCGCTGTCGCGGTAGTGGTTGATCACCCGAACCGCTTCCATGGCGATGGCCTGCTGGGCTTGCTCCGTGGAGGCGCCGACGTGGTGCGTCCCCACGAACGTAGCTTCTTCGGCTACCGGCGTGGCGAACTCTGCGCTGGAGCTTCCCGGCTCGTTGTCGTAGACATCGAGTCCCGCGCGAATCCCTTTGTCGCGAATGCCCGCGACCAGCGCTTCCTGGTCGACGACGGCACCGCGCGAGGTATTGATCAGGTACGCGCCCGGCTTCATCGCGGCGATGAACTCGCTGTCGACCAGGTGCTTGGTCTCCGCGGTCGACGCCACGTGAATCGAAACGATGTCGCTGAGCTCGGCCACGCGCCGCGGCGTCTCCGCCAGGGTCACGCCGGCTTCAGCGGCGCTCGCCGCGTTCAAGCTGCGCGACCAGGCGACGACGTTCATGCCGAAGCCTTTGGCCCGGGTGACCACTTCGCGAGCGATCGTGCCCAGACCGAGCACGCCGAGCGTGCGGCCGTAGACGCCATTGGCCTTACCGAATTCCTTCTTGTTCCATTTGCCGTCGCGCAGTTGCGCGGTCTGCTGCGGTACCCGGCGGTCGCAACTGAGGATAAGCGCCCAGGTGAGCTCGGCCACGGCGATCGCGTTCTTGCCCGGGCAGTTGGCGACGAACACGCCTTCCGTCGACGCCTTGGCAATATCGATGGTGTCGTAGCCGGCGCCGGCGCGAATGATGAGGCTCAACCGCTCGCCCGCTTCGATTGCCGCAGCCGTCACCTTCGTGCTGCGCACGATCAGAATGTCGGGCGCGAACTTGGTCAGCGCGTCCGGCAGAGCATCCGCGGACAGGCCGGGCTCGAAGAAAACTTCGCAGCCACTCTTAGCGCTGTCGGCGAGCTCATCTAGACCAAGCTGCTCGAACTTGTCGGCTATCAGAACTTTCATCCCGTGCGGTTATATCCGAACGGGGCTCGCCGAGCTACTCGTCTAATGCTTCGTAGTAAAACACAGTGATCGCCAGGCAGTGGAACGCTGCGTCACTGGACTGTGTGACCACGCAGTCACACAGCTCGAGGTTGGGGTTCTTGGACAGCCAGTCGGTCACTCGCTCGCCCAGGCGTTCCCGGTCGGCCATCATGGTGGCGGCGAAGACTTTCACGCCGTTGAACTGTTTAGCTGAATCTGCCTTGATGAAACCGACGTTATGTCCGCTGCCTGCTGCCATTAACATGCACTCACTAGCGGCCTGAGGCCGCCCTTTCTGTGTGTTCCTTGATCACTTGATCGATTTCTTCGTCAGTGAGAACTCGGTTGCCGCGCTTCGCAGCACCCATCACGACTTCGACCAGATCGGGGGACGGTTCGTGGCCGCGCTTTCGCAACCAATAGATGACGTTTGACTCCCCCGAGTAGTGACCGACTTCGATTTCCTGCTCGCGCCCGAACATGCCGGCTGGCACCCCGGAATAAATGCGATCGGCGAGCCAGGCATCGCCCTTTTTCTCCGCCTTGATAACCGCTGCCGCGTGCACACCGGTTGCGGTGCGAAACGCATCCCCACCGGCCAATGGATACTGGGCGGGGATATCAACGTGGGTTGCCTTGGCTGTGAGCTTGCACCACAGCAGTAGCTTGGACAAATCGTGGTCAGGGAGCTCACCCAGCAGTTTCAGGTTGAGCATCACCTGGTCCAGGGCGGCATTGCCGACGCGCTCGCCGATGCCGAGTGCGGTGCCGTGCAGACGATCAGCGCCGTACTCGAGTGCGAAGATCGTATTGACGACGCCGAGGCCACGGTCGTTATGACCGTGCCAGTCGATGCCGATTTCTGTGCGACCCATTCCCTTGAGCAGGTTGCGTGTGAACTTGATCAGATTCCTGATGCCATCTGGGGTCGCGTGGCCGACGGTGTCACACAGACACAAGCGGTGAGCGCCGTGGTCGATGGCGTTGCGAAACAAGCGGTCGAGCACGTCGGGGCGCGAGCGCGTGGTGTCTTCGGTGACGTAGGTGATCGGCAGGTTGTTCTTGACCGCCAGATCGATCGCGTCTGCGGAGCGCTTGAGCATGAGATCCAGATCCCAGTTCTCCGCATACTGGCGAATCGGCGACGAGCCGATGAACGCCATGACTTCGATCTCGACGCCGGTCTTCTGGGAGATGTCGATGATCGCTTGCACGTCCTTTATGTGAGTGCGCGCGGCGGCGGCAGCCTTGATCGGCAGCTTGTTGTCGCGGATGAACTCGGCGAGGACCGTGCAATCCTCGATGGCTCGGGCACCGGCACCGGGCAGGCCGATATCGATGTGGTGAATGCCCAGGTCGCTGGCAATCTCGACCATGCGGATCTTGTCACCGATATCTGGATCGACGACAGATGGCGACTGGATACCGTCACGCAGCGACTCACACATGAACGTGAACTCGCGCTTTGGCGATAGCGTCGTGACTCTCTCGACCGCGTTCCAGTCGTAGATGAGTTCGCTCTCTCGATTGTTCTGCGCCTCAGTCATCTCAGCTTCTCCTGGCATGGCGGACTCCGCCCACACTCTCTATCACCTCGGGGCCGTAACCCCAACCAGCCCCGCCACGGAGCATGCTCACTTTCTACCATAATAGAAACGCGCCGCCCCATGGGTACTTTGTAGACGCTCTGCGTCATAGCCAATCATCGTTTTTCTGATGACTTATTGTTGGTGGTGCGCCAGCGTTACCCGTCGCACGGCCATATATGTGGCAGTCATCCGTCGACGGTCAGACGTCGATCGATAGACCGAGTGCCGTGCGCAGCTGTAAGTGCTGGCTGCTCACTCCGAAGTCGACCAAGTCGAGGTGCGTTTCTTCACCCGCGCTGTCGCTAGCGAAGCGCACCGCCGCGGGCAAGTCGCCGCACAGCAATAGACCAACTCGGTCCGCGGTCCGCGCGAGCGCCTTAGACCATCTGGACAGGTTCAACGATTGGCTGGCCTCGGTCAACGAAGTAACCAGCGTGTGCACTGTGCGCTGAGCCTCGTCTGGAAGGTATTCCATCGCCTCCCGGAACTCGCCGATCAACCCTTCCGGGTCGTCGATCGGTGCCGACGGGTTTGCGGCGCTGAACGCGGCGAGGATCGCTTGCTTCAAGATACGCGCCGGCTGCGCACCGCCGAGGGAGCGTCCGGCGACCAGGTAGGTCATCGCGCGGCCGAGGCGGAAACACAGTTCCGCGCGCTCCGGTGCTGCGAGTGCTTCGTCGCCAGCTAGTAGCACCGGCGGGTTGACCGCTGCCAGATGGATCTGATGGCCGAAGTCGGGCCGGACGTACAGGGGCGGAACCGCGACGCCGAGCATGTGCGCGATGTATTCGAACATGTGGATCATGCCGGGGGGAAGCACATCTGGATCGACCAACATGGTGTCGTCAATTTCCAGATCCATGAGGGTCAACGGCATGACGCGCTGAATCGCAGGTGTAATCAGCGCGAAGATTCGCGTGATCTCGGCGCTGTCGTCGGGGTGACAGATTTGTTGCCAGAAATCGCCGAGCAGCTGGCGATGAGCGCGAATGACGAAACGCGGACGGTAGCGTTCGTACAGTTCGCGCGCTTCTTCGTTGTCCACGCCGCGGGCGACCAGTGCCGATGCCGCCAGGAACACAGCATCGGGTCGCGCCGCCTGTTGTGCCGCGCGTAATAGCTCCATGCCCGGCCCGGCTGACGCCGGATCGTTGCGCCAGTGAGTGCGCAACATTTCGCTTCGCTCGTGGAACCGGTCGGGACTACCGCTGGTCAGGTCCGCGAGTGCGGCCTGAATTGCTTGATCGTCTGGAGCGAGCCTGACCGCCGATTTGTACGCGATGCGCGCGGCTTCGTCGTCGTCGAGCTCGTTGCGGTACAGCTCGGCCAGCTTGGTCCACAGCTTTTGCTCGACCTTGGGGTCACCGCCGGCTGCTTTGTAGATCAGCTTCTTGTACAAGCGCTCGAGCGGGCGGAACTTGCCGCGCCGGGTCCAGATGGCCTCGAGGCGCGACAACGCTTCCTTGCGGTTTGGATCGGCGTTGAGCGCAAGCTCCAGGTGGAACTGCGCTTCGGCATCATCATCTCCGAGTTCGGCCGTGATGATGCCTTTGCATTCGTGCGCTCGTGCGTGGTCCGGGTTGATCGCGAGGGCCTGGTTCAGGCTGGTGCGCGCCTCGTCCGCCGCCCGGGCGGTGCGGTCGCCTTTGAGAAACAGCGTCCAGCCCAGCGTCGCGTGATAGGTCGCTTCTTCCGGTGCGTCTTGCACGGCACGTTGCAGGCGCTCGAGAGCCTGGCCGAATTGTCCGCGTTGCAGATACTCCTCGGCAGCACGGAATGCGATTTCGGCATCCAGGGTCGGTGCGGTCTCGGGGAGGTCGCCACCGGTGCGCTCGAGATCGAACAGCCGGCGTTTCTCCGCGTCCATGAGGGTTTCATTGGCTCGCTCGTATGCCGCGTGAATCTGTTCGAGCTTGGCGTAGTCCCGGCCAAGATCGAAACGCGAGAACCAGTCCAACGAAAACTTGGAGCGCCGCTCGACGATGGCGGCGGAGATTTCAGCTTCTTCAGCGCTGGGATCCACCTTGAGGGCGACGTAGTGATCGCCGCCTTGAACGCGCAAGAACTCCGCCAGGAGCATGCGTCGCGCCGAGTCGAGCTCGCGACTCTCCTTGCTCTTTTCCTTGGCCGACGAAATGTCCTGGACGTCGATGTACCCCGAATCGGGCATGTTCGCCGCGCCCGGAACTGCATCCTCGTCGGGTACTTCTAGCGGAATGTCGCCGGTGGTCGGCGGTGTGACCTGGTCGCCTTCCTCGAACAACATCGAGTAGAGCTGTGCGTCTTCTTTGGGCGCGGCGCCGGGCAGTTTTGTTACCCTCGAGCGTTCCGAAAGTGCCTCGACGGAAATCGATGATTCCTCGTCGTGGAACATGCTCGGCATTTCGATGTCTTCGGACTCGGCGGCGATGATGCCGCCGGTTTGAAGCAGGCAGTCCAGAGCGACCAGGACCGCGTCGCGGCCGATGGCCGATGCCAGCAACGCACTCACTGTCGTCCCGTCCGTCCACACATCCGCGAAGTTGTTGTTCAGGTGGTGGCGCAGCGCGGGCAGCAGCTCGACGCCGCGTGGTGTGAGTTGAAGCGGAGCCGAGCCCAGTCCGGTGATGTCCTCGGGCACTTTGTCCATGAACGCGGTCTGACTCAGCCCCGTGCACAGCAAGCGCAGGGTGTCGATAGAGCTGTTAGCTGGTGCGTTGGCAATGTCGGCGGTCGGCTGGAAGCTCCATGCCCCATCGGGCCAGCGCAGAGATTGAATGACTTTGTGACGCACCTGTTCGCTGAGGTGATCGACCAGCTCTTCCGGGTTGAGCACGCCCATCTCGATGAGCGCTTCACCCATGCGTTTGCCCGTCGCTGACGCGGTTCTGATCGCGGTCGCGTGATCGACATCGGTGATCACGTTGCGGGCGACCAGGAAGTGACCGAGGGTCTCGTCGCGCACGCTCGAACGCGCGCTGACAGGATGGCCGAACAGCAAACCGATGGTCTTGGTGACTCGCGCGCGGCGGATGACCAGGTTACCCGTCGCGTGAGAGTCGAGCAGGTCGAGCAGGACCGCGGCCAACGGTCGTGTCGACAGATCGCCTTCGTCGGTGGTGGCCTCGATTACCGGTGCCGAGGGTTCGTCGTTCGTGATCGGCGATGGCGCGGCGATGGTTTTTTCACCGTGTTGATCCGCCAGCCAATCGGCGACGTGCTCAGTCATTTGCTTGAGTTGGTATGGCTTGACGAAGAAGGTCGCGTTGTATTCTTTGCGCACGCGTACCGCGATGGCGCTGTCTCGGTAGATGCCGCTGATGACAATGAGCTCAGGGCCATCGCCATCGGCTTCCGCTCGAATCGCCTGACACAACGAGAACCCGTCGCGCTTGGGCATCAGCAGATCGACGATGACCACGTCCGGTTCGTGGTCATGAAACGCCAGCAATCCTTCTGAGCCGTCGGCGGCGGTGACGACCTTCACCTCGAAGTCGGCGAACGACGCGTCCTGGGACAGGATTCGTTCGAGGGCGGTACGCGTAAACTTGTCGTCGTCGACGATGAGGACGGTCGCCATAGCGTCCTCTGAGGATATCACTCAGCGACGTGACACGCAGCGCGTGTGCCGTTCGATAGGGTCTTGAGCGTCGGCAATTCGGTGAAACACGCCTTGGGCTTGTCTTTCACCGGGCAGCGCGGATGGAATGCACAGCCGCTGGGAGGGTTGATTGGGCTCGGCACGTCGCCTTCCAGCACCACTCGCCGCTTCTTCGCGCCTGGATTGGGCTTTGGCACTGCGGACAGCAAGGCCTTGGTGTACGGGTGTTTCGGGTCCCGATACAGGGTCTTGGCGTCGGTTAGCTCGACCACCTTGCCCAGATACATAACCGCGACCCGGTCGCAGATGTACTGAACAATGCGCAGGTCGTGGGAGATGAACAGGTAGGTGAGGTTGTCCGCCTTCTGCAGATCTTGCAGAAGGTTGACGATCTGAGCCTGAATGGACACGTCCAGGGCGCTGATCGGCTCGTCGCAGACGATGAACTGGGGCTCCACCGCCAGGGCTCGGGCGATGCCCACCCGCTGGCGTTGGCCGCCGGAGAACTCATGGGGGTAGCGCGAGACCGCGTCGGGGCGCAGACCGACTTTGGTCAGCAGCGACTCCACCCGCTCGCGCTTGGCGGACGCCGAACTCGCCAGGTTGTGGATGTCGATCGGCTCACCGAGGGTCGAGCCAATGGTCATGCGCGGGTTGAGCGAAGCGTACGGATCCTGAAAGATCATTTGCATCTTTCGCCGAATCGGCCGCAGTTGTTTCTGGGAGATCTTGCTGATGTCGGTGCCGCCGAAGTTGATGCTGCCAGCGGTCGGGTCGAGCAGGCGCACCAACGTACGCCCAAGTGTGGACTTGCCACACCCGGACTCACCGACGAGGCCCAGAGTCTCGCCCTCGAAGATTTGCAGGCTGACGTCGTCGACTGCACGCACCAGCGCATTCATTCTGGTGAGTGAGCGCCACGCCTTGGCCATGGGCGATACGCCGTCCTCCTTGGGCCACGACACTTTTGTGTGAAAGTGTTTGGTCAGTCCGCTCAGGGTAACGAGCGCTTCTCCCGCAGCGTTGTCTTTGGCGGCGTCTTCTTCAGAAGCCGGCTTTTGGGAGACAGAAGCCTCGCTCATGACGACGCACCTTCGCTGACTTCAATGGGGAAATGACAGCGGGCCATGGTGTCGCCTAGCTGTACAAGCTTCGGCTCTTCGGCGCGACACTTCTCGGCGACCGCGGGACAGCGGTCCTGAAACTTGCAGCCTTTGGGCAGCTCGAGCAGGCTCGGCACCATGCCCGGAATCTCCTGTAGACGACGCTCTTTGCCATCGTCCTCCTCACCGAGTTCGGCGTAGGTGGGGATGGAGCGAAGCAGTCCCGCCGTGTAGTGATGGCGCGGCTTGGTGAACAGGTCTTTGGTGGCGGCGCGTTCGACGACGCGCCCGGCGTACATGACGACGACTTCGTCGCAACTCTCAGCGACGACGCCCAGGTCGTGGGTGATGAGCAGGATCGACATGCCCATTTCCTCTTGCAGCTTGTTCAGCAAGTCGAGGATCTGCGCCTGGATCGTCACGTCGAGGGCCGTCGTAGGCTCGTCGGCGATGAGCAGGTCGGGTTTGCACGCCAGGGCCATGGCGATCATCACGCGTTGGCGCATGCCACCGGACATCTGGTGCGGGTAGTTGCGCACGCGCTCGGCGGGCGACGGAATACCGACCAACTGGAACATCTCTACAGCCACCGCGGTGGCTTCTTTGCGCGATTTTCCCTGGTGCAGCCGCACGGCCTCGGCGACCTGATCGCCGACGGTGAACACCGGGTTGAGCGAAGTCATCGGCTCCTGGAAGATCATCGAGATCTTGTTGCCCCGGATGGCTCGCATCTCCGGCTCTGGCAGCTCGAGTAGGTTCTTACCCGAGTAGTGGATGCTGCCATTGGCGATTTCACCGGGCGGGTCCGGGATCAAGCGCATGATGCTCAGAGCCGTGACCGACTTACCGCAGCCCGACTCGCCGACCACACCCAGGGTTTTGCCCGCCGGAATCTCGAACGACACATGGTCGACGGCGCGAACCGTGCCTTGTTCGGTGCGGAACTGGGTGACCAGGTCCTTTATTTGAAGAAGAGGGCTCGCTTCGCCCATAGCGCCGGCACCATACCGTATTTCGGGCTGGGATAAACCCTGGATTGCTTTGTCTTTATGGGTTGTTGGTGGGGCGTGTGCTCGTGCTCGTGCTCGTGCTCGTGCTCGTGCTCGTGCTCGTGCTCGTGCTCGTGCTCGTGCGTGTGCTCGTGCTCGTGCGTGTGCTCGTGCTCGTGGGGGTGCTCGTGCTCGTGGGGGTGCTCGTGCTCGTGCTCGTGCTCGTGCTCGTGCTCGTGGGTGTACTCGTGCTCGTGCTCGTGCTCGTGGGGGTGCTCGTGCTCGTGGGGGTGCTCGTGCTCGTGCTCGTGGGGGTGCTCGTACTCGTGGGCGTGGGCGTGGGCGTGGGCGTGGGTGTGCTCGAACGGGCGATGGTGTGGCCCTGGTCCCGCACGCTGGTGTTCGAGCGGAGGTTGGCGCGACCAGGGCGGCTTGCATGGATGGGGTGGGGGAGTGCTTTGGTGGCGGGCGGGTGTGGTGGCAGCTTGGCCGCGACGGTTGGTGGTTGGCTGGCGGTTGCCCGACGCGCGAGGGCGCGTCGCTTGTTGTTTGGTGAGGGTGTCACTTGTCGGGGACGGGCTCGGGGCCCTTACGGCCCCGGTCACGGGAACTATTCTTGCTGATCCGTTTGTCTGACTGTTGTTCGTGTACTATACATATGCCTTATTCAAATATGAAACGCCGCACTCGACAGACGAAGATTCGCTTTCATGAGGGCCGCCATGGTGGGGCTCGCGAAGGTGCCGGTCGGCCTCGCAAGCAGGGCCGGCGCAACGTGATGCATCGTAAGCGCTTGGGCTTCTCTAGCCCGCGCCCCCTGCATGTCACTGTTCGCGTGGCGGATGAAGTTGGCGTTCTGCGGAAGCGCAAGCGCTATCGGGTACTGCACGACGTGTTCTGTCAGACCGCGCGGCGCGGCTTTCGCATTTGCCACTACTCAGTGCAGGACGATCATATTCATCTGATCGTGGAAGCCAGCAATCGGGCGGCTATGACTGCCGGCATGCGATCGGTGAACATCCGGATCGGTAAGGGCATGAACCGCAAGCTTGGCCGGCGTCGGGGCACGGTGATCGCCGATCGTTACCACGAGGAGCACCTGGGCTCGCCTCGTCAGGTGCGCAATACGTTGGCGTACGTGCTCAATAACGTGCGGAAGCACGTGATGGTCGAGATGGGTGACACGTGCAAGTGGGGTTGGCTTGATCCCTGTTCTTCGGCTCAGTACTTCGATGGCTGGAAGAACAAGGACCCGGTTCCGATCACGGCGGGGGCACCGGTAGCGGCGCCGCGCACGCATTTGTTGAGGAAGCTGTGGCGTCGGCATCGTTTGATCGATGTCAACGCGGTGCCCGGCCGCTAGCGGAGTCTCGGTTCCCGGAGCTACACCCTGTTTACGGTGTGGACGTGCCCGGCTTTGACGTGCTCGCTTTGGCGGCTTTGGACGTGGGCGTCTACGGTTTCTTGCCGCAGGTCGGGATGCCGGGCAGCTTGAAATCGAACTTGGCGTTGTCGATGTCGATGTTCATGTCCACCTTGTCCCAGTAGACCAGAACGTCGGCGTTCTTCTGCTTGGGCTGGACGTAGTTGGTCTTGCCAGGAACACGGAGCGTCTTGCCGTCTTTGGTCTTGAGCTCCTTGAAGTCCTTGTTGCGCATCTTCCAATCGGTCTTGCCGGCGGCGTCTTTGACTTCGCTGGACACCATGTCGTGGCTGGCTTTGCGCTTGCGCAGTTTGACGGTCTGGTGGGCGGACTTGTCGGCGTTCCACAGCTCGAGCACGATCAGTTTCGCACCATCGTCCCAGCTCACCTTGGTTGTCTTGTAGTCGATGATCGGCGTGCTGCCGATGGCGAGCATGAGAAAGTCGTCCGGTTGCATCTTGATGCGCAACAGCTGAGCGATCGAGTTGCTGTCGCACGGCCCGGTGAGTTGACAGTTTGAGTTGACGTTGACGAACTTGAAGTCCTTGCCGTTGCACGCCAGGTCCGCGGCGGTGGTTCCACCACTGGGGTTGAGCGCGTTGATGCGCACTTTCGCCCCGGGCTTGCCCATGATCCACACGTCGCCCTTGATGCGGTTCTTGTTGAACCAGTAGTCCATGACAGGTTTCGCTCGGTACGAGGTCACCTTGGCTAGCTGGGCCTTGAGCTCACCAACGAGAGCGGCTGGGCTTGGCTTCGGCCCAAGCTTAGAGACGTTCCACGGTGCTGGGCCCTTCTTCGTGCCATTGCAGCCGCAGCCCGGGAGCACTGCTAAGCAAACGCCGATAACTAATGTACGAAACATGATTGAGTTCTAGCAGATTCGGCCGTACTCTGCCCGGCGTACGAGCTATGAGCGTTTTGCTTCGCGATATCATGACCGAGAAGGTGCTTACCCTGAGCCCAGCCATGGCTGCCGGGGAGGCGTCTCAGGCGTTGGTAGACAACCATTTCAGCGGCGCTCCGGTCGCTGGCGACGACGGCAAGCTCGTCGGCGTGGTGAGCTGGTGGGATCTCATCGGCGAGGCCTGTGACGGCAAGACCGTCGAGGAGCTAATGACGCCCCACGTCGTCGCTATGAAGCCCAGCGACACGGCCGAGTCCGCGGCAAAGCTCATGCTCGCCGACAACATTCATCGCATCGTGATCATGGAAGACGGCGCGATGGTGGGCCTGGTCACAGCCATGTCCCTGCTCGGCGCTTTCGTTTCTTAGCCGCTGAACGTTTACCAGCGGGCGCTGGCGAGAGCTGCCGCGACGCGTTGTTGTAGCGTGATTTCTGTCAGGCCAAGGAAGACGGCCTCGTTCCCGGTGAGTTTGGTGACGGTGAACAGTTGTTTTCCCGCACGCGTGACGCTGACTTTACCGCCCACGGTCGTGGCCACGATGGTCTCGCCATTTGTCAGCGTGATCTCATTCCCCCGGACCATGCCCATCTCGGCGTCTTCTCCGGTTCGGAGCCTGAACTTGCGCTTGCCCCGCTTCTTGGCTTTGAGCACGACCTTACTGCGGGCGTAGATGATGAACACGTCGCCGTTGCGTCTGGCCTTGCTCACCCGGCCGACGCCGTCGCGCATCTTGATCTTGTCGCCCTCGATCCTGATCCGGCCAACGTTCTTTCCGGCGGCATCGGCGAGTTGGTAACCGTTGTCGTCTTCTTGGAGAATGAGGGTGGTCTTGCCGTCAGCGGAGTTGATCGAGATGTTGTTGCCCGGGTTCGAGGCTGTCGGCGTAGCCTTTCCCGCTTCGTCTTTTGCTTTGCAGCCCGGGTTCGAAACAGCGAACGCCGCGGCTAACACACACATCCCGCCTGTCCACGCTAGTCGTCCCACGAGCAAATTCTAACACCAGCCGGCGGCGAGTTTGGGCCGATCGACTCAGCGCTTGTGGCGCTTGCCTCGCTTCAGGCCCTTACGCTGTCCCGGCCTGCGTCGGGGCGCCGGGCGGTGACCGGGACCTCGTCGTCGCAGCACGGGGCCTCTGCGGCGGATGTTCCCTTTTCCCCTGCGTAGCAGCGGTCGTTGGAACAGTCGTTGGCCTTTCTTTCCGCGGCGGATGCGCATCCGCCGACCCGGGTTCTTGAGTCGCGGGTCTCCCCGTCGTACGCGAAGCCCTCGGCGCATGCCAGGACGACCACCAATGCCCCAACGAACTGTCGCGCCGCGCTTGGTGCGTTTGACCTTGCGGAACACGCGCACCCGGGGACCACGCACCTTTACGCCGACGAAGACCCTGGCTTTGGGCGCCTTGGCGCGCACGTACCAGTGCTTGCCGCGGTATTTGTGTTTGCGCAGTTTTACTTTGGCGTGCCAGCCGCGCTTGCGCGGTTTGAGCCAAACGCGCTTGTCACCAGCGCTGACGATGAGCGGCGGGCGATAGACGGCGCGGACGCGCAAGCGGCCACGTACCCGTTTGGGTTCGATGTCGCGTAGCGCGCGCTTCTTGTAGAACTTGGGCAACGGTCCCGCGCCGGCGAGTACCACCGTACGCCGCCGTCCAACCGGGTGGTGCCGGTAGTACAGCGGTCGCCATGGACGCACCTGACGATGCACGACGGCGTGATAGCGCTTGTGAAACAGAATCGACGCGGCGACACGCCGGCGAATCGGCGCATAACCCGTTTGAGTTTTGGTCGGGTGACGCAGGTGAAGTTCTTGAGCCAGGTACGCATGGCTCAGCTGGGCGTAGGTCAGATGTTGCAAACGCAGCGATAGCAAATACGACGCCTCGATGTTGGCGCCGTAGTCGGGGGCGACCTTGATGTAGCCATCTACGTTGTTTGTCTTCTCGAAGGTCGTCGCCTCGGCGCCGTTCTTCATGTTGGTCTTGTTCAGCTCATCCATCTCGGCAAAGCCTTTGGTGATATCGGTCTGCAGCTGCCCAAGAGCCTTTGCGTGGCCCTTGACGAGAACGGTCGGATCGCCGGCGGCGTCGGTGGTGTCGCGCCACTCGCCCCAATCGTCCTCGCCAAACTTGGTCGGGCTGCCAACGCTACCCTCAATCTGGGCGGAGACCGAATTGCCCGCGTCGACCGCGATGGTGGCGTTGGGCTTGCTGATCGCGGCGACCTCGATCTTGCCGTCCTCGACGCCGACACGCATCTGACCATCGGCGGCCACGCCCACGGCGTACGTAGTTCCGGTCGTTCCAACCACAGCCGACGGTGTATAGACCAGAAACGATGCCTCGCCCTGGCCACGCTTACTGACCGTGAATCTGGCGACGCCGTACAGAACCGCAGCCGACGAGCCAGGGTCAGCAGACGCGTTGCGATCGCCGATGGCAACCACCGTGTCGTGGGTCAGCTCGACCGCTGTTTCGTCGACGAGCAACAGGGTGGCGCTGCTATCTGGGCCGGAGCGCACGACGTCTCCGGGGAACAGCATGGCGTCTTGCTCGGCTTTTGCGAACGACTCGACGCCGACTCTGCGAATCTCGACGGTTCCTTTGAGCTCCGAGACGATGCCGTCGGGACCGATGTCCTTACCGTATTCCCAGGCGCCCGCCTTTACGCCGACCGTGTCGACCAACAGCTTGGCGTCCGCTGCCGGTTTGCTGGGACCGGGACCCTTCTTGTCCTTGACGCCCGTGGGCGTCTTCTTGGTGCCCGGCGTCTTGCCCTTGTTAGCGCTGTTGTCGGTTTTCTTGGCGTCGTCCTTGGACGAACAGCCCATGGGCAGCACCAGTACCGACAAAGCGCAAATGACTACTCCAGCGAACCGCGACATAAAGACTCCTTTAGCCCAACTGATCGATCAAGAAAGCGTATGCATCGGCCGATTGTTCGACCTGTTTGGTAACCATGTCGGCGCCACCGTGCCCGGCGTTGCGCTCGATGCGCAAGACGATGGGCCGGTCGCCATTGTTGGCCCAGCGAGCGGCGGCGACGAACTTGCGTGCGTGCATCGGGTCGACCCGATCGTCGCTGTCGGCGGCGAGCATGAGCAGGGCGGGTAACGCCATGCTGCCCTCCGGCTCCAACTGCTGGTATGGCGAGTACGCTCGAATCACGTGAAACTGTTCCTCTACTTCGACGGTGCCGTATTCGGGAATCCACGTCCGCCCGCTGCCGAATAGGTGATAGCGCACCATGTCCAGCAGCGGTACCGCGCAGATGACCGCCTTAAACAAGTCGGGTCGTTGGGCCATCGCGGCGCCCACCAGGAGTCCGCCGTTGGAGCCACCTCGGATCGCCAGTTTGTCCGTATTGGTCCAGCCCGCGTCGATCAGAAACTCGGCGGCGGCGATGAAGTCGTCGAACACGTTTTGTTTGTTGGCCAGCATGCCGGCTTTGTGCCAGTCCTCGCCGTACTCGCCACCGCCGCGCAGGTTGGCGATGGCGTACACACCGCCGCGGTCGAGCCAGGGCACGATGGCCGGCGAAAACGTTGGCGTCATGCTCACGCTGAATCCGCCGTAGCCGTACAGCACCGTCGGGTTGCTGCCGTCCGCGACTACGTCGTCTCGGCGCAACAAGAACAGGGTGACCTCGGTGCCATCTTTGGACTTGTAGCGATGCTGCTCGGTGACGATGCGCGACGTGTCGGCGTCGACCTTCACTCTCGCCCATTCGGAGATGTCACCGTTGGGGATGTCTACCCGATAGATCGCCGTCGGTTCGGTAAACGAGCTGTACGAGAAGTAGGCTTCGGACGCATCCTGCTCACCGACCACGCTGCCCACGCTGCCCAGTCCCGGCAAGTCCAGGGTACGCACGAGCTCGCCGTCCAGGGTCAGTACGCGCAACTCGCTGTGGGCATCGCGAAGAGAACTAACGACCAGGTGACCGCCGATGATTCTCGCCGACTCTAACGTCGCCTCGGATTCGGCGATGACCTCGACCCAGTCGGCCAACGCGGGTTTGTCCGGATCCACACGCAGCAGCCTGAACCGCGGCGCCTCGTAGTTAGTGAGCACGTAGAACGAGCCGTCCCAAGCGCCGACGTGGAACAGTGCCTCTTCGCCCACGACCAACGGGGTGAACGTTTCCGTTTCTCCGTCGCGGCGTGCGAACCAAACGTCGGTCGAATTCCAGCCGTGGGCGACGTCGACGAACACGAACTCACCGTCTCGGCTGACGCTCCCGCCAATGAACGTTTGCGGGTTGCCGGTAGCACCGTGAACCACCCGGTCGCTGGCAGGGTCATCGCCGATGCGATGAAAGCGAACGTCGGCGTGACCGGGCCGCTCGGCTACATCGATGGTGTCGTCGGTCGGAAGGTAGGTGTAGTAGAAACCCGACCCGTCGGGAAGCCAGGATGGATGGGCGTACTTGGCGCCTTCGATCACATCGGCGGCCAGGTCTTCGCCGCTGTCGATGTCACGCACGTAGAGTGTGGCCTCGTCGGCGTTGTTCGCGCGCACCGCGTAGGCGACTCGTCTGCCATCCCGGGTGGGCACCCACACTCCTAAGGCAACGGTGCCGTCGTCGCTCATGGTGTTGGGATCGAACAACACCTGTTCTTCGCCGTCGTCGCCTTCGCGCCAATAGACGATGTTCTTCTCTTTGTCGGCGTGCTTGCGCGTGTAGAACAAGCGGCCGCCGCGTTCGATGGGCGGCGACACCGCGTCGTAATAGAACAACTGGGTGAAGCGGTCGAACAACTCCTGGCGTCCGTCGATACCGTGCAGGTATGCCCGGGCGTGGTTGTCCTGGGCATCCATCCACGCCTGGACCTCATCGGTGGACGCGTCTTCGAGCCAGCGATATGGGTCGGCTACACGAACGCCAAAAATCTCGTCGGCGTCGTCGCCACGTCTGCTATCGGGTGCGGGGCCAAGCCCGGATGATTCGTCGCTCACAGCCGGCGCAGTATAACGCTACCGATGGAGTACCCTGCACCGAACGAGCACAACACACCGATGTCACCGGGATCGAGATCCAGATGGTGGTTGTGAAAGGCGATGATCGAGCCCGCTGAGGCGGTATTGGCGTACGTGTCCAGAATCAGCGGTGCCTCGCTGGCGGACGGGCGATGGCCGAGCAGGAACTTGCCGACCAGGTCGTTCATGTTCTTGTTGGCTTGATGCAGCCAGAACCGGGCCACGTCCGACGTCTCCAGATCCAGGGACTTGATGTGGTCGGCGATGAACCGGGCGGCCAGGGGAACGACGTCCTTGAACACGCGCCGACCCTTCTGGGTGAACAACTTGTCGGCGGCGTTCTGGTTCTCGGGGTCGCAGCGGTTGAGGTAGCCGCCGTTGTTGCGAATGTTCGAGGAGAACTGAGACATGAGCTTTGTCCCCAGGATCTCGAAAGCGTCGTTCGATTCGACGTTCTTCATCGGTTCGACGACAAGCGCGGTGGCCGCGTCGCCGAAGATGAAGTGGCTGTCGCGATCGCGCCAGTTCATGTGGCCCGTCGTCATCTCCGGGTTGACGATCAGAGCACACGTGGCGTTGCCGGCGCGCAGTGCGTCGCTCGCCACCTGAATGGGAAACGTGGCTGATGAACAGCCGACGCTGAGGTCGTACGCGAATCCCCGCGTGCCCAGGGCGCCCTGAACTTCCATGGCGATGGCCGGATAGAGACGCTGTAAGTTCGACGCGGCGAGCAACACCATGTCGACTTCTTCGGCGCAGCGGCCCGCGGCGTCCAACGCCTTGCGCGCGGCGTTAACAGCGTACTCACATTGAACCGACATCTCCTCGTCGGGACGATCGGGCACGTTTGGACACATGCGATCGATGTCGAGCAAGCCGGTCTTGTCGTGGACGAAGCGCTGCTTGATACCCGACGCTTTCTCGATGAACTCCGGACTCGACTCGCGCAGTGCTTCCATCTCGCCGGCGTCGATCGCGGATTGGTTGCGCTCGTTTTCACGACGCACCCACGCGTTGAACGTCTCGCACAGTTCGGCGTTGGTGATGATGTTGTCAGGCGTCCACACGCCCGATCCAGTAATCGCTGTTCCGACGGTCACCATTGGCGGGACCATACAGAAACCTGCCTCAGCGTCAAAGCAAAGCCGCTAGAGTGGCAAAGGTCGGATCATTGTTCCTCTTCGAGATCCGCCAGCGCCTCGCGCAATAACGCGCTTTTCGGATCAACGGCGAGGGCCATGCGTAGATTCAGCCGGGCGCTGGCGTGGTCCTTCATGCGAATGGATGTTTGGGCGCGGCGGTAGAGCCGCTGGGCCTTGGGGCTCAATCTGGCCACGGCCGAATTCGCACCCCGGGCTGGAGCCGGAGCGGCCTCGCCTTGCTCCTCGAGCTTCTTGGCCTCGTTTTTGAGGTAAGTACGCCTGGTCCCGGTGCTTCGCAACACTCGGTACGCCTCGGCAACCCGGGCATAGACGATGGTCAGGCGCTCGTGGTCTTCGGAACTCAGCAAGCGTCGGTACAGATCCGGGTGAAGGTTCCCGGCCATGTGATGAAACGCTTCCTGGATCGTCGTCGGCCCGGCTTCGGCGGGCACGTCGAGTAGCTCGAAGTGGTCGAGCTCTCCCAGTACTGGTTCGACTCGCTCCAGGTACGCGAGCACATCTCGTTTCGTCCACGCCATCTTCGTCCTGCTTGGTCCTAGCTTTCCACCGGAGCGCCGAGCACGTTCAGTTTTGCTTCCTGCTCCTTACCGGTCTTCTGGTCGCGCGCGCGAACGTGCAGGATGCCGTCGGTGTCTACTCGGAACGTGACCTCGATCTTGAGCGCGCCCCGGCGAGTGGCGGGTAGCTCGTCTAGCACTAGCGTGCCCAGAGGTTCGTTGTCTGAGAACTTCTTGGCTTGCCCACGGCAACAATCGATGACGACCCGGGTCTGATCGTCGTGGGCGGTGGAGAATACTTTTGACCGCTCGATTGGAATCGGTACGTTCTTGTCGAGGATGACCTCAATGAAGCCGCCAGCTGTGCCGATGCTGAGCGCTTCGGGAGTTACGTCCAGCAACAGCGGCCGGGTCGGCTGCGCGATGGGCAACGCGGTCGGCAGCGTCTCGGGCAGAGCACCAAGGTCGGGCAACTCGGCTGGTGCGCCGTCGCCAAGACCGATGAGCGGGAAAGCGCCCGAAGGATCCGGTGGCGCCAGCTCCGGGGTCGAACACAGACTCTGTGCCTGAATCGCGGCACCGTAGGCCACAACCTCGTCAGGGTTGATGTCCAGCTTGGGCTCGCGTTGAAATAGCTCCGCGATACGTTGACGTACCAGCGGAATGCGCGTGCTTCCGCCGACGCAGATCAGTTCGCTGACGTCGCCGACTTCCAGCCCGACAGAGGCGAGCAGGTTGCGGCAGACTTCGATGGTTCGATCCACGTAGCCGACAACCAGACCGTCGAAGGTTCCGCGGTCGAGGTCGAAGGGCAGGCTGTACTCGGTGTCGCCTACGAGCAACGAATCGATCGTACCCGCCGCGCTCGCCGCGGTGGATAGATGGCACTTCACTTGCTCGGCTGCCATCATCAGGCGCGTCATCGCGTCCACCGATTTGCGCGGGTCGACGTGCAGCTTGGTATTCATTTCGGCGGCCAGGTGTTCGGCCAGGGCGCGATCGATATCGTCGCCGCCCAGGAAGAAGTCGCCGTCGGTCCCGAGGACCTCGAAGATGGATGCGCGAATCTTGAGAATACTGACGTCGAAGGTACCTCCGCCGAAATCGAAGACCGCTACGATCTCGTCCAGGCGTTCGCCGTACCCATACGCTAACGCCGCCGCGGTGGGCTCGTTGATCAACCGCAACACCTCGAGACCGGCGAGGCGACCAGACTCCATGGTGGCCTGGCGTTGCGCGTCAGAGAAGTTGGCGGGCACCGTGATCACGGCTTCGTTGACCGAGCGGCCGAACTGCTCTTCGGTCTTGAGCTTGAGGTAGCGCAGTACCTCGGCGGAGACTTCCGGAATCGTCAGTTTGCGGTCGCGCGCTACGATCAGCGGTTGCTGATTGGGGCCCTCTTCGACCTCGAACGGCATCGATGTCAGCGCGAGCTGGACCAACGCCGAGCGCACGTTTTGTCCGATCAGACGTTTGGCAGAGTAGATGGTGTGCGCGGGGTCGATCGCGCGCTGGTCCCTGGCGTCAGCGCCGACGAGGGTGCCTCCCTCTGCGGGGAACGCAACGACTGACGCGAACGTGTGACCACCGTCATCGGCTTTGGTGAATTGCACCGTGCCGCCGGTTTGCACCGCCGCGACCGAGTTTGTGGTTCCCAGGTCGATCCCGATCGGCAGATCCATACTGGCTCTATTCTATTCCGGTCGAGGCGCCGAGCGCCAATTTGTGAGGACTTCTTACAGCAACAGCCAGAGAATCCCGAACGCGGAATCAGGTCGCGTTGATGCCGGTGAGATGCTTGGCGATGATGCGACGCTGAATCTGCCCGGTTCCTTCGAAGATGTCGTAGATCTTCGCATCTCGGTACCATTTCTCCACCGGGTGTCCCGGCTCGAGAGCCTCTTCACCTAGCAGCGCCATGGCACGAGTCGTTACGTACTGGGCTGTTTTGGCCGCGTGTGCCTTGGCCATGGACGCGAACTTTACGTTCTCGAGCCGGTGGTCCGCCATCCAGGCTGCGCGATGGATCAGCAAACGCGACGCCTGAATCTCCATCTCCATCTCGGCCAGGGTGAACGCGATGTGCTGATGGCCAGCCATAGGCGTGCCGTGCAGTTCGCTGCTGTTGACCCGCTCCAGCAGATGTTCGAAGGCGGCGCGGGCGATGCCGACAGCTTGAGCGCCGACCACCGGCCGGGTCGAGTCGAGCATTTTCTTGGTATCGCCCAATCCCTTCGTCTCTTTCTGGTCGACACCCAGCATCATCTCCCGATGCACTCGGCAGTCCTCGAAGTGCACTTGCGCGGTCTCCGATGCGCGGATGCCGAGCTTGATCTCCTTGCGGCCAGGAACGAGTCCCGGGGTGCCCCGGGTGACGATGAACCCGCGCACGCCGGCGCGGCCGAGGCTCTCGTCGGTTTGGGCCCAGACTACATAGACGTTCGCCGACTTGCCGTTGGTGATCCATTGCTTGTGGCCATTGATGACCCAGTGGTCGCCATCCTCCCGAGCGGACGTGGACAGGGACGAAATGTCAGAACCGGTGGAAGGTTCGGACAACGCCATGGCGGCGACCTTCACCCGCCCCTGGTCGTCGAGTCCTTTGAGCGCCTCGGTGAACACCTTCTTCTGATCAGCGTTGCCCATGGCGGCGACCGGTGCGGCGGCCAGCCCCGAGCCACCGAGGGCCAGCGCGATTCCGGTGCAACCCCACGCGAGCTCTTCGGCGCCGACGACGGTCATCCGGCCGGTCTTGCGTGGCTTCTTCTTTTTCTTCTCCGCCGTTTCGTTTTCGTCGCCACCACCGCCACCTGGGATGGACTTCTGGGCGTCGATCAGCGCTGTCTGCGACATGCCGATCATCTGTGCCTTCTTCATCAACTCCCACGGCATCGATTCGTCCGCGTCGTGTTTGGCGGCGATCGGCCGAATCTCTTGTTTGGCGAACGCGCCTAGCATCTGCTTGACGCCGGCGTACATGGGATTGTCGTGCAGGATATCCATCAGTCCCTCCTATTTCGCCGTGCTGTCAGTTGCCGTGAATCGACGGGCTAGAACGCGCTCCAGCGCCTCGTTACCGGCCAGGACTTCATACGCTCGCGCGTCACGCATCAGCTTCTCGACCGGGTAGTCATTGACGAAGCCGTACCCGCCGAGCATCTGCACACCGTCGATGGTTGCGCGGGACACGACTTCGGCCGCCAGGTCGCGTGCGCGGCTCGCCAGGTCGTGAGCGTGTTGTTTGTTGTTGTCCAGCTGCCACGCCGCTTCGAGCACTAGCAGACGCGCGCTGGCCGCCGCCGTCTCGTTGCGATCCCGCAGTCGAATGAGCGACTCGAAGGTGCCGATGGGCTGGCCGAATTGAATGCGTTCTTCGCAGTAGCGCTTGGCGTGTTCCATCGAGGACAGCGCAACACCAACGGCACGCGCGGCCAGGCTGGTGCGATACCAGGCCAGGATCGTGTCGGCGACGGCGTCGCCCTCGAGCACGTGACTCGCCGGTACCGGGACGTCATCGCAGGTCATGGTCGCCCAGCGTGCGCAACGCCAACCCGACGGGGTCACCGCTTCGGTGGTGAACGAACTTGTCGGCACGATGGCCACCAGCGGCTCGCCTTCGCATGCGGCGATGAGCAGCAGGTGTGATGCGCCGGCGAGCGCGGGCACTGGACCGAGGCTGCCCGCGATGCTCACCCCGTCGTCGTTCCGGCTGATGGTCAGTCGGCCTCGAGCGTCGTAGGCCGTCGTGGCCAGGCCGCCCGCGGTGAGTGAGCCAAACAGTTCGGTTTTCAGTTCGTCGCTGCCCCAGGCGCTCGCCGCCAGACTCGGCTCGACATTGCATTCCAGCAAACCGGCCATGGCCGAGCAGCCGCGACCCAGTTCGATGGAGCGCAGAGCTCTAACCAGATGTGAGTAGTCTTCGTCGAGGAGTCCGTCCGCGTCAGCGGGAACCGCATCGATCAAGAAGCCGACATCGCCGGCGGTGGAAAGCAGTTTGTCAGGCGCGGCGCCGTCACGGTCCGCATCGCCGGCCCACGCCGAGATTTCCTTATCGACAAACCTGCGAATGGTGGAGACGATCAGGTCTTGTTCGTCGTCTAGCGCGAAGTTCATGGAGCCCCCCTTAGGTGGCGTAGGTATATCCTGCAACCCGCAGACATTGCCCAGAAATATGGGGAATTTTGCTTGCGAGCGCGGGACCGAAGCACTATGTTTCGCGCCCTCACCGACGGCGGGGTAGCTCAGTCGGTAGAGCAGGGGCCTCATAAGCCCTGTGTCGGCGGTTCAAACCCGCCCCTCGCCACCACAGTAACTCGAGCTTTTCTGGACACCTAGTTGACTTATGCCGGATTGCGCGCAAACGTAATCCAGTCTCGGGGATCGTCTAATGGTAGGACGGCGCTCTTTGGAAGCGTTCGTGAAGGTTCGAATCCTTCTCCCCGAACTCTAAAAAAGCCACTCATATGAAAATCGACAAACAGTGCCAGCTCTTCTTCGGCTGCAAGATCGACAGCAAGCTGAACGACGCACTCACCAACGCCAAACCCGGTGATCGGCGCTACTTCGAGGACCCTGACAAGGGGTTTTTGCAGATTTGCACGGTCGGCGAAGAACGCTGGATCGGCAAGCTGGTCAAGGGCGGCCCTGGCTGCACTGAAGTCGAAGATATTCAGCGAAACGTGATCAGCATCCTCCGCCGCATCGCGCCGGAAGTGCGGCGTGCGCCGTCCACGGTGAAGATTTTCGCCATGTCGGACGAGCCGGACGAAGTCGTCGAGAAGCCGGTCGAAGACCGCGGCTCTTCGGGCCCGTATATCTCCAACTACTAGGCTGGCCATGAAACGCGCGGCGGTTGTCGATATCGGCACCAACACGCTGCTGCTGTTGATCGCCGAAAATCGCGATGGCGGCGTGCACGTGCTCGCCGATGACTGCCGGTTCGGTCGCCTGGGCCAGGGCCTGGACAGCACCGGCAACCTGGCGCCAGAGGCGATCGAGCGCTCGCTGGCGATCGTTCGCGACTACCGGGCGCTGATGGATCAGCACGGTGTCACCGAGGTGTGCGTCGTCGCCACCCAGGCGTTGCGCGAGGCTGCCAACGCGGAGCTGTTCGTGGCGCCGGCTGAGAAACTGTTCGGCGCGTCCATCGACGTCATAGCAGGGGAACGCGAAGCTGAGCTGGTGCACAAGGCAGTCGCTGCCTCCCTGCCGCAGCTTGCCGGGCAACGTATCCTCGTCGTCGATGTCGGCGGCGGTTCGACCGAGTTCATTCTTGCCAGCGACGACGGTGTCGAGTCCTACCGCAGCATGAAGATCGGTTCGGTGCGCCACACGGAGCGCTACTTCAAAGACGATCCGCCCACCGCCGACCAGGTGCAGGCACTGATCGAAGATGTGGACGCTGTCATCGTCGGCTTGAACCTGCCCACGGACGTCACTGTCGTCGGCACCGCCGGCACCGCAACGAGCATTGCGTCTATCGAGCTACAGCTGGCCCAGTGGGATCCGGATCGAGTACAGGGCCTGGCGATCCCCACGCCAACCGTTACCAGCCAGTTAGCGCGGCTACTTGAACTCACCAATGAGCAGCGGCGCCAGCTTCCGGGCCTGGAACCCAAACGCGCCGACGTGGTCGCTGCGGGTGTTGCGATTTTCGCCCGCGTACTCCACCACACGGTCGCCAGCGAACTGATCGTCAGCGATCGCGGTGTGCGTTGGGGCGTACTTTACGAACTGTTGAACGCCTAGGTAACTTAAGGAGTCGGGCCCCAGTCGATGCTGGTTGCGTATCCCCGCCAGACGCGGACTGCTTTGCCCGTGCCGTCGGCGTTGGCGATGTAGACACCGGCGCCGCCGCTGCGAACAGAGGCGTACGCGATGGCGCGGCCGTTGGGCGACCAGCTCGGCTCTTCGTTGGTGCCTTCGTTTTGCGTGATGCGAACCATCGCTTTGGTCGCCAGGTCCAGTGTGACGATGTCGAAGCCACTACCGGCGCGGGTGGTGTACGCCAGCTGCTTGGTGCCTTTGCGCGGGTTCCACGTCGGCGTTGTGTTGTAGTTGCCGTTGAAACTGACTCGACGTTGGCCGCCACCGCTGGCGCTCATGACGAAGATCTGCGGTCCGCCCTGGCGGTCCGAGACGAAGGCGATTTGCCGGCCGTCGGGCGACCACGCTGGCGACGTATCGATGGCGCGGTTCTTAGTGAGACGGCGAATGATGCGGCCGGTGCTGGCGCTGATGACGTAGATTTCTGGGTTGCCGTCCTTGGACAAGGTCAGTGCGATCTTGCTGCCATCGGGCGACCAGGCGGCCCCGGTGTTCATGCCGCGATAACGGCTGACGCGACGCGGGCGACCGCCACCGGCGCTGACCACGTACAAGTCCGGGTTCATGCGCATGAACGACGTGAACGCCACCTTGCCACCACCCGGTGACCATGACGGCAGGATGTTGATCGAACGGTTGCGCGTCAGCGAGTACGCCCGGGCGCCGTCGAAGTCCATGGCCATGACGCCTTTGCCTTTGCCGCGGCGCTTGGTGACGAAAGCGATCTTGCTGCCGAAGAAGCCCTTCTCTTTGGTGAAGTAGAAGACGACCTCGTTGCACCACTTGTGCACCAGCTGGCGCAGGTTGCGGGTGGAGCCGCGATAGTTGCGCTTGAGCACCGGGCTCTCACCTTTGCCGGTTTCGTACAGTCGGAACTGCACATCGACGTTACGACCCTTGCGCTTGACCTGATACTTCATCACGCCGAACGCGCCGACCGACGTCCACTTGTCCTTGACGATGCCTAGCTTCTCCGCTTTTAGATTAGCGAGGAACCCGGCAGGGTCGAGCACCTTGAACCAGCCGGCGACCTTCAGATCGAAGCTGGCGACCTTTTGAATCTCTTTGGCCGCCGCCGAGTTCGAGTTGACCGCCAACGGAATCGCAATCGGGTACAGATTCCGCTTGGGGTTGGTGATATCAATGATCAGCCCACTCTTCTTGTCGTCCGCGTGCGCGGTACCGGCGCTTGCGAATGTGACGATGCCGGCGGAGAGCACGATGCCGGCGACAAGGAGGGGAGCTAGTCGGCCTTTTTCTGGAATTTGAAGCATAGCCATTCAGTGGTGATCTTACTCAGGTGAGTGGGAACTTCCTTCTTCTTCTTAGCGCGGAACTTCTGCAACTTCTTTAACGCTATTGAGACGGAAGCATCCAGTCTTTGATTTCCTGATTTCTTCGTGGCGTGCAATTTAGTCGCTTTGATGCTGCCGTCCGGTTCGATGCGGATGCAGCCCACCGTGGCGCCTTTGCCGGTCTCCAAGGTGGGGACTTTCCAGCGGTTGTACACGTCAGCGGCGAGTTTTTGCAGGTATGGATCACCCTTGCTGACGTCGGCAAAGCCGTGCTTGTGACCGTGAAATTGGCCACGCGTTTTTTTCGTAGGTTTGCCGTCGTCCAGGTCGTCTTCGTTGTCGTCCTCGTCGTCCTGGCGGTTCTTCTTGAGGATGCTGTTGATGTCCTTATCGGACACTTCGTCGTCGCGGCGCTTGGGCTTCTTGGTCGGTTTGGCGTTCGGGTCAGACTTGTTGATCGCCTGTTCCTTCGTCGCCGACTTCGACTTCTTGCGCGATTTCTTCTTTTGCGGCTGCTTGGTGTCGTCTTCTTTGAGCGCCGCCAGCGTGGCTTCGATCACCCGGAATGTGCCGACCGCATCGCACAAGGGAGCGTCTGCCGGCAGGGTGTCCTCGGAGCACGGGTACTCGCGCTGGTCCGAGACCTCGTATGCAGCGTAGGCACCACCGCCGATGGCGCCGTGGATGACGACCGCCAGGATGATGCCCATGGTGTGGAGCGAGTTCATTTCTTGCTGGGGGTGCTCGCGGCTTTCTTATCCAGGTCGGCCGCGGTCAGGTCTTGAGAAGGTCGGGTCAGCATCTTGAGGTTGTTCACGCCGTTGTTCTGCACGATGGCCATGGCGCGAACCACGACTCCGTACGGTAAACCTTGATCCGCCTCGACCCAAAGCGCCTTCTCCTTTTGGATCTTTTCGTTCGCTTTGATTTTCTTGCCTAATTCCGCCCATGTAACCGGGGTGCCGCTGAGCTGAAGCTTGTAGCCCTTGCCGATGGTGAGCTTGAGCTTGGCGTCTTTTTCGTCGATCAGCCGCTTTGCCGGGGACGGAGGCAGGTCCACATCGACGCCGGTGTTCATCATCGGCGCGGTGATCATGAAGATGACGAGCAGCACCAGCATCACGTCCACGAGTGGCGTGACATTGATTTCGGCGTTGAGATCGCCGCTGCCGCCCATGTTCATGCCCATCTTGCGTTCCTACTTGGTACTGGTGTTGCTGCCTGGTTGCTACGTGTCACGCATCGAAAAGGCGGCGGTTTCGGTGGTGCAGTTCAGAGATTAGAGTGGCCGCTCTTTGCGATGCGGGCGCACTATTAAGAGTTATGACAAGAAGTGGCGGCGGATGATGTTCAGATAGTCTTGCTCGAACGTCTGCATTTCCGACGCCTGAACGCGAATGCCGCGCTGGAAGTAGTTGAACGCCATGACCGCCGGGATGGCGGCGACCAGGCCGATGGCCGTGGCAAAGAGCGCTTCGGCGATACCGGGGGCAACCGTTTGTAGGCTTGCACTACCCTGATCGGCGATGTCGGTAAACGAGTTCATGATACCCACCACCGTGCCGAACAGGCCGATGAATGGCGACGCCGAACCCGTGGTTGCCAGAAACGGCACCCACGACTCGAGCTTTGTAGTTTCGTGGGTTTGGGCCCGACGAAGTGCGCGTAAGACGTTGTCGAGATCCGCTTCTTTCTCGCGGTTCTGATCGTCGGTGGATAGCTTGGCGAGTTCGGTGTATCCGGCCAGGAACATGGCGGAGACCGGACTACTGCGCAATGCTTGAGCGTGCTTGTAGATTTGCTCGATGTCGCGTGAGCGCCAGAAGGAATCGAGGAATTGCTTCGTTTCCTTATTAGCCCTCTTCAGATAGAGATACTTGTAGCCGATGATGTACCAACTCAGCACCGACATGAGGGCGAGCAGAACCATCACCGCCTTCACCAACAGTGAGGCGTTGCTTACATGTGACCAAATACTGGTCTTTCCGACCAGGAAAAGCAGATCCGGCATCGTTGCAGGGATGAAGTATCACGCCGCTATGACCCCGGTCAACACAGCCCAGGGGTCCCTGTGAACGCGCCTCTAGCGGCGCTTTTCGCTGCGTTTGCGATGGCTGCGACTGGCTGTGTCCAGGTCGAAGGTGGTGCCGTCGAGCTCAGCTGGAGTATTCGCGACTTCAACGGAACCAAGGTGGAGTGTGGCGCCGCTCTGATCGAAGAAGTCCGGATCTGCTGGCAGGCAATCGACGCACCTGGCGATATCGAATGCCGGCTGTCTCACTCGTTTCCGTGTCTGGCCTCTCGCGGCGTGTCCGAATTCGAAGTCGATGAGGGGGATACCGCATTCTTCATCCAGCCGCGCTGCGTGGTGGCCGGCGAGGAATTGGTGCCCCAGGGCGAGTATCAGGTGCCGGCACCGATTGTTCGTAAAGTGGAAAAAGGTAAGGTCGTCACGCTGAACCAGTTGCTGGTGCTGGTGACACCACCGGGCAGCTGTCGTTCGGACGATATGCGGGCAACCACCGATGTATCGTGCACTTGCGCGGCAAAGTTGGACCCATAGGGAACAGATCACAGCGCGTGGCAGCTTGGGTGGGTTACTAAGAAGAGGCAATATCAGGTAGTTGCCAGGCCGCACTCCATCCGCGATACTTTGAGGTGGGAGAGGGTTCCAATGAGCAAACTTATTTCGTCAGCTTTGTTAGTCGGCTGTTTGGCATTAACCACCGGTTGCCCGTCCACGGATGGACCCGGAGTGGAAACCGGTCAGTTCGGCGTGACAGTCACATGGGCCGACGAATTCGGCGGAGCGAATACTGTCGACTGCACAACGATCGAACTCGTCGTCGTCAGCAGTGCCGGTGATGTGTTTCGCGACCCGGGCAATTGTGTCGACTACGTCTGGGACACCGGGCTGCTGCCCCTCGAAGGCTACGCCGCTCAGGTGAACGTCTACGACGTCAATGGTCAGTTGTCGGCGCAGTCGTCCATCGCTGACCAGTCCCTGGATGTCGATGGCGAGCTGGTAGAGCTCGCATTCACCATCGTCGAGGACGCGGGCAATTTCGCCTTGTCCTGGACGTTTGTCGACGAGGGTACTGACGACCCGCGGACCTGCGCGGATACCGCCGTTGCAGAGGTGGTTCTCGAGACGACTCTGGTTTCAGACTCGAGCGCGTGGGATGTCACGTTTCCGTGCCGCGACGGTTCATCCATCGAGGTTGGCCCCTACGTGCCCCTTGGTGACTACACCATCGTGACCGCGCTCCTGGATAGCGGCGGCACCGAGATCAACGCATCCGTCGAGGAAGCGTTCTCGATCACTCATGGCGGTCACGTCAACGATCTCGGCGATTTCGTGTTCGAATTCGTCGCCCAGTAGTCGCCTGGTTCATCGGCTAGTTAGTCTCGCTAGTTTGTCCGCACGGGCGAGTCACCAGCGGCACTTGCTGCTATGGTTCCGCCATGGCCGGTGATCGAGGTAAAGGTCGCATCCGTCAGTTCTTCGCTGGCGCGCGGATCACTCGTGGGGCCCTGTACCTGCTGTTTATGGAGGTCGGCTTTTCGCTGGTCTACCTCATGTCCGAGCTCAAGGTCCGGGCGGACATCGTTAGCTGGCTGGTTGCTACGCCGGACACGGTGTGGCGCGAAGGCAAGGTCTGGACTCTCGTCACCAGTGGCGTGCTCGAGATCGATTTCGTCTCGCTGATCTTCCACGGCTTCATCTTGTGGATGTTCGTGCCCGTGCTCGAGAAGTGGTGGGGGACCAAGCGCTTCCTGTTCTTCGTCTTGTGGATGACCCTGATCGCGACGACGGTGGGCACCCTGGTTGGCTACTGGCTCGGCCAGCATGGACCGGTATCGGGTCTCGCTGGTCTGGACCCGTTCATCTTCGGTTCGGTGGTCGCCTACGGGATTCTGTACGGCTCCCAACCCGTGTCCTTCTTCGGCGTGCTGCCCATGTCCGGCCGCCAGCTGATGTACGGCTTCATCGCGTTTGCCTCGTTGCTCGTACTGCTCGGTCAGAAGTGGTCGACCGGCGCTGGCTGGGGTTCCGCCATGTTTCTGGCGTGGTTGCTCGCTAGCGGCAAGTGGTCACCCAAGCTGTGGATGCTCAAGCGCAAGCAGAAGAAGCTGCGCAAGCACCTTCGAGTCGTCAAGGACGATGACGACCCGAAGAAGTGGCTTAATTAGTCGCTGACGGAACCGGTGAGCGCCGGCAACTTGTACGAAATGTGAGATCTCGTTACCCTGACCGCACATGGACGGCATTGATGCGAGTGGGGTCGGAGAGCATTCTGGGCTGACGACTGTCTTCGAGGGGGAGCGCGCCACGGTTCGGCGCTTGCGCAAGGGCAAGCTCGTCGTGATCAGCGGTCCCGACAAAGGCACGGAGGTCGAGATCGAGAAGACCCGTTGCTCGGGCGGCCGCAGCATCATCAACGAATTGGTGCTGCAGGATAAGGCGGTGTCGGGCACTCACTTCGAGATCGCGGCGCGCGATGATGGTTACCGGCTGCGCGATCTGAACTCGCGCAACGGTTTGTTCGTCGGCGACATTCGCATTCGCGAAGTTTACTTGCGGCCCAACACCGTGTTCCGCCTCGGCCATACCGAAATCCAGTTTCAGCCGACCCAGGACATCGTCGAGATTCAGCTGTCCAAACAGGACAACTTTCACAAAGTCATCGGCACGTCGACGGCCATGCGCGAGATTTTCGCTACGCTGCAAAAGGTCGCGCCCTCGGATCTCACCTGCATGATCTTAGGTGAGACCGGTACCGGCAAAGAGTTGGTTGCTAGAGCGATTCACGATGCGTCCAAGCGCGCCAAGAAGCCGTTCGTCGTTCTCGATTGCGGCGCCATTCCCAAGAACCTGATTGAGTCGACGTTGTTCGGTCACGAGAAGGGATCGTTCACCGGCGCGGTCGGCCAGCATCGTGGTTGTTTCGAACAGGCCAACGGCGGCACGATCTTCTTGGACGAGATTGGCGAGCTCGATATCGGTTTGCAGCCGAAGTTGCTTCGCGTTCTCGAGCAACGGGAAATCAAACGCGTCGGCGGCGACCGCACTATCAAAGTCGACGTACGCGTTCTCGCCGCTACCAACCGTGACCTTCGCGCTGAAGTAAACAACAACAATTTCCGCGAGGACCTGTACTTCCGTTTGTCGGTGGTTCACGTCGAACTGCCCGCTCTTCGTGATCGCATCGAAGATATCCCGTTGATCGCTCAGCACTTCTTGCGTGACGTTGCCTCGCGCCGCGGCATGAACATTTCGTTTGGCCAGGATGCGATGGGGGCGATGATCGGCCATCGTTGGGCGGGTAACGTTCGCGAGTTGCGCAACGTGGTAGAGCGCGCGTCTGCGCTTACCGACGGTCCGGTGATCACTCGTTCGGACCTGGTCTTCGGCCCTGATGCGGGACCTTCGGTCATCGTCGCTCACGACTTGATGCAAGCCGGGGCGAAGGCGGCTCGCGGTGCAGTGGCTAAGATGGCTGGAGCCGAAATGCCTGCGCAGAGTACAGGCCCGGCGATTTTCGATCCTGAGCTGTTGCGACCGGGGCTTGGTTTCAAGGTGGCCAAACAGTCAGTGGTCGACGCGTTCGAGACCGCTTATCTAGGGGTATTGCTGGAGCGTCACGAGGGCAACATCACGCGCTCTGCCCAGGAAGCCGGACTCACGCGCTACCATTTGCGTGAGCTGCTCAAGCGTCACGGGCTCACCAACCCTTCGTAGTCTGCTTCCCGAACAGAAGCGCTACGCGCCCGTGCCGAGTTTTCGGAAGCGCACGGGTTTGGCGCGCAGCCAATGGTCGATGAGCCAATCGTCATGGAAGAGCGGCGTGACGAAGTAGCCCGCGCGTTTCGATATGTCGATGACCTGGGCGCCCACCAACGGTTCGTCGATGACATTCGAATCAGGGACATATCCCGAGTGCACCAGGCGCACCCTGCCAGCGCGCACGACCACGAACGCAATGTGGTTGACCAGCCCGACGATGTACAGACCATCACCGTGGCTGGCGATCTTCGCCCGTAGCCGCGGCGCCGGGATACTGAAGTATCGCTGCAGGTCAGCGCGCACCGGGGCCAGAGAGCGCTGGATGTGCAGGGCGGGCGCTTGGGCGAACCGATAGCGGTTATCCAGACGCAGACCAGCGTTCTGCAGCACAGACGTAACGAAGTAGCTGCAACCGACCGTCATCCCCGACAGGTGGGGGCGCGTCGACGTGCTGTTGCGCGCCATGCCCCAGGGCGTGCCCATCCACTGGGGAAATATGTCGTCGATGATGGTGGTCAGGACGTAGCGGCGTGCCCGTTCGCGCACCGCGCGGCGTTGACCCTTTGTGCGCGCGCCAGCGTACTGGCGCTGGAACTGCACCCGTCGGGCTTCGATACGTCTGAGTCGCGCCTCGAATTTCGCGGCGTCGTAGCGAGTCGCCCGTTGCGGCTTCTTTGCATTGCGCCGTTCCGGTTTCTGCTCTGCGCGCTGCTGTTGCGCCGCAACCCCGACGGGCGCCGGGGTCATGAACGATTCGTGTGTGCACGCCGCGACGACCACGCACAGGCCCAGCATCAACCCCAGAGTTCGCACTCATGAGCAACGCGGGCGTCCCTCGAATTATTCGGCTCGCGCTACTTCTTGCTGAAGAAACCGTTGAGCACGGTCAGTACCGCCGTGGCGTGTTCCAGCATTTTGGCCTTGGGCAGAGATGCGTCGAGAGCGGCGGCGCTGGCGTACTTGAGCTGCTTCAAGTTGTCCTCCGCGACTTGGAGGTGGATCAGGTTGACGCCATCGGTCATCCAGATTTTTAGACCACGGTCGAACTCGTTTTCCTTGAGGTAGCTGCTGTAGTGCATGGACAGCCTTGGCTTGCCGGCAATGGTGACTTCCGACACGTCCCAGATCTTCTTTGGGTTGTTCTTATGCTCCTCCGAGGCGAAGGCCTTGTCGAGCATGTCGTCGTTTTCTTTCTTCATGCTTGCCAGGGTGGCCTTGCACATTGGCAAGCCTCCGCAGGCATGAGCGCTAACGTGGACCTCGAGTGTGGGTTTTCCCTCGCGCTTCTGATGGAACTCCACGTCCGCGACGGGAGGGCCCGTCATGTCCTTCGCGGGAAGTACGACTTCTCCCTTTACGGTGTCGTAGCCGTCGACTTTCGTTGCGACGAGTCGCTTCAAGTCGGCTGCTGTCCATGGGGCGGCCTTGGCGGCGGTGGTCGCCTCGGTGTTCTTTGTCGGCTTTGTCGGCTTCGCCTTCGCTGTCCCTTTTGGCTTCGCTTTGCCTTTCTTGTCATCGGACTTGCCGCAGGCGGCCAGCGAGAGGATGCACAGGCAGACGAGAAGCGGGCGATGGATTTGCATGGACAGCAGTGTCGCACGCTGCAGCCACGTTTTGCACAGTCGCCCGGCGGATCGTTCGGCACCGCGGACCACTCGCGATCTATTCGGTTCGTCGCTACTTCTTGTGCATGAAGGGGGTGAGCGCAGTCAGCACAGCCGCAGCGTGGGTCAGCATCTCCGCCTTGGGAAACGACGCGTCCAGCTCAGCGGCACTGCCGACTGGGCGTAACTGTGATGGGTTCTCTAACACCTGGAGCTCGATGAAGTTGTTGTCGTTGACCATCCAGACGGTCAACCCCCGGTGGTAGAGGTCTGGCGTGAGGTAGCTCCTGTAGTGGACGGATAGCCGTCGCTTACCCGCGATGGTGACTTCTGCCATATCCCACAGCAACTTCGGGTTCTTCTTATGCTTCTCGGAGGCGAACAGCTTGTCGAGTAGCCCGGCCTTTGCCTTCTTGAGTCTGTTGAGGGTGTTCTTGCACCTGTCGACGCTCGCGCACCGCTCGGCTGAGACGTGGACCTGGATGGCCGGTTTGCTCCCGCGTTTCTTGTGGAACTGCACCGTTGCGTTTGGGGGGCCGAGCATGCCCTTGGTGGGCACGAATACCTTGCCCTTTACAGCGTCGTAGCCGTCGACCTTGGTCGCGATCAGCCGCTTCAGGTCTGTCAGTTTCCAGGGCGCGGCGATCGGCTTGTCGTTCGTCTTGCCCTGCTTGACGTCGGATTTGCCACAAGCGGCGAAGCTGATGATGCACATGGATGCCACGAGCGCAGGGTAGTTTCGCATGCACCGATTTTCGCACACGCTAACGGCCGACCTGTGGCTACGCGGTCTCGCTATTTTCGTTTGCGCGCCGGCGTCGTCCGCGCCGGGCGACGTTTGGTGCCGCGGACCCGGTTGCGCGGAGGTCTGAACCGCCCCGGGTAGCGGCGGACGCCGGCCGGCGGCCTGACCATCTCGCCGGGATGGCGTGGGCCTAGTGTGCCCGGGCGTCGCGGGGGGCGCGCATATCCGGTCAACGGCCGGCTGCCACGCGGGCGATGAATGTAGATATTGCTGCCGAGTCGGTGACGGCGCACCCAATAACCGGTGCGGTAGCTGTAGCCCGCGTAGCCGTACTCGTAGTATGGCGATACGTAGACGAAGCCAGGGCGGTCAGCGACCCAGTGGCCGCCTCGCCATTGCCACTCACTTCCGTACCAATGCCAATAGCCATCGATCCAGACGTAGCCGGTGCCCGGTGCGGCGGTGATTCGTTCACGCAACGGCGCGGGCGGATAGCCCCGCACGGCGAACGTCTGTCCGCTGCCAACGGCTACGTAACTTCGAGTGGTCCCCGGCTGGTACGGTCCTCGCGACTCTTTTATGGTGCATGCCAGCATCGACGTGGATGCGACGATGACCGCGGTAAGGATCGCGACTGGACTGACCGCTTCGAGCAACGTGCTGAGATGACGCCGCTTAATCATGTTGGTAAACCTCGTTCCAAGACTGTAATTCGACGGGGACCAGCGCCTTGGGATTCAGAAAAGTCTAGTTGACGCGGATGTGCTCCGCAAGTACACAGAAGGCCCCATGAAGACCCTTTTCTCAGGCATGCAACCGTCCGGCGAGCTCCACCTTGGCAATTATCTCGGTGCGATCCGCAATTGGGTCACCCTCCAGGACGACTACCGCTGCTTCTTCTCGATCGTCGATTATCACGCCATTACTCAGACCTACGAGAAGAAGGACATGCGGGCGCGAGTGTTCGATATGGCGGTGGATCTTCTTGCTCTCGGTATCGATCCCGAGCGCTCTTGTCTGTTCGTTCAGTCGGCGGTGCCCGAGCACACAGAGCTTTGCTGGGTGCTCAACAACGTTGCCCAGTTCGGTGACTTGAGTCGCATGACTCAGTTCAAAGACAAGTCTGCTCGGCAAGAGGACAACATCAACGTCGGCTTGTTCGACTACCCGGTGCTCCAGTCTGCGGACATTCTGCTCTACAAAGCGCAGGCGGTGCCAGTCGGCCAGGATCAAGTTCAGCACATCGAGTTTGCGCGGCGGATCGCCCGCGGCTTCAACCGTCGCTGGGCAAAGGTCTTTCCCGAACCTGAAGCACTGATGTCGAAGGTGCCCAAGCTGCTAGGTCTCGACGGCGAGTCGAAGATGTCCAAGTCCATGGGCAACACGTTGTCGTTGTCGGCCACGGACAAGAAGATTCGCAAATCGCTGCGCAAAGCTGCGACAGATCCGGCGCGGGTCATGCGCGAAGATCCGGGCGACCCGGACAAGTGCAATGTGTTCACCTTGCACAAGTTCTTCTCCGACGAAGAAAAGCAACAGTGGGTACGTCAGGGTTGTACGACCGCCGGCATTGGATGCGTCGACTGCAAGGATGCCCTGTCCGAGAACATCATCGAGCACCTGGGTTCGTATCGAGCGCGTCGAGAACACTTGTTGGCCAATCCCGACGAGGTCAGCGCAGCCCTGGCTAAGGGGGCCGAGGGCGCGAGCCAGGTCGCTAAGAAGACCATGGCCGAAGTGCGCAAGAAACTCGGTCTATGGTCTTAGGCTCACGCATTCGCACCATCGCGGCCGCCGCGAGTGCGCTGGCTGCGATGGCGTTGGCTGCGGCCATGGCGGGCAAAGGCTGTCGCGTCGAAGACAGCAGCCCGCAGGGTGTCGCTCGTTCGTTCGCAGCAGCCTCGCGTGCCGGCGATCGCAAGGCGGTCTACAACATGCTCGGCCCCAAGACCCGCGCGCGCTTGGATGAGGCCGCCAAACGGTCCACGGACCTCGTGGGTGGATCGCGCCGGTTCAAACCTCTCGACCTCGTCGGCGTCAGCAAACCCGGCGAGACTCCGGCGCCCAAAGAGTTTGTGCTCAAGTCCAAAGACGGCGACCAGGCCGTGGTCGAGGTGGTGAGCGCTGACGACGCGCGCCACCTGCTGACGTTGGTCAGAGTCGACGGCACGTGGAAGATCGAAGTACCAGCGTACTTCGCACCCCCCCCCGAAAAGCCCGACCCAAACTAGCACCAGGACACAGGGACACTCTCCCGTCCGATACTGCGCGGAATCACAGGCGTTCTAGGCCGTACCGCGAAAGTTGCTCGTGCTCGTGCTCGTGCTCGTGCTCGTGCTCGTGCTCGTGCTCGTGCTCGTGCTCGTGCTCGTGCTCTTGCTCGTGCGTGTGCTCGTGCTCGTGCTCGTGCGTGTGCTCGTGCTCGTGCTCGTGCTCGTGCTCGTGCTCGTGCTCGTGCGTGTGCGTGTGCTCGTGCTCGTGCTCGTGCTCGTGCTCGTGCTCGTTGAGTACCTGTGAGGCACCAGACCGGGCCCCACATGGCCCCGTGGTCAGGTGTTTTTCTTTTTCGATCGGCTTGCATGAGTGCGGTACGCAGTATATACATATGCCCTATTCAAGATGGCGCGACGCACTCAGCAAACGAAACTTCCCTTTCACTCAGGCCGCCATGGTGGTGCCCGCGAACGTGCCGGCCGTCCTCGTAAGCACGGGCGGCGTCGAGTCGCCCATCGGAAGCGTCTGGGCTTCTCTAGCCCTCGCCCACTGCATGTCACGATTCGGGTGGCAGATGAGGTCGGTGCGCTGCGTAAGCGTAAGCGCTACCAGGTGCTGCATGCGGTGTTCTGCCAGACAGCGCGTCGGGGCTTCCGTATTTGTCACTACTCAGTGCAGGACGACCACATTCATCTGATCGTTGAGGCTAGTAACCGGGCGGCGATGACTGCGGGCATGCGCTCGGTGAACATCCGCATTGGCAAAGGCATGAACCGCAAGCTCAACCGTGAAAGCGGCACGGTGATAGCCGATCGCTATCACGAGGAGCATCTGGGCTCTCCTCGCCAGGTTCGCAATACCCTTGCGTACGTGCTCAACAACCTGCGCAAACACGTGATGACCGAGATGGGAACGACGTGCGCATGGGACTGGGTTGATCCTTGTTCGTCGGCTCAGTACTTCGATGGCTGGAAGAATAAGGACCCGGTCCCGATCACGGCGGGGGCGCCGGTGGATGCGCCGCGCACGTTATTGCTCAAGAAGCTGTGGCGGCGGCATCGGTTGATCGATGTCAACGTGGTTCCCGGGTTGGCTGGCTGAGTCGAGCTAGTACTAGTGGCTGTGACCGTGGTCGTGGTCGTGGTCGTGCCCGTGCCCGTGGCTGTGGTCGTGTCCGTGGTGGCTGTCTTCGGCGTAGGGCCTGAGTACCTGGCCGACGAAGCCGCGCGGTCCCTGGCGCAGAATCGATAGGGCAAACACAACCGCCAAGACACCCAGGCAGATCATCTCGAGCAGGGATGGATCGTGTTTGGCGGCGGCGCTGAGCGCGATGCCGACCTTGCCCTTGATTAGCAGGTTGACCACGATCCCCAGAGCGATGGACAGGCCAGCGACGAGGAGTCCAAACAAAGCGGCCACCCGCTTGTTGTGCAGTTTGCTGAGTACACCAAACGTGGTGACGTTGGTGGCAGGGCCGGTGAGCAGGAATGCTAACGCCGCGCCTGGTGAGACGCCTTTGTGGATGAGCACTGCCGCAAGAGGTGTTGCGCCCGAGGCGCACACGTAGCTCGGCATGCCGATGATGGCGAACAGAACCACATCCACCCCCCATGGCAGCGCCGTGAGCCAGTCCCCGCGTAGCATCGGCTCGACCAGGGAGGCGACCACCAGACCGACGAGTAGCCACGGACCAACGTGGTCAACGATTTCGCCGAAGCCGAACTGCAAGCCTTTGCGGACACGGGTGATGAAGGGCAGCTTCACCGGGGCTGCCGCGGCGACGGTCGCCATACTCGGTCGGGCTGCGTCCGCAAGTCGGCCGATCACCCAGCCGGCTATCAGCGCCACGATAAACGCGGCGACGACCCGGGCGATGGTCATCTCCGTGCCCAGTAGTGGGAGCGAAATCAAGATGGCGTCGAGGCCAAGCTCCGGGGTCGCGACCAGGAACGCCATCGCCGCCGATGCAGGTACACCCTGGTTGATCAGGGTTTGGTAGAGGGGAATGACTCCACAGGAACAGATAGGTAGAGGTAGGCCGAAGGCGACGCCGCGCACGGACTCGCTGCCTGGGTGTCCGGTGCGCATCCATTTCAAGGGTGCTTGCGGTAGCAGCACTTGAACGACACCGGCGAACGCGAAGGCCAGGATCAGCGCGGGGGCGGTCTCGAGAGTAAGGGTAATGAACGCGCGGCTGAAACCCAACGATCCGGGCTCTTGCTGCATTGGATGCGTATCGGCCAGCGCGGCGACGACGCCGATGGCGATGAGCGCGCCGACACCCGCGTAGAACGCACCGCTGGTTTTGGACGGTGGCTGAAATGGGGACGGGCGATGTACGACCACGTGCAGCAGCGAACCCGCGACGAAGGCTTGAAACATCCACAACCATTTTGCGTGGAGCGCCGTGTGCAGGGTGTCGGCAAGGCCGTAACCCACGAGCGTCGCTATCGCGAGGCCAACGAGGGTGGCGATGGCTGTTGCGGCGCCGACCGACGGTCGCAGCAACCACCAGATCGTGATCGCCACTGGCAGGCGGTGCAGGGCAACTGCGATGGCCAACACCGAGCCGTGCTCGTGCTCGGAGCCGGTACCCAGGGCCACGCCGTCGACCAGGGCGTGGACCATCAGCCCGACCAGAGCGAGTACCAGGGTGACGATGTGAGTTTCGCGGGCGACCTTGTGGAGCACTCGCTCGAGCAAGCCCGGCCCGAGGAAGCCGACCAGGGCGAGAATGACCGCTACAGTTCCAGCCGCGGTAATGCTGTGGGGGATGATGTGGACGAGCACCAGCCCTGAGATCGCCACCATGACGAACCCGTCGAGGGCGATGAGGCCGCTTCGTGCCCGATCGGCCACTCGGTACAGCAGCGGACCGATGATGAGCGCAGCCAGGCTGGTTAGCAGTAAAAACACGCCGCTCCGGACTAGCACACTTTCGGCGGCTTCCTGAATGCTCCAACAGCCATTGGCCAGGGCCCTATGGCCATTACCGTTGTTGATGAGCTGTCAGCGCTGGCTGCTAAGGTGGCCGACGCTGCGATGACCACCGATGCGCTACACCGAGTGTTGTCCGATACCTTTGGCTTCGATTCCCTTCGCCCGGGTCAAGCTGAGGTTATCGACGAGGTCATGACCGGACGGCCGGTGGTCACGGTCATGCCCACTGGCGCGGGTAAATCCCTGTGTTATCAGCTACCGGCGGTACTGCTGGGCGAGCAGGGCGGCATGGCGTTGGTCGTATCGCCGCTCATCGCGTTGATGCGCGATCAGGTCACGGTGTTGCGCGCCAACGGTGTCGCAGCGGCAGCATTGACCAGCGCTTCGTCCCAGGCGGAGCAGCTCGAGCTTCTCGACGAGATGCGTCGCGGTGAGTACACCATTGTGTACGTCGCGCCCGAGCGTTTTCGCTCGCCACGCTTCTTGGACGCCCTGGCGGCGGTGCGCGATCGAATCTCGCTGCTCGCGGTGGATGAAGCTCACTGTATCTCCGAGTGGGGCCACGAGTTTCGCCCGGACTATCGCCAACTCAAGCACGCCATCGCGGACCTGAAGCCACCGCGGCTGATCGCACTCACCGCGACCGCCACGCCGGAAGTGCGCGAAGACATCGCCCAGCAATTGGACATGGTCGATCCGTGCATCCATGTCCGCGGCTTCAATCGGGCGAACCTGCATTTGTCGGTCAAGGCGGTTTCGGGTGCTGCGCAAAAGACGGCGACCATGGTCGAGCTCGTGCGTACGCGCAATGGCGGCGCCGGTCTGGTCTATGCCGCAACCCGCAAGAACGCCGAGGCGTATAATGCCGCGTTGATCGAGGCGGGGATGAGAAGCCGCGTTTATCACGCTGGCCTCGCCGACAAGGATCGCCATGCGTCGCAGGATGCATTCATGTCCGACGACCTGGACGTGATCGTCGCGACCAACGCCTTCGGCATGGGCGTGGACAAGTCGAATATTCGGCTTGTCGTGCACGCGGATCTGCCCCGTAGCGCCGAGGCCTACTATCAAGAGGCAGGTCGCGCTGGTCGTGACGGAGAGAGCGCGCGCTGCGTGTTGCTGTTCAATCACTCCGATGTCCGGCTTCAGCACTACCTCATCGACATCACCTATCCCACGGCTGAGGTCCTGCGCACCTTGTGGAAGAACCTGCGCTCCAATCCGGGGTTGGGTACCGACACGGACCGTCTGCGCGAGTCCTTCGACGATAAGCCGTCGTCGGGCATGGTTCAGTCGGCGCTGCAGTTTCTGACGAAGCATGGCTACATCGCCTGGGACAGCAGCGTGGCCATAGCGGTCGAGCCGCACCAACTGGGTGGCAGCTTTCCCCCCATGGATGTCGCGGCCCTCGCTCGCCGCGGAGACTCCGAGCGGGGCAAGCTGCACCGCATGGTGGACTACGCCCATCACCCCGGTTGTCGGCGGGAATTCTTGCTCAGCTATTTTGGCGATCCGGCCAGCCGGGAGGTCGCCGACAACTGCACGTCGTGCGACACATGTCGGGGCGAAGGCGGCACGAGCGAACTAACCGAGGAGCAGGCCGAGCACGTGCGGGTCTTGCTCAGCATTCTGGCCCAGGTCTCGGGTCGCTTCGGTCGTGGCCGGATTGCGGGCCTTGCCCGAGGCGACGATGACGACTGGCGTCTCAGTGAGCTCCCGGAACGTGGCGCATTGCGTGGGCAGTCGATTCGCTATCTGACCGACCTGCTGCGCTCCTTGGAGAGTGCGAACCTGATCGAGCGTTCGCGTGGCGAATACCCGACGTTGAAGATCACCGGCGAAGGCGAGCGCGTTGCCTTCGGCCAGAGCAGCACCGACGGCTTGCGTATGTTCTCGTCCCCGTCGCGGAGTCGGAAGCGTGCGAAGCCGAAACGCCGAGAGGTGGCCATCGACGACGCCGATCTGGATCCACAGATGGTCGAGCGCCTGCGCTCCATGCGCATGGAGTTTGCCCAGGAGATGTCGCGCCCGGCGTACCACGTGTTCAGCAACCGCACCCTGGATGCGATCGCGCGGGATCAGCCGGCGACACTGGACGCGTTGTCCGAAGTGCCCGGCATCGGTCCCAAGAAGCTGGACGCGTACGGCGAAGCGATCCTCGCCGCCGTTCGAGGTTAGCCTTAGAACTCCAGGCTGAGACCCGCGCCGACGTGGCCGGGGCCGACGTTCGGGATGACGCGGATACGCGACTTACCGACGGTGTTCGACTCTTTGTTGGTGCTGCTACCGGAGGCGATGAACCCCTTGTAGTAGAAGAAGCCGGCGGCCAGAGCTGACACGACGCTCACACCAGCCAGGACTGATGCCAGGCTGGCCCGAGACTTACCCTCGTCGCATGCGTCGATCACGCTCTGGGCAACAGCCCCGCGCATTGCGGCATCGGCGCACGCGTTGTTGGCGTCCAGGGTGATGTCCTGCTCGATGCGCAACAATTTGATCGCGTCGATCTGTTTGGTTTTCAAGTCGCCGTTGTACTGGAGACGGGCCACCGTGCCGCCGACGCCGGCGATAACCGTGACCGCGGCCGTAGCCCAGAACATGACGCGGCTGAAGCCGCCCGGTTTGCCCGGTTTGGGTGGGTCCTTCTTAACGAGGATCGGCGCCGCTTTTGCGGCCAGCGTCGCGTTGACCGTGGTCTTCTTGCCGCCTTCGACTGTGACGGTTTCGGTGTACGGCTTGAAGCCGTCTGCTTTGATTTCGAGCTCGTGCGCGCCAGCGGACAGACCGGAAACGTCGGCCGCGCCGTTCTTCAGGTTGGTCGCCGGGTTGCCATCGATGAGCACGACGCCGCTGCTGGAGTTGGCCACGATGTGCAGGCGACCATGATCTTTTAAACCGGTGAGTCGGTTGTACAGGGTACGTCCCCAGCGGCGCAGACCAGCGGTGTTCGCCTGAGCCATGGGAATGCGCACGGTCGAACTGCGCAGCATCGCTTTGCGTTTGACGTTGAGCAGATTGACGGTGACCAGGTAGTGGTCGCCTTTGTGGGCCAGCTTGCCCCAGAGCAGGCGCGCCGACTTCATTGATTTTCCGATCTTGGACATGCAAGCCGGCGCTTCGCTGCTGCAGTTGTAGAGCAACTTCAGTTCGAGCAAGTCTTTGTTGGTGTTGGGCGCCAGCCGATAAGGTCCGCGCTCGCGCGTGGCCTGGCGGATCGCCTGAGTCAGCTTGTTCGAAACCACCGCTGCCTTGGCGTCGGTTTTGGCTCCGGTCAACACGGCGTCGACGCGCAACACGGCGACAGCTGGTTTAGCGTCAGCGATCTGACTGAAGGTGAACGACGCCACAAGTGCGGCGGCGAGGGCAAATGTTGCTACTCGACGATGCATTCTTACTCCCAACAGGTCCCGACGCGATTATACACACATGTGGTCTTCGCACTCGGCAGACATAGATCACTTACCTTGCGGGGGTTTGTCAACGCTTGTTGAAAACGCGCCGCAGACTACAACCAACGCGGTCGGCGGGAAAAATCTTACACGTCCGCCCCAAAGTGGCTCCTGCAGTTTCCATCGGTTAGGCTGGTTCGAATGCGCTTTCCCGCGCTCAGGACGCTATCGAGCCGAATTATCGGCGGGTTCGCGGTGCTCATCATAGCTTTCAGCGCCGTCTCGGCTCTGACGGTGGTGGCGATGCAGCGCCTGGGCTCCGAGGTGCGGGTCATCCGGACTGGGTACCTGGGACTGGCGTTGACCACAAAGGACCTGTACGAGAAACAGAAGAGCCTTCGGCTTTATCTCAACGACGTTCAAGGCGAGAGTTCGACGAAGAAGGCCAAGCAGCAACTGCTTGGCTTCCAGGTCAAGCGGACCAAGCTGCTCAACGACGTGGAGAAGTTCGTCGCCGAGCTTCGGAACACGGATCTGCCGCCGATTCATGCCCGCCAGATCGCGCTGACCATGGAGCGTGTCGCCGAGTACCGCCGACTGGCGAAAGCGGCGGGCAAAGACTACAAGATTCTCTTGCAGTACCCGCCGCTGCTGCGTCTGCACCCCAACGACGGCAAGCCGTCGCCTCAGTACAAGTCGGGGCTCGAAGCGCTTGGCAGAGTTCGCAAGGCGGAAAGCGAGATGGTCAACAAAGCCCATTTCCTGCGGGTCCTGCAGCAGGACTACATCGAACAAACCACCCTGCGCCTGGAGCGAAACGAGCGCAGGCTGCGCCAGTACACGTTGTATCTTGGCCTGACCGCGATTGTGCTCGGCTTGCTGATCACCATTTGGGCCACGCTTACCCTGCGGCCGCTGCGGCGATTGCGCAACGCGGCCAAGCGCATCGCCGCTGGTGACTACGCCAGTCGCATCGAAGAGAAAGGCCCGGCGGAGGTTGCCGATCTTGCCCGAGAATTCAACGTCATGGGTCAGGCTGTCGAGGAGCGGCAGCGCGAGTTGGTTCGCACCGAGCGCCTGGCAGCCGTGGGCAAGATGGCGGCGATGATTACCCACGAGGTGCGCAATCCGCTGTCGTCCATCGGTTTGAATACCGAGCTACTGGAAGACGAGCTGCGAGCTTTGCCCGAAGATAGGCACACGGAGAGCCTGGCCCTGGTCCGTGCGATCACCAAGGAAGTCGATCGGTTGACGGATATCACCGAGGAGTACTTGCAGTTCGCGCGCTTGCCAAACCCCAAGCCGCTGGAGCTAGACGTGAATTCGATCGTTCGCGGCCTGGTCGAGTTTGAGCGGGGACAGTTGTCCGTCCGCGGTATTGAAGTACACGACGATCTGGCGTCGTCGCTGCCTGTCGTGCGAGTCGACGACAACCAGTTGCGACAGGCCCTGTTGAATCTCGTAGGAAATGCCGCTGATGCCGTGGAGGAGCGCAAAGGAAATATCACCGTGTCGACCCGCGCTACCAGGACGAGCGTTGAGATACGCGTAGAGGACGACGGCCCCGGCATCTCCGAGGAGTTGGGCGAGCGCCTGTTCGATCCATTCGTGTCGGGAAAAGCAGGAGGCACGGGCCTCGGTCTAGCGCTGACCCAACAAATCATTCTCGAGCACGGTGGGAAAATTTCGGTGGAGAGCGAACCGGGCAGTGGGGCCATATTTGTGGTGTCGCTGCCGCGCGTTAGCCCAGAAGACAAAGCCGACGCAGTAGCAGCTTCCCCTTTGCAGGAAGACCCAGGTAAACTCGAAGACATTCGATGAGCGACGAAAACTCAAGCGACTCTTCGGCGGAGCAGCGTCTGCACGACCGCGCGCCAGTGACGTTGGTCGTCGAGTACGACGGCGCCGACGACTTCGTTAACGACTACACCGAGAACCTGTCGAGCGGCGGTATCTTCATCAACACGACCAGGCAGCTCGAGATCGGTACCGAGGTCAAGCTCATGTTGTCGTTCCCCGGCCTCATCGAGCCCATCGCCATCGCTGGCGTGGTTCGTTGGTTGCGCGAAGATGGGAGCGACTCCCACGGCGTTGGCCTGGAGTTCGTCAATTACGAAGGCACCAATCAAGAAGAGCTCGAGGAGCTCATCGCTCGCGTGGCAAGCCGCGACCCGGACGTGATCAGCAAAGTGATCAGCGTCCTGGTGGTCGAGGACAATCCTCATGTGGCGCGGCTGATCCGAGATGGCCTGGTTGGCTCCGGGCAAAAAGTCTTCGGCGACGAAGTCGCGTTTAGCTTCCGTATGGCCCACGACGGCCAACACGCGCTGGAGCTGCTCGAAGAGCACTCCTTCGACGCGCTCATCGTCGATATCTATCTGCCGGTTCTGGACGGCGCCAGCCTGATCACCCAGGTACGCGCGAGCGAGGCACACAAGACCACGCCGATCATCGGCGTATCCGCTGGCGGTGAATCAGCCCGCCAGGCTGCACTATCCGCAGGCGCCAACAAGTTCCTGGATAAGCCCATGCGCCTCCGCGAAGTCATCTCGACGTTGCAGCAGCTCTTAACGCTTTAGGCGCGAGCACGAGCACGATGACCGACCGAAGCAATTGCTCCGACCGCTGGGGCGTGGCTGCCGAGTGAGATTGGCGCGCACCCCTGCAGCGAGGGAGGGAGTGGGCTCATGCCCTCGACCGACCGAGCGAAGCGGTACGCGAAGCGCACGCGCGGCAAGCTCGCCGGCAGACGCGTCCTCAGCTAGAGCTTCTTTTGCAGCTTTAGGGCTTCGGCATTGGCCGGTTCGAACTTGAGCGCCTTTTTGATCATCGCCTTGGCTTTGCGTCGGTTCTTCTTCTTCTTCCACGCTTTGGCCATGCCGATGTAGGCGAGGGCGGGGCGGCGCAGGCGCGGCTTGGTGATCAGGGCGCTTTTGTAACTGAACAGTGCCTTGTCGGGTTTGTTGGTCTCGACGTACGCGCGGCCCATGGTCAGATACAGGTCGGCGCTCCACAGGCGAATGTTCAACAACAGCTCGCCGTACGTCCGTACTTTGGCCCAGTTGCCTTTGGCCTTGTACTCGTCGACCAGGGTGCTCAGTGGCCGCGGCTGCATCTGCTCGATCATCACGTAGGTCTCGAGCTCCTTGAGCGCCTTGGCCGGTCGCTTGGACCGCTTGTAGATCCGCGACAGCTCCAGGTACGGATACGAACGCTCCGGGTCCAGCTTCTTAGCGGCGCACAGCTGCTTCTCTGCGGCCTTGAGGTCGCCTTTGACCTTGGCGATCGCGGCCAGTCGACCGCGAATATCGTAGTTGTCGGCACCCATGTCGATGAGCTGCAGGTAGAGCTTCTTGGCACCGGTGGTGTTGCGCATGCGGAACGCAATCTCGGCGTTGATGTACAGGGCGATCTTGTTCGTCGGCTCCATGGCCAGCGCCTTGTCCGCGTTGGCTTTGGCCTTCTTGGCGTTGCCGTCGAAGAAGTAGCCCAATGCGAGGTCCGCGCGGGCCTTGGCGTCCTTGGGCTTCGCCGCCACGGCGATCTCCAGGGCGGTGACGTTCTTGTATCCTTCGGTCGGGATTCGGAACTGCCCCTTGTACGGCTTGAGTCGCTTGGCCAGGAACTTGCGGAATTTTACGTCGAACTGCTTGGCTGTGAGCCCGGTGATCTTGTGGATGACCTCGGGGGTTTCCATGTTCTTGCCGAACAGCTTGAGGCCTTCGACGATCTTGTTGAAACCGTATGTCGTCGCGATGTACTCGATAGTTACCGACGACAGATGGTAGGCGACGACCACCTGACGCATGCTCGGCTTCATGAAGCCGTAGTTGAGTTCGGCGACGGGAGGCAATTTGCCGGCAGCCATGGCGGCGGCGATGTCCGAATCGTTTTCGCGGCGCCATTCTGGCCGGGCGATGATCGTCTCGTATTCGCTGAGCCCTTCGGTGTACCAGCGCGGTACTTTCGATTTCGACATCTGGATCGCGAACACATGGGCGAGCTCGTGCCACAGCACCATCGCCCAGTTGATGTTGCCCGACGACGGCGACATGGCCGTGATGACCTGGCCGAAACAGACTCCCAGGGCGCCCAGGTTTGGCAAACCCACGGTGCGCACGCTGTAGTGCTGCGACTCGCGATACAGCTCGATGACGATGGGCAGCTTTGGCGTGAACTTGTAACGCTTGACCATGCTCTCGAACGCTCTGGTCAGCATGGGCTCGACCGAACGACGCAAGATGTCTTTTTCTTCGTTGTGGTAGCGGAACTTGAAGTACTTGGTGCGGGTGAACGAGTAGTTCTTGGGAATCTCTTCCTCGAATAAGTTCATCAGGTTGAACGTACGAACGTTGTACTCGTCGCCCTTCCACGCACGCTTGAGCCAGCGCAAGCCCAGCTTCTCTTTGCCCAGGCGTAGGTAGCCGGTGCCGACCGCTTGCATCGCTTCGTAGTACTTGGGCTCGATCTTTACGGCTTCGAGCTCGAGCTTGATCGCAAGGTCGTAACGGTGCTCGCGCACGGCCGAGCGAGCGACGATGTGGAAGAACTCGGCGTATTTGGGGTTGATGGCAAACGCCTTCTTCTTGGTCGCTTCGTACTTCGCGCGAAGTTCGCGAAGCCAGTACACCGTCGCCAACCCTGCGTGCCCGGGCAAGCTGTTCGGGTTGATTGCGAACACCTGTTGGAAGGTCGCTTTGGCCGCGGCCCATTGGTTCTGGTCGATTTCCAAGCCGGAGCGAATGAGCAGCGCTTGCACGTGTTTTGGGTTGGCTTTGAGCGCCGCCTTGATGTGCCGGCCGGCTGCGGCCAGGTCGTAGCTCTGCACCAATTTGACCTTCGCCATTCCCGCATGGGCGTCCGGGTGGTTTGGGTCGATCTTGAGCACTTCGTCGAAGCTCTGCGAGGCGTAGCCCGCCGAGTACTTGTCCATGAACAGTTGGCCCCACTCGATGTTGGCATCGAGCAACTTTGAGTTCAGTTTGACGACTTCGCGGAACGTGTCGTTCGCGTCCTGAAACAAACCTAGCCTGCGCGCAGACGCGGCAACGTAAAACGATTGGCTGGCGTTCTTTTGATCGATCTTGTTGGTGTTCCAATCCTTGATGAACTGGTCGAACAGGGCGTTCGCTTTCTTATTCTGGCCAACGTCGCGATAGACGAGGCCGAGCACGTAGCGCGCACGCAGGTGCTTCGGGTTCTTGGCGAACACTTTCTCGAGGGGCTTGATCGCCGCGGGGCTGTTGCCGACCGCACGCTGGGCTTCGGCCACCAGGACGGTCGCGTCTTCGCCGACTCCTTTGGTGCGGCTCTTGATCAGCTTGCGCGCGCGCTTTTCGGCGGCCGCATACTTGCCGACACGCAGCTCAACTCGGGCCAATGCCAGCTGTGCCGCTTCGCGATCTTTGCCACCGACTTTGGCCAACTCGGCCTGGGCTGCTTTGTAATCCCCCTTGAGAAACTTCGCCTGGCCAGTCTGGAGGTCGGCGGCGTGAGCCTGACTTCCCAGGGCCAGAGCGACGGCGAGGGCGAGCAACGGCGCGATCTTCCTCATGACATTGAGGGTGTTCGACGTCATATGACCTGTCAACCGAACATTGCGGAATGCTTTGGTCCAGCTTGGGCCCAACAAGGAGGCCAGGTCCCAGCGGGGCGTTTATGCGCTACACTAATATAGATGGCCCCAGAATCGACCGAGACCCACGGCGATGGCTCCAAGCTCGCCGACCAGTACGGACGTAGCATTTACAATGACTTCGATTCGTTTCTGAAGGTTGCCATCCGCGAGTACTACGACCGGGGTTGGTCCAAGCGGCGCGGCAACTTCATTGCCCTGCTAATCGCCAGCGGCCAGACGGCGGTATCTCTGGCCAAGGATTCAGTGGTCGATGGAACCGGCACCAAGAAGGTGGCCATCGGCGCGGCCACGGTGCTGGCACTCCGAGTGGGCCTACGCTTTGCCCTGGGCGGTCCCCTCGGCCTGGTGCTCGGGGTCGCCGCCGGCGCCTCGATGATTTCGTACTTTCTGCGCAACCAGAAGGACATCATCCGCAAAGTCAGCGTGTATCGAACGGTCATCGAGGACAGCAGTGGCCGCTACGACACATTGCAAAACGGTTGGCGCGATGGCCGCTACGATGCGACCGAACGCAATCTAATGATCGATGGACTGATGAAACGCTTCATCGCTCGTGTCGACGAAGAATAAGCGCGCCGCGATCGCCTCGGCGATCATGCTCGTTTGGCTCGGCCAGGCACGGCCCGCCATTGCCGAAGGTGAGATCGTCGGCGTGTTTCGCGTCGACATCGACGGCGTATCCAAGACCGCGGCCGACAAGTTCGAGCGCAGTATCGAAGAAGGACTCACCGGTACCGGGTTCAAGGTGCGTACGCGCAAGAAGCTGAGCAAAGCCCTGAAGGGCGCGCATTTGGAAGGCTGCTACTTCGGCGCGTGCATCAAGCGCATCCACGAACGCACGAAGATCCGCGTCTTGTTAGTGGCGCGCATCGCCAGCGTCGGGCCCAATTACAACTTCGTCGTGTCGTTGCTCGATGCTCGCACCGGGCTGCCGACATCCCAGGTCGCTGATCGCTGCACCGTATGCACCCTGGAGGAAGCCATCGCCAGCGCAACTCTTGCCACAGTGGCGTTGGCAACGGGCACTGGCACGGCCAAAGTCACCGATCCGGTCGCCGGGCCGACCCGGGCAGCGCGGGTGTCCGTGCTCCGCCGGCGCATCGACCATCTGGCCAAGAGGGTGGACAAGCAGGACAAAGCGTTTCTCACTAACCGGCGTATTGGCCTGGTGTTTCTCGGGCTTGCGGCCGTAGCCGGCGGTATCGGCACACTTCAGGTTCGGTCGTGCGATCAGCGCGACGATGTCACCTGCTGGATCGGCGCGGGGGCGGGCGGAGCATTCGGCCTGGCAGGGTTGTCCATACTCATACTCTCCCGCTAGCCAATACTGTTACTATCCCGGCCACCTTCATGAACCGCCTGCTCGCATCCCTTAGCCTGGTTTTCGCCGTAGCTGCCTGTGGCGACGACGGTGGTTCCAGTACAGCCGCTGACGCTGCCGTCGATGCATTCGTCGGTGAAGCGACCGCGTTGTTCCAGGTGCCCGGCGACGATCCGCCACCAGACGGGTTCTACGCGTTGCCGTACCCAAACAACATTCGGCTGGACGAGGTCACCAAGGTCATCGACGTCTCGGACCATATTCGGCCGTCGGTACTGCTCGAGGAGTACATCGAGGCCGCCGCCACCAAGACCGGAGGCTTCTCGGTCGTCGCGCCCGGCTTCTTTCGCTTCGACAATCCCATCGACGTCGCTTCCTTGCCCCAGACGCCGGAGGACTCCCTGCTCGAGTCGGCGTCGGTGTACCTGGTCAACGTCGACGCGGCATCCGCGCACTACGGAAAGCGTACGCCGCTGCGGTTTCGCTTCGAGACGTTTCCTGGCGAGGCCATCGGTCGTAACTGGCTCGCGGCGTTGCCGTTTCCCGGGTTCGTGTTGCGAGACGGAACTACCTACGCGTTGGTCATGACCAGCCGCGTCCTGGCCACCGATCGCACGGCGGTTAAGCGGTCTGCCGACTTCACGACGATCATCTCCGCCGCCGCTCCTAGCGAAACAGCCCTGGCTCGGGCGCAAACCTTGTACGCGCCTCTATGGTCCTGGCTCGATGAAGCCGGCGGCGATGAACGCTCCGACGTGGTTTCGGCCGCCGTGTTCACCACCCAGAGTTCCACCGGGTTCCTCGGCAAGATTCGTCAGGTCGTCTACACGACAGACGTGCCCAAGGCTCGTGAGATCACATTCGTCCGCGAAACCGAGGACTATATTCAGTACGACGGTATCTACGACGCGCCGCATTTCCAGCGAGGACTGCCGCCGTTTGCGGTGGGCCCCGACGGCGAGATTCGCACGGACCCAAAGACCGGGATGCCGCTGATCGAGCGCTCGGAAGAGCTTCGGTTCTCGTTTTCGATTCCCACTGGGCCGATGCCTAAGAAGGGCTGGCCCCTAGTGCTGTTTCAGCATGGAACCTACGGCAACTATCACAGTTATCGAAACGGCGGCTCGGCCAGGCGGCTCGCCAAGGAAGGCCTCGCTGTCATCGCCATCGATCAGGTGGCTCACGGCACCCGAACCCCGGGCGGCGCTTCCGACGTGGAGTTCTTCAACTTCGGCAATCCGCTGGCTGCCCGCGACAACTCCCTGCAGGGATCGGCGGACGGCTTTCAACAGCTTCGGATGGCGATCAATTTTGACTACACCGAGCGTCACCCCGGTGGGCGCACGATTCGCTTTGATGCCGACCGCATCTACTTCTTCGGGCACTCCCAGGGGTCGGTGACCGGACCGGCGTTCGTCGCCCACGAACCAATGATCAAAGGAGCGGTGTTTAGTGGGGCTGGCGCGCTGCTCTACCAGGCATTGCTGCACAAGCATGAACCACAAGACATCGCGGGACTGGTCGGTGCGTTCATCCGCGATTTCCCCCTGGACGAATTCAACCCGCTGCTCGGGATGGTCCAGAGCTACCTGGATCGCACAGACACCGCCGCGTACGCGCGGTTGATCGCTCAGGAGCCCCTCGAGGGGAATCAGCCCAAGCACGTCTATTTGAGCGGGGGATTGGTTGATCGCCAAACTCCCGGGGTGACCACCGATGCATTCGCCGTGGCTCTTGGCTCACATCACGTCGAGCCCGTGCTTCAGGAAGTACATGGCCTGGCGTTGCTCGGTCACGAGCCCCTGACCGCCCCGGTGACCGGGAACCAGTCGGGCGTCACCAACGTGCATGTGCAATACAACGAAAAAGCAGGGTCTGATGGACACTACGTGGTGTTCGAGGTGGAGGCCGCCCAGATCCAGTCGGCCAAGTTCCTGGGCACCCTGGCTGCCACTGGTACCGCGACTCTGGTCACAGCTACGGACTGAGCTCTCTCGCCAAGAAGCGGCCGCACGGCTTTCGCGAAACATATTCGCGCAAACATATATAGGTGGCAGTCGGTGTAGTTGGCGATCGTCGGCGATCGCCAGCTATAATTCCGACCTTGGCTGCGCTCGTTAAGGGGAAGCGGTTCACCAAACGGTGGGCTTTGCTAGGGGTATTTTCCGTACTCGCAGTGATGGGTGTTGGCGCACCTGTCGCCGAGGCCGCGCAGATAGCTGGCGTGGTCTACGACTCCGATACAGGGCAACCTGTTTCCGGGGTTCCTGTGCAGCTGTTCTATGACAGCACCGACGCTGTCGACCCGGGCGCGATCGTGCCGACCGATCGTCTGGGCAGCGGCCAACAAGGCCAGCTCACCAACGCCGGCGTCTACACCTTCGACGTCGAGAGCGGACGTCGCTATCGCTTGCACGTTCCCGCGGCGACCACGCCGTACGCGTTTCCATCGTCGAAGATCGCGGCCCGACCGGGCTTCGCCCAAACCGACAGCTCCGGGCAGGTCGTCACAGACGCGACGCCGTCGGCGACCAACCGCAGGTACTACCTGCGATTCGATGTTCAAACTGACACGAGCAACGCGCTCAATAACCACGTCGCTGTGGATCCTCTTGCCGTGGCTATCCAGTTGGACAAGCGGGTCAATCGGTCGACGGCTTCCGTCGGTGACATCTTGCTCTACAAGGTGACGGTCAAGAATCGAAGCAATCGTAATCTGGTCGCCGCCGAGAACCGCGCCGTGTTCATCCGCGATGCGCCGGGGCGGGGCTTATCGTACGTGCGCAACCGGGCCGTCGCCCGCGTGGGTACCAAAGGGGCGATGCGCAGGCTCAAGGTCGTTTCCGACTTTGGCGACGCTCGCACGTCCCAGCGTTCGCGGCGACTGATCAAGTTCGGTCCGTTCGATTTGGCCGCTGGCCAAACATTGGAGCTGACCTATCAGGTCGTCGTTGGCGGCAACGGTCGTCCCGGTCGATACAAGAACCTGGCGGTGCTAGTCGATGCCGGCGGCGTGAAGCTATCCAACGAATCCACCGCGACCGTCAACGTGCGCGCCGATAGCGCGCTGCATACCGGTGCTGTGATCGGCCGGGTCTATTGCGACGCCAATGGCGACGGTAAGTTCGACCCGGGTGAGAAAGGTCTGGCGGGAGCGCGGGTCTACATCGAGACCGGTAAGTTCGCCATCACGGACCCGGCTGGCTTCTATCACCTGTCCCGAGTCGCTGGTGGAACGCACCTGGTAAAACTCGATGAGGGCACCCTGGCGGGCGGTTCATTGACCTCGGCAAAGTCGCACTTGTTGCGGCTCACCATGGGCCTGTCCGCTAAGGCCAACTTCGGCGCTAAGTGCACGACCGTGGCTGTTCGGCCGGAAGGAGCTCACGGCCGGCTCATTCTCAAGGGCAGCCGGGTGGTGACGCCGCCGGTGGCCAAGAAGCCGAAGCGGGTCAAGGGGCAGATCACGAGGGGCTCCATGTCTCTCACGATCGATGGCCAGGTGACGTTGCTGCCGACGGCGACGATTCAACCTGTTTTTCCCAAGTCGCTCTTGTCGGCTGGTAGTACGAATAATCTCGTCCCGGTCCCGGCCAAAGGATGGGCGCCGGACCTGGTGTGGTGGAAAGCAAATGCTCTATTGCCAATGGGCGTTGCCGCGACCAGCTGGAAGTTCGTCATCGCTCGTGCGGATGGCACCGCGGTCAAGACCATGAGCAGCAAGGGCAAGATGCCCACCCGGATCACGTGGAATGGTCTCGATGACAATGGCGTCGCCGCCCCCTCCGAAACGATTTACACCGCGCAGCTCACCATCGAAGGCGACAAGAAATCCGTTCGGGCGACAAGCCCTCTCAAAGCGTTCGCGATTTCGTATGGCAAGGCGGCAGCGAAGCCGACGGAAGCTATTTGGCACGGCAAGCTGTTTGCGGGCACCGCCCGTCGAGTGTTGGCGACCAAACTGCTCAAGACCAAACTGGCTGCGTTCGGCAAGACGTTGCACAAGGGCGCCAAGATCCTGGTCGAGGCGCACTCCAGCGGTCGGGGCGGCAGTCGTCTCGCGCAGATCACGCTTACTCAGAGCCAGGCAAAACTCGTTCAGAAGATGCTGGTAAAGGCTGGCGTCCCCGAGGCGAACATCAGCGTGCGTGGTCGTGGTTCCATCGAGCAGCTCGAGCCGCCGCGCACGAAGAAAGCACGCGAGAAGAACCGCCGCCTCGTGATCGTGGTGTCAGGCGCGACGTCGGCTAACTCCGGTAAGCCCATCGTCGCTCCTCTGACCAGGTTGTTTCTACGGTTGAACGGTCGCGTTCTACGGAACAGCGAGGCTGGGCCCAAGCAAGCTCTGATGGCCCGCTTCAGCATGTTGATGGGCAAGCCCGGCGGTGGCGTCGCAGTGTTGGAAATGCAGACGGCGACAGGCCGGTCCATGCGCATGGCCATCGACGTACCCGATGCGCCCCGGGTCAAGCCAACGAAGGACCCGGTGGCTCCCAAGCCCAAGCCGGTCGAGCAGAAGTACCGACTCGACGGTGATCTCGCCGCCGGTACGCTCGCGGTCGTCGGCAGCCCGAACCCATTCAGCTCGCCGCTGGCGTTCGACCTACTCAACGTCAAGGTTAACGCGGCAGCCAACATTCGCACTCTACGCAAGCGTCGGCTGCGCAAGTCGATCGTGTTCACGCCTGGCGTGCCTGCGACGCTGCAGATCAAATCGTGGGAACTGTCGGTGATGGACGCCCAGCAGAACGTGCTGTACAGCGCTGGGGGCATCAAGGCGTTGCCTCAGACGGTCAAGTGGAACGGTCGTGACGAAGGTAAGCTCGTGCTCAAGTCCGGCGGCCGATTCTTGTACCGGCTCATCGTGACCGACGCATCGGGTGCGCAAGGCTGGTCGTCTCTTGGCTCGTTCACCGTCGACGGGCGCGGGCTGGGCAAGAACTTCGTCCGGCCCATGCGGCGCAGTTTGTTCACCCGGCGCGGCACCGTGCGGCCGAGCCTGCGTAACTTGCTTTCGGTGTTCGCGTCGCGGGTAAAGACGCGCCCCGCCAGCGAACGCTACACATTCAAGCTGACACTGCGCGCTCGTAGCACCAAGACCGCACTGCAACGGCTGCACAAGGCTGTTCGTTTGACGAAGCTACGCGAGTACATCACGCGGCTGGGCGTGGCCAAGAATCGCTACGACGTCGTGACCAAGGTCGTCACCCGTGGACGGGACTCCCTGGTCGTGAGCGCCATCGCCAGCACGACAGCGAAACCAGTGGCCAAAGTACAGCTGCTCGTCGATGGCGTGAGCCAGCCCGTCGGCGCTGGCAAGCTCAGCGTGCCCCTCGGTTTCCGTCCGAACAAAGAGCTGGTTATCGACATCACCCTCGCCAACGGTCGCCGCGCCAACTATCGCGTGGCACCGCCGGTGACGCCGCCCACCATCGCGCCCAAGAGTTTCGAGCCCGGCGTAAGAGTCGCGCAGCCAGGGCGCACGCGCATTCGGGTAAAGCGTCGTCCCATCCGTCGGCCGCGGCGTCGCGTCAAAGTATCCACCCATAGCCAGGCGTCCGCTGTGACCGCCGGCAATCTCACCCTGTATCTGCCGGCCAAGGACGCCAAACTCAAAACCCAGGACCTGGTGGTTACAGGTAAGACCGATCCGGCCAACCGGGTCGTCATCGGTAACAAGACCAAACAGCGGGTGCACGTCGCCAGCGATGGTCGGTTCTCGGTCTCGGTCAAGCTGCCGGTTGGCGAGAGCAAGCTCACGATCCGCACGGTGGACAAAGCGGGCAATCGGGCTGAGGTCAAGTGGCCGGTGAACGTAGCCGACCAGCACATCTTCGTCATGGGCCTCGGCGAAGCCATCGCCACGTCGGCCTATGCTGGCGACGGCTGGAACCCGGACCGCGCTTTTCTGCCCGGTATGACCGAAGACTCCACGGTGACGTTGGGCTCGCTCAAGTTGCACGGTCGAGTGGCCGGCTACCTCAAGGCGCGGGTGCGCGGCGGTGAGCTGTTCGACTCGGTCAACATCACCGCACATATCGATACGGCGCGTCCCTCCGGTAGCGGGGTCCTGTTCAACCAGATCGTCGATCCGGTGCGTGACTTCCCGGTGTACGGAGACACGTCGACAGAGGTCGCCGACGTCAATACTCGGGGCAAACTGTACGTACGCGTTCAGGCCGACAAGTCCAAGGCCATCGTTGGCAGCTTCCACACGCGCATGAGCGGCGGCCACTTGTTCCGCTACGATCGCACCGTCGACGGCGCGTTGATTCACGCAAAGCGCAAGATCAAGAAAGCCGACGTGGACGTACGCGCGTTCGGCACGACGGACACCGGCGAGTTCACCCGGGACGTCAACCTGTACCGCGCCACCGGTGGCAGCCTGTACTACCTGCGCCACGGCAGCGTGGCCGAGGGCTCCGAGAAGGTGAAGGTCGTCACCCGGGATCGCGATACCGGAGTGGTGCTCGGTGAAAAGCTGCTCACCCGAAACCGTGACTACACCGTGGACTACGTGGGCGGTCGGGTACTGCTCGTGCAACCTGTGTCGGCCACGGCAACCAGCGACTGGGTCGTCGGCAACTTCGATTCATCGCTCAGCCCCGGTGGTGGTCACCCGGTCTATGTCCAGGTGCGTTACGAGCACAGCGATCCTCGCAGCGCGGGTGAGCGTTCTGGTGGCGTGAGCGTGCGCGGTCGCTATCAGAGGGTGACCGTCGGCGCCGGCCTGGTGGCCGAGGACCGGGGCGATTCGACCTACAGTTTGTTCGGAGCCGACGTGAACGTGAAGCTCGGCCGCCGCTCCAAAGTGCACATGGAGGTCGCGGGGTCCAGAGATCGCGACGCCGCCAACATGTTGTCCCAGGATGGCGGTTTGACGTTCCGAGACATGAATCAGTTGGCGAACGACTTCGATCCGTCGCGCAATCAGTTGCAGATGGCCTGGAAGATTTCAGGCGACGCGCACCTTTCGGATTGGACCAAGAAGGGACCGCTGTCGCGTACTCGCGTGCTCATGTTCGCCCAGAAGCTCGACCGCGGCTTCTCCGCCGGCGATTCGATTCTCGAGCAGGGGCGCCTCAAGCTCGGCGCGCTGGTCTCGTACAAACTCAACAAGACAGATCAAATTCGCTTCCGCCACATCGCCGAAGTCGCCGAGCTGCCTCGTATTGGCCCGACGATGGCGGATGTGGTTGCCAACCCCGACCCGTTGCTTCTCGATGAGCGCGCCACGCATCTCACCAGTTTGCAGTGGTCTCGCGACGACGGTCGATGGCACTACCGGGCCGAAGGCTCGTTCCATCGAATGACGTCGACGGCGGCCTTAGCCGACGGCAGCGCGGCGCTCGAGGCGAACCGTCTCGGCTTTGGAGGCATGGCGGCATACGACTACACCAAGCGGCTGCGCCTGCGTGCGGGCCAACAGGTCGTGGTTGGTCTGGGCGACGCGGACCCACTGCTCAAGCCCATCGATCCGATGAACTCGACGATCCGCAGCGATGAGCCCCTGTCGGGGGTGACGACCAACCTGGGCGCGGATTGGAAACTGACCAAGTCGGCCAAGCTTTCCGCCGATGTCTACCAGCGTTGGAACGGCGACAACGCCGGGCAGATTGGTCTTAGCTCTGGCCTGGGCCACGGCGGGACTATGTACGTGCGCGAACGCGTCCAGTCGACCCAGGGCCACATGGTCAACACGACCATCATCGGTGCCGAAGATCGCATTGGCACGACGAACGCTCGTAGCTACGGCGAGTACCAGATCGAAAACGGCATCCTGGGCAATCGCAATCGCGCGGTCCTGGGTGTCGCCCATCGCTGGTACGCGCGGCCTGACCTGCGCATCGCTCTGGGCTTCGAGCATCAGCAGATCTTCGGCGGCTTCTTGCCCGATGGCACTCCGGTGGGCAACAACCAGCGCAACGTGGGCTACACCGCCGCCGAGTTCAAACGCAACCGTTTGCGTGCGACGGCTCATCTGGAAGTACGCGTGGACAATGGTCTGAACGGCGACGCGTTGGCCAATTTGATCGCGACCGACTCGCGGTCGAGTGCAAACGAGACCAGCTTCGCCGACCACGGCGGCACCGCTCCGGGTGCACCCCTCATCTTGACCGAGGGCGACATGGTGCAGTTTGTCGGTAGCCTGGGCGCGGCCTACAAGGCGACTCGAGACCATACTGGACTCGCTCGCCTGCGCGCGTCGAACACGTTGTCGCGCATCGGTGGCGACGCGGACTTCGACGACCGCGCGCGCTACATGGAAGCGACAGTCGGCTGGGCCTACAGGCCGCACAAAATCGATTGGCTGAATGTGCTAGGTCGCTACAGCTACCTGCGTGACCAGCGCCCGCTCACCGCACTGGGCGATGGCGTCGATGGTCAGTCCCATGTGTTCGCCGCGATTCCTATGGCGAAGCTGCCCCACGACTTGCGGCTCAGTGGCAAGCTGGCGTTCAAACGAACCCAGGCCGTCGCCGTGCTCGACGGCGATGACGTGCTGGATGTCAGCAGTAACGCACTGCTCTGGCTGCTTCGCGTTGGCTACGCGTTCCATAAGAAATGGGACGCAAGCGGAGAGTTGCGCCAGCTGGTGCTGTGGAAATCAGAAGGCACGGAATCTCAATTTGGCACGTTGCTAGAAGTTGGCTATAGCGTCAACGAGTGGGTAAGGCTTGGGATTGGCTACAATTTGAGCCACTTCTCGGATAACGAACTCGCCGATCTAGAGCGCGACAGTCACGGTTTCTTTGTCCGCGTGACCGGCCAGTATTAGGATCCACGTACACACCAACCTGAGGGTACGATTATGGCGCGAAAGAGGCTCGGCGAGATCTTGATGCAGGCGGGGGTATTGGACCAGGCGGGTCTAAGAGCCGCGTTGAGCGAACAGCGCCGTTGGGGCGGACACCTTGGCCGAATCCTCATCGACATGAAGATGGTCACCGAAGATGCGTTGGTGCAGGCGCTCAGTCATCAGCTGAACTTCCCGGTCGTCAACATCAGCGAAACGGATATCGCACCCGAGGTGCTCGATCTCGTGCCCGCCGACCTCGCCGAACGCTACGCGATCATCCCGTTCAATCTCGACGGCAAGTTCCTCGACGTGGCCATGAGCGACCCGACGAACCTGGGCGTCATCGACGAGCTGCGAATTCGCACTCAGCTCAACGTGCGCTCTTATCTCGCTGGTCCCAAGGCGATCGAACGAGCGCTCGCGCGCTACTACGGTCGCGGTCACGCCGGATTGCCGTACGACGTTTCCAACCCGCGTTCACGACAGAACGCCTCCGCGGAGCACTTTCCGGCCAGTGTCGACGTCATCGAACTCGACACCAGTGGCGGCCGCCAGCAAGCTCCGCCTACGCCTAGCGCGTCGGCAATGAGAGCGCGTGGCATCGAGCTATCTCAACCTCCCAGGCATTCGCCAGAGACGTCGCCGGGTACGATTCGCGACGCCGAGGTCGCAACGCTTCAGGCGCGTATTCAGAAGCTCGAGCAGCTCGTCGAGCGCGATGAGAACGTTCTTCGTAAGCTGCTGGTGATGCTCATCGAAAAGGGTGTTTGCACCCGGGAAGAGATTCTCGAACGCATCAAATGACCCGTCGCCTCGACGACAGTCCGCTTCCTGGTAAGCTCTGGCTTCCGTGATTGGCGAACGCATCGGGAGTTACCAGATCACCAGCAAGCTCGCCGAGGGCGGCATGGGAGCTGTGTACGTTGCCCATCACGACCTGATGCAGCGCGACGCGGTGGTCAAGGTACTGCTACCGGCGTTCTCCGAGAACACCGACATGGTCAAGCGCTTCTTCAACGAAGCCCGGGCCGCGGCCAGCATTCATCACCCCGGAATCGTCGAGGTCTACGACCTGGGATTCATGAGTGACTCCCGGGCGTACATCGTCATGGAGAAGCTGCGTGGCGAGACCCTGACCGCGCGCATCGCCCGCGAAGGCAGGCTGTCGGTGGAGCGAGCGACCACCTTCGTTCTGCACATGGCCAGTGCACTGGGCGCGGCTCATGACGCAGGCATCATTCATCGCGACCTCAAGCCCGACAACCTGTTCGTGATCCCGGACCCGGGCGTCAGTGGCGGCGAACGAATCAAGGTGGTCGATTTTGGTATCGCCAAACTTCAAGTGAACCCGGGCTCGCTGGCAACGGTGGCCGGGTCGATCTTCGGCACGCCGGCGTACATGGCTCCGGAGCAGTGCTCGGACGCGGCAACCGTTGACGGCCGCGCTGATGTGTACGCCCTGGGCTGCATCTTCTACGAGATGCTGTGCGGCGATCCACCGTTCGGCAAGACGGGCGGGATCGAGCTGCTCGCGGCCCAGCTGCGCGACACGCCGGCGTTGCCTCGCACCCACAACCCGGACATACCCGAACACATCCAGAACGTGATTATGCGTGCCCTGGAGAAGAAGCCGGACGTTCGTTACGCGTCGTGTGCCGAGCTTGCGAAGGACCTGGGCGTTCATTCGGGAGAATTGCGCAAGGTCGTCGCCGCTCCTTCGCCGAGCAACGCGCCGGATACGGAAGAGGCGTTCGCGCCCACGGCTGCTCCGGTTGGTACTGCTGCTACTGCTGCACCGGTAGGAACTGCTGCAACTGCGGCTCCGGTAGGTACCGCTGCGACTGCGGCTCCGGTCGCCACGGCTGCTACTGCGGCACCCGCGGCAACGGCAGCTTCAGTCCCGCCGGCGGCTGCAATCAGCGCTGCTCCGCTCACGACCCATTCGGCTGCGAGTGGGCAAGTCGCCGCAGTGGTCGGCTCCACACCGCCCGACGCCATGCTGCAAGAAACGCCGAAGAGCAAGGTCGGTCTATACGCGCTCATCGGTGCGGCGGTGTTGATCCTCGGTGGCGGCGGGCTCCTGATCGCGAAAAGCGGCGGTGGTAACGGTGACGGGGATAAGAACGTAGCGAAAACGTCGCCAATCGATGCCGGCGCCGCGCCGGTGAACGCCGCCGCGGACGCTGCTGTGGCGGCCGCCGCTGATGCTGGAGTAACCGCGACCCTCGCGGCGATGCGGAATGCAGCTAAGAAGAAGGACTGGAAGTCGGTGGCTGCGTTGTTCGCGGTGATGGACAAGAATGACTCCAGCTACGACGCCGCGAAGGCTCTGCATGCGACAGCGATGGCAGAGTACGGCGCGTTAGTGAAAAACAGTGCGGTACAGTTGCGCAAGACGAGGCAGTGCGTGGCGCTACGCCGCCTTGCGGCCAAGGCGGCAGAGATCTCCAAGGATGCTGGGGCGCTCGTGACCGCCGAGGTGAAACAGTGCCATCCGGCTCCGGTCAAGCCCAGGTACGGCAGCCTCGTGGGCGTCGCCAAACGGGCGAACGGTCACCCGGTTGCCAGGCTTTTGGTCAAGATTGTCAAAGGGCCCAGTCACGGTTCAATACATACGTCGACCAAAGGCGCGTTCGCGTTCCACAAACTCAAGCCGGGCAGATACACCGTCGCATGCGGCAGGAATTCTAAGCTGTACGTTTCTATCACCGCGGGCAAACGCCAGCATGCGAATTGTCACTTGCCCAACGTGACCACGGGGAAGTCGGCGGTGCGGCTGACCAAGGAAGCAGTCGTGGCGATGAAGCGGGCGCAGTTCGGCAAAGCGCTGCTCTTGTGCCGTCAGGCTCTCAGGAAGCGTCGCGGTTACAAGACGGCGGTGCGGGTGTGCGCACTTGCCTCCTGCAGCTTGAGGCGAAGTGCCGACGCCCGACGCTATATCGCGCAGCTGCGCGGCGTGGCCGCGAGGAGCGTTCGGGCAATTTGCCTACGCCACGGCGTGCGCGTGCCCAACCGCAAGAAGCAGCCGTCGGCGCCTGAGTCTGAGGCGGCGCCACCCCCGGCCGACTGAGAATCTGACAGTTTTTGGGCGCGTGAAGGCGGAAACGCCGCAAAACACGTGTTGACGTGGCACTCGCCCCGCTGAATGAGCTAGCGTGTCGGCCATGGCCAGCGACAAGACCATGCAGGATTACTTTTCCGAGGCAGCCGCTCAGCGAGCCCTGGTGGATGTGTGGATAGATCATCCTCACCACGACTTCATTCATCAGAGCGGCGTCTGTTACGAGGCTCACGCGGACTACTTTGTGATCGGTCCCGAAGATTCCCCGGGTAAAGTCTGCATTCCATACGACTCCCTGCGCTGGTTTCGCCGACCGGACCAGAACTAGCACGTGAAGGCCGCACGCATTCACGAGTACGGCGACGCAGACGTGCTCCGCATCGAAGAGGTGCCCGAACCGACGGTGCGTGCCAACGATGTGCTCGTTCGCGTCCACGCATCGAGCGTCAACCCGGTCGACTACAAGATCCGCAGTGGTTCTCAACGCGGCGCCGTTCGGCTGAAGCTGCCGCGCATCCTTGGCATGGATGTATCTGGCGTGGTCGAGCGTGTTGGTCCCAAAGTGACCGACTTTGTCGTCGGCGATGAGGTCTGGTCCAGCCCGAGCCACAAACGCGAGGGCACCTACGCCGAGTACGTCGCCATCGATGCCGCCCAGGTCGCGCTGAAACCCGCGAGCATGTCTCACAACGAAGCCGCGTCGTTGCCTCTCGTGGCGTTGACCGCCTGGGATTGCCTGGTCAGCGCGGCCAAACTGAAGGCGGGGGAGAAGGTGTTCATCTCCGCTGGCGCTGGTGGCGTTGGCACGGTTGCTATTCAACTGGCGAAGAAGCTCGGCGCCGAAGTGGCGACGACGTGCAGCACGCGCAACGTCGACTTCGTGAAGGAGCTCGGCGCCGATGTCGTCGTCGACTACACGACGACTGAGCTCGAGGACGCACTGAGCGGCTACGACGTCGCGCTGGAATCCCTGGGCGGAGAGATGCACGCGCGCACCCTGTCGGTCTTGCGCCGGGGCGGACGGCTCGCGTCGATCAACAGCGGTCTTCCTGGAGCGACCAAAAAATATGGGCCGAATCTGGGCGTCGCAGTCGTCGGTTGCCGAGTACTCGGACGAAAGTTCTCTCGCGTCACTCGTGGCGTGAAGACTTCGATGGTCGTTCGCAAAGCCAGCGGAAAGAACCTGGCGGCGTTGGCGTCGATGGTCGACGAGGGCGCGATTCGGGCCATCATCGCCGACGTATTTCCACTCGACCGGATTGCAGATGCGCATCGCGCGATCGAAACTGGCCGCACTCGCGGTAAGAACGTCATTTCAATTGCGTGACCGCGCAACTGAGAACAACCAAACGTAACCAGCAAACAGGGGGAACGATGAAGAACGTTAGCTATCTGATGGGCCTGCTCGCCGTTGTGGCGCTTGCCGTCGCGCCGGCTTGTAAGAAGAAAGACGACGACAAGAAGAACAAGAAGAAGAACGTCGGCAAGGTTCAGCCGAAGGGGAAGGCCAAGCCCAAGGACAAACCGAAGAAGCCGGAGACCAAGAAGACCACCGAAGACGTGGTCAAGGCTCACCTGGCTGCGTTCGGTAAGCGCGACATGAAAGCGATCCTGGCGGACTACGCCGCGGACGCGATGCTGATCACTCCCATGGGTACCGCCAAGGGACATGAGCAGCTCAAGGGCATGTTCACGAAGTTCTTCGCCGAGTTTGCGAAGCCGGGCATGAAGTTCAAGATGGGCAAGACACTGTTCAAGGACGACGTCGGCTTCATCACCTGGTCTGGCGAGACGGCGGATAACACCTACGAGATGGCAACGGACACGTTCGTGGTCAAGGACGGCAAGATCGTCGCTCAGACGTTCGCGGGGATGATCAAGCCAAAGGCGAAGAAGGACGCGCCGAAGGCCAAAGCGCCCGTGGAGGAGAAGAAGGTCGCAAAGAAGGAAGAGAAGAGGCCGGCTCCGGAAAAAGGTAGCACTGCCGCAGTACTCGCTTCTCACCTCGCCGCGTTCGGTAAAGGCGACATGAAAGCGATCCTGGCGGACTACGCGGACACGGCGGCGTTGCTCAGCCCGATGGGCGAGCTTGCTGGTAAAGAGAAGCTGACTGGTTTGTTCAAGCAGCTGTTCGCCGAGTTCGGTAAGAAAGGCACCAAGTTCAAGATGCTTCACACCACCGTCGAAGGCGAGATTGCGTTCATCGTATGGAGCGCCGAGACGCCGGACAACAGCTACGAGCTGGCCACGGATACGTTCATCATCCGCGGCGGGAAGATCGTCAACCAGACATTCGCGGCGAAGGCCACGCCCAAGAAAAAGTAGTCGGGTCGTTATTCTCTTCGGAGAGTCGTAGAAACGCAAAACGCTTGGAGGCGAGTCACATCGCTTCCAAGCGTTTTTTCTTTCTGGCGAACGCCAGGCGTGCCGACGCTACATGATGTTGAGTGAGCGCTCGAACTCTTCGGGGTTCGACGAGGCGTAGACGGCGGCTTCCATACTGATGAGCCCAGCGTTGACCAGGTCCAACAGGTGCTGATCGAACAGCTGCATGTTGTACAGGTCGCGGCCTTTCTTGATCAGTCCGTTGATATCGCCGAGTCGTCCCGGAGTCCGAATGCACTCGCGGATCGTTCGGGTTACGCGCAGAATCTCTACCGCCGGGATGCGGCCACGTCCGTCCTTGCCGACGAGCAGGCGAAGCGAAACACACGCCTGGAGAACGTCGCTGAGTCGTTCGCGCACCATGTCCTGGGAGTCCGACTCGAACATGCCCACGAACCGTTGAATGGTCGCGGCCGTGTCCGGCGTGTGAATCGCAGAAATCACCAGGTGGCCGGTCTCTGCAGCTTTTAGACAGGTCGCCGCGGTCTCTTTGTCGCGAATCTCACCGACGATGATCACGTCCGGGTCCTGGCGAAGCGCGGCCGTCAGCGCGTCCTTGAACGACTCCGTGTCCGAGCCCAGCTCGCGCTGGATGATCATGCATTTGCCCGGTTTGAACAGAAATTCAATGGGGTCTTCAACGGTGATGATGTGCGCGTGGCGCGTCTCGTTGAGGTAGCGCACCATCGCCGCGATGGTTGTCGACTTGCCGTTTCCGGTGGAGCCGGTGACCAGGATCATGCCGCGACGGGCGTCGGCGATCTCGGCGAGCACCGGTGGCAGGTGAAGCTCTTCGATGCTGTGCACGGTGAACGGAATCAGTCGCATGACGATACCGACGGAGCCGCGCTGCCGAAAGATGGATGCACGGAAGCGGCCGCGGCCGGGCAGGGAGTACGACACATCGATCTCCCCGAACGGTCGGGTGAAGTCGAAGTCCTCGCCCCGGTGCGCCAGGATGAAGCGTGCGATCGTTTCGGTGTCCTGCGCACTCAGTGGCGGAACTTTGATCGCGCCGAGAAGCTCGCCGTGCAAGCGGTAGTGCGGAGGGTAGCCGACCTGGAAGTGCACATCGGAGACGCCACGCTCTACGCCAAACGCGAGCAGCTTTTGAAAGCTATTCTGATCCATCGCCACGGATATTCCCCCGATTATCCCTATTCCTGACGAGTCCGTTTCAAGCCCAACAGGCTATCGATTAGCGGCACGCCACTCTCCGTATCCGGCTGACCGAGATCCTCGACGCTGAATGGTTTCCATCCGCCGCCAACATCTCGTCCGTGTGGCCGAGTTTCTTCGAAGAACTCGTCGTCCGACGGATCGTTCGACTCATCGCTGGCAATGGTACCAGGAGTTTGTGGTTCGGGCCCAGTCTCGGCGGCGTCTGCTGTGGCCATCACTCGAATCACGTCACCTATTTCACTGTTTGCCCTGCTGGATTCCCGAAATTCGCCGTTTTCGTCGAAGTCGGCCGGGGGTGACGCGAGGGGCTTACGTGGTGTGCTGGCCAACGCCTTCACCGCGCGCCGGACAGATGCTCTCAATTGTGGAAACGGCGGTCCCGGCCGGGACAGGAAGTAGCCCTGCCCGTAGCGAACATTCAGGTCGTGAAGCACGACCAGGTCGTCAGGGGTTTCGATACCCTCGGCGACCACGACCGCGTCGATGGCTTCGGCGATCCTGTTCAGGGACTGAAGCATCTCTCGCTTGACCGGCGAGCGAGCGACGCCGCGGGTAAGAACATCACTGATCTTGATCAGATGGGGCCTGAGCGACATGACCGACTCGAGGTTTGAGTGCCGGGTGCCAACATCATCGATGGCCACGCCGAAGCCCATCGCCGTATATCGGGCGAGGATTTCGCGGAACGAGGTGAAGTTCTCGATAGCGAGCTGCTCGGTGATCTCGAAGACAATATTGGCGGGGGTCAGGCCGGAGACGTCGAGCAGATTACCGACCTCTGTTTCGATGAAAGCCGCGTCGTAGAAGGAAAGTGGCAGCAGGTTGACGAATAGCCGGTGCACGGGCTCCAGGCCGATTGCTCCGCGCAACGCGGTCCGGAAGCATGCGCGGTCGAGTTCGAAGGTCAGACCCACCTCGTCCGCGACCGAGAACAGGGCCGCCGGGCTCTCCATCGAAGTTTGCCGTGGTCCTCGCGCTAGCGCCTCGAAACCGAAGATCTCACCGCTTTCGAGATGAACGATTGGTTGGTAGACCGCGTTCAAGCCGTTGCTCAGGATGATCTGCTGGAGGAACGTCTTGTCCAGCGACGCCGTGCGGTTGCGCTGAACCTCGGCCGATGCGCGAGCTTCGTTGACCAGGCGCGCGATCTGACGCTCAGGGCGAAGCATCGAGTTGTGCAACACCTGGGCATAGCCCACTGCCAGGCGCGGTTGGCGCCGGGCGAAGTCATAAACGTAGGGCATGACCGCGCGCACGAGTCGCTGTTGCACACGATCGGCGAGCTCTTCCAGCGACACCTCGCCGCCTCGGCCGTGTTCCGGAGACAGGATGCACAGGTAACCGTCGCCTTCTTCGGTGCGGCAAATCAGATCGCTGTCATGCAGCTCTTCGCCGCGCATCGCGCTGAGAATGAACCCGGCTTTGACATAGAGTTCGGACTGCTGAAGTACACCAGCCTCCAATTCGATGCGGCGAAGGTGCGATACGTCGATGTACAGGCCGCTCACGGCGCGGTCGCGGCGCAGCGTCGTGGTAATTCGGGATAGCTCTTCGTAGTACGTGCGAAAACGGCTGATGTCGGAAAACGTGGTCGCGTCGCGTACAGCGTTGGCTCGCAGTGCCTCGCTTGGCGCCTGCTGCGGCGTGGTCGCGGTGCCGTACACGTGAACGTAGTCGCGACCAGCCTGTTTTGCGACTGAGCTCGCCTGTTTCGCGCAGAGCACCAATTCTTCGGCGTTATTGGCGTCCTCGGGGAACGATGCGACGCCAATACTCATGGTCACACCTTCCACTCCGGGGAAGCTTGTCTTGGCGATCACGGCACGCAATCGCTGAGCCTTGGTGAGAGCGCCTTCCTTCGGAGTCTCTGGTAATAGCAGGGTGAAGATCTGTCCATCGAAGCGCGCCGGCACGTCGCTCGCGCGGCAGCGCGCCTCGGATTCGTCGCCCGTGATGAGTGAAGCGATTCGACGCAACACCTCGTCGCCGACCTGATAGCTGAGTTGGCTGTTAATTGAACTCAGGTTGTCTACATCTCCGTAGAGCAACGCCAACGTGTGTCCGTGTCGTCGTGACCTGGCAACTTCTTCGCGCAGGCGGTCGCGGAATGCTCGGCTACCATACAGGCCGGTGAGTTCGTCTTTATATGAGAGGATTTCCAGGTCGTGATTGAGCCGGTGCAGCTCACGAGTTGTGGTCTCCAGGTCCTCGCCGCGGCGGTCCAACGAGCGCTCCAACTCCCCCGTATTACCCCGTAGGTGGTCGTTTGCAGCCTGTAGCTCCGCAACCAGCTGTCGGTTCTGGTCCTGTAGTTCGTAGCTGTGAACCAGCTGTTCGAGTACCTGGTGAAGCTCGCGATGCTTCCACGGTTTCTTGATCAGGTAATGAATGTGTCCCGTGTTGATCGCTGCGATAACCGCGTCGGCCTCGGCGTAGCCGGTAATCACGACTCGCTTGACCTGAGGGTGGGTTGCCATCGCCTCGGCGAACATGTCGGCGCCGCTCATTCCCGGCATGCGGTAGTCCGCGAGGATCACCGCTATCTCTGGGGTGTCGCGCAATAGGACGAGTGCCTGCTCGCCCGATTGGGCTGAGACAACATCGTACTTGCGACGTAGGGAACGCTCGAGTAGCTCAAGGTTCATCGGCTCGTCATCGACGACGAGGACGCGAACTTTGCGCTTCTCCCGGACTTCTTGGGGGGGCAACAACGCGCATTCCAGTATACCCGACCGCCCAGTGTTGCCGAAAGCATGTCGGTTTGTGGTAACCTTTCCCCACTGCGGAGGGGCTATATTGGCCGGTAGTGGACCGATAACACCCTCCTGCTAGGTAGAGGATGCGCGACAAACGCCTGCTTTTCTACGACCCGGACCCACGCGCCCGTCGGGTTGCTGAACGAGCCCTGAACGCCACAGGCTCGGAAGTCACCTCGTGTGACAACACCGACGACTTGCGCAATCACATCGAATCCAACGGCTGGGATCTGATGATGATTAATTATGATCAGCCTCTCGCGGAGGATCCCGAGTGGCAGCAGATCTTTGACACTGTTGAAAAGCGGTGGCCGAAGACTCGGCTGGTCCTGCACGCGACGCGGACGACGGAAGAGTTCTTGCCGCTGATGGCGGAGCGCAGTTTTCTGCGCAATCTCATCGCCAAGAACGAAGAGGCGCTCGAACCCGACGAATTGATCATCACCGCGCAGAAGTTGTTGCGTCAGGATCTGTTCGGTTTGGACAAGTATCTGCTGTGGGGCGTCGAGCCTTATTGCGTGACCATCAAAGATTCGCGCTGCAAACAGGACTACATCAACGAGGTCGCCGAGTACGCGACGACCCTCGGCTGCAACTACCGCACGGTCGAAATGATCGAAACCATCGTCGACGAGGTCGTGACCAACGCCATCTACAACGCTCCGCGCACCAAGGACGGCGAGCCGAAGTACGCCAAGCTGAGCCGTCGCGAAGCGGTCGTGCTCGACGATGACGAGGTCGGCGAGCTTCAGTTTGCATGCGACGGCGATTACATCGCGATTGCCCAGATCGACCCGTTTGGCTCGCTGACCCAGGACACGATCATCAGCTATCTCAATCGGTGTTTGATCAAAGGCCCCGAGCAGTTCTCTGAGAACACCGGCGGTGCGGGTATCGGCCTGTTCCGAGTGTTCCAATCCCTGTCGAAGTTCATCGTGAACATCGATCCGGGAAATAAGACCGAGGTCATTGCACTCATCGACTTGCGTCTGAGCATGAAGCGCTTCCGCCAGGCAGCGAAGTCGTTCCACATTTTCGTGAAGGACGAGGCCCCTAAGGCCCCGTCGGAGGACTAGAGAGTTGCCGTCGGTCTTCAACATTGAATCTAGCGAAAACAACGGTCGTATTCTGCTGCGCGTCTCTGGCGTGATCGACGAGCACGCAGACCTCACTGAGCTGTCATCGATTACGAGTGCGGTCGAGGTGAACCTCAAGGACGTGCGACGTATCAACTCGTTCGGTGTTCGCTCCTGGATGGACGCGGTACGCCAGATTCCCAACGAGGTCGAGCTCGTCTTCGTCGAGGCCCCACCACCGGTGGTGGATCAGTGCAACATGGTCAACGGCTTCCTTGGTCACGGTGAGCTCAGGTCGTTCTTTGCACCGATGGTCTGCGAAGAGTGTGACGAACAGGCGAGCGTCCTCTACGCGACCGAGCGTTGCCGCGAACTCGCGGGCAAGTTGCCAGCAACGCCTTGCAAGAGCTGCGGTCGCGACATGGAAGTCGACGACCTGGAAGAGCAGTACCTACTCTTCGTCCGACAAAGCTAGACCTTCGGCAGCTACAGCTGGTGGAGGAGTGGTTCGCCGGTTTTTAGGCGGCGGAGGTTTTCGGCGACTATGTTGGCGATTCGGGCGAAGGACTCCTCGGTGGAGCCGGCGATGTGGGGCAGGGTGATTACGTCGTCGCGGCGGAACAGTGGATCGTCGGGGTTCCACGGTTCTTGCCAGAATACGTCGAGGCCAGCGCCACCGAGGTGACCGCTGTCGAGGGCGCGGACGAGTGCGTCGCGCTCTATGAGCGGCCCGCGTGAGCAGTTGATGATGGTCGCGCCCGGCTTCATCGCCGCGAACGCTTCGTCGTCGAACAACCCACGAGTAGCCTCGGTGAGCGGCGCGTGAATCGTGACGACATCGCAAGCGCCGAGCATGTCGTGTAACTCGCTGCGACTGTTCGCCGAGCGCACCGAGTGCACCGTCATGCCAAGCGCGGCTGCGCGCTCGGCGACCGCAGAACCAATGCGGCCGAGGCCGACGATGCCGAGGTGTCGGCTATGCAACTCGACGCCTAGGGGAACGCCGATCTCGCGAGCTGCAAACGACGCTTGGGCTCGCGGCAAACGTCGGGCGAGAGCGAGCATTAGCAGGAGCGTGGCTTCGGCGACGGCGAGATGGTTCGCGCCGGGGGCGTTACACACGGGCACGTTTCTACGGGTTGCCGCTTCTACGTCGATGGCATCCACGCCCGCGGCGGGTTGCTGGATCAGTGTGAGCTTAGTTGCGGCATTGATCACTTGTTCGGTGATCGCCGCGTTTGACGGCAGTATGACGTCGGCGTCGGCGACGGCGCTGGTCAGGGCGAGCTGCCGGTCCCATATCTCGATCGTGTCTCCGTCGTCGAGTCGCTGCCTGACGCAGTCGACGACCGGCAACCAACCGGAACCACAGAAGAGCAACTTCATGAGCGGACGCTACCACGTACACCGCGTTTAACCCGCGCACCGGTTGCTGGGTCGGACTCTGAGTCAATGCGCTCCACCACCGCAACCGGGCTGTTGTCAGTCGCCGCCCTCGCCGTGTTCCTCGGGACCATGGCGCTGCCCGTGTCGCGCGCGCAAACTGCTCCAACGCCGACCGCCGTCAAAGTAGGTGCGACGCAACTGATCGATACGCACATGACAGCCATGTGGCGGAACGCCGGGGTGGCGCCGGCGCCCCGCTCATCCGACACCGAGTTTCTTCGGCGAGTCACCCTGGACCTGGTTGGCCGCATTCCTACCCCCGGAGAAGTCGCCGGGTTCTCCTCAGATCGCAAGCCGAACAAACGACTGCGTATGGTCGACCGTTTGCTCGCGAGTACTGACTACGCCCAGCACTGGGCCGATGTCTACATGGATCTACTGATTGGCCGCCAGCTCCGCCTCAACCGGCGCGTCGGCGGCGCTCGCGGATACTTCGTCCGTACCTTCGCCACCAACAAGCGGTTCGACTCCTTTGTCGATGAGCTGATCACGGCGTCCGGCGACTGGCAGCTCCAGCCAGCTTCTGTCTACATCCTGTCGTTCTATCTCCAGGGTAAGCAGGTGGATCAGCTTGCGGGCACCACGGCGCAGTTGTTCTTGGGACAGCAGATTCAATGCGCCCAGTGCCACGACCACCCATACGACAAACGCTACAAACAGGCCGACTTCAACTCGTTTGCGGCGTACTTTGGCCAATTGAGACGACGCGCGGTCCGCGATCCGCTGTTTGGCAACGTACTGTCCGTCTTCGACAGCGATAGATTCGCGCCGAAGGCCGTGCGCCGAATCAACGCGTTCACGCTGACGAAACCGCGGTTTCTCGGTGACACAGCCGTCGCGAAACCAAAGGGTTGGTATCGCACGGAGTTGTCTACCAAGATTCGCGCATCGCCCCTGTTTGCGATGGCGACAGTGAACAGGACGTGGCGGTTGTTGTTCGGCAGGGCCCTGTCCGAGCCTTGGAACGACCTGCGATCTGCCACGGATCCAAAACACCCACAATTATTGAGAGGGCTCGCTGGTGCGTTTCGTCGATCGGGGTTCGATCACAAATCACTGCTCAAAGCGATCGTCCTATCGGCGGCGTATCAGCGGACCTCTCATAACGTGAGCGCTAAACAACGCACAGTTTTTGCCGCGGCGAACGTCCGCGCGCTGTCGGCCGATCAGTTGTATCGCTCGCAACTACTTGCCACTGGAATCTCGGAGCTCGTTGCACGAAGCCGGGGACAGGCTCGCGTGCCCCGGTTCGAACAGCAGTTCTTACGCCAGTACCTGTTTCGCTTTCGCGACCAGGGCGACCAGGGCGATCGGGCCCACAACGTCCCTCAGGCGCTGATTCTACGTAACAACCATGTGACCAACCATGGCGTAAGGGCGCTTCCCGGGTCGGTTCTCGGTCGGATTTTTGCGGCCAGCTCAGTCCCGGAAAAACGTCTCGAGTGGATGTTCATGGCTGCGTATGGCCGGCGTCCGCGCGCCGCCGAAACCACGCGCTACGTAACGCTGCTCCGGCGCCAGGGGAGCACGCGTGATGTTTACGAAGACCTGTTTCACGCCATGCTCACGTCCACGGAGTTCGTTACCAATCACTGATCCATGCTGCGCCGTCACTTCATATCCTACTTGTTGCGTTCATCCGCCGGGCTAGCAGCGGGCTCGGTGCTGTCGGCGTGTGGTGCGGACGCCACCTCACGTAAGGCGAATCGGCGGCCGATTCCCGGGACGGTCCCGGTATCGGTACCAAAGCGACCGAGCGCCAAAGCGATCATCTTTCTCTACATGACCGGCGGGCCCAGCCAGCTGGACACGTTTGATCCCAAGCCCGGCACGAGCAACGCAGCCGGTGCCAGGGCCGTGTCCACCAACGTCGCGGGCATGCAGTTTGGCTCGTTGTTGCCAAGGTTGGCCACGATGGCAGACAAGCTCGCCGTGCTCCGTTCGCTCACCAGCAAAGAGGGCAGTCACGCCCGTGCGCGTCACTTGATGCACACCGGATACACACCCGCGGGTGGCATCCAGCACCCGGCTTTCGGTTCGATCACGGCGGCTCAATTGGGCAAGGGTCCGTTGCCTTCTTACGTGTCCATCGGCGGACCTGGGGCCGGGGCGGGATTCCTCGGTGGCGCGTATTCGCCGTTTTCCGTCCTGAATCCCACGCGCAACGTGCGCAACCTGGCACGCCATCGCTCCATCGGCGATCCGCGCTTTCGTCGCCGCATGCGGCTGTGGTCCGAACTCGAGGGCGATTTCGCAAAGACCCACGACGTCCCGGTGGTGCATGGCCAGCGAGCGAGCGGGGAACGCGCCGTGGCGATGATGGATTCGCTGAAAGTCGACGCATTCAATCTTGAGAAGGAACCCGAGTCGGCGAAGAAACCGTTCGGGAGTTCACGCTTCGGTCTGGGCTGCCTGATGGCGCGGCGGCTGGTTCAGGTTGGTGTCCCGTTCGTGGAGGTCAACCTCAACGGTTGGGACACGCACACCGACCACCAGACGAGGATCAAACCACTGTGCGAAACCCTGGACCGGGGGATGAGCGCGCTGTTAGCGGACCTGGCCAGCAACGGTTTGCTCGAGTCGACGCTGGTCGTATGGACCGGTGACTTCGGCCGCACGCCACGCATGAGCCCGCGCGGTGGTCGCGACCATTACCCCAAGCTCTCGCCTGCGGTGTTTGCCGGCGGCGGTGTGCGAGGCGGCCAGGTCATTGGCGCTACCGACAAGAACGGTGAAGACATCGTCGGCAGCGCCGTATCAGTCCCCGATTGCTACCGCTCCATAGCTTCAGCGATCGGTGTCGATCCGGACACAGAGCGCAAGTCGCGCGCTGGCCGACCGATCGCTACCGTCGACGGTGGTCGCGTGATCCACGGTTTGTTCGCCTAGCGGCGAACATGCTGCCTGGCTGCTATTTACGCGCGAGGGTGACTTTGCGCGGGAACAGCACGATTTCGATGCGACGGTTCTTCGCCCGCCATTTAGATACGGGACGGTGCTTGCCCAGGGATACGGCGGCGAGGCGCTTGCCCACGATGCCCGCGTCGTCCTGAAGGAAGTGCACGACGCTGAGTGCGCGCGCCGAAGCCAACTCCCAATTGGATTCGAACTTTGCGTTCGCGCCCGCGATTGGCTGGTCGTCGGTGTGCCCCTGTACCCAGATCTGTTTGTCGACCAGGTCTTTGACGGCCTTGCCAACCTTCTCCAGGACCCTGACGCCGGATGCGGTCAGTTCGGCTTTGCCCGACTGAAACAGGACCTTGTCGACTAGCTGCAGAGTCAGTCGGCCGTTCTTCTTGACGATTTTGCCTTCGTTCTTCGCCAACAGACCATCGAGTTTCTTGGCGAGGGCATCCGCGGTCGCTGCCTTCTTTTGCATGGTGTCTTTGGTGGTGACCAGCTTGGTGCTGGTGCGCTTGAGCTCGGCGCGGGCGGTGTCGAGTTGCTCTCGGAGCTTGGTGGTCTCGCCGGCGATGGCCAGGCGGCTGTCTTCGGCTTCCTGCAACTTGCTCTGCAGCGCGGCGGTCTGACTCTTGGCTTCCTTCAGACTCTCTTTGGTCATCCGGTTTTTTTCGACCATGTAGTAGCCGCCGATGCCGGCAGCGGCCGCGATGAACAGAGTGACGATCCACGGCGCGACGCCGATGGGACTGGGCGGTCCGTCCTTCTTGCGCTTCTTTTTCTTGTCGCGTTTGGCTTGTCGCTTACCGACTTTTGTCTCGTTGGTATCGAGCATTCCGGTCGTCTCACTTAGAGTCGAACTGGAGATTGAGCGAGCTGTAGTACCCATACCACCTACATCTGCACGTTCAGTGCCACTGTAACCGTAGTGTATTCAGCCGGTTGTGAATGTTATTTTGGGGGTGTGAATCACCGATCTGGGGAAGGTGCCCCCTGTTTTCATAAGCGCGCGGAGGTTATGGTCCGCGCATGACTACACCAATCCGACGCGTTGCTGTGCTGGGGGCCGGTGTCATGGGAAGCGGCATTGCTGCCCATTGCGCGAACGCGGGCCTGCCGGTGCTCCTGCTGGACATCGTCCCGCCTAACCTCGAGGACCACGAGCGTGACAACAAAGCTGCTCGTAATCGGTTCGCCGCTGGCTCTCTCAAGAAGATGCTCAAGGGCAAACCGGCTCCATTCTTTCATCCCTCGCGGGCGCAGTTGATCGAAATCGGAAACTTCGACGACGACCTCGAGCGCGTGAAGGACTGCGACATCATCATCGAGGCGATCATCGAGCGCCTCGACATCAAGAAGGGGTTGTTCGAGAAACTCGACGCAATCACCGATGGCGAGATGCTCATCGCGTCGAACACATCGGGACTGCGCATCGTCGACATGGTCGAGGGCCGCTCCGATTCGTTCCGCAAGAACTTCTTGATCACCCACTTCTTCAATCCGCCGCGCTACATGAAACTGCTCGAGTTGGTTGCAGGCCCGGATACGGACCCATCGGCGATCGAGCTCGCGGGCGAGTTTGGCCGTGAAGTACTGGGCAAGGGCATCGTGCTCGCCAAGGACGTACCCAACTTCGTCGCCAACCGCGTCGGTACCCAGTCGCTGATGACAGTCATCCACTTGATGGCCGATCTCGACCTGGCGCCCGAAGACATCGACGCGCTCACCGGCGTGCCCATGGCACATCCAAAGAGCGCGACGTTCCGCACCGGCGACATGGTCGGACTCGATACCCTCGGTCACGTTGTCGATAACTGCTACAACGTGCTCACCGACGACGAAGATCGCGACGTATTCAAGCTGCCCGAATACATCCGCAACATGATCGAAAAGAAGCAGCTTGGTGGCAAAACCAAAGGCGGCTTCTACCGCCGCGGCAAGGGCGGCTTCGAGACCCTGGACCCCAAGACCGGTGAGTATCGGGCCAAAGCGGGCGATCCAGCGATCAAGAAGACTGCCAAGGAGCTGTCGAAAATCGGCGACCCGGCCGAGCGTCTGCGCAAGCTGGTCGCCACGGACGGCATCGTAGGCGACTTCGCCTGGAAAGCTCTGTCGCGCAGTCTGGTCTACGCGGCACGGCGCGTCGGCGAGATCTGCGACGACATCATCGCCATCGATGACGGTATGCGCTGGGGTTACAACTGGGAGCTCGGACCGTTCCAGGTGTGGGACGCGCTTGGCTTCAAGACGACCCTGGAGCGCATGGAAAAAGACGGCCTGGAGATTCCCGCCGTCATCACCAAGATGCGCGACTCGGGTGCCGAGAAGTTCTACGACGACGGCAAAGTGTACGACCTGCTCAACGGCGAGTACGTTGCGCAGAAGACCGACGCTCGCGAGACCACGCTAACCATCCTGCGCAAGGGCGGCGAGCCTGTGCTCAAGAACGGTGGCGCGGAAGCCTGGGACCTGGGCGACGGTGTACTCGGCGTGGAGTTCAAGACCAAGGCCAACAGCATCGATCCGGACGTCATCGCGATGCTCAACGAAGCGACCGACCTGGCGGAGAAGGACTTCCGCGGCATGCTCATCGCTAACCAGGGCGAGCATTTCTCGGTCGGCGCCAACTTGTTCATGATCGTTATGGCCGCGCAACAGAAGAAGTGGGACGACATTCGTACGCTGATTCAGAGCTTGCACGCTGCCGTTCAGAAGATGAAGTACAGCCAGGTACCAGTCGTGGCTGCGCCCTACGGGATGACTGTTGGCGGTGGCCTCGAAGTCTGCCTCGGTGCGAACGCGGTCCAGGCGGCGTCGGAAACCTACGCGGGGCTCGTTGAGGTCGGCGTTGGTCTGATTCCCGGCGGTGGCGGCAACCTGAACATGCTCTGGCGTGCCCTGGAGGGCATTCCCGATGGCGTCGAGTACGACGTGTACGCGTACGTAACCCAGGTGTTCAAGAACATCGCCATGGCCAACGTGGCCACAAGCGCAGGCGCCGCTCAGGAGTTTGGCTACTTCCGCAAGTCGGACGGCATCTCGTTCGATCGCGCACGCCAGCTTCACGAAGCCAAGCAGCGGGTGCTCGGCATGGCCAACGTCGGTTACCACTCACCGGCCCGTCGCGCTTATCGCCTACCGGGCGAGAGCGGAATCGCAACGCTCAAGATGATGATCAATACATTGGTCGCTGGCGGTTACGCCACCGAGCACGACGGTCTCATCGGCGGCAAGTTGGCGACGGTGTTGTGCGGTGGTGTCTCGGGCGCGAGTCACGAGGTCACCGAAGATGAAATTCTCGAGCTGGAGTGCGAGGCGTTCCTTAGCCTTTGTGGCGAAGAAAAGAGCCAGGCGCGCATGCAGCACATGCTTATGAAGAACAAACCCCTGAGGAACTAATCATGGCAGACATCATCATTGCAGAAGCAGTTCGTTCGGCCGTCGGCCGGGCTCACAAAGGTTCCCTCAGAAACAAGCGTCCCGATGAGCTTGCCGGGGATGTGATTCGCGGTCTGGTCGAGCGCGTACCTCAGGTCACGCCCGACATGGTCGACGATGTGATCCTGGGTTGCGCCATGCCAGAAGGCGAGCAGGGCCTGAATGTGGCCCGTCTGGCCGCGTTGCTGGGCGGCTTGCCCAACGAGACCTCGGCTGTAACCATCAACAGGTTTTGTTCCAGCGGCCTGCAGGCAATCGCCATGGCGGCTGGCGCGGTCGCCCTTGGTCAGCACGACATCGTGTGTGCTGGCGGCGTCGAGTCCATGACGTCGACTCCCATGACCGGCTTCCACCTGAGTGCGTCGCCCGAGCTGATGGAGCTCAATCCGTCCGCGCATACGCCGATGGGCATCACCGCCGAGAACGTTGCCAACAAGTTCAACATCTCGCGCGAGGACCAGGACGCGTTCGCTTACGACAGCCAGCAGAAGGCCGCCAAGGCCATCGCCGACGGCAAGTTCGTAGACGAGATCGTTCCGGTCAAAGCCATCAAGTACACCGATGGCGAGCGGGTCGCTTACGACTTCAAGGTCGATGAGCTGCCGCGTCCGCAGACGACCCTGGAAGCCCTGGCAAAACTTCGCCCGGCGTTCGCCGTCAAAGGTTCGGTCACCGCGGGTACCTCTTCGCCACTATCGGATGGCGCGGCGGCGGCGTTGGTCATGACCAAAGAGAAGGCCGACTCCCTCGGGATCAAGGGCCTTGGCTATTTCCGCTCCTTCGCTACCGCTGGCGTGGATCCCGCGATCATGGGTATTGGACCCATCCCGGCGGTCAAGAAGCTGCTCGCCAAGACGGGGCTCACCATCGCTGATATCGACGTTATCGAGCTCAACGAGGCGTTTGCTAGCCAGGCCGTGTACGTAAAGAACACCCTGGAGATTCCGTCCGAGAAGCTCAACGTCAACGGTGGCGCCATTGCTCTTGGCCACCCGCTCGGTTGCACCGGCGCCAAACTGTCGGCGACGGCGCTGTACGAATTGCGACGCCGTGGCGGCAAGTACGCCATCGTCACCATGTGCATCGGTGGCGGCATGGGCGCGGCCGGTCTGTTCGAAGCCATCTAGTCCTACAAACGAAAACGAAGAACGCCGGCGGTCACGTACCGTCGGCGTTTTGTTGTTCGAAACGCTTCTTCGCCAATGCGGGCGATCGCTAGTCCGCGAACCAACGGCGCACGAACGTCATGTGTTGGCGTTCGTGTTCCGCCAGTGTGTTGTCGAGTGTCTCCACCAGCGCATCAACGAGTGCACCCCATGCCCGCGGGCCTTCGCCCGGCTCGCTGCCGGCGTGGTTGAAGTAGTAGAGCTCCGACCGGGTCGGATTGTCCTCGTGATAGCGATCGACCTGCACGTCCAGGTGAGTCATCGTTCGGCCAATCGCCGTATCCGGGCCGAATCCGCCGCTTCCCAGCGAAATCGCTGCGTCGGCGAGTGTGATGATGCGTTCCCAGTCGCTTTGTTTTAGATCGACCTCGACACGTCCGGACGGACCAAGCACGACGATGCGTTGATGGGCAACGCGCGCGTACACATCCACCGTTGCTTCACTCGGCAATCCCGCGTCCGGGTAGTACGCGCTACGCGAAGTGATCGTGACCGCCGTCGAACTCAGCTCGAAAAGATGGGCTAGTTCGTCAGACATGATTGGATGTTGGGGTCGTGGTTTTGTGGCGATCGCCACGCTCGTTACAGCACCACGCGACTATCACTTGCAGACACGCCGCACGTTACGGATTGCTTTTCTGGGGGGGAAGAACCCCGCCCCGTTTAGTACGGTCAGTGAGGGCGGGAGGAATCGAACCTCCAACCGACGGATTAAGAGTCCGTTGCTCTGCCAATTGAGCTACGCCCCCATCCTTCGGGTGAAAAGTACTGCTGATTAAGTTGCCGTTGGCGGGCCCGACACGACTCGAACGTGTGACCTACGGATTCGAAGTCCGTTGCTCTATCCAACTGAGCTACGAGCCCTTACGGCCGGATAGATAGCGATTTTGCGAGTGGCGTGTCAACCCGACTGCGGCCAACTGGGTATCAGTGCGCTTTTTTCCGATTGGATGAGCTTGTGATCGACTTCACGTGCACTACGGATTTGGACGCGCGAAGCCGCCGGAATTTGATTCGTAAGGTGGGAGGGGGCACACAACCCCACACCCCCATGGGGATCCAGTCGCCGGGTAAGACGTCGAATTCTTTTGTATTTCTGACGTGTAACAGCGAAGATCGTCGTTCAAAACGTAACGCTGCTCCTGTATAGTGCGCAGTCTGTTAACTGGGGTCGGTTTTAGGAACTTTTTTTAGGTTAGGGAGGCCGGATGTTTTCCTCTCGGCGATTCGCCAACTGGTGTTTTTCTGTAATTTTCCTCGCTGTGTCCGCTTGTGGAGGCGGCGATCTCGGTTGTGGTTGCACCATGGACCCGCTGCCGAACGGCATGTTGCCACCTGATCAAACCGTCGAGGGCGGTGGTCAGATTCGCGTGACTCCGGCTGGTTTCGCCAAGCTCACCGCTCTGGTTCCGTCGCTTGTCGATGACCTGCTCGCGGGCGGCTTCAACCTCGGCGGCGGCAGCGTCGATTTGGGCATCGCCGACCTCGAGTACTGCGGCGGCGGTGGCGGTAGCTGCTCAATCGCCGTAGCGGTCGACTTCGTCAACCTGTCGGTTCCCAACGACGGCACGCTGCGCATCAATGCGCAGTTTGATGTCTCGGCACCGATTCCGGTGAAGGCGGTCATCCCGATCTTCCCCGACCCCTCGTGCACCTTTAACATCTCGCTCAACAATGGCCGGGTCGAAGCCGACATTGGCCTTGGTGTGCGTGACTCCGACGGCGAGATGACCCTGGGGCTGCAAGACATTCGCGGCATCGACATCTCGGGCGTCAATATCAGCGGCTGCGGCGTTCTCGGCGATGTGCTTAATGCGGCGGTTGGTTTCATAGCCAACCTTGTTTCGTCGCAGATCGGTAACTTCCTCGTTAGTGCGCTCACACCGTTGCTAGACGGCCTGGTTCAAGGGCTTGTTCCCGACCCACTTGGCCTCGAAGGCATGATGGATCTGGGCGGGCTGGTTGGCAGTGTGTCACCTGGGACGAGTGCGACCCTGGAGCTAAGAGCCGTGCCTGGTGGCTACGCCGAGCTGGTTAACGGCGGTATGTCCCTTGGCTTGATCATCGGTATGAACGCCGATGAAGACACCTCGACTCGTAGCACCGACCTGGATAGCGAGCCTGCGCTGTGTGTCCCGCCGCTGCCCGCGCCGGACTTCTCCGCAGCACCTCACAACCTGCCGTCGATATTCCGTTCGGCGTTCAACGGCAACACCTTCACGCTCGCTCCGGCTGGCGAGTTCCTCGGCGCACCGGACCCGGCTGACGACATCGTCATCGGCCTATCCGAGACCATGCTCGACCTTGCTGGTCACCACATGGTGACTTCCGGTGCCATGTGCCTCGGCGTTGGCACCAACTTGATCGAGCAGCTCAACCTGGGCACGGTCGGCCTGTTGGTTCCGTCTCTCGCCGAGCTTGGTAGCCCGGACGGCAAAGACCCACTGCTGTTGGTGCTTCGGCCCACGACGGCTCTGGACTTCACGATTGGCGAAGGGACCGAGGCTGATCCGAGTCTTCAGATCGGCGTCAAGCACATGGAGATCGACTTCTACGTGTTCCTGTTCGATCGCTACACCCGCGGCTTCACCATTAGCGTGAACATGAACCTGGGTATCAACCTGGAATACACCACCGACGACATGGGCGCTCCGGCGATCATGCCTATCCTGAGTGGTCTCGAGACCGAGAACATCGACCTGGTGGTTCTCAACTCCGAGTTCCTGCGCGAGTCGGTCAGCCAGCTCGAGACCGTGCTGCCCGAGATCTTCAACATCGCAGCGCCGCTGTTGGCCGAAGGCCTGGGCGCGATTACCTTGCCGGACTTCGCGGGGTTCACCCTGTCGAACCTGCGCACCGCCAAGGTCAATACCAGCGAAGACGAGTTCCTCGCGATCTACGCCAGCCTCGGCGCATCGCCGTTCATGGCGGCTCTTGGCGACAAGTATCCCAAGTCCAAGAAGATCATCGACACCATGCGCATCAGCGACGCACCACCGTCGGATGCCAACGCGACGCTGGCTAGCGTCGAGGTGCCCAAGCCCGAGCAGATCCGCGCTGCCCTTTACAACAAGGACAACGGCGCACTGCCCGAGATCGTCATTGACCTCGAGACGACCGATCGCTTGGGACGGCAACTGGAGTGGACGTGGAACATCAACGGCGGCATGAACCGTCCGTTCGTCTCCAACAGCCCACTCATCATTCGTGACCGCGGCCTGATGTTCCAGGGCAAGTACACCATCGAGCTTCGTTCGCGAGTCAAAGGTGATTTCCGTACGCTGGACAAGACGCCGGTCAAGATTCCAGTGGTCATCGACTCGGCTGGTCCACGTATCTCGGTGGGTGAGATGAAGGTCGAAGACGGTCAGCTCATCGTGCCGGCATACGACCTGGTCTCGGCCAAAGAGACCGTCACCTACGCTCTTGGTCGTGTCGGCCAGGCAACGCCGTGGACGGACTTTGCTCCGACCATGAGCTTCGAAGACGCACTCAACGTGGTCAACCCGCACGGCAAGCTCGCTGTGTTTGCTCGCGACGAACTGGGTAACACCAGCAGCGCCGTTGTTGACCTTGGACCGATGATCAACTTCCATGGCACCGCGGATGGTGACGGCGGTTGTGGCTGCTCATCGTCAGCCAACTCGAGCGTTGGCTTCGGCGGCATGATGCTGTTCGCATTCACCGCGTTCATGTTGTTCGGCTTCGGCCGCAGTCGTGAGCGTTTTCGTGCCGTTGCTAAGACGGTTGGCCGCGCTGCCTACAAGGTAGGGCCCGCCGCGCTTTTCATCGTAGCTCTCGGAGCAGCACCGGCTTGTAGCTGCGAGGGCGATCCGGCCGGTGCCGTTACCTGCGAAATCGACGAAGACTGCGCAGAAGCATGCGCCGAAGGCGAAATCGGTATCTGCTTCGAGGGCGAGTGCCTGTGCAGCCCCGACGTCGATCGCGGTCGCATCGGTAAGTTCTCCGATGTTGCCGTCAGCTCCAACGCAACCGCGTGGGTCTCGGCCTACAACGAGGTACACGGTGACCTGATGGTCGTCGGCTTCACCGGCGAAGGCCGTATTCCCGAGTCGGAGTTCACCTTCGTCGATGGCGTCCCGGACGGTCCAGTCATTCTTCCCACCTCCGAAGTTCGCGGCGGCATCTTCGACGCTGGCGAAGACGTTGGTCTGCACACCAGCATCGCGGTTGCACCCAACGACACCGTGCAGGTCAGCTACTTCGACAGGACCAATGGCTCGCTGAAATACACCTCGCTCCTGGGCGGCACCTGGACCAATCACGTCGTAGACGAAGGCAAGGTAGAGGGCGACCCGGAGCTCGGCTTCGAACTCGCCGGCCAGTATTCGTCAATCACCGTTCGCCAGGATGACAATCGTCCAGGCATCGCCTACTTCGTGCACGTCGGCGAAGGCGTCGGCAACGTGCGCACGGAGTTGCGCTTCGCGGCGGCCCAGACCGACAACCCTACGAGCGCCAGCGACTGGACGGTGTGGGTCGTCGATACGGCGAACGTCGCCGCGCCAGACCCGATGAATCCCGACATCTATCCGATTCCACCGGGAACCGGTCTGATGGTCGACTCGGCCAGACTCAGTGACAACACCCCCGTGCTGGTCTACTACGACCGGGAGAACGGCGACCTGAAAATGGCTCGCTTCGATTCGGTAGCCGGCACGTTCTTGCCACCTGAGACTCTGGACGGCGACGCCGGCACCGATGTGGGCTGGTATCCGTCGGTCACCATCGATGGTTCGGACAACGTGCACGTTACCTACGTGAGCGCGACCAACGACGACCTGATGTACATCAACACTATCGACAACACTCCGGCCATCGTGGATGACGGCTATCGCATCGTCGGCACCACCGAAGACGGTCTGCCCAAGCCAGAGTTCCACTTCGTCGGCGACGACAGCTCCGTCGTGCTTACGACTGCTGGCCCGGTCATCATCTATCAGGATGCGACGAACCACGAGCTGCTGCTCGCCCGCAAGAACGGCGCTGGCCAGTGGGAGCACGAGACCATCGCGGGTAACGAAGACCCGTTCATCGGTGGCTACGGCTTTTATGCCGCCGCCGACTACGATGGCCGCGACGTCGTCATGTCGAGCTATGTAGTGGATCAGCCCACCAATACGGTTGCTGTGGAAGTCTTCCGCAAGACCATCGTCGTCGAATAACTACCCGTCATTCTCAGCTTGCGACCCCGGCTTCGACCGGGGTCGTTTGCGTTGTAGGGTCCGGGATCGTTTGCGTTTACGCATGTCCGGAGTCGTAGGGTTGCGCCGCTTGTAAGCGGAGCAGCGTAGTTGTCGTTCGAACGTGACAACAAATTACAGACCTGCGCGCACGCATGGGCCGTTTACCCCTTCACCCAACCCTGGAGGAGTCCCATGCAAAAGAAACTCGCCCGCGCCCTGTGGGTCGCAACGCTCGGAATGAGCATAGGTTTAGCCGGTTGCTCGTCAGACAAGAGCGACTCAAAGCCCGCCATCGATAATCACAAGAAGCGCCTCGTCGGTGCTAAGGACAGCAGCAAGACTGACGATTCAGCCCCGCACCGCGAGTACAAGCGCAAGAGCATCGCGACTGCGACCGGTGCGCCCATGTCGCCGCCCGTTACGGGCAAGCCGGGCAAGGTCGGCAACACTGAGCAGTACAAGAACTACGGCGTCAATCCCATGGTCGTTACCAGCAAGGATCGGTTCTCGACCTTTGCCATCGACGTGGACACTGCTTCGTATGCGATCGCGCGACGTAAGATCCTCGCCGGTACGTTGCCACCCAGCGCGTCCGTGCGGGTCGAGGAGTGGGTCAACTACTTCAAGTACAACTACGCCGGCCCCACGGACAAGAAACCGTTTGCCGTGCACATGGACGGAGCACCGTCGCCGTTCACCAACGGCAATCACCTGGTTCGCGTCGGTGTACAGGCAAAGAAGCTGTCCAAGTCCGAGCGCAAGAAAGCCAACCTGGTGTTTCTCGTGGACGTCTCCGGTTCCATGCGCTCCGCGGACAAGCTGGGCATGGCCAAGCGCGCGCTACGCATTCTCGTCAACAACCTGAATGACGGCGACACGGTCTCGCTGGTTACCTACGCCGGCAGCACACGCCTGGTGCTCCCGCCCACGAGCGTCGAACACAAAGCGCAGATCTTCAACGCGCTTCAGGACCTGACCGCCGGTGGTGGCACGGGTATGGCCTCGGGCATCAAGCTGGCGTACCAGCAGGCCGCCAAGACCATCGCGCAGAACTCGGTCAGTCGGGTCATCGTGCTCAGCGACGGCGACGCCAACATCGGTCGCGTCGGTCATAAGGACATCCTGACCATGATCAAGGCCCAGGTGGACAAGGGCGTCGCGCTCACGACCATCGGTCTGGGCATGGGCAACTACAAGGACAGCCGCATGGAGCAGCTGGCCAACAAGGGCAACGGGAACTACTACTACATCGACACGTTGAGCCAGGCCAAGCGCGTGTTTCAAGAGCAGCTGGGTGGAACGCTTCAGGTCGTAGCCAAGGACGTGAAGATTCAGGTCGAGTTCGATCCGCGCTACGTCAGCAAGTACCGCCTGATCGGCTACGAGAATCGCAAGGTCGCCGACCGCGACTTCCGCAACGACAAAGTCGATGCGGGCGAGATCGGCGCTGGTCACTCTGTCACCGCGGTGTACGAAGTCGAGCTGAACAAGAACGTGGACAAGCACACGGGCAAGCTGGGCACGGTGCGTATCCGAGCCAAGAAGCCTGACTGGACCAAGGCAGTCGAAACCGCGTATCCGCTACTCGAGCGCGACCTGGCCCGTAGCTTTGACAGCGCGTCCAAGGACTTTCGTTTCGCGACCGCGGTCATGGCGATGGCTGAGATTCTGCGCAAGAGCCCCCACGCCAAGAGCTGGGAGCTGGACAAGGTCGCGCAGATCGCCAAAGCCGCCTCCGATGGTAGCGCCGAACGGCTCGAGCTGATGAAGCTCATCGAGAAGACCAAGCCGCTCAAGGTCGCCGCCCGCTAGCACCAATCAACATAGGAAGCACACTCACCCTCCGGTGAGTCCTCGGCCCGCTGCCAGGTGGCGCACAAACTTTGGCGGCGGGCCGACTTTTGTTTCGGCGACGGACTAGTACGATGGCGTTGCCTTGCCCCATGTCGGCCATAGCCCCGCCGAGCGCGACCGCATCCTGGCGCTGCTCAAACTCCACGGCCACAACACCACCTCCTTTCAGATTCTAGAGCCGGGCCTGCACTACTGGTTCGATGGCGACGATGCCTGCGTTGCCTACGCCAACAACGGTCGCAGCTGGGTGGTCGCGGGCGGGCCAATCGCGCCGCCGGAGCGAGAGATCGAAGTGCTCGAAGCGTTCATCGCCCACGCAAAGCAGCAGCGCAAGCGCGTTCGGTTCTTCGGCATGGAACGAGATGTGTCGTCGTCGGCAGAGCTCGAGCTGATGCCGATCGGCGAGCAGCCCTTCTGGGATCCGCACGCGTGGCAGGACGTTCTCAAGCAGCGGCGGAGCCTGCGCGAGCAGCTACGACGGGCCCGAGCTAAGGGCGTGACCGTGCGCTTGATGGCCGACGACGAAGTGGCCGATGCGAACTCGCCCACGCGCAAAGGCATCGACGCATTGATTACACATTGGGTCGACTCGCGCGCGATGGCGCCCATGGGGTTCGTCGTCCACCTGGACCTGTACCATCTGCCCGAGGAGCGCCGGTTCTTCATTGCCGAACACAACGGCGATGTCGTCGGCATTCTCGTCGCGGTGCCCATCTATGCCCGGGACGGTTGGTTCTTCGAGGACGTGTTGCGCGATCCTGCCGCACCCAACGGCACCATGGAGCTTCTGTTCGATTGCGCCATGCGCCTGCTAGCGGAGGAGGGGAGCGAGCACATCACTTTCGGTCTCGCTCCACTCGCTGGAACGTCTTCGCGCGTGATGCGGCTGATCAGGTATCATACGCGCTGGCTCTACGACTTCGAGGGACTGCGTTCGTTCAAGAACAAACTCACACCGACGAGCTGGGACCCGGTGTACCTGGGCTATCCCAAACGAGAACGCGGCGTGGTTGCGGTCATCGATGTCCTGCGCGCGTTCGCGCGGGGAAGTTTTATTCGCTTTGGTGTCGATACACTGATTCATCGCGCCGCGCTGGTGGTCACCATCCTCGCGCTTTTGTTGTTGCCATGGACGATGCTACTGCTGCTGGTGGAGCCGTCGCGCTGGTTTCCCTCTGCCGCCGTTCAGTACGGTTGGGTCAGTTTTGATCTCGTGTTGTTCGCCGCGCTGTTCTGGCTTGCGACCAAGTGGCGCCGCTGGTTGGCGCTCGTAATTTCGGCGGCGGCGTTCGCAGATTTCGCTCTCGGTTGCGTTCAGCTTGCCTTACACAACGCGCCGCAAGGATCGACTTTTTCCGACTGGATCTTTTTCGTTTTGGCACTCGCCGCGCCGTTGTTCGCGTCGGTGTTTCTGTTTTTGGCCCGCGGCCGCAATACGCGCTACGATCGTCTTCCCGGGTTGGTAGACGAGCGTCCGTAGCTTCGAACGCACGTTCTGCCCGGCTTTTCTTATTCCCTGGATTAGACTATGCAGAACGTCTTACGGCTGGCCTGCGCCTGCGCGCTGGCTACGCTCGTCGGCTGTGCCGGCGAAAACATGAACGAGTGGGGACAGGGCAGTGCCCGCGACGTAATCACGCGAGGCGGTGTTCCTGACCCGGCGTTGATTACTATAGAAGGACTCCTGGCGAGTCATGAGCTGCCCGGGGACAGGGCCCAGTGCAAAGCGCTGATGTGCCCGCGGCCCGCGCTCGCCGTCGCGCCCAACCTGGCGACCGGCCAGATCGAGTACTGGGTGCGTATCGCCATGTCCAGTAGCATCGCCCAGAACAACTTCGTTCGTCCGCCCCTGGACATGGTGGTGGTCATCGATAAGTCCGCGACCATGGCGGTGGACATGGCCGAAACCAACGCGGCAGTGGTCAAGCTGATCGAGCAACTGCGCCCGGATGACCGGTTGGGCGTCGTGGCGTTCGATGACCGGGTGCACCAGCTGCGCTCGCTTGGTCCGGTTGCCAACGACGACCAGGTGAAGCAGACCGTGCGCAGCTTGCGCGCGGGTGGAGGCTGGAACCTGGAGAAGGCGACGGCGGCCGCGTACGAAATGCTGGTCGAAGGTCGAAAACCGAATCGCATGCGGCGGGTCGTGACCTTGTCCTGCGCCAACCCGATCATCGATGACGAGGGTCGCGACAAGTTTAGCCAACTGGTGTTGCAGCACGCCCGGGATGGCATCGGCCACAGCTTCTTCGCCGTACTGCTCGGCTACGACAGTCGGGTTGCTGAGCTATTCGAGTTGTCGGCGGGCGGCGCGTATCGCAACGTGGCCGAGTTGGATCAGGTCGCGGGTATCTTCGACTCCAATGTCGACGCGATGTTTACCCCCGTCGCTTACGACATGTCCGTTGCGTTCAATGGCGCCGAGGGGTTCGATGTCGTCGATCAGTATCAGCGGGGCGCGCTCACCGACACCGCTACGACGTTCTTGGGCTCACCAGGCACGACTCTGGTCGCCCGCCTCGCACCGGCCCACACGGCACCGATGCCTCGCGACGTCGGTCGTATCACCCTGTCGTACGTGCCCGAGCCGACCCTGGGTTGGACCGATGCAGTGAGCGAGCAGGTCGACGTGCGCGCGCCAGACAGCATGGGCACCGGTCCCTACTACGAAACAACCGCGGTGCGCGTGACCGTCGCGCTGGTCAATCAAGCGCAACAGATGAAGAGCGCATGCGCCGCGTTTCACGCAGGCGATCGAGTTGGCGCGCGTTCCGTGCTGGCCGAGCTGCGCGAATACCTGAGCAGCGAAGCGGCGGCCACCGAGCACGCTGGACTGGTGGCTGAGCTGGAGCTGGTGGACCAACTCATCAAAAACATGAAGTAGCTCCACTGGTCCGACCTTTCTTCTTGACACTCGGCCCGGAATGCGGGAAACGGGCGGTATAGTGCGTAAGCTCATCGGAATCATGTGTGCCGTGGTACTTGGCTGCAGTGGCCAAATCACCGGCGGCGGTGGCGGCCCGGATGAGGAACCAGCTGAAGTTACGCTGGAAATCGTCTCGCCTGCCAACGGCGCAACGTTCGCCCGAGAAAGCCTGGGCGGCTTCGGTGAGCTCGTTGCGGCGCTGAACCTTAGTGTCGATGCGACTGGTTCCATCGCTTCGTTTCGCCTGGAGAACGGCAGCGGTGAAGACCTGGGCGCGTTGTCCATCGACGATCCGAACAAGCTCGTCGAGCTCGACACCGACGGCAGCCATACCCTGACCGTGATCGCACTGGACGCTGAAGGGGCGCCACTAGCAAGCGCATCCATCGATGTGGTCGTGTCGGCCCCGCAGGCTTCGAGCTGCCAGGAGTGGCTCGACCTGTACAACCTTACGTACGAAGTCGGTCCTGTTCGGCAGGGCGTCTCTGACCCGGTCACCGTGACGACGCCCATCAACGGAATCGTGCACCGCTACTCTGGCAGCGACACGCCGCGCGACACGTTCTTCATGGATTGTTCGTTGGCGCTTTCGTTAGCGCGGGCTGCGAGTCACCTGCGTCGCCGCGATGTCATCGAGTTCGTCGATATTGGCGTTTACAACTACCGTTGCATTGGTGGCGGTACGCCGCCCGATTGCCCCAACGGCATCTCGCAGCACGCCTACGCCAAGGGCATCGACATCGCCGGGTTCACGACGATCGACGGCCAGTATTACTCGGTCAACGACGACTGGGTCATCGACCCCGACGGCGAGTCCACATGTTCGACCACCACCGACAATGACAAAGACACGTTCCTCCACGACCTCATCTGCGACTTGAAGTCGGACCGGGTGTGGAACATCGTGCTCACGCCCAACTACAACACCGCCCACCGCAACCACTTCCACGTGGATTTGACCACAGGCTCGGACTACATCAACTTCGAGATCAATGGCCGTCAGCCCGAGGCGCCCGCCGGACTACACAAGCACGCGCACTAGCGTCACTGCTTCTTCTTCGGCTCTGTCTTCTTCGGCTCTGTCTTCTTCGGCTCGCGGGATTCGCCCAGCCAACGAATCGCGCCATCGAAGAAGTACTGCACATGCTTTAGCTTGGCGGCGATCGCGTCGGTGAACAAAGCGGATGAGCCCAGCACGATGGCGCGGAACCCGTTCGGCCCGCTGACGGCGACAACGAGTGGGTATTCGCCGAGTTTTTCGCCTGCATCGCGTTTTCCATTCTTGTTCGTGTCGGCGAAGGCGGTTGCTTCCGAATGAGCGATGGTGCGGTGCTCGAACTCGCGGCGAATCGTCGGGCGCTTGGTCGACCGTCTCAACGCACCCGTGTGTGGAAATATCATCTGCCGGTCGCGCCCCTTGAGGTGTTTCCACACGGGATGCTTGGCGAGTTTGCTGGTGCGCAGCAGCGCTGGGGTCGGCGGGTTTGTTTTCGCCATGTGTTTGGGGTCGATGACGATGTCCTGGTGATATGCCAGGTCCATGTCATCCAGTAGCGTCTCGGCGGTTGTCATGCGACCACCGTACGTCGCCAGCAGCAGTCGTCCGCCCCTGGTGATGTAGCGCCGCAGAGCGGTCTGGAGTGGCTGAGGGATTTTCTTCTCAGGACCGATCAGCGCAACCATGGCGGCGTCCGCGGGGATCTTATCCATGGCGCGGGGCAGGGCGCGCAGCTTGAAACCGATCGCATCCGCGATGCGTTTGAACGTGCGGTAGCCGAGCTGCTTGCGCGCGGTCACGTCGCGCGTGTCCAAGCCGTCGACTACATAGAGCCGCCCACGCGGTTTCGCGTCGACCAGCATTCCGCGCAACGTCTTGTCGAACCAGTCGCCGCGGTAGGGGACGGCCTTGGTGTCGGTGCCGACGAACATCGTGCGCCGGACATCGCCGCGGTACATGATGACAGTGCCGTTCTTGCGTACCCGCAGGGACCGCGCGATACGGGGCTCTACCTTGGCGTCGTGTGCGGCGACGGCAATCTTGTGGCCGCTCTGGTTCGCGAGCCTGGCGAAGTAGTCGCGCAGTGCGCGTTTGGCGGCGCTGTCTTTGGGGAAGAATAGGCGCGCGCTTAGTTTGTCCCCGCCGACCTTCTTGACCAGGGCGACGGTCTGTTTGCTCAGAGCCAGCTTTACCGTTGGCCCGGCCGTTGGTCCCGGGGAGTGCTCTTTGTCGGTCTTGTCCGTTTTGTCCGACTTCGAGCAGGCGAATGTGCACAGCACCGCAATCGCAAGCACGCTGATGTGTTTCATGGCGCACACATTGTCCGATGCTGAAAGGTGGTGTCAACGCGTAACACCCGTTCTGGCTATGGACAGGCGTCTACGCTCGATCGACTATCCGGGCATGCTGTCCGCCAAGAGATTCACAATCGCTGTCTGCTGCGTCGCTCTGTCTATCGTCGGTTGCGGTAAGAAGGAAGCGGAGAATAAGAACACTCCCCGGAAGTCACAGCCGAAGATTACGAAGACACCCGGGAAGGCGAAGCCGGGTACGTTCAAGCGCAATGCTCCCTGGGACAAGTTTGTTCGCGGCTACATCGAGCAGACACTCAGGGCGAATCCGAATCGTGGTGTCGGCGCTGGGCGTCATGAGTTCGACGGCAAGATCCCCGATCAGAGCAAGACCGGAATCAAACGCGAGGAGTCCCGCTTGCGCGCCGCGTTGGGTTTTGCCAAAGCGTTCAAGGTCAAGCAGCTGTCGCCCGAGCAAGTGTTCGAACGTCAGTACATGATGGCCCGCATTACCGGCGACCTGTTCTGGTACGAGTCCAAGCACTACGAGCGCGTTCCCCTGTTCTACGCGTGGCCCATCAATCCCAGCATCTACATCACGCGCAAGTACGCGCCGCTGTCGACGCGAATGAACGCAATGCTGACCTTGCAGAGCAACATCCCGACGGTGGTCACCAACGCTAAAGCGAACCTCAAGACGCCCATGCCGAAGACCTACGTGAAAACGGCGTTGGGTATCTTCGGTGGCTACGCCAAGTTCTTCAAGGACGTGGTTCCCAAGGTGTTCGCGTCGGTCAAAGGCGACGACCTGCACAAGCGCTTCGCGGCAGCCAACAAGAAAGCGGTCGCTGCCCTCGAAGACATGGCCAAGTGGCTCGGCGAGCAGATGAAAACCGCCACGGACAAGTACGCTCTGGGCGCCGACATGTTTAGCCAGATGCTGGCGAAAACCGAGGGCGTCAATACACCGCTTGCCGAACTGCAGAAGATTGGCGAGGCGGACCTGGCGCGCAACCTCAAGTCCCTGGCTGATGCCTGCGCCAAGATCGCGGCCAAGCAGCCGATCAAGAAATGCATCGAGATCGTGCAGAGCGATAAACCAAAGGGCGGTCCGGTGGCTCGCGCCAAAGAACAACTGGGCGAGATCGAGGCGTTCTTGCGCAAAGCCGACATCGTGTCCATTCCCGGGCCAGATCGGGCGACAGTCGCCGAAGCGCCGCCGTACAACCGTTGGAACTTTGCCTACATCAACATCCCGGGGCTATGGGAGAAGAAGGGCATGCCGGCGGTCTATTACATCGCGCCGCCGAATCCCAAGTGGACTGCAGCCGAGCGCAAGGCCTACCTGCCCGGCGAAGCTGACCTGATGTTCGTGTCGGTGCACGAGGTTTGGCCAGGGCATTTCTTGAACTACCTGCACGCCAAACAGGCGCGGTCTATGTTCGGTCGGCTGTTCGTGGGCTACGCCTTCTCCGAAGGCTGGGCGCACTACACCGAAGAGATGATGTGGAACATCGGTTTGCACAAAGGTGATCCGAAGATGCACGTGGGCCAGCTGCTCAACGCGCTCCTACGCAATGTGCGTTTCCTGTCGGCCATCGGCCTGCACACCCAGGGCATGACCGTTGCCCAGTCCGAGAAGATGTTCCTCGAAAAAGCGTTTCAAGATCCGGGCAACGCCAAGCAGCAGGCCGCCCGCGGTACCTTCGATCCGGGCTACCTGAACTACACCATGGGCAAACTGATGATTCGCAAGTTGCGGACCGATTGGTGCAAGACTCGCGGGGAGCGCAAATGTTGGAAAGCGTTCCACGACAAGTTCCTGTCGTTCGGCGGCCCGCCTATCCCGTTGGTTCGTAAGGCAATGTTGGGCGCTAAGGACGACGGCAAGCTGTTCTAGCCCTCCACGCGCCGCCGGGGACGGTCACAAATCCCTACACCCGCCTCTAACCCTCCAAACACCACTTGTTTGGAGGATCTATGAAGACGCTATGTGTTCTGTCGTGCGCGCTGCTTGCTGCGTGCGGGCAGGTTACGAACAACAACAACAACAACAACAACGACCAGGCCGACGCTGGCACTGGCGGTGACGTAACTGCACCGACGATGCTGTCGTCGCAGCCAGGCGACGGCGCCGGGCAGGTGAGCGTTCTGGTGCCAGCGATTAGGATCGTGATGGACGAGGCGCTCGATCCAGCGACGATCGATGACGGTACGGTCACCCTGGAGTACAGCAGCGACCGTCCATTTCCGGGCACGGTTACCTACGAGCAAGATACCAACACCTTGGTGTACACACCGGTGCGCCCTCTGTACTGGGCCCAGCCGTACACGGTACGTGTGACGGGGGTGAGCGACCTGGCCGGGAACGCTGCCGCCGACATCGAGTTCGGCTTCCGCAGCTACGTCAATGCGGCGACGAGTTCCACTACATACGAAGAGAGCAGCGTCGTGCGGGTCGTTGGGTATGAGCTCGATAGCCATGGGCACCAGGTTGATATCGGGGGGTACAACGCACCTGGCCCCGATGGCCACTGGCTCACGAGCGACGATGTGCAGTATTCCCGCACCGTTTATGAGCGCGATTGGGCGGACCTCACCAAGAACACCGCGTTTGGCGGTCCTGGGCTGGACGGTGTGTGGGGGAACAGCGACGACGTGGTCAGTTACATGACGCGCTACAACCGCAATGCGGCGGGGTTCATGACGAGCTACGTGCGCATCAACAACCCCGGTCCCGATGGCGCCTGGGGCACCGATGACGATGTGCCTGATCAGATCACGGTCTATGATCGCGACGCCGATAACGCGACCCAGTCGGTCCTCTACTACAACGGAGCGGGCCCGGACGGGCTGTGGATGACCGACGACGATACGATCAGTTCGCGGATCGCTTACAGCTACGATAGCGACGGCCGAGCTGTGCGATTTCGCCGCTATGGTGCCGCCGGGGCTGACGGTCTTTGGGGCACCGCTGACGATGAGTTGAGCTACTACTCGGACTACACCGTGGACGAAAACGGCTACGCGGATCTGCACAACAAGTACGACGGAGCTGGACCGGACGGGGTGTGGTTTACCGCCGACGATAAGATTCAGGGGTTGTGGGATTCGGAGTACCTGCCCGACGGGCGCCGAGCGTCATACTTTCAGTGGACTGCTCCAGGTGCGGATGGAGTGTGGCGCACGGCCGATGACGTGGGCTACCGCCATGTCTCGACCTACGACCCGCAGACCAGGCTCGCCATGGAGTTTGTGTCCTACGACGGCCCTGGGCCGGATGCAGTATGGGGAACCAGCGATGACGCCGTTTACTCCTGGCAGAGCACCAAGCACGACGCAAACGGAAACAAGACGCGCTTCATTCGTTATGATGCGCCTGGCGCCGACGGTGTTTGGTTCACCGCCGACGACCAGAAACAAGGCGAGACCATCTACAACGGGTCGCTGTAGAACTAACTCGCTAGCGAACCCTCATCGCGTCTGCGATGACGACTTTGCCCGCCCCCGTCCACCGGGACAAGATGACCCGGTTCCAGCCTGCCTTGAAATTCCAAGTACCGACTGTCACCCAACGTTTGCCGTTGATCTGCTGGTTCTGATGCGCGACACCAAGCGTATTACCGGCGGAATCAACGGCGACGAATGGCGTGCTCGCCGAGCGATTGCTACCCGCGGTCCACCATGCGTCCACGCTACGTGTCTGATCTGAGTCCAGATAGAACCAGAAGCTCGCGCCATCGGAGACCGACGCGGTCTGTGCCCACCAGTAGCCGGTGTTGAAGTAGCCGGGGGTCGAGGCCGACGAGTTCCAGTTGGCTGAGACTTCAATCCGCGCCAGCGCGGCATCGTTGCGCGAGTTGTTGCTGTCGATGATGATCTCGCCGCCGGTGGTTGGTGGCGGATCCGTGGGTGGCGGATCTTCGGGTGGCGGGTCTTCGGGTGGGGGCGTGCCGCCGTCACCGCAGTGGTAGCGAACGCGCTCGATGAAGTGAGCCCATGGCCAGTTGGCGCCCGGGTCGGTGCGGTTCCAGGGCTGAAGCTCGCCATGGCCGAGAATGTGCTGGCGGTCGCGCGGAATGCCGTGGTCTCGGGTGATGTCGCAAACCAGGCGCGCGGACGCTTCGAGCTGTCCATCGGCGAACGAGCTCTGGGATGCATAGCCCGCATGCTCGATGCCGATGGTGAAGTTGTTGCTGTTGTAGCCGTTGCGCCAACAGTCGACACCGCTGTTGCGGCTGCAGCTGTAGTCGGCGGAGATGTGCCAGGCTTTGCGCGCCTCGCGGACGAGCTGCGTGGTCTCGCTGCCGCTCTCGTTGATGACGTAGTGAGCGCTCGCGCCGGCGGCGCTGTTGCGCAACCAGCTCCAACAACCGGCGTAGCTGCCCTCACAGGTGTGGATGATCACCATGGCAACGTTGCCAATGGAGCCACTCGAACGAGCGCTGTTGTTGCCCGATGGACGCCAGATAGCATCCGGGTAGTCGGCAGTGCCCGCGGCAAACAGGGCCGGAGGAGCCTGATAGTCCGGCTCCACCGAGATGGCGTCCAGGGAGGCGACCAGGTGGCCGCCCTCTAGCTCGAGCCTCGCGCCTGTAGCCAGGACACCATAAACGCCTTTGACGACATAGTGGTGGCGAGCGTTGTCGTCAGTCAGGTTGCTGTAGCCGCCTACTGCCTCGGCCCATGCCCCCAGGTCACTGCGATCGAAGGTGCGTGTGTCGGCCTCTTGGGCGAGCAGTGCCGCCGCCGCGCGCACGTTGTGCAGCGCGCTTGTTTCGACCGCGTTCTCCGACACACCTGCCAGCTCGGCGCCGCGCATGATGCGATCGCCGCGCAGTGCCATCACACCGTGAGCCGCTTCCATGCCGTTGTGGTTGTGATCGTCGTGGCCTTTGACCATCGACCAGCGCGTTTCCACGTAACCGATCGCTTTGAGTAACTCGACGGGGACCCCGAACTCCGTGGCGGCTTGTTCGAACGACGCGTTGAGTGCTACGACCTCGTCCGAAATATCGGTTCGTTCATAGACCTCGCCCGCGGTACATGCGGCGAGCAGAGCGGCGGAACATGCGCACAGAAATGCCTTACTGAAATTCATCAGGTCCTCCCTCCCAGGCGGTAAGACTCCCTATTACAAGCGGCGTGCCGACGCTCTGAGCGCACCAACGGCGCGGTGCGTCGCCCTAGTTCCGGCTAGTTTCGTCGGTTACGTGTAAGAACCTTGGTTCCCAACGTCGTAGCTGCACACACGTGTGTGCACTCCCCGGGGCGGAAATCCCCAACGATTTCCAGACATTCGCCTACCTGTCGCAGCATGTCCTACAGCTAGACCGTTCACGGTTTTCGCCCGTCTATTCTGATTCCATGATGAGGATGAAGCGAGCGTTGGTCGGCGCGGCAGTTTGTATCGGCGTATTGATCAGTGGCAGCCAGGCGCGAGCTGATGTGGTCGCGTACACGTGCAAGACGAAGCAGACGACAAACGGTTCCATCACCGCTCTGCGCCACGCGGGGGCGTGCGTTGGTTATGTCGTCAAGGATCGAAACGGGCGTGTTCGCCAGCGTGGCCAGTTGGGCTTCCGCGGCAGCGGCACATTGTCTCTGGCACCCGACGGTAAGACCGTTGTGTTCGTGCACAACTCTCCCTGGGCCCGGGTCAATCGCGTTACTGGTGCGTACGAAGCGTTCGGCATGCGCGTTCGTGGCCAGGCGCCAGTGTTGTTTGGCGTCGCCCTGTACCGCGACGGCAAATTATTCACCCAACATTTGCTCAGCGACCTGGTGCATCGGCCGCGCATGGTCGCCGCTACTAAGTCGCATTTCCGCTGGTTGCTCAGCGCGCCGCGGATTAGCCGCCGGCACGTAACCCTGAGGACGACGTCGTTTCGCCATGCGGTGATCGACCTGAGGACGGGCGCACTCACTGCGCGCGACACGGCGCAATGGACCAGCTGCCACGCCATGGCCTACGGCGGCATCAAAGCGATTGGGCTTGGCGTGTACAGGATGAAACCGGCACACCAGGCCAAGGGCAAACCAGGTAAGACACTGCGTTTCACCACCATCCCTGGTCTGAAACTGCCCAACGGTTACCGCACCGTGTGCCTTCGGCGGAACAAAGGAAAATGGCAGGTGTCCGCCGCCCATGCGTATCCTCGGTTGAACGGTTTGGTTCGTTAGCTATCATTACCAGGTGACCACGCGCCGGGACATCCTGCTTCGTGGCGCCGCTCTGGGCGCGGCGGTAACTGTCGGGGGACCGGCCGCCTTCTCCGCGCTCATCGATCGTTTGGCCCATGCGGAGGGCTCGCCGTTTCGCGGCGGCACTCGCACGTCAGTCTTGCCCTTCGAGCGAGAGTCCAGGTTAGCTGTTGGCAAGTTGATCAGCTCCGGCCTCGACGGGCGGCGCGCGCTCGACCTGAGTCGTATTGATGGATCGAGCCTGGTGACGTCGACGGCGGACTTCTACGTGCGCACCCGGTACCCGGGGCGACGCCGGCGCAGCAACCGTATCGTGATCGCCGGACACGTGAGTAAGAACGCGAGCGTCTGGCCGGGCCAATTACGGCGCAGTGCACGCTCGATGGGTGTGCACGTCATGGAATGCGCTGGCAACATGAGCAACCGCGCGTTTGGTTTGATTAGCAGCGCGCGATGGAAAGGTGTGCCGCTGGGAGAGCTACTCAAGCGCGCCAAGCCGACAGCCGCGGCGAGTCAGCTAAAGGTCGTGGGCTTCGACCGCCACGCGGCCAGGAGTCGCAGCTCCACCGCCGGCGCCGACTGGGTCTTCAAGTTGAGTGACCTGACCAGAGCGGGAGCGTTTCTGGCCACACACATGAACGGCCGGCTGCTGACCAGGGACCACGGCGCGCCGGTTCGGCTGATCGTTCCCGGCTGGTATGGCTGTACCGCGATCAAGTGGGTCGAGCGGCTCGAGTTGCTGGACAACAGGGCGCCGACGACTGCTCACATGGCCGAGTACAGCACCCGCGTGCATCAGTACCCATCGCCGAAGCTGGCCAAGGACTTCATCCCCGCCGTGATCGATCTCGCGGCCATGCCGATTCGCGTGGAGACCTGGCGCGTCTCTGGCGTCACCCGCTATCGCGTCGTCGGCCTCATGTGGGGCGGCCACCAGCGAACCGACAAGCTCGAGATTCAGTTCGGCAGTCGCTACCACACGGCCGTCGACTCCTACGGCCACAAGACCAACGCCACGTGGACTCTGTGGAGTCACGAGTGGCTGAAGCCACACAAGGGGCTGCGCCGGATCCGCTTACGGGTCAACGACACCAAGATTCGCACTCGCCGCCTGGACTCGGGCCACTACGCACGCTACGTGCGCGTTCGTTGAGTTCGCGAATCTGTTAGCAAGGTTCGCTAGCTAGCTGCGCCGTCGCCGCAGCAGCCAGCCAAAGAACCGGCTCAAGCGCGGCGTGAGCCGGGTGCGCCCATACGCATCGGCGACCTGTTTGATCGCCATGGATTGGGTGGGGTAGGCGTGAATGGCCGCGCCGATCGTTCCCAGCCCCACACCGGCGGTCATGGCCAACACGAGCTCGCCGATGATTTCACCAGCGTGTTGACCGACGATGGTGGCGCCGACGATCTTGTCGCTGCCCCTGGCCACGTGAACACGAACGAACCCGGTCGTAGCGCCGTCGACGATCGCGCGATCGACGTGTTCGAGTTGTTGCTCGAAGGTATCGATGGCAATGCCCTGAGCGCCGGCTTCGGCGGCGGTGATACCGACCTGCGCCAGTTCAGGGCTCGTGTACGTGACCCGGGGAACAATCAGGCTATCGACTTTTGAGCGGCCGAAGAACAACGCGTTGCGGATCACGATCCGTGCCATGGCATCGGCGGCATGAGTGAACTGCAGCGGCGACGCGACATCTCCGGCGGCGAAGATCTTCTTGTTCGTGGTGCGCAGCTTCTTGTCCACGACGATGCGGCCGTTGTCCACCTGTACGCCGGCGACATCCAGGCCAAGGCCGGTGACGTTGGGGCGCCGCCCCGTCGCGACCAGGATCTGATCGGCGGGAAGCTCACGCTGGCGCCCGGCGACGGTCACCATGACCGTGCGGTCCGACGTCACCTGGTCAATGGTCGCGCCGAGTACGAGCTCGATCCCGTCTCGCTCTAGCGAGGTGGCGATGATAGCTGCGGCATCCGCATCATCCTTGCCGAGCAGCTGGTTCGCTTGATCCACGATGGTTACCTGGGAGCCAAGACGAGCGAATGTTTGCCCGAGCTCGGAGCCAATCGGCCCGCCGCCGATGACGACGAGGCGCTTCGGCAGCTCGGTGAGCTCGAATATGCCCTCGTTGGTGAGGTACCCCGCGTCGGCCAGCCCGGCGATGGGTGGTGCCCACGCCGATGCTCCGGTCGCGACAACAGCACGTGCGAATTTCAGCGCGACGCCGTCGACCTCGACAGTGTTACGGGAGACGAACTTGCCTTCGCCGAGAAATACGTCGACGCCCAGGTCGCGGAACCGGGCAGCGCTGTCGTTGGGGGAGATCTGTGCCCGCAGTCGGCGCATGCGTTCCATGACCGCCGGGAAGTCGACCTCCACGTTGCCCGCGTCGAAGCCGTACGTTGAACCGTCGCGGGCCAGCGCGGCCAAGTGACCGCTGCGAATGATCGCCTTCGACGGCACGCAGCCGGTCACCAAGCAGTCGCCGCCCATCATGTGTTTTTCGATCAGCGCAACCTTGCCGCCCATGCCGGCGGTACCAGCCGCGCAGACCAGCCCCGCCGTGCCCGCGCCGATGACGACCAGGTTGTATTTGCCGTCCGGAGTGGGATTGGTCCACTGCGACGGGTGGACGTCGTCGACGAGCGCTCGGTTGTGCGCGTCGTCGGGCTGTACTCTGAGCTCCGTGGCGACCATGCCTCTTGGATGCGCGGTGAGTACCGAGGGTAACGTTTAAGCAACAAAGCGGCTACTACAGTGGCCACCAGTTGGTTCACATTGAGGGTGCAAGCCCCCGGAATATGGTGTCACGGAGTCGGTACGAAGTTTGCTCTATGTTTTGGCGTGGATCGCAACCGACGCACATTCCCTCGTATCCCTCTCGTTGAACCGGGCCTGCTCGAGTTCACTCCCGGATCATTTCAGGGAGATTCGCCCATGCGCACCCGCGGTCAGCGCAGGGTCACGGTGATGATCTCATCCGTCGCTTGCGAAGGCATGCGCCTGTCCCGGCCGGACCCAATCCCCGATCTCAAGCCCGGCACGCGGATCAACATCCGACTGCTTCTGAACAATGAGGAGATCACGTTGCCCGGTCAGGTTGCGTGGTCTGTCAGTGCCAACGACGGCGAAACCCACGTGGGGATTTCCCTGTGGTTGGAAGCCGCGGCTGCATCGGCACGACAGGTTTGGTCCAGCTGGATCGTCTCCTGTACCAAACGCGAGCAGGCCAGTGCTGGCGTGCGCGACAGGAACAACAACGTGGTCGCCGTGGGCGCCAGCGCGATTCGTCGGGCAACCGCAATCAGGCGAGCGAGCGCCTCCTAGTCGACCTGGTACCGTCTGACCACAACGCGCTTACTGCGCGCGAACCTGAGCGAGGCTGACTTTCTTCAGCATCTCCCAGCGCTCGTCCAGGTCCACGGCGGCCAGGCGCTGAACGAACTCGCGATACTCGTCGCTCGGTTTCGTGAGTCGCAAGCCGATACCGGCGTCGGTCTTCCACACAACCGTGCCATGGGCGATGCACGACGTGCCGTCGCTCACCAGCTCAACCTCCACGGCCACACTGCGCTCAATCGGCCCCTTGGTGGCCAAGAACATGCCTTCTTCGGCGATGTTGATGACCTGTGCCTCGGCAACGAGGTCACCGACCAATAGCTCGATGCGCAGATGAATGACTGGCGCGTCCGCGGTTAGCGGTACGCGAGGATACTTGCGCCGTTCGCTGCCGTCGCCCACGTTTCCATCATACACGACCGAGTCGGCCGTGGACTAATCGATGCCTCCACAGCTGATCGCTGCGTCGGCTTCATCCTGATTGTTGCCGTCGTTGCACTCGGCGATGGAGTTGTCCGGGTCAACTACGGCGAAGATGGTGACGTTCACGCCGTTGGGGAACATAGACATAGGCAGGTCCATACTCACGTTGCCACCAGCGGGAATGGACGCGAACACTTCGTCGTGGACAGCCGTGCCACCCTGCCCCGGGTCGCCAGCGTAGAAGCGCACGAGCACGTTGTTGGCGTTGACAGAACCATCGTTGAACACGGTGGTGGGCACCGTGGGGCAAACCGGCATGTTCACCGGCGTGCCGAGTTCCACCCGGAGATCGGGCTGCGCGCCGCCACCGGTGGTTGGGGTCACCACCGTGTTGTTCTCATCGCATTCCCGCTCGGTCCCGTTGGGCGGGTTGAACGACGGGTCGTCGATGATGGTCGTTACGTTGTCAGGCACCGCGTTGGGCGAGTTGTTGGCGATGTTGTATTGCACGGTGATGAACGTAATGCCGCCCGGGTCGAGGCTTGCCGGCATGGTGAACGTTAGCGGCGTCATCAGCAGGTCCGCGTAGAGCGGCTCATTGACGCCCTGGGCGATCCACTCTCCGTAGAGCCCGAGCACTGCTCCTTCGCCGCCGCGCACGTCGCCCTGGTTCTCCACCTGGACGACGATATCGATCGTGTCGGTCAGCGTTCCACAGGCACCACCTGCGGACGTCATCTGTACGCCGGTGATCACCAGGTCGGGGGCGATGCCGATGTTGCGTGGGTTGGACCGGTACAGGTTGTACGTCCGTCCGTTGGTGGCCTTCCAGTGCTGAGGCGTGATCAACGGTGGTACGCCGTCCTCGGTGATGTTGGTGACGTTGTAGGCGTGCTGATTCCAGATTCGGCGCGCTGATACCCAGAAGTCGTTCTGGTCACCCCAGACTTCGATGCCGTTGTTGTATTGGGCGCCCAGGTTCTCACTGCAGAATCCAGACTCATTGGATGTAGCGAATACGATCTCGGCGTTACCGTCGTTGTCCACGTCGGCGATGATCGGGTACTCGATGCGGGTGCGGCTCTCGGACGGCTCGCGCATATAGACTGTGCCGTCCAGACCATCGTAGATGCGGAAGCGACACTCATCGTTGTAGACGACCTCCGCGGCGCCATCGCCGTTGAAGTCGAATACGCTGGATCCCGTGACTCGGCTCGAGCTGTCCTCGGTACGGCGGCGCCAGCTGTTGTGCAGACAAATGCACTGCTGGGTTTGCTCGTTGCAGGCGAACTTGCTGGTGTCGCCGCAATCCACGTCCAGGGTGCAGGTGGTGCCTGGTGGTGTGCGCGGCGTGTTTACTGATTCTGCCGAGGTCATGTCATCGCCTGGCGTGACTGTCCACGCGTCGCATTCTCCGCCTACGGTGGCCGCCTGGAAGTCGTACATCACGTAGTCGGTTTGGCCGGCGGTGCCGATTTCCGGGAAGCCGTCGCCATCGAAGTCGTCGATGTTGGGTGGACCGCCGTTGCTGCCGGGTAGGCTCAGCGTTGTAATGATCGTGCCGCCTGTAGTCTCGACCACGTAGACGTTACCGCTGGCCACGAGTACCAACTCGGGAACGCCGTCCAAGGGATTTGCCGGTCCGGGCGGGTTGCTGGTGTCAGCGCCCCACACGTCTGCGAGGGAGCAGAATCCGCTACCAACTCCGGGCACGTCCCACAGAGTCGGCAACACACCGTTGCACCAATCCGCTTCATCACCGACTTCGGCGCCGGTGCAGTCGGCTTGAACCAATGCGCCTGCCGGCGGGACCGGGAACTTGTACGCAGTGCCGCCCGCGACAATCTCCAAACGGTTGTCGCCAACGATGTTCGATACGCAGGACGCCGGGCCCTGGCCGTTAGTACCCGTGTCGCCGGTGCCTTCCCAGACGTCGCCGAAGGTCAGTACACCGCCAGAGCCATTCACTGCGAACACATCGCGGCCAACGATGATCTCGGCGTTGCCCGTGTTGTCCAGGTTCGCAATGGACGGAGCCGGGTTGGCGCCGCCCATGTTTCTTCCTGGGCTGGTGGTGATGATGTCACCCGTGTTGCTGAAGATGCGTATCTGCTCGGAGCCGGATCCCGCCTCGGTCATCGTGACGATTTCGGGGATGCCGTCATAGTCGATATCACCCACGGCGATCGACGCGGTCGGGTCCAGGTTCGCGCTGCCGCAGGTGCACGTCGCCGGTAGCGTGTCGCCTTCCTTCCACACGACGCCGCCGCAGACCGCGAAGAAGTCCTTGCCCTTGTTGGGGCCACCGCCGTGGATCGCGCGGATGACTCCATTGGTCGTATACTGCGAGCCGCAGTAGCTCGAGAAGATGATCTCGGGGATGTCCCGGTCGTCGATCAGCCCGTCGCCGTTGTCGTCATCCAGGTTTGCCACGACCACTTGCTGGGTGACCTGGGAATGGCTGGAGAACGGGCTGAGTACGGCGTTGGTCGCACCGGAGACGCCGCCCCAGGTGATCTCGTTGACCGGCAGCGCGTTAGTAAACGGTTCTGGTGGTAGCAGGCAGGTGGGTGCGTCTCCAGTGCCGACGCAAACTTTGCCTTCGCATCGCGTATTGATTGGGCAGTCCCAGTCGTCACCGCAGTCGCACGACGCCGTGCCCATTCCATCGTCGTTGCATGTGCTGGTTCCCGTGCACGTAAACACCAGCTCTTCCATACTGCCCGTTGGCGAACATACGTACAGGTCCTGGCCATCACAGCGCGACGCGCCCTGGGTACACACATCGTCGACGCAGATCGTACCGTTACAGAAACGGTCGACCGGGCACTCGATATCGGACATGCAGCCGATGTCTTCGCATATGGCGCCGCCGCCTGGCGTCATCACGCATTCTTCGGTCGCCGCGCAGTTGAGATCGCTGCACGTGTTGTTGACGCATTCGGGGCCGCTGCTGCCAACCTCGCAATGCTGGTCCGCCGGACAGACGGTTCCCGTGCACGCGGGATTCGCGTCGACAGCGAGACCACCGTCAGTAGTCGTGGCATCTGAACCGATACCGCCTCCATCAACGCCTGCGCCTCCGTTGGAGCCACAGGCCGTGAACAACACCAGCGACGCTGCGCACGCAGCCGCGGCGAACAGTTTCCCCATGACTATCGATCTTACCCGATCCATCGATCATTCTTCTCGATGATCGCTTCGCAAAAACCGACTCGCGCCAGTACACTTTCCCCCACACTCCCTCACCTGAGTCCCCCTTGATGAGTCATCGGTCACGCTTTCGCACCAACCTGCTCGTGCTGCTCGGCATGTTGACAATGGTCATCAGCACGCAACCTGCGTTCGCACAGGAACGCGAACCCGAAGTCGATCCAATTGATCCAACGGCGAACACCCGGAAGTACCCGAAGGTGGCCAAGCGGATTCTCGGAGTGAGCCGGCTGAAGCGCTTGCCCAAGCGGATTACGGCGTACCTGGCTGATCCGGACTGGGTGGCCATTCACCGTATGTGCAAGACCATGGACCCGGACGCGATTCTTCATTGCATGGTGAAGAACCCAAAGCCTATCGGCGCAATGGTGGTGCGACGTATCACCACGTCGATGGTCAATCGCATAGACGTTGAGTTGGTCAAGGCGTTGAACCCGGCCCAGATTGATACGCTAGGCAACTCGTGTCGTACCGAGGCCGACGTCTGGGCCAAATGTGCGTCCGAGAAAGGCTTCGACAGCGACGAGTGCAGTGTTACGGAGCTGCCGTTCGTGAGGTGTCTCGTCGGCAGCAACTTCGTGCCCCGAACGTACATGGCCACGGCTGCAAAGAAACGCGCCCTGTTCGGCGACGACTTGTTCGTGGAGTTCACTGGTCTGCTAGCTGGCCTCAGCTTCGACAAGATCACCCAGCTTCGCAAGAGCTGCCCCCAACGGGACTTCGCCGGCGCCGACAAGTGCTTCCAGAACAATCCGGTGGCGGGCACGCCCATGCGTCACTACCTCGAGACCGCGACCCCGATGGTGAGACAGGCCGCTGCGGCGTTGAAGCGTAACAACGTCACCATGGACGTGGCGGCCTACACCGCGCGTGTCACCGCGGTACTACTGAGGATTCCCAAATATGCGATCGCCGGCCTTGTCACCCTTTGCCAGCGCCGCCAACCCGAGTTCAAGCAGCCCAAGACCCTGGCCGATGTGGACGCTGGCATCGCGTGCGTGCGCGACCGTGCCCTCGTGGATCCGATCGCCAATCCCGTATATGCCACTCCGGCGCAGCTGAAGGCGTGGCTGTTTGCAACCCGGGCACGGATAACCGCCGCGCTGACCAAAGCACACGAACAACAACGCGCCCGCGGATTGGGAAAGTTCTGGGTTGCCGTGTTCCTGTTAGCAGGACTGGGCTTCATCGTCGTCCTGCTTTTGCCGCTACTGCTGGCGAAGAGATATCCTGACCGCGGCGGGGCGTTTTGGAGATCCAGCGCGCTCGCGGCGGTGGTGTTCGTGGTTGCCGTGGCCGCCCTCGCCGGAGCACTTACCGCCATGCGGTCGGCCCAGGGACTCGTCGCGGAGCAAACGAGTCCAAAGGTCAAATCGACCCATGCGGCGTTCAAGGCGTTGCAGAGCCGGTCGGCGCTCGGTGGGTTTAGCGCACTCTCCCAGGCCGGCGTGGACTTCTTCAAACACCCGCTGGTCTCCTTGGCGGAACCCGTCGTCAATGACGAGCACAAGGACCTGGCCGCGGTTCTGCCCGCGTACTTCGCCGCTCATTGGATCGACCAACTGAGCAAGCCACAAGTAAGACGCCTTCGGCAGGACGCTCCCAGCCAAAGCAGCATCCAGGGCCACACGGCGGCGTTTGCATCGTCGATGCGGTTCTACAAGCGAGTCGACTGGCTGCTCGGCGTGCTGCCGGTAATCCTGGCCTTGCTCGCCGTGCTTCTGTACCTGGCGCCGATGCGCCGCACTCTTGTCGACATTGCAGTCGGTCCCGCCAATGCGTCTGGCGAAACCAGCCGGTCGACCAAAGACGTGATCCTCGCCGAGGCAAAATCGGCGGTGCCGTTCATCGGCTGCGTGATCGTGTTAATTCCCCTGGTCGGCGCGCTGTTATCGGTGGCGGTGAGCCCCCTCACTAAGACGCTGTTCGCCAACGCGATCTTGAGTGTGTTCTACGTGGCCACATCAAACGCATCCAGCTTTACTGTGTTCGCGGCGACTATGAGCGTGATTGTCTTGTTACTGCTGTGTGTCGCCACCTACGTGGCGGCGGTCACCGGAGTGCTGGGCACGGTTCGCAGGATATTCTACTCCGTAGAACATCACGGCCGTGGTCTGGGCGAGTTCGCGTCATTCTGGAAGTGGGGCGGCCTGTCACTGCTGTTGCTGCTCCTGTTCCCGCTGGTATTCGCGTTCGGTGTGGAGTTTGCTTATCACCAGCACGTGGGCTCACCCACGTTGCCCGTGCAAGGTGCGGCGCTGACCACGGTGCCAGTAGTTGCGGTGTTGTTGTTCCCGCTTGTGTTCTGGGCGGCGCGAGGCTTCAAGGCGCTCGGCTTCCTCCACCGCTATTCGGTTCCCGAAAGCACGGACTAGCTATCGCCAGCGTTCAGTCGCCGGACTCGCCCGGCTTCGGTTGCCTCGCTTTGGACAACCTGGACAACGGCACGACTTGCCGGTCCGCAGCGGGCGGTTCGATGCGCGTCTCGAACTCGGTCGCCGCACACGCCATGCACTCGCCGTTGAGAATCACATCGTGATTGCAGTGGCCGCAGCTGGTGCACCTGCCCTCGTTGCGTTCAGCGTGGGCGCACTGCTCACTCGTGTCGGTCGAGCTCGATGTGGAAAGAGACACTAGCGAAATGTCAGAGGGTGGTCTACCGACGTTCCCTTTTCGGTGATCGTCAGCTTCCCGTCGCCGAGCTTGATCGTGCGCTCCTCGGCGATCTTTGGCTTCGCGCCCTTGGTCTCGGCCAAGACGGATCGCTCCACTACGATGCGCGGCGTGCAGCTCACCTCTTTGGACTTGCCCAGGCCGCACAACAGCACGGTCCTGGTTAGCTTCGTCTGCCAGCTCTTGATGCCTTTTTTGTCCGTGCGGTAGTCGCGTTCGCCTTCTTCGATATCCACGCGAAGCAGTGGCTGCTTGCCCATTTTGGTCATCGACAGTTTGGCGCTGGTTCGCCAGTACTTGTTGTTCCCCGGACAGTCGGCGACCTTGTGCACAGTGATCCACTTGCGGCCGACACGCATGTACAGGTCGCACATGGCGTTGTCGTTCTCTTGCACGAACGCGCTGAGGAATGGTGACTCGGGCTTGTCGAGTTTTTCGCCCCACCACTCGTTCAGGTCGAATTTGGGGAGGCGTCCCGCCGGCGCCGCGGGCAGTGGTGTCACGATCATCGCCGGGCCCTTACCAGCAAGTTTCTTGATCCGAGCTGCCACTTCTTTGTGTGGGCGGAGCACCTGGGACCGGTGGTAGGCGCGCAGTGCGTCGGGCTTGCGATTGTTTGCTTCGTGGATCCGGCCCAGGTTGTACAAGGCCTGGGCTTTGATTCGATTGCGTGTGGCGGCGGCGAGGGCCCTTTTGGCCGCCGCCGTAGCCCGGTCGTATTTCTTCGCATGCAGCGCGGCCCAGCTGAGCTCGGCCAGGACGCGGGCATCGTCGGGCACGACTTTCAGCGCCTTGTTGAAGGTCGCCATCGCCTCGTCGTGTTTGCCTTGGCGTTCCAGGGCCCGGCCTTTGCGCAGAAGCTGGTGGTATTCCTTGGGCAGCTTCTTCTTCGCTTTTCGCGGCTCGCGTTTCGGCAAGCGCTTGCGCTTGGGCTTGAGCCGTTTCTTCCCTTTGTCGAAGTGCGGGCGCGTCTGCTTCTTCGGCTGCGCCTTGGGGGCTTCGTTCGTCTTCTTCTTCTTTTCACCGCAACCAAACGCGAATGCAACGATGACCAGCACCACCAGCTTGTTCATGCGCCGATCCTACTCCATCGGCTGGAGAAACTCGCCGAGCAATCGGTGAAAGTGGTGCACACCATTCTCCCTTCGGGGGCTGTATCGCCCGGGCGCGCAGGCGGGAGAGGCGAGGTTGCGCTGTACGTGCTCGCAGATGTCGGTGTCTTGTTGCTGCACCAGATCACTGAACTCGACCAGCTGTTTCCAACGTGCGTCGGTCGCCGGATCATCTGGGGGCTCGCTGGCGAACCACTCGAACTCGACTCGGGTGCGCCCAGGCCCCAGGGGCACGACTACGTTTGTTTGCAGCTGGCCTTGATAGATGTTGAGCATGAGGTTGGGGAACACCCAGTAGTAGTCGGAGTCTCCATCCTGGAGTTCGGGCTGGTAGGTGCGCGTCGAAACATCGCCTTTCAGTGGTCGCAGGGGCGCGTACTGTCGCGACCAGTAACGGTCCACCACCGTGCGATACGCGTCGTAGTCGAGTTCTTTGTGCAGCTCGGGGTGCACGATTGGGATGTGGTAGCCCTCGAGATAGTTGTCGACGTACACTTTCCAGTTGCAGTCGAGTTCGTAGTCCCGCCGCATCACATAGCTCAGCGGCTGTGTCGGAGCCTGAGGTAACCACTCGGATAGTTCGCACGCAGGATTCAGCGCAGCGAATATCAGTGGTCCCCATTGGGCGACGGAAATCTTCGCCAACGAATAGTCGCTCAGGTCGAAGCCCTGAGCCTCGGCCATTTCCGGCGCGCGTAGTAAGGCACCGTCCAGGCCATAGGTCCAGCCGTGGTAGCGGCACTGCAGCGTCTTGCGCACGCTGCACCCGGTAGCCACAGGACCGGCACGGTGGCGGCAGACGTTGTGAAAACCCCGCAGTGTTTGCCTGTCACGCGTCAGCACGATGGAGTGGCCGGCCAGTTCGGCTACGATCTGACTGCCATGCTCAGCCAGCTGATCGGCCCGGGCCACGAGCTGCCAAGATTTGGCGAACACCGTCGACTGCTCAGCGGTGAGCACGGCCGGGTCGGTGTAGACGCGCGGCGGCGGCGTGCTCGCCCGGCGGATGTCGGGATCGATGGAGAACACCCGGCTACCTGGACGCGCCCTTGATCACGTTGATCGCGTCGGTGGCGGCCGTTCGGGTTTGCTCCCATTTGTGGCGCTTGCGCAGGGCTTCGAGGGCCGGAATGGCTGTTTTCGCTCGACCGCCGAACATGCCCAGAGCTTCGGCGACGTAGCGCTCGGCATCCCCACTGACGTTATCCAACCAGGCGATGAACGTCTTGATGACTCGGTCGATCAGGGCGGGCGACAGCTTGTCAGAAATTCGTCCCAGTGCCACGGCGGCTCGGCCGCGCGCGTAGAATTCACCGACGCGATCGAACGCGATCAACAGGGCGTCTACGTCGCTTTTGCTCGGTGCCCCCTCGTTGCGAAGCATCTCGCCCAGAGTCGCGGCGGCGCGGCCAACGGTCTCGTTGTCATCGTCGTACTTGAGCACGTTCCACAAAAGGCCGCGGACCTTGGCCAGTGGTAGCCGCTGCGCCTGTTCGGCAGCACGCCGGCGCACATTCGGATTGCGGTGGCCGATCTGCTCTTCCCAATCCCGGACCTTGAGGTCGAAGGACCCCTGGTTCGCCTTACACCCGACCGCAGGAACGAACAGAAGTGGGGCGACCACGAGGACGGCGACCCCTATGGAAAACAATCGTGTCATTGCGCCGAAGATCGACGAGAGCCCTCCGCTTCGGCATCCCACTGGCACGACGGCAAGAAATCCAGGGCCAGTTCGGCCACGGCGTCGGGCTGCTCCATCGCGCTCAGGTGACCAGCGCGAGGGATGACGCGGAGCATCGAGCCGGGGATGGCGCGGCGGAGGCGTTGGGACCACTTTAGCGGCGTGGCCAGGTCTTCTTCGCCAATGAGCAGCAGGACTGGACATGGCAATCGATGGAGTTCGGGCAGAAACGAGCGCCGACTGAACACCGCCTTGATGGCATGGGTCAGTTGCTTGCGATCGTGTTCGGCGACGCGTTCTCGGAGACGCTCGGCGATTTCGGGTCGCTGCTGCAGGGTGGTCCTGGCGAACATCAGCTTGTTGGTCGTCTGTTGCAGGGCGGGGATGAGGCCAAAGCGCTGATAGATCTCGGCCATCGCTCGATACTGGATCCGATTCGCCAGGGTCTCGGCGTCGCCGTTGGTGTCGATGCCGATGATGCCGGCGACGCGTTCCGGATACGCGAGGCTGAAGCAAAACGCCGTCATGCCGCCCATGGACAATCCGCACAGTACGGCGCGGTCGATGTTCAGCTCGTCCAGGATCGCCAACCAGTCCCCCGCCAGGTCGTCGAAAGTAAAAGGTCCGGGGGTGGTTGAGTGGCGATGTCCGCGAAAGTCAACGTTGATCACCCGGTAGTGTTCCGCTAATTGCGGCGCCACGTCTTCCCACATGCGGCCGTCGCACAACAGGCTGTGCCCGAGTAAAATCGGTGGGCCCTCGCCGGAAATTTCGTAGTAGATCTCCGCCCCGTTGCGCTTGAGGTATGGCACAGACGGACGCTAACACGTATTCTTGGGCCTCGGGGGGAGATGACTCAGCCACCATCTATGATAGGTGTCACGTTCGGCGATCGTTATCGCGTCGTGCACAAACTCGGCGAGGGCGCCACGAGCGAGGTGTATCTCGTGGAGCACGCGCACATTGGCCGGCAAGAGGCGGTCAAGGTGCTCAAGCCTGATGTGGCGCAAGAGCCGGCGTTCGTTCAACGGTTTCGTCGCGAGGCTCGCGCGATCAACCGCGTGCAGCACCAGAACATCATCGGCATCTATGACTTCGGCATCTTGCCCGACAGTCGTCTCTACCTGGCGATGGAATACGCCGACGGACCGAGCTGCGAGCACCTGCTCGGCGACGGTCAACGCTTCAACACGCCCCGCGCCTTGCGCGTGTTGCACCAGCTGGCGAATGCGGCGGGACACGCACATCGACACAACGTCGTCCACCGTGACCTGAAGCCGGGCAACATGGTTCTGGTGGAGCATCGCGGCCAGCACGACGTGCTCAAGGTTCTCGACTTTGGCATGGCGAAGATCGTCGGCCTCGAAGGCGATAATCTGACCCGTCGCGGCGAAGTGTTTGGCACCCCCGAATACATGGCGCCGGAGCTGCTTGATCCGAGCCTGACTGATCCGCGTAGTGACATCTACGCCATTGGTTGCATCGGCTATGAGCTGCTCACCGGGCGAACGCCGTTCTCGGGCAACCACATTCAGATGATCCACGCCCACATGGAACAGACGCCAGTTCCGCCCAAGGAATTGGAGCCGCTGATCCCGCCGACCCTGGACGGCATCGTCATGCAGTGCCTGGCCAAGAACCCCGATGAGCGCTTTCAAACTGGTGAACAGCTCGCGTCGGCACTGCGCCAGGTGGTCGGGTTTCCCGGGCGTCGCGACGGTGTGCGCACGGGCAAGTTGTGGATTCCCGCCACGTCGTGGCCAGTGGAGACTCACGAAGAAAACACCAGCAACGAGCCGACCGTCTCGGGGATGCAGCGTGTCGCCGACGCCATGGGCACCGATGACACCGCGTCGGCCACCACCACCGACACTTGCGCGGGAATCTACGAAGCGCTGATGGCCCTGGCGGAACAGATGATCGATCTGGGTGTGCAGGACCAGGGGTGCATGATCACTCTCGCCCAGGTGCGAGCGCTGCAAGACGATCTGGCCAAGGTGATGGCCCAGCGAGAGGCCCTACTCAGCCTCGAAGAGAAGGCCGAGCAGTCGGCTCGGGAGCGAGAAGGCTCTCTGCGTTTCGCTATCGGCGAGCTCAACTTCAATCGCGCACCCACCGAGAACGGTGGGCCAAGCAATCGCGACGTGGACTTTCAGATCGCCGAACTGGAGAAGCGTCTCGGCGAACTGCTCGGTGATACCCGGGCGGAGCTTCAGCGAATTCAGGACGAGAGCATCTCGCTTACGGCGAATCAGGCGGACCTGGAAGACAAGTGGGAAGACGCTTGTAAGAAGCTGCAACAGGTCGTCGGCGGTCGCATCGATCATCTGCGTAGCGACGAAAACGCGGGAAATCTGGTCAATCGTTTCGACGCCATCAGCGCGGCGCTCGCCATGATGACCGCGTAGCGTTCGCGCTTAGAACGCCCAGGCCTTCAGACGTCCCGGAGACGTCAGGCTGACCAAGCGCGCAACGTTGGCGATCTGTTCGCGTTCGAACCACTCGTTGGCTTCCTGAAGCAACCCCTCGCCTTCGCTACCGCCGACCAGGGTACCCAGTCGGTGCCGGGCGGCTGCGGCGCGCAAGTTGACACTCATTTCATCGAGGCCGGCGATCGAAGCGCGCAGCTTTTCTTCGGCTGTCTTCTCATCGGCTCGCGCGAGGGCGATCTGTGCTTCGAGTTCGGTAGCCATGGTGCGGGCAATCGGAATCGCGATAGCGCTGAGCGTCTTGACCATCCGATCCGCGTGGCGGAGTCGGTCATCTGGGTTGTCACCGGCCTGGGCCAGAGCGATTTGCAGGCGCCCGTGAAACGACGCCTCCTCCGTGGCCAGGATTGGAATGCGCAGAATGTAGGCTTTGCGCGCGAGCTTTCCCTCGTCCAGCATTTCCTGGGCGCCGTCCAGGTTCCCTGTGTAGAGTGCGTTCTCCATACGCGCGGCGCGGGCGTAGAAATGCTGAAGTTGGTAGGAGCTGCCCGGTACCGACCACGAGGCCAACGCGTCGGCTGCCTCATGTGCGGCTCGCTCGGGGTTGTCGTCGGCGAGCCAGATCACACCGAGCCGCGTGCGCAGGCAGGTGGTCAGGTAGCGATCGCCGCGGCGCTGGGCTTCGGTGAGGTAGGTGTGGACGCGTTTGCGCAGCTCGCGCATGTAGCCGAGCCAGAGCACACTGTACGAGGCGAACAGCTGGGTCTGGTCCAGCTCCCACATCACAGGTTCGTGTTGGGCGCGGAACTGCTGCTCGGCCACGTCCAGGGTCTCGAGTGAGCGATGGTAGTCGCTGTTGGCCATCATCTCGATGATGCCGCGAACCATGGTAGTGAACGCGATGGTGTATGGGTCGCCGGATTTGTTCGATAGCTCAGTGGCGATCTCGACGAGCTTACCGGCACGCTGGACCGGCCCCATCGAGGCCGCGTATCCGGCCTCCAGGCCGAGAGCGCGGGCAATGCGCGTGGGCTCGCCCAAGGATAGACAGTAAAGCAAGTTGCGCGCGCTGTAGTCAGCGCCGCGTACTGTGTCAATGGTCGCCAGGGATGTTGCCACCGACCAGTAGACGTCAGCGCGTGTGAGTTTTGCCTGGGAAAGATCGCTGATCGGGCGCTCGCGAAAGCGGACGCCGCGCATTCGCACACGCATTCGCCGCCACAATAGAGAGGCCAACGCCTGGCGAGGAGACGCGGCAAGGCGCAAGTTCATGTGGCTGAGCACCCGGTCGATGGCGGCCTCGCCTCGCTTCATATAGCCACCGGCGAGGAGCTGCACCGCCGAGCGACGCTGCAATTCCAGTTGCACGGCGGGTTCGGCGTTGGCGGCAGCCAGTTCGAACGAGTCGGCTGCTTCCGACGGCCGGCCCGCGCAGGCCAGGGCGTCGCCCATGCGCGTTCGCAGATCGCGTTCGCGCTCTTCCTTGTGGTTGCCCAGCACCAGCGCTTGTTCGTAGAAAGAAGCGGCCTGGTCGAATTCCAGGCGTTCCCAGGCGGCGCGTGCACCTTCGGTTGCGTGTTTGAGCGCGCGCTGCGTATCGCCGGCCCCCGCCCAGTGGCGAGCGAGGATTCCCGGGGAGCCAGCACGCCACTCTTCCAGCGCCAGGGCGATGCTGCGGTGGTGTTGTTCGCGGCGATCTTCTTCGACCATGGCCGCGATGGGCTCGCGCACCCGGTCGTGGTACGGCTGGACCAGGTCGGCTCCTCGGCTGCCCGAAGAGTGAACCAGGCGCAGGGTTCGCAGCAAGCGGACTTCCTGGTTCAGGGTGTCGGCTTCGAGTTGGCAGGCGCTGCGCAGCACGTTGCGTTGGATCGGCTCGCCGGCGATGGCGAGGAGTTCGAGCACTTTTCGCGACTGCTCGGGCAGGGTGTTGACGCGGGCCTGCACGACTTCGTCCAGGCTCATGGTGTTGAAGCTCTCGGCGTCGACCGTGTGCACGTAGTGGATGAGTTCGGAGATGAAGAACGGGCTGCCCTGTGCTTCGTCGGCGATTCTTCCCGCGACGTCGCTGTGGTCACCGTCGAGCATGGAGTCGACCAGTTGCAACGACTCCTGCCGGCTCAACGGCTCGAGTTTGATTCGTTGGGCCGACTGTTCTAGACCGCGAATGAGCTCTGCGACCCGACGCCCGACGAGTGAGTCGTTGTCGAGCACGCGACTGGATAGCAACAGGAACACCCGGGGGGGATCCGGCGGCCGCATAAGGTCGGCCAGCAGCGCGATGGTATCGCCATCGACCCACTGCAGGTCGTCCAGGGCCAGCACGAGTGGTTGGCGGTCGGCGAGTCGTTGAAGGGTTTCGCGCAGAGAGCGAAAGGCGCGGCTACGCAGCTCTTGAGGATCCCCGGGCTCTCGGCTGCGTGGCGCGGCGGCCACGGCGGGAACTCGGCCGAGCACTGGAAACAACCGTGGCAACAGCGATGCGTGGCGCGGTAGCAGCGCTGATGCCGTCTTCGACGGCAACTTGCGCCAGTAGTTGGTCAGTTCGTCGATCAGGCTGTCGACCGCCTTGTAAGGCACGTTCTCGCGTTCGTAGCAGCGACCCTCGAGGGTCACCAGCTTGTGCTCGTCGCGATCGAGGCGCTTGAGGAATTCGCGCAGCAATGCGGACTTACCGATGCCGCTATCGCCCTCGACCAGCACGAGCTGTGCGCCATCGGTCGATAGTTTGTTGAAGCTGTTCTTGAGCGCCGCGAGTTCTTTGGCCCGTCCGGAGAACGGACTCGACATGCTCATGCTGTGCTGCGAGCCCGTGACGGTCTGGATGGCATCGGCACCCAGCCAGCGCAGCACGGCGACACCGGTCGGTCGTTTCTTGGGCGTCTTCGCCAACAGATCCGTGCACAAGTTGTTCAGGTCGGCGGGTACGCTGGGTACCAGCTCGATCGGAGGCGTGGCGGACTTGGTCTGCTTGTCCATGATCACCCGCATGGTCGGGCCCGCGAACGGCAACTTGCCCGTGAGTGCCTGGTAGATCAGCACGCCGAAGCTGTACCAGTCGGCGGCGGCGGTGGCACGTTCGCCGGCGGCTTGCTCGGGAGACATGAACGATGCCGTGCCGACGACTTTGCCTTCGCGACTGTCGCGTTCATTGTCGGCCTTGCTCAGGTCCGATACCAAACCGAAGTCCAGGACGACGGCCCGGCCGGCGCGGGTAATGAGAATGTTGGACGGTTTGACGTCTCGATGGATCTTGCCGGCGAGGTGCAGAGCATGGAGGCCGGCGGCCACCTGGGGTAGCACCGCGCGCAGCTTGTCCTCGTCGCTGGCCATGGGCAGCGCGTCATCCAGGGTATCGGACGTCCCGACCTCGGACGGAGCCTCCGCGGCGCAGTGTGCGATCAAGTCGATGCCCTTGATCAGCTCCATGGTGAAGAAGCAGTTGTCCCCGTCGACGAACAGATCGAACAGGGTGATCAGGTTCTGATGGGAGATATCGGCCAGGGCGCGGAATTCGCGCTTGAGTCGATAGATAGTGTCCGAGTCGGGGCTGCGCAGGGCCTTGAGAGCGACCCGGTGGCCGCGTTCATTGTCCTGGGCCTCATAAACGATGCCCATCCCGCCTTTACCTATCTGACGGATGACCTCGAATCGCTCGGCCAGCTGTGGTGCGAGGGCGTCCACTCCAGGTCAGAGTACCGCCGTCCAGCCGGATTCGATAGAGCCCGGGGACTCAGGCTGCGTTGGGGCGGCGCGGCGTCATCACCTGGCCGTCGTCCCAATGATGCCAGCGGTCCTCGCCGGTCTTTATGGCGAACGACGCTTCGCCCCAGTGATCACTCACGTAGCGGATCGCGTCGCGCAGATTGCGGAAACGTGGTCCCGTGTGCGTCCCCGTGCCCATCGACCACCAAACCTCGTACGTCAGATCGTTCTTCATCGCTGCTTTGCCCCCGAGCTGTCGGCGTAACACCACCGTCTACCCATCAGCGATCCGGGGCAAAAAAATGACCTGGTATGAATTTGGCGACCCTGTGGTCGCGTGTGGGACTAGGGCGCCCGCGTGTACATGCCGTCCAGGTCCACAGAGCCGATTGAGGCGGCCTTGATGGCAGTGCGTACAGCTTCTCTGCCCGTCGTTTGTGTGAGCCCAGAAATCGTTGTTGTTGGGATCGCATGGATCGTGAATCGATACGTGTTTGGTCCGCCCGGTGGGCATGGGCCTGAGTAGCCAACCACCGAGGGACCACGCCATGAGCGCGACTGTTTCATGTCCCCGGCGCCGAAGGGCTCGAACGTGTTGGGCACGGCCTCATCTAGCGACGTGCGCGATAGCGGGATGTCCCACGCGGTGGAATGCAAGAAGTCGAAGCTGATGTCGTCGAAGATGAACGCAAAACTCATGGTGCCCGCTGGTGGGTTCGACCACGACAGCTGCGGCGACACGTCCATCCCGTCGCAGGTGAACTTCGATGGGATCGCACCACCCATCGTGAATGCGGTGCTCGTAAGTGTAAACGCGCCAGCGTTGCCATCGATAAGGCTAGCGTCCGCGGGATTGTTGGCGGCATCTGCGTTGGCGGCGTCTGCGCTGCTGGCGTCTGCGCTGGCCGATGCGTCCGCGTGATGATGCTCGCCGTCGTCATCGCCGCACGCCCCGCCAAGAACGAGGAGGAGGGCGGCTGCACCAATCCAGTGTGTACGTCTCATAGGCGGAGTTGACCGCGAGGCGACGCTGGCTACAAGGGGCCGCTTGCGATTGTTAACGGTTGTTGGCCGCGCAAGTGCCGAGTAGGATTCGGCATCATGGGATTCAAGGCAAGAACCGGTTACAGCCTGGAGTTAGCGGAACGGGCGCGGATCGCCCTCGGGCCGGTCGACGTGCTCGAGCGTAAGATGTTCGGTGGCCTGTGTTTCATGGTCAATGGTCACATGGCGTGCGGCATCGTCAAGGACGAGCTGATGGTGCGCGTCGGCAAAGAGGCCTGGGAAGACACCCTGGCGCTGCCCCACGCGCGGCCCATGGACTTCACGGGCAAACCGCTCACGGGCTTCGTCTATGTCGGCGTGCCCGGGCTGAAGACCGCGGCCGGACTCAAAGCGTGGGTCGAGCGTGGCGCCAAGTACGCCCGCTCGTTGCCGCCGAAATATCGTTAGCCGCTAGCGGCAGGTGTTCAGGCTGAGCACGCAGTGGCTGGGTTTGAGCCAGCGCGCCTTGAGTCCGTTGCCCCACGGGCCGAGCCCGCCCAAGAGTTTGAGCTCTTCGGGCACGAAGAAACGCCGACACGAAATCCACGCATCGTGGGCAAGTACGCGGTCGCGAAACTGGGCGGTGCAAATGGCGTACAGCGGGCCGGCTTTGACGAACGTGCGGCAGCCGTCGATGAAGTACACAGCGCGGGCAGCCAGGCGCGACGCACTGGCAAACATCACCGCGACCATGCCCGGTGGGAAGTGATGGATCGACTGGGTGCAACACACGATGTCGAAGCTGCCCGGTTCCAGGTTGGACAAGTCCAGGGCATCCTGTACCTGGAAGTTCACGTCGAGGCCGAGCTCTTCGGCACGCCGGGCACCCAGGTCCAGGTATTCGGGCATCAGGTCGGTGGCAGTAATCTCCAGGTGGACGCCTTCTTCTTTGGCCATGCGTGCCAAAGCCAGGGCGAAGCCCGCGTGTCCAGACGCTAGATCGATGATGCGCGTGGGCCGGTCCGTGGAGAACTGAGGCCGCATTGTCTCGAAGAACATTCGATACGAGCGCACCATTTCGTTGAGCTCGTCCAGGTGGCCCATGGCCCGTTGGCGTACGCCTTCGTCCAGGTCCGGGTCGTCGATGTGTTCACCTTCGACCGGCGACCCCCACCAATGGTCGGCACGAGCGAACCAGCGTAGTAAGCGGCTCGACTCACCGGCGTGGTCGTTGACCCGCTCGCGCATGAACGTGAACGCTTCGTTGCCCAGGTCGATTAACGCGTCGCGGGCGTCCGCGCGGCCAGCGGCCAGTGGTTCGGCTAGCAGTTCGGCGCGCGGCCGGTACTCGTCGAGTGCGTCTCGCAACGCCTGCTTGCGGACGTTCTTGAGCAGTCGATGGCCGGGACTGCGGAACGCCGGAGTGTAGTACTGCAGCATTGCGCGAGCTTAGCCTGTGGCGCCGGTTCAGCGGGTGCGGGCCGGGTAAAAGAACTGGAAGTTCTGTACTGCCATGAAGTACGGCCAGTTCCCCTTCCAGAAAAACTCCGCGCCCACGCCGAGCTCTAGCGCTTTGGCGTTGAGAATGTTCTTGCGGTGCCCGGGTGACTTCATCCAGCCATCGACGATGGCGTCGGCGAATGACAGGTAGGTGTGCATGGGCACGTCGGGACCGTTGGGCACGTGGCTGTATTTGCCCTTGCCGGGCTTGCGGTACACAGGCTTGCCGTTTTGTGTCAGTCCGTGAAATTGATAGATGTTCTCGGCGATCTTCGGGTTGGTCACACCCTGGCGCCGGGCCCGTTTTGTCGGCGTGCGCCGGGTGCCGTCCGGGTCCGAGTGGGAGTAGAAGCCGCCGGCGGCCATGCGCTTGGCGTGGCCCCGGGCGGCGCGTTCGAGCAGACGGTGAAACTTCACTGCGCGTAATCGGTGCTTGATGCGCCGGCTGTTGGTGACGTGAAAGATCGCCGCCTGGAGGCGTGGATAGTCGATTTTGGTGATGTCGATGATGCGCTGGAATGGTGCGTGGTGGCGGTAATTTGCCTGGCTGAGCTTGTAGAAGTCGGCCTGTGCCGTCTCTGGGCCCAGGACCATCGCCAGCGCGATGACCGCGGCAAAGTAATGGCGAGACTGAAACCGCTGAGCTATCACTTGTGTCAGTAGAGCGTGACTAATCGATCGACGCAACTCGCACCGCTGTTTCTCACCGTGATGGCGGTCATTCTGTTCGGCACACCGATGTCCTCTTACGCCAAGAGTGCGGCCAAGAGTGCGGCCAAGACTGGCGCAACGTCGGCGCCAACGACGACGACGGGATACGGGACCGCGGCCGGTGCGACCAATTCGGGATACCAACTCGACAACATCCCCAGGGTGGTGCGTGTGCGCGGCCGCTTGCGTTGCCCGAAGGTAAAGTTGATCCGCTATCGGGGCTCGACGGTTCGCTACACGTCGCGCATTACCGTATTCAAGGGGTTCAAGCCTCGCCTGAAACGGTTCGAACGCATCGTCGCCAAGACCGCCAAGGAGGTCTACGGTCGCGCGCCTCGACGCATTCGCCACTGGGGCGGTTACAGCTGCCGGCGCATGGGCACTGAGAAGACGTTCATTAGCGAGCACGCGTTGGGCAACGCCATCGACGTCTATGGCTTCGACTTCTCGTGGGTCAGTCGGCGCAAGGCCAAGAAGCTGAACATCCCGCGCAAGATGCGCAGACCGTTTCGGATTAGAGTGAAGAAGCACTGGAAGGCGACCCGCGGCATGGGCAAGGTCCACGCCAGGTTCCTGCGGCTGTTGTTCAAGCGCCTGGTCGCGAAACGTAATGTGTTTACGGTTCTGCTCGGCCCAGGCTATCCGGGCCACGCGGATCACTTTCATTTCGACGTCGCACCCTGGCGGCTCGTGTCTATCGACATGTAGACTGGGTCGCTATGATGGCGGCGCCAGTACTGCGCAACGAGTTATTGCTCGGCCGGCGACGTGACGACGACGCCGAGGTGGCGCTGCCCACCAGCAGTCTGCTGCGCCACGTGATGGCGTTGGGGTCCAGCGGTTCGGGAAAGACGGTGCTGTGCAAGGCCGTGGTGGAAGAGGCGGCGCGCCGCGGCATCCCGGTGATCTGCATCGATCCTCAGGGTGATCTGTGTAGTCTGGCGTTGCGGCCGCACGAACCGGGCGCCCTGGCCGCGCGCGGTATCGACGAGGCGATGGTCGACTCGTTTCATCAGCGGGTCGACGTGGTCGTCTTCACACCGGCATCGGACAAGGGCGTGGCCCTGTGCGCCGACCCGGTCCGCGGGGCTCTTGGCGGGCTGGATGCCCAGGAGCAATTGCACGCGATCAGTCGGGTCGCGGGAATGGTCGTGTCGTTGCTCGGCTACGACCTCGACAGCGACGATGGCGCCGGCTTGACCGCGGTGGTCGATAGCGCCCTCGGCGACCTTGCGTCGGCTGGTACGCCCGCCGAAGATCTAGCCGCATTGACCGATTACCTGACGAATCTGGACGATGCGGCTGTGGCCCGTTACGAGCGGTTTCTGAATCGCCGCAAGATTTCGACGGCGTGTCAGCGGTTGGCGAGGCTCGATGTGGGCGCGCGCCGCCTACTGTTCCACGAGGGGCTGCCCATCGACATCGACATGTTGCTCGGTCTCGACGGTACGAGTCGACCGGGTCGTGCCCGAGTGTCGGTGATCTATTTGAACACGCTGCATTCCCAGGAGGACAAGGACTTCTTCGTCGCGGCTATCGCCGAGGCTTTGTACAACTGGATGCTGCGCAACCCCAGCGATACGGCGCAGGCGTTGTTCTACATCGATGAGGTGGCGCCGTTCATCCCGCCCGTGCGCAAGCCCGCGTGCAAAGAAGGGCTCCGCCTTTTGTTCAAACAGGCGCGCAAGTACGGCGTTGGCTGCCTGATGGCGACGCAGAATCCGGGCGACGTGGACTACAAAGCCATGGCTCAGTTCGGCACCTGGGCCCTGGGCCGGCTGACGACACGCCAGGATTTGAAAAAGGTGGAGCCAACGGTCAAGGCTCTGGCTCCGGTGCAATGCGATGCCATCATGGGCAGTCTGCCGGGCTTGAAGCCGGGCCAGTTCGCTCTGCTGTCGCCGGATCAGTTCGACGGGGTCTGTCCGCTACAGACCCGCTGGCTGCTGTCCCAACACGAAACGCTGGATGACGAAGCGATTCGCGCCCTGGCCGACGAACGTTGGCGCGAACGGTTCGCGGCGGCCGAGTCGGCGCCCGAGCCCGAGCCCGAGCCCGAGCCCGAGCCCACGCCCACGCCCACGCCCACGCCCACGCCCACGCCCACACGCACGCCCACGCCCACGCCCACGAGCACGAGCACGAGCACGAGCACGAGCACGAGCACGAGCCCGAGCCCGAGCACGAGCACGAGCACCAGCACGAGCACGAGCCCCGACGACACCCTCGCCCGCCACGCCAAGGTCCTCGCCCGTAGAAAGTGCATGTCCACCCAGGACTTCGCCGACGGCGCGAAGCTGAGCGTCAACAAAGCGCGCGCGGCCCTGCGCGAACTCGTCGCCGGCAACCTGGCCGGTAAGTATCGAGACGGGCGGCGCGTCATGTACTGGGCATTCTCCACGCGGGGCCGGCCGGACCTGGGGATGCCGGCGACCATGGATGCCATCGAACCGCAGATCGGCGAAGAGCGAGCCGTGGAGATCGGCTGGCAGAAGGCGCGGTCCAAGTTGCTCGGTCTTATCGGTGACGATGAGACTTTTCACAGTGCGTCGATCGTGCATCGCCTGGTGTACAAGCTCGCGTTCGAAGAACAAGTGCGCCGGTCCCTGCTCAAACGCGTGTTCGGCAAGGACTACGAAGTTCGTCTGGGCAACGTGTACTTGCATCCACAATCCCTGAACGTGCTCGTGTACTCGGCGGCAGGTGGCATCGACTTCGTGGCCAAACCCACCGAGAACGCCAGCGAGGTGAACGACTTCGATGACCTGGTGCGGATCATCGAAGTGGCACCGGCCGAACTCGTCATCGATGACGAAGAGTGGAAACGCCGCCGGCCCCCGGCGGACGTGCGCAAACACTTTAAGAAGCAGTACGACGCGCGCCCCAAGGACGTACAGCCAATCTTCGTGCCGATCTGGCGACTAGAACTAGGCCCGGAACACAGCAGCGACCGGCGAGTGATTACCGTCGATACGGTGCTCGGTCACGAAGTCACGTGGCCACGCTAAGAAAGTCACGTGGCCTCGCTAGCGTACAGTTAGAGCTGAACGCCCCAGACGAAGCGCAGAGTCTCGCGCAGATCGATCTTCGCCGTGTCGCGTAGGACCGCTCCGTGGCCAGTGATCACATGGACGAACTCTCGGCGCATCAATCGTTGGTAGTCCGGAACCAGAGGTGGCCCGTCCTCCTTGGTCACGCCGCGGCGCCAGCCTACGCCGATACCGGCGCGGCGGAGAAAACCGTTTTCCTTGGTGAAGAACGTATCCACGCCGACGCAGTCGTGCTTGTCCTCGATGTTCTGCACGCAGTCCGCGGTCAACAAGATGCCGCCATCGCGGGGTAACAGCGCTGCAGCTTCGGGCACTCGCGTGTTCTTGAACACGAACACGTCCGCATCTCTGATGGGAAAGTCCGAGCCTTCGTTGTATTCGCTGTCGGTGGTCAAATCACGTTTGTGTTTGGCCCCGGCCAGCGCCCAAACCGTCGGCTGATACCTGTGCTTGTAGTACGGGTCGTCGATGCCGTGAAAGTCGCTGAGCTTGACCAGGTGTTTGACCGCGCCCAATGCTTCTAGCGCGGCCTCGCCGGATTCGTTCAGTCGGATCGAGTTGATGATGGTCAGTTCATCGCCCTGGCGCACGACTGTCATGGTGCGGCTGATGACCATCTTGCCGCCGGAGTAGTGCATAGTCCCGCGCACGACGAAGATGTTCTTGAACACTTCCTCGAGTTCACCGTGCGCGGTTGCTGGGACGAAATCGCTCATGGCGGCAGCTTACTCTCCGAACACCCGGCGGGTAAATGCGTTCTCGAACCGACCGTCTGGGTCTAGCCGGCGGCGGATGTCATCGAACTCGCTCAGGTGCGGATTCACTTTGCGCAGGGTGTCGGTGTCGGCGCTGAATTCCTTGCCCCAATGTGGCCGTCCGCCCATACCAAGGCACATTTGCTCGAACCCGGCGAAATACGGCGCCCGGCTGGCGCACTCACCGATGTATGCCCCAAGTTGGCAGCTCTGTCGGCCGTTGGCACCGCTGATCATGATGTCGTCGGCCGCCGTGAACCGCACCTCTACGATGAAGTTCACGTACAGGTTGTTGCGTCGAATGATCTCTCGTAGCTCGACCACCGCCGCCTGAGCGCACTCGCGGGGAATGCCGTACTCGGTCTCCCGATGAATCGGCGGCATGGTCAGGTTGAACAACTTGTCGCTGCGCGCGACCCGATGCGAGGGCACGGCGAGGGCTTTGCGGATGACCTGATTGATACGCGTGGTCAGCGGCGGCGCTGCCCGGCTCAGGCCAAGCAGCGCGGGGTAGACGGTCTCGTTGAGAAAGTCGTCGGCGCCGGTAGCGAAGTCGATGTCCCGACCAAACAAACGCGCGAGCCCTTCAATCTGGCGCACCCTGGCCGGAGCTCGAGTGGGCGGCTTCTTGGTCCGGTTGAGCGTGCACACTCGAATCCAGTCCGTGTGCGGCACCCACCAGAACTTGCAGTGCTCGTTGTTGTCGAGAAATTCGTCCATGTGCTCGAGGGCATCGTCGAAGCGCAGTGGGATGACTTTTTCTTCCAGACGAAACGCCGGTTCGAGCTGCAAGGTGACCCGGGTGATGACGCCCAGGCTGCCCAGGCTGATTCGAGCGGCCGAGAACAATTCGTGATTGGCGTCGATATCGAGCACTTCGCCGCTGGCCACGACCAGGCGCAAGCCGACGACCAGGGTCGCTAGATTGCCGAACGTGGCGCCGCTACCGTGGGTTCCCGTGGAGATCACGCCAGCGACGCTCTGCTCTGAGATCGATCCCAACGACGGCACGCCCAGCCCGTAGCCAGCGACGATTTCGTTGAGCTCGCGCAGGCGCATACCCGCTTGCACGGTGATCTGCTTGTTGTCGTGATCGACGCCGATCACGCGTTTGAGATAGTCCAGGCGCAGCAAGTAACCGCTGGTGCAAGCGATGTCGGACCAGGAATGGCCCGCGCCCACTACCTTGACGCTCGCACCTTCGTCATGAGCTTTGGCGATGACCTGGGCGACCTCGGCCTCGCTACTCGGGAAGAGGATCTGGCGCGGGTTGCAGGTGAAGTCGCCCGACCAGTTGCGGAACTCGCTCATGAGATCGCCTCGCGAATCTGTGCAGCCTGGCGGTCGAGATGATCTCGTTTCGCCGGTTTGATCAATGCGATGACGGGGCGTTTAGCTAGCTCGACCAGCATCTGCCATAGGTCTCCTCGCCAGCGCGGCACGATGTGCAGGTGGACGTGGGGCACCGATTGATTGGCGGCGCTGCCATCGTTGAGGATGAAGTGCAGGTCATCGCAGCCCAGGTCGCTGCGCCGAACGGCGCTGGCTAGTTTCGTGCCCAGGGCGAACAGCGCGTGGCTGCGCTCGGTGGACAGGCCATCGACATGTTGTTGGTGTTCTTTGGGAATGATCAATAGGTGTCCGGGGCGCCACGGGTAGATGTCCATGAACGCCAGAAACTCGTCGTCCTCGTAGACGCGGCTGGCGTCGGCGCGCCCGGCGATGATCTCACAGAAGATGCACGGCATGCGGCCTGGAGTCTACCAGGCCGAAAAAGCAAACGGGGCGAGATGACCTCGCCCCGAGCGCTGTTAAGCTAACTAAGTGTTCGACGGGCGCGAGTTAGCTCGGCCGCCGTATGTTGGTTCTTAGAGCGCGAAGCAGAGTCCGTCTGGATCCAGGGAGACGCCCGCCATCCGGCGAAAGCAGTCGTTGCTGTACTGAACGCTGTCGCAACCGCAGACCGGGTTGTACTCCAGGGTGCAGAACTGTGGCGCCTCCTCGCGGCAGATGCCGCCCATGTCGGCGATGTTGCAGCCGACGTTGTTGCTGAAGTCGCACTCGAGGTCCTCGTCGCACTGAAGCGCAGCGATGCCGGCGCAGGTCGAGCCCACGTCACCCTGGCAAACGCCAGTGTAGTCGACCGACGTGCCGCCCATGTTGGCGAAGCAGTCGTTGCTGTAGGTGACACCGTCGCAACCACAGACCGGCTGGTACTGCTCGGTGCAGGCGGTCGGGACGGTCTCGCAGACACCTGGAGCATCGGCTCGGCCGCAGTTAGCGCTGACGGGGTGGTTGCAGAACTCATCCGCGCCACACTGGGCGGCGCCGCGGGTACCGCACACCTGGGGACCGGCGCATGCGCCGCCGTTGCAGAACACTTCAACTTCGTAGTCGGCGCTGGCCGGCGTACCGTAGTTGATGTACTGGTAGGTGCTGGCAAGGATCAGGTAGGTGCCGTCTTCCAGGTTCACGTTGAGGCACGCGTTGTAGGTGTCGCTGGAGCAGTCGTCGTTGTGCATCTGGTAGGTCCAGCCCGACGCCGTTTTGAGGTACAGAATGACGAACATGTCGTCGCCGCTGCGGCTGGCCACGTCGATGAACGACTGGTTCTGGCCCGTCACGGTCATCCGGTACAGGTGGTACTTCACACCCTGGGGCAGGTTCTTGATGCCGCGCTGATCGAAGTCGATGTCGCCCTGGAAACGATCGTAGGGACCGTCGGCTTTGCCGAGCTCGTGACCCTCGGTGGCGATGTTCTCGACGTCGGCGACATCGGTTTTGTCTTGGTCGGTGGTGCAGGCTGCGGCGGTCAGGCTGATAAGGCCGGCCAGGGCAGCTACGTTAAGAAGGCGTCGCATGACTCTGTATCCTTGTGTGGGGAGGTGTAGTTACGACGCGCACTCTAGTCAGTTTAAAATTCCAGTCAACCTAAAACAGGTGGCACTATAGTCCGTGCACCTAAGTTGCTTGAATCCAACAAACTTCATGGGCTTCGGCCGGATCAGGAACGGTCCAGCGCTCGATCATGCGGTTTAGTGCCCTACTCGGGACCGAGTCTTCGCGAGCGGCGTTACGGCTTCTCAGAGTCGTCTCCGCGGCGTCCACGTAAACCAGAAGCACGCGAGCGTTATAGTCCACACACAAATCTACGATGGCGTTCCGGTGATCGCGGATCAGATTCGTCGCGTTCCACACGAACGTTTGTTTCGCTCTCAGACAAATTCGCGCCTGCTCCCGGGCGTGTTTGATCACCGGGGATTGGTTGTCGCCGGGGCTGACTCCGAGCTCGGCGCGGATGCTGTCCAACGAGACGACCGGGGTGTCGGGGGCCTTGGCCAGGACGTTTTCGCGGATCCACGTGTCCTTGCCGGCGGCCGGCAAGCCGCACATGACGATGACCTCCAGGTCCGTGTCGTCGTAGGCGTTGTAGTTGGGGTCGCGCCAGGCTTTGCGAAAGTACTCGAAGCGAGCGTGGTTCGACGGGAACACCCGGGGCTTGTCGAGACAATCGTGCTCGCGACAAAGCTCGCGAAACAGCTCCACGTTGTCGAGCATGCGCTGTTGATCCGCCGGGTCCTTACAGCGACGGCCGCGCGCGTCGGCTTCGGCCACCAGCGACAACATATCGCAGCGCACGGTCAGGCTCAGGCGGTAGGCGATGGCGACGGCCTGGTCATCGTCGATCAAAAAGAACGGCACCTGATGTACGCGCACCAGTCGCGCCACGGTTTCACGCGTGTCCATATCGGCGCCGAGTTCCCACAGCAAACCGCGAACGAGTCGCTCACCTCGACCGCTGTGGCCCTTGGACGTGATGCGCCCATCGTCTTCGTGTTTGGTGCAATCGGGCTTGGCAACATCGTGGAGCAAGCTGGCCAGGAACACGAGCTGGCGTTCGGCTTCGGGTAACGCGCGGAAACCGGGCAGGGCGGTGAGCTCTTCACAGACCATGCGCGTGTGAATCCAAACGTTGCCCTCGGAGTGATAGTTAGCGTCCTGCGGGCAATCGGCCATTCGGCGGATCCACTCGTAGCGCTCGTCCAGCGCTGCCCATGGCACCTGCCAATCGGGTCCGCTCGGGCAAAACGACAGCAGCTCACGCATGGAAGATGTCCACGTCAGCGGCTAGCTGGTTGGGCACGATGGGCCGGTCGAGCCAGTGGCTGCCCGAGTCGACGACGCTGGTCAGAAAGCTCGCGCGCACGTACTTGAGCCGGTCGACGACGCGGCCGTCTTCTTCGACTTTGATGTACAGCCCCTCGGAGTGATCAGACGGATCTGTTTGGTCGCGCTGACGCTCCGGGTCCAGACCTTTGTCGGCGATGACCTGCTGCAGACGTTCGCGCCAGCGTGCGCTCTTGTACAGGGACGTGTCCACTCGGTCGACCAACTCCTCCAGGCTCGTCGCATGCCCCTGCCAGAGCACGGGGACCGGGACGAGTGGCGATTTGCCGAGCAGTTCGCGCCGGCGTTTCGTCGACAGAAATTCCTGTTCCTGGCGATCGTAAATGTCGAACTCCATCAAGTAGTGCGGCAGCTGGTCGTAGAAGACCGTGTGCTTGGCGTAGAGCCACTCGCCGTAGGCGATGTAGCGTTCGCCCAGAGCGTCGTGCAGTGCCGCTCGGTGGGTGTGGCCCCAGCGTTTGAACAGATCGAAGTGGCGCTCCCGGGCGCCACCAGTCAAGTAGTGTCCTCGGCTCTGCAAGCGCAGTTCGCCCCCATCGAAGCTGATGCCCGCGTTGGCGCCGTCTAGTTTTTCTTCGACCACGATGAAGCGCCCGCGAATCTCTTCGAACGGCGTCGCCGACAGATCTTCGTCGCCGGGCTGGCTGCGCGACCCTTGCAGGTGGTGAGTGCGCGGGTATTTTAGGATGGGTAGCGACACGGACAGAATGAGCTTGCGGTGCGCGGGTGCCCATGGCAAGCACAGCACGCAATGTTTACGGCCGTGCTCATCCTTGTTGCCTCGACCGCGGCGGCGACCAGTTACGACAACGTCGACCACCCACCGAGCTGGTACGACAAGCAGGTCGTCTCCATCGACGCGCCAGCAGCTGGAAGCAATGGCAACTGTGTCGACCGCTTGAGAAAAGCGCACATCAAGTTCCGTTTACTGGGTGGCGTCAAAGGCGTGGAGACGCCCATCGAGGTGACCGATACGAGCCTGGGGCTGGTCAGGTACAAGCGGGCTCCACGCACCAAGCGACGCTTCATCCTCGATTGCCACACGGTCGAAGTGCTGGCGTCGTTGGGCTTGCGTCTGCGCAAGGCTGGCATCGCCACGATCTATTGGTCGTCGTCCTGGCGCTACAGCTACCGCAAGGGAACCAAGACGTTGAGCGCCCATGCCCACGGTAACGCTCTGGACATCATCGCCATCGATGGAAAGTTCGGCTACGCCACCGTCAAAGGCCACTACGAAAAAGGCGTCGACGGTTGTGGCGAAAACAACAAGAGCAAACAGGGGAAGTACCTGCGTCGCTTCAGTTGCGCGGTGCTAGACAAGGCGGCGTTCGCAACCCTGTACACCCCTGACACCGATGCTATGCATGCGGACCACTTTCATCTCGAAGGGCCGAATGCGTCGATTCGCTACTCGCCTCGACGGCCGTCCAAGCATCGCTGGTTCATGTATCTGCTTGCGCTCATTGCAGTGGTAGTGTTCGCGGCGGCAGGCTACTGGTGGTGGAAGAGCGACGGCACGAAGGTCGTCGAAGACGAGTGATACGCCGAGGAGAAGCAGATGAGCGAACGAACATGGACCGTGTATTTGTCGGGGGAGATCCACAGTGATTGGCGCGAGCGAATTCGTGCCGGCATCGAGACGGAGCAGCTGCCCGTACGATTCACTGGCCCGGTGACCGACCACGCCACCAGCGATAATTGCGGCGTCGCCATCATGGGCGCCGAGGACCAGCCGTTCTGGAAAGACCACAAGGCCGCCAAGCTCAACGCTATTCGTACCCGCACAGCTATCGCGGATGCCGACGTGGTGGTCGTGCGTTTCGGTGAAAAGTACCGTCAGTGGAACGCGGCGTTCGACGCCGGCTATGCGACCGCGCTGGGCAAGCCACTGGTGACGTTGCACCCCGACGAGCTGACCCATGCGCTCAAAGAAGTCGATGGTGCGGCTCTGGCGGTGACCAACACGCCAGAGCAGGTCGTACACATCCTCCAGTACGTGATTCGCGGCAAGCTGCCGGCCTAGACGGTCGCTACTGCCACGATGTGATTGAGCACGTAGTCGATGTTTACGCTACGCGCTCCGGCGACCGTGAGCAGTTCGGTCAGCGAGTCCTTGTTGAACAGCTGGATGTGTTCCGGGTTGTCGTCTGCTTTCGACGGAACGCTTACGACTACCGCTGTACGCGCGACGCGTATTAACTCGCGAGCCGCCGCGCCGGGATTCTCCAGGTGCTCCAGAACTTCCAGGGCGGTGACCATGTCAACGGCGTCGTTTGCCAGCGGCAGGTTGCATGCGTTGGCTCGGGTCGTATGTAAACGTTCGACACCACCGCGCCGAACCGCGGCGACGTGTGCCAGCCGATGTTGAGCCAGGTCCGTCGCTACCACTTGGACTTCGTCGAACTCGTCGAGCAACGGCCACAAGAACACGCCGCGACCGCTGCCGATATCTACAATGGTCTTGGGGGCAAACGCTCGTAGCACGCCCAGGACCCGACGTACCCGGGGCAGCATGGCCGTGCGCTTGAACCGATGCAGGCGCAGGCCCTCTTGCTCGGGCTTGTCGCCCATGCCGCGCAGGTACGCTTCGGCCAGGTCGACGTAGTAGTGCTCCGGGTCCACGCGGCGAGTCTAGCCGGTAATCGCCCAGGAGCGAGCAGCCAATGCGAGGCCGGGTTTACTCGGCGAACAAGCTGCGCGCGACGACCTTGAGCTCGAGCACTGGCTTGACGCCTTCGAAGATCGGCAGCACCTGGGCGTCGATCACATAACGACTGATCGGATACTCCTCAGCGTAGCCCCAGCCACCGTGGAGCAGCTGACCCATTTGTGTGACTTCGACCGCCACGTCACACGCGAGCAGCTTGGCCTGGGCTGCCAGAGGTGCCGCGGCGCGCTCGTCCTCGTCCATGGCATCCGCCGCCGCGTAGGTGATCGCCCGCGCTATGGCCAGGCGAGTCGCCATGCGGCCGAGCTGATACTGGGTCAGCTGGAACTCGATGAGCGGCTTCTTGAACTGGGAGCGTTCCACCACGTACTCGGCGGTCTTCTCGAGGGCGGCTTGGGTCAGGCCACACGCGCGGCCGCCGGTCTGCAAGCGTCCCGCGGCAAACCCGGCCATCTGCAAGTAGAAGCCACGACCTTCGCCTTCTTTGCCGCCGACCAGATGGTCCGCGGGCACGAAGTAGTTTTCGAAATTCAGCGTGTACGAATGCATGCCGCGATAGCCGGGGGTGCTGTCGGCCTTGCCTTCGAGCTTGCCACCGCCAGGCTGGCTGGTCTCGAACTCGTGGCCATCGAAGCTGGGTTTGGGCACGATGAACAGGGACAGACCTTTGGCCCGTTTGCTCGTATCTGGATCGCTGCGACAGAGCACGGCGAGAATGTTTGCCCGGCCGGCGAAGGTGCACCAGCTCTTGGCGCCGTTGATGACCCAGCCGTCGACGCCGTCAACGGTGGCCGGCTCTGCTTTGCAACTCAGGGACGCCACGTCGCTGCCGACATTCGGCTCGGTCACCGAGATGCCCACCATGACTTCGCCGCTGGCAAGCTTGGGCAGCCAGTGCTTCTTCTGTTCGTCCGTGCCGCCTTTGAGTAGCGCTTTGGCCAGAATCTCCGGGCGCGTGATCAACGAACCAGCCGCGGCGAGAGATGCCCGTGACAATTCTTCGGTGGTCAGAATCATGGCCAGGTTGCCGAGTTCATGGCCGTCGTACTCTTCGGGGACGGACAGGCCGAAGTAACCCAGTTCGCCCATCTTGTTGATGAAGTCTTCGGGGATCAGCTCGTCGTGACGATGAATGCGCTCGGCGTGGGGGGCGACCTCCGCGTCGGCAAACTGGCGTACCGAATCGCGTACCTGTTCCAGGGTTTCGTCCAGAGGCAGGCTGTTGCGTCCGCGTTGTTCGGCGATGGTGCGACCGATCTCGCGAAGCAGCGCCTCGTCCATACCTCGGCGAATCAGCGCCCGCACGTCGGCGGTGATGTGTTGATCGAGTCCGGCTTCGCCGATTCCCAGTCCGTCGACCGCCGGCGCGAGTCGATTGATCGCGGTGCTCGCGATGTCGGCGATACCCGCGCACGCGATGCGCTCCATGTGATCGTCGGCGCGACCCTGCTTTTTTGTGCGCGTTGTGAACTCGAGCAACTCGCGCGCGGCTCTCGCTTCGGTGGCAGCGTAGGCGACTCGTTCGCTCAACACCTGGTGGTCGTCGATGCGCCGACCGTTTTCGGTCAGCCGTTTTGCTTCGGCAACAGCGGCCGCGGTGAGGCCTTCCACGCCGGCGACGACTGCTTGTGCTTCATCCAGGGTGATTGGTTCACTTGCAGCGCTCATGAGCGCACAGTAACGAGTCTTCGATTGCTCTGTCCACGCTGAATAATCCTCGTTAGTTACACCGCTGTTCAGCGTCCGGATTACCTGCCGTTGATTGGCGTCAAGTCAGCGTGATCAAAAGCCAATCATTACGACGTATCAGTTTGAATCGGTCCGGCCACTTGTTGCAAGATTGGCAACACTCAGCCACTAAGCCTGGCCAGGGGGATTCGCATCGGGAAAACACCGATGCTTACAAGGGAGCTATGAATGGGCGTTATTAGTTGGATCAAGAAGAAGTTGGGCGGTGCGGGCGGTGGTTTTGTCGAAGGCCACGTGTTCAACGCAATGGGCGACGGCGTCGGCGGAGAAATCGCCAGCCGCGCAGCGGGTGCCGCGACCAATAAGGGCGTCAACGTAGCTGGTGACGCAGCGGAAAATAAAGTTAAGGCGAATAAAGCAGCGAAGGCTGCGGGAGGAGCAGCGCCGGCAGCCGGTGGTGTCGAGCCCCCCGTTAGTGCAACCGATTTCAGCCAGATGAATGTGATCGCCCGATCAGGCGAGGCGGCGTTCGTCCAGGATGAAGACGGCGATCGCATGTGGGTCCAAGGGTTTCGCCTGCGCTGGAACGGCTCGACGAGCGCCGACGAATGGCCCGACGATTGGGGCCCGTTGCACGCTCACAATCAGGACTTGAACGAGTTCGCCTATCACCAACAGAGCATCGAGAACGAAAACGGCGGCGGCCAGGACCAGAATCACCTGCCAGGAATCTGCCAGCGTCTTGGTTACACAGATGTTGGCCAGTGGTTCCGCGTTCGCCAGACGTTCCTCAAGTACTACGGTGCGGGAGATAAATCAGATATCGATGGCTTGTACTTCGAGAGTTCCAACGAGTTCAACGCGGCCATGATCGCGGCGGCCGGCCGAGCGAATCAGGACCGGATGGCGGCGACCGCGGCGGCCAACCCGCAGCTGCTCGAGCCCGTCGAAGGCGTCACAGTCGAAGTCTATGCCCAGTGCGCTGCTCAGGCGGCTCAGGGGCTCGGACAGGCTGAGTTCCAGGCACTGCTCGGCCAGTACGGTATGGATCAGGCCAAGTGGGATCGCGTCCAGGCTGGCTGGGGCCAGAAGATGCAGAACGACACCACGGCGACCATCGCCACCATTTACGGCAAAGCGTTTCAGCAGCAAGGTGCCGGTCAGTTCGGCGCTGCAGGTGCTGCGGCGGGCAACGCGTCCAGCGCCATGGGTTCGTACGGCGGTGGCCAGGTTGCTGGCGAGGAGCCCGTACCGTTCGAGAAGCTTTGTGAGATCCAGGGCGCTCAGACCGCATGGTCCGAGACTGGCCAGGACGTCAACGCGATGCTTCAGCAGGTGTTCAGCATGAACGCCCTGGACTGGTCGAACATGTCCGGTTGGTGGATGCAGAAAATGATGGCCGACCCGGCGATGTTCGAGAAGTACAACCAGTGGTGCGAGCACTACAAAGCGCAGTACCTGGCGCAAGCTGGTCACAACGCCAACCCCGACGCCGACATTTCGTTCTAGCTCGGCCGTCTGGTCGCAGTCTGAACCATGGATGATCTGTTCAATGCAGTTGCTGGTATCGAGAAACGTCTCGACCAGCATCTGCAGTACATCCACAAGTCGGCGGCAGCGTCGATGCCGCATGGAACCCCAGAGTGGGACTACTGCCTGGGGTTCTATCGGTTGACGCCGCCCACTCCTGAGGCCCGGGTCGCTCGGGCCCAGGAACTCGCGTTGACTCGCGGTGCGTTGCCCGAAGAGGTGCGCACCGCGTTCTACGTGGTGACGTTGCTGACCGAGGGAGCGATGAAGCGACTGCCTGGTCTGGGCGACGCCATCAATCAGGGCAACCGTCAGGCCGACAGCAAGGCTTCTGCGATCAGGTCTCGCCTGGTCATCCTCGTCAACGCCGAGGGCCAAAAATACGAGCGCGTCGTTCGTCCCAACGTCGGCGGCAAGGCTGGGGTTGGTGGGATTTTCGCCAATGTGAAGCGCACGAAGTCCCTCGATTTCTGGGCAAAGATGGAAGAGTTCGACACCGGCAACGTCACCCTGAGTTGCGTGAGCTGCGGTGCGCCCCAGCAGGTTGCCAATGACTTCACCTGCGCGTTTTGCAGCCAGTTTATCTTCGGCGAAGATCCGGGCTACGACACCTGAGGAACCGGCGGGCTCGACTCCGCCAAGAGAGGTACCAGTGACTCCTGAACAACAAGCACTCTGGAAGCGGCTCGAGGGATTCGTCAATCAGATCAAGCAACGGCATCAAGAGATCATGCTCGAAGCCGAGGCCGGTTGCCGGCAGGTCATCGCGGACAGTCCCGACGACATGATCCCGTTGGGCAACGCATGTGGTGCTCTTGACCGTCGCTTCGATCAGTTGAGGGTCAAGCTCGACGACACCTGGAGCGACAAGATCATGGACATGTTCATCGAGGCCAACAGTTCGAAGGACAAGCCCATCCCGTTCGATGACCAGGGCTCGGACTACAAGGACATGGCTGAAATGGAGATGGAGAACGCTTGGGTCCGGCTCAAGATCAAGCTCCAGGCTGATGCATATCGTCAGCTGTGGCCGACGACCCAAGCGGAGATGGCCAAGCCGATTTCGTGCACCAACTGCGGCATGGAGCTGCAGCCGCCAGTGCGTCACAAATCGATAACCGTCAACTGCCCAGGTTGCAACGCGGCGAATCAGTGCGTGCCCGTCAAGGCCGTGTACGGCTATTACGGTGGTGCCGGCCATGCCTTCGCCGAAGAGGCGTCGGTAGAGATACGCATCGCCATCGAGAAGTTCCGCTGGGAAGTCGACCGCCAGCTTCGCAACAACCGCATGGACCACGACGACTACACGGGTGAGAGCATCGAGTCGCTGGATCACTGGTTGAGCATGGAAACCAATTACTGGAACACGTACGGCCAGATGCGCCAGCAGATTACTGGCGAGACCGTCGAAGAAATGAACGCGTTCATCAAGAGCCGCGTCGACTACTTCATCGACCACCACATGAAGACCGAGGGCAAGTGGGCTCAGGCCAAGGGCTTCGCTTAGTAGCCGTCGCACATGACGGCCGGGGGGCAGGAGGGGACGGCGTCGGGTGACGCAAGAGCGCTGTTTGCTGACGCAAGCAAGCGCTGGCTGCTGATCGCCGGCTCGGGGTTGGCAGCGTCGAGCGGGGCGCCGCAACCACATCGGCGCACGCGCTGGTCGCCAAGACTGGCCGACGTCGTCACGTATCAGCTGTTTCGTACTCAGAATCGGCAAGTGTTCGAAGCTCTCGAGCGCAGCGCAGATGCCGAAGCGCCCCCTTTGGGATTCGTCGGCGACACGCTCGAGGCCCAGGCGAAATGGCTCGACGACTATCTGGCCGCACACGAGCCACACACGCCGTTGATTCGCGCGGCCGACCTGGCAAAAGCCGGGGTGTTTCAAGCAGTGGCGACCAACGCGCCAGACCGTCTGCTAAATGAAGCCTTCGATGCGCTGAAGGTCGACTACAAACAGGTCAGCCTGGAGGACCCGCACCTGGACTCAGGGGGACCGCTGCCGCTGCTGCGCGAGTGGGACGCTCGGGTGTTCAAGGACAGCCAGGATCGTCGTACGCGAGAGAGTGCGTTCATCCGGGGCCAGCTCGACGAATTGCTCGACAAGGTCGATGGCGTTCTGGTCGTCGGTCATTCGCAGCAATCGTCAGACCTCATGGAGACGGTCAAGCGCGCGGTCGGCTCTCGGCCGAACATGCACGTCGTGTGGGTGGACGACGAGTCGGAAGCGCCGACTGATGATGCTTCCGTCACTGGCTGGCTGGAGCAGAATCACGACGGGTTCCTGCACATTCGCGGCGGGAACAGGGCGAGCGGTAGTGATGACGTGGGTGCGTTTCTGGACATGATCGCCGGCGCACGCGGTGTCGTTACAACCCCCGTGGTTCGCGGTCAGTCGCCAGCGCCGTTGCTCACGCGCACCATGAACAAGTCGTTCGACGTTCGGCCCGCTCTGGTGTTCGTGCCCGGCGTGGCGCTGCTGGGCGGACTCATCGATCGGCTGCCGCGGATCAGCGTAAAAATGATCATCAGCATCTTCGCGTTGATCGTGGCCGTCGTCGCGTACATCAACTGGGATATCTGGGCCGAGTATCGCGACCAGGTCAATCCTGTGAAAGCGCATCTCGCGGCCGCCACTAAGTTGCTGTCCGAAACCGATAGCTACGAGGGAGCGATTCGCGCCGAGGCGGAACTCAACGACGCGGCGCGCAAGGCCGAGCGCCTGGTCCTGCCATACGACTCGGTGTTCTCCATCTCTCTGGTACACCGCGACATCAATCGGGACTTCGAGACGACCAAGCTAGCGATCCAGTCGATTCGCGACTTGCGAGTCACGCCGATGCTCTATCGCAATCGCTTTCGCAATGACGTGGAGTCCGATCCTTCGAGGCTCAGCCTGGCTAACCATCCGCCGCTGCTTGCGCGGCCGGGCATGGGCGAGGACTCCAAGGATCCACGGGGCGTCCGCCTGCGCGGCAAGGAACTGTCGAGCTATCGTTTGCCCCGCCAGCTATCTACGTACGCCGACAAGGCGCGTCTCGCGATGTTCTCGGCGAGCGCACCATTGTTGCGCGTCACCATGCAGGAGTCGATGCTGCGCGACCTGCAGGCGGGGCGGTTGGCAATCGAGGTCGACCTGTCCCGGTCGCCCAACCTGCCGCTGGAGAACCAGATCTACGCGTCCATCAAACGTGTCGCTGGCTACGTGGGTAAACGCCAGTCCCTGTACAGCGCCGATGGCATCACCGAGTTGCTCAATCAAGGCAAAGGCGCGTTCTACTTCTTCCACCTCGAAGCCAGCGGCACGGCGCGTAGCCTGAATCGCATCCGCGAACTACTGGTCCGGTTTCCCAAGAACCGCGCGATCATCACCGCGTATTCTCAAAAGGCGCGAAAACGCATCGCTCAGTCGGCGCCGGAGTTCGACCTGGTGACGCTCGCTAAGTTCAGCAATGGCGCGGCGATGAGCTACTTGCGCAAGCAAACCTCCGCTGAGTTCGTGCGACGGCTGATGCAGAACCACTACCTACGAACCAACGTCGGCGACCCGCTGGTGTTGTCGTTGCTCGTCGATTTCTACAAGTTCACCGGCACAGTGCCTCGTAGTCTGGCCCTGGTTTACGACCGGCTCTTGCAGAGCATGCTCAGCCGCGGCAAGTACACATACGCGTCCAAGTTTCCTGTACTGCGTGCTCTGGCGCGGCACATCGCGCAAACGAAGAACAATTTGACCCGCGAGCGCGCCAGTGGCCTGGTCGCCGCGACTCTGTTCAAGAGCCTCAAGCACGACGGCGCGGCTGCCGTGCTCGACGAGCTCGTCGCCAACGGTGTTCTTCGCTACCGCGACGATACCTTCGTCGACTTCATGGACCCGAACTTCTACGCCTTGTCACTGGCCAAGCAGCTGCGCACGGTCTCTGCGGCTGAGCGCAAACGTCTACTCATCGCCGATGGTGGCCAGCTCGCCGCCTTCTACGCCGGAATGTATCCCAACGTCGATGCGCTGATCGCCGAACTCACCAGCGACTTCTTCGCCGTGGACCGGGTGCTCCGCAGCAAGCAGCTCCACTTGCGCCGCGTGAATCCCTATGCGGTCAATTTGACCTCGGCGGCGTTGTTAGCTCACAACGGAACGCCCAGCGCAGCTGTTGTCGCCAGGCTAGAGGCCACCCTGTTCGAGATGGTCAACCACAAGGTACCCGAGGTAGTTCAGGACGCGTTTTCTGCGCTTCGGGCTCTGTCGTCGGCGGGGGCGCGCCGTTGGGTGCTGGTCGGCCTGAGCGAAAACAAACCGTACGACGAGAAGCTCTTGCAATACACGGCGTCCGCACCGGAGACCACCTATGTCGATGCCATCGAACGGTGGCTGACCCAGGTTGGTACCGATGCTGATCCTCGGCGCAAGAAGCGCTACAACTGGAACCCGAACCGGTCTGGGCCCAATGGTGAATGGTCTCTCAAACGGGGAGCGCTAAAGGGGCGCACCATCTGGGCAATTCGCCACGGGATTCATACGCTGGCGCAGCTTGGTACTCCGCGTGCGTTGGCACTGATCGACCAGTTCGCCGCGCAACCGGACGGCGTGAAGCGCTTCGGCAAGAAGCTGTGGGACGGGCTTCGCCGAAGCATTGTCAGCTACATGCTATGGACGGGTAGAAACGATCGCGTGCGTCGCTTCTACAAAGAGATATCCGCTGATCCGGCGGCGTGGGCGCTGGTCATCCCGCAGCTGTATCGCCTCAACGACAAGGCGACGGCTCGGTTGCTCGTCGATGTCATCGCCAAGCCAGACGTATTCAAGAGCAACACGTCGAAGTACAAGCTGCTCGCCGCTACCACGCTTGCGTTGGTGGATCGTTCGTTGGCGGCCCCGCTGCTGAACAAGTACCTGACCGCAAAACCGGCGAAGCGGACGACTGATTATCGACCTTACGCAGCGGCGTCCTTGGCCTATCGCGGTGATGCCCGGGACTTTCCAATGGTGCAGCGACTCGTTGGCGAAGCGCGTGCCAATCCGTTGAAGGATCTAAGAGCGCGCCGTTTCACCAGGGACTACGTGAACGTGTTGAACCACGCAGTGGCGGTGTTCGGCAGCAAGCAAGCGTTCACGTTGTTCAGTCAACTCTCGGCCGACGCTTCATGGCGTAAACGCGCGCCGGGTCTGGACGGTCAGTGGAGTCCGCTGCGTGCGGTTGGCGGACCGCGGGCAGCGATGGTGCGCTTGATGTGCCACAGCAAAGACAGAGAACAGGCGCGGCTCATGGACCAGCTGGGGTTCATGCGCAGCGACGAAGCGCGGGGGTACCTACTGGCAGTTGTCAGAATGCTCGAAGGTCAGGACGATCTGGTGTTGCTGGGCAAGCTGTGCGGCAAACGCCGCGATGGCGCCGTCGCGCGATTGGCCAAGTGGCGTACGCATGCCCTGCCAGATCTCGTTCGCGCGCTCGCCGCTGACCCGCGGCCGCAGGATCTGTCGCTGTACGCCAAGTGGGCGATGCACCCGAGTCGCAAGGTGCGCCGGGCCGCGCTGTACGCGTTGCATGGTTACCCGGCGCCGGCAGCTGGCAAAGCGATCGCTGAGAGCCTGACAGCGTACGAGCTAGATTCCAAGGATAAGAAGACGTTGCTCGGCACGGGCGTGTACCTCATGGGGCGGCAAGGGAGCATGGCCAACGAGAGCGTGTTGCTGCGCTGGTTGAAGCGGGGCGACGTGGACAAGACGACCCTCACGATCGCGTTGGGTAGGTGCGGCGGCCTGCCGTCCTTGTTGGAACTATTGGCGACGACCCCGCCCAAGGGCTATTCGGGAAACCTCACCCGCGCCATCCACCTCATTGCCCACCGAGTGCGTGGTCGGACCCTGGCTACCGCCAAGACGATCGCCCGTACCAGCCTGCTGGCGGCGGTCCTCGACCGTGTTAGCAAAGCCGAGCCCCCGCCACCGACGACGCCCGCGACTCAAGATCGTCGGCAGCCTTAGACACCAAGCTGCCGATTGGCCGTATACTGCAAACGTGGCGGCGAAGACTAACCTCCACCCGTCGATGAAAGTCTTCGTCGGGCGGGAGCGAGAACTCGAACGCGTCCATGAATTGTTCGGCGCGGGCGAACGCCTGGTTTCGCTCGTCGGTCCAGCTGGAATCGGCAAGACCCGTTCGGCGCTTCGTTTCATGGAGCGCCACCTCGAAGATTACGAGCCGGCTGGCGGCGCGTGGTTCTGCGACTTCACCGAATCGCACACGGTCGACGACATTTGTCGTGAAGTTTCTCGGGCTCTGGACGCGTGGATGCCCGGCAATCACGGCGCCGAGACCATCTCCGGGCTCGGCGAGGCGTTGTCCAGCCACGGCAAGCTACTCCTGGTGCTCGATAACTGCGAACAGATCGCCGACGACATCACCGCCATGCTGGAACGCTGGCTGGTTGCTGCGCCCGAAGCGGTGTTTCTGGTCACGTCGCGGGAACGGCTACGCATTTCGGGCGAGACGGCTATCGAGCTCGGGCCCCTCGAGTTACCTGCGACTGGCGAGTCGGACGTCACGGCCATCGGCGCCACGGATGCGATGCGGTTGTTCATGGACCGCGCCCGGCGGGTCGTGACGAACTACGAGCTCAACGAGGACAACGCCGGCGCTATCGCCGAGATCGTGCGTCGTCTCGACGGCATGCCCCTGGCTATCGAACTCGCCGCGGCCCGGGTGGGCGTACTGCGCCCGCCGGATCTGCTCGAGCGCTTGTCCGAGCGGTTCAGCTTGCTCGAGAGTCACGCGCGCGGGGTTCCCGATCGCCACCGCACGTTGCGCGCTGCTATCGATTGGTCCTGGGATTTGCTCGAGGAGTGGGAGCGGGCCGGACTGGCCCAGCTATCGGTGTTTCGCGGCGGCTTCTCCATCGACGCGGCCGATCAGGTCGTGCGCGTGCAGATGTATGACAAGGCGCCGGACGTCATCGGTGGCTTGCAGTGGTTGCGGGACAAGTCGTTGGTATGGGCGGACGCCGGCGCGAACAGCGGCGATGTGAGCCGCTTCGGTTTGTACTTGAGCGTGCGCGACTACGCGGCTGAGAAGTTGGTGGAGCTCGACCTGCAGGAGCAGGCGTTCGCCCGTCATGCCGAGTACTACCGGGCTCTCGTCGCACCGCTCCGGGATGTTCCGGTGACCAGCGACGGCGTCGCGTTACTAACCCGGGAAGAGGAGAATCTGCTCGCCGCGTTCAACCGCTCCCTTACCGGTGACGTGGACCGGCTGCGCGAAGGACTGACCTGCCTGCTCGCCCTGGAGCCGGCACGCTCGGTCCGCGGTCCGTGGGAGGAATACGCTGAGAGGTTGACCGAGGCCATTACCTCACCGGCGTTCTCCAAGTTGGAGCCAGTACTGATTGCTCGCACCTTTCACGCGCGGGGCCGGATGATCGGGCTGCGCGGTCGGCTCGCCGAGGCGACCGATGATTTCAACGTCGCCCTCGAGCACGCGCGCGCGGCTGGTGACAAACGCCTCGAAGGCAATGTGCTGTTGCGGCTCGGCGTTCTTGCCAACAACGTAAACGACTTTGCCAAGGCGCGCGCTCACTACGAGGACGCGTTGCCGCTGTTTCGCGAGGTCGGGGACCGCTACACCGAGGGCCAGGCGTTGGCGAATCTCGCCGTCGTTGATGGCCAGCTGGGTCTATACGACGACGCGCGGCGCAGGTTCGACGAGGCGCAGAAGCTGTACGCGGCTGTCGGTGCTCGCCAGCTCCAGGCGCGTACGACTGGTAATCTGGGCACGATTCTGCAAGACGAGGGGAAGCTCGATGAAGCGGTGCTCCACTTCGATCGGGCTATCGCAACCCTGAACGAATTGGGCAATCGTCGAGACGCCGCGGTGTTCATCGGGGCGAAAGGCACTTTGTTCCAGGAGCGCGGCGACCTGAAACAGGCCGAGCGTCAGTTCACGACGGCGATCGACGTACTACGAGCGATCGGCGACGAGTCGTTCGAGGGCCTGTTTCTTGGCCACCTCGCAGCTCTGGCTGCCGCTCGCGACGACCTGGCGCGCGCGACCGAGCTGCTGGCGCAGGTCGAAAACCGCTGGCGTGTGGCGCCGATCGGGCCGGGCGCGGACGATATGACGTTGGCGCTACACAAAGCTCACGTAGAGCTGGCGCTGGCTCGTAAGGCCGCCGCTGATGGCGACAACGCTAGTGCCGAACGACGCAGGCAAGCGGTCCGCGATCTGCTCGGCAAAGCCCAGGGTGATCGCACCGTGGCACCTCCCCAGGATCTGCGTATCGCCATCCGTGTGCTGCGCCGCGCGTTGGCCAAGGACGTTGGTGACTTCATCGGGGGCGCTGACATGCTTGTCGTCGGACCTCAGGGGCGTTGGTTCACGGCGCCCGGCGGTGACAAGGTCGACTTGTACAAGCGGCACACACTTCGACGCATCTTGTTGCGCTTGGTCGAGCAACACCGGGACGCTGCCGGGCGGGGCATGGACCTGGATGATCTGTTTCGCGCGGGCTGGCCCGACGAGCGAGTTGTGCGCACCGCTGCCGCCAACCGTGTACGCGTGGCAGTGACCACCCTGCGCAAGCTGGGCCTGCGCGATTACCTGATCACTCACAGCGACGGTTACTTGCTCGACCCTGAGTGTCGCGTTGCGATCCGCGACGACGACTAGGTCGTCAGGTGACAGGGACCGATGGCCGCCGCTCAGCGCAAGCGGGTGAGTCTGACCTTCGCCGTGCGCTGGTTGCCGCCGCGGATGTAGACCACGGTCACGGTGTCGCCGGGTTTGTGCTTGTCCAGGGCGTTGAACAGGTCGTCGTAGTTCTTCACGACATCACGGTTGATGCCGACGATGACGTCACCCATGACGATGTTGCCCCGGTTGTCCTGATGGGTGCCGCGCAGACGCGCCGCGTAGGCGCCGGTGCGAGGTACGACCTGTTGGATTAGCACGCCGGTGATCCGAAGTTGCCTGGCCCGGGCGTCGCTGTACGGTCGAATGCCCAGCATCGGCGTGGTCGCGCGGCCGTGCTTGATCAGCTGTGGAACGATGCGCCTGATGAAGTGCACTGGCACGGCAAACCCGATGCCCGCGTTGCTGCCCGACTTGGTGTAGATCATCGTGTTCATGCCGATGAGTTGGCCGCGGCTGTTGAGCAACGGTCCGCCGGAGTTGCCCGGGTTGATCGCCGCGTCGGTTTGGATCATGCCGGGGATCTTCACGCCGCCGGCGCCGCGAATGCTCCGGTTCAGCGCCGATATCACACCGACGGTGAGGCTGCGTTGCAGACCGAACGGGCTACCGATCGCCAGCGCTTTCTGGCCGACCATGACGCTGGTGGTTCTGCCGACGGACACCGGTCGCAGGCGGTGCGCGGGGGCGCCGACCAGTTTCAGCACCGCGATGTCGCGCTTGGGCGCGGTACCGACGAGCTTAGCGGTGTACTTGGTTTTGTTGACGACGACCTCGAGGCGGGCGCCGCCACGGACCACGTGATAGTTGGTGACGATGTGGCCTTTGCGATCCCAGATGAAGCCCGAGCCGCTGCCTTTCTTGATCCGTGTGCGCCCGGAGAACGCGTCCCGGCGGTAGCGACGATTGACCACCAACACGACTGATGGCGATACGCTGCTGAACACCTTGATAGTGTTGCGCTCGGTTTCGAGCAGCATCTTGGTGTCCTGCGCGTTGGCCAGGCCAGGCGCGCCGAAGGTGGACAGAAGGAGCAGTGTCGAGCCGAGGATAGCTGCGCGTTTCATTCCCTACTACATAGCAAACGGGCTGGCCATGTGCACATAGCTGGGTGGTGGACCAATGTTGAGTTCCGCACGTACAGCGGCAAGAGGCCGCGTAAGTAGTGTTTCCCATGGGGCCGCCGGCAACCAGCGAGCCCGCCTGCCACGGCGTATGCCTCGACGAATCGTGCGCCAGGCATCGGCGCTTCTACCCGCGACCAGCATGCCGGTGAACGTCAGCGCGTAGCCGCCCAGGTTCGGCAGCTGCATGGTGGAGAAGCCGACCAACGCGGCTTCGCCAACCAGATCGCGGTCGTATCCGGTGACCACGTGCCACAAATCGTGCATGTCGCGAATTCGATCCATGAGGTAGGCCTCATCGGAATCGACGCGCCACGTTTGGTCGACTCCGGAGCTGGCCTCCACCAGTCCCTCGGCGGAGATGTTGCCGGTAGTGACGAAGTCTAGATAGTGTCGGCCCAGGGAGCCCTGGGGCATGGCGGCGAGTCTGTCTCGGTCGGAGAGCGCCTCGAGCAGCTTTGGCCGTTCGTCCATGATGCGTCGGCCAGTCTTGTGCTTGCGCATGCGGCGTGCGTAATGGGATGGCGCGTCTCCTTCGAGAGATTCGTACAAGTGGAAGACTTCTTCGGTGCCGTCTGGATTTCGGTTGAGCCGATACATCGCTTGCAGGGCGCGAAGGGGACGAATGCGATAAGGACCGGTGAGTTTCGGGATCATGAGACACCTTTGTGAAGTTGTACGAGCGCCGGATACAGGCGATCTCTGAGGGGTTGCTCGCCAACGGCCATGAGGCACATGGTCAGGCCGTGTCGTGTTTGATCGCGCAGGCCGCGGTCGTCGATCTGGTCGTAGATCCACAGTTCGAAACAGCCCAGGTAGTTGAGGAAGATCTGCCGCGCCACTAGTTCGGGACGCACGTGAGCGAGGAACAAACCGCGCTCGGCAGCTCCGCGCATAGCGCGCTCCATCAACTCGACGCAGCGGTCGACAAAACGCGTCGACCGTTTCTGAGTAACTGTGTTGAGTGTGTGCAACACGCTGCGGTAGTAGCCCGGGTCGGACGTGTAGATCGCGACCGATGCGTCGACCAATGCGTAGGCCCGATCAATCGGATCGTCAGATGGTAGGTCAGCGATCATCGCCTGCATCGCGTCCAGGGTTTGGTCCAACAGGGCGAGCAGGATGTCGGCTTTGGAGCCGAACAGGTTGTACGGAGTCGCCAGACTGAGCCCGGCAGTCTCGGCCAACTCGCGCATGTTGAAGCCGGCGACGCCTCGATCCTGAAGCAGCTGCTTGGCCGCCAAAACGATCTGGTCGCAGCGCTCTTGCTTGTGCCGTTCACGTAAATTCATAACGTGTTTTAAGTTTATAATGTGTTATACATATGGCAAATGAAAACTGCGAAGAGCCTGATTTCATTTGTGCAAGAGTCCCTGGCCGAGGTGGCCGACCCAATAAACGCGCCCCAGATGGCCGCGTACATGAAGACGTCCATGCCGTTCTACGGGGTCAAGAAGCCCCTGCGTAAACCCATCACCCGGGCGATCAAGAAACAGTTTCGACCGGCGAACCGCCAGGCGTACGAGCGGGCGGTGCGGGGCCTGTGGAAGTTGCCCCATCGGGAAGAGAAGTACATCGCCCTGGCTGTGGCGCGCATGTTTCCCGGGTACATCGACGGCGAGTCGATGCCGCTGTTCGAGCAACTCATCCGCCAGGGAGCGTGGTGGGACTTCGTGGATGAAGTCGCTGTACAGCTAGTAGGACCCGTATTGCTGAACGAGCGTAAAGCGACAAAGCCGATGATGGATGAGTGGATCAACGACGACGACATGTGGATCCGTCGCAGCGCGATCATCAGTCACATCAAACACAAACAGGCGACCGATCATCGCTCGTTGTTTCGGTACTGTCGCGAACGCGCCGACGAGAAGGAGTTCTTCATCCGCAAGGCCATCGGCTGGGCGCTGCGCGAATACTCCAAAACCGACCCGGCTCGAGTGCGCACGTTTCTGCACAAATACGAAACTTGTCTGTCGGGGCTGAGCTACCGGGAAGGCGCGCGAATACTGCAGAAACGCGGGCTTCTGAACGTGTAGTTGCAACCGGGCTTGATGTGGCCGAAAATGGCTGTTCGTGGCCAATCGACTCGCATGGGTAGTGGTTTGCACGGGCGCTATCGTTGGCGCAAGTTGCTCGTTCGACTCGGGTGGCGTGGATTACGAAGACGACGGTGCAACACCACCGGATGCGTTGACCATCGATGCTTCGGCTAACCCCGCCGACGCGACTGTGAGTGATGCGGCGGTAAACGACGCGCCGTTCGCGCCCATCGATGGATCGCCACCGCCCATCGACGGGCCAGTACCGATCATTGACGCCGGGCAGCCCGATGCCAACGAGTGCACGACGTGGTCGCAGACGCCGCAACACTTCAACCCATGCACCATCAGTGCTCCGGGCGCGGCGCTGTCGCTCAACGCTGGCGGCAAGTACACCTACAACACGGACTCCGGGGTGCTCACGGCTCCCGGCGGCGGTATGACAACTCCGACGAGCCAGACCACGACGTCCGGCGGTGTCAACGCGAGGCTGATCTCGGTCGACGCGTTCGGCGTAAACGCGGGCAACGTGTTGCGGGTGATCGGCAGCCGCACGTTGATCGTCGCTTCTTGGTCGACGATCCAGATCGCTGGCGACATCGATGTGTCGAGCGCGCCCGGTGATGCTGGCGCAGGTGGCAACTCCTCGGCCTGTGGTGGTAGTACCGGCACCGCCGGTGTTCAGGATGACGAAGGTGGCGGCGGTGGTGGTGGCGGTGCGCTGCGAGGCGATGGCGGCGACGGCGGCGCCGGGCAAGATGTGTCCGGTTCGGCCAAGGGAGCCAAGATCAGTGGCACGCCGACCAACGTGCGCGGTGGTTGCGCCGGTGGCAAAGGCGGCGACGGCACCGATGTTAACAGCGGCGGCCTTGGTGGAGCGGGCGGCGGCGCGCTTCAGCTGACCGCGCGTTTGACCATCGACGTCAGCGGCACCATCCACGGCGGTGGTTCAGGCGGCGTGGGCGGCGTGCCCAACAAGGGCGCCGGTGGCGGTGGCGGAAGCGGTGGATACCTGGGCTTCGATGCGCCCATGGTCACGTTCCAGTCCACCGCGGCAATCGCGGCAAACGGTGGCGGCGGCGGCGAAGGCGGCGATAACAACGACACCGGTGATCCGGGCAACAACGCGACCGCCAATGCAACAGCGGCGGTGGGCGGCTCCGGGGATTCCAACAATGGTGGCAACGGCGGTGATGGTGCCGCGGGTGCGACTCTAGACGCCGATCCAGGTAGTCCGAACAACGACACGGGCGGCGGCGGCGGCGGCGGGGCCGGCTTCATCCTGGTCTGGGGTACGTTGGCCGACGATCCGGGCGGAACCTACTCGCCGGACATTCAAGAGCCCTAGCCCCGCTAGGCCTACTGTTTTCCCTTTAGCCAGGCGTCGATGAACGGCGCAGCGACGTCTGCTTTGGCGTAGTCGGCCTTTGCTTGGTTCGCTAGTTTCAACGCGCGTTTGCGATCCTTGTTTGTCTTCCACAGTGCGCGGGCGAGCAGGTAGCGAGCCTGGCCCAGCAGGCCGGCCGGGGCTTTGTGCTTTTGGCGCAGTACCAGGGCACGCTCGGCGGGGGTGAGCGCTTGCTTGTCTCGGCCCAGGTCCAGCAACGCTTCGGTGATTCCGGCGAGCGAATGAGCCACGTCGACGTGGTCGCCTTTGAACAGTTTCGTCCGAATCTGCAAGGCTTGACGATGATACGTCAGGGCGCGCTGATACTGCCCCGTGCGCTGGGCGATGACCCCCAGATTATTCAGCGCCCAGGCGGTGTCCGTATGTTCCCGGCCGACAGCTTTGATGAAGCCGTCAAGGGCTTGCTGTGTATAGCGCCTGGCCTCCGGGTACTTCTTCTCGGCCTCCGCTAGTTGGCCCAGGTCGAGTAGCGCATCGGCGATGAGATTGTGGCTTGGCTTGAGCAAGCGCCGACGAATTGCCAGGGCCTTTGCGTACTGAACCCGGGCTTCGTCGAACTTGCCCTGTTTCTGCAACGCCTCGCCGAGGTTGCGCAGGGCTCGGGTCGCTTCCAGGGGGAGCGCAGTGCGCGTTTTGAACTTGGCCAGTGAACGTTCGGCGTATTGCTGTGCGCGCTTCCATTTGCCGAGCCGCCCGTACACGAACGAAAGATTGTTTACGATCAACGCCACGAACGGGTGGTCTTTTCCGTTCGCGCGCTCGAGAATTCCCAGCGCCTTTTCCATGTGCTTGATGGCGGCGGCGTAGTCCCCGGTCATCGCGTCCACGTTGCCGAGATTCAGCAACGCCAGGCCCACCTCGGGATGATCTGCGCCGAGCGTGCGCTGGCGGGTCTTGAGGGCACGCAACTGGAACGTGCGTGATTCGTCCAGCTTGTCCATTCGCCGTAGCACTTCGCCCTGGTTGCTCAACATGCTGGCGTAGTAGGGATGGCCTTCGCCTTTCGCTCGTTTGATCACGCTGGCGGCGTCCCGGTAGTAGCTCTGCGCTTTGGGGTATTTGCCCTTCTGGTGGTAGATGGCGCCGAGGGTGTTGAGCATGCGCGCCCTTAGCATCGGCGGGTTGCCGGCTCGGACGAGGGCCGCTTTCGCTACAGCCTCCAGGGCAAGTGCAGCGTCGTGCTTGGCCGCTAGATAGCCTACAACCCACATCGTATCGATCCATGCTGTCGCCACCCGTGTGTCGTCACGCGCTTCTGCCGCTGCCAGAGCCGCGCGCTCGAAGGTCCCCCGTGCTTTGTTGTGCACGCCGCTGCGTCGCTGGAACTGGCCGAGCAACAGGAACACCTCGGCGCGAATCGGCGCGTACTCCACGTTGGCCGTTTGCGTCGCGAGTTTCTTCGCCAGGGGAAGACCCAGCTTGTACTTGCCGGTGTTCAGTAGTGCCTGCAGCTCCGCTCTGCGAGTGGTCAGTGTGTCGACCGTCTCGCGTAACGCAGCGTTGCCCGGCGGGGGCACGGCGGCACGCAATGCGTCGGCGTCCGAACACAGAGACAGGGACGGCAGATCCAGCGCGGCCTGAATCGCCTTGTCGACCACTTTGCCATCCGCTCGGGCGAACAGTTCGGTCAGCGCCTTTAGATCTGCGACCTGCCGGTCCAGGCAGCGTCCGCGCAGATCCAGCAGTTCGGAAGACTGAGTGCCCAGGACGTGGGTCGCTTCGCATGCCTCTTTGGACATGTCGGCAATTTGCTCTCGCTGAGCATCGACCAGGCTGCGCACTTTGGCGAACGTGTGTTTGGCGTAGTCGCGCTTTGTGTTCCTGAACGCAGTCTGTGCGTTGGCTTGTTGTTGTTTGGTCCACACCCCAGCGAGTCGCGCGTCGCTCTTGGTACACATTTGATTGGCGGGGCTGTCGCCACCCCCACGAATGAGCGCAAACGTCGCAAGTCCAGCCAGGGCGGCGAACCCAGCCACGGTCAGCAGTAGTCTGGTCTTCTTATGAGGGTCGCGTTCCAGGTCGACTAGCAGCGCGTCCATGGATGGGTAGCGCTGCTCGGGATCCGTGGACAGTCCGCGCATGACGATGCGGCGCAGCCACGGCGGCACCCGCGCCGTGGTCGCCTGACCTATGCGGCCGTGGGTGACCTCCAGAGACAGCTCATGGAACGTTTGACCCTTGAATGGCGGCTCGCCGTACAGCGCCTGGTACAGGGCGACGCAGAAACTGAACTGGTCCGTGCGCGGGTTGGTTGGTTGGCCGGTGTACTGCTCGGGTGCCATGTAGCGCGGCGTACCGAGGATGGCGCCGGTCCTGGTTACCTGGGCGCTGTCATCGAAGGATGCGCTGCTGCTTACGTCGGCGCCGCGGGGACTGGCCTCCTCGCTGTCGTCGTCCATGGCGCGAACCAAACCGAAGTCGGTGACTTGAGCGCGACCGGTTTTGCGCAACAGCACGTTGTCGGGTTTGAAATCGCGATGAATGAAGCCGACGCCGTGTGCTGCGGCCAGGCCGCGTCCGGCTTGCACGAACTTGTCGATGACCGCCGCTACTGGTCGTCGCTCGCCGTCGAGCCATTGCTGCAGGTTCGTGCCATCGACGTATTCCATGGCGACGAACACTTCTTCGTCGATCACGCCCACGTCGTAGACCGTGACCACGTTGGGGTGGGCCAACTTGGCCATCGCCTTGGCTTCGCGAACCAGGCGCAGGCGGCGAGTCTCGGACGTGCTCTGGCCCAAATCCGTGCGCAATAGTTTAAGCGCGACCCGTCGGTCGAGATCCGGATCGTAGGCCAGGTACACCGCGCCCATGGCGCCAGTGCCGATGAGTTCGAGCACCACGTAGCGGCCCAGGCGTTTGGGCTCCGATGCAATGCCGAACAGGCGCTCGCGGATGGAAGCCCGGGCACGATCCGCGCGAAAGTCCGGAGCGCTGCCAGCCGTGTCGTCTTTGGCGTCGGCGAGTAGCTCGGTTATCGGATCTTCGACCGTTCGCGCATGCGGATCGCCGCGATCGCTTCCAGTCGGGTTGTCCCCGCTTGGGTCCCCCATGGCTTGATCGTATCATCTAGCCCCCGCACTCGCAGGTGGTAGGGTTCAGCCAGATGATTCTCATCTCCAAAACGTACTGGGGCGGTGCACCGTTCAACTTTCGCCGGAAGCCAAAGAGCGCATCCGTCGAATCACTGGTCCTGCGCACTGATGATTTTCGCGAGTTGCGCGCGCTGTACTGGACGCCACAAGCAACGCCACGGCCCAAGGTCGCCGTGGTCTGCATGCACCCTCGGGTCGACTTCACCCATCATTACAGTTTTCCGCGTCTGCTCGAAGCCGGCATCGGTTGCCTGGGCGCCAACACGCGCAATCCCAATAACGACGTGTCGACCGTGCACGAGGACATCATTCTGGATGTCGCCGCGTGTGTGAACTTTCTAAGGACGCGTCGCGAGGTCGAGACCATCATCTTGCTCGGCAACTCGGGTGGAGGATCGCTGAGTGCGTTCTATCAAGCACAGGCGAATCTGGCGGCCGGCGATCGCATCACCCATACGCCCGGGGGAGCGCCGACAAAACTTGCGGTGGCAAAGATGCCGCCGGCCGACGGCGTTGTACTCGTCGCGGCCCATCGAGGTCAGGGAGCTGTCCTGACCGAGTGCATCGATCCCTCGGTTATCGATGAACACAATCCTCACGCCACGGATCCAGCCGTGGACATGTACAACCCGGATAACGGTTTTCGCGAACCGCCGACCTGGTGTGAATACGACACGGGGTTCGTGACGAAGTTTCGTGCCGCTCAAGAAGATCGCGTGGCTCGCCTCGACAAAATGGCCCACGGGTTGATCGCCGGCGCTGGCGATGCGGAGGACGAGTCCCGGGCAGAGGAGTTCTCCGGTCTTTCTCTCTACGATCAGCAGCAGGTACTCAAACAGAGCGTGTTCGAGCCGATCATGGTCGTGTATCGCACCATGGCCAACCTGCACTATGTCGATAACCACCTGGACCCGAGCGCGCGCGACTACGGTTCGCTGTTGAGCGAACGGCCCGACTTGATGAACATGAAGCTGCTCGGCTTTGGTCGCATGTGTACGCCCCACGCCTGGCTGTCTACGTGGTCGGGCTTGTCATCCAACGCCGACGTGGTCGCCAATCTGGCGGGCATTCATCAGCCGGTGATGATCGCCCAGGCCGGGTGCGATCGAGAGATCTATCCCGACACCGACGCCAAGCCCATCTTCGATGCGGTGGTCGCCGAGGATAAGACCTTCATGACCTTCGATAAGGCCAGGCACTACTTCGAGCCGGCGTTCGGCCAGAAAGACGCGCCCGATGTAGAGGCGCTCATGGACGCGGTCATCCCGTGGATACAGGAGCGGTTCAGCTAATGACGACTCGCCACCCAAACACCGAGCATTGGCAGTTTCCGCCCGCGGACCGGGCCCCACTGGACGCACCCTTGCAGCGCACGAACTTGCGCGAGCTCGAAGCGCGGCCCGGTCGGTTCGAGCACCACTTGATGTCAGTCGGGTCGATCGGGCCAGTGCAACTCGAGGTAGCGACCGCGTCCGAGCCGCTCTACTTTGCCCACCGCAACATCTCGGACGAGTACGCGTTGCCTCTTACCACCGGCGACGCCATGAGCGACTCGTTTCCGTTTCGCACCTTCCTCAGCAGCTTCGACGATCACAAAGACGTCGGTCGCATCAACCACAAGGTCAATCAGGTCGTGCTTCATCCGTATGGCTTCCTGCATTGGCCAGGACGCTTGCGTCCGCCCTACAAGCCGTTCGAGTTCGCGCCCGGCATGCGACGCTGCGGCATGTCGGTGGTGATGTGCTCGGCAGCCCCCACTGTGCCCGAAGAACGCCCGCTGTTTCTCAGCGCGGGCTGTGAGAGCGGGCCGAAACAGTATGGCGACACAGCGGTGCCATTCATGATCGCCGACGTCACGGTCGAGTCTGATCGTGTGGTGGCCAGGGTTGGCGAGTGCACCCTGCAGCTTGTCGTGTCGCCGGAGTCCGTTGCTCCGGAGCGCGGCGGCTACGTTCTGGTGGTGGAAGGGCAGGGCGCGCATTTTCCAGGCGACCTCATCTACGTTCCGGCCGGAGCAACGCTGTCGGGCGTAGGCGTTGGTCGCGCGCTGGTGTTCAGTGGGGACACGTCTCAGGCCGACGCGCCGCCTGCTACCTGGAGCCAGGTCCCCGACGCGCCGTTTCCTGTGTACGAAGAGGGAGTCGCCGAATCGCTGCCGCTGGCCGTCGCCGGCATCGAGTTTGCCGCCGCTGGTGAAGACACTGTTTCAATCGCCATTGGCGATGACAGCGCCGACGTTCCCCGCTACTGGCTCGCCCGGTTCCTGTTCAGGCTCGGGCTGCATCAGTTTCGGCTCGGGTATCTCGAGAGCTATGGCGGCTTCTACTACGATGACGCTGATGACGTGGTCAGCTTCGGTATCCGCGCCGGCGGCAAGGTGAGCATATCCCGCGCCGACGCCGCGGCTGTTGTCGAACGTATCTACCGGGCCGTTGCACCGTCGGGTTATGTGGAACGGTTGACATGAAAGGCACCACCATCACTTTGGTTCTTGCGTGCGCACTACTGTGTGCTTCCTTGCCTTCTGCCTGTACCTGTAATGAGAAGGACAAGGCGACGAAGAAGCGTGGGGTCAAACAACCGGCACCCAAGCCTGGGCCCCGAGCGGTGGCGGCGCTCCAGGGTCTCAAAGTGAAACATTTCGCGGACGCTATGTGCGCGTGCAAAGGTCTGGCCTGCGTGCAGCAGACGAGCCGTGACTACATCAGCTGGACTCGCAAGCAGGGCCGCATGAAGCTGAACAAACTCGAGGGCCGCCTGGCCGTCGCCAACAAGCGTCGAATGAACGAATGTATGAAGAGCGCCATGCGCGGGGCTCGGTAAAAAAAGCTGTCGTTTCGTTGCAACCGGAACGGCTTTGAACGCAACATGTAGATGTGGTGGGGGGCTTCCATGTTGCTTTTCGTGCGCTTGTAGTTTCGGTCTTGCTGGGGCTGAGCGCCTGTAATTTCAATCCGTTCGAGCTCGGAGCGGGGGGGGACGGCGGCACGTCCGACGGCATGCCAGGCGATGATGGGGGCAACGTCATCGCCGATGCGGCGGTCAACGATGGCCGCATCAACGATGCCCAGCCCATGGTCGATGGCTGCACGCCGACTCCTGAAGTCTGCGACGGCATGGACAACGACTGCGACACATCCGTCGATGAGGACTTTAATCTCAACGACGATCCAGCCAACTGCGGTTCCTGCGGCAACACCTGCGATCTGAGCGGTACAGCGGGTACCTGCGACAGCGGCGGCTGCCAGTACACGTGCCAGCCGGGCTACCACGATCTGAACAACGACCTCAACATGCCCGGCAGCAATGGCTGCGAATATGGGCCGTGCATCGCCACAGGCGCGGAGACGTGCAACTTCACCGATGACGACTGCGACGGTGAGATCGACGAAGGCCTGATGCTCGATACGGACCCGCTGAACTGCGGTTCGTGTTTCAACGAGTGTCCGACCATCAACGTCAACAACGCAACGTGCAGCGGCGGCGTCTGTGGCTACGACTCCTGCGTAGACGGGTTTGCCGACGTGAATACGGGCGTCATCGGTTGTGAGTACACATGCCCGCTGGCCGTGCCGCTGGCGCAAGAAGAGTGCAACGCCATCGACGATGACTGCGACGGCGTCATCGACGAGTTACCCATTACCGGCCTGGGCACCGACTGCGGTCCCACGCCTCCCGGCGAAACCGGCGAGTGTTCGTGGGGCTCCATGCAGTGCGTCTTCGGCGTGCCGACCTGTCAGGGCTATCAGGGCCCGGTGGCGGAGACCTGCGACAACCTGGACAACGACTGCGACGGTACCGACGACAACGGCTTCGACAAAGACAACGACCCGAACAACTGTGGACCGAGCTGCACCACCTGCGACCTGCCCAACGCCGTCAACGGCTGCTCGAGCGGCACGTGCAACATCATCGCTTGCCTGCCCGGGTTCGTGAACTCAGACGGCAACGTCGCCACAGGTTGTAACTACGCGTGCACGCCCACAGGCCCCGAAGTCTGCGACGGCGTGGACAACGATTGTGACGAGAGCACCGACGAGCTGCTGACACCACCACCGGGCGTTTGCCGCAATCTGGGGCCATGCACTGGCACCGAGGCGACATGCTCAGATTGTGGCGGCACAACCGCGTGGCGCTGCGTCTACACCGACGGCGACGTCGAGACCGACGCATGCGGCGACGTGGTGATTCAGGAAACCGCTTGCGACGACGCCGACGGTGACTGCGACGGACTCGTTGATGAGAGCTTCACGACCCTTGGCGCCAACTGTGACGATGGCGGTCTCGGAATCTGTCGGGGCACCGGAAACGAAATCTGTGATCCAGCCGACTCGAGTCAGACCATGTGCGATATCACGACGCCGGGACAGACGGCCCTGGCCGACGAGCTGTGCAACAACCTGGACGACGACTGCGATAGCACGGTCGATGAGTCTGCCGTCGATGACACGGTGCTCGTCACTGGCGGTGCGCTGGCTGATTTCCGCATCGACATGTACGAGGCTTCACGCCCCGATGCCACTGGCAGCACGGCTGGCTCGGTCGAGAGCCGCTCGTGTTCCAACCCCGATGTTTTGCCCTGGCGCCAGGTAACCCGGCTTGAAGCCGCCGCTGCCTGCGCCGCCGCTGGCAAGCGTTTGTGCACCGAGAACGAATGGAAGTTGGCGTGTACGGGCCTGGCTGGCAATACGTATCCCTACGGCTCCACGTATCAGCCTGAGGCTTGCAACGGCTACGACTACGACATCGACTGTTTGCCGCCCAACCAGAACGAGCACGTGATCGCCACCGGTCACGACTATCAGTGTGGGCCTCCAATGGCCGACAGCTGCGTCAGCGAATTCGGCGCTTACGACATGAGCGGCAACTTGAAAGAATGGACCGGTGAAGACGTTGGCGGTGGCATCCATCGAGTCCTCGGCGGCGCGTACAGCAGCATCGAGCAGGGGTTGACCTGCACCTTTGACTTCCTCGCCTTTGACGACACGGTGGCCCTGCCGACACTGGGCTTCCGCTGTTGCCAGGACTCACCGTAGGACACGAATATGACCCGTTGGATCCAACATACTGTGATGCGTTGGCGCGCGGCGTTCGTGCTTCTGGCGCTGTCCATGATGGTCATTGCCAACGATGCCGACGGTGTCGGTATGGCCCAGGTGATGACCGAGAAGAGCCTGCCCGACGCGACCGTGTCGGTGCTGGATCCCGAATCCGGGACGTCGTCAGGGACGACGGGCAGCGACATCAACCTGGCCGTTGGCGATGTGCTGTTGTTCCGCTTTGCTGTTTCGCCAGTGCCCGACAAGCGGAACCGCGGTATCCAGACCTACCTGACCGAGTACGTTCCGCCGAACATGGAAGTGGTCGGCGTGCGCATGATCGACGCCGATGGCGTGACAATCAAACCGCGTCTGCCCGGACTTGCTCTCGACGGTTGCGGCGGCGGCTCCACCTGCAGCAACTTCAACAATCTGCCGTGCAACGCTGGCACCGACAACTGCGACTTCGCCGGTGGCAGCATCGCTCAAGTTCACGCCGATACTGGCATTTTCTTCAGTAATGACAGCCGGCTCGCGCGTACACCAAATAACGCCTTTATCTCACCCACGAACGGCACCCAGATGAGTCCGGTGCCCAACGGGATCTCGCCGGACCTGACGCCGCTGCTGGGCTACTCGGCACCGTTCTTCGCCCACAATGCGTGGGACTGGACTCAGGTCCTGGCGTTTGGAACCTCGTCCGATGAGGCCGGCACAAGCGGCAAAGGCAACGCACCATACCTGTACGCGTCTCCCGTGGCCGGGCCTGACACCTACTACCAATACGAAGCGACCGACACCGGCGGCAACGGCATCGAGTTCAACGACGTCGTCGGCCCGTGGCAGCGCATCGTCTATCCCGGTTCCATGATTGGCACCGGCGATTGCCGATCAAACAATGTCACCTGCACGCCCAGCGCCGACGATACTGCTCAGCGCAAGATCGTTGCGACGAACGCTGGTACCGACGTCACGCCCGCCAATCCGCAAGTGGCCCGAGCGATTCGTTTCGCCATGGGCCAGACCCAAACCGGCCAGCCCATGTATGTCGAGGTCGCCCTGCGTGTGACCGCGGCGTTCGCCACGGACCTGACTCTCGATCCGAACTTCGGCACCAGCGGCGGCAACGTCAACTGCGGCGAAGTGTTCGGTAGTGGCCTGGCATTCCGCGGTACTGGCCAGGACGGTGACAATCATCCATGGCCTACGTACATCGGTTCGCCTCAGTGTGTCGATCTGCGCTTGCTCCTGGATATCCAGGTCAACAAGGACCTGGCGAGCGGCGAAGAAATCACCCACACGATCCGCCACAAGAACCTGTCGGTGTCCAACGAGGAAAACGCTGTCATCCGCCAGCAGTACGACGGCACGCGCATGACGTACGTCGATGGCTCGGCGAGCCCGGCAGCCGATGGCCCGCCGGCCACGTGTCTCGCACCGTTCGACACGAGCAAGATGTGTTTGACGTGGACGCTTGCTACACCCCAGCTGCCCGGCGCGGAGAACACATATTCGGCTCGGTTCGACACCGGTGGTGGTGGTCAGACGACCTCAGTGACTCAGGCCATCTACACCTCCGACACGTTTACCGGCAACGGTTACGAAACAAGCGCGCTCACCATCATCACGGGCATCGCCCGGCCCGTGCTGACCCTTGACCACGACCTGGACCAGACGACGACCTTTTCGACCGCCAACAACTCCGCAGACCTGATCGGCACGGTCAAGAATACCGGCACCAACGACTTCGACATCGGCTCCATATTCCTCAAGCTGCCCACGGGCTGGACTGTCAGCGGCGACCTGACCGTTGGCGGCATCAACTACTCGTGCGTCGGCGGCTGCGCCACCAACAATCCAGAGTTCGACCTGAGCTTGTCTCACACTGCTGGTACCAGTCTGGTCTCGTTGTTTAGCGTAGACGTTCCGCCCGGTGAGACCACGGGCCTGTACACCATCGATATGCAGATCTGGGGCAGCCAGACCGGGTTTGGTGGCGAGTACGAGACATACTTCCCGGAGCTGGCGACCGTCAACATCGGCGCCGTTCGCACTGAGAAGCCCACGATCGATTGCCCGGTCGGCTCGACTTCTACGTCGGTCACAGGCGACGCGGAAGTCAACGCCGACGTCAGCTTGCTGTTCAACCTGATGGAGCGCGGTACCTGCACTGCCAACGGTAGCGGCGACTGGGACTGCACGTTTGCCAGTTTTGGCGCCATGTATGGCGGCCTCGAAGTGCGTGCCCGGGCACAGCTCACGGGCGAGCTTGAGAGTGAATTGTCCGATCCGTGTGAAGTCACTCCCAAGCGCGAGTGCTCCGACGGTATCGACAACGACGGCGACGGTCTCATCGACTTCCCCGCCGACCCGGGCTGCGATTCGCCGACCGACTCGAGCGAAAACACCGACGCCTCAATCGAGTGCATGGACGGCACCGACAACGAGCCCGACGGCACCACTGACTGGCCCGAGGACTTGAGCTGCTCGGACGAAACCGACACCACCGAGACTGGCAACCCGGCGTGCAGCGATGGCATCGACAACGATGGCGATGGCCTCACCGACTTCGCCGCAGTTGGCGGAGACCCGGACTGTGTCGATGCCAACGATCCCACGGAACAGGCCATGCCCGAATGCCAGGATCGCGTCGACAACGACAGCGACGGCCTCATCGACTTCCCAGCTGATCCCGGCTGTCACTCCACGTTCGACAGCGACGAGACCGACCTGGGCTTCGTCCCCGAAGACTCCAAGCCGCGCCTGCTCATCGTGTTCGATACGTCGGGCTCCATGAACTGGAACACCTGTGACACGACCTTCACCGGCGGCGACGGCTCGGCGGACTGCCCCGGCGACCCCGTGGCGTGCGCAGATCTTGATCCCATGTGCATGGGCGGCTCGGCACTTACGTGCGACAACGGCATTGCCGACGACAGCCGGCTTCACAAGGTCAAGCGTGGCATCAGCGATGTCGTCGCCGGTTTTGGCGAAGCCGAGTACGCTTTGATGCGTTTCAAGCAGCGCGGAACCGATTTCTCGTGTCCGAGCCGAAACGCGGGCCTCAAGTCCGGCGGTTGGCAGGGCGGTGGCGCGGCTCCTTGCGGCGGCGGCTTCTCCGGCGGAGATGTCGTGGTGTCGTTCTCGCCGGATAACGCCCAGACCATGATCAAGTGGATGGACGGCGAGACCAATTTTCCCGGTGGTGGCGACCCGGCCAAGCGCCTGGATTGGGAACTCCGCGGCAGTGGCACCACCCCCATCGCTGGTGCATTGGGCGATGCCTTGACCTACCTGACCGGCGTGCAAGGTGTCGATCCGCGCTCTGCATGCCGGCCGTACCGGGTGGTCCTGGTCACAGACGGGCAAGAGACCTGCGGCGGCGACCCGGTCGCTGCCGCGACCGCGTTGAAGAACGCTGGTTTCCTCGTCTCAGTCATTGGCTTTGCGACCACCGACGGCGCCATTCAAACAGAGCTGAACGGCATCGCGAATGCGGGTTCGGCGAGCGGGACCGACCTGGCCATCTTCGTCGATGACGAGACCAGTTTGACCAGCGCGATCGCCAGCATCATCACCAGCAGCATCCTGGTCGAGCTGTGCAACGACCTGGACGACGACTGCGACGGCCTCTTCGATGAGGACTTCCCGGACAAGGGCAACGCTTGCGACAACGGCCAGTTTGGCAGCTGCGCGCGCCCAGGCACCATCGTTTGTTCCGCCGATGAGCGCGGCACCGAGTGCAACGCCCCCGATGGCTCGGGTAGCTCCACCGTCGAGACCTGCAACCTGGCCGACGACGACTGCGACGACAAGGTCGACGAAGGCCTCGTTTGCACCTGCGCGGGACAAGAGCTTTGTAACGACCTGGACGACGACTGCGACGGCAACGTGGACGAGGGAACCATCCCTGGCGTCGGCACCACTTGCGGCATCTCCATCGGCGAATGCGAGACCGGTACGATTCAGTGCGTGGACCAGGACGCGACGGTCGGTAACGGCAACGCGTCGCTCGAGTGCGTTGGCGCCATCGGCCCGGTTCAGCCGGACCTGTGTGACGGCGACGACAACGACTGCGACACGCTGGTGGACGAAGATTTCGCCCAGCAGTGCTACACCGGCACGAGCGGCTGTGTGTCTGATGGTTCGGGCGGCTTCAACTGCCAGGGCATCTGTAAATCGGGAACCCTGGAATGCAATATGGGCGTCGTCGGTGCATGCACCGGTCAGGTAACGCCTGGTGTAGAAACCTGTAACGGCGTCGATGACGACTGCGATGGCACCGTTGACGAGGACTGGATGCCCGACACCAATGGCAACCAGCTGGGCGCCGTCTGCGACAACGGCGACCTTGGCGCGTGTTTCGCGACCGGTGTGTGGGCCTGCAACACGGCGATGCCGTCTGGCGCCCTGGTGTGCACGGCGCCGACCATCAGCTCCGGCACCGAGATCTGCAACGGCAGCGACGATGACTGCGATGGCAGCACCGACGAGATGCTCGGCTCGCCGATTGGCGACACATGCGGTGCCGTCGGTTGTATGCCGGGTCTGTTGACGTGTGTTGACCCGGATATGAACCCGCTCACCGAGAACTCCGAGATCCAGTGCGTGGGCACCATGGGTGGCTCCGCCGAGGTGTGCAATGGCGTGGACGACGATTGCGACGTCACGATTGACGAAGACGTTGCCGGTGTCGGCATCGGTTGTTATCCGGCGGGCCTGGCTGGCTGTACCGGCGACGCGACCATCGGCTTCACCTGCGAAGGCATTTGCCAGCCGGGCACGACCATCTGTGCTCCGCCGAACATCAACTGCGACGGCTTCATCGGCCCTGAGACCGAAGACTCATGCGATGGCATGGACAACGACTGCGACGGAAACGTGGACGAAGGCGCGACGTGTCCTGGACCAGGCGACATCTGCTCCGGCGGCGGTTGCGTCACTGCGTGTGACAACACTGAGTTCCCGTGCGCGTTTGGCTTCTTCTGCAAAGTGCTCGACGACTCCAAGTGTACGAACCCGCCGTGCCGATTCTGCTTCGAGGACCAGTGCACGGGCGTGACGTGCCAACCTGGCGAGACCTGCGAGCCAGAGACCGGCGCCTGCAACGATCCGTGTGACACCACGACCTGCCAGACGGGCGAGACTTGTTTTGCTGGCGGCTGCTTCGACTGTTTCGATGCCGGCTTCGGCTGCCCGAGTGGCGAGAACTGCATCGCTGGCTCGAGCGGCGTCGGTACTTGCGAGACAGACCTGTGCTTTGGCGTGATCTGCGGACCCGAGCAGTTCTGTCGCGACGGTGATTGTGTCGACATTACCTGCGATCCCGAGTGCGTTGCCGGTGAGCGTTGCGTCAACGGTTCGTGCGAAGCGGACCTTTGCGCCGACGTGACTTGCACCAACAACCGGGTCTGTAATCCCACCAACGGCGAGTGCGAGTCGGATTTGTGTGTTGGTGTGAACTGTCCGGCCGGCCAGGCGTGTCAGCCATCTACGGGTGGTTGCGCCGCCGACTCGTGCGCCCTTATCGATTGTCCGGTCGGGTTTGAGTGCACTGTCGACTTTGCAGGCAACGGGGTGTGTACACCGGAGACCGAAACCGGCGCCAAAGGCGAGCTCATCGTGGCCACCGGTGGCGGTGGCTGCGATACAGGTTCTGGCCAATCTGGCGGAACTCTGGCCCTGATGCTGGTCGGTTTGGCGCTGGTACTTCGCCGGCGCAAAGATCCGGCCTGATCTCAGGCGGCTGCTCCCACCTACTCCAAGAAGCGACTCAGCTGCTATCCTCGCGGCATGGGACGCCTCCAGGGAAAACGAGCCATTGTGACCGGTGCGGCTGGCGGCATCGGTCGCGCTGCCGCCATCTTGTTCGCCGCCGAAGGCGCGCGCGTGCTTGCCACCGATGTAAACGAAGAGGTGCACACTCTGACCGGTGTGGAGACGGCGGTGTTGGATGTCTCGGACGAAGCCGAGGTCGCCCGCTGCGTGGCCGAGTTTGGCGAGCTCCACATCATGTTTGCCAACGCTGGCATCGTTGGCTCCATGGCGCCGATTCTCCAGCTCACCGCCGAAGACTGGAATCAGGTGATCGGGGTGAATCTGATCGGCGTGTTCAACTGCATCAAGCACGCCGGCGCTGCCATGCTCGAGAGTGGCGGGTCGATCGTTTGCACCGCCAGTGTGGCTGGTTTGCGCTCGGGGGCGGGCCCTGCGCCCTATAGCGCGAGCAAGGCGGCGATCATCAACCTGGTCGCTGTCGCAGCTCATCAACTTGCGACCACCGGCGTGCGCGTCAATGCGATCTGCCCGGGGCTGATCGAGACGCCTATGACCCAGCCGATTTTCGACATCGCTCGCGACAAGGGTAAAGAGGACAAGATCGGTCAGCTCAACCCGCTTCGCCGCGCCGGTCAGCCCGAGGAAGTCGCACAGCTCGCCGCGTTCCTGGCCAGCGACGACGGAAGCTATGTAAACGGTCAGGCGTTGGTCGTCGATGGCGGTCTGTCGAGCAGTCACCCGTTCGTCCCAGGCAAAATGTGGTGACGTGAGTGAACTGCCCGCCAAGCTCGTCGCAGCCCTGGCTGGCGACGTAGACGCTGCGATTTCGGCCTGGTGGTCGGATGGGGACCTCAGTCGCGTCCTCGAGCCGGAGCGGATCGCACAGGTCGACGCGCTCACCAATGAGCTGCGCCAGTTGACCCAGTCGGCGCGCAGCGCAGCCGGCATCGGCGACGAGCTGAGTGGCAACGCTGGGCGTGTGGTGTTGGCCTGGCTGCACACGTTGGCCGGCGAACGTGCCCAATCGATAGGGCCGCTACTCACAGCAGCCAGCCAGCACGCGGATGCCTCGGACGTCGCACGTCTGGCGCAAGCACGGGTCGCCGCAGGACCACTGTTCGATGCCCTGTCGTGTTTACCCTACGCGGGTCCCGCGGGTTGGTTGGCCAACGACGACATCGCGGACGCGAAACTGGATCTTCTGATCTGGGAGGCGGGTGGTGCTGCGCTTTCGCTCACCGACGTGGGCCAATGGCTGTGGAGCGACGACGCTGCTCTGGAGCGCTGTGTGCTGTCCCATGCTCAGGGAAATTTGCGCGACCGTTGCCTCGCTGCGCGCTGGCTGTCCGTCGCCGCCGCCGGAATGCCCATGGCCGGTGTGCCGATTCAGCGAGTCGTGGCCACGCAAACCGTGGTGCACACCCTCGCGGCTCATCCTGAACCATTGATTTGGATCCCGGCGGTGTGCGCGTTGGGCCGGCTCGCTTCGCGCATCCCGGAGCTGCGTCTCGAGCTGCTCGGCTGGCTCGACAGCGATCGCATCTGGCAACGGCGTCGCGCCGTGACCGCCCTGGCGTCTGCCGCCGCAACCGATCCGTGGCTCACCAACAACATCGACGCCTTGCTCGAAAGCAAAGACCCGTGGCTGGTGGCGGCCATTGGCCCGGCAGCGCCGTATCTCGCCCGGGAATGCGCCGAGCAGTGGGAGCAGATCGCAGAGCGCTTGCTGGCCGACCACGCTCGTGCGGAGGTCTTGTGGAGTACCACTCAGGGCATGCTGCCCCTGGTTCGTCGCGAGCAACCCGACGGCCTGTGCGAACGGGTACTGCGCGCGGCACGCGATCATGCCGGGCGCGCGGTGACCAGTTCATCGTCCGAGGCGCAGCTTTGGGAGATCATCAAGCGCGACACCGACTTCCTGGACAACATCGATCCCGACCCATCGTTTCCCGATGTACTTCTCGATCGCATCTGTCGCGACGCAGTACGCCTCGGCCCCGCCAAAGTGCATCGCCGAGCCGCGCAGACCGCCACGTCCATTGGTGCGACCTTCGATTCGCTTGTCGCCGAAGCGCGCCAGAGTCGAGACCGGGCTACGCGGAGCCATGCCCTGGCGGCGGTGGAGGCGTGCACCCGGGCAGCGACGTTGCGGTTGTGGCAGCCGATTCTGCGCGCGGCGGGGCAGGACACCGCCAAGCTGAGTGCGACCATGGATGAGGTGTGCTTGCACATGGGCGAGCTGTTTGCGCTGGAGTTGTCGGCGGACGAGCTCGACTACACCATGCGTCGCAGCGCGTTGCGCGTGCTCAGTAATCTGATCGATGGCACGCCGGCGCCAAACGCCGACACGGCGGGCTCCGTGCGTGGGCGGACTGCCGCGCGAGCACTGGCAGCGTTGGCGAACTCGAAATGGGCCCGTAACTTCGAACGCTCCCAGCTCCGGCGGTTTCGTAAGCCGATCACGGATCTGTTGTGGCGCCTCGCGGATGCACTCAACCCGCGGGACGAAGCCGGCGCGTCTACCCTGGCGCCCCTGGGCGCCTGGTGGGTCGTGAGCACGGGCAGCATCGAGTTCATGCACCTGCTCAAGTCGGATTCCGAAGCCGACCAGGAACGCATTGTCGCCAACGTGCAGACGATCCGCGACGCCTTCCACTCCGGCAGTGGGGGGGCGCACATCGCCAGCTGGTGTCGCGACGTCATGCGCAGCCTGCACGCGTTGTCGGCGGGAAAGAGCGTTATGGCCTACGCCATGAGCCGATTGTTCGGCGCGATGTCGGCGGCCGAGTTTGCGCTGTTACCCGGTCGGGAAGCTCAGTTGTCCGAGGCACTGCAGCACTTCGTCGAACCATTGCAACTGCTGGCGGCAGTTCGGCTCGATCCGAACGCCGCTCTGTCGAACGCGTCGGAGATCGAAGCGCTGGCGACGCCGGACTTGGGATTGCTCGATATCGCTGCCCGGGCAGTCGACAGCGGTGAGCCCACGCCTGAGCAGGTCGCATCCGAATGGTGCCGGCACGTGGGTCCCCTGCTGCGTCCGGTAGTGCAGGGGGTCGTTCGCGACCTGGTTTCGCGACAGCGCCAGCTCGCCGAGCTGCGCGATAAGCGCGACCGTCTTGGTCCCTACCGAAAGCTCAAGCGCCTCGGCGGCGGTGGCCAGGGTGAAGTGTGGTTGGTCAAACGCGAGGGACCGCGTCGGTTCGTGCTCAAGCTACCCAACAGCCCCATGGCGATGAGTCCGGGCAGGCGGGACGAATTCAAACGCCTGCTCGAGCGTGAAGCGAAGTTGCTCGAAGGGATTCACGAGGCGAAGCTCGCCGCGTTTTGTGATTGGGGCTGGGATGGCGATACCCCGTACCTGGTACTCCAGTACCTGATAGGTGCCGACCTGGAGCGCTACGCATCCGTGCGCCTGTTGACCATGGCCGAGCTCAAACCGATCGTGCGCGACGTGTGCCTGGGGTTGCGTGCACTTCACGAGCGCGGCATCGTCCACCGAGACCTCAAACCGAGCAATGTGTTCTTACGGCTACAGTTGCCTCAGGCCGCCGAGGAACAGTTCGACGTGTCCCACCGCGAGCCGGCGGTGGCGCGGATCTCCGAAGCGGTGTTGATCGACTTCGGCATATCCAAGACTATCTACGAGCCCGCAACATCCGAGAACGCGGCGGAGGGCACGTTGGGTTACATGTCGCCGGAACAGGCGGAGAGTGACGAGCACGTGACCGCAAAGTCCGATATCTACGGTCTGGCGGCGACGGTCTATCGCTGTCTGACCGGTCATACATTCTTCGAGGAGAAGACGAGTAAGACGCCGTATCTGGTTGCCCATGCGTTCGAACACCCGTTCGCCAACGAACGTGTGCGCGCTGCGACTGCGTCGTTGCCGCCGGCCCTCATCGGTCTGTTGACCGCTGCCACCGATCTCGACGCCGAACACCGTCCCGACGTCGATAGCTTTGCCGAGCGCTTCGCGGTGATCTAGCGATCAGGGAACACCCGCGTCGACGCTGCTGCGTTGCGCGTTGGCTTCTTCACTGGTGTGGCCTCGTTCCTCGCTGGTACGGGCGAGCTCGAACAGCCGGTCGATGGCGGAGCCGGACGGGTGGCCGGCGGTATCGCGTTCGATGCGTCCCCAGTGCACGACCCAGCGCCAGTCTTCGCTCAGATCGCCGACAACCTTGTGCGCGCTGAGTACGCCGCCGAACACGGCGAGTACCCCGCGGGCCGCGTACTGAAGGTAGCGCAATTCGATGCCGTGGGCGGAGCCGACGATGTTATCGACCAGTTCATGTACCTTGCGATCTACCTCGGCCCGGGGCGTTGCCAGATCCGCGGCGCATTCGATGTGAACCAGCGCGACCGAGGTGCGGCGTCCCTTGGGCAGACGGTCGACGATCACCGCACCGGGCACGATCGGTGCGCCGGCTTGCGGGTCCTTTTGTCGGTGTGCCGTCAGCCAACGGCCAACCTCGGTTTCCACGAGGCGTTCGATATCCCGGGCGCCGAATGGCGAGCTGGCCAGTTGCGCGTGAATCGTCTTGCGCAAGGAGCGCGGCGGTGCGGCATCGATCTCGCCGGACAGCACCCGTTCGAGTAACTGCTGCAGGGTCTTGTCGGCGATGCGAGCTAGCGCGTCGGCCGGTAGCGCCTGGAACTGGACCACCCGGGTGAGTCGACCGAGTAACTCCGGCTTTAGCGAACCCCTCAGCTGCTCACGAATCTTGTCATCGTTGTTGCCCGCGTCGTCGGCAGCGCGTCCGCGGCCAAAGCCGATCTCTCGCTCCGCCGGCGCCACGGTTAGATTCGACGTCAGTACGATGATGGCATCGCGGAATGAAACATCATCGCCGCGTGAGTCGCGCAGGGAACCGTTGTCCAGGATCTGCAGCAGCAACTGCAGCACATCCGGGTGGGCCTTTTCGATCTCGTCGAACAAGACGACCATGCCCGGACGCGCGCGCAGGCTCGCCGACAACTGGCCGCCTTCGCCGTGGCCGACGTATCCGGGCGCCGCGCCCAGGAGACGCGAGACGGCGTGCTTCTCCATGTACTCGGACATGTCCAGACGCAGCAGCGCTTCTTCGGATGAGAACACCAGCTCGGCTATGCCCCGCGCCATGGCTGTCTTACCAACGCCGGTCGGGCCGACGAACAGAAGGGACGCGACGGGCTTGTCTGGGTGCTTCAGGCCGGCGTAGCTGTTCTTGATCGCATTACTGGCCAACTCCACGGCATGCGTCTGGCCGATGATGCGCTCGCTGAGCAAGCTGTCGAGCTTGGCCAAACGCTCGCCGTCGTCGAGGAGGACCAGGTCGATGGGGACGCCGCAACGGCGCGCAACAACCGCGGCTACGTCGATGCGCTCCACCCGCGAGCCGCTGGCGTTCGCGTTGGCAGCGGTCGTCAGTGACACGGACATCCAGCGTGAGGCTGCGCGAGTGCACGCTTGGTCGAGCAAGTCGATCGCTTTATCCGGCAAGCGGCGGTCGACCATGTGCCGCACCGACAGGCTGATCGACGCATCGATGGCGTCGGCATCGATGCTCAGGCCATGGTGTGCTTCGAGCTCATTTGCCATGCGGCGCAGAATCGTCAAGGTCTCAGCCGGCGACGGCTCGTCCAGGCGCATCACCTCGAACCGACGCAAGAACGCCTCGTCTCGGGCTACGTAGCGGTCGAATTCGCGGGTCGTGGTTGCGCCGATGAGCCGTAGCTCGCCCCGAGCGAGTGCGGGTTTGAGCAAGTTGGCCGCGTCCATAGAGCCTTCACTGGCGCTACCGGACTGGAGCGCCAGGTGAACTTCGTCGATGAACAAGATCAGATCCGGGTCCGCTGCTTCGGCGAGAATGGCCTGGATGCGGCTCTCGAAGTCGCCCCGGTAGCGAGTACCCGAAACCAACGAACCCATAGATAGCTCCACGACACGCTTGCCGCGCAACGCTGGTGGACACGGCCCCGTACGCAACCGCGCGGCGAGGGCTTCAACGAGCCATGTCTTGCCGACGCCCGGGTCGCCAACCAGGAGCACATTGGCTTTGCGCATGCGCATCAGGCTGCGCATTAGCTCGCGCAACTGTTCCTCGCGGCCAACGAAGCTGGCCGCTGGCTTGTCCTCGCTCCACTCGGTCAGGTCTCGGCCGAGCTCGGATAACACGCCGCGTGTCCTGCCCTCGGAGTCGCTGGGAGCCGCCGCGGGCGGAGGTGTTACTTCCGCTCGGACCCCGCTGCGCACTCTGCTCTCACGTGATTCGGCGCTGCCGGACACGCAGTCGATGAGCGCCAGTGGCCCGGGTCCGGCGCATTCGGTCAGGATGTCGAATGCGCGTCCGGGGTCGTCGTCGGCCTGGAGGGCGTCGGCGATTTCGTGGTCGGCAACTTTGAGCCACAGGGCGCTGGTGCAAAGCAAAAGGCGATCGCCCGCAACCAGGTCGAGGGAAAATACATCGGCCTCAGACGGCGGCACCGAGCCGAGATAGTGGGTAAGGATCGGTCGGCGCGCGCGGTTGCGTCCTTCCTCGCGTGTCATCAGGCCGAGTTCCACGAGTTCGCATGCGGTGGACTGATCGTAGGTGAGGCAAACGAGGGTGCTGCCGTCGGCGAGCATGACGTCCGGGCTGTACTCCGGCGCCGGCGAACCCGGCCGCAGCGCCAGGATGTTCTGGCGCAACAGGTAGGCGCGAGTGTCGCCGAGGTGCACGATGCGCACGGCGTTGTCGGGGCGGTCGACGGCAGCCATGACCAGGCCGGGGAAGTAGCCGTCGGGCCTGGTGCGGCGGGCGTAGGTATCGATGGCGGCGAACGCGTTGGTCAGGCTGCGTTCGTCGGCGCTGTCTTCGAGCTTGCCGACAGCTGATTCGACGATGGGTTCTAAACCGACGTAACAGCGACTGGTAACGATCGCGACGCCGTTGGCATCCGACGCGATGGCGAAGCGCCTCGCGTCTTTGCCATCCTGGGCGCCGTTAGTACTGTAGAGCTTGAACGATGCGTCCTTCACTCGCCTGCGGGAACACGTTGGCGTTGCGGAACGTTGAGGCCCGCGCGCAATACCATCACGTCATCCAGGAGCGCGTCGAGGGCGGTTAGGTGGGCGGTGCGGCGTTTGCCCGCCACGGTGGTCAGCGTTTCCATCGTCTGGGCGACGTAGGCGACGCAGTCGTCACACTTTGCTACTTGTTGCGCGAGCTCGTTGGCTGAATAGTCCGAGTCCGCGTCGGTATCCAGGTCTGCAGGTTGGTCAGCTGCGCGTAAGATTCTTATCTCGTGGTCTTCGCCATGTGCGGCGGCAGCGTTGGTCGTATTGGCACTCATGATTCTGTGTCTCCGGGTTCGTCATCACGTACGCCGATGAAGTCGCGTACTTTCTCCAACAATTTCTTGTAATGAAAGTACGGCGATTTTTCCGGCCAGCCACATAATTCTTGGGCTTCTTTGACGCCTCGCTGTTCGAACACGATACGCCACAAGAAGCAGCGCTCGCTAGCATCGAGATGATTCATGACCGCTTTGAGCAGCGGCTGTTGCTCTGGTGAAATTTGAGCCGGGTCTGGCGGTTCCCAACCTGGGCCATCCTCGAGGGGTTGCGGCCACGAGTCCTCGTACTTGTTGTGGAACCGGCGAATCTCGTCGCGTACTCGATTCTTCAACGCTACGTTGGCGTAAGACTTCGGGTTGCTGATTTTCGTGCCCTGTTTGACCTTGCTGTAGATCTCCGTAAGCACTGATTGAACCAGGTCTTCCGCGTCCAGGCGCACCCGTAGATTGCGTAGCAGCGCGCGCGCCAGGCCGAGCATTTGCGGCCGCAACTCTTCAAATCGTTCGAACTCGTCCGTCACAGTTAGTTGGAGCGTAGCGCGTTCTTCGCCGTATCGGGAAAGGCGTTCAGAAGGTTTTCTACTAGACGACGTACGATATATCGCATCCCCGCCGCATTGGGGTGCAGACGGTCCGGTGCGAGCAGCGTGGTCGCCGGAATCGCCGGTGTGCCCGCCTTGACGACCACCGAGCCCCCGCTTTGCAGCGGTGCCGACCATGCCGAGAACGGGATGATGTGCACGTTCGTTCGTCCCTTCGCCCAGGCATGAATCTGCTTGTTGAAGCCGGCGAGCTGATCGCGTGGCGGCACCATCCGTGGCGGCAGCATCTGATGATTGGCTCCGCGCATATCGGCGATGTCACCCAGAATGATCCGACCGGGAACGTTCTGCAGACTCGCGAGAGCATCGGCGACTCGTTGGGTTCGTTGGGCGTGGCTTGCGTTCACATACGCGTACCAGAACAAGAAGTCGAGTGCGATGACGAGTGTCGGTTTGAACGCCCGCGCGTCGTCGAGTTGTCGCTTGCCCGTGAGTAGTGCGCTCTGCGAAAAGAAGATCGACGTGGACGCGCGCATCACGTGCTTGGCTTTGATCGTTTCGGTCATCAATTGATCCACGCGAGTTCCACCGAACCCCGCGGACATGCTCGCGCCAATCACCATCACCCGGCGCAGGTCCAAACCGTTGTCGCCGGTCGGGGTGGCGGACGGGCGCGAGTCTCCACTCTTGCAACTCGCGAGAACTGCGATGAGTAGGATGGCCACGCGTCGGGACATGGTTGAATCCTAGCGGTGTCCGCGCCGGTTTGCGATATCCTCGAACGATGTTGTGGCGGCTAGCGACTGTATCGGCTGTATGCAGCGTTTGGCTGGTGGCCGCGTGTGCGAGCGCGCCCCGAGCCGGGAACGCCGCGGAGTGCTTAGCCTGCGATCTGGACGTGGACGAAACGAGCACGAGCACGCCCACGAGCACGAGCACGAGCACGAGCACGAGCACGAGCACGCCCACGAGCACGCCCACGAGCACGAGCACGAGCACGAGCACGCCCACGAGCATGCGCCCGCTCACCGCTCCCGTCAGCCCGCGCTACCGCGGCGCGAAGATCGACCTGAACCTCAAGGCAGCTGACATTCACGACGTCTTCCGAACTCTCGCCCGTGTTGGCCGCACCAACATCGTCGTCGCCGACACGGTCAAAGGAAGTGTCACCATGGCGCTTCATCGCGTGCCGTGGGACCAGGCCCTCGCGACCCTCGTCGCCGTCAACCAGTTGAACATGGTCTACAGAGACGGCGTCTATCTGATCACCGCGAAGAGGTGATAGGCTGCAACAGTCATGAACGTCACTGAACCATATCTGGTCGCCCGCGCCTTCGTTCGCGTCATGTCCGACTCCGAGCGCACTGACGAGATTCACGTCGTCGAGGAGATCACGGGCCGGCGCAGCTACCGGTCGTTTCTGTCGCGCTTGGTGAAGGACCCCGGCGCACAAGAACTCCTGCGTCATCGCCCCGAGCTGCGCGACGATCAGGTGGACTACGAGGCGTTGCGCGCGTTGCCGGTGACCACCCTGGGCGGGCGCTACGTACGCCACCTGGACGACAACGGTCTGACTGCCGGCTACCAGGCCGCGCAGACCCGGCACGTTGAAGACCCGGTCATCGCATACCTAATGCGCCGATTTCGTCAGACTCATGACGTCTGGCATGCGTTGACCGAACTCGGGGTCGAAGGTCATGAAGAAGTGATCATTCACGCGTTCAGCTGGGGCCAGATGCAGCTCCCAGTCTCCGCGATGGTCGTCATCTTCGGCACCCTCAAGCACATCGTGCTCGAAGGACGATGGGGTGCTTTGCGCCACGCTCTTTGGGAGGCCTACGCACACGGTCGCGACGCTGCGCCACTGCTCCCGGTCTACTGGGAACGCATGTGGGAAGAGGATCTGGACAGCGTGCGCGCCCGTTACAACGTCAAGCCGTGCACGCGCTCATTCGTGCACCGCAACTAGCACGTCGCTGCCAAGCCGGGGTTACTTCCAACCCTGAAGCTTGGTCTCTTCGCTGCGGTACAGCTTGAACGATTCTTTGACTGCCTTGACCGCCGCCGCGGCGCCCAGGAAGTCCTCGACTATGACCTGCTTGTTCTCGAGCACTTTGTAGTCCTCGAAGAAGCGGCTGATCTCGTTAAGCACGTGGCGCGGTAGCTCCGAGATGTCCCGGTACTCGTTGAACGCCGGGTCCTGGATGTGCACCGCGATAATCTTGGTGTCTTCGTCGCCGTCGTCGGCCATACCCATCATGCCGATGGCGCGAGCTTCCATAATCGCCAGAGGAACGACGGGCTCGTTGCCGAGCACTAACACGTCGAGGGGGTCGCCATCGCCGCAATATGAGCGTGGCAGGAAGCCGTAGTTGGCCGGGTAGATCACCGAGCTGTACAGAATGCGATCAACGCGGAGAGCGCCGCTAGGCTTGTCGAGCTCGTACTTGACCTTGGACCCTTTGGGAATCTCGATGACGACGTTGAACTTCTCTTCCGCCGTATCCGGGTTGTTGGGTAAGTCATGCCATGGGTGACGCATGGTCCGAGGATACACCAGGTCACGTGCGTCCGGTCACAACACTTCGGCTGGACCGCGCTCACTTGCCGGCGCTTGCCGGTGAATGTGCTGCGTTGTTTGATACTCCGAGTGTTATCCTCGTCCCTCGCTTGATGAAGAACGCTCCCATTTTGTCCTCGCTCTTGTGCGTCGTCCTGGTCGGTTGCGTACCATCGGAGCGGGACGGCCAGCCGAGCAGCACTCAGCAACCTGTCATCAACGGCACGCCCACCGTCAAAGGCGACTACCCGGCGACGGGCGCGCTGGTGCTCGGTTCCGATCCGTTCTTCAGCGTTTCCTGTTCGGGGACGCTGATTCATCCGCGGGTGGTGTTGACGGCGGCGCACTGCGTAGATCCACAGTTCATCGGCAAAGACACACCGGGCTTCACCCTCGCCCTGGACGCAAACGAGGTGGAGGGAGCTGAGGTTACGGCTGGCGTCGCTACGGTAAAACACGAGAACTTCGACCTGACGGTCACACCTCCGGTCGGTGTGCAGACCTGGTACGACATCGGTCTGCTGTTTTTGGCGGAGCCGATCACGTCGGTTACGCCGGAGATTGTTGCGACGCCGACGGAGGCTGCTGGGCTAACTGTGGACATGCCCATTGAGCTCGTAGGCTACGGCGTAACCACTGTGGACAATCAGGGAGGCGGCGTGAAGTATCAGGGCGTCGGCGACCTCGTCGTCATCGGTAGCCACGAACTTCAGATCTCCATGCCGGGCCAGCAACAGAATTGTTACGGCGACTCAGGCGGGCCTGGCTTCACAGACCTCGGTGGGGAAAGACGCATCGTCGGCGTCGTTTCTCGCAGCCCAGATGCCGATCATGCAGACTGCGATATTGGTGGCATCGACACCCGCGCAGATGCCTATCTGGACTGGATCAATCAGCAGATCGCCGACTTCTTCGCGGGCATTGCGCCCGATGCCGGCGTCACCCCTGACGCATCCGTCACCCCCGACGCGACGGTTACCCTCGACGCGGGCGAAGAAGGTGGCGGCGAGGATGGTTGCGGCTGCAGTAGTAACAGTAGCGGCGGGTCCACCAGTGCCCTTGTGATCTTGCTCGGTGCAGCCTTTGCTCTGCGCCGCCGCACCAGCTAGCGTCGCGCTACTCGGTCAGCTGCTTCTTGTCGCTGTCGCCAAACAGGCGAACGCGTTTGCCGTGCTTGTTGAACTGCCAGGCGTAGACCAAACCAACTACGCCTGATAGTGCCATCCCGCCCAGGAAGGCCGGCAGCAGTACAAAGCTGAACAGCGGAAGCTTGCCGACCAACGCGCCAAACGCCAGCCAAACAACACTGCCTGGAATCGCCTCGCGAAACGAACCGGCGTAGTTCCAGCCCAGCGGGCCCAACAGTAGCGACAAGCCACCGGACCACAGCATCGATTTCTTGCCGGGTTCTTTGGGTTCTTCTATTTCCTTCTTGGCCTGTCCGGCGATTTCGATGGCATCGCGCGCCCGGAATTTGTTGCGCAACCGAGCGAAGAAGCCCGGCTTTTGCTCTTTCCGCTCTTCGATGTCGTCGTCGACCACGGCGGGCTTGTCGTCCATGGCCTCGTAGACGGCAAGGGCGACGTCGAGCTTGTCGAGGCTGGACTTCTTTTTCTTCTTGGACTTCTTCTTCTTGGGTTTCTTGGACGTGTCGGGCGGCTCTGGATCTGGATCCGGCTGTGCCTTGGTGACTTCGTCGAGCTCGTCGAGCTCAGCTTGTTTTGCTGCTTGGGCCGCGCGGTGTTCAGCCTCGGCAGCCTTGCGCTTTTCATCCTGCTCGCGCTTCACTTCCATGTCTGCCGACACGCTGGCGGTCAGCGACATCAACTTTTCCATTTCGGCGGCGGTGAGCGGCTCGTCTTTGAGACTCTCGGCAGCTTCCTGGGCGCGGCGTTTGCGCTCGGCCGCGGCGGCCTTCTTGGCGGCGCCGTCCTGCTTCTTCGCCGCCGGTTTGGCCGCTGCTTTTGCTGCACCTCCGCCTGCTTTGGCTGCGGCTGCTTCCTTGGCAGCCTTGAGTGCCCGCAGCTTCTTGACCTGTGCAGCCCGCGGTTTCTTGGGCACCTGGAACGTCAGCTGGTTCTCGGCGTTTCTGCTGGTCGTGATCGCGCCCTCGGCGATGAGTTCCTTGAGGAACCCCTTGAGCTCCGCCGCCCCGGCTCCGGTGTGTTTGGCCACCATGGGCGCCGTCAGCTCCCCGTCTGTGGTCATCCACAGACGCACGAGCTTCTTTTGGAACTCCGCCTTATTCACGACGCGGTAAGTATGGCATGGTAGGGAAAGAGAGGTAGATGGCTCGTGAATAAAACAAAGCAACTCACTGTTGTCGCTATGGCAGCAGCGCTGTGTTTTGCCTTTTCCTGCGGCGGCACCACCGAAAGAACCGCGCGTCCATCTAAGACCTCCGCGATCAAGCGCGGCAAGGCCGACCCAAAACCGGTCTCCGAGGACGGCAAGCAGTGGGGCGGCTGGCGCTGGCGCGGCAAGCGCGACAACTGCTTCTTCGTGTTCAAAAACCGCTGTTACTCGGCCAAGAAACGAGCTTGCGCCGCGGCCAAATGCGGCGCGCGTAAGTGTGACCATCGCGGCGGCGGCCCAGCCGAGATCTACTGTCGCAAGTAGCCGCGGCGCTAAGAAGTAGAGCGCCTGCCCGGCGTTACGCCAACCCGTAGGTAGGGGCAGGGTAATCCCGCGCGCCTGTACCTAACGCGAACTAGTGCTTGGTCTGGTTGACCAGCTTCGGCACACGGATGCGTGGACCGACCGAGAACGTCAGCTTGCGCACGTTCTCGTATGGCTCGCCATCGATGATCGGCGCGAGCAGTTCATCGCTGACCGCTTCGATCTCCATCTTGCGACAGGCGCGGTCCAGGATGTTCTTGCCGCGCATCTGCTTACCGAGATGCATACGCGGGATGTTGCGGATGATCGCGGCGGGCGAAGCGGTGCCGACGATGGTGTGAAGCAGGCCGGGCTGATCGGCTTTGCCGAAGAAGCTCATAAGCTTGCCGAAGTTGATCGACATCGCCGCCAGGTGGATTCCGGTGAAGTCGTTACCCGGCAGTACCATGCCATCGACGGTGACTCGCGCCTGGGTCGGCTTGAGCAGCTCGGCAGCGTAGTTCTTGAACGACTTGGGCATTCCGGGAATGGCGCCCAGCGGTGTAAATGCGAACGGTGCCGACAGCACACCTGCGCCGAGGATCTTGATGATCGACTGATGGTTGGGGTCGTCTTCTTCGTAGTACTTGGAGAAGAAGCGCTGGCCGATACCACCGGCGGCCACGGCGAAGCCATAGGTGCGGAATGGGACGTCGCCTTTGTCGGTGACTTCCACGCCTTCGATCAGCATGGAATCGACTTCGACTTCTTGAATGACGCGACCGCGCTCGATGGAGCTGCGGAGCGAACTCAGCAGACCTTCGGCGTTACCCTGGATACCCAGGTTCGTGGTCATGAAATTGATCGTGCCGCCGTTGGTCGGCAGCGTGGTCGGCAGGTTGATGTCCTGTGACTTGAACTCTTCCTCCTGGAGGAGTTCCATGCCGACGCGGATCATCCAGTGCATGGCGCCGTCGCCGCCGTCCGCTACCCAGTAGCGGGCGCGCTTGCGCAGGAACTCGCGAAGGATCGGCTTGATCGAGTCGATGCTTTCGGTCTCGTGCACCTCGCCGAAATCACCAACGATGTTCCGCAACTGAGCCGCTCGGTTCGTGCGACCCTTGTTTTTACGGCTATTTGGATTTGTGATGACGCCAATTTGCATAGGATTTCTCCGGTAACGCGGCGCCTATCAGTGCAAGACAATGACCAAGTGCGTCAGAGCGCGAACAGCTGAGAATCACAACAAGGGTACATTCATTGAACCACTGTCAGCTGCGCAAGCCCCTACGCATTACGCATAGCTGCGTAAGTGAGGTTGCGCATAACTGCACTATGTTGCCGGCTCAGCGGGCTAAAACGCGATAGGGCGCTCGCACCCTGGCCGCAGCGTTTCGGTCGGGAGCGGACCCAGTTCAGCTGCCGCTGAACGTTGGGTCCCGCTTCTCGAGCAGGGCTCGGACGCCTTCTTTTGCGTCCTGGGTATCTACGGTCACCGCCTGGGCGAACGCTTCTTTCATCGCGGCGTCGCGGACTTCCCAACCGAGACCTTCGTAGAAGGTGCGCTTGGTCATTCGAACCGCGATGGGCGCGTTGCTCGCGATGCGCGTCGCCAGCTTCATTGCTTCTTTGAGAACTTCATCCGCGTCCAGGGCTCGAGAGAGCAGTCCGATCTTTTCCGCTTCGGCGCCGAGTACGAGCTGACCGCTGAACAACATCTCGGCGGCGCGGGATACGCCGACCACCCGCGGCAGGATGTAACTGATCGCCATGCCTGGATGAAGACCGAGGCGCGCGAAGTTCGCGCCGTACTTGGCGTCGCGGCTACCCAGGCGGATGTCGCAAACCAACGCAAGGCCGAGACCGCCGCCGACCGTGTGTCCGTTGAGCGCGGCGATGACCGGCACCTCGATGTCGAGTACCGATAGGAACGGTTCATACATTGCGTACGACCGCTCGTGAGGCTGCAGCGGTCGGTCGCCGTCCTTTTGCAGATTGGCGGTCAGGTCCGCGCCGGCGCTGAAGCAGCGCCCCTTGCCCGTGATGACGATGCAGCGCGCATTTGCGTCCGCCTTTGCTTCAGCGATCGCGGCGACGAACGCGTCCAGCAACTCCAAGGTCATGCTGTTGCGATTGTCCGGACGATTGAGGCGGAGCACGCCGACACCGACAGCTTGTTCGGCGTGCTCGTAGTAGGCGGCAGCTGCGGTCATTGGGTGATCTGAGTCAGGAACTCTTGAGCTTCGACGAAGTTGGGATCTTCACGCAGCGCCTTCTTGGCCCACAGCTCGGCTTTGGCGTTGTTGCCTCGCATGTGCTCGATGCGCGCTTCCCAAAGCAGCGCCATGACCCGACTGATCGGCCCCGGGTTGTCCATGAGAGTAATCGCGCGCAATGGCTTCAGCGCCAGATCGTAGTTCTCGGCTTCGTACGCCAACTGCGCCAACTCCGCCGCGATCTCGCCGTTCTTTCGATCGACGTCGAACGCCTTCTTCAGCCACGCCAGTTGGCCTTCTCGATCACCATTGACCGCCGCGACTTTGGACATGCGTTGTTGCAACACGCCCAGTTCCGGAGAGCGCCGTTTGTGCCCGGCGATCGCCGTTTCCAGAATTGCACCAGCTTCCTCGGTCCGGTACGCGCCGGTGAGCACGTCTACGTAGAGCAGAACACCGCTGTGGTCATTGGGGCGTAGTTCGCGTGCCTTCTCGGCCGGTCCTATTGCCGCATTGGCGTCGCCCAGTCCGTGGAGGAACACTTCGGCCGCGCGCCGATAGGCGTCGTATTTGGTGTCGTCGTCCTCGGCGTGCTCGGCGTCGCTCAACAACAGGCTTGCGTACTCGTGATGCGCTCCGCTCAGTTCGTAGATCTTGCGCAGGTGGTCCCGAATCACACCGCTCTCCGGTTGTGCTTCGTAGACCATCTCCAGGCCACGACGTGCGGACTCAGGCATCTCGGCATTCTGGCTGGCACTGGCCAACTGAACGGCTGCCTCGATCTGCTCGGCGCCTTCCTCGACCATGACCAGGCGGGAACAGGCGAAGATCACGCCTTCCCAATTCTGGGTGGCCGTGTCCATATCCCGCAGGGTGCACAGTGCTTCGCGGTCTTTCGATTCGCGCTGCACCCAACCGAACAGCAAGTCGCGGGCCGGTTCGTCCTGCCCAACCCCTTGCAGCAGAGTTGATAGTCGCAGGGTCGATGAACGCTCGGTCTCCCTGTCGCTCATCTCTGATGCGCGTGCGCGCTGTTGCTCGAGTCCGGCCATCAGCTTCGGTGCTGCGCTGGCAGGGTCGAGGCTGTGCGCCTCTTCCAGGTCTTCGATGGCTCGTGCTTCTTCTCCGACCTCTAGTAGCAAGTCTGCGCGCAACAACAACAGCTCTGCACGCGGTGCGGCGTCTTCGATCTCCGACAGGGCCTGGCTCAGTACTGCTACAGCCTCGGCCTTGGAACCGGCGGTGGTGAGCGAGTTGATCAGATCGACGATGACCTGTTGGTTGTGCGGTGCTCTTGCCATCGCCTTGTGAAGTACCGCTGCAGCCGAACTCGGATCGTGGCAGGTTTCGCTGAACAACGTCGCGCCTTCTCGCATACGCGCGACGGCGGCGTCATCGTCTTCGATGCTCTCACCGTGAGTAGCGATCATCGCCGCGAGTTGCGGCCATGCCTCGACCTCTCGGTACCAGTTCTCCAGACGCTCGCGGATTCCGGTGTCGCTTGGGCAACGCTGGAAGCCGAGCTCCAGGGTACGGCGGACGGCGTCGCCGTCTTCCAGGGACTCCCACAGGGCGATCAGTTGCCCTGTCAGTGGTGCTGCTGCCTCCGGCTCTTCGACGGCCAGCAATCGCTCCATGAGCGCGCCGCGTTCCCACGGGTTGTCGTCCTCACCGAGGTGCTCGATCACGGCGTTGAGCAAGTTGCGGTCCGTCGGCGCGAGCTCCAGGGCGCTGCGATAGACGTTGACGGCATCGGGTGAGCCGGTCTCGTCTAGCAGGGTGCCCAGACGATAGGCGACGTCGCCCACGGTCTCGGGGTTGCCGCGCTGTTTGGCCTCGTCGAAGCGCTGCCACAAGAAGTCGGCCAGGCCGTCGGTGTCGCCCTTGGCGCGCAACACTTGTTCGAGCATGGCCGCACCCTCGAGGTGATCGGGATTGTCGAGCAATACGTCTCGCAGTACTTCTACCGCACGGTCATGGTCCTTAACCGCGTCGACCAGGTGCTGCGCGTGTTCCATGCGCAACGCGTTACGGCTGGCCGGTTCGATGAGTGTCGGCAGGGTCGTGTTGATCGTGTACTCGAGGCGCTCGTTGTCGCCCATCTCGCGATAGAGGTTGACCAGTGGCAACCAGATCTCACGGTTGCTCGGGTCACGCTCGCGCAGGAGCTCGTAGATCTCGGCCGAGAGGCCGCGCCACATCTCCGCGCCTGCCGCCTGTCCGGCCAGCGACAGTCCCATGGTGGCGACTTGCTCCGCTGGCGCGACATCGGCGATCTCAAAGAACAGGTCGCGTGCCGCCTGAAACTCCTCGGTCTCCGCGTGCTGGGCGGCTAACGCGACAACCGCCCAAATGGCGTCGCCGATTCCGCCTTCGCCGGCGCGGGCAGAGTCCACGGCTCGGGCGAGCAATGCGTTGCCGCGCTCGGGTAGCTCGTGCTCGTTGGCCAGGTCGACCGCTTCTTTTACATCCGCCGGAGTCGCACCTTCGAGTCGCGCTCGGCGCTCGAGGAAGTCGAGTAGGGTCTCCCAGTTGGTCGACGCCCGCGCAACGCGTTCGTACACCGTGAGTACCTGGGCATTGGTCGGGTCGGCTTCTGCTGCTTTACGCAACGTGGCCGAGGCCTGGTCGAAGCGTGGTTCCTCTTTGAACGCGCGCTGCAGTAGCTCGATACCGCGCTGCCGTCGCTCGTCGCTTTCCACGAAGACTTCGGCGATGCGGTACAGAGCGTCTACCCGCTCGCGCAGGGAGATGCTGATGGAGACGTTGGGATCCGGCTCCGCTGTGGCGATCTGTAGGAGCTCTTCGAGAGCTCGGGTCTGCTCGTCGTGATCGTCCATGGCGCCAGCGACACGCGCGATGGCGAAGTACGCTTCGGCTTGTCGCTCGCCAGTGGCTTCGACGCGCCGATAGAGTTTGGCGGCCTCTGCCAGTTCACCGGCATCGACTTCGAGAGCATCGCCTGCCTTCATTAGCAACGTTGCCACGAGCGGTCCGTCTTGCTTGCGGCGCAGATGCTCGGTCACCGACTCTACCGCCGTCGCGTACTTGTCGACGTTGTTGACTTTTCTCGCGAGCTCTCGTGCTTTGTCGTGAAGGTCCAGGCGATCGGGAACCAACGCCATCGCCTTCAGCTGGGCGTCCAGAGCGTCTTCGCTACGACTTAGCGAGTTGTCCAGTACGTCTGCCAGGTCGATGAGTAAGAAGGCCTGACTGTGGGCCTCGTCGCTCGACTCGAGGCGCAACTGCAACGCGCGCATGAGGGTCTCGGCTTCGCCGTACGCCAACAACGCGCGGCGCAACCTGCGGACTTCGGCGTCGCTCTGGACAGCGGTCTCCAAAGCGGTCTCGAGTAGCTCTTTGGCTTTGTCGGTTTCGCCACGGCCCTCGGCGATCTTGTGCAGGTCGTAAAGGACCTCGCTGACGCCTACTGCTTCCTCGTCGTCTCCGGGCGGTTGACGGCGAACGACCAACAGCAATGCACGGTAAGTGCGTTCTGCGTCGTCGATGCGGCCATTCTCGCGGGCGAGGTCGCCGACCATCTTCTGAATGGACGCGTTGTTGACGTCCATCTTCGATGCGAGCTCGAACTGTTCGAGCGCCTCCTCGTGATTGCCTTCGGCCTTGGCGACCAACGCCAGTTCGACGTGCACAGCGGCGCGCTCGGCAGAGCGGCGGCGGCCGAAGTCCTTGATCAGCTGACCGAGAAGCTCGCGCGCCTCGTCGTATCGTTCGGCGACGCGTAGGCCGGTCGCCAACATGGTGCGCAAGGTGCGATCGCCGGGAACGAACTCCAACGCTTTCTGTAGGGCGGGTACGGCCTTTTCGGGCGTCTTCAACCGCTCGTGAAAAATCTCGGCAGCTTCTCGAGCGTAGGCTTTGGCCGTTTCGTCGTCTACGTGGGGCAGACTGGTCGTCAGCAAGCCGGCAAGGGGTTGCCAAATCTCTCCCTCACGATAGAGGCCGGCCAACATGGCGCGTAGCTCGGTCGCGGGGACCTCGTCGCCCAGGTACGTTTCCAGGCAGCCGATCGCTTGACTGGTTTGTTCGGCGCCCAGGTGAGCGTCGGCCAGTCGCCGGACCAGAATCTCGCGTTGTTCACCTTCGGCGGTTGCGAGGCTTTGCTCCAACCAGGGCACGGCCATAGCTGGCCGATCCTGCTCGACGTAGAGCCGGGCGAGGGCGCTGAGCGCGGTCGGTGATGGAGCCAGGGACACGACGCGGCGGTGGCTGTTGATCGCCATGTCGATGTTCTTGGTGTCGTTCTCGCTGATCTGCGCGATCTGCGCCCATAGGGCCGCTGAGCGCTCCAGCTGTTCCATGCCTTCCAGACGCGTGGCCTGCTCTTCGAGTAGTTCCGTTAGTTTTTCGTGCTGACCATGGGAGTGCATCAGCGTGGTCAGGGCGACGATTGACGCCAGGTGTCCTGGCGATTCGTTGAGGTTGGCGAGCAGCGCTTCGAGGCGGCCACCGCGACGCTCGATTTCGCCGACCAGGGCGACGACTTCCAGGCGCAGACCAAGGCGGCCTTCGGCGTCTTCGGTGTGGTCGAGTTGGCGCTTGCGTAGAGTGAGCAGTTCCGTGATGCGATCTTCGCTCTGGTACAGCGTCGCCAGTTTCTCAGAGGTGTCCGAGTCTTGCGGCGTCAGGGCGAGCACTGCCCGATACATGTCGATGGCGCCAGCCGGGTCGTTGAGCAAGTCAGTAGTGATTCCGGCAGCGCGCAGGCGCATGTTGCGCTTGGTTTCGTTGTCGAAAGGTAGACGCGAGCTGTCGACCAGGAGGTCGACGGCCGCTGCGCCTTCGTTGTCAGAGCAGTGGCGATCGACCAGGCGATCCAGGGCCCACGATACGATCTCGGCTGCGCTTAGCTCGACACCGGTCTCTACGCCGGTTCGCCAGGCGGTCTTGGCAGCGGCGAGGACCGCTCTAACCGAAGCGACTTGCTCCCCGGTGTCTTCGACGTGTTCCAGAGCGACGAGTGCCGCCTGATATCTGACGGAGAGTTCCGGCTCCAGATCGCCGAGTCGGCGCAGAGTGTCGTAGTACTCGGCATTCGGCTCGGCCTGCTGTAAGTCGGCCAGGTCCTTGAGCGCGCTGCGACTATCGCCTCGGTGGGCGAGGGCGGCTTTTAGCGCGCCCTGAGCGGCCTCCGCGTCGGACCGCTTGTCACGATGCAGTTTGGCGATCCGGTATTGAACATCGAATGCGAGTCGCGGCGGCAGATTCGGCGAATTGGCCAGGGAGGTGGTCAGCGCCTCGGTCAACGCGTCGAAAACCTCGCGCTCTTCGGCGACGGCTTCCATTTCGCTGAACAAGCTCTCATCGATGGCTTCGCGGGCGACCGTGCAGCCCATCACCGTGGCCGCGGCTTCGGCCCAGGCTCCCAGGCGCGTACCGACTCGAACCACACCGCGTACCGCTGGCAGGTTGTCGGGTTCGATTCCGCACACGGCCATATAGGCGGCGAGTGCTTCGCTCTCTTTGTCAGGATCGCGCTCGAGGATTCCGGCTTCCTGGAAGCGTAGGCGCGCCACGTTGTGCGGGTCGTCCAGCACGTTGAACGCGGCCAGATGATACGCCTGACCAACCAGGGCCCATGAGTCGGTCTCCTGGGCCAGCGTCAGGATGTGCTGTTCTAAGGCGCGGTCGTTGGGGTCCAGTGGCATCGCTCGTGCCAGCAGGGCCAGCGCGCCCGCTTTGTCTTCCAGAGTCTCTTCGCGGATGGTCGCCGCTTCGCGCAGGATGCCCAGTCGCACTCGCATGTCGCCGGCGGCGGCAACCCGCGCGTCGGTGGTCTCGAGGTAACGCTCCCACTCCTGGCTACCGCGATACGATTCGGCCAGAGCTTCGGCGGCGTCGCCGGCGCACTCTTCTACTTCGAGCAACGCGGTCATGCCCGTGCGGGCACCTTCGTGTTTGGCGTCGATACGCAGCGCATCCCGGTATCGTTCCAGCGCTTCTTTAGGCTCGCCGAGGTTCGCTCGGCGCGCGTCGGCCAGGCGTACCAGTCGTGCCGTCGTGCGGCCGGTCTCTCGCAGGGCTACGCGATCCAGCAACTCGACGAACTCCTGCCAGCGCTCCGTGCGCTCGAGCAGATCGGTGAGAGCCTGTACGGTCTCGGAGTCTTCGCCACACTCGTTGGTGACTCGCCGCCACGCTTCGATGGCCTGTTCTGGATCATTGAGGTTGTCGGCGTACGTGCGCGCGATGCGGGTCATGTCCGCGCGTTTTTGGCCGGGGGCCGTTGCGTGCGCGATGCGCGCGGTCAGTGCCGAGATCAAGTGCTCCCAGCGCTCTTCCTTTTCGACCAGAGCGATCAACGCGTCCAGCGCCGCGCGATCTTCGGGGTCGACCTGAATGCGAGCCTGCCACGCGATCAACGCACGGTCGGTCTCGCCGAGGGTTTCCGCGAGGCGCGCGGTTTCGCCGATGACGGCTTTGCGCACCGACGTTGCGGTCTCCAACGAGCACAGGCGCTCGAGTACGTCGAGTCGTTCCTGCGGCCTGTCGGCCCGGGCGAGCAATTCGTTGAGCCGACGCGCGACGTTACGCATGTCGTCGCTCTCGATGTCTTCTTGGGCCATTGCGGCGTTGTAGAGATCGATGGCGCCGTTGGGATCCTGAAGCAGTTCGACGCGGGTACGCGCTGCTTCGGTCAACAGGGCTACTCGGCGTGAGCCGGTGCTGTGTTCAGCCGCGGCGGCGACGCCTTCGGCGTAGCGTTTGAAGTTATCCGAGTGCTGTGCGATCTCGCGCAGGTGTTCTTGAGTCGACGTGGACTCGGGCTGAAGCACGAGTAGCGCAGCGTAGTGCTCCATCGCGGCCACATCGTCACCGAGGGTGGCGAGGCGCTCGCCGGCGCTCTCGTGGAGCTCCATGATCTGCTTGGCATCGGCGAACTTGATCGCCAGCTCGAGCACACGCACGACTTCGCGGGGGCGTTCGGTCGACTCGTAACGATCGGTCAACAGTTCAAGGGCGCCAGCGCGCACATCGGCCGTCGACAGGTCGTGGGATAGAATTCGTTCGAGTAGCTCGCACGCTTCTTTGTCGTTGCTAGCTTCGGCAAGTAGTTTGCGTAGGGCGGCGAGGGCTTCACCGGGCTCGCCCAGGTTGTCGAGCCAACATGCCGCGATGCGCACCCGATGGTGTTCGCGGTCTTCGCGCGACATGCCGTCGAGGCGCGCGTTCCACAATTCGATCAGGTCGCGCCAGAGCTCGTGTTTTTCGAGAAGGCGCTCGAGGGAGTGAGCCAGCTTTGCGTCGTGGGGACGCAGGGGCCGGAGCTTCTGTAGATAACTGATCGCCTTTTCCGGTTGGCCGGCGACGTCCTTGGCGACTTGCGCTGCTTCTTCGAGCAATTGGATCTTGCGAACCTGGTCGTCGACCACTTCAGTGGCGCGGTCGTAGACTTCGAGCAGGTCATTCCAGCGCTGAGCGACCGTGTAGACCACGGTCAATCGCTGCAGTGCCCACTCGGACTTCGCATCGATCTCCAGGATGCGCATGAGCACACCTTCGAGCCGTTTCGGATCGTCGCCGTACCATTCCTCGTGGAACTGAGCAGCGCGCTCACCGATCTTCAGCAGCGTTTCAGTGGGTAGGTCCTGTTCGAGAACTTGCAGGTAAGCGGCAGCTACATCGTCGGGACGATCATGCTCTTCGGCGAGCCCTTCGATCGTGTCCCATGTAGAGGCGTCGTCAGGTGTAGCTATAGCAGCGGCAACCGCTGCCTCGAGATCCATTTGCTCAGCCATCGTTCTCCCCACGTCGAACGCGCCCGCCAGTGGGCGCGCTGAAGCCAGCTTCAAAGCGCCCAAAATAGTAGCACGCAGACTTACTCGGCCGTGCCGATCCCTCCGCCGAAAGATCAGCTTTTTCGGCGGCTTGGATCTGTCCCGAGGCTCACCCGGCGGCCCGCCGCGACAGCTTCTGAGCGATGGCCGCATGGGGCTCGAGCGCCGGTTCGGTGATCGCCGAACCGTGGCCGGAAATGATGCACTGCAGCTTCGGTTGACCGGCCAGCCGAGCCGGGCGCGACGTGTTTGTGTACGGGAGTACACCTTCCGTGTCGCTCGAGCACTGCAACGTGCGGTCTAGGTTTGCAACGTGTAGGTGCGAGTCGGACGCGATATCTTCGTAGGCGTCGAGTGGTAGCATCGCGCCGTGCGTTGCATATTTCTGGCGAGTTTGTTTCTGCTCGGCTGCCCCGGACCTGGAGCCGGGCCCGTCACAGGAACTGGTGACCCGCTCGCTCCCAGGTCGTCGCCCGCTGACGCCGGCGTCAAGTACGAGCCTTTCGCACGCGCGAAGAAACTGTTCGGCCAGAAATGCGCCGGCTGCCACATAGGTAGTCGCCGTCAAGCTCCCAGGCTGGGCCCGGGCTACAACTCGCGGGTGTGGATCAAGGGCTTCCTGCTAAATCCCAACGGCGATGACTATTACGGGCGCACCAAGCTGGGCAAGATGAAGCCGGTCAAGCAGCGCGGCTCGGACCTGGACGCTCTGGTCGAGCTGATCTACAGCCAATCCGGCGCAAAAGATGCGAAGCCGGACCTGGTCGCTATCGGGCGCAAGCTGTTCGACGCCGGCGGATGCACCGATTGCCACGCCATCGACTGGAAGACCGAGGGCAACTCTGGGCCCAATCTGGGCAAACGCGGATCCGCGGACATGCTCAGCGCGTTCATCGCCGAGCCGGGCCACGAGCGGTGGTACGGCGACAAGAACCAGATGCCTCGGTTCGGGGACAAGCTCAAACCCGCGGATAGGCGAGCTTTGGCCAGTTACATCTTGTCCTGGCAGTCTTCGTCCGAGTAGATTCTCGCCCGCATTGCATGACCCCGGTTCCTCTTTAGTTAACGCCGCTGGCGAGTACGTCGACCCCTTCGACGCCGACTGGAAGGAACGTCTGGTGGTGCTGGGCGGCATGTTCGCCACTCTCGTGGTGGGCGTGACCCTGGGCTTGCACTATGCAAACTCGGCGACCAAGGAACTGTTCGGGTTGGTGCCAGCGTCGTTCTTCGCCGCCGGCAAGTTCCTGCCCCTGTGGGGCATCAGTGAGACCAGCAACTTCACGCCCTATGGACTCGGTCTGGTCATCTGGGTCATGGACACGTGCACCGTGCTCATCGTCGTCTACTCCCTCGAGGCGTTCTACCGTTTCGACCGGCTCAAGCGAGGGTTGGACAAGATCCAACGCAACGCGGGGCTGGTCCTGGACGCTTATCCTCGAATCCGGACCGGCGCCGTGGTCGGGGTCGTCGTATTCGTGCTGTTTCCCATCGCCGGCACTGGCGCCATCGGCGGCGCGTTCCTGGGTGTACTGCTGGGGCTGCATCGGTTCGTGTTGATCGCGGCCGTGAGTACCGGCGGCTTCTTGGGCGGCATGCTGATGGCCTTCGCCGCGTCGAACTTCGCCGGCACCCTCAAGAGCATACGCGCTACCCAGGAGGACCCGACGGTCAAGTACGTGATCATGGCTGTCGTCGGCCTGCTGCTCGTGGTCGCGTTCATGTGGTTGAGTCGAGTGTACAAGCGAGCCCTGGCGGCCGCTGAGCGACGCCAGAGTGATGCCAGCTTGAACATCGCAGCGCACAGCAGCGGCAACGGCGACAATCACGCCGTCTAGCTAGAATCGTACTAACCGGCGGCGGCCCTAGAAGCGAGGAGGCTCGATGCTCCAGGGCAGCTTGGCTACCTGGCGTGCTGCGCGTCGTCGTGTGTTCTCGTCGAGCTTGCCGCTCGCGGCCTTGGTGAGCGCATTGTAGAACTCGCGCGGGTTCGCAAAGCGATCCGATGGAGACTTGGCCATTGCTACTGCCAGCACCGCGTCAACGTCGGTTGGTAACGTGCTCAAACGGCTCGGTCGTGTGGGCATGCGATGGACCACGTTGTAGAGCACCTCGGGGACCTGGGTACCGCTGAACGCGGCGTGTCCGGTGAAGCAGCGGTAGGCAATGACCGCGAGGCTGTACATGTCCGCCCGATGATCCACGCTCCTGCCCTGGGCCTGCTCGGGCGCCATGTACGCGGGCGTGCCGACCACGTCACCCTGGGTGAGGGTGCTGACGTCGCCGCTCAACTTGGACACACCGAAGTCGAGGATCTTCCATACGCTGCGCTTGCGCTGTTTGGCGAGGAACAGGTTATGAGGCTTGAGGTCGCGGTGCACGATGTTGGCGCGCCGCGCCGCTTCGAGGCCCGTGGTGATCTGGCGGACCAGCTCCACGACATCGGTGACGGGCAGCTTGCCTCGTTCGCGCAAGCGGTGGGCAAGGTCTTCACCCTCGAGGCGCTCCATGGCCAGGTATGGCACCGCGGCGGCGTCCGATGATGTCTCGAGTACGCGCACCACGTTGTCGACGTTGAGCGACGATGCGATCTCGGCTTCGCGGAGGAACCTGGACAGCTGCGCTTTGTCGTCGAGCACATTGTGCTGCAACAGTTTGACCGCCGCTTGTTCGCCGCTGTGGACGTGCTCTGCGGCGTAGACCTCGCCCATGGCGCCGCGGCCGATGACGCCGCCGAGCTTGAACGAGCCGACAATCTGTTCGGTATAGCGCCCAGGGCCACCACGCCAACGGTTGCGGTGTAGCTCGAGGCGCGCTTCGTTGAGCAGGGCCTCGCGCTGAGCCACCGCGCGAACGGCCTTTTCCATGCGCGCCAGGGTCTGGCCCGTGCTCTTGCGCGACATGCGCCCCAGCAGGAACGCGATCAGAAACACCGCTTGCACGCACACCTGCATGACGACTTGTTCGCGGGTGGCCAGATAGTCCGCGTTGATCAATCCGCGATCGCCGAGTTGCCCGGAAATCATCAGAGCGGCGAGCAGACCATGGCCGATGACCATGTTGAGGTAGTTGGCGGTGGCATACTTGACGTTGTTGCCCAGGCTGTAGACGTAGATGCCCACGGCCACGATGGCGGGGTAGGGCGAGAACAAGCCGAAGTAGTAGGCCGCCGCGTGGGACGCGATGCCCTGCACCTGGGACACGACGGCGATAGCGCGACCGTTGAACCGCTCCATGCGGCTGGTCATCCAGTGCAACCAGCAGTAGCTCAGGCCGACGAACGCCAGAGCGCCCATGAACAACTTCGTCGCCAGCGGGTCGCCGCGCACGAATGTCAGCAGGCCGACGCCGGCCACGCTGAGCGCGATGATCATCTTCGCCCAGGTGTGGAGGCGCTTGACCTCCTCTTCGTTCATCGCGTCGCCGGGGGTGTCGACTGTATCGACGGCGATGCCGCTCGGGGGCGTCAGATCATCGGATGACAGAACGCGGGTCTGCGCCGTGTCTCCTGGACGAGACGTGTGACCTCGGCCTGTGCCGAGGTCGTCCAACGCGATTCCGATGCCGCCCCCCATACCCGTCGATCCGCTACACGAAGAAATCCGGGATGAGTTCGACGGTCGGGTCCACGCGGTATTTCTCGAGATCGGTCACGCCCGCGGAGGCCATCACTTCGTCGTCGACGAAGAAGTTGCCAGTGCACTCGCGGCTGTTCTGACTGAAGATCCACGCCGCTGCGTCGCCCATGATTTCGGGCTTGCGCGAGCCACGCATCACCGTGTCACCGCCGAGTAGGTTCTGTACCGCGGCGGTCGCGATGGTCGTGCGCGGCCACAATGCGTTGACCGCGATGCCGTGGGACTTGAACTCTTCGGCCATGCCCAACACGCACATGCTCATGCCGAACTTGGCCATGGTGTACGCCACGTGGGGCGCGAACCATTTGGCTTCCATGTTCAGCGGCGGCGACAGATTTAGAATGTGCGGATTCTCTGCCTTCTTGAGATGGGGCAGGCAGGTCTTCGAGGTGAGGAACGTCCCCCTCGTATTGACCGCGTGCATCAAGTCGTAACGCTTCATCAGCGTCGACTCGGTGTTGCTCAAGTTGATCGCGCTGGCGTTGTTGACGCAAATGTCGATGCCGCCGAAGGTCTCGACCGCCTTGGCGACCGCGCCTTGCACGACTTCTTCGTGGCGAATGTCGACTACACACGGCAACGCTTTGCCGCCGGCCGCTTCAACTTCTTCAGCGGCTGTGTAGATCGTGCCGGACAACTTGGGGTGCGGCTCGGCGGTCTTGGCCGCGATGACGATGTTCGCGCCTTGTTTCGCCGCCGCTAGTGCGATGGCTTTTCCGATTCCCCGACTCGCCCCTGTGATGAACAGGGTCTTTCCTTTGAGACTCATTCGTTTCTCCTGAAACACGTTTATGACGCGCGGCGGCAAAACTAACAAAATTGACCAGTCCGCACCTACAAAAAACACGGTTGTCAGGAGATGTAGGTAAATAGCTCACTCTTGGCGCTCGGGACATTCCACGCAGTTTGCGGTCCCTGTTTGCGAACCGGCGGATGAGTGAACGTGACTACTCGAAGCTGGGCATGACTTTGCCGAGCTCTTCGTACTCGAGGTGAGCGCCGTGAAGCAGGTCTCTTCCCTGCATCGAGCGTCCTTCACGGGCCGCGATCACGGCGGCGCGCACGATGGCGTTTCGAATATGGCCGCCGGACATCTCGAATCGATCGGCGAGTTTCTGAAAGTCAGCGTCGTCGCCGATGTTCGTGTCCGGCGGTAGCAGGCGCTGCCACAACTCGACGCGCTCTTCGACTTCGGGCTCGGGGAAACGCACGCGGAAGTTCAACCGACGCAAGAACGCCGGGTCGATCGCGTTTTCCATGTTCGTGGTGAGGATACAGATGCCGTCGAAGGTCTCCATGCGCTGTAGCACGTAGTTGACCTCGAGGTTGGCGTAGCGATCCTGCGCGCTCTTGGCTTCGGTGCGCTTGCCGAACAGGCTGTCGGCTTCGTCGAACAAAAGCATCGCGTTCGCGTTCTGCGCTTCGTCGAAGATCTTGGCCAAGTGCTTTTCGGTTTCGCCGACCCATTTAGAAACTACCGCCGATAGGTCGATACGCATGAGCTCGAGACCGAGTTCGCTGCTGATCACCGTGGCGGCCATGGTCTTGCCCGTGCCCGGTTCGCCAGAGAACAACGCGGATACGCCGCGGTTGATGCCCAGGTGCCGCGCGTAGCCCCAACCTTCGAGAATCTTCGTGCGCTCCGAAACCATGGCGATGATGCTGTGCAGGACTTCGATGACATCTGCGGGTAGGACCATCTCGCTGAAGCTCGCGCGCCGGGTCACCAGTCGGCCGAACGAGCCGAGTTCGATACTGAGCTGGCGACCGATGGCTTCCTCTATGTGCTGTTGATGCACTGGAACCGCGGCGGCCGCGGCGAATGCGGAGGCCTCCGCGATGACATCAGTGATGACGCCCGCTCCGATGACGTAGCGGGTCGCGAGTGAGCCAGCGGCTTCTTCGCCCAGCTCGTGGCTGTCACCAAGGTTTGCCAGGGCCGCCGACCATGCCCCGGTGCGCGTATGCACATCCGGCTGAGGCATGCGCAATAGCTGGAACGGCCGGCTGATGGGTAACGACTGCCGGCCGGCGCTGCGCGTCGAGATGATCACGCGACCTGGATAGTGATCGATGGCGTAGACTGCTGCGCGATCGAGCATGCCTTCGCTACCGGCGAATGCCTCGGCGTGGCTCAGGTACACGACGGCGCCGCGCATACGTGCTTCGCGCAGCACCAGAGCCAGGTGAGGGCGAGCGTCGCCCAAGTTCGCCACCAACAGCGGCTTGCCGAGTTTGCTCGCCAGGTGTCGGGCTAGCGCCCGTTTCCCCGAACCGCCGGGCCCCTGGATCAGCATGGCAGCGTTTCCGGTAAGGCGCTCCACCGCGGCGTCCGCGGCGGCCACAACGCTGGCGGGAAGAAACACGCTGCTCGCTTCAGAGGCGTCGAACACGGAGGCGATGGCATCCAGGGGCGCCGAGATTCTCGTATCGCCCAGGAGCCAGTCGAGAATGTGCCTGCTGCAGCTGAGTTCGCTGGCCGCTGGGTGCCCGTCGCTGTCGGTGAGTTCGAGCAAGCCCCCTCGGCGCAGCCGACCGGCCGAATGGGTTATGCGGAGAAGTTCGCTCGTGTCGCTTAACTCCGGCGCAAGCTCCGTGCACACGTCGCCGTACAAACCGGCTCCTCGGCCGCTGGCGAGACCGTTGCATAGGGAGCGCACATCCCGGTCGAGTTGGTAGCAGATAACGATCTCGAGCAGCGCTCGCTCGCCGGCATCAAGATCGAATCGATCGCACAACACGGTGAGAGGCGTGCCGTCGTCTGGCCAAGCGTCTTCCGCGGCCGTGACCGCGGCGGTGAGCTCCTGGTGCTGATCGGCGTGGGTATCCTGGGGCCGCAGCGCGGACCGGCTCAACCGCTCGCGGGCCGCGGCGTCACTCAGGTATGTTTCACCTGGGACACGCCCATCGGCGAAGCCGTAGCCGGCGTTCAATCTGGTGACGAGTGCGAGCTCGGCGCGAAGTCGCACCAGCGCGATGTGCGGGGCGATAGGCACCCGTCAGGTTAGCCCTTCTCCGGCTTGTTCTTGTTGCGGCGAAACAATCTGCCCAACCGGCTCTGTTTCTTGTCGGGCTTTTCCTCATTCTTGTCCGTGGTCTCTTCGCCGTCGCCGTCGCCGTCGCCGTCACTGTCTTCGTCTTCGTCGTCGTCTTCGTCGTCTTCGTCGTCTTCGTCGTCTTCGCCTTTACCTTTACCCTTCGCGACTTTGAAGAAGATCGCCTCCACGGCGGCCCGTGTCTTGATCTCTTCGCGCACCTCGGTGATCTCGCTCTGCACCTCGACGTACGTCTTGAGCCCGGCCTCGAGCTCCGGCACTTTGCCCAGGGCTAGAGTCGGATAGAGCACGCCCAACGCCTTGTTGAGCATTTTCATCCGCACCTTGGCCGACAGAGGCACTTCTTTCAGGTCATGACCGTTCTTGGCCATACGCAGTTGATCGAACGCATCGCGTTCGCGCTCGCTGAATACTCTCGGGTCCAGAACGAGGTTGTCAGCCACGAGTTCTTCCTTGCAGATCGAGCGCAGCACATTCGACACCGCGCCGAAATGGGCGAGGGCCGCGACCTCGTTCTTTGCCTTCGCCTGCTCGGCGTCGGCCTTACGCTTTTGCTCGACCGGATCTTTCTTGTTCGCGCGCTCGGCGGCGTTGTCGCGTTGGCCCTGAAGCTCTTGCCCCATGGATTTGTTCGAGCAGACCGCTCGCGCGGCCTAGCTCTCGTCCGCGATCTTCTCCCACCATTGGCACCACCAGTCAGCTCCCACGAGGATGCGGAGCTTGGAGTGCCAGCAGTAGGCGAGCTTTGCGTCGGGATCGAGGTAGTAGAGGCAGCTCTTGCAGTCCTCATCGCCGTAGGGCACGCCTTTGAGCACGGCGTCTTCAGCGAGGTGGCGCAGTTCGAGCGCGTTCTTCTCGTCGATTTCTTTTGGTTCGGGGGTCGGTAGCGAATCGTCGGCCATTGCCGAGCGATTCTACTCGGATGCTGGCGGCTCGACCAGCGGCACAGGGCTGGTTACGAGGGATGGTGTGGCTGCACCGCCGTCGTAGCGTTTGCTGGCGTCTTCCCGGATATGTAGCGGAGGCCGGCCGACGCCGCTGCAGAGGCGGGTCAGCTGGAAAAGGCGCAGGATGTAATACGAGATATCGATTTCCCACCAGTAGAAGCCCTGGCTCGCCGACCGCTGATAATAGTGGTGGTTGTTGTGCCAGCCCTCACCCAGCGTGAGCAGCGCCAGCCAGAAGTTGTTGCGGCTGTCATCGGTGGTCTTGTAGCGCTGTTTGCCCCAGACATGGGCCAGGGAGTTGATACAGAACGTTCCGTGCCACAGCAGTACTGTGGAGACGAAGTAGCCCCAGACGAGCATGTGGGCGCCGCCGATGAAGAACAGCGCAGTCGCGAACGCGATGGCCACGGGCAGGTGAAAGCGGTTTAGAAAGCGAAGCTCGGGGTACTTGGCGAAGTCCTGGATGCGATCAAACTCGGTTTTTTCGTACTTCTTGACGAGAATCCAGCCCTGGTGTGACCAGTAGAAGCCACCGTGGCGAACTGAATGCACGTCCTCCTCCTGATCCGAGTACTTGTGATGGTGGCGATGATGCGCCGCCCACCAGAGCACGCCCTTCTGAGTGCAGATAGTGCCTAGAAGCGCGAGAAAGAACTGGAATACGCGGGTGGCCTTGAACGAACGATGGGAGAAATAGCGGTGGTAACCCGCGGTAATTCCGAACATGCGCACGTAGTACAGGCCGACGGCGATGAGCAGGCCGGTCCACGAGAAGCCAAGCATGGCGATGCCAACAATCGCCGCAACGTGCACGCCCCAGTACGGGATATTGGATATCCACCGAAACTTGTACTCGTCGCCGACGCGCTCTGCAGCTGAGTTGGCCATGAACCACTCATACCGAATTGGACGTCATTCGACGGTCACAGCTCCGACACACTTTCTACCGATTCGTGTCGTAGCCCCGGAAACTACTCAGGAAAACTCCTGAGAGGTTGGACCAAACGGGTTCGCGGTTAGCGCCGAGGCTGCTACGGCCCGGCGGCGACGACAGCGTAGACCTTGTTGTCGAAGTGGTCCGCCAGGAACAGTTCGCCGTTGGGGCCACTGGCCACGGAACTCACCCGGGCTCCTTCGCCGGGCGCTCCGGGGGGAATCAGCTCGGTCCAATTTCGCGTCTCTGCGATGGCGCCGTTTTCCCAGCGAATGCTGCGCACGAAGTTGTGGCACCAATCGGTGAAGAAGAACTCCTCGTGATACTCGGGGAAGTTGCAGCCGCGGTAGACGGTGCCGCCCATGATCGCGCAGCCCTCGCCGCGACCGTAATCCAGGGTGGGCAACTCGATACCTGTTTGGTCGCAGCCCGCTTCACTACACAGTGAGCCTTCCATGATGGGGAAGCCGAAGTTGAGCCCCGCCACGCCGCTTTCGACGATATTGAGTTCTTCGCGAGAGGTGCCGCCGATATCGGGGATGTACATCCTGCCGGTTTCGGGATCCAGGTACGTGCCCCACGGGTTGCGCAAACCGTGATGCCAAATCTCCGGTCGGATGTAGAGCATATCCACGTACGGGTTGTCCGGCGGAATGGTGTAGGGCTGGCCAACGCTGCCGCTGTCCACATCGATGCGCAGGATCTTTCCCAGCAGCATGGTCATGTTTTGCGCCGTCTCCAGGTGCGCGATGGCGCCGCTGAGACTGTTGCCGATGGCGATGTACATGTAGCCGTCGGGACCGAAGTTGATGGTGCCCGCGTTGTGCTTACTCCACGGCTGCGGGATCGTTATGATCGGTTTTCCCGTGCCCGTGTTGACCGTGTCGGGGTTGCCAGCCACGGTCAGGAACTCGACCACAGCGACGTCACCGGTGATGGGGACGGTGAAGCTCACGTACACCTTGCGGTTGTTGGCGTGGTCGGGATGAAACACCATGCCCAGTAAGCCCTGCTCGAACTTGTTGGCGATCTGCCCTTCGAGATCGATGAACGGTTCGGGCTCGAGCATGCCGTTGCGGTAGATGTAAATCTTGCCGCGCTGGTTCTCCATGATGAACAAACGATCGTCTCCCACGCGTGAGTTGATCACGATGGGTTTTTGAAGATCGATACCCAGGTCGACCAGCGTGAGCGCTACCTCGCCGGTTTGTGGGTCGCACTCGGTCGGATCCGGCCCGATCGGTGTATCGCTGCCACACGCGGCCAGGGCGACCAAGATCACACTTGCCAGGAACTTTGACGGAGCCCGCATGGCTTTAGTATACGCTCCTCGTTGTGAAGTTCGTATGGCCCGCATTGCTCGTTGTTGCATTTGGTTGTGGTGACCCGGCCGCAGGGCCGAGCGACGCAATGGTCGACGCGTTCATCCCAGACGCCCGGGTCGTGCATCTGCCGCCCGCGCTGATCGATACAGGGCTGTACGCCGACGACAATCGCGACACCCTCGCAGCGGGTGTGTTCGAGTACACTGTGAACTATCCCCTGTGGACGGATAACGCCGCCAAACGTCGGTTTATCTCCCTGCCGGCGGGTTCTGAGATCAATGCGGCCAACGTGGATTTCTGGCGTTACCCCGAGGGCACCAAAGTGTGGAAAGAGTTTTCCCTCGGCGGCAGCCGCCTGGAGACGCGCTACCTGGTCAAGACCGGGCCGTTTTCGGCGGACTGGCGCATGGTCGCCTACGTCTGGGATGCGGCTGAGACTGAGGCGTTGATCACAGAGAGCGGCGTCGACAACGTTAATGGCACCGACCACGACGTGCCCGGTATCGATGATTGTCAACGCTGTCATCTGAACCGACAGGACAGTTTGATCGGTGTCTCCGGTGTGCAGCTCAATCACGCTCAGCCGGGCCTCAATCTGGCCAGTCTGATTAGCGACTCCCTGATCAGCGATCACGTCGACGCGATCAACTTCGACCTTCCCGGAGATGCCGACGCGGTGGCTGCCCTTGGCTACATCCACGGCAACTGCGGCGGCTGTCACCACGATGGAAGTCAGGTGCAGGAGAGCGTGAAGCTGCGCTTCTGGTTGACCGCCGACAGCTTGACCAGCGTGCAGGACACGACGATCTACACCAGCGCTGTGAGCGAACCGCTGGCGCTACCGTTCCCCGGCGCCACCAGTCTGATCGAACCCGGTATGCCGAGTCAGAGCGCAGTCTACTTGCGCATGAACCAGCGCACCGACGGCCAGATGCCGCCGCTAGGCACCGAACAGGTCGACACCGCCGCAGTCACCGCGGTCGAAACCTGGATCACGAGCCTACCCTAGCGCCGCGGCGCTACTTCACACACAGCGGGTTGTTCCTGCACTTGTCGGACACCGGCAGTTTGCGTTTCTGTTTGCGCCGATCGCGCACGCGCTTTGTGAGTTCCTTCAACCGGATCTGCGCCGCCTGGCGGTCGCTTTCGTTCTTGGCGTTGCGCAGCTGTTCCTGGAGAGCCATGATCTGCTTCATCTGTTCGTTGGCTTGTTTCCTCGTCTCGACGAGTTGTTTGTGCTGCTCCTCGATGGCCAACTTCTTCTTGTTCTCTTGATCGCGGAGTGCTTTCACGTCGTCCTTAGCGGTGAGCGCCGACGTAGACATGGATTCGAACATGGATACGCTCGGCGACTTGATGCCCATGAACCGCCAGTGACCGTCGTACATTCTCATGGCGATGGTGAAGTACTCGTCGCCTTTCTTGGCGAACGGCGCCATCGCGCTAACTGCGTTGCCGCGGCGTCCGTAACGCGCGCTGGCCAGCAACTTGGTTGGAACCGAGTCCGCGAAGTGCTTCGTCGCGCTCTTCTTTATGTACGTTTCGAGCTGCGGATCTTTTCGGTCTTTGGGCAGGCACAGTGAGACCAGCAGCTTCCAGTTCTTGGCGCGGTAGCCGTTGAGCACCGACAGCGCGAAGCCGTCGGCGGTCTTCACATCAGGCGCGGCGACCTTGTTGCCCTTTGTGTCGGTGCCGGTCTTGGTAGTGCCCGCGGGGCCTTTGCTCTTTTGGGCGTCCTTCTTATCGCTTTCACAGCCGATCAGCGCCACCACTAGGACGAGTCCCGACATCCACACCGTACGTTTCATGATTCCGTCCATGAGCTACAGTAGCCCCGCGGCGAGAACCGGCACAAGCCACGCTAGATGGGGTCGGATGCGTCGACAACAGGGATGTGTATACGCAGCTCGAAGTGTTGATTACCGTGGGTGAAGGGCAGGCCGTCCCATGCCTCGAAGCAGGGCTGCTCGGCGGGCGCGAAGCCGCTGGTGGGCAGCCAGGTCATGAATAGCCAGTCCAGTCCGCGTTGTTCGAGATCGATGGCTCCCTTGATCTGTACCTCGGCGACGGTCATTGCCGGCAAGTGCAGGCAGCTGACGCCAGCGTCGTCGGCAAACGGCGCGGCAACTTCGACGCCCACGTCGTAACGGCACTTGTCCAACGGCACGATCTCCGGGTCGTCCCACGTGTAGCCCAACCACTGGCCGCCTTCAACAGACCGCTCAGTCGCCCAGGCGATCAGCTCATTGGTCGCGTCCAACACGCCTGTGCCTTCATACGGTTGGTGCACGCGCAGGTAGGCCACGCTTCGAGCTGGTAGCTCGCGCAAAGTCACCTCGAATCCGTCCGGGTTCTCGCCCACTGGCAAGCGCGCCAACAGGTGTCGGTCCTCTGGTCCCGTTAGTTGCACCTGCATGTCGTTTCGCTTGGATGCGCGAAACGCGTCGATGTCGAAGGCCCGCGGCGGTACGCCGAACTGTTTCTTGAAACTGCGCGAGAAGTCAGACGACGATGCAAAGCCACAGGCCAGGGCGATGTCGGTGAGCGATAGCTCGTCTCTGTGGGTGAGCAAGGCCAGAGCGCGCTGCAGGCGTACTCGTTTGACGAACTGGTTGAGTGTTTCGCCGACCAGCGCACGGAAGATGCGGTGGAAGTGGAACGGCGAAAACGCGGCCGCTCGAGCTACCGCCTCCAGGCGAAGGTCGCCCGTGAGGTTATTGACGATGTAGTCGATTCCACGGTTGATACGCTGGAGGTAGTCGAGGTTCTTGGTCACGACCGAAAGACCATCTGTCGATTCGCAAGATTTGGCAAGTCAGCTGGAGCCCGGGCGAGTAGGGTGCTTTTCGTAACGCGCTAACCCCGTAACGCCAGCACCAACAAGGAGCACCTGATGGATCTCGGAAACTTCTCAGTCAGCCTCGCCGTCGCCGATCTGGACGCGTCGATGGCGTTCTACAAAGTGTTCGGTTTTGAGCAAATCGCCGGCGAACCGGCTCAGAACTGGATCATTCTGGGCAACGGCGACGCCAAGATCGGCTTGTTCAAGGGCATGTTCAACGAGAACCTGCTCACGTTCAACCCGCCCGACGCGCGGGCAGTGCGCTCCGCCGTCAAGGCCGCCGACATCGCGCTGGAGAACGAGACTGATCCTGGCGAGGGGCCGAATCACTTCGTGGTCAAAGACCCGGACGGCAACACCATCCTGGTCGACCAGCACGAGTAACGGCGCGCAGGATCAGCGGCAGCTCGCGGGCCGTTGCTTGATCAGTTTCATCTTGTCGCTGATGGAAATCGCCGCGGCGAGTTTGTTTTTCCACGCGGTGCACTCGGCTGGCTCTGGCCCTGCCAAACCCGGCGGACGAACGAACAGGGGCTTAGGCAGGGGGATGCCGCCGGCCTTGCGCCACTCCCAGTGCGCGGCTTTGGCCTCCTTGCAGCGCCCACGTCGGCTGAACCCGGTGGTGGCGGAAGCGAGGTATGCGATGGCGCCAACGACACCCATGACCGCGACCATGCGGGCGTTTCGTTCGCATGCCTGCTCTTCGGCTGTTGGCGGGCTGTCGCCGAAGAGGCGAAACGTGCACAGACTCGCTGTCGCCATGGCTCCGAGCGCTACGATGCCCGAACCGCCGACACCGACGATGTCGAGAACCGGTTTGCCCGCCGAGGTCTCGCAGGCCGGAGACTGGTCCGGCGTGTAGGAATTCGGCACCTGGGGCATGCCAAAGGAACACGCTGTGAACAACAACGCACAGGTACTGGCAGTGAGCGCTTTGTGCATCTTGTCACCATAGTTCGAGTCGCCGCGCGCTGGACCGGCAAAGCTAGGTAACTCCGGACCTGCTACTAGCGGGGCGGTCCGCCTTCTTTGTTGTGGTCCCACGGAATGCCCAGCAGGCTGCACGCGCCCGCGTTGGTGACGGTGCCATCGGGCAAGGTGCCGGTGACTTCGTTGTTGCCGCGATTTACCTGACCCTGAAACGCCATGTCAGTGTCGGCGAAGATTGCGGTCACGCACATCTCCTGATCACCGATGCCCCAGCGCACTTCTTCGGCTCGAGGGTTCATGAAGCCGCATGTGTAGCGAATACCCGTCGCGCCTTCGGCTGGAAAGTCGATGGGCGGGTCGAAGGTGTGGCCGAAGTTCTCGCCACCATATCCATCGTGACGGTAGATGACCTCACCGTCGCGTGGGCCGCCCAGGATCTGCATCTCTGCGAAGATGCCGAGCTCGTGGTAGTGGGGCAGCATGTGATAGAGGGTGAACTTCCAGTCTTCACCCATGACGTTCTGGTACTCGGGACCGACATAGCAGTCGGTGGTGAACGACGATTGACCGTTGGCGACGATTTGCAGGTCGTGATACTCGATGCGCGCCGGCGCGAGTTTGACCTGCACGTCATCGCTCGGAAGCGTACGCAGGGTAATGTCCATGCTCGTGGTGGCTGGGTTATCCGACGCGTTCAGCAAGTGGCTGCTGCCGATGATTCGTGAATACGGTGGGATCCGCACGGCCGCACCGTTGGGGAACGTCTGGCTTTCGTCCGATGTTTGCGTGGTCTGCGCGAAGATGTAGCCACCGAGGATCGCGGCGATCAGCTCGTCGAACTCGTAGTCTTCACAGTTCCACCAACCGTCTGGTGCCTCGTAGTTGTTGTCCGGCACGAAGAACCAGTTGGAGTGATGGAACACGCCCCGGTTCGCCATGTCGACGGTGTTGACCCACAGCTCGGTCGGGTTGTTGAGGGTCCAGCTCTGGCAGACGCCGCTTTGTTCTTCCCCAGGCATCAACGTGCGTTCGGGGAACAGGTGGGCCATGTCGCATGCCTCCGCGCTGGGATCACACTCGGACGAACCGCCGCATGCCGTCATCGCCAGAAAGACGCACACCACACCGAAGCCGACACCCACACTGCGCAACATCGGCGCAATGTATCAGACGTTGCCGGTTTCCCGGGCGAGAACCGCCAGGCGGTCGTCGATGACCGCCCGACTCGACTCTTCGCCGGCCCGGTCGTAGGCATCACGCGATAGTTCGTAGCTGACCTTGGCGTCACCAGTGGCGTAGAGCGAACGTGCTAGATCACCGGCACGGCAGTACAGCTGACCAGCTCGGGCGAACTCCTCCGCTCTGATCAGATGGGTCGCGATGGCGTCGAGTTCCAGGGCGTCCAGCTCTTCGAGCTCAGCTGCGTGCAGCCGCGATTCGGCCAGCTGCCGGTGCCACTGCTTGCGCTTGCGATTGACGATGCCTTCATAGATCAGGTTCTGGGTAAGGCTCGGCTGGAAGCAGTACATCTTGTCCCCGTTGGGGGCGAGGCCATCCGTCTCCACCACCAGCTGCGCTTCGAGGGGCTCGATCAGCGCCATCTCGATCTCTTCGGGTTCGTCGAGTAGCTCGTTCTTGGTGGCAAGGCCGATCGCGCAAAGTTGATCGAGCCAGAAATGCGAGCCGGCGATGGCGGCCCACTGCAACGCTAGCTTGGAGGATGGATGCAGACGGTCGACCCTGGCTTGTACTAGCTGGCCGATGGTGTCCGGAACCGGCAATGGGTTCGGCAAGGTTCCGTCCGCCAGGACCCACTCGTTCGGCGCGGTCGACATGATGATGCCGCTCTCGATCAAACCACGGACGATTTCTTCCATGAAGCGCGGGTTGCCGCCCGAGCGCGTCGCGACCTGCTCGACGAGCACATCGTTGCGCGGAGTGAGTGGCCGCAGCATGGCCTTGGCCACCTGCGTGCTTTGCTCGGGGGTCAACGTGCGCAGGGGAATGAACGAGCAACGAGGCAAGTGATCCCAGTGCTGCACGGTGCCGAGTTTCTCATTGGCCGCGGTGGCGACGACCAGCAATGGCAGCCGCGGCGTCGCCAATAGGTGAGCAAGAAGCAGGCCGGTAGTTTGCGGAGCCCAGTGCAGGTTCTCGATGCGGGCGACGATGGGGCCCTGTCGGCTGAGGGCGCTGAGCCACTCGCGGGTTGCCTCCAACGTTGCCTGTTGCACCGCGCGGGGATCGTTGGCGCAACTGGGCGCCCCAAGCGGCACATCGGGCAGTCCGATGGAATAGCTGATCAATCGAATGTCCTCTTCGACGTCGGCTTGACCGACGGCATCGAACCGGGGCGGCTGGGACGAGCGTTTGCCAAGCGCGGCATCGGGCGAGCGCGTCGCGCCAAACGTCCGGCGCAAGTAGGTCTCGATCTGCATGGCGGCGGCTCGGCTGTTGTCGCCGTATGCGACACCCGCGGCGCGGCGGACCATTTCGCCGAGCACCTGAAACGCGCCGGTGGCGACGTCCAGACAGCGGGCTGATAGATGCGCAGCGTAGGGCTGGCGCTTGCCCAGGGCGACAACGCCATCACGGACGAAGCGCCGCTTGCCCATGCCCGGGTCCGCGGTGACGACTACCATGGCTGGTTCGCCTTCGGTGCACACCGTGTCCCAGTGATCACAGACCTGACTCGTTTCGTCGGTGCGCACGTTTGGCGCGACCGCTTGCTGGCCCAGGTCTACACCGGTCATTACCGCCGAGCGGCGCTTGTGGCCGAGCACTTCGTAGGCCTGGAGCGGATCAGTCTTGCCTTTGACGGTCAACGGTTCGAGTTGGCGGACTCGGTACAGCCCACGCACGTGGTTGTACGTCGACTCGTTGATCAACACTGAACCGACCGGACAGGCGCCCTCTAGCCGGGACGCGATGTTCACCGCGTCGCCCATCACCGTGTACGAGCGGTTGTCTTCGCCCCCGACCATGCCGGCGTAGACCCGGCCGGTGTTGATGCCAATGCGGATCTGCAACGGATTGGCGATGCGCCCCGCGATCTCCCGATTGTAGCGGTCGAGTTCGGTGTACATGGCAAACGCGGCGTCGATCGCACGTCGCGGGTCGTCGGCCCGCGCGACCGGTGCGCCGAACAGCACCATGATTGCGTCGCCAATGAACTTGTCGATGGTGCCGCTGTATTGGCGCATCAGTCTGCCCAGGCGGCTGAACCAATCATTCATCAAGTCCCGAAGGTCTTCTGGGTCCAGGGTCTCGCTCATGGACGTGAAGTTGGAGACATCCGAGAACAGGATGGTGACGATCTTGCGCTCCGGCGGCACCGAGCGGGTGCGTTGCGGTGCGACCTGTTGCCGGCGGATGCCGCAGCCACCGCAGAACTTCTGGGTCATGCTGTTCTCGAACCCACACTTGCCGCACACGTTCAGTGTGACCGCGCCCGCGGTTTGGGCTAGCTCGCCCCCGCAGTCCCCGCAGAACCTGGCGTTGTCAGCGTTGTTGCTTTTGCAGCGTGTGCAGCGCATGCCGCTAAAGTCAGTCTAGCACTTACCCGGGCGTGAGCGCGGCCTTGGCTGCCTGGGCTTCATCGGTCACTGGTACGCTCTCGCCTCTACCCATCAAGATTGGGATCAGATACTTGCCAAGCTCGAGGAACACATTCTCATCCGGGTTGAGCATCTTGCCGATGCCCTGGGCGGTTATGAGGGCGACGAAGATCAGCGTCATGTCCGTCACCGGTCGCACGCGATGGGATCTGCCCAGAGCAAACATGTCGTTGAGCAGGTTGCCGTATTCCAGTTCGCCCACGTCCTGGGTGCGGAATTTGTCGGCGAACGCCTGAACGTCTACACGCAATCCGTCCCAGTCCACGTCGTCCATATACTTGTGGAATCTCTTGAAGTGCGCCACGACGTCGTCGGGAGTACCCATGGACAGACACTTGGTCATGTCGATGAACTGAATCAGCACATCCTCGGTCAGATTCTTGGCCAGGCCGACGTCGAATATGACGAGTCGATTGTCTTCGCCGACGAACATGTTCCCCGGGTGAAGATCGGCGTGCAGGAAGCCATCTTTGAAACACATCTGGAAGATGGTCTCGCGAATCGTCGTCGACAGCTGGCTGTGATTGGACTTGTCGATACTGTCGATCTTGGCCCCGCGGATGAACTCCATGGTGAGCACGTGTTCGCTGCACAGCTCGGGGATTACCTCGGGGAAGTGAACCCGATCGTTGTCGGCGAAGTTCTTGCGGAAATGGGTGTAGTTGTCGGCCTCTATGCGCAGGTCGGTCTGATCGATGATGGCGGTGACGAAGTGGCGAAGGTGACCGACCGGGTCGGACAGGCGCGCCTTGGGGCTGATCGCCATGATGCGTGCACCGGTCAGCAGGATGCCCGAGTCGCGCTCGGCCTGGCGGCGGATGTTTGGCCGAAGTACTTTGACTGCCACTTCGCGGCCGTCCTTCAGCACGGCCCGGTGAACCTGGGCGACGCTGGCCGCGGCGACGGGCTCGTTGTCGAACTCACTGAAGTGGTCTTCGATGGCACCGAGGTCCTGATGGAACAGGCGGCGCACGCGGCGGAAACTGAACGCTGGCAGCCGATCCTGGAGCACCCGCAACTCGTCGATGACTTCTTGAGACAGCAGGTCGGGCCGGGTGCTCATGACCTGGCCCATCTTGATGAACGTCGCGCCCAGGGTGGTCATGCCCATACGCATTAGTTTTCCGCGAAGCTTGCCCACCGTTGCCTGGCGGCGCGCCTTGTTGAAGATGAACAAGGTGTAGATGCGGCCGAACAGGTACAAAATCAGGCACAGCAGCACAACCAGGAACACGTAGAGAAACCGGAGCAGGTTTCCTGGCCAGCGTAGAAATCGCATGGTTAACCGAAGAAGATACTCCGGCGTGCGGCCAGGCCTTTGTCCATCAGATTTTGGACCTCGCCTTCGACCGTGCGCACCATTTCGGCGATGGTGGCGTTTTCTTCGTTGCCGGTACCATCGAAGCGCAAGGGTTCGCCGAAATGTAGCGACACCTTGGTCGGTAAAGGCACGGGCAGGATGGTCGGCGTGAGCGGCAAGTACGGCGCACCCATTAGCTTCGCCAGCGGCGTCATGCGCGAAAAACTCAAACAGCTTTCCTCGCAGCCGACAACACCTACGGGCACGATCGGTGTGTTGGTCTTGAGCGCCAGACGCAAGAAGCCCTGGCCGAAACCCACCAGGCGATAGCGGTCGCGGATGGTTCGGCCGCCGCCGCGCTCTCCTTCGGGGAAGACGAGAACCGCGTGGTTGTCGTTGAGCAGTTTTTCGGCGTGATCCGGCAGACCGATGACCTGGCCGAGGCGGGTCATGAACACACCCAATATGGGTTGGGCGGCGAAGAATTTTTCAATCATCGCGCGGACGAAGCGCGGCTGTTTCGCGTCCAGTGCCATGGCCGCCGCGATCAGCATTCCGTCCATGGGGACCTGGCCACCGTGGTTCGCAATGAGCAATACCCGGCCCGAAGGCACGTTATCCAGGCCCTCAGTGGTGACACGGAAGTACTTTCTATATAGCCAACGCGCCACGACCATCAGCTGCATGGCCGTATCTCGGGAGGCACCCCAGGCGTCGTAACCGTAGCGGTTCAGCGGTACTTCCATCCGCGCGAACGCGTCGCGAATCTCAGTGTCTACCCAGCGATCTAGAACAGCCATCTAAGTGTCGAGGCCACCCATGGCCTTCGGCGCAATGCTACCACAGAGGTTCGAGCACCTTGCGGTAAGCATCGAGGGCTCGTTTGTCTCCGCTGAGAATATCCGCCCTGGCGACGCCGGCCGGGAGCTTCTGGACCGGAGTGAGTTTCTCTAGCAAACGCGCGCGTTGGCTCTTGTTTGCGCGCGCGAGCAAGTGCCACAAGATGATGCTCTCGCCGTCATGGGCGTGTTTCACAACCGCATCGAATGCCTTGCCTGTGCGGCCGGCGAAGTCGTAGTCGCGCAGCGCCTTGCGCAACTCGGGCGGAGCCGTGTCCGGATAGGGGGTTCCGGGACCATGCACCGGGTGGGTCTCAGCGATGTTGCCCGCAGGAACCATCGACTCGCGGCCGTCGCGCTCGAACAGAACGTAGCCCAGAGTCACGTGCAGTTTGCCCGCGCCGTGTTCGTCGACATTCAAGGTGTACTCGCAGCCCAGGTCCACTGCGGTCGCCGACTTGGTCTCGACGAAGAACAAACGGGGAGGCGCATCGATCTTGGCGTGAATGGTGCCCCGGGCCAGGCGGAGCCGATGCACTTTGTCGGCGCCCTTGAGACACACTTTGGTGTTGCCGGCGACATTGACGACGCCAAGCTTGGCCACGGTCAAAGTGCCCCGAGATTTCTCGTCGGTCTCGAAACACTCACCGACCGGCAAGCGGGCGATCTTCGCCCCGAGGGTGGAATTGCCACAGGACGGTGAGCCTTCGATGTGCTGAATGCCCCAGGAACTGTCTACCTTTACCTCACTCACGCAAACGCCGACATGGGCAGGCAAATTGGGAACGACGATCTTGGCGAAGCTCTGGTCTTGTTTGGGCCTCAGCAGTAGCGAACCGACGGCGATGACAAGCACCGCGGCGACCGCGACCGCCATGTACATGGAGCGACGGCTCGTCCGTTGCGCCGGCAGCGCCAGGGGCGCGTCATGACGAAGCGGCGACAACAGCTGCTCGAGCTCTTGTACCTCTGGATCTGGCTCGCCCGAGCCATCCCACAGATAGTCGTCGCTCATTTGCCTGTCTCCAATCCCAGTTTCTCCCGTAGCAACTTCATACCCCGGTGCAGGTTCACTCGCACTGATTCGGGTTTCATGCCGACGCGCTTGGCGATCTCGGGACCGGTCATGCCTTCGACGAGGCGCATGAGTAGGGTCTCGTGATACGTCTCCGGTAACGTAAGGATCACGCGCAGTACGCGGCGCGCATCCGCCGTTGGTTTGTGTTGGCCGGGTATTTGATCGTTGAGCTCGGTGGTCGGTTTCTTGCGCCGGTGAAAATCCGTGGCTCGGTTGCGCGCGATCATCATTAGCCAGCCACCGAATGCGTCCGGCGTGCGCAGACTCTTGAGTCGCTTGAGCGCCGACAGAAAAACGTCCTGGACCAGGTCGCCGGCTTCGCTGGCGGGCGCGCGGGCCAGGATCACGGCGTGGACTGGCCGCGAATACAGCGCGTAAAGCTGAGCGAACGCCTCGCGATCGCCTGCTTGCGCGGCTCGGACCAGGTCCGCTTCTGATCGCTCCTCCACCCTCGGCGAAAGACGATGTATCAGCAGCGTCTGCAGCACAAGGGAGTCGGTTGAACAAAGAGCGAACACATCTCGTAGGAGCCAAGACGCGCCGCGGGGCAAACCGTTAACAAGGAATCTTCTTAATTCTTTTCGGCAGTTATCGGTTAACGCATCGGCCGGCTCCACGTCCTTGGTCGCGTATGTCCGAACCCCATAACCAGGAGCTACCAATGCCCCGCTTGACCAAACACCTCGTCGCCGTACCGGTTCTCGTCGCCGGAATGGCCCTGCTGGCCGGCCAGTTCTCCAGCGCCGGCCCTCACCATACCCACCTCAAGAAGCCCGACCACAAAGGCAACGTGCTCATCGTGCATGAGTGGGGAACATTTACATCCATGGTCGGCGCCAACGGCATAGTGCTCGAAGGCATGCAGCACGCCGAAGAGAAGCTGCCCAGATTCGTGCACACCCGCACGAAAGAGGTCGCCGATCCGTTCAGCAGCTACGGTAACCGGAGCGTGAACCAGCGCGCCATTCGCCGGACACGCACCAAGATGGAGACCCCGGTGATCTACTTCTACAGTAAGAAGAAACGCCGGGTGAAGGTGCGCGTGGAATACAAGAAGGGCCTGCTCTCTCAGTACTACCCGGCGCCGTCGAAGTCCGGCCCAGGCGACAGCGCGACCATCAACCTCGCCCAACTCAAGAAGTCGTTCCTGGAGTGGGACCTGGATCTGTTGCCGGGGCTCGACGACAGCAAGTTTCCCAAGGTTGGTGCCCATCCCTACGGCTACTCGCGCGAGGTCAAGGCGACCGCGTTGCGCAACCGCGCCGGCTCCAACACTCCTGAGTATGAGCGCTTCATTTTCTACCGGGGGCTTGGTCACACCACGCCGCCCCTGGTCGCCAGAGCTCGCCGCAACAACCGTGTCACCTTGTACAACAACTTCGCTCAGGCGATTCCCGCGGCATTCGCCGTCGAGATGCGCGGCAACCGCGGTCGTTTCGTCACTATGGGCAAAGTGGCCCGTGGCCGCTCCGCTGCAGTGAACATGAACATGCAGAAATTCGCGCCCAAGCACCGCGTCGTCGAGCGCCTGTCGGCCAAAGTACTGGCGACCCTGGTCGAACTCGGGCTGTACAAAGACGAGGCGCGGGCGATGGTTCGCACCTGGGCCGAGAGCTGGTTCGCGTCTGAAGGCACGCGTTTTGTCTATGTGGTGCCCAACACCTGGACCAACAAGGTGTTACCTCTGACGATTTCGCCGGCGCCAACCAGCTTGGTTCGAGTACTCGTTGGTCGCCTGGACTACCTGACTCCCGAGCACGAGGCGTACGTCGAAAAGGCGCTGCTCGACCGCATGTCGTCCAGCCGGCGTGTGCGCGAAGCCGCTATGCATCGCCTGGGCAGGCTCGGCCGTTTCATCGAGCCCAAGGTGCGGCGCATTCTGGGTAAGACGCGCAACAGAAAGGTCACCACGAGCGCGCGACAGATCCTGGCAGCGATCAAACGTCGCGCCACCGCCCGCCGCTAGTCCTCCGGCGATCGTCCTCTCCCGTGGGCCGTCCGGGAGGGGGCGGTTACTTTGCGCCGCTGCCCGATCCTGCTAGATGCACTTGCCCGCTTCGGCCTGCAGATCCAGAACTCGCAAACAAGCTATCTGGGTCATGCGGGCGTCGTGCCGTAGCTCCGCCGACGACGAGCGTTTCACGAAGTTGACGCTGGTCTTGATCATCTCGCGCAAGTCGCGGATGCGTCGCTGTTTGACGTGAAGGCAGCTGGACACAACCTGATCGCGGTGCTGAGAGATCGCCTGCACTGCCAGGTCCACATAGCGTTGGGCGGCGTTCGTCCGTTGCATGCACTGGGCGCCCCAGTGGCGCAGCGGCGCGATTGCCATCGCCGGCAAGTCGGGCAGGGGTTGTGGTCTGGGGATGCTCCCCTCGGAACGAAAGCCGTTCTTGCAGCGAAGTGTCTGGGTGAAACGAACTTCGGGCGCGAGGTTCTTGCCCGGCGGATCCTGGGCAACGACGCGCACGGTTAGCCGACAGCCAGTTGCGGTGGCGAAACGCAGCTTCGCTTTTGCCACCTGGGTCTTCGCTTTGCCCTTTTTTGCCTTGTCCTGCTTTCCTGTACTCCCAGGTGTCGACCATGCTTCGCCGCGTAGTTCGACCTTGGCGCTGAGGAGATGCTCGCCGTCCTTTAGCTGAAATGCGCCGAATGAAGCGCGTCTGCCATCGACGATGAGGCTGACCTTGCCGACCTTGAGCTGGCTGTCGTTGCCTAGTTCCAGCTCGACCACGCCGGCCGTGCAGCTCACGACCTTGGAGTTCTTGCTGCTCGCCTTGCCGCACGCGGTGCTAGTCGGCTGGAGCGCTGTCTGTTGCGCACCGCAGCCGAGAGATACCGCGACCAGTCCGGCGAGGATGCCTGTCACGCTTGTCCTGCTAGTCATGTTCTAGCTATTGGTGACCAGGCGCGGCGCCAGCGTTCATGATCGGGGCTAATCTGCGCGGAAATTGTCCACGAACCAAGCGACCGTTTCGGCCATGCCGTCAGCGATGAGATGGGTTGGTTCGTAGCCCATGTACTGCTCGAGGGCAGAGATATCCGCCTGAGAATGCACGACATCTCCGTCTCGCTCGGCCTGATGCGAGGCGCTCGCGTCGGCGACATCTGGCTGGTGCTTGGCCAGCAGATCCCGAATCAGCGTGAACAACTCGTTGAGGGTCGTGCGGCCGCCGACGCCCACGTTGTACACGCGATTGGTTGCGCCCTCGGTCTTCGTGGTGAGCGAGAGCAGGTTTGCCTGCACAGCGTTATCCACGTAGCAGAAGTCACGGCTATGTCCGCCATCGCCAAAGATGAGGCACGGGTCTCCGGCCATGAGCAGTTCTAGCCAACGAGGAATCACCGCCGCGTACGGGCCTTTCGGATCTTGTCGCCGGCCGAACACGTTGAAGTAGCGCAGGCCGACCGACTCGGTGCCGTAGCAGTCCTGGACTACTCGAGCGTAGAGTTCGTCGATGCGTTTGGTCACCGCGTACGGCGACAGCTGGCGGCCGATGTTCTCTTCGATCTTCGGTAGCGCCGGATGGTCGCCGTAGACCGAGCTCGAGCTGGCGTAGACGACGCGTTTTACTTTTGCGTCCCGGGCCGCGAGCATGATGTTGAGAAATCCGTTGACGTTGGCTCGATGGGAATTGAGCGGATCGTCGATGGAACGCGGGACGGAACCCAACGCGGCCTGGTGCGAAACGTAGTCAACGCCTTCGCATGCCTGCTGGCAGACGGCGGCATCACATATGTCGCCTTCGATCAGCTCAAAGCGCGCGGCTTTCGCTGTGCCGACTTTCTCACGCACGTCCTGTACGTTTCGTTTGTGGCCGGTCACGAAGTTGTCGACGCCGACAACGTGCTGATCCAGGGAAAGCAACGTCTCGACGATGGCCGAACCGATGAAGCCGGCGGCTCCGGTTACCAACCAGCGTTTTGGATCGGCGACCAGGTTCGCCCATAGCTCGTCGTATGCGCTCACTACAGACTCCAGTAGTGGATGCCGCGAGTCACGGCGTCCGGCTCGATGGCGGATTTCACGTCCACCAGCACGCCGTAGTCACGAATGCGGGCCGACAGTCCGTCCACACCGTGCTCCTTGTAAAAGTCGTGGGAGACGGCGTAGATCATCGCGTCAAGGTCGGTCATCGCGTCCCAGGTGGCAAGTTCAATGCCGTAGATCTTGGCCGCCTCGCCAGCGTCCGCATGGGGGTCGTGAACGAGCGGCGTGATACCGAACTCCGCCAACTCCGCCACGATGTCGGGCACGCGGCTGTTGCGTAAGTCCGGCACGTTTTCTTTGAACGTCACGCCCAGGATACCAACCCGCGCTTCGCGTAGCGGCAGGTTCGCTTTGCCCAGCAGCTTGAGCGTCGACTGTGCGACGTAGGCGCCAACGCCATCGTTGATGCGACGCCCGGCCAGGATCACCTGGGGCTGATAGCCGAGCTGTTCGGCTTTACTTGTCAGGTAGTACGGGTCGACGCCGATGCAGTGGCCGCCGACCAGCCCAGGCGTGAACGGCAAGAAGTTCCATTTTGTTCCAGCCGCGGCGAGTACGTCTTTGGTGCGGATGCCCAGGCGATCGAAGATCAGCGCGAGCTCGTTCATCAACGCAATGTTCAGATCGCGCTGGGTGTTCTCGATGACCTTCGCTGCCTCGGCGACTTTGATCGACGGCGCTTTGTGCACGCCGGCTGTGACTACTGCACCGTAGACCGCGGCCACGCGTTCCAGGGATGCGTCGTCCTGGGCAGAGACGACTTTGACGATGCGCTCGAAGGTGTGCTCTTTGTCACCGGGGTTGATGCGTTCGGGCGAGTAGCCCAGATAGAAATCCTGGCCTGCCTTCAAACCGCTGAGCTCTTCGAGTACCGGGCCGCAGACGTCTTCGGTTACCCCCGGATAGACCGTGGATTCGTAGACGACTACCGCGCCTTTGGCCAACGCCGCGGCGACGGTCTTGGATGCGCTGACCAGGGGGCTCAGGTCGGGACGTTTGTCCTTGTCGATGGGCGTCGGCACGGCGACGACGAAGAACGACGTGCCCTTCAGATCGTCGGGATTCGAGGAGAGCTTGATGCTCGAGCTCTTGAGTTCTTCGGTGGATACCTCGTCGGTTGCGTCTTCGCCGTCGCGTAGTGCTTGTACGCGTTTGGCGTTGATATCGAAGCCAACGACCTCGAACTTCTTGGCCAGGGACAAGGCCACCGGCAATCCCACGTAACCCAGGCCGATTACGGCGATGGTTTCTTTGCCCATGGTCGCAGCAAAGCACACCGCCGGCCGGCCTTCAAGCCCGCTCAGCGCGGCTTCGGTTCGGCCGGGCTCGTTCGCGACGACACCATGTAGAACACGACCTGCTTGTCGCCCGCGTCGACCCGCTGAACGGCGTATTGGTGTTGCTTGTCGCCGCGCACACTGACGGGTTCGTCCGGTGCCGCTTCGGCCAGCGCGGGATGAGCATGTCGTTGGCCGTCGAGAATATCGGCCGCGGGTGGGGGCGTGTGCGTGCGCTCAGCCGCAGGGGACGGGGCACCAAGGGCGAACCAAACCAGCATGATGGCCGCGGTAGCGGTGACAGCGGTGAACCCGGCGACGCGAGTTGCGATCCGTCGCCGTCGCTGGCTGTCGACCCGCAGCCGTTCGCGCAGCGCTTGTTGGCCGCCCGCAGGTGGCTCGAGCTGCTCAAACAGATCGCGTTTCGACACCGTCATCCGTTTCGTCCTCTAGTGGTCCGAGTTTGTCGCGCAACATCGATAGCGCGGTATTCCTGCGAGAGCCGACCGTGCCAACCGCGATACCCAGGATACCTGCGATTTGCTCGTAGGTCAGATCGCTCAGTTCGCACAGAGCGATGACGCGTCGGTACTTCTCCGGTAGTCCGTCGATGGCACGTTGTATCGACGCGCGGGTCTGCTCGCCCTCCAGCAATTCGTCGGCAGCCCCGGCGTCCGACGGCCGTGCTCGCACCGCGTCGAGAGACACGAGCTTCCACAGCTTGCGCGAGCGTCGGCGATTGCTCGCCAGGTTCACCGCGACCTTGTAGAGCAGCGGGCGTACTGTAGTCATGTCGACCTGGGTGCGCATACGCCACACCTTGATGAACGCGTCCTGCACTACGTCCTGGGCTTCGGCAGAGTTCCACAGCCAACGATAGACCACGTTGTACATCGGCTTCTCCAGCTCGGCGTACAGCAACTCCAACCTCGTCGCGTCGAGGGTATCGATGTCGGGTGCTGACATCTATCAGTGTCACTACTAGCGGGTCACCTTGGTCTGTATCACATAATAGATCGTAGACCTGGTCTTCGTTGTGCCAGTGCGCAGCGGCCACAGGTCCGCGGGTGGTTCGAAGCCGGCCTCGCCCAGCACGAGTTGTTTAGACTCGTCGAGCACGACGCGGGTCTCGAGTTGCGATCGCGACTTTCCGCGCTTCACCGAGATGTCCAGGTCACCAACGATGCGGCCACCGACGAACGAGACAGTCTGACGCAGCCGTGCGTACACGCCCTGAGTACTGCCGGTGCGGTCCGCGAGGCTGCGCACTCGCAGTCGCTCGAGCAGCGCGAACTCCATCGGAGTTCCGCCTGCTTTCATGACCGTGCCCAGGGATGGCTTCACGGCTCCCAGCTCGGCGGGGATTGCCATCTTGGCGGCGGGCCGACCGACGACGAGCCAATACGTCACCTCCACGCTCGCCGGCGCCGGCACCTTACGCGTCGCCATTTTGTCGATGAGCTGTTTGACGCCAGCCTGGATCGTGTCGGGCGCGACCACGACGAGTTGGCCATCCGGGCTCAACGCCGCCCGGGCCGCGACCTTGTCCTTCACCCCGTAGAACACTTTGCCCAGGATTTGTTTGACCTGGCCACCCTGATTCTTGGGCACGTCGTAGGACTTGAGGGTCAGCGGCGGCGGCTGGTTTTGCTTGCTGCCAGCGGCGGGGACAGGTACGTGTTTGGTCTCAGTATGCTGTTCTTTACAGCCAGTTGCCGCTGCCACGAGCAGCACACCAGCCAGGATCGAGGGTAGTAGGCACGGTTTCATGTCCTGTACTACACGCGAGTCCGTCGACCCTTCGAAAAAAACATCGGTCTACTTCAGGCGCCAGCGAGTTTCGGCGTTGCTGATGATCTCGTCGGTTGACCAGGGCAGGTCGAAGTACTCGTTCACCGACCAGTAGTCGTCCATCAAGTCGCGGAAGTGGCCGCTGTCTCGATCGTTGATCTGGCCGCCCGGCAAGGCGATGCGGGTGCGCGGTTGGCCGCCTGGAGTCCACGCCGTGACGTGGCGCATAGCGGGGCCATGAGCGTATTCGAAGAAGCGATCGCCGAAGCCGGGGGACGATGCATCCACGGAGAAGTTGTCGCCGGCTCGGGGATACCCGCCCTTGGTCGGCTCGGGCTCGCCCGGTGGCGGCACGTTGAGCTCATCGGCCGGGACCAGGGCTTCCAGAGTCAGGCGATGCAGGTCGCCCCACCACCAGTTGTCCATGTCAGTACTGTTGAACTCGCCGCTGGCCCAGGTCACCGCTTGAAACAGGGCGACGATGATCAGCTGAGTGCAGCTTTCGATCTCGACCGTGCTCAAGCTGTCGCAAAGCAACGCTTCGCCCGTGTCCACCGACAGGCCCGTGACCAGGTCGTCGCTGCGTTCGAGCAAACGGAACGCGGCGTTTGCGGTTTGCGAACTCACCCCGCGGCCCATCAGATTGAGCTCATCGCCGACTGAGCGCGCGATGAAATACGTCGCCCAGGCGTTGAACAGCACAGTTGCCGAGCTGTCGGCTATCTCAGTGGCGGTGGTCGGCACGGCTGTGGTTTCACCGGTCCACTCATCCAGGCGTGCTGCCGCTGCCTCGAGGCGCGCGATGTCGGTTGGGTTCAGACCACTCACGTAGGTCGAAATGTTGGGGTGCGTGCCGGGGCTGGCGGCTTCTTCGGTCATCTTCTGAACGGCCGCCAGGATGTGTGGCGTCATCGCGTCGCCGTAGTTCGAGAACGTGTCGGCCTGGATCGACTCCATATCCATGCTGGTCAACGGTGTGCCGGACGCAATGAGCGAGTCGATGCGCCGGGTGATACGGCCGACTCGGTAGCCCTGAGCGTAGTCCCGAGAGCCGATGTAATGAAGGTGTCCCTCGACGGTCGGTTGATTGAGCGGGTCGCCGTCGGCGATGCCGCCGATGGGATCTGCGTTGGCGGTCGCGATGTAGCCCTTTGCTGGATTGACCGCCTGCGGGATGTTCTCGGCGGAAAAGTAACCTTCCCATTCACAGCTGCCGTCTCCCGGCAGCACGAACCAGGGCGCAACGCCCCCCGGATTGGTGGTCTGATCAAAGGTGAAGCAGCCGTCGCTGCGTTTCGGCACCAGGGCGTGGGTGGTCCAGCCGATGTTTCCCTGGTCGTCGACGATGACGAAGTTCTGGGCACCGAAGCCGAACGACTCGAACGCCGTTTGGGCCTCGGCGACGCTCTTGGTTCGCCACAGCAGGTAGAAGGCGCGCAGCTCGTTGGTCGGCGTGTGTCCGGTGTACTTGACCGAGATGGCGTTGTTGCTGGTGCGCGGCACCAGGTCGTGATCAGCGATCTCGGGAATGATTGGCCCGTGGTGGGGCACACGCTCATACGTGACTTCCAACGTGTCTACGATTGTGCCGAGCGCACCGACGTCGACAGTTTCGGTCCAACTCTCGATGGCCACTTCGCCGCCGTCGAACAAAACGCAGTCGCCGCCGCCACTGGTGCACGGCACGATCTCTTCCAGGTAGAAGTCCGAGACGTCGTGATTGGCGGTGGTCGCGCCCCAGGCCACGTGTTCGTTGTGGCCGAGGATCACGCCAGGAATGCCCGGGAACGTGATGCCGGTAATGTTGAGCTCGCCGGGCACGGTGAGGTGGTTCAGATAGAAGATCGACGGACTCGACAGCTGCAAGTGTGGATCGTTGGCGAGTAGCACGTCGCCGCCCGCATGCTCTGGGCCGATCACCCAGTTGTTGGAACCGTTGCGCGGGTCGCGCATGACGAACCGGCCGACCTTCTTCGGAGTCAGGGTGTTGCGAACCTTGGCGAGCAGACTCAGTGGAACCTTGGGGCGTTGGGTCTTGTCGACCACCCGGGCGCTGCCGCCGGCAAAACCGTCGATGGTCGTCGTCGTGTCCATGGGCTGGAACGCAAACAAGTCGAAGAACGCGCCGGCGCGAGCAAAGTGTTCTGGTTGGGTGCCCGGATCCGCATCATCGAACCGCTGCTTGGACAGCTCGTAGCTTTCCGTTTCGAGAATTGCCCGGTCCGAGTACGACAGGTTCCACGCTTGCAACCGGCCGATGGCCAGGCAGTCCACCGGTGTCCACGGCTCGGTCCGATGAGGATCGAACCACACCGCCACCGCGTTATCCATTTGGCGCTCGCCGTCACGCAGTTGCTGCATGTAGTGATTCACGCCGTCGGAGAACCGGGTGAGAAACGCTGCCATTTCGATGTCGCCCGGATCCGATGACCCTGTGATCTCCGCCCAGGTCTCTTCGGCAATAGGACGCATTCGATGCATGCGCATCTCCAGGTCCGTATCGATCTGCTCTTGTTCCAGTGCGCCGAACAGCTCGGCGACCGTGCCTGATGCGAAGTGGCGGAACAAATCCATTTGCGGCAGGCGATCGGCGGCGATGACGTAGCCCTGACCGAACGCGACATCCTCCACAGTGGTGGCGTAGATATGCGGCACGCCAAACCTGTCACGCACGACATCGATCGGGCCCGACAAGCCGTCGGCCGCGATCGTTTCGTCGATGTCGAGTGAATCGTAAGGGCCGGCGGGACCGGCGTCGTCTCCGCAGGCCGCGGAGACGAGGATGAGTAGGCTAGTGAGAAGTGCGCGCCAGACCATGCTGGCAGTTTACACGCCTCGGCCTAGAAGCTGCTGCAAACGATGCCGAACGTGCCGCCCCGGGCGGGGTAGCGGTACAACGTGGCGAAACACATTTCCTGGTTGCTGCTGTCGCCGAAGGTGACGTTGCTGCCAGTCGTGTTGTTGTACTTACAATCGACGTTGAGCATGTCGCCCTGATTCATCTGGATCGGCGTGATTGGGTACAGGCGCTGCTCGTAGAACGTGTACAGATCATCGTGCAGCACCGTTGTGCCCTCGGGGGTGCTGTTGGCTGTGACTTTCATCTCGATGCCCAGCTGATGCATGTGCGGTCCGACGGCGAAAATCGTGACGTCGCCGTTCATGGCGCAGCCGCCAGACTGGGTGCTGACGCCTGGTGGCACGTTGAGCGAAATGGTCGGCCCGGCGAGGATCGCCTCGGCTTCGTGCACGACTTCACTCTGGGGAACTGTCTTGATCTTCGTGCCGGAGATGCCGTTGATCTCGCTGCCGCTAACGTTGAACAGGTGCAGATTGAGCAACAGCTGTTGGCCGGCGGCTACTTTCATCGCCACGCCGTTGGGCAGCTGTACAGCATCGCCGCCAACACCGGAACCAAAGATCATCGCGTCCGAGTTGGTGCCCGCGCCGCAGGGGAACGTTCCGTCCTCGCCGTTGGGCTCGCCGACCGTGAGCACAGTGTGGTGCGTGCCCTCGGGGTTAATCGCCTCGAACTGGTTGATCCACATGTCTTCTTGCACGGTGAGCCGCACACAGACGTAGCTCTCTTCGCCCGAGGGCATGGTCCAGTCACCGGTGATCAGTGTCTGCCACTCGCCGGGCGCCGCGTCAGGGCCGGGGTTGGTGCTCGCGTCGACGTTCGGGTTGTTCCCCGCGTCGGCGCCGCTGGGGTCGTCACTGCTTCCGCATGCACCAAGTGCTAGTGAGAGTGACAGGATCGATACATAGGCCAGTCCATACTTCGTCATAGGCGCTCCCTCCAGAGGCGAAGGGAATTATGACGAGCGAGTTGACCTAGCTCAATTCAAAAGATGAATCTGGCTTCGATTATTAGTCCGATGGCCGCGACTGAGTGTCGCCATCCAATCCGGATCGCGCCTGCGGGGCGGTGCGCCTGCGGCCCAGGCTTGCGCATCCAAGCCCGACAAATCAGCCTGCGAGGCCGACGGAGATGATCGCGATTACTACCGCCGCGATCATCAGGCCTACGAGAACATCGTAGTTCGTTGCTTTTGATACCATCTTCATTCGGGCTCCTAACCCCACACCCCGGCCACCGGTGAACGCTTGTAAACTAGTGACGTTCGTTGGTTTCGTCAATGTGGGACAAAACAAAAGACGCTAACAGGGAGCGATATATTGCAAACTAATTGCGAAGAACGCGCCTCACAGCGAGAAATCTGAGTGGGCTAGCTTTCACCCGTTTTTGCGAATAGTTCGCATCGAGGGCAGAAAGGCCGCTCAAGACCAGTACGCGGAGCGCTGGTTGGGCCGTCGACGGCGGCTGCTTGAATAGCCGTGTCGCGTTTGCGGTCGATCTCCGGTTCATATGGTTTCTCGTTTCGTTCAAGTAGGTTGGCGCGATTCGCGAGCGCCCTCCGTTGTTTGGTCGCTGTCGCTGTACTGAGAAACGACAGATCGGCGGACTCCTTACTCCTTGAAATCCTGAGGACCCACCTTGGCCCAGCCCTTGCGATAGGGGGCTGCACCATGATCAAACGAACGGCACTAGTTGTAACTCTCGGTCTCGCTCTCGGGCTTGGTTGCTCGACCGTTGATAGCGATCCCAGCGATGGTGCTGACGATAACTTCGCAACCGGCAAGGCCGATGGAGCCATCAGCTCCCTGGAGGCACTCGCCGTCCTGGCATTGGTCAACGACCACCTGGTCAACGCGGTGGAACTCGACGATGACGCGCGCCTGTACAAGACGGCGGCCTACAACATCATCGGTCACCGCAATGGTCCCGATGGCGTGGTCGGTACCGCCGATGACGATGCCTTTGACGATCTGAACGAGCTCGACGCGGTCAAGTACGTCGGTAAGGTCGCGCTGGAGCGACTCCTCGAGTACGCCATCAGCCAGGGCTACCTGGATCGCCTCGCCGGCAAGACGGCCGAGGTCATCTTTTCCCCACAACCCTACGCCAACAGCCACAATGTTCGCGTCGCGGCGCTGATCGACGGCGCCACCAAGTCCGTGGACATCGCCGTCTACAGCTACTCGGACGCGCTCATCGGAACGGCGCTTGAGAACGCGGTCAATCGCGGCGTCAAGATTCGTTTCATCTTCGAGACGGCCAACGACGACCGCAAGAAGACCGGCACCGACCTGGAGAACAGCAAGTCGGCTCGCCTCGAGCGCCTCGGCATCAACGTTCGTTACGTCAACAAGATCATGCATCACAAATACATGATCGTTGACGGTCCTCGGGACGACATCAACGACGCGGACAGCGCCTGGGTCGTCAGCGGCAGCGGCAACTGGTCCAACGGCGCGGCGACGCGTTACGACGAGAACACCTTGTTCCTGCGCGGTCATCGCGAAGTCACCCTGCGCATGCAGGCCGAGTTCAACCACCTTTGGGCGCACTCTCGCGACTTCATCTGGGATGACACCCTGCCGTACGAGCTGTCTGGCCTCACCATCGAGCGCGCGGACATCCAGGACGGTCCGAGCAGCCACGCGCTGTTCACCTCCGATAACTTCGACCTGCGGGCCACCAGCCCGACCACCTTCCGGGTCACCGGTCGCAATACGGTCAGCGACGGTCTGGTCGATGCCATCGGGCGCGCGACCACGTCCATCTACATCGCGTCGGGCCACCTGCGCTCGCGTCCGGTCGCCGAGGCCATCATCGCCAAGAAGGCCGCCAACCCGGGCATGGACATCCGCGTCTATCTCGATGGTCAGGAGTACATCAGCAGCTGGTATCACGGTGAGCAGCTGCGTGACCTGGCCGATTGTGTCGAGGTCGCCGGTACGAGCGCGAGCAAACTTCGCAAGTGCTACGACAGCGGTTTCTACTTCGGTTATCAGGTCGGCCAGGCTGGCGTGACCGTTCGCTACAAGTACTACTCGTATCGCTGGCACTACAGCTACGCCAAGCAGATGCACAACAAGTACGCCATCTTCGATGGTAGCGAGCTTTGGACCGGTAGCTACAACCTGTCCAACAACGCCGAGCACAACACGATGGAGAACATGATCGTTCTGCGCGGCGCCGAGTTCGCCGACGTCGTCGCCGCCTACACCAACAACTTCCTGTCCATCTGGGACACGGGCCGCGCCGACAACAAGCTCGCGGACCTGCGTGACGAAGTCCAGAACGCCAGCAGCATTCCCCTGGTGTTCGACTCCATGTCGCTCAGCTGGGACGAGGTTGCGAGCCTCAAGTCGCTCATCTACTCGAACTGTTCGGCCATCAACACCACCGACTACCGCACCAATCCCCAGAATCACTGGTACTGCCCCCGCTAGTCCTTCCCTGCGCGGCTGGTCCAAAACGGCCGTGAATCCCCCCGAGTGCTACCGCTTCGTGGTAGCACTTCTGCGATGCCCATTTTTGACAGCGTCGTAGAGACCGTCGGCAACACCCCCCTCATACGTCTAAAAGTCGGCACCGAAGCTGGTGCCGAAATCCTCGGCAAGATGGAGTCGCGCAATCCCTGCTCCAGCGTCAAGGATCGCATCGGCGTTGCCATGATTCGCGACGCGGAGAAGCGCGGTCGGCTCGAGAAAGGCGCGACCATCGTCGAGGCAACGTCGGGTAATACCGGCATCGCCCTCGCGTTCGCCTCAGCCGCTCTCGGCTACAAGCTGATCATCACCATGCCCGAGACCATGAGTCGCGAGCGCGTATCACTGCTTCGTTTGCTCGGCGCTGAGGTCATTCTCACCCGTGGCGGGCTCATGCGTGACGCGGTCGACAAGGCCCACGAGATCACCAGCACGACCCCGGGCGCCGTGTCCCTGGAGCAGTTCAACAACCCGTCCAACCCGAACGCCCATCGCGACGGCACCGCGCAAGAAATCCTGAGCGATTGCGATGGCAAGCTCGACGTGTTCGTGGCTGGCGTCGGAACCGGCGGAACCATCACCGGCGTCGGTCGCGTGCTCAAAGAAAAGGTCCCCGGCGTCAAGGTCGTCGCCGTGGAACCATCGGACTCAGCGGTGCTCGCTGGAAAGCCACCCGCGCCGCACTACATCCAGGGCATCGGCGCCGGCTTCATCCCTGAGATTCTCGACCGTGATCTCATCGACGAAGTCATCGGCGTGACCGAGCGCGCTGCTGTTGACCACGCCCGCCGGCTAGCCCGGGAAGAGGGCATCCTGTGCGGCATCTCGTCCGGCGCCGCCGTATCAGCCGCCGTAAAGCTAGCCAAACGCGCCGAGTACAAAGGCAAGCGCATCGTCGTCATCCTGCCCGACACCGGCGAGCGCTACATGTCCACATCACTGGCCGGCGACCAGTCGCGCTAGTCGCTAGCCCACCGCTGGTCTGCGCGCTGCCACTCAGACTGGCTGGAGTTTCGCCAAGGCAGCGATCAAGTCGTCTACGTTGATGCGGCCTTCGGGATCTTTATCCAGCCCGCGATCTAGCACTGCGCCGAGCTCACGCGGTCCGGTCCATGGAACCCGGGTGCCGAGCAGGGGCGCGAGCAGCGGGCTGGGCGGCGGGGTCGTAAAGGGATACTGACCACTGGCCCACTCGGCCAGCATCGCGCACACCGAGAACAGGTCGGCCGCGATATGCACCGGTTTGACCGCGAGAACTTCGGGCGCCAGGTAGCTAACGTCGAAACACGGGGGAACACCTATGCTCGTGGGTTTCATGCCAGCCCAGAACAAAGCGCTGCGCGGAGCCGTGCCCGTAAATGCCACCTCGTCGGCGCCGGCGTCAACGTAGATCAGCTCGGGTCGTAAACCGACCATTGCTTCGTCGAGGAATTCCGCATCGCTGAGCAGCTGCGCGAGCTGACTGCCGACGGACAGGACCGAGGGTGGGCTCAGCGTGCCAACCAAGCTGGATATGGGCTGGCCCTCTGGCTCGACCTCCACCATCGCATCGCGCCTCAACTCATCGGTATCGAGCCGATTGATGCACAGCAATTCGCTCACTCCGTCAATGCCATCGAACTCGAGGCGTTCAAACACGGCGGCAAAGACGTCGGCCTGCGCGGTGCCGGTCGTTATGAGAACTGCCTGGCCGTCTGGTGCACCGCCGACCCGGCCACGGAAGATTCCAGCCTCTGGTTCGCCGTACAGATGTTCGGTGATGATGAACTCACCCCCGTTGACACCGCAGCCGATCGGGAACTCAGCCACGGGCCCATTCCGGTGGTGTGGCGTTCGGCGCATAGTCCTCGTCCAGCCGCGTTTCAACGCCGTCGACGAACGCCCAGCACTCCAAATCGCGAAGCCAGAGAGCGTCCCGGTATTTGAGTGCCAACTCTTCCTGCATGAACACGTAGGCGACCCGTTCGATGGGCGTATCGGGATCATTGCGTTTGTCACGGCGCATGGCGCAGGCGTCGCGCAGCTCGAGCTCGCTCACGCTTCTATCGTTGATCAGAATCTTGTGTACCCTACGCTCGGGCTCATACACGCCCGCCAACTCGTGCTCGAAATGATATGCCGGTGGCAAGTACCCCGAGCCATCCTCGCGGCTAAGTAGTAAGCGTCCAGGATCCGCCTGCGCCAGAGCTGTCATCGCATCTGCATCCGCATCGTGGAACTGCACCAACGTGACATCGCCGACGGTGTGCACAACCCATGGGCCGTGCTCCAACCAACGCGCGGAAACAAGGCGCTCCCGCCCGGCGCTCGTGAACGCACAAGCGAACCCATGAGTCGCGTGTCGGTCTCCGAAGCCGTAGTACTCAAAGTCGTCGTCGTCGGTCCACTCCTCATGAAGCGGCGCCACGACCGCCAGCTCGATAGGCAGCTCGGCAAACAGTGCCATCAGCTCCTCGGGGTCGGCAGTCATGTCCTGCCAGAAGAACACAGCCTCACCGGGAATGAGTTGCAACGCCGCTGACCCGGACCAATGCACGCTCACATTGCTGTCCGCGGTGCCGGCATGATCAGCCAGCCACGAATCGGTAGCAGGCCGGTCCTCATAATCGACTGAAACGGACTTCGGAGTGCCGGCAAATGCGGGCAGCGCCACAACCGCTTTCAGTAAAGCGTTCATGTCGGGCCCAGACACGCTTACTTGTAACACCTGACTGGTCATCTACTCCCACTCCGCCTTCATCTCGGGGGTCACATCGCTCAGCTTCTTGAGGATATGCGACTTACCGTCCTTGGTGAAGACCTCGAATGTCACTTCTATGTCGGTGCGTGCGAGATTCGTTTCGATAAACGTGCGGTTGGCTTTGACTCCGGCCGGCGAGGTGAAGATGTAACGTACGCCCTTGATCTTGATGGGCGTCCCATCAACCTTGAGCTTTCCACCCGTCGCAAGGAACTTCGCGTAGTCGGCGAATTGCTTGCGATCGTGCTCGCTGATCGCGGCGTCGGTCGACTTGATCTCGCCGATGCGGTTGTTTTGGATCTTGCCAGGATCGACAACGCCGAGGATGTCTGCGACGCGGTCCCCCTCCATGTGCGCGCCTGGATGGTCGGCCCTGTTGATCGGTACGTGCCGCTTCGGCTTGTCCTTCGCGTGGTGGCTGACGTACCAATCCTCGGTAAGGTTTCCCTTATCTGACGAGTTCAGCCCGGCCGTATGCTCGAGCATCTCTGCGTGTGAAGCTTGGCTGTATGCTCCCTTTGGATCCGTATCCCAGGGTAGGTGCGCGTGCTTGGTCTTCATCGTCGCCACGTCGGGTTCTGCCAAGCGCGCCACCACTTGATCATGGAAGCGTGTTTTTAGCTCGTGCCTTACCGCGTCGTGGGACCGCCCAGCGAGCTTGATATCGTCGATGGCATCGAGAATGTCTTTCTTGTTCTTGACGACACCAAGCTTCTTGAGCATAGCGGCATAGGCGCGGAAGCTCTTACCTTTGCCCATGAGCGACCGATACACTGCATCGGCTGAGGTCTTCTTAGCGAAGTACTTGGGCTTGTGCCGTTTCTTCGCACCTGCCTTGCGCCATGGGTTTCTGGTCGGGGCATCAAAGTCAAAATGCCACCCCTCGCGATAGTGCGCGACCCAATCTTCGTAGTTGAACTTGAACTTGCCCTTGTAGTCGCGACTCGTATCATTGAGAAGCCGATCCCAATCGGCTTGCGCCTGCGCCTCTGCCGGGGTTGGCTTGGTGACCTTGTCGGCACCGGTACGCGTTTTTCCGGCGGCTGGCGCGGTTGCCTTGGACGGTGTGAGGTTGAAGGCGCCGCCCGCTGACTCTGGCTTGCCGAAGTGCAATAGGCTGCCAACCGTTGGGTGATGTACTGCGACGATTTCGCCCCGCCATATGACCTTGCCGCCAGAGTGGGCAACGACTTGCGCGGTGTAAACGGGAATCTCAGTCTCGGCCCAACGGCCGACCTCCGTCGCGTTCTTGATGCTGAAGCTCAGGGTCGGTTCGCCCTTCTTGTGCTTCTTTGGGTTGCCAATGATGCCGCCGCCACGGTGGATGTAAGGGGTATGGACGTCGTGGCTCGCCAGGCCCTCCCGGGCCGAGTAAGCGATGTCTGATGCCGACGGAAACACCTTGGTCTGATTTCCGCTGTTGTGGCCGCCGCCTTTGACCATCTTCTCGATGGGAACGCCCTTGCCGTCGCGACCGGTGCCCTTGAGCCGCCGGCTCTCGCGGAACGGATGGCTATGAGCAACGCCCACGAGATCCGGGAATGGGCCCCAATCGACCGCGTCCGGTTCACCACGGACGAGCACGTACTCCTTGGTCGACTTGCGATAACCAAGTCCCCATTCCACCGCACTCGAATCGAAGCCTTTGGGTGCCTTCATCCCAACCGCCGACAGGGCGCTCTCATCGCCTTCAGCTAGCCTGCGTAGGAGCGCGTGCCCCTCGGCCTTGGTCCGCATCGGGCTGCCGATGATGTGATTGTGGCCGTGGGTGATATGGCGAACGTTGGTCGAACCCTCGGTGCGTCCCGGGACTGGAACGGCAGGCGTACCGGGTTTGCCGGTCTTCGCATCGCTGCTCTTGCCGCGATAGCTCGCGCTGTCTGTGCCCTTGTAAATGTCGATGCCCTCGTCCACGCGCTTCTTCAGGTACAGGTCGACTTGGGCGGGATCGATTCCCTTTGGGATCTTGACGACGAACTCGTGGTCACCCTTTCCCTCTGGAGTCTCAAAGCGAACAACTTCCAGTTCGCTACCTTCGCGCAGGATGGATACACGCTCTTTCCCGGTGCCCAAGATGTCGGCGTAGCGCGCCTGTTGTTTGGTGATGTCCGCTTCCATATCGGCAGCGGCCTTCTTGAGTTTAGCTGGCTCGTAGTTGTTCTTGTCGCCGACGATCTTGCCGCTCTTCGGGTCGTACTTGGGCTGCGAACCATCTTTTTGGATCCACAGCTCGTCTGCGATAAGGGTTCCCGGCTCGCTGCGCCGAGCGCGCGCCGCGATGTGATTGAATGCCACTGGCGACGCCAACATGATGGCGCCTTCGACCGCCATCTGCGCGAAGATCGTATTGCCCAGGTTGCGGGTCTCCTCGATCTTCTTCGTGAGCGCGGCCTTTCTCGCCGCATAGTCCGGATGGGAGTAGTTGTTGTTCTTCTCCATCATCTGGACCCATTCGTATTCCTTGGCGATCTCCGAGATGTTCTGGTCGCGCAGCTTGCGCAGTTGGTCCATGCCTTCGACCGTCATCATGACGACATCGGCGCCGATCTCGATACCATCGATCACGAACAGCGTCGTCTTGCCGAAGTTTGCAAACGCACGCGCTTGGCCAAGGTAGGGCAGCACGTTCATGCCGATCTCCATGACACCCAGCGCGATGTCTTTGGTGTCCAGGATGCCCTTCTTGTGTTTGTCGATCAGGTTATCGACCGTGTCGGCAATGTTGTACGAGGCGAGCAGGGGGAACAAGATCGGTGCGGTCGCCGGCAAGAAGATCATCGTCGCTGCACCCGCGATATTGACGACAATCTTGACCGTCGGATCCCAGACCGTCGACTTGACGCTTTTCCACGCGGTGCCGGTATGAAGCTCGAACCCGTAGGTCTTGCCAGACGTCTTGGTCGCCGTCTCATCGAGGAGCTCTGTGAGCATCGACACGCGGCCAGGCGGATAGGCCTTGCAGACGTCGAGGAAGACCTCCTCGATGGCGCCCTTTAGCGTGGAGTTCGTCGCGGAGAAATGCAGCGTCTCGGGTTCGGCGATCTGGGTGAAGTCCTCGATCTTGACTTTGTACTTGGGCGGCTCACCATCGGTACGCTTCGCGGCGCCGATCAGATGAAGCTGTTTGTCGGGCACGCCGCCTTTGTTGCTCAAGTACGTACCGCGGGCCTCGAAGAACGTGTAGCCCGCCTTCTTGATCGCGTTCAGGTCGTCCTCGGTGGTCTTGAGGGTCGCGAGAAAGTCCTTCGCATACTTGACGATGTCTTTGTGACCACGGAACCCAGAGGAACCGTATGTGTCTATCAACTTGTTCATGCGGTCGCGCTCGGTGCCAATGAAACGCGTGCGCTCGGCGAATGACTTGTGCTTCCAATCTTTGGGCAGCTGGCCCGAGAACTTCCGACCGTGCTCGTATTTGATGTCGCCGTAGAGCTCGTTGAACCACCCCGTGTCGAAATCGTGGAAGTCCTCGTTCTTGGCTCCCATCCCGGCGTAAGCCTCACCCTCGACATCGCCGAGCCACTTGCGCTCTGATTTGACCTGCACCCTCTCCTCGAAGTGAGCTTGGCGATACCAGGTGTGATTGGCGACAGCATGGATGACGTAGTTGCCGTCCCTGGGGAACTTGACGTTGAAGAAGTCTTCACCGCTGTGTTTGTTGACCGTGCGCTCTTGGCCGACGATGTTCTTTGGCTCGCCTTCGGGGTGCGCCCACCAGTCCACGTCGGTGTACGTCGATTCCATCACGAGGTAGACGTCGCGATCAGTGCGTTTGTTTTCAACCTTGAAGTCAAACGCGACCTTCTTCTTGGGCCAGATCCTACTGTCGCGGGAGATGATCCGACCGCGCACGAGCTCGTCGAACCTCGGCTTCTTGCCGCTCTTGTCTCGGGGCTTCTTGCCACTGGCCGCTAGAGCTTTGTCGACCTCCACCGACTCGATGACCTGCTTGATGGTGATCGCGTTCATTGGGGTGCCCGACCCCGCACCACCGCGCAGCGCCGCTATGATCTCGGCCTCGTTCTTGTGGCCGGGAATCTTGCGCAGCATCTCGATGACGTAGGCACTGATGGGCACGGCCGAACCACCGCCCCCGCTGCCGCCGATTTTCTTCATCATGCTGAGATAGAATTCGCGATCTTCGATGCCTACGGTCGGGTGGAATGCGATGCCTCCTGTGAGAGCGCCGCTGCCACCAACGCTTGCGCCTTTTGACTTGTCCTTAGTCCACGCTTCCCACTTGTCGCCGCCGTCTTTGTCCTTGCCGAACATCGCCTGCAGCGTCCCTTTATCGAAATCAAGGACCCTGCCGTTCAGTAGCTTGTTGAACGCGACACTGAGGTCTTTCGAGGCGAAGTGCGCTTTCTGCGAAGCAAGCACTTCCATACCTGTCGCGGCCTCGAGCGAGCTAAACATCTTCTTGGTGAACTCGGCGCTCAGGCTGGCGCGTCCCTCATTCACGCTCGGTAACTTACGTAGGTACGCGACGGAAATCACGAGGTACATACCATCCCCGTCGCGTCGCCACTGCATGATGACGCCAGGGGGCGGGCCGATATATTTGAACACCGCAGGACCGAGTGTGATGCTGAACGCCTTTGCGGAAACCAGTGGCCCCTCGATGGTCAGAGACTTGGCGATGTTTGGAATCTCCGCGTCACGCAGCCAATAGAACACCCCCGACTTCTTCCAGGCGAACAAGATCTCGCGCAGCTTATCCGGCGCCAGCATCGCCTTTGCCGTCGGAACAAGCATGTCGTCCTCGGCGAGCCACGCCGTCTTGAGCGCAACCCGTTCGCCACGGATTTCGAAGTTCTTGTCACCCAGCGACAGGTCGTCGTCGACCTTCTTTTTGTCTTTGCCGTCCGAGTCCGGTGGACCAAAGTGCACCGCGGCCGCTGGCGTCGCCGACACTTTCACTGTTGGCCCGCTGGCCCCGCTTGACTGCACGCGGCTCGCGACCTCGTCTGCTTCGAGTTCAGCCACGCTACTCCGACCAGCGACGTCACCACGGTCGCTCGCTGTCGCGCCGCGGTTCTGCACAACGTGCGTCAACTCGTGGGCAACCAGGTGACGACTCGGCTCACGCCCAGCAAACATGACGTCGCGTCCCCGCGTCGCTGCCCCCGCACCCGTACCCGCGAGATCGGCGCTTCGCCCAAGTGAAACGTTCACATCGTCGAAACTGTTGCCAAACAACTGCTCCATCTCGGCGCGATGCGGCAGGGCATCCCCGCCGACGCTGCCAAACGACTCGAGCAGACCGCCGAAGGGGTCTGGCTGTTCCCGTTTCTTCCTTGCGAGCACCGCGCGCCCGGTAGGTGCCGGCACCTCGTTGCGGTCTGCCTCGTGTTCAGAAGCGTCGCCCGGTGACGAAATTGCCAGCGAATCGTACGACGGAATCGTGGCACCGCGTTGCTGCGCCACGTGGGTGAGTTCATGACGCATCAAAGACGCGCCCTCGTCGGATGTCGCTGAGACGCCGTCGCCGAGAAATACACGATCGCCTAGTGTGAAGGCTTGCGCGTTTATCGATGCGGCCGCCGCCTGCGCTCCCTCGCCAGTGACCACATGTGCGTGGGAGACGTCGGCACCAACTTCGTCGGACCAACGTTTCCCGTCGTCGAGCTGCGAGCCATGCTCGTTGCTCAATGCACTCGTCAACGCTTTGGGCAGTCTGGACGGTGCAGCTGGCGCGCCGGGATTCGCCGAACGAGCGATGACCGCACCGCCCGGAGACACGTTTCGACGCCTGAGGTTCCGCGCCACTTTTCCCGGGGCGATTTGGCTGGACCAGGACGCGCGATACTCGTCGTCTTCCTCGTGGAGATCGAGGTCCTGATCGCTATGGAGTTGATCGCTTGACAAAGTCGGTAGTCGCTGGCCGGCGCAGTCGTGCCCGAGCTCAGTATGGACCGGCGTATGGTCGTCGCTTCGGAAAATGTGAGTAAATCGGTCCTGCTTGCCCCGATGGGGGATGCACACCTCATGCCAGGGCCAGGTCACGTGGTTCTCATGCGTTCCAGGCTGTCATGTGTCACATCGCGGAAGATCTGTGGCGGCACACTGTCCGCTGGTGCACCTTGCCGGTGTACCGGTCCCACGTCCCGGCTGGCCAGTTGTCTGGCTAGCTTCGTTCTTGGGAACGCCCCTTACAGGTCTAGCTCGATGTCGGAGCGGGGCAGTGAGTTGCAGGCAGTCACACGGGCAACCGTGGGGCCCTCGGCGGACTCGTGCTGAGTACGCCCCCCGATCTTGCCCACGAGGCACGCCTTGCACAGGCCCTTTTCGCAGCCGCTCGCAAGCACGACTCCCGCCCGGCGCGCGGCTTGCAGTAGCGTCGTATTCTCGTTGACTCGGATCTGTGCGCCAGAGCGTCGGAAGCTCACAGTGTGGTAGCGGTTGTCGCCCTGAGGGTCGCGCTGCAAGCCCTGGCTCGTGAAGCTTTCGACGTGGAGTTTGGCCGCTGGCACGCCCAGGGATCGTGTGGCCTCCTTGACCGCCGCCAACAACCCTTGTGGCCCGCACGCGTAGATCTGGCGGTCGTTGAGTCCGTCGACAGCGGCCAGTAGATCCCGCGAGAACGTCGCCGTGTTTGCGGCACCGGGCTTGTCCGGCTGCGAGTCGTAGAAGCAGCGCATGCGAATCGAGGTGAACTTGGCGAGGTGGGCGAGCTCGGCGGCAAAGAGCGCTGATCCCGGCGACCGGTTGAAATACAGCAGCACTGCATCGGTGTTTGGCGCCCGCGCAGCCAGGCGACGGATCATGCTCATGATTGGGGTGATCCCGACGCCGCCCGCGATGAACAGCACAGGCGATGTGCCCGGGGCGAAGATGAAGTCGCCGGCGCTCTGCGGTGGGCCGACCAACGTCACTGAATCCCCCCGACGCAGCGCCACCATGCGCGGGGAAACGACGCCATCGTTGATGGATTTCACCGTGATGTTCATGGTCGCGGACAGGCTGCTGTCGCGAGTGAGACTGTACTGACGTACGTGCGGCTGGCCGTCGACGACCAATCGAACTGACACATACGCACCCGGTTCCCAGGACCTGCCCGCGAACTGCGGGGGAGTGCGCAAACAGATCGTACGCGCCGTCCCGTCCACTTCGGGCGTGGACGATTCGACGATGGTTTCGACAAAAGGCGATTGGAGAGTTTCACAATAGGGCTCGGGGGCTTCGCGGTAGAGGAGTCCTCGGCTGAGTCGGCGGATCAGCAATCTGGGGCGCGTCAGAAGCTTCCACGGGCGCTCAGCCTCTCGTTCTCCTACTGGCAGGCACAGCTTTACGACTGCGCGCAGCGCGCTGGGCACCCAGCTATCGAACTGTACGACGTTGTACGGCAGGTCGTGACGTCGACAGATAGCCTCGACCTGCGAGGTAATCTGTCGCTGGCGGTTGCACGGCAAGTCCGGGAACAGGTGATGCTCCAGGTGCGTGGTGAGTCCGCCGTAAAACACCTCGAACGGCGGTCGGTCGGCGAACGGTACCTCGTCTTCCAGCAGGCGCTGCAGTTTCTCATCGAGAGAGGGGCTCGACGTGAAGTTCGTCGTTCCGAGGATCTGCCGCTTGTAGTAGTCGTCTGGGGTTTCCGAAGTTCCGGGGTCGGCAAACAACTCGACGTTCTCGGCGTGATGTTCCAGGAGCAACAGCGCGGCTGTGAACCCATAGCCCATGGCGGTTCCCGCATAGTTTCCCGCTAGCACGCGGAGGAATCGACTTCGCGCCTGCAGTGGTTCGCGCACGTACGCGCTCGCGATGTGACGGCGAACGTGTTTTGCCGAGCGGCGAAACGTCTCGGGTCGAAGCCAGGGGCGGGATTGCACGCGGGCGGCGGAGATCGCCGTGTAGATGGTGAAGTAGTGCAGGTGGAACGCGAGCATTCCCGCTACGAGTAGGGGTTGCGCCGCGTGATGTCCCCACCAGTCTTGCCCCGGCAACATGCGCAAGAACGAGTAGCCGAGGTCGTGATCCTTGCCGACGATGTTGGTGAACGGATGATGGTTCTGATGGTGCATCACCTTCCACTCGTCGACGTCGGCCACGAAGTCCCACTTCCATCGCTCGGAGTGAAACTCACCACAGTCCTCGAGGTGGTCGTAGCTCCCGTGCAAGATGTTGTGGCCGAGTTCGGAGAACTCGAGCAGCACGTGCAGCATGTGAAGCACCACGCCGCGCTGGAAGGAGCCGGGAGAGCGGCTGTCTTTGAGTAGTTCTTTGCTGCGCTCTTTGATCGCCCGGCTATAGCGGGCGACCCGTCGAATGTGGGCGAGATCCTCGGCGCCGACTTGCGCCCTTGTCGCCTGGTACAGCTCATCGAGCTCGGCCTGGATGGTGCGGGGCGCTGGCTTGGGGAGTCGTCTTGTATTAAGTGACATAGATGTATGATTAGTCATTTAATCGATTGTTTCAATTGATTTTATCAAGGTGTAGCAATATGCTTTGGTTGTATGATTAGCAATCCGGAGTTTGGAGGCGGCGCATGGTGACCGGCCTTGCTAGGAGTGGGCGAAAGAAAGCCCGGCCCGGATTGGTCGTACAGCGACGGCGCATATTCGAGGCCGCGACACGCGTGTTCGCGCATAAGGCCGCGGATTCCGCCACCGTAGCGGACGTGGTTCGCGAGGCCGACATCTCGAGGCAGACCTTCTATCGTTGCTTCAGCAGCATGGACGATCTGACCGACCGGCTGTTCGAGCACGCGATGCTGCAGGTAGTCGGCACAGTGGGCCGACTCGTCGATACCCAACCCGTCTCGCCTACGTGGATTCGCGACGCGATCTACGAAGTGTTTAGTCTCGCCTCCCACATGGGACCACTGCTGTCACTGGTGCTCAAGCAGTCGCAGCGTCCCGGTTCGGTGTGGGAAGCACAGCGCCGCGTCGCCTTCGAACAGATTGTCGATTGGATATCAGACTGGGCAGAGCATGCGTTTGGGGCCACGCCCCCGCGTCTGTCCCTCGCCGGCGCACTTCACGGGATCGAAGAGCTACTTGCGCAGTTCGCACGGAGCGGTTCTCGTGTGGTGGCCGACCGCGAACGCTACTCGGAAGCCGCCTGGCAAGTCGCTTTGGGAACTTGCATTGCCATCGGGATCCAACTCGAGGTCTTGCGTGTCGAACCCGGGGCCAACGCATTCCCCGGGGCGAAGGCGTTGATCGCAACACTCGATCACGTGGGAACTAGCGAAGGGTAAGTCTCTTGGGGGCGCAACCGGCGCCTATCGGCAAGGGTGTTCTTGCGCGCGCAGTGCGGAGCTGAGGTCTGCGAGCAACTGCAGTGACAAGTTTCGCGTCAACGGCCGGCAGCGACGCGCTCGATGTTTGGCTGGTCTACCTGTGTCGCCAGCCGCGACACAGTGGCGGCGTCATGACCCGTGCTTGGGACACCGGTTGTGGCGCCGGGCTTTCGCGGTGGGACCTCCATGTCCCGCCTGGCTTGCGGAACCCAACAGTTTCGCCGGATCGGGGGTGGTACGAGCTGTGCAATTGCAGGTCGCGCTTGGAATTGCTCCGGCGCGCTCACCGCACGTGCGGTCTGGGTGGAGCCGCTGCGTTGACCGAGCGCCGAACTGCTCCGACACACCCACAGCCAAGGAACGCTTGTGATCACAGACCATCAGCCACCACGTCTCGAACTAGCCAACGCTACGCTCGCTTTGCCCCAACAACGCCGTCGCCGTCAATTTGCTCGGCGGTTTTGCATCGTCGCTGTTGCCGCTGCGTTCGTGGTTGGTGCCGCCCATGAGGCAGCCGCCCAGCCAAGCACGAGCCAGATCAAAAGGCGACTGACGAAGCGCGGGGTGAAGCGCATCAAGTTCACCAAGAGAACTGGCACCAAGCAGTGGAACTCCAGGGTCAAGACCTGGGAGTACGTGCGCGGTGTGCACGTCATCCGTGAGTACAAACCGATCCGTGGCGTGGACCTCGTGGTGGTCGGAGACGTTGTCTATCAGCGTTTTGGTCGCCGCTGGCGGTACTGGAAGTTCCGCGTCGCTCAGAACCGTTACCTCGGTATTCCGAATCCGAGGCAGACCGAGATCATGGCTGTTCTGAAAAAGGACATGCGGAAGTTCGTTTCTAGTTACAACTACAACAAGATCGTCGGCGAGCTGAAAAACGTGGGGCTGTCGCCGAAGCCGCGCTGGAAATGGCACAGACCAACCCGGGTCTCATTTCACATGGTCGCGACGTTCGACATCATCACCAGCAATACCAATGTAGAGAGCCGAGAGCAGGAGTTTGAGGTATCGTTCTATCGCGACGATTACAAGGCGCCCTGGAAATCCTTCATGTCCACGTCCAGAGCTAGAAAGAAGTTGGGCACCAGGAAGTACACGTCCCAGAAAATCAGGGCGATGAAAACACTGGGGTCGATCGATTCACAGCGCCGATCAAAAGCAGCGGCGGCCAAGCTCCCGGCAGTAAACGTTCCGCAGTTTAAGAACGCAGCCCAGTTGGCTCTGTTCACCCACAAGATGCTGCGCCATTCGACGCCGCTGAAGCTGGAAGCGTACTTCATGAAAGTCCTGGCTCCGCACTACTTCAACAACAAGAGCGCAGGACAGCTCAACCAGCGTGGCGCGCGTTTGATCAACCTGGCCGCCAAGCGAGCATTCAAGCTCAAGGCAACTTACAAGCTGATGTACTGCGAAAACCCGGGCGTGGACCGGCGCCGTTCGTCCAAGACCCGCTACTACCTGCGCAGCGTGATCCGCGGAGGCAACACGATGATCGCTGGTCGCCTGATGGGCGGCAGGTACAAAGAAGGCGTCAAGGTTGGTCAACAATGGATGATCACCGACCTTCACGTCGGTGTTCCCCAGAGGGACAACGCCATTCAACTCGTTAACTCATTCTCGAGCCGGAAGAAAATCTGTCCGAACGACAAGATCTAGCGGGTTCGTCTTTCTCAACTGCTGTCACTTCCCCGTCGCTGCACGTTCGAGCGAGCGTGTACCTCCCCGCGACTCGATTGCGCGGCGTCAAACAGTAGGGTTTTCTGTGTACAGACGAACTATTGTTGGCTGGCGTCGGAAGCCGACGTCCCCTGAAGCCGACTGACGAACATCTCAATAAAAATGTGACAATCACGCGACCACGGTCGCCCTCGAGCGTTATTTCAACAATGACTGAATTCATCGACGAACAACTGAGTGGCGAGCTGCGACCGGACGAGCAGATTCTGCATCGGGGCTACCTACAGAGCGCCATGTCCGGGTCGATTCTCAGTGGCCTTCGCGCCAAAGGCTACTGGGTCGCGCTGACCACGGAGCGACTGATTTTCATCAAAACCGACGTTGGTGCCACCAAGCCGTTGCTGAGAAACAAGGGCATCGAGGCTATCGAGCACGCCGAAATCTCTGCCGCGGTCGTGACCCGTGCCGGCCTCCAACTCGTCACGACCGACAAGCGCAAGTGGTCGCTGGTCAACGCTCACAAGAAGAAGGTGCCGACAACTGAGGCGTTGATGCAGGAGTTACAGACTCGCTGGGGGCAGGGCGATGTCGCCGACGCAATGACGCGCTCGGGACCACTCAAGTACATCGTCAATATCGGCCTGGTACTGCTCGGCCTGGCACTCGGCGTATACTGGATCACGCAACAGAAGGACGACAGGGCGAGTGTTGAGTGCGTACATCTGAGCGTCGGCACTACCTGCAAGGTGACGAACCAGAGCCAGCAGGATGTAGAAGCATGCTTTCGCGTCACCCTCACCTGCGCTAACGGCGAACGCGTCAAGGCGCGGCCCTGCATTAACGTGCCCAGCGGCCGCTCCGAAGACGTGATCCCGTCGTTCATTCCATACGAATGCGAGAGAGCCACCAAGGTCGAGGTGAGCGATGTGGACACGGAGTCGCTGTGAGCCGACGACGCGCCGGCGTCTGCGACACGAGCTCCTGGGGCTCGGTGTCAGGCGCGACAGCACGAAGTACTGTTGATTAGGCCGCTGCTTGGCATCCTTCGTTCCCCTTGCTAGCGCGTCTTCGCCCACCGGGCTGGAAAAGCGTCGCGCTTCGCGGCATCATTGGCGCAACGGTGAGCCGGTTGGCTTGCCCAGCCGGATCGTTTCACGACCCACGCAACTCGTTAGCCAACAGTCTCCGGGCGATGGCATGGCTACAACGCTCTTCGGCACGCGGCGCACAGCAGCGCGCTACGAACTCGCGGAGCGTTGGTGGCAACTCGGCAATACACGACGTCAATTGAGCGAATCCGGCGGTGGTGTACGGGGTCTGCAAATAGGGTTCGACGATCTGGTCCGCCAGCGGATGCTCTCCAGTGGCCAGGTAGAGGGCCAGCAGGCCCACCGCGAACATGTCTGTGGCAGGCCCAATGCCCGTGCCGGCATACTGCTCCGGAGATTTGAACCAGGGCGTTCCCGACCTGGGGGCTGCGGGGGCGGTACCGTCGTCGATGAACGCAAGGCCAAAATCGATGAGTACTGCTCGGTCCTGCTGGGTGACGAGAACATTTCGTGCGGACACGTCTCTGTGCACGATGCGACGCCGGTGTAGAAACTCCAGAGCGTCGATAACCTGTCGAAGGATGATTTGGATGCGCCGGCCCGACAGGGGCATTGCTAGTTCGTCGAGGCCTACCCCGTCGATGAACTCTGCGGCGAGCCATCGACCATCTCGATCGCTGTGGCGGATGTCCAGTACATTCGGGTGCACGTCGCCGTTGAGTCGGGCGACAATCTCTAGCTCTTGGTGGAACGCCATAACTTGTCGAGAGTCGGCGGGGAAGTGAAACGGCACGAGCTTTATGCAGACCGGCTGCGCGTCCATCGAACCTCGATATACATTGCTCAGACGCGTCTGGGCGAGCGGGCGAAGATCGAAACGGCGCAGCACTTGCTGCTGACGCAGCCTACCTGGCTCGGACTCTAGGGCTGGCTGCGCTGTAACGGGGACGTTCGACTCGGACACGCAAAAGATGATGCCGCCCCATCGCTCGGCCAGTTCGTCTTCGTCCATTGGACCCACTCCGCGAGCCGGGTCGAATACGACATAGCCACACTTTGAGAGGTGGAGCAACGCTACAAGATCGCCGCCCTCGAGCATCGCGATGCAGGGCACGTCGCATTCATCCAGCTCATCGAAGCCGACTCGGTACGCTTCAGCCTCGTGGCCCAGGCTCTGCGCCACGCGCTGCAACTCGAGCAGGCCGGCAGGTTCGGTGCTCCTGTCGCCGAGCAATCGGTACGCGATCGCAGGCAGCACACCCCATTCGACGGGGCGGCCCTGGGCGTCTAGCAAAGCCCGAAGGCAGCCGAGCGGTCCTTGTTCGTTCAACCGCTCGGCCGGAATGTTGATGTCTATTCCCAAATCCACGTGGACAGTGCTTGCCCTTTATGTGTCGAGACGAACCAGCTGCCACCTCTTACGGCCTGCATCTCCGCCGCGGCGAGGGGCTTGCGTGAACGTTGTTTGTTGCTCTTGTTGGTCTTTGTGCGTTTCATCCGTGTCTCCTAGTGTGTTGTGGTCTACTCCCAAACCCAGGTCGTCAGAGCTCGCTGCCAGCGTGGATACGTCGACGCTCCCAGACCGCCTTTCACCTGAGTAAGTTCCTTTGTTGTCATCGCGGCGCGGGCTTTGCGGGCCGGCTTGTTGGTCTTTTTATGCATGTTTCTTCCTTGGTTAGTGGTGTGTAGATGAACGTTGACCAGCCGCCGAAGTCGCAGTTTGCGAAGACTTTTCTCATCGGCCACTGTGGTTCGCCCAGTTGATGTATCGAAATGCTGCGGCTTAAGCGACTTAAGTCCGCTTAAACGGCGGCTCGCGGTGATGTCCACTGCGACCACGGGCCGTCCGGTCCGGGCAACCGGCGCCTATCGATCCCGCGACTTTGCTGTCGCTAGAGTTGTGCCACAATTGAGCCACCTGACAGTTCGCGACCAGATTACCGGTGGTTGATGCGGGCACGGTTGGTGCAATCAGGAGCCGGACATGCGGAACTCGAGTATGAAGCGATGGCTTGTTCTAGTGGCGGTGGCGTGCGCACCGGTTGTGTACGACGTCGGCTCGGCGGAGGCGTGTCCGATTTCGCCGCCGTTCGAGGTCAATGAGGATTTGAGGCCTGGATTGATTGGCGTCCCTGTTCAGGGAGTCGTACCGATCTACGCCAGCGTACGCGAGGACGAGTTGACGTTCCCGCCGACCATGACCGTGCTCGACCCTGGCGGCGTCGAGGTCAGCGGCAGTCTCGAGTATGTGGCGTTCCGGGCGGTCTGGCGCTCCGGCGCGGCGTTGACACCGAATACGACCTACACCGCCACGTTGGTCTACGGCATGCTCCAACAGGTCGAGTTCACGTTCACCACCGCAGCGAGCGACGTGACTCCAACCCTGGATATTAGCGACGGCGACCTGCACCTGAGCGAGTCCCACCGAGCGGATGAGGAGGTCTGCTGCAACTCGGGCGAGAGTTCCTGCGGCGGCCCTTGGACGGAATGCTGGACGCGCACGGTGACCACCGAAGTGGCGCTGTGGGGCCAGTTCTCAGTCCCTGTCGACGCCGCCCGATACTACCTTTTGGAGGGCGAGGCGCCTGGTGCTCGAGTCGCCCGCGCCAACGCTCACGCCAGCGGGGAAGGCAGCTTCTCGGCGAGTTTCGTCGAGCGCGGCGATCAGTACTGCATGACCATACGCGCGAGCTCTCTACTTGGCGGCGCCGACGTAACCAAGCTCATCTGTCAAAGCTCGGCCGCGTTGGAGTTCGCCGAGCCGTTCCAACCAGATCAGCCCAACTACGGCATCTGCGACGAGCCACCGTACAATCCCGAGACTGGCGAAGAGGTCGACACCGGGGGCTGCAACAGCGGCGGCGGTGGCACCTTGACCTTACTGGCCATGCTTCTGGCCCTGGGGCTAATGCGTCGCCGACGCGGCGAACGCGGGCTGCGCGTTTCTTAGTCCGCGGCTCCTGCTTCGCGGGCGGCCACGAAAAAGCCCTCCCCGCAAGCAGGGAGGGCGTGATGGTGGGAACTGCCGTGGCAGTGGTGGGCTAGTTCTTGATGTTGCCGTCGGCGTCGAGGATGACCAGCTGGCCGTTGCCGATCTTGCCGCTCTTGAGCAGCATCTTCAGGCCGTCGAGGAGCTTGACCTGTTTGCCGTCGACCATCAGCGGCACGTCTTTGCCGTCCTTGCGGACCTTGATCTTCGCGTTGGCATCACCGACGACGAGGATCTGTGCTTTCTTCAAGTTGAAGTGACGCTTGGCTGCGCGGTTGACCTGCGCAAGGGTGACCCGGCTCAGTTTCGCCACGTAGCTGTTGTAGTAGTTGAGTGGCAAGCGGTGATAGATCAAGCCGCGGTAACGGCCGAGTGCGCCGCGGGCGGTTGCGAATCGACCGGGTAGGCCAAGGACCGCTCCGTTGCGCTCGCGCTTGAGCTCAGACTTGGTCGCCGGCTTGGTGCCATCGCGCATGTTTTTGATCTCGTTCCACAGCTCGATCACCGACTGGTACGTCGAGTCGCTACGCACAGCCGAGGCCGCGTAGAAGCTGCCGAACTTGCGATTGTACCTGAATCCGGCCCGTGCGCCGTACGAGTAGCCTTTGTCCTCGCGCAGGTTCATGTTGACCCTCGCCGAGAAGCTGCCACCGAGCACTGCGGCGGCCATGCTGTTGTGCAGGTGGTTGCGCGCTTTGCGTTTGGGACCACGGTTGAGGAACGTGATCGACGACTGGGCGGAACCCGGGATGTTGACGAAGAACACGCGGCCAGCGAGGGGCTTGGGCATGGTGATCCGGGCGCTGCGTTTTGCCCGACCCTTCCACGTATTGAGTCCTTTGCCGAACTTGGCACGGACGTTCTTCCGGGTCATGTCGCCGACGACGAACAGCTTGGCGCCGCGCGGCTTGATCCAGGTTGCGTGGTATTTGACGCAGTCCTCGACTTTGAGGCTACGCAGGGATTTGACCGTGGTCACTCGCGACAGCACGTGGTCGGGACCGTTGCTGACGACGCCGCTGATCCGGCGGGACACCGAACGCGCCGACGCTTTGGTTTGACGCAGGCGCGCGACGCGTCGCTTGATGCTGCGCTCGAACTGATCCTTGCGGAAACCGGGGGTCATCAGGGTCGCGTGGAACAGCTTGAACGTGCTGTCGAAGTGCTTCGTGAGCGTCGACATGCTCAGGCCTTGCTCGTCGCGACCGGCGTAGCTGCTGACGCTCGACGCGGTGTCAGCCAGAGCTTCGCTCAACGCGATCTTGTCCAGCTCCTTGGTGCCGTCGCTGAGCAAGCCCATGCAGACGCTGGCCAGTCCTTCTTTACCCTTCGGATCGTTGACCGACCCGCCAGGCATGACCAGGGACACGGAGATGGTCGGCAACGTGTGCTGCTCCATCAGGAACGCGCGAATACCGCCCCGTACCGGGAAACGCTTCATACGCGGCAGTTTGAACGCTCGGCGCTCGCCGGCCTTTGGCTGCTTGGCGCGGAACGCTTCCTCGGGGAACTCGAGGTTCTGGATCGGCGGCTCCATTCTGGTGACCGTCGGCGTCTTGAGCTCGGGCTTGTTCGTATCCGGCTTGGAGTTGTCCGGGGCCGGTTGGGTGACTTCGTGATTGGGCACCGGGCTGTTGACCGGCACGGTGCCTTTTTCGGCGCCACCACATGCTACGGCGGTGCCGAGCAGTGCCAGGCCGGCGATCTTTGTCAGGTCGATTAGCTTGTTCATGACTAGCGACCACCTTTCTTGTTCATTTTGCGCTTCATGTGTTTGCGCATCATTCGGCGCCGCATGCCTTTGCGCCATTTGCCGCGGCTACCGGGAACGGTGAGCAGCTCCATGCGCCGGTTATTGACCAGGTACTTGGCCGCGTAGCCGCGAACCCCGTTGGCGGTTGCGTTGCGGTAGCGGTTCATGTCCTTGGTCAGGTAACCCGGGTTGCCGGTGAAGTGGTTGTAGCGCTGAAGCATCTCCGCGCGACGAAGCAGGCTCTCGAGACCCCAGACGAATCCGGCTTCTCGGGCAACGACCGAGCGTTTCATTTCGCGCTTGGTGAGCAGCTCTTTGCGAACTTTGGCCAGCTCTTCGTTGACGATGCGCTCGACCTTGGCAAGGTTGGCGCGCCGCTTGAGGCTGACCTCGACGAAGAACACTGAAGAGAACTGCATCGAGCGCTGGTACGCGCGGACGCGTGTGGCCAGCTGCAGCTTGTGGACCAGGCGTTTGTACAAACGACCGGTGCCCCGGCGGCCTAGCGCCTCAGCCAGGATGTCGAATTCGGCGTCTCCTGGGTTGAACGTAGCAGGCGTGTGCCACGCGTAGGTGAGCTTGCGCAGCCGAGCGAACTTGTCTTTCAGCTTGGCGCGGCGCGTGCTCATGATCGGCATGGCGACCGGCGTGACCTTGGGCTTGACGCTCTTGGGCAACGTGCCGAACCATTTCTGCACTAGCTTCTTCGCGTTGGCGGTTTCGAAGTCGCCCGCGATGACGATGGTGGCGTTGGCCGGAACGTAGTAGCGCTTGTAGAAGTTCTTGACGTCCGCGAGGCTCGCCGCCGCCAGATCTTGGTGCTTACCGATCGTAGTGCCGTGATACGGATGGTTCTTTGGAAACAGCATCGCGAACGACTTGAGGTACGTGGTGCCGTACGGACGGTTGTCGTAGCTCTGACGCTTTTCGTTGCGCACGACTTCGATCTGGTTGTCGAGGCTCTTCTTGGTGAGCATCGGCAGCAGATAGCCAATGCGGTCACTTTCGAGCCACAGCGCTGTCTCCAGCTGATTCGACGGAACTACTTCGAAGTAGTTCGTCCGATCCGTGTTGGTCGTTCCGTTGACCGTCGTCGCGCCGATGTTCTTGAGCACGGAAAAGTGCCGGTCCTCACCGACATGCTTGCTGCCCTGGAACAACATGTGCTCGAACAGGTGGGCGAAGCCGGACCGTCCGGGAACTTCGTTACCCGACGCCACGTGGTACCAAACGCTGACCGCAACGATGGGTACCTTCTTGTCCTGGTGCAGAATCACTTCGAAGCCGTTGGCTAGCTTGTAGTGATCGAATTTGATCTTTGGATCTTTCGATTGGGCAGCGCTCGGACTCGCCATCGCTGCAACAAGCAGCAACGATGTCGCCAAGCCCACGACCCGCGCGTGAGTTCTAGTCATTTGAAACCCCTGGTTTGTGTGACCGGACCCTAAGGCCACTGGTCGGGGCGCACAACCCACAGAGACTTACAACCTAGATCAATTTAAGTCCCTGATATTAGGGCTGTTCCGGCTTGTCAGGCGCGTCCAGTGGGTAGACACCGAACATAACCTGGCCCTCGACGGAGCCTTGATCGAGCCACAGCAGCAGTCGCCGTACGTCTTCGGGGCCCACGTCGACTTCGACCATGCGGCGCATGGGATAGCCGCGCAGCGCCGCCGACAAGTCTGACGAGAACGTGGGCCACGCGTTTGCGAGGGGAGTGGCGCGGACATTCAGACCCTCGACATCCACGGCGACACCCATAACGAACTTGGCGAACGCCGCGTTGGCGACGAGGATGACGCCTTCGGAACTGATGATGGACAGCGGGAGCCGGCATGTGTCGAACGCCAGCCGCGCCAGCTCATCGCGTTTGCTCTCCGGCTTTTCGATGACGACTCGCCGCGTCGACTTCGACTTGCGGCGGCCGCGGAAGCCGAGCATGTCCATGACCGTGCGTAGCTCGTACAGGAATGCCGCCGCGTCTTTGTGACGAGTATCGGGTGTCTTTGCCAGCGCGCGCAGGATCAGCTTTTCCACCGCGGGGTCGAGGCCATCGGCCATCAAACCCGATGGTGGTGTCGGTTCGAGTTCGAGGTGCCCGCACAGGATTTGCGCCACGGTTCCATCCCATGGCACTTGCCCCGTAAGCAGTTCGTAGAACAACACACCGAGACCGTAGATGTCCGACGATGGCGTCGCCGGCTCGCCGCGGATGCGTTCGGGGGCCACGTAGTGCGGTGTGCCCGCGAGGGAACCAGTGTTGCGGCTGGCAGTGATCGTTCGCGCGAGACCGAAGTCGAGCAGCTTGACCTGCTTCTTGGTTCGCTTGCTGTCCGGAACCTCACACAGCAGCAGGTTCTCGGTTTTGATGTCGCAGTGGACGATTTTATTGCCGTGGATGTAATGGAGAGCTTCGGCAACTTCGAACATGATTTCACATGCTTGACGCAGTCCGATGCGGCCGTCTCGCTGGATGATTCGCGACAGGGGCTCGCCGTCCAGGAACTCCATGACCATGAAGGCGCCCAGGTTTTCGTCTTCACCGAAGTCCACGACCGACGCGATGTTCGGGTGAGACAAAGAGCTGGCGAGACGGGCCTCGCGATAGAACAACTCGCGAGCTTTCACTTCCGAGCCGGCGTCGTTCACTTTCTCGTGGATGATTTTCAGCGCGAACGTTTTGCCGAGCTGGGCGTGGTTGACCTTGTACACCTTGCCCATGCCGCCTTCGCCGACGCGCTTGATGATGCGATAGCGCCCGCCGATGAGGGGCGTCTGCATCGGTGCAAGTGGGTCCACCGAGACCTGGGTGTGTTGCTCGTTGACACTGCTCGACCGCGGTATTGGCGTTGGTGTTGGCGTAGGCGTCGCCTTGAGTGGCATGCGAGAGCGATTTGGGCTCTTGCCCAGCATCGTGTCGCGATCCATGCGTTGGAAACGCTCCGTCAGTTCGTCCTTGTTCGTGTCTTTGCTGGCGGGCTTCTGCGCCGGCTTCTTGGCGGCCTTGTTGGCGCGGGGGCGCTTAAGGGCGTCTTTGTTGGTGTCTCGACTGTCGGGCAGGGCTGGCAAAGGTGGCGGTTGAGGCTGGCCACCGATGTGCGTCGCGATGCTCGTGTCGTCGTGACCGATGAATGACTGGGTCGGATCGACAGCGGTTTCGTCGTCGAGGAGCTCCATCGACCGCTCGGGCGGAAGCGCGGGCAGGGCCGGCGCGCGCAGGGGCAGGGAGCTGCTCATACGCACCGCGGTGCCGACGCGGGTCTCATCGCCCATTGGCGCCGGCAGAGGAAACGAACGGCTTGGTTTTCGTTTCCGGCCGGGGCGTCCCTTCCCGCGACTGTCGGACTCGTCAGACAACCCGGTCATTCTACGGCTTGGGGCGTGGTCTTGCCAAATGGTCAATTGGAGCGGGTACTTATCGGCCCCGCTAAATAGCAGTGAGAGTGCCCGCGAGGTATCATCGGTGCGTGGGTTCGGGGGTCATTTCTGTCGGGGACGTCCTCGGCGGCAAATACGAGATCGAGTCCGAGCTCGGCGCTGGGGCGATGGGCCTGGTGTTTAGTGCTCGGCATCAGGCGCTGAACAAACTCGTCGCGGTCAAAACCCTGCGAGCAGAGATTGCTGACGACGCTGAGTTGCTCGGTCGATTCGAGCAGGAAGCGCGGGCGGCCAGTGCGATCGGTCACCCCAACATCGTCGAAGTCTTCGACCTCGGTACCACCGCCGGCGGCGCCCGCTACATGGTCATGGAGCATCTGGCCGGCCAGAGCCTGGCGGATTTGCTGGTCGTGTCGCCGCTGCTCAAGCCCGACCGCTCGGTGCGCATCATGTCCCAGGTGCTGTCGGCCCTCGCGGCGGCCCACCGTTCGGGCATCGTTCATCGCGACCTCAAACCGGACAACATCTTCGTCACTCACAACGATGAGAACCCGGAGTTGGTGAAGCTCTTGGACTTCGGCATCTCGAAGGTCCTGGACGCGGCCGACCCCAAGATCGCCGGTGCAGACTCCGCGGCGCGGGCAACCCAGTTCGGCTCGATTCTGGGCACTCCGCTCTATATGTCTCCCGAGCAGGCGCGCGGACTCACCGACATTGACCATCGAGTCGATATTTGGGCCGTTGGCTGCGTGCTGTACGAGATGATGTGCGGCCAGCCGCCGTTCGACGGTAATAACTACAACCAGATTCTCATGAACATCCTGGGCACCAAGCCGGTGCCGCCGCGAAACCTGCGGCCGGCGACTCCGCCTGCGCTGGAGCAAGTGATCCTGCGAGCGATGGCGCACAATCGCAACGAGCGATACGCCAGCGCGTTGAGCATGCGTGAAGAGCTGCACCGGAGTATGACCGAAGGCGCGGCCATGCAGGACTTCGGGCCGATCTCGACACCACCGCCGCTCAAGCCCGAGACGATTCGAACCGAGCAACCTGGACCGCCGCAACCGAAGCCGCCGCAACATGGCGGTGGACTTGGCAGCAGCGCGCTGGCGGCAGCCTCCGACGCATCCGCCGCCGAGAACGCCGCGTTCGCCAACGCTCTGGACAACCTGAGCGCTGGTGCGCTTGCCGTCGGCGTAAGCGGCGAGCAGCCTCGACCCGCTGCGCCCGAGGCGCTGGTGCCAAAGACGACGCCGATGCGCACGGCGAGTCCCGAGCCGGTCGCGGCAGCGCCTGCTGCGCCGGAGCCAGCTCCAACGTCTGAGGCCAACCGGTTCGCGCCCCCATCGTCGGAGGAAGGGCCGGTCTCCCTGGACGTCGACCTGGCCACCTCGGTGCCGGTCGTCGCGCGAACCCGACCAAAACTGGACCAGGAGATTGCCCGGCCGTCCCGTGAAATGGCAGTGGCGCGCTCGAGCGGCAGCGGTGCTCTCGGCAAGCTGGTGCTCGGCCTGGTCTTGTTGGCGATCATCGGCGGCGCCGGCTACCTGATCTACCAACAGCGTTCGGTCGTGACCGGCAAGGCGGACAAGACCGCACGAGTCGTGATCAACGTGGCCAAGGATGCGGAGATCGAAATCTACGTGGACAAGCGGCTGGTGCGCGCAACGACCTTCGAAGCGAACCTTGGCCAGCGCTATGTCGTAGAAATGCGAGCGAAGCAGCGGCTCACCCAGCGCTATCCGATCATCGGCAAGAAGGATCTGCTACCGATCAAGGTAGACCGACTTCATCTGCACTACACGCCGATCGTGCGCGGTTCACTGCCCGGTGATCTGGCGGCAACGAGTTCGCATGTCGGCAAGGAAGCGCCCACCTTCAGTCAGGTGGACAAGGCATTCGAGACCCTGGGCCTGTATCACAGCTGCGTCGACCCGGTCGGACGCGCGGTGCGAAAAACAGGACAGAGCTATGCGCGAGTCAGTGCTCGGGACATCCTGCGGATGCGCGTCAAGAGTCTGGTGCCAATGACCAATGAGGACGTGGATCCGTGCCGGGCCAAGATCACTCGCGCTCGCGACAACGGTGGCTTTCAAGCTCTGCAGACCCTGGCAACTCCATACCTGGAGAGCGTCGAGGAGCTCAACCGACTGAGCCAGCATCTGGCCAAGTACTATCAGGGCAAGCTCTATCAGAAGGATCGCGGCAAAGAGGGCGCGAAGTCTCACAAGCGTTTGCGTCGCTTGATCACATCAGCGCTGGACAGCCAGAACAAGTACGCGGCTGCCGTGCGCGCCCATTTGATCGAGTGGCGTGGCCATGAGTTGGCGGTGATGGCCACTGCTAAGGACGCGCACTTTCATCTGCGCGCGACACTGCGCGCGTCACTTGCGTGGACCTGGTCCGAGATCGCTGCAAAAACAGGCGCAGCCAAAGAACGCGCGGCCGCATTGGTTACGGCGCGAGCCGGCCTCGAGACCTTCAAGAAGACCGGCGCCGCTGCCATCGCAAAGATCGAAGGCGCGGACAAACTAATCGCGAAACTCGACGAGGTGGTCGCCCTTGCGCGCGGCGTTGCCAGCGGCAAGAAGGTGGACTCCAACCAGCTACGGGACCTGCACAATCAATGCGTGCTCGGGTTCAATCGGTTGGTGTTGTAGCCCATGGAAATAATCCTCAGACCTGAGCACTACCAGTTCAACTCGCTCAGTATTCCGTTCCTCATTGCCAGTGTCGTCGTCCTGCTTGTGGCTGTGTACGTAGCTCTGGTACGCGGCGCGCCGGCGTTGCGAGCCTCACTGCTGCTGGTCTGTTTCGGCCTGCTGCCGTTCGTGGTGTCGAGCAGTTTGATCGGCTCCACGAAGAACCCGGAAGTAGCCAAGAATCTGTACAAGATTGGTTTGGCATTCATCCCATTCGCGAGTGCCGGCGCGATGATGTTCGAACTCGCATTGATCCACCGCGCGGCCCACTATCGTTGGCTGCTCGTGGTTGCGTTGGTGAGCTCCGTGGCTATCGCAGTCGGCACTTTGACGACCGACCTGTTCGTTGGCGGCACGCGCGTGACCGCGACCGGGCTGCTTTACTTCACGATCGGCAAGATCGGGCTGATTCAGGTGGTCTGCATCAGCCTGTGGGTGGGGATCGGTGTCATCACTGTATGGCGGCGTATCGATCTAGAACCGTCCTTGTCGCGTCGACGGCTGTTGCGCAATGCCAGCCTGGCCTTCGCCATTTGCACGCTTGGCTTGCTCGACGTCCCCCTGAGCTACGGCATCGGCTGGCATCCGGTGGCTTGGGCGTCGCTCACGGTCGGCTTGCTGCTCGCGCTGCGCTTGCTGATCGTCGACGACTTGATCCACGCGCAGGACTTCGACCGCCGGGTTCCCATCGGTATCGTCTACGCAGCTGTTGCTGCGGCTGCGCTGTGGTTCATTCGGGACTTACTCGGGCCGAACGGTTCGATCGTATTGCTCACCATCTGCGTGGTTGCGCTGTACTACGTGCTGCGAGCGACAGTCGCGTTGATCGAGGTCAGCGTGCAGCCGTCTGCTTCACAAGAGCGCGACTCGCCGCTGGATCGAGCGTTGGCCCGCTACGCCGAGACCGTGCAGCGCGCAACGACCGAGGAAGACGTTGGCACAGAGACGATAGAGATCATCAAGCTCGGTCTCGGCTCGGAGCAGGTGGGGTTCTTCCTGCCCTCCGAAGACGACTACTCCTGGTGCAAGCTCGACGGCGGTGTGTTGCCCGAGTCCCACACGCCGGACCCGTTGACTCTCGGCTGGTTGACCGAACAGAACCAACCTATCTTGCGAGATGCCCTTGGCACGTTACGCCTTGCAGATCTGCGCCAGCCCATCGAGCGTCTGTTCGAGGCGCATCATTGCGAAGTGCTCGTGCCTCTGGTCAACCGTGATGAGATTGTCGGCATCATCACCGTGGGCGAGCTTCCTGACGGACGAGCAGTGCGCGCCGATGAGCAACGCTTTCTCCACCGGCTGCGCGACCATTCATCATCGGCTCTGGTCTACGCGCGAATGCACCGAGAGGCATCGAAACGGGTCGAGGTGGACAAGGACGTCGAGCTGGCCGCCGCGGTGCAGACCGGCTTCGTGCCCGGTAGTGAGGTGCTCAAGGTCGGCGAAGGCCGGGTGCAGGTCACCGGCGCATATACGCCAGCGAGTCAATGCGGTGGCGACTGGTGGTCGGTGCACGAGCTGCCGGACAAGCGCGTATTGGTGTTGATCGGTGATGTCACCGGCCACGGCATAGCCGCGGCGATGGTTACGGCCGCAGCCAAGGGCTGTTATGACGTGGCCCAGCGGCTCATGGGCAATGACCTGAGCCTGGTCCGCCTGCTCGAGTTACTCGATCGCTCGGTGCGCCGGGTCGGCGCGGGTAAGTTCCACATGACCTGCTTTGCTACCCTGATGGATCCGGCGTCCGGCGTGGTTACCTACGCAAACGCCGGCCACGTGGTGCCGTACGTGTGTCGCGAAATGGACGGGGGTGGGTTCGAACTCGACGCTCTGGTGGCTCGCGGCAATCCTCTCGGCGCCGGCGTAGATCCCAAGTATCGCGAGGACTCGGCGAAACTCGGCAAGGGCGACTTACTCGTTTGGTATACCGACGGAATCGTCGAGTGTACGAATCATCAACAGCGCCAGTTTGGCGATAGAAGAATGCAGCGGCTGCTTCGCAAGCTGGAGAACAGCGAAGTGGCCTTCGTGAGGGATAAGGTGTTGCGTGCATCGGCGGCGTTTCGCGAAGGCGTACCGGCCGACGATGACATCACGCTGGTGGTGGGGCGGGTGACCTGACAGCAGCGGACAAGTGACGTGGAGCTAACACTACTTACCTATAATATTCACAAGTGCATTGGCGGAGTTGATCGACGCTACAACCCCGAGCGGTTGTCGGAGGTCATCGGTCACTACGATCCGGATATGGTCTTGCTCCAGGAGGTCGACCACAACGTCAAGCGCTCGCGCAAGGACCGGCAGGTCGATCTACTCGGCGATCTGCTCGGGTTCCGCCATCGTACGTACTTTCCCAACGTCAAGGTTCGGGGCGGTGGTGAGTATGGAAACGCGATTCTCAGTCGGTTTCCCCTGACCGAAACCGTCAATATCGACCTGACCATCCCGCCGAAGAAACGACGCAGCGTCTTACACGCGCGCTACCGGGTTCGGCTCAACGAAATGCCTGGGCGGCACACGCGCACGTTGCACATCTACAACCTGCACCTGGGGTTGTCGGGCATAGAGCGCAAGATCCAGCTGCGCAAATTCCTGGAGAGTGATCCGTTCGTTGGTCTGCACAAGCGTACGCCCATGGTCGTCGCCGGTGACTTCAACGATGTTTGGGGAACCCTGGGGAAACTGCTCAAGCCGGTAGGCTTCAAGACGCTGGGCAAACCTATCCGCACGTTCCCAGCCTGGGGCCCCATGCGCGCCCTGGACTCTATCTACGTGCGCGGTGATGTCGAGATCATCGACGTTGTGCGCTCGCGGCTGAAGCTGGCAAAACGCGCATCGGATCATCTACCGCTGGTGGCCCGACTCAGGATTACCTGAGCGTTATCCGCTCACGGCACGACGAACGGCGCGCACGTGGATACGCCTGCGCCGACGATGATGTAGTCGATGCCCAGGTCCTGGAAGTTGACGACCGAGCGGCGCGTGCCGGTTTGTTGGTCGAGCTCGACGACGTCTGAGCGTTCTCGGTCGAAGGGGTCGATCCAGGTGACGAACACGTAGAACTTGCCGCCCCAGTGGGCAAACGCCCATGCGCGCAGGTTGTTGACGCCACCCAGAGGATCCAGCTCCCACGTTTGCTGGCTGCCCGCCGATGACTGGTCGAGCATGCTCACCCACGTGTCGAAGCGGCCCGGGTAGTACCCGTACAGTTCGCCGGCGCCACTGCCCGTGAGTTCCGGGTTGGACTCACCGTCCGGCAACGTTCCAATCTGAGTTATCTCCAGCGTTGTTCTATCAATCGTGCCCAGCTTGCTCGCTCCGGATGTCGACGCGATATACAGGGTTTCTGCGTCTGCGCCGGCTCCGTTGCTGACGAATCCCATGCCGAACAAGTCGAAGGTGTTGTTGTTCTGGAAGTTGGTCGCCTGACAGCTCGCGTCTTCCGTACTGACCAGGAAGATTTCGCCGCTGTTGTACAGCACCCATGCGTTGCCGTCCCTATCGACCGACATGGAGAACGGGTGTGCGTCGCCAGACGAGCCGTCGATTGGCCAACCTGCATCGCAGCTCAGTGTGCCGATCAACGCGAACGGGTTGGCGCCCGGCGTCGTCGACAGCACGCGAGGATCAAAGCTGAGCAAACGGTACGTATCGTCTACGACGTAGATCAGATCGGTTCCGGCGCTGGCGCAGCCGCCGCATACTCCGCCGTCACACGTGTCGGGTACGTAAGCATCGCTCGGCGGACTTACGGCTGCATCGTTTCCCGCGCCCGCGTCGTAACTTTGGCCCGAGCTGGCCGGCGCGCAGCCAAGTCCCGCAAACATGCAGATTAGAACGAATCGAATAGATACAGCCATTGGCACTCCGTACTCCTCCCAGCGGAGCGAGTTGAATACGGAACGCCATTAAGCCGGCATTAAATCGTGGCTCGACGTGAACTGGTGCCGTCAGCGTGTGAGCTTGCGGTACTTGATGCGGTGCGGTTGGTCGGCGTCCTTGCCCAGGCGCCGCTTACGGTCGATCTCGTAGTCGCGGTAGTTGCCCGGGAACCACTCGACGTGGCTGTCGCCTTCGAACGCGAGGATGTGCGTTGCCACTCTGTCCAGGAACCAGCGGTCATGGCTGATCACGACCGCGCAGCCGGGGAAGCGCAGCAAGCCCTCTTCGAGTGCGCGCAGGGTCGTCACGTCTAGATCGTTGGTCGGCTCATCGAGCAGCAGCAAGTTGCCGCCGCTCTTGATCGTCTTGGCCAGGTGTACGCGATTGCGTTCACCGCCGGAGAGATTCTTGATCAGCTTTTGCTGATCGGAGCCTTTGAAGTTGAAGCTGGACGCGTATGCCCTGGTGTTGATGGAGCGCTTGCCCAGCTCCAGGGTTTCGGCGCCCTCTGAAATCTCCTGCCAGACACTGTTGTCGCCATCCAGGCTATCGCGGCTCTGATCCACGTAGGCGATCTTGACGCTGTCGCCCAGGGTGAGTGTGCCGTTGTCTGGCTCTTCGTCGCCGACGATCATCCGGAACAACGTCGTCTTGCCGGCTCCGTTGGGACCGATGATGCCGACGATGCCGCCGCGGGGCAGGGTAAAGGTCATGTCTTGGACGAGCAGGCGTTCGCCGTAGGCTTTGCTCACGCCTTTGACTTCGAGCACGTTTTCACCCAGGCGAGGTCCCGGCGGAATGACGATCTCCAGCGCGGCGTCGTGAGACTCGGCCTCGGCCTCTTGCATCATTTCTTCGTAGCGAGACAGACGCGCTTTGCCCTTGGCGTGACGTGCTTTCTGCGAGCTGCGTACCCACTCGAGTTCTCGTTTGAGCTCTCGCTGGCGAGCCGACTCCTGCTTCTCTTCGTCTGCCAGGCGTCGTTGCTTCTGCTCTAGCCACGAACTGTAGTTGCCTTTGAACGGAATGCCCTCGCCGCGATCCAGTTCGAGAATCCAGCCGGCTACGTTGTCCAGGAAGTAGCGATCATGGGTAATGGCAACGACCGTCCCGGGGAACTGTTCCAGGTAGCGCTCGAGCCATGCCACGGATTCGGCGTCGAGATGGTTGGTCGGCTCGTCGAGAAGCAGGATGTCGGGCTTTTCGAGCAGCACGCGACATAACGCAACGCGGCGTCGCTCTCCGCCCGACAGTTTGGTGACATCCGAGTCTCCCGGAGGCAGACGCAGGGCGTCCATTGCGATTTCCAGGTGTCGATCCAGGTCCCAGGCGTCCGCGGCTTCGATCTTGTCCTGCAAGTCCCCCTGTTCCTTGAGCACCTCTTCCATTTCGGAGTCGCTGAGCTCTTCGGCGAACTTCATGCTGACTTCTTCGAAGCGCGTCAGCAACGCTCGCGTCTCGGCGACCGCCATCTCCACGTTGCCGAGGACATCCTTGTCAGGGTCCAGGTCCGGCTCTTGGGCAACGTGGCCGATGCGAATGCCGTCGGCGGCCCAGGCTTCGCCCACGTACTCGGTGTCGAGGCCAGCCATGATGCGTAACAACGTGCTTTTGCCGGCGCCGTTGTTGCCGAGCACGCCGATTTTGGCTCCGGGTAAGAAAGATAACCAGATTCCTTTGAGGATCTGGCGCTTCGGCGGAACGACCTTACCGAGGTCCTTCATCACATAGACGTACTGGGCACCCATGGCCCGGCAGTGTAGTCTAATTGACGCTGTGGGTCCTTACCGCGAGGCACATGGTTCGGAAGTCCTCGAGGCACAGACTCGAGAGGGCCTCGTTCGGCTTCAAGTAGGCCCGAGCAGCGCGACCCTGGACGTTGGTACTCACCACCGAGTGACGATCACCGAGCAGGACATGACCATCGCGGTGTTGGATCGGCGCAAGCCCAAACAACGACGCTTCTCTCTGAAGGACGCCCAGTTGATCGTCGCCCGCGCGAACCCGACCGACGACGTTGGTATCTGGTATGAGAGTCGACCGGGGCTGGTGCAGCGTGTTTTTGGTCTCCAGCCGGTCGCGCTACTGGATGCGTCGGCGATGACCGCGTGGCGTGATCTGGACAAGCTCGCCAAACGGTTGGCCGCCATGGTGAGTAGTCAGCGGGGCGATGTCGTGGATGCGTGGGAGTTTGGTCGCGGTCAAGACCGGCTGCTGATGACCGACAACGGCGACAACTACACCGTATACGTTCGGCGCTTGTTCAGAGAAAAACCGCGGCGAGCACTGGAGGTCTATCGGGACGGTCGGTTGTTGTTCGTCACCCGTCATGGCGAGCGCGAAGAGGTGTGTCGCTCGCGTTACGGCGTCACCGTTCTAGGTGATCGAGTTCGCTTCGCGGACCCACAGGGGACGGATGTCGGCAGCATTTGGCTGCCATGGATCGCTCCGGAAGATCGCGATGCGCTCGTTCGCATCTTCGGTGACCAGGTGGATCAAGGTGACAGTGCTAACCAATCGGCCTAGTTCATGTGCGCCGGGATTTGGTGACCGAAGGTCCCGAAATCACTTGTCGACGTTGACACAGCATCCAGGCGACTTACGTTGATGACCATGTTTCGTACTTACAGAATAGGCAAGCTGTTCGGCTTTCCGATCGAGGTCAACCTGACCTTCCTCATCCTGCTCGGCGTCATGGCCATCTGGATGGGCCCGCTAATCGGACTCGCGTTCGTCACCATCGCGTTCAGTTCCGTGCTGCTTCATGAGCTCGGCCACGCGGTGGTCGCTCGCAAGCTCGATGTTCCCATCGGCGGTATCGAACTCCACTTCTTCGGCGGCGCTGCAAAGATGATGCGCATGCCCAAGAGCGCCAATCACGAAATCCTCATCTCCGCCGCGGGGCCGGCGGTATCGTTCGCCTTAGCGGGCGTTGGCTTGTTGCTCTACACCATCACCGGCCTGGGCATCTTTTCGCTGTTCATGTGGATCAACATGATCCTCGGTGGCTTCAACCTCGTGCCGGCGCTACCCATGGATGGCGGTCGCATTTTCCGTGCCGCGATGACCAAGAAGTTCAGTTTCATTCGCGCCACCGAAATTTCGGTCTTCGTCGCTCGCGGATTCGCCATCGCGCTCATCGTCTACGCGGTGTTCGCCATGCAAATCTACATGGGCATGCTCGCCCTGTTGCTCTGGTACATGAGCTCAGCTGAGCTCGCCATGGCCCGACAAATGGGCGACCCATACGCCGCGCAACAGTACGGTCACACCGAAGTCATGCCCCGCGGTTTCGAGCCGGGCAACCCGGGTGGCTTCGTTATCCGCCGCCGCGGCGGCCGACTGTTCATCGAATACACCGACCGTTAGCGGCGGTCGCGGCGTCAAACGCTATAGCAGTACGAGCACCGAGCACCGAGCACCGAAACGAGAAAGGGCGGGGTTGATTCCCCGCCCTCTGCCGTTTGTTAGCTTTGCTTACTGCTACTGGACGTCGAGCAGAACACTCAGCGTTCCGCCATCGGGGCCGGTGTCGAAGCTGACTTCGTACAGGCCTGCCGGTGCGTTGAAACGAATGTGGCCTTCGTCGAGGCGAGACAGCTCGGTGTCCACGTATTGGACGAGCGCTGCGTCAACGTCGGTGATGCTAGTGAAGCGGCCCATGATTTCGCCGGTGACTGCGTCGCGATCGTCACCGACGTAGCCGCGCGTTTGGAACGCATAGGTCTGGTCGGCGTTCATCGTCCACACTTCGTCGTAGGTTGCGTCGAGCAAGTCGGGACCGACGGCGGTGCCGAAGATGCTGTCCAGGGTGAGTGCGGTGACCTGTTGTACGCCGACTTCGATGAAGTCGAGCTGCACGTCCGCTGCGTCGTAGGCGATCACGCGAGCGACACCGGCGCTGAGGCCGATAAGCTCCCACGTCGGTTGACCTTGATCCGCCACCGGCGCGATGTCGGCGACGTTTGCATCAGCTACATCCAGGTCGATGCCCACGGTGCTGATGTTCGAGCCGGCGCTCGCTGAGACCTGAATCAGCGTCGCACCTCCAACGGCGAGGCCATCATCGACGGCGCAGCCCAGATACAGGCCACAATCAGTCGGCGTGAAGATGACGTTGCCCTCCACACCTTCCGTCGACGTGTCACAGCCGACGGCGAATACCAATGTCATTGCGCTAATTAGTCCAAGTGTTTTCATAACCCCAAATCTCCTTATGGTCCTTCGGACGTGCGAGGACGAACAGATCTTCACCCGACGGGGAAGTACCTGCAAGTACCGGCAGTTCTATGCCGGGCGGGGTGATGTGGATCAACGCAGGGCGGCTTTGACGCCGTCGATGACGGCCGTCGCAACTACCGAGAGTTTGGCGGCTTGTTCGGGCCCGACCAGGTCCACGGTCAGCGGCGTTCCTGCAGCAACGATGGTTGCTACCGCGTCGTCTACGGCTCGCCCGGCCTTGCTCAGGCGCTCGTCGGCGAAGCGTTTGCCCAGCCACTTGAAGCACTCACCGGTTGCGAGCAGCATTGCGAGCGGGTTGGCTTCGTCTTTGCCAGCCAGTGGCGGAGCGGAGCCGTGAATCGGTTCGAACATGGCGTGGTCGTCGCCGGTGTTGCAGCCGACCGCCATTCCCATGCCGCCCTGGAGCACCGAGGCAAGGTCCGTCACGATGTCACCGAACATATTGGTGGCCACGCAGACGTCGTAGCGTTCGGGCTGGGTAACGATCCACTGGGTGAACGCATCCACGATGGCCGCTTCGGTTTCGACCTCTGGAAACTCAGCGGCGACCTCGGCGAACACTTCCATGAACAGACGACAGCCGTCGAGCACGTTGTGTTTGACGATGGCGGTGACGCGCTTCTTGCCATCCTTGGGCGCGCCGTTGCGATCCATGCAGATCTCGAACGCTTTGCGAATGACTCGTTCGGATGCGCGGCGCGTGATCACCCGGGTGTCCGTCGCGACCGAGCCCACGCCACCAGCGCGCAGTGTTCCGCTCATGCCGGCGTACAGGCCCTCGGTGTTTTCGCGAACGATCACCATGTCGACGTTCTCGGGTTTCCACACCTGCGCGAATTCACCGCTGATGCCGTGGCGCACGCCGGGTAGCAGTTTCACTGGCCGCACGTTTGCGTACAGGTCCAACTTCACCCGGTTACCGATCACCGGCGAGTAGCCGGCCATGCGGCCATCACTCATGGTGATGGGGCCGCCTTTTCCCGACGGCCAACCGACGGCGGCGAGCAAGATTCCATCGGCGCGGGCGCAGCGTTCTTCGGCGTCCTCGGGCCAGTCTCGGCTGCCGTGTTCCGCGTAGAAGCGTCCACCGCACGGAATCTCGTCGATGGTTAGCTCTACGTCGATCGCTGACGCCACCGCGTCTACCAGGGCGCGCGCCTGGGCGGCGACCTCTTCACCAATGCCATCACCTGGTAGCAGAACCAGGTCGTATCGTTGTTTCGCCGATGTCATCAACGCCTCCGCGTGTTCTCGTACAGTTCGTCGATCCGTTTGCGCGACGATGTCGTTTCACCGCGGGCGATCGCGTGGACCATGTCGACGATCGCCGTGTTCACCGGGCACGGCAGCTCGTGCTTTGCCGCCAGGGTGACGATTTCCCCGTTCAGAAAGTCGATCGCCGGGGTGCGCCCGCGCTCGATGGCAGACAGCATCGACGAGCGTAGTCGTCGGTAGCGCATGCCCACCGCCAAAAGCAACGCGTGCTTCGCGGCCAGTCCGGCCGAGCCCAGTGACGTGCGCTGCTCCGATGCGGTGAGGGCGACCCACTCGAGGTCGACCGTTCCAGCCACCTTTTCCAACGTGATCTGTTCGCGTCGAGCGACGGCCACTGCCTCGGTAAACACATCGAGACCCAAACGACGAACGCGCCGCGCAGTGACCAATGCGCCCATGGTGTCGCCGCCGATTGTGCCCAGGGAAGAGATGCAGCAGTTGATCGCCAACTTGCTCCAGCGCGCGCCCAGCAGGTTCGTGGAGAAGCGCACCGGGCCGACGACTTCGAGCAGGCTGCCGAGTTGGCGTGTGGCCACGTCGGTCTGTCCGTCGAGGCGGCCAAGAGTAAATCCGCCCGCCGAGGTGCGATCGTAAACGCCAGGCTCGGGCATCGATGCGCCCCAGGCGATGATCGCGCCGATCACCCGATGGTCCCCGGCGATCTCGGCGATACGCTGCTCGCACAGGCCGTTCTGGAAAACGACCATGTCGCCGTGCTCGGCCAGGTGTGGCAGCGCGTTGCGGGCTGCCTCTTCTACTTGAGGAGGCTGGGTCGCCAGCAGAACCAGGTCGTATGTCGAGCCCTCGGGAATGCCCAGCTCGATTCGTCCTGGGATCGCGCGTGGGTTGCCGTCGCCACGGACGCGAAACCCCTGATCTGTTACGGCCTTGGCGATGGCCTCGTTCGTCGTGACGGCGACGACATCAGCGCCGACTTCGGTCAGGTGCGCTGCGACGGTGCCGCCGATGGCTCCGCAGCCGACGACGAGGATTCTCGGACCACTGGAATCACTCACGCCCGCACTATACGCTCACGGTTCAGACCCATGGAACGCATTAAACTGCTGACTCTCAACATTTGGAACCGCCAGGGCCCGTGGGACGCGCGACTCGCGCTCATCCGCGAGGAGTTGGCGCGGCTACAGCCCGATATCGTCGGCCTTCAGGAAGTACTGAGCATGGTCGACCATCCGAGCCAGGCCGAGGACATCGCTCGGGGGCTTGGCTATGAACACTTCTATGCGCCAGCGTGGCGAATCGGTGGTGGCGTCGACTACGGCAACGCCATCCTGTCTCGCTATCCGATCCTAGAACCTGAGGTACTGGAACTCCCATTGCTCGGCACCAAGGGGGACACGCGCTGCGTTGCCTTCGCCCGTATCGACGCCCCGTGCGGCCGGATTCCGGTGTTTGTGACGCACCTGAATTGGAAGCTCCACGAGACCCATGTTCGGGTAGCGCAAGTAAAGGCAATCGCTGGATTCATTAAGGAGCGGGCGCCGACCAAGGAGTTTCCGCCGGTGCTCATGGGCGACATGAACGCGGATCCAGACGCGGATGAGATTCGTTTTCTGCGCGGCCTTACTGCTCTGGGCGGAAAGGGGGTCTACTTCGCCGACTGCTGGCACGCGTGTCACCACGACGCTCCGGGGTTTACGTATGCCCGAGACAACCCGTACGCGTTGCGCTCTCGCGAGCCTTCTCGGCGAATCGACTACGTTTTTGTCCGTGGACCCGACCGTCAGCTTCGCGGCGAGCCGCTGTCCTGCACGATCTGCTTCAACGAAGCCAAAGACGGTGTTTTTCCCTCCGACCACTACGGTGTCTACGCAGAAATCCAGGCGGCACCCCGCCCGCTCGACCCCTTATAGAGCCGCTTTTCTAAGGGCGAGCCGACAAAGATCGCACCGAAAGTCTGATCGGACGCCGGAGTCAGCTACAATTCCGGGCGGATGCAGGTCACCTTCTGGGGTGTACGGGGCAGTTATCCGGTACCGGGGCCACACACTGTTCGCTATGGAGGACAGACGTCGTGCGTCGAGGTCCGGGCAGCCGACGACTCGTGCATCATCATCGACGCCGGCACAGGACTACGTGCCCTAGGGCAGAAGCTCGCCCGCGAGCAACGTAAGACACAGAACGATCATTACAACGTCGTCCTGTCTCATGTTCACTGGGATCACATCCAGGGGCTGCCGTTCTTCGAGCCGGCGTACATCCCGGGCACGACCATCACGATGTACGCGCTCAGGGCCGCCGCCGATGAATTGCAGCAGGTGATTAGCGGTATTACGCGCCATGAGTTTTTCCCCATGCCGCTGTCGGCAGTTCCCGCGGACTTCAAATTCCATGAAGTCGCGCCGGGGGGCAATCTCAGTCTGGGCAGCTTCGTCGTCAAACCCATCGCGCTGAATCATCCGTTTGGTGCGGTGGGCTATCGCATTGAGACCGACGGAACCAGCGTCGCCTATATCAGCGACACGGCTCCGTTCAATGAAGTGCTTCACAAGCAGCACTTCTTGTCGGGCGTTGAGCAGCTCACCGACGAGGACCGCTCGATTTTGGCCCAGCTGGAACTCGATCTCCGTTCGGCTATCACCAACACGCACACGGTTATCTACGACACGCACTTCACGCCCGAAGAGTACAAGCGCTTTCCGCATTACGGTCATTCGACCCCTGAGCACGCGTTGCAGATTTGCAGCGGAACGGGCGTGAAGCGCCTGGTTCTGTACCATCATGCGCCTTCTCACAGCGACGAGCAGATGGATGAGATCGGTCGCACGTACCACGAGAAGGGCAAGGACGTGGGCATCGATGTCGTCGTCGCCCGAGAAGGGCAGACGCTGCCGATCGGCAAGCGCACCCGCAGCGAAACCCAACAGGGGCTGGGCGGTTGAAGATACGCTTCTGGGGAGTCCGCGGCTCGTTTGCCATGTCGGGGCACGACTTCATTCGCTATGGTGGCAACACCACCGCGGTCGAAGTGACCAACGACGACGGCAATCGTTTGCTCATCGATCTGGGCACTGGAGTCACCGCGCTCGCCGCCGAATTAATGAAGGGCGAGTTCGGTAAAGGCAACGGCACCCTGCCGGTGCTGCTGACCCACACCCACCTTGATCACATTCAGGGCCTGCCGTTCTTCAGCCCATTCTTCATCAAGGGCAATCAGATCGATATCTTTGGTCCGGAGCCCGCGGGCGAGCCACTCAAGCAACTGCTGCAGGACCAGCTCAACCCACACTACAGCCCGCTGTACGGCCTGGAGAATATGGCCGCGGGCGTGACGATCAGCAGCATTGACCCTGGCAGTTCGCTGCCCATCGAGGGCTTCGAGGTCACGTCGGGCTACTTGCCCCACGGCGGCATGAAAGTGCTTGGCTTTCGCATCACCGCCGACAACAAGACGTGCGCGTTCTTAACCGACGTGGAGTACCCGGACACGGGGCCGACCCCCGAAGCGCTAGCCCTGGCCAAAGACGCGGACGTGTTGATTCACGACAGCATGTTCGATGACGAAGAGTACGCGACTCGTCGAGGCTGGGGGCACTCGCCGGTCAGTCGCGCGATCGAAGTAGCCGAGCGCTGCGGCGTCAAGCAGGTGTCCTTGTTCCATCACAACCCCGATGCCACCGACGTGGTCATCGACGCGATGGAGCAAAAGGCCAAGACGATGACCGAGATACAGCTAAGCGCCGCCAGCGAAAACGAACCCATCGAACTCTGATCTATTGCGGCTTGCGTGCGCAAGCCTGGGCCGCAGGCGCTAGACGCATCTGCCGGGAACCTTGGCGCGTACCGCTTCGCTCCCTCGGTCATGGCCGCTAGGCCACTCCCTTCGTTCACTGCAGGGGGGGCGCTTCGCCCTCAGCGTCCGCTACTGAATAGCGATGACGCCGGTCATCATGTCCATCCCACAGGCGAATTTTATCTTGCCGCTTTTGGGTAGGTGGACGCCGATCTCGACGGGCTTGTTCAGGGGCAGTTTGGTTTTGCCTTCGATGCCGGCGACCTTGACGGACTCGGCGCACGGCGTGTCGGCGGTGCGGGTGAACACGAGCACTGCGTCGCCAGCCTTCGCTTCGATCTTGCTGGGCGAGTAGCCTTTGCCGTCCACGTTGATCTTGATGCGCGGGCCCTTCTTGTCCGGGTTGGCCGTCACCTTGGTGCCGCTGACCGGCTTGGTCTTCTTGGTCTTGCTGTCTTTGTCGTCCTTCTTCTTGCAGCCCGCATTGAAGCTGAATGCAAGGCAAAGGGCGGCGATGGTTAGCGTGAGTTTGTGAAACATGCTCGTTAGTCTCCCTTGAGCGCGGCTTTCACCGTGCGCGGACTTATACCTTGTGTGTAGGCGAGCAGCACGAAGAAAACCGCCACCATCGATGCGGCCGTGACGACAAAGCGCAGGTAGAACGGTGCCCAACCCAGCAGCTGGATAACACCCCACGACACGAGCACCGCGACGCCGGCACACAAGGGAATGCCCATGGTTCGCGCCAGGTACGTTCGAACCCGTAGCCGCAGTTGGCGCAGGGCCAGGACGAATAACACGGCGAACGCGAACGGGTAGCCCACTGCCCACGCCCAGCACATGGCCATGAAGCCCAGGTCCCAGCCGCCCGGATATGGGAAGGCACCCGGGTTGTTGACCGGGTAGTAGTCATAGCCGTACAGGTGAGCCGCGACCATGAAGCTCGTGGGCAGCGCGATCGCGGCGACGAGCATGTAGATCAACGTTAGGCCGGGCTTGCCGATGCCGTCCAGTAGTGGCGGCACGATGAAGCTGAGCGCGCGCAACACGCCGACAAGGCAGAGCACGCGAATTGCCGGCGCAGTCGGCGCCCACTTTGCGCCCCAGAAACCGAGCAGCTCTTCGGCGGGGATGAAGATCGCACCGAGGAACGCGAGCAGTACCACCAGATTGATCTTAGCGAAGGCGATGAACTGGTCGACCAGCTTGGATGTCTGGTGTTTGATCTTGGCGAACGCCGGGAACGCGATTTGAGTCACCACGTCGGCCATGATTCGGCACGGGTCGAGCACGATGTCGTAGGCCAGTTTGTAAAAGCCGAGGGCGGCGTGGCCCCAAAAGAATCCGACGATTTGGTAGTCCACGTTGGTGTAGGCGAAGAACAGCACCTGGCTCGACGAAGTTTTCACGCCGAACCAGAACCAGTCCATGGCCTCTCGGATGCGCAGTACGAACTTGGGCCGCCACGGGTAGCAGATCTGGGTGCCAATGCCCGTGACCAATACTCGGCATAGGGGACCGAGCACGAAACACCACACGCCAAAGATCGGCGCGAAGCCGACCTTGCCGGCAAACTCGGCAACGTTTGCGAACATGCGGATGATCGACAGTTCGCGGAAGCGCATCTCGCGCCGCATGAGCGCCGAGGGCATGAAGTAGACGTTTTGCCAGATGAGTTTGGTGCCGTACAGGGTGAGCAGGGCGCCGATGACTTCCTTGCCGTGGAACGAGCTCAACGCCGGGCCAAACAGGAACGCGATGGATGCGAACATGACCAGCGACATGGCGAGGTTCAGCCAGAACACGGTCGAGATTTTTTCGGGTGTGTGATCGTCGCGCTGGATCACCGCCGCGGACAGGCCCATATCCGTGGCCTTGTCGAGAATGGGAAACAAGCTGATGGCGGCGACTGCAGCGCCGAACTGAGCAGGCGTGATCCAGAACGCCAGGATGATCACCTGGGCGACGAGATCGAGGACGCCGACCATGGAACTGGCCATCCCGACCCACTTCAGTCCCTCGTTTACTTCCTTCTTGATGTCCGTGTCGGACGTCATCGCTTAGCAGCTGGAACCATTTCTTAGCAGCTGGGTGCGGTAGTGACCGGTGGGTTAGTCTTCGATCGCGTGGCCGAATACGGCGCGATCGATTACCTGGGTCAGTGCGGCTTTTGCACGCTCGCGGGAAACGGGCAGGGCACCGCGCTCGCCGGCGATGCGAATGGCGCATTCGACCGCGGTGATGTGGATGACGTACGCGGTGGCTTTTGGATCCGCGACCTGGTCCTTGGTGCAAATCGCGGAGATGAGTTCGGCGATGCGACCCTGGGACTCGACATCGAAGGCGTGCTTGAGCTGCGCCACCTCTTTGTCGCGCAACGCCATCTCGAGCAGGATGCGTTGCATTCCCGGATGACGATTGATGTTCGCCAGGGTGATGTTGAGGATCTCCTCGATGGTCTGGCGCCGGCCTTTGCCCGTGAGGTGTTCGGGGGTGAGCTTGGCCATGACCTGCTCATGCGCCACGGTCAGGTCGCGGCGCATGATCTCGAGAAAGATCTCTCGCTTGTCGGTGAAGTAGCGGTAGAAGCTGCCGACGCTGACGCCAGCCTCCGCTGCGATGTCCGGTGTCTGGGTGGCGTCGTAGCCCTTGTCCACGAACACCTTCTCGCCCGCCTCGACGAGTCCCTCGTATGTTTTGCGAGCGCGCTCTTGGGAGAACGTTCGGCTGCGCAGCTCGAGGGGGAGTTTCAATTTGGCCGACATGTCAGTAGTTACCGGATACCTTAACGTTTTCTAGAGCCCGCAACGATTGTTCTTGACCAAACGGTCCGATCTTGTCAACCTGAAATCCGTTTCACTTTCGAGATCAGGGGCCGTGTTTGACCACGGTCAAGAAACTGAAATTAATTTCACTTTTTCTCTCTCGACCGAGTGCTAGCAGCTGCCAAGGAGACCAGATGTCCGACCAGAACGAGCCCCAAGCGAATAACGGACTGCCCAAGTTAGAGACGCTAGAGGCCGCCCTCGACGTGACGTACACGTGGGGCTATGAGGATACGCGCCAGGATTTGCGCGATCTGTACATCAAAGCCACCAAGAATCAGTGGGTGTCTGACACCCTGCTGCCGTGGGACACGGATGTCGACCTCGAGAAGGAAAGCAGTCCTGAACAGCTTCACCCGCTGTTTGGCTCCGACATCTACAACAAGCTTTCGGAAAAAGAGAAGACCAAGCTGAGCATCGAGCTCAACTCGTGGACCATGTCGCAGTTCCTCCATGGCGAGCAGGGAGCGTTACTCGCCGCGTCGCAGCTGGTGAACTCGGTGCCCGACCTGGACAGCAAGCTGTATGGCGGCACCCAGGTCATGGACGAAGCGCGTCACGTCGACGTCTACAACCGTTACGTGCACGAGAAGATCGGGTTCTCCTATCCGGTTAGTACACACCTCAAGAGCCTGCTCGACACGATTCTCAAGGACAGTCGCTGGGATATGAAATTCCTGGGCATGCAGATCATGGTCGAGGGCCTGGCACTCGCGGCGTTCGGAATGATCCGTCAGACGACCTACGAGCCGTTGCTCAAGGCGCTCACCACATACGTCATGCAGGACGAAGCACGCCATGTTGCCTACGGCATTCTGTCGCTCAGCGACCACTACGCCGAAATGCCGGAGAAAGAAGTGCAGGAGCGCGAAGACTTCGTCTACGAGTCGGCGCGTCTGATGCGCGACCGGTTTTTGTTCCAGCAGGTCTGGGAGAAGATGGGCTACCCGGTCGAGGAGTGCACCGAGATCGCGCTGCACAACCAGGGGCAGATCATGTTCCGCCAGATGTTGTTCTCCAAGATCGTCCCGGCGGTGAAACGTCTCGGTCTACTTTCGGATCGCCAGCGCGAGCGCTTCAACGATCTGGGCATCCTGCAGTTCGAGAACTCGAGCGATCCGTTCGAGGAGCTCGAGGAAGCCGAGAGAAACGCGCCCCCGCAGAGTGACCTGGCTGTCGCGTAACGACCTCCCTGTCCAGACCCCGGGCGCCACGCTTTGACGCGGTGCTCGGGCACCACACCAACATTCCTAGAAATAGAGCGACAGGCTAGCCGCCGGCTGGGCCGTTGGCCGTGCGCTTGAGCTTGAACGAGTGCACGAAGCACGCGGCCCGAGCCGAGCCGCCAGACTTGTAAGGTCGGTAGCGCCAGCTGCTGAGGCTCGCACGCAAAGTTCGTTTCATTCGCAGCGGGACCGAGGTGATCACTTTGACGGTGTTCACCGTACCGCTGGTGCTGATGCATAGCTTGACGCTGATGCGGCCGGGCAAGTCCTCGCCCTTGAGGCTGCGTAACGCCGGGAACGAGCCGGAGACCTTCTTCACCTTGTGTACCAGGACGATGGCCGGGCCGGTGCTCTTGGGAGCCGTGGGCGTGGGCGCCAGTGTTGGTTTGATGATGTTCGGCGTGAGGCTCGTCGTCTCTCCGACCTTGACCTTGAGGTCGTCGTCCATTTCGTCGCCGGAGTCATCGTCCACGTCGTCGGTCGGAGTCGTGATCCGCGTTCGCCGTCTGCGCCTGCGTTCTCGATCTCGGCGAGCCGAGTGCGTCGCCTTGCGCGCGTCCTTGACCGGTGTACCCTCGCTGGTCTCGTCGCTACCTTCTGGTGCGAGCGCGACGCGCACGGTCTGGTTCTCGTTGGCTTCGACGTCGATGGTTGCGTTCCACGACTTGTAACCGTCGTGCTTGACGACAACGTTGTAGCTGCCGGCCTTGAGTTTGATCTTCTTGCCCGTGCCGGTGTGCTCGCCGTGGCCGTCGACCACAATAGTCGCGTCCTTGGGCTCTACGACGAAGCGTAGCTGAGCTCTCTTGGATCGGGTGACTGCGCCACCGGGTGCTGTTGCCGGGGTCGTGGCCTTGGTTCCGCTGGTCGCTACCTTCTTGGCGCCGCCACCGCCGCGGGTCGCCAGGTAACCGCCAACGCCGATGAGCAGCACAGCTGCAACCGCTGCGATGATCTTCGTTGTCGGGCCCTTTTCGCGCTCGATGATCGCCGCACCAAACTGGGTGCTAGCCCGGGGCTTGCGCGCCGGAATCGACGTTAGTGCAGGCGCCGCCGCGGTTGGCGGAGCCTTTGCGAGTACGGGAGCCGAGGTGGTTGGCCGTGCCTTTGCGAGTACGGGCGCCGAGGTGGTCGGCCGCGCCGTCGCCGCGACGTGCATCTCCGAATCCTTGCCGACGCCTTCCCCGGATAATTCGGTGGACGCCGCCGGGATCCCGTCCGACGTACTCTTGTCATCCTTGTCGTCGATCCGTTGCGGGACTGCTTCGCTGACCGATTCGCCAAAAAGAGGCGGGCGCGTACCGTTGGCCCAATCCGTCGGTGTGATTTCCTGGTTCGGCGGCGGCGGAACGTACGCGATGAGCGTGCCGCCACTCTTGCTCGCCTCGGCCGCGGCCGCGACGACGCCATCGGACAGGGTGGGCACACCCTTGGAGGGCGTCTGCGCCGACGCAACGAAATGCGCCGATGCGCGATCGCTGACATCGGGGACTTCATCGAGCAGAACTGGACCAACCTCGCTGCGCCCTTCCCAGGACATCTCGAGGATTTCGTCGTCGGTCTCCAGGGGAGGCGGACCACTCACTGAGTGGGTCGATGACGTAGCGCCGGTGCGCGACATACCGGTGGGAATCTGAACCGAACCGCTGCCTCGACCCATCGGGGCTTCAAGAGCAAACGCCCATTCCATCCACTCGGTGACCGTGCGTGCGTTGGACGCGAGCTTGTGGCGAACTTTGACCTCGACAAGGGCGTCGCGCATCTCTTCGGCCGATTGCCAGCGAGTGTCGCGATCGCGTGCGAGCGCCTTGAGCACGATTGCATCCAGCTCGGGTGGGCAATCGGCGTTGTACTTCGACGGTGGGATCAGCTCGGCATTCTGCACGCGCTGTAACGTCTGGTAGTCGTTTTTGGATGCGAACAAAGGTCGCGCCGTAAGCAACTCGTGTGCGAGTACCCCGGCTGAAAACAAGTCGGAGCGCGCATCGAGTTCGAGGCCCTTGATCGCCTCAGGCGCCATATAGGCCATCTTGCCTTTGATGCGACCCGTTTGAGTACGCAACTGCTGCGACTTGGCTTTGGCGATTCCAAAGTCGATCACTTTGACGTGACCCGATTCATTGATGATCAGATTCGATGGCGAGACGTCACGGTGGATCAGTCCGAGTGGCTCACCGTGTTCATCGCGGCGCGTGTGGGCGTAGTCCAGTGCGTCGCAGGTTTGGGTCAGCAATGCCACGATGACCTCGATGGGAGGTGGCCCGGTGACTTTGCGTGCCTGGCGCAGGATCTTGCGGATGTCGCGACCCTGGATGTACTCCATGGAAATGAAGTACTCAGGACCAACGCGGCCGAGCTCGTACAGCTGGACCACGTTTGCGTGGTTGAGCAACGCTGCGAGCTTCGCTTCGCGCACGAACGAGCGAACGAACATCTCGTCCTCGGCCAGATGAGGAAGCAGACGCTTCAGTGCGACGATGCGTTCGAAGCCTTCGATGCCGCGTTCTTTGGCGCGGTGAACCGTCGCCATGCCGCCCACACCCAAGCGCTCGTACACCTCATACGGACCGAAAAGCTCTGTGTCGCTGTCTGGTTCCCGTTTCAGTGTAATTACCCTTTTCCCAGCTTACGGAAATTGGCGCCTGCGAAGCTTGGCAGGTTTTACCCTGAATTAGTAAAGAATATGGCATGTTTGCGTAATTGTTGAGGGAATTACATTGTCGTATATGTGGGCAAAGCCACAGAAACTACAGACGTTCGAACTACCTGCCCGCACGTGTCGTTAAGCGAGATTTTCGGATGGTCTTTGGGGTGGATCGCGAGGGGCTGGTCTGACCAGTCTAGATACTGTTTGGCCGGGTTGGCGCCTACTGCTCAGCAGCCTGAGAGACGGTGAGAACCTTCATGCTCAGGGCATGTATTGGGCCTTTCATCTCCTCGGCGAGAGCTCCGTAGATCATGCGCTGTCGCTTCAGCAGTGACATGCCTTCAAAGGCGTCCGATACGATCGTCGCCTGCCAATGATCCTTGGTGCCCGTGAGGTCGACCAAGTCGACTTGAGCGTCGGGAATGACGACTCTGATTTTCGCGATGATGTCAGCGGGGTTCATGGCCGAGATGTACCACCGCTTTGTCAGCGGGTCCATCACCATGGCCGTTGGTGACACTCAGGGTAGCGGCTCCATCGCCGGCGCGCTCACCGTATGGGTCTGAGTGTTGGGTGACGCTTTGACCGTGTGCGGTGTGCAGTAGACCTTGAGCTTGTCGGTGTGTTCGCCGAGTTTCTGACCGAAGGTTGGATCGGTGATGTCGCCGGTGATGGGAATGACGCACACGGTGTACGCCCCGGGATTGACCTTCTTGAACTTCGCCGGTTTCTTCAGGTCCAGGGTGGTGACGATCTTGCCACTCACGCTGCCGGACAGCAGTCCCCTTTGCGCTTCTAGCCCGTTCTTGATCGCGACTGTGCCCTCCGCCAGGATCACCTGGGCCGCGTCGACCTGGGCACTGCCTCTTGCAGTCACCATGACGTCCAGGGTGATGTCACCTGAAGTCAGCGCGATATCCAGGGTCGCTTCGGCGCCAGCTGCGACCGTTACATCGCCGCCCTTCGAGCTGTTGTTGCCACCGCCGCCGTTTCCTCCGCCGCCCACCATCGCCAGGACGCGGTGCTGCCCGGCTGGCAGGCGCGCGACCGAGTACATGCCTTTGTCGTCAGTCTGGACGACGACGAACTGGCCGCCGTCGGTGTTCTTTGGCGTGACGATCACGTTGGTCTTTTGCGCGGGTGTTCCATTCATGGTGATCTTGCCTTTGAGACTGCCGAACGGCTGCAGCCGAATATCCAGGCGCGGACTGTGGGTGCCCGCGGAGATCACGTACGGCAGGGACCGTCCGAGCTTGTCGTCTTCGGCGACGATGTAACGCCGGTTGGCGCCGATGCCCATGATCTGGTAGTAGCCGTCGTCGTCGGTGGTGCCGCTTCGAATCGCCTCCTGACGTGCGCCGCCCAGTTTCGTATTCGCTGCGGAGCCATCGCCCAGAAGCTGTCGGGCCACGGTGACCTTTGCTTTGGCCACAGGACTGCCTCCGCTGTCGACCACGCGGCCACTCACGCTGCGTCCCTTCTTTACGGTGAGCGTACCCAGGTCGTTCACTTTGCCTGGACTGATGTCGATGGTTTTTCGCAGAGTCGCGAAGCCTTCACCGCGGAACGACACCGTTTGTTTCCCTGGCGCGAGCTTGGTCAGCTGGAAGCGACCCTTCTTGTCGGCGACGGGAACACCAGGCGGGACAGTGACGGTGACGGTGAACACTTTGACGGCGTCGCCATTGTCGAACGCGAGTTTTCCGCTGATGCCGCCCTCGTCCAGCATGACCAGTTTTACGTCTGTATCGCCGGTTTTGGCCTGCTTGCCCGGGCGTTGGAACATCTGATCGGTGATGCGGCGGCGCACCGGTTTGAGTCGGTACTTGCCGTCAGGTAGGCCGCGAAAGGTAAACGAGCCGTCGCCCGAGGTCGTTGCCGTGGCGAGTCCGCGTACGCGGAATCCGTTACCGCTCTCGCCGCTCCAGAAATCGGGGATGGCGGTCACCTGTACTTCGGCGATGCCTTCGCCTTCGCCGTCGACGACCGTGCCGCTGATCGTGCCCTTAATGTCGAGCTTGAGCTCGATGTCTTTGACGTGCTTGGTCTTGCCCAGGTCGATTTTCGTTGGCGCGCTGGACGCGGATTCGTTCTTGGCCAAGATCTTTACGCCGACGCGCTTCAGTCGGCGGACGACGAATTCACCTTTGTCGTCAGCGGTGGTTTCGCGCACGTTGCCGTCGCCTTCAAAGTCGCCACGGCTTGTCGCGGTACGTACTGTTGCCCATGGCACAGCAGTGCCGGCGTCGTCGACCACGCGTCCTGAGATGGTTGCGCCGCTCTTGACGATGAGCTTGATGTTGCTGAGCTCGGTTTCGTAGACGGAGATGACTTCGGACGACGAGCCCACGTACTCTTTGTGATCGGCGATGAGGCGATACGCGCCAGTCGCGACCGCCGGAAGTTTGAACTCGCCCTTGTCATTGGTCTTGGCGACCGCCGATGCGCGCGTCTTGACCAGGGAGGAAGCGCTGATGGCCACTACCGACGCCTGCTTTACGGGGACGCCGTTTTCGTTGACGACAACCCCGGACACGGGAACGCCTTTGCGCAGCTTGATCGTGCGCTGGAGTTTGACCCCCGGGCTGTCGGGAACCTGTACCAGCTCGGTGCTCGGTGCGTAGCCCGTCGCGGAGACAACGACGGGGGAGTAGCCGGGGTGCACGCCGCGCAGCACGGCGATGCCTTTTGCGTTTGTGGTGGCGTCGAGTTCGGCCTGTTCGATCTTTGCCTCCGCGTTGGCGAGCGGCTTGTCGCGTTCGCCCAAAACCTTCACGGTGATGGTCGCGCCCCGGCTGACTTTGACCACGACAGGGTCGCTATTGTCGGTGAGTTTGTGCATCACCGGGCCGCCGACCAGATCGTCGACCCGCGCGTAGACTGCATAGGTGCGGCCGACCAGCTTGTCGAAGTGGAACGAGCCGTCGCCGTCGGTCACCGTGGTCTTCTTGGGCCTCGAGCTGATTAGAACCTTCGCTTTGGCAACGCCGCGGCCCGCGTCATCCACGACCTGACCTTCGAGGCGAAGTGTGCCGACTGGATCGTCATCGGCGCTGACCTCTGGCACGCCACCGGGCACTGCGCTCGTGCGCGAGGTGCGCCGCTTGACCTTGGTCTTGGTCTTTGGCTTGGCCTTGCTGGTGACCTGGCTCTTGTTGTCCTTCGACTTCTTGTCACCGGTCTTCAGGAGAACCAGCGCGAGTACGAACGCAGCCACAAGTGCCACGATGAGATAGATGCGTTTTGTCGTCATGAGCCCTCGGCGCGTGAACCACCAGCGTATAGCTAAGATTCCCCGAAAGCTGAAAAGGATGCCGACTCAGTTAATACCAGCAATATTATGCACTTTTGCTCCGGGCACGCGGATTGGTCGGCGCGTCTTAGATGCGGACAAGCGGGGCTCGGGGCGACTCGCATAGTGGTTTAATGCGGGCGCATGCTTCGCACCCGCACAGGCGCCATCGTTGTTTCGGTGTTGCTGGTGCTCGGCACCGTGGCTGTTAGTGGCGCGCTGATCGTCTCGGCCCACGGCGGCGATAAGCCGAGCCTCGGCGGCCCGGTCGCGTCGTTGCGTGTGCCCGCGCGGCCGGATGCGCTGGTGATCGCCGGCTCGGGAAGCAATGTACCGATCACCAGACGGCTCGCGGCCGCGTTCAGACTCGGCGAGCCGAACATCAAGGTGCTGGTGCACGATAGCATCGGGTCTGCCGGCGCCGTGCGCGCCGTGAGCGATGGAGTCATCGATCTGGGCTTGACGTCGCGGCCGCTGCGAGCCGGGGAGGGTGATCAACTTTCGAGTGCCGCCTACGCGCGTGTTGCTATCGTGATCGCGGCGCACCCGGATGTACAGGCACAGGCCCTGGACGCCCGTTCGCTGGTCGCGATCTACAGTGGCCAGCGCAAGCTGTGGTCCGACAAGAAAAAAATCGTCGTCATTCAGCGCGAGCGCGGTGATTCGGGGCATCGCGCCGTCGCCAGGGCGATTCCAGAATTCGGTCGCGCCAATGAAGATGCCTGGCGCAGCGGTTCGTTTCGAGTTGCCTACAGCGATCGTTCCATGGAAGCAGCGTTGTTCGGCACCTCGGGCGCGATCGGTGTCTCCGACGTCGGTGTGATCAAGGTGCAGCGCCTGTCGCTCAAGCTGTTTCCCCTGGACAACATCAGCAAAGAGCTGTCGTTCGTGTGGCACGGCAAGCTCTCGGCTACGGCGAGTAAGTTCGTTCGCTTCGTCGCTTCGACGGAGGGCCAGCGCATCTTGCGCGAGGCGGGTTACGTGCCTTTGCCCGGGAAGAAAGCCGGTGACTGAGTCACCAGACCTGCGTCGGCGCCTTGCCGAGGGCACACTGCCGCTTGCTATCGCTCTGATGGTCATCGTCGCCGTTAGCGCGCCGACCGCGTACTACTCGCTACGTGTAAGCGACGCGCGAACGCGTGCGCAAGACACCGCCATGCGAGTGGCCGAAGCGTTGAACCGCGACGCGACCACCCAGCCCGTGCTGTGGAAGTACAACTCGCTCAAGGTGCTGCGTCACGTGCGTGAGTTCCAGTTGCAGACCGACATAGCCAACGTGGTGGTGGTCGATAGAAACGGTGGCTCCATCGATCCCAAAGCGTCGACCAACATCGACGGGCCGGTAGTCTGGGCTCACGCGCCTATTCGCGCCGGTAGCATCGATGTCGGCCGTGTCTGGGTTGCCGTATCTACGCGGACCGCTCGGCGCTCGGCGTTTCTGTTGGCGTTCGGCTTTTCTTTGCTCGGCCTGTTTCTGGCCGGGCTGATGTACTTACTGCCCTTGAGGATTCTCAGTGGCGCGGAAAAGCAACTAAGGCGCGGCGAGCGTTTACGCGAACTGTCCGGGCACAGCGCGGCCCTGGAAGAAACGGAGCGGCGCGCCATCGCCCGTGATCTGCATGACTCGGCGGGCCAGGTGCTCACGGCCATACGGATCAACTTGCAGCTGATCGCGGACAAGGCCGACAACTCGGGTGACGAACGGGTTGGCGACCTGGCCGACACCACAATCGACTTGACCGATCAGACGTTGGAAGAGATCCGTCGTGCGGTCGAGTCTCTCGGCCCGGCCATTCTCGACGACGTTGGTTTGGAGAAGGCGTTGCAACGCATGTGCAACGATGTGACCGATCGCTCGGATGTACAGGTGGCCCTGACCACTCAGATGGGCGAGCGCAAGTTGTCGGCGGCTGTGGAAACCACGTGCTACCGGATCATTCAAGAGGCGCTGACGAACATCGAGCGCCACGCCAAGGCCAGCGAGGTGAATGTGTCCCTGGTGGTTGACTCCGCGTCGGCCGTGGTAGTCGTGCGCGACGACGGGGCCGGTTTCGACGCAGCCCAGCCTTCCGCACGACACGGCTTATCCAGCATGCGTGCTCGGGCTGAGCTTCTCGGCGGCGAAATCGAGGTGACTTCCAACCCCGGGCGGGGCAGTCTGGTGCGAGCGGTGCTGCCCGCTTTGCGCGACGACCGGGATCAAGTAGCATCGCCGGGTGAGTAGTCCACTACGCGTCTTGCTCGCCGAGGACCACACGATCGTGCGCCAGGGGTTGCGCGCATTGTTGTCGGCTCACGACGATATCGAGGTTGTTGGCGAAGCCGGTGACGGCGAAGAAGCCGTGCGGCTGGCGACAGAGCTCGAACCAAACGTAGTGATCATGGATCTGGGCATGCCCAAGCTCAACGGCGTCGATGCGACGAAAGCGATCTGTTCGACGTTAAGCTCCACTCGGGTGATCGTGCTGTCCATGCACAGCAGCGCCGAATACGTGCGCCCTGCAGTGCGTGCCGGCGCCAGCGGCTATTTACTCAAAGGCGTGGGACTGTCGGATCTGGTCGTCGCGGTTAGAACAGTTGCCGGTGGCGGAGCGTTCTTTAGTCCGGCGGCGGCGACTGCGGTGCTCGGTAACGAGCAGACTTCTGATGGCGCGAACACATCAACGAAGCCCGAGTTGACCCAGCGGGAAGCCCAGATTCTGGAACTGGTCGCCGATGGGCGGCCGAGCGCCGAGATCGCCGACACCCTCGACGTGAGCGTCAAGACCGTCGAGCGTCACCGCAGTCGTTTGATGACCAAGCTGAACGTCTCAAATGTGGCCTCCCTGGTCCGCGAGAGCATTCGTCTCGGGTTGATCGACGCTGGCAAGCCGTAGATCGAGGCGGCGATCACGTTGGGCGTGGCCGGGTGAGGGTTTTCCCTCAACCTTGAGCGGGTTTCCTCGGCTGTTCGCCTCGTCGCCAATAGACGACAATCGAACCGTGCGGATTAGCTTAGTTTTGGGGGCCGCGCTGGCCCTTGGTGCGGGTTGCGGCACCGCCGACCCAACCGTCCGGGACGCGGGCGCGACCGACCAGCCGATTATCGGTGCGGCGTGCGCTCAGGCGCCGACGTTCACCGAGGACCTGGCCAGCTGCAACGCCACCGCGACGGACTATCAGCCGAGAGACAACAACTCGGCCAACGATACCTGGGCGACCTGCATCAGCGACGATGGCAGCTATCACAAGATCGAAGCCAGCGTGTCGTCTATCGCCAGGGTCCAGGCCTACGACGCTATCGGTCTCAAGTTGTGGGCCGACGGTGCCGAACCGACGTTTCAGGATTTCTTCGACATGCGCGTACTGTTCGAGGAGGAACAAGGGCTGGGCTCGCGTGTGGCCCGGCGCTACGACGTGCACTACGACCCGCCCGCCACAGGCAAGTGCGACGAAGACGGCGTCGCCGATGCGAACCCCGACTACTGCGTCGGCCCCGCTACACTGCAGCCGCTCATCGTTGCCGCGTTCGCCGACGGCTCTGCTGGCCGCGACCGCCTGGTCAACGCCGCCAAGATCCGCGCGGCGATTCAGTGGTTCATGTACGTGTCGTCGGTCAAGGAGGGCACGACCTGCACCGACAGCCCCAAGGATTGCGACAGCTGCTGGGCGTATTACAGCGGCGGCACGGATCGCGACACGCCCATTGGTTTGGCGGCGGACATTCGCGCGTTGAGTCCGGAGACTCACGACCGCGCCTTCGACGGCGTACTCGCGGTGCGTTGTTGGCGCGACCTCGACCAGAGCATCCCGGCCGGTGATGCGGCCATGCGCGACCGAGCTGTGGCCCAGCTGGACGCGGCCGTGGTCCGCGGTATGGCGATTCTGATCCGTCAGCGCTTTGCTGCATTGGCCTGTTCGACGGTCGATTATCAGCGGGCCGAACACGAGGCGTTGCGCATCCTGGTGCCGTTGTTCGACCGGGAGACCCGAGCTCGTGACGCGGCCACCGCCGACTTGTTGCTGGCCGAGGTGGCGAAGGACGCCAGCGCCATCGACGTGAGCGGCGTGCTTGCCGCTATCGACGCCACCTACCCGTGTCCCTAGTCAGCGCAGCGATCGTCGCGGCGCTGTGCGGCCAGCCGGCTGATGCGCCGGCCGACAATGTCGACCCGACCGACAATGCCGAGAAGCCGGGTGACGAGATCATCCAGGTGGACGATGACGGGCCCAGGGATCCGCGCCTGCCCGACGATCGGCCGGGCAGTGAGTTGTGGCGTGAAGACATCGAGCGCCGGCTGCCGCGCTCCGCGCCGGACGCGTTGCGCTACGAGCCCGGGGTATTCGTCCAGCAGACAGCGCACAGTCAGGGTTCGGCGTTCATCCGCGGCTTGACCGGGCAGCAGACCCTGCTCATGTTCGACGGCATTCGGTTGAACAACTCGACCTATCGTCAGGGGCCCAATCAGTACTTCTTTACGTTGGATTCGCAAACTATCGAGTCGATTCAGGTGGTGCGCGGCGGCGGGTCGACTCGCTTTGGTTCGGACGCCCTGGGCGGGGTGATCATGGCGCTGCCGGTCGAAACGTCCATTGATCGGGACAAGCGTGGGTTTACCTATGAGCCTCACCTGCGATTTCGCGGCGCGACTGCCGACGGCGAGCTTGGCGGTCGCGTGCAATCTCACGTGACCATCGGCGACTCGATCGCGGTTCTCGCAGGCGTCGGCGGACGCAACGTGGGCCGGCTCGAGAGTGGTGGGCTGATCCGCAACCCTCAGGACGGTGAAGTGCCGTTGGTTCCACGATTCGAAGACGATCTGCGCACCCAGCTCGGTACTGGATTCAAGGAACTGACCGGCGATGCTCGGTTGCACTATCGAATCAACGCGGAGCATTCGTTGAAACTGGCCGCGTATGCGTATCGCCAGTTCGACGGCGCACGCACCGATCAATGCCCGGCGGCGTTCGCTCCCTTCGACGAGTGTCTCAACTATGACGAGCAGTTCAGAACGCTGGTCTACGGTGTGTGGGAGGCGCGGCCCAAGACCGCGTTGGTGGACAAGCTGCGCGCGACCTTGTCTTGGCAGTGGCAGCGCGAACGGCGCACCCTGAGTCGTCCGTCGGCTCAGGTGAACAACATCGGTCGGGACAACGTGTACACGGTGGGGGCGAGTGTCAGCGCGAAGTCGCGCAAGGTAGAGCTGGCGCCCTGGCTGACCGGTTGGCTCAGCTATGGCGCGGACACGTATGCGGATCGCATCGGCTCGGCGTCATGGATCGAGTTTACCGACATCGACAGTGTGCAGCAGCGCAGCCGAGGCCAGTACCTCGACGACTCCAGCTACACGTATGGTGGCAGCTTCGTCGAAGCGAGTGGTCGCTTGTGGAAACAATTGACCCTGCGCGCCGGCGGTCGGCTGTCGTGGGTCGTCGCCAAGGCCGCCGCCGACCTGGACTCCGGGACCGAGGCGGTCGACAACAAGTGGTTTCCCCTGGTGGGCAACGCCGGCGTGGACTGGCGCGCCACCAGGTGGCTCAGCCTGCTTGGCAATATCGATCATTCGTTTCGCGCGCCGAATCTGGATGACCTGACGTCGCGCCAACAAACGGGGCCGGGCTTTCAGTTCGAGAACCCGGACCTCGAACCCGAGACTGCGACGACGTTCGAGGTCGGCGCCCGGGTCGGTCGGCGCGTTTCGGCGGAGGTGTGGGCGTTCCGCACGTTGATCGACGGCGCTGTCGTCAAGAGTCCCCGCGAGCAGACCGATTGCCCGCCCAATACGCCTCAGTGCGATGCGGCGTGGACGCGCTTTCAGTTGGTCAATGCCCAGGCGCGTAGCGAGGTGCGAGGCCTCGAAACATCGCTTTACGCGCGCTTGCCGCATAACCTTACTGGTCGCGCGACCTTCTCGGTGACCTGGGGCGAGGGGCCAAACGTTGGCGACCCGCCGACTGATCCGACGATCCCGTTTCCTGATCGGGTGCCACTGTCGCGTGTGCCGCCGGTCAACGGCAGTGCGGAGCTGTTGTGGAAACACCGCTCCGGCTTCGCCGCCAGCAGCGGCATGCGCTGGGCGTTGAAACAGTCGCGCCTGGCCCTCGCCGATGTCGCCGACGCACGAATTCCGGCCGGCGGCACACCAGGCTTCGTCGTTGTCGACGTCAACCTGACCTACCGCATCGATCGCAAACTGCTGGTGTCAGTGAACTTCGAGAACTTATTCGATGCCGCGTATCGCTATCACGGTTCCAGCGTCAACGGCCCAGGCCGAGGCGTTTCGCTGCTAGTGGACCTCGGTCCGATGTGGCGCTAAGCGCTTTGCCAATGTCCCCTTCGCCGCTGAAGCTCACGTCGATGCGGCCGATGGGGGCGTTGAAGTGGAGCACGCCGCTGACCTGGTAGGTTCGCTCGCCGGCGGATAGTTTGCGCGCGACTCGCACGGCGTCCAGTGCTTGCACCGTGAGGCTGACGTCTACGTTGGTGGAACCCTTGGCCGGGATGGTGTTCGACAGTTGGATCGTTCCGGTGACCGCGGTAGCGCCGCCCACGGATAGTCGCCAGTCGACGGACGCGAGGGGGACGCCGAAGTCGTTGGGGTTCGTCACCTCCACCGAAAGGGTGCCGCTGATACCGGTGAACGACACGCTACCCACCGAAACGCCCTGAACGGCGACGGTCGGTTTCTTGGGCTGAAGGCGGTTACAACCGCTGCTGATCATCAGGCCAAGGGCAAAAGCAGAGATGAAAAATGTTCGCATGGCCTGACGTAGAGCAAACACCGCGCCAGTCGCGTCACGCGCCTAGGTGTCCGATTCCAGGCAGTCGACGTAACCGTTTGTTCACAGCACCTGGGCCGCCTGTAATACAGATCCGGTCATTTCCATTGGGACGGCGCGGAGCGAAGGACGCAGGTGTGACGAACGCCCGCTACCCGAATGGCGCAGCTCACACCGGCGTTTACCCGGCGAACGACATTGACCAGGCTGTTGCTGCCAAAAGGGTTCTTGCCCAGGAGGGCGATTGTGATTGGGCCAAACCTGTATGAATCACTGTGGCCAACTGTGCGGCCGTGTCTGCGAATACTGGACGAAGAGCTGCCGGTGGATTTGTGCAGCTTGCGCGCCTGGTCGTACACACCTCGGCCGATGACCCAACGCCAGCGTTTGCCCGAGGCGATGGATACGTTCACGACACTATGCACCTTCGTGAACTTCGCGTTGCGAATGAATGTGTCGAAGCCTTTGCGATTGAGAAACGGACGCTCTGGTGCGAGGTCGACAAGGATGACACCCGCGGAGTCTCTTCCTTTGACTGGCCCGGAGAGGGTGAGTCGGCGTTGGCTCTTGCGGCAATGGAAGAACAGTGACGCTTTTCCCCATTCGGGCGGGCGAAATCGCGGATGATTCAAACACGGCCAGCGCGCGCCGTGCAGCGTCATCTTGCGCGTTAGCGCGGCATAGTCGATAACCAGGGTGCGCGTCGAACGACTCATCCCGCCCTTGCCATCGGGGAACGTCAGCGTGGCTTTGTAGCGTTGATTGAGCGTGCCGTGAACCAGGTAGTGCTGCAGTTGGGTCAGAGTCATCACGCTGGGGCCCACGTGGTGAGCATTGAAGTTGAAGAACCCGGCGAGACGGACCACGCCCTTTTCCAGGCTTGGGCCGGCGATTAGTCTGCCGATCCAGCGGAAACGGTTTCGCCCATCGATGAACGCGATCACCCGATTGTTCGCCCTGGCACCAATGGGCACGAACACGTTGCCGTCCGGGGACTCGAGCACCTTGCGTTTGCCTTTGGCGGCAGTCCCACGCAAGTTGTACTCCACGTCGATGAAGAGTCCGGCTTTGCTGCTGCTCACGGTTCCGACAACCACGTGTTTGGCCTCGGCGCGCACCTTTGCCAGGGGAGTGAACATGGGCGCGGCATCCGCGCTGGTGGTGAATCCAACGAGCACGACCAGCGGAACGAGCAGGCGTAGAGGAGTCCTCATGCTGTTCTATGTCACGCAACCCTGCCGAGGTGTCGCGCTTTTTTTGCGGTCAGCGCGCAGCGCCGATTAGCGCTCTAGATACGTGTATCCGCCCAAACCGCTGCGATAGGCCTCGATGAGCTGGCGTGACTCGTCCAGGGTGATGTCGCCGTCGCGCACAGCCGTTTCGATCTTCGCGCGCATGCGTCGAATCAAGCCGGCCGGCGTGTACTCCACGTAGTCGAGCACGTCTCCCACGGTCTCTCCGGCGATCACCGAGTCGATGTTGTAGCTACCGTCCGGGCTGAGCGAGATGTGCACGGCATTGGTGTTGCCGAACAGGTTGTGCATGTCGCCCAGGATTTCCTGATATGCGCCGACGAGAAAACAGCCGATGACGTAGTCCTTGCCGTTCATCGGGTGCAACTGAAGTACGTGTTTCGGATCCCGTGGGTCGATGAAGGAGTCGATCTTGCCGTCCGAGTCGCACGTGATATCGGCCAGGACCGCTTTCTGGGTCGGCCGCTCACGGAGGCGATGGATGGGCATGATGGGGAACTGCTGGTCCACCGCCCAGGAGTCGGGCAGGGACTGGAACACGGAGAAGTTGCAGAAGTAGGTGTCGCTGAGCAGGCGCTCGAGAGTTTCGTACTCTTTGCGCATCCGTGCGGACCCCTTCGCTAGCTGGTGTACGCGGCGACAAGTCTCCCAGAAGATGTGTTCGCACAGCACCCGGTCGGGCAGCGACAGATGACCCAGGTTGAACAGGTTGGTGACGTCTTCCTTGTACTCCAGCGCGTCGTGGTAGGACTCGCGCGCATTCTTGGCGGTCACACCGACCATGACCTCGTAGAGTTTACGCACCAGCGGTTCGTCGTTTTCGGGGAGCGTTTCGGGGACGTCGCTTTCGCTGACCTGAGTCACGCCGAGGATGTTGAAGATGAGCACCGCGTGATGGGCCGCGATTGCGCGACCGGCTTCGGTCACCAATGTTGGGTGGGGCACGCCGGCTTCGTCGCACGATTCCTGAACAACGAAGACTACGTCGTTGGCGTACTCCTGCATGGAGTAGTTGATCGACGACGCGAAGTTGGTCTGCGAGCCGTCGTAGTCGACTCCCAGGCCTCCGCCGACATCGAAGTAGTCGAGTTTCTCGCAGCCGAGCTTGCGCAGCTCCACGTAGAAACGACTGGCCTCGCGCAGGGCGTTCTTGATCGAACGAATCGCCGAGATTTGCGAACCCAGATGGAAGTGCAACAAACGCACTTGGTCGAGCTCGTTCCATTCGCGCAGGCAGTCCACGGCCTGCATCATTTCCCGGGGCGATAGGCCGAATTTGGACCGGTCGCCGCCGGATTGCTCCCAGCGACCGGAGCCACGTGCGCTCAGGCGCGCGCGCAGGCCCAGGGTTGGCGTGACCCCAACGCGGACGGACACGCGGCGGATTTCCTCGAGCTCACTGAACTTCTCGACGACGAGGACCACTGTGCGGCCGAGCTTCGATGCCAGCAACGCTGTTTCGATGTAGGCCTCGTCTTTGTAACCGTTGCAGATGATCAGCGACTCCTTGTCCTCGTGCATAGCCATCACGGCGAGCAGTTCAGGTTTGGAGCCGGCCTCGAGGCCGTAGTGGTACGGGCGGCCGAAGCGGATGATCTCTTTGACCACGTGGCGTGACTGGTTGACCTTGATCGGGTACACGCCCCGATAGGTGCCTTTGTACTCGTACTCGGTGATCGCCTTGGCGAACGCTTCGTTGAGTCGGCGGATGCGCGACTGCAAGATGTCCGAGAAGCGCAGCAGGATCGGTAGCGGTATGCCGCGGCGGGACAGGTCCTCGGTGAGGGCCTTTAGATCGATGGCGACGTTGTTTTCGTCGCCCATGTTGACGACGACGTTGCCTTCGGCGTTCGCGGAGAAGTACCCGTCGGACCAACGTTTGAGGTGGTACGTCTCTGCCGAGTCCTCGACGGACCATCGGCGCAGTGGATCTTGGATGGGCTTGTGCCTCGGCATTGGCTTCTGGGCGCAAATTATTGTGATTTCGGCACGATGTGCAAGGGAAACGGATCGGCGGCCAAGCCAAATCACGGTCATAGTGGTCAGGGCCAACGTTAGCGACTAGAGTCTTTGGCTTCGTATGAGCGAGCCGATAGAGGGCATAGCTGCTGAGATTATTGAAGAGGAAGAGCGGGTTTACGCTCGCGTCCAGTCTCGCGTGGCTATGGGACCGGGTACGCAGCGCAAACGCGTGGTCGCCTCGGATATCGACGGACAGCTGATCGAGCTGCGCGACGCCATCGCCGAGGCCAAGCCCGAGGACCTGGCGCCCCTGGTAGAGCAGATGACGCGCCTGGCGGCTCTTCGGGGCAAGCTGGGTGGTTCTCGTTCGTTGCCGGTAGACGTTCGTTCGCCTTACTTCGCTCACATGCGGTTGCGTGAGAACAGCAAAGAGCGCGACGTGCTCATCGGCAAGCGTGGCTTCATTGATCGCGACAGCAACGTTCAAATCGTCGACTGGCGCAACGCACCGATCTCGCAAGTGTATTACCGCTACGAAGAGGGCGACGATTACGAAGAGGAGATCGGTGGCCGTCATCTCATCGGTCTCGTCGATGTGCGTCGCAATATTTCGATTACCGGGGGCCGGCTGCGCCGCATCGGCGCCCCTCAGGGCACGTTCATTCGCGACGCTCGCAACACCTGGCACCAGGCCGTCGGTAGCGCGGCGCCGACTCTGCAGGGCGGTAGCGGTAAGGCGGCTCGTGTCGGCAAGGCCAAGGTCCGCGCTGCCAAAGAAGAGCACCGCCTGAGCAAGAAGAAGAAGAAGGGCAAGCGCGGCAATCTGGGCATTCATCACGGGCCAGTGCATCGAGCCGACAAGCACATGCCGGAGATTGCTGCGCTGATCGACAAAGAGCAGTTCGACTTGATCACCCAACCCGAAGAGGGGCTGCTGGTAATTCAAGGTGGCGCCGGGTCTGGCAAGACCACGGTCGCGTTACATCGCATCGCGTACTTGAACTTCGCCGCCAAGCGACGGTTCGCGGCCAAGAAGATCCTGTTCGTGGTGCCTTCGCCCGCGTTAGCTCGCTACGTCGCCGACGTGCTGCCTGCCCTGGGGGTGCACGGGGTTCGCGTGATCACGTACGCGAGCTGGGCGCGCAGTACTCGCCAACGTGTGCTCCACGGCTCCAGTGGCAAGGTCAATGACGACACACCGGAACCGGTTTCGCGGATCAAGAAGCACCCGGCGTTACTGCCGTTGCTGGAGCAGTTCGTCGCCGATCAGGTCGAAGCTGCGGGGGAGGCTCTCGCCGAAACGCTGACCGATCAAGTCGGTGCGGATCTGGTGCTCGGCAAGTGGGATGAACTCGCGAAGATCGGCCTCGTCAGTCGATTGGCCCGGCTCAACTACTGGCTAAGAACCGATGCGAAGCAGCATTTGGCCCCTGTTACGCTCAACCACGCTCAGGGGCTGGTGCGCACGCTGCTCACGCGGAGCGACGACATCCTGACCGATTGGGCCGATTTGCTCACGGACATCCCGCTGCTCACCCGCACGTTCGCCGACGTCGAAGATGTGAGCGCTCGCGACGTTGAGCGCACGGTCGCCTGGGTAACCAATCAGCACGTTGATCGCGACGCGGATCACGTCGATGCCATCGACGGCCGCGCCCTGGACGAAGACAACCCCAGCGGACGGTTCGACATCGAAGACGATCCCATCTTGTTGCGTCTCGTTCAGCTCAAGCGCGGCGGACTGATCACGCGCAATGGCGACGAGGTTATCTACAGTCATGTCGCCATCGACGAGGCGCAGGACCGCTCGGCCATCGAAGTCAAAGTCCTGCTCGAAGCCACCGCATCGCCGGATGGAAAGCCGAGCAGCCGATCTGTCACGATCGCCGGCGACACGGCTCAGCGCGTGGTGTTCGACAACGCCTTCGACGGTTGGCAGTCGTTGCTCGAGCACACTGGCCACGCGGCGTCGGTGATTCGCCCGCTCAAACTCTCCTATCGGTCTACCGCAGAGGTTATGGAGTTGGCGGTGGCGATTCTTGGCCCAGAGCTCGCGCCGGATGAGCCGCTGGTCGCGCGTAACGGCGCGCCGGTCGAGCTGCACGAATTCGGCGACATCGGTGAAGGCGTTGCGTTCCTCGGCGACGCTCTGCGCGCATTGTCCAGCCGCGAACCCACCGCTTCCGTCGCCGTCATCGCGCGCTACTCCGAGCTCGCCGACGCCTATTACGCGGGCTTGAAGCGAGCCGAAGTGCCGGCCCTACGCCGGGTACGCAGCCAGGAGTTCACCTTCGATGCAGGTGTGGACGTCACTGACATCATGCAGGTCAAGGGACTCGAGTTCGACTACGTTGTCATGGTCGACGTCAACGAATCGAGCTACTCCCTCGCGGTGGAAGCCCGGCACCTGCTACACATCGGCGTCACCCGAGCCGCACACCAACTCTGGCTGGTCTCAACCGACCGCCCATCGAGGCTCCTACCAGACTCCCTAAGAATCGGCGCCGAGCCCAGCCAAGGCACGAGCAAAGCAAGTGCCCCGTCAGCGACTAAGCCCGAGCCCAGCCAAGGCACGAGCAAAGCAAGTGCCGCGTCAGCGCCAAACCACGAGCCCAGCCAAAGCACGAGCGAAGCAAGTGCCGATCCACCCGACGTCTCAAAGTAGCGTGGCTGCCGAGTGAGATTGGCGCGCACCCCTACAGCGAGGGAGGGAGTGGCCTAGCGGCCATGACCGACCGAGCGAAGCGGTACGCGAAGCGCAAGCGGCAAGCTCGCCGGCAGACGCGTCTACTTTGCGCGATAGACGATTAGGCCGCGATTCGGATCGTACGGCGACACAGCCACCGTCACGCGGTCGCCAAGGACGACGCGGATACGGTTACGGCGCATGCGGCCGGCGAGCTGGGCGAGAATCTCGTGGCCGGACTCAGTGCGGATACGGAAGTTTCCGCCCGCGGCTACGAGGATTACTTTGCCCTCGAGTTGTACATGATCATCCCTACTCATCCGCGGCGAGTCTTAGCACAACTGCCCCCCGACCCCAAACGTGTACGGGAACTTTAGGGAAAATCGCGGGTTAGACCGACATCTCGAGCATGCGCTCAATGGGCTTCAGTGCCTGGCTCCGGATTGGTTCGGCGACATCTACTTGCGGCGTCAGGTCGCGCAAGCACAGGTACAACTTCTCCAGGGTGTTCTTGCGCATGTATGGACACATGTTGCATGCGCAGCTGTCGTCCTCTGGTGGAGCCGGGATAAGAGTCTTGCCCGGGGCCTCTTTCTGCATCTTGTGCAGGATGCCGACTTCAGTGGCGATGATGAATTCCTTCGCGGAGTCGGCCTTCACGAACTTGATCAGCCCAGACGTGGACGCGATGTGGTCCGCATGGCGCAGGATGGTCTCCTCGCATTCCGGATGCGCTGCGACTTTGGCCTCCGGATGGCGCGCTTTGAGCTCGAGCAGCTTCTTTTCGCTGAACGTCTCGTGGACGATGCAGCTGCCCGGCCAGAGTACAATGTCGTCGCGTCCCGACTGCTTTGAAACATAGCGGCCCAGGTGGCGATCCGGAGCGAACACGATCTTCTTGTCGCCCATCGCTTTGACGATTTTGGCAGCGTTGGACGAGGTGCAGATGACATCGGAGAGCGCCTTCACTTCGGCGCTGCAGTTGATGTAGCTGATGACCTCGTGCTCCGGATAATCGGCCAGCCACTTTTTGAACGCTGGCGCCGGACAGCCGTCGGCGAGGGAACAACCGGCCTCTAGATCCGGAATGACCACGGTCTTGTGCGGGTTGAGGATCTTGGCGGTCTCGGCCATGAAGTGCACACCGGCGAAGCAAATGACGTCCGCTTCGGTGGCTTTGGCCTGTTGAGAAAGTTGCAGCGAATCGCCAACGAAGTCCGCCAAATCCTGGATTTCGGGCTCCTGGTAGTAGTGGGCAAGGATGACCGCGTTGCGCTCTTTCTTTATCGCAACAATTGCGTCTTCCAGGTCTATGGGCAGCTTCTCGTCCATCTCGCGTTGTTACCACGTTTCGATGCCAAACCACCTGGTTTCGTTTGCAGCCTACCTATCGGAGGAGTATGGTCCGTCTCTTCTAACAGCTGGGGGAGCCCCATGTTCTTGGTGGGCTGAGAGGCACGGCTCGTGCGACCCCTGAACCTGATCCGGTTCATACCGGCGGAGGAAAGCGATGAGTGAAAACACAAACGGAAACGGCCCCAGCTCGGGCAACGGCAACGGCAACGGCAAGAGCAACGGCAACGGCAACGGCAACGGGCTGCAGGTCGTAGAGCCTTCGCCAGTCGCCGAGCTCGGCACCATGGAAGAGTTCCCGGCGTCGCGGAAAATCTACGTCGAGGCCGACGGTGTGCGCGTTCCCATGCGGCGCATCGAGCTCGAAGGTGACGAAGCCCCATTCGACGTTTACGACACATCCGGCCCGAGCGGCCACGACCTCAACGTCGGCTTGCCCAAGCTGCGCCAACCCTGGATCGACAAGCGCAAAGCGGCTGAAGGTGAAGGCGCTCCCAACCGCAGCCAGATGTTCTACGCTCGCCGTGGCGAGATTACCGAAGAGATGAAGTTCGTCGCTGTGCGCGAGAACGTGGACGCAGAGTTCGTCCGTGACGAAGTCGCGCGCGGCCGGGCGATCATTCCCGCCAATATCAATCATCCCGAAACCGAGCCGATGATCATCGGTAAGAACTTCCTGGTGAAGATCAACGCGAACATCGGCAACTCGGCAGTGCTATCGGATATCGGTGCGGAGGTAGACAAACTGCGCTGGGCGGTCAAGTGGGGCGCCGACACGGTCATGGACCTGTCCACCGGCGACAACATTCACGAGACCCGCGAGTGGATCATGCGCAACTCGCCAGTGCCCATCGGCACGGTGCCCATCTATCAGGCGCTGGAGAAGGTCAACGGGGTCGCCGAGGACCTGACCATCGAAATCTTCATGGAGACCCTGCGCGAGCAAGCAGAGCAGGGGGTGGACTACTTCACGATCCACGCCGGCACATTGCTTCGCTACATCCCGATGACCGCCAAGCGGGTCACCGGCATCGTGTCTCGCGGCGGCTCCATCATGGCCAAGTGGTGCCTCACCCACCACAAAGAGAACTTCCTGTACACCGAGTTCGAGCGCATCTGCGAGCTGATGAAGGAGTACGATGTTGCCTTCAGCCTCGGCGACGGACTTCGTCCCGGCTGCATCGCTGATGCCAACGACGACGCTCAGTTCGGTGAGCTCGAGACCCTGGGGGAGCTCACGGAAATCGCGTGGAAGCACGACATCCAGGTGATGGTCGAAGGCCCGGGGCACATCCCTCTGGACAAGATCAAAGAGAACGTGGACCGGCAGATGGATGTCTGCAAAGAGGCGCCGTTTTACACACTCGGTCCCCTGGTTACCGACATCGCCCCTGGCTACGACCACATCACGTCCGCCATCGGCGCGGCGCTGATCGGTTCTTACGGTACGTCGATGCTCTGTTACGTCACGCCCAAAGAGCACCTGGGTTTGCCCAACCGCGACGACGTAAAGACGGGCGTGGTCACCTACAAGATCGCGGCACACGCCTCGGATCTGGCCAAAGGGCACCCGGGCGCCCAGGATCGCGACGACGCTCTGAGCAAGGCGCGGTTCGAATTCCGCTGGCAGGATCAGTTCAATCTGTCCCTCGCCCCTGACACGGCTCAGTCATTCCACGACGAAACCCTGCCCGCCCCTGCGGCCAAGGGAGCGCACTTCTGCTCCATGTGCGGGCCAAAATTCTGCTCGATGAAAATCACCCAGGACGTGCGGGATTACGCCGAAAAGCACGGGATCGCGGAGAACGAGGCTCTTGTCGCGGGTATGGCCGAGAAGGCCGAAGAGTTTCAGGGCACGGGAAAGAACCTGTACAAGCAGGGTTGAGCCCGAGGGCTTCCTGCTATGATGCGTTACCCCAGGGTGCAGGACTAAGCGAGAGTGTCGGCCAAAAAGCGCAGTTTCAAGATGGAGAAACTGGCTCGCATCTATGATGCGGAGGTTCTGCCAGTTTGGGCGCAGCGCTTTGGCCGCATGCTGTTGCGGGACCTGGTCATCCCCGAGAAGGGGATGGTGCTCGACGTCGGTTGCGGCACCGGTTATCCCGCCGTCGATATCCTGCGCAAGATGCCCGATGGTGGCCGGCTGATCGCGATCGACGAGTCGTCGGCGATGCTCGACGTCGCGCGCAAGAAAATCGAAGAGCTCGGCTACAAGGGAGTGTTCTTTCGCACCGAGAGTGCTGAGCCCAAGTTGTCCTTCGCCGATGACGTTTACGACGTGGTCGTATGCAACCTGGGCGTGTCTGAAATGGACAACCCCGGCGCGGCGATCGCCGACTTCGCGCGAGTGACGACGCCCGGTGGCGAGGTGCGCGTGACTCTGCCGCTCGCGGGTACGTTTCAGGAGTTCTACGACATCTATCGCGAGGTGCTGATCAAGCACGACAAACACGAGGCGATCGATCGCCTCAACGATCACATCGAGCGTCACCCAAGCGTCGAAGACTGCGAGCAGTGGCTCAATCAGGCGCGCTTGGACAAAGCGCGTGTCGACGTCGAAGAGTTCACCATGCTGTTCAAGTCGTCGCGCGAGTTCTTCTTCGCTCCGGTGATCGAGTTCGGTCAACTGTCCACGTGGAAGGCCATCGCTGGCAGCGGTCAGGACATGCAGGACGTGTTCTGGTACATCAAGGAGGCCATCGACGCTTACTTCGGCGGCCGGGCCTTTCAGGTGACCGTGAAGGCAGGTGCCCTTTACGGCACCAAGCCGATGGAAGAGGACGAAGTCGTCACCGGACGCGTCGAGCTGGTCGACCTTGCCGAAGCCGAGGCGGAGGAGCTCGAGACGCAGGAGGGCAACACCTCCGAAATCGATCTCAACGACCTCGAAGACATTCACGACCTGATCGAGTCAGAGCAGGACATCAGCGAGCTAAGCCAGGGAGCCGTGGAGATCGAAGCCTTCCACGACGACGTCGAGCGGCCATCGCACCTGCGCCCCGTCAGCTCGCCCGCCCTGGATCCAAACGGCGGCATGAGCGACCTGGGTATGTTCGAGGAGGCCGCGGAGCAGGCAGGCCACCCAAGTGTCGGAGACACCACGGGCATCTTGAGCGAAGAAGACCTGATCCAGGATGAGCTCGACGACGACGGCGACGAGCCCACCGGCCCCCACTAGCCGGCCGGGCCCCTTCCAGGCAGCCGCCAAGCCCCGCTAACCCGCCAGAAGCCGGTGTTAGGTGATTTTTCACTGCATCTGGGGCGATAAATAGGTACGTTCCCGCCCATGGGGAAACGTACTTACTTAGCTTGTGTTCTTGTGGGTCTCTTGGCGGCAACCGGTTGCGGGGATGATGGTGGCGGTTCGACGGCGGATGCGCAGATCGTTGTCTTCGACGATGCTGCGATTCCAGACGCGCCAGTTCCGATTCCGGACGCGGCGACGCCCGACGCAGACCTTAGTAGCGCACCGCCTGCCTTTCGCGTGACGAAGATCTGGCTTCGAGATCCACACGTGTTCGCGCCCAACGGAACCATCGTTGTCGGTTGCAGCGACGTGACCGATTCCAGCGCAGTAGGCTTCAGCGCCAACGGTCAGATTCAAGAGGCGATTGACACTGATGGCGACGACGCGGACTTGTTCCTAGATCTCAGTCTCGTCGCCGTGTTCGATCCGCTCAACACAACTGACGCGGCCACGGGGAACGTGACGATCGGTTCCGGTGATTGTCTTGTGTCGAGCCCACGTGACTGTACAGAGTCGACGACGACCGCAGCACAGACCACCACGTACCTCAACGTCGGCACCGGTAGCTGTCAGATGGCGCACGCCAACACGCTTTCGAGCGCGGGCTATAGCCCGGCCGTCGAGTTTCCCAGCAACGAGTGCTTCTCCACCGGATCGGTCACGATGGACTTCAACCTTGCCGGCGCCCAGATCACCCTGGAGAGCGTCGACGTTGCCGCGGTCTACAACGGCGATCCGAACACACAGAGCCTGATCAAAGGTGTGATTCGCGGCTTCCTGTCGGAGGCGAACGCGGCCAACGCGAGCATTCCAACGCCGATTGGTGCGTTCAACCTGGCTACGATGCTTCCCGGCGGAAGCACCTGCCCTGGCATGCACGACGATCGGGATAACCTCATCCCAGGTGATGGTAAGAGCACCCTGGGTTGGTGGTTCTACTTGAACTTTGAAGCGACCCGCCTGCTCGGCTACACGCCCGCCTCGCCGTAGCGCGAACTGACGCTGCCCTCGCCCGCTACGCGGCGGCGCGGGGGTGTAGTACTTCGCCTACCGCTGCTCCAACCAGACTCACCACTTCATCTACCGAACGGCTGTTGGTATCGATCACGTGATGCGCATTGGCGTACATGGGTTCGCGGGCGGCTAGCAGTGCGCGTAGCTCGGCGAAGGCGTGCGGGTTCTTTGCCATGGGCCGCGCGTCGCCTTGCTGGATGACGCGGTTCCAGTGGTCTTCGGGTTTGGCTCGGAGCCAAACTGTTTGGGCTCGTTCGCGTAGGGCCGAGTAGTTTTCGCGGTCGTTGACGATGGAACCGCCGGTGGCGAGGACCATGGCGCTCGGCTCGGTGAGCAAGCGGGTGAGGACTTCCCGCTCGAGGCGGCGGTAGTAGGCCTCCCCATGGAGCTCGAAAATCTCGCTGAGCTTCAGGCCGGCGGCTTGCTCGATGCGCACGTCCACTTCAATGAACGGCACCTCGTGCTCCGCGGCGAGCAGTGCACCGATGGTTGACTTGCCGGCGCCGCGAACGCCCAGGAGCGCCACGATGCCTGTGCCGTTGGCAGGCGCAGCTGCACCAGCCAGGAGCTCCGAAGGCGTGGTGCCAAGCGCCTCGGCTACCTCAGCGAACCTTAGTAGCGAGATGTTGCCTCGGCCGCTCTCGAGCTGGGCTAGGAAACGTTCGGACAGGCCCGAGGTCTCGGAGAGCTGTCTACGGCTCCAGCTGCGATGCTCACGGAGTGCGCGGACTCGAGCTCCTACGGTGGTCAACAGTGTTCGGTGCTTCATATGCGGCGCAATATACTGCCCACGATTTCAGGAAGTCCAGCATTAAAATGCTTGCCAATGCATTTTTTTTCCGGTACTGATTCAGACCATGGATCCCGTGAATTTCGAGACCTCCCCCGGGGAATACCGCCACTGGAAGCTGTCGTTCGAGGGTGAAATCGCCCGGCTGACCATGGCGGTGGACGCTGAGCATCCGCTTCGACCCGGCTACGACCTGAAGCTGAATTCCTACGATTTGTCCGTGGATATCGAGCTCGCTGACGCGACTCAGCGAATCCGGTTCGAGCATCCCGAGGTTCGCACGGTCATCATCTCGGCGGACATCGATCGCGTGTTTTGCTCGGGCGCGAACATCTACATGCTCGGGGCGTCGACCCACAGCTTCAAAATCAACTTCTGCAAATTCACCAACGAGACGCGGCTGTATCTCGAAGACGCATCGGCCAACAGCGGCCTGCGCTTCCTCGCGGCGTGCAAGGGCGCGACGGCAGGCGGCGGCTACGAGCTGGCCCTGGCCTGCGACGAGATCATTCTGGTCGACGATGGCTCGTCCACGGTGTCGTTTCCGGAGACACCGCTGCTGGCGGTTCTGCCGGGCACCGGTGGCCTGACCCGCCTGGTGGACAAACGCAAAGTGCGCCGCGACCGCGCAGACGTATTCTGCACCCTGGCCGAGGGCATCAAAGGCAAGCGCGCCGTGAAATGGAACCTGGTGGACGCGGTCTTGCCCAAGAGCAAGTTCGACGCTGGCATCGACAGCCGGGCTAAAGAGCTCGCGGCCTCGGTGGCCGATGTCGCTCATGGTCCCGCCGTCACCCTGGACGCCCTGAAGCCCGGGGTCGAAGACGACGTCATTTCGTATCGGAACGTTACCCTGGAGCTGCAGCGCGACAAGCGCACCGCGACGCTCACCATGAACGCGCCCAAGGATGCTCCGCCCACCAGCCTGGACGCGGCCATCGCAGAGGGTGCCGACCTGTGGGCATTGCGCGCGTTTCGCGAGCTCGACGATGCGCTGCTGCGGTTGCGCGTAAACAACCCTGAGATTGGTACGGTGCTGATTCGTACCAGCGGCGACCCGGCCCATGTGATCGCGGCCGACAAGTTGATCGCCGACCACCGCGATAGCAACGGCTTCATCCGCGAGGTCGCGCTGTTTCAGGCGCGCGTGTTGCGCCGCCTGGATATCACGGCGCGATCGTTCTTCGCTGTCGCCGAACAGGGCGCTTGCTTCGCTGGCATCTTGCTCGAGCTCGCTCTCGCAGCCGACCGCGTTTACATGCTCGAAGATGACGATGAGCAAGTCGGTGTCTGGACATCGGTGGCGAACGCGGGCGGCATGCCCATGGCCAACGGTATGACCCGGCTGCAAGTTCGCTTCTTCGCCGAGCCCGCACAGGTCGACAAGTTCTTGAGCCGTGGTACCGAGGGACTCATCCCGACCACTGATGCTGACGAGCTTGGCATCGCTACTGTCGCAGCCGACGACATCGACTTCGAAGACGAACTGCGCATCGCGGTCGAAGAGCGCGCATCCCTATCACCGGATGCGTTGACCGGCATGGAAGCATCACTGCGTTACCCAGGGCCGGAGACCATGGAGACGAAAATCTTCGCGCGGTTGTCCGCCTGGCAGAACTGGATCTTCACGCGCCCCAACGCGACCGGCAAAACCGGTGCACTCACCCTCTACGGCCAGCCTGAACGGCCCACTTTCAACTGGACGAGGACCTAGAGCAGTCATGATGCACATCTCGGATGAGAAAATCCCCAACAACGTCGACCTGTCGACGGACCGTCGACTTCAGCGCGCCCTCGAGAAGTGGCAACCACACTTCCTCGATTGGTGGATGGAGATGGGGCCCGATGGTTTTCAGCTAGATGACATTTATCTGCGCACGGCTATCTCTGTCGAGGCAGGCGGCTGGGCCAACTTCGGTCACGTCAAGATGCCCGACTACCGCTGGGGTATCTTCCTCGAGCCGCGCACTGAGGGCCGCCTTCATCACTTCGGCGACAACATCGGCAAGCCGGTGTGGCAGGAAGTTCCAGGCGAGTTCCGCAACATGTTGCGCCGCCTGATCGTTACCCAGGGTGACACGGAGCCAGCATCCGTTGAGCAGCAGCGACTGCTCGGCAAGACCGCGCCGTCGCTTTACGACCTGCGCAACCTGTTTCAGGTGAATGTCGAAGAAGGCCGCCACCTGTGGGCGATGGTCTATCTGTTGCACAGTTACTTTGGCCGCGATGGTCGCGAAGAGGCAGAGGAGCTGCTTACTCGCCGCTCCGGTGACGTCGACCGGCCGCGCATCCTGGGCGCGTTCAACGAGCCGACGGATCACTGGCTGTCGTTTTTCATGTTCACCATGTTCACCGACCGCGACGGCAAGTATCAGCTAGCGGCATTGGCCGAGAGTGGGTTTGATCCCCTCGCGCGCACCTGTCGCTTCATGCTCACCGAAGAAGCCCATCACTTGTTCGTGGGCGAGACCGGCGTGGATCGGATCGTTCGTCGCAGCGTCGAACTCATGCAAGAAGATCCAAACGAAGACGTGCGCGCACAAGGCGGCATCGATCTGCCGACCCTGCAGAAGTACATCAACATGTGGTACTCGGTCTGCCTCGATCTGTTTGGTGGCGAAGTGTCGTCCAATGCGGCCGATGCGTTTGCCGCCGGTTTGAAAGGTCGCTTCAAGGAAGCGCGCTACGAAGACCACACGTTGCTCAACCAGACCGCCGACGTCGAAGCCGTCGAGAATGGACGAGTCGTCTCCAACACGGTCGCGATGCGAACGGCGCTCAACGATGTTCTTCGTGCCGATTACACGAAGGATTGCGAACGCGCGGTCCGCAAGTGGAACAAGACCATCGCCAAGGCGGGTATTTCGTATGAGCTGCGCTTGCCCAGCTGGCGGTTCAGGCGGGGCATTGGCAACTTTTCCGACGTACATGCGGACGTGGATGGCAATCTGCTCACGGATGCCGAGTGGGAGGCCCGAAAGTCCGAGTGGCTGCCGTCGGTCGAGGATGAGGCGTACCTTGTGAGCCTCATGCAGCCGGTCCTGGAGCCCGGCAAGATCGCCAACTGGATTGCACCGCCCTTGCGCGGAATCGATGGCCAACCGTTTGAGTTCGAATACGTCCGTTTCAAGAACTAGACGGCAGTTTTACGACTGTAATCATCGCTTTACATTCTTCCGGTTTTCGGTGAGTCATTCGCATTTGACGGTGAAATTTGCGCCCTCGCGGCGTCGATTTTTCCGACGCACCGTGTAAGCATCCCCAAATCAACGCGTTACCAGTCATCTAGTCATTGCCCGATCTGGGCGTGATGCATTACCGAGTAACTAGAAAACAAAACTGAGAAGGGGCAATTTCAAATGAAGACTCTTAGAGCAATCGTTCTGGGCATTGGTGTAGTAGCACTTTCGGGCGGTGTCGTCGCATGCGGCGGCGGTGACAAGAAGGCGGACACGACTCCGACCGAGAAGACCAACCCGTGCGACGGTAAGAAAACCGAGAACCCGTGCGACGGTAAGAAAACCGAGAACCCGTGCGACGGTAAGAAAACCGAGAACCCGTGCGACGGTAAGAAAACCGAGAACCCGTGCAATCCTTGCGCGACGAAGAATCCCTGCGGCGGCAAGTAGTCACCGTATAGGAGGGCGTTGCCCCTTCTAGAGGAAACGCTCTAAAACGCCATCTCTTTTTGAGATGGCGTTTTTTTATGTGCGGCCTGCTGCGCAGGCCTGGGCCGCGGGCGCTTCTCGGCGCTGCTGCGCAGGCCTTGGGCCGCAGGCGCTTTCGGTTCTATACGCTGCGCAGGGCTGGGCCGCGGGCGCTGCCGGTCTCGGGGTTGCTGCTCGGGCCTTGGGCCGCTCTGTTTCGGCAGTTTTTTTCGGTTTTGGCGCTGGGCGCTTATCCTGGGAGCGTGGAACAGCGGCAGTTGGGCAGTTGCGGGATTCAGGTGGGCTGTGTCGGCTTGGGCACGTATCGCGTGCTCAATGTGAGCGACGACGCGGGGGAGGCCCGGTGCGAGGCGGTGGTCGATACGGCGCTGGAGAATCAAGCGACCCTGTTCGACTCTTCGCCGATGTACGGCGAGGCCGAGCGAGTGCTCTCGGTCACTCTGGGCGACCGTCGTGAACAGGCTGTTATTGCAACGAAAGTCTGGGCGCGCAGCCGGGCGATCGGCGAGCAACAGATCGAAAAGGCCCTCTCGCTCTACGAGTCCGTGGACATCTACCAGGTCCACAATCTGCTGGCGACCGAGGAGCATCTTCCGTTCCTGCAGCACCTCAAGGCCGGCGGACGAGTCAAGGCGGTCGGCGCCAGCCACTACCTGCCATCGGCGGTTCCCGACCTGCTCAAGCTCATGCGTGACGGCAGAGTGGATGTGGTGCAGGTGCCGTATCACCCGCTGGAGCGAAGCGTCGAAGGACGGCTATTGCCCGAGGCCGAGCGCCTGGGCATCGGGGTGATCGTCATGTCTCCTCTGGGCGCGGGGCAGCTAGTGCGCCGAAGTCCAACGGCGGAGCAGCTAGCGCCACTCGCTCCGTTTGGTGTGCACAGTTGGGCGCAAGTGCTGCTCAAGTGGATCCTCAGCAACCGCCAGGTGCACTCAGTGATCCCGGCCACGAGCAGCACCGATCACATGAGAGAGAACTGCGCCGCCGGTAGCGCGCCCTGGTTCAGTGGCGACGAGCGAATGTACGTGCGCAAGCTGGCGGCCGAGCTCGCGTAGAAGCTACGGCGTCTTTGGTTTCGGCGCGCCAGGCGGCTTCGACGAACCAGGCGCGGGGCCCTTCTTCTTGGCCGCCGCGGCGAACAGCTTCTTGAAGCAATCGCCGTAGCGTTTCTGTTCGGGCTTGAGCTTCTCGGTGACCGACTTATCGGGCTTCTTCTTGTCGGCGAAATAGCGCAACGCCCAGGTCGACAGCTTCTTATTGACGACTCGCGCGCAGCCGACGTCTTTGCAGGCGCACATCTCGTTGCCGAGTTTTTTCATTTGCGCGCGGACTACGTTGACGTCCACTGGCGTGGTGCCGTTGACGCCCTTGATCTTCTTGCGGCAGTCATCACCGCGAGCAAACTGGGCCGCGTGTCGTTTCTGAAAGCCCATCATCCACGCGCGCTGTTGTTTCCTCGGTACTGTCTGGAGCTTGACCCTCATGTACTTGCCCACGTTGGTCGTAGCGTCGGTCAGGCACTTGGCGTCCTTGCATGCGCACACCGCGTCAACGAGCTTGGCGACTTCGGCGCTGATCGCCGGATCCGGCTTGGTATTGATGGCAACGTTGGGCTTTGTCTTGGAGGTCGTAGACGCGTCCACGTTAGCCGGCGGGTTCTTGGTGGTGTCGTCAGACTTCTTGGAACTGTCCGACTTGCTGCAGCCCGCAGCGGTCAGTGACAGGACGACGCCAACGGCACCTACGGTTGCTGCCCACGAGTTAGCCATGGGCGCACTCTACACCACTGGTGTGCAGTGCACGGGGCTTGCCGCGCGCCCGCTAGGCTTCTCGCTCCCTGGTCGCTTCGCTCATCGTTGCTCATCAGTCGCTGGGACCCACCCAGCTCCCTCTGCGCGCCTTGCCAGGAAGCAAGCTGCCGTCGCGCTCGCATCGACAACTCCCATGCACTACACACCGGCTGCTAGTTGCCGCTGAGTAGATCCTCGATGTCGCCGGCTTCGAGGAACAGCACCTGCTCGAACGTGTAGCCGCCCGCACCGTCCGAAACGATACGCCATACTTCGTAGGGGCCGACGGTTTCACCCTCGGCGTCGAAGTCAGAGGGGCCCGAAGCTCCGTCGTAGTCCACCGCGCTGCCGCTGCCAATAGCGCCCATCATGTCTGCCCACTGCCCGGCATGGAAGATCTGCCCGGGGCCGCGCGAAACGTCGGTGAGCGCGACGCGCAGGCCATCACCGCCGAGTGCATCGGGGCCGGAGTCATGGGATTGTTTCGCGATGGCCGCGGCGATCACGTGCACTGCGTCCCATACGTTGGCGCCGAACACCTGCTCAGATAGTTTGTCCGAGTTGCGAAGTTCATAGGCGGCGACCAGCGTTTCGTACGCGACGCCCTGGATGGGGCTCGTCGGGGCGGTGCCTTCGGTGTTGACCAGCGTCGCCGCCATCCCGCTCAGAAAACCCGATGAACGTGCGCCGTCGGTAAGGAACCAACGCAGCCCCGGCAGCAGCGGAGAGCCGCCGTTGTCCCAGGCGTTGGTGATGAGCAAGCCGTCGTTCTCGAGTGAAACCAACATCACCGTGGTTGGCGCCGGGGACAGAGCCATCACTTGAGCGAACACGGCGTCGGCGGCGGCCTGGTTGGGCAGGTTGTTGTCGTAGCTGATGATGTGCGTGTCGGGAACGTCGCCGCCCGCACCTTCGAATGCCGTCTCGAACGCTCCCGCGAGTCCCTCGCCGTATGGGCCGTTCTCGTGGATGATCGCCGCGGTGCTGATTTGCGGTCCTCCCAAGGCCACGCGCAGATAGTACGCTTGGGCCAACCCCTGAATGCTGTCGTCGGGCACGTTGCGGAACATCCAGCCGCCATCCACGGTCGTTGCCGGGTCGCCCAGCGGCGGTGCCGTTGAGCTTGGTGAGATGTGCGGGACGTTAAGTCGCATCGCTTCCGGATAGGTGCTGGTAACCGCCCCCGAGGTGGCAGGACCTACGATGGCGATGACCTTGTCGATTTCGACAGCGTCGATGAATGCATCGGTGGCCGCGACCGGATCGGTTTCCGTGTCCTTGACGATCAGCACGATCTCGTGGCCGTTGGCGCCACCCTTGGAGTTGATCTCTTCGACGGCTGCCACCGCAACGCGCACGAACGACTCGCCCACCTGATTGAGTGCGCCGGATGTCGGCGCCAGAATCGCGATGCGAACTTCAGGCTTTTCGCTGGTATCGTCGCCGCACCCCGCGCCGGCCATTGCCAGCGTCGCGGTGATCGCGACCCAGGTGTTTAGAGTTCGTCGCATCCGTCCCTCCTGTCGCCCCCCACAGAGCCCTGTTGCTACTTGCGTCTACTCGGTGCTGCTACAACCGGCTCGCTAGAGAGCCGCGTCTTCCAGGAACAGCAGGTAGCGTTCCGGTATCTCGTTGAACTCCATGCTTTCCTTGCACTCGGGGCACGCGACCGCAGGTGCTTCCATGTTCTTGAGGCCTTCGGCGTTTGGTGCGACGTCCAGGCACATGGAGCCCTCGTATCCACACGCGTCGCACACATACGGAGCAAAGAACGACTCCACCACGGCGTTGCCCTTGGCTTCGACGATCATGTTCATCTGATGGATCATCGCTTCGCTGCACCGCCGCATGCAGAGAGTCGTGTCGCTCTTCTTGAATGCGCGCAGTAGACGGATCCATTCGCGAACGCCTACGGAGTTGATGAAGCTGACTTTCTCCAGGTCGATGGTGATGGTTCCGCTGACCTTGTCGGCGAGTCCTACGAGTTCGGTGCGTTCGTCGATCTGGCCCTGCATGACGACGTCGGCGCTACCATCGCTGGGTGTAAAGCTGATTTCGAGACGACCGGTTTTGATCGTTTCTGCCGTCATTTGTTTTCTCCAGCGTCGCGCGAGAACACGTTGAACGAGGACACCATGCTGCCCAGCTCGGCGGGCTTGAAGCGCACGTCGATCAGGCCGATCGCCTGGGTGCGGTTCCCGGGCTCGAGATTGTAGATGAGGTGGTTGCAACAGCTATAGGTGAGCGCGATGCCCATGCCGGCGCCCGTGCTCGAAAAATCGATCTTGTCCACGCCGCCGCGTTGGGCTGCCTTGCCCAGGAAGTTGAGGATGGTCTGACGGTCCAGGGAACCGAAATTGTCGGTGACTTCAATGGCCAGGTAGCGGGCATCGGAGGCATAGCGCAGTGTGATCTGCTCGCGTGGTTTTAGCTCGCGGTACGAGTCGCGCGCTTCTCCAGCACGGAAATGAAAACCGTTTTCGTCCGTCGGTGCGTTGTATAGAGCATTGGACAGCAGCTCGTCCGCGGCGAGGCTCGCCAGCGACGCTACCCGTGGTCCGAGGCCGAACTGGCGCACGTCAGCGGTCAGTGCGTCGACCACGTCAGCGCGGTCGAGCGCGTTGTCGAAAACGATCTCGCGACATTCGATTCCCCAGGACAGGTACTTCTCAAGTCCGAAGATGTCATCGCGAAGCAGTTTGAGTGCCGTAACCGTGAGTTCCTCCGCGAGCAACGGCATCGGGTTGGCCATCAAGTTGGTCAAAGCGTCGACGGTGAACAGCGACGGCAGTGCGTCTGCGCTGTCGTTGTTCAGCAAGACCAAACAACCGCGAGCACCCGCGGCCGTGGCTTCGTCAACGAACGCGCGGCCACTTTCCTCGAGCAGATTCTTGTGGTCGAGAACGACGAGGGCCGGAACCCGTTGCCCGAGTAGCTTGCGCGCCTGGCTCAGATTGTCGACTGAGTCGATGCTGCACAGAGTCGCGCCGAGAATGCGGTGCACGATGCGCTGGGTCTTGCGGTCGTTGTGCACGATCAGGATCAGCCCGCGATCTGCGGTGGCCGCGTCCTTGCTGGTGCTTTGCTTGCGTGCTGTTTCGGCCAACCTGCGCTCCTACAAACGGTACCCGACTCGAACAAACACTTCCCGGCCGGGGCCGGGGATGGTCAGGATCCGCGCTTCGGGGTCTTTGCGATCATAATCGTTCTCCGTGGGGACCTGTTCCCTGATACCCAAAATGTTTCGCATTCCGAGCGTAAAATCGAATCCCTTGTAGTTGGGCACGTACACCACCGCGTTCCAGCCGACATACGGATCCACGGTCGTCGCAATGGTCGTGCCCAAGCGAGTGTTGCGACGACGGCTAATGACTGCGGCCTCCGTGGACAGGTGGAATCGCTCGTAGATCAGTGGGGTCGAGCCACCCACAGTTCCGGTGAATACCGGGGCGTTGTTGGCTCTTTCGTCGCCTCGGCGGACGAACGCGACCGCTGCGCTGGCGAAACCGAGCCAGCCCCGTGTGTCTCGATAGGAAGCCTCGAACTCGGCACCTTGCGAGGTCAGGCCCACGAATACATTGCCGAACTGGAGTACCTCCGTGAGCAAAGTGGGGTCGAAGACTCGCGTTTCTTCGATGATTTTTTCCATGCGCCAGTGCCATGACGATAGGCGGACCTTGAGTCCGGGCAACGGCCGGCCCCAGAGCACGGCCTCGAAGCTGGTGATCTGCTCCGGAGACAGGGTGGTGCCGATGTCGGCGCACTGTGGAGCACACGTGGGTGTGAACCTGCGCTCGTCCTTATAGAAGGCCTCGAACACGCTCGGGTTGCGAAATCCCTGTGCGTACAGAAACTTCGCTCCGTACCGCCGGTCCTTTGTAAGGAACAAAGCGCCGCGCGGGCTGACCTTGTTTTCAAAGATCGAGTTGATGTCGAAACGCACGCCTCCGGTAAACGAGATCCACGATGCCGGCGCGAGGTCGACCTCGGTGTACAGGCCCTGGATGTTGAAGTCGCGGTCCACGGTCACCGCGTTGGCTTCGCTGCCCACCTCGAAGCTGCGACTCTCGGTCCGGGTGAACTCGGTGGCCGCACCCGCGGTCACGGTCAGTCGGCGAATCCGCGGTACGTGGCGCGAAAGGTTGAGCAGGCTGCGCACCTCGGCGCCATACCAGAACGCATCCCCGACCGCGCGAAAGTCCGGGAATGGTGCGTAGCTCAGGTTCCCCTCGAACTTGTAACGGTCGACGTAGGCGCGGCCTGTCAGCGTTACTTCGTTGCTCAACTCGGTGGTGTAGCCAATCTCCCCAAGGATCTGTCGCTCGAGGTTGCGGTTTTCGCGGTCGCCGACTTTGCTGTCGTAGGGCGCGCCCGGGAGTTGGCGTTCGCGGCTGTGGGCGCGAACTTGCACGAACAATCGATCCAGGTGAGCGACGAGGGAGCCGTTGAAGGCCGATAGACCATCGGCGTTGACGCGTGGGTTGGTGTTGGGCAGAGCGCCGAACTCCGGGATGGTGATCGCTTCACCCTCACGCTCCCGCCACGACAGGAATCCGCGAATCTGTCGGTTGAGGCTGCCCGCGCTGAACCCGGCGTTGCCGCTCATGGTCAGATCGCTGCCATGACTGGCAATGCTCGTGCGCACGTAGGCCCGGTCCGCCCTGTCGGCTTCAAGGGTGATGATGTTGATGATGCCCAGGAACGCATTCGTTCCATAGACAGACGACACCGGGCCGCGAATGACCTCGATGCGGGCGACGTCGTCGATATGAATCGGTAGGGCGTAGGTCGTGTCGACGCCCTGCTGCCAGGGTTCGTTGATTGGTGAACCGTCGATGAGGACCAGAATCCGCGTGTTGCGATCCCCCAGCAGCTGGACGCCGCGGATGCCGAGCCGCGAGATATTGCGATCATCGACGATGTACAGGCCGACGACCTGACTCACGGCCTCGGCGACGGTGCGGTAGCCGAACCTGCGCAGGCGGTCTCGCGTGACGACCGTCACCGCACTGGCCACAGAGCCCAAGGATTGCTCGCGCTTGGACGCGCCGAGAACCACGTCTTCCTCGGCTAGCGTTGCGCCGACGATGGTGACGCTCTTTATCTTGTCTTCGTCGCTGACCACCTCAGGGATGGGCGGCAACTCATCTACCGGGATCGAGGCGGGTTTTGCGGGGCCAGGCTTGGCGGGAGTGGTTTGCGCCGAGGCCGGCTCAATCCACGCCAGGACGGCGCAGATGGCAACGCAAGAAATCCCGCGAATCTCGGCCATTGGCTGTGCGTCCCCCCGGAATTGTGCCCCCCGTTGCGCAGTTCCTCGCGGGCACCCGAAAAACTATAGATGTGTGCCGGTTATTGCGTCAACAGCAGCGCAGTGCTACGGCATGCATCCCTCCGAATTAGTCTAATATACTTGAACAGGGGGAACGCTGGGTTTCATGGGTGCGAGTGACCGACGGGGACTATCTCTCGGTACAAAGCTGACGGCTGCGACTGCGCTGTTGTTGGCTTTGGCGGTAGGCACCGGTGCGTTCTACAGCCTGCGCACTCTCAACGACTTGTCGGACTCCAACATCGAGAGTCGTCGCGTCGAGGGGCGCAAGGCGATGCAGGAACGTACCGAGCTGCTGGTGCAGAATCTTGCGCTTGCCTACGCCGGTCTCGCCGCGGGCAACGAGTACAGCATTCTCAAGCCCCAGCTGGACGCGATCCTGAGGCAGAACGAGAACATCGCGTGGATCATGGTCTCGGACTCGGCCGATGTGGTCATCGTTGCCAGCCCAGGCACGCCCTTCGCCAAGGACGCGACCATCGGTGAGAAGGACCCGGTCGCCGTGCGCCTGCGCGCCAATACGAAATCTGCTGCCGTCCACAGAGAGGTGGACCCAGCAGACGCCCAGCGATTCGTTTTCGCGACCAACATGATCACGCAACACACCGTGGACACAGCGGGCGGGGGACGGCAGGTCAAGCGCCAGTACGCCGGCCAACTGCGCTTGAGTTTGAGTACCAAGAAATTCGAGGAAGTACTCCAGGCATCCCTGGTCGCCGCTCGGGCGAAAGCACGAACATCGGCTCGCAATCAGCTCGCATTTGCGGTGCTCGCGTTGATTCTAGGCATCGTGGTCGTGCTGTTCCAGGCGGCGCGCATCACCCGCCCCCTCAAGATCCTCGATCGCACCGCGGACGCTATTGCTGGCGGAGACTTCGATCGTCGAGTCGACGTCAAATCCAACGACGAGATCGGTCATCTGGCCGACAGTTTCAACACCATGGCCGAGAGTCTTGGCACCCTCGTACAGGAGATGGCCGCCAAAGCGTCGTTGGAACGCGAACTCGAGTTAGCCCGGGGCGTGCAAGAAGTCATGTCGCCACCGCCGACCCTTCACGAAGTCGGCCCGTTCACGGTTGCCGGTAAGTGCGAGATGGCCGAGGAGTGCGGCGGAGACTGGTGGAGTTATCATCAGCTGAGCGGCGATCGGCTGCTGATTGTCGTTGGTGACGTCACAGGACATGGCATGCCCGCGGCGATGATCGCGGCGACCGCGCGCGGCGCCGTTGAAGCCTACTGCATGGTCAAGGACGCTGACCTGTCGCCCACCGAAGTGCTGGAGGCGGTCGACCGGGGGATCAGTGACGTGGGTCGCAGCCAGCTGCTGATGACATGCTTCGCGCTCCTTTTGGACCCCCACGCTGGCTACGTCGAGTTCGCTAATGCTGGTCATTGTTTCCCGTATGTACTGCGAGCCGCCGACGCAAAGACACGCAAGCGGCCGGGCGTTCTCGCCGCCCGGGGAAACCCGCTGGGGAGCGAATCCAAGATCATCCAGTCCAATCGCCAGCCCTGGCTTGCCGGCGACGTGGTCGTGTTGACGACCGATGGCCTGTCGGACCGAATCGATGAAAACGGTGACCGCTTTGGCGAGTCACGCCTGCGTAAGTTGTTGACCTCTTACGAGATGGACGACGGCCTCCAGGGTGTCGTTGGCCTGCGCGATCGCATCGTTCGTATGGTCGAGACCTTCGGCGGTGCCACCCCCGCCGATGACGATATGACGTTGATTGTCTGTCGTCTGGCCCCGGACTGGTCTGCCAAGGCTGGCAAGCGCCGACAGAGTGTCGGCGGCACTGGCTAGGGCATCCTGCTAGACTGAGCGGCGGGGATGCGCCGGTTGTGCACAGCAGTTGTGTTGGCGATAGGCATCGGTATTGCCGCGCCTGCAGCGATCGCTCAGCAGGACGACAGCGTCGAGGCGCTGCTCGTCGAGGCGGCGAAGCGCGCGGTTGCCGCGAAGAACTATCGCCGCGCGGGCAAACTGCTCGATCGGGCGTTGACTGTCAATCCGAGGCGGATCGATGCCTACGTGTTGCGCGCGAGTGTTCACGCCATGCGCAAGCAGTACAAATCGGGCATCGTCGTGATGCGTCGCGCGCAGAAGTTGGCGCCGGCGAACCCGGATGTACTCACGGCATTGGGCAGTCAGCTCATGCTGGCGGGGCAACGGGGAGAAGCCGTCGCACTGCTGGAACGCGTCGTCATTACCGCGCGAAAGCGTTACGACGCCCAGGTCGTCCTCGGTCACTACTACATCAAACGCAAGCAGTGGCACCGGGCGAGCCTGGCGCTCGCCGCGTACTTCGCCGCGCGCCCGACAGTCTTGGCCAAGCAGGATCCGACTCACCGGGCTGCCCTCGCCAAGGCGCACTTGCGTTTGGGCGACCCCGCCAGGGCGCTGCGTTTGTACCGGCGCGTGTTGTCCGCCGATCCCAGGCATGTGGCTGGGCGACTCGGCGCGGCGTGGGCCACCGCCGCCATTAGCTGCCGACGCGCGCTGCCTGCACTGGTCAAGCTCGATGATCTGGCCTCCCGCTATCCCAGCATTCTCATGGTCCGGGGGCGCTGCGCGTTGCTCACCAAGGACCCGACCCTGGCGTTGGCGCTTGCGAATCGCTACCTCAAACAGCGGGGCAAAGATCCCCACGGCTGGGCGCTGTTGGGCGAAGCACGGCAGAGCACCGGCAAGCTACTTGGCGCCCGGCAAGCGTTCGCCAGCGCGGTGTCCTTTGCGCCTCAGAACAAGCGCTGGTCGTTTCGCTTGGCCCAGCTCGAGCGAATGTCTGGTGCACCCGCGATGGCCGCCGCTCGACTCCGAACGAGCGGGCCGATTCCAGGGCACGTCGATGACTGGACCATGGAGCTGGGCGAAGCGCTGTATGCGAGCCAGCAGTATCGAGCGCTACGTCGACTGCTGGTGCCGTGGGTCGCGACCAAACCGAAGATGGCCCAGGCTCGCGGTCTGCTGGGGCTAGCGCTGTTCCACCTGGGCAGGACCACGGCGAACCGCGACGCGGCCGTTCCTCACCTGCAGGCTGCGCTCACGTTGGATCCGCGACAAGTGCGTGTGCGACCGCCGCTGGTCACCGCCCTGGTCGGCCAGGCCGTTGCCGCGTTCCGGCGGAAAGACTACGCGGTCGCCGAATCGCGGCTCACGAGCGCCAGGAAGATCGAACCCACCGGCATCGTCTTGCGCAACCTGGGCGCGGTGCTGATCAAAACGGGCAAGTCCGTCCAGGCGGTCGGAGTCCTGCGCGCGGCTTTGGCCAAGACCGAAGATCGGCCGACCGCGTTCTTGCTCGGCCGTGCTCACCGCCTGGCTAAGCAATACAAACCAGCTATCGCGGTATTGCAGCGAGCCCGCGCTCTGTTAGGTGGCGCGCCGAGTTCGACTGCGCTCGTGCTCGAGATCGCCGCAGCTCGCCTCGACGCCGGTACGTATGGTGAGGCCGTGGCGGTGCTGGCCAAAGCGTTGCGCACGGCCGCCGGCGCCGACAAGGCTAAACTGGACGACGCATACTACGCGGCAGCTCGCCAGGCCGCGACTCGATGGCTGAGCGTCGGCGCTTTTCTTCGCGCCTATCGTCTGTTGCTCAAAGTAGAGCGTCGTTTGCCCCGGTTGAAGAAGCTCAGCGGCAAACACATCGCGGTGCTCTGCGATCTGGCCCTGGCCGCGACGGGGGCCGGTTACCGGGACACGGCTTTGCGTCGACTGCGTGGCCTGCGGGGCGTGACGTGTCCGTTTCCCAGTCCAGCGAATCGGCTCGCGATTCCGATCTTGCTCGCGTGGAACGAAGGGCTCAATCGGGCGCTGGCGAACCGTTCGCTCAAGCGTTTGGAGGCAATGCGTCGGCGCGCCGTCGGCGTGGCCGTGCCCCTGGTTCGCACGGCGTCACGAGACGTCGCTCTGGGCGCGGGCCTCGAGGCGTATAGAAAAGGTCAGTTGCGGCGTTCCCGTGCGTTCCTCAACACGGCGGGGCGTATCGATCGCCGCTCTCGTGAGGTCGTTCACAACCAGGGCGTCCTGCTGCTATCGGGCGGTAAGCTGGACCTGGCTATCGCTCGATTCAAGTCGGTTGCACCATGGGTTCCATTGGCCCACGTCAACCTGGGCATCGCCTATCACTTGAAAGGCAAGCCGGCTCTCGCTCTGGAACATTTCCGGCGCGCACGCAAAGCTGGTGTTGGCTTCGCCCAACTCGCTCAGTGGATCGCGACCAAGCAACGCATCTGGGGCCTGCCGTGAGATCCGTGTCCGTCATGTGTGCGGTCTTGTTCGGCCTGGCTGCGTACTCGTCGCCAGCCCACGGCCAAAAACGCATCACGGTCGGGCTGTATGCGCCGACTGCGCCGTTCATCGGGCCGAGCCAGCGGCTGGAGTACGTGACCCGCCTGGCCGAGCACCTGAGCAAGGCCGCGCCTGGGAAGCGCGTTGTCGGCCGCGTGTTCGCCAGTGGCGGAGCGTTCGTGTCCGCGGTCAATCGCGGCGACGTGCAGTTCGCGGTGGTCGATGCTCCGTATGCCGCCGCACGAGGGTTGCCGTACCGGGTGCTCGCATCTGCGGCGCGACGAGGCTCGTCGACGGGCTCTTGGATGCTCGTAAGCAAGTCGGTGAGCAGCCTGTCGCAACTCAAGGGCAAAACGCTGGCGATTCCTCGCGTGGGCGCACGCGCCCGGGCATTCGTAGCTAATGTGCTGTTCGAAGGGGAAATCGCGACCAACTACTTCGGCAAGTTGACCAAGGCGCCCGATACCCACTCAGCAGTCACCCTGGTCGGCCTTGGTCGGGCAAGCGCCGCGGTCGTTCCGGTTGGCGTCACCTTGTCGCGTGGCGTGCGCAAGCTGGTGACCCTGCGCAAGGTGGGCTGGCCAATGTTCGTCGCTGTGCGCGGCGCTGATGCCGGGCTTGTGGCTAGATTCCGCCGGCAGGTTTTGAGTCACGCTGGCGGTAGTGTGCTCACCGGGTTCACGACGGCAACACGCGCCAGCTACAAGGGGCTGCGTTCCAGCTTCGCTGGGCGCAAACACAAGGGACCGATGGCGGTCGCCAAGCCATCGCGGCTGGCCGTCAGCGGTTTGCTGCGCGGCCGCAAGTTCCGCATCGACGTCATCGATATCGCGTCCCTGGTGAGCGAGAAGTAGCGCGACGTCATCAACGAACGTGTCCGCACGGTTCTTCCCTAGCCGAAACGCAAAAACGGGCGACTCGCGCCGCCCGTTCGTCTTGCGTGGTCGTTGCGTCTAACGCTTCTTGGCGCTCTTGAGCGTGGCTTTGGTGAATTGTTCCATCGCCATCTTTGCGCAGGCGCGAACCTTGGCTTCCGTGCGAACGCTGTTGCCGCCGCGAATCTCGAGCAGGCACTGGGTGTCTTTGTCCACGAGGCGATAGCTGTACGCGTCGTACTTGCCCATGATGGTCTTGCGTACGCACGCGGTGACGCCCAACTCCTTGTTGACGTGATAGTCGCCATCGGTCTTGGCTTTGCAGATCTTCTCGTAGTTCTTCTGCACCGCCGCGGAACAGTATGCGCGCAGGTTGCACCAGGGATCTCCCGGCAGCACGCCGAGCATTCCGCTCTTCTTGCTCATGTCACTCTGCATCGCCATGGACGGTGGCTGGCCCGGGCGGATGATGTCGCACGCCGAGGTCAGGCCGGACTTCTTGTGTTTGTTACGCGTGTCCTTGATCAGGACCGTGTCCCAATTGGTCTCGGAGTTATCCGGGGGCGTATCGTCGAGCTCTACGAATTTCTTCTCGCCCTTCTTTACGCGCCTCGTCCTTTTCTTGATCGGGTACTTGGGTTTCTTACCCGGTGGCTTGGCCCACTCTGGTTTGCCGCCCATGCCCGCCTCTTTGAGGCCGGCGGCGAACTTTGCCGGGTCGGTGACCCAGTCCTTGCATGCGATCACCTTGCCGGCTTTGACGGTGGTGGTGTGCGAGGTCACGCCCTCGTTTCGCAACTTGTCTTTCTTGTCGCTCGCCTCCGCTTCCTTGGCGTTGGCGGCAGCCGGATCCTCTTTGGAGCATCCGGTGAAACAGAATACGGCTACTAACAGCGCTGCACTGACGATTCTCATGGCTACCTCCCTGGGGGGCGCACCATAACAAGAAAGCGTCAGAGGCTCAAAAGCTGTTAGCCAGTCGCATCAGGGCCGAGCTCATAGGCAGTTTTAGGGCTCTTGGAGCGGAAACGTGGCGGGCCATCATGGTGCGCTGGGGCAGGTCGGCATAGGGCTTGAAACTGGCCATGGACGTGCGCCGGGCGTTGAGCGCTCTGAGCTCTGCCACCGTGTAGCCGTTTGGGCTTCCGGGCGGTAGCTTCAGGGCGACGAACCGGTCGATGAGCTGGCGTGCCTTGGCGCCACCTTCGCGCATGGACTCGTTGCCGGCTTCGGCGCACTCGTCCCAGAGCACGAACAGCACCCGCCGGCGCAACTCCGCCGACCAGGGTTGGCGCCAGACGGCAGCGAGATACGCGGGCAGCCCGTTGAGCGCCCGCTGCATGTTGATCGCATCGTAGCGCCGGCGCATGCGCATGCGCTCGGCGAAAGTGCGCTCGAGAAAGCGTGCCTTGGCGTACTGGTATGGGTCGACGCCCATCCAGCGCATCACCACGTCGGTGATGTCCATGACGCCGGCGATGAACACGAACGGTGGCACCAGGAAGAACGAGCCACGGATGTTGATGTCGTTGAATTTGACCCGGCCATCGGCGCCGACTTTGGCGTTGAAACCCGGGTGCCGGTAGGTGAAGCCACCGCCCTTGCGGTCGCGAATGCGTTTGGGCTTCTCCTTCTTCTTTGCGCCCGGGTGGCCGATCATCGGCGCCGGCAGACTCGCCGGCAACAACTCGCCGAGCGGCTGCACCGCATGCTGTCGCGGGTAGTGATTCTGCGCATGGGCAGTCTCGGTTGACACGAATGCTGCTACGACCACGATCGCGGCCAGCGCCCCAACAAACCTGGCTGTACGGCTCACACGGTTCGTACTTGCAAACATGACGCCGGTCCGGTCAGCCACAACCTGCCGAAACCTGTGCGCACACACACGTTCCTACTGTGCTGTTTGCGCCACACCGGGACCCGGCGGCACAGGCTGGCGCTACAGATCGAGGGGGTAGGCGATGACGTCCAGGGTGGCGTCAACGACCAGCGTTAGCTCGTAGGTCATTCCCGTGGCGCTCGTCATCGTCGTCGGTGGAATGTTCAGCTGGACGCGTATGCCATCGATGGAGCCGAGCCCTGGCATGGCCACGTGGGGGACTTGTGCGCTGTAGTTGTTGTGGGTCGTGATCGTGTCCATCACGGGACCCGCCTCGTAGGTAAGGTCTATGCCGACTTCGCTACGTAGCCGGATGAGCGGTTCTGGACCCGACATGTCGAACGCGACATCGTGTAGCCACCACTCCATAGGCATGCCGTTGTAGGTGGCATCTACGTAGGTTGCGTCACCGGCGGACGGCTGCCAGGACCACTCTCCGTTTTCCTGCTTTGTCAGTTTTCGTAGATGATTTGCGACGTGGGAGCTACCGGTCCACACATGTACCGGGCCCAACTGGGTGTCGTGGTCTTCGGGGATGAGCGCGGCGAATGTGGTGTACAGGCCGTCACGCGGGAACACTGCCGGAACTGCGACGACGGTCGTGCCCGGAGTGAACTCATGGCAGTACGCGCCGCCGAGCCCGTTGCCGTGGTGCAAGAACGAGTCGTTTGCGTCGCGTGGATCGGCCCAGTCGTACCAGATGTGCTGGCTGGTGGTCGCGACGCGTTCAACCGTGGTCACCGGCGGCGCGCTCGCTGGAAGTGGAACCCGTGCGCTCCCGCCGCAACCGTCGAAGACCATCTCCAACCCGGGGCCGCTGTAGAATTCGTCTGATTGCAAGAACCACTGGGGCAGCGAGTCCTGGTAGGTCGTCTCGGCAAGAACGACACCGTCTCGCTCGAGACGAATGCTCGCGAGACAGCTGCCGGGAAAGTCATACCCCTCGCCAGTTCCCGGCGCGTCGCAGCTGCAGAAGATGCCGTCGTTATCGCCTTCGCATTCGCCCGGTGCGGGCCAGTTTCCTATGGTGCAGTCGCAGTTCCTGTCCAGATCCTGGATGTAGATTACCGCGACGCTCGGCGTAAGGCGCACGTCGATCGCCAGCCGGCTCAGTGGCACTGCATCCGGCGACGCGTCGGTGGCCGATGACGAGCCGCCGCAGCCCATCACGACCATCACCAACGTTACCGCGCACCGCACCACATCATTGTGCCATGCCGCCTCCGGTCCAACTCCGAAAAGGCGCGGGGCCGAAAAGGTGCGAGGCCGAAAACAGGTTACGCCGAAAAGAGGTTCGGCGGCCCAAGTGGGCCGCCTCGCCATTCCGTGTTCCCCTCCAGAGGAGTAGGGATGAAACGCTTACCGATAAACCGTCACCGCTCTATCGGCTGTCTGTCATGAAGTTGGTTGCTCTACAGAGTCTTATGAGTATCAAAGTAGCAAGACTGTTGGGTTACTTGCTCCCACCGTGGCCTCCCTGTTTCCAGCGGACCTCCGCGGTCTTCCCGTGATACCGGCCCCCGAACCATTGCTAGTTCAGGTTCATCCTCTCCTGAGCTTTACCTCTTCTTCACAGCTCTATTCGTTTTTCACCCGCCCGAGACCCTAAAGCCTCGCGCACCTCTCATGGGGTTCCGCCCCTCTTCGCGACATAAGTTTGCAGAGTCCACTAACAACGAGCATCCCACTGCCCGTCTAATGTTCCGCCTACAGCGTTTCTCACGCTCATGACGGTTTACTCCTCTACCAACTTCGTGGGCTTGTTTCATCCCACAACCACGTCCAGGATTTACACTCCAAGGGTTTTCCCCGCTGCCTAGCCGCCACGCCTCTCAACGTGCCGTGCCCTCATATCGTTGGCGGAATTCTCCTGCCGACAGGTAACCCTGCCAGCGCCAGATCCTCCCACCCTATTACAGGGCTTTAATCCATGCAGCGATCCGTTGCGAATACTAAGTGGTTTAGACCTAGCGTCGCCCGATCCCCTCTTGTGCTTTCACCCCCGCGGGTTTTCCTCCGAACACCTTGTCCCTACCTTCGCAGGGTCTCCACTCATGACCTTTGTAACCAGCGCCTCACAGTGAAACTGGCTAGCGGCCTTCAGCGTATTAGTGGGTGTTCAACCTGATTGACTGTCCCCAGCCAATCTACCCGTTCGAGATTTCCGACCTTCCAACTCGTGCCGCCGAAGCGACCCGAACCAGCGAGGCCCGGAATTGCCAAGCAGTCCAATTCAACCGCCGAACAGTCACGAGAGATTGCAGGGCTCGTACCAACTTTGCGCGGGCCGTAAATATGCGAAGTGTCGATCCCCTCTCGGCACCTGCCTGTAGTCAATTCAGACAGCATCTGTGTACAACTTGAGGTTAGTTTGAGCATACGTTGTGTGGCGAAACCGATGCCCGATGCAGAACTGGGTAGTTATCCTGTGGTCGACTCGTTTGCGGTCGACGTGTGACGGGAGTGCCCGGGATGAACCCCGTTTTGACTTCGCCGGAAATTTTCCACAGTAATCAACAGGGGTTGTGCGCAAAGCTGTGGACAGTTTGAACCCGGCGCGGCGTCTGTTTATCCTGCCATGCGTCGACATTGGGATTGCATATCGTCGCGAGTCCGAGCGTCTACACAACACTCAAGGGGGATGTATCTAGTGAAACGTTCTAATCAGATTCTGCTTCTCGCTGGTGCCTTCGGCGTTGGCCTCTTCATCGCGCCTTCGGCTGCTACCGCTGACAAGCACAGCGACTTCAAGCGTGCCGCTGGCAAGAGCAAGTGCAGCCTGTCGCCGTACTCGGGTATTCGCAGCAACTGCCGCGGCGCCGCGAGCAGTGGTCGCGATAAAGCAAAAAACATCGACTGCAGCAGCCTGGGCACCCGGGGACTTCGCGCCGTGCTCAAGATGAACGAGCGGCTGCTTCGAGACGCCAAGAACAAGAAGCCGAAGGACAGCTCCCGAATCTCCAAACTCAAAGACCTGATTCGGAAGAACAAGCGCGACATCGCCAAGCGCAAGCGCAAGGCGGAGAAACGGGCCAACAAAGCCCAGGCCGCCGCCGTCTTGTTTCAAAGAGCTCACACGGTGATGGGCGGGCCTCTCGACTCGCGCATGCAGGGCGACGTCAGCAACGCATTCAACAAAGCCAGGGGCCAGAGCGATCCTGGCAAGAAGGCAAAACTGATGCGCAAAGCCACCCAGATGTCTGCCTGGATGGGCACCATCAAAGGAAAGAAGCGCAGCTTCCGGAACAACCTGGACTCCCGGCGTCGGGCAGCCCAGGGAGCCCGCAAACTGTGTAAGAAAGCCGCCCGCGGCGACATCTAAATCGGCGCTCCCGTTAGCTGAGCGCCAGCTCAGCCGGCGTTATGGAGTTTGCTGGCCACATCGACCAGCTCCGTCGCCTCAGCTCGATCCGCCCATCCGCGCAGCTCGATCGCCTTGTTGGTCAGCAGCAGGGATGCCCGGCAAAACTCTTCCATCTCTTCCCGCGTCCGTGACGCGACGTCGTCGATGTCCACGACCGAACGATATCGGTGGTCGTTGACCGGCACGACCAGCAACCGGTCGTTGCGTTTCACCGGTTCGCCATCGCGCTGTTGTTCGATCCGGAGTGCGCCGACGATACGGGACGGGACGACGACGCCCGGATAGCTCGGCACTCCCGTGAACACGAAGGCGTCCAGGGCATCGCCGTCCTCGGCGAGCGTGCCGGGGACGAATCCATAGTCGTACGGAAAGGAAACGCCCAACGTCAGTCGCCGGGACCAGACGAAGGCGTCGAGGTCGGGAGCGTATTTGAGTTTGACCTGACTACCGCGCGGTGTTTCGACGACGACGATCAGATTTCCGTTGGCGTCGCGCGGCGGGAGTTGGTTGGGCGTTGTCACACTTCGTATTCTGTCAGAAACATTGTCGACTACTCCCGCGACACTCCCGAAAAGTGTCTAAAGATCAGTCGACTGTTGGCCAACTCTGCGAGACCTCAAGGAGGTTTTCGGCAGTGACACAATCAACTCTCAAGTTGTTCACAACGGTGACCAAACCTAAGACATTTTCTAATTTAATCCGGATGTTACGCCACTAATGAAATTCAGAAACTTAGCCCGATTCAAAACCTGGCACACGCTCTGCATTGTCTCGTGATTGTTCGGCGGTTCAATTGGACTGCTTGGCAATTCCGGGCCTCGCTGGTTCGGGTCGCTTCGGCGGCACGAGTTGGAAGGTCAGAAATCTCGAACGGGTAGGTCGTCTGGGGACAGACGGTCAGGTCGAACACCCACGATACGCTGAAGACCGCTAGCCAGTTTCACTGTGAGGTACTGGTTACAAAGGTCATGAGTGGAGACTCTGTGAAGGCAGGGACAAGGTGTTCGGAGGAAAGCCCGCGGGGGTGAAAGCGTAAGAAGGGATCGAGCGATGGGTAAGCCTAACCCGTTTATTTGTCGCAACGGATCGCTGCTCTGATTAAGGCCCTGTAGAAGAGCCGTTACAATCTGGCACCAGAGTGCTTGCACGCTGGCAGGAGAATTTCGGTAATCACATGAGGGAACGGCACGTTGAGAGGCGTGGCGGCTAGGCAGCGGGGAAAACCCTTGAGACGTTAATCCTGGACGTGGTTGTGGGATGAAATAAGCCCACAGGGTTAGTAGAGGAGTAAACCGTCATGAGTGTGAGAAACACTGTAGGCGGAACATTAGGCGGGCTTTGGGAAGCTCGTTGTTAGTGGACTCTGCAAACTTGTGTCGCGAAGAGGGGCGGAACCCCAGGGAAGGTGCTCGAATTTGTCGGCTTCGGCCGGTGGGCGCGAGCGGGTGACAATTGAAAAGTACTCTGTAGGTGAAGTAAATCTCATAAGAGGATGAACCCTTACCAGCAATGGGACGGGGGCCGGTACCGACGGGAACACCGTTAGATTCGTTGGAAACAGCGTGGTCAAGGCGGGAGCAAGTAACCCAACAGTCTTGCTACTCCGGTACATACAAAACTCTAGAGAAACTAACTCCATGAGAGTCTGCCAGCGACTTGGTGACAAGTAGTTGGATATCGATTGAATCCTTACTCCTTCGAAGGGGACAACGGAAGGTCAGGCGGCCCACTTGGGCCGCCGAACTCCGTTTCGGGACCGGGCCTTTTATGGTTGCGGCGAAACAATGAGAGGCGACCCCGGGGGGACTTGGGGTCGCCTTTTATCCATGTGCCAGGGCTCCTCCGCAGGAGGAGTCAGCTCCCCTCGGGTAGCCTGTCTCTTTCATCCATTGCGGGACCCTGCCTACGGCCGGGTGACAACGGTGACGCCGGCTGGTAGCTCGCCGAGCTCCTGCACTGTGCCGTCGAGCCAGCGTACGGATACGCTTTCAGCGCCGGTTGCCTCGCCGAGCTGAAACGTCAGGGCTGGCTCACTCTGGCTGTGGGTGCGTCCACCGGAGATGAGTTGGAGCGTGGTGGATGCGCCGTCGACTACGACGGTGACCTCCGCTCCGTAGGCACGTGGCAACACGACGCGAAGCACGTTGCCGGTGACGTCGACGTTGACCCGGCGGTACACGCGAAACGAGTCGTTGAATGGCGTGACGAGCATCTCGTCGTGGCCGTCGCCGTCAAAGTCTGCGAACACAAGTCCGCGTCCATTGGCGTAATCGCCAGGCCCGGGAGCAAGCCCGCCGGCGTCCGGATAAGCGCGCTCGCCCAGGTAGGCGAAGTTGTCGTCGGCATAGTTCAACAGCCTGATCGGCTGTGAGGGAGGCATCAGCGGATCACAGTCAGAAGGTGTGCACGGTGTGCCATTGACCACGAGTGCTTCGACATGACCGTCGCCATCGAAGTCCTGCAGCGCCGCCCCCCACGCGGTCGTGAATGCTTCCTCCACCGATGGGCCGAAGTAGCTCGTCGCGGTCCAGCTACGTGGCTGGGTCGGCGTCGTGCGAGTCATGTACACCAGGGGGCCCAGGACGGATACGAGTACGTCCAGCTCGCCGTCGCCGTTCGCGTCGGCGATGGCCAGCGCCATCGGCGTGGAATACCGGGTGATCGCGTCGCGGAATTCGGCGGACTCGGTGAGGATCGGGTCGCCGTTGGCGTCGTTGCCATCGTTGTAGAACAACGACGAGTATTGCTCCCCGGGTTCGCCTTCGAGCCAGCTCTCCGTTGCGATCATCAGGTCCAGGCGCCCGTCGCGATCGATGTCGACGAACGCGCTGGCCCAGTCGTGTCGTCCCGGCCATGCGCTAGCCAGGTCATGGAATGCCCAGTTGCCATCGTTGATCAGCAACATGCCGGGGCCAGCGGTGGTGGATCCGGAGCCGGGAATCCCGTAGTCGCACACATGCACATCGAGGCGCCCATCACCGTTGAGGTCAGCGACGGAGATGGACGTGGTGCGCTCGGTTGTAGGCGTCACGCCGAGTCCGCTACTCACGTCGGTAAACGTCCCGGTGCCGTCGTTGTCGTAGACTCGCAGGCCGCTTGCGGTTCCCAGGAGCAGATCTTCGTCACCGTCTCCGTCGAGATCGCCGAACGCTGCGGCGTGCACGTAGTCCGTGCTGTTGACGGTCGCGCCCGCTGAAAACGAAATGCCGGCCGCAGTCGTTTCGTTGAGTAGCAGCCTGCCGCCGCCCGGGCCGCCCAGGTACAGATCGATGCGGCCATCGCCGTCCACATCGGCTACCGCGGCGCCAACACCAAATGACGGACTGTCGGTGTTACAGCCGGGGCCGAGGACGGAGCACGGGTCGTCGTTTGGATCGATCGCTACGACCGACATGTCCACGCCGTCGACAACGACCAGTTGTTCGAACAACACAGGCGCACCGGCGTCGGGCTGCTGACCTCCATCGTCACCACACGCCATACACAGCGAGATCGCTAGTACCACTGCGTATCTCATCCCACACAAAATTCTACCACGCACATATGTGCGGCGGTAACATGGCAGTGGTGCCCTCGCGACGCGTTCTCGTTCTGGTGCTCGCGGTCACGTTCGCGGGTTGCGATACGTTCGTTGATCCGGCGTCGACTCAAAACGCGATCGTCGGCGGCAACCTGACAACCGCACATCCGGCGGTGGTCGCGTTGGTCACGCCTGCGTTGGAGTGCGGCACCGTTCCCGAGGTCCTGTGCACAGGCACGCTGGTCGGCCCGCGCACGGTAGTCACTGCGGCGCACTGCGTAGACGTCGCTCCTGCGGGTACGCTGCAGATTCACATCGGCACGGATGCCACTGATGCGTCGTCTGGCCGGCGCGTGGAGGTCATCGACCAGATCGCTCATCCGGGGTACGTCACACTGGCCCACGACATCGCTGTGCTCGAGCTCGCCGAGGCTGTTCCCGGACCATTCGTCGCGCTGCATGACGGCGTGCTCGATAACTCGTTCCTGGGAGCGCAGGCTGTCATGGTGGGCTTCGGCGCCGACGATAACGGGGTGCTCGGATTCAAGCGGGAAGGCACCGCGGATATCACTGACATTGGAGCCGATCTATTCGTACTCACACCTGCGCCTGGTAATTCCTGCGGCGGTGATAGCGGTGGCCCTGTGCTCATCGACGTGGCTGGCGAGCTGGTTCTCGCCGGGGTTACGTCGTTCGGTGATCCGACTTGCACCATCAGCGCATCGAACACCCGGGTGGATGCAAACCGTGCCGACTTCCTGGATGCGACGATCGCAGCGATCGACGCTGCGGTCGCCCCCGGTGCTCGTTCGCCGCTCGTGTCGGGGATGTCTCTGTGCGACACCGTGTGCGTCGGCGCAACCGATTGTCCGGTCGGCAGCGCCTGCGTCGGCGGGCGTTGCGCATGGGCAGGGCAGGCACCTGGGATGTTCGACGGCGTGTGCCAGAGCGCCAGTGAATGCGGCAGCGGGCGCTGCGCGCGCATCTCGGCTGCTTCGTGTGAGTGCTATCGGGCGTGTGAGGATTGCGATGGAGGGTGCGCCAGCGCTGGATCTGGCGGGGGCGGCGCGACGTGGCTGGCGCTATGCGCCGCGCTGTTGCTGATTAGTTTCCGCCGAAGTCGCCCTGAGGCTTAGTACTCGGGTTCCCGTCCGGGTCCCAGTACTTCCATTCGCCGGCCTTCTTACCCTTTTCGTGGTTGCCCTTGGCGGCGAGCTTTCCGTTCGGGTGCCACTCCGAGAACGGGCCGTGGTCCCTCATCCCTTTGATCGAGCCGGTAGCCCACTTGGCTCCGTTTTCTCGCCACGCCGTCCAGCTGCTCTGGGCAGCACCGGCCGTGTACATGGTTTCTCGATTCTTCTTTCCCGACTCGTAGAACCTGACCCAGGTGCCGCTCTTCATGCCAGCTGTGTACGCACCGACGTCGTGTTGCCGCGGTTTGTCGCCCTTTTGTGCGGCAACAGTGCCGGTCCCCTTGTTTGGCGCGCTGTCAAAGTAGCTCGCCCACGTGCCGGACATCTTGCCATCCGCGTATTGACCTTTGAGCTTGATGGCGCCAGTGGTGCGGTAGTACTCCGTCCACGGACCGTGTTTCGTCCCGGACTTGACGCAATACAAAAGCGTGCCCTTGGGTGGAGCGGCGCCTTTCTCAGTGGCGCCGTCAGGACACGCACCCGACGATGCAGGTTGCGACGACTTCTTTGAGCACGATGCGCTCGCGACAAAAAAAGCGAGCGCGACCAGGAGGGCCGCGCTCGCATTTGTGATGGGAAACCTTCTCATTTGGAGAAGCCTATCTCTATCGGCGCTGGACTAGTAGCAGTTGCCGCCACAGCTCGCGTTGTTGCTAGCGAATGCATAGTCGTCTGATGCTGACCACCAGCTACCAAGACCATAATCGTGCTTGGCGCAGTCCTTGGTGTACACGGTGCTACCGTAGCAGCCCGGCGAGCTCGTACCGCCGCAGCCCTGACCACAGCGCCCTTTGCAACCGTTACCAGAACCGCCATTGCAGCCGCAACCCTTGCCGCAGGTGCGCCAGTTGCCGCTACCCAGGTACTGGTTCGAGCAACTCGACGAGATGTGACTCCAACCGCGCTGAGAAACGAACGTGCCCTGTACCAGCTTCTCACCGGTGGGGACGATTTGCATGAAACTGCCCTGGCGGAAGGTCACGTCCTCGACGCGGCTGCGAGTCTCGGTGTCGGGGTTGAGCGTCTTGGTCAGATTGCCCAGCAGTTCGGTGATCAACCGGCTTTGAGCGGCGTCGAGTGCGGAGCCGTTCGGCATGAAGTCGCCAACGCCACTGTTGAAGTTCAAGGTGAACGCGATGATTGGATCGCCGAAGTCGTAGGTCACGTCGACAACGCCCGGGCTAACTTCGACAACGAGCATGTGCAAGGACTGAGCGCCGGAGGTGATGTTGGCTTCGATGGTGGTGTCCGAGTGCTGCACCAGTTCGAATCCATCCGACGTCGACTGGTCTGGCCCTTCGTCAGAAACCGTGCAGCCAAGTACCAGTGCGAGTCCTAGTGCCAGTGTCCATGTTTTGCTCGTCTTCATCCCTAACCTCTCCTCGATTGCCCTGTTATCAGCGTTCCCTGGCTTACAGTGGTTGCACGAATTGATCCAGATCAGGACGAGGTTTAACTGGCTGTAATTGTTATTGCTCCCCGTCAGGTAACTTTCGTTCTCTGTGTAATTGTTGGATTCGTCTAAGTGCAAGGTATTGTGTCCCAAACTGGAACAAGCCTCTTTGATTTAAGCATGTTAGGCACTGTTCAAGCATTTAACTGCTTGAACAGCTATTGAACAATTGTTGAACAGGTCACGGTTGGACAACACAGTCGTTAGTGCTGCGGTATCGTCCTTCGGGTGCGCCTCTTATCGACGGCTACAACGGTCGCCGCGGCGGTTCTGATCGCTTGTTCCAGCGGCTCTTCGACCAGCGATTCCAAGGCGGAGAAAGCGCCGCCAACGAAGCGCCCGGTCATCGCCAGGGTGCCTGGCCCCGTCGCGACTGAGGCGACCGTGACGCGCCTTTGCGGTACGTGTCATCCACGCGTTTCGGCGAGTGAGCTCAACAAGAAAGACTGGGGCCTGGTTCTCACCCATCTGACCGACGTTATCGCCAAGCGGGCCAAGCTGACCTATTCACCGGGGGAGATGCGCGCGTTGCGCGGCTACTTCACCAAGCACAGCCCGGCTCGGTTGCCAGCGCTTCCACCTGTGCCCGCGGACTCACCGATTGCGTTCAAGGGCGAGCCCTTAGGCCGTCGCGGCCACACCTTGCCATCCAAACGCGAGAACGGTCCGAGCATCATCAACGTCAACGTGGTCGACGTAGACGGCGATCGCACACCCGACGTGCTCGTGTGCGCGGATATCAGACGCGCGGTCTCGCGAATCCACAAATCCAAGAGCGGGTGGACCGAGGAGCTGATCACCCACATCAATACGCCCGGGCACACTCACGCATACGATCACGACGGCGATGGTGATCTGGATGTCGTCGTTGCCGTGTTGGGCAGCCTGATGCCGACGGAGCAACACGTGGGCGGCGCCGTTCTGCTTACCAACGAGGGCAAGGGACGTTTTTCGTCGCGGCCGATCCTGAGTGATTTTCCGCGCACCACCGATGTCCGACCTGGCGACTTCGATGGTGACGGCGACAAGGACTTCGTCGTCGCTGGTTTTGGCTTTATCAACGAGGGCGAGATTGGCTGGGTCGAGCAGAAGTCGCGTCACAAGTTCGTCTATCACCGCATCGTCAAGATGCCCGGTGCGTTGCACGTCCCCGTCGTCGACATCGACAAAGACGGTGACCTGGATTTTGTGACTCTCGTCTCGCAAGAGACGGAGCAGGTGATCGCGTTCGTCAACGACGGCAAGGGCACCTTCACCCAGAAGGTGATCTACGCTGCTGGCTCGCCGACCTTTGGCGCCACCGGCATCGTCAAGGCAGACCTGGACCGTGACGGCGACATGGACTTCGTGTTTACCAACGGCGACGCGTTCGATGTCCCCGGCGTGGGCCCGCGTCCCTATCATGGCGTGCACTGGCTCGAGAACCTGGGCGGACTCAAGTTCAAGCACCACCGGGTGCTCAAGTGGTACGGGACGTACGCATCAGCCGTTGGCGATATGGATGGCGACGGTGATCTGGATATCGTCGCCGTAAGCATGTTCAACGTGTGGTCCGACCCGCGCCGCCAGAGCGTCATCTGGTTAGAAAACGACGGTAAGCAGACGTTCAAACCTCATGCGATCGGCGGTGCGCCGATTCATCAGGTGACCGTATCCTTGGGCGACCTGAACGGCGACGGTCGGCTCGACGTGGTCACCGGCGGGATTCATCGGCTGGCTCCGCCAGGCAATCGCATGGGCCGCGTGACCGTGTGGTGGAATAACGGACCGGTCAAATAGCTGCTGCATTTTTACGGTGCGCCGTCAGTCAGGGGCCGCCGTTCCGGATTACAATGCCGGCGATGTTTACGTGGGTGCTTGTAGACGGTCGGTTCAAGCTGGCCCAGATGCCAAAACCCCTCGGCGGTGACCCGGGGCTCGATCGATCCATGCGCGCTCTCAAAAGCGCGGGCGTCGATGTGCTCGTGTCCATGCTGACCGACGACGAGATGCAGCGGTTTCGGCTCGACGATGAGCGAGAGCGCGCCAACTTCCGCGGCCTCGAGTTCTTTCGCTATCCCATCGAAGATCATCAGGTGCCGCCGTCCACCGACGACGCCATCGCGTTTGCCCAAACCATCCTGGCCAAACTGGAAGACGGCAAGAACGTGGTGTTCCACTGCTACGCCGGCATCGGGCGCTCCGGTTTGATGGCAGCGACGGTGCTGTTCCTCGCAGGCCTGGACATGGCCGACGCCTGCGAGCGCTTGACCAAAGCGCGCAAACACAACGTGCCAGAGACCGCCGGCCAACGCGCCTGGCTCGAGTCCTTGGTGCGTCCCAGCTAGAGACAGTCCTGAACTCAGAGTGTTTCCTGGGACGGTGACCGGTGTTACGCGAGGGTGACATCACGGTTCCATCTTGTGGCGCGTTCGCCCATAATGGCGCTGCTCGACTGCGGAGGTCGAGTGAAATCTCGATGACCCTGGGGGGGTTCGATGCGAAAGTTACTCGCTGTTTCGGCGCTGCTGTGCACAGTGCCACTGTTTACCAGCTGCGGTGATTCCACCGAGTGTGGAGCCAATACCACTGAAGTGGATGGAGTGTGCGTTGGCGGGGACACCGGCCTTGATTGTGGCGCGGGCACGTTCGAGTTCAACGGAGAGTGCGTTGCGGTCGATCCCAACGACTCGACGGCACCCGTCACGACGATCACGCCGGGGGGCGGCGAGCTGCCGGCCAATGCGTCGGTGCGACTGACCACCGACGAGCCGGCGACCATCTACTACACCATCGATGGTTCCACGCCGGACACGTCCAGCCCGAGTGGCTCGAGTCCAGTCGTGATTTCAACCCTGGACACGGCGTCGGGTGACGTCGAGGTGAAATTCTTCGCCGAGGATCCCGCTGGCAACGCCGAGACCGAGAAGTCCGCCACGTTTACCAAGGATCTGGCGCCTGGTCCCGTGACCAGCTTCGCCGCCGTGGCGACTGGCAGCGACATCGACCTGGCCTGGACCAATCCCACCGCGGCGGACTTTGCCGGCGTTGTGGTCGCGCGCATCAACGGTCCCGTCGGCGACCCGGTGAACGGCGTCACCTACACCGTGGGAGACGCGATCGACCTTTCCACCGAGGTGGTGTACATCGGCACCGGAACTTCGTTGAACGACCCGGGTCTGGCGCCCAGTTTCACCACTTACGCGGCATGGGCCTACGATACGGCGGGCAACTACAGCCGCATCGCCATGACCGGCGCCGAGGTTGCGCTTCCGGCACAGACCTCCACCCTCACCATCGACGTGGATGCAGGAACGGTCACGGTTGGCACTCAGCCGAGCTTCACCACCGTAGAGGCCAACTTCGAGAACTTCGATGGTGGTACCGGGACGCTCGACATCCAGGTGCGCTTGCAAAACGATGCGATGCGGCCGCTGTTCAACACGAAGTTCGTCGTGACTACCCTGACCAACGCAACGAGCATGACCAATAACGACGGTACGATGGGCGCTAACGAGTACCGGCGTTTTCGGCACGCGCTGCCGACCGGCATCGGAGATGACCAGGGCCTCACGTTCAGCGGCGTTGCCGCTGGCACCGTTGTGACCGTCGACTTCTCCGTCGAAAATCATCGGTTGCTCATTGGTTCCGGTGACTACGCCGGCGCCACCGCGGATGTGGGCCTGGGCGACACCGGTACCGGGGGAGCCATTCGCGCCAACTTGCCTGAGCTACAAGGCTACATGGACGGTGACAACGCCAATGACTATGCTCCGCACATGCTCGGCGGTGTGTTGAGCCTCGATGGCCGCACTTTGTACGGCACTCTGCGCCAGTCCTCGGCGGTCGTTGCTATCGATCTGGCCACCATGAGCCCGACCATGTCGACGCCACGCCTGAGTCCGCTGAAGAGTCATACCCGGGCTCCGCGTTTCGACTACGCGAGCAACACGTTGTACGTTGGTCTCACCGTCGGCAACCACTCGTACCCAACCGACGGTCTAATAGCGACCATGGCCTACTATGTTGTCGCACTCAACCCGTCGACGATGCGGGAGCGCTGGCGGGTGGAAATCGTGTCGCCGTTCTCGGCCGAGACCCAGGGCCGTCTCAAAGGGCTCACCCTGTCGGCTGACGGCACCATGGCTGCCGTCACCCTCAGCAACCACGCTGATGACGCAACTGGTGGCGAGCTGCACCTGGTCGACCTCACCACCCGCACCCAGCTCGACCTGGATAGCGCGACCGCCGGCGTTCAAGGCGCGGTCGTTGGCTGTCCCTCCCCAGAAGGCGTGACGTTCTCGCCAGACGGTTCAACGGTCTACACCGGCGTCAACTACGACACGGACTCGGACATCATGTACGTGGTCGATGCGGATCCCGCTTCTGGGACGTTTGGCACGGTCACCGAGGTCGGTAGCGTCGGCTATGGCGGCGGTGCCAGCTTCCTGTGGATTGGCAACCTGCTCCACATCGGGTCCACTGACCAAGACTCGGGCATTTTCACCTACGACCCGAGCACCGGAAACCTCGGCTCCCTGGCCAACTACACCGACAACGTTGGTGCCATGATCCTAGACCCGGCGGACGGCTCGATCCTCACGATCGACGACTACGACGGCACCAACTTGCTCCGAGTGGACGCGACTGACGGCACCGTGCTCGAGACCTACAATACCGGGAGCAACGACGGCCACTGGCTGGCGCTCACCCCGTACTAGGTCCGTTTATTCCTGCGACCCTCGGCCCGCCAGCGCTCGTTGGCGGGCCGTTTTCGTTCCTACTTGAGCAGGACTTCCAGGCGTGACAGCCCGCGAAGCCCGCCCAGGTCCTTGTACAAGCGTTTTCCCTTGGGCTTCTTGCCGGTCTTCGTCTTGGCGCCGGGGCCCGCGAGTCGGCGGTAGTGGCGGAAGCGAACCATCTTGCGCCGGTTGAGCCGCAGGCTGGCCATCTCGGTCTTGTCGGTGAGTAGGGATGCGGGCATTTCATATTTTCGCGCCGCGGCGTGAGCGATGATGCGTTTCACCTTCTCGATATCCACGTGCTTGGCGAGCAGGTCCCGCACCCGATAGACGCTCTTCTTCAGGCCCTTCGGACGGAACAGCTTCAACTGCGTCGTCATGGTCTTCCAGTCGATGGTTTGCGTCTTGCCGCCGATGCTCAACTCGAACGTAATGGGTTTCTCGGCGCTCTTGCGTCGCGCCTGCCGGCTGAGGCTCGTGATGTGAATGGATGTGACGTTCGTCAGCGACGCGACGACATGTTGCGCGAGCGCTTTCTTGCCGCGCAGGACCGCCATGGTCAGCGGTTTTCCTTTGTGGACCACGAATCTAATCTGCGCCTCTGGGAAACGCTTGCTGAACTCGAACAGGGTGACGCGGCGGCCATCGGTCGACTTGGCAATGAGGCCCGCCCAGGCGGAGGCGTCTTTGTATTGGGCGGGTAGGAACTCCCGGAGCTCTCCGCCTGCTCGCGCCTTGGCGGCCGGGATCTTGGTGACTTCTGTCCCGTCGTAGGTGACGACGATGTCGGCGTCGCTGGCCGCGTCAGTGGATTTGACGGGAGTTTGCTGCTCGGCCTTCGGCTTCGATTTGGACTTGCACGCGGGCGTAAGCGCGAAGGCCCCAGCCACGGCCAGGGCGAGTCCTGTACCTGTGAACCGATGAAGCCACGTCGTCGTTTGCATGACGAGACGCTACGGCACGGACCGCGATGAGTCCAGCAACTAAGCCATGTGCGCGGGTCGGTCAGCTGTTAGAGTCCGCGGATGTCAGAGCTGAGTCCGTACCTGGTGGGCGACTATGCGCCGATTGAACAAGAGGTCGCCGCCGATGGTTTAAGCGTCACTGGTGAGTTGCCCGCCGATCTTGTTGGTTCGTACGTGCGCAACGGTCCCAACGCCAAGCTCGACCCCAAAGGCCGCTATCACTGGTTCGACGGCGACGGCATGTTGCACGCGCTGCGCTTTGACGGTGGCAAAGCGAGCTACCGAAACCGCTGGGTGCGCACGGCTGGCCTGGCGGCCGACGAACAGGCGGGCGCTGCTCAATGGTCGGGCTTGATGGAGACCACTCGCGACAATCCCAAGGGCGCGCCGTACAAGGACACGGCCAACACCGACGTGAGCTATCACAACGGATCGCTCATGTGTCTCTGGTACATCTGCGGCGTTCCCTATCGGGTCGATGCCAACACGCTCGAGACCATCGGGCCGGATACGTTCGGTCGTGACAAACCGATGCTGGTCTCTGCGCATAACAAGGTCGACGAGCGCACCGGCGAGATGATGTTCTTCAACTACGGTCCGCGGCCACCATTCATGCAATACGGTGTGCTCGGCGCTGACGGTGCGTTGAAGCACTTGACCGATGTGGCGCTGCCCGGTCCGCGGCTGCCCCACGATATGGCAGTCAGTGAGAACTACTCTATCCTGATGGATCTGCCGGTGTTCTTCCGCCCCGAGGCGATCAAACAGAAGCGCTGGTTGGTCGACTTTCACCGGGACATGCCGTCGCGCTTCGGCATTCTGCCGCGACACGGCGACGGTGACACGGTCAAGTGGTTCGAGGCCGAGCCCTGCTACATCTATCACACGATCAACGCGTGGGAAGAGGGCAGCGAGGTGGTCATGGTCGGCTGCCGCGTGCGCGATCCGATTCCGGCGATGGATCCGAGTCACGGTCAATGGGCGCGCATGATCGCGAATCTGACCATCACTGCCGAGCTGTACGAGTGGCGCTTTGATCTGGAGACGGGCGCGACGAAAGAGCGCGTGCTCGACGATCGCAATACGGAATTTCCGGCGATGAACAACGGCATGCTCGGGCAGAAGACTCGCTACTCGTACAACGTTGCTTTGGCCAACGATCCAACCATGCGCTTCACAGCCCTGGTCAAGTACGACACGGACACGGGCGCAGCCGACAGCTACGAACTCGGTCCCGGCCGCTCGGGCAGCGAGGCGGTGTTTGCGCCGCGACCAAACGCCACAGGTGAAGACGATGGCTACGTCATCAGTTTCGTGCACGATGGACCGGCGGACCGTTCCGACGTACTCGTGTTCGACGCTCAACACATTAGTCGTGGCCCAGTGGCGACGATCGCATTGCCCCAGCGCGTGCCGCTTGGCTTCCACGCCTGCTGGGTCCCCGGAGGTGCACAGTGAATAAACCGGTTTTCGTTCTCGGCGGGTTCCAGACTGACTTCGCCGTAAATTGGGGACGCGAGGGTAAGGGCACCTTCGACATGATGAGCGCCGCGGTAAACGGCGCCCTGGACGACGCAAACCTGGACGCATCGGACCTCGAGGTAGGCCACGTCGGAAATTTCAGCGGCGAGCTGTTCACGGGCCAGGGCCATCTGGGCGGATTCTTCTCGTCCATTGACCCGGCTCTTGCCGGTGTGCCCGCCGCGCGTCACGAGGCGGCATGCGCATCGGGAAGCGTCGCCCTGTTGGCCGCCCAGGCTGATGTGCTCGCCGGGCACTACGACGTGGCCTGTGTGGTCGGCGTCGAAGAAATGAAGAACGTGTCAGGCGAAGTCGCTGCCGGCCATCTCGGAGCGGCGGCGTGGCGCGGTCGAGAAGCCGAAGACGCGACCTACTTGTGGCCGTACATGTTCAGCGAGCTCGCCGACGAATACGAACGGCGCTACGGTCTGGACGCCGCGCATCTGGGTGCTATCGCCAAACAGAGCTTCGACAACGCCAGACGCAATCCCAACGCTCAGTCGCGCCGGTGGACGTTCGGCGACGACAGCTTCGGCCAGGACGACAAAGCCAACCCGGTCGTAGAGGGGCGCATCCGCCGAAGTGATTGCGGACAGATCACCGACGGCTCCGCTGCCGTCATTCTTGCCTCGGCCGACTACGCCAAGCGTTACTGCGATGCGCGTGGCCTGTCCCTGGTCCATCTGCCGCGCATCACCGGCTGGGGACATCGCACGGACACCATGCTGCTCGCCGACAAGCTGTCTGCGTCTCCAGTCGAAGGCCTGCTGTTTCCCCATCTGGCGGCGGTCGCCGAGGACGCGCGGCTGCGGGCGGGCATTGGTTCGGCTGCCGATATCGATGCATTCGAGCTGCATGACTGTTTTACGATCACCTACCTGATGTTGCTCGAGCACCTTGGTCTGGCACCTGCCGGGCGCGGCGCTGAGTTGGTCGAAAGCGGTGCCATCGCCATCGGGGGTGGTCACGCGGTCAATCCCAGTGGTGGACTCATCGGCGGTGGTCATCCTGTTGGCGCCAGTGGCGTACGTATGCTGCTCGACTGCTGCAAACAGGTCGCGCGCCGCGCCGGTGACTACCAGGTCGACAACGCGCGGTTGGCTCAGACGATGAACATCGGTGGTTCGGCGACGACAGCGGTGAGCTTCGTCGTGCAAGCCAACTAACTCGGCCAAGGCCGACATGGACGCATACATCATCGACGCGGTGCGCACACCACGCGGCAAAGCCAAGGACACGGGGGCGCTGCACGCTTTGCGCCCGGTCGACCTGATGTCGCGGGTGCTCAACGCGGTCGCCAGCAGAAACGAGCTCGACACGGACGTGGTCGACGATGTGGTGCTCGGTTGCGTCACCCAGGTGGGCGACCAGGGCGCGAACATCGCCAAGACCGCGGCGCTCTACGCCGGTTGGTCTGATTCAGTTCCAGGCATGACCGTGAACCGGTTCTGTAGCTCCGGGCTCGATGCTATTGGCATCGCCGCGTCAAAGATCACCGCGGGCATGGACGATGTCGTCTGCGCGGGTGGTGTCGAATCCATGTCCCGGGTGCCCATGTTCGGCGACGAGGGCGCGTGGTTCGCCGACAAGGAAGTCGCTTCCGCCACGAACTTCGTCCACATGGGCGTCGCTGCGGATTTGGTCGCGAGCATCGCCGGACTCACTCGCGAGCAAATCGATGCGTATGCGGTCGAGTCTCACCGGCGCGCGTCGGTGGCCGATTTTTCCAAATCGATGATCCGCATCGACGACGCCGACGGCGAGCTGTTGCTCGACCACGACGAGTTGATTCGTCGCGGTACCAGCACGGAAAAACTGGCCACCCTCGAACCGTTGTTTGGCGAGATGGCCGTAGCAGAGCCGATCAAACGGCGCTACCCCGACGTAGAGCTGCGCGCCGTGCACACCATCGCCAGCTCACCAGGCATCGCCGACGCGGCTTCCGCGCTGCTGTTGGCGAGCAAGGATCGTGCGAACCAGCTCGGCTGGTATCCGCGCGCGCGCATTCGTTCGGTGGCAAGTGTGAGCGTCGAGCCTGTGCAAATGCTTCACGGCAACATCAGCTGCACCCAGCGGGCCCTCGACAAAGCCGGGCTCGCCCTGGACGACGTCGATCTGTTCGAGGTCAATGAATCGTTCGCCGCCGTGCCGCTGCAGTATCAGCAGGAGCTCGACATCGATCCTGTGCGGCTGAATGTGTGCGGCGGCGCCATCGCAATGGGCCATCCCCTGGGTGCCACGGGTGGCATCTTGCTGGCGACGTTGCTGGACGCACTAGTGAGCTGCAACGGTGCCATCGGCGTGACCAGCATATGTGGCGGTGCCGGTGTGGCGACAGCGATCGTCGTCGAGCGCGTGTAGGCACGCTCTAGAGCATCAGCCGCGCAGAACCGATTCGGTCAGCGGCACGAGCTCATCCATGAGTTCAGGCGCGCAGACCATGCGCACACGAGAAATCGGCCGGCCCAGTGGCAGCTCTTCGAGCAGCTGGCCCAACGTAATCGTGCCGTGCTGAGGGTGGCCGACCACGTGCAGCTCCTCGTCGTGTGCCGACACGTAACCGACCCGGCTGGTCGTGTCGACCTGGCAATAGTATTTGGCCGCTTCGCCGAAGCGCGCTTTTGCGATGTCCAGGGCGCGCGCTTCCAGGTCGCCCAGGTCCTCCGGGTCGTCGCCTAAATCAATGGTCTTGAACAAACGTCGGCTGGTCAGGCGATGGGCCAGGTCCGCGAGCACCGGATCCTCTGCAGCGGGATGGTTCGGGTCGTGACCAGCCCACTGGTCGATGGCGGCGTAAAGCGAGGTGTCTTCGAGCCACAGGTATTCGTCGACGGAAATCTGTTCGCCTCGGGCCAGCCGACCGGCGATTTCCAGGCGCGGTGGCTCATGCCCCGCGCGAGAAAGTTGGATGAAGCGCTGCATGAGCGCGATGAACATCCACTCGGCGGCGCGCACGGTTTTGTGGTGGTAGACCTGGGCGTACATATACGAGCGCGCGAACAGGTATTGCTCCACGGCGTACATGCCGCGGCGATAGTCGACCACCAGGTCGTTGGGGTCGGTGCTGTCACTGCCGTGCACCGACTCGATGCGCAGGGCGTGCAGAATCCAGTCAAGATCATAGGTGGCGTAGCCCGCACCCGAGTAGTGGCCGTCTCTCAGCAGATAATCCAGACGGTCCACATCGAGCTGAGAGGACACCAGCTTGCGTGCGTAGGCCGGGCTGTAAGAGTGGTCCCAGAAACTCACGAGGGTCTCTGGTAAGCCCGGTTCGAGGGTTTCGAGGGTCTGAGCGAGTTCGTCGTTTTCCAGGACGATTCGTTTGCCCCAGTCCTCATGGGAGCCGGCGTCGAAGCAGTGCTCCCACGCATGGGAGAACGGCCCGTGACCAATGTCGTGAACCAGCGCGGCGATCTTGACGTGTCGCGCGGTCGCTTCGTCCAACTCGAGCTTGGCCGTGACCCGGCGGGCCATCTGGAACGCGCCCAACGCGTGGCCGAAGCGCGAATGCTCAGCTCCGGGATAGACGAGCCAGGCGAAACCCATTTGTTTGATCCGGCGCAGGCGCTGGAACGCTCGGGTTTCGAGTATCTCGGCCAGTTGACGCTCTTCACCGCGAAACTCGATGAGACCGTGCACCGGGTCGCGAAAAACGCGGTCCTTCATACGCCGGGAAATATAACACTGCTAGGATGCGCCGGATGGATCCGGGGCCAGTGGATAGCCGCAACATCGAGCGCATCGCCCTGGATGGTGATGACGGCCGGGTTTCGGCTCGGGACGATGTCGCGGTCGAGGCCCCGCTGGAGCTGCGTGCCGGCGGCGAGCCTGTGATCATGATGATGCGCACCCCCGGCCACGATGAGGACCTGGCGCTCGGCTTGCTGTTTGCCGAAGGCGTGGTTACGACCGCCGATCAGCTGACCCTCGTGCGTCCGGAAGGTCTCGTAGCGGGCGAGGAAGGCAACGTGCTCGAGACGGGCATGGCCATCGAGATCGTGCGCGGTCGCCTTCCCGAGCGAGCTGTCTATTCGTCATCTAGTTGCGGGGTGTGCGGTAAGTCATCGATCGCCGCTCTGGAACAGCGCCAGATCGCGGCAGTTCACTCGGGCCTGGAAATCAGCTCAGCGGTCGTGGCGAGTTTGCCCGAGCGTTTGCTCACCGCGCAGGCGGGGTTTGCCCAAACCGGCGGCCTGCACGCGGCCGCGGCCTTTGACAGCAGTGGTGCCATGTTGGCGATTCGCGAAGACGTTGGTAGGCACAACGCAGTGGACAAGATCGTCGGCTGGGCCCTGGCTGAGCAGCGATTGCCCCTCAGTGACGCGGTGTTGTGTGTATCGGGCCGTCTGAGCTTCGAGATCGTGCAAAAGGCCGTGGTTGCAGGGTTTCCGGTGATCGTCGCCGTATCGGCACCGAGCTCTCTAGCCATTGACCTGGCCGAGCGATTTCGGGTAACTCTGTGCGGCTTTGCCCGGCAGCGCCGGTTCAACATCTACAGCCACGGCGCGCGGATTCGATAATGCCCAACGAAGACAGTCTCCATCCCAAGAGCGGTGCCCGCTTTCTGTTCGAACGTACGAGCAAGCGCGACGATGGCGCTGACTACGATGCGGCCATTCTCACCGCTGCCGATCGGGTGAACTATAAGGCTGTGCTTTCGGCCGACGGAGCTGTTGAGTTGAGCGCGATTGGCGCTGCGGCCGAGCAGGCACTCGAGAAGAAGTTGAAGAACATCGCGGTGGTAATTGCGCGTGGTTCCAAGCGCAAACGCAGCGATGGTCTGGATCCGTGGCCCGAGCGAATTCTCCGCTGGCGCAACGTCTAGCTGGTTTCCTGGGCAGATTGCAGGGCTTACGCGTCTCGAATCGACCCGGCCCTAGTGGTCGTTCGTAGGTGCTTGTTCTCGTAGCTTTTCGCCCCGTGTGGCAAAACGCCACGGGGGTGCGGAGAACGTTCCCACGGACTTGCGAAGAAGACGCGTTGGTCAGAGAATTGCAGCCATGGATTCAATGGCTTCTTCTAACAACAGTATTGGTAAGAGCAAAGTGCTGCCGCTCGTTTCGGCAGGCCTTGCTGCACTCATCGCTCTTTCTATGGGCCCGTCTCCCGCGCACGCGGACGAATTCCCCGAGAGCGAGCTGTACATCGGCGCGTTCGGTGGCGGCATTCTTGGCCTCCGCCAATGGGACCTCGGTTCCGTGAGTAACAAGGACACTCGCTACGCCGAGAGTGGATTCCTCGGTGGTCTTCGGGTTGGCTATCACCTGAAGTCGAAGCTGGCCTTCGAGTTTTCCGGTTCGTTCAATCGCATCAGCGCCAAGGGTGCTGACGACACGAACACGTTCAACTTCAACATCGGTGCTCTCTACCATCTCACGGGCGCCAAGTGGGCTCCGTACGTCGCTGGCGGCGTCGGCATTTTCCGCGCTCAGGGTGGTGGTCTCGGATCGGATACCGACGCGGCTATGCACGTTGGTGTTGGTTTTCGCGGCATGTTGACACCGAAGCTCGCGCTTCGCATCGAGGCAAAAGACTTCATCAGCGATGAGTTCGTCGACGGCGGCTCGCACAACCTTCAGATCACTGTCGGCCTGGACTTCTTCCCAAGCGTGAAGTCCAAGGTCACCGACCGCGACAAAGACGGCATCGCCGATGGCGACGACGCGTGCCCGGACAAGCCGGGTAGCAAGACGACCAAGGGTTGCCCCGATCGTGACAACGATGGCATCGCCGATAGCGACGACAAATGCCCGGACAAGTCCGGTAAGAAAGAGTTTGGTGGTTGTCCCGACACCGACGGTGACGGCATCGCCGACAACGACGACAAGTGTCCGGCCAAGGCTGGCCCGAAGGAAACGGGCGGTTGCCCCGACAGCGACAAGGACGGCCTCGCCGATAACGTGGACAAGTGCCCGAACAAGCCCGGTAAGAAGGAGTTCGGCGGATGTCCCGACACCGATGGTGACGGCATCGCCGATGGCGATGACAAGTGCCCGAACAAGGCTGGTAAGAAGGAGCTTGCAGGTTGCCCGGATCGCGACAACGACACCGTCGCCGACTCCGCCGACAAGTGCCCGGACGTGGCTGGCAAGCCCGAGTTGGCTGGTTGCCCCGACGGCGACAACGATGGCGTCGCCGACGCCGACGACAAGTGTCCCAAGGTGCGCGGCCTCAAATCGCATCAGGGTTGCCTGCCCGTCGCCGTCAAGAAGTTCGCCGGCGCTATCCGCGGTATCCGCTTCTTGCTCGGTAAAGCCACCATCCAGCGCCGTTCGTACGGCACGCTGAATCGCGCGGTTAAGGTGATGAAGGACTTCCCGTCGCTCACCCTGCGCATCGAAGGTCACACCGACAGCCGCGGCTCAGACGAGAAGAACCAGGCCCTTTCGGAGAACCGGGCCAACAGCGTTCGCGCCTACCTGGTTTCCAAGGGCATCGCGGAGTCGCGCTTGACCACCAAAGGCCTGGGCGAGAGCAAGCCGGTCAAGAAGAACAACACCGCCGCTGGTCGCAACGCCAACCGCCGCATCGAGTTCATCATCACTGGCGGCTAATCAGCACGTAGCTTCAAAACGAACAAGCGCCGGCCGAACCATGGCCGGCGCTTTTGTTTTTCGGCACGGGCAATCGTGTTTTGCGCCACGGTACGGTGCTCCGTCGTCAGAGGAGCGGGCGAATGGCGTGGGCTAGTCTTCGAGCCCGGGCTCGACGGTCTCATCGTCGACGGGTTCGAAGCGCACGGCCCACGCGGCGGGACACACACTGCGGTAGGAGCATCGCTCGCACCATGTTCCCGGATTCGGCCTGGGCCCATCTGAGACGGCCAGGGCTGCAGCTTCGATATTGTCGAATACGTTTGGTAGCAGTTCGCCCTGGGTTTCGCTGTGGCTTACCGGGCGGCTCCAGTCGATGACCGCGTTGGCGACCCAATGCATGCCGAGCCAGAACCGGCGGACCTGGCGAAACGACGCGGCCGCGAGCACGGCATAGCCCTGCAGCTGAGCGATCATCGACGAGCTCTTGCGACGCTCGCCTGTCTTGTGATCGATGAGCGCCATGTTGACGTTGTCGAAGATGTAGCCGGCGTCGAAGATGCCGCGAAAGAATGCGTCGCCGGAGTAGAACTGAGTGGGCGTGCCGTCCTCGCGAATGGCCAGGAAGAACTCGGTCATGCGCCGGTTGATTCGGTGTTTGCGACCGAACTCGTTGAGCCGTTGCAGATATGCCGGGATGTTCGCGGTGATGCGGTCGAACTTGTCTTTCTCCCAGTCGTCCTCGAGGTCCACCCGGAGCTCGGCCAGCACAACTTGTTGATCGGCGCCCAGGAGGATCTTTTCCAGAGCCGTGTGGATCACCTTGCCCAGTCGAGTCTCGGGCATGGTTTCCGGCTGCGGTAGCTTGTCGACGTACCGGTAGTGGAACTCGCGCGGGCAGCGCAGCGCCATGTTGACCTTGGAGGCCGACCATGGGGCGTGGAACTGTGCGCGGTTTGTGGCCACGACCCATTATGTCGGAAAACACCGGCATGAGAAGATGTGGCGGTGAGGTCTGAGCGCCCGCTGCTGATCTTTGTTAGCGATATCCACCTGACGGACGAGCTGAACGCCGACGCATTGCCCAAGGCTGAAGCGTTCGAGCGGTTCTGGGTGCGAATTCAGGCTGCGCGCGGCACCCGGCCGGCTGAGCTGTGTTTTGGCGGGGATCTGTTCGATCTGGTGCGCTCGCCGACCTGGCTACGGGGCAAACACCGGCCGTATCACGACCCGGGCCGGGGCGTGATCAACCAGGTCAACAAGATCGTCGATGGCGTGCTCGAACGAGAGAAGGCGTTCTTCACCGCGATTCGTAAGCGGGTGCTGAGCGGCCAGCTGAGCATCCATTACTTGCTCGGTAATCACGATCGCTTGCTCAAGTGGGCACCGAGCGCACGCAAGAAGATCTGGAAAGCGCTCACCGGAGAGGAGCGCGCCGTGCAGTTCCCCCGTGAACTGGTATTTCCAGACCACGGTGTGCTTGCCTACCACGGCAATACTGGCGACATCATCAACGATGATCCGCACGGCGGCGGCACCATCGGTGACGCTATCGGTGTTGAGCTGATCACCCAATTCCCTCAGCGAGTGCGTGAGCTGATCGGCCGTGACTACTCCGAGCTCGACGACATCGACGATGTGCGGCCGATCTACGCGGTGCCCGCGTGGGTTCGTCGTCTGGGCGTCATCCGCCGCGAGTTGCTCGCGCCGACCCAGCGTTCCTGGGCTGGGTTGGTCGAGGACTTTCTATCCGAGCCGTTCGTCAAGGCGTGGATGCGCAGCAAACATCGCCGCCTCGGTCTGGATCCCGGCAAGAAACTGCGGCTCCTGCTCGAGCTATCGACCCGGCGTTTGATGGCTCACACACACGATCAGCGCCTCACGCGATTGTATAAGTACTTTCAACACGCTTTCGACGGACGCATGGCGCGTGTTGCCGCGGAGGAGCTGTCGCGACCCAAACGCAAAGGGCTGCGCTACGTGGTCAATGGTCACTCTCACTTCTCTTCCATGGTTCCCCTGGGCAACGTTGGTGGAGCGCCGGCGGTGTACTTCAACACCGGCACCTGGCGCACGGTTCATCAGATCGGCTACGACGTAGGTGGACGACCCAGCTTTCTGCCCTACGACTCCATGTGCTACCTGGTGTTCTTTCCTGGCGACGATGCCATGGGGCGCGACTACGAGTGGTGGACCGGTGCCATGGTCCGCACCCACGAGTAGTCCGCCAGGGTTGGCGCATGTGGAGCGCATTCGTGCTCGTGCTCGTGCTCGCGCGCTTTCGGCATGTTCGAATTCTAGTTTTGCCGAAAATTTGCCCCATGATTGGTCGGCGCCGTATCACTAAGCCATATGAAGTGCGATATCTGCGCCGCCACAGTAATGGAGCTTAGACGTGGACGTTGTTGGGGGTGCTACACGCGCTGGGTCGATGCCCGCGCCGTAGGTCTCAACGCAAAGTGCTGTTGCTGCAAAGAGCGACGCCGTGATCATCTTCGCAGCGTGGAAGTCTTCGGCGCGTGGATGCCCATGTGCTTTTCCTGCGCGGGCAAGGCCGGCCGCCTGGACAAGATGCCGCGCACGCTTCACGAACTGCGCACGTGTCTGCACCGAGACCGACGAGCCGAAGAGAGGCGCTTCGGCAAGAAGGACACGCGGGTGTTTCAGTATGACCGCCGCAACGAAGATCGTCGCGAAGGCCGGACTACTGAAGAAGGCTGGATGATTATCGACGAGGATATGATCCTCGAGATCGAAGAAGCGGCGCTGGCCGCGGCGGGGCTGGACGATCGTTCCGACTTTCCGTTAGAACAAACGAAGATCGTCGACCGGCACTAGAGCGGCGGCCCGAGAACGCTCTCAGACCACCGCGATCCCGGCGCGCTAGTTGAGGTACGTCTTCTTGACCTTGCGGTAGGTGCGGCGTACGTCAAGGCGTGGCACGGGGGCGCGAAACATGGGCTTGGCCATCGACGACGATGTCGTCTTCGCCCTGGGGTGCGGGTGGTGCGAGCGCGACTCGGACTTGCTCACGCCCAGGTACGCTGCGGCAGCGATGCCCGGTATGACTGCGGCGAGAGGAATGACCTGGGTGAGCTCTTTGGCCCATGCGCGCACCGACACCGTGTGGTTGCGTGGGTCTTTGCGCCAGCGCACCTTGAAGCGGCCGTTGCCCGTGACCTGGGTGACCACCTTGAGCAGCTGTTTCTGGTGCTTGAGCAGCAGGTCGACCAGCTTGTGCTTACCAGCGTAGCTGCCCAGGGCGGCGAAGCCGAATTTGACCACGCCCCGCGCTGCGAAGTGCATCGCTCGGAACACCTGGAGGGCTCCCTCGGACGCGAGTACAGCGCGTTTGTAACCAGCGGGGCCCACATCGGCCCATGTCCAACTGATGCCGTTGTGAGCGAGGCTGAGTTGAGCGAATTTGTGGCCGGTGAGCAGGTCGCGAACGAACGCTCCGGCTCCGCGCACGCGCCGTTGCACACCGCGTTTCGCAACGGCGGAGGGGGACGAGATAAGGGAGAAGAACGGCTTGCCGCGAAACACCCGGGCGGCTTTGGCACCGGTGCTACCACGGGGGCGCTTCGCAGCTTTCCACTTCGGGTTGAGTCGTGCCTTTACCAACGCCGAACTACCGACGAGGAGCGTGCCGTCCTTAGCCAGTGCAGCCAGTCCCATGCCGCCGGGCAAGTTCAACGCCATCGAGCCGCCGACGTTGACCGTCGATCCTTGAGTGAGCGATGCGACCTTGCGCAGTAACGTGGTCGGGAATTTTCCGCGGATCGCTGCGATGAACTGCAGCCCGCGTTTTCTATCTGGTTTGACGAACACGGCGACCGACTTCAGGTCGGTGATCGGATCCATGCCGAGCAGACCTTTTGCGAAGCCGCGCGTCTGTTCTATCTGTTTGATCAACTTGCGAACGCTCGCCTGCGCCGCGGGCGATTTGAGTTTGCCCGGCAAGCCGACAAGTGCCTTGTAGTTGTTGGGTAACACCGCCTGCAGATCCGCGTAGACGATGTAGTCCGGTTGGGCCGGTGCGTATTTCATGATCTCCGCGGCGGGTGCCGCCTTTGGATTTGCGTCTACTCCAAAGCTCCCTAGTTGGGTGAGAATTGCCAGCAGTTCGAGGAAACCGATTCCGGTAAATGACATGATTTTTTCGTCTCGTAATAGGTGCGTTGAAAGTGACGTTGCGTGTCGCTGTAAAGTTCCAGTCTGCGATTTTTGTCAACTCAGTTCTTGGCGCCAAAGCAGATGGTCAGGAGAATAAATTTTTTTCTCCGAAAAGGGGATTGCGAATTTGGGAAACTGCAATTTGGAGGTCAAATCCGTCGTTTAAGCATGACTAGTCTGACCCCGAAATCATCGATTTCATGGGCTACGAAAAAAATACATTTCAAGACTGGTACGGAGATTTCTAGGCGCTAGGATGTTGGACCTCAGCGAGTAGCAGGACCGAAACGTCGGGGGACGGCTTCACTTTTTGGGGTCTACCTTGGGGAGGAAATAGGATGAGCACACTGGTCGTGGTGGAAGAAATATTGCGCGAAAGCAAAGCCCCCATGTCAGTCCGTGAGATCGTGGAACGTGCTGGTCCGGCGTTGCCGACAAAGTCGAAAACACCCGACACAGTGGTGGCGCGCGATCTGTCAATGGACATCAAGAAGAAGGGTGAGGACTCCATCTTCATCCGCACGAGTCCGGGTCGCTACACGATGCGAATCTTTGTTGTCGAAGCCGTCGCCGAAGCAACGGTGGACGCGGCTGTCGAAGCAACAGCTGACACACAAGCCGATACGCAGCCGACTGATGTTCTTTCGTCGAGCATGCGCAACGAGCGTGCCGGTACCAAGAGCGCGCCACGTTCCACCGAGAACGGCCGCGAGAGCGCTACTATCTAAGCGCTCGCTTTGCGAGCGCGGCCGCCGGCGCTGTGCATTGCGTTCGGCGCAGTGCGGGGCCGCCGGCGCGTGGTCTCGTATCGGCTGCGCGCCCTAGCTGGCGGTTAGGGGCTTGGCCATTCGGATGGCTCTTTGGCCTCCGTCGTAGGCGCCGTGTTCTTGGTCGAGGACGTGGAATCCGGTGGACGCGTAGAGGCGGCGGCCAATGTCGTTTCCTTCGGGCACTGTTAGCCTGATTTCGCTGACGCTGCGCTGTAGGCCGGCGGCTTGGGCGAGCTTGATCGCGTAGTGCAGGAGGCCGCGTCCGACGCCCTGGCGCCGGAACCTGGACTCCACTGCGATTGCGAGAAGGTCCGCGACATGGCGGCTCTCGGGTTCGTCAGCCAGTTCGTAGAAGCCCAGGATGATGAAACCACGCCGTCCCTCGTGCTCGTCCACATAGGACAACACGCCCGGATGTACGAGCCATGCCGGGATGATGCTCGCGTAGTCGCCCAGGTTGCCGTAGACGTCCGCTGACAGCGCGGTGATCCAGTCGTGGTCGGCAATGGTGGAGCGGCGTATCACGGACAGAGGAGCTTACACCGCCTCAGCACGGTCGCCAGTCGACTCTGGTGGGCTTTGTTCGCCCGCCGGCTTGCTCGCCGCTTCCTGCCGGCTCTGCTGGCGCTTCCGCTGCTTGGCGAAGAATTCCATGATGTACGGGAAGCCCACATGCAGTGTGTTGATTTTGGGTGCCAACTGCGCCGACAAGCCGAACATGATCACGACGGCGCGCTCGACGTAGAACCAGCCGGGGGGATACTCGATCGATTTCATCAGCACGCGCAGTTCGCTCTTCTTGACCTCCGGGTCGGCGAGCTGCTGGGCGATCTTCGGGTCGATCTTGCCGAAGTCGGTGATGTTCAAGTCGAGCAGCTTCTCGAAATAGACCCGCACGGTACGTTCGAGCAGGTCGCGGTCGCCATCGGGCGCGACGAATCCCATACGCTCGAAGCCTGAGACCACTTTGTCGTCGTCCTTGGTCATCATGCCGGTGATGATTTCGAGCATGCCGTCGGCCAGAGCGTCCGTGATTTCGCTGGCGGCTCCGAAGTCCAGGATCACGATGCGTGGTTGTCCCTCGGGGCCCCGCTGGACGAAGAAGTTCCCCGGGTGTGGGTCGGCGTGGAAGAAGCGGTCGGCGAATAGCTGCTTGTAGAAGGCCTGGACCAGTTTGGTCGCGACCTTGTCCGGGTCCAGCCCCATCTCCTCGAGCTTGTCTTTGCGGCTGATCTTCACCCCGTCCATGAACGACATGGTGAGCACACTCTTGCTGCTGAGTTCGTGGAGCACCGTGGGGAACAGCACGTCCGGGTCGTCGGCGAAGCTCGCGGCCATGCGCTCCATGCACTCGGCTTCGTGGATGTAGTTCGTTTCGCGGTCGAGCATGTCGGTGAGTTGTTCGTGAACGCGTTCGATCTGGCGCACCGGCACGAACCAGCGATAGACGATGAGGGCCCAGCGCAGCACTCGCAAGTCGACCTTGATGATCGTGGCCACGTTTGGATAGAGGATCTTCACCGCGACCTTTTGGCCGCTCTTGGTTTCGGCAATGTGGACCTGGCCAAGCGAGGCGGCGGCGACCGGTGTGTGCGCGAAGCTAGCGAATACTTCGTCGGGCGCTTTGCCCAGACTTCGCTCGAAGGAGCGCGCGATCTTCTTGAACTTCTGCGGCGGGACTTCGTCCTGGAGGCCCTCGAGTTCCTCGCTGTAGCAACGGGGCAGGAACGTGCCCATGATGGACAGGATCTGGCCGAGCTTGATGTACACGCCCCGCAGGCGGACGAACCCTTTGTACATGCGCCGCGCGTTACGCCGGTGGACGCGCTTCCAGCGATTGCGCAGGCGCTTGGCGCCAAACACTTTGGCCAGCCCCATCTGCAGCAGATAGCTGCTGAGAATCCAGCCGAACACCCACATGGCGCGTATCAGTCGTATCGCGGCCAGCATTTTCCTTTGATGCCGGCGGGCTCCCAATCGCTACCCCCGACAGCACACTGAACGACAATGCTAGCACGCAGTTACGCGGCTGAAAGCTGGCAGAATTCGCCAGACCCAAGGAGCGTTTTGATCGCCCCGATCACGTGGCCGGCGATACGTGACGCGCCAGTGTCAGGGGGGGCAGGCATGATGCCGGTATCTCGAACGCTCCTGTAACCCTACGGAAAACCGCTAGGTCTAGGGGGCCAAATTCTCCGACACACAACCTGTAGCGCACCCAAATATTATGGCGAAGAAGCAAACAAGACGAAGCATCAGTGTTAGTCGGCTCACCTACGAGCGGCTGAAATCCTACTGCGAGACGAATGGCATCTCCATGAGTCAGTTCGTCGAGCGCCGGGTCGGGGACTACCTCGGTCGGGAGCCCGCACCTGCACCTGCGGCCAGCGCTCCTGCACCAAAAGAACCGTCCTCTGATCCCGACATCAAGTTGACGCCGGATCAGATCTTTACTTTTTAAGCGAGCGCTGGCGCGCTCGCGGCCGCGGGCGCCGTGCATCACGTGCGCAGCCGATCGCGCCTCGCGTTGGCGAGCCCTGCGCCGCACGGGCGCTGTTCATCATTCGCGCTGATAGCGCGGGTGATGTGTCGCGCGGGGCTGTACCCCGGGGCTTAGATCGTGCGCTGGTTGCGCTTGGCTAGCCAGGTGTCGCCGCGTTTGGCGGCGGCGATCAGGGTCTTCATGGTTCGGCCGTGCCACTCGGGGGCACCATCACGTGGGAACAAGAACGCGTTGATGCGATCCTGGCCTTTGCGGTTTAGACCGAACAGGCCTTTGGTCGCTCGCCCACGCGGCTCATCGGGTAGTTGATCGTGCATGCGGGAGAAAATCTCGCGCTGCATTTTGAACGCCTGTAGCTGCATGGCGGATTGATCGATCCCCAGCTTCGCGGAGGTTTCGCGCATGGTGAGGCCTCCGGCGACCATGAGCAGATTCACTCGCATCTGAAACATCCACAATTTCGCAGCGTCGAGGCCATTCAGGTCTGCCAGGATCTTCGGCAGCATGAGCGCACCCAGGCCGACGTGGCGGGCTTCGTCGCGTTCGAAGTAGTACAGCAGGTCCGTGAGAACCGGTTCGAGCTCGGCTTCGGCGATGGTCTTGAACAAACACACGGCCGTGCTTTCGATCATCAGCTGCATGCCCACGAGCTTGTGCAGCAGGTTGTCGGTCTTGAGCAATGTCACCAGTACCTGATGGCTGTAACCGCCGAGCTTCTGGATCGGTACGCCGGCCTGCCACAGGTACTCGCGCAGGGTGTGGAAGTGGCGAGCCTCGTCGAAGACCTGACTCGAGGCGGCCATCTTTGCTTCGACATCGTTGAGCCTCAGCGCGATATCGGCGCTGACCGACCAGGCCGCTAGTTCGCCCCAAAGCAGGATGGATGCCATCTTGCCGAACGCTTCCTTCTTTTCCTCTGGGAAGTGAATGCCGCCGTGTTTGGCGGTGAGCTCCTTGAGAATCTCAGGGCCGTTCCAGGCCAGGTCGTGTCCCTTGTGGTAGATGCGCTCGATCGTTTTTGTGCGCGCATAAGCCTCGCGCACGATGTCTTCGTCGCCCAGATCATACGGGGGGAAGTTCTGGTGCGACTTGAGTGGGCGAGTCCATTTGCGGCCGAGGTCTTCCATGTCTTCTCCAGGGGGTTGCGCAATCAGCGCGGCTAGTCTGGGACGTTGTCCGAGAGCAATCCGAGGGTGTGCAGGCGTACGGCTCCGTCGGCGAGGGCGTCGAGGTCGACGGGACCTTCGCTACGGAGCGCCGCAAGGGCGAGCTTTTCGACTCCTCCGACCATCACCGTTGCGGTGATGCGTGCGTCCAGGGGCCGCACGACACCGACCCGCTGCCATTCGATAAGGTCGCGCTCGACGATACGTATGAACGTGTCGTCGATTTCACTGAGGATATTCTCGATGTCGACGTCGAGGCCGACGGCTTCGCGCAGCAAGATGCGTAAGGTGCGTTCGTCGTCGAACACGGTGTCCAGCAGACGGCGCAGGCGACCGGCGGAGAATCGCAGGATGTCAGCGCGTCGTAGGCGCTCTGGCGGTGGGTAGCTGACGGTTTGCTGCTCCTCCATCAGTGCATGGACCCGCGCTAGCACTTCGCGTAGCAGCGCTGTGAAGACAGCCTTCTTGTTGTCGAAGTACTGGTACAGAGTGCCCCGGCCGATACCCGCCGCTTCGCAGATATGGCTGATGCTCGCGGCGTGAAATCCGCGCTCGGCGAATACGCGCTTGGCGCACTGGAGAATCTGCTGCTGTCGCTGGGAGCCCTTCATCGGTGTAACCCTGTGATAATGAACAGTACTGATATGTCAGTTCTGGTCTAGGGCTCAGTATAAGCACCGCCGACGGGCTGTCAACGCGATTTGTGTTGAGTGCGGCTAGTCCAGATCGTCTGGGTAGGTGGCGACGACCTCAGTGCCGATACCGCCGCGGACAAAGAACGTCCCGGTTACGGACATCTCCTTGGGCCGACACGCCGCCACCAGATCGTCGAGGATCTGATTTGTGACTGCTTCGTGGAACACGCCTTCGTTTCTGAAGCTCCACAGGTACAGCTTCAGCGACTTGAGCTCGATGCAGAGCTTGTCTGGCACGTACTCAATTTCGATCGTGGCGAAGTCCGGTTGTCCGGTCTTGGGGCACACGCACGTGAACTCCGGGCAGTCGAATCGAATTTCGTAGTTTCGACCGGGCCGTGGGTTGAGAAAAGTTTCCAAGTTCTTGTTGGGCGTAGTGCTCATGAAATCGATCCCTTATGCGTCCGCAGCGTGACTCGTACACCAGAAGACCGCCGGATGGCAATGTTGCTTACTGGCCAATGTCGGTCTTCCTGCATACACTAGAAGAGCGGTTGCTATATGGACCGTGGAGCTGTTCTAGCCGTAGTTGCCCTGTTGGTGTGCGGTCCCAGCTTCGGATTCGGGTCAAGGGACCCACAACGAAACGCTGGACCCCGCGGGAACCGCTGCCGTTTAGCGAAAATAGCGTGACTTGAGCGGGCCGTTATTGGTTCGGCGCTGGCTAAAAGCCAGGGGAGGTGACGACAACATGGATCACTGTATACACACTCAACCGGAGGCCACCCTCCAATAACCTTTTGGTGGACTTTACCGGCGGGGTTCGCATTTTGCGAACCCCGCTTTTTGTTGCGGCCTGCTTCGCAGGCCTTGGGCCGTGGGCGCCGCGTTGAGTTGCTCCGCCCCCCGGTTGTTGCGGCCTGCTGCGCAGGCCTTGGGCCGTGGGCGCCGCGTTGAGTTGCTCCGCCCCCCGGTTGTTGCGGCTCGTACCGCGAAAGTTGGTTTTTGCGGGGTGATTAGGGGGCCAGGCGGGGGATGAAGGCTAGGCCGTTGGCCTTGCTTTGCACCAGGCCCTGGGCCAGGGCGGCGATGACTTTGACCAGGGGCTTGCCGGATTTGGCGATGTCTTCGAGGGCTTCGATGGATGCTTTGCGGCCGGCCTTGGTCTTGGCCAGCACGAGGAACGCGGCGGCGGCGACGAGGCGTTTCATGGCGTGCTTCTCTGAACCGCGCAGCATGTCCGACAGTTCTTTCGCGGCGTTCAGTTTCGCGTAGGCGGCGGCCAACGGTGGCAGGACCGCCACGCGTACGTCGTGGGATGGGTCATCGAGCAGGGGCTCGAGCAGGCTGATCGCCGCTTTGGGATCGCGTTCGACCAGACCACCGCATGCGGTGGCGGCCTGCGCCCGCGTTCGTTCCGAGCGGGCGGCCAGAGCGTTGCCGAGACGTCGCCGCACTTCTTTGCGTCCGCCGAGCCTCGCCAGGGTCGTGAGTGCCAGGTCTGCGATGGACGAGTCGGTGTCGCGCATTGCGATGACCAGGGCGCGGTCGATGGCTTCCTGCGGAATCTTGCTCTTCTCGACCGCCAGCTGTCCAAGAGCGTTGCGCCTGACGGACGGCGCCGAGTCACGCAGCGCTGCGTCGATTGCAGAGGTGACGTTGGTCTTGGTCTTCAGCGCGGCGTCGAGGCCAGCGATGCGAACCGCGGAGTCGGCATCGTTCTGCGCCGACTTGATTGTTTCAGCTACCCGCGTGCCGGTGGCGATGGCAGTTTGCAGCGCGGCGATGCGCACGCGTGCCGAGTCGTCGGCCGCGGCGACCTTGACGATTTCGCCAGCACCCATGGCTCGCGCCGCCTCGAGCAAGACGAGCTTCTCGCGCTCATCGCGACGCGGGAACGAGGCTACGATCTTCTTCTTCGCGCTGACTGGCGCCTTTTGTTTGCCCAGCGCGGCAAGGGCGCGGATAGCGATCAGGCGAACGCTGCGATCTGGATCCGACGCCATGGTGTTGAGAGCGCGTGTCACCGCGCCGGAGCCTTTGCCCTTCTTAGAGACGTCGGTGAGGATCAACGCCACCTGGGTGCGAATGCTCGAGTCACCGTCTTCGACGAGTCTCGCCGCGATGCGTGATGCCATGCGTACCAGGGTCGGGTTGTCCACCGCGCACTCGACGACGAGCCGTCGCACGGCCAGAGCTTTGTTGCCGGCCGCTCTCACCAACGCGCGTTGGGCCACGCTGCTGCCGGTGGCTACTCCGTTGCAGAGGCCCTCGACGGCCACCCGGTGAAGTCGCGTGTCGCTGCGATCTGTCGCCGCCTGCACCAGGTACGGCACTGCATAGTGCACCGCCCGTGAACGTTTGATCCGAGCCATGCGTGCGAATGCGCGGGTGGCGACCAGGCGCGGTCCACCTTTGCGTTTCCAGAAATTGTAGAGGCCGCCGACAGCACCCTTGGGCGAACGACCAGCGCCGTTGGCGAACGCGTGAGCCGCCGCCTTGCCGAGCATCGTGATCCCCTCGCTCTTCATTACCTTGGTGAGTCGCACGTGGGTAGCGCCGCCGACGTAGCCGTACGCGCGGATCGCCGCGGCACGAACTTTTAGCGATTTCTCCTTCAGCAACAGGTCGAGAGCCGCCCGGGCCGCGCGTGGGTCTCGGCTCGAACTGGCGATGAAACCCCAACCGAAGGCCAGCGCGATCTTGCGTTCGGCGGACATTGACTCGCGACTGTCGAGCATTCTCGTGAGCACCACAACGGCATCGTTGGGGGCGACCTTGGCGTACACGGGCAGGGCCGCGTTGCTCACCGAACGGTCCTTGGCTTCGTGGGCTTGCTTGATGCTTCGCGAGATTTTCTTGTAGACCTTAGATGGGGCGCGCTCTTTGAGCATTTCGAGAGCCAGTACACGATTAACCGGCGGCGTCGCGCTGTCGCCTGAGATTTTCGCCAGCGCCTCAGAAGTCCCGGTCGGATCGGTTCGAAACGCACGCTTAAGCAGGGTGCGTAGCTGTTTGCGGCGCAGCGGGGTTACGCGCCGGGCCAGCTCCTGGGTCGCGGAGGTGGTTGTTGGCCGTGTGCCCGTGGGATCGTCTGAGACTTCGGCGAGCAACTCCTTACGGGCCGTTTCTCGCGGGTTGCGCCTGAGCGCCTTACGAATGAGCGCGTTGCCCGTCTTCTTGTCGAGTCGGCGGATGGAATCCACCGCGTGGCGGCGCAGCTCCGCGTTGGGCGCGATCAGCGCGCTCACCAGAGCCGCGGAGTATTTGCCGGGACGTCGTTTTGCCACCGCGGCAGCCACGTTGAGCGCCGCGGTTTGCACGGCCGTCGAGTCATGACCGAGCAGCTTCTGCACCATCTTTTCTTCGTCGCTGCCTGCGCGTGCGATCGGTCGCAGAGCATCGAGCATGGCGGCGATATCGTCACCACGTTTGACCGAGCTGCGCAGTTCCTTCAGTGCGTCGGTGTCACCGCTGGTTGCGTAACGCAATAGGTTGCGGGTGCGTGGGCGCAACGCGTTCAAGGTTTGTTTGGCGAAGTCGCCGCTGTCCAGGCTGCCGGTAATGCCGTTGCCTTTGATCTTGCTCCACGTGTCGGGGTCGACCATGGACTCGGTCAGTCCAGTGTCGGCAACAATGGAACCAAACGACGGGCTAGCGGGCATCCAGTTGAACGCTGACAGGCTGGCCTTGCCTGCGCGGACAACGACGCGATCGGCACCGCCGTTCTTGCCGCTAACTACATCGAAGTAGTAGCTGCCAGACATCGACATGTAGATGATGATCAGAAACAGGAACGGTATAGCGGCGACTGCTGCCGCGATGATTAGAAAGAAACGTTTGGTCCGCGCTACGACCCCAGCCTCTTCGGCAGTCGCGGGGGCGATACCATCGCGGCGAAGCGCGATCCACTCGCGCAGGGACAGGCGTTTGCCTTGAGATACTTTCGATCCGAGCAGCTCGAATGCGCGGCGGGAAGTTGCGCGCGCGGGCGCGGCGATTTCGCGAATGCGCGTTACGAGAGTTTCGTGGGAGATGGCGAAATGCGTTTCCGGTGCACCGGGCACGCTTACCGCACGTACAACGCCTTTCTCCTGGAGCACGGCGAATGTGTGTCGCGCCACGGTCGGGGGCAAGCTCGCGCGTCGCGCGGCCCAATCCACGGCGAAGGGCATCGTGCCAGCGACGACCTGCGATGTGTCGGCAAGCTCTGCGAGCAAGCGCAGCGCCGACTGTTCGGATCCTGTCGCCTCCGCGGCGCGGAGCAGCCACAAGCGATGCAGCTCATGCACACCGACTTCGTTTACCTGCGCCGCGCTCGTCAGCCCGAGCTCGCGAACCGCCAACGCGGCGACCTGGAGATCAGCTGGCAGCACTGGACCCGTTCGCGCCAATCCTGCGACGAGCGCCGCGGGGAGCTGCGGGTCCGCGCTTACGTTGGCCAGGGCCATGGTGCGTTCCATGACCGCCTGAGCCTCCGCTGCGGGGAAGCGCCTCAGCTCGTAACGATTTTGCGGTGGGAACAGGGAACCGACCCGCTCCTCTAGACGGCTGAGCAAGTGCACGCCGGCGCTGTTGCAACTGAACAAGAAACGCGCGCGTCCACCCGATCGGGTGACCACTCGTGAAAACAGTTCCTTCAGGTCTTCGGTGCGCTGATCTTCTGCGCCGAGAATCACATCGACGTCGTCGAGAATGAACAGGTAGAGCTGACCCGAAAGCGCCTGGGCGACGACTCGCCCCAAAAAGCCGACCGGGGATTCGTCATCGTTGCGCGCGAGTCCCGTGGCGGCCGCAACAGCCTGGCCGAAAGACTCGACCGGGTTGCTGATGTCATCGCATGGCAGCGCGATCACGCCGTGGTCGCGCAGGTGCGGGATCACGCCAGCGCGCAGAAGCGACGTCTTTCCCACCCCCGGCTCACCGTGGAGTAGTCCGGCGCGAAACCCCTCGCCGATCACCAGACGGGCGATATCTTCGCGTTCTCGGTCTCGTCCGAACAGCACGTCCCGCTCGGACTCGGCGAAAGCGTTCAGCCCACGAAGGGGCGTCACGGTCCCCGGGTAGGTGGCGATTGCCGGCATCGTCACGACTATAACGTGTTTTGTAGGCATGCGATGGCAGCAGGCCGGCGTTTACGCTACCTTCACGCGCTCGATGCCAACTTCCGATGCAGCGCTGGAGGTAATCGACCTCACCGTTCACTACGGCAAGCGAGTTGCCGTGGATAATTTGTCGCTGCGCCTGCAGCCGGGCGAGCTTGTGGCGTTGTTGGGGCCAAACGGTGCGGGCAAGAGCACATCTCTATTGGCCATGGCGGGCGCGCTACTGCCAAGCGCGGGCCAGGTCCACATTGCCGGCGCAGATATGTATCGCGACGCGCTGGCTGCCCGCGCGCGGGTTGGCTTCGCCGATCAGCCGCCTTCGCTATACGAGTTTTTCACGGTGGCCGAGCATCTGGCGTTCGTTGCCGAAACCCGCGGAGACACTCAGACCGATGGCCAGCGGGCGATTCTCGACGATCTGGGCCTGGGCAAGATCGCCGATCGGCTGTGCAGGGAGCTTTCGTTTGGCATGCGCCAGCGCGTCGGCCTCGCCGCGGCCCTCGTGGGAGACACCAAGATCATCCTGTTGGACGAGACCCTCAACGGTCTCGATCCTCGCGCTGCGAAAGCGGCGCGTGAGGTCCTGCTGCGTGTTGCCGACCGTGGCGCGGCAGTGTTGATGTCCACGCATTTGCTGGGCGTGGCCGAGAGACTGTGTCAGCGCATACTCATTATGGATAAGGGAAAGCTACAAACAGATGTTCAGGGCGATGAGCTCACGGAGCTTCTGGACCGCGGCCCCGGCGCCATCGAAGAGTTGTACCTATCGTTGGTGACGGACGTCGAAACCACGTGATGGACGCCAAACGGCTCGACCACTGGGGACGTCTCGATGACCTGCGCCGCCGCCAGTCTCGTTCAGGGCTTGGCCAAGTGTCGCCCTGGGTGTACAGCGCTCTGGCAGGATTTGCACTTACGGCGTGGGTAGCCCAGCGCGTAGGCGCTTTGGACAAATCCAGCCTCGACCCGGTAGGTGCCACTAACCTGTGGGTCACCGCCGTCGTCGCCGGCCACATGGTGGTCTTCTTCGGCGCGCCATTTCGCATGTATTGGCGCCGCGACTCGGGACTCCTCGGGCGGTTGTCGCTCCCGGGCTCGAGTCTATTCAGACTGGCTTTGGTGCGCAGCGCGCGCGCAACGGGCCTCGCCGCCTTGCCATGCGCGATGGCGATCATACCGTTCGGTATCTGGGGCAACTGGGAGATTGCTGGCCGGCACGCTGCGATGCTCGCCATCGGTGCGACCTGGGCGGCCCTTGTCGCGCCCTGCCTCGCGCTCCTCGCCGGAGCGATCATCGCGTCAGAGAAGACCAAACAACTGCTCGATAGTATCGGTGGCGAGTTTCAGGCGCCAAAGACCACATGGCTCGGGTTGCTGCCGGGCCTTGGCGCGACGGGGCTGGTGCTGGCGCTCATCGGAGCCGGCGATTGGCCTTTGTTTGGGACGAATACTTATATAGGGCCTGCCATCAACTTGTTCGCTCCGGCGGTCGTGATACCGGTGTTGTTGTTGGCGTGGGCGTTCAAGAGCGCCGACACGGTCATGTCGTCGGCACTTCTAGAAGTGTCCGCACTCGATCGAGAGCGGCTGGCCCATGTAGATCTCAGCAAGGCGTCTCCCCTCGAGCGCCTCGTGGCTCGGACGTTTCTAAGTGAGCGGGCCCGTTTGTTATTGGACAAGGACGCTCGCCTGACCAGGCGGCGGTTTCCGATTCCGTACTTTCTCGGTCTCGTCGGCGTCGTCGCCATGTGGATCGTTGCGGGGGTGCAACCGTCTTCGATGTTCACCTGGGCGGGCATCATCGCTGGCTGCTCTGGGGCGTACGCCGTCGTCATGGCGAAACGCAGGCAGATGCCGCCCATCGAGCATCCCCGTTTCCTGCGCACTCTGGCTATATCGGAGGCCGACGCGCGCAAAGCGAAACGTGTCCAGACGGCGCTGTGGTTCACCACGTATCTAGTCATCGGCGTCGTGCCGGTACTAGTGCGAGTGGCGCTCTAGACTCGCCTCTTTAACGCTCGCCTCTTTAACGCTCGCCTCTTTAACGCTCGGCTCTTTAACGCTCGCCTGGGGCTCGCTTCGCCCTGGCGGCGATGCTGTTTACGCGGCCAGATTATTGCCGGTAAAAATGTGCAGGGAGCGGGTGCAGGTGGATTGCTCTCGGCCGCGCTGTCGCAGGTCGAACAAACACAACACTTCGGTTCGGTGCTGCGGAGTGACGTTGACGATGAAGCGCGTCACTGACGACAGAATGAAGTAGAGGCCGAGGCCTGCGCCGCGGTCGTTGTTCAGTTTTGGGCGACCGCCTTCGTTGCGAGCACGAAGCAGGTGATCGAGGATCGTCTGCTTCTTCAGTTCGCCAAAACGGTCCTCGACGCTGACCGCGAAGTAGCGGCCGTCGCAGCCGTAGCGCAACAACGCCCGCGCTTCGTCCGGATGTGCCGTTTTACCTGAACGGCGCGCAACGTGCTCATACGGCGTCAATCCGTCCAATGCCGCCGGCGCGTCGTACAGGGCGTTCATCAGCAGCTCATCGGTAACGCTTTCGATCCGACGTAGCACGTAGCGTCTGGACCCGGCTTCCTTGGCGTTGGCCACCGCCGCCTCGAGAGCGTGTCGCTTGTCGTCGTAGGTGAAGATCTCTTTTTCGTGAATCTTCACGCCCCACGCCAGGTATTTTTCCAGGCCGTAGATGTCGCCGTTGAGTAGCTTCACGGCGGTAACGACCAGTTCAACCTCGTCTGGTTTGTCCTGGTCAGCAATGACGTGGTTCATCGTGTCATTGCGCAGCATCGATACGACATCGTCGTCTTCGATTGAGTCGCCCAGAATCACCAGCTGGCCATGGTCGCCAAGCACGCGCAGAAGGTCGGGCACCGACGCGTTCAGCCGACACTCCTGGTCGATGAAGAGAATCGCCGCGTCACTCTCGCAATTGGCGAGGGTAGCGGGGAACTGCACGGAGCTCCCAACCGCGTTAAGGGTCCGCCGGAGCGTTCTCCGCAGTCCAGGATTGCTGATAACGCAGACGGTTTGTGGAACGTCAGCCATGAATAAGGGCGCTAATGCCCACCGTAATCGTAGCGCTCTGTACTCGTCGTGGTCAATTTATCAATCGGAGACCTTCGCCGCGTATGCGCGAAAATCCCAAGACGCGACGAACCACCCGCTGCGCGCTTCGCGTACATGTGCGCGCTCGTGGTTGGGGAAAACTCTGGCCACCCAGGTCGAGTTCGTCTGGGGCCGGTGTAATCAAGGCCGCTACCGTTCACTACCGACGACCACCGACACTAAGTTGTAATAATCAAACCGCCCAAGGTTGGCGCCGCAACGTAATCTGCTGATACCATGAAGCGCTAATGGCGGAGCCACCTTCCAGCGAGGGCCGACCGAAACCGCCTCCGGTTCCCGGCAAAGCTCGCGCGGCAAGCACTCCCCCCCCCGTTCCCAAGGGTGCGCGCGCTCGAAGTGCGTCCGTTGGTCCGGGGGAAGAAGAGGAGTCGACCAATCGCATCAGCGCGCCGAACAACGCGGCTGTGGTTGAGCAGGTCATAGAGATCCTCGCCGCGGAAGTAGAAGCGCTGGTGACTTCGAGCGCGTCTGACTCGGACGTGATGCTCTCCGATCTGAGCGCGCGGCTCGCGTTGTTCTACTGGGATGTCTTGGAAGACGTCGATGCGGCCCAGCGACATCTGGATCTGGCTGACAAACATCCCCTCGCGCCACCGCTCACGTTTAGTTATGCGGTGGAAGCCGCGAGCGCGGAACGCATGGACGCGGCCCAGGAGATGCTGCAGGCGTCCGCCGGCACTACCAAGGACGGTGCGCGCCGACTTAGCCAGGCGTTGTGTCGTGTAGCCGAAGCCTGGCTCTATCGTTTTGGTGATGCTCAGCGTGCTGCCGATGTCGCCCGTGGCGCTCTGGATGGCGCGGCTGCGCCAGCGGACCTGGCGGAACTGCGCTTCCTGCTCAAGTTATCTCTCTCCCTCAACAAGGACTGGAACGAGCTGGGCACCGTGTGCAGCGAAGCGGCGGCGCTCAAGGGCGCTAAGCCGTCTACGGTCGCTGAGGCTGTTCATGTTCTCGTCGACCGCGCCGGCGATTTGGGTACGGCTGCCGATTTGCTCAGTGCAGATCTGACCAGGAAGCTCGCGGCCGAGGATGCGAGCGCCGTCTATCACGTACTGGCTATCGGTCTGGAGCTGCTGGAGAGCGATCTTGGTGAAAGCTACTCCATCAGCAGGGCTGATTTGCTGGCGCGCCAGCTCGCGGTGTTGACTAGCGTCGAGCAACACGGCCGCGAGATTGGACTCGTACGCTTCTTGCTCGCGGAGGCGTTGTCATCTTCGGAGAATCCGGAAGGGGCCCATGAGCACTACGAGGCGTTGGCAGCCGGTCAGGCCGGGGCCGACGATTGGGGGCCCCGCCTGGCTCAGAGTCGGCGTGCCCAACTGTCTCGCGCGGCCGGCGACTGGCAGAAGTTGGCCGATATCCTGTGCGTGGTCGGTGACGGTGGTGGCCCATTGGGCAGCGCGTACGTGCGGCGCGCCGCCGAACTGTTGGACGTCAAGCTCGGCGATGCAAACTCAGCCTCCGAACTGTGGCGCAAGTTGCTCGGGGAAAACCCCGAAGATGAACAAGCGCTGCTCGCGCTTGAACGACTACTGCTCGGCCCGATGCTTGCCGAGGATGCGGATGCAGGCGCCCGGCCCCGCCAGTTGAACGCGCTCATAGGTCATCTGCAGGCGGTCGCACGCTCTGGCGAATCATTGATGCCCGCGGCACTCCGTCGGGCTGCCGCAGTTGCTGAATCGCTGGCGGGTGACGCGGCCCAGGCAGTTCGGTTGCGCGTCGCGTCCATGGGCATGACCAAGGATGTGGCGACCAAGGATGCCTACCACGGCTACTGGGACTTGATTCGCTTGCATCGCGCCGAACATGATCGCGATCGGCTTGCCACCGTGTACGCGCAGCTCGCCGAGTCCCTCGGTAAAGAGGACAAGAAGAATCGCTGCAAGGCGGCTCTGTTGTGTGCTTCCGGTGCGGTCGAGTTGTCTCGCGGACGCCTGGGTGACACCGAGAAGGCGTTCGTGTCGGCCGCGAAGTTGGCGCCCAAAGACAGCGCGGCTCGCGTGGCGCTGTCTATCCTGTATCGGAAGTCGTCACAGTGGAAGGAGCTCGCCGCAGTACTCGAAGAGCTGTCGAACTTGCTGGTCTCCGACGCCAATCGGATGACCGTTCTGCGTGAACTCGGCGATCTGTACGCCAGTCGCTTGAACGACGGCAAACGCGCGCGCGCTGCCCTGGCCAAGGTTCTCAAGATCGACGACGAGGATGCGGCGACGCTTGCCCAGCTCGCCGGGCTGCACGAGAAAGCCAAGGAATGGGACAAGGCGGTCGAGCTGCGTGCGCAGGCGGTCACCGTGAGCGCGGACCCAGACTTCATCTATCAGTTGCACATGGACATAGGCCGCCTCGAAGAGACCCAGCGGCGCAATGATGCTGCCGCGCTGCAGGCGTATGCCGCGGCGTTCGAGGCGGACGCTACGAACGCCAACGCGTTGCGCGCTCAGGCACAAATCTATCGACGGCTCAAGAACGGTCCGGCGTTGCTCGAAATCTTGCGGGCTGAGCTCGAGCTAGTCGCGGGTGATACAGAGCGCACGCTGCAGCTACAGCTAGAGATCGCGCCTTTGGCCGCGGAAGGCGACGGTGATGCTGCGCTCGGCGCTTACCTGTCCGCGCTCGAGGTCGATCCGCACAACAGCACTGCACTGCTCGGCGTCGACCGCATGGCACGCGCCGGCGAGAACTGGGGCGTGTTAGCCGGGGCGTACCGCAAGGCGCCCAAGACCGAAGCCAACCTGGGAGTGCTCGCCGAGGCGCTGTTCGCTCAGGAGCACTGGGGCGAGCTCGCCGAGGTTCGCATCGAGCAACTCGACCTGACCGAGTCCGTAGCGTCGAAGGCGAAGATGGCCGCGGACGTGGCTCAGACTTACGAAGAGAAGTTGTCCGATACGGATCAGGCAATCGCCATGTACCAGCGAGCGCTTGGCTTCGACCCGTCATCGACAGATAGCCAGCGCGCATTGAGTCGCCTGCTCGAGCAAGGAGAGCGCTGGCCCGAACTTGCGGTGGCGTGCGAGCAAGAGCTTTCTACGGTGCCTGCGACCCAGGTCGATCGTCAGGTCGCATTGCTCATGCGGCTGGGCGAGTTGCGTCGCGACCGCCTGACCAAGCCCGGAGATGCGGCGCTTGCCTATGAGTCGGTGCTCGAGCGTCGGGCTCACCACATTCCGGCGCTGGAAGCTCTCGAGGTGCTCTACGAGCGGCTCGACCGCGAAAAGGATCTGTTGCGGGTACTCGAGGGCCGGGCCGAAGCGACGGACGATTTGTTCGAACGCTCGCAGCTGTACTCGCGAATCGCCCAGGTGCGGGAGAAGCGCAATGACTGGGAGGGCGCCGTTCAGATGTACCAGGCCGCCTTCTCCGCGGACCCGTCCAATCGCGAAACGTTCACCGCCATGGAGAAGTTGGCGTACAAGCACGAGCGCTGGAACGAAGCGATGGAGCTGTACGACACAGCGATCAAGCTGGTTGAGGATGGCTCGTCCCGGGCGTACCGTTTGGGCGACCTCTACGCCCGCCGTGGGCAAGTTCAACTGCAATACCTGCACGAGCTCGGGGAAGCGGCGGCGTCTTATCTACGTGTCATCGAACTCGATCCGGACAACGACACGGCGCTCAAGTTCCTCGAGTCGATCTTCTCTCAGCAGGGGGACTGGCACGGGCTGATCAAGGCGTACGAAATGCGCGCCGAGTTCGCCAAGGACGACGACCGCCGGCTCGACACTCTGCGTAGAGCTGCTCGAGTTGCCGGCGCGAAGCTCAAAGATCCCGCGGAAGCGGCGCGCATCTATGAGTTGATCCTCAAAGTAGACGCCAGCGATCGCGAGGCTCTCGACGCGCTCGAGCGTTTCCACGAACGCGCGCAAGACTGGGACAAGCTGGTCGAGGTGCTCAAGAAGCGGCTTGCTTCGGCGCCGGCTGGGGACGCGGCGACCGCGTTGCTCAAGCGGGTTGCGCAGATCTGCGAAGAGGGCCTGCGTGACGAAGAACGCGCGATCGAGCATTACCTGCGTATTCTGGAAATCGCGCCGGGCAACAAAGAGGCTCTCGAGGCTCTGGGCAGAATCTACGAGTCTACTGAGCAGTGGGCTGAATTCATCGATGTTACGCGTCGGCAGATCCGCATCACGACCGAGCGCAACGTCAAGGCGTTGCTCTACTTCAAGTGCGGCTCGGTCATGGAGTCCAAATTCCGCAAGGAAGAGGACGCCATTCGATACTACGACGCGGCGATCAAGACGTCGCCTTCATGCTTGCCGGCGGTGCACGGTCTGCGCGACCTGTATCGCCGTCGAGAAGACTGGCCCCGGGTCATCCAGACCCTGGAGTTAGAGGTCAAGCTCTGGCAGGACGACAAAGAGCGCGCTGGTGTGTTCGCTCAGATCGGCCGCATCTACTCCAATTCTCTGGAGCAGCCCGAGCGCGCGATGCACTACTTCGAGAGTGCGCTGGCTGTCGATCCCGAGTGTCTGCCCGCCAACCGCGCCCTGTTCGAGCACTACTTCAAGATGGGCGAATGGGCCCAGGCTCAGCCATTGGCTCAGGCCCTGTCGCAGAAGGCGATGCGCGAGGGAGACCCGACTCAGCGCGCGGAGTTCTATCGTAAGCGGGGCATCGTCGCTCAGATGACTGGGGACCTGCGCGGCGCGGCCGAGAGTCTGGTCATCTCCCTCGAGATCAAACCGACGAATCTAGAAACGCTGGATGCGTTGGGGAGCCTGGCCAGCATGGACCCCCTCGCGTATGGGTTCGAGGCTACGTATCGCGAACTGGAGAAGATCTACCGCAAGCGTGACGATTGTCGGGTCCAGCTCGGCCGCGTTCGTGTTGCCCAGGCGGTGATGAAAGAGCGCGACGGTGACCTCGACGCCGCCGAGAAATTGTACGCCGAGGCCAATGAACTGTCGCCCAACGACTTCGCGATCATGTCCGCGCTGGTCACGCTGCACACCAACATGCGTCGCTGGACTCATGCGCTGGATGCGTTGGTTCGCTTTATCGAGTCCAAGCCGCCTCCACCCAAAGACGTCCGCATCGCCGCACTCATGCGCCAGGCGGAAGTCCACGCGGACTGCGAACTGGATCCGCACCGCGCGGTTTCGGTGCTCAAAGAAGTGATTCGTCTCGACTCCGCCCATCAGGAAGCCGCCTACCGTTTGGCTCAGGAGCTTTATCTGCTCGGCCGCTATGACGAAGCTCGCACTGCGATCGAGCGCGTCATCCAGCTGGCTGCTGCACCGGGCACCAACGTGTCGCCGGAAGCTCTGGCGCGCTACTACTACTACCTGGGCCGCATCATCGAACAGGGCGGGGACGCTCGTGGCGCCACGTCGCGTTATCGACGCGCCGCCGAGTACGATCCTGGTTACGCGCCACCGGTGCTGGCCCTGGCCAAGCGCGCGGCGGACTCAGGGGATCAGCGGCAGGGCGAAACCTTGTTGATCAACGCCGCTCACGCCGCCATGGAAAGTGGCGGAGCTCAGGCGGCGGTTCCGCTGCAACGCGGACTTGCGCGGATTCTACTCACTTCTGGCGATCGCGCGGCGGCCATTGAGGCGTATCGGGGGATTCTCGCCGTTGAGCCCGACGGCGCGACGGATCGCGTTGCTCTGGCTGAGATCTACGCCATCGACGATCTGCCCAAAGCGATCTCTGAGCTGAACAAAGTGGTCGAGCGCGACATTCGGCATGCGCCGGCGTATCGCATGCTCGCGTCGTTCTACGCTCGGACCAGCGAGACCGAGCGTGCGTCGCGCGTGTTGTCGGCGATGGAAATGCTTGGCTACGCAGAAGACGCCGATCGCGGTGCGGCGGCCAAAGCGCGGGCGGGGATGACGCACACGCCTCTGCGCCGAGAAATCGACGACGATCTGCGCGAGCAACTCCTGGTCACCGAAAATGCCCGCGGCCCGTTCGGCGAGTTGTTCTCCGCCATTTCGGGCGAGCTCACTTCGCTGTTCCCTGCACCCACCATGGGCGAGAACCTGGTGCCAGTGCAGACGATCGAGGACCCGGCGCTGAAGGTCGCGCTCGCGGATCTGGTTCGGTTGTTCGGCATCGAGCCCGAGATTTATATCGGCGAGAACGTGCCCGGCGCCATGGTCGCGCTGACCCACCCGCGCAAGATCATCGTGCTGGACCGGGCGCTGTTGACCGAAAACGATGCGGCTCGTCGGTTCCTGATCTCCTACGCCCTCGACGGCATCCGCGGCGCGTACACATTGCTGTTCGCGCTGGGCCAACGCCGACGCATCGAGCTTGGCTCCTTATTGAAGTCTTTGCTCCATCCCGAGGCGGAGCGGGCGGGACCGACCAACGATTTCGTTCACGCACTACCCAAACGGGCCACCAAGCTAATCGATCGGCTGGTCGGCAAGGGGCGCGGTCTGGATCCAGAAATCTGGATGGACGATATGTTGCGCGGCTCCCGGCGAGCGGGATTGTTTGGTTGTGACGACTTTGTCGCCTCGACTCGCATGATCGCGCGGCTCAGTGGAGAGTCACCATCGCTGCAAAGTGAGGGCTCGGCACTGGGCGCAATTTTCGGCGGACCCGACTTAGTTCGCTTTTATCTGTCAGACGAGTATCATCGCGTTCGCGAGATACTTAGTAACCCGGTCGGCGCTCCAGAGGGGGCTGCACCAGAACCAGCGCAGCAACCGCCCTTTCGCTAAATGAGCCGATTTGACAACAGCGGGTGGGACAACGTGTGTGCAGGTAGGGATTTGGTGGTAACGAACAAAACAACTTTGTTTGTCGGATTAGTCGCCCCGTGGACTGGATGCCACTAAGAAATTCTGGCTACACTAGCGAAACAGGGCAGTTCGGTATAGCATTGTAGGCCCCGATACAGTAATTACAAAGCGAACCAAAGCGAACAACCCAAAAGGCATGAGTCAGAAATTTACGGCGGGTGTTCACCACCGCGAAGACGTCACCTTCATCAAACTCTCTGGAGTCATTGATGAGGACAACGAACTCGATCACCTTACTGAGAAAATCCCCGGCGGTACTGCGGTGATTGACCTCGGCGAAGTTGAGCGAATCAACTCTTGCGGCGTGCGCGACTGGGTCAACTGGTTGGGCAAGATCGAAACGGCAAAGACCGACGTTGTACTCGTCGAGTGTTCGCCCGCGATCGTTGCGCAGATCAACCTGGTGAACAACTTCACCGGGGGAGGGGTCGTAAAGAGCTTCTACGTCCCGTATTTCTGCCCAGAGTGCGACGAAGAGAAAGTGCTTCTGTGCGAAGCGACGGACATGGGTCCGCCACCGCACGAGCCGCCGACGTGTCGTTGTGACGAGTGTGATCTCGTCATGGACTTCGACGACATGCCCGACTCCTACTTCGCGTTTCTTTCGAATCAGAAGAAACTCGCCGCCGTCGAAAAAGTGAACGCGGTGATCAGCGAGTTCAATCCGAGCGACGGAGAGAAATCAAAAATCCGATCGCGCGTCGGCACCACGAGTCTTTCGGGAGCGTCGATGTCGTCGCTGCCGAGCGTGCCTTCGTTGCCGTCGATCTCGCGCACGGGGTTGACCGGACCGGGCACGCGGCCTGGCCAGAGCGGAACCTTCACCAATCCGGGAAGTCGTCCCGGGATTACCGGAACCTCACCGGGAACCAACCCGGGCGTTACCGGCCCGACGACGCCGCGTCCAACGGGCCCGCCCAAAAGCGGCGGAGCCGTCGTGTACGCCCTGGTAGGAGTACTAGTACTAGCCATCGGCGTACTAGCAGTTCTCCTCCTCGGCAAATAAAACGACACGCCGGGCGGCGTCTGCTGGGCACCTCACTTGGTGCCTCTCCGCCCGCCGTTTCGCGTCGCTGGTGTCGCGCAGCAGCTGGCTGTTAAGCGACCAGGCCTTTCTTGTAGGCCAGAAGCTCTTTTTGGGTCTTTAGTAGGAGCTGGTTGGTCTCCAGTAGCTCCTTGGTGCGCGTTCGAATCTGGGTGGCCAGGCGCTCGCGCTCGCGGGCCTCGGTTTCGAGCATCTCCTGATACTTCACCTGAACGACCGCTTCATCGGTGACGTTTCGCTGGATTTCCAGCGCACCTACATGGGTGCCATCCGCGTCCGTGATTGGCACGGCCGAGAGGATGAATCGCATCTGCTCGGCATCGGCGTCACCGATGATCGTGCCGCTGATCTCATCCAAACGGATGTGACGTGCCCCAGACCAGCACTGCTGTGCAATGCACTCGCTCTGGCAGATGTTCAATTGGATGACTTCAAAGCACTTCTTGCGCTTTAGCCCTCGTGCTACCTGTCTGGGCAACATGGCGTAGAACGCCCGATTGAAGTCCACAATCTGGCGATCCGTGTTGACCACGAAGTAACTGTCAACGATGGCCGGAGCGACCTTCTTGAACTCGTCGAGAAATGCCTGCAGGCGTGGATGTAGTTCCATGTGGCTGCGCTGTATCCCGGCTTGAGAGCGCCGAGCCCCTCTCGAACCACCTGGTGGTCCGTGCTTCTCAGTGTACCGCCTCAAAGCCCCATCGCACAACATTGACCGCCCCTGGGAGAGCACGTAAGATCTCAATTACCAATGGCAAAACGAGCCGGGCCGAGCATCTCGGTAAAGATGATCCTGACCTCGACTCTACTGCTCATCCTGGTGGTGTTGGGGTTTGGTTGGATGAGCGTTCGTAACCTTGAAAAGGTTTACGACAAGAAGGTCGTGGAGAAGATCGCGCAGTTCAAGACCGCCCTTATCGAAAAGGGTAAGCGGGTGAACTATCTCCTGTCGCAAGGTGCGTACACCCTGCTGGAAAACCATCAGTCGCCGGACATGCCGACGCTGGTGGAGCAATCGATCGGTGACGACGAAGCTCTCAAGCTCGTCTACATCGTCGATGGCAACCAGAACATGGTGTACTTCTGCCGCGTCACCGGCGACGCCAAGAAGCCATGCGACAACGCGGGCTATCCGGACGCCAAGAAACTGGCCGATAGTCCGCAGCTGCCCCCGGTGAAAGAGAAGTCATTCACCGAGGCGCTCACCCAGTGGAAGGCTGCGGCGAAGACCAAGGACAAGACCGCGGCTGCCAGTGGCGTCGTGACGTTCGAACTGGAAAGCACCGAACTCGGTCGCGCCCAGTACGTGGTCTACCCGGTGTTTCGCAAGGGCATCAAGCCGTCGCCCGACAAGGCCGCGGCGAAGGAGTTGCCCGATGGTCGCTACGGTTACGTCGTAACCGCCTACGACCTGGCACCGATCGAAACCTTCTCGCGCGAGAGTAACAAAGAAAAGAAGAAGGCTTCCAACGACTCCAAGCTTCGCACCGGCGCGTTCGGTGCGTTGTTCGTGCTCATGGGCACGGTGCTGGCCATCTTCCAGGGCCTGCGAATTTCAAAGCCGATCAAACTGCTGGCATGGAAAGCCGACCAGATTGCCCGTGGTGATCTGGAGGCACGCGTCGAGGTTCAGTCCACCGACGAGATTGGGCTACTGGGTGAGAACTTCAACTTCATGGCGGATCAAATCGTCGTCTTGCTCCATCAGACGGCGGAAAAAGCCCACATGGAGAAAGAGCTCGAGGTCGCGCGAACGATTCAAGAGACGTTGGTTCCGCCCAACGATCCTATCGATGCAGGCATCCTCAAGTTCGCCGGCTACTTCCAGCCCGCCTCCCAGTGCGGCGGTGACTGGTGGACCTATCACGAGCTCGTTGGCAACAAGATGCTCGTGGTTATTGGCGACGTCACAGGCCACGGTGTGCCCTCGGCGATGATCACCGCGACCGCCAAGGCCGCGTGCGACATCGCGCGCACGGTCAACAACAACGACGTCTCGGTCACTCAGGTGCTCGAGATCATGAACGACGCTATTTTCCAGAGCGCGCGGCGCAAGTTCGTCATGACCTGCTTCGCATCGATCGTCGATCTGGAAACGCGGACGATCACCTACGCAAACGCCGGACACAACTTCCCGTATCTGTACCGCATGAACGAAGAGCGCGGCCGGGGCGAGTTCGGTTCCTTAATGATTCGCGGCAATCGCTTGGGCGACTTGAAGGAGTCCAAGTACGAAGAGAAGACGCAACAGCTCAATCCCGGCGACGTCATCATTTGGTACACGGATGGAATCGTCGAGTGCGAGAGCGAGGCCGGTGAGGAGTACGGTGAGAAGCGCTTCCGCGCATCGATCCGTCGCGCCGGCCACCTGAGTTCTGGAGAAATCCGGGACAACGTCGTCAACGAGGCGATGAATTTCTACGGGCAGATGCCCCGCAAAGATGACATCACCATGGTCATCGGACGCATCACGTAAGGAGTCGGTAATGAAAAGGCAGAGATTTGTTGGACTACTCTGTGGGGGAGTTGCGACGGCGGCGTTGTTGCTGACCGCAATGCCAGCGTCCGCGGGCGTCAAAGACGACCTGAAGACTGCCGACCGGCAGTTCGACAGCGGCAACGTCAAGAAGGCGGCGCGTTCGTACGACAAAGCGATCCGCAGATATCCCAGCCAGGTGCCGGCCGGAGCCTACGCCAAGCGGGCGTCGATCTACTTCAGTCAGAAGCAGAACAAGGGCGGCCTGGCGTTCATCGACGGCAAGGGGCTCAAGCAGCATCCGGGTTCACCCGAGATTCTGTCGGTCAAGGCCGCCATTCTGTCGGACATGAATCAGCACGACCAGGCGGCCAAAATCGCCGAGCGAGTCGTGAGCAAGAAGTCCGATGACTTCGTGAGCCAGCAGATTCTGGGGAAGTACTACTTCACGAGGCGCAAGGCCGCCAAGGCTGCGAAGGCATGGGCTGGCTATCTCAAGTACCGGCCAAAGGATGCGGCGAAGAGCGACGTCATGCCGCTGATCATGCTCGGCTATTCGTATCTCGGCCAGGCCGCGACCCTCGATCCCGAGGATACCAAAGGGCGCGCGCGCTACATCGAAATGGCTCGCAAACAGTTTGATTCGCTGCTCAAGCGTTTTCGGACCTCGGTGCGCGCTTCGGCGAATGCCAACAACGGTCTATGCGCCTCCTATGTCGGTCTCGGAAAATGGGACCGGGCCATCACCGTGTGCGAGAAGCTGATCGTCAATCCCAACTACATCGATCGCAGGGGTTCGGTTTGGTACAACCTCGGCGTCGCCTACCTGAAGAAGCGCCAGTCGAAGAAAGCGCGCACTGCGGGTGGCGAGTTCATCACCCGGCGCAAGAGCTTGGCCAAAGGCTATCTCCTCGTTGGCGATGCCTACTTCCAGGAGCGCGAGTGGGACAAAGCGCTCACCTACTACCTGCGTGCCGAGAAGAAGGCCCGCGGCAATGCACGCGTCTCCGCGAAGATCGGCATCAAGCTTGGTCTGGCGTACCGCCGCAAAGGTCTGCTCAAGAAGGCGATCGAGAAACTGGCCTCGGCGATTCGCGCGCAGCCCAACAACGTGAAGCTCGCCTCAGCGCTGGGCGCAGCGTACCTGGGTAATAAGCAGGACAGCAAAGCGCTCGGTACCGTGGACAAGCTGATTCGCGGCAAAACGTTCAAAGGGTTCAGCGCGTCCGAGAAGACTGCGTTGCTCGGCACCGCGGCCAAAGCGTTCTACAACCAGAAGAAGCTGCGGCTCGCCCGCCAGCGCTACGCATCGGCCCGTCAGCTCAATCCACAGAGCGTGACGATTCGCATCGGCCTGGTTCAAACGATCAATCGCCAGGCGCGTATCGCCTTCCGCAAGGGCAAGATGAACGCGGCCATCGGTCACCTCAACGCCGCTCGCGCGATTCGCCCGGGGCAGCCGTTGACCAATCAGAACTTCGCGGTTGTGTACATCAAGCAGAAAAAGTGCGGCACCGCTCGCAAGTACCTGGCGGCGCTGGCCAAAGATAAGAGCTACTCCCTGGTCTACCACCGGCTGATGGCGCGCACGTACCTGTGCCAGCGTCGCCCCAACAAGGGCAAGGCGATCGGCCACTTCCGCAAGGCAGAGAAAGAAGCCATTGCGACCCAGGCGAACCTGGTCCGCGCTGAAATCTACGCCGAGTGGGCACCGCTGCTGTTCCGCAGCAATCTCAAGAGCGCCGTGGAGAAACTGGAGTCCGCCGAGCAGTTCTCGTCGCGCACCCCGGGCATCGCCAACGCGGTCAAGCGCAACCTGGCCGTTGCGCTGTTCCTGCGCGGCCGCAAGCACCTCAAGGCCGCTCGCTACGGCGCTGCCGCCGCGGACTTCGAGCGGGCTGCACGTGACCCACGCGTACTCAAGGGTTCTGAAGAAGTCGCGTTCGAGTTCTCCCACGCCATCGCTCAGCTCCAGCGTGGTCGGACTGGCGTCGCCAGCAAGATCTTCCGCCGGCTGGCCAAGAAGGGCGGCCAGGGACGCTATCTCAAGGCGCCTTACAATCGCATCGGCGCCCAGTTCTTCGGCGCTCTGGCCAAGTATCGTGGCGGTTCAGTAGCCATGCGCCGCCAGGCAGCGGGCGAGTTCCAGCGTCTGCTCGGGACAGCGCGCGGTCGCTTCGCCACTCAGGTTCGCGACCTGCTCGCTTCGTCGTGGCAGTTCATCGCTTACGACGCCTGGCGCAAAGGCAACCGGCGCACGGGTGTGTACTTGCGCACCGCCGCTAAGTACGCGGTGTCGCCGGCCGGTAAACGCAACGTCGCTCACAACCGGGCGGTCATGGGTGTGGGTACCCGCGGCACGAAGCAGTTCAAGACGTTCAAGGCCATGGGCACCAACCCGCCAGAGGCGTTGGTCAACCTGGGTGTGATGCATCAGCGCAGAGGCGAAATGAAGAAAGCCTACAACGCGTGGGTTCGGGCCAAGCGTCTGGGCGTGCGAACCAATGCACTCAACAATTGGATTGCGCGTAAGAAACGCATCTGGAAGTACTAGGAAGAGGTCAGCATCATGAAGACTAAACTCACAATCGGCCTCGGTTTGTTGGCAATGGCGGCGCTGGTCGTCGTCGGGGTGTCGCGTCCTGGTGAAACCCAGCCGGCAGGCGCACCCACGACACTCAAGATCGGCATCTACGCGCCGACTGTTCAGTTCAGAACCTCAGGCGCTCGCGCTTCCTACATGCGCACCCTGGGCAACGCGATCGCCAACCGCACTGGCATCAAAGTCAGTGCTCTTCAGTACAACAGCCTCGGCGGACTTCGCGGCGCGCGCCTCGACTTTGCTATCGTCGAAGGCCAGTGCTACTCAGTCAGCCGCGGTATGGGTAAGTTGCTCGCCACCGCTCGAGTTGGTGGAGGCACAAGCCGCGGTTGGGGGCTGTACTCGCGAGTTGGTTCCAACCTCGCCGCCCTCAAGGGCCGCCGGCTCGCCATCGTAGGCATGGGCTGTCGCGAAGGCGCGTTCGTGCGCAACGCCATGGCTCAGTCGGAGATCGGTGCCCGGTACTTTAGCGCCATGGTCAAGAAGCCATCCCTGTCGGCAGCGGTCGCCACGGTCGCCACCTACAAAGGCGCGGAGGCGGTGTTTGCACCATCGGGCACCCAGAAAGGCCTGACAAAAGTATTTAGCTCGGGTTCTGTTCCTAACCCCGCGTTCATTCAGGTGAAAAAGGGCCTGCCCGCAGCGGTAGTTAACAAAGTCCGCGCCGCCGTGCTTAGCTTTGGTGCTTCGGGCGCCATCGGTGGTTGGTCTTCGGGGCGCATTGGTATCTACACCGGTCTGGTCGGTCGCATGGGCGGCAAGACCTACCGCGGTAGCTTCGCCAAGCCTAAGCCGGTTCGCATGAACGTCGGTGACATCTTGATTCAGCCAAGCACGCTCAAGGACACGAAACTCACCGATGTGGATCAGCATTTCGCGAATCCACCCGCGCGCCAAGAATAGTAGTAGCTCCCGGGGGATGGGGCCTGGTTATGGCAATAGCTCAAACTGACTCAGTTGTACTTTCATGGCGCATCAAAGAGCGCCCGGGGTTCACCACGGTCGAGTTTGTCGGCGAGATCGACGAGAACGTGGACTTCGCGGAGCTGCGCCGAAGGCTGAAGGGCAGCGTCGTCTTTCACCTCGCCGAGGTACGTCGCATCAACTCATGTGGCGTGCGTGAGTGGGTCAACTTCGTGCGCGACATGCCCAGCGTTACCGAGCTCACGTTCTCTCACTGTTCGCCGGCCATCGTTACCCAGCTGAACATGATCTATAACTTTCGCGGCTTGGCGAAGGTACGGTCCTTTTACGCCCCGTACGTATGCGAGTCCTGCCATCACGAAGAGGAGAAGCTACTCGACGTGCAATCGCAGTTTCCCAAAGGCGCCGTCGGCTCGGTTCCGGAATTCTCCTGCGAGTCATGCAGCGATTCCATGGAGTTCGACGACCTTCCCGAGCGGTACCTTTCGTTCTTGTCGGAAGTGTAATCCCAGTTGAACGACGTCCTCGAGCAAGTCAAGCGACTGCTAGAAGGCAGCGTCGATGCGTCCGTTATCCTCGATAGCGATCGACGGCTGGTCTATTACAACCGGGCATACGAAGCGCTCAGCGGTATGCGTGGCCGACAGCTTCAGAAGCGCGTCAAAGATGGCGCGCGCTGCTTCGAGATCTTTCCACTCGAGATATGTGAAGCCGCGTGTCTGGGCTGCCAGGCAAAGGACGCGGGGCGCGCGTTGCGCGTGCACGAGATTCGCTCCGAGCGTCATGAGTCCGAAGACGAAGCGCTCACGTTCATCGTCGCCGCCGCGCCCCTGGCCGAAGGTCACATCATCGAGACGTACCGGGACGTCACCGCGGACGTTCGCATCCAGAGCCGGCTGAAAGTGCTGCTCGAACGCGAGCGCCGAGCCAAAGAGAATCTCGAGGACGAGGTGCGTGAGCGTACCCGCGAATTGCAGCAGGCCCAGGCTCAGCTGGTTCACCAGGAAAAGATGTCGGGACTCGGTCGGTTGGTCGCCGGTATCGCCCACGAGCTCAACAACCCGATCAACTTCGTGTACGGCAACGTCGACTTCCTCGGTCAGTACATGGAGGACTTGCTGTCACTGGTTCGCATGATGGACGAGTCGTCGCTGAGCGACGACGTGCGCGCACACTTCGAAAAGATGAAGGAGCGCATCGAGTACGAGTTCCTGGTCAGCGACTCGCGGAAGTTGATCCGGTCGATTCGCAGCGGCGCCGAGCGAACCGCCGCCATCGTTCAAGATCTCAAGACATTCTCGCGCACCGCTGGCGGTGAGCTGCAGGAAGCCGACGTCGTTGCCGGTATCGAGACCACCCTCAACCTGATCCAGCCATTGCTCAAGAACCGCATCGTGGTCGAGCGAAAATTCGCTCCCAATTTGCCGAAGCTCGAATGCAACGCCGGCCATATCAATCAGGTGTTCATGAACATCCTGACCAACGCGGCCCAGGCCATCGAAGGCGAGGGCAAGATCACCGTGGAGATCGGTGGCGCCGATGAGGGCAACGCGATCTATGTCTCGGTAGGTGACACCGGCCGGGGGATCGATCCGGAGATCATGGAAAAGATCGCCGATCCGTTCTTCACGACAAAAGATGTCGGCGAAGGCACGGGCCTGGGCCTATGGATCTCGGAGAACATCGTGCGAGCTCACGGTGGCAGCATTAGCTGTGACAGCAGCCCGGGGGACGGCGCGAGTTTCACGGTGACGTTGCCGATTCGCGCGCCCGAGACCGCCCGCCACGGCCTGATGGTCGAGCAGCCCGGAGGACGCGTGGGGGGCGAGCGTGGCTGACGAGGCCAAGATCTGCGTCCTCATTGTGGACGATGAGCCTCTGAACCGCGACCTGCTGCGTCGCGTGCTGCAACGAGAGTACGAAGTGGTCGACGCCGAGGACGCGATCGTAGCGTTGGCGGCTCTGGAAGAGCGATCCGCTGACGTACGCCTGGTGGTTTGCGATCAGCTCATGCCGGGTCGGAACGGTACCGAGCTCGCAGCTGAAGTTCGGGAGCGCTGGCCCGATCTGCCATTCATATTGCTCACCGGCTACGACGATGATCCAGAAGTGAAGCGCGCCCACGCGACCGGCCTAGTCACTGAAGTCGTTACGAAACCCTGGCGTGGCGCCGTTCTCAAAGAGTTGATCGCGCAAACACTGGCCCGATAGCGTTCGCATTCGGGTAGCATGTGCCGCACTGCCATGAGGTTCCGTTCACAGAAGTACAGCGAGCTATGCGACTTGTGTCGCCGGCCTGCGCGAGGCGGATGTCTGCGTTGCGGTCTGCCGCTGTGCATCGATCACGAGCCAAGGTCGAACATGCGCTGTGAGCCATGCGAGGCCGAGTTCAAGGACACGATTCTCAAACGCGAGGCTGAGCAAGCTGACGATTGGCAGCGCCGCATCCGCGGAAGTTCGATCATGAGTTACGTCAGCGTGGTTGCACTCACGGGCCTGTGGATGAAAAGCGCAGCGAAGTACGCGGCCCACCGCGCCGGTAGCAAGACGCGCCGGGACTTTCTGGCCGAGCGCAAGAGTCGACGTTAGTAGCGGGGCGGGCGGCGCGGGTGCTCGTGCTCGTGGTCGTGGTCGTGCTCGTGCTCGTGCTCGTGCTCGTGCTCGTGCTCGTGCTCGTGCTCGTGCTCGTGCGTTTGACCGAACGGGCGATGGTGTGGCCCTGGTCCCGCACGCTCGTATTCGAGCGTAGGTTGGCGCGACCAGGGTGGGTTGCATGGACGGGGTGGGGGAGTGCTTTGGTGTGTGCGGGGAGGTGTAGCCGCTTGGCCGCCGCGGTCTCGCTCGTGTGATGGCCGCCAGACGCGGGGCGCGTCGCTGATCGGGTGTTGCGGGGTTGGGTACCTGTGAGGCACCAGACCGGGGCCCCACATGGCCCCGTGGTCAGGTGTTTTTCTTTTTGATCTGCTTGCATAAGTGATGCATGCAGGACATACATGTGCCCTATTCAAGATGGCGCGACACACTCGACAAACGAAACTTCCCTTTCACTCAGGGCGCCATGGCGGCGCCCGCGAAGGTGCAGGTCGCCCTCCTAAGCAGGGGCGGCGTAAAGTCAGGCATCGCAAGCGTTTGGGGTTCTCTAGTCCTCGGCCGCTGCATGTCACGATTCGCGTGGCGGATGAGGTTGGTGTGCTGCGGAAGCGTAAGCGCTACCAGGTGCTACATGACGTGTTTTGTCAGACCGCCCGCCGGGGCTTTCGTATCTGTCACTACTCAGTGCAGGACGATCACATTCATCTGATCGTGGAAGCTAGTAATCGGGCGGCGATGAGCTCGGGCATGCGGTCGGTGAACATCCGCATTGGCAAGGGCATGAACCGCAAGCTCAAGCGTGAGAGCGGCACGGTGATCGCCGATCGCTATCACGAACAGCATCTGGGCTCTCCTCGCCAGGTTCGCAATACCCTGGCCTACGTGCTCAACAACGTGCGTAAGCATGTGATGACAGAGATGGGCACTAGGTGCGAGTGGGACTGGGTTGATCCTTGTTCTTCGGCTGACTACTTCGATGGCTGGAAGAATAAGGACCCGGTGCCGATCACCGCGGGGGCGCCGGTGGACGCGCCGCGCACGTTATTGCTCAAGAAGCTGTGGCGGCGGCATCGACTGATCGACGTCAACGGCATCCCCGGGAACATCTAGGGATGGGGGACGCGGATTGCCAGGCGCCTGGCGGCGGTCTTATTTTGATTGCCAGGCGGCGGCGAGGCTTGCGTTGCGAATGAACAAGTAGGGCTTTCCGGCGCTGGAGCCCTTGAGCTGCCCTTTGTACAGGTGCACGCGTTTGCGTCTTCGCTTGTCACGGCGGGCCAAGATGGCGGTGGCGCCATCTCGTGAGAGCGCGAGCGCTCGGAACTTGCGCCAGCACTTGAACTGGCCGCCGACACCGCGGACGACGCAGGCCATGTTGCCTACCTGAGCGAGCAGCCAGGTGGAGTCGGCGGACCAGGCGACGGGCACGGCGTTGCGTACGAGTCGGCGCTTCGCTGCTTTGCCATCGAGGCGAAATGAGAAGATGCGTTTGCGTTTGCCGTCCGGGTAGCGGCCGACGGCACGGTTGCCGTTTGGCGCGACGAGCAGGCCGTCCACCGGCGCATGGGGTGAGAGCAAGCGTTGCGCCTCCCAGTCCGCCAGAGGAATCGCCCACAGCTTGCCGTCGGTCGCCGCGACCAGTTCAGTGCTATGGCGGTTCTTGAACCCGACCTGCTTTACGCCGGTGGGGATCATGCGTATCTGGTTTCCCGCCAGGTCGTGGATATAGGTCACCTTCGGGGCGCCGCTGCACACGACGACCTTGCCGTTCGGGGCGATGGTCGCATGGCCGGCGCAGGCCAGGGCTTTGGCCACAGGTTTGCGTTTGTTGCTGTCGACCCAAAGCCATTTGCCTTTGCTGTCCTTGATCAGCACGACGCCGTTGTTGCTCACGCTGAGTGAAACGATGCGCGTCTTCTTGGCGAGGGTGACTATGCGTTTGGTCCCGCGGCCGTTCGCGTTTACCGAAAGCAACTTGCCCTTGCGGGCAAAGAACAAACGGTCGGTCGCGTGGCTTTCGCCGGCGAGACAGCACAGCGCGACGACGATGGTCGCACTAGCTCGCCAGCCCCGCCTCACGCGGGCAGCTAGCCAGCCCCGCCTCACGCGGGCAGCTCGCCAGCCCCGCCTCACGCGGGCAGCTAGCCAGCCCCGCCTCACGCGGGCAAAAGCCCGACGACACGCTCGGCGTCCGCGAGCCCGGCGGCGATGAAGCGACCGCGCTGTGGCACGTCCACGAGCAGGACTCTGCCGAAGCGCGGGCAATGCACATCCAGGGAGCGGACGCCGTCAGCGTCGGCATTCGCCGATTCGTCGAACTGCGGCCGTGTGAGCGGTTTGCCGTCGACGAACACCTCGGACAGAAACTCGACCGGCGCGATGAAAGCGGCGCCCTCGCTGTGCAGGTGATCGCGCTGTTTTCCTGAGAGCTGATCTGCACCACTGAGGAAGCTGTCGAAGTCTTTGCGGCCCAACGCGGATGCGACTTCCAGATCAAAGCGTTCTTTGGGGAAGATCAACACGAGCTGCCCGTCGGTCTCAGCGACTGCAACCGGTGGTTTGTCATCTCCGGCCGCGGACGCGCTGTCTGTTTCGGTTTCCGGCTCCGGCTCTGGCTCGGGCTCGGGGGCATCTTCGCCGGGCAACCGAGCGCCGGGGATCATCGAAAACGAATCGACCGCTGCGAGGGCTACTTCGAGCTCCATGCTCTTGACCTGGTCCCACGTGCCATCGTCTTCGAGCACGCTGAGGATCATCAGGTCATCTTGTCGCTCGAGGCTTGCCTGGGCCAGGTTGGCCAGGATCGTCTTCTCTCCGCGCTCCTCGAGCCGTTTATCGTAGACCGCGAGCTTGTGCTCCATCTCCGATTGGGAGAGGCGGCCGCCGCGCTTTCTACCTTCGGCGTCCAGCGTCGGATTCAGCATCCACGACAACAACGCGATGGCGCGGAAGTCGGTGGCGTCCCGGGCGATCATGACTGCATCGCCCCATGAGCCGAGCGCGCTGATGCGACCGAGGCGCACGGGTAGGGCGGCGCACAACGCCAAGAGCCGATCCTTCTCCGCGGTTAGGTCCAACGGAATCACGGACTCCGCCCGCGGATCTTCGCGCATGGGGGCGACCGAACCATCGATGATCATGAGCCGCCGTTCGCCACGCCGACGGAACGGCATCGATGGACTGAGCTCCATCTCGAACCGCGGATCCTGCATATCGGGATCGACGATGTTTCGGGTCTGGGCGAGTTCGACGCCACCCAAGGCTTCGACCATGACCTCCGGATCGAGCTCGGCGCCCTTTTGGAAGATCAGATCGATAACAAGACTGTCGAGGGCGAGCATGCGGTCCGGTTTTACAGGTAGCCAGTTCGTTGGCGCAAGAGCCACTCCAGGCCTAGGAAGGCCAGGGCGAGAAACAGCAAGGCGCTGCGGCTCCACAATTCAACGTCCGCTCGGCGGTCGATACGAACGATTCTGGGCTGTTCGAATGCGAGACCTGAGGGTAATTCGTCGGCTTTACCCAGGTATTTGCCGCCCGTGGTCGAGGCGACTGTCTCCAGAGCGGCCGAATCTGCGCCGGGCCGGTCCAGCTCCAGACTGCCTTCGCGCACGAGGAATATGTCTTTTGCTTTGACCGGGCGGCCGTCGAGCTTCGCCGTCGCTTCGACCCAATACACCCCTGGGTCGAGGCCGTCGAGCTCATGAGTTCCCTCGCCGGTGTCGCCCACGACGACCTTGGCGTCGCTCACCTTCTTGGCTTTCTTGGGATCGCTGCCGCGACGAATCTTGAGCTTCACTTCGCCACCAGCACGTGGCGTGTAGTCGCGGTTGAGCAGGCGAATGTTCAGGCGCACCGCGGTGCCCGGCGCGTATTCGACCGCGTTGCTGTCCACGTGCAGGTAGCGCAGGTCCGGGTCGTGGATCAGCCAGCGGATCGCGTTCTCCCAGAACTTGTTGTAGTGCCGGCGTCCGGTCGAGCCGGTCTTGTCCGTCGGCATGAAGGCCCAGCGCCACAGTGAATCGGTGGTCACGGCGAGCGAGCGTCCTTTGCCGTACTCGCCAGCGACGATGACCGGTAGCGGCCGACGGCCACGACCGCTCGTCTTGAGTCGCGGATGGGTGGCGAGCACCGTCGCATTCGGTTTGGCTCGACCGACGATGTTGACACCTTCGAGTTTCGGCAGCGTCTTCCACGTCGCCTTATTGTCCTTGGTCGCGTAGCGCAATGCGGTGATCGGGTGCAGCAGACCGTGCTTGGTCAGCTTGGGGGTGAACATTTCAGTGTCGAGCAACTCGCGGGACGAGCGCAGTCCGCGGGGCAAGTGCACGGGCAAGGCTTCACCTACTGGCGTGCCGCCGTAGCGGCCGGATGCGAATGAAAGCGACCCGCCGAGCATAGCCAGACCGCCGCCGTCGTGCACGTAGCGCCGAATGTTCTCGAGGTAGCGGCCGATTGCGTAGGGGCGGTACTCGAAGTTTTGCAGCACGATTAGATCGAAAGACGGTAACTGCTGACGGAAAAGTTCCCGAGTGGGGAACGGAATCAGTGACATCTCGTGGTTGGGCACCAGAGTTACGTCGTCGTGGGTGCGCAGAATGAAGAACGAGATCAGATCCACATTGGGATTCTTCTTGAGCATGCGCCGCAACGCGCGCACGTCCCACGATGGGCGGCCGGCCACCTGGAGGACGCGAATCTTGTCGCGGATGACTCGGATGACGAACGAGCGCGAGTTATTGGTGGACACGGCTTCGTCCGATTCCACCGGGGTGGAGATCTGATACACGTACTTGCCCACGCGCGGTGGTGAGAACTCGAACACCACGCGGGTTTTTGTCTCGCCCGGTCCGACCGTCGCCCACTTCTGGCGTAAGGCGACGCCGTCGCTCGATAAAGTCACCGGGATGCGCCGGCGCTTGTAACCGGTAGCGCGGATGACGGCTTCGACTTTGACCACCGTGCGCACGAACGCGAACTCGTCGGCGAGCACCCGAGCCAGGGCGATATCGCGCAGACCTTTGCGGCCGACCCACAGGGTGTGCACTTTGGTGTCGAGCTCACGCAAGAAGCTACGCGACGCGCCGGCGCCGGCGCCGCCACTGGAACCGGACAACAGGGACGCAAATCCACCCGTGGGGATACCGTCCGATAGCAGCACGATGCCGGCCAGGTCGGTGCCTTCGTAGCGTGTGCGTGTTTGCTCCAAGGCCAGCCGGATCATCGTGCCTGGGCCGCCGTCGGTCTTAACCTTCTTGCGCGCTGACTTCTCCGATGATGGTACGAGCACGTCGGAGAACGTGAAGAAGTCCAGATGGTGCTTGTCGCGCCAGCCCTTGAACGTACTCTTTGAGCGCTCGATGATGCGGCGCGCTCGCTCGCGTCTGCTCGGGCCGTCTTTGTCGTCTTTGAGAGACATCGAGCGTGAGTCGTCGATGAGGATTGCGATCCGGTTGGGTTCGCGAGCGACCTGGCGCAGTTCGATTGCCGGCTCGAGGAACAAAACCAGGGCCGCCGCCGCTGCGCCGCAACGCAGGCTGATCAATATGCTTCGTCGCCACGGGGAAACGATCATTGCCGTGCCCCGCCAGCTCAGCACGACGATTGCGGCGACCACGGAAACGCCGAATACGAGGCCGAGCGTGCCCCAGGGAGCCATGATTACCCAGCGGTACTGGTTGAAGTCGCTCATGGGCGGCGCCGCGACATCGATAATCAGCGAAACCAATTGCTCGGCGACCAGGGCCCCGGCAGAGATGGCGGCAATGACCGTCGCGGCGACGATCAGTGACCCGCGCTGTTCACGCCGGCGCAGGATGAATGCGGCAACGGCGAACACGGGCACGGCCGCCAGAAGCAGCAGTCGCTGGGTGTTGGTGAGGATCTCGATGGTCACGTTGCTGGCTTAGCGCGTTGTTCGCGTTGTTCGCGTTGTTCGCGTTGTTCGCGTTGTTCGTGTTTCGGTGTTGTCGGCCTAGCGCGAAGACGCGCCATCGTTGGGGCGCCAGCGGCGGCGGCGCATGATGAAGTCCACGTGCACCTGGTCGGACTTGTACTCGAGGCACAACGTGTACATCACCATATTGACGCCCATGCGGAACGCCATTTCACGCTGGCGCTCGCCACCGGGCACGCAGCGGAACTCATAGTTACCAAAGTTGTCACGAGCCCACGCGCCACCTAGATCATTCTGCACGTACGCAATGGTGATGCGGCCGTCGCGCACGACGCCTTCGAGCACGGGACTCACCGCGACGCGGCCCTTGGGGCGATCGATCAAGTAGAACGACTTGTGGACCACGTGGTTGCCCGGAATGATGCGCAGGCCTTTTTGCGGCGGCTTGTACACCGCTTCGATAAGGCGCCGCACGGAACGGTCGAACGCGCCGTCGGTACGTCCCTCTGCAGAGTCGATGAGCAGGAACCCACCGAAAGTCAGGAAGCGCCGCAGACGTTCGATCTTGGTTTCGTCGGGCAGGGTGAATTCGCGGTCACCGGCCAGATACAGAAACGGCGTGTCCTGCAGCTTGTCGTCGAGGGTTACCACCTTGGGTTCCGTCGCCATGTCGATCGACGTGCGCTTGTCGATCTCCCAGGCCAGTCGCCGCAGCGCTGTCGGTCGCGGGTTCCAGTTGCCGGTGCCCATCTTCAGTTGTCCGAAGCGGAACTTCGATCCCTTGCCGATGGCTCGGGCGAGTTTGTCGCCGACGATCACGCTGCCCGCGGTAGCAGCGCCGGCGGCCAATCCGATCCGCAGGAAGTCTCGGCGGGAGGTGCTCATGAGCGATCTATTGATAGCCTCAAGCGCGGTTTGTAGCCAGGGTTTTCGCCGGTCTTTCGTAGTCATTGCAGCGTGCTACGCTGCTCGGCGGCATGATGGAAGTACCCGAGCAGCACCTCAGCGACCTGGTGGCGGGTCACCAACTCGGCGTCGAGCCCAGTTTGTTGGGCGAAATCGCGGAGGTCATGAGGGAGCGCGGCCAGTTAGACGCCCGGGTATGCGGCGAAGTCTACGAGCGCAGGCTGGTCACTGATCGCACGGCACGCCGCGCGGGTGGCGCGTACTACACGCCATTGCACCTGGTCGATTTCGTCGTCGAGCAGACCGTCGGCTCCATGTTGGACGGTCGCGGAGTGGATGAAGCGCTCACGTTGCGCATCATCGATCCAGCCTGTGGCGGCGGCGTATTCTTGCTGGCCGTTCTCGAACGCATCGAGAAGCACTGTGTTGACCACGGCCACGCCGGTGGACCGGAGTTGCGTGCTCAAATCGCCCGCCAATGTTTGTTCGGCCTCGACATCGATGAGGCCGCGGTCGATGTGTGTCGACTCGCGCTGGCGGTGCGAACTGGTGAGGTCGGTAACATCTCTTGTGCCGATGCCCTGGCCGACGATGCGCGGGCCGAAGACGGCCGCTACGACGTCGTGCTCGGCAATCCGCCCTGGGGCCAAAAAGGGTTTCGCTTCAGCCCCGAACAAAAGGCGCGATTACGCGCGCGGTTCGCTACCGGTCGCGGGGTGTTGGATCCGTTCAAGCTGTTCGTCGAGCGCGCCCACGAGCTTGCCAGACCGGGTGGGCGTTGGGGCATGGTCTTGCCCGACATCATCTTGCTCAAGAATCAGCAACCGGTACGAGAGCTCGTGCTCGAGCGATCGACCATCGAGTGGATCGCCCACGTCGGCCGTGCCTTCGCCGGGGTCAACCTGGACGCTGTGATCATCGCGGGTCGGGTCACGCCGCCCGCGGACGACCATCGCGTCTCGATCTGGCACACGCTCCCGGAGACATGGCGCGATGAGCCGCCGCAAACGGCGCGCTTGGAACAGCGGGTGTTTCGCGAGCTGCCCGGCGCGAAGCTGAACATCCATCTGACCGACGAGTCCCTGGCCATGCTGCGGGCCCTGTCGGACCTGCGCCGCTTCGGCGATTTGTTCGAGTGTCACGAAGGCGTTCACACCGGCAACGCGCGCGCGAAGTTGTTCGTAGACAGCAAGCTCAACGGTGACTGCAAACCGCTGATCGTCGGTCGTAGCGAGCTTGCGCGCTATCGGCTTCGCTGGGCCGGGGCGTGGCTGGATACGTCGGCCGGCGCCCTCGACAAGGAAGCTGGCGACTATGCCAACCTCGGTCGACCCGAGTGGCACGATCGGCCCAAGATCGTCGTGCGCCGCACCGGTGATCGAGTAGTCGCCGCCTACGATTCTCGCGGCTACTACTGCAGCAACAATATGTTCGTCGTGTTGCCCCGCCGCCCCATGTCGGAGTTGGAGATGCGCGCTCACGTTGCACTGCTCAATAGCGCACTGACCACCTGGTATTTCCGCACCATTCAGCCCCGGGTGGGTAAGTTGTTTGCCGAGCTCAAGATCCAGCATCTCACCGACTTCCCCTTGCCGCCCACACGCCGATGGACTGTCGGTGTCGTTCGCAAGTTGGTCCAGCAGGACGAGGTCGACGAAACCGTGTTCGATTTGTTTGGGCTCGACCCACAGCAACGTGCGGTTGCGGTACGATCCTGCCAATGATTGAGGGCCGCCACATCCTGGTGACGGGGGGAGCTGGCTTCATCGGCAGCCATCTCGCCGAGAGACTGCTACCCAAGAACAAGGTGACCGTGCTGGATAACTTCCGGCGCGACGCGTTGTCGACCGCGGGGCTGATGGACCATCACAACCTCACGGTGGTGCGCGGTGACGTCATGGACGCGGCGTGCGTGCGCGAAGCGATGGCGCCGTGTGACGCGGTGGTGCACATGGCGTCGATCGCTGGTGTCGACACGGTGATGAAGCATCCGGTGCTGACCATGCGCGTCGCCATGCTCGGCACGATGGGAGCCTTGGAAGCCGCGCGCGATCACGGCGGCATCAAGCGCTTCATCGACTTCTCGACGAGCGAAGTGTTCGGCCGGTACGCCTATCAGGTGACCGAATTCGACGCGACGACCCTGGGCGCTGTCGGCGAAGCGCGCTGGACCTACGCGGTGGCCAAGCTCGCCACCGAACATTTGGCGATGAATTACCACAAGGAGTATGAGCTTCCTACGTGCAGTATTCGGCCTTTTAATATCTTTGGTCCACGCCAGGTCGGCGAGGGCGCGATCCACCATTTCATCCGTGCCGCTCTCAAGGGCGATACGTTGACCATCCACAACGACGGCTCGCAGATTCGCGCCTGGTGCTACATCGACGACATCGTCGACGCGGTGCTGCTCACTCTGGAGAAAGACGAAGCGGTCGGCCACGCGTTCAACATCGGCAACACTCGGTCGACAGTAACCATCTACAATCTCGCGCGAGAGATCGTCCGCCTGTCGTCATCCGGGTCGTCGATCGAATTCAAGAAGTGGCCCCACGCAGACGTAAACATTCGCGTTCCGGCGGTCGAAAAAGCGAGCGAGCTACTGGGCTACGCGGCCAAGATCGATCTCGAAGAAGGGTTGCTGCGAACCATTCAGTGGTATCGCCGTCACGGTTCCGAGTAGCTTTCCGCAATGTCCGCCATCTCTGCAACGTCTGCAACCGCCGAGATTCCGCTGGCGCGCCCGCTGCTCGGTAGCGCGGAGATCAACGCGGCGGAGCGGGTGCTTCGTTCTGGTCGCCTGGTCATTGGCCCGGAGAACGCTCGATTCGAGCAGGAACTGGCCGAACGCACGGGGCGCGCTCACGCGGTGGCGGTCACCTCGGGCACGACTGCCCTCGAGCTGACTCTATGGGCTCTCGGTGTCGGAGACGGCGACGAGGTCATCATCTCGGCGTTCGGTTTCCCGGCGGCGGTGAACGCGGTCCTGCGTATGGGCGCGCGGCCGGTCGCGGTCGACGTCGACCCCGGCACCTGGAACACGACCCCCGACGGGATCACCGCCGCACGCACGGACAAGACAAAAGCCGTGGTGTCCATCGACCAGCTTGGACTGACCGCCGAGGCCGCAGGGCTGAGGCAGGTGTGCGCGCAACACGACTTGTTACTGATCGACGACGCCGCGTGTGCATTCGGTGGCTGCGATTCGGCGCAGGTACCCGGCGGTGGCTATGGCGTCGCCGGCACGTTGTCGTTTCATCCGCGCAAAGTGATCACCACCGGCGAGGGCGGCGCGATCGTTACCGACGACCCTGAACTCGACACGGCGCTCAGGCGTTTGCGCAACCAGGGCCAGGCGGGGCGTGGTGTGTTCGATCGAATTGGCACCAACGCGCGTTTGGGCGAGATCAACGCCGCTGTCGGCTGCGCTCAGCTGGTCCGGCTGGACGAAATGCTGGCCGAGCGCCGGCTGTTGGCAACCGGATATCGCGAGCGACTTGCCAACGTCGAGCAGGCTGGTCGACTATCATGGCAACAGGTTCCAGACGGCGCCATGCACACCCATCAGACCCTCACCGTGTTACTCGCTGAAGGCGTCCGCCGCGACGCCGTGTGTGCGCAGCTGACCGACGCTGGCATCGAGAGCGGGCCGGCGACCTATGCGTTTACTCGCCTGGATAGCTTTGCGTCGGTGGTCGACGCGGCCAAGAGTTACCCCGTGGCCGACGCTCTGCACGAGCGCTTGCTGGCGCTGCCGCTATACTGCGGGATGCGATCCGCCGAGCTCGATCGGGTGTGCGATGTATTGAGCGAAGCGGTGGACGAGCAGGCATGAGCGCGGTCATTGAAGTCGAGCATCTGAGCAAGACGTACGTGGTCCCGTTCAAACGGACCAAAGTGCCGGCGGTTCACGATCTGTCGTTCACGGTCAATGAGGGTGAGATCTTCGGCCTGATCGGTCCCAACGGAGCGGGGAAGACCACGACCATCCGCATGCTCATGGGCTTGATCACCCCGAGCGCGGGCCGGGCAAAGATCTTCGGCCACGTCATCCCCGCTCGCGCAGCTCGGGCGCAGCTGGGGTTCCTGCCAGAGACGCCGTACTTCTACGATTACCTGAGCGTGGCCGAGCTCATCGATCTGGCCGGTCGTTTGTGCGGCATCGACAAGCAGACCCGGCGCAAGCGCACCGAAGAGCTGATCGAATTGGTCGGCCTTGGTCATGCGGGCTCAAAGCAGCTGAAGAAGTTCTCCAAGGGCATGCTGCAACGTGCCGGCATCGCCCAGGCCCTCGTTCACGACCCAAAGCTGATCGTGTTCGACGAGCCCATGGGCGGCCTCGACCCGGTCGGTCGCAAAGAGGTGCGCGACATCATCTTTTCACTGCGTGAGCGGGGCAAGACGGTGTTCTTTTCATCGCACATTCTCGCCGACGTAGAAATGATCTGCGATCGCGTCGCCATCGTGCACAAGGGCAAGTTGCGCGAAGTGGAAGACATGAGCGAGCTGCACACCCAGAAGGTCATGGGCACCGAGGTGGTGTTGCGCGTTGCCGCGGGAACCGATGACCTGCCCGCGTTTGTCGGTGAACTGGGCGACGTCGGTGAACTGGGCGACGGTGCCTCCGTGCGGCGGACCCGGGATGAAGTCCACCTGAGCTTACCGCCCAAGTTCGACGTGGACGAGCTGCTTGGCAAGGCACTGGCGGCGGACATGAGCGTGGTCTCGGTCGGCGCGCGCCACGAAACTCTGGAAGACCATTTCATGCACCTTACCCAGGGCAAGGACAAGGACGCGTGATCCACCGCATCTACGCCATCGCCCTGAACACGTTCAGGGAATCCACCCGGAACATGGTGCTGCTGGGCATCGTGCTGATCGTGGGCGCCACCATGTTCGGGGCCATGGTGCTGGGCGCGTTCACCCTCCACGAACAGGCGCGCACCGCACGCGACGTGGGCATCGCTGGCATCTCGCTCATCGGTAGTTTGATCGCGATCTTCTTGGGCGGCGTGCTGCTGTACAACGAGGTGCAACGGCGAACGATCCAGACGATGATCTCCAAGCCCATCGAGCGCTACGAGTTCGTGCTCGGCAAGTACCTGGGCATGATCGCCACCCTGAGCGTTCTCGTGCTGCTGTTCGTCCTGGCCCTGGCTGGCCTGCTTTCTGCCCAGGGTGTGCCGTTTACGTCGGCCGTGGTCAAAGCGGTGATTCTAGGCTTCATGCAGGTGCTGCTCGTGGCCGGTATCGCCCTGTTCTTCTCTTCGTTCTCGACGCCTTTCTTGTCCGCTGCGTTTTCTCTCGGCCTATTCATCGCCGGTCGCTGGACCTCCGAGATGCGCGACGCCGTGAACTCGAATTTCGATGATTGGGCGCGCCACATCTGCTCGATCGGTCTGCATATTTTGCCCGACCTGAACACGTTGACCATTTCTGGCGGCACCCTTCGCGGACAGCACGTGTCGGTGCACGGGGACTTCGTGAGCTGGGGCTACGTGCTCAACTCGTCGCTGTACGCGTTGCTGTATCTGGCCATGCTGTTGATTGGCGCGATGGTGATCTTTTCTCGTCGGGACTTCGCCTAGTGCGGCGCAAGCTCATCATCGTCGGTGTAGTGGTGTCCGTCTGCTTTGGGGTCATCATCACGCGAGCGATTCTGGAGGGTCGGTCGGCGTTGAGCAAAGGCGACAAGGCCCAGGCCGCCGGAGATCCCGACGGTGCGATTCGTTGGTGGCGGCGCGCAGCTCGCTGGTACGTGCCGATGGCGCCACATGTGTCCTCCGCTTATGATCGTCTGGAGACCCTGGCGAACGCCGCCGAGGCCAAAGCCAAATCCGCCAAGACGCCTGCCGAATCACGCGCCCATCGGCGCATCGCCCTCGCGGCCTGGCGGGGAATTCGCGGATCTATCCTGTCGACCCGCAGCTTCTACACGCCGTTCGCCGACAAGCTCGAGCCGGCCAATGAACGCATCAGTGGGCTCATGGCGCTACAAGAGGGCGACAAGGCAGCCAAGAAGGTGCTCGTCGAGCGGGCCGAGTGGCACTACGAGCAATTGAAGCGTGACGATTCGCCGTCGGTGTTCTGGTCGATCATTGCGTTGCTCGGTTTCGCCACCTGGATCGGCGGTGGCGTGTTGTTTGCGCTGCGCGGAATCACCGCAGACGATAAACTGGTCACCCGATCGGCGGCGCATGCTGGCTTGCTCGTCGCCGGCGGTCTCGTCGTGTGGATGTTGGGTCTGTACAGTGCGTAACAGTAAGTAACAGCGCAACAGCGTAACGTTGGTTCGGAGGCGTCGTGGTTAGCAAAGAAGATTTGCGGTACCTGCAGGGGTTGTCGATTTTCGCCGGGCTTCGTTCCGAGATCGTGGACAGTCTGGGCGAGCACACGACCAGGGTCGATGTGGAGGCGGACGCGGTGCTGTATCGCCAGGGGGAGCCTGCCAAAGAGATGTTGGTGGTGCTCAGCGGCCGGCTCGAGGTCATCAAGCGTGGCAGCGATGGCAGGGAAGCCTGCATCGCCCAGCTGGGGCCAGGAGATGTCGCCGGGGAAATGTCGCTCATCGACATTCAGCCACGCTCTGCGGATGTGCGGGCGGTGGAGCCTACGTCCGTCGCTGTTCTCACCCACGCGGACATCGCGACCATCTACCGAGAGGACAAGCAGAGCTACACCCTGCTCGTGCTCAACATCGCTCGGGAGATTTCCCTGCGGCTCCGCCGACTGGATGACCTGCTAGCACGGATCATCTTCGACATCGGCCAGGCCACCCACACCAGCAGCGGCCGGGGTGAACCACCCTCGTAGTTGGGCTCTTTCGCCGCCGGGCGTACCGAGTGGGCCTCAGTAGGCTAATGAATTCAAATGCATGACACCTACCTTCATGTAGGTAGAAGCGGATTCTGGCCTGTGGATAAGTTGTGCATCACACCCGGACGATTGACCTGAGCCTGTGTGTGAGTTTTTGCCAGAAGGCTATCGGCGGCCGGCGCTAGACAGGCATGCAGAGAGCGTATTGCTCAATACAGGGAGTCGCCGGTGGTCTGGATTCGGTCGATGATTTGCCCAAGAACTCCCCGGTCTGTGTCGTCCATACCTATGATACGGACGCCGAAGCCGGTCGGATAGCGGTCTGCTTCCGCGCTCCCGGGCTGAACCACGCGAACCACCACGACTTTGCACTTCAGAAAGCGGTCGTAATCGTAGAGTTCGAGCGTGAGGGTCGAGCCCACCTTGAACGGGTAAATATGAGAAACCTTGGTATAGAGAAACAGCCCGTTCTTGGACAAGTCTCTCGTGCGGAACACAAATTCGCGCTCCGCACCGCCAATCTTGACGAATGCGTCTACTTTGACGCGTTCGTCTCGCCTCTTGTTGTCAGACGCCTCCCCAGACACGGCACCCATCATAACATCGTTGGCCCCGCACATTGGCTCCGACGTTCGCCATCATTTACATTAGACGTACGGCTGCCATGACGCCCCGGTCTCGAAGACATCCTCCACTCACTCCTTTGCCTCTGAAGGGACGCTCGATCTAGTTAATGGACGTACGCTGCGAGAATTGTCATGTCGAGTACGAGCTTCCCGACTCGAAGTTGAAGCGCGGGGGAGTGACCGTCAAATGTGTGGAGTGCGGTCACATGTTCAAGATCCGCAAGCGCGCCGCGACGAATCCGGGCGCGGCTCCGGCACCACGTACTCCCGCCAACAGTAGTCGGCCAGCGCCCGCTGGCCCGCCTGCGGGTCGCGTTGCTCGCCGGCCACCGACCAAGCCTCCGCCTGGCGCGCGTCCTGGTCAGAGCGGGCCCGTTCCAACCGCGGCTCCAGCCTCCAAGAGTGGACCGAAGAATCGCGAGTGGCTGATTCGTTTGGACGACGGCGAGATCATGCGCTGCCAGGAGTTGTCGACTCTGCAGCAGTGGATCGTCGGCGGACAGGTGTCTCGCGAGAGTTCGATCTCCCGCAACGGCAAGACATGGAAGCCTCTCGGTGCCATCGCCGAGCTGAGCAAATACTTCGACATGGCCGAGAAGGCCGCGCGCTCGAAGGGGACGTCATCTCAGCCGCCGTCTGCACCGCCAAATCGGGCATCCACGTCTCAGCCGCCACCGCCGCCTGTGCGTCGAACTGGCGCGTCATCGTCGTCGCCGATCAAGGCACCATTTACTACCGGCGAGATGCGTGCCGAAGTTGCCGCCCTCGAGGCGTCCCGCGAAGAGGCCAGCCGCGCGGCGGTCGAGGGGCTTGCCCCTGGGAAGCTGCCAGGATCGCCGGGCCCCAATGACATCAATACGACCACATCGCTCAAGGCGCTGAAGAAGCCCGCCGCCAAACCCGCCCCCGCTCGCGCGCCCGCGCCCGCGCCCGCGCCCGACGCAGATGTGGACCCGATGGGAGCCACCGCGCCGTCTCCGAGGCCGGAGAAGAGATCGTCGGCGCCGGCCGCAGCGGATGGGGGACCGGCAACAGGTGCATGGGCGGTCAGCTCCGCAAAGATCGCTGCCGTCGAAGGCGACAACGACGGACCACGCGGGCCCGTGGGTGGTCTGGCGCGCGGCATCCCCACCGACGACGTCGCGTTCGCCGCGGGCAATTCGAAACCATCCAAGAAAAGCGACCGGTCCAAGCGAGATAGCTACGGCGTCGCGCCCCTGGACTACACCGACGACGATTTGGCCGAGGTTCGCGGCGGCGGTGGCGGTGCCGGAAAATGGCTCGTCATGGGGTCGCTCTTGGTCCTCGCAGGCGCTGGAGCAGCCATCTACTTCCTGGTGCTCAAGGGCGACGGCGACAAAGGCAACAAGACAGCCGGCAACACTCCGCCGGCGCAGATCGATGCGGGCGCGACTGATCCGGCCAATGGAGCGCCGGACGCCGGACCAGCGGTCACCGCGAAGCCGGGCGGCACGCCAGTGATGGAGTTGGCGTCCCAGGCGATACTTACGCAGGACGCGAGGTCGCTCAGCGGCATGAGCACGCGCTTGTCTGCGCTCGATGGCGCGGACAAGAAAGCCGACGTGGTCGCGATGAAGGCGGCTGTGAACGCCGGCCTGGCTCAGTTGTTCGCGGATCGCGCCGCGGACGCGGAAGATTCCAAGCAAGCCAAACGTCTGAAGGCAAGCGCCCGGAGCAAGGCGCTGCTCGCAAGCAAACTAGCCAAGGCGGCGCTCCGCCTCGATAGAGAGAACGTCAACGCGATGGTCGCGATGGCTGATGCCCTGCGCGTGCAGGGGAAGTCTGGTCGTCAGGTGGAGCGTTGGCTGCGCCGAGCATTGAAGGCCAAAGCGGGCGACAGCAACGCGCTGTTCTCCCGAGCGTTGCTCAACTTGCGCGACAATAAGAAGCGTGGCGCTGACAAGCTGCTCAAGCAGCTCTCGGCGTCCATGTCGACCACCGGTGATACTCGGCCCCAATATCGTCGCGGTCTGTTGGCGCTGCGTGCCAAGGATTACGATGCGGCTCGCGCGTCGGCGAATCTGATCCTTGCCGTGAACAACACGAATTCCGGCGCGAAGTCACTGCTGGCTAAAGTCCAGGCGGCGACCTCCGTGGACACCACCGATCCCATGCCGCCGGATGTAAAGACGACTAAGAACGGCACCGGGGGCGGCGGCAACTATGACCAGCTGCTCAAGCGCGCCAACGGCAAAGCGGAGTCGGGCAATTGCTCTGCCGCCATCGCCGTGTATCGGCGTGCGTTGGACCTCAATCCCGCCGGTATCGCCGCCCTGGTGGGGCTTGGTTACTGTCATTTGGACAAGCGCCAGTTCGCCAGCGCCCACGATAAGTTCCGGGCCGCTCTGGTTATCTCCTCACGCTACAAGCCTGCTCTCATGGGCGTGGCAGAGGCGTATCAGCAGCAGGGGCTCAAGCCTCAGGCGATCACCGCGTACAAGCGGGTTCTCGCGGCGCACCCGAGTATGCGCAAACAAGTTGAGCGGCAGGTGGTGAAGCTGGGCGGCAAGTTGGACGGCGGCACGACCACGAAGACGCCGGATCCGAAGAAGCCTGACGTCAAGACGCCGGATCCGAAGAAGCCTGACGTCAAGACGCCGGATCCGAAGAAGCCTGACGTCAAGACGCCGGATCCGAAGAAGCCAGACGCCAAGAAGCCCGAGCCCAAGAAGCCGGACGCCAAGAAACCGGACGCGCCTGCGCCGAAGAAGCCCGCGCCGAAGCCGCCCGCGTCTCCCACGAAAACAGACGACCGTACGGACGGTTGAGCCGGCGGCCCAGCGCCGCCATCGATGGAGCCATGATGAAGCACGTAGTACTGGTGGCGGCGATAGCCATGTGTGTCGCCTGTGGTGGCAAGAAGAAGAAAGACAAGCCGGCGAAGGACGACCCGTCGGCCCACGGCATCGTCGATCTGAGTAAGCGTGGTGGTGCCTCGCCCATGAGCGGACTGCTTCGCGGGATGATGGCGAGCGCAGCTGGTAAACCGGGGCCCTACGAGGAGCCGCGGTCGTCCAAGGATTACGCCGCACACAAGCCGTACTACGCCGTGCTGGAGCTGGCTGGAAGTATCGTCGAGCTCAAGACGTTCTCGCTGCTCGGCGGTTCATCGGGCACTCAGCTGCGCGACATCACCAACCGCCTGGACAAGCTCGCCGACAACGAAAAGGTCATCGGCCTGGTCGTTCGCGCGGGGGAACTGAGCACTGATCTCGCGGTGGCCGAGGAGTTGCGCGGCGCGCTGGCGAGATTCAAGACCGCTTACAAACGCAAACGCACCCTGGTTTGCCACACCGAAGGGCTGACCAACGCGAGTTACTACGTGTTCAGCGTCTGTGATCGGATCGCTCTGGCGCCGACTGGCCAGATCACAATCTCGGGAACCGCGGCCATGCCCCTTCACCTCAAGGGCTTGCTCGACAAGTTGGGCGTGCGCGCGGACTTCCTCCACGTGGGCGCGTTCAAGGGCGCGGCGGAACCGCTGACCCGCGATAAGCCGTCAGACGCGATGTTGAAAACCCTGGGCGCGATTCTGGATCAGTCGTTCGCGACCCTGGTGGCCGGGGTTGCCTCGGGCCGCCGGTTGCCGGCCGACACGGTGAAGAAGTTGATCGACACGGCGGTGTTTCAAGACAAAGATGCGGTCACGGCGAAACTGGTCGACAGCATTCAGGTGTTCGAGTCCTTTCGCGACAAGTCGGTTGCGGGAATACCGTGGGCGCGGGTGAAGCTGGTCAAAGACGGACCGAAGGGCATCGCCGCGCTGTGGGAGATGCTGCGGCCTTCGCCTAAAGCTCGGGTGTCTGGCCCGCATGTCGGCGTTATCTACGCGGTCGGCGGTGTCGAAGACGGTCACGGCGGTGGCGGCGTGCGCGGCAATTCGGTGATCGCTTCACGTCCTATCTCGGCCGCCGTTCGTGCCATGGCTCGGGACGATGACGTCAAGGCGATCGTGATTCGTATCTCCTCCGGTGGCGGCAGCGCGTTGGCGTCGGAGATCATCTGGAATGCGGTCGCGGAGGCGAAGAAGAAAAAGCCGGTGGTGGTGTCCATGGGCGGCGTGGCTGCTTCCGGCGGCTACTATATCGCCGCCGCCGCGACCAAGATTTTCGCGTCCGCGAACACGCTCACCGGGTCCATCGGTGTCGTCGGTGGCAAGCTGGCCATCGGCGGAGCAGCCGCCAAGTTGGGAGTGAAGGCGTTTCCGCTCAAACGGGGCAAACGCGCCCTGTTGTTTTCGGCCTTCGATGCGTGGACCGACGACGAGCGCAAAACCGTGCAGGCGATGATGGAGGGGGTATACAAGATCTTCGTCACCCGGGTGGCGGCGGGGCGCGGCAAGGCCTACGACGACATCCACAAGATCGCCCAGGGACGCGTGTGGACTGGAGCCGCGGCGCTAAAAAATGGCCTGGTGGATCAGCTGGGCGGCCTCGACGCGGCCATCGCCGAAGCGCGGAAACTCGGCAAGGTGCCGGCGCGGGCGGACCTGGAAATCTACCCATCTGAGCCGACCCTGATGGATTACATCAGTGGGCTCGGCGTGTCATCGGGCATCGGTGTTGGCGTCGACGCTCACGCACACTTGCTGCGCATCGCCAAACAGCTCGGCGGCGATGCGGCGATCGAAGTCGAGCGCGTGTTGCGCCAGCTGATCGTGCTGCGCAAGTCGCGGGTACTCACGACCATGTTCCTGCCGGTCGTGTTTCGCTAGCCCGGCCGCTGCACACTAAGCAGCGAAGTGGGCCCGGTGCCAGTCGGGTAGCTCGGCGAGGGTGTCGAAGACTGCGTCGGGTTTGCAGTCTTCGAGCTCTTCGCGGCTCGGCCGGCCGGTAGCGACAGCCACGACCGTGATACCGCAGTCCCGCGCCGCGCTCACATCTCGGGGCGTATCGCCGACGACGACGATGTCTCGTCGGGGCAGGCGCTGTTTCGTATGAGCTTCGCCGCGCTCGATGGCGGTGGCGACGATGCCCGAGCGTTCGGCCGCGTCGTCCCCGTAGCCGCCTGTGACGAAGCGATCCCACATGCCGATGTGCTCGAGCTTGGCTTTGGCGGCGTCTTGCACGTTGCCGGTGGCGATGGCCAGGACGGAGTCGGTGTCGTTTTCGAGGAACCCGAGGGCATCCTCGATGCTGGGCATGGTTCGGAAGTTGTCGCTGAGCGGTAGTTCGCGGCGCAGCAGTGGCACGTAGGTGTCGATAAAATCGGAGACCTCGGTGTCATCCACCTCTCGGTCGAGTCGCGTGTGAAACACCTCGCGTATGATCTGCGGGTCCGTCTTGCCGCCCGGGGATACGTTATCCATCGCGCCGGTGAGATCGTAGCGTTCCTCGAAGATCGAGTTGATCGCCCGGGAACCCGCGCCTCCGCTCAGTAGCAGCGTGCCGTCGATGTCGAATAGATACAGCATCTAGTCCGATCCCGCTGTCTCCGGGTCTTGTTCGGTTTGCTGAGCCGATTCTTCATCGGCGGTGTCGTCGGCAACCGCGTCCGAGCGTTCGTCTTCCGGAGGGACGACGCGAGCGGAGATCTCCGCTAACAGATCGATCACCGTTAGCATGCGGTCCACGCTCGGTTCGGCGTCTTCTCCGCGAAACGCCAGCTCGGTGATAGGGATTGGGTGATCCAGTGGGGCGCCTCGACCTGGGTAGACCCGATAGAGCAGACCGCGCCCGGGCCAATACGCGATCCAGCCATCGATCAGCGCGGTGGTACGTGAGCGCAGCTCGTCATCGAGCAGCTGATCGGTCGTGGCTGCTGCGCCACGGACGATGAACCGCCGGTCGAATGGATCGTCGCCGGTCTTGTGGGTCGACTCGCCCGAGGTCGGCGGTTCTGGATGGGCCTTGAGGCCGAGCATACGCTCGGGGCGGGCGTACAACGTCCACGCCGGCTCGCCCAGCTTGGTCACGACTCGCGGTACGTCGCCGCACAGAAGGTCGATGCTCATAATCGAGCCACTGCGAAGCTCCACGCACAAACGCATCTGCACGCCTCGGCGCACGGTCACGACGTGGGTGGTTCGAATCTCTTCTTCGCCCCCGACGGTAACGGCCGAGCCATTCGCCTCGTCGCCGTCATCGGCTCCAGGCGCGCCGCGCAGTTTAGCGAGCAATGTGCGGATGTACGCCTGCCATGCATCAGCTGCGATCGGTGGCCCCTGCAGCAAGCCAGCACGCGGCTCGCGCAGATGTTCTTCCTGCTCGCGCACACGGGTGCTCGCGTCGGCCAACACCAGCAGGCCTGCGAGGGTGAGCAAGTAGCGAGCGGGAAAACCACCGCCGACGATCAACCCGCCCATGATGATCAAAGAGATGCCGATACCGATTTCGCCACGCGCTTCCGTCGGCGCCATGTAGCAAGACGCCAGGGTCCAGGCCACGGCGCCAAGGGCGACCACGGCCAGAGCGATCCAATTGGCGGGAAGGCCAGGGCCCATGTCCAGGGCAATGCCGCGCTCGGCGAGGCGCCAACCCACCTCGTAGTGCTGGCGCAGGATCAGCGCGCCCATCAAGCTGATCACGAGTGAGATCGTGAGCGGCCCCGTTTGTGTGAGGGAGCGCAGGATGGGGCGTGGCGCGAAACACAGCGGCATCGCGATGCCGGCCATGACCAGGTACGCGAACGCCGCCTCATTCATCCGCGGTTCGAAGTCGCTGTATCGCGTCTCCGGCGGACCGACGACGAGCATCATGAACGGCGCCAGGGTCAGTAGCAGCGGGATGGTCATCATGCACACGCCCCACACGGCGCGCGGGCTGTAGTCCAAGAATTTGATGCCGACCATCAGCGCGAGTAGAAGCACGACGACTGTGATCGCCAAACAGATGCGCAACCATGTCGACGTGAACGCATTTGCGTCGGCAAACATGCTGTATGCCGCCAGTGTTGCGCTCAGTCCTGCGGCTCCGCACAGCGCCCAGCGGAAGCCGGCGTGATACGGCCTCTCCAGCACGACCATGCGCCACAACATGCGAACAATCAGCACGGCCGCGAGCAGCGCCGCGAAGTAGCTCAGAAACAGACCCAGCCCTTCGAGCAGCGCGTGCCACAAGGGGATGTCCGTGGGGGGCTTGAGCGCCGGCGCGATCAGCCGGTACAGCGAGAACTCGCAAACCGCCGCCATGAGCAACAAGTGCAGGATGCTGACCGGCCGTTGTTGCGGGCCTACTGACTGGGCGTGCATGCTTCGCGGAACCTCGCGAAAGCATACATCAGGGCGTAGGCCGAGGCTCCTGAGCTTATGTAAGCCGTCCAAATGTCAAAAAACTTGGGTGGGGTGCTATCCTACATGTCGTATGAGGTACGTAATTGTAGTCGTTCTTGGATTCACTGCCGCGGTCGCCATGGCGATCGGTCCTCACACAGCGCCGGCTCAGGCCTTCGAGGTGGCCGAGAGCGGTCCCCTGGTGGTCATCGACCCGGGGCATGGCGGGACCAACTCAGGGGCTCCGGGGGTCGAGCACAGCGTGTTCGAGAAGTCCCTGACCCTGGAGATCGCCCGAGACGTACGGCGGCGCCTTCGCGCGAAGGGCGTCCGGGTCGTGCTGACTCGCGACAAGGACGAGTACCTGACCTTGCGCCAGCGCGTGGCCTACGCCAACAAGGTCCGCGCTGACGTGTTCGTCAGCATCCATCTCAACGCGTCACCGGCTCACAGTCAGAGCGGTTACGAGACGTACATCTTGACCCCGCGTGCTCTGGACGTGGATGCGCGAGCGCTGCGTTTGGGTGAGGGCCCCGTGCGCTACGGCCTCGACAAAGAGACGTCGCTGGTCGTGGACGACCTCGAGCGTGGCCTGTCGCTTCCACGGGCGGCGCGAGTCGCCGGCGCAATTCAGAAAGCGTTGCGCGGTGTGCGAGGCGAGGCGGGCGATCGTGGCGTGCGCCAGGATTCGATGCACGTGCTGCTGGGCGCGAACATGCCGGCGGTATTGGTTGAGGTAGGCTTCGTCGATCACCCGGTAGAGGGTCGCGAGCTCATGCAGCATAAGACGCGCGCACGGCTGTCGGCCGCGCTTACCCGAGCCATCCACGCCGGTGTTGGGGATCTGGTAGGCTCCCCCGATGCCGCGTCCAGATGGTAGACAGAACAACGAGCTTCGCTCTGTAGAGCTGATCACCGGTTTTCAGGAGCACGCCGAAGGCAGTGTTCTGATCAAGACCGGTAAGACCTGGGTGTTGTGCGCAGCTTCGGTGGAAGAGCACGTGCCCTCGTTTCTCAAGGACAAGCAGCAGGGCTGGGTCACAGCCGAGTACGCCATGCTTCCCCGGGCGACGCACACGCGGTCAGGGCGCAGGCCCGGTGGTCGCGGCAAAGAGATTCAGCGGCTGATCGGCCGCTCTCTGCGCGCAGCCATTGATCTGAAGGCACTCGGGGAACGCACCATTACGGTCGACTGCGATGTTCTCCAGGCCGACGGCGGTACACGAGTCGCATCGATCACCGGAGCGTACGTCGCTCTGGCGCTCGCCATAAACGGACTGGTGAGCAAGGGACTGCTGGAGGCGGACGTCAAAGTGATCGAACCGCTGGCCGCTATCTCAGTGGGCATCATCGACGGTGAAGCCCGGCTTGACTTGCCGTACATCGAAGACTCGCAGGCCGAAGTCGACATGAACGTCGTGATGACTGCAGCGGGTCAACTGGTGGAAGTGCAGGGCACCGCCGAGGGCAAGACGTTCTCCCGAGAGCAGCTCAACGAGCTGCTGGACCTGGCGACCCTGGGCGTCGAGCAGTTGTGTGCGGCGCAGGTCCGCGCCCTGGAGAGCGCGTAGTGGCTTCGCGTCTGGTGTTCGCCAGTCGTAACCCGGGCAAGCTGATCGAGCTGCGCCAGTTGCTGGCCGACGTGGACGTCGAGGTCATTTCCGTTGCCGACCTGGACGAAGACATCGCCGACACCATCGAAGACGCCGATACGTTCGAGGGCAACGCCGCCAAGAAAGCGATCGAGGTGTCACGCGCATCCGGCTTGCCGGCGCTGGCCGACGACAGTGGTCTGGCCGTGGACGCCCTCGACGGCGCCCCTGGTGTCTACTCGGCGCGCTATGCGGGCGAACCGAGCGACGACGAAAAGAACAACGACAAGCTCATCGACGCTCTGGCCGACGTGGCCGATGACCAGCGTGGAGCCCACTTCGTATCGGTCATCGCGTTCGCCGACTGTGCCGGCAGCCTGGGTGACGAGGTGATGCTGACCCGCGGAGAGTGTCCCGGCGTAATTCTGAGGGAACGGCGTGGTACGGGCGGATTCGGCTACGATCCGCTGTTCTTCGTCCAGGACCTGGGCAAGACCTACGCCGAGCTTGGTTCGGGCACTAAGAACGACCTGTCCCACCGGGCTCGGGCCATGAGATCCATGAAGCCAAAACTAGTTGGGTACTTCCAACTTGCAAAGCCCGAGACTTCCGGGTAAATCTTTCCGACTCACACCTCGGGGTGTGGCGCAGCCTGGTAGCGCACCTGCTTTGGGAGCAGGGAGTCGGAGGTTCAAATCCTCTCACCCCGACCATCACCATCCATCAAACGTCGTTCGCGCGCCCATAGCTCAGCTGGATAGAGCATCGGCCTTCTAAGCCGAGGGTCGTAGGTTCGAGTCCTACTGGGCGTACTCTGAGTCTTTTCCTGGTCTAGACATCTGCTGAAAATATGGGTATTAACTCTGTAACACGGTGGGCATAGCTCAGCTGGTAGAGTCCCGGGTTGTGGTCCCGGTTGTCGCGGGTTCAAACCCCGTTGCTCACCCCGTCTCTCTCTAGAGACTAGAACGAACGGCCGAGGCATTTGCCCCGGCCGTTTTTCTTTGTGGCCTGGCTGTCGCCGCCGCTCGATCGCCAGCTGTGATTCGGTAGATTCCGCCGGCCGAAACGAGAAAACGGCCGAGGCGATTGCCCCGGCCGTCTCGAGTTCAGTAGTTCCTGGCTCTACTTGGCCCAGGAGAAGTAGCTGCGCCAGAGCTTGGCTTCCGTGGCCAGTCGGACCGCTGCGGCGGACTTGGAGTCGCGCTCGATGAGCACGTCCAGGCGCTTCACGCAGTCCTTGCACGGCTTGTCCGCTACGTGAAGCAGCGCGATGAGCAGCGCTTGGCGCACGAACGGGTCTTTCGTCTTGAGCAGCTTGAGTAGGTCGCCCTGACTGCCTTTGGCTTTCTTGCCCAGCTTGGCGATTTCCAATGCCGAGCGCTCGGCGACCGCCATGGTCAGCGCCTTGCGGTCGGTGAGTTTCCATTTAGCGACCTGCTTGGGCATCTGGGTCACGTCGCCCAGGGCCTTGACGTTCGCGGCGGCCGCTTTGCCCTTCTTGCCGCGCCAGATTCCCTTCTCGCTCTTGATGACCTCGGCGATCATCTTTGAGACCTTCTTGGACCGGCGTTTCTTGATGAAACTCATGTAGCACTTCACGTCGGAGCCGCACTTCATGCCAACGGCCGCGCGGGCCAGGGCGTACTCGAACGTGCGCTGGAAGTTGGTCAGGTCGGCGAAGGTTCGCTCGATCTTCTTGACCGCGCTGCTGGCTGCCTTGGTGTTCTTCTCGGCTTTTTCGACGGCGAGGCGGAACGGCGTCACCGTCTTCTTGAGGGGACGCAGTTTCTTTGCGATTTTGGCGATGGCGCCGTCGCTGCGAACTTTCGCGGCGGCCTTTTTCGCACCCTCGAGCTGCTTCACGATCAGGTCGAGTTGCTTCTGCGGCTTCTTCGTCTTCTTGGCCTTCTTGAGTTTGGCTTCCAGGGTCTTCTCCATCTCGACGACGCCCTTGAGCGTTTCGAGCTGGGTGGTCAAACGCTTCTCTTGCTTGACGTCTTTGCGATCGAGACCTTTGAGCTTCTTGCGCTCTTTCTTCTCAACCGCCTTCGCCGCCTTGAGCTTCTTCTTGGCCGGGTCGAGCAGTTTCTTCTGGGCGTTGGCCTTCTTACGGTTACCAACGATCATGAACGCCAGCGGCTCGATGCTGTTGCCCTTCTTGGCCAGGCGTCCGTAGGAGATACCCGAGTCGAAGCGCAGCGCCGGAGCGAAGTTGCCCTTGATGTACTTGGTGAGCTCACCGAGCACGCCTTTGCCCGGCGTACCCGCGATGAACGAGTAGGTGTTCAGGCTCGCCGCGTGGTTCTGGCTATAGCAGCGACAGTGGGTGCGCTTGGGGAAGAAGTTCTTGGCGCACTTGCCGCGCTTGCCGTTGACCATGCACTTGTTGCAGATGGCCAGCGGTCCGCCCAGCCAGCACGCCTTGATCTTCTCGGACACCTTGCGATCGCCGGAGGCGATCTTCTGGATGGCTTCGAGGATTGCAGAGTGCTGTGTCGGCGGCAGGCTACGACCCTTGGGATCGAAGAACGCCGGGACCGGGCGATCGTGCAGCGCGTTGAGTAGCATCGGCAGCGCCTTCTTGGAGTGCATGTCGCCGAGCACCATCGCCGCTTTGTAGCGAAGGTTGGATGGCGCCTTACAGTCACTCTTGTAGCCGTACTCTTCGCCGCCGTCGCCGTAGCAGCGATCGGCGAACTTGTTGTTCTTGGCGAACAGGTTGACCGCCTTGTGGCGATGCTCGAACACCTGCATGAGGGCCAGCTGTGCGTGGTCACCCAGCGCGACAAGGGCGCGGCGGGTGAACTGGTAAACGTCTGGCACGGCGAACATCGTCAGCAGCAGCGCGTCCACCGACTTGGCGGCGATCTTCTGGTTCTTGACCGCGATCTTGCTCAACGCATCTGCGGCGGCGGCGAAGATCTTCGGGTGCTGCGATTTGGGGTTGTCGGCTTTGTTGAGCACGCCGATGAGCGCGTCTACAGCTTCGGGGCTGTCGAACTCGCCAAGGGCGCGACATACGACCAGACGGACTTTCTGTCCGGGGTGTTTGCGGTCGATGTCGTTGGTCTCCGACAGGATCTGCACCAGGGTCTCGACGACCTTGCCGGGCAGCTCCTTGTCGAACTTGCTGTCCGGCTTGGCGCGCAGCTTGTCGTAGGTGAGCTTCGCCGTGCGCATGGCTTCGACCGCGGCCTCGGCGTTGTTCATGGCCGTCTTGCTGAACTTGTCTTTGATGAACAGGTTGGCCGCCGCGATGATGATGTTGAACGCAGCGCCGCCCTTGTAGTCCCAGTACGGTCCGTTCGCGTACTTCTTGCCGTACATGCCCTGCTTGCGCTCTTCGACCAGCGTCTTGTAGTCAGCGCACTTCTTCTCGTCGGTCGTGTACGCCTTGCGGCACACTTGCTCGACGGTCGGCTCGCCTTCATCCCACTGGTTGGCCATTGAGATGACGTAGCGAAGCACGCGGGTGTCGTGGTTGTACTCTTTCCACGTGTCGCCCAGCGCGGGTATCGCAACGGGGTCTTGCAGGTAGCCGAGCTGCTCGAGGGCGCGGTCGACAGTCTTGGGTGACCCGAGTTTCTTGATCCAGGTCTTAGGGTCGTTTTTGTCTTCCGGGCAGCCGGCCAATACGAGCGGCAGGGCGACGAGGATAAGCGTCCAGCTCGCGTGTCGTCGATTAGACATGAACACGTCCTTTGTTGTGATTCTCGATGTCGAGGAAGCTTACAACAGGGATGAAACAACGAACAAGGCGGGCCGATCGCCATATTGATCGGCCCGCTTTGCGTTCAGTTAGGAAGGGTGAAGCTGGCGGTAGGTTCACTTTCGGCGGTTCTGGTTAACAGCGAACATGATGTTGCTGTATTTCGCTTGTCGCGCCGTAAACAGGATCCTGTTGAGGATTTTCGCCGGAATCGCTTTGTCCGCCTGAAGGATTAACAAACCCTCCAGGCAGGTTTTATCCGCGTCCGGCATCCCTGTCTTTTTGTTGATGAACTTCGCCTTGTTTCGACAGTATTCCTGCTCCTTTTTGGGGAGCTTGTCCACGTTGAACTTGTCGCTCTCTTTGAGCAGACCCTTGTGAAGCTGCTCGATGGTCTTACCCACCTTCTGCTGCTTCATGATCAGTCGCGGATCCGCGAGCACCTTCTGATTGAAGGTAATCGCGGTCTTGGACACGATCAAAATCGGGGCCTGTCTGAGCATGCGATCGTTCGCCGCGTCTGGCAACGTCAGGCCTTTCTGCGCCATGAGGATCTCGCCAGAGGCGGAGAACACCATGAGCAGGAAGGTGACCAAAATGGTCATCATGTCGACGAACGGGGTGATGTTCAGGTGAACGTCGGTGTCGCGCGAGCTACCCTCATGAGACGGGCCGATATGCTTGAACGGTATCGACTTGTACAGCTGTGGACCTGGTGCATGAACAGGCATCTATCTGGTCCCTCTCATTGAATATGCCGGGGATCCAGGCTGAGTGGATCGGTTAAGCCAACATCGCTGAAGTTCATCGATATGGCCGTATCCATTGCCCAAATGATCGACTGATAGGTGATCTTGTCAGCCGCTCCGATCTGGAGTTGTCGCTGGTAGCTGCGGCACTTGGCGCTCGCGTTTTCACGCTTGAGGATTGGTCTCGCCTCTTTGAGCGCTTTCTTGAGCCCGGCCCAATTGAACTTCTTGCTCTTGGGCGGCAGCGTCCAGTACTTCTCCAGGTTGGCCCCTTTGCCGACACCCAGCCACAAGCCGGTCTTCGAGATTTCGAGCGCTGCTTTTACGCACTGCTCCTCGTCGATCTGCTTGTTGTCCGGGTTACCGACACCTTTCGGCTTGATGCTGATTTGCGAAAGGTTGGTCCACACCGCGGTCACTAGAAGGAACGCGGTGAGGCAAACCATCAGGTCTACGAAAGGGGTGATGTTCAAGTGAACATCAACGCCCTTTCCACCGGTATCTATTGAACCCATAGCTTCTCCTCTGCTTAGACTTGCGAATTAGAGAAAGCTATTAGGACTGCATCTGTGCGCGATGCGACGTCACGAGATTGACTACCTGAACGGTAACCTCGTTGATGTCGTCGATCACATTCGTCGTTTTACCCTGAAGGAGCGAGAAACCGAGCAGAGCGACCAGCGAGGTACCAATACCGAAAGCGGTACAGTTAAGTGCCTCGGAAATACCGGCTGCAAGCTTGGTTGCTTTCTCGGAAGCGGCCTCGTCGGCAGCAGCGGAGAAAGCTTTAATCATTCCTGTAATGGTACCGAGTAGACCGGCCATAACCGCGAAGTTTGCGAGCATGGCTAGGTACGGGGTACGGGCGTTGATTTTGGGCAGCTCGCGAAGAGCGGCTTCGTCCATGGCCGCCTGAACTTCGGCGTCGGACTTATTGAACTTCATGAGGCCGGCTTGAACGATGCGGGTCATCGGCGTCGGGTTACCCGAGCAGACCTTGATCGCGCCCTGAACGTTGCCGCTCATGACCTGGCTCTTGAGCAAGGACAGCAACTTGTCTTTGTCTACCGAGGCCTTAAATAGGTAAACGGAACGCTCAACGATGAAAGCGATGATGACGATCGAAGAAATAAGGATGGGCCACATGCCCCATCCGCCCTCGTGAAACGCTGAGGAGATTGATTTCAGAATACCCATTTGTCGAGTTGGCCTCCCACCTAGGTGGTGTTTGTGCGGGGCGCGGTCGGCCCCATCGTTGTCCGCAGGCTAAAAGTCTGGTGGGCAGCCAACTAGCAAGATGTACACCACAGAAATAAGTCAGTGTGATCGTGGATCTTGAGCGACATGTTGCCGGAGTTTTGGGAACAGTCGACCGAGGCAGCATGGGACGCCTTGTGGCGAAATGCCCCACACTACATATAGTGCATTCGTATCCTGTCGCCGGCTAATGCCCGACGCGTATGGTGTGGTAGGTATACGAGGTGCCCTTCAAGGTAGGCGTGGTCGACTTGGTTGCGATCGGCGTGGTGACGGTCCTGATCGTACTGCCGAATCGGAGTACCGCTGTGCACGACACCTTCGACGACAAGGTCGCCAACGAAATTAGCGCGAGCCAGAGCGTGCTCGCCGCCGATCCGGGTAACGGTGAAGCCGCGTCAGACATGGCTTTGCAGCTCCTGGGCGAGCAGCAGAGCGATTGGGCGCTTCGCGTCGTCGAGCGCGCGGCAGTGGTCGACAAGACCAAGACGCGCTGGCAGTCGTTGTGGGCGATGTCGTCGATTCACGGGGCACGCTTCGACATCGCTGAAGCGCTGCGAGATGCCAAATTGGCGTTGGCGAGCTGCGAGGACCCGAGCCAGGTCTGTGCTCCGCACGAACTGATCCGGCTGCAAATCTGGGTCGGCCAGTTGGATCGTGGCCTCAAGTCGGGGATCGATCCCAAAGTCGAGCCCCAACGATTCAAAGACGCGATGCGGCGAGCATTTCCCCGGGCGCGGATTCCTGGCCCGTAGCGAGCGGGCTAGCTAGGCGGCCGTAGCGAGCGGGCTCAACGAGCGGGTTGGCTCGGCCCAATTGCAGGGTATATTTCGGTCATGTCGCAATCGCTAGTGATGAGCGCGACGGCGGTGAGCGCGACCGCCTCTGCCGAACGAGACCTGGACGAGGCCCTCGCCGTCCTGAATGAACGCGCCACTGAGTTCGCGCGCATTCCACCGCGGGCCAAGGCGGCGCTATTGCGCGAGTGCATTCCGCGGCTCCTCGACGCAGCTCCCGCGTGGGTTGCGGCCGGGTGCAAAGCCAAAGGGATCGGGCATCGCGAATCTGGCGAGGAGTGGCTGGCCGGTCCGATTCCGACCATCCGCGTCGCGCGTTTGCTCGCGGGCACGTTGGATTGCATCGGCAAGACCGGCAAGCCGCGTTTGGGGCTGGGGACCAAGACCGACGATCACGATCGCTTGATGGTGCAAGCGTTTCCCACCAGCTCCATGGACAAAGTGCTGTTCGGCGGCTTTACCGGCCACGTCATGATGGAGGCGGGCATCGATCGCGAAACCGCCCGGCGACGTCAGGCGACCTTTTACCGCGATCGAAAACCAGACGGCGGCGTTTCGTTGATCCTCGGCGCTGGCAATGTGTCGAGCATTCCGCCGCTGGATGTGTTCACCAAGATGTTCACCGAAGGCTTCGTCTGCATACTCAAGATGAACCCGGTCAACGAGTGGGTCGGTCAGTACCTGGAGCGCGCGCTGACACCGCTGATCGCTCGCGGCTACTTGCGCATCGTTTACGGCGGCGCTGACGAGGGCAAGTACCTGGTCAATCATCCAGCCGTCGACGATATCCACATAACCGGCTCCGATCGAACCCACGAGATGATCGTATGGGGGCCGCCCGGAGCCGAACGTGACCGGCGCATGGCGGCGAATGAACCGCTGCTCGACAAACCGATTACGTCCGAGTTGGGCAATGTGAGTCCGGTCGTGATCGTGCCTTACACCTACAGCGACGACGAGCTGTGGTTCCAGGCGCGCAACGTCGTGTCGATGGTGGTCAACAACGGCTCGTTCAACTGCAACGCTGCCAAGCTGTTGGTCACGTCCAAGCACTGGGCTCAGCGCGACAAGTTCATGTCCCTGGTCGCCAAAGGGCTGGCCGAAGCGCCGTTGCGCAACGCCTACTACCCGGGCGCCTTTGATCGCTATGAGCGCCTAACCAGCGGCCGGGAGCGCGTTGAGCGCTTTGGCCATGAACGCCCGGGCACCTTGCAGTGGGCGTTCATCCGCGACGTGGACTCGAGCGACGCCGACGATCCGATTTTTCGCGTTGAGCCGTTCTGTGGGATTCTCAGCGAGACCACGATCGGTAGCGCCGACCCGGTCGAGTTCCTCAACACCATCACCGAGTTTCTCAACGAGCGCGTTTGGGGAACCCTTAACGCGGCCATCATCGTCCATCCCAAATTGGAGTCGGATTCGACCGTGGGCGCATCGCTGCAGCGCGCCATCCGGGACCTGCGTTACGGAACCGTGGCCATCAATCATTGGCCGGCGTTGTGTTACGGCCTGGGCAGCATGCCCTGGGGCGGTCACGCCAGCGCCACCCTGAAGGACATCCAGAGCGGCCTCGGCTGGGTCCACAACACGTTCATGCTGGAGGGGATAGACAAATCGGTCGTTCGCGGGCCGTTGCGCGTGCGACCTCATCCGGTTTGGTTCTACGACCACCGCAAAGCTCACGAGGTCGGCCCGCGGCTGGCTGCCCTGGAAGCGAGCCCCAGTTGGCGCAAAGTGCCAGGGGTCGTAATCAAAGCCTTGTGACAGTTCCGCGCCGGCGAGCTACACTAGTTTGGTGATTCGACACAGATCGGCGTTTCCGCTCGGTTTGGCCCTTGTTGGGCTGATGGCGTGCGGTGGTGGCACCAAGACTGTCGCGCAGCCCGAGCCAGCTAAGAAACTGACGACGAAGGAGCTCGTCAATCAGAGCAAACCGTCGATCGTCGCAATCATGACCACGTTCGCCGATGGCCGCAAAGCCTCCGGAACCGGCTTCTTCATCAGCACCGACGGTCGTATCGCGACCAACCTGCACGTCGTCCATGGCGGCGCCAAGGTGCAGGTCAAGGTCCTTGACGGTTCGGTGTTCGACGTCAAAACGATTCACGCGACCGACCGTGACCGCGACCTGGCCATCATCGGTATTCAGAGTGCGGCCAAACAACCGACGTTGCGCCTGGCCGACAGCGACCAGGTGTCCGCCGGCGAGCGCGTCGTCGCCATCGGCAATCCGTTGGGCATCCTCGAGTACACGGTGAGCGATGGCCTGATCAGTTCGGTGCGCAAAGTGAGCCCCAAACTGACGGTGCTGCAAATCTCCGCACCGATTTCTCGTGGCTCGAGTGGTGGGCCTCTGTTCAATGTGGACGGTCAGGTAATCGGCGTGGCTACGATGATCGCCAACCGTGGGCAGAACCTGAACTTCGGTGTTCCGAGTAACTACCTGCGCCGGCTGATGCAAAACGAAAAGAGCGTGTCGTTCGAGACCTACTCAAAGCAGTTCGCCGGTAAGCCGCGCAAGCGAATCAAACGCAACATACCCAAGCATGCGGCCACCATCTTCGCCGGTTGCACCGATGAGTCCATCAAGGACATTTACAAAGCCATCGGCGAAGCCATCGAGCTCGGCGCGCCCCTGTACAACAAGGGGAATCACGAAGCCTGCTTCAAGATCTATCGCAACACGGCGCTGCGCTTTCAGAGCGGTGCTAGCTGCAAAGGACTGCGTGGGGCGCTCGGCGACGGTTTGCTTCGCGCCGACACGGTCAAAGGTTGGACGATCAAAGCGTGGGCCATGCGCGATGCGTTCGACGGAATCATTCGCGCCGTTGTGGAACGTGCGCGAAACGCCGGCAGCAAGCCCTAGTCCCGGCTATCTGTCCGCAACGCTCTCCCCTAACAGGGGCTGCCAAGTTGCAACTTGAGGGTGTATCCGGCGCTGACTGTGTATAGGATGCGCCATGCTCGACAAACTCGCCCTGTGCTCCGTGGTCTTTGCCGTAGCGTGCGGTAGCCAGCAATCTGAGAACACGACCACTACGACGACGGCCCCTTCTGGCGAGAACGTCGCGACGGCCAAAGCGCCCGTGACGAAACCAGTCGCGGCCCCGGTGACGAAGAATGAACCGGTGGCGGAAAAGCTGCCGTCGTTCGTCGAACCCTACCGGGCTACCGCGAGAAAGATCATCAAGGCGGCGCTGGCCGATAAGGACGCGTGGAAGAAACTCGCGTATCTGTCCGATCGCATCGGTCACCGGTTGAGCGGTTCACGTGCCATGGCCAGGGCGGTGGACTGGGCGGCCCGAACCATGAAGGCCGAAGGGCACGTGGTCCGCAAAGAAAAAGTCATGGTGCCCCACTGGGTGCGTGGCGTGGAGCAGGCCTCGATCACAGCGCCAGTAAAGAAACCCATGCGCATCCTGGCCCTCGGGGGCAGCGTGGGCACGCCGCGCCGGGGAATTCAGGCGCCGGTGTTGGTGGCGACGTCGTTCAAGAACCTGGTGGCGCAAAAGGCGCAGGTGAAGGGCAAGATCGTTTTGTACAACGTCGCCATGCCCAAGTACCACCCCAAGCACGGAGCCGGATACGGCAAGACTGTCGCGTATCGCTGGGCCGGCCCGTCGGTCGCGGCAAAGATGGGTGCGGTGGGCGTACTGATGCGGTCGGTGACAGCGCACAGCCTCAACTCGCCTCACACGGGCAGCCTCGGCTACACCAAGGGGGTCAAAAAGATCCCGGCTGCGGCCGTGACCGTGGAAGACGCCGAACTGATAGCCCGTTTGGCCAAGGCGGGGCCGGTCAAAGTCAAACTGCGGTTGGGCGCCAGGACCTTGCCGGACAAACCCTCGGCCAACGTCATCGGCGAGCTACGTGGGCGCGAAAAGCCAGACGAGATCGTGCTCATCGGCGCGCACCTGGATTCCTGGGATGTGGGCCAGGGCGCCCACGACGACGGCGCCGGCTGCGTGATGATGATGCAGGCGTTGACCTTGTTGAAGAAGCTAAAACTGACGCCACGACGCACGATTCGGGTCGTCCTGTTTACTAACGAGGAAAACGGCGGACGCGGTAACAAGGCCTATTTCAAGGAGCACGCCGCCGAGGTCCCCAAGCACGTCGCGGCCATGGAAGCAGACACGGGTAGCTTCGCTCCCCTCGGCTTGCGAGTCGCGGTGGAGGACAAGAGCAAGCGCAAGGAAGCGGTCGCCAAGATCGCCGAGATCCTGTCGCTGCTCGAACCGATCAAGGCCACCCGCGCGCGTGTCGGCCATGGCGGCGCCGACATCGGCCTGCTCCGAAAAGCCGGTGTGCTTGCGCTGGGGCTGGATATGGATGGCTCTAAGTACTTCGACTATCACCACACTCATGCCGATACACTGGACAAGGTCGACCCCAAGCAGCTCGTGCGCAACCTCGCGACCGTGGCCGTGGCGGCGTACATCCTCGCGGAAATGCCCGGGCGCATACTCCCGCCGGCGGTTGTGAAAACGCCGGGAAAGCCAGTTAAGAAGCCGTAGACTTGCGCACGCGGCGGCATGCGAGGCAAGCTCGTGTGCAGCATGTTGACTTTCAGCACGGATCCCGATGTAGCCGAACAACAGATGAACGCGATCATCTTTTACCTGACAGCGTTCGGGTACATCGATGGCGAGTTCGACCGCAGCGAAAAAACATTCGTTCGCATCTACATCCGGCAACTGGTGGAGACGCGTGCCAAGGACCTGATGCCCGACGAGTCCGACGAGGTCCGGGGCGACGTGGTCAAGAAGTTCGTTACACACTTTCACGAGGTGTTCGAACGCATCGACCGCGACATTCAGGAACTGTTCACCGAGATGGTCGCTCACGACGAGAACGTCGAGGAGTTCGTACTCGCCAAGCTCAAGCTGCGTAGCTACGAGATCTTCAAGAGCTTCGACAAGCTCAACCAGCAAGCGCTGCTCGAGACCATCGACGAGCTCATCTACGCCGACGGCAAGGTTCACGAGGCCGAGGTCAAATTCCGCGACGAGCTTCGCGAACTACTCAACAGCGAATTCAAGGACGAGTTGAGCGAGATGCTCGACATCGGCGTGCCTTCCCGGGAGATCAAGATCACCGGCAGCGAAGAGCGCGAAGTGAAGGCGGACAACCACGCGTTCTTCAAACCAGTCGAGGAACACTACTCCTCTGATCCGATTCGCATGCGCCAGCAGGCCGAGGCAGACCATTCGCTGCTCGTGCGCACGATGGCCATGTTCGACGAGCAGCGCGAGGCCGGCAAAGGCAAGCTCGCGGGCAAGAACGACGTCTCCGCATTCAAGGGAGAGAAACCGTTCCTGGACGGGCACACCTACGTGCATCCCCTGCAGGAAGGCGAGAACTACGAGCTGACTGTGCTCGGCGATTTGCATGGTTGCTATAGCTGCCTCAAGGCGGCGCTGATGCAGTCTGACTTCTTTGCCAAGGTCGAGGCGTATCGCCTGGACCCGAAGTCGAATCCCAACCCCAAGCTCGTGCTGCTCGGCGATTACATCGATCGTGGCCACTTTAGCTACAACGGCGTACTGCGTACGGTCATGCAGCTGTTCCTGGCCGCACCCGATCACGTCTACGTGCTGCGCGGCAACCACGAGTACTACATCGAGTACAAGGGCAAGATCTACGGCGGCGTCAAACCGGCGGAAGCGATCAACACGCTGATCAATCACATGCCCAAGGAGATGTTCGAGGCCTACATGAAGCTGTTCGAGGCCATGCCGAACTTCTTGTTGTTCGACCGCACCCTGTTCGTGCACGCGGGGATTCCCCGGGACGCAACGATCAAGGAGAAGTGGACGGATCTTTCGTCGCTCAACGATTCGGAGATCCGATTCCAGATGTTGTGGAGCGACCCGAGCCAGGCGGACCACATTCCCGACGAGCTACAGGCGGCCAACGCGCGCTTTCCCTTTGGCCGTAAGCAGTACGAGCGTTTCATCACGGGGATTGGCTGCCACACCCTGGTTCGCGGTCACGAGAAGATCGTCGATGGTTTCGCGTCGATCTATCCCGACGACATGCCGGCGCTGTTGAATCTGTTTTCCGCTGGCGGCGCCGACAACAACGATCTACCGGCGAACTCGTCATACCGGGACGTCACGCCAATGGCGCTTACGATGACCTTCATCGATGGTCAGCCCAAAGCAACGCCGTGGAAGTTGAACTGGGAAATGTTCAACGACCCTGACCGGAACGCGTTTTTTCAGTCACCGCCAGAGATCGACCACAAAGCCGGCTGAGCGCATTCGGTAGCGCATCTGCCGGGCCCCTTGCGTCGTACCGCTTCTCTCGCTCGGTCATGGGCGTGAGCCCACTCCCTCGGTCGTTGCAGGGGGGCGCCGCAATGTGCCTCGGCAGCTGCGCTCCTGAGCACGCTCAGGCTCAGCGGGTGGGGCGCTTGCTTCGCTTGCGCCTACCAGAGCTAAAAGCTGCGGACGAGGGAGATGGCTCCGCCGTTTGGGACTGGGTGCGGGAACAGGCCCCAGCGTGGTGGTGCGGCTTGGCTGGTGATGTCGCCTCGTTTGTAGGCGTTCAGGGCGTCGATGGCTCCCATGGGGGAGGTCCACGCTTTTAGCTCGCCGAAGGCGGCGCCGGAGATGGTGTTCAGGATGGCTCCGCTGAGGTCGTCGCGCTCGAGGTAGAGGTAGAGGAACGATGCGGCGTTGATGACCACGACGCTGAGGTGATCGAGCAAGCGCTTCAGGCGCTGCTTCTTGGCCGCCGTGCGCAGCAGGTTCTCGGCGACCGCTACTTGTTTGCATGTCGCCAGGCCACTCACCTGGCCGTAGTTGATCTGCGGAATCTTCAGGGGCAGCAGCGCGAACGTGACGACTCCTATGGAGGCTTTGACGACACTGACGTATTGGGCCGCCTCGAAGTTCTCGGCCTTCTCTGGGTCGTCGAAGAGGTCGTCGCCGAGCTGCGCACCCAGATATGACGCACCCGTGCCGGCGGTTGCCAACAGGGTCCAGGCGACGTTCCAGGTGCGCGAGCGCGATTGCTCGCGTTGGAGCACGGACACGATGTAGTCGTAGCGCTTCTGGCCGTCGACCGTGGCGAGTGCCTGGTTGGCCCCTTTCATGCCCGGGCAGCTCTCGGCGTGGCTGGCAGGCAGCGCGAGTAGTTGCACCGAGAGCGCTGCGGCGAGAACGATAGTGAGCCTGTGACCTGGTCGTGTGAACAAACTGGTCACCACTATACGGTAAGCGTCTTAGGAGTTCAGGGGCGCGAGCATCTTTGTAATGCTTGAACGGCGGTCGCATTGAAAATGCAGGTCGCCATCTTGCGCGTGAGTTTCTTCCTGCAGAACATCATCCCTCGTTCGCGGAACTTGTCGAACTGGTCAGGCTTGATCGGCGCTTTCTTCATGCCACGCAACAGCTCGAACACGTGATCGAACAGCTCATGGCACACGGGCTCCACCTCGTGCTCGGCAAACTTATTCGGGTCCGCGGGCGGGATTGGGTCGATGGTGGTGGGCGTGCTCGTGCTCGTGCTCGTGCTCGTGGTCGTGCTCGTGCTCGTGGGCGTGCTCGTGCTCGTGGTCGTGCTCGTGCTCGTGGGCGTGCTCGTGGGCGTGCTCGTGGGCGTGCTCGTGGCAGCTGCTCCTCCGCAGCCGGCGAGCGCCGCTACGAACCCCACCATCATCAGGAGCCCACTGGTCCGGGCGCCACCACATCGTCGTAAGTGCATTGAATCTTCAACGCTTACCGACCGCCGAAAGTTTCCCTTTACAAAAACGTGAAATAGTTTTACAAAATGAATGTGGTTAACGAAACGGTGGCAACACCCAAACATTCTCCGCGTGTACAGCGCAAGCGGGAGGCCAAACGCGAGCAGATTCTGGCCACGGCCATGCGTCTTTTGGCCGAGGGTGGGATCGAATCCGTCACTGTTCAGCGCCTTGCCAAGGAGCTCGACTACACCGCCGGCGCTCTGTATCGCTATTTCCCGGGCAAGGACGCGCTGCTCGCCGCCATGCAGCGGCACTCGGTCGGCGCTCTGCGCAAGCACTATCAGATTCAAGCCGAAGCCTGGGCCACTGAGCGCGAGGCTCGCGGTGTCGATCCGGTGACCAACGACCTGATGGCGCTGATGTCACTCGCCGAGTTCTACGTCGCCCTATCGGAGACGCTTCCCCACGACACCAAGCTGATCAACTTTCTGCTCGCGGATCCTCGCAACCTGATCAGCAACGAAGATGCCGCTCGAATCGCGCCGGCATTCTTCGGCCTGCTCAGCGAAGTAGCGCTGTTGTTCGACAACGCCGCCGCTTCGTCGGCACTGACCCGCGGCAACTCTGGCGATCGAGCGGTCGTGTTCTGGTCTGCACTGCAAGGCACGCTGCAGCTCGACAAACTTCAGCGCTTCGACGCGCGCATCTTTCAACCCAATCGTCTTGGTCGCCAATTGGCTCAGACGCTGTTGCTCGGTTGGGGCGCGAACGCCGCGGCCCTGGACCAGGCGATCGCCGAACTCGACAAGGAATAAGCACAATGCCCTACGAAGCCCTCTACATTTTCGCTGGTATCGCCACCTGGAGTTTTGGCGAGTACGCTCTGCACAACTGGGTCGGTCATCTCAGCAAAGGCCGGACCGAGTTCTCCCGCGAGCATCTGGCTCACCACGCCGACAGCCACTATTTCTCGCCGACGTCCAAGAAGGTGCTCACCGCCCTCGTCGTGATTGGCCTGATGACGCTCGGGCTGGGACTGGCCATCGGCTTCCTCAGCGCTCTTTGGTGCTCACTCGGATTCTCGGTGATGTACACCGCATACGAGCTCATTCATCGACGCACCCACACTCATGCGCCGCGCGGCTGGTACAGCCGGTGGGCACGCAAACATCATTTCCTTCATCATTATGGCAGCCCGAAGAAGAACCACGGTGTGACCAGCCCTATCTGGGACGTCGTGTTTCGTACCTACGAAAAGCCGGGCCTCGTTCGCGTTCCGCCCAAGCATGCACCGGCGTGGTTGGTCGATGACGACACCGGTGAAGTAAGAACAGAGTACGCGGCTGACTACGAAATCGCGCGCCGGCGCCGCCGCATCCCTACTGCTGCGCGCCAGACTTCCCAGCGTGCAGCATAGTCGTCGCGAAAAAATGCCCGTGCTACCCTGAGCGCTCAACTGCTAGAGCGCCACGGGGGGCGGCATGGTCTGTACTCAGTGCAACAACAACAACGCGGATGGCCTGGTGCAGTGTGCGCACTGCGGCGCTAACCTCGCGACCCACGGTCACCAGCCGCAACACCAAAGCCACCAGCCCCAGAATCCGGGCATGCACCCCGGGCAACAGCACCCCGGGCAACAGCAACCCGGGCAACACCACCCCGGACAACAGCATCCGGGCATGCACCCCGGACAACAACACCCGGGAATGTCCCCCGGGCAGCAAGCGTATCCGGGACAGCCTCAGTACTACGCACACGGCATGGTGGCTCGCACGTCGGGCATGGCCATCGCCGGCTTCGTGCTGTCGTTCTTCTGCGCCTTGCTAGGGCTGATTTTTTCGATCATCGGCTACAACGAGTGCAAGAACAGTAACGGCGCCGTTAAGGGAGACGGCCTCGCCATCGCCGGTATCATCATTTCGATTTGCATGATGGTGCTCAGTCTCATCATCATTCTGAGCGGAGAGAGCTGATCTCACACGGGCGAAGTATTCGGCAAGCGCGCCGTGACCTGGTTCTCGGCGCATTCTTGCTCGCGGGGCTGGCGGCGGCGGTGCTCATCGGCGCGTTCGGCTCCCAGGCGGTTCGCAGTTCATTGGCGGACGGCGGCATCGCCTGCATGTTCCGCGAGATCACCGGGCTGGTCTGCCCGTTCTGCGGCCTGACCCACGCGACCCTGGATCTCGGTCACGGCAACATCGGCAGCGCGCTCGCCGCACACCCACTGTCGCCATTGATCCTGCTGGCGACCGTCTGGGGCGCCGTGGCGCTCATTCGTGGACGTCGGCCGACGATTGCGGGCAAACCCGTCACTGCCCGAGCGATTCTCACAGTCACGGCGGCCGTATGGCTCGTTAAGCTGCTTAGCCTGGCATAGGTACTGAAGCGCCGAGGGTCGGGGCCATCAGACTCCCCTGTTATAGTCCGCGTCCAGTTGCAGCTGGGCTGTCTATGCGCCTTCTTCTCGCGTTCACCATACTCGTCTCTGTGGCCTGCCGCGGTAACTCCGTAGATCCGGGTGAGCTGCGCGTCGCCGTTAAACGAATTGCGCACCTGGAGCGTCTGGTCGATCAGCTAGAGGTGGAGCGGCTGCGCGACGCGTGTCAGGTCGCGGACCTGCTCATGCGGGAGAACGCCATGCAGCGCATGGATCTCGCTGGCAAGATGGCCAAGGTCAAACAACTCGGACAGCTGCTCGCGGTGGTCAACACGTCACGCCGGGTCAAGCAGGCCCATCACCGCACGGCGGGTGATATTGGTGCCAGGCTCATCGCCAACGTAAAGGGTGGAGCCGCGCCCGCGTTCCTGTTCATTCTCGATCGAAGCGGGCGAGTGGTCGCACGAGTCGGCCGCGAGGCTGATCGTTACGGAGATGTGCTCAGCGCTCCAGCGGCGATCAGCGAAACGCTCCACGGCTACATGCGCGACGACGTGTGGATCATCGACGAAAAACTCTATCGCATCGCCACCTCGCCGGTGGTGCACCGCGAGCTCAAGGGTGGTTACGCCGGCGCGATCATCGTCGGCCACCGAATGGACAAGACTCTGGCTTCCGATATCGCCAAGCGACTTCGGGTCAACATTGGCTTCTATCGACTCGGTGGTGTGTTCGTGCAGACGGCGCGCGTTCCCGGCGTTGAGAAGACCATCCGTGCGGCGGTGGCCAAGCTCAGCGACAAACGGAACGAGCATTGTCTCGTCAAGCCAACCGTCGCACGCGATGGCGGGGACGCGTACCACGTGCTCACAGCTCGCCTGCCTGGGCATGCTGGGGCCCAGGGCGCGTCCTACGCTGTGTTTGGTCCGCGCAACCGGCGCACGGGAAAGGAATAGACCGTCGCCAGAGCAGGGTCGTCGACCTCGCGGTCCCCGGCGGCTGCCTGGCTGTTCCCTGCGGTAGCGTTCGCTGGCGTCGTTCTGTTCACGTTGTTCAACGTGGACGATTTGATCGCTCGCGACATCGCCGACGTGCGGCCGATGTTCGCGCGCTTTCCGCTCCTGTTCATTGGTCTCGTCGCCGGGGCCGTGCTCGTCTCGGATCAACCGGTGTTTCCGAGTGCCACTCTGGCTGCCCTGGTGCTGACCATGAGCGCCCCCATTACGGTCGCCCTGATGGCGAGCATCGACTGGGCGCCCGTCGCTGCCGGGTATCTCGGCTCCGTGGTGTTGCTGCTCGGCTATGTGTCGATTCGCGCATGCGTTCTGGCGCGGACCGAGCATCGACTCGTCGCCTGTGTGTTCACGGCGGCCGCCTGTCTGGCTCTGTACGCCATCGACAATCGCTTCGACACCATCGCGCGCGGGGTCGTCGACCTACGCGACCTGCTGTACTACCTGAGCGTGGCAGCGATGTTCGCAACCCTGGCGTGCGCGCTCAGGCGGACTCGCCGTCGCGTGATCGCGACCCTCGGTACGTGCACGATTGTGTTGCTCGTGGCGAACCTGATCATGGCGCCGGTCACTGGTTGCCGAGTGGACATGACTTCCGGCCAGCGACAAACGCTCACCTCGGTGACCCGGCACACGCTGCGGCAACTGGATGCGGATGTGCACATCCGCGCGTACCTGTCTGAGCACAGCCACGAAGCTCTGGAGGTCTTGCTACCCCGGGTGCGCGACACCCTGCGCGAATACGACCTCGTCGGCGGTGATCGGTTACACGTGAGCATCGACAAGCCCAGTCTTGACGAGGCGTCCATGCTCCAGCTCAACGAGCGCTACGGCGTGACGGCGTTTCCCCTGGAGCAACGGGCCGGTCGTCGGGCGGGTAAGGCGTACTTCGCGATCGTGGTCGTCTCCGGCGATCAGCACGAAACTCTGGACCTGCTCGAGCTCACCACGCGCACCAAACGGCCCGACGGCTACGTGGCGGTCGAGCTGCACAACATAGAGTATTCGGTCACCCGGGCTATTCAGCGCGTTACCCGCAAGGGGCGCAGCGTCGACGCCCTGCTGCGCGCGCTGGACACACCGGTCACCCTCACGCTGTACAAGAGTCCGGCGCCGACGCCGACGCAGCTCGAGGGATTCAGCGCGAGCCTCTCTCGGGTCGGACGGCGACTCATTGCGAGCAGTCCGCGGCTATTCACATATCGGGAACAGCTGGTCGACTCTGCTGACCAGGAGAAGCGGTTGCTCGATTGGGGTGTGAAACCCATGCAGGTCTCGGATACGCGCGCCGCTTACTTCCACCCTGTTCTGCGTGTCGGTAAGTCAGATCCGCGGTTGATTCTCCCCGAACCGAGCACACGGGACGCGCGAATCCGTGTGCTGTTGAGACACGAGTTGGAGCGCGCCATCCGTTCGAGGCAGCTCATTGGCATCCACGGCGCCGGTTCCGATCGGTTGCGCGCGCAGCTCGCTCTCAATTATCTGGTTCAGCCCACGCCCCTGGTCAAACCACTGCCACCGGACATGGCGGTGCTCGTCGTCGTTGCCCCCGAGCAGCTGGACGACGGCGCACGGCGGGTCATCGATCAATTCGTCATGCGCGGGGGAACGCTGATCGTGTTTGCTAGCGCGTTCCGGATGAAACCGGACAAAGGTCTGGCGCTGAGCCGACTGCGCTCGCCCGTCACCGAGTTGCTTGCTACCTACGGCGTAAGAGTCCACGACACCATCGTCTTGGATCAGCGCGCGGACACCTTTCGTTTTCCAATCGTCGAGCCCGGCGGCACCAAAGCCGAGCTTACCGATTTGACCTATCCGCTGTTCGTCGTCGTTCCGCCGAGTCAGCGCCGGGGCAGCACGCCGTTTGGCCGCAATGTCGACGACGTTGTCGTGCCCTGGGCGTCGCCAATTAGCGTCGCGGATGGCGCCCGTGCGTTGGCTGTGCTGAGCTCATCGGCAGACTCCTGGGTGCAAGAAACTGCCGCGGCGCTGCCAGACACGAAAAAGTACCCAGGCCCAGGCTTCGCCAGCCGTCCCGGGGATTCGGCGAAAGGACCGTTCACCCTGGCGGCGGTGCTCGCGGGGCCCTTCGTTAGTCACTTTGACCGGAGTAAACGGTCCAGCGACGCGGCTCGGCTCCTCGTTGTTGGCTCGGCGGACTTCGTTTCCGACTATGGCCAGCTCACGGGCAAGCAACTGGCGACCAGCCGGCGCTACCTCAATAACGTCGTGTTCATCCACGACGCCATCGACTGGGCGCTATCGGACGGGCGGCTGCTGGAGATTCGCGACCGCCCGCGGCCGCCGGATCTGGACGTGGCGGCTGGCAACGGGGGCGTTTGGCAGGCGGCTGGTTTTGCCGTGCTCGGCGGGCTCGTGCTGTTGATCCTGGGCTGGCGTAAGCTCACCGATGGTCTTATTCTGCGCGCCTGATGACACTCACCCGCGAGTCAGTCGTTCAAGCGGCATCGGAGCTGGCCGGCATGGTCGTTCGCACGCCGGCGATCCGTTGCCATCCCCTTGATGGCCGTGCCAAAGCGGAGCTGTGGCTCAAGGCCGAGAATCTGCAGTACATCAGCGCGTTCAAGGCGCGCGGCGCGATGCTGTCCCTATCGCGCTTATCCGAAGAGACCCGAGCCCGCGGCATCATCACGTACAGCTCCGGAAATCACGCACAGGCCGTCGCCCTCGCGGCGAAGAAGTTCGGTGCACGAGCCGACATCGCCATGCCGGTGGACGCGCCCAAGATCAAAGTCGACCGGGTCAAACAACTCGGCGCCAACATTCAGTTCGCCGGGCATACTTCGGAAGATCGCCACAAAGCAGCGCTGCGTATCCAATCACGGACCAACGGCCATATGGTCGAACCGTTCAATCACGCCGACACGATCGTTGGTCAGGGCACCGCGACTTTGGAGTTCGTGGAGCAGGTGCGGCGTCTTGCGGGCGCTGACCTGGAGGCCCTGGTCGTACCCGTTGGCGGTGGCGGTTTGATCGCCGGCGCATGCCTGGCCTGCATGGGAAGCGACGTGAAGATCTACAGCGCCGAGCCCGTCGGCTGCGATTCCATGGCCCAGAGCATCGCAGCGGGAACGGTCGTTGCAGTTACGCCGGGGCCCACTATCGCCGATGGCCTCAAGCCGACACGTGTGGGTGAGCTCAACCTGGCGATCACGGCCAAGCACATCGCCGGTAGTTACACGGTGACCGACGACGAAGTGGCCAAGGCGCTGCTGGCGCTTTTGTTCCACGCCAAGATTCTGGTCGAGCCATCGGCAGCGGCCGCCCTCGCGGTCGCCTTGCGCGGCGACCTGCCGGGGGCACCCAAGCGAGTTGGTGTGATCCTCAGCGGTGGCAACATCGACCCGAAGCTACTGGGCGAACTCCTCGCCGCGTAGCCTGTCCCGGCGGGCTAACGCTTGGGCGTCATGCCAGGTGGGCCACCACGTTTGCCCCGTTTGCCGCCTCGGCGGTTGATTCGATGGGCTGCCTTGATGAACTCAGCCCGGTCGACGATGCCGTCCTTGTTGGCGTCGCTGCGTGAGAACCGGCGGCGAAGTTGGCGAACTCGTCCGGCGGCCTTTGGTTTGATCTCCGCCCACGAGAGTTTGCCGTCTTTGTTGCGATCGAACTTCTTGAGCAATCCGTCGAAGCGCGAGACCGCCCGTTTCGCCCGCCGGTTTGTACGCAGGGCTCGGCGCTCGCTCCGATCCAACTTGCCGTCTCGATTCGTATCGAACTTCTTGAGCATCTTTTGGCGGCGGTTGCGGCGCATGGAACGCATCGCCATGCGCTCGTCGCGATCCAGTCGGCCGTTGTTGTTCTTGTCGAATTTCTTGAGCATGCGTTGGCGGCGCTGTCGCATCGCGGCGCGCATCTCTCGTCGCTCGGCGTCGTTCAACTTGCCGTCGTTGTTCTTGTCGAACTGTTTGAGCATGCGCTTTCGCCACTTACCCTGGCGTCCGTTGTGCCCGGGCTGGGCGAGGGCAGGGGCGGCGAGCAGCAGGGACAGAGATCCGATCAGCAGGAGGCGCATACGGGATTTAACCCGTATGCGGCCCCTTGGTTAAAGCCGCCAGCTACTGGGTTGAAACCTTGAGAGTTTTTGCCAATGCCGTTCGCTACTCGGCGAGGCGGAACGCGACTTCGGCCTGGCCCATTTCGTTCCAGGTCGGCACCCGTTCGTAGCCGAACAGTAGGTCACCAGCATCGGTCACCGTGAAGCCCCCAGCTCGTGGCGTCAGTTCGACGAAGCCGGGGCTCTCCATCAGCGTGATCTCGGTTGGCTCGACCAACTCTGGCTCGTCGCTAAATGGCGGCAGCTTTAGATAGAGCAGGCGTCCGCCGGCCGCTGTTGTTTCCTGCACGGCGACGTGGACATTGCCCGTCGCATCGCGCGCCATCATCGACATGGTGATGTAGTCGGATGACTCGTAGAGCACCATGTGCTCGGACACGACGTCATCGATGATGCTCACGTAGAACACGCGCCGATTGGGCTCGACCAGAAACGTGACGTACGCGCCATTGGCGTCCACGGCCAGGGACGGGCAGGGTACGAAAGCCGCCCGGGACACTTCGATGGGCGCTGCGAATTGCCCGGTGCGGTTGTGCGTGTATTCGACGATGGTGTCGAAGTTGCTCGACCATTCATAGACCACATGAGTCGCTCCGTCCGGGCCGATAGCCAACGACGGTCCGCTGATGGTGTGCGCTACTTCGTCCCACTCGCTCACGCAGCACCCGGGGCTCGCGACTTCCAGGGCACCGAACACGATGTTTCCAGCCTGGGCTGTGCCGTGAGCGACGGCGATCCGCGGCGGTTGGTAAGCGACACCGTTCTCGCTGACTTCGTAGGCGAACGCGATAGCAACATCGCCCGTGGGGCCGATGGCGATGGTCGGATCGTGGACATTGATCGCGGTCAGCGGAAACGTACCCTCGAGTGGTGGCACACCGAACGTATAGACGGTGCCGAAACTACGATCGGCACGTTGGCTCACGAACAGAATCTTGTCCGCGGCCTGCCACACGATGTGCAGCCCGTTGTCACCGCTGGGCACGATCGCGATAGCGCTCGCTGGGGCTGGCTTGCCCGGTAGTGGCACGCTCGCCCCGTTCAACGCTCCAACCATCGGCCACTGGGTAGTGCCATCGATATACGCGTAACGGATCGTCCCGTCCGCGTTCTTGGCAGCGACGCTGCCTTCCGCTGGCGACATCAGTGGCTCCAGCACCAATCCTCGAGGCACCTCGGCGGCGTCAGCGCCCCCCGGTTGGCCTCCATCGGGATTGTCTCCCGGAGCCGATGATTGCCCGCAGGCGATGACAGAACTCAAACCAATAGCAGCGACAAGCGAAGTTAGTCTCACGATAATTCCTCCCGGTTGCGTTAGTCAGCCGATCGTGGGGCCACTTGGTTCTTCCGTCCAATGAATAGTTTGTATAGTATTCATTCATAATATGAATGAATCGTCTCCTCTCGATCTGGTGTTGCTTCAGACCTTCCACGAGGTGGCCGAGCGTGGTTCCATAACGGAGGCAGCCGTCCATCTCGGTAGGTCGCAACCGGCGGTGTCCCATCGGTTGCGTGCCCTCGAAGAGGATCTGGGGGTACCTCTGTTCGAGAAAGTGGGCCGGCGTCTGCGCTTGACCGAGTACGGCCGGCGCTTGCAACGTCACTGCCTGGATGTCATGGCCCTGTCACGCGGTCTGCGAGATAGGGTGTGTCACGAAGAAGGCGAGGTCGACGGCCACGTGATCATTGGCACTCTGCCGACGCTCGTGAGCCACTTGCTCGTGCCCGTGTTCCACCGGCTGCTAGCCGAGCACCCCAAGCTGCAGTTGTCGTTCGTGTTCGAGTTTCTCGGCTCGTTGCGCGAAGCCTTACGCACGGGCCGCGCCGACATGCTGGTCGTCGTCGGTGACATGGATACGTCGGGATTTTCCCGCGAACGTCTGGCAGAAACCGAACTCGTAGCGGTCATGGCGCCGGAGCTCGCGCCGCGCAAACGAGGCTTCGTGCGATTGGCCGAACTCCGCGAGCGGCGCTATCTGGCGTGGGATGGCCCGCGCGACACGACCTTCGATCGGGCCGCCCGTTTCGTCGAAGCCAAGCAGCTCGGCGGTGCCTATACGCCGAGGATCCCACACATCGAGAGTCTTCGCGAAATGGCCGCCGCTGGCGCTGGCTACGCGCTGTTGCCGCGCTACACGGTGGACAAGGACGTTGCGCGCAAGCGGTTGGTGGCCCTTCGCGTCAGCGGACTGTCCAGCACCATCGACATTTCGCTGCTCCTGCGCGACGGCCAGTTACTCACACCCGCGCTGCGCTCGGTCGTCGATGAACTACGCGGGCTCTAACGCCCGCGGCGGGCCAGGTCGGGGCCGCTCCGCGCGGCCCCTGAGTCAAGCGCTCACCCGCTCCGCTTTGGCGATCTTTCCGCGAGCGGTCTTGATCTCGTGGGCGCCGTGAATATCTAGCTCGGCCGTGGTCACCGGATCCTGCATGTCCCAGAACGCGCGCCAGGCGGCGCTGACTTTCGCGCGTCGGCCCTTGGCTTTGACCTCTTCAGTGGGGAAGAACCATTCAATCGCGGCGTTGAGCCCCATGACCACGACGTTGCGCTCGCGCTCCTCGGGCAAGCCGAGTGCAGCCCACACTTCGTGCAACGCGGCGAGTTGCTTGCGCCGACCGCGCTCGAGCACTTCACGGGTATCGACACCCAGGGTCTTGAAGTCTTCTTCGAGCAATTTGTTCTCGAACAGCGCCCAGAATAGTAGGCGGCATTGGAACGTCAGCATGTTGCTGAGCTCGCGCTTGCTCATGCCCTTCATCAGCGTTGGCAGGTACTGCATGCCCAGACCCACGTGGCGGGCTTCGTCGCGCTCGTAATACTTGAGCAACTCGGACAGCACTGGCTCGGCGTTGCATTCGCGCACGGTTTGGAAAATCGTGAGTGCCAGCGGCTCGATCATCAGCTGCATCCCGAGCAGTTTGTGCACGGTGCTCTTGGTCTGCAGGGTCAGATCCAGCAACGCCTGGGGCGCCCGGTCCATGCGCTCGGGCATGTAGTCCAGATGCTTGAGGTAGTCGTACATCACGTAGAAGTGGCGGGCTTCGTCGAACGCCTGGCTGGTTGCGGCCATCTTCGCTTCCATAGGCTCTAGTCGGTCGGCGAGCTGAGCGGAGATCTTCCACGCAGCCATCTCGCCCCACAGAATGATGCCGAAGATGCGTTTCACCGCTTCGGCCTTTTCTGGGTCGAGGTTGATGCCGCCGTGTTTCTCCATGAGCATCGGCAAGATCGTCTTGCCATCCCAGGCGATCTCCTGGGACTTGTGGTAGATGCGCTCGCACTTGGCGAAGCGCTTCGCCTCCTTGGCGCCCACCTCGATGTCGAACATGTCGTATGGGATTTGAGTTTTTCCGAAGCCTGCAACTGCCATGGGGAACCCCTACTCGTTGTTGTGCGGTACGACCGCTAGATACGCCATTGCCATCATTGAAAGTTCCGAGATGATTTGTTGTTCGCTCATCTCGGGGTCGTTACTAACCGTGTAAAGGGCGCGTGCTTCCAGTGCACTGAGCACGAGCCAGACGAATGTCTTGATCGCCACCTCTGGGTTTGCATGCCCGATGGTTTCGTTTCGTGTCGCGAGCAACACCATCAGCCGTTCACAGATGCGAACGCCGAGTAGCTCACCGACGGAGCTGATGTCTGGATCCTTGGCAGCGCGCAATGTGAACGCGCTGATCAACCGACCGCGCTCGCGGAACACGCGCAACAGAAACGCGATGCCGGTGCGCAGCAGCTCTTCGAGGTCGGCGTCCTGCCACTGCTCAGGTGACAGCGCCAGATCGATGGTCGCCTCAGCCTGTTCACTGAAACGCTGGAACACCGTGCGCAGCAGGGCTTCCTTGTCGGCGAAGCGCGCGTAGAAGGCACCGACCGACGACTCGGCGCGACGCGCGATGTCTTTGATGGTGATGGCGTCCAGGCCGCGCTCGAGAATCAGAATCTCCGACGCATCAAGGATGCGCTCCAGGGTCGCGTGGCTGCGCGCCTGTCGAGGTGGTTTGACCCACTGGAGATCTGTTGCTGGAGGAACCATTAAAATAGAACCCGAATTCTGATTCTATTTTGCAGATCGCTTGAGCAATGTCAAGTGGCGGCCTTAACTAGCTGATATTCAGCTGGTCAGTGCCATCCACGCGCCACCGCCAGGGCCCCCGAAACGAGAAAGAGCGGGGACACGCCCCGCTCTGACTGCTTGGTTTGTTAGCTGACCGCTACAGCTCGGCGTCGCCGAAGGAGCGCTCGAATAGGTCGCCGATGGCTTTGCGACCGTTGTCGTTGAGGTTGCGCGTCCCGGTGCCGGTGAAACGGCGGCTCGAGATGTTTGGCGCATCGATCTTATCCCAGTCATTGTCCGACCAGGTGAACCAGGTGTTCTGCTCCTGATCGAACACGAACACTGACTTGTGCTGGTGGCGCGCAAGCTCGACGGCCCAACCGGTACCACCGCGCATGGTCTTGTCCGGCAGCAGCTCGCCAACGGCGAACACTTCGCCGGCGGTGTTGACCTGATGCCAGATGGTCTTCAACAGTTTTTGGAAGCTCTCGGTGTCAGGGTACTCGCGGTGCATGTGCGCCTGCAGGTAGACCTGGCTGACGTCGCCCTGCTCGAGCTCATCGTCGGTGAGTTGCACGATGCCTCGGCTGCGCGCCGCTTCCCGGCCTGCATACGAGAAGTTGAGCTCCGTTAGTCCCCACTTCTCGGCACACTCGCCGAACTGTTCCTCGGCGCCGTTCGCGCCACCGGACAGCAGCGTAAACACGCTGCTCGGCAAGATGGGAATCGCCGCGAGGCTCTCTTCAGAGGACACCAGACGAAGAGCGTCCGGGTGCAGGTGCAGGTGGGTCTCCGGACCCGACGAACCGTCGTGATCCTTGAGCAGACGAACACCGATCTCTTTGCCGTGTGGTTCCAGGTACAGGACCACATCGATCAGGCTCTCGTATTCTTTACACGGCGCCGGAATCTCGGTCGGGTGCTCGCCGGTGGTTCCGCGGTGGGTCTGTGCCGACATCCACAGCTCGGCATCGTGCAGCTTCGCGTAGGATTTCAGCGCGCCGATCATGGCGCCGTTCTCGGCCACGGAGTGCTTCTGCCACGAATAACCGTCGACGAGGATCGCTGCCGGTTTGAAATCCAGGTGCTCGCGGAACATAGCGGCGGTTTTCTCGAGACGCTCCGGCCACAAGTCGCGGTCCGCGAATGCGGTGATGACGCGGTTCTTGGTGATCATCGCGCGCACACCTTCGACGTCTTCCAGGTCGGTCCGGGCCGCCAGGTCGTCGAACAGTGCGTCGTACCAGGACTGCACGTGATCGATGGTCTGCTCCAAAGCTACGTGCAGCACCGCCTTCTCGCGCATCAAGTCGTCCAGAGCGATTTGCACCAAACACGCGGTTTTACCCACGCCGGCTCTCGCCATGACGACGCCCAGATTTCCCTTACCCAACCCACCGTGGATCGATTTTTCCAGGATGCGTAGCGGACTGTGTGCATTCACGTCTTTGCGATACATCGTCCTACTTCTTTCCTGCCGGCTTGGCGTCTTCGCGTGCCTTTTCCTTCAGCTCCTCGGCGACTGCCGTGGGAACTTCCAGATAGCGCGCAAACTCCATTGTGAACTCGGCCTTGCCTTGCGTGGAGGAACGCAGCGCGGTGGCGTAGCCGAACATCTCGGCAAGCGGCACTTCGGCTTCGATCAGCGCGATGGCTCCGTCTTCCTGGGAACCGATGACCATTCCGCGTCGCTGCATCAAGGTGGTGAGCACGGCGCCGTTGAATTCGGTCGGTCCTTCGACAGCGACCCGCATCATCGGTTCGAGGATCTTCGGTTTTGCCTTTTCGTAAGTGGCGCGCCATGCACCGCGTCCCGCTTCCTGGAACGCGACGTCGGAGGAGTCCACGTTGTGAGCCTTACCGTCTCGAACGACGATGCGGACGTTGACGACCGGGAAGCCAAGCATGCGGCCTTTGGCCATCATGGACTTGAAGCCCGTCTCGACCGATGGCACGAACTGTTTGGGAATCGCTCCACCCTTGGTCGAGTCGATGAACTCGAACTCGGCCTCTTCGTTGGGCTCGATGTAGCCGACCACTTTACCGAACTGGCCAGAGCCACCGGTCTGCTTCTTGTGGGTGTAGTCGAACTCGGCTTTGCGCGAGATCGTCTCACGGTAGGCAACCTGAGGCGGGGAAACATCGACCTGTGCCTGGTACTCGCGGCGCATGCGCTCGAGGTAGACCTCCAGGTGCAGCTCGCCCATACCGGACAAGATGGTCTCGTTCGACTCGGGGTCGACACCGACACGGAAGGTCGGGTCCTCTTTGGTGAACCGTCGCAGCGCCTTTGACATCTTCGTCTCGGCGTTGTGGTCGATTGGGGTGATCGCGATCGAAATGACCGGAGCCGGAACGTGCATCGACGTCATCGCCACGTTCATCTTACCGTCGGTGAACGTGTCGCCGGAGTTACAATCGATGCCGAACATAGCGACGATGTCGCCGGCGCCGGCTTCGGTGATGTCTTCCATCTCGTCCGAGTGCATACGGACCAGGCGGCCGATCTTGTGCTTCTTGCCCGTGCGCGCGTTGAAGATGAAGTCGTCGCGGCGCAATGCACCCTGATAGACGCGCATGTACGTGAGCTGCCCATACCGGCCGTCTTCGAGTTTGAAGGCGAGGGCGACGGTGGATTTCTCCGGGTCGCACGGCAACACGAGCGTGGCTTCGTCGTTGTCGAGATCGACAGCTTCGTTGGTCACGTCAGTCGGGTTCGGCAGATAGCGCACGACGGCGTCGAGCAGCAGCTGAACGCCTTTGTTCTTGTACGCCGAGCCCATCATCACCGGAGTGATCTTGAGATCGATGGTCGCCTGACGAATTGCCGTATGGACCAGCTCTGGGGTGACGTTCTCTTCGAGGATGGCTTCCATCAGATCGTCGTTGAACATCGACACAGCGTCGAGCAGTTCTTCGCGAGCCAGCTCCGCCTCTTCCTGCATGTCCGCGGGGATGTCGGCTTCGATGATGTTCTCACCGTTTTCGCCCTCGAACGTGTAGGCCCTCATGGTGACGAGGTCGACGACGCCCGCGTGATCGTTCTCGAGACCGATCGGCAACTGCAACAGCACCGGGTTGTGACCCAGTTTTTCACGCAGTTGGTCGCGAACACGCAGCGGATTTGCACCTGTGCGATCGCACTTGTTGACGAACGCGATGCGCGGCACGTGATAGCGGCGCATCTGGCGGTCCACCGTATACGACTGGCTCTGCACGCCTGCGACGGAGCAAAGTACGAGAATCGCTCCGTCCAGAACACGCAGAGACCGCTCGACTTCAATGGTGAAGTCGACGTGTCCCGGGGTGTCGATGATGTTGACGTGATGATCGTTCCACTCGCAGTGGGTCGCCGCGCTGGCAATGGTAATGCCGCGCTCGCGCTCCAACTCCATGGAATCCATCTTCGCGCCGACGCCATCTTTGCCACGTACGTCGTGAATTGCGTGGATACGCTGGGTGTAGAACAGAATTCGCTCGGTCAACGTGGTCTTGCCACTGTCGATGTGGGCCGAGATGCCGATGTTCCGGACTATGGACAGGTCACTAATCACTGATTGCTCCAAGACAAACTTAACGAGGCGGGTCGAATATCCTTAGCTGGGGCGTGGGTCAATCAGAATCCGCCAACTATTTGCGAACTCTGCCCGAGGGCGGCCTGAACTTACATAGGCATACACGACTATCTCGCAGGTATTATCCGCGTCTCATTCAGAACTACTCGTGTTTCCACGCGTCAGAAGAAGGTAGGATTATTCGCCACCAATGTCCTGTATTGACGCCAACCTAGCCGTCGAATTCTTCGACGGAACGCTCACTGATGTGGCGTCTAAGCAGGTGGAATCACACGCGGAAACCTGCAGCACGTGTCGAATTCTGCTCGCTGAATTGGCTCGATCGCCGACCATGGCGCAGCTGAGTCCGACGGTGCCCGCGGCGGAGGCTGGACACATTCCCCTGGAGCGTGGAGACAAGGTTGGCCGCTTCGTCGTGCTCAACCGCATCGGCTCCGGCGGTATGGGCGTCGTATTTTCGGCATATGACCCAAAACTGGATCGCAAGGTCGCACTCAAACTGCTGCGCAGTGGCAGATCCAGCTCCGCGGATCCGGGCGAAGCCCAGACCCGGCTGATGCGCGAGGCCCAGGCGATGGCCCAGCTGTCCCACCCCAACGTCATCTCGGTCTACGACGTCGGAACCATTAGCGACGAGGTCTACATCGCGATGGAGCTGGTCGAGGGCACGACCCTCACCGGCTGGCTCCGCAAATGGGAGCGCCCCTGGACAGATGTCCTCGACAAGTTCGTCCAGGCCGCGCGCGCGTTGGCCGCTGCCCACGCGGCCGGGCTGGTGCATCGTGATTTCAAACCCGACAACGTGCTCGTTGGCAACGACGAGCGCGTTCGCGTGATGGACTTCGGTCTCGCCCGTTGGTCGCTCACCGAGGACACAGGCCCTACCGACGAAGAAGCGCGGCTGGCGGCGGTTGTGAGCGAGCTCAACCGCACACTGACTCGCAGTGGCGCTATCTTGGGAACGCCGCGCTACATGGCGCCGGAGCAGTTCCTTGGTCGCGATACCGACGCGCGATCGGATCAGTTCAGCTTTTGTGTTGCGCTGTACGAAGCGCTGTATGGCGAGTATCCATTCGAAGGCGGATCGGCGCAGCAGCTCGCCGAAACCGACAAGCAGGCGGAGCTGGCGCAACCGTCAAAGAACGTTCCCATGTGGGTGCATCAGATCCTGGAGCGTGGGCTCAAACGCACCGCTCAGGCCCGTTACCCGTCGATGGACGTGCTGCTGCAAAGTGCCGTTCCGATTCAAAGCATCGCGCCGCGTCGGCGCTGGATCGCGTTGGCCGGCGTGCTGGGCGCGGCGGTCGTGCTGCTGTCCCTGTACCTGTGGGAGTCGCGTTCCCGCATGCGCGATGCCCAGAGCGATCTGGACAAGGCGGTGCTCGCTCAAGCGGCCGCCGAACAAAAGGTGCGCAAGCTCGAGAGCGAACTGACCCAGCTGTCGAAGAAGGAAGTGACGCTGCGCGCGCGATTGAAACACTCGCGTCATAATCGGCGCGAGCTACGCAAGGAGCTGCGCCAGACCCTCACGCGCATCGACGAACTCAAGATCAAACTCACCGATGTGACCAAACCGCCACCCATTAACAAAGCGGGGGCGGTGGGGACCAAACCGGCCGGCCCGCGTGGGCTGAGCAAGCGCCAGGTTTTCGCCGCGTTGGACAAACGCATGAAGCCGATCAAGGAGTGCTTCGCCGAGTGGCGCGAGCGTCACAAGGATGTGGATTTCACCTTGAGCATGACGTTTACCGTGGTCAAAACCGGCGGCGTGCTGGTGGTGGACACCGGGGGCACCAAAGACAAAGTGCTGCGTGAGTGCGTCAGTGGTTTCGTCCAGGACACTCGTTTCCCCGAGGCGAGGTTGCCCACGTTGGTCACGTACGATCTGAAAACCAAAGGCACAATTTTGACGCCGAGCCTCGAGGTGGTCGGTGTCACTCCAACTCGGAAAGCTCAGTAAGCGACTACCGGTCAGCCGGTGTGAGAAGCGTCGACGGCAATTCAACACAGTCGTGCTAATATGCGCGCGATTATGAATTTCAGAGCATTATCGATAGCTTGCGGTCTTTGCGTTGCACTCGCCGTCCCATCACTGACCAACACCGCGTTCGCCGACACCGAGGACCCGGTCAAGCCCCGCGGTGGCTATGTGCTCGTCGATCCACCCGACCCGAGCACTCCGTCGGCCAAAGCCGACATCTCCAAGATCATCTTCGTCAACCGCTGCGTTGGCGGCTGCGTTGTCACGCCTGGTGAGAACGATGCTCGCACCAACACATCGTCCATCGCTGCGCAGACCAGCAACATCAGCGAGTTCATGTGGGACGACCAGGTATTCGATGACGTCATCGAGTGTCTGCGCGATGTGTACGCGCCCTACGACGTCCAGATCGTGACCGAGGATCCGGGCATGACAATGTTCCATCACGAAGCGATTCTCGCTGGTGGACCGGCCGAGCTAGGCCTGGAACCATTCGTTGGCGGCATCGCGCCCCTGTCGTGCGCCGGCGCCATCAACAACGTTATCTCCTACAGCTTCGCCAACACTCTCGGTCCCAACGTGAGCGAACTGTGCTGGACGGTCGCGCAGGAAAGCGCGCACGCTTTCGGTCTCGACCACGAAGATGATTGCCACGACCCGATGACCTACCACCCCGGCTGTGGCATCAAGTACTTCCGCGACGAATCGTTCAACTGCGGCGAAAACGGACCGCGTGCGTGTACCTGCGGTGGAAACCAGCAGAACTCGCACCGCATGCTGCTGTCAGTATTCGGTGCTGGCGTCGGTGCCGCTCCGCCTACTGTGGACGTGCTGTTGCCAGCGAACGACGCGACGGTCAACGATGAATTCGACATCTTCGGTGAAGCCATCGATGACCGGCAGATGCTGTACGGCCATGTCGACCTGGTGCTCAATGGCACCCGGTGGGAAACCCGCCTGGGCGACGAGACGAGTGGCACGAACACCTATCAATTCAAAGCACCGGCCACGTTGCCGGACGGCATCATTGACGTCGAGATTCGTGCCTGCAACGGCTTGGAGTCGTGTGCATCCTCGACCGTCACCGTGACAAAAGGCGCTCCGTGCACAAGCGCCGACCAGTGCTTGCAGGGGCAACTATGCGACGCTGGTAAGTGTTACTGGGAGCCGCCAACGGGCGTGCTCGGTGACGAGTGCGGCATTCGACAAGAGTGCGTCTCGGACCTGTGCCCGAGCGTCGGTGGTGAGTCCTTCTGCAGCGCGCCGTGTTTCCCCGGCCTCTCCGACCAGTGTGAAGACGGCTTCGACTGCTTGGCCGCTCCAGGCCAGGGCATTCCCGGCGACGGCATTTGCTGGCCCGCGGCCGACGACGGCGGTGGCTGTTGTAGCGTCAATAACGACAACGACGTGCCGTTCACGCAGCTTGCGTTGTTCGGTCTCGTGCTGTTCGTCGCCGTGAGGCGGCGTCGGCGCCGCGCTTGAGCTATTCTATCCCGGGCGCGTCGTTCAGGCGGGCCCAACGGGGGCTGCCCTAGTCCCCGCCAGCCGGGGGCGCTCACGGGTCCCCACACTTACCGGAAAGTTCAGGGAGGACTTTGATGAAACTCAGTCGACTTGTATGTGCAGCAGCTGTGGTCTGCGTCGCGTTGGCATTCGCCGGACCCGTTCATGCTGACAGCACCGCTACGAGCAAGATCACTCAGATCAAGATCCTGTCGAAAGCGAACAAGAACTTTCGCCTGTTTCACGGAGCCATCTGGCTCGAGTACGACAGAGACAAATTCAACTACCGCTGGGGCGGTAAACACTGCAAGGGCAACACGCTCAAGGGCATCAACGTGGGCATGCTGTTCGCGGCGTTCCGCTACAAGTACAGCATCACCATCGACTACAAGAACCACGTGCACGGCAAGCACAAGTTTCGTTGCGTGACAGCGTTCATGCTGTCGCACAAGTGACCCGCGCCGTAACTTACGCTGGCGCCAGCTAGCGCTTCTTCTTGTCTCGTCGGCCTTTGAGCAGCGCGCGGGTCGCCGTGCGTGCCAGGGCCGGCGCCGCGAACATGCTGCGCGCCAACGATAGCGCTAGCCCGAGCGGCGTCTTTCCTTTGGCCTCGATGGCCACCTTCTGTCCCGACTGAACATCTTCCATCGCGCCGCGTGCGATCGTGCGCGAGCCGTCCGAACGAATCTCGATGACCAGGCGTGCGACTACTGGCGGTTCGTCTGATTTCTCCACGCTCGCCTCGGGCGCGGGCATGATCTCGACGTCCGGCTTCTTCTCGTCGGCCATTACTTGGCCAGGAACCTGGCGTGGCGGACGATTCGGGCAATGCTGTCTTCGCCCTCCAGAGCGTAGTAGCCGCGAATGCGCATCTGTTTGTCCACCAGGACGAAGTGCTCGCCGTGGACCATGTCGGATTGCTTCACGTTGGCCGTGTCGGCCTCCGCGTCATCCTTGATGCCGATGATGCCCATGCCGATCTTGAAGCCGTCGAACACGACCTGTTTCATCATCCGCCGGGTGCTGCGCAAGAAGCGCCAGTTGAGCTCGTTTGCTTTGAACTTCTTGGCGTAGGCGCTGAGGCGCTGGGGTGTGTCGTATTGGGGATCCACGCTGAACGACACCAACTGGGTTCCCGACGACGGGCCGAGCTGGCGCTGAATCTTGACCATCTTTGCGGTGGTGAGCGGGCACACGACTTCGCAGCGGGTAAATATGAAGTTTGCGATCCACACGCGACCGCGCAGCGATTCGCTCTTGAAGCTGCGGGCGCTCTGATCTTCGAGGGTGAATGTGGGGGCGTCCCGGTGGACGGGCAGCTTTGGGCTGTTGTCGGCTCGTCCCTTGAGAACCAGCACCACGACCACGAGTAGCGCCGTCGCCAGGGGGACCATCAGTATCCACGTGACCGGGTTGCGCAGGAACGCGCCGAACGTGTTGGGTGGGTCCATGGTTTCTTCGCTGGTCACGATGGGCGGAATCTAGCCCAAGCGGCTCACGCGGGCGACCCCGAAAACCTGGGTGCGACGATTTGATCGTGTTAGCATTTCGGGATGACCGGGCTACGCATTATCGTCGCGTTAGCAGTGAGCACGGTGTTCCTCGCCGATGCCCGGGCCGACCGGCCCCGCGCTGAGCCCTCTAGCAGTAGTAATAGTAGCGAGCGCCGGACCGTGGACGCTGCTGCCGCTGCGGTTGGCCCACGCAGCCTCTCCTGTGGGCGGACGAACAGGGGGCGACTCAGTGATCCGGCGGTGATGCCCTATCGGGGCAAGGGGTTTGTGATTCCACAACCGTGGCGGTCTCGCGGGCTGCGTTATGGCACCGATGAACTGGTCGGTTTGCTCAAACGCGCCGCGGCGAAGGTGACCCAGGTGTGTCCGGGCGCTGTTCTCGGCATCGCCGACCTGGCCAAACGTTATGGTGGACCCGCCGAGCACCATCGTTCACATCAGTCAGGTCGTGACGCGGACTTGCTGTATTACGCGATGGGGATGCGCGGCAAACCGTTCTATCCGGACAAGCACATGCCCGTGTTCAGAAAGAACAAGCGGGCCCACGACTGCAGCTCGCCGGAAAAGAGAAAGCGCATCGCTTTGCGCTTCTTCGATGTTCGAGCGAACTGGGCGTTCATCAAGGCGGTGCTTACCGACGACCAGGTCATCGTCGAGCGCGTCTTCATGGCCACACGCATTCGCGACTGGCTGCTGGCCTACGCCAAGAAGACAGGCGAGTCGCGGCGCTTGATCAGACGCGCGCGCAAGACGTTGATGCGCCCGCGCGATTCACGTGCCCACGCCGACCACATGCATCTGCGCATCGGCTGCAGCAAGCGCGACGCCGTGCGCGGCAAGTGTGTCGACCTCGAGATGCGTCGCGGCAAACGCAAACGCCACGGCCGCTGGAACGGCATCTGCCGCTAGGCGGCAGTAGTTCGCTAGCGCGTGGAACGGCGTGAACCTGCGGGAGGGGACTAATCCGTCCGCTACAGCCGGTTTGCGTTATTTCTTTTTGGTTAAGGACTCGATGAACACGACCACGCCTTCGAGCTCTTTCTTCTTGAGCTTTACGACGGGCATCGCGGGCGGATAGCCAGCAACGATTTGTTCACGCGGGTCCTTGATGGACGAGATGATGTAGGCCGCGTCGGCCTTGCCGGTGCTGCCATCCTGAAACTTGCGCTCGGAGTTGAACAGGCCCACCCAGCTCGGACCAGCGAGCTTGGCTGCGGCCGGATCGATTGTGTGGCAGGAGCGACAGCCTTTGTTGTTCCAGACCCACTTGCCCATTTCCAGAGGCGGGAGGTCCGAAGCGGCAGCAACGACGCCGACCGGGCGGGTTGCGCTGTCGTGTTGACCGATGAGCGGGACCAACGAGGCCGTGGCGCCGGCCTTAGCGTCACGAAGCACCAGCGCCATCGCGATATCGATAGGGATATCGATCGACGGGCTGTTCTTGTAGTGCCACTGGGTCTTCTTGAGCGACGCGTCGTCGGTGGCCTTCATAGCCAGCGCGTTCTTCATCTCGGGCGTCTTGGCGCGCTTCTTCTCATCCCGATCAATCGGGCTGGAGAAGATGTAGGCCAAAAGGATTGTAATGGCGACAACCTGGATGCCAACAACACCCAGCTTAATTTGCCATTCTTCGATCTTCGGAAGCGGTAGCTTATCTAGCATTTTGGTTGACCTCGATGGAGCCGTCTGTGGCTCCAGGGAAGCGGGCGACTCGCGCCGCCGCTCCTTATAACAGTCATCTGGTTCTACGGTGCCACCAGCGGCGGTAAAAGCGGCTTCGATCGGCGCGACAAATTGTCGCATCTATGTGCACTGGCTCGGGTTTTCTCCTGAACCCTCCGATGCGCTGAACCTCGTCCGTGAGATGCGGCAATTTGTCGCGATTCGCGAAGACCGGTCTATTGATCTCGACTAGTATCCGCCGTGGCGTTTTACTGCGCGCAAATGGACAGCACCGTCACCTCGACGGCGTGCATCCGACGACAAGCGCGGCGCGATTTGCCGCGATACAAATCAGGACGTTAACAACAGACTGGCTCGACTATGGCCCGCTTCTTATTCCCCGAATGGACTGACTCGTTCCGCAAGCTCGTCGGCCTATTGTTGGCTGGTGCGCCTGTTTACTTGATCGCGATCGTTGCGTACGGCGTAACGCCGGAAGCGATCCGCATCGGGTACCAACCCAAACAACCGGTGCCTTACAGCCACGCGGTGCACGCTGGCGAGATGCAGATGGACTGCCGGTACTGCCACTCGGCGGTAGAGCAGTCGCCCCACGCGACGATTCCGCCCGCTGCTACGTGCATGGGTTGTCACTCGGTGGTGCATCCCACCAGCGAGAAGCTGGCGCCGATTCGCGCCGCCTATCCCATGAAGGATGGCGCTCGCGACTACACCAAAAAGAGTGTTCCGGTCGAGTGGATCAAGGTCAACGACCTGCCGGACTACGTGTTCTTCAATCACAGCGCCCATGTCAATCGCGGCGTCGGTTGCGAGACCTGCCACGGCCGCGTCGATCTCATGGAAGAGGTCTACCAGACCAAGCCTCTCACCATGGGCTGGTGCCTTGATTGTCATAACTCGCCCTACAAGAACCTGCGTGAACCCGCCGATGTCACCAAGATGGGCTACACCGGCGGCAGCGTGAAGCAAGGCAAGATGCTGGCTAAGAAGTACAACATCAACCCCCCGACGAATTGCTCGACATGTCATCGCTAGACAATTCCTACGAACAGATTCCCATTTGGCGTTCCTTCGAGGAGCTCGAGGGTGATCCCGAGTTTATCGAGAAGCTCAAGGACGAGTTTCCCGACCACGAAGAGGATCTCAAAGATCCCCTGAATCGTCGGCGCTTCTTCCAGTTGATGGGCGCGTCCATGGCGATGGCCGGCATGGTCAGCACAGGCTGTCGGCGCTGGGAAAAAGACAAGGTCGTTCCTCGCGACGAGCGCAACGGGTTCATCCCCGGCGTGCCGATGCGTTACACGAGCGCGATCGATATCGGTGGCGTCGCAGCCGGTCTGCTGGTCACGGCCTACGACGGTCGGCCGATCAAGATCGAAGGCAATCCGGCGCATCCTTATACGGGTACGCCAGCTGCAGATGGTCCCCGTCGGGATTGGAACCACGGACCGACTACCGCGTTCGCCCAGGCGAGCGTGCTCCAGGTGTACGACCCTGATCGCAGCACTGGCATCCTGGCCAAAGGCAGTGACAAGGCCGTGCCGTTCAAACAGTTCAAGAAGCTCTTGGACCGCTTGTTCGTGCCGATGCAGTACCTGCCCGAGAAATGGGCACGGGAAGCAGCCGCCAAAAAGGCGGAGGCAGAGAAGGCACAGAAAGCTAAAGAGAAAGCAGCCAAGGAGAAGGCAGCCAAGGAAGCCAAGGCAAAGGGCATCGTCCTTCCTGTTGCTAAGAAGCCAGCCGCAGGTGCCGACGCAACGAAGCCAGCTGCTGGCGCTGACGCAACGAAGCCCGATGCTGTTGCTGGCGCACCCGCGCCCAAGCCGGTCAAAGAGCCGGTGCCGCCGCCGCCCGTATCGGACACCAAAGTTCGGTTCCTTTGCGAAGCGTCCAGTTCGCCTACCCTTACCCGGCTGAAAGCAGCCGCGGTTGCCGCGTACCCGGGCTCGAAGTTGTACGAGTGGGAGCCACTCACGCGGGACAACGAGCGCGTTGGTACGACTTTGGCGTTCGGCAAGCCGATGCGTCCGCTGCTGCACCTGGACAAAGCCGACGTCATCGTTTCCCTCGACGCAGACCTGTTCATCAATCACCCATCGGCTCTGCACAACGCCGCTGGCTTCGGCTCGCGCCGCGATCCAGACGCGACCACGTTCAAGAAGGGCACCATCAGCGGCAAGTGGAACGAAGTTCCCGTCCAGATGAACCGCCTGTACGTGGCCGAGAGTGTTCACTCCCAGACGGGCGCCGTCGCTGATCATCGCGAGCCGGTTCGCGCTGATCAGATGGGTGAGCTCGCCGACGAGCTGCGCGCTGCCTATGATGGCAAGAGTGCGGGAACAGCTCTGGGTAAGAAGCCCGAGATCAAGAAGTTCGTCTCCGCGATCATTGCCGACATTAAATCGGCCCGCTCCGCGGTCGTGGTGGCTGGTTATCGTCTACCGCCGGAAGTTCACGCGGCCGTCGCCTACATCAATACCCAGAAGGCTGGCTCGAGCAAAGATGCGGGCGTCTCCTACGTCGCGGACCCGGACATTACGCGCAAGACACACGTCGAAGAGTTGAAGGCTCTCGTCGCCGACATCAAAGCCGGCGCGTGCGAGACCCTGATCATCATCGGCGGTAACCCGGTCTACGACAGCCCGGCGGACATTGGCTTCGCAGCCGCTCTTGCCGCCCCCGCGCTCAAGAACACGATCCATCTGAGCCACTACCACAACGAGACGTCTGCCAAGTGTAGCTGGCACCTCAACCGCGCTCACTACCTCGAAGCCTGGGGAGATGCGCGCACGTGGGACGGTACCTACACCATCGCTCAGCCGATCATCGAGCCGATTCACGGTGGTAAGTCCGATATCGAGTTGTTGGCCCTGCTGGTTGGCGAGGACAAGAAGTCCGGTCGCGAGCACGTACACGACACCTTCGCCAAGCTGCCCAACTTCAAAGCAACGAAGCGCGGCTGGGTGACGGCGCTGCACGACGGCCATGTACCCAACACCGGCTTCACCCACGTGTCTGGTCTCAAGGCCAAGATCGTTCCGATCAAGCCCGTGAAGACCGGCGACGTCGAGCTCGTGCTCACCGCGTCGCCTCACACGTTCGACGGTCGTTTCGCCAACAACGCCTGGCTACAGGAGACGCCGGAATTCCTGTCGAAGATGACATGGAAGAACGTTCTGTACATCGGGCCGAAGACCGCCAAGCGCAAAGGACTGAAGAATCGGACCTGGGCGACGGTGAAGGCCAACGGCAAGTCAGTCCGCGTCGGCGTCTACGTCCTGCCGGGCGTTGCCGATGGCACCATGGCGATTGCCCTGGGCCACGGACGTACTCGCGCCGGCTACGTCGGCGGTCACGCGGGGCACAAAGTGCACTCGGCTGGCGTCGATGTTTACGGACTTCGTCACAGCAACGCGATGTACGTCGCTAACGCCACCATCTCCGGTAGCAGCGAAGAGCACCGCATGCCGACGACCCAGGGTCACTGGGATGTCGAGCCGCGCGCCAGGGCGACCATCGCCAAGCGTATGCACGAGCTCGTCAAAGTCGGCACCAAGGACGCATTCGCGGCCAGCAAGAAGCCGGGCAAACACGGCAACCGTCGTCGTCTGTTCGAGCACACGCCTCACAACCCGGATCAGATCAACAAGTCGTTGTTCGCGCCGCCGAGCCTGTACGACAAGGCGGGAATGCCCAAGTGGGGCATGACCACCGACCTCAGCAAGTGCATCGGTTGCAACGCGTGCCTGGTGGCTTGTCAGTCGGAGAACAACATCGCGGTGGTTGGCCAAGAGCAGGTCATGCGCAACCGCGAGATGAACTGGATCCGCATCGACACCTACTTCCTCGGTGATCCAGATCGTCCCGAAGTGGTGCACCAGCCGGTCGGTTGCCAGCAGTGTGAAAACGCTCCTTGCGAGCAGGTCTGCCCCGTCGGTGCCACCGTGCACTCCGACGAAGGCCTCAACGACATGGTCTACAACCGCTGTGTCGGAACTCGTTACTGTCTCAACAACTGTCCGTACAAGGTTCGTCGTTTCAACTTCCTCGACTTTCACGGCGATGACCCGAGTCCGCTCAACGCTCATGGCTGGAAGAACGGCAACCCGCTCAACCACAGCAAGAAGCGCAACAAGCTGCTCAAGCTGGCGTACAACCCGAACGTTACGGTTCGGTCCCGCGGTGTCATGGAGAAGTGCACCTTCTGTGTGCAGCGTATCCAGATGGAGCGCATCAACGCCAAGAACAAGGCAGTTCAGGACACGGCCACCAAGTCCGCGCTGGGCGAGAAGACCTCGACAGACTTTGGTCCGCCCATCCAGGACGGGAAGATTCAGACCGCGTGTCAGCAGGTCTGTCCGACCAAAGCCATCGTGTTCGGTGACCTCAACGACCCGAACAGCAAGGTGTACAAAGCGCAGTACGGCGAGACCAAGAAGATCGACAAGGTAACCGAGCTTCCCGTGCTCGCCGAGCGCGCGTATCAAATGATGCCGGAGCTGCACACCCAGCCCCGCAACTTGTACCTCGCACGCGTGAAGAACCCGAGTCCGACCCTCAAGCCGCCTGCCGCCAAGAAGGGCGGCAAAGGTGGCAAGGCGAAGCACTAAGGCACTGGTAGGTAGAGATGAGTCCCGCAGCAGAACATACTCTTGAACCTTCCGAGGTATTTCGCGACGTCACCGAGACGGTCGCGAACATCCACGAGCGGCCGAAAATGCCGATGGCGTGGTGGATCACCCTCGGCTTCGCACTTTCGCTCCTCGGCATGTTCGGCATCGCCGTGGCATACCTGTTCGCCACGGGCGTCGGTATCTGGGGCAATGACAACACCAGTGGTTGGGGTTGGCCTATCGTCAACTTCGTCTTCTGGGTAGGTATCGCTCACGCCGGTACGCTGATTTCGGCGATTCTCTACCTGATGCGCCAGGGCTGGCGTACCAGCATCAACCGCGCCGCTGAGGCGATGACCATCTTCGCTGTCGCTTGCGCCGGTCTGTTTCCGATTCTGCATACCGGTCGTCCCTGGGTTGCCTACTTCATGCTGCCCATTCCCAACGACATGCAGATGTGGCCGCAGTTCCGCAGCCCGCTCATGTGGGACGTCTTCGCAATTTCGACGTACGCCACCGTATCGATTCTGTTCTGGTTCATGGGCATGGTTCCCGACCTGGCGACCTTCCGTGACCGGGCCAAGTCCAAGGGCGCGCAAATCGCCTACGGCATCTTCGCTCTGGGTTGGCGCGGTTCGGCCCGCCAGTGGCACCGTTACGAGCGCGCGTACCTGATTCTTGCCGCTCTGGCCACACCGCTGGTTCTGTCAGTTCACTCGGTCGTTTCATTCGACTTTGCGGTGTCGCAGGTGCCTGGTTGGCATACGACGATTTTCCCGCCGTATTTCGTTGCCGGCGCCATCTTCAGTGGCTTCGCGATGGTGCTTACCCTGATGGTGCCCGCCCGGTTCTTGTTCGGGCTAAAGGGCATCCTCAAGGATTCGCACATCGAGTCCATGTGCAAGATCATCCTGGCCACGGGTTCAATCGTCGGCTTTGCCTACGCGACGGAGTTCTTCATCGCCTGGTACAGCGGCAACTTGTACGAACAGTTCACGTTCATCAATAGAGCGTTAGGACCGTACTGGTGGGCGTACTTCACGATGATTTTCTGCAACGTGGTCGTGCCCCAGGCGTTCTGGTTCAAGAAGTGCCGCCAGAACCCGTTCATCATCGTCGGCCTGTGTTTGCTGGTAAACGTCGGGATGTGGTTCGAGCGCTTCGTCATCATCGTGACGTCGCTAGCTCGATCCAACGTACCGGCCGCCTGGGATTACTTCCAACCGACCATGTGGGATGCGGCGATCTTCGCCGGTAGCTTCGGCTTGTTCCTGACTCTGTTCTGCCTGTTCTGCCGTTATCTGCCGGTCGTAGCAATGGCCGAGGTCAAGATGGCCCACCCGGCTTCTCACGCGGGAAAGCATTAAGCGATGAGCGACAAAACAAATAACGAGAACCCGACCTCCGAATCCGAAGCCGACGAAAACGTCGCGGCTGACGAGAACGAAGATCAGGCGACCACCAGCGCTGAGGACGCCGAGCGCGAGGACGCCTCGTCTGAAGAAGCGGCCGACGACGCGGGCTCCGACGATGCCGGTGACGACGATGCTGGTGACGACGATGCCGGTGACGACGACGCCGGTGACGACGATGCCGGTGACGACGATGCCGGCGACGAAGAAGAAGACGACGCTGAGGAAGACGCGGAGCCCAAAGCGATCAACCTCGACGAGCTTCCGTGGGATGACGGCGAAGGGCAGGGCGCGCTATACGGTTACCTGGCCGAGTTCGACACGCCCGGAGAGCTGATCGAGGGCGCCGAGAAAGTTCGCGATAACGGTTTCCAGAAGTGGGACTGCTACAGCCCGTTCCCGGTGCACGGCATTGATCCCGCCATGGGCATCAAGCGCACCAAGCTGCCCTGGGTTGTGTTCTGCGGTGGTATTGCGGGACTCATTGGCGGTATGGGACTCCAGTGGTGGGCGAACGACTTCCACTGGCCCTGGCTCGTGTCCGGTAAGCCGTTCTGGAGTATTCCGGCCAACATTCCCATCGCGTTCGAGACGACGGTGCTGCTATCGGCGCTGACCTGTTTCTTCGCCATGTGGATCATGAACGACCTGCCCAGGCCGTTCCATCCATTCTTCCGCAATGACCGGTTCCGCAAGGTCACCGATGACGGCATGTTCATCGGCATCGAGGCCGATGACCCGCACTTTGATGGTGCAAACACCCGCAAGATGCTGCTCGAGGCTGGCGCCAGCCACGTCGAGCCTTGTTACTACGACCCGGACCCTCGCAAGAAGGTCGTACCCAAGCCCATCGTTGGCTTCATCGTAGCGACGACCATCCTGGCCGTCCTGCCGTTCGCCTGCATCTCGAAGGTGCGCAGCGAAAAGAGCACCAAGCCGCACTGGCACATCATCCCGGACATGGACTTCCAGTTTAAGCGCAAGGCTCAGACTGCGACGGACCTGTTCGCCGACGGTCGCACGACGCGGCCGCGCATCGCTGGCACCATCGCCTTCGACCCGGACGCGCGCGCCTCGAATCGCCTCGCCTACAATCGCGAGTACAACGAGGGTGTAAAGCCCGGAAAAGCAAAGGCGCCCGACACGTTCCTGGTCGGATTCCCGAGCGAGCTGGCAGTTGACCGCAAGAACATGCTGCGCGGCCAGAACCGGTACAACATCTTCTGCGCACCGTGCCACGGCGTTGGTGGCGACGGCCTCGGCCCGGTTCACAAACGCGCGCTGACTGTAGCGGGCACATGGATCGCGCCGACCAGTCTGCACTCGCCTGGTGTCATCACCCAGCCACACGGACAGATCTTCGACACGGTTAGCAAGGGCCTGCGCAGCATGCCGGGCTACGGTGGTCGAACCTCGGTCGCAGACCGTTGGGCAATCGTGCTCTACGTCCGCGCACTTCAGCGGGCCAAGAACGCGAGCATCGCCGACGTCGCTCCGGCGAAACGCGGTGCCATCTTGCCACCGCCAAAAGGCGCCAAGGATCCGACGAAGAAGCCGGCAGCACCGACGAAGCCGGCACCGACGAAGCCGGCGCCGAAGAAGGACGATGCGAAGAAGGTCGATGCCGCCAAGGCCAAGCCGGACGCCGCGAATCCCAAAGCTGTTGTTCCGGCTGCCAAGAAACCGGCCGCCGCGCCCGCGCCTAAGAAACCGGCCGCTGCGCCTCCGAAGAAGGCCGCACCGACACCAGTGCCCGTCAAAAAGACCGCTCCCGCTACACGCGCACCTGCGAAGCGCGGCAATCCCTAAGGGTGTATCGCAATGGCTAGCCACGCAAAGACACTAGATCCCAACGAAGACTATCGTTTAGACGAACGCGGACCGAAGATCCGCAACACCGCTGCCATAGTGGGGTTGGCGTTCCTCGTCATCACCGTCGGCATTGGCTTTGCCAAAGGCGACAGCATGGCGCGGTTCTTCAACGCCTATCTGATTGCGGTGCTGTTCTTCTGTAGCATCGCAATCGGTGCGCTGTTCTTCGTGCTCATTCAGCACCTGGTCAAGGCACGATGGAGCGTTGTCATGCGCCGTGTGGCCGAGATCCTCACCGGGGCGTTCCCTGTGCTCGGAGTGCTCATGATCGGCGGCATCGTCGCGCCGATGCTTCTGGGCAACGACCAGCTTTACCCCTGGAGCAAAGACAACCTGCCCCATGGCCTGGAGGCCAAGGCTGGCTGGCTCAACGAAACCGCGTTCGCGATTCGTATGGTTGTCTACTTCGTCTACTGGACGCTCATCTCCAACTACTTCTTCAACCAGTCGGTTAAGCAGGACACCAGCGGCGATCCCAAGATCAGCGAGAAGCTGCGGATTGCTTCGGCCCCCGCGATCATCTTCTACGCGTTCTGCACCGCGTTCTTTGCTTTCGACACCCTGATGTCCCTGGACCCGTTCTGGTTCTCCACCATGTTCGGCGTCTACTTCTGGGCCGGTTGCGCCATGTCGATCATGGCCGTTCTGTCGCTTCTGCCGCAGCTGCTGCAGAAGTGGGGCAAGCTCAAGACCGCCGTCAACGTCGAGCACTACCACGACACCGGCAAGCTCATGTTCGCCTTCCTGTTCTTCTGGGGCTACGTGGCGTTCTCGCAGTTCATGCTGATCTGGTACGCCAACATGCCGGAAGAGACTACGTACTTCCAGCACCGCATGTTTACCAGTTGGAAGTGGGTGTCATGGGGCCTGGTGTTCCTGCACTTCGCTTTCCCGTTCATGTGTCTGCTGTCCAGGTGGTCCAAACGTAAGCTCAAACTGCTCACGTTCTTCTCCCTGTGGTTGCTGTTCTGGCACTGGGTCGATCTGTGGTGGCTCGTCGTGCCTCAGCACGACAAGACCGGGATCAACTTCAGCCCCATGGACATCACAGCGATGATCGCAGTCGGCGGTTTGTTTATCGCCGCGGTCGCACATCGGGCGACGAATACTAACCTGGTGCCACTCAAAGATCCGGCACTAGGCGATGCGCTCGCGTTCGAGAACTATTAGCTAGACGCGTCTGCTGGGAACCTTGGCGCGTACCGCTTCGGTCGCTTGGTCATGGGCGTTAGTCCACTCCCTGCGCTCCCTGCAGGGGTGCGCCCCGATCTTCCTCAGCAGTCACGCCTAGTCCTGGTAGCTGCTCGCGCTTCCCTGGCGCCCCAATCTCCCTCGGCAGGCCACGCGAGCTCTGCTGCGACGGTTCGCTATCTGGGTGCGCCGAATACTTGGGTCCAGTGTTGGCTGGCGCCGTGGTAGCCGATGCCTATGTGGACCAACTGCGGGTTCATGATGTTCGCGCAGTGACCATCGCTGTTCATCCAACCTTGCATGACCGCCTCGGGGGTCGTGGATCCGCGGGCGATGTTCTCAGCCGCGCGGCTCCATTGGTAGCCAGCCCGATCCATGCGGTCCCAGGGTTCTTCGTTGTCGGGATTGGTGTGGTCCCAGAACCCTCGGTCGGCCATGTCTTTGGAGTGCAGTCGAGCGGCGCAGTGCAGACCGCCGTCGGTCTGTAGCGGGGATGCCGAACTGAATGTGCCCTCTGAGCCACAGTCCGCGCCTTCACTGCGGCGCTGATTGACGATGACGAAGACGTCGTTCTCGAACTCCGTCCATGCGGAATCCCAGTTGGCCACGGAGTCACAGTAGGCAATATCGGGGATGTCGTCGTCCTCCAGGGGCCCCCCGGTGTCGGACCCACAAGCGAGGAGAACACAGCTAGCGGCGTAAACGAGCAACGTACAGCGGGCCATGGTCCCGATTGTCGCACGAGAATCCGAGAGTTGATAAGCTCGACGTGCGTGAGGGGTCTATTACTGGTGGGGTGCGCGTTGCTGGTCGCGCAGTCGGTGGCTCGAGCCGACTCGGGTACAACCGACGCCGGAGTTCGGGATGCGGCACCGCCACTTGACGCACAGCAACTGCCCGACGCGCAGCCGCCACCACCGCCACCTCCACCACAACCGTCCGCGGCCGAGCTGGAGGCTCAACGGCTCAAGGCCGCCTCGATCGCCGAAGCTGAGCTCGGACAACGCGTCATGGCGGACGAACGCAGGGAGCTGGCCAAGGCCGAAGCCAAGCTTAATGGGTTCAGCCACGCCATCAACGTCGAGCACCGACAGATCGATGCGATCAAGAAGAAGGTCGAGTCCGATGACCTCCCACCTTTGCGCGCTATGCCCCTGTCTCGTCGGGACGAGCTGTTCCGCATGGTGGTCAACCAGCTCGACGATGTGTTGCACGATGCCATCGACGCGGCCGAGCAGCAATTCAAAGCTGTTCGCAACCCGCCCAAGATCCCCAAGACGCTGAGCAAAGCCGCGCGCAGTTTGCCGTCGGCGTTTCAGCCGCAGGTCGCTGAGCTGGAGAAGAAGCGGGAAGAGCTGGCCGCCCAGGCAGAGCGGCGGATCAGTTTCGCCGCGGACATGGACCGCCAGCGCGCCAAGGTCTTGCTCGCGCGAGCGTTACAACTCAACCGTATGCGCTTGCGCCTGCTGTCGTGGATCAGCGACAAAGAACGCAACCACATGGCCGGCTTCAACAGCGACCATGTCGACGCCCTGCACTCGGAGCTGCTGCTGCTGCGCCTCGAGTTCACGTATTGGGCGCACAAGCGACTGACCCAGCTGGGTACTCTTCCGGCCAAGGCGAGCAGTCTGACCACAGCGGGTGCGTTCGCCTGGAAGCTGCTCGAGGTTCTGTTCCTTTTGTTGTTGCTACGCTGGGTGTTTGGCAACTGGGACCGGTGGATGCAGTTGGTCATCGCTGCCATGGGGCGAGGCGTGCATCTTGGCGGCTGGACGCTCACGTTCGCGCGCTTTGCCGAGTTAGCTCGCAGTTTTGGCCCTGCCGGTCTGGTCATGCTCGCGAGTGTCGCCATCTACACCCGGCTGGGTGGCACGAACGCCCCGGCCGAGGTGCAGCTCGCCTACGTCATCGTGTTCTGGATCTCGTTGCTTCGTATGCAACTGCGCTTCGTTCAAGCCGGCGCCGAGAATTGGGGCACGAGGCTCATCGAGCGCGAACGCCAGCGCCGTGAAATCGAGCTGGTCGAGTCCATCGATCCGGACCAGACCGGCGACGACGCTATTGCCGCGGCTCCAGCCTCAACGGAGCCAGCTCACCCCGAGCCGAAAACGGCGGCGTGGGAGCTCGTCGGCCGTACCTGGAAAATCGTCACCCGCTACGCGACCGTGTTCATCGTTGCCGACGCTGCGATCTATCTCGCCGTCGGCGCCGGCATGGCCTACGCGGCGGTCGCCCGGCTGGCCTGGTGGGGCGCTATCCCGCTGGTCATCATTCTGTTGCGCCTGTGGCAGGACAATATCGTCGCCTCGTACCGCAAGCGGTCAACGGGAAGTGCTCTGTGTCGGTTTACCGAGCGCCACGCTCACCGAGTCTATGGACCAGCCGTGGTGTTGGTCGCTCTGGTCATGCTGATCGGGTTGCGCATCGTCAGCTTCGTCCGCCTCCACTTGTCGAACCTGGATTCGACCAAACGCGTCCTGGCGTTCTTGTTCCGGCGTCGCGTGGAGAAACACGCGCGAGAGCGCGGACATGTGCTCATCGATCCACACGAGCTGCCCAAAGTCATTCTCGATCAGTTTCCGACGTCGCCGCTCGGCAAGAAGCAGCGGCCGGTCAGGCCTCCGCTTCTGGATGAAATCAAGGCGCAGTTCGAGCGCTGGACCGAAACTAAAGGCAAAGGGTCCATTGCTCTCGTCGGCGCTTCTGGCATGGGCAAGACGACCGTGTTGCGCATGCTCCAGGAAGAACTCGACACTGAGGTGATGCACGGCAGCGTGCTGACCAAGGTGACCGGCGAGGCGCAAATGGTTGGCACCGTCGCGCGGGCACTGGGCATCGACGGCGAGCTGACTACGGTCAAAGAGATCGTCGCAGCGATCCAGGACGAGCAGCGCCTGGTCATCGCACTCGACGACTGTCACAACCTGTTTCTGCGCAAGATAGGTGGATTCGAGGCCTGGGAGGCGTTCACCCAGGTGGTCAACGAGAGTTGCGACAACGTGTTCTGGGTGTGTTCGTTCAACGAGGCCGCGTGGGAGTACCTCAACGACGTCTCTGATCGGGTGTCGTACTTCCGTTCGGTGCTGGTCATGCCGCCGTGGACCGACGACGAAATCCGCCGGCTCATTCTGACGCGCATGCGGCGTTCGCGCTACCGACCAAATTTCACTGACCTGCTGGTGAGTCGCGTAGAGGGCGTCAACCTGTCGACGCAGATCATCGGCACGGCTCATGGCTACTTCCGGTTGCTGTGGGATGTGACCAACGGCAACCCCCGCCTCGCCAACTACTTCTGGCTACGCTCCATCGTGCCTGATGAAGAAAAGAAGCGTGTGCGTGTACATCTGTTCGCGTCACCGAATATGACCGAACTGGAGGCGCTCTCGGACAACATTGCCTTTGTGCTGGCTGCCATCGTAGAGCACGAGAACGTCACCGCCGATGAGCTGGCCACCATCTGCAACCTGCCGCCGGAGTTCTGCCGGTTTGCGCTGCGCTATCTGCGCGAGGGCGGTTACCTCAAGCGCGACCGCGCCACCGGTCGTACCTACCTGAGCTTTTACTGGCAACAGACCGTCATTCGTTTCCTCAAACGCAAACACCTGCTGTACTCGTAGACCTTTGGAGCCCGTATGAGACGCATCTACATATTGCTGTTCGGCGCCGCGGTCCTGTTCATGCCCAGCGTGGCCTATGCACAAGGCGCGGACGGTGCGGGGGGGATCATCAAGTTCATCAAGCCGAGCGGTATCCTCGCCGCGCTGGTCGCGATTCTCATTGCGGTGCTGACTCTGCGCACCGTCAACAGCCTGACTACTCGATTCACCAAACGCTTCACCGAGCATCGCCTTCTCACCCAGCAGATCAACACCATCGTTCGCTTCATCGTTTACATGATCACCATCGTCCTGGTGGTCACATCTGTGATCACTCTGGAGAAAGAGTCGCTCCTGGCGTTGAGCGGAGCCATCGCCGTGACTGTCGGTTTCGCCCTGAAAGACCTGGCGTCGTCGGTGCTCGCTGGAATTACGATTCTGTTCGACCGACCGTTCCAGGTGGGCGACCGGGTTACCGTTGCCGGACACTACGGCGAGATCCAGACCATCGGGCTGCGCTCCGTGCGCATGGTGACCCTTGACGACTCGATGGTGACGATTCCCAATAACCGGTTCCTCACTGAGATCACCGTGTCGGGCAACGCCGGCGCTCTCGATATGCAGATCGTCATGGACTTCTTGATCGCCATCGACAGCGACGTAGCCCGGGCCAAGAAGATCGTCACCGAGGCCGTTCGCACCAGCCGCTTCGTGTATCTGGAGAAGCCAGCGGTCGTGTTGGTCAATGATGTTGTGGAGGCGAATTACCTGGCCACGCGGCTGCGGGCCAAGGCGTACGTGCTCGACGTTCACTACGAGAAGGAATTCGAGACGGACGTGACCGAGAGGGTCAAGGAAGCGTTTCGAGCGGCGGGTGTGCAGCCGCCGAGCGTTTCTTACCGCCCGGCGGCCGTTGCTTCGTAGGCTCTGTCTGGCTACTGGGTTACACAGCGAGCGCTGATGGCGGTGTCGGGGGGGACTGTCGCCTCGTCCGCGTAGTGAATATTCACAGACAGATTGCTGCTGGTGTCGGCACACTGGGCCAGGTCTTCGACGATGGCGTAGCACGGCATGTTGGTCGAGGTGGCCGGGTCGCTCGCGTTGTCGCACGTCGGCAAGATGGTGTGCACCGGCGCCGATGAGTTTGGACCGCGGGTCTCGGTCACAACGCAATCGGTTTGCACGCCCGGGGTCGTCGGGTCGACATCCTTGGGGGTGCCTTGCATGCATCGGCCGTTGAATCCTTCGACGATAAAGTCGGCGATGCGCTGCAACGCATCACTGAGGTCGTCGTTGCAGATTGTGGTGATCTGGTTGAGCGGAAACGCGTCCATGAATGCCTTCAGGCGAATCGGAGGAACGGCGGCGGTTTCATCGGGCTGAGCGTTGCCGCACACGGTTGCGTTGCCGCAGGAGTACTGCAGACAAGGGTGGCCGTTGCGATCGTTGACCACGGTGATCGGCGTCGGATTGCCGACGATTCCCGCGACCATGATTTGCGAATCGTACTGTTTTAGGCTCTTGATGAAGCCGATGTAGTCGTCCACGTTCTTCATGTAGTCGGAGTTCTGCTTGGGGGTGCAGACCTCTCGCGGTCCGAGGGTCCGCGGATTGGCCACGTCGCAGCTAACGCCCTGCTCGAAGCAGCGGAAGCTGGTGCGCGCGCCAAGGAGCGATGTTGGATCGTTGGTGTTGTTGAACAGTTCATAGTTGTGCGCCGAACAGTCGTCTTCGTCGGTGATGAACACGATGGCCAGCAGCGCATCAGGGCGGAGGAATCCGTCGTTTTGCGGGTTGCTGCCGTCCAGGGCCCGTCGGAGTGACTCGAGGGGCTGCTCGAAGCCGCAGCCGGTGGTGCCGAGTTCGGCGATGCAGGCGAATGCGTCAGCGAGCGTGCCATCGTAGTTGGGCACGCCGTCGATATTGCTGATGAAGAAGTCGCGAGGGGCGTTGCAGCCGGGGGTACGGGGAGTGTTTTGCAGTTTTCCGTCGTCACCGGCGTCGCTGCAACCGGGGTGCGAGCCGTTGCCCATGTCCGTGGACACGACGCCGACGTGGATGTTGGGCAGGCCGCCCTCGAGAGTGGACTGAAGCGTGTTGATGATGTTGATGAAGTTCTGCGCCAGTGAGATCTGTTCGGCGCGCATGGAGCCTGAGTTGTCGACGACGAAGAGCAGGTCTAGTTGGTTGTTCTGCTTTACCTGAAAGTCGACGCGCTCCTCGACGTTGGGGGTGGGTACAACCTCTGACAACGGTCGGTCGATACAGCCGGTCGTGGTCGCAATAATCGCAAGTAGCCATACGTGGCGCATAAATTCCTCCTGTTCACTCCAAGCGCATGCCGCGCTCAACAGCGCAGGCGCATCAGCGGAGTGTTCGCGTGTGTATTAGTGTTCGTGGCCGCGCAGCGTGCGGTCCGTCAGCAAAAACGCGGCAAGGGTGCGTTTTTGTTTGCCAACAAAGTTGGCGTTCTGCCAAGTGCTCAAACGTTGAGCAGTTTTTTGGCCGCCGCGCGCACATTGGCCGGGTACGCCGTCTGCTTTTGCATCAGCTTCAGTTCGTTCTTGGGCGTTGCGCGGAGGACTTTGCCGACCATGTCGCCGGACAGTCGCCGGTTGGTCAGCAATGCGCGGCGAACTTGCGGCGAGGACATCCACGCCGGATTGCCGACGATCTGCTCGAGCAGCGGGCGCGGTAGGCCTGGCATACGCGCGAGTCGGGTGACCTCGGGGGCCGTCAGCCTCGGGTTGCGTAGTAGCGCGTCCCAGACATGCTTGCCATAAATGCGTTCGAGCACCGTGCGCTCGTTTACGTCGCCGTCTCGGGCGATCTTGATCTGCTCGGCCATGCTCAGGTTGCGCAGGCGTTCGTGCACGTTGCCCGCGCTCCTGTCGCCGGGACGCTTGACCAGCCGACGAGCCGGCTCTGGCTCTGGTTCCGGTTCCGGTTCCGGTTCCGGTTCCGGTGCTGGATAGTTGTGCTCCACAATCCAGCCGGCAATTTGCTCGCGCGTCTCCGGCCCGAAGTTGACCAGTTCGAGGCCCACACCGCCGCCGTCAGATTCTGGGACCACCCACACCGCTCGGCCTCGCATGGTGAGCTCGACCCGGCTGACAGGGTGGACGAAGGTGACGTCGAATTCCTCGGCGTCCTTGTAGCCAGTCTCACCGGGGGCAAAAGCGCCGCCGCGACTCAACGTGCTGTCGAAGACCTTCTGGAACTGTTCGAGACTGTCGAACCTGATCGTGATTCCGCCACCCACCCACGGGCATTCTACTAGTCAGTTTTTAGGATCACAAACTCAACCCGGCGGTTGGTGCCGTAGGCTTTCTCGGTCTTGGCCTTATTCAGCGGAACGCGCTCACCGTAGCCCTTTGCCTTGAGCCTCTTGCCGGCGATCTTCTTGCCCATCAGGTACGCGCGGACTGATTTTGCTCGCGCCCGGGACAGCCGCAGGTTGTACAAGTCATTGCCCCGGCTGTCGGTGTGCCCCTGGATTTCGAGCAGGCTGATGTCAGAGTTGTCCTTGATGGTCTGCGCAACCGCGTCGAGAACGTGGTGGGAGCGCTGCTGAATCACGGCGCTGTCGAACTCGAAGTAGATCTTCTTGAGCACCTTGATACCGCCGACGACCCGGGTGGTGATATCAGGGTCTGGGCAACCATCCTTGTCCTTGTTGCCGTTGTAGTTCTCCGGCTCGTTGGGACATTTGTCGTCCTTGTCCAGGATGCGGTCTTTGTCGTTGTCCGGGTCGGGGCAGCCATCCTTGTCCTCGAACTTGTCGTGGTCTTCCGGGTCGTTGATGCACAGGTCATCGACGTCCAGGATGCCGTCTTTGTCGTTGTCCTTGTCAGGGCAGCCATCGTTGTCCTCGAACCCATCTTTGTCTTCGGGGTCATCAGGGCAAGAGTCGTCTTTGTCGTTGATGCCGTCACCGTCGCGATCCATGGTGACGGTCTCGGGACAGCCGTCGTCGTCTTCCACGCCATTCTTGTTCTCGGGGGCGTTGGGACATTTGTCGTCGGTATCGACGATGCCATCGCGATCGTTGTCGAGCTCCGGGCAGCCATCACTGTCCTCGAACTGGTCGTAGTCCTCCGGGTTGTTGGGGCAGCGGTCTACATCATCTTTGAGACCGTCGCCGTCGCGGTCGCCGATCTTTGGCTCGAACACGATGCCGAGGAACGCCCGCAGGTCGGGGTTTCCGCCCTGGTCTGGCAAGAATCCGATGCCGCCACCGATGGTCAGAAAGGAGTTTCGCGCCAGGTACACCTTGAGTCCGGCGACCGCTTCCAATGGCTGGTAGTTCTCCCCCGATAGAGGAATAGCGCCGAAGACTTCGCCAACCAGATCGAGCTTCTGTGGTGACAGGGCGTAGCTGATGGCCGCGCCAAACGGAATGGTGGTGCCCACGTCGACACGCTGATTGGTGACCGGCATTAGCGGACTCATGCCGGCACCGTTGTCTATGAACCCGTCGCCGCCGGAGCGGAAGCGCATACCTGCGTTGGCGGCAAGTTTGATTCGTCCGCTGGCGCCCAGTTCCTTGTCCACGACCATCATGACTTGAGGCACGAGAGACTTGTCACCGAGCCAGCTTCCCGACTCGCTGGCGGTGGGAAGGTAGAGAGACGCGATCATTGCCAGGCCGATGCGTGGCCCTCTGGATGTGTTGAGGAAGCGCGTCTTGAGGTGCAAACCCATGTCGCCGATGCCCTGGCCTTCGAACTGATAGTTCGAGTCGTCGTTGGGGTCGTTGGGCGTCATGTTGTCCGAGTCTGGAGAGCGGTCGCCGGACATGACCTGGAACGGCATGGATACCCCCAGTTCGAGCTCCAGGCCTTTGAGGTTCAAGCCGAACGCGCCTACCAGGGTCGGGCTGATTACGTTGGTTACGGCGTAGGACTTGTCACCGTCGCGCAAGGTGAGCAGATTCTTTGCCCAGTTCGTCACCAGGCCGAAGGAGACTTCCTTGTCGCCCAGGACCTGCGATGCGTTGACGGTGATGAACCCACGCGAGTCCATGGCCGGCCTGAACGCTTGCAGGTCGATGTTGCCGCCGTTCTGCGCCGATGCAGTGAGCGGGATGGTTAGGGTGATGCCGAGTACTAGGAGAAATGATGTGGTGCGCATGTAAGATCAGTGCGCGGCATGTGCGTGTTGGTTACACGCGCGCCGACTTACTGATCTGCGGTGATGGCTTTGGCCTGCTCCGTGCGCGTCGAGTCGTGGCTCGAGAACTTGCTCAGGTAGCTGTGCGCGGCGGTACGGCAGGCTCTAGTGACGCTGTTCTTGCACAGCGCACTGATGCGTAGCCACAACACGTGTTTGTAGTAGGTGCTGCCACTCGCGTACCGTCGCAAGTAGATCGAGGTCGATCTGAGGGTGGCGCCTCGCGAGTGACGCTGGGCGAACGCGTGGCTATACGCCGCATGTTCAGACTTCGGACCGACGCCCAGTGCGAGTGTGCGCAGTTCGCTAACACTACCGCTGAGCGGTGCCGGGAATCCGACCATGGTCACCACGGGGCGCTCAGGTGTCGCCACTGGCTTCGTCGTCGTCGCTCGGCTGCGCGTCGTCTTGCGTCGGCGAGTTGTGGTCTTCTTCAGCGCGCTCGGCATCGTGGACGTGCGTTTGCTCAGCGTCGGCTTGCCGGTGGCGTCCGGTGTCTTGGGCGTCGGCGCGGTGGACCTGGTGTACTTGGCGAGGGCGACCTTCTTGTTGGTCGAGCCGATCCACAGTTCTTGAGCAGCTACATAGACGGCGCGCCCTTTTAGGGATTCGCGCTCTACCAGTACTTTGCCTCGAGTGACGGCGACTTTTACGTCGGCCCCGTCACGCTCTACGCTAAACACGGTGCCAACCACGACGACGCGCACATCGGCTGCGTGAACAATGAATGGTGCGCGACCCTTTCGTGGTTCGACTTCGCAATCCACCCGGCCGTTCTGCAGAACCACTGTCGTGCCTTCGCTGGTGCTCACCAGTTCGATCGTCGTGCTCGCGCCCATATCGATGGTGGAGCCGTTGAGGGTCAGCCGCGAGGGCGCATCAGCCGTGGCAATACGTGCCGGCTGATTCACATGATTGGCAAAGTTGTCGCGCTGGCCAAGCCAGATGAACGCGAGGGCAGCCGCGGCCGCGGATACCAGAGCAAACGTCGGCAGCGCGTAGCGCAGTCCAAATCGACGGCGCGCTGGTTCCACATTCGGCTCGAGTTGCGCGTAGGCGCTCATCAAGTTGTTCTCCACTCGACGCACGCGTTCTGCGTCCAGGGGCTCGACGGGAATCTTGTCTCGCAAGACGGTCATCGCTGTTCCTCGGTGGCGGGAGGCTCGCCGAGGAACTCGGCAAGGATGGGATCACGTGCTGCTTTGCGAAAGAGAGCTCGGCGCGCTCTCCAGATACGTAGTTTGGTAGCGGTCACGGAGGCACCCACCGTGTGCGCGACCTGATTGACGCTGCGACCGTCTAGCTCGTGCAGCGTGAACGCGATGCGCGCCGTTGGCGATAGTTCGGACAGGGCCGCGTACAGTCTGCGGATCCCTTCCCGGGCCAGGGCGTGCCGGCTGGGCACGATGGCATTGCCTTCGAATTCGTCGGCGAGTTCGGTGGTGAACGTGGCCGGCTTCTTTTTGGAGATATATCGGTAGGCGACGCGCACGGCGATGCGGTCGATCCACGTGGACAGCCTGGCTTCGCCGCGGAAGTTCTTGAGCGACTTGAACACCTGGATGAACGTCTCCTGGAGCAGGTCGTCCATGTCCCGGTTGCTGCCGAGAATGCGGTACAGGGTCGCCTGAATTCGGCCCTGCTGGTGACGAAATAGCTCGCGCGCAGCGGCTTGCTCGCCGTCTAAACAGCGGTCTACGAGTATTGCGTCGTCCAGATTCATGGCGAGGTGGGCGGCCACGTAAAGATCGTGCTCCCTTGCGCGCGCGTGGTTACCTAAAAAGACGCACGAATCTCCATTTTGTTCTGGTGACAAGAAGTTCTAATAGGTTAGCGTCCGCCGCATGAGCGTAGAGCAGGAAAACGGGGCGGGCGAAGAGGACTTTGCGGCACTACTCGCGGAGTACGAACAGGGCACGCCCCAACGTCGCGGCAACTTGAAAGTCGGCGAGATCGTCCAGGGCACGGTCATCTCCGTCGGCACCGAGGCTGTGTTCGTCGACCTCGGCCATAAGTCCGAGGGCATGCTCGACCTGGACCAGGTGATGAACCGGGAGGGTGAGATCATCGTCGCCGCCGGCGACACCATCGAAGCGCGGGTGATCGACAACGGCAGCAAGACCGGCACCATCGTGCTGCGCCGCAACATGTCCAAGGGCGCCGACGCGCGCAACGAGCTCGCTCAGTCGTTCGAACATCAGATTCCGGTCGAGGGCGTGGTCATGGAAGTGAACAAAGGCGGCGTCGAGGTACAGATCGCCGGCCTGCGCGCGTTCTGTCCCGTGTCCCAGCTCGACAACAAGTTCGTCGACACTCCCGAAGACTACGTGGGCCAACGGTTGAACTTCCGAATTACGCGATTCGAACCCGGGCGTGGCTCCAACGTAAACCTGGTCGTGTCGCGGCGGGCGCTACTGGACGAAGAGTCCAAAGAGCAAGCCAAGGAAACCCGCGCACGTCTCGCCCCTGGCGAGATCTTTGACGGAGTAGTAGCCAGCATCAAACCGTATGGTGCGTTCGTCGACATCGGCGGCATTCAGGGCATGTTGCACATCAGCGAACTCGGTTTCGCTCGCGTCAACGATCCCAGCGAAGTGTTGTCCCAGGGGCAGTCGCTCAAGGTGCAGGTCATCGGCGTCGAGCAGACCGGCGACCCCAAGCGACCCGAGAAGATCAAACTGTCGCTCAAGTCCATGGAGAAGAGCCCCTGGGCGGAGGTGGAAACTCAGCTGGCGGTAGGTAGCAAGGTTGGGGGCACGGTGGTGCGGCTGCAGCCGTTCGGCGCGTTCGTCGAATTGCTCCCCGGCATCGAGGGGCTGATCCACATCAGCGAGATGGTCGCGGATCGCCGCATCAACCATCCGCGCGAAGTCGTCAAAGAGGGCCAGGCGGTGACAGTGTCCATCCTCAACGTCGACCGTATCAAGCAGCGCATCTCGCTGACCCTCAAGGACTACGCCGCCGAAGCCGCCGAACGCCAGGAAGAGCGCAACACAATGGCTGAGCACAAAAGCAAGCAGCCGGCGTCCCTGGGCACCTTCGGCGACCTGCTCAAGAAGTTCAACAACAAGTAGCTTCCAGCGGAGACACCCGCGGGGGACTAGTCCGCGACTGCGACCGATGCGCCGACGCTTACGCTACCGGGTTCGACGACCTCGGCGTACACACCCAGGCAGGACTCGTTTGCCTCGGCAATCGCCTTGAGGGCGGTCGGTGCATAGCGCAGATCGCGCTGAGCCTGGGTGACCATGACGCAGCGTTCGGTGCGTTTGTTGATGCGGAGTCGAGCGGTGCCCACGATGATCTCCTTGCCGACCCAGGCGTCCTCGCTGAACGCAGCGCCATCGAGGTCGACGACGATGTTGGGGCGTAGTCGTCGCTCGTCGGTGGGCGCATCCGGCGTCTTGCCGCGCAGCCAATCCAGGCTTGCAGTGCTCAGCAGGTGAACCGGGCCCGCGTCGAAGTGGGACGTTTCGGCTTCCGCCGCAAGAGTTACCGGGCGTCCGAGGGCATCACTCAGCGCTTTGTGAATCCCCTCATCGTCGGCGCGCATTCGTGCGCCGCCCAGGGTGATAAGCGGCACGCCGTCGCCACTGAGGGAGGTCGCCAGGTCGAGCAGGCCGTCGACACGCTCCATGCGTTTGCTGGTCTTGCCGCTGCCGAGTTTTCCGCCCGCCGTCACAACTGCGTACGCGCGATCGCCGACGAGGCCTCGAGCGTTCACCTCTACATCCTCGAGTGACTCACCCGCCAGGGACTTGACCGGGTACCGCCACACTCTAACCACTTTGCCTACTGCGTCGTCTGTCATCGCTGCGCCTCTTTTTAGGAAGAGTCTATTTGGGAGAGCGTCGTTAGGACCGTTCTGGAGTTGTTCAGAATGACTCGATGTCGAAAAAGTCGCCCGGATTGATCACCAACTGGGCGAGATCGATTCTTGTTCCCCGGGGAACACCACACTCGTCTGCAAACGCTGCGTCGAGAGCTCCGAGAGTTGCCGACACCGTTGTTTGATCTAGCACATCTTCGGTGGCGACTGCATCGACACCGCCGTCGCCGGTGAAGTTCTTGAAGCAGGCCGCCACCACGGGCAGCCGCAGGGCAGCGTCGGTCTTGTCGCCATCGTCGAGTTCGCGACCGTAGCGGATCGCCACGCCGTGGCTTCGGCAGATCAGCGGCCGGGCCTCGTACACCATGCAGCTGCCGTCGTTTGCCAGGGCTGCGCAGGCCGAGACATCTTTACGGCTGGCGTGGCTGGCCAGGTCCTGGCGCTGGGCTTCGGGCATGGCGCCAATGGTTCGCGCCAATGCCGCGGCTTCTAGCAACGTGATGCTCAAGCGGTCGCTGCAGCAATCGCTGCAGCCCTTGTCACATTGCATGTCCGTGCTGTGCTTGGCGTACACCCGGGCAAAGAATACGTCGACTTTGGCTACCAGCTCTGCGAACAAATCGAGCGGGTCGCGTTGCTGAGTCACGGCCAGAGTCTCCCACACCTGCGCAGCACAAGATACACTCAGCGCGGATGACGGGCCACTCGAAGCCGCGCTGGCTACGCGCTCTCAACGTGATCTTTCTCGTTGTCGGCGTGAGCGCACTGGCGATCATCATCCACCAACTCGGCTGGGACAAACTCGAGTCCGCTGTCCGTCGTGTTGGCTTTGGCTTCGTGTTCATCTTGTTGTTGCACCTCGGCGACGTGGCTCTCGACTCGTTCATCCTGCAGCGTTGCGCGGGCACCCACGGAGCCTCGACCGGCTATCGGGTATTCCTGCATGCCAGCCTGGCCGGTCACGCGATCAACGAAGCGGTGCCATTCAACTCCGTCGGCGAGGTCACCAAGTACAACCTGATGCGTGAGCACATTCCCGGCCACGCCGCGGCCGCTGCGTTGGTCGTGCAGAACCTGATCCGCTTCGTCACCATGTCGGTGTTCATCGCCATGGCCGCGCCGGTCACGCTGCTGATCCTCGAGCCCAGTCGCGTCGCTACCATAGCCCTCATCATCACATCGGCGGTATTCATCATCGCCGGCAGTGTCTCGCTGTGGCTGCTGTTCCGCGGCATCGGCGAGTTGCCCCTGACCATCGCTCGCAAGGTCGGCTTCTCCGCCGACCGGGTGGATCGTTGGCGCAATAAATGGGGCGAGGTTGCAGGCCACTGGGAGACGGTTGCCGGCAACGGTGTGCGGCTGCGTAGCGCGTGGCTCGCGAGCATCATCGCGCGCAGCCTCGCGCTGGCCGAGAGCGCGCTCATTCTGCACTACCTCGGTGTAGACAACCTGTTCGCGATGGCACTGCTCACCATGGCCAACTATCAGGTGGTCGTATGGGCTACGTCGTTCATCCCGTTCCAGGCCGGAACGACCGAAGGCGGCGCCTACTTTTTGTACAAGGCGGTCGGGCTGTCGGCTCAGCTCGGTGTCGTCGTCGAGCTAATTCGGCGAACGCGCCGCGCGGCGTTCATTGCCCTTGGCGTACTACTGCTGGCGGTCAAGTCCGTCAGACCGCCTCGCTCTGAAGAATCGTGACGCCCTCGCTGCGCATAGTTTCGAGCGCCTTGGCGACGTCACCCTCGTTCAGCTCGACACCGCGGCAGCCGTCTTCGATCAGGTACGTTTCGAAGCCATCGTCGACCGCATCCAGTGCGGTGAACTTCACGCAGTAGTCGGTGGCCAGGCCCATAATGTAGACCTCGGTGACGCCGTTCTCGAGGAGATATTCGGTCAGGCCGGTGGAGTTGCGTCGATCGTTGTCGTAGAAGCCGCTGTAGCTGTCTACCTTCGGATCCGAGCCCTTCTGGAAAACTTTGGTGACGGGCGCTGTGTTGAACTCGTCGACGAACTCGGCTCCTTCGCTGCCCTGGACGCAGTGGACAGGCCACAGGATCTGTTGCAGCCCGTGGAGGTCGATGAACTCACCCACGTTCTTGCCGTCGTGGTTGTCAGCGAAGCTACCGTGGTCGCCAGGGTGCCAATCCTGAGTGGCAATGACGATCTGGAACCGCTCGGCCATGTCGTTGGCTACGCCGAGCACCTGGTCGCCGTCGGTTACCGCGAGGGCGCCACCGGGACAAAAGTCGTTCTGCAGATCTACCAGTATCAGTGCTCTCATCGCGTCCTCACTAGATTGCGAAGCTGAAACCCTGTTTGGCCAGCTTGCGGTATTTGCGTTTGTCGAACCGATAGAGCCGCGCCGCTCGATGTGCGACGTCTTTTTCCATGTGTCCGGTATCTATCAGCAGGTCCATCGACAGTAACTTCTTGCGGAAGTTTCGTTTGTCCAGATCGCGCTCCAATACCGTCTCGTAGAGTTTCTGCAGCTGGGACAACGTGAACTTCGGTGGCAGTAGTTCGAATCCTATTGGCGCATACCGAACCTTGCCGCGCAAGCGTTCCAGCGCGGCGTCGATGATGGATTGGTGATCGAACGCCAGCTTGGGCAGGGCGTGAATCGAGTACCAGTCGACGTTCTCGGCGTCGGTGGCAGCGTGGGCTTCGTGGTCGCTCATCTTCGCCAGGGCGTAGTACGCAACTGTGACGACTCGCCCACGCGGATCGCGGTCGACTGTGCCGATCGTACACAGCTGCTCGAGGTAGACCTTGGTAATGTTGGTCTCCTCGGCGAGCTCGCGACGGGCCGCGGCTTCGAGGTCCTCATCCATGTGAACGAAACCGCCGGGCAGTGCCCATTGATGCTGGAACGGCTCGAGCAAACGCTGGATGAGCAGGACCTTGAGTTCGGCCTCATCGAGGCCGAAGACGACGCAGTCCACGGTGAGCGCTGGGCGCGGATATTTGTAGGTATGTGCCATGCTCAGCTCGCTAGGTTGGCGATGTACGCGCGCAGCTCTGCCAGCTCGCGCTCGAAGCCGCCCGACAGGATCGGGAACCGGCACCAGGTTTTGGGGTCGAGGTTCTTGTCGTCGAGATGGAACGACGGCGCGTACCGTTCTCGCTTCCACTGATTGCGACACCAAAGCTTGAAGAATCGCTCGATCCAGGCGCCCAATTGGGAAACGGTGTAGTTGGGGAACGCGGCGCGCATCTGGAGGAACACATCCAGCGGTGCGTGCTTGTCGCGAATCGCCGAGCCTTCGATGGCGTCGAGGAGCGGGTAGGGCATCAGGTCGCCTTCATCGGTCTGTTCGGCGTCGGGCGGCCGTAGCTCAGCCGTTGGCGCTTGCACATTGACCGCGCTCAGGGCGGGAACTGTGGATAGATTCGTCGGCCCGTCGGTCTCGACCCAGCGTAGCCAGTTGCGCAAGAACGCTTTGTCGATTCCGGCGATGGGGCTGAGGCCGCCGCAGGTGTCGCCATCCATGGTCGCGTAGCCAACCGCCGCTTCTGACCGGTTGCTCGTGGCGAGCAGCAGCGAATTGCGCAGGTTGGCCATCATCCACACGCTGGGGCCGCGCACGCGCGCCTGGATGTTTTGTAGCGCGATGTCGTCCTGTTCCCAGGTGAGTTCGCGACCGATAACGTCGGCGATCATCTTGGTGTAGTGGTCGACGAGCGCGTCGATCGCTACGTCGTGGAATTCGGCGCCCAGCGCTTCGGCCAGACTGCTCGCCGCGTTGCTTGTGGTGTCGGAGCTGTTGTCGCTGCGCTGGTACATGCAGACGAGTAAGCGGTTTACCAACTCGCGAGTGCTCGTCGCGCCCTTCAGGTGATCGCAGTAGCCCAGCCGCTCGAGTACGCCGTCGATGCCGAGTTGCTGGACGCCCAATTCGATGGCGTAGTGAACAAGGCATGACACCGCCGCAGAGTCGGCGCCGCCGCTGAGAGACACGACGAAGCCGCGCGAGCGACTCTTACGCAGGTAGTCGAACAGAGCCAGAGCGATAGCCCGCGTGAATTCTTCTTCGAGGATTCGCTCGCTGCCTTCCCACGTCGGTACATCGCAGGTCGGTGCTTCCGGGACTCGCTGGGGAAAGTCGAAGTCGATCTCGACGCAGTCATCCTCGTCCTCGGACAAGTCCGGTCGATGGCTGACTTGTCGGGCCTTTTGCACGCGATTTGCTTCGATGTCGATCACCGCCGCGGTCAGCACGTGTTGCTGATACGAAAAGCGCGGCCCGGTGGCGACCAGTTCGCCGCCACTGGCAATAATGGCGCCGCCGTCGTAGACGATCCGGCCGGCTTCGTTGCCGAGCAAGTTGCTGTACAGGTAGGCCACACCAAACGCGCGTGAGCCCTCGACGACGAAACGCTGACGTACGCCAAACTTGTCGAAGGCGAAGTGGCTCGCGCTCGGATTCAGGATAATGTCCACGCCGCGCACGGCGAGTTGGCCACCCGGTCGCTGGGCCACCCACGCGTCTTCGCAGATCTCGAACCCGACCTTGACGCCGCCGCAGTCGAAGTAGATGTCGCCGATCGGGTAACTGGAGCCGTCTATGTCGATTTCGGCCTGGTAGCCCTCGGGCCATGGCTTGAACCAGCGAGGCTCATAGTGGATGCCGTCGCCGGCCAGGTAGCGTTTGCCGACGAAGCCAACGATGTTGCCGTCAACGAGTAGGCAGGCGCAGTTGTACAGGCCTTTGTGAAACATCACCGGCAGTCCGACGGTGACGATCATGCCCTTGGTGTGCGGCGCCAGTTGGCGCAGGCTGACCAGCGCTTCTTTGTGTACACCCGGGGAGTGGAAGGCATCCTCGCAGCCGTAGCCGGTGATGCACATCTCGGGCAAACACAACAGGGAGACTTCCTCGGCCCGAGCCTGCTCGATGGTGGCGACCAGGTTCGCTTCGTTCGAGTCCCACGCCATTGGGGTCTGATTGACGATGCCGACGCCGACTTTGATCAGTTTCATCGCTAGCTCTCGACTTCCTCGGCGAGCAGCGATGCGATGCTCTCGACGCGCAAGAATTCACCACCGAGTTCCACGGCGCGTGGATGGCTGTCGGTAGCCACGATCTCGCTGAACAGGCCGCTAGCTTGTAGGCGGTCCAGGGCATCTCCGGGGAACAGCCCGTGGGTCGTGATCGCCGCGATGCTGGTGGCCCCCGCCTGCTCATAGGCCCGGGCTGCGCCGAGCAGCGAGCCCCCGGTACGAATCATGTCGTCGTAGATCACGACGGGCTTGCCTTTGACGTGGGCACTCACGCCGGTGACTTCGGTGCGCGACCCGTCGACCCGCCGCTTGTAGACGAAGGCGGGGGTCACGTTTAGGCCCAGGGCGAGAGATTCGACCCATTTGGCGCGTCCGGCGTCGGTGCAGCCGAGAACGAAGTCGTCGCCGCCCAGTCTTTGTGCGGCGGCTTCGACCAGAGGCTTGGCGTACACATGCACCGGGCTGATACCGCCCTCGAAGTAGTGCATGATGCCGGCCGCGTGAAGGTCGACTGTGAGCACCCTGTTGCCCATGGCCGCGGGCGGAATGGCTGAGATAAGGCGCGCCCGGCATTTGGCCGTGACCACTTCGCCGTCGTGGATCGCCCGCTCCATGGTCGAGTAACCGAAGTACGGGATGACCAGAGTGAGTCGCCGGGCTCCGTACTTGACCATGGCGCACGCCAGGTCGAACAGCTCGAGGGTATCGCTGTCGCTGATCGTGCCACCGACGACTGCGATGTCGGCACCCGCGCAGGTGCCGAGTACGCGTTGGTAGCGCTCGCCGTCTGGAAAGGTCTTGCGCTCGACCTGCCCGCGTTCGAACGAGCCCAGCGCGCATATGGCGTCAGCCATGTATGCGTAGCTCTCCGTGGAAAACACGATCATGATTCTTCTCCCCTCGCGGCGCTGATGAGCTTCATCTTCAACGCGTGCAGTCCAGGTTCGAGTCCCACCGCGTACTGCTGCGGGTTGACGAAGCGGCGCACCCGGGTATCGACCTGGCCAAGCTGATCGGCCGCGAACGAGCGTACGTCGTGGATGGACGGGACGTCGTAGACCAATTTGCCTGCGCGGAACACAGGTACCAATAGATCCGCGCTACCTGTCGACGGCGGGACCGGGCGTTTGCGAGTCAGGTCTTCCAGGTCGAACATAGCGTCCGCGTCGGCGACGCCCAGTTCCTGGTCGTACATTACATCGGCGACGAATTTTCCATCGGCTGTGTAGCGACGCACCTGTTGCACGCCGGGGTTGGAGATCTTGATCGCGTTCTCGGACAACTTGATCTTGTGGTCCCAGCTGCCGTCGGCATCGCGCACCGCGGCGAGCTTGTAGACGCCACCCAGAGCGGGCTGGTCATAAGCCGTCGTGAGCTTCGTGCCCACGCCCCACACCGCGATGGTTGCGCCCTGTTCCTTCAAACTAGTGATGACGTGCTCGTCGAGATCGTTGCTTGCCACGATCGCCGCGTTGCCGAACCCAGCCGCATCCAGTAGCTTGCGCGCTTCGATACTCAGGTGCGCAAGGTCGCCGGAGTCCAGGCGTACACCCACCATTTCGTGTCCGCTCTCGCGCAGCTTTAGCCCGACCTTGATCGCCTTGCGGACGCCCTCGAGGGTGTCGAACGTATCAACGAGGAATACGCAGTTGTTGGGCATCGCGTTGGCGTAGGCCTCGAAGCTCTCGCCCTCGCTGTCGAAGAACATGACCCAGCTGTGGGCGTGGGTGCCCTTGACGGGAATGTCCATCAACCGTCCTGCGAGTACGTTCGATGTCGCGGCAGCGCCACCGATGTAAGCGGCCCGCGAAGCGGCGAGGGCACCATCGATACCCTGCGCGCGGCGGAGGCCGAACTCGAGTACCGGTTCGCCCCGAGTTGCCTGGCATATTCGTGCCGACTTGGTGGCGATCAGGGTTTGGAAGTTGATCAAGTTGAGCAGTGGTGTCTCGAGCAATTGGCACTGCACAATGGGGCCGCGCATGCGTATCAGCGGTTCGTGGGGGAACATGGGCGTGCCTTCGGGCACTGCATCCACGTCGCAACTGAACTCGAGGCCGCGCAGGTACTCGATGAACCCGGCCTCGAACAGGGGCGCGCCGTCGTTGCCGGTCAGGGTCGACAGATAGTCCAGGTCGCTGTCCTCGAACCGAAAATCCTCGAGCAACTGCACGGCGGTGTCGAGGCCGCACGCCAGGGCGTAGCCACCTTTGAAAGGGTTGCGCCGGAAGAACAGGTGAAATACCGACTCCCGTTCGGCTACTCCGCTCTTCCAATAGCCATAGGCCATCGTTAGTTGGTACAGATCAGTGAGTAGTGCTAGCGAGTGGCCGTATAATTGTTTCAGAGCGCCCATAGCTGCCTCCGGGTTCAGTGGTCCCGATAGTAGTTACGCTGGTATAGTGTAATATGTACACTAAGCCGGCGAGTGTCAACCTCTCCCCCCGTCAATGCTCACTTCGTACCTATGTTGGGGAGAAATCCTCTGGGACATGTTTCCCGACGGTCCGCAGCTCGGCGGCGCGGTGGCGAACGTTGCCTATCACCTGGCAGCTCTCGGTGCGCCCGTTGGTTTGATAAGCCGGGTCGGCGATGACCAGCTCGGTCGGGACGCCATCGCGCAGTTTGCGGCGCTCGGCGCGGACACGTCGTTGATCCAGGTCGACCCTGAGCGTGAGACCGGCGTGGTCGTCGTCAATCTGAGCAACGACGGCGAGCCCAAGTATTCACTCAAGACCGGCAAAGCCTGGGAGCGCATCGAGTGCACCCCGGCTGCCCAGACCGCGGTCGCCAGCGCGCGCGCGTTTTGCTTTGGCACCTTGAGTCAGCGATTGGCTAGCGGGCGTCGTTCCTTCGAGCAAGTCATCGAGTCTCTGCCCGAGGACTGCGTCGCCTTTTGTGATCCCAACCTGCGTCCCCACCATATCGACACTTCATCACTGGAGTTGGCGATGCGCACGGCCGATGTCGTCAAGATCAACGATGTCGAGGCTGAGTTGTTGGCCAAAGCGTTCGATGTTGCCGACGTTGTCGACTGGCTGCTGTCGTCGATGGACGTGCGCATGGTGGCGCTCACTCGTGGCCCTGATGGCAGCAGGTTGATCAGTCGCGACGCCGAGCATGATCACTCGGGGCTGCCGGCTAGCAGTGGTGGCGACAACGTCGGCGCCGGCGATGCCTACGTTGCCGCGTTGGTCTGGCACGTCATCGCGGGCAGCACGATCGAGCGCGCGAACGTGGCGGCCAATCGCTATGGCGCGTTCGTGGCGTCTAATCGGGGCGCCACGCCAGCGCTTCCCGGCGAGCTACACGCTGAGTTGATTGCGCTTTGACACGGCGAGCATAGCCAGCAGGTAGAACACCAGGGCGAGCAGCGCCATCGCCTTGAGGCCAAGAAGCATCGAGCTGTATTCGGCCACGCCGCCGACCATGGCGCCCATCAGGTTCGAGCCTAACGCGCCCGAGCTATCTGGCGCCGCTTTGAGCAAGCTGGCGAAGATCACTGATGCGAAGCCGATGGGGACGGCGAACAGCAGGCCGCCCAAGATGCCGCGCCACATTAGGTCGTACTTGTTGAGCATCCCCGGGTCGACCATATAGGTGAGCAGGAGACTGGCGAACAGCAAGCCGAACCAGAGGTGTAGCTTCTTGGGCGCACGTCGTTCGACACCGCTGTTGGCTATTAGAATGACCATGAGGATGCTGGCAAACACGCTGGCGTTGACCACCCAGGTCGAGCCAAACAACAGACTCAGCGAGGTCACCCCGCGCGTTTCCAGCAGCATGAAGCCGGCGCCCAGACAGAACAATCCGGGGCTAAACCGGTCGGAGCTGAACAGTCCTTTGCCGTAAACCAGTCGCGCCGCGCCGCCGCACGTGGCCAGTACTAGCAGCAGCACGGCCAGGTACGCCCACGGGATCGTGCCCGGCTTCAGGTAGAGGAACGGCCAATCGTCGGTGGGCAGATCGATGGTCGGGTCGATTTTTAGCTGGGTGACCTTCTGCCGCGGATGCCATGCGACCTGGTCCGGGTGGAGCGTGCGGCCAACCAGGTAGGTCACGCTGCCGTGGTAGCCGTGAGCGATCATGACCGGCTCGTGGCCGGTGGCTTTGGCGATGGTGGCCCATAGGCGTTGGGGCATCCAGTCCCGGGCCAGGGCTACGGAGAACGCGATGCTCAGTACGCCGTCCTCTTTGACGTGCTTCCAGCCCGCGCGAATTCCTTCGACCGTATAGACATAGTTGTCCAGGCGAAGGGACGACATGGCCGAGAACATGGCGTGTGAGTCGAGGAGCCCGTAGGCGACCACATCGAATTTTTCGTTGGGGTTCTGCTCGAAGTACGCGCGCGCGTCGTTGACGATTGGGACAACGCGCGGATCCGAGTACGGCTGCTCTGGGTGGTACTTCTTGCCGAAGTTCATGATCTCGCGATCGATCTCGACGCTGTAGACTTCCTGGTAGTTGCGGCGCAGGGCGGCCATCACGTCGTTGCCGGTACCGGCGCCGACGATGAGCGCGCGTTTTCCGTTTCCACGAGTTGCGAAGGGCAGCTCGTATACGGCGCGAATCATGGCGCGGTTGCGGCCGTCGGGGCCTTTGATCGCTTTGTCGCTCAGGTTGAGCATGTCCTGGTGAAAGTCGCGATTGACCTTGAGCCGCCACTCATCGGTGCGCTTCATCTCGGTGAACGGCACTACATCGATTCGGTTGTACGGTGAGTACTTGGCCCCACCGACGGAGACGTACGCCATCACGATGATCACAATTGCGGCGACCAGGGTGGTGACGCGACCGGAAAGGAAGACGACCGGCACGCAGCCGATGATCATCCACACCACAGGTGACGTGCCCATGGCCGCGGCGATGGTCATGGCAATCACGCCAATAAGAGAGCCGGCGATGTCGACTGAGTAGGCGCGCAGTGGCGGCATTTGGTGGAACAGCCAGCCAACGGGTATGCCGGCGAGCAAGAAAACGCCGGCGACGAACCAGAAGAAGACGGTGACGAGAACCGATGCCGCCAGGAACGGCACGATGCTGAACTTGGCGTCACCGCCCCATAGGGAGATGCTCGGATCAGGGAAGGTCAGCTGCGTGAGCTTGAGCTCCGGCGCGAATGCGAGCACCACCGATAACACTGCCAGCAGCGGCAGGGTGTGATGAAACAGCTTTGGGTGTTTGCGGCCCAGAGCGACGCCCAGGCCCATGCCGAAGAACGCGGCGAGGAGAACGAAGTTTTGGAAGTAGGCGACGATGCGGATCTGTCCGCTCATCCAGCGGATGATCGCTAGCTCGAGCGCGAGGATCGCAAACGTCGCGAGGCCGAGGCGAAGTGTTGCGCCTCCTGGTCCCCGACTCCAATCCGGTGTGGCGGCTTCGCCTTCGCCAGAGCTCCCCATTCGGCTGGCATGTTAGCCCATGTGTAGGTTCGTGTCGGGGCGTCTCGTTGTGAGAAGCGCGAAATAGAAAATGGCGCAGTCGCATGGGGGTGCACGCGACTGCGCCTGGCTTGGTTGAAGCCGGTAGGGTAACCGGCTGACCCTCTTTGGAGCGCGAGTCGGAGTTCGAGCCTCTTGCGCTTGGGGCAGTGTGGTTACGGCCGTGATCGCAATTCGGATCACTTGTTGGAAACAAAACCGGAACCCAACGCTTACACCGCAAGTTTATTCCGCCGAAAAGTTGATTCGAAGATCCTGCGGAGAGACAAATGATTCTGGGGGTGTTCAAGGTCACGGCTTTTGAACGATTTGCCAAATGGATCGTCAATTACTATGAAGCGTGTAAGAGAAAGAGATGACCGCCCCGTTCAAACACTTCCCCGCATGTCGGGTGCACTCGCACTTTCGCCACAAGGCGGGTTGCGACACACCGGCAGCGCCCAAACGTCAATGTTTGAGGTGTCAGCGATGAGTACGGGCGCGCAGAGTTCGGGCAGCATCGAGATTCTTCCGGCCCAGCCGTCCATCCTGGTCGTCGAGGACGACCCCGATACGTGTCATTTCTACGCCGAGTCTCTTCGCCTGCAGGGCTTCACCGTTCGCGAAGCCAGCGATGGCTACGACGCCATCGACAAGATCAAGCAGGAGCTTCCGGATCTGGTTCTCAGCGATCTGCGCATGCCCAATATGGGTGGCATGGCGCTGTTGCACCTGCTGCGATCCGACCCGGTCGGCCGCGACATTCCGTACGTCGTACTCAGCGGTACGTCCGATATCGACACACGCATCGCGTGTCTGGAGAGCGGCGCCAATGACGTGCTGCCCAAGCCCATCGACAGCAACGAGCTCGCCGTGCGCCTGCAACTGCAGATTCGCCAGTCAGTCGAGCGACGCAACCTGCGTGAGCAGTCGTACGTAGATGAGCTCACCGGGCTCTACAATCGGCGCGGCACCATGCAGGCCCTGGAACGCGAGCTGAGCCGAGTGTCGCGCACGACCGCACCCCTGTCGGTTCTCAGCCTCGACGTGGACGAGTTCAAATCGATCAACGACCAGTTCGGCCACGCGGCCGGTGACGACGTGCTGCAGGCAATCGCCGGCGCGGTGGTAAGCGCCGTGCGCACCTCCGATATCGTCGGCCGGCTTGGCGGCGACGAGATGCTGGTCGTTCTCCCGGACGTGGGCCAGCTGCTCGCCAACAGCATCGCCTATCGGATCCGTCAGAACGTCGCCGACCTGCGCGTCGCCGATGTGACTAAGAAGCTGTCCGTCTCCATCGGCGTGGCCGTGGATAACTCCGGTCGCGGCGCAATCGCCGAACTACTCAAGCGCGCCGACGAAGACATGTACCGCAACAAGCGCAGCCGCCGTCCGAATCTTCGCGCGCTCTAGCTGAAAAGCACACGGTCGTTGTGCTTGCTGCTGAACACGGATGTAACGCTAGTCGAGACCGTGGGCGGCTGGCAGTGATCCGCGGGGCGCTGGCCGAGAGCCGACGGCGGAGTGGCTAGTCGACGGCGCCTGGGTCCGGGGACAGCACCTTGAAGAAGTTCAGGCGCCACTTGTCGTCGACCTTGCCGAAGCCGAACTGGCCAATGGTCTTGCGGTCCGCGTACTCGAGCACGGCCTCGACCCACGCGCTGGTCTTGCCCTCGTTGAGCTCAGAGTTGCGTACCTCGAGCACGCGCTTGAACGCGCCCAGTTTGCCCACCCTCGCGTCGAGTAGGTGAACGAACTTGTCCAGAGGCACCGACTCCTTGAACTTGGGATGGAAGTCCTCGTAGACCACGGCGGCAGTACCATCCATGCGGCTGTTCATGATCTCGCGTACGAGTTTGTGCACCTGCTCCGGCGCGGTCTTGGGCGCAAGCAGCGAGTCCTTGCGTTTCGCCGTGCCGATTCTATGTAGCGGCAGGTTGATCTGAAAATGGAGGAACTTCCACTGGCCGTCCACCTTGTGATAGCTGAACGTCGCGACCGTGACAGCCTGGGAGAATTCGACCTCGACGGTGACGAATCCGGTGGTTCCCGTAGGCCGCTTGTTCACCTCGGCTTTCATCACCTTGATGATTCGTTGAAACTTGCCGATGACGTTGTGCACCTCGGCGACGGTGTCGTTGAACACCGAGCGAATCATCGATTGCCGGAGCAGGGGAGATGCCTCGTCGTAGATTTGGTCGGCCTTGCGTTCGCGCATGAGGCGCAGCACTCGAACTGTTTCCGTGCGAAACGAATATGTGGTGCCGCGCTGGAGGATCTGTGCGCCGACGAGCACGGCCATCCAGCCCGCGACGAGCAAGACCACCACCGCTACCGTCTGCACGATCATGCGCGAGTGCGACTTGGTCTTCTTCGCTGGCGTCGGAGTCTTGGGCGAGGCCGTCGCTTTCGCTGGCGCGTTCGCTTCCAGGACTTCGGTGCTCTCTACTTCAGTGACTTCTTCGCCGGCGTCCTTGCCAGGCTCTTTGCCAACGTCTTTGCCAACGTCCTTGCCAACGTCCTTGCCAACGTCCTTGCCAACGTTGGTGACTTCGTCTTCGTCTACCTCGTCAGGATTGGCGGTGACTTCGTCGGCGACAGCGGTCACCTCTTCTTCGTCGGCATCTTCGCCAGCGGTGGTGACTTCGTCGTCGTTCACGGACCCGCTGCCCCGTCGAGAACCGTGGCGTCGTTTACCTGGGCATCGAGTACCTGGGCGTCATCTGCTTGTGCGTCAAACTCGATCGCGGCGTCCGGAACGGCTGCGTCGGCCCCGGTCCCCATTGCGTCAGGTACCTCGTTGCTGGCGACATAGACGTGGCGTTCGGCGGTCTGGCCGCCCGCTGTGACGATGACCCGCGCGAATAGGCCGTAGTACTCCTCGCTCATGACGAGGAAGATGCCTTTGGTCGTGAAGCTTCCGTCGTCTTGCTGGTATGTGCCGTGGGCGAATCCGTCGGTCGCCAACAGTTCATCGTCGAATCTGCGCACGTCGGCTTGCTGGCCCATGCAGTCGGGAACGCTGCCGGTCATGCGCAGGTTCACGCCGATCATCGGGCTGCCTTGCCCACCGTAGGTAAATGGGATGACGTCATAGTCGGCGATGGAGGTGTAGCCGCCGCTGTCGTCGGGTAGCACCAGTTCAAGTGAGGTGAGGCTGGCGGCGCCCGGTGTCGTGCAAATGTCCTCAGTCGGGCCGTCGTTGTTGCAACCGCTACCGACACAGCCGCCAACCAACGGCAGGGCACAGACGAGGTAGATCAGGGCGGTTTTCATCCTAGGCGATAGTCTACGACAATGAGGTCACAAAGCGAGCTATCAGGTTTTGCGCGACGCCCAGTCGATACACGGCGTTGGAGCGCACGTCATCGATGGGTGTGATCTCCGTCGCCAACGCGGCGCGCACGGCGTCCGCCAGCTCGGGCCCCGGGCGGGCACCGATCATTGCCTGCTCACATGCTTTGGCGCGGATGGGGGTGGCGGCGACGGCACCAAACGCGACCCGGGCGTGGGTGATCACCCGCTCCTCCAGACCTACCGCGACGGCCAGCATCACCTTTGAGATGGACTGAGCCCGACGAGTGCCGACTTTGCGCCAGTACTGCACAACGTTCTCGGCGATGGGCGGGATGCGCACGCTGACGATCAGCTCGTCGCCTTTCAACGCGGTCTGTCGGTAGCCGAGGCAAAACTCGTCGTACGGCACTGTGCGCCGGCCGCTGGTCGACGCCAGCTCGACCTCGGCGTCCAGCGCTAGCAGCGGCGGTAAACTGTCCCCCACCGGAGACGACGTGCCGATGTTACCGCCGATGGTGCCCCGCGCCTGGATTTGCAGTGCGCCGATTTCGCGACTGGCCGCCACGAGACATGGCAGGACTCGCTGGGCCACGTCGTCGCGAATCAGCTGTCCGTATGTAGTCGCCGCGCCGATGCGCACGCCGCCATCGTCGTCTTCGCTTATGCCCACCAGGTCCGCCAGAGCGAACAGATCGAGAATGCCGGTCGGTGCTGGTTTGCGATGAGCAGCCACCAACAGGTCGGTTCCTCCAGCCAGGACCATGTAGTCCGGGTGTTGTTGGCGGAGCTGCAATGCTTCGTCGAGGGACGTTGGCCGGACGTATTCGCTCACGCTGGCACTTCACCTTTCGCGCGCACGATGGCGTCGACGATCAACTGGTATCCGGTGCAGCGACAGATGTTGCCGGCGAGCAGTTCGCGAATACGTTCGCGATCCGCGTCGGGCTCAGTCGCCAGTACGTAGGAGGCACAGACAGCGACGCCCGGCGTGCAAATGCCGCACTGAGTGCCGCCCAAATCGATCAACGCACGCTGTACAGCGTGGAGCGTTTCGCCACTGGCCAGGCCTTCGACCGTGCTGACTTTTCGTTGGTGTACTTGTCCCGCTGCGATCAAGCACGAGTTGACCGGCTCGCCGTCGACGAGCACGGTGCATGCGCCGCACTCACCTTCGCCGCAGCCTTCCTTGGTGCCGGTCAGCCCCAGTTCGACTCTGAGCACATCGAGGAGCCGCGCGCTGGGGGCTACGTCGACGCTGCGTTGCTCACCATTGAGTTCGAGTTCGATCTTCACGATTGGCCTCCTGCCGCGACCGCTCGCTGAATAACTTCAGGCAACGCGGGCAGTTCGTCGAATGGTACTCCCAACGCATCTTCGAGAGCGTTGGCCACCGCGGCCGCTGGGCCGTCCATGGGGATTTCGCCCACACCCTTGGCGCCGTGTGGGCCGTACGGGTAGGGCACTTCGATCACGATCGTCTCCAGCTCCGGTGTGTCGGCGAAGGTCGGCACGATGCAATCGGTCATCGTTGGGTTGGCGACGCGCCCATCTTTGTAGACCACGTTCTCCAGTAGGGCCCAGCCCAGCGCCTGGAGCGTACCGCCTTCGATTTGTCCCTTGACGATGATCGGGTTGATCGCTTTGCCCACATCCACCGCGTGAATGCAGCGGTCGATGGTGACCTCGTAGGTGTCCATATCGACGGCGACGTCGACGACGCACACGGCCCAGCCGAACACGGGGTACGCCGAACCCGTATAGGTCGCGTCGTCCCATTCGATGCCGGGCGGTGGTGTGTACTGGATGGTTTCGCTGACTTTGCCACCGGTCGCCGCGGTCATCGCTTTAGCCGCAGCGGCCAGGTCGTCGGCGCTGACTCCGTTTTCACCTGCCCACGTTTCGATGCGCTTGCGTAACTTCTGCGCGGCCTCGTCGACGACGCTGCCGACGACCATGCATGTGCGCGACGCGACGGTGGGGCCGCTGTCGGGGACCCGGTCGGTGCTGTTTTCGACCAGGCTCACGTGGCTGGCATCGACGCCCAGGGCGGTCGCGGCAATCTGCGAGAACATGGTGATCGAACCCTGGCCGATGTCCGAGGAACTCGAGCGCACCAGGAATCCCCCGTCGGGCATCGCGTCGATGGTCGCGCGCCCTTTCAGGTACGCTTCGCCGCTGCCGGTGAACCCGGCGCCGTGAAAATAGAACGCCATGCCGCGGCCACGTTTGAGCCCGGGGCTGCTCGCGCTGGGCGTGTGGTCGCCGAGGGTGGCGCTAACGGCGTCCATCACCTCGGAGCTGCCGACGCTGAACGTCAGAGTCTGACTGGTGGCCGTCGTGTCGCCTTCGCCGAGCATGTTCTTGCGCCGAAACTCGAAGGGCGTCATACCGACGGCCCGCGCGGCCTTGGCGATCTGTCGCTCGTAAGCAAACGTGGTTTGTGGTGCGCCGAAGCCCCGGAACGCGCCGTGTGGCGGCGTGTTCGTCGCCATCGCCCGGCCGACGATGCGCGTATTGGCGCAGCGGTACGGACCAGCCGCATGCAGCACTGCCCGCGACAGCACGACCGCTGACAAGGTGGTGTACGCGCCTCCATCGATGACGACGTCGACATCGATGGCTACGATGGTGCCGTCTTTGTTCAGGCCCAGTCGGTGGTGGACCCGCGCCGGGTGGCGTTTGGTCGTGGCGGCGATGTCCTCGTCCCGGTCGTAGATCATCTTGACCGCTTGGCCCGACTTGCGCGCCAGCAACGCCACGTGGGCGGCGAGCATGGACGGATATTCCTCTTTGCCGCCGAAGCCGCCGCCGGTTACGGCCTGAGCAATGATGACAGAGTCGTCGTCGAGTCCGAGCAACGCTTTCATCGCCTTGTGTACGTAGTACGGGCACTGCATGGAGCCGACGATGCGACACACGTCTCCGGTCCACTCGGCGATCATGCCTTGAGGCTCGATGTACATCTGCTCTTGCGCACCGGTGCGGTAGGTGTTCTCGATGATCACATCGGCGCTGGCCAACGCGGCATCGATGTCGTCGCCTTTGTTGATGGCGAATCGTTTGAACACATTGTCGTCGCCGTGCACCACCGCCTTGCACGCGATGGAGTCTTCCATGGTGAACACCCCTGGCTGCTCGTCGACATCCAGGCTGATGTGTTTCGCGGCTTCCATGGCCAGCGCGCGGGTTGGCGCTGCGACCAGTGCGACGGGCTCGTCGATGTGGCGGATGTTCCCGCCGACGGGAACCAGCGCTGGTTGGTCTGCCTCTATCAACGCGATGTAGTTGTCGCCCGGGATCTCTTCGGCGGTGACAACAGTGATCGCCGACCAGTCGAAGTCGTCGTCCTGCACGATCGCGCGCAAGGTGCCGCGTGCCACTTTGCTGCGAACGGTGATGCCGTGCAGCGCGTTGTCGAGCGGCAAGTCATCGACATACAACGCCTTGCCGGTAACCTTGGCGATGCCGTCTACTCGCGGCAGCGAGTTGCCGACTGTTGTTTGCCCACCCGACGCTTGCGTCATTCGTCCGTTTTATCGCTGACAGCGGCGCGTAGCAACCGAGCTATCATGGATCTTCGGTGATGAAGCGAACGCACAAGGGCCGCGGGGCCGTCACCAACCGCAGCGGTCGGTTTGAGGCGGAGCAACTCGAGGAGTTCGACGATGGTTGGGGAAGCCTGGATGAACCGGTGCAGCGACCCGCCACCGTGGTCACCGAGGAGCGCACCCGGTCGATCCTGGCATTCAACGACTCGCCGGACTTGCCCTTCGACAGGTCCATCAACCCTTACAAGGGCTGCGAGCACGGTTGCATCTATTGCTACGCGCGACCGAGTCACGCTTACCTGGGCTTGTCGCCGGGATTGGACTTCGAAACGCGCATCGTGGCCAAACCCGATGGGGCGGCGATCCTGCGCAAGCAGCTGAGCAAGTCGAGTTATCGCCCTGCGGTGATCGCTCTGGGCGCGAACACTGATCCGTACCAGCCCATCGAGCGAAAACTCGGTCACACGAGAGCGATCCTGGAAACGCTGCTGGAGTTCCGTCATCCGGTCGCGCTCATCACCAAGTCCAATCTGGTGTTGCGCGATCTGGATCTGTGGCGGGAGCTCGCCGAGTTAGGTCTGGCCAACGTGATGGTCTCGGTGACCACCGTGGATCGAGTTCTGGCTCGTCGCCTGGAACCACGAGCAGCGACGCCGCAGAAGCGCCTCGATGCGATTCGCGCTCTAACCGACGCGGGTGTGCCCGTCGGCGTGTTGGCGGCGCCGATGATTCCGGCTCTCAATGATCACGAGCTGGAGCGCATCTTCGAGCTTTGCGCTCAGGCCGGAGCGCAAACGGCCAGCTACATCCTCGTGCGCCTGCCCCACGAGATCAAAGAGCTGTTTGCTGAGTGGCTTGGCGAGCACTATCCGGACCGAGCAAACAAGGTGCTCGAGCTGATCTGCAGCACTCGAGGCGGCAAGCTCTACGACTCCAGTTTCGGCACGCGCATGCGGGGCACCGGGCGTTACGCGGATCTGCTGGCACAGCGTTCTCGGCTCGCCGCGAACCGTTACGATTTGGCGGAATCCCTGCCCGAACCGGACTGTTCTCAGTTCCGAGTACCCAAGTCGCCGACCGCACAGCTCGGCTTGTTCGACTAAGACATTCCATAAACCCGGATAATCGTTTTTATTTCAGATGGTTACCTGGGCTCGTAGGGCGTCGGGAAGCGTGTGGCGTAGCACACTTGACACCTCAGCTTAGGTGTTCAAACCTCCCCTCCCCAAACAGGGACCACCCGGACAAAACCTATGATACGTGTGCAGAATCTTTCTAAGTATTACAGCAGCGCGCGCGCTTTAGGGCCGGTGAGCTTCGAGATCGAAGATGGTGAAACGGTCGGATTTTTGGGCTTGAATGGCGCGGGTAAGACCACCGCTCTGCGCATTCTGGCCTGCGACCTGAAGCCAACTTCGGGAACCGTCTCCGTAGGAGACGTGGACGCGCTCGCCAACCCCCACGAAGTGCGTAAACGCATCGGCTTCCTCCCCGAGAGTCCGCCTCTTTATCAAGAGATGCGCGTGACCGACTACCTGCACTTCGCGGGTCGGTTGAGGAACATGACCAAGGCCGAAATCGTCAAGCGTCTACCGACGGTGCTCGAGACGACCAACCTGACCGACGTTCCCGATCAATTCATCGGCACGTTGTCTCACGGTTATCGTCAGCGCGTCGGCGTCGCCCAGGCGATCATTCATCAGCCCGAGTTGCTCATCCTGGATGAGCCGACACGTGGTCTCGACCCGGTTCAAATCGTCGAGATGCGGGAGATGATCAAGCAGCTCAAGGAGAAGCACACGGTGCTGATCTCGAGCCACATCCTGACCGAGATCAGTCAGACGTGTGACCGCTTGTTGGTCCTCGGCCGCGGCGAAATCCTTGCATCGGGCGACGAGCACTCCTTGTCCAGCGAGCTGCTCGACACCAATCGCGTCGCCGTGTCAGTGCGCGGTGAAGAGGATGAGGACGAAGCCGAGCTTCGCGACAAGATTCTCGAAGCGGTCAAGGACATCGAAGGCGTCAGTGCCGTCGAGCCCGCCCGGGTGTCGGAATTTGACGTCTCTACGGTGTATTCGGCCGATATCGTCGTTGAAGGCGATGTTCGGGACCAGATTTGTAAGGCGCTGGTCGAAGCCGATTTCAAAGTGGTGAAGCTCGACCGCTCGCAGGGCGAGCTGGAGAGCATCTTCCTCAATCTCGTCGGAGGTAAAAAAGATGCGCGGAACTAGCATCATCTTTAAGCGAGAAATGGGGAGCTACTTGCGCTCCCCGGTGGGCTACGTGGTTTGCGCCATGTTGCTGCTCGTGGACGGTATCTTGTTTCAGGCCAACGCCCTCGGCGCGACGCCTCGTCTGTCTGCCACTGTCTTGCGCGAATTCTTCCGCGTTACCAGCGGCGTCACCATGATCGCGGGCATCGTGCTCAGTATCCGGCTGATCGCCGAGGAGCGACAGCAGGCCACGATCATGCTGCTCAACACGTCGCCTATTCGCGACGTCGAGGTCGTCATCGGTAAGTTCTTGTCGGCGTTCGTGTTCCTCGCCGGCATGCTGGCCATGTCGGTCTACATGCCGCTGCTCATCATGGTCAACGGTAAGATCACCGTGTCCCAGCTGCTCGTCGGCTACATGGGTTTGTTGCTGATTGGTGGCGCGAGTATTGCGATTGGCATGTTCGCGAGTAGCTTGTCGAAGCATCAGCTCGTGGCAGCCGCCGTGGGCGCCACGATCAACGTCATCTTCGTCCTGTTCTATCCCCTGGCGAAGAAGCTCGACGCCCCGTTACGAGGTGTGTTCGAGAACCTGGACCTTTGGCATGTACACTTTCAAGGCGGGTTCATGCAGGGTGTGTTCAACCTCAAGGACTTCGTCTTCTACATAGCGATCATCTACTTCTTCTTGTTGCTCGCAACCAAGACCATGGAGGCGAAACGATGGCAATGAGAACCGCTGCTCCCTGGTGGCTATCCGCCGCGATCGCGGTTGGGCTGCTGTTTCTATTCATGGGTGAGCGCGCCTTCGGAGACTCTGGCGCGATCCGCCAGGTGTTCACCGGTGGCGGGCTGATACTGATTTTCGGTAGCACTATCTTCCGCGCCCTCTACTTCTTCAAGGCAACCAACAAGCGCAAGCTGGTCGAGCGCACCCTGTTGTTCTGCCACCTCGGCATCATCCTCGGCCTGGTCGCTTTCGCCATGAGCACCGGCTGGGGCCGGGACATGATCGGCCTGGATAAGATGACCGCCAAGGGGCTGCATCGCTACAAGACGGCGATGACGATCATCTACGGCATCATCATGCTGATCTCGATGATTCCGCTGCTGATGACTGAGCTGGCCCTGGGCCTGGCCGATCGCGGCGAGCTTCAGTTCCCATGGCACGTCAACGCCAAGGCTGCCGATGGTGAAGCATCCGTCGATACCGACCGGGTGAGCCACATGGCTACGTCGGGGCTGACCATCGCACTGGCAACGGCATTCCTGATGGTGACGTGCAATGTCGCGTCTCAGCGCAACATCCGTAAAGACGTCAGCTACTTCAAGACGTCGTCGCCGGGCACCGCGGTCAAGAACATGGTTGGTGACGTTTCGACCAAGCTCAAGGTCGTCCTCATGTTCCCGGACGTGAACGAGGTCAAAGAAGAGGTGAAGGCCTACTTCCAAAGCCTGGCGAACGCCACGGGGCGGGTGGAGATCGAGGAGCACAATCCACTGACCTCGCCGCTGCTTGCACAGAAGTACAAAGCGCGGATGAGTCAGAACGCCAAAGACGCCAAGGGCTACATCGTTCTCATTCACCAGAAAGCTCCCGCGTCGGACAAGCCGGATGCCAAGCCGCTAGAGAAGGACTCGACGTTCAGCGTTAGCACCGACATTCGTCGGGCCCGGCGCCGAGACCTACGCCGTCTGGATTCCACGGTTCACAAACATCTGAGTCGGGTGCTTACGGAGAAACGCGTCGCCTACTTCCTCGTAGGTCACGGCGAAGCGAACGCGCTGCCCGCGTACCTCAAGCGCAAGAGCGTCGTCACTCAGCTGCGCAAGACCCTTCAGGCTATGAACTACACGGTCAAGGACTGGAGTGGGGCAGATGGTCCCGAGGTTCCCGCGGACTGCACGATTCTATTCGCGCTGGCGCCGGCCGGTAAAATCAGCGAAGGCGAGCTCGAGTCGATTGACCGCTATTTGGCCGATGGTGGTTCCGCGTTAATCGCGCTGGACCCGGCGATCGTCAGCGCATACGGCTTCCGTGGCGCGCGTGGTTCCAGCACCGAACTCGGTGTTCTCGAAGGTCGCCTTGGCGTCAAGTACGACCCGTCGCCGGTCTACGATCGACCAATCGGCATCATGCGTCTGGGCCAGTACCGGTTGCAGGTCATGGGCACCCGCGAGTTCTCGTCCCACGCCTCGGTCACCGGCCTGAGCCGGGTCAAAGGCGGCATGCCGCTACTCGGAGTCGGCTCCTGGCTCGACGTGCCGTTCACGTCCAAAGGCGGCAAGACCAAGCGTTATTACATCATCAAGTCCGAGCGCACGTCTTGGGTAGAGAAGCGGCTCAACCGGCGCTTCGACAAGGAGCTCGAGAAGCGCAAGAAGCATCACCTGGCTGTGGCCATCGAAGGCCCGATTCTCAAGGTGCCGCCGACCCCAGGAAACAAGAAGAAGAAGAAGGCTCGCAAGAGGCAAAACCGCTTGCGCGTCATGGCTTTTGCTGACATCGACATCTTGGGCGACATGCTGCACAAGCAGGCGCCTGCGTTCGTCGGTCAGTTGATTCGCGACGCGGTGAACTGGCTGGGTGGCCAGGAGACATTCTCCGGCACCATCGAGTCCGAGGAAGACGTGCCCATCAAGCACACCAAGAAGGAAGACATCATCTGGTTCTACTCGACCATTGTTGGTGCTCCATTCTTCGTGCTCGGCTTCGGTTTCCTGACCGTATTTTTCCGGCGTCGCCGCAGTCGTAAAGGGAGTCGGTCATGAAGCTCAAGCTCGGACCTGTAGTTCACGGCGTACTGCTCGTTGTAGTACTGCTGTTCGCATACCAAAGCTGGACCAAGGGCACGAAGGTCGCGTCCAAGGTCGGCACGGTTACCGTGTGGAGCAACGCCAAGGATTCGGTGGTGTCGCTTCAGTCGTACAACAAGGGCAAGCGCGGTGTTGAGCGCACAATCAACATCAAGAAGACCAAAGAAGGTTACATCTGGGGCAGTGACAAGCGCAGCCGGCCTAAGCGCCGTCGGCCCAAGAAGGGCCAGCCTCCCGCCCCCCCCGAGATGGTGACCACCACGAGCGAGTTCGTCGGAGGTGAGGGTGCTGATAAAGCATTCGAGCAGTTCGCCAACCTCAAAGCGCTCCATGGCATGGGCAAGTTGGGTGAAGACAAGCTCAAGGAGTACGGCCTCGACAAAGACAACACCATCGCCGTCGCCTTCGCCGACCGTAGCTCGACGCTAATCGTCGGTAACGCGGTCTTCGGTAGCACCAATCGCTACGTCCTGGACGTCGCGAGCGGCAAGGGCTACATCGTGGCCTCGCCGGTCATCGATCCGTTGCTCAAGGGCATGAGCAAGCTCAAGTTGCGCAAGCTGCACAAGTTCAAGGACGACGATCTGTCCAAGGTACAGCTCGATACGGGCAAGCAGAAGCGCACGTTGATTCGGTCCACGGTGGAGCGCAACAAGCGCAAGATCCGCACATGGACCGACGAGTCCACGCCCGATACGCCTGACTCCACGTCTAACAACTTCCTCAATCGGATCAATCGGCTGGTGCCGACGAAGTTCGAGCGCGAAGTCAAAGCGGAGGATTTGACTCCGGCGTTGGTGACGATCGCGTACTACGACAAGGCGGGTAAGAAGGCTGGTTGGTTCAAGCTGTACAAGACCAAGCCGGCCCCCGAGGACGAGGAAGATCCGGACAAGAAGGACGACCCGACCGACCCGACGAAGAAGAAAGACGATCCGACTGACGCGACCAAGAAGGACGCGACAGACGTGAAGAAGAAGCCGGCCGGTAAGACGCCGGTGAAGAAGGCGCCGGTCAAGACGGCTCCAGTGAAGAAGGCGCCGGTCAAGAAGGGCGTTGGCGCTGGCAAGAAGAAGACGCCGGGCTTCGACAAACTTGCTGGTCAGGCGAAGCCAGGCGCTAAGAAGCCGGTCGCGACGAAGAAGACGCCGGCCACGCGCAAGGTCAAGAAGACACCGATCAAGAAAGCACCGGTTAAGAAGCCGGCGGCGGGCAAAGGTAAGAAGGACCCGAAGAAGGATGCCAAGGCCGATCCGAAGAAGGACGCCAAGGATCCAAAGACGGTCGTTCCGCCGGTGGTGAAGAAGCGTAAGAAGCCGATTGTCTATTACGTGATGACCGAGCGTACTCACGTGTTCGCGCGGGTACCAACGCGGGCCGCGTCGCGCATCGAAGAGGACCTTAAAGACCTCTACGACCTGGGCAAAAGCCGCAAGCGTCCGCCGGGCAAGAACATGGCGCCTGGGATGCGCAAGGCACCGAAGAACTTCCGGGTGCCGAAGCGGCCGGGTGGTCCAGGTGGCCGACCGGGAATGCGTCGTCCAGGAATGCGTCGTCCGGGAATGCCAGGCGGCCGACCGGGAATGCGCCGTCCGGGAATGCGCCGTCCGGGAATGCCGAAGGGCATGCGTAACCCGCACGGTCGTCGTCCGGGACGGATCCCACCCGGGCTTCCGGGTAGTCGCCACAAGAGCACCCTCAAGGCGAAGCCCAAGTTCAAAGTGACGCCCAAGAAGAAGTAGCTCGTGGGTGACACCCTGTTCGCGTACATCTTGGCGGCCCTGTTTGGGGCCGCCTTTTTGTTTTTACTAATCCGCGGCTGGTGGCGCCGTAAGCGTGCCAGCTGGCGGGCGAAGTCCCGCGCGCGAGTTGCCGCGGCAGGCGAACAAGCGGCCGAGGGCCTGTTGGAGGGCGAAGGCTATGAGGTGATCGACCGACAGGTGTCGCTGGACTGGATGATCTTGTGCGACGGGGAACAGGTCGATATCCCCCTGCGTGCGGATCTCATCGTCGAGCGCGAAGGCATGCGTTACGTCGCCGAGGTCAAGACCGGTACCCAGGCGCCGCAGCTGCGCAACGCCGCCACCAGGCGGCAGCTGCTCGAGTACCTGGTGGCATACGAGGTCGACGGCGTGCTGCTGGTCGATGCGCCCGCTGGCAGCGTGCACCTTGTCGACTTCGGTCTCAGTGAAGCCGACGACTAGTTGCGCAACCAATGGCGCAAGCACCTGCACAACGTTCGGCGCAACCTTCTGCACAACCGTCGCCCCGGGTTCGCCACAACAGTCGAGTCTCCGCCTGCGCAACCCTCGTACAGTTCAGTTGGCCCGCCAGTTGCGTGACCTAAGTCCCTGAGTTGCCTGATGTCAACACACCCGGGGGCGCTGTTCCCGATCGGTGATCTCAGGTGCCGTACGAGGTCGCCAAGTACCGGACATGGCGTCCTCACGAGTGTGCACGGATCTTGAAGAGGAGAACACCACCTCGCCGGGAAGTGAGGTTGGTAGTGGGCAGTACCCGGCTATTGTGTGGCGCGTTCTCGTTGGTGCTCGCCGCGTGTGGAACTAGTGGTCCCGGAATGAGCTCCGGCGACGGCGGCTCCGGCGGCGGCGGCGGCGGCGGCGGTGGTGGTGGCGGCGGCGGCGGCGGTGGTGGCGGTGGTGGTGGCGCCGAGGCCTGCAAACGCGTGGACCTGGTCATCTCCGTGGACGACTCCGGCAGCATGCAGGAGGAGATGGACGCCATGCGCAACGATGTATTTCCTGCGTTCGCCCAGGCGTTGATCGACGTTGGTGGTGGTCTCGAGGACTATCGCATCGGCGTCATCGATGCGTGCCCGGAGCCCGCGAGTTTTCACACGCGCGGCGACGGAGGCGCGTGCTCTTTCAGCAGTAACAAGCCATGGATGGAATCGAGTTCGTCCGCCCTCACCAACGAGTTTCGTTGTGTGGGCGACATCTACTCTGGGGACAACTCGTGTGACGGCGACAACGATGACGAGCAACCGGCATCGGCGGCGGCAGCTTCACTCGAGCCGGGTGGTGCCAACAGCGGGTTTCTGCGTTCGGACGCTCTGCTGGTGGTCATCGCGATCACGGACGAAGACGAGCAGCCAAAGCCTAGCGCCAACGCGCAGCAGGTGTACGACCGATTGGTCGCGGTCAAGGGTGGCGCTGTCAACAAGATGGTGTTCCTCGGCATCGGCGGCTCACAGGACTGCAACGGCGTTTACGGTAGCGCCGAGAATGCCAGCGTGCTGAAAGAAGTCTCCGGTCTATTCGCGGCCCAGAACCAGGGTTTGTTCTGGGATCTGTGTCAGGGCCGACTCGAAGACGGTTTATCCGCCGCAATGGATGTGATCGAAGACGCGTGCGATGACTTCTGCAATGACCCGGACGGCTGCGACCCGGGCCAACCCTGCGAAGACGACGCCGATTGCCCCGACGGCGAGTACTGCGCCGACGATGGTACCTGCCAACACGTCGTGCTCTAGCCACGCGCAGTAGAGCCGCTACCTACATCGAGGGAGACCCAGTGATGCGGTACTCTTGCCCGGATGAAGACATTTGTTCGGGGTGGAACGGTTGCGTTGTTGTCTCTGGTTCTTTTGGCGGTCGGTTGCGGCGACGACGATGGAGGATCTCTCGACGCTTCGCCGCCGGCAGACGCCTCCGATCAATCGCCAGACGCCAGGGTAAATGACGCGGCTCTGGTCGATGCGGCGCCGGACGGATCGGTGCCCGACGCCGGAGCGACCGACGCAGCCGTGAACGACGCGGCTCCGCCTAGTCTTCAGCGTGTTGTGTACACCTTGAGCGGAGCAGGTGCGCAACAGGTTAATGGTGGTGGACAAGTCAACGCAGCCGCCTTTGTGGTCCCGGCCGGCGTCACCAGCGTGGATGTACTCGTCGTTGCCGGCGGTGGCGGTGGCGGTGGCTGGACTGGCGGCGGTGGCGGCGGTGGCGGCGTCATTCGACAGATGACACACGCGGTCACCCCGGCACAGTCGCTAACCGTCACGGTCGGCGCGGGTGGACTTGGCGGTGTGTATGATACGCAGGTGCCGGTGAACGGAGGCGACTCCGTGTTCGATAGCCTCACGGCGGCCGGCGGCGGTGCTGGCGGCTACTGGTCGTCGCCGACGCGCTATGGCGGCAAGGGCGGCGGCTCTGGTGGGGGCGGCCTAGACGCAACCACGGGTGCTGGGGGCAGCGGGACGGTAGGACAAGGCAACGACGGTGGTGATGGAACCACGTCTGGTTTCACCAACGGCGGCGGCGGCGGCGCTGGTGCAGCCGGCGCGGATGCGGTGGACGGCATCTCTGGGGCCGGTGGCGAAGGTGTTCAACACGACATTAGCAGCGTCGCTACCTACTACGGCGGTGGTGGCGGCGGCGGAACTAACGCGCATTCCGGTGGTAACCAGACTCAAGTCGCCGGAGTGGGTGGGCTCGGCGGTGGCGGCGCAGGAAGTGGCACCAACGCTGCCGGCACGGACGCCACCGCAGATACTGGCGGCGGCGGCGGCGGTGGTTCCGCCTGGGCTGCCGGTGGTTCCGGCACCTCCGAAGGCGGCGCCGGCGGTTCCGGCATCATCATCGTTGTGTTCTGGCAGTAGGTAGGGCGTAGAACGCAGCGGTGGCTGCGTGTGCGTGTGCTCGTGCTCGTGCTCGTGCTCGTGCTCGTGCTCGTGCGTGTGCTCGTGCTCGTGCGTGTGCGTGTGCTCGTGCTCGTGCTCGTGCTCGTGCTCGTGCGGGATTCGAACGTGCGATGGTGTGGCCTTGGTCCCGCACGTTGGCGTTCGAGCTGAGGTTGGCGCGACCAGGGCGGGTTGCATGGACGGGGTGGGGGAGTGCTTTGGTGAGGGGCTGGTGTGGTGGCCGCTTGGCCGCGGCGGTTTTGTTGGTTTGATGGTTGCCAGGGGCGCGTTGCTGATCAGGTGTTGCGGCGTTGGGTACCTGCGGGGCACCAGACCGGGGCCCCAAATGGCCCCGTGGTCAGGTGCTTTTGTTCTTTTGATCTGCTTGCATAAGTGAGCCGGGCAGAATATACATGTGCCCTATTCAAGATGGCGCGACGCACTCAACAAACGAAACTTCCCTTTCACTCAGGGCGCCATGGCGGCGCCCGCGAAGGTGCCGGCCGTCCGCGTCCGCGTGGGCGGCGCAAAGTCGCGCATCGGAAGCGTTTGGGGTTCTCTAGTCCTCGCCCACTACATGTCACGATTCGTGTCGCGGATGAGGTTGGTGTGCTGCGTAAGCGTAAGCGCTACCAGGTGCTGCATGCGGTGTTCTGTCAGACGGCGCGGCGGGGCTTCCGTATCTGTCACTACTCAGTGCAGGACGATCACATTCATCTGATCGTCGAAGCCAGTAATCGGGCGGCGATGACTGCGGGCATGCGGTCGGTGAATATCCGCATTGGCAAAGGCATGAACCGGAAACTCAACCGTGAAAGCGGCACTGTGATCGCCGAGCGCTATCACGAGGAGCACCTGGGCTCACCGCGCCAGGTTCGCAATACCCTGGCGTACGTGCTCAATAACGTGCGTAAGCATGTGATGACAGAGATGGGCACTACGTGCGAGTGGGACTGGGTTGATCCTTGTTCTTCGGCTCAGTACTTCGATGGCTGGAAGAACAAGGACCCGGTGCCGATCACGGCCGAGTCGCCTGTGGATGCGCCGCGGACTCACTTGCTCAAGAAGCTGTGGCGTCGGTATCGGTTGATCGAGGTCGACTCGATTCCCGGTAGGGTTGGTTAGGTGTAGCTGATCCAGCGCGCACGTGGTTCGCCAAACCGAAACGCAAAACGGGCGGACCGTTTATAGGCCCGCCCGTGAGTGTTGCGTTGGTGATGCCGTGAAGCTGCGCCCGTGAAGCTGCGCCCGTGAAGCTGCGCTCGTGAAGCTGCGCTCTTAGTGCTGCGCTCTTGAAAAGCTAGCCGAGTTGCTTGTTGGCCCAGTCCCAGTTGACGAGCTTCCAGAACTCCTCGATGTACTTGGCGCGGGCGTTGCGGTAGTCCACGTAGTAGGCGTGCTCCCAGACGTCGATGGTGAGCAGCGCATCGCACTTGTGCGAGTGGGCCAGGGGCGTGTCCGCGTTGAACGTGCTCTTCACTTCGAGCCCGCTATCGGTTTTGACGAGCCATGCCCAGCCGCTGCCGAAAGTCGTGGCGGCTTGCTTGGAGAACTTCTCTTTGAAGTCAGCGAAGCTGCCGAAGGAGCTGTTGATCGCGTCGGCGATCGCGCCGGTCGGCTCGCCACCGCCGTTGGGCGACATGCAGTTCCAGTAGAACGTGTGGTTCCAGATCTGCGCGGCGTTGTTGAACATGCCTTGCTCGTTCGTGTCGCCGGCGACCTTTTGAATCAGGTCTTCGAGACCAAGGTCCGCGTTGGGCGTACCTTCGATTTGAGCATTGAGCTTGTTGACGTAGCCCTGGTGATGTTTGCCGTAGTGGTAGCTGATGGTTTCAGCGGAAATAACTGGCGCAAGCGCGTCGTTCGCGTACGGCAGTTCCGGTAACGTATGTGCCATGAAGGTGTTCTCCCTCGTGTGTAAGATTGTGAAGACGGGAGCATCCAAGGGGGACGCGTCCATGTCAAGGCACCGAGGAGATTCGTCATGGCCGGACCGCTAGGCCAGCTGCGAAAACTGCTGGGATTCGTTGCTAACCAGCGAAAACGCAGTGCAGCGGACGAGTCGGCGGCGCGGGAGTTCAACTGGTCGGGGGCCGACCTGCCGCCTGGCCTCGAACTTCAGTGGCTGGGTACATCGGGCTTCAGGCTCACCTATGAAGACCACTCGATCATCATCGACCCTTATCTGACCCGGGTCCCGATGAGCGACATTTTTCGTGGCTGGGCGCGGCCGGCTTCGGCGCCCCTGATCAATCGTCACATCCCCGGCAAGGCCGACGCGATCCTCATCGGTCACACCCACTTCGATCACGCGTACGACACGCCCTACCTGGCCAGGCGGGACGGTTGCAAAGCGTACGGTTCGCGCTCTCTGGGCGCGCTCATGGCGCTGTACGACCAGGCTGATCAATGGGTAGACGTAGAGAACTACCGGGTCTACGAGATCGGTCCCTTTGAGGTCACCTTCGTACCCAGTGTGCATTCGAAACTCGTCCTCGGACTCACGGTCCCGTTCAAGGGCGACATCTGCTGTGAGCACTTCGACCAGCTCACGCCAAACGCCTACTCGTGTGGGCAGGTCTACGGTATTCACATCCGCGTCGCTGGCGTGACCTTCTATCACCAGGGCAGCGCCGACCTGATCGAAGACGCCATTCGCCACTCGAACGTGGATTACTTCCTCGCTGGCATCGCGGGGCGTGGCTTCACCAAACGCTACACCGAGCGCATCAGTCGGCTACTGGAGCCGCGGGTGGTCGTGCCCCACCACTACGATGATTTCTTCGCGCCCATCGACGAACCCATGAAGTTCTCGTTCAACGTCAACCTCGCCGGGTTCGTTGAGGAAGTTTGGGCCGTGTCTAAAGACTTCGAGATCAAAGCACTAGAGTCGCTTCAGGCTGTCTCGGGGCCGTCCACCCCTTGACGAGCCAAACGGTAGTGATTACCTAAGGATACATGATGGACGAATATTGGCGGCACCCGCGCAATATGTTCGACATCTCCGAAGCGGCCAACCGTTCGGACACGTCGAGCAGACCCGACCGGTCCGAAGCGGCGAACAGGTTGAACCAGGAGCAGCAACCTGCCGAGGTTGCGCCCTCCTACGTCGAGGATCTCGAGAAGGAGATCGAGCGGCTGCGAGGCGAGCTGGCCGCTCAGGAAGAGCTGGTTCGCAAGTACGCCGTTAAGGCCCACGAAGCCGAAGTAGATGTGGAGCGCGCCAAGCAGCGCATCGAGCGTGAAGCATGTAAAGAGAACACACAGCGCCGCCGCCAGTTCCTGGTCGGCTTTCTAAGTGTGTTGGACAATCTCGATCGCGCGCTCAACGCTGCGCCGGCTGGCGACGACTCTCTCGTACAGGGCGTCGAGCTGGTGCGCCGAGACTTCCTGGCTAAACTGACCGAGTACGGAGTCACTCATTTCGAGTCCTTCGGTCAGCCCTTCGATCCGACCCGCCATCAGGCGCTCTCACGGGTCCCAGTGGCCAGCCCAGAGCAGGACGGCATCGTCATCGCTGTCGTGCAAGAGGGCTATGCCATCGCTGGTGAGACATTGCGTGCCGCTTCTGTTGCAGTCGGCCAATATGTCGCGCAATTCTAGGCGCCCATGGCGAAGCGATACTGGTTGATGAAGAGCGAGCCCAACGCGTTCTCGATTGATGATCTAGAAAAGGTCGGGACAGAGCCCTGGGATGGGGTGCGCAACTATCAGGCGCGCAACACCATGCGCGACGACATGAAAAAAGGTGACGGCGTGTTGTTCTATCACTCCAACGCCAAGCCGCCCGGTGTCGTGGGCCTCGCCAAGGTTGCCCGTCGTGCGTACCCCGATCACACGGCCTTCGACCCCAAAGCAAAGTACTACGACCCCAAGTCCGATCCGGACAACCCGCGCTGGGTCATGGTCGACGTCGAGTTCGTCGAGAAGTTCGACGACGTCGTGCCCCTGGACGTGCTCAAGTCCACCGATGGTCTCGAGGACATGGTCTGCACCCAAAAAGGCAGCCGTTTGTCCGTCCAACCTGTGACCGGCGATGAGTGGAAAATCGTCCGCCGTTTGGGCCGCAAGAAACGAAAACGCTGAGTCGTTGGTCTGGCGCGTTCGCCCGCAAACACGGCAACGCAGCCGGCGCGCAGCGGACACGCTGTTGCAGGATAGTGCGCCAACAAAGGCGCGCTGCGTCATCGCTTAACGCTCGCTTACCGGATTGGTAAGACCAGTAAGTCGTTGGAATTTCCCGTCGACTGAGTCGTGAATGGTGCGCCAGAAGCGCACAGGTCGCGCGTCCCCACTACATGCCCAAACCTGGTCAGTTAGTGCATATCCACAGCACTTATACAGCAGTGTTGCGCAACTGCACTCTGGCTCGGTTTTCGCAACGCAACGCCGGTGGGGAGGTAGTGATGATGCGCAACAGCGTTGGTGTACTGGTATGTCTTGGCTTGGTAGGTGGCTGCGGTCCGACTGGATCCGGAGGAGTGGATTCGGGAGGTGGGCCGGGCGAGGTTGATTCGAGTGTCGGCCCAGGTTCGGTCGACGCGCGTACTAACGTCACGGATGCGGCCGCGTGTGTGACCGAGAGCAATGTGGCCGAGGAGGCGACGGCGCCGGTCGACATCATCTGGGTGGTCGACAGCTCCGGCAGTATGAATGACGAGACGACCGCAGTGCAGAACGCACTCAACAGTTTCTCCCAGTTCATTGCCGGCGAGAGTATCGACTATCGCGTCATCCTCATTGGCTCCGCCAGCGACATGAGCGTGCCGCCACCGCTGGGTGGCAGCGCCGAGTTCATGCACGTGAACATGTCCATCGGCTCCAGTGATGCCCTCGAAAAGATCATCCAGACCTATTCCTCCTGGCAAAGCTTCTTGCGGCCGAACGCGCTGGTTCACTTCGTTGTCGTGACCGATGACGAATCCGACATCAACCACGGGCAGTTCGACTCGATGCTCGGCGCGTTGTCGGGCCCGGGCTTTCCGAACGGGTACACGTTTCACTCGATTTGCTCCGAAGAAGTGCCCATCGTGTTGCCGCCGCCGCTTCCGCCAATTCCTGGACCGTGTAGCGGAGGACTGGGTGCGGGTGGTGCCGCGGCTCCGGGGCACACCTACATCAACATGTCGAGCAGCACCGGTGGCGTGTGGCGTTCCATCTGCGAGTCCAACTGGGATCCGATCTTTACCGCGGTGGCTCAGGCGGTAGCGGTCACGACATCGATTCCGTGTACGTTCGACATCCCGCTGCCTCCGGTTGGCGAGACTCTGGACCCGGATCAGGTGAACGTCTCCTACGATCCAGGCGGTGGCTCGATCACGATTCCTCGCGTGGACAACCAGGCTGCGTGCGGCTCGGGGCAGGGTTGGTACTACGACAACCCGACAACGCCCACCCAGATCCTCATGTGCCCGACCACATGCGGCGACTTCGGCGGCGGAGCAGGTCAGGTCGACATTCAGTTCGGCTGCGCCACCATCGTGGACTAGGCATAAACAAACGGCCCGGGGCGTCCCGGGCCGTTAGCCCGCAAAGAACAGTTCGTTGCGTCGCTCGCGTTACGCCTAGAACAGCACCCCTGCCCGAAGACCGAGACGAACGTTGGCGCGCGAGTGTGCGCGAGCGGGGCCCGTGGGAATGTCGACGCGGAATGGCACGGATACGGTGGCGGTGAAGGTTGCGCGCTGTTTGATGACGACACGGTATCCAAATCCGGGACCTACAGAGATCGTGTAGGTGGAGGGCAGCGACTCATCGTCGATTTCGTCGTGGACTGCTGTGCGCTGTAGATCCAGTGCTGCCTCCGCGAAGAGGCCGCCGTAGGGGGCACGCATCCAGCTGGGGCCGCCTTTGCGAAGAAAGTACCGTGCTCCCACAGAAGCGGTCGTCGCGATCCCGGAGTAGTCACCCTTCGCGGAGCTTCGCAGTCCCATTCCGCCCTGCACGGAGAATCGTTCGCCGAGCCAACGTTCGTAGTCGGCCGCAAAGTTCGGGGCCAGCACCGACAGAAGCCGCAGCTCGACGCCTTGCTGCCGCGGTTCTGCCCGGAGATCCGACGATGCTGCGGCTAGGAAGGCCGCCGCGACAGTGACGATGCCAAGTGATTGCCTGATCTGTCTCATGGCCGACCAATCGTGTCGGAGAGAAAATCGACCAGGACCATGAAGCCCTCGGGACTCTGGAGAGGGCTGCCAGCTTGCGGGTCGCCTCCGCCTGGACTCGGGTTGAGGACATGCCCGCCGCATGGGATGACCATGAGTCGATTGTCCACTCCAACCTCATCCAGGGCAGCTTGCATCTTAGTGGCCTGCGCGAGGGGAACAAGGAGGTCGCCTTCGCCGTGAACAAAAAGGAACGGAGGATCGGACGGGTCGACGTGCTGAATGGGGGAGGCTTCCAGCCAGGCGGCTCGAGCTTCCTCCTTGCCTCCACCGAGAAAGAAACCCACTGCGTCGTCGGAGTAGTCCAGCAAGTTCTGTGTGCCCGCGGAGCTGACTACGGCGGCTGGTCGAATGCCCGATGGCGGCGTGGCACAGTCGCTTGCGATCGCGTCGAGCGACTGAGCTGTGGCGTGAAGACTGACAAGATGACCTCCCGCGCTATAGCCGATAACGGCCACCCGGTTCGGGTCAAAACCGTAGACCTGCGCATTCGCGATGAAGTGGTCCCAGGCACAAGATATGTCCTGCGAACTCTTCGGGTGGACGCCCTCGGGGGCGAGGCGGTAGCCAACGCTGGCGGCAACGTATCCCAGGTCGGCAAGGCGCTGGGCGAGGTAGCGCATGTCGCCTTTGTCGCCGCTTTCCCACCCGCCGCCGTGCGCGAGAAAAACGGCGGCGCCTGCTCCGCTGGCGCTGTTCGGAACGACCACATCCATGCTCGTGCGCGAGCCTGTTGCCGTGTCGTAGTCGACATCTTCGATTACGGGGTGATTGGCCGAGCATCCGAGCATGACCAAGGCCGCGGCGAGCGGAAGATTGCGTCTCATATGCGGGATCCTAACTGCCGCAGCTAGCTATCAGTCGTCACGCGCCGTCAGCGCTCTCAAGAACAACTCGTTTTCTTCAGGCGTTCCGATCGTCACGCGGAGGTGGCCGGCTAATCCAGCCAATCCGCTGACGTCACGGACTCGCACGCCCGCGTCTGCCAGGCGTTGGTGAAGCTTGCTGGCGACGCTGCGATCGCCATGAACCTTGAACAAGATGAAGTTGGCGTGGCTCGGCGTCGGCGTGATGTCGCTGCGCCGCGCCAGCGCCTTGGTCATGCGTTCTCGCTCGATGATGACTTCGTCGGCGGCGCGGGCGACGTGGATCGCGATCCTGGCGTAGCGTTTAGCGATCAACAGCTGCATATGGTTTAGGTGATACGGCGCCGTGTACATGCGTTCGACGATGGCGATTACCGTGGGATGCGCGATCACGAAACCGATGTGGACCGCGGCAAGTGCCGACTTGGACAGAGAGCGAACGATGAACAGGTTGTGGTGATCCGGCAATCGGGGCAGCCAGGTTTTCTTTGAAAACTCTACGTACGCTTCGTCCAGCATGACCATGCGGGCCGGGTTGTCCAGGGCAGCCTCGATGCGCTCGTCGGGGACGAGCTCGCCGGTCGGGTTGTTGGGCGAAACGAATGCGATGAGGTTCGCGTCGTCGGTCTCCGCCTCGGCCGTGCCTGTGCGTCGCGCCGCGTGAGCGAAGTACGGGTACGTCGGCTCGTACCAGCGAGCGCTTCGCCCGGGACCGCCAGCGACCATGAACCCGGCTTCGATCGCCTGATCAGCGCCGACGGTGATCGCCAGGTTGTCGGGGTTGAGACCGAAACACGCCGCGAGGCCGCGCTTGGCGCTGGCGTACTCGGCGGGTTGCACGTAGCGGTTCCACGGCCGCGCTGCGAGCTCCTCAGCCAGGTCGCGCTTGAGCTCGATGGGCAGGTCGACAGGGGTTTCGTTCTGGTCGAGCTTCGCGCGGTGCGGTTGCTGAGCGACCGAAAACGGGTAGGACTTGGGCAAGCCCGGGCGCAGGAACGACAGTGCCATGCGGGCCTATGGTAACCGAGACCGGCGACGAGTGGCGGCTACGAGAGGCCGGCTGGCCAGAAAACTCGGTGGCGTCCTGACTAGGACTTACGGACGCGCTCACACACGGCCGCGCCCATCTGCTCGGTGGTGACCCGTGTGCCTTCGCCCAGATCGGCGGTTCGCAGGCCAGCTTCGAGCACTGCGTCTACCGCGGCCTCGACGGCTCGGGCTTCGGCGGGCAGATTGAGCGAGTGGTTTAGCAGCATTGCCGCGCTGAGAATCGTCGCCAGCGGGTTGGCGATACCCTGGCCGGCGATGTCGGGGGCCGAGCCGTGGATGGGTTCGTACAGGCCGAGCTTGTCCTCGTTCATCGACGCGCTGGGCAGCATACCGAGGGAGCCGGTGAGCACCGAGGCTTCGTCGGACAGGATGTCGCCGAACATGTTGCCCGTGACCACAACATCGAACTCGGCGGCGCCAGTGATCAGACGCATGGCCGCGGAGTCCACCAACTGATGATCCATCTCGATATCGGGGTACTCGGCGGCGACTTCGGTGGCGACCTTACGCCACAGGCGCGAGGACTCGAGCACGTTGGCCTTGTCTACCGAGGTGACCTTCTTGCGCCGGCCGCGGGCGATATCGCAGGCCAAACGCACGATGCGTCGGACTTCGTTTTCGTCGTAGACCATCGTGTCCAGGGCACGCTCGACGCCATCGACGGTCTCGCGTTTACGTGGCGAGCCGAAGTAGATGCCGCCGGTGAGCTCACGCACGATGAGCATGTCGACGCCGTCCAAGCGCTCCTGGCGAAGAGGCGAGAACTCAGCGAACAGCGGCTGAACTTTGACCGGACGCAGGTTGGCGTAAAGGCCGAGGGCCTTACGCACGCCGAGCAACCCCTGCTCAGGGCGCACACTCGCCTGCGGATCGTCCCACTTGGGCCCGCCGACTGCACCGAGCAGGATCGCATCGGCCTGCCGACACGCCGCCAGGGTTTCGTCCGGGAGTGGGTGACCGGTTTCATCGATGGCGATGCCGCCGATGAGTTGCTCGCTGTAGGAAAACTCGTGGCCGAAGGTTGCGGCGACTTTGTCGAGTACGGACGTGGTGGCGGCGACGACCTCGGGGCCGATTCCGTCGCCGGGCAACAAGACGATCGATGCTTTCACAGGGACACCACTTTCGATTTCTGTTCGTGCTTGCGCTCGCGCAAGCCGTACTCGAAGCTCTCGGCGATCGCCCGCCACGATGCTTCGATGATGTTGGGGGAAGCGCCCACGGTCACCCAGCGTGTTTCGCCGTCGCTGGTGTCGACCAGCACTCGCGTGGTGGAGGCCGTGGCGTTCTTGCCGTCCAGGATGCGCACCTTGTAGTCAACCAGATGGAACAAGTCCACGTCTGGGAATACCGGGCGCAACGCTTTGCGCAGCGCAGCATCCAACGCGTGTACAGGCCCGTCGCCTTCCGCCGCCGTATGATAGCGCTCGCCTTCGATGTCGACCTTGACCGTCGCTTCGGCAAAGGTTCCGCGGCCGGCGCGGTGTTCGACGACGACCGTGTAGTCGACCAGATCGAACGGAGCTTTGTAGCCTTCGAGTTGTCGCCGCATCATCAGCGCCACCGATGCGTCTGCCGCCTCGAACGCAAACCCCTGGGCTTCGAGTTCTTTGATCTCGTTGAGTACGCCCGCAACATTGGGCGCGTTGGATACGTCCACGCCCAGCTCTTCGGCCTTTGCCAGCAGGTTGCCGCGGCCCGACAGCTCGCTGACGACGACGCGCATCTTGTTGCCGACCAGCTCCGGGTTCATATGCTGATACGAGCGCTCGTCCCGGCGCATCGCTGCCACGTGGATGCCGCCCTTGTGGGCGAATGCGCTGCGGCCGACGTAGGCCATGTGCTCGTCGGCTGCCTGGTTGGCCACCTCGGCGACATAGTGTGAAAGGTCGTAGAGCAAAGGCAGCGATCCAGTGGGCACGCACTTGGAGTTGAGCTTGAGCTCCAGGTCCGGAATGATCGAGCACAGGTTGGCGTTGCCGCAGCGTTCGCCGTAGCCGTTGATGGTGCCTTGTACGTGGGTCGCGCCGCCGCGCACTGCGGCGACGGAGTTGGCGACTGCGAGTTCGCCGTCGTTGTGGCAGTGGATGCCTACCGGTTGGTGGAGCTTTGCCACCACTTCGCGCACGACCTCTTCGACCCGCCAGGGCACAGATCCACCGTTGGTGTCGCAGAGCACAAGCATCTCGGCGCCGCCGCGGACGGCCGCGCACAGGGTTTCGAGGGCGTACACCGGATCGGCTTCGTAACCGTCGAAGAAGTGTTCCGCGTCGTAGATGACCCTGCGGTCGTGTTCTTTGATCCACGCGACGCTCTCTTCGATCATCGCCAGGTTCTCGTCGCCGTCGGCGCGTAACACGTGCTCTACGTGCAGCGTCCACGACTTGCCGACCAGTGTGCACACGGGGGTGTTAACGGCTAGCAGCGCTTTGAGGTTGGCGTCTTCGTCTGGCGCCACATCGCGCCGACGGGTCGAGCCGAACGCGGCGATCTGGGCGTGCTTCCAATCCCGGTCCCGAGCGCGCTCGAAGAATTCGATGTCTTTGGGGTTGGACCCTGGCCAACCGCCCTCGATGAACGACACGCCGAACTCATCCAATCGCCCCGCGATGCGGATCTTGTCTTCGCACGATAGGGAGATGCCCTCGGTTTGTGCTCCGTCGCGCAGGGTCGTGTCGTAGATCTCGACGTTGAGTGACGGCTCGTTCTTGGTGCCAGGGGTGCTCGATGAATCGTCGCTCATCTACCGGTCTGCTCCTCGAACGCCGCGACCTGATCTGCGAAACCGAGCAGGTAGCCAAGCTGGTCGCGGCCCGCGAGCAGGCATTTCTTGGCGAACGCGTCCACCTCGAACGAAATCGCGCTGCCGTCGGGCAACGTGAGTGTCTGGCTGGCCAGGTCGATGGATACCTCTGCGTCGGAATCAGCGGCGAGCTGAGCAAGTAGGGACGCGTGGGTTGCTGCGTCTACCTGCACCGGCAGTAGGCCGTTCTTGAGCGCGTTGCTGCGGAAGATGTCCGCGAATGAAAGGCCGACCAGCGCTCGTAGTCCCCAGCCAACCAGGGCCCAGGGTGCGTGTTCGCGCGACGAGCCGCAGCCGAAGTTGTTTCCGGTGAGCAGTACCTCGCGCCCCGCGTGCTCGGGCGCGTTGAGCACGAAGGCGGGGTCAGCCGCGCGCCAGTCGGCGAACAACCCGTCGCCCAGACCGTTCTTGTCGGTGACCTTGAGGTAACGGGCCGGGATGATCTGGTCGGTGTCGACATCGTCCAGAGGCATCGGAATGACTTTCGACTTCAGTGTTGTGAATGAGCTCATCCGATTACTCCATCAACGTTCGCGCGTCGGCGATCGTCCCCGTGACCGCGGTGGCGGCTGCTGTCAGAGGTGAGGCGAGGAACGTGCGACCGCCCTTGCCCTGGCGACCCTCGAAGTTGCGGTTGCTGGTGCTCACGGCATATTGGCCGGGCTCGAGTTGGTCACCGTTCATGGCCAGACACATGGAACAACCGGGCAGTCGCCATTCGGCGCCCGCGGCGGTGAACACCTTGTCCAGGCCTTCGCGTTCGGCTTGCCGGCGGACATCCGCCGAGCCGGGCACCACCAGGGTGCGGATGCCATCTGCGACTTTGCGACCTTCGAACACACTGGCCGCGGCGCGCAGGTCCTCGATACGTGAGTTGGTGCACGAGCCGATGAACACCACGTCGACTTTGCGACCCAGCAACGGCTTGCCCGCTTCGACTTCCATGTAGCCCAGGGCCTTGCGCAATGCATCGCGCTCGCTGCTGTCGCCGATATTGGCCGGGTCGGGAACCGGCGCGTCGATCGCCACGCCCATGCCCGGATTGGTTCCGAACGTAATCATCGGCGCCAGGGTCGAAACATCGAGCTCCACCATGCGGTCGTAGGTAGCGCCTGCGTCGGTCGGCAAGCCGCGCCAGCGATCGACGGCGGCATCCCAGTCAGCACCCTGAGGCGCGAACTCCCGCCCGGCGAGGTAGTCGTAGGTGGTGTCGTCCGGCGCGATTAGGCCCGCACGCGCACCGGCCTCGATGGACATGTTGCAGATGGTCATTCGACCTTCCATGCTCAGGGCACGGATGGCATCGCCGGTGTACTCAAATACGTAGCCGGTGCCACCACCGACTCCGATTTGCGCGATGAGCGCCAGGATGTAGTCCTTTGCGCCGACGCCCGGCTTCGGGGTGCCGTTGAGTCTGACCTCGAAGCTCTTGGGCTTGTACTGGAGCAAGCACTGGGTCGCCAACACGTGGCCAACCTCGCTGGTACCGATTCCGAACGCTAGTGAACCGAACGCGCCATGGGTCGACGTGTGGCTATCACCGCAGACGATGGTCATGCCGGGCTGGGTATGGCCGAGCTCGGGACCGATGACGTGAACGATGCCCTGGTGTTTACCGCCCAGGTCGTACAGCCGAATGCCGAACTCTTTGCAGTTCACGCGAAGCTGCTCGAGCTGCGCTTCGGCCTGGGGATCCACGACCGCCAGGCTCGGCGGTAGGGTTGGCGTCGAGTGGTCCATGGTTGCGACCGTGCGATCGGGGCGGCGTACTTTGCGTCCCGAGTCGCGGATCGCCGCGAATGCTTGGGGCGACGTGACCTCGTGAATCAGGTGCAGGTCCACGTACAGCACAGCCGGACAGTCGTCCTCCTGGGCGACTATGTGGTCGCGCCAGATCTTGTCCACCAGGGTCATTGCCATTAGTTCGCGCTCCGATTCGCTGCGACGGCTCCGTCGGAGCCCTCCGCCAGTTGTGCAACCAGTACCTTGTTGAGCGCTGACAGGTACGCTTTGACCGAGGCGACGACGATGTCCATGTCGGCGCCGTGACCGCCAAAGCTGCGCTTGCCACCCTGATGTTGGGCGTTGGGGGCATCCGAACCGTCGCCGGCAACACGCACGGTGACAGTACCCAGGGCGTCGATGCCTTCGGTGACCGCTTGCACGTTGAACTCGAGCAGTCGGTGTTTGGCCTGCACGATGTCGTCGATGGCTTTGTACGCGGCGTCGACCGGTCCCTGACCGACCGCGGCGCGCACACTGGTTTCACCGTCCGGCCCGCGCAAGCGCACCGTTGCGGTTGGCATGCCCATGGTTCCGCATGCGACTTGCAGTCCTTCCAGGGCGTACACCTGTCGCGGCTGATAGATCTCGTCCGCGACCAGTGCTTCCAGGTCCGCGTCGGTGATGGTCTTCTTCTTGTCGGCGAGGCGCTTGAACCGGTCGAACGCTTTCACCAGGTCCGCATCGTCGAGCTGATAACCCAGCTCGGCCAGGCGAACGCGAACCGCGTGCCGGCCCGAGTGCTTACCCAGCACCAGCTCGCTGTGGCTGGCGCCGACGGTTTCGGGACGCATGATCTCGTAGGTGCTGTGATGCTTGAGCATGCCGTCTTGATGGATGCCGGCTTCGTGCGCAAACGCGTTGGCGCCGACGATGGCCTTGTTGGGTTGCACGGCGATGCCCGTGCACTGGGTCACCAGCTTGCTCGCGCGCATTATCTGGGTGCTGTCGATGCCCGTGGTCAAACCGATGGTCGGTTTACGGGTCTCCAGGGTCATCACGATCTCTTCGAGGGCCGTGTTGCCTGCACGCTCGCCGATGCCGTTGATGGCCACTTCGACTTGTCGTGCACCGGCGCGCACACCAGCCAGGCTGTTGGCAGTCGCCAGGCCCAGGTCGTTGTGGCAGTGAACCGACACGATAATGTCGTCGGACATGCCCGGGGTGTTGGCGATGATGCCGGCGATCAATGCGCCGAACTCGTCGGGAGTCGTGTAGCCCACCGTGTCGGGAATGTTGAGCGTGGTCGCGCCCGCGGCGATCGCTTTGCCGAGCACCTCGTAGAGGAACTCGGGGTCGCTGCGACCGGCGTCTTCGGGGCTGAACTCCACGTCGCCGCACAGGCTTGCCGCGTAGCCGACCATGTCTTCGATCTGCTTGGCGACTTCGGCCCGGGTGGCGCGCAGTTTGTGCTCCAGGTGGATATCCGATGTTGCCAGGAACGTATGGATGCGCGGGCGCTGTGCAGCTTTCACCGCTTGCCACGCCTGATCGATGTCGCTCTTCTTTGCCCGGGCGAGGCCGCAGATGATCGGCGGCGTGCCCGATGGCGTTGAGTCACCGTTGCAGCCCACGTCTTCGGCAATGCCACGTACCGCGGCGAGGTCGTCCGGCGAGGCCGCCGGGAACCCCGCTTCGATGACATCGACACCGAGCCTGGCGAGAGCACGCGCGATGGACGCCTTTTCCCGAGAGGTCATGGTCGCGCCCGGCGATTGCTCACCGTCGCGCAACGTGGTGTCGAAGATTCGTACGTAGCTATTGTCTTTCATCGTTATTCACCTGGTTTGATCGTGACCGGATCCAAGAACGGCATCATCTCGCGCAGCTTCGCGCCAACTGTTTCGATGGTGTGCTCCTGGCCTTCGAGTCGGCGCTGGTTGAACCAGGGCCGGCCTTTGGCGTTCTCGTCGATCCAATTCTTGGCGTAGGTGCCGTCCTGGATTTCGGTCAGCATCTTCTTGAGCTCGGCCCGTGTTTCGTCTGTGATCACGCGAGCGCCACCGGTGTAGTCACCGTGCTCGGCCGTGTCGCTGACCGAGTAGCGCATGTAGCTGATGCCGCCGCGATACATGAGGTCGACGATGAGCTTGAGCTCGTGGAGGCACTCGAAGTACGCAATCTCGGGCTGGTATCCCGCGTCCACGAGGGTCTCGAAGCTGGCCTGGACCAACGCGCTCACGCCGCCACACAGCACGGCTTGCTCGCCGAATAGATCGGTCTCGGTCTCTTCGGAGAACGTCGTTTCGATGATGCCGGCGCGGGCGGTGCCCAGAGCGTGGGCGTAGCTGAGCGTCAGCGCTTTGGCGTTGCCGGTCGCGTCCTGATGCACGGCGTACAGTGCCGGAGTACCGGCGCCCGCTTCGTAGGTCTCGCGCACCCGGTGACCCGGAGATTTGGGCGCGACCATGGATACGTCGACGTTGGCCGGTGGCTTGATCGTCTCGTAACGAATGTTGAAGCCGTGGCCGAACATGAGCATCTTGCCTTCGGTCAGCGCGGCTTCGATGTGCTCAGTGTAGATCGCCGGCTGCTTGGTATCCGGCGTCAGGATCATGATCACGTCGGCCCACTCGGCCGCGTCGCGCACCGACGAAACCGTTAGCCCTTTGGCCTCGGCTTTTGCTTTGCTCTTACTGCCATCGTGGAGACCGACCCGTACGTCGACGCCACTGTCTTTGAGGTTGAGCGCATGGGCGTGGCCCTGAGAGCCGTAGCCAATGATCGCCACCTTCTTGGCTTTGATGAGGGAAAGGTCGGTGTCTTTTTCGTAATAGATGGTTGCCATGATTTCCTTGCCTCTAGTGCGTCGAGTCTCCTCTGGCTGCTCCGTTTGAGCGGGGTTTCACGCTTACGGTGTCGGCACCGCGAGTCATTGCGATGGTGCCGGTCTGAACGAACTCGATGATGCCGAATGGTTCGAGCACCTCGAGCAGACCTTTGATCTTTTCTTCGGTTCCGGTGATTTCCACGACGATGGCCGCGGGGGCAATATCCACCACGCGGGCGCGGAATACGTCGACCACCTGTAGTACCTGGGGACGTGTTTCGGCGGTTGCGGTGACTTTGATCAGCGCCAGGTCGCGCTTGACCGTTTGCTTGTAGGTGACGTCCTGTACACGCAGTACGTTGACCAGCTTGTACAGATTCGCTTCGACGAGTCGGGCGGTCGTGTCGTCGCATTCGACGACGATGGTCATGCGCGACACGCCGGCTTTTTCGGTGGCGCCCACCGTGAGCGATTCGATGTTGTAGGTGCGACGCCGAAACAGCGAAGCGATGCGGTTGAGTGCGCCGGGCACGTCCTCGACATAAACCACGTACGTGTGGCGGGTATTCGCGGGTGGATCGTCGCCGACTATTTGGCCATTTCCGTTGGAAGTCATGCTTGCTACTCGCTCTGTGCCGTTTCGTAGATGGGATTGTCGTCGTCCGTCTTGGGCCTGCGAATCATCTCGTCGAGATCTTTGCCTGCAGGCACCATCGGATAGACCGTGTCTTCTTGTTCGACGTGGAAGTCCACGACGACCGTCGACTTGGTGTCGCGCGCATTGCGTACGGCGCTCTCCACCTGGTCGCGGGATTTTACTTCGACGCCACTGAGGCCGTGAGCCTCGGCGAGTTTGACGAAGTTGGGGGAGGTGATCGGGGTGGATGCGTAGCGGCGGTCATAGAAGAACTCTTGCCACTGCCGGACCATGCCCAGATACCCGTTGTTGACGATCGCGATGTTCAGGTCGATGTTCTCCTGAGCACACGTAGACAACTCACACGCGGTCATTTGAAAGCCGCCGTCGCCAGCGATGACCCAGATCTCGGCATCGGGTCGGGCAAAGCGCGCGCCGATCGCGGCGGGTAGGGCAAAGCCCATCGTACCGAGGCCACCGGACGTGATGAGCGTGCGCGACTTGGGGTGTCGGTAGTACTGGGCCGCCCACATTTGGTGCTGACCGACGTCGGTGACGACGATGGCTTTGCCTTCGGTCACCCGCCACAGGTCGTTGATGACGTGGGCTGCATACAGGTGACCGTCGTCGGGCAGGGTTTGGATGTCGCGCACGGCCGAGTCGCCTTTGAGCTCCTCGATGTGAGAGACCCACGGTCGCTCGGCGACCTCGTCGACTTGTGGCAGCAGGCGCTGCAATACGCTTTTGAGATCACCGACCAGCGCCACGTCGACCGCGACGTTCTTGTTCATCTCTGCCGGGTCGATATCGATGTGGATCTTCTTGGCCTGGCGCGCATACGTTTCGAGTTTGCCGGTGACCCGGTCGTCGAAGCGCATGCCGAAACTGAGCAGCAGGTCTGCTTGCTGGATCGCCGAGTTGACCCATGATTCGCCATGCATGCCCATCATGCCCAGATACAGGCGATGCTCGGGCGGGAACGCACCCAGTCCGAGCAGCGTCATGGCTGCTGGCACCTGCGCGCGTTGGGCGAAGTCCAGTACTTCCTGTTCGGCGCCAGACAGAATGATGCCCTGGCCGGCCAGGATCAGTGGTCGCTTGGCCTCTTTGATCAACGCGGCCGCGCGCTCGATCGCCGCGGGCAGCGGACTCAAGTCGGGGCGATAACCGGGCAGCTCGAATGGTTCGTCCGACCACTGGGGGACGCAGCTTTGTTGTTGCGCGTCTTTGGTAATGTCGACGAGCACCGGACCAGGCCTGCCCGAACGCGCAACGTAGAACGCTTCCCGCAACACCGGAGCGATGTCTTCAACCCGAGTGACCAGGTAGTTGTGCTTCGTGATGGGCAGGGTGACGCCGGTGACGTCGGTCTCCTGGAATGCATCCTTGCCCAGGAACGGCGACGAAATCTGTCCGGTAATGCAGACGATGGGCGACGAGTCCATTTGCGCCGTCGCGATGCCGGTGACCAGGTTGGTCGCTCCCGGACCTGATGTCGCGACACACACGCCCACTTTGCCTGATGCGCGCGCGTAGCCATCGGCCATGTGCGCGGCGCCTTGTTCGTGTCGAACCAGGACGTGGTGGATCGGGTAATCGAGCAGGGCGTCGTAGGCGGGAAGGATGGCTCCGCCCGGGTAGCCGAACACTGTATCCACCCCCTCGTGGATCAGCGCCTCCCAGATGATTTGGGCTCCGGTTCGCGTCATTTGTGTCTCCGCGTAAGCACCGTTACAAATTGCCAAAAATGGCGAAAAGCTCGCCAAGTCCAGCAGTTTACAGGAGTAACGCGGCGTGTCAATACATTACAGTGACTCGCCGATAAGTAATTTAGTGCAGGAGTTACTGAGGGTTATCCACAAACTGAATGGGCTGTGGATATCTCAGAACCGGTGTTCAGCGCGGCACTCCCGGCGACGAATGAACCCACGTTTGGCCGAAGACAACGTAGAGTGCGCTCCGACCATGGCGGCAGGCGACCTCAGTTCGATCTACGACGACGACTTCTTCAGGGAGTACGGCTCTGGCAACGACGCGTATTCGAACGCGTGCGAGTTCATCGCGGCGGAGATTTATCGCAGGTTTCAGCCTCGATCGGCGATTGACTGGGGCTGTGGCGCGGGACTTCACGCCGCGGAACTGGCCCGCCTGGGCGTCGATGTGATGGCCGTAGACGGCGTCGTGGCGTCTCCTGAATCCAAGAGCCGCGATATAGACATTCGCGTCGCTGACCTGACGGAACCACTGCCGTTTGACTTCGTGCCGCCCTCGTACGACCTATCCCTGTGCATTGATGTCATGGAGCATCTGCACGAGGCCGACGCGGACATCGCCCTGGACAACATCACCCGTAATGCCGAACTGGTTATCATGTCGTGTGCACCGCCGGGCCAGGGGGGACACCACCACGTCAACGAGCAGCCGCGGCGCTACTGGATCGCTCGTATGGCCAGCCGGGACTGGCGCTACATCCGCCGCGAAACCGGGAGCATGGAGAACTACTTCATGGGCCACCGGGACCAACTCCCGCTGAGTTGGATGTATCACAACCTGTGTATTTACCGGCGCGCCTAGCCGGATCGGCCACTCCCGCGGAAAGCGCCATTTGCGCTGCAAATGACTAATTTCATGGCGCTGGGGAAGCTTGGCTGGGAGGCCGTCGTATAATGAAGGCTGAGAGTGCCTGGCACGACGCGACGCGATGACTAAGCGCTACGATCAAGGGTTAGACGACGAACTATGGCCGGACGAAGCTGAGTCCGCTCGTAGACCTGCGCCCGGAAAACGAACGCTCACCGCGAATCACTCGACCGGGTACACGGACATGGCGCCGGGTAAGACGACCCTGACGAGCACGATGCTGTTTCGCAAGGCGCGCTCGGCTGCGCCGACTCCGCGCGCGGCGCAAGCGATGGAGACAGCGGGGCAGCGATCGGGTACGCAACTGCCTGGTGAACTGTCGGCGTCTCTGGAAAGCGCAACTGGTGCTGACCTTTCTGGCGTGCGTATTCACACGGGCGCAGAGGCGGGGCAGGCCGCCGATCAGATCAACGCTCACGCGTACACGCGCGATCAGGATATCTACTTTGGCGCGGGCCAGTACGATCCGAATAGTGTGGCCGGTCGAAACCTGATCGCCCACGAGGTCGCTCACACGGTTCAATCCACGCCTGGTCCTATGGCTTCTGCCAGCGGGCCTTCGGTCAGTTCCCCGTCGGATGCTCTGGAAGTCGAGGCCGACCGTTTTGCGGATGCGTTCAGTCGCGGCGAATCCAGCCCACTCAGTTCCGGCCCCGGCGGCGGCACCATGGCGTTCCGCAAAGGCACAGGTAAAGATGACGGTGGTGGTGATCCGCCCGCGCCCGGTGGCGACGACAAGGGCGGAGCTGTCGACGACAAAGGTGCCGACAAGACTGGCGACAAAGCTGGTGACAAAGGCGGCGACAAGAAGAAGGACGACGGCGGCGGCGGCGGTAAGAAGACCGGCACTGCTGACGACAAGGGCGACAAGGACGGTAAGGCCGGCAACGTCGATGACAAGAAGCCGGACAAGGACGACGCCAAGGGCGGCGATAAGGCCGGGGACAAAGGTGGCGACAAGGCCGGCGATAAAGGCGCTCCGGCTAAAGGTGGCGACAAAGGCGACAAAGGCGACAAGAAGGCACCGGGCGCCAAAGCCAAGACCGACGATGCGGTGAAGCCCACTGCAGCACCGGTCGTATCGACACCACCGCCCCTGGTTGCGCCCAAGCCGATGAAGACCGCGGACTTCGGCAAGCTGTCCAAGGGCGCTAGCGATCAATTCAAGAAACAGCACGGCATGACGCCCCAGGCCGCGCAGTCATCGATTAGCGGCAAGGTCGATGCGGTGACCGCCGATGTCGTTGCCAAGCAGGGCGAGCTCAAGACCCTCGGCAAGACTATCCGCACTCAGTTCGAGAACTCCGCGGCGAGCAAGGTCAAAGAGTTCAAGACCGAGGTTGCTGCCAAGGTGGCGACGGTTACCGGTCGTTACGATACGTTGGACAAAAGCCTCGAGGGACTGGCCACGGCGGCACGCACAGCTATCAAAGGTCATCGAACGGCGGCAGGGAAGAAACTCAAGGACGCCGAGACCGCTCACAAGACTGCTCTGGATGCCGCGCACGCAACCGCAGCGACCGCGGCGGCTGCGATCGTTACTACCCACTCCGGGCCGTTCGTCGGAATCCTGAAGACGTTCGCTGGTGGCGTTAGAACTCTGGGCGACACCAAGAAGAAGAGCGCGAAGGGGCTCGGCGATACGATCAAGGCGGCCAACGATCCAGCCAAACTCGCTGGCACTTCCGTAGCGGATGCGCGCGCCTCTCTCAGGGCTAGCATCATTCGCGAGAACGCCAAGACACAGACCGCCGAGGCGCAAAAGCGCATCGACGCGCGCATCAAGCCGTTCGCCGAGAACATCGAAGCACAGGCCGCAGAGACCGTGAAAGGTCTGCTGGTTCCATACCAGGCGGATCTGAAGAAGGAACTCGACAAGGTCGCGCTCACGGGTAAGACGAACTACTCCAAGTCGCTTGGTGATGCCACGTCGGAGCTCGACGCTGGCGAGAAGACCGCCAACGGCGCCATCGGTGGTGCGGTCGAAAGCTGCCGCAAGCGGATCAAAGAAGAGCGTACGAACGCAAAGAACAAAGTAGACAAGGCCGCCAAGAAGTCGACGGACGAGGTCGATGCGTCGGCGACCGAGATCGGTTCGCGCATCGAGACGCGCGCGGTGGAGGATGCCAACGGCCTTGCGGCCAAGCTGTCGCCCCTACGCGGGCTGGTGGAGAGCAAGAAGCCGGTGCCAGTGGCGACTGCCGCGCCAATCATCGCGAAGGCCAAGAAGGACGTGGTCGACGATCACAAGGCCGCCGAGACCAACCTCAACGGCATGTCCAAGAAGGGACTCGCCGAGCTCGGCAAGGCCATTACCACCGAGAAGGGCGTGTTCGCCAAGACCACGGCGGAGCAGGCCAAAGAAGCGACGGCGTTCGAGACAACGATCCGGCGCGACATCAACGCGTCGGCAACCGGCTTCGGCAAATCCATTACCGATACCGTCTCCGGGTTCAACAAGGCGGTCAGTCCCAGCGTCACCGCCGTGAACAAAGCGATCGCTAACTTCAAGACCACCGCGGCCGCGGGCGTCGTTGCCCAGCAAGGCCTGGTAACGAAGAAGCTCGAGCAGGCCAAGACCCTCGTCGGCAAAGAGCTCGAGGGCATGGTCACGAACATCAAGCTCGCCAGCGTCAAGGACGTGGCCAAGCAACTGTCCGCAAAAGTGGACGGGGTGCACAAGCAGGTCAGCGCATTGCGCGATGCAATGGACGGCTGGGGCACCGACGAGAGCAAGATCTACAACCAGCTTCGCGGTAGCTACGGCGAAGTCGAGATGATCGAGGCGATCTACAACGAGCACTACTCGCACCGGGCGGCCGGCGGTCGCAAAGCGCTTCGTGCCGACATCTACGACGAGATGAGCGGTAAGGAGCGCCAGATCGTTCTGGCGTACCTCAACCACAACCGCGACCTGGCGCTCAAGCTCGAGCTCGAAGACTCCACCGGCTTCTGGAACGACGACGAGGAGCGCATCGACGCGGTGCTCAAGTCGGCGTCGGATTCCGAGATCAAAACTCTGGTCAAAGATGAGCAGAAGATCATCCAGGATGTGCGCGGCTCTCTGGGTGGAGCCGATCTGGATACGATGGACGCTTATCTCAATACCGAGCTGAGCCACCAGGAGCGCCACACCAAGGCCAACGCTATCCGGTTGTTCGACGCGATGGACGGCTGGGGAACCAAGGAAGCCAAGGTCCGCGCGATTCTCGAGGGTGCCAAAACGGAAGACGAGCGCAAGGCACTGCGCAAGGAGTTCAACAAGTACGCGAAGAAAGAAGGCTGGGGCAAGGACGGCGAGGCGGATCGACTGACCGCCGCGCTCAAAGACGACTTCAGCGGACACGAAGAGAACTTCATGCTGGCGCTGGCCAAAACTAAGCGGAACGACATGGAGATCCGCGCTGCCAAGATGCTGTTCGGCGGCGAGGGCGCAGGTACCGACGAGCACATGATGTTCGAGGCGCTGGACGACGCGGCTTACGCCGACGCGTACAAGAAAGCTTCGCCCGAGAAGCGCATCGAGATGGCCAAGAAGCGCAAGGCACTGCTCGATGCCCAGATCAAGGGCATGAGCGGCTCCGACTACAAGGGCACGGGCGTCGATGGCCTGCTCGATAACGACATGGGCAAGCGCGGCGCCATCACCTGGCCGGAGCTGAAGAAAGGCGAGAAGGCCGACGGCAGCAAGCTCAAGCCCATCGATCGTCTAAGGATCAACCTCGAACGTGAGGTGGCCCAGTGCAAACTCGAGCAGGGGTACTGCGATCCTGTCCTCCAGCTTCGCTATGCCCTGTACGACGTAGGCACCGATGAGAAGCTGGCGAAGGACGCGCTGTCAAAGGGCGGCAAGCCACTCCAACAGTCAGAGCTGGTAACGATCCGGTCCGAATACAAGCGCATTTGGGGGCGGACGCTTGCGACCCAGAACGAGCTCGTCGCCAAGGACATGAGCTTCCCGGCACCGGGCGGCGATTTGAACGCCGACTTCTCCGGCAGCGACTGGCTCGACATTCGCGTTCTGCTCTGCGGCGAACCTAAGACGCCGGCCGAGATGCACTACATCACCAAGATGCGGGTCGACTTCGACACCAGCGGCGTCATTGGTGGCGGCTTCATGATCTGGGCCGAAGGTTATGGCTTCACCGAGGCGCGCTCGGATCTAATCGCTCAGGAGAAACGCTTCGACAAGGCCTACGCCGATATCGGCGAAGAGCTGCAGAACAAACCACTGAGCGAGCTGAAGGACGACGGCAAGTTTTCGCGGCTGGCCAAGTATCTCGAGCAAGACTCGAAACGTTACGGTGCAGTCAAAGCGGCGGTCGTCGATGCGGTTGTTACGACCCTGGAGGTCATTGCCGGCGTCCTCGCTACCATCGCAACGGCTGGCGCGGCGTCCCCCGTGTTGGCCGCGATCATCGCCAACCTGGTCATCGCAGCCAGCGGCATCGCGATTAAGAAGCTGGCACTGGGCGATCAGTACGGAGCTGACAAGTTCGCCCTCGATGCGGCGATGGCGATCGGTGGCGCTGGTATTGCCGCGGCCGAGGCAAAAGTGTTCGCCAAGATGGCGACAGCCGGTGCCAACGCAATCGTGCGCCGCACGGCTGTCGAGGCTGTCGAGCACGCTGGACTGGAGGTCGGCGAAAAGGGCCTCAAGATGGGCGTCAAAGCGCGCCGCTACCTGCACGACGGGATCGCTGGTGCGATGAAGGCGACCCTGACCGGAAGCGCCAACACGGTGCTCGGTGCGGTCATGCAGGATGGGTTCTGGGACCAGAAGCTGGCGGACATCTTGTGGAGCGAGAAGTCCCTGGGCATGCAGCTGATCAAAGGCGTGCCCAAGCACATGGCGTCTGGTTTCGTCGCGGGGTCGCTCAAAGAGTTCAACGAGCAGCGCCGCACCTATGCTGGCTCGGCGGTGGCGCAAGCGCTCACCAACGTTGGCGCGAACACGGCCGGCATTCTGATGTACGTCGACAGCTACGCCGACGCGCCCAAGTTCTGGGACAACCTACTCAAGTCCAATGCGTCTGAACTGGTCAAAGGCACCTTCGACGGCCTGGCGAATCACAAGGCCAGGGCCAAGAACCTGGGCGCCGATGTGCTGCGCGGCGATGTGTCGGCCGAGGATTTGAAGAAGTACGACTTCCTCGCCGAGTCGGAGAAGCGCATCATCGCCAAGCACGTGGCCAAGGGCGGCAAGGCGGATCGGCTGCCGGACAGCTACAAGAAGTACCTGCCGGCCACCGACCCGGAGCCGGTGGACACCAAGAAGCCGGCAACGCCGGACGCACCGCCGCCTCCACCCAAACAGGTGGACGAGAAGAAGGCGGACGAGGACAAGAAGAAGACCGAGGACGACAAGAAGGCGGACGAGGAAGACAAGAAGAAGCCCGCCGACGGCGAGGACAAGAAAAAGACCGAGGACGACGCCGACAAGAAGGCAGCCGAGGACGACAAGAAGGCCGCCGAGGATAAGAAGAAGGCCGAGGACGACAAGAAGGCCGAAGACGACAAGAAGGCCGCGGACAAGAAGAAGGTCGAGGACGCCAAGAAGGCCGCCGAAGACAAGAAGACCTCGGAGCCGCCCGTACCGCCGGCTGATCCACCGGCGGCCACTGGAGATAATCGGGGCGGCAAAGACGACACCGACGCGTACATGGATGAGCTGATGATGACGCGCGCCGCGGCCCTCGAGGCCGAAGGCAAGCTCAACAAAGATCAGATCACGTACATCCTCGATGGTCCGACAGCGCAGGAGCGCCGAGATCGCCTGACTGTGGCGATGCATGCTGTGGGTGTACCCGTCGCGCCACGTCCAGGAGCTCCGGACGCCGAACGCATGGGCGCACTGGCGAATAGCGCCGGCAAAATGACGACGACGGATGCGTACACGACGAGTCCGGTGCCCGGTGGGAACGGGGTGTGGGACTTCATCGTGCATCCCGGCAACTGGACGCCGAAGAGACAGGCGCTGCACGCGGCTCTCCTGACAAAAGCCAAGGCGGACGCGATGGTGTTCGCCGACGCGACCGAGGGCGGCATCCTGTTCGCCATGCGCGGCAACACTGGTGCGGGCAAGTCGCGGGCGACGGCCGATGTACCCGAGCTGCAAGCGGGCACCAAGGCCGCAGACGACAACAAGCTCCGCCACCCGAACATCAACCCGGACAACTTCAAGGCAGATTTGGTCGGCGTTGACGGCATCCCGGTGACTTCGACCCAAACTCACCTGGAGTCATCGGCGCTTGCCACACGGCTCCAGCACGAAATGGCGAGCGCGACGGACGCCGAGGGTAAACCGGCGTCGTTCGTGGTCGATAAGCGCCTCGCTAGTACGAGCGATGTCGGGCGAATTGCGAAGGTGGCTCGGGAGACCGGGCGCAGGATGATTCTGACGGATGTCGATGCGCCGCTGGAGTTCTCCCTCGTCGGTGTGCTTATGCGCCGCCCGGGTGGCGATAGCCCGATCCCGCCGTTCAAAGTCATTGGCGAGGGCGGAATGGGGCCGGCTCGCGAAAACAGGCTCGACGTGATCGAGATGTTCAAGGCCGATGCGTCGATGGGAACGTACACGTTGATGGGTACGACCAAGGATGGCAAGAAGGTCAAAGTTGCCACGGTCGTCGGTGGCAATGAGCCAGAAATCCATAACCGCCCCATGTACGAGGAATTGACGTCGCCGCCCGACGTCGCGATCGAAAAGCTCAAGAACTCGGTGATCGACGCGCAGTTCGTCGAAACGTTTACCGCCACATTGGACCCAAGTTTCGCGGCGGAGGCTCGCCGGCGACTGCTGCCATGGGTTGGTAAAGGGCTGACGTTCGAGCAAGCGATCCAGGAACACAGCGAAGCTCCTCCGGTGTCAAAAGAGGACTGGGACGCAATGTAATGGCCGAGGAAGAGACAGACGCAGAGTTTCACGCACGCTTGCTCGCCAGGAGCCGCGCGGGTAAGGCCAAAAAGTTGGCCAAAGCCAAGGCCGAGGCTGAGCAACGCGGCAAGCAGGAGTTCGATCTCGATGTGCTGGAGCAGCACTACGACATGCACATCGACGGTTGGCTGCCCGAGCGCGCCGACCGGGTGGCGGACTACGAGTATCGCTACTACGTTACGCACGCCGACACGATGAGTCTCGCCGAGTACGCGGTGGAGCAGAAGGCCATCGATGCCGGCGGATCGCCCCCGAAGCGCGACGACCCCGCGCAGTTCGCGGCTCGCGCCGATACCTTGCTTGCGAGAACGCCCGAGTCCCTGGACGGCGCGTCAGCGTTGCGCATTGAGCAGGCGAAGACCGATCTGGCGGAAGCCATCGGTCACCTGGAAAAGGTCCTGTCGTTCATTCCCGACGGCGCCGACGTTGTCCCCGATGCCGCGTTCACCAGCTTCACGACCAAGTACTGGAGTGAGAAGCATCCGCAGCGTTACAACCGGACCGAACTGACCGCATCGATCGCTGCCGAGCGCGCGCGGTTGGCCAAGCTGTAGTCGGGCTAGTCGCCCAGGATCCGGTACGGCTTGGGGAACCAGGCGAAGCGATCGCCGCGCCAGACGAGACCGTCGTAGGCCATGCCCGCGCGCTCGCCCGGCGCCAGGAACTTCCACGCCAACCAGATCCGATGGGGATTGAACAGGTGGGCGATGGCGCGGTAGCCGTTGGGGAAGCGCATGGATAGTTCGTTCTCGTCAGTGAGTAGGCTCGCCGGTACTGCCCAAACGCGCACGACCGTCTGGCCCGGGTTGCCTTTTGGCCGCGGGGACTGCATCCACACGGCGTTGTAACCTTCACGCGCGCGTTCCACAGCGGACTCGACGAAGACTTCGCGGAAGTCCTCGGGCTCGGGCCTCAGATACTCTGCGAGGTCACCAGGAGCGTCAGGCTGAAGAAATCGGTACAGCAACTGCCGCGCCGTCTCTTCTATTTCTTTGACGTTCTTGGGCGTTTGGGTGTCGTCGCTGTTGTCCACTTGGTCTGTCACGTTGAGGCTATTCTAGCCCAACCTGCTCTGACCTGTCATCTGGCAGGCTAACGCGGGCTATAGTCCTGGGCTCGTGGGAGAGCGCGAAGGCAATATCGATCCGGTCGGCGCGACGATGACAGACGTCGGCGCTACCGAGCGCATTGCCGCGCCGGAGCCTGACTCCCTCGTCGGCACCAAACTCGCTCACTTCCGCATCGATGAGCTGCTCGGGCGCGGCGGCATGGGCGAAGTTTACAAGGCCAGCGACCTGGCTCTGGATCGGCCCGTCGCCATCAAGCTGATCTCAAAGACCATCGCCCACGACGAAAAACTGCGCAGCCGTTTCTTCGCAGAGGCCAGGTCCCAGGCACGACTGCAGCATCCGAACGTCTGCCACATCTACTACATCGGTGAAGAAGGCGAGCACCTGTTCTTCGCTATGGAGTTCATCGACGGCGAGTCCCTGCAACAGCGCTTGGAACGACATGGTCAACTCACGCCGGAGGTCGCGGTCGAGTTGTGTCGCATGGCGGCGTTGGGATTGCGCGAAGCCAACAAGAACGGCTTCACCCATCGAGACATCAAGCCATCGAATCTGATGATCGACCACAATGATGTGGTCAAGGTCGTGGACTTCGGTTTGGTCAAACAGACCGGGGATGCCGACGGATTGTCGTCGACGGCGGCCGAGTCCATTGATGCCACGTCGATCGTCGGCACGCCGTTGTACATGTCACCAGAACAAGCCAAGGGCGAGCGCGTGGACTTTCGCTCAGATGTGTACTCTCTGGGCGCTACCCTGCATCATCTGGTCTCGGGCGAGCCACCATTTGTCGGCCCGACGCCGCTTGCGGTGGTGTCCAAACATCTCAGCGATCCGCGGCCGTTGATCGATGCCGAGAAGAAGCGTCGCCGTGGACCGTCGCCTATCGATGCCTTGTGCGATCGCATGATGGCCAAGGAGGCGGGCGATCGTTTCGACAGCTACGACGAGTTGGTTGCGTCCATGGAGCAGGTGTCTCCGTCGCGAACCCAGTCAGCCGGATTCTGGGTTCGGGCGTTCGCGCTGTGCCTGGACGCCCTCGCCGTTCTGCTTATGACCTTGCCGTTACAGCCACTCGTCACGTCGAACAGCGGCGTGCCGTTCCTCACAGTCGCGCTCGTGTACGCGGTGATCGCCCACGGTCGTTGGGGCCAAACCCTGGGCAAGGCGGCGCTGGAGATCGAGGTCGTGTCCACCAAAACCCATCAGCCGGCCGGCTACTACGCCGCCGCCATGCGTTATCTGGCTCAGTGGGGCCTGTTCTATGTCGCTATCGGCGCCAACCTACTTGTCGACGTCGTCTGGCCCGGCAATCGTCCGTTGCAGATCGTTAGCGGTATTGCAGTCGCGCTCGCTGCGGTGGCCATCCCCGTTGAAGGGGCGTTGGCGTCGTGGATGACGCCACACAAACGTACATTGTGGGACCGCGTATCCAACACGATGGTGCGCTACCGACGAAAGAGCTGACCGCCAGACCAGCGTTGCTGGTACAGTGGACGCTTAAGCTTTAACTTAGTTTCGATAGCCGGGGAGGACGACATGAGAGCTCTCGTCGCGGCCATTGCGCTCAGCGCGATGGTGACAGGTTGTGGCGGAGATAGCGGGATCTTGTTGTCGGTGTCAGCCGACGATACGGTGACCGCCGAGGTGAGTGAGCTGCGGTTCTTCGTCGGGGTCGTCTCGACGGGTGCCAACGGCGAGACTCTGCTCGACGAGTCTGGTCCCGATATTCCAGCTGACGTTAGCGGCCGGGATTTGGCCGGAAGCCCATACAAACTGCTACTGCACGACGGTTCGACTGGCGATACGCCGTCGACCATCACCGTGGCGGTGATCGGCTACGCAGGCGACGCGGAAGTGGCCTTCGCCGGGATGACGCCGCCCCAGACGTTCATGCCCGACAGCTTGATCAAGCGCGACATGGTGCTGGCGAGCGGCTCGAACTACTGGACCACGGCCACCGGTTGCGTTGGCTGGGACAATACGACGATCAGCGTCATGAACGACCGGGACTGTGACGGCGACCCCGCCGACACGGACTGTGATGATACGGACCCGACCCGTTCGAGCCTGGACGGCACATGTATCGTCGAGTGTGAGACGGCGAGTGAGTGCGCGCCGCTGCACGGCGATGCACCGTGTGGCGCATGGGAGTGCAACGTAGGCCTGTGCGAGGTCGTATGCCCCGACTGCACCGATGGTGATTCTGACGGTTACGGTGTCGGCAGCGGTTGCGCCGGTCCCGACTGCGACGACGACGATGACACTGTTGGCGAAAGCACAGTGGCTAGCTGTTACTCGGGGCCGGGCGGCACCGAAGACAAGGGCAGCTGTCGCGTGGGTGCCAGCACCTGCACCGCTGGTGTTTGGGGACCGTGCGTGGGCGAGGTCGTTCCCGCCGGAGAAGCGTGCAATACCGAAGATGATGATTGCGACGACCAGGTTGACGAGGACCTGGGGCAGGTGACATGCGGGCTGGGCGAATGCCAGCGCTTCGCCGATGCATGCGGGGCAGGGGGCGTCCTGGGCGTGTGTGTGCCGGGCTCGCCGGTCGGTGAGATCTGCGGCGACAATCTGGACAACAACTGCAACGGGTTGATCGACGAGAACTGTCCCACGTGTTTGCGAGTGGTCCCCGTCGGCGGCAACGATACGGTCGCCGCGGGTGACGTCACGTTCAACGCACCGTTCGCGACGATCCAGGCGGCAATCAACTTTGCCGCGGCCAATGCAAGTGCACCGCAGCGGGTTTGTGTTGCCGCTGATGCTTTGTGCGGGCGCACAGCTGGCTACTCCGAAGCGGTGGTCATGGCCGCCGGCGTGCACGTCTATGGCGGCTACGAGTCCACGGGGTGGACGCGCTGTAACCAGACGTCGATCAACAACACGAGCCCACAGGGCGTCTACTTCCCGAGCAGTATCACTGAAACGACCATCCTGGACGGTATGCGTATCAACCGTTTTGCTAGCGCGTCCACTACCGGCGTGACCATAGATGGCGCGTCTCGGGTCCAGCTGTCCAACATCCAGATCGAAAACATGGTCACCTCCATGTCGTCGTATGGGGTCGCGTTGGTGAACGGAGCCGAGGCGACAATTCGCAACTCGTCGATTTACGGCGGCAACGGCAGCGTTGAGACGATCGGTGTCGTATCGAAAGGCTCGCAAGTAGCGCTGCGCCAGAACTGCTCCGACTACGATGCGGCGGGACGCTGCGATAACTGGTGCCAGACCGGAAGTCAGCCAGCGATTCGCGGGCGCTTCGTCGACAACACCGGTGTCGTGTTCGCCGTCTCTCTCGAGGATTCGCCGAACTCGGTGATCGAAGAGTCGTCCATCTGCGCCAATCGAGGCGACAGCGGTGGCGCGATTCGCATCAAGGGCGAAGCGGACAATGTGGTCATTCGCAAGAACCACATCGGTGCGTTTGGTGGATTCAACAGCAGCTACGGCATTCTGATGGAGAGCTGCAATGGTGCGGCGCCGTGGATCGTCGATAACTACCAGATGAGCGCCGAGGGGCCGGACGTCAACAGCGTGGTCAACGTGATCCGCGCGGTTGGTGACTGTCACCCGACCATCGACAATAACGGCGAGATCTTCGGCGGCAATGAAGGTCAGACCGTGGGCACCGTCGGCATTTACTGCGGTGCGGACACGGTCTCGGGGGTAACGAGTCTGTGCTCAATTCTCGGCAACCAACACATTCGTGGGTCTAACTTCGGCTTCCCGCCGTTTGCGGCTGGCGTGCAATGCGCCAACGCGGGCTGCAACCGAATCGCCAACAACGTGATCAACGGCAACAGTGCTGACCGTGTGTATGGCATCTGGCTCGACGAGGCCGGGCCGTTCATCGATCGCAACACGATCATTGGCGGCTGCGGCACGACCGTTGCCATGGGCGTGCGGTCCCAGTTCTCCTACGCACGGTTGCAGAACAACTTCATCAACGCCGGTTTCTGCGAGGACAACGCGACCAACGGAACCTTCGTGGGCGTACACAACCAATTCGAGCCGGGAGGCTACGAGCTGGAGCTACACTCCAATACGATCTTTGGTGGCGGTGATACTACGCAGCCCTGCATGAGTATGGCGGTGCGCAACGAGAGCCTCAATACGGGCGCGGCGAACAGCGGCAGCGGTGTCTTCCGCAACAACATCTTCGCCCCGGGCCATTGCAGCACCCTGTACAACTTCGTCGAAGCCGATGCGTCGGCGGATCCGCGTATCCTGGAGAACAACAACTTCGATGTTCACAAGGTGCCAACGGCGCTGTACCGGGATGAAGGGACCACCAACGTGTCCAGCGTGGCGACGATCAACGCCATGTCAGGGAGCACCTCGTCGTCCAATATCTCGGTCGACTCGTTGTTCGTCAGTTATCCCGGCAACCTGCACATCACTGGCAGCTCCTTGTGTGTCGCTGCCGGCACGTCCACCGGTGCGCCACTCGTCGATTTCGATGGAGATACCCGGGATTCATCGGCGCCGGATATCGGGGCAGACGAACTCTAACGGCGGTTCCTTCGCTCAGACGGCGCTATCAAAAATGCTAGATAGCGTCGTCGAGACGGCCCAACAAATCATCCATCTCTTCCAGGTAATCGATCACGAACACCAGACCAGGGTCCCCAGCCTGGGTGGCCACGGTTTTGTACTCCTCTTCCTGGGCGCGTGATACGACCACTGCGAGGATGGGCGTCGTCGTTCGTGCGATCATGCCGAGGAGATCGGTGGCTGCCGGGACAGCGTCGGTCTTATAGCCGGCGTCGGTGACCAGACGCCGGCACTCGTTGTCGGCGACGAGAACACAGTAGTCCGGGCGCTTACCCAGGCGCATCAGGTAGCTGCTGAGCGCTTCGTCGAAGCCGGTGGGCGTCTTGATGATCGATAGCCCAACACCGGGCGCGTTCCCCGTGGTGGCGGCCATTTCCGGTGTGAGGATGTGGGCGACTTCGGCGGTGATCAAGAACTTGCTGAAGCCGGGGAGCTCGATCTGCACTGGAACGCGTTCCAGGGGCTTGAGGTCGGTGGTCCCACGGATGAACAACCCGCCGCTGCTCAGATTCTGGGCATACTCGACGACGAACTCTCGAGCTACCTCGTAGCGCACCGACAGATGCACCCGAAATCGCTTCGAATTGCGTTGCGACTTATCCCCCACGCTCCCCTGCGAAATATTCTATTCGGCTTGGGCGGCAACGTCCACCCGTTCACTCAACAGGAGATGAAAACCCCGCCCCTGGAGCACATCGGGCCGGCCGATAACATGGTCGGTGAGCACGTCTCGCACCGAAAACGGCGACAGGTCGTAGCGTCTGACTACATCGTCCCCGGCGGGGGAAACGTCCTGCCAAGACGGGGCGAGCTCGGCTGCCCACTCACGGTTGTCGGCCAGAGTACGGGAGTTCTGTAAGACTAAGCCCGGCTCGCATTCCAGGCGAGAGCGTACTTTTCCGCCGTATTGGCCGGTTCCCTTGAGGGCACGGTGCTGTCCGAAGACCGGTGCCGTGTGAGCATCGCTCCAAGCGGCGACGCGTACGTTGGCAACGCTCGACGCCTTGTCTTCGCGCACCCGGTGCAGGCCGTGCTCGAGCTTCAGGTAGCCGAACGCGCAATCGCCGTGTATGGCCAGCATCGCCGCTTCGTCGTCGGCCATAGGCTCGCGCACCCACAGCAGTTCCAGCTTGCGGAACTCGGCCCAGCGTTTGTACGTGTCGACCAGGAGGTCTCTGGCCCTGCGGCCGGCCTTGCCCAGGGGCTTGATGTCGATGAGCGCATCTCGGTGTCCCGGTCCGCCTATCGTGATCAGCTCCCGGCGAGTCCCGGCGATGGCGGTCTCGAGTTGCTGCAAGCGGTGGCCAGCCTGCTCCAGCTCCCGGCGCATGTCCGACGAGCCGACCAGTGCCTGGATGTCGTCTGAGCGCATGCGCAGGCGCTCGAGGCGATCGAGCCAGTGGGTACATCTATCGAGGTCGCGCAAGGCGATGGCCGCATCGACCGGGTAGTTCCAGAACTCGCGCTGGCTGCGCAAATCGACGATGCGTTCACGCTCCTGGTTAAGGAACGGCTCGTCGACCTCGTCAGCCAGAGCGGCGATGGTGTTTCGCGCGGCCGTGATCGCGGGGCCCAGTTCGTCCCGGCCGAGCTTGCGTCCTTCGGGGAGGCGAAGTGGTTGGCGTGCTCGCTTGGACTCTCGGCTTTCGTCGGTCTCGACGACGCGCACCTGAATTCGGCCCTTCTTATGGAGTACGCGCATGATCGCGCCCGGCTCCACGCCCTTTTCCATGATGGTCATGGCCAGTGGCAGCACGAGTTGGCGTTGCAGTTCGCGTTTGAGCCCGCGAGCGCCATAGCGAGGATCGAAGCCGCCCTCGATGATGAAGTCCAGGGTGGCGTCATCGACGTCGACGACCAGGTTGCGCCCAGTGATTCCCTCCCGGGCGAGGATTCGCTTGAGCTCCTGTCGGGCGACGGTGCGAACTTCGTTGGCGCTGAGCGGATGGAAGATGACTACGTGGGCGAAGCGATTGATGAACTCCGGACGAAACTGCTTTTCCAGCGCTTCCTGGATGGCGTCGGCTCGAGCGTTGTTGTCAGTACCGGAGCCGAAGCCTACGGAGCGACCAGATGTTTGGGCGCCGACGTTGGACGTGGCGATCACGATGGTGTTGCGAAAGTCGACCGGCCGGCCGCCGGGCGGGGTGAGGCGACCCTCGTCCAGGAGCTGGAGAAACACATCCCAGATATTCGAGTGGGCTTTTTCGAGCTCGTCGAACAACACGACTTGAAACGGCTGGGCACGCACCGGGTCCAGTAGGCGAGCGGGTTGCTGTGGACGTTCGGGATTGCCGAGCAGCATGGCGAACGAGTGGTAGTCCTTGAACTCGGATAAGTCGAAGCGGAGCATGCGCTTGGCGCTGCCGAACAGGTACGTGGCAACCAGGCGAGCCAGCTCGGTCTTACCAACACCCGTGGGGCCGACGAACAAGAAGGTGCCGAGGGGCCGGTTGGGGTCGTGCAGCCCGGCTTTGAACAGGGCGATGGTCTCCACGACTGCCTCGATGGCTTTGCGCTGACCGACCAGGCGATCCTGAAACCACTCGCGCACGCTCTTGGCGGACACGGTCGCGCCGCGGGAGACGACGAAGCGGGGCAGGCCCGTGTAGATGCAGAACACCTTCTCGATGAACGCCGCGTTGACCGTTTCGCCCTCGCCAATAGACGTTTTCTGCGCGTGATAGTCGCGCACCTGTGAAAGCAAGTTGAGCGCCGGTCCCGGCTGAGGCCGCGCTGGCAGGAAGCGGGTCGTCGTTTGCACCAGGGCATCGACGCTCTCGCGATCCAGAGGCATGCCACCTGCGATCGCTGCCGCGCCGAGGACGTGGTCGACCTGAGTCGGCTCGAGTGGCGTAACCGCGATGTGCTGGAACAAGTGAATGAACCCGGGGGTGCGTTGCATCTTGCGCAGAATCGCCGGTGTGGCTTCGCCGATGACCGTCACGGCCTGGCTCTCGATCAGCGGTCGGAGCGCGTCGAGCATGCACGCAGGATCGTTGTTGGTCTTGCCGACGGTGGCCAGGTTCCAAACGTCGGTGTAGTACAGAGCGACGCCTTCTTCGCCGGCTTTCTGCGCCAGGCGTGTCGTCTTGGTTTGCCACTCGCCCAGCCACTTGGTGCCCGACATGGCCTGAGTCGTCGACAGCTGCCGGATGGCCCCCTTGTCGCGTTTGGCCATCGCATGGGCGATGCCGTGAATCAGCGCGGTCTTACCGGCACCTTCGGGGCCGATGATCAGCACCGAGCGTTTGTCGTCGATATAACCAAGCGCGCGCTCGACCTCCGCCTCGCGAAACAACGGCTCGAGTACATCGCCGTCCCGCGCCGCCGCGACCAGGTCGCTCGTATCTTCGGCCAGCGCCGACAAGTACATGCCCTCGGACATCTAACCAATCATACGTGTTTCGGCAGTGGCCCGCCTCGGGGTTGCATACTAAGGTGCAAGGCACCATGAAGACGTACGCGAACGATAGAATTGAGGTCCTACAGGCCGATATCACCACTTTATCGGTGGATGCGATCGTCAACGCCGCGAACTCCTCTTTGTTAGGTGGCGGTGGGGTCGATGGTGCGATCCATCGCGCGGCCGGGCCCGAGCTTGTCGCCGAGTGCCGCACGCTGGGGGGCGCCGAGACCGGTGAGGCCAAGCTGACCCTGGGTTACAACCTTCCGGCCGGCTACATCATCCACGCCGTAGGGCCCGTCTGGAACGGCGGCACCCACGACGAGGACGCGTTGCTGGCTCGGTGCTACGACAACGCCATGGCCATCGCTGTGACCGAAGAGCTATCCAGCGTCGCGTTTCCAGCAATCTCCACGGGCATCTTCGCGTTCCCGCTGGAGCGGGCGACTCGGATCGCCATTACAACGGTACGGGGGATTCTCGCGCGAAACGACAAGGCACCCCGCGTCTCGTTTTGCTGCTTCAGTGCAGGCGACGCGGAGGTCTATCACAGACTCGCCGACGAACTGCTCTAACTACTTGGTGATGTTGATCGTTCGCTTGGGCTTGACCACGACGTTGTGAAACATCACGAGTCGGCCCTTCTTGGCGGTGCATGCGGCCGGGCTGCGGTCGGTCAGGTTCAGGCGGAAGCGTTTGGCGAAGGTGATGCATCCCTTGCGGGCGCTTTTCTTGCTCAGGCCGGTGACCGTGCGCTTTCCGCGAAAGTAGAAGCCGTCTGCTTTGAGCTCGGCGCATTTGTTGGCGGCGATGTAGTACCAACCGTGGGTCGTGTGCACGCCGTAGCTGTCGTAGATGATCGACGCTACGTACAGTTTCTTGGCGGTCTTGTTGCACACCTTGGACTTGGGCAGCGGCATGCGGTCCGCGTTGGCAAGCTGGCTGCCGGCGAGCTGGACCACGGCGAACGCGAGGGCGAGCACTAGCGATTTGAGCATCATTGCCCAGATATGCTAGCGCGCTAGCTCAGTTCGAGCCAGTCGCGCAATGGCGCCGCGTACGATTCAGGGATGTCTACGCCCATGTCGGTCACGGCGGCGTAACCCTCGCCGTGGAAGTCGGAGCCGCCTGTCGTCACCAGCTTGTGCTTGCGCGCCAGTTCTAGCCATTTCTTGCGCTGCTTGTTGGTGTACTGCTGATAGAACGCTTCGATACCGTCCAGGCCGTGGCCGCGAAATTCCTCGAACAGACGGCTCGCCCCCGGTTTGAATTGGTGCGGGTGGGCCAGGGAGGCACGGGCGCCAACCTGCTTTACCAGGGCGAGAGCTTGCTCCATGCCGACCCGGTTGATCGGCACGTCGGCCAGGCCACCGTCGTGCAAGTAGCGTTCGAAGGCTTCGCGGTGGGAACTGACAGCGCCTACTTCCACCATGGCGTTTGCGATATCGGGCCGGCCCACCGATTGGCCCTGCTTGGCCTCGAGGATGGCTTCGGCGTCGATCTTGATGCCGCGTTGCTCTAGTCGCGCCGCGATGGTCAGCAGCCGGTGACGTCGGGCTTTCCTCTGACTGACCAGCAGATCGTCCAGGGTTTGCCAGCGCTCGTCATTCGCCACGTCGTAGATCAGTAGGTGGATCGTATTGTTGTACTCGCGGCAACTGAGCTCCACGCCACGCAACGCTCGCGTGCCCGGAGCATGGGCCCGGGCGAACTCCGCGCTTGCGTTGGCGCTGCCTTCACATGAGTCGTGATCGGTCAGGCTGAACACCTGGACATCGGCGACCCGTGCGCGTTCGCCGATGACCTCGGGCGCGAAACTGCCATCAGAACAGGTCGAGTGGCAGTGCAGATCGAAGAGCAAAGGCTATTTGTTGCCGTTATTGCTTGTGGTCGAATTGTCACGCATGGAGCGCAGGTGACGGGCGATCAGCATGGCCATCTCCAGGGACTGATCGTAGTTGAGCCGTGGGTCGACTCTGGACTTGTAGGCGAGTTTCAGGTCCTGCTCGTCGAGTCCGCGCGCGCCGCCGATACATTCGGTGACGTTCTCTCCAGTCATCTCGAAGTGCACGCCGCCGAGGCGAGTGCCGATATCGGCGTGAATGGCGAAGGCGCTCTCGAGCTCCTTGAGGATATTGTCGAAGCGACGGGTCTTGATGCCGTCGGCGGTCGTCTCTGTGTTGCCGTGCATCGGATCGGCGCACCACAGTACGGTCTTACCGGTGCGCTGGACCGCTTCGATGATTCCCGGCAACTCCTCTTCGACCTTGGCGGCGCCGAGGCGATGGATCAACGTGATCCGGCCCGGTTCATCATCGGGGTGGAGCACGTCGAGCAGCTCTTTGAGCCAGGCTTCATCGGTGCCCGGGCCGACTTTGACGCCGATGGGGTTACGGATGCCGCGGAAGAACTCCACGTGGGCGCCGTCGAGGCTGGCGGTGCGCTTACCGATCCACGGTAGGTGGGTCGATAGGTTGTACCAACCGTCTCGGCGCGGAACCGTGCGGGTCTGAGCCTGTTCGTAGAGCAGGGCCAGACCTTCGTGGCTCGTGTAGAAATCGACCCGGTCGGTGTCGTTGATGTGCAGCCCGGTGACCGCTTCCATGAACGAAAGCGACTCGCGAATGGAGTCGACGATGCGCTCGTACTCATCGGAGAGGGCGGAGTGTTCGACGAACGACAGATCCCAGTACTCGGGATGGTGCAGGTCGGCAAACCCGCCGTCGCCCAGGGCGCGGATGAAGTTGAGGGTGAGCGCCGCGCGTTCGTAGCCGCGCAGCATCAGCGTGGGATCGGGGACGCGATCCTCGCTGGTGAAGCCCATGCGGTTGACCAGGTCGCCCCGGTACGACGGCAGGGTGACATCGCCACGGCTCTCTTGATCCGAGGAGCGCGGTTTTGCGTACTGACCTGCGATGCGGCCGATGCGGATGACCGGTCGCCGGGTGGCGTGCACCAACACAAGGCTCATCTGGAGCAGGATCTTGAGCTTCGATGCGATGGCACTGCTGTCGCACTCGTCGAAACTCTCCGCGCAGTCTCCGCCTTGCAACAGGAACGCGCGACCGGCGGCGGCGTCGCCGAGCTTGGTCTTGAGGGCTTCGACTTCCCAGGAAGTGACCAGCGGAGGCAGGCGTGACATTTCGTTCACGACCTGATCCAGCGCTTGCTGATCGGGATACACGGCCTGTTGCGAAGCCGTGCGTTGTTGCCAGGAGGTCGGGGTCCACTCGCTCATCGGTCGCCTACCCTAGCAGCGTTCGGGGAAAAGCGTCTACTTGCATCGCATAGGGCGTTGCCCCGGGAACTGAAGCCGTTTCTTCTTACGGCTGAAAAAGTCCCGACGTGACATCACGCCGCCGCGCTTGCGCAAGGCCGCCGCAATGGCATCTCGTATGGTTTCACCAGTCTCCACGGTGATCGCGCCCGGGCGTTTACGTAGTGAACGGAATGCACCATCGCCGCCGGATGCGAGAAAATCGTTGGTCGCGAGGGTCAACTTCGCAGCTGGTGGAATGGCATTTCCGTTTGGCCGGAACAGATCGACCCGGATTTTGCCCTCGGCGCAGCTCGCCTTCGCCCGCAGGCCCGACACCGAGAAGATGCCCGCTCGGTGGCGCAGATTCTTGGCCAACAGTCCCGAGAACTCGGCCGCCGTGAGTTTGACGATGGCAAAACGGTTGTCGAAGGGCTGGGCTTCGTAGAGTCGTCCGTAGGTGAGGGGGCCGGCGGGCAGGTCCGCGCGCAAGCCGCCACCGTTGGTGAGCGCCACGTCGGCCTTGGGGCGGACTTGCCGCATCAGGTCCGCGACCATGTTGCCCAGGGCAGACTCGCGCGCTCGCGAGCGTTTGATCTTATCCTTGAGGGTGACGCCGAGTGGCTCGTCGCGAAGCTTGCGGGCGCGCTCCATGGCTTTGTCGGCCATTGCGCTCAGGGTCTTGTCGGCGACGACTTTCTTACCTTCGTACTCGCCCGCCTCACACGCGACTTTCTTGATGCCGGTGCCGCGTTTGCACAGCCACCGGGTCGGCTGAATCGTTGTGCCGATCAGGCGCTTCGTTTTCGTGTCTATTTTCAGGTCGATGCGGCCGAACGCGACGCCCTTGGAGAGCGACTCGATGATCGCGACGCCGTTGACCTGGTGTGCCATGCGCGCGTGGGTATGGCCGGCGACGATGACATCGACGGTGCCTGCCGGAAGTTTCTTCGCGAACTGGAATATCTCCTGACGCTTGTCGCATTTGGTCAGGTCCTTGGGCGTGTGGCCACCATGGCAACGCCCACCCGCGTGAGCTACCACGATGATCGCGCTGGCGCCCTGCGCGCGCAGTTTCTTCGCCAGGGGCACGATGGCTCGTTGTAACGTCCACATACGCAAGCCGGTGAAGTTCGCCGCGATGGTGGTGTACGGGGTCGCGGTGGTAGTCACGCCGATGATGCCCAGGGTAACGCCGACGTTCTTGTCGCCACCGGCCGGCGCGACCTTGTGGAGAAGGTGCGTCTTGGCCCAGGGCAAGCTCTGTTTCGTCTTCGCATCGACGATGTTCGCCGCCAGGATGGGGAAGCGCGCCTGCTTGAGCCGTGCTTTCAGCGCGCCCCTGGGGTCGTCGCCGGCGGCGGTTGGCGTCGCCTTTTCGCCCACCGGGCCAAAGTCGAATTCGTGATTTCCGATGGTGGCGGCCGTGTAGCCCATGGCGTTGTAGATGTCGACGACGCTGGCGCCTTCGGTCAGGTTTGATTCCAGGGTGCCCTGAAACATGTCACCGGCATCGAGCAACACGACAGCACCATCTTGTTTGCGCGCGTCTCTTAGATTGTGGATGAAGCCCGCGAGCATGGGCAGCCGGCTCAGGTGACCGTGTAGATCATTGGTGCCGACGATTGAGATCGTCACGACGCTGGCCTTCGTTGGCGCCCTTGTCGCTGGCGGCTGCTCGCCCGTGCTGCTCTTACTGGGGCAGCCGGCGGCGAAAGACAGCAACAGCAACGAGCCGAGGGCGTGTCTGAGCGTTTGCGGCATTTGCAGCATGGCCCGACCCTATCAAATCGTCGACGTGAGTTGGCGAATGCGGGGCACCGTGCGCGGCCACAGCACCGAAGGCATGGACTTGCGGTACAGGGTGGACGGCGCTTTCGCGTTCACCCGCGGCTCGAACGCGCTGAGCAGCTCGATGCGATCGCCGGGCAAGACCAACGACTCGTAGACGACGTTGTAGCGAAACGGGTCGTACGGGGTATCGGGCCGACGGCGACCGTCGATCTCGGCCAGGTAGGACTCGAGCTCGGGGTTGTCCAGGTCCATGGCTTCGCGCATGTCGCCGACCAGGCGAATCCGGCCTTTGGGTACGCGAGCCCGGGAGCCATCGTCGAGTTGAATCTCGAATCCACTGGTGACTGCGTCCCGGTACATCACCCGGTCCTGGCCGTTGCCCGCCAAACGCAACTCGACCGCATAGGCCACGCACAAGGTGCCAGTCGCCGGTGAGCACAGAGTCGACTCGCCGATGACTTCGCCACAACCGTTCAGCTTCGCTGCGTCGAGTAGGTTCGTTGCGCCGACTGGGAACTGTCGGCTCGTTTGGCGAACGGTGCGCAAGCCCAGGTGAAGCCCGACTGTGCCGGTTGCCACGGCTGCGATAGCGTGGAGCCAGGTCACGGAGCCGGTGATGACCCAGGCTCCAAACAGCGTGAGCGCGCAGGCGATTACCGTCAACAAAGCAACCGCACCTTCGGCGCGTTGTATCTGGCGCTGCTCGGCGGCACGCACCGGAGCCTCGCCCCAGGTTACAGCGACGAGTTGCTCATGGGCGCCCCGCTCTTGTAGCGCTACGACTTTGTGGTCGTCGTCTTGATCGCAGACATCATCGCCATGGAGGGCGGTGCGGCAGTCGAGGCAAAAGCAGATCGCGTGGGACAATGCTGATTACTACTTGGCCGGTTTGCTCGGCTTGGCCGGCGCTGCTGGCGCTGCCTTCTTCGGGTCGGCCGGCTTGACCGGCGGTTTGGTCGCCGGCCCCTTCGGGTTGACTACATCCCAGCGGTAGCCACCTTTTGCGTCGACCGTCACGGCGATATCGCGTTTCACATCAGCGGTGTTGACCGCCGAACATGTGTACTTGCTTTTGGGCTTGAGGACCATGCGTTTGGGGCAGGTCACGCTTTTGATCTTGCCGCCCTGTTTCTTGATTCCGTCGGTGATCTCTTTCTCGGCGTCCTTCGCGGAAAGCACCAGGAACGCTTTGAACAACGAGTGATCGACCCACTCCATCATCACCGTGCTCGTCTTGCCACCTTTGAAGTACACGGTGCAGTCGTACTTCTTGCCCTTCTTCTGTTTGGCATTGGGCGGACAGGTGACGCGGGTGATGCCATCGACCAGGTTCATCTCCAGGTGCGTCTTGAGGTTCTCCGCCATTTCCTTGGCGCCGCCCTCTTTGGCTTTGCACGACATGGTGCAGCTGCTCACGAAGAGCAATATCGCCACAGTTGCAAATGGTCTGATCAGTCTGCCGGCCGTCATGGACGAATCATACCCGAAGCATCGTCCATATGGGCGGCCCGCCTCCCGGAGTATCCAGCCGGTCCAGCTCCTCGAAGCGGAACCGCCGGTAAAAGCCCAGGTTGGCAGGATTCGATGTTTCCAGGTACGCGGCGACGCCTGCCTGGTCGGCCATGTCGCACAGCTCGCGCATGAACAATCCGCCAACGCCTTTGCCTTTGTGGTCCGGATGCACGCCCACGGTTTGCAGGTAGTAGTGCGGCTGCTTTATGTGCAGCTTGCGTATGGCGCTTAGTGCGGGAAACGCGCTGCGCAACAGGCGAAACGGCGGCAAAGAAAAACTTGGACGCTCCCTGCGATTCCAGATGAACTGCCAGTCGCGAGAACTCGGTGTTGGGTAGGCGTTCGGCGGCACGATGGCCATGACCCCGACCGCTGGTCCGCCCGCGGGTGACGTCGGCACGAACACATGGTTGTCCGCCAGGGTTTCCGCGATGGTGCCAGCCATGATGATGTCCAACCAACGGCGGCGCTGTTTTTCGCGCGGGAATAGAAACTGAAACAGCGGGTCCGCGTCGAACGCTCGTGCGAGCGATGTCCGGGCGACGATCAACTCGTCCTTGCGGAGCAAGCGCAATGCGGCTTGTGATGAATCCGTCACGACGGGTTAGTCAGCGAGCATCGCGGTCATTGCCCGGCGCGTGTACACGGGCAGCATCTTGCGCCGATACGGTGCTTCGTAGGGCACGTTCTCCAGGGGCTTGCCCTTCTTGTGCACCAGATCCGAAACCGCCTTGACCGTGGCCGGGTCCGACAACGTGCGACCGACGAGGCTCTTGTCATCGGCGATGAGCCGCGGTTTGGCGTTGAGTACCCCGATGCAGATGCGCGCGCCCGTAATGGTGGCGTCGCTGCTGTCTTGATCAAGGTCGAAGCGCAGGGCGACACTCACGAGTGGGTAGTCGATACTGCTGCGCACGGTCCACTTTGCGTAGGTGGTGCGCTGAGGCCCGGCGGGCAATGGGATGCGCAGCTCGGTCATCAACTCGTCGGCTTCCTTGTTGATGTGGTTCACGCCGTCGGTGTTGTAGTAGTCGGCGAGGGCGATCAGGCGCTCTCCCGTCGGGCCCACCAGAGCGACCGAGGCATCGAGGCTGATCAACACCGGCACGCAGTCACTGCTGAACGCGGCCACGCAGTTGCGACCGCCGGGGACCACGTGGCACAGGTCGCCTTCGGACTTGAGACAGCCGCCGATGGCCGAGCGCCAGAACTCGGTCTGATTGACGTAGCGACAACGTGTATCCAGGTGGATATTGCCGCCGATGGTGCCCATGTTACGGATCGATGGGCTGGCTACGAGGCCGGCCGCGGTGGCCAGGCTCGGAAACAGCTCCTGCACCAGTTCGTGCTCATTCAGCTCAGTGAGCGTTACTGACGCGCCGATTCGCAGCGCGTCGTCGTCTTTCGTCACGTGGGCGAGTCCTTCGACGCCGCTCAGGCTGACCAGCACTTGTGGCCGATCCAGACGATGCTTCAAGTTGGGCAGGATATCAGTACCGCCGGCGACGAGGCGTGCGCCGGGGCGGGCCAGGGCGGCAACAGCTTCTTCGATGGTGCGGGGTGCGACTGCATCGAATCGGGGCAACCGGAGCATCTAGGCCACCTCTTCCGTCTGGGCGTCAGAGCCCGCTGCGCGGTCGGCTTCGGCCTTCGCTTCGATCGCTGCGAGCACCTTGCTCGGACTAAACGGCGTCGAGTTGATGCGAACGCCCACTGCATCGTAGATGGCGTTGGCAATGGCCGGGATGATCGGGTGGAGTGGACCTTCGCCGGCTTCCTTGGCGCCGTACGGACCCTGTTCGTCGGCGTGTTCGACGATGAGGCTGAAGATCTCCGGCGTATCGGCGAATGTCGGAATGCGGTAGTCGAGCAAGCTCGGCCCGGTGTGCACGCCGTTGTGATTGGCGTCGATGACGTGCTCTTCCATGATGGCTTCGGCGAAGCCCATGTAGACGGAGCCTTCCATCTGGCCTTCGACGATGCGTGGGCTGAGCGCTTTGCCGCAATCGTGGGCGACCCATACTTTGGTCACATCGACGACGCCGGTCTCGGGATCCACATCTACTTCAGCCACGTGAGCGGTGAAGCTGTACGCTGGGGATGAACCGATGGTGCCGCCGCGGTACTCACCGTGGCGATCCTTGGGCGTGTCGTAGTTGCCGACGGCGGACAGATAGCCGTTGTCGGTTTCGGCGAAAACGAATGCTTCGGCCGCGCTGATGCACTTCTCCGGATCTTCGATGTCCAGCGCTTGACCGCTCACCAAAGTTACGCGCTTCGCCGGGATTTCCCAGCGCGCGGCCACCGCTGCGCAGACTTGCTTGCGCAGTTTCTTGGCCGCCTGCAGACACGCGTTGCCAACCATCAACGTGATGCGCGAGCTGTAGGCGCCCAGGTCAACAGGACACAGATCGCTGTCGGCGCTGATCACCCGAATGTCGTCGAGTTCAACGCCGAGCTCTTCGCTACAGATAACGGCGAGCATGGTGTTGCTGCCCTGGCCGATGTCGTTGGCGCCGCTGAACACGGTGACGCGTCCGCTGCGATCCAACTTTACCTGCACCGCCGCCTGGGGCATCTCGTTGGGGTAGATGCAGTAGTTGGTGCCGCTGATGTACGTGCTGCCGGCGACGCCCAGGCCTTTGCCGTAGGCCATCTTGCCGTAACGCTCGGTCCACTCCGAGCCGGCTTCGACGCGCTCAAGGCAGGTGAGGAAACCGTTGGAGCCGATCTTGAAATCGTTGACCGTGGTCGACTCTTCGCCGATGAAGTTGCGCCGGCGCAGTTCGATGGGGTCGATGCCCAGCTGCGCCGCAGCTTTGTCCAGCTGACACTCGATGGCGAAGCGGGGCTGCACGCTACCGTGACCGCGCTTGGGACCACAGGCCGGTTTGTTGGTGTAGGCGCGCTTGCTCAGAAATCGGTACGCCGGGAACGTATACGGTGCGCACAGCAGCTGCCCGGAGTAGTAGGTGGTAACCAGTCCGAAGCTCGAGTACGCGCCGCCGTCGATCATCGTGTTGGCGTCGACCCCGGTGATCTTGCCGTCCCGGGTAAACCCGGTGCGGTAGTTCATCTTCATCGGGTGGCGGCCGCGGTGGCTGTAGAACACCTCTTCTCGGGTATAGAGAATCTTGACCGGTCGGCCGGTCAACATCGCCATCTTGGCGACGCAGAATTCCAGGTCGAAGGGTTCGCTCTTGCCGCCGAAAGCGCCGCCGAGGGGCGGCTGAATCACGCGGATGCGATTGCCCGGTAGCTCGAGCACCTTACTCAGCTCGCGGTGCAGGTAGTGAGACACCTGGGTCGCCGACCACACGGTGAGCACTCCGTTGCCTTCCACGTTGGCCACCGCGCAATGGGGCTCGATGGCTGCGTGGGTCGTGCCGGCGAAGAAGTACTCGTCTTCGATTACGACGTCGGCGCGATTGATCTCCGCATCGACGTCGCCGAAATCGAGCAGCACCTTCTTGGACAGGTTGCCCTTCTTCGAGTACGGATTGATCTGGTCCTTCGGGTCCCGGGCGGCGAGTGCATCTTCGGGCTCGTAGAACGGCGTCAGGATTTCGTACTCGACCTCGATGGCTTCCACCGCTTCGATGGCGGTGTCTTCGTCGATAGCGGCGACCGCGGCGATTCCGTCACCGACGTAGCAGACCTTTTCGACGCACAAGGCGTTCTCGTCCGGCGTCCAAGGAATGACGCCGTAGGGGATCAGGAAGTCCTTCCCAGTGACAATGGCATGCACGCCAGGCATGGCCTCGGCTTTGCTCGTGTCGATGGACACGATGCGCGCGTGAGCGTGGGGGCTGCGCTTGATCTTGCCGTGCAGCATGTTGGGAAGCTTGATGTCGTCGGCGTACCGGGCCAGGCCGCGCATGCGGTCGACCGCGTCGACCTTCCGGTGCTTCTTGCCGATCTGCCAATGGTCGCCCTTGGCTTCCTCGCGACCGTCGCCCTGTTTGCGGAAGTCACCCGCCATGGCTGGCCTCCGCTTTGGCGCTCTTGGCCATCAGTTCACTGGCCTCGACGATGGCGTCGAGAATCTTGGTGTAGCCAGTGCAGCGACACAGGTTGCTGGCCAGTGCGTCGGCAACTTCCTGCCGAGACACCTGGCGCCCCACCTTGCGCAAATATGCGTCGGCCGCCATGAGGATGCCCGGCGTACAGAAACCGCACTGGGCCGCCGTCCACTTGTCGAAACAATCGTGCAGCGGGTGCAGCTCCGGCTGGGTCATGCCCTCGACCGTCTTGATGTCCTTGCCCTGGGCGCCCACCGCGAGGGTCAAACACGATAGCGCGGCCCGGCCATCGACCTGTACCGTGCACGCTCCGCAGTCGCCTTTGTCGCAGCCCTGCTTGCTACCGATCAAATCGAGCTGGTAGCGCAGTACTTCCAGCAACGTCGCATGCGCCGGCGCCGCGACTTCGACGTCGTCACCATTGATACGAAGGGACAAAAGCACCGACCCGGCCATGCCCTTCTTATCGCGTGCAGGTCCCCTAGATGCAAGCGGATTTGGCCGTGCACTATAGGCCGGCGCACAACAAACGATGACGCTCTATGGAGTAGAGTTCGCCAATGGAAGATCTGCTCCAGTCCTTAACCTTCTGCCACGGGCCAGCCATGAAGAACCGCTTCATGCTCGCGCCACTGACTAACTGCCAGAGCCATCCGGACGGTCGCCTGTCCGACGACGAGTTTCGCTGGTTGGTGATGCGAGCGGCCGGCGGCTTCGGTCTGACGATGACCTGCGCGGCGCACGTTCAGGCAGCGGGCCAGGGATTCCCGGGACAGCTCGGTGTGTTTTCCGATGATCACGTCGAGGGCCTGACGCGTCTGGCTTCCGCGATTGCGGCCGAAGACAGCGTGGCGGTAGTGCAGCTGCATCACGCCGGCATGCGTTCGCCGAGTGAGCTCATCGGAACTGATCCTGTATGTCCGTCCGCGGACGAAAAGTCCGGCGCGCGGGCGATGACCGCCGATGAGGTGCAGCAGGTGATTGAGGATTTCGTCGCGGCGGCTGCCCGCGCCGAGCGCTGCGGCTTCCACGGCGTCGAGGTACATGGCGCCCACGGCTATCTCGTGGCCCAGTTCCTCAGCGCCAAATACAATCGCCGCACGGACGACTACGGCGGCTCCCTGGAAAATCGCGCGCGTCTGCTGTTCGACATCCTCGAGGGCATCCGCCAGCGCTGCGGCTCGGAGTTCTCCGTCGGCCTGCGACTATCGCCGGAGCGGTTCGGTCAGACACTGACCGAGTGTCGAACCGTCGCCGAGCGGGCTATGGTGTCGGGGCTCATCGACTACCTGGATATGTCCTTATGGGACTACGCGAAGGAGCCGCACGAAGAGGAGTACCAGGGGCGCTCCCTGAGTTCGTACTTCGTGGAGCTCGACCGCGGCAAGACCCGGTTGGGAGTCGCCGGTAAGATCTACTCCGCCGCGGCGGCACGCCAGTGCCTGAGCGACGGCTATGACTTCGTGACAATCGGGCGCGGCGCAATTCTGCACAACGACTTCCCCAAACGCGTCGCCGCCGATAGTGACTTCGTCGTCAACGCTACGCCGGTCAGCCAGGACTACCTGCGCGAGCAAGGACTCAGCGAAACATTCATCAAGTACCTAAAGCGCTTCTTCAAAGGCTTCGTCGCCTGAGCTGAGTGTCTTCAGAACGCTCAAGTGTCGTCGCGGACTACAAACTCTAGTAGCAAATATTCCCCGCCTGGCAGCCAGTTCCCAGTGGACAGCCACCGAGCTCAACGCCCATTTCAAGTCCGCAGCCGACGACACAAGAATAGTTGAACCCATCGGTGATTTTGCACTGGGGCGTCCCGGCCGTCGAACCTATGCTCTCGCAAAGTGCGTCCCCGCCCGGAGGCGGCATTCCGGTGTCGCTTTGTCCACACGACGACGTGCATATCCCGTTGGTGCCAACTCCGCTCTTGATTACAGCACAGGTGGGGGCGGTGCCTGAGCACGCCGGGGATTCTGTGTCGCACGGTTGTCCAAGGGGCCCCGTCATCGCGTCGGGTTGACTTGCATCCAGCGCGTTGTTGGCATCGTTCGTGTTCGCATCGGGCGCCATCCCGTCCGGCCGTCCGGCATCGGCAATTGACGCGTCGGGCTGCGATTCCGTGACCACACAGCTGCCGCTTAGACCGTCTCCAGTGTCCAAGTTCGACCACCGGCGCCCAGAGGGACAGTCTCCATCTGGGTAGTTGCACCATTGGTTACCCGTCATCTCGTAGACGTCGCACGATCCAAGTGGCTCCAGATTGCAGTGCGCGTGGATCTCGCACTCCACAGCGTTCTTGGGGGAGCTGCACGAGGCAAGCACTGCGATGAGTGGAAGGATGTTCTTCAGCGGCGTCATTTTGGCCTACCTGGCATTCGGGCATGAGCGTTCTCGGATGATTCTAGTCTTCGAGCGGTGACGGCGCGGGTTGCGTCGTTTCCGCAACAAAAAGGCGCGCATCGAACAACCGATGCGCGCCCAGTCCTTGAGGTTGGTGGCTATCGCGTGCCCACGTTGCCAGCAGTTGCTGGTGGCGACACGGTTCCGGCGGGTGAGAACGCCACGCCAGGTGCCTGGTTGACACGGATGCGGCCGACTCCGCCGCCGCCGCCGGAGCTGTTGCTCGTCGTACCGCCCAGATTGCTTGCGTTGGTACCGCTACTAGCCGTGGACGCTCCGCCGTCTCCGGACCGATTGCTCGCGTTGCAGTCGCCTCCCTGTGCGCGCGAGGTTGATAGCAGACCGTCGCTGCCATGGTTGCTGTGGAAACAAGAGCCCCCGCCGCCATTTGCGAACAGGCCGCCGCCGCTGGCAACCGTCACAACCGGGGCCTCTAAGAGAATTCCGCCTCCGGAGCCTCCACCGTCGCCTGGGTAACAACGTTGCCCAATAAAGCACGCGAGCGTGAGAGTCCCCGTGTATCCCAAAGCTCCCCCTCCATTAGCGGCGATATCCCCGTTGAACGAGACAGTGATCGCGGTGTTGCTGACGAGCTGAACCGCGCCGCCGCCGCCGCCCGGTTCAAAGTCGCCGCCGGAGCCGCTGATGGTGCCGCCACCCGAGCTACCGCCTCGGCAGCCACCGCGCAACGGGGTCAGCGTGGTGTTGCCGCTCGCTGTGCCACCCAAACCGCCAATGACGGTGCCCGCGAGTCCGCCTCGACCACCAGCGCCCCCGAAAGCTCCTCCACCGCCGCCGGTCCAGCCGGCGCCTGAGTTGCCGTTCTTACCGACGCACGCGCTGTCGGTGGTGTGGGAGCCCGCGCCGTATGTTGATGCGGATGCGCTCACGTCGAGCTTGCCGTTGATGGCGATGCTGCCGTCGGCAACGATGGCCAGGGCGCGGCTTCCGGTGACGTTGATGTTCTGTGCAACCAGGGATCCGACGCGGATGATGAACACGTCGACAGCCTGGCTGTTGTCGAAGGCGGTTGATAGCGACAGGGAACCGGAGCCGTCTGAAATCGAGCCTGTGCTGGTGTTGATGGTGGCGGTGCCAGAGAACGTCACGCCGCTTTGGGCTTCGGCGTTGTCCAGGTGCACGGCCATGTTGTTGGATGGGTCGAGCTTGTTGCAGCGGTTGGTGTCGAAGCAGCCCAGGCTGCAGCCGCTCTGGCTCTGGATGTCGCCGTTGCTGTCACAGACCACGAGGGTGCCGCTAGAGCACGTGGTTGTGCTGGGCGTGCATGCGGTGACACCGGCGTCGACCTCCGCCGCATCGGGGCCGCCGACCATCGCGTCCGGGCCACCGACCGTTGCATCGGGAGTCGGAGTGACACTGGCATCCGGGTCTTTTGAGGCGACGCTGCCACAGGCCGTGGCCAGGGCGGTCGCGAGAATGAAACCTAAGGTAAGTGAACGGCGAACAAACATAATCGGCTCCTGCATCTCCGGCGGTAACAGGGATTTCCCCTAAGGGGTCTAAGAACTTGTCCCATCAAACTGAGTAGCGCTATCTAGCGTGGGATTGCAAGGGTTGCAATCCCACCGTGGCGGTCGTCACACGACGGTACCTACATTTCCATTTGACGTGACGCGCTGGGGCCTTAGAGATCATTGAGGTTCCGCGGCAAGAAGGCATGTACGGGGCGAGCAGCGTCCCATGGTATGCATGCACCTTAATGCCCACCCGAGTCGCCATCGTTGGCGGGGCCCGTACGCCCTTTGCCAAGATGAACACGAGCCTCAAGGAGCATTCTGCCCTTCAGCTTGGCGCCCATGCGGTGCGCGCCGCGATGAGCCGGTCCGGCGTGTCCCCGGATCAGATCGACCGCATCGTGTTCGGCCAGGTGGTGCCGTCCCTGGTCGCGCCCAACATCGCGCGGGAGCTCGTATTCGACCTGCGCTTGCCACCGACCGTCGACGCCTATAGCGTTTCGCGCGCGTGCACGACCAGCTACCAGGCGGTGATCGATCTGGCTCGCGCGATTGCCCTGGGTGAAGTCGACTGTGGCATTGCCGGTGGGGCCGACAGCGCAAGCGGAGTGCCCATCGCCGTGTCCAAGCCTCTGGCCAAGGCATTCGTCAGTGCTTCGCGGACCAAGAGCCTAACCAAACGAGTACGCGCCTTCGCAAGCCTGCGGCCGCGCGACCTGGTGCCAGAGCCGCCGACTTTAGTAGAGCGATCCACGGGCCTGACCATGGGCGAGTCCGCCGAGTACATGTCCCGGGAGAATGGTATTAGTCGCGCCGAGCAAGATGAGTGCGCGCTCAGGAGTCACCAGCGTGCCACCGCCGCGTGGGCAGACAAGCGTTACCACGAAGAAGTGGCGCCCATCGGCTCAGTGATTCGCGACAATCTCGTGCGCAAGAACGTGACCCTGTCGGCCTTATCCGGCTTACGTCCCATCTTCAACGGAACCCTCACCGCGGGCAACTCGGCAGCGCTCACCGACGGCGGAAGCGCGGTCGTGCTGATGCGCGAGGACAAAGCGCGCGCCCACGGCCTCGACATCCTCGGCGTCATCAAGAGCCATGCGAGCGTCGCTATCGATCCTGCCGGACAGATGTTGCTCGGCCCCGCGTTCTCCACCCCCAAAGCGCTCGAGCTCGCAGGCATGAAACTCGCCGATGTCGACCTCATCGACATCCACGAAGCGTTCGCCGCTCAGGTTCTGAGCGTGACGAAAGTTCTTGGTGGCGTCGACTGGGAACGCACCAACGTCATGGGTGGCTCTATTGCGATCGGTCATCCGTTCGCCGCAACCGGCACGCGCCAGATCAGTCAGACCCTACGCGAACTAAAACGCCGGGGCGGCGGTACAGCGTTGTGCACCGCATGCGCCGCCGGCGGGTTAGCTACGACGATGATCTTTGAGTCCGCGTGAGTTTGGGTCAGATCGCCGCTGCACTAAACTTCGGACAGAAGTTGACAGTCATGTCAGCGTCACGCGTTGTACCGGGTGGCATATGGTGCGGCGCATGAAAGGGGATGCAATGACTAGTTTTCTACGGGTAACCGCATCACTAGCGGCTCTGACGCTTTTCTTCCCACTCTCTGCTTGCGGTGACGATGGTGACCCAGGTGGTGGCGGCGCAGACGCGATGGTCCAGCAGACTATTGACGCCAGTACACCGCAGCCAGATGCCATGGGCGACACTACGATCACCATGGGGCTGGGCAAGACCTGCAACGCTCCGGCCGATTGCGCGCCGCCGACACAGGGTTGCCTCGGGCCTGCTGGAGCAGCCGGTATCTGCTCGGGCATTTGCAAAGACGACTACATGGTAACGACGGACGCATCCGGTGGCGTCCCGCTACCTGACGCGGCGGACGCATCGCATGCCACGTGCGCGGCTATGTTCTCCGGCAGTGTTGGTGTCCCAGTGTGCGCGATCATCACGGCGGCGACGCCGGCGGATAATCCGCTAATGGCGAACACCGCCTACAGCCTCCAGCTCGCGTGCGCGCTGGCCGCCGACAACGGAGCCTGTCCTGCGAACCTCACCGCTGACGCTCAGGGCTTCTGCCAGCCGTAGCATCGACGTTCCAATCTTCACTAGAGCAGGGCGGGGACATCATCCCGCCCTGTTTTTTTTGGCGATGAGGATCGGCCGACTGACCGAAATGGTCACCGCGCCCGGTTGACCACAGACAAGAGCGCGACGATTGTGGGAGCGATCGGACGGTCGATTGAGCAATCAGGTCGCCGGACCTCAGGTTCCAAATCCTGCACCTACGTGTCGGTTTCGCCAGCTACGGGCGATATCCGCGTTCCCACCTCAGTTCCGGGTTCTTCGCACCGAAATTCGGTATGATGGATCTGATGGGGACGAAGACGCTGGTGGTAGATGACTCACTGGTGGTGGCTAAACAGTTGACGAGCCTGCTTAACGAGGACGGGCGGTTCGATGTTGTTGGTCATGCAAAGGATGGGGCGGAGGCGCTGACTATGGTGGCGAACGAGCAACCGAGGCTCGTGTTGCTCGACATGGTGATGCCGACGATGGATGGGATCACGGCGCTGCGCGCAATTCGAAAAGTCGATGCGACGATTCGGGTAGTGATCTTGTCCACGGTGGGCGGCGAGGCGGAGCGTGCTGAGGAGGCGCTGCGCATCGGAGCGGCGGCGGTGATCGCCAAACCCTACGACCCTCAGGAACTGTTGAATGTTCTTGTCAAAGCAGTTCAGGAGGACAGTCCCGAGTGAGCGTTAAGTTCTTTGGTCAGTTCCTGCTGTATCGGAACGTGGTGACGCGTGAGCAGTTGCTCGACGCGCTTCTGCTGCAGGGCGAGCGCAATCAGCCGCTCGGAATGTACGCGGTGAAGAAGGGCTACCTTACTCACGAGCAGACCGAGCGGATCAATGTCGCGCAGCGCGGCATGGACGAACGCTTCGGCGACCTGGCTGTTGAGTTGAGGTTAATGTCGGAGACGCAAGTCGAAGAGCTGCTGTTGATGCAGCGCAATGATCACCTTCGCCTGGGTGAGGCGTTGATCGAAACCGGCGCCACCGATACGGCCACCATCAACTCCGAGGTAGAAGCGTTCCGTGCGGATCAGGCCGCTTTCGAGACCGGAATCATCGAGTTTCCCCCCGATACGCTTCATTCGTCCATGTTGTCGGTTCCGGTCGAACTGACGGCGAAGATGCTGATGCGTGTCGCTGGCGTTCGCGCCAAGATTCAACCGGTGGAGGTCATGTCTGACCTCCCCGACGACGCGCTCATCACCGCGAGCATTGCGTTTACCGGCGCGCTCAATTCCGAGTATGTGTTGTCGGTGTCAGACGATATCGCCGTCACCATCGCCAAGCGCATGACCGGCGACGACCTTGTCTCGGACGCCATCGTCGAAGACGCGCTCAAAGAGATGTGCAACGTGATTTGCGGAAACGCGGTCGGGAAGTTCGCTCAGTCGGGCAAGCGGGTCGACATCGCGCCGCCACTCAAGGGCGCACCGACCATGCGCGCCGGCGACAAGGGCGTGTACGTTGCCCTCGAAACCGCCGAGGGCAAGGTCGAGCTGCGTATCTGCAACGAAGTCGTCGCGTAGCGACTCAGACGATGACCCGGTAGGACAGCTCGCCATGTGCGACGGCCTTACCCGAGTCGGTTGTTGCGTCCACGCTGAGGAACACCACGCTGCGGCCGCGCCGGCGAACCGTCGCTTCGGCGATCACATCCTCTTCGATGGCCGCATCCAGATAATGGATGTGCATGTCCAGGGTGACGGCGCGGCGCGGCGGCTTCTCCAACCCTGAGAACAGGGCACCGACGACGGCGGTGTCGATGAGTGACGCGATGGCCCCGCCATGCACGATGCCAGCGGGTTGGTTGAGTTCGGGGCGGTAGCGCAAACGCATGCGCGAGTAGTCCTGGCGAATCTCTTCCATCTCCATCCCGAGCAGCTTGGGATACGGCGCGCTGTTCACCGTCTGACGGATCGCTTCGACGATGGCGGCGGGCATGACCGGGTCCTGCTTGATGGCTGGTTGCATTATATTATAACTATAATATAATGATTCTCATGCGCTACTCGAAAGATCATAAGGCGCGCACTAAGCTGAAAATATTGGATTCAGCGGTGAAGCTCGTGTTCACAGAGGGCTTCAAGGGCGCCAGCGTTCAGCGCGTCATGGGTGAGGCCGGGATGACCGTTGGTGGCTTCTACGCCCACTTCGAATCCAAAGAAGACCTGCTGCGCCAGGCGACGTTGCACGCGTTTCGCAACGGCATCGGACCCACGGACGCGGAGACCGCTGGCGGCGAAGCGACCGAGTGGGATCGGTTCAACCGATTCATCCAGGCCTACCTCAGTCGCAGCCATCGCGACCAGGCCGAGGGCGGCTGCCCACTACCCAAGTTGATGAGCGACGTCGGCCGCGACGAACCCAAGAGCAAGCGCGCCCTCGAAGGTGGGCTTCGCGCATTGGTCGGCGAAGTGCAAAAAGATCTCGAAGCGCTGGACGACGAGTTCCCCGCCGATCAACGGGCCCTCGCCACGTTAGCGTTATGTGCTGGCGGCCTCGCGTTGGCGCGCGCGGTCGACGACGACGCCTACTCGCGCAAGATTCTCAAAGCCTGCCGCGACTTCGCCCGCCGCGGTTTGTAAGCGGAGGCCGTGGCTAACGGACCCACAAGGAATGGGCGCCGGTCGCGGCCTCGAACGGTCCGTACTGGGTGGAGCTGGCGGTGCCCATGTACGCTTCCACATCGCAGGTGCCCGTGCAGCCATTGCACGCGGCTGTTGCGGTCGCCACGGACCAGAAGTAGATATTGCTGTCCACCGAGTAGTCATATGGCGCTCCAGCGTTGGTGCCAAGCGCTGGAGCCAGGTACACCGTCGTTCCGTCGAAGGTATTGGGGCCGATCATACTAGTGTAGGTTCCTGTGGCGAACGGCGTCGCAGGGTCGCACTGATTGCTGCCGTACACGAGCGTGAGTGCCGCCAGCGAGCCGTACACGTATTTTCCCGCGTAGGTGTAGCTTGCGAGCGGTGCGAACGTTGCCATGGCCGTCGCCGACTGCGCCTTAGCGAACTCTGTCCCTGTTTGGATGAGCGCGGTCATACGCGCCATGTCCGCGGCGGACCCGCGTTGGCAGGTGAAGTCTGGACAAGGGGCGAGCCCGGGGTAGGGCACGCCGACAGGAGTACCGAGATCAGTCTGGCCGTTCCATGCAACCAGTGTCCACCCACCGCCGTCGGTGCTCATGTCGCAGTACGCCTCGTACGCGTCCGTTCCCGAGGGGTCGATCCAGTACTGACCGTCGCCGAGAGCCGACCCGGACTCAACAACATGGCGACAATGGTTGGCCGGGAACATCATGCTGCCGTAGCCAAGCACTGAAAGACTCGTTTGGCCGTCCACTCCGTCGAGGCTCGCGGTCACGGTCGTGTCGTTGATGCTCACGCCCGTCGCCAGCCCTCCAGTGGTGATGGTCGCGGTCCCGGCGGCTCCGGTGCCCCACGTGACCAGGGAGGTGATGTCCGTGGTCCCCGTGTTGTACGTGCCCATGGCTACGTACTGCTGGGTTCCGCCCAGTACAATGCTGGCTGCGTCCGGGGTGACTGTTATGGACATCAGCATGGGAGCTGCGTCCGGGGCGGCCGCATCGAAGGTCACAACCATCGCGTCGATGCTTTGCACGGCATCCGGTGACTGGTTCTTTACTTCGCCACACGCACTAGCTCCCAACATGACTGACATGGCCAACACAGTACAGGCGTGCATACGGATCATAATCGTCTCCCCCAAAACGCCATCGTACCCGTTGTCCCAAGGGCGTGCACCTGAGCTGGGTCATGTTTCGAAGAGCCGCTGCCTGGGCCCGATGCGAACGTTCCGGCTACTGGCCGACCCGGTCGACCAGCGCTTTGACTCGCTCGACGAACGCCGCTTTGTGGTGCCGTTCGAATTCCTTAATGGTGCTCAGCGAGCTGGTGTCGGTGATGCGGTCAACGAATAGCTTGCCGTTGAGATGATCGACTTCGTGCTGGTACGTGGCCGCCTTGAGGCCGTGCACGACTTCGTCGATGGGCGCGCCTTCCCGGTCCATGGCGTGCACGTGCAAGTTGACGTGGCGGCGAACCTGGCCACGCAAGTTCGGCACACTCAGGCAACCTTCGTAGTTGTCGAAGGTCTCGTCATCCACCGGCGTGAGTACCGGGTTGACGAGAATCGTCAGCGGAATGTTTGGTTTGTACGGGTAGCGGGGATTGTCTCGGACTTCGATGGCGCAAATTTGAATCGGCTCGTAGATCTGATTCGCGGCGAGTCCGGCGCCGTTGGCGTCGCGCATGGTTTCGATCAGGTCGTCGATGAACGTTTGCATCGTCGGCGTGGCCAGCTCCTCGGAGCTCAGCTCGCGCGCTTGTTGGCGCAGCACCGGGTGGCCAATTTGAGCGATCTTGCGCAGAGACATGCGGCGACTATAGCGCGTTCGCGGCGCGTTCGCCGGTGAGCCCGGCGGCGTTCAGCTCAACTCGATCGGCACGCGTTCGCGCAGCCACATTCCGCGGGTGCTGACATCACAGCGGTAAGCAAGCAACTCGACCCCGGCGTCCGCAGCTTCGCGTAACGTCGATGCGTACACGGGATCAATCTCGTGGGCGGGGCGCACTAACTTGGTGTCGGCCCGAGCGCAGCAGAACAACATGACTGCTCGGTGGCCTTCATCGACCATGGCCATCAGCTCTTGCAGGTGTCGCGTGCCCCGGGCGGTGACCGAGTCGGGGAAGGCGGTGACCTGTTTGCCCATACTCATGGTGACGCTCTTGACCTCAACATAGGTCTTGTCATCGCCGGTGGTCAGTAGAAAGTCGATCCGGCTTCGCTCGCCGTACTTAACTTCTCGTTTGAGTTCGTCGAAGCCGTTGAGTTCGTCGACCACGCCGTCGTGCAGCGCGTCGGCGACGACGTTGTTTGCGTGCTGCGTGTTGACGCAAACGTACGAGCCGTGCGCTTTGACCAGCTCCCACGTGTACTTCAGTTTGCGCTTCGGGTTGTCGGACTTGGTGAGCCACACCGGCGCGTTGTCGGGCGCGCAACGCAACATGGAGCCCGGATTGGGGCAATGGGCGATCACGACCTCACCGTCGGGTAGCTGAATGTCAGCCAGAAAGCGCTTGTAGCGCTTGATCAACCTGCCACGCTGTAGCTTGTGAAACTTCACCGCGGCTTGTCTAGCACGCGCGGCCCACACCGGATACGTTAGCCGGCCCTATGTCAGCGGATGCATTGCCATTCGATTCTCGTCGGTCCGCCGTGTACAGCACTGGCGGCATGGTCGCGACCAGCCAACCCCTGGCTGTGCAAGCCGGCGTGAAGGTACTCGAACGCGGTGGCAATGCGGCGGACGCGGCGGTGGCGACGGCGGCGGCGTTGGCGGTTACCGAACCGACCAGCAATGGTCTGGGTGGCGATTGCTTCGCGCTCTACTACGAAGCGGCGACCGGTGCGGTCACCGCTTTGAACGGATCGGGGCGGGCACCAGCCGCGTTGTCGTTGGACACGGTCACCAGTTTGCCCACCTACCACGCGAACACGGTCACCGTTCCCGGTGTCGTCTCTGGTTGGAGCGCGCTGATCGAGCGCTTCGGTTCCCAGTCACTGTCGGCGTTGTTGGCGCCAGCGATCGGGCTGGCCCGCGATGGTTTTCCGGTGGCGCCGATCACTGCGTTCTTCTGGGCGGCCGGTGCGCGCAAGCAACTGGCTGATGCGGCCAACGCCGGGGAGCTACTCATCGACGGCCGGGCACCGCGTCCCGGTGAACTGTTTCGCAACCCGACCGTCGCGGACAGCTTGGAGTCCATCGCTGACCAGGGAGCGCAAGGCTTCTACGGCGGACGTATCGCTCAGGCGATCGTCGACGTTGTTCACGCCGGTGGTGGTCTGATGAGCATGGACGATCTGGCCAGCCACGAGTCCACGTGGGACGAACCGATCAGCACTTCGTACGCGCAACACATTATCTACGAGTGCCCACCCAACGGTCAGGGCCTGGTCGCGCTGTTGGCGCTCAACGTATTGTCTGAGCTTGGCGATCTAGGCGAGCCAATGTCAGCAAAGCGCTTGCACCTGACCTGCGAAGCTCTGCGCCTGGCGTTTGCCGACGGCCAGCGTTACATCGCCGATCCGGCCAAGGCGAGCGTGCCCACCGAGCAGTTGCTCGAACGAGCGTACGCCGCCAGGCGAGCGAAACTGATCGATCCGGCGCACGCGCGGGTGGACGTGAACGCGGGCTCGCCCCTCGCCGCGTCGGACACGGTGTACCTCACGACCGTGGACGCGGCGGGCAACGCGTGTTCGTTCATTCAAAGTAACTACATGGGCTTCGGCACCGGCATTGTGCCCAAAGGGTGCGGGTTCAGTTTGCAGAACCGGGGCCACAACTTTTCTCTGGACCCAAGCCACGCAAACGCGCTGGCGTCGGGTAAACGGCCGTACCACACGATCATTCCCGCTCTGGCGACTCGCGCTGACGGCACGCTCTACTCGAGCTTCGGCGTGATGGGCGGCTTCATGCAGCCTCAGGGTCATGTGCAGGTCTTGCTCGCCTTGTTAAACGATGGTTCTGATCCGCAGGCGGCACTGGATCGACCGCGCCTGTGCATCCAACCGGCCGGTGGCCCGGTGGCGTTGGAAGAAGGCACCAGCGCCCAGGTGCAACGGGCGTTGACCGACATGGGACATCGCGTCATGGAAGTCGGCGGCCCGGCGCGCGCACTCTTCGGTCGCGGGCAGATCATTGTGCGCGAGCAAAACGGCGTGCTTGGCGCGGGCAGTGACCCACGCGCCGACGGATGCGCGTCGGCCGCGATCGTGGACCGCTCGTAATATAGTGCTTCGACGCGTTGCGCCATTCAAATAGGCCGTCAAAGCCAGCGCCAGCGTCGTGACGCTGTGCTACTTCTTGCGCCACAAGGAGCGCATCAGCATGGATCGACAGGCACTACTAAAGCGGTTCGCGGCGGAGTTCATCGGCCTCGGGCGAGTCGACCCGGTGCTCACCATCAACGGTGAGCCTGAAGAGCGTCGGCGCGTTTACCTGGACACGACGGCCACGGCGTTGATGCCGCAGGTCGTGTGGGAAGGGCTCGAGCAGTACCTCGCATGTGCGTCGGCCAACAGCCACACGGACGCTCACCGGGCTGGGCGCGATACGACTCAGGCGATCGAAGACAGCCGCGACGCCATGGGCCGCCTGGTCGGCTACTGCAGCAAACACGACGTCGTGCTGTTTACGGCCAATGGTGCCACTGGTGCCGTCAACTTCCTCGCCCGTGCATTGTTCCGGCCGGAGCTGCGGCCGGTCATCAAACGTTTCCCCGACGGTCCGCCACGTGCGTTCGTCGATCAGCTCGCCAACGCCCTGGGCGAGGGTGGCAAACAAGCCATCGACGAGTTGCTTGCGCGGCCTCTCGTCATCACCACCGCCATGGAGCACCACAGCAACCTGCTGCCGTGGATGGAAGCGGTCGGTCACCACAACGTGCGCATCGCCAAGATCAACGAGGCGACGGGCGGGCTCGACCTGAATGATCTGCAACGCATCCTCGACGCCGAAGGCGATCGGGTTCGCCTGGTCGCCGTGACAGCCGTGTCCAACGTTACCGGCATCATCAATCCGGTCCACGATATCGCCGCAATGGCCCACGCGGTGGGCGCGCAGATTTTGGTCGACGGTGCTCAGTGGGTTCCCCATGGCACGGTGCAGATGCACCCCAGCGATAACGAGCACGCACTGGATTACCTGGTGCTGTCTGGCCACAAACTGTATGCACCGGGTAGTCGCGGCGCGCTCATCGGCACCCTGTCCACATTGAGTGGGCGCCGCTGCGTGACCGACGTCGGCGGCGGCATGGTCGAGTACGTGTCTACGGAGGACTTCGCTATCAAAGACGAAGTCACCGCGCGCGAAGAAGCGGGCACGCCGAACATTCCGGGTTCGATCGCCATGGGACTGGTGGCCGAAACGCTCATGGCCATCGGCATGGAGACCATCGAGCACGCCGAACAGGAAATGACCCGGCTGCTCATGGACACGCTCAACGCCGTTCCGAATGTCGCCGTCTATGGCGGTGACATGGACGCGGTGCCGCGCGCCGGGGTCGTGTCATTCAACGTTCGCGGTTTCCATCACGGGCTCGTCGCCGCGTACCTCAACGACTTTCACAACATCGCCGTACGCAATCAGTGCTTTTGCGCCCAGCCGTATGTCACCCAGTTGCTTCAGTGCACCGGCGAGCGTCAACAGCAGGTGCGCGAGGACATGATTCACGGCAACCATCGCAACATCCCCGGCATGGTCCGCGCTTCCCTGGGTGTCTATTCCACCGCCGAAGACATCGCCGCCCTGGGCGATGCTCTGCGCGCCCTGCAAAAAGACGGCGACGCCATCCTCAAGCTCTACGCCCCCGACCTCGACGGCGAATACCGCCGCAAAGACGGCGACGAACTACCCTGCACCTACAACATCAAGACCTACATAAAAGCCTGGGCCCAATCCTAGGGCTTCACTAGAAGCTGTCCCTAGGTGTAGGGGAGGGTTGTTGTGAACAGCTCGAGGAGTTGGGGCAGGGCGTCGATGTGGACCCAGTGGCCGGAGTCGGGTAGTTCGTGGATGTGGACTTCGGCTAGTTCGACGGATGCGGTTCGCATGCGCGTTTTGTCGTCGTCGCTGAGGGCGCTGGATTTTCCGGCGGCTACTACGCGGAGTTCGCCGTCCTGGTCGCCGCCGACGAGGTTCCATAGGTCGGCCTGGTAGTAGCTTGTTAGTAGTTCGCGGATCGCCGTCAGGTCGAGCTTGAATTCGTAGGCGTCGTCGACTTTTTCGAGGTTCATGGCTAGCCACTGGGCGAGGGGCTTTGCCTGGCCCTTCTGAGTGACAGCGGTGATGAACTCTTCCCGGGCGGCGAACGTAGTTGGTAGGGCGTCGAGCATATTGAGGACGCCGACGACCGTGTTGTTCGGATCCATGAACGCATCGTCGCGCGCGCTTGGCGATGCATCGAGCATCCAGGTTTGCATCAAGGTGTCGGGCTGCATGCCGCGATAGCGCAGGGCGACCTTGCCGCCAAAGCTGTGGCCGCTTACGGCGCGCACCGGTTTATGTTCATCAGCCATGGCGCTGGCAAGAGCCGCAACGTCGGCCGCGGAGGCGTCGATGGTGTGGGGCGGCGGCGCATCCTGGGAGCCTCCGTGCATGCGAAGGTCGACGAGCTGAACGCCCCAGTCGCGACGGTTCTCCACCAGCTTGCGGGCAAACGTGCGCCAGTTGGTGCCGGTACCGTAGATGCCATGCAATGCCAGCAACCAGGAGCCCGGCTGGGCGTCTTTGCCGACGATGGGCGTCGAACGCAGCTGAAACGTCCCCACGGCCGGATAATACGCTGCAGCTGGTGCCTGCCGAGCAAAAAAGACAAACCACTATAGTGCCGGGCTTTACCAGGCCCGTTGTAAGGCCTGATGCCCAATTTTCCCGCGTTATGTCCGCGTGAGCGTTGTTGAGCACCTGTCAGTGGTTTCGATGTAGAAAAATGTTGCATCCATGCAATCCTCACGCCCCGGAGGAGATGGCGTGAACAGGAGAAAGTTCCTTAAGTTATCAGCAGCAGGCGCCGCAGCAGCCGCTGTGTCTGGCCCGTTCATTTGGACGAAGCGAGGCTCGGCCGCTCCGTTTGGCGAAGTGCCGACCGAAGCAGTCGGCGCGATGCTTCCCATGGAGGCGCGCGCGACCAACGTGCTCGAGGTTTTTCTCTACGGTGGTCTGTCGCCCTGGGAAACCCTGTACATGGTCGAGGAGTACGGCACGCCGTCTGACCCCACCTATCCCAACCAACAGTTCTACACGTTCGGCGGCACGGGCTCATCCAGTGTGAGCCGCGCGCTCAGCGACTGTAACTTTCCCGGCGGCGAACCCATGGGTGAGTTCTTCGCCAAGGACGCGAACAACGCCGACGTCAACCTCGGCCCCTTCGCCTATCGACTGCGCCAGCGCGCGGACATCACGGCGCGCATGCGGTTGCTCGTACAGAAGCACACCCTGGAGCCACACGAAGCTGCCGTGCCGCAGGCGCTTACGGGCAAAGGGGTAGGCATACCTTCGGCGGCTGGTCTTGGCTCGCACATGCAGCGCTACTTCGCCGAACGCGCTGACGCCAGTAGAAAGTCTCCGTTCAGCTACGTGTTCGCCGTCGGTGGTTTGGCCGGTGACAACGTGTCCGCCGCGGCATCGACCGGGTTGCACCCCGGCGTCGCCCGACCGCTGCTGATCAAGATCGATAATGCCCAGGGCTTCACCGACTTGCTCGCCCGTGGCGAAGTCGGCAGCCTCGACTCTCGCGACAAGTACGACCAGGTCGTGAGCGCATACGCCGACCAGTACCGGAATCGCTTGCGGTGGCAAGGCCAGGGCGATCCGGTGCGTTCAACCCGGTTCACCGACGCCGAGCAAGCGATCAAGGCTGTCGGCGGTGTCGACGCGATCTCCGCGGTCATGGACTCGTCCTTGTTCATCGACCAGGCCGGACTGGCGTGTGGTGACTCGAACAGTCAGGACATCCCGGGTATGAGCCTCAACGCGGCTCGCCACCTTCTCACCCATCCGACCGAGCCTGCGCGCTACGTGTGTGTGTCCGATATCGGCCTCTACGAAGCATCCGGGGGCGGTGGCTACGACGTGCACAGCCGCAACTCGGTGGACACGGCGCGCAACTTCGACAACCTATTGCGCAACCTGACCGCCATCATCAACATGCCGGGCGAAAACGACCCGACGAAACTCGACCTGGACAAGACTCTGATCATTCTCAACACAGAGTTTGGTCGCACGCCGTTTGCTCAAGGCGGCGGCAGCGGTCGCAATCACCATCCATACGGCTACGTCACCGCGATGATCGGTGGCCCGGTCACGGCGGCCCAGTCGGGAATCCACGGTGCTATCGGACCCAACGGTTTGGCGACCGGCGACTACATCAAGCCCACCGAAAACCGAATCGCCGCATTGCTGGCTCTAGGCATCTGGCCATTCTCGCCCGAGGGCTTCGGTGTCTCGGACGTTCGCAACGCCGGCGACGAGGTCGCCGCGGCTAAAGCCGTTGCACTTCGCGCACTGGGGTACTCGCTATGAGCGCCACGCGATCGATAACTCTGGCGCTGGCCATGGCGGTCCTGCTCGGCGGCTGTGGTGGTTGCGGCGACGATCCAGCGGCCGGCCCCGACGCCATGCTGCCGGATCCAGACGCGGCGGTGCCGACATTCTCCGACTGCAGCGCCGACGACGAGTCGTTCGTGCGCAACGCGTATCTCAGCGTGCTCGGCCAACGGCCGCGCAGTCAGGCCGAAGTCAACGTCTACGTCGACATCATGAAGCAGGTCCGCGCCATGGCTGACGCCACAGACCCGGACGCCGGCGCATCCGCCCACGCGGACGCACCCGATCCCCGCGCGGTCGTCGTCGAGACCATGGCGCGCAACCCGGCGTTCCTCGATCGCTGGTCAAACGTGATGATGGACGCCCTGCGGGTACCACGCATCGAAGACCAGAGCGCCGACAGCTGCTACGGCTTCGGCAAGCGAAGCACTGTCGACGACGGTTCCCTCGCGCGCTTCGTGCGCGATAACCCGGGCTCCGCCGGCACCGACGACGGCAACGGTCGGTTCACCATGTTCGACCTGCTGCGCTCCGCTCTCGTGCTCGACGACGTGTCGCCGATCTATCGCGCTCATCTTTACGTCCTCGTCAGCCGGCCAATTCCCGCGGCCAACGTACCCCCGGTTCAAGCCGAACTAGCCCGCCGCGAAGACTTCGGCCTCGTGTTCGACTCTGCATACCTGGGCCGGGACATCGTTTGCCTGGGTTGCCACAACAGCGAAGACGCCATCACCTATCACCCGGATCCGGCGTTGAACCGTCACTGGCAAGTGCCCGGACTGTTCGAGAAATCCATCTACGGCGATTCGTACGGAATCGATCCAGACGTGGCCCACGCACCGTTCCGTTACGACGAGTTCGTCGCCGACATCTTCAACGGCGAGGACGGACAGATCCAACCCTGGGGCTGGGACTCGGATTGCGGCGGCTTTAACCCGAGCGGCCTGTCCGCCGACCCCGCCGGTATCGAAGGTTTGTTCGGCTCCCTGAGCGGCCAGCGGCTCACGGTCATGGAGCTAGAAGCGGCTCTTGATCGCGGTTTCAAATCCCTGGCAGCTAACGGCCTGGTCCGCGGCGCCGACAACGAAATCGCCGACAAGGACGCGGCGTTCGCGTACCTGGTGTCCAAGAGCATCGTGCTGGCCGTGTGGACCGAGATCATGGGCTCATCGCTGGTCATCGCCAACTACTTCCCGCGCAATGAAGCGTCGCGGGACTTGCTGCAGACCCTCACCGACAACTTCATCACCAACAAGTTCTCGTTGCGCAAGCTCATCGCCGACATCACCATGTCGTCGTACTACAACCGCAAGGGGCCCAACGCCGGTTGCGGCACCGGGCCATACAACATGCCCGCCGTGTTCGACCCATGGGTGATCACCGATCCGGATCCGGACCGGCACCTCAACGGCCCCGGCGACGGCGCGACGGCGCTCAGCGGGCGCACGTTGATGCAGTCGGCGTACAACGCGCTGGAGTGGGAGAAACCCCGGTTCCAGACCTTTCCCGAGCAGCCAAACGAAGTGTTCGTTTGTCAGGACGTGTTCAACTTGTCGTGCAGTCAGATGAACAGCTTCTGCCAGTCTCAGGGCTCGTGTTGCGTTGCCTACGACTATGTGTGCGCTAACCCGATTGAACCCGGCGACATTACTCCCCGGGATGAGCGCAACTTCCAACGCGGTATCGGCGTATTCCTCAAGAACGGCGAGCGCGGCTTCCGCGGTTTGGACTTTCAGGCGCGACTCGTCTGGGAGAATCGCTTCGGCGCGTGCAACAAACCGTCGGGCACCGACTACATCGACACCATCCTCGGCTCTGTTACCGCGGCCACGACCTTGCGAGAAGTCGTCGAGGTGGTGAAGGACAAGTTGATCGGCCAAACGGCAATCTCGACGACTGCCGGTGACAGCGGCACCAGCGAAGCCGCTGCCATCGAGGCGATGTTCGGCGTGACCCTGGATAGCCCGGCCAACGGCGTATCGGATCTCGAAGCGTCAACCCGCTTGTTCTGTGGCGCTTTGCTGTCCAGCCCGCAGTTCCTGATGACCGGGCTCGAAACAGTGCCAGGCGGCGACGTGCCCAGCTTGACTCCCACCGACTACCAGTACAGCAACATCTGTAGTGGCGTGTCCACGGCCGGCCTGTCTCACGATTTGAGCATCTCCTGTTCGGGCGACACCCTTTCTGTCACAGCACCCTGACGGGTCAGGCCGTCACAGCACCTTGAGCTATCAGACGATCGTCGATGAGTTGCGCACCAGGCTGGCCCCCCTCGGCTTCGACCTGGTCGCGCCGCTGCAGGTCGGTTGGTATAACGCCCAGGTAGAGCAAGCCTATCGCCTGCCCGACTTCGGTCGGTCGACGTCGCTCGCCGTCATCATCGCCAACACCCGCGCGTTGTGGCCGCGCTTCCTGACGGCGATGGTCGAGCAGCCCGCGCGTTTGCGGGTCGACGATCCACTCGATACCTATACCAGCGAGGAGATTGCCGGCGTCATCGCTGACCTCGAGATCGCGGCCGATGTGCGATTCGCCTACGAGGACCCACCACGCCGGATCGCGATTCAGCGGCTGGCTCACGCCGCGGGGCTCGCATACTTGTCGCCGACGCACTTGTGCATTCACGAAACCTACGGACCGTGGATCGGCTTGCGCGCGGGCGTCACCTTCAACGTGCCCGGGCCTGAGACCCCCGTCGAGTTGGCGAGTCCGTGCAGTTGTGCGAACAATTGCAAGCAAGCGCTTGAGAGCGCTGTGGTCGGCAGCGATTGGCGAGACTGGCTGCGCGTACGTGAATCCTGCCCGGTTGGGCAGGAACACCGTTTCTGCGACGAGCAGATCGAATACCACTACAGTAAAGACCGCCGTTTACTACGGCGCGCCGTGGCCGCTCACAAGCAGCAGCCGGGATCTGCCTAAATCTCCGGATTGGACTCAAGCGTCTGAGATGGCGATGTTCTTTGTGGACGCCGCCGGCCCGACCTTGAGGTACGGTTGACGACCGTGTCCGTCGACAGCTTCCATCCTCTTGTCAGGGACTGGTTTGCTCAGCGTTTCGATCAACCGACCGAGCCGCAGCGCCAGGGCTGGCCTGCGATTGCGTCGGGCCAGGACACGCTCATCGCAGCGCCGACTGGTTCAGGCAAGACCCTGGCCGCATTTCTGGCGTGCCTCGACGCGTTGATCGTGCGCGGTCTCGAGGGGGAGTTGCCGGAGACGACCGAGATTCTTTACGTGTCGCCGCTGAAAGCGTTGAGCAACGACATCTATCGAAACCTCGAGGTGCCGCTCGCCGAGCTTGCCGACCTGGCGGCCAAGCGCGGTATCGAATTTCCCAGAATCAGCGCGGCGGTGCGTACCGGTGACACGCCCGCGTACCAGCGCGCGAAGATGGCCAAGAAGCCGCCACACATTCTGGTGACGACGCCAGAGTCATTCTACATCTTGCTCACGTCGAAAAGCGGCCGGCGCTCCCTGTCGAATGTGCGCACGGTGATCGTCGACGAGATCCACGCGGTTGCTGGCGACAAACGCGGCGCCCACCTGGCCTTGTCCCTGGAACGGTTGCGTCGGTTGGTGGTGAGCGAAACGGGGCGGGCGCCGGTACGGGTTGGTCTCAGCGCGACTCAAAGACCCATCGAAACCATCGGCCGCATGCTGGTTGGCAACGGGCGGCCATTGCCTCACATCGTGGACGCTGGACACTCGCGCAAGCTGGACGTCGCCATCGAGCTCACGGACGACGAACTCGGCCCCATCGCGAGCCACGAACACTTCAGCCGGGTTTACGATCGTATCGCGGACCTGGTCGCACAACACAACACCACGTTGGTCTTCGTCAATACGCGGCGGCTCGTAGAGCGCGTCTCACATCAGCTCGAACAGCGTTTGGGCGAGGACCAGGTCGTTGCCCATCACGGCAGCATGTCGCGCAAACTGCGTTTTCGAGCAGAGGAGCGGCTGAAGAAGGGTGATGTGCGTTGCGCGGTGGCGACAGCTTCTCTCGAACTCGGCATCGACGTCGGCTCCGTCGACCTGGTGGTGCAGATCGGTTCACCGCGATCCATCGCAACACTGCTCCAGCGCATCGGTCGCTCCGGTCACTCTCTGGGTGAGACACCCAAGGGGCGTCTGTTCGCCATGACCAGAGATCAACTCGTGGAGTGCGCGGCGCTCGTGCGGGCGATCAAGGCCAAGAACCTGGATGCGATCCAGCCGCGGGTGGCCCCGCTGGATGTGATGGCCCAGCAGATCGTCGCCGCCAGCGCGAGCGAAGATTTTGGCGAAGATGAGTTGTTCGACATGGTGTCGGCGGCGGCGAACTACGCCGAACTCGAGCGTTCCGACTTCGACGCGATCCTCGAGGTGCTGAGCGAAGGTCTCGCGCTCAAGCGCGGCCGGACCAGTGCCCATTTGCATCGCGACCGGATCAACAAGGTGATCAAGGGCCGTCGCGGCGCGCGGTTGTCGGCGATTACCTCCGGCGGCGCGATCCCCGACAACGCAAACTACTCCGTCGTCCTTTATCCGGAGGAGACGCGGGTCGGCGATCTGGATGAGGATTTCGCCATCGAGAGTATGGCGGGCGATGTGTTTCTACTCGGCAACACCTCCTGGCGCGTTCGTCGAGTCGAGGCCGGTCGCGTCATTGTCGATGATGCACAAGGTGCGTCACCGACGGTGCCGTTCTGGCTGGGTGAAGCGCCGGCTCGCACAACCGAGTTATCCGACGAAGTCTCGGCTTTGCGCAGTGAAATCGATGCGCGTCTGGCGACGTCCACCCCTGTGGATACGGTTGCCGGCTGGTTGTCCGAGGCGGCCGCCATGCCCGTGCACGGCGCCCAGCAAATGGTCGCGTATCTCAAAGCCGGGCGCGATTCCCTGGGGGTGGTTCCCAGCTCCACCGATATCGTGGCCGAACGTTTCTTCGACGAAGCCGGTGGTATGCAGCTGGTGATTCACGCACCCATCGGCGGTCGGGTGAATCGGGCCTGGGGCCTGGCTTTGCGCAAGCGTTTCTGTCGCGGCTTCAACTTCGAATTGCAGGCGGCGGCCACCGATGACGGCATCGTCATTTCTCTCGGCCAGCCCCACAGTTTTCCGTTGGAGACCGTGTTCGAGTTTCTGCGCTCGGCGACGGTGCGCGACTTGCTGATTCAGGCGATGCTGCCGGCGCCCATGTTCGGCGTGCGTTGGCGTTGGAACGCGACCCGCGCTCTGACCATCTTGCGCCGGCGAGGGGGGAAACGCGTACCGCCGCACATCCTGCGCATGCGTTCCGACGACATGCTGGGCATGGTGTTTCCCGAGCAACAAGCGTGTTTGGAGAACGTGGTCGGCGATATCGAACTGCCGGACCATCCGTTGATCAAAGAGACCGTGCGGGACTGCCTGACCGAGGCGATGGATATCGACGCCCTCGAAAAGCTGCTCGCGGACATCGAGAGCGGTGCGGTCACCGTGCACGCCCGCGACACGGTCGAGCCGTCTCTTCTCAGTCACGAGCTGCTCAACGCCAACCCGTATGCGTTCCTCGACGATGCGCCGCTGGAAGAGCGCCGGGCGCGCGCGGTGTCGTTGCGCCGCGGTCTGCCGCAGAACCTCGATGATGATATCGGCGCCCTGGATGTGGCTGCCATCACGAAGGCCGAAGAGCAGGCCATGCCCGTCGTGCGCAACGCCGATGAACTGCATGACGGCATGCTGTCGCTCATGTTGGTTCCGCAGAGCTGGGCGCCAAAGCACTGGGCAGAGCTGTTGCCGGAGCTCGTCGCGGCAAACCGCGCGACTGTCGTGGAGTACGGTTCTGCCAATCGCCGCCGGAGCGCGTGGGTGGCCGCGGAACGGCTGCCCATCGTTCGCGCCGCGCTCCCCGACCTGCACTGCGAGCCGGAGCTACCTCCGCTGCCCTTCGAGGTAAAGGTCCCCGAACGCGAGAAAGCCATCGAGCAGATCCTCGCCGCGCACCTGGACCACTGCGGTCCACGAACCGTGGAGCACCTCTCTGTACTGTTGGGCTTCGACGTAACCGATGTGGAGGCGGCCATGCTCGGCCTCGAGTCCTCGGGTATCGTCATGCGCGGATACTTCACATCGGCAGCACGCAATGGCGTGGTCACCGAATGGTGCAATCGGCGCATTCTCTCGCGAATCCATCGGCTGACGCTGACGCGGCTGCGCGCCGAAATCCAGCCGGTGCCGGCGGCTTCACTCATGCGCTTTCTGCTGCGCTGGCAACGCTTGCACTCCGGTGGCCAGCTCATGGGCCTGGACGGACTCGGCCGAATCATCGAGCAGCTTCAGGGATTCGAGTGCGCCGCGGGTGCCTGGGAGCGCGAAGTGTTGCCGGCTCGACTGCACGGCTACGATCAATCGTGGCTCGACTCGTTGTGTCTGGCCGGTGAAGTCGCCTGGTGTCGGTTGAGTCCGCGCAAACGTCAGCAGCCCGACAAGGACAGTACTGGCGAGGACGGCCACACCGTGGAAGCGCGCCACACGCCGACCCGAGCCGCGCCCATCGCTCTCATGTCCCGAGCCGACATGGATTGGCTGCGCGCACCAGCCGCCCGACGCAGCGAGCTCGAGGTCGACGCCGAGGGACTGGTGGATGTCTCCTGCTTGAGTGGTGCGGCCCAGGCGATCCATCAGCTACTGGACACGCGCGGCGCGTCGTTTCTGGTCGATATCGTCCGGGAGACGGGGCTCGAGCCCAGTGACATCGAGCTCGGCTTGTGGGAACTGGTTGGTGCGGGTTTAGCCACCGCGGACGGCTTTGCCAGTGTGCGCATTCTGGTCGACAAACCGCGGGGCGGGTCGCGTAGTCACTTTGATGCTAAAGCGGCCAAGACCGACGCCAGGGCGAACAAGAAAACCGACTCGACCCGCGCTGGAGCGAAGAGTCGGCGTTGGCAGGCGGCGCTCAATAAGGCGCGCAAGCGCGACACCCGGCGGCCGGGGCAAGCTCTGCGTAGTTTACCGACCGCTGCCGGTCGCTGGTGGCTGCTCGGTGGACCGAGTGCTGACGTCTTGGACGCCGAAGCGTCTGCGCGGCAGTTGCTCACGCGTTACGGTGTGGTGTTCCGTGATTTGTTGGTTCGCGAAAGCATGCTGCCGTCGTGGCGAGATCTGCTCGTTGCGTTCAGGCGCATGGAAGCTCGCGGCGAAGTTCGTGGCGGGCGGTTCGTGACCGGTTTCGTCGGTGAGCAGTTCGCCTTGCCAGAAGCGGTCGACGGCCTGCGCGCCATGCGCAAACCGGCCGAAAAGGTCGAACTCGTCAGGGTCGCGGCGACGGACCCACTCAACCTGGTGGGCATCACATCGGGCGGGCCCAAAGTGCCGGCGATCATCGGAAACGCGATTCTGTACCGCAATGGCGTGCCGATAGCGTCGCTAGAGTCCGGCGAGATGAAGCTGCGCCAGGAGCTGCAGACAGGGGAACGGGTGGACGAGGAGCTGGTCTACCATGCTCCTGCGGCGCCCAAACCCGCCGCAGCCACTACACTGCGCCTGCTCTAACCCGTACACTGCGGGCGTGCGTGGCACGAGTGTATTCATAGGCTGCTTCCTGGCCCTACAGCTGGCGTTGCCGCTGAGTTACTACACCTGCAACGACGACAAGAACGATGAGCGCTTCGCCTGGCGCATGTTCTCGCCCGTGCGCTACACCCAGTGCGCGACCCAGTTCACCGTCGACGGCGAGCGCGTCCGGCTGACCAAGACCTTCCACGAGTCGTGGGCCAAGATCGCGGATCGTGGGCGCAAAGTCGTGATTCGACGCATGGCGCAGCGGCTGTGTGACGACAATGAAGGCAAGCAGGTGCGCGTTCGTCTCGAGTGCCGAGAACTGAACGGTCGCCGGTCCGTATCCGGCGGCCAGTGGGATTTCTGCTCGACGGGGGCCTGGTGAAGCGCCTGCCGCAGGCCTGGAACGTTCGCATCGGTCTGGGGGTGATCGTCCTGGCGATGACCTTACTCGGTCGCTCGAGTGAGGTGTCGTTGCTCAACCACCTGCTGAGCGGGCTCGGCGTGTGGATGCTGCTTGTCGTCGCCTACGAGGCTCGCGCGCTGGCACGTGCGGACTTCTGGTACGAGTTCACCGTCTCGCGAACCAAGTTATCTCTGTTTCGCATCGTCTTCTTCAGTCTGATCGCGTTCGACGCGTGGCGGCAGACCGAACACATGGCGCGCTATGGCACCAACGGTTTCAACGTAAGCCACTTTGCCTGGCTCGATTCCGTCTTACCCGTGCCGACAGCATCGGGCATTCTCATCGTGTACTTGCTGCAGGCGTATTTGGCCGCACGCATCGTGCTCGGCGCCGCGGTGCCCGTTTCGATCAGGCTACTGACCGTGCTCTACGGCTACTCCTACTTCATCAGTCAGGTCGATAGCTATCAGCACCACTACTTCGTGTTTCTGCTCCTGGTGATTTCATGCTTTGTGCCGTGGCAACGACTCTCGGCAGAGGACGTCGACACCGACGCGGACGAATCAGAAGACTCTCCGTCAAACGACAAAGCGCCGAAGCTCGGCAAGCTAGCGTCCAAGTACTCGAAGAAGAGCAGCGCGGCCAAGAAGCTCAAGAAAGGCCAGGGCAAGCGCAAGCCCGCGGCCAAGAAGCAGCCAGCGGCGAAGGGCGAAGCCACGAACCCGGCCGAGGCGGAGCTGGTCAAGACCTGGGCGGTGCGTTTGCTGCTGGTCCAGATGGCGGTGCTCTACGGATGGGCGGCGATCACCAAACTCGATCCGCAATGGCTCAGCGGCGCTGCAATGGCGCCGGGCCTTCAGGGCCCAGATGTGGCGTGGCTCAACTACTACGCTCGCAATTTGCCCGGGGAGCTGTACGCGACGTCTGCCCAGTTGACGATGGTCGCCGAGGCGCTGTTGCTGCTCACGGTCGTCAATCGCAAGTGGTGGTTCGTGTCGATACCCGTGGGCGTTGGTCTGCATGTCGGCATCGAGCTGGCCAACTTCGAGATCGGCATCTTCTCTTACTACATGATCGGCATGTATCTGTTGCTCGTACCCGAACGCGTGTTTCAGCTATGGGCTGAGGTGTTTGGCGCGTTCACAGAACGGCTACGCAGTACCTGGCTCGGAATCGGCGACCGACTGGCGGGGCTCGGCGCGGGCACGTGGGCCGTGATTGGTGTCTGCATAGTCGCGGGTAGCGCCTCGCTGTGGCAGCTGCCCTTCGAAGAAGTCTTCTTTGTTGCCACGGCGATGTCGGTGATCGCTGTGTCCCCCATCGCGTTCGATCGCAAGAACATGCGCGGCATGGTGTGGAGCGGGGTAGCCCATGCATTGGCGTGCCTCATGCTCGTAGGGTTCTTCGTCTCCACCGACACCACCCACGACATGTACAAGAAGCTGGCGGGCAGCCATCGTCGTTTGGGCAACCAGGACAAGATGTATGCCGCTTACGCCAAGCTCACCAAGGTCAGTCCCGACTTCGGTCGGTCGTATCATCACATGGGCCACGTCCATCGGCGGCGCAGCGAGGAGTGGGCGGCTCAGGCATCGAAAGAGACGATCAAGGGCGAGCTCGAGGCAGCCAAGAAGAGCAAGGCCCGGGCGAAATCTGAACTCACGGCGGCACTCGAGAAGTACGCCGCTGCCATGGCCGCGTACAAACGCACTCACGACAAAGATCCTCAGGACTACTGGGCCTACCTGTGGGAGGCGATCTTGTGGGAGGAGTCGGCAGGCCGGCTCATGCGCCGGGGTAAGAAGAAGGCCGCGACCAGCGAATTACTCAAGGCGATCGACGCTGGACGTAAAGCGCTTCAGCTCAACCCCAAGAAGAGCAACGTAATCCGCAACGCGCGCCGGATCATCCGCAGCGCGCGCGCCAACATCAAACGTCTGCGACCGAAACCAAAAACGAAGCCGAGGAAGCGCCGTGCGCCGCCAGGAAAAAGCGTCCCGGATCCATGACATCCTAGATGGGCTGTATCCGCAGCCGCCGATTCCGCTGGATCACGGCAATCCGTATCAGCTGCTGATTGCGGTCTTGCTCTCGGCCCAGTGTACGGATGCGCGGGTCAATAAGGTAACCCCCGCGCTGTTCGAGGCCGCTGCGGACGCTGAGCGCATGGCGGCCTTACCCGTTGCCGAGATTCTATCGTTGATCAAAAGCTGCGGTCTTGCGCCGACGAAGGCGAAGAACATCAGCGCGCTGTCGAACTTCCTCGTGTCGGAACGCGCCGGTGTCGTGCCCAAAACGTTCGAGGAGCTCGAAGCCCTCCCTGGAGTTGGCCACAAGACCGCCAGCGTCGTCATGGCTCAGGCGTTTGGCGTGCCGGCGTTCCCTGTCGACACCCACATTCATCGCCTCGCCGCCCGCTGGGGATTATCGACCGGGCGCAACGTGGTCCACACCGAGCGTGACCTCAAGAAGCTATTCCCCGAGGAGCGCTGGAACGATTTGCACCTGCAGATTATCTACTTCGGCCGCGAGTACTGTCCGGCGCGCGGCCACGACCTGACCCAGTGCCCGATCTGCGGCTGGGCTGCGACCAAGAAGCGCATTCGCGAAGAAGCGAAGAAGAAGTAGTCGCATTGCGGTGTGCGCGGTTACCCGGCCTGGACGGAGACGACCACGGCAGCGTCTTCTTGTTCCAGGTGAAAGTTCACATCGACGAAGCGCTGAATCGTCTCGATGTTGGTGCGTGAGTGCAGGCTGAGGGGCAGGGTGCGATAACGTCCTTCGCCTGCCAGGGCGAGTGGCACCATGAGCTGGTCGGCCAGGTGTTCGCCGACGGGAGCGTCGCTGGCCAGGTACTGGTTGAGGGCCGATACGGCCTTGCCGGCCACGGCTTCGGCGCGCACGCCCTTTTCGCCGAAAGCAGTCACCAGCTCGGTCACGTTTGAGTGGCCGACTTCCAGGAGCAGCACATTGCATGGGCCCTTGGCTCCGCGGGGCTTACTCACACGCGTCTCGTCTTCGCACCAGTCCAGCCGCTCGCGCACGACGTCGAGCTCACGGGTCGCGATGTGCTCGGGCAGGTTGGCGAGCATCACGTGGGCGCTGCGCCGGGTCGCCTCGCCACGCTCCATGAGCGACAGGGGTTGGAGGTGTTTGCACGGCGCGATTATCGCGCGCATGCGACCGCCGCCGGCCGGGTAGAAGCCCGATCGCTCCAGGGTCAGTTCGACGCGCGCTCCCATAGCGGCCAGCACGGGCAAGAAACAGCGCTGCAAGAAGTCGAAGGGCGGCGCCATCGGATTGTGGGTGCCACCTTCCAGCACGACGTTCGACGGTTCGTCAGCCATGAGCAGTGGCGCCAACACGGTCTGCAGCACCAGGCTCGCGCTGCCTGCGCTGCCGATGGAGAACGTGTAGTCGCCACCGCGGACAGGGCCGGGCTCAAACAATACGTCGGTGCTACCGATGCGTGCCCCGTCCACGCGGCCCCCGCAAATTTCAGCCGCTGCGTTGACCGCGGTTAGGTGCTGGCGGCGCAGGCCGGGTTTGCTTCGCTTCGCGCGGATCCTACGGAACTGAACCGGCCGTCCCGTGATCACCGAAAGGGCGAGAGAGGTGCGCAGAATCTGTCCACCTCCCTCGCCTCGGGATCCATCTATTTCGATCAGCGTGGTCATTAGCCTTTCACGCACACGACCTGACGCAGGGTATGGACGATCGCTACCAGGTCCTTCTGCGCTTTCATCACCGCGTCGATGGACTTGTACGCGGCCGGAGTCTCATCGATGACCGCTGCGTCCTTGCGGCACTCGATGCCCGTCGTGGCCTTTTCGTGGTCTTTCACGCTGAAGCGCCGCTTGGCCTCACGCCGCGACATGGCCCGACCCGCTCCGTGACTGCAGCTGTTGAAGCTCTCCGGGTTACCGCGACCACGCACGATGTAGGAGCGCGCGCCCATGCTGCCCGGAATGATACCCAGGTCGCCGACGTCGGCACGCACCGCGCCTTTACGCGTAACGAGCACGCTCTTGCCGTAGTGCTTTTCCCGCGCCACGTAGTTGTGGTGACAGTTCACGGCCATCTTGTCCGCGGTGAATTCGCGAACGCCCGATACGGAACCAACCGCATCGATCACTGCCGCCATCATCAGCTGGCGGTTCGTCATCGCGAACTCCTGCGCCCAACCCACGGCCTCGATGTAGTCGTCGAAGTACGTCGAACCCTCGGGCAGGTACGCCAGGTCCATGTCCGGCAGGTGGATGTGCCAACGCATCATCTCTTCTTTGGCTTTGCCGATGAAGTACGAACCAATGCGGTTACCCACGCCACGCGAGCCGCTGTGCAGCATGAACCAAACCTGATCCGTTTCGTCCAGGCATACTTCGATGAAGTGGTTGCCCGTACCCAGCGTACCCAGGTGGTTTACGTTGTTCGTCTTGGCGATCTTCGGGTGTTTGTCGGTCACCCGTTCGAACGTCGGTAGCAGCTGTGCCCATGCCTTTTGTGTCGGCTTGGGAATGTCCCGCCACGCACCACGGTCACCGCGACCGCCGTTGCTCGTGCGACCGTGCGGCACGACTTTTTCGATCGCCCGGCGCATCTCGCGCAGGTTGTCCGGAAGGTTGCCTGCGTTCAGGCTCGTTTGCACCGCCATCATGCCGCAGCCGATGTCGACGCCAACGGCGGCCGGTACGATCGCGCCCACGGTCGGAATTACGCTACCAATCGTGGCGCCCATGCCGAAATGCACGTCGGGCATCGCCGCAACCCATTTGTGCACGAACGGCAGGCTCGCCACGTTGCGCAGCTGTTGCGTCGCAGCGTCTTCCACTGGCACGCCCTTCGTCCACATCTTGATGGGGACGCCGGTCGGGTTGTCGATCACGTTGTAGTTGCGGTCAGTCATTGCTCTCCGGACGTTCGCCGGAGCCTCCGGCAAAATATTTGGCGTGATTCGACCTAACTTCGCACCATGTTAACGCCATGCTTGCTAGGTTTGGGCGTGGCTCCTCGAATCCCCTGGGTAAGTCTCGCGCTCCTGGCCATTGTTCTGGGCGCTTGCGAGGCGTCCAAGAAGAAGAAGGCCGAGACGGAACGCGAGCCGCCGACACCCACGGCCAAGCAGCAGCAGAGACAGCCGATCACCGCCGCGTCCAAGGTTGGCGATCGTATTTTGGCCGAGCTGCGAGTTCTCAAGCCCAAGATTCGATTCGAGTCGGTTGGCTGCCCACCCAACATAAAGCCGACCGGCGGCGCCAAGATGACGTGCGTGGTGGTTCACGAGGGAAACGCGGATCGGCAGATTGAGGTGATGTTCACCGACGCGTCCGGTGGCTTCATGTGGGGGCGCAAGTATTTGGGCAGCTCGTTCGACAGGCGGCTCAAAGGCGTACTGGGCGCTCGTTGGCCCGTGCCCATCGATGCTGTGAGCTGTCCACAGAACGTCGTCGCGTATCCCAAGGGCTTCGACGAGTGCAAGGTAACGCTCAAAGGTGGCCAGGTTGCGCCCGTGTTAGTGAGTTGGCAGAACTCGCTGGGCAAGTTCACAGCAAATCGGTTGAGTGACGTCGCTGCGTTACAGAAGAGCATCCTCGACCAGTTGGTCCGCCGAGGAGACAAGGTGAAGTCGGTCTCGTGCCCGCGTCGGATACTTCTAAGCAAGAGCGTGTTCAAGTGCAGGGTTGAGCGCACCGATGGCACGAGCATGACCTTGCCGGTGACTTCGGAAAATGGAAACGCCACCATCGCTGTGGCCGTGAGGCCGGAAACGTCGGTCCCGAAGAAGCCTGTAAAAACAGGCAAATAAATAATACTTCGACGGTTGTCGAAAAAAACGCTTGCGTTTCTGTCTCTCGGAATGAATATTCATTCCGTAGCGACGGACGAACGATGGTACCCCCGACACCCAAACGACGCGCCATTGCTGGCGACAAACGAGAAGCGATCATGCAGGCGGCTCTCGAGCTGTTCGTCGAGCGCGGCTATCACGGCACGGCGGTTCCCCACGTGGCCGAGAGGGCTGGTGTTGGCGCCGGAACGATCTACCGATACTTCGCCAACAAAGAGGGACTGGTCAACGCGTTGTACCAGTCTTACAAAGAGCAAGCGGGTCGTGAGCTGCTGGAGACGATGCGGGTCGACGCTCCCGCACGCGAGCAATTCAGCCAGTTTTGGGCCTGTATGAAGCATTTTGTCCAGGAGCATCCCCAGGCATTCGCGTTCCTGGAGCTGCACCATCACGCGTCGTATTTGGACGCGACGAGCCGCGAAGTAGAGCTGCGTTTGCGCACCTTCGTCGTCGGCTTCATCGAGCACACCCAGGAGCGCGGCGAGATCAAACGCATCCAGCCCGACGTGCTCATCGGCATCGTGCTCGGCATCTTCATCGGTGTGGTTCGCCAGAGCTGGGAAGGCCACCTCGAGCTGACCGATGACGCTTTCGCCGCGGCTGAACGCTGCTGCTGGGAAGCGATCCGCATCTAGCACCTCGACCAGCAGGCCCAGGGCGAGAGAATATTGAGCGCTGCTGGTAACTCGTTGGTTTTTTTATACGAAAAACGGAATGAATATTCATTCAAATAACTCAACAACGAACCACCAACACGGAGCATGACCATGGGCAAATCACAGACGATCCTCATCACTGGCGCAACTTCAGGCATCGGCCGTTTCTCGGCGCTCTACCTGGCCCGCTTTGGCCACCACGTGATCGCGACTGGTCGCAAGACTCATCTGCTCGAGGAGCTACTGACGGAAGCCGATGGCCTCAAGCTCGACGTGCTTCCTCTGGACGTGACGGATGAAAGCTCCATCGACGCCGCCGTTGCGTCGGCGAACAAGCTCACGGGCGGCTACGGCATCGACGTGCTCATCAACAACGCTGGCTATGGTTTGGCCGCGCCCATGTCTGAGATCTCCGATGAGGACCTACGCAAACAGTTCGACACCAACGTGTTTGGCCTGATGGCGGTCACGCGCGCGTTCATTCCGCAGATGCGCGAGCGGCGCTCGGGTCGGATCATCAACGTCAGCAGCATCGGTGGTCGATTCACGTTCCCGTTCTTCGGCGCGTACAACGCGACCAAGTACGCGGTCGAGTCCATGTCGGATGCGATGCGAAACGAGCTGCGCCCGTTCGGCGTGCACGTGGTGCTAATCGAGCCGGGCGTCATTCAGACCAACTTTTCCGGCACGACTCAGAAAATTGTCGACAGCTACAATGTCCCTGAGTCTCCGTATGCCAACTCACTAGCTATGGCGGACACGATGATCGAACGCACCGACAAGATGGCTGTCGGCCCGGAAGTCATTGGTCGCGTCATCCGGCGTGCGATCGAAGGCCGGCGTCCTGCTGCCCGCTATATGGCACCATTCAAGGCCAAAGTGATGTACGGCATGTTCAAGCTGCTGCCGACCAGCCTGGCGGATATGCTGATGCGCCGGATTGCGTTCCTGACCCCTAAAGTTCTTCACGGGGCTCCGTCGCAAGCTCAACTGACCGCTGGCGAAAGCCACCAACGCAATTAGGCCGATACGCTCGGCGCTTGCCCGGGGTATTCTGTGCCCGTGGGCCTGACCCTCCTTATCCCGCCGTCTCTCGGACACGAACAGACGGCGGCCCTCGCCGCCACTCTGGCGGACTCTCTGGGTAGACACCTTCAGCTGACCATCGAGGTCGATGTCGCGCGCACCTACGAGGAGCTCGAAGCGCGGGCGATAGCCGGAGACGCGGCGTTGATCTGGGCGCCGCCCTCCGTGTGCGCGCGCGTCCATTCAGCGGCGCGGATGATTCTCAAAGTCGTGCGCAGTGGTCACGCGAGTTATCGGGCCGCGTTGTTCTGTCGTGCCGACGAGCCCATCGATCTAGAGGAGCTGTCCGAGGACGTGCGTGTCGCCTGGGTCGATCCTCTGTCAGCGGCTGGCTACCTGCTACCGCGCCAACACCTGCGCGACCTGGGCCTCGATCCCGACATGGCCATGCCAAATCAGCGTTTCTTTGGTTCGTTTGGCGATGCGGCCAGAGCGGTGGTGCAGGGCCACGCGGATTTATCGTCCATCTTCACCCACGGCGACGGCGACGCTGTCGCGGCGGCGAATCTCGTGGTTCAGGTCGGCGATGATGCCAGCGCGCTGCGAGTGATCGCGATCACCGAGGAGACGGCGAGCGATGGCCTGATCATAGGAGCCGGCTTGTCGGACCTGGTGGCGGGGCGCCTCGTCGAATCGCTGCTCGCCGACGGCGACGCGGGGCCGGATCTGGTGCGCGGTATTTTCGACGCCGAGACTCTCATGGTCGCCGCGCCTGATGATTACGAAGCTATACGCACCGCGCTGGCAAATGAGCGATGAACCCGACCCGGTGACGTGTTGTGGCTCATGCTATGACTCAGGCTATGACGATGGCCGGCATGAGACACGACGAACAGCAGTTACAGGCGTTCTACAGCGCGCACATTGCGCTTCTCGGTGAACGTTACGGTCGCGCGATCCAGGACGCGGGCTACGACACGCTGGTGATTCACTCGGGCAACGCTCGTAAGCAGTGTCCGTTCGACGATCAATACTGGCCGCTGCGACCGACGCCGGCTTTCAGCCACTGGCTACCGCTACAGGAAGCGGGCTGTGCGCTGGTCATTGAGGCGGGCAAGAAGCCGGTCTTGCATCGGCCCATCGTCAACGATTACTGGCATGGTCAGGCGGCGCCCGAGAGCGAGCATTTTTGGTCCGCCTTCGATGTTGTTGATGTCGCCGATGTCGCCGCGCTGAGCCAAGGGCTGCCGGCCGGTTCGCGGGTGGCGTATGTCGGTAGCGACGTTGCAGCGCTCGGCGAACTTGGCGGGTCCGACGAAGCCATCAACCCTACCGCGCTGATCGACGCGCTCGACCAGGCGCGCACACTCAAGACCGACTACGAGAAGCTGTGCCTGATCGAAGCGAGTCGGCGCGCGGGATTCGGCCACGTGGCGATTGTCGATGCGTTCATGGCTGGGCCGGCTTCTGAGTTCGAACTCCACCTGGCGTATCTGCGCGCTACCCAGCAAGACTCGTGGGAGACGCCGTACACCAACATTGTCGCGCTCGACAAAAACGCGGCGATCCTGCACCACGTGCACTACACGCGTACGACGCCGGAAGATGGCGCACACTCCCTACTCGTCGATGCCGGCGCCACCTACCTTGGCTACGCCAGCGACATCACGCGCACGACGGTTCGTGGCGAAGGCGCCGACGCCGAGTTGTTTGCCCAACTGATCAAACACGTGGAGTCACTGCAGCAGTTGGTCATCGAGCGCATCGCCGTAGGTATGGCGTACGAAGACCTGCACGACTACGCACACGAGTTGCTCGCCGATGCGCTGCGCGAGGTCGGTGTGAGCAGCGCGTCCCGTGACGAACTGGTGTCATCGGGGGCTACACGAACGTTCTTGCCCCACGGGCTGGGCCACTCTCTGGGCCTGCAGGTTCACGACGTGGGCATGCGCACACATGATCCCAAACCGGACAATCCATATCTGCGCAACACATCGACCATCGTCGAAGGCCAGGTGTTCACAATCGAACCGGGCTGTTACTTCATCGCGCCGCTGCTCGAAGAGCTGCGCGAGACCGAGATTGCCAAGTCTCTGGATTGGGATGTAATCGCCCGTTTACGTCATTTTGGCGGGATTCGCATCGAGGACAACATCGCTGTTTTGGCCGACGGAACTGAGAACCTGACCCGTGACAACTGGCCCAACAGGCCGTAGAGTTCAGCCCATGAGAATTTCAGCACCGTTTGTACTGGCGTGCGTGCTCGGCGCAGGCCTGATTAGCTCAGGTTGCCAGAAGGGCACCGACAAGCCGAAGCCCAAGAAGAAGACCAAGGTCAAGCTCAACACTCCGACCAAAACGGCGACGAACCGGGTCAACCCTAACGCGCGCAAGAATCCGACCAAGCGCGTGCCGCCCAAGCCGAAGAAGGATTGGAGCAAGGAATTCCCGGCACCGCCCGACGTCGCCGCCGCGCCTAAAGACGCGATCAAGAGCAAGTCCGGCCTGGCGCACAAGCTGGTCAAGAAGGGCAAAGCCGACGCCAAGAAGGTCGGCGAGAACGACACGGTCACCATGCACTTCACCGTGTGGAAGACCAGTGGCCAGGTTTACTACAGCACCCACCAGCGCAAACGCCCGCTCACGATCTCATTGGTCAAAGCACCGCCGGGTTGGATCGAGGCCGTTCAGCTGATGACCGTCGGCGAGAAGCGACGCTTCTGGATGCCGCCGGAGCTCGGCTTTCGCAAGGGCGCCAAGAACGCGCAGCTGCTGGTCTACGAGATCGAGCTGATGTCGGTCAAAGAAGCACCGAAGGTTCCCAAGGATGTTGCCCGTGCGCCTGGCAACGCGTTGCGCACCAAGTCGGGTGTTCGCTATCGCTTCCTGAAGCGCGGCAAGAAGAAGGACACAGCGAACATGTGGGACCAGGTGACGTTCGCCCACACAGGCTGGACCACCAAGGGCAAGATGTTCGACAGCAGCGGTATGCGTCGGCGCACGCCGCCGATGTTCCCGTACAAGTTGAGCCTCGGCCAGGAAGAGGTGCTCACCCAGATGAGCATCGGTGACAAAGTTCGCGCGTGGATTCCCGAGAAGCTGGCCAAGATGGGCGCGCGCAAGATTCCCAAAGGCATGCTCGTGTACGACCTCGAGGTCTCCGCGATCAAGCGCATGAAGAAGCCGCCGGCAGTGCCGAAGAACGTGGCCAAGCCACCGGCCAACGCGAAGAAGACCGCCAAAGGCGTGTTCTACACGGTGCTGGTTAAGGGCACTGGCACCGCAAAGCCTGGCAAGACCCAGCGCGTTCGCGTCGACTACACGGGCTGGACCACCAACGGTCGCATGTTTGATAGCTCGGTCGTTCGCGGCCAGCCGTCGGAGTTTCCGCTCAATCGGGTTATCCCTGGCTGGACGGATGGCCTCGCGACCATGGTCGAAGGCGAGAGCACACGCTTCTGGATCCCCACCGAGCTGGCCTACAAGAATCAGCCGAACCGTCCCCAGGGCATGCTCGTCTTCGACGTCAAGCTAATCAAGATCAAGTAGTAGCAGCCGCCTCCGCTTCATCCCCTCATGCAACAAGTCCTCGCCGCGTACTCCTTCGGCTCCGGCGCGATCGCCGAGCCGTTGGCGGGTGGACTCATCAATCAAACCTATCTCGTTTGCGCCGCCGAGCCGAGCGGTGCCGTCGTTCCGGTCGCCGTGCTTCAGCGGTTGCATCCGGTCTTTGGCGCCCGAGTAAACGAGGACATTGACTCGCTGACCCAGCACCTGGTGTCCCTCGGCGCAGTAACGCCCACGCTGATTCGCACAACCGACGGTCGACGTTGGGTCGACCACGACGGCGGTTGCTGGCGTGCCCTGTCCTATGTGGCGGGGCAGACCATCGAGCAGGTGGCGGACCCGCGCCAGGCCGAATCCGCGGGCGCGCTGGTGGGGCAGTTTCACCGCAACGTCGCGGGCTACGAACGCGAGTTCGTCCACGTTCGGGGCAACGTGCACGATACCGCCGCGCATATGACCAGGCTGAGGGCGCACTGCGACACTGCCGCGGACGCGGGGGAGTTTTCCGCTGATGCGCGCGGCCTCGGCGCGTCGATCTTAGCTAGCTACGCCGGGGCCCCGGAGCTGTTTACGCAGATCAAACGCACGATTCACGGCGACCTGAAAATTTCGAACGTGCTGTTCGAGCCCGAGGATGTGATGACTGCCAGGTGCCTCATCGACCTGGATACCATCGGCAAGCAGCCCCTCGCGTATGAGATGGGCGACGCCCTGCGCTCATGGGGAAATCCGGCGGGCGAATCCACCGAGACTCCGGCGATCAACGTGGACATCGTGCGCGCCGCGATACGCGGCTACGCGAGCACGGCCGCGGGGTTGTTCGAAGCTCAGGAGTATGCGGCGATCATCCCCGGGCTTGAAGTCGTGTGCATCGAGCTGGCGGCACGCTTCTGCGCGGACGTCTTCGACGACAGTTACTTCGGTTGGGACGAATCGAGGTTCTCCAGCCGCCGGGAGCACAACCTGGTGCGCGCGCGAGGACAGCTGGCCCTGGCCAACTCGGTGGCCAAGGTCAGGGAAGAGCTACAGTCGATCTGTAATGAAGAGCTGATGAAGCGCTAGTGGAGCGGGAGGGAGCGACCCCGGCCAGATAGGCTAGGGCGCTGTGGTACCAGCCGGTTTCTTGTCGGCTGGCTTCTTGTCGGCTGGGGGCGTGTTGTCGTTGGCGGGCTTCTTGGCGTCTACGGGTTTCTTGACGTCTACGGGCTTCTTGACGCCCTTCGGCTTCGGATTCACCTTCGGGGGCAGCTTCGGGTGGTTCTTGTCCCTACGTCGCTTGGCTTCACCCGCGACTTGCTCTTTCAAACGTTTGACCGCCTTGCGCATGTCTTCGAGGGTGTCCTCGTCGTAGTGCGCTTTCTTCATCTTCTCGAACCACTTCTCTTCTTCGGCGCTCAGCTTGCGCAGCTGACCTTGCTTGGCCAGAACCAGCGGCATACCGGTACCGTCACTGGTGTTGGGCAACAAGATGACGGCTTTGTTCTTCGAGCCGGCCAGCTTCTTGTAGACCTGCATGGCGCGGTACTGAACGTAGAGCGGGCTGAGTGACTCGGAGATGATGCGCTGAGCCATGGCAACGTTGAGCGCATTGACGACGCGCTTCTTGGCCTCTTCTTCGGTCTTCAGCAGCACGGCCGCCTGACGTTTGAGCTCCTCGGTCTTGGCGATCTTCTTACGAATCGCTTTCGCGTACTCCTTGGGGAACTCGATGTGGCCGATGTCGACGGAGCGAATGTCGATGGGCGTGCCGTTGTACTGCTTGGACAGCGATGCGCGGATCTTGGTCGCGAGCTGCTGGGTTTGGGTCTGGATGCGGTCGGCGCGCTGGGCGGCGACGGCCTTGCGGACCATGGTGCGCAGCGGTTCTTTCACGCGCCACTCGTACCAGTGCGGTCCTCCCCACTCTTCGACGATGGGCTTGACCTTACCGTCGCGCAGCTTGATCGCCGTATTGACCTCGAACTTGATGCTCAGGTTGTCAGCGGTGAGCAGCTGGAAGTGCTCGGTGTACGTGCGCTGGCGCATGTCGATGTTGATGGTGAATAGGCGCCAGGCGACACCGGTGGATGATGGTCCGCGAAGGCTCTTGCGGTACTCCATCTTTCCGATGACGAGGGGGATGTAATAGATGTAGCCCTCGTGGCCAGCCGGAACCTCCGGGTTGGTACACGCGGACGAGGTCATGGCGATGGTGGCGGCCGCGGCCAGTGCCAGGGTCAGCCGTTTGCTGCTCTTGGTTTTGTTATGCATGCTCATGGCCGTCTCCTATTTGTCCAGATTCATGATGATTGGAGGCGTCTTGCCGTCTTTGCCGAACGGCATGAGCAAGAAGGTAGTGTTGCTAGAATCGGCCAGCTGGTCGATGGCCTGGATGGCCTCGTACTGCAAGTACATCGGGTCCAGGGTCAGGCCGATGATGCGTTGAGCCTTCCGAGTTCCCTGGGCGCGCGCTTCGCGAATCAGTCGTTTGGCGACTTCGATGTTCTTCTCAATCCGAGCGCGCTCGTTGTCTTCCTGGGTCACGAACTTGAACTCGACCGAGGTGACGACGACGCGTGGGTACTCGATGTTGCCGATGTACACGTTGTCGAATGACACGGGCTTGTCGGCGTATTCCTTGTCGAGGACCTTCTTCACGTTGCGGGCGATCTGGTCGATCTTGCCCTTAACCTCGAGAGGCTCGTACTTGGTGACTTCATCGCGAACCGCCGCGCGGAACTGCTTGCGCACGTTGAGCTCGTACCAGTTGGCTCCGCCGAACTCTTCGACGACCTTCTGAACCTGACCGGCCTTGAGCCGGACGACGGCGTGGGCGCGGAATTTGAGCTCGAGACGACGACTGGTCAGGATGCTCATGTCCTCGCTGTAGGTGCGGGGACGGACATCGATGTTGATGACCTCTTGTCGCCAGACCCAACCAGTCGAGGTCGGGCCTTTCTGGATACCAACGAACTTACCAGCGCCTGCGATGGGCTTGGAGCGGACGTAGCCCTCGTGGCCCGCTGGCGTGTGGTGGTTGGCGCAGCCGACCCGCGACAAACCTGCTATCGCGATGACGCCGACGAGTACGATCAGACCAATGGTGGGTCCGATGCGACCGAAAAGCTCTTTGGCGTTGTCTAGACCACCGCCGATTCCGTTATTACTCACTGATATTCCTCCTACGAGCCGGCGTTGTACCCTGGATTGGGCAGGGGTGCCAGCAGTGGAGGAATCTATCCGAAACTGGGCGCTAGTGGGCCCTAGCCATTCGTATAGTCAAAGTAGGCGCGCATCCACATCGCGTCACAATCATCCCGATCGGCGCGGGGCGCGACACCGAGGAACGTGCCGCCGGTGGCGCGGTGGAACTTGCCGGCGGCGTAGTCGTCGCTGGTCGCGAGCTGCTGCGCTTCGCGATGTAGCCATGCGTCGGCGAGCCGCGGTGGTTGTGCTGGATAGCGACGGGAGCGCAGCAAGAAACGCAGCTCGTCACGAACTTGCTCGCCGATGGTGTCTTCGTCGACCGCGCGAATTACTCGAGCGCGCAAACCGGTTAGCGGTGAGAATGTAACCAGTCGCGGACATGAAGGTAAGTCATCGCAGTCGTTGGCTAGCGCGTTGATTAGCGCGGCACCGGAGCCCAGGCCCGTCGGGTTTGTCGCGATGGCGAACGGGACGACGAACGCGTGACCGACGCTTCCGGTTTCGGCCGACGTGTGGCCGTGCAACAACTCATCGCGGGTGCGTGGCAATGCATGGCTCGGTAGCGCGAGGGCGACACCAACCGGGAAGCCTGGCAGCTGTGGGTGGAGGGCGATGCGCACGATTCCGCTGCGGGCGGCGTCGATAATCTCCTCCGCGCTGAGCGACGCACGGAAGCCCAGGTCCAGTTGCATGCGAATTGCTCCGAGCAGTCGGTGCTTCTGTTTTAGCTCCCACGCCATGACGCGTCGCGTCATGATATGCATGGGCCTCGCAACCGAGGCTCGGCCCAACACATGGATTAGTTGTGCTCGCACGCTGGCGCGGCTGGTTTCACTGACCAGGAACGAGTACTCGCCAGCGAGGCGCCACAGGGTGTCGTGGACCGAATTCGCAGTTTGCGCTGCGCCGCCGAGGTCGGTCTTCATGCGGCGCCGGGCGACTGGGTGCCAGCCGTGCCATGCGAAACCGGGATTGTGTGGGGGCATGTGGGTGTGACCATTTCTAACCGTCGGATGGGTTGGGGCGAATACATTGCTTTGCACTGTTAACGCGCGAGCGTTGCGCGGGAGCTAACGGTTCTGCGATCAACTCAACACGCTTTTCCTGCGCGATACCTCAAACTCGGAGACTCAATGTCTACCTCCAACAGACTCTCTCTCTTGTTAGCCGGATGCCTGGTCGCGACATCGGGCACAGTCATGGCGGCGAAAAAGTCGGCCCATACCGGTGCCGAGTACAGCCTCCAGACTCAGAGTGGCGTACAGCCTCGAGTGCACAAGATGGTCGACTGGGGGAAAACCCCGCGTGCGGCCGCGCGTGCATTCGCGAATTTCAAAGCAGAGTTTGGCCAGAAATGGCGAGCGAGTTGGGACACGGTCACCGGCGTGCCGAGTCGCATGTTTGGTCCCGGTCTGATCGCGCCAGGTAGCGTCGACCTTCCGAGCGTCGCCGAGGGCTACGCCATTTCAGTGCTGTCGCGGCACATCGCGTTGCTCGCCCCCGGAGCCAAGCTGTCGGACTTTCGCATGGTGTCCAATCACCTGGGCAACAAGATGCGCAGCGTCGGCTTCTTCCAGTATCACAACGGTGTGCGCGTCATCGGCGGGCAGCTCAGCTTCCGCTTCAAGAACGATCGTCTGTTCGTGATCGCGTCCGAGGCACTGCCAAACGTCAAGGTCGGTTCGGGACGCAGCGTCGGCGATCAGGCCGCGCGTAGCGCCGCTACCGCGTGGATTCTTACCGATGCCGGCGGCGAAGCGACGGCTCGCGCCGGTGTGACTGGCCCGGTCGTTCTGCCGATTATCGGCAAGGGACGCGTGGTCGGCTATCACAATGTGGTGGTCGCGTCAGTGGATGCTCGTGTGCCTCTCGGCCGCTGGGATGTGTACATCGACGCGATGACCGGCAAGACGATCGCTCGCAGGCAGACGTTGGTGTTCGCCACCGGCACCGTCAACTTCAATGCGCCTATTCGTCGGCCCACCAGTGATCGCCAGGACTACCCGGCAACTGACGCGAGCTTCTTGCGCGCCGACGCGAGCGGCCTCAACACCAATGGCTCGGGCATCGTGTCCTGGCCTGAAGCTTCGCCCCTTTCGGTGACCGTGCGCGCCCTGGGTAAGTACGCCGAGGTGCACAACACCAACGGCGACGACGTGACCGAGACCCTCACCCTGCAGGCGGATAGCAGCGTGACCTGGGACCAGACCGGCGACGAAGAGAAAGACGCACAGCTCGCCGCGTTCATCCACACCAATATCGTCAAGGAGTATGCCCGCGGTATTCACCCGCAACTGTCGTGGATCAACGATCGCCTGGACGTGTTCGTCAACATCAACGACGACTGCAACGCGTACTATGACGGCGACAGCATCAACTTCTTCCTGTCGAGCAGCGACTGCGCAAACACAGCGCGGCTGGCCGACGTCGTCTACCACGAGTTCGGGCACGCGTTTCACAACGAGTCGATCATCCCCGGCGTCGGTAGCGGCGATGGAGCGTTTGGTGAAGGCCAGGCCGACTATCTCGCAGCCACCATCGTCAACGACGCGGGCATGGGCCGTGGCTTCTTTCACAGCAACGAAGCCTTGCGTCACCTTGACCCGCTCGGCCGCGAGTACGTATGGCCCGATGACGTCGGCGAGATTCACGGTACCGGCCGCATCTTCGGCGGCACCATGTGGGACCTGCGCAAAGCGTTGATCATCACGCACGGTGAGAGCGCCGGCGTCACCATGACCGACCAGCTCTATCTGGCCGCGATCCAGCGCTCGAGCGGTATCCCCTCGAGTTACGTGGAGGTCCTCGCCGCTGACGACGACAACGGTGACCTCACCGACGGCACCCCGAACGAATGCGACATCAACGAAGCATTCGCCCGACACGGACTTCGTACCGTGCCCGCCGAGCTCACGAGCGGCCTGGGTTTGGAAGCGGTCAACAACGATGGTTACAACGTGTCGTTCCGCGTCACCGGTTTGCGCAGCGCGTGCGGCGACGCTCTGGCGTCGGCGACGCTGGAGTGGCGCGTGCGCGGCAAAGCCGACACGGGCAGCACGTTGACGGCCGTGGAGAACGCGGGCGCCTACGACGTGACCATTCCCAGCCAGCCCAACGGTACGGTCGTTCAATACAAAGTCACCCTGGAGCTCGCAGACGGTGGCGTCACAAGCTTGCCCGACAACCCTGCGGACCCGTGGTACGAGTTCTTTGTCGGTGAGGTGGTGCCCCTGTACTGCACCGACTTCGAGACCGATCCGCTGGCTGACGGCTGGACACACGCTGCCACGAGTGGCAACAACGATGACTGGGAGTGGGGCGTGCCCATGGGCAAGTCGGGCGATCCGAGCGCGGCATTCTCGGGCAACAACGTTATCGGCAACAACCTTGGCAGCGGCGACTCCGGTGACTACGCAGCAGACTATCGGGTCGAGTTGATCAGCCCCGAGATCGATATTGCCAACTACAGCGACGTGCGTATCCAGTATCGACGCTGGCTGAACGTGGAAGATGGCTACTTCGACAAGGCGTCCATCTACGTCAACGACAATCTGGCCTGGCAGAACGCCGACAGCGACCAGGGCAACGACAGCTCGGTCCATCACACCGATGCCGAGTGGCGCTTCCATGACGTTCCGATTAGCTCGGTCATCTCTGGCACCAAGACGATTCGGGTCAAGTTCGATCTGAACACCGACCGCGGGCTGCATCTGGGCGGCTGGAACATCGACGACTTCTGCGTGGTCGCGTTTGCCGGCTCGATTTGCGGCGATGGCGAGGTGACCGGCGCTGAAGAGTGCGATGACGGCGCCGCCAACAGCGACGCCAACGCGGACGCGTGCCGGACTGATTGCCGATTTGCCTACTGCGGCGACGGCGTTGTGGATGCCGGCGAAGAGTGCGACGACGCCAACGGCGATGAGACCGACGAGTGTGCCAGCGATTGCATGCCCCCCGGCGGTGGCGATGATGGTGGCGGTGGCTGCTGTTCCGCCAGCGATGGCCAGTCCCAGACGGGCACGTTGTTGCTTTCCTTACTGGTTGGACTGCTCTTGTTCCGCCGTCGTCAGTTTGCAACTGCTTCTCGGAGCTAGTGTCCTAGACTGCGAACATGTCGAAGAAGCTTGGAGTTGGGGCGGCGCTGATTGCGCTGCTGGTTGGCGGTGTCGTGTGGAAACAGTGCGGAGGCAGCGACTCCAAGAAGCCTGGGGCGATTTCCGCTAAGGCCAAGAAGAACAAGAAAACAACGACGCGCGGCAAGCGTAAGGACGTGCGCAAATTACCGCGCGCGTCCGTTGCCGGCACGGTGACGGCGAAGGGCGGCGGGCCAATCCAGGGTGCCCGGGTATGTGCGTGGGCCAGCGGCAGCGAACTCAGCCCCGAGGACCGAGCGGAGCCCAAGTGTGTAGAGAGCGGCGCCGACGGGAGCTACCTGATCAAGAACCTGTTGGCCAGCAAGTACTGGTTGGGCGCAGCGGCCGCCAAGTTCTTACCGGTGCGTTATCAAAAGGACAAGACGAAGAAACTCAGGCGCTGGAACGACAACGACTTGAAGCTGTCCCCGGGCGAACGCCTCGATGACATCGACTTCGCGTTGAAGCCCGGAGGCGTGCGCGTCAGCGGCGTCGTCAAGGACATCGGTGGCGGCCCCGTCAGCGATGCCTTCGTCTACTCGGGCGGCGGGGTGGTGCGCAGCGACGCCAGTGGCAAATTCGTGCTGTGGATGAAACGCGGCTCGGGTTGGGTTTCGGGCTCGGCTGAAGGCTACGCGTCATCGTGGGAACGAATCGTGGCTCCGACGGAGACGGTCGAGTTGCTGCTGACCCCCGAGTCCATTCTCGAGGGCAAAGTCGTGCTCGCAACGACCGGCGAACCGGTGGTTGGCGCCAAGGTCTCGGCTGAACGTTCCAAGGGAGTACATACCGACAGCAAAGGCAACTTTCGCATTGCGCGCCTCGATCCTGGTCGCTACAAGCCGACGGCGAACAGCGACGGTTTGTACGGAGAGAGCGCCGAAAGCGTCATGCTGGGCATTGGCGAGACCCGCAGTGGCGTGGTCATCAAGCTTCATCCGATGGGCATCGTGCGCGGCCGGGTGATCATCGACGGTGGAAGCAAGCCGTGCCCGGAGGCCAGAGTCAGTCTGCGGGGGAGTATGGATCGCGGCTGGGGTGGGTTGTACGGAAAGGCTGTAGCCGACGACCAGCTGGAATTTATCGGCCTGGCAAAAGGGACGTACAAGGTCAGCGTCATGTGTTCTGGCTACGCGCCGAAGAAGAAATACCCGGACGTCAAAGTCACCGGCAAGGATATGACGGACCTGGTGTGGAAGGTTGTGGCGGGGGGCAGCGTCAGCGGTGTGGTCAAGACGGCCGATGGCAAACCCGCTGCGTCAGTGGATGTGAGCGTTCGCGCCAAGAAGCGCCTGAGTTTTCGCTGGAACCCGAACACGCGCGGGACCACCGACGACGCGGGCAAGTTCGCGCTCAAGGGACTCAACCCGGGGAAGTACGATCTGTCCGTCAGGTCGAGCAAACACGTGGCGCCCAAAGAGAAAGTGGCCGTCGAGATCAAGAGCGGCGAAGACAAGCAAGTCGAGGTCACCCTGCTACAGGCCGGGAAGGTCAAAGGCATCGTCGTCAACAAGAAGGGCGAACCGCAAGGCGGCTACACGGTGTGGGTGTCGGAGAGTCGCTGGGGCGCGTCCTCGGCGACGTCTGCCGCCGACGGAACGTTCGAGCTGGAGGGCGTCAAACCGGGCAAACAAGAGATCGCGGCAAAGAAGGGGCGGCGCACGTTTTCGTTCTCGGACGACAAACCCCCGAGCAAGTCCGCGACCGTGGTGGCGGGAGAAACGGTCGATGTGCGCATCGTCGTGGAGGCCTCCGACGGCGCCATCTCAGGCACGGTGGTGGACCCCAGCGGCAAACCCGTCAGCGACGCGTTCGTGCGTGCCGTGCTGGATACGGGAAAGAAGGGCTACGGCTCTGCGACTTCGCAGGCGAGGCGGCGCTGGGGTGGAAGCCCGGTGGCTGCACAGGCGGACGGCACGTTCGAGATCAAGAACCTGGCCAAAGGAAAGTACCTGGTTCGCGCCTATCGTAAAGGTGGTGGCGAGGCGTTCAAGAAGAACGTCGAACTCGGCGCCGAGGTGACTCTGACCATCGAAAAGACCGTCACGTTGAGCGGCTCGGTTGCAACTCAGAGTGGCGATTCGGTGGAGCGATTCAAGATCACGGTCGCCGACGAAAAGTCGGAGTTCAAGCGCGACGAGTCGTTCTTCGCCACGGAAGGAAAATGGAAAATCTCTGATCTGCCGGCCGGGAACTATACGGTGAGCGTCACGGCGACCGAAGGCGAGGCGAGCCAGAAGGTCAAGGCTGCGGCCGGGGATAGCAAGGACAAGATCGACTTCGAGCTGACCGGACTCGCCAAGGTCGAAGGGTACGCGCGGGTCATCGGTACCAACGACCCGGCCAAGGAACTGCGCGTGTTCGCGATGCCTGTCGGAGGCAACACCCAGGATGCCATGCGTCGTTCGTTCATGCAGCGCGTGTCCACCGACGAAAAAGGCTTCTTCAAGCTAAACAGCATAGCGCCAGGCAAAGTGATGCTCATGCTGTGGAGCATGGGCGGCGACTACTATGGAGGCTCGGTGCTGGTGGAGGCGGTCGCCGGCCAGACCGTGACCGCCACGGTTCCGGTCGTGCCAGCCTATGTGAAGAAGGGCGACGACAAGGGCTCTCTGGGCTTCACTGTGGATACGCCGCCGCGATCGATGATGAGGGCCGTCAAGCCGTTCGATGTGATCGTCAAGGCGGTCGGTCCTGGTGGTGCCGCGGAGGCCGCCGGCCTGAAGAAAGGCGATCACATCACAGCGATCGACGGCGTGGACGTCACCAAGTACAACGGCAACCGTTGGACGTTCTTCAACCGCGGCGTGAAGAAGGGCCAGACGGTGGCCTACACACTCAAGCGTGGTCCGACGGTTAAAGTTACCGCGCGCTAGTCGTGAACGCTTTGGCGATGTGCTTCTTGAAGAAGCGCAGGCTGTCGTCGATGCGGTCGCGCCAGAACGAGCCGTTGTGGCGGCCTTTGCCGATGTAGTACTCGTGCGGGATCTTTCGCGCGTCGAGGAGCTCGTGAAGGTACTGCATGCCGTTGTGTAGGCGGAACTCGTCCTCGGTGCCGCAGTCCAGGTAGATCTGCAGCTCCCCGGGATTCAAGGTTTGCGCCATCGTCGTTGGGTCGTGCTTCTTCCACTGCTCGACGTCGGTGCCGTACAGCTTCTTGAACAGACCACCGAAGATACCCATACGCTTCAGCGCGGGCTTGATGTTGCTGAGCAGCTGGGTCTTACCTTTGACGTAGGGATACGGGCCCTTGTACAGAAGCGAATCCACGCCCGAGTGGCTGGCTGTTGCGGTGTACAGACTCTTGTTGCGCATGGAAAGCATGAGCGAACCGTAGCCGCCCATGGACAGACCGCCGATGCCGCGGCCGGCACGGTTGGCAATGGTGCGGTAGGTCGCGTCCACGTGCTGGATCAGATCCTTGGTCATGTAGTCTTCGTAGTTGGCGTGGCGCACGCAGTACTTCTTCATGTTCTTCTCGGCGCCGAACGGTCTCCGGCCTTTGAGGCAGGTCTCGTATGGCTTGGTGTGTGACACCGCATTGACGTAGAAGCTGTCGTCGCCGTCGGGCATGATCACGATTGCGCCGATCTTGAGGGCGTCGGCGTTCTTGACCAGTTCCAGACCTTCGGACCAGTTGCCTTCGTGACCGCCGAGACCGTGCAGATAGTAGAGCACCGGGTAACGGGCGTTCTTATCGGCGTCGTAACCGGCGGGTAGGTAGACGATGTACTCCTTTTCCACGCCCAGTGATTTGGACATGAACGAGACGCGCTTTGTCGTGCCAGCGCCATCGGGAATCACCACGGGCGTCCGCTTGCCCGTTGGCGGCGCGGGCTGTTTCTCCTTGGCGACCGGTGTTGCGGTCGGCTGTTTTGGATTGTTCGCCGAGTTGTTGTTGGTCGACGACGAGCCGTTCTTACTGGAACAGGCCAGGGAGAGGGAGAGTGCCAGAGCGGCAGACAGAGCGATTCCGAGGGTCGCGGTGCGTTGCATTGGCGGAGAGTACAGTTTGAGGTAGCCTCCTTCAATGTCGAAACCTGTTTGCGTCGTCGTCGGCGTAGGTCCTGGAAATGGTGCGGCGTTCGCCCGCCGATTTGATAAGGCCGGTTACGCGGTGGCCCTGCTGTCCCGGAGCACGACACTGAGCGAGACGATCGCCGACAAGTTGAGCCAGGCGAAGGCCTACGCTTGCGACGTGACGGACCAAGCGGCCATCGAGAGCACCTTCGCGGCCATTAAGAGTGACCTGGGGCCAGTGGAGGTCTTGCTGTACAACGCCGGTTCGGGGGTGTTCGGTACTGTGGAGCAGATCGATTACGACGGATTCGAGCAGGCGTGGCGGATCAACGCTTTGGGCGGTTTGATCAGTGCGCGTCAGGTCATGGACGATATGAAGGTCGCCGGAAAGGGCGCGATCGTGTTCACGGGTGCGACGGCTTCACTTCGCGGTGGTAGTAGCTTTTGCGCGTTTGCCTCGGCCAAAGCCGCTCAGCGAAATCTCGCTCAGTCCATGGCGCGACATTTAGGGCCGAGTGGCATCCACGTGGCGTTGGTCATCGTCGACGGCATGATCGACCTGGAGCGGACCCGACAGATGATGCCCGACGCGGCCGATGATCGTTTCCTCAAGCCTGACGCCATCGCCGAGACCATCTACCAGTTGTGCCAGCAGGATCCATCTGCGTGGACCCACGAGCTGGACGTTCGTCCGTTCACCGAGAAGTGGTAGTCGCGTCATGTCCCTGAGCTCACGGTTGTTGGCGTCGGTCTATGACCGGTTGCTCGGTCCTTCGGAGGAGGCGTGCGTGGCCCAGTGGCGCGCGGAGCTGCTCTCCGATCTCACGGGGGTCGTGTTGGATATTGGCGCCGGTACGGGAGCGAACGTGCCGCACTACTCGGGCGAGGTCAGTCTGTTGATCGCCGCCGAACCGGACCGCCACATGCGCCGCAAGTTGCGCGAGCGCGTAAATGCCGGTGTGGCCTGCCCGGTGGAGTTGAGCAACGCATCGGCGGAGCTGCTGCCCATGGCCGACGACAGCGTGGATGCGGTCGTGTCCACGTTGGTGCTTTGTTCGGTGAGCGATCCCGAGCGTGCGCTGGCTCAGTACAGGCGCGTACTCAAGCCCGGTGGCAAGCTGGTGTTCATCGAGCATGTAGCCGCCCATGACAATCCCGGACGCTTGCGTTGGCAGCGTAGGGTCGAGCCCGTATGGAAGCGTGTGTTCGGCAACTGCCACCTGACCCGAGACACGGCGGCGATCATCGAAGCGGCTGGTTTCGAGTTCCAGCGCATCGATCGCCAGAGTATGCGCAAAGCGGCGCCGCTTGTACGGCCGAGTATTCGCGGCGTGGCTGTCACGGGCACTCTGTAGCGCGAGCGCCGGCAGAGCAAGAAAAAGAGTGCGTGAGCTCGATGCCCACGCACTCTCTCAGATGGTTCGATTCAGCGGTGCTTAGTCGTCGTCACCGTCGTCGTCGTCATCGTCGCTGTGATCGTGGGCGTGGTGGCAGCCGCACTTGCTTTTGCCAGTGCCCTCGACCAACGTTCTGAGCGCGCCTCTGCGTACGTTCTTGAACTTCTCTATGCAGCCCGACGGCCAGGTGACCACCAGTTTTGCCTTCTTCTTGTGGCCGATACCAAATGATGGCCACGGGCTTTCGGATGAAGCCATGCTGGTCCCGGCGCGGATGGTGCGGTACTGGCGATCGCCGCCCAGCTTTAGCCTGACTCGAGCCCCAACGACGCTGCTGTTGTCAGCCGCGACGAGACGGACTGTGATTGCGTTGTTGTTGTTTCCCTCGTTGCGTAGCAGGACCGGCGCACCATTCGGATTGCTTGCGCCACCAGCGCTCCACGGCGCGGTCATGACCACCAGGTCGGCAAAGCCGTCGCCGTCGTAGTCACCCTGAGCGACGCCACTGGTGTAGTCGAAGCTGAGGTTTACGCCCGTCGATGCCGTGGAGTCGGTGAACGTGCCAGCTCCATCGTTGAAGTAGAGCCGCCCGGGGCTACCCAATCCTGGACCAATCGCGCCGAACAGAGGCAGAGCGCCGACCTGGTACAGATCCAGGTCACCGTCGTTGTCGAAGTCCGCCATGGTGGCGCCCCAGCCAAACTCCTGGAGACCGGCGTCGGTCGCGACGTTGGTGAACGTGCCGTCACCATTGTTGCGCATGAGCACGTGTGGAAATTGGCCGTCTGCAAACGTACCGGTGCTGGTGGCGAAGAAGTCCGTGTCGCCATCGTTGTCGATGTCGCCCAGAGCAAGGCCCATCCAGAAACCCAACACGTTCAGACCCGCGGCGTCACGCATGTCGGTAAACGTGCCGTCACCGTTGTTGCGATACAGGTTGAACGGAGTCGGCCGTACGGGCATTGGGAACGGCGTGTACGGGTATGCGTTGCAGTTACCGACGAGGATGTCCAGTTTGTCGTCCATGTCGTAGTCGATGAAGCTGGCGACACACGCGCCATCGGTAACGACGCCGATTCCGGGGAGTGGGTAGACGTACTCACCCGTGACGCCAGCGGCGGCGGCAACATCGGTAAAGGTCAGGTTGCCGTTGTTGATGTACAGCTTGTTCGGGTGTGATTCGCCGGTACCCGGTCCGGTGAGGAACGGGATGTGACCGGGGCTGGCGATGAAGATGTCCAGGAGACCATCACCGTTGACGTCACCCATGGCCGCGCCCAGAGCGCTATCGTTGGCGGCGATGCCCGCGGTCGCCGTCTTGTTGGTGAACGTGCCGTCGCCGTTGTTGGCGAACAGTTGTGCCGGTGTCTGCTGCGGACCGACCAGGTGGCCTTCACCGGTCAGAAACACATCGCTGTCGCCGTCGTTGTCCAGGTCGCCGACGACGACGCCCGAGCTTCCCGAACCGACGATGAGCCCGGATGCCAGGGTCACGTCTGTAAACGCGCCGTCGTCATTGCGGAACAAGCCGTTGACGTTGAACACGCCGTTGGTGAGCAGCAAGTCCAGGTCACCGTCGTTGTCGTAGTCCAGCCACGCTACGCCGCCCAAACCTTCGCCGCTATCTGCCCGCTGATATGGGGCGAGCAACGCTGAAGCGTTCGCGAAGGTCACGCCATGGTCGATGGACTTCTTGGCCATCACATGGACGTCGGTCGTGTCGGTCGTATCGGTCTGTACGCAGGCGATCATCGCCAGCGAAACACCCAGAATAAGAAATAGTCGCAATTGGTGTACTCCTTGGCCCAACGGCCATCAAATGGATTTTCCGGAATCCGGCCTACAGGAAATCTGTAATTTTCCAGAAAACAACAGGAGCTCACCCTAGTGGATTCAACTCTTAGCCCGCAATGTGTGAGTTTGCCGACCAAGGCTCACATTGGGACGCCGTGTTGGGTGACGTTCATCCAAATAGGAGTAGTTCGTAGCGACGCTGTTTTGATCCTGATGACCTACTTGTTCCAAAACGGATACGTTCGCGTGCGCCGATCTGTCACAGCGGCGCGAAAAAAAATTCGGTCGGTCACACGATTGGCGACGGTCGTTTACGTCGTCGGCGCATTTTCGTCGATCGGCTGATCACCACAGGTACCGGCGACGGGGACGTGAACAGCGCGTACTGATCCCTCCAGGTACCGGCACGAACTCGGAACCCACTGAAAGCCGTTGGTACTCCAAACTGGTAGCAAAATTGCTACCAGCAGCGGACATGACAGCTGGGACCAGTATCAAACTAGTGAGTGTGCTTGCCTTGGTCTGCTTGGTTGGCTGTGGTGAGAAGACAGCGGGGCAGGGAGCAGATGCGGGAACGGATGACGGCGACGCGGGTGCGAAAGTCGAGCCTGACTATGCGCGTTTGTTTCCGACTGAGCGGGTTCTCGAAATCGATTTAGCCATTACCGACGCGGACTGGTCGACGTTGATGGCCGACCCGCTCGAGGACATTTATGTGCCGGCGACTCTGACCTTCGATGGCATCGTGTTGGACGTGGGCGTGCGCCTCAAGGGCAACTCGTCGCGGTCGAGCGTGGCCCGAGAGGGTGGGGTTCGCTACAGCTTCAAGGTCGATATCGATCGCTACGTCGACGGCCAGGAGTTGCTCGGCATCGACAAGCTGAACTTGAACAACAGTTTCCGCGACCCGACCTACATGCGTGAACGTCTCGCGCTGGACTTGTTTCGCAAGCGCGGTGTGCCTGCGAGCCGTCACGGTTTCGCCGATGTGTCCATCAACGGGGAGCTGTTTGGCTTTTACGCGGTCATCGAGCAGGTAGGCAAGGAGTTCCTTTCCGCCAACTTCGACGATAACGACGGCAATCTGTACAAACCCGAGCTGCAATCCGGCTCGTTGGTCTGGCGCGGCGATAGTATTTCCGATTACCCGGATCTCGAGCTGAAGACCAACGAGGACAACCCGGACCACACGCGGATAATCGAATTTCTCGATGTTCTCAACAACACCTCCGACGAGCAGTTCGCGGCGGCGATCGCCGGGATCTTCGACGTCGATACCTTCCTGCGCTGGCTTGCGGCCAACACGGCAATGGTCGTGCTCGACTCGTACGTTGGCTCTCCCCACAATTACTATCTGTACGACGATCCCAGTACCGGCAAGTTCGTCTACGTTCCATGGGACACCAACGGCGCATATGGCGTGCATGCGTGCGGGGGGCCCACTTCGCTGAGTGCGCTGCAGATGATCGAGCTGCCCCATGCAGCCCCGGTATGCGGCGCCATGGCCTCGCGTCCATTGGTCGACCGCATTCTTGGCGTGGCCGACTACTACGCAGCTTATCGTGGCTACGTCGTCGACCTGTTGGCCACCGATTGGACCGTGGCTGGCGTAGGCAGCGCCGTCGATTCCTGGGCAACGCTGATCCGCTCCCACGTCGCGGCGGACCCGAATGCGTTCTACTCGGCCACTCAGTTCGAGACCAACTTGAGCGACGACATCGTCGATGGCAATAAGCTGATCTTTGGCCTGAAAGGGTTCACGGAGCTGCGCATGCAGTTCATGCAGAGCGAGCTGGCCGACTAGCGCATCGCACCACGAACGCCTTTACACGGTCTGGAGTTGGGCGCACAGTGGAGTGGTGGCCGAGACCACCGAAGACACGGGCTGGTTGTTTCCGCGTACCGGTGCGTTTGCCACCGCGCAACCGGACGGCTCCATCGAGGTCACCGATGTCTACGGTGGATCCTTGTTTCGTGCCGACGGGAAATTCGCTGAGCAGCTGCGCTCGTTCCTGACCGATGGTTCGGAACCAAGCAGCGTAGCGGCTCTGGGCGCCGGGCACCCATTGTCCCGGTTCGTCGAGTCCACCCGACACGAACGTCCGGTGCCCCTCGAGCCAGCGGCCGTGGTCGCCCTCGGCGGCTTTGGCATGTTGTTCGTGGAACTGCTGGGCCGGTGCAACGAGCGATGCCTGCATTGCTACGCCAGCAGCGCCCCGGAAGTGGAAGGCGCCCTGGAGCAGTCGATCTGCGAAGGCATTATCGACGACGCCGCCGAGGTCGGCTTTCAGTCGATTCAGTTCACCGGGGGCGACCCTCTGTTGTGCAGCTTCTTACCGGAGATGGTCGAGCGGGCAACCGGGCGTGGGCTTTCCGTCGAGATTTACACGAATGGCCTGGCGCTCAGTGACCGCTTGCTCGATCGCATGGCGATGCACGAACCGGCGTTCGCGTTTTCGTTCTACTCCCACGTGGCAGAGCATCACGATCGCATCACGCGCACGCCGGGGAGTCAGCGTCGTACTCGTGAGGCCATCGAACGAGTGAGCCAGCGGGGACTACGCGCCCGAGCCGCCATGGTGGTTACCGAGGTCAATCGCGACGATGTCGCCGACACGGTGGCGTACCTGCGCGGGTTGGGGGTCGGCCACGTAGCGGTCACCGGTAGCATGGAGGTCGGGAGAGGCGATTTGCACACCGAACCCCTCGGTGATTATGAGTCCAACGCTCATGCGGGCCCCGTGGCTTCGGACGAGTCCGACGAATCGTACAAAGTCGCTCGCGGAAAGCTGTGTGTCACCTATGACGGCCTCGTCGTGCCGTGCATCTTCAATCGCACCGATGTGCTCGGCGACATTAGTAAGCGCCGACTGACCGACATAGTGAGAGCGCCGCAGCTCGGCGGCGATGACTCCAGTGCTGCGCGCCAGGGGTTGGAACAGGCGTCGCGCCAGCTTAGCTGTTGGAGCTGTCGTGTAACATCTTGTGCGCTGCGCGGGCTGCGCGGCCGACGACGCGGCCAATGACCCGGGGCAATCACAGATGAGGCCAGCGACTGTCGCGGAGTGCGTGCGAACGGATCTGTCCGATGGTGAGATCGTGGTGACCACCCCGGACGGAGTGACCGGCGTTATTCTCAACGCCATGGGCGCGGCGGTGCTCGAGTTATCTGACGGGACGCGCTCGGACGGCGACATCGTTTCATTTCTGTGCGGGCAGTTTTCGGGGGCAGATGAGAACGCGGTCAGCGCCGACGTGAGCGCACTGCTCGCCCGGCTGCTGGACGCAGGCATTATCGAGGACGTGGACGCTTGTGGAGCCGATCCTTCAGAGCCCTGACAACTGACGTCAGTGTGAGCTGCCCTGAGGGAACGCTCAGCTCCATGCTCGCTCCGTTGCTCGCCACATACGGTCCCGCGCTGGCAGCACCGACGCTCAGTTACCAGTTTGATGCCGGCGTTGGGCCCAGACTCCAGCGCAACGGTGTGCCGATCTACACGGCCGACAATGAGCGCAACGCGGTGCTGCACTTCGAGGGGGACATGTACGCGGCAGCTCTGGCGGCTGCGGGACAGGTGTGGCTTCTGCACGCGGCTGGCGTGGTCATAGACGGCCGCGCGTTTGTGTTCGCCGGAGAATCGGGGGACGGCAAGAGTACGGCAGCGACGGCGATGGTCGCCCGCGGGGCCGACTACATTAGCGACGAGTGGATCGCCATCGACCGCGAGGCGCGCGTGGTCGGGATGGCGCGGCCGATCATGTTCGACGCCGGCCAGGCACCGACGGACACGGCCGGGGTCGCTCGGGCGTTTTCCGAAAAGACTTCGTATGATTTCGACACCACTGCCGGCGAGCGACGGAGCTATGAGCTCTGGCAGCCACCGCGGGTATGTCACGCTCCAGTGCCGCTCGCGGCGATTCTCAGAGTGCGTCACGATACCGCCGAGCTTGGTGGACATCGACAACTGAGCGCCGGCGAGGCCGTGACCGGGCTGTGGCCTTGTACGGTGAATGCGCACCCGGACACCTTGCACGCGGCGGCGCTTGTGCTCGCGCGATGTGAGGTGTTCGACATCGTATCGAATCAGGTCAGCCAACTATGCGAAATCGTCGATGCGATCGCTGAACTGTTTCCAGGTCGTGGTTAGCTGGTACACTAAGTGTCTGTGGCTGAAGATTCCGCCCATACTCCTGAACCGGATCAACTCGATGCCGAGGGCAAAGCCCGCCGTCGGTTGATCAAGCAGGCTGTGTATGTGCCGCCGGTGATCCTGGGCACCATCGCCGTGGCTATGGGAGCCTGTCAGGGCGCGTCGTGCGGACCGTCAAACTGCCCACCAGGCCCAAACTGCAACCCCAACGGCTGCCCGCCGATCACCCAGTGTCCGCCCCAGGGTGGCTGCGGACCGCAGAACTGCCCGCCGGCTCCTTAAAGCTGGCGCTAGCGCCAGCGGGGCTGCAGGCGCTTTAAGCAGGCGCTTTAAGCAGGCGCTTTAGGCTGGCGAAAAAACTTCGACTTCGGCCTAATAAACCGGCGGCTGCTACGCTGACGTGTTGGTGGGACCATCAGTTCATGGAGTTTCCGGGGCTTGGCAGATACGCTGAGCCACGAAGAGTGGGTTCGAGATGCGTTAGAGCAATTCGAACTGCCGCTCATACGCTACGCCACTCGTTTATCCGGCGATGGTGATCGTGCTCGCGATGTGGTGCAGGAGACGTTTCTGAACCTGTGCCAGGCCCGGCGCTCCTCTGTTGAAGACCATCTACGCGCGTGGCTGTTTCGCGTCTGCCGAAATCGGACGCTGGACATGCGGCGCAAGGAGCGACGTATGCAACCCCTCAAGCTCGTCGAAGAGCAAAACCTCACCAGCGAGGCGCCCAGCCCGGCCGCCATCGTAGACGCCCGCAAGCAGGCCAGTCGGGTCGTGCAGATCATCGACACCCTCAGCGACAGCCACAAGGAGACGGTGTACCTGCGTTTCCAGAGCAGCTTGTCTTACAAAGAAATCGCCGAGGTCACCGGGCACAGCGTGTCCAACGTCGGCGTCATCATTCACAACGCGGTGCAGAAGATCCGCGAGCAGATGCAGGCCCCGAAGCCGGCGACCAAGACCGCGGGAGGTGCCCAATGAGTTTCGACCGCAATGACCCCAGGCTGACGGCGTACGTGTTGGACGAACTGGATCTCAGCGAGCGTACGCAGATCGACGAACTGCTCGCGGCTGACGAAGATGCCCGCGACTACGTGGAGGCCCTGCGCGAGACGACACTGCTGTTGTCGAACGAGCTGGCTGGACTGCCCGTCGAAGGAAGCCTGAGCGACGAGCAACACGTCGCGATTCACAAGGCGGCCGAGTCGCCGAGCAAGCGTGGGCGCACGGTGGCGTGGTTGACCGGGGCGTCGGCGGTGGCTGCTGCCGCTGCGATGGTATTTGCGTTTACTCGCGGTGGCGCGGGCGACGACTCCGTCTCCAAGCAGTCGGCGCGGTTGGCTGAGGATCGGGCTGAGGCGAACGCCATCCGATCCAGAGATGATGGGGTTTACGCGAAACGCACGCTGGGGCGACCCGTTCGCAACAACAACCACGGCAACGCCGGAATGACCGACCCGGCTGTGTCTCCACGGTTTGCCAGGGGCAGGACCGGCTACCGGCGGAATGTGCTGCCTCGCTCGCCGAGGCCCGACGTCAACGTCCCCCGGCCCAGCGGCAATCGCTACGACCACATCAAGCACAACGCTTTCCTGGACACGGCGACCAAGCCACTGTCGACGTTCTCTATCGATGTGGACACGGCGGCGTACTCCACCGTTCGTTCGTATCTTGCGCGCAACCAACGCCCGCCCAAAGGCAGCGTGCGCATCGAGGAGATGATCAACTACTTCTCGTACAACTACCCGTCGCCCAAGACCAAACACCCGTTCTCGGCGACCACTGAAGTGTCCGTCGCCCCCTGGAATCGCAACCACCGTTTGCTGCGCATCGGCTTGCGCGGCAAGCAGCTGAACGGCGGCAAGGATACGCCAAGCAACCTGGTGTTCCTCATCGACGTGTCCGGCTCCATGAGCAGTGCCAATAAACTGCCGCTACTCAAGCGGTCGATGAAGATGCTGACGAGCAGACTCAAGCCGACGGATCGCGTGGCCATCGTGGTCTACGCCGGTGCCGCGGGCGTCGTCTTGCCGTCTACCGCGGTGCGAAACAAGGAACTACTCAGCGGCGCGCTCACTCGTCTGAGCGCGGGTGGGTCCACGGCTGGCGGTGCTGGTATCGAACTCGCGTACCGCATCGCTCAGAAGAACTTCGTCCAGGGTGGCGTCAATCGCGTCATTCTCGCCACCGACGGCGACTTCAACGTCGGTCCGAGTAGCGACGCCGCGCTGGTTTCGCTGATCAAACAGAAGGCCAAGAGCAACGTGTTCTTGACTGTGCTTGGCTTCGGTCGCGGCAACTATAATGATCAGATGCTGGAGAAACTCACCGGGCACGGCAACGGCAACTACGCCTACATCGATACCATCGGTGAGGCGCGCAAAGTTTTTGTCGAGCAGTTGTCGTCAACGCTGGTGACCATCGCCAAGGACGTGAAGCTTCAGATCGAATTCAATCCCAAGCACGTGGCCAAGTATCGGTTGATTGGTTACGAGAACCGCATGCTGGCAACGAAGGACTTCAAAGACGACAAGAAAGACGCCGGTGAGATCGGTGCCAACCATCGCGTGACGGCGCTGTACGAGTTGGTGCCAGCGGGTCTCAACAAGCGCGCGACCAAGGCCGACCGGTTGCGCTATCAGAAACGAATGGCCACTACCGGTCACGGCGACGAACTACTCACCATCAAGCTGCGGTACAAGAAGCCCGAGGGTGATACCAGCACTCTGGTGGCGTTCGCCGTGAAGAACAAGGCAGTCGAGCTGAGTCAGACGAGCGCCGACTTCAAGCTCGCCGCTGCCGTCGCCGAATTCGGCATGCTGCTGCGGGACTCGCCGCACAAGGCCCAGTCGTCATACGACAGCGCGCTGAAGCTGGCGACCCAGGGCGCCAAGCGCGACCCGTACGGCTATCGCGCCGAGCTCATCGGGTTGATCAAGCGCGCTAAAGCACTGCCGTAGCCGTCGCTCCCACCTGTTTGGCGGCAACAGCGAAGCTGTTATGCTTCGCTCGTTGTCGCCGTCTCCTACGTTCATTCCTCAAACAGATTCGCCGCTCGTAGGACGTAGCGACGAACTCGCCCAGTTGCGCCAGGTCGTTCAAGACAATCGCCTGGTCACTGTGCTTGGCACCTCCGGGATTGGTAAGACGCGGTTGGTCGTGGAGCTGCTGCGTGAGCGCCCCGACGCCGTGTTCGTGGATCTCACAGAGCAACGCGATCGAGAGGGCGTGCTGTCGGCGGTTGGAGGTGCCCTGGACGTGCGCGCGCCGGTGGCGGGTGCGGTCATCGACGCAATCAACGAGCGCGGCGATACATTGATCGTGCTCGACAACCTGGAACAAGCCGTCGGCGCGGCCCCGGAAACGGTTGGTAGCTGGCTCAGCGAGTGCCCTCGGGCGCATTTCCTGGTGACATCACGCGAGCTGTTGCGCCTGCGCGGCGAACGCGTGCTCGAGTTGTCACCGTTGAGCTTGCCCGAGACCGACGACGATGTGTCCGAGGCATTGCTGTTGTGGGTGCAGGAGCGGCGCCGGACCGAACCGGCCTACAACCCGACTGACGAGCGCGCCACTGTGTGCGAGATCTTGCGCCAGCTGGACGGCTTGCCCCTGGCCATCGAGTTGGCGGCCGCCCGCGCACCAGTACTCGGCGTCGACGATCTGCTGCAGCGCCTGGCCCATCGTTTCAGCGTGCTCGCGCGAGGTGCCCGAGGCGCACCCCGTCGCCAGGCCACCCTGCGTGGCGCCATCGATTGGTCTTGGGAGTTGCTGTCCCCCGTCGAACAGCGCGCGCTCGCCCAGTGTTCGGTGTTTCGTGGCGGCTTCACGGTGGTCGCCGCCGAGGCCGTATTGGCACCGGATTCCCAGGTGGCGACCCTGGATCTGATCCAGTCTCTGAGAGAAAAATCGCTGCTGCGCTCTCTGCCCGGAACCCCGCCCAGGCTGGACATGTTTCTGAGTATTCGCGACTACGCGGCGGAGCGACTCGCCGAGCTGGATGGTGATGCAGCGACGCTGACCCGAGCCAACGAGTACTTTGGTGAACTGGCGGCGCGGCTGCAGCCGGCAGTGGAAACCCCTGATGGGGGCGCTGCTTTGCGCGATATCGTCGCCGAGAAGCAGAACTTGATCGCGACAGTAGAGCGCAGCAGCAATGACGTCGGTGCGTCGATCGTCGTTTGTGCGTCCTGTCTGCTGGCCCTCGATGATGTGGCGTGGACGCGTGGTCCGGTGAACCTGCATGTGGACGTGTTGAATCGTGCGATCGCCAGGTTCGAGCTGACCGACCCGAGCGATGTGCGTTTGGCGCGAATGCTGGAGCTGCGCGGGATCGCTCGAGCGAGCTCGGGCGATGTGGACGCGGGCGTCGCCGACGCGGCGCGAGCGTTGGAACTGTGTGAAGCGGCCGACGACGAACTTGCTCTGGCCCGGGCGTTGATGAGCATGGCAAAGGTACGCTTGCGCCAGCGTGATCTCGTGGCCAACGAACAACTGCTGCTGCGCGCCCGGGACGCGGCGATAGCGGCAGGCGACCGCCGACTCGAAGGCATGATCATCGGCACCCTTGGCGACGCGCCGAAATTGCGCGAGGACTTTGCCGGTGCTGAGGCGTTGTACCGAGAAGCTCTCGCCATACATGAGCGGATCGGTAATCGCCGCTCCGAAGGCATGGAGTGCACCCGCTTGTCGGTGCTGTTTCTCGAGCAGGGACGATTCGAAGAACTGACCGTCATGGCCACGCGAGCCCTTGCGATTCATCGGGAGCTCGATAGCCGCTACGTGCAGGGGCTGGTGCTCACCGCCCTGGGCGCGGCCCATCACGCTCAGGGAAGAATCGTCGACGCGCGCCAGGCCTATCTGTCCGCGGTGCCGTTGCAGCAAGCCATGGGGGAGAAGCGTATCTACGGCGCTACCCTTGGTTACCTGGGGCTTGCGGAGTTGGAGTTGGGCGAACCGGAGGCCGGCCTCTCTCATCTGCGTCAGGCACACGAGATGCTGGAGAAGCTTCACCAGCCCCGGCACCATGCGTTGTTTCTGGCCTTCCACGCGGGAGCCGAAGCTGGGCTCGGTCGTGAGTCTCGGGCACGCAAGCTGCTGCGCCGCGCCGGTAAGATTCTCGCGGAGCATCCCGACGACAAGTTCGAGACGGTACAAGCGTTGATGCACAGCGCCCTGGATCCACTCGTCGCGCGCTCCACCCTGGACACGACGATCCTCACCGGCGGCGCCGAAGTGTCGAGGTCCATCGATGTGCGCCTCGCGCTGAGATTGGTCGAGCGGCGCGCCGCCACGGCCACGGTGGCCGGCGACGAACCGGGTCTGGTCGTCGACGCCATGGGTAAGTGGTTCGAGTTGACGGACGGTACCCGCGTGGACTGCCGGCGTCGCCACGCCGCCCGCCGGCTGCTACTCAAGCTGGCCCACCAGTGCATCTATCATCCCGGCGTGCCTTTGTCGGCGGCGGAGCTGGTCTCCGCGGGCTGGCCCGAAGAGCGCATGACCGTCGAGTCTGCCCAGAACCGCCTGTACGTCACTCTCAATCGGTTGCGTGCTCTGGGCCTTCGCGGAGTGTTGCTCGCGGTGGAGGGCGGTTATCTAATCGACCGCAACCATCCCGTGCGCTTTAGCCAGGACTGAGTTCTCCGAGGTGTGTGCGCAGGAGTAAGCCCCCCGAAAGGTGCACACGGCTGTGTGCACCGCTGGTCTCGGTGACCAATCTGAAAGCGCAACAGCTCGTCAATACTAGTCATCCCGGGCACCGGTGATTGGATCGGCGGTTGCAATTCTCAATGGTCATGGGGAGCAGTAAATCGCGACGCGTTGCGTTGATCTTTGTCGGAGTCTCACTTTGCGTCGGTTGTCACGTTGGCGATCCGGGGCCAGGCGACGACCCGGACCACGGCGATCACGCCGCGGGAGAGCACGACGTGTTGTTGGCGGACCCATCGCTGCCAGACCCGGATTCGGACTATGAGTTCGGCATGACCGTCAATGAAGCGGCGGTATCGGCGTGCAGCACGTCGACTGTGTCCGGTCTGTCTCAACAGCTGATCGCCGAGCTCGAGTGCATGCAACCCGGATCCATGGTCAACATAAACGACATCGCCGGCGTGTCCACGTCTGCGTTTCCGTTTCTCCAGCGCGGTGCTGCCGCGGCACTGGCCCGGGCGACCGAGGCAGGCGGCACCATCACAATCAACTCGGCGCTGCGCTCCACGGTTCAGCAGTTCGTTCTCTACAAGTGGTACGTGGATGGTCTGTGCACGAACGTGGTTTCACTGGCGGCTCAACCTGGACGCAGCAACCATGAGTCAGGGCTCGCGTTGGACGTCGGTAACTACTCCGATTGGAAATCCAGGCTCGAGGCCCAATCGTTCTCGTGGTTGGGCGGAAACGATCCAGTGCACTTCGACTATCAAGGCGACGGCGATGATCTGCGCAGCCTGTCCGTGGAAGCGTTCCAGCGCTTGTGGAATCACAACAACCCCGACGATCCCATCGGCGTCGACGGCCAGTACGGGCCCGAGACCGAGGGCGCCATCGGCGACGCACCGGCCGACGGGTTCGAGTTCGGCGCGAGCTGTAGCTAGAGCTCGCCGGCTGGCGGTTCGCCACCGGTCATGACGCGGTCGAAGAGCGTCTGCAACGCGAGCGCGTCTTTGGTGTTCAGTGACGTGGCGTTGCAGGTCTGCACACCGTTGATAACCACGTCGCATGTCAGATCGTTCTTTCTGAACTCGATCGTGTTGATGTCACGCAGCTGAAACGTGGCTTTGAGCCTGGTTGGGTCGGCCGAGGTTGGCGGTAGGTTGTAGACCAGTGCTTTGTCGGTGATGGCGAAGCCTACTTTGGCCGAACCCAGAACAGTCTCATCGTAGAGCACGAGTACAGTGTCGCCGTCGCCGTGGTCGATATAGCTGCCACGGGCTTTGCGCAGCTTGGTCAGGGATATGGACGGGCTGACGGACACGTTGGTTCGTGACGACAGCAGCGGTGGCAACAGGCGCGGGGCCAGTTGCTGTACACGGGCGATTTGTTCGGCGTCCATTCTAGTTGTCGAAGGTGTCAAGACCGATAGAGCGTCGGCGCAGTTTGTCGTTCAGGTTGCCGGTGCCGGCTTTGCTCAGAGCTGCGGCGAACGTCTCGCCGTCGGGGAATCGATCCGCGGGACGCTTGGCCATTGCTATGGCGAACACGGCTTCGACATCAACGCTGTGTTCCCCCAGGCCCCGTGGTCTGCGCGGTTTTCCAGTGGCCACGCGACCTAGCACTTCGGCTGCCTTGCCGCCGCTAACCGGTGATCGACCTACCAGCGCGCGATAGGCGACGACGGCCAGCGAGTACAGATCACTCTCGCGATCCAACTCCTCGCCGCGAGCTTGCTCAGGAGACATGTACGCTGGCGTGCCGACGACGCGCCCCTGGGTCATGGTCGCCTCGGCGTCGAGCAGTTTGGCCACGCCGAAGTCGAGCACAGTCCAGTTGCCTTCGTCGGTGAGGAATATGTTCTGCGGTTTGATGTCCCTGTGCAGAATGCCCTGGGCGTGTGCTGCCTGCAGGCCGCGACCGACCTGGCGGATCATGGCAACGACCTCGTCCACTTTCAGCCGCCCACGTTCCTGAAGGTGTTGCGATAGTACGACGCCGTTCAAGCGCTCCATGGCCAGATAGGGAAGGCCGTTGTCCAGGGATGCGACTTCGAGAACGCGCACGACATGAGGGGACTCTATCGTCGCGATCATTTCCAGTTCGCGCAGGAAGCGCAGAACGTGTTGAGGGCTGGCGAGCACCTCCGGATGCAATACCTTGACCGCTGCGACCGATTCGTCCTTTGCGTGCACGGCGTCGTAGACCTCACCCATGGCGCCGCGGCCGAGCACTTCTCCGAGTTTGTAGTTGCCGAGTTGTGCGCCGGTGTACTTACCCGCGCCGCCGATCATCAACGCGCGCGCGAGCTCGTCTTTTGCCTCCGAGAGCAACTGGTCTCGGAGCGATAGGGCGCGGACCGCTCGGCGAAGTTGCTCGACCGCGTCATGAGTCGACTTGTGTGCGCCGCGAGCTACGATGAACGCCGCGATGTTGATTCCCTGGACGATCACCAGAATGATTGTCTGAGACGTTCGCCCCACCGCTACGGGTTGGATGATGCTGTTGTCGGCGATCACCCCGTATATCATCAGCATGGACACGACGAAATGAGTCGTGTAGGCCACGCCGCAAACGATCAGCGCACTGGCAAGACTTCGGTGAGTACTGAAGATGAATGCGCCGAATGGCAACAACAACAGCACCGCTGACAGCGGCCCCCAGTAGAAGTAGCCAGTACTCACGGCGAAGATGCCGGCCAGGCCGAACGTCGTGTTTTGAAACGATGTGTATGGATGCCCGGCGCGCAGGCGCAGGTAGCTCCACAGCGCGCCAATCCCGCCGACGACGGCGCCAGCCATGTGAATTTTTCCGGCCGTCGGATCGCCGCCGATGAATGGAACGGCGAAGAAGACCGAGACGCCGATGGCAACGACAACACCAGCGAACGCGCGCATACGCCCGGACTCGTCCTGCTGCATCGCGGCCGCGGCGCTGGCTGGCTCGGACTTTCCGGTCGTCGCGCCCAGTGATGGTGTCAGCGACAGCTGCTGTTTTTTCGCGACCGCGCCTGTCGTTTGATCAGAGACGGGCCGCTCAACCACGGTGGTCTCAGTCGGTTGCTCTAGCTCTGTCGTTGGGTTCAACTGAGTATCGCTGTGCGCAGGGAGCGCTAGGCTTTTCGACCACTCACGTAGTCGCGGGTTCGCTCCATGAGTGTAACAAACCCGGCTTCGTCTCCGGCGCGCACGACCGATCGAAGACGCTCGATGGCGTAGAGCAGCGCGCTCAGGGACTCGGTGCCATAGTCGTTGAGCGACTGGATTTCAAAATACAGATGCGGGTTCTCCTGAGCCACGCTACTAGCGATGCCCAGCTGGGCGTCAAACGTCGTACTCGACAGCTCAGCGAGTTTTGGCGCCGCTTCGCCGCTTTCGGCGAGGGCGGTTACGAACGCCAGATTGAGCGCGTGGGACAGGCCAAGGACGTAAGCGATCAGACGATCATGGCTTTCCAGGTCCATGTCGACCAACGTTGCCATGGTGGACGTGAATAGTTCGCGGGCCGCGTCGTTGGCTTCCTGGTTACCAAGGTCGACGAAAATGACGTGGCGCCCAGATAGCAACTCGGTGCCGGGACCGAACATGGGATGCAGCGAAGTGACCTTGAGTCCCGCATCAATGAGCGCAGTCAGGCCGCTGCGCAATGGGCTTTTTAGCGAGCCGACGTCGAAGATCAATCCGGCGGGTTTGCGTTTGGCGAGCTCATGCAGGATGTCGTTGGAGATACGCAGCGGCGCGGCGACGACGATGATGTCGTGGCTCAGATCGCTGTCGGCCCAGTTATCCATGTGAGGGAAACCGTCAACGGCGCCGGCTGGGTCGGCGATGTCCACCGAGTAGCCTTGCGAGCGCAGGAACTCGGCGGACCAGCGGCCCATTTTTCCCGCGCCGCCGATGACGAGAACCCGGCGTCCTTTGCCTTCACCGTGGGCGACGACTTTGTCTTGCTCCTGCACGGTGAGTGACGAGCGGATGAGAAGTAGAAGTAGTTCTTCAGCGATGTCGGCGGAGATCTTTGCGTCGGCGGCGTTCGCTCGGGCGCGCTTGATGACCTCCCGCTCCTGATCGAAGTTACGAGTCGGTGTGCCGGCCTGGCGTTTCACCCGCCCGATCTCCATGGCGAGCTCTTGTCGTCGTGCAACGAGCTCAATGAGTTGGCGGTCCACTCCCGCTAGCTCGTCGCGTAATTTGTCCAGATCCATATGCGCAGCTTGACAGTGTCAGACCCCCCTGGTTAACTGAACATCTGTTTAGTACCTGAGAAACGATGTCATCCCGCGCGACGCGACTACGTGAGCTCCTTTCCAGCGGAGCGTTGAAACGCGGCGAGATCCGATCAGAATCGACCTCTGAGGAGAGCGGCGCGAAGCTTTGGAGTCGCAGCAACCTATCGGGACGATTGACCGAAATCTCTGGTGCCGGTTCAGTCGCTTCTTTGACTGCCGCCATCGGCCTGGTTCTACAAACCCAATATGAATGTGACCCAGTCGCCTGGGTGACCACGCCAGTGCAGGAATTTTATCCGCCGGATGTGCACGAGTTCGGCGTCGATCTCGAGTCGTTGGCCGTTGTTCGAGTGCCGACTGCCGCCACAGCGGCGCGCGCGGCGGAGCGTCTTGTTCGCTGTGGTGCGTTTGGTTTGGTCGTTCTTGATCTGGGCAAAAACGCGTATATGCCGACAGCGTTGCAAGGTCGGTTGATCAGTCTGGCGCAGAAACACGACACAGCGATCGTATGCCTCACCGAGAAGTCGAGCGAAAAACCATCTCTTGGTTCCATGGTGTCTTTGCGCGCAGAGATTTTTCGCGAGCAAGTCACGCCAACAGCTGGTGAGCCGCGCGCTACCTACCGTTGCAAAGTAAAGGTCCTCAAGGACAAACGGCGCGGCCCAAACTGGAGCCACGAAGAGGTGGTCAGTGGACCGGCTGGCTTGCGTTGACCTATCAGCCTTTCCCCTGCAGCTTCTGAGTCAGCGCAACCCGGATTGGTCGCGTTATCCGGTGGCGGTAGTCGCCGAAGACAAACCACAAGGCGTCATCCTCTGGGTGAACGAGCATGCCCGTCGAGCGCGCATCTTGCCTGGGCATCGCTACGCTCACGGCCTGTCACTGTCCCGAGAGCTACGCGCCGCGGTCGTTCCGCAAAGCGAAATAGACGCTGGCATCACCAGGGTCGCAGCCATGTTGCGCGACTTTTCGCCTGAGGTAGAACCGTGCGGCGATGAGCCTGGCGTGTTCTGGCTCGACGCATCGGGGCTTCAGCGGATCTATCGTTCTCAGTTGCAGTGGGCCAAGAAGATCCACGCTTGTTTGCGCAAAGCCAGGTTCGAGTCAACGGTCGTGGTCGGGTTTACTCGGTTCGCTACCTACGCTGTCGCTCGCGCCCGACCAAACGGCGTCACGGTGTTCGAGCTGCACAAGGATGAACGCGAGGCCGCACGAGCAGTCACTCTCGACCGGTTGGACCTGGAGCCAAAACTCAGAGACCTGTTGGCCAAGCTTGGTATTCTAACGCTCGGTGCGTTCATGCGTTTGCCGCCGGGCGGGTTGCTCATACGGTTCGGCAAGCAGGCGCTGCGTCTACATCAACTCGCGTCGGGCGAGCGCTGGGATCCTCTGCAACCGCGCGCTGCCACCGAGCCTCTCGAGACGCTGCTCTATCTAGACGATCCAGAGACCAACTCCAACCGTCTAGTGTTCGCTATTAAGCGCGGCTTGCATCCGCTGCTCACCCGCCTGGCCGCCAATCATTCGGCGCTGGCTACTTTGTTCGTTCAGTTCAAGCTTTACCGACACAGTCAAAAGCACATCCTGCATACGATTCGCCCGGCAGAGCCGTCCCTGGATATGCGCTCGCTAATGCGCTTGGTGTTGTTGCGCCTGGAGTCGTCGCCACTACCTGCAGGCGTAGAAGAGATCACGCTGTCGGTCGAGGATGTGCCGGCAACTCTTGAACAGCTAAGCCTCTTCGCCCAGCAACCTAAACGCGATCTTCGTGCCGCCAACGAAGCATTCGCCAGACTTCGAGCAGAATATGGAAACGAATCAGTCGTGGTTGCCAGCTTGAACGAAGGACACTTGCCCGAAGCGCGTTATCGCTGGCAGCCGATGCAAAAAGCACTGTTGCCATTCGGTGGTAGTCCACCTGAAACCAGGCCCCGACCAACTCTGGTTCGGCGCATTTGTCGCCGGCCGGTCATGTTGCCTCCTCAGAATCACCAGGTAAGAGACGATGGTTGGTTGTTGCAGGGACTCGAGGCAGGGCCGATTTCGCGCATTGTCGGCCCGTACATCGTTTCTGGCGGTTGGTGGCGTAACACGATCCATCGCGAGTATCACTTCGCCATGACCAAGACCGGCGAGTGGTTGTGGGTCTATTTCGATCGCGGTCGCCGCCGGTGGTTCTTACACGGCAGAGTCAGCTGAGGTCTATGTAATGCCCAAGTACGCAGCCCTGTGGTGCAAGACCAATTATTCGTTTCTAGAAGGCGCGAGTCATCCTGACGAGCTGATCGAAGAAGCTCAGAGCTACGGCGTGCGTGCCATTGCTGTCACCGACCGCGATGGGGTCTACGGCATCGTGCGCGCTCACATCAAGGCGCGTGAAATAGGAGCCAAGTTGATCGTTGGCGCTCAGGTAAGCGTCGATGACGGGTCGAACATCGTATTGCTAGCGAGCAATCGTGAAGGCTATGCAAACATTTGCCGACTGTTGACCAAAGGTCGGCTGCGCTGCGTCAAGGGAGAGTCTAAGGTCAACTGGCTCGAGGTGTGCGAGCACGCGCCAGGGGTCATAGCTCTGTGGGGAGGTGACAACAGTGCACTGGTAGGCGATGAGTATCCTGATCAGCTTGCCTACGATTTGCGCAGCGCCTTCGACGATCGTTTGTATGCGGTTGTTACTCGCCATCGTCGCGCTCAGGACGTTCCAACGGAGATTCGGTTGCGCCACCGAGCTGACAAATACGGATTGCCGTGCGTTGCCGCCGTCGAGGTGCTCTATCACAGCAAAGGTCGCAGGCGTTTGCAGGACGTGATGACCTGCATCCGTCACAAAGTGACTCTGGCAACGGCTGGACGCATTACTCGTGGCAATGCAGAACATGAGCTCAAGTCTCCTCACGCCTTCGAGGTGTTGTTCAAGGACGATCCGGCCGGAGTTGCGCGAACCATCGAGATCGCGTCTCGCTGTGAGTTCTCTATGGACAAACTGCGCTACCGCTATCCATCCGAGCGCCTGCCCGATGGCCGATCGTCGGCAGAGTGGTTGGTCGAGCTTGCCTATCAAGGAGCCAATAAACGCTACAACGGTCCACCGCCCGCCGACGTCGTCGCGCAGCTCGACAAGGAGCTGGCGCTGATCGACGAACTCGAGTACTGCGGCTACTTCCTGACCATGTACGAGATCGTTCGCTTCTGTCGTGAGCAGAATATCCTGTGCCAGGGCAGGGGCTCGGCTGCAAATTCGGCGGTCTGTTTTTGCCTGGGTATTACAGCCGTTGATCCGGTACGTATGGGCTTACTGTTCGAGCGCTTCTTGAGCCGAGAACGCGCAGAGCCGCCCGACATCGACCTGGACATCGAGCACGAGCGCCGCGAAGAAGTCATTCAGCACGTCTACACCAAGTACGGTCGTACGCACTCGGCCATGGTCGCCAACTTTATTCGCTACCGGCCAAAGTCAGCGGTCCGCGATGTCGGCAAGGTGCTATCGATTCCTGAGACTTCATTGGACCGGGCGGCCAAGATGCTCGGCCGTTACGAAGGTGTGTTTACCGAGCCACTGGAGCAAGCGGGGCTGGCCATGAGCGTGGCCACCCACGAACATCTCGTCGAGCTCAGTAACGAAATTCTCGATTTCCCCCGACACCTCTCCATACATCCCGGTGGCTTCTTACTTGGGCACGAACCTGTGCACGATCTGGTGCCGATCGAAAATGGCACCATGGCCGACCGCACGGTCATTCAATGGGACAAAAACGATCTGGAAGACCTGGGCCTGTTCAAGGTGGACCTGCTCGGACTCGGTGCGCTTGCTCAGATGCACCGGTGTTTCGATATCATCGAATCGCATCGGGGCCGGCAGTGGACCATGGCAACGATTCCAGCCGATGACAGCGACACCTACGACATGATTTGTCGCTCGGATACGGTCGGCGTGTTTCAGATCGAAAGTCGCGCACAGATGGCCATGTTGCCCAGGCTGCGTCCCCGGTTCTTCTATGACCTGGTCGTCGAAGTGAGCATTGTGCGCCCGGGACCAATTACCGGCGGGATGGTTCATCCCTATCTGCGTCGGCGCAACGGCGAGGAACAGGTCGAGTATCCACATGAGTGTTTGCGCCCGGTGTTGGAAAAGACCCTCGGTGTGCCGCTGTTTCAGGAGCAGGTCATGCGGCTGGCAGTGGTGGCTGCGGACTACACTCCAGGCGAAGCGGATCAACTCCGCCGGGATATGGCGGCCTGGCGACGTACCGGTCGAATCGAGCAGCATCGGCAGAAGCTGATCGAACGCATGACCAAAAAGGGCATCGCCTTCGAATTTGCCGAGAGAGTGTTCAACCAGATTCGTGGTTTCGGTGAGTACGGATTCCCCGAGAGTCACGCGGCAAGCTTCGCGCTCATTGCCTACGGCACTGCGTGGCTCAAGTGCCACTACCCGGCGGAGTTTGCGTGCTCGTTACTCAATGCCCAACCAATGGGATTCTATTCGCCGGCAACCATCGTCGAGGACGCCAAACGTCATGAGGTCGAGTTTCGACCGATCGATGTGAGCTTGAGTAATTGGGACTGCACTCTCGAACATGTTTCCGGACAGGGCGACCAGGCAGTGTTTGCCGTGCGTATGGGCCTGCGTTACGTGCGTGGACTCGGCGACCGCGAATGGCAACGGATCCTGGCGGCTCGCGATCGGCGCGAATTCAAATCCTTGTCAGACTTCGTTACGCGCACGTATTTAGACGAGCGCTGTCAGACCAAGCTCGCCGAAGCCGGCGCGTTCGGTTGCTTCTCGGAGAATCGGCGGTCGGCTCTGTGGGACGTGCGTGGATTGCTGCGAACCCGCGAAGACGAAATGCCACGGGCGACCAGAGAACGAGCCGCTGCACCCGGTTTCGCTAGTCTCAATCATCTCGAACAAGTTCTGTGGGATTACCAGACGAGCAGTCACAGTGTGCACGGGCATCCGCTTCAGCCGCTGCGTGAAGAGCTGCGCCGGCGTCGTTTACCCGATGCACGAACGCTCAACCAGGGCCGTGACGGTCAACGTGTTCACTACGCCGGCATCGTAATTTGCCGGCAACGTCCCGGCACTGCTGGCGGGGTGACGTTCATGACTCTCGAAGACGAGACGGGATTCGTCAACACGGTGATTTGGAAGCAGGTATTCGATCAGTACGCGACTATCGCCAAGACGACCGCCTTCCTTGGCATCACTGGCAAGCTTCAGGCGCAGCAAGGGGTGGTGCACCTGGTCGCCGAAAAACTATGGGAGCCAATGTTGCCGACCAAGCCGGTGAACCCGCGCAGCCGAGATTTTCACTAGCAGGTGCGGTGAACGGGGCAGAGTCAGCCGAGTAGCAAGTCCGCCAGGTGGCGTCGATGATGCCTGCTGTCGCCAAGCATTGAGTTGCCCCATAACGAGCGTTTGAAATAGAAGTGGGCGTCGCAGTCCCAGGTGAAACCGTAGCCGCCGTGGAATTGCACGCCACGGTCGGCAGAGAACGCGAGCGCGTCGTTGGCGGCTGCTTTCGCCATGCGTGCGGGAGCCTCGGCGCGGGTTGGCTGTGTATCCAGCGTTGCCGCGGCCGCTGTTACCAGGCTGCGCGCGTTTTCGACTGCGAGCATGACGTCGACGATGGGGTGTTTGACCGCCTGGAACGAGCTGATCTGGCGGTTGAACTGTTTGCGTTCGTTGGCGTAGTCCCGCGTGCGCACGAGCATCTCGTCTGCCGCGCCAACCATCTCGGCGGCGAGCAGTACCTGGCCTCGACTATGAAGCAGGCGTATCGCGTCGGTCGCGTCACCGCCCAGGCGGTTGGCCGCGCCGACTTTCACATCGCTGAGCTCGACGCGTCCTGCGCGACGGGTGGAATCGATGACGACCTCGTCGCTGATAGTGACCCCGCCATCGCTCAGTTCGACGACGAACAAGCCCAGTTCGTCAGCTACGCGGAAGGGCGCAACCATCACACCTGCCGCGCGTGCCCACATGACATGGGTCTTGGTGCCGTTGAGCACATAGCCGTCACCATCATTGGTAGCGGTCGCTTCGATTCCCGCCAGCTCCCATGAGTTCGATGGTTCGGTGAGTCCAACCGTGGCGATTACTTCACCCTGAGCAATCTTGGCGCACCAGCGCTTTCGTTGGTCGTCGTCACCGGTGGCGTCGATGGCGATGCCGGCCAGGATGGTCGCCAGCAGCGGCGAGGGCAGCAAACATCGACCGGTTTCTTCCAGTACGAGTACTAGAGACAGGTAGTCGAGTTCGACTCCACCGTGGGCTTCGGGCGCGACTAGCCCGGGCCAACCCATCTCGACGATCTGGGCCCACTTGTCTGGGTCGTACCCCGTGTCGTCGTCGACCAGGCGCCGCGCTTCGGTCAGCGGGCTGTTGTCATTCAGCCAGCGGCGTACGGTCTGGCGCAGCAGGTCGTGTTCGTCCGTGAAACCAAAGTCATCGGCGAGCGCTACGGGTTTGGGAATAGTCATCGCAGGCTCCTTATTTGCTCTTCGCCATGCCGAGGGCACGTTCGCCTAGAATGTTGCGTTGGATTTCGCTTGTGCCGCCGCCGATGGTGAAGCCATACGAGTTCAGGTGCGCTCGCGACCAGTCGGCGTTGTTGATCGCGTTGTCGTCGCCCATCCACAGCATGCCGTCAGGGCCCAGGCAATCGCAGGCGAGCTGGGTCAGCCGCTGCATCCATTCAGAAAAGACCAGCTTGTTGGCCATGCGCAAGCCAAGCGGGTGTGCCGCCACGAGCCCGGACACGCCAAGTCTGGCCGCCCCGGACCGTATCGCTTCGACGTCGATCCACAGCTGGGCGATGCGGTCTCGGACCACCTCGTCTTCGAGGGCGGGTCTACCGTCGCGCTTGACGTCGCGCGCGAGCTCGATGACTTTGTCGAGTTGGCGAACGAGCCCATCGGCTCGGTCCCTGCCACTGGTCTCGGCTGCGCCGCGCTCGAATAGCAAAGTGGTGATGGCGACGTTCCAGCCTTGCCCCTCTTTGCCGAGCAGAGCGTCCTCGGGCATTGGTGAGTCGTCGAAAATTACCTGGTTGAAGCCACCCTCGCGCGTCATCTTGACCAGTGGCTGGATGACGACCCCCTCGGCATCCATCGGAAACAGGAAGTACGATAGGCCGGCGTACTTGTTTGCTTCAGTGTCCGTGCGCGCGAGCAGGATCATCCATTTGGCAAAGTGTGCCACCGTGGTCCACACCTTGTGTCCGCTGACCCGATAGCTGCCATCCTCTTGCTTGACCGCGCGGGTCTGCAGACTTGCCAGGTCCGAACCGGCACTGGGTTCGCTGAAGCCCTGGCACCAGATCTCTTCTGCCGACAAAATCGGTTTGAGCAGGCGCTTTTTTTGTTCCTCGGTGCCAAAGGTTAGGATGGTCGGTCCAGCCCACTGAAGCGCGATGGTGTTGACCAGAAAAGGCGCCTCGGCGCGACTCATTTCCTGACTGACGATGGCCTGGCGCGCTTTGTCCACACCCTGGCCCCCGTACTCTTTGGGCACGTCGAAGCCGAGATAGCCGGCCGTGTACAGGGCGTGCTGCCAATCCCGTAGATATTCGAACTGCTGCTTCGTCTCGACCTCCAAGAAACTCTGGGGTAGGACGAAGTCGGGTTTTGCCGGCTTGTTGTCGCTGATCCACGCGCGTGCCTCGCTCCGAAAAGCTGCCAGCTCTGGTGTTTCGGCTATGTCGGTCGATGTGGTCATCGCCGCCGAGTATAGAGGGAAACCGTCGCGAGTTGACCCAGTGTGCTGAGCGGACTACCGTAGTCGGGTGCGCTGGTGGCGCGTTTTTAGTCGTAAGAAGGGTAAATCGCAGGGCGAGGAGGAGGACCAGCTTGGTCCCCGTCGCCGAGGCGCGGAGCGTTATCCGTTCGAAGCCAAGCTCACGGCGTCGTGTTCGTCCTGGTCCAAAGTCGAGAGCCTGATCACCAGCGACGTCAGCGCGGGCGGGCTCTACGTGCCCACCGACAAATTGGCCCAGGTCGGCGACAGTATTGAACTGACGCTAACGCTGCCCGACGGAAACGACTTCCCGTTTCCCGGCACCGTGGTCAACATCGTGACTCCGGAAATGGCCGCCAAGTTCGGCAAACGGGCCGGGGTTGGCGTACGCCTCGACGGCCTGACTGGCGACGCGAAGGTCAAGTTCGACGCGGTGCTCGCGGCTGCTCGCAGTGAGCAACCTGCACCCACAGCGAGGGCCCAGTTCTCCAAGACCGGTTCGCTCACGGCGATTCACGACGACACGGTGGCCGAACTCGAGGCCCGCGCCCGGTCGATGGTCGCCTGGGATGGCGACGGAGATGACGGCGCCGATGACGATGACGATCTGGACATCAGTGTTGATGAAGCTGAGCCGGTCGCCGGCGCTGCGCCAGTTTCACTAACGCCGGCTGCTGCTCCAGTACCTGCTCCGGCTGCTGCTCCGGTACCGGCTCCAGTACCGACTCCAGCTCCTGCCGCTCCACCGGTTGCTGCACCGGCAAAGGCGGCGCCGCCGCAGAGACCGCCGCCGGTGCCCCGACGCAAGCTCGGCGTGGTTATCGGCATCGATCTCGGTACGTCGTACACCTCCGTGTCGGCGGTCGTCGGCAAGAAGGTTCAAGTGCTGACCTGGACCGACGGTTCGCGTTCGTCGCCGTCAGTGCTGTCGTTCCCCGCGGACAAGCCCATGCTCATCGGTAGCGCCGCGCGTAAGCGGCTTGCCACGGATCCCAAGCGCACAGTGCCATCGGCCAAACGTCTGCTCGGCCGGCGCCATGATGATCGCGAGATTCAAGGGTTGCTCGGTCAAGCGGCCTGGGAGGATATCGCCGGTCCGAACGGCGAGGTGCTCGCTCGCATTGGCGGCAACGACTACGCGATTCCACAGCTCTGTTCGTACTTGCTTGCCGAAGCGGTCGACACTGCCGAGCGCCACCTTGGCGCCAAGATCGAAGGCTGCGTACTCACGGTCCCGGTCAGCTTCGACGAGCAACGCATGGCCGCGTTGCGCCGCACCGTGCGTATGGTGAAACTCAACGTGCTGTCGTTTATCGATGAGCCCAGCGCAGCAGCCCTGGCCAACCGGTTTGATCCGGGCTTCGGCGGCACGGTTGGTGTGTTCGATTTCGGCGGTGGCACCTTCGACTTTTCCCTGGTCGACGTGTCGCGCGGCGACTTTCAGGTTATGGCCACGGCTGGTGATTCATGGCTCGGCGGCGACGACTTCGATCTCGCCATCGCTGACGCCGTCGCTAACCAGTTCTGGCGACTCAACGGCGTCGACCTCCGTCACAATGCCGTCGAGTGGCAGCGCTTGCTGTTCGCGTGTGAGATTGCCAAGCGCAAATTGTCGGTACAGAAGAGCGCACCCATCTTCGTCGGCAAAGCCGCCACTAAGAACGGCAAGTCCCTGGACGTCAACATTACGCTGGACCGGCCGACCTTCGAGAAGGCGTGTCAGCCGGTCATTCAGCGGTCGCTAACCACGTGTCGCGAGGCGCTGGACTTGCTCGACATGCGACCGGAGGAGATGTCGAGCATCTATCTCTCCGGCGGCACGACGTACATTCCTTCGGTGCGGCGCGCTCTGGAGAGTCGATTTGGGATTCCTGTGCGAACCGGCGTTCCGCCCGAGCACGCGGTGTGCTTGGGCGCAGCGATCCACGCGGCGCAGCTGGCCATGCAGGGCAAAGCGACCCTGGACAAGCACGACTAGCGCCCCGGGATGGTTGTCGAGCCGGCTCTACGAGCGACGCCGGCGCACAGCCAGGAGCACGCCGAGGATCAGTAGGAGTCCGCCCGTGCCGCCGTTGTTGCTACTGTTGTGGCTTGTGCTACAGCCGCCGCCACCACCACCGGTGCCGTCGGGCCAACATACGCCCATGCTCGGGTCGTCTGGGCTGGCGGCGATGCAGTCCATCGACGATGGGCACTGATCGGCCACGCCGACGAAGCAACTCTGGCTGCAATAGCTTTCGTCTCCGCTGGTCGGGCACAGACCGGACAGACATTCGCGCGCAGAGGCGCACTCGCCGCCAAGGTCGACTGAGGCTGGCGGGTAAAGACAGCGGCCGGCCTCGCACAGTTGACCAGCCAGACAGGTGTCGGCGCTCGCACACGGCGAGCCCTTCGTCACCGTGATTATCTGACTCGACTCGACGCCAAGATCGTTTGACGCGACGATCTCAATGTCGATGACGCCGTCGGGTAGATCGGCGGGGGCATCGAACCAGTACGGCGAGCTGGCGTTGGTGTAGTCGTAGCCGTCCTGCCAGCCATAAGGCTCGCCGTTCAGGCGGATTTCGACTCGCTTGACCCCGCGAACGTGCTCCGCGGTGACGCCGACAGAGAATCCGTCCTGTACGGTGGCGCCGGCCGCCGGTAATGCGATGTCGATGTCGGGGCCGGCAATCGGGGTCGGGTTAGGGCCAAGCACATTGTTGAGCCAGCCGTGGGAGTTCTGTGCACTGCCGCCGCAGTCACACGTCTTTTGAACCTCCAATTCGCCACACTCCTTGGCGCCGTCACGGAAGAACTGGCGCCCGCAGGCGCCCAAGTAAGTCATGGGGTCCGAGCAGTTGTACGCGTGCTCGAGGCCGAAAGCATGTGCTGTTTCCTGGCCGACGACCGAGCAGATATACAGCGGATTGCCCATCTGGTTGGCGAACGTAAATGAGATGGCGTTGTTGCGAGGGAAACAGATCGACGGCGCGACGCCACCGATGGGGTACTCGTAGTTGATCTCCTGCCAGTAGCCGGCAACGATCGCTTTGTGATGGAACAGATTTGGGCCGGGGTCCACGTCTGTGACCTCGACGTCGTACGGCGCGTACAGGGTCTTGACGCAGTCGACCATGGCGTCCCAGACTTCGTCGCCCTTGTCGAATTCGCTGATGGTTGCGCTGCTGGTGCCGGTGAACGAGAGGATCGACGACGTATTGGCGCGCGCGTCTTCCTGGCCGCTGCGGATCACGCAACCGCCGACGCAGCGCTCCAGGTAGATGATGCGCGATATGTCGACACCTTGATAATCCACCCCCTCGATCAGCGGCTCGCGTAGCTTCAACGAGTCGGCGACGCCCACGTGTGGGCTGGCGAGAACAACGGTTCCTAAGGCGAGCGCGAGAAGTAGGGGAGGACGGTGCATGTTGCTAGCCACGCTAGCACAACCGACTCTGGGTGTATCTATCACACGCTAGCAGCCGGAAACGTTCGCGATCACGGGACGATAGTCTGCGCGGAACACCTGTTAAACTGATCACTGTGAGGGACAGGCGTCCGGGGAGCCATGACGATCGAACGACCGCCACCGCGGCGATCATTATCGATGATGCTGACGACACCGCTTCTGATCGTGCGTTTCTGGTCGTGTACTACGATCAAGGTCCTGGTGCTCGCAGCCATGTGGTCCCGCTGTCTGACGGTCTGCCCGTTACGGTCGGCCGGCTTGCGCTCAACACGGTGCCCATCGATCACGAGATGGTGTCGCGCACTCACGCCAAGATCGTTCGCACGGGTGGCGACATTCTGGTCGAGGATCTAGGTAGCCGCAATGGCACGCGAGTCAACGGCGTGCCCACCGAAGGCGCAACTCGTGTGTCGCCTGGCGACGAGATCACGATTGGTCCGGTCACGGCCATCGTCGGTGTGACCACCAGTGTTCGCCGGCGTACGTTGGTCGGGAGCGCCCATGAGTTCGAAGAGCGGCTGGCGGCAGAGGTTGATCGGGCGGTTCGCTACCGGCGCTCCCTGGGCCTGGCGATGATCCGCCTGGGCGGCAACGCCGACGCGGCGTCCACGGTGCTCACGGATCTAGGGCGCAACTTGCGGCGCATGGATTACCTGGCTCAGTACGGACCCGACGAGTACGCCATCTTGTTGCCCGAGGCGGATCGCGAGTCGACAGACTCAGCCGCCCATCGGTTGGCACGAGAAGCCCGGCGCATCGGCGTCGTTCGCGGTGGGCTCAAAGTACACGTGGGCATGGCCGTATGCCCCGACGACGCCGCTGCCCCCGGAGAGTTGGTGTCGCGAGCGCGCGCTGCGTTGCGTGCGGCTCGGACGGGCGCAGGTTCCGACGGTGTGTCCGCGGCGCCTGAAGAACACGTACCCGTGCCGAGCAACATCGTCGTCGTCGATCCGCTGATGAAGCGGGTCTTCAAGATGGTCAAGAAGGTCGCCGACACGCCGATTACCGTCCTCATCCTGGGGGAGACCGGTGTCGGCAAGGACATCGTCGCCAATGCGATGCATCAGCAGAGCGCGCGGGCGGACAAGCCGTTCGTCACGCTCAACTGCTCCGCCTTGCCCGAGACCTTGCTCGAAAGCGAACTGTTCGGCCATGAGCGCGGAGCGTTCACCGGCGCCGAGCGCCGCAAGCTCGGTTATTTCGAGGCGGCGGCCGGCGGTACGATATTTCTCGACGAGATCGGCGAAATGCCGCTGGGGGTTCAGGCGAAGTTGTTGCGTGTGCTCGAGCAGCGAACGATCACTCGAGTCGGTGGCACGAGCCAGCTACCCATTGACGTGCGTGTCATCTGCGCGACGAACCGCAACCTGGAGGTCGAATGTCAGCGCGGGAGGTTCCGCGAGGATCTGTTCTTCCGCGTTAGCGCGTTTACTCTGGTCGTGCCGCCACTGCGCGATCGTAAGTCTGAGATCCGTCCCCTGGCGCAACATTTCGCACGGCACTTCTCCCTGGAGCTGGGCCAACCGCCACCTCGGTTCGCGACGGAGGCGCTGTCCTTGCTCGAGGATTATCCCTGGACGGGGAACGTGCGTGAGCTACGCAACGCTATCGAGCGCGCGGTCGTGTTGCAGCCGCATGGTGAGATTGGCGCGGACGACTTGCCCGAACGCATCGTCGCGGCTGGGGTCAAACGCGCTCAGCCCGCTGGTCGGCCAGCCGGTGTGCGCGGCCGGGTGGCGGATGTGGAGCGGGGCGCGGTGGTCGAGGCCCTGGAGCTATGCGAGGGCAATCAGACCCGGGCGGCCAAGCACCTGGGCGTGTCGCGGTTCGCGTTCATCCGGCTCATGCAGAAGTATGGGCTGAAGAAGCCGAAACGCTGATCGCCACCGCCGTGACCGGCGTGCTCTCGTGAGTCGGCACGCAAACGTCTTGCAACACGAGGGTCAGGCGTTGGTTGAGTCGCCAGTTGGTGCCGTCACCGAGGGCGTCTCGAATCGTGAGCGTCGCCGTTTCGTCTACGACTTCGAGTCGTAGCCAGGCCGTGTCGGCCTTCGCGACCAGGGTTTCCATCGCCTCCGGGTCCGGTGCCTCACTGAAGGTCAGAGCAAGTTGCGCGGAGTCGACGTCCAGAGCGCCGAGGGTGTCGGCATAGCCGGTCACGTCGAAGGGCAAGTCGTTGAGTTGTTGCTCTATCTGGCCGTGGCTCTTGCGGCTGAGCAGCTCGGACACACCAATCAGCACAGCCAGTAACAATACCAACGCCGCCAACACGCCAAGCAGCGACCAGCCACGCGGCGGCAAGAACAAGAAACCGTAGACCGCGCCGAGCACAGCTACCGAGTAGAGCACCCAGCCGGCACCTAACACGCCCAGCGACGTGGTGGATATTCGCATGTGCCGGTCACGGACCCACTGGGGAGTGGGACCGCGGACTTCAGTCACTGTTCGGCTCCGCTTCGGGGGCCGGTTTCGCGAATGCGAAGTACCGTTCCTCGAGCTCCGCGAGTTCCATGTCCGCACCACAGATTTCGCAAGCGCGGTTGGGCAACTGCGGCAAGCGGGCCTCACCGTTAACAGGGACCAGCGTGTCCGCTTCCGCAACACACTCGGTGCACTCTAGTGGCGCGATCACCGAGCGAATCTCGATGAACTGCACCAGGCCCGGAACCATGTTGAGCTGGTGGACGAACGAGGGAGAGCAACGGCTGACCGAGATCTTGGTGGTCTCGGCCAGCGTCTTGATGAAGTCGAACAGGCGTTTGACGCCTTGCGAATTGATGTGACGAACACCGTCGGCGATGAGCAGAACCGAGTCGCCGGTTATCTCTAGTTCGGAGAGATCGACCTTTTCGGTCAGGTCTCCGGACAGGCGAATCTCCACCCCGCCATCACCACCAGTGCTTGTCTGCCACTCGAGCACGTTTCTACGATATCACCCCTTTGAGCTCGTGGGGGGCTTGCCGCGCAGGCGTGCGCGCAACGCTTGTGTTCGCTTGATCATCTTCGATCGGCGGCGCTGTGCTTGCTTGTACGACACGTCGCGTCTTTGCTCCATCCATTCGACTTCCCGTTCTAGTTTGCGAAAAGCCGAGAGTCGTTCCTCGGTTAGCTCTCCTTCTATAACCGCGTTCGTGACGGCGCATCCTGGTTCGCCCATATGGCCGCAGTCGCCGAACCGGCATTGTTCTGCAAGGTCGCGTACGTCCTGGAAGCTCTGACTAAGTCCGTCGCCATCGCTCCACAGCTGCAACTCGCGCATTCCGGGTGTATCGATCAACACACCCCTGGATCCGCCATCGCCGGCCAACGGAATCAGCTGCCGGTGGCTGGTCGTGTGCCGACCATGGTCGTCGCCGCCACGGATTCCTCCGACCGCCATGGTCTCTTCCCCAAGGAGCCAATTCACCAGGGTCGACTTGCCGACCCCGGAGGAGCCCACGAACGCGATGGTTTTACCGGGTGCGAGTCTCTGCTCGAGCTGGTCAAAGCCGCTGCGGTCTTTCGCGCTGACCGCATAGACGGGCACCGCGATTGCGACGGCTTCGATGGCGTCGATGTACTCCTGCGGGTTGTCACACAAGTCCGTCTTGTTGAGGACGATGGCAACGTCGGCGCCGGACTCCCAGATGAGGGTCAGGTAACGTTCGATGCGCCGCGGGTTCATGTCTTCGTTACAAGACGTGACGACGAACACCAGGTCGATGTTCGCCGCGATTAGTTGTGCCCTGGTGACTTGTCCAGCTGCCTGGCGCACCAGTGACGTGCGTCGTTCCAGGCGGTCGACGATCATCGCGACATCGTCGTCGCTGTGTTGAATGGCCGCGACCCAGTCGCCGACGCCGGGCAGATCATCCCCGGCACTGGCTTCGTGGCGCAGTCGGCCAGAGACTTCGGCCCAGATCTGGCCGTGCTCACCCGCGAGCTTGTAACGCCCGCGCTGTTCTTCGATCACCCTGAATGGATGGGGTGTTTTGCTACGAGACGCCTGTGGCTCGGTAGAACTCGAGGCGCGTTCCCCAGAGGGGGCGGATGTTTCGATTTTAGATAACTCGGTAGGACTCGAGGCCCGCTCCCCAGAGGTGGCGGACGTTTTGATTCTAGATAAAAAGAGAGTTTGGAAGTGTTCGTTCCAACCCAAATTCTGAAGGCTCATGCCTTACTCCAACGCAAAAGGAGGTTGTCGAAAGTCTTAGAAATACCGTTGGATTCTGCACAATTTCCATAATTCGCCTCCTTGGTTAGAGTTTGAGCCAGTCTGATCGACGACACCGGTTTCGTCAAGAACTAAACTTTGGGTCATGCCCGATTCGGCCGCACACGATTGCCAGGTCTATCTCGTCCCCGGCTTCTTTGGCTTCACATCCATCGGCGCGTTGAACTACTTCCATCGCGTCGACAAGGTTCTGACCGACGCACTCGCAGAGCGCGGCATAAACGCGGACGTGGTCGATTGCCAGACCCAACCGACCGGGTCGATTCGACGACGCGCCGATCGCTTGTTGGACGACGTGTTGGCCAACGGCGGTCAGCAGGCCAAGGCCATTCACTTTGTCGGCCATTCCACGGGCGGGCTCGATATCCGTCTGCTGACCACTCCTGGGGTGCGTTTGCGCGAGGACGACTCCGAGGATGAGATCGCCGAACTCACCAAGAGCGTCATCACGGTAGCAACGCCCCACTTCGGCACGCCGATAGCTAACTTCTTCACGACCCTCGCCGGGCGACAGCTGCTCGAAGTGTTGACGCTGCTCGCGACGACCAAGGGAGGGCGCTACGCGCTGTTCGGCGCCGCGCGCGCTTTGCGCGCCGTATCTCGCTTCGACGATCTATTGGGCCGCAAGAAGACGTTCCTGGATTCGATTGCCAGCAGTCTGTTGCGCCGGATCACCGCCGACCCTGACGACGCCATGTGGAAATTTCTGCGCGAGGTTGCGTCAGACCAGGGCGCAATCATCCAGCTAACGCCGGAGTCGATGCATCTGTTCAACGCGGCGGTCACCGATCGTGACGACGTTCGCTACGGTTGCATCGTCACCGCTGCGCCGCCGCCGCCGCGCTACTACAGCGCCAAGGAAACCCTGTCGTTGGCCAAGGCGACCATGGCGGGCGCGTTCACATTCCTGCACGCGATTACCAGCCGCGCCCATCGCCACTATCCCTATCCACACGCCGGCATCGAGGCACTAGCAGGCCTGGTGCACGAGCTACCCTTCGGCGTCGACGAGCGCACCAACGATGGCATCGTACCCACGCTCAGTCAGATCTACGGCAACGTTCTCGAGCTCGTCATCAGCGATCATCTAGACGTCGTTGGCCAGTTCCCCAACGCATCCAAAGATCCACACAGCGACTGGCTGCCGTCGGGCTCCGGCTACAACGAGGCGCGCTTCCGCGGCACGTGGAACGCGGTCGCCGAAGAGATCGCCGCCTCAATGGCCTGAGCAGCCGGTCGCTACGGATTAACCGCGAGCACGGTCTTGTGGTGCGCGTCGGTGCTCGACGTATGAAAGATATGCAGTGAGCGGGCGCAGCCTTCGCAGTCGCGTGGTCGCTGCTTCAGATCGAACAGGCAAATCACTTCGGTGCGTTTTCCTTCATCGATGTTAGCGATGAAGCGGGTCGCGGACGACAATATGAAATACAGTCCGAGTCCAGCACCCGCGCCGGGGCGGTCGTCGTGCTGGGGACGGCCACGTTCTTCACGAGCACGCTGGAGATGGTCGAGGATCATCTCTTTCTGCAGACGCCCGTACTCGTCCTGGACAGCTACTGCAAAGTAGCGTCCATCGCAGGCGTATCGAATGACGGCGTTGCTCGCCAGCGGTGCATCCAGCGCTTCGCGCGCGTATGGCGCTGCCGCGGGTTGGTCGCCTTGTTTGCCAGCCTCGGCGGGCGCATCGTAGATGGCGTTCATCAACAGTTCGTCCGCGACGCTTTTGATCTTTTGCACGACAACGCGTCGGGCGCCCACCAGTTTTGCTTGCTGAGCGATGGTGAGTAGCGCTTCGCGCTTCACTTCATAACTGTCGACGGTGATCTCGTGAATCTTCGCGCCCCACGACAGGTATTTTTCAATGCCGAAGATGTCGCCTTCGAGCAGCTTCACCGAGGTGACGACGAGCTCGGTTTCGTCCAGGCCATCCCAATCGGTGATCAAGTGATCCAGTTTGCGAGTGCGCAGCGCACTCACCACGTCGCTGTCTTCAATCGAGTCGCCGAGGATGACGACGCGGCCGTTCTCGCCAACGATCTGAATGAGCTTGGGCAGGTCGGCTTGCAGACGCGTCGCTTTGTCGATGAACAGCAGCTCTGCGGACTCGGCGATCTCGTCCGCAGACTCGACGAATTCGACAGAGGAGCCCACCGCGTTCAGCGTGCGCCGCAGCGCCCGCCTCAGCGCAGGGTTGCTGGTCACGCAAACCGCCGTATGTGTTTTATTCGCCAAATCGAGTGCCGTGCGCTTGAACCTCTAGCTGGTCAGCAGCAATTTGTACGCCACGCCCTGTGTCCCCATCTCGATGTCGCGATCCCAAGTACTTAGTGGAGCGCAGATCGGCTTAGCCGGTCAACATTGGATCACTTCGACCTCCTAGTGATCCAAAATAGTGCGGTCTAATCCGGTGCACTTCCTCCGTAACATGCCTAGAAAACAGAGCGCCCAGATCTCGTCTGTAATAATGAACACCTGTTTTTTAGCCAGAGTAAAAGTCTACACCAGTAGTAGGTACTCCCGACACGAAAACTTCGTCGGATGGCGGAAAAATCATCACTGTGGGCTTCTACGACAGGTAAAGCGCCAGCGATGTGTACAGCAGAGCCGGCTTGGCGGCGTCGACGACGCGGACTTCGGTCTCCGTGCACAGCTGGATGCCCTTGGCTTTCGCCGTGACGCCAACGAATCTGCGTCGCGCGTGGATCGCTGCACCCGCCGGCACCGGCTGAATGAAACGCAACCGATCGGCGCCGTAGTTGATCACACTGCTCATGCCGACGAGCCGAATATTGGAGCCATCGGGTAGCGCTGGTAGCAGGCTCAGGATCAGGAAGCCGTGGGCGATCGTCGTCTTGAATGGGCTTTCAGCCGCGGCGCGTTCCACGTCCGTGTGAATCCACTGCTGATCGCCGGTGACGTCGGCGAACTGATTGATCATCTCCTGGCTCACCACAGTCGGTGGTCCCCAGGCGCCGAACTCTTCGCTAATGAGTGCGCTTAGCTCGTCGACGTTGTCGAACCGGATCTCTGTCATGCGCGAATCATACACTTGGTTCGTGGCTTCATCCCGTGCGAAGCTGCGACTTGCGATGGCAGAGAAACCCTGCATCAGCTGTGGTGAGTCACTGCCTCAACGGGCGCTGTTTTGCCTCATCTGCGGTGGATCACAGGTCGGTAACGACACCACAGCCACAGATCTCGCGGCGAGCAATCGAACCCCGGTCGCGGGCGGCCCCGTGGTTGACGACCTGCCCGAGCCGGGCGTGCCACGTCGTTTGCTCGAGCCCAAGACACGCATCACCGACGTGTACACCATCAAGGAAGTTATTGGTGAAGGTGGCATGGGCGTCGTCTATCGGGCGACGGATCACGCGCGTGGCCGTGACGTAGCGATCAAAGCGCTGCACACCAGTTTGATGGGCGACGTGGGCATCCGGCGCAGGTTCACTCGAGAGGCCAAGGTGATGACCGAGTGGTCACACCCCCACGTTGTTGGTGTCTACGACTTCATCGACCAACCAGATTTGCTCGCCATCGTCATGGAGTACATCGACGGGCCTACACTGGAAGAGTATCTGGGCCGATGGGGCGGCCGCTTGCCGTACAACGACATTCGAGAAGTGTTCAGCGGCGTGCTCGATGCCATGGCAGACGCACATCGAATCGGCGTGGTTCACCGTGACCTCAAACCACAGAACATCTTGTTGCGCCCCGACGAGACCGGGCTGCATCCCAAGGTCGCCGACTTCGGCATTGCCAAGGTCGTCGAAGGCACGACGTACACGGTTACCGGTGCGCTCCTGGGTTCGTGTCGCTACATGTCGCCGGAGCAAGTGCAGAGTCTGCAGTCTCTGGACCATCGCTCCGACGTCTACTCCCTGGGCGTGACCCTGTATCGGGCCGTTACCGGGCGCTGTCCTTTCGAGGGCAACAACCACTTTGCGTTGATGATGGCGCACGTGCAGCAAGAGCCGGCGCCGCCCTCGCACTATCGACCGAAGATTCCGCCCGCCCTCGAGACCCTGATTCTCGATGCGCTGCAAAAGAAGTCGGTGGCGCGTCCGCAGACCTGCGACGAGTTTCGCGAGCGTCTGGCCGAGTCACTTGCCGACGTCACGCCGCGGCAGCGCAAGCAGAAACAGCTCGACCCGGTGATCGAGGACAAAGACGGCAACAAGCTGACGTTGATCACCGGTGGTAAGTTTCAGCAGGGGCCCAACCGGCGTGAGGTGTTTCTCGACCCCTTCTACATGGCCGAGTACCCGGTGACCAACAAACAGTTTCGCCTGTTCCTCGACGTCACCAACTACAAACCGACCGATGGTGAAGCCCACCGGTTTCTCGCTCACTGGCGCAAGGGTCGGTGTCCGCGAGCCCTCGAAGATCACCCGGTAGTGTTCGTGTCGTGGATCGACGCCCGCGCCTACTGCACCTGGGCGGGGCGCCGTCTACCGACCGAATCAGAGTGGGAGAAAGCCGCCCGCGGAACCGACGGTCGCAAGTACCCATGGGGTCGTCAGGAACCCGCGTCTATCGAGTACGCGAACTATGGTCGCTCGCTGGCCAACACCGCCCGGGTGGACGCGTTCCCCAAAGGCATCTCGCCTTACGGCATCCACGGCATGGCCGGAAATGTGTGGGAGTGGTGCGAGGACGTGGACGATCCTGAGTTCTACTTGCGCGGTCCAGACCGGAATCCGCACCACACGATTCAGCCCGGACGCGCTGCGTGCGTGGTCCGTGGCGGCTCCTGGATGTACGACACCCGGTCCTTGCGGACCTATTCCCGTAGCAGTTTCGAGCCGTTGTTCCGCATGGATGGCGTCGGCTTTCGTTGCGCCTTGTAGCGCGCTGGTCGGCTGACGCGTTAAGGTGAGGGGTGGCGGCTGCGCAACGGGTGTTGTGGGCGGTGGGAGGCGCGATTTTGGGCGCATTGGTCGCAGGTTGTCCATCGACGACGACCGGCACGACCACCCTGCCTCGCACTGCGCCATTCGAGCCCGCCACGTCACCGGTGCGCATTCACTCGGTGCCTCCGTTCTATATTCCTGGCGAAGTCATCGGCTGGGAGGTACTCGTCCAACCCGAATTCAAACGTCGCACCCGGCTGGCGAATATCAAGGTCGACGCCGCCGCGGTCATGGCTGTCGGTAAGCCCGGGGTGCTGGACGGAAAGCGCGTGCTCATCGTGCGCTCGCGAGTCAAGGCGGGCGGAGTGGTCGCCGCCATGGGTGGCAATGTGGTTCAGGAATTCTTGACGCACATCAGCCTCGAGAACTCAGGGGTCAGCTACCGTTTGTTCAAGTCCGACATGCTGGGGAAGAGCGAGACGGTCGAGACCAAGTTCTTCGACGATGGCTACGAGCGAATTCGTCGGCGTCGGGGCAGGGCGTATCGGCGCCGGATCAAGTTGCCAGCTGGTGAGGTTGCCTACGATGTTCAGGCGATCCTGGGCGTGTTGCGTGGCTGGAATCCAAAGCTGGGCACGTACGCGTTTTTCAACGCTCTTACGGAGAACACGTACTGTCGTCACACCGTTCGGTTCACCGAAAAGGTCTCGCTGCGGACGCGCATGGGTCGGGCCCGCGCAATTCGTATTGACGGCAATGTGCGTCGCTTGAGTCGCCGACTCGTTGTCGATGCCGGTGACAAGGGGCGCCCATACACCCTCTGGTTGTCAGATGATGGCGAGCGCCGACCGCTGCGTATCGCGATACAGATGAAACGCGCAAAAGTGCTATTCGAGATCGTTTCGTACAAGCGTCCCTGATCCATGACTGATCGCAACGACGACATACCGGGCGCGCCACCGGCAATTGACCCCAGCGTTGGGATGAGCGCGTTGCGCAGCATGGTCGACATGTTTCCCGATCTGATCATGATCATGGCTGGCGACGGAGTTGTCATCGCGGCTAATCAGGTGCTGGCTCGCAGCCTGGGCACGACCGTGGAGCAGCTCATCGGGCGCCGAGTGTTCGACTTCATGTCAAAGGAAGCCGCGGAGCGGCGTCAGGCGTGGGCCACGGAGGTCATCAGCAGTGGTGAGACCAAGCGCAAGATCGATCGTCATCGGGATCGTGTGTTTGACACCGTCGGTTACCCGGTTACATCAGACAACGGCGAGGTGACCGGTGTGGCGATCGTTTCTCGCGATATTACCGAGCAGACTCGTGCGGAAGAAAAGGTACGCGAGCGTCAGGCTCGTCAGGCTCAATCGGACAAGATGGAAGCCGTGGGCACGTTGGCCGCCGGCATCGCCCATGACTTCAACAACCTCCTGACGTCGATCATGGCCAACGCCCAGCTTGCTGCGCGGACATCGATGGACGACGCAAAGCGGGCTCAATTGCTTGCCGCGATCACCACGGCCTCCGTTCGCGGTGCCAACCTTGTGCGGCAGATCCTCGCGCACGGAGGAGATGACGACTCGCTGCGCGAGTTGGACCTGTGCGAGGTGGTGCACGAGGTCGTGTCGCTCATGCGCTCGACTCTCCCGGCCAACATCGAGTTCGAGGCGACTCTGCCAGACGAGCCGTTGTGGGTCGTCGGAAACGTCGCTCGGCTCCACAGGACCGTCATGAATCTGTGCGTCAATGCGGGGCAGTCTATGCCCGGGGGCGGCACAGTTACCGTAGACATAGACGCGGTGACGCTCACCAGTGCGGCCGACGTGGCCCCGGGCCCGTACGCGCGTCTGCGCATTCGCGATGTGGGCTGCGGCATGAGTCCAGATGTTGTCGCGCGCATGTTCGAGCCGTTCTATTCCACCAAGGAACCGGAGCGCGGCTCGGGCCTCGGCTTGTTCGTCGTCCACGGCGTGGTGCAGAGCTTGCGCGGAACGATCGCCGTGGACTCGGAACCCGGGAAGGGCACCTTATTTACGATTCACCTGCCGCAGCTGGATCGTGCGGCGATTCAAGCGGCAAGACCGCCCGCGATCGAAGCTCCCAAAATAGAAGGTCGTCGCGTGTTGATCCTCGACGACGAGCCGGCCATTCGCCAGGTGGCCGTGATGACCCTGCAGGGAGTTGGTCACGCTGTCGAAGTCACGTCGCGTTGCGCTGATGCGCGGGCCACCTTCGAGCGCGATCCATCAGCCTTTGACGTCGCGATTCTCGATCAGCGTTTGCGCGATGGGACAGGCCTCGAGTTGGCGCTGATGATGCGCAAGCGTCGGCCTGACATGGTTGTCGTGCTGTGTTCGGGCCACGTCACGTCCGAGATGCGTCGCGAGTGTCGGGCCAATGACATCGATGTTCTGCACAAGCCATACGATCTATCGCAGCTCATCGGCGCGGCTGCGGGCACGTCTTCGAAGTAGCGGGACTCGGGCTGGCGGACTAGCAGCTCACTTGCGCTGCAACAGCATGTGAGCCACACGCACGGTGCCCTGGGAGTCTCGGGTGCGCTGAATGCCGAGCACATCGAAGTCGAAACTCTCGAACCACGTCGTGAGCTGTTCGAGCTCGTAACGGCGGCTGTACAACATGGTGCATGCGCGACCTTCGTCCTTGATGATCAGGTCGTGGCAGAAGTTGACCGAACCGGGGACGCGGCTGGCGTCGTCGTTCTCGCGCACCCAGACTTTGAGGTCCAGCTGAGGCGTGGGCCGGCCAAGCACTGCGTAGAACCGGCGGTACGGCCCCTCAAGAAGTAGGCGACGATTGGTTTCAGCGGCGGTCACCGTGCGATCCTGCTGAGTCAGCCGGAAGAGTGGTTCGGCCTCGAGGCGTTCAGGCCGAAGTCCGACTTCGATCCACACCATGTCGCCTGGGCGGGCCAGCTGCCATAGCTTCTTGCGTACGAACCGTGCCTCGTCGCGGAAGTTCCCGAGCACGTTGCCCAAGATCAGGATGAGTCGCATCCCGTCCTGACCGTACGGCATCGACGTGCGCAGCCGGTTGGCGAAACTGAGGTTTCCCTCCTCGAAGTCGGCGCAAAATGGCAGTACCGAGCGATACGCGTGGCCACCGTCGTCGCCGCTGAATAGCGCTTTGCGCGCATCCTTGGCTGCCGTGAGTAGCAGAGGAATGGACACGTCGACGGGCGCGAATGATAGCCAGCGCGTGCCTTGTTTGGCGCCGCGTTCTACCTCTAACAGGTGCCGCAGAAATTGAACTTCTTTGCCACCTTCACCGGGACCGAGACTCACTACGTCCAGGCCACGTGGCTTGTCGCGATGAGCAAGACGTAGCGCGTGAGCCAGTGGTCCGCTCGCCTGGCCCTGTCCGTTCTTCTTCGTTTCCAGCCAGGACCTTGCACACGAGCGCACGCCTTCGAGCCAGCTGTCCTGTTCGTAACCGGCGCCGATCAGTTTTTCCCAGGCCAGGGCGCCCTGCGGATCGAAGTATAAGAAGCGATGGCCTAGATAGTCGTAGGCGACGCGGTCGCGAAACTGGCGCTGCAGATCCGACGGGCTCGAGCCTTCCTCGATCTCCAGCGGGTGCAGACCCGACTCTTCTTCCGGGCGCAGCAGCCCGGCGCGGGTGCGCATTGAACGCAGAATGTCGACGAGGTTGTTCTTCGCCGCGAGGAACTTCTGGGTCTTGAACTCTTTGACCGTTCCCGACTTCCAGTTTGTGATGTTCTCCGGGCCGACATCGGCCAGAGACGCCACATCTTTGTCGCTGGTGAAGCCGAGCTCCTCGGCGACCGACAAGAATAGGTCCATCAACTGGCTTGGTCGCTTCTTTTTCATCGCCGAGAGTTGCCTCGTTGGTAGTCTATACTCTGAACATGCCGGGGACAAAGCTGCTCGCGTGCACCTTGCTGTTCGCGCTCACAGGTTGTGGCGGCGCTCCAGCTGGAGATGCGCTAAGCAGCCGCAGCGGTACAGGATTGAGCTCGCTGTCGCCGGCGGAGCGCATGCCCGTGTTCAAGGCGGAGAACGCTCGAGTCGTCGCGCGCACCGCGACAATGGACGCCCGTGACGAATACACCAAGCATGCCAGGCGCCTGCGCGATGCGCGCAAGAAGAAAGGCGGCGAGCAGGTAGTACCAGCGATGGAAAGTTACGTCGACTACCTGCGCGCCGAGTGGCAGCACAAACGTGTGCTCGAGCAGGTGAAAGTCACTGCGGTCAGCCTGGCGCGGGCAAAGCTGGCCGAGGAGAAGAAATTGTCGGGCTACGGCACGGTTGCTGGCTGGAAGCAGCGCATGAAGGCGGCGCGGAAGAACGCAGAGGATGCGCGCAAGGGAGTCGATCTCGTGCTCGCTCGCTCCCGGGTGCCTGACGCCTGGGCCATGTCCAAGAAGACGAGCCACAATCGTCAGAGTCGGCTGGTGCAAGCCATCGAGTTCTTCGAACGCATGTCTCAGGTGATCGCAAAGGCCAAATCCAATTGTCGAATCATGGCGCGCGAATTGAATCGACTGTTCTTGAAGCGTACGAGGATCGTCGAGCGACTGCGCGAGGGCGGCGACGCTCCCTTCGCCGAGATTCACAAGAAGGGCAACAAGTTCCGTACGCGGGCCGACGCGGCTACGAAGAACATGCTGGCTGGTGTCGCGGCTTGCATCCGCAACGTTCGGGTGAAGCGGTTACTCGAGCGACTGTCACCGCGGCGGCACTAACCCCGCCGCTGCGGCCGCTAGCTCCAGTTGCTGTCTGAGTCGTTTGGCCGTTGCAGCGGCTGAAGATTGCTCTGGGGCCCATCGTGATAGGACGGCTGGCGGGGCTGCTGGCCTGGCTGCTGTTGCGGTGGTCCGCCCATGCCCAGTGCCGTCCCACCAACGAGGTTGGCCAAACGTCGCTCGTAGCGCTGGTGACGCTCGCGGGCGCTCGGCTCCGCGGCGATCGCGCGCGCCCTGTCCAGGCTCATGAACGTCAGGTCGGTGGCGATGAGGGTGAGCAGCAGGACGTTCGTCCCCAGCGAAAGCAACATTCGCGCGATCCACCAGCCGGACTTGAAGTACTCGATCTGCAGGAAGGCGACGAACAGGAATGCAACGCCGCACAGACTGAACGTTAGGTAGCCGATGCGCGCGCGCTTCATCAGTACCTCGGCGTCGAGGGGATCCAGCGGTCGTGCCACTCGGAGGCCACTGGCGGCGAGCCAGATCGGCCCGCCCATGAAGCCGGCTAGCGCAAGCAGGATCCAACCGCTGCCCGCGAGCTGAAACGGGCCGATGAGTACGACGTAAACGAGCAACGCATATAGCGGAGCGATGAGCGCGATGAGCCAACCTGGGCTGGCTGCGCCGGGGAAACGAAGTTTGGTCGCCACCGATGCGCGCACGATGCCTGGCATGAGGGAGACTGCCTTGGGAGCGAGCACCATGCTGGCCTCGAGCATCATGGTCAGGCCAATGACGGCGCCGATTTGTTCTTTTGCCCGCGCGAGGTCAGCACCGGACAAGCCAGGGTTCTTGGCGAGCTGGCGAACAAAATCCGTAGTCGTGAACAGTTCGCGGATCGGTACCAGGAAGATAGCGAACGGTGCGATGAAGAAGATGAGCCAGGCGAACAACAGGAGTCGGCGCTGGCGTCGCCAGTCCTTCCACTGAGTGAGCAGAAAGAAACAGCTGAAGGCGAAGGCGATGTTGATCAGGACATGGATCGTGCGCATCCCGGTCAGCACGCCCGGAGTCTGATCGTTGATGTCCTTGAACGCCTTGACCGCGTGCACCGTGACGAACGGCAACATCAATACGGTGACCACCAACAGGATCGACCGACGCCAAACCAGGAACCCCTGGGTATCGGGATTGGTGATGCCCATCGTGGTGAGTTGCACGCTCTCGCTCGGCAGGACATTTTCCTTGCCCATGTTCAGACTGAACGCGCGGGTGATCATGCGAAAGAATGCGTGCCCGGGCGTGAGCGGCAGCCCCGGATGGGGACGGGATTGATACTCGGCGGCGCGCTGCTGCGGGTACGCACCCTGCGGTTGCGGCGGCTGTCCGTGCGGCGCCTGCTGCTGGTGCGGGGGATGCTGCTGCTGAGTGGTTTGCTGCTGGTGCTGCTGCTGCGGTGCCTGGTAACCATGGCCGCCGGCCAACGTTTGCGGGTGCTCTGAGTGCTCCGAGTGGGCAGGCGGAACCGGGTTCACCTGGCCTGGACCGGGAGCGACCTGGCTGGGCACAGTCGGGTTCTGGTTTGGATCCGGCGACTTCAGCGTGCCCATGCCGGGCTGGGTAGTAAACGGCAGGTCGCCGGGCGGTTGATTACCCGAACCGTCGCCGCCCTGTCCATCGTTTTGGCCCATCTACCTGCCCGTGTGGGTACTACTGATTTCGCTTCTGCGCAACTGCTTGCAGCTGGTATGAACGCTCAGTACCGGGGAGGTACGCAACCGATCGCGATCCACGTGACGCGCAACGGAGGAGCGAAGCATGATCGAATGGAGTGAGCAGCATCTTCAGATTCGCAGCATGATCCGGCGGTTCATCGAGAAGGAGATCAAACCCAATCTCGATGAGCTCGAGCACGGCGACACGCCGCCCTACGACGTCTTGCGAAAAATGATCAAGACGTTTGGCCTGGACCAGATGGCCAAAGGCCGGTTCGCCTCGCAGATCAAGAAAGCCAAGGCGAAAGCCGAAGCCGAGGCCAAAGGCGAGACCTGGGAAGAGCCGAAGAAGGACCCGCGTCCGCCCGACGAGTTAGCCAATGAGATGGCCATGCGTTTGTTGCCGATCATCGAGCTTTGTCGCTATAGCCCTGGCATGGTCACCGCCATGGGCGTCAGTCTCGGGCTGACGGCCAACGCGATCATGTCCAAAGGCACCATCGCGCAAAAGGAAAAGTGGGCCGCGCCGCTGATGACCCTGGAGACCGTTGGTGCGTGGGCGATCACCGAGCCCGGCTCTGGCTCCGACGCGTTCGGTTCGATGAAAGCAACCGCGAAGCGTGATGGCGAAGGTGGCTACATCCTCAACGGTAGCAAGACGTTCATCACCAATGGTCCGTACGCCGACACGATCGTGTTCATCTGCAAACTCGACGAAGGCAACGAACCAAAAGATCGTAAGGTGCTCAGCTTCATTCTCGACAAGGGGATGGAAGGGCTCGTGCAGTCCAAGCCGCTGCGCAAGATGGGCCTGCATTCCTCGCCGACCGGTGAGCTGTTCCTCGATGACGTGCGCGTCGGTAAAGAGCGGCTCATTGGCGAGAGCGAAGAAGCGGCATCGGGACGCAAAGGCGCCAAGTCTACGTTTACCTCCGAGCGCACGGGTGTGGCGGCGATGGCCCTGGGCATCGTCGAGCAGTGCCTGCAAGTGAGCGTCGACTACGCAAAGACTCGCGTGCAGTTCGGCAAACCCATCGGCGAATTCCAGCTGATTCAACTCAAGCTGGCCAAGATGGAAATTGCGCGCTCGAACATCCAAAACATGGTGTTCCGTCAGATCGAGATGGCGTCCCACGGTCGGCAACTCACCCTGGCCGAAGCATCGGCGTGCAAACTGTACGCGGCGCAGTCGGCCATGGAAGTCTGCCTCGAGGCGGTACAACTGTTCGGCGGCAACGGCTATATGGCCGAGTACCGCGTGGAGCAGCTATGCCGCGACGCCAAGGTGCTGCAGATCTACGGCGGCACTGACGAAATCCAGATCACGCATATCGCACGCGACCTGCTCCGCGAATAAGCCGCCGACTACTCAGCCGCTGGCTCGTCCAAACCCAAGCCCGCCGCCACACCTTCGAAGTGGCGGCGCAGGCGATCTTCCAACATCTCGATCCGATCCTGGCCCCACGCGGTGAATGTGCCCGCGCGGTACGCCGGCACACCCCACATGCCTGCGACCTTCAGTTCGTCGCGATTCTCCGCGGCCATCTTCTCCCAGTCTTCGCTGGCGATTGCTTTCTGTGCTTCGGGCCAGGACAGGCCCACGCGCTCGACGATGGTCTTCAAGTCATCGTCGCTGGCGATGTTCAGTGCCTGGGACCAGGCGCCCCGACCGACCGACACCAGGAACTCACCACCTTTGCCTTCGCGCTGGGCGTAGATGAATACGGCCAGGCAGCGTGCAATGCCTTCGCCAAGGGGATCACAGATGTTGCCGAACGGAATGCCCAGTCGATCCGCCTCGCGCTTCGCGTCGCGCACAATGTACATGCGTTTGATCAGTGGCACTTTGAATCCGCGCATCACCATTGGCAGCACCGGCTTGACGGTCAGCTCGATGTCGAACTTGTCCGGCAACTCCAGGGTGCGCTCGAGGGCAAGATAGGAGTACGGGCTGCGTAATGAGTGGTAGAACTCGATCTTGATCGGCTCACCGGCGGTCTTGGTCAGCAGAACAGGCTCGCGCGCTTCGCTGGAACGTTGTTGCAGCATCGCGCTGTCGCCGCCCAGTTCTTTCTCCAGATAGTGAAGGCGATCGATTCCCCAGTACCATTGGCCGCGAAAGTGGAGCATGCCGGCCCAGTAGTGGCCGGTCTTGCGCAGCCGGCCGTAGTTCACGGCGAGCTTGGGCAATACATTACCGGAGGCCTCGTTGCCGAACTCCCCCATGGCTTTGGTCAGCGCGTTGCGGTCGCCTTTCCACAGAGCCGCGCCCAATGTCTGGGCAGCGCGCAGCTGTTCGGCGATGGGACGGTCGATGATCAGCACCTGGTTGGCCCGTACGACCAGGGCGTCGTCGACTGAGTTTGGTCCATCGGGAAAGTCGATGTCGTAGAAGCCGGCCAGAGTACGTGCGTCGTTGACTCCGTAGTCGGCGAGTAGTGCGGCCTCGGACGCGACGTCGTGTGCCGGCTGGCCCACGAGGATGAACTCACAGTCGACCCCGTAGGTTTCCATGATCCGGGGCATCATCTGGGCGAGCAGATAGCTGTACGGATCGCTAGCCGAAAAGTAGAACTCGATGCGTTCTTCCTGACCTTTCACGCGTCGCTTGGCGTCGGCGAAACCGCGGCGCACGCGATTGGCTCCGTCACCGAGGAATGCGTTGATCGCTAGCCCTTTGACTTTGTCCCGTAGTGCCATGCCGGGACTGTATCGGACATTATCGGCCTTTGAAATTGGCGGGTCGTTTTTCGGCGAAGGCCTTCGGGCCCTCTTTGGCGTCCTCGCTCTTGAACACCTTCCAGCCGTACTCGAGGTCGATCTTCAGGGCCTCTTTCTCGGTGAGTCCTTCGGTCGCCTGGACGGCGCTCTTGATCATCTGGACGGCAAACGGCCCATTTTCCGCGATCTTGCCCGCGAGCTGTTTGGCCGTAGCGAGGGCCTCGCCGTCGGGAACCACCCGGCCGATCAGGCCAAAGTGAAGGGCTTCCGCGGCGGTCACGTGACGGCCGGTCAGCAGCATTTCCATCGCGATGGTGTACGGAATCTGTCGGGGCAGTCGGACGCAGGAACCGGCCATGGGGTACAGGCCCCAGCGCGCTTCGGAGATGCCGAATTTCGCCGACTCGCCGGCAACGCGAATGTCGGTCGCCTGCAACATCTCGGAGCCTCCGGCAATACACGTGCCTTCGACCGCGGCGATGAGCGGCTTCTTCAGCTGGTAGTCACGGAGGAACGATTTCCACTGCAGGGTCGGATCGGCGGTGAACCGAGCTTTCCATTCGTCGTCCGCCGGGTTGTGCATCTTCTTTAGATCAGCACCCGCCGAGAAGTGTCCACCGGCTCCGGTCAGAATGGCGACACGAACCGAATCATCTCCATCGATGAGGTCCCACGCGTCCGCCAAGCGGGCGAGCGCCTCGATATCTAGCGCGTTGCGGGCCTCGGGCCGGTTGATTGTGACGATGACGACGTGACCTTCGCGGTCAACGATTACAGCTGGCTTTTCTGACACGATTCTGACCTCCGTAGACCAGGAATAGAACATGTTTCATTTTTTACGGCAAGCCTGTATTCGACGCTTGTCACGATTTTTGAAACGTGTTCTATTTTGGCTGTGACGACACCACAGCAGCTAGTAGAGCGCGCTCGCGCGTTGGTCCCGGCTCTGCGAGAACGCCAAGCCAAGACCGATGAGCTCCGCCGACTTCCGGACGAAACCATCGCGGATCTGCAGGCCGCCGGGTTGTTCAAAGTGATTCAGCCAGCGCGCTATGGCGGCTATGAAATGTCGCCGCAGACTTTGTTCGATGTGCAGATGACCCTGGCCGAAGGCTGCGGATCCACCGCCTGGGTATTCGGTGTCGTGTCAGTGCACAGCTGGCAGCTCGCGTTGTTCGACGACAAGGCCCAGCAAGAAGTGTGGGGCGACAACCAGGACGTGTTGATCTCGTCGAGTTACGCACCGACCGGGAAAGTCGAACGCGTGGACGGAGGCTTCAACTTCAGCGGCCGCTGGTCGTTCTCGAGCGGCTGCGACCATTGCGACTGGGCGTTCCTCGGCGGCTTCGTGCCGGTAGAGCAGGGCCCGCCAGACATGCGCACATTCCTGGTGCCCAAGTCTGACTACACCATCGATGACAACTGGCACGTGGCCGGACTCAAGGGCACGGGCAGTAAAGACATCGTGGTCGATAACGTGTTCGTGCCCGAGCATCGCACCCACAAGCTCATCGACGGCTACAAGCAGAAGAGTCCAGGCAACGAGGTCAACACCGCGGCCCTGTACCGGTTGCCGTTCGGTCAGATCTTCGTGCGCTCGGTGTCCACCACCGCTATTGGTCTGGCGCAACGTTCCCTGGAAGTGTTCCGGGAGCGCGCCGCCGGTCGCATCGCCGCCAGTGACATGACCAAGGTTGCTCTCGAGCCGCGCACCCAGCGCGTGTGCGCCGAGGCCGCGACCACGATCAAAGAGATCAAGGCCGTGTTGCGTAGCAACTTCCAGGAGATGACTACGCTGGTCGAGGCGGGAGAGAAGATAACCATCCCCGACCGGATTCAGTACCGCTACGAGTCATCCATGGTGGTGGTCAAGCTGATGTCGGTGATCGACGAACTGTTCAGCGCCAGCGGCGGTCGTGCCATTTTCGAGGGCAACGAGTTGCTCCGCTGCTTCCTCGACATCCACGCCGCCCGCGCCCACTACGCCAACAACCCGGACAAGCCCGGGCGCAATCTCGGCGGTAGCCACCTGGGACTCAAGAACGTGGACTTCTTCATCTAATGACCGCCGTGACTCAGCTGGGATATCTCGGTTTCGAGGTCAGTGACCTCGACGCGTGGGAGGCGTTCGCCACAAACGTGCTCGGCCTGCACGCCAGTAGACGCGACGACGGCGCCATCGTACTGCGCAACGACAGTCGCCAGGCACGGTTCTTCTTGACAGCGGGCGATGCCGACGACCTGGCCGTGATGGGCTGGCAGGCTGACGACGGCGACGCTGTCGACGCAATCGCTGACCGCTTGCGTGCCGCCGGTGTCGAGGTCGCCGAAGCTGGGCCAGACGTCGCGGCCGCGCGCTGTGTGGAGCGACTGATTCAGTTCAAGGATCCCGCTGGACTTGCTGTCGAAGTGTTTTGTGGCGCGAAGCAGGCCGCGGAGGCGTTCGCCAGCGACCATGTGCGCAGTGGCTTCGTCGCCGAGAATCAGGGCGCTGGCCATTTGGTCATCAGCACGCGCAAGCAGCAGGAGAGCCTCACCTTCTATCAAGAGATGCTCGGCTTCAAGCTCAGCGACTACATCCAGTGTGAGCTGTACGGCTACAAGGTCGACATTGTGTTCTTACACGCCAACGAGCGTCATCACAGCCTCGCGTTCGGCGGCCCCCAGGAAAAGCGCATCCACCATTTCCTACTTCAGGTGGGTTCAATGGACGACGTGGGCCTGGCCTACGACCGGGCTCTTCGTGCGAGAGTACCCATCGCACAAACCCTGGGGCGCCATCCCAACGACAAGATGTTCTCCTTCTATGCCTTCACTCCATCGGGCTTTCAGTTCGAATACGGTTGGGGCGGGATCGAGATTGACGACGACACGTGGGAACCGACGACTCACGACTGTGTGAGCGAATGGGGACATCACCCGCCACAATTGATCGGTAAACGAGCAAAGCCCCGGTAGGGGAGCTGCGCCGAGGAATATAATGAGCGACAACACGGAAAAGGCCGTACCCGAAGCCAAGTACGCCGACATCGGCGACGACCTGCGTATCCATTATCACGAGGCGGGCGAGGGCGAAGCCGTTCTGTTTCTCCACGGCAGCGGTCCGGGAGCCAGCGGTTGGAGCAACTTCCGCCGGAACTATCCGACGTTCGCCGATAACGGTTTTCGCACTCTCGTTCCGGACACCCTCGGCTTCGGTTATTCGAGCAAGCCGGATCAGGACTACGAGCTGGACTTTCTTGCCGGCGGGGTAAAGCGCTTCCTCGACGCGGTCGGCGTAGAGCGCTGCGCGGTCGTCGGCAACTCCCACGGTGGCGCCATGGCGATTCAGCTGGCGCTCATGCATCCCGAAGTCGTCACAAAGCTCGTGCTCATGGCGCCGGGCGGTCTGGAAACTCGCGAGACGTACATGCAGATGCGCGGCATCAAGGCGATGGTCCGCGCGGTGTACGCCCCCGAAGGCATCACCAAAGACAGCATGCGCCGAGTCTTCGAGAAGCAGCTCTTCGACTCCAGCCTGATCACCGATGCGATTATCGACGAGCGTTACGACATGGCTCAGCTGCAACTGAAGAACATGCCGGGACGTCTCAAAGTTCCGCACATGGCGCCACGTTTGTCAGAACTAAGCTGTCCGGTGTTTGGTCTCTGGGGCAAGGACGATTTGTTCTGCCCAGTGAGCGGCGCGACGACTCTGATCAACGAGTGCAAGGATGTTCGCGTCCTCACGTTTGCCAACTGCGGCCACTGGGTCATGGTCGAGCAGGCCGACGTGTTCAACCGCTTGTGCGTTGACTTCCTCGTCAATGGATAGCGATGGATAGCGAAACCATCAGTCGCTATGGCGACGAGCTGTACACGGCGCTGCGCGAGCGCACGACCATCCAGCCACTCACGGCCCGCGAGCCCGAGATCACGATCGCCGACGGCTATCACATCTCCAAACACATGGTCGACCGCCGGCTTGCCGACGGGGAGGTCATCGTTGGCAAGAAGACGGGGGTCACTGGCATCGCGGTCCAGCGCATGCTCAACGTGTTTCAGCCCGACTTCGGCTACCTGACCGACAAGATGCAGTACAGCAACGGCGCCGAGATGCCGATCAGCAGCGAGCTGATTCAGCCGCGGGCCGAGGGCGAGATCGCGTTCGTGCTGGCCAGCGACCTTGTTGGTCCAGGAGTGACCAACGCCGATGTGCTCGCCGCCACCGACTATGTGGTGCCGTGTTTCGAAGTGGTGGACTCGCGTATCGACAACTGGCAGATCAAGATCCAGGACACGGTCGCCGACAATGCGTCGTCAGGGCTGTTCTTGCTCGGCGACGACCGGGCCAAGCCTGCCGACGTGGACTTCTTCAGCTGCGGCATGGTCGTGGAGAAGAACGGCGAGATTCTCAGTACCGGCGCTGGAGCCGCTGCCATGGGCTCGCCCGTGAGTTGCGTCGCCTGGTTGGCCAATACCCTGGGTGAGTTCGGTATACCGCTTCAGGCGGGTGAAGTGATTCTGTCCGGTTCGCTGGTTCCTTTGGAGCCAGTCGTGGCGGGCGATGAAATGAAAGTGACCATCGCGGGCATCGGAACCGCCTCTGTTCGTTTCGTGTGAGAACCCTATGAAGATCAAAGCAGCGATTGTCGGGTCGGGAAACATCGGCACCGATTTGCTCTACAAGGCTTTGCGCAGCGAGCTGATCGAACCGGCCTGGATGGTCGGCATCGATCCCGACTCGGACGGCCTTGCTCGAGCCAGAGACAAAGGCCTCAAGACGACCGCCGAAGGCGTGGCCGGTTTGCTGCCCCACATCGAGGACGACAACATCAAGGTCGTGTTCGACGCTACGTCCGCGTACGCTCATAAAGAGAACTGGCGATTGCTTCAGGAGCGCGACGTACTCGTCGTGGACTTGACCCCTGCCGCCGTCGGCCCGTTTTGCATTCCGCCGGTGAATCTCCGCGAGCATTTGGGCTCGGGCCAGAAGAACCTCAACATGGTCACCTGCGGTGGCCAGGCGACGATTCCGATGGTCGCGGCCGTATCGCGGGTACAGCCGGTTGAGTACGGCGAGATCATCGCCACCGTGGCGTCCAAGTCCGCAGGGCCGGGAACCCGCGCCAATATCGACGAGTTCACTCGGACCACCGCGGCTGCCGTTGAGCAGCTGGGCGGGGCCAAAAAGGGCAAAGCGATCATCATCCTCAATCCCGCCGAGCCGCCCCTGATCATGCGCGACACGATTCATTGCCTGACGGAAGATGAGCCCGACGAAGAGGCGATCACCGCATCGGTGCACAAGATGGTCGCCGAAGTGCAGAAGTACGTGCCCGGCTATCAGCTCAAGAACGGCCCGGTGTTCGACGGCAAGCGAGTCACCGTGTTCATGGAGGTCAAAGGTCTCGGCGACTATTTGCCGACTTACGCTGGCAACCTGGACATCATGACCGCGGCCGCGCTGCATACGGCTGAGGTGTTCGTGGAGGAGCAGCCATGAACTTGCAAGGCAAGAAGGTAATCGTTCACGACATGAGCCTGCGGGATGGCATGCATCCCAAGCAGCATCAGATCACCATCGACCAGATGGTCGCGGTTGCGACGGGGCTGGACGAAGCGGGTATCCCGCTGATCGAAGTGACTCACGGCGACGGCCTTGGCGGCTCGTCGATCAACTACGGCTTTGGTTTGCACACCGACGAGGAGTACCTGCGGGCGGTCGTGCCCAAGATGAAGCAGGCCAAGATCTCGGCGTTGCTGCTGCCTGGCATCGGCACCGTGGACCATCTGAAGATGGCTGTGGACTGTGGTGTGTCGACGATCCGCGTCGCCACCCACTGCACCGAAGCCGACGTCTCCGGCCAGCACATCCGCATGGCGCGGGAGCTCGACATCGACACGGTCGGCTTCTTGATGATGGCCCACATGATCTCGGCGGAAGAACTGGTCGAGCAAGCCAAGCTGATGGAGGGCTACGGGGCCAACTGCATCTACTGCACCGACTCGGCCGGCTATCTGTTGCCCGAACAAGTGACTGAGCGCATTAGCTTGTTGCGCGCGAAGTTGTCGCCGGAGACCGAGCTTGGGTTTCACGGCCATCACAACTTGAGCTTGGGCGTGGCCAATTCCGTCGCTGCGGTCGCCGCTGGTGCGTTGCGTATCGACTGTTCAGCTGCCGGACTGGGTGCAGGCTCGGGCAACACGCCCCTGGAAGTGCTCATCGCTGTACTCGACCGCATGGGCGCCGACCACGGCGCTGACCTCTACAAGGTCATGGACGTCGCCGAGGACCTGGTCGTGCCGATGATGGACGTACCGGTGCGCATCGATCGCGACGCTCTCGTACTTGGCTACGCTGGCGTGTACTCGTCCTTCTTGCTGTTCGCTCAGCGCGCGGCGAAGAAATACGGGCTGTCGTCCCGGGATATTCTCGTCGAGCTGGGACGCCGCAAGACCATCGGTGGTCAGGAGGACATGATCGAAGACCTGGCCCTGGATATGGCGAAAGCCCGCGAGGCCAAAGGTGGCTGACGACCTGGATCAGTTTCGCGCTGATACGCGCGCGTGGCTCGAAACCAATTGCCCCGCGTCCATGCGCACTACTGCGCCTGAGCAGGAGTATGTGTGGGGTGGGCGCAACGCGGTGTTTCCAAACGACGACGCCAAGCTGTGGCTCGAGCGCATGGGCGAGCGCGGTTGGACTGCACCTACCTGGCCGGCTGAGTACGGCGGCGGCGGTCTGGACAAGGACCAGGAGCAGGTACTGAGCGAGGAACTCACCCGCTTGAATTGCCGCATCCCACTGCGAAGCTTCGGCCTGTGGATGCTCGGTCCAGTTCTGCTGGACTACGCCACGGAAGAACAGAAGCTCGAACACCTGCCAAAGATCATTCGGGGCGACATTCGCTGGTGCCAGGGCTACTCCGAGCCTCAGTCCGGTTCTGACCTGGCGAGCCTGCAGTGCCAGGCCGTTGCCGACGGCGATGAGTACGTGATCAATGGCCAGAAAGTGTGGACTTCCCACGCCGACAAAGCCGACTGGATGTTCTGCCTGGTTCGCACAGATGCCGATGCGCCCAAACGAGAGGGCATCAGTTTCATCTTGATCGACATGGAGACCTCGGGAGTTTCGGTCAAGCCGATCCGCCTGATCAGCGGTGCGTCACCCTTCTGCGAGAGCTTCTTCGATGATGTACGTGTCCCCGCCGGGAACCTCGTCGGCCCGAAGAACGGGGGCTGGACCATCGCCAAGGCACTACTGGCTCACGAGCGCGCGCTGATCTCCAAGCTGCGCGACGCACGCAAAGAAGAGCAAGACACCCTGGAAGAGTTGGCCATCGAGTACCTGGGAGCCGACGGTGACGGGCGGGTGACGGATCCAATTCTGCGTGACCGCATCACCCACGCGAATATGGATTTTCTGTGCAACAAGCTGACGTTGCGTCGGTCCACGGAGGCCATGAAGGCCGGCCTGAGCCCCGGCCCGGAGACTTCCATGTTCAAGCTATACGGAACTGAGCTGAACAAGTTGCGCAAGGAACTGCGCGTGTTGATCACCGGCTACCGTGGTTTGGGCTGGGAGGGCGACGGCTTTAGCGAGCGAGAGCTGTTGTTCACACGTGAGTGGTTGCGCTCTCGCGCCAACTCTATCGAGGGTGGCACCAGCGAAATCCAACTGAACATCATCGCTAAGCGCGTGTTGGGGTTACCGGACTGATGCAGTTCATTCTGAGTGAAGAGCAAGTCGCCATCGAGCGCACCGCCAAGGAGTTGGTACGCGAGCACCTACCGGTGACTCAGCTGCGCGCGCTACGCGATTCGGCGGACCCGGTCGGTCTGTCCCGCGACGCTTGGAAGCAAATGGCCGACGTAGGATTCTCCGGCATTAGCGTCGGCGAACAGCACGGCGGCGCCGGTCTCGGTCTGCGCGAGTTGGGCCTGGTTGTCGAGCAATGCGGGCGTACGTTGGCCGCGACGCCGTTTCTGTCCACGACCGTCCTGGGCGCCGGCGCTATCGAGCTTGCCGGCTCCGATGTGCAAAAGAAGAACTGGTTGCCAAAACTGTGCAGCGGCGATGTGTTGCTGGCGTTCGCGCTGGACGAAGGCACCCGGTTCGAGCCAGCCGATGTGGCCATGGCCGCGGCCAAAACCGAGTCCGGGTTCGTGCTTTCCGGTGAGAAACAATTCGTTCTCGACGGCCACATCGCCGACGCGTTCATCGTCGCGGCGCGGGCCGATGCTGGCGTCACGTTGTTCATCGTCGATGCTGGCGCGACGGGGGTGCAGGTGTCGCGGCGATCGGTGGTCGATAGTCGAAACGTGGCGACGGTTCGTTTCGACGACGTCGCTGTCGCCGAAGATGGAGTACTCGGCGGCGTGGGCGGTGGTGCGGACACGGTGTCGGTTCTATGTGATCGAGCCGCGGCGGTGTTGGCGGCCGAGATGCTCGGCGGCATGCAAGAGCTGTTCGACCGGACGTTGGAATACCTCAAGCAACGTAAACAATTCGGCGTGGTGATCGGGTCGTTCCAGGCGCTCAAGCATCGCGCGGCCAAGATGTTCTGCGAGATCGAGCTGACCAAGTCGATCGTTGCCGCGGCTCTGGATGCACTGGACCAGGGCGCGGAAGACGCGGCGTTGTTGGCGAGTACGGCGAAAGCCAAGGCCTCCGACACGTTCTTGCTCGTCGCCGCCGAAGCCGTGCAAATGCACGGAGGCATCGGAGTGACAGACGAACTGGATATCGGTTTGTTTTACAAACGCGCCAGGGTAGCCGAGCTGAGTTTTGGTGCCGCGTCTTATCACCGCGACCGCTTCGCCCGTTTGCTGGGCTACTGAGCTACTTCTTCGTGGTCAGGCGCTTGCGGAACGCGTTGTGGCAGTTGACGCAGCCGGATTGAAGCGCTGATAGCTGTTCCAGGGTTTCTTTGATCTGGGCCTTCTTGGCCACGTCGTGCAGGCGTATCGCCGTGTCGTGTACGAGCTTGTCGTGTTTGACGAACCCGGCGATGTCCTTTCCCAGGGTCTTCTTGAGCCGTGCGAGTTCGGCGGGGCCAACGTGGGGATGATCGGCGATAGCTTTGGCGTGGCGCGCGATCGCGGCGAAGTCGTCTTTCCACAAGGCGTGTGAGATGTGCGCGATGTCGGCGCCGAGCATGGCCATCACACCCTTGAGGGTCAGGGTTGCGGAACCCTTGCCGGCGGTCCCATGCCCGGCGTGTCCCTTGTCGCCGTGAGCACTGCCGCTGCTTTTCTCTTTTTCTTTGGCCTGCTTGTCGCGCTTCCGCAGGTCGTCGATATTTTGTCCGAGCACTTCGTCGCTGTGATCGTTCGGGCCGGGCTTGGAGTGAACGTCATCGTCCTCCTTCTTCTTGCACCCCGGCGCGGTCAGCGTGAATGTCGCCGCAAGGCTCGCTACTAAGATCAGTCGAATCAAGGTCATCATTCCTCCAGCTCCACGGGACTATGGACTGTATCCCATTCCTTTGTTGCGGGTACCTGGCCCCCTACAAACAGGCAACAGCTGGACGCTCGGCGCAAAAATTGACCGCCTCGAGCAACTGCTCAGAAGTGAGACTCTCGTTGGTTCGACCTTTCCCATTGCATGAGGGCCGTTCCCGCCGTAAAACCGACTTGTATGTCCTGGGTGCTGTTCAGCGTAGGCCTGTTGTTCGTCTTCGCCGCGTACAACTCGCATTTTTCCATGCGGCGTCCCGGCATCATTGTGTTGCAAGCGTGGATCAGCGCATGGCTGCTCAGCGAGCTGCCGGTGCATTTCATGGTCGCGGCCGTGGCGATCGGCGGTACGTTGGCCGCGCTGGGAGGACTCGAGGCCTGGCCCGGATATGTGGGACTGGCTCTGTGTGGTGCGGCCGCCCTGGCGTTGGTCCCCCATATGGTCCTGGCTCGCGGCGTTGCCGATGTCGTCGAGAACGCACTCAAGAAAGGCCTCGGCGACAACTACGCCGACGAGCATTCCCTGCCAGTAGACGAGTGGGCGGCTTCAGCCTGGCGCTACGTCACGGTGTTGCCCATCCGGCAGCCGGGCGTTTCGCGCGTACGCAACATCGTCTATCACAAGGCAAAGGGCAAAGACCTCAAGCTCGACATCTTCAAACCAGAAACGCCACTGGGCAATCGGCCGGTCGCGCTATACGTGCACGGCGGCGGCTGGGTCATCGGCAACAAGAAGCAACAGGGCCTGATGAGCATGAACGCCCTCGCAGCCCGCGGTTGGGTCGGTGTGTCCATCAACTACCGGCTCAGCCCAAGCGCGACGTTTCCCGATCATTTGCTCGACGTAAAGCGCGCCATTAAGTGGGTGAAAGAGAACATCGCCGAGCACGGCGGTGATCCGAACTTCATCGTCATTATGGGCGGTAGCGCAGGTGCACACCTGGCGGCGCTCGCGGCATTGACGCCGAACGACCTGGAGTTTCAGCGCGAGTTCCCCAACGTGGACACCAGCGTTCAGGGGTGCGTCGGCTATTACGGCGTCTACGATTTTACGGACCGGGACGGGCAGTGGCCACACAACATGTTCCGTTTGGTCATCCTGGAAAGAATGGTGATGAAGCGCCGTTTCAAGGATGCCGAAGAGGAGTATCGCAAGGCGTCGCCTATTCACCGGGTCACTGCAGATGCGCCGCCTTTCTTCCTGGTTCACGGCGATCGCGACTCGTTGGCGCCGGTTGACGAGAGCAGGGCGCTACAGCGCGAGCTACTCGGCGCGAGCAAAGAGCCTGTCGTCTACGCGGAGATTCCCGGGGCCAATCACGCCTTCGAGATTTTCCCGTCGGTTCGGTCGGCCGCCGCGGTCGATGGCGTGGCCCGTTTCTGCGACCACATCCACGCCCGGCACGTTGCGGCCAAGCGCGAAGCGGGTTAACACCCGGCGATGAGCCTGGACCCCGCGTTCATCGCCGACTGTCCATACCTGGAAGAGGGCATCCTCATCGACGAGATTCTGAGCGTCGACACCGAGGACAGCCGAGTCGTCGCTCGCCTGCCGACCCACGCGGATTTGCCGCTCACGCGTACCCAGCGCGTGCACCCGACCAAACACCCGCGCCACGTCAATGGTGGCCTGATGGTCCATCTGACAGGCATCGTTGCGTTCGCTCACGCATACTACGTGCTCGACCTACGCCACTCGGCGGGGTGGACCGGGTACGGCGCGAAGATCGAGACCGCTCGCTACAAATCGATGGCGACTGTGGACGCGCCGATCGAGATCGACTGCAAGGCGCTGCATATCAGACGTGGAGCTGAGCGGGTGATGGTCAAATACGCCTTCGAGTTTCGCCAGAACGAAAAAACCGTCTACTCATCAGAGCAGACGGCCTGGTTCGTTCGCGTTTTGGACTGATCCGGACTAGCTAAGACAGGCAGCCGGCTACCAGCACTTCACCTTCTTGGGTGGCGGCGGGTTGTACTTGCCCTCGGGGGGCGGAACCGGCGGTGCCCAGCGGAAGTAGCAGCCGTCTTTCTGTTTGACGACCTTGCCCTCGTAGGCCACGCCCAGTTGGCTCTTGGGCTGGTCGGGAAGACATGCGACCCGACGGGGCCCGGGCGGGTTGCACTTGGTATTCGGCGGACAAGTACTGTCGAAGTGAAACGTGCACTCGCCCTTCTTGTTGGTCACGATCTCACCCTTGGCGCCCTTGGGAGCGGCCGGGTAGACGACCTTCTTTGGCCGCGGTGGATTGCGCGGTCCGCGAATCGGCGGAGTCTTGGCGACGACCGGCGGCTTTGTCGTGGGCGGCTTTGTCGTCGGCGTCGGTGGCGGAGTTTTGGTCCCGACCGTTTCCGTCTTGGGCGGTGGCGGGTTGTGGTTCTTCGGTTCGGCCTTGTTGCTACTCGACGTTGTGCACGCTGGCGCCGCCATAGCGATGGTCGCGATGAAGGGCAGGGCGAGGGCGCGCTTTTTACGACGGCGCTGGTTGTTCTCGTTAGCAGATCGATGTTTGACGCTCATGACACCTTCCAACGCTCAGGAAACGCGAACGCGCTACAAAGCCCCCGCTTTGTTCGCCCCCGCATTGCAAGCGTGCCAAACCCCACCGAAAACTACAAGCGCCCGCTGTGTAGGCGGGCGCTTACAAGAGTTAGTAGTTGGTTACGTCTACCAGCACTTCACCTTAACGGGGGCAGGCGGGTTGCAGCGCATCTTCGGCGGACAGGTGACCTTGAAGCTGAAGTAGCAGGCTGCGTTGCGCTTGGCCACGCGGCCATCGAAAGCGACGTTGGTCTTCTTGTTCTTCGGAACATCCGGCGGACATTGCACCCGGCGCGGTGGCGGCGGGTTCGTTTTGACACCGGGGCGAGACGTCGTGCGGAAGTAGAACATGCACAGGCCCTTATTGATGGTGATCGATCCGTTCGCACCTTTTGGCGGCGGTAGCAGCCGCGGTCGTGGCGGGTTAGTGATCGGTGGCCGCTTTGGCGCGTTGTTTGCGGTCGGTGCGCCAGGTGCGGGCGGCGGCGCGGGCCGGCTTGCTGGTGGAGGCGTTCTGGGTGTCGCCGGTGGCGGAGTGGTGGTCGTCGTCCGCGGCGGTGGCGCGGTCGTCGTTGGGCCCGGTGGCGGTGCTGTGGGCGCGTTCCCTGAGCCGCCGCTGGCTACGCATCCCGGCGCCATGGCCACGGACACAATGAAGGGCAGGGCAAGCGCGCGTTTCCGCCGCTGGCGCTTCTCATTACCTGATCGATGTTTGACGCTCATCCTCGACTACTCCCCGAATACGTGATGCCGCAGTGTACCCGATTACAGGCGCTCGATGATGGTCACGTTGGCCTGACCGCCACCTTCGCACATGGTCTGCAGGCCGTAACGAACCTCTCGGCGCTCCATCTCGTGTAACAGCGTGGTCATCAGGCGCGCCCCGGTGGCACCCAGAGGATGGCCGAGCGCGATGGCACCGCCGTTGACGTTCACTTTGTCCAGGTCCGCGCCGGTTTCACGCTGCCACGCGAGAACGACCGACGCGAAGGCCTCATTGATCTCGACCAGGTCGATGTCGTCGAGTTTCATGCCCGCGCGCTCGAGGGCGTATTTCGTCGCCGGAATAGGCGCGGTCAGCATCCAGATCGGATCGTCGCCGCGGCAGCTGATGTGATGAATGCGCGCACGCGGTTTCAGGTTGTGACGCTTCACTGCTTCGCCGTTGGCGATGAGCAACGCTGCCGAGCCATCGCTGATCTGACTCGAGACCGCCGCGGTCAAACGTCCGTCTTCGGTCAGAGTCTTCAGGGTCGCCATCTTTTCCAACGTCGTGCCCCGGCGCGGTCCTTCATCGGTAGTCACTTCGCCGTACGGCACGATCTCACGCTCGAAGTAACCGCTATCGATGGCGGCCAGAGCGCGGTTGTGACTATCGAGCGCGAATTGCTCCATCGTTTCACGGGAGAGTTCCCAGCGTTCGGCGATCATCTCCGCCGACTGAAACTGAGAGACCATTTTGTCGCCGTAGCGCGCTTTCCAGCCCTTGGACCCGGAGAACGGGTCTGTGAAGCCGAGCTCGGCCGCACACGTCATCGCCGAAGCGATGGGGATTTGCGTCATGTTCTGCACGCCGCCAGCGACGATCATGTCGCTCGTTCCGCTCATCACAGCCTGCGCGGCGAAGTGCACCGCTTGCTGAGACGAACCGCATTGCCGATCGATGGTCACGCCAGGCACTTCGTGGGGCAGTCCAGCCGCGAGCCAACACGTGCGCGCGATGTCGCCCGCTTGCGGACCGATCGTGTCGACGCAGCCGAACACGACATCTTCGACGGCGAGTGGGTCGACGTCGTTGCGGTCGACGAGCGCCTTGATCACGTGGGCGCCAAGGTCGGCGGGGTGTTCGGCGGCCAGGCTGCCGCGCCTGCGGCAAATGGGGGTGCGAACGGCGTCGATAATGTATGCGTCGGGCATGTCTGTACCTCGTTAGGCGAACGTTACGCGAACAATGTTTGGCTAACCCGGCGACGATGCCAGCGTGCATCGCCCCAGGCAGAGGCGAGCGCCCAGGCTCGCTTCATCCACAGGTGAAGATCGTATTCGAAGGAGTAGCCCAGGGCGCCGTGGCACTGGAGCGTGGCTTTGGCCGCGAAGGTGGCTGCGTCTGACGCGTGAGCCTTGGCCATGGACACGTGGGTGGCTGCGTCCGCGTCGTCGTGAGCCAACGAGTACGCGGCGCGATAGACCACCGGTCGCGCAAACTCGAGTTGGATCAGCGTGTCGGCGAGTTTGTGTTTCAGCGCCTGAAACGAGCCGATGGGCTTGCCGAATTGATGGCGCGCTTTAACGTACTCGACGGTCATGTCGAGCATGTGTCGGGTCAGGCCCAGCAACTGAGCAGCCGCGCCCAGAGCGCCACGGTTGTAGGCGCGCTCGCAGGCCAGTCGCGCAGCCGTCCCTTCGAGCACCAGGGTGTCGGGCGTCGGGTCCCAGGTGATCGTCGCCAGTGGCCGAGCGTGGTCCACCGAGCGAACCAGGGTAACGTCGGCGTCGCCTTTCGCTAGCGCGTGAAGCTGGTCGCCTCGGCGCAGCAACAACAGATCCGCCTCGGCACCAAATGGTACGAACGATTCACCGTTCAGTCCGAGACCGACGATGGCCTTGCCACTGGCGGCCGCGTCTAGCCACGTGCGTTTGAGTTCATTGCCGTCGTCGAGCTCGTTGAGCAACGGTACTGCGACCGCCGTCGTTTCGACCAACGGGTCAGGCAAGGCCGCGCGCCCCGACTCCTCGAGGATGAGCACGAGATCGAGCTCGTTCATGGACATGCCGCCGGCGTTTTCGTCGGCCAACATGGCGACCACGCCCATATCCGCGAGCTTCTTCCACACTTGCTCCAGCCGGGTGGCGTCACTTTCCCACACGGCGCGCACCTTGTCGGCGGTGCATTCTCGGCGGAATAGCTCGCGCACCGTGTCGCGCAGCATGATCTGATCTTCTGTAAACGTGAATTGCATGGCTACTTCCGCGGCAATCCGAGCACGCGTTCGGCGATGACGTTGCGCTGAATTTCGTTGGTGCCGGCGTAGATCGGGCCGGCGAGTGCAAACTGGAAGCCCTTCATCCATCGACCTTCGTCTAGCTCTGCTTCTTCGCCCAGAAGCTCCAGGGCTGTTTCGTGGGTGCGAATGTCCATCTCGGACCAGAACACTTTGTTGATGCTAGCGTCGGAGCCGATTTGTTTTCCGGCGAGCAAGCGCGTCGCCGTCTGGAACGTGTAGAGCCGATACGCTTGTGCTTCCATCCACGCCTGGGTGACCCGTTCGCGCAGCTGCTCGTCGCCTGCGCCGCGTTCCCGATACAACGCGATGAGCCGCTCGGCTGTAGCCATGAATCGACCCGGACTGCGCAAACTGAGACCGCGTTCGGAGTTGGTCGTCGACATGGCCACGTACCAGCCTTTGTCGACTTCGCCGAGCACGTCCCGGTCGGGTACGAACACGTCTTCGAGGAAGACCTCGGCAAACCCCTCGTCCCCATCCAATCGGTCGAAGCCACGCACCGTCACGCCCTCCGCCTCTAGTGAAACGAAGAAGTACGTCAGCCCTTTATGCCGGGGTAGATCCGGGTTGCTGCGAAACAGGCCGTACATGGAATCGCAGAACGCTGCCCGGGTGCACCAGGTCTTCTGGCCATTCAGTTTCCAACCACCGTCGACTTTGGTCGCCGTGCTGCGCAGGGACGCCAGGTCGCTGCCAGCGCCGGGTTCGGACCAGCCTTGCCCCCACAGTTGATCCGCCGCAGCCATGGGTTTGAGCAGGCGCTGTTTCTGTTCTTCGGTTCCGTACTCGAAGATTGCTGGGGCGAGTAAGAACACCCCGTTCTGAGTGACTCGGCTGGGGGCGCCGGCGAGGTAGTACTCCTCCTCGAACAACAACCACTCCATCAAGCTCACGCCGCGGCCGCCGTACTCTTCGGGCCACGACACCACTGCCCAGCGATTTTCGAACAGCTTCTTCTCCCACTCCAGATGCTGGGCGAAGCCCTCCTTGGTGTCGCCGGATTTTAGGGGCTCTTTGGGTACGTTGGCGCGTAACCAGGCTCGGGCCTCGTCTCGGAACGCCAACTCTTTGTCACTGAAACTCAGATCCACAACCGGGTCCCGTTCTACTTGAGAGTCTTCGCCATCGACTTGGCGTCCTGGCCTTGAAGGTGGTCCTCGGACGTTAGCGAATTGTGCGCATGAGCCAGATGATGCAAGGCGTAGGTCGCGTCCATGGTGTCGCGCAGCCCCATGCGATCTTCGGCCTGGTTGATCGCTTTCTTTGTCAGGGCCAAACCGAACCGGGGCTTCTCTGCGATTCGACCGGCGATGGCCATGGTCTCTTGTTCCAGGGACGCGCGCGGAAACACGCGATTGACCATGCCTACTTCGTAGGCGCGTTGGGCCGGCATCTTCTCGCCGAGATAGAGAAACTCCTTGGCAATACGTGGGGGCATGGTGTGGGCGTGGGCGAAGTACTCCACCCCGGGGATACCCATCTTGACCACCGGGTCGGCGAAGAACGCGTCGTCGGATGCCACGATCAAGTCGCAGACCCACGCCAGCATCAGTCCACCGGCGATGCACGCACCCTGAACCATGGCGATGGTTGGTTTGGGAATCTCGCGCCAGCGCCGGCACATGCCCAGGTACAGCTCTTGTTCGCGCACGAAGTAGTTCTCCGCGGAGTCCTTGTCTTCGTGCTCGTACCAGTTGGTCGCCACCCGCGGGAACGACTTGTGAATGTCGCGATCGGGCGTGCCGATGTCGTGGCCGGCGGAGAAGTGCTTGCCAGCTCCCGCGAGCACGATCACCTTGACCGCGTCGTCGTTGATCGCCTTGTTGAACGCATCGTCCAGGGCGTACGTCATCTTGGCATTCTGCGCGTTGCGGAACTCGTCGCGATTCATGGTGACGAGAGCGACGGGGCCGCGGGTTTCGTAAAGCACGAGTTCAGCTGTCACGAGCCTGCTCCTTGTAAACGTTCCAGGGTCTGCTCCGCGTCGGCAACGATGCGCTTGATCAGTTGCTCCACCGTGGGAATTTCGTCGATCATGCCGACGACCTGTCCCGTGGGCAGAATGCCGACTTCGGGGCGGCCATCGACCATGCTTGCTTTGGTGAGCATCGGGGCGTTGGCAGCGAGGGCCAGCTGGGCCCAGGTCAGACTCTTGTTCTGCTTCATCGCCATGCCTTCCTTCAGCAGGTCGCCGAAGGATGTCTCGGTAATGCGCATGAGCGAGAGGGCGTTGAATGCGGCGCGGGGGAAGCGCGTGATTGCGCTCGCCTTCTCCAGAGCGTCGATCATCTTGGTGCGAATGACGCGCTGAGGATAGCCATCGACGGCCCGGGTTACGACGGTTCCGGTGACCTTGGTTCCCAGATACGTGTCTTTGATCTCCTGGGGCACGTGGCTCTCCTGGGTGAGTAAGAACCGGGTACCCATGGCGATGCCGCTGGCACCGTAAGACATGGCGGCGATCAACCCGCGACCATCGAAGAAACCCCCGGCAGCCACGACCGGTAGGTCGATGGTGTCGCACACCGACGGTAGCAGCAGTGAAGTTGGAACCGTGCCCGTGTGGCCGCCGCCTTCGCCGCCCTGGGCGATGACCGCGTCGACTCCCCATTCGGCGACTTTCTCCGCATGGCGTTTGGCGCCGATGGTCGGCATTGTGACGACGCCGGCCTCTTTGAGTTTGGCGATGACTTTCTTGTGTGGCGCCTGAGCGAAGCTGGCGACTTTCACTCCCTGGTCGATCAGCAGGTCAACCCGCGCTTGGACGTCGGCCTGGTCGGCGCGCAAGTTGACGCCGAACGGGTTGCTCGTCTTGTCCTTGACAGAGCCGATGGCTTCGGCGAGCTCATCGTAGGTCATGGTCGCGGCAGCCAGGATGCCCAGACCGCCCGCCGCGCTAGTGGCGCTGGTCAAACGCGCGCCGGAGACCCAACCCATTCCGGTTTGTACGATGGGATAACGACAGCCGAACAGGTCGCAGATGCGAGTGTGCAACGGCGACTTAGTGGGCGACTTGGTTGCTGCGGAAGCGGTCACGGCTAGGGTGCCTCTCTCAGTAGTGCCAGCTCGCTGCTGGTTGGAACGCGCGTTTCGGGAACGACATCGGCAATGACCAGGTCGAAGCCTGTGCTGTCCCGGACCTCTTCGACGGTCACGCCGGGATGAATAGACGCCAGGCGCATGTTCCGATCGGGCGTCTGGAAGTCGAAGACGCCCAGGTTGGAAACGATGCAGCGGATCTCGTGAAACCGAGCGGAGACCTCACCGAGTTCTTTGGCGCGGTCATAGCCGATGCCAGACACGACATCGACTTTGTCTACGAACACCCGGCTGGTGTGTTTGGGAATCCAGTAACTGGTGGTGTGATTGATGGTGTTGCCCGGCGCGCCGCGTACACCGAGCAGCTGCACTTTGGGTTTGCGCCAATCGCCGACGCACGAGATGTTCTGGTTGCCGTACTTGTCGATCTGACTCGCCCCCATCATCACGTGGCGTTTGCCCGACCAGGCAACGTCGAAGATGCGCCGATAGCGTATGTATTCGATGAGCAAATCCGGTGAGAACGTGGCGCGCGCAAGCTCGGCGCCACGCTTGGGTACATCACCCATGGGGCTGGCGAGGATCTCACCGTCGGGACGAAACGCGTCGGCGCAGGCGACGACACAGGTTTCCAGGGCAGTTGCGTCACTCATGATTGCGCCTCCGCGTCTTGGGCGTCCTCGGCAACAACTGCCAGGTATTCTTCGTGGCTGCCGACATCGACGTAACGCTCGCGGAACGCGGCCCACGCTTCCGGGTTCTTGGCGCTCGCCGCGTAGCGCTTCTGAAACGCTTCGTCGCGGGGATAGTCCGGCGGGCATTCCGTGAAGTGCGCGCCCAATTGGGCTTCGATGACGTAGTCGGTGAGCAGGCGGCTGATGTCGGGCTCGATGATTTCGCCTTCGTCCACCAACTCTTCGCACGACATGAAGCGCTTCGCCGCCGCGCCACAAAACAGATCGTCGAAGTACAGGTCCGGCCCCATGCATCGGCCGTTGCCCGCTTCGTCTGCGCGGTTCATGTGAATCAGCGCGGCGTCGAGCTTGATCGCTGGCATGGCGACGAGCTCCTCGCCATCATCGTACGGCGAGCGCACGGTCTTGAGTTCTGGGTTCATGGTCATGACATCCGAGCCCAACCCGGCGCGGGTGGGCAAGAACGGCACGCGAATGCTCGCAGCGTACAGCCCCCACTGCATCATGCCTTCGTCTAGTTCCATGATCTCGATGGAGCCCGATTGGCGCGCAGCCCGGAAGTGGGGTTCCAGCGGAATCGAGTCCAACGAGACGAAGCCGTACACGACCTTCTTCACTTTGCCGGTCGCGCACAGCAGACCGACGTCGGGGCCGCCGAATGAAACGATGGTCAGGTCGTCCAGAGAAGACTGAGCGATGGCGCGCACCAAAGACATCGGTTTGCGCCGGGAACCCCAGCCACCGATGCCGATGGTCATACCGCTGCTCAGCTCGGCGATGACTTCGTCGTGGGTCGTACGTTTGTCCATATGTTATTCGTCTTTGGCGTCGCGTTTTTCGATGAACGCGTCGCGGGCTTCGTCGGCTACGCCGCTAAGATTGAGCTCGAAGGTAAAGCCTTGCTCGAATCGATAACTGCGTTTGACGTCCTGCAGATCTATGCCGTTGAGGCATTGTTTGGCGGCGCGAATCACCGTGGGGCTCGTCGCCGCGATATCTCGCGCCAGGATGCGGGCCGCTTCGCGCAGCTCGGACTTGGCCACCACTTTGTACACGGAGCCATAGTGGTGCAGCTCTGCGGCCGTCGCGGTCTCGGTCGTGTAGACCATGGCGCGCATCTTGTGTTGAGGAACCAGTCGGGCCAGGTGGGTTGCCGCACCCAATGCCCCGCGTTTGACCTCGGGCAATCCGAAGGTCGCGTCGTCGGATGCGATGATAATGTCGGCGTTGCCGACCAGACCGATGCCGCCACCCAGGCAGTAGCCGTGCACTGCTGCGATCACCGGGACCTTGCAGTCGTACACCGCGGCGAATGCGGCGTAGCAGCCGCTGTTGGCGCCGATCAAAGCGCCATGCCCTTCGCTGCGCTGCATCTCCTTGATGTCGACCCCGGCGTTGAAGCCGCGGCCCTCGGCGGTGAGGATGACGACCCGTACAGCGGGGTTATCGCCCAGCTCGGTGAGCAGTTCGGCCAGTCGGAACCAGCCGGCCACATCCAGGGCGTTTACAGGCGGATTATTGACGACAACCTCGGCGATTCCGTCAGTCAGTTCATGGGTGATAGGCATGTTCAGGAACCAAAATAGAACACGTTTCACTCAGGCTGTCTAGCGCTGTATAGTCCCGGTCATGAGAACGTCGCTCGACATGTTGGACAAGGTTGTGCTGGTCACCGGTGGCACAAAAGGCATAGGCAGAGGCATCGCTGAGCGCTTCCTCGAGGCGGGTGCCAAAGTCATCGTCACCGCGCGCAATGCCCCCGATACGCGGGTCGAGGCCAGCGGGCACCAAGCGGTATTCATTGCGTGCAACGTGCGGGAACCTGAACAACTGGATGAGCTGGTTAGCAAGTCGGTAGAGCGCGTGGGCAGGATCGATGTGCTGATCAACAACGCTGGTGGTTCTCCGTTTCGCGAAGCCGCCAAGGCATCGCCGCGCTATTCGACGGCCATCATCGACCTGAACCTGATTGCGCCGCTCAATCTGAGCCAGAAGGTCAATGCGATCATGCAGGAGCAGGACGACGGCGGCGTCATCATCAACATCGCCAGTGTCAGCGGCACTCGTCCATCGCCGGGCACTGCCGCTTACGGCGCGGCGAAAGCAGGCATCATCAATCTGACGAAAACCCTCGCCGTGGAGTGGGCGCCCAAGGTGCGGGTCAACACGGTGACCGCCGGCCTGATCAAGACCGACCAGGCGCTCACCCATTACGGCAATGAGCAGGGCATCGCGGCCGCCGCGGCGACGGTGCCCATGGGCCGTCTCGGCGCGCCGGACGATGTCGCCGACGCGTGCGTGTTCCTCGCCTCGCCCCTGGCTAGTTACATGAGCGGCGGTGAGCTCACCATTCACGGTGGCGGCGAAACACCCGCATTTCTCACGGCTGTTCAGGCTGTACTAAAAGACCAGCACTAACAGCGTGAGCCGAGCCGGGCGCCGATGGTAGAGTGCGGCCATGGCGGCAGAATCCTGGCGAGAAGACCTGAGCAAAGCTTTCGCGCGTTTCGACGCGGACGGCAGTGGCAGAATCGACAAGGCCGAGTTCAATCAACTGCTCGATGGGCTCGGTTCGGACATGTCCGTCAAGGACCGGGAGATCGGCTTCACGCTCATCGACAGTGATGACGATGGGTCCATCAGCTGCGAAGAGCTCGCCGCCTGGTGGGAAATCGTGCGTGAAGAAGGTCAGAGCTAGCCGCACCTGTTCGTCGTGCTAGCCTGGATGGCTCGCGCATGAGTTATCAACAGCCACCAAACCAACCACCGCCGCAAGGGTATCCGCCGCAGCAGGGGTATCCGCCGCAGCAGGGGCATCCACAGCAGGGCTATCCGCCGCAGCAGGGGTATCCGCCTCAGCACTACGGCCAGCGGCCGCAGCTGAGCATGCGGTCGTCGATTCCCAAGGTTGTTGGCATTCTTGCGCTGGTGTTCTGTGGTCTTGGTTTGCTCGGCACCATCATTCAGATGGTCGGTCTGTACGGCAACCTGGAGGAAGCAGGATTCAAGCCCAAGGTGCTCGGGAGCTTCAACGTCTGGGTGATCGCCTACACGGTTCTGGGAGTCGCGCTGTTCGGCGTACACCTCGCGGCAGGCGTTCTCGCGGTGCGTTATTCGCCGAGCGCACCCAAGTGGATGACCATCTACGGCATCTTCGGCATCGCGCTCATCATCGCCAACGTCGTGATCACCGCGACCATGTTTCCCGACTGGCTCCCAGAGAAGGCACAGTCTGGAGCGCACGCTCGCTACGGCTTCGAGTTCCTCGCGGCGCCATGGACCATCGTCGCGCTCATTCTAATGAACACGCGCCGCGCCAAAGCCGCCTGCCAGGATCCCGCCCAGGCAGCGCTGCATCAACAGGTCTTCGAGTAGCCGCGCTGTCGCCGAAGCTTTCGGCTAACTGCGCTGGCTGCTGACCGATAAGACTTCGCCGGTCATGTACGACGAATAGTCGCTGGCCAGGAACACCATGGTGTTGGCGATTTCCCATGGCTCGGCACCGCGGCCGAAAGCTTCTTTGGCTTCCAGCTCATCGAGCACTTCCTGACTGGTTGTCTTGACCAGGAACTTGTGTTTGGCCAGGCTCGGCGCGACAGCGTTGATGCGCACATTGGCTTCAGCCGCTTCCACGGCCGCGCAACGAGTCAACGCCATGACACCGGCCTTGGCGGCGGCGTAGTGGGACTGCCCCTTCTGCGCCCGCCACGCCAGTACCGAGGCGTTGTTGACGATCACCCCCGCGTTACGCGGCATCATATGACGAAGCGCAGCACGCATCATGCGCATGGTGCCGGTGAGACTCACGTCGATGACCACGTTCCATTGGTCGTCGGTCATCTCGACCAGTGGCGCCGTGCCACCCAGACCCGCGTTGTTGATGAGCACGTCGATGTGGCCGAGTTGGTCAACCGCCGCGGCGATGAGCGCTTGCACTTGCGCTTCGTCGGTCACGTTGCACAGCTGAGTCGCTGGCCTGGTGCCAAACTCTTCGGCGAGTCGGTCGGCCGCTTCGCCCAGGCGACGTTCATGGATATCGCTGATCATCAGCTCCGCGCCTTCTTCGACGCAGCGTTTGGCCGCGGCGAAGCCGATGCCGGTGCCGGCGGCTGCCGTGATCAGGACCTTCTTACCGGCCAGCAGTTGGTGACCGGGGACGTAGGGCGGTGCTTCAGCCATGTTAGTTCTCGTCTTCGCGTTTGAGTTTGTTGAGCAGCGTCTGCACGCCGGCGCGAACCTGCGCGTCGTAGTCCTTGATCATCTCTCGAGACGGCTCGGTGCCAGGCTCGAGACCTGTCGGCGGTGCGATTGGCTTGCCAATCTTGTAGCGGAGCTTGGTCGGCGTCGGCAGGTGAGGCCAGGGACCGATGGTTAGGCCCCATGGGAACGACAGGTGCACCGGGAAGATGCTCGCGCGCGCCAGCTTTTGCAGGCCGAGCCGCTTGGCGAAGCGGTGTCCATCGGTCAGCACGATCAACGTTTCGTGGGCGCCGGCGTTCGCGACGGGAACGATGGGGACACCGGTTTTGATCGCCAGGCGCGCGTAGCCTGTGCGATCGGCGAAGCACACCTGGTAGCGCTTGGAGTACGGACGCCAGGTGTCCCTGTCGCCGCCGGGCATGACCATTAGATCGCGATTCCATTTGGTCAACACTTCGGCGCCGATGGTGCGGCTCGCGCGGAGCACCCCGTGGCGGCCGAAGAATTTACCCGTCACCTTGGTCGACATGATCATTTCATGGGCCAGGGGATGAACGGGACGTCCAGTACCAAAATGGTTGTACCAGGCGACGCCAAATCCCCACACGTCAGGGATGGTCGTGCCGCCGGAGTGGTTCGATACGAGCATCACAGGCGCTTCGGGAATGTTGTCCATGCCCTCGACGTCCATACCGAAGTATTTACCTTCGCCGAACACCCGCTGGGCGCGACGAATGGTGCGCGCCACTAGCTCGGGATCGTAGTCGCCCGGGTCGTCGCCCCACTTGTGCCCACTGCCGCCAAGCCACTGAGATAGCCGGCCCCGGTTGGAACTCACTTGTGCTTCCATCTTTCTGCTGCCGTGGTCAGCTCGCGGCCTGGCCGCGAATGATGAGCTCCGTGCCGAGTCGCACTTGCTCGATGACTCGTCCCTGACCGTGAAGGCCCGCGGACCAGCCAACCAAAGCGGCAAACCAGATCTGTTGGAGCAAGAGAGCGAGGGTTGTTTCCTCGTCGTTCGGTGGTTCGTTGGTCGCTTCGGAGAATCCTAGTCGTCCGACACCACGCATCGCCGCGATGATCAGCCCGGTCATGCGCCCGTGGTAAGCGATGACATTCTTGGCCACCTCTGGCTCGCCGGAGGCCATCGCTCGCAACACAGCGCGGGCAAAATTGGGTTTGCGCAGCATGCGACGGGTGACCATCTGGAAGAAGCTGACCAGCCGTTCCTCTTTGGTGCCTCCCTGGGACGGCTTTTTTTCGAGCTTGCGCTCCAGACCTTCGGTGTCGCGTTCCAGGGCTGCCGACAGAATGTCTTCCTTGCTGCGGAAGCTCTTGTACAGCGTACCCAGGGCAACCCCGGCTTTGGCGGCTACGTCGCGTTGCCTCACATTGTCGAATCCGCCTTCCTCTGCGAGGGCGATTGCAACGTCGAGGATCTTATCCCTGCGGTCTTTTCCCATGGTGTTCCGTATCTGATTCACTAGAGTGAAACATGTTTCAATCCGACTGGCAAGTGTCGTTCACCGGCCGGAAGCACGAGCATCCGCCGCGCGTTGGCGCAAAACAAATTTTGTGACTTTGCCGATCGCGTTCATCGGTAGTTCGTCGACCAGTTCGACGGAACGCGGCACCTTGTAGTTGGCCATGTTGTCGCGACACCACTGATGGATGGTCTCGGCGGTCAGCTCGGCGCCCGGCGTAAGTACGACGAACGCCATGCCAACCTCGCCCAGTCGCTCGTCGGGCACACCGATCACCGCAGCTTGCGCGATCTGCTCGTTGGCGAGGATCAAGTTCTCGATTTCCGCGGGATAGCAGTTGAAACCACCAACGATGAACATGTCCTTCTTGCGGTCGGTGATACGCAGGTAGCCACGCTCGTTCATCACGCCAATGTCGCCGGTGTGTAGCCAGCCTTTGTCGTCGATGGTCAACGCGGTCTCAGCGTCGTCCTCGAAGTAACCGCCCATCACGTTGTAGCCGCGCACGACCACTTCGCCCGGCTCGCCACGAGGAACCTCGGTGCCGGCATCGTCCACGCAACATACTTCCACATCGGCGATGGCGCGGCCCGACGTCGTTGCGATGGTCTCCGGATCGTCATCGAAGCGACACATGGTCGCGATGCCGCAGGCTTCGGTTAAGCCGTAGCCGGTGATCACCGTTTCGAAACCCAGGTCGTTGGACATGCGCTTGATCAGTTCCACTGGAATCGACGCGGCGCCCGTAACAGCGAGGCGCAAGCTGGACAGGTCGAAGTCCGCACGCTTCGGGTTAGCCAGGATCGACTGATACAGGGCCGGTGGTCCCGGCAGCATGGTGATGCCCTCGGCGCCGATACGGGCTAGTACGGCGGGTACGTCGAATACCTGATGGGGCACGATGGTGGCGCCGCGCATGATCGCCGACAGCCAGCCGGCCTTGTAACCGAACGCGTGGAAGAACGGATTGACGATCAGGTAGCGATCTTGGTCGGACAGGCCGACAACCTCGGTCCAAGAGCGGAACGCACGCAGGTTCTGACCATGGCGTGTCATTACGCCTTTGGGATTGCCGGTGGTCCCAGACGTAAACAGCAGGTCCGATAGGTCGTCCGCCTTTACGGCGTCGGCGCGGGCGATGGCATCGTCGGCCGAGACCGAATCACCGCTGGCCAGAAACTGCGACCAGGTGATCGAACCTTCGTCCTCGCCGCGCAGGCAAACGACCTGCTCGAGGGCTGGCAGCTTGCCCGCATCACGGACTAGCTGGGGGTAGCGCGTGCCCAGGAAATCGGCGACGGTGAAGATCATCCGGGCTCGGCTCTTGCGCAGAATGTAGCCGGCCTCGTTGGCTTTGAACCGGGTGTTGAGCGGAACCAACACCGCGCCCACCGACTGCAGGCCGACCGCCGCGATGATCCACTCGTTGACGTTGGGCGCCCAGATGGCCACCCGATCACCTGACTCAATGCCGCAGGCAATGAACCCACGACTTGCCCGCAGCGCCGCGTCGGCCAGGGCCGCGAACGTTAGCGTAACATCGCCGTCTTCGATGGCGTTCCGGTCGCCATACAGTTCGGCGGCAGCGCGTACGAGCTGCGGGATTGTGGTGGCGTCTGTGGCGGCTGTGCTCGTCATCCGGCGTTTCGCTGCGCGAGTCGTTGACCGATCTTGCGCAAGTGTACGGTGGCCGAGCCAAGGGTCAACTCGATCTGTTTGGACAGCATGTAGTAGCGCGCCAGGGGGTAGTCCAGGTCGAAGCCGATGCCGCCGTGCAGGTGCTGCGCGGCATACGCGACTCGATGCCCGGCGTCTGCTGCCCAGTACTTGGCCATTGAGACCTGATCGTCGGCGGGCAGGCCCTCTGCCAGGCGCCACGCTGCTTCCCACATGGACAAGCTAATCGTCTCGACGTCGATGTATGCGTCACCGGCGCGCTGAGTCACCGCCTGAAACGTACCGATGGGCCGGTCGAACTGCTGGCGTTCGCTGGTGTACTTGGCGGTGAGGCGCAGCATGTACTTGGCGACGCCGAGTTCCATTGCGCACAGACCGATGGTGGCTCGCGGAAGCAGCCAGTCGAGGATCGCGTGGCCGTCGTTTGGATCGCCCAGGGCTTCGCCGCTGGCTCCCGTCAGAGTCATCTCTGCCTGGGGCTCGCCGCCGGTAGCTGTTTGCGCTTCCAGTGAGACGCCGTCGCCCTTCGGGTCGACCAAGAATACACCGACCGTGTCGGCGCCCGTTCTTGCCGTGACCAGGACGCGCTCAGCGAGTTGCGCAATGGCAACACACGTTTTGGTCCCACTCAGCTTCCAACCGTCGCCGGCCTTCTCCGCTGTAGTCCTTGGCTGCGCCGGATCCGGAGAGTCGATTTCGATCAGCGCCATGCTGAGCATGGACTTGCCGGTGGCGACGTTGGGTAGCAGTCGCTTCTTTTGCTCGTCGCTGCCGAACTGAGCAATGGGTAGCGCGCCCAGGAATAGAGTCGGCCACAAAGGAACGGGTGCAGCGGCCGCTCCGGCTTCAATCATCAACGAGCACAGCTCGAGTAGCCCGTGCTCCGCGCCACCGTACTCGTCGGCCAGAGACGTGCCGAGCAGTCCCGACGACGCCAGGTCTTTCCACAGCCGCGCGTCGAATTGTGCGTTGGTCGCGTCGAGTTCTTTGCGTCGGTCCTCGCTCAGTTTGTCCTTGAAGATCTTGCGGGACAGCTGGCTGACGGCTTTCTGGTCTTCTGTTGTGGAGAAGTTCATCGTGTCCTCACCGCTGCGCCCGAGGCATGCCCAGACCGGCCATGCAAATGATGTCGCGTTGTACTTCGTTGACGCCGCCGCCGAAGGTCAGCACCAACGTCGCTCGATAGAACTGCTCCATGCGCCCGCGTATGAACGCGCCGGCCGAGCCTCGTTTGAGAGCGCCCTGGGGACCGATGACCTCGAGCAGGAGTGAGTAGATGTCGACGAACGATTCGCTGCCGAAGACCTTCACGGTGGAAGCCTCGGCGGGATTCAGTCGCTCTTGGTCGATATGGCACGCCTGGCGCCAGCTGAACAGTCGCACTGCTTCGACTTTGGTGAGCGCCTTGGCCAGGTTGACCTGCACCCACTCTTGATCGATGACGCGGCGGCCATCGGGCAGGGTGGTGTTCTCCGCCCACTCGATGGTCTCGTCGACGAACCGTTTGACGGGACCAGGAGTCACCAGGGCGATGCGTTCATGGTTGAGCTGATTGGTGATCAACTTCCAGCCGCGTCCTTCGCCAGCCACGAGCATGCTCGCCGGGACGCGCACATCTTCGTAGTACGTCGTGTTGGTGCGATGGCTGGCCAGGGTCTTGATGGGGGTAATCGACACGCCAGGGGCGTTGCGGTCGACGATCAACATGGAGATGCCCTTGTGCTTGGGCGCGTCCGGGTCCGTGCGTACCGCGAGCCAGATGTAGTCGGCGTATTCAGCCTGGCTGGTGAAGATCTTCTGGCCGTTCACCACGTAGTGGTCTCCGTCCAGTACGGCTTTGGTCTTTAGCGAAGCCAGGTCGGTGCCGGCTTCGGGCTCGGTGTAGCCGATGGCGAAGTGGCACTTGCCAGCGAGAATCTTGGGCAGGATCTCTTTCTTCTGTTCCTCACTGCCGTACTTCATCAGTGTCGGGCCAACGCTCAACAAAGTGAGGAAGGGCAGGGGGAATCCGGCGCGCTGAATCTCGTCGTAGAAGATGAACTGTTCGATGGCCGGTCGGTCCTGACCGCCGTACTCTTTGGGCCAGCCGATGCCGAGCCAGCCGTCTTCGCCGAGCTGCGCCATCGTCTGCATGTACAGCGGGCCGCCGCCGTCGGTGTCGCGGACTTCGTCCATGACGTCGTCGGTGATGAGCTCGCGCAGGTAGCTTTGCAGACTTGACTGCAGCTTCTTCTGTTCGGGCGTGTAGTCGATGAACACGTGTGCTCTCCGTTCGTTACGGTCTGTCGCTGCCGACGATCCAGGTGGCAAAGAATTGGGAGCCGCCGCCGTAGGCGTGACCCATGGCGACTTTCGCGCCGTCTACTTGGTGCTCACCGGCCATGCCGCGTACTTGCAGCGCTGCCTCGGCGAAGCGCAGCATGCCGCTGGCGCCGATGGGGTTGGAGCACATGACGCCGCCCGATGGATTGATTGGCATGTCGCCGTCGAGAGCGGTCGCACCCTCTTCGGTGAGTTTCCAGCCGGAGCCTTCGTCGGCGAAGCCCAGGTTCTCGAGCCACATGGGCTCGAACCAGGAGAACGGTACGTACAACTCGGCGACGTCGATCTGTCGTCGTGGGTCACTGATGTCTGCCTGGCGATAGAGCGCCGCTGCGCAATCCTTGCCCGCTTGGGGGTTGACCTGGTCTCGACCAGAAAACATCACCGCCTCGCTGCGCACCGCCGTTCCATGCACCCATGCCGGCGGCCTGTCCGTGCGTCCTGCCAGGTCTTCGCTGGTGAGCACCATGGCGCAGGCACCGTCAGACGATGGACAGGTGTCGAAGTAGCGAACCGGATCCCAGAGTACTGGGGAGTCATCCCACATCCCCCGGTTGACGCCCTCCATCTTGATGTGCGCGTACGGATTCTTCAGACCGTTGAGTCGATCTTTGACTGCGACGATCGCACCGACGTGGGTGGGCGCGTTCGATCGGCGAATGTAAGCGCGGATGAGCGGCGCGAAGTAGCCACCGGCGCCCGCGGTCAGCTGCGGCTGGAACGGAATCTCCGGCGACAGTGCCCACATAGCATCGCTTTCGCTCTGCTTCTCGAAGGCGACGGTGAGCACTCGTTTGTGCACGCCGCTCATGATCTGGTTCGCGGCCACCACGGCTGTCGACCCGCCCACGCTACCGGCGGTGTGGACGCGGAGCATCGGTTTGCCCGTGGCGCCCAGTGCACCGGCCAGATACAGTTCGGGCATCATTACGCCCTCGAACATATCTGGCGCCTTGCCGATGACGACGGCGTCGATGTCTTTCCACGTGAGCTCGGCGTCCTCCAGAGCTCGGCTGGCGGCTTCTCGGACCAGGCCGGCTAGCGATTTGTCGCGTCGCTTCGCCCGGTGGTGCGTTTGGCCGATGCCTACGACTGCGCAGCGTTCCATTATTCTGCCTCCAACACGCACACCAGGTTTTGTTGCAGGCACGGACCCGACGTGGCGTGAGCGACTGCGCGGCCGGCTTCGCCGTTACTGATGCGTTGCGCGGCCTCTCCGAGTCGAGTTAGGCCGGCGACCATCACCGGGTTACTGGCCATGGCGCCGCCCGATGGGTTGATCGTTACGTTGTTGTCCAGGCCCAGCGCGTCGCGCAGGATCAACTCCTGGTGGCTAAATGGGGCGTGCAGTTCGGCGATGTCCACGGGCTTGCCGGCAACGCCGCACTTCTCCGCGGCCAGGCGTGTCGAGCTCGACGTGGTCAGGTCGCGAACGCCCAGGGAGTGAGGTTCGATCCGGTGGTCAACGCCACGAATCCACGCCGGTCGTTCGCAGAGCTCTCGCGCTCGGTCGCCACTGGCCAGGACCACTGCGCATGCGCCATCAGAGATGGGCGGGCAATCGTGTTTACGCAGCGGCTCGACGAAGTACGGTTCTTCGAGCAACGCCTGTACATCCCACTCGCCCTTGAGTTGAGCGAACTCGTTGCTCATGGCGCTCTTGCGGTTGCGCGCGGCGACCAGGGCCATGTCCGCTTCGCTGTGACGGCCGCTGTCGAGTAGCGCGCGTGCTTGCAGCGCGGCGAGACTGACCGAGTCGGGCCACAGGGGCGCGACATAGTACGGGTCGAGCTGCATGGTCAGCACGTCGCGAATCTGCCCGAGGGACGACTTTCCGTAGCAATAGACCAGCGCCGTATCAACGTGACCGGTCTGTAGATGCACCCACGCTTCATAGAACGCGAACGCCCCATCCATTTCGACGTGAGACTCGCTGATGGGCGGCCAGGGGCCGATGGCGTCGAGCGCCGATACGAACGAGAACGGTCGACCAATCAAGTAGTCGCAGCTTCCCGAACAGGTGAAGCCCATGTCTTGAATCGTCAGTCCGACTTGTTTGAGCGCGGCGGAGGTAACCGGCTGAACCAGTTCGACCTCTTCGCGTTCGTCGGCCCGTCGCTCCGAAGGCAGCTGGGCAAAAGAGACTATGGCAACGTCTTTCATCATCTACTCGCTATAGGTGCGCTGCGTAACTGTCGAAATCGGCGTCGTCTTCGCCACTGGGTTCGAACCACTTGATGCTCGCCAGGGTTGGTTTGAGCTCGTCATCCCACACGGCGCGCACGCGCTGGCCCATGTGGGCTTCGTCTACCTCGCAGCCGCGCACCAGGTGAAAGATCGGCACGTCTGCGTCGTCGAGAAGGATCGCGGCCGCAATGTAGGGCGGCTTGAACGGCATCTTGCCGAAGGGAATGTTGATGATGCAGAACGTGGTGACCGTGCCCGTATCCTTGACCTGAACTTCGTCGGCGGTCGGCACGGCACACGTTGGACACGCCGCCCGCGCAGGCACGTAGACTTTTTCACACGCCGGGCAAAGTGCCCCCATGAGCTTGCCCTGTTCGAGATTGCGCAGGTAGTGAGAGCGATGCTTGCCAGCCGTCACCGTGTAGTCCAGGCGAACCGGCGTGTACAACATCGTCACCGGCGCGTTCGGGTCTTTTTCGTCGGTCTTACTCACCGTCCACCTCCGGCACGAAACACTCGATGTCGTTCATCACGCCCTTGCGCTCAGCGCGCCAGCGAACCTTTACGCGCATCCCCGTCTTCATCTTCGACGAGTCACCCGCATCCACCGCATGAAGCATCGCGGTGTCAGCGCCGTCCAGCTTGATCAACGCCCAGCCAAACGGTCGGTCCAATGGCTGTCCAGGTCGAGGCTCGTTGATCCAGGACCAGGTGGTAACCACCCCAGCATCACTGACCTCGACGAACTCACTGAGCTCGTCCCCGGTCACCGGGTCATACTCCGTCGGAGGCACCAAAACCTTGCCTGCAGAGTCCCGAATTCCCAGGACCTTCCCGTCCCGCAAGCCGGTCAGAAACCCACCAATAATCGGCCCGGTACTACGCTTATACGTGTACTCGAGCACGTAAGGTGCACTAAGCAATTCGCCGCTCATGGCCGCAAATAGAACACGTTTCACTGACCCTGTCCAGGCCCAAAATAGAACATGTTCTACTGCGTGATTCAAGGGTAGCCGGATCGCGGATCGTGCTTACATTAGGAGCATGAGACGCCTACTGCCTGTCTTCTTGATTTTGGTCATGTTTGCCTCGCTGAGCTGCGGCACCTATTCGGTGCTGCGGTCCGCTGATACCCTGCCGAAGGGCCAGGTGGAACTCAACGCGGGCCTGGCTGCCAACGGGATTGGCGAGGTCGTGCCCGTGGGCCAGGTAGCCGTTGGCGTGCATGATCGCGTCGACGTGTTTGCCCAGTGGGAGCTGTGGAACGCTTTCGCCGAGGCGCGGGCCGCTGTTTTCAAAAGTGAGCTCGACGGTATCGCGGTAACCATCGGCATCGGCGGAGGCGTGGCCTCGACCGCGCTGGAGGAGGCCTCTGACACGTTGCAGGGGGTGGAGAATGACGCCGCGATGGTCGGCAGCGTGTACATCGGCCGACGGTTTGACTGGCTCGATGTGTACCTGGCCAACCGGACCTTGTGGCTGGTGCCGAGTTTTACGCTCAACTCGACCAAACTGGGCGTCCGCCTCAATGCCAGCGAACATTTTCGCTTCATTATCGAAGGCGGCGCCACAGTGCACCACGGTGCCTTCACCCTCGCCGAGGCCACGGTCGCCATCGGCACTGGCTGGTAAGCGGGGAGTTGGTACGCGGGGAGTTGCTATTCGAGGGAGAGAGCTTGTTTGGGGCAGCGGTTGACTGCCTTCTCGAGCTTCTCACGCACGTCTTCGCCGGGTGTGTCGGTGGCCAGCTGCAGATCATCGTTGCCGTCGAGGGAGAACACCGATGGCAGGATCTTCACGCAGACACCCTGGGCTTCGCAGCGGTCGTAGTTGACGACGATCTTCATGACATCCACCGTCCTATTGGCGTTCCCCACACCCACTTCATGATTTTCTGTAGGAGCACGCCTTTGTCGTTCGTGTACGGGTACCAGACTTTTTCGTCTGGCTGGTTGAAACGATCCATGATGATCGGTTGAGCGTGGCAGTAGCCGCGCAGACCGGTCTCGCCGTTGACCTGACCGACGCCGCTGTTCTTGCGGCCGCCGAATGGTGCTTCGTGAGCGCCATAGGTAACGGAGCTATCGTTGACGCAGATCGACCCCGTGTCGATTCGCTTGGCGATGTTCAGAGCCTTCTGTTCGTCGCGGGTCCAAACGGTTCCCGACAGGCCGTACTCCGAGTCGTTGGCGAGTTTGATCGCCTCGGCTTCGTCGCGGACGCGCACGATCGGTAGGACGGGGCCGAACGTCTCTTCGGTCATCACCGCCATGTCGTGGGTTACGTCCGTGAGCACTGTGCCTTCGTAGAACATGTCGCCGAGCTTTGAATTGCGCCGGCCACCGCAGCGCACCGTCGCGCCCGCTGCCACCGCTTCGTTGACATGCCGTTCGACAACTTCGATCTGTTGCGGCCAGATCATCGGTCCGATGTCGTACTCGCCCTCGAATCCCTGGACCAGGCTCTCTACTTTGGCTACGACACGCTCGATGAATTCGTCAGCGACGGCATCGACTACATAGACCCGCTCGGTGCCGCAGCAGAACTGGCCCGTATTCATGAATGCGCCGAATACGGCACCGTTGGCGGCGCGCTCCAGGTCCGCGTCGGCGCAGACCACCATGGCGTCTTTGCCACCGAGTTCCAGGGTGCATGGGATCAGATTACGCCCACATGCTTCGCCGATCTTGCGCCCGGTGCGCACGCTGCCCGTGAACGAGATCTTGTCTACGCCCGATTCGACAAGCGCTGCGCCGGTTTCTCCATCGCCCTCGACGATGTTGACCACGTCCCGCGGTAAGCCTGCTTCCTCGAACAGCTCACCGACCAGGCGCCCTGAGAAGGGCGTGACTTCCGACGGCTTGATCACCACCGTGTTGCCGGCCATCAACGCTTGAACGGCCGGGTTCAACGACAGTACGAACGGGCCGTTCCAAGGCGTGATGATGCCGACCACGCCCAGTGGGCGATATGTGATCGTCAGCTTCTTGTTGCGCAGCAGGTGCATGCCCGGCTTACGGTCGGCAAGAATCTTCTTGGCCCGCTTGCTGTAGTAAGAAAGCGAGTCGCAGGCAGCGAAGATCTCCATCATGATCGTCTCGACCTTGGACCGGCCGGTCTCGCGCATGATGACGTCCATGAAGTGCTCTTGCTTCTTGAGCAGGATCTTCAGCGCGCGTCGCATATAGCGCCCGCGCTCGTCGAAGCTCAGCGCCGCCCATGCCGGCTGCGCCGCTCGCGCACGCCTGACAACTGCGTTGACCTCGTCGGCGGTCTGCACGGCGATTTCGCCGATGTGCTCGCCGTTGGCCGGGCAGGAAATACCCAGGCGTCGAGGCCCGGACTTTGATTGAACGGGCTGAACGATGGCCATGACTACTTCTTGGCCGGCGGCAGGAACTTGTTCATCTTCTGCGCCAACGCGATGCTGCCCGAGACTTTGAGCTTACGCGTCATCACGGCGCGGGCGCCGTTCATCTGTCCGTTGGCCAGCTTGATGTAATTGTCGGCCTTCATCTTGTACGTGACGCTCGGCTTCTCCACGGGACCTTCGGAGACGCTGCACGTCTGATCCTTGATGTGAACTGTCCAGACACCGGCGCCCTCGAGCTCGTAGGTGTACGTGGCTTCGACGCCTTTTGAGTTGTCCGCGATGAAGCGCTCGGAGAGAGAATCGAAGTAATCTTGGCAGCTGGTTACGTGGCGCATGTGCGTTCCTTTGGTGGCAGGTTCGGCAGATTTGACCGGAGTGAAACGTGTTCTATTTCCGGAAGTAAACGCCATCGCAATGGCGTCGTCAAGGGGTTATTGGCCGGCAAACGCTAGAGCGTATCGGCTTCGCTGAAGTGTTCGAGCAGCGTCTGATTGAGACGGTCTGCGCACTGGTGCATGATCGCATGCCCCGCGTCTTCGAACTCGACCAGGCGCGATCCGGGGATCAACGTGTGCAATCTATGACACTCCCGTGGTCGAACCAGGACGTCTTTGCTGGCTTTGACTACCAGGGTCGGTAGTCCCTCCAGCGCGGGCAAACGCGACGCGGTGCGATGTCGCATGATCGCGGTGAGCTGCTCGAGACGATCGCGTGTGGTGCCGGACGTCGTAACTTCTCGGTTGAGGGCGCGCTTGATTCGCGAGCGGTCAGCCGTCGCCAGGTACTCGTCTGGGTATATCAGGCGCTCCAGTGCTTCGGAGCGTCGCTGCTTCGGGCCGAGAAAGCCGCGCACGAACAGCGACACACTCTCGCGGCTCGGGAATAGATTTCGCAATCCGCCAGAATGGGTGACGAGTAGTGAAAGTGAACGCACTCTCTCGCGGAAGCCCAGGGCCAGTTCCTGCGCGATCATTCCACCCATGGAAACACCGACAATATGCGCGTCGTCCCAACCCAGGTGATTCATCAGTCCGACCGCGTGGGCGCTCATGTCGCGCACCCGCACCGGCCTGCGCACGCGACTGCGCGTGGTTCCTGCGCCCTGATTATCGAACCATGCCACGCGATGCTCGGTCTGGAGGGCCTCTACCTGGTTGCGCCACATATGGCCGGGCACACCAAAGCCCATGATGAGCAGAACCGGCGTGCCGGCTTCTCCCCGGGTGTCGTAATGCAGCTCTGCGTCTGGAAGAGTTACGAATGGCATGGCGTCACGCTTGCGCGGAGTTCTCCGAGCGCAGGATCACTTTCCACAAGAACTTCGGCGCGAGTCGCCGCATGCCGTACAGCCCCTTGGCCATGGGGCTCGGGTAGCCAATGGTGACGCCTTTTTCGAGCGCCTTTTCCACCAGGTCGACGATCTTGTTGGGGTCGGCCACGATGTTGCGATCGAAGCCTTGCTGCACCGAGCGCGGATTCGATGTTTCCTGAGCTTGGCGAATCAGCGGCGTATTGACCATGGGCGGGCACGTCAGGTGGAAACGCACACCTGAGTCCTGGTTCTCCATGATCATTACTTCGACGAGGGAGTTCACCGCTGACTTGCTTGCACAGTACGCACCGAAGTGTGGCGCAAGCGCATGACCGGCGACCGAGCCGAAGCAGATGAAGTCTCCAGACCGCCGCTCGACCATGTCGGGCACGGTGCTCATGACGATGTTGACGGTGCCTTCGTAGTTGATGCGCATGACCTGTTTCATTCGCGCAGGGTCGTCGTCCAGGATCGGTGACGTTGGCATGATCGCCGCGGCATGGGTGACTCGATCGATCGGCCCCCACGTGTCCTGAACTGCGCTGACTACTTCTTTGACTCGATCGAGGTCAGTGACGTCGCAGTGAAACGGGTGAATGTTGCTCCGCCCCGCGGCCGTACGCGCCATGCCCGCTTCGTTGACGTCGATGAGCGCGACTTCCGCACCGAGGTCGGCCAGGCGCCACGCGCAGATCTGTCCCATGCCACTGCCGCCACCCGTTATCAGCGCTACTTTTCCTCGAAATGCCATAACACTCCCGTCCTTGGCCCAGAGTGAAACGTGTTTCACTCGACACGTCAAGGGTGTATGTTCTACGACATGGTCATGGTGAGTGAGCCAGCAGCTCGTATCACATTCAATGTCGGTAACGGCGTCACCCTCGTCGGTGATGCCCACGGAAACAAGGACGGCCATCCCGTCGTGTTGCTTCACGGCGGCGGCCAGACCCGCTATGCCTGGGGTGGCACCGCTCGCACACTGGGCGACGCCGGCTTCTATGCGCTCGCAATCGATCTGCGCGGTCATGGCGAGAGTACCTGGGCACCCAACGACGACTACCAGTTGCGCACGTTCGCTAACGATCTGCTTGCCGTTCGCCAACAACTCGGTCGCTCGATAACCGCGGTTGGCGCATCTCTCGGCGGTCTGCTGTCGCTGATGGCCGAAGGCGAGAGCGACGAAGCATTACTAACTGGACTCGTTCTCGTAGATGTTGCGCCAAGGATGGAGAAGGCCGGTGTTACCCGGATCATCTCGTTCATGACCGGCAGCGCCGACGATGGTTTCGCTACGTTGGACGAGGCTGCGGATGCTATCGCCAAGTTCTTGCCCCACAGGCCGCGGCCCAAGGACTTGAGCGGCTTGAGCAAGAACCTGCGTAAGGGCGACGACGGGCGGTATCGCTGGCATTGGGATCCGAAGTTCGTCAATCGAGTGGATGGCGATCCCACGTTCTCCAAGGAACGCCTGGACGCCGCGGCCAAGCGGTTGACCGTTCCCACCATGCTAGTGCGCGGGAAACTGAGCGATGTACTCAGCGAAGAGGCGGCCGCCGAATTCCGCGAGCTCGTCCCCCATACCGAGTATGTCGACGTCGCTAACGCGGCCCACATGATCGCCGGCGACAAGAATGATGTGTTCACCGACGCCGTCGTCAGCTTTCTCCGAAACTACAAAACGGCCGCGGCGTAAGCCACGGCCGTTCATTAGTGCTAGCTGGTTTCGTTAGCCGCGTTTTTTGACCTCAGGCGGCTTGGCCGGAGGGTTCTTGGTCGGTGGCTTCTTCTCCGGTTTCTTGGTGGCGTCGCCTTTTGCTGGAGCTTTGCCCGCTCCGCCCATCTGCTTGGCCATCGCTTCTTTCATCGCTTTGAGCTTATCCGGGAACAGCTGAGCGAACATGTGGAAGCCGTTGGAGAACTGGACCATCTCTTTGATCTTGCCGCCCTCGTAACGCACGAACGACAGGCTGCTGCCCGAGAACTCCTTGTTCGTTGCCTTGGGGATCATGCCCGGGATGGCGCCGGTGTTCTTCGCGGTGACCGTTGCGTGTGCCACGACCCAGTCGCCTGCTGCCCACACGCTGTTGGTCTTCATTTTGTAGTCGGGAAACCCCGCCTTCATCATCGTCATCATTCCGCCCAGTGCCTTCTTGCCGGTCATGTCCTTCGGCGAGTCCATGTGGCGGGAGACGATGTCATCGGCATAGTGCGCCAGTACCTTCTTGACGTCACCGGCAGCGGCGTCAACCATCCACGCCTTGTACGCGGCCAGGTTCTTCTTCTCTTTGTCGTCGTTCTTGGCGACGACGCGAATCGGCGCGTCCCAGAGGGATTTTTCCCAGGCACCGCGGAACGGCATGCCTTTGGGCATCATGCCCATTTGGCCGCTCATGCTGTTCTGATCGAAGAAGTGCATGTCTTTGACGATCTTGCCCTTGGCGTCGAAGCTGCTCAGCTGTGAGCCGAACGTCTTGGTCGTCTTGTTGGACGCGGGCATGGGGCCCATGGCCGCGTCATTGGTGGCCTCGTTGCGAACGATTGTCGCGGTGTTGCTGCCGTTGACCAGGATCAGGTCCAGGTGACCCTTTAGCTTGAAGCCAGCCCAGTACGGCCCGACCATCTTCATCAGGTCTTTCTTGGCGGCTTTCGTCACATCGCTGGGCATCATCGGGACCTGGTCTACGAGCTCGATGGTGCCGTTGTCTGCGTAGCAGTCGCTGTACGCCTTGGCATTCTCGCTGTCGAACGCGCCCCAGCACTTGGTGACCACGGCGACGAGGGCCTCGCCGGTGACCGGCTTGTCCGTCTTCGGCGGCGGCGTCTTGGTCTTGCCCTTCGGCTGAACCTTGGTGTTCTTCGGCTTCTTCTTGTTGTTCTTCTTGTCGTCTTTTTTCTTGCAGCCAGCGACCGCCACGGTGGCGATCACGAGTGCGAGAAGGCTGAGTCTTGCGATGCGCGTCATGGCTTCTCCCTAACTTGAGCTCAAACAAAGAGTGTGCTCAAAAAAGAACAGCCGCGAATTTCTTCGCGGCTGCTCGAATGAAAACTACCAGGTACTACTTGGGTGCCGGTGCTTTGGCCGGTGCTTTGGCAGGCGCTTTGGCGGGTGCTTTCGCATCGCCCTTGGCCGGAGCCTTCGCGTCGCCTTTGGCCGGTGCTTTTGCAGCGCCGCCCATTTTCTTCATCATCTCTTCACCCATCTTTTTGACCTTCTCGGGGTAGAGCTGAGCGTGCATGTTGAAGCCGTTGGAGAAAACGAACATCTGCTTGATCTTGCCGCCTTCAAAGCGTGCGAAGACTGCGTTGTTCGAGGTGATGTCGTTGTTCGTGGCTTTGGGAATCATCCCGGGGATGGCGCCGGTGTTCTTGCCTTTGACGCTGTACTCGGCGACAACCCACGCGCCGGCAGCCCAGGCGTTCTTGACTGCGACTTTGAAACCAGGGAACGCGGTGTTGTACATAGCGAGGAGGCCAGCGGCTTCCTTCTTGCCGTTCTGGTCCTTCGGCATGTCGATGTGGACTACCTGAATGTCGTCGGCCGCGTGCGCCATGACTTTCTTTGCGTCGCCGCTGCTCAGGTCGGCCGCGAACGCTTTGTACGCTGCCAGGTTCTTCTTCTCGGTGTCATCGTTCTTGGCGACGATCTCCTGTGCGTCGAAGTAAGCTTTTTCCCATGCCGGGCGGAACGGGGTGCCTTTGGGAAGCATGCCGGACTGACCCATACCGGTGGTCTGGTCGAAGTAGTGGTGGTCCATGGCGATCTTGCCCTTGGCGTCGTATTTTCCGACCTGGGCGCCCCAGTACTTGGCGGTCTTGTTGGTCGCCTTCATCGGACCCATGTCCGTGTCGAAGGTCGCTTCATTGCGGGAGATCATGGCGACGTTGCTGCCATTGATCAGCACCAGGTCGGCGTGGGTCTTGAGCTTGTGCGCTGCCCAGTAAGGACCAACGAGCTTCATGACGCCTGCTGCGTCAGTGGCTTTGTTCGTTTGGCCGGGCATCATCGCGACCATGTCGACGAGCTGGAAGTCCGTCTTGGCCGCATACAGTGCGGTGAAGGTTTTGGCGTCTTCGGCGTCGAAGGCGGCCCAACCCTTTTTGACGACCGGCAGAAGCGCTTTACCCGTGATGGGCTTGGCGTCGGTCTTCGGCGGAGTCTTTGTCTTCGGCTGGACCTTGTTGGTCTTGACCGGCTTCTTGTTGTTCTTCTTATCGTCTTTTTTCTTACAGCCAGCGATGGCAACGATGCTGACTACGAGTGCGACGAGACTGAGTTTTGCTATGTGGGTCATTTGGCCCCCTCCTTGGATGTTTAAGAATTGCGAAGGGAGCGTAGGAAACAGCCGAATGGGAATCAACTGAATCGGTGTCTTGCAATGTATAGCTTTGTCACCAGCTAAATAGCTGTATTCCTGCCCGTCCAGTAGGGGTCGCGCAGCTTGCGCTTGTACAACTTTCCGTTGGGATCCCGGGGTAGTTGTTCGGACCAATCGAATGACTTCGGCAATTTGTACTTGGCCAAACGTTCGACGGCAAACGTTAGTAACTCTGCAGCGAGATCGGGGCCGCTGCTGATCCCCGACACAGGTTGTATGACCGCCTTTACTTGTTCGCCCCAATCTTCGTCGGGAATTCCGAACACCGCGACGTCCGCAACTTTTGGATGGGTGATGAATACCGACTCGATTTCAGCAGGATAGATGTTTACCCCGCCCGAGATGATCATGTCGGCCTTGCGGTCGCACAGAAACAAATAGCCGTCTTCGTCCAGGTAGCCCGCATCGCCGACGGTGAAGAATCCGTCTTTCCATGCGTCGCCGGTCTTCTTCTCGTCCTGGTGATACTCGAACTTGTGCTCGCCCATGCGGATCCAAACGGTCCCCACGTCGTTGGCGGCGCATGGTTGGTGCTCGTCGTCCAGGATGCGGATGGTCGAGATAGGCCAGGGCAGGCCGACCGTTCCGGGTTTGGCCAACCACTGCTCCGGCGTAACCAGCGTGCCACCGCCTTCGGACGCGGCGTAGTACTCGTAGATGCACGGCCCCCACCAGTCGAGCATTTTCTGTTTGGTCTCGATGGGGCACGGCGCGGCGCTGTGGATCATGTGACTCAGCGACGACACGTCGTACTTGCTCCTGATGGCTTCCGGCAGTTTCAGCAGTCGGTTGAACTGAGTCGGCACCATGTGCGAGTTGGTGACTTTGTATTCCTGGATCAGTTCCAGCGTGCCTTCGGGTGTCCACTTGTCCATGAGCACGATGGTGTGGCCCAGATGCAGGTGGTTGGTGGAGAAGTTGAGCACGGCCGTGTGGTAGGTCGGCGCCACCACCAGATGCACGCCTTTGCTCCCCGGCATCATGCCGAACAGGGCGAGAAACATCGCCTGCATCGACGAAACCGCCTCTGGCGTCGCGTTGGCCATGGGCCGGCGAACACCTTTGGGGTTACCGGTCGTGCCCGATGTATAGGTCATGGGCCCGCCGGCGGCGCGGTCTTCAGGCAAGCTCGTTGGTTGGCCATTCTTGAGTTCGGCGTACGGACGGAAACCGTCTACGTCGCCGACACAGAACCGCGCTTCGGTGGGAAATTCCAGCGAGTCGCATGCCTTGACCGCGTTGTCCGCGAAACGCGATGAGCAAACCACCGCCTTCGCACCGCAGTCCTTGACGATATATGCGATCTCCGGTGCGGCCAGGTGCCAGTTCACCGGCGTCACGTACCAGCCCGCTTGCGCGGCGGCCATGAACAGCTCGAATACCTCGGTGCTGTTGGGCAACATGATCGCAATCGAGTCGCCCTTCTTGAGTCCCATCGCGCGCAGCCCGTGGACCACCTGGTTAGCGGAGGCGAGTAACGCGCCGGCGCTGACCTTCTCTCCCTCGGCCGTGATGACCGCCGTGTGGTTGGGGTTCTCCTGCGCGAATTTCCAAAATCCCAGCTCGACCATGCCGGGAACGTACATCATTCCAGTGCCGATTGAAACATGTTCTATTTGGCTTGACCCCGTCTGTCGGCGGTGTATTCTCCGTCAGTAGAACGTGTTTCAACTCAGGGCAACCGCCCCGTGGTTTCGACACGCCGACGACGTCCGAGAACGCACACAAAACGGTGAGTCCAACGATGCATTTTAATATTGCCGATCTATTCGAATCCCTCGCTGACGTCATCGGCGACCGCGAAGCGGTGGTTTGCGGCGACGTCCGCCTGACCTTTGGCCAGTTAGAAGAGCGCTCGAACCGGCTCGCCAACTTCTTGCGAGAACGCGGCGTGGGCAAGGGCGATCACATTGGTCTGCACACCTACAACTGCGTCGAGTTTCTCGAAGGCATGTTCGCCGCGTACAAGTTGCGTGCGGTGCCGATCAACATCAATTACCGCTGGGTCGCCAAGGAATTGGCCTACCTGGTAGATAACGCCGATCTGGTCGCCATCATCTCTCAGCGCGAGTTTGCGCCGATTCTGGACGGCGGCACCGTCGGTTGTGAGCAGCTCAAGACCATCATCCTGCTCGAAGACGGCACCGGCGCGGCGATGAAAACCGCCGACACCTTCGACTACGACACGGTGCTCGCTGGGAGCTCGCCCGAGCGGAACTTCGAGGAGCGCTCCGGTGAAGACATCTACATCATCTATACCGGTGGCACCACGGGTATGCCCAAGGGCGTGATGTGGAAACAAGAAGACGTGTTCTTCGCCGGGCTGCAGGGCGGATCGCCTGGAGGTGATCCCATCGAACGCCCCGAGGAGTTGGCCGAGAACGCCAAGGATCCGGACAACGCGTTGAGCATCCTGCCCGCGGCTCCGTTCATCCACGGCGCCGCTCAGTGGGGCGGACTGATTTGTCTGTTCACCGGGGGCAAGCTGGTGCTGCAGCCTGGTCGTAGCTTCGACGCGGAGTTGATCTGTAGGTTGGTCGAGCAAGAGCAGGCGAATACGATCACCCTGGTCGGCGACGCCATGGCGCGTCCCATTGCCGACGTGCTCGCGGCGGGCAGTTACAACATGGAGAGCATTTTCGCCATCGCCTCCGCCGGCGCGGTGCTGTCCCCTGCGGTGAAGGACCAACTTCAAGAGCTGCTGCCCGACGCGATGATCCTCAATAACTTTGGCGCGAGCGAAACCGGTCATCAGGGGTCCGCGTTGCCAGGCGAAGAGACCGGGCAAGAAGGACGCCCCAGCTTCGCCATGGACGACTCCAACACGGTGCTCGACGAAGACTTCAAACCGCTCACTCCTGGCGACGGCCGCATCGGCAAGCTAGCGCGCAGCGGTCGCGTACCGCTTGGCTACTACAAAGACCCGGTCAAGACGGCCGAACGTTTCATCGAAGTCGATGGCGTGCGTTGGTGCGTTCCTGGCGACTTTGCCACCATCGAAGAAGATGGCCGCATCACCGTGTACGGCCGCGGCTCCAACTGCATCAACACCGGCGGCGAAAAGGTGTTTCCCGAAGAGGTGGAAGAAGCGCTCAAGAGTCATCCCGACGTGTTCGACTGTCTGGTTGTCGGCTTGCCCGATGAAAAATGGATGCAGCGAGTCGCCGCTGTCGTCGCCACCCGCGGCGACGCGACGCCGAGTTTGGACGAACTACAGACCCATTGCCGCGACTCCATCGCTGGCTACAAAGTTCCCCGCCACCTGACGCTAGTCGACACCATCGAGCGTCAGCCGAGCGGGAAGCCCGACTACGCCTGGGCCAAAGATCGCGCCCTACAGACCCAGTAACGATTGGAATGATCATGAAGCGGTTCGAAGACAAAGCAGTTCTCGTTACTGGCGCAGGCTCGGGTATTGGTCGCGCCACGGCTGTACGTTTGGCGTCCGAAGGCGCGAGCGTTGCCTGCCTGGATGTCAACGAGGACAACGTAAACGAGACGGCCAAGAGCATTGGCGGCGACAACGTGATGGCGCTGACCTGCGACATCTCCGATGAAGCCCAGGTAAACGAAGCAGTCGCTAAAGTGGTGGAGCGCTTCGGCAAGCTCGATGCACTGTGCAACGTCGCCGGTATCCTCCGCGCGGATCACACCCACGAGCTCAAGACTGAAGCCTGGAACAAGATCATCGGCATCAATCTTACCGGCACGTTCTTCATGTGTCGCGCGGCGCTTCCTCACCTGCTGGAACGCAAGGGCAGCGCCATCGTCAACTGCTCGTCCACTGCCGGAATTGGCGCTCACCCATGGATGGCTGCGTATTCAGCCTCCAAAGGAGGGATGATCGCCATGTCTCGTTCGATGGCGATCGAGTATGCGAAACAGGGCTTGCGTGTTAACTGCGTTTGCCCGGGCGGAGTCGTCACGCCTCTGCATGGTCAGTTCCGCATGCCCAAGGGATCCGACGGCACGTTGCTCAAGCGCGCCCTGCCGATTGCCGAGTACGGCCAGCCCGAACAGATCGCCAGCGCGATTGCGTTTCTGGCGTCCGATGATGCGGGCTACACCAACGGCGAAGAGATTCGCATCGACGGCGGAGCGCTGGCCTAATGACCATGCCGTCCGACATCAAGGTCATCGACCTGATGCTCAACATCCCCGGCGAGGATCAGAGCAGCTGGTACGAGTTCATGCAGCCGCTGTTCTTGGACGAGCAGAGCAAGAACATGGTCAAGATGCCGGCGGAGTACATGTTCCGGCACATCCCCGAGATCGCCAAGCAGGATGACTACGTGGCGTTCACCGTCGCGGAGATGGACAAGTACAACATCAGCAAAGCGTTGGTCGGAGTCCACGATGACAACGAGCCAGCCAAGGAAGCGCTGCGTCGCTTTCCCGATCGGTTCATCGCCTCCTACCACGCCAATCCGAACAACGGCATGGACGAGGTGCGCACCATTGAGCGCATGCGCCGGGAGTACGGCATCGTCGCGGTGAGCGGGTTTCCGTCGGGGCTGTGCCCTCAGGTGCCGATCAATGACAAGCGTTGGTACCCGGTCTACGCCAAGTGCGTCGAGCTCGAGCTGCCGTTCCTGTGCTGCGTCGGTGTGCCCGGGCCGCGGTTGCCGTTGGCGCCACAAAAGGTCGAGCTTATCGACGAGGTGTGCTGGTTCTTTCCCGAGCTGAAGTTCGTCATGCGTCACGGCGCTGAGCCGTGGACGGCGATGGCGGTCAAATTGATGCTCAAGTACCCGAACCTGTATTACTCGACGAGCGCGTTTGCGCCTCGCTACTACCCGAAGGACATCATCGACTACGCCAACACGCGAGGCGCAGACAAGATCATGTACGCGGGCTATTTCCCCATGGGCCTTTCGCTCGAGCGAATTTTCGGTGACATGCCGAAGGTTCCGTTTCGCGATCACGTCTGGCCCAAGTTCCTACGCGAGAATGCCGTACGCGTATTCAAACTCGAGGAGTAACAACGATGGCACCAAACTGGGATCTCGAAGTTGATGTGGTGTGCGCAGGCTCTGGTCTGGGCGGTATCACCGCGGCGATCATGGCCAAGGATGGCGGCTGCGAAGTAGCCGTGGTCGAAAAAGCGCCCAAACTTGGCGGCGTCTGTGCGTATTCGGGGGGCGAAGTGTTCGTCGTCTGCAACCACAAGATGGAGCAAGAGGGAAAGCCAGACGACCCGGAGCAGGCCAAGGCCTACCTGGATTTTCTCGCCGGCGGATATGCGCGCGAGGACCTGGCGAAGATCCTGTTCGACACCGGCAAAGAGGCTGCGAGCTATCTCGACAGTCAGGCTGGGGTCAAGTGGAAGACCATCGCGGGCTTCCCCGACTATCACTACCCCCACGCGCCGGGCACAGTGGCCCACGGGCGCTACCTCGAGGTCGAGTTGTTCGAGGGCGCGCAGCTGGGCGAGTGGCAAAAGAAGACGTACCTGACTCCGCACATGCCTCTGGGCATCACCCACGACGAGTTCTTCGAGTGGGGCGGGCTGTCGGCGATCATGAAGTGGGACTTCGCCAAGATGGGCAAGCGGGTGGGCAAGGACATCCGCGGCTTCGGTCCAGGCATGATGGGCTACTTTCTCAAGGCCGCTTTGATCGATCGCCAGATTCCCGCGTTCATCAACTGCGCTGTCGATCAACTCATCGTCGAAAACGGCGACGTCATCGGCGTGCGCACGATTCGCGACGGCAACCCGTTCAACATTCGCGCGCGCAAGGGCGTTGTGCTCGGCATCGGTGGCTACGACTGGCACCCGAAGCTGGCCAAGTACTACGAGGGCCTGCCCGAGTGGTACTCCATGTGTATGCCGTCCGTTGCTGGCGACAACCACCTGCTCGGTGGCGAAGTCGGCGGTGCATTTGCCGGCGTGCCCAACTACAACCTGGGCATGTTCTTCGGCTACAAGATTCCGGGCGAGGAGCACGAGAGCAAACCGCTGTACCGCGCATCGTGGGAGGGCGGCTACCCTCATGCGATGTGGGTCAATCGCGAAGGCGTGCGCTTCGGCGACGAGTCGTTTTATCGGGACTACCTACCGCGCTGTCGCGACTGGAACGGGGTAACCCAAACTCAGCCGAACTATCCGCCGTACTTGATCTTCGACCAAAACTACCGGGACAAGTACGCGTTCGCCACCTATCTGCCCGGCATGGAAGTTCCCGACGAGGTGCTTACCCGGGCCGATACGCCCCGGGAGCTCGCAGAGAAGCTAGGCATCGACGCCGACGCACTCGAGGCGACTGTCGAACGCTTCAACAAACACGCCGAAGAGGGTGTCGATCCCGAATTCAATCGCGGCACCTACCCCTGGGCGGCGATGATGACCGGCGATCGCAGTCGTAAGAATCCTAACCTTGGTCCGCTGAACAAGGGCCCGTATTACGGCAAGGCGCTCGTGCCCGTGGGCGTTGGCGTCAACGCGGTCGGCCTCGAGACCAATGAGCACGGTCAGGTCATGCACGTACGCGACCGGCCGATCAATGGCCTGTATGCCGTCGGTAACTCGGCGGCCGCATTGGACACCGGCGCCGGTTATCAGAGCGGCCTGTCGAATGTGCGCGGAATGACCTGGGGCTATATCGCCGGTAAGCACATCGCGAGCTAGCTGATACACTCACATAGATGGTTCGCGGTTGGTTCGTCTGCGCTTGTGTTGCGGCTTTGCTAGTCGCGGCGTGTTCGTCGTCACCAGATCCTGCGAACAGCGATGCCAGCACCAGCGGCGTACAGTTCATCAACCCACGGGTCGAAAATGTCGGTGCGTACCGCGCGGTGTTGCGCTTCACGACCAGCATACCGACCACGTGCGAGGCGCGGTTTGGCTTGTCTTCGTCAGCGCTGGATCGCACGGCGACGGATCCAGATATGGAGCCGGGGACCTACCAGGAAGAGCACGAAGTGCCGCTGGAAGACCTGGCGCCGAATACCGCGTACTTCGTCACCGGTTTCGTGACCGACCCGGCGGACAATACGTTCACCTCGCCGGTGATCGAATTCACGACTGAAGCGGGGGCCGCGGTCGATGACCTGGTCAACGTGGCGGCTCTGTCCCGGGGCAGCACCGTGAGCGCGGTCAGTAGCAACTTTGGCGGCGGGGCCAACGACTCGACCTGGGGTGCTAACAATGCGTTCGACGATCAGATGGCGACGGAGTGGTCGTCCAACGGCGATGGCGACGACGCCTATATCGAGGTCGACCTGGGTACGAGCACGTCGTTTGCGGTGGTCGGGTTTCGCAGTCGCAAGATGGTGGACGGCACCTCGATCATCGAGAAGTTCCAGCTGGTGCTCGACGACACGACGACCCTCGGCCCGTTCGACAGTCCGGACCCGGACGTGCGCTATGTGTTCGAGCTGGACGGCGTGACGTCGGCCCGGACGATTCGCCTCGAAGCGCTCGAGACCAGCGGCGGCAACGCTGGGATCAAAGAGCTGCAGTTGTTCGCCCCGAACTAGGTTCGGTTTGAACTTTCGCGGTACGGGCTAGAAGCGTAATGATTCCCGCGAGTTTCTGGCGGGAGAGTGTCCCTCGCGTTTAGCGGTTGGGCCAGAGGCGATCGATTTCGCTGAACACTGATGGTGAGTTGACGAAGCCTGCGAAGTGGCCGTGGCCGGGGACTACGACTAGGTCGCTGTCGGGGATGATGTCGGCCAGGTGTTCCGAATGGGAGAGGGGCACGATCTGATCGACGTCGCCGTGCCAGATTCGAATGGGCACGTCGATGTCCCGTGGGGAGAAGCCCCATGGCCGGCCGAATAAGGCGATGTCGTAGACGGGGGCGTAGGCCCGGCGGCGTGTTGCGTTGACGATGTCCTGGGCGAACATCTGATGGAACGCGGGGATTTCGAATACGTGGCGATCGGTTTGCGGTCCGTAGCGTTTGTATAGACCGATGCCCAGGTTGACCAGGGGGCGCGTGGGCCACACGCCGGCGAATAGGGCCATGCCGACCGGGCGGCGCACGGGAAACAGCACGCGGGCGGTGGTGGAAAGCAGGCGGCTGAAACCGGGGGCTCCGTCGCTGCCGTCCATGGGGCCGAGGCCGCCGAGTGAAACACCGCAGACCAGGCGATCGGGAAGTTCGTGGGCACAACCCAGAACGTACGGGCCACCGCCGGACAAACCGATGGCGGCGAACTGGTGAGAGTCGAGGGCGTCGGCGAGTTCCGCGATGTCGTGGGCCCAGGACAGCAGTGTGCGCCCGTGATGGGGACTGCTGCCGCCGATGCCCGGGCGATCCACGCCGACCAAACGAAAGCCCAGTTCGCGCGCGATGCCCGGCGCTTCGGGAGGGCATTGCCAGCGACCACCCGGCGTGCCGTGAAACCAGAACACGACGGGGCCGTCTTCGGCGCCGAATTCGGCGTACGCCAGCCGGCGACCGTCACTGAGTTTGATGAAGGTATCGCGATGGGGTTTTGGAGCTAAGGACAGCTTTGGCACGTTGGTTCTACTAACTGCTGAGGTCGCGGTAGCCGCGACGGAAGTACACGAGAGGCGCTGCGTCTTCGCGGCCTGTGGCGGCGACGACTCTGCCGACGATGATGGTGTGGTCCCCCTCGGACAACTTGTTGTGGAGCACGCACTGCAAGTGCGCGGACGCGCCGACGAGAACCGGGTGGTCACCACTGGCTTCGCCATCGATCTCGATGTCGCCGAAGTGCTCTGCCGGTTCGCGATTCGGCGATGCGAAGTGCCCGGACACGTCTCCCTGGTGCTTTGCCAGGATGTTAACGGCGAAGCCTTTGGCGTCGTCGATCATGGGCAGCAGTCTGCTCTTGTCATTGAGGCAGAACAGAATCAGAGGAGGGTCCAAGGACAGCGACGAGAAGCTCGACACGGTCACTCCGTGCTTCAAGCCGTTCGCTTCGGCGGTGATCACCGATACGCCGGATGCCCAACATGAAAGCGCTTGTTTGAAGTCAGCCTGGATGGCCATGTGCATCAGTTTACCCATTCTGGTCTCGAGAGGGGCGTTTACCGTCGGGGTAAGCCCAGCCCTCGTTCCGCGATGATGTTTCGCTGAATTTCATTTGAGCCCGCGTAAATCGTGTCCGACCGGGAGAACAAGTACATCGTTTGTAGCTGACTCAGTTGGTATGGCCATGCCTCTACGAGTTCGGATTGTGCGCCGAGCACGTCCATGGCCAGCTTGCCCAGGTTCTGGTGCCAGGTGGCCCAGTACAGTTTCATGATCATCGCTTCTCTGCCGAGAGCGCCGGTCTCCGGGGTGTTAGCCAACATGCGCAGGGCGTTGAGCCGCATGATGCGTAGGCCCATCCACGCATCGGCAAGCCGTTGGCGCATGACCGGATCACTGGCCGCGCCGTTGCTCTTGGCGAGGTCGATGATCGAGTTGAGCTCGTTTTGGAAGCCGAGCTGCTGGCCCAGCGTGGACGCACCGCGTTCGAACCCGAGGGTCGCCAGGGCGACTTTCCAACCGTTGTTGACGCCACCGACCACGTTGTCCCTGGCAGCGCGCGCACCGTCGAAGAACACCTCGTTGAACTCCGAGGTCTTGGTCATCTGCTCGATGGGACGGATGTCGATGTTGTCCTGGTTCATCGGTACCAGGATGTACGACAGGCCTTTGTGCTTGGGCGCGTCGGGATCCGTGCGGCACAGAGCGAAGCACCAGTCCGAGTAGTGGGCTAGTGACGTCCATGTTTTTTGACCCGTGATGATCCACTCGTCGCCTTCGAGAACGGCTTTGGTCTGAGCGTTCGCCAGGTCCGAGCCGGCGTTGGGTTCTGAGTAGCCCTGGCACCACAGCTCGTCGGCCCGGGCGATGGGCGGTAGAAAGCGCTGCTTTTGTTCGTCGGTACCGAACGCGATCACCGTCGGTCCGAGCAGGTGTTCGCCGATGTGTCCGACCCGGCCAGGTGCCCTGGCTCGCGCGTACTCCTCGTTGAAGATCATCTGCTGGGCCAGGGGCATGTCCTGGCCGCCGTGTTCTTTGGGCCAGCCGATGCAGGTCCAGCCTCCGCTGGCGAGCTTCTGTTCCCAGGCCTTGCGTCCAGCAACATCGGCGTGTTCGTCGCCGGGGCCACCACGGCCGCGCAGCTCGGCAAACTCGCCGACCAGGTTGTCCTGGAGCCACTCACGGACGACTTTGCGAAAGTCCTCGTCTTGTTTGCTGAAGCGTAGGTCCATGGCTACCAGTCCATCCGCTTGGCGAGTTGTTCGCGGTGATGCGCAGGCGCGCCGAGCAAGCTCTCGCTCGACTTGGCCCGCTTGAAATACAGGTGCACGTCGCACTCCCAGGTGAAGCCGACGCCGCCGTGGATCTGAATGGCTTCGGCGGCACAAGAAAAGTACGCGTCCGAGCAGGTGGCCTTGGCCAACGGAGCGGCGAAGGTCAACTCGTCATCGTCCACCGACGCTGCCCACCCGGCCCAGTAGCTGGCCGAACGCGCCGATTCCACCATGGTCAGCATGTCAGCGCATTTGTGTTTAATCGCCTGAAAGCTACCGATCGGTTTGCCGAACTGGGTGCGCGTCTTTGCATAGTCCACCGACAGTTCGAGACATCGTTCGGCGCCGCCGACCTGTTCTGCCGACAGGGCGATACACGCCAGGTCGAGAATCCGTGGCAGTACGTCAGACGCTCCGTTGAGTTTGCTGTGCCCGGGCACCGTCACGTTGTCCAGACTCACCCGGGCCAGGCGTCGGGTTTGATCCATGGTCGGCAGCAGTTCGCGGCTGACCCCGTCTGTATCAGCGGGGACGACGTAAAGGTCGATGCCGTCGGCGACGATGAGGAGGTCCGCGCTGTGGCCGTCGACGACGAACGTCTTGGTCCCCGTCAGCACATAACCGTCGTCGGTGTGGGCCACGCTCATCTCTGTTTCGTCGGTGAGCGCCAGGGTCGCGGTCGTCGTTCCCGCCGCGATACCAGGCAGCCAGCGCTTCTTCTGGGAATCGTCGGCGGCCAGCAACAGGGCGTTGGCGCCAAGGCAGACGGTCGAAAAGAACGGCGAGCACAGCAGCGCTCTGCCCATCTCTTCCATCAACGCAACTAACTCGACGTAGCCCAGGCCAACGCCGTCGTATTCGTCGGGAATGATCAGCGCCGACCAGCCGAGTTCTTCGCTGATCTGTTTCCACACGGCCGGGTCGTAGCCCAGCTCGGTGTCCATGACCTTGCGCACCGCTGTGGCAGAAGAATGCTTGTCGAGGAAGCGCCTGGCGCCACGGCGAAGCTCGAGTTGCTCATCGGTGAACGCGAACTTCATACGCTGTATCCGCCATCCATCACGATACGTTGGCCCGTGACGTAACTCGCTCGCGACGATGCCAGGAACGCCACTACTTCGGCGACCTCGGTAGCGCTGCCAAACCGCTTGAGCGCGGTGTTGCGTTTTGCCGCGTCGACCCACTCGCTACCCAGCTCGTCCGCACCGGTCAGGCGATGAAACATGCCCGCTTCGATCACGCCCAGAGCGACGCTGTTCGCACGCACGTTGAATCGACCTTCCTCGAAGGCCACGCCGCGCACCACCGCATCGACTGCCGCTTTGGGCGCCACCGACAGGATATCCTTGGCCGGAAACCGCTCGAGCCCCGCTGTCGTCACCGCTACCAGGGACGCGGCCTCGGCCGCCCGCAGGTGGGGCAGGGCGGCGCTGACTACATTGAAGAATCCCTGGGCATCAGAGGCCATCACCGACGCAAACTGCGTTGCGTCGACCTGGCTGATGAACTGCATCGGGAACGACGGTCCGGCGGCGTACACCAACGTGTGCAGCGGTCCGTGAGTCGATGCAACGTCGTCGACCACTCCCTTGACGTGATCACTGTCGTCCAGGGATAGCCGGTACACATGAGCGTCTCCGCCATGGGCGCGCACAGCATCGGCGGTTTTCGTCGCGGCGGCTTCGTTGTTGCGATAGCTCAGCGCCACGTTGCAGCCGCGCTCGGCCAGGGTTTCGCAAATCGCCGCACCGACGCCACCACTGCCACCGATGACAAGGGCGACTCCTTCAGGAAATTCGCTCACGTTACTCCTGGGCCACGAGGTGGGTCTGTTCCAGATGCGCGGCGATCTTGTTGGCCAGGTCTTCGGCGGCGGGAAGCATCACCGGACCGAGCATTGCGTTGACGAGTGGCCCCGTTGGTCCGCCTGCGTCCATACGCAGGGTGAACGTCAACACCGATGAAGTGTCGTTGTCCTTGGGAGCTTCGAGACGTTTCGGGCCGTCGCCGTGGGCGCGTTTGAACATGCGCCGGAAGAACCAGTTGAGGAAACGACGGCCGAACCAGGGCCGTTTCACTTTTGGCGCGGGGGCGGCTTCCGTTTCCTCCGCCTCGCCTGGCACCGCCGAGGCGGCCATCGTGAGTTCGCCGCCGCCGTCGACTTTTTCGTTGAGGCCGGTCAACGTGAACGCGACCTTCTGGGGACCGTTCCACTCGGTGACATGAGCTTTGAGCTTGACCACGCGGCTCAGGATGCCGACGTCGCCCTTCAACGTCCACACCGAGTCGGTGTCGTCGATGATCTCATGCTCCTGGTAGCCAGTGAGCATGGGCGCCCAGTTGTTCATGTCCTTGACGAAGTCCCAAATCAGCTCAGGCTCGAGCGCCATCGTGGTTGAGTATTCGACTTCGGGCATCGCTCTTCTCCTGTTACTCGCTGGCGGCGGCATCGCGGCCGGCGATATAGCCGAACGTCATTGCCGTACCGATGGTGCTGCCCGCGCCCGGGTAGCCTGGACCCGTGACGCCTGCCATGACATTGCCGGCGGCGTAGAGACCGTCGATGGCTTTGCCGTGCACGCTCAACACGCGGGCGCGCTCGTCGACTTTTGCGCCGCCTTTGGTCCCGATTGCCCCTGGGTAGACCTGGAGCGCGAAGAACGGGCCTTTGCACACGGGGCCCAGGTTCGGGTTTGGCTCGTTCTTCGGGTCGCCGTAGAAATGGTCGTAGGTGCTTTCGCCGCGATGAAAGTCCTCGTCGGTACCGATCTCGGCGAACTGATTGAAGCGTTCGACGGTTGCGCGCAAACCGGCGGCATCGATACCCATGTTTGCAGCGAGCTCGTCCAGGGTATCGGCTGTCGGCAGCCATTCGGGTACCGGCATGCCGGGCACGATGGTCTGCAGCGCGTACTTCTCCATGTAGTTGCTGTCGAAGACCAGCCACGCCGGCAGGTTCGGTCGCTCGTAGCCCATGGGGTCGAAGGCGAAGAACGGCTTCATCAGGTCGTTGTAGTTCTGGGCTTCGTTGACGAAGCGCTTACCCGCGGCGTTGACGATGAGCGAGTGGGGCAGGGACCGCGTCGCGAAGTCGCCGCGATTGAGTTGCTTGCCGTCGTACTCTTCGCCGGGAATCATCACCGACGGGCACCACCACGCCTCGCTCATGTTGCCCAGGTTGGCACCGACCTGCATGGCCATGCGCAAACCGTCGCCCGTGTTGCTCGGCGGGCTATTGGGATGGGTCAGCTGTCCACCCAGGAATTGCGCGTTGAACTCTTTGCTCCACTCGAAACCGCCGCTGGCCAGGATCACGCCCTTGCCGGCTTCGATGAAGAAGTCGTCGCCGTCGCGCTCAGCGCGAAGACCGATGACGCGGTCTTCCTCGACGAGCAGCTCCTTGCCGGAAACCTCGAGCATTGGCTCAATTCCCCGGCTAAGTAGCGATTTTAGCAGGTTGCCGACGAGGGAGGCGCCGTAACAAACGAGGCCTTGCTTGTAGCGTTCACCCAGCAGTTTGAAGTCCAGGGCCAGCGGATTAGAGAACACGCCCCAGTCGGTCGCCTCTGTCACGGACATGGCCGTCGCGCCAAACACCGGGCTGCGGCGCAGCTTCTTCTTCCAATCACCCAGGTCGTTGGTGTTGAACAAGCCGGGGTCGAGAGAGCGCCCACCAGGCCGACCGCCCTCGAACTCCGGGTGATAGTCGGGGTAGCGCGCCAGCGCGGAGAAACGCAGCTCGGTCTGCTCTTCCAGGAACAACAGCATCTCGGGCGCGGTGTCCAAGAACAGCTCGACCATATGGTCGTCGCTGCGGCCGTCGGCCAGGCGTCGGGTGTACGTCAGCGCGTCTTTGCGAGAGTCGTCGATGCCCGCGGTGCCCATGTGATGGTTGTTGGGAATCCACAACACACCGCCTGATACGGCCGTAGTGCCGCCGACCAGGTTCGTCTTTTCGATGATCGTGACCTTCGCCCCCGCTTCGTGGGCGGCGATGGCGGCCATCAAGCCAGCACCTCCGGTGCCGATGATCAGGACGTCCGTCTGTACATCCGACTTGCGTTTACTCTTCTTGAACCAGGCCATGTTCTGACCCATTTGAAACACGTTTCACTCCCCCGTGCAAGGCTAGAGTGAAACGTGTTCTATTTTTCGGGCAGGCGGCGTCAGGGTGCCGCGTGGAGCATGTCTGGGCCGATTGGCTGATCCGGGGTGCAGGCCGCTGTGTCGCCAAAACAGTAGCGAACTTCGAGTTGTGACCGCTCCAGGACATTGAAATACCAGTACACGATATCGAACGAGTATTCGCCTGCGTTCAGGGTGACGCATGCCTCGTTGGCGTCGGCGGCCTCGGCCTGGTATCCGGTTTCAGCCAGCCAGTCCGTGACCTGTCCGCCGCCGGTGCCGGCGTTGACCCAAATCTGGGCGCACATGTTCTTGCCCGTCACGATACCCGTGCCCGTTGCGCCGACATCCACCTTGAAACAGTGCATGCCCGTACCGGTCAGGTTGATGTTTCCGCTGTAGCGCACGCTGAACTGGCCGGCGGTCGCGCTACTCCAGTTGGGCGTGAATCCGTAACTGGGATCGTTGTAGCTGTCGGCCGCGGTGTCGAACTCCCAGCCCGCGTACACGTTCATCGCTGTGGTCGATGCGGAGAAGTGTCCGTCCATCTCGGCGAAATCGTCCAAGGAGTTGCAGCTGCCGGTGATTCCGGGATTGTCGCCGATGATGGCCTTGAGCCCATTGAACACCGCCGGGTCCGTGTAGTCGTTGCCGTCATCTGCTTCTGTGCAGTTGTCGGCGCCGTCACCATCGTCGTTGACGCCGGTCTCACAGCCGGCGTCTGGCAGCATCGCGTCGGGTCCCCGCGCGTCGGGCCCGGCGTTCGGATCCGCGTCCAAAGGCGGCAACGCGTTCGACCCTCCGATCCGGCACCCGGCACCCACCAACAAGACCATGACGAACGCGAGCTGCTTCACGCGGCAGAGCATACGCGATCGTGAACAAAAATAGAACTCGTTCTATTTTTCCCTATGCCCGGTCGGCCGGGAGGATTACAGTACCGGCCATGGTAGGGAGAGCGGGCGCGGTGCTGCTGCTAGCAGCCTGTGTAGTCACGGCGGGGTGTGTGGAAGATCGGCGGATTCAGCCGGCCGGCTCGGTGGACGCTGGCGGGCCCGGAGTCATCGACGCCTCCATCATCACCACCGACGGCGTGGTCGCTCCCGGCCAGTGCGACATGACCGGCGTGTGGATCGTCGGCCAGGTGGTCTTTGCCACCTCCCTGGGCGCAGACCAGAAATCGCTCAACTTTTTCTATCACGACATTACTCAGGATGGTGACGTGTTCACCATCAACAAGTCGCTGAACTGCGGCTTCCGCGTCACTGGTACGACCACGGTCACTATCCCGGACGCTACCCTGGAAGCTCTCGCCATCAACACCAGCAGTAGCGTCGGCCGCCAGGGCACATCGGTGCCTACCGGCGACGGCAACGGTTGCAAGATCGATCTGGACCGCACCTACAATATTCGCGCGGCGACCAAGTCCACGTTCTTGACCGATCACTGGGTCGTCGGCGATCCAGCCAAGCCCCTATCGGAGTTTCCGACTCTCCCGCCAGACAGCGCCAGCGGTATGGAGGATTGGGATTCGGACAGCCACGAAGGCTTCACGTTGTCCACGGGCCTGGGCGAGCGCTACGTTGCCCAGCGCGATTGGAACGAGCACCACGGCGTCGTGCCGTTGGCAGATTTTAACGCCGGAAAATTCGGCGGCGAGTCGATCATGGGCGCCGTTTGGGACGCGCAAGAAGCTGTGTCCGACGAAACACCGCCGCTGTTGGCGATTGGTTCCACACCGATCAATCCGGGTTGGGCTTGGTACGCCAAAGTTGGCGACGCCCTCGAAATCGTTGAAGATGGCGCCCGGCCCGTTTTGGAGACATGCAAGAACGTGCAGCGTCTCGTCCTTAAAACCTTTCCTAATCCGTGAGGCTGACCTTGCTGCGTACGACCGTTAGCTGGCTCTGTGGAGCCGCATTGCTCCTCGAGCTGACCGCTCCGCGCTTGGCGCAGGCGTCGCCGTTGTTCGAACTGGTGGGTAGTGGTCGCAATGGCGGCTTCAACTCGCGGGTCATGGCCGTCGGCCCCGCTGCCTCATACTTCAACCCGTCGCTATTGCCCCACGCGCCTGGCGGCCTGGAGCTGGGAACGTTCTTCTTATCCGACAAGATCGACATCAACCTCAACGATCGGAGCAGCCACCCCAGCTGCAACGCGGGCCAGTGCGATGTGCCACTGGTGCTCGGCACCGGGCCTGAGTCGTTTCGTCACGGAGACGGTAGTCGGCTTTCTTCCCCGACCGTACCAACGCTGTGGCTCAACGAAGGGCGACCACAGCAGTCCTTGAACCTGAACCCGAACCCGCGCCAGAGTGCGGGCAGCGGCGACAACGACCGGCTCTATCAAGTCGTAGGCCTTGTCAATCCCATGTTCAAAGGGCGCGTGGCCATTGGCCTGTACGCGATGATTCCTCTGAGCGAGTTCACCACGGCCAAGGCGTTTTACAACGACGAGCGTGAGCAGTTCTTTTCCAACAGCCTGCACCCAGAGCTTTACTCGGACCGTCTGACCGCCACGTCTCTGGCGTTCGGAGTCGGCGGCAAAGTAAACGACAAGCTGTCCGTTGGCCTGTCGTTCACTCTCGCCCTGAAGAACACCGCGCAGGCACCGGTCTACATCTCGGACCTGGGTGACCTCAACACGCTGCTGCTCGACTCTGATATTGGCGTCGAAGCCGCGGTCGCGCCTCACTTTGGAGTGACCTACGATCCCAGCGACAAGCTGCGTATCGTTGCTACGGTGCACACACCTCAGGCGTTCGAGATCGAGACCGGCTTCGACTACTTTCTGGCGACCGGCAGCAAGCAGGGCGCGAGCGTGTCGTTCACTCATTCGTACATGCCGCTCACCGGTGGCCTCGGCACGCATTACGAGATCGGTGAGTTCGGCGGACACAATATCGGCATCGCTGCCACCGCCGTGTTCGCACGTTGGTCTCAATACAAGGATCGTCACAGCGAGCGACCCCATCCCGACTACGAGTGGTCGGACACCCTGGCCGGAAGCGTCGGTGTTCGCCACGCGCGCGGTCCGCTGCAGAGCTACCTGGACGCGACCTATCAGCCATCGCCGGTTCCCGCTCAGACAGGACGGTCCAACTACGTCGATAACAACCGGCTTGGCGTTACCGGCGGCTTCGACTATGCGGTCAGTTTCTGGGGCAGCAAACTGCGCATCGGGCTCAGCGCCCAGGGCCATCGCTTGTTCAACCGCAAGACCGTCAAGTTCGACACACCGATCAATCCCCAGCCGAATCCGAATCTGCCGGGCTTTGGCGACAACCACTTTCCGCAGTTGGTCATCGACGAAGTTCCCGACGACGCGGTGGACGGGCTGCTCGGTGATGCGATTCCCAACCGCGACGGTCTGCAGACGAACAACCCGGGTTGGCCCGGCTACTCCAGCAACGGCTGGATCTACGGTGTCAGTTTGAACATTTCCGTTTTGTACTAACTCCTCCGCCAGCGCATTTCGCGCGTCAAAACACCGCTACGTAGAGGGCCTGGCTAGCGAACCAGGCGCCGATGGAAATAACCGCGGCGGCCGCGGTCGATAACCACGAGCGTTCCGGCGACGCCAACGGGATGGTGTGCTGTTTGTCCTCCTCGACGTCTACGCGCACGTGTCGCTCGACTTTCTGGCCGCCGGCGCCAGCGGCAATCACTACGTCCGTTTCGCCGATGGGCACACCGCTGACGCGTACACGCCTGGTGTGAGCCCGGCTGGCGACCAGGGTTCCGTTGACACTGACTGTCAGATCCGATGCGGGTCGGGTCAGCAAGATGGTGATCGTGCCCGTAGGGTCGGACGGCTTTGAAGGCAGCTTCGTATGCACATTATGGGGACATCCCGTGCACATGAGCGCCGCGCCGAGGCAACCGACGAGCAGCGTTGGGCTGCGTCTCATCGTTGTCAATTGGACCGGTGTTGTCCGAAACGGTTGCTTCTCGTCCAACATGGAACCCTTCCGGTTTCTGCCGTTTTGGGTATCCTTCGCCGATGCGACAAGTACTGTGCACTTCGGCAGCTATCGTCGCGCTCTGCCTCGCCGCGTGCGGCACCAGCGGGACCAAGAGCGCCGACGATCCAACGAACACCGACGACGGCAACTCGACGAAGACCACCACCCACGTTGCGACGAGCTCGACAGACTCGTTCGTTCAGCTGCAGCGGGTCGAGGGTAAGAAATTCGTCGAGATCCTCGAGGTAAAAGCTCTGGACGACGGGCGTGTTCTTTACTGCAGTGGCGTCAAAGGCCTCGTGGTGCTCGATGCGACCAAGCCCGGCGCCGCTAGACAGTTGCATCGGCTCAAATCAAAACTGAGTCACCAACGTTTTCCGCGTTGCCAACACCTGGCTGTCGAGGGCAAGCATGTCTACGTAACCAATCGTGGGGACGAAGTGCAGACCACGCCGTTCGTCGCCGCGTTCGATCTGTCCGGCGACTCGCCAAAGGAAGTCGCCACGTTCTCGTCCAAGAAACTGTCCATTGAAGGTGTGGCGACTTCGGGCAAGCACGTGTTCGTCGCGGCCCACGACAAGGGCATCGTCATCCTGGAGCACCTGGGGAGCTCACTCAAGCAGATCGCCACTCTCGACGGGTTCACCAACGCCTGGGACATCGTGGTCAACGGTTCGACTCTATACGTCGCCGACGGCAAGGCAGGTCTCGTTACCGTCGACGTAGCGACGCCGAGCAAGCCACGCATCGTCGGTCGCGCAAAGTACGAGGGCAACAGCCAGTCGCTTACGTTCGACGCCAAGACCAACACGGCGTGGGTCGCCGCCGGTAGCGAAGGCGTGATCGCCGTGGACGTCGCAGACCCGGCGACGCCGAAGGTGGTGGGCAGTTACGACAGTCCAGGCTCGGCTCTTCAAGTGGCCGTCGCCAACGGTCACGCGTTCGTCGCGGACTGGAACGACGTGCGGGTGCTCGACATCAAGGATCGAACCAAACCGCGCGTTGTCGCCAGCGAACGCATCAAGACCGGGGGCAGCTACCCGCGTGTGCTTGGTGTCAGCGCCAACAAGAACTACGCGTACGTTGGCGAGTGGACCGGGTTGTACGCCTACAAGTTCAACCCGGCCGTGTTGGGCCCGGACCTATGGCTCGAGACCGGCCGCTTGGACTTTGGCAAGATTGCAAAGGGCGCTACGTCGGACAACGCGGTCATCATTGAGAACCACGGCACCAAGAAACTCAACGTGCGCAGCATCGAGGTCACGGGCAGCAGTGCCTACACGATTACCCAGAAGCAGGCGAGCCTGGAACCCGGAGCTGCCGCGCTGATAAAGGTCACGTTCGCGCCGGTCAGCGGCGACGAGGCCAGGGCCACTCTGGTGTTTCACTCTGACGACCCGGACGAGCCCAAGCGCCAGGTCGTCCTGTCGGCGAACAAAGAAGGCAAGGGCGTGGGCCAGCAGTCACCCGAGGTGCTGGGCAAGCTGCTCCGCGGCGGCGACTTCAAGCTGTCCAGCTTGCGTGGAAAGGTGGTGGTACTTGCGTACTTCTCCACTTTTTGACCCGTCTGTGGTCTGGAGTTTCCAGACCTCGAGACCAAGATTTGGCAGCGCTATCGCAATCGTGGAGTCGTCGTAGTCGGTATGGACCCGGGCGGACTGTTTGGCGGCGAGACCGCCGGCATCGTGCGCAACTTCATTCGCCAAACTGGGATTACGTTCCCGGTAGCGATGGATCACAAAGGCTCGTACAAGCAGTTCAAAGGCCTGGGTGGCAAGGCGCTCGCGCCGTTCCCCCTGGACGTGATCATCGATCGCCAGGGAAAGATCGCTTACGTCAGCCGCAAGTACGAGGCCAAGCGCATGCAAACCGTCATCGACCGCCTGCTAAGAGCCAACTAGTGGCCGATCACCATTCGGATGGAATCACCGGCGCGCACTTTGACGCGCTTGTGCTTCACGCCCTTTTGCGACACCGACTTGATGCTGTGTTTGCCGGGGCGCAGCTTCATGCGTAGGGGCGTGGTGCCCATGAGCTTGCCGTCAACGTAGATCTTGGCGTACGGCTTGGCGACGATGGTCAATGTGCCGTACTTCGGCTTGTTGCCGAACGGATTTAGTACGCGGCCGTCGTACGGGCTCGGTTTCAGCTCCATCTTGTACTTCTTCTTGTGCTTGCGGAACTTCTTTAGCTCCTTCAACGCCCGCTTGCGCTCGCCTCTGGCGATGTCGCGGTGGGCCCGGGCGGCCCGGCTCAATTCGCGCTTCATCGCGGCCAGTTCCCGGCGCAGTTGTCTACGCGTGGAGCGCTTTGCTCGCTTGTACTCGCTGCGACCAGCGTTGAACAGTGTCAGCATCTTGCGCTGATCAGCGCTGAGCAGTTTGCGGATACGGATCCACGAGACCACGCGAGCCTTACGCGCTTTGCCTTCCAGCTGGCTGATCTTCGAGATGTAGACGCCGACTTTCGTCTCATTCGGCGTGTCCTGGTCCAGCTCTCGGCGCAGGTCGATACCGGTCGCTTCCATCTCCGCGCGCAGTTTGATGTTGGTCTTGCGAACCGCGTCGTGCAGGTTGCGAATCTGCCGGCGTTGCTTCTTTGACAGTTTGAGCTTGTGGGCGATCTTTGCGATGTCGCCCGGGTCCACGTCGGCACTGCCCGCGTGCGTTGGGTTCGCCGCGACCGTCAGGCCAAATGCGACGGCGATTGCCATGGTGATTGATTTAGTCATGGTGTTGCTCCTCGCTGTCATCATCATCCTGGTCCTCGTCTGCGTGAATCTCTTCGGCGAGTAAGCGCTCAGGGGCCAGGGGATCGTTCAACCAATCCCAATTCGCTTTCACGGACATGGAGCCGTCGATGTCCGATAGGTCGAGCAGTTCCTGCACGCTCGTGGTGTCCACGTTCTCTGGCGTGACGTCACTACCCAGCGGCGCGATTGCGACTACCGGTGAGGTCTTCTTCACCTTCATCGGCTTGGGCTTCATCATGAAGAACGCCGCGGTCAGTGCTCCCGCGGCCACAGTGGCGCCGACCAGAGCGATTCCACCACGCCGCCTGCGCTGTACCGATTTCCTCAGTGCCCCCGACGCGGCACGGCTGGCGAAGCCTGGGCGTGGCTTGACCTCGTTGCGGCGGTCGGTGGTCGCGCGGATCAGGTCGCGGGTCTCCAGGGTGCGCGCGCAGGTCAAACACTTGCCGACGTGAGCTTCCTGTTCGTCGCCCAGGGGCTCACCCTCGGCGATCATGTCGACGATCTCTTGGCATTGTTTGGTCATCGTTGCTTCTCCATGGTTTGGCGCAACCGACGCAGGCCGCGTACGAGGTGGGTCTTTACGGTGCCCTCACCGATGCCGAGCAGCTCGGCGACTTCGGCGATGGACATGTCCTGGCCGTAGCGCAGGACGAGGGCGGCTCGTTGTTTGCCGGGTAGTGACTCGAGGGAGCGCAGCATGTGGCGGATATCGGAGCTGCGCGCGACGACCGCGTCGGGTTGAAGTTCGGGTGGCGAATGCTCGCTGGCGCTGTCCGCGATGACCACGCTGGGTTCGGCGCTACCCGGCAGCAGGTTGCGCAACGTTCGCTTCAGCTTGCGGCGGCGAAGCGTCTTGAGGCACACGTTGATCGTGATCCGCTTGAACCACGCGTTGGCCGCACGCTGATCCCGTAGCCGGTCCACCGATGCGCATGACCGAGCCAGTGCTTCCTGGACCGCGTCTTCGGCTTCCGCTCTGCTGCCGAGCAAATCGTAGGCGATGCGATACGCCCACTCCGCTGACTGATGCGCCAGCTGGTGCAGGGTCTGTTCGCGAAGGTCGACTGCAGCTCGTCGAGGGTTCAAGGTCTCGCTATGGAGTTTGCTGTGCAAGTGGCGGCCAGTTGGCGGGTACATAGATTAAGAGCCACCGGGCCACCAAACGGTAGACAACAAATCCACGGGGTCAGGCTATGGGTAATAAACCTCGCGGAATTGTTGAGGGTTTCGGCCGTACCGCGAAAGTCCGAATCCGGGCTCTAAGCGGCTGCCTGCTCGACGTGTACCGTCTGGGTCGGGTAGGCCAGCGAAATGCCCTCTTGTTCGAAGCGCCGCAGTATCTCGATATTGATGGCTTGTTGGGTGCCCAGAAACACCAGGTAGTCGTCGTCGGTCATGTAGTAAATGGCCTCGAACATTAGCGCCGATTGGCCAATCTGGGTGAAGAAGGCGCGCTCGAAGCGCGTGTGGTCCTGGTCTTCGATGATGCTCTTGAGCATGTCCGGAATCTCGCCCGATTTGTCCGGCGGCGTGTCGTAGCGCGTGCCGATGGTCAGCACGGCTCGGCGATCCTTGAGCCGCTTGAAGTTTCGGATGCGCGAGTTGAGCAGGTCACTGTTGGAGAAGACCAGTTCTTCGCCGGACGGCGCGCGCACTCGGCTCGTCTTGATGCCGATGTACTCGACGGTGCCCTCATCGGGGCCGACCCGGATCAGGTCTCCGACCTCGAACGGTTTGTCCAACATGATCGAAACGGAAGCGAACAGATCTTTGAGCGTATTCTGCACCGCGAGGGCGATGGCGATACCGCCGATGCCGAGTCCGGCGACGAGTGCCGTGATGTTCACACCCAGGTTGTCGAGCACGAGCAAGAGCACGACGCTCCAGCAGATGATCTTGGCCACCGCCGCCAACAAGCCAGCGGCGCCGATGCTGCTCAGGTCTTCTTCTTCGGTCTTCCGCCGGCGATAGTGCTCCAGCGAGAAGCCGATGGCGGCGTTTGCCCAGATGCCGATCTGCACCAGCACGAAGATGACGATGAGCCCGTGCAGGAGCGCATACAAGCCCGGAGTCATGCGCAGCGAGCGCGCGCCGACGAACACGCCAACGGCGACCATCGCGAACAGCTTCGTCTTGCCGATCAGGTGCAGCAGTAGATCGTCCAGCCGCGTCTCGGTCTCTTTGACGACCTTGCGCAACCGGCGCCGAAACAGGCGCTTCATGACGGCGATGACGGCGGTAACGGCGAACGCGATGGCGCCTGCAATCGCGTACTCGCGGAGAGTATTCCCCTGGTAGGTCGTCGACAGTTCGAGCATGTGTTGGCGCATATCACGCGCCCCCAGACTCGGGCAATGCTGTCAAAGAAACCGTGGCGCTATGGCAGAGTCAGCAGCAGATCCGAGATTCGTAGGTCGTGGATGTTGCCCGCCAGACCGCTTGGCTTGAAGCCCGCCATGGTCACGGTGGCGCCTGTGATTGCGCCGACGTGCACGCGGACATCGAGCTGCAGCTTACCCAACACGAGTTCATTGATGGTTGCTGCCAGCTGTTCAGCGCTGACTTCGATCGGCGTCGCTTCCAGCTGTGCCTTGGGCATGTGATCGATGAGCCCTGCCACAACGAGACTGCCCACGCTGAGTTCGCGTAGCGCGGTCTGCTCCTCCTCCGGAGCCTCGGGGCCGACCACACCGAGAGAGACGTCGATGTTGCCCACGCGCAATCGTTTGAGCACGAAGCTGGATTTACCGTCGTCTTCACTGCTGCCGGCGAGTCGCGCGCTTGGCAGGGTGCGTAGTCGCACGAGCTTGCGCTTGGCTAGTGCGAGTTCCGGCGGTTCGAGATCCCAGATAACGATGGGTTTGTTGAGACCGGGAATGATCGGCACGTCGCGTTCGATAACCAGGCGCTCGCCACGCACGGTGAAGTCGATGAACGCGTCCTCGAGGCCCGACAGGTCATCCTCTAGTTCCGCGTAGTTGATGATGCCGTCGTTGACCGGGATGCGAAACTTGTGGGTCGCGTCGCGGGTGCCGATGACCGGGACGACCGCGACCAGCGTAACGTCGACATTCACATGACCGTTCAACCGATCGAGCACGCCCAAGTCCACGATCTTTTTCGCGGGCGCAGTCGCGGGCGCAGGTTGTGGTGCGGCCGCACTCTCTGACTCAGCCGACTTGTCGCGGATGAGGTTTGCCAGGATGGTCTCGATTGAGTCCGCGTTCAGGGCATCGATGCGGATCTGTTTGTTCGCCAGGGTGAAACCGCTTGGCAGGGATAGAGTCGCTAGCTTCAGGTCGGTACCCTCGCGACGCACATGGGAGTTGCTCAGCTCTGCCGATGCCACCGAAACGGTCACTTCGCCGCCCCAGCCCACGTGCAAGTTGCTTGCGGCCAGGCGGTCAATGCGCACGATTGCGCCGTCGAACATGAGCTGCACGTTGCGCAAGTCCAGCGACGCGACGTGGACTTCGCCCTTGCCCTGTTCGATGGTCGCGCTGATGGCGCTGGCGCCGAGGTCGCCGGTGATCTTCAGCGTTCGCTCGCCCACGGCTAGTTCGAGGCTGACCACGGTGCCGTTCAGTCCACCCGCGGTGATGACGCCGGCGAACGCAGGCACAGATGGATCCTTGGTCGCGCGGACATCGACGTTGGCCTCGAGGTTCTCCAGAGTCGCAGGCTTGTTGGTCGCCAGCTTGCCAGTCGGTAACGGCATGCTCAGTTGTTGCAACACGGCGCCTGCAGCGCCGAGGCCGCGCAGCTGCAGGACCGCTCCGTCGCGTTCGACGGTTCCGCCCAGACCTCTTAATTCGCTCAGCGCGACGATCCGGTCATTGCCGAGATCCAGATCGAGCTTGTCGCTACCCAGGTTGTTCAGTGCAATGCGCATCCGTAGGAACGGACAGTATCACTGTTGGCGCGGCTTCGCGGAGACCGACGAGGCCAGACCGAACAGGACGTCGCGTTCGCGCCAGAACCGGACCTTCACCCCATCTACGACGATGGTGCGATTAGCGAGACGTGTGTAGCCGTTGGCCCAGCGCGTCTGATACAGGGTTTGGATAGCGCCGTTGGAGGAGCGCAGCTTGAGCTGGCAGGCGATGGCGCTACCGATTGAGCAGTATCGGCCGCCCAGCAGGGTTGCATCGGAACATGGTCTCGAGCTGGGTTTACTGGGAGCGAAGTCGAGCTTTGCCATCGACCGCGCAAGCGATGTGTATTGCTTGGCGGGAAACTCGATGCTCAGTTGCTTGTTGTGGTTGAGAGCGATCTCTTTGGCGATGGTCGTTGGCCCACCGGTGCCCGGTTTCGTCTTCTCCGTCAGTGACACGCTCGCGACGAACAACAGCGCAGCGGCGACGGCGAAGCCACCCACCATCAGAGTGCGTCGCCGCGTTGCGCGCGCGGCTCCTTTGCCCTGGTCGGCGGTTTCAGTCAGGGTCGCAAGCCGGGCGAGAGTATCTGGCGCAAGGGATTCGCTCTCGTAGTAACCGACGACCGCCGTGTCGAGAGAATTTGTCGGTGGGCGTTTGCTCATGCCGACACCACTTCTGCGTCTTGTTTCTGCAGGGCTGTCTGAAGCTTGCGGCGGACGCGGTATAGCAAGACACGAACGGCCCCGCTGGTCCGGCCGGTAAGGTCGCCGATCTCTTCCGCTGTGTATCCCTCGACCGCCGAGAGGAACAGCAACTCGCGCTCTTCTGCGCGCACACCACCTAGTGCTTGTTCGAGCTCGTTGTAGGCGATGACTCCGTTGATGTCGCAGTGGGCGTTGGGGTCTATGTGTTCGCCAGGTGCGGAGTCCAGGCTCGACATGGAGACCAATCGCTTGCGTCGATAGCGATCGATGAAACGCGAACGAATCGCGCGAAACAACACGCCGGGACTACGGGTGTGACGGGCGTTGAGCACCGCAACCCACGCGTCTTGCAACACATCGTCGGCCTCGTCCTTGCTGTGGGTCAGGGCGAGGGCATAGCGATACCCACGGTGGAGCAGGGCGTTCAGGTCGCCGAGGGGGGCGTATTTGTCGTCACGAGACTTCATCGGTGGTGGGCGAGGATTCCTTAATATTGACGACGAACTGACCCGCGCGTTACCGCCTAATATTCCGGGGTCGGACAAACTGTGTCTTTCTGCATCCTTAGACGGGCCAATAGATGAACGTTCGGCCGCCCGGCAAATCCAGCCTCTCCGGGAACTGAATAGTCGAGTGCTACAACACGTTGACGTGCTTGTGAGGGGGACAATCGTGTTGTTGGGGCTCGTGCTCGCCACGCCCGTGGCCAACGCGCAACCGGGCAGCCCGGTCGTCGACTTCGCGGCGGAGGCGCGGCTGCTGTATCAGGTCACAGCCTGTGCCTCGTCTACGCGGCCCAAACAGTTCCAGGTCAAGTGGGTCGACCGGCACTGCAAGATTCTTAACGCGAAAGTCGCCGCGTATCGCAAAGGCTGGCTGGCCAGGGCGACGCCGTTCTTCGCCAAGGTCGTGCCCAACAAGGTGTCGACCACCGTCGTCTATCCATTCGCTGGCGGTGACCTGCTAACGGCGCTTGCGGTGTTTCCGAACATGCGCGAGCTCACCACTATCTCCATGGAGCCCGCCGGCGATCCACGAGCGGCCAGCCATGTGTCGGCGAAATCGTTTCGGCGGTCCCTGTCCGCGTTGCGCTACGGCATCCTGTATCTGTTACGCGTCGGCTTCAGCGCGACCGTCAACCTGGAACAGATCATGGTGCGCAGTCGTTTGCCCGGGCAGTTGATCTTCAGCCTCGTGGCCCTCAAAGCTCACGGATACGAACCCACGAGCCTGCGTTACTTCAAGTTTCGCAAGGACGGCGCCATCCTGTACCTGCGCAAGTTTCAGTTGAAGTCAGCGGCGTCCCTGTCGCGGTCCGCGCGCAACAAGCTGTTTGGCAACATGGAACTGACCTTTCGCAAGACGGGCCAACCGAAGGCGCAACCGATCGTGTATCGCCACGTGTTCGCCAACCTGGCCAACGCTTATCTGCCCGAGGCGATGATGCGGCACCTGCGCAGCAAAGGTCGGGTGGCGGCGATGACCAAGGCGGCGAGCTACCTGCTGTGGTGGCGCAAGTTCTCGCGCTTTCGCTCGTACCTGCTCAGTAACGTCGACTGGATGGTGTCGGATGCGAGCGGACTGCTGCCCATGCACGCCCGCCCGGCCGGCTTCAAGCAGCGCACCTTCGGGCGTTTCAAAGGGGTCATCCTCAACATCGCGGGCTGGCTGACCAAAGACGCGGAGAAGTTGTGGAGGTCACAGCCGTATCGCAAGTTACCGTTTCGCTTTGGTTATCCAGACAGCCTCGGACGATCCAATTTGCTTGTAACTCATCGGAATAGGTAGCGAAACGCCGGTTGGAAACGGATAGGACAATGTAGTTGACCGTCGCACGATGTCCCACTACCTTCGCGGCATGAGCACCAAGCACCTGACTATCGCAACTATCCTATTTGCCTCGTTCGCCGTTGCAGCTTGCGGGAGCGACAGCGGCGGCACTCCCGACTCCGGGATCATCATCTTCGCTGACGCGGGCGGCGACGCCGGAAGTGTCGCGGCCTGCAACCCGGTGGCGAACACCGGCTGCGCTCCAAGCGAGAAGTGTTCCAAGATCAATCTCACGGAGAACCTCGGCTCCACCCAGTGCGTGCCTGATGGCACCGCGGCCGTGGGTGAGGCGTGCACGTGGGGCGACCCGGGCGAAACCACTGGCTTCGACACCTGCGCTGCCAAAGGGTACTGCCGCAACGGTGTGTGCCGCGAGATTTGCGACTCCAATCCGAGCGACAGCTGTAGCTCAGGTAACTGTGTTCAGATCTTCGAGACCTTTGACGAGATCGATGGCGTTGGCGTTTGCGCCCAGCCCTGCGACCCGGTCGTGCAGGACTGTGTGGTCAAGAACGAAGGTTGTTACGTGAACACAGGCACCGGCAAATCGTCGTGCTCGCGCGTTCCCGAAGAGACCCTTGGTCTTGGTCAAGATGACGATTGTTACGGCCCTGATGGAAGCGACGGTTGCTACCTCAACGGTTGCCCGGCCGGCTACTCGCCGATTCTTAACAAGGGCGGCCCCATGGGCCCGGGCGGCAGCGTCTGCGCCGCTTACTGCTCGCCGGTGATGCAGGACATGAACAACGCCGGTGAACTCGGTGGCGCTTCGCCCTACACCTGTGGCGCCGCAGGTGCTCCGCTCGGCTACGAGTGCCGGTTCATCCAGTCGTTCTACAGCAACACGGACCTGGTCGATGTCTCCGTCGGTATGTGCGTACCGCCCCTGCTCTGGGGTAGCTGCGCGAACTTCGACCCCGCTGACATGAAGGCCTTCGTTCCCGGTTGTCACCCGCTTCCCCCGGCGGCCATCGTCCAGCCGGACAATGCTGACAACGCTCGCCGGCCGAAATTTAATGGTGACGTCCGCGAGTTCTACATGAGCCTGCCGAAGAACTAGTCGCGCTACTCATTAACTAGCTACAACACCTGAAAGGGCGGGGGCTTCCCGCCCTTTTGATTTTCGGTATCGATTTCAGTTCGATTGATTGTGAAAATCGCTTTCAATTGCGGGCAGTTCAACCGCCTAGCATAGGCTTTCCCTCGTCAGACGAAGATGATACTCATCAAGTCATGAAGGGTTCTGAGAAAGTAATTGAAGCGCTCAACGACGTCCTGACCGCTGAGCTCACCGCGGTCAACCAGTACTGGATCCACGCACGCATGTGCGAGAACTGGGGCTTCGAGCGGCTGTGGAAGAAGATCCGCGCCGAGGCGATCGACGAGATGCGCCATGCCGATGAGTTGGTCGCGCGCGTGCTGTATTTGGACGGTCACCCGAACATGCAGCGCCTGGGCAAGATCAACATTGGCGAGAATGTGCTCGAGCAGATGCAACTCGATCTGTCGTTGGAGAAAGACGCGATTGCCCGGCTGAACAGCGCTGTCGAGCTAAGCGTTGCCGAAGGCGACAACGGCAGCCGCGAGCTGTTCGAGAAGATGCTTGTCTCCGAAGAGGAGCACGCCGATTGGCTCGAGGCGCAGGTCGACCTCATCGAGCGAGTCGGCCTACAGAACTACCTCACCCAGCAGATTCGCGAGTAGCCCCGAGCGTGTAGCGGTCGCCGGCGCCTAGCGTTCGGTGATCGGCTTGTACGCCCGCTCGTTTTCGCCGGTGTAGATCTGGCGCGGACGACCGATGACCTTCTTGGGGTCGCTCATCATTTCTTTCCACTGAGCGATCCATCCGGGCAGCCTTCCCAGAGTGAACATCACGGTAAACATGTCGAGCGGAATACCGAGCGCTCGGTAGACGATACCGCTGTAGAAGTCGACGTTCGGGTACAGGTTGCGCTCCACGAAGTACGAATCGCTGAGCGCGATCTCTTCGAGGTTCTTGGCCACATCGAGCAGGGGATCCGTGCGGTTGAGGTACGGCAGCAAGTCCGCGGCCATCTCCTTGAGGATGCGTGCGCGTGGGTCGTAGCTCTTGTAGACGCGATGGCCAAAGCCCATGAGCCGCCGGCCGGACGTCTTGTCCTTGACCTGCTCCATGAAGCCTCTGTAGTCGCCGCCGCTGTCGAGGATCTCCTGCAGCATCTCGATGACTGCCTGGTTCGCGCCTCCGTGGAGTGGTCCCCAAAGAGCCAGTATCCCAGCAGCTACCGAGGAGTACAGATTGCACTCGGCGGAACCGACGAGGCGCACCGTGGACGTCGAGCAGTTCTGCTCGTGGTCGGCGTGCAGGATGAGCAGAGTATTTAGCGCTTTGACGATCTTTTCGTCGGCCTGATACGGCTCCGCCGGAACGGCGTGCATCATGTGCCAGAAGTTGGCGCAGAAATCGAGGGAGTTGCGGGGATACATGATCGGCTGGCCGATGCTCTTCTTGTAGCTGAAGGCAGCGATGGTGCGGACCTTGGACAGCAAGCGCGTGATGTGGATGTCATCGTCCGCGTCCGGGTCCTGGCTGCTCGGATAGTACGTAGACAGGGAGCAGACCATCGAGGACAGTATCGCCATCGGGTGAGCGTTCGACGGGAAGCCGTCGAAGAAGTGCCGCATGTCCTCGTGGATCATGCTGTGCATCGTCAGGCTGTCAGAGAACTTCGCCAGTTGTTGGGCGGTGGGCAGTTCGCCGTAGATCAGCAGGTACGACACCTCGACGAAGGTGGACTTGCCGGCGAGTTGTTCGATGGGGATGCCGCGGTAACGCAGCACGCCGTTTTCGCCGTCCAGAAACGTAATGCCACTCGTCGTCGCGCCGGTGTTCTTGTAACCCGGGTCGATGGTCACGATTCCCGTGTCCCCGCGGAGCCGACTGATATCCAGCGCCTTTTCGCCCTCGGAGCCGACCACTACAGGGAGCTCGATTTCTTTACCGTCGACAATGAGTTTGGCAGTTTCTGACATAGCGCCGCATAGTATCAAAGTCCGCGCCGTGAGTTGGCGAACCGGTACGCTAGATGATGTAGATTCCGGTCGATGGCCATCCGCAACGAGGAGCTGCGCCGCCTACTCGACCAGAAAGAGTTCGAGAGATCGCGCAACTATGACGCCGAGTGGCTGGTCGATGAGCCAATGGGGGCGAATCCCCTGTGGCTCAGTGAATGGCTTACCCGCGATATAGTGCTGGAGCCGGGGATGCGTGTGCTCGACCTTGGTTGTGGCCGGGCAAAGTCCTCGATCTTTCTCGCCAGAGAGTTCGGAGTTCAGGTTTGGGCCGTGGACTTGTGGACCGAGGCGTCGGATAACCGGCGACTCATCGAGGAAGCCGGCGTTGCTGACCGAGTGTTCCCGCTGCACATTGACGCTCGGTCACTGCCCTTCGCTCAGGACTACTTCGACGCGATGATCGCCATCGATTCCTACCAGTACTACGGCAACGACGACCTGTACCTGAACTACGTCAGCCAGTTCGTCAAACCGGGCGGCGTGATGGCGTTCGCCTCGGCGGGGTTGATGCAGGACTTTCCCGACAACCACGTCCCCGAGCATCTGCAGCGATTCTGGAGCCAGGATGCGTGGTGCGTACACACCCTGGATTGGTGGCGGGCGCATTGGCAGCGCACCGGGTTGGTCGATATCGAACACAGCGACGTCATGGAAGACGGCTGGAAGCGCTGGCACACCTGGTCCATCGCAGTCGACGCGTCTGCCTGGTACCGCGAAGTCCTGGAAAACGATCGCGGTCAGTACCTGGGCTACCTGCGCATGATCGGCAAGCGCAGGGAGAACGTCGACCGCTGGACACCACCGAACTCTGAGGGCGTATCGTGACCCACCCGCTAAGTGAGCTCAACCCGCGTACCGATACGCCGCTGGATTTTCCCGATCGCGATTTTGGCGAACTGACGCCAGCCGACTACGACCAGCTCGGGTTCATGTGCGGCCTCGAGGTGCACCAACAACTGAACACGGTGAGCAAGTTGTTTTGTCGCTGTCCCGCGGGCATTCGAACCCGCGATGTTGATGCCGAGGTGCTGCGCCACATGCGGCCGACGTTGAGTGAGCTCGGGGAGTATGACGGCACCGCGCTGATGGAGTTCAAGACGCGTAAAGAGATCGTCTATCAGCTCGAGCGGGGCTCGGTGTGCACGTACGAGATGGATGACACGCCGCCGTTTCACATCGATGAGGCGGCGGTGCGGAGTGCGATACAGGTGGCGCGGTCTCTGGACCTGAGCCTGGTGTCCGAGCTTCACGTGATGCGTAAGCAGTACCTGGACGGATCGATTCCGGCCGGGTTTCAGCGAACCACGATGATTGGCCTGGGCGGGGTGATTCCCTTCCGCGACAGCGAGCTCGGCCCCGGGCGCGAGTTGCGCATCCGCCAGTTGTCCCTCGAGGAGGACTCTTGCCGGGAAGTCTCGGACTGGGGGCACCGGATCACGTTCCGCACGGATCGCCTGGGCATGCCACTCACCGAGGCTGTCACCGAGCCCGACCTGTTGACGCCGCTGGACGTGGCCGCTGGCGGGTTGCTCCTGGCGCGGGTGGCCCGGTCGTCCGGACTCGTTCGCCGTGGCGCGGGCGCTGCTCGTCAGGACGTGAATGTGTCCATCGCGGGCGGCCGCCGAGTCGAGATCAAGGGGGTGCCGAGTTTGCCGGCGCTGCCGCAGCTCGTTCACATCGAGGCATTCCGCCAGCTGAACCTGTTGCGCTTGCGTGCCGCATTGCACGGGCGGGGCGTCACCAGCGAAATGTTGGCGTTGCCCGAAAACGGCTTGCCGTGGCAGGTGTCGCCGCTCGCCGTAGACGCACGATCGGTTCTCAGGCGTTGCAACTTCGCGCCGGTGCTCGATGCGATTGCGCGTGGCGATACGGTGGCCGCAGTTCGCTTGCCGGGGTATCGCAAGTTGTTATTGGCCAAGACCCAGCCGGGCATCACGTTCGCCCGTGAGATCGCCGGCAGGGTAGAGGTCATCGCGTGCCTGACCGGGCGGCCGTTCATGATCCACTCGGACATCCAGGACTACGGTTTGGACGGATCGTTTTGGCAGCAGCTTCGCTCAGCGCTCAAGGCTGATCACGACGACGCGATGGTGGTTCTGTGGGGACCCGAAGCGGATGTGGCGACGGGGATACGAGAGGTCCTGGCCCGCGCCGACGATGCGCTCAAAGGCGTGCCCGCCGAAACCCGCCAGGCATACCCGGACGGCACGACCCGGTTCGAGCGAATTCTGCCCGGACCCGATCGCATGTATCCCGACACGGATACGCCGCCCCTGGCTATTCCCGATGAATGGGTCGCCGACGCCGAGGCCGCGCTGGCACCGCCGGTGTGGGAACGGGACGCGCGTTCCCATCGCCTGTGGGACGCGGGCATCGGTGCGTTGTACGAATCGCTGGCAGTACCCGAGCACCTCGGGGACCGGGTCGCAGATAGCCTGCATCGTCGGCTGGTGCAGCATCGGCGCGAGACCGGGGTCGACGCGGTGCCGGACGCGGAGCGATTGCGTCCGTTGGTGTTGGCCGCGTCCGCTAGCAACGCCCTGGTCGCGGCGTTCGATCACGTCCTGCTGCGACTTCTGCGCGAGGCGGACAAGACCGCAGACGAAATCGTTGCCGACTACACGGGCGACGCAAACAGCGCGGCGACCCTGGACGAACTCGTTGCCGGGACCGTTTCAGCGCGAGGAGATTTTCGTGGCAGCGCCGAAGATGGTGGTGCGGCCATGCTGCGCTGGGCGATGGGCCGCGTCATGTACCCGCTGCGCGGCCTCGCAGAACCTCGCGTTGCTCGCGAGCAATTGATTCGAAAGCTCGAGTTGGAGTTGTCATGAGCGAAGCTGACACCAGTGGGCTGGGCACGGGCGGCGACCCGTACAAGGGCTATCAGGACCCGGTCAAGGCGATCTTGGTCGCGCACGAAGCGCGGGTGTGGAGCAAGGTGATCGCGCATACGACCCGGGGGGCGTTCGAGGGATTGGTCCTGCCCAGGTCGGAAACCGCAGACGCTCGTCATCTCGTTCTCAAGCTGCCGACCGGTTACAACATCGGCGTTCGCGCTGACACCATCGAGCGCCTGGAGGTCACCGGGTTCCGCAAGGCGAACTACAAGATCCCTGAGCAAGACTTTCCGGTGGATCCAAGCAAGCCCAGGGTCAAGCTGTTCGGCACCGGCGGCACCATTGCGTCGCGACTGGACTATCGCACTGGCGCGGTCATTCCGGCGTTCTCACCTGGTGAGCTCTACGGCTCCGTTCCTGAACTCGGCGACATCTGTAACCTGGAGACGGAGAAGCTGTTCGGAATTTTCTCCGAGAACATGGGGCATGAGCAGTACCTGGTGCTCGCCAAGGAGATCGGCGTTGCCATCGAAGCTGGCTACGATGGGATCATGATCGGCCACGGCACCGACACAATGCACTACACGTCGGCAGCTCTGAGTTTTATGGTTCAGAACCCACCGGTGCCTGTCGTCATGGTCGGCAGCCAGCGTTCGTCGGATCGGCCGTCGTCGGATGCGGCGCAGAATCTGATCAACGCTGCATGGGCCGCGTCCAAAGGCCCCATCGCCGAAGTCATGGTGTGCATGTTCGGCCCGACATCGGATCGCTACAACCTGCTCCACAGCGGGACCCGTGTGCGTAAGATGCACAGCAGCTATCGCAGCACCTTCCGCACCCTGGGCGACATTCCTCTCGCCATGGTGGAGGAGGGCGAGATCAAACCGATCAAGCAGGACTTCGCTCGGCGCCGGGACGACACCGAGGTGAAGATCAACCCGGTGTTCGACGACCGTGTATCGCTGGTGTACTACTACCCAAACATGAAGCCCGACGTGATCGACTCTCTGGTGGAGAACGGTTACCGAGGCATCGTGATCGCCGGCACCGGACTGGGCCACGTCAACCGCAAGGTCTACCCGGCGCTAAAGCGGGCGCGGGAAGCGGGCGTGGTGGTGTTCATGACGTTGCAGACCCTTTGGGGCTTCGTGCAGATGTACGTCTACGAAACTGGCCGCGAGATTCTTGAGCTAGGTGTCCTGCCGCTCGCCAACATGCTGCCCGAGACGGCGTACATCAAACTGTGCTGGGCGTTGGCGATGCATCCCGACGATCCAAAGGCAGTGGCGGAGCTGATGGGCACGCCCATCGCCGGAGACATGACCGCCCGGGAGCCGCACGATGGCTATCTCGTGTTCCAGGGCGGCGTACCGGAGATGAAAGAGCTACTCGGCACGATCTGGTCGTAGCGGCCGCGCGCTATTCGTCAGCCGGCGTGGCCTCGGTCTTCTCCTTGGCCTCGGTCTTCTCGGTGGCCTCGGTCTTCTCGGTGGCCTCGACCTGGTCCGGGTTGCCCGGGTAACCGGTGCCCCGGTTCTTCTTCTTATCTCGATTGCGTTTGCGCGGCGGCTTTGGCTTCTTCGGCTTCTGTTTCTTTTCGACTTTCGCCCAGGAGTCGCGCAGTGAGATGGTGCGATTGAACACGAGAGCGCCGGGGCTGGAATCCTCGGAGTCAACGCAGAAATAGCCGAGGCGCTCGAACTGCACCCGGGATCCCGGCTCCGAGCTCTGGGCCAGGTACGGCTCGAGTCGGCAGTCGGTCAGCACTTCGAGAGCGTTGGGGTTCAGGTGCTTCTTCCAGTCGCCGTCTTCATCGGCGAGGGGATTCTCCACGGTGAACAAACGGTCGTACAGGCGCACTTCAGCGGGTACGGATTTGGCGACCGAGACCCAATGGGACGTTCCTCGCACTTTTCGTCCATCGGGTGAACGGCCGCCCGCGGACTCGGGGTCCCAGGTGCAACGCAGCTCGATGACTTCGCCCGCATCGTTCTTGATCACTTCGTTGCAGGTGATCAGGCATGCATAGCGCAGGCGAATCTCACGGCCTGGAGCCAGGCGGAACCATTTTTTTGGCGCCTCTTCCTTGAAGTCGTCCCGTTCGATGTAGACCTCGCGGGTGAGCTGCACTTTGCGACTGCCGAAGCTGTCGTCGGTGGGATTCAGCGGCGCGTCGAACTCCATGACCTCGTCTTCGGGGAAGTTCTCGATCACGACTTTGAGCGGACGCAACACCGCCATCACCCGCGGCGTAGTCGCATTGAGGTCCTCTCGCAGGGCGTGCTCCAACAGAGCGATGTCGACAATGCTGTTGTGTTTGGCCACGCCGACCCGATCGGCCAGGTTGCGGATGGCTCTGGCGGTGTAGCCGAGGCGGCGCATGCCCGACAGAGTGGGCATCCGTGGGTCGTTCCAACCGCTGACGCTGCCTTCGGTTACCAGCTGCTTGAGTCGCCGCTTACTCAGCACGACGTACGTGAACTGCAGCTTGGCAAACTCGATCTGCTGGGGCGGGTCCTTTAGCTCCAGCGCTTCGAGGAACCAGTTGTACAGCGGCCGGTGCTCTTCGAATTCAAGGGTGCACACCGAGTGGGTCACGCCTTCGATTGCGTCGGAGAGACCGTGGGCGAAGTCGTACATGGGATAGATGTTCCACGCATCGCCTGTCCGGTGGTGTGCCTCCTTGCGCACCCGATACATGGGCGGGTCGCGCAGGTAGAGGTTCGGCGACTCCATGTCGATCTTGGCGCGCACCAGGTGCTCACCCTCGTCGAACTCGCCGGCTTTCATCCGGGCCAGCAGGTCCAGGTTCTCTTCGACGGAGCGGTCGCGATAGGGGCTATTCTTGCCTTTGTTGTAGAAGTTGCCCCGGTACTCTTTGATCTCGTCCGGGCTGAGGCTGTCGACGTACGCTTTCCCGGATTTCACCAGCTGGATGGCCCAGTCGTAGAGCTGCTGGAAGTAGTCCGAAGCGAAGTAGAGCCGGTCCTCCCAGTCGTAGCCGAGCCATTTGATGTCCCGCTTGATGGCGTCTACGAACTCGGTGTCTTCAGTGGCCGGGTTCGTGTCGTCGAAGCGCAGATTGCATTTACCCGTGAATTCTTGGGCCATGCCAAAATTGAGACAGATCGACTTGGCGTGGCCGATATGCAGGTAGCCGTTGGGCTCTGGCGGGAACCGCGTCATCACACGGCCGCCGTTCTTACCCGCTGCCAGGTCGGCCTGGATGATGTCCCGCACGAAATTGTTGGGGCCTGAGGCTGTGGCCTCAGTATTCTTCTCGGTGGCGTCGTCTGAGCCCATGGCGCCGTTATAGCGCCACCGTTAGCCGGGGCAAAGCCCCCAGTGGTGCCTAACCGTCTGATAGACTCCCTGTGATGGCGGCCGGGGAGCTTTCTTACACCGGGGTGGATGTGGAGCGTAGCGCTTCGGTCTGCTACCGCTTGCTTTGCGACGTGAGCCGCCTTCCTGAGTGGATCGTCGGCATTGCGACGGCCAATGTGGTTGCCAGCCTGGCGGACGGTCGTGCTTCTGAGGTCGAATTCGTGACCATGCCAGGCAGCGGCAGCCTGTCGTATTCGTTGCGTTACACCTACGACGACGACGCGCGCACGGTTCGCTGGCAAACGCCATCACCAGACGAGCGCGAAGTGCGGGGCGAAGCCTCGATTGAGGAGCTCGGGCCCAACCGCTGCCGCCTGCGCTACGGCTTGTTCACGTCTGTGTCGGCGGAGTCGCCATTCTGGGCACAAGAGGAACTCGAGAAGGACAAGCCAAACCCGGTGGTCGCGTCGTTTCGGCGCTGGGTCGAAAGGCAGCCAGCGTAAGTGCCGCGACGTAGTCTCACGTTCCTCGTCATCGATGACAATCAGCTCCAGAGGCGCATCGTCGACTCGTGCCTGGAGCCGATCGGCCATCAGGTCATGTTTGCCGTGTCGGCAGACGAGGTCGAAGGTGTGCTCAGTGTGCACGATGCGGCGGTCGTGTTGTTGTCGGCCGCGTTGCCCATCGGAGTCGCTCGGGACGCTCTCGCAGCGTCGATGAAACCGCGCCGTGATGAAGAGACGTTCGCTTTGCTGCCGCCGCCAATGGTCGCCGTTGGCGCCGGCCCCGCCGATATGGCGGCCGCGCGCGAGCTGATCGATCGTGGAGCCTCTGGGATCGTCGCTCGGCCATACGATCGACGCCGGCTCGTACCGCAGCTAGAGCTGTTCGCGCTGGGAGCTAAGCCCGCGACGGTCCTGGTCGTAGATGACTCCAACCTGATTCGAAAGCGTACCGTTGAAGCACTCGACAAAGCGGGTCACACGGTTCTGCAAGCGGTCGACGGCCGCGAGGCGCTAGCGGAGTTGCGCACCCACCCCGAGATCGAAGTCGTGGTCAGTGACGTCGTCATGCCCAACCTCGATGGCTATGGCCTGACCCAGGCGATCCGGTCCCAGGCGGAAACGGCCGGGCTGCCGGTCATTCTGCTGACTGCGCTGGACGACATCGCGGCCCAGAGTCAGGCGGTCGAGGCGGGTGCCGACGATATCTTGATCAAACCGATCACGGCCACTGAGCTGCAGATGCGTGTGCGTACGACCATGCGGGTCAAGGCGTTGCAGAGGCGGCTGGGCCAGAGTAACGAACAACTGCGCGAGTCTCTGGACTTGCGTACCCGGTTTACCCGCATGCTGGTTCACGACTTCCGCAGCCCGCTCACAGCGATGATGATCGCGGCCGAGATTGCCGGCGATCTGTGTAGCGACGGCGGTCTGACCGAAGCGCATAGTTATCTCGAGGACGTTCTACAGGGCGGCACTCGCCTCGCTGGACTTACCAGCGACCTGCTGCGCGTCGCTCAACTCGAAGAGGGGGCCGTCGCTCCCCACCGCGAGAACTTCTCCATGTGCGCGCTGGCGAGGGAGCTAGCCGTGGACATGCAGCGCCTGGCGGAGCAACGCAAGCTGACCATCGAAGTGGTCGCCGAAGGCGAGCTCATGGTCGACGCGGACCGCAGCTGGATTTACCGGGTCGTTCAGAACCTGGTTGATAACGCGCTTCGTCACTCGCCAAAGCAGACCTCCGTTGAACTGAGGGTGGCCGCGAGCGAGCACTACCGTGGCATGCTGCGTGTCGAGATCGCCGATAGTGGCGTAGGCATCCCCGCCGAGCATCGCGATCATGTGTTCCGTCAGTTCGCGCAGCTACCGACTACGGAGCGGCGCGGTACAGGTCTCGGACTCACGTTCTGCCGGCTCGCGGTCGAGGCACACGGCGGAACCATTTGCGCAGATGAACGCTCCGACGGTAAACAGGGCGCCCTGTTCTGGTTCACGATTCCGTTGCTCGGCGAGTAGGCCTACGCTTGGCTGCGCGAGCAGCGCCTACGCTTGAGAGACGGCGAACGCGAAGAAACGTTCGGGTAGTTCGTCCAGCTCCATGGCGGAGTTGCACTTGGGGCACTCGAAGTCTGGAGCGTTGGGTACCGCATCTTCGCCCAGCTCGAGGGCGGAGGTCTGCAGGATCTGTTCGCGTTCCTTGTCGCACATCTCGCAGTAGTACGGCGCCATGAAAGAAACGACCCTGCCGGTGCCGCGGGCTTTCTGCACCAGACCCAGTTGGATGATGAAAGCCGACGAAGCGCGCACGAACGTGTAGACCGCGTCGCGATGCAGCTGCTCCAGGAACTTGCACCAACGGCTCAGGCCGGTCGAGTTGAGGTAGCGAACGCCGCTGAGGTCGAACGCCATGTTGGCGGCGTCATTCACCTGGGCAAGCAGAGGCGCAAATTCGGTTTTCTCGGTGACATCGCCGCGCACGATGACCAGTAGACCTTCTTCGCGCTCCATCACCTCCCACAAAGCCAGGTCGGCAAGGGCTTGCTCGTCCTCTGGGCGAACGCCGAGCAGGCGAACCCGAAGGGTCTTGGTCAACTCGGTGGCGCCTTCTTCGCAGGCCACAACAGTTCCGCGGACGACGATGCCCGGGCCCGCGCCGGCTCGTCCGAGGCGTAGTTTTACCTCGACACCCAGGTCGACTCGATGCTCGACGGCAAGACTGACGACGTCCAGGCTGATCTCGGTCGCTTCTCCGCGCAGCACCGGGACCCTCGAACCTGCTGGCATGACCACCTGGGCCAGGACGCGCGAGCGCTTCGGCTGGGGTAGGCTGAGCAGCCGCGCGGCGTGGCTGTACAGGTCTTCGGCCGGCGTCGGGATGGTCATGATGTCATCGCAGCCGGATTCGGACAGGCGCTCCAGGTCCTCGCGACTGGGACTTCCAGTGATCACGAGGATGACGCGTACTTCGTTGAGCTCGGGATCAGCTTTGATCTCCTTGCACACCTCGTAGCCGGTCTTTTCCGGTAGATCCACGTCGAGCACCACCAGCTGCGGGCGCTCGCGGCGTACGACGGTCATCGCTTCGGCACCCGTGACGACCGTGATCTGGTTGACTTTGAGGGCTCGAAACGCCGCGGACTTCATGCCTCGGAAAATCGCCGTGTTGTTAGACGTGACTACCTTGAGCTCCACCTCCCCAATTTATCACACACGCCGGTAACCAAACCGCCGCTTGCGCACACTGGATTTGTGAGCCCACACTTGAAGTAGGAGAGGTAGACAGAATGTTCACAGTTAAATCGGCCTGGGTAGGCCCCGTGGTCGCTGGATTTCTGGCTTTGGTGGTCGGATGTGGGGCGGCCCCGCAGGGCGTGCGTCACGCGCAGACCCTGATGGAGAAAGGCGACTACACCGGCGCCGAGCGCGCAGCGGACACGGAACTCGCGCGATTTCCAAAGCACCCGGTGTTGTGGCGCATCAAAATTCAGGCTCCCCTGGAGCGCGGAGACAGCACTCAGGCGGTCAAGCGCTATAAACAGTGGCACCATATCCGCAAGCATTACGACGAGACCGCAATGCGCGCGATGGCCGTGACCACCCTGGACCACGCGCTGCGTGCTAGTGCGGCCGAGGTGCGACGAAGCGCCGTGCGGGCCGTTGCGCGCATGTCAGACAAACGGCTGCGGGTGAGCCTGGCCAAACTCCTGGACGACAAGGACGAAACCGTCGCTGCCGCAACTGCGGTGGTGCTGGCCGCCAAGAACAAGCGCGCGCTGGCAACCGCGGAGCGTCTGTTGAAGAGCGCCAATGACTCGGCGCGAGCCACTGCGGTGATCGCTCTGGGGCGGGTCGCCAAGCGGCGACAGGTCGCCGTCGCAGCGCTGAAGGACAAGGCACCTCGCGTGCGCCGGGCCGGCGTGTCCGCGCTGTCGAGCCTTGAAGGTTCAGCGACGGCCGAGTTGACGGCGGTAGCAAAGTCCGACGCGGACGGCACCGTGCGCGCTAGCGCGTTGCAGGCGTTGGCGCGGCGAAAACTCGACAGCAGCCTCACCCTGGCGAAGCTGGCTCTCGCTGACAAGTACGTTGGCTCGCGGCTCGCTGCCATCGGCTTGCTGAGGCATAGCGGCAAGGAAGGGCAAGACCTGTTGCTCGGGCTCACCAACTCCGCCGACGCCTTCGTGGCGTTGCGCGCGGCGGTGGCTCTTGTTCACTTGTCCGGAAAGCGTCGACCCGGCGCCGTGGATCGCGCGCTCAACAGCTCCGAGTGGACCGTGCGCGCCGCCGCCCTCAATGCCCTGGGTGAGGTGGTCGAGAAGCCTGAAGCGATCCGGCTGGCCAGGCGAGCGCTCACGGATGTACGGGTCGAGGTTCGTCTCACGGCTGCCAGGGCCCTGGCGCGCAACGGTCTCAACGGTGCGGCTATGGGTGTGTTTCAGACCGCGCTCAATGACGCGCGCGAATCGATCCGCATTCAGGGAGCGATTCAACTGCTGCGGCTGGATGAAGGTTCGGGCCGGCGTGCGTTGGCCAAACTCCTGCGCAGCAAGAACGTCAGTACCCGAACCGCCGCGGTAAGGGCGTACAGCCGGGCCGATAACGCGACCCTTACCCTCATCGCGGCGCTTGCCGACAAGGCGCCGGAGGTCCGGGTGGTCGCGGCTGAATCGCTGATTCGCTTGCTTCGCTGATTTCCGGCTGACTTCCCGCCGACTACCCCGCCTGAGCCGGTCCGAGCATTGTATGCTCTGGCCCATGCCGCAGCTCGTCGTATTTCCGTACCTGGGCAACGCCGCCAAACCCATCGATGCACTGATCAAGTTGTGCAAGGGGCTGACGGACGAGGGGGAGAGCCGAAAGGCGCTTCGCACGCGACTCAAGCCGCTCGGTCTGTGGGACAAAGACCGGATCGCGGCGACCTTCGAGTTCTTCCGCATCGCCAACGGCGACACGATCACCGCGTCGGAGGTCACCAGGTCCGTCAGCGAAGCTGGCGACCGGTTGAAGGCCGAGGAAGCTCTGGCCGAACGCATGTGGCAGTGCAACCCCATCCTGTTCAAGTCGGTGATCGACGCGCTGAACGAGCGGCTGCAATCCCGGGATGATTTGTTCATATTTCTCGGCTCATTCGCTTATCGCGGGGCGTCGGTCGCCCGGCCCGAATTCGACGCGTGGATGCAGTTGGCCCAGGAGATCAACGTCTTTCGCAAGGTCGGCATTGGCTATGCCATCGGTGATCGTGGCGAGGCGTTCGTGGAGCGAGCCACTGACCTGGATATCGACGAATACCTGGAAGATGACGAGCCGGAACCGCCGCTCCAAGCTTCGCCTGGTGCGGGCGATGCGAATGCTGATGTCGATGCAGCCCCGACGGCCCCAATGGTCGAGGCCAGCACGGCCGCTGTGACCGCGGCGCTCGAGCCACTGCCCGCAGCGACCCAGGCGCCGGCGTGTGATCTGCCGAGCCCGCTAGGCCGTGGGCGCCCCGTCCCTGTATCCCGGTTCGCCGGTCAGGATGTGTTTGCCACCGACGTGTTGGAAGAGACCACGACTCGCCTCGAGGAATGGTGGGCGGAGCAGGAAGCAGTGGAGGCTGGCTGGACCGGCGCCGACTTCGGTTTCGGTGCCGAGTTGTGGATGGAAGGTGCCGAAGAAGCCCTGTACCGTATCGCGGTCGCGGCGGCTCTGGCGTTTCGTCTCAACGCCGCCACCCGCGAACAAAAGTTGGCCGCTTTTGCCGCTCTGGACAAGGCGGGCGTGCTCGCCGACCTGTACTACGGAACTGCCCCGGACACATTGCCAGCGGCCGTCGATCCGAGCGCGCTGATGCTCGCGTCCCTGGTAGCGCGACGCTGTGCTGAAAGCCCGGAGCTGGCGATGACGATCGAAAAGCACTCGACCGCGTCAGAGGTGTTCGCCTCTCTGGACGAGTCACTCGGTCGTGGCTTGTTTCGCATGGAGCTGTTTTGGATCATGCAGGTGCTCGAAGAGATCGGTTCGTTGCGTTTGCCGGACCTGCCCGAGTACACGGTTATGCCGACGCGCCTCGTTCGCGATGCGTTGTTCCGTCTCGGTTTCGTCAAGTCACCCTACGCATCAGATGCGACGTCGCTCACCCTGGCGGCCGCCGCAGCGAAGCTCGCCGCGGGTGAGGCACGCCCGGCCGGCACCGCGCTCACTATGTTCGTTCGTGCCGCCGGTTGTACCTACGACTGTGCGCAGCGCAAGCAGTGCGACTTTCCATGCCGCGAGCGCGCGGAATGAGTCGCTTCTCACTGAGCTGGTCGGCCACCGGCGCACTGGCGATGAGCGCGCTGGTCGCGCTCGGCGTTGCCTGCGGTGGCACGTCCGGCAATGCGGTGCCAACACCGCCGAAGAAAGCCGCCGAGCCAAGCGATCTGGTCAAGCGCAACCTGGCATCGTTCGACAAGGTTTGGACAACCATCAAAGATCGACACTGGGACGCCAAGCTCGGCGGTCTGGATTGGTCGGCGGTGCGCGAGGAGCTTCGGCCTCGGGTGGAGCGGGCGAAGTCCGTCGCTGAAGCGCGAGGGGTATTGCGAGAGATGCTCGCTCGGCTCAAGGAGTCGCATTTCGCGATTCTCCCTCTGTCTACGCTGGATGCGATCAGCGGAGTGGCGGCCAAGAAGAAAGCGCGCGGCGGGTCGGCGACCGTGGGCATCTCCGTGCGTTATTTGCACAAGTCCGCATTGATCACGCAGGTCGCCGATGGATCGCCGGCGGCCGGAGCTGGCGTGAAGCCCGGCTGGGTCGTCGTTGCTGTCGCGGGCAAACCGGTCGCGCCACAAATCGAAAAAGTGCTGCGCGCATACAAAGGCTCGACGAAACTGCCGGCCATGGTGAGTCGTGCGGTGGAGAGCGGATTCTACGGTCCGGTCGGTAGCAAGGTCGCCATCGAGGTCGATACCGGTGACGGCAAGACCCGCTCACTCGAACTCACCCGCGCCGAACCCAGTGGAGTCAAGGTGAGCTTCGGCCACTTGCCCGCGATGGCGGTGCTCTACCAGGCCAGGCGCGTGGGCAAGGACGTCGCCTACGTGGCCCTCAATGTGTTCTTGGATCCCGCGCGGGTCGTCAAGGCATTCGCCAAGACCGTCGCCGAGATGCACGACACCAAAGGGCTCATCCTGGACCTGCGCGGCAATCCCGGAGGACTCATCGGTATCGCCATCGGTATGGGCGGCTATCTCCAGGACAAACCGGACCAGGCGCTGGGGACGATGATCACGCGTAACACCAAGCTGCGCTTCGTGCTCAACCCGCAGGCGACCACTTACAAGGGCAAGATCGCCGTGCTCATTGACGGACTGTCCATGTCTTCGTCAGAGATTCTTGCGGCTGGTTTGCGCGACCTCAAACGGGCGCGGCTATTTGGTCGGTTCAGTGCCGGGGCATCGTTGCCGTCGGCGATCGAGCGGTTGCAGAACGGTGACGGTTTTCAGTACGCCTTTGCCGACTATTTGTCCGCTAACGGAGCGCGCCTCGAAGGTCAAGGGGTTGCACCCGACGTGGAGATCATTCCAACGCGAGCGCAGCTGTTGTCGGGGAAAGATCCGACCGTGGACGCAGCTGCGGCGTGGATCCGCTCCCCTCAATGAGGTAAGACTTCTTCATGAACCGACTGATTCTGTTGTTGGCCGTCATGGCCGTTGCCGTCGGCTGCGGCGGCGCAAAGAAGAGCTCTACCGCTACCGGGGCTGCGCCTCCGCCATCGATGACCAAGCATCGGTCTCTCGACGATCGCATGTCGGCCGGGGGAGACAACGGCAACGGTGCCAGCAGTTCGGTGACGGCCGAGGAGGTGCTCCGGCTTTATGTCGAAGCCACCGGCGGGCGCGCTGCGTATGAGAAGCTGACGTCGCGGGTCGTCAAGGGCGTATTTTCCGTTCCTGCCAACGCGATCAAAGGGCCGATCGAGCTGTTCACCCAGGCGCCCAACAAGATGTACATGAAGGCGACGATCGGCAGTGTCGGTACGATCGAGCGCGGAACCAACGGCGTCGTGGTCTGGGAGAGCAATGCCATGACCGGCGCCCGAGTGCTCAAGGGCACCGAGCGAGCCACCACGTTGCTCCAGTCCACGTTCAACGCCGAACTAAAGTGGAAGACGTTGTACAAGAGCGTAGAGTTGGCGGGCAGTGCGAAAGTGGACGGCTCTGACGCGTACAAGCTGGTGTTCACCAGCCAAGCCGGCGAGAAAGAGACCCGCTTCTTCGACAAAGAGTCGAAGCTCCTCGTCAAGAGCGAGGCGATGGTCAAGAACCAGATGGGCACCATCAATACTGTCACCGTATTCTCGGATTACCGCGAAGTGGACGGCGTGCGCGTCGCTCACAAGATGGTGACCAAAGCCGTCAACGCGACTCAGGTGCTGACCATGACCGAGGTAAAGCACAACGTAGCCATTCCAGCATCGCGTTTCGCGATTCCTGCGAAAATCCAGAAGCTGCTGGACAAGAAGCCAGCGGGCACCAAGTAGCCAAGCGGCTGTTTACAGATCCACTCCTTAGAAATCGGGTGCTGTCGCCCCACTGCGGTATACTCTGCAACTCCCCAGGGGTGTATGGCACCGACGAACACAGACGACGGCCGCGATAACAGTCTCGGCAGTGACCTTGGCAGCGACCTGCCGAATGAGCGTGCCAACGACGGGCACCACGCCGATGTGTACCCGATGGCCTCGCCACCCGCGATGACGCCGCCGGCATCGCAGCCGATCGACCCCATGGGACCGCCCCCTGGGATGACGCCACCCGGCGCGCCGCCGGTCAGTCCGATGGGCCCGCCCGGGATCAGTCAGGTCGTTGCACCGCCGCTTGGCCAGGGTGGCATGGGGCCACCACCGCCAGGGATGAGTCCCATCGGTGCGCCGCCCATGCACCTGACGCCCCCGCCGGACCTGGTGGCGCCGGCGACTTCCCCGGTTCAATTGCATGCGGCAGCAGCCAACGCCGGGCCTCGGCAACCCATGCTTACACCGTCGGCGCCAATTCCGATGATGCAGCAGGCGCAGGCGTTGATGATGACCAAGCCCTCGTTCATGGACGAGGCGCCGCCGTCGAACACGAAGAAGAAGATGATCATCGCCGCGGTTGCCGGGTTGGTCGTCGCCGGTGTGGTTGCAGTCGTACTGCTGACCCAGGGCGGTGGTGATGATGGCGATCCAGCCAAGGCAGCCGCCGCCCTCGCTGGTAACAAACCTGAGGCCAAACCGCTGTCGGCAGAGCATCAGCAGATCTTCGACAAGCTTCCAGCGGAGACGCGCGATCGATTGAAGGCGCTGCCGCCGGACCAACTGGTGCAGATTCTGGATGCGAAGGTGCGCGCGCGCAAAGCCGAGGCAGCGAAGGCCAAGGCCAAGGTGGATACGAAGCCTACGACCAAGGTGGCGGCCAGTGCATGGGACGGGCGTCGTACCTTCGTTTGCCGCGGCAGCGATGTACACGTCTTCCGCGACATCAAAGCCAACACCGGTCGGCGCATGGCGATCCTGGCCAAGAACAGCTGCACGGTGTACTGCGTGAACTGCACGATCATCAGCCGCAATCGCTATGCGGTTCGCACCCACAACACGGCCAAGGTCTACCTGGTCGGCGGCAAAATCATCGCGAAGAAGTACGCGCTATACGGGCTCCACGCGTCTACCATCGTCTACGCGGGGACCAAGGTGCTTGGTCGCAAGAAGCGCCAGCAGCGCGCGAAGATTCGCAAGCTGAAGCCGGACCAGGTCAAAGTCCCAGAATAGCGGCAGAAGCTGTGGGTGGCAGCTGCTGGCTCTTGCTGGCTGTTTCTGACTCTTTCTGAAAAGCCCCTGCGTGGGTTTGTTCCGGATGCGGTGAAATTGCCGTATGTTGCCCGCCGGCCCCAGGGAATGGGGCGCCTCCGCAATCGGTTACTTACTCGTGCAACGTCGTTGGAAAATATTCTCGGTGATCGCGTTCATCGCGGTCGTGTTCGACCAGCTGTCCAAGTATTGGGCGCGCTCGTCTCTGACCGGCGACGGGCATAAGACGGTCATCACCAATTTCTTCGACTTTCAGCTGTCCTACAACACCGGCGCCGCGTTCTCCATGTTCGACAGTGGTGGGATGACCGGTCGGGTTCTGTTAACCATCGTCGCGTTCCTCGCCCTGGGGTTCATCGCCTGGATGGTCTACAAGGCGGAGAACAGCCACACACAGACAACTCTGGCGCTTGGCCTGATTGCTGGCGGTGCCATCGGCAACTTGATCGATCGCATTCTCCACGGCCAGGTCACGGACTTCATCTTGTGGCGTTACTACGAGCATCGCTGGCCGATTTTCAACATCGCTGACGCTGTCCTATTGGTCGGCGTTGGCGTGCTGCTCATGAGCAAAGAGACCTGGCAAGACGATGGCGCCAGGGCTACAAGCGAAGCCGGCAAGACCGACGACGGCCCGGTGGACTCAGTCAGCCCGGCCGAGTCGGACGCCGGGACCGAGCAAGTAACAACCTCTAACGGTTGAGCTCTCGCCTGGGTCAGAAGGTCTAAGACAGCCGCGACACCTGGTTTGTTCCCGGTGTTGCAAAAAAGTTGAGAACTATGTGGGCGGTTGTGCGTTTGACCTGCTTGACCGAGCGCCCCCCACTGACTACGGCGCTCTTACTGGAGGGTCACAAATGCGTTCTCTGTTTGCCATTGCTATGGCCGCGGGCATGTTGATGCCGGCGTGCGCCAAGCCCAATTACGTCAAAGTCGACAAGGCCGCCCTGGGTCGAGTCGTTGTCTACCGGAACGGTGTCGCGTACTACGAGCGCCGTGCTCACGTTGTTGGCGATGAGCTAAAAGTCACAGTTCCCCGGGACAAAGTGGACGACTTTCTCAAGTCGCTCACGGTCGTCGACGCCAAGACCGGTAAGACGCTGCCCGTATCGTTTCCCCGGCAAAGCGCGGCCCGCTATGGGTACGTCAAAATGACGATTTCGCTGCCTCCTGCCAAGGTTGTGCCTGGCAAGAAGAAGACAAAGCGGGTCACGGACCTGGTCATGACCTACGTGACCGAGTCTCCGGCGTGGAAGCCCAGCTATCGCGTGATGGTTGGTAAGAACGGCGGCGTTCGACTCGAGGGTTGGGCCGTCGTGGACAATACGTCCGGCGAGGACTGGAAAGATGTGCGCGTGGGCGTGGGCTCGAGCTCGGCCCTGTCGTTCCGCTTCGATCTGTGGAGCGTCCGCGACGTGCTCCGTGAGAAGTTGGCGAACCGCGATCGCTTTGCCATCGCTCCGCCCCGCGGTATGTCGCCATTCCAAGAGCGGTCGCGCGGCCGTCGCGTTGTCGCAAGCCTGGGGGATGGCGAGATTCCTCGCAGCCCAGGAAACCCCGGTTATCGCCCCAATCGGCCGGTACCTTCGATCGACGCTACTGGCGGCAGTGCCGAGTCCGTCCGGTTGTCTTCGAAGCACGCGGTGAAGAAAAGCTACTACGGCAGGCGAGGGCGGTACACCAGGTCCCGACCCAGACCACGCAAGCCCAGGTCCGTCACGGTGAAGAAGGAGCCGGACTACAAGGCTCGCTGGCGCTACGCCAATCGTCGGGTTCGCATTCTCGCGCGCAAACTAAAGAGCGCTAACAAGCGCATCGTTATCGAAGGCTACGCGACCAAGGGCGAGTACCGCGCGAGTCACAACGCTCAGAACCGAGCCAACATGCTGCGCAACAAGCTGATCGAAAACGGCGTGGCGCCTGGCATGGTGCGCATTGAGAACAAAGGTGTTGTCGCTGGCCAAAAAGCCGGTGTGAAGATCGTCTTTGACGATCGCGACAGAGCCAAGGACAACAAGAAAGCGGGCAGGACGAAGGTTGCCAAGACCAAGATGCCGGATACGCCGGTTGGTGAGAGCCACTTCGAATCCAACGTGCCGATGACCGTTCGCCGCGGCACCAGCGTCATGGTGTCCATCGTTCGCCAGGGGACCCCGGGCCAGGTCGTCTACCTCTACGACTCAGAGTCCCGCCGCGGAAACCGTCGCTACGCGTTCAAGTCGGTTCGGTTCAAGAATCCCACGGGCTCCACCCTCGAGACCGGCCCCATGACCGTCTACGGCAAAGGTCGCTTCATCGGCGAGGGACTCACAGATCCCATTCCGCCCAAGGCTGTCGCGGTCGTTCCATTCGCCCTTGATCGCCAGGTCATCGTCGAGCCGCTCATCAGCAAGCGCGACCACGTCGCCAAGCTAGTCACCCTGCAACGCGGCATCGTCACCGCCAAGGTTCAGCACGTGCGGCGCACCAGGCTGAAAGTCACCAGTCGTCTGCACAAGGCAACAAAGGTCTACTTGCGCCACACAGGCCGCAAAGGTTGGTCGCTGATCAAGATGCCGAGTCGGCCCGAGCGTATCGGTAGCGCGCATCTGTTCAAGGTGGAGTTGGCCGCGGGCCAAACCAAGGTCGTTGATATCGAAGAAGCGACCCCCATCATGAAGACCATCGATCTGCGCACGCCCACGGGCATGAACATGATGAAGGTCTATCTGACGTCCAACCCGGGTGCCCCTGAGTTCCGCGACCAGATGCACAAGCTGCTCGGTCTACAGACCAAGATGGCCGACACCCAGCTCAACATGGGAACCGTGCGCCAGCACCTGCGCGACTATCGCGTCCGCATGGACGAGCTGCACGCGCAGATCGTCACGCTCAAAGCGGTCAAGACGAAGGGCCAGCTGATGCGTCACCTCAAGCGGAAGCTCAAGGAGATCTCGTCTCGCGTTCAGAAGTCCACGATCGCCCTGGTCAATCTGGAAGAGGCGCACATGAAACTGCGCATCCGTTTCCAGGACGGCATCGCCGAGCTCACCCTGGACAAGAAGCACAAGCCGGGCACCGCCACGGCTAAGAAGACCGCGAAGAAGTAACTGTTAGCAACCCTCGGTGGGCGCCACGCCGAAATGGCTGGCGTCACCCTGGGCGTGCTCGGTGAAGTAGTCCGTGTGCACGAATTCAGACAGGCCGTCCGCGGGGGTGAAGTTGCAGCGACGCAGAGTCTTCTCACTCCACACCGGCTGCGCGGGCTGAAGCGAAATCCGGCCCAACGCATCCATCACCTCGTCGGCGCCAGTCATGTCGCCATCTCCATCGACATCTTTGAACACCACCAGGCGGTCGTCACCGTTGAACGTCATCGCGCCACCGGCTTGAACGTCGCAGTTATCGCGGATGGCATCGACGGGATCGCCGGCCGTTCCTTCAGTCGTTCGACAGATAGTGAATACGGCCCCCGGGGCCAGGGTGGCCGTGGCGAACACGTGAGTGTTTCCGCAATCCGTGTCGGCGTTGCGAACAAGGCACACACCAAACTCGCCGAGGTCCAGGGACTCGCCACCGCAGTTGTACAGCTCGACGGCCTTGTTGTTGCTGCCGTCGCCTTCGATGTACTCGCTGATGATCAGACAACTGGACGCAAGCACTCCGGCGTCGGGGAAGCCGTCGATGGGGTTACGGTCATCGATGTTTGGCGGCGATAGGGTCGGCCGGTCGTCGTCGTTGTTGTCGTCGACGAAGTCGACACCTGTCGAGTCGAAGCTGCACGCCCCAAGGACGCCAACCAGACACAGAACCAAACTCGCTTGAAGCCTTCGCATGATGCCCTGGCCAATAGCGAAGCCCGTGCCACATTGTGCGACATTCGCCTACATTTAAGTGATTGAAACTAAAGGCGGGGAGGTGGCTGGAGTTGCGAGGAACTGTCTGGAGTAGTCGCCACTGTCGTCAGAGACGACAGTTTGGCGAAGGGGAGGGTGGAGCGGGAGTGAGACGGTCCGACCAGTTACGGCAGGGGCATCTTGAGCGCCCTGGATAGGAAGGCCAGGACGTCAGCGGCTTCAGCGATGCGCATCTTGGTCGGCTTGCCGGCGCCGTGGCCTGCTTTGACCTGGATGCGAATGAGCACCGGGTTGTCACCGGCGTGTGCGTGCTGCAGGGCCGCGGCGAACTTGAAGCTGTGCCCGGGCACGACGCGATCATCGTGATCGGCGGTGGTGACCATGGTCGTCGGGTAGCGCGTGCCCTTCTTGAGGTTGTGATACGGCGAGTAGGCGTGCAGCGCTTTGAACTGCGCCGGGTTCGCGGACGAACCGTAGTCGTCGACCCACGCCCAACCGATCGTGAACTTGTGGAAGCGCAGCATGTCCATGACGCCCACTGCTGGCAGAGCCGCACCGAACAGTTCTGGGCGCTGAGCCATCACGGCACCGACCAGTAGCCCACCGTTGGAACCACCCGCGATGGCCAGCTTCGGCGATGAGGTGTACTTGTTGCTAATCAGCCACTCGGCGGCACCGATGAAGTCATCGAACACGTTCTGCTTCTTGAGCTTGATGCCCTGCTGGTGCCACTCCTCGCCGTACTCGCCGCCGCCGCGCAGGTTGGGAATCGCCAGGACGCCACCGAGCTCGAGCCACACGGAGCTGCGGATGCTGAAGTACGGGGTGAGCGAAACGTTGAAGCCACCGTAGCCGTACAGGAACGTCGGGTTCTTGCCGTCGAGCTTGAGGCCCTTCTTGTGGGTGATGAACATGGGCACCTTGGTGCCGTCTTTGCTCTTGAAGAACACCTGCTTGACCGCGTACTTGCTGCCGTCGAAGTCGACCTTGGGCTTGCGCCACAACGTGCTCTTACCGGTGCGCACGTTGTAATGGTAGATCTGGCCGGGCGTCGTGTAGCTGGTGTAACTGTAGAACGTCTCTTTGGCGTTGCGGCGACCACCGAAGCCACCCGCGGAACCGATGCCGGGGAGCTTTACCTCTTTGGCCAGTTTGCCTTTGAGGTTGAAGATACGGATCGCGGAGTACGCGTCTTTCATGTAGTTGGCGTAGATCTTCCGGCCAAGGATGTTGGCGCCGCGCAGGGTGTCCTTGCTCTGGGCAACGACCTGTTTCCAGTTCTTGCGATCCGGACGGCGTGCGTTGATCGCGATGATGCGACCGCGCGGCGCGTTGTAGTCGGTGAAGAAGTAAAAGGTCGTGCCGATGCTGTCGATGAAGCTGAAGTTGTTCTCCCATTTGTCTACGAGCGGAGTGAACTTCGCTTTCTTCCGGCGGAGGTCTTTGTAGTAGATGAGGTTCTTGTTGCCGGTGCCTTTCCAAACGGAGATGAACAGGTAGCGGCCGTCATCGCTGACGAACGCGCCGAAGCCCCACTTCTTCTTGTCCGGTCGCTCGTAGATGACTTTGTCCGCGGACTGAGGCGTGCCGAGCTTGTGGTAGTAGACCTTCTGGAAGAAGTTGGCTTTGCGCAGCGCAGCGTTCTTGGGCTTGGGGTAGCGGCTGTAGTAGAAGCCTTTGCTGTCCTTGGACCAGCGAGCGCTAGAGAATTTGACCCACTCGATCTTGTCCGACAGCTGCTTGCCGGTCTTGATGTTGCGCACGTACCACTCTTGCCAGTCGCTGCCGGCCTTCTGGATGCTGTAAGCGACGTATTTGCCGTTCTCGCTGATCGAGTATCCACCCAGCGCGACCGTGCCGTCTTTGGACAACGTGTTCGGATCCAGCAGTACCTTGGGCTTGGCTTTCAGTGACTTGGTCCAGTACACGATGCTCTGAGCCTGCAGGCCGCTGTTGTGGCTGTAGAAATAGCGACCGCCTTTCTTGTAGGGCGTACCAAAGCGCTCGTAGTTCCACAGCTTGGTCAGTCGCTTGCTCAGTTTGTCTCTACCCGGAACCGCCTTGAGAAACGGGAACGTGATCGCGTTCTGTGCGGCGATCCACTTCTTGGTCTCCGCGCTGTCGGGGTTCTCGAGCCAGCGATATGGATCAGCCACGCTGGTGCCGTGGTAGTTGTCGACCACGTCGCCGCGCTTCGCGTTCGGGTACGGATACTTGCCGGCCTTCACCACCGGTGTCGGATCTGGTTTCGGATCCGGCTTGGTCACTGGCGTTGGCGTGGGATCCGGTTTTGGATCCGTCACCGTCGTGGTGGTTCCTCCACCACACGCCAGGAGGGTTGTCGCGAACAGGGCTGCGCTGATACTTGCGAGTTTTCGTTTCACCACAGGTACGTATAACGGCACATTGCCCCTGTCCAGCTTGACCCACCCAGGCCAGGGCTTATAGTCGCTAACAGTTCGTAAGAGCGCGTAATGTTGCAAGAAGGCGTCATCAAGTTTCAGTACGACCACTGCGAAAGCGGGCTGGATTCCCGTGTTCTGGGCGACGCGGTCTGCGCCCTCGTAGCGTGGCGCGAGATCATGGCGCACACGTTACTCGTGGGACAGAACCCGAAGTTGTACGACGGTGCCGGCTACGGCAACGTGAGCATCCGAACCGGCGCGCCGTCTGCCGGGTTTGGCCGCCGTCAGTTTCTGATCACCGGCACTCAAACCAGCGGCAACCGATGCATCACGCTGGACGATTTTTGCATCATCGAAGAGTACGACTCGCGGCGGAACTGGGTGCGTAGCCGCGGCCGGATCAAACCGTCATCGGAGACCATGACCCACGGCACCATCTACGATCTGTCGGCGTCGGTGCGCGTCGTGCTCCACGCGCACACGCCGGTCATCTGGCGCCGTCGTGAGCAGCTGCGTCTACCTACGACGGACGCTGGCGTCGCTTACGGCACACCGGAGATGGCGGCGGAAGTGCGGCGCCTATATCGGTCGACGTCTCTGGCCGAATCACGTGTGTTCGCTATGGGCGGACACGAAGACGGCATCGTCGCTTTTGGCCGCAGTCCGGCCGAGGCCGGGCAGGTTCTGCTCGGCACCCTGGCGCGGGCATACGCCCTGCAGTGCAAAGACCAGGGCATCGGCCTGTGCCGCGTTAGTTGAGGCGTTCTCTCGGAATTCTAATGGTGCCCGCGACGCCCGCGGTGGTGGTGCGAGTGTTTGTGACACTTGCGCTTGTGGCGGCTCTTGCGGTGACAGTGTCTGTGCTTGTGTTTACCGCTGCGCTTGACGGCGCGCGTTCTGCTACCGGGTGTGTGGACCACGCAGGCAGAGCCGAGACTGAGGCACGCGGCAGCGAACAGCATCAGTAGAATCTTCATCGTTTTCTATGTTGCGGTACGTGCCCAGTGCGTTGCAATCAAATCGCGGCTTTCTTCCCCGCTCTCCAACAACGCCAATGATCGGACGACTTGCGCGTGCGAGGTGGTGTCGGGCACTGTAGACGTGTGCCCGACTTGGACGTACGACTCGAGACGCGGCGGCTCCTGCTTGCGTGCTTTCGACCGGAGGACTTCGACCATCAGTTTCGCTGGTTGTCTTCGGAGCCGGTGGCCAGAGTACTGCCCATTCCCGGCCCGGTCACTCGCGAACTCGCCCGGGCGATTCTGGACCAGGTGATCGCGATGCCCCTCGAGGACGGCGTGCAGTTTGCGATCTGGACCAAAGATCCGCTCCGGCTGATCGGCGGGATCGGGCTGGGCGAGCGCGATCCGGAGAAATCCGATGCGGGACTCAGCGCGATGATTGGCGAGCAGGACCAGTGGAACAAAGGCTACGCAACCGAAGCCGCGCGGGCCGTCGTCGACTACGGGTTCAACGAGTTGGGCCTGCGTCGGTTGTGGCTCAATCATCACGGCTTCAACGCGTCGGCGCGTCGTATCGCCGACCAGCTGGGCTTCGTCGAGGTCGACCGCCAGGATGACCATCCGGCCCTGGCTGGTCAGCCAACTGATTGGGTGACCATGGAACTGCTTGCGCCTACTGTTTAACGACCGCGCACTTGTTCTTGACGCACGCTGTCTTCATGTTGCGCGCACAGTCCTTATTACAAAGCAGGCCCTTGTTGGCCTCGCGCAAGAGCTTCGACAGCTCCGGGTTCTTGTCCGGGTTGTAGGTGACGCCGCAGCCGCCAACGCATAGGTCCAGCGGGCCAAGACACTCTTCGTCTTTGATGCATGCGCTCGCCGCCTCGGCGAGCTTGCGTAGATTCTTGCCGTCCTTCGACAGCACCACCGATGGGGTTACCGTGTTGGCAGCGTCGGTCACCGTAGCCTTCGGTCCGCTGTTCTTCTTGGTCTTCTCGTCCTTGTTGCCGCACGCCAGCGTCGATGCCAGTGCGATAGCCAATACGATCACGATCGGTTTCGTCATTTTGCTTCTCCTTCACGGGCGGCCAGTGCACCCAGGCAGTCGTACGCAGCGTACTTGTAGCTATCCGCAAGCGTCGGGTAGTTGAAGACCATGTCGATGAATAGGTCGACACAAGCGCCCAGCTGGATCGCCACCTGGCCGATGTGAACCAATTCGCTGGCGCGCTCGCCTACCACGTGCACTCCGAGTAGTTTTCGTGTTCCGACTTCGACCACCAGTTTGGTGATGCCTTCGAGGTCGCCGGTGATCTTTCCGCGGGCGTTGTCCCGGTACAGGGCGCGACCAACCACGTAGTCGATCCCTTTTTCCTCGCAGCTTTGCTCGGACTCGCCGACGGCGCTCACTTCCGGGATCGTGTAGATGCCATACGGCATGAGCGACGCCAGTGTTTGCTTGTAGTCGAAGCCGAACGCCCGACACACAGCGACCCGCGCTTGTTCCATGGATACCGAGGCCAGGGCGGGGAAGCCGATCACATCTCCGACCGCGAGGATGTGCGGCACCGATGTACGGTACTCGTCGTCTACATCCAGGTACTGGCGCTTGTTCGGGCTGAGTCCCGCGTTGTCCAGGGCGAGGGAGTCGGTGCAGCCGACCCGGCCGGCGCAGAACAGCAACTGCTCCGCTTCTAGATTGCGCCCGTCGTCGAGTTCGCACACGATCGTGTCCCCCTGCCGGTGGATGGCCCCCCAACGGTGGCCGAGCACCAGATCAATGCCGAGGCGCATCATCGCCTTTGCCAGCCGCTCACTGATTTCGGTGTCCAGAAAGCTCAGCAGTGTGGTGCGTGTGTCGACCAGGGTGACATCGATGCCCAACGCGGCGAACATGCACGCGTACTCACAGCCGATGACCCCACCGCCGAGAATAGTCAGCTGTTGAGGCAGCTGTTCGATGAGCAGCACTTCGTCGCTGTCATGGATGCAGTCGTCGGCAAAGTCGATATCGTCAGGCTGGCGCGGCTTCGACCCCGTGGCGATCAGTATGAAGTCTGCGGTCAGCGAGACGGTTTCTCCGTCGGCGCCTTCGACCTGGATCGTGTGGGCGTCGACGAAACTCCCATGGCCATACACAAGGTCGACTCCGTGCCGCTCGAGGTTGGCGATGATTCGCGCGGTCTCTGCTTCGGCGATGGCATCCTTGCGGGCCATCAAATGAGACAGGGTCGCGTTCTCCTCGAGCTCCACCGCGATGCCGTAGAGCTGGCGGGCGCGATGGCCCGACAAGTACAACGCCGTTTCCCGTAAGGTCTTGCTGGGCAGGGTTCCGGTGTGGACCGCCGCGCCGCCCGGATGCGGGGCTCGTTCGATGACCGCGACTCGCTTGCCGAAGTACGCGGCCTGGGCCGCCGCCTTCTCGCCGGCTGGGCCACAGCCGATAATGACCAGGTCGTATGCCTGTGTTTTCACGCTATCTCAGCGTAGTTGCAGAGGTTTACCCCGCGCAAGGGCCGCACGCAGGTCTCTGCGAAAACGGACATAGCGCTTGGGTTTGCGTCAATTTTGCGCCAATGTACGCCGCAATGATTCGCACACAATTTCTCGGCCTTGGCTCCTTCGTCCCCGAGCGCATCGTCACCAACGACGAACTCCCCTATCTGAATCCGAAGCACGAACGCTGCGACGAGATTCAGACCGAGACCAACGACGAGTGGATCCAAAAGCGCACGGGCATCGAGCAGCGCCACTTTGCTGCTGAAGGCGTGGGCTGTAGTGATCTGGCCCTCGAGGCCGCGAAGGCCGCTATCGCCGATGCGGGTATTTCTGCTGACGAGATCGATTGCATCATTTTCGCCACCCTGTCTCCGGACATTCACTTCCCCGGTTCCGGCGTGTTCCTGCAACACAAACTCGGCATCAACAACGGCAGCTGTGCCTGTTTTGATATCCGCCAGCAGTGCAGCGGTTTCGTCTACGGGCTGCAGATGGCCGACGCGTTCATCAAGACTGGCGTTTACAAGAAGATCTTGCTCGTCGGTGCCGAGCTTCACAGCCACTCTCTGGACTTCACCACACGCGGGCGCGACGTCACCGTGTTGTTCGGCGATGGCGCAGGCGCGATGTTGCTCGGTCCCCAAGAGACGGACGATGAAACAGCCGGCGTCATCTACACCAAGTGCTACGCCGACGGTTCAGGTGCCAAGGACCTGCACATGGACGTGTTCCAGATCGCTTCGATTCCTTACGTTCCCTACAATCCGAGCGATCCCGAGACGAACCAGGTCATGTATCCCCACATGAAGGGCAAGCGGGTGTTCCTCAACGCCGTGCGTTCAATGGTCATGTCGACCCAGGAAGCTCTCAAGGAAACAGGCCTCACCTGGGATGACATCGATTGGTTCGTGCCTCATCAGGCCAACCTGCGCATCAATCAGAAGGTCGCCGAGGTCGCAGAGATCCCACCCGAGAAGGTTCTCAACACAATTCAGTACTACGGCAACACCACGGCCGCGACGATTCCGCTCACGATTGACCACTGGCGCAAGCAGGGCAAAGTGAAGAAGGGCGATCGCATTCTGTCCTCAGTGTTCGGCTCCGGGTTCACCTGGGGCGCCGCCATCTACCACGTCTAGCGTTGGTCCCGGTGTTACACCGGCTGCATGAATACCTGAAAGTCGTTTCGCGCCTGGACCTGCGCTCGTTGGCGGCGATGCGCATCGGCCTGGGGGTCGTTGTGCTCGTCGACCTGCTGATCCGCGGATTCGGCTTGCTCGCTATGTACAGCGAAGCCGGCGTGCTGCCCCGCGCTGATCGCATCGCCATCTACGGCAGCAGCTGGGCCTACTCGGTTTACGATCTTGTCGCTGGAAGCCCAACGGCCCTCGCGCTCGCGTTTCTCGTGGTCGCAATTGCCGGCGCGGCGCTTGTGGTGGGCGTGTGGACTCGCGTGGCCACAGTGGTGTGCCTCGTGTCGGCGATTGGCCTGCAGATCCGAATGCCATTGGTGGTGACCGGTGGCGACGTGCTGCTCGCAGCGATGCTTCTGTGGAGCTTGTTCTTGCCGATGGACGCGCGCTACTCGCTGGCCGCGCGGCGCCGAGGTACGCCACCGGCTGGCGTATCGAACCTGGCGAGTTTTGCGTTGATGCTTCAGGTGGCGGTGGTGTTCGCGTTCGCCGGCGGCGCCAAGCTATACGACGCCGCGTGGCGTGCAGGCGACGGTGTCTACTACGCGCTGACTGCCGAGTTTTACACCACGTCCCTGGCCAGCGGTTTCGTCACGGCAGCCCCTGGCTGGTTGTTGGCGTTTCTCACGTTCGCTGTCATCGGCTATGAGCTGCTCTGCCCGCTGCTGTTGTTGATCCCGAGGCGAGTCGCTTTGTGGCGCGGCGTTTTCGTCGGCGCGACCATCTTGATGAACCTGTCGTTCTGGTTCTGCCTGCGCATCGGTATCTTTTCATGGGTGGCCGTCATCGCTTGCGTCGGTTTGCTCCCCGGTCAGGTCTGGGATTGGCTGGAGGCAAAGCTGGGCCGGGTTGTGGTCACCGGCGAGGACTTTGGACGTCCGGCCGCGCCGGTGCTTCCCGTGTTGGTCGCATTGATCACGCTGATGATGGTCAACAACATGCATCTGCCTCGGGCAGTTGGTCTGGGAAAACCGGTAGCAACCGTGAGTAGGTATATCGGTCTAGCCCAACGCGGCTGGCCTATGTTCTCGCCGACAGCCAGGGATCAAGGCTGGTTCGTGTTACTCGCTCGCACCGACGGCGGGCGCATGATCGACCTGTACCGCAACGGCGCCGAACCGAAGCGCGAGCGGCCAGCCCGCATCTCGGATGAGTTCGAGACTTACCGTTGGCGCAAGTACTACATGAACTTGAAACGGGGTAACCGGCGCGCGGCGCGTCTGCTTCTGCGCTACGAGTGCCGGACATGGAACTCCAGCCACAGCGACACGGGGCGGGTCTCCGGGATCTCCCTCGTCTACATGCGTGACGTGACCCTGGCGAACAACAAACGATCGCCGGTGCAGCGCGTCGTGCTCGCGTCGCTAACGTGCCCTTCGCTGTAGCGCTATTTCCTGGTGCGCTTGGGGCAATCGCTCTCGACCACGTGGTCCCATACGCTCTGACCTTTGAGTCGCTTGAACCAGACACTCTTGGTCTTGAGCTTCTTGACCGCGTCCAGGTACTTGCCCTTGACGCGTACCGCGCGACCATAGGTCTCTGGCTTGTAGTTCTGGTGGCTGTATTCCGGGTAGGAGATGCCGGCGATGAACTCGCCGTTCTTCACGCGCACGTCTTTGGCGAGCGCTAAGTAGATTCCGACAACGCACACGTCCTGGTCTTTTGGCAGCTTTGCGTCTTCGCGGTGTCCAGGCAACTTGGCCGCTGGTGGGCCCGGCACCTTGGGACAATCGCTCGCCGGATTGGCGACGACATTCCACTCGGTTTCACCCTTGAGCCGCTTGAACCAGGCGCGCCTGGTTTTGACGTTCTTGAGCGCATCAAGGTGTTTTGCGGCGAGCCGCACTGTCCGGCCGTAGGTCGTCAACTTGTAGTTGTTGTGGCTGTACACCGGGTAAGACATCCACACGCTGAATGTGCCGTTGACCACCTTGGCGTTGCGCAGGCTCAGGCCCACGCCACGCATGCACACGTCCTGATCGTTCGGCACTTCTTTGTCGAAACTATCTGCCGGGATTTGCACCGGCTCGACCTTGCTGGCGCTCATGGTCGGCTTGTCTTCGGCACCCGGCTGATTCTTAGCAGTGGGCTGCGGGTCCGGCGCGGTGTTTTTCTTGTTGTCGCTCGAGCCACAGGCGACGGTTAGCAGGAGCGCTCCCAGCAGACATGTCTTGTGCATGGCTGCAATCGTGCCACAGCTACGGAGTTTCCCCCATGTGGAACACGACGAATCCGCCAGGGGTGCCGACTAACAGGTCGTCGACGAAGTCTCCGTCGAAATCGGCCAGCCACAGGTTCGGCCGTTGCGCCGCGCCCAAAGGAGACAGACCGGCCAGCCGCTCGCCGTTGTGCTCGACCCCCAGGGAGACGAACAAGCGGTACTGGGGCGTGCCCTGAGGATCTTCGCCAAAGCTCAGGACGCCGACCACATCGGCGATATTGTCGCCGTCCACGTCTCCGCCGGCGCTGGACTGGGGAGGCGTCGCCGTTTGGTCTTCGGTGACTATGACCATGGTCGCCGTGCCCGCTTCGCCGCCTTCGGCTAACTGATAGCGGGCGACTGAACTGCCGCCGACATCGAACTGAGCGGCGAGCATGTACGACGGTGAACTGCCCAGGGCCGGAGCGAAACCGAGGCCGCTGCGTAACGCGATGATGTCGGCGCGGCGCGGTTCGTCCATCTCGGCGAGGAGGTAGAGTTCGGTTTGCATTGGCGGCAGGGGGCCAGAGCGGCCGTAGACCACCACCGGGTATTCGGCGCCGTCAACGTCGGACATGCAACCGGCCTTGTGGATGCGCACCGTGCTCTCGTCGTCGAACGGGCTGGTGACCAGGTTGCGGTTCGCGTCCACGGTAACGAACGTGTTGTCGGTGAAGTGAACCAGCACTCGGTCGACGTTGCCGTTGGCATTGCACGACGCGCTAACAATATTCTGAGCGATCTTGCCCGGCACCGGGGAAGGAGAGGTCGTGAGCTGTCCGTTGGGTTCGATGTCGATCCAACCGTCGTTGGTGATCGTAAACACCCGGTCCCGACCGTCTCGGGTGACCATGCCGAGCGCGGCGGCGTTGGGAATGGTCGCCGTATTGCGTGTGGTCATCACACCGGCGCCAGCGTCGAAGTAGGAGATGACCGCCTGGCGTTCGGTTAGCGGTGATCCGCCCACGCTGAGCGCGACCAGACCCGTTTCGCCGCCGGGGCCAATTCGTCCGACACGGTAAAGGTTGTCGCCGGTCAGCGTGGTCGTCGCGGGCGTGAACGGTAGGGTCACGTTGGCTAACATGCGCGGTGGCACCCAGGCGGACACGCTCGGTGGAGTGATGCGACTCCAGCGGGCGCGGATGTCCATGATGGCTGGGCCGGCCATGGTCGGCGATTCGGGAGTTACCAGCGCGTCGCCGTTTGCGTCGGTGGTCGTGTCACCGTTCTTCGTGATGCCTTTGGGACCGACGACTCGCCAACGCACTTCGACATCCGCGAGATCACCGATGGTGTCCTGGACGTGCACGGGCAGGTTGCGCAACGGGGCGCCGGCTGCGACCGGGTTGAACGTCAGGATCGTCGTTGGCTCGCCGACAGCCGTGATCGTCGTGGCGTCGTCGACTGTGCCGACCTCCACGCACGCGGCGACGACCGCGAGGCCTTCGCTGTCTAGTCCGCGTAGGTAGATCAGCTTCTGGCCTTCGCGGGGAATACCGCTAAGGGGCAGCGACGCGTCGGCATCAACGACCACACTCTGGACCGTGTTGACCTCGACAGTTTCGGCGCTGACCTCCTGGAACGCGAGCTGCCCGCATGTGAACATTCCCGCCGCCGGCGGCACGATGATTTGCAGCGCGACGCTGTCGACGTTGTCCCGGTAGGGCTCGGGTACGTCGAAGCTGATCTGTAGCGAGGGGTCGCTGCAGGCCGAGATTGCAAGAATGAGCAGGGGCAGGGCGAATCGCATTACGTCGGTGGAATAGTAGCACTGGCATCAGAGACAGCGTTATGGTTGCTGCTGGATCAAGGATGAGCACCGTCGACCGCAAGACCATGATGCAGACCGGCATCGCGACTACCGAGACCAAGTCGCGCACCGCACCGCGCTCGTACATCTGCCGGGTGGTCACCGAAGGCGGCGACCCCGTACAAGCGGCCCTGGGTTCGCGGCCCCTCAGCGTCGGAGCGGATCGCCGATGTGATCTAATTCTCACTGATCCGCAAGTCTCTCGTCAGCACGCCGAGCTGCGCGTGTCGTCCGACGGTATCCGCGTCCGTGATCTGGGGAGCACCAACGGGTCGTTCTGGCAGGGCGCGCGTATCACCGACGTGGTGGTGCCTCCCAACTCTTCGATTCGCTTCGGCAACACGACCGTGCGCTTGAGCGCGGCCGATGTACCCACGTTGCCCCCCAGCAAGCGGCGTCGGTTCGGCGGGCTGGTCGGTGGCGACATCGCCATGCGCGAGCTGTTCGCCGTTCTCGAGCTGTGCGGCCCGACCGATGCAACCGTATTGATAGAAGGTGAGTCAGGTACTGGCAAAGAGGTGGCGGCTCGGGCGATTCACGATCATTCGCCGCGGGCGGACGTTCCATTGGTGGTCGTCGATTGCGGCGCCATTCCCGACAACCTCATCGACTCACACTTGTTCGGCCACGTGCGCGGAGCATTCACCGGTGCCGTGGGCGATCGCAAAGGCGCGTTCGTCGAGGCAGACGGTGGCACGTTGTTTCTCGATGAGCTGGGTGAGTTGTCGCTCAATGCCCAGACCAAGCTCTTGCGAGTCCTCGAAGCTCAAACTGTACAGCCTGTTGGTGCGGATCGGCCGGTGTCGGTAAACACCAGGGTCATCGCCGCGACCCATCGAAATCTGGCCGAGATGGTCGAGCAAAAACAGTTTCGTTTCGACTTGTTCTATCGGCTGGCCGTGGTCCACGTGCACATTCCACCTTTGCGCGATCGCCCCGATGATGTCGCCGAGTTGATAAAACATTTTTACGAAGGCCGGGCTGGGGTGTCCGGACCCATCGAAGGCGAGAACTTGGACCGTCTGCGTAAACACGTGTGGCCCGGTAACGTGCGCGAGCTGCGCAATGTGCTGGAGCGTGCGTGGGCACTCAGCCCCGCCGGCGCGACGTTTCAAGAGCTACAGCTGTGGTTGCAGGCCGCGGCGCCAGCGAGCAATGACGCCGGAGGCGTTATCGACACCACGTTGCCGTTCAAAGAGGCGAAAGAGCGCTGGGTCGACCAGTTCGAACGCCGATACCTGGCCAGCGTTTTCGACGCCCACGAGCGCAACATCACGCATGCGGCGGACCATTCGGGCATCAACAGACGGCATTTCCGTACCTTGCTACGCAAGCACGGTATTATCGATTCGTGAGCCCGGCTGTTAGCGTGGCAGAACGTAGCCTGGGTGGCTACGACGTCCTTTACGAGCTCAAGGCGGGCGGTATGGGCGAGGTTCTGCTGGCTCGCAAACTTGGCGCTGGCGGATTCGAGAAGCTGGTCGCGATCAAAACCATCCGCAGCGACCTGCGCGATCTAGACGAGCTGCGCGCCATGTTTCTGGACGAAGCGCGGCTCCTGGGGCGGCTCAATCATCCGGCTATCGCGCAGGTTCACGATTTCGGCGAAGACGGCGACACCCTGTATTTGGCCATGGAGTACGTGGCTGGCGTGCGCTTTAGTGAGCTCACTCGCATGGACCCGCCGCCTGTCGTTGCCGCGCGGGCCATGGCTCAGGTGTGTCGCGGACTTCATGCGGCTCACGAGCTCAAAGATCTAGCGGGCACTGCGCTCAACGTCGTGCATCGGGATGTCAGCCCCGAGAACTTGATGCTGACCTTTGATGGTCGGGTCAAGGTGCTCGACTTTGGCATCGCCCTGGTGCGGGGCCGCCAGGCACCTGTGACTGAGTTCGGTACGATCAAAGGCAAACCGCCGTACCTATCCCCTGAACAGATCAAGAACGAGCCGGTGGATCGACGCACGGATATCTTCGCCGCTGCTGTGGTCCTGCACGAGATGCTCACCGGCGAGCAGGTGTTCGACGGTGACTCGGTCTACGCCGTTGCCAGGGCGATCGAGCACGAGGACGTCGCGCCACCATCGGAGCTCGCTGGGGAACTACCCCAGGGACTCGATGAGGCCGTTATGCGCGGGTTGCAACGCGATCCTGCCGAGCGCTATCAGACCGCTCTGCAGATGGCCGAAGCCCTGGAAGCCGCGTGCAACTGGGCCGGTGGGGCAAGCCTGGAAGCATACGCAAAAGGTGAGCTGAAACAGACCGGCGACGAACACCGCACCTGGCTGCATGATCTGGTGACCAGTGCCGGCGCCAACACAGGCGGCTCGGCACGCGGTCGCCCCAGTGGTGTGATGACCGCACGGGGTCAAGAAGTATTGGAAGAACAGCTGGAGCTGTCGGAAGGCACCCTGGCCAAGATGCCGAAGGGCCCCTCGAGCACCGGATTCGACTCGCTTGGTGCCGACACCGGGCATAGCACCATGGTGAGGCGCAAGCGCTCCCGGGTGGTGGCCTTGCTGGCGCTGCTCCTCGGCGTCGGGATCATGGTGGCGGCCGGTTGGCTAGTTACCCGTGGAGGCGGTGCCGACAAACAGACCCGGCGGCACGCGGCTGTGATCGACGCGGCGACGATGGTGGACGCGACGTCGGCTCGGTCAGCCGATGCGACCGCGGTTGCCGTGGTCATGGACGCGGGAGCCGGCGATGCGCGCCCGGTCGTTCGCGTGCCCAGCAGGGTCAAGGTGCGCCCGACCAGACGACGCATCGATGCCGGTGCAAGGCGACTGGTCATTCGGCGCCGGCCCGATGCCGCTCCAACACCGACCAAGGTGATCAAGTACGGCTTCGTGACGATCGCCGCTGATCCATTCGCGTTGATTCGCATCGACGGCAAGCAGATCGGTCCGACGCCGAAGTTTCGCTATCAGCTCGCGGTCGGTCGCCATGAGATCAAGCTGGTCAGTCCAGACACCGGCAAGGTCCGGCTCGTGCGCACGGTCACGATCCGCGAAGGCAAGCTCTCTCAAGTCATCTCGCGCTAGCGCACCTGCCGGGACCTAAAGGTCCCAGCAATACTTGCTTCACTTTGGCAGACGGTACCTGCATGTCCCGTCGTCGATCGCCGCGGCACGCGTAACCAGTCGATACACGACGGGGTATGTGCGTGTGGTCAACCTGGCCCGGTGCTTGCTCTATCAGGGGGCACGAGCGCTTTGAGCAAGCGACACGAGAAAACAAGGAGACCCCCTATGAAGACTAATATTATGAAACTACCGCAGCTGGCCGCCGGACTTGGTCTGGCAACCATCGTAGCCCTGAGCGGCTGCGCCCAGGATCAAACTGAAGTCGACACCATCGCAACCGAGCTCGAGCTCGAGGATGGTGGCTTCGAGATGAGCGACGAGTTGCCCATGTTCGGAGATTCGACACTCGATGTCGATTTCCCTGAAGAAGTGCCCGTCGCTGATCCTATCGAACAAGATGTCGAAGTCGTCGCGATGATGAACGACGTCGATGCCGTTCTGTTCAACGTTGCCCTGGAGTGGGGACAGCTGCCAGGCGACCCGTCCAACACGACCCCGCGCAACTGGAGCGGTCAGTTCCGCGTCAACCGCGGCGCCATCATCGTGCGTCGCACGAATCGCTTCGAGCCGGCGACCGATTGGGTGCTGCCACGCAGCGATCGCCAGACCGTCGAAGTGCGCACCATCACGGGCCCCCATCACGATGGCATCCGCCTGACTGTGATCGACCCACGCCCCGAAGACGGCCCGCTGGTTCTTAGCTACGTGACGGTAGCCGGTGGCGTGCACTCCATGCCCATGGCCGCGCTGGTCAACGGTCCGGTTACGGCCGTGGTCGATGACGCCAACAATCGCATCGTCGGTGTCGCCAACGCCCGCCCCCTCGACTTCTGCAGCCACGGTTCCCTGCACGGCAAATGGAAGAAATTCGCCGACCATCGCGGTCGTTTCCGCGGCGTCGTTCGCAACGCAGACGGCGATCCCCAGGGGCACATCCGCGGCGTCTATGGTCGTCGGGCCAACGGTGACAAGGTCTTCTTCGGCAAGTACATTCGCCGCGACGGAACCTTCCAGGGCATCTTCCGGGGTCGCTACGACAACGGTCACTTCGCCGGTCGCTGGCACAATCGCGGTGGTGAAATCGGTGCTCTCGGTGGCGCGTACACCGAAGACTTGATTCCCGGCCCGGCCGCAGGTGGTCACTTCCTCGGTCGCTGGCGCGAGCTCACCTGCAACGTTCCCGTCGGCCCCGGCGTTCCCGTTCCCGGCGAGGACAGCCCGGACCCGAGCGGCGCGTAACGACGTCTGGTTCTTCAGCCTTCCTCTGGCTGCCTAGCGTGTGATGCCGAGCCCCCCGTCAATGGTGTCGGGGGGCTCGCGTCCGATCAGGTACACGGTCGTTCCAGTCCCCGCCGCTACCACTCCTCCAGCAATCGCCCATACCCACCATTTTCGATACCACCGCGCCGGCTTTCGATAGTCGAGCGCGATTTCGCGTGGACGCTGCGCGTCGGACCAGCGCAGCACTTCGTTGCCTTTACTATCGAGGGCGGTCACGAACAGTTGCAGGATCTCCGGCTTGTCGGAACTCAGCGCAGGCAATCTCACACGCCGGTACTTGCCCACTTTGGGCAACGCCACATCCACGCGCCTGAAGTTGCTGTCGCCCTTGCGCCGAACGTGGATGGCCGCCCGTGTCAGGAACGACTTGGGATCGGCGACGACGCTAATGTCCACCGGGACTGGTGTCGTCGTCTTCAAGCCGCGCGGCCAGGTGACGTGAAGCGCGGGCGCCTGCCGTTTCTTGGCCGCGATGCGCGCCTGTTCGTAGATGAACGTAACCTTCGGTGACAGGTGGTAGCTGAGCAGGTGCCCCGGCGATAGCGCTAGCAACAGGTCGAACACCTTGAGTGCCTTTGCTTCGTGCTTCTGATACGCGTGGGCGATTCCAAGTTGGGCGTAGATGCGAATCAACGTTTCGTGGCGATGCGGACCGCGAGTACGCGCGTCCACCAACAACGGCATCGCCGTGTCCACGTCGAAGTCCGCGAGCGCCTTAGTCGCGCGTTTGAGTTGCTGCGTGATCGCTGCCCGGGCACTACATGCAGTGCCGTTCCAGTAGTGTGTGCCGACACATGCAGGGCGCAGTTTCGCCACCCCGGTGGTCCCTACCTTTTGTTTGGACCCACACGCCGCCATCAACAGGCACAAGCAGGCGAGGGCGCTCAGCGACAGCCGCATACGCCAGCAGTGTAGCCCGGTGCTTACGGCGTGTCGATCCTGGCTGTTTTGCTAACGGCTGGAACTCAGCGAGCCCATGCGAGTGGGCCGGGGATACTCTTGGGTAGGTGTTCGTTCATGATCTGGATGAACTGAGCCATGTCGTAGCCGCCTTTGAGTCGTCCGAGTTCGGCCATGACCGCTTCCCAGGTGACAGGCACCGCGCCCGCTTGAATCAAGCGCTCCATTCCGCGGTTGTGCGCGTCGACCGTGGTGCCGCCGGACACATCCGACAGGGCATACACTTCGTAGCCCTCTTTGAGCAGATCCAACGCCGGGTACATGAGACACACTTCAGTCCACAGCGCGGCCATGATCAGCTTCTTGCGTCCTGTTGCTTCCACGGCCGCACGAAACTCGGCTTGTTCCCAAGCGTTCACCACATCGCGATCGACAGCGTCGACGCCGACCAGAACATCGCGCACGTCTGCGACCGTGTCCTGTTGGTAACCGGCGTTCACGGCGATGGTCGACAACACGATGGGCATGTCGTACATCTTGCCCACCTTGGCCATCGCCACGACGTTGTTGAGCAGATTGTCCCGGCTGATGGAGTGGGTGCCCTCGATCAGCCCCGGTTGGTAGTCGATCAGAATCAACGCCGAGTTTTCCGGGGTAAGAAGGTGATCGGTCTTTGGGTCGCGTTTCATCGGAATACTCATCTTGTCCCTCCTGAGAGATGTGGCCTTGTTGATTGAATTGCTTGTTTTGAAGGAGCGTTGCTCCTCGTGGGAGAATCAGAATCCCCGGCGCGGCGCTTGGGTAACGTCAGCGCGAGAATGCCGGTGAGCACCATGGGGACGACGAATACGATGAACGCGTCGGAGAACGCCGTCGCCGCCCCGCTATGAGCAGGGTTCCATGCCGCCCCTGCCGTGGTGCGCGCTTCGGCGATGGCGACGAACGCGGTCGTGCCGAAGCTGCCACCGACGAAGAAGATCATTGCGTTGAGGCTTAGCGCCGACGCCAGCACTTTCGGTTCGACGATCGTGCTGATCGCCGCGGCGATTGGAGTATTGAGCATGGCGTAGCCGGCGCCCAGCACTCCGCCGAGAATGACCGCGGCGACCAGGGAGTTGCCAGCTGTTGTCGATAGTCCGATGGCCACGACGACAAGCATCAGCGCGCCGGCGAAGGTCGGTACGCGCGGGCCGATCCGGTCGACGACTCTTCCAGCGATTACGCCTGTGACGGCCATAAGTAGGGCTTCCGGGACAAGGACCAACCCGATCTCGAAGGGGCTGAGCCCGTGAAAATGCGTGAGGAATAGCGGCATGCCGATCAGGATCGCCAGGTACGAACCCGTCGCGCAGAAAGCCATAGTGACGGCGCGCCGGTACGTCGCGGAGCGCAGCAGCTCTCGGGGAAGGAACGGATTCTCGGTGGTCGCCTGGTGGTACACGAGAAACGCCATCGCTGAGACGCCGGCGACAGCCGCTACGATCACTGGCAGCGTCCAACCTACTCGGCTCCCTTCTGCGACGCTGTACAACCCGGCGGCGACCCCGATAGCGAGCAGGATTCCGCCGAGCAGATCGAGCGGCGCGTTAGGGTTCGTATCCTCTTTTGGCAGCGACGCATGCGCCGCCGGAATGACCACGAGGGCGATCGCACTCGCACCGAACAACAGCCGCCAACTCACGAAGTCAGCCGCGATCCCGCCGATCAGCGGACCAACCGCCGCACCAACACCCATGGTCGCGGCGATGTACCCCAACGCTGTCCCGCGTTTTTCCGGCGGAACCGCGCGGCTGGCCAGCGTCATCCCCAGTCCCGGGAAGGCGGCGCCGCCGAGCCCCTGGACGACCCGTGCGGCGAGAAGTGTCTCGAGGCTCGGCGCGATAGCGCACAACATGGAACCGAGACCGAACAAGCCGACGCCGCCGATGAACAATTTGCGCGCGCCGTAGCGGTCGGCGAGCTTGCCGTAGAACGGAATCGCGACTCCGTACACGAGCAAGAAGATGCTCATCACCCAGCCCAGCATGCTGGGGCCAACCTCAAAGCTGCGGCCGATTTGAGGTAGGACAACGTTGACGGCCGACGCGTTGAGTACGCCGAAGAAGGTGGCGGCGCAGATGGCGACCAGGACCTTCGTCGAGTCCGCGCCGATGGGGCTGGTTGACGTTTCGGTGCTCACTCAACCAGTGTGCATTGTTGCGACCAGCGGGACTAGATGGCTCGATTGGGAAGAACTAGTGCAGCTCGCGCAATAATCCGGCACTCAGGCAGAAGTGATTCCAGCTACTTCGGCGAAACGTCCCCGCATGAAGTCAACGAACACTCGCACGGCCGGTGCTAGGAATTTGCCGCTCGGATAGGTCACGTAGATCGGTATCGGCGCCGGCGCGATGCCCGGTAGGACAGGTTTGAGTCGTCCGGCTTCGACGTCTTCGCGGCAGACCACTGTTGGCAGTGCGGCGATGCCAAGGCCCGCCAACACCGCGGCGCGCAGCGCTTGCAAGTGATTCACTGCAAGCCGTCCACGAACCGGAACGCGCAGCTCCGAACCGCCGACGCCGAACAATGTCCACGTTGCCTTGGCCGATGAATCGCCGAGGATCAGGCAATCGTGATCTGCCAGTGCGGCGGCCGTCGCAGGAGCGGGCGTGCGTTTCAGGTAGTCGGCGCTAGCGACCATCACAAACTCGGAATCGACGAGTTTGTGGGCGACGACCGACAGGTTTGTTACAGCCCCAACGTGGATCGCAACGTCGTAGCCTTCTTGAATGATGTTGGGTTCGCGGCTCGTACATTCCAGGTCGACTCGCACTTGCGGATGAGCGACGAGGAACTCGTTGATGACTTGCACGGTGATCGTTTGTTCGACGGGGGCGAGTACTTTTACTCTGCCGCGCGGCTCACTGCGGCTCTCCGCCAAAAGGTTCTCCGCATCCTCGAGCTCGGCCAACGCACGTACACCACGTTCGTAATAGAGCTGCCCTGCTTCTGTCAGGCTCAACTTGCGCGTGGTGCGTTGCAGGAGGCGTACGCCCAATTCAGCCTCTAACCGGGATACACGCCGACTTACCGTCGACGTCGGCAGGCCCAACAGCTTGGCTGCGGCGGTAAAGCTGCGCGCCTCGACGACTTTCGTAAACACCACGACATCGTTCAGGTCCCGCCCCATTGTTGCTACCTTAGCAAGAGTGCTTAGCGCCATGGTGTACTAGTGCCGCTGGGATTGTGAATCTATGCTCGGGGTATCCTTCGACCAACTCACAGTACGGAGCCATCATGTCAGCCACGTCACTCATCACCGGCGTCGCCCATCTGGGCATTCGCGTTCGCGACCTGGATACGTCTCGCAAGTTCTACGAAGTGCTCGGCTTCGAGTTCGTGATCGGCCCGGTTGGTCCGGAACCCGTGGCGATTCTCAAGCATCCAGGTGGGGTGGAGATCAATTTGATCCTCAACTCCACTGACGATCCGCCCAGCAATGTGTTGATGGATGTGGACGCCAAGCACGCCGGATACACTCATGTCGCTTTGCGTATCACCGACGTAGATGCGGCCAAAGCCATCCTCGACGCAGCCGGCATTCCATTGTCCGGTGGCCCGAACAACTATCCAAACGGCGCCAAAGGCATGTTCATCCGGGACCCGGATCGCAACGTAGTCGAGCTCTACCAGCCCGGACGCTGAACCAACGACGACTTCACCCCGGGGCTCAGCGCCCTCCTCCAAAACACGGAGCCCCGAGGTGAGTTAAGCGCGGACGGGCGGCTCGGTCTTGCTGAGTATTTCCGCCGCGTCGGCTACAGATTGAAGGCCGAGGCGCATGGCTTCGGCGCAATGCTGCAGCTTATAACGCACACGCGACAGCTGGGTCTCCAGCTGCTCCGCGGTGTCGATCATTGCTAACAAGTCACGCAGGGCCCATTCGGGCAACTCGCTGCGGGACTCGATGGCATGCCGGCGCACCAGATTGCGCGCCTGCCTGCTCAGGAACACCGGCTCGCCGCTCGGCGTGCTCTCCCCACGCCGAACGGTTCGCACGGTACGTCTCACCGTTTCAGTCGTACAAACATTGGGAGTGCGATGACGCGGTGTTGACATGGCGACACCCTAGCAGCGGTCGGATTAAGGCGAGATTAAATCGGTCTAAACGACCTTACTGACAATATCGGTCTTCCACCAACTTGTTAGAGCGACTGTGCGCGTCTTTGTTGAGCAGCTAGCTGATCGCTAGTCTTCGTCGGGTTTCTTGAGCTCTTTCAAACCCTTCTCGACGACATGCTTTTTGTAGTAGCTCTCGACTGGTGTTCCGCTGGCGATGACCTTGTCGGCCTTGACCAGTTCTTCGTCGATGAGCTTCTTGAAGTTCTCGATGGGCTGCGCGCCGGAGAGGAAGCGGCCATTGATGTAGAACGCCGGTGTTCCGCTGGTGCCGAGACGGGCCAGCGACTTCTGGCTGGACTTGAGCCAGTTTTCGCATTCCTTGCTTTTGACGTCCTCTGCGAACTTCGTCATGTCTAGCTTCAGTTCGCCGGCGAGCTCGGTCATCTTCTTGGCGCTGATGTCCTGCTTGTTGAACGCTTTGTCCCAGACCAACGCCTCGAACTCGGCAAACTTGCCCTGCTTGTGTGCGGCGCACGATGCCTGGCCCGAGGCCAGGGCGACGTCGTGGACCATGAAGTACTTGTAGGCGATCTTGATCTTGCCTTTGTAGTCCTTGAGCAGCTGGGTCATCGTCGATGACGATTTGAAGCAGAAGCCGCACGCGAACTCGAACGCTTTGACCACGGTGACCCGCGCATGCTTCTCGCCTTTGAATGGATCGCCGTCGACGGGCATGGAGTACACGGCGTCGGGGTCTGGCTCCGGGGGCTGATTCAGATACTGAGCCAGCAGTTTCTCGATCCTTTTGAGCCGCTTATCCATCTTGCGAACCTGCTTCGACAACGCTTTCACATCGCCGCCACCGGCTACGTTGGCCGGCGGTTTGGACGGTTTGCTACAGCTCGTGGACACGACGAACGGCAAAACCAACAACAATGTGCCGACCATACGGGCGACCGAGCTTCGACAAATGTGGGACATGCGGACATCCTACAACGATTTTTCGGAACGTCCAGGTGGCGCCGGGGATTGTTGTTAGGCCCCCGCATACCCTCGACCGAGACCCCGCAAACGCCTTAGGATCCGCGCTATGGCCCGTTCGCCGACAGCTTCGGAGCGGCCGAGTTTTCTCGGCAATCCGCTCAAGTGGAGCGAAGCGGGGCGGTGCCTTTTCGTCGTGTCGATCATGCTGCCCGGAGTGCTGGTGTTCCTGGTCAGCGTCGCCCTGGCTGATGGCTGGGGATATCTTCCGTCCACCCTGGACGAACCAGCGTGGGCGCTCATGGAGGGGTTCGCGTGGGCGGGGCCGGCCATATGGTCAGTCCTGTTGCTCGGCGCGTTGTGGTTCCGCAAACACAAGCCCGACTCACGGTTCATGTCCGTGCTGCTGGTTCAGGTCTACTCGGTAACGAGCGCCTCGTTCATCCTGGCACTCGGCATCTTTCACAGCGCCGGGTGGATCTTGTTTCTCGGCGGCGCCATCGTCAGCTTCTTCTTGTTCGGCCGGCGGCTGACGCTGCTCGGTATCGTTACGTTCGTCGCGATTTTCGCGGTGCTGATCGTCAGCGCCCACAACGGCCGCGCAGGAAACATCTTGGACGCGACTAGAGCGCCACCCGTCGGTGACCCGGCGTGGTCGGGGTGGTTTACGCGTATGGCGATCACCACCGCCGTGTTCGCAACACTGATGCTGGCGCTAATGGCGTACATCATCTCGTTGCTCCGGGACCGAGAAGAGCGGCTGGACATTTTGGCCAAGACCGACGGTCTGACCAAGGTCACCAACCGCCGTGAGTTCATGAACGTGGTCGGCGCCGAGTTCGCCCGCGCCGATCGCTATGACACTCCGCTGTCGCTGGTGATGGTGGACCTGGACCACTTCAAGCAGGTCAACGATCGTTTCGGTCACCTGGCCGGCGATACGGTGCTCGCCGGGGTCGCCGGCGTGATGCAGGATAGCGTTCGCGATAGTGACCTGGTCGCGCGCTACGGCGGCGAAGAGTTTGTGTTGCTACTGCCAAACACCGACGCTCCCGGTGCAGCGTTGCTCGCGGAGCGCTGTCGCGAGTTGATCGCCACATCCAAGTTCGACTATCCCGGTGGCAAACTGAGCGTTACCGCCAGCATGGGTATTGCCAGTTACCCGTCAGACGACATGAGTAGCCTCGATGACCTGCTAAATGCCGCAGACGCAGCTATGTACGCCGCCAAGCGCTCAGGACGCGACCGAGTTCTGGCTGCGGGCAGTGGTGACCATCTTCGAGTAGCTGACAGCAGCAACCCGGCCGAAGACTCTTCCTAAGCTACACGTGGCCGAGTACTCTCCCGGCATGGCGAGCTACAAGCTGACGGTCAATGGGAAGAGTCACACGGTCGACGCACCACCGGACATGCCGCTCCTCTGGGCGATTCGTGATCTGCTGGGATTGACTGGAACCAAGTACGGTTGCGGCATCGCTCAGTGTAGAGCGTGCACGGTGCACATGGACGGCGTGCCCATCTTCGCTTGCCAGACCATGATCTCGACGGTCGGTGGCGCGAAGATCACGACCATCGAAGGCTTGGCCACCGATCGCAAGCATCCGCTGCAGAAGGCGTGGATCGAAGAGGACGTACCTCAGTGCGGTTATTGCCAGTCCGGGCAGATCATGGCGGCCGCTGCCTTGCTCGCCAAGACACCCAAGCCGACCGACGAGGACATCGACAATGCGATGAACGCCAACATCTGTCGCTGCGGTACCTATAACCGGATTCGCGCCGCGATTCACCGCGCCGCCAAGGAGACAAAGTAATGGCCGAGTCGAAGACTTCTCGCCGCGACTTTATCCGCGTCTCCGCCAGCGCTGGTGGCGGTATGTTGCTCGGATTCTCTCTACTCGGCTGCAAAGGCGACAAGAAAAACGTCGAGGAGCGCACGAAGAACCCGCCTCCGCCGAGGAAGCCCGTGCCGACGGGACCCGCGGGCGACGTGACCGCTTGGATGCGCATCGAGCCCACCAACAAGATCATGTTTCACGTGCCCGAGGCCGAGATGGGCCAGGGCGTGCTTACGGCGGTGCCGATGATCATCGCGTCGGAGTTGGGCGCGCGCTGGGAAGACGTAAGCTCGACCCACGCGCCAGCAAATGCCGAAGCGTTCGGGCGTCAGGGCACTGGCGGTAGCACCACCATCCGCATGGGCTACGAGACCTTTCGTAAGGCTGGCGCCACGGCGCGCGAAATGCTCATCGCCGAGGCAGCTGGTCGCTGGAAGGTCGCACCTGAAAAGTGTGAGGCCCGGGATGGCGCCGTTCACAACACGGCGACCAGGGCGAGTCTTACGTTCGGTGCATTGGCAGCCGCTGCCGCCAAACGCAAACAACCGAAGTCGCCCAAGCTCAAGCCCGACAAGGAACTCGCCTACGTGGGCAAGTCTCTCAAGCGGCTCGACACGCCGGCCAAGGTCGACGGCTCGGCGGTCTACGGCATGGACGTCAAGGTGCCGGGCATGCTGACCGCGCAGGTTGCTCATTGCCCCGTGTTCGGCGGCAAGGTGAAGTCCTTCGACGCGAGCAAGGCCAAGGCAGTGCCCGGTGTGCGCCACGTGGTGCAGATTCCGACCGGGGTCGCGGTGGTCGCCGACAACTTTTGGGCCGCCAAGAAAGGCCGCGATGCGCTCACCGTCGTGTGGAGCGAAGGCAAACACAGCGGACTCACAGACGAGAAGATCCTCGCGGAGTGCAAGAAGTCGTTTGCCAAGAGCAACGATGCCCACAAGAGCGGAGACGCCAAGAAAGCGCTGGCGAAGGCGAGCAAGAAACTCAGCGCCGCCTATCACGTTCCGTATCTGGCTCATGCGCCCATGGAGCCGCTCAACTGCACGGCTCACGTAGAGAAAGACAAATGCACGTTGTGGGTGCCCACGCAGACGGTGACGTTCACGGTGATGACCGCGGCAAAGATCGCAGGCTTGGCGCCGGACAAGGTCGAGGTCAACACCACCTTCATGGGCGGTGGCTTCGGCCGTCGCTCCCAGACTGACTTCGTCGCCGATGCCGTTCACATCTCCAAGGCGGTGAAGAAGCCGGTCAAGCTAGTTTGGCTGCGCGAAGACGACGTGCAGGGTGGGTTCTATCGACCGATGGCCTACAACGAGCTGAGCGCAGGCCTGGATGACAAAGGCATGCCCACAGCGTGGGTGCACAAGATCGCCAGCCCGTCCATTCTCGAGCCGCTCATGGGGATGCTGAACAAGGGCCTGGATAAGACGTCCATCGAAGGCGCGGCGAACCTGCCGTACGCCATCGCTAACAAGCACGTTACCTATTCGAACCCGAAGTTGCCCGTGTCGCTCTGGTTCTGGCGCTCGGTGGGCAGCTCCCAGAATGCGTTCGTAACCGAGTGCTTTCTAGACGAGGTGGCCAAGGCCGGCGGCAAGGACCCGGTCGAACTGCGTCGAGTACTGCTGGCAAAGGAGCCGCGGCACAAGCGTGTGTTCGAGAAGGTCGTTAAAGCGTCAGGTTGGGGTAGCCCGTTGCCGAAAGGTCGCGCTCGTGGCATCGCGGTTCACAAGAGCTTTGGTAGCTACGCCGCTCAAGTCGCCGAGGTGTCCATCGAAAAGGGCAACAAGGTTCGCGTGCACAAAGTGGTGTGTGCCATCGACTGCGGCATGGTGGTGAACCCGGACACGATCAAGGCACAGGTCGAAAGTGGCATCGTCTACGGTCTGTCGGCGGCGCTGTATGGTCAGGTTCGCATCGACAAGGGTAGGGCGGTGGAGAGCAACTTCCACGACTACAAAGTCGTGCGTATGTCCGAGATGCCGAAGGTCGAGACCCATATCGTCGTTAGCGGAGACAAGGTCGGTGGTGTCGGCGAAGTTGCTACGCCGCCCATCGCACCAGCGGTGTGCAACGCGTTGTTTGCGTTGACAGGTAAACCCATTCGCAGCCTGCCGATAAAGCTCGCCTAGGGATTCGACATCCGCGCGCCAGCCCGACTCCCCTAGAGAGACCGGGTCATGCGGAAGCGCAAACCACCCAGCATCATCCCCTCGTTCGGGATGCGATTGAATACCGTATGGGGCACCGACGGTGTGCACTTCTGGGGTGATAGTTGGCAAGTCACCCGCGACGCATCGTCGTCATGAATCTGTGGGAAGTATTCGAAGAAGACTGACAGACCAAACGGTCCGAGCATGTACGCGACCTCGACGTCGAACCCGGGGCGAAACGACGGCACGAACATCAGCGCGCGCACGCTCACCCACCACTCGCGAAACTTCACGCCGCGGGTCATGACGCGGTAGGAGTACCGCAGCCCCAGCGGCAAGCCGACCTGCAGTTCGTCGCCGCCTACGGCGATCCGAGCACCCGTGGCGATGGACAGCTCGGTAATGTCGGGAACCTTCGAACCGCCTTCGAACTCGGTTCTGGTACCCGTGGGCGTCTTGATCAACTTGCGCAGCCCTGTGCCGTAGATGCGCCAACCGCGCTTGGAGTGGATCGGGATCGCGAAATCGCCTTGCAGCTCGAACTGCAGCGAGTTGTTGCCGATGCTCTTGGCGAAATCGATGGTTCCGTCGCCGTTGAGGTCGCGTTCGAATACGGATTGGCGTGCACCGCCGCGGATGCCAACCAGGTATTTGTTGTTCAGCCAGGTGTGGCCGCCGAACCACAACGACAGGCTGGCCGGGGCCATGCCGAACTCGAGGTTGAGCCACTCGAGAATCCGCGGCTGCTCGGCCTCCATCTCGGTCACGTCGGCCCGAGCGCTCGTCGCGCTGGCCAAGCTGACGACCATCACCAGGGTGAACAAAGCGCGGCGCACTCGTCGATACTACGACACGTCGTCGTCGACCGCCACACTGCTCGCGTCGACCTCGTCGCCGGACAGATCAACGTCGAACGTTCGGTCGAGGTACGTGTCGCCATCAAAGGGGCGCAGGATGACTCGATTGTCTCTGTCAGCGGTTACGAGCAGCGTGTCGTTGGCAACAAAACGCACGAGGTTCACATTGTCGGTATGACCGGTGAGGGTCTTGGCTCGGCCGCTGTCCACGTCGAACAGAGTCACCTGGTCGTTGGCGGTGCCGACTGCGATGAAGCGTCCGCTGTCGCTAATGGCAAATGCACTGCCCTCGTTCCAGCGCGGCCGGTCGTCGCCGACCAGCTGCGAGGTGTGGCGAAAAACGCGTGGCTCCGACGCACTCCATACTTGGAGTAGGCCGCCGACGCTTGGTCCCGCGGACGATGCGCGCACGATCACCGCGATGGTCGAGCCAGCGATCGCCAGACCAGCGACGTCACCATCGGCCAGACGAACGGACCCGTAGGACGTGAACTCGCCGGCCAAGCCAAACAGCGCGACCGATCCATATGAGCCCACGGCAGCCAGGTCGTTGACTTCGTCATCGATGGCTACCGCGTGAACCATGATCTTGGGAAAGCCACGGTGGAGCGTGCGTCTGCCCGTGTCGAGTTCCACGATGTGCAGGGTTTCGTCCTCGGTCAGCATCCACAAATGAGTTTCAGCGCGGGTCGTGTGCCAGGCGCGGACGCCCGGAGAGCTCTCGTCCAGGACGAACTGGGTGTACCGTCCGGTACGCATGTCCGTCACCGTCATGACGACCGTGAACGTGGGCATCACCTCTGTAGCGCTTTGATTGCGGTTGTTGAACAGTTGGAGCGCCCGGCCCCCTTTGAGGAGGACTGTATCCTTGAGCTGAGCGGCGGTTCTTACGTACGCGAGCTGTTTGAGATCGACCAGGCGTGTGCGTTTGGTGAACACATGGCTAATCAGGCCGAACTTACCCTGGCCATCGACCTCAGTGAGTCGCCAGCCCATGCCCAGGCGCGTCTCCCTCGCCACTTTGGTCTCGCAGCTCTGCCAGGCAAGGGCGCATGGGGCGCAGACCTCACGAGTGCAAATCGCGCAGGTTTGTTGGCTCGGCCGCTGCTTGCAGTGGGCGCATGGAATGACGCCGGGCGTTTTTGAGAAAACCACCGAGCCTACACCGGCCGCTGGCGAGACAAGAGCACATGTTCTGAGTACCACGCCGACGAAGGTCATGAAATGGCACAAAATTGCCGCATGCCGGGGCTTGGAGTCCTCTTCCAGTTGGACTCCAGACATGCGACCATTCAAACGTGCCCTCCCCCGGCTCAAAGTCCGAGCTCTTCGGCGACTACGAGGTATACGAACGCCTCGGTGTCGGCGGCATGGCGTCGGTGCATCGCGCGAAGAAGCGCGGAATCGCCGGGTTCGCGCGGGTTGTTGCGCTCAAGCGACTCCTGGGGCACCTGGCCGAGGACGATAACTTCGTCCAATCGTTCGTGCGCGAAGCGCGCCTGGCCTCGCAGCTTCAGCACACCAACATCATCCAGATCTACGACCTGGGCAGAGTCGACCAAGTCTATTACATCGCCATGGAGTACGTGCGCGGCCGCGATCTTCGCCACGTGCTGCGCCAGGCGCGCTACGCCGTTGGCCCGCCGCCGATCGCGATCACGTTGGCCTTGTTGCATCAGCTTTGCGACGCGCTGGACTATGCGCACACGCTGACCGACGACACCGGTGCGCCCATGGGGTTGATCCATCGGGACATTTCTCCGGCCAACTTGCTCGTGGGCCACGATGGTCATCTCAAGATCATCGACTTCGGTATCGCCAAGGCGCGGCCCGTCGGGTTGCAAACCCACTCGGGACACGTCAAGGGCAAGTTCTCCTACATGGCGCCGGAGACCACCCGCGGCGACGAGATCGATCACCGCTCGGATATCTTCTCCGCGGGAATCATCGCCTGGGAGCTACTCACGGCCAGGCCGTTGTTCGCGTCCAAGACGGACTACAAGACGATCACGAACGTTCGCGAGAAACAGGTGGAGCCACCGTCGCAGCTCAACCCGGACTGTCCAACTGACCTGGACGCTATCGTGTTCGCTGCTCTCTCGCGTGACCGAAGCAGCCGTTGGGCGTCGGCTGGGGCGATGCGCAATGCGCTGGACGTGGTCGCGGCTCGTTACGGCACGCGGGCAACCAATCGCGAGATCGCTCGCTGGGTGGACTGGGCGTTTACTCAGGAGACGCGCAAGTTGGCCGCGCCGCCTCGTTCGCACATGCCGGATATGTACACCCCCGCTTCATCCCCGGCACCGACCGCAGACGACGAAGATAGTAAGGAAGTCAGCATTCAGGTGTTATGGACTGGCGAGGAAGAGTCGGTCGTCGAGAACACCGCCGTGCAGATCGTGTGGGGGACTGGCGGTGAGGCTCCCCCGGAGGTTCTCTCGGTCACCGACGCCGCGGAAGTCGAACGCGCCCTTGGCGGTCCCCGCGATGCGATGATGAGCAAGACGCTTGCGCCCGACGGTTCCCACATGCATCAGCGCGCTCAGTCAGGTGATGCGCAGTCGGCAGCTCCGCCAGCGGCTGAACCGGTGGCGTGGGCGGCTGGCACGCCGCATGTGCAACACGATGCGCGCACGTTGGCGGGCATGGTGCCGCCGTCAAAGGCAGTGGACGAGTATCAGCGTCGGTTCGGCAACGAGTCCGGTAGTCATCAGGTCCCACCACGACACGACACCGAGAGCGACGACTAAACAGCTCGCGCTCAACGCACTAGCGGCGCACTACTCGGAACGCCGCGGCGAACTACTTGTCGCGCTTGGGCAGCGCAATCTCGTTGCTGCGCCGGTGGTCGCGATCTTTTTGCAGACGCGTCGCGATCCATTGTGCGTAGGTGTGACGACTCAGCGCCGGCAACAGCATCAGCTGTAATTCGACGCCGAGGCCAGTCCGTACTGGTTCGTTGCCGTGCCATGCAACGCGTGCGGGCAGCTCGGCTTTGTAGGTTCCAGAGCGAAAGCGCACGGTGACCCGCTTGCCGGGCTTCAATGAAGGCTCTCGGCTGCGCAACACCAGTCCCAGACCTTCGGGCGAGGCGCTCGAGACACTGCCGGCAATGGTCAGGCTCGGCATACCAGCCCCCGGACTCGTGCCCAGAACTTCGACCTCGGCTTCCAGGTCCAGAGGTATGCGCTCGAATTTGCGACGTTTGTCCACTGCGAGTCCCTTTACCAAGCGGCTGCTCGGTCATCAAGTACACGCCTGCCAGCGCGCATTGATTCCACAAGCTAGCACATTCGTACCCCACCACGGTCATATAACCGCAGTCCAGGAAGGTAATTCAGGTTACTTCTTCTGGCCGCCTCTGGACAGAAGCGCGTGTGCGATCCCCGGCATGTGAGCACCGACGAACGCGCCGACCTTGCCATGTGTCGAGAATACATACTCGCGCTTGCGACGTCGGACCGCGTCGACGATCACCTTTGCGGCTTTCTCTGATTTCCACATCAGAAACGCCGGCCGACTGTCCTCGCGCTCCGGATCGAAGTGGCCGCGATTGTCGACTTGATTGATCTCACTTTCGACGAACCCAGGGTGAATGGTCGTGCAACTGACGCCCGTTCCTTTTAGTTCCTGAGCGAGGGTGAGTCCGATGGCACGCACCGCGAATTTCGACGCGCTGTACGCTGCGTTTCCGGGCACGCACAAAAACGCCATGACACTGGCGACGAACACCATGCGGCCACCGCTCTTGCGCAACTCCGGCAACGCGGCGCGCGCGGTGCTGACGGCGCCGATGACGTTTACATCGAGCTGCCGGCGCCATTCGGCGGTCGTGAGCTTTTCAACCCGACCGCCGACGGCCATGCCCGCGTTGGCGATCGCTACGTCCAGATGACCAAACTCGCCGACGATGCGATCGACAGTCGCGTTGACCACGGTCTCGTCAGTGACGTCGCAGGGCGCGACCATGGCGCGTTTGCCCATGGCTTCGATCTCGGCGGCGACTTCTTCCAGGCGATCCTTGCGCCGACCCGAGACCACGATGTGCGCGCCCTGGCGGGCGAACTCCAGGGCCATGGAGCGGCCGATGCCACTGCCGCCGCCGGTGATCCAAACTACCAGTCCGGTAAAATACGCCACTAGAATTCCGCCTGTCGTGGTGTGCGTGGGAAGGGGATGACGTCGCGAATGTTATCGATGCCAGTCGCGTACTGAATCGCTCGCTCGAACCCGAGACCGAATCCGGCGTGGGGCACGGTGCCGTACTTGCGCAGGTCCCGATACCACCAATACTCCTCTTTGGGCAGTTCCATCTCGGCGAGTCGCGCGTCGAGAACGTCCAGGCGCTCTTCGCGCTGGCTGCCGCCGATGATTTCACCGATGCCCGGTGCCAGGACGTCCATGGCCGCCACGGTTTTCTCGTCGTCGTTCATACGCATGTAGAACGCTTTGATCGACTTGGGGTAGTTGACCACAGCGAGCGGGCCGCCGACGACCTTCTCGGTGAGGTAGCGCTCGTGTTCGGATTGCAGATCCACGCCCCATTCGACCTTGTACTCGAACTTCTTCTTGGCCTTCTGGAGCACGTTGATGGCGTCGCCGTAGTCCATGCTCTCGAACTTTGAGTCGACCAGCTTCTGCACGCGTTCGATGCAGCCCTTGTCGACCCTCTTGTTGAAGAACTCCATGTCGTCGGCGCGCTCGTCGAGCACGGCCTTGAAGATGTACTTGAGAAACTCTTCCGCCAATGCGACGTCGTCCTTGAGGTCGGCGAAAGCAATCTCCGGCTCGATCATCCAGAACTCGGCCAGGTGGCGGCGAGTGTTGGAGTTCTCGGCGCGGAACGTCGGGCCAAACGTGTAGACCCGGCTCATCGCCATGCAATAGGACTCGACATTCAGCTGTCCTGAGACAGTGAGGTGGGCTTCGCGGCCGAAGAAGTCCTTGCTGAAGTCGACCTGGCCGCCATCGGTGCGGGGTGGGTTGACCGCGTCCAGAGTGGACACCCGGAACATCTCGCCAGCGCCTTCGCAATCGTTGGCGGTGATGATCGGTGTGTGGATCCAGTAGAAACCGTTCTCGTGAAAGAACCGATGAACTGCCTGGGCCAAACAATGACGCACGCGGGTCATCGCGCTGATGACGTTGGTGCGCGGGCGCAGATGAGCGACGTCGCGCAAGTACTCCATGGAGTGACGCTTGGCCTGCATCGGATACTTGTCAGGATCCTCGACCCAACCCACGACCTCGATGTTGGTCGCCTGAATCTCGACAGTCTGGCCTTTGCCCTGGGACTCGACGAGTTCGCCAGTGGCGCGAATGGAGCAACCGGCGCCCAACTTGAGCACCGTGTCTTCGTAGTTGGGCAAGTCGTTTGGTGCCACGATCTGAATAGGACTGAAGCACGATCCGTCGCTGAGGTGGATGAACGACAGCCCGGCCTTGGAGTCCCGGCGCGTGCGCACCCAGCCTTCCACCGTCGTTTGCTGGCCCGGCTCTACCTTGCCGCCGAGCAGGTCGCGAATCTGTAGCTTTTGCATCGCCCCGCTTATACCAGCGTTGCTACGGCGCCGACCAGTTGGCTGTGAACGTCCTGTAGCCTACCGGGTCCGTCAGGTCTGGCAACGTCAATGAATAGGTCAGGACGACATCATTTGGCCGATCCGGGAACATATAAAAAATGCCGAAACACGCGCGCTGATTCGCCGCGTCATACAAAATCGCATGCAACTCCCACCAGCCGGGGTCGCCGCACGTGGCCAAACAATCCACACGCTCGAAGGGCATGATGGTGAGCTGCTGGCTGCCCAGCTGGACCAGGCCGTAGCCGCCCTCGGCAAGGCTGAGCTCTGTCCCACCAGAAAAACTGAAGCCTCGCTCCGGCCGCGGGCCGAGCATGCTGGTCGCCGGTAACTGAACCTGCACCCTGGTTGGCGTCGACCCGAATGAGCATGTCCCCGTCGCCGCTTCGTATGCAATCGCGTCGCCGTGAACCCCCTCGGAGTAGATCCCGGTTAGAACGTTGTCCTCACAGTAGAACCAGATCACGTACCACTCCTCCTGGTTGACGGCGAGGGTTTGAAACAACGTGAGGCCGAAGCTGTCCCACGGCTGCATCTCGTAGGTCACCACATCGAAGCTGGTGCCGCGAATCTCTACGGCTCCCCGCGAGTTCAGAATGCTGACACTACCGACCCGGTTTTGCCCTTCGCCGGTGATGGCGACGTTGAAGTCCAGGTCGAGTGGGCCATCGGTGGCGGGGACTTCAACGAGGGGCCGTGGTGTCGCGTCGGCTTGCGGGGCGGTGGCTGCGTCGGCTACAGGGGCGCCGTCATCCCCGCAGCCGGGGGAGCACATCAGTGCGATTACGCACAACCAGCGAACGCTCATGGACGCATTGTCCCAAATTGAGCGCGACTTTTGTGGGAGAATCTGGCCATGGGGGAAGCGCTTCGTTGCGTGGGTTTCGTTGTGGCATTGGTCGTGTGCAGCGCCGGCTGTGTCGACTTAGCGGACGTAGAGTCCCAGGAGTGCGGCAACCTTGTTTTGGAAGCGGATGAGGACTGCGACGGTACCTCTGCGTTTGGTGACGACACCGCGTGTGGTGCTCCGGATACCCAGAACGAGTGCGCGTACGTATGCGACCCGGCTGAGTCGACGATCTGCCCCGAAGGTTGGGGCTGCGGTTCGGATTTGCGCTGTCGGCGTCACTCGGGGGAGTTCGTCGCCGCGGGCAATTCGCCATACCGCTTCGACGTGGACGACTTTGCTATTGGTGACGTCGACGGTGACGGACACCTGGATCTAATCGGTCAGGACCTCGGCGACCTCAAGGTGCGCTTTGGTGATGAAGACGGTGACTTTGCTACCGAGTACGTAAAAAGCTCCGGAATCGTGCGCGGCAACGTCGCATTCGGGCAGTTCAGCGACGACAACCGCACCGATGTAGTGTTGCCACTGGTTGAGGGCATCTCGGTCTTCCTCGGCTCATCCGACGAAACCCTCGAACCCGTATTGTTCTCACCCTTCTCCTTGGACGAGGTGTTCGGCCCCGAGGACTTCCTGCGCATCCTACCCGTGGAGAGCATTCCCGAACCCATCAGCTCTCCCACCGAGCTCATCCTGATCGTCGATGCGTACACCGAAGCGGGTATCTACGAGGGCAGCTTGATGACGTTCTTCGGCGATGATAGCCCGCCCATTGGCTTGCCCGGGAGTCACCGCGCAGAAGACCTCGTCGGTCGCGTTCCGATCGCCAACGTGGACTCAGATCCCATCGGTCGCAACGAGTTTGCACTCGCGTTTGGCGGCGCCGCCAGCGTATGGGTCTACACCAGCGTCAATGGTCTAGGCGCGCTGCCGCTCGCCTTGCAAGTCATGCACGTGATTCCCCTGGGCACGCGTCGGGTCAGAGATGGCGCCCACTTTGGCGACTTCGACGGGGATGGTGACCTGGACGTCATCATCTCGGTGGATGACAACGGCAACGAGGAAGTGATGGTGTCGTTGAATCAAGGCGGTGGCGTGTTCGGTCTGCCAGCGATCCAGCCGATCTTCCAACGCGGTTTCGGCTCGCCGTTTCCCCTCGCCGTCGGGGCGTTGGATTCGGACGCTCACGCGGACTACGCGTACCCTGAAGCCATCTATCTGAGCGGCCGCATGGACTCGCAGATTGGTACGCCGGACGTGCTGCTCGGCGTCGCACAGACCCAGGGCGCGTTCTGGTCCGAGGCCGTTTTTGGTGACTTCAACGGCGATGGCATGACCGATGTGGCTGCGTCGTTTATCGAGGAGGACGGCGTCGATCTGTTCATCAATAGCGCCACGCTATTTCTCAACCGGTTCCGTGTGGGCACGACTGACAATCCCAACAACCTGCGCGTCGGCGACTTCGATGGCGACACGATCGGTGACGTGGCGTTCCTGCAGCGCTCACCCGGCGCGGCGGGGGACACGGTTCACGTCATCTTCGGTGGTACCGATGGACCGTCCACGGACGCCGTGAGCATGGGGCAGTTGGGCAGCGTCGAGACCTTCGAGGCCATCATCGGCCAGACCTTCCTCATCGATGGCATATCGGACCTGTTCGTCGTATCGCGGTCGGGCCCCGATGGCCTCTCCCGCAACATCGCGCTGCTACAGGGAAGCTCGGCCCAGCACCTGTCCTCGCCTTTCACCCTCGTCGCCGGGGTCGAAGACAACGAGCCGGACATCCCGTTTCAGGTATTCACCGGCCAGTTCACCAACGACAGCGTGCGCGATGTCGTCGCTATTGCCGACGTCGTGGGCAACGCGTCCAGCAGCGATCGCAAATTCCGTCTATGGGCGTTGCCCGGGGCTTCGGGCGATGGGTCTATCAAGACCGAACTCGTCACCTTTCTGGATATTGCCGGCCAGGATTTCGAGGCCGAGTGTGCGGTGTGGACCAGCGGTGACCTTGATGGCGACGGCATCGACGAGATCGTTGGCGTCGATGGCAGTTCGTCATGCCCGAACCGCAACTTTGCTCGGCAGCCCCGCTTATTCATCGGCGCGAATGCCGGCGCGGGCACCGGCGTGTTCAACTCGTCCATTCGTGATGTCGGTGGCAGCTTGCGGGGTGTCGAGGAGCTGAGCCTGATCGATCTGGACAATGACGGCGATCTAGATCTGCTGGCGCGCATGGTTGGTGATCCGGCGACCATCGACGTGGTCGACTTCACGATCGACAATGGCGGCCTGATGGTCGTTTGGAATCGCGACGGTGTGTTGAACCCGGATGATTTCGCGACAGTGGAAATCACCAACGGCGCGGTGTTAGTGGGGGCGGCCGCGGCGGTGACCAAGGTGGCCAACGTGCCGACCCTGCTGGCGGTGACCATCGACGGCGTGTACCTGGCTGAGCTCGCGAGCGGGGCCGAGTCGTACGGCAATCCGACGCTAACCAACCTGGGCGGCGGCACGGGCCGTATTCAAGTGGGTGACTTGAACAAGGATGGCCTCGACGACGTCGCCTACGTAGTCAATCGAGAGATGCAAGTCATGCTGGGCAAGGCGGCGCCGCCATTGGGGGCAGAACAGTAGCGACGCGCTGCCCGTCTGTTCTTGCGCGCTACTTGCGCTCGCATGGACTCGGGCATTGAACCAAGCTCAGGGCTGGGGCGACAGTGGGCGTCCGACCGCCGGCTTTGACGTATCTGGTTGGAAAAATAAGGAAACTCGCTTGTCTCGGCGCCAAAACGAGTCCGGCGAATTGCGATATCATGCGCCCGCATGACCTACACCGCCGAGGAACTGCAACAACTTCCGATCGAAGAGCTAGATCAGATTTTCTGCCAGACCTCGCACGTCGACATGCCGTACGGCTGCTTCAAGGGCGAGCACATCGTGCGCCTCAAGAACCCCGGATCGAAACTGCCCTTATCGCGCGTGCTCGAGTTCCTCGGCTTCGAGGTGGCGCCATTCGGCATCGACTTTCGCAGCAACCGCTGGTTCTTCTTTTCGAACCTTCTGCAGGCCGGTCGATTTGAGCCCACGGTGGAACGCTCGCGATGGCGGCCGACGGATGTTGTCGCTCTTCACTACAACGTGTCGCGCTTGCCGCGACCGATGCGCAATTTCTTGTACGACGAGGTCAAGCCGTTGAGCGACACGCTGTTGCTCGGACTCGGCGGGATCAATCGCGAGCTGGGTATGGGCGACCATTTCTATTTCACCCTGGAGCTCCAAGAGGGCACGGGACGGGCTGTTGTCCAAGCCTCGTGATCCCTTTCAGCAGTTAGAGTTTTCCGGCACCGATCGGTTCGAGATCATTCGCCGACTCGGCGCCGGAGGAATGGGCGTTGTCTACGACGCCCTCGATCGCGAGCGCAACGCCCACGTCGCGCTCAAGACCATGCACATGGTCAGCGGCGATTCGCTTCTGAGATTCAAGACGGAGTTTCGCGCGCTTCAGGATCTACATCACCCGAACCTGGTCAGGTTGGGTGAGCTCATCGAAGAAGACGGCCAGTGGTTCTTCACCATGGAGCTCGTTGATGGCGTGGATCTGCTCAGCTACGTACGTCAGGACTCGGCGGGACGGGCCGACACGGATCCGTTCGCGCGGACTACCCTGTCGCCGAGCGAGCAACAACAACGAACCGATCTGTCGCCCATACTGGAGACCAAGCAGATCGTGCACGCGGATACCCGGCCCTGTTACGACGAGGTGAGGGTGCGCAAAGTGATGCCCCAGCTCGCGTTGGCTGTCTGTGCGCTGCACGCCGCTAATAAAGTGCATCGGGACATCAAGCCGTCCAACGTGATGGTGACCAAAGCCGGGCGGGCCGTGCTCTTGGATTTCGGCCTGATCGCCGAAGCCGCTGGCGGCGAGGCTGGCGAATCGGTGGTGGGCACCGCGGCGTATATGGCGCCGGAGCAGGCTGCGTCCCGGGGCGTCACCCCGGAGGTCGACTGGTACAGCGTTGGCGTGGTTCTGTACGAACTACTCACCGGGCGCTTACCGTTCGTCGGTACGCCGCTGCAGATTGCCGTCGACAAACAGAAGCACGAGCCGCCGCCGCCGCGAGCTCACATTCCAGAAATCCCGCGTGACCTGGACGCACTGTGTGTCGATCTGTTGCGCTACGAGCCCAAGGGACGGCCCAGTGGTCGTGAAGTGCTGCGCCGACTCGGAGTTGACGACTCTGACAGCGTGGCGACGGTCACCACCACGTCCAACCTGTCGAATACCCCATTCGTTGGTAGAGACGTGGAGCTCAAGATGTTGGGCTCCGCATATCAAGACAGCCAGGCCGGCAGCGCGGTCACCATGTACGTGCGCGGTGAGTCTGGTGTTGGCAAGAGCGCGCTCATCGGCAAGTTCACCAAGACTCTGACGGAGCGGGATCACGATGCGGTTGTGTTGCGTGGACGCTGCTATGAGCGGGAAACGGTGCCATACAAGGCGTTCGACGGTGTTGCCGATTCGCTGTCGTCGTATCTGCGTCAGCTTCCCCGAAGCGAAGCCGCCACCCTGGTGCCCAACAACGCGGCGCTGCTCCCGCGTGTTTTCCCGGTGCTCGGACGGGTCAACGTCATTGCGGCGGCGCCCAACCCTCGCCGGCGCAGCATCGATCCCATTGAGCTCCGGCGTCGTGCGTTCGCGGCGCTTCGCGATCTGTTGGTTGCCCTGGCGGAGCGTCACCCCCTCGTACTGGTCATCGACGATCTGCAGTGGGCGGATGCGGACTCCTTGCTTCTACTCAGTGACCTGTTGCGCCCGCCAGATCCGCCGCCGTTGTTGCTGTTGATCTCGGCGCGCATCGAATCTGAAGACACGCCCAGCAAGGCGTTGGCGATCCCCGGCGATGTGCGCCAGATCGATCTGGATCTGCTCGATCCAAAATCGGCCCGTGAGTTGGCGCGCCGGCTGATCGCGCGCTCCAAGCTCATCGGTCAAGTGAGCGCTTCTCTCATCGCCATCGAGGCTCGCGGACATCCGCTGTATGTCGATGAGCTGGTGCGCCACGCCGCCCTGGCCGGCGGCAACGAGGTGGAGTCGCCGCGTCTGGAAGAAGCGATCTGGGCGCGGGTCACGTCCTTGAACCCCGAAGCGTTGCGGGTATTGGAGATGGTGTGCCTTGCGGGGGCGCCCCTGCCGCAGCAGGTCGTGTTCGATTCGACTGACCTGGATCAGTCCCAGTTCGCCCAGGTGGTTTCGCTGTTGCGGGTTTCTAATCTCGTACGCGGCCATGGCGGCCGGCGCAAAGACACCATCGAGTCCTATCACGATCGAGTTCGCGACGCCGTGACTCAAAACATGGACGACGCGGGTCGCAAGCACAACCATCTGCGCCTGTCCGAGGCTCTGGAGAGTTCGTCGCTCTCGTCCGAACGGCCCGAGTTGCTTCTGCGCCACCTTGAAGCCGCTGGACGCCACAAGAAGGGCTCGCAGTACGCGCAGGACGCGGCGAAGCGTGCCGCTCAGGCATTCGCTTTCGAGCAAGCTGCCGACTTCTATCGCACGGCCCTAAGACTTGGCAACTTCGCCGCGGATGAGTTGCGCCAGTTACAAATGGCTCTGGCCGATGCCCTTGCTCATGCCGGACGTGGCGCCGATGCCGCCGACTACTTCTTCGCCGCGGCGGAGGGAGCCGATCCGGCCACCCGTTTGGAGTGCCAGCACCGCGCCGCATACCAGTTGCTCATCTCCGGTTTGATCGAGCGCGGCGTCGAGTCCTTCCGTCGTGTCCTCGAGGATGTGGGCGTCAGCTACCCGCGCACACCACGCAGAGCGCTATGGTCGCTGCTGACCCAGATGGCCCGTCTGCGCGTGCGCGGCTACAAATGGAAGCCCAAGCACGAGAATGAAATCGCCAAGGCGACCCTGGTCAAGGTCGACGTCTATCAGGACGCATGGCTGGGTTTCTCCATGGTCGACTCGGTGCGTGCTTTCGACTTTCAAACCCGGGGCTTGCTGCTCGCGTTGAATACCGGAGAGCCGACCCGGGTGCTGCGCAGCCTGGTGTTTCATGCCAGTGCGTATGCCAATGGCAACCGGCGGATTGCCCAGGGGCGGGCACTGATCGAAAGCCTGCGTTCCGAGTTCGCCGAGATCGATGACTCGTATCTGCGCGGGTTGTTCACCGGCATGGACGGCTGCCTGACCTTCTTCGAAGGACACTACGTCGCCGCTCTGGACCTGGTTCGTAAGGGCGACGCGATGTTGGCGGAGAGTCCGCGCACCACCCAGGGCGAGCGCAACTCGTTCAATACCTTTGAGCTGTTCTGCCTGCACCTCGTGGGGCGCTTTCGCGAGCTCGAGGTCAGCTACAACCGGCATCTGCGTTCGGCCAAACGACGCGGCGATCTCTATTCCGAGACGACCATGCGCCGGTACTGCAACACGGTGTGGCTGTTGCGCGATCAGCCCGAACAGGCCAGGCAAGAGCTCGCGCTGACATCATGGACCCCGGATGGGGACGCCTTTCATCTTCAGCACTACTTCGCTTGGCGGGCGCAGATCTATCTGATGTTGTACGAGAATACCGAGCCACAGCCAATGGCAGCGGTGCGCGATACTTTCAAAGAGTTGCGCGGCTCCATGCTCATGCGGGCGATTCAAGGGCTGCGTTCCGAAGCCAGTTGGCTGTGGGGCCAGGTCTGCCTGTCGGAGGGTGAGAAATCTGGCTCTACGGCTGCACTGCGCCAGGCCAATAAGATGTCTAAGGCGCTGCTTGGAGAGCGACGCGGCTACGCGACGGCCATGGGTTTGCTGGTTCGGGCCGGTGTCGAGTTTCAGCGTGGCGACTCGGTTAGCGCGCTCGCGACCCTCGCAGAAGCGGCGGAGACGGCTGATACCCATGACCTGGCGCATATGGCGGCTTCGGCTCGGCGCCGGCAGGGCGAGCTACTGGGCGGCGACGAGGGCGCAGCTTTGCTCGCCGCCGCCGACGACTGGTGGCGCAACGAAGGCGGCGTCGATCCCGAGCGGCTGACCCAGTTCGTCGCCCCGGGATTCTCTCGCGCAAAATGAGGAACTCTGGTTCTGCTTGTGCCATGATTCGCCGCGATGTCGGGGCGGCTTTCCTCTCCCATCGATGCGATCGCGGATCACTACACGGTCGTCGTTGTGGGCTCTGGTTACGGTGGCTCGATCGCCGCCTCTCGCTTGGCGCGCGCCGGGCAAAACGTCTGTCTGCTTGAACGCGGACGCGAAATACGTGCTGGCCAATACGCCGAGACCGCGACCGAGTTCATCGCGAACTCCCAGGTAAACACGTCCGGCGAACACATCGGCTCCAAGACCGCTCTGTACGATTTCCACGTCAACGACGACATCAACGTGTTCAAAGGCTGTGGTTTGGGCGGTACATCGTTGGTCAACGCCAACGTATCTTTACGGCCGGACCCGCGCGTGTTCGACGACGAACGCTGGCCCGTGGCGCTGCGTGGTGATCCGGCCGCGCTGGACCGCGGCTTCGAGTTGGCGACTCACATGCTCCAGCCCAACACGTATCCTGATCATCTGCCACGTTTGGCCAAGCTAGATGCCCACCGGGCGTCCGCTCAAGGGATGAAGCTGCCGTTCAAGTTGGCGCCTATCAACGTGCACTTCGAGGACGGGATCAACAACGCCGGCGTGGAACAAAAGGCGTGCACGCTATGTGGTGATTGCGTCAGCGGCTGCAATCACGACGCGAAGAACACGCTGCTGTACAACTACTTGCCGGATGCGGCGCGGCACGGTGCGAAAATCTTCTGCGAGATCGACGTGCGTCGGGTAGAGCGTCGAGACGAACGCTACATCGTGCACTACCGCATTCTGGGCAAAGGCCGTGACAAGTTCGACGACGCCCCCGATGCGTTCGTCAGCGCCGATATCGTTATTCTCGCCGCGGGCACGTTGGGCAGTACCGAGATCTTACTGCGCTCCGACGAGAGCGACGACGGCGAGCTCACGACCTCGAAGAAAGTCGGCGCGCGCTTCACCGGTAACGGTGACACTCTTGGCTTCGCGTACAACAACGATCGCCACATCAACGGCATCGGCTTTGGTAATCGCGACCCGGACGGCAGAACGCCGGTGGGACCGACTATCACCAGCGTGATAGACGACAGCGCGAACCCGGTCCTGAGCCGGGCAACGATCATCGAAGAGGGCGCCATTCCCGGCGCAGTCGCCAGGTACTTGCCCTGGGTGTTCGCCATCGCCGACGGTTGGGTCGGCAAGGCGACGGATCACGGCGTGTGGGATCGGCTCAAGGAGACCGGGCGCACTCTTAGCAGTGTGTTTACCGCCTGGTTTGGCGGCGCGTATCGCGGCGCTGTGCAGAACACGCAGACGTTCCTGGCCATGGGCCATGACGACGATTCCGGTGTGATGGAGCTGGACGACGACGATCGCCTCACTATCTCCTGGCCGAACGTCGGCACCACAGAGCTGTTCGAACAGGTCAACGACGAGCTCGAGGCTGCCACTGCACCGCTCGGCGGGGACTACATCGTCAATCCCATGTGGACGGACTTACTGCACCATCGTTTGGTCACCGTGCATCCCCTGGGCGGTTGCGTTCTTGCCGACGATGCCATTGGCGGTGTCGTCAATCACAAGGGGCAGGTGTTCAGCGCGGACGCGGGCACGGACGTTCACGAAGGTCTCTACGTATGCGACGGCGCGGTGATTCCACGGCCCCTTGGTGTCAATCCGCTGCTTACCATCTCGGCGTTGGCTGAGCGCTGTGTCGCGCAGATCGCCGACGATCGAGGTTGGACTATCGATTACGAGTCCGCCGGCACCTCGCCCAGCCCGGCTGAGCCGAAAAGCTCGGAGAAAGTCGGCGTCGAGTTTAGCGAGGTCATGCGCGGGTTCTTTTCCGAAGGCGAAAAGAACAACTTCGAACGCGGTGCCGAGTTGGGTGAACAAGCTGACTCGAGCCTGAAGTTCACCTTGACCATCGTGTCTCACGACCTGGACCGATTCATCGAGTCCGACGAACACCAGGCAAACGTCATCGGCACCGTGACCGCGCCGGCGCTCTCGGATTCCGCACTGGTCGCAACCGACGGTGAGTTCAACTTGTTCGTCGTGTCCGACGAGTACCGCGGCCGCAAAATGTGGTACCGGATGAAACTCACCAGCGAAGACGGTGGCAAGTGGTTCTTCGTTGGTTTCAAGACGATCCACGACGACCCGGGGTTCGACGTGTGGGCCGATTGCACGACCCTGTACACGACGATTCATCAAGGGCACAGCGAAGACGGTGACATCGTCGGTCGCGGCATCCTGCGCATTAGTGTGGGCGACTTCGTCGACCAGCTCAAGACCATGGACGTGACCGGCGCCGACGGAGCGATCGCGCGGACCAAAGCAATGCTGCGCTTCGGCCAGTTCTTCGTCGGGGCTCTGTTCAGTGAGTACGTAAAAGACAAGTTGGTGTGATGTTGGGAGGTAGATAGATGGTTCAGATCGATGTTCCCGCGGCGTTCGCGGTCGGCGGCTTCTTTGCCGATGGTGCCTACAAGCAGCTTCAGTCGGGATCGAAAGCTGACTTCCTGGAAGTCCTCGTCAAACACAACTTCTTCCAGATCTTCTGCTTCGTGTGGATTCCGGTCTACTTCATGCTCGAGTACTTCGGCTGGGAGACCACCCATCTGTGGTGGCACCGGGACAGCGCCGCCGACTACGCGTTCTTCGTGCCCGGCTTCATCTTGATCTTCTTCATCGCGGCCAACGCGGGCTTCTTACTCGGCACCAAGCTCGTGCGCCAGGGGAAGCTGGCCCTGAACCGAGGCATCTACCTGGGCATTATCGGGCTATCGGCCGTGTGGATTCTGGCTCAGACCAACTCGACCTTTAAGTTGGGCACGTACGCGGAGTGGAAGGCCGGTGTCGCTCCCTGGTTCTGGAAGGACAGCACCTTCGTGGCCATGCTGGCGTTCGTCATGATCGTCTGGTGCGGGGGCCTGGCGTACTTCTTCATAACGCTGCGCAAGCAAGGCAAAGCGCTCAGCTAGATGAAGACCGCTTACGACGTCGTCGTAATCGGCTCCGGCTTCGGTGGGGCGATCACTGGGGCCCGCCTCGCGCAGGCCGGGCTCAGTGTTGCCATCCTCGAACGCGGCAAGCGCTGGGACAAGGACGAGTTTCCGCGCACGACCGGCCAGGTGGCCAAAGGGTTCTGGGAACCGGGCAAGGCGTACGGTCTCGTCGAGTACCGCGCGTTCAAGCGCATGGATGTGATCCAGGGCTGCGGTGTGGGCGGCGGATCGCTTCACTATTTCAATGTCCATCTGCGCACGCCGAGCAAGATCTTCGACCAGGCTCGTTGGCCCGAAGCGCTTTCTCGCAGTGTGCTCGATCCGTACTACGACATCGTCCAGGCCAAGATGGAGTCCAAACCGCTGACGCCACCGGAAGGCCGCGGCTTGCCCGAGCGCACCCGGGTGTTCATGGAAGCGGCGAACAAGGCGGGTAGCAACGCGAGTCTGGCGGACATCGCCGTCTATACAGGGCCGGAGCGCACCAACGCATCGGGCGTGCGTCAGGACCCGTGCACCTACTGCGGCAACTGTCTGCTCGGTTGCCACATACACGCCAAGAACACCCTGGACATTACCTACATCGCCGGCGCCGAGCGCGACCACGATCTGGAAGTGTTCCCGCTGCACAGCGCGGCCAAGATCGAACCCGTCGATGGCGGCAAGTACCGGGTGCATTTCGATCGCAACGACCCCGATGATCCCGCGGCGGCGCCCACCCCGGGCAATGTCATCGGCGAGCGCGTCGTCGTCGCGGCGGGAACGCTGGGTTCGACGGAACTGCTTCTGCGCTGCCGAGACGAGCACAAGACGCTGCCCAAGATCAGCGCTGCACTGGGCCTTCACTTCTCCGGAAACGGTGACTTCCTCATACCTGGCGCCTGCGATACCACCGAGATGGTCGATCCGGGGCAGGGGCCTAGCATCACTGCCAAGGCCATCCGCGAGACCGAGGACAACATCATCACTATCGAGGACCTCGGCTTGCCCGATCCGTTCTTCTGGTTTCTGGAAGGTGCGCTGCCACCGCGTGGTTCGCGGCTCTGGGGCTTGCTCAAGCTCGCGGGAAACTACATTTGGCAGAGCCTGGGATTCGGTCGCGGCCGAGTCAGCGAAGAGATCGGTAATCTGGTCGATGGTGGCCGCACGCCGCATTTGTTGCCGTATCTGGGTATGGGCACGGACGCCGCCGATGGTGAGCTGCGGCTTCGCGGCGGGGACATCGACCTGCGCTGGAGTCACAAACGCAGCCGCAAGATGTTCAAAGAGATGGAAGCGCTGCTCAAGGACATCAGCGCCGAGACCGGCGGTCACTACGCGACGAGTCCCCTGTGGCGGTGGCCCTTGCGCAAGCTACTTACCGCGCATCCTCTAGGCGGCTGCGTGACTAGCGACAGCGCCGACACTGGAGTGGTCGATCACCGCGGCGAAGTTTGGAACTATCCCGGGTTGTTTGTCATCGACGGCGCCGCCATTCCGACGGCTCTTGCGATCAATCCGTCGCTCACTATTGGCGCCATGTCCGAGCGCGCCGCCCACTGGATGATTCACGGTAGCGAACGAGGCGCCGGCGACCCGGCACCGCACCAGGAGTAAGTCATGGCCAAGTACATCGCCCTGTCAGACGTCCATCTGGGCCAGAACAAAGCCGACCAAATCAAGGGCGGCCAGTTCTGTAACCTGGCCCAAATCCCCGCCGATTTTCCCGACGCCCATCGCCAATCTCAGCAAACGTTGCAGGCGCTGAGTGAAAAGGTGGCGGCCTTCGCCGGCGACGATCGAGTCATCCTGGTGGTCGTTGGCGATCTCTTGGACTTGTCTTTGGCCTTTGTGCGCGAGAGTTTGCTCGACCTCATTGGGTTGCTGAAGCGACTGCCCAGCGTTGACGAGATGGTCTACGTGATCGGTAATCACGATCATCACATCTGGAGCATGCACTCGGAGTGGGAACGCTCCGGTAAGCGGTTGCAGCAAGGCGACCTGCCGTTGACCGGCGGCATGTACCGCAAGACTCCGCGCACCGGTGAGCGTCACGAAATGCTGAGCGGGTTGTGCACCAAGCAGGTCGGCAGACCCATCCAGATCACCGTGGCCTACCCGACCTATTCGTTCGAGCACCAGGTGGCTGGTGAGAACACCCTGTTCTACTTCACCCACGGCCATCTGTTCGGCGGCTTGTACACAGCGCTGTCAGACATCCTGGATGACAAGCTGAAAGAGAAGCAGCTCGATGTCGAGGAGGTAGCGGCGACCGTCAACGCATCACTCATCGAGTTCATTTACTGGTCGCTATCACAGACCGGCGATGGCATGGGCGCCGACGGATTTATGGAGCAGGTGTACACGGACCTGCAGCTCGGCAATGAATCCAACGTGCGGGGACTGATTCAGAACGCCGTCGATCTGTTCATGCCCGAGGGCGTCATCACCGGCATCCCCGATCGCTTGGAGCAGTGGTTGGTCGTTGCCGCGGCGATGCATGTGATCAAGGACAAGAGCCATCGCGACACCGGGTCCAAGTCGACGGACCGACACAACAACGTAAACAAGACACGCGCAGCGCTACAGCGCTGGATTCAACGCGTTGGTTTACAGCCCGCGCTACCCACGCACTTTGTGTATGGGCACACACATGTTGCGGACCGGTGGCAAGTGCCGGAAACCAAGATTCTGTCCTACAACCTGGGTAGTTGGCTGGTCGAGCCGCCGCACCCGACGCCGCATATGCAACTCTTGTTCGTCAATGCGGGCGATGATCGACTGAGCGTCGACTTCGAGTCGCTGTAGTTGATACGCTAGTCGTTCGCATGTCTGCTGACGACACGTCCCCGGATCTTCGGCTACCTGGGCCGACCACGGAGCGCGCGATCACGCTGCTTCAAACTTGCGAAGCAGAGCTCGAGAACAAGCCGGAGCCGGCCCATGCTGCCCGGCTGCACTATCAGATCGCGCTGCTGTACGAGGGCGCCCTGTCGGATCTGGGCAAGGCGCGTTCCCACTTCAATAAGTCGCTCAAGCTCGCGCCAGACCGTTTGTCGAGTGTCATTGGCGCGCGTCGAGTGTGTTTGGCCAAAGCCGACTACCGCGGCGCGTTGCCCTTGTTCGACACCGAGGTCGATCTGGTTCCAGATGGCAAACGCAAAGCGCTACTGCTGTACGAGAAGGGCTGTCTACTGGAGAACCACTTCCACGACATGCGGCGCGCCCGGGAAGCGTACGCCGCGGCGCTCGAGTTCGATCGCAACGACGTGACGGTGCTCAAAGCACTCGAGCGATGTGACCTGGTCGTCGGTGACCAGGCCGGATTGCGCGAGACATACGAGCTGCTACCCAACGCGGTCTCCGCTGATTCGGCGCACCGCGCGGCGCTGTTGGCCAGGCGCGTTCGTTATCTGGCCGAGGACGACCAGGGCAAGGCGGCGGACCTGTACGAGAGTGCGTTGCGCTTGGCGCCGACGACACCGGGAGTGCGCGAGGCACTCAAGCGCATCTACCACGACTCGGCTCGCTGGCTGGAGTTGATCAACGCGCTCATCGCCGAGGCCAACGACACCACCGACGAAGGTGTGCGTGCCGCGGCGCTGTACTACCTGGGCCGTACCCAGGATCAGGGTTTGGGTCAGCGCGGCGAAGCGATCGATGCGCTGGCTATCGCCGCCGACATTCAACAGACCGACTATCTGATCGTCGAAGATCTTGCCAACCTGTACGAAGCCAACAAACAGTGGCGCGAGCTCGCGATATTGCTGCGGCGCCTGGTCAGCATGGCGACTCAGAAGCGGGACAAGGCCGCTCTCTTGCATCGACTGGGCCAGCTGTTGGAACAACAGGAGAACGAAGGCGAGGCGATCAAGTGCTTCACCGAGGCGCTGACTCTGGAGCCGACGTTCCGCCCGTGTTTGCAAGCGCTGGGCAAGCTGCATACTCAGGCACAGGACTGGGGCGCGCTGATTCACATGCACCTGGCCGAGGCCGAAGGCAGTCTCGATCCGTTACGCAGGGCGACGTCACACGCACGAGTCGCCGAGATCTACGAAATCCAAATGAAGCGTCCCGCCGACGCGGCGCGACAACACGAGCGGGCGCTGGAGTTGGTGCCCGGACATCCCGCATCGTTCAAGGCGCTCACGCGGCTATACGAACAGGCGCAGCTGTACCGGGAACTGATCGAGCTGCACGAGCGCGCCCTCGACGGTGCGCCCTCGAACGTGCATCGTATCGCTCACCTGTTCAAGATCGGTCTGGTTTGGGAAAACTCACTCAACGAACCAGGTCAGGCGATTCATTGCTACCAGCGCATTCTGAATCTGGACCTGGACCACCTTGGCGCGATCCACGCGCTACAGCGGTCGAGTGAAGCCGCCGGGGAGTGGCAGGAGCTGGTGTCGGCTCTGGAACTCGAGGCGGGAAAGACCAAGGACAGGGAACAGACCGTAGCGCTGCTACATCGCGCGGGCACAGTGCTCGATGAACAGCTCGACGATAGTGAGGGCGCGCGCAGTCGCTTCCACAAGCTCCTCGAGGTGGACCCGACGTTCGTACCAGCGCTTGCTAGCCTTGGTCGGATCTACTACCGGGCAGGACGGTGGAACGATCTGATGATGATGTACCAGCGCGAGCTGGAGGTGACCCCCGACGGCGAAGATGCGGTCGCGCTGCTGTATCGCATGGGTGAGCTGTGCGAGCAGCACCTGGGCAAGCCAAAGCAGGCGATCGACTATATGCGCCGCGCGGCCGAGATGGACCCGTCGCATCAGCCGAGCCTGCGCGCACTCAAACGCAATCTCGAACTGCTCAAGGACTGGGCGGGCCTGGCCAAGGTTCTGGATATCGAGTTCTCGGCGGTCGCGACTGCGAACGGTCGAGCCGCGTGCAAGTACCGCATCGCGCAAGTCTACGAGTCGCGTCTGGATGACGACGCGAAAGCGATCGCGGCTTACAGTCAGACGCTGGAACAGGTTGCCGGGTACCGGCCGGCCATCGACGCGTTGGTGAGACTCCATAGCCGGCGGGGAGAGTGGCGGCCATTGGTCGACGTACTCGCCCTGGACGAGCAGACGTCGGAGGACCCGTTGCGGGTTGCATCCGCGCTGTTGCGTCAGGCGGAGGTCTGGCGCGACCATCTCAATGACGCGGCCAGCGCTGTTGGCTGCCTCGAACAATTGCTGGACATTTCTCCTGGCCACCTCGAAGCGTTGTTGTCCCTGGAAGAGTTGCACTTGAAGTCTGCCAACCGGGATGCGCTCGAGCAGATCTACGTACGACAGGCCGAGGTACTCAAAGACCCGGCGGCGCGGGTTGCCGCGCTGCGAGAGGTTGCTCGTCTGCAGGAAACCGCCGAAGCCATGGACGTGGACGCGTTGGTGGAGACGTACAAGTCGGTGCTGGCCATCGAGCCCGATGATCATCATGCGCTGTCAGCGTTGCAGCGACTGTTCCTCGGCGCGGGCGATCACGCCGCGGTCGCTGTCGTCTCGGGAGCTCTGAGTGAAGCGGCCGCGGACGACGAGGTGGCTTCGTACTATTTGACCGTGCAGGCACAAGCGCTGGAGACCGAAGACTCGGTGCGCGCGCTCAAGACCTATGTGGCGGCCGTTCGGCGTGATCGGCGCAATCTGACCGCGATCCGCGGCGCGTCACGACTTGCCGAGGAAGCTGGCGACCGTGTTGTGCTGGTCGACGCTCTGCGCGCGGAGGCAAACGTCACCAACCGCAACGAGGTCGCCGCGGAGTTGCTGGTGCGCAGTGCGATCTTGTACATCGACCTCAGCCACAAGACAGCTGCCGTCGACGACCTGCGTCGGGCATTGGAGTTGTGGCCCGATAGCGCGGCGGCGGCGGACAGTGTCAACGAATTGTTGCTGGAAGCCGGTCGGGTCGAAGAGTTGATCGATATCTTGTCTCGCGCTGCGGGCTCGGCCAAGCAGCCGGCGCGACTTGCCGCTTTATGGCAGACCGTCGCGGAGCTCTATGCGTATCGACTCGACAACCTGGGCGCGGGCATATCGACGTTGACTAAAGCGCTGAAGGCCGACCCGAGCAATGCGGGAATGATGGGCGCCCTGGCTGATCTGTACGCGTACAGTCGCCAGTGGGCCGAGTGCGCCGAGTTGCTCGAGCGTATGCGCTCTTTCACCAAGGAGCCCGCCGCATCCGTTGAGGTATTGCTGGTCCTCGCCACCGTGTACGACGAGCATCTCGCAGAACCGCAGAAGGCCATCGACCGGGTCAACGAAGTGCTCGGGCAGGACGAGGAACACGTGGGTGCGTTGACCCGCCTGGCCGATGTCTATTTGCGCCAGGGAGATCTGGACGCGGCTCGCACGGCGATCAAACGACTGATCAAAGCATCGGCAGAGCAGGAGACGTTGGTCGCTGCGTTCGTCAAACTGGCAACGGTCGAAGCCGAACACGGCAGCGTCGATGCCGCTCTTGCCGCGCTATCGGACGCAATCGCCCTGGACGGTCCCAACAGTGACGCCGCCGAACAGTTCAAGACCCTGGTGCGCGGTCCCCAGGATTGGAACTGGTTTGCCAGAGCGTTGGGCGAGCACATCAAGCGCACCGACGACAACCCGCTTGCTCTGGGCGCCACCTATCTCGAACTCGCCACGGTCCAGGCAGAGCAACTGGCCACCGTGGACGCGGCCATCAAAACCCTGGAGGAGGGCATCGCGGCGACGGGCGGTGATTCGGCGTTGGTCCTGGAGCTGGCCACTCGGCTGCGCTGGGCCAACCGACCGAAGGATGCGCTGAAGCAACTGCGTGGTTTGTTAGCGGAACGGCCCACGCGCAGCGAGACCTGGCGCGCCCTGGTGCTCACCCTGGAGAAGTGCAACAAGGAAGACGAGGCGCGGCTGGCGATGGCGCCGCTGGAGGTTCTTGGAACCGCGACCGACGAAGAGCGCGAAGCGATCAGTACGCGCAGCGGTGGCTACACCAACGCGCGCCCGGGGGCATTTTCGACGAGCGCGCTCAAGGCCATCGCCGTGGACAACTCCCTGTCTATCGCGGCGCTGTCTTTGATGCAGGCCTTGTGTCAGGCGATGCCAAAATTGGTTCCCGATGGCATCGAAGAGCTCGGCTTGTCGCGACGTGACCGTATCCCGCCGAAGTCCGCCAACTCGATTCGTGTGCTCGCCGACGAGTTGGCGCCGATCTTCGGTGTGGAAGAGTTCGACATGTACGAGCACGCTGCGTCCAGGCCGCTGGTGGTTGTCGAGGCGTCCACGGTTCCCGCGATCATCGTGTCCGAAGCAATAGTCGACCTCAGCCAGTCCCAACAAGTCTTCCTGCTCTCCCACTCCCTGTGCATGCTCTCCGGTGGTTTCTATCCCATCGAAAAGCTGAGCGCCAAGGAGGTGGCTAAGCTGCTCACTGCTGCCGGACGCACCATGGTCAGTGGCTTTGGCGCCGGCGAGGATGTCGACGACTACGCTGCCCAGATTCGCAAAGCGATTCCGCGTAAGTCCCGCAAGGACTTCGAGAACACCGCGCGCTTCTACGTCAGCCAACCGTGCCCGAACGTCAAGGCGTGGGTTACCGCGCTCAAGAAGACCGCCCTTCGTGCCGCTCTGTTGCTCGCCGATGACCTACCCGGGGCGGTTCAGCTCATGCACAAGACCAGTAACCTGCCCAAAGGCCTCAGCGGAGAAGAACTCGTCGACAAGTCTCCGCTCATCGCCGCCATGGTGCAGTTCTGGGTGTCGCCGGAAGCGATCGAGTTTCGCCGGACCAGCGGTTTGCTGTCGCGTCGCCGCGGCGACTTCTAGCCACACGGCTACCAGTAGCGACCGCGCCCGGTAGCCACCGCGACTGAACTGATAGTTGCTGGCGGACTAGCTGCTGACGGTCAGAACGGCCTTGCCCACGACCTTGCGGTCGACGAGCGCCTGCAGTGCTTCGGCGCCTCGCTCCAACGGGAAACGATGGGAGATGTTCGGATTGAGCGTGCCAGCCGCGTGCATCTTGAACAGCTCCTCCATGTTCGCCGCGTTGACTTCGGGTTCACGCCCGGTAAACGAGCCCCAGTAGACGCCAACGATGGAGCAGCTCTTGAGCAGGATGTAATTCGCTTTCGCCATCGGGATCTTGCCACTCGCGAAACCGATCACGAGCAGCCGCCCGTACCAGTTGATGCAGCGCAGGGACTGTTCGAAGATCTCACCGCCGACCGGATCGTAGATGACGTCGGCACCGTGGCCACCGGTGAGTTGCTTCACCTTGTCTTTCCACTTGGTTTCCGTGCGGTAGTTGATCGTGTGGTCAACTCCGTACTTGTCGCGCAGGACCGCGAGCTTGTCGTCGCTGCCACCCGTGGCGATGATCTTGGCACCCAGTGCTTTGCCGATTTCGACCGCGGCCAGGCCGACGCCGCCACTGGCTCCGTGCACGAGCAGGGTCTCACCGTCCTTGAGTTGTGCCCGCTGAACCAGGGCGTAGTAGCCGGTTCCGTAGGTGAGCGAGAATGCCGCGCCCACATCGAAGTCCATGCTCTCGGGCAGGATGAAACACTTGTCTTCGGGCAGCACGACCTGCTCGGCGAATCCACCGTAGCCCGCGATCCCGATGGCGCGGTCGCCCACTTTGAGGCGAGTGACCCCCGCACCGACTTCGCTGACAACACCAGAAACTTCGCCGCCCGGTGAGAAGGGGAGCGGTGGTTTGATCTGGTACTCGTTGTTCGTGATCAGAACGTCGGGGAAGTTCACGCCCGCCGCGCGGACATCAATGCGCACACCGTACTTGCCACAATCGGGCGGCTCCACGTCGTCGAACACGAGGGACTCGGGTGGACCATGTTGTTTGCACAGCAGCGCCTTCATGGGCGGCATGTTACATGATGAGCCGGCACTTGTTGACGCGTTTGATTTGACCGCCATTTCTCCAGCGCACCGTCACTGTATGGTCTTCATGCACCTGGAGCAGGATAGCGGGGTGGGAACGGGCTGCGTTGGTCTTGGCGTCTGGCGGCATTGCGATGCGCACCCGTTTTCGCAGGTGTTGACGTAGGGACAGATTCGAGTAGCACAGCCAGCGGTAGGGACTTCGAGTCTTGCGCAGCCCCGTCGCCCTACGGCAGTTGTTCCGCACCCATTTGATGTGCGGGCCACGCAAGTTCATTACCAGGCAACCCAGATACACGGGGACGGTCCGGTTGTAGCGCCCGGAGAACGGAACTTGACCAGCGTGGCTGTAACCCATGACGTGAAGCGCTTCGTGGACGAGGGTGCGTGCAAGCTTGCGCACGCCTCTGCGCGGCCGGGGAGCCAGGTACTGCTCCTGGAGGTATCGCTCGGACAAGAACAGCAGTCGCGCCTTGCTGAGCTTGCCCAGGCGAACATCCGGGACGAACGCGTTGGTATGGCCGTCGGCGAAGTGTGTCTTGCACGGATGTTGTTTGTCCCGCCGAAACGCCGAGACATGCACCGTGAGCTGCCGGTAGGTGAGGTTGTGCAAGATCGTTCTCGCGGTGTCCGTACTTGCGACCCATTTGGCGTGCTCGATTATCAGCGCCCGGAACGCGGGGCCGTTGACTACCCGGTTGGCGTGAGCGATCGCTCTGCGCACTAGTGCGCGCTGTGTGCCGCGAATGGGGACGACTTTGCATTTGAGCGTCCGCCGAAAGTGCTCGCGTTGCTTCGTCGCCGACGGCGTGTGCTTGCCATGGTCCAGTTCGAAGCGTACCGAGCCGATCTTGCTCTGGGCGACGGCGCTGGCCGGCAGACTGGCGACGGCCAGGCAAGCTACTACTACGCAGCGCACAATCACCCGGTAAGCATAGCCAGGAAATCTCCGAGCGGCTGGTCGTTTCAACACGTCGCGACACGTCACGATGACAGTCGCGAGGACAGCGCTAGTGAATTCGGGTCGGCTCGCGCATGAACAACAGGTACTGGTCTTCATCCGCGTCCAGATCCATCTTGCGCTTGCACTTGTCGCAGTTCACGGGCTCGAGTCGGTCTAGTTCGCGACATTCTTTTGTGTCGAACAGATGGTCGACCTCGGTGTCGCAGTGCTCACAGATCATCACGCCGTAGAACGATCGCACCGCGCCGCTCGCCAGGAAACCGTTGATCATGTTCAGCTGGTCGATGACCGTTGCCGGGCATTCGACGAAGCTGAGTTGGCACTTCTCATCCAGCTCTCTCAGAACATCGATCCAAACTCGCACGCCCGCGGAGTTGAAGCGCCTCACGTCCTTGAGGTTGAATTCTAGGTGGCCTGTGAGTCCCTTCAGCGACGCCAAATCGACGGACTCGTCGACGACGCCCGAAATAGTCACCTGGGTGCGGCCTGCCTGTTGCTGAATTTTGATATCGATACCGCTCATTGCTGTGGGGCATTCTATACCCCAGCTGGCAATTCTAGGAAGCCTGGCAGAGCCAACCTGCTATTGTCTGTTGCGTGCGAGTAATCCTCTGGCTGGCTGTCGCCGGCGTGATCGTCATCTCGGCGGCCGGGACGGCCCAGGCCGATTCTGACCTGCGAGGGTTGTCCATATCGGCGGGCTACGCGGGCTTTGACTTCGGTACCGGTGAAGCTCACGGTGGCGTGGTCGGCATCTCTCACGAGCGCCGGTTGTCCGACAAGGTGCCCTTCGCCTGGCGCATCGCTGTCACCGGCGGTGTTCACAATGCCGACGACATGTTCTTTAGCGGCACCGGCACTCTTGGTCTTAGCTGGCTGTTGTCGGACACGCTCAAGTACGTGCCGTACGTCTTGCTCAACGCCGGCGCAGTCGTTACTGGTGGCAAGGACCTGACCACCGATGTCGCGCCTCGCGTGGAGTTCGGCCTCGGCTTGGACTTGCTCAAGAGCCGCGAGTTTTCGTACGGCGTGCAAGTTCGCGCCGAGCTCGCGTCGCCCTTCAGCGTTTCACAGACCGGCATGCTCATCGTCGCAGGCCGCGTCACCTGGCGCTGGGGCTTTTTCTAGACCTTTAGACCGCGTTCAGACGACGGCGGCCGGGCAACTGGGCGGCCGCTACCACCGCTTCGTGCACGACGTCTAGTTCGTCTGCCACCCGCGCTTCTCCGAGCAGGCGCAGCGCCGCGGCAATCGCCTCCAGGGTCGACATCGCTTCCTGACTAGGCGGGCGTCGCATGCGGGTGCGCGGTTGCGCTGGCGCTGGCAGCGATACGATTGGTAGCCCACGGAGCGCCTGGATGCGTTGACGCATGCGCCGAGCCTGGTGCCAGGTGCCATCCAGGATGATCAGGTTCTTGGGCGGCGGCGTTGGCATCGAGGTAGTTGGCGCGCCCTCTGGGAATAGCAGCCACGTGTCGGGCTGTCTTAGTAGCGAGCCGTCCAGTGGCGCGAACTGATCACCAAACGTATGTAGCGTGCTGTTCGCCAGGGCGGTCGCCGCGAATCGGCCGGTGTTGCTCACCTTTTTCGTCTCGAGAATATGGCGGATGATCGAGATGTGCGTCACGTTGTCACTGACCTTGGTCAACGCAGCGCACACGCAGCCGCGCAGTTGCAGCAGGCATGCCTGGCAACGCACTTCGCGGCTATCTGTTAAGGTATCCCGCACCTTCATCCGTAGTAAGGAGTGACACAATGGGTTTGTCAACCAGACGTTTCGGCATGTGGCAGATGGTCACGGTGGCCGCGGTTCTTGGCCTCATCGCATGTGGCAACAAGTCCGCCGACAAGAGCGAGAGCAAGCAAAAGCGAGCGAGCGCGACCAAAGCTGGTGACAAGGGTACAGGCGCAGCCAACGACAACAAGAAGAAGTCGAAGCCGCCAGGGAATGCGACCGATTCCATCGAAACACCCAACGACGGCAAGACTCTCACCGGGCTGGCGGCGTTCGCGTCCGCGGAGTTCGTCGACAAGCTGATCAAAACCCGCGACTCGGACCATTGGTACGGCTTGTACTTGCGCGGTCAGAAAGCGGGCTATGCCCAGCTGCGCATGCGCAAAACCAAAGCCGGCGAACCCGGTGCGTTCATGGCTCGCATCTCGCTGATGATGAAGGCGGACAACGACAAGATGGACTTCAAGTACATCTCGTACTTCGAAGGCAAGGCGCCGTACAACGTAGTCGCGATGGAGGTCGTACAAAAGAGCAAGGCCGGCAGCGTGGTGCGCAAGTACACGCCCAGCGGCGACAAGACCAAAGTCGAGTCCATCGAAGATGGCAAGCCGCCCAAGACCATGATGGTGGCGGCCATGTGCGACACGTTGGACGTCATGTTCGCCCAAATGGTGCCGAATCTGGACACGCTGCAAGACGACTCCAAGGCCGAGTACTGCACGTTCGACACCGACAAGCACAAGCAAGACACCGACGAGCTTCGGGTTGCAGAGCGCTCCAAGCGGATGATCAACGGTGTTTCGGTCAAGGTCGTAAAGCTGATGACCAAGGGTAAGACGGAGAAAGTCTGGCAGTCGATGATCATCGCCGAGGGCGGGACCACCCTGGAGATGGCCTTTGGCGAGGGCATGAAACTCAAGCTCGAGGACAAGAAGATCGCGCAGAGCAATGTCACCGGCGTCGATGTCAGCTCGATGGCGATCAAGGTAAAGAAGCCCCTTGGCGATCCCCAGAAAATCAAAGAGCTCAAGATGATCGTCAAGGTCACCAAAGGGTTCGAGATTCCGACCGGGCCGAACCAGGTCGTAAAGAAACGCGCAGACGGTCGCTACGACGTGACCATTCGTTCGATTCCAGGCCCCAAGGTTATGGACAAAGACCGCGCCGAATCTCTAAAGGCCACGGCGGATATCAACTCTGATGATCCCAAGATCATCGCCCTGGCCAAGAAGCTGAGCGCCAGCGCGAAGTCGCCCCGGGACAAAGTCACAGCGCTCAACCATTGGGTGTTCAAGACGCTGCGCAAGACGCTCAGCACCAATCTGACCACCGCGTCCCAGGTTCTCGAGCACAAGGCTGGCGACTGCACCGAGCACTCGGTGTTGCTGGTGGCGCTGGCCCGTGCGCTCAAGATTCCCGCCCGCGAAGTTGGCGGCGTCATCTACGACAACGAGTACATCGTCGGCTTCGGCTGGCACGCCTGGGTCGAGGTCGAGCTCGATGGCCGCTGGGTCCAGGTCGACCCGAGCTGGGACGAGCCCGTCGGCAACGCGACTCACCTCAAGCTGGGCGCCGGCGACAAAGACGAGGGCAGCGCCAACATGGGCTCTCTCGGCATCGAAATCGTCTACCCCGTCAACTGAACGCCAACTGAACGCCAACTGCGGTGCGCTAAGTCACCGGCAGCCAACTCGCCCTTTGACGCAGCGCGCCGTGTTCGTCATGATTGGTCATGGCGAAGAATCTGGGCGTACGCCTGCGTAAACGAGTCGGTTCCATGGTGTCGGAGGGGTTCTTCACCGGCCTGTCCCTGGCGGGCCGCGTTCATCCCGCCGCGCGGCCGAAAGCTCATGGTCTCGAGGTACTGCGCGACATCCCATACCGCAGCAGCGGTATGACCGAGCATCTGCTCGATGTCTATCGGCCCATCGATCGCCCGGGGCCGCTACCGGTCGTCTTGTACGTCCACGGCGGTGGCTTCCGCATCCTGTCCAAAGACACCCATTGGGTGATGGGCCTTGCCTTCGCCCGGCGCGGCTACGTCGTGTTCAACATCAACTATCGCCTGGCGCCGAAGTATCCGTACCCGGCTGCCATGGAAGACACGTGCTCAGCGTATCGCTGGGTCCTTGAAAACGCAGCCCAATACGGCGGCGACGTCTCCCAGCTGGTCGTTGCCGGGGAATCCGCTGGCGCCAACCTCATCACCTCGCTGACCTTGGCCAGTTGCTACGAGCGACCGGAGGCGTGGGCACAACAAGTCTACGAAACGGGAGTGGTTCCCGGAGGCGCGATTCCAAAGTGCGGGGTCCACCAGGTGTCGGAGATGGATCGGTTCAAGCAGCGGGATCCGCGGATCAGCGAGTTCATGGACGATCGCATGATGGAGGTGAGTCGCGGCTATTTGGGCGCGGCGGCCATGGATGCTCCCGGTGGCATCGACCTGGCGGATCCGGTGGTGGTGCTAGAGCGCGGCGATACGCCGAGTCGCGAGTTGCCCCCGTTCCTGATTTCGGTCGGCACGAAAGATCCGCTACTCGATGACTCCCGACGATTGGACAGAGCCATCAGCGACCTCGGTGGCTCGAGCGAGATCCACTATTACAAAGGTGAAGTGCACGCCTTCCAGGCAATGGTCTGGCGCAAGAACGCGCGCCGCTATTGGGGCGAGGTCTATCGCTTCCTCGATCAAGTCGGGAGCTAGTGCTGCCGCGCGCGTGAGTGGGAAGTGAAGCTTCGCGCCTGGAAAACTGCACTGTTTTGAGTTTGGTCGACCCACAAAAAGTGTCGCGAAAATGGTCGACGGTTTCGCAACTGCCCGGGACTGAAGCGGGCTTGGCAGATGCCTCACAAAGAAACCTCAGGTTACCCACACCAGTGACTAACTTGACTACATCCCGAACATAATCCGGAGTTTACGTCGCTATGAGATATCGCGGGTTTGTGGATAAGCCAAACCTTGGCACACCGTCTGCATTGTTACGTGACTGTTCGGCGGGTCAATTGGACTGCTCAACAATCCGGGCCTAGCTGGCTGGTTTCGCTTCGGCGGCGCGAGTTAGAAGGTCAGGAATCTCGAACGGGTAAATCGGCTGGGGACAGTCGAGAAGGACGCATACCCACTGAAACACTGAAGGCCAACAACCGGTAGCACTGTGAGCGATTGGTTGGGAAAGGTCATGAGTGGAGACCCTATGAAGGTAGGGACAAGGTGTGCGGAGGAAGGCCCGAAGGAGTGAAAGCACAAGAGGGGATCGAGTAGTTGCTGCGCTTAACGGTGTAGTTGCTGCAACGGATCGCTGCTCGGATCAAAGCCCTGAAGGCGGGCTCGGGAATCTGGCACTAACAAGCTTGCTTGGTAGTAGGAGACTCGAGGTAACGACAAGAGGGAACGGATGGTGGAGACACCAGTCGGCTAGGCAGCGGGGAAAACCCTTAGAGTGTAAATCCTGGACGTGGTAGTGGGATGAAATAAGCCCACGAGGTTTGCGGAGGAGTAAACCGTCAAGAGTGTGAGAAACACTGTAGGCGGAACATTAGACGGGCTGTGGGAAGCACGTTGTTAGTGGACTCTGCAAGTTGTCGCGAAGAGGAACGGAACCCCAGGGAAGGTGCTTTAGTTCGACCGATTTCGGTCGGAGGGCTAGGGCGGGTGACAATCGGATAGTTCTCTGTAGAGAAGGTAAGCTCACGGCAGGATGAACCTGTGTTGGCAACAGCATAGGGGACGGCATCGCGGGAGAACCACGAAGTCTAGCTGGAAACAGTCAGGGCAAGGTGGGGGCAAGGAACCCGAAACTGCGCTACGGCGATGTTCACAAAACTGTAGAGTGACCAATCTCATGAGAGGCAGCTAGCAAGTCGGTGACGGCAGGTTAGTAACCGGTAGATCCCTACTCCTTCGGAGGGGACACGGAAAGGGAAGGCGGCCCAACTGGGTCGCCGAACTCTTTTTCGGCGTTTCGGTTTTTCGAAAACGATAGGGCGCTGCCCCCTCTTCACCGTCGCCGTCTACAGCGCGAAGTAAGTGTTGGCGACAGTAAAGTGTGCGGCCGGCGGGTCATGCTTGCGTTTGCCCGTGGGCAGACCAGTCGCCACATCGCGAGAAGCGCCGCCACACACACGGTCGAGCTGAAGCGCGGCGAGTTTGCGGAACGGGCTGGCGTCTGTTGTGTGTTTTCTTGTCATGCGCCCCGGTAGAGCAAGCTCAGTGCCAGTTGCAACGTACTGAAACCGCTGGCGGAGGGGACGCTCAACTGTCCCAGCCACCGCAAGCCTGGTGTACCGGACCTGTCTCCCGTGTCTCCCGTGGATGTTCGCGAGGCGACGCTTCGGCGGGGGCCGGCGCGCATATTCTCAGCCAGTTGCGCGTGGCACTGAGATTGCTCTGAGTCCATTCATGAAACGAGCGGACATAGATCTGGCTGCTGAGCGCGAACGCGCAGACTTGAAAGATGCTTGGGGTAGGATGCGCCACGTGCGCGCGACGATCACAGCCTCGGACCCGGACTCACGCGACAAGGTAACCACCCGCGCCCATTCGTATCTGGTGATGGCGATGCGCTACGAGGCGCCCCTGGAACCTCCGCGCCGCTATTCGCTGGCTGGTGTTCAGGATGTGGTTTTGGGTCGGGCCGATGAAGCCGGTCACGGTCAACAGCTGGGGGATGGACGAATCGTGTTGCGTGTGGACCTTCGCGACCCTCGCATGTCCGGCGATCACGCCAAGCTTTCCCGGGACGGCAAATCGTGGGTGGCGTTGGACCTGGGCTCGCGCAACGGCACGTTCGTCAACGGCACCCGGGTCGACCGACGCGTGCTTCAGGACGGTGACTTGATTGAGCTTGGCCGGACCATGTTCGTGTTCCGCACGACGAGTGCTGAGGCGCCCACGATCGCCCTCGATGCGCTGGCCGACCAGCCCCAGGCGATGCAAACCCTGAGCGCGCCCCTGGCTGCAGACCTGGACCTCATCGGCCGCGCTGCTTCGTCCCGGGTGGCCATCATGATCAACGGCGAAACCGGTACCGGTAAAGAGGTGCTCGCTCGCGCCGTGCACGAGCTGTCCGGTCGCAAGGGCGACTTCATCGCGGTGAACTGCGGCGCCATCGCCAAGACCCTGCTCGAAGCCGAGTTGTTTGGCTATAAGAAAGGCGCGTTCTCCGGCGCCAACGAGGATCGCCTGGGCCTGGTCCGCGCGGCCGACGGCGGAACCTTGTTTCTCGACGAAGTGGCCGAACTGCCGGCGCAAACTCAGGTGGCGTTACTCCGCGTTCTTCAGGAAGCAGAAGTGACCCCTGTTGGAGCCACGTCGCCCATCAGCGTCGACCTACGCGTGGTCACCGCGACCCACCGCGCCCTGGAGACCCTTGTGAGCGAGGGCAAGTTCCGCGAGGACCTGTACGCGCGCTTGTGTGGCCGCGATGTGGTGCTGCCGCCCCTGCGTGATCGCCTCGAAGATCTGGGCAGCCTGATCGCCACGTTCCTGAACAACGAGTCGGTGTGTCGGGCTACCGGGACCACATTCCGCCGCTCCGCCGCCCGGGCATTGTTCGCCTACGAGTGGCCCCGCAATGTGCGCGAGTTGCGCACAGCCGTCGAGTCGACCCTGGCCGTGTTCGACGGCGGCGAGATCGATCTAGATCTACTACCGCGCCAGATTCGCGAAGCCTTCGACCGAGCCTACGGCGAAGCTCAGCCCGCCCCCGGCGACGACAAACAAGTCGAGCGCACCCTGCGCGAGGCCCTACGCGACAACAAAGGCAACGTCACCGCCGCCGCCAAAGCGATGGGTAAATCCCGAGGCCACTTCCATCGCCTGATGCAAAAGTACGGCGTCGACGCCGCCGAGTTCCGCGACTGAGATGGCTGACAATACGATCGATGAGTTGGGCCGGACCGCAACCGAGGCTGAGACGGACCAAGCCCCCTCCGGGGTAAGCGCCGACGCTAGAAAACGGCGTGGCCGTGGTGAGTCCGTCGGCCGGTACCTCGTACTTGAACGCGTCGGCGCGGGCGGCATGGGCGTTGTATATGCTGCCTATGATCCGACCCTTGATCGCCGCGTCGCGCTCAAGTTGCTGCACCCGCGGACTACTAGCTCCAGCGGCGAATATCAGCGGCGGCTGCTGCGAGAAGCGCAGGCCATGGCGAAGCTTTCTCATCCCAACGTCGTCACGGTCCACGACGTCGAGTTGGTCGACAATCGCGTCGTTGTGGCGATGGAATACGTGCGCGACGGCTCCCTTGACCAATGGTTGAAAGGTGGCGATGGCAACGGCCGACGACCGTGGCGTGAAGTCCTCGACATGTTCGTCGAGGCTGGCAAGGGGCTGGCCGCGGCACACGCAGGCGGGCTGATCCACCGGGACTTCAAGCCGTCGAACGTGCTGGTCGGTAAGAACGGACGCCCCCGGGTCACCGACTTTGGGCTCGCGCGTCCGGAGGGCGACACGGATGTGTCCAGCGAAGACGCGACTGGTTCGCCGGCGCTGCAGACACCCATGACTCAGACCGGCGCGATCATGGGCACGCCCGCCTATATGGCACCTGAGCAGCACGTGGGTGGCCAAGCGGATGCGCGCGCCGACCAGTTCTCGTTCTGCGTGTCTTTGTACGAAGGGCTGTATGGAGAGCGGCCGTTTGCCGGAGGCACCGCGGCTCAAGTGGTACAGGCCATCGAGCGCGGCGACGTACGCGACGAGCCCAAGGATACGCAGGTTCCGCGCTGGCTCCGACAGGTTCTCCTGCGTGGCGTTCGGGCGGCGCGGCAGGAACGCTACGCGTCCATGGACGAGTTGCTCGCCGAGCTCAGCCGAGACCGGACGTCGAGGGTCGGTCGGGGGGTTGCTTTGTTCGCTGGCCTTGGCGTTCTCATCTTCGCTGTTAACGCGGCAACACAGCCAACTTCCGCCAAGGCACCCGATGTCTGCGCAGCAGCCGCCGACGGATTGACTGCCGTGTGGGGCGACGCGCAGCGGGCGGATGTGCGCAAGAAACTAGAAGGCACGGCTGTCACCTACGCACGCGATGTTGCGAATTCGATCGTTCCCCGGATTGATGCGTTCGCTAGCCAATGGGCGACAATGCGCACTGACTCCTGTCGTGCGACAAAGGAGCGCGCTGAGCAATCAGACAACATGATGGACCGACGTGCCATGTGTCTTGACGCGCGGCTGCAATCTCTTGCTTCGTTTGTCGCCGTCTTGACCACAAAGCCGAGCAAGGCCGTCGTCGACAAAGCGATTGGCATGGCGCGCGGTCTACCTCAGTTGGCTGAGTGTGCAGACAAGAAGACATTGCTGCTTGCGGTTCCGCCACCGCCGGGGGCTGCTATTCGGGCGAAGATCATCGAGTACGATCGGGAGATCGCCGACATTGGCACGCTCACCAGCATGGGCAAGAGCAAGGACGCGCTCAAAAGGGCGTCCGCTCTCGTGGTTGAAGTCGACAAGTTCCCGTATGCGCGGACCAGGGCGCTCGCGTTGCTACGAAAAGGCATCGCCCAGTCACGTCTCGCCAAACCAGAAGGCCTGGCGACGCTAAGACGCGGCCTCAAGGCCGCGCATGAAGGGCATCAGGTCGCGACGATCCGGGCGGTCTGGTTCCTGTTGATCGAAACGTTGGGTGATGAGCTGAAGAAGCCGAAGGACGCGTTGGCTCTAGTGCCCTACGCCGAAGCCGCGGTCGCCGGTGCTGCCAATCCGCGAATCTGGGGCGGCGTTCTCCTATCGTTCACAGGGAGCGTTCGTCTCGCTGCGGGTGACCAGGAGGGCGCTCTGCGCGATCTGAAGCGCGCCGTCGAGATCTTGAAGGACTCAAAGATCGCCCCCAACGGCACGCTTCGTGCGCTCGGCTCCCTGACCCAGCTCTATTTCGGGCAGCGGAAGTTGGGCGAAGCCAAGAAGGTGTTGGCGCAGCTGGCGGTCGAACTCAAACGACGGCACGGGGAGCGCCATCTAACGCTAGGGCAGGTCTACGGCAACATGGGTATCCTGGCCATGCGAGAACAGAAGCTCGGGGAGGCGCGCGAACTCATGGTCAAGAGCCTCGCCATCAAGCGTCAGGTGATCGGCGAGGACCACTACTCCGTGCTTGACGGCCGCAGCAACGTTGCGATGCTCGACTTCAGTCAGGGCAAAGTAAAACAGGCTCGGGCCGAACTGGAGGCCCTGGCTAAAGCGTACGAACGCGTTCGCGGGCCCGACCACACCGATGTTGCCACCGTGTTGCAGCAGCTCGCCGAGGTGTCCATCACCGACGCCACTCGTTACGCCGCTAGCGTTAAGGGGTTGCAGCGCGCGCTAGCGATTCAGAGCAAGAAGCAAGGGGCTAAGCACCCAGCCGTTGCGGCGGTGCATCGAGTCCTCAGCCAGTGGCATTGGGTCGCAAAGCAGTACGGCAAGTGTGTCGAAGCCGCGCGCAGCGGGTTGGCGATCATCGACACGAAGAAGGGCAAGCCGTCCTGGCGCGTTGGCGTTCTGCGCGGCCGCGTGGGTACGTGCCTGGTCGGCGACAACAAGCACGCTGCGGCGATCTCCGAACTGGAGCAAGCGCTGGCCATTCTGAAAAGGTATCCTCAACTGAAACCTTCCGAGCAAGCCCACGTCGAATTCAATCTGGCCCGCGCACTGTGGGCCAAAAAGCGCGACCGTACCCGCGCCCGCGCTCTAGTCACCCGCGCCCGCAAACGCTACGTGAAGGCAGGGACGGGGGCCAAGGAACGCCTCAAAGAGCTGGACGCTTGGGCAGCCAAGCACATGAAGAAGCCGTAGCGGCTGCTCCCAAGCCTGGTCGAGAGTCGGCAGGTTAGCGGACTAACATGAATTCCGTGGGTACTCTGAAGTGCGCCTCACGTCCGTGTCGGCCACTTCCACGTCGGTTTGGTCAGCAGCCCCTGCCCCATGATGTGTGTCTCACCCAGTCGCTTCTCCAACGCGATCGGTTCATGCTCGGAGAGCGACGCGAGTTCCGTGGTCAATAGTTGAGAATGGGAGACCACCCATACCTGGGTTCGCTTGCTTACTCCATGAATCAAGCGTGCCAGGGCGGGAATCAGATCTGGGTGCAGGCTGGTCTCGGGTTCGTTTAGCACCATCAGCTCCGGTGGCCGGGGCGTGAGTAGTGCTGCAATCCACAGCAGGTAGCGCAGCGTCCCGTCGGACAGTTCTTGCTGACTCAGCGGCCGCAGCAATCCGTGCTGCTCGAACCACAGAGCAAACGATCCGGAGCTCACGTCGACATGGACGCTGGCTCCTGGGAAAGCGTCGTTGACCGCTACCTGCAGTCGCTCAGCGTCGCCGTTCTCATGAATCGTCTGCCACGCCGCGGCCAGGTCTCGCCCATCATGGTGCAACACCGGTGTCCGCGTTCCGAGCTGGGGCTGGCGCGCCGGTGCATCTCGGTCGGTGCGAAACTGGTCGTAGAACCTCCACGAACGAATCGATTCACGCAGGAGTAGCAGCTCTGGCGTACGTTCGGGATCCGCCATCTGAGTCAGCATACTGTCAAAAGGGTCCAAGTCGTCTGCGAGAACGATCCAGCCGCCTTTGCCAGCGCGGCGGCTGACAACCGGGCCGCGGCGGTCGATCATCGCGGCGCCTGGGCGCCATTTCGTTCCCACCCAGATGCTCTCGCGTTTGATCTCCGGATCAAAGAACAACGACCTCGACGGCATGGGGATGCCGAAGTCGATCGAATAACTGTGCTCGCCTCGCGTGAACCCCAGACGCACACCCACGCGCCCCTTTCGCACCGTCCCTTCCACGGGGTGTTCGCCCCGCTTGACCGACTTTGCGAACCCCTCTGGCCCGGCCCACAACACCGAGTCGAAGCCCCCCTCGCGCGACAACAACGCCGCCGCTCCGCCCAGCGCTGTCTCGCTAAGCAAACGCAGAGCCCGGTACAAGTTGGACTTGCCGCTACCATTCGCCCCGGTGATCACGTTGAGGTCGCCCAACGGCACGACAACGTCGCGCAGCGAACGGTAGTTAGCGATGGCGAGCGTGTCGATCAACGTAAGAGCTCGCCGGTGCGCATGAGCGCGATGGCGGCCGCGTGCGCGCCCGACTCAGTCGCTTCGGAGTGCATTCCGAGAGTATAGGCTACTAGCGTACTAGGACCTCAGTAGTTCCGGCAGCACAGCGTGCCGGCGGTGGAGTCGTTGTAACAACCGCCGAAGTGCTGGTTAGGCTGTGAGCTCGACCATCCGCAGTTGCTCCAGTTGCAGTCGTTGTCCTGGACGCCGTCGCCGTTCCAGTCGTCATCGCCCCCGGGTTTGCATACGCGCATTGGCTCATTGCAGCCGGTGCCGGCCACGTTGCTGGCCCAGCAGCTGTTGGCAGTCCCGCCGTAACGCAAGAAGTCGGCGGTCCAGTAGTTGTGTTGTGGCACTTTGCCGTTGCGTTCGTCCATCCATTTCTGAGCCGTGCACGCCGAATACCCCGGCGCGCATAGAAAGTCTCGCTGATACCAGGAGACAGAACCCGCGCAGCCGGTCATTTTTCCAGCGGCGTCGAAGTGCTCCTTGACCGTTACGTTGTCGGCGCATCCCTGTGGCCTCGGTGCCAGTCGACGACAGCGTAGCTCGATGCCATGGACGGTTATCGAATCCTGCTCCGACGTCCAGTCTTCCCACGCTTTGAGTCCGACCACGAATTCACCGACGGGGCACATTGCATCTGATGCAGCGCCGGTCGGCGATCCGGCCAACTCGTGTGTTTCGCTGGTCGCGATCCCGTTGGACCAGTCCATCGGTCTCGCGCATATCGGGGCGATACCATCGAGACGAGTCCCGGAGTGGACCTTGAAGCCGACCATGGCGGTGCCTGGCGTGCACTCGCGTTCGAACGGTGTGCCGGTCCAGTACCCATGCGGTTCGATGCCGTGAGGCGCGTCAAAATCCTCGTTGAGGGTGAGCACCCCGTTGCTGAGCCTCGTTGGATAGCACTCGCCGCCCAACCGATGAATCTCGGAACTAGCCATCCCGTAAATGCCATGAAGTACTCCGTTGCCCGAGCACATTCCCAGACGAGACGCACCCACCCTCGAACCCCGGGAGGGGCCCACGTGTGGGTTGCCGACTTCTACGCCATCAACGTCATCACACAACCAGCGAATTTGGGCGATTCGGCCACCGGCGCGACCCAGCGCCCCGACGATGGCGCGTCCAGTTGGGCACTCTCGGCTGGCCCAGGTGCCCGAGTAACCGCCGTTCAACCGCTGGAACGTCCGTGGCGGCGCCGGGTTGTCCGCTTCTAGCTCTGCATTTGGAGCACAAAATCCGTACAGGTAGCGCACGTGCGAGTCGGACGCGGAGCCGAACGACACAAACGACGAGCCCGGCGCACAGTGTCTTGTCGTGGTACGCGTGGAATCGCTGTACGAGCCTGCGGCGGCAGTAGATGTGCCATCGCTGCAGTGCAAAGTAAGCCGATTGACGTGGGTCGACGTGGAGGTGGTGGCGCCTGTGACAGTTGTCCCGGCTGGACAGCGCAGCTCATACGGATCGCCGCCGCCTCCTCCGACCGGAGCCAACTCTGTGTCGCCGAATAGCGTCTGGTCGCGCTGCCAGCCGTACGACGCCATGTACCCCATGCATCTGCCGGCCTGCTCTGGCGCGCTCCATAGGTAGCCCATACTTTGTCTGCTTCCCGGGTGGTTGAACCCAAGGGTGTGCACCGCCTCGTGCGTGAGCGTGTACGCAACGGACTCCGGTGTTACCTGCGTGTTGGAGAGGTACGACGTACTCACCACCACCGTCTCGTCGGAGTCGGTACCGATGGTGCCTGGCACCAGGGCGGACCCCCACGCCGTCCCTAACTCGCTGCTGCAGCGAATGTGGGTCGGCCGGACTTGCAGCATGGCGTGCAGGTCCTCCGCCATCACGTCGAATCGCTGGTAGGTGATGAAAGATGACTTGAGGCAATCGAGGAACGCGGGCGTGCCTATGCGTGCGTCGATGATATCGAGCGCAGCGTTGAGCTTGGTCTCCTCAGCTGGCGTACAGTTCTCCATTGTTCGCATCCCGTTCAACTCATGACGGCGTGCGCCGGTATCGTCGGCCTCAGACGAAACGCACGCACTGGACAGCAGCGCAGTTAGGACCAGGGCGGAGGCGAAACGAGGGCGTGGTTGAGTCATGAAGCGAGCCACAGCAAGTTCGGTTCCAGTCTCTGCGCGGCGCAAACCGCGCGGAACGTTGGCGCAATGTGTCGCATCGACCCAGGTGTCTCCCGGGATGTCGCCTGGTAATTGTCTCCCGCAGCGCCGTATTCGCACATCGGTGTTAACTGATCTCGCGACGATGCACGCGGCGGTACGCTGGCCTCGGAATTGCTGTATGCCCGCGCATGCAACGCCTACGTTTCGCCGTCCTTGTCGCCATATTTCTGTCCTCTTGTGCTAGTGAACGGGATACGGCGTTCACGGTTCGCTCGCTCACTCTGCAGCACGATGACCGGGTAGCCTCGGGCGCGTATCACACGTGCGTGATCGGTGAGGGCGGCCTGGTCAGCTGTTGGGGGGCAAACCACCACGGTCAGCTCGGGCTCGGTGACAACAACCAACGAACCGTTCCGACCCCGATTCAAGGCCTCGAACCAGTGGTTGCGCTAGACGCCGGAAACGAGCACACGTGCGCAATCACAAACACAGGGCGGGTCGCGTGCTGGGGACGTAACAATCTTGGCCAGCTCGGCGATGGCACGCTTGTGAGCCGAAACACGCCAACGTTTGTCGGAGCGTTCGACGGGGGCGGAGGCGCGACCTCTATCTCGACCGGGTTGTTTCACACTTGCGCCGTCGCTCAGATACAAGGCGCAGTCTCCTGCTGGGGCTACAATGGCAACGGCCAACTCGGCGATGGTTCTGTGTCCAACCGCACTCTGCCGCAGCTTGTCCGAACCTCGGTGACGACGTATCTCACCGGAGGCGTGAAGGTTGCGGCGGGTAGTTACCACTCGTGCGCCATCGCCAACAATCAGGTCCACTGCTGGGGCTACGGCGGCCAAGGGCAGATCGGCAACGGCCAGTTCCCGTCAACTCAGCTCTACGCTGCGGCTACGTCGCCACTGTGGATTACACCGACCGATATCGCGGCCGGCATCTATCACACGTGTGTTAGTGGTCAGGGTTGGTGGGGGAGTCAGGCGCGCTGTTGGGGGCGTAACAACCGGGGGCAGCTGAGCTCCACCACCTCCACTGCCAGCCAAGCCTACCCGCAGTTCGTCTTTCTTCAGGGGAGTAGCGTGCTGTTGAACAACGCTGCGGGTGTCACCGCCAACGGGGACCATTCCTGTTTCAGGACCACCACGAACGAGCAGTGGTGCACCGGTAAGAACGCCGACGGCCAGTTGGGCCTCGGAGCTACTTCGGCGTCCGAGTTCTACGCTCGTAAGGTTCTACTTTCGGGAATCACGTCCCAGGACGCGGGCATGCGACACACATGCAGTTGGACCAGCAGCGGTGTCTTGTACTGTTTCGGCTACAACGGTTGGGGCCAACTCGGAGAGAATAATCCGACTTCGACACCGTTCCCGACGCCTGGCTTCGTCGACTGGGACTCCGACGGTGTGGAGAACCGCGTCGACAATTGCCAGTGGGATGCTAACCCGTCTCAGACCGACACGAACGGCGATGGACAAGGAGACGCGTGCGAGTGCAACGGCGTTACGTGCACCGTCAGTACGAGTTGCCACGCGCCGGGAACCTGTCAGCCGAGCAATGGAACGTGCACGACTGAGACCGTGTTGCCCGAGTGCGAGTCGCCGCCCGAGTGGCCGAGTGGTGCGGCGCTGATTGCGACGGACATCACCGAGACCACGTTAACGCTCACCTGGCCAGCGGCCGATGCAGCGCCGGCTTCAGTGGCCCCGGTCGAGACGTATGAGATCTACCGCGACGGTGTGCTCATCGGCTCGACGAATACTTCGACGGTTACGTACGGCGTGTCCGGCCTGACCCAGGGCACCTACTACACGTTCGCGGTCAAGGCCCTCAACGCAATCGGCCTCTCAGGCGAAGGACCGTCCGTGATTGTGCAGACTGTATCGAGCGCGCCGCCGATAGCCACGGGGCCGCCGCTCAGCTCGGGTGGGGTCACCACACCAGGCACTGCCCTGGGCCATCTGTACACGCCTTCGGGTAACCCGCTCGACCCGCCGCCGGTCCAGACCGGTGTCGATCCTGTGGATATCGATCCCAAGCGCATGTCGCTCATCCGCGGCCTCGTGAAATTCGCGGCAACGGGCAATGCGGCTGAGAACGTCACGATTACCGTCGCCGGCCATTCGGAGTTCGGCCAAACCAAGACGCAAGCCGACGGTACGTTCAGCATGGTCGTCAACGGCGGCCATAGCGTTGTGCTCGAGTACCGCCTGAACGGCGACCCGGACCACTTCCCGGTTCAACGGCGCGTGCGCGTCGGCTGGGGCGATTATGTCTGGGCGCCCGACGTGGCGATGACGCCCGTGCCTACGCTGGCGCCAGGGACGGAGAGCCAATACGAGCTGCCTATGGGGGGCGTTGGCACGCTGCAAATGTTCTCGGGTGAGACGGTTACCCAGGGAGGAACACGCACGGCGCGGCTGATGGTCCCGGCGAATACAACCGCAGTGGTGGAGCGTGAGGACGGGACCCTCGTAAACGTGGAGACCGGCGTGTTGAAGATGCGCATCGCAGAATATACGGTCGGGCCGAATGGCCCGGCGGCAATGCCCGCCGGTATCCCCGAAGGCATTGGCTACACCTACGCCGCCGCGATCACAGCACTAGAAGCCCTCGACGCCGACGCGCACATTCGGTTCAGCCAGCCGGTCTCGGTATTCATCGACAACTTCCTCGGCTTTGGCACCGGCACCCCGGTGCCGGTCGGCTACTACGACTCAACGAAGCGACAGTGGGTGCCGTCGGCCAGTGGCAGGGTCATTACGATCGTTGCCTACGACGCCAACGGTGTTGCAGAGGTAGACACCGATGATATCCCAGGTGCCGACAACGACGGCCTTACTTACGACGAACGGTTCCAACTGGGAGTGACCTATCCGGGCGCAATCGGCAAGAGCCTATGGTGGTTCCAGACGGATCACCTGAGCGACTGGGATTGCAACTGGGCGTTGTGGCCGCCCAACGGAGCGTTGCCGCCGGACTTCAATCCAGAGGACTTCATCAAGACGGAGAGCGACAAGGACTGCGAACAGTCCGGCTCGGTGATCGAATGCGAGAACCAGTCCCTTGGCGAGTCCATTTCCATCGCTGGGTCGCCAGTTGGCTTGAACTATCAGAGTCTGCGTGCACCCGGACGTGCGACGAGTCGGCGACTGACTATTCCGCTTGTCGGTGCCGCGCCACCGCCGAATTGCGCCGGAGTTGTGGTGGACATTCAGATCGCGGGACGCAGGTGGCAGAGCCCCCACTCCTGCGTCGCCGACACGTCGATCACCTTCCCCTGGGATGGCTACGACTTCGCCGGCCGGCGAATGCAGGGCGCGCAAAAGGCCAAGATCAAGATCGGCTATCGATACGACGGCGTGGACTACGCCAACACCGACAACTTTGGTGGGCTGGGTAGCGGTTCGTCGGATATCGATGCGGATCGGGCGAGCGGTACGTTTGTCTTTAGCTCCGAGTACGAGGTGTTCATTGGCGGTCTGGTGATCGATCCGGACAACAGCGTGGGTGGTTGGACGATCGACGGACACCATCGCTACGATCCGCTTACCGGCGTGATCCACTTCGGCGACGGTACGCGTCGCTATGCGGGGGCTCACAAGATCGAGGCCGTCGCCACATCCAATAAATCCAGCAGCTCGGATACTGGAAGCATCGCGTTGCGCGCAGACGGGACTCTGTTCATGGCGGGCGGCTACGGGATCAGCAAACTGGGTTCGAACACCGCTATCTCCAACATCACGGGCTCGACACCTAGCTCCGAATGTTTGGGTGATGGACAACCGGCACTCGACCACGACGTCGGCGGGCCGCGGCGCGTGCGCGTCGCGGCGAATGGAGATGTTCTCTTCTTGGTAAACGGAGTCATTCGGCGCATCGACTCCGAAGGCAAGCTGTCGACCGTACTGCAGCGGACCGGTGGGGCCTGCGACTCCGATATAGAGATCCCGGGGACAGCCATCGAAGACTTCGATATCGACGAGAACGACATGATGATCGCGCTAGTCGTAAACGGGGGCATTACCAAGGCCCATATCATCAACATGAAGGGGTCCTCGACTCCCTCCGGCACACAGCTGACGCCTGAACTCAACGGGTGCCACGATGTGGCCAACGGGCACGGCGGAGTGTTTTATGTCAGCTGTGGCGAGCGCATACGCGAGCTGAAGAAACAACTGCAAGCCGACAGCTCGCAACCTCAGGTTGAGCTCAGCAGAGACTATGTAACCGGACTGACGTCGCTCGCACGCAGACCCATGGTCATGGGGGCGACGGGCCTGTACTACGTGGACGTGACGAAAGTGGACTATACGTCTCGATATCAAATTCGGGTTGGTCCCGAAGCGAAGCTCGTCGTCGGTCATCTCGATACGCCCCCTGCAACCGCCGGAAACGGCGGCCATCCACTGCTGGCTTCCTTCGAAAGGATCTGGGACTTGGCGATTCACCCCGATGGGGCGTTGTTCATCCTGGACAACAACCGCGTCCGCAGCGTGCGCGCCCGCAGCCAGCAAGGAGAGGGGCTCACGTTCCCGTCGGCCGACGGCGCGGCCTTGTACGTGTTCGACAACGAGTACAAACACGTCAAGACCATCGACGCGATCGGTGGCGCGGACCTCATCACCTTCACCTATGACTCGAAAGACCGGCTCGAAACCATCACGGACCAGCACGGCAACACAATGACCGTGCGGCGAAACGCCTCCGGTGAACCGTATGAGATCGAAGCGCCGTTTGGGCAGAAGACCACGCTCACGGTGGATGCGGAGGGGTACATCAAAACCGTCAAGAATCCGGTCCTGGATGAGGTCACGCTGCAACACACCACGAGCGGCCTCCTGGTCAAGCTCACCGACGCAAAGCTGTACGAGCACGACTACCAATACGACGGTGTCGGTCGTCTATTGGTTGATGACATGCCCGTGGGCAAGAAGACCCTGGCTCGCTCCGGCGGCAACGACGTCTCCCAAATGACGCTAACGACCGAGATGGGCAGGACGACCACCTACGACTTCTCGCGCCTGGATCCAGGTCAGTCGGGGGAATGCCCATTCGGCGCTCCGACGTGCCAGAAGCGCACCGTGACCCAGCCGAACCTCCTGATGTCGACCCAGTACGTCACGCCTGATGGCAGCCAGCAGGCACTCATGCCCGACGGCAGGCGGGTGAGCTCGCGAATGAGCCCTGATCCTCGCTTCGGTAACGACAGCCCGTACGCAAGCTCTCTCAAGATCGAGCGGCCGAAAGCGGGCGGTGGATTCGAAGTCGTTAGTGAAATTATCAAAACCCGCGTTGTCGAGCTCACCAACGAAAACGACCTGACCAGCGTCGAGAAGCTAACGGAGACCAGCAGCATTTCTGATGGTGTTGCCCCCGGTAGAACCGTCACGACCGAGTACGTCGTGGTTAGTGGCGCCGACGACCGAGTAGTGACGACGTCTCCAGAAGGACGCCAGACGACAACGCTGGTCAACGACAAGGGGCAGACGACCAAATCGTGCGTCGGCGGTAGCACCTGCACCGCGCCAGGGGTGATCGTCACCGACTACACCTACGACGCGCGCGGCAGAGTCAAGACCGTTGTGCAGGGCAGCCGGAACGTGACGTACGACTACTACTCCGATAGCGGATATCTGGAGAAGGTCACGAGCTACGTCGGCATGGAAGGCGGCGTTCCAAAGTACCTGACCACAACAACGCTTCGAGACGACCTCGGCCGAACCACCGAGCTTACGTATCCTGATGGTGGTGTTCTCAAGACGGGATACGACAAGAACGGCAACGTCGATTCGATCACGCCGCCCGGACAACTCGCTCACTTGTTTGGCTTCGGCCCTGGCAACCTGGAACAGGCGTACACGCCACCTATGCTGTCTACCGGCGACGGAATCGTTTCGTTCGCGCACAACGTAGACTCGCAGCGGAACCAGACCACCCGAGGCGACGACTCGACCGTGACGGTTGAGTACGATCCCAACAACGGACGTCCGGACAAGGTGAACTTCAACGGGGTCGATCCGGACGGCGGAGCGCTTACCTGGGGAGCGATCGACTACGTGTATGGCGCTGGGGCCGAGGCAGGGCGTATCGAGTCGGCCGTGCGTACTGATCCAATCAGCGACTCCCAGGTCAACTTCGGCTACGACGGTCCGTCCGTGGTGTCGACCACGTGGACACAGGGGACCTTTACTAAGACGGTCTCTTACGATCGGAGTGCGTACCTGAGCGATCAAGAAGTCACCGAAACGGTGGGGGCCGATTCCGTGGTGTACACATTCGATGACGATGACTTGTTGCTGTCGGCGGGCAGTATGTCTGTCACGAACGACCAACAGTTCGGCCGGGTAAAATCACGCGCCCTTGGCTGCGTAAGCGACTCATACGAGTACAGCTTTCACGGCGAAGTTAACGAGTACACGGCTACCTGTACAGCCGCCCCCGTGTTCGCCGCAAGCGTCGATGCGCGCGACGCGCTCGGCCGAATCAAGACGCGTACTCAAACAGTCGGCACAGATGCGCCGGTTGTTCTGAAGTACGTGTATGACGACCGCGGGCGATTGACGCGCGTCGACGACGACAACGATCTGACCGTCGCGAGCTACACCTACGACGACAACGGCAACCGCACGAGTGCGACGACGAATACGGCGTCCAACGCGGCGTCGAGTTCGATCACGATCGATGACCGTGATCAGCTCACCTCCTATGGGGTCTACACACAGATTACGTACACGAAGAACGGAGAGATGAACACCGTGGTCGGCCCCGGCGGTACGACCACGTACCACCACGACGCAACGGCTCAACTCCGGCGTGTGATCAAGCCGAATGGCGACAAGATCGAGTACGTGTTGGGCCCGTCGGGCCGCGTAATCGTCAAACTCTTCAACGGGGCGATCCAACGCCGCTACGTCTACGACTCGTCCAGTCGAGTAGTGGCCGAGTGGGACGACAACAACGTGATGACTCGCTTCGTGTATGGCACGAACGGCCTCGCACCGGACCACATGATCAGGGCCGGCGTCACCTACGCGTTCATCACCGACCACGTGGGCAGTCCGCGTCTCATCGTCAACACAAACGATGGCACCATCGCCCAACGCATCGACTACGACGAGTTTGGCGTGGTCGATCCGGTCACACTCACGAACGCCGGGTTCCAGCCGTTCGGCTACGCAGCGGGTCTCTACGATCATGACACCGGCCTCGTCCGCTTCGGTGTACGGAGTTACGACGCACGGTTCGGCCGGTTCATCACCAAGGATCCGTCTGGCTTCCCCGACGGCGGTAACCGCTACGCCTACGCGGGCGGCGACCCGATCAACCGGGTCGATCCATCGGGGCTGTCGTGGCGAAGCGCGGCGAGTACGGCGGTCAACTTCGCCGCCGGTTGGCTAAACGAGCGGACCTGGGGCGTCTCCAACTGGGTCGCCGGGAAGCTCGGCCTGGACAAATACATCGACACCTGCTCCGCCGCCTATCGCTGGGGAAGGTATCTGGGCATCGCGCAGGACGTACGTGCGCTGTTGAAGCTGGCAATGGGGTTCGGCCGCTGGGCAGCGAAGAAGGCGGTGAAGTCATGTCTCAACTCGTTCGCCGACGGCACCATGGTGGCCACACCCAGCGGTGATGTCCCCATCGAGAGCCTCGGCGTCGGCGATCTCGTGTTGGCGCGTTCGGACACCACCGGCGAGGTGAGCTGGAAACCGATCAAACACGTGTTTCACTCGACTGGCAAGCAGACCCTGCAGGTCACGGTGTCGCACTCCGGCGTCGGCCGCGAGACAATTCACGTCACGGACAACCATCCGCTATGGATAGTCGGTCGCGGTTGGGTCGATGCGAAAGACGCACAGCTCGGCGACCACATTTTCACCCTGGATGGAACCGGCGCCGTAGTCGAAGCCATCGCCTCCGGCGCGGCGAAGACAGGTGTCTACAACTTCGAGATTGCGGACGACCACACGTACTTTGCGGGTGACAGTCGAATCTGGGTCCACAACTGCTCCCGCACCCTGGTCGCAGCCGATCTTGGGCTGGTTGGCGAGAAACTCACAGAACTCTCGGGAAGAGTGCTGGATGCGGGGACCACGCGCGTCATCACGGTAGGCATGATTAGGGGCGAGATCACCGGCATCTTTGGCGCGCTTCCGAGAGCTGTCGCCCGAGCGCGGGCACATGGGGTAAAGACCCTCCAGATTCAGGCGTCCCTCGCCGACCCAGGCCTCAATAGAGCCTTGCAAAGGCTCACTCCCCGCGCGGGTGGTACATTCTCCAGCTTCGGCGGTATAGATACCCTCACTTTCATTATTCGATGAACCCAGCACAAACAAGATCCGTCATTCTTAGACACATGCGAGACGCTGTTGGTTTCGTTCGCAGTGACACGGCCACGAACAGCCCGGACTTTCATCTCGAGCCACAGGAGTCAATCGTGGGGTGGTACAGAGAAGCAGGCTCAAGCATGTCTACTACTGCGGTATTCGCCACCGGTGCGCTGTATCTCCCGCGGGCCGAATTGTTCGATCGCGTCGCTTGGTCGGACATTGTCGACTTCGACATGCCCGAGAAGCGGACACATCGCGGGGTTAGAATCCGAACCACGCACGGCCAACAAGTCGTTCAGATTACGGGCAGGTCCGGTCCCGCGAACAAGTACGAGGACGCTTTCGCGTTTGTCGGGCTGCTCCAAAACCTACTGCGGTTTCGCGCGTGATTCTCACTGTTCGCGGCACACAGGGACACTCGCCCGGCATCCAGTCATCCCGACCGAGGGACCTTGGAAGTGGAGACGCTGCTCGTGTCGCCGGTCGTGCTCCCGCAACGTCCCTGGGAGGAGAAGGGACGAACGTTGATGCGCAAGAATAGTAGCGCGAGGGGGGCGGCCGCCCACCAGTACATCGGTCGACGCGGCAGTGTCTCCCGGGAGTGTCGCGCCCGGGGGTTCTGGCGGGCGCTAGGGAGTTGAAACAGCGTCGCTAGTGGCTGGCACGTCGGTTGCTTTAGGAGCGGGCATGAAAAGACAAACGAACAAGCCCGCTAAGCTGACCACGCGCGTTGCGCCACTAGCCCTCGACACGGTTCGCGGCGGAGCCCGCTCGAGGCGGCAGCGGACTGAGAGTGTCACCGCCAGTACGGCGGACACCGATTCCTGGGGGGAATCTGGCGTCGCCTAACGCAGGTCCGCGGAGGTGTTGCCTGGCAGCCGGCGGGCGATTGGCGAACGGCGCCCGCGCCTAACGGACGAAGTAGGTGACCGGGTCGTGCCGACGTTTACCGCTGGCGACTCCGCCACCGCGCACGCGGTCGAGCTGGAGCGCGGCGAGTTTGCGAAGGGAAGGAATGGCGTCTGTTGTCGGCTTCTTCTTCATGAGGCACCGATAGAGCAATCCCGGTGCCACTTGCAACCTGCCGAAAACCAACGACCGTCAGTTGCTTGGCCGTCCCGGCCCTGGACCACCCGGTGTACCAGCGGAGCTCGGACTGACGTGAGGCAGACCCGCCTAGCGCAGGTCCGCCGAGGTCTTGCCAAGCAGCCGGCGGGCGATGATGAGCATTTGGATCTGCTGGGTGCCTTCGAAGATGTCGAGGATCTTGGAGTCGCGGGCCCACTTCTCTAGGAGCTCGGTTTCTCCGTAGCCGAGGGCTCCGCAGAGTTCTACGCAGCGCAACGTTAGCTCGTTGGCTACGCGGCCGGCCTTGGCCTTGGACATGGAGGCTTCCATCGAATTCGGAATCCGGTTGTCGGCCATCCAGGCGGCTTTGATCGTGAGCAAGCGCGCGGACTCTAGCTCGGCTTCGAGGCGATAGAGCTCGGCTTCGGCGGCGGAGATGTCGCGCAGGTTGCCTTCGTAGTGGGTGTGCACTCCCGCTTTGGCCAGGATTTCTTTGGTGCGCTCCAGGGACGCCCGGGCGACGCCGATGGCCATGGCCGCAACGACCGGACGAGTGTTGTCGAAGGTCTTCATCACACCGGCGAATGACTTCTTGGTGTCGAAGTCGGCGCTGCCCAGGATGTTGTCTTTGGGAATGCGGCAGTTGGTGAACAGCAGCGTCGCCGTGTCCGAGGCGCGGATGCCGAGCTTCTTGTCCAGTCGCACCATCTCCATGCCCGGTGTGCCTTTGGGCACGACGAACGACTTGATGGCGGCTCGACCAGCCGCCAGGTCCAGGCTGGCCCAGACGACAACGGCGTTTGCGCGTTGGCCGGCGGTGACGAAAATCTTTTCGCCGTTGAGCACCCACTCGTCGCCATCGAGCTCGGCGGTGGTGCGAACAGCTGCCGAGTCCGAACCGGCGCCGGGCTCAGTGATGGCCATGGCGGCCCACACTTTACCGAATCGCTCTTTCTGCTCGGGCGTGGCGACAGCGGCGATGGCGGCGTTGCCCAAACCTTGACGCGGAATGGACAGGGCCAAACCGGTGTCGCCCCAGCACAGTTCGATCATGCCGAGTACGGTGGCCATGTTGGAACCGTTGCGGATGCCCTTCTCGTCGGACTTGGAGCTCTGGCTCAATCCGCCTGCGCTGGCGCCGGTGCCCTTACCGGAGTCGTTGATGCCGTCCATCAGCGCGGCGAGCATGTCGAGCTCTTCGGGGTAGGCGTGCTCGGCGGTGTCGTACTTGCGAGAGATTGGCCGGAAAACGTTCTCTGCGACCATGTGTGCCTGGGCAACGATGGGGCGCAGCTTCTTTGGAATGTCTAGATTGATCATGTTCGTTCCTCCCGCTCAGATGAGCAGTCCGCCTTCGTAGATGCCAACGCCGCGCAGATGTCGATACCAGCGTTCGACCGGGTGGTCTTTGACGAAGCCGTGGCCGCCGAGCAGCTGGACTCCGTTGGTACCGATTTGCATCGCCTTGCTCGCGCACAACATGCGGGCGAGGAACGACTCACGTTTGATGTCCTTGCCTTTCTCGGCGCGGCTCGCGGCCTGGTACATGAGCAAACGCATGCCTTCGAGTTCCAGGGCGATGTCGGCGACCAGGAACGCCACCGATTGGCGATTGGAAATCGGCTCGCCAAATGCTTGGCGATCGTTGACGTATTCGGCGACGTACTCGAGCACGGCCTGACAACCGCCAACGGCCATGGCGCACCAGGCGACCCGGGCTCGTTCGACCACGGCATTGAAATCGAACCCTTCGCGGCCGGGCTCGCCGATGAGTGCGTCGGCCGAGACTTTGACGCCGTCGAAGGTGAGTTTGCACAAACCCGCGCTACGCAGACCCATGGTCGGGTCGGCGGTGACTGTGAGGCCTTCGGTTTCGCGTTCGACCAGGAACAGCCGCGGTCCGGCACCCAGGATGTTGGCGCCGACCAGAAACAGGCGCGCAGTTTCGCCCAGAGGCACCATGCTCTTTTCGCCGTGAATCAGCCAACCACCATCGTCGGCGCGTACGGCGCCAGTCTGCGGTCGGCTCGGATCGGACATGGGCGCCGGCTCCAGCAACGCCATGGCGGCTGGAACGAAGTTGTCGTCGGCGAACGCCGGCAAGTATGTAGCCTGTTGCTCAGCCGTGCCCCAATCGACCAGAGCCGTCGCCACCGCGTGGGGCGCCAGGATGGCCAGGGCAAGACCCATATCACCGCGCGCCAGCTCTTCGATGATCAGCGCGTTGGAAAGAGGGGAGCGTTCTTCGGCTGCACCACCCAGCTCGTCTGGAATGGCCATTAGCGTGATTCCCAGCTCGTGGCTCTGCTGCAGAATCTCTGCCGGGGCCGTGGCTGCTTCGTCGGCTGCTTCCGCTGCCTTGCGTAATACATCGTCGGCGAACCGACGCATGGTGTCGCGCACCATCTGCTGGTCTTCGGTCGGCGTCAGATCGAACAAGGAAGGCTTCTTTGGTTTTTCGAGTCGAGCAGCTTCCACGAGTTTCTTGTCCTTGCTGTTCTTGTTCTTCTTGCCGTCAGCAAACACGTCCGCCGCTTTGGCGGCCGCGCGCATACTCTGTTTGGCGCCGCGATAGAGCAGCCATTGGGCTGGTTGGTTCAGACCAAGGCGAATGGCCACATCTGATCCGCTGAACTTGGTCAGCCAACGCAGGGGGACGCCTGCAGCTTTTTCGATCGGGGGGGTGTCTGCTGTACTCATCGTTTACTTACCTCTCGTTTCAACGCGGCGCCAAGCGCTGCAATGACCACATTCGTGAGACCCGTCAGGGCCGATTCACGATCGTCAATTCGTTTACTGATCAAACCGTCGACCACACCCAGGGTGGCCGACACGAATAGCTCGGCGTGGACCCGAGCTTCTTGTTCGGTTTCGCAAATCTTGGACGCGAGCAGATCGCGTTCGAGTTCGGTGCGCGCGGTGTCGACCATTTCGCTGAAGCAGCGGCCGAGGGCGCTGTCATCGGTGCGGTGGCGCAAGAAGATGCGCGTGAGCTCTGGCTCGATCAGAAATGAATCGAGCACCACGCTCATGCCCCGTTGCACCGACGCCCGCACGTCGCCGATGCGCCAGCTGCCTCGATGTTTGCGCACGTTGTGCAGCACGTAGCCGCCGATGGTTTCCGCGACTTCGCTGAGGCAGGCATCGCGATCGGCGAAGTGACCGTAGAAGCTGGACTGCTTGATGCCGGCTTCGCGAGCGATGCGTCCCGTGGTCGCCGCGGCAACGCCTTCGCTACGCAGGATGCTCATCGCCCCCTCGACCAGCCGGCGACGGGTCAGGTCTTTGCTCTCGCGGCGGCTGAGTGTGCGTGCCATCAGTTACATCGATAGCATATCGGTGAAAGTTTCAAAAGGTTATTCGTCTGGCGCGTAACTATTGAAAATATAAACATGAATGCAGGCGATGGAATATCGTTCAGACTGGAAAATCTGCGCTTTTCCGCCAGCTTGCCCGGAGCGCGCCTGCTCGCCCCCGTCGTGGTTTTCACCTGGCCTGCGTGGTATCTGATTGTCCGTGGTCAGGGGGATTGGCATCGCTGGGACGCTGCTCGCAGCGCTGTGTATTGGTGGCTGCGGCAGCGCCAAGAAAGATGCAGCGACGGACGAAGCCAAGCCGACCAAGGTACTCGACGGCAAAGCACGCCCCAGGGTTTGCGGCAAGGCGCCACAACTGCGCTGGCCGTTGCGTGGACGCGAAGGCCGCGATTGGGTGATCAACAACTACGTTGATGTTGCCGCCAACTCAGGCACGCATCGCGATTACACCGGCGCGGCGGGCCCCGACGCCAAGACCTACGTCAACCACACGGGCGTGGACATCGACATCTCGAGTTTTCGCCAGATGGATGGGAACACACCGGTGCTCGCCGCCGCCGATGGCGTCATCGTCGAATTCGACGACACTCAACCCGATCGCAACACCAGCTGCACCGGCAAGTGGAACTACATGCACGTTCGCCATGCCAGCGGTTATGTGCTGACGTACGGCCACCTGAAGAAGAAATCGATCAGCCTGAAGCGCGGCCAACGCGTGTCCGCCGGTGCGGTCATCGCATCTGTCGGTAGCTCGGGATGTTCGACCCAGCCGCATCTTCATTTCGAAGTGCGCGACTGCAACCGCGTCGTCAAGTCGCCGTTCGCCGAGCGTATGTGGAAGAGCCCGCGTGACTACACACCAAGGTTGCAGTTGATGGACGTGCTACTGCGAACGGGTGGACACGAGGGCATTGCGACCCTCAAGGACCCAAAACCGAATCCGACGTCGATCAAACCCGGTGAAGTGCTCGGCCTCGGCCTCAGCGTATCGGGCGGTGACGATGGCGACTCGGTCGGGTTTCGCGTGACGCAAGCCGACGGCACACCGGTATTGGCACCCAAGCGCGAGTTGACCAAGCCCCACCGTCACGCCTACTGGCATTGGCGCTTGCGCGCGCCAAACACGCCGACCAAGTTGAACGTCGAAGTCGTCATCAACGGCAGCGTCGTGTGGAAACGCACCCTGGACGTGCGCAACTAGCCACTCACCACATGGAGACTTAGAGCGAATGGGAACCTGGGGCCCCGGCATCTTCGATGGCGATCTGGCAGCGGACGTGCGCAACGAATTTCGCGAGCTGGCTGCGGACGGAGACCCGGCCAAGAAGGTCACAACCGGTTTCATGCGCAGCTGGCGCGACACCCTGGCCGATCCCGAGGATGGTTTGGTCGCCTGGCTCGCCCTTGCCGCGGCTCAATGGGAGTGCGGTCGTCTTGATCCTCGGGTGAAGAAACAGGCGCTGAAGATCATCAAGTCAGGTGGGGACCTGGACCGCTGGCAGCGCGACGCCCCGGACCTGGTGAGCAAGCGCGACAAGGCGCTGCAGAAACTCGCCAAGCAGCTGGCGAAGGCGCCGCCGAAACCCAAACGCTTGACCAGGTCTCGCAAGCACGAGACCGAACTCGAAGCTGGCGACCTGTTGATCTGGCGCCTGGAAACCGGCAAGGACGACAAAGCACGCTGGTTACCTCTGTGGGTCCACAGCGTTCATAAGGATAAGGGCGGTCGTGCACCCGTGGTCGTTCCGCTGAGCAAGACCTACGCCCGCAAGCCAACGGCGAAGAGCCTGGCCAAGGTGGACGCGTGTTGGAACCGGTATCGCGGCGATACGTTCTCCGGGAGATGGCACGCCCACATGATGTTCGGCATGCAGCGCGCCGACGACCGCGCAGGGCGATACACGCGCATCGCTCGTGGCTTCAAAGCGTCCGGTGACGGTGAAGACACCATGAGTACGGTGTCTTCGTTCCCGGATGCGCACATGACCGGCAAGTTCATCGACGCGGTCGCGCGATTTCGTACCCTCGTGCAATGCGCTAAATGCCTCGAGACCGGCTACAAGCCGGGTATGAAAGACGAGCTGGAGCCGGGGGTGGCGACCACCCACATGCGCGACTACTACACACCGCTGGCGCTGAATCGCGGTGGTTTGTGCGAAGCGTGCCGCTAACTAAGCAGGGCTAACGTCGGCGGCGTACGAGGCGTGCCCGTGGAATCGGTTCGACGGGTTCGTAGGGCGATATGAGTGCCGCCATGAACGCCAGGAACAGCATGGGCGGTCCGATGAAGAAGGGCACGACCAGGATCGTGTGAGCGGTGATGGATAGCACGCCACCGCGATCTGGGTTGTCAGAGCCGAAGGCCGCCAAGAAGAACCCCGGCAGCAGAACCAGCATCGTGGGAATGATGACGGTGAGGGTTCGAACGACTCGGTCGCGCTCCCGGCCTGCCATGCCCAGCGCGCAACCTAGGTAGAAGCAGTACCCGGACAGCATGAACGCGCCGAGGGTGAGGTGGTTCGCCGTACTTAGGGACACCTCTCGAGAGAACGTCGTCAGCGCGATTGCCAATAGGCCGACCGTGAACACACTCATGGTGAGCCATGACTGGCGTGGCCGCTCTCGCAGCGCTTTGCGGTAGACAATCCAAGCGTGAAGACGCTCGGTCGCAAGGGTGAGCAGGAACAGGGGCAAGGTCCACACAAGCAAACTCTTGCCCATCACTACCTCGCTCGGTGTCGAGCACCCGCCGAGCATGGCGACGGCGCCGAAGGCAACGAGTGCACCTGGGCGCTTCACCGCATATCCACCGATTCGCATGCCCGTTGGATGCACGGGATCCGTGAATGGTGCCCCTTCATGGCGAGTCAACGCGCCATCGCGCGGGACTATTCGCCGAATGTACGCTTTTGCGTGTAGCTACATCGAGATCGAGCCCTTGCGGAAGTCGGTGGCCGAAATGTGTACGTTGATACACACGGGCTTACCTTCCTTGGACAACCGCTTGGCTTCGTCGATGGTTTCGTCGATCTTGTCCGGGTCCGTCAGCAGCAGGCCAACACCGCCGTAGCCTTCGGCCACCCGCTGGTAGTCGCAGCGCAGCAACACGGTGCCGACGTCGTCGCCCAGGATCTCGGTTTGCTCTCGGGCGATCTGTGCCCAGGCGCCATCGCTACCGATGACCGCGATGGGAGCCAGGCCGTGGCGGATGCACGTGTCGAACTCAGAAAGGCTGTAGGCACTCGATCCGTCGCCGTAGATCAGCCAGGTCTCATGGTCAGGACGACACAGGGCCGCGCCAACAGCGAAGCCGCCGCCAACACCCAGGGTGCCGAACACGCCGGGGTCGAGCCAGCACAATGGCGCCCTCGGCCGCAGGATGTACGAGCAGGTCGCCACGAAGTCACCGCCGTCGACGACCAGCACGGACTTGTCGTCCATCTTCTTCTCGAGCTGCATGAAGAACTGCAGCGGGTTGATCATGTCGAACTTGGCTTTGGCCTTCTCGGCGATTTCTTCATCGCGCTTGGACTCGCGCCCTTTGAGAGTTGCGAACCACTCGGTCCACGGGCCGTTGCCGCTACCGGCCACCGCCGCCAGGTCGCGGATGAAATCACCGGCGTGCATTTCGACGGCAATCTCGGGACGGCGGTTCTTGCGCAGCGCGGTCGGGCTCAGGTTTGCCGCGACCAACGTGCACTTGCGGGTGATGCTGCGCCCGTAACCCATGCGGAAGTCGAACGGGAAGCCGGCGACGATGACCAGGTCGGCTTCTTTGAGTGCTGCGCCGCGCTTGTGGCGCAGTTGCACATCGCTGTACTGCCCGAGCAGGCCACGTGCCATGCCACCGAGGAACGTCGGGATGCCCAGGGTGTTGACCGCGGCGGCAAGCTGACTCGGGTCTTCGCAGTTGACCAGTGCCTGGCTGCCGATGACCAGGGCAGGGCGTTCGGCCTTGCTGATCAATGCGGCGACTTCCGCGACTTGAGCGCTGGTGTCCTTGCGCGGACGCAGCCGGACCTTGGGCGCCTTGAGCGGCAGGTCCATGTTGATGTGCGGCGCATGGAACTGTCGGTACAGGTGAGCTTTGAGATACAGACCAATGGCCTTGCCGGCGAGGTCCTTGGCGTTGGCCGCGCCGCTCTCTTTCATGAACATTTCGCGAACGAGTTCTTCGGAGTACAGCAGATCGATGGGCACTTCGATGAACACCGGGCCGGGCACGCCGGACTGGGCGATGTCGAATGCTTTCTCGACCGTCGGGCCAAGGTTGGACACGGTGCTCACGCTCGTTGCCCACTTGGTGATCGGTTTCATGATCGACATCTGGTCGATGTCCTGAAGCGAGCCACGTCCGCGGGTGATGGTCGCCGCCGCTCCACCGAAAACGATCAACGGTGATTCGGCCATCTGCGCATTCTTCACCGCGGTGACCGTGTTGGTGACACCCGGACCGGCGGTGACCGCGGCAACACCGGGCACGCCGCTCATGCGCGCGACCGCGTCGGCGGCGAACACGGCATTCTTCTCATCGCGAACGTCCACGACTTTGATCCCGCGCTGCTTCGCGCCGACCAAGATCGGCGAGATGTGACCGCCGCATAGGGTGAACAGGAACTTCACCCCCCGACGTGCGAGAACTTCCCCAATGATTGCGCCACCGTCTAGCTGAGCCATCGCGCGCACAATCGCACAACACCTAGTGGAAGAAAAGTAGGCATCCGATCTAGCCTCTGGGCATGGAGTATTTGCACACGATGATTCGCGTCAAGGATCTCGACGCCTCCCTCGATTTCTTCTGCAACAAGCTGGGACTTCAGGAGATCCGCCGCCGCGACAGTGAGCGTGGCAGGTTCACCCTCGTGTTTCTGGCAACCGGGCCCGACGCTCCAACGATCGAGCTCACCCATAACTGGGACCAGGAGGACGCATACACGGTTGGCCGTAACTTCGGCCACCTGGCCTATGCGGTCGATGACATCTACGCCACATGCCAGAAGCTCATGGACGCGGGAGTCACAATCTCGCGGCCACCACGTGATGGATACATGGCGTTCGTGCGCTCGCCGGACCAGGTGTCTGTCGAGCTGCTACAAAAAGGCGAGGCGAAGCCTGTTCAGGAACCGTGGGCATCGATGAAGAACCACGGCGAGTGGTAGCGGCGGCATCCCCATCCGCCTGAACGGATGGGGCGTGTGATCGGTAGCCGCGCGACAGAATCGCAGCGTAGTGGTCGCTACTGAACTTGAAAGTCGGTCCAACCCGAGTCGGGGTCGTTGCCGGCTTTGTCCAGGAACGCGCACACCTGCCAGGTGTGTTTTGCATTGCGGCCCTGAAATGTGGGCAAGCTGCCCTGGGGAATCTGCACCGTTGCCGCCCATTCGCCTGGCGTGTCCGGACTCAACACCGCCGCGCCCGCGACGTCGACTTGCAGAGCACAAGTCTCCACTGTCTCGTGCACGTCCCGCTTCCCGTTGTCGGTTTCCACTTTGTGAACCGTGACTTTTTCGACAGCGCGTACTTTCAGGTACACCTTGTTGATCTTCATTTCGCCGTCTTTGACTTGCGCCGCAACGTTTACTTGAAACGGCTGATGCAGCGAAGCCTGAGGCACCGATACTTGAACCTCGGCGCCGCCGCCGGTGATGAAGTTCTTCGCGTTTTTGATCTTGCTGAAAAGGCCCATAAATCCCCCTGGAGTTCGGTTGTGTGACGGTAGAGACAGCCACGCGGGAGTGTGACACGAAACAGTTGGCTGATCTCGCACACGGGGGGACTTCATCCACTCCGGACCTTGTCCAGTGGTGAACGGGTGCTCCGAGCGTTATGCGGCGCGCTACTTGGTGCCCGCGCTGCGCATGACCCAATGGCCTACGCTGGCGGTCTCGAAGCCCAAACGCTTGTAGATGCGTTCGGCATCGGCGCCTTCGACGGGGCAGATGATGCTCGTCGCTTTTGGGAAGCGATTCTGGGACGACGCCAGAGCGCGGCCAATCAAGGCTGTCGCGATGCCCCGCTTGCGATGGCTCGCTCGGGTCTGCACTTCCTGGTAGCGACACAGGCTCGGCGACTCGAACAGGCCCAGGGCTGCGACCAGGTGGTCATCGTCGAACGCGCCCCACCAACCACCGCCGCAGCGGCGCAGGGAGTCGCGATACTGCTCGAACCGCCAACGGCCGAAATCGCCGTACGTCTCACCGTGTTCTTCGACGCCGAGGTCGACAGTGAAGTCGACGAGCTTCTGCCAGTCGACCGCGTTGCTCATGCGGCGGATGGCGATGCCGTCGGGGGTGGGCTTCGGCTCGATGTAGCCGGTGCGCACCATGGTCAGGATGCGTTCGTAGATGGTTCCGTCCGCTAGCTCGGGGGCGACCCATGCTGGCGCGTCGGGCAGCGTCTCCCACACCAGGTAACGGCTCGTACCGGGCAGCTCGCCGCGCTCGTCTTGCCAGCGCTCGAACCATGATTCGATGTCGGCCGGGTCGGGGGCTTTGTCCAACACCAGAGAGTGGCCGCCGTAGTACTCGCGTCGATCGGGCGTGTCCGCAAGCTGATAGCCGTCGCGCTCGAGGTAGCTCGTGCCTTTGGGCTGGACCCAACGATCGGTCAGCGCCCCGAGGAAGTCGCGGCTGCGCAGTTGCAAATCCAACTGCGCTTCTGGTTGCTTGACGACTTCGCCGTGGAACATGCGCTCGACGGTCTTGATGATCTCGCCCAGGTCGCAGCCCATGTACGGATGATCGACTTCGGTCCTCACGTTGTTGAGGCGGCCAAGACTTCGCTCGGCGAGGACCGCCGCGGTCTTCACCGGTCCCGATGTGAACTTGAGCATGCCGGCCGCGTACTGGACGAGCGCCTGCATAAACGACTTCTGGGTTTCGTCGGGCGCCGCATGCCACGCCGCCTCCCACATTTCGTGCGCTTCCCAAAAATAGCCCGCGTTGAACAGGTCCACGCCCCATAGGTAGGGCGCGTTCGCCATCCAGCGCTGGCTGTGCAACATCGGTGCAACAAGCTCGGGATCTGGTGGCCGTTTGCCGACGCCGGGAATGAATGGGGTCGCGGGGAAAGCGCGGTTGGGAAAGAAACGCTGGCTCACAGCTTCGCCTCCTGTTGGAGACGCATGAAGAACGGCAAGCCCTCGCTGATCAGATCCAGCTCGGGGGCCAGTTGTTTACCGATGCCTTCAGTCACCGCAATCGCAATATTGCACATTGTGAAGGTCGGATTCACTCGCACCCTGTGACGTCGCAAGATACCCATCATATCGAACGCCACCGACGAGACCTCGACTTCGCCCAATGCCTTGCCATGGTACTTGGCGGTGAAGGTCAGAACTTCGGCTTCGTACGCGTCGTAGTCTTTGATTTTGGCGTTGGGCGAGAACTCGAACATCAGGCGCGCCATGGTCTTACCGTCGCCCTGGGCCCAGCTGGAGAAGAATAGAGCGAAGGTGCGCCGGTCTGTGTCGTCGAGTTCGGCGGTCAGGCCCAGATCGAGAATCGTCACCATATCGTCGGCGGTGACCAGAATATTTCCCGGGTGAAGATCCGCGTGAACGAAGCCATCTTCGAACACCATCTTGAGTAGCGTTTGGAAACCGACGCGCGCGAGGCGTCGTGGGTCCGAGATTTTCGGATCGTAGTTGAGCACCTTCACACCGTCGATGAACGACATGGTCAGGATGGTCTTGGTGCACAGCTCGGGGACCAACTCAGGAAACTCGACGTCGCTGGTGTCGCCGAAGTTCTTTCGAAAGCGGCGGTTGTTGTCGGCCTCGATGGTGAAGTCGATTTGCATTTCGATGGCACGGGCGAACTCGTTGACGCTCTCGACCGGCGCGAGCAGACGAATCGACGGGATGATCGACATGACCTTGGCGAACATGCGCATGATGCCCAGGTCGAAATGCACGATGCGATCGATGCGCGGCCTGCGCACCTTGACCGCGACTCGGCGGCCGTCATCCAGGCGCGCATGGTGAACCTGCGCCACCGATGCGCTCGCGATTGGAACCTCGTCGAACTCAGCGAATACCCGCGCGGGCGGTTTGCCGAACTCGTCCATGAACGCGCGCTCGACGTGCTTGAAGGAGAACGCGCCGACGTCGTCCTGAAGCTTCTCCAGCGCCTCGATGATGTGAGGCGGAAACAGGTCGGGGCGTGTGCTCATGATCTGGGCGACCTTCACGTAGGTCGCGCCCAGGGAGACGATGAGTGCTGTCAGACGGGAGGCGAACCAGACTCGCCGCTTGGCGCGGGAGCGGAAGCTGAGCAGCATGAATAGCCAGCCCAGCAGCCAGATCACGAAGTGACCCAGGACGAATGCCGAGATGACGAAGCCGCGCGCTACGAACCGAAAGACGCTCACCAACGCCGTTGGTAGCACACCTGGCGGGGTTACGGGGTTGTTGTCGCACAAGCACCAGCGGATCCACGCGTGGTAGACTGCTCGCTGGCATGGCCCAGAGACGCAAACGACGGGGGCGCCGCATGAAGCGGCTGGCATTGGCGGCGGAAAACGCCCTCGAGATCATGCGTGCCGGGCGCCTGGGTGATCGCTACGGGTTTCCGTATCAGGTCGAGCATGAAACTCGGGTCTTCAAGTTGCGCCACTATGAAGCGACCAACAAGGACGAAGGTCCGGGCGCGGCAGCTCCGCTACTTTTGATCCCGCCGCTGATGGTCGCGGCCAACGTGTACGACATCGACGCCGAGGTTAGCGCGGTGGCTCACCTGGCGCGTGCTGGGGTCGACACGTGGATGGTCGACTACGGTGCACCCGAGCTCACCGAAGGCGGCATGGATCGCACCCTCGATGATCACGTTCTAGCCATCAGCCAGGCGGTCGAGTTGGTCCGCCATGCGACGGGCAGCGATGTACACGTCGCCGGCTATTCCCAGGGAGGCATGTTCGCTTATCAGGCGGCTGGACTGCGCCGGTCTGCCGGTCTGGGCTCGGTGATCACCTTTGGCGCGCCGGTGGATATCCACCGAAACCTGCCGAAGGTGCGCGACAGTTTCGCGGGCTCGTTGGTCAACATGCTCCGGCCTATGCTCGCCTTGCCTCTGGACCGCGCCAAAGGAATGCCAGCGACTCTGTCCAGCACGGGGTTCAAGCTGTTCAGCGCTCGCAAGGAAGTGCAGCAGTTCTTCGGTTTCCTGGGCAAGCTTCACGATCGCCAGGCGTTGGAGAAGCGCGAGGCGAAGCGGCTGTTTCTTGCCGGCGAAGGATTCGTCGCCTGGCCGGGACCGGCGCTGCGAAAGTTCGTCGACGAGGTGATCGTGCGCAACCGCATGGCGTCCGGCGGTTTCGTCATCGATGGACGGCCCGTCACGCTGGCAGATATCACGTGTCCAATCCTGTGCTGTGTCGGCCTGCGCGACGACATGGCACGGCCACCCTCTGTACGCGGAATCCACAAAGCAGCGCCCAACGCCGACGTGTACGAGCTTGGCGTCAAGGCCGGGCACTTTGGCCTGGTGGTTGGCGGAACGGCACAGCGGGTTACCTGGCCGACGGTCGTCGACTGGCTCACATGGCGGGCCGAACTCGGCCCCAGACCACAGGGGCTGATCGATTCCGAGCCAGTGGTGCGTGCTCTGCCCGAGCACGACGAAGACTTCGACGCTGCCTTTGACGATGACGACTTCGACGTGGAGTTGTTCATGGACGTGGCGGCCAAGACCGTCGGCGCAGCATGGACGCGTTTGGGTGACGCCACCCAGAACCTGACCGATTCCATCGACGGCTTGCGTTGGCAGGTGCCTCGATTGGCGCGCCTGCGCCGGATGAACATGGGCTCGCGGATCAGCCTCGGCGATGCGCTGGATCGTCAGGCCAGGCGTATCCCCAACCGTACGTTCTTCATTTGGAAGGGCAGGGCGTTTTCGTATTTCGACGCCAACACGCGGGTCAACAACATCGTCAAGGGACTGGTCGACTGCGGCGTGCGCAAAGGCCATCGGGTCGGTGTCGTCATGCACGTGCGACCTAGTTATTTGTCGTTGGTTGCCGCGCTGAGTCGCGTCGGTGCTGTGGCAGTGCTGCTCGGACCTAAGCTGGACGTGGGCTCGGCTCGTCGCTGCCTCGACGCCGCCGCGCTTCAGCACCTGGTGGTGGACCCCGATAGCGTGGACCGCTGTCGTGACCTGTGGTCGGGCCAGCTCCTGGTGCTCGGTGGCGGACCAACCCGGTCCATAGAAGGCGACGGCGTGATCGACATGGAGGCTATCGAGCCGGACGCGGTCACGTTGCCAAGAGGCTTCCAAAAGAATCCAGGCCGCGCCGACGATCTGTCGATGCTGGTCATCAGCCCGGACGGTTCGGGCGACTTTCGCACGGCGCGCATCACCAATCGACGCTGGGCGTTCTCGGCCTATGGCGCTGCCGCAAGCTGTACGTTGACACCCAAGGACACGGTCTATTGCTGCCTGCCGCTCCATCACATGACCGGCACCCTGGTCTCGGCTGGCGGCGCCCTCGTGGGCGGTGCGCGACTGGCCATCGCTCCGCGCTTCGATCCCGCCGAGTTCTGGACCGACGTGCGGCGCTACGGCGCCACGGTCGTGTTCTACGCGGGCGATATGTGCCGCGCGCTGGTCGACGAGCCTCACCAGACCGGCGACCGCAGTCATCCCGTGCGCCTGTTTGCCGGCAGCGGCATGCGCAAGGATGTGTGGCGGCGACTGGTGAGCCGCTTTGGGCCCCTTGGCGTACTCGAGTTCTACGCCAGCACCGAGGGCAGCTCCGTACTGGCGAACGCTTCTGGCACCAAGGTTGGCGCGATTGGCCGGCCCCTTCCCGGGAGCAGCGAGCTGGCCGTAGTCGGCTTCGACCACGCCGCTGGCGGGATTGCGCGCAACGGACGCAATCGAGCAACCCGCTGCCACGTGAACGAGCCCGGGTTGTTGATCTCGCGGGTCGACCCGGAGCATCCCCTGCATCTCAGCGATAAGCAGGCGGGGCGGATGGCCGCCGATGTGTTCGTCTCCGGCGACCAGTGGTACATGACCGGGGTCATCGTGAGCCGAGACAGCGATGGCGATTATTGGCTCGTAGACCGAGCAGTCGACATGGTGCGCACCGCTCGGGGACCAGTTTCCACCTCCGCCATCGAGGACGCGCTCTATCACTATCCAGATGTGCGTCGAGTCGCTGCCTATGGCGTTACCGAAGATGATCAAAACGGCGCGACCGAGCAGGTGACGGTGGCGGCGTTGGTGTTGCGTGATCGCGAGGGCGACCCGCTGGATTTGGACGCGCTCGAGGCCATTCTCGTGGAGCAGCTGCCGCGCAAACATTGGCCGCGGTACGTATTCGCCGCCAGGTCGATTCCAATGACCACCGGATATCGGCCGGACAAGACAAAGTTGCGCGCGGTGGGAATACCCGATGCGGACGAGGTGTCGCTGTTTCGTTATGACGACGAAGAGACGACGTACTTGCCCATCGAATCCAATGACGCCTGAGTACTACCGCGAACTGCTTGCACGGCGTTTCGCGGGACGCAAAGTCATTCTGGCGCTGGGCATGGTCTCCAACTCAGGTGCCATGATCGGAATGTTGCGCTCCCTGGGCGCAGAGAGGCCACTGCTGCTCGCCGAGGGCATCGGCACCGGTGTACTCCCGGCGGCTGATGAGCTGACCTACAAGGTCGTGGGTACACCGGGGCTTGCCAACATCATGGACACGATCCGCGCCTACGAGGGTGCGCTAGCCAAACCGTCCATGGAAGTGCGCGCGTTGCTGGATACCTACGATCCGGACGGTAGCGCCCTGGTCGTCGGCGCGTTGTTCAGCGAGAACACCAACATCCTGGGTCGGCCGTACTATGGCGCGCGCCAGCCCACATGGTGGGCTCTCGAAGACAAAGTAATCATCGACGATCTGTGGGATGAGCTGGGCGTCGATCGTGCGCCGTGCGAAATCGTTCCCGTGGAGTTGGCTGCCCTTCGGGCCGCGGCAGGGCGTCTGGATCGCGGGGACGGAACCGTATGGGCTGGGGACGCCAAACAAGGTTGGCATGGCGGCGCCGAATTGACCCGCTGGGTACGGGGCGAGGACGCGATAAGGGACATCGGCGAGTTCTTCGCCGCTCGTTGTGATCGACTGCGCGTGATGCCATTCCTCGAGGGCATTCCGTGCAGTATCCACGGCATCGTGTTTCCCGAGTACGTGGCCGCGCTGCGGCCGGTCGAGAGCGTGACGTTGCGTCGGCCCGAGGAGCATCGCTTTCGCTACTGCGGATGCGCGACATTTTGGGATCCACCAGACTCGGACCGGGAGTACATGCGCGGTCTGGCTAAGCGTGTCGGCGCCGCGTTGCGCGACCGGGTCGGTTTTCGCGGCACCTTCACCATCGACGGGGTAATGACCAGCGACGGCTTTCTGCCGACGGAACTCAACCCGCGTTTCGGTGCCGGCATCAACACCATCGCGAAGGCCTACGAAACTCTGCCAACGTATTTGCTACATCTGGCGATTTGTCAGGGCGAGCCCTGGCAGTTCGAGCCAGAACAGCTGGAGCGCATGCTCATCGACAGCTCCGATGCGACGCGCACGGGCGGCGGCCACACGTTTTCGACCGGCGAGCGTACAGTGACGGAGAACTACAACCTGGTGGAACAAGACGGCGCGTACCAAATTGCTGGACCGGATGGAGCCGCGGTGGCCACGCTGATGGTCGGACCGTCGCCCACCGGAGTCATGGTCAAGCTGACCCTCGATCCACGACAGAACCCCATCGGTGAGTCCGTTGCGCCCCGTTTCGCCATGGCCTTGGAGCTGGCGGATCGACAACTTGGAACCAGCTTCGGACCTAGCCTCGTGGCGAAGTCCACGCGCCGCTAGTACACTGCGGCGACATGTTCGCCGAGTACACACAGTTGGATGCCGTTGGCCTGGCCGAGTTGGTGAGAACCAAACAGGTCAGCGCCGAAGAGTTGGTCGAATCCGCCATTGCGCAGATCGAAAAATACAATCCGCGGCTCAATGCCGTGGTCTACAGCCTATTTGATCGGGCTCGGGCAGAAGCCAAGGGTGAGCTCGTGGACGGGCCGTTCTCAGGCGTGCCGTTCTTGATCAAAGACTTGTTGTCGGCTCTGGCCGGCGAGCCGCTTCAGCATGGCTCGCGGATGTATCGCAACTATCGGCCCCAGCAGAACTCCGAATTGGTCAATCGCTATCTGGCGACCGGCGCGATCGTCGTCGGCAAGACCAACACCCCCGAACTCGGCTTGATGCCGACGACCGAGCCGGAAGCCTACGGCGCGTGTCGCAACCCATGGGACACGAGGTTGACGACCGGCGGGTCCAGCGGTGGCTCGGGTGCAGCGGTCGCGGCGCGCATGGTGCCAATGGCCGGCGGCGGAGACGGTGGCGGCTCCATTAGAATTCCGAGCTCGGCCTGCGGACTGTTCGGCATGAAACCGACCCGCGGTCGCACCCCGGTCGGTCCGGCTCAGGCCGAGAACTGGCACGGCTTTGCCATCGAGCACGTACTGACCCGAAGCGTTCGCGACAGCGCGACCATGCTCGACGCAGTCAGCGGTCCGTTTCCTGGCGATGCCCACTATCTTGGAAAACCCGACGTATCGTTCGCGTCCGAAGCGACCAAAGACCCGCGCGCTCTGCGCATCGCTTACAGCACCCAACCCATCTTGCCGTCCGAGCGGGTGCACCCTGACTGCGTGGCGGGGATTCACGACGCGGTCACCTTGTTACGCGATCTCGGCCACGAGGTTATCGAGGACGCGCCGAATATCGACAGCGCCGGGTTTGCCCGGGCGTTCCTGGTGGTAATCGCGTGCCACACCGCTGCCGGAATTCGCACGGCCGAAGATCTCGTTGGCCGCAAAGCGACGATGGAAGACTTCGAGCAGAAGACCTGGTTGTCCGCGCGGATGGGCGAGTCGTTCACCGGCGGCGAATACGTGACCGCGGTAGGCAAGGTCCAGGCCTACGCTCGCCAGGTGGTCAACTTCACCAACAACTACGACGTGTTTCTGAATCCGACCTTGTCGTTGCCGCCGCAGCCTTTGGGCTTCCTTGAACCCAAAGGCGTTGAGGCAGCCCTGGAGCAGGTGATGCTCCGGCTTCCCGTGGGTCGCTTGATCAAGAACACGAAGATGTTCGATCAGGCCGCCGCGGAAGTGTTCGCGTTCATTCCGTGGACACCCGTGTACAACGTCACTGGTCAGCCTTCCATGTCGGTGCCGACGTTCTGGAACTCGAGCAACATCCCCATCGGCAGCATGTTCACCGGGCGCTACGGGGACGAGGCGACGCTGTACCGACTCGCCGGGCAGCTAGAGAAAGCCCGACCGTGGGCTGACAAGGCGCCGCCGATTCTCAAGTGAGCTGATGAACTGGGTGCTGCGCACATTGCTCGTGGTCGTGGTCGTCGCCACCATGGGCAGCTGCGCGATCTACAAACGCCCACTCAAAGTGCCGACCACGGACAAGGCCGTCATCATCGTTGCCAGCACGTCCATGCCGGAACCGATCTCCGACATCGCGCGCCATGCCTGGTTCGCGGTCAAGAAGGCGGGCAGCAAACGCTGGCGTCGCATCGAGGTTGGTGGCTTTGGTAGCAAGCCGCTGGACGGCATCAAGAACGTCGAGATTCACGGGGTGTTCGTCGGCGCCAAAGCGGCCAGGGCGATCCCCTGTTTGCGCAAACACTCCAGCAAAGCGCGTCCGGGCCGTGACTATCTTCCGTGGCCGGGGCCCAACAGCAACACCTTCGTCGACGCGCTCATGCGCAAGTGCGACCTGCACGCGGACCTACCAGCCACGGCCATCGGCAAGGACTATCGCGGACTCATCGGCGTGTCGTGGACATCGGGCGGAACCGGCTTTCAGTTCGAGACGCCCTTGTTCGGGTTCAAAATTGGTTTGACCGAAGGCATCGAGCTGCACATTCTGGGTCTCGCCATCGGCGTAGACTTTTGGCCGCCGGCCATCATCGTGCCCCTCGGCGGCGGCCGTCTCGGCTTCGGCGATCGCTAGCTTCGGGGCTCGTGGCGATCGCCAGCGTCCGCTCAGCGTGGGTTGCGGGCGATGCCCTGGTAGGTGTAGCTCTGAGATTTGCGGCCGCTTTCCATGTAGAAGTTGCGCATGTCTTCGATTTCGAAGCCGGCTTCCTGCAGGTCAATGCGGATGGGCCGATTGAGGTTGCAGCCGCCGGCATAGATTCGTTGCGCCCAGTTCATGCGGTTCTGCCACTTCGCCACCTTCACGTCCGGTGACAGGCCGTGCTCGACGAAATGAAACGCTCCGCCGGGTTTGAGCACGCGGCGAACTTCCGCGAGTGCCGTCGCCAGGTCTGGAATGGTGCACAGGGTCCAACTGCTGAGCGCGCTGTCGATAGAGTTGTCATCCAGGGGCAAGCGAGCGCCATCTAGACTGCTCACCTCGATTTCGATTCCGCGTTCGGAGATTCGCTCGGCGGCCAGGGACATGCCGACCTTGGACGGCTCGGCGACCCATACTCGTGTGACAGCATCCGGGTAGAACTCGACATTGAGACCTGAGCCGAAGCCCAGCTCGAGGACATCACCGTGCAGTCCGGTGGTGGTTTGTGCGCGCAACGTTTGGTGCTCCGGGGTGCTCATGGCTTTGTCCATGCCGCGGGGCAGAATGCAGTTTTTGTAGAGTCCCATGTCGTGTCCTTTCGTTCGTTGCCCAGACGCTAGTGCAGGGGGCGTGCCTGACGACAAGCGCGCGAATTGACTCGGCCCGCATACACCAGGGCGTCCGCGGACACTGTCCGGACACCGTCCGGTCGATGCGTCCGGCTGTCCGGGCCGCGAAATCATTGGCGCGAATCGCTGGCACGGTTCGCGCAATGGGCACGGGCAACAGGAGAAACGAACAATGACGACGACTACTCAGACCATCGACAACAAACTTTGCACCCGCACCCTGGCCCGCTACCTCACCTATCCAATGATCCTGGCCGCGAACGCTGCCGTTGTTGGCTGGACCTACTACACGGGTGGCTCGGTTGCCGGCATCACCTTCGTCGCTCTGCTCGCGAGCATCGCGTTGCTGATGACTCTCGAGTACGTCATGCCGCACAAGAGCGAGTGGCAGCCGGACAAGAAGGAGGGACTTCGTGACCTGTTCTACTTCGGCCTCAACGGCGGCATCGACGCCGCGGGTAAGCTCGGCATCGCGGTGCTGGTGGCATCAATCGGTGCGTGGAACAACAACCTTCCCGTTATCGTAGCGCTCCCCGCCGCCATCCTCGTCGCCGACTTCGCTGGCTACTGGCTGCACCGCTGGGGGCACCTGGGTTGGCTGTGGCGCGTGCACGGGGTGCATCACACCCCAGACAAGGTGAACACCTGGAACAACAACACGATCCACTTCATCAACAGCGCGTACTCGGGTTTGGGCAAGACGTTGCCGCTCCTGGCCCTGGGATTCTCGCCCGAGGTCATCATCATCGCGGCGTACTTCACCGGTTTGCAGTCCTTCGCGGTCCACGCCAACATCGACGTCGAACTGGGCTGGTTGGGCTACCTGATCATGGGACCGGCGCACCATCGCTTGCACCACAGCACCGTAATCGCCGAGGCAGGCAACTACGCAAGCGCGACCACGCTTTGGGACATCGCCTTTGGCACCTTCAACTACGCACCGGGGCGAGTTCCGGCGGCCATCGGTGTTGAGAAACCCGAGACGTTCCCGGTTCCGAACAACGTTTGGCGCAACCAGTTACACCCGTTCATCTACCAGGGAAGCGACCGCGACTAGGTCTGCTGGTTACGACAACGCGCGGCGCTCTGGCTACGGCTCGGAGCGCCGCATTTTTGTTTGTAGGCCCAGTTTTTCCATACGCCGATAGAGCGCCTGGCGGCTCAAACCCAGGGCGCGGGCGGCGCGAGAGACGTTGCCGTTGTTCTCGTCCAGCGCGCTCTGGATGTCCTGAACTGAGGCGTTGTTGCGCTTGCTGGGCTGTTCTTGGCTTGGCGCGGGCGTGGCCGATGTCTGCTCGGCGGGGGCAGGTGCGCTCACTCTGGCATCGCTGAGCATGCCAGACAGGTCGAGTTCACCGTTCCTGGCCAGGATCGCGGCGCGCTCCATGACGTTCTGTAGTTCGCGAATATTCCCGGGCCACGGGTACGAGCGCAGCTGCTCTTCTGCGCCTTGTGGTAGCGCCGGCACGCGCTTCTTGAGTCGCTCTGCGCTCAGTCTGAGGAAGTGTTTTGCCAGGGGCACGATATCTTCGCGGCGCTCTCGCAGAGGCGGTACGGAGATGGGAAACACGCTCAGCCGGTAGTACAGATCTTCACGAAATCGCCCCGCGGCGGCTTCTATCTTGAGGTCCCGGTTGGTCGCGGCGACAAGGCGGACGTCGGCCTTTCTCGTGCGATCTTCGCCCACCCGCTCGAACTCGCGTTCCTGTAACACTCGGAGCAGCTTGCTCTGAAGGTCCAGTGGAATTTCGCCGACTTCGTCCAGGAAGAGCGTGCCTCCATCGGCGAGCTGGAATCGGCCTACACGATCTTTGATCGCGCCGGTGAACGCTCCGCGCACATGACCAAAGAACTCGCTCTCGAATAGTTCTTTGGGGACCGAGGCGCAGTTGACTCTGACCAGTGGCTTGTCCCCACGCGGCGACGCGTCGTGAATGGCGCGCGCGAACAGTTCTTTGCCGACACCGGACTCGCCGTTGATCAACACGTTTGCGTCGGTGGCGGCCACGGCCTGTACTTGCTCGAGGCTGCGTTTGAGTGCCGGACTGGAGCCCACGATATCCCCGTGAGAAAACGCGGCTTTGACTTCTTCGCGCAGGTAGTCGCGTTCGCGTTTGAGCTCCTTGGTCAGCCGCTTTATCTCGTCGCGCGCCTGCACTCGTTCGGAGATGTCCCGGGCGGCGGCGACGAACATATGCTCGTCACCCAATTTGGCTCGGGTGAAACGAATCTCCAGGGGAAACTCGGTTTTGTCTTTGCGCAAACCGACGACTTCGACGTAACGAACATCCATGGTCGACTCGTCGCGGGCTCGACGCCGGAACGCTTTGTCGTGCCGATCGCGGAAGCGTTGGGGCATGATGATCTGGACGTCTTGCCCGACGAGCTCGGCGCGATCGAAGCCGAAGATGCGCTCGGTTTCCCGGTTGATCAGACGGATTCGCTGGTTCTCGTCGACGGCGATGACCCCCTCGCCAACCGTGTCGAGGATGGCCGCGACGTAGTCCGCCGATGGGGTTCCGTCCAGGAGCATGGAGCGAGATTACCAACGTCCGGACACTCGCGGACACTCCATCGGACACTTTTGCCGGTCCACATCGGACAACGGACAGTTCGCGGGCAATGTTAACTATCTGTTATTACAAAGTCTGGCGGTGGCACGGCGCTAGCAATAGCTACGAGTGTGTCCGCTCATGCGGTCACCACAAAGGAGCCGCCATGGAACTCAAACGACCATCATCCCAGCAATTGCGACTCGGGCTAAGGGCCCTCAAGTGTGTGGCACTCGCCAAGAGCGTTGAGTTGGGTGAACGGGAGCGCGAGATGCTCGCCGGGCTTCAGAGGTTCTTTGGCACCGACCTGGACATGGACCAGTTGTCTGCAATCGACCCTGACGAGCTGGCCGAGCAGCTCACCGACCAACGGATTCGTCAACAGTTGGTCGGCGCTATGGTCGCGTTCACCTCCATCGACTGCGAAGCCGATCCGGCGGAGGCCTCCCTCGTCTCGAGGTATGCGACGGCTCTCACGGTGGATGAAAGAGCGGTGCGCGACATCGAGCGTCTCGCGAGGCACGAACGCTTCGGTTTGCGCATCGATGTGCTGCGTCGTTTCTGGGCAGTGGACGAGCTGCGTGAGCGCGTGCACGAGCTCGGCCTGGGGGAAGTGCTTCGGTTCGTCAAAGCGAATGTCGGCCGACTGGACGACAAGTTTATGGCCGTGCGTTTCCACTCGCTCCGCGATCTGCCCGCCGGTACCCTCGGGCGCGAGTACGTGCGCTTACTCGACGACAACGGCTGGCCGGTTCCCGGTGACGCCGGGGCGCTGTCGGACATCATCGTCCACCACGACATGAGCCACGTGCTCGGAGGATATGGCACCGATGCCGTCGGCGAGATCGAGACCGCGTGTTTTAGTGCGGGCTACCAGCGCAAGGAGCCATTCACGTTCGTGCTGTTCGTCTTGCTTCAGTTTCACGCGGGCGGGCGGGCGACCGCGGGCCCGGGCGCTCAGACTGGCGACTTCGATTGCGAGCGTGCTCTCGCGGCCTTGGAACGGGGCGCTGAAATGTCGGTCGACCTCACCGACGACTGGGACTACTGGGAGGTGGTCGGCGTTCCCGTCGAAGAGCTCAGGAGTCGCTATGGAATTTCGAGCTACGTCGCTGTTGACCCGCTCAGCCGACAGGACTGTTCGCCAACGTCGGGGGGAGCCATACCGGCCGGTTGATCGGCTACAGGTCGTCTGGGGTAACCGTTGCCGGGACTTTTTTCAGGTCGTTGGGTTTGGTCCGCGGCCTGTATGGGCGGCGCTTGCTTCGTTTGCGCCAACGTCCGCCCATGTCGTAGGCCAGGCTGATCGAGTAGCCAACGACCGCGCCGTATGAGCGCATGCCCAGCAGCTCGCTGTAGGTAGCGCCGACGAAGTAGCCGTTGCCCCATTTTTGATATGTGTTGCCGCCGCCCTTGCCGATACGCAGCAGCACGCCTGCTTTGAATTCATCGAAGCCGCCCAGGCTGTCGGTGCCATTGTTCCTTGCTCGGGCGCCAATGAACTTGCCGACGCCGTAGCCTTCAATCTGTAGTCGCTCGTGCAAGTTCAGTTGCAGCAATCCGCGAATGGGGATCTGGCGAGCGAACGGAATCTCGCCGGTCACGCCGCTGAAACCGATTCCGGCCGCCGCACCAACGAACGCAAACGTGCCCAGCTGAAAGCCGAGACCGAAGCCATAGAAATCCATCTCGTAGGCGAAGCCACCTTCTACGCCACCGCCGAAGTGCAGATCGATCGCGGCCAAGAACTGGACCGCAGTTCCGATGGTGCCCCATAAGTCGAGACCACCGACCACCGTGTCCGTTGGTGGCGCCATTTGGTCCGGGTCGTCGAAAGTGGTGTATTCGACATCCATCTTGACGCCGGCGGCGCCGCGGAACTTATAGCGTTGAGCGTCGGCCAGATTTGGCGTCGACGTGAGCGCTACACACACACATGCTGCGGCGAGAACTATGCGACGCGTCAACACGCACGTAGCCTACATCACCCGTGGGGTGGTTTCTTCGAAGTTGCCCGGTTTGGTGCTAAACAAGAAGAAGGTAGTGAAAACAGTCGTACTAGCAGTAAGCGTTGCCGCCCTGGCGTTCTGTGCACTGGGCTGCAAGAAGAAGTCGTCTCCGCCGGTGAAGACCTACCAGGCGCGTGGCCTGGTTCAGCACGTGCCGGACAAAGGCCCCCCGGCGCTGGTGGTCCGCCACGAGGCCATCGACTTCTTTATTCACTCGGATGGCGTTCCCGCCGGAATGCACTCGATGACGATGACCCTGCGCCTCGACGATGCCGTAAGCGCCAAGGACGTGAAGGTCGGCGACAAGATCGCCTTCGATCTCAACGTGAACTGGGATCGCACGCCACCGCTGCTCATCATGAAGCTGCGCAAGCTCCCCGCCAAGACCGAGCTCGTCTACGGCAAGTCCAAGGGCCGCAACAAGTAATTCCGCTCTAAGGAATGTGGCGGATCTCGCCGCCTCGCTCCAGTGAAAAGAAGCTGGGCGTGCCGACGCGGCGGAAGCCAAGGTCGATGTACGTCCAACCCAGGAGTAAGTCGCTGCTGCCTTCGTTGACGGCAACGATTGGATCGCGCATGCGTGCGGTGGCGTCGCGTGCGGTACCGCCGCGGCTATAGTCGATGGTGAGGCCGCAGTCGTATGACTCAGCCGATGCCGTCTTGGTCACGTGATAGTGGCCGAAGGTGACGGGCTTGCCGTGGCGCAGTTTCGGTTGCCATGGCCCGTCCAGTTGGTTCTGCATCATGCGCACGTTCCAGCCGCGCAGGACGTCGCTCGCCGAGTCGCGCAGGAAGGTCTTGCCGAACTTCTTCCACGTAAGCCGTTCCACGAATTGCGGCAGGCCCAGGCTGATGCCGTTGTACTGGTGGCCTTCGAGTTCGACCGGGTCCACGGGATGGCCCGCGCGCAGCACCTTCATGAGCTGCTTGCGCGACATCGGCAGCAGGTCGCTCGCGGTGATCACGCGCTCACCCGGGGGCCCAGTTGGAACTGACCGCGCCGCCACGCCTTGAACGTCTCGGCGGGTGTCTCGGGTTGTGACGCACACCAGTCGATGTAGCCAAAGAAGGTGAGGTCGGGGTTCGCTTGCTCCTCGGCGCTCAGCTTGATTCCGTCTTCGACGACCTTGTCGACGGCTTCACGCAGGTCCTCGTGGTAGTTCTCGTACACGCACAGGTCGCGCAGCCAACGCGCGCGTTTGTCGTCGTCGTTGATCATCTGGTGCACGCGTTCTTGCAGGCGCTCGAGCTCGCCAGGATAGCAACGCAGGATTTCTAGATCGAAGATGAACTGGTTCTTGTCGTGATGGGTGCCGACCAGGTGATTGATCAAGTCGTCGGGGCTGCTTGCCAGTCCTGTCAGATCCAGGGGGTGCACCGCGCGGGCGGCGAGCAGGAACGGAAAACGCAGCGGCCTGGTTTCGAACAACCGGGCGCGCCAATTCTTGCGCACCGGGTGCGATGCGGACATGCCGATGGTCTCGGGGCGAAACATGATGCGGTGCCACATGCGCATGACGCCCAGAGACAGCTGCCACAAGTTGGGTACCTGGGGCAGGGTGCCGGTCGCTTCGATCTGCTCGAGGTGCTGCTGGATTACGCGAGGTTTCAGTAGCAGCACGTAGGCGTGCCAGGGGATGGTCTTGTTCATGATGCCCTCTGTGGAATGCGACTGAGTGTTTTCTCGTCGCGTCGTTTGAGCTCGGCCGTGAGCGGCTCGCTCAGGTTAGGAGTTGGTGCCGCCAGCCATGCGAGCAGCACTTGATAGCCGGCGACGTTCGTCTTCGGTTCCGCATACATTGCGTCGCGCAACTGCTCGAACTCCGCCAACACGGACATGACCGGATTCAGACACAGGGCAAGCACCGGACTGCCTGTGGCTTTGAGTAGCGCCGCGAGCACGTTCAGATCCGCGCGCGCAATCGCTTGCAGATCTTCGGTGGTGTCGACGACTTCGCTGAACGTCGCGATGGCCTCGCGTACGGAAGCGATAGCTTCACTGTTTGCCTCGACGGCGATGCGCTCGAGCACCGCGCCGGCGAGGTGTCGTCGCAGGAACAACAACTCGGCGGCAAGGGCGCGCAAGTCGCCGCGCTCCTGGCTCAGTTTCATCAGCCCGGGCAGCAGATCCAGGCCCCCTGCCAGCCGGTAGTCTCGGACTGTGTAACCGCTTCCCTGGCGCACGGAGACCAGTCCCGCCGATGCGAGCTGGGCCAGGGCGTTGCGCAGGGTCAGTCGATTGACGCCGAGTGACTTGGCTAGCTGCCGCTCGGGAGGCAGTTTCGCCCCAGGGGCGAGCTCACCACTGAGAATCGCACCACGCACAACCCGAGCGCAGGCATCCGCAGCAGTTTCACGGGCTTTGATGGGTTCCGGGTTGAAGTTCATCATGATTGGATAAATGGTTTAACCAATTATGGGTGCCTTCGTCAAGTTCGAAATTAACGCCAGCGATTGCCAGGGTTTGTCTCTTGGTCTGGGCATCGGTGAAGGCATGATCGGCCTGTGCGTACGACGACCCTCATTTGTCTCCTAATCGGTTCGCTGTCTGTCTGGGGCTGCGGGTCCAGCAGCAACCCCGACACCGTCGACTCCGGTGTCGATCAGCCCGACTCGGGTACGAACCCGATCCCCTTGGGCGACATTCTCGACGAGCTCAACGCCGTCGACGGCATCACCTTCGTTGAGGAGTACCAGAGCGAGGTCGCCGGCTATCGCGCGTTCCACCTGCTGTACGAACAACCCGTCGACCACGACAACCCGACCGGCGCCAAGTTCAGTCAGATGATGACGTTGCTGCACCGCAGCTACGACGCGCCCACGGTATTGGCGACGACGGGCTATTGGAACTATTTGTATTGGCGGCGCACGGAGCCGACCCGGTTGCTCAGCGCGAATCAGTTGGTGACCGAGCAGCGCTTCTTCGCTGGTTCACGACCCGACCCGGCGGACTGGGACAAGCTGCGCATTCGTCAAGCCGCCGCGGATCATCATCGCATCGTCACCGCGCTCAAGCAGCGCATCTACAGCGGCAACAAGTGGCTGTCGACTGGCGCGAGCAAGGGCGGCATGACGTCCATCTATCACAAACGTTTCCACCCCGAAGACATCGACGCTGTCATCGCGTACGTTGCTCCGATTAGCTTTGGTGCTCCCGACGATCGCTACCAGGCATTCTTCGACACGGTCGGAGACGCAACGTGTCGCCAACGGCTCCATGACTTCCAACGCATGGCGCTCACTCGGCGCGATGAGATCAAGCCCATGTTCGAATCGGTCGTCGCGCAGGAAAGTTACGTGTTCACCTGGTCCGGCGGACTGGACACGGCGATCGAAGACGAAATCGCGGGCCTCGAGTGGAGCTTCTGGCAGTACATGGGCGTGGGCTGGTGTGGTTCGATTCCGCAAGCAGGCGCGTCAGCGTCGGCGATATACGATTTCATCGACGAGGCTGGCGGTATCGACTACTCGGCCGATCGTTATGTCGATCTGTTCTTGCCCTACTACTTTCAGGCCGAGGTCGAGTTGGGCTATCCGGGCTACGAGGCAGCGTACGTTCAGGATCTTCTGTTGCACTCAAAGGTCAAGCGCGCCGACCCGATGCCGGCCGGCTTCGAGCGTACCTTCGACTCCGATGCCATGTCCGATGTGCAGGACTGGGTGAACACTGACGGGAACGAAATCCTGTATGTCTATGGCGAGTACGATCCGTGGACCGCGGGTGAGTTCGCCATCGGTGCGGGCACCAACGGCGCCAAGTTCGTCGCGGCCCAGGCGACCCATGGCGCGTCCATCGGTCAGTTGTCGTCTACGGATCAGGCCGCGGTGTTCGGGCTCATCGAGCAGTGGACTGGACTCGAAGCGAGCTTCCCGCAAGGGTTCGCCGCTCCGCAGCCGCGCATGCGCACACCGCGACCTCCGGCGTGGATGTTTCTGCGCCGACGCGCTGCTCGCTAGCGTCGGCGTCTCAGGGAGCCGTCGTGCAGAACATCAACGGGCCGCCGTTGGAGATGCACTGCAATGTGCCCGGGCAGTCCGCCGCGCTCGAGCATTGGATCGAACACGAGTTGGCCGAGTTCGGCACGAAGCAGGTCAGGATTCCCGTCGACGGGCCATCGTAGTCCGCGGCGCACTCGGCTTCGGTCGTACACATGGGGCTGCAGTAGCCCACGTCGGCGTTGCCCGACGCGAGCTTGACGCAGTTGTGCTGGCTCGGGCAGTTCGCCTCGGTCATGCACTCGGTGCCCAGGGCGTTGCTCGGCCCGGCGGCGTCTGCCTGGGGCAGGGACGCGTCGGCGCTTGGCGCGGTCGAGCCGGTGTCGCAGCCGACGAGGCAGCCAAACATGAAGACCAGGGAGACAATCGCTAGCAGCCGCATGTAGTGGAGACGTGCAACGGTTGCGCCACTCTGGTCTCAGGGGGCACGCGAGATAAAACGGCGACTTAGCCCATGAGAAAAAGCACGACGTGAACCAGATACGGGTACCGGCCACCCGTATTTGGGGCTCGGACTCCCGGTTTCTGATCTATGTTGCGGCCGATGTCCACATGGAGCGTCCAGGGAAAGACCTGCGTAGTTACCGGCGCGAACTCCGGTATTGGCAAACAAACCGCGATTGCGCTCGCTCAGTTGGGCGCCAAAGTCGTGATGGTGTGCCGCAGCCCAGAGCGCGGTGCCGCGGCCCTCGAGGAGGTGCAGGCGGCCGCCACGGGCAAAGTCGAACTGATGTTGTGCGACATGGCGAGCCTCACCAGTATCCGCGCGTTCGCGACGGCGTTCCGCACGACTCACGATCGCCTCGACGTGTTGATCAACAACGCCGGCGGCATGTTCGACCAGCGAGCGCTGACCGAAGACGGCTATGAGCGCACGTTCGCCATCAATCACCTGGGCTACTTCCTCGTTACCGCCGAGCTGCTGGATTTACTCAAAGCGTCAGCGCCCTCGCGCATTGTCAGTGTGTCGTCGACGGTGCATAAGTACGGCAACCTCGATTTCGACAATCTCCAGGGCGAGACGAAGTTCACGATGTTCGGCGCCTACAAGAATTCGAAGCTGTGCAACGTCGCTTTCACCTACGCGTTAGCTCGGCGGCTGGAAGGCAGCGGCGTCACCGCCAACTGCTTGCACCCGGGCTCAGTCGGTTCGAATTTCGGCTCGACCGGCAGCAGGTTCTTCCGCACGTTGATGAAGATCGGCAGGCCGTTCTTGACCTCCACCAAGGGCGGCGCCAAGACCTCCGTATATCTGGCAACATCGCCGGATGTAGAGGGGGTGAGCGGTAAATATTTCGCGCGTTGTCGCGAGAAGTCGTCGTCCCGCGCATCTCACGATGAGCAAGCCCAGGAGCAGCTGTGGCAGCTCAGCGAAAGACTCACCCAGCCCGATACAGATGCGGGCGCAGTTATGGCAAACTCCGCTTCCACTACAAACACCTAGCGTCGAGGTAACAATGAAAGACCCAGTTCGCGTAGCAATCACCGGTGCCGCCGGTCAAATCGGTTACAGCTTGCTCTTCCGCATCGCCTCCGGCGACATGCTGGGCAAGGATCAGCCAGTCATCATGCAGCTCGTCGACATTCCCCCCGCCATGAAAGCGGTTGAGGGTGTGATGATGGAGCTCGACGACTGCGCGTTTCCGCTGCTTGCGGGTATGGAAGCCAGCGACGATCCCAATGTCGGCTTCAAGGATACTCAGGTGGCCGTTCTCGTCGGCGCCAGGCCCCGCGGCAAAGGCATGTTGCGCAAGGACTTGCTCCAGGCCAACGGACCGATCTTCACCGGTCAAGGTAAAGCCCTCAACGACCACGCCGCTCGCGACGTGAAGGTTCTGGTCGTTGGCAACCCGGCCAACACCAACTGCTACATCGCCATGCATCACGCGCCGGACCTACCGCGCGAGAACTTCACCGCGATGGTTCGCCTGGACGAGAACCGCGCCAAGAGTCAGATCTCGGCGAAGCTGGGCGTGCCTGTAACCTCGGTCACCAACATGACCATTTGGGGCAACCACTCGGCTACCCAGTACCCCGACGTGTTCCACGCTCAGGTAGACGGCAAGACCGTCGCTGCTCATGTCGACGATCAGAACTGGGTCGAGAACGAGTTCATCAAGACGGTGCAGACTCGCGGCAAAGCGATCATCGAGGCGCGCGGTTTGTCTTCGGCAGCATCGGCGGCCAACGCGGCGATCGACCACGTGCACGATTGGTGGCTTGGTACCGCCGACGGCGACTGGGCATCGATGGCAGTGCCGTCCGATGGCAGCTACGGCATTCCCGAGAAGCTCATCTACGGCTTCCCGTGCAAATGCAGCGGCGGCAAGTACGAGATCGTTCAGGGGCTCGAGGTCAACGACTTCAGCCGCGGGCGTATGGACGCAACGGCCACGGAGCTCGGTGAAGAAGCCGAGGCGGTCAAAGAGCTGCTGTAGCAATTCACCCGGCGGGTCTTCTCGCCACATTCGAAGTTCACGGGCGGGCCTGCTTTGTTACATGGCCCGCCCGTTTCGTTTCGGGACATGGCGTGTCTGTTCCGTTTCGGCCGAGAACGCGAAGCATCGCCGGCAACTCGCGTAGCCGAGAACACGAGGCATCGCCGGTAGTAAAATGCTGCGCACGCTTGGCGCGCTGACCAGTCGACTGGCCATTAATCCAGCCACTAAGCGACGCTCAGTAGTTCACAAGGTCGTGAAAATTCGTAAGCGATGGTGCGAATTGATGTTGGTCCGTTACTTGCCTAGGCGCGTCCGTATGAAACGGATTAGTTCTATCTTAGCTGCCCTGTCCATCGCCGCGATGAGCAGTGCTTGTACCAACCAGCCGGTCATGCCGGATGAAGACGATCTGGCGGGCGAGACCGAGCAGGACGGTGAGCTTGGTAAAGCCGACGCGTCGGGAAGCACGTTTACGTACTTCCTGGTGGAGCAGGATTACCGCCGCTGTGCGTACCCGTACTGCGGTGGCGTTTGGGTGTCGCGCGTGAATCGCCGGAAGACCAAATGCGCCGATGGCTCGCGGGCGGACCGGTGCTACGTCGCCGAATTCAACCTGAACGAGATGGACCTGAGCGACGGCCAGATCAACGACGTGCGTAACGCCACGAAGACTCTGTTCCGCGGCAGCATCCAGGCTCTTGACGTCCCCGGCTTCGGCAACATGGGACAGTTCGTTGCCAGCGAAGCATGGCGCGGTCTTCCCGACGCGACTGCCGAGGGCATCTTCACCAAGGTCTACGACAACGGCATCCGCTGCATCACCACGCCGTGTCCCAGCCAGAGCGAAGCCAAGCTCAACTCGTGGCGCGCCACGGATCTGGAAGAGGTCGACTTCTCCCTGAGCGGCGCTGACGCCGACCAGATCAGCAAAGCCCACGCCGCGATCAACAGCGACGCCGGCGTGATCGTCGCCGGCTACCGCTACTGGTGGTGGCAGAACGGCAGCTGGAACAAAGGCCGCGCCGCGACCCAGTTCTTCACCAAAGTGACCCCCGAAGGCGCGACCCCGACGCCGACCCCGGACAAGCCATGCTACGTCGGTGGTTGCTCGGGTCAGGTTTGCTCGGATCAGGAAGGCGCTATCAGCACCTGCGAGTGGCGCCCCGAGTACGCGTGCTACGACACTGCGATTTGCGCGGTTCAGGAAGACGGCGAGTGTGGTTGGTCGCCGACTCTCGAGCTCAACGCTTGCCTCGAGAATCCTCCCGGTCTGTAAATCGATTCCGGAGGCATCAACGTCTCCGCACCACTTTTCATAGTTAGCTTGACGGCGGCAGCCCCTCACCGGGCTGCCGTTGTTCGTTTCGGTGAGCGAGCCGCGGGCTACGCTACAGGTCCGCGCAGGTGGTCTCGACCACCGTGAGAGTCTTCGCCACGACGGGATACATCGGGGGTGTGCCGGCGCCGTCGAACCCTTCAGGGGCGGCGCAGATGGTGTTGCCCGGGGAACCGCTCACGGTGACCGACGTGGTGCCCACCGGGACGCCGAGGAAGATAAGCACCGGGTTGCCACCGGCGACAAGGGAGTCGGAGACCGTCGGGCCAGTGGCGTCGTGGAAGGTAAACGTCAGCTCACTGGTCGCGCTCAAGCTGGCGCTCTCACCATCGCCGTCATTGGAAGCGTGAAACTCGACAGCGATCGCGCCCTTGGCAACATCGGTCGTGTACGACAAGGCGGTGGCGACGTCGCCGATCTCCGTATCGCTGAGCATGCCGAAATCGAACTCACCAGAGGTCGTGTCGAACGGTTGAATCCGACCCCAATGCCCAGCGGCCTGGAACTCTATCAGCTGCACCCCTTCCGGCACGGTCAGGCTGAATCGCCCGTCGCTGCCTGTCGTTGCTGACGTCGTCGAGCCAAAGACGCGAACTGTCGCGTTGGCCAGCGGTGTGTCATTATCGGTGCGGATTATGCCAGTCAACGTTGTCAACGACGCGTCAGGAGTGATCGAAGCGTCGACGGTGGTCGTTGCATCCGCGGTGTTTGCCGAGCCATCGTCGTCGCCGCACGCGGCTGTTGCTGTCGCCAACAAGACGGCGAACACTCCCAGTAGTTTGCAATTCATGTTTCCCCCAAAACGTTGTGGACTGCCTGAATACAGTGGCAGTTTTTGCACAGAATTGCTGTGTTACAGCTTAAGCTTCGTGCACGCATGCGGGGCGACATGTTCAGACTGAGCAACGTGACACTGCTGTTGCTTTGTGTCGCGCTCACGCCGGGCTGCAAGTCCAAGGCGAGCGGGGAGTCTAGCGACGATCGTGTCACGACCGGCAACAGTGCCACAGTCCCGCCGGGGCAACGTTTTGCGAAAAAAAAACCGGGACCGTACAAACCACCGGCAAACTTCGTGCTCTATACGGACGCGCGGGTCGGTTTCAAGGTGTGGGCTCCGCGTAAGCCGACGGCAAAGATAACGCCGCTGGCCACGCCGGTGGGCAAAACTCTGGCGGAGGAGTTCAACTTTGGTGTCGAAGGTGCCGACCACGTTTTGTTGGTGACCGTGACCCAGTTACCCGTGGAGAAGAGCGCGCCCTTGGACGCCGAGGGTGCACTGGTCAACGCCCGCGATGGTATCCGTCGCAAGTTGAGCGGCAAGTTCACGATGGACGACAAATGGAACCCGAAGGGCAAAGACGGCAAACCGCTTCCCGGGCGCGAGTTCCGTATCGAAGGCAAGATTGGACAGTCGACCGTCGTCGCCTACTTGCGTTCGGTGGTTCGTGACTCCTTCATGTACCAGGTCATGGCGATGCACACCCGCAAGGCCGCCGCGAGCGCCAAGCAAGGTGACTCGTTCGTACGGTCTTTCGCGCTGGGCGCACGGCCCAAAGAGCGCAAGCTGTTGCCCCCTGGTGCGCTGCCAGTCAAGATCGGGACGCCCACCATCGAGGTGAAGAAGAAGTTCCGAACTCAAACCTACTTCTTGAAAATCAGTTTGAGCGCAACGGTCGTGCAGCCGCTGGTTCCTCTCGAGCTGATCTTCTTCAAGGTGTGGTGTAAGTCCGGGGCGATCCAGAAGACCTTCGAGCACGGCAGCCAGGGGTTGCGCGGAGTAGCCGCCAAAGTGACCAAGCAGCTCAACGTTGCGCCGTTCCTGGACAAGCCGCTCGAAGCGGAGCCCACCGTCTGCCAGCTGGATGTAAACGTGCGCAAAGCCGCGACGAACATCGCCAACCTGGGCAACTTCTGCTTCTCGCAGAAGAAGCTGACCCAGGGCGTCTGCCCTAAGTAGGGTCGGTTGTATTGGCGGGGGCCCAGGCGTGTCGCCTGGTTCTAGCGCGGCGTTTGTTTACGGCAGGGTCGCGCTACCGACGTTGTTGAAGGTGTCGTCGGTCGTGACCGTCACTGATACGGCTGTCGCACCGCCCACGTCCACGCTGACTTTGCCGTCGGCGTCGGTGGTCCCACTGAGGTTGAGATCTCCGCCGGCACTCTGGGTGACAACGATGTTCACGGCGGTGTTGCGCACGGGCACCGGCCCGTTGGACGCCAGGTCCATGTCCAGCAAACGGAAGCCTCTGGCTGCCTGGACTGTGAGGGTGAGGTCCAGGGTCGTGCCGGCCTGGCTGGCGACCACGCCGACATCGGCCGGGGTAACCGTGAACGGGTCGCTGGTTAGGGTCCAGTCCTTGCCGACGACGTTGTAGCGGTAGCGGCCCAGGGGAACGCCACCGACCGACGTGAGCGCGTCGAGAGCGCTGCCGGAGCCGAGCCATGGCACTGCCTGCCACTCGGTGACCCAGTAGTAGGTTTGCGGGTTGTTGCCGTCGCGACGCAGCGGTTGCGGCGTGTAGGAAATCAGCACGTCACCATCGCGAACTGTCCGGCCACTGCGCCGACGCACAGTCTCCCAAACATCGGTGCTGGTCTCGCGCTCCAACGTCACCACCGGTGTTGCCACGAGTGGGTCGTCGCCAATCCAAACAAACCGAGCGATGCCCGAGATACGTTTGATCGTTGCTTCGGGCTGGGCTGAGGCGGCTGGACCGGTCCGTGTCCACACGCGCTCAGGAACGGTCGCCGGGATTGTGCCTGCGCTCGGCGCAGGATCATCCACAGGCATCGTGTCCGTCACGCTTGGTGTGACGAACCGATTACTGCCTCCCGTGCTGGCGTCTTCGCGGTCAGATGAGGTTGCTAGCGGCATGAGCGCGACCAGTTGTTCGGCCAGGTACTCGCCTTCGAGCGGCCCCCACAGGTTGATGCTGGCTTCGTAGCCTGCGCTTAGCCAATCCTCTGGCGTGAGCAGATAACCGGTCTGGCCCTGGGCGTAGCCCAAGATGATCGTCTTGTCTGGCGCTACGGGCGAGCCGTCGCGAATCAGGTCCGCGAGCATGACCGTGACTTCTCCGGGCAGCGTGCCGATCACGTAATCGCCGAGGCGCAGCGCGGACAAATTCGTGCGAGTCGACTGGCAGATTGGGTGAGTCGGGTCGGCGGCCATCTCGGTATCGAGCAGGATCTCGAAGATATCGATCATCGGGCCGACCTGGGCGCACGAGCCGTATGGCTCCAGGTCCTCGACGCCGTTGATCACTGATGCGCCGAAACTGATCTCGTCGGTCTCACACAGACCTGCGCCCACTGGGGCATTGAATTCGTCGATGGGTGACTGAACCTCGCCGGTGGATGTGAAGATGACCCGGTCGGGGAGCACCTCCGGGTCGAACTTGGCATAGGTTAGTGCGCCGTCGCGAATGGTGAACGTGTCGTGGGTAGGTCCTAGTTCGACCGATCGCGTGAGCATCTCGATGGCCAGGGACGACTGCATGTTCGAGCCTGCCGCCGTCCACGCGGTCATCATGGTGTCCACGGTAGCGCGACCGTGGGCGTCGATGCGCAGCCAGTCGAAGCACGGGTCGTCTTCGTTACCGGGCTTGATGTCGCAGTTGAGGCGGCCGCGCGGTTTGGGCGAGACATCGCCACCGGCGCCCTGGAGGTGCATGACCAACACCGGGCTATCAAACTCCTCTTCGAGGCGGCGCTCCATTCCACCCGGAGCATCGGTGGACGCGAAGCTGTTGTCATCGTCCATCAGCGTGCCGTGCACGCCGTAGACCGGCAGAATCGCGAGCGGCGTATCGTCCGCCGCGTCGACGCGGATCATGAAGAACGCATCGTCTTTGCGCGGTCCGCCCATCAGCTCGTCGTTCTCGCCGCGGCGATCTCGCGTGATGTTATCGTCGGGATCGAAGTTCAAGTCGGCGAAGAAACCGATCTTGGCTGGCTGCCGCGCGGCGAGGGCCGCGTTGATCGCGTTTTCCATGTCGTCGAGCAAGCGTTTGTAGATCAGGTCGCGCATGACACCGGCGCCCATCTGATATGCGCTGTGGGCCGTATAGTGCCCCCAACTGGAGTGGCTGTGGCTCGCCGTGATCATCACCTTGCCCGCGTACTGTGGTCCGAGACGCGCTTCGAGATCGTAAACGAGGCCCTCGTAGCCAAACCCTAGATCGAGCTTGACGAGAGCGACGGTTTCGCCGCCGGCGGTCAGCACCAATACTTTGACCCGCGGTGCGGTCTGGACGCCGATGGACGGATTGAAGTTTCCGCTCACAGGGACTTTGCGCAAGTCGACCGTGCCCGTCGAGCCGAGGAAGCCGGCGCGAGACGTGTACGAGCCCAGCGCTGAACCCACTGGCATGGACAGGAACGCTTCCGCGGTGCCGGCGGTTAGTGCCCCGGTCTCAACGGTGCCACCGGAGCCGGCCGTCGGTTCGACGTCTGCGAACGTGCAGTGCTCCAGCGTTACCAGCGGATCATCGTCCCCGGTCGACCCGTCGTCGCCGCATGCGGCGGTAATAAGGCTAAAGCAGATGAGGTAGGCAAAGAGCGTTCGGCGGTGCATATGGGCGCATACTACACGCTCATGCCGGACGGGTGGAGGGCATTTCCCAGCAGCGTGCTCTCGCTCACCTCGGGTTGGGGATGGTCGGTACCAGGACTAGCTCGATGCGCCGATTGCGCTTGCGTCCCCACGTGCTGTTGTTGCGTTTGATCGCGTCGAAGCTGCCGTAACCGGCGGCTGCAATATTCTTCGGGTTCATGCCCTTTTTGACCAGGAACCGGGTCACGTTGAGTGCGCGCATCGCGGAGAGCTCCCAGTTGTCGGCAAACAACGCCTTACCTATCGGTACGTTGTCGGTGTGGCCAGCGATGAGGAAACGCCGGTTGGTCAGCTTCTTGAGTCGCTTGGCGACCCCGGCCAGGACGCGCTGTCCCCATCTGGACAGCTTCGCCTTTCCAGAAGCGAATAGTACGGCGGACTGCATGCCCACGATCATTCGGCCTCGCCGCCAGTAGACGCGGATCTTACCGGCCGAGATCATCTTCTTGAATTGCCGGTTCAACTTGCGGAATTGTTTTGCGCGCAGCTCCGCGCGCGCGCGCAGCTTACGTAGCTCTCTTAGCTCGATGCGCGTGGCTTGCAGCTGGGTGCCGAAACTGGCGCGCAGCTTGCGTGTCTCCTCGAGGTGAGTCTTGAGCTTCGCGTCGCAGCTGTCGGCTCGCGTCAGCAGGCTTGCGTTCGCGGTCTCGAGCTTGTTGAGTTTGGTGATTGCATCGTCGCGATCCGTATTGCACTTCTTGAGTTTGGCGACGACGCCTTCATGTTTGGATTTGGATACGCACGCGGCCGTGAGCGCGATGAGCGCGACGACTTGCAGCGTCGATACGATCGACGAGTTGATTCGCATTGTTTTCCCTCGAGCAGTTAGTTCAGCAGAAGCGCCACCACAAGGATGGCGACGACGACTGCGAGTACGGCAGCGACGAGGAATATAGGCGATCGGCTGTCGCCTTCGCTGGGGTCAGCGAAGCTTGTTTCGGCTGTAAGCTGCCTTGCGGTCTTAAGTTCCGCGATGCGCCCGGCGTCTTGTTCTTCGACGATCTCGAGCTCACGCAGCTGGAGCTTCGCGGCTTTCAGGTCGAACGAGCAGACGAACTCAGTCGCCACTCCCGGTGCGAGGTGAACGTGCATGCTCGTACTTGCGTTGGACATGATGTAGATGCCCAGGGCGTGGTCGCCCGTGTCGCTCGCATCCTCGTGGGCGATCACGGTCTCTTCCCATTGGTCGAGCAGATTACGCCGTTGCACCGAGCCGTACTGGTCCCGAACGCACACCCACATGGATTTGTCCGTGAGTGCGTACTCGACTTCGACCGAGCGCTGGGCGCGAGCGACGAGACTCTGCTTGTCGTTGGTCAGTTGGATTTGGCTGGTCGTGGTCGCTTCTCGTGGGGCGATGTACAGGGCGTTCATCAACATCTCGTCCGTGCACTGTAGGATCGCGTCGCGGTACTTCGCGCGAATCTGATTGGTCTTGGCGAACGCCTCGAGCTGCTCGAGGCACGCTTCTTTGTCGGCGTAGCTGCCGAGCACTGCGCTGTGGACTTCACTGTCGTCGGGAAGGAAGCGGCCGAGGCCAAACACATCACCGTGGGCGAGCCCGGCGGCGACGCGCGACATGGTCGCTTTGGTCGCGCGATCGACGGTGACCACCGCGCACACCTGGGCTGATGTCTGCAATGCGGTTGCGATGGCACGCAGCTGCGACTTGGGCACGACAACGATCAGCTTGGCGTCGTTGGGTAGGCGGGCAAGGCAGGTTCGAATCTGCTGCTCGGCGTTCTTATCCACGTGGACCGCGAGTAGCGTCGCCTTACCGTTCTTCGGAATCGAATCGACGTTGGTCGCAGTGGTGACCTCGTCGGCACCTTTGAGCAGGCCTGCTCGTAGTGCTTTCGCGAGTTTCTTATCCCTACTTATTGCGATGGCTGTCGACATGGCTCCGTGGCTCGCGCAGTATACCCGAACCTGTGGTATCACCGAGGGTATGAACCCGTCCGAGAAGCTCACAGCCCAGCGTATCGAGCGGGCTTTCGCGGGGAACGCAGCGTTTCGCAAGCTTGACGATCGAGTTTTTATCGTCAAACAGGGCTCGACCTTCGTCATGGTGAGCGTCGCGCCGATGTCCGGCGACCGAGCACAGGTGCGTTGCATTGCTCAGCTGGTCAAAGGCGTCAACATGACCAACGAGCTGGCGCTGGAGCTGCTGAAGATGAACACGCGCATGAGTTTTGGCGCCTTCGCTTATGCGGACGGTGCCAAGCTGGTGCTGATCACCCACTCGTTGCTGGGTGGTTCGACCCTGGACGCCGAGGAGCTTACGTCGACCATTGAAGACATGGCTCTACTCGCGGACGAGCACGACGACGATATCATCGCTCGATTCGGAGGCCAGCGGATGAGCGATCTACTCGAGGCCTCTAAGATCGGCCAGTTGTTTCGCGACCCGAACGCAGACGCGTTTAACAAGTAATGCGCGGAGGAACCAATGACACCGTATCGTAGGAACGCAAGGCAGGACGCCAAGACCAATAGCGAGATTTCGCTCGTCATCGACAAGACCGATTACGCCGGCGGGGAAACCGTGCGCGGTCGGGTAGAGCTGTCGGTTCGAGAGGCACTTCCGGCCCGGGCGGTACGCTTGGAACTGTGGGGCCTGGAGACATCCGTTCGCCAGAGCGGGCTCGGCCGGTCGATGAAGCAACAGACACAGGATGCGGTCTGGTTCGACGAAGAGATGACCCTGTTCGGCGACGAAGTCTCGGAGGTGCCGTCGCTTCTGGGCGAGCTAGTCCGCGGCATCGGGGACAAGGGCGCGAGCTACTGGGGACAGGTTCTGGCTCCCGGTGACTACAAGTACGAGTTCGAGTACACCCTGCCCGAAGGCTTGCCCGGTGATTATGAGTCGACCGCAGGAGACATCGCGATTCGCTATGGCTTGCGCGCTTACGTCGACATCCCGTTTCGCATCGATATGGTGGCCGAGCAGCAGCTGACCGTTTACGAGACCGGGCGTAAGAGCAGCGACGCCGACGCGGTGGCGACGAGCATGGACAAGAGCTGCATCGTGCACCGGGACGGCAACGTGCTGGTTCACGTGGGCATCGACCGCCAAGCGTACAAACTCGGCGATGACATTCAGTTGACTGTCGACGTCGACAATCAGTGCACTCATCTGGTGGATGGCACGGTCGTCAGACTGCGCCAGGTCGAGAGCGTCAGCGTTCACGGCGAAACAGAACAGCGCGAGAAGATGCTCGCGGAGCACGTTTTCGATCGAGCGAAAGCCGCGCCCGGGGAGAAGGAATCGCACAAGCTGGTCTATACGATCCCGCCGGAACTCTATCCGACCATTGACCAGGGCAAGCTGGTCAACGTGGCGTATCAGCTGAACGTCGAGTTAGAAGTAGACCTGGCGCTCAACCCCATCATCGACGTACCGATTAGATTGTACGAAGAGCCCGGGCTTCCCGGCGGGCAGAGCGACTAGTCGTCTACTTGCACTTCCGCGGTACGTGACGGCGGAACCCGCCCTGCACGTTACCTGCCGGCGCGTAGTTGCATACCCAGATTTCGGCTCCGCGGCAGACCGAGCGCCCGCAGCCTAGTTCAGTCGTCGCGCGCCAGATGACCTGGGTGAAGTGACCTGCCTGAAAGCTGAAGCCCGGCTTGCTGTAGTTGTACTGCTTTATCTCGTTGTACCAGCCCATGGTGATTTCGTTGGAGTTGGTGCCTCCGGGAGGGCCGTACATGGATAGGTTTTCGCCGTATGGATTGCGCGGGCGGTGATCGAACGCGCAGCCCTTGTCGCGCAACTTGTTGGCCCAGTCCTGTGCATGGGCCGCGAGTTTTTTCGACCACTTCATCGCTGGTACACAATGGTTTGCGCGCACCCGGTTGTGGGCGGCCAGGATGCCTTTCAGCATGCCGGTCGGTCCGGCGGTCGGCTTGGGACGTGTCGCTGGCGGTTGGGAAACGTTTGGCGGTGGCGGTGGTTGCGTTGCCACCGGTGGATTGCCCGGCGTTGTCGCGGTCGGCGGTCCCGGTTGATCCTGATTGCCGTCCCCGTTGTCCGGCGGTGGCGGATGCATCTCGCCACCGGGAGGTCCCGGCGGTTGCGTGCCTGGTCCCACCGGTTGCGTGGCCGGCCCACAGTTGATGACTGCAACCGCGGCTGCACACATCAGCAGCTGTTTGGTTGCCCCGAAGATTCGTGAGGGAATGATCACCAATCGAGTATGACGAGCGTGCGAGATTGGCGCAAACCGGGCCTGTAATCCGGGGGAAAGTTATTGATTTTAGAATGTTGTATCAGTGGGGAGCGCAGGCGGGGTTCGGTCTATGATGCGCCCATGAGCGACAAACTCAACGGTCAATGGCGGCTGGCTGCTCGCCCCGAAGGGGACCTGAAGGATACGGATCTCGTATGGCACGAGGAGCCGGTTCGTCCGTCTGACGACGGCGAGTTGCGTGTGCGGAACGTCTATCTGTCCGTCGACCCGACGAATCGCATCTGGATGACAGACGTCGAACAGTACATGCCGCCGGTGCAGATCGGTGACGTGATGCGAGGCGCCGCTATCGGCGTGGTCGAAGAGTCGAATAACCCCGACTTCAAGGTTGGGGACGTCGTTCAAGGCATACTCGGCTGGCAAGAGTATCTCGTCGGCGATGGAACCGGTCTGGTAAAGATTCCGTCTGGTCTGCCGTTCCCGCTGACCGCCTACATGGGGTTGCTCGGGCACATCGGCGCCACCGCGTACTTCGGCTTGCTAGAAATCGGCGAGCCAAAGGAAGGCGAGACCGTGGTGGTCTCTGCCGCCGCGGGCGCGGTCGGTTCTATCGTTGGCCAGCTCGCGAAACTGAAAGGCTGCCGGGTCGTCGGTATCGTCGGCAGCGACGAGAAGTGCAAGTGGTTGACCGAGGAACTCGGCTTCGATGCGGCGGTCAACCGGCGCTCGGCCAACTTCCGCCGCGAGCTGAAAGCCGCGTGCCCTGACGGCATCGATATCGATTTCGAGAACGCTGGCGGCGAAATCCTCGACACCATCCTCGGCCTCTGTAACTTGAAGGCACGAGTCGTGCTGTGCGGTTTGATTTCTCAGTACAACGTCGAGGGCCCACCGCCGGGGCCGAAGAACTTTCCGTTGATCCTGATGAAGCGATTGCGCGTCGAAGGCTTCATCATCATCGACTACCAGCCCCGGTTCATGGAGGCCGTCATGCAACTGGGCCAGTGGTTGACTCAGGGCAAGATCAAGTATCGGGTCGATCTGAGCGATGGCCTGAAGACGGCGCCGGACGCGCTCAGGGACCTGTTCGCCGGCAACAACATCGGCAAACGCCTGGTCAAAGTCTCGGAGGAGTCATGAACAGCGCGCGTATTCACAAAGCAGGTTGGGACGATGATCTGGTCGTGGAGACGGCTGACTCACCAGGGACACCATCACGTGACTCGGTGGTGGTCCAGGTCGAGGCGTGCGGTGTGTGTTACCGCGACTGCATCGATCGCGCCGGTCGTTTCAAGTTCATGAAGGTGCCAGTGACCCCGGGACACGAGGTGGTTGGGCGCGTCACCGCGGTGGGCCCCGATGTTACCGAGTGGAAGGTCGGCGATCGCGTCGGCACTATGCACCGAGACTTTTGCGGTAGCTGCGACGCCTGCAAAGCAGGGCAAACCTCGCTGTGCGCGGGCGCCGCGGCAGTACTCGGTCTGCTCATCGACGGCGGCTATGCAACGGAACTCGTCGCGCCTCAGCGCTGCTTCTTCGCGGTCCCCAGCGACTCGCTTCCGGCGACTCACGCGGCGATCATGCACTGCACGTTCGGCACCGCCTATCGTGGGCTAAAGCGGTTCGGTGAAACGAGCGACGGCGACGTGGTCGTCATCACCGGTGCCAACGGTGGTGTCGGCACCGCTGCAGTACAAGTGGCCAAGCGATTGGGCGCCACCGTTGTCGCTGTCGTCCGCAAAGCCGAGCACACAGAACACCTGCTCGGGCTCGGCGCCGATCATGTGGTCGTTGACGATGGGTTGACGTTCCACAAGAAGCTGCCCGCGCGCGCCGATGTCGCGATGGACTGTGTCGGCAAGCCCACGTTCAACTCGGCGTTGAGATCCCTCAAGGTCGGTGGCCGGCTGGTCGCCGTGGGCAATATCGTGCCGGAACGGGTCGAGTTGAATATCGGCTACATCATTACGATGGGTATCCGGATCGCGGGCTCGAGTGGTGCGACCCGAACTGACATGGCCGATGTCTTCGGCCTGCACGCCGCAGATCCGTTCAAGTTCGTCATTCACGGCGAAATGCCCCTGGAGCGTGCCGACGAAGCGCAGCGCGCCGTTCGCGCCGGCGGTTTGCGCGGGCGCATCGTATTATTGCCCGCATAGTTCCGCCGGGCTTGCTAAACTCGTGTCGTGGCGGGTGTGGAGAACGAGAGGACGTTCGAGGTCGTCGGGGACGAGAGTTTCCCCGAGCCGATCCTCGGCACCATTGGTTACTCGGAAGAGCAAGCGACTGTGCTGGTGCTGGGGCGCTCCGGTAGCGTGTATCGAATCGCGGCGCGCGGTACGCCCGCGGTGGCGACCTTCGAGCAAACGCCACTGGTCATCAATCCGAACGCCGACGACCTGCACTGCAGCGCGAACTTGAGTCGGGTGGTCACCGAGGACGATGCCGTCTCTGTCTACGATGTGGGCACCGGCGAGTTGATCCTGCGAGTCGACGACATGAACGGGGCGGCGTTCCTCAGCCCGGACGGACAACAGCTCTACCTCGTCGAAGAGGACGTCACCCTGTGCTTCGCGTTGGATGATCCATCGACCCCGCCCGCCCGAATGACCGCGTTCCACATGCGCAAGGGGACCGAGTTCATCTACGACACACCGAGTGACGCGTGCCTGGCGCTCAACCGCGACGGTGCGTTCGAGTTGGTCGTCGGCTGCTGGGGCTACATGGTCTGCCGAAGCACGACCAGAGACGTACGCCCGAGGATCAACGACGTCAAGAAGACGGCGGCGGATCGCTGGCCGAGCAATCCGGTGTTCGTGGGACCGAGCATCCCGGGTGGCTACGTCATGGCCAACGGGGTCGTGGTCGAGTTGCCCTCTCTGGTCATGCACGAAATTCCTACGGAGCAACGGTCCGTCGATGCCATCGCCGTCGGTTCCGAACCAGGCATGTTCTGCCTCGCCGGTGACGACACGACGCTCATATGGGATCTCGAGCAGGATCGTCGAGAGGTGTTGCAACGCGCGTTGTCGCCGGTCTACGTCGACCGCAACACGCTGATCCACGTCACCGGGGATGAGTCCCCGCGGATCGTCACAGAATCATTTGCCTGGTAGCGGTCCGGATTAACCGGCCGCTTGGCGCTTTTTTTCGCGTATTGGCCCAACTAAGCGGGAATATGCGTTTTCCCGTTCGCCAAAAACGGATTTTCACGATAGTTATACGAAGAGAAGTCGGGGCAACGACGAGTACAATCTCGCTTGGGAGGGATACGACTAGTGGACAAGCTACAGCTCCAACTGGATAGCTCTAAGACCGAACTAAGTAATACGAACCCGCGCGTGTTTATCGGGCGCGACGATCGCAGCTGCGGGCTTGTGTCCCAGAACGCGAGCATTTCTCGGCGTCACGCTGAGATCTTCATGCAGGGCGGCGCTACCTATATCCGCGACCTTGGCTCGTCCAACGGCACGTGGGTCAATGGCGCTCCCGTCGGAGCACAGCCGATCTCGCTCGCACCGGGACAGACGATCTACGTGGGCCAAATGCCGCTCCAGGTCGAATGGGTCGGCGGCGGTGGCGGCGCCACGATGATGGCCATGTCGATCCCGCCGGAGCTCAAAGCGATGATGGAAGCCCATCACGCCAAAGCCATGGCTGGTAACGCCGGGCCCATCGCTCCCGTCGCAACCTCGCCATCCGGCGTCGGCGTTGCGTCGAGCTCGGCGCAGTTCGCCGCGGTGTCCGCTCCCAAAGAAGCCGGTGACATTGGCGTTGGCGGCAGCGTCGCGCCGCTCCCGGCCGAGTATGTTTATCGTCGCCAGGGTTCCAACAACAACGGCGTTCTGCTCATCGCGTTGCAGCGCGACACGTACTGCAACAACTCGGTGATGGAAGGCTTCCTCGAGTTCACCGCTACCGACAACGAAACGGTCGCGTCGATCATCGTCGAACTCGTCGAGGTCCACTCCAAGGGACACAAGAAGGGCCACGTGTGGGACCGCGTCCTCGTCCGCCAGGGACCCTGGAAGACGAAGAAGGGCGATGTTCTGCCCATGCCGTTCAAATTGCGTATCCCGCCAGGCACGTCGATCTCGGGCAAAGACTGCTACTGGGAAGTCCGCGGTTACGTGGACATCAACTGGGCGTTCGACGTCTCGGCGACCAGCGCGATCACGATGCGCAACACTGACATCGAGCGTATTCGCGACTCGCTCGGCGCGCTCGACTACCGCGTCGTCAACCTCGAGTCAGCGCCACTTGGTCAGCGTTTCCGCACTACGTTCCAGCCGCCAGCTCAGCTGAAGAAGAAACTGAAACTCAACGACATCATCATGACGTTCGAGTACCTGGGCACCAACATGAAGATCTTGCTCCACCTGGACAAGCGCTGGCGCTTGGACAAGAAGACCGAGTTCCTCATCGATCTGGACAAGCTACGCAAGTCCAGCCAGCAGGAGATCACCCAGCACTTCGAGCAGCAGATCGGCGTGATGATGGGCTGGATCAAAAGCTAGCTCCGTACGATCACTATCGACTGATAGGTCGCAATTCACCGGAGCGTTCGCAGTAGCGGCGCTCCGGTTTTGCGTTTCGGCCCGGTGACCCGGTGAGAGCTAGCCGCCGACGGCGTTCGGGTCGAAGGCCCGGGGCTTTGCCGGTGGCTTTGGTTTGCTGCTGTTCGGCCTCTTCGTCTTAGTCGTCTTAGTCGCTGCGGGGCGCCTGGGCTTGGCGACCGCCGATGATTTTGGTCGCGCGGACCGTCGTCGTCGCCGCGGGGGGCGCGTGCGGGTGGACGAGCCAGGCTGCTTTGCCCCGGTCGTATCCGCTCGGGAGTCCGGCAACGGTAGTTTCCGATAGAGCAGCGGCACCGGTTTGTGCTCGACCTTGGCAATCTGTTTAGGGGCCGGCGCTGGCTTGGCGATGTCTGCGGCGACGACGTCTGGGGACGCCTCTGTATCGCTGCGCTGGCTCAGACCGAGGCCGGCGCCACCAACGGCAATCAGCGCCGCGACGATGACTGGGGCGAGCCAGCGGGGGCGTTTGGCCGGCACGGGCTGGGGAAGCCAAACAGTCTGCGGCCCAGGCCCCGGAGTTGCGACGGTCAATCGTTCGAGGAATTCACGCGCACTCTGGGGGCGATCGTTGGGGTCTGTGGACAGAGCGCTCATGATGGTGCTGCGCCACTCGGCGGGCAGATCGCCGCGGAGCTCACTGAGATCTTGCGGTGGCGCGGTGGCTTGTTTGTAGACCAGGTCGCCCAGTGAGCTAGCCGAGTAGGGAAGGGCTCCAGCAAGTAGCTCGTAGGCAATCACTGCAAGGGCATAGATATCGGTACGATGGTCGATGTCCTTGGCACCGCGTGCTTGCTCCGGTGACATATAGGAAGGCGTGCCGATGATCGTGTTGGTCATCGTGCGCAAGTCGCCGGCCAGGCTGGGGTCGGTCAGCTTGGCGATGCCGAAGTCGAGGATCTTGGTGAACAATGGGTTCGTTGGCGATGGCGCGATGAACAGGTTGGCGGGCTTGAGGTCGCGGTGAACGATGCCGCGGTCGTGGGCCGCCTGAAGGCCAGAGCAAACCTGAGATAGGATCTCCAGCGCGGTCTCTACCGGGACGGGACCGCGTTCGTGCAGGAACTTGTCCAGCGCGTCGCCTTCGAGGAACTCCATCAACATGTAGTGACTGCCGTCGTCGAATTGGGCGGCGTCGAGGATGTCGATGATGTTCGGATGGCGAATGGCCGTTGCTGCCCGCGCCTCTGCCAGGAAGCGCTGAACGATCTGTGGCGTGCGACTCCATTGAGGGAGCAGCAGCTTGAGGGCGAGCCTGCGGTTGAGGGTCTCGTTGGCAATCGCGTACACGACGCCCATGCCGCCCTCGCCGAGCTTGTCGCTGACTACGTAGCCGCCAAATACCTTCTGGCCAATTGAGAGAACCTGAGCGCTGTCCGTCATGGGCAGGGTTATCGGCTCCGCCCAGAGTCAGTTGCTCCGCACTAATGAGTCTCATTAGATGTCTGATTCGTTTAATCAATTAATCGTTAGTTGCATAGAGTAAACACTTCCGGATGGGTGAAATTGTTTTGTTCTCGATAGTTATGCCTGTTTTCGATGTTGGCACCACCCTTGCTCTATGGGTAATCGACTACAGCAAACGACACCCACTTACACAGGACAAACCAATGAAAACCACCAGCAAAATCATCTCCGCCCTCGCCCTCGTCCTCGCCATCGGCCTCAACACCGGCTGCAACATGGAAGAGGAAGTTCAGACTGGCAGCTCCGAAATCAGCGGCCGTCCCTACTTCGAGGTCTTCAAAGGCAACGACAAACGCTGGTACTTCAACTTCAGCGCAGCCAACCACGAGATCATGCTCCAGTCGCAAAGCTACAGCAGCCGCACCGCTGCTCTGGGCGGAGTCCTCTCGGTTCAGAACAACGCTGGTGACGAGGGTCGTTTCGAGCAGCGCACCGCCAGCAACGGCGACTCGTACTTCGTACTCAAAGCCGCCAACGGTCAGATCATCGGCCTTAGCGAGATGTACTCGTCGGCCTCCAACGCCGCCGCCGGCGCCGACGCCGTCAGCCGCAACATGGACGACTACCTCGCTTTGTGGAACAGCCGCACCGGCGCCCGCTTCGTCATCACCGAGGGTACCAACGGTCAGTTCTACTTCCGCCTCCACGCCAAGAACGGCGCCACCGTGCTTCAGTCCGAGGGTTACACCAGCGAGGCCGCCGCACTCAACGGTACCTTCTCGGTTCACTCCAACGGCCAGAACGAGGGACGCTACGATGTCCGCCAGGCCCGCGACGGTCGCTTCTACTTCAACATCAAAGCCACCAACGGTCAGGTCGTCGGTACGAGCCAGATGTACAGCACCAAAGGCAGCGCCGACCGCGCAGTAGACGCCATCATCGATACCCTTCCAGCCGTCGAATTGCTGTAAGCAAACTTCGTTTGACGTAGTCAACGGCGGGCCTTGTGCCCGCCGTTTTTGCGTTTCGGCTGAGGACGCGTCTGCCGGCGAGCTTGCCGCGTACGCTTCGCGTACGCTTCGCGTACCGCTTCGCTGTCGTTCGGTCGAGGGCATGAGCCCACTCCCTCCGCCCGCTGCAGGGGGGCGCGCCAATCTCACTCGGCAGCCGCGCCCTCAGCTGCTGCGGGAGGGCACTTGCTTCGCTCGTGCCTGGTGCTCGTGCTCGTGCTCGTGCTTGTGCTCGTGCTCGTGCTCGTGCTCGTGCTCGTGCTCGTGCTCGTGCTCGTGCGGCTAGTCGGTCTTGTGGGTGGGGCGGACTTCTCTGTTTATGCTCAGGCCGCGTTTGCGTAGGAGTCGGTACATGGTGACCGGGTTGACTCCGGCGCGGGCGGCGGCCTGTCGGACGTTGCCTTTGCACTCCTCTAGAAGATCCGTGAGGTAGCGGCGCTCCAGGGGCGCGAGCCAGACTTCGCGTAGCTCTCGCAACGTTCCGCGCTGGGTTGGCTTGTCGTCGGTGGTCTCGGTGGGTTCGTCGTGAAACGACGCGGGGAGGGCGTCCGCGAGGATCTCGTCCCCTGTCGCCATGATCACGGCGTGCTCCATCGCGTTCTTGAGTTCGCGCACATTTCCCGGAAAGTCATATGCGTGAATGCGCGACATCGCCTGGGCCGAGATGCGTGGCACCTTCCTGTCGTAGCGTTCGGACGCCTGTTGCACGAACACGTGGGCGAGCACTTCCAGGTTGTCCTTGTACGAACGCAGCGGCGGCAGCTGCAGCGTCATCACGCTGAGTCGGTAGTACAGGTCGTCGCGGAACGTGCCCTCCCGAGCCATGGCCTTCAAGTCGCGATTGGTTGCGCAAATCAGCCGCACGTCCACGCGCTCGGGGGCGCTGTTGCTACCGAGGGGCTGTACCTCACCCTGTTCGACCGCGCGCAGCACTTTTGCCTGAAGCATGATCGGCAGTTCGCCAACCTCGTCCAGGAACAAGGTTCCGCCGTTGGCCTTCTGAAACTCACCGATCTTGGTAAAGCTCGCGCCCGTGAAGGCGCCCTGGACGTGACCGAACATGATGCTCTCCAGCATGGTGTCCGGAATGGCCGCGCAGTTGATGGTGATGTACGGGCCATCGGCACGCTTGCTGTTGAAGTGGATCGAGTTGGCGACAAGGTCCTTACCCGTACCGCTCTCACCGCGAATGAGGATGGGTGCGCCGGTTGGCGCCGCGTGCTCGATGCGCCGCTCTACCTCGAGCCACTCGGGCGAGAGGCCTTTGATGACGAACGGTCGGCCGGAGCGTTCCCGGCTCTTACGGTCCAGTTGGGCTCGGCGCAGGAACTTGGCCGTCGCTGCCGCGAGTTCCTGAAGCGTCTCGATGTCGCTTTCGCTGAAGATCTTCGACCGGCGCGACGACACCGTAATGACACCGATAGCTCGCTGCTGGTAGCGGATTGGTACGGCGGCGATGGACCGGACATCCAACAGGTAGCGGGTGTAGTTTGGATCGCTCGGCGCGTCGGTGCACAAGTACGGCTCGTTGTGATCGAGCACCCACAGGGCGATGCCGGGCTGACCATCCCTGCGCAGCACGCGGTCGGGTTTAGTTACCGTCAGGCCTTCGACGATGTGATGGGTGATGATCAGACCATCGGCCTTTTCGTCCCACAGGAACAACGCGCCATTGAACGCGTCGGTGCGCTCCAGGGCGAGGCTCATGATCTGTCGCTCGAGCGCTTCGCCGTCTTCGGCGGCGTGCAGCAGTTGCTCGATATCGACGTCGGCCATCGACGCCCATGATACCCCGGCTTAGAACAGGATGCGCGTCTTGATGCTTGTGTCCAGGGCCGCGATTGCCTGTTTGACGTCGGCCGAAACGCTCTGATCCAGGTCGGTGATCAGATAGCCGGTTTCGTCGTTGGTCGATAGGAACTGGCCGTGGATGTTGGCGTTGCACTCGGACAGGATCCGGTTGATCGCCCCCATGACGCCGGGCACGTTGCGGTGCGCGTTGAGGATGCGGTGGGTGCCGGGGACCAACGGCAGTTCGACGTTGGGAAAGTTGACCGCGCCAGTAGTGGCGCCAGAGTTCACCAGCTTGACCAGCGAAGTAGCCACATCGCGACCGATGTTCTCCTGGGCTTCTTCGGTGGAGCCGCCGATGTGCGGGGTAAGGATCACGTTGGGCAAGCCGCGCAACGGCGAGTCGAACGGTTCGCTCGATGCCTTGGGCTCCTTGGGATACACGTCGATGGCGGCGCCGGCGATGTGTTCCTCTTTGAGCGCCTTGGCCAGGGCATCGATGACGACCACGCTGCCTCGGCTCAGGTTGAGCAGGAAGCTGCCGCGCCGCATCGTTGCCAGTTCCTTAGCGCCGATCATTTCTTTGGTGCGATCGGTTGCTGGTACGTGCAGGGTCACGAAGTCGGAGCTGCTAAGCAGTTTCTCTAGTGTCGTGACGGATTGGTTGTTGCCCATGGCGAGCTGGGCGGTGATGTCGTAGAAGATGACGTTCATGCCGAACGCCTCGGCCAGCACACCGACCTGGCGACCGATGTGACCGTAGCCGATGATGCCCAGGGTCTTACCGCGGACTTCGTGGCAAGCCACCGCGGACTTACGCCAGTCACCTTGATGCAACATGCTGGAGCGGTCGCCCAGCTTACGCGCCAGCATGACGACTTCGGCGATGACCATCTCGGCGACGCTGCGCGTGTTTGCAAACGGCGCGTTGAACACCGGGACGCCGCGCTGGTTTGCGAAGCCGAGGTCGACCTGGTTGGTGCCGATGCAAAAACAACCCACTGCGAGCAGTCGGCGAGCGCTGGCCAGAGCGCGTTCGGTCACCTGGGTCTTGCTGCGCACGCCAATGAGGTGAACGTCGGCGATCTGGTCGACGAGCTCATCCTCGCTAAGGGCGCCGCGCTGCAGCTCGACCTGGAACTCTTGCTCGGCGAATTGCGTGCGGGCAGCCTCGTGGATCCCCTCGAGGAGCAGCACCTTTATCCGGTTCTTCGGAAACGATGTCGTGGGCTGGTCGGCGCTCATGATCGCACCTACATTGGGACGAAAACGAGCCGGCGTAAAGGCCTAAACCGGTTGAGTACGGCTCAACCCGCCGCAATCGTCTCGGTATAGATCAACTCCCCCGTAGCGCCGCGGCAGTTGAAGATGACTTGTGTGGGTGGACCGGGTTCGATGACTAATTCGCCGAAGTTATATTCCGCCGAGCGAGCGACCACTTCGGGAGCGGCAGCGTGCAGCGTCGGGATACCTCGAGCGAGGGGGCCGAGCTGAAACTCCTTGTGACCGGCGTTGTAGTGATGCGCGGCGAACCAGTGTTGATCCGCGGTCAACCACAGCACGCCATCGACGTTGCTGGCGCGGATGTAAGCCAGCAACTCCTCGCGCTCGGTCGTAAACGCTCCCCAGTAGTCGTCGGGAAATGGCGCCAGAGGTATGGCGAAGTCGAGTGGCACGCTGTTGAGGATGAACTTGAAGGTCGCGGTGCTATCCCGCAGTCCATCGAACAGCCATTGCTTCTGGGTCGCGCCAAGCATGGTCTTGGTGGTGTCGTCCACAGCATCGTTGGCCGAGCGGTAGAGTCGGGTGTCGAGCATGAAGAACTCAGCGTGCTGTCCCCAGCGCCATGACCGATAGCGCACCTTGTTGACGCCCTGGGCGCGCAGGGGAAACCATTCGTCCCACACGGTCAACGCGTTTTGGATGCGGGTTGCCTCGCGTTCACGGAAGAACGCGTCCCAGTTGTTGCGCATTTCGTGGTCGTCGTAGATGGCGTATACGGGCATCCGCTGGAGTACTCGCTGTATCTTCTCCGCGACTCGAACTTCTTTGTGCCGTGCGCGAAACTCCTCGATGGTCTCGGCACCGGGCGGGTTGTCGGCGTACGGCCAATCGCCGAGACAGACGAAGAACTCGGCCTCGGTGCTCGCCATCGATTCGAATATGGGTGAATCGAACTCTTCGGACACGTCGATGTCGGCGCTGATCACGAACGAGAACGCTTTGTCAGCGTCCAACGCGGGGGCGGTGCGGAACCGGTACGTGCTGGAGACTGTGCCCGCCGGGAACGACAAGAAATACGTATAGAGGGTATCGGGCTCGAGCTGCTCGATGAGCAGCGCGCCTGTGTTGCCAGCGTCCTCCATGATCTCGAGGGGGCCATAGCTGCGCTGAGAGCCGCTCGGTGTTTTCAACACGAGCTGCGCGGGGCCGGTGTTGGCCGCGTACGCGCTGACGATGGCGCTGGTGTCGCTGACCTCAAACGTGCACAGGGCATGATCCGGATCTAGCGGCGCGTCGCCTCCGTCTGAACTGCTGTCGGCTTTGCCCGAACACGCGAGCAGCCCACCGGCGCCGGCGGCGAGGGAGAGCTTGAGCCAATCTCTGCGAGAAACCACTGTGTCTATTCTACTCGGGGCGGAGGAGCCCGGCGTTTTGTTCCGCCGTTCGTGCGGCTTCTGCCGACGCCGCTGCGGGTTTTGCCGACCCCTGGCGAACGCGTGTCCTTTAACCAGTAGGTGACTTTGGCGTCAGTACCTTGTCGGAAAACTGTCGTGTTCGTCGTTAACAGTGTGGGGTTCTCCCACAGCCCGGCGCGTAAGTGACCGAACTCGAACTGGTACGGTACGTGCAAAGTCCTGAAAAGATGCGGCTACTTTCCACTGTGCTCCCCCTGTTGTTGGTGGTTACCGGGTGTGGCGTCAAGCAAGCAGGGCAGGGGGCCGACGCTGGTGTTTCGGTCGCGGATGCCGGCCCCGACGAGACCGACAAGATGTTCGATTCCGCGCGGGTGATCGAGGTCGATATCACCATGGACGAGGCCGACTGGGACTCACTGCGGCTGCAAGCGCGCGGCATCGACATGTTCTTCGGTGAAGATTGTCAGGCCGAGCCGTTCCCCAAACCGTATACCTATTTCTCTGCGACGGTTCACGTCGACGGCGTCGAGGTCAAGCAGACCGGCGTTCGCAAGAAGGGGTTTCTGGGTTCACTCGATCCGAACAAACCGTCGCTCAAACTCAAGTTCGATGAGTACGTGGCGGACCAGAAGGTGTCGGGCATGAAGCGGATGACCCTGAATAACAACCGACAGGATCGTTCGTTCATTAAACAGTGTATTGCCTACGCGGTGTTTCGCGACGCGGGCATTCCGGCGCCGCGGTGCAACTTCGCGCACGTCACGGTCAACGGAAACGACATGGGAGTCTTCGCGCATGTCGAGAGCGTCAAGAAGCCGTTCTTACGCCGGCACTTCGCCGACGACGAGGGCGTGCTCTACGAAGGAACTCTGAGCGACTTCCGCGACGGCTGGTCCGGAACGTTCGAGCAGAAGACCAACAAGACCGAGCCTACGACAGCTGGACTCGATGCCATGCGCCTCGCCCTGCAGTCGTCGGACTCCGAACTGCTCGCCGCTCTCGAGCCGATTATCGACGTGGATCAGTTCATCAACTTCTGGGCTGCTGAAGTGCTGATCGCGCACTGGGATGGCTACGCCAACAACACGAACAACTTCTACGTGTACAACGACCCGACCTCCGGCCAGCTGCGCTTCATGCCCTGGGGCGTCGATGGCGTCCTGGCCGACGCCAACCCGTTCCCCGATGGCAACGATCCGCCCAAGGTCGTTTACGCTACAGGGCTGCTAGCCCGTCGTCTGTATCTGCTGCCCGAGACTCGCACTCGCTATCTAAATCGGCTGCGCGAACTGTTGGCGCAGGTCTGGAACGAGACCGCGCTGCTGGCTGAGGTCGATCGCATGGAGGCACAGATTCGCGACATCGTTACCAATGACCCGTTTGCTGAGGGCGTCGATGTCGCCGCGGAGATCGAACTGGTCCGTGACTTCATCCGCAACCGCAACGCGATTCTCACCGCCGAACTCGACGCGCCGCCGACCTGGGACTACGTGCTGCGCGAGACGTTCTGCTTCGCCGATGTGGGAACGATCACTGGCTCGTTCTCCACGACGTACGGCGACCTCAACCGGGATCCCTTCACGGTTGGTACCGCGACGGTTGGTGGCGACATTCATGGCAGCACGATCGTCACGACACAGCAGGGCTCCCGAGCAGGTCTCAACGCTGCGGCTCCGAACGGGCCGCGCGTCGAAATTCACGCGCTGGCATGGCGTGACGACGGAATGCTGCTGTTCACCGTGTTCAGCATGCCGCCCGGAGCGTTCATGGCCGGACTGTTGACCCTGGACTTCGGCGAAGTGGAGAGCTTCTTGTACGAATACGACCCGATCGCCGACGAAGGACGGGTCATTGGTTATCTCGCCGACGGCAGTCTCACCCTGTCTTCGGTGTCGACGACCCCGGGCGGCCAGGTCACTGGCACCTTCACCTCAACCCTCATCGAATTCCCCTTCTAGCCATGCGCCTGACTAGCGGTATCAAGTACCATCGGGTGCGAACCGACGGCGGCATCGCCGAGAAGGACTTCTTGTTCGCAGAAGGCATGGGCAAAGTGATCGAGGACGGCACCAACCAGGTCGAAGAAATTGAGGGTTGCGGGTCCGCTGAGTGACGAGTCAACCCAGCCACAACGAAGAGCTCCTGGAGCTGTTGAAAGGTTTCGAGGAGGCACCGCCTGAGCTGATCGCGAGGCGCAAACTGCTGCGTCGCACGGACTCCAAGTTTCTGGTGAAGGAGAACGCGCTGTTCGAGATCCTCTCGCGCCTGCACGACCACTACCAGATCCTGCTCGCCAACGGCGAGGCTCTGGCGTGTTACGAAACGCTGTACTTCGACACGGAGGACTTGCGTTGCTTTCACGACCACCGGCGCGGCGTTCGGCCACGGCACAAGGTACGCGTCCGTCATTATCGCGACCGTAACGTCACCTTCCTGGAGATCAAGACCAAGCGCAGCGAGTTCATCACGAACAAGCAGCGCAAGCAGCAACTCGACCACAGCGTGGAACTGAAAGCCGAGGACCTGGAGTTCATCGCCGCGAGCTGTGGCGTGCCTGCTGATAAACTACGCGCTCAGCTGTGGACGAACTTTCATCGCATCACGCTCATCGGTAAGAACACCAACGAACGCATCACGATTGATACGGGACTGAATCTGGTCGCCGGAGAGCGCGCCGAGAACCTGCTGGGCGTCGCCATCATGGAAGTCAAACAGTCACCGTTCAGCATGTGCACGCCAGCGATGGTCGCGCTGCGGGAGACCGGCCATCGGCCAGCTTCCGCCAGCAAGTACTGTACGGCCAGCATGTTGCTGCGTGATAACCTGCGCTGCAATCGCCTACTTCCAGGCTTGCGGCAGATTGAAGGAATGAGAAATTGTTAGAGTCCCTGCTCGAGATGTTTGGCTCCAAGATGTGGGTCGATCAGGCCGACCTCGCGAAGCTGATGGTACGGCTCACGATCGACTTGTTTTTCGCCGGCATCGTCATCTACGTCGTTTACTACAAGCTCTATAAGAACCGCGAGTACCTGTTTACGTACTTCCTGTTCAACATCATCACGTTCTGTCTGTGCTTCCTGCTGCGCAAGGTGCCCATCGAACTAGGCTTCGCCCTCGGCCTATTCGCGGTGTTCGGCATTCTTCGCTATCGCACCGAGCCAATACGAATCCGAGACCTGACGTATCTGTTCATCGTCATCGGTCTCGGCATACTCAACGCCCTCGCCAATAAGAAAGTCAGTGTGGCCGAGGTGCTGGTGGTGAACTCGGTGATCGTCGGCATGACAGCGGTGCTCGAGCTGGGCGGCGGCCGCTCCGGTGACAACTCGGTGCCCATCCTCTACGATAACCTGGCCCTGCTCAAACCCTCGGCCAAGGCCGAGCTGTACAAAGACTTGCAAGAGCGCATTGGCGCCGAGGTGATTCGCGTCCAGGTTCAACGCATCGACATGTTGCGGGACGCAGCCGAGCTGGTCGTGTTCTATCGGACGGGCGGCGCCGAGAGAAAAGCCGCATGAACATGCCGTATCACTCAGTCGCGTTGAATCTTTGTGGTGCGTTGGCGTTGGCTTGCGTCGCTTGTGGCTCGACCAGTTCCGATGGGGCAGACGGCGGCAATCAGCCCGGCGTAGATGCCGCCCCCGCGGTCGATGGCGGTGTGGTTGGCAGCCCGGACTATATCTTCGACGAGACGGAGATCCGTACCTACAACCTGACCATCTCGGACACCGACTGGACCTGGCTCAATGACAACGCCCAGCTCGAGGAGTACGTGCCGGCGAAGCTCGAATTCGAGGGCCAGGTGCTCGACCAGATCGGTGTGCGCTACAAGGGCAGCTTCGGCAGTTTGTTCTCGTGTTTCGACGGGGAGGGCAATCGCATCTGCCCCAAGCTGTCGTTCAAGTTCAAGTTCAACAAATACGTGTCCGGCACCAAGTTCTACGGACAAAAGAAGGTCAACTTCCACTCGATGAAGTCCGACTCGACGCAGATGCACGAGGCGCTGGGCTACACCCTGTACCGCAATTCAAACGTCTATGCGCCGCGCAGCGCCTACGCCAAGATTACAGTCAACGGCGAGCTGATCGGTTTGTTTTCCATCGTCGAGGCCATCTCGGGTCGGTTTACCCGCGAGCGATTTTCCGACGGCGGTGAAGGCAACCTGTACAAAGAGATCTGGCCGTCGTACAGCACCGAGCAGCCGTACATCAACGCCCTGGAGACGAACGAGGACGAGAACCCGAGCGCTGACAAGATGGTGCGCTTTGCCGGGGCCATCGCGGCTTCGACCGACGCGACGTTCCCTGGCGTGCTCGCCCAGTGGATGGACGTGGACGCGCTCATGCGGCAGCTTGCCGTCGACCGGCTGATCGATCACTGGGACGGCATCGTGGCCTGGTATTGCCAGGGCGCCACGTGCACCAACCACAACTACTACTGGTACGAGGAGACCACCCAGGATCGAATCTGGTTGATCCCCTGGGATCTGGATAACACCTTCGACGAGCCCAGTCCGATCAGAACGTATTTCGGCATGCCCGACTGGGATGAGCTCAGCCGCGGCTGTGCGCCGGTCGAGGTGTTCTGGGGCATCATGGGCTCGCCGCCGTACTGCGATGATCTCATCGGTAAGATCGTGCGCACCATGTGGCCGCAGTATGTGGCTGCCACTCAGACACTGCTCGACGGCGATTTCCGACAGTCCGCGCTCAACGCTCGCATCGATACTCTCGCGGCGCTCATTCGGCCCGAGGTCGCGCAAGATCCAAACGGTCCGCCGCTTTCGGAGTGGGAGGCCGCGGTCGCCAAGCTCAAGAACGACATCGCGGCCAAGCGCGCCTACATTCAGGCCAAGATCGCCCCTTAGGCACAAGGGGAGCAGGGCGCCTCGGAGGCGGCCGCGCTACTTGACTTCGATCTGGTAGCCGGCCGTGTGCAGTGGCCAGCCCAGTTTCTTTAGTTTGTTTCGCGCGCAGTTGAGCACGCTCTTGTCGAGCTTGCCCAGGGTGTAGACCTTGTCGCACTTACCGCCGGAGCTGATTTCGACGCTAAACGTCTTGGGCAACGTACCGAGCTTGGCGCAATCGCTCAGGACTTTCATCGACTGTTTGCGCGCGTCGGCGATCTCGACGGGCGACGGTGTGGGCGGGCACTGGACCGTGCGCGGTGCCGGCGGGTTGCACGTTGGCTTCGGCTTGCCCTTGGCGGGAACCGGGCAATCGAACTTTTCGGTGCCGAAACAGGTGCCGTCCCGATTGTAGGTGACGTGTCCTCCGGCCTTGGGTAGCCCGGCTTTGTTGTGCCAGCTGTTAGCGCTGCCCTGGCCACCTACCTGGCCGCCGGCAACGCCACCCGCGCCGCCGCCGGGTTTCGATCCCGTGGTGCCGCTGGTAGGAATCGGTGGCACGAGCATAGGCGGCTCGCTGGAGTTCTTCTTCGTGGACTGCTTGGCCGACTGAGTCGGGGTTGGCTTGACCGGTGCCGGCTTGGACGTGGAGCTGGCAGGGCTACATGCGGTCGCGCCCAGAAACACCGTCGTCACGAACGGCGCAGCGAGCATGCGTCGGCCCTTGCGCGCGGAGAACCGGTGTCTAGAGCTCATCACAGCAGTCTAAAGCCACGCCCGTGGTGTCGCAACTACCATCGTAGAGTCGCCAAGGGCGCCACGTTGTGGCTATATTGTCGAAGCCTTGGAGCCGCGTGAAGCCAGCTGGGTGCGCGCATGTCGCTACGTGTTACCCAGCATAATCGCAGCGACCGCTGCCTCTTTAGTGATTGGCATCCTGGATGGCGGGCGCAATACGTTCACGTTGCTCCAGGCGACCGCCGCTACGGGCTATGTGTCCGTGTATGCGATCCCTATGGGCATCGCGCTCGCGCTCCTGGCCCGGGCGACTGTCGACGCCTGGCGACGCGAGAGACTGAGTGAGCGTTTCGTCGAGGCTGCCGGGGGCGCGCCCAGGCTGGTTGGCATGGTCATCTATGTGCTCTTGGGCGTGTGGTTCTTTGCCGGGGTGTGTCTCAACTCCCTGCGCTTGCTGATCTATCGCAGCCCGTCCAAAGCGGTGGTGGTGCTGGGGACCACGATCGCTGTCATCGTTGCGATGGCCTTGCTTCTGGTCCTGAGCAAGCCGGTCATCGCCGTGTTGGCCAGCGTGTTGCGACGCATCGAAGCCAGCAAACGAATGGGCTGGGCACGGTCGTTTTTCTTACCCAAACGCGTCGCGATTCAAGCCGGCGTCGTGTTCGTGTTGCTACTCGCCGGGGGCTGGTTCGTCTCGCTGCGTCCTCGCCTGACCAACATCGATTTGTCGTTTTACCAATATGTGCTCGGCTACGCCGTACTCGTTTTTGTGCTGCAGGCGGTGTGGCTGTCTACGCACCCGCTGGCACACGCGCGCACCTGGCTGGTGGCGTCGACGGCTGGCGTGCTGCTGGCCACCAGCATTGGGGCGATCGGTACCGGCTACTACGTCCGGCACAAACGGCCGTACGCAATGCTCGAGGTTTGGGGAAACACGGTAGTCGCCGGCGTCGCAGTCGACCGTTTGTTCAACATTCAGTTGCTACGGCGAGACTTGCGCCTGCCCGGCCTGAAGCCGCGAGAGATCAAGGGCGCTCGCCATCCCAACGTCGTGCTCATCACCTTCGACAACATCCGCGCCGATCGCACCGGATTCTACCGGGGCGGCACCAAGATGCAGACGATGCAGCGGCTGCGTCGCGATGGTGTCGTGTTCCACTGGGCCATCGCGGCTGGCACGGTCACTCGACGGTCGTTGCCCAGCATGGTGCTCGGCTTGAGTCCAAAGCGCGTTCGCGGCCGGGTGACCGGACAAGCGTTACGTCTCGATCCTCGCCACGTGCTTCTGGCTGAGCGATTCCGAGCCGCGGGTTACGAGACTGCCGGGTTCTTGTCCCCGGGGATGTGGTTCGCCGAGAACAACAACCTGGGCCTGGTTCGTGGCCTGGATCATCTGGTGGTTCCCAGAAAGGCCAACGAACACAACGGTGATTGGCTGGTCCGGAGAGTGCGCGAGTTCATCAAGGGCTTTCGAGTGATCAAGCCAAAGAAGAAGCTGTTCCTGTGGGTTCACTTCTCGGATTTGAATCAGTGGGACCAGGCCTACACGGCGGCGGAGTTTGGTCGCAAGAAACGGCCGCGCTACGACATGGCGGCCGAAGACGTCGACCGCTACTTGAAGTTCCTGCTGCTGGACGTGTGGAACATCCGCGCCCAGGCCAACACGCTCCTGGCCATCGCGGGCGACCACGGTGCGGCGTTGGACGAAACCGATGCCAAGAGAACGTCGGGGCCATTGGGCACTCTGCGCCTGCGCGTCCCGTTGTTCATCGGGGGGGCCGGGCAGAGGGGCAAACTGGTTCAGCAACCGGTGTCCACGGTGGACCTCGCACCAACGCTGTTGCAGCTGGCCGGGTTCGAGCCTCCGGGAATGCCTCACATGGATGGCAAGTCGTTCGCCAAACTGGTGACGAGTCCGCCGCCAAAACGCCGCCGGTCGAGACAGATGCTCACCCAGGGAGAGGCCTACTCGGTTCTGGTCCGGGATAGCTCGGTCCCTTTGAGTAGGCGCGCGCTCACCCTGGGCGAGTACAAGCTGATCGAGCACGATTCTCATCGCGCCGACGAACTCTATCGATACCGTCGCGACCCATGGGAACGGCACAACCTGACCGGCAAGCGACCGAAGATCTACAAACGCCTGAAGGCGCGCATGGAAGAGCGCCGGCGTATCGATCGCGTCTCGCCGTTCTAGTCGCCCAGGTTCAGACGGTGAGTTTGAACTTCCAGTAGCCGATGCCGGTCATGCGCAGGAGCAGGAATCCGTGGCGGAACCGGCTGATCTTGGTATCGCCATACTCGCGTGCTCGGTAGCGGACCGGAACTTCGACGATCTTCATGCCCTGGCGCGCCGCGCCGAACAGCAGATCGAAATCGCCGAACGGATCGAACTCTCCGAAGTAGTCCCGGTTGTCGGCGATCTGCTGGTAGTGCTCTTTACTGAGCACCTTGGTGCCGCACAGGGTGTCTTTGATCGGTCGACCCAGAATGTACGAGAAGGCCACGCTGAAGAAGTGGTTACCCAGCATGTTGAGGAATCGCATGGCCTGCTTCTCCATGGGGTAGACCAGGCGCGTGCCGTTGATGAACTCACCCCAACCCTCGGCTAGCGCCGAGTAGAATTTGGGCAGGTCCTCGGGGGGAACCGTCAGGTCCGCGTCGAGGATGAACAGGACATCGCCGGTCGCGGCCTCGAAGCCTTTGCGGACCGCGTCACCTTTACCGATGCCATCGCCCTGATGGATCAACCTCGTATTGGGACGTGTTGGCAACAGGCGCTCGATCTCTTCGACTGTACCGTCGTCGGAGCTGCCGTCGACGAAGATCAGCTCAGTGCCTTTGCCCATGTCGGGGGTGCGCGCGAAGATGTCCTCCACGTTGCCGCGTTCGTTGCGACAAGCGCAGATCACGGATGCGCTGAGTTCCTGGGGATCGCGACGATGCTGCCAAATCGGTCGCGCCAGGAAGTAGCGCATCATCGTCAGATTTCGGAACCCCGGGGTGCGCGCCAGGATGCGGTTGGCCAGGGCTGATACACCTGGGACCTTTGCTGGCACGAGCATGGAGCCGCCAGACTGCACGACCTCCATACCGTTGAGACTGAGCAGGTTGATGATGTCGTTCTTGCCCAGCCAGTTCTGCTGCGGCACCGGCATCATTCGACCCAGGGTGCGCGCGACGCGCATGGCCGGTTCCCACAAGTAGTTGTAGTACGTCGCGAACAGACGCGACGTCGGTCGCATGACTTTCTGCAGACTGCGGAACGCGGTCCACACGTCGCTGAAGTGGCCGATGACGTCCGACATGATCACGTAGTCGAACGTCTCGCCGCCAAGGTCCAGCTCCTCGGCATCCGCTACGTGGAACTCGAGGTCCGGGTAGTTGGCCTTCGCCATCTCGATGGTGCGCGGAGACAAGTCAATGCCGACGCCGCGGCTGGGCTTGCACGCGGCCAGCAGGTGGCCGGTGGAGCAGCCGATTTCAAGGACGCTCGAACCTTCGGGGATGAAGAACTTCGCCAGGCGCTCGACCTCGTCGTAGTACACCTGGTTCTTGGCGCGAAACTCGTCACGCCGTTCCGCGAGCACGTCTAGGACGCGTACACGTTCGGAACGTTGCCGCTCCCGCTCCTTGCGGATGTGCTCAGTGGCCGTACGCCGACGTGCCGTGCTGATGGGCGTCGGTGCTCCAGGATCTGTTCGACTGGCCATAATCGGCGCAGGATACCCGTCAGGGCATCCCGTCGCAAGAGCGTTCAATCACTGGGGTTTGACGCCGCCTGCGACCAGATACATCCAGTGCTTGCGCGGGACTAGACGCGCGCTGAGGCGCTCAGCAACGGACAACACACGCTTTGCGCCGGTCGTGGCCGCCAGGGCGCCCAGGCCGATCTTGGGGTGCTGGGCTATTCGCGCCATCGGCAACGGTTGTGCATAGGTCACCTTGACCTGGGTCAGGCCGGCGTCGGCGAGCTCGCGGCCGATCAGGCGGGCGGTGGAGCGCAGGACCGCGCGCTCTTCTTTGACCAGCATGGCCTGAGCGACGATCAGCGGGCTGCCACGGTTCGGTTCGACCGCGGCCAATGTGCCACCCGGGAGGAGAACCCGCGCAGCCTCGTCGACGACTGCCTGGCGATCGCCGACGTGATGGAGCACGTCGCGGATTAGAACCGCGTCGAAGCTGGCATCGGCGAACGGTAGTCGAGTGGCGTCGGCTGCCGTCACCCGCACGCCCGGCATTCGTCCCCGAGCGAACGCTAGCTTGGCGACGGAGAAATCGATGCCGACCCATCCCTTGCGCGCGCCCAGGTGAAACAGATTCGCGCCCTCACCGCAGCCGATTTCCAACAGGCGCTGGGCGGAACCCAGCCCGGTCATGCCAACCAGGTCACGTTCTGTTTCGGCAAAGTATGTGGGGCCAGTTTGCCACTCGTAGTGATCGGCGTCCGCGCGGTCCCAGTAGGCGAGCTGGGTATCACGATCAGTGGCGTAAAACGGCATCTCTGGTCACCATAGGCCAAAAATGTCGGCGCAGCCAACGTTGAGCTCTAGGACTTTGGGGTATCCTCCGCGCGATGGAACTGAGCGGTAAACGCATCATGGTGACGGGTGGCAGCGGCTTCGTTGGCTCTCATCTGGTGGATCAGATACGCGGCCATGAGCCGGCCGAGATCATCATCCCTCGCTCGGCGCAATTCGACTTGACCGACGCCCGGCAGACGGCCGACCTATTGGCCACGACGAAACCGGATCTCATCTTCCATTTGGCCGCCTCGGTCGGTGGCATTGGCGCCAATCGCAAATACCCGGGCACCTTCTTCTACGACAACATGGCGATGGGCCTGAACGTGCTCGAACAGGCTCGGCGCCACGGTACGGAAAAGGTCGTCGTGGCCGGCACTATTTGTGCGTACCCGAAGTTCGCCGAAGTCCCATTTCGCGAGGACGCCATGTGGGATGGCTACCCCGAGGAGACCAACGCTCCGTACGGCGTTGCCAAGAAGGCGCTGCTGGTTATGGCCGAGGCGTACCGCGCCGAGTTCGGCTGCAACTTCGTCGTGCTGTTCCCGGTGAATCTGTACGGTCCACGAGACAACTTCGACCTGGAGAGCTCTCACGTCATCCCGGCGATGATTCGCAAGTTCATCACCGCCGAAGAAAACGGCCAGAACGAAGTACACCTGTGGGGCGATGGTTCGCCGACCCGGGAGTTTCTCTACGCAGAAGATTGCGCCACTGGTTTCATTCTGGGCGCCCAGAAATACGATTCTCACGAACCGGTCAACCTGGGGACTGGCACCGAGATTTCGATCAAGGCGTTGGCGGAGAAGATCGGCACCATGACCGGATACTCCGGGTCGATCGTTTGGGACGAATCTCAGCCCAACGGTCAACCGAGACGCTGTTTGGATGTGACCCGAGCCAGGGAACGGTTTGGCTTCGAGGCACCGACTGGACTGGACGAAGGCCTCGCGCAGACGATCGCGTGGTGGCGTGAAAACAAAGAGGCGGTCATTGCCGCCGAGGCGGGATCATGAAGCGCGCGTTGATCACCGGTATCACCGGACAAGATGGCTCCTATTTGGCCGAGCTCTTGCTGAGCAAGGGTTACGAAGTGCACGGCATCGTGCGCCGCGCCAGTACCTTCAACACCGAGCGAATCGACCACCTGTACAAGGATCCACATGCAGCCGATGTGCGTTTGTTCTTGCACTACGGCGACCTGAACGACAGCTCGTCCCTCCAGCGTGTGCTGGACAAGGTCAAACCGGTAGAGGTGTACAACCTGGGTGCGCAGAGCCACGTACGGGTGTCTTTCGATATTCCCGAGTACACCGGCGAGGTGACCGGTCTGGGTTCGATTCGTTTGCTCGAGTCGATTCGTAAGGCCGGGATCGAGTGCCGGTTCTACCAGGCTAGCTCGAGCGAATTGTTCGGCAACTCGCCGGCGCCGCAGAACGAAGATACGCCCATCAATCCGCGTAGCCCCTACGCGGCGGCCAAAGCGTACGCGTACTACATCACGCAAAACTACCGGGACGCTTACGGCATTTTTGCCTGCAACGGCATCCTGTTCAATCACGAGAGCGAGCGCCGCGGCGAGACGTTCGTTACGCGCAAGATCACTCGTGCCGTTGGTCGCATCAGGGTTGGTCTGCAGAAAGAGTTGTTTCTCGGCAACCTGGATTCGAAGCGGGACTGGGGCCACGCCGAGGACTACGTACGCGCCATGTGGATGATGCTGCAGGCGGACAAGCCCGCCGACTTAGCTATCGGCACCGGCGAGATGTACTCAGTGCGCGACTTCCTGGACGAGGCGTTCAGCTACGCGGAGCTGGACTGGAACGACTACGTCAAGTTCGATGAGCGCTACCTGCGGCCAACCGAGGTAGACGAACTGCGTTGCGACCCTTCCCGGGCGCACGCTGCTTTGAACTGGAAGCCTGAGATCAGCTTCAAGAAGTTGGTCTCGCGCATGGTCGACCACGACACCGACTTGGCCGAGCGCGAAAAGCGCGCCATGGGCTAGCTGGCGCCGGCTGGCGAGCGCGAACTACTCGGCGAGTGCGGACTACTTCGCGAGGGTAACGGTCGCTTTGTACTTGCGGCGGTGATGCCACTCGCCGGACATGCTGCCGTCGGGCTGCACACGTAGCAACGCGGTTTCCTTGCCGCGAGCGTGGAGGAATACCCGGTTGCCACGCACGCTCCCCCGGAACATCACCCGCGTCTTCCTCTTGTCCGCGTGAGTTCGTATGGCGGTGATGCGTTGGCCGTTCTGGGTGATCTTTAGCGTACCGCCGTTCGCCTTGTTCTTGCCGGATTGGAGAGCGAGCTTGTACGTGCCGGCGACCGCGTCGTGGGGCAGCGGCGGTATCATCCGTTCCCACGCCATGCCGTTGTGGAAGTAGCGTTTGCGCAGGGATGGATCCATCTTCAGTAGGCGGTTCCACAGGCCACCATTGCGAAACCTCATCAAGGTGGGCTTTCTGTTCTTGATGTCCCGGATGACCCGATCGTAGTGACGCTTGGGGTGCATTCGGTCGTCGTTGAACAGCCAGGTGAACGCCGAGCCCGACGGGCGTGTCGTCAAGTACTGCCAGCCACCGTAGGACAGATGGATGATTGTGTCACCGGGCTCAGTCTGTTGCTTCATCCATTGGGTACCGGCGTAGCGCTTCACGTATTGGTCGAACTTCCGGTACTTCTTGTCGTAGGGATCGAACTTGTCGTGCCGGTGCGCGTACACGATGACCAGGACCGCGAGCATGATGAAGAAGATGGCCTGTGTGGGAATGCGCCACCACTTGGACCAGAAGGTGGAGGCGATTGCGAAGGGCACGACGACCATGAGCGCCGCGAACGACAGATGGGCCAGATCCGACAGGCTGGGAACGATGACCTGGGGCGAGAACGACACGAGGCCTCCGCCGGCGAGCACGCAGAGCACAAGGCCGCGCTGGGAGGTGACGACTTTTGTCGCGCCGAAGCGGATGCGCCGGTAGACCATCACGCCGGCGACTCCGACCGTGCTCAGCCACGACAGCGCCGACAACACGGGGATGCCCAGGGTGGTCGTCGAGTAGAGCGAATTCATGGTCGGCGATGCGGTTGCTTTGCACAGCCCCTTCTTCTGGAAGTACTCGACGGTCGCGGCTCCCGGGTAGTTGCCTTTGACCCAGCCGTTGTAATAGTGGGTGATGGGCCACACCAGGGTTTGATCGACGGCGGTGATCAAGCCGCCGAGGGTGACGTAGTAGATGATGACTGGCGCGGCCACGAGCAAGCCGCCGCCGATGAACCAACCAGTGACCGCCCAGCGACGTCGGGGCAGTACCACCACGAGTGCGAGCGCCGCGCCACCAGCGAACGGCAACGCCATGGATTGGATGGATAGGACGAACAGGCCGGTGAACATGCCTGCGCGGATCAACCAGGTCAGGTTCAGCCCGTCTTCCGGACCGGTGGCGTTGACGTCGTAGTCATGGAAGGCGCGCTCCAGGGAGAACGCGGCCAGGGAGAACATTAGCCAGCCCAGCCAGGGGGTGAACGGGAACGGCCAGGCCGCGAAAAAGAGCAGGACTGGCACCACCCCGGCGGCGATGGCGAACAAACGGTTGGCGCCGAGGCGATGGGTGGTTACGGCGACGATGGGCGCGACCAAACTGATCGTCAGCAGCGTTGCCCATTGTGCGACTGCGGCCGACGGTCCGCTGATCCACATGATGATTCCCCAGAGCCAGAAGAACAGGGGGAATTTGAACTCGAAGATATCGGTGTAGAGGTGTTTACCCTCGGCGATCTGAAACGAGTTGTAGACCGTGTGGCCCGCGTCGCCGGACAGCCAATACTTCTTGTAGCAAAGGTGCGGTGTCGCGTGGGACCAGAACACGCTCAGTGCCCAGGCGGCGATCAGCCACGGTAGGATCCACCACGCCTTTTCCCAGGCGACGCGCGCGTACCGTATGAGCTTCTCGCGATTCATGAGCGTGCAATCACAACGTTGCAGATTGCTAACACAATGTCACCTCCCGGCCAAACCTCGCCGGCGTGATACCCTGAAACGATGACACGGATCCTCTGTCTGGCGGGAGCACTGGCCCTGGTGACGGCATGTAGCAGCAGCGGTGACAAGGCAGACAAGGCGAAAGCCCGGCGGGGCGACAAAGACTGGGCCAAGCTGCCGCTGAAACGAGTCAACGCGGTGGCCAAGAAGGTACCGTTCACTATCGAGCTGCCCGACGGGTTGGAGAAGAGTGTCGACTCCATCCAGGTGAGTTGGCACTTCCCCGGTGAGCGCCGCTTCGTCACGCCGCGCGTGGCCGTCAACATCTCGGAGCTGCCGCCGCCGCTGACCATGAAGGACGCGGTGAGTCGTTCACTGATCATGTCCAAGAAAGACACGGTTAAAGCCAAGCGCGCCGTCGACGGCGGCTTCCTGGTCGTCCACCACAACGCCAAGAAGAGCAAGATCAACGCGACCGTTCATCTGAAGCTGAGCGACAAACGCACGCTGTACTGCAACGCCTCCCAATCGCGCGGCGGCGGCATCCCCAACGCAGACGCCATCATGGATTGGCTGGCCAAAATCTGCACCACCGTCAAACTCTAGAACCCCGGGGTCAGGCTACCCATACCAAGGTCCGCGTTATCGTTGACGTTCTAGACCGTACCGCGAAAGTCGGCTAGCGACGCTACTTGGTCGACTGGATCGCAGCGATGACTTTGCTGTGAACCGCTCCGTTTGTGGCGACGACGCCTTCGTTGGCGGCGAGGGTGCGGCCGCGGCTGAAGTCCAGGTCGGCGCCGTTAATGTCGGTAACCCGGCCGCCGGCTTCGTTGACGATGTGCATGCCCGCCGCGTGGTCCCAAATCTTTTCCTGGTAGTCGGACTTTACTGGCAAGCGCAGATAGATCGCAGCATCACCGCGGGCGACCGCCGCGTACTTGGCCTGGCTGTCCATGCGTAGGGGCGGAGCGCTGATGCCAACTCGCTCGGCGATCTGTGCTGACCATCCCTGGTTGCTATGTCCAGGCTCGACCGATTCGCAGAAGCGAAGGTTCGTTGCTTCTGCGACGCGTACTCGGTTGCCTTTAGTATCTTCGCCAACGCCCAGGGGCATCTGACGTGCGCCCTTTCCGCGAATGGCGCACAGCAGCCGGTCCCATCCCGGACAACCCAGCACCGCCAGTTGCACCTCGCCTTCGTCGATGAGCGCGAGCGCAATGGCGTAATGTCCGCCGCGGAGAAACCCTTTGGTGCCGTCGATGGGGTCAAGCGTCCAGTAGCGGGCATCCGTCTTCGGGTCGTGGTTGCCCGAGTCGATCCAATCCAGCACTTGCTCGGCGCTGGCGTTTTGCTGCGTGGACGTATTCACATGGCCAACAACTCGGTCTCGAAGTGCGGTGGCTTCCTCGCCGCGTAGCGCGTCGCTGTTTTCCTCGCCGACAACGGCCTTGACCGCGGATGCATCGCTGATGGCCGCACACACCAGCGCCTGGCAAGCGAAGTCCGCGACCGTGACCGGGCTGCGATCGCGTTTATGGACGGTCTCGCTGTCGACCATCGTCGCCTGGATCGTGTCGCAGGCGACCGCCGCCTGGCGCACGCTGCGAATAGCGAGCTCGAGCTCCGCGCGCAACTTCAGCCTTGTCCTGGTCATTACTCGTCGTCGAGCAGCGACTCGAACTTGGCCTTGTCTTTGGCCTTCATGTACGCGTCGCGGGGCAAGATGGTGCCCGCCGTGACCAGCGCCATCAGCGTGTTGTCCATGGTGCACATGCCCAGCCGCTTACCGTTCTGAATCAAGTTGGTGAGCATCGGCGTGTTTCCTGAACGAATGATGTTGGGCAAGGCCGCTGTTTTGAGCAGAATCTCGTGGCACGCGACCCGGCCTTTGCCATCCGAGGTGCGCAGCAGCAATTGCGAGACCACTGCCGCCAGCGACTCGGACAAGCTGAGCCGAATCTGGTCCTGTTCCTCGGCGGGGAATGCGTCGATCAGTCGATCGATGGTCTTGGTCGCGCTGTTGGTGTGAAGCGTGGCGAACACGAGCGCACCCATCTCGGCCGCCGTGACCGCCAGGGCGATCGTTTCCTGATCGCGCATCTCACCAACGAGGATGACATCTGGATCCTGGCGGATTGCCGCGCGCAACGCCGAGCCGAAGCTCTCGGTGTGGGAGCCGACTTCGCGCTGAGACAGCACTGACTTCTTATTCGGGTGTACGAATTCGATCGGATCTTCAATCGTGATGATGTGCCGCGATTGCGAGCTGTTGATGCGATCTATGATCGCGGCGAGAGTGGTGGACTTTCCCGAGCCTGTTGGCCCGGTGACCAGTACGAGCCCGCTACTAAGCTCTGCCATCTTCGCGACAGCGTCCGGGGCCTTGAGTGTCTCCAGCGACAGAATCTTCTCTGGGATGGTACGGAATACGGCGCCGACACCGCGCTGCTGGCGGAACAGGTTCGCGCGGAACCGGGCCACGCCCTCCAGCCCGTAGGCGAAGTCGGCGTCGTTTGTGTCCATGAACCGTTTCCACCGATCATCGGTGGTGATCTCCTTGAGCAGGTCACACAGCTGCGCGTCGTCGAGGCTCGGCGAGTTTGGAACGACGTCGATGTGTCCACCGATGCGCGCGCGCGGCTCGATTCCGGCGGCGAGGTGGAGGTCACTGCCGCCGTTATCCTTGAGGTAGCGGAGTAGCTTGTCCAGGCGCGCCATTAGAGAAACTTCTCCGGCTGCTCGGCGTTGGCTGCGGCGACTTCCTTGGTGATGCGCCCGGCATCCACTAACTCGCGTAACGAGTTGTCGAGCATCTTCATTCCCTTGGACGCGCCGGTCTGCAGGATCGAATTGATCTGAAACGTCTGGTTCTCTCTGATCAGGTTGCCGACAGCCTTGTTGATGAGCAGCAGCTCGATGGCCAGAGCGACCCCGTCACCATCGATCGATGGCAACAGGCGCTGGGAGACGACGGCACGCAGAGATTCGGACAACATGGTGCGAACCTGGGATTGCTGGCTGGGCGGGTACACGCCCACCACCCGGTTGATCGTCCTGATTGTGCTGCTGGTATGTAGGGTACCAAGCACCAGGTGGCCGGTTTCCGCCGCCGATAGGGCAAGGGAGATGGTCTCCTGATCGCGCAGCTCACCGATGCAGATGACGTCGGGGTCTTCGCGCAACGCTGCCTTGAGGGCGCGGGCAAATGACTCCGTGTGGCTGACGACCTGGCGTTGGTTGACCAGGCAGCGTTTGGTCTGATGGATGATCTCGACCGGGTCTTCGATGGTGAGAATGTGCTCGTGTCGTTCCTCGTTGATGATGTTGATCAGAGCCGCGAGCGTCGATGACTTTCCGCAGCCTGCCGGGCCCGTGAGCAGTACCAGCCCCTGGTGGTAGTTGGTCACTTTTGCAAGTGTGCTCGGCAAACCGAGCTCTTCCAGAGTGGGTGGTTTCGGTGGCACGAAGTGAAACACTGCGTTGACGCCGCGGTGGTGATTGAACGCGTTGACTCGAAATCGGCCGACACCATCGACGGCGTAGACCACGTCTACTTGCCCCGCCGTTGTCAGGCGAGCGTAGTCGCTGTCGGAGAGGATCGAGTTGATCACCGAACGTGCCTGCTCCACTGGCAACGGCTGTTGGGTGAACTCGATCAGCTGGCGAAAGCGCCGCAGCTTGATCGTGGCGTTCGAATGGATATGGACGTCGCTCGCGCCCGCATCGGCGGCTTGTTTGAGCACTCCGTCCAGCCAGGCCAGAGCTCGTTTGTCCGGGGCGGCGCGTTGGGGCTGGCCGCTCGTAACGCTCACCGGCGGCTCTGCTTTCGCCGGCGCCGCTTTCGCCGTCTCCGGGGCGGCTGCGGGCGCCTCGGCTGGTTTTGGGCTGTGAATAGCCGCCGGCGTATCCGGCGAAATATCCCGCTCGGATGGATCTTTCGTTTCGGGTTCTACCGCCGCGTGCTGGCCGGTCCCGGTTTTCAGGGGAACCGAATGCGCAGCCGACATGTTGGCGCTGTTGACCGCCTCCATGATCGACATGCCGCCACCGGACGACATAGTCACCGTTGGTGTCGACGGCGGTGGCTTGACTGGCTTGACCTTGACCGGTCGACTCGCCTCGCGCTTCTTGCGCGCTTGCTCCAGATATTGCTTCTGCGCCTGAAGCAGTTGCTGAAGCTGTTGGTCGGTGATCCAGCCAGCTCCGACCATGATTTCACCCAGACGCTTGGCCGGCCGGCGCGCCTGCGCCTGCGTGGCCTGCGTGAGCTGGTCCATCGTGATCAACTTGTAGTAGACAGCCAGGCGGCCCAGTAGCCCACCCTCGGCTTCGGCAGCCATGTGTCAATCATCGCATGGTGGTGCTGCGGCCGTTAGCCGCGACGGCGTCTACTTAGATTTTTTCCGCAGGTCGGCGATGATCTTGAGACGCTTCTCGGTCTTGCCGCGAAGCTTGGCGCTCGGGTTCTTCGTCAGAACTCGTTGGCAGACGGCCAGCGCTTTGCTGTATTGCTTGAGCGTTTCGTAGCCCAGGCAGATGTTGAAATCAAAGCGAGGATCCGGGTAAGCGGCCGCGGCTGCCTCAAATTTGGACACGGCGCCGGCGATGTTCGCGCCGATGAACAGCTGCTTGCCTTCTTTGTTGAGGGCTTCGCCTCGCGCTTTGGCTTCGGTGTCGCCTGTTTGGTTACCTGCAGTCGTCGTATTACCGCCGCCGTTGTTGCCGCCGTCGGTGTTGCCGCCGCCATTGTTGCCGCCGCCATTGTTACCGCCGCCGTTGTTACCGCCGCCGTTGTTGCCGCCGTCGGTGTTACCGCCGCCATTGTTACCGCCGCCATTGTTACCACCACCGTTGTTGCCGCCGCCGTTGTTGCCGCCGCCGGTGTTGCTGGTGTTCTTCGCAATCGTGGTCGGCGGTGGATCCGGTGCGCGCGCGACCCTTGGGCCGCGGCAGCCGGACTTGCTCAGGATGCTCGCGACCTTCTTGGCCACCGCGCCCAGAGCATCCTCTTCGGGAGCTTGAGGGCGATTGTTTATGTTGAGCGCGACGGCCGCGGATTCACCACGAATCCACGCCGAGCCGAGAAGTTCCGAGTCCAACCCGTCTGACAGCACCATCAACACGTCGACCGTGGCCTTGTTTCGGCTTTGGATGATGCCCGAGCCACCACGCCAGGAGCGATGGATTTTCAGATCCAGGATGAGGTCGGGTTTGCTCTGGGAGTAGTTCGACAGCTCGACGTTCGTGAACTGGCATCGCCGCGAGAGCTGCGCAATCGTCGACGCTGCGAGCACCCTGCTCAGGTTGTATCCACCTTTGGCGCGCACGCCGACGACCTTGTAGCTCTTCAGATTGGCCACCGGAGTCGTGCGGGTGACCTTCGCCGAGGCGGTGCAACCGACTCCGACAAAGCCGACCCCGAGTCCGGAAAGAACGAAGATTGCAGATGTAAGCGCGCGCGACCAACTAGGCATGTAAGTACCTTACAATAAGACGGACGATGATCAACCAACACTGCGATTCTACCCGGAATTTATGGGTTCTCGGCGATATGGTCAGTCGATGAACCATTGTAATCCGGCCGGCCCCGTCGGGGACTGTGGTGCAGCGCAACCTCGCACGAAGTTGCCGGATGTTGCCGGGACACGATGGTGCTCCCCATCACCCCGAGCCATTGAAGTAGCGTTCAGCCCACGTGTAAGATCAACGCGGTGATTCGAGGATTGGGGCAGTGAATGTACGCTGAAGCTCCAACGTCTAGTCTCCCAAGCATCGGATTATCGTCGAGAAAGGGGACTCGGAGACCCCGCGTGGGATCGCGGTCATGGCAGACTCGCCGGACTCTCTGAGGAGGAATTGATGAAATACTTGCTACTAGCAGTCGGGGCGTTCTGTTTGGTAGCGACACATGCGTTCGCTGACCAAGCTCCGATACCAAAGGGGCCAAAGGGGAAGGTAAAGCTCGAGATGTTCGTGCTTCATGCCACGACCCAGGGCGCAGGCTTCGACAAGAAGATTCCAGCGGAGCTTCAACGCCGATTGAAGCGACCTCCGTATTCTGCTCACACCAGATATACGTTGCTGACTCGCCGCAACGCACAAGTGGCCTACGGCACACCACTGCTCGTTAACCTGCCGGACCGAAGCGTGCTGCGACTGTCGGCCCGTCCAGCGGGGAAACGTTGTCACGTAAAGGCCGAGATCAAGCTGAAGACCGGCAAGAAGTTCTTGCCCAACTTGCAGACCCGAGTCGGCGTGAACAAGCTGTTCGTGATCTCGGGCCACAAGCACAACAAGGGCACGCTGGTGGTCGGCGTACGGCTGACAGCTAAGTAGCTCGTCGCTTCTAAGTAGCTCGGCCAGCCGGCCGTTTTTGCCCTCTGGGCCGATTCGGCCCACGGCCGATTTGGCCAAGTCCATGAAGCCACGTTCCAGCACGTCGGCACGCAAGTTGCGATAGATGTTGGAATGCTACTATTCACGCCGATGACCGACAGGCCCGTACCCGTTGTGACCCTTTCTGTCGCAACGTCCACCGAGACCTCCCATAACCAGCCCTACCTGCTCATCATCACCAGGGAGCACGCACGTCGCCAGGCCCTCGAAGGGATCGAGACCGTCGTATTGGGGCGAGGCGACGACGCTGGGATTCGCGTGGAGGATTCGTCGGTGTCCCGTGAGCATGCGCAGCTCGATGTTTCTGGCAGCCGCATGATGGTGAGAGATCTGGGCAGCCACAACGGCACCCATCTCAATGGTGAGCGAATTGAAAAAGCCACTCGCGTCGTCTCCGGCGATGTGATCACCCTGGGCGAGGCCACGGTCGTCGTCCGTACTGCTGGTCGTGCGGGCGCCCGGCTGCCGGTGCAGGCCGTTGAGGAACTCACCTTGCGCCTGAACGCGGAAGTCTCTCGCGCAATGCGTTACGAGCGTCCGTTGTCGGTGGTCGCACTTTCGCTGAGCGACGAGGTTAACGACCACACCTTCACCGCGCTCATGCAGGGCTGCGTGAGCGTAATCGACATCGTGGGTAGGCTCGGCGACGGCACTATCGTTGCGGTGTTGCCCGAAGTCAGTCGTGATGCGGCAGCTAGCACCGCCAACTTGATGCTGCAGTCGATTCTGCCCGCGGACGCTAACGCCCGAGCGGGGGTTGCGGCGTTCCCGCGCGATGGTGGCGACGGACAATCTCTGGTGGAGGCCGCCCGTGCCGCGGTTCCCAATCAACGCGATCGGGAGAACAGTGGCGTTGGCCTCGCCGGCAGCATGGCGCAGGAGTTTCAGTTACACGGTCGGCTCGCCGTCGTCGCCGAACCGTCGATGCTGCGTATCTATGATCTACTCAGGCGCCTCGCTGGTGCAGACCTGCCGGTGTTGGTCAACGGCGAGACGGGGGTTGGCAAGGAACTGGCTGCTCGAGCGCTGCATGGTTGGTCCGCACGCGCCAAGGGGCCCTTCATCGCGGTGAACTGTGCTGCACTGCCAGAGACGCTGGCCGAGAGTGAGCTGTTCGGACACCGGCGCGGCGCGTTTACTGGGGCCGTTGCCGACAAGACTGGCTACGTCGAGGCAGCCAGTGGCGGTACGTTGTTCCTGGATGAGGTTGGTGAACTGTCCCCGGCGATTCAGGCCAAGCTACTGCGCGCCCTCGATTCGGGTGAGGTCACGCGGGTTGGTGACACGTCCCCGGTGAAGGTCGATGTCCGCATCGTCGCGGCAACCAATCGCGATCTACAGCTGGAGATCCGAGAGGGCCGGTTCCGCGAGGACTTGTACTATCGCTTGTGCGCGGCGACGGTCGTCGTTCCGCCTTTGCGCGATCGTCCCCGAGATGTACTGCCCCTGGCGAACAGCCTGCTGACCAGCATCTGCGCCGAGGCTAAGCGGCCGACCATGAGTCTGTCGGATGCGGCGCTGCGAGCCCTGTTGCAGTACTCGTTTCCCGGCAACGTGCGTGAGCTGGCCAACGCGGTTCGCTACGCGGTGGCGACGGCCGACGAGGACACGATCCAGCCCTGGCACTTACCCGGCCTCACGGTCGCTGACCAGACGGCCGACGCGTCGATGGGCGATGGCCCCGGTAAACAGTTTCGGGATATCGCCGACGAGGTCGAAGCTCTGGAGAAGCGGCGCATGCAGGAGGCCCTCGAGGTCGCGGGTGGAGTTCAGTCCCATGCAGCCGAGCTCATCGGCATGCCACGGCGCACGTTCACCACCAAGATGCGCAAGTACAAGCTGCGCGAGGGCTAGAGTGTGCGGCGCGACGACTAGAACGGCCTGATGCCGCGCCAGGTTTTCGCGTTGTAGTAACAACCGCAGCTCGGATAGGGCTTGATGATCGTTCCCGGCTGCCTGCAGCAACCGGCGCAGCGCCTCTGCGCATGTTTGCGTGTGCAGCGTTTGATCAACGTCAGCCCCTCGAGCCTTCTCGGCGGGAGCGGTCCCTTTTCGGTGCTGTTGTAGCACCCGCATTTGGGGAATGGTGTGGCGGTGTCGCCAGACCTGCAGCACTTGCTACAGGTCTTCCTATCTCCTGACGTGCCACAACGGCGAACCAGGAACTTGTTGCCAATTCGTCCGGGCGGAGTGGCTTTGCTATACGCTGCCAGGTTTGCCTCTCTGGTTAGCCTCTCCTGGTTGTGATAGCAGCCGCAATTGGGGTAGGGCATTAGTATCTCCCGCCGTGCGTCTTTGCCGCAGCAGCGGTCGCACGACTTGCTGGCGTGATTCACGACGCAGCGGCGATTGCGGTAGACGAAGCGGCCGATTCGTTGCGCCGGTTCATAGTTGGGATCCGGTGCGGGCGGCGTGGCCACCGAGGCATCCAGTTTCGGTGCGGTAGCGCGGCGCGTGGGCCGCTTGTTCGCGCGTCGTTTGCGCGCCACCGGCGACGCGTCTGGCGTTGTTTGCACGGGCGCGCCCGCATCCACGGAAGCCGCTGCCGTTTTGATCGGAGTTGTCGGCGTTGTCGCCGTTGTCGCCGTTGTCGCCGTTGTCGGCGTTGTCGGCTGCACCGACGGACGCACAGCGCGGGTCTGCGTGGCGGGAGCCACGGCTTCCACCGAGTCGTCGCTCATGTACGCACCGGTGGATCGCCCGAGCATGACGGCTACGAAGCCCAGCGCGACCATCGCCGTCAGTGCGGCCGCCGTGAGCCAGGGGCGGCCAGCGCCGTTGCGCAGAGTCTCCAGGCGTGCGAGCAGATCGGTCATGGACTCGAAGCGATCGTCACGCCCGTGTGCCAGGGCGCGGCGCAAAAGTGGTTCTAGTTTCGCAGGACCGCGGTTGGCGGGCAGGGTCGGTCGACCTTGCACGACTTTGTGGACCATCTCGCGAAACGACTCCGCGGCGAACGGGTGCGCACCGTAGACCGCCTCAGCCAACGCGACCGCGAAGCTGAACTGGTCCGAACGAGCGTCGACCTTCTTGGCTTCGTGCTGCTCGGGAGACATGTATTTGGGCGTACCCAGGGCGACGCCCGTTTTCGTCAATTGCACCGGTTCCCCTGCAGCTCCCTCGTCGTCGCCTTGCTCGCCCGAGGTCAGCGCAATGCCGAAGTCCGTAACCTGCACGCGGCCGTCTTTGCTCACCAACACGTTCGATGGCTTGAAGTCGCGGTGCACGATTCCCGTCGCGTGAGCGGCCTCCAAACCGCGCCCCGCCTCGAGGAACACGCGGCTGATCTCCTGCCACGTTCGCTGCTCCGCTTGGAGCCAGCCGGCCAGGGTGTAGCCGTGTACGTATTCCATGGCGATGAAGAATTCGTCACCGTCGATGCCAGCGTCGTAGACCGTGACCAGGTTCGGATGGGACAGCGCGGCCATCGCCTGAGCTTCACGTTGCATGCGCAGTCTTCGCTCTGGAGACGTGGCGCCGCCTTTGAGTACCTTGATGGCCACATCCCGAGACAACATTTTGTCGGTCGCGCGGTAGACGACGCCCATGCCGCCCTGGCCGATGCGCTCGACCAACTCGAAACGGCCGAAGCGTTTGCCGGCTCCGGTTTTCGCCGCGGACGCGACCGAGTCGTCGGCCTCGGCCTCGGCCTCGTTGGCGTTGTTGGCGTCGCTGGCGGCTTGTGGGCCGTCGACCGTCCTTGTCCGGTCGTCGTTGGCGGGCTCTTTCGGGCTCACGGCAAGAAGTCTATACCACCAGCGGTGAGCGAGCCGTCGCTAATCGGCTGAGCAAAAACGGCTCAGCTTGGGCTCTAAAGCGTAGGCCGGGGCCTCGTCGTCGGCTGTGGTCGCGGCCGCGGTGTAGTCGGGCGCGGTGGCACATTGGGTGTCGGCGTCGGTCGCGGATCCACCAGTTTGGTGTAGCAGGCGGCGTATCGCTTCTGCAGCCCGATGGCTTTCGTATCCGTGGAAATGCTCCGCAGGCGTTCGCGGTTGGCGGTGGCCCATGTAGTCATGGTTTTGTACGCGGCTTCGGCGCACGCCTTGTCAGTGCACTTGCACACCTGCTTTGTGTACTTGTTCATAGCCGCTACGAGCTTGTCCCGTTCACCCGTAGGTGGCTTGGTGACCGGCGGGGGCCCGGTGTCGGGTTTCTTTGGTCCCGTGGGTTTTGGGGCGACCTTCTTTGCCTTCTTCGCGCAGTCCATGATGCGCACATGCTCGCCCACGGACACCTGTCTGGCTGCGGCCGTGTCCTTCTTGATCCACGTCTTGTATCCGTCCAGGGTGGCGTCGATACATGCGCTGGTTTTGCACGCACACATGATGTCGGCGTACACCGACATTTTCACCGTGGTGACCTTGGGAGCGCTGGCGCCGCAGGACAAGGTCCACAGCGCCGCCATGATTGCGATCATTATGTCGCGAGCCATTCGCTGTTCTAATACTACAGTTTGAAACCCGGGGCGAGGACGACTGTGATCCGCTCCGGATCTACCACCCCGTGTTCGCGCATGTAGCGGTCGGCCTGGGTCAGCAGCTTTTCGCCTTCGCTGCCACCAATCACCGTGGCGCGGCGTCTGCGAGCCGCGGCCGCGTGTATGTGCAGGTCCGTGGCTTCGGCAGCGGCGGCCGCCTTTGTGAGTAGCTTTACAGTCGTTTTCTGCGGCGACGAATGACTGGCTACTGCTGCTTGCAGCAGCAACGACAGCGCGGTTGCGTAACCTATGCTCTCTTTAGCCAGATTATTCGCCGTTTTGGATACTTCGCTCAGGGCCCTGGGGCGGCTCGTGAGCGGGTCAGGTAGAGCGAGCACCATGCGCGCGCGTAGGCACTTCTCGAGAACGCGCAAGACTTGTACTCGCGTGAGCATGGATTTTCGCAACGCCTCGAACTGCTGGTCCAGAGCGCTCACGCTATCCTGGGTGACGCCTCGGTACAGAGCGAGCTCGCCTCGCGCTTCCAACTCGTACCAATGTTGCAAGTGAAAGCCCGTCGCCGGTGGCGTCCACAACGTGCGATCCAGATCTCTGGCGGCCTCATCTGGTTCGTCGGCCACAAGCCAGAAGAAGTTGCATGCACGTCGCATCGAAGTCTCGGCGTACAGGTCACCGCGTTGCTGTGCATCGCGCACGTATTCGTCCATCAGACGGCGGCCTAGCTTGAATGCGCCCATTCTGCGGAACGCGAACAAGCGGAACAAGCGCGCGTTGTTCAACTCGAGGCTGGAGCCAATGGGCTGTTGGCGTAGCGACATCTCCGCGTCGTGAAAGCACTGTTGAGCTTCGCGGTAGCGCCCACCGAAGTAGCGAACGAATCCTTCCGCTACGTTGATCAACGCTCGGGTCTCGGCATGTCCCGTGCGTTCACTGATTTCCCGCATGACGGCGAGTCGCTGGTCTGCGCGGGTAAGGCCGGTACCACCGACCGATGCGAGGAAGACCGTTTCGCGGCTGAACGCTCGGGCGATGCGCGTCTCTTCCCCCAGGTCGAGTGCGCGTCTGAGCGCTCGCGTCTGAAAGTACGCTCCGCGGATATTGTCCGCCATCGCTAGTCCGTCGGCGACGCTTTGTTCAACGTCCAGCCGAGCGAGCTCTGTGGCGGGGATGTCATCGGCCGTTCGCGCTTTCCACCGCAAACCACGGACGCGCAATCTGCCTCGATTCCATAGCAGCTTGATCAGGGCGCTCTGAGGAGTTGCCGGGTAGGGCACGTGCACGTCCGCTAGGAGTTCTTTGATGGTGTCCAGCCCGCGCTCGAGGTGACCGCTTACGAGCAGCTGGCGCGCCGCTTCGCGTTGATAATCCATGCGGGCCACCCGTTCAGCCGACTCCGCGACCTTGAGGAACGCGTCGGCGGCTTCGACGCCGCGGCCGGCGTGTCCCAGTGCATCCGCCAGCTCCAGTTTTAGCTCTTGCTCGAGGCCGGGCTCGTGGTCGCCCAGGTTCAGTGCTGTTCGATAGAACTCCGCGGCGCGATCAAACGCCAGGCTCTCTGTCGCCTGTCGGGCGGCGAGCGCGGCATAGTGGCCAGCCCGTTCGTTCTTACCCGCACCGGCGAAGTGCACGGTGAGAGATTCCGGGTCGGCGAAATCCGAGCGTTTGATCGCCAGAGCCAGGGTGTTGTGATGCCGCCTGCGCTCGCTCTCGTTCAGTCGGGCTGTGATCGTCTCTCGCAAACGGTTGTGATACGCCGCGATCGTGTCGGTATCTCGCAGTCCGGACAGCCGCACCAGGCGCTCGCTTTCGAGGGCTTGGAACAGGGTCGTGCGTTCAGCGCGCGAAACCGCCGCCGCAGCTTCTATGATGGTCTGCCGCGTTGGCCGGTCGGCCACGGCGACGAGTTCCAATACCCGTCGCGCGGCGGCGGGCAGCTTGTTCACACGGGCGAGCAACACCTGGTCGAGGGTGACCTGTCCGCCCAGGCTCGGATCGGTAGATTCGGCGCTGGCGAAGTGGGCGAGCTCCTGGATTAAGTATGGGTGCCCCCCTGCCTCATCGAGTACCGAGCGCACGGCCGTGTCATCTTCGCCTCGGCCCATCAGTCGAGCTGCGAGGGTGGCTGAGTCGGCGGTCGAAAGTGCGTCGACGACCACGTGGCTGGCACGTACGTGTGGTTCCCACTCCGCACTCATGCCCAGTAGTGACGTGATCGTTGCGGAACTCTCCGCGTCCTCGGCGCGATAGGACACGATCAATAGCAGCGGTGGTGAGTCGGGCGGGCGCATCACTGCGTCGATGAGTTCAGCGCTGTCCACGTCGCCCCACTGCAGGTCGTCGATCGCCAGCACCAATGAGCGACGTACCGTCAGGTTGCGCAACAACTGGCGCAATACCTCGAACGCACCACGGCGCAACTCCCGCGGCGCGGGCAGGGAGCGCAGTTTCGGCGCGTCGACCACACTGCCGAGTTGTTCGAGCACGGGGAACATACGGGCGAGCAAGCGAATGTCCCGCGGAAGCAGCTCGCGTAGCTTTCCCTGCGACTGGCGGGCAAGGAACCGATACAGAGCGTCGATCAAGCTGTCGACGGCTTTGTACGGCACCGTCTCACGCTCATAGCAGCGCCCCGCTAGCACGATAGCCTCGCCGTCGTTCGCCAGGTCGTCGACGAAGCTACGCACGAGCGCGCTCTTGCCCATTCCTGAACTACCGCTGAGGAAGACGATGTTCGCCTGGTCGCGAGTCCGGTCGAGCGCGCCGCCGAGCTCGGCGAGTTCGTGCTCCCGACCGATGAGCAGCGATGCCTTGTCGGCGAGCCCGGTCTGCAGTGTCGTGTTCGTCTCGCTCTGCTTCAAGCGCGCTAGCACCTCGCCCCCTCTGGGGCGTGCGGACGGGTCGGGGTTGAGCAACGCGACGCAAAGCTCGTTGAGATCATCGGGGATGCCGAGCACGTGCGCATTAGGCGCGGGCGGATCCGGGCGACGCTTGGCTGCGAGCATTAGTTTCTGTTTGCCCGCGAAGGGTTTCTGGCCCACGAGGACGCGGTAGAGCATTACGCCAACGCTGTACCAATCGCTGGCCTCTGTGGCGTTGTGAGCATCGCCGTAGCGTTCGGGGGCCATGTACGCCGGGGTGCCTCCACGGTCGGACGCATCCGCGTCCCAGGCGGGCACGCCGAGCTCGGTGATGACGCCAAAGTCCAGGAGAATGACGCGCCCGGTCTTTGTGACCATTACGTTGGACGGCTTGATGTCCTGATGCAGGTGGCCGCTGTCGTGAAGTGCCGCGATTCCCTCACTCAACTGAAGTAGTGCACTGCGCAGTCGATCGGGATCGAATGTTCCATGGCCAGGTCCGGTTGGGGAATCCAGCGTGGTCGACTCCGATGTTCGGCCGGTCCCCTGGGACAACGTTTCGGTGGGCCGTTCAGACTCGCCGGTGGTGGGCGCCGCCTCGCCGCAAACGAAGGTGATGAAGTCATCACCCTCGACGAGCTCCATGGTGAAGAACCATTGGCCGCCGACGGAGAACAACTCGTACAGAGAGATCAGGTTGGGGTGGGAGACGCCAGTCAGCGATCGGAACTCTCGTTTGAACCGATAGACCCCGCTCGAGTTTACGTGCCGCAGCGCTTTGACGGCGACCAGCATGTTGCGGTCGCGATCGTAGGCCTCGTACACCACCCCCATGCCGCCTTCACCCAGACGTCGCCGTACTTCGAACCGCTCATTCCCGCCCCACATCGCGCGTCGCGCACAATGGTAGCGCAGATCGGTCGTCCGAATTGGGACATTTGCGTTTCGTTGGTCCCAGCCCGGGCCTGCTATGCTCCGCGCCGATGAGCAAGCACAAAATCGCAACGTGGACCGAACTCGAGGATCGTCAGCCGGCCTATGCCCTGGTTGGCGAAGTCGATCTGGTGATCATTCGCTGGGACGACGAGGTGTCTGTGCTGTTTGGTCGCTGTCACCACCGGGGGGCGCTGCTCGCCGACGGTAGCATTGTCGGTGACAACCTCATCTGCGGCGTGCACGGCTGGGACTACCGCTACAAAGGTGGCGCCAGTGAGTACAACAACAACGAGCGTCTGCACAAATTCAACGCCGTGATCGATACTGACGCCGACGCGGTGTTCGTCGATGCCGATGAGGTCAACGCGTGGGCGGCCGACAACCCGCAGCCGTTTCGCCGCAGCGAGTACCTGGGGCTGTACCAGGACGTGCACTCGGTCCCGGAAGAGAATCACAACCACTACATTCAGCAGCTCGCCCGGGAAGGGCTGAGCAAGCTAGGCCATCACGGTCGCGTCACCGCCATGGGCGTGGCCCGCACGGAGTTGCCGAGCTGGGACGACATCCAGCTCGTTACGGCTCAGTTAGCCCGGCGTCCGCTCGCCGATGACGCCGACGTGGACACCGCTTTCGTCATCGGGCCGATGAGCAAGAAGCCGTTGCGCATGGACATTCCGGTGTTCGTCTCCGACATGAGCTTTGGCGCCCTGAGCGAGGAGGCCAAGATCGCCCTTGCGACCGGCGCCGAGAGTGCCGGGACCGGCATCTGTTCGGGTGAAGGCGGCATGCTTCCCGAGGAGCAGGCGGCGAACTCGCGCTACCTGTATGAGCTCGCGTCCGCGAAGTTCGGCTTCACGATGGACAAGGTGGCCAAGTGTCAGGCGTTCCACTTCAAGGGCGGCCAGGGCGCCAAGACGGGAACCGGCGGTCACCTGCCTGGAAAGAAAGTAACCGAGAAGATTGCCAGCGTGCGCGGATTGCCCGTGGGCGAACCGGCGATCAGTCCGTCTCGCTTCGACGACCTGGTGGCTCCGGCGGACTATCGGCGCATCGCCGACGAGGTCCGCGAGGTCACGGGCGGCGTCCCCGTGGGCTTCAAGCTGTCGGCACAGAACATCGAAGACGACCTGGACTTCGCGTTGGCTGTGGACGTGGACTACATCATCCTGGACGGGCGCGGTGGGGGCACAGGAGCGGCGCCGACGATCTTCAAGGACAACATTTCGGTACCGACCATGGCGGCCCTGCCCAGGGCGCGCCGTCACTTGAACAAACGCGGACGAGATGATGTCACTTTGATCATCACGGGGGGGCTGCGCACCGAATCGGACTTCGTCAAGGCGATGGCTCTTGGCGCCGACGGCGTCGCCGTCTCCAATTCGGCGTTGCAGGCCATCGGTTGCCTGGGCATGCGCGCGTGTCACACCAATAACTGCCCCGTCGGCATCGCGACGCAGCGTCCCAACTTGCGCGCTCGATTGCTCATCGAGCAGTCGGCCAAACGCCTCGCCAACTATTTGCAGGCGACCACAGAGTTGATGAAGATTCTGGCGCGGGCATGCGGTCATGACCAGCTCGCGGACTTTCGGCGCACGGACCTAACCACCTACAAGCGTGATATCGCGCATCTCACGGGCGTGAGCTACGGCGGAATGGCCTCTTCGTAATGAGCTGTCGATTTGCGGCAGTGGCGGCGGCCCTTGTCGTTATCGGCGGGTGTGGTGACGACGGTGGCACTGGCTACACGCCCGACCCGTTTACGCCTACCGCGGCTACCGCCGCGTACTGCGGAGACGACTACGAACAAATAGAGGAGCGCATTACCGGCCTACTTGGTCAGCTGACCGTCGCGCAGAAAGTGCGACTCATGCATGGCGAGCGCGGCCTCGTCGTCGAGCCGAACCTGGCTTACGCTGTCGAAGGCGTGCCGGAGCTGGACATTCCCGGACTGCAAATGCTCGACGGCCCGCGCGGGATCAGTAAGGCCGCCGAAGTGTTCGCGACCGCGTTCCCCGTTGCGATGCTGCGCGGGGCAACCTGGGATCCCCAGTTGGAGCGGCGCGTCGGTGAGGCCATGGCGCGTGAGTTGCGTGCGACCGGGGGCAACGTGTTGCTGGCGCCGACGATCAACATTCTGCGCCATCCTCGCTGGGGCCGGGCTCAGGAGACCTACAGCGAGGACACCCATCACATGGGTGCGATGGGCGTAGCGTTCATTCAGGGCGTGCAATCCGAGAAGGTGATCGCGAGCGTCAAACACCTGGCGGCCAACAGCATCGAGGACACGCGTCACGATGTGGACGTGACCATGGACGAACGCACTCTGCGCGAGATCTATCTGCCGCACTTTCGCCGCGCGGTTCAGGATGCGCAGGTCGGCTCGGTGATGAGCGCCTACAATTCACTCAACGGATCCTACGCGGACGTCAACAGCCATCTACTCACGGATATTCTCAAGGATGAGTGGCAGTTTCAGGGCTTCGTCGAGTCGGATTGGTTCTTCGGCACCCACTCCAACGTGGAGTCGGTGCGGGCTGGTCTGGATATCGAGATGCCGGCCGGACTGTTCTACTCGGACCTGGTCGGCCTCGTCGCAGACGGTTCCATCGCTCAGCAGGAATTGGACGTGTCCGTGCGACGAATCCTGCGCGCACAGTTTTGCTACAACCTGGATACGGATCCCGCGGTGCGCACCGACAGCGGGCGGGAGACGACAGAGCACCTGGCGCTCAGTCGCGAAGTCGCTGAGCGGGGCATCGTGTTGCTGAAGAACGAGTCGGCTCTGCCCATCGACGATTCGAGTGTGTCAAACGTGGTCGTTCTCGGTCGTCTCGCGGATCTCGAACAAATCGGCGACAACGGCAGCAGCGACGTGACACCCACCGATGTGGTGACCGCCCTGGAGGGCATCACCGGCCGGGCGGGCAGCAGCATCACCGTCACTCACATCACCAACGATGTGCTGACCGCCGGCGAGGAGACCACGGTTGCCACCGCCGATGTCGTGATCGTTGTCGTCGGCTATGCCGAAGACGACGAGGGGGAGGATCTCATCGGCGCCGGGGATCGGGAGACCATGGAGCTCACCGCCGAAGAGCAGGGGTTGATCCTGGCTGTCTCGGCACTCAACTCGCGCACTGTCGTCGTGCTCGAAGGCGGCGCGTCGATCACCATGAGCGGTTGGCTCGACCAGGTGGCCGCTGTGCTGATGGCCTGGTACCCGGGACAGATGGGCGGTGACGCGATTGCCAACATCTTGTTCGGCGACGTGAATCCGTCGGGGCGACTGCCGATCAGCTTTCCCGTCGCCGACGCGGACCTGCCACCGTTCGACAACGTATCTACCTCGGTCACCTACGGTTACTTTCATGGCTACCGACATCTGGCCAATGAAGCGACTGAGTCGCTTTTTCCCTTCGGCTTTGGCCTGAGCTACACCACCTTCGACCTGGCAAACCCACGGACCGATCAAAGCAGCATGTCGGCCGACGGTTCAGTCACCGTGTCCGTGGACGTCACCAATTCGGGATCGGTCGCCGGAGTGCAGACGATTCAGGTCTACGTGACGGCTGAAGGCTCACGGGTGATGCGGTCTCCGCTGGATCTGCGCGGGTTCGAACAGGTTTCACTGGCGCCAGCAGAAACCAAAACAGTCAGTATCGTGGTCTCCGCGGCCGATCTCGCGTTCTACGACGTCGCCGCGTCGGCCTGGGAGGTCGAGGCGTTGACCTACAGCATCCGCCTGGGCACCAACGCCCGCGACACATTGCCACCCCTGAGTATCAGCGTGAGCCAGTAGCGGCTCGGTAGTGGGCGTCTGCCGCTAGCAGTCGCCACTAGCAGTAAATGTCACGGTTTGCCGAACGACCAGAACGCCGGCCGTGCTGGCTTGGGTAGCTTGCCCAATATGCTCCAGGTGAACCGATGCTTTGGCGTGTTGCCCAGGTACAGGGTTGTTCGGAGGCCGACCCGCACGTTGCGGCAAGGTAGGGTCACATCGACGAACTTGCGCTTGTAAACCCCTCGTAATACGCGGATAACCCGAAATCTCGCCTTCTGGGCAAACGCGAATACTCCGCAGTCAGGTGTGGCTTGTGTAGTAGCCACCGCCTTGCCAATGACGATAAGCGTGACTGGACTGCGCTTTTTCGCCGGCTTTTTCGTCGCGGTCTGCGCGTGCCCAACCGCCATAGCTGTGGTCAGGATTGCGAAGAAAACTGCGAACAACAGGCCGCGGTGCATACGTCGAACCTTAACGCAGGTACCGCGCCGCGCAAGTAAGCGCGTTTGAGCTGCCCTGCGGATTGCAAACGCCCCCGCCCTAATTGTTATAATTGTTGGGAAATGAGTGAAAAACTGGATGAAATTATCGCGTTCTTAGAGGCGAACAAGAAGACCGCCGCCTCTACGCGACAGATAAGTGCACTACTGTTAAATCCGCTTTCGGCCGCCGTAGAAGAGATGGGTGGCCCGTCGCCTGTAGAGAAGTCAGCGCGCAAGCGCTCCGACCCCCACATGCAGTTCCTGGCGCGCCAGTGTTTTGACATCCCAGAAGACCTCCCGATTCGCGTAGAGAACGCGCTCGCCAAACGTTCGGCGGCGACGTCCCTGCGTTTGGAGTTTGTCGTTGTTGGTGAAGCAGTCGAGAAGAGTGGCGAAACGATTCCCGCACACATCGTCTGGGGCTTCCGCCTAACCGGCGGCGCAGATCGCCGTGACGCCGAAGCGGGCTCCTACCGCTGGATTCGCTCCGTGGTTCCAAACGGCGAGAAGCGCATCAAGTTGCTCGACATGCGCCGGATTCCCGGTGCTCGTGGAAAAGCCTGGACCCGCCACATGCTCGGTCGCGAAGTGTTCAAAGACAACCTCAAGACTGAGTTCACCGACTTCGACGACCTGATCGCGACCGTCGCCCAAGACGTTTTCGATATCTTCAAAGTCCTCGAAGGCTAGTTAGGCCAATCCCCAAACTCGCGCGTTCGTATCGTCCATGTGGGCACGAGTGTTGAGTTGCGTTTCGGTGTGTCTGTTGCTGCCGGCCGTCGCGCCTTCGCCGGCGGCAGCGGAGATCAATGTTGCCGAGAGCATCGACTGGATGGTGCGCGACGCGGACCTGGTCGTTCGTGGTGTCGTGGTTGCGGTCCGCAAACACACGCGGCCTGGCAAGTCCGTTTGGTACGAGGCGACTCTACGCGTCGCCGAAACGATCAAGGGCACCAAGATGCGCAACGTGCGCTTCGCTGTGCATCGCGTGTGGGGCGGAACTCCGGCCCAGTGGAAGAGCCAGGGGACCGAGCTGCTAGCGTTCTTTGTTCGCAAGCGGCGGCTCGGCAAGCCATATCGCTCGGCGTCCCGGGCTCCGTTCGTTCTTCGCTCTGGCCTGCAGGAACTCGTCGTCAAGTTGAGCGGGTCCAAGCGGTCGAAGGTGTACACCCGCGGCTTTGCCGTGCTGAGCAAGCGTGTCGATATCCTCAAAGCTGCCCGCAGGGCCGCCGCTTCGACCATCGGCGCGCGCCGCACGTTCTTCAACGTCGACGTGCCATTTAGAACGGCAGCGTTTCGCGCGCTTTACGGAGGCAGTGCCGTGTGGATGCGCGTGCCGGTCGACGTCGACCTGCTTCGGAAGGCGCGTCGGTGGATTCGCCATCCCAATATCGGCCTGCGAGTGCAGGGGACCCGGGTGCTTCGGCGCTTCCGCTCGCCGGCGAACGTCGCCGAGTTGCGTCGCCTGCTCAAGGACCGGACGTTCTACGTGCAAAGCGCGCCCACGGGATCCGTGGGGCCGAAGTATCGCTACTACGCGGTTCGCGAGGCTGCGTTCAAGATCCTGAAGCGGTGGAACGTAAGAGCGAAGAAGCCAGTGACCCTCGAGCCCATTCCGTAGCGGGCCTTCGGCCGACCTAGCGTCGTCGTCGGCGCACGGCTAGCAGACCGAACGCGAGCAACAGGGCGTACCCAGGGCCGCTACCGCTACCTGTGGAGCAGCCGCCGGTAGCCGGATCGGTGATCGGGTCCGGATCTGGATCTGGATCTGGATCTGGGTCCGGGTCGGGATCTGGATCCGGGTCTGGATCTGGGTCCGGGTCGGGCTCCGGTTCAGCTTTGGTCAGCGCGAGTAGATCGTCCATGCTGCCGTTGAAGTGGTTCAGGTCGACGTTGCCGGAGATTCCGGGGACGGAGCCAGTACTGCTGTGTTGCCAGATGGTCCAACGTTGCCAGGGGTCGGCGATGAGCGGGCACTCAACGCCGTAGTTGGCGACCCACAATGGGTAGTCGAGGAAGTCTGCCGGTGCACCAACGCCGTCTTGCCAGAAGTACTTGGCGGTGTAGATGATGGGCTTCATGCCGATCGCAGTTTCGACCTCGTCGATCCACTCGTGAATCTTAGCGGTGATCGTCGCCTGGGATTCGCCGTCGCTTTGCTCTACATCGATGACTGGCGGCAGATCGCCAGGTTCGAGCGGGCCCATGTTGTCGAGCAGAAGTCGCGCCTGGGCCGTGGCGTCCTGGCCCGGCGAGAAGTATTGGTAGACGCTACGGATGATTCCGACGCGCTTGGCTTCGGTCCAGTTGTACTCGAACCATTCGTCGAACACGTTCAGGCCATGGCTGACGCGTATGACCGCGTATTTCACTCCAGATGCGGCGACGGCGTCCCAGTCGATCTCTCCCTGCCACTTGGAGACGTCGATACCCGGGATGGTCGCGGCATCGGCGCACACACGTACTTCCTGGCTGGTCTCGCCGATGTCATCGACCGAGTCGTCTTGCACACAGGACACGGCGAACGCCGCGATACAAACCCCCACCAGTAAACGCATGGAACGTTAGTTAGCAACCACCGCGCCAGCCGTAACCGCGCAGGATCACGCTTTCAGATTGGCCAACTGCAACCGGCTGTGTGCACACCTGGCTGCAGCGGGGACGCTAGACGTTCTCTCGCGGGATCCGGATGTCTTCGACCAGATCCTGGACCCGCTGCGGCGGCGCCGGAGTGAACTGGCAGACCGCGATCGCGGTGGCAAAGTTGAGCATCATACCTACGGTGCCGATGCCCTCCGGAGATATTCCGAACAGCCAGTGATCCGGGTTGTTCAACCCCGGGTTCATGAACTTGAAGTAGTAGATGTAGCCGGCGGTGAACGTAATGCCGACGACCATGCCGGCGATTGCGCCGTGCTTGTTCATTCGTTTGGAGAAGATTCCCATGATGATCGCGGGGAAGAACGAAGCCGCAGCCAGACCGAAGGCGAACGCCACCACCTGGGCGACGAAACCGGGTGGATTGATGCCGAAGTAACCGGCGATGCAGACGGCGACACCGGCGGAAACGCGCGCGGCGAGTAGCTCACCCTTTTCGCTGATGTCGGGGCGAATGCCCTTCTTGAGTAGATCGTGGGCGACCGCTGCTGAGATCACCAGCAGCAACCCGGCGGCAGTCGACAGCGCCGCGGCGAGTCCGCCCGCGGCAACCAGGCCGATTACCCATGCGGGCAGTGCCGCGATTTCGGGGTTCGCCAACACCATGATGTCTCGGTTGACCGTGAGCTCGTTCTTGTTCTTGTCGCCAACGAACTGGATCTTGCCGTCGCCGTTCTTGTCTTTGAATGCGATGAGTTTCGTCTTCTCCCAGCTCTTGAACCATGCCGGGCGCTCCTCGTACGGTTTCTCCGAGACTTCGAGGATCAGGTTGGTGCGCGCGAACGCGGCGACTGCAGGAGCGGTTGTGTAGAGCAGGGCGATGAATACCAGCGCGAACCCCGCGGACAGTCGCGCGGCCGAGGCCTTCTTGACCGTGTAGAAGCGGACGATGACGTGGGGCAGTCCCGCGGTGCCGACCATGAGCGCCGCGGTGATGAAGAACATGTCGATGGTCGACTTCTTGCCGGCGGTATAGGCCATGAAGCCGAGGGCTTCGTGCAGGCCATCCAGCTTGTCGAGCAGATATGTACCCGAGCCATCGGACAGGGTAGCGCCGAAACCGATCTGCGGAATGACGTGGCCTGTCACCATGAACGAGATGAATATGGCCGGGACCATGTAGGCGAAGATCAGCACGCAGTACTGAGCCACCTGAGTGTAGGTGATGCCTTTCATTCCACCGAGCACCGCGTAGAAGAACACGATGCCCATACCGATGAGCACGCCGTAGTTCACGGGCACATCCAGGAAGCGCGAGAACACAATGCCGACCCCGCGCATTTGGCCGGCGACGTAGGTAAACGATACGAAGATGGCGCACACCACCGCGACCATTCGAGCGGTCTGCGAGTAGTAGCGATCACCGACGAAGTCGGGAACCGTGAACTTGCCGAACTTACGGAGATAGGGGGCGAGCAGTAAGGCGAGCAGGACGTAACCGCCGGTCCAGCCCATGAGGTAGACCGAACCGTCGCGCCCCATGAAGGAGATCAGTCCGGCCATCGAGATGAACGACGCCGCCGACATCCAGTCCGCCGCCGTGGCCATGCCGTTGACCATGGGCGAGACTTGCCCGCCAGCCACATAGAAGTCACCCGTCGACTTGGCGCGGGACCAAATCGCCACACCAATGTAGAGGCTAAACGACAGCCCGACCATGACGAACGTCCAGGTTTGAACGCTCACGGGGTCGCCTTTTTGTCGGCGTCCACCGGCTCGTCCGCCTGGTCCGAGTGTTCATCCGAGTCGTCGACGTCGAACTCCTTGTCCAGGCGGTTCATCAAGTAGACGTAGATGAAGATAAGAGCGACGAACACGTAGATGGAACCCTGCTGGGCGAACCAGAAGCCGAGCTTGAATCCGGCGATGCGAACCTGGTCGAGCTGGTCGACGAACAAGATGCCCGCGCCGAACGACACGGCAAACCATACCGAAAGCAGTATGGCCAAATAGCGCAGATTCCTACGCCAGTAGGCGCGGCGCTTGTCCGGGTCCATAGCGGCCCGACTCTAGCGAGTGCCTATGACTTATTCCATGACAGCGCGAAATCGGCGCCGTCTGGGCCCGTAGTGAATGAGCACTGTACGTCGGTCAGTCCGTGCAATTCCGCGGCGCGCTGGTAGAAGCCGGCTGCGATGTACAGGTCGGCCTCGGCGTAACGCGGCTTGTCTCGTTGGTGGATCTCACAACTGGTCGCGCCTTTCTCGGCGACGACGTCGATCCTGCCCAGGTTGTAGAACAGGTGGTGCAGGGTTGCGATGCCCTGGAGAAAGTCGTCAAAGCCTCGTTCGCGGACGAACGAACGGTAGACCGTCTTGAGGGCCTCGTCGGCGGAGCGCTCGCCGACCGTTACCAGGCGGGATGCGTCGCCGTCGAAATGAGCATCGACGATCGCTTCGAGCAGCTCCACGTATAGTTCATACGGGTACCAGGATGCGGTGAGCAGCGGGTGCAAGCCCCGGCCCTGAAAACGTCCCTCGATCGCGTTCTTGGCACCTTCGCCGAATCGGTCTTTTACGAAGTCGAGCTTCGAGCGAATCGTGCTGCCCTTCACCATGTACTCGTCGGTGGGCATCTCCCCCCAATCTTACCCCACGCTCAGCGTCGGTTTAGTTCCGCTGAGCCGCCAACCAAGTATACAAAGATGCGTCGCCGAAAGCTCGATCCCATGCGTTGTGTCCCGCTCCGGGATAAATCGTTAGCTTGGTGCGAGATCCGCCACAGCGTTTGATGGCGTCGATCATCTGCTGAGACCGTTCCACTTTGACGTTGAGGTCGCCTCTGTTGTGGAACGCCCACACGGGAACCCTCTTGATGGCACAGGCCCTCCAGTCCTCGCCGCCACCCGAAACCGCCACCAATGCGGCAAATCGGGACGGATTGCGCACAGCCGTAGCGTACACGCCGAACGTGCCCAGGCTGATTCCAGTCAGATATATGCGTTTGGTGTCCACCGGGTACTTCTTACTCACGAACTCTACGAGCTCCATCACCAACTTGGTGCTCCAGCGGCTGGTGCTATACGCGATCTGGGGTGACACGACGATGAACGGAAAATCGTCGAGGGTATCGACCTTGTTCGGGATTCCGCGGTTTCGCACCTTGTTCACGTTCGTACCGCGCATGTCGGTGCCGTGTAGATAGACGATGAGCGGCCAGCGCTTGCTGGGCGGGCCGGCGGCAACGCGTTTGGGCACATAGGCCAGGAAGCGCAGTGTGCGTTTTCCCTTGCGGATCACCATGGAGTCGACCCGTTGGCGACTCTCCTTTGCGGCGAGCTTGGGTTTGGCGGCCGGTTTCGCCAGCGGCCGAATCTTGCGCGCTTCGCCGTGCATGGTTTGTAGGAATGCGCGCCGCTGGCGCTTGGTCATCGCGCGTGGTCGTCCTCGTTCTTCGACCATCGTGTAGCGCATTTCAACATTGAGCAGTCGGCCCTTGTGAAAGTAGAGCCGGTTCACCGTGCCGCGGCGCGTGGCGAGGCTCATCTGATCGAAGAACAGATTGCCTGGTCCGTAGTGTAGGAACGCCCCGGCGTGCGCTTCCCAGGGCTTTGCCTGGTGGGCCTGGCTGCCGAGCACGAAGGCAGCCCCGTCATTGGCGAAGCGGCGGAACTCGTTGACCATGCGCTGGGTGGGCGCGTAGCTGTAGCGCTCCCAGTGTTGAACGCTGACGATGGGCAGGTAGCCGGCGCGGCGCAGATCGCGTACCTGACGTCTCATGCGGCGAAAGTCGCAGAAGGCCACGCCCGGAGCGTTGCGGATTAGCTTGTGCTCACTGCGCTCTACGTTACAGCCGATGAAGGCGAGCTTGTTTCCATGGTGCTCGAGCTTTAGTGGCCGGGTCGCCGCGATCTGATCGGCGCCTCCGCCGAACCAGCGCCAGCCGCGCTTGCGATACATGGCCAGGCTGTGTGGGATCCATTTGCGGCCGCGGTCGGACAAATGGCTTCCGGTCAGTTCGATGATGTTTGCGCCGACGGTTTCGAGCAGTTTGATGTAACTGGGCTTGGCGCAGAACACGATGCCGCGTTTCTCCATCTTGCAGCCGGGCTTGAACGAGACTTCGTTGCTGATGTGCACGAAGTTGGCGTCCGCGAACCAGGGAGCGATGTCCCGCGCGGGGTAGGCGGGGCCCTTGCGATCCATCAGCATGCCCGTGTTGCGCGTGGGCGCGGTCACGCCGGTCATGATGAGCAGGCTGGATCGACTCGCATCGATATTGCTGACGTTTAGTTTTGCCGACTCGAAGGCGCGCTTGCCGGCGGCATCGATATCGAGGCATAGGCCGATGGCGAGGGCCGATTGGCGTTTGGCTTTGGCTTTGGCTTTCTTGATGTCGCCGGCCAGAGGAAACACGCCGTCGACTGCGATGGCTTTCCACCTGGGCGTCAATCGGTCAGCGGGAATGAGCGACCAGCGCTCGCGTGAAGGCTCAGCGGCGCCAGGACCGCCGGTCGGCGGCGCGGGCGCTCCCCATATGGACAGGAACAGCTTGTGCGTTTCTCGCCCGACGGACAGACCGAGCGTTTTGTGGCGCTGTTTCCACATGGTCTTTAGCACTGGGCTGGCAACTTGTTGCTCGAGGGTGTGCAGGGGCGCGGCGACCGCGTAGTGCCAGGTCCCCACTCGCAACGCGCGGTCGGTGTTGCCGGTCTTACTGCACACCCGCAGCCGGTTGGCCGTTGCGCTCGGGCTCCATTCCAGGGCCGAGTTCGCGTCGACGAAACGTTTCAGTTGCCCGCACGCGGCGCGCGGTAGCACCGGGTCACAACTGACTGACACGACGCTAGGCGGTGGAGCGGATTTGTTGACGCTAGCGTCCGGTGTGTGTTCCGCGGGCCCGCCAGACTTCGCTTGCTTCTTGGCCGGCTGGTTGCCTGCGCTGCAGCTAACGCCGAGCAGTGCAATCGCGAACGTGGACCAGCGTGTCGTCACGAGGCTACGGGTTCGGTGGCAGTCCGGTGCAGAGCGTATTGCCGGTGGTCCGGCCTTCGGGGCAGGACTGAGCCTGGGAAGTGGGCGGCTCGGTGCCGGCGAGACCCAGGTGGTGGATGCGACACTGCACCGTGTCACCAGTGGTGTCATTGGCTTTGCCGTTGACGGGAATCGTCGAGCACGCCGCGGTGCACTCTGCCAACGTCGAGTAGAGCTGCACGCTACCGGTGCAGTTCAACATGGCCAGGTGGCAGTAGTTTTCGCACCAGCTTCCGCAGACGTCGCCGCCACTGGGGCCAGCATGTGGGCAGTGCACGGCGGGCGCATTTTGTGCGACGGCCACGGTGCTGTGATACGCGCGGCAGCCCACGGTATGCCCGCTGGTGTCATCGGCGGTGCCCAACGGGAGCATGCCGAAGGTCTCGCAATGGGCGACGCATACTTGCTCGTTCCCGTATTGCGCGTGTTCGCCGGTGCATGACGCAATGTTGGTCGCGCAGTAGCTTTCGCAGGTAGGCGCGGGCGCGGCGTCGATAGCTGGTGGCGCCGCGTCGGTGCTTGCGGTGACAGGATCGCATCCACTGAGTGCGACGACGACGGCCAGGAGCGACGATATACGGAGCGTTGCAAGTTGCATCCAGACCAGGATCGAGGCCAGTCCGGTCGTTGTCAAGCTAGCGGCAACCGCCATGTGATCCGCCGCAAAGTGTAAGCAGCGTTTGCGACAGGCGTTACGACGACAGCCCGCTAAACCACCGCATTCAGCGTCCCTGTCTTTACCGCCACCACCGGAGGAATAATCATGGTGCTTGTAACAAAGCGCACCCTTGCGCTACCGATCTATCTCGTCGCCGTCGCCAGTCTTGTCGCCTGTGGCGCCAAGTACAGCAGGTCGGTCCACGATCAGACGCCGTCGGCGAGCCGCAACCCCAACACCGCCCTGGCCGGGCCCGTGGTTCGCGCTGATCAGAACAGCGAGTCGTATGCGCGTATCGTCGAGAATCAGTTCCGCGATACCGGTAAACACCCGACCAGTACGTTCGCCATTGATGTGGACACGGCGTCCTACAGCAACATGCGGCGTTTTCTCAACACCGGCAAGCGTCCGCCAGTCGACGCGGTGCGCCTCGAAGAGATGATCAACTACTTCAGCTACGACTACCCCGAGCCGGCTGGAGCTCATCCGTTCTCGGTGATCACCGAAGTAGGGCCCGCACCGTGGAACGCGAAACACAAACTGCTCCACATCGGACTCAAGGGGCGAACCATCGGCAAGAAGGCGATGCCGTCGCGCAACCTGGTCTTCCTTCTCGACGTGTCGGGCTCCATGATGTCCCGTGACAAGCTGCCGTTGCTCGTCTCGGGATTGTCGATGCTGGTCAACAACCTCACCGCCAGGGACCGGGTTGCCGTCGTCGTCTACGCCGGCGCTGCCGGCATGGTGCTGCCGCCCACCAGTGGCAACAATAAGCCGGCCATTCTCGAGGCGCTGCGCCGGTTGCGCGCGGGCGGGTCGACCAACGGTAGTGGCGGAATCCACCTGGCGTATGACCTGGCCAAACGCTACTTCAGCAAGGACGGCATCAACCGGGTGATCCTCGCCACCGACGGAGACTTCAATGTCGGCACAACGAGCCGCCAGGAGCTGGTCGAGTTGATCGAAAGCAAACGCAAGTCGGGCGTATTCCTCACCGTGCTTGGCTTCGGTAGCGGCAACCTCAAGGACGACACCATGGAGATGCTGGCGAACAAGGGCAACGGCAACTACGCCTACATCGACAGTGCGACTGAAGCGCGCAAGGTGCTCGTCACCCAGGCCGGCGGCACCCTGGTAACCATCGCCAAGGACGTCAAGATCCAGCTGCAGCTGAACCCGGACCGTATCGCGTCGTATCGCCTGCTCGGCTACGAGAACCGCATGCTCAAGAACACCGACTTCAACGATGACAAGAAGGACGCCGGTGAAATCGGCGCGGGTCACACGGTGACCGCCTTGTACGAAATCGTGTTGAAGCCCGGAGCACCCGCCGGCGAGCTTGCCAACGTGAAGCTTCGCTACAAGCTACCCAAAGGCGATAAGAGCACTCTGTTCAGCCAGCGCGTCGGTGATCGCAGCTCGGCGCTGTCGGCTACGTCCAGCGATTTTCGCCTGTCCGCGGGCGTCGCGGCGTTTGGCATGTTGTTGCGCGACTCGAAACACAAGGGCGAGGCCAGCTTCGGTATGGCGGCGGCGCTGGTCAAGGGGACGCTAGCGCGCGACGCGCACGGCTACCGTAAGCAACTAGTCGGGCTGATTGACAAAGCGGCACCGCTGTTTGGCGGTAAGGCAAAAGCGCTCGCCCGCTGACCCCTTCTTTCCCGTCATGTACACCCGGCGTTTGTCGATACCGTAAGTGTCGGTCAGGTGCTCGATAAACTCGGCAATCCGCTCCGAGCGCCAGCGCCGGGTGTGCTTCCCTCGGGGCGAGACGGTCACGAACGGCTGACCTCGATCCTGCGGACGTTCTCCCTGTAACTGCACCATGAGTCCCCGCGCAGCTTGCTTGGGCATGCTCACCACGTACGGCACGATGAACTTTCCGTCTCTGGACAGGAAAGTCGCCGGTCGGCCGCGCAGATGCGTGCTCAGCTTGGGCGTGCCGTTCGGCTTCGCCTTGGGCCAAATTCGTTTCGCGGCGTGGGCGAGGGTGTCCAGCAAACGCTTGCGCTGCGGCGTCGTCATGGGCACCGGTCGGCCGCCTTCGCGAATCAGAGTGAAACGTTTTTCGATGCTGAGCAGTTTTCCGTCGTGGAAGTACAGGCGGTCGACCACGCCTTGTCGGGTGCCCAGGCTGGTCATCATGTCGAAGAACAGGTTGCCCGGCCCATAGTGGATGAACGCGCCGTAGTGAATCTCGAAAGGATGTGGTTGGTGCGCCTGGCTGCCAAACACCATGACAGCACCAGCCTCGGCGAAGGGACGAAACTCGCGGATCAGCCGGCGCGGAGCGCGATACTGGTTCTCTTCCCAGTGCTGAATGGAAACGATCGGCAGGTAGCCCTGGCGCCGGAGCTCGCGCACTTGCCAGCGCATGCGGCCGTAATCGCACAGGCCCTCGCCGGGTAGGTCGCGCATGAAGCCGTTCTCGGTTCGCGGCAAGTTACAACCAAGCATAGCGATTCTGTTGCCGTTGTGTTCAATGCGCAACGGGCGTGTGGCCTCCTCCTGGTTCTTGCCTCCGCCGAACCAACGCCAGCCTCTGCTTCGGTACATTTCAAGGGTGCGCAGGACTTGTTTGCGCCCGTAGTCGGTGAGGTGGCTGCCTGTCAGCTCGATGATGTTGGCACCGATGGCCTCTAGCAGGCCGATGTACTCATCCTTGGAACAGAACACGTTGTCGCGTTTGCGATGCTTGCACTCGGCCTTGAACGACACCTCGTTGCTCACGTGAACGAAGTCCGAATCGCGGAACCAGTCGGCGACGTTCTTCGCTGGATACGTGACTCCCTTGGCGTCCATGAGCTCGCCGGTGAGGCGGGACATGGCGGTTACGCCCGTCATCGTGAGCAGCGTGGTCTTGTCTGGAAGAATGTTGCGCAGGCCGGTCGCCGTTCCAGGCGCACACAGGGAGATGGCCAGCGGCGATTTGTCGTCGCGGTCCAGGGCGAAGGTGCCGTCAACACGGATCGGTTTCCACGCCGGCGTCAGTTCGTGCGCCTCGATGATCGCCCAGCGCGGGACCTTGCCAGGGTGAGGTCGCGGATTCGTCTCCACACGTACCGTGGCACTCGGCGGTCCCCAGCGTTTCTTCAGGATACGTTCGGTCGCCGGGGCGACCGCCAACTGCTGCTGGTTTTGGCCGTTCCACAGAGCGCGGAGGAACGCGCTGCTGACGTTCTGGCTAATAGTGTAGTGGGGGGCAATCAGCGCGTAGTCCCAACGGCCGACGCGCCGCTGGCTAGCATCAGCGCATACATTGAGCGGTCCGTGTACGCCGAGTTTCTTCGCCGCGCGACATGCCGCGGAGGGAACCAGCGGACCACAAGTGAGGGGCGCACTCGCATTTGTGCTCGTGCTCGTGCTCGTGCTCGTGCTCGTGCTCGTACTCGTTTCTGCCGAGCACGCCAGCAGCATCAGTGATGCTGCCAAACAGCCGTGTGCACTCGTCGCCGTAATGTCTAGGCCGCCCTGGTTTTGGCGGCTTCGACGTAGGCCTCGGCGACCGCGGTACCGGCTTCGCGGCCAACGAGCAGCTCCTTCTTGAGGAAACTACGCGTTCTGAACGTCAGGCCCAATGCTACGACCGGCCCGAGTAAAGGAAGTAGCGGCGCGTCTTCGGCACCCAGGCTGAGCGCCGCGCCTGCCACGGCGAGCAGCACGCCCAACGAAGCGAGCCAATCGCTCTTGTGCAACTTGGCAAAGCGCGCGTCCAGATCATCATTGAATGCGTCGAGCAGACGCTTGGTCGCGCCCATCTCCTTGACCCCGGTCCCCATCTCCTGGGCCTGCTCGAGCATCTTCTTAGTGGCTTCCGCGTAGGCGGACCTGGTCGCGGCGTTGCACAGTTTGATCGCTCGGTCGGTGTTGCCCGCATTGATCAGCTTGATGACCATCTGGTTGAACATCTTGATGTTGATGCGCACCATGATCAGCATGACCATCCGCAGCAACGTCAGGCCGATTCCCGCACCGATCAATATGTAAATCAGAACCATGGTCTCCCCCGGTGAAAGCCCTCCACCGCTGACGAACGTATCATTGTCGTGGCTAGTCCCGTTGCCCCCGCGTTGTCTTTGACAACGTGAACTCACCAGCAATGCCCAATACCAGCCGTAGCCTGCCAAAACTAGGCAGTTGCTTCGCCTGGCACGGCCCTTGCTCCAGGCGCGGGCATGAAGTCTCGACTATCTTATCTGGTCATTTCCGCAACACTGGCGGCGTCGGCTGCTTGTACGACCCCTTGGGACCAACATTCCGACAACAGCGACCTGACCTCGGTCGAAGGCCGCGAGTTTGCCATTGAGTACGACGGCTTCGTCTATGTACCTGTGGGCAGCAGCGACGACGACGTGCGCTGGCAGATTCAGCGTCAGATCAAGAGCGCCCTGGGAGCCCTGCGCGAAGTGGAGATCGGGGTCCTCGACCGCGACGCCCGCAACAACCTGGACGCATCGACATGGACCCGCACTCAGCTGGATGTGATCGGTGACGATGGTCAAGTGAGCACCACTGTGGAGCGCGTCACCTATCACTACAGTGATGTTGCGGTGGTCGATCGTGATCGCGTGCCCAACGGCCAACTGCCACTCACCCTGCTGTTCGGCGACTACGCGGCTCGCTACGACGTTCTCGTTCCCGCGTGCACCGACGACTCGGATCCGTACGCCGATTCGCTCTGGTATCACTTTCATCCGGGGCGCTGGGCGTGCCGCAATCTGATCGCCGATGAACGCTACGCCATCGCCGACGCGACGAGCATGCTCGACGACGCAAACACGCAAATTGCGAGTGTGGACCTGGAGCGAGTGTTCCTCGAGACCCGCGCGACCCTCACGCCGGTGGCCGAGCCGCCGACCCTGTACCCCGAGTACGATCAACTGTGGGGATTCAGCGGAAACACCAGTCGCAGCCAACTCGTCGCCTACGCGTTCTTCGGCGTGGACAAGGACGTCGAAGACTCTGCTGACCTGGGCTTGCGCGAGTACATGCGGTTTCAGCGCACGCTGCGTCAACGCTTTCCCCAGCTGCGCGTCAGTCACACGGCGCCGTTTGCCATGTTGCTCGACTTCTCCATTAACGGTCAGCGCATCGCCGGCCTTACGTTCGACGATGTCGAGCGCTGGATTCTGGACAACACCGGCTACCCGACGGAGGTCGGTAGTGACAACGCGCTACGCGCAGAGCTGAAGCGCCAGGTCATCGAACGTTTCGCTCGTCGCTGGATCTACTGGGAGCTGCCGGTGGTCGTGACTCGCGGCGGCGAGACCCGGAACATGACTGTGCAGATTCGTAGTTACTACGGTCCCGAGGACGGCAACGACGACATTCGCAAGCACGCCAAGTGGCGCTACATGGAAGCGTTCTGGCACGGCGATATTTTCGCGTACACCGGACACAGTCACTTCGGGCATGGCCCATTGGCGCCGTTCTACTACGGTGGCCACAACTTCCCCGACCGTTATCAAGTCATGCTGGTCAATTCGTGCTTGTCGTTCAACTACTACGATCAGGATTTTCTCGACATGCACCCGCAGCAGAGCGCCAAGCTCGATGTCGTGACCAACGGGTTGGCGGCGTACTGGTACGGCATGGGCGAGGCGACGGCGAACTACGTGGCGTCGCTGGTCGATGGCCAGAACAAGACTTGGAAACAGGTACTCGAAGCGATGCGCGTCAATCTGCCGTGGCGCTGGGGCTACGATCCGATGCGCGTGGTCAATGGCGAGCACGACAATGCGTTCACGCCCGACGCGGCCCCCATCGAAGTGACGCCGGCCAACTAGAGCCGTCGCCGCTTAGGAGCCTAGTTCGAGTTGGCCGGTCCGGCGATGACGCCCAACCACTTGGCGTATTCTTCGCGAAGCTGGCCGTTGATCAGCTTGAAGTGCACGCCGATTTCACCGTCGTCGAGCCACATGATGCGCGCCGGTAGTTGCACGGTGGTCTTGACCGAGTTGAACAGCACGCGCACGAGCTCGTGCCGGCGCAGCTTGTCCATGTGGCCGTTGACCTTCAGCTTCAAGCCCGACTCTGCCGCGTCCATGATCAGGGTCGACAAGACTTCTCGTTCGGCGGCGTTGAACCGGCCCGGGGTCAGTTCGAGTCGGCCCGGGACGAATACGCGGATGCGTCTGGAGCGGCGACGCTCGGGCTCGGATTCTTCTTCCACCGGCACGGGCGGCGGCCGAAGCCATGTTCCGTCCGGTCGCTGGATCGCGTACTCCTCGTCCTGCTGATTGACGAAGGCCATCGCGTCACCAGGGCTGCGGAAGCGCGGCCCCGGCACCATGACCTCTGAGCTGCAGTTCCAGACTTGATACAGTCTGAAAGCGCTCGGGTGCATGGTCATAGCCATAGTTTATTCGACCCGCTTCATGATGTGCCATCCAAAATCCGAGTGCACCTTGCCTACCTCGCCCACTTTGAGGCGAAGGGCCAGGTGTTTGAACTCGTAGACGAACCTGGTCGTAGGCTCCACGGTGTAGGCTTTTCCGGTCTTGGCACTCCCGGGATCCTCGGAGTAGATCTTCATTAGCGTAGTGAAGTCGGCGCCTTGCTTGGCTTCCTTGAACAAGCGCGCGACCAGGATCTCGGCGTTGGCCTTGGTCCGGCTCTTGGCCCGCGGGTCCATTCGGTCGCCGAGCGACTTCGCCAGCTCCTGGTAGGAAATCAGGATGTGTTGGACCTCCGACTCCTTCGTTTCCGCGGAGCGGTCCATGATGTCGTTGGATTGCAGGGCCGGGCGCTTGGTCTCGGGAACCTTGTTGTTCATGGTCGGCCCGCTCATGCCGCCTTCTTTGTGCTTACCGCAGGCGGCCATGGCCACGGCCAAACAGGTGAATACCAACAGTGTAGTGAGGCGATTCATGGCCGGGAACTTAGCCCAATCGGGCGGCTCGATGGGCGCAAACGGCCCAAGTTTAGCCAATGTCAGCGGTGCCACGATTCTGGCCGACTATGGCCGTAGGCCGCGCGTCGAGGCCAAATCCGGGTAAGATCAGGTGTGTCCGAACGAGCGATTACTCTCGGTCTCGCGGTTGTGGGAGCGGTGTTGGTGTTCGTGGGCGTGTTCAGCAATGGCTGGTGGAGCGGCGCTGCGCTGCCGGGCCAGGAGGTAAGAGTCGGCCTTCGCTCCCTGGAATGGTGCGGTGGTGGTGTCTGCCGTGAGCTCTCGTGGGGCGTTATCGGTGGCCGCGGCAGCTTCTTCGGCTTGTTCGCCACTGTCACCTACTTCGTCGGAATTCTGGCGGCCGGCCTGTTGCTGGTCGGTGTTTACCTCAAAGAGTTTCAAGGCGTCGACGGTTTGTCGAAGGTCGCTCGCAGCGCGTGTTTGGTCGTTCTGTGCACCAGCGTTATGACCGTGTTTTCGTTTCCGGGACGTATCAGCATGAGCTGGGGCTTCTGGGTGACCGCGCTCGGCGCGATTATGGGCGTCGCCAGTCGCTTTCCCGGCTTTGGCCGAAGTGGTTGGGATGGCGGTGAGTTCCTGCCAATCCGCGTGCCCAGGGCCGTGGCACGAACCGGCGACCCGTACCGCAGTCCCGCCGCATCGGAACCCGAAGCCGCCCCGGTTGTCGAGAGCGAAGCGGCCCACCGCATGGAGTACGCACGCAAGGTAGCCGCGGCGAACACTCACGAAGCGGCAGAGCGCGTCGGCATCGGCCGGCTGCGCCAGAAGGTCTCGGCCGTAAAACCCGCCGCCGTCGACTCCCTTGTAGACACGTTGCGTTTCGTCGCCAGGACATGTCAGCTCGATAGCGGAGGCCTGCGTGCTCAGCTGCGGAGAACTGACCATGTAGCGCGCCTCGATCAGGTCGAGCGCGTGGTCGTGCGGCGTTTGCCTGCCGATCCACCGTTTGCGCGGACGATCTTCGTGGACATCGTGCTCGATGGCGGCAACCAGGTGATTCGTTTGCTGCCGTCCACACACGTTAACTACGCCGAGCTGCCAGGGGCGGGCACGACCTCCATGGAGAACTTCCGCCGATTGGGGGCCTACCTGCACGAGGTGCGACCAGGAGTGCTCGAGTCCGAGTCGGTGGGTTTCTTTCTCGAAGACAAGCTACCGCCGACGTTTCAGGCTGTGCGCCAGTTTGCCGACTACGACTCGCAGTACGCGGGGTGATCGGCTATCGTCGACGCGTGAGTGATCCGAACAAGGACGATCCGAATCCGGCGACATCAGCTGCGGCCGATGTATCCGACGTGGCCGCATCACCAGAAATCGCAGCATCAGCCGAAGCGGCAGGCGAAGCCGATGCCTTCGATGCGGTTGCCGCGGCCGCGGAATTGTCGGCAAGCCTGGGTGAAGAAGCAGCGGCCCCGGCGTCCGCCGAGAAGATGCTCGAGCTCGAACTTCTGGATCTGACCAAAGCGCTCGATGCGCGCAACGCTGAGCTGGCCCAGGCCAACGCCAGAGCAACGGCGGCCGAGAAAGAGATCGATCAGGTAAAGACGCGGCTGGAACGAGACTCGGCAAAGCAAGTCGAAGCCAAGTCTCGAAAGTTCCTCCTCGCGTTCCTAGAGGTGCTCGATGATCTCGATCGGGCGTTGGTGTCGGTGCGCGAGGACGTCGCCGACGGCGATGCGACCCAGGAAGTGGTGCGCGGCGTCGAGTTGGTTCGCTCGAGTTTCCTGACCAAGCTCAGCAGCTTTGGCGTTACTCATCGACCGTCCCTTGGCGAAGCCTTCGACCCGGTGTTCCATGAGGCGTTCACCCAGGTCGCCGTGACCGACCCGGCGCAAAACGGCACCGTCATGACTGTCCTACGCGAAGGCTACATGATCGGCGAAGAGCTACTGCGTGCCGCTGGGGTGGCAGTCGGCAAGGCTTGATCGGCACCCGTAGGTAACGGTCGACCCGGCCGGCCGCGCCAACATATTGAGATCCGGCGGTGCCCGATTTGGTACACCGCGTGCAAACCGGGGTTTCGTGCTGACCGAATCGACCCCCGTACTCGACCTCCCGACCACCGAGCCTACAGGCGAGCCCGCCTCGGTGCTCGACCAATTGCTCTCCGACGGCTTCAGCCTCGACCGCCTCGAAGAGCAACTGATTCGCCACGCCATCGAAAAGGCCGGCGGCAACAAAGCCCACGCCGCCCGCCTCCTGGGGATCACAAGACGCCGCTTGTACTCGCGGCTCAAGTGCTACGGGCTGCAGCTGTAGTGCCTCCAGGCCGCGGGGCTAACCACTGGCCGCCGCTGCTCCTCGTTACTTCCGCGTTTTAGTGGTCGCGGGCACGGCTGCGCTGATCGCTGGAGCCGCGCTAGCGGTGCCTGGCGCTTGTGGTGCTGAGCGTTTCTTCAGCCGCTTCCGTTTGCTCAGCTTGTACGTGATCTGCGTGAGCAGGTCGTGGCTGTCGCTGTCGTTGGGCGCCAGGGTGACCGCGCGGCTTGCACAGCGCTTGGCCTGAGCGAGTTGCTCGCGCTCGTTGTATAGGGTTGCCAGGTAACACCAGCTCGGGTGGTGCGACGGCATCAGGCGCACGCCTTTGCGCAACTCGACAACGGCTTGTTCTAGCTGGTTGTTCTTGGCCAGCCAGCGCGCATCGAATAATTGCTCTTCGGCCCGGGCGAGGATGCCCGGCGGGACGTCGGGAAACTCGAGGCGAGCCAGGCGTTCGTACTCGCCGATGAACTCGCTTGCTAAGCGGTGGCGTGACGGGCTGTCCGAGCCGTTGTCGTGGCGGTCGACGTAGGCGCTGAAACACTGATAGCAGCCGCCGAGTCGTCCCTGGCGATGAGCGACTGATGCCAGGTTCCAATAGTGCAGCGGATTCCCGGGCTCGAGCCATGCCGCACGTTGCAACTGCGCGTCAGCCTCGCGCAGTTCGTTAGCTACTAGAAAACATACGCCGAGGGCGGCGCGTGCTGCAGGATCGTCGGGCACCTGTGCGAGGTATCGTTCGAGCAGAGGGCGAGCACGCTCGTGCGCCTCTCGTTGCATCAGGTCCATGCTGCGCGCCAGCAACGACGCGAGCTCGTCGTCTATGCGCTCGCTGGCTAGCAGTTGCTCGTCGTGCAGATGCTCGTTGTACAGATGAACGAGGTCGCGTCCCAGATAGAAGCCGCGCGGTAAATGTTCACCTGCGTCCAGGGTCGCCTGAGCGGCACTTGCGAGCAGGGCGGCTGCTGCGTCGAGCTCGATGTCGTCGAACTCGAACCCTTCGGCCTGCAGTGGTTGGGTCACGGTCTTCTTGAGTAGCCCCGGCGTGTATTCTTCCTCGTAGAGCGCATCCATCAGAGCGCCGCTCTGGGACATAGAGCAGCAAAGGGCACGCCATCGCACCGGTCGTGTGTTGGCTTTGCGCTGGGACGCGACGATGACCGTGCGCCCATCTTCGCGGCGGCCGATACACACGTGTGTCTTGCGCCGCGAGTCGCCGTTCTTGTGTTTCTGGGGCGATGGTTCGGTTCGCTCAATTGCCAGCTCGGCCCGAATCCGGCGCAACTCACGGTGAATGCCGCCTTCCAGGTCGTCGCGCACCAGCATCTCATCGATGAGTAGCTCGCCCCGGTCAGGCTCGCTGGTCGCCAACTGATCGACGAAGTTGGCGAGCTCATCGTCTTCTAGTTGGCCGATGAGCATGTCGGCGGCCTGAGCGACTTCGGCCGGACTGGTCAGGCACGCGGCCAACTGGCGTACTGAACGGTTGTGGACCTCTTGCAGATCATGAAACTGAGTGTCGGGCATCGCCGCGTCGAGTTCGGACAGCAGGGCGAGGGCGCGCAGCTTGCTCGCATCTTCAACGTCAGGGCGTTGCGCCAGCTCTCGCATCGCGCGGATGACGCGCTCGCTACATTCGCCTCGCGCGGAGTCCTCAGAACTACCGGCCGCGGTCTCCGTGCTAGCAATCGCGGCGATGTGACCAAGTAGCGCGTACGCCCAGCGCGCCCGGTCCTCGTCCGCCGAGCGTAGCTCGCGCACGCATACGGGAACTGCGGTGGTTCCCAGCTGGCCCACGAAGCGCTGGATTTCGCGCTCGCGTTTGGGCGGATTCAAGTGCCCGCGGTGCAGCTCGCCAAAGCTGCGCGCGACGTGCTGGAGCATCGTGAAAGGCGACAGCTGAAGCATCGTAAGAGAAGCCTACAGAGCGGGTTCGGGCCCCCGCGACCCCGAAAAAGTACCCATCCGATTGCCATACATTATATGTATGGCACGTCACATCCCGTCAATGTCAAAAGGCACTTAAATAAGATTCGGGTGGCTGGCGGTCACCAGACGCAGGAACTCCTGGCGCGTCGCCAGCTGGTCCAGGAACACGCCGCGCATGGCACTGGTGCAGACCCGAGCCTCGTGCGCCTGGACTCCTCGAGATGCCATGCACAGATGCAGCCCCTCGACGTAGACGGCTGCGCCCTCGGAGTTCAGGCGTTCGTGCAGGAGCTTGCACAGGTTGTGAGTCATCTCCTCCTGGAGCACGGCCGCCCTGGCCAACAGCTGGGCCAATCGCGACAGCTTCGATATCCCCAGCACCTTGTCGCTGGGGATATACGCCACCGAGATTCGATAGATGACCGGCAGCAGATGGTGGGGGCATACGCCGAAGGCCACGTTGTGCTTCGATATGACCATCTCCTGGTACTGAGCCGGGAACGTCTTGGACAGCAGCTCGTCGATCCGCGCGTCCACGGCTTCGCCACCTTTGATCAGCTCGGCCAGTCCCTTGGCCGCGCGCTCGGCGGTTCCGTTGAAGTTCGCGTCGGTCGCCGTGTCGTAGCCGAGGACGTCTAGGCCTTCGAGGATCTTCTGGTAGCCTTCGATGAAGAGGGCTTTGGCTTCTTCGGGTGTTTCCATTGTTGTGACTCCTGGTAGCGGTCAATGATCGCGCGGGTCGCCGACGAGATACCTTGTTTATCCAGGTCGGCGATGTCGTGCCACTGGGCGCGGTCGTGAGTGTCTGCTGGGGCGGCCGGGACGCGGCCGGTGAGGGATGCCTGCCATACACGGATGCGCAGGCGGCGGTGGCTCAAAACTTGTTCGTGGGCCGCGACCGGTTCCTCGGCGGTGAGCGCCAGTCGCTCGGAAAACCGCGTGACGAGTTCGCCGATCGAGGCTTGCTGCGGAAGTTCCCACAGGCCTCCATATAAGCCGTCAGGCTGGCGACGCCAGAGTAAAACGCGCTTCTTGCGCTCGACCCAGGCCGCGCACAAATCGAGTTGGGGTAGCTCGCTCTTACGCTTACGTTTTGGCATGACCGGCAGTTCGTGTTCGCGGCCATGAGCCCGGGCCGCGCACTGGTCGCGTAGCGGGCAGATCAAACAGCTGGGCTTCGTCGGCGTGCACACCGTGGCGCCGAGCTCCATGATTCCCTGGTTGAAGTCGCCAGGGGCGTCGTCGGGAACCAGCTCTTCGGCCAGTTGCCACAACCGCTTAGCCGCGGCGGTGGACTTGATGTCGTCTTCGATCTCGAACACGCGGGCGAACACCCGGGCGACGTTGCCATCGACGATCGGCGCCGGTGTTCCGTACGCCATCGATGCGATGGCGCCAGCGGTGTAGCGGCCGATGCCGGGAATCTTCTGTAGCTCTTTAGGGGTGCGCGGCAGCGCGTCGCCATAGGTCGCGACGACCTCGCGAGCGCCTTTGTGCAGATTACGTGCGCGAGAGTAGTAACCAAGTCCAGCCCAGTGGGCGAGCACATCGTCTAGCTCCGCGTCGGCCAATGCATGAACCGTTGGAAAGCTGGCGAGCCAGCGTTCGTAGTAGGGCACCGCCGTTTGTACCCGGGTCTGCTGGCACATGATTTCGGACACCCAGATCGCGTACGCGTCCTTGGTTCGTCGCCACGGCAGGTCACGGTGGTTCTTGCGATAGTGCGCCACCACCAAATCGGCTATGTGTGGCGCGCCCATCTACCCGGCAGTACCACATTCGGGCGCAAAAAGAGCCCTCAGCCCCGGCGGGCATAGCGCGACGATAAAAAAAGGGCCGGGGAAGTCCCCGGCCCTAAAGCTGCTAGTTGGTACGAGTGGTTGGTGCTTAGAAGCCCATACCGCCCATGCCGCCCATGCCGCCCATGCCGCCGCCAGCCGGAGCTGCCGGTGCATCGTCTTCCGACTTTGGTTTGTCGGCGACGAGTGCTTCGGTGGTGAGCATGAGACCGGCGACCGACGACGCGTTCTGCAGAGCAGAGCGGACGACTTTGGTCGGGTCGATGACGCCGTCCTTGATCAGGTCGGTGTACTCGAGGGTCGCGGCGTTGTAACCGAACGAGCCTTCGCCCTCGGCAACTTTGGCTACGACGATGGAGCCGTCAACACCAGCGTTGGCCGAGATCTGGCGAAGAGGTGCTTCCAGAGCGCGGCGAACGATGTTGACGCCGAAGCGGCGGTCGTCTTCGAAGGACAGCTTGTCCAGGCTCGGGATGCTGCGGATGAGCGCAACACCACCACCGGGGACGATGCCCTCTTCGACGGCTGCACGGGTCGCGTGCATGGCGTCTTCGACGCGGGCTTTCTTCTCTTTCAGCTCGACCTCGGTGGCCGCGCCAACTTTGATGACCGCAACACCACCGACCAGTTTGGCCAGGCGCTCTTGCAGCTTCTCGCGGTCGTAGTCGCTGGTGGTGTCTTCGACTTCGCGGCGAATCTGCGCCACGCGAGCGTTGATTTTCTCGGACGAGCCAGCGCCTTCGACGATGGTGGTGTCCTCTTTGGTGATGGTGAGGCGCTTGGCGGTACCAAGGTCAGCGAGGGTCACGTTCTCGAGCTTGAGACCGAGGTCCTCGGTGATTGCGTTGCCGTTGGTCAGGACAGCGATGTCCTGCAGCATTGCTTTGCGACGGTCGCCGAAGCCCGGGGCTTTGACAGCCGCGACCTGCAGGGTGCCGCGCAGTTTGTTGACGACCAGGGTGGCCAGTGCTTCGCCATCGACGTCTTCGGCGATGATGATGAGCGGGCGACCGGACTTGGCGACCTGCTCGAGGACCGGCAACAGGTCCTTCATGCTCGAGACTTTTTTCTCGTGGATGAGGATGTACGGGTCGTTGACGATGACTTCCATGCGCTCGCTGTCCGTGACGAAGTACGGGGACAGGTAGCCGCGGTCGAACTGCATACCTTCGACGACGGTGAGCTCGGAGTCGAGGGTCTTGGCCTCTTCGACCGTGATGACGCCCTCTTTACCGACGCGCTCCATGGCTTCGGCGATCATGTTACCGATCTGGGTGTCGCCATTGGCCGAGATGGTGCCGACCTGAGCGATCTCGTCTTTGCCCTTGGTGTCGACCGAAAGGCCGGTAAGGTGCTCGACGACCGATGCGACTGCTGCGTCGATACCGCGCTTCAGGTCCATCGGGTTGATACCGGCGGCAACCAGCTTGGCGCCTTCGGCGAAGATGGCCTGAGCCAAAACGGTAGCGGTGGTGGTGCCGTCGCCAGCGACGTCAGAAGTCTTCGAAGCGACTTCTTTCATCATCTGCGCGCCCATGTTCTGCAGCTTGTTCTCTACCTCGACCTCTTTGGCGACGGTTACGCCGTCTTTGGTCACGGTGGGGGAGCCCCAGCTTTTCTCGATGATAACGTTACGTCCGCGCGGTCCAAGCGTCACTTTGACGGCATTGGCGAGCAGGTTGAGGCCCTTGGCAATTTCTGCCCGGGCGACAGACGAAAATACGATTTCCTTCGCAGCCATGTTCTTACCTTTTTCTTTCTGAGACTTTGGTTAGTCGAGGACCGCGAGGATGTCGTCCTCGCGCATGATGAGGTGCTCTTCGCCGTCGAGCTTCACTTCGGTTCCGCTGTACTTGGAGAACAGGATGCGGTCGCCGGCTTTAACTTCTGGGGCGTGCAGATTGCCGTCTTTGTCGCGCTTGCCAGCACCGACTGCGACGACTTTCGCCTGGATGGGTTTCTCTTTGGCGGTGTCTGGAATGTACAGGCCGCCTTTGGTCTGTGTGTCACCGTCAAGGCGCTTGACGAGCACGCGGTCGTGCAGTGGGCGAATCTTCATTTCTATTTCCCCAGTTTCGTTGTGTGAGTTGGTGGTTTGGGCGCATCCGGCGCCCGTCGTATGGGGGACAAACTAGTCACCTTCAATTTTTTGTCAACCCTAGGTGTAGGAGTGCTAGAAATTCCCGAAAACTGGCTTATAAACCAGGCAGTTACGGAAACGCCGTTTTTCCGAATCTGGCTGGCGTGGAGCTGCCCACGAGGGCTGGCGTGGTAAACAGCGACCCAGCTATGGATGACGACCTGCTGCGCTGGCGAAGTGAGTTTTCGGCCCTCGAGAACTGTGTTCACCTCATTTCGCACTCCCTGGGCTGCGTCCCTGACAAGGCTCATGAAGACGTCATGGAGTTCATGCAGCTGTGGCGGGACAAGTCGATCACCGCATGGGGGGAGTGGTTGCCCGAGGTCGATCGGGCGGCGGCTCGCATCGAGAAACTGATCAGCGCGCCTGCTGGCAGCGTCACCATGAACACCAACGTGTCGGCGATCCAGGCGGTCATCGCCTCGTGCTTCGACTACACCCCCGAGCGCAACAAGGTCGTGTACTCGAGCCTCAACTTTCCGTCCGTCTCGTATGTGTGGAAAGCCGAAGAGCGACGTGGCGCCAAGGTGCACATCGTCGACTCCGAGGATGGAATGACTGTCGACACCGACAAGTTGTGCGAGGCCATCGACGAGACGACCGTGGCGGTGCCCATCTCTCACGTCATCTTCTCATCGGCGTACATTCAGGATGCCAAGAAGATCTGCGACAAGGCTAAGTCGGTAGGCGCCCACGTCATCCTCGATTGCTATCAGTCGACCGGTATCATCCCGGTCGACATCGTCGACATCGGAGCGAGCTTTGCGTGTGGCGGCTCCGTCAAGTATCTGTGTGGTGGCGCGGGGGCGGCATATATGTATACGCGCCCGGATTTGGTCGAGAGCTTCGAGCCCCGGGTGACGGGCTGGTTTGCCAACGAGTCTCCGTTTGCCTTTGCCATGCCCGAGCAGGACTACGCCGAGAGCATGTGGCGTTACACAGGCGGCACCCCGGCGATCCTGGCTCTGTACGCGGCACGCGCTGGTGCTGAGATCGTCGGTGAAATCGGCGTTACGCGTATTCGCGAGAATTCGTTGCGGCAGACTCAGCGCTGCATCGACCAGGTGGACGAGCGCAAGTTCAAGCTCAATAGTCCGCGTGAGGCCGACCGTCGTGGTGGCTCGGTCGTCTTCGACTTCACCGGCTCGGCCGACATTGCCCGCGAACTGAACGCGCGCAAGTTCTTCTGCGACCACCGACCAAACGTGGGCATCCGCGTCGGTCCGCACTTCTACACTCGAGACGAAGAGATAGACGCGTTCTTTGCCGAGATCGACAAGATGCGCTGATCCCGGCGGTGCTCCGAAACAAGAAACGCCCGCGATCACTCGCGGGCGTTCGTCGTTATGTTCGGGACCAGGCTAACGCCAAAAGCCGGCGCGCCAGTAGTACGTTCCGTTGGGGCGCCTCTTCCAATGGCCGCGCACGAAGCTGCGGTTAGCGCGTCGGCGTCTCCACTTGCCCGAGCGCCACGACCAGCGGCCGTTGACCCACTTGTAGCGACCCTGGGTGTAGAACCAACCTCGGCGTTGGCGTTCCCAGCGACCACGAACCCAGCGCGTGCCGACGTAGTGCCCGCCCGCCCATATGTGCCCGCGGCGGGCGCGTCGTCTTCGGTTCCTGTGACGGGGGCGAGGTGGCAACGAGCGTGGGCCGTATGCGGGGACGACCGGGCCGCCAGCCACCCAGTGACCTGCGGTCCACTGATAGCGGCCATTGCGCATCTGCCATTTGCCGCGGACCCATCGTTTGCCGACACGGCGAGCTTCCCAACGTCCCGGGCTCCACACGTATCGGCGCGCGGCCGCGTTCCATTTGTAGCGACCGCCGATCCAGCGCATGTTGCGGCGCTGCCCGACCCAGCGACCTGGGCGCCAAACTTTGCGTCCGCCGCGCCACACGTAGTGTCCCGACTGCCATGCTTGACCGGAACGAGCACGTGGTCGGGCGACCCTTGGCGGCGGTGGCGGTGCGGTTGGGTACATCGGTCGCACTGGGGGAGCGACGGCGACACCGCCCATCCAACGACCAGGGACCCATACCGAGCGCCGGCCACGCATCTGCCAGTGTCCTCGCTGCCAGCGTTTACCCGCCCGGCGTGATACCCACTTGCCGCGCTTCCACGTGTAGCGCCGCAGTCGACGATTCCATTTGTAGCGACCTGCGCGCCAGACCATGTTGTGGCGGCGCTTGACGTAGCGGCCCTTGCGCCAGACCTGCCGTCGCCCGCGCCATTGCCAGTATCCCGGCTGCCAGGTGTAGCCTCGGCGCATGCCGCGGCGTGGGCGGGCGCGCTTTGCCCGACGGGGCCGTCGTCGCGGCTGCTTCGCCAGGTCTTTGGCAATGCCCTCCAAGATGGTGGACTTCTTGGCCGTGTTGGCGACATCGACGGCGATGTTGCTCGCGATGTCGGCGGATGCAGCCGACGGGTTGACGAACGTAAGTCCGATTGCGGCGGCCAGGCCAAGTGACTTGGTGGCCAATCCTAGGGTCAATCTCATGTCATTCACTCCCAAGGGGTTGGAACGGTCGGCGATTAGACGGATAGCTGCACGCTTTGTTCACCCCCAAAACAACGCGCCGCGCCGATGATAGACGCCATCGGCGAGGACCGCTCCACTCCTGTGAAGCTCATCAAAATGCTGGGTGATTTCAGTTTGTTCTGCGGCCGATCTTAGCGGCCACCGGCAACCACATGGCCGAAATGATCGTGTTTGCCCCTGGCCGGATCGTCCACGCGCAAGGGCATCTTGTGACGGAGACCGTCGGGCGACCCCGGGTAGAGAACCACACTGCCGCGAAACACGCCGCCGTTGTTCGATCCCGACGCGCCGATGATCAGGTCGGCGAGGCCATCGCCGTTCACATCGCCGGCTGGACCGATGCTCTCGGAGAAGTTGTTGTATCCGGGGCCGAGAGGATCGACCAGAGTGAGCGCGGGCTTGGACGGGATGCCCTCGGCTGAGCCGCGGAAGATCAAACCACGTCCTCGGCTAGCGCCCGCGGTTCCCACCGCCATGTCGTCGTAGCCGTCGCCGTCGACATCGCCGATGCCGGCGACCGCCGTACCGAATCGATCGTAGATCGATGCGTCCGGATCATCGAGCACGGTTGCCGGCGTTTTGGGCAGACCGTCCGGGCCGCCGAGAAACACATACGCGGTTCCGGCATCCACGTCGGACTTGTCCGCACCGGGGGCGCCCACCAATAGATCGCCGTAACCGTCGCGGTTCAGATCGCCACCACCGCTGACCGACGCACCGAAGCGATCGTGATCGATTGGCACCGGCGCGGTCAATCGAATCGCCGGGACTCGGCGTGGCCCGCGCGCACTGCCTTCGAAGATGTACACCGCGCCGCGATCCTTGCCGCTGGTGCGTCCGACGAGATCGATACCCGGGCAACCGATCGCGATGTCGGCGTATCCGTCGCCGTTGATGTCGCCGGCGCCCGTGACCGATGAACCGAACTGGTCGAAGTCCTGAGCCGGTGCGCGCAGGGTTATCACGTCGTCGGCTGATACGCCGACATGCCCGCCCACATACAAATACGCGACGCCCCAGTCTGAACCGTCCCGATTGGCACCGCTTGCGCCGATGAGCACGTCCGAGAATCCGTCGCCGTTAACATCACCGGCTCCGCCTACCGCGGCGCCGAACCAGTCGTCGTGTGCACCGTCCTTGCTCGCCAGTCGCGTCTTGCGAAAGTTGTGCAGGCCGCTTTCGGACCCGTAGTACAGGTAGGCCGATCCTTTGCGGTCGTTGCTTCCCGCCGCGCCCACGAGCAAGTCCGCGTAGCCATCCGCGTTCACGTCACCGACAACAGCCGCCGACACGCCAAAGTTGGCGCTGTCCTGCTTGTTCGGATCGTCCAGGCGCACTCGCCGGCCGACACCGCTGGCGCTGCCGTGATAGATGAACACGCTGCCCTGATCCTGTCCGCCGTTGTCCACGAGCGGCGCGCCCACGACGACATCAGAGTAGCCATCTCCATCCAGGTCTCCCGGTGCGCGGCCCACCTCCAGGTAGCGTACGCTCGTCCACGGCGAGCAGCTATAGCCTACGCATGCACGCAGTCGCCAATAGTAGCGCCGGCCCAGTGGCGGCTTGTCGTTCACAGGTAAAGGAGTGCTCGCCCTCCACTGGGTGCCGGTCAGGTTGCGCGCGCGAATCTCGGCGTCCTCGAAGGTGCAGCTTTCGAGCTGGCCTGCCATGCATTCGCTCGTGAGCTCGATTTCGTAGGTGACCGGGCGTTCGAATGGCACGAAGTTCCATGCAAACAGCGGTCGCCGCGACGCGGATTTTGCGATGCGCACCGAACCGCTGTAGGCGCCGTTCAGTGGCGCCACGATGCGCGGCGTCGTCGGCGCGCTGGCGAAACTCGTTGGCCGGTCATAAACCGAGTTCTTGCTATCGCAAGCGCCGATGAGAACTAGCGCACATGTACATGCGAAAACACGCGAGACCACGACCTAACATTGTACACTCCGAGCAGTGCCGAACTTCGACAGACATGTGTTTGTGTGTATCAACGAGCGCGCTGGTGACCATCCCCGCGGCTGTTGTAAGCACAAGGGCGGTCCCGCCGTGCGCGACAAGCTCAAGAAGGAGCTCACCCGTGTGGGCCTGCGCGGCAAGGTACGCGCCAACAAAGCCGGATGCTTGGATCAGTGCGAGGCGGGCGTGACCATGGTCGTGTACCCCGAACAGGTCTGGTACGGAGGCGTCAGCGTCGATGACGTGACCGAGATCGTCGAGTCGCACCTTGTAGGTGGAAAATACGTGACGAGGTTGATGCTGGACGAGCAGCCGCACCTGGATGGAGCGACGAGCGGTCCGGCAATCGAGTGCGAACCTTTCGTGAAAGCCGATGTGCCGAAGACGTAGTCAGCTGTGTGTCGTGGCGCTTGCCCTGCTGATTGCCTCGCCGGCATCCGCCGATTGGTACAAGAGCGAAAAGGATGAGCGCAGCGGCATCATCGTCGGCGCTGCGGTCGGTGGCGCTATCGTCAAAGGCGCTGGCGATGCCAGTGACGTCGGTGCCCTTGGCGGCATGGGCGCGTTTCGCATCGGTACAGTTGCATCGCCGAGCCTGGTCTGGTGGCTCAACATCGATACCGCCAACTATTTGGTGAAGGAGATGGGCCCGGGCGAAGCCAAGATCAAACAAAACCAGTCGTACACGCTGACAGTCGCAGGCCAGTACTACGTGCGCGAGGCCCTATGGGCGCGGTTCGGGCTTGGCATCGGCGGCTTCGCGCGGCGCGCCCAGGAATTTCAGAAGGAGCCCAACACATCATCGGGGTTGGGGTTCACCTCTGGTATCGGCGTTGACGTGTGGTTCCGGCGCAAGTGGGTGATCAACTTCGAAGCGGTGCTGTCGGGTGCTCGCGTCAACGGCGGGTTCATCACCCACGCGGGACTGATGCTGGCACTGACTCGCTATTAGCTCGCTGCGCCTACTGGAGAAGCTGGCGTAGTTCGGAGAAGTCGTCCACGAGATGATCCGGATCCAGGGTCAGCATTTCCGCCCGGGTCCAGCCACCATAAGTCACGGCGACGGAAACGCAGCCAGCCGCCTTCGCGGCCAACACGTCTTTGTCTGTGTCGCCGAGCATCATCGCGCCGGTAACCGGGACGTCGAGCTTCTCCGCCACCAGCTGGAGCAGATCCGGGTTTGGCTTCTTTCGGATGTTGTCCGAGCCCTGGACCAGATCGAAGAACTCGTCCAGACCACAGCGGTCGACCACGACGCGTGCCATGTCGGTTCGTTTGGTCGTGGCGACGGCCACGCGCAGCTGTGGATACTGTTTGCGTACGAACGCCAGGGTGTCCGGTACGGACTCGTACGCCTCGGATGCAAAGTCCGCGGTGAAGTAGCTGTCGCGATAGGTGTCGACGAACGTCTTCAACCGATCGGGCTCACTGCTGCGCGCATTGCCCGTCGCCTTCTCGAAATACAGTTCCAGAGAAATGCCCTTGCGAACCCAATCGAGCAATTCGTCCGTTGGCGTTACGTCGATGGCGGCCAGGGCGGTGATGATGCTGCGCCGGATGTCGCCGAACGAATCGACCAGCGTGCCATCCAGGTCGCAGATGACCAGATGGGGGCGTCCCACTATTCTTCTACTTCGAGGACGATCGCGGTGATGTTGTCTTTGCCGCCGCGCTGATTCGCAAGCGCGACCGCGGCGTGCACACCTGCGCCCATGTCGCCGGTCTCGAACAGCTCGGTCAGCTCTTCAGCGCTGTCTACGTAGTTGTGTAGACCGTCGGTGCACAGAAAGAACCGGTCGCCGACGGCGGTGTCGATGTCGGCGGTATCGACCTGGACGTAGTCCTTGTGGCCGACTGCGCGGGTAATCACGTTCTTGCCCGACGCGCGCTCCGCTTCCTCTTTGGTGATCAACCCGCGGCGAAGCTTGTAGTTGATGAGCGTGTGGTCCTCGGTGATTTGCATCAGCCGGCCATCGCGGATGCGATACACCCTGCTGTCACCAACGTGCGCCGCGTACGCGAAGCCGCCGCGGATGAGCAGGGCCGAACACGTTGTGGACATGCCGCGCTTCTCGGGATCGAGTTCCGCCATGCCGAAGACCATGTAGCAAGCGGACTGGACGCCGCTCTCGAGCAGGCGGCGAATTTCCCAATGCGCGTCGCTGTCGCCATCGTTGCGCAGGCCCACCAGATGGTCGAGCATGGTGCCCGCGCCGTGGACCCACATGCGTAGCTGCTCGATGGTTTCGCGGCTCGCGATTTCACCTTTTTGGTGTCCACCAACGCCATCGGCCACGACATAAAATCCCATGTCGTCGTCGGAGAACATCGCGTCTTCGTTGATAGCGCGCTTGCGACCGATGTCGGTGAGCCCAACAGAACGTACCCTCATGCGGTTTGATAGTAGACATCAAGGCTCGCGCACCGCAAGTTAGCGGGGTAACCTGACGTGTGGCACACGCGAATTCGGGCTATCGGCGGCTTTCCGTCGAGCTAGAGGGCAACTCAGAAGCCCTTGTAAGGCGATGTACTGAACGGTACCTAAAGTCGACCGTTCGACTCACCCGCAAGATAGAGCCATCCACAGTCGCGCGTCTGCTAGAGCCCATTTTGGGCGGACTCGCGGAGGCGCTGCGTGGAGACGAAGGCGTTCCGGCCCGGCTGGTTCCGGGGACGCCCAATTTGCGCGAATTGGAAAAGTCCGTTGGCTTCACCGGCGCGGTGCTGGCGTCCAGCGGAGCGTCTGGCTTCGACGTTGGCGCGCTCATTCTGTCGCTGCGCGATGTGCTGGTCGAGTTCGTCGACCCGCCCGCGGCTGACGAGTTCAGCTCGTTGCTCGAGTGGCTGACGATCCTGGCGGTCGAGTCGTTCAGTACTGCCGGCACAATGGCCGAGCGCGAACGTATGCGAGAGCAACTGGAACGTGGGATTCCGACCGTATTCGTCGTACCTGGGGTCCCGGCGGCCTTGCTCGTGGCTTCGCCTAGCAAGTTGATCCTGGATCAAATCTTCGCTCGCATGGTCCTGATGGTGGTGCGTGTTGGTGCGCAGTCTGTAATCATCGATGCGACGGGCCTCGCCGATCCATTGGCCGAGGGCGCCCTGGACGCGTTTCAGCTTTTTTGCGAACACCCGAAAATCGTCAGCGCTGTCGAACTTGTGCTTGTTGGACTCGGCGGCGATGCGGTGCCCAAATGGCAGGACCGAGCCGATGCATCCGGCGCGCGTTCGATGATCGCTGAGAGCTTCGACGAGGCAGTGCTGCACTCCCTTGATCGAGCGGGCTATCGGCTCGTTCGCAATCCTTAGACGGCTTGCGTGCGCAAGCCCGCGCCGTCGGCGCTGACTAGGCCGCCGGACGCTGCCAAATCGGTCGCACGTCCGGTCCGCATCTGGTGGGAGTCGTAGGTGCTACTCCGACATCGCCGGTGACCGTGGACGACCGGTCGGCCGGGTCGTCCGCCAAGGCTCCTAGGTGATACACTGATGCTTGGGTTGTCGGAAGAATTTCCAAAGCCTTTCGGGGGTTATGAGCTCGTCGAGCAGCTTGCAACGGGCGGGATGGCAGAGATCTATCTCGCGAACAGACTGGGCGTTCAGGGCTTCAAGAAACGGGTGGTGATCAAGCTGTTGTTGCCGCATATGGCGGCGGACCCCAGGTTCACCCAGATGTTCGTGGACGAGGCGCGGCTAACGGCTCGCCTGGTACATCCGAAGATTGCGCAGACACATGAACTTGGACTGTTCGAGGGCCGGCTGTTCATGTGCATGGAGTGGATCAACGGGATCGATGTGCTCAGCATGTTGCGTGAGTGTGCCCACCGCCGGCTCAAGCTGCCCCTCGAGGTGTCGGCGTTCATCATGTGCGAGGTACTCGACGCGCTGGAGTTTGCCCACAACTGTACGAACGAAGAGGGCACGGCTCTCGACATCGTGCACCGGGACGTGTCGCCATCGAACGTGCTGCTATCGCTGCGCGGTGACGTCAAGTTGATCGACTTCGGCATCGCGCGTGCACTCGGCAATGCGCACCAAACTCAGTCGGGCGTTCTCAAGGGCAAGTATGGGTACATGTCGCCGGAGCAGGTCATCGGCGACCCTCTTGATTCGCGATCGGATTTGTTCTCCGCTGGCGTCGTCCTCGCCGAGTTGCTCATGGGCCGCCGCCTGTTCGCCGCGCCCAACGAGCTGGATGTATTGCTCATGGTTCGGGATGCCAAGCTCGATCGCCTGGATCGGTTCGGCGCCCATATTCCCGAAGACATGCGTGAGCTCGTCGGTCAGGCGCTGCGAAAGGACCGCAACGCGCGCTTCCCCAGCGCCGCAGCGTTTCGTAACGCGTTGTCCGATTGGATGTTCGTCAACCAACACCGGGTCTCGTCTCGAGGTATCGCTGACATCGTTCGTGTGCTGTACGACGATGTCGCGAACCGCAGGCGCGGCCTCGATCATGCCGCCAAGGACGACTCGAGCCACGCCGGATTCACCCCTGTTGACGACGCGCTCGCAGAACAGGAACTGGCGCAAAAATCAGCCGTCGGCGGGGCGGCGCCAGAGATTCAGGGAGTCCCGTCCGGCACTCTCAAGGGCACTGACAGTCTGCCAATCATATCCATCGAGCCGAGCCGAGAAGTGGCCGTGCCGCAACAAGCGGCCGACGTGGCCGAGGAAGCCACGGATAAGCGTCGCGCCAACACCAACGAGCTAGCCGAGATCGATGCGGCCGTGGAGTCCCTGGGCGCGGACTCAGAAGAAGACGATGACGACGGCGACGGCACGATTCAGATCCCCATCGACGATCTGTTGTCTGAGGCCGTCGATGCTGTGCGCGTCGAAGACTCTGGCCACGAAACTTCTGGCCATAGAGACTCCGACGAGTTGAGGAACGTGCCACAGCAGATGAATGACGCCGAACAGGAACTATCCGTGCGTCACTCCTCCATCGAGGAAGCGATCACGTCGGTGGCGGTGCAGGAACCAGACCCCTCGGCCAACGACTTCGATGAGCTGCCGGTCAAAGCCGCACCGGTCGGGCGTTCTAATCGCATGCGGTTGCCCACCGTGGACGAGATCCATCGCTCGCCACCGCCAAAGCCGCCGTCGTTTCCCGAAATCGAGGGCACCCCGGGGCAACACGGCGACCTGGCGACCAAGCCACCAATCCGCATCATGTACGAGCTGTGGGCCGACCAGGCCCAGGGCCTGCTCGTTGTCAGTGTCGGTGCGGTGCGCAAGGAGATTTACCTGAAGGACGGTACGCCCGAGTTCGTTTCCTCGAACCTGGCCAAGGAGTTGTTCGGGGAGTTCCTGGTGCGGGAAAAGGCCCTGTCCCAGGGAGAGCTCGCCATGGCCCTGGCGATGATGCCGCACTACGGTGGTCGATTGGGCGATACCCTCGTCGGCTTGGGCTTGATGAAGCCTCTTGAGGTCTTCCGCATGTTGCACAACCAGGTGCGCGCGAAATTGGTCGACGTGTGCACCTGGGAGAAGGGCACATACGCCTACTACGCGGACCGGGATAACCCGCGTGAGGCGTTCCCTCTTGATTTACATGTCCCCGATGTCGTCGGTCGCGGTGCGATGGCGGTCACGGCCGGCTACCTTGGCGAGTGGGTGAAACGAAACTCGCGGGCCCGACCTCGTTCGCTGAGCAACCGTAACCTCAAGCCGACGGAGTTTAGCCTTGGCGCCGAGGTGCGCAATTTGTACGACAGTCTCAGCGGCGGAAAGACTCTAGCGGAGCTCTGTGAACGCTTCGACGATGAGGCGTCGAAGCTGCAGTTCATGCGGGCGTTGTTTCTGCTGGTGCAAACGGACCTGGCTTCTCTAGCCGCGGAGTGACTCGTGTCCCTTGCCGGGGAGTGAACGTGTCAGGCGCCAGGCCTAAACGTGTCAGGCGCTTCGAAGCGATTCGAGCAACGCCTCTTGCTCCGGCGCTAGTGGCGCCTGGAGCAGTAACTCTTCGCCGCTGACCGGGTGGGGCAGTTTCACGCTGTCGCCATGAAGGAACTGGCCTTTCAGGCCGACCAGCGTCGGCCCGCCGTACTGGCTGTCGCCGGCGATGGGGTGGCCGGCATGAGCCAGGTGAACACGCACTTGATGTCGTCGACCGTGATGGGTGGTGCATCGCACGAGCGTGTAGTCTGCGAAGTTTTCAACGACCTGCCAGTCGGTCCGGGCGGCAAGTCCTTGGACGACGACGCTGACATGGCTACCAGTTCTCGACAGATGCTCGTTGCAGCTGCCTGGTTCGTTCACCTTGCCGGCCACCAGGGCTAGATAGGTCTTGTCCACGGCTTTGTCACTGAACAGTTGCCGCGCCGCTCGCCACGCTTCGGCGTTTCGTGCGGCCACGAGCACGCCGGAGGTGAACGTGTCTAGTCGGTGAACCAGACCGGCCTCGCGTGGGTCGTCACTGGCGCCCGCGCACTCGGGGTAGCGCGCGACGATGACATTGGCCGCGGTGCCGAGTTCGCCCTGGGCCAGGGGATGGCTGGCCATTCCCGCAAGCTTGTTGAGCGCGACCAGGTCGTCGTCTTCGTAGATACAAGTGACCGCCGGATTGTCTTCGGCGACCACTGTTGCGTCTGCTCCGGGCTCGAAGTCCAGCTGTACTTCGGCGCCATCACTCACCAGGTCGCCCTTCTTGGCGACCGCGCCATCGATGCGCACGCGGCCGGCTCTGAACATCCGCGCCAATGCGCGGCGTCCCGCGGCCGGGTAGCGGCGGCCGATCACTTTGTCGACGCGACCTCGTTCGTCCGGGGCGATACGGAAACGGACGCTCATACCGCCCGCAGCAGCAGCGCCTCGGCCGCCGCGCCCGCGGGTTGATCACCGGCTTCCTCGGCGACGATGACCAGCGCGTCGACGTTCATCATCGAGCTGAGCATGCCCGACCCCTGTTTGGACAGAGCGCTGGCGTTGAGCTGGTGACCTTGTCGGTTCAGGCGCGAACGAATGTAGTGAGCTCGACCCGGCTTCTTGCGAACGGCCTCGTTCATCGTCACGGGGACGCGCGGCCGCTCGACTGTCGCGGCGCCTTGCATGGCCAGTACGGCTGGCCTGGCGAATATCTCGAACGTGACCATCGCCGACACCGGGTTACCGGGCAGGCCGAACACCGGTGTGCCGGTTTCTGAGTGACCGAACACGAGCGGCTTGCCTGGTTTGATCGCAACCTTCCAGAAGTCCACCTTCACACCAACCGTGTCGAACGCTTGTTTGACGAAGTCGAAGTCGCCGACTGAGACGCCGCCGCAGGTCAGGAGCATGTCGGTTTGCAGACCCGTCTCGAGCTTGGCGACCGAGTCGGCCAGGTTGTCGGCGGCGATTCCCAGTATCACTGGCTCGCCGCCGGCCTCGCGCACCTGAGCGGCCAGGGCATGAGCGTTGGAGTTGATGATTTGGCCGGCGCTGGGTTCGACACCGAGTTTGACCAGTTCGTCTCCGGTAGACAGGATGCCGACTCGCGGCCGTTTGGCAACGGCGACCTCGACGTGCCCCTGAGCGGCCAGCAGACCGACGGCGCCTGCGTCGATGATCGTCCCCGCTTTCAAGATGGCGTCGCCGATGGCGATGTCCTCACCGGCGCGACGAATGTGGCGCGCGACGATGGCCGGCTCGGCGAACTCGGCGACGTCGCCCTTGTCGTTGACGTTCTCGCGCATGACCACGGCATCTGCCCCTTTGGGTAGGGGAGCACCTGTCATGATGCGCAGCACCGTGCCCGGCTGCAGTTCGCGGTCAGGCGGGTCCCCGGCCGCGATGGTTCCAGCGATCGGTACATCGCCGGGTAGGTCGGCCGAGCGGACTGCGAACCCATCCATGGCGGAGTTATCGCTGGGGGGGAGGGCACGGCTGGCCGTGACATCGACGGCACAAATACGCCCGCCGGCCTCACTCACGGCGACCTGTTCTACGCCCACCTGGGGCAGGCTGGACATAATGCGCTGTTTGGCTTCGCTGACTCCGAGCATGGCCTGCATATTACAGAAACGCTCGGCGATGGTTAGGTGCTAAAGTCAGCGGATGGGCTCCTGGCGGTTTATTGCCATAGCGATTGCGGGCCTGGTCCCAATGCTAGTCATCGGCGCCAGTCATACGAGCATTTTGCTCGTGGGCCCTCCGCTTATGGCAGCAGCGCTGGTTCTGCTCGTCGCCGCCATGGCCGTGGACTACTTTGGCCTCACCCGGCGTACCGATCGGTGGGGTGGGTTCGATAACGACCCGCGACGAGCGTGGACCCGAGCACGGGCTCTCGAGATGGTGTTCCAGCGGCAGAAGTCCGCCGGCAGCCCCAGAACCGCCGCCACGGCTCGCTCGCTGCTGCTTGCTCTGGCTGAGTGCGATAGCCTGGCCGACGCCCGGGGCGTGGTTGATTTCCTCGGTGCCGACGCGGTCTACACCCGAGTTGGTTCTGACGCGACCTCAGACGCACTGCGCGCCGTCGCTCTGGCGGAACTCGGTCGCCTCGACGAGGCGCGCCAGCTGTGCGAAGCCCTCGGCACCAACCGTCGGTCCCGGCGAATGATCGTCGTCGCCTACGCCACGTGCCGCGTTGCCGAGCTGGACCGACGCTACAGCGACGCCCTTGTCGAAGCCGAACGAGTCGTCGATGACCGTCGCCTGCGCACCGGCGCCCGCCGCGATCTGCAGCTACTGCGCGCCCGAGTCATGGTGCACCTGGCCAAGACCGAACAGGCGACCACGTTGCTCGCCGAGCTGGTGGCCCAGGGCTACCGCCACGAAGTAGAACGCATCGCCGAGAGCGCCAGCGAACGCGGCCAAACAGCCATCAGCATGAGCGCCCGAGCCGCCCTGGCAGACGCAGCCCCGTACCGGTAGCAGGTCATCCGCTCACCGACGCGTGTTGCAGGTGCTCTTGAGCTGGTCGAGTCGAAGCGCGACGAGCTTCTTGCCCGTCGCGTGAGGGTAGTCCCGGGAGAACCGGGCATAGTGAGTCAGTGCCTGGATGCACTTGTCGGCGCGGTCGTACAGCATGGCTGCGAGCAAGCTGCGTAGCGGTGCCGGGGGGCCGCTCTTCACAACCAAATCCGCAGCTGTGGAGTACTCCTTCGGCCGTCCGAGCAAGTGGAACTCCCACGCCGGTGCGTCGCGTTTCTGTTTACACGAGCGTTTTAGCTCTTTCCTCGTTTCTACGATGCGTTTTGGCGTGTCGTAACCCTGGTGGCGCGCCAGCGCGTGTAGCCGCTGACTGCACGAGCCCACCTTCGTCCACGCCTCGTATGCCAGAGTGAGCGACAGTAGGTGGCCCTCGAGGACCGCGGCGGCGTCGGCGATGTGCGCGATGAATTCCGCCGGCTCATCACGGATTAGCCGTTGCGCCAGCAGTGTGGCCCCGAGCGGTTGGCGTTTCGCGCATTCTCGGCCAAGAACGTCCGTGCGTTTCTGCACGTCTGTGCGGTCCCGAGCCTTTGGGATGTCATAGAGATACTGCTGAAAATGAACAGCCGCGCTGCAGTACTCCCGTAGCTTCTCCCAGGAGGCTCCGATGTTGAACATGAACTGGGGGAATCCGCGTTTCTGGTACGCGTGTTCGAACGCCCGTGCTGCGGCCCGGTACTGTTGGCGGCCAAAGAAATCGGTCGCCATTTCGAAGCTCGATCGCGCTACAGCCGTGCGCTGCGACTCGTCCGCTCTGCGTGTCTGCGGAACTTCGAATGACAGCCTGTCCTCGGAGCTGCGCCACAGCAAGACGCCAGCCAAGAGTAATGCGACCGCTCCGGCAATTCCCGCGACGAGCCATTGTCGCCCAGGTCGTTGGTCGTTTGCCTCGCCGTTGATCTCTTCGAGCAGTTCTGTCAGGGACTCGAATCGTCTCGACGGCTCGAGTGCCAGGCCACGGAGAAGTGCTTTGTGCAAACCCGGCGGTGCGTCGCTTGTGGTCGGCGCGGGCGGTGGTGTGACTCTGTCACCTTCGAACGGGTGCTCGCCGTAGAGAGCCTCGAACAGAGCGACGCAGAAACTGAACTGATCCGAACGCGCGTCGGTTCGTTCGCCCAACCGCTGCTCCGGGGCCATGTAGCGAGGTGTACCCATGATCGCGCCAGTTCGTGTAAGCGACGCGTCGAGCAGTGGAGCGCTGAGCTTGGAAGCGGGCTCTGCCGATGAACTACCGGCGCTTACCAGACCGAAGTCGCTCACCAACACCCGTCCGTCCTCGCCTACCAAGACGTTGGCTGGCTTGAAGTCGCGGTGAACAAGGCCGAGCTCGTGGGCCTTCGCGAGGCCCCGTCCGGCTAATGTGTAGAGTTCAACCACCTGCCGCCAGCTGCGCGTCGCCTGTTTGCTCCAGCTCTTGGCGGTGCCACCTGCGACGAGTTCCATCGCAATAAACACTTCATCGCCAAAGTCCCCCACCTCATAGACGGTGACCACATTTGGATGGCGTAACTGTGCCATCGCCTGAGCTTCACGCAACAAGCGCGCGCGGGCCAGGCCCCGTTCGCCCTTGCTGTGCGCTCTCGTCGGCAAGAGCTTGATCGCCACTTCTCTCTCAAGAGAGTTATCGTATGCGCTGACAACAACACCCATGCCGCCGCGGCCAAGCTCTTCGCCAACCGTGAACCGGCCGATTGTCGCACCTGGTTCCAATTGAGGACCAGCCGTGGCCGAATCGCTCGGCAGAGTTGCGTCCGAACCCAGGTCGGCCTGGGCTGTCACTCCGTGCGCGTCTGCCTCGGTTGAGCGGGATGGCGGCTCGGCCATGGGGCATTAAACCACGAAGGCCCAGCGGACGCCCCCGGCCTGGGGACACTCTCCCGTCAGAAACCGCGGGGAACTAAACGCGTTTTCGGGCGTACCGCGAAACTTCACTGACCGCCCGTTCGCGGCGCGCTAGCGCAGTCCGCGTCGGCGTGTGCTCGCCGGAACCTTGCGGCGTTTGCGCGAACGGCGACTGCGGGTTCGCGCCTGGCGATCGACCGGCTTGGTCTTACCGCGTGAGCGACGCGCCTTGCTCCGATCCCTCGGTCTCTTCTTGCTTTTGTCGCCTTTGCGTTTCTTGCGGCGGTCGGCTGCACGCCGGCGCCGGCGCTTGGCCGCGCGTTTCTTTGCGGCGGCTGCCTCTTCGGCAGCGACGCGTTTGGCCAGTGCTGCCGCTCGCTTGCGGGCGATTTTGGCGTCGGCCGCTGCTTTCTTGCGAGCCTTCTTGCGAGCGATGCGTGCGCGGTGCTTGTTCAACCGCCGCGCCTGACGCTTCGTCCGTCCTGAACGATTGGCGTCGACGACCCGGTAGACGATGATCTCGTCGCCTCGGCGCAGCACCGTGCTCGGCGACTTGCGGTTGATGCGGGCCAGGTCGCGGGCGGTGAGGCCGAAGCGCTTGCCAATGCGAGCAAACGACTCGCGTTTGGTCGCGCGATAGATCATGCGTTCGCGGCCGTTTCGCATCTCGGCCAATTGCAGATGCTCAGCCGTGCCGCGGGTTACAAGGGTGACCTCGTCGGCCTCGAGTGCTTTGATGCGTGCTCGGCGCAGGCTGAAGTCCGGCGATACGAACGCTTGTACGACCATGCGCGGGTACAGGTGGCTGCGCAGATTCAGTTTGTTCCATGCGGCGAGTTTGCGTGCGGGTACACCAAAGGCGCGCGCGACTCCGCGCAGGCTGTCGCCCTTTACGACCCGGTAGAACACGCGCCGCTTGCCGGGCACGCTCAGGTTCTTGTCGGGGACGGCCACGAGAACTGGGCCACCGCGTCGGGCGCGCCGGCGGCTTCGTCGCTTCGCCCGATTCACGTTGCGGCGTTTCGCTTCCGCGCTCAGCCGAGGCACTAGCAGTACGTCGCCGCCACCGATTCTCGAACCGTGCTTGATTCCGTTCAGCCGCTTGAACTTGCGCACGGACATACCGTGCTTGGCTGCGATGTGTTTGACACTTTCGCCGTGGGACACTGTGTAGCGATCGTGGCGGTCCCACTCGCTGCGATATTGGTCGTAGTAGCGGGAGAAGCGCGAACCGCTACCGCGAGGAATGCGCACTGTGTAGTTGCGGATGCCCGGCGGAGTGCGCCCACGCCGAAGTTGTGGGTTGAGCAAGCGAATCGCCTTGACCGTTACCCCGGCCGCTTTCGCCAGGGTCGCGAACGACGTCGACCGCGGCACCACCACGTCGTCCCACTTCAGCGGTGCCTTGACCTTCAGTTTGTCAAAGCCGAACAACTTACGATTGCGACCGATGATGGCAGCGGCGAGGGCCTTGGGTACGTACAACGCCGTGTCTCGCGGCAACGCGTTTTCGTAACGTATGAGCTGCCAGTAGTCGTTGGTGTTGTACTTGGCGATGGAACGAAGCATGCCGTTGTAGCCCTGGTTGTACGCGCCCATGGCCAGGTGCCAGTTGCGGAACCGGTGGTACAGATCGGCGAAGTACATCATCACTGCCTTCGTGGACTTCACTGGATCATTGCGTTCGTCGATCCAGCGGCTGCGACGCAGGCCGTAGATACCCGAGCCCGACGGCATGAATTGCCACAGGCCGCTCGCCCCCGCCCGCGAGTATTCGTGCGGGTTGTACGACGATTCGATCATGCAGATGTAGAGCAGGTCCTCGGGCAGCTTCGCCTTGCGTAGGTGCGAGACGATCAGCGCCTCGTAGGCGCCTTGCTGAATGAGCCAGTTGCCCATGATGTTGCGGCCGCGGCGGTCGTTCTTATAGAAGTTCAGATAGGCAAGGAGCTCCGGCGTCCACCGAATGGGCAGGTCGGGCTTCTTAATCGAGTCGAGCCAGGCCAGTTTCGGGTCCACCGTGGATGGCTTCACATCGGCGTTGCCCGTGCGCCGGGCGGGCTGCAGCCAGGGTGAGCCTTTGTGGCTGGTCTGGCCGAGCTTGACGTCGAATTCGCGCATGCCCGCCTGCAGCTGGCGACGACAGTTGGAGTCCACCGGGCAGCCTCGTACCCAGATTCGCTTTTTGTTGTTGGCTGTTGGCCCGTTCTCGGACGGGGCCTGGGCCCACGCGCCACCTGCGCTGAGCAGCAATGTCGCCAAACACGGGGCCACGATCGGCCAAAAACGGCGTGTGTTCATGAGTCCTTTACCGGGTGCGAGGGCGTTCGGCCCAATAACCATTCAAAACGCGAATGATAAGAAGGATCTCGGGCCTGGGCCACTTAATGGCCGGGGACTGCAATGCCCTTCAGTAAACACAACGCGCCGCGATCACGCAGTATTCGCGCCGTCTCGGCGACTAGTGGTGTTGACTGGACGGGCGGGGTAGAGTAAATCCAGTACCGCATCGACTAGGAGTCCACTATGCCCGGCATGGGCGAAATGCTGATCATTCTACTTATCGTCTTGCTCATCTTCGGCGCTGGAAAACTGCCAGCCATCGGAGATGCACTCGGTCGAAGCATCAAGAACTTCCGGCGCTCTGCGTCTGGAACGGATGAGCTCGAGGTGTCCGACAAAGACTCCCTGAAAGCCGCCAAGAAAAAGGGCGAGCTTGCAGATGGAGACAAGGGCATCGAGGACGCTGAAGTCGTCGCCAGCAAGGCGAAAGCAGAGTAGCCCTTTTTATGTGCGTCTAGCTCGCGCTAGACGGCGCCGCGCAGATCGCGTCGCGGCTCAGGGCTGATTTATGTGCGTCTAGCTCGCGCTAGACGGCGCCGCGCAGATCGCGTCGCGGCTCAGGGCTGATTTATGTGCGTCTAGCTCGCGCTAGACGGCGCCGCGCAGATCGCGTCGCGGCTCAGGGCTGATTTAGGCGCGCTAGCCGCGGCTTGCCAGCAGTTCTTTTGCCTGTCGACGAACGATGGGCTTTAGCTTCGCGTCGACCGCGATGAGTCGTAGGTCCGTGGGGCGCAAGGTCGTCGCCAGACGCAGCGCTTCCACCGCGGGCGTGTACGGATTGAGCACCAGCGCTCTGCGCACGTTGTAGCGCGTTCGCCAGCGGTTGTTCCGCGCGACGGCGATGAGTGCCGCAGGTTGAGGCGTGCGCCGACTGGCGATGATCAACACGTCGGCCTCGGTGATGTGCGGGTTGCCCAGCAGGATCGTCACCACGTCAGGGTGCGGGTCTCTGATCAAGTGCTCGAGCATCTCCCGGCGATGACCGCGCGCCAGCGACTTGCGTTCGCCCAGGGTCAGCGGCTTGCCGCGGGGGATGACAGCGCGCTCGGGAGCCATCACCGCCGCGGCTTGCTCCTTGCTCATGCCGACCGGCGAATCGCCGAACAGCAGGCGGGCGACAGTTTGCTGACCCGATTGTTTTGCAACCGCGTAAAGGGATGCGCGGTCGTCGTACGAGATTAGCGACGTGTCGGTCAAGGTCGCAGCGAGGGTGGTGGTCACGACCAAGCCTCGTTCATCTCCATCGCGGCTTCGTGCCAAAGACACGGAGAGCACGGCGATCACGTCGGCTTCCGCCTCGTGGCTCATGAATCTGGCCAACGAATGACGGCGCATCCCCGGATCGCGAATAGCCTTCAGCTTTCGCGACAGGTCATTGGCACCCGCGTCGATTTTGGACGGGTCTATTAATGGCGGTCGTTCGGGCACGCTCTTCAATTCTGCCAGGTTGTCATCATTACGCAGTGCGTGATATTTATGATCTAAGGACTTAGGGGATGACTGAAGCTCGCATTATCAAGCGTTACGCTAATCGCAAGCTGTACGACACGCAACACAGCCGGTACGTCACCCTGGATCAGATATCCGAGATGATCCGCGCTGGCGACGATGTGAAGATCATCGACAACAAGTCGAAGGAAGATCTCACGTCGGTCACGCTGGCTCAGATCATCTTCGAAGAAGAGAAGAAGCAACGCAGCTTCCTCTCGCTTCAAGCGATGCGCAACATCATCCAGCACGGTGGTGAGCAGTTCGCTAGCTTCATGTCCCAGGCGCAGAAGCGCGTGCAGGACATCTTGCCGCGCAAAGAAGGTGAAGACGGCGTGCTCGTCGAGGACGACGAGACGTACGGCGGCACCAAGCGCGCACGCGACAGCCTTACCCTGCGCGAGTTCCGCCAGTGGATTCAGCAGTCGCAGCTAACGTTGGACGCGTGGCAAAAACGCGTCGACGATCGCATTCGCGGCGTGGTCGAAGGCATCTCGCCCTTCGCCGGTTTGCAGACCGACGTCAAAGCGCTAGCGACACGCATCGCCGACCTCGAAGGCAAGCTCAACTTGATCGCCGCCGCCGAAGCCGAGGCAGAGCTGGCCGCATCCGAAGAGGCTGAAGCCAAAAAGGCAGAAGCCACGCCGACCACCGACGAATCTTCCTAGCTCGCGACTCTCGTAGGCACGCTGCTAGCCAACGCTCGGGCTTCTAGCGCGCGACCACCTCAGGCCAGCGCTCAAGTCTGTGCGCGATCACGGGAAAGAAATCCCGGCCTAGCCCGGGATTTTGATCAAAAGTCTAAGCCGAGGGAGAACGTGTACGTCTGCTGCCCCTTGGCCTGATCCGTCGAGTCGCAAGACGTGGTGGTGGGCACGGCCATTGATCCGCAATCCAGGTCGGTGCCGGTGCGGTCGTCCACGGAGCTTCCCTTGAGGGCAAACGCCGCTTCGAGGGTCATCTTGAACACGTAGTACTGGGCTTTGACGCCCAGGAAAATGCGATTGCGCGTAATGTTGACCTGGTCCTTGAACACGAAGTTCAACTGGCTGTCACCCATGGTGTCGAACGGATCGATGTGCGGAGTTGCGTCCACGACTTCCGAACGCGGAATGATCCACAGCAAGTTCCATCCACCGTAGGGCTCGATGTTCCACGTACCGCCCAGGCCGATTAGCTTCGACGCCGACACGTCCAGGGACGCGATGGTCAGGTCCAGATCCTTGAGTCCCATGAGCCGTGACGCGGAGCCACGGACCGAGATGCTCGGCAGAGGAAGATCGTGATAGCCCTCGTGGAGCGCGAACTTGGCGTAGCCCTGGGCCGCCCATAGGCCCGAGCCGAGCATGTTGACGGCGCCCGCGCCGACCTCGAACGATGGCAACGGAAACCAGATGCCCTTGCGCATGAACATGCCAAAGGTCTTCTTCAAGCCACTGCCGTGGGAGACGCCGCTACCGGTCGGACTCGGCGACGATTCCAACACACGCCAATAGTCGCCGGTGTCGTTGATCGACGTGAAGCCCAGGTCGAAGGAGAACTGAAACTCGGAGAAACCCAGCGTGTTTGCCGGAGTCAGTAGGCGCGGCGCGAAGATGACACCGAGCTCGCTGACCATCGAGCGAAACAACAAGTTGTTGCCGAACGCGTTGGTCGGATTGCCCATGGCGTCGTTGGTGATCACACCAAGGCGCGACATGACGATGTCGTTTTCGTCGGCGTGGGCCCGCGGGGCGCCGAACGTCATTGCCAGGGCAACAGCTGCTGCGGCGACGGTCCCCGGCGAAAAAGCGCGTCTAAACAGCATGTTCCATGACGGTACGACCGCGGGGTAGGACTGTCAAGCCGCCCGTCGACAACCGGCGCCATTGCCCTCAGAATGCCCACGTGAGCAAACCGCATAGACAACTCTGCGCCGCTACCGCCGTGCTCCTAGCGGGTGTGATCGCATGCACGTCGAGCAAGAAGGCCGACGAGGGCAAGAAACAGGCGTCGCCGGTTCAACTGGCGGAAATCGCGGTAGAGCTCGACGGTAAGCCCGTGGCCGCTCTCACGACCAAACGACTCGAGGCCCTCAAGCCCGACTTCAATGCCGGGGACAAGCGCGGCTGGAAGGTAGCCACCATATTTGGCGCCGCCCTGACCGATGACAAGCGCCTCGAGCTGCTGGGGGCCAACAAAGTGCGCGTGATCCACAGCCGGCCGGCCGGGGCTCGTCGAGGCAAAGCACTCGCGCTCATCGTCGGCGTTGGCGAGCCGTTCATCGGTCGTGTGGACTCGGAGACACCGTTCGCCGAACCTGCGCGGCGGCGCATCGATCGGCTGGTGAAGCTGAAGATCTACAAACCCGCGGCGTCGATGGCCAAGAAGCGCACGGTGAAGACCGAGGCACTCGAGGTGCGTATCGAGCTGGCGGGGGGAAAGCCCATCGTCTGGAAGTACCCCCAGCTGAAAAAAGTTCCACAACTCGCCGGCCAGGAGAACCACTGGTCCATGCGCGCCATCGCGGCGGCGCTCGCCAAGGGCTCACGCATCACCGAAATGGAAACGCGCAAAGGCAAGAAGTACGTGGTTCCCGCAGCCGAGTGGAAGGACGCAAAACGATTGCCGGTGGTAAAACTCAATCGGCGCGGCCAGCTCAAGTTCTGGTGGAGCAGCAGCGACGATCCACGTAAACGCGGCAAGATGAACCTGCGCGACGTGACGGTCATCCGACTTACCACCGCGCCGGCGAAGTAGCGTCAGTTCCGCGCTCACCTGGTTCCTCCGGGCTGCGTGCCGAGTTCATGGTATGAGCGGGCATGGCCACTTACTCGACAATCGCATACGACGACAGTGGGGCGCCGATCGCGCGGGTGACGTTGAACCGTCCCGACAAGCGCAATCCGATTGGCCCGCTCACCAGTGGTGAGTTGATCCACGCGTTCACCGCCGCTGCCGGCGACGACAACATCCGCGTCATCATTCTTACCGGGGCGGGCAAGGTGTTCAGCGCGGGCGGCGACCTGTCGGCGATGTCGGGTAAAGGTAGCGACGACGACAGCGATGCGAAGCCTGCGTCCCTCGTCGATCTGTTCACGACCATGCACGCCCTGGGCAAGCCGATCATCGCCATGGTCAACGGTCACGCCCTCGCTGGCGGCATGGGCTTGATGGTTGCGTGTGACCTGGTGATCGCGAGTGACCAGGCCAAGATGGGCACGACCGAAATCAATCTCGGCTTGTGGCCGATGATGATCACCGCTGAGATCACCCGCAACATTGGCCGCAAGAAGACCCTCGAGCTCATGCTCACTGGCAAACGCATTCTGGCGCCGGAGGCCGAGGCTATCGGTCTGATCAACAAGGCGGTTGCCCATGACGATCTCGAAAAAGAGACCATGGCATTGGCGACGACCCTGGCCGATCGCAGCCCAGCAGCCATGTCCCTGGGGCTGCGCGCGTTCTATGCGACCCAGGACGAGGCTCTCGAGCCGGCCCTGCTGCAGTTGCAGTCCGAGCTGGCCAAGGTGCTCGCGCTGGAAGACGCCATGGAGGGTATCTCGGCGTTTTTCCAGAAGCGCAAGCCGGTCTGGAAAGGCCGGTAGCGCGGCCGGAGGGTTTATCCCTTCCCGTGAGCCAGCCCGGTGATATAAGCCCTGCGTTGTGGTTTTGAAAGATTGGACAGCCCACCCGGCTAAGGAACGCCCCAAGGACGTGTTCCTGGTGGTCGCGGTGTTGTTTCTCACGGGGGGCGCCGTGTTGATGTCGTTCCAGTCCGTGTTCTTGACGTTGCTCGCCGTGGTCATCCTTGTCGTGGCGGTGTCATCGTTCCTATTTCCGACCCGCTACACGATCACGGACGTGGACGTGAGCGAGAAGCGCTTGTGGGTCAACAAGTCACGTCGCTGGGAGGACCTGCGCCGGGTGCAGGTCGGCGTCGGCGCCGTCATGGTGTCACCGTTTGCGAACCCGAGTTGGATGGATCGCTACCGTGGGCTGATCTTGATGTACGGCCGTACGAACAAAGACGAGCTGGTGACCATCATTAAGAAACAGGTCGACGCCAAGGCGGCTGAACGTGCGGTTTGAAGAGAAACAAGCCCTCGAACTCGAGGAGACTTTGACCGATGAGGAAAAAAAGTTCCTCGACGATATCGCCGATCGCATCGCACGTCGCCGAATGACTCCAGCCGCGTTGTTCTTCCTCGAGTCGATGAAGCCACTGGGCTGGATGGGCAGCCAGATGATGGTTTTCTTCCGCCCGTTCGTGCAGGCGTTATGGTCGGATCCCAAGACGTGGGACCGGGTCAGCAAGCTGCTCGAGCGCCGCGGCTCCATCGAGTTGCTGCTACGTCGGCTCGAAGCTCGGGCGTAGTCAACTACGGCGTTTGTCGCAGCTTGCTCTTGGTGTTCGTCGTGTTCTTCCGTGCCTGCGTTCGCGGCTTGAACGTCATCGTGAAATTCACCTGGACGGAGCGCGGGCGGCGTGGCTTTGGAAAACGGAGTTGCTTCAACCTGGCCTGAACGCATGCGCCAACTTTGGTGCCCAGCCCTCGGTGTGCCGTGGACAGGACGGTGCCGTTCGGCTCGATGGTGAAGCGCACCGTGAGGAGCCCCTGCAGCGTCGGCTGTTTGCGCTGTGCCTGTTCATAACAGTACCCAAACCGACTTCTGGATCGCCTCAAATAGCGTCGGATGATGGCCTGGTCCAGGGGCCCTTTGCTGGTCACGGCGCCCATGCGGGTGACTGGCCGCAACGAGCGCATTCGCGACACCCCACGGGGAACGCCGGAACCCCCGCCGTGGCCCATGCGTCCGTATCGCCCCGTCCCGATCGTGCCCCAAGCCGTTCCGCCCCCACCCGGTCCAAAGCCAGAAGAGCCGACACCAAAGGCGCTGGCAGGGCTCGAGCGCGTGAACTCTATCCGGAAGCTCGCACGCGTCTGGTATCGGGGGCGAGGGAACCTGAGCGCACCAACCACCCCGCGTGTGCACGTCGCGAGCTTTGTCGAGTTACTCGTGACCCTGGGCGAGAGAACGTGGCCCCGGCGACCGATCGTGAGGTGAACGCGAACCGCTCGTTTCAGCGTAGCCTTGCCCGCGACCCGGTCGTAGCAGTTGGCGAATTCACCGCGCTTGCGTCTGACGTAGCGGCGGAAGATTGCCTTATCGAGGCCGCCGCCGCTGTTCATTCGAACGAGTCGCGCAGTCGTTTTTGGTTTCATGCGAGTGCTGCGGTAAATGGCCGCGAGCCCGGCGCTCTTGAGCGCTCGTAGCGTCGCGTGAGACTTGCTCTTGTCAAACGAGAACCGATACGTCACGCCCGTGCTTTTTTCGGTCTTAGGGAACTGAAGGGTCAGTAACGTGTCGCGGACACATAGCGCCACGCCATGCCGCATGCCTGTGGCACTAGGGATGTATACGAGACCCGTTTTGCTGATACGGAATCTTGCGACGATACTTCCGTGGAGGCTCGGCTGCGCCTTGAGTCGTTTCGTGTAGCAGCGTTTGAAGTCGGGCCTTGCGCGGTCAACAGCCGTGCGAATCTGAGCTTTACGCAACCCGGTCGGCGTTGCGGTGATTGTGCCGCGGCTCATGTAGCCCGGGGACTGGGCATAACTCACACCCTGGCCAACGAACAGGCCAGCGGCGAACGCTGCTCCGACAGCTGCAAGTAGGAGGTGTCGTGTCATCCAGTCCTCAGGGAATTCGCTTGGCGGCAGGCGCCGGCTTGAAATGGTAGGGGTAGCTAACCTTCACCGAGCCGCCGCCGCGTGGTTTTGGGAAGCGCAACCGGCTCAGGGCGCCACGGACACATGCGGCCATCGAGCCCTTGAGTGTGGGCAGATTGATGCGCGTCACTCGTCCGTTGGCCTTGATTACGAAACTGGTGTGCGTCCGGATAACCGGCCCGCGTTTGTGCCCACGTTTCGCGCGGGGTGCTTTTTGTGTCTTCCGTGGAATCGCGTAGCGGCTGTAACAACGCGCGAGGCGCGGCCTCAGTCGTCGGAGGTAGCGGCGAATGATCGCGGGGGCGAGGCTGCCCGCAAGCGTGACCTTGCCAGCCCGCACGATCGGTTGCGGAGAACGCCGCTTGCCCAGACGCACCCTCCCATTCGCTGGTCCCAGCGCCGCTTTGCGACTGCTCCCGCGGAGCTTCCCTTTCACCTTGCCTGAGATTTGCCCGGCGTTGTGGCTCTTCTTCGAGAGCAATTTCTTCATGGCTCTCATTCCAGCGGCGCTCACCTGGCTGGTTACTTTTACGGAACCCGTGAGGCGGCCAGCCATGCGGCTGCCAATGATGCCGCGGCTGCGGATGAGTTTGCTGATGCGTGCCACCTGGTGCAAATGCACACGGGGGGCGTTGCCGAACATGAATGTGTGCTTGACCCGCACGCTCGTGGCCGGTTTCGGAAACACGATTGTGGCTATAGTTCGCGCGACGCAATCCGCGACGTCGTGTTTGATCCCGCTCGCCCGGGAGCGTGCGACGCTGCCGTCTCTTTTGACCACAAACCTGGCGATAACCAGGCCGCGAAGCTTTGGATGATCCTTGAGGCGCTTACGGTAACAGTTCTGCAGCGCGTACTTCGTTCGGTTGATGTATTGGCGGACGACCTTCGGCTGCATGCTCGCCGCGGGTGTCGTCGTGATCTTGCCGGCACTCATATGACCCAGCGCCTGGGCATGGCCCGTTGAGGCGTCGCAAAGCACGAGCCCGCCGGCTAATAGCGCAATTACCCCCACCGAGTGTCGCGAGACCATTCGCGGAAGTTAGCAGATCATTCCAGATTCCGCCGTAACGTTTGAGCGGACGCGGAAGGGCCAGCTACGGTTTGACGATTCCGCCCCGAATATTCACGTTGTTGAAGTTGTAGGGACTTTTCTTCTTCTTCTTGGTGTGGGGCTTGAATCGCAACAGGAAGCGAACGGAGACAGTACCGGTTCGAGGCTTGGGAAACCTGATGCGACCGACGACTCCACGCACGCATGCCGCGACCGTTTTCGAGACTCCGAGGGCCCGCGGGTACAGAGCGCGTCCACTCGCTGAGATCTTGAACTTCACCCTGAGCAGGCCCCGCAGTCGCTTGTGCCGGCGCAGCTGGCGTTCGTAGCAATTGCTGAATCTTCGCTTCTTGCGCATCAGGTAGCGGCGCACGATTGGCTGGGCCAGGTTGCCTTTACTCACGACAGCACTGAGTCGGGTCGTCTTGCTCGGGGTGTAGCGGCTGGTGTATCCCGAGCGGCCGAATCCGAAACCGCCGTTGATTCTGTTGAAAACGCGCACCTTGCCCAACCCGCGCGCCGCGTATTTGCTCTTCGCGAACACGAATGTGTAGGTCACCCGGACGACTTTTTTCGACTTCGGAAACGAGATCGTCGAGATGGTGCGCGCAACACAGTCCGCCACGTCGTACTTGATCCCGGTCGCCCTGGACCTGCCCACGCTGCCATCGCGTTTCACCAAGAACTTGGCCACGATGGTGCCGCGCAGGTTCTTGTGGTCCTTCAACCGCTTGCTGTAGCAGTTCTTGAGTCCGTAGTTGGTCCTTGCGACGTAGGTCCGCACCACGTTGGGCCGCAAGTTGCTGGGCGAGCTCGTCGTGAACGTCCCGCCGCTCATGTAAACGCCAGCTTGGCCATGGCTCTCACCGACGCCGTAGACCAGCATTCCGCACACCATTAACGCAATTGACCCAACTGAGTGTCGCGAAACCATTGGCGGAAGCTAGCAGATCAATCTACATTCCGCCTCAACCTTATGAGCAGCCAAATCGACCCCGAATCGATCAACTCAGTCATTGCAACGGACTGCGGGTCGACCACGACCAAGGCAATCCTGATCGAGAAGAACGATGCCGGCGAGTATCGCCTGCGCACACGAGGGGAGGCGCCGACTACGGTCGAGGCGCCGGTGGAAGATGTGACCCGCGGCGTGCTCAACGCGGTGCGCGAAGTGCAGGAGCTGCGTGGCCGCACGTTCCTGGACGGCGACGAGATCATTCGCCCGCAGCAAGGCGACAGAGGCACCGACATCTACATCAGTACGTCATCGGCCGGCGGCGGCTTGCAGATGATGGTGAGCGGCGTGGTCAAGAAGATGAGCGCGGAGTCGGCGGCGCGCGCGGCTCTGGGTGCTGGCGCCATCGTCATGGACACCATCGCGACCAACGATCGTCGCCAGCCGCACGAAAAGATCGAACGCATTCGGCAGCTGCGTCCCGACATGATCTTGCTCGCGGGCGGAACCGATGGCGGTACGCAGCGCCATGTAGTTGCCCTCGCCGAGCTGCTCGAAGTCGCGCAACCTCGGCCGCGCCTCGGCAGCGGCTACGACTTGCCCGTCATCTACGCGGGCAACGTCGAAGTTCGCCGGGACATCCGACGCATGCTCGCCGACAAGGTCGCCCTTCAGTTCGTCGACAACGTCCGGCCGGTTCTCGAAAGGGAAAACCTGGGTCCGGCTCGCGACGCGATTCACGAGCTGTTCATGGAACACGTGATGGCTCAGGCGCCTGGTTACGACAAACTGATGACCTGGACGAATGTGCCTATTATGCCCACACCGGGCGCAATGGGCCTGATTATCAAAGCTCTGGCCGAACGCGAAGGCGTGCACGTCGTGGGTGTTGATATCGGCGGTGCGACCACGGACGTGTTCAGCGTATTCGACGGCGTGTTCAACCGGACGGTGTCTGCCAACCTGGGCATGAGCTACTCGGTGTCAAACGTGCTCGCCGAAGCCGGCATCGAAAATATTCAGCGCTGGGTGCCCTTTGATCTAGATGAGGCAGAGCTTCGCGATCGCATCGGCAACAAGATGATCCGGCCGACGACCATTCCGCAGACACTGGCGGAACTGAAAATCGAACAGGCCATCGCGCGTGAAGCGCTGCGCCTCGCGTTCATTCAGCACAAACAGTTCGCGGTAAAACTTCGCGGTGTTCAGCAAGAGCGCACCATCTCCGATGCATTCGAGCAGGACGTCAGCAACACGCTCGTCGATATGATGCAGCTCGACCTCCTGGTCGGCTCCGGCGGCGTGCTGTCCCATGCGCCGCGACGTTCGCAAAGCATGATGATGATGATCGACGCGTTCCAGGTCGAGGGCATCACCGAAATCGCCGTCGACTCCATCTTCATGATGCCGCACCTGGGCGTGCTGTCCACGGTGCATCCGGCGGCGGCGACCGAAGTGTTCCAGAAGGATTGCCTCATCTACCTGGGGACGTGCATCGCGCCGGTCGGCAATCCACCCAAGCGGCAAACCGCTTTGTGTGAGATCGACGTGGCCGTCCCCGGTGGCAAGCGGGTCCGCGAAACCCTTTCACGCGACGACGTCCGTTTCGTGCCTCTTGGCGCGGACGAGCGCGCTCAGGTATCGATCACCCCCGCACATAAGAGTATCGATGTTGGCGGTGGCCCCGGGGTCCGAGTTGAGCGTGAGCTGCGCGGTGGTGAGTGCGGTCTCGTTTTCGACGGCCGCGGCCGGCGGCCCCTGGCGGTGCCCATGGAGGCCGGAGCTCGGGTTGCTGCATCAGCCAAGCTCGGCAAAGTCATGGATTTGTACCCAGCCGCGTAAGCCCGCGAGAAGACGCCCCAGCTTTGCCGCGCTGCGTTGTTCCGCGTTAAAAAACGCCATTTCACTTGCACTTATGAGTGCCGGTGAGATACGTAGCGCCCGCAGTTTCCCCCTTGGAGGACTAGAAGAAAATGAAAGACTGGTTGCTTTACCTCATCCCCGTAATGGGGCTGGCGGGTCTCTTATTCGCTTACCTAAAAGCGCAATGGGTGATCAAACAGGATCCCGGAACCGAGCGCATGCAGGAGCTCGCTGGCTTTGTGCAGGAGGGCGCCATGGCGTTCCTCAAGCGCGAATACAAGGTGCTCGGCATCTTCGTCGGCGTTGTGACGGTGCTGCTTGTCGTCGCCAACGTGGTCGGTGACTCCACCGATACCAACTTCAAGACACCGCTGGTCGGCTTGTCATTCTTGCTCGGCGCGATTTGTTCCGCGGCGTCCGGCTGGTTCGGAATGATCGTCGCCACGAAGGCAAACATCCGCACGACCAACGCTGCACGCACCGGTCTGAGCGGCGCGCTCAACGTAGCGTTCTCTGGCGGTACGGTCATGGGCATGTTGGTCGTCGGTCTGGCAGTCACCGGGCTCGGCCTGTTGATGCTGGTCTACGGCAGCTTCGGCGTCGTAGCCGACGTTGGCCACAACCGGATAGCCCTGGGCAAGATCATCACGGCGGCGGCGGGTTTCTCTCTCGGCGCCTCATCCATTGCATTGTTCGCTCGCGTGGGCGGCGGCATCTTCACCAAAGCAGCCGACGTCGGCGCCGACCTGGTTGGCAAAGTCGAAGCCGGCATCCCCGAAGATGACCCGCGCAACCCCGCTACCATCGCCGACAACGTCGGTGACAACGTTGGTGACGTCGCCGGTATGGGCGCCGACCTGTTCGAGTCCTATGTCGGCGCGATTATTGGTGCCATGGTTCTCGGCGGAATGATGGGGCACTTTAGCTTCGTTGCACTACCGCTGATGATCGCTGGTATCGGCATCCTCGTGTCCATCGGCGCCACGTTCCTCGTTAAGACCAAAGAGGGTGGCAGCCCGCAGATGGCGCTCAACATCGGCACGTTTGGTGCTGCCGCAATCATGATCCCGATTCTCTTCGGGTTGTGTTACTGGCTGCTCCCGGACGGCGTCCCCGCGTGGAAACCCGCTCTCGCTGCCATCGTCGGCCTCGGCGCTGGTGTGCTCGTGGGTGTCACCACCGAGTACTACTGCTCCAAAGAGGGCAAACCCGTCGCAACAATCGCCGCCTCGTCTGAGCGTGGTGCTGCGCCTCTCATCATCAGCGGCATCGCCGTTGGCTTTCAGTCCACCGCTCTGCCCGTCATTTGGATCGGCGGCGCCATCCTTGCTTCCTACGAGCTCGCTGGCCTTTACGGTATCGCGCTAGCCGCGTTGGGCATGCTTTCCACCACGGGCATTCAGCTCGCCGTTGACGCATACGGTCCTGTCGCTGACAACGCTGGTGGTTTGGCCGAGATGGCCGAGCTGCCGCCGGAAGTGCGCGAGCGCACGGACAACCTTGACGCGGTCGGAAACACCACCGCGGCCATTGGTAAAGGGTTCGCTATCGGCTCCGCCGCGCTTACCGCACTTGCTCTGTTCTCGGCATTCCAGATGAAGGCCGGCATCGACGGCATCAACCTGGCTCAGCCTAAAGTCATGGTCGGTCTACTGTTTGGCGCCATGCTTCCGTACCTGTTCTCGGCCATGGCCATCAACGCTGTGTCTCAGGCAGCAGACGCAATGATCGACGAAGTTCGTCGGCAGTTCCGCGAGATTCCCGGCATCATGGACGGCACGGGGAAACCCGAGTACGCCAAGTGCGTAGACATCTCCACGGCAGCGGCCATCAAGAAGATGATGCTGCCCGGCGCCATGGCTATCAGCGTTCCGGTAATCATCGGTTTCATCGACGTGGACATGCTCGCTGGCCTGCTCGCCGGTGTGACTGTGTCCGGTGTGTTGCTCGCTATCTTCCAGTCCAACGCTGGCGGCGCCTGGGATAACGCCAAGAAGTACGTCGAAGACGGCCACCACGGTGGTAAGGGCTCCGAAGCTCACAAAGCGTCCATTCAGGGCGACACTGTCGGCGACCCGCTCAAAGACACCTCAGGCCCCTCTCTGAACATCCTCGTCAAGCTGATGAGTGTTGTCGCCCTGGTCATCGCCCCGATGATCGCCAAGGACGGCACGAAGCGCAGAGGCGAGAACGATCACCAACCGACGAAGTCATCGGTTGTTTCTGCCCAGAAGGCTGAAAGCGGCGCTGGAACTGTGTATTCTCCGGCCGTCGATGGGCGACGCCTACACACCAGGACTGACGGTCACACCGTCGATGGTAGTGCGCAAAACGCGCCGGCTACCGTTGACGGGCGGAGTGGTCGTACAGGTCGGACAGTCGGTCAAAGCGAGCGACGTGGTCGCGCGCACGGAGTTACCCGGCAAGGTTCATCTGATCAACTTCGCCAACCGCCTCGGGACCCTGCCCGAGGAACTCGAGCCGGCCCTAAAGGTAAAACCCGGCTCGCGCATCAAACAAGGTGAGCTCCTAGCCGAGCACCGCAGCTTCTTCGGCCTGTCCCGGTCGACGATCGAAGCCCCCATCGACGGCACCCTAGAGACCGTCAGCTTCGTGACCGGGCAAGCCATGCTGCGGGAACCACCTGAGCACGTAGAAGTCACCGCATACATCGACGGCACCGTCGTCGAAGAAATCCCACACGAAGGCGTCATCGTCGAAGCCGAAGCTGCTCTGATTCAGGGCATCTTTGGCCTCGCCGGTGAGGTACATGCCGAGCTCGTACTCGTTGCCGATTCGGCGGACGCTACGTTGCGCGCCACCGACCTGGACGCTGGCCACGCGGGCAAGATCGTCATCGGTGGTGGTCGCATCACCCTCGAAGCCATGCGCCACGCCGTCGAGCTGGGCGTGGCCGGTGTGGTCGTCGGCGGCTTCGCCTATCAAGATGTCAAAGAGCTTCTGGGCTACGACGTGGGCGTCGCAGTCACGGGCACCGAGCCCCTGGACACGACCCTGGTGGTCACCGAGGGCTTTGGCGATATCTCTATGGCGCGTGCCACGTACGAGTTGTTGGCGGAGCACGCGGGTTCCCGCGCTTCCATCAATGGCGCCACGCAGATTCGCGCCGGCGTGATTCGCCCCGAAGTCGTCATTCCCCACGGCAAGCCCGTGGCGGAAGCCGGCGAGGTTCAGAGTCTGGGCCTCGAGGTCGGCGCACCCGTGCGCTGCATTCGCGCGCCGTACTTCGGCCGCATCGGCAAAGTCAGTGATCTCCCCGTCGAACTCCAAGTGATGTCGTCGGAGACGAAAGTCCGCGTTCTGGAAGTCGCCTTCGAGGGTGGCGATAGCGCCATTATTCCTCGTGCCAACGTCGAGGTGATCGAAGGATGAGGTTCGGCGGATTCATCACTGCAGCCCTGACCCTGGCGGTTTCGACCGTTGTGGTTTCGTCGGGTACCGCGAGCGCGCAGAAATCTGCGACGAAGAAGAGTTCTGCCGCTGACAAGAAGGGGACCCGGCTCAAAGCGCCGGCCAACCTTCGGGTCAAAGTGCCCAAGTACGATGACGGTCGGCACATCGACGTCAGCTGGGACGCGCAGTCCAAGGGCGACGAAGTGGTCCACATCGTTGTTCGTGCCGACTCTCCGAAGGTGGTGACGTTTGCTCCGGGCACTAAGCTCAAGACCGGCTTCAAGAGTTTTGTAGAGCCGAACAAGAAAGCCAAACCCGGGGCCAAGAAGCAGATCGCCTGGGAGGTCGTGGCGATCGTCACTGGCGGCGCGCAGAAGTTCCGAGACACCGTCTCCGATCGCAAACCGCATTTCTACATGGTCATTGCCGCCAGGGCGGGCACTGAAAAGGGCCAGTATCTAGACCACTCCAAAGTGGTCTCGGTCGGTCCGATCACGACGAAGACCGCACCGTTCCACTTCGGCCGGTTGTTCTTCCTTTTCATCATCGTGACGATGGGGGCCGGGCTGGTCTACTTCCTCAAGGCAGCCAAGCGCGACCCGTCGAGCGTCTACATCCGCCGCATTCCCGGCGTCGATGCTATTGAAGACGCTGTCGGTCGCTCGACAGAGATGGGCCGACCGGTGCTGTACGTCACCGGTATCGAGGAGATTCAGAACATCCAGACCATAGCCTCACTGCTCGTACTGGCCCGTGTTTCGGAGATGACCGCCGAGTACGACACCGAGATCAAAGTGGCGAACTACTTCCCACTCACCATGGTTGTGGCCGAAGAGATCGTCAAGCAGGGCTTCGCGAACGCGGGCCGAGTCGATGCGCACAAACCCGAGAACGTCATGTTCATCGCGGCTGAGCAGTTTGCTTTCGCGGCAGGCGTCAACGGCATCATCCTGCGCGACAAACCGGCGACCAACATCTACCTGGGCCGCTTCTTTGCAGAGTCACTGATTCTCGCCGAGACCGGCTACGTGACCAAGGCAGTTCAGATCGCCGGTACGGCCGAGATTACCCAGCTGCCGTTCTTCATCGCCGCGTGTGACTACACGATCATCGGCGAAGAGCTGTACGCGGTGTCGGCATATCTATCTCGCGAGCCGACATTGCTCGCGACGCTCAAATCCACCGACATGATCAAGGTCCTCGTCATCGGCATCGTTGGCGTGGGCGCGGTGGTTTCGACCATGGGCGCACTGGGTGTGTCGATTGGTGGCTGGACTGTTCCGTACTTCAACCTCGGCCACTGGCTCATTCCGTGAAGAAGCAGATACCCATTTTCATCACGCTCGTCGTGGGCTTCTTCGCCACCCTCGAGTTCTACATTCCTTCACATGGCGTGAGCCAGGTGCAGGAAACACTACTGCGCTTCGGCCAGGTGTTGGCGGCGGCGGCGTTCGTGCTTGGTGGCATCAACATCGTGCAGGTCAACTACCCGACCATCCGTCGGCGTGAACGAGACTGGCAGTTCAAGGTGTTGCTGCTCGGCAGCGCGCTGGTCATGGGACTCGTGGGCGTCAAGTGGCACGAAATGGGCGGCACCGCGTCCAACGGCTACGTGAGCACAAGCGCTGCTGGCGAGCGTGAATGCACCATGAAAGACAAGGCCGGCAAGACCGTCAAGTGCGGGTTCGTTCGCTTCGAGGCGAGTCGCGAGGACGCTCAGGTCAAAGTCGATGGCGAATCGCCAGTGGTCGCCGGCAAGAAGCACCCGTGGGCATGGACCGAGGATAACAAACACCTCGAGATCAAGGTGCCTGTCGGCGAGCGCAAGGTTGAAGTCGCCGTCGATACATCGGGCTACGGAAAATTCGAGGCGAAGTTCACGATAACCGCAGGCCAGACGGTGTCGGTCAACACCGACCTGATCATGCTTTGGGGCCCAACCGGCCGCGTCTATACCTGGATCTACGATCACGTATTCGCTCCGTGCAACGCGACGATGTTCGCGCTGCTCGCATTCTTCATCGCCTCGGCCGCGTTCAGGGCGTTCCGCGCTCGCAACACTGAAGCCGCGCTGCTGCTCGGTGCGGCCATCCTTATCATGCTGGGCAGGGTGCCGTTCGGCAGAGCCATCTCGGAGGTCTTGCCGGAACTGGCCGACTGGATCATCGACATACCCAACAACGCCGGACGTCGCGCCATCATCATGGGCGCGGCCCTTGGTGCTATCGCCACCGGCCTGCGCGTCATCGTTGGCCTCGAGCGCTCTCACCTTGGGGCGGGGGAGTAGGCGATGGCTACCGAAAAGAAAGACTGGATCGACAAACTCCAGACGTTCGATCGTCGCTGGGTGTTCCTGGCGATGGCCATCGCTATCGTTATCCCGTTCTTGTTCCCGTTGAACTTCCCGATCAAAGCGTCGCCCATGGTCAAGGCCGTGTACGACACGATCGAGGAGCTCGAGCAGGACGATGTTGTGTTCCTGTCTTTGGATCTGGATCCCGCGTCACTTCCCGAACTCGAGCCGTTCTACAAAGCCGTGCTGCTCCAGCTCAAGCAGAAGCGGGTGAAGCTCGTGGTTGCTACCACCTGGTACGCCGCGCCGCCGCTGCTCGAACGTTGGATGCGCGAGACCGTCGAAGCCAACTTCGTACCCGACGACGCCAAGGTCGAGAAAGATCTTCCCGACCGCGCATCGGTTAAGGGCAAGAAGGCGAAGAGCAAAGAGGGCCGCTACGTCAAGAACGTCGATTACGTATGGTTGGGCTTCCGCGAGGGCAAAGAAGCGGTCATCTCCGGCATGGGTAAGAGCGTGCACGGTACCTTCGACGGTCATGCCGCCGACGGTACGCCGCTCAAAGACATTCCGTGGCTCAAGGACCGCAAGCAGCTCAAGGACTTCAAGTTGCTCGTGCTCATCTCCGCTGGCTTTCCAGGCGTCAAAGAGTACGTGCAGCAGGTGCAGGCCCGCTACAAGCTGCGCATGGTCGCCGCTTGCACGGCCGTGTCCACCACCGACCTTACCCCGTACTTTCAAACGGGCCAGTTGCTCGGCCTCGCTGGCGGCATGACGGCCGCGGCCGAATATGAAAGCCTGGTCGGACGGCGTGGTTCCGCCACCCAGGGCGCCGACGTGCTCAACGTCGGTCACATGGTCGTGATTCTGGCGATTCTGTTCGGCAACCTGATCTATTTCGCCGGCCGTTGGCGCGATCGCAGAGGGAGGGTCGCATGAGTGACCTCGCGATGATTGACGTCGTCGGCTTCTGGCTCGGCATCTTCCTGACGTTCTGCATCCTGTCCTTCCTGTACAAGGACAATCCGTTCTACAAGTTCGCCGAGCATCTGTTCATCGGAGTCTCCATCGGCTACGTGGTCACCCAGCAGTACTACAACGTGCTGCGGCCCAAACTCATCGACCGCATGGGTGCCGCGGACTCCTGGTGGTGGAACTGGGACATGTTCGCGCTGATCCTGGTTCTGCTCATGTTCGTTAAGGTGATGTCGAGCAAGCTGGGTTGGCTTGGCCGCTATCCCCTGGCGTTCGTCGTCGCGCTTTATGCAGGGCTGCAGATCAACGGTGTCGCTCAGGCGGACCTGGGCGCGCAGATCAAGCGTTCGACCGACAGCGTCGACGTGGTCAAGGTCAACATCAACGCCAAGTGCACCGGGACCGACCCGGAAGGTCGTGCGGCGTGCGAGAAAGCTCTGGATAAGCGACTGGGCAGTCTGACTGGTATTTCGGCACGCATGGCTCCAGAGATTCGCAAGCGCGCGGCGGTCAAACCGTTCGACAGCATCGCTGAGATCGGAACGTCGCTCAAGCTGACGAAAGCGGAGGCCAGCGCGTTCAATGACGCTCGCCATTGGTCCAAGGTACATAGCGGGTTGAACGCGAAAGCATCGACCGTTAGCGGCGACCGCAACTGGTTCGGGATCTTCTCCGAGCTGTTGTTGCTACTGGGGATGCTCGCATCGCTCGTCTACTTCTACTTCTCCGTCGAACACAAAGGCGCTATCGGTAAGGTCTCCAAGTTCGGCGTGTGGGTGCTGATGATCGGCTTTGGCGCGAGCTTCGGGCTCACGGTCCAGGGGCGCATTGCGCTCGCTATCGGGCGTGTCCAGGATATTGCGGGCACAAATATGACGCCTGAGCGCTCCGATCAGATCCAGGGACCGCTCGTGGCTCTGGTCTCTATCGGCATCATCATCGCCGGCCTCGTCGTTTGGGAGCTGCGAGAGAAGCGTAGAAATGCCCGTGGGGACGCACCTGGTGAATAGGTCGTCGCTGGGACAGCTTTCGTCCCGGTCGAGGTAACACGGTAGTGTCGTACGAGTTCCGCATTGGCTGGCGATATCTTTATCGCCGCACCCGCTCCCGACGGTCGAGCCTGGGCTTGTTGATCGCGCTCGCCGTTGCCGCGATCGGTATCGGCACCATGGTGGCTACGGACGGCCACTCGGGACTTGCCGTTGTCGCGCTTATCGGCGGCGTGCTTGCCGCGACCATCTTCTTGCTGCTGCGCTTCTTCTCCGTGTTCACCACGGTGTCGGTGCTCGGCGTGGTGTTGGGGGTCGCCGCTCTGACCATTGTCCTGGCGGTCACCACGGGTTTTCAGAAGCAGTTTCGCGAGAAAGTGCTCGGCGTCAACGCCCACGTCATCATCATGAAAGAGCACGGCGGCTTTCGCGAGTATCGCGACGTCGAAAAGGTCGCGCTCAACATCGACAGCGAGGTGCTCGCCGTCCAGCCGTTCATCTTCGTAGAGATGCTGGTGACTCGGGGCAAAGGGGAGCTGTCGGGCGTGGCCATCAAAGGTGTCGACCCGGAGCGGGTGAGCAAGGTGCTCGACCTGAGCAAACACATGGTCGAGGGCAGCGTCGAGGCGTTGAAACAAGACACGACACCAGCGCCGATCATTCTGGGCAAAGAGCTCGCTCGCAAACTCAAGGCGAAGCTCAACGACAAAGTCACCGTAGTCGCGCCCCTCTCCAATATCGACATTCGCACCATGGAGACCAAGCGCGGCGCACCCGATACGCGCAGCTTCGTCATCAAAGGCATCTTTTACAGCGGCTTCGACGAGTACGACCGCCGGCTCATGTACATCAGCCTGAAGGAAGCGCAGACCCTCATGGGCGGCCGCGACGAGGTCATGGGCGTCGAGCTGAAGGTCAAGGACGTGGACCGCGCCGTGGCCATCGCCAAGAAGCTAAAGAAGCGCTATCGCGACAAACCCGAGTATCTGATCCAGGACTGGTATCAACTGAACAAGAATCTGTTCACTGCGCTGACTCTGCAGAAGGTCGTCCTGCTGATCGTGTTGACGCTGATTATCATCGTCGCAACGTTCAACATGGTGTCGGCGCTGATCATGATGGTCACGGACAAGACCCGGGAGATCGCGATCCTGCGCTCCATGGGAGCGACCAGTGGCAGTATTGCTCGCGTCTTCCAGGTGGTCGGTATCGCGATAGGCGGGGTCGGCACGGCCCTGGGGCTCGCCCTGGGCCTGACCGTGTGCAATGTGGTGGCGAGCTATGGCTATCGGCTGGATCCCAAGGTCTACCTCATCGACCGCTTGCCGATCTCGATCAACTACTGGGAAGTGCTTCTTGTGGCCGGAATCACCATGGTCATTTCTGGAATAGCGACCCTGTTTCCCAGCGCGAAAGCCAGCAGCCTGCAGCCCGTCGAGGGCCTGCGCTACGACTGACCGACCGTAAGTCGCACGGCCGAGCGGCGTTCCAGGCTCGTGGCGGCTATACTCCGCAGCTCCTGCAACTGTTGGCGACCTGGAATTTTTGGCGTTGCCGCTGGTTATCCCTGAGTGGCGTATGAGTTCGGCATAGGTTGGCGGTATCTGTTTCGCGGCAAGCAGTCGCGGCGGTCCACCGTCGGCTTGATACTGTCACTGGCGTGTGCGGCGGTCGGGCTGGGTTTGATGGTCGCTAGTGGCGGCCACTCAGGACTCGCCGTGTTCGTACTGCTCGCCGGCGTGCTTGGCGCTACCGTGTTCGTGCTGCTGCGCTACCTGTCGGTGTTCACGACCGTGGCTGTGTTGGGGGTCGTGTTCGGGGTGGCTGCGCTGACCATCGTCCTTTCCCTGACGACCGGCTTTCAGCAGAAGTTTCGGGAGAAGGTCCTCGGCGTCAACGCGCACGTCATCATCATGAAAGAGGGTCGCGGCTTCACCGAGTATCGCGACGTCGAGAAGGTGGCATCCGAAATCGACAGCGATGTTCGCGCGGTGCAACCGTTCATCTTCGACGGCATGCTCGCGACCAGGGGCAAAGGCCAGCTGGCCGGCGTGGTCGTCAAGGGCGTCGACCCGCTGCGCGTTACCAAGGTGCTCGACCTGCGCCAGCACATGGAGCAAGGGCGCGTCGAAGCGTTGGCCGAGAATACGTCGCCGCCGCCGATCATCGTAGGTCGCGAGCTAGCTCGGAAGCTCCAGGCGAAGATGAACGACACGGTCACCCTGGTCACGCCCCTGTCCAATTTCGACATGAGCACCATGTCGTCGACCGGGTCTGGGCCGCTCACGCGCAAGTTCACCATCAAGGGCATCTTCTACAGCGGCTTCGACGAATACGACCGGCGACTGATGTACATCAGCCTCAAGCAAGGGCAGCTGCTGCTCATGAACGGCCGAGACGAGGTCATCGGCGTCGAACTAAAACTGAGCGACGTGGACCGCGCAGGTGCCATTGCCGCCAAGCTACGCAAGCACTATCGCGACAGACCTGAATACAAGATTCAGAGCTGGTACGAGATGAACAAGAACCTGTTCAACGCGCTGGGCTTGCAGAAGCTCGTGTTGCTCGTCGTGTTGACCCTGATCATCATCGTCGCCACGTTCAACATGGTGTCGGCCTTGATCATGATGGTTACCGACAAGACAGCCGAAATTGCGATCCTGCGCTCCATGGGCGCGACCAGTAAGAGCATCGGGCGGGTGTTCCAGATCGTGGGCCTCACTATAGGCGCAGCTGGGACGCTGCTTGGCCTGGCCCTGGGACTGACCGTGTGCACGGCCATCGCTAGCTACGGCTACCGCCTCGATCCGCAGGTGTATCTGATCGATCGTTTGCCCGTCTCGGTGAACTACTGGGAGGTCCTGCTGGTGGCGGGCATCACCATGGTCATTTCGGGGGTCGCGACGCTGTTTCCCAGCGCGAAAGCCAGTCGCTTACGCCCGGTCGAGGGCTTGCGGTACGATTAGCTGGAAATGGCGACGGACGACTCGAGCTCCACAGACAGCGAAGGACTGTCCGACGCCGACACGGAGCTGCCCGACGAGACACTGGCGGCGGCACCCAACCGCCGGCCGCAACAGCTGGATGCCCTGGCCGGCGAGTTGGTGGACCGTTACCAGATCATCGAACAACTTGGAGCCGGCGGCATGGGGGTCGTCTATCGCGCTCGCGATACCGAACTGTCCCGCGATGTTGCGCTCAAGCTGCTGCGGCCACGTTCAGGTCGGTCCGATGTGGACATGCAGAAGCGTTTGCTTCGCGAGGCCCAGGCTCTGGCCCAGGTGTCCCATGCGAACCTGGTGGCCGTGTTCGACCTGGGCACCCATCGCGACCAGGTGTTCGTCGTCATGGAGCTGGTCAAGGGCAAGAGCCTCAAGCACTGGTTGCGCGATCAGAAACGTGATTGGCGTGAGGTGTGGCGGGTGTTCGAACAAGCCGGCCGTGGGCTGGTGGCGGCGCACGCCGCAGGCCTCGTGCATCGCGACTTCAAGCCGGACAATGTGCTCATCGGCGACGACGGCTCGGTGCAGGTCGTGGATTTCGGTCTGGCGCGCAGCGTCGGCGACATGGCTGATGACGCCGTTGACTCGCGGGCGACGACGCTGCCTCCAGGCGCCGAGGATGTGTTGGGTACTCCACTCACCCGGACGGGCGCCATCATGGGCACGCCGGCGTACATGGCTCCGGAGCAACACCAGGGCAGTAGCGTAGATGCTCGGGCCGATCAGTTCGCCTTCGCCGTGGCGCTCTACGAAGGGCTGTACGGGGCGCGACCGTTTCGCGGCGACTCCCTGGTGGAGATTGTCAACGCGGTCACCGAGGGCACCATCGATCCTCCGCCGCCCAAAACCGCTGTTCCCAAACGGGTGGGCCAGGCTCTGCAGCGTGCCCTGGCCAAGGAGCCGAGGGCGCGCTACGCCGACATGGACGCGATGCTCGAGGCGGTGGGCAAGGCGACCAGGCGCTCGTGGCTGCTACCGGCCGGCGCAGCAGTGGTGGTCGCGATTGGTTGCGTGGTCGCGACGATGCAGTTGACCGCGGACCGCCCGACGTTGACCACGGTGATGCCGGGCGGCAACCGGGCCATCCAGAAAATCGTACGCCAACACTTCAAGGAAGTTCGGGACTGCTACATCAAAGAGGGCCACGGCAGGACCGGGCGGGTAATGATCGAATTCACCATCGGTAGCCATGGTCGTCTGCGCAAGTTCGAAGCTAAGGACGACGACTTCAGAGACACCGGGCTGGGCGCGTGTCTCGGCGGCGCCGCAATGAAGTGGCGTTTTGCGAATCCGGTTGGCGGCGGCACGATCCGCATCCGTTACCCGTTCTCGTTCTCGCCGAAGTAGGCCGAAACAAAAAGTGGGGCGCAGTCACCGTTCGAGGGTGGCAACTGCGCCCCTAAGCAGGGGTCGGTAGGCCTGCTATGGGTTACTGAATGTCGGGCGCCGGCGACTTGGCTTTCACGGCCATGCTGAAGTCCGACAGGGAGATACGATTGGCGAAGTTGCCGAGCTCGCCCTCGACGGACGTGGCGACACTGGCGGTGATGGTGCCGTCGTAGTTGAGCTTGATGTCCACGGCGAAGTCCGCCTTGCGCATCTTCTGGGTGGCCAGCGGAAGGATTTCACCGTTGCTGGCGACCACGGCCCAATCCAGCAGCAAGTCTGCCTGACCACCGCCAACGGCGCTTAGCCGTCCGGTGCCCCAGTCGGGCTCGAAAGCGAGCTGGGTTCCCAGGCGCAGCCTGATGTCCGTCAACGTGACTTCCTGGCTGTGCAACACGCCGGCTTCGATCTTCACATCGGTGAGCGCGATCTCCAGGCCCTCGATGAGCACGAGCCCGTCGGTGGTGGCGCGGAGCACTGCTTCGCCGGACACAATGGTGGGCTGGACACAGGGCAGTACATTGCCGGCCTCGTCGTAGGCCATGACGCCGACCAAACTCGTCGGCTGCAAGCTAAGGGTTTCGCGGGTGCCGAGGCGCTGGTACAGCGTCTCCTCACCGACGACTTCCGGACCTTCCGGGTCGAACGAACAACCTGACAACACGACTGCGGCGACTACGATAGATAGTGTTTTGTGCAACATGACACTCTCCTTGTTGATTCTCATTACGCGTCCAGCACTGCCGACCGTGGTCGGACAGCGGCATCGACGAAATCGAGAATCGCTGCCAGGCGCTCTTCGTCGAGCTCCTGGGTGTCCCGGTCTTTCCAGGACAGTTTTTCAACCCACTCATCGCGACTGAGAAACCAGGCGATGCACAGATCGATAATTGTTATGAGCAGATGCTCGGCGCTCACGCCCTCGCGAATGTGACCGGCACGTTTGCCTTCTTCGATGCGCTCAACGGCGCGGGTGTAAAGCGCCCGGGTAAACTCGAGTTGTGCCAGGTCGGAGGCGATGCGTCGCATGGCCAGGGTCCAACCGAGCAGCCGGACGAGCTCCGGGTGCTTTCGCAAAAAGTGGAAGAAGGATTCGGTCGACTTGCGAAGGGCGTCCGCGTCGAGCTCCTGCGATTGCAAGAACTCCAGATGGAGCTGAACGTAATTGGTGAGCGGCTTGGCCAGGACCTGGTCGAACAAGACCTCTTTGGTCTTGAAGTAGTGGTAGATGAGACCGCGATTGACCCCAGCCTTTTTGGAGATGTCGTCCAGGCTCGCCCCATTCAACCCGCAGCGGGTGAACAGGTCCGTGGCGGCCTTCAGGATGCGCTTCTTCGTGCGCTCCGGATCCCGCTTGCGGCGTTTGGACTTCTCTCGTGCCATGAACTTATAACTGGTCATTCAACTAATAACTGTCAACCGCCAGTCCTCGAATTAGCTAATAACCATCGAATAACATTTAGTAAAATAATGAAATCTCTTTCATCTAGAACTCCCCGTTTTGTAATACACCTGGTCAGCTAATAAGCAATTCACCCCGTAACCCCCCCCACCAAAAACCTGGGGTCAGGCTACTACGAGCAAACACCCTGAATTTAAAGGTGAAATGGACCGTACCGCGGAACTCCAATACCCGAAGTTTCGCGGTACGCCTGAAAACCACAATGATAACGGGTAGGTGGAGTAGGGTAGCCTGACCCCGGGTTGGGGGTAAGATGCGCGGCATGTTGGGCATTGATTTGACGGGCAAGCGGGCGCTGATCGCCGGCGTTGCTGATGATGGTGGCTTTGGTTTCGCTATTGCCAAGGCGATGGCTGAGGCTGGGGCGACGATCTGCGTTGGTACCTGGCCGCCGGCGATGAAGATCTTCACGACGATGTTGGAGCGGGGAAAGTTCGACGCGTCCCTGCAGATGCCTGGCGGCGGCAAGTTGGAGTTCGAACGCATTTACGCGTTGGATGCCGACTTTGATCAATTTGAGGACATCCCCGAGGACGTGCGCACGAGTCGGCGTTACCGGGACAAGGGCGACTGCAGCATTGCTGGTGTGGCCAGACAGGTGCGCGAAGACTTCGGTGAGCAAGGTTTGGACATCGTCGTCCACAGTCTGGCCAACGGACCCGAAGTGAAGAACCCGTTGCTCGAGACGTCGCGCAAGGGGTACCTGGCCGCCGTCGGCGTCAGCAGCTATTCGTTCACGTCGTTGGTGAAACACTTCGGGCCTCTGACCAAGCCCGGCGGTGCGTTCCTGGCGTTGAGCTACATGGCGAGTGAGCGCGTCGTGCCTGGATACGGCGGTGGTATGTCGTCGGCCAAAGCGGCCCTGGAGTCTGACTCGCGACTGCTTGCGTATGAAGCCGGGCGCCAGTGGGGACATCGGATCAACATCATCTCGGCGGGTGCCTACGCTTCGCGTGCGGCATCCGCGATCGGTTTCATCGACACCATGATCGACTACACCAAGCGCAACGCGCCGCTACCCGAGGCCATCTCGGCGCGGGACGTCGGCGCCACCGCGGCGTTTCTGTGCAGTCCGCTGGCCGCCGGTATCACCGGGAGCACGGTCTACGTCGACAAGGGCTATCACGCCATGGGGCTGGCGGTCGATCGCGAAGGCGCCGACCAGGCTGACTAGTCCAGGTAACCAGGCCCAGCTAGGCGATACTCTTCATCGCGCGGCGCAGTTCGTTGGCCATCGCAGACGCGCTCTGAGGTCGGTCAGCGGACTTCTTGGCCAGGGCACGAAGTAGCACCATCTCGATGTCCGGATGAATCGGCGTGTCGATGATCTCCGATGGCGGCACCGGCGGCGAGTCGATGTGCATGTTGATCAGCTCGTAGTCATCGTCGGCGATGAACGGCGGCCGACCAACGAGTAGCTCGTACAAGATGATGCCCATGGCGTACACATCCGAAAGCTCGTCGCCTTCTTCGCCACGCAGTCGCTCTGGTGACAGGTAGCTGAGGCTGCCGACCACGTGGCCGCGCATGGTGATGGTCGGGTTGCTGATGCTGAACGCCGCGAAGCCAAAGTCGATGAGCACGATGCGCTCGCCCTCGGTGCCGTCTTCGTTGGGCTCCAGCATGATGTTGGCTGGTTTGAGATCGCGATGAAGCACACCCATGGTGTGAACCGCGGCCAGGCCCTTGCAGGCGTCGTGGGCGTACTCACAGGCGCGTCGCACGTCGAGTCGGCCTTCGCGTTTGACGACAGTTCGCAAAGAGCGCCCGCGCAATAGCTCCACCACCAGGTAGGGTTGGCCGTTGGGCAACGCGCCGCCGCCGTACATCTTGGCGACGTTGGGGTGCGCGAGCATCTCCTGGACCCGGGCCTCGCGAATGAATCGTTTGAACGATTCGGGCTGGCGCGCAACGGAGCCACGCAGCAGCTTAAGGGCTACGTAACGATCGAATCGGGCGTCCTTGGCCTGGTACACGTCGGCCATTGCTCCACGGCCAATCAGTCGAAAGACTGAGTAGCGACCGTCAAGCACGTCCCCCGGTTGGACGCTGTCCGCCATCGCTCAAAGTATAGTGCAAGCTTCCGCAAAGCGTCGGCGGTTCCGCAGCCGATGCGTCACCGATCCGCATTTTTAGCGCGGTTTTCCTAACTCCCGAGTAATCGTCCCGGTCTAGGCGCCATCAGGCTTGACCGGGGCACCTCTTATCCGATATGCGGAAGACCCGTGGACAAGCCACCAGCCCGGCGCTCACCGCCCGATGATCATCTGGTCGAGAAACGTGTTCTCGCCGAGCAGCAGGCCGTCGCCCGCATGTGGCGCCGCGTCGCCAATGAAGTGGTCGAACGAAACGGCGGCACCGAAGCGGTCGTGCTCGTTGGTATTCGTACAGGCGGCTTATATCTGGCCGAGTGGCTCCAGCAATTGATCGCAGAGATCGAGCCGCCCAAGGTTCAGCTTGGCGCTGTTGATATCACTCTGTATCGAGACGACGTGTTCGAGGGCCTACCACGACCCGAGATCGGCCCGACCGACTTGCCCTTCGAACTCGAAGGCGCAACCGTCGTCCTCGTGGACGACGTGCTCTACACCGGTCGCACCGTGCGCGCGGCGCTGGATGCGTTGATGGACTACGGCCGGCCCAAGGCCGTTCAGCTGGCGACGCTCATCGATCGCGGTCTACGCGAGCTGCCGATTCGGCCCGACTACGTTGGTCTCGCCGTCGAGACCCTGGACAACCAATCGGTCAAGGTGCTGTTCAACGAAACGAACGCTGTTGAGCGCGTCGTGTTGCGCGAACGGAGTGAGCAGTGAGTGACCAGACCACCCGCGCGTTTCCGCATCGGCACTTGCTCGGCATCGAGCCCCTCGATGCGATGGACATTCTGCAGCTGCTGGATTTGGGTGACCGGTTCCTCGAAATCAGCGAGCGCGCCATCAAGAAGGTTCCCACCCTGCGCGGTCGCACGGTCATCAACATGTTCTTGGAGAACTCGACCCGGACCAGGGTCTCGTTCGAACTCGCCGCCAAGCGCCTCAGCGCCGATGCCGTGAACATAAGCGGCTCAGGGTCGTCAACGGCCAAGGGCGAGACCATGCTGGACACGGCTCGCAACGTCATGGCCATGCGACCGGACGTAATCGTCCTGCGCCATCGGTTTTCGGGCGCGCCCAATTACATCGCCAAACACGTCGATGCCGCTGTGGTCAACGCAGGCGACGGAACCCACGAGCACCCGACCCAGGCCCTGCTCGACTGCGCCACCATTCGACGGCACAAGGGCGACCTGAAGGGCCTCGAGATCGCCATCGTCGGTGACATCGAGCATTCGCGGGTGGCGCGCTCGGACATCCTTGCCATGTCGAAGCTCGGCGCCAAGGTGCGTCTGTGCGGACCGGCCACACTCATTCCTCGCGGCATCGAGCTCATCGGCGGGGACGCCACTCGCGAAGCCGTGAGCGTGCACCATCAGCTCGAACCCGCGGTCGAGGGTGCCGACGTCGTGATGATGCTGCGCATTCAGAACGAACGCCTCGGCGCCGGTGGCCCGCGCTTTGCCAACACCCGCGAATACTCGCGCTACTTCGGTTTGTCCAAACGCACGGTGGAGTACGCCAAGAAGGACGCAATCATCATGCACCCGGGGCCGATCAACCGCGGCGTGGAGCTCATGCCCGAAGTTGCGGACGGTGATCGCTCGGTCATCCTGGACCAGGTCACCTACGGCGTGGCGATTCGTATGGCGGTTCTTTACCTGCTCGGTGGCGGCACGCGCACCGAGGCGCCCGCCGACTGATCCCAGATGGCGTCGCAGTTCGCCCTCCAGCTCAACGGCGTTACGAAACGCTACGGTGAGTACGTCGCCGTCAACGAGTTGAGTTTCGCCATCCCCAAGGGCGTTATCTACGGCTGCCTCGGGCCCAATGGCGCCGGCAAGACCACGACGCTGCGCATGATCAACGACATCCTTATGCCAGACGAGGGGTCGATCGAGATTCTCGATGGCCTGCCGCCCGGGCGCGAGGCCGCCAAATGTATCGGCTATCTGCCCGAAGAGCGCGGCATGTACCCCAAGATGCGCGTGCTGGACGTGCTGTCGTTCTTTGGTGAGCTGCGAGGTCTGAGTGGCCGCGAGGCCAGGAAGCGGGCCCAACAATGGCTCGACCGGCTTCAGATCGGTGACTGGCGGAAGAATAAGGTCCAGGACTTGTCCAAGGGCATGCAACAGAAGGTGCAGTTCGCCGCGGCTATGTTGCACGAGCCGGAGTTGCTGATTCTCGACGAGCCGTGGAGTGGCCTGGACCCGATCAACGCCGAGGTGCTCAAGGACATCGTGCTGGACCAGAAGAAGGCTGGGCGCACGATCCTGTTTTCGACACACTTGATGGAGCAGGCCGAGCAGGTTTGCGACAGCGTATGCATCATCGCCCGAGGCAAGCGAGTGGTCGAAGGCCCCCTCGAGAAGCTGCGCCGGGACGCCGGTAGTGACCGCGTTGTTGCCCTCGACTTCAACGACGACGAATCCGAAGCGCGTGCCAAAGACTCGGTGCTCGCCGATACGTCACTGATCGCGGCGATCAAGGACGCCCGGGTCGGCCTCGAGGTCGAACTCGCGGTCAGCAAAGAGCCGAACGAGCTTCTCGCCAAGTTGCTACAGGCGAACCTGGCCGTGCGCAAGTTCGAGGTCGTGCAGCCCACGCTACATCAGATCTTCGTCGATCGCGTCGGTGCCGAAGCCCAGCCGTTCAAGAAGGAACAGCGATGATCGGGCGGCGTTTGCCAGACTGGTTCATCGTCGCTCGCCGCGAGTTTCTCGAACGCGTGCGCACCGTGTGGTTCCTGATCGTGACCATCCTTGGCCCGCTGGGCATGGCGGCGATGATCATCGTGCCGGCCTGGATCGCCCACAAAGGTGCAAAGCAAGAAGCGCGTGTGCACGTAGTGGATCGCAGTGTGGACGCTAAAGGCCAGCCGACGAAGCTCGGCGAGGAGATCATATCGTTCGCCGACCGGCTCAAGCTCAAGTTCAAGTTCAAGAACGTCGCGGCTAACACCAGTCGCAAGGAGCTTCTGGATCTGATCCGCCGAGAGAAGATCGATGGCTTCCTGGAGATTCCCAAGGACGGCATGGACGGCGGCACGATCTTGTACCGTGGCTCCAATGCGACGAATCTGCAGGTGACCGCGCTGCTTCATCAGGTGGTCAACTTCGCGGTACGCAGTAAGAAGAACAACATCTCGCCCGAGAAGCTGCTGGCGTTGATCGCTCCGGTGCCCTTTGACTCGAAGCACACGACCGGCGAGGAGGGCGGCAGTGCCGGCGGCGCAAAACTGATCATCGGCTACGTCATGTTGTTGCTGCTGTATGTGTCGATCATCCTGTACGGCAACACTGTGTGCCGTAGCGTCGCGGAAGAGAAGTCGAGTCGTGTGGTCGAGCTGATGGTGTCAGCGGTCAAGCCACGCTCTCTGATGTGGGGAAAAATCATCGGAGTCGGCGGAGTCGGGTTGTTTCAGCTGAGCATCTGGGGGGCGATGGGGTTCTTGCTGTTGACCTACCGCGTTCAGCTGCTGGGCGCGTTTGGCGTTGGTGGGGCGACGTTCAGTATCCCGGGCGTTTCCTTGGGCACGTTCGCGATCATGATCGCGTACTTCATCGTTGGCTACTTCTTCTACGCGGCGCTGTACGCGGCGATCGGTGCCATGGTCAACAGCGAGCAGGAAGCCCAGCAAGCCCAGATGCCGGTGGCGTTGATTCTCATGGTGCCTCTGGCCTGCGCCCCGCTGCTCGCCAACAACCCGCGCAGCGGCGCTACTGAGCTGCTCACGATGATCCCGTTCAGCTCGCCGTTGCTGATGCCCATCCGTTATCTGCTCGGTGGCGCGACCGTCACCGACGTACTGGTCTCTATGTTCCTACTCGTGGCGGCGACGGCGGTCGTTGTCTGGGTCGCCGCGCGGATCTATCGCGTCGGCATCTTGATGTACGGCAAACGTCCGTCCTTGCGCGAACTCGCCCGCTGGATTCGTTACACCTAGCGGTACGCGCAGCGCGTTACTAACCGAGCAAGCCCGCGTTGGCGATCCACTGGCCGCCATCGACGACGATGATCTCTCCGGTGATGTACGACGCCGATGTTGTGCGCAGGTAGACGGCCATGTCGGCGATCTCGGCGATGGTGCCGAAGCGGTTCATCGGAATGCCTTTGTTGAACCGGTCGGCGGCATCGCCGGGTGCGAGCCGGCGCATGCCTTCGGTGTCGCCAATGGGACCCGGGGCGATGGCGCATGAACGAATACCAAACTGGCCCCATTCGACGGCCAGGTTCTTGGTCATGGCATCGATACCGGCTTTGGCCGCCGAAGCGTGGATTTGCATCGGTGTGCCCACGTAGTGGAGCGTCGCCGAGATGTTGAGGACGAGGCCGTTCTTGCTCTCGCACAGTTGTTCGAACGCGGCTTTGGCGGCGTTGAACGAGCCGATGAGGTCGATCTCGATCACCGTGCGGAAGCCTTTGCTCGACAGCGCTGCTGCCGGGCACAGAAAGTTGCCGGCGGCGCCGTTGACCAAGGTGTCCAGCTTGCCGAAGCGCTCGACGGTCTTGGCGACCACTCCGGTTAGCTGATCGAACTCACGAACATCGGCTGCTATGGGCAGGACTTCGCCTCCGGTCTTCTCGGCCAGCTCTTTGGCGGTCTGGTCGAGTACCTCTTGCTTCCGGCTGGTGATGCACACCTTGGCGCCGTGGGCGAGATAGGCCTCGGCGATGCCGCGGCAGATGCCTGTGCCGCCGCCAGTGACCACCGCCACATGTCCGGCGAGGACGTCGTCTTTGAAGATGCTCATGGCCGGAGAATACCCTTAGCGCCAGTAAAAATAATTGAAACCGACCGGTGTGTTCGTTGTCCTAAGGTTTAACAACGCGGGCATGTTGTAGCGACACACTGAGTCTCAGACTCGTGTTCGCTGCCGCTAGCCGTCCGCGAATGGAGGAATTCTATGCGCCGACACGTATTGTTGGCGTCATGGGTGGTGTGCATCTTCGCGCTGAGCACGGCCGAGTTGGGCTCAGAACGCGCAGGGGTGAGATCCGCCATGGCGCAGAACCAAAACCATTGTTCCGCTAACTCAGTAGATGCACCAACGGCGAGTTGCGTGCGCTACCGGCAGAAGATGAAACCGCGTGGCATCAAGCTGATCCTCAAGAGCCGGTGCAAAGGCTCGATGGAATGCACGGTCAGCTGGCAGCTGAAGTGCGGAGGCGAGGCTAAGGCCCGTCCGTCGAGCTCGGTGTTTACGCTCCTCCCCAAGGCGACGGAGATCGTCGATGCGTCGGCGAATGCATGCGGCGACGGCGGCTGGGAGATCCGTAATGTGCGCTGGAACTGCAACTCGGACGACTGAACTGCGTCCATAAGGTGTAAGCCCACTCCCGCCTGGCCGTTGACAAAGCTCACGGCCGAATTCCGCCCGAACTACCCCTTCCTTTCTAAAATCAGCTGGTTACGAGTGCCTGCTCCGGGTCGATAGACCCTTTGCCTGCCTGAAGCGTATCAACCAACAGTGTCGTGATTCGCTTACAGGAGGTTGGCACGTAACACAGTACAGAAGTCTTCCCACAGGGTTACATCCCGATCGCCGCGTGTTCGCTGCTCTTAGCTGCGCGTTCGGCGTCCACCATCCCCGGCAAAGCCTCGCCCGGCAATGCATTCAATGGGTTGGCCGCAAGTGAGCGCCGTAATAGCGGTGGTCTAGTGAGGGAGCTAGTATTTAGTATAAGGAGGCGGATTTACGCCGAAGTTCGATGTTGGATTGCACCAAAATAGATTCGCTGATGATGGACTGGCTCTACGAAGAGCTGGACGAGTCCACGACGGCGACCTTCGATCAGCACGTCGCCGGATGTGCTCACTGCGAAGGGGAGCTTGCGTCACTGCAACGCACCCGGTCCGCTCTCAAAGGTCTGCCGGAAGTTGAGCCGCCGCTGGCGCTCAGCAATATCCTTTTACACGAAGCCGCCAAGAGCGCACCGGTCTCAACGGCCAAAGGTCCGCTTGATGAACGCGATGGTTTGTTCACCAGATTTGTGGCGTGGTTCGGACCGGTGCTACGGCATCCGGGTCTGGCTGCCGCCGCGTGCTTGGTGCTAGTAGCCGGCGTCGCCGGGTCGCTCTACATGCAGGGCAAAGGCGGGTATGCCGGACCCACTGCCGAGACCCGCGCACCTGCTCCCACGGATGTGTCTGCTGGCACCGCGCCTGATATGGCGACGGACAAAATGGCTGATACGAGCCAACCGCCGGGCAACACCGAGAACGCTGACCCTGACAAGCCGAAGCTCGACAACACTGGCTTGACCGATGAGACCGCTAAGAACGAAAAGGACAGCGAAGAAGACGACAAGACCGTCGAGACCGAGAGGCCTGATGACGATATGGATCGCGTCGCTCGTCTTGGCGATGACAGCAAAGAGTTGAAGAAGGCGCGCGACCAGTTGGCCAGCTTGAAACAGCGCACCGGGCGCGGGAACTCTGGCAGCAAAGGCAACAAAGACATCAAGGCCGACGGAAAACTCGGCTTGAAGTCTCAGGACGGCTTTCTCAAGAATCGCAATCGCGGTCCGGGCCAGGGGCGGCGTGTTGCTCTGGCGCGGGAGAAGAAGCCCGCGACCAAAGGCTGGGGCAAATCGAAGTCGCCTCGCACCGAACGGGCTCGCCGTCGCAACGCGCCGATGAGCAAGACTGTTGTGACGAACGCTGTCACCGGCGCCGATAAGCTCGTGCACCGCGGAGGAGTCAAGCAAGACCCGAGCAGCGGCGGGGGTTCAACCGCGGACATTCGCGACTCGAAGCGTAAACGTCTGCTCGAGAGCCCGAAGACGCGGGCGTCGAGAACGCCAGCCGCGCCGCCAAAGCCGGTGGTCGGTGGAGTGACCGGAAAGTTTCGTTACACGACACCTGCTAAGAAGCCGCCGACTACGACCAGCGTGACCAAACCCTCACCGAGGAAGGTGACCAAGAAGTCGGGATACGCGCAGCAACGTGTCACGTCCACTCAGTCGCAGCAGCCGGCGTATCGCGCCTACAAAGTCAGTCCCCGGGTTCAGATTTGGACTCAGAAGCAGCATACGCGGCTGAACTCGGCGGTGGGCAGCAAGAAGTGTCTGCAGGCGGCTCGCATCGCCAACGACATTCTCGACCGCAACCCGAACTACTACTACAAGCGCGTCGGCCCGACCAAGCAGGTCAAAGTGTGCCGCTGGTACGTGAACAAAGAGTGGAACCGCCGCGCCAAGAGTCGTTCCCGTCGCGCCAAAGCCCGCCGACCGAAGCGGTCCAAGAGCAAAGTTGGCGGTGTGCCGAGCAAGGCCAAAGCCGCGCCGGCTAAAGACGAAGCTGTCTCAGTCGAGTAGCGCTCGATCGCCGAGCCACCGAGTGACCTGCCGGGGAACGCCCGCCATGTCCGGTCGGCGTGCGCTCGGCAGCGGCGCCGAAGACTTGGTGGCCCAGAACAAGATGGGCCCGGTCGTTGCGCGCGCCAGGTCCAGGAGCGCGGCGCCAGACTTGGCCGAGTAGACGATGTCCAGTGGCGGCCCACCCATGTGTCTGAACGCGTCGGCCGCACGGACTCCCCGGGCCGTGACTCGGCCATAGCCCGCGCCGAAGTCGTCGCTCACCACGTGCAGGGAACCACGTAGTGCCTTGTATGGAATGTCGACGCGACGATCCGTCAACCGGTCGAGTCGCTGTGCGGTTTTGTATGCGAGCCAGGCGATGCGCTGCGGGCTGGTGACCGGCCACGGGGTGACTCGGACCGCGTTGACTCTCGGCAAGGGCGCGCCGTTCTTGCCAAAGCCGATGCCTAAGTGCGCGGCCGTGTGAAGGCCAGCGAGGATGCCTGCGCTGGTGCAAGTGCTGCCGGCGGCGACGACGATCTGGCGCGGCGCCGGACAATCGCCCGCTTCCACCTGTTCAGCGAGTTCGATCGCCGCGGACATGGCGCCGAACGCACCTGCCGGGCTCGCCGCACCCGGAGGCATGACGTAGTGCTTCTGGCCGCGCTTTCTGCCGCGCTTACGTAGGCGGGACATGACGAACGGCAGGCCGATGACGTTGGGGATGTTCACCAGGTCGGGGCGCGCCGATAACATCGCCGACAGATTTTCGCGTGCCGGGATGCTGCGCGGCTGTGGGAAGAGAGCGACGCCGGAGTTCAAGCCAGCGGCGCCTGCGTGGAGGACGGTTGCGACGGCGTGGTTGGAGCCATACGCGCCCGTCGCCCATATGTAGTCGGCGCCGCATGCGCGCGCTTCGCCCATGATCGCTTCCAGAGTGCGTACCTTGTTACCGCCGTACACCGATGACGACGCGTCTTCGCGCTTGACCCAGATATCGGCGCCACCGATGTGCGCACTCAGATCCGCAAGCTGGTCCACGGGGGTGGGCCAATTGCCCAGGTTCGCCCATGGCAAGCTTTGACGCAGGCCACCGAAGTGCCGGAACAAGGCGACGCTATCGTCGGCGGTGGGTGCGACCACGCCGTTACTATAGTAGATATAGGTAACGTGACGCAGCGACTGCTCGTACTTGCCGCGGAATCGGCGTACCAAACCGATGAGTTCATCGAGGCGGCGCGCCGTATGGACATCCAGGTCGTCGTTGGCAATGACCGGTGTCAAGTGTTGGCTCATGTCTGGCGGGATGCACTGGTCCACGGCCCGTGGCCCCTGGACTTCAGGGAGCCGTCCACCGCCGCGGCGACAATTGTGCGGCGAGCTGCTCGCGAGCCAATCGCTGGCATCGTCGCCACCGACGAGACCACCGCCGTGATTGGCGCTCTGGCCGCCGCACGCTTGGGCTTGCCACACAATCCCATCGAGGCAGCGCGGGCAGCCGGCAACAAGTTGGTATTTCGCCGTCGCTTGACCGAGGCGGCGTTGACCCAGCCGCGCTTCACCGAAGTGGCGACTGGACTAAGCCGAACCGAATTGGCTCGCGCTTGTGGCGACGTCGAATTTCCGTTGGTGATCAAACCGCAACACCTGTCGGCGAGTCGTGGCGTCATGCGCGCCGACGATCACCGTGAACTCTGGGCCCGCTACCAGCGCCTGTGCTCCTTGCTCGCCACGGCTGCGGTTCGAGGTGCGAACCCGGATGCCGCGAGCACGATTGTGGTCGAACAGTTCATCGCTGGTGACGAAGTCGCGTTCGAGGGTTTGCTCGTAGCCGGAGAGCTGAACTGCATCACGATCTTCGCCAAGCCTGATCCGCTCGAAGGGCCGTTTTTCGCCGAGACCATCTACGTCACTCCATCGGGGCTCAGCGACGATGTGGAGCAGGCCATCTTCGACGCCGTTTCGGCGGCCGCTGCTGCGATCGGCCTGGTCGAAGGCCCGGTGCACGCCGAGTTGCGTTTGTCGGAGGCTGGACCCGTGGTGCTGGAGCTGGCCGCGCGGTCCATTGGTGGTTTGTGCAGCCGAACTCTGCGTTACGGAGCCGGTGTATCGCTCGAGGAGTTAGTGATCAGTCACGCCATCGGCCGCCCGATGCCTGACAACGGCGACGTTGCCACGGCGAGCGGCGTGATGATGTTGCCCGTCCCCAGGGCGGGCGTGCTCCGAGAAATCTTGGGCGAGGGCGACGCCCGCTCGGTGGACCACATCCGCGACGTGGCGATTACGGCGCGGGTTGGTGACACGGTGGCGCCACTACCGGAGGGCAATACCTACCTGGGCTTCGTGTTCGCCACCGCCGAGACAGCTGACGATGTGATTCGTTCGCTGCGGTTGGCGGCGGACGCGCTCAGATTTCGCATCTTGCCGCGCTTGTAGCTGCAACAGAGCCAAACTGGCTCTCGGTGGGCTCGCTTCAACAGAACCACGGTTCAGTCATTCGTGGTACGGCTCGGCCTGGAGCCGACACGCGAGCAATCGGCGTGCGACCGGCGGCGCGATAGATCAACTCGGTCAACGCGCCGAAGGTTTCGGCGACGGGCTCGTCGTTGTTACTCGCCAGCTCGACCCGACTCGCGATATCTCGTTGCAGGCTATCCACACGTGGATCGTCGTGGACCCAATGGTGGCTCAATGTCGGTGCGTCGAGCTCGCCGAAGCCCGAGTCGGTGTCGGCGAGTAGCAGCGACCCGGGCGGCACCAGCAGGCGGATGCTCAGTTGCACGGGCGCCACGTTGGTGACCAGGTGCTCCCGGTCGATGAAGTCGATCAAGTCGCACAGGTCATCGGCGGTCGTCCATGGCGTGAACGGCACGAACGTTGGCCGCAGCGCCAGTCCAGCTGCGCGAGAGCGCCGGGTTACCTCGACGATCCCGGCGCGACGATGGCGCTTGTGCAAACGCGACAGCACCGTATCGCTGAGCGATTCGAACGCCGACACCACGAAGGCGCAGTTGAGTTCTGCGAGCTCCTCGATCAGCCCGTCGTGTTGGAGCAAGTGGCTTACCTGGGTCGTGACATCGAAGCTGACCTGGGGCCAGCGACGATGAAGCTCGCGTGCGATCGCCAGGGAGTGGCCGGGGCCGTTGAGGAAGTCCGGATCGCCAAAGCTGATGTGTTCCGCGCCGGCGTCGATCTGTCGGCCGATGTCGTCGAGCACGACCTTCTTGTCGATGACGAAAAAGCGGCCACCGTACACCGCCGGTATCGGGCAGTGGCGGCACTTGTCGAGACAACCTCGGCTGGTTTCAGCATAGCCGGCAGCATGCTCGCTGCCATCAGCACGTTCGAGCTTTGCGTAGTGGTCCGTGGTCGGCAGCAGGTCGCGTTCAATGGTCGGAAAGCGCAGCTTCGCCAACGTGACCGCGTCGGCTGTCGGTGGTGGCGGGGCCCCCTGGGCGATGGCGACCAGGGCCGACTCGCTTTCTCCACCCAGCACCCAACCCGCGCCGAGGCCGAGCAAGTACTCGGCGTTGAGTGGCGCGTACAAACCGAAGAATCCGACCTGGCATGTCGGGTTGACTCGGCGAATGCGCTCGAGCAAACGCACGCCAATTCGCAACGCGGTGTGCATCGGCACCGAGATCGCGATCAGTTGCGCTGCGGCGATGAGCTCGTCGTCGGCCGCGTCGATGGACAAGTCGAGAACGCTGGGGTTGAACCCAGCGCCACGTAGAAACGACAGGGGCAGTGCCAGACCGTGGGGCGCGTGGCCGAGCTCGTAGCAGGAGACGAGCAGAATATCGCCGGCGCCTCGCAGGGGAAGACTACTTTGCCGGGGCCGCGACGAAATCCGGTGGCAGCTTGGCGCCGTCACCGAAGAAGAATTCTTCGCACTGCTCGAGCAGTACGTCGTGGGCCTTCTGACTGGTGAGATCGAGCCGGTACTCGTTGACGATCATCTTGGAGTGCTCCAGCCACATCTTCCACGCTTCCATCGACACCTCGTTATAGAGGCGTGCGCCCAGTTCGTTGTCGAAGGGCTTGTAGGGCATGGCGGGAAGCTCCTTTTGGAGCTTTGCGCATTGGACTGTGCGACTCACGACGGCAGTCAAGCAAGATTCGCTGTGGTAAGCAAGCCTCAGTGGTCAACTAGGCGTATCTGTGCGCACCCGGCCGATCGCGGCGTGGCCATCAGGTGCTGTGTCGCGCAATGTCTTACGAAGTTTGCGCACGACGATGGAAGCGATCTTCGGGCTGAGCGGAGCCTGGCCGGCGCGCACGTTCTGCAAACATTCGGCGAGAGACTCGTTGAGATCGTCTTTTACCAGGTAGCCATCAGCGCCGGCCTCAAGAGCCGCCATCACATGTTTCGGGTCGTCGTAGCCGGAAACCACCAGTATGGGCAGCTGCGGGAATTTCGATTTGAGAAACGTGATCGTCGCCGGGCCGCCATGCTGCGGCATTTCCATGTCGACGAGCACCACGTCGAAGTCCGACTTCTTCAAGGCAAGTACGCCCGCATGTGCCGAGTCGACCGCAGTCGCGCGGTGACCGGATCGCGTCACCAGGTGCTCCATCAAAAGGCGCGGAGCTTCTTCATCGTCGATAATGAGACATCGCATCAACCGGTACAGTAGCAACCTCTAGACCGAAATGGCGTGTAATAAACACAACAGGTTATGAGAAGGCTGATTCAGTAACGTGGTATACACACAACATAAACGCGGTTTTTAGACCACGGGTGTTTTGGCGACGCTCACTCACTATCAAGTGCTCGCTCCAGGCAACGGCCGGACAACGATCACGGGCGTCGCCGAGTCAGAGCGTTCGTGGTTTTGCCTCCAGCTTCCGCGTCGCCTAACGGCGGAAAGGCTAGTATTACTAGGACTCGGGCCGTCGTTGGCTCGGAAGGATAAGAATGAGTATATCCCTGTGGGAAGTCCTACAGAGCCGCTGGGAGATGTGGATCATCCTGGCCATGTCGGTTCTGGCTATCGCTGTTGGTCTCGAGCGTTTGTATTTTCAGTGGCGGTATTTGGACCGCGCGCGCACGCTTGCGGACACGGTTAATCGCTGCTTGAGCCGTGGTGCCCTCGACGAGGGCCGCTCCGCGTGTGAGCGCTCCCAGTCGCCGTTGGCCGATGTTTATCTCGTGGGCTACGAGCGCTATGGTCGCAGTAAGCCGGCGAATCTCGAGCGTGCGGTGCACCGAGAACGCGTCCGTGTGACGACGAGCCTGTCCAACTGGATGTGGGTTCTCGGCACCATCGGCGCGACCGCTCCGTTCGTTGGTTTGTTCGGAACCGTCCTGGGTGTCATGGAGGCGTTCGACAAGATCAAGCCTACAGAAGGCGGCGGTGGCTTGATCACTGTGGTCGCTCCCGGTATCAGTGTCGCACTCTATGCGACCGCTGCCGGTATTCTGGTCGCTGTCGAAGCGGTCGTGATCTTCAACTACTTCAACCAGAGGTCGGCGCGTATCTCCCGTGAGATGAAGCTGTTGACCGAAGAGTTCCTCGAGCAGCTCGACGAGATCGATCCTGAAGCGGGTGGGGCCAAGCGCCGCGCACCGAGTGAATCGGACGTCGAAGAAGCCAAGAAAAAGAAGAAGTCGGATGGCGCTCGGTCAGCAGCCTAGCTTCGATATCGACGACGATGAGGGTGAAGCGGCGATCTTCGCCGACATCAACATCACTCCACTGACGGACTTGTTCCTCGTCATGTTGATCATCTTCATGGTGTCGGCGTCGGTGGCAGTCGACAGCGCTCAGAAGAACTCAAAGCAGCTACGCGAGAAGTCGGCCCAGCTTGAAGACGTCGTTGAGAAGGCGACTCGGTCGGGGATCAAGATCAACCTGCCGTCCGGCGAGGCGCAGGAAATCGATCCGGTCAAGGCCACGTTGGTGGTGTCTATCGCGCTGAACGGGCAGATTCGAATCAACGAGCGGGTACTCACCAGCGAGGAGCTGGACCAGGTGTTTCAGAGCGCGTTCGCCAACGACAAGATGACCCAGGTGGTGTTGAAGGCCGATGTGGGAGTGAAGCACGGGCGAGTCGTCGGCGTCATGGAACGAGCGAAGCGCGTTGGATTGACGCGTCTGGCGATCGCCACCCGCGGTAAGTGAAGCGGCGTGCTGCGTAACGAGCCGGTTCTAGCTCGCGGCTAGATTCCGAACTTGTTCAACTTCTTGTGCAGACCCTCACGGGTGATGCCGAGAGTCTGGGCGGTCTTGGTCTTGTTGCCGTTGTGATCGCGTAGCGCTTCGACGAGTAGCCAGCGCTCGACCTGGCCCATCATCTCCTTGAGCGTGCCCTTCTTGGGTGAGATGCGCGCAAGGGTTCCTTCGACTTTGCGTAGTCTTGGCGACAGCGCCGACGGTTCGACCCACGAGTCTTCTTCGGCCTGAATGATCAGTCGTTGCACTTCGTTTTCGAGCTCACGGATATTGCCAGGCCAGTGATAACTGGTGAGCGCGTCGATGGTCTCTTGAGCAAGGCCGTTGATGTTGGTGCGATATTCGGCCGCGTAGCGCCGCATGAAGTGTTCGATCAATAAGGGGATGTCTTCGCGTCGCTCCCTCAGCGGAGGCAGGCGGATGGGAAACACCATGAGCCTGTAGAACAGGTCCTGTCGAAATGCGCCCTTTTCGACTTCGGCGGCCAGGTCCCGGTTCGTGGCGCAGATGATTCGTACGTCGATCTGGCGTTCGCTGGTGGCGCCGACCGCGCGGATGGTGCGCTCTTGAAGAACGCGCAGGAGCTTCGCCTGGAGTGATAGAGGCATCTCGCCGACTTCGTCCAGGAACAGCGTTCCGCCGTCAGCGATCTCGAACAGGCCCTTCTTGTCCGAGTCGGCGCTGGTAAACGCACCCTTTCGGTGACCGAACAGCTCGGACTCGAGCAGGTTCTCGGGCATGGCAGCGCAGTTTTGCGCGACGAACATCTTGTCCTGTCGCCGGGACGAATAGTGAATCGCGCTGGCGATGAGCTCTTTGCCGGTTCCGGTTTCGCCTTCGATGCAAACGGTGGCGCGCGTGTCGATGACTTTTTGCAGCTGCGCGAGCACCTGCTTCATCGCCGGCGATTCGCCGATGATATTCTCGAAGCGAATCTGCTCCTCGCGTTGCTTGAGGTACAGGTTCTCACCGCGCAGGCGTTCTTCGGCGATTTGTAGGCGGCCAACGAGGGCAGCGTTGTCCAGAGCGAGCGCCGCCTGGTTGCCGAGTACCAGGGCCAGTTCGAGATCGCGTTCGTCGAACATCCCAGATGACGAGCGATTGTCGGCCTGGATGAGGCCGCGGATCTCGTCTTCGCGCCACAGCGGGATCGCGATGATCGATTCGATCTCGCCACCGAGAATCGACTCGGAGCTCGCCAGATCTTCTTTTGCGTTGGCCGCCAGTACCGCCGCGCGCTCGTCGAGTACCTGGCGCAGCACCGCGCGGCTCGCGCGAACGATGGAGCCTTCGCCGCCCTCGTTGCTGATGGGCTTCTTGTCGCGGGTCTTGGCGAGGGCGACCGTGTAGCGATCCTTGTCGCCCTCGGAGCGCAATAGGATCGATACATGGGTCGCTCGCGGCAAGAGCTCGAAGGTGCCCTCGATGACCGAATCGAGGACCGCACCCATCTCTAGTCGAGATGACAGGGGCTGTAGTGCTTTATAGATCCGGAGTGCGCTCACCGGGTCCGCGGCCACGCGATGAGTCACGGCGGGCAGGTCGACAATGGACCGGGAGGCGATCAGACGATCGCCGAGCTCGGCTGCCTTGGTCTTGGTTGGCCGCGCGATGCAAACAACTACGATTACGGGGTTTCTTGGATCGCCCAGACACAGCTCGTCGCCGTCGTGCAGGGTGATTTCCCAGTTGCCAGCGGCCTCGAGACTTATGTGGCTGTCCCCGCGTCTGACGACCGAGCCATTAGTGGACCGCAAGTCTCGGTAAATGTACTGGTCGCCCTCGATAAAGATCTGACCATGCTCACCGGATAGGTGGTAGTCAGTCAGAACGAGGGTGTTTGCGTCCGCACGACCAATGGTTACAACCGGATCGCGAAATTCGAACCGTCGTCCACTGGCACTTCCTTCAACGATTTCGAGAGCGATCACAGGCGGGGCGAATCGTACTGGTGGTATTCCTAGTTAGAAGAAGACGAACGCAGTATCCCAGAAAAGCTATCGGCAGCAAAACCCCTTGGGGGTTATACTGGATGGCACTTTTTCCCTAACATGTCGGTCATTTCGAGACTTCTCTTATTGCAGTCGAACGCGCGCATCGCCGAAGCGGTGCGCTTTGGCTTCGAACGCGAGGGCGCCAAGGTCGTGGCGTGCAACGGCGAGGGCCTCAATGGGCTGCTCGTGGAGGCACCGCCCCAGCTGATCGTGGCTGGCGGCAAGGACGCGAGCGAAGCCCGCTCGATCCTGACGAACCTGTCGTCGGAACTCGACGTCGTCGATATGCACGTGCCGATTCTGTATCTCGGCAACGGCATTTCGCGGGTCGATGCACTGAGCGCTGGCGCCACTGAGTTCTTGAAGTCACCCGCGTATCTGCGCGACGTCGTGACCGTCGGCATGCTGCTCGCGAGTCCGCGCAGCGAGAAGCGCCCGGGCGCTACCAAGGGTGAGCTCTCGGACTACTTCGGTTTGTATTACATCGTGCGCGCCCTGTCGGCTGTGCGCCAGACCGGGGTGTTAACTTTGGTTCGCGGACTGCGCCGCGGCGAGCTTCGTTTCTTCGAAGGCGAGGTGACGTCAGCACAGGTCGGCGTTCTGCACGGCCTTGCAGCGTTGCATCAGTTACTGCTGTGGACCAAGTCGCGATTCGAGTTTCGGCGCGAGTCGGTGGTGCGGCGGCGGCAGATTCCGTTGTCTCCGGCGGAGCTACTCGTCGACGCCGAGCGCTTCTTGCGCGAGATCAAGGAAGTCGCTGGCGCGATCTCTCCGTCGCATGTTTATCAGCCCGAGACCGAGGTCATCACCGAGCTGCTGGACGACATTCCTTCGGAGGTACATCCGGTGGTTCGTTTGTTCGACGGTAGCCGCACGGTGGCCGACGTCATCGAGGACAGTCCATACAGGGTATTCGAAACGTTGCGCATCGCGCAGCGCCTGACCGAGATGGGCGTCATCTCGCGGGTCGCCGGTAAAGGCACTGGCTCGGCGCGCGCCGTGCTCGCTATCGAGGAGTGGCTTGTCGGCGGAGCCCAGGGGGCCGTGACCGCGCCGCTGATCGGAATCAAGTCCGAGCCAGTCGGGCCAAAGGTTGGCCAGCCCGCGTCCCCGCCAGGAAAGCAGGCCGCGGAGCCAAATGACGACGACGACGTAGACGGCGAGGCGGACACGAAACCGCCGAGTTCGTGGGCGGGGATTCTGCCCGCGGGGGCAGGGCGCTACGAGTTGGGCCCAGTTTCGCTGGTGCCATCTGCGTCCGCGTCCGGCGAGTTCGTGATCTCGTCCAAGCCGAGCGGTGCCAAGGGCGATGAGAAGGACGAGCCCGCCATCGTTGTCAGTCGAGAAGGCCTCGAGGCTCTGACCAATCCGGCCCAGCGCTCCCAGATCTTTCCCAGCGAAGACGCTCCGGCCGTGCCCGGCAGCCGCGAAGCAGTCGAGAGCGTGACCATCGACAAACAAGTGGCCGAGGACGCGGCGCTTCGCGAGGCGCAAGCGATCGCGCGCCGGGCGATCGACCAGCTGGCAAAAGACAATGCCGACGGCGCGACTCCGCCCAGCAGCATTGCCGAAGCCGCCGAGCGCGCCGCAAGAGCATCCCAGGTTGCCGAGAACGCTGGCGCGAGTTCTGACACGGTTGCGGCGCTCGCGGATTTGGCCAGTGATGCACCCGCGGACGATGCCACCGTGCCTACGCCGCAGTTTTCGGCCGAGGAGCTGGCGGACGAGGATGACGCGGGCGACGTAGACGTCGACGTAGACATGGACGACGACGAAGAAGACGACGACGAGGCAAACGAGGACGCCCGCGAAGCGAACGACGACGAAGCCGACGACGAAGGCGCAGCCAAAGCGATCGCTCAGGCGAAAGCCGCTGGCGCGAGCCCAGAGGTCATCGTTGCCCTCGCCGAGTCGCACGGGGAGACGGCTGGCGCCATCGCAGCGGCGAAAGCGGCTGGCGCGAGCACTGAGACCCTGGCCGCCATCGCCGAAGCTGCGGCAATGGGCGAATCAGATGCCGAGGAAGCGGTCGAAGAGGCAGCCGCAGCGGTAGCTGCTGACGACGACGAATCGGCTGAGTCCGATGACGACGCCGAAGAGTCTGAGGACAACGCCGAAGAGTCTGACGAAGCTGAGGAGTCTGAGGAGTCTGACGAAGCTGAGGAGTCTGAGGAGTCTGAGGAGTCTGACGAAGCTGAGGAGTCTGAGGAGTCTGAGGAGTCTGAGGAGTCTGAGGAGTCTGACGAAGCCGACGACTCTGAGGAGTCTGAGGAGTTTGAGGAGTCTGAGGAGTCTGACGAAGAAGACGAGTCTGACGAAGCCGAGGAGTCTGACGAAGAAGACGAGTCTGACGAAGCTGCGGATGACGCGCAAGACGAGGACGAGGACGACGAGTACGACGACGCCGATGAGGACGACGAGGACGACGAGGACGACGAGGACGCCGACGCCGACGCGACCGTTCCGTTCGAGCCTGTACATATCGCGACTGACGCCGCCGCCGCGGCCCAGGTTGCGCTAGCCGCTCAGCGTTCTGCGGGGCCGGCCGCGGCCAGCTCCAATACGATGCAGGCAGTTGATCCGCGCGCCGTTGCGGCGAGCGACGCCGAGCGCGTTGCCGGTGATGTTGCCACGGCAGGCGAGCACGCCATCGCGTTCTCCGATGAGGAAGAAGCATTCTTCAACGCGGGGCAGAAGCTCGCATCGCAGCCGACCCCACGCATCGAGAGTTTCGATGACCTCGACGATGACTACGAGCACAAGACGTTTTGGCAGCGTCTCGTGAGCCCCACCGATTCGTCTGGCGAGGCGCGGGCCAAGGGGGGCAAGCGCAAACCGGCCCCAGGCCCCCGTGGCCCCGGGTCGAAAAAGAAGCGCAAGAAAAAGGGCTGGCGTCCCAGCTAGCGGTTAGCGCGGCGCTACTTGCCGGCGCGTTCCAGCCAGACGACTTCAACGGCGCCGTGAGCGCTCGCTATGCGCAGCGAAAATTGTTTTCCGCCCGATCGAAGTACGTCGATGGTCCGCGGGAACCGCACCACGTAGGCGGTGTCGAAGTCGTGTAGGTCGGGGAAGTACTGGTTGATGACACCACGCGGTCGCTTGTCCTTCTTGATCGACACGGGTACCACTTGCTTGCCATCACCGTCGATCAGCCAGATGCGCCACATGGAGCGCTTGCCTCGGCTCAGGTCGTTCTCACGCTGCTCGTAGGTGCTCAGCAGCAACTCGACCTCGTGGAACTTCTTCGCAGCCGCTGTGTGTTTCTCCGTCAGGTTGGCGCGGTCCTTCTGGCGGAGGCGCTGGAGTTTCGTGCGCTCGGCGACGTAAGCCGCTCGCCACTCGGGTGACATGAAGGTGGCATGGAACTCGAGGACTTTGTCCCAACCAGACATTAGCCGCCCGTGACGCGTCCACGACTTAGCGACATCGTCGAACTCGCGCGTCTTGCTGGGCCACGCGTCCGACAACTGCACGTAATAGACCTTCTTTGCGCAGCCGGTGGCGAGCACCAGGGCGAACGCGAATACGACGGCGATGGCGCCGGCGCGTTTCACTTCACGAAGTCTCGCTTGCGGAACAGAGTCGTGAGCGGAGCCTCGGCTTCGACGGCTTCGCGCCCGCCTTCTTCTCGGTCGACCAGTGCGATGACGTGGACGACATCGAGCTCACCCTCGCGCGCGCGGTTGATCGCCTTGAGTGTGGAGGCGCCCGTGGTCACCACGTCTTCGAGGATGACGACCGGCATGTTCGCGCGCAGGTTCTTCGTGCCCTCTAGCCACTGTTTGGTTCCGTGGCCTTTTGCTTCTTTGCGCACGTAGAACGCGGGGAGCGGTTTGCCGGCGATGAAGCTCACGAGGGACGTGGCACTGGCGAGAGGATCACCGCCCATGCTCATCCCGCCGATGGCTTCCGCCTGGGGCGCAACGTTCTCGACGATCGCGCGAAACAGCTGGCCGATGAGGAAGTGTCCCTCCGAGTGAAGCGTGGTCTGCTTGCAGTCGATGTAGAAGTTCGAACGCAGCCCCGAAGAAAGAGTGACTTCGCGTTCTTCGTAGGACAGCCGGTGGACCAGGTCGCGTAGACGAGACCACTGATGCTCGAACGTTGGATCTTGACGCAAAGTTTGCATGTCGGAGGTCATGTTAGGAATCCGTTTTGAGTGCTCGTTGACTGACCCGCGTGCGACCGCGCGGCCTAGCTGCTGTAGGAATAGATGCTGTCGGAATACCTCGTGCCGAGGCAGATGTCTCGGGGCTCGCCGGTCTTTTGGGCTTCGGGCCCCGAGTTTCGAGGGGAACACGACGCATCGTGGCCTCGTTGGGGTCTGGGGCCAACAGATCCACTCGTCCGTCGAGCTTCGCGGAGGGGTCGATGGCTACGTCTGGGGCGCGAAGATCGCCGACGACCCGAGCACCGGCCGCCAGGACGATTGACTCGGTACACGTCACGGCGCCGATGATCTCGCCCTGAATCGTGGCCGACCGGGCGTGGATGGTGGCTTTGCAGATGCCGCCCGGTCGGACGACCACCGTTCCAGCGACCACAATCTCGCCGTCGCAGCGGCCCTCAATTTCCAGATCGGACGATGTCTCGATGCGTCCCTCGATCCGGGTGTGGCTCGGAATGTGCGTCGGAGCGGACACTTTCAGACCGTAGCAAGTGCGGGATCGGCGCGCAACACAATCGGCGGCCTCGTCGAAGCCCGGTCATATGTGCGGGAAGCACGTTTGCAACCAGCGGATGTTTGACTGGCGTGTGATCGGGTTTATAGGATGTTCACACTTACGCCAGTGAACAGCTTGGGGAATGCAGCCGAACCCGATAATGAACCGCTCAAATCAGTCTCCGAACTGATCGAGTACTTTCATGATGCCGGCAAGCCCGAGAGTGAATTTCGGGTAGGCACCGAGCTCGAGATGATCGGCGTGTCCACAGGCGACGATCTCGGTGCGGCGGTGCCGTACGGTGGCGGGCGGGGCGTTCGCGCCATCCTCGATTCGCTAACGGAACACGACTGGCAACCCGTCCGTGAAGGCGAGACTGTGATCGCTCTGTCCAAGGGTGACGAGGCGGTGACGATCGAACCCGGTGGTCAGCTCGAGTTGGCGAGCAGGCCGGTCAAGACCAACAATGAGACGCGGGAAGACTTTGCGCGTTTCTTCGAGCAGCTGTCAGGCCCGTCGGCGGAGTTCAAACTCGGATGGCTCGGACTTGGTTTCCGCCCCTGGGGAACGCTGGGCGATGTGCCGTGGATGCCCAAGCGGCGCTACGACATCATGCGCGAGTACCTGCCCACTCGTGGCAAGCTGGCTCACGAGATGATGAAGCGCACCGCGACGGTGCAAACGAATCTCGACTTTGGCTCCGCCGCTGATGCAAAGAGCAAGTTTCGCTGCTCGATGAGCGTCACGTCTATTCTCACCGCGCTGTACGCCAACTCCGGTGTGAGCGATGGCAAGATCAATGGCTACCAGAGCTATCGCAGCCGGATCTGGCGCGACACGGATCCGGATCGGTGTGGCTTGCTCGAGTTTGCCTGGGGTGATGGCGACTTGTTCGAGCAGTACGTTCAGTGGGCGTTGGACGTGCCCCTGTTCTTCATTCATCGCGGCGACTACATCTTCGCCGACGGCTTCACGTTTCGAAAGTTCATGGACGAAGGCTTCCGCGACTACCGAGCCACCATGGACGATTGGGTGCTCCATCTATCCACGCTGTTCCCCGAAGCGCGCTTGAAACGGTTTATCGAGGTGCGCAGCTGTGATTCGGGATCCGCCGAGATGGTGTTGGCGTTGGGGCCGCTTTGTCGTGGCTTCTTGTACAGCGACACCGCGTGCAGCGAGGCCACGGCGTTGACGGCGCACATGAACTTCGACCAGCGCAATGAGCTGGTGCTCGAAGTGGCGCGTCGTGGCCTGGCCGCCAAGGTGCCCGGCAAGAAGTACACGGTGCGCGATCTAGCGGCCGAGTTGGTCGCCATCGCCGACGACGGACTGTCCAGTTGCTGCGACCCGACAGAACGAGCCTACCTGGACCCGTTACGGCAGATCGCCGACAGTGGCCGCAGTCAGGCAGACCAGTTCATCGACATGTGGAACCAAACCGATGGCGATCCCAGAGTGCTCATCCAAGCCGTGGGGCTTCCCGGCTTGGGCGGTTTGCCGAACGTGTGAAGAACCGGTAAAGACAGCGGCTAGCTGTCCGGCTCTTTTTCTTTCTTGCCGCGGCCGAACATTCGTTTGAACAGGCCCTTCTTCTTCTTGGGCTCGTCGCCTTCGCCTTCGCCTTCGCCTTCGCCTTCGCCTTCGCCTTCGCCTTCACCGACGACCTCCGGCATCTCCGTGGTCGCATCCGACTCTTTGACCTTCTTGGTGTTCGGGTCCATTTCGATCGGTGGTGCGGGCTTATCGGGAGAAACTTCGGTCACCGCAAGCGGCGAGGTGTTGGCCCGGGGTGCGGGCTCCTTTCCGTAACCGGTGATCTCGATGTCGAAATCATCGGCTTCGGGTTCATCTTCGATCAAGCCGTCGAGCACGTCATCGCCGACCAGATCTTCCTCTTCGCCGTCGAGTGCAGCCAGAGCCGCATCGATGTCGTCGAGCTCTGATCCCTGGGAGCCGGGACTGCTCGGCGGCAGTGTAGGCGGTGGATCTGCGAACGCGGACAAGTCGGGCGCCGTTTCCGGGAGCTGGCGTCGAGTCGCAAGCTGATCGAACCCGGAGGCCATCAGGTCGTCTGCATCGAGGGCCCCGGCGTCGAAAGCGTCTGCAGCCAGTGACGGATCCGCTGCTTGCGCTACCTCTGGTGTCGTCGCCGTTGGCGTTGGTGGCGGCGTCGCTGGTGGCGTGGGCGGTGGTGTCGCTGGTGGTGTCGGCGGCTGGTCGATCGGCGGTGACTCGGCGATCAGGTCATCCACGAGGCTATCTATGTCGAAGTCGAGCTCCTCTTCATCGTCACCGGCATCGTCCAACGCGATGTTGCCCACCACGGTAGCTTCCTCCGCGGGGGCTGCCTCGGCGAGGTCAACTTCGAGGTCAACTTCGAGGTCCGCGTTGCGATCCGCTTCGCCGACCGGTTCTGGTTCGGGAACCTGTTCTAGTTCCGGATCCGTCTTCAGTTCGGCTTCTGCGACAGGTGCTGCTTCGGCAACCGGCTCAGGTGCTAGTTCTGGTTGTGGCTCCGCCTCGGGTGCTGCTTCCGCGATCGGCTCCGGCTCCGGCTCTGCCACGGGCTCCGGCTCCGGCTCTGCTTCTGCCACGGGCTCAGGCTCCGGCTCTGCTTCTGCCACGGGCTCAGGCTCTGCTTCTGCCACAGGCTCAGGCTCCGGCTCAGCTTCTGCCACGGGCTCAGCTTCTGCCACGGGCTCTGCTTCTGCCACGGGTTCTGCTTCTGCCACCGGTTCGACTTCTGTCGGTGACTCCTCTGCGACCGGCTCGGGTTGCGGCGTCGGTGGGGGTGACCGGCGGGCACGTTTAGCCGGAGCGGTGACGCCGAGCATCGCCGCCAACTCTTCTGTCGCTTCCCGTGTGCTGTGCGCGGTCGGTGCTGCGCTCACTTTCAACAGATCCGCTAGAATCTGATCCGACGAACTGTCGGATTCGTTGGCGCTGGCCGAGTCGGCGCTTGTGCCCGCCAGCTGCCGAGCGCGGGCGAGGGTACGATCGAGATTCGGCAGCCCATCTTTGGAGTCGAGCAGGCGCGCAAGTTCATCGCTGGCGCTCCCAGAACCGTTGCTCCCTTCTGGTGCGGGCGCGTCCTCCATCTGGGCAATCAGCTCCTGGGGGCTGAGTCTCTTTTTCTTGGTCCGGCGAGGAGGCTTCTTTTCGTCGCCGGCTTTCGCGCCGCTAGCTTTTTCGTCGCTAGCTTTCGCGTCGCTAGCTTTCGCGTCGCTAGCTTTCGCGTCGCTAGCTTTTTCGTCCCCGGCTTCTTCGTTCGCCTTCGCCTTCGTTTTTGCCGCTGGCGGTTTGCGTGACGCCGCCTTCGCCTTCGCCCGGGCGCGGGCTCTGGGAATGTCGTCGTCGTCCGGCAGTCCCAGAGATTTCTTGTGAGCGACGATGCGATCGAGCAGCTCTTCGCTGCGCTTGGTCAGCTTCGTGTACTCGATACCCATGCCGTGCAGCCGGCGTGGGTTCTCTGGATCGAACTCGCGGATCCAACGCACGACGCCGGCACCGGCGATGACCGACGAGTCGTCGGCGAGGCGCAATTCGAAGCGCACCTCGGAGCCGACCTGCTTCGGTTTGCGGCTGCTGATGAACATGCCGCCGCGGCTGATGTTGGTGGCGAACTTCTCGATGAAGTTATCCACGCTCTGATAGCGCAGCTTGATGCGCAGCACGACCGGTGCGCGATGCTCTGTGCGCTGTTCAGAAGACATCAGCCAGCTACGAGTCTACACCAACCCCTCCACGTACTGCACCGCCACCGCCAGGGCATCGGGAACCTTCGTAGCGTCTTTTCCGCCGCCCTGAGCCATATCAGGGCGTCCGCCGCCGCGACCATCCACGACCTGCGCTACTGCCTTGAGCAGGTTTCCCGCGTGGAATCGGTCCGTCAGATCCTTGGTGACCATCGCCAGCAAGCTCACTTTCTCTCCGCTGACCCCGGCAAGCAGCACGATGCCCGAGCCGATGCGGTCGCGCAGGGTGTCGCCAGTGCTGCGCAGCGCCTTTGCGTCGTCGACCTCCGTCGACACCGCGAGCAGCTTGATGCCGCCGATTTCCTGCACCTCGCTCATCAGGTCGCGTGCTCCGCCAGAGGCCAGCTTCTGCTTGAGCGACGAGACTTCGCGTTCCAGTGTCTTGTGGGAGTCCTGGAGTTTACCGATCCGGGCTACCACCTCCGCCGGCCGGGTTTTGAGCGCAGTTGCGGCCCCCGATAGCTGATCTTCCAGGTCGCGCAGGTAGTCCAGCGCACCAATCCCGGTCACCGCTTCGATTCGACGCACGCCTTGCGCGATACCGGCTTCGCTCACGACCTTACATAAGCCAATGTCGCCGGCGCGGCGGACATGGGTGCCCCCGCAGAACTCGAGGGATTCGCGGCCGATGTGAACAACGCGAACGGTTTCGCCATACTTTTCGCCGAACATGGCGACGGCGCCCTTCTCTTTGGCTTCCGCCAGGGCGAGTTGTTCGGTCTGCGATGCGGCGTTGGCGCGAATTTCCGCGTTCACCAGGTCCTCGACTTGCCGTTTTTCGTCAGCGCTCATGGGGCTGAAATGGGTGAAGTCGAAGCGCAGCCTGTCTGGCGCGACCAGCGAACCTTTTTGGGCCACGTGATCGCCGAGCACTTGTTTGAGCGCCAGGTGCATCAGGTGAGTCGCCGAGTGGTTCGCGCGAATCTGATCCCGGCGCGCCTCGTCGACCTGCAGGTCGATGGTGTCGCCGACGTTCAGTTGGCCGCTCGTCACCTCGCCGAAGTGCACGAATACGTCGCCGGCTGGTTTGCGTACATCGTCGACCCGGAGCGCGACTCCGTCGCCGCTGGCCTGGCCCGCGTCGCCCATCTGACCGCCGGACTCGGCATAGAACGGCGTGCGCTCACAGACAAACGCGATGGTCGACCCTGCCGCCACGCCCTTGGTGTTGTCGACCTTCTCACCGTCGACCACGATGGCAACGACCTTGCCGCTGGCCCGAACTTCGTCATAGCCAAGAAACTCGGTCGCGCTCAGCCCGCTGGCCACGTTCTTGAAGACCGCCTCGTCCACCGTGCTGCCGGTGTTGCTCTGTGACAGCGCCTGGGCCGCGGCCATCGCCGTATCGAAGCCGTCGTTGTCGATGCCGAACCCGTGCTCGCCAGCGATAATTTCGGTGAGGTCTTTTGGGAAACCGTAGGTGTCGTACAGCTGGAACACTTTGGTGCCAGCCACGGTCTTCTCGTTGCGCTTCTGTAGAGCCTCGAATTCTTCTTCGAGCATGCCCAGGCCTCGGTCGAGGGTGCGGCGGAACTGCTTCTCTTCTTCGCGCGCTGCTTCGGTGATGATCGTCGCCCGCTCAGCCAGTTCCGGGTACACGTCCTTCATCTCGTCCACGACTTTGGCGCAGACGATATGCATGAACGGTTCGTCGATGCCGAGCAGCTTCCCGTGGCGAACCGCGCGCCGGAAGATTCGCCGCAGGGTGTATTCCCGGTAGGTCTTCTCCGGCATGACACCGTCGGCGATCAAGAACGCGGTGGTGCGTGCGTGGTCGGCGATCACGCGCATGGACACATCGTCCTTTTCGTCGTCGCCGTATTTCTTGCCCGCGATATCCGCGGCCTGATGAAGCAGCGGCTGGAACAGGTCGGTGTCGTAGTTGGATTGCACACCTTGCAGCACCGCCGTCACGCGCTCGAGTCCCGCGCCCGTATCGATGGAAGGCGCCGGCAGCGGATCCAGCGGACCACCCTTGGTGTGGCGAACGTACTGCATGAACACCAGGTTCCAGATTTCCAGCCAGCCGTCCCACGCCGACTCCGGGTCCTGGGTGGTCGGCAGGCGCGGTGGTGGTGAATCGCCCTGGAAGTAATGAATCTCCGAGCACGGACCCATGGGGCCGGTCTCGCCCATCATCCAGAAGTTTTCTTTCTTGCCCAGACCGATGATGCGCTCGGGCGCGAGCCCGCTGACATCGCTCCAGATCTTGGCGGCTTCGTCGTCGCCACCGACCTTCATTTCGTCGTCGCCGTTGAACACGGTGACGACCAGGCGATCCTTGTCCAGGCCGTAAACGTTGGTCAGTAGATCCCAGGCCCACTCGATGGCGTCCTGTTTGAAGTAGTCGCCGAACGAGAAGTTCCCGAGCATCTCGAAGAACGTGTGGTGACGAGCCGTGCGGCCCACCTCGTCCAGGTCGTTGTGTTTGCCACCGGCGCGGACGCATTTCTGCGAACTCGTAGCGCGGCGAATCTCCCGGGACTCTTGCCCGGTGAACACATCTTTGAATTGAACCATCCCGGCGTTGGTGAACAGCAGTGACTTGTCGTTCACGGGAACAAGGGCGGACGAACGTACCCGTTCATGTCCTCGCTCGGCGAAGAAGTCCAGGAATGCAGAACGGACCTGTGCGGCTTTCATAGCGGTCGAAAGCTAGCATATTTGGGCGTGGAACCCTCGGTCAGAGATCGCTGTTGCATGGACCCTCAGCCAGGGGGCCGAGCGAGCTTCTCGCGCCGCTTCCGGGCTTTGGGCGATCGGTCTACCTCGACTGATGGGTAGCTCTTGTACAGCTGCCTGAGTTGGCGAACACGGTCGGGCTGCTTATCGGCCAGGTCGTTCTTTTCAAGGAAATCGTTGGCCAGATCGTACAGCTCGACCAGGTTCTCTTTGGGCCGGATGAGCAGCTTGTACGGCCACATGATCACGCCATGCTGGTCGGACTCGTTGAGCAGGATGGGTCGTGTTGTGGCGCGAATTGCGGCGGGGGAGTCAGGCAACAGGTCGGGCAGGAGGCTGCGACCGTCCATGTCGTCCGGCACCTGGGCGCCAGCCAGACTGAGCATTGTCGGCGTTACGTCGATCAGCGGAATGGCTCTCTGGCTGCGGCCGGGTTTCAGTCCGGGCACGCGAATCGCGAGCGGGATGTGAACCAACGGTGTGTAGAGAAACTTGCCGTGGGTATCCGGCAGCCGGCGGTCCTCACCCAGGCTCTCGCCATGATCGCTGACCAGCACCACGATGGTCTTTTCCCACAGCTTGCGCGTCTGCAGTTCGCGGCGAAGGGCGCCGATTTGCTCGTCGACCAGTTTGGTGACCGCTCGGTACTTACGGGCTTTGCCCTTGCCCTTGCTCTTGCTGCCGGCCAGAACTCTGCGCAGCTGTTTGTCGGACGATTTGAGCTCGGCGTGTTCATGCACGTCGAAGTAGTGAAGCCACAACCAGAACCTGCCGTCGGGTTTGGCGGCCAGCACTTTGTCGATGTTGGCCAAACCGAGACGCGTGGTCTCCGAACTGGTGGCGTGGCTGCCGTAGTTCTTGCGCACTCGGTCGTTGACGACCTGGTCGTAGCTGTTCAGGCCGCGGGTCAGCAGCGTCTTGCCGGCCCATCGCAGGACCTCTGTCGGTAGCACCGCGTGGGTGTTCATGCCCGCGGCCGCCATGCCTTCGATCAGTGTCTGGCGGATGAGTTTGAACGGGTCGATTTCACCGGTCAGGATGGACGGGATGCCCATGTCCGTACCGGAGGCGGGCGAAAACGCGCGCACGAAGTGAGCCGAATCGTCCAGCAGGGCGAACAGGTTGGGAAAGTCGGCTCGGTTCGCCTCTGTATCGGCGGCGATGTCACCGCGTAACGCGTCGACCATGAGCACGATCATGTGGAACCGCTTGGTCTTGTCCAGCCTGCTCGTGACCGCCGGCGTCTTTAGCCACTGGGACAACGTCGCGGCCCGGGTGGCTCGGGTCTTCTTGCTCATCTCGGGCGGCAGGGGCTCGGCGTCCCGCCCGTCGCAGTTTTCGTCGACGCCATTGAGCGGGCGGTCGACTGCGCCCGGGTTGATGCGTGCGTTGGTGTCGTTGCAGTCGCCACCGCCGAGCAGGGCCGAATAGCCATCGCCGTCGAAGTCCAGGGCTGCTCTCAGAACGCGGGTGATGTGACGTGCGTGACTACCGCGGGTGGCGATGGTCCAGCGGCTGTGCTTGTTGCGCAGACCCAACTCGAGGACGCAGACGAAATTGATCAGCAGGGCTCCGGCGACAGCGCCGACGATCCACATGCGCCGACGAGGCGTGACACCGGTGATCTCTGGCCAGGCCAGGTGCGCCGTGCGTACGGCTGCGATGCTCGCCATGGCCACGGCCGCGATGAGCAGGAAGGCATGCGCATCCTGGTAGCCGCTGCGGAAGAAGCTGCGGTTGGCGTATTCCACGACCATGATGCCCGCCGCTAGTCCGCCGATCACGACCCACGACGCCGAGTCGACCGCGAATCGCTCGAGCAACCTGGCAACTACGAAGCATGTCCCGGCGACTGTGACCGCGCCGAGCAGGGGGAGCCAGTACACAGCGACGCTCGCACCGGGCAGGGTGGCCGCGTAGCCGCCGTCGAACAACGTGCGGGCCATGAACGCAAACGCCGGGATGCTTGCGGCGCCACGAATGAGCGCCGCTCCGAGCTTGCCCACGCCGAAGCGTTCGACCACGAACTCCGCGCCGGCGATTACCGAACCGACCAGCATTCCGACGACCAGCATGAGCGCAGTAACGGACCAGATCACATCGAAGCTCGTCGCGCGTAGAGCGATGAGCTCGATCGGCACGAGGACCGCTCCACCGACTATGCCGGCGGTGATGTAAGTGGCCCGTTGCATGCCCTGGCTATTTTCGCTTCTGCGCTGCTGGGATTCCCAGCAGGGTAGGGATGGTTTCGAAGGTGTGCCCGCGTTTGCGCAGCTGGGTGATCAACCCCGGTAGTGCCCGTGCGGTATTGGCCCTCCACGAGCCGGAATGTAGCAAGATGATCGCGCCGTTGTGGGCGTGTTTGAGCACTTCGGCCTTGATGTGCCTCGGCGTGTTCCGCTTCGAGTCCCAATCGAAGCTGTCGACGGACCAGTTGATGGTCTTGATGCCTTTACTGCCGAATGCGGCCACTTGTTTGTCGGATACCGCTCCGTACGGTGGCCGGTACAGGCCAGGTTTGAAGCCAACGGCGCGCTGGAAGGCGGCCTGGGTTCGGTTGATCTGGCGCCATGCCGCTCGCATCGGCAGGGCCTTCAGGCTGACGTGGGTGTAGCCGTGGCCGCCGATAGCATGGCCGGCCGCGACAATCGCTTTGACCTGCTTGGGGTAGCGCTTCACGCGTTCGCCAACGAGGAAGAACGTCACCTTGATCTTGTACTTCGCGAACATTTTGAGCAGTCGTGGCGTCTGCTTCGGATCTGGGCCGCCGTCGAAGGTCAGGGCAACGGCACGGGTCTTCTTGCCCGTCTCCAGGAAATAGTCGCGGGGGAACTTGGCCGCCTGTCGTGCCACGGTCTTCTTGAACCGCGCCAGGCCCTTGTTGTGGGGCGTGTTGCGAAGATGTGGTGCTCTCGCTGCGGCCGCATCCCGGGCGGTGCTGTCTGCCACGGCAGAGTCAACAACCGCGCCGCCCACTATCTGCGCGGTAGCGATGCCAAGCCCTGTGATCAGCGCAAGCGCTGCTGGGCTAGAACAGGTACTGAAGTGTCGCGTAGCCACCGAGGTACTCGTCCAGCGCGCCACCGACGTCGGCCGCCAAAGCGCCCGTGCCGTCGAACGAAAAACCGAACCGGGTGTAGCGCACGCCGCCCCGGAATTGCGTCCGCGGGTTCAGGCTGTACTCGAAGCCGCCGTCGAAGTCGAAGCCGGTGACGTCGGCGCCGCCGAACTGCGCCATGTCTTGAATCTCGCCGGTGCTGCTCATGACCATGATGCGGCCTTCCAACATCAGGGCTAGTTTGGGCGAGAACGGGAAGCGAATGCCTGCGCCTGCATCGTAGTAGGTGTAGTCGACGTTGGGAATGTCCACGCTCACCCCGGCCGGCGCCTGGGTCTTGTCGATGTCGAACGTAAAACGGTTGTAGCGGGCGCTCAGGCGCACCGACGGGCTGGTCGGCTTATTGCCGAAGTTGTGTCGGTAGACCCCGCCCAGACCCCAACGAATCTGCTCTGTGGGCAGGTCGGTTTCCATTTGCGTCATCGTCGCCGGGTCGTCGTAGATCAGCTTGGAATTGATCTTTATGACCTTGTCGACGAAGAAGGTCACGCCGATGTTTCGTGTGGCTCCGCGATTCTTCAGGTCCATACCCAGGGGGTACAGATCCGCGTGTACATACGCGCCCGCGACTGGACTACCCGCGTAGCCCCGGGGCGGATTGGCGATGCCAGGTGTAAACGTGAACGCCAGGGTACGGGTGGTCACGCTCAGCCCGCCGTTGACAACCAGTCCGCGTCCGCGCACCAGCAAGTCGGCTTTCTCTTCATCCGTGAGCGGGACGCTCTTGGGATCGTCTTCGCTCTTCGCCGACTTCTTGACCGAGCGCCGCGTTGGCCGACCGTCGTCATCGTCGTCATCGTCGTCATCGTCGTCATCGTCGTCGTCGTCGCCATCTCGATCGCGCTTGGCAACCCGCTTGCGTTTGCGTCGCTTGCGCTTACGCCGCTTGCGTACCCGGTCGCCGTCCTCGTCGATTTCTCGTTGCAGCGCCGGCAGGCGACGGATCGCGACGCGCAGGTTGGCGGCTACGGTCCGCAGCGCGCGGCCACGCAGGCGCCGGCGTCGGGTCGTTACGTTGAATGCGGCCACGACGCGGCCGGTCTTGCCAGCGCGAACGATGACGCGAAGGCGGTAGCGGCGGCCGGGAAGTCTGCGAACGACGCCGCCGACCATTCCATCGGCGTTGATGCGGGCGGCGATTCGGCGAATATTGGCCGGGCTGCTCCGGCGAATGCGCATCTTGCGCTGAGCTCGCGCGTAGGTGCGTCCCGGCATTAGGGTCGCACGGCGTCGTAGCAGTTGTCGGACTTGCGCCTGGAACGTCGAGCCACCAGGGCCGACGAAATTGAACACGACAACGCGCTTCTTGGCCCAGCCGTCCGCGGGCCCCATGGCCAGGACCAGCAGGCCGACGAGCCCGGCCAATCCGAATCGCCAGGCGTTACTTACTGAACCTGTCGATTTCGAGTCCACCGCTGCTGCTGTGGTCGGCAAATCCCTCGCTGCCTCCAGCGTCTGCATAGCCGTCTCCGCCCCCTGATACACCGCGGAATTGTAGGGCAAAGTCAGACGGGCTGGCGGAGTTTTTGATCGCTTCTTCGTAGGTAACAAGCTTGTCCTTTACCAACCGGGCCAGACTCTGGTCGAAGGTGAACATTCCGTAAGGGTGCAGTCCCTCGCTGATCGCGTCATGGATTTCCCTAGTGCGGACGGGATCCTCGATCATTTCACGGATGCGCTCGCTTGCAACCATGACTTCAAGGGCTGGCACCATGCCCTTGCCGTCAGCGCGTGGCAATAACCGTTGGGATATCACGCCCTTTAGCACCGCACCCAGGCTCAGGCGCGCCTGCATCTGTTGGTGCGTGGGGAACATCGAGACAACGCGATTGACCGTTTCAGTGGCGTCGACCGTGTGCAGCGTAGACAGCACCAGGTGACCGGTTTCTGCTGCGGTCATGGCGATCTCGGTGGTTTCGATGTCGCGAATCTCACCAACGAGGATGACATCTGGGTCCTGGCGCAAGGCGGCGCGCAGTGCTTTCGCAAACGACTTTGTATCGAAACCAACCTCACGTTGGTTCACGACCGAGCGCTTGTCTCGGAACGTGTACTCGATGGGGTCTTCAATGGTGACGATGTGACACGCCTTGCGCTGGTTGATGTAGTCGACCATTGCCGCAAGGGTCGTCGATTTACCCGAGCCGGTGATACCGGTCACCAACACCATGCCGCGGGTGTTGTCCGCCAGCTTGAGCACGGCGTCAGCGAGGTTCAGGCTCTGGAATGCCGGAACCTCGGGCGGAATGAGTCGCAGGACCATGCCGACGGCGCCACGCTGCTGGAACAAATTAACGCGATAGCGGGTGCCATCGGGCGTTCCGTACGCCAGGTCGACGTCCAGGTTGGTTTCGAACTCGGCGCGCTGCCGGTCGTTCATCATATGAACCGCGAATGTGGCGATTGCCTCGCGGGTCAGTGGCGGAACATCCCGGACGGTACGGAGCTCGCCTTTGATTCGAAATATGGGCGGGAGGCCGGCCTTGAGATGGACATCAGAGGCGTTCAGCTGCCGCGCAGCGCCCAGGACGCGGTCGAGGATCTGGCTCATCGCGACGTTAAGGGTATCACAACCGCCCGCCAGACCGGGCCTGCGCGCCTCGCCGTCGGACCTGGTTCCAGCAGTTCGACGGTCCGGTCTCGCTGCGGTACCATTTACCTACATGCGCTGTCCCCACTGCGCCGGCGAGATCATCGACGGCTCATTGTTCTGCGGTATCTGTGGCAAGCCCACGGAGGGGGCAACGTCCGCGCATGCGTCGGCTGGCCCAGCGAACTCACCAGGGGCATCTCGGTCCGCGCGGTCCAGTTCCCTGCGACCGCCCAACGCCAGCTCGCCGTCCTTGTTCGAACTGCCCGTGTCCCCGGGAGCGCGCGCGGCACGCATTGGCATCGTTCTCGCGTTGGACGCGCTGCTACTCATCGCCGGCATCGCGATGATCGTGTCGTACCTCAACAGCCGGGACCGGGCGAGCTCAAAGAAACAAGCGCCTAACCCCGAGCGCATCGCCGACGCCCAGGCCGGCTCGGTGAAGTTTGCCGAACCAGTCCCTCTACACAAGAAGCCGGTGACGTCCTCAGGTTCGGCGAAGCAACCGGCGCGCAAGAAAACGCGCGGGAAACGCCGGGGCAAGGCTAAGGTCGCCAGCTCGGGGAAACGCCCGGGCACGGGAAAACCCACGGGCACCGGAAAACCCCCGGTCAAGACATTGGATCCGTGGGTGGATGCAGGCGCGGTCGCAACGGGCACGGCGCCAACGGCGGTGGATGCGGGCGCGGTCGTCAGCGCGGCGGCCGATGCGGGTGCCGTTGCTGGCGCGACGGAGGATGCCGGGGTTACGCGCGATCCAGATGCGCCGCCCGACGAGGAGGTGGCGATTCTTGCCCGGCAGATTCGCCTCGTCGTTAATCGCGAGCGGCGGCTGCTGCAGCGTTGCTACAATCAGGTCGCCAAGGTCACCACTGCCGATAAGGCCCTACAAGGTCGGGTAGAGATTCGCTTCGAAGTGATGCCGGATGGTAAAACCAAGAATGTTCGCCCGCGGGGCAACACGACCGGTTCCAACCAGTTGGCTCAGTGCGTTTCGCAGCTGATTCGCAATTGGAAGTTTCCATCCCATTCTGGGAAGAGCAGCATCCCGTTCGTTTGGCCGTTTGATTTCAGAGGATCATGACCAGTCAGCAAGACTCCAGCTCACGAATGTTGTCCGGTGTGCGCGAGCTCGTCGGCGCCGAAGTATTGGTGATCGATCAAGACGAGCGTGTGAGCAAGGGGATGACTCAGCTGCTGGCTGCCGGTGGCCTGCACGTCACGACCTTGAACGAGCCCCACGAAGCGTACGACCTGATGCACCGCAAGTTCTTCTCGGTGGTCATCGTCGACCTAGATACTCCTACCCCGAACGCGGGCCTGGAGAGCGTGAGTGAGATCAAGAAGATCTCACCGACGTCGATGGTCATCATGCTGACGCCGCGCAAGTCCTACGCGGACGCGGTTGCGTCGATCCGTGCCGGCGCCATCGATATCATTCTGAAGTCCCCGGACTCGGTGAACTATCTGAAGGACCGCGTGATGGAAGCGGCGGGGCGGTCGGTCAACAAGCGCGAGGTCAACTCGGTGCTCGTGCAGGTAAAGAAGGTCTACGACGAGTTCCTCGAGCTGTTCATGAAGTCCGAACGACGCGCGCTTGATCTCAGCGATCAGATCGCCGGTCGCGATCCGAAGCGGTTGACGACGTACGACGAAATTCGTGTTTTGGTGGTGGAAGACTCCAGCGAGCTTGGCAAGGCTCTGGCTGGGAGCGGCAAAGAGGGCTACCGGTTCGAATCCGCCCAGTCCGGCGGACACGCTCTGGACTTGTGCAGTTCCGCCAAGTTTCACATCGTGATGGTCGCGGGCCAGCTCCACGATCTACCCGGCTCCATGGTGATTCGAAGCGTAAAGACCCAGGCGCCCGAAGTCGTCGCGATCGAGTTCGAACCGCCAGGACCCGCTGGCAAGGTCGAGATCGTCGAGAGCACCCGCCGAATCACCGTTCTCGAGAAATTCACCGAGCCGTCCGAGTTGCTCGAGCGCCTCGACGAAATCGCCGAAGCGTTCCGCGCCAAGTCGCGCGAGCGCCGCTATACCCAGGCGTTCCGCGAACGCCACTACGACTTCTTGCGCCGCTACGTCGAGCTCAAGCTCAAAGTCGACCGGGCTATGGCTGAATAGCACGGCTGAGTAGCACGGCTGAGTAGCACGGCTGAGTAGCACGGCTGAGTAGCAGGGCCGACTAGCGGCTAGCCGCGTTCGACGCGATTGCGGCCGCGGCCTTTGGCGCTGTAGAGCGCGGTGTCGGCGCGGCGGACCAGGTTCGCCTCGCTCTCGTCCGGCCGTAACTGAGCGACGCCAACGGACACGCGCACTTCGACGATGATGTCTTTGTGGTCGCCTTTGTCGTCGCCTTTGCGGTGAGAGCCATCGCAGCGGATCTCTTCGGACGCCACTCGCCGGCGCATACGGTCTCCGACATCGGCGGCGCGTTCGATATCCGCTGACGGCAACACGACGAGAAACTCTTCGCCGCCGTAGCGCACCAGCAGATCGTTGTTGCGGATCGCGCTGCGCAGCCTGTTGGCCACCTCGATGAGGACTTTGTCGCCGATGTCGTGGCCGTGGCGATCGTTGACGTTCTTGAAGTGGTCGATATCGACCATCGCCACCGACAGCGGGGTGTTGGATTCGTTCGCCTCGGCTATTTCGGCGGGAAGCCGGTGTTGCAGGAACTCGCGGTTGAACGCGCCGGTCAAGGCGTCTGTCACCGACAGTTTGCGCAGTCGGGCGTTCTGAATGTCCAGTGCGATGGTGCGCGCGATGAACGTGAGAACTTCGATATCCGCATCGCCAAATTCTTCGAGCTGCGGGGAGGTGGCGGTTAGTACGCCGACGCTTTCATCGCGGGCGACCAGGGGCACGCAGACCATCGAGCCGATATTGGTCTTGGACTGGGGGAGCACGATGAAGCGCTCGTCTTTGGTCACATCGGGAATGACGACCGGTTCGCCGTTCTCAACGACCCAGCCTGCGATGCCTTCGCCGACGCGAAACGATAGTTGAGCGATTCGGTCCTTGGGTAGACCATGGGCCGCCGCACCTAGCAGCCGATCGCTGCCGCGGTCGAGAATCATCACCGACACCGCGTTCGCGTTGACCACCTTGCAGACGAGTTCGGCGATGCGACCGAGGAGGACGGAGAGCTTCTCGTCGGAGCCGATGATCTTGCCGATTTCGAACAAGACCTCCGGTAGCCGTGCGAGTTGCTCGGCGTTCATTCGACCGTTTCGTAGCCGATGAACGACAGATTGCGGTACTGCTGCGCGATGTCGAGGCCATAACCGACAACGAACTTGTTCGGCACTTCGAAACCGAGATAGTCGATCTCGACCTCGACTTCGGTGCGGTCGGGCTTGTGCAGCAACGAGCACAGCTTGACGCTCGCGGGTTTTCGCGTGAGCAAGTTGTCCCGCAGGTAGTGCGCCGTCAGCCCGGTATCGATGATGTCTTCGATGATGATGACGTGTTTGCCTTCGATGGGCTTGGTCAGGTCCTGGGTGATCTTGACGATGCCCGACGACTTGGTGTCGTCGCCGTAGCTGGCGATGCCGATGAAATCCATGGAGCATGGCAGCGCGACGAATCGGCTCAGGTCCGCCAGAAAGATCACTGAGCCTTTGAGCACGCCGAGCAGGATCAGGTCTTCCCCGCAGTCCGCGTAGTCTTTGGTGATTTCCGCGCCTAGCTCCGCGACGCGGTTCTGGATTGCTTCGGCGGAGATGAGCTCCGGGAACGGCTTTTCGGGCCGATTGAACGTGGGCAATACCGCCATGGTGGCCACCCTAGCAGGGGCGTGTGACCGATTCAACGACGCGGAATTGGCCTGCTTTCCGGAGCGGATTCTCGTGGCAAATCGTCCGCACCTGTCCGTGTCAGCGCTGACATGTCGTCTGGATCACGCGGCTAACCCTTGGGGATTGTGGGGGCTTCTCCGGCGTTTAAATAGGCACCGATTTCGCATTGTCCGATAGGCATGGCAGCTCGTTCAACGTTATCTCTGTCCTTGTGTCTCATTATGGTCGGCGCCACTGGTGCCGCTCACGCTGGGGCCACCACCACAGTCACCAGCTCCGGCGACCAATTCGCCGTCGACGTGACGGCCGCGGCGAAGCGCGGTTGGCGAGTGCGCGACATGGTGGTCGAGCATCGCTCCGACCAGGGCGGACAGGCGATCCATCTGACCATGGTCGGTCCGAGCAAAGCGGTTCGCTACAGCCTCGGCTTTGATCCCGAGAACTACAGCGCCGTGCACTACAGCCGGGCCAATGTCGACGTGCCCACTCACTACCGTTTCTATCGCGGCGAGAAGAGCCTGCTAGCGTTCCTGGCCAAGGGCGGCCCAACCCAGTGGAACGACGAGTGCGGCTCGTCGAGCTTGTCCAACTCCGGTGGTTCTGCCGACGTGGATCCGACCGGCTACTTCGTTGCATCGCCCGTGGTCGTTGGTGCGGCGGCGAGGAAGTTGCTCGGCTCCACCCTTGCCAGCGCGCTCAAGGGTTCGCACGAGTTGGTCAGCATCAGCCGCGCGAGCACAAAGCCGCCGGGCGCGGCGTACGCCATCGACATCGAACTTGTTTACACATCGTCGATCATCCTGCATATCGGCTTGGACAAACGCCACCGGGTCGTTGCCCTGCAGCGGCGCGACTCGCCAGGCGGCGCCCAATGGGCGACGTATCGAAAGAAAGCGGCCCTGGTCAAACGCTTAGCCAAGGCCGGCCCGATTTCGTCCCTCCGATTTTCATCGGGCAAGAAAGCGAAGCGCGTGGTCCTGAAAACGCGTGGATCGCGCCCTATCGTGGTCAAGATGCGCGACTTTGAGACCGTGCACACGGGTTGCGGCTGCTGAGGGGTAGTACACTCCCCGGTCTATGACGACCACGGACGTTGAAGCGCAGCTAGCCGCGATCCTCGGAGATGTGAAGCGCGAGATCGACATCTCTCAGCGGACACGCATTTTCTGCAATCGCAACCTGCGCATGGACTCGATTGATCTGATCGGGTTCGACATGGATTACACCCTGGCCCTGTACCAACAAGAATCGATGGAGGGGCTGGCGATCAAACTGACCCTGGATAAGCTCATCGAAGATTGCGGCTATCCCGAGGCGATTCGCGATCTCAACTTCGCTGCGAACCTGGCCATTCGCGGCACGGTCGTCGACATGGAACTCGGCAACGTGTTCAAGATGGATCGGCACGGCCACGTAGGGCGCGTCTATCACGGTCGTCGCGAGTTGAACAAAGAGGAGCGTCGGCAGCAGTATCGGAACTCGCGCATCAACCTATCCGAGCCAAGCTACAAGTGGATCGACACCCTGTTCGGCTTGCCCGAGGCCGTTATGTTCGTTGCATTGGTCGACTTCTACGACAAGCAAGAGGAGAAGCCGACGTATCGTCAGATCTTCACCGACATACGGGCGAGCATCGACAAGGCGCACAGCGATGACACGCTGAAGTCGGCCATCAAAGCCGACCTTCAGAAATACGTGTACAAGGATGAGCGCCTCGCCGAGATGATTCACAAGCTGCGATCGTCGGGCAAGAAGACGTTCCTGCTGACCAATTCTTACTACGCGTACACGCGCGAGGTGATGTCGTACTTGCTGGATGGTGCGCGCAAAGCGTATCCGTCGTGGCGCAATTACTTCGATGTGGTCATCGTTGGAGGCAAGAAGCCCGGATTCTTCGCCAAGAACGTTCCGTTCATTGCCCTCGATCCGGAGAGCGGCGAAGAGCAGGGGACCGAGGTCAAGCAGCTGAGCCGCGACAAGATTTATCAGGGCGGCAACATCAACGACTTCGAGAGAATGACCGGCATTAGTGGTGAACGCGTGCTCTACATTGGCGATCACATCTACGGTGATATTCTCAAGCTGAAACGCTCGCATATGTGGCGCACCGCCATGGTGATCCAAGAACTCGATGGTGAGAGCGCTACGGCTGAACGGGTCAGCGGGCAGATTCGCGACCTTGGCCTGCTCGATCGGCGGCGCAGAAACCTGGCGTCCGAGATCGACTACGAAGTCACGATGCTCAAACGGCTGCAGAAGATCTTCGACGACGTCAGCGATCCGGATTTGGCGCCGCGACTCGAGGAAGCGAAGGCTCTGGCCAAGAAGAGCCTGGGCTCCCTGCGCGATCGCCATCGGCTCATGGTCGAAGAGGTGCAGGCGCTCGAGGCGAACATCGAACGCGCTTACAATCCCTATTGGGGCGCGATGTTCCGCGAGGGCAACGAGAACAGTCGATTCGGTGAGCAGGTCAGCGACTACGCGGATCTGTATACGAGCCGAGCGTCCAACTTCGTTTACTACTCGCCCCTGCGTTATTTCCGCGCGCCTCGCCGGCAAATGCCTCACGAGGTCTAGAAACGCGACAGTCGGCCTCGCATCCACGTCTGGTGCGTACCGGCTGGGGCGGGGCTGATCGCCACGGCGTGGCATAACGCCACACGCCGATCCGGTGGTCTACGCGCACTTCCGCCGGGCATGGCCGTTGCAATGTCGGCGGCTATGAATCAGGACAAAGACTACTCGTTCGATAATGAGACAGGTGGGCGCGCCCGATTGCGGCGCGCGATGGCTGCAATCGCTGGCGTGGCATTGATGATGCTGCCCGCGGTCGCCATGGCGGATGGCGAAGCGCGTACGCAGTTGACCATGCCAAAGGGGGAGGCGTTTGCGCGCGCGTTGTTGGAGATCAATCTGTCCGACGGCGCGGCGTTCGAGCCGGTATCCGTCGCGCCCGACCTCTGGTACGGGCTGAGCGACGACCTGTCCTTGGGACTCAACCACAGTAGCTACGGGGCCACGGGCTTCATGGGCGGCGTCGGCAGTGGTGTTTGCATCACAGGTGAAAGTGGCGGTTGCGCGAACGTCTACGACGGCTTCGGCATCGTCGGTCGTTACCACCTCAAGAGTGGCGCCATGACCCTTGCCGCCGACGGCGGACTGTTCGTCAATTCGTTCGACCCATTCCAGCTCGGCATCAAAGCCGGCGTTGTCGGCCGTTGGTCGAAGGGCAAGCTGGCGGTCGTGTTCAACCCGGGCTTGTACATCGGTTTTACCGAGCGCGACTCGGGCAACAAAGAGACCCTGTTCGTGCCCGCATCGGTTCAGTACTGGGCCGGTAAGAAGGTCTCGGTGGGGCTGCAATCAGGCATCGTGTTGCCGTTCTCGGCAACCGGTGACACGTGGGCGATGCCCCTGTCTTTGGGTGTTGGTTATGTCGTCAAAGATCGCGTGCGAGTTCTCGGGGCGTTCGGCCTGCCAGCGTTGGCGGGCGGCGACCTGGTCCCGACCGGTTTTGACAATCGGTCGCTCACGCTGGGCGTCGAGCTCGGCATCTAACCCCTTATGAACTCGGAATACTGGAGCAACCCGATGAAAGCCAATCGTACAATCGTTCTCACACTTGTCGCTGCGTGCACCGCCGTGTTCGCGACAGCGGCTTGTGGCAAAACCAAAAACAGTCTGTGCTCGCCGAGCAATGCATGGGGAGCCCCCGGTTTTAGCTGCGGCGAACCTGAGACACCCGAGCCGAAGCCAGAGCCAAAGCCGGTCGTCGAAGACACTCCCAAAGAGGAGCCCAAACCCGAACCGAAGGTGGTCGTTCGCAAGGGCAAGATCGAGATTCTGGAGAAGGTGCAGTTCGCCACGGGAAGCGCCGACCTTGCTGACGAGTCGACCAGCCTGCTAGACGAGGTTGCCGCCACCCTCAAGAAGACACCGGAGATCAAGAAGGTCCGTGTAGAGGGGCATACCGACAACACCGGCGGAGCGGCAATGAACAAGGGACTGTCCCAGCGTCGGGCCGAGAGCGTGCGTGCATACCTGATCAAACAGGGCGTAGACGCCGGGCGCCTGACGGCGAAAGGCTACGGACAGTCCAAGCCCATCGCAGGCAATGACACCGACGAAGGCAAAGAGAAGAACCGCCGCGTCGAATTCACCATCCTGTCCCGCGACGAGTAGTCCGTCCGCTACTCGGCGCCACCTGTCGGCTCGTCCCCGGCCAAACTGTTCCAGTTTGGTTGGCGGGGCGGGCCGTCCGCTGTTTCGGCTAACGGCCGCGCCGTCGGCGCAGCTTGCGGGTGAACTGGGCGAGCTCTTCTACGCGGAATACATGGCAGGCCGCGGCGTAGATGATTACGCCGATACCGATGGGGCCGAGGGCGCCGATGAGTTTTCCAGTTAGAGCTGCATGACCGAACAGGTCGTCGGCCTGTCGGTAGCTGGCGTAGACGGCCGCTGCCATGACACCGCCCGCGGCGCCGATTCGCAGCAAGTAGCCGATGAGGTACGTGTGGCGGATCTTCGAGATTCGCGTGCTGAACGTGACGTACAAGATGGTGAAGTTGAGGACGGCTGCCAGGGCGGTGCTCAGCGCCAGGATGCGGTAGCCGTACTTTCCATGCAGGGCGATGTTGAGGCCGAGGTTCAACGCGACGGCACTCACCGAAGCAATAACGGGGATGCGCGCTCGGTCCAGGGCGTAGAATGCCGGGGCCAACACCTTGATTGCGGCGTAGGCGACGAGGCCGATGGCGAAGTATTCCAGGGCGGCGACGGTCGCGTAGGTGTCCACGGCGGTGAATTTGCCGTGCTGGAAGATCAACCGGATGATCGGCTCGCCGAGCAGGACCAGGCCGATGGTGGCTGGCACGGTGAGGAACGCTACGAGGCGCAGGCTCTCGTGCAGCTGAGCGCCCATCTTATCTTTGTCCTGGTCTGCGGCGGCGTCGGCGAACCGGGTTGTGGTGACCGTCGCAATCGCGACGCCGAACACGCCGATGGGCAGTTGCAGGAAACGGAAGGCGTAGTTCAGCCATGACACGGCGCCTTCCTGGGACGAGGCGAACATGGTGATGACGAACAAGTTGACCTGCACTGCGGCCAGGCCCGCGACCGCTGGGACCATCAGGCGCGCAATGCGACGTACTTTCTCATCGCGTAAGCGCAGGTCGGTCTGCGGTCGCGGTCGGTAGCCGACGCGCCACAGGGAAGGGAGCTGCACACCAAGCTGTGCGAGGCCGCCCAGCACCGTGCCAATGGACCAGCCGATGGCCACCCAGCGCCCCTGCACGCCGCTGATGTAGAGGCTGGCACCAACCACAATGGCGACAACGTTGAACATGGCCGGAGCCAGAGCGGGTGCGGTGTAACGGTCCTGGGCGTTGAGCATGCCCATGGCCACGGCGGCCAGGGACACGATGGCCAGGAACGGCAACATGATGCGAGTCAGCACGACGGTTAGTTCGAACTTGCCGGCCACGTCGCGGAAGTCGCCGGCCATGGCGTCGACGATCTGTGGCGCGAAGATCGCAGCGACGAGCACGATCACCGCGACGATGACGAACAGCGTGCCGGCGACGCGGTTCGCCAGTTGGTACGCGCGCTCCTTGCCCTCTTTCTTGATGCTCTCTTTGAACGTAGGCACGAAGGCCTGGGCGAGAGCGCCTTCAGCGAATAGGTCGCGCAACAGGTTCGGAATTCGAAACGCGGCGATGAACGCGTCTGCGTAGGCTGAAGCCCCCATCAGGGCGGCAAACAATTGCTCGCGTATCAGGCCGAGAACCCGCGACAGCATGGTTGCCAGCGAGATCAAGCCGGCGGCCATCGCCAGGCGGGGCGGTTTCTTCGCCGGTGCGCCGTCCGCCGTGTCGCTCATTAGTCGGTGCCACCAGCGCCAACGCATGCAGCGATGTGTCGCTTGGTGGCTGGCTCCAACCACGTCGGTGATGCTTTGTGCAGCGCGCGCAGTTTGTCAGTGCCGGCCTGGCCAAGTGCGTCGCGGATGGGCGCCGGGGCGTCACCTGCTGTGATCGCCTGGCATATCGCGCCGGCAGCGGCGGCGGACACCAGGTCGTGTTTATCGCTGATGGCCCCGATGGCGGCGGCACGGGTCTTCACATCGAGGGGTTGGGGCAGAAGTTCGAGCGCTGCTCGGCGCAGCTCGGGTTCGCCTGATTTGATCTGGGAAAGCAGGAACGCCAGAGCGTCTTTCCTGTTGGTGAGGCCGGCGAGGCGGTGGCTGATCTCCAGCGCGTGCACGCGCACATCCGCCCAGCGACCCTGGTCCTCAACGATTCGTCGCCAGTGGGTTAACGCGGCGGCCAGGACTGCCAGGTCGATCTCCTTGTTTTCGATGACGCCCTGATTGAGCGCCATGGTGATCGACACGGCGGCGCGGGTCGCGCCAATGCATACCGAGCGATCTCTCCCATCCGCCGCTTCGGCTAAGGCCGACAGAAGCGCGGAGGGATCACTCGTGCGGCGTGCTACTTCGATGGCGCTTAGCTGGCTGAGTCGCTCCCTAGCGCCGAGGCGTTTCGAGAGCTCCGCGTCGCCGACGACCTGGGCTAAGCGTTCGAATTCATCCGTGTCCTCAGCAAGGTACGCGGTCACGAACGCGTCGGGCTGTTGCCCGGCCGCGGCGACCGACGACAGCAGAGCGAGGGGCAGCAGCCATCGCAGCATTCGTTTAGTCATCGCGTAAAACGCACGGTACGCCCAGTTTTCCGCGCTTTCACCCTACGAAAAGTTGACGGGGTGGGAAAATGTTCAGTACGGTCTATTTGTTCAGGTTTCATCGCGGAAGGGAAAGCTAAAGTGCGGGACTCTTTAACACAACGCCAGCGCCAAGTACTGGATTTCATCTCGGCCTCGATTAGCGAGCGCGGGTTTCCGCCGACGCTTCGCGAGATCGGCGAGCACTTCGGTATTCGCTCGACCAATGGGGTCAATGACCACCTTAAGGCATTGGAAAAGAAGGGTTATCTCACCCGCGAGGACTTGAAGTCCCGGGCCATGAGACCCGTGGATATGCCCAATGACGTGGTTTCGCTGGACTCGCACAGGTCCAAGCGCACCGGCAAGTCGAAGGCCAACGACGATGGGGATTACCTCGACATCCCGATCCTGGGTCGGGTCGCCGCTGGACAACCCATCCTGGCGGTGGAGAACGTCGAAGACAAAGTGCGCGTCGACAAGATGCTCATCGGTAACCATCGCGAAGTATTCGGTTTGCGCGTGGTTGGCGAATCGATGATCGAAGATGGCATCTTCGACGGCGACTACGTGTTCGTGAAGAAGACGCCCAGCGCCACCAAAGGCGACATCGTCGTTGCGATGATCGAAGAAGAGGCCACGGTGAAGCGCTACTACCCCGAAGGGGACAAGATCCGCTTTCAGCCCGCCAACTCGACCATGAAGCCAATCATGGTTCACCGCAGCGACTTCCGGAGTGTGGATCTGATCGGAATCGTCGTCGGCGTCTACCGCAAACTCTAGCGAGCGCATCTGTCGGGAATCTTGGCGCGTACTGCTTCGCCCCTGGCCAACACATCGGTTTTTTCTAAGGGTTCCTGAGCAAACGTTTTGCGAAGATGTGACGTCTAACTCATGCCCGCTCCCTCCGTCTAACAGCAAGACGGCTCCGTCTAACATCAACAAGTTGCGCTTGTGAGGTGGGTATGGCGCTGCTATACCGGAACTTCACACCGTGGCGAGGAAACGCAGAACGTACCGCCCAGCTCGGGTACTCGTAACGACGCTTGTCGTGTCCGGTGTGGTGCAGGTCGGCGCTCTCGCGTTGTGGAACCACACTCACCCGAAGCCGCCACCACCGCCGCCCATGGTGAAGATCAGCGTGGCCGGCTTTGGTTCGATCACCTCGAACCCCAGCGGGTTCGACTGCGGATTTAGCTCGGCCAAAGCTGCGCGAGCGGCTAGCGACCCTAGCCTGGATGCACTGATCAACGGCACGGTTCCCCAGAAGGTCTGCAACCAACGGTTCGAGGTTGGCAGCGTGGTCAAGCTCGTTGCGGTGCGCGGCAAGAACTCGACGTTCGAGGGCTGGTCCATTCCCTGCGGCCGGGGCGGCGTGGGCGTCGAAGCGTCGGCGTTTCCGAGTCTGTATGCGCCTGGCATCGCCGCCGGGATGATCCCGTGGGCGATGTTCCAGCGACAGCAGCCGGTCGTTGCCCTGCGTGACGGCGATCCGATGGAATGCACGTTCGTGGTCAACGGCCCCATGGACATCAAGGTCAAGTTCGGTCGCGTGCCGAAGCAGATCGAGGTCGCCGAGGTGAAGCTGCCCGAGGACGACAAGAAGAAAGACATCACGGTCACGCTGCCTGATGCCAAGCAAGAGGCGAAGTTGCTCGCCAGGCAGATGAAGCTGCCCAAGAAAGCCAAGCCGAAGCCCAAAGCCAAGCTTGCGAAGCTGCCACCGAAGAAGAAGATCAAGCCGCCGCCCAAGCCGAAGGTGAAGAAGAAGAAGCCGGTCAAGATCGCCAAGCTGACGCCGAAGAAAAAGAAGAAGCTGGTGCAGCCCAAGACGCGGATGAAGAGCGTCGAGGTTCCCGACAAGAACGAAGTCAAGAAGGCGCCCGACGACGCGAAGTTCCTGTCGGACAAGAACCGGGACGTCAAAGTCGAGACCCGGGCGCGCAGCACGAACCTGGAGAAACAGCGGCAGGGCAAGGTCGCCCAGTCCGAGAAGAGCAACATCAAGAGCCCGCACATCGGCGGCAAGAAGACCCAGATCGCTCAGCTGGAAAATACCGACCCGTCGTCCCTCGACGCCAAGCGACGCCAGATGACGGCGCACAGTGGCAAGCATAAGCGTGCCCGAGGCGTGCGTTCAGGCGAGGGTGGCAGCGGTGGTCAGGGCGGCCAGGCCGGCAAGACCGACAAGGGCAAGAAGTCCGGGTTGCTGTCCATGCGCAACCTCAAGAAGGGTATCGGCATCCCCGGCGGACCGATCGAGAAGCAGCACAAAGGGCATCGCCACGGTCGGCCCGGTAAACGCGGACGACGCGGTCTCAAGACGAATCTCAATTTCCAGGACTACGAGCGAATCGTCGGCAAGAAGGTCGCGCGACTCGAGCGTCAGATCGGTAAGCGCAAGCTGTCGATGAAGCGCGGACGCTGGGCTCGCAAACGCAAAGCGATCATGGCGTCGCTCGAGAACTTCAACGCCGAAGTGCGCCCTGGCAATCAGACCCATCTCAAGACGCGCGCCGCGCCGTTCGCCGTGTACATCGCGCGCATGCACCGCAAGATCCACGAGCTGTGGGGATTTGGTTTTCTCGAGGACCTGAACGACAAGCCATCGACCCACCCGCTGAACAACACCAAGTTGTGGACGGACATCGAGATCGTGGTGAACTCCGATGGAACCATCCACAAGACCACGATCATTCGCAACTCCGGCCGACTGGAGTACGACGTAGCGGCGCTGGACGTCATCTACTCCGGTGCGCCCTACGTGGCTCCGCCGCGTAAGATTCGCTCCCCGGACGGCCGTGTGTATGTGCACTGGTCGTTCCATCGCAACCATCGGCAGTGCGGTACGTTCAACGCGCGGCCGTACATCCTTGCCAAGGCGCCCAAGAGCAAAGGCATCGACGACGGCAAGATGCTGCGCAACCGTTGGCGCGGCAAGCGGCTCAAAGGCAAGACTGGCAAGACGACGACAGCCGGTAAGACCACCACCGCGGGTAAGGCCGGGACCGGCGGCAATGGGGCGGTCGGGAACCCGGTGGAGAAGGCGGCGAACAATGCCCGGGCCCATGCGAACCTGGCTGCGCCCGACGATCCCAACGCCAAGAACGCCGCGCTGAAGTGGGTGCGTGCGTTCGTCAAGGGTGATATCGCCGGTATGGCCGCCGCCAGTGGCTCGCCGTTCCGATCCCGTGACCGGGTGGTCGCCAACAGCAACGCGGGCATTCAGGCCGTCTACAAGATCGTCATGGCCGAGACCAAGCGGCGCACGGTTCTCGAATACAAGTTGTTCTCGCCGGCGCAATTCCGCCGCGCATTTGGCAGACTGCCGCCCGGCTTGGCCGCCCGTAGTAACCACCTGTTGCTGGTGATTCGCATGCCCAAAGAGCGCTTCACCCTCGAGCTCAGCCAGGACGGTCGCGGCGGGTACAAGATCACCGGCTTTCACCGGTAGCCTGCAGACCGCTGGCTTGCCTGGCTAGCAACCTGGCTAGCTTGCGTTTGCCCGCCGATAGGGCCATACGACACGTATGTTCCGCGCGCTTTATCGACTCATCGTTAGTAACTTACTCGGCAATTTGTGGCGCATGCTCGCCAACGTGGTGCGACTGCTGCGGGTGCGTGGGCGACCGCGCTGGGTACAGATCAAGATCGACCATCGCTTGCAAGCCCGGCCGGCGCCGCGGCGCTGGTTTGGTCGCAAGCACGCGTCCGTGGCCGAGCTGCACGAACTCGTGGACGAGCTGCTCAAAGACGACAAGCTCAAAGGCGTTGTGTTTCGTATTCAGTCGCCGCCGCGTGGCTGGGCCTCGCTACAAAACGTCCGCGAGCTAATGCAGCGTTTGTCGTCTGGCGGTAAGCGGGTGGTCGCTCATCTGTCCGGAGGTTCGATGCCCGAGTACTATCTGGCGTGCGCGGCCGACAGCATCGTGGCCGACGAGGCCGGTCCGCTTCACTTGACCGGCATCGCCACCGAAAGCGTGTTTTGGGCGGATGCCCTGGCCAAGCTTGGTGTCCAGGCGCAAGCCGAGTACAGGGGCGCATACAAGAGTTTCGCCGAGACGTTTACGCGCACCGACATGAGCGACGCGCACCGGGAGGCGATCACCGCGATCCTCGATCAGATTCACGGCGAGCTGCGCGACGCGGTGGCCAGCGCCCGCAACATCGATGGCGAAGCAGCCGATGCGCTGATGACTGGTGGTCCTTACATGGCCAGCCAGGCGGTAGACGCTGGTGCGATTGACGCGGTGCTGTACTGGGACGAGGTTGCCGAGTGGCTCGGCGAGGACAAGAAGACTAAGCTGGGCAAGCCGAGCGCGTGGGCGGGGGCGCGTTTGCATGCTCCGCGTTGGCGGCCATTGTTCAATCGACGAGCGATTCGTGTGGTCTCACTTCACGGCGCTATCGTCACCGGCGAAGGCTCCGAGTTCCCGCGCAAGATGCTCGGCTCCAAGGCAGCGGAGAGACAGCTCGACCGCGCGCGCACTGATTCGCGAACGGCGGCCGTCGTACTGCACATCGATTCGCGTGGTGGCAGTGCTCACGCCAGTGATTTGATATGGCGTTCTGTGGTTCGGTTGGCCCGCAAGAAACCGGTGGTGGCGTACTTCGATGACGTCGCGGCGTCGGGTGGTTACTACCTGGCTTGCGCTGCTAGCAAGATCGTCGCGCAACCGCTCACCCTGACCGGGTCCATAGGAGTCGTAGGCGGCAAGCTCGATCTGTCGGGGCTGTACGAAAAGATCGGCCTGCATTCGGTGGTACTCACCCGGGGCGAAGCCGCGGCCATGAATCACACGTCCCGCGGTTACTCCGAAGAAGAGCGTCGTCGTCTGCGCGAAGAGGTCGGGGCCCTTTATGATCAGTTCGTACGCAAGGTCGCCGACGGACGCGACATGGCCATGGAGCAAGCTGAGCAGGTAGCCCAGGGGCGGGTATGGATTGGTAGTGACGCCGCCGAACGAGGACTGGTCGACGAGCTCGGAGGTGCCAGGCGCGCTATCGAGCTGGCCAAAGAGCTGGCGCGCAAGAAACCTGGCCAGAAGTTCCGGGTCGTGGACGTTCAGGCGAGCGGAAAGCGCAGCGGGTTATTGGCGCGCGGGATCGTGGGCCAGTTGCCCGTACCCAAACAACTGAGCGACGTGGCTGAACTGGCTACCCTGGCAGATGAGCGCGCTCTGATGCTGCCGCTTTACAATCTGTATTGGTCGTAGAAGAATCCCGCCATGTCTCGGATCCACACGTCGTCTAATAGCCTGGCCCTCGTTTGCCTAACGATGGTCTGTTTGGTATCGGCCGCGGCTCTGGCGTTTGCCGGCTGTTCCGGAAAGGGCAGCGACAGCAAGGACGACAAGAAGCCGCCGGCCAAGAAGGACAACGCGCCGAAGACTCCGAAGAAGGATCCGCTGAAGAAGCTGGGGCCGAGCCCGTTCCCGGAGCTCAAGGTAACGGTCAGCGGAAAGCCGTTGCCGATTCACTCGGCACACGCGTATTGGGTGGGTAGTGAAGCGGTCAAGCTGGAGTTCTCCACGGTGCCGCGCGGTTGCCATCACAACCCGCGCATGCGGACCGTCGCGCCCGGCGAGCGCTACTTCAAGATCTGGCTGGGCAAGCAGCTGGACACGACTGGCAAGGCTAGCTGGGCCGTGGTCCAGAGTTATTTCAACGGCGGCACCAGCAAGAGCGCCAAGGACAAAGTCGTCACGCTCACGGCCGTGCCCAAGAACATCGGCAAATACATAGAGGGCACCTTGAAGCTCGCGCAGAAAGGTTTCCCCCGGCGCAATCGCCCGGCGGCGCCGCTGACCGTCAACGGTAAGTTCAAAGCGGTGAACTGCAGGGTGCCCAAGGGCGGTATCCACTTCGTCGAACGGACCGGTGACATGATGATCGACGTTGCGGGCGTGAAGACCAAAGTGCTCGGCGCCAAGGTGAAGACCGTTGGTGACCGCACTCGCGTCGAGATCTCCAGTGACGCTCGGTCGTGTCGGCGCAGCGTCGGATTGGCGCGCGCCGTGTTGAAGCTGAGCTTGAAGAACGGTGAGCTCAAACACACGTCGCTTCGCGGCACCTGGTTCGCGACGAACATGACCTCCAACGCGCTGGCCAAGGATGCGATTGCCGTCAAACTCGGCGCGCCGACCGATAAAGGCATCTCCTTAAACCTGGCCGGAACCTTCAAACTGCTGGGCTATCCCATCAAGCTAAGCGGCACCGTAAACGCCCTCAACTGTTCCAAGAAGAAGCCGACCAAGAAGCCGACCAAGTAGCTGACCTAGCGGCCGTCGCCGCTAGATGTTGAGGATTGTTTGGGAAATGAATGACGCTTTGCGTTATTTTTCATTGTAGGCGTTGCCTACCATGTGGTAGGTAAATACCAATCAGATGGTAGGTGCCCATGGAAATCCGTGAACAGATCGTCGATGTAGCGACGCGTCTGTTCGCCGCCAACGGCTTCGACTCGACGCCGCTGCAGGAGATCGCCGACTCGGTCGGGATTCGCAAGGCATCGCTGCTCTATCACTTCCGAAGCAAGGATGAACTGCGCCGCAACGTGCTGACCAAGATGCTGTCGCACTGGAACGAGGCGCTGCCCCGGCTGCTCAAGGCTGCGGCGTCCGGCGAGGACCAGTTCGAGGCGATCGTCTCGGAGATGGTTCGTTTCTTTACCGCCGATCCGGATCGGGCGCGCTTGTTGGTTCGCGAAGTCCTGGACCGGCCGGATGAGACCAAGAAGATGATCGGCGAGCATGTTCGCCCGTGGGTGGACATCGTTTGCAATTACATCCGCAAGGGCAAAGAGCAGGGCTTGCTGCACGGCGATGTTGATCCGGAGGCGTACGTGGTCCAGGTGATCAACCTGGTCGTCGCCAGTGTGGCTACCTACAACTGCATCGGCTCACTGTTGACCCCGGACGAGACTGACAAGGACGTGTTTGCGCGACATGTCCGCGAGCTCATGCGCGTGGCGCACTCGAGTTTGTTTGTAGCGCGGGAGAACTAGATGGCGAACTTCTTAAAGGACAACCCGGACCTTCAGTACTACCTGGACAAGGGCGTCGACTGGGCATCCCTATTCCAGTTGACTGAGTACAACGGGCGCGCACTCGAAGCCCACGCGAGCGTGGAGGAAGCGCTGGAGTTCTATCGCGAGGTAGCGGACATGGTGGGTGGCTTCGTCGCTGACGAAATCGCGCCGCATGCCGCCGAGATCGATCGCCAGGGCGTCGACCACGTTGACGGCGAGGCCGTGTTTCCCAAGCGTCTAGCGTCGATCTTCGAACAGCTGAAAGGGCTCGAGCTACACGGCATGTGCTTGCCGCGTGAACTCGGCGGCATGAACGCGCCGATGCTGCTGTACTACATCAACTCGGAGCTGATGGCCCGCGCCGATGTGTCGGTGATGGCTCATCACGGCTTTCACGGCGGTATCGCCATGGCCATGCTGATCTTCTCTGTACTGGAAGAAAGCACCACGTACGAGATCAGCGACAAGACTGCCAAGATTCTGAGCACTCGCTTCGCCAAGCCCATCGCCGAAATCGCCAGTGGCGAGGCGTGGGGTTGCATGGACATCACCGAGCCGGACGCCGGAAGTGACATGGCGGCCCTGCGCTCGGTGGGCGAACAGGATGCCGACGGCAACTGGTTCGTGAGCGGCGAGAAGATCTTCATCACCTCTGGGCATGGCAAGTACCACTTTGTCATCGCGCGCACGGAGAAGGTCGCGGATCCCACTGATCCCATGTCGGGCCTCGCCGGGCTGTCCATGTTTCTGGTCAAGGCGTACGAAGACATCGACGGCGAGCGCGTTCGCTACGCCACCCTCGACCGCATCGAAGAGAAGCTCGGCCACCATGGTTCGGTGACCGGTGCGCTCACGTTCGACCGATGTGCCGCGGAGCTCATCGGCAAGCGCGGTGACGGCTTCAAACACATGCTCACGCTGATGAACAACGCGCGCGTTGGTGTTGGCTTCGAGTGCATTGGCCTGTGTGAAGCGGCCTATCGCGCCGCGATTGCGTATGCGTCGGAGCGTCCGAGCATGGGCAAGACCATCGACCAGCACGAGATGATCGCCGACTACCTCGATGAGATGCGCACGGACATCCAGGCTCTGCGGGCGCTTGCCATGTACGGCGGGTACCACGAGGAGATGGCTCAGAAAGTCAGCCTGGTCTCGCGGCTGCAGCCCGACATGTCAGACACAGAACTCAAGCAACTCGAAGCGAGCGGCAACAAGCACAAACAGCGCGCGCGTCGAGTCACTCCGCTGCTCAAGTACCTGGGGGCGGAGAAAGCTGTGGAGATGTCCCGGCGTTGCCTGCAGATTCATGGTGGCAACGGCTACATGAAGGAGTTCGGCGCGGAGAAACTGGTGCGCGACTCACTGGTCATGCCGATTTACGAGGGCACCAGCCAGATTCAGGCGCTGATGGTCATGAAGGATGCCCTGGGCGGCATCATCAAGAACCCTCAGGACTTCGTTCGGCGAACGGCTCAAGCCCGTTGGCGAGCACTGTCGTCGCGCGATTCCCTGGAGCGTCGAGTTGCCAAGATCAAGCAGCTCGCGCGTGGCGCCGAGCAACACCTGGTGGCGCGTACGGCGACCGACAAGTTCAAATCCCTTCAGGGCAAACCGCTCACCGAGTGGCCGCGGGCGTTTCTCAAGAACTGGGATCCAAAGCGGGACTTTTCCTACGCAATGTTGCACGCGGAGCGGCTGACCAAGCTGCTGGCCGACGAAGCCGTGTGCGACTTGCTGCTTATCCAGGCGCGGCAGGACGACGAGCGCCGGGATGTTCTGGAGCGCTACCTGGAACGTGCCGAGCCGCGGTGTCGATTCCTGCATGACGAGATCACGTCGACCGGCGAACGGTTGTTGAAGCTGCTCGCTGATACGCGAGAGCAAACGGAGCGCGCGGCCGGGTAACGGCCCCGCTTGGAGATACAGACCATGGCACTACCGACAAAACACATTATTCATCAGCGCCGCGTACTGGCCACGTTGGGCAAGACCGCTCTGGGCGCGGTGCGCCAGCAGCTGAGCAGCAAACGCCCGCTCAAAGGAGCGGCTCCGCCGGCGTCCCCGGGGCCGGAGAAGACCGCGACCATCCCGGCGCTGCCAGCAGACTTGATCCGAGATTACGTGCGTCACTGTGGCGGCGACCCGAGTGGGTATCGCAAGACCGTGCCGGCGCACCTGTTTCCACAGTGGGGCTTTCCGCTCGCCGCCCAAACCCTGGTCGGCTTGCCGTATCCATTGTTCAAGGTACTCAACGGCGGTTGTCGCCTCGAGATCAACGGCCCGCTCCCTCAGGGCGAGCCGCTGCAAGCCAGTGCGCGTCTGGAGAACATCGACGACAACGGTCGTCGCGCCGTCTTGCACCAGCGCGTTGTCACAGGCACGGCAGCGCAACCCGACCTGGTGGTCGGCCACCTGTACGCCATCGTTCCCCTGGGCAGCGGCAAGGACAAGAAAGCCAACGGCAGTAATGGCAAGCCCTCGGCTAAGCAGGCCAAGCCGGAGAATAAGGAAAAGGCGCGGGTTCCGACCAATGCGCGTGAGCTCGCCTACTGGCGTATCGGCGATGACGCTGGCCTGGCGTTTGCGATGCTGACCGGTGACTTCAACCCGGTGCACTGGGTCAAACCCTACGCCAGGGCGTTCGGCTTTCGCAGCACCATCCTGCACGGCTTCGCCACCATGGCGCGAACGGTGGAAGGGCTCAACCGCCACTTGTTCGCTGGCAGCACGACGCAAATCAAGATGATCGATGTCCAGTTCACCCGGCCGCTCACGCTGCCGGCGACGGTGGGCTTGTACGTAACCGAAGACGATCAGGTGTTCGTCGGTGATGCCCCCGGTGGCCCCGCGTACCTGGTCGGAACGTTCGAGCGCTCGGCGTAGCGAACAGACCAACGGAGAAGACTATGAGTGACTTTCTACTAGAACTCGGCCAGAACCCCAACGCACGTAAGCTCATCCAACGCATTGGCTTGCCCATTCCCATGCCGCGCAAACTGCGTCGCGCCGGTGGGCCTCGCGAAGAGCGGCCGCTGCACGATCAGACCATCGTATTTGGTGCGGTCACGGGGTCAACGCTTACCCAGAACATCGCCGAGATCATCGCCACCGCGGGGGCAAACCCCGTGGTCGTCGGCGACGATGCCCTGCGCAAGCCGTTCTCAGAGATCGGCGAGGCATATGGTCGGCCCGCGACGAGCCTGGCACTCGATGAGCGTCCGGATATCAAAGCTGACGCGCTGATCTTCGACGCGTCGGCGATTACCAACACCGCCGATTTGCGCGCGCTCTACGATTTCTTCAATCCGCTGACCAAGACTCTGGGGTTGTGCGGTCGCATCGTTGTGCTCGGGCGCCCGCCAGACGCATCGGCGACTGCCGAGGCCGCGGCAGCTCAGTCAGCCCTCGAGGGCTTCGTCCGCAGCATCGCCAAAGAGGTGGGTAAGAAGGGCGCGACGGCCCAGCTGATCTACGTTGACACGGACGCCGCTGATCGTTTGGCCGGACCGCTTCGTTTCTTGCTGTCGTATCGCTCCGCGTTCGTCTCCGGTCAGCCGCTCTTCGTCACCTCGAAGGCCAAGTCGGTGGACACGCCCTCCTGGGTTCGCCCACTCGCCGGAAAGGTCGCTCTGGTGACCGGAGCCGCGCGTGGAATCGGCGCTGATACAGCGCGCCTGCTGTCGGCTGAAGGCGCCCACGTGGTCTGCCTGGATCGCCCCGACGACGACGCGCCGCTGAGCAAGATCGCCCGCGAGGTCGGCGGCTCGGTGCTGCTGGTGGACGTTACAGCGGCGGACGCGGCTGAGCGCATCGCCGCGCAGCTCAAGGCCGACCATGACGGCGTGGACATCGTGGTCCACAACGCCGGCATCACCCGAGATAAGACCATCGCGCGAATGAAGGCCGACAACTGGGACGCCGCCATCGACGTGAACCTGTCTGCGGTGACGCGAATCACTGCGGCATTGGTCGACGGCAAGCTGTTGCGCGACGGCGGCCGGGTTATCTGCCTGTCCTCGGTGGCGGGCATCGCTGGCAACGTCGGCCAGACCAACTACGCCGCATCCAAAGCTGGACTGATCGGCTACGTGCGACTGCTTTCGCGCACGCTGGCCGGACGAGGCATCACGGTCAACGCGGTTGCGCCCGGTTTCATCGAGACCCGCCTGACTACCGCCATCCCCGTAGTCATCCGTGAGGTCGGCAGGCGTCTGAGCAGTATGGGCCAGGGCGGTCTACCTCAGGACGTCGGCGAGGTCATCACGTTCTTGTCGACCCCGGCAGCAACTGGAATCACTGGTTCCGTCGTCCGCGTTTGCGGCGGCGCGTTTATCGGCGCTTGAACCGCACCCTTTAGTAGAGGCTAAGAAAATGGCTAGTAGCAAACATGTAAAGAAGGGCCGCCGCGCGGTCGTGGTCGCCGGCACACGGACTCCGTTCGTCAAAGCGTTCGGCAAGTTTCTCAAGCTCGATACGATCGCCCTGGGTGACGTCGCCGTTGGCGCGTTGTTGGAGCGAACTAATATCGACCGTCGCGAGATCGACAGCATCGTGTGGGGTGGAGTCATTCTGCCCGGGCTCGCGCCCAACGTTGCCCGTGAGATCGCACTGGACTTGAAGCTACCGGCGACGGTCGAAGGCATGACAGTCACCCGGGCGTGCGCCAGTGGACTGCAGGCCATCACGTTGGCGGCAGCTGCTATCGAACGCGGCGAGGCAGATGTAGTCATCGCCGGCGGCTCGGATTCGACGAGCAACGCCGAGGTCGCGCTGCCGCAGAAGGTCGTACATGCCGCTGCGCCAATCGCGTTCGGCAAAGCGACCCCAGGCGATGTCATGGGCGCGCTTGCTCAGCTGTTTCCCATCAACGAGATCTTGCCGAAGATGCCAAAGATCGCTGAGCGCAGCACGGGCCAGGTGATGGGCGAGTCGGCCGAGGATATGGCGCGACGCAATGAGATCAGTCGAGAGGCCCAGGATGAGTTCGCTGCGCGCTCGCATCACCGCGCCGCGGCCGGCATCGCGAGCGGTCGCCTGAGCAGCGAGATCACGCCGGTGAAGGTCGGCAAGAACTGGGTGCATACGGACGACATCGTGCGCGCCGCCACTTCGGTGGACAAGCTGTCGAAGTTGCGGCCGGTGTTTGCAAAGAACGGCACGGTAACCGCGGGCAACGCCAGCGCACTTACCGATGGCGCGTCGGCCGTCCTGCTCATGAGCGAAGAAAAGGCAAAGTCCCTGGGCCTGACCCCGCTTGCCCGCTTCGCCAGTTGGTCCTACGTTGGCGTCGACCCCGCCGACCAACTTCTCATGGGCCCAGCCATCGCCATGCCCAAAGCCCTCGACGACGCCGGCTACTCCTTGGACGATATCGACCTGGTCGACATCCACGAAGCCTTCGCCGCGCAAGTGCTCTGCGTACTCAAGATGCTAGGCAGCGACGCCTTCGCCAAAGCGCGACTCGGCAAGGACAAAGCAGTCGGCCAAATCGATCCAGCCAAGCTGAACATCCACGGAGGCTCCGTCGCTCTCGGCCATCCGTTCGGAGCAACCGGCGCACGCATGGTCACCACCATGGCCAACGAGCTCCACGCCACCGGAAAGAAAACAGCGCTACTAGGAATCTGCGCAGCCGGAGGACTAGGCGCCGCCGCAGTTCTAGAGCGCGTCTAAAAAAAGGCGGCCCAAGCAAGCGCCAGAGGCGCGAGCGATGGTCGAACGAAAACACGACGAAGTCGAGCGCAGCTGCCGAGGCGGATTGGGGCGCACCCCTGCAGCGGACGAAGGGAGTGGCCTAGCGGCCATGACCGAGTTCGCGAAGCGGTACGCGCCAAGGCGTCCGGCAGATGCGTTCGAAAAGAGAAGAGCTACTGAATCCCCCACAGCTCAGTAGCCCTTCCTTGGTAGCAGTCCGTCGATCACCAGGTCCCCCCTCGCGGGTTACGGCGGTCTGCCTATATCTGCGTCGAAGGCTAGTAGTTTAGCTTAACTCCAACTTTGTGCAACCGTGCATTCGGCGTGTTGTAGAGATCACGCGTGCGGTTGCTGCGGTTGCTGTTGCTGCGCCTGTTGCTGCGCCTGTTGCTGCGCCTCTTGCTGTTGCGCGACTGAGTGTACGTCCGAGGCATACAGTCCTTTCGGACCCTCGTTGATCTCGTACTCGACAGTCGAGCCCTGGTTCAGGGAACGAAACCCGTCACCTTCGATCGAGGAGTAGTGGACGAATACGTCCTTGCCATCCTCGGCCCGCGTTATGAACCCAAACCCCTTCGCATCGTTGAACCACTTAACTTTCCCGAGCGCCATATCCCCATACCTCCTGATCCATGAAGCGTTCATGACTTCGCGCGTACTACATCGCGCAACCAGGACACCGTTGTTCCGCTTAACGGGGGGTGGGGTCAACGGGTTTGTTCTCAAACCCGACATCGCGGTGAAAAGATCCAGTGGCAGTGCAGGGCGTACCGATTGGTCGACTTAGTAGAGTCGTCGCAAACGACTGCCAGAGTAGTAATGCTGAAGAATTGCACTGTGACTGTGGCCCTGTTTCGCCATACCGATCGCGCCGATCTGACACATGCCAACGCCATGGCCAAAGCCTGCACCGCGAAACTCAAACGCACTTGGGTGCGCTCTGTTTCCGATGGCGCGCACCGTGAATAAAGTGGAGCGGAGCCCACCGAACAAACGCCGCATGTGCACGTCGCCGCGGACAACGATCGTTCGCCGACTGCCTTTGATCCGCAGTTTGTTGATGCGGCCAGAGACACCGCGGGTCATGGGCTGCAGCGCGAGCACAGTGCCGACGCGGGGATGGCGCGCACGGACGCGTCTGCTCAGTTCTCGGGTGCTCACGCGTTTGGTCCAGCGGTAGCGCCCTTTGGAGTAGCGCGTAGAGCCGCAGTACGTGTGCTTGCCGGGCAGCGCCAGGAACGCGTTCAGGTTGCTGCTGTTGATCCCGCGCGCGAACCGTTTCGAGATACGCGCGTTTTTTGCGTCCAAGTGGCCTCTGAGCGCCGGATCCGGGCGGCCGCCCCAGATCTTCTCGTTGTGTTCACTGTAGCCGCCACATGCGGCACTGTAGCGCGCGTCCACCAGACCACCCGTGCCGCGTAGCAACACCATGCCGCGTGTCTTCTTGACCGCTTTGGTCGTGCGCGGATGTTCTTTGCCCGCGCCCGAGTAGACCTGACAGTGTTGGTTGGAACACAAAAGATACGGATCCGTATGGTGGCGTGTGCCGATCTTTTGCAGCAGCTCGGTGCGCGCCGCGATGGCCTGGGTCCTCAGCGCCGCGTACGGCGAGTCGGCGAAGATCTCAGACGGCACTAGTCCGGCGAGTAGACGATCCGCCGGCACCGCGTTGGCCGCGACCAACTTACCGTCAGCTCCGACGGTAACGTAGATCATGCCGCCGAAGCGTCGTGTCTCTTTATGGGTGCGCAGTTGAGATCCACCAGCGCCCGCGGTGATGCCTTTGAGCGATAGAGTTCCAGTCCGCTTGCGAGGCGCGAACCAGATCACCGAGGGGTTGCGGATGGTCGTCAGTCCGTCGCTCGCGATGATGGTGCCGCGGGGGCGGCGAACCATTTCCGGGTGCACGCTGGTTTTGACGTTGTGCTTGCGCGCGATCTTCCGCGCCTGACGTTTTCCGTTCCGACCCTTCACCGGCGACACGCCGATGAGTAGCTCGCGACTGTCGATGACTTCGCCTTGCACGCCAAACACGGTGCCGACCTCGAACTGTTTTGGTTTGTAGCCCAGGTTGGTCCACTTGCGGATGGCGGCTCTCGCGCCAGCGTCATCGGTTGCGGTCAGCCTGCGCACGATGGTCCACGACCGAATGACCGCGGGCTTCCCATTGGCCAGCGTGATTTTCCAGTCTGAGCCCGCCTTGATCACCGAGCCCCCTTCGCCGTCGGGCATGACCGCGACGCCCCCAGCCCCCGAGAGCTTGACCTCGCTTCTTCCGCTGAGAAGCTCAATAGTTACCAGGGGGATGCCCTTGGCCGTGAATGTGAACCTGCTGCTGTAGAGAATCCGCAGCTTGTCCCCAGTGGACGTCTCATCGGCGGCAGCGTTGTAGCCAAGTGCCGCGATAGCGCCGAGCAGGGCGCCGAACAAAGCGGCTCGGGATAGAACAGACGAGCGTAAGCGCATAGGAGCGAGCGTATGGTCGCTCCGCTAAATGGGCAAAAAATTGGAGAAATGCCCCATCCTCTCGCTTCTAACGACTGAGAGGACTGGAGGCAGCCCATCCGCTCGCTTCTAACGACTGAGGGGACTGGAGGCAGCCCATCCGCTCGCTTCTAACGACTGAGGGGACTGGAGGCAGCCCATCCGCTCGCTTCTAAAGAAAAAGCCGCTTCTAAAGAAAAAGCCGCCGCGTCGGCGAGACGCAGCGGCTGAAAAGAGTGCGAAGGGGGGGACTCGAACCCCCACAGGTCGCCCCACTAGATCCTTAGTCTAGCGCGTCTACCAAGTTCCGCCACCTTCGCGATTGCACGGATAGTTCGAGCAGAAGCTTGTTTAGACTTGGCAAGAGCGTGTGTCAAGCGGCACCATGTCGCTTTGTTGCCTGCGGCACAAAACTACGCCCAGAAATAACGCACTAAATGAACTTACCCCGACATAGCACCGAGCCACCCCTGTCCCGAAGCGGGCTGGTGCTTGGGCTCTATGGAGCCCTTGCGCTCACGGCCATCCTGTTCTCGGCCGGGCGGGGCGACGTGGATTTGTATCGGCTCGACGGGATTTCCACGACCCAGATGCTGTTGCTGAGTCCACTTCTGGGCGCGGCCATTGGCCTGGTCGTCGTGGCTCTGTCTCGACTCTGCGTGAAATATCAGTGGGGACGCGAACTACATCGCTCCTTTGGCGACATCCTCGGTCCGCTCAGCGGCCGGGAGATTCTTATCCTCGCTCTGGCGAGCTCCATCGGTGAGGAGCTTCTGTTCCGGGGAGCGATGCAGCCGTGGTTGGGACTGTGGCCACAGGCGCTCATTTTCGCCGCGTTGCATGTGGGGCCTGGCATACGCTTCTTGCCATGGACCATCTCGGCCTTCGTACTCGGCGTGGTGTTTGGCTATGTCTTTGAGTGGACCGGTGACCTGGGTGCGCCGATCGTTGCGCACTTCACGATCAACTATCTCAACCTGCGCTACATCGCCCGGGTGAAGCTGCCCGCCGAAGACGAAGAAGAATGGGCTCCCGCTCTCGCCGATGAGGTGGCGAGCGCAGAGATCCCCGAAGCGCATCCGTAGTCGCGATCGCCGGAAACCGGCCGCTGGTGTTTGCCGCGTTGTGCCGACTGGCGAGATTGTGCGCATATATATGCGCTTTTTAGGAAGCCGTTTGGCCAGTCGCGCGTCTAAACAACATGGCCGTTCCAACCAAGTTCTCTCCATCACCCAGCTCGAGTAGCTGGCCGCTAGTGGAGCGTCCACAGCGTTTGCTGGAGAACCGGCCTGGCAGCACCCTGGCGGTTTTGGCCGCCGTGGCTGCCACATTCTTGTTCTGGGTGATGTTCGTCGCGTAGCTAGGTCGCCAATTATCCGAAAATCCCCCAATGATGGGATATAGTTAGGCAATCAGGAGTCGTCTAACGATGCGGAACGATTGTGGGTAGCCAGGCGGTGGGGTTGTCATGGCGAATCCGGGAGCGCCCGGGCATGACAACCGTCGAATTCACCGGGGACATCGACGAGACCAGCGATTTCGCTGACCTCTCGCGGCGTCTGACCGGCACAGTTCTGTTCCACCTGAGCGAGATCCGTCGCATCAACTCGAGCGGCGTCCGAGAGTGGGTCGACTTCGTGAGCAATCTCGACAAGGTCGACGAGCTGATCTTCAGCCATTGCTCGCCTTCGGTGGTGAGCCAGATCAACATGATCTACAACTTCGCCGCCGGCGCGAACATCCGATCGTTCTACGCGCCGTACTTCTGCGAAGGCTGTCGCAAAGAAGAATCGAAGCTAATCGACGTGCGCAGTCAGTACCCGGACGGAGTGACTGCCGAGCCACCCGAGGTTCCGTGTGACGACTGCGATGGGACCATGGAGTTCGACGAGATCGCCGACCGCTATCTTGCGTTCTTGACCGCCGACAAGACCGCCGACAAGTAGCAGCGCTAACGCATCCGGTGGACCTTCATCATGTTCGTGGTCTCCCCCGAACCGATGGGGCTCCCCATGGTGATGATCACCAACTCGCCGACTTTGGCCAGCGCGCGCTCGCGTAACACTCGCTCGACGCGATCGATCATTTCGTCGGTGGTCAGTGCCGGTTCGATGAGTACGGGCGTGACGCCCCAGTAAAGCGCGAGTCGGCGGTGTGTCACCTCGTCGGTGGTAAGCGCGATGATCCGCGCTTCTGGTCGGTACTCACTCATCAGTCGCGCCGCGCCACCGGAGTCCGTGACCACAGCGATGGTCTTGAGGCTGAGCTGTTTGCCGGCGACGACAGCGGCGTGTGCTACCGCGTTGGCCGACACAGGTAGATCCAATGCCTGCACATCCAGGGTTTGACGGTAGTACGCAGAGACCTCGATCTCGCTGATGATGCGAGACATGGTGCGTACGGCCTCCACCGGGTGTTTGCCCACTGCCGTCTCACCCGAGAGCATGAGCGCGTCCGTGCCATCGAGCACAGCGTTGGCCACGTCGGACGCCTCGGCGCGGGTGGGCCGCCGGTTCTGAATCATCGACTCGAGCATCTGCGTTGCGGTGATAACGATGCCGCCGACCTTGTTGGTCTGATCGATGATGCGCTTCTGAGCCAGGGGAACCTTCTCCGGTCCCATTTCCACGCCCAGGTCGCCACGCGCGACCATGATTCCGTCCGAGGCTTCGATGATCTCGTCCAGGCGGGCGATCGCTTGTGGCTTTTCGATCTTTGCGATGATCGGAATGTGCTTGTCGCCGACCGTGGCTAGGCGGCGTGCTTCGATCACGTCCTCGGGGGAGCGAACGAATGAAAGCGCGATGTACTCGACGCCGATTCGAACACCAAATGCGAGATCGGCACGGTCCTTGTCGGTCAATGCGGGCGCGGAAACCGCCACACCCGGAAGGTTGATCCCCTTGCGATCCTTGAGCATGCCACCGGCGACGACTTCGGTTGTGACGTCGGTACCGCTCACTTCGCTCACCGATAGTTCAAGATAGCCATCATCTAACAGGATCCTGTCGCCGGGTCTGACGTCATTCGGTAGACCCGAATAGGACGTGGACACGCGGGTGCGATCCCCCAAAACGGACGTATCAGTTGTGATTACGAATTTCTCGCCCTGCTTCAGCTCGACGCCACCGTCAGCGAATTTGCCGACGCGGATCTTTGGCCCCTGCAGATCGAGCAACACCGCGACCGCGCGGTTTCGCTTCTCTGCCTCCGAGCGAACGATTTGCAGCGTCTTCTGGTGCTGCTCCTGCTCTCCGTGGGAGAAGTTCAACCGGGCGACATCCATCCCCGCTTCAATGAGGGCTCCGATGACCTCCGGGCTGGATGACGCCGGTCCCAATGTACACACGATCTTGCTTCGCCGCATGCGCGCAATAGTAGCCACAAAACCGCTTGCATGGCGACGGGGCTGGGCGTATATGGGTGCGCTGCAATGACTCTGAGGAACTCTGTAACGTTAGCGGGCTTCGCGCTGGCGCTTGCCACGGCCGCAACACTGGCCGCCGGCTGCACTGTTGAACGCGATCCGCCCAATCTGGTTGGCCAGGACGTTCGGGTAACGATGATTCACACATCGGATATCCACTCGCGTCTGTTCCCTTACACCTTCGTGCCTAACCGGTTCGACGAAGGCCATGGGTTGTTGTTCGAGAACCGACCGTTCGGTGGCCTCGCCAATATGACCACCATCATCAAGCGCGAGCGCGCGAAGGCAAAGCGTTCGCTGTGGCTGGACTCCGGTGATTGCTTTCAGGGCGCGCCGGTATTCAACATGTTCAAAGGTGAAGCCGAGCTGCGCACGCTCAGCACCGCGGGCATGGACGGCGCGGTCATCGGTAACCACGAGTTCGACCTCGGCGCGCAGAATCTGTTCGAGCAAATCGACAACTGGGCCGAGTACCCACTGCTCGCCGCCAACTACGCGTGGGACGATGCGCCCAATCCCAATCAACGCTCGCTCAAAGACGTAGCCAAGCCGTATCACATCTACGATCTCGACGGCGTCAAGTTCGGCGTCATCGGCATGGCCAACTGGTCGTCGATGACCGGCATCTTCGAGGGTGGCAACTCGGCTGGCCTACGCCCCCTTCGCGACGCCGACGTCGTGAGTGAGTATGTGCGATTGCTTCGCCCCGTGGTCGACGTGGTTGTATTGGTGTCGCATCTTGGCTTGAGCGAAGACCAGGAGCTGGCCGATCCGGACAGCTTCGAGGGCGTCAACATCAACGACCTGCCGCTCGACGGTGTCGACTTGATTCTCGGTGGTCACCTGCACATCGTGCTCAACCCGCCCAAGGTGATTCGCAACGAAGAGACTGGTCATCAGACTGTGCTCGTCCACTCCGGGGCGTTCGCCAAGTACGTGGGCCGTCTCGACATCGTGGTTCGCGTCGGCGAAGACAACTCGGATCCCACCAAGCGCAGCAAGATCACGGCGTTCTCCTACGACAACCTGCCGGTAGACAGCACGGTTACCCCGGACCCGGAGATCACCGAGTTGCTGTGGCCGTATTCGGTGGCCCTCAACGAGGAAATCGATCTCGACGGCGTGTTCGCCTACGTGGACAACGACGGCGGCAAGATCTTGCGCAACGACCTGTCTGGCGGTGACTCGCAGCTGGGCAACCTGGTCGCACGCTCCATGCAGGTGCGCTCCGGCGTCGAAGCTGAGCTGGCGATCACCAACTCCCTCGGCATCCGCGCCGACTTCGAGGCAGGGCCGCTGACCATCGAGCAGATGTTCAACGTGTTCCCGTTCGAGAACAGCATCACGGTGATGTTTCTGTCGGGGACAGAGATCCAGGAGACGTTGGACTTCGTGGCTCGCAAATCCAGTGAGCGTGGTTGCCGCACCCAGGCCCAGGTGGCCGGTATCTATTTCGACATGGTGTGCGGCGGGGACTGTCCCAATGGCGCTCCGGCGTGCGCAAAGAACATCTATCTTGGCGACGGTTGCCGTGGCTCAGACCCCGATGGTCCGAGCGATCCCAATCTGTGTCCGCCTCTGGAGCCGACCGGTTTGTACCGCGTCGCGGTCAACGACTACATCGCTGCCGGTGGCTCAGGCTTCGACGTGCTCAAGCGAAACACGAGCAAGCAAGACACCGGCGTATCGTTGCGCGACGCGCTCATCGACTTTCTGCGTAAGCAGACCTCGTGCTCGCCGTCTGTCGTAGACGCGACCGACTTGCCGGAGCTTCGGCCAGTTGTAGACCTCTGGGGCGAGATCGCCTGCCTTGACGGAACCATGGAACCCCACGATGGACGCATTCGCGCGATTTTCGAATAAGCCCGGTGGCAACCTCGCGGTCCTGGCGTGCTGCTTCGCGCTGCTCACAGGCTGCGTCGATCACCAGCCCGGAGTCGAAGGCACCACTTCGCTGCGGCTGATTCTGGTCGCCCCCACCGACCCGGGGACAGTCGACGATCGCCTCGACTTTGCAGACCGCACGGTCACCTTGCGCCTCGAGGCGCTCGATGCTCAGGGCGAGCTCGACACGACCTTGACGGGTAGCCTGAATTTGTACGTCCACTACCTGGGCAGCCTCACCCCCGAACTCGATCAGCCGCCACTAGCGACCATCCCGATGACGGACGGTGTTACCCAGAACGCCACGGTGGACATCCCTGTGTCCTACGGGCCGACGTTCCTGTGGGTCGAGCACGTCACCGGCGACGACGCTACGTTCGCGACGGGGACGTCAGACACGCTTTGGTATCGCAACGCGTATCTCGAGGACATTTCGCGGCCGTTGGATGAAATGTCGCTCGATGCACTGGAGCGGTCGCCACTCGAAAAGAAAGAGATTGATATCGACGGTTCACGCTATGGCGCGAACGGTCGGATGGTCGTGACTGGCGTCTATGCCCAGGGCTACACCCTGGCTGATGTCAATTGCGCCGACGCGAGCGGTACGCCTCCCTGCACCACCGATTCATACGACTCGATTTTCGTGTTCAGCTTCAGTCGCCCGGCAGACAAGCATGGCAATGACATCGTTCGTGGCCAGGTGATGGATAGGCTCACCGGCGCCGTCAGCGAGTTCAACGGTCTCACCGAGGTGAACTTCCCCGAGTCATTCGTCAATGAGGCGGCGCCGAATCTGGCGATATTGCCCGAACCCATCTCCATTCAGTCTTCCTGGCTGACGACACCCATTGAGATGGAGCGAGTCGAAGCGGCGCTGATTTCCATTGATAACGCCGTCGTATGCGACCTGGATGAGGACTTCGAAACCTACTCGCAGTGGAAACTCGATCTCGGCCAAGGCTGCGGTCGTCCTGTCAACGTGATCAGCAAAGGCGTCGCCGCCGACTTCGACCCGGGCCTGTACGTGGGCCAGACACTACCCAAGGTCGTTGGCACCCTTCGCCCTGTCAATATTGGAAGCTTCAACGTGTGGATCATGTATCCCCGCGACGGAGACGACATTACCCCCCCGTAAGAGACCCCGAGGAGACGAACCGTGCAACGCTGGTTGATTCTCGCAGCGCTCATGCTGCCTGCGACTGCGCTCGCTCAGCCCAAAGCTGACGAGCCTGAAAAGAAGACGGATCCGCCCACGACGACGACGCCTACCGCGCCGACGCCGAAGGCGACTACTCCGACCACCGCTCCGACGCCGACGCCGAAGCCAACGCCGAAGCCGGTATCTTCTGAGCCGACAGACGCAGGCAAACCGAACCCGGACGAGCCACCGGTCGTTGCTGTTGACCCAAAGAAGGACGTCAACGAGCGCCAACCGGGCAAGGTGCGCGGCGAGTCCAGCTTCATGGACGTTCGCCTCAACCTGACGTTGACCAACGAGAACCTGTTCGCCAAACCGGGCGAAACGATTCCAAGCGTTCCGGGTTGGCGCTTCGGCCGCCCGAACTCTCTGGGTGTGCTGTTCTTCGACAACTACGACACGCGCTTCTCGGGTTACGAAACATTGGCCCACGCGGTTCTCTATCGTCAGCACACGGACAAGAACTGGGAAGTCGAAGGCGCGTTGGTTTTGCGCATCAACGACCTTGCTCAGAACCAGATTGCGTTGAGCGATGCGGGTTCCTACATCCGGGTGGCCTACTGGAAAGATCCGAAGCGCAAAGATCCGACCCGCTTGTCGCTGGTTGCGTTCCCGACGTCGTCTGATCGTATGCGCCTGGGTTACAGCTATCGCCTGTCCTGGGGTGGCTCGCCTGAGTACCAGCGCAGCAAAGAGTCTGTCCCCGGTGTCAAGATTCAGTACGACACGGGCAAAATCTACGGCTACGTCGGTGCTAAGTCTGCCGTCGTTCTGGATGGCGCGACCGCAGAAGAGAAGGCCGTGCGCGGTTACCTGGCCGGCTTCGGTATCGACATCACCCCCATGATCAAGTGGGAAGTCAACGCCGGTTACTTCAACCGCGGTTCCAACGAACTGCAGGACGTGCTCACCGAGGACGTGCAGTTGTACGGTGTGTCCACCCAGCTTGCGTTCCATGATGGCATGCCTGTTGGCTCCTCCATCGACTACACCCTGTACCGCAACGATCCGTTGCGTGTCGGCCGTCTGTTCCGCCGCGCCGAGTATCCGGGCGGGCTGAGCTGGCTCGTAACCAGCGAGTTCACATTCCTGGCGCAGACCCTCAAGGATCCGGAGGCCACGGGCTCGACCAAGATTCAGAAGGCTATCGCTGGCGACGTCAACGTCCGCGTCAAGTACAACCGTCTGCGCTTCCGCTTGGACGCGCAGATTCGCGACCTGGCGTTCATTCTGCACTCGACGCCCTCGCTGCCCACCTACTCGGACTTTCCCAAAGAGTACGATCAGGCGCCTAACCTGTTTCTCGCAGCCGGCGTGGACAAGAACTTCGACGACAAGCTGACCGTCGGCGTGGTCGTCGGTCTGGATATTCCCGCGACCCTGGACACTCCAACTGGCGTGCTACCTGGCGACACCGTCCCCGGCAATGGCCGGTCCACCGCGGTGATTCGCAACGAAGGCGACATCACGATCCTTCCCCAGGGCGAGAAGGTTGCGCCCCAGTTCGCGGTCAAGTTCCAGGGACGGCTCGACTTCTCCGAGTTCTTCGCCGCTCTGTTGGACGTCTACTACACATACGACCCGAACCAGACGCGCCTGCGTCGCGACGGTCCCAACGATCTATTGATGCGTGAGTTCGGCGAGTTCAATCAGCTCGGTGTCAACTTGACGCTGCAGGCCAAGTTCTAGGCCGACTTTCGATCCAGACGATCCAGAGCTCTAGACTCAGTTTCGATCGCAAGCTCCACATCAATATCCCACCCGCGCATTCGCGCAAGCAAAGAATCCAGGTCGAAGACTTCACCGACACCGAGCACCCCGGTGGGCGGCCTGGTGCGCACGCATAAGATCACCGTGGCTGCCGCGATGGCGATGGCCGTGGCGCCGATGGCGTCGTTGACGACGAGCGTGCCTCGGGTTTCGCTGGGCGTGCCTCGGTTGGCAATCGCAACGATCTCGACCCGCGAGCTTCGCCAGCGAAACAGCGCGCCCCGCAACAGGCGAATGCCGCCCAGGGTCAGCCAATCGTAGGCGCGTTGAAGTCGCCCGGATTTGTTCGGGCGTAGCCAGACCGACAAGCGCACGAAAGGCCGCAGCAGGCGAGGCAAGGGAGCGTAGTAACCTGCCAGGTTTGGCACGTCGGTGGTCAGGTGCAGCATCGACGTCTCGGGAAAGTCGAAGCTCAAGCACGCTCGGTCTCGAGACGGGAAGGGCAACACGGGGCCGGCCTGGAGTGCGGGCGCGTGTTGGAGTTGGCCGTCTACGTAGCTGGCCGCGGTCGCACCGAAGCCGTCGACCATCAGGTTGGCGATTCCTTTACCCGCGCCGGACGCCGCACGGATCGCGATGCCGAGCTCGATGCGTTCGCAGGCGCCTGGCGCGTCTCGCAGTGCGTGCGCCAGCAGATTGCTCACGCCGGGGAACAGGCCAACGCCGACGACTACGGCGCCCTGCGCATCTGTGTACGCTCTGCGCAGGTCCATGAGCGCGCGCAAAGCGGGCGCGTGAGCGCCGGTTTCGACGAACAGGATGCCGTGGATGAGACAGTGCTTGGCAGCCTCGGCCGGCGGCGCCTCGATGGTGTCGCTGCAGTTAATGACCACATCGAAGCCGTCCATGGCAGCGAAACTCTCCGGTCGCGTCAGATCGATCACAACGGGACCTCGGCGGGAGCCACCGGCGACGACGAGCCCGTCGAGTTCGGCCAACGCCGCGTGAACGCGTTTGCCCAGATAGCCGTGTGCGCCGATTACCAGGACCGTCTTTCCCATGGCAATGGGATGCGCAGGTGGTGACCTTCGTTGCGCTCGCGGTCATGCCGATGCTGTGCTAACTAAGTAGAAGTTCATGCGACTTATCGCCACATGGGCCCTCGCCGCGGCAATCCTGACGGCTGGGCTCACAGACTCGGCGGTGGCTACTGCCGCCAACGTGGCGCCCGCCAAGACCGCGACCAAGACCAAGACCGCGGAGAAGTCGTGGCGTTTTGTCACCAGGCGCGGTGTGCTCCGGGTGTGGCGGCCCAAGAACTACGACCGTCGCACCGCTGGCATCGTGGTCTACGTCCATGGTTTCGACAAGAACGTCGATGTGTCGTGGAAAGACCACAGGCTGGCGGCCAAGTTTCGCGCGAGCAAACGAAATGCACTGTTCATAGTGCCCAAGGCTCCCATCGCTCTGAACAAGCCCGTGGCGTGGCCGTCCTTGCCAGGTCTGATTTCGACCAGCCTGCGTCTGGCGAAACTCAAGCGGCCCAAAGGTCCCATCGTCGTGGTCGGCTACAGCGGTGGCTACCTCACGGTCATCCGCTGGCTCAACTACAAGCGGCTGCATCACATCGTGTTGATCGATGGCCTTTACGCGTGCGTACCGTTCTTCGACAAGTGGCTGTACCGGTCCAAGGCACGAGCCGCCAACCGCCTGGTCACGGTTGCGTTCGACACGATCAAGTGGGCAGACCCGTGGGTGAAACGCGCTGCGGGCAGCGTGACCCTCACCAAGATTCCGCTGCGGTTTCGGGAGTTCTCCAAGCGCGCGAGAGCGGCGAAGCTGCTCTATATGCGCTCACAGTACCCTCATCTGGCCCTCGCCGATCGTGATGACATCGTGCCGATGTTGCTGCGCCTGGCGCCGCTAAGACGTCTGTGATCGGCTTGCAGCCGCGCCCAGCATTGACTTTCGCCAGGAGAGTGCGGCAACCTGTTTCGGCTCTGGAGAACTGATTTGGATAACCTGACTGAAGGCAATCTCACCATCGAAGTCGGCGGCGGCAGCAGTGAGCCGATTGTTTGCGTATGGAAGGGGCGGAGCGGTGACCGCAACCCGGGGCTCGTACTCGGGCCGTACTTCCAGACGCTCGTGGACCAGGCGGCGGTCGACAATGTGCCCCTGGAAATGCACTTCGACAAACTGGAGCACTTCAATTCGTCGACGATCACGGCGCTGATCAAACTGATTCAGACAGCGCGCGGCAAGGGCATTTGCCTGGTCATGGCTTATGACCAGAACCTCAAATGGCAGAAGCTGAGTTTCGACGCGCTGCGCGTGTTCGAGAAGTCAGACAAAATGTTTCAACTGCGTCCGGTCTAGGTAGCTATGAGCACAGAGATCACAAACGACCCGGACAAGCGGCACTTCGCTTTCGCGATCAATCTCGCGGTGCGTAACGAGTGGGACAACATCGACCTACTGCGGAGCTCCGTGCAGAACTGTTTCCTCGCCGTGTTCGCCGATGTCGATGGCTGCAATGCCGTCGCGATGGTCACGGGGGAGTTGCTCGAGAACGCGATCAAGTACGGTGACTGGAGCCAGCCGTCGTCGCCACAACAGTTCCGGCTCGACGTCAAAGGTGACGCCGAGAAGAGCGTGGTCACTGTATCGAGTCCGACAGCGCCCGAAGGCAAGCACCTGGACAACCTGATGCAGATCCTGAAGTGGATCGACGAACAAGAGAGTCCAGCTGCCGCGTATCAGGCCAAGCTGTTGGCAATCGCCGCGGGCGAAATCGAAGCCGATAGCGGTCTCGGTTTGGTGCGCATGGCCTACGAAGGCAATTGCACCTTCTCGGCTGCCGTCGAAGACGGCTGCCTAACGGTCGCTGCGGAAATCAAGCTGTAGCTAGCTCTGCGGCGCCAGTTCCGCGGCTAGTCAACGCTCCGCACCAGCCGGAAGCCGACGCGCACGGAACGTTCGCTTGCCCGGTAGCGACGCCGGACCGGGATGCGGCAGTCGTGAGGCCAGTCGCACCAGGCACCGCCTTTGGAGTACGAGAAACGCGCCATGGTACGGGTCGTTTCGTCCGCCGGCGGCACGACCCAGTCGGCCACGCAGCCGGCCATATCGCGTACGCCATATGGCGATTCGTCGATCTCGAATGCGCCACCCGCCGCGGGTTCGGGCAGCTCCGCTCGGGAATCGCGCATGTGACAGAACGTAGCGTCGAAGTGGTCGCCCCAGGGAAAGCGCCGGCCGTCGGTGCCGCGCGCGGCTTTCTCCCACTCGTCTTCGGTCGGCAGCCGGTAGGACAGACCGGATTGCTTGCGGCGCCAGCCGGTGAATGCGCTGGCGTCTTCCATGCGCAGGCCGAACGCGGGCAAGTCGAGTAGTTCGCCGCGCGTGCCCGGAGCGAACTGATGTGTTGGCTCCCAGCGCGACGTTTCCCAGCTCCAGTACGGCGTCCCCACTTCGCTGCGCGGCAGGCGTCGGTCCGCGGCGGTGTGATCGCCCGCAGCGCTCAAGTCGCGGATGAACTCCAGGTACTCGGCGAACGTTACCGAGGCGCGCGACATGACGAATGACGGAATGTCCACCGAGCGAAGCTCCGACTCGTGGCCACCGATGAGGGCCGGTCCGCCGGGAATGAACAGTTCGTCGGCTCCCAGTGTGGCCAGCGGTACCGTATCGACGTTGAGATCGTAAGCGTTGCCTGGCTCGATGTGCAGCGGGTAGCGCGCCGTGCGGCCGTGGCCATTGACGCTGAGCAGGTAGCTCCCTGGTCGCAGCGCCACGCCGTTGAACGCCTCCATCGAGCCGATGATACGTGGTTGTAACGGAACCATGCGCCGGTCGCGCTCGATGTACTCGGCGAAGCGCAGCTCCGTAGGCGTCCCCGCGGTCTTCACAACAACCCGGGAGTCGGCATCGATGCGGCTACTGTAGGTGCCGTCGTCGTAGTTCTGCACCAGGTCTGCGAAGTAGATTTGCTCGAGCTCGTCTCGGCGTTCCCGGGCCCGCTGGAGCTCGATCCAGTACAGCCGGGCAAGTCCCTTACGGGCAATACTGTCAGACGGTAGTTCGTCCAACGCTTCTTCGAATGCTGATAGGGCGGCGCGCAGCGTGCGGGTGCGCAGCGCTTCGGTCACGGCGAGCAGATCTTCTGCGTCCCACAGTTCGCCTTTGGCTTTGGTGCTGCTCCAGGGAACGACGCTTTGAGCCAGCTCTCGCACGCGGTTGACTTCCTGTGGCCGCGTCTCCAGCAGCTCTTCATAACGCTCGGTGAACTCGGCGCCACGTTCGGAGTGACGCGCGGCTTCGCCTTCGCGGCGCTCACGTTCGAGGGTACCTTCGAGGAACTGCTCGATGGCGAACGCCAACTCTCTGGCGCTACCCCAGCGGGCGTCGGCGGCGTGAGCGATCGCGCGGAGGCAGATCGTTTCGAGTTCTTCGGGAATGCCGAGCTCTGGCGAGCGCTCGCTCGGTCTGCTCGGCGCTGGATAGACGAACGTAGGTAGTTCCTGGCGCAGATGTTGTTTTACCTCGGCCCGCGGTGGCGGTATGAACGCTTGCCGGTAGCACAGCAGTTCGTACAGCACCGCGCCCAGGGCGAAGACATCGACGCGTGCGTCGTAGTGATCGTTGCGGCCGCAGAACTGCTCCGGCGCCATGTATCCGGGGGTGCCGCCGCGAATGCCACTGCCGCTATGCGACGAGTAAGCGATACCCCAATCCACGACCAGGACTTCGCCGAACGCCCCGAGCAAAATGTTGGCGGGCTTCAAGTCGCAGTGAATGACGCCGCGGCTGTGGGCGTAGTCGACGGCCTGGCAGATCTGGATGAAGTAACGCAGCATGCGCCGGCGGGTGTACCGGTTGAGCGCTTCTGGATCACCGTGGCGCAGTCGCGACAGCACCTTGTTCAGCCCTGGCTCGGTGAGCAACTTCATCACGAAGAAGCTGCGCCCCTCAGTGGTGCCGATGTCGTAGACCGGGATGATGTTCGGGTGTTCGAGGCGAGCCGTGATTCGCGCTTCTCGGGCCAGGGAGCTCTCACCCTTGCGACCGGCATCTCGCAACAGCGTTTTCATCGCCACGTTGCGCCCGAGCAAGCTATCGCTACACTCGGTGACCTCGGCGACACCCCCGCTACCGATCAAGCGGATGCCCTGGTAGCGATTGTCGCGGCGCACGTCGACGGGAACCACCTGGCTGTCGGCCTCGGGCACCGGCAGCGCGGCCGTCGGCGGGTCGTTGGAGCGCGGGTTGTCGCGGGTGGCGGCAGTGGCGAAGTCGCCAAGGATCGCCGCGGCTTCCGCACGTAGATCCGGGTTGGTCGTGTTCGAGTCGTTCATGGTGGCGAACGTGTCGCCCATGGAGAACGACTCGGCCGCCAGCGTGTCGGCGTTGGTTCCGATGTCGTCACCGTCGGGGAGAATCGTATCCGGATCAGGCAGATCGGTATCGGCGCTGCTGGTGACGGACGGCTCGTCTTCTTTGGACCCGGGACGCTTCACACGGATGCCGAATCGTAGCAGATGCCGGAGAGGCGATCAGCTGGGTTTGGCGTAGCGCATGACCAACAGGGAGATGTCGTCGTCCTGCTCTTGCTGCCACTCGGCGACGTCGTCGAGGGTGGCGGCGACCATGCTGTCCAGGTCACCCTTTCTGTTGGCGATGATCTGCTCGCATAGGCGGTCGGCGCCGTACTGGTCGCCAGCTTTGTTCATCGCCTCGGTGATTCCATCGGTGTAAACCGCCACAATGTCGCCATCGGCCAGCTCGATCGGGGTCTCGACCATGCTGTCGCCAAGGTCATCGATGATGCCGATCCAGGTACCTGGCGTGGGTAACTGCTCACACTCGTCGGCGTTTGCGCGCAGGATGATCAGGTCCATGTGAGCGCCCGCGAGGATGAGTCGCCCATCCTGGTACCAACGCAACATCGACAGGGTCATGTGTTTATCGCCCTCGAGGCGGTTGCGCACGTTGTCCAGCATGACTGCATTGACTGTCTTGAGCACATCCGCCGGCGCCACATTCGGATTGGAGCGGACCTGAGTCGATACGCTGGTCTGCACCATGAGCATGACCAGACCGGCGTCCAGACCATGGCCGGAGACGTCGCCGATGGCCACCCAGCCGCCGTCGTCGGTTGGGTGCACGTCATAGTAGTCGCCGCCGACTTCGCTGGCCGGAACCATCTTGGCAGCGATGTGCAGATTGGTGAGCCCGGTGGTTTTGGGTAGGATCGACGTCTGGATCCGGCTGGCGATCTGTAGCTCGCCGGCCATGCGCTCCTTCTCGGCCATCTGGGCTCGGGACTCCTCGAGCTCGATCACCATGGAGTTCATGGCGCTGGCCAGGGTCTTCACTTCAGACAATCCGCCCGTACTCGCTCGCTTCTGCAGGCGGCCCGCCGCGATATCGCCCGTGAACACGACCAGGGCATCCAACGGTCGCGATAGCCGACCGGAAAGCAAGAAGGCAAACAGAATCGCGGCGAGCAACGAAGCCGCGCCCACATAGAACACATATTTGACGACCCGTTTGCCCGGGGCCAGGGCGTCGTCCAGATCGCGCATCACCGCGAAGCTGAGCAGCTTCTTCTTCTGTTTCGATGCGCCGATGAGTGTTAGTTGCTTGGCGCCGAACAGGTCGACGGTGCCCGTGTCGGGGGCGTCGGCCGTGTACTTCGACAGGGCGGAGGCGAGCTTTGTCCGGTCCGCGGCAGCGGAACAGTCGTCCTGGCCGCAGCCGCCGCTGTCCGTAGCGAAACCAATGATCTTTCCGCGTAGGCTGAACACGACTGAGCCACCGAGCTGCACCTGGAACTGGTTGGCCATACGGTCGTCTAGCGCCCAGCCCACGGCCAGGATGCCAATGACACGCTCGCCAAACATGACGCGCACGACGTGCACCAGGTACGCGGACTTTGCATCCACCCAGATCCCGGATGCTTTGCCCTTCTCCAGGGCCGGCATGATCAGCGGTGCCTTGAGCATGTTGCCCTTGGCCTTCTTGTCGGCGCGGTCGTAGCGCACGTCGCCGTTGGGGCGGGTGATGACGAAGACGCCTGCCTTTACCTTTAGCTGGTTGACGACATCGTCGATGGTGGCGGCGTCGACATCGCTGGTGTTGAGCACCGCGCGCAACGTCGGCTCGTTGGCGAGTTCGTCCGTGCGCTCCTTGAGCTTGCTGCGCTGGAATTCGATCAGGTCGTGAAAGACATCACGGCTGCGCTTGAGCCGGTCGTCCACGTCTTGACGGGCCGACTGACTGACCACCTTCGTGAGTGTCACGACGGTGGCAATGCTGATCGTCGCCACCAACCCGACCACGCCGATGAGCACGGCTGTGCGCAGCTTCATGGCTTTACGATAACCGGTTTTTTGGGTAGCCCGCGCTTGCCGGGTGCCCCGAAATCGATGTGATGCTCGATCATCAGTTCGTCTTTGCCGGGGGCGACGCCCATAGCCTTTGCGATGGCGTGGTCGAAGCGACGCCACCAAACGGAGACGTGGAGCTTGCCCGCGCCCGGTGCCTTCAGTATGTGGCTGAGCGTGGTCGTGGTGCGCGGAGCGATGCGTGTGTCGCGTAGGAGCTTGAACGCTTTGTAGTAGGGCGTGGGGTCGCCCTGGGCGCTGACCAGGACTCGGCCATAGGTGCGTTCGTAAACGTCGAGCTGCGCGCCCTTACTGTCCAGGCTACGTATGCGCACCACGAGCCGGCGCGCGGGCAGCCCGCTGGGAATGTAGTGTCCGGCGCCGGAGTTCTTGACGCCCACGCTGACGAGCATTGTGTTCTTCGCTTTGTTCGCAACGCTGATCTCGAGGCTGGCGGCCTGCGTGCGCAGTTTTCCCGCTTTGCCCATGAACCCGTGGTCGCGCACCTGAGGCCGTTCGCCGGCGCCCACGGCTGCTTCACCCCGCACCGATGGCATGTGGCAGTGTTGGCAAGCCATGCCGTCCTCGTTGGCAGGACCCTTCTTCCAATCCTCGTAGGTCGTGTAGACCGGCAAGTCGATCCCGGACTGGGTTTTGATCGAGAGTTGGTGGCAGGCCGCGCACAAGGTGCCATCGGTCTGGCTCTTCGCGCACGCCATACGGTGAAAGTAATGATCCTTCGCGTCGCAATAGGCGCCGTATTTGACGGCATCGGTCACTCGCATGGTGAAGGAGCTCGCGAACGGCCCGACGCGCACTGACTTGATGGTGTGGCAGACATCGCAGGTGATGCCTTCGGCTTCGGCGCGAGTTCCGGCGGGCACGTGACCTCGCAACGGCACGTGGCAGCGGTCGCATTTCTTGGGCTTCGCCGCCTGCGCTCGCGCTGTCTTGTAGGCCACCGATGACGCCGACCGTGAATGGCTTGATTTAGTCCATTCGTCATTCATCTTGCCGTGGCATTCGCGGCAGCGGGACGATGCCATGACCATCGTCGACCCGGTGGATGCGTCGATGGTGCGAACGACTCGTCTCTTGCGCGGCGTGCGTCCGTCGTCGGACTTGCTACAACCGGCGATGACCAGGAGCAGTGCTGCTGCCAGGACGGGTGCTACTGCCTTAGCGGTGCGTACTACTGGTAGCGCCCGTACGGGGTGCCATCTTTGCGCATATGATGGCGCGGCTTCTTGCCCTTGCGCAGGCTGAAGTCGCGACGAGTTTTGCTGCCCTGGCCGATGGTGACTTGGCTCTTGGCCTGTGTGCCGTGTGGTTGCCACGCGATGATTGTGTACGTTCCGGCGGGGACGCCGTCGATTCGAAATGTGCCATCTCTACCGGTCACGGCATAGTAATTGGAGTCGACGACTTTGATCTTAGCGATCATTTTCGGGTGGATGTTGCAATACACGTCCACCTCTCCCGCTCGTCGCATTTTTACTGATTTGCTGCTGCCGCTTTTATATAGGCCGAGGTCGAAGCGAGCAGTGCGCGATACGGAGAACACGTTGTGAAAGATCTTGTCGTTGTTCGGGAAATCGACGGTAGAGCCTTTCGGCACCACGGTGAGCCCAGGCGTGAACTGCTTGTTCTTCTGAGCGATGGTCGCCGTGCTCCGCTGAGTGCGGCCTTTGACGCCCTCGATGTAGACGACGACGCCGGCGGCCGGCGCGTTCTTGCCGAAGCTGACTTTGCCGTGCACGCCACCGTCCTGTACGGAAATGGCCGGGTGCGGCCACGCCAGCAGGGTGAGACCCGCGGCGATAGTTGCCGCCACCAGACTTCCCTTGAACCACTTCATCAGTCTCTCCTCAGTACTTTACGATCATCGCGCTGGTGAACACGTCGTTGGCAAACTGGGGGATGTTGCCCAGCTCTCTATTGACGGTGTACTCGGCCTTGAAAATCAAACTTTTGCCGAGTTCGTAGCGCAAACCTGTAGTGGCACGCCAAAGCTTTGAAATGTAGACGAAACTTGCACCGGCCAGGTGCAAGGCGTTGCGCCAATCGAGGCGGAAGTAGGGCACGATGCTGTTGGTCGCTCTATAAGAGAGCAACCCGTACGCGCCTTCGTAGGCCAGGCATGGCGCGAGTCCGCACTCGGCTCCGCCCGCTTCCGTTGCGCCTTCGGCGTCTCCCTGGACGTACTCGGCGGTGAACTCCACGTCTTTCCACAGCAGGTGAAGGTCAGCGCCGACGTGCCACTGCATGACCTTGTCGTCGGTCTGCTGATCTTGTGCTCCGTAGGCCCCCGACACGCCGACCTCGAGCTCGGCGAATGGCAGTTGGTAGGACAGACGCCCTGACACTGTGGGCAAGGCGTTGCTGTCGACTTCGTCGGCGAAGTTGAACGACTCGGTGAAGTTGCTGCCGTTGGTGGCCGAGACGTTGACGATCAATTTGCTGTCCAGGAATCGTGCTCGAGCCTTGACGCCCAGGGGACGTCCGCACAGGTAACGGCAAATCAACGACGGCGTGACGGTGATGCGGTCCGGCGCCTCTTGAAAACGGTACTCGCGCCCGACCACCGAGTCGAACTTGCCGGCGAAGATGCGTAGGTCGAATAGCTCGAGGCTGGTGTTCCACTGGGTGTAGGCCAATTTGACGTCGACGAAGTCGCCGAGGAATTCACCGTCGGAGTTCGATACGTCGCGGCTGCGCGGAACAAAGTCCACGAACGACGTCAGGCTCACCGACTTGCCCAGGCCTGCGAAGAGCTGCAGGTTGAGTGCGTTGACGATGAACGAGGCCACGCCCTTGTTGTCCACCGAGTCGAAGGTCACCGCTCGGGACTCGGCAGTTTCGGCGGGGTCTCCGCGAGAGTTGATCGCCGTGGACAGCGGGTCGCCCAAGAACACCCACGACCCGGGCACGGTGCCCGCGTACTGGGGGTAGATGAGGTTGCCGGTATCGCTGCGCAGTCCGCTGCCGTCGCCGCCGACTCGGAAGAAGCCGAAGTCCAGGTAGCCCTTGATGCGGCCCTTTACCGCGAGCAGCCCCGAGACCCGCTTGTCGGTGAACTTGAGGTCTTCCTTGAGAAGTTCGAGCTCGTCCCGAAGGTCAGTGTTCTCTTCTTTGAGTTTGCCGAGCTGCTCACTCAGATCCGGCGCCGGCTTGGCGACTGGTTCGCTCTTCGGTTCGGCCGGTTTAGTCGGTGTCGTCGGTTTTGGGTCCGGCGTCGTCGGCTCGGTGGTGACCGGCTGTGTGGCCGGCTTGTTCGGATCCACCGGCAGGGTTTGCGCGTCGCTGGCACTCGCGCTGAATAGGATCAGCGCCGCGATTGCGAAGGCCAACCGCTTCATTTGCCGCCGTGTTCTCGTAGGGCGCGCACGATCTCTTCGCGCACGACCTTGGACAGCTCGGACGACGGCTTGGTCAGCGCCACGGTGCGTACGCTGGAGTGCGGCGCTGGTGCGCACGCGATAACGGCTTTGCCACCGGCGGCCTTTTCTGCCGCTTTGCCCAGTCCAGATTTGGCTCGCTTCTGCAGCAAGGCTGTGACGGCCGCCTCGGGGAGCGGCTGAACACCGCCGCCCGGTTGGGCGATGGTTGCAATGCGCGCGAGGTGCTCGACCAGCTCGAGGCGTAAGTACGCCTGCTCGAGATCGGCGCCCCAGGCGATGACTCCGTGGTTCTCCATCAACGCGGCGTCCACGTCACCGACGACGCTAGCCAGAGCCTCTCGCGCTGCCGGGCCGGGCACCGCAAACGGCACCAGTGGGACCGTAGCCCCAATGGACACGACCGCCTCGGCGATGAATGGTCGCTCTAAAACACGGGAGCCGCTGCACGCCAATGCGGTTGCATGAGGTGGGTGCGCGTGTACGACGGCGTTGATGTCATCGCGGCCGCTGTAGACGGCAAAATGAAGATTGAGCTCGCTGAACGGCCGGGCGGTGCCGCTCACTCGTTTGCCCTGGCCGTCGACCTCGATCAGGTTCTTGGCGTCGACCGCGCGCTTGGAGGTGGCGGTCGGCGTCGCCAGGAAACGATCGCTGGCCAGGCGCACGGTGATGTTTCCGTCGTGGTTCGCCACCCAGCCACGATCGTGAAGGGCGTGGCTGATGTCGATGACCTGTTGTCTGAGCTCGCGGTTCGCTCGCATGGCTCTACCTAGGCGTCCGGTGCGTCGATTGCGTCGACGATGCCGACGATGAGCGATCGTATCGGTACCTGCTGTCCCATTTGCATGATCTGTCGCACGCCGGTTCCCTCGGTGAGGACGACAACGTGATCGCCAGCACCAGCCTGAACCGTATCGACCGCAAGAAAGCTACTGCCAGTCTCGGTCCCCGCGGCATCGAGCGGCTGCACGACCATGAGCTTCTGGCCGTCATAAGAAGGGTGTTTCGAGGTGGCGACTACGTTGCCCATGACCCGGCAGATTCTCATGGGGTCCGTTCCGGTGTGTAGAGCTCGTCGACGATGCCGACGATCGCGGCATCGACGGGGACGAACCACGGGTCGCATGCCAGCGCCGCCTCGCGAGAGCCGACGAGATAGACCAGGTCGCCTTCGCCGGCCTGGACGCGGTCCACCGCAGCGTGCACGCTGCCGGTGACGTTCAACTGATCGTCCAGAGGCTCCACCAAGAGCAGCTTGGTGCCACGCAGGCCTTCGACCTTGCGCTCGGCGACTACCGTGCCTATGACGCGTCCCAAGTACATAACCCGCGGAGCGTAACATTTTGCACCCCATGGCGGGAATGCAGCCAGCGAGAAACCGCGCCAGGTCGCTCTTGTGGCCTCTAGGCGGCTATTGCGGCGGTGCGTGGCCGGGGCCGGACTAACTGCTGGCTAGAATAATCTTGAACTCGCCGCTCCAGCCGGCTTTTGCGCTTCCGGCCAGCGGAATGATCCGGTCCGGGTCGTCGGAGCCGCACGTTGTACAGCCGTCGTTGGGTGGCAGAAACGGGTCGCCGGCGAAGTACAGCTGTGTGGTCACCGGGTTGTACCCAGGTTTGGTGACCAGAAAATGAATGTGCGCCGGTCGCCAACTGTTCTCGGCGATCAGATAGCTGCCGGGACGAATCGTCTCTAGCTGGAAGCGGCCGTCGGCGCCGGTGACGACCTGTCCTCTCAGGCGATACTCGGTGCCGGCATCATGATAGTTGCCGTCTTTGTCGGACTGCCAGATGTCGAGCAGAACTCCGGCTAGCGGCGTTGTGCAATCGGCACCAGTGACGACGACTCCAGTGACCATGAGCCGTTCACCGGGCTCTGACTTGTCGGCGATCTGCATGCGAACGGGTGCGCCTGGGGCGTGGAACGGCCCCAGGGCGTCGTTGGTCGTCGCCGAACAGGACACGCCGCCGTCGATTCCGACTACCGCATCGGCCTGGCTGGGGGGAGCATCGGTCGTCGCCACTGCGCCGTCCACGGAGCTGCTTCCCGGATCGCTCGAGCAGCTGAGCACCGCTCCAGCCGAAGCAGCTGACATGAGTTTGATGAAGTCTCGCCGTCCGCGTTTCATGAACAAAGTCTACGAACAATTGACTGTTAGGAAAAGCGATGTTTTCTGCACCAACTGTTCAGATAATCTTGTTTATCTGTTCACTGGCGAAACCGCGGTGCAGGGCGTCAGCGGATGTCGCGGCGTAGGAATACGGCCATGCCCGCCAGCATGGCTACGGCGGACAAGCTCAACGGTAACAGCACCGCCAGTGCGTTGAGGCCGTCCACGAGGATCAGCTCACGCAGATACCAACGCCATGGCGAGACCGCGCCCAACCAGTTCAGGCTCGACACTGTGGCGGTCAGCACATGCAGTAGGTATCCGCCGACCGCTACGACGGTGGCCGCGGCGACAGCGACATTGCGTTTGCCCGTGATGCAGCCAGCGGCGAACGCCAGTGAGGCGAAGAGCAGGGCGAGGCAGACCGAGCTCAATGAGGCGGCGATCAATTTCGTCGCGGGAACTCGAGACAGGCCGCCGCCGATGAGCGGACTGAGGGCGATCACCGACAGGGCGAGCACCGCCCCTAGTGCCACGATCAGTCCAACCAGTACAACGTAGCGCTCGACGACCAGACGGCGTCGGGTGAGCGGGTTCGCCAATAACAGTTCCAGCGTCCCGTCGGTTTCAGCCCCCGCGATCGCGGCGGCGCCTAGTCCGATTCCGAAGATCGTCAACAGCATGGGAGCGAACATGGCGAACAGCTTGCCGTGCAGAAAGCCTTCGGGCGAGACGGTGGATATGCCGTCCTTGACCCCGGCGATCGCTTTGAGCGCAGCGGGTAATTTGTCGAAGACCTTGTCGAGGCCAGCCTTGCCCTCAATGCTGGGGAACATACCAACGACCGCGGCGACGACCGCAAAGATGCCGATGGACCACCACATCATGGCGTGGCGGCGGTCGAGCAGCAGGCGGCGAGCGATGATCATTCGTCGCCCTCGTCGGTGTAGAACGCGAGAAAGAGTTGCTCCAGGTCGTGGTCGACAGAAACGACGCGTCGGACCTCTACCGTGGCGGCCTTCTTGATCACGTCGTCGATGCTGCCCTCGATGACTAACCGAATCACTCCGTTGTCGCCGCTGGCTTCGACCACTCCGGGAACGTCGTCGAACATGTGTGCGCTGACTTCGACGTCCACGTGCAGGTCGATGATCTGTCGCGCCTTGGCGCGCAGTTCGTCGACGGTGGAGACGACGACCAGGCGGCCCGCGCGCAAGATCGCGACTCGGTCGGCGATGCGGTCGACTTCTGGCAGGACGTGAGACGACAGGAACACAGTTGACCCTGTAGCGACTGACTCGCGCATCAGTTCGTGGAACTCGCGCTGGAGTAACGGATCCAACCCGGAGGTGGGCTCGTCGAGAATGAGTAGTTCCGGGGAGTGCATGAATGCTTGCACGATGCCGACCTTGCGCCGGTTGCCGGTGCTCAGCTCGCCGATGGGCCGGCTCGGGTCCAGGCCGAAGCGTTCGACCAGGGCGTTCACGCGTTTGGCATCGCAGCCGCCGCGCAGGTCACCGAACAGGTCGAATACGTCGTTGCCGGTGTACCTGGGCGGTAGGTTCAGGTCCGCTGGCAGATAGCCGATTCGCTTGCGCACCGCCGGGTCGGCCCCGCGCCCGCCGAGCACCAGTGACTGGCCGCTGCTAGGCCGCAGGAAGTCGAGCAACATGCGGATGGTGGTGGTCTTGCCCGCACCGTTGGGGCCGAGGAAACCGAAAATCTCTCCGCGTGACACCTGCATGTCCAGTGACCGGACCGCGTGCACCGACCCGAATGACTTGGTCAGCTTGCGCGTGTCTATGACCGTGTCTTGGCTCATTTGCTAACCAGGTTTGATGCGGGTCGCGCCCGAAACATCTCATCGAATCCGGGCTGCCGCGGTCGTTCTGCGGCTATCTGAGCAGTTAACCGCTGAGGCCGAGTAGTTTCCGCACTGCCAGGTAGCGTGGACGCAGGGCCACGGTCGTGAGATGGCGGGTGAGGATGCGGCCGTCTTTGCTCATTTCACCCGCGAATTTGGTGGCTGTAGCGATGTCGCCGCAGACCATCAGGCCGGCTCGATCCGCGGCGCGTTCGGTCGCTGCCATGAGCCGATCGACATCCAGGTCGCGCTTGGACGCTTGCTTGAACAGCTTCTCCAGGTTCGTGCGCATCTTCACCGGAAGCGTGGTGCGCAGCATTTCGTCGCGCTCGCGTTCTTCGTCGCTGCCGCTTTCCCCGGAGCCGCCGAACACGCGCTCCAGAGCGGTGATCAGGGCGACGAAGTCTTCCCGTGGCAGTCCGGCGGCAATGACTCGTTCGGGGCGAGCCAGTTCCGCCGCGCGGCCGAGCATGAAGCGCAGCTCGAGTTCGCTGAAGGCCCGGTCGTCGAGGCCCTGTAGTCGCGGGCCGAGGACCACGATGGGAGCCGACACACACACGACCTGCACATCCGGTGCGTCCGGTACATCGGTGACGTAGAGCAGGGTCGCCGGTGTGTCGAGGGCCGCCGCTACGCGCGGGAAGATGGATACCGCCGCGAGAGCCGATGTGGCTGCGACGCGTTTGGCACCGATGACACCGCATCGCTCGAGGGCGTCGTTGGGCTCGGACCAAAGCAGGGGCGCGGCGCCCCACAGTGTGCGCAGGATCGACGTGATCGGCCAGTCGGCTTCGTCGTGAATCAACTGCACTCGGTCGTCATCGCTCAACACATCGCGGTAGGGTTCGTCCGCCGCCATCTTGCGCGGCGGGTTGGCGTTGAGCAGGCCGCGTTGTTTGGCGTCGAGGTTGTGGCCGAGAGTCTCTGCGAGCTCCAGCACGGCGGCACCGGCGCTGGCGCGATCCGCGTCGAACAGGGCGGTCGCGTATTCCACGACGTCCGCGGTTTCGCGCGTGTCGGCGGCGAGGGTGCGGCGGAATTCGATCAGCGTGTCCTTCTGGCTGTCGTCGTCCTTCCAGATCTCGAGTAGGGCTCGGCGCGAGGTCATGGCGCCATCTGAGTCACTGGCCAGGGTGATCGACTTCTCGAACGCTTTGACCGCATTGTTGACGTCGCCGCGAGATCGTCGGGCCTCGGCCAGGCGATGCCACAACTGCGACTTGCGCGCGGCCGTCATCTCGTCACCGTCGTCTTTGCCGCTCAGGGCGACGCCGAGCATGGCGGAAGCGCCTTCGAAGTCACCGGCCTGCAGCATCAGGTCCGAGAGCACGGTGACTGCGGTGAGCTCGTACGGGTCGGCGTCGACGGCGCGTTGGGCAGCTTCGCGCGCCTTGTCTTTGTCGTCCGCGGCTAGATAGTTCTCGGCAGCGGCGGTGAATCGCGCGGCCCGGGCGCCAGCATCGCTACCGAAGGACGCCATCAGTTCGGCAGTACGCGCGGCTCCGCGGAAGTCGTTGGCAAGGTCCTGGCGCTCGAGCAGCTTCTCGAGCAGCCCGAGGTGTTTGGCTTCCAACGGAGACGCCGCGTTGACCGCTGACTCGTAGCAGATGCGCGCGCGGTCCTCATCGTTGAGGACTTTGACGGCCATGTCGCCCAGGGCCTCGAACAGGCGGACCCGTTCGTCGGGCTCCTCGGTCGCTGTCGCCTGTCGCGTCAGCAGATCCGCTGCGCGCACGTTGTCGCCGCGTTCCATGGCCAGTTCTGCCAGGGCGCGCAACGCCGGAGCGTAGTTGGGTTTGAGCTCCAGGGCGCGCTCGTACAGCGCCGGTGCCTTCTCCTGTCGGAGCGAGCGGATTTCGGCGAGGGCCGCGTGGTACAGGCCCTCAGCGACCTCGCCGCGGTGGTTCTCCGCGTCCTCGTGGGTGGCAGCGGCGCTCAAGTGCAACGCGGCCTCGCGCCAACGCCGTGCCCGATAACGGTTCTCACCCAGGGCGAGTTTCACCAGAAGGTGGCCGCGATGAATTCGGTCGGCGCTCAACAGGGTTTGATACGCGTCGTCGGCTCGGTCGAGTTGCTCGTACGCGATGGCCAGACGCAGGTGAAGCTCGGCTCGGGCCGCTGCCGGCGATTCCTCGAGTTGGGGCAGCATTTCGTTGAGGAACACTTCGAGGTCCTGCCAGCGAGACGAGCTGCTGAACAAGTCTGCTCGGGCGATGACTGCCGGCAGGTGATCGGGAACGGCTTCCAGCGCTTCGTCGAGTCTGCGTTCCGCGGCGGCGTCGACACCAGCCTGTCGGGCCAGCGCGGCCAGCTGAGTGAGTAGCCGGGCGCGTTCGTACGAATCGATCTCCTCGCTGTCCAGGCGCGTCTCGAGCAGCGCGGCGGCGGATTCTGGATCGCCACCTTGCTCGACTAGCCCAGCGAGTGCCCATGCTGCTTCGGAGTTGTATGGGCGCATCTCGAGCACACGCTCGAACGCGCTACGGGCGGCGTCCATATCCTCGCAGCGGTCGCGCAAAGTGATGCCGGCATCGAGCAGTGCTTCGACTTTGGCCTCGATATCTTCGCGCACATCCGCCTCGCGCAGCCTTGCTTCGGCATACGCGCGCGGGTCCTCGTCGGCCTCGGCGAGTCTAGCCAGGGTCGACAACCCGGTCGGGTAGTCGGGCACGAGGGTCAGCGCCTCTTCCAGCGCGTGGTGGGCGCCCTTGGTGTTGCGCAAGTGATCGGCGCGAAGGTCAGCCAGTCGAACGAGCAGCGCGGCGATGTCGCCCGCGCCTGCGTCAGCTTCCTTGAGCACCACGATGCGCCCCTCGAGGATCGATGCTGCTTCGCGCTCGCGATGGGCTTTGACCAGCGCCTGGACAAGGTCGTCGGCGATGCCGTCGTCGTTGGGATCGATGGTGCGCGCGTGGCGCAGCGCGGCGGCGGCATCTTCGGGTGAGTCGAGCCATTCCATCAGGACTTTGGCGCGACGCCGGAGCAGCTTGGCGCGGTCGAGAGGTTCTCGTGACAGGGCGGCCCGCCTGCGCAAGATGTCACTGAGGTCTTGCCAGCGGGCGTGCTGGTTGTACAAACGATCGAGCGCGACGTACGCGTCTGTGTCGTCGGACCAGCTGGATAAGATCTGCGAGTACGCGTCGATGGCGCGGTCAGGCAGCTCGAGTTCTTCTTCGTAGATCTGACCGATGCGTCTCAAGGCGTCGCGAGCGTCGCTGGTGCCGTGCATCAGCTCCTTGAGCTGGTTGAGCATGTCGATCACGTGGCTCCACCGACCCAGACCGCTGTACAGCTCGGCCAACTGGTGGATGATGTCGACGTCTTCAGGCGTGAGGTCGCGCAGACGAACGAGCGCGTCGATGGCATCGTGCGGACGATTGAGGTTGTCTCTGTAGATCGATGCCAGTTCGCGTAGAAGCCCCGGTCGCTCGGTGGCTGGCGCGGCCGTACCTAGTCGCACGTCGGTGCGCTCTTCCAGGGATGCAGCGAGATCCACCCAGCGGCCTTGTTCGCGGTACAGGGCTTCTAGTTTGGCGCGGGTATCGGCGTCGTCGGGGCGCATGCCCAGGATCCGCCGATACAGGGTCTCGGCCTGGCGCGGTCGCTGCTGGTGCGCACGAATGTCGGCGACTTCCATCAACAGGCCGACTGCCGCTGCCTGGGTGTCGGCTTTGTCTGCCGAGGCCTCGAACAATTCAGCGAGGCGGTCGTGGGCGCTGTGGGACTCCGCCAACCGATGTAAGCGCGCTCGCGGCTCGGTGTCGTTCGGCGCCATAGCCAATGCTTCGGCCAGGGTCGTGAATGCTTTGTCGGTGTTCTCCGCTCCGGTCTCCCACACTTCCGCCGCGCGGAACAACCAGCGCAGCTTGGTCGCCTGGTTGGGTGTGGCGAGCACGCTGAATGCGGTCGCGAACTCTTCCCATGGAGACTCGTACTCTCGTTCGGGGAGCACCGGTGCCTTGGTCCGTCGCGCCGGGCGCACGGGAGCTTGCTTTGGCTTTGGTCCGGTATCGTGTCGCGTCGTGCCGGGCAGTGCGCGCTTCTTGATCTTCGGCGGACGTGCCGGCGGCGGAGGCGGCCCTTTCTTGCGGGCGCGCGGCTCTGGTGCCTTGGCCGGCGGTGGCGGCGGCGCCGCTCGTCCGCCCAGCGCCTGGATTAGATCTTCGGTGCGCAGCTCCATGGTCGGATCGGCGCGGTTCTGCGTCTTCTCCTCAGGAGTGATCTTCTCCTGCTTGTCAGTGTCCTCAGTGGAAGCCGCCGGGGAATCAAAGTCCGGATCGAACGCGATCTCGAGATCGCTGATGTCGATCGGCATCGTTTGATCGGCGCGTTTGGGCTTCGCTACTTCCTGGAGGTCCACCTTGTCCGCTCTGTCCAGCTCGTCATTGATAACGACGTCGGCGAGGGAGATTTCTTCGGTGATTTCTCGTCGCCGCTTGGCCGAAGCGATGACAGGCCTGGACCTTGGCTTCGGCCGGCGCTGTGCGGGCGCTCTGGCCGGTTCGACATACGCCGGTGCTGGCTCGGGAGCCGCACGCTTTTGCGCGGGCCGATACTCGCCGATCGCTTTCGCCAGCCGCCACAGGTGACCGACCGTCTCGCTGTCTTCGGGGGACAGCAGAAACGCTTGCAGGTGGGTCCGGAATGCACGCACGCGCTCATTGAGATGTTCCTCGATGACACTTGCTTTGCGCCGCAGCACTGCAACGCGCTGGTCGTTGGTCGTCGCGCGCTCACTTAGAGCCGCCTCGATCGACACAACCTCTTTCCACTGTTTGGTGCGCTCGGCCTGCTGGTACAGGGCCAGCCGCGTCTCTTCGCGCTCGGGCATGTGGGCGAACGCTTTCAACAATTCTTCCACTGCGCCGCGTGGTTCTGCCAGACGCTCTTCGCGTACCCGCGCGCGCTCGACATGCAAGGCTACACGGGCCTCGCCCGAAGTGGCCTCGAGTGGCGCTTGCAGACACTCCAGCAGCAACGTCCACAGTCGCTTGTCGTCACCCTCGACAGCGATGCGCTGTGCTTCGGACAACAGGCTGCTATCGGCAGGAGCAACATTGAGCGCGTCGAGCAACACGTTCATTGCCTTGGGTCGGTTGTCGAGCCGGCGTTCGTTGATCGATGCCAGCTCGCGAGACGCAGCAACGTAAGCGTTTACGTCAGACGGAATCTCGGTGTGCTCGGTCAGTCGCTCGCGCTCGTCGTCGTACACCTTGGCGAGTTCGCGCCACAGGCCATACGCTTCTGCAGCGCGGCGGAGCTCGGTAATGGTGCTGGCGTCCGGCGCGTGCTCATGGGCGCGACGCAGCCAGCTGAACGCTTGTTTGTACTCGCCCAGTCGCTCTGCGGTCGCCTGGGCAATGCGCGTCATGAGCGCGCGGCGTTCCCGGCCTTCGGGGACCATTTCAATGCGCCGTTCGATCACGGCGATGTGTTGTGCCCAGTTACCGACCCTGGCGTGCAGATCGGAGGCAGCTAGTAGCGCTTCTTCGTGATCGGGTTGCAGCTCGAGCACACGCTCAAAAGCCTGAAGCGCCCGGGTAGGATCGGAAAGTCGGTCCCGACACAGCAGGCCAATTTCGAGGCCACGGCTGATGCGTTGTTGTGGTTCCTGCAGCAGGTACATCTCGCGCTCAGCGATGCGCACGCCGGCCTCGAAATCTCCGCGAGCCTCGTGCAGCCTGCGCAGCGCTGTATGCGCAGCCAGGTTTGCCGGATCCAGGTCGTTGATCAGCGCTTCGAGAGCTTTGGTCGCCTCGCCGGGAGCGCCGAGCCGTTCTTCCAGCAACTGCGCTCGCTGAAGCGCCACCGCTGCCGCCTTCTCCGGATCATCTTCCACATACAGCGGAGCTTGTTCGGCGAGCACTTCGGCCAAATCACGCCAGCGTCCGGCTTCCTCGTACAGGCGTGCCAACGCGTTCAGCGAGTCGCGATCTTTGGGGACCGCGTCCAGTACCTTGGTCCACGCGCGCACGGCACGAGCCGCGTCACCCAGCTCTGTGTCGACCACCCGCGCGTAGCTGCGCAGATCTTTGACGCGCTCCTTGGACGGCGGCGAGTCGTCCTCGGCCCCCTTGTGCGTCATCAGCGATCGTTCCATCACCGCTACTAGCTCGCCCCAACGCCGATGGCGCTGGTACAAGGTGGTCAACGCTGACAACGCGTCCGCATCACTGGGCGCGGCCTTGAGCACCTGCTCCCAACGGTCCATGGCGTTGACGTCGTCGTCGCGCTGCGAAGCGAGTTCCGCGAGTTTCTTGAGCACCGTGCCGCGTTCGGCCGGGCCCGTCGCGGAGCTGGCGTGATACTCGAGGGTCTGCTCGAGGCGAACGATGTCGCCGGCCTTTTCGAGCACGGTTTCCATGCGCGTCAGCGCGTCGCGATCACCGGGCAGGATTTCGAGGATCCCGGTGCACGCGAACACGACGCCGTCGACGTCCGCCAGTCGCTGCTCATACATCGTGGCGAGCCGACGCAACGTGGTCAGACGCTCGACGCGCTTGGCTACTGGCCACTCGCGCGCGGTCGGGGCGCGCTTGCCCTGGGTCTCCAGTTCGTCGTTCAGTTTCGTGACATCCAGCTCGAGCTGGCGCCGCAAGGTGTTGGCGAGACCGGCGTCGTCACCCTCGCGTTCATACAACTCGCTCAGCGCTTTGAGTACGCTTTCGTCACCAGGGAATGTAGTGAGAACCTCTTCGTACAACGCGATGGCGCGGCGCGGGTTTACCTGACGCTCCCGATACACCTGCGCGATGCGGCGCAGTGCTTCAGCGCGCTGCTGCGGCAAGTGCGCGTTGGCCGCTTCTTGCTCGAGTACGCCGACGAGTGATGCCCACATTTTCGCGCGTGACATCAGCCGGCGCAGCGCTTCGCGTGACTTCGGGTTCTCCGGCTCGAGCTCGGCGATCCGGTTCCACGTCGCGATGGCGCGGTCGACGTCGCCAAGGCGTAGCTCGGCGATCTGGGCCAACTCTTCCAGTTGTCGCACCAGATTGCTCGGACTCGCGCCGGCGTCTCTGGCGTTGTCAAAAGCGAATTCGAGCAGGTCGGCAAGCCCGCGCCAATCCCTGCGCTCGCGGAAGTGATCGGCGTAGCGCGCCAGTGCCTCCTCGTTCGCGGGGTCGATAGACAGTACCCGGTGCAGGAGTTCGGCCGCGTGGTCACGTTCACCCAGGTGCTCGCGACGAATGGTCGCCAGCTCTAGCAGCTCACGACACATGGCCTCCGTATCGCCTTCGAGGGCCGGTAGCTCGTACTCGGCGACCTGGACCAGCTTCTCCCACTCCTCGTCTTCCTGGTACAGGTTGCGCAGGCGACGGGAGAACGCCGATGGCGTGCCGTGGGTCGCCGTGTGGGGTTGACTGGCGGCGAGCTCGATCAACAACTTCTTGAGTGTCACCCGATCGTCGAGGTGGTCTTCGTAGAGCTTCACGCGCTTGGCCGTTACCGCCAGCTTTTCATTGGCGTCGTCGCTGCCCGTGACCTGGTGGACGTACAACTTGTCCAACTCTTCCCAGCGCTCGGCTTTGATCAGCGCGCGCTCCAGAGTTTCGCTCCCCGCCGTATGGTACGGATCTACACCCAGGGCCCGGCGTAGATAGCCGATGGCCGCGGAGTCGTCCTTGGTGGCCATGCGCCGTTCGCCCAGCTCGACGAACAGTTCGCTGGCGCGGCGCTGGCGGTCGACTTTGCTGGCGAACTTGTCCGATGCGTAGACTTCCGCAAGAGCTTCGCGCGCATCTCCAGACTTTGGGTCGAGGCGCAGCGCCACTTCGAGGTGATTCGCCGCGGCCATGGCGTCGCCCTGGCGCATTTCGATCCGGCCGAGTTCGAGTTCGATTGCCGCGCGCCGATCTCGAGGACCTTTTTCGCCGAGTACTTCTAGCTCGGCCTGGTACAGCTTCGCCACCATGCCTTCGTCACCCAGGGACTGATAGATCGTCCGGGCGGCCTCGAGGGCGTCGCCGCGTTCGGGCTCGAGTTGCCACGCTTTCTGCCAGTGGACTAGCGCGCGGTCGATGCGGCCGAGGCGTTCGTCCCATAGCTGAGCCAACATGCGGTGGCGATGAGCGCGCCGGGCTACAAACGAACCTCCCTTACGCTCGTCTTGTTCGCGGACTTCGGAGGTTCGCTGGATGAGTTCGGCGAGTTCGTCTTCCAGGACCTGCGCGGCCTCGGCGAAGCGATGGCCAACCATCAGGTGCTCGGCTATGCGGGCGGCGGCGCGCTCGTTTGCCGGGTCGAGTCTCAGGGCCGTGTAGAGATCCTCTTCGCCCTGTTCCTCGTGTCCGAGTTGCAGGCGGGCTACGCCGGCCTCGCTCCAAATGTCGGCGGCGCGCCTGCGGTCCCGGACATGAGGCGCGTGCAGCTCGCCGATCTGGGCCAGGGGTTCGGCCTGGCCGCTCTTGCGCAACGCGACGCGCAGCTCGAAGAAAAGATCAGCGTCCTTGGGATCTTTCTTCAGCGCGTCGAGCTGTGCCTGGAGAACCTCGATCGGCTCGCGGTTGGTAGGCGTGATGTCGTCCCTCATCGACATGAAACAAAACGTAGTATCCCCGCGAGGTTAGCATGGGACGGAACCGCAACGCGAACGCGCGGGCGAGCTTAGTTGTCGCTTCGTTGCCGTTTAGTTGCTGATGGCGCTGAGCAGTTCGCCGGTGACGCTGTGGGCACGGCCGTTGACCCTGCCGTTCGATGCCCGCTTCGGAGCCAGTTTTGCGTGCTTGAGAACGAACTCGACGGCCCGTACCCGCTCCTGCATGGACACCGATTCCACCGGTAAGTAGGCGATTCGGTGCTGCTCCAGCATCAGTTTCACCATTCCATCGATGCGCAGGACCGACTCCCAGGTGACGCCCGCGCGGACGCCGTCCTCCTTCAATAAGGACGGGTGCGGCCGCAAGAAGAACACGATGCCGTCGGAGACCCAGTTCATGTACTCGCGGAAGCGGGAGTCGTCGAGCAGGTCGGCGTAGATGGTCGTGAACTCCGCTGCGTAGGCCAGATTATCGAACGCTCGATCGCTCACGAAAGTACCGTCGTGCAGGTTCTCGATGGCGACCTGCCGCTCGAATACCTTGCGCTGATACTCGGCCACCTGCTCGATGTCGGTGCGTAGACTCTCGAAGTTCGCCTCCATCTCGGCCAATACGGCCCGAGCGACCTCGGTAATCATGGGAACGCCGAAGCGGCGACTTACATAACGGCACATGGTTGTCTTGCCAGTTGCGTGGCTGCCGACGAAGTAGATTCGCATGGAACAGATCTCTACCCTTCGGCTCTGACAGATCCCGGGCCGTGCTGGCTAACTAGCTAAATGTACGGAGGATTCGTGCCGCCAATAAACGGCGTATTAGAAGTACGAGTGCAGCATGAAGCGAACCTGGGAGTCATCCCAGACCAGGCCGAAGAACGTGCTGCTGTTGGTCACGTCGTCGCCGGGTGCTTGTTGCGTCGTCGATCCGTAGGAGAAGAACGGGTTGGTGAGGGTGAAGCTCAGGCCCCAGTCCTTCCAGATCCACAGATCCAGACCGACGCCCCAGCTCAGACCGAAGCCCAGGGTACTGGTGTTGTTGTCGTCGCCGTCCGGGTTGTCTTTTGTATAGGCGACGCCCGCGCCCATGACCATGGACAGCCCGGTCCGTCGCCGGGACCACATCTGATAACGGATTTCGGTACCGACGGCCATGGTGGTCGCCGAGTCGCTCGTGTCCATGCCGCCGACCGACGCCGAGTCGCTGCCGAAGCTGAGCTCGAAGAGTGGTTCGAAGATCAGCTTGTCGCTCCATACGATGCGCGCCGACACGGTGTTGATCAGCTGCACGTCGGACGGAAATGTGTAACCGAAGCCCAGTCCGAGGGACTTGGCGGCCGGGCGCAAACCCGTTCGCCCCTCGCTCGGTTCGTCAGCTTTTGGCGTCGTCTCTGGCGCTGTAGTCGTTGGCGGTGGCGGCTTCTTGTCTTCGGTGGATTCCGAGGGCTTCTTATCCTCTTCAGGATTCACCACGTCTTCTTTGTCGTCTTCATCTTCCGCATGCGCGGGCCCCGCAAAGGCCACGACGAGACCCACAACTGCCAACCAACTAATCGATCTCTTCATCATCCATCTCCTCATCGACCGTACTCATGCGCGGAACAGCCACCTGGCATGCTGCGGCGCAATTCTCTTCGATATCGCTGCACTCGTTGAGCGCAACGCAATCGGTGCATTCTTGCGGGAGCGCGATGCCGGCGAGGTCAGCCTCGCACTGGGCAGCGCATGTCTCCTGGCCAGCGGGGGAGGGCGTCTCACAGCGGCAGAACTTCTCGCACGCCAGCTCGATGGACGCGGCGTCGCTACATGCGACAGCGCTAAGCCCCAAAAATGCCACGCAGAAAACGAACGCCAACCACCTACGCCCCACCATATGTGGATCGTTGCCCACCCCGGCGTAGCGGTCAAGTTTAAGGTAGGATGCCGCCCATGGCAGATTTGCAGATGGAAGACCTACAGGTTGGTAGCGGCGCGGAAGCGACTGAGGGCCAGACTGTGTACGTCCACTACACCGGTTGGTTGACCGACGGCACCAAGTTCGACAGCTCGCTGGATCGCGGCGAGCCGTTCACGTTCCCCCTCGGCGGCGGACGCGTCATCAAGGGCTGGGACCAGGGCGTTGCCGGCATGAAAGTCGGTGGTAAGCGCAAACTCACCATCCCACCCGAGCTCGGCTACGGCGCACGCGGCGCCGGCGGTGTGATTCCGCCGAACTCGACCCTCGTGTTCGAGGTCGAGCTGCTCGACGTCAAGTAGTAGTAGTCAGCGTGCGACCCAAGCGAATCGTTTCGGGGGGCCAGACCGGAGTCGACCGTGGTGGTCTCGATGCCGCTATTGAGCTCGGCATCGAGCACGGCGGTTGGTGTCCCCGCGGACGACGCGCCGAAGACGGGGCTATCCCCGATCGTTACCAACTCAACGAGACCGACTCCGCCGACTATTCGGCGCGGACCGAGAAGAACGTCGTCGACAGCGACGCCACGCTGATCATTACCCGCGACGAACCCAGCGGCGGCACGGCGCTGACCATCGAGTGCGCACGCAAACACGGCCGGCCTTTGTTGGTCGTCGATGTCGCAAAGATGGAGATGGTGGCGGCGGCAGTGAGGGTGGCGTGGTTCGTCGACGACTACGGCATCGGAACGCTGAACGTCGCCGGTCCCCGGGGAAGCAAACAACCCGAGCTGCAAGAGCAGACTCGGGCGTTGCTATGCGCCGCGTTTATCGAGTCTGACGATAGACAAACGTGATCGACGTGCACACCGGGACCGCCGTGCCGTTGACCTTGTACGGCCGATAGCGCCAGCGCCGCACGTTGTGCAGGATCTTCTGGTCGTAGGCGTTGTAGCCCGTCGACCGAACCATCTTTGCTTTTGACACGCCGCCAGTGCTGCTCAGGCACATCAGCACCGCGCCAACCACCTGAGTCTTGTCCTCGTTGGCGATGCGCGCTTTGATCGCGTCTGGCGGCAGGATCCGCGACGTGCCCGAGATGCGCGATCCGGAGATCATGTTCGCGGCGACGATCTTGGTCCGCTTCGGTTTACAAGACGGGTGCGGCCCCGGGCAGGTGATGACGTCCACGCTCGGTACGTTCGGAATGCCCTTGCCGCAGATGTCGCCGGGCTTGCACGCGGTGAGACTCGTGACTTCCGCGTTCGGGTCGTCACCGGTGCCGCCTATCTTTCCGTCCGGCCGCCCGGGACCTTCACCACCACCGTCGCTTTGTTCGATCTTCAAACTCGCGCGCTGTTTGGTCGGCTGGCGGTTCTTGACCAGGCGTTTTTTGATCAGCTGTTTCTTCTGCTTCTTCTTGATCTGTTTACTGCCCAGCGGTGGTGGTGCCGCCACCCCCGCGTGGAACGTGCGAACCAGGATGTCGCCGTTGCCTTTGTAGGGGTTCTTCTCCACCTTCCACATGCCCGCCACCATCACGGCGATGACCACGACCAGGTGCGCGAGCACCGATCCGGTAACGACAACACCGACCCATCGGCGGCGGCGGTTCTTGTTTGCATCCTGACTCACATACGCATCGAACATGGCTATCCCTTCGTCCTTGGCCCAGATTCCAGTATGAACGCGCTTGCGCGCTAATGGGTCTGTTTGTCAGACGGTGCGATCGTCGATGCTCGAACGTCGCAACCGGTCAACGTTGCGAGATCGTGATCGCGACGTGACACGGTGCGGGTTTGTTCGCGGGGGCAGTGAGGGGAAACCCTCGAGCGTGTGAGGGAAAGAACTGCGCGACTACTGATACATCGCTTCGATTTCGTCAGCGAAGTGGTCGTTGACGATCTTGCGTTTGACCTTGAGGGTCGGCGTGAGCTCTCCGTCTTCGACGGAGAAGTTGCGCTTGAGGATCGTGAACTTCTTGATCGTCTCGACGCGGGCGAGCTTGCTGTTCACCTCTTCGACGGTGCGTTGCACGATGGCCTGGATCTTTGGATCGTCGGGACCGTCGACGCTGTTCTTTTGCTTGAACGCGGCGAAGGCATCCGGGTCGATGGTGACCAGGGCGCTGAGGTACTTGCGTCGATCGCCGATGACGACGGCTTCGTCGATGAGCTCATGATTCTTGAGCGCGGCTTCGATGTTCTTCGGCGCGATGTTCTTGCCGCCCGCAGTGATGATGATGTCCTTCTTGCGACCGGTGATGGACAAGAAGCCCGCGCTGTCGATCTCACCCAGGTCACCTGAGTGCAACCAGCCGTCGACCAGTGCCTCGTTGGTCGCCGCCTCTTCCTTGAAGTAGCCCATGAACACGTTGGGCCCCTTCACCAGGATCTCGCCGTCGTCTGCGATGCGGACATCGCAGCCGGCAATGGCGACACCGACCGAACCCAGCTTGGTCTTTCCGATCGTATTGAAGCTCGTCGGTCCGCAGTCCTCGGACTGGCCGTAGACCTCGCGAATGACCACGTCGAGGCCCGAGAAGAACTCCAGGATTTCTTTGGAGATCGGCGCCGCGCCGGTCACACACATGCGCGCGCGCCCCAAACCGAGGGCCGGCTTGAGCTTGGACAGGACCAGCTTGTCGGCGAGCTTGTACTGAAGCTCCAGCGGCAGTGGGAGCGAACGACCCTGGTTCTTGAGGTCGTTTACTTCTTTGCACACCCCCTGCACCCACTCGACCAACATGTTCTTGGGGAACGTGGCGAGTTTGAGCTTGGCGGTTACGCCGGCGTAGAACTTTTCCCAAATGCGCGGCACGCCGAACACGACGGTGGGCTGCACCTCTTTGAGATTGTCCGGCACCTTCTCGATCGACTCGGCGTAGTAGATCGCCGAGCCCACCTGGGATGGGCCGTGGATGGTCATCATCTGCTCGGCGATGTGAGACAGCGGCAGATAAGACACGCCGCAATCGCCGGCTCTCAGGTCCACCATGTCCTTCATGGTGTTGGACGTCCACTGCAAGTTCTTGTGGGACAGCATCACGCCCTTGGGCGGACCGGTCGTTCCCGACGTGTAGATCAGCGCGGCCAACTCATCCTGCTTCAGAGCGTCGAGCCGTGCATCGTAATCTTCGTCGGAGATGGCTTCGGCTTTGGCGTTGAACTCTTCCCAGGTCAGCACCATCGGGTCGTCGATTTCCTCGGCGCCCTTCATCATCACCACGTATTTGAGTAGGGGCAGGTTGTCCCGCTGCGACTTGACCTTCTCCCACTGGCTCTTGTTCTCGCACAGCATGACCAGCGCCTCGGCGTGGTGCACGATGTACTGCACCTCTTCGGCGGAGCATGTGGTGTACACACCGGCGGCCGCGCCGCCGACTGCCATCGCACCCAGGTCGAAGATGACCCACTCGGGTTTGTTGAAGCCGAGGATGGAGACCTTGCCGCCGTGAGGCAGGCCGAGGTTCATCAACGCTTTGCCCGCGTTGCGGACTTCTTTCGCGTAGTGACGCCAGTTGGTCGCTTGCCAGCGGCCGTTCTGCTTCACGTAGTACGCGGGAGAGTAGGGGCGCTCTTTGGCGCGGAGGTCAATCTGATGTGGGATCGTGCTCACTGGTTCGCTCCGTGTTTTGGAAGCGGCCATTTAAGCACAAGGCCCGGCGTTGACGCACCCTCAGTTGCGCTTCCAGACCTTCGCCATGTCACTGAGCGTCGCATAGACGACCGGACCGTCCCCCGTCGCCGCCAGGAACTGGTCGATGTGCGTCATTGTGTCCGTCATGCGGATGTAGCGGTCTTCAGTGAAGTTCGACGGGTGGTAGCCGATAGACAGCTGTACGGGGCCGCTGAGCACCGAGCCGTCCCAGTTTGCGCCGAAGATCTCGACCATCTCGTCCGTCGTAACGTAATCGACGAGGATACCGTTGTCTGGAACCTCGAGGACGTTGATGGACGGCTCGCTCGCGACCAGTATGTCGTCCCGGGACGGATAGTACGGCTGGCTTGTGTCGTTGATGGGCCCCCAGTTGTCCTTGTTCCACTGGTAGAGGCTGCCGCTGCCCTTCCACTCTTCCAGGCGCGCCCAGTTGTTCGCGCTGGTGTCGGCGACGTAGCCAGCGTTTTCGAGCGCCTTCATCGTCGCCAGTACAAGGCTCCAACCACCAGCTCGGAACGACGTGGGCTTGCCCAGACCGTTTTCCACGAACAGGTCGTCGGCCGCGTTGAGCAGGGTCGTGAACTGTGTCTCGTCATATACCCAGACCGGAACCGAGTAGCCCGAGTTGTCGGCGACCGGGTTGGCGAACGACGGCCGATCGATGCAGGTCTCGCCGGCGTACTCGACGAAGTGACAGTAGGGATGAATGTGCAACCCGATCTCGTCGTCGTAGGTGTCCCGGTGGCCCTTGAGCCAGTCGGTCAACAGAGTCACGCGCTGGGTCGTGAGGGTCGGGTCGGTGAACGTGTACGGACCGACGAAATGGGTGAGTTTGAGGTGCGGGTGTTCGTCGTGCAGGTCGTCTTGAAAGCCAAGCGCGTCGTCGATGGTGTCCGCATCGTCCCAGTCCGTCGTGACGATTACGTAGTACGGGGCGGAGCGCTTGATGGTCATTCGCGCGAATGCCGTGGTGCTTCCGTCGGCGGCGAACAGGAGTTCGTGTTCCCCGGCTGCCAGATCTGAAAGGTCGAATGTCGCGGCGAACGTGTTGGCGCCGGTTGAATCCAGGCGCTCGCCGATACCGCCGGCGATCCAGATGTCGACGGCTTCGGTGCCCGCCGGCGTGGTGACTTCGACCTCGAGTGCATTCTGGCCTGGCGTCACGTCGTCGCCGATCAAGTACCAGCCGTTAACGTTGGCGATGGTGAAAGACGGGTCGTTGTTCGCTGGTGCGTCAGGCGGAGTCTCAGACGGATCGCCGATGCCGTCGCTTCCGCCGCAGCCGGTGAGTGCGAACGGGGATAAGCCGGTGAGTGCGAACGCGAGTAAGCCAGTAACTAGAAGACGGTGCATGCAGCGGAATTAACACGCGCCGGGGCCAGATTCCAACTGGCTTGCTGGCAGCAGCTAACGGCTCCGCAGGCTTGACCGCAACTCAGTTGGGTTTCCACACCTTGGTCAACTCGCTCACGGTGGCGTAAACCACCGGACCGGCGCCGCGCGAGGCCAGGAATTGCTCGTAGTAATTGAGTGCTCCGGTGATCTTTGCGATCTTGGGCGCCATCTGAGTCGCCGGGTGGTAGCCCAGGTTGACCTGGATCGGCTCGGTGAGAACGTCGCCCGACCAGTTCAGATCGAAGATCTCGACGAACTCTTCGTCCTCGAGGTAGCCCGCCATGGTGACGTTGAACGGCACCTCGAGAATGGGCAGCGCTGGCGTGCCGCTGACCAGGATGTCCGACTCGGACGGGTAGTAGGGCTGGCTGGTGTCGCCGATGCTCGACCAGTTTGCCATGTTCCACTCGTACAGAACGAAGTCCTCCCACTCCTCGACGAGCCGTGTCCAGTTCGTGGCGCTGCTGTCCACGGCGTAACCCGCTGTCGCCAGGGCACGCAGGGTCGACAGGTCGGCGACGAAAGCGCCTGCCCGATAGCTCGTCGGTGTGCCCAGGTCATTGGCCACGAACAAATCCGTCGCGGTCTCGAGCAGAGTTGTGTACTCCGCCTCGGAGTAGGCGACGCCCATGACGCTGTAGCCCGAGGCATCGACGGTCTGGGTCACCGACGGAGCATCTCTACACGTTACCCCGGCGTACTCCACGAAGTGGCACCACGGATGGATGTGCACACCGATTTCGTCGCCGGCTGTGTCCCGTCGATTCTTGAGCCAGTCGGTTAGCGCGGTCACGCGATCTACGGTCACGGCGGGGTCGGTGAATGTGTACGGCCCGAAGAAGTGGGTGGTCTTCATGTTCGGGTGCGCCTCGTACAACATGTCCATGTACTCGAGGGTTAGATCCGGAACCTCCGAAAAATCCCAGTCCGTCGTTAGTAGTACGTACAGCGGAGCCGAGCGCTTGATGGTGTAACTCGCAAACGCCGTCGTGCTGCCGTCGGCTGCGAGCAAGACTTCGTACTCCCCGGCGGCCAGCTCCGAGATGTCGATCACCCGACCGAAGGAGTTGTCGCCGATCTTAGTCAGCCGCATGCCCGGCCCGCCGGCGACCCAGATGTCGACGACCTCGGTCCCAGCCGGCGCGGTGACTTCGATCTCCAGATCGCCAAAGCCGGGCGTCGCCTCGTTGCCGATCAGGTACCAGGCCTTGATCCGGTCGACGGCGAACGCCGGGTCGTTTTCTGCCGGCGCTTCCGGCGGCGTTTCCGATGGTGGTCCAGCGCTGTCGTCACCACATGCGGTGAGTAGCAACGCAACCAGGCTAGTAGCGAGTAAACGAGTCATGCGCCCGCAATAGACCATGTCTCCCATGTGCGATCCACATCGTTTTCGCACGGCTGAGAGCCATGTCACGCAGCGTCGAGCCGCGGCTACAGGCGCTTTTGCCGGCGGATGCGCACAACCGAACCGGGCGCGCCTTTGGCGGACTTGATCCGACTCCAACCCGGCGGCAGCGCGGGCTCGGTCCAGTCCCAGACCCATTTGGCGTCGATGGGCGACAGGTTCACGCAGCCGTGGGAGCGCGCGGTTCCAAACTCGTTGTGCCAGTACACGCCGTGCATGGCGATGCGACCTTTGATCGAGATCACCCAGGGCGTGTGTACATCCCAGTGATTGGTGTAGTGCGGCTTGGACTTCATCCGGGCGAATGCGCGCTTGCGTTCGATACGGAACGTCCCTTTTGGAGTGACCGTGCGCGCCGTCGATACCAGCGTGGTCAGTAGTGGGTGCTTGCCCTGGTAGGCGACCAACGTCTGCTCCGCCATGTTGATATCGATCCAGCGCTCGTTGTCACCGACCTCGGCAGGCTTGGGCTGGATGTCGACCAGGCCAACATGTTTGGCGAGCAGCAGGTGCTGAGGTTTTGACTTCAGGGGGTATAGCAGCCGACCGCGCACGGTGACCGGGCCGAGTAGCTCGACATAGTGCAGCCGCCGCAGATGCGTGCCTTTGAGCTTCTTACCGGTGCGGTCGTACAAGCTGGCCCACGACACACGAATGAAACCGAGCCGCTTGTTGCGATCCGCTGGCGTGAGCACGACGCCTTTGAACTTGGGCGCTCGGACCAGTTTGGCGTTGGTCGACGGAATCCAACCTTTGCTGATGCGCACGTAGCGCTTGCCGTCGCGCTTCTTACGGCCGCGATAGGGATAGCCGCCGATGCCCGGCAACATCTCGCCGTTGGTCTCGGCCACGGCGTCGTCCAACGTCTTGTAGACCGGTGCATCTTTGGTGACCACGTAGCGGTACGGCAGGAGCTTGCCGTTCTTCAGTCGGGGCAGCACGCGGCCGCCGGGAAGCTCTGTGGTCGGTTTGGTGTCCTTCGAACAGATCCACGCCAGCTTGGCGATGCGCAACCATTCGCCGCGACAACCTCTGGCCTTGGTTCGCTCGAGCACGCTGAAACGCGACTTGCGCAGAACCGTGCCCCGGTCGTATTTCCAGTGGCGTTTGGGCTTCGAGAACACCTTGGACGAGGTCTTCATCTTGACCACGTCTTTGGCCGGCGCGCTGGCGGTGTTGGCCGCCGCGTGCTTCACGGCGAGGGTGGGCATCAACAGGCACAGAGCGAACGCTCCCCCGCTGATTACTGATGCACACCCCTGAAAACGCACGAAACTCAATTTTAACTCGTCTGGCCGTCGGTAATACAACAAACCGCTCTGCGCGGCACCGGGTTTTTCGCCCGGCGCCAAACTCATCGAAAACATGGAGTTCGACTTATTCAAGCGAGTGTTGGGAATCAGCAAGTTGCACCCCCGGCGCCGATGGTTATGATGCCTGTCCGAAGTAGGTGAGGGGCGAGGTTAGTGAGGCTGGAATGAGTGGCGACGAACGACGCGAGCACAAGCGATTGCCGGTGAAGCTCTGGGTGGACGAGACCCATGAGTCGAACACCTACTTTCAGCGCGCGGCTAATCTGTCGGTCGGCGGCATGTTCTTGGAGGGAACCATCCCCCATCCGCCAGGCACGATCGTGCACCTGCGCTTCAGCTTGCCTGACGACGACGAGCCCATCGAAGTGCGCGCGGAGGTCGTCGGCGACTCGACGGATCACCTCGGCATGAGCGTGAAGTTCCTCGACGTGGAGTTCAACGGTGAGCTCAAGCGACGCCTCGAGGCATTTCTGGATCGCGCCGGCACTCGCCGCGGCTTTTAGCCCTGGATGTCTGGCGCCGATCGCGAGCGTTGGGACCGCAAGTACCAGGACCGTGAGCTGGCTGGGGAACCGTCCGTGTCGTTGCGCCGCCTGGCCCAGTACATCCCGCACGCGGGCGCGGCGCTCGACGTCGCCGGTGGTTCTGGACGCAACTCTATCTGGCTCGCCCAGCGCGGTCTTGATGTAACCCTGGTTGACGTATCGGCTGTTGGCGCCGACATGGCTCAGCGGCGCGCGCGACAACTCGGTGTATCGCTGCAGACGGCGGTCGCGGACCTGGATAACGAGCCACTGCCGGCGGGACGATTCGAGCTAATCGTCGATACCTATTTCTTGTCGCGTCCACTGTTCGCCCAGTTTGCCGAACGGTTGACCGATGACGGCCGGCTGATCATGATCCACCCGACCGCCACCAACTTACAAAAACACGCCAAGCCACCGCGAGGATTCTTGCTCGACGACGGCGAGCTGCCAACGCTACTCGAGCGCAACGGGCTCGAGGCGGTGCACTACAGCGAAGGCTGGACCGACGACGGTCGTCATGAAGCGCAACTCATTGCCCGCAAGAGTTAGTTCGTTGCTCGCTAGAGGTCGTCGAGACTAAAACGCGCGAGCAGCTTGTGCGCCAGGGTGACGATAGTCGGGTGCCTGGAGAACAAGTGCTCGTACTGCAGGATCTGTTTGCCGGCAAGTCCGAGACGGTGCTCGAATGCCGGCGGCGGTTTCCGCGGGTCGAGCAGTGGGACGTTGAACGGGCGGATGTCGCCGCGCTGGTACTCGATGGAGAAGCTGATGCGAGGATGGGGGGCATGTTGACTGCTAGCGCCTCCCCAATGGAGCAAGTCCTGATTCCACATCAGTACGGAACCGGCGCGGGCCGGAAGCGCGCGCACGTCTTGTAGACGCTGCACGCCGACGTCATCGCCTTTGCCGTTGTAGCCCGGATCGAGATTGGCGGGAACGATGTACATGCAGCCGTTGAGTGGCGTGGCGTCTGTCAAAGGAACCCACAGTGACAAGCTCTTGGGGTAGCCGTTGGCTAGCAGGGACTCGGGACCTTTTTCCCGGTGAGGTTCCCAACCGCTAGAGCCTGCTTCGACGAACCATGCCCAGAAGTCTGGCAGCTGAGCGAACTCGTCTCCGAGTAACGCCGCCAGCACCTCCGCGAGCCAGGTGTTGAGATGCCAGAACTCGTCGTAGACGTAAGCAAAGCCCAGGGGGATGGACGCTTCGTGCAACGCGCGCACCCCGGCCGCCATTGCCGCTAGTACCGGCGCCGGGATCAGCGGTTCGAACTGAAAGTACCCCTCCGTGAGCATGGCGCTGCGCAGCTCCGTGAGTAGTTCGTCGTCCACGCGAACCAGCGGTTCGGCCGTTGCGGCGGCGTCACATACGCTCAGCTCGGGAACGAGCTCGCGCCAGTACGCCGGCGTTGCTATTTCGTCTAGCCAGTCTTCGAGTTCGCCCACCGACGAATTGTCGCTGGCCGGACCGCCTGGTGCAAACTGCGTGGCGTGGTGACTACAGGCGCGGGCCGGCTTCGGGGATCGCCGCCAGGGCCGGGTCGGCTGCGTTGTACTCGGCACCGAGGTCCGGGGCGCCCTTGTCCCAGTAGTTGTAGCGCATATCGACGTTGGTATTGGTGCCGATGGGCGATACGTCTTTACCCGGGTCGTTCTGGGTAAAGTTGTTGTACTGAATGACAGCGTTGTTGGTTCCACCAAGCATGATGCCGTAGATGGCTGAGACGATATTGCTGTAGCGAAGGGTGAACGAATTGGCGCTGCCGATGTGCAAATCGCAGTGCTCGTACGACATGTTGGCGCCACCGACCTCGGAGTATTCGATCAGTAGGTCACCGCCGTTTTGAATGATGATGTCGTGGGTTGACGTCCAGATCTTGGAGTCCACGATGTGAAGGTCGCCGCCCGTGCCTACGACCACGCCGCCGTTGGCCATTTGGCTAACATCCGACTTAGAAAGAGTCGATGGCGCTTTAGTGTCGATGACTTTGCCCAGGTCGACGAAGTTGACGCCTTCGAGGTCACAGGAGATGGCGCCGGTGCCGCAGTTGACCAGCGTTGCTACCTGGGTCCCGGTCACGTTGCGCAGGGTCACTTTGCCGCCCGACTCGGCCACGATGCCGCCCCAGCCGCCAGCGCCTTCGCTGGGGTTCATTGTGATGGGCGCGGCCACGGTTCCGTCGAACACGAGCTCGCCTTCCACTCGCAGTAGTGCGTTCTGCGCGGCGGTGAAGGTCGTGCCCGCGGTCACGGTGATCTTCACGCCGGGCTTGATCGTCGCGTCGCCGGTCATCTCGATGCTGTCCATCCACACCTGGTTACTGGTGATGTCACCGGAGACCTGAGCGTTGGCAGTGGGGGTGCCATCGGTGTCATCAATTGGCGCTGCGTCTGCTCCACCATTATTGTTGTTCGGGACGGTGGTGCCGACATCGCAGCCGACGGCCAGGCACATGGCGGAAACTAGGATAAGCGGGCGCAACTTGATCATGCTCTGGGTAGAGCAATGCCCGTGCCGACCCTAACTGGCGGGGATCACTGCAACCAAAGTCGTGGATCTGGGGGTGCTGGCCCCATATGTTATCGCTGACCCCATCGTGAACAGCTTCATTACAGGTGGTTCCGGGTTCGTTGGCGGGGTGTTGATTCGGGCACTAAAGGCACGGGGCGACAGGGTCGTTTGCCTGGCGAGGTCCGACAAAGCCGAAGCGGCGGTGCGCGACGCTGGCGCCGACGACGTTGCCCGGGGAGACCTCTCGGACACGGACGCTATGAAGGCGGGCATGTCCGGCTGCGACGTGGTTTTCCACTCCGCCGCTGTGGTCACCGACTGGGGCGACCCAAAATTGTTCGACGCGGTCAACATCGAGGGCACCGCCAACACGTTGCAGGCAGCACGCGGTGCCGGTGTGAAACGTTTCGTTCACGTCAGCACCGAAGCTGTGCTCGTCGGTGGCAAACCACTGATCGATGTGGACGAGACTCGGGACTATCCGAAGAAGCCACTGGGCCTGTATCCACGCACGAAAGGCGCTGCCGAGCGGCTGGTTCGCGAAGCCAACGGCGATGAGCTAACGACGGTGATCATGCGGCCGCGCTTCATCTGGGGCGCAGGAGATACGACGCTGCTGCCCCAGCTCATCGACGCCGTCGAGACCGGGAAGTTCCGCTGGGTCGCCGGTGGACACTATCTGACGTCAACGTGTCATGTGGATAATGTGGTCGAAGGTCTGCTGCTTGGCGCTGACAAAGGAAAGGGCGGCGAAACCTATTTCCTTACCGATGGCGAACCACAAGATTTTCGCGAGTTCATCAGTGCGATGCTCGCGACTCAGAACGTGGACGCCGGCGCCAAGAAAGTGCCGCGCTGGGTCGTAAAAGCATCGGCCTGGACCCTTGAAGGCGTATGGAAGCTGTTTCGCGTCAAGCGTCCGCCGCCCATCACGCGCACCGCAGTACGCCTGGTCGGTGAGCAGGTCACGGTAGTCGATACCAAGGCGCGGGATGAGTTAGGCTATCGCGCGAAGGTCACACCGGCTGCCGGTTTGGCCGCGATGGCCAACAGCTGATCATGAATCGCGAGTTTCTGACAAAGACCCTTGGTCCCGGTTTACTGTTCGCCGGCGCGGCCGTCGGTGTTTCACACTTCGTACAGTCGACCCGTGCCGGCGCTGTGTTCGGCCTCGGCCTGCTGCTGATCATCATCGCGGCGAACGTCATCAAGTACCCGGCGTTTTCCTTCGGCCCTCGCTACGCGGCGGCGACTGGGACTAGCTTGCTGGAAGGCTACCGCCGCCAGGGCACGTGGGCTCTCGTGGTCTATGCGCTGGTGACCCTGGCGACCATGTTCACGGTGCAGGCGGCCGTCACCTTGGTCACCGCGGCGATCCTGGCAGCGCTCTTGGACGCCAAGATGTCGCCGGACAACCTGTGGTGGATCTCCCTCGCGTTGATGGCTTTCTGTGCTGCACTACTCGGCGTCGGCAAGTACCGCTGGCTCGATCGCATCATCAAGGTCGTCGTCCCCGCGCTCACGATCCTCACCGTGATCGCCACGGTGCTGGTTATCCCGCGCATCAAGTGGAGTTCCATGGCGGTCGTGCCGTCGTCGGCGGATTGGAAGCTCCACCTGATGTTCATCGCGCCTCTCGTCGGCTGGATGCCATCGGCCATTGACATCTCCGTGTGGCACTCCCTGTGGACCCTGGCCAAGCGCAATGACGCAGACCACGCGCCGAGCATTCGCGAGTCGCTGCTCGATTTCAAGATCGGCTACATCGGAACGGCGTGTCTGGCTGTGTGTTTTCTGTTGCTCGGTGCCGGGGTGCTTCACGGTAGTGGCAAACCGGCTCCCGCCGGCGCGGTCGGCTTCGCGGTCACTGTGCTCAACCTGTACACCGAGACCCTCGGCGAATGGAGCCGCTACCTGATCGGTGGTTGCGCGGTCATGGTCATGTTCTCGACGACGCTCACGGTGGTCGACGGTTTTCCCCGCGCTCTCAGCGCCCTGGCTGCCCGGTTCCAGCGGCCGGAGGAACCCGGCGAGGACGTGGTCGCCAAACCCAACCCGCTGCTTTACTGGTTGTTCGCGGGCATCATCGCCATCGGCTCACTGATAATTCTCAAGTACTACCTCAAACGATTCAAAGAGCTGGTGGACCTCGCGACGACCATCTCGTTCTTTACCGCGCCGGTCCTGGCGTATCTCAACCATCGTGCCGTAACCAGCCCGGAGATTCCCGCCGACCATCGGCCGAGCCCCGGCATGATCACGTTCAGCCTGGCCTGTATCGGCCTGCTCAGCTTGCTTGCTGCTTGGTGGCTGTACGTGCGCTTTCTGTAGCGTCGGTAACTTCGCCGGTCAGCGTGTCGGCGACCCAGCTGCCCATCGGAGTGAGCGCATGTGTCTTGCGTGCCCCGCGTTCGGGAAGCGGGTGGCCACCGAGAATTCGCGCGAGGCCCGCTTCGCGCAGAGCGTTGAGGATCTTCGAAGTGGCACCCGGCGTTACTCCGATGGCACGCGCTAGTTCGGCGTTCGTCGCTGGCTGACGCGCCAGGGCGACGACGACCGCTTTGCTCGTGTCCGAACTCACCGCTTCCATCGCGACCCGCCGCGCGTCTTTCCGCTCGAACGAGACTTCGTACGCCGCCAACAGGGTACCCAGCGCCGCGGCGAATCCCGCGCGGTAGTTGTGGTCGTCATGCTCGGCTTTCTTGACCGTCGGTGCGTAGGTGGCCAACGCGCGACCAACCTCTTTGAGCTCTTCGCGCTCGCCACGCGCAACAGCCACGGCGATGTCACGAGCCACACGCTCGAGCTGCTCGGGCTCGGTCTTGAGCTGGGCGATCCGCCGAATGGTCTTGTTAACCTTCACGTTCTTTACTGTAGGGCCGGGATCGGCACCTGTCAATACTATGGAAATACTTTGTACTCTTAACTACCTAAAATTAGGTAGATTTCGGCACGACCGTGATGCCACCCGGCACCTTGTTGTTGCCCAACGTGACGATCAGCAGGCCGCCCAGCTGCGGCGTCTTGGCGACAACGCTGCCCACCTGGGAAGGCAGGCCGACGATGATCGGTGGCCTGCCGCGCCGCCGGGTGCCGCGCAAACTGATCGCGGCGTTGGCGATGAGAGTGATGCCTTGCGCGCCGGTGGCGATGGTGCCAGCCGTGGATCGGAACGCGTCCATCTTGAAACTCAGGCACGGCACGAGCACCAGGTTTGCGCGCAGGTCCGCCAACATCGCCGGCGCCGGTTCCTGAACCACGTCCTTACACACGAGCATTGCGACGGTCCAGCTCGGGCTCAACCATGCCCGTAGTTGGGGCACGCGAGTGGCGAGTAGCTCCGTGCGGCGTGTGCGTTTCTTCTTCTTGGTCAGTGTATCGACGAAGCCAAAAGGGCGGAATTTGCGATGAGTCAGTTTGGGCAACCCGCGCAGAAACATGGTCGCTTCGTTGTCCCAGCGACCATCGCGGCTGGGTTTGTGGCGGCTGCCGGCAACGATCAGCTCCACGGTCTGCTGTTTGTCGAGCCACCGGCGAATCGCGTGTAGCGTATGCGTGGGCACGCTCAGCTCAGGAAACGCCACGATGCGGCAGCCCTGATCGCGCGCATTGTCCAGCAAAGCGATGCAGCGACGGGTTTGTTCCTCATCGCCGATTGCCGGTCGCAGATTGTAGAACACCGGTCGTTCTTCCACTTCGCCGAAGTCCCAATCGAACTCCTCAAAAGAATCGTTTGGTACGGCGCAGGCGAGTTTGTCGCCGGCGTCGAGTTGCGGCAGCGCGTGCCAGGTGCGCCAGCCGCCGTCGATAGTGACCTTGACGTGTCGGCTCCAATCACCCGCCAGGCGTAGGTGAGGCAACGCGTCGAGCCTTCCGTCGAGCGCCCACGGATCGCTGTTGGGTGTCGGCGATAGGTTGCGCCAGTCGGGGTGGGGCGTGGGGATCGGGTCGCCTTCTTCGAGAGTGACCTCCCGGTTGAGGTACATGGCCAGAAAGCGGAAGCCCAGCACCGCATCCAGGGCCTCGGCCACCGTACGAGCGATAGCGCTCGGCGGCAGGTTGGCGAACGCGTCGGAGACCAATGCGCATAGCTCCTCGGTCTCGTCTTCGTCGAGCTCCTCGTCGTCGACCCGCTCGAACAAGGCCTCGCAGTCCCGGCGCAGCCGGTCGCAGCGGCGCCAGCACAGATGATCCGTGTCGCAGACCAGCAGCTCGGCGAGGTTGGAGCGGCACACGGAGAGTAGTCCGGCCGCCATGGCGACGATATCTTCACTACAGCGTATGGCGTGAATCACGTCCCCAGCGACCATCGGCGGAGTTTAAGCCATATGTACGACAGGGTCGGGTTCCAGAAGATGCCATTCAGTCTGTGGCCAGCTATTATGCCGCTCAGCCATGGATCGCCATTGTCTCGAAAATGGCCTGACCGTGCTGCTCGCGCCGTCCAGGCTGGCGCCAGTGGTGGCGGTGCAGGCGTGGGTAGGGGTCGGATCAGCCGATGAGACCCACCGGCAGGCCGGGATCGCCCATGTGTTCGAGCACATGCTGTTCAAGGGGACGGCCAAGCGGGGCGTCGGCGAGATCGCGCGCACTGTCGAGGCCGCCGGCGGCGACATAAACGCGTGGACGTCGTTTGATCAGACTGTCTTCCATGTAGTGATCGCGAGCCGCTACGCCGACACAGCCCTGGATGTGCTCGCCGACGCGCTGCAGAACCCATCCTTCGACGAGGACGAACTGGAGCGAGAGCGAGAAGTCATTCTGGAAGAGATTCGCCAGGGCGACGACGACCCGATGCGCTGCGTTGCTCGCGCTCTGTTTTCGACCGCGTTCCAGAAGCACCCCTATCGATTGCCGGTCATCGGCCGCGAAGAAGTGGTACGCAAACTTCAGCGCAAGCATCTGTTCGCGTTTCTCAACAACTGGTACGTGGGCAAGAACATCACCCTATCGGTTGCGGGCGACTTTGACCCCGCCCGGCTCATGCGCCGGATCAAGAAGCTGTTCGGCAAGATGCCAGCTGGGAATGTGCGCCGCCGTCGCGGTAAGGAACCCCAGCAATCCGAGCCTCGTGCGGTCGTTATCGATCGCGATATCCAGGACGCTCACTTGGCGTTCGGTTTTCACGTGCCCGCGCTGCGCAGCCCGGAGGCCCCGGCGCTGGATCTCGCGGCGCTCGTTGTGGGCCAGGGGGCATCGTCTCGTCTCGCCACCGACCTGCGCCGCCAGCGCGAGTTGGTGCGATCGATCTACGCGTACACTCAGTCGTCTCTACGCGACAGCGGGCTGTTCGTCGTCAGTTCGACGCTGAAACCCGAGAAACTGGACGAAGCAACCCAGGCCATTGCCGAGGCCATCTATCGCCTGGGTACCGAAGAGGTGAGCCGCGCGGAGCTAGACAAGGCGACCCACGCGATCGAGGCCGATGTCGTCTATCAGATTGAAACCGTGGAAGGCATCGCCCGCAACTATGGCTTCTTCGAGGCGACGACCGGGGACGCCACATTCGAGAAACAGTATCTCGCGCAGGTTCACAAGGTGACGCCCAGCGACATCCGAGCCGTGTGCGCCCGCTATCTCCGCCTGGACAACACCAGCGTCGCGGCCTTGCGCGTCGGCAAGGGCACACGCAAGCGAGAGCGCGACCGTAAACGTATCTTGTCCCAGCTACGCAAGGCTGATCGCAAAGTGTCGAGGCGGTTCAAGTCCAAGGCCGTGAGCCTGCGCGGAGACGACGCGCTCACACGCTACGTCATGCCCAACGGTGCGCGGGTCGTCGTCATGAGCGATCGCAACGTGCCCCTGGTCGCTATGCGAGCGGTGTGGACCGGCGGGCTGCGTCTCGAGACGCCGTCGACCAACGGCATCAACTATCTGCTTGCGTCCACCATCACCAAGGGCTGCGGCGACTACAGCGGTGAGCAACTGGTCCAGCTCATCGACGAGATGGCCGGATCGATCGCCGGGTTCTCCGGCCGCAATTCGTTTGGCTTGCGCGCGGAGTGGTTGGTCAAGAATTGGGAGCAGGGGTTCGACTTGCTCGCCGACACGATCCTCACACCGCGTTTCGATGACGACATCGTGTCGCGGGAGCGCCGGCGTATCATCCAGGAGCTCGCCGCCCGTGAGGACAGCCCGACCGTGCTCGCGTTTCGTAGCTTCGCCCGGGCGATGTATCGCAAGCATCCATATCGCCTCGACCTGCTTGGCACGCCAAAGTCAGTCGGCGCGTTGACCAGCCAGCGTATTCGCAGCTACTACAAACGCGCGTTCCCCATCAGTAACCTGACCCTGGCCGTGGTCGGCGATGTGGATCCGGCCCGGGTGATCGAACACATGCGCAACCGGTTCGGTGAACTACCCCGGCGTTCACTCAAGCAGCGCAAGGTTCCCCAGGAGCAGTTCTTCGGTCGCACGGAGAAGGCGCGCACAGTCACGCGCTTTCTCGACCGTCAGCAGGCTCACATCGTGGTCGGCTTTCCCGGCACGACCCTGGACGACCCGGACCGACACGCTCTCGAAGTGCTGATGACCATCCTGGGCGGCCAGAGCGGACGTTTGTTCGTAGAGCTCCGTGATCGCGAAGCGCTGGCTTATCGCATCGGCGCCATGGCACTCGAAGGCATCGACCCGGGCTACATCGCCGTGTACATGTCGTGTGCACCAGACAAGGTGCCGTCCGCGTTGTCTGGTATTCGCCGCGAGCTCAACAAAGTCGTCGACAACAAGCTGAGCGCGCGCGAAGTGGACCGCTCCATCAAGTACCTGCTCGGCAGTCACGAGATCTCCTTGCAACGGCGCGCGGCGCTGGCGTCGGCGTGTGCGTTCCACGAAGCGTATGGTCTCGGCTACGACGAGTTCCGCCGATACCCCGCACGGATTACCGCGGTCACCGCGGACGATATCCACAGAGTGGCAAACGAGTATCTGCGCTGGGACCTGGCGGTAACCGCAACGGTCACGCCGGAGGACTAGCGCTGTGGCCGCAAAGCGTGTCGTAAGAAAACGCGTGGCCAAGAGGGGCGCGCTGTCACCGTTGGGCCGCGGCGACCTGGCGACCAGCCTGATCCTTATCTTCCCGCTGTTCCTGGCCTACCAGGTGGGCGTGGTGTTCTCCACGTCGATGAACGGAGTCGACTTCGTCACCCGTAACGTCTACGCCGCGGTGGGCCGGGACCGCCAGAACTATCTCATCGCGCACCTGGTCCTCGGCACCGGGTTCGTCGTCTACATGCTCTACCTGTTGCGTAAGCGCAGCTTCAGCTTCGCTGTCGTTCCGCCGCTCTTGCTCGAGTCGACCATCTACGCGCTCACCCTCGGCTCGTTCATCGTGTTCGTCATGCAGCAGGTGCTCGGCTTTAGCATCATGATGACCATCAACCTGGACACGGTGGCCTTGGGCAAGACGGGGGAGGCCGTCGTCATCTCCCTGGGCGCCGGCGTGTACGAGGAGCTGATGTTTCGCCTGGGGCTCATGGCTGGCGGTGCCATCCTGCTCAAGAGAACGGGTATGGAGCACTTCTGGGCCGTGGGGATCGCCCTGGTCGTGTCAGCGCTACTCTTCTCCGGAGCGCATCACGTGGGCGCGCTCGGCGATAAGTTCACCTGGGGCGTGTTTACGTATCGCGCCCTGGCCGGCGTGATCTTTGGCCTGATCTTCTACTACCGATCTCTGGCCCACGCTGTGTACAGCCACTTCTTGTATGACTTCTACGTGCTAGTGATTCACTAGCACGAGCGATGCGCAGCCAAGTAGGTGCGTAACCGAAATCCGGCCTAGCCGAATTCCAGTTCCATGCGGTGACAGAACAGCGCCACCTTGCACATCTGCATCTTGTCGGTGCCCGCTTCAGCCTTGTCGATACCGGCTGAGGAGATTCCCAGGTCGTAGAGGTTCACGGACAGCAGGGTCTTCTCGCACTTGTGGTCCATGTATTCGATAGTGCCGTTGACGCCGCCGGACGTAATTGGTTCTCCGTCGATCACCATCTTCTTGTGCCACTCGATGAAAGGCTTGGCGTGCGCCGCGGGCAGCTCGAAGTTCACGTCGGGGAACTTCATTTTCACGGGCTCTACTTGTGGCAGCCGTTCTTGGCCGACGTAGAAGCTCTTGACGACCTGCTCGATCTTGAGCTCGCCGACTTTCGATATGTGGTCACAAGCACCCTTGAGAGCGTTGTCGTCCAGGGTGAATCGGAAGTTGGCCGGGGACCACTGTCGCTCTTCCGTGTTGGCCACGCCCTGGATCTTCTTGCCCTCTTTTTGGGTGTCCTTGGTGTACTCGGGCTGGATCTTGAGTTTGAGGTACGCCGGGTTGTCGGACTCCGCGTCCAGGGCGGGCAGGGTGGTTTCAAGTACCAGTGCCTCAAAGAACTCACGTATGAACTGGGTCTTGAATGTCTGGTCGGCGATGTGCCAGGCACCATTGCGGCGGGCGTATTTGCGCTGCCACGACAGGTTGATCCAGTCGAGCACTGGCTTGGAAACCGCCATGGCGAGTTCCACTGTGAATGGGTTGATCTCGATGGTCGTGTTGTTCTTCTGCACGTACATGGACCCACCAGTCTCTTCGGTGGTCATGTTGGCCTTGTACTCGCCGCCCTCAACTGATTTGACGAAACTCACGTCTGGTGAGCCGTCCAGGTGTAGGAGGAAGTTACCGGCTGTGTGTGGGGGCTTGTGTTTGGCGGCCATCGTTAGCTTTCTTTGCAGGCTGGGGCTGATTTTACTACGTGTGGCGACTTAGTTTGCTTCCTTGGGGCGGCCCCGGGCAGGTGGGGACATGATCCCCACCGCAAGTCCTGCGCCCCAGGTGAAAAAACCATAGTTCTCGGGCATTAATGCACCTGCGACAATCGGATCCTGGGGCTGATCAACCCAAGGCCGGGATCCGCAGATCGAGTGATCTTCACCATTTGCATGCTGGCATGGGTGTTGAAGTACAGGAGTCCTGAAACCATGTCACACAAGAAGATAATTATAACGGTCGCCGCCGGGGTCTTGTTGATGGTTCAGAATCCAGACACCAACATCAGTATCTCGTCGGCACAGGCAGAAACCATTAGAGCGACGAAGCGCACGCGGGTCATGTCCCGTCCGGGCGAACGCTCCCGCGTCATCACACGCGTGAGCTCCGGCCGACAGATGACTGTGTTGGCGCGACGCGGCCGCTGGGTGAAGGTCCGTGTCAACGGCCGCACCGGTTGGGTCACGCGGTCGTCCGCCGTGCGCACCCGTAACGCGCGCACCGCCGTCCGCCGCACTCGCAGCCGGCCGTTCGTTCAGGGCCGCTCCAAGAAGCGACGCGGCTGGAGAAGCAGCGCGCCCAAGGATCGAGTCGGCGCCGATGCGGTCAATGAAGAGACCCTCGACGACGAAGACTTCGAAGAAGACGAGGACCGCAAGGTCACTCGGAAGCGCAAGGCTCGCAAGAAGCGCCGCGCGCTCCGTCGCCGCAAGAAGGTCAAAGTCCGCGAGTCCAGGCGCGTTGCCCGTCGCAAGATGGCCGCCGATGACGACGACGAAGAAGAGGAAGACGACGACAAGAGTGACAAGGCAGACACCCTGCCCAGCGTCATCGTCTCCGTCGAAGAGGCCAAACTGTTCCGCAAGCCCAGCAGCCGGTCCAAGCGCGTCGTCACCGTCGAAGAGGGTGACACTCTGGAGATGGTCAAGAAGAGCCGCTCGGGTCGCTGGATGCTCGTTCGCGACGAAGATGGTGAGTCTGGCTGGATCCGCTCCGACGAAGTCAAAGCGGCCATGTTCACGTATCCCAAGACGCTCAAGCGCGTCGGCGCCAGCCTCGGTTACACTTCCTTCGGTAGCCAGTTCGCCTCCGACGGTGCCGGTGAGTTCTCCAACTACAACATCACCACGGCCGCCGCCGCGTTGAATCTTCGCGCCGACTACCTGCATGACTACTCCAAAGAGTACCTGCTTGGTCTCGAGGCAACGTACAACGGTCTGCGTGCGTCGCCTGGCGTCCGCGTCACGAACGCAGCTGGCGAAGTTGCTGACATCGCCTTCACGCGCCACGCCGCGAATCTCACGGCAAAAGCCGGTTACAAACTGAACAACAAGAGCGGCATGGTCTTCTTCGCCCGCGCTGGTTACTACTACGCCATGACCGACGTCAACGAAGTTCAGGACCTGGACAAGAACATCGCCCGCCTGCCTTCGGAAGTCCTTCAGGGCATCACGGTTGGCGCTAGCATCGAAGCTCCCAAGTTCGGCGACAAGATTGGCATCCGCCTATCGGTAGACGCCCTGTACCCCAACGGCAAGCTGGAGCAGACGGTCGGTCTCGAAGACGGCGCGGTCTCCAAAGTGTTCGCCATGTGGGGCACCGGCCACGTCATCTACCAGTGGAAACCGGACATGACCCTCGAAGGCATCTACCGCTACTCGATGGTCAAAGCCGAGTTCACCGGCCAGGCGATGGACTCGCAGCGCTTGCACCAGGCGGAAAACTCCGCACGCAAGGACATCGGCCACACTGTCATGATCGGCGTTGGCAAGAAGTTCTAAACCCTCCCACCTTCATAACGAACAAGGGCTGGCACACCGCCGGCCCTTCGTTTTTTCGGGGACTTGGTTGCCGAATACGCTCTGGCGGAGGTAACCTCGATGCCATGCCGTCCGAGGCTGACATGGTGCAGGAGTACCGCGACTATCTTGAGCGGTTCGAGGCCGACATCGGCGACAGCGACTTTGGTGCATTCGTTAAGCACAACGGTCGGCTGATCAAGAAGCTGCGCTACGACGAGTTCGAGCCGCTGTACACCGAGTACTTCGAGATCGCTAAGACGTACTACGAGAGTCTCGATCGTGGTGACACGATCAACGATCTGGTGGTCAAGCTGCTCCGCGAGCGCGCGACCGATCTGTTGAAGCCGTCTCCAGTTTAGTGCGGCTTTTTCTAGTGCGGCTTGCTTTTGCAAGCCTGGGCCGCAGGCGCTGACACTTTGCACGCCTAGGCCGCAGGCGCTGACACGCTTACGCTGCGGCCTTAGCCGCATGCGCTGATCATCTAGCGCTCACCTCGGACGGGCATCCGGTCATCCGGCGCTCGAGCCCGCGGTGGGAGGGGCCGACCCCCTCCCGACGTTTACTACTTCACTCCCCCGGTGGTACCGAACTGAACTAGATGGGCGGCTGGAGTTTGTCGATGTCGACCTGGCTCAGCGCGAAGCGGATTAGCTGCGACTTGTTCGCTTTTGTGTGACCGCGGCGTTTGAGCTCGGCAACTTTGGCTTCCAGCTCTTCGATGTCTTTGGTGTACATCGAGATGCAAATGACCTTGTAGTGGGTCGGCTTCGGCTTGTTGCTCGCTTTGCGCTTACGGCGCGGTGCGGCTTCTTCTTTGGCTGCTCCGTAGAAGTCCTGGGACAGGATCGTATCTGCTTCGGTCAGCGGGTTGGTTTTGAGTGCTCTGTCTTCTGCCATCTGTCTGCTCCTTGGGTTGGTTACGCTGCGACAGATTGTTCGACGGGAGCAGTTTGAGCCTGCCTTCCGACGAGCCAATCCACGACTCGGTTGTAGTCAGCCGCCCCGTGGGACTGGGGCGCATATTCAAAAATGGTCTTGCGGTAACTCGGTGCCTCGGCGAGCCGCGTGTTGGTGCGAACTGGCTCGAGGCACTTCGTCTTGAAGTGGCCGCGCAAGGTCTCGAGGACCTCCCGGGCAAGCCGCGTGCGACTGTCGAAGAAGGTAGGCAGCACCGCGGCGACGCGGACTGCGTGGTGGAGGTGGCGCTCGATGTCTTTGAGCGTGCGCAGCACCTGCTTGACTCCGACCAGCGCGAGGTAATCGCAGGTGACCGGGATGATGACTTCATCGGCGTAGCTCAATGCATTCTGGTTGAGCAGGTTCAACGAGGGGCCGCAGTCCACTACGACGTAATCGTATTTGCGCGACACCTGCATTCGGTTCAACCGCCGGGTCATGACGCGGGAGCGGGTTTCTGGCGATTGCCGAGCTAGCCAGATTTCCGCCGCCGCCAGGGTGCAATCGCTGGTGATGACATCGAGATGCTTTCGGACGGGGACGCAAGCGGTCATCGGGTCCGCGCCATCGACCAGAACGTGGTAAAGCGAACGCTCTCCACTAACACCAAGAGAAACGCCTACGTTGCCCTGAGCGTCTGTATCAACCAGAAGTACGCGGTTCCCTCGCTCGGCTACTCCCGCCGCGAGATTCACTGCAGTTGTGGTTTTTCCGGTGCCGCCCTTCTGATTCAAAATAGCGATGCGGCGCGCACGACGAGCGCGGAAGCCTTCTGCTCCGAGCTGCTTGCGTCTACACTCCAGGGAGCAGAAGTAGCTGCGCTGACCGTCCGGGGTGGCGGCGATCTGGTAAACGTACGACGGTGAAAACGACGCGCTACAACACGAACAAGGCTTGTTCATGTACCTATACAAATCCCGCGCACGTGTTCGGGCAAGTTTTTGGTGATCACTAAGCCGTGTCTGAAGAAAGCAACAAAAACGCAAAACGAGTTTTGGAGCTCGAAGCGGAACTCGAAGAAGCCAACAAGACCATCGCGGCGTTGTTGGAACGAGCCGAGAGTCGTGGCGTGGAGCCCGCGTCCGCCGAACACATCGCGCGTCTCGATCAACGAATTCGGCAGAAGACTCGCGCACTGTCCGAGTCGGAGGCACAATTGCGCGAGGTCAACTCGGAGTTGCAAGCGGCGGAGGAGACGAAGGCCCAATTCATCTCCGTCGCGGCTCATGAGCTGCGCACACCGTTGACCGGCATCATTGGCTATCTGGACCTGATCGCCGAGGGGCGGTTCGGTGACCTGGACATGCCCATGTCGCGGCCCATCACGGCGCTGCGCCGCAACGCGTACCGACTGAAACGTCTGGTGGAGGAGTTGCTTCACGTGAGCGATATCGACGCAGGCCAGGTGACGCTGACACTGAAGCCTTGCGCTCTGTCGACGATCGCCAGTCAGGTGGTCGAAGAGCTGGAGCCGTTGGCGTTGGACAAACAGCAGACACTAACGGCCGTGGCGCGCGCGCAGCCCACGATCCTCGCCGACGAGGACAAACTCCATCGTGCTGTGGAAGGGCTGGTTGCCAATGCGATTCGCTCGGCGCCAGACGACGGTGTCATCAGTGTCGTGACCGACTATCCGCCCCAGGACCTGTACACCGGCGACTGGGCGCGCGTGCGTGTACGCGACAACGGTCCGGGCATTCCGGCTGAGCTGCGGCAGCGAATCTTCAGCCCGTTCGCTGGCGCTCGCTCGGCGAAGCACCACACGTCCGTTGGACCGGACGCCGCAGGTCTCGGCTTATATATATGCCGCGGCCTCGTCGAGCTGCACAGAGGCATGGTCACGGTGCAGTCCGTGGAAGGCGCCTACACCGAGCTATCCGTGTTGCTGCCGCTTCACGTCGAGTAGCGCTCGGGGGCGGAGGCGCTCGCGCAGAAACACGTTCGAACGAACAGCGCCGTTCTCGAAAGAACGGCGCCGCTGAAACGCGTTGGAATAAGAACGCTGGCTAGCGACGACGCTTAGCCGGTTTCTTCTTGGCCGGCTTCTTCTTGGCCGCCGGCTTCTTCTTAGCCGTCTTCTTAGCTGCCGGCTTCTTCTTGGCTGCCGGCTTCTTCTTGGCCGCCGTCTTCTTCTTAGCTGCCGTCTTCTTCTTAGCCGTCTTCTTGGCTGCCGGCTTCTTCTTGGCCGTCTTCTTGGCTGCCGGCTTCTTCTTGGCCGTCTTCTTAGCTGCCGGCTTTTTCTTAGCCGTCTTCTTGGCTGGCTTCTTCTTAGCCGTCTTCTTGGCCGCTGTTTTCTTGGCGGGCTTCTTCTTGGCCGTCTTCTTCTTGGCAGCCGTCTTCTTCTTAGAAGCGGGCTTCTTCTTAGAAGTCCCCTTCTTCTTGGTGGCGGCCGTCTTCTTCTTCTTGGCGGCGGCCATCTTCTTCTTCTTGGCTGCGGCTAGTTTCTTTTTCTTCGCGGCGGCGGCGGCGAGCTTCTTCTTCTTGGCCGCAGCGGTAGCTTTCTTTTTCGCTGCGACAGTAGCTGCCTTCTTTTTGGCCTCAGCTGCCTTCTTCTTCTTGGCGCGCTCACGCTCTTTGCGTACTCGCTCGGCTTCTTTGGCTGCTCTGGCGCGCTCGCGTGCTTTCTCCGCTTTGGCGCGGTCGCGCTCTTTGGCCGCGGTTGCACGGGCACGGTCCGCCTCGCGCTTGGCTTTCGCCCGTTCTTTGGCTACTGCCGCGCGCTCGCGTTCTTTCTCACGCTTGGCGCGGGCCTTCTCACGCTCTTTTTGTTTCTTCTCGCGCTCGCGCTCTTTTTGTTTCTTGGCGCGCTCGCGTTCTTTTTCTCGCTGCTTTTTGGCGCGTTCTTTTTCGCGCTCCTGCTGCTTCTTGAGTCGCTCGGCTTCTTTCTTTGCCAGAGCTTCGGCCTTCTTGCGCTCGGCCTCTTCCTTCTTCTTGCGCTCGTCTTCGGCCTTCTTCTGCGCGGCTTCGCGGCGAGCTCGGAGCTGCTCAGCTGCGAGCTTCTGCTCTAGCTTGCGCTTCTCCGTTGCGATCTTCTCAGCCGCAGCGTTGCGGGCCATCTTGGCGTGCTCGACAGCGGTGTTCGCGTCTGCTCCGCCGAGGCGTGACTCGAGGCTGGACGCCTTGCTGCGACGACGTTTCTTGCGTTTCTTTTGCTCGCGTGGCGCCGGCATCTCAGCGATGGCAGGCATCTTCGCGGACAAGTCGGCGCGATTATGAACGAGGATCCTCGGCCCGACTTTGAACGTGATTTCGCACTTGTTGTCCGGCAGCAGGTCCGTGACGAAGCCAACATCGAAGGTTGGGTGCGAGACGATGTCGAACTGCTCGTACGTGTCACGAATCGAGTAGGGGCGGCAGTTTGCCAGCTCCTTGTCCGTGACCTGAGCCATCGCTTGCTCCCAGCTCGGCTTGTTCGTGGACTTGATTCGGCGCGGAGCGGGTGTGGGCTCGTCGTAGGCTTCGCCGCGCGGTTTGCGGTAGGCGTGGACATCCCCGCAGACGACGCACTGTACGCGACGGATCTCGTCCTCGTACATACTGATAATCGTGTGGGTTGTGTCGGCTTTGCAGCGGGAGCTGGAGCAATACGCTTCGGTCTCCCCGCCTACTTCATCTCCGCCATCGTCGAAGATGGAGTCCGACCTTTTGAAGGTTGGAATCACAAGTCTCTCAAATTATTAGGTTTAGCGGCCCCCAACTGCTACCGCTGCGGGCCAATGAACTATCTAACCGCGCATTTTTGCTTTATCACACGTTGGACAATTCTCGCAACGTTCCGGGGGGCAATCTTTTTCGTTACTTATGTCTCTGGGGTAGGATGCCAGCGAGATGCGCCGTTTAACGCTGCTCTACATCCTAATCGGCACGGTTCTGAGTGCCGCCGTGGGGCTCGCGATATACAGCTACGTCATCTCGAACAAGCTCTCGGAGCGAGAGCGCCTGGTCATTCTGGACACCATGCGCGAGCTGGCCGGTGAGAAGATCGTCGGCATCGAGAGCGAGATCGTTAAGGCGGATCAGGCGGTGTTCGACTCGGTCGATATCGATAATATTATCGAAATCAAGCAGTTGGCACTTCGCCACCGGCCAGTGAAGAGCATCCTGGTGCTGGACGGCAACCTCAAACGGTTGCCGAGTGGATTCGTCACCCGCCGCGACAAGAAGAAGGACTTCGAGGGTTTTCTGAAGTTGTTCGAGACCCAGATCATTCGCGACCTGCGCCTGAGCCCAAGGACCCCGACCGAACGCAGCCACATCCACAGCCGCTACGACGGCAAGCCGTATTTGTTCTCGTGGGCGCGCCGCCGCTCGGGCGGGGCGAACTACTACATCGTCATCGAGACGGACCTGCCGTTTCTCGTGGGCACGATGTTCTCGCAGTTCCTGGCCTCTCGGTCACCGCGGTTCTATCAAGTGGTCAATCAGGACCAGCAACATGTCTACGGTCCGCTGCTGGGGAAGACCGCCAGTCGGTCTGTGTCGTTGGCGTTCTCCGAGACCGTGAGCAACTGGAGCCTGCGCGTGGTTCAGAAGCGCCCGGCCTCCGTCGGCAAAGCGCAACGCCAGGTCGTGGACTTCGCTTTGATCGGCTCGGCTCTGGGCATCATCGTCATTGGTCTCGGCGTCTTGTTAATCGCTGTTCGTCGCGAGCGCCGGGCGAACGAACTCAAGAGTGATTTCATCTCCAACGTCTCCCACGAGCTAAAGACGCCGCTGAGCATCATCAGCATGTTCGGCGAGATGCTCGCGACCCAACGCACCAAGTCCGCCGAGCAGGCCACCGAGTACGCCGAGATCATCTGGAAGGAGTCGGTGCGCCTGTCGCGTTTGATCGATAACGTTCTCGACTTTGCGAAGCTCGAACGTGGCGTCGACGTGCTCGAGTTCGCCGAAGGGGACCTGGGCGAGATCGTCGACCGTGCCGTGGAGCTGTCTCGGCACCGGCTGCGTCGCTCGGAGATGGAGGTCGAAGTCGAGATGGATGAGGACTTGCCGACGGCGCTGGTCGACGCCAACGGTTTGACCCTATGTGTGCTCAACCTGATCGACAACGCCATCAAGTACGCAGCGGCTGGAAAACTACTCCGGATCGAGCTTCGCCACGTGGATTCGCGGCTGGTTTTGTCGGTCTCGGACCGTGGCCCGGGCATCGCCAAGGACGAACAGGTGGCGATTTTCGACCGGTTCTATCGAGCTAAAGCCATACGTCTCAAGCCAATTCGGGGATCTGGAATCGGCCTGGCGCTCGTCCAGCACATCGCACAAGCTCACAACGGTGATATTCAAGTAGAAAGCTCCCCAGGTGAAGGAGCTACGTTTCGCCTCTGGATCCCGGCAAAGAGTCGCGGGTAAGGTAGCGCTCGGTGGACATACCAAAACGCATATTGGTCATTGAGGACGAGCCGGACATCGTTCGCGGTATTCGCGACGCCCTGGAGTTCGAGGGGTTCGAAACCCACGCCGCCGGCACCGGGGCTGAAGGGCTCAGCGCTGCCATCGACTGGGCGCCCGACTGCGTGTTGCTCGACCTGATGCTCCCGGACGACAACGGCTATCGCGTGTGCGAGACCTTGCGCAGCCGCGACCCCGTGGTGCCCATCATCATTCTTACCGCCAAGGCACAGGAGGCGGACAAAGTTCGTGGCCTCGAAGTTGGCGCCGACGACTACATGACCAAACCGTTTTCGGTCGCCGAGCTGATCGCGCGCGTCAATGCGATCTTCCGTCGGCAGGCTCGCCTGGCGAATCACGAAGAGGTGTTCGACATCGGTGCCTGGACCATCAACGCTCGCAAGCACACCATGAACAAGGGCCGGACGAGCAAGCGGCTCACCTTCTACGAGCTAGAAGTACTGAAGCTCCTGCGAGAGCGGGCAGCCGAGGCCGTGTCGCGTGAAGAATTACTAGAGAAGATCTGGGGCGTCAACGCGTCGCCCACCAACCGAACCGTGGACAACTTCATCGTCAAACTGCGGCGCAAGTTGGAAGAGGATCAAAAGAACCCACAGCACATCCTGACTGTCTACGGGATGGGCTACAAGCTCGTCCCGTAGTCGTGGCGCTCGCGGCCCGGGCTTGCGTAGGCAAGCCGCACATGATCAGCTGTGTCGGCGCCTGCGGAACGCCAGGAAGGCGAGGCCAAGCAACGCCAGGGGCCCGAATTGACCGCCTCCTGAGGCGCTGCAGCCATCGTTTTTGATCTTGGGCACCGCACACACGCCCGGATCATCGTCGGCCGGATACATCAAGCATACGCCGTCAGCGACGTCGTCATCGTGCAGAGTTGCCTTCTTGGTCTCGCCGCACTCCTGGAAGTTGTACATGGTCGCCTCGGTAATGTACGGCTGCAGCGACGATGCGGGGAAGCATCTGGGCACGAGCGTACCTGTGTGATCCACGGGCTGCACTTCGTCTTCGTCTTGCGGCACCCAGCACGTGTGATCCATGCCGAGCAAATGACCGACTTCGTGGGTGAGGGTGTTTGCCAAATCAGACAAGCACTGGGGCGCTCCCTCGCTAACGCCGCCAACTGAAATCGCGAAGTTCACTCCGTTGAGCTCGATGTCCGCGTCGAGGATCTCTCCGCTGTTCGATTTCCCCGACGTGTTGCGGAAGAACAGGGTGGTCAGGCCCGCGGCGCCGGGGGAGTAACAATCAGCCTGAGTCTCCGCGTCGGGTGGGCACCACTCCGAGTCGCGGAACTTGACGACGTTGACTCCGTCGAGCCCGACTTCGGACGACACGCGCTCTTCCATGCTGAAGGTCATGTACGAGCAGTCGTTCATCTCGGTTGCCCAGTGGCTAAATACACCCTGGATGGCCGCGAACTCACCGTCGCCCGCGATGTGCGATGTGCCCGCCGAGTCCGGCGTGATGAAAATGCAGTTCGCGCTCCAGTAGAGCGGCACGCCCGGGTCGTTCTTGGTGCGCACGGAGAACAACGCGCCGGGCAGTCGTTGGCTGACCACCTGCATGACGGGGGAGCTGGCCGCGAACGGGATCGATCGCGTTGTGACCTGGACGGATTGGCCGACCTGGAGCAGGGTGGTGCCGGGGTATACGCGCATGCCGATGCCGTCGACGGTGCCACCCAGCTGGTGAACGCGATGTTCGATTCCATCGGCGGTGCGGATGACCGAGCGAGTGACGATCTTGCGCGCTCCGCTCGTCCAGCCGGCTTCGGCGCTGATCACCTGGCCGGTGATCAGGTCCGTCGGGACGGCGATTCCGGCCGCTGTTTGCGCGGTGGCATCTTGGGCACCCACCGTCAGAATCGCGACTCCCGCGAGCCCAACGACGCCCGCAAACAAGGCTAAGCTTCGCACTTTTTCAAGGCTAGCACGGCGTGATACAAGCTGCCCAGCATGACCATGAACTCCGCTGACGACAACCGCCCGGTGCGAGTGCGCATCGCGCCATCGCCGACTGGTGACCCTCACGTGGGCACCGCCTACATGGCGTTGTTCAACTATGTGTTTGCGCGCAAACACGGTGGCAAATTCATTCTGCGCATCGAGGACACCGATCGGGTGCGTTCCCGTGCCGATAGCGAGCGGGTCATCATGGAAGCGCTCAACTGGGTTGGCCTTCAGTGGGACGAGGGCCCCGATGTCGGCGGACCGCATGCGCCGTATCGCCAATCCGAGCGAAGTGACATTTATCGCACTCACGCCCAACGCTTGATGGACGACGGCAACGCGTACCGTTGTTTCTGTACCTCCGAGCGTCTCGCGGAGCTGCGCGCATCGCAAAAGGGCACGTCCAAGCGCGGCTACGATCGTAAGTGTCGCGCCATCGATGCGGCGGAGTCCAAGTCGCGTGCGGATGCCGGTGAGTCCTTCGTCGTGCGCATGGTGATGCCGACTGAAGGCAAGAGCAGCTTCAACGATTTCCTTCGCGGCGAAATCGAGATCGACTTCAACCAGCTCGACGATCAGGTCGTGGTCAAGTCCGACGGATTCCCCACGTACCATCTGGCGAACGTTGTCGACGATCACACCATGGAGATCAGTCACGTTATTCGCGGCGAGGAGTGGATCTCGTCCACACCCAAACACGTGATGCTGTACAAGGCGTTCGGCTGGGAACCGCCGGTATGGATCCACATGCCGCTACTGCGCAACGAGAAGAAGTCGAAGCTGTCGAAGCGCAAAGATCCGGTGTCCATCAACTACTATCGTGACATCGGCATCCTGCCCGAAGTGTTGCTGAACTTTCTGGGCATCATGGGCTGGTCGTTCGGCGGCGACCGGGAGAAGTTCACCCTGGCAGAGATGATTGAAGTGTTCAGTTGGGACCGGGTTTCGCTTGGCGGTCCGGTATTCAACATGGACAAGTTGCGCTGGCTCAACGAGCAGTACATCCACGAGCTGACGTACGAGCAGCTCGCGGACCGCATCATCGAGTGGGGGCTGAATCGCGAACGATTGATCCAGTTGGCACCGTTGATTCGCGAGCGCATCAAACAGCTGAGTGACTTCGTTCCCGCGACGAAGTTCTTCTTCTCAGGCGACCTGGACTACTCGGGAATCGTCGACAAACTCAAGATTCCCGACGTGGCCAACAAGGATCTGCGCAAGGGACTCATCGCACTGACAGAGAAGTACGACGCTCTCGATGGTTGGAACCATGAGGCACTCGAGCAGGCGTCCCGTGAATTCTGTGAAGAGACCGGGTGGAAGGCCAAGAAGGTGTTCATGGTCCTTCGCTATTTGATCAGCGGTGGCAAGGCGTCGCCCCCGTTGTTCACCACCATCGAAGCCGTGGGCAAAGAGCTCACGCGACGGCGCCTGCGTATGGGCGCGGAGCTCATCGGTAAGCAAAAGTGACCTGGCTCTGGAATCGAATAGTTTGGTTACTCAAACTATTTCCCACCAGTTGGAAACAGATCGATGAAGAGGCTCGCGCCGAGCGTGCGGCGAGTGGTCGCACTGGCTTTGATTGGCGTCCACTGGTCATTCTCATCGTCGTCGCGGTCTCGCTGACCATTCAAGAAGAGTTCGGTCAGCGGCCGGACTTCGAAAAGCTGTTTCCCCGGGACTTCAAGGATCCTTACTGGGACCTGAAGTCGTTCGCCTGGTGGACCGGATTCCGTGTGGGTGGCTATGTCTTGATGCCGATTCTGGTCATCATGGCGATGCCGGGCGAGCGCCTGCGCGACTATTTCATCAGTTTCAAGGGGTTCTTCAAGCACCTGTGGATCTACGTGGCCCTGTATCTGGCCATCTTGCCCGCCGTGATCATCGCGTCTCGCACCGATGCTTTCGCCCACACGTATCCGTTCTACCGCCTGGCCAATCGCAGCACCTTCGACCTCATGGCCTGGGAGGCCATGTACGCACTGCAGTTCATGTCACTGGAGTTCTTCTTCCGTGGGTTCATGCTCAGGGGGCTCAAGCCCGCGCTCGGTTCGCAGGCTATCTTCGTCATGATCGTTCCGTACTGCATGATCCACTTCGGCAAACCTGTACCCGAGACCCTGGGCGCGATCTTCGCCGGCATCATCCTGGGCACGATCGCCATGCGCACCAAGTCAATCTGGGGCGGTGTGGTCATCCACGTCGGCGTGGCCGTCACCATGGACCTGCTCGCGCTCGGTGGCCTACCCAAGAGGTGACGGCGTGTGGTGGCTCGGATATGTGCTCGTGCTCGGTTGCCTGGCGGTGTACGGCCTCCATCGGATCTATCTGACGTTCTGTTACTGGCGTCGGCCGGCCACGACCGGGGACGTACACTCGCTTCCCGACGTTCTGCCAGCGGTCACTGTTCAGCTGCCCGTGTTCAACGAGATGTACGTGGCGGAGCGCTTGATCGACGCGGTGGCCAAGCTGGATTGGCCCGCGGACAAGTTGCAGATTCAGGTGCTCGACGACTCTACTGACGAAACAACCGAACTGTGTCGCGCACGCGTTGAGTTTTGGCGTGAGCGGGGGCTGGACGCTGTGCATTTGCATCGCAGTGATCGCACCGGCTTCAAAGCCGGAGCCCTTGAAGCGGGGCTGGCAACGGCGACCGGCGAACTGGTCCTGGTACTCGACGCCGATTTCTTGCCGCCCGAGGATCTGCTGCGCAAGAGCGTTGGCCATTTTCAGGACGCCGATGTCGGCATGGTTCAGGTGCGTTGGGAGCATCTCAACCGTGACTACAGTGCGCTCACCAAGGTGCAGGCGTTGCTCCTGGATGGTCACTTCGTCATCGAGCAACACACGCGAGCGGCCGGCGGTTTGTTCTTCAACTTCAACGGCACCGCCGGAATTTGGCGGCGACAAGCGATCGTGGACGCCGGCGGTTGGCAGCACGACACGCTTACTGAGGATCTCGACTTGTCGTACCGCGCGGCCCTCGCCGGCTGGAGGTTCGTCTACTTGCTCGGTACCGCAGCGCCCGCGGAGTTGCCCGCCTGTATGAACGGTTTCAAGTCCCAGCAGTTTCGCTGGGCGAAGGGGTCGATTCAGGTCGCGCGCAAGTTGCTGCCGCGGGTGTGGCGAGCAGACTTGTCGCTGCGCGTGAAGCTGGAATCGTTCTTTCACCTGACCCAGAACGTTCCGTACTTGCTGACCCTATTGCTGGTGTTGTTGTGCGTGCCTCCGTTGTTGTTCGAGAATGGCGGGGCGTTGGCGTCACCGTGGCTGGCGCTGGCGCTGGCGTTCGGTACGACCGGTACGCTCGCGGTCTACTGCGTCACCTCGCAAAGAGTGTTGGCTCGAGAGAGTGCGGTTCGAACACTGTTGCGTTTGCCCATGCTGATGGCGGTGACCGCGGGCATATGTGTGAATCAAGCCCGGGCGGTACTCGAGGGCGGGCTCGGTTTCGAGTCGGAGTTCGTGCGCACACCCAAGTACGGCATCACTCAACCCCGACAACGATGGCGCGCGCTGCGCTATCGCGGGGTCAAGACTCTGGTCCCATTCGCCGAGCTACTGCTCGCTGTGTACTTCGCGACGGCGGTGGCCTACGCGCTGGAAACACAACAGTTCGTCGCGGTTCCGATCCTGGGGATCTTCAGTTTCGGCTTTTCCTACGTCGGCGTGCTGTCGCTTCGCTGACTGGTAGCGCCGGCAGTGTTGCCCGCTACGCGAACGGGTAGCCTTGCGCGTCAAGTAAGCGTATCAGACGCTCGACGTTAACGGCACAGAAGATTTTTTCTCGAACACTTCAAGCATTTGCGAGCCGCTACATCGGTCGAAAAAAATGTCAACGGCTTTCTAACTTGCAACTTCGCATTCACGCGCACGGCAAAAGGTGGGGTTGACCACCGTGGATCTCGTGGTTATGATTTTTCCGAGTTCAGTGTCTGTTCGATTCGACAGGAGGTTAATTCTTTTCCCTACAATCTCTATCTCGGGATCTGTCTCTGTCCGAGGCGTGCACGCCCGCCCGTCGGGAAGCCCATATCGGTTATCGTGGAGCCCACCTACGCAGCTGCGTAGGGGATAGAAAACAACCTTCACCGGTCGAACGGTGCAAACTCGGAACTAACGGACGACATCAAGTCGTCCGTTTTTCTTTTCGGAGTGCTTTTTATTACGCGCCGCCGCGCGGCGCTTGGGCCGCAGGCGCTAATGGGGGGCACGCGCACGCCCACGAGCACGCCCACGAGCACGAGCACGAGCACGACCACGCCCACGCCGCACGCCCACGCCCACGCCCACGCCGCACGCGCTAGCTCACGGCTTGAGCCGGCTAGACGCTACTCGCCGTCGTCTGCTTTTTCGTCGCGCCAGTCGGCGCCGGCGCCGCCCTGGACGGCGATGGACTTCTTGCCCAGGTTCAGCAGGTGTGGCTTGTCCATGATGCCGCCGTGTCGGTCCTCGGACGGCGGTGCGTGCAGTCCGGTGTCCATACGAATTGCATCGCACGGGCACGCCTCGACGCACAGGCCGCAAACGACACAGCGCAGCTCGTCGATTTCGAAGACCGCCGGATACTTTTCGATGCCGCCGTCGTCGGTCTCAGCCGGCACGATGGTGATGCAGTTGGCCGGGCATACGGTTGGGCAACACATGCAGGCGACGCAACGAACGTTGCCGTCGTCCCGATGCATCAGGCGATGCAGGCCGCGGTTGCGTTCCGGGTACGTCTGCTTTTCTTCAGGGTACTGAAGTGTTTCGACTTTGGATTTGGTGATCACGTTCTGGAAGAAGTGCTTCACCGTGATGCCAAGGCCCTTGACGGTCGCTTTGAGGAACGACGACTCGGCAAGCTCGGGGCGAGGTACACGGACCGTGCGCACGCCCTTGTTGATCTTCGAGACCGAGACGACCTCGAGGCCTTCTTCTTTGGTCTCTTCTGCTTCCGAATGCGAGTGGCTTGCCATACGTGTCCTCGACCTAGAACGCCAGTGAGATCAGCGCCGTGAGCATGATGTTGAGTAGCGCCAATGGCAGCAGTTTCTTCCAGCCCAGCGTCATCAGCTGGTCAACACGGAAGCGCGGCAGCGTCCAGCGAATTGCCAGTTGCAGCCAGCAGAAGAACATGACCTTGAAGCCCCAGGCACCGATCTGCAGCGCAACGACAGCGCCGTGAGGCATCTGCAGCGCGTAGCCGCCCAGGTGGAAGCCGTCGGCGTAGAGGAACGGCACGTGGTAGCCGCCGAAGAACACGGTCGTCATGACCGCGCCGATGAAAACGATCTCGATGAACTCGGCCAGGAAGAACATGCCCCAGCGCAGCCCCGAGTACTCGACGAAGTAACCGATGATCTCCGGCTCGCCCTCGGGCAAGTCGAACGGGCCGCGTTTCGTTTCGGCGATAGCGGCGACGAAGAACAACAACATCGCCAGGGGCTGAACTGCCCAACCCCAGTGGAGCGGGTTCGGGCCCTGCCACAGGACCATGGCGCCGGGCTCGAGGGTGTTCATGACCAGGAAGACACCCATGAGCGACATGCCCATGGCGACTTCGTAGCTCATCATCTGAGACGACGCGCGCAGTCCGCCGAGCAGTGCCCATTTGTTGTAGCTGGCCCAGCCCGCGATAGTCGCGCCGTAGTTGGCGATGGTCAGAATGGCGAAATAGAACAGCAGACCGAAGTCGATGTTCAGAATCTGCAGGGTGATCGAATCCTGTGCCCACGCCGGCGCTGCAATCGCACCGCTCTGAATCTGGCTAACGGTGTATGGGTCGAGAATCTGCGTGAACGCGTGGGGGTAGATGACCGGGCCGAACGGGATGATCGCAAACGCGATGAAGACGGGTGCGAGGGCGAGTACGGGGGCCAGACTAAACAGAGGCTTGTGGGCCTTCGCCGGAACGAAGTCCTCTTTGGTGATCATCTTTATCGCGTCAGCGACGAAGTGCAGAATGCCCCAAAGGCGGAAGTTGCCGATGTTGGCGCGGTTCGGACCCAGGCGGTCCTGCATCATCGCGCTCTGGCGACGTTCGGCCCAGGTAAGCAACGACGCCACGGGCATGACGAAGAGCATGATCAACAGCAGCCACTTGGTGGCCGGGTTGTCGAGGATTGCGTAAACGGTGCTCATGTCGAGGGCCTCAGATTATCCGCGCGAGTTTGCGAAGCGCAACTGGACCGGCAGATGAGGCCGGCCCCAGTCAGCGTCCTTGAACGCGGCGACTGAACCTTTCATATCGTTGAAGACAGATTTGGCGGTTTCGAATTGCATGGCGGCGCCGCAAGCTTGGCCGAGCATGGCGATGATCTGCCAGGCTGGCAGCGCTTCACCCGGCGCGGTCACGGCGCCGTGCATGCGCTGCACTGTGTTCTGGCGATTGGTAACGGTGCCGTGAGCTTCTGCCCAGGCAGCGCTCGGCAGCAGTACGTCTGCCTTGGCCGCAAGGCCCGTCTCGCGGTCGGCGATGACGATCAGGTTATCGATGCCAGCAGCTCTCGCCATGGCCTCGTCTGACAAGGGCAGCTCGTTGCCCAACACGATGAGCGTGGACAGCTCGCCCGCCGCCAGGTCTTTGTCCAGGATGGTCGGAATCGCTGCGACGCCTTCTCCGAGAATTGCGATGACGCCTGCACGGTTCGGATTGAGGTCCTCGTCGCGCAGAATCTCGTCGGCCTTGTCCGGGTCGCTGGCTTTGCCCGACTTGTAGAACCGGTTGAGCTCCCAGATGTCCCGGGCCAGCTTGGCCAGGGCGTAGTTGTCTTCGTTGTTGTGCTGCATGGAGAACACGACACCGATGCGGCCATGGTCGCCTTCCATCGCGGTCGTGAGCCGTCGCGCAGCCTCGGCCAACGCGTTCTTGAACGTGTTGGGCAGACCCTTGATCAGCGGAGCCGCGACGCGATCTTTGCGTAGCGTCTTGTAGGTCATGCGGCCGTCGTCGCACATCCAGTACTTGTTCACGGCCTCGTTGTGGCGCGGGATGATTCGCCACACGCGGTTGTTACGGTGGTGTAGTTCGATGTTGCAGCCGGTGGAGCAGCCGTTGCAGACCGACGGGGTCATCATCAGCTCCCACGCACGCATCGTGAAGCGGAAGTCTTTCGAGGTCAGCGCGCCGACGGGGCAGACATCTACAGTGTTGAGCGAGTACGGGTTGTCGAGCAGTGCGCCCGGGGCAGTACCCAGTCGCTCTTTGTTGCCCCGGTTGCTCATCTCGAGTTGATGCTCACCGGCTACTTCGTCGCACACTCGGATGCAGCGCGTGCACAGGATGCAACGCTCTTGATCCAGAACAACCGTCGGACCTAAGTCGACAGCCTTGTCCTTCTTTACCTTTGGCACGTTGACGCGCGAGTCGGCGTTGTCGTGGTCGAAGTACAGCTCCTGCAGTCGGCATTCGCCGGCCTTGTCGCAAATCGGGCAGTCGATGGGGTGGTTCACCAGAGTGAACTCGAGCATCTGCTTGCGGGCCAGGGTGGACACTTTGTCCTTCGTGCTTACGACCATGCCGTCCGAGGCGGTGGCCTGACACGATGGCTGCAGCTTCGGTGACTTTTCGATCGAGACCAGGCACTGGCGGCAGTTGGCAGCGATGCTCAGGCCCGGGTGGTAGCAAAACGAGCTGATGTTGACGCCGACTTGTTTGGCGGCTTCGATGACCTGGGTTCCCTTGGGCACGGTGACTTCCATGCCGTCCACGGTGAGGGTCACCGTGTTCGGATCCTTCTCGGGCTCCGGCGCGGCGGGCGCTTTGGCAGCAAGAGCCGGAGCGTCCGTCTTGTCGTCCGTGGCTTTCGTCTCTTCGGTGCTCACTTATCGCACTCCCCACCGATCATGTTGATCATGCCGAAGATGGGCACGATGTCGGAAATCATGGCGTCCTGGATCGATTTACCCGCGGTGGCCAGGGTAACGAAGCTGGGCGAGCGGACGTAACACTTGTAGGGCTGGCCCGTGCCGTCGGCGACGACGTAGAAGCCGAGCTCACCGTTGCCGCCTTCGGTGAAGCTGTAGCCTTCACCGGCCGGTACACGGATGCCGTCGACGATGTGTTTGAAGTGGCGAATCATCGCTTCAATGGTGTTGTACGCGTCGTTTTTCTTGGGCAGCGCGACGCGCGGGTCGTCGATCATCACCGGGCCGTCCGGCAACTGCTTGAACGCCTGGCGCAGAATGCTGATCGATTGCCGCATCTCCTCGAGGCGGACGAGATACCGGTCGTAGCAGTCACCGACGGTGCCCACGGGGACATCGAACTCGAACCGGTCGTAAACCAGGTACGGGTAGTCTTTGCGAACGTCGTAGTCCACGCCGCTGGCGCGCAGGCAAGGTCCCGTGAGACCCCAGGCAATAGCCTCGTCGGCGGTGAACGAACCGACGTTTTCCATGCGGTCGCGGAAGATGCGGTTGTTGGTCAGCAGTCCTTCGACTTCGACCATGACGCCTTCGATGTCCGTGAGGATCTTGAGCGTCTTCTCCTCGAAGTCATCGGTGAGGTCGTGGGCGACGCCGCCGATGCGCACGTAGCTGTGGGTCAGTCGCGCGCCGCTGAGTTCTTCCAGTAGGCCATACAGCCACTCGCGGGCTTTCAGGAAGTAAAGGAACGCGGTGAAGCCGCCCAGCTCCATGGCCGATGCACCAATGCACGTGAGGTGGTCGGTAAGGCGCGACAGCTCACCGACGATCACCCGGATGTACTGGGTGCGCTCGGGCAAGTCCTTTTCGATGTCCAGCAGCTTTTCGACAGCCAATGCGTAGCCGACGTTGTTGAGCATCGGCGATACGTAGTTGAGGCGGTCGGTGTACGGAAAGACCTGGGTGTACGTGGCGTACTCGGACTCTTTTTCGAAGCAGCGGTGCAAGTAGCCGGGCTGCACATCCGATTTGACGACCTTCTCGCCGTCCACGGTGAGCACGATGCGCACGGTGCCATGCATGGCCGGATGGGACGGGCCCATGTTGATGGTCATGAGCTCGTTGGGCAGCTCCTGATCATTATCGAGGTCTTCGGCGCTCTTGCGGCCAAGGACGTAACTCTTGAGGTCGCTCATCGTCCGACCACCTTGGCTTCACCGCGTCGGCGTACCAACGGCTGTCGTTTGTCCTTCGGATAGTCTTTGCGCAGCGGGTAGCCGACGAACTCTTCGTACAGGTAGATGCGGCGCAGGTCGTGGTGCCCCTCGAACTTGATGCCGTACATGTCGTAGGTCTCGCGCTCCTGCCAGTCGAAGGCCGGCCACAGCTGGGCTAGCGAGGGCAGGGAAGGGTCGTCTTCGGTGACCTCGATCTTCAGCCGCAACCGATGGCGGAGCGTGTGCGAGCGAAGCTGGTAGCACACGTGAAACCGCATATCGCTCTCGGGCGCGTTGCCCATGCGATCGATGCAGGTCACGAACACGGGGGCGTCGAAGGCCATCTTTGGGTCGTCGCGCAGAAACATGGCGACCTCGATGAGCTTGTCCCGTTTGACGAATGCGATCTCGTCACCGTGTTGAGTCTCGGTGTGCGTGATCGCGTCGCCGAACTTTTTGCTCAGAGCTTCGAGTACTTTTTGCGCCATTGTCGCTAGAACCTAAGTGAGGTGAATCAAACCGCTTGGTGAAACGCTTGGTGGAAACGGATGCTGGTGAAGAGCCGGTAAAAAGAGGGGAGCCCCGCTACGTCGCAGCTTCGCGCTTCTGGCGCTGCTGGGAGTGGCCGCGGTTTTCCTGGACACGCTTTTGCAACATGATCAGCCCGTCCAACACCTGTTCGGGGCGGGGCGGGCAACCCGGGATGTACACATCGACCGGAATCACGTTGTCGGCGCCCGGCATGACGCTGTAGTTCTGATAGAAACCACCGGTGGACGCACAAACACCGAACGCGACCACCCATTTGGGTTCGGTCATCTGTTCGTAAACGCGCTTAAGTGCCGGACCTTGTTTCTCGGTGATGGTGCCGACGATCATTAGCAGGTCCGATTGGCGCGGCGAGAACCGGGGGAACTCCGCACCGAAGCGAGCCAGATCATATTTGGGTGCCGCAACGGACATGAACTCCATGCCGCAGCAGGCGGTGACGAACGGGTACGTGAAGAACGAGAACTTCCGCGCCCAGTTGACCGCGTCTTCGAGGCGGCTGGTTGTTAGTTCTAGTCCCATCCGATCGCCTTCTTCCGCCAAACGTACGTGAGGGCAACCACCAGGATCGCGACGAACACCAACATCTCTGCGAAGCCGAACAAGCTCACGCCTCCAGTCGGAGTTTTAGACAACACGTCCCGGTACAGAAGTGCCCACGGATACATGAAGGCTGCTTCGATGTCGAAGACCAGGAAAAGGATGGCGACCTGGTAGAACTTGACCGAGTAGCGACCGCGCGGGGAGCCGATTGGATCGGAGCCGCACTCGAACGGCATGAGCTTCTCGTCGGTTACCCGCTTGGGGCCAATCATGACCGCCATCAGGACGAAGAAGCCGCAGAAGCCCGCCGCCATGATGATCGCGAGAAATGCCGGTATGTACGCCTCGAGCTGCAAAGTGCTCGGATTATAAGAGAACGCGCGTTCCGGTCAATCCAGCTGGCGCCTAAAGCGCATACAGTTGCGAACGTCTTCCGCGGCGGACGAGTGAGGCGATCTCACCAGGGCTGTCGGCGCCGAACCCGCAGACGAAAAGCACCTACGGCCCAGGCTTGCCGTCAGCGCCTGCGGCCGAGGCTTGCGCCTGCAAGCGGCAATCTAAGCGCCTGTGGCCCGGCTTGCCGTCAGCGCCTGCGGCCCGGCTTGCCGTCAGCGCCTGCGGCCCGGCTTGCCGTCAGCGCCTGCGGCCCAGGCTTGCCGTCAGCGCCTGCGGCCCAGGCTTGCGCCTGCAAGCCGCAATCTAAGCCATCTGCGCGTTTTGAAGCGCTTCTTCGAACGCGCTGACCATCTCCTGATCCGAATCCACCAGGTAGATCGTCTCGGGAAAGGACTTCTTGTGCGCGCGAATCTCTTCCACGATGGCGCGTGCGGCCTCGTCCAGGGGGACGCCGCCCTGAGCGGTGCCCATGCCGGGTATGGCAAGCACCTGATATTTGTTTGCGTACGCCGCGATGAGTGCGGCCCGGGTGGCTCGTCGAACGTTCTCTACGCCGATCTTTTCCCCAGGCTCGGTCATCGTCGGAACGTGGACCACGTGTTTGGCTTTGAGACGGCCTGCCTTGGTCACCAGGGCGGCACCAATGGCGATTGGGGCGCGCTTCATGGCCTCGGCCTGAATGTCGTCCCCACCATGTCTCCGGATTAATCCCGCGACTCCTCCGCCCATGATTCCGCGGGAATTCGCCGGATTTACGATCGCTTCGACCGGAAGATCAGAAATATCAGCATGTGCTACGTGGACTTGCATCGGTGCAACTACGCCAAACTAGCACGGGTTTTTCGGAACGGCAAGAAAGCGGGAGTGGGATCCCGCGCGGAAGCGCGGGGGAGGGATTGGGCGAGCCGGAGGGACCGGCTACGCGGTGAACGCTTTTTCGAGCTCTTTTTCGACTTTTTGCTCGGTCCAGTTCTGGGCGACCGAGAGCTCTTTGACGATCAGGTTCTTGGCGGTGTCGAGCATGCGGCGCTCGCCGAACGACAACGTCTTGGTGCTTTTCAGGCGGTACAAGTCCCGGAAGACCTCGGCTACCTCGAACAGAGAGCCGGTCTTGATCTTCTCCATGAAACCGCGATATCGGCGGTTCCAGGTCTGTTTGTCGATGTGCACGTCTTGCTCGCGCAGGATGTCGAAGACTTCTTCGACCTCGTCCGTCGTGGCGACGGGGCGCAGGCCGACCTGATCGGCTTTTTCTTTGGGCACGAGAATTTGCATCTCGCTGTCGAGGACTTTGAGGACGTAGAACGCGCAGACCGTGTTGTTGATCTCCTTGTTATCTACGCCTACGACTTCCGCGACTCCCTGTGCGGGATATACTGCCATGTCGCCGATCTTGAATTCGAGCATCGTACTTTACTCCAAACGCTAGCGGGGTAGGGACTGGGCGCCCTGTGCAAGCAAACGATATACCAGGACCGGATTGGTCCGACAATCATTTGTTATATCTTGTTGTTAGAAGGTTTTCGGGAGTGTGAGGCTTGTTTCGGGCTGTGACAGTATGTCACGGTAATTCCTCGAAATCGGGGTCATATTGCCGAAAAACACAGCGTGGGCGGAAAGATACAGCGTTCATGCAGAGTGTGCAGAGTGTGGGGCATATTGACTAGTCGGTTGGCCACCTATTCGGCTGGTACGAATTGAAGATGGTACTTTAGATCCCGCATGCGGACGCGCGTCGACCCTCTGGGCAAGTTGCTCCTACGGACGGGAGCCATAACCGAGGAAGATCTCGCGGACGCCCTCGACCAGCAGCGGCACACGCTCCCGATCGCATCGCTGTGCTACGTCCTCGGTCACTCGGACGAAGAGACGCTCACCCGCACGCTGTCCAAGCAGTGCGGTGTTCCCGGCGTGGTCCTTGATCGCTGTGTGATTCAACTCGACGTTCTCGAAGGTGTACCGCGCGAGCTCGCGATGAAGCATCACGTCCTGCCGGTGCTCGAAGACGAACGGCGCATCTTCGTCGCGGCCGAAAATCCTCGGACCGCCATCGACCTGTTGCGTGAGTTTCAGTTCGTGCGCGGCAAGACGGTCGTGCCTCACATCGCCTTGCACGTGACATTGGCTCGCACGCTGCGTGCTTGTTACACCGCCCGCGAGCGGGGTCAAAGTTATTGGGCAGGGCCAGAAGCAGACGTAGCCGAGTCTGGCGACTTCGGCAGCATGGTCGTGGTCTCTGATGTCGACAACATCCGAGACGACGATATGCCCAGTTCCCGGGCCCACAGCGCGGTCTACGAAGACGTCACCAAGGAACTGATCGACGTCGATCCCGTGCTGATAGAAGCGGTCGACACCGGCGTCGACATCGACTCGACCTCGGAGTTGTTGTCGGCTTCATTCTCCAGCGTCGGTTCTCGGCTGGAGACCCAGACGCCCCTATCTCAAATCGAGTTGATGCCTCATGACACCGGGGTGGAGGTCATCGACCTGGATGACGGCGATACCGCGCCGAGTGCAAAGGCCGACGGGCCCGAGCGCGTGCTCATCGTCGACGACGATTTCGCGACGCGGCACTTGCTAGTGAAAGAACTGCAGCCGATGGGCTACGTGACCGCAACCGCGCCCAGCGGCGGCGAAGCGATTCGAGCTATCAAGTCGAGTCCGCCCGATCTGGTCATCATTGACGTCATGTTGCCCGAGATCGATGGTTTTCAGATCTGCCGCGCGATGAAGCAGAGCCGCAAGTACAACCACATTCCCGTCATCCTGATGTCGGCGGTGATCGATTCGGGACGTGTGACCGATGAGGTGCTTCATCGATACGGAGCCAACGCTTACTTCGAGAAGCCACTCAACACGGACAAACTGCGCGCTCGGCTCAAGGAGCTGATTCGCGCCGGGCGGCAGGAAGAAGTGCAAGAGGACGAAACGTTCGGCAACGCGCTGCAGATGTACCGCAGTGGTCGACTGGACGATGCAGTCGACACCTTGCGCCAGGGACTCGCAGTCGATCCACTGTCGGCCAAGCATCATTTCGTGCTCGCCAACTTGCTGCAGAAGAAGGCGATGATCTACGAGGCCATCGACGAGTACGAGGCCACGGTCGACCTGAAGCCCGACTACTTCCCGGCGCTCACCCGACTTGCTTATCTGTATTACAAGAACGGTTTCTCGGCGAAAGCGATCGATACATGGCGACGGGCGTTGCCGCACTGCCCCGATGCGCACCTGCGCGAGAACATCGAAGTGTTCATGCGGCGACTCATCGCCGATATGCAGAGCGAGGCGTAGCCGCGACTGCCAGGGCGCATGGCGGTCGGAAAAACGTACGCCGAAAAAGATAGACCGCCGGGATTCATTCCCGGCGGCCCTCCGCGACGCGTGGCCGTCCGTCGATTCTTAATGCTTCGCGGAGATGTCAGTCGCGAGTATTGCGAAGACGGTGCCATCGCGAATTCGAGGGTTCCTGCGCGTGATTCCAGCCCCTTACCACGGCCGTCGTGAAAATCAGTTCACGTGTTGTGGTGTGACTTGCGTCAGCGCGAGCACGGCTCGGTGAATGGCGCTACCTTCTATCCCACATGCGTTTCGCGACCAGTTCCTGGCATACCAGCCTCTGCCTCATCGCCGTGTTCATAGTCTCTGTCGGCTGCAGTTCGTCGGCGAAGCGAGTCAATCATCCGCCAGCGTCAGCCGGCGTTCAGCAGTTCGTGGCCGCGCTGCGCTCGGACAACCCACGGGTCGCGTACAAGTTGCTCGCAACTAAGACTCGTAAGCAGATTCCGTACACCGAGTTCGCGGCTCTTTGGAAGAAGTCCAAGTCCGAGCGCCAGGATCAAGCGAAGGCTCTGGAGGAAGGGCTCAAAGAAGATCCCAACCTGGGCGAGCGTTCCAAGGTCGTGTACGCCGACGGCAAGTCGGTGATGCTGCTCCGCGAACGCGGCTTGTGGAAACTGGAGTCGGCGCTGGTCTCGGAGTTTCACGCGAGCACGGCCCGGGACGCGGTGCAGGTGTTTGCCGCAGCGATGGCCAATCGCAACTACGACGCGGCTATGCGCATTCTGTCCAGCCGTCGCCGGAAAGCGATCAGCCGCCAGGTCGACGCGTTCGTCACCAGCCTGATCACCCATATCTCCAAGCCTGGCACCAGCGTAACGATGGTCGGCAAGGGCCGCGCGGAGATTTACTGGGAGTCCAAGGGCAAGCGTTACAAGTTGGTCATCCGCCGCGAAGGCGACGAGTGGCGCATTGACGACATCCACATGCGCGCCGCGCCCGCGGGCAAGTAGTTCACGCGCACGCGCACACCCACGAGCACACGCACGAGCACGAGCACGAGCACGAGCACACCCACACCCACGCCCACGAGCACGAGCACGAGCACGAGCACGAGCACGAGCACGAGCACGAGCACGAGCACGAGCACACGCACGAGCACGAGCACGAGCACGAGCACACGCCGACCGCGAGCACGTCCGACTAGATCGGCGGACCGTCGGTCAGGTGGACGATGGTGTCGGTCGACTCGTCGGACTTGTCCAGGTAGTCCAGAGTGTAGTGCAATCCGCGCGACTCTTTGCGCCGGCGCGCGCTCTCGATGATCAGATGCGCGACCAGAGCGAGATTTCGCAGCTCGACGATGTCGGCGTTGATGTTGAAGTCCCAGTAGTATTCTTTGATCTCTTTGCGCAACAGCTCGATGCGGTGCAGCGCGCGTTCGATGCGTTTGTTGCTGCGCACGATGCCCACGTAGCTCCACATGAACCGGCGTGTCTCTTCCCAGTTCAACGCAACGACGATGGCGTCGTCGGAATCGGTGGCTTCGCCCGAGCTCCAACGCGCTACCTTGCTCGGTCGCTGCCAGGCGCTGTCGCGAACCCTCTCGGCGGCGCGGGCTCCGAACACCAGGCCTTCGAGTAACGAGTTGGAGGCGAGGCGACACGCGCCGTGTAGTCCGGTGCAGGAGGTCTCGCCAATAGCGTAGAGGCCGGGGATGGTCGTTGCGCCAAATTCATCGGTGACGAGACCGCCGCACATGTAATGGGCAGCGGGCACGACGGGGATCGGCTGGGTTGCGATATCAATTCCCAACGTTGCGCAGCGCTCACCGATGGTCGGGAAGCGTTTGCGCACGAAATCCGCGTCCAGGTGGGTCATGTCCAGGTAAACACAGTCGGCGCCGGATTTCTTGAGCTCGTTGTCGATGGCTCGCGCGACCACATCACGTGGGCCCAGTGACTTGAGCGGGTGGTACGCGTCCATGAACTCGCTGCCGTCGGCGAGTTTTAGAATCCCACCCTCGCCGCGCAGTGCTTCCGAGATGAGAAACGATTTTGCGTGGGGGTGGTAGAGCACCGTCGGGTGGAACTGGACGAACTCCATGTTGGCGACCTGGGCGCCGATGCGGTAGCCCATGGCGATACCGTCGCCGGTCGCGACATCAGGGTTCGAGGTGTAGATGTAGACTTTGCCGGCGCCACCGCTGGCGAGCACCGTTGCGCGGGCGACGAAGGTCTTGACCTCGCTGGTCTTGTTGTCCAGTACGTACGCGCCGAAGCAGGCTGGGTCGCCGCCGTACTTGGCCATGGACAACAAATCGATGGCGATGTGGTTGTCGAGCAGCGTGATGTTTTTGTGCTGGGCGATGGCATCTAGCAGCGCCGCCTGGACCGCGCTGCCGGTCACGTCTTTGTAGTGCACCACCCGGCGCTCGCTGTGGCCGCCTTCGCGAGTGAGCTCGAATTCACCGTCGGCAGTGCGTGCAAAGGCCACACCCATCTTGGCCAGGGTGCGCACGTGGGCTGGCCCCTCGCGCACGGTGAGCTCGACGATTTCTTTGTTGCACAGGCCGTCACCGACGGTGAGCGTGTCCGCGACATGGGCCTCTTCGCTGTCTGCCTCGCCGAGCACCGCAGCGATGCCACCTTGCGCCAGGTTCGTGGCGGTGTCGTCCGGCCGTTTCTTCGTGATGATCGTGACCGAGCCATGCTCGGCAGCGCGCAGGGCGAAGTAGAGCCCGGCTACACCCGAGCCGATCACCAGGTAGTCGCTTTCGATACGCGGCAAGGTCCTAATCTACACTGAAACTACGTTTTTGCGCACTGCGCGCGAGGTTGCTAGGATCAACTCCGTGTACTGCGCGCGTTCAATGATATTCGGCATTACCGCTGTCCTGCTGGTGATGTTCGTTCGCCCAGCCGAGGCGGATATCTATAAGTACAAGGACAAGAACGGCATCGTGCACTACACGAACATCGCACCCCGCGGCGGTAAACAGAAGCGCCGGTGGAAGCGCGTCGGTGACTTTACGCCCAAGAAGGGCAAGGCGTCGAAGACGCGCGGTACGTGCAAATGGTGCGACAAAGTGCCATCGCGAGACAATTCCAAAGAGCGCTACACGCGCTACGACAAGTTCATCTTCGAGGCAGCCGCCCTGTACAAAATGCCTGTTCCGCTGATCCGCGCGGTGATCAAGGCCGAGTCGGACTACGACCCGCGAGTGGTGTCGGCGACCAACGCGCGGGGCTTGATGCAGCTCATGCCCGAGGTCATCAAGGACATGGGTGTACGCAACGTTCACGACCCGCGGGAGAACATTCTGGGTGGCACCAGGCTGCTCCGGGTGTTGGCCAACCGCTACAACGGTGACCTCGTGTTGACCATCGCGGCCTATCACGCGGGGATGGGCTCGCTTGCCAAGTACAACAACAACGTGCCGCCGTACGTCAATACGCGCAAATATCTGCGCGCGGTGCTTCGCTACTATTACGAGTACAAGCGCAAAGAGCCCAAACGGACTCGCTGACCCGCTGACGCGCTTGACGTCGGCTGGCGCCAACGCATCTAATGGATGCGAGTGGCCAATGGAACCGACAGGACCGTCTTAGACGGCTATCAGCAGCGGATGATTTCCGGTGGAGCGCTGCTTCGCCAGAACCGGGTCGCCGATGCCCAGGCTGAGTTCAAGGTCGCGCTGGAGCAGAAGCCCGACGACAAGAAGGCGCTGGGCCTCCTGGGACTGACGTACTTCCGCATGAACGAGTTCCGCGATGCGCTGCCGGTCTACGAGAAGTTGGTCGTGTTGTCGCCCAACGACGCGGCGCTGCGTTTGAATCTCGGCCTCGTGAAACTCAAGCTCGGCGACACGCCGGGCGCAATTATCGAGTTGGTGGCGAGTCGCGAGCTCGACCCGGGACAGAAGAACACGGTCAACTACCTGGGACTGGCGTACGCACGCGACGGTCAGTACGGGCTGGCGTACCAGGCGTTCATTCGAGCCGGGGAAGACGCGCTGGTCGAAGAGATGGCTTCGCACTTGAGCATCGACGAGTGCAAACGTCTGCGCGAAGAGGTCGAGGCCGGCATGCGCGGCGAAGCACCCCCGGAGCCGGAGCCGGAGCCGGAGCCGGAAGCGGAAGCGGAAGCGAAAACGGAAGCGGAGCCGGACGCGGCGGCCGAAGCGGAGCCGGAAGCCGAGGGCGGCGTGGTCGTCATCGAGGCGCAGAGCGAGGCCAGCGCGGCAGCGGAAGCAGCACAAGTGGATGGCATCGTCTCTGCCGTGAGCCGCAGCGAAGTCAGCCAGGCGGTGAAGCTCGTACGTCCGTCGGCGGGCGCCGAAGCTGACATCAGCACTGTCCCGGGTCACGTCGCGCCGCGCCCCCTGTCGGAGTTCGCGACGTCGCGTTTGATCCGCCCCGAAGATGGGCACTTCGCGTTGGAGATCGCAGCTGGCGGCGTCCTGGTGATCAAGGTGGACGGCCGGATCATGTCGCGCACCGAGGGAGTGATCGTTTCGCACACCGGATTGAGTTACGAGCCCGCCACGCGGCGTGTGCGCGGACGGCCAACCGAAGAATCGTTGGGGTCCGATGGGCGCAAGATCTTCATCATCGGCGGTAAGGGGCACATGGTCGCATCGCCCCTCGGCGAGGAGTTCACCGCGGTGATCCTCGACGACGACATCCTGTACTTGCGCGAGACCCTCGTGTTTGCGTTCGAGGAGCAGCTGCGTTGGGAGAACGGCCGCGTTCCGGGCGCGTCGCCACCAATTCCAATGATTCAGTTTCGCGGTGATGGTTGCGTTGCCTTCCGCACCAAGAAACCGCTGTTATCAGTCAAGCTTGGGCCAGACCGGGTGCTCTACGTCGATTCGGCAACCCTGGTCGGTTGGGTCGGCCGGGTAATCCCGCGCATGGCGGCTCCGGCGGCCGGTGGTGATTCGTCGACGACCTTCGTCGAATGTACCGGCGAGGGCGTAATTCTGCTCGAGGATATCGACTCCGAGCAGTCCGACACGCCTTGAGCCACCGTGGGCCAGTCGCAGCAAAAGAAAGAGCGAACGAAGCTTCGACCGTTGCGCCAGGAGATCACCGATCTCCCCAACGTAATCACGCTGACGCGGATCGCGATGATCCCGTTGGTGCTGCTTTGGATCGATAACTACAGCCCGCGCTTGTCGGCGCTGTCTTGCCTGGTGTTCCTGATCGCCGCGGCGAGCGATGCGCTGGATGGTTATCTCGCGCGTCGCCTGGGCCTGGTCACGGTCGTCGGCAAGTTCCTCGATCCCCTCGCCGACAAGTTGATCGTGCTCTCGACCCTGGTGATGTTGGTCGCCAAGGGCAGGGCGCCGGCATGGCTTGTGATCGTTCTCATGTCGCGCGAACTGGCGGTCACCGGGTTGCGCGCCATCGCGTCTCAAGAGGGCTTTGTCATCGCTGCCGGGGCGGGTGGCAAGACCAAGACCGCGTTGCAGCTCGTGGGCATATCGTTTCTGCTCATTCATTTTTCGTACGACATTCTGTTCTTCGATTACTCGCTGGACTTCCATCAGGTCGGCATCTACTTGCTCTACCTGTCGCTGGTCATGTCGATGCTGTCGGCCTATCACTACTTCAAGTTCTTCGTAGAGGCGGCGTCGAAGCAGGCCATCGAGCTCGAAGCCGAAGGGGTCACCCGGGCGACGCTCAAGGGCCAACTGCTGCGCAAGAAAGCCAAGCTTCGCGCATATCGCAGATCGCGGAAACGCGAGATCAAAGAGCAGCGGACGGCGCGCAAAGCCGATCGCCTGGCCAACAAGGCGACTAAGAAGAAACAGAAGCACACACCCTCGGACGATGATGACTGAGTTGTCGCCGGTTGACGTCGCCGCCAGCTTGGCGGGGCGGCCCGGTCGCGTGGTGCTTCATAGCGGTCGCGATGATGACGGCTGCGGTCGCTGGTCGTTCGTCGGTTGCGATCCTGAGGCGACCATCGAGGCCTGGGGCACGCGTGTGGTCGTTCGTGGCGCCGGTGGTGAGCTGATCTCCGAACAACAGGGTGACCCATTTGCGGCGCTAGTTGAGTTCTCGGGTGTCGATGCGGACAGCAACAGCCAGAGCGGTGTCGGGGAAGCTGCGGCACCGGTGCCATCGGTGGTGGGCTATCTCGGCTACGATCTTGGCCGCACAATCGAGCGGCTACCGGCGGGGCCGCAGCTAGGCAACGACCTGCCGGACATGTGGTTCGCGCGCTACCCGGCGCTTTGGCGCGGCGATACCCGCACTGGCACGGGTGAGATTGTCGGCACCAGCGAAAAGGCCAGGGCGCATCTGGCCGGGCTGCTCGCTCGGGCGCCCCAGTTGTCGTCGCCACCTCAGCTAGCGCCGCTTCACTCCGACATGAGCGACGATGAGTATCGCGCTCGCGTCGATCGCATTCGCGACTACATTCGGGCCGGCGATGTCTACCAGGTCAATCTGGCACGTCGCCTGGTCGCCACGGTCGAGTGTGCCGGAGATCCTCTGGCTCTTTACGCGGAGCTGCTGGCGACATCTCCGGCAGCGTACGGTGCGTTGATCGAGTTCGGCCACGGAACGATCTTGTCGGGATCCCCGGAGCGCTTCCTCACTCGAGCTCCGGGGAGCGACATCCTGGAGACGCGTCCGATCAAAGGCACACGCAAACGTACGGGCAGAGCGGATGACGATCGACGACTGGCGGCCGATTTGGCGGCTGATGAAAAAGAGCACGCCGAGCACCTGATGATCGTGGATCTCGAGCGCAACGATCTGGGCAAGGTGGCGCGCATCGGTTCAGTTAAAGTCGATGCCTTGAGCTACGTGGTCGCGTTGCCGACCCTGTATCACATGGTGTCGCGAGTGACGTGCGAGCTGCGTCCGGGTGTTACCAGTGCCGAGATTCTGCGGGCGACCTTTCCCGGCGGTTCGATTACGGGCGCACCCAAAGTGCGCGCGATGGAGATCATCGACGAGCTCGAGCCGGCGCGGCGTGGTCCATACACCGGTGCGATCGGTTACCTGGGCGCGGATGGAGCCATGGATCTTTCCATTGCGATTCGTACACTGGTGCTTACCGACAAGGAAGCCCGACTACACGTCGGCGGCGGTATCGTTGCCGACTCGACGCCGGAGCGCGAGCTCGAAGAGACCGAAGAGAAGGCCAGCGCGTGGCGGACGAGCCTTGGCGATGACTTGAGCGATCTAACCGACGATGCGACCGACACGACCGCCGTCGGCGCTACAAACTGACGAACGCTACGGTCGTCGTCGCGGTCACGACGTCCAGGGGCAAGTCGAGCAGGGTGGGGCTACCACCCGTACCGATGGCGGAAAACGTCGTCTCGCCTGCGCCGAGCGGGATATTGAACATGAGCGACGCGCCCAGATCGCCACTGAGACCTTGCTGGGACCAATCGAACGGATTGTCCCGATCGTAGAACGGCGTGAATACGGCCCCGGCTGGCTGGATGACTTCGGCACCCGACGCACTCGCCAGACCATTGAACAAATAGACTGCCGCGGCTCCGTGGGCGGCCGGTTCCACGACGCCGAGCACGTTGGTGAGCTGGGTCCACGTGACCTGATCGAATGCGGGGAACAAGATCTCGTTGAACGGTCCACTGATCTGGATGCGTGACGCGGTCGACCGCAGACTGGCGTGACTGGCGATGAGCAAGACTGTGTCGATGCCCGTTGGACTCATGCTGAAGGTGCCGTCCGGGGCGGTCGTCGTCGATGAGCCGCCGACCTCGCTGATGGTTATGCCGGATAGATCCAGAGCGCCGCCACCGCTGGTCTGCGTCGGGCACTCGAACGGACTACGCGGGTCCACGACCAGGCACAGGCGGCCGCTGATGGTCACGCCGGTGTTGCCGGCGTCGTTGACCCGAGCGTCTCTGGGAACAGCACCATCGGCGCTGCCACCGCCTCCGCCTCCGCCTCCACCACCACCGCCGCCACCACCCGGAACAGGTGGGTTGCGTTCGTCGCAGCCAAAGAGTGCGATCAAACCGACGATCGTGAGCACACGGAGACCCATGTACCGAGCGTAGTACTAGCCGACGCGGCTCACAAGATATTGTCGTTGCGGCGCAGTCGGGCGTACATCCACATGCCCACGCCAACCATCGGGATCGATATCAACTGTGATGTGGATAACGGGCCCAGGGAGCCGCGTGGATCGGCGCGAAACACCTCGAGGAGTGTGCGGGCGAGGCCGTATAGGATCAGCAGCGCGGCGAACACCTCGCCATCGTTGCGTTTGCGCGGGCGGACGACGAAGTAGAGCACGGCAAACAGGCCCGCGACGACGACCCCTTCGTACAGCTGGGTCGGGTGAACCGGGCCGGGCCGATTGGGGAAGCGCACGCCGGTGAACGCATCGGTATGACCGCCGTAGCAACAGCCGTTGTAGTAGCAGCCGATCCTGCCGAAGAACAAACCGATCATCGTGGCGGGTGCCATGACGTCGGCGACCTTGAGCACGTCGAGCTGTTTGCGGCGCGAGTACCAGATGCCGGCTGGGACCGCGAGCATGAAGCCACCGTAGTAGGTCAGCCCGCCCCACCAGAATTTGAGCGCGGCCAGGCAGTCGCGGGGTGGATAACAAACGTTGCGAGCCGCGTCACACACGTAGTCGAAGCCGCATTGGGAGCTCGCGGTGCAGTAGCTGACCTGGGCGTCGACGGCGGCGACCTTCTTGGGCGCCAGGCAAAGATTGACGAAATCCGTCGCGTGTCCGTCGGTGAGCACTGCGAGCAATCGCGCACCGATGATGCCGCTGACCAGGAGCAGAATGCCCAGGTCGAACATGTGGTCACCGTCGATGCCAACCGATTCGGCATGGCGCCGGGCGAATATGATCGCTGCTGTCGCACCGACGAGCAGCATCGTCATGTAGGCGGGGAATGTAACCGGGCCGAGAAGCGGGAGAGAGAACTCGAAGAAGACGGGCTTCACTTCTTCCGCTTCTTCTTCCCTTTTGATTTGCTCTTCATGCCCGCTGTCTTGTCGGGCTTGGGCGGATCTTTCTTGGCTTTGGACTTCTTGTCGTCATCCGCGTCGTCTTCGGGGGCAAACGAGTCCTTGCCAATGTCGATGAACAGCAGGCCGACGCCGACGACCAACGCGATGTCCGCGACATTGAACGTGGGCCACTCGTGGGTGTTGTACTTCCACACGATGAAGTCGGTAACCACCCCGAACGCGATGCGATCGATCAGGTTGCCGACCGCGCCGCCGGCCACCAGGCCCAGGGCCCAGATCAGTCGCGTCTGCTCCTCTTTGGCTTTGCGAAGCATCCAGATGATGGCGAACAACGCGACGATGCCGATGATGCTGAGGAAGATGCGCGAACCGGTGGTCTGGCCAAACATGCCGAAGGCCGAGCCGGGATTCTCAGATAGCCGCCAGTCCCAGTAGTTGCTGATGACTTTGACCGGTTCGCCGATGATGCCAGTGCCGGTCTTTATGTGTGGCAGAGTCGCGCGCGCCCAGATCTTAGTGATCTGATCCAGGATGCACGTGATCGGTGCGACGATCAGAAAGATCTTCCAGCGGCGGTCCAGGTCGAGAGGTCCGATTTTCATCAGTTACGCCTCGTCGACCGCGGCGGAGCAACGCTCGCAGATGTCGTCGTGTTTCGCCGATAGGGCCGCGTACCATTTCCAGCAGCGCTCGCAGCGTGAGCCATCGTGGTTTTCGACCGTGAACTCCGGCGTGTCGCCAGCCGCGTCCTCGGACGAGAGCACGATATCGGAGACAATCAATACGTCGGCCAGGATGCGCGTGCGGGATTCGAGTAACGCGCGGTGGGCCGTCGGCGGTTTTACGGTGACCCGTGCGTCGAGTGACTTGTTCTTTTGCGCGCGGAATTCCTCGAGTTGTTTGCCGACCGCTTCGCGATAGCCGAGTAGGGTTTCCCAGTCCGCGTTGGCTTCGGCTGGTTCTCCCGATGGCATCAGCGCCATGTGTACCGATTGCGGGTCGCCTTCGCGCCGCGGCATGTGCTGCCAGATATCCTCGGCGGTAAAACAGATGATGGGCGCGCTCAGGGTGGCCAGGGCGCGCAGGATCTCATAGATGACGGTCTGTGATGCGCGACGCGCCGGCGAGTCCTTGCTGTCCAGGTACAGCCGGTCTTTGACCACATCCAGGTACGACGCGGACAAGTCGACGGTGACGTAATCGACGAATGCTCGGTGCACCACGTGGAAGTCGAAGCGTTCGTAAGCGGCGCGCACCCGGGCGATCATGTCGTTGAGTTTGCTGACCGCGGCCCGAGCGACCTCGTCCAACGTGACGTTGTCCAGGGTGTGCGCGTTGGGGTCGTAGTCGCCCAGCACGCCCAACATGAACCTGCACGTGTTGCGCAGCTTGCGGTACCAGCCGGAGAGATCCTTGATCAGGTTCTCCGAGAACATGATGTCGCCTTTGTACTCGGTGGAGCCGGCCCAAAGGCGGAACATCTCCGCGCCATACTTGCCGATGATCTCGGGCGGTGCGATGTATTTGATCTTCTTGCCCTCGCGTCGGGCCTTCTCGATGGCCGACTTGGAGTAAGGCTTGCCGTTCTCGTCCAGCACCCAGCCGTGGGTGACGACGGTCTTGTACGGCGCCTTGCCCGTGGCACCGATGCCGACGAGGAGCGACGAATGGAACCAACCGCGATGCTGGTCCGATCCTTCCAGGTACATGTCCACGTCTTTGAGGTCGTCGTCCATTTCGGCGACGGCCTTCCACGAGCAACCTGACTCGAACCAGACGTCGACGATGTCTTGCTCGGGGCGGAAGTTCTTGCCGCCGCAACTGCTACAAGACACGTCGTCGCCGAGAAGCTCCGCGCCTTCCTGGGTGTACCAGGCATCGGCGCCGCGCTCGGCGAATACATCGGCGATGCGCTCCATGGTGTCGGCGTCGGCGTGAACTTCTTCGCAGTCCTCGCAATGGAACGCGGTGATGGGCACGCCCCATACGCGCTGGCGCGACAGGCACCAGTCGGGACGATTCGCGATCATGCCGTTGATGCGGTCTTCGCCCCAGTGGGGGATCCACTCGGTCTTGGCGATCTCTGCGAGCGCAGTTTCACGAAGGCCGGCGTGGTCGATGCTGATGAACCACTGGGGGGTAGCGCGGAACAGAATCGGTCCCTTGCAACGCCAGCAGTGCGGGTAGGCATGGTCGACGCTCTCGCCAGGAGGGTTGAGCAGAAACCCGGTCTCGTGCAGATGCTGGACGATCTTCGGGTTTGCCTCTTTCGTCTTGAGCCCTGCCCACAAGGTCACGTCTTCGGTGAATCGGCCTGCGTTGTCCACCGGCGCGTAGGCCTCGAGGCCATGCGCGAGTCCGGTGCCATAGTCCTCTGCACCGTGTCCGGGCGCTGTATGAACCAGCCCGGTGCCTTGCTCGAGTGTGACGTAGTTGGCGAACCACACCTTGAAGTCGTTGTCGGCCTTCTTAGTGTCGATGAACGGATGGTGATAGCTGGCGCCTTCGAGTGTCTTCAGCTCTTCTTTGCCGATGTCGATCCAGCTGGTTCCGTCCTCTGGATCGTCGGCGCCGATGCGGCCGAGGAACGACGGCGCCAGTTCCTTGGCGACGAGCAGATACTCGTCGTCGGTGCGCGGGTGCGGCACTGCCACGTACTCGAACGAATGGGACAGCACCACGGCCAGGTTCGCCGGGATGGTCCACGGGGTCGTGGTCCAGATGGTGAGCGATAGCTTCTTGCCGGCGAGCTTCGGATTCAGCGTCGCCGGATCGAAGCCTTCGGTGAGGGGAAACCGCAGATAGATCGACGGCGACGTGTGGTCCTTGTGCTCGATCTCCGCCTCGGCCAGGGCCGTGCGATCTTTCGGGCACCAGTACACGGGCTTCTTGCCCCGGAACAAATAGCCGCCTCGAGCGAACGCCGCCAGACAGCGAATGATGTTGGCCTCGTAGCCGTGGTCGAGAGTGAGGTACGGCTTGTCCCACTCGCCGAACACGCCGAGGCGTTTGAACTCCTCGCCCTGAATGCCGACATACTCGAGCGCATGTGCACGACAGGCCGCGCGGATCTCGGCCTTGGACATTTCGCGCTTCTTCTTGCCGAGTTTGCGATCGACGTCGAGCTCGATGGGCAGGCCGTGGGTGTCCCAGCCCGGAATGTACGGCGACCAGTGGCCGGTCATCGTCTTGGACTTGATGATCATGTCCTTGAGGATCTTATTGAGGACGTGACCGTGGTGAATGTGGCCGTTGGAGTAGGGCGGGCCGTCGTGCAAGACGTACTTGGGCGCCCCCTGGCGAGCCTTGCGGATCTCGCCATATAGATCGATTTTGTCCCACTCGGCGAGCATCTCTGGCTCGCGTTTGGCCAAGCCCCCACGCATGGGAAACTCGGTCTGTGGGAGGTTCAAGGTGTCTTTATACTTGCCTTTGCCTGACATACGGAGGCGCGCACTATAGCCACATCTCAGACCCCGGCGCTACGATACGGGACCATGACCACTGAAGTGATCCAACCGCGCGCGCCCTGGGATGAGTACTTCATGAGAATCGCCCAGGTCGTGTCTACTCGGTCTACGTGCCAGCGCAAGTATGTCGGCGCCGTCATCGTGCGCGACCGCACCATCTTGTCCACGGGCTACAACGGCTCGATTCGTGGCATGCCCCACTGCACTGATGTGGGGCACATGATGGATGCGGGCCACTGTGTGGCGACGATTCACGCTGAAGGCAACGCGATCATCCAGGCTGCCAAGAACGGCGTGAACATCGACAACTCGAGCATCTACGTCACGGCCAGCCCCTGCTGGAACTGCTTCAAACAGGTGGCCAACGTGGGTATTCGGCGTATTTGCTACAACGAGTTCTATCGGGACGAGCGCATCTTCGGCGTCGCGGAGAAACTCGAGATCGAGCTGGTTCACATCCCGCTTGATGGCGATGCGGCCGAAGCACCGGTTCCGCCGGCCGAGTAGAACGCCGCTGATCTTCAGCAAGTAGCCCGCCCGGGAAACCAGCGCTACCATGTGTCGGTTGAGTTGAGGTAGCCTCGGCCAACTCGCTGGCAGCTGTGCAACTACGCCGACTTACATTCGTCTTCGCCTTTTTCGCCGCCCTGGCGTTTGCCTCTCCGAGCATTCCGGAGCTGGCTGTTGCCGACGCCAAGACGTCCCGGGCCGGTCGCGCGGGCAAGAAGACGCGCAAGAAGCGGCGATCCCGGCGCTACCGCAAGGGCAAACGCCGGCGCAAGGCGTCTCGCTACTCCAAGGCGCGCCGGAAACGTCGTCGTCGCAAGACCCGCCGCCGTCGTCGTCGCCGGCGCAAAGGCTATTACAAGTGCCGCTACGTCAAGCGCCGTGGCAGCAAACGCCGCCGGCGCCGGTGCAGGTTCGTCCGTCACTTCCAGGGACGGTCCGTGCGCACTGCCGAGCTGCGCACCTCACCGTTGACCAGACCGTCGGGCAAGATCGCTCTGTACAACGTGCACTTTCGCAAGACCGTGAACGTGAACATCTACGACGCCGACGGCGACTTCGACGACGCCGCCCTGGCCAAGCTCGACAACAACTTCCGCTGCTGGCGCACTGGCAACGAACGCGCCGTCGACCCGCGCCTATACGAGATGCTGTCGCGCATCTACGATCACTTCGGCAAGAAACGCATCGAGCTGGTCAGCGGCTTTCGCTACCAACGCAACGAAAGCAGTCGCCACTTTCACGGTTCCGCTTCCGACATTCGCATCAGCGGCGTGACCACCCGCCAGCTTTACAACTACGCCCGCTCGTTAGACGTGGGCGGCATGGGCATCGGTATCTATCCCAAGTCCGGCTTCGTCCACATGGACTTCCGAGCACCCGGCGTCAAGAGCTACCGCTGGACCGACACGTCGCCCAAAGGCAGCGCCCGCATTCGTCGCTGGAAGTAGCAGGGGATGCTCGGCAGCGGCCGGCCTAGTTGCCGAGGCCATAGCTCTTCGCGATGGCCTGGAGATTGTTCAGCTTCGTAGACCATTTCTTTTCTTCCGCGGCGAACTTCTCCTTGTATCCCTTCATCAAGCCGACGTGCTTCATGAATCCGGCGGGCCCGATTGACATCAGGCCAACGCCGGCGCGAGGCGTGAATTTCGCGATCTGTATGCTCCCCTTAACCGCGTTGGCGTAGTTCACTACGAGGGCGACTTTTGGGATCGCTTCTATCGCTGCCTGCACCTGGGCTCCCTTCTTCGCGCCACCAGTCTTTGCCACTTCGTCGCCGATCTCTTTGGCGACGGCGGTGTATGCCTGTTCCAGGGTCGCGATCAGCCGTACGATCTGTTCCTTGGCAAGATTTGCGGCCTTCTCAGCGTTATCGACCGCTTGGCGGGCGAGCTGCCATTTACCCGTAGCGATGGTCCAGTTTTCGTTCTGGAACCGGCTTTCGAGGTCACTGATCTTCTGCTTTGCTGCCTGAATTTTTGCTCCGAATGGCTTCGCCATGATGTCTTTGAGGAGGTGCAAGCCGGCGTCCTTTGCGGCGGAGAATACGAACTTTGCCGTTGACGCACCGCTGGGGTCGGAGAAGCTCTTCATCATGTCGTACGCGTAGCCGGCCGCCTTGATTGCTCCGCCCACCGCGGACATCTCTTTGGCCTTCTTCGCTTTCAGCGACTCGTGGGCCAGCTTGGCCTCGTGGGTGTCGCGTTCGATTTCGGTGAGCTGGACTGACTGAATCGCCAGGGTCACGGCTTTGCTGAGCTCGCTCTGCTTGTTTGCGGTCAGCGCAGCTTTGGCGACGCCTGCGAACAGGTTCCCGCGGGCGGTGGCTATTTTTCCCGCAGCTCTTTCCATCGCAGCGGTCGGCTCCTTGTCGTTGACAAGGCTGCCGTCTTTGACCTCTTTGCTCTCCGTCACTTGGTCGACCGTCTTGTCGCTCTTGCCGACCCGTTGCTTGCCTGCTAGTTCGGCGACGTTGTCGTCTTTGTACGCCGTTTTCTGTTTCTCGTTCTGAACCCAGTTGAGCCCGCCCTTGTTCCCGTTGAGTTCTGTGAACATCGGGTCCTTGCCCGCTGTGTTGAAGCGTTCGATGCAGCCGCTCATCGCGTTGTAGGACCCACTCGTGGATTGCAGGGCGCTGCGGAACTCACTCACACACCCTGCGGCGTATGCGCGCTGGGACTCCTGCACAGGGATACTCAGGTCCGCATCCTTGTCGAGCGCTTGTTCTGTCGGGCTGCGTTTAGTTGATCGTGCAGGAAGCGGTTCCGCAGGGGGCGTGGTCGAAGGGCTCCATGCGGGTGCTGTTTCTGGCCCGGCGACCGCGCCTGTGGCGGACCAGTTAGCGCCCTCTTGCGTAGCGTTCCGCGCGTAGATGTCCTTGGGGTGCGGTACGACACCCTGACCTCGCGCGGCCGGTCCGTACATATCCATGCCCGACTGCTTGCGAGCGAACTCGTCCTTCCAGGTAACGCGGTCACCCTTCTTGGTGCACGCCTGGTCAACCTCGTTGTACGGCGTGTCGTACTTCTGCGTGGTCGGTTCGTCGAGCGGTTCTCGCTGGATCGCTACCCGAGATAGAACGGAGGCTGGCGACACACGCGCGCTCTGTCCACCGACCATGGCATCCGCCGCACGATCCGCTTCGTGCTCGAGTGCGTCGCCTGGCTGGCTTACTTCGAGTTTGTGTTGACGTCGTGGCGTGGCCCCGGCTTGTTGGACCGTATGCGCGACTTCATGAGCGAGTAGATGGCGCCCACTTGCGCTCCCCGGATCGAAGTACCCCGAGTTGAAGTGGATGTCGTTGCCAACCGTATACGCTTTCGCGTTTACGGCCTGGGCGGCCGCGGCCGACAGGGGGCTGGTGTGAACGCGAACCCCACTAAGGTCGGCGTCCAGTGACCGCTCGAAGTTCCCGCGGACAGCACTCGGTAGGGGGGCGCCACGTGAACTCTCTGCCGCGGTCACCTTGGTCTCCGCGATGCCGGGAACGCCGTTTGCGTCGCCCTGCTCGTTTGCACGAAGCTCGTCCAGCACGCCCAGCTCGTTGAACGGTGCCACCCCTGGTGATTCGTAGTTGGCGTATTCGCCGCTCGCACTTTCTTTGCGTTGAACGGTCACATTCTGTGGCAGCTGTCTCGTGCGTGGGCTCTTGCCTGGCACCTGCTGGTTTGTGCGGCTGTGTTCGTGTCCGGCTTCGTTGTGGGAGTGGCGATGTTCTCTGTCCATGGGCAGCTACAGAGCAACGTGTGTGCCGAGGTGTGGTTGCCTGGGATCTCGGCGGGTTCGGGTCGATGGTCTCGGGAGTTGGGCGGTGGCGGCTCAACTGTGTTGGGCGGGCCAGACGCAGTTGGGCGGCAGCGGCGCAACTCGGAGCAATGGGCAGTCGCGGCCCACCGCTGCGCTGGCGATGGTAAATTTGCGGTGCGTGGAGGAACCCACCGTCACAATTGACTCTGACGCGCCTCTACCTGGGGTGAAGCAGCCGCGTCGTTTGGGTCGTTATGTCCTCGAGGATCGCCTCGACGCGGGTGGTATGGGGATTGTGTACCGCGCGCGGGACGAGGTGCTCGACCGTCCGGTGGCGCTCAAGATCTTGCGCGCTGAGTTGCTCAAGGCCAACCCAATGCTCGTCAAGCGCTTCGTTCGCGAGGCAACCTTGGCGGCGCGTCTGGATCATCCCAACGTCGTGCGCGTCTTCGAACTGGGTATCGATCAGTCCGAACCGTTCATCGCCATGGAGCTGGTGGATGGTCTCAACCTGAAGGAGTGGCTGCAGGTCAAGCACCGGTCCTTTGCTCAGATCCTCGATGTATTTACGGCCGCGGGCAGAGGCATCGCCGCTGCCCACGCGTCCGGAGTCGTGCATCGCGATATCAAGCCCGCAAATATTCTGGTAGCGGGGGAGCGGGTGGTCGTGGCGGACTTCGGGGTGGCACGGCTCATCCATCATGCGACCGGCATCTTGCCCAGCGCGCAGTTGACGGGGAAGGGCGGCGCCATCGGTACGCCCAAGTACATGTCCCCCGAGCAGCGAGACGGTGACGACTGTAGCGCGCGCTCGGATCAGTACAGCTTTTGCGCCGCTCTGTGGGAGGCTCTGTTTGGTGAGTGTCCGGCGAGCGATCCAGGACGACCTGCAAGCAATCCGCTGGACGCGCCCGCGTCGTTGATCGCGTCGCTGCGTCGCGGTCTCGTCGAAGGCGCGCGCGGTCGGTTCTCGGACATGGACGCCCTGTTGTCGGCGCTTGCGACGGCGAGGCCGGGGACGGCGCGACGGCCCGTGTGGCCGATGATCGCGATGACGGTTGCGGCGACCGCGCTGATTACCAGTGCGCTGTTTCTGTTTGTCTTTGATCGAGGCGGGGCTGACAGGGCCACGTCCACTGAGCAGCCGGTCTCGCGCAAAAGCGCCAGGCCTGAGCGAACCACGGCGGGCGGGGCTGACCCGGTCGCAGTCGCAGAATTCGAGGCGCGACTCGATCGGTTCGTCACTCAAGTCCACAAACGCATGCGTGCCGAACACACCGTGCGCATGTTCAAGCTGGTCACCGAAGCGGCGGCGCTGCGCAGCCCGGCCGTATTGACCAGGTCGTTGGCGGTGTCCGGCGAGTTCATGTTGGACGCCGGCGAACACCAGCGCGCGTATCGCTCGTTTAGCGAGCTGATTCTGCGTGCATCACAGGCGAAAATGGATCTCATGGTCGCCCGCGGCTGGTTGGGCAAGTTAGATGCTGCCCTACTCGATTCGGATCTCCAGCAGGCGCTTGCTGTGCGTGCGCCGTTGCGAATCGCGATCGCTCGGGCGGGGGAGCCCGTCGCCCTTCGCGTCCGGGCGAACGCGCGCTTTGGTGAGCTGTATAGACGACTCGGGCGGGCTCGCCAGGCCGACGACGCCCTTCGCACCGGTCTGAAATTGGCCGAGGGGGAACCCGCTAAGCAGTCGCCGGCAGTTGCGAAGCTGCTCACGCAACTCGGAGCGCTTGTAATGACGGGTGAACCCAAACGCGCGGAACCGTTGTTCGATCGAGCCAAGGCTATTTGGCGCAAGGTCGGCGGCAGCGTGCGCGGTCTGATCGGCACCCTGCTCCTTGAGGGGCAGATGCACGATCTGCGCAAGCAGCACGCGCGGGCGCGTCAAACTTACGAACGGGCGTGGAAGCTGGCGCGCAGCCGATTGGTGGAGCCCCATGTGATCGCGGGGCGGGCCATCGAGCATCAGGCACGCAGCTTCCTTCTCGAGGGGCGCTGGGCGGAAGCGAAGCGCCTATTCGCGCGTGCGCTCACTGAGTACAGGTCCCATGGGCTGAAAACTGAGCACTCGTTGGTGACGTCGGCGATTGCACGCGCAGGCCTGAACCACGTCGGTGCGGGTGACGCGCGCACGGCACTCGATACGTGCGGCGCCAGGGCGAAGGACCTGTTCGCTCGTGGCATTCGCAATCGTGGCGCCGCTCGACTGCGGTATTGCGTCGGCATTGCTCAGGCCGCTCTTGGTAAGAACGTGGAGGCGGTGCGTTCACTGGACGCCGCGAGACACGCTCACATGGCGCGGCGTATGCGCACGTCCGAACTCGTGGCCGTTGAGTTGAGCCTGGCCAAGTTGCTGTGGGACACTAAACGCGATCGCGATCGAGCGCGCGGGTTGGCCTCGCGGGCTCGTACTCGGGGGACGCCGGCGCAACAGAAACTTGCCGTCGAGTTGATCAGCGTGTGGAAACGCCAATGAGCGATCACGACACCAAGCCGTTACTCACCAGCACTGCGTCGAGCGACTTCTCCCTGGCGTCCGAGTCGTACCTGCTCGTGGTTACTCCCGGCGGGGTGTGGCGCGAGCCACTGCGCAGTTCTGGCGCCGTGACCGTCGGTCGGTCGGCAGACGCGGATCTTCAGGTCGACTACGCCGGCACATCGCGGCTCCACGCGCGTATCGATATGGACGGCGGCCAGATTCAGGTCACGGATCTGCAGAGTCACAACGGCACCAAGGTCAATGGCGTCGCAATTAGCGAGCCTCGTGCGTTGGTGTCCGGCGACGAAATCTCATTGGGCGAGGTCCAGCTGATCGTTCACGTGGCTCGTAGCGCGCGGCGTTTCGATTTGCTCGATTCGGTGCGCACAATGGCTCGGCTGCGCCGAGAGACCGAGCGCGCCCGTGCATTCGATCGGCCGTTGGCCGTCATCTGCATCGATGTCCAGCACGCCGACGACGGGGCTGTCACGACCCTTGCCAGGCCGATCATGCGCCCGCTGGACGTGCTGGGGCGTGGACCTGATGGCTTGCTGGTCGCGCTGTGTCTGGAGACCCAGCCGGAGGTCGCCGGGCGAGTCGCCGAAGGCTTGTGCAAAGCGCTGCTGCCCGCGGCTCCAGCGTTGCGCGGAGGCGTGGCCAACTTTCCTCAGGCCGCCGGCGACGCTGAGTCCCTTTATGCCGCCGCGCGTCGGGCGCTTGCCGGCGCAGGTGACGACCGCGTGTCGGTCGCTTCCGATGTGGAACCGGTCAAGATGGGCGACGACCAGGTGGTCGTGGTCGACCCAGCCATGGTCCGGATCTATGGTCTGCTCGAAAAGTTAGCTGCCGGCGCTTTGCCTGTTCTGATCTGCGGAGAGACCGGTGTGGGCAAAGAGCTGGCAGCACGCGCTGTGCACGCCCGTTCACCCCGATCAGCCGGCCCGTTCGTCGCGGTCAACTGCGCGGCCCTGCCCAAGAATCTGATCGAAAGCGAGTTGTTTGGCTATAAGAAAGGCGCGTTCTCCGGCGCCGACGCCGACAAGCCGGGCATCATCGCTGCGGCAGACGGTGGCACATTGTTCCTGGATGAGGTGGGCGAGTTCGATCTTGATCTGCAGGCCAAGTTGCTGCGTGCCCTGGACCAAAAAGAAGTGGTGCCACTCGGTAGCACCGAACCAGTCGCCGTCGATGTGCGCGTGGTCAGCGCGACCAATCGGGACTTGCTTGCTGAGATCTCAGCCGAGCGTTTCCGACAGGACTTGTACTACCGACTCGGTGCTGCGACGGTGGTGGTGCCACCGCTACGCGATCGTCCCGCCGAGATTCCACTGCTCGCCCGGGCGTTTCTAAGTGACGCCTGCACCAAGTTGGCCAAGCCTGCCCCACGCATCGCCGACACGAGCCTGCGCCAGCTGGCGGCCCACGACTTTCCCGGCAACGTGCGCGAGTTGGCCAACGCCATGGCCTACGCCGCGGCCATCGTCGATGGCGACAGCCTGGAATGTTGGCACCTCCCCGGAACCATCGCGGTTGGCGCTTCCGAGCCAGCGCCAGCAACCGCAAAAGTCGACGGCAAGGAAACGACGCGCGCCTTCCGACCCATCGCCGACGAGATCATCGAGCTGGAAAAGCGCCGTATGCAGGAAGCCCTCGAAGCCACCGGCGGTAATCAGTCGAGGGCCGCCAAGCTCATCGACATGCCCAGGCGCTCATTCACCACCAAGCTCGCCCGCTACGGTCTGCGCGCCGCACCGGACTCAGAGTCGTCTGATTAGGCTCTGGCTGAGCTTCGGATTAAGCCGAGCTAGCCGCGCGCAGCATTTCGTCGGCGTGTTTGCGGGCGCTAGCGCTGACGGTTGCACCGCCCAGCATGCGCGCCATCTCTTCGCGGCGCTGTTTCTTAGTGAGGCGCACGACCTCGGTCTCGGTGCGGCCGGCAACTTCGGACTTGGCCACGTGAAAGTGCGAGTCTGCGTAGGCCGCGATTTGTGGCAAGTGGGTCACGCACAATACCTGACGGTCATCGGCGACGGCGCGGATCTGCTTGCCGACCACCTGGGCGGCGACTCCGCCAATGCCACTGTCGACTTCGTCGAACACGTATGTGGCAACGTCGTCGGCGCTGCGCAGGGCGAGTTTCAGCGCGAGCATTATTCGCGACAGTTCGCCACCTGACGCCACCCTGGTCAAAGGCTTTGCGTCTTCGCCCTTGTTGGAAGCCAGGCAGAACTCGACCCGGTCGCATCCTTCTGGACCGAGCTGTTGCGGCTCGATCACAACGGACAGGGTGGCGCTGCTCATGCCCAGCTCGGCAAGGGCCGCGTTCACCGATTTCGAGAGACGTTTGGCCGCGCGCTTGCGCGCACCTGTGAGCTCGATGGCGACGTCGAGCGCGGTCTGCTCAGCTGCGTTCCGTGCTTTCTCGAGCTCGGCGATCCGTTCGTCGCGACGTTCCAGGTCGTCTCGCTCTCGGGTCAGTTCGTCGCGTTTGCCGATCACCTGCTCCAGCGAACCGCCATGCTTTCGTTTCAGCCGGCTGACCAGGCTGAGCCTCTCCTCGACATCGGCGAGGCGCTGCGGGTCTCCGTCCAGGCGATCAGCGTAGTCGCGCAGGCTCGTCGCTGCTTCTTCAGCAACGGCTCGAGCCTCTTCGATTTGGCGCAGGGGTTCTGCCAGGGCGTCGTCGACTTCGCACACGCGTTCAAGCTCGCGGGCAGCCGCGCCGAGGGTATCGAGTGCGGCCGAGTCGCCAGAATAGACGAGCTGCTCCGCCTGCATTGCCGCCGCGTGCAGCCGGTCGATGGACTTGAGCCGCTTGCTGTCGGCTTCGAGTTCCACGTCCTCGCCGGCGACCAGCTTTGCTTCGTCCAGCTCACGCAGCTGGAAGTCGACGTAGTCCAGACGATCGGCGCGGTCGCCCTCGTCGCCGCCGAGTTCTTCGATGGCGCCATCGATAGCGGTGAGCGCATCCCATGAGGTGCGCATGGCCGGTCGCATGTCGCGGGCGGCGAACGCGTCCAGAATGCGCCGGTGATTCACCTGGTGCACGAGACCCTGGTGCTGGTGCTGTCCTGACAGGTCGACCAGCAACGCGCCAAGCTCAGACAGGCGCTTGGCCGTCGTAAGCGCGCCGTTGATGTACGTACGACTGCGGCCGCCCTTCTGAATCACCCGGCGCACGAGCAGAATGCCACCGTCTTCCACGGGCAGGCCCGCTTCTTCCAGGAGCGCCGATGTGCTCATCACCAAAGTATCGGTCAGCTCGAACACGGCTTCGACCACGGCTTCTTTGGCTCCGGCCCGGGGGATGTCGGCACTTGCTCGGCCGCCGCGAAGCAGATTGACCGCTTCGACGATGAGCGACTTACCTGCACCGGTTTCGCCGGTGAGCGCGTTGAATCCCTCGGTCAACTCGATGGCGACGTCGGACAGGATGGCAAAGTTAGTGACGCGCAGGTGGCGTAGCATGGCTTATGGCTTCTGGTCTTTGCGGCTTAGGTGTCGGTGTTGTTAGCGTCGTCTGATTGAGTCCGCGCGTTCCAGTAGAGTTTGTCGCGCAGAATGTCGAAGTACGGTTTGCCGGAGTCGAACAGCAGTAGCGGTTTCTCGGCGGCGGTGATCGCCACCTTGTCGCCGAAGCCGACGCTGCGAGCCCACTGACCATCAACGGTTAGCACGACTCCGTGACTGGGTTCTCCGAGCTCCAGGGTGATCGTCGCGTCCTGATCAAAAACCAGGGGGCGATTGGTGAGAGCGTGGGCGCAAATCGGTGTCAACGCCATGGCGGAGTGGCCGGGCGTGATGATGGGGCCACCGGCAGCGAGGTTGTACGCAGTCGAGCCGGTCGGCGTGGCCACGATCAACCCGTCGGCGCGATACTCGGCGATGGTTGCGTCGTTCGCTCGTGCCTGCAGAATGATCAGGCGAGCCATCGCTCCCTGATGAATCACCGCGTCGTTCAGCGCTGTGCGGGTGACTGGTTCGCCGCTCGCTGGGACGAATGTGACCGACAGGCGCATGCGTTCGGCCAGCTCGAGCTCTCCGTTGAGCGCCGCGGTGATGGAGGCTTGAGCGTCCTCGGGGGCGAACTGCGTGAGGAAACCCATTCGACCCAGGTTGATGCCGAGTACCGGAACGCCACGCTCTGCCACGAGCTGGCTTGCGTGCAACATGGTGCCGTCACCGCCGAGCACCACCGCCATGTCCAGCGGGTTGTCGTCCAGCTCCGGCTGTTCGGGTTGGGTGCGTTCGAACTCTGGACCGATCGGACCGAGCACCACGGGCTGGTGGCCTTCGGCTTTCAGCCAGGCGACGAGCTGATCCAAAAGCGCGCCGGTGCGCTGCGGATCCGGTTTAACAATAAAGCCAACGCGTTTCACAACGTCACCAAGCTCGATTCGTACCACGACGAAGTGACAACGCCCGAACCGCCCACGTTTACAGCCGCTTAGGACCTGTTCTTACGGGGTGCGCTTGGGCCGGAATTTGGTCCGCCGCGGCCCCAGGGTGGGCCGGCCCGACAGCACGTACTTCGCGCCGTCGAATGCGTATGTGGAGTGTTCGGTCTCGCCGTGGATCATCATGCGCGATGTGTGCAGGACACATAAGCCATGCTGGCGTTTGCTCGAGCAAGAGAAGCCAAGCAAGGGGGATATGCTAATGACGCCCACGAGTGCCGGACAGCCCTTCCTGTTCATATAGAAGAAGTGGCGAGACGCGCGCCTTCCGCCGGTACCGACCATGACCACGTCCTTGACGCCATCACCATCGAGATCCGGTAACTCATCGGCGAGTTCGAAACTGTTCGGCCCAATGCCTGTGCGTCCGCGCTTGTGCTTAGGGTTACGACGCAGACCGTCGTCCTCGTGCCATTTTACCGCCAGGGACACGACCGAATGCCGGCAGCCAGGCTTGCGCGGCGGTAGTCCCTTGTTCGGTTGTGTTCTTGCGGGCGCTTTGCTCTTCGGTGTGCGCGCGGGCAGTTTGTTCGTTGGAGTCGCCGGTTTCTTCACCGAGGTCTCACCAGCGGCTGTCGCCGCCTGTCCGCTTGTTGTTTTTCTTTTTTCCGACGCTTTGGAGCAGCCGACGGCCAAGCTGACCAGCGCCAATATCGCGAGCTGTCGTCGCATTGCCATCCGGTTACTCGTCGGGACGGAAGATGTAGGCCTGATGGTGATACAGGCAGATGTGCGCGGGACCTTCGGCGCGTGCCCGATCCAGGGCTGCGTTGGCGAACTCGAGCAGTAGCTTGGCCGAAGTGATCTTCTTGTTCGGGTAGCAGGCAACGCCGATGGATACACCGCCCTTGCCGCTGGCATCAGGGGGCAAGGCGCGCCAAATGCGTTCGGCTTGAGCGAGTGCGCCGCCGAAGTGGATATTGGGCACGATCAAGCCGCAGCTGTCTTTATCGAATTTGGCCACGATGTCGGTGGCTCGCGTCGCGTCTTTGAGGCGCTCGATCAGGTTCTTATTCGCCTCGTCGGTGCGGGCAGTGATCAGCAACAGAGACAGGGGTTCGTTGCCGCCCTGGGCGCGCGTGAGTTCTTCGTCGAGCCGACGCTCGGCGTCGTCGTGGCTGGCGATATGCGTACCGCCACCTTCGTTGCCGCCACTAACACCGCCGCGCCTGGAGTCGAGCATTCGGCGCACGCGCAGCTGGGCCTCGACGCGGGCGACCAGTTCCTCATCCGCTACGTCTTTGCCAACGAAATCGTCGCCGCCGGCGCGCAGCGCGTTCACCTTGTCGGCGACCTGGTCTCTGCGCGAAAAGAAAATGATGGGAATGTAGGGCACAACCGCGTCCGCGCGCAGGGCGCGGCAAACACCGACGCCGTCCAGGTGTGGCATGACGAGATCGAGAATAGCGATGGCGGGCTGCTCACGACGACAAACGGCCAGGGCTTGAATACCGTCGGCTGCCATGAGCACGCGATAGCCGTGGCCGGTCAGCAGTTTCGCCACCCGTTCACGAAACACGCCCTGGTCGTCGGCGATGAGGATGGTGGGCGGCGTCACCGGTCGATCTTATAATGAACTGCCGCCGTCCGGGGTACTTGCGTCCATAACTCCGGCATCGAATATGCCCGCGTCGAACGTTCCGGCGTCATTGTCGGGCAGCGGGCCTTCGGTGACCCTCACCCACACCTCGTCGTTGCCGCGGTTGCCGTTCGCGTCGGTCACCTGGAGCGTAATGCGCATGCGCTGGCCAATCAGTGAGGGTACGACATCGTCGTCGACCTGCAGGATGCGTCCGCTGGGCAAGACCAACCACTCGCCGGCCCGGCGGTAGCCGAGGGTGTACGGCGGGAACATCAGATCGATTTGGGTGCCGGCTTCAGTGAAAGCCTGAAAGATGGTTCGCGGATTCGCTTCCAGTCCCGGAATGGACGCGTCGCCGGGAATGATGTTCTTTGCTCGGGCGTGAACGATGAAGTGGTGCCCGCCCTGTGGTCCGGCGATCACATCGAGCTCGTCGTTCTCGCTGAGCGGTTCGAAGTCGATGGTCCCCGTGCCGACCTGGACGATGGCGGTGCCGCCGCCGCCGTCATCTCCACAGCCGGCTACTACTAAGGTGAGTCCCAGAAAAATCGGTGTCAGCCACCGACTCAATCGCATCAGCACGCCTCATAGTAGGCCACTTTGAGGCTCTCCATGTATGACGCGAGTCAAAGCGCCTGGCACTCGACGTATCCATGATTTCAGTTAGTTGCCGGTTCGGCGCGAGGTATATACACAGACGACCGACCAGTGTCTTGACAGTTGGTTGCAGCTCCTATAGATCATCCCTCTTCGCTCTATGCGGTAGGAATCATTATGCAACGTCAAAAAAGCACATGGCTTTCCAAAGAAGCAGCCGAGAACCAGCGCGAGTGGTACGTCGTTGATCTCGAAAATGAAGTACTCGGACGCGCCGCGACGAAAATCGCGACGGTGTTGCGCGGCAAGCACAAGCCGACCTTCACACCGAACGTCGACTCGGGTGACTTCGTCATCGTGGTCAACGCCAGCAAGCTCAAGCTTACCGGCGCCAAGATGAGCGACAAACAGTATCGCTATCACACTGGCTACGTCGGTGGGTTGGTAGAGACTTCGGCGGACAAGTTGCTCGCCAAGTATCCCGACCGCCTCGTTCGTCGCGCGGTGTGGGGCATGTTGCCCAAAGGCCCGCTCGGTCGCCGCATCATCAAGAAACTCAAGATTTACGCTGGACCCGATCACGGTCACGCCGCGCAGCAGCCGCGCGAGCTCGCAGTGAAGTAAGGACTTAGGAAAACACCATGGCCGACGACAGAACTTACGCAACCGGGCGCCGCAAAACTGCAGTGGCACGTGTATGGCTCAAACCGGGCGAAGGCAACTTCGTCATCAACCACCGCGTTGACGATCACTACTTCAGCCGCGCCACCGCGCTCATGGTCATTCGTCAGCCATTCGAGGAAGTCGAGCTCCTCGGCAAGTACGACGTATACGCGACCGTGCGTGGCGGGGGCATCTCGTCCCAGGCCGGCGCGATTCGCCACGGCATCACCCGCGCGCTGAACAAGATCGACCCGGCGCTCCGCGGCAAGCTCAAAGACGCTGGTTACATCACGCGTGACCCTCGCAAAAAAGAGCGCAAGAAGCCTGGTCTCAAAGGCGCCCGCGCTCGCTTCCAGTTCTCCAAACGCTAGTCTTCCCCAACTTCTGCACTCATGGGTATTCCCGTCGCCGTTGTTGGGGCGTCGGGATACACCGGCGCCGAGTTATTGCGCTTGCTTGCGGGCCATCCGCAGGTCGAGCTGCGCGGTCTCTACGCGCGGCGCGCCGCGGGCTCGCAGCTTTCTGAAGTCTTCCCTCAGTTCACCGACGTGATCACCTCGGACATCGACTCGTTCGATGCCGACCGCGTTGCCGAGACCGCCGAGGTCGCTTTTTGCGCCCTGCCGCATGGGCAGTCGGCTCGCGCTGTCGCTGCGCTGCGCAAGCGTGACGTCATGGTGGTCGATCTGTCCGCCGACTTCCGGCTGAACGACGCTGATGTCTACGCTCAGTGGTATGGCAGCGAAGCCGAGCCGGTCCATCCGTGCCCGGAGCTGTTGGCCGACGCCGCGTACGGCCTGCCGGAGTTTCATCGCGAACGAATCCGCACCGTGAAACTGGCGGCGGCGCCGGGCTGTTATCCGACCGGGGCGCTGCTGGCGATCGGACCGTTGGTCAAAGCCGGCCTGGTCAAACCGGGACCGTTCATCGTCGACTCCAAGAGCGGTGTCTCAGGGGCCGGGCGCTCGGTTGGCCTGGGCACTCACTTCGCCGAAGTCGGCGAGGGTGTGCGCGCGTACAAGGTGGCTGGTCAGCATCGTCACACGGTCGAGATCGAACAAGAGCTGTCGGCTATGGCCGGCTCGCCGGTGAAGTTAACGTTCACCCCGCATCTGATCCCCATGGTTCGCGGCATCCTGAGCTGCGTGTACGCGGAGCCGAGTGACTCGAGCCTTGGCGTAAACGATTACCACCAGGCGCTGACCGACGCGTATGCGGGCGAGGCGTTCGTCAGTGTACTTCCGCTGGGGCAGCTGCCGGCAACCAGTCACGTGCGCGGTAGCAACCGTGCTCACGTCGCGGTCGCCTACGACGAGCGCGTTGGCCGGGTCCTCGCGCTGTCGGCGATCGACAACCTGAACAAGGGCTCGTCCGGCCAGGCGATTCAGTGCCTCAACCTGATGAAGGGTTGGGACGAAACCGCCGGGCTGACCGGCGCCCCGATGTTTCCGTGAACCGGCCGACGACATTCGTCGCGTTCGTTCTCGTTGGAGTCGTTGGCGCTCTTGGCGTTGTCGGAGCTGGCTGCAAGAGCAGCGATTCGGACGAGGCCGCAGACAAGAAGAAGGTAATCACGACCAAGATCGAGTCGGAGTCACCGCCGGCAACCGACGCCAACCGTGCAGGCACAGCAGGGAGCGCCGGCAAGGCCAAGCACACCCTCGAGCAGTTGACGGCCTTGCTCGACGCGATGCAGAAGAAGCGCGACTTCGACGGGCTGTTCAAGTTCATGTCCAAAGCCCATCGCTCCAGGACGGGGGCACAAGTCAAAGCCATCCTCGCCAGGATGAAGCCGGACGAAGTAAAGCGTGCTTTGGGTGTCACCAAAGTAGCGGCGGGCAAGCTGCCTCCTCAGAACCTGCTCGCGCGCTTGATGCGTTTGCCCGAACTGCGCGGGCTCTACAGCGGAAGCCCTCACAAGTATGTGCGCGCAGACTTCGAGACCGACAAGCGGGCGAATGTGCTGACGACCCAGGACGGCGTAAAATGCCGGCGCCGATTCGTGCTCGAAGATGGCGATTGGCGGCTGGATAAAGGGTCCACGTGCGAGGAGGCCAGGCTCACGGACGCGGACGACAAGCTGTTCAAGCAGCTGGTCGGCTTGATGAAGAGCCTCGTGATCGCCGCGGAGAAGGACGCTAAGGACTGCAACAAGGTGGCGGCGGCCTGGGTAAAGGTCCTGAACGCATCTGCGCCCCTGGTCAGACAGCGGCGGGAGCTGAGGCGGTCACCGCCGCGCTACAAACTGTTCTCTCGAGTTCACGCCAAGGAGAATGGCGCGCTCACCCGGCGGCTGCTGCCTGTCTTGAAGAAATGCGCGCGCAACCCGAACATGCGTCGGGTCCTGTCCGCGTTGATGTAGCGCCGGCTCGCTCGCGAGCTAGTACGCCAGATTGGATGCCAGCCAGCGCTCGGCCTGCTGTTTACTGATGCCCTTGCGCCGGGCGTAGTCTTCGATCTGATCCACGCCCAGCTTGCCGACGGAGAAGTAGCGCGACTTTGGGTGGGCGAAGCAGATACCACTCACCGAAGCAGCCGGCATCATCGCCATACTTTCAGTCAGTGATACGCCTGCGCTTTCCTCGGCGCTCAGGAGGTCGAACAGAGTGCGTTTCTCCAGGTGGTCCGGACACGCGGGATAGCCGAAGGCGGGGCGGATGCCGCGGTACTGTTCTTTGAGCAGGTCACCAATCGCAAGGTTCTCGTCGGCGCCGTATCCCCAGTCCACGCGAATGCGCTTGTGAATGTACTCAGCGAACGCCTCCGCGAGCCGGTCGGCCAGAGCCTTGGCCATGATCGCGTTGTAGTCGTCGTCATCCGCCTCGAACTCGGCGACGAGGGAGTCGCAGCCGATGCCTGACGTCACCGCGAATGCGCCGACGTAGTCATTCAGTCCGCTGTCTTTAGGCGCGATGAAATCCGATAGGCAGTGACACTCGGAACGTTCACCCTGCTGTCGGAGCAGGAAGAACCTTTTGCGCTCGTGTGCGCGGGCGTCGTCGAGCACGATGATGTCGTCGCCGTCGCTGGCCGCAGGAAAGAAGCCATAGACGCCACGGGCCGTGAGCCGCTTGTCGTCGATGATTTGCCGCAGAAGTTTCTGGGCGTCGGCGAACAGCTTGACCGCTTCTTCACCGTACTTCTCGTGTTCGAGTACCGCAGGGTAGGTGCCCTTGAGCTCCCATGCGTGGAACAGGGGCGACCAGTCGATCCATTCTGCCAGCTCTTCGATTTCGACTTCGACTTGCCGGGTACCCGTGAACGCCGGGGCCGGAACGTCGTCGGCCGACCATTCGATCTTGGTCGGGCGTTTGCGGGCTTCGCCAATGCTGAGCATGCTCCGGCGGGCCACGTTTGCGGCGTGTTGCTGGCGCAGCTTCTCTAGTTTTGCAGCGGTTTCTGCTTCGTACTCTTCGCGACCTTTGGGGCTAACCAGTTTGCCGACCACGCCGACCGCCAGTGAGGCGTCGCGCACGTGGGTGGTGAAGTGAGGGTAGACCGGATCGATCTTGACCGCCGTGTGCTTTGCGCTCGTCGTCGCGCCGCCGATGAGCAGCGGTACGTCCATTTCGAGTCGGGCCATCTCTTTGGCGACATGGATCATCTCGTCCAGGGACGGGGTGATCAGTCCACTCAAACCGATGATGTCGGCACCTACTTCTTGTGCCTTCTCCAGGATGGTCCGTGCCGGGACCATGACGCCCATGTCGATCACTTCGTAGCCGTTGCATTGGAGCACGACGCCCACGATGTTCTTACCGATGTCGTGCACGTCGCCTTTGACCGTGGCCATGACCAGCTTGGCTTTGGCGGCTTTTCCGGCCGCGGCTGCTTCCATCAAGGGCTCGAGGATGGCGACGCACTTCTTCATGACTCGCGCGCTCTTGACCACCTGTGGCAGGAACATCTTGCCAGCGCCAAACAGGTCGCCAACGATGTTCATGCCGTCCATGAGCGGTCCCTCGATGATGTCCAGGGGCGCGTCGTAGAACTCCAGAGCTTCGGCGATGTCTTCGTCTACGAACTTGGTGACGCCCTTGACCAGGGCATGGCCAAGGCGCTGAGCTAGCGGCTCTTCCCGCCAGGCCAGGACGTTCTCTTCCTTCTTTGCGTCGCTCTTGTACGACGACGCAAAGTCGATGAGCCGTTCGGTTGCATCGGCATCGCGATTGAACAGGACGTCCTCGACGCAAGTGCGCAGCTCGGCGGGAATCTCGTCGTAGACCGCCAGCTGCCCGGCGTTGACGATAGCCATGTCGAGACCGGCGCGAATCGCCTGGTACAAGAACGCCGCGTGCATCGCTTCGCGCACCGGGTTGTTGCCCTGGAACGCGAACGAGATGTTGCTGACGCCGCCGCTGACTTTCGTTAACGGCATCTCGGCCTTGATGCGCTTGGTGGCCTCGATGAAATTCACGGCGTAGTCGTTGTGCTCTTCGATGCCGGTACCCACCGTGAGGATGTTCGGATCGAAGATGATGTCCTCAGGACGGAAACCGACTTCGTCGACCAGTAGCTTGTACGCACGCTTGGCGATCTGCACCCGGTGATCGACTTCGGTGGCCTGGCCGCCCTCGTCGAAGCCCATGATGACGACCGCAGCGCCGTAACGGTGGACGATGCGTGCTTGCTCCAGGAACTGTTCTTCGCCCTCTTTGAGGCTGAGCGAGTTGACGACTCCTTTGCCCTGAAGGCACTTGAGCCCGGCCTCGATGACCGAGAACTTGGAGCTGTCGATCATCACCGGTACGACCGCGATGTCTGGCTCGGCGGCGATCAGGTTGAGGAACCTGGTCATCGACTTCTCCGCGTCGAGCATGCCCTCGTCCATGCAGACGTCGATGATGTTGGCTCCGCTTTCGACTTGCTGTCGCGCGACTTCGACCGCGTCCTCGAACTTGTCCTCCATGATCAAGCGCTTGAACTTGCGCGAACCGGCGACGTTAGTGCGCTCGCCGATCATCAAGAAGTTGCTGTCGGGGGTGATCGTAAGAGGCTCGAGGCCGCTGAGACGCGTATGGGCCTCCACCGTTGGCGGCTGGCGTCGAGGGACGTCGCGAACGCGCTCGGCGATGGCTTCGATGTGTTCGGGGGTGGTGCCGCAGCAGCCGCCGACCATGTTGAGCCAGCCGCTTTCGGCGAATTCACCCAGCAGCTTCGCCATCAGTTCGGGTGTGTGGTCGAAACCACCGAACTCGTTGGGCAGGCCCGCGTTGGGGAAGCACGAGGTGTAATGGGGCACGATCCGCGACATCTCTTCGACGTACGGCCTCATCTGGTCCGCGCCCAGAGCGCAGTTGATGCCCGCCATGAACAGATCCGAGTGCGATACCGAGTTGTAGAACGCTTCGGTGGTCTGCGCGCTCAGGTTTCGCCCACTGGCGTCGATGATGGTGACCGACGCCACCACTGGAACCCTGCGGGCGCCCTCGTCGAACAGCTTGGCGATGGCGAACAGCCCGGCCTTCATGTTGAGGGTGTCGAAACCGGTCTCGACGAATAGAAGATCTGCGCCGCCTTCCACCAGGCCGGCTGCGTTGTCGTAGTAGGCCGCGACGAGTTGGTCGAAGGTGATCGCGCGCGCGCCCGGGTCTGAGACGTCAGGCGACATGCACAGGGACTTGGTGCTGGGGCCAAGGGAGCCGGCGACGAAGCGAGGCCGGCTAGGGTCCTCGTCCATCATTTTGGCGGCGGAGCGCTTCGCCAGCTGGGCCGCGGCAACGTTGATCTCACGCGAGTACTCCTCCAGCCCGTATTCGGACATGGGGAAGGTATGTGCGTTGAACGTGTTGGTGGTGACGATGTCAGCGCCGGCTCGGTAAAACGACGTGTGGATGTCTTCGATGACACCCGGATTCGTCAGGCAGAGCAGGTCGTTGCAGCCCTGGAGCGGAGACGGATGGTCCTTGAATCGCTCGCCGCGGAAGTCGGCTTCCTCCAGGCCGCGGCTCTGGATCATGGTGCCCATGGCGCCGTCGAGGATGACGATGCGCTCGGCAAATAGCTGGGTTAGCTGGTTCTGAATAGTCATAAGGCTTACTGCTTCAGCACTATAGTCGTTGAGTAAGAAAGGCCAGCGATATTTAGCACGATTGCCGCGTGGTCATGCCCATTCTTCCGGACGCGTATGTTAGATGTTCTGCAGCCATGAGCAATCTTCAAGATTCGATTCACCCTTCGATCATGGACGCCGTCGGCAACACCCCGATGGTTCGCCTTTCTCGCATCGGTCGCGACCTGCCTTGTGAGTTGTTTGGCAAGTGCGAGTTTCTCAATCCGGGAGGCTCGGTCAAAGATCGCATCGGCGTACGCATGCTGCTGGATGCCGAACGCGAGGGCCGGATCAAGCCCGGCGACACGCTCATCGAACCGACTTCGGGCAACACCGGTATCGGTCTGGCGTTGGCAGGCGCGGTCAAAGGCTATCGCGTAGTCATCACGATGCCCGAGAAGATGAGTCACGAGAAACAAGTCGTGCTCGAAGCTCTCGGCGCGGAAATCATCCGCACCCCGACAGAGGCTGCGTGGGACGCGCCCGAGAGTCATATCGGCGTCGCCAAACGTCTCAACGAAGTCATTCCCAATTCGCACATCCTCGATCAGTACGCCAACCCGAGTAACCCGCTGGCCCACGACGAGGGAACCGGGCGGGAAATCCTGGAGCAGACCGGCGGCAAGATCGACGCCTGCGTGATCAGCGCCGGCACCGGCGGCACGATCACCGGCATCGCCCGGGCGCTCAAGCGCGAGCTACCCAATGTCGAGATCATCGGCGTCGATCCAGTTGGCTCGATCCTGGCGGGTCCGGCTGAGATCAAATCGTACAAAGTCGAGGGCATTGGTTACGACTTCATCCCCGACGTTCTCGATCGCGACCTGGTCGATCGTTGGGTCAAGACTCAGGACCGCGAGTCCTTTCAGACGGCTCGCCAGATCATTCGCCAGGAAGGTCTACTGGTCGGCGGCTCGAGCGGCTCGGCCGTGTGGGCGGCGCTTCAAGTTTGCAAAGAGATGAAGGCTGGCCAACGCGTCGTCGTCATCCTGCCTGACTCCGTTCGCAACTATCTGACCAAGTTCGTAGACGATGCCTGGATGCGCCGCAATGGCTTCACCAAGTCCGATTGGGAAGTTGGCAGCATCGCCGACATCGTGCGCGCCATGCCTCCCCGCGAGATCATCATGGCGTCGGTGACCGATAAGCTCAACGATGTGCTCAGCCTGTTCAAAGAGCACGGCATCTCCCAGTTGCCAGTCATGGACGGCGGCGGCCTGGCGGGAATTCTCACCGAGACCGACGTGCTGCAAGGGTTGGTCTCCGGCCGAGTCAGTGGCGACACGTCGGTGGCAGAGGTGATGGTGCGCAGCGTGTCCACCGTGTCGATGCACGCGAGCTCGGGCGAGTTGCCACGCATCTTCGAGCGCGGCGAGGTCGCGATCGTCATGGATGACGACAAGAAGGTGTGCGCGCTCATCACCAAGATGGATCTGATCGAGATCCTGGCGCACGCCCGGCCCGAACCCAGCTAGGCCATCGGCGATGGGCGCTAGCGCTAAGCTGCTAGCTCTGACTCAGATGAATTTCGAGCTCCCGCACCTGCCCGAGTAGGGTAGGGCGGTCGGCCTCGCGGCTCGCTTCGAGCTGCTTGAGGAACGCCAGAAAGTTCTCGTCGGCGAACTGGAACTCGACGCCGATGCCGAAGTCCATGCCGAATGGAATCGTGCGCACGACTTTACCCGTCGCCTCGCACCTGGGCCGATCAGCGAACTCGCCTAGATAGAAGCCGATGTACACGATGCAGCCGACGCCGATGGATTCGCGGCTGGTCAGTGATGCGCCACTCACCGAGAAGTTCTGCACGTGGCCTTTGGCGGCCACTTTGTTTTCGCCCAGGTAGATGGCAGCCGGCACCATCAGGGTGAGCCGGCGATGCTTTCGTCTCTCGGGCATGCGTTTCCGAGTATACCGACTTGTGCATTGGGGCTATAGTCGCGCCGCTTTCAAAGGGGAGGAACCGACAAATGAGTCTGAATCTGGCAACACTACTGCGCGAGAGCGCTACGAAAAATCCCAATAAGACCGCAGTTGCGATCAACGACGTGTCACTGCCCTACGGCATGGTGCACGGTTTTGCGCAGAAGTTTGCGGGCGGCCTGAAGAAACTGGGCATCAAACGCGGCGAACACGTCGCGCTGATGATGCCCAACGTGCCCCAGTTCGTTATCTCGTACTTTGGCTCGCACTACGCGGCGAACCCGGTGGTTCCGCTCAACGTGTTGCTGACTCCGGACGAGGTTGCATATCACCTCGAGGACTCCGACTCGGCGGCCATCGTTGTGTGGGAGATGTTCTACGAGCAGGCCCGCGCGGGATTCGATCGGGTCGCCGGTTGCCGCGAGATCATCGTGGTCAAAGCCGACCGTGCGGACATCACGGCTCCGGACGGCGCTCACAACTACACCGCCGTGGTGATGCAGGCCGACCCGGTAACCGAGGTGCCGGACACCAACGCCGACGACACTGCGGTGATTCTGTACACGTCGGGCACAACGGGTAAGCCCAAGGGCGCCGAACTCAGCCACTTCAACTTGTTCTACAACGCGCTTCACATGAAGAGCATCGAGCTGCCGATGCCCAAAGACGAGGTGACTGTTCTGGTTACCTTGCCGCTGTTTCATAGCTTCGGCCAGTCGGTGCTGCAGAACGCAACGATTCTTGGCGGAGGCACCCTTGTCCTGCTACCTCGGTTCGAACCGCTCACTGCAGCGAATCTGATTAAGAAACACAGCGTGAACTTCTTCGCTGGCGTCCCCACCATGTACTTCGCGCTGCTTCATCATCCAGAGGTGACCGAAGAGAGCCTGGCGTCGCTGAAGCACTGCGTTTCCGGTGGAGCGGCCATGCCCGTCGAAGTCATGAACAACTTCGACAAGACCTACAGCGTCAACATCCTCGAAGGCTACGGTCTGTCGGAGACGTCGCCGGTCGCTTCGTTCAACCCCGTCGACGCCGAGAAGAAAGCGGGCTCCATCGGTTTGCCCATTTGGGGCGTCGAGTTCCGTCTCGAAGACGACGACGGCAATGTCATCACCAAGACGGGTGAGCCCGGTGAGATTTGCATCAAGGGTCACAACGTGATGAAGGGCTACTACAAGAAGCCCGAGGCGACTGCTTCGTCCATCAAGGACGGCTGGTTTCATTCGGGTGATATCGGAACCAGGGACGAGGACGGTTACTATTTCATCGTCGATCGCAAGAAGGACATGATCATCCGCGGCGGCTTCAACGTGTACCCGCGCGAGGTCGAAGAAGTGCTCTACGCACACGAAGCGATCGCCGAGGCCGCTGTTATTGGCATTCCCGACGACAAAATGGGCGAGGACGTCAAAGCGGTGGTGGCGCTCAAGCCGGGAGCGTCAGTGACTTCCGAAGACATCATCGCCTACTGCAAAGAGCACCTGGCGGCATATAAGTACCCCCGCGTGGTCGATATCATCGACGAACTACCGAAGGGCCCCACGGGCAAGATTCTCAAGCGAGAGCTGCGTAGCTAGCTCCAACATCAAAGAATCGTTTCAGCGGGCGGGGCGCCATTGGCGTGCCCGCCCGTTCGTTTTTTGACCTCCATGCTACAATTTGGACCTTGGCTAGCGTTCTACTCGCCTTCGAAGATGTCGGCTTGGGTGTCCAGCTCCAGGAAGTTGTCGAGGGGCTGGGCCACGCGGTTGCGTGGGACCCAAAGCAGACGAACGGTCCGACCGCTGATAGCGGTCTGAAGCCGGACGCGGTCTTGTTGTTGGTGCCGCGCAATGTCGGTGCAGCCAGGGATGTGATCCTGTCATCTGTACGACGCTGGCAGGAACACGATCCGGCCCCCGGGCTTGTGCTGCTCGGCAGCGATAGCGAGGCGAAAGAACTCGCCACGTCCGCACGTCTGCGGTTCCTGGCGACCACCGCCGAGGCGGCGGGCTTTCGCACGGAGATAGAGCACGCCATCGCGCTGCGCTACACAACCCAGCTGACCAAAGTCGTGCTGATGCGCGCGCTGGGGCTGCCCGTAAGCGGCGACGACCAGCAGGACGCGATCATGGCGGTGCGCGCGGCGCGGAAGGTGTCCAAGGATCTGGTTCGCGAAGCTCTGCGCAATCATTCCAGTGAATACGTGGGCGCGACGCCGCTCATCGCCAGTCTGCGCGAACACAGGGCACTGACGATTCCGGAGGTGGAGTTCATTGGCAAGCTCGAGGGCGTCAAGACCCTGCAGAACGCGGTGAAGCTCGGCCCCCTCGACGTGTGGCAGGCAGGTCGTTTGGTCTGGGCGCTGGCGGCGTTCGGTGCGCTGACCCTGACGTCCGAGCCACCGGATTTGAAGACGCGCAAACGGAGGGCGATCAACGTAACCCGCCGCCACCTCGCCGAGCGGGTCAAGCGCCTGGAGAAGTCGACGTTCTACGACGTGCTCGAAGTGACCCCAGCGGCCGAACAAGACCAGGTTCGGCACGCGGCCACCATGCTCGCGCTGCGCTACGACCCGGCGCGCATCGGTAGTTTGGATCTGGCCGCCGCCGACGAGCTGGTCGAGAGCAACTGGGCACAGATCAAGACGGCGCGCAGCACTTTGCTAGATTGGGCATCGCGCGGTCGCTACAACGACTACCTGTCCAAAGAGTTCAAGAACCTGAACAGCGAGTGGGCGCCGAACTCTTTGGATGTGCCCGGCGGCGAAAAGGCATTCGCCATCGGCCAACGCGCTTTGATTGAGGGTGAAGTGTTCAAAGCCGTCAGCAACTTCGCGGCGGCAGCGCGCATGCACCCGTGCCATCCAGCCTATGAATGCTCCCTCGCATGGGCCCAGTTCCGCGCCGCCGTCACCAAAGGGCAGGACCGCGCCGAGTCGGCCAAACGAGGTCGACTAGCCGCCGAAAAAGCCCAACTCGGCCGCCGCCCCTGGCCCCGAGCCCTACTAGCCCTCGGCATGCTCTGCGCCGCCGACGGCGACTCCGACTCCGCCCGCTGGTACCTGGGCGAGGCCCTCGAGTGCGACCCCAACATGCCCGCGGCAAAAAAGATCCTAGCCCGCCTAAAATAGGGGTCAGGCTACTCCTAGTAAACCCACTGAAATCAATGGCGTTTTCGGGTGTACCGCGAAACTCCAAATGGTGTTACGGCTCACATTTGAACTTTCGCGGTACGGCTGAAAAGCCCAATGAATCTGGGTGGTTTGGTAGGGGTAGCCTGACCCCCCCGTGTTTTGCCGGCCCTAGCGGAGGGCGGTGGTTATGCCGCTGAAGCGTTCGGCTGTTCGGTTGGCCGCGATGCGTAGGAGCGGGGTGCTGCCGACGATGGTGACGTTGTGGCGGGCTCGGGTGATTCCTGTGTAGAGCATCTCGCGGGTCAGTAGGGGCAGGTCGGTGGTGGGTAGGAGCAGACCTACTTCGTCGAATTCTGAGCCCTGGGATTGGTGCACGGTGATGGCGAAGGCGATGTCGACGTGGGTGCGCAGGGCGTCCAGGGGGAAGACCAGGTAGTCGACCTGGCCGGCGCGGGAGCGTGGGAAGACGGCTCGGTAACGTTGGGCGGCGCCATCTTCGGAGACGCGCAGGATCAGGCCGGGGTCGCCGTTGAACAGGCCGCGCTCGTAGTCGTTGCGGCGCATAAGGATGGGTTCGCCGGGGCAGAACTCGGCTTTGTGGTTTACGTCGGTGCCGGCGACGATGCGCCGGTGGAGCATGCGGTTGATCGCTTCGGCGCCGGTGGCATAGCGGCGGGTGACGCAGAGCAAGCGGCTGCGATCGTAGTGGTGAAACAGCGCTGCCATATCGGCGCGGTCTTCTTCGCCGAAGGTGCCGGCGGTGGCTCGGTAGGTTTTGCCGATCAACCGGTTGAAGTCGTCGTGGCCGGCCACGCGGGTGTTGTACCAGTCGTCCACGAACGCTTCGACTTTGCCAAGGTTCGACTTGGTGTCCAGCAGCCGGGCACCTTCGCTTGCGGGCTTGGTCAAGGTCTCGATCCGACCGCTGTTGATCTCTGTGGCCACGGTGAGAATTGAGCGTCCTCGCGGGTCGCTCGGGTCCATGCGATAGCTGTGGGTGAGACGCACGGCGTCGGTGACGTCCACCAGGTCGCGCAGCACCGCGCCAGCATCGACTGATGGCAGCTGGTCAGCATCGCCCAGGAGCACGAGCCGCGTCGTCGGTCGCAGTGCGCGCAGCAGCCGCTCCATCAGCGTCAGATCGATCATCGACGCTTCGTCGATGATGACGATCGCCGCGTCCACCGGGTTGTTTTCATGATGGCGGAACTGATCCCGGTGCGGGATGTAGCCGAGCATGCGGTGGATCGTTTGGGCCTCGGGAAGTGCGCCGGCCAGTTGCTCGTCCACCTCGCTGGGCTCGCGAACCGACGCCAATGAGTCGCCAAGGGAGGTCGCTATACGAGCCACGGCCTTGCCCGTAGGCGCCGCCAGCGCAATGTCGGCATGGGATATGCCGAGTCTGGTCAGACTGCGCAAGATGGCCGCAACGATCGCGGTCTTGCCGGTTCCCGGCCCACCGGTGATGACCGTCAGCGGCGCGAATAGTGCCCGCTTGACCGCCGCGCGTTGTTCCTCCGACAAGTTCATCGCCGCATCGCCTTTGTATGCCGGGCGGGCGCACACATCGGTGAGGGCTTCGTCGCCGACGCCGGTGTCTTGTGCTCGGTCGTCGATGCGCCGGCGCAGCTGCGCGATCGTTCGCTGCTCGGCGTGGAACATCGCCTGCTGATAAACGCAGTTGTCGTGAAGAATCAGCGGCCGGTGGTCGCTTGGTGAACCGATCAATCGGTCGAACGTGACCATGGTCGGTAGCGACGTAATCATCTTGAGCAGTTTCTTGGGCTTTTCGGCGGCGGCTCCACCCGCGGCCGGGGATGCCGTCTTGATGATCGACGTAACGATGCGGCCCAGGTAGCTGTCGGGATGGGAGGACAGTGGCAGGCGCGTGCTGCCCTGGCGTAAGCCGATAATGGACGCGAGCACGATGAGCGCCAACGCCTTGCGCTCGTCCTGGCCCAAAGACCACTGCAGGCGCACCAGCTCTTCCGCCAGGTACAGGCTACCGTCGCCCAGATCATGGCCGCGGGCGCCGTTAGCGATGCGCCGGAAGAAGGCACCCAGCGGTTCGCGTTTAGTGCGCGCGCCACTGAGGCGGCCGAATTTCTCGGCGGCGGTGCCGTTGGGCGATAGGAACGAGCCGCGCTTCATCGCAGCTGCCCTTTCGCCAGATTCGCTTCCGCAGATCGCAGCTCGGCGTAGCTTGGCCGCTCGAAGTGATGACTACCACCTCGTAGAAACGTGTAGACCACGCCGCCGAATCTGCCCTCGTAACTCTTCTCGTCACCCAGGCCGAGCATCTTGGCCAGCGCAATGGTGTACAGGGTTGCTTGCACTCGGTAGTGCTCGGCCACATGCGCGCGCAGTGTCTTCGCCTCGTATTCGGCTAGAACGTCGCTCTTCCAGTCGAGCAGGTACACCCGGCCCGCGTGCTCGAACACCAGATCGATGAAGCCTTTGACGAAGGTCTCGCGCGAGCTGCCAGCGGTGGGATACAGAAACTCGATCTCGCGCAGCACGTTGTCGCTGTGGGCGAGGCTGGTTAGTTCGCGGTCGCCCAGGCTGACCGGGGACGTGATGGCGTCGAACACCATGCGCTCGCTGTGTTTGCGATAGCGGCCGTCCTGGCCGTGCCTCAGCATGCTGTCGCCGAACAGCGGTGCCACGTCGTCTCGGTTGCGCCAGTCGGCGAACTCCGGCGCAGCCAACACACTGCCAAACGGTACGTGTTCCAGTACGTGATGCAGGAAGATACCGGCAGTGGCGCCACCGGGTAACTCATGGTCGGCGAGCTCGACCGGCGCACTCGCCAGGTCCTCTTTGAATTCGTTGGCGTCGACGGGCGCGGCGCTGTTGCGCTTGAGCCGGGTGTACGAGGTGACCACGAAGCCGCGGCGTTCGTTCCTGCAGCGCCCGTAGTGTTCGTTGTCGGTGCTCTCTGCCAGCAGCTCCGCGGGCGGTTGCCAGGCTTCGAGCGCCGGTTTTAGCCAGGCCGCGCGTTTGGCACGCGGCGCCGTTTCCGTGATCTGTTCTACCGAAAACAGCGGAGTGACTTCGGCGTTGTTGGCTGCGCATGCGGCGACCAGGGGAACCAGTCGCGCGTTGAGTTGACCGTAAAAGCCCATGCCGCGTCGCAGCAGACCGGGCTCGATGAACGGTACGTAGGTGCGCGCCACGGCGCGGGTGAGCGCCACGTACATGAGCCGCTGATCTTCTTCCCGCGCCTCCGCGTCGACGATGCGTTTGATGTCGCCCTTGGCCGGGCCGATATGTACCAACCGTCGCGACTCATCGTGAAACACGTTGAGGCTGCGCCAGCCGGACCGTCCGAAGCCGCCGTAAAGGAACACGACCTTGGCTTCGAGGCCCTTGGCCTTGTGCACGGTCATGATCTGCACCGCGCTGCGATCGCTGTCCAGCCGTTGGATGTTGCGTGCGTCGCCGGCCGTCTCGGTGATGTTGTCCATCCAGCTCTGCAGCCGGTGAACCAACTCGTGCAGCTCACAGCGCGAGTTGATGACCTGTTCCAGGAGCAACTCGAACAGGTGCAGGTAATTGGTCAGCCCGCGTTCGCTCGGCTGGAGGAATAGCTCACGCTCGACGATGCCGCTGTCGGTAATGATCCGAGAGAACAACTCTTCGTAGGCTAGCCTGGTCGCGAGCGCCTTCCATTCGTACAGCCGAGCCACCAACGGGTGAGTCTCTGGTAGCTCCGCCAGCGCGGGCAGGTCAGCCAGAGACACGCCAAAGAACCGCGTCTGCCACGCGCGGAACCTGGCAGAGCGATGCCGTGGGTCGGCGATGCCCGCGAGCAGATCGCGCACCTGGGCCGCCTCTGCCGTCTGGAACAGTCCCTCTTGTTTGTACAAGGCGCACGGGATGCCGGCACCGCGCAGACTGTCGGCAATTTCGTCCGCTTCGGCCAGGCTTCGAGTGAGTACGAAGATGTCCTTGGCCTCGACCGTGTCCGTCTTGCCGCTCTTCTCTGAGCTCACTCGGATCGCTTTGCTCGGGTCGTTCAGCAGGCCGTTGATCTCGTCCTTGATATACGTGACCAGGCGCCGGCGCAAACCGTCGGCGGTGACCTTCTCTTTGGCCACGAGCTGGACCACCTGTATGGGGGCGATCGGTTGGTCGTTGGCATCGCGCGCCACCAGATCCGTCGCCGCGACCACGTCTTCGTCGTATTCGATCCGGCCCTCGAAGAAACCGACGCCGAGCCGTTCCGCCATCAACATGTGGTTGGCGGCGACCAACTGGGGCGTGGACCGAAAGTTCTCCTGGAGCCTAACCAGGCTGCCACCGGCGGCGACGATCTCCTCACGCGCGCCGAGATACGTCACCACATCCGCGCCGCGAAAGCTGTAGATGGCCTGTTTCGGGTCGCCGATGATGCACAACGTGTGGGGCGACTCGCCGCCCGATGGCGCTTCCAGATAGAGCCGGCGGAAGATCTTCCACTGGAGCTCGTCGGTGTCCTGGAACTCATCGATCAGCGCGTGCCGGTAGCGGTCGCGGATGCGCTTGAGCAGCGCGTCAGCGCCGGCGTCGTCCAGGCTCAGCCAGACCAGCCGAAGCATGTCGTTGAAGTCGAAGAGTCCGCGTTGCGCCTTGCCCTCGGTCATGCGCTCTTGAACGTCGGCGACGAACAATTGGGCAATGGCCGCGGCAAACGGAACGACGCCGGCCGCCAGCGCCAGGATGTTGTCGACGGTGCCCGCGTAGGTCTCGTCAGAAATTGTCACGCCCGTCAGTTTTTCGTCGAGGTAGCCAAGGCATCCCTTCTCGACTTGTTCCACTTCGACGATGAATCGAGCGATGTCACCATGGTCGGCGTAGCCACCAACCAGTCGGGCTACCGCGCCAGCGCAGCGGAGCACTTTGCGCACAGTCGCAGCGGGGACGCCAGCGTCACTGAGCGCGGTGGCGAAATCGTCGTCTACCACCAGGGAATCGGCTGCCGCGGCCAGAGTGGCCTGCAGTCGGTCGGCATCGAACACCGGCACCAGCTGGCCGGGTTGCTGACTACAGTCGAACAGCAGCCGCTCCAGCGCCGGCACGTTCTTGCCCTGGCGTAGCCACGCGGCCAGGTAGTTGCGGTACGGCTGATCCCGGGCGAAACGCTCGCGCAGTGCCGAGCGGAACGCGCCGGCGAACGCGGTCTGGCTCGCCACCTGAGACTGATCGAATAAACGCCTGTTGTCGAACGCGTTGTCGACGAGCACGCGCTGACAGAACCCGTGAATCGTGTGGATCGGCGCAGCGTCGAAGTTGAACAGGGCCCCCGCCAAACGATGACGCGCGTCGCTGTCGATCAACCAGTGTGGCTCGGTCTCTTCCGCCGTGTGCTGCTTGGTCTTGAGCACGGTGTCCAGCAGTCGCCGAATTCGCATACGCAGTTCGGCCGTCGCTTTTTCGGTGAAGGTGACGATGAGCAGCTGGTCGATGGTGCACTCGGTGCGCAGCAGTAGATCGACGACACGGTGTTCGATGAGAAACGTCTTGCCGGTTCCCGCGGACGCTTCCACCACGTGGTGCGCGTCGCGGGACATCTGCGCCAGGGTGCGCGGAATGGCGTAGCGGATCGGCTCAGACACCGCGGTACTCCTGGATGCGGTCGAAGATCGGCTTGAACCGACGCTCCATGATGTCGTCTGCGTCGGCGGGGGCTGCGAGTCCGCTCAGGTTAGTCACTGGTCCGTACACGCAACTGAAGCGTGGCCTGCTCGAGCGAACGAGCTTGTCGATCAGTGGCGTGACACTCGCTGCGTTCTTGTCGTGAGCCGTGAACACCGCCTCGCACGGCATCAGGTAGTCGTGGGAACCGCCAAGCAGGTCCGCCAGGAGCGTCGAAAGGTGGGCGCGCGCCTCGTCCTGCGTCCATGCGGCGAACCGGTAGTGGCCGCCCTTGTCCCCAGCGGTGAGAATGCTGGTCCCATGGGAGTCCCCCGCGTTCACACCGGCAGCCGACTGGGCGAGTTGATCGACCACGCCTCGGAGCATGTACTTGTCGCTGACGCGCTCTGAGGGGCTGAGGACAACCGAGCCCGGGCCGGGCACACCTTGCAGTTCTGTTTGGCCGACCAGGTCGACGCGGACCAATCGGTCGCCGACGGGGACGTCGATTCGGATCGGCGGGAGCAGCTCGTCGATGGTGCGATCCTGACGAGCGCGACCGAAAGCGACGAGTCGCCACTCGTCGGCCGAGTCAATTCCAGCTCGCTGCATCTGGTCGACCCAGTTGACCAAGATCGCTTCATGGCGCTGGCGTTCGAGCTCGGCGAACACGCCGGTCGGAGCGTTGCCGGTCAAACCCAGGCGATTGGCCCGGCGCACGTATTCGGCCATCAGATTGGCGTTGCCATCCTGGTGTAGGTGATCGATGAACACGCTGCGCAGCAAGTCGACTTCGATCAGGCGGGCGGTGATGAACGGTTCGTCTTCGCGAGCGATCAGGTCGTCGAACGCGGTCTCGCGCAGGCCGAGCACTACGGCGGCCCATGCTTGAAGAGGCGACTCGAGGAATCTACGAAGCATGGACAAGCTGATCGTCACCGGCTCGTCGTCGTCGCCCCCGTCGCCGCTCGCTTCGGCCACCGCTGGCATGGTCAGGCTGGTCCGCAGTTGGTCGCGGTGGTCTCCGCGCAGCTCGTCGTGCAGGGCTTGTACCGACGGTATCGGTAGCTCCCGTTGCTCGAGATGGTCCACAAGGTGTCGGCGCAGGGCGAGCGCTCGAGCTTGTTTGCGTGCGCTCGGCGAGCGATTGACCGCCAACGCCATGTCCGCCTCGCCGCCGCTGCTCAAGTCGGGAAAGTACGCCGGGTCGTAACGGCGCAGTGGATGTTTGGTCACCAGCGCGGACACATCGTCGACGTAGTTGGTGGACAGGATCTGCATCAGTTCTTGCACCACGGACGAGGGTTCGAGCTCCTCGCCGCTCTGCTGATTGCGGGCCACCCAGGATAGATACAGGCGGTCCCGGGTGCTCAGCAGTGTCTCCAGGAACGCGTAGCGGTCTCGGTCACGCGGACTGACATCGCTTGCTCGTGGTTGGGCGCGGCGCAGATCCAGAGCGCTGTGCCGTTCGGTGCTGGGGAAGATGCCTTCGCCCAGGCCGGCGATGAACACGATCCGGAAGGGCAGAGGACGCATGACGGTGAGCGGTGCCACCATGACGCCGTGGGCGAGTAACTCGCCATGTGAACTGCGTGCGTTGACCAGGCGTTGGCGCACGAACTCTCGCGCAATGCGGTACGACACCGGGCGCTGGTCCAGATCATTGTCGGCCAGGCTCGCAATGGCGTCGCGGCAGCGACCGAAGTTTCGCTCGTCGTCGTCGCCGACCGGCGTGAGATAGCTGGTTGCGTACAGGTCGATGAACTCGCGCCATTGATGTAGTGGCAACATGCGATCGCGACTGAATCGGGCATCGTTGATGAGCGAGCGCGCGAGCAGACAGAACCGTGCCGCACTGGGCAGGGATTCCTGGCGCAGGTGCTCGGGCATGTACGCCGCACCGCCGAATTCAACCGCCTTTGCCACACCTCCCTCCGCGTCGTCCATGAACGCGCCGAGGGCGAGCCTGCGAATGCCCTGATCCCAGTTGAACAGGTCGCGCTCGATATACGTTTCTGCGTGGTCGCTGTGGTCGGCGCCATGCACAATGCCCAGACGCTCAGCCCAGTGCACCCAGTCGTCAGCGTCCACGTCCGGATAGCGCGCTAGCACGGCGGGGTGACTGAGCAGACGCAGCAGCTCCGGCCGGGCGAATGTGCCCATGGGCAGGTCGAGCAATAAGTCGAACGCCTCAACGATGCGACTCTCGCTAGACAGGGACTGATCGACGACGTGGTACGGGATGTCGTGTAGCTCGCGGAACACCGCGGCGACGTGTGCCTGGTAGGACTCTTGTTGGTCGGCGGCAACGAGTACGGCGATGTCGTTGAAGCGCAGGTCGTCGTTGGCCAAAACCAGATCCCAAATCGTGTTGCCGATGATCTCCAACTCGCGTTGTGGATTCGGACAGGCCAGGAACTGGATCGACTCACTGTTGGTGGCTTTGGGCTTGGCCGCTTCTATGTCGATGGGCGCTCGCGTCAACGCATCGCTCTGCACTCGCGCGAGCAAGTGGTCGGCGCCCGCGTCAGTGGGGTCTATGAAGTCCCCGCTGAAGGTGTGATTGGTGATGGCGTTGATGTCGCGCACGTTGACCCGACCAGGCTTGCCCCATCGACGCAGCAGCGGCGCATCGCTGACATCGGCGTTGTGGTCCAGGTCCTCCCAATACTCCTGTGACGGATTGAGGGCGAACAACTGTATGTCCGTGACCTCGGCCAGCCGCACCAGCATCTGCATGTACGCCGGCGCCACGTATGAAAAGCCGAACACGATGGTTTGCTTCGGCAGGACGAGGTCTGCGTGGCGCGCTCGTTTGAGCAGACTTGGCAGCAGGCGCCAGTCGGTGCCGTCGCGATCTTTCGCTCGCGCCAGGGGCCCGTTTTTGCCGAACAAGCGCAACCACAGTCGGCGTTGCCATTGTTCGGTGCCGGCGAAACTGGTCTCGGCCAGCTGCAGTCCCCGGTGCCAGTTGTCGGTGAGGCCAGGCCGGTTGGTTGCGTAGGCGGTGAATAGCGCGGCCAGTTCGCCCGCCAGTTGAAAACGCCGCAGCTCCACCGCTTCGGCCTGGTCGCCGCTGGCGTACAGGTAGTCGCGCACTGGCGCCATGAGTGGCTCGGCGAGCATGGTCTGGTCTTCGAGTTCGCCGACCAGCAGCGCGTGGAGTTTGCCCCGGTCCAAAGGTCGCCGCTCCGGGTGGGCGACACAGTTGGACAGGAACGTATCGAGGAACGGAAACGACAGATTCGCCGCGACGCCCATGCGCCGGGCAGCTGCGACCTTTATGTAGGTGGCGACGCTGTGGTTCGGCACGATGATGGTCGTGCTGGTGAAAATATCGGGCGGATCACTGCGCGCGCTCTCGAGGGCATCGAGGAGCGCTGCGACGAGTTTATCCAGCCGATTGCTGTAGGAGACCAGGAGCATTTGCCAACGAACCAGTGTAGCGAAGCGATCTGATCGTCTTGTCTATCCCCCCGAGATCGGGGCGATCTTCGCCGCCGGCCACAAACTGTGTCCCAATGTGGGGCTATCTAGCACACCGCCTTGTTACACTCGACCCGTGAAGCCGCCTCCCTTGCGACAGAACCCGATCGAAGGTCCCGTCACCTTGGAGACCGCCGCCATGGACTCGACGTCCGTTGCCGTGCGGTTTTTCGGCGACGATCTCGATCCGGTCGAGCTGACACAACGTCTGGGTGTCGAGCCAACCGTTTGCCATCGCAAAGGCGACAGCATGCCCAACATCGCCGAGCAGACCAACCGCACTGGCGGCTGGTTGCTAGCCGGCGAGCGCCAGTCCAAGAGTTCCCTCGAGGCACAGATCAGCGCCCTGTTCGATCGCCTCTCGGGCGATCTGGCAGTATGGCGCGATCTCACCAGCCGCTACCGCGCGGATCTATTTTGCGGTCTGTGGTCCGAGGCATGGAACCGTGGCGTGTCGCTCTCGCCAGAACTGGTCATGCGCATTTCCGAGCGCGGCCTGTCCATCGGCTTCGACGTTTACTTCGTCGAAGCCCAGTAGCTACTTCGGGTCCAGCAACGCGTCGAACGCTTTGAACGCTTTGGCGGCCGCTTCGCTGTTGCGGCAGCGATTGAAGCCTTTGACCGCTGTGGCCAGACTCTGCTCCAGCCGTTTGTTGACCAGCTTCAACCGGTCCTTGGACAGGTTCGCCGCTTTGGCTTCGCTGTGCAGTTGGGGGTATCGCGTAGTGTTAGCGGTGGTCCATGTCGAGACGGACTGCGCGTACTTGTTGCAGTCGGTTCCGGCCGTGACCAGCTCGGTCGACAGCTGCTCGAACAGGATCATCAGGCGCTCGTCGGCGGGGGGAGGTGGCTGGTCACCGCTGGCGCCGCCGGAGCTGGTGCCAGGCGTCGTGGTGCCGGCTTTGCTGCCGCCGCCGCAGGCAACCGCGAAACTCGCGAGTAAGAAACAGGCCAACAACAAGAATGTACGATTGATGTGCTTCATTGGTTGATCTCCACCGGCGCCGACCTTACCTCAAAGCCATGCCATAGTGGACGGCAAACGCGAGTTTGCTCATCAGGTCGTGCGCATCATCCTCAGCATAGTATTCGGAGTCATCGGCCTTGGTCTGGGCGTCGTCATCCACATCTACTTGTGGCGGCGGCTGGTTCGCGACACGGGAATCCGCGGGTCCTGGCGCAAGGGCCTCGCCATCGCAGGCATCGGCCTCGGCGCGACTCTTCCGATCACCTTCGTCCTCATTCGCTTGGTCGACGCCGGTGCGGCGCGTGTGTTTTCGTGGCCCGCCTTCCTGTGGATGGCTCTGACCTTCTATGCGGTGCTGGCTCTACTGGTCATCGACGCAGGTTGGTTGATTCGTCGGAGTGTGAATCGCGCGCGCAAACTCGACACGCCGCCCGTCGATGCGTCTCGCCGCGAGTTCTTCGCTCGAGTCACCGGTGGCGCTGCCGTCGCCGCGGCCGGTGGCGTAACGGCGATTGGCATGGCCAGTGCGCTGTCGGAGATCGAGATCGTCGAAGTCGAAGTCGCTCTGCCTCGACTGCCCAAGAGCATGGACGGATTCGTCATCGGGCAGATTACGGATTTGCACGTCGGCTTCACAGTGGCGACACCGTACGTCCAGGGCATCGTCGACCGGGTCAACTCGATGAACCCGGACATGGTCGCGCTGACCGGCGATCTGGTCGACGGCTCTCCCAAGCAGCTGGCGCCCTGGGTCGCCCCCCTGGGCACACTTCGCTCCCGTCACGGCAGCTACTTCGTCACCGGTAATCACGAGTATCTGGCCGGCGCCGACGACTGGCTCGACGTGTACCGCGGTCTGGGCATGCGCGTTCTGCGCAACGAGCGCGTCGAGATCCGCCGCGGCGACGACGTGTTCGACCTGGCTGGCGTGGACGACTATCAGGCCAAGCGGCTGGCCAAGGGCCACGGCGCGGATCTGGGGAAAGCGCTGGCGGGACGCGATACTTCCCGGGAGCTGGTGCTTCTCGCCCATCAGCCACGCGAGGTGCATCGCGCCAAAAAGCACGGCGTCGGGCTTCAGTTGTCTGGCCACACCCACGGCGGACAGATTTGGCCGTGGCACTACCTGGTGATGATTCAACAAGGTGGTCTGCTGGCGGGCAAGTCGAGGCACGGCGACACGTGGCTGTACACGAGCCGAGGTTGTGGTTACTGGGGCCCGCCCGTTCGCGTCGGCGCGCCACCGGAGATCACGAAGATCATCTTGCGCTCGGGCCGGGCGTAGGTCGCGGGTCAGCGGCGCGGCGGAGCCAGAATGCCCAACCGTCGTGCGTGCAACACGTCGCCGTTCAACGCACCCAATACCCAGACTTTGTAGCGTGGCCCGGCGATGCGCGGAATCGCCAGTGGCCCGGTGAGGCGATAGCGTTTGCCGCCGCTGCGCAACCACAGCTGAGTGCCCCGCAGTTCGACAACGCCCACCAGCGGCTTTCCTTCGTTGGCGACGTTTCTAATTGCGTAGCTCCTACCGTCGGCGGCGATGACCACGTCGTGGCCTTCTAGTCGACTGACCTCAGTGGCGACGTCGGGACTGGGCGTGGGCGTGGACGCGGGATTACCCAACAGCACGAGCAAGGTGATCAGTGCGGTCATGACTGGGTCGCGCTAGTCCGACGAGTCGCTGGTGTCTGGCTCGGCGCCGGTGAGCGATGCGAAGTACTCGCTGAGCTTGAGCAAGGACTCCACGTCCAGGTTCAAGAACTTCACGCCCATCCCCGCTTCGTCGCCTTCGCCGCTGGTCCAACGAACTTCGGCTAGCACTTTGATCAACTCATCGGCGGTTGGCACTTCGATTTCGATGGATAGCTCCGCGCCCAGTTCCGGAGGCGTTTCGGTCAGAATGAACGCGCCGCCCACGCCAATGTTTGACGTGACCGCGGGCGAGCGTTCTGCGTCGGGGTCGGAAGCCAACCGGTAATAAAGGTCGACTCGCCTTCCCGGCCGCGCTTTGCCGCGAAAGTACCTGCGCTTCTCGTGCTTCTGTGAGCTCGGCATGGGCCTGAACGTTGCCCCTATGGGCAATTCCCCGTGTGCTTCTGGCAGTTTAGCCAATCCACGGAACTCTGCGCAAACCCAGTTTGACGTGTTTGGCCCCAACCGAGTAGGGTGCACCCGCTGTGAAGTATCACCTCATAGGCATAGGCGGCACCGGCATGGGGGCGCTGGCCGGGTTATTGAAGGCCGCTGGCCATGATGTGCGCGGCTCGGACAAGGCTGTTTACCCGCCCATGAGCGATCAGCTCGCGGCGCTTAACGTATCGGTATTCGAGGGGTTTTCCCCCGAGAACCTGGACTGGCAGCCCGAGAAAGTCGTCGTCGGCAACACCTGTGGCAAGGAGCATCCTGAGGTCGTCGAGGCTGAGAAGCGCGACTTATCTATCACCTCTCTGCCCGCCGCTCTGTCAGCTGAGTTTCTCCAGGATCATCACTCGATGGTGGTCGCTGGGACCCACGGCAAGACGACCACGTCGTCATTGCTGTCCCACATCCTGGTCACCTCGGGCCGCGACCCCAGCTGTTTCATCGGTGGTGTGCCCATCAACATGGGCAAAGGGTGGCGACACGGCTCCGGTGAAGACGTCGTCGTCGAGGGCGACGAGTACGACAGCGCTTACTTCGACAAAGGCTCGAAGTTCCTGCATTACGTACCGCGCACGGCGATTCTCACGACGGTCGAACTCGATCACGTGGACATCTTCAATTCCATGGAAGAGGTTCGCGAAACGTTCCGTAAGTTCGTGCGCCTCATGCCCGAAGACGGTCTGCTCATCGTCGGCGCTGGCTCAAAAGAGGCGATGGACATCGCCAACGCGGAAGCCAAGTGCCGGGTGGAAACCTTCGCCATGGCCGACGAGGCACCAGAGGCAGGCAAGGGCAACGCCCGGGTCAGCTGGGTGGCGCACGACCTCGAGTACACCAAGAACGGTCGCTGTCAGTTTGAGCTTCGCCGCAACGGCGAGCTGTTCGATCGTTACGAAACGATTTTGATTGGTGAGCACAACGTCGGCAACGTGGTCGCCGCCGTGGCCGCCGCCCATGCGCGCGGAGTCAGCAACGACGACATCCAACGCGGCGTCAGCGAATTCGCCGGCGTCAGACGACGCATGGAGATGAAGGGCATCGCCCAGGGCGTCACCATCATCGACGACTACGCTCATCACCCGACCGCGGTTGTGTTCACATTGCGCTCTCTGCGCAAGCGCTATCCGGGACGCCGCCTGTTCGTGCTCTACGAGCCGCGCACGGCGACTTCCAGGCGTAAAACCTTCCAGCGCGAGTACGCTGAAGCGTTCGCCCATGCCGATGTCGTCGTCGTCGGTAAGCTGCACGATCCGTCGCGCATCGCCGAGGACAGCCGGTTCGACGCCGAGCGCCTCGCCCTTGATTTGCACCAGGCCGGCACCAAGGCCAGCTACATCGCCGAGACCAAGGACATCATCAGTCACACGATTGAGGAAGTTCGCCCCGGCGACATCGTGCTGATCCTGAGCACGGGCCTGTTCAACGGTCTGTGTCTGGACCTCATCACCGCTCTGGGCGACGCGATCTTGCCCGCGGAATTGCGCGACATGCCCGAGCTCCGGGACGTTCTCAAAGAGAACGGCCTGGACGTAGACGAACTCGACGACTCGCAGCACAGCGACTTCCTCGTGTTGCGCAACGAAAACGGTTTCGTCGGTTGCGTCGGTCTCGAGGTCTACGGCGAGGACGGTATCCTGCGTTCCCTGGCGGTCAAGAAGGGCGCTCGTGGTGTTGGCTACGGTTGGATGCTCGCCGACACGGCGATCTCGCGTGCTCGTCAGCGCGGCGTGCGTCGTTGCTACCTGCTCACGGAAACGGCCAGCGACTTTTTCGCGGCCAAGCACGGTTTCCGCGTGGTGGTTCGGTCCACGATCGCCAAGCGCGTGACTGACTCGTCCCTGTTTCAGCACTGTCCCGACAGCGCTGTTGCCATGCGCCTCGACCTTTAGGTCAACCGATGGAAGCTGCAGACTGCTGATGGAAGCTGCAGACGCCCTCACGCTCGCGCGCTCCGTTGCCGGTGAAGGGGCCGTATTGTTGCGCGGCGCGACCGACAACATCGGCACCATTCGCACCAAGTCCACGTTGCGCGATCTGGTCACCGAGTGGGACACCCGTTGCGAAGACCTGATTCGCGAGCGCCTGGCCAAGGCGACGCCCAACATTCCTATCCTGGGTGAAGAGCGCGGCGGTGGCGCTGACGATGGCGACAACGAATATTTGTGGCTGGTCGATCCCATCGACGGCACGGTCAACTTCGCGCACGGTCTGCCCCTGTTCTCGGTGGTCATCTCCCTGGAGAAAAACGGCGAGTCGATCGCCGGGGTCGTGGTCGTGCCAGCGTTGGGTTGGGAATTCTACGCCCACGCCGGTGGTGGCGCCTTCGAGAGCGGTCAGCCACTTCGGGTGAGCAAGATCACGAAACTCGAGCAGGCGATGTTGGCGAGTGGTTTTCCCTACGACCGCGCCACCTCACCAGACAACAACTTCGCCGAGTGGGAACATTTCCAACGAGTCGCGGGGGCTTGCCGGCGTTTAGGCTGCGCTTCCATCGACCTGGCCCTCGTGGCTCAAGGTCGCTACGACGGCTATTGGGAGACGCGTCTGTCTCCCTGGGACATGTCTGCCGGAGCTTTACTGGTGCGAGAAGCCGGCGGCCGGGTAACATCCATCGACGGAGGTCCGTTCGTCTCTCACGATGGCAATGCAGTCGCGTCAAACGGTGCTATTCATAATGACATCCTCGACCAGCTCGAGGTCGTGCGCCGCAGTAAGCAATAAGCAACCGACGACGAGGCCGCCCAGGTAGGTACCCATGGTACGCAGCACTCTCATTCTTGTTTCCGCGCTCACGCTGATCGTCGTCGCCCCAGGCGAGTCGTCGGCGCAAACCAGTCGCGCTCAGTTCAAGCTCGAGGCCGTCCAGGGAATCCTGGCCGTGCAGGCGCTCGACGGTTGGCTGCTGTATGGACGACAGCAGCAGAATCCCATCGCCAATCAGCTCGTCAACCCAGCCGGCACTCCGGTGCGGCCGTGGTTCTACCTGATTCCGACCAAGGGCCAGCCGATCATGCTCGTGCATAAGAGCGAGTCGGCGAACTTCAAGCGCGTGCCCGGTCGCAAGATCGAGTACACGGGACATCGCAACCTGCGCGCCGGTTTGCGCAAGGTGCTGCGCGGTATGCGCCGCGTCGCCATGGAGTACTCGCCCAAGTCGAACATCCCGAGCCTGTCTCGAGTCGACGCGGGCACCATCGAACGAGTGCGCGGATACGGAGTGAAGATCCGCTCGTCGGCGCAGCTCGTGCAATTCACCAAGTCAATCTGGCGCCCGGCCGGTCGCATCAGTCACTACGTGGCGGCGCACCATCTAGACATGTTGCGACAGGATGCCCTGGCGTTCTTGGCCCAACAGATCAAGGCCAACAAACGCGTCACCGAGTACGACGTCCAGCAACGCATTCTTCGCGGCTACAAGATTCGCGGCATCACGGGGCCCGCGCCGACCATCGCTAGCGGCGTCAACGCGGCGAATCCGCGCTACGTACCGAGCGCCACCAGGAATCGCACCATTGCCAAGGGCGACCTGGTGTTGATCGACATTGCCGCCAGGGTTGGCGGAACCAAGCGCTCTATTTATGCCGAAGTCATCTGGATGGCGTACGTGGGAGCCAAGGTGACCGCGCGCCACAGCAGGTTGTTCAAATTGGTCACTGGTGCGCGGGACGAGGCAATCGGCTACATTCGCAAACGCGTGCGTCGTCGGCGAGCGGTCAAGGGATATCAGGCCGACCAAAAGGCGCGCAGCTTTATCGGTAAGGGCGGACACGCGGCGAACTTCCTGCATCGAACCGGTCACTCCATCGACACGGACATCCACGGCGATGGTGCGAACCTGGATGACTTCGAGACCCACGATACGCGAAATCTCGTGGTTGGCGCGGGCTTCACCGTTGAGCCCGGCATCTACTTCAAGAATCAGTTCGGCTTACGTACTGGCAGCAATGTGTACCTTGCGCGCGGCAAGGTCGAAGTGACCACGCGGCTGCAAACCGAAATCACTCCGTTGCTCAAGTAGCCGGCGTTCATCGGCAGCCGGTAACCGGCATCAGCTAGTGACAGGAGCTACAGATCTGCTAGGTTTCCCGCAGGTATGGGCAAACTGATTGGGGTCGTGGGACTGGCGTTTCTGTGCGCCGGGTTGGTCGTCGGGGAGCCGAGCGCCAACGCGCAGGCACTGCCTACCTATAAGGGTAGCGACGGCAGCCGGGACATCAATCCGCCCGCCGGAGACAGGGCGCCGACTGCCAAAGAAAGCGCCAAGGACCGGGTCGACACCGCCAAGAAGACTGCCGGCAGGGTCAAGAAGGCAACGGAGACAACGACGGACAAGGCCGTCGGCACCGGTGCCAAAGCGGAAACTAAACCAACTGACGGTCCGTCTGCAGCCAAGCGTCCCGCGGATCCAAAACTAAAGAACGGGCCGTTCCCGCTGCCCGACAACCTGCCCAAGAACGCCCGGTTCGTGCACATCGAGTTGCACGAGGAGGTCACTCTGGGCATGGCGGCGTTCGTCAAACGCGTCGTGCGCAGCCTGAAAAAGGACGACATTCTCGTCGTCGATATCAAGACGTTCGGTGGTCGTGTGGACGCCGCGCTTTCTATCGCAGATGCGCTCAAGGGCGTGCGTGACGACGGTGGGTTCGCGTTGGCGTTCATTCACCCGCGGGCGATTTCGGCGGGCGCGTTGATCTCTTACGCGTGTGACATCATCGTGGTCACCCCCGATGGTTTGATGGGCGCGTCGATGCCGGTGTCGGGTAAGGGCAAGGCCGTTGGCGAGAAGTACAACTCGATGGTGCGTGCGCAGATGGGCACTCTCGCGGAGCTCAAAGGCAGGCACAAGGAACTCGGCCTGGCCATGGTCGACTCAGATGTCGAGGTCGATGGTCTCATCGACAAAGGTAAGCTGCTCACCCTGGATGGCCCGCAGGCCCTGGACTGGCACGTTGCCAGTTTCGCCGCCAAGGATTTGGACGAAGTCATCGCTAAGCTGGGCTACAACAAGCCGGACCGCACGTACACGATCAAGAAGATGAACTGGAACTGGGCCGAACGGCTCGCAGGTTGGCTGTCCAGCTCAGTGATCGCCGGATTGCTCATGACCATCGGCATGCTCGGTTTGATGATCGGCCTGTACACCGGTGGAAACCCGGTGCCGATGATCCTCGGCGGCGCGTGCCTGCTTCTATTCTTCTTCGGCCAGCACGTGGTCAACCTCGCGGGTGTCGAGGAGATGGTCATCTTCGCTCTCGGAGTCGGACTACTGGTCTTCGAGGGAGTCGCGCCCGGCCATATCATCCCGGGCATCCTCGGCTTGTTGCTAGTCGTCGGTTCACTGGTCATGGCGCTGATCAATGTCGATAGCGTTCCCCTCGCCGTGCAATGGCAGCAAGGCTGGATCACTGGCGCGCTCGGCACGGTGTTTGGGGCGATCCTGGCCACCACCATCTTGATGTTCGCCACGTTCAAGATCATGCCGGATACGAAATTCGGTCAGAAGTTGATCATGGACGGCGCCATCGACGCTCGGGCAAACGAGCGCGCGGATGCAGAAAATGAAGGCGCGGTCGGCCTGGAGGGCACGGCGGTCACGGACCTGCATCCGGCGGGCAAGGTGAAGGTGGGGCTGAAACGCTACGACGCGGTAGCGCGCACCGGTCACATCAGTGCGGGTGACTCGATCAAGGTCGTTGGAACCCGCGGATTCTCAGTCGTCGTCAAGAAGGTCGACTCGGAGCAAGCATCATGACGCCGATACTGCTGATTCTTGGCCTGATGATCCTCGGCCTGGTTCTGCTGGCCGTGGAATTCTTCCTCATTCCGGGAGTCGGTGTCGCCGGGCTCCTGGGCGCGGTTGGCGTTCTCGGCTCGGGCTATCTCGCGGTTACGGAGCTGAGTTCGACGGCGGCGGCGTTGGTGATCGGCGGTAGCTTCGTCGGCGCTGCGGCTTCATTCTGGCTGCTGCCCAAGACGAAACTGGGCAAGGGCATGGTCCTCGAGGCGGCAATCACGGGCACGGCGCCCGACGAAAAGCTGAAAGACTTGCTTCATCGTGAGGGAACCGCTCTGACGGTGTTGCGGCCGAGCGGGTCTATTGATATTGACGACTGTCCTGTCGATGCGGTGACGGACGGGCAGTATGTGGAAGCTGGAACAAGAGTGCGGGTTGTGCGTGTGGAAGGTGTTCGCGTCGTGGTTGAGCCAATAGCTCAAGCGTAGCGCGGGTTCGAGCTCACTTTTTCCAAACTGAATTCGTCCAAATTGAATTCGTCCGAACCATTTTCGGACGCTCATTACAAGGGAGCAAGACTGTGGATGATCCAAATATTCCTCTAATCGTCGCCGGTGGACTGGCGCTCGCCGCGATCCTAATGATCGGCTGGTTCGTGCCAATCGGTTTGTGGATCGCCGCGATGGCGGCTAAGGCGAAAGTCAGTTTGCTGACGATGATCGCAATGCGCTTGCGGCGCGTTCCGCCCAAGGTTGTCGTCGAAGCCCGCATCGCCGCGGTCAAAGCCGGGTTGGACGTGAAGACCGACTGGCTCGAGTCGCACTTCCTGGCTGGTGGTCAGGTACGCGCTGTTGTCAACGCGCTCATCTCGGCGGACAAAGCCGGCATGGATCTCGACTTCCAACGCGCTGCCGCCATCGACCTGGCCGGTCGTGACGTGTTCGAGGCCGTGCAGATGTCGGTCAATCCCAAGGTCATCGACACGCCGAAAGTCTCGGCGGTGGCCAAAGACGGAATTCAACTGCTCGCCATTGCTCGCGTCACTGTGCGCGCCAATCTGGATCGCCTTGTTGGTGGTGCTGGCGAAGCGACCGTGCTGGCCCGCGTGGGTGAGGGCGTCGTCTCCACCATCGGTTCAGCGGACTCGTACGAGCGTGTGCTCGAGAATCCGGACATGATCTCAAAGGCTGTGTTGGCCCGCGGCCTCGACGCTGGTACCGCGTTCGAGATTCTGTCGGTGGATATCGCCGACGTGGATGTCGGGGCAAACATCGGCGCAAAGCTGCAGACCGAGCAGGCTGAGGCGGACAAGCAAGTCGCCCAGGCCAAAGCCGAAGCGCGGCGCGCCATGGCGGTCGCTCAGGAGCAGGAGAACACGGCCAAGATCGCCGAGATGAAGGCTATGTTGGTCCAGGCCGAGGCCACTGTGCCCAAAGCGATGGCGGACGCGTTGATCAACGGCCGTCTTGGCGTGATGGACTATTTCAACATGAAGAACATCGTGGCTGACACGAGCATGCGCGAGACCATCGGTGGTCCGGGCTCCGGTGGAACGGATCCGAGCGCGTAGTTCGTGAGTGCTGCGGCCAAAAGTCCGTCTACCCTACGACCATCGTCGCTGGGCAAGCGAGTGCTGGCACGGGCGCTGCGTGATAAGCAGCGTCTGCTGTCCGCGCTGGTCGTCGGCGATGTGATTGGCGCACGGGTCAGCGTGTCGCCCACGCCTGCACCTCGCGTGGCACCCGCCCAGGCCGCGGCGGGTTCGGCACCTGCTGTGGCGGCGCCCTCTAGCCCAGAAGAATAACGGTGGAAGATTTTCAAACCATCGTCTGGATCGTCGTCGGCGTTATCTGGCTGATTTCATCCATTCGCAATCAGCTCAAGGCCAAGTCCCAGCAACCACCGGCCCAGGAACTGACACCGGCCGAGGAGGTCGAGTGGGACGACGTCTGGAAGCAGGAGCCGGCGCTACCCCAGGCCGTGGGGGCCGTGGTGGAGCTGGTCACGCCCGAGCCAGCGGCGCCAGCCACGCCGTCGATGTCAGCCGAGCGCCTGCGTATAAAGAGCCAGGTCGACCGACTGATCGCCGACGCCGAGCAGTTAGTCGTGGTCGCGCGAGTGGACTGGGCGACCATGCGCGTTGCGCAGACCATCGACGACTTCGTATTGCCGCACGCCAAGCTGATCAAGGCGGACGCCGAGCGCATCGACGAGTCGGAGTTGTACAAGCTGCGTGCTCCGTTCGACGAGGTCGAGTTCGTTTACAGCGTCATAGAGACGATGATCCAGCAGCGGCGTAATCCGGCCCTGCGCAAGGACCTGGGCGACGCCGACCAATTGGCCTCCGCTTGCTATCAGCCGATTATCGATTTCGCCACCGCCGGGCGCATTCATCTCAGCACGTCGACGCCGGTCACCATGCTCGCCGGCAAGTCCGATCTAGGCATCCTCACAGGTTTCATTCCTACGGGCATCGCACCGATTTTCTTACCGCCATACTTCCTCAAGAAGGTTGTCTGGTGGCCGGCTCTCGCTCACGAAGTCGCTCATGATTTTCTTGCCGCAGCCACCGGGGCCGAAGCCCGCATGCGCGCCCAGCTGGGGCTACCGTCCGAAGAAGTCGGCCTGCTGTTTCTGAATATCGGCCACGAGGGGCTGACGTTTGACGAGCTGTACAAGATCTTCGGCGGCTGGTTCGAGGAGATATTCTGCGACGTCTTCGGCACTCTGATGATCGGCCCAGCCTACGGCTACACCATGGTGGAGCTGTTCGCGTCGCCCGCGGACCCAGCGGCGGTTAGTCGAATCAACATCGACGCTCGCGGCGACCGGCTCGCGCCGCATCCACCGCGCCATCTTCGTCTGAAGACCGTCGCCAACATTCTGTCCGCCGTGGGCGAGGACGAAGCGGCCGAGGAGCTCGTCGCCGAATGGCAGGGGATACACGGCGTTCCTGAGACCATCGACCTACCGCTGCGTGGCGGTGGTGCGGTGACCGTGCCCATGGGCATCATGGAAGAGCTGCTCGGCGAGGTGTGCAGCCGGCTGTACCGGGAGCAGATGCACGGGCTCAACGGTCACGCCTTGTTCGACATTCCAGGTGTCGACTACGGGCCGCACGAAGCGGCCGAGGTGCGTCGCGCCAAGAATGAGTTCATCCTGGGCAACGCGCCAACAGAGCATTCGGCGCGTGCTGTCATCGGCGGCCTGGTTCTGGCGTGGCGCCAGGCGATGCACCGGGAGGCTGAGTTCCTCGCCCTGGCACACCACGCGATCGTCGGAGTCACCGAGCATCACGAAGACATCCACGACAACGCGTTCGACATTCCGACGAGTTCGGTCGAGAGCACGCCCGGCGACCAGCCGAGCACGGTGGAAGCATTGGTGCTGCACACCCTGTTGGGGCCGCCCCACGCCGTGCGCGACATGGCCCGGCGACGTGGGCAATCGAACGCGGCGGTGGGCTCCGGTATCGTTAACGCGGCGCACACCAGATGGCGTCGCTAGCAGCAGTCATCATCGCCGGCGGCAAAGCAACTCGATTCGGCGGACGTTACAAACCGCTGCTCGAGGTCGGCGGCGTGCGTATTCTGGACCGACAGCTCGAGGTACTGCGTGCGCGCTTCGAGCGGATCATCATCGCAGCGAACGAACCGGAGCCGTACGCCTACACGGGCTTGCAAATCGTCGCCGACCGCCGGCCGTCGGCGGGCCCGTCCGCCGGACTCGATGCTGCGTTCGCTGCCACCGACCAGTCGCACCTATTTGCCGTCGCCGGAGACATGCCCTACCTGGATGTGGCGGCGGTCGATGTGTTGTTGTCGGCGGATCGAGACGACTTCGATGCGGTGGCTCCTCGAGTAGCCGGTTACTACGAACCGCTGCACGCACTGTACTCGCGTTCATGCGCTGCCGTGGTCGAGCGACGTCTAGACGCCCGACGTTACAAGTTTTCCGGATTGCTGACGGAAGAAGAACTGCGTGTCAACGACGTCGGTGAAGAACTTTTTCGCGCTGTCGACTCGCAGCTGCGCTTCCTGACCAACATCAACTCTCCGGCCGATCTTTCGTAATCGGTTCGTGATCTCGGAAAACGGATCGAGTAAGTTTGCTGACATGCGGATCGGCAATCTAAATGTGGACACTACTGTCCTGCTGGCGCCAATGGCGGCAGTCACCGATCTGCCGTTTCGGACCGTGTGCGAAGAGTTTGGTCTCGGCCTGACGATCACCGAATTCCTTTCGGCTCACGCGCTGAACGCTGGCGCCAAGAAGACCGTGGACAAGCTGACGCCGAGCCTCCACGGGCGCGCGTTCGGTGTACAGATTTTTGGCCGCGAAGAAGAGTCGATGATTCGTGCTGCGCGCATGGCCGTGGACATCGGTGCATCGCTGGTCGATATCAACATGGGTTGCCCCGCCAAACGAGTCGTCGCGGGCGCATGCGGATCTGCGCTGATGAAGGAGCCCGAACTCGCGGCACACATCGTGCGGACCGTCGTCAGTGCCGTGCCCGATGACGTCCCGGTCACGGTGAAACACCGCGCGGGTTGGGACCAGCTCAATCGCAACGCCGCCGAGTTCGCCTGCCTGATGGTAGACGCCGGCGCGAAGATGATCACGGTGCACGGACGCACCCGCACCCAGGGGTTCAGCGGTGAGAGTTGCCTCGAAATCATTCGCGACGTCCGTGACATGGTCCCCAGCCATATCCCCGTCGTTGGTAATGGCGATGTGGTCGACGTTGATTCCTACCAGCACATGCGCGAGGTCACCGGCTGCGATGCAGTGATGATCGGCCGCGGCGCCCAGGGTAACCCCTGGCTGTTCAAGCGAATTCACCAGCTGGAGTGTGGCAATCCGGACCCCGGTGAGCCGTCTATCGAGGAGCGGCTGGTCACCCTCAAACGCCACGCAGAACTGATTGTCGAGCTCAAGACTGAACTGCCGCCAAACAAGCTTATCCATGAGATCAGAAAAGCATGCGCTTGGTACGCCAAGGGCCTTCACGGTTGTAACCAGTTTCGCCAGCAGGTGTGGCAAATCCAGTCTGCACAGGACGCGATTGCGCACGCCGAACGCTACTTCACGGACCTCGTCGACCGGTACGCTCCGGTCGCTGCGTAGGGCGTAGACGACGTGGCCAGAACAAGCAAGCCTAAGGACGTACGCCGTCACTTGATCGCCGATAGCGAGGCGATGCAGAACGTGCTCGCGGCGATCGAAGAGCACGCCGAGAACGATGAGCCGGTGATCATCGTCGGCGAGCCCGGCTCCGGCCGTGAGTTGATCGCTCGTATTCTGCATGCGACCAGCGCACGCAAACAGGGCGAGCTGGTCGTGGTGCACGCATCGGCCACACCCAAGGGGCTGTTCTCCGGGGCCATTGACTGCACGTCCACGTCGAAGCTGCGCGAAGCCGACGGGGGGACGCTCCTGATCAAGAACTTCTACGAGATGGCGCGTAGCTCTCAGCGGCGGCTTTCGAAGTTGATGCGAGCCGGCCAAGAAAAGCCCGGCAAACCCGAAAAGAAGAGCAAGGCCAAAGCCCGCGACAAAGCACCGGACGTTAGATACGTCGGCATGTGCGACATGGATCTGGCTCTGGCAAACGAGGCCGGCGTGCTCAATCAAGAACTGTACGCCCGTGTACGCGAGCGCCAGATCGTCGTGCCACCGCTGCGCCAACGCGTCGCCGATATTCCGGCACTGACGGCTCAGCTCGTCCGGTTGTACGCGCGCGAGTTCGGCAAGAACAAGGGTACCGGTCGGATGACTCTGTCATCTCGTGCCTGTGATCGCCTTGCGCAGTATCCGTGGCCAGGCAACGTCGCGGAGCTCAAGAGTATCGCGCGTCGACTCGTCCTGAGCGCGAAGTCGAGTCGGATCAACGCCGGGCACGTGGATGCGATCCTACCGGTGGTCGCCGAACGCGTCCCCCTGGAGGACATGGCGTTCGAGGACATGGTGCGCAGCAAGTTGACGACGTTCTTGCGTCGTGTCGAAGGCTACGACATGACCGACCTGTACAACGACGTGATCGCCCGGGTCGAGCGGCCCATGCTCGAAGTGGTTCTGGGTCATACCGGCGGCAATCAGGTGCGCGCGGCCGAGCTGTTGGGAGTCAACCGCAACACGCTCCGGCGCAAGTTGGACGAGTACGATCTGCTGCCAAAGAGCAAACGAGCTAAGCCAGCGCGAGGAGCCAAGCGCGCCTCGAGCAAACGGTCTAGCGGTCGCAAACGGGCCGGTTAGCGGCCGGCCCGCCGGTCGCTACGAGCACGCGCTACCAGGACAAGTCGGCGTAGAACCCGGCGCTGATCTCGAAGAAGCTGGTGACTGCTGAGCCGTCGCGGCCGGATGTCAGAATGTGGCGCGCATCGGCGCGGACACCGTACTTGGCGGCGAGTTGGTAGCGCACGCCGCCACCCCAACCGAATTCAAGATCCGTGTCGCTCTGGGCAACATCACTATCGCTGGCGAAGATGCTGCGTCCGCCGAGGGTCAGCGTGCCCAGGGGGACCAACTTGCCCTCCATGATCGGCACGTTTGCCAGGGCGCGCCACGTGACCGACTTGGCGCTCTGGCCGCCACTGAGCCCCGGGCGCGAATAGGCAACTTCGATTCCAGCTTCGAGCCAGCGGTGCACTGGAGCTGCGACTCGGAGTCCCAGGTGGGGAACGCTGTCGACCACTGAGGTGTCAGCTGAATTGCCAAGGTGGTGGGCGTCGCTGAACAACGTGCCGCCGCCGAAAGCGCCCAGTCGCAGCCGAACCTTCTCCGGTGTCGCCGCGGGTTTTCGGATCACCACAGGCTTCTCTGGTTCGCTGATGGAGATGGTCAGGGTCGCGTGTGTAGTGGTTGTCGCGCCGCTACCGGTGACGATTTGCAGTTTGGCCGTGGTCGGAGCGTCGGCGCCGGGAGTGACCGGGACCTGTAGCACGCCCTTGTCTGTCATCATCAGCTCGCCGATGGTGAGTCCGGGCGGCCCGACAACGCGGATCGTCGAAGGCACGCCGATGGGGCTTCCCAGTTTGATCGGCACGACGGTGTTCTTCGATCGAGGCAGCTTGGCCGTTGCGCTGGGCGCGAGCACCGCGCTCAGACCAACCACGTCCAGGCGCACGCTAGTGTTGTGGGGGCCGCCGTCCGTGCAGATGAGCGTGGTGGCCCCGGCCGTCTTCAACAAGACTGGTGCAGACATTGGCGCGCCAGCATTCGCGAGCCCGCAACGTATGGGTGGTGGGGCAAATACGGTGGTGCCACGGAAGACCCGAGGAGGGGCAAGGCGTTTCATCGGGTCGGCCAGCTGGTTTCCGCTCAGTTTGACCGTGGACCCCTGGGTAGCCGGGCTGCCAGGCTGTTTCACACTGGCCATGCGTACCTGGATGAGCCGTGCCGTGGTTGATGCGCTCTCGAATTTGTCATTGTCGATAGACGCGATACGCACGTAGTAGTTGCCTGCCGGTAGGCCGTGGGCCTCGAATTTCGTGGTGGTAGCCGGAATCGTCAGCGCGGCGATCAGATCGACGCCGGCCGTGTCCATGCTGAGGGTGATGCGATAGCGAGCCGCTTTGGCGACGGACTTCCACGAGCCGCCAAGAGAAGCGCCGCCAGCGCTCACCCCCACGGCGATACCGGGCAGGTTGTCCCAGGTCGGCGTCGGCGGCAGGCGCTTGGGTTTCATTGGCTTCTTCTTCGGCGCGACCTTCGTGCCCCAGCCGGTCGCGACGGTTACCTGCGGCCAGCCCATGCCGACGGTGCGCACGCGGATCGGGCTGCCTTTATGGTTGGCGAAACGCGCTGTCTGGCTGTCGTCCACCGAAACGAGTACGTCGCTTTTGCCCACGGTCGCCTTGGACGACTTGGTCGATACCTGGATCTTGGGTTTGCCGTCGAGTTCGGCGAGTCTGGCTCGCAGGGTGCCGCTCTCCAGGTGGGCGCGCGTTGACTTGATTCGGGCCGCACGCTTGCTCTTGCCGTAGATGATGACAAGGGTGTCTTCGCGCATGAACACCCGGGACTTGTCCACGAACGTGATTTCGGCGGTGGCTCGTTTTCGCGAGTTCACACGCCAGGCGCGGAACAGGCCCATACCGGTTCTTGCACCCTGCCACGCTGGCACCGTGGACGGTTTGACCCGGACCTTGCCGCGTTGACGAGTGACGTGAGCATCGGCGAGTTCTTTCAAAATCGGCAGCGTGATCAGCGTCCCCGGCTTCAGGTTGTGGGGGAGTTTGCCCATCTTGGGATTGTACTTGTGGATGTACTTGATGCCGTCTCGCGAGCCGTAAACGCGTTCGGAGATCGCGTAACAGGAATCTCCGGATCGCCAAGCGTACTGAAACGTCCTGACGACTTTCTCCTCGGCCTCGGTGATTCGCGGTAACGCCAGCTGACACACACACACGGCAAAACAAATAAGCAGACGGTGTCTCATGATCATTGATTCCTTGCCTTGGCCTTGGTGATGGCTCGCCACAACTTGCGGGCCACCCCGGCAGGTTCTATCGGCGTGGGAACGACTTCCGCGACGCCGGCGCGGAGCAATGCGGTGACGTTTTCCATATTTGCCGTGTCGCAGGCCGCGACTACCGGAACGCCCAGTGCGGTGATGCTCGCCATATCCGCAGCGGCAGGGTCGGCGACAAAAACTGCTGTTACGTCTTCGTTCGCCTCCGTGGAGAACGAAATGGTGCTGATACCGTTGGCGACCAAACCCGCGCTGAGCCCGGGGGGCATGGCGCCGACGACGCCGACGACCGCCTTTTCGCTGAGACCTTCGGCGACCTTGGCAATGTAGGCCTGATCGCTCTGAAACCTGGTCCGCTCTCCGGGGTTCGGGCGAACCTCAGAGACCATGCGTTGTTCACGCGTCGACAAATAGGTGGCATCACGCGCGCGTTCCCGGCTGTTGAGATTGGCGGAGTCCAGGGCGGCCAGTCTTTTGCGTACGCCTTCGGCGGTCGGTCGCTTGTCCGCGTGCTTCTCCAACATACGCATGATCAATTCGGCCAAAGCCACCGGGCAATCCGGGCGCATCGTGCGCACGTCCTCTGGGGCCTTGTACATGTGATCGGCCACCACCTCTGGCGCGGAGCCTTCGAACGGCACGGTAGTCGTCAGCATCTCGTAGAGCATGCAGCCGAACGAATATACGTCGGCCGGAAGCCCCACGCCCCGACCTCGAGCTTGCTCCGGGGACATGTAGTACGGCGTGCCGCCGATCAGCCCTTCTTTGGTCAAGCGGCGGTCGATCGCCGCCTTCGCGTCCGCGATGAAGGCCAGGCCAAAGTCCATGACGACGATGCGCTCCTTGTCGGCGGCGCCCTCTAGAAATACGTTCTCGGGTTTGAGGTCTCGGTGGACGAGGGTCAGCTCGTGGGCGGCGACCAACACATCGGCAATGCGGTAGCCGACGTGGGCGACTCGTTGGATCGGCAGTTGTCCCTGCTCGGTCATGTAGTCGAACAGAGTCTCGCCGCGGAGCAGCTCCATGACCAGGTACAGGCTGCTCTCGTGCTCGCCGAAGTCGAACACTTCGATCGCGTTGGGATGCTTGAGCTGAGCGGCCACGCGGGCCTCTCGGATGAATCGGGTGCGTGTCGCCTTGTCCTGGCTCCAGCGCGGCAGCAGGAGCTTTACCGCCACGTCGCGGCCGAGCCGTTTGTCCAGCGCGCGGTAGACCACGCCCATGCCGCCGTCGCCCACGGCATGCAGCAGTTCGTAGCGCTTAGCGATCAACCGGCCGATGTTTGTGTCGGCGGTTTCGTCAATCAACTCGCTCATACCGCGACCTCCCAAAGCTCGATAACGGCTTCGCGTCCGGCCAGGTTCTTGGAACCGACCGGCCGAAACTCGAAGCCTTTGCCCGCGGCTTGTTTCGTAGCGTTGGTGGTCAGAATTTGCCCCGGTCGCGCGATGGCTTCGAGGCGCGCGGCCACGTTCACAGTATCGCCGATGGCCGTGTATTCCATGCGAGTGCTGGAGCCGAAGTTACCCACGACTGCCTCGCCGGTGTGCACACCAATGGCGAGTTGAATCGTCATGTCGTATTTCGACTGCCAGCTGTCGTTGGCGGTTTCGAGCCAGCGCATCATGTCTTCGGCTGCCTCGACGGCGAGCTTGGCGTGCTCACTCTGAACCTTGGGGGCACCCCAAATGGCCATCACGCTGTCACCCATGAACTTATCGACGATACCGTCGTGGCGGAACACGATCTCGGTGAGGATCGTGAACAACTCGTTGAGGATCGTCACGACCTCCTCGGCGCCCCGTTTCTCCGCCAGGGGCGTGAACCCAGCGACGTCGGCGAACAGCACCGTAATGTTTCGGCGCTCGCCGCCCAGGGCCATGGGTTGTTTGCGCTCGACGACCTTGTCCACGAGCTGGTCCGGCAGGTAGCGACGCAGGTCCGTCCGGATCTCGATTTCTTCCCGGATGCGCTGCTCGCTCGCTTGTAGGTTTTCCGCTGCACCGCTCATGGCCGAGGCAAGCACCGCTAGCTCATCGCGGGTGCGTACCTCGATGCGCTGATCGAAGCGTCGGTCGGCGAGTTCCTGAGAGAACGCGACCAGCTGAGCGATCGGCGCGGTGATCCGGCGTGCGACGATGACGCCGAGCACGAGGGCCAGGAGCAGTACGGCTCCAACCACGGTGATTACGATGTTGCGCATGCGCACCAGGGACGCGTACGCCACGTCGTGGGGAAGCTGGGCCACGATGGCGAGTTTGTACGTGGGCAGTGAACGCAGCCCCGCGACCATCTTCGTCCCGCGCGCGTCCTTGAAGCTGCCGAACACGATGAGCCCCTTGTCGATGGCGCCGCCTTCCAGTCGGTTCAGTACGCCTTCGCCAGCCAGGGGAGAGCCCGCAGCAATTTCCGGATCGCTGTGAGCCACCGCGCGCAACTTGCTGTCGACGACGAACAACACCGCTCGTTTTCCGGTGAACCGTTGCTCCGCGATCTTCTGCGTTCGTTGCTGCATGGCGGTTAGCGGCACCGAACTGCTCGCATACCAGGTGGCGGCTTTGCCTCGGATCGGCACGACCATTCGTAAACGTGCACCGGTTGCGCTCACTTCGATGTCACCCAGAGCCATGCGCGTCTTGTCGGCCGCGGCCCGCAACTTGGCGCTGAGCGTTGGCGGCTTGTCCCGCTTCGCCGCGGTGCCCTTCTTAGTGATGGCGTCGATGAGCGCGCCCTTTGCGTCGTAGATCAACACGCGTTCGATCGCGCCGCTGCCACCGACGAGTGATTTGGCCAGGCCGAGCCGCGTGGACATGGCGACCGAGTCGTCTTCCAGTGCACGGGCGACGGCGTTGAGTAGATCCTCGGCATCTGATGTGGTCGACGCTAGCGACGTGGCGACATCATCGATGACGGCGAACAACAGCTCCTCGTGCACTCGCTCCAGGGACTCCTTGTTCACGTTGATCAACGAGTAGCCGACGATGGCCAGCGGGATCGTCGCGAGGATGATCGCGAGCAGGCTCAGCTTCAGGCGCAGCGGTAGCGCAGCTCGAGGCAATGCCCCCGCGCTCCCCGTTTCCCCTGGCGGTGCTGTCTCAGTTGTGGACGGCCGGTCGGCCATGTCGCGCCATTGTAATGCTACGATGTCGATTCGCGCAGCATGAAACCAACAGAGAACTCAGACCGCGCTGATGCGTACCCAGACGGTGCTGTGGACCCGGATCGGGATCCAGTATTCGACGAGCTGACCAAGCTAGCGATGTTCGTCACTCAGACGCCGGTGTCGGTGGTGTCGTTGGTGGACGGTGATGGCCTATTGATCAAGTCGGCTGCGGGCATCGACCCGTCGGCTCTGTCGCCAGAGGATTCGCTCTGTGCATATACCATCGCCGTCGGCGACGCGATCGTGGTCGAAGACGCAGCCGCCGACGAGCGCTTTCGCGAGAATTCGCTGGTCACCGGTGCCCCGCACATCCGCCTCTACGCCGGGGTGCCCCTGCTGTCAGAGTCGGGGCGAGCGATCGGCGCTCTGTGCGTCATCGACACGGAAGCGCGCCAACTCGACGACGCCCAGACCAACGCGTTGAAGACGATCGCCAATCAGGCGAGCTGGCATTTGCGGCGAATCGCCGGAGAGCAAGCTTTGGAAGCGGCAAGGAGCAGATTCGCGGTCATCGAGGCTGAGTTGCGCGGCGCCAAAGAGGAGGCTGAGCGCACCAGTCAGACCAAGTCGCGATTCTTGGCGAACATGAGCCACGAGTTGCGCACGCCGCTTAATGCGGTGATCGGCTTCAGTGAGTTGCTAGCCAAGAACAAGCGGCAGCATTTGGACGAACGGGAGACGACCTGGGCCTCGCGTATCCGCGCTAATGGCGAACAGCTCCTGGCGCTGATCAACGACCTGCTCGACTTGTCCAAGATCGAGGCGGGGCGCGTCGAGCTGGAGTTCAGCGATGTCGAGCTATCGCCGCTGGTGCGCTCTCTCGTCGAACAGATCGATCCATTGGCCGCGGAGGCGCGGACGAAGATTCGCTTGCGAGCACCCCAGGTTTGTCAGGCGATCAACGCTGATGAGAAGCGCCTGCGCCAGGTACTGCTCAATCTGGTTTCCAATGCACTGAAGTTCGGCATGGGCCGGCCGGTGTTGATCCGACTGGTTTGCACCGGAGACGTGCCAGTGCGGCTCGATGTCGTGGACGGTGGCATCGGAATCGCGCGGGATAAGTGGCAACGGGTGTTCGAACCATTTCGTCAGGCCGACGAGAGTAAGGCACGCGCCCACGAAGGCACCGGACTCGGCCTGGCTATCGCGCGGCTGCTGTGTCGCCAGATGGGATTCGACCTCGTCGTCGATAGCGTCGAGGGCGTCGGCAGTACGTTTTCGATCATGCTCTCACCAGACGCGAGCGCACCCGTTCACTCCGAACCATCGGCGCATCCCGATTCGAACCCCGACCGGGTCACCCTGAATCCTTCGTCGCCGTTTATCGGCCTCGAGGACTCCGGCCTGGACCTCAGCGACGATCCAGACCTGCCGGGCATCGACCTCGGCGAAGAGCCGGACCTGTCCGGGAGCACCCTGGACGAGGACCCGGAGCTGGCGTGACGACCCTGCAGAAGATCGCGGTCGTGGAGGACAACCCGGACAACTGGATGCTCCTCGAGGCGTTGCTCGAAGATCGCTATCAGCTGTTCCACTATGGAACCGGGCGCGCCGCGCTGCTCGGGTTGCCACTCGATCCGCCGGTCGTGATTCTGCTCGATATCTCATTGCCCGAGATGGATGGCACTCAGGTGTTGCGCCGGCTGCGTCAGGATGCGGCGCTGTCCACTATTCCGGTGATCGCGCTTACGGCCCACGCGATGGCTGGCGATCGAGAGAAGTTTCTGAACATGGGCTTCGACGACTATGTGTCCAAGCCGATCGTGGACGAGCAGATTCTGTTCGCCGCCATCGAACGGCTGGTACCCGGAGCGCCTGCAACCCTGACGCAGAAAAGGGATCGTATTCGCAGGCGGTACATCGCACGGATGACCGATAAGATCGGCTCGTTGAGCCGGGCGCGCGCCGACGTCGCCGCTGGCGTCGCCTCCGATGAATCACTCAAGCAAATACGAGATACGGCGCATAACCTGCGTGGCTCCGGGGCAAGCTACGGTTTTCCCGAGATCACTCAGGCTGCAGCGAGAGTTGAGGACGCGGCACCGGCGGACCTTCTCGACAGCATCCAGGATCTCTTGCGCGTTCTAAACGCGACAGTCGCAGCGTCGACGGTGTAGCGTTGGGGACTATGGGGGCGACGAGTAAGCGTGTGCTGGTGGTCGATGACGACCCGGATCTGCGCGACTTGCTGGAGGTGGAGCTCCAGGGGCATGGCTTCTTCGTCGCCACGATGCATTCGGCCGAGGACGCACTGGCTGCTCTGGCGAATGCGGCATACGACGCGGTGCTCACGGATCTGAATCTGCCGGGCATGCCTGGTCTTCAGTTCTGTGAGCAAGTAATCGCCAATCAACCGGGGCTTCCCGTCGTTGTGATGACCGCGTACGCGAGTCTGGAGAACACGATCGCAGCGCTGCGCATCGGCGTCGATGATTACGTGACGAAACCAGTGCGCGGAGAGGCCCTGGCTATGAGGCTGCGCCGGGTGATCGACTCGCGCGAGCTGCGCGACGAGGTCAAACGACTGCGTCACATGGTGGCGGACTCACAGCGTTTCCACGACCTCATGGGACAGAGCGTGGCGATGCAGAGCGTCTACACGTTGCTGGGTAGGATCGCTGACTCGGAGGCATCGGTTCTGATCACCGGCGAAAGCGGTACCGGCAAAGAGGTCACCGCGCGCTCGATTCACGCATCGAGTCGTCGCAAGGACGGCCCGTTCGTTCCGGTGAACCTGTCGGCGGTGCCGGGGCAGTTGCTCGAGAGCGAGTTGTTTGGCCACGCCAAGGGGGCGTTCACCAGCGCTCACGGTGAACGCGCCGGTTTGTTCCAGCGGGCTAACGGGGGCACGATCTTTCTCGACGAGATCGGCGACATGCCTCTGGAGCTTCAGCCGAAGTTGCTCCGCGCATTGCAAGAGCGCAAGGTGCGTCCGGTCGGCAGTGACGACGAAGTTGCCATCGACGTTCGAGTGATCGCCGCGACCAATCGAGATCTGGACACGGCTGTCGAAGAAGAGCGTTTCCGCGAGGACCTGTATTTTCGGATCAACGTCGTCCACGTCGAGCTGCCGCCGCTACGCGTGCGCGGACGGGATATTCTGATGCTCGGCCAACACTTCCTGGATCACTTCGCCCTCCAGGCAGAGAAGCCGATCGTCGAGTTCTCCCAGCCTGCTGCCGAGCGGCTGCTTTCGTATCAGTGGCCGGGCAATGTTCGCGAGCTTCGTAATTGCGTCGAGAGGGCAGTCGCACTAGCTCAGCACCGGGAGATCGTCCTGGACGATCTGTCGACGAAGATCCGCAACTACTCTCGCTCGCACGTGTTGGTCGCCAGCGACGACCCGCAAGAGTTAGCTCCCATGGAGCAGGTAGAACGCCGTTACATCATCCGCGTGATGGAGGCGGTCAACGCCAACAAGACCATGGCGGCCAAGGTTCTCGGCTTCGATCGCAAGACCCTGTACCGCAAGCTAGAGCGGCACGGCATCGACATCAAACCCCGCGAGCAAGACAGCTAAGCCGGCTACCCGCGCGACGCTCTCGCGCTGATTCGCAGGAGCATGTTGATGAGCGGGGTTACTTCCAGGGATACCTGCATGGGGCGTTTACCTTTGATGTCCGAGCGGACGATGTCGGCGCGGGCTGACACTTCCGCGAGGCCGTAGCTACCGGCAGTGCCAGCTAGCTGACGCAGCAATTTGAATAGGTCCCCACGCGTGCTGGGGTCTCGCTGCAGTCGGACTACCGCGCCCTTCAGCTCCACCGCCTTGTCGCGCAGCTTGATCCGGTAGACCCGGCGCATGCGTTCGATAGTCGTATCCAGCTGTTCCCCGGTTGCGGTCATCACGCCCCCTGGTACTTCACATGGCGTGCCAGACCCGGGTGAACCAAATCCAGGAACTTAGCGTGTGGCGATCCGCCACACGGGTCATCTTGACCCGTCCCAGCTGGTCCGCAGGATCCGGCGAGCAGAACGATTTCAGATTGTTGCGGGTGGCCCGAGGCGTGCACTGGAGCCGCGCTGCCACCAATGACAACCCATCGACGACCCAGTGTGACCCGGGCGTCTACAGGAGAACAGTGCATATCTTAACCTCAGCAGTCCTATCTGGAGCCCTGGTGCTAGCCACCGCCGGCGTCGCTAACGCAGACGATCCGAAGTTCAAGTATGGAAAGTCCAAAGACGTCAAAGACGTAAAGGGCGTCGAGTGGAAAGCGTCCGCTCAGGCCGGAATGATCGTGACCAGTGGTAACGCGAGAACCACGACCATCGCAGGCTCCGCCAAGACATCTCGCAAGACCGCGGACAACAAGTTTCAGTTCGAGTTGAACGGCGCCTTCGCCCGTTCTGCCGTTCTGGTCTCGGCCGACGCCAACGGTGACGGTTTGATTGGCTCGGAGAACGAGATCACCCGAAGCACCGCGACGAGCGCCGAAGCGTGGGCCGCCAAGGCTCGCTACGATCGTTTCCTGACCGCCTCCAACTCGCTCTACGTTGCCGGCATCGTCAGCGCCGATCAGCCCGCTGGTAAAGAACTGGTCGGCGGCGGCCAGCTTGGTTACAGCCGGCTCATCTACAAGGACAAGAAGCACACGCTATTGGGCGAGGTCGGTTATGACTTCTCGTTCGAGGACCTCGCCGTAGGTGATGGCGTGTCGATTCACTCAGGCCGTGTGTTCCTCGGCTATGAAGGCAAGCTGACCAAAGACACTGGCCTTGCCAGCTCCCTCGAGGTGCTGGCCAACGTCAACGAGCTCGACCAGGCTGGACGCATCGTCGATCCTCTGGAGGACACCCGCGTCAACGCCGCGGTCAACTTGACCACGAAGTTGTTCAAGAACATCAGCTTTCGCTTTGGCGTCACCGCCAAGTACGACAACGCGCCCGCGCCTCGGCCGGCGCTCGATTTGCCCTACGCCCCCGGCTTCGTTTCGTTCGCCGAGGAGCTCGATACCAGAACCGAAGCCACGCTGATCATCAATTTCCTCTAACCAAACACTCAGAAAGAAAGTTTAGGAGCTCAAACCATGGATTTCTTCAGCGTCGCGTACCTCAAGGGCCTCGCGCACACCTACCTGGTGCCGTTTGCCATCAACCTGGTCATCGCCATCTTCGTGTTCTACATCGGGCGGGTGGTCGCCCGGCTGGTCGTCAAGACTCTCGACAAGCTGATGCAGCGATCCAAGATGGACGCGTCGTTGCGCAAGTTTGCAACGGACCTGGCGTACGGGTTGCTCATGGCCATCGTCGTTATCGCGTCCCTGGAACGTCTCGGCGTCAAGACGACCGCCGCAATCGCGATCATCGGTGCCATGGGCCTTGCTCTTGGCCTCGCTCTGCAAGGCTCCCTCGGCAACTTTGCGTCGGGCGTGATGATCATCATGTTCAAGCCGTACAAGATCGGTGATCTGGTCAAGCTTGGTGGCCAGGTCGGCGTCGTCGAAGAGATCAAAGTGTTCAACACGGTTCTGATCACCCCCGACAACCGGACCATCCTGATGCCTAACGGTCAGATCACCTCGGCCAGCATCGAGAACCTCAGCGCCAAAGGCATTCTGCGCATCGATATGACCTTCGGCATCGGCTACGACGATGACATTCGTGCAGCCAAGAAGATGATCGAGCAGGTCATCACTTCGGACCCGCGCGTTCTGGCGGACCCGGCGCCGCAAGTCGCGGTCGCCGAATTGGCCGACAGCAGCGTCAACTTCGTCGTCCGTCCCTGGGTGACCGTTGCCGACTACTGGGGAGTTCGTTTCGATCTCACCGAGCGGCTGAAGCTCGAAGCTGACACACAAGGAATCAGCATCCCGTACCCGCAGCGCGACGTTCACATGCACCAGGCCGACAAAGCGGCTTAGCGCCTACTCACTCACGTCCCGTAGACCAATCTGGGCCCGGACGACATCGTCCGGGATTCCCAGAGCGTCTACCAGGTGGGTCGCCTGATCCGCCAACTCCGCACACAGCTCACTCACCTGATCTCTCACCGCCCCTGACTTCGCTGGCTCGAAGTAGCCGTTCTCCAGAAACCAACCTCTGTCTCTTTCGAGCACCGTGAGCGCGTACAGCGATCGCAGCTTGCCGAGCATCTCGCGAAGCTCAGGAGCCGCGCTTTCTTCGAGCTCGACCATCGCCTCGAACGCGAGCCACTCTCCTTGTGCCCGTCCCAATGCGATCACGTGTTCCTGGCACTGGATCATGGCGAAGAACGCATCGTGACCTTCGTCCATGCGTTTCTTGATTCGCTTGGCCAGGGAGAACAACAAGTCTTCCTTGCGGTCACCGAGCAGCTCGCCCTGGACCTTCGCGTCACGCAGATGCTCTTTCCCTGTACGCCGTGATGTCACCGGATTGCGATTGAGCCCATCGATGGCGCGACGCGTAACAAAGCGCGCCAGGCCGAGCACGCCGATGCCGCGCATGCCTCGAGAGAAATCGGTGAGCAGGGACTTGGCCACCAGCTGGAGCAGGACCACGTTGTCGCCTTCGAACGTGGTGAACACATCCGTGTCGGCCTTGAGCGCGGCGAACCGAGCCCCGGCCAGGTAGCCACGACCACCGCAGGCTTCGCGACATTCGCCAATGGTCGACGACGCGTGCCACGTCGCTAATGCCTTGATCGCGGCGGCCGCCGTTTCGAGCTCGACGTCGGGCTCGCCGCCAATCTCACCGGAGTCATGCAGGTCGGCAAAGCGTTTGCCTACTTTGCGGCTAGCGGCGTGGAGCGCGATGGTCTCGGCGAACCGAGGCAGCAGCCGTCGCCGATGATACGGGTACTGGATCAACGTTACCTCGGGCGCGCCGCGCGGTCCAAACTGCCGCCGCCGGCTGGCGTAGCGCAAGGCAATGGTAAGCGCGAGCTTCGATGCACTGAGCGCCGCCGTGCCCACCGCGATGCGGCCGCCAACCAACGCACCCAACATCGTGAAGAAGCGTTTGCCTGCGCTGGCGATGGGGCTGTCGTAGGTGCCGTCTTCGGCGACGCTCGCGTAGCGGTCGAGCAGCTCGCCGCGGCCGATGGACACTTTGTTGAAGGCGAGGCGTCCGTTGTCCACACCTTCGAGGCCGAGCTTGCCGCCGCAATCTTCGATCTCGACGCCGTCGCATGGACTGCCGTCTTCGTTTCTGATCGGCACAGCGAATGCGTGCACGCCGTGGGCCTGATCTTGCGTCTTGAGCTGCGCGAAGACCACGGCGACTCTGCCGTAGCGCCCCGCGTTGCCGATGTAATCTTTGCGCGCGCGTGGATGCGGCGTGTCGATGACGAATGTCTGGGTCTCGGCATCGTACGTGGCGGTGGTTTCCAAATCGTTGACGTTGGAGCCGTGTCCAGTCTCGGTCATGGCGAAACAACCAGGGAGTTCGGCGCGGCCGGCCGCCGGTAGGTACGCGTTGTGGTGTCGCTCGGTACCCAGGCATTTGACCGAAAGGCCAAACAAGCCGAACTGGACGCCAAACTTGACCATCAAGCTCAAGTCGCCGTAGCCCAGAGTCTCGAACGCGGCGAGGAAGCGGCCTGTGCTGTTCTCGCCACCACATGATTCGGGGAAGGCCAGGGCGCCCCAGCCCCGATCCGCGACGAGCTTCAGCCGCGCCTGAGTTTGCTCGCGCAAGGAGTCCAGGTCGTTGTGACGCGCCAGGGGCGCACCAGCATCGCCGGCGAGGAACTTCATGATCTCAGAGCGCAGCTCGGCGTGAGGCGCGTTGAGCAACTCGGTCATCGCGGTCACTTCGAAGTTGGCCGGCGCGGCCTCGGCGATCGGCTGAGGTCGCCAGGTCTGCATGATCGACAGCGCGCGCTCTTTCTCAGTCAGGCCGATCGCCCGTTCCAGTTCGCGCAGTGCGCTCAGCTCTGCTTCATCAGGAACGTGGTCACTAAACGAAACCGCGAGCTCGCGCAGAGTTTGGTTGTCGTCGACGCCGCGCTCGCCGGCGCGTTTGCGAATCAGTTCGAGTAGGGATGCCAGGTCGCGCGCGCTGGGTGGGTCGCCGGGATCCAGCCATGTCGCCAGGGTGCTCCGGCATTCCTCGGAAAGCGCGCTAGTGGCAGAAAGGTGCTGGCTGATCGCGCGTGTCTCGTCATCCTCGAGGTCACCGTCGGACCACGCGAGGTAGATCATCGGAGCGAACATCAAGGCGGTCGGGGTGCTGGGCAGCGGCTTGTTGGTCACGGCGTAAGCGTGACAGATCGAGCCAGGTCAGCGCCAGCGGTGCCAGCTACAACAACATGGCTAGTTCGCCGCGGAACTCGTCCGCCAGCGGGCTGCGTATTCCGATGACGTTGAATACTTTCAGCATAGCTTTGCGCCCGGCCTCGTCGTTCCACTTCTTGTCCTGACGCACGACCTGCAGAAATTGCTCGAGCGCGCCGCGGTAGTCAGCGCTGCCGACGAGCGCGCAGGCCAGGTTGTAACGCGCCGCGATATCATCGGTGTTGGCATCGGCCGCCGTCCTGCAAGCGTCGACTCCGCCCGCGTCGGCGCCAACTTGCACCAGCGACATGACTTCAAGGAGCTTCTGGCCTTCCGCCGCTTCGTCACTGCGCGGATTGATGGCGGCGATATGGGTGCCAGCCTCGTCGAGTTTGCCTGCCTCGATGGCAGCCCGCGCCAGGCCAAGAAGTGCTCGGGGGTGGCCTGGCTCAATGGCAAGGGCTGCGTCGAAGTCGCCGGCGGAAACGAGTGTGTCGGCCTCGCTGGGCAGATTCTTGGCCAGGAACTCGCGCACCGATGACTCGGGCAACGCGCCAGTAAACTCGGCGACAACTTTGCCGTCAGCGAATAGTTTTACCGCGGGGATACCGCGAATCTGGTAGCGAGCACCCAGCTCCTTGTTCGAGTCGGTGTCGACTTTGGCGAGTACGAATGGCGCGTTCGGTTCGGCCGCTAGCTTCTCCAACACTGGTCCCAGCATGCGACACGGCGCGCACCACTCGGCCCAGAAATCGACCAGCACCGGCGTCTTCTTCGAACGCTCGATGACTTCCGCTTCGAACTCAGCAGTCGTTACATCCATACCCAATGTTTACCGGCTGGGCGCGCTAGCTGCCAGCGGTTTGCGTCTCGTTCGAACGGCTACGGGTTGTAGACTTTGCGCAGGTTGGATACCCAGTTCGGGTGGTCGTCGCCGATTTCGCCAGACAGAATTTGTGCGCGCAGCTCTTTTTCTCGATCGCGTAGGTCGGCGATGTGCCGCATTACGCACTGGGACGTCCTCTTGTAGAGGGCCATGCGCGGCTTCTTCTTGGTGAACTCGCTGTAGTCCACGGGCTTGCCAAACACGCAAACGACCGGTCGTGTGCGCCGGGCTTCGTAGCCCCTCATGTTCCTTACTTCGCTGACGAAGTCGTTGGTCATGCCGTTGATGAACAAGGGCACTACGACAGGTTTTGCGTGCAGGATCATTTGGCCGATGCCGAACTGGGCCGGCAGTAGCTCGTAGGGGTCCGGGTGTTTTCCGCGGGTGCCTTCGGGATGCACGCCGACGAGGGTCCCGGGCTGGGAAAGAAAACGCGCGGCGCGTTTCAGTGCGTCCTTGTTGAGCGCGGCCTTGTTCGAGTCTCGAAAGATCGGCGGGTACATGGTGCCGCCGCCGATCAAGAAATTGAGCGCGATGCCGATGGGCTTTTCGTAGAAAAAATTGGACCGCACCGGAAACAAGATGCGCTTGGGCCAGTCGACTCCACCATCGTAGAAACACAGCATGGCCAGGTACTGGTCGAAGAAGGTGCGGTGGTTTGCCGCGAGCATCAGGCCGCGGTCGGGCTGCTCACGTAGGTAGTCTATTCCGTCGACGAACGTGCGTTTGCCGGCGCTGAACCGGATCACGGCCTGCGGGCCGGATCTCAGGTAGCGGATCTGCAGCAGCTTGATTACATCGAGCTCGTTGCTGAAACGACCGAGCGCCAGAGCGAGTCGTTCTGTGCGTGTGAGCGCAACCTCGGAGGACATGCGCATTTGATATCTGGGGTTGCCTTTGTACGTCAACCTGTTATGAGGGGGCATGAACGATCCACGTCAGATCATCGTGGACCTGTGCCGGCAGTTCTACGCACAGGGCTGGGTTTCTGGCACTGGAGGCGGCATCAGCGTTCGCTCGGGCGACTCGTTCTATATTGCCCCGAGCGGCGTGCAAAAGGAGCGGCTGCGCCCCGAGGATATGTTCGTGCTCGACGCAGACGCGCAGGTGGTGAGCGCTCCGGCGGACGCCTCCCTGCGTGTAAGCCAGTGCGCGCCACTGTTCTTCAATGCGTTTCGTTTGCGCAACGCTGGCGCAGTTCTGCACAGTCACTCGATCAACGCCATGTTGGCCACGCTGGTTTCCGGCGATTCAATCAACGAATTCCGCGTGACTCAACTCGAGATGATGAAGGGCATAGAAGGCACCGGCTTCAATGACGAGTTGGTGGTGCCGATCATCGACAACACCGCCCATGAGTGCGACCTGGCCGATTCGATGGCTGATGCGATTCGGGCGTATCCCAAGAGCAACGCCGTGCTGGTGCGTCGTCACGGCGTGTATGTTTGGGGCCGCGACTGGGTGCAGGCCAAGACCCAGGCCGAGTGTTATGACTACTTGTTCGAGGCGGCGGTCAAGATGCGCCAACTCGGGCTCGATCCTGCGCAGAAGGGGCAGAGGACATGAAAGCCAACTGGATGAGCAACGATGGCGAACTGGGGGACACCATCCCGGTTTCGACCCTTCACGACAACGGCGTCTTCTACCGGCTGCTCGACGAGGATCCGAAGAAGTTTCAAGCGCCCCTCGACGAGATCAAGAGCGACCGCGGCTACATCACCCAGGACGAGGTCGCTCTGCGGCCAGACAATCCGAATCTGGACGCGATCTGCGCCAAGTTCATCGACGAGCACTATCACGACGAGGACGAGGTTCGGTTCGTACTCGAGGGTGGGGGGATCTTCGATATCCGCTCCAAAGAGGACAAGTGGATGCGCGTGCATGTAGAGGTGGGCGATCTCATTGTCGTTCCGGCCAAGCGGCACCACCGATTTCTTCTCACAGACGACAAGAACATCCGCTGCGTACGCTTGTTTCAGGACTCCAGCGGCTGGGTTCCCCACTATCGCGGCTAGCTGGCGGCGAGAATCAACAACATGACCTGCGTTCTGCTGCCGGTTCGCTTGCATCTCACGTTGTTAGCTCGTATTTTCGCCGGCGCTCTACCTGGATAAGTGGTCGATGTCACTAGAGTTCTCCGCCGAAGCAAAGCAAAAAATCGAAGCGCTGATCGGGCAGTACCCGAGTAAGCAACCCGTGGTCATGGCCGCCCTGTATCTGGCGCAAAAGGAGCACGGGGCGCTTACTGACGACGCCATGCGCTTGGTAGCCCGTACGCTGGACATGCCATACCCGCATGTCTACGGCGTGGCGACCTTCTATACGATGTACCGGCGCAAGGCCGCCGGGACCAACATCGTGCGGGTCTGCACCAACATCTCTTGCATGCTTCGGGGCGGATACGACGTCCTGGAACAGTTCAAGAAGACGTTGAATCTGGACGTCGGCGAGAGCAACGAGGACTTCAAGCTCGTCGAAGAAGAGTGCATCGCCGCCTGCGAGAGCGCTCCGGCCATCGTTTGTGGCAAAGAGTACTTCCTGGACGTTACGCCCGGGCAAGTCGAAGAGATCGTCGAGTGGTTGCGCAACAACCCGCAGCCCGAAGAAGAGGTCGCCTAGTGCCGGCCGACATCAACACCAAAGTAGTCACCAGCAACTTCGGCGACGAAGACGCGAAGAAGATCGCGGTCTACGAGCAGAAGGGCGGCTACGGCGTACTAAAGAAGGCCCTGCGCATGCAGCCGGCCGTGATCGTTTCCGAGGTCAAAGCCTCGAATTTGCGTGGCCGCGGCGGCGCCGGCTTCCCCACCGGCATCAAGTGGGGGTTCCTGCCCAAAGACGCGGACGACGTCTATCTGGTCTGTAACGCAGACGAGTCCGAGCCCGGTACCTGCAAAGACCGGCTGCTCATGTACTGGGATCCGCATCAGCTGATCGAAGGCATGATCATCTCGGCGTGGGCCATCGGAGCGTCGGGCACCAACTACATCTACATCCGTGGCGAGATGATGCGCGAGTACCAGGTGCTCGTGGACGCCATCAAAGAGGCCCGCGAGCGCGGCTATCTCGGCGACAACATTCTCGGCACTGGCTTCAACTGCGACATTCACGTGCATCGCGGCGCGGGCGCTTACATCTGCGGCGAAGAGACAGCACTGCTGAATTCGCTCGAGGGTCTCCGCGGCCAACCCCGGCTAAAACCGCCGTTTCCGGCTATTAAGGGCGTTTTCGGCAAGCCGACTATCGTCAACAACGTCGAGACCCTGTGCAACATCCCCCACATCGTCGACAAGGGTGGGGAGTGGTTCGCGGAGCTGGGCGTCGGCCGCTCCGGTGGCACGCGCATCGTCTGCGTATCGGGGCACGTCAACAAGCCCGGCGTCTACGAATTACCGATGACGTTCACCATGCGGCAGATCATCGACGACGTGTGCGGTGGAGTTTGGAAAGGTCGCAAAGTCAAAGCGGTCATCCCCGGTGGCACATCCATGCCGCCCCTATGCGACAACGAATTAGATGTGCCGTGCGAGTTCGACGCGCTCATGACCGACGAGCGCATTCGGCCGTGCGAGTACTTGCCCGGCGAGCTGTTCGACATGGGCGGCGGTCGCAACCTGCGCACCATGGCAGGCTCCGGCGGCATCGTAGTGATGGACGACCAAACCGACATCGTCGCGGCGGTCTGGCGCATTATGTACTTCTACTATCACGAGTCCTGCGGCCAGTGTACGCCGTGCCGAGAAGGCACTGGTTGGCTCGAAGCGGTGTGCAGACGCATCAAGGACGGCAACGGCAAAGTCGCCGATGTTGACTTGCTTGGAACCGTCGCCGAAGGCATCGCCGGCAACTCGATCTGTGCCCTGGGCGAGGCGGCCGCTTGGCCGATGATGGGCTTCCTCACCAGGTTCCGCAGCGAGTTCCTGCAACGATGCGTGGACTACGACCCAAGCATGGAGCCGGCACCCGAGCCCGAGCCGGAACCCGAACCCGAACCCGAACAAGACGAGACATCTGACGCCGACGCGAGCGACGAAGGAGCTGCAGCCTGATGTTGCGCGCTGTCGTCATCGGACTTGCGTTGATGGTCCTGGCCTCCGCTGTGCCATCGCTGGCCTCGGCCCAGGCGCCCAACACGCGGCCAAATCCGAACGTTCGCATCAACGTTAACAAGAACGCGGCCAAGAAGAACGTTAAGAAGAACGCCAAGAAGAAGGCCAAGAAGCCCGAGAAGACCAGCAAGGGCATGGCTCTGGTGTTCTGGATGTTCGCGCTCATGTGCATTGGCGGTTCGCTGTTCGTGGTTACCCGCCGCAACCTCATCGCCGCGGTTATGGGCATGGTCGGCACCTTCTTCGCTATCGCCGCGGTCTACGCCATGTTGTACGCCCACTTCCTCGCTGCGATTCAGGTCCTGGTTTACGCCGGCGCCATCATGGTGCTGTTCGTGTTCGTCATCATGATCCTCAATCGCCCGGAGGACGAGCCCTGGTCCAAGCACGGCATCCTGGGCAAAGGCATTGTCACCGTCGGTGCGTTGTACCTGCTCTACCGCATGGCCGATGTGCTGTGGGCGGTGGACGCTCCAGTGGTCGGCCAGGGCCCGGGTAAGTTCGTCGATAAGACCGACTTCGGTTCCACCGCGGCGGTCGGCAAGGTTCTGTTTCAAGACTACATCTTCCCGTTCGAGGCCGTGTCCATCGTGCTGCTAGTTGCGGTCGTCGGTGCCATCGCGGTTGCACGGCCCCATGAGAAGCGCGAGACCGCAGCTCCCGCGGACGCTCCTGAAGCCGAAGGGGGGGCCGCGTAATGGACGACATCCTGTGGAATATTAGCTACGGCCACTTCCTCGTACTGGCCGCGCTCATGTTCGGCATCGGCGTGCTCGGCGTCATGCTTCGCCGCAACGCTCTCATCGTCATGATGTCGATTGAGCTCATGCTCAACGGCGCCAATATCACCATTCTCACGTTCGCCCGGATGCACGGCGACATGCGCGGTCACGCTCTGGCCTTCATCGTCATCGCCGTCGCCGCTGCCGAGGCCGCGGTTGGCCTTGCCATCGTGGTCGCGGTGTTCCGCAGCCGCCGTCACGTGGATATCGACCGACTTACTTCCTTGAAACACTGAGTAGATGAGAAGCGATCTCATATATCTGATTCCACTGCTGCCCTTGCTTGGGGCGGCGTTCAACTTGCTGTTCGGTCGCAAGCTGAGCAAGCAGGTTGTGCACTTCGTCGCCATCGGCTCCGTTGCCGCGGCGTTTCTGGTTTCTCTGTACCTGGTAGTCGGACCTCTGTGGGAGCAGTACACCGCGTGGAAAGACAAGAAGACCCAGACAGCGGCCCTGTATCAACACGTCTACACGTGGATCGAGGTCGGCGGTCTCAAGATCGACATGGCCTTCGTGCTCGACACCTTGTCGGCGGTGATGATTCTGGTCATTACCTTCGTCGGTACGCTGATTCATATCTACTCGACCGGCTACATGGCCGACGAGAAGCGCTACGCCGCGTACTTCGGTTATCTCAATCTGTTCACCGGGTCCATGTTGATCCTGGTGCTGGCCAACAGCCTGCCGGTCATGTTCATCGGTTGGGAGGGCGTTGGCCTCTGTTCATTCCTTTTGATCGGATTCTGGTTCGAGAAAGAGGAAAACGCCCACGCCGGTCGCAAGGCATTCATCGTCAACCGTGTCGGTGACTTCGCCTTTCTTCTCGGCATCTGCCTGATCTGGATGTCCACCAAATCCGTGGACTTCTATCACGTGCTCGGCGACGGCAACTCGTGGACTCTTGCCCACGGCATTACCTCCGACGAGCTCGCGGCCTGGAAGTGGAAGGAAATCGGCGACAGCCGCATGGCCCTTATCGGTGGCCTGCTTCTGTTCATCGGTGCCTGCGGCAAGTCGGCGCAGATTCCCCTGTACGTCTGGCTGCCCGATGCCATGGCTGGCCCCACGCCGGTTTCCGCACTCATCCACGCCGCCACCATGGTTACCGCCGGTGTCTACATGGTCGCGCGCATGTCGTTCATGTACGCCAACTCTACGGGTGCCATGGCGGTCGTCGCAGGAGTCGGCGCGCTCACCGCGTTGTTCGCCGCGATCATGGCGTTCGCGCAAAAGGACCTAAAGAAGGTCCTGGCCTATTCAACTGTCTCTCAGCTCGGCTTCATGTTCGTCGCCGTCGGTGTCGGCGCGTATGCCGCGGGCATCTTCCATCTGGTCACTCACGCGTTCTTTAAAGCCGGCCTGTTCCTGGCGGCCGGTTCGGTGATGCACGCCATGAGTGGCTCGGGCGACATCACGAAGATGGGTGGTCTGCGCGCCAAGCTGCCGCGGACTCACATCAGTTTCCTCATTTATTGCATCGCCATCGCCGGTATCTTTCCGTTGTCCGGGTTCTTCTCTAAGGACGAGATCCTCGCGGGTGCGTTTGGCGCCAATGCCCCGGATTGGGGTTGGGGCCTGTACGGCGAGTTCCTGTGGGTGACCCTGTCGCTCGCAGCGTTCGGTACCGCCTTCTACATGTTCCGCCTGTACTTCCTCGTATTCGGCGGCGATGAATGCCGCGCAGACGCCGAGGTTCAGTCGCACATCCACGAATCGCCGCCGTCCATGACGATTCCGTTGCTGATTCTCGCTGGCTTCACCTGCGTGCTTGGCTTCGTTGGTCTGCCTCACATTGGCGGCTTACCCAACTTCATCGGCTCGTGGCTGACGCCGTCGGTCTCGGCCATGGGCTCGAAGTTCGCGGGACATCCGAGCACCGGGACTCTCGTTGGCCTCATGGGGGCTGCTCTGTTCATGGGCCTGGCGGGTATCGGCCTGGCTTATAGCTTCTACGGCAAAGGGCCGTCGGAGAAAGTCGCGAGCATGACGTCGAGCGGCTTCGGCAAGTGGTTCCACAACGTCGTCTACAACAAGTTCTACGTAGACGAGCTGTACGAGCTGGTCATCCTGCGTCCGTTCCGCTGGCTGTGCCGGGGACCGATGATGTTCGTGGACAAGTTCGTGATCGACACGGTCTTCGTCGGTGGCACCGCGCTGATCGTCGATGTCGCTGGCCGGCTCACCCGCTGGTTCCAGAATGGTCAGGTACAGCGTTACCTGGCCGGCATCGTCGTTGGTGGCGCGCTGATCTTCCTGGTCACCGACCGAGGCAGCGACGACAAGTTCAAGTACGAGCAGGACATGAAGGTGGCTTGCGGTGTTAACGCCGTCGCCACGAAGACTAACTGCAAGATGACCTTCCGAGCCGCCGTGGGCACCGGTCCCTCCGCCCACAACGCCCGGGTCGTCTGGAAGTTCCACGACAAGACGCAGCTCAAGGGCTTTGCGGTGACTAAGACGTATCCAAAAGCTGGCTCTTATAAGGTCATCATGGAAGTGACCGGCGGCGCCGGCAACGAGCACAAGAAGACCCGCACGTATTCTCGGAACGTAGAGGTCAAGGCGACCCTGGGTAAGACTGCCACCAAGCCGAATACCTTGAAAACGTCGAAGAGGACGAGAACCCGGCGTCCGCCTCCACGGAAGATCCGGCCAAGAGGCGCTCCTCCTAGACGCGCTCCTTCAAGGCGCGCTCCTTCAAAAGGCGCGGGGCACGAAGGTCACAACCACGGAGGTAGCAAATGACTTCCTCCGTACTGATACCGGTCCTGTTGGGGCTACCCATCATCGGCGCGATTTGTCTGATGATGATCCCGAAGGAAGAAGAGGCGCTGCTTCGCGGCTTCGGTCTGGCGTTCACGCTGCTCACTTTCGTGGTGTCGTTGGCGCTGCTGGTCGGCTTCGACTACAAGAACGGCGGCTACCAGTTCATCGTCGACAAAGAGTGGATCCCGGGGCTAAACGCTCACTTCAAGGTGGGTATCGACGGCATCTCGTTGTGGTTGGTCCTGATGACCACCTTCCTGATGCCCATCATCCTGCTCAGCTCCCATTCGTCGATCACCAAGCGCGTCCGCGAATTCGTCATCTGCATGCTCATCCTGGAGACGGGCATGCTGGGAGCGTTCGTCGCTCTCGACCTGTTCCTGTTCTACGTGTTCTGGGAAGTCATGCTCATTCCGATGTATCTGCTCATCGGAATCTGGGGTGGCCGGCGTCGTCTGTACGCATCGATCAAGTTCGTGCTCTACACGATGGTCGGTTCGCTGCTGATGCTGACGGCGATCTTCTACGTCTACGTCAAGCACGGCCAGCTGCCCAACGGTAGCTATACGTTCGACATCGTCCAGCTCGAGAAGATGGTGCTGCCGCATAGTGCGCAGCTGTGGTGCTTCCTGGCGTTTGCGTTGGCGTTCGCCATCAAAGTGCCGCTGTTCCCGCTTCACACCTGGCTCCCGGATGCCCACGTCGAAGCTCCGACGGCGGGCTCGGTGGTCCTGGCGAGCGTGCTCCTCAAGTTCGGTATCTACGGTTTCCTTCGCTTCGGCATGCCTCTGTTCCCTCACGGTGCGGCGGTGGCGGCTCCGTACATCGCGATCATTGCGGTGGTCGGCATTATCTACGGCGCGTTGGTCGCGTTTGCTCAAGACGACGTCAAGAAACTCATCGCGTACTCCTCGGTATCGCACCTTGGCTTCTGCATGCTGGGCTTGTTCGCCCTGACTGTTCAGGGCATCGAAGGCTCCATCTTCGCGATGATCTCCCACGGTCTCACCACCGGCGGCCTGTTCCTTGCGATCGGTGTGCTCTACGAGCGTCGCCACACGCGCCGCATGTCTGAGTACGGCGGACTGTGGAAGCAGATGCCCGTGTTTGGCGCCCTGTTCCTCATCGTGCTCCTGGGCTCGGCCGGACTACCGGGCTTGTCCGGGTTCGTCGGCGAGTTCCTTACCATCTTCGGCACGTTTATCGCCGCCGAGACGTTCCCGGCCGGTTGGCCGTCGTTCTTGCCGGCGCCGCAGCTCATCGCCGCCGCTGCCGCGACAGGTGTCATCTTTGGTGCGGTCTATCTGCTCTACATGTTCCAGAAGGTCATGTTCGGGCCGATTCGCAACGAGAAGAATCTCAAGCTCAAGGACGTGAGCACGCGCGAGATCGCAGTGTTCACGCCGCTCATCATCATGATCTTCGTCATGGGTATCTTCCCGCGGCCGTTCCTCAAGTCGATGGAGCCAGCCGTGAAGACGTTCATCGCCAAGTTCAAGCACAAGCTCGCTCAAGCCGATGGGCCGACTCGCCTCACGGTGCTGCCAAAGCCTTACGTCGAGCCGAGCAAGGACGCCAAGAAGGTGAAGGTCAACACCAACACCAATCCGAACGCGCCGGGTAACAAGCCAGTCATTCGCCCGAACGTGATCAACCGTCGCGGCCCCGGTGGCATCAGGCGGCCAGGCGCGATCAGGCGCCCGGGTGGTCCTGGTGGAATCCGGCGACCCGGGGTGATCCGTCGTCCCGGCCGTCCCGGTGGCATCCGTCGCCCCGGCCGTCCCGGTGGTATCCGTCGTCCCGGCGGGCCAGGCGGCATCCGGCGTCCCGGCCGGCCAGGCGCGATCAGGCGACGCCCAGGGGCGCAACCGCGCCGACCCGGCGTAAGAAGAATCCAACCCCGGCGCAGACCTACGCCGCCGGCACGACCTAGACCTACGCCCAGGCCGAGGGGAGGCACCCAGTGATTGCCAACCTCACAAGCGCGTTCGCCTCCCTGGCGGCAGCTGGCGCGGCCACCGGCGAAAAAGCCGCAAATATGGGTCCGCGAGTAACCAAAGCCGACTTCCTGTACCAGATGCCGTTGCTCATCTTGGTGGCACTGGGACTCGTGCTCATTCTGGCGGAGTCGTTCGTCAAGGGACGCAATCGCGGATTCCTGATGAAGATCACCGTGGCCGGCTGTGTCGCCGCGGGTATCGCAGCGGCCGTGCTGTTCAACAAATTCGAGGACGCCAATCCTGCGTATCTGATGGGGCACATGCTCGTGGCCGATCAGTTCGCGATGTTCTTCATCATCTTGTCCTGCGTCGCAACAGCGTTTACAGCGCTCGTAAGCGATCACCATCAGCGTGAACACGAGTGGCAGAACGGCGAGTACTACGGTCTGCTAGCTCTCGCCACAGCCGGCATGGCTATGCTGGCGATGGCCGCCGACCTGGTGACCATCTTCATCGGCATCGAGACCATGTCTCTCGCCGTATATGTTCTGGTCGCTTCCCGCTGGCGTTCGCGCAAAGGCGCAGAGGCCGCCATCAAGTACTTCCTCATGGGCGCGTTCTCGACGGCGTTCCTGCTGTACGGAATTGCCCTCGTGTATGGCGCAACTGGCGCCACCAATCTTCACGCCATCGGTCAGCGACTCGACCCGTCGTCGCCGTTGCTGTTGACCGGTGTGCTCATGATGGTCATCGCCATCGCCTTCAAAGTCGCCGCGGTCCCGTTCCACATGTGGGCGCCGGATGCGTACGAAGGTGCGCCGACGCCGGTGAGCGGTTTCATGGCATCGGCGGTCAAGGCCGGTGCGTTCGCCGCTGCGCTGCGTATCTTCGACAGCTTGGGTGGAGACATTCTGCCCTTCGGTACTCTTGGTTGGGCCGGAATCCTGGCCGTGATTGCCGCGGCCACCATGACCATCGGAAACATCGCCGCCCTGCGCCAGGAGAACATCAAGCGCATGCTGGCGTACTCGTCGGTCTCTCACGCCGGCGTTGTTCTGGTGGGTGTCGTCGCGATGACGCTCACCTCCACGGACGCCACCCGCCCGGCCATCATGTTTTATCTGGCCGCGTACACCATCACGACTCTCGGCGCGTTTGCCGTTGTCACCTGGATTGGCACCCGCGGAAAAGAGCGCGTCAACCTCGACGAGTGGTCCGGCCTGGCGCAAACCCATCCGGGCTCCGCGCTGGCGATGGCCGTGTTCATGCTTTCCCTCGGCGGCATCCCGCCCACCGTTGGCTTCATCGGTAAGTTCTACATCTTCAAGTCCGCCATGGGCGCCTACGACAGCCAGCTGCTGTGGTTGGTCCTTATCGGTGTGCTCAACTCGGCGATCAGCATCTTCTACTACCTGCGCGTCGTGACCACGATGTACTTCAAGCCGCCGGTCGAAGAGATCAAAGTGTCCAAGTCGTCCGCGGTGATGTTCGTCATCATCGCCTGCGCAATCGCCGTCATGGTGATGGGCATCCTCCCAGGGTGGTTCCTGGGCAAAGCCGGCCTGTAAACGGCTCCGCTAAGCGCATCTGCCGGGCAGCTTGACGCGTACCGCTTCGCTCGGTCGGAACGGCTCCGCTAAGCGCATCTGCCGGGCAGCTTGACGCGTACCGCTTCGCTCGGTCGGTCATGGGCATTAGCCCACTCCCTTCCTCTCTGCAGGGGTGCGCCCCAATCTGCCTCGGCAGCTACGCTTAGCGGCGCCGTTTTGGCGTTGCTGTTTGTTGTTGTGAATTGCAACGTGGGGGTTGTGGATGTGTTTCCGGTTTGTTTCTGGTGGGCACCAACTGCCTGTTAGATCAGTAGTCGGGGTTGCAGGGTGATTCTGGTACGCGACTTGAATTGCAGTCTGGGTATGGGAGAACAAGCGTTCGCATTTCAGCCGATTTATCCCGACGTGAGTGTCTTTGGTCCGACTGGCGTTGGTACGCGGGCTGACAAACGCGAATTTCGTGTTGCTGGTGGGGCCTGTTTTCGAGTGGACGCCGCGGACGTGGCGGCGCAGCTGGATGCGCGATTATGGGCTGCGGCTCGGGTCGATACGATCAGCGAAGAGAAGGTCTCGGAGTATTGCGAAGCTCGTGGGCTGTTGCACAAACGGTTGGAGCTGGCCGTGCTGCGCGAGGCTGAGACGATCGTTTCGCCGGCCCACGTTATTGACCGGCTGGTTCAGGACGTTGCCCAGTACTTGCGGCGCGGAAGCAATGGCGAAGTCAGCCTCGTGCTCAACGATTCCCACTTGAGCCGGGACGACGACGGGGCCGGAAACGGACGCTGCACTGTGTCGGGCACTTTGTCGCTCAGTGGAACGCTCACGTTGCCCAACGTCGAGGCGCGAGACAATGGCCAGTACCGGGTTGAAACCAACTGGCACGTGGTTCGTGGTGAGCTGCGCGGTTCGTTCATTGAGCGGGCGGGTTCCTTGTTCGTCGAGCCCCTGGCCTCGGCCGTTGGTGTGGTCGCGGACCGCGCGTTGGCCGACGTCGATCGCGCGCTACCCCTCGTGGTGCGCGCCGCGCTGCAGAACCCGAGCACTCCAGTGTTCGCCAAGGTGGAGAGACTGCTTCGTGTGGGCCGGCTGACCCATCAGACTCGCGTCACGCTGCTTTATTGGAAGCGATTGCGTGACTACTTGATCTGGGATGTGACCCGCTAACTTCGATCAGTTGCGGTACTCTCGGCGGTGATGTCGGATTCAACCCTGCAACAGCTCGCCGAGCTGTGTGGAATTCAAACGGCCTACCACGACGGTTTGGGCCAGGAGCGTGCTGCTTCGGCCGAAGCCCTGTCGGCCGTGCTTGCAGCGCTTGGCCTGGACGTAGGCGACGATATCTCCAACGCGCTCACCCTCGAGGCAGTGCGCAGCGGTCGTAGTCACATCACCTCTGCTGAGTGTCATATCGCCTGGGACGGCATCGCGCCGCCGCTACCGATCATCGCCGACGGCGACGGTCGGTATGACCTCACGTTGTTGCTGGAGTCTGGCGAACGACGAGAGCAACGCGGTTCTTTGAGCGACCTTGTGCAAGTCGGGCCACATGCGCGCATGATTCAGCTAAGCGAAAGCGTTCCGCTGGGCTACCACAAGCTGGTTGTGCAAGCTGCTGGATCGATCGTCGAGATGGCGTTGATCGGTGCGCCGACTCGCGCGTTCGAACCAGCATATCTGGGAAAGCAGAGCGGGCGACCGTGGGGGGTGTTCTCACCCACGTACGGGCTGCATCGGCAGGATGATATCGGCATGGGCGACCTTCGCCATTTGCGCGAACTCTCCGATTGGGTCGGCGAGTTGGGCGGCGACCTGGTGGGGACCCTGCCGTTGCTAGCGGCGTTTCTCGATGCACCCTACGAATACAGCCCGTATTCGCCTGTATCGCGCATGTTCTGGAACGAGTTGTACATCGACTTCACTGCGATTCCCGAGATGCAGTACTGCCCGGACGCCATCGCCGCGCTGTCCACTGCCGGTTTCTGCGACGAACTTAGCGCTCTCAAGACCATGCCGCTGCTCGACTATCGCCGGCAGATGAAACTCAAGCGTGGCGTGCTCGAGATACTCGCCGACCATGCGTGGACCAACGAGCAGAGTAGGTCGCGCATCGACGCCTTCCGCGAGCGTCGGCACAACGCCGACGACTATGCGACGTTCCGTGCGCTCGTCGAAGAGAACGGCGTGAACCCGGCCGCTGACGCCGCACACGACGAACGCACCGTGCACTACCACTTGTACGTGCAGACGTTGATGGACGAGCAGCTGGCCGCGTTCAGCGATGGTTCTCGTGCGGGGCTCTATTTGGATCTACCCGTGGGCGTCAATCGAGATGGCTACGATGTCTGGCGTCATGGGGATCAGTTTGCTTCGGGTGTCTCCGTCGGCGCTCCGCCGGACATGTTGTTCACCGCCGGACAAGACTGGGGACTACCACCACTACTGCCCCATGCTTTGCGCGCGAGCGGCTACCGGTATTTCGCCGACTGCGTGCGCGCTCACATGGAGCACGCCGATGTGCTGCGTGTCGATCATGTGATGGGCATGCACCGTCTGTTCTGGATCCCCCAGGGCGGCAGTGCCACCGATGGTGTGTACGTCAATTACGATTGCGATCACCTGTACGCCGTCTTGTGTCTCGAGTCCCAACGCAACAAGTGTGCGGTCGTGGGCGAGGATCTGGGCACGGTGCCCGATCACGTGCGCCCGATGATGGCCGACCGAGGCGTGCGCCGACTGCACGTCGACCAGTTCGTATTCCCGGGACAACACGGTCATGGCATCGGCGATTCGCCTGACAACGCGGTGGCGTGTATCAACACTCATGACATGCCGACCTTCGCCGGCTACCTTGCCGGAGCGGAGATCGACGTACGTGCCACCATGGGGCTGCTCACCAGTGACCAGGTCGAGTGGGAGCACGGGGTTCGCCGCGGTGTTGGCGAGCATCTGAGCCAGTGGCTGGGCGAGCAGGGCTGGATCGAACCGGAGGGGGATCTCTTCGAAGGTGTCCTGGCACACCTACTTGCCGGCCCGGCGGAACTGGTTCTGATCAATATCGAAGACTTATGGGGCGAGACCGAGCCACAGAACGTGCCGGGAACGGGTGCGGACTGGCCCAATTGGCGTCGGCGGCTTGCGCGCACCATGGAACAACTGCGCGACGGTGGCTGTGGACAACTGATCCAAGTCGCGCTGGCTGGCAAACCCCGGTCAAGTTAGGGCGGTTTTCTTGCCCCGTGACTCAACCGGCCTTTCAATGGAGGGTAGGAGACCTCTGCGAATCCGTCAGGGGGGACCGCTACGGTCCTACCAGTCAACCCCCGGACGGACACAGCGAGGAGGGGAGCCACATGGCACAAAAGAGCTTTACTTCACTAGCACGCAAAACACTTCTTCGACGCGGTCGGGCGATCCTTCGCCTGCGCCAGGACTACGGCGGCTCCGCTGCCACCGGTGATGGACCGGACTACCTGGCTGGACTCAGCGATGTCGAACGGCACGAGCTCGAGGAGATCCACGCGGCGCTCGAGCGCATCGAGCGTGGCATCTTCGGTCGCTGCCAGGAGTGCTCGATGGACATCGAACGCGAACGGCTTGCGCCTCGACCGTACCTGCGCAACTGCGTCACGTGCGACAGCAAAGAAGCGACCGTCGAAGCGCCCGAGCAAGTCGCGCACGTTTAGGTTCCAGCATTCTGGGCTAAGAAGCGCACGGCCGACGCGCTGAAAAGCGCACGGCCGACGCGCTGAGAAGCGCACGGTCGGCGCGCTGAAAAGCGAACGGCCGACACGCTAAACAGCGAATCGGCCGAACAAGCCAGGCAGTGAATCGCCGGGCGAAGTAGTACACGTGGACGCGCTGGCTGCGCGTCCACGCTAGAGGTAGGTTATTCCGGCGGCGCCGGGCACAGCCCGGTGTAGTCGTTGTAGACGCAGACACCATCGTCGCTACAGCTGAGCAATATGCCGCCCGGGCAGTCATCGACACAGGAGTCGCCTTCGACGGCCGGCGCCACGCAGGTGTCGGTGTTGCCGTCGCAGAACAGGCCATCGGCGCATTTCTCGCCGGTCTGGAAGTCGCAGGTTTCGCCTTCACCGACGATCACCGGCGCGATGCAAACATCGGTGGGGTTCTGGCCACCGTTCTCGCAGCTCTCGTAGTCGAAGATGCGGCAGAAGCCCGCGCCCTGGAAGCAGTTGTCGCCGAGCTCCAGATAGGCCGTACACACGTTGTTCGCCGGGTGGCAGTACCAATCGCTGATTGGAAATCCGCACTGGTTGGGGATGTCCTGGCCGTCGCAGGCGTCGTTGAGCGCCCAGATGGTCTCAGCCACGCACAAGCCGCCGGCGTCACACTCGAGGCGACCGGAGCATTCGTCGTTGTCGGCACACGTATCACCGATCAAGCCGTACTCCTGGCACGTGTTGTCGGTGGAAGCACAGAGCCCACTGGAGCACTGGTTGTTGCTATCGCACGCGTCATCTACGAGCAGTTTCGGCGCACACGTACCGCAGGCCAAACCGTCGCTGTCGTCGCAGTAAGCGTCGCCGGCACACTGCAAGTTGTCGTCACACTCCTCGCCGTCGAGAAGCTGACCCTCGAACAGCACGTCGCATGGATTCGGTCCGTCGAAGCCGAACGTCTCGCAGTCGATTCCGGAGATGAACGCCAGGCAGGTATCCCACGCGCTCTGATCCTGAGACAGGACCACGGTTCCGTCATCCATGTACGGTTGGAAGTTTTCCTCGCACGCGATGGAAAGTTCGGCCGCCGACGGGAAGCCGCCGAGCAAGAGCTCGAACTCCGGTTGGCAGGCGAACGCCGCGTCAAAGAAGTCGATGTAAAGTCCCACCTGTTCGTCGCAGACGTTGGCAATGGTGAAGCCGTCGTCACCGTCGTCGCCGCACGCAGCGGTCCCCATAGTTAAAGCAAAGATCGCAGCCAGAGCTGCTGAACGCTTTCGCATTAGTCCCCTCCTAAGCTTATTGGGCTAGACCCCCCAGCCCACGTGGCATGTTCCCCACGTCCTCGATCATACCGCCAGTTTTCGGCCGCCGGTAGTGAGCGGTCGCACAAGAGTGCGCGGCCGCACAAACGCTGGAACTGCGTGATCTAGCTGACGGCTGCCTTCTCGGCCCGACGACGAACGTTGTGGTCCAAGATGGTCTTGCGCAGGCGGATGGATTGGGGCGTCACCTCTACGAGCTCATCATCGTTGATGAACTCCAGCGCGCCTTCGAGGCTCATGACGCGCGGAGGTGACAGCAGCAGCTTCTCGTCCGCCGAGCTGGTGCGGAAGTTGGTGAGCTTCTTGGCTTTACTCGGGTTGACCACCAGGTCGTTCTCACGGGCGTGTTGGCCAACGATCATGCCGCCGTACACGTCGATGCTGCGACCCAGGAACAAGATGCCGCGCTCCTGCAGGGTGAACAAAGCGTATGCATTTGAGACACCACGGTCCTGGGCGATGAGCACGCCGTTGATTCTGCTGCGCAAGCTACCGGCCCAGGGAGCATATTCGGCGAACTGACTGTAGAGCAGGCCAGTGCCGCGGGTGTCACTCAGGAACTGCGAGCGATAGCCAATGAGCCCACGCGCTGGCATCAGGTACTGCATGCGGATACGGCGGTTGTCACCGTCGGGTCCGTACGGAGCCATGTCCTGCATCTTGCCCAGGCGTCGGCCGAGCTCTTCGATGACCGGCCCCGAGTACTGCTCTTCGAGATCGATGGTCACGCTCTCGAACGGCTCCAGGGTCTTGCCGTCGTCATCGGTGCGCAGAATGACTCGGGGCTGGGACACGCACAGCTCGAATCCTTCGCGCCGCATGGTCTCGATCAACACCGACAGATGAAGCTCGCCACGGCCGCTGACTTTGAATGTGCCTGCGCTCTCGGTCTCTTCAACGCGCAGTGCGACGTTGGACTTGATCTCGCGGAACAAGCGGTCGTGCAAGTTGCGCGTGGTCACGTACTTGCCTTCGAGGCCGGCGAACGGGCCGTCGTTGGCGGAGAAGTTCATGCTGATGGTCGGCGCGTCGACTTCGAGCAAGGGCAGGATGCGCGGCTCGGCGATGCTCGTGATGGTCTCGCCCACGTTGAGCTCGTTCATGCCCGTCACCGCGCAGATGTCGCCAGCGTTTGCGGCGGCCAGCTCGAATCGTTTCAAGCCCTGGAAGCCGAGCACCTTCTGGACGCGAAACTGCTCTTTCTTGCCGTCGCGGTGGGCGAGTAGGACTCGGTCGCCGACTTTGCAAGTACCGCTGGCGACGCGACCGATGGCCATGTAGCCGAGGAACTCATCGTAGTCGAGCGTGGCCACTTGCATGCACAGGGGCTCAGTGATGTCACCGGCAGCTGGCGGGACCTTTTCCACGATCAGGTCGAGCAGGGGCGCCAGGTTGTCGCGCGGGTCATCGAGCTGCTTCATCGCGTAGCCGTCGCGGGCGGACGCGTAGATGACCGGGAAGTCGAGCTGATCGTCGGTCGCACCAAGTGAAACGAACAGGTCGAACACCTTGTCCAGTGCACCGTCCGGATCCGAACCCTCGCGATCGATCTTGTTGATCACGACGATCGGATTCAGGCCCATGTCGAAGGCTTTCCCCGTGACGAAGCGGGTCTGCGGCATGGGCCCTTCCCACGCATCGACGACGAGGATGACCGAGTCGACCATGCCCAGGACACGTTCCACTTCGCCACCGAAGTCCGCGTGCCCGGGAGTGTCCACGACGTTGACGCGGACCTCGTTCCAGGTGACCGAAGTGCACTTGGACAAAATGGTGATGCCGCGCTCCCGCTCCAGATCATTGCTGTCCATGGCGCGCTCCGCCACGACCTCGCCTTTTCGGAAGCTTCCAGCTTCGCGCAGGAGTCCATCGACCAGGGTAGTCTTGCCGTGGTCAACGTGAGCGATGATCGCGACGTTACGAATGGTGCTTTGAGTGGGGTCAGCCATGACGGGACATCTAATCAATCGCGGTGGCACGGGTTCCCGGTCTCATGGTATGAGCCGGTCGTGTTGGGACGGTCGGTAGCGCTTGTTTGCGCGGTTCTAGTCGTTGCGTGCGGCGATGGCAAGGGTTCAGACAAAAAGCCTCCGAGTCCGCCTCAGTCCGATGCGGCGCCGGTCCCACTTCCCAAGTTGAAACAGCGGCCTCTGGGACTCAGCTCAACGGCTGCCTTCGCCGGGCCGGGACAGGTCAAACAGCTTGCACAAGCCCGGGCGCAGGCTGTTAAGGGCGACCTGGCGGGCGCAGCGGCGACCTTATCGGCGGCGGCGGCAAGGGATTTTCTGAGCTTCAGCAAGAACTGGCGCCCGGCTGGGCCCTTTTCGGCATTTGCCAGGAGTCCCCACGGAGCAGCGTTTCGTCAGCTGATGGGGCGATATCGCAAGACCCTCATCGCGCAATTCAGTGAGGCCGTATTTCTGTTGGCCCGCTACGCCGAGGCCAAACCGGCCAGCGGCGTCGGCCAGGTCAAGGCCGAGCACCACGCGGAGATATTCGCGTACGTGCCGAGCACGAGGCGTTTCGTCAGATTGACCCACACCAGGGGCGCCGTGATGGCGTTCTTCCACGACGACGCGACGGCCAATCTTGTTTACGTTGCGGCTCGAGATGTTGTGCTGACCAAGCCAGAGCCGGACCAGAAACAAAAAGGCGTATTGCGCCAGGCGTCCGTGTCGGCGTTTCATCTCAGCAGCGGCAAGCCCCACGCCAAGCCGGTTCTGTTTCGCAATGCCAGGTCCCTCGAGGTCTTCTTCGCGCGGGTGAACAAACGCAGGCGACTCGTAGCCAAAGCACGTTCTGCTCCGGGTCGAGGCAAGAACAAGCGGCGGTCGCTTGCCTACTACATTCTAGATTTGAACGAAGGGACGCGCACGGGTGTGAAGTGGGCGAAGCCCCGTGGTCGTCGGCTCTATGTATCCCACGGTGAAACGGTCGCGTCTGGCTCAGACGTCACGGGCGTCTCCGCCGACTGGGGAGACGAAGGTGTGGCTGCCGTGTTTCGTCTCGACGCCTCACGCAAGACGATCACCATGCCGCGCGGGTTGCTCGCGTTGCGTAGTTCGATGCGTTGGTCCGGGGACAAGAGTCGGTTGGCGTTCGCGTCTCGCCCGCTCAACGAGTGCTCGAAGAAGCGCGGCGATCGCGTATCGAGCGTCTTCGTTGTCGAGGCGGCGACCGGCAAGGTCTCGAGGCTCGCGCGAACGGATGCCGAAGCGTCACCGTACTGGGCAGGCAATCAGATCGTGTTGTTCGCTGCCGGTGCCGGAAACGTAGCCATCGTCGATGTTGTCAGCGCGAAGGTGATTGGCAAGTTAAAGACACGCGTGCGTGCCACTACCTGGCTGGCTAGCGCGCCCCATTGCGAACAGCGCCCCTAACGAGTTTCCGTCTCATCCGGACCGCGCGATCGTGTGGTAGCCCACAGAGTGGCCGTGGTGGTTAACGCTCAAAAGCGTTCATTTCCCATCACCGGCGCCAGTTAAGCGACTGATTCTATGACGTGGCACGGCACCTGCTTTCTTGCCTGGCCAATGAATCGAATCGTCAAAACAGGACTGAGCGGCGCCGCGTCTACGAGTGTAGACGTCGTGGGCATCGTGCTCCTCATCGAGGTAGCTGGTTTACCCATCGGTGTCGCTGCGTTCCTCGCCTCGAGCGTTGGCGCGATCATGAACTTCTTGTTGAGCAAGTACTGGGCGTTCAACGATAAGTCACCGCTCGATCCGAAACAGGTGGCTAAGTACGCCGGCGTCGCGTTGTTCACCGCGTTGCTGAACGCGTGCACGATCCATGTTCTGGCGGTTGTGATCGGTTTCCAATACCTGGCCGCCAAAGCCATGGCCGCGATCAGCATCTTCCTTCTGTGGAGCTATCCGGCCCAGGCAAAACTGGTCTTCCCCAAGTCTCGGAAGCAACGCTGTCCGGCTACCGGCAAACTGCAGACGCAACACTGAGTAGTTGATGTAACCGGCGGCCTACCGGCCGTCCCCAACCAGCGGAGGTTCCTCATGCGACTTGATCTCAGCATCGTTATCCCTGCGTTCAATGAAAGTCAGCGAATCACGCCAACCTTGAAAGAGGTCGACGCATACTTGCGCGACTCCGACATGAGCTATGAGATTCTGGTCGTGGATGACGGCTCCGACGACGACACGGTCACGGTGGTCGACGCATTGCGCGGGCACATCCCGAACCTGCGTTGCATCGAATCCAAACCCAACCGGGGTAAGGGGCACGCAGTTCGCGTTGGCATGCTCGCGGCGCGAGGCGACGTGCGCGTCATGACTGACGCCGATGGGTCCATTCCCGCCGAGCAGCTACCGGCGATCGTCAATCCGATCCGCCTCGGCCAGAGCGATATCGCCATTGGCTCCCGTTACACTGACGGTGCCGCCGTTGACCAGAAACAGCCGTTCTATCGAGTCTGGTGGAGTCGGTTTGCCAACCGGGTCGTTCAGTTGATGCTGCTTCGCGGCATCAACGACACTCAGTGTGGCTTCAAAGCGTTCAGCGCCGAAGCCGCCGAGGCTGTGTTCACCCGAGCCACCATCGACGGTTGGGCGTTCGATCTAGAGGCGCTCGCGTTGGCGACACGACTTGGCTACTCGGTAACCGAGGTCGGTGTTCGTTGGTCCGACGATGCGCGCAGCCGCATCAACCCCATCGCCGATGCGCTGAACGTCGCGCGCGAGTTGTTCACGATCCGCAAGAACCTGCGCCGCCGCGTCTACGGTGAACTCGCTCCCCACTCCGGTTGAGATCGGCCAGCGCCACCGGTGCTCACTCCCAGAGGGAGTGAGTTATCGGCGCGCCGTGTAGTGAACTGATCTTGCCCCTGCGTGCCCACCTGACGAACTTCTTATAGTCTTTCCACTCGGTCGCCAGTTGCTTCCAGTGATGCTGGAGGCCTTCCGGCCTGGCAAACACCTGGGTCAGCGAGAACGAGGTTAGCTTCGTCGGTCGCGACCTTCTGTTCAGGGCCGATGATGGTTCCCGTGCGCTGGTGACGTCATAACGGAGTAGGGCGTCGTCACCAGTACGGGCGTGTGCCTGTTTCACCCATGCGGCGTGACTGGCTAGCAGGAGCTTTCCCTCGGCGACGCGTTTTCTGTGAACAGTGAAGACAAGCGTCATCATCGTTTTGCCGCGATGACTGCGTACTTTGTCGTCCCACAATGAGTGGATGATTCGAGCGCGTCGGAGCACCGCGACCCGCGCCTTGCCCGCCCAAACGATGAAGGCGTTGTAGTCGGGCCAGCCTTTGCTCGCTGCGTTCCAATGGTCGGCGAGGCCAGCGCGGCTCGCATAGATCTGGTTGAGGGCAAACGTCGTTCTGCCTGTCTTGCGCGACGTCGGCTTCAAACTGCGGCGACGCTGTGGACCTTTGGCCACGTTGTAGCGCAGCAATGCCAGTTTGGTTGTCCGGTGGTGGGTACGTCGCACCCAGCGCGCGTGGCTGGCGAGCAACTTCTCACCTGCCGCTACCCTCGACCTGGGCACGGTGAATAGCAAGGTCATGCCGGTGCGTTCGTCCCGCGGCGCGGCGGGTTTCGTGCTCGTGCTCGTGCTCGTGCTCGTGCTCGTGCTCGTGCTCGTGCTCGTGCTCGTGCTCGTGGGCGTGCTCGTGGGCGTGGGCGTGGGCGTGGGCGTACTCGTGGGCGTGCTCGTGCTTGTGGGCTCTTCCGAGTCGCCGTCGCTCTTGCTGCTTCCACAGCCAGACACCATCAGCGCCAGGGCGCCCACCAAGACTGCGGTGGCATTGCCCGTCAGCGCGCTATAGGCGCCACAAGCGGCGGTGGCGCACGAGCTGAGCTGGCGCGAGGCGAGCGTCGAACCTGCCTCGGCGATTGCGTCGCTCGACCTGTGAGGGCAGGGTGAACGCATCAACGAACCAACCGATCGTAAACAGGCCGCCGGTCAGAAGGAACACGATTCCCCAGCCGTAGCTGCGTAGGTAGAACCGGTGCCCGCCGAAAGTGCCGAGTACCAGCCATAGCAAGTATGCAAAGAGGAGGGAACGTCTGCTCATCCGCTAACAAAAGCTTGGTCCGTGAACAGTACGTCGTCAAGGGGGGACAAAAAGGTCCAGCGTCGGAGTGGTCAATAAGCCGAGTTTTGTGCCGCGCTCGGTTGCCCTAACGCGGCGGCGATCATTCATCTACGCCCAACATTGCTGCTGGGCTCTAGCAACCAACCCGGAGTCATTACGCGGGCAACGCGACCCCTATATGGTCTTGCTTCGAGTGGGGTTTACCGTGCCCCCCTCGTCACCGAGGGGGCGGTGCGCTCTTACCGCACCCTTTCACCCTTACCCAGACGAGCTGGGCGGTTTGCTTTCTGTGGCACTTTCCTTCGAGTCGCCTCGACTGGCCGTTAACCAGCACTCTGCCCTATGAAGCTCGGACTTTCCTCCCGTATCAAGATACCGGCGATCACCTCGACCACTCCGGCGAGGACGTAACAAGTGTAGGCTACGCGTCCGGTTCGAGGAAGTCCTTGCGCCACAGCAAGCGCTTGCAGCGGGGGCACATCTCGATGGACTCGTTGCGCGCGATGATGTTGTTGAGCTGGGGCGGCACCGACATGTGGCAGCCGCGGCAGGTTCCGTTTTCTACTGGCGCCAGTGCGTAGCCGCGCTTCTTGAGGGTCGACTCGTAGCGCAGGAGGTTCTTCTTCTCGACCTTCGCCGTGATCTCGTCCCGTCCCGTCGCGTGCTCGGTCGCTTCGCCTTCCAGCGTCGTCAACGTCTCCTGGATCTCGGCTTCTTGCTCAGCGATGTGACCGCGCAGGCTTTCGACGTCGGCCCCGTGCGCTTCGATCGAGGCGCTCGCTTTCTCGATTGCTTCGATGACTTTGAGGACTTCGGTCTCGCGCTCGGAGATAGACTTGCGTTTGTTATCGACCTCGCGGCTCGCTGCCGCGAAATCACGCGGGGTCTTCGCGGCGGACACTTTGACCTTCGCGTTCTTGAGCGCGTCCTCGTCGGTCGCTAGCAGCGCTTCCTGTTCCCTGCGCCACTTCTCTGTTTCGGCAAGCTTGCCCCGCTCTATGTCGAGCATCGCTTCGAGTTTTGCGAGATCCTGTTTCGCTGGCCGTAGTTTCTCGGGCAGGGCCTCCATGGAAGACCGAACTTCGCGTACTCGCGCGTCGATTTTCTGGAGCTCTAAAAGCAGAAGCAACTGATCTCTCAAAGTGATCCCCTCAATACAGCAGGTGAAGGATAAATAAGGCTAGTTTTCAGGGTGGGCCCACCAGGACTTGAACCTGGGACCAGCCGGTTATGAGCCGGCAGCTCTAACCAACTGAGCTATGGGCCCTGTGATACCGGACACGTATAGCTTTTTGCCAGGTCATTTGCAATGTAGGGGTGCTATCCTGCCGGCGTGGGTGCACGCAAGGTGAAACTGGGAACTTCTCTTCGAGTCTTGGGTATTTCTGCTGCGGTAGTGCTGTCACTGGCATCCGCAAAACGGGCGCAAAACGGCCAGTATACCCAGCCGAACGCATCGTCACCTCCTCCTGCCCGAGCCATGGCGCCAAGCGCCGCGGTGGGGCTATGGAAGACGACGTTTGGCCCGGTGAAAATTGAGGTGGACGACAAGCAGGGGCCAGGACAGGTGCGCGGCATCTGGTACTACAAGCGTGGCAACCAGGAGGTCGTGGGCGACTTCGGCGGCCAGCTGCGCGGCAACGTGCTTCAGTTCACCTGGCGCGAGCCAAACAAGCCCGCCAATCTGACCGGATCCGGATATCTCGTCTTCGATCAGCGGGGACAGCGGTTCCACGGCAAATGGTGGACCCAGAGCAAGGACCGCACCGGCACCTGGAGCGGGTGGCGCCACGGGCAGCGAAACCGCCAGCCCGACAACAACCGGCCGCCACCGCCGCGCCAGCCGTATGGCAATGACGGCTACGACCGTCGTCCGCCGCCGCCAAACGATCCCTATGGTACTGGCGATAGCCGCCGCCCACCGCCGCCGACTTCTCCGCCCGCGACCGGCACAGGCGGCTACGGCGAGCCCACGCGCCAGCCACCGATGTAGCAGCGGACATTCAGGCACAAAAAAAGCGGTGTCCAATGCGGACACCGCTTTTGTCGTTTCGGGTGGCTCTTGGCCTAGCTCTCGGGCCTAGCTCTCGACGAACGCCTTGAGCCGCTTGCTGCGCGATGGGTGGCGCAGCTTGCGCAGAGCCTTCGCTTCGATCTGGCGAATGCGCTCGCGGGTGACCTCGAAGTCCTGGCCGACCTCTTCCAGGGTGTGGTCCGACTTCTCGCCGATACCAAAGCGCATGCGCAACACTTTCTCCTCACGAGGAGTCAGCGTGGCCAGCACCTTGCGGGTCTGCTCAGCCAGGTTGACCGAGATGACCGCCTCCGATGGCGAGGTAACGCTCTTGTCTTCGATGAAGTCGCCCAGGTGGGAGTCTTCCTCTTCGCCGATGGGCGTCTCCAGGGAGATGGGCTCCTTGGCGATCTTGAGGACCTTGCGCACCTTGTCCAGGGGCAGCTCCATGCGCTCGGCGATCTCTTCTGGCGTCGGCTCGCGACCCAGGTCTTGCACCAGGTAGCGCGAGGTGCGCACCAGCTTGTTGATGGTTTCGATCATGTGGACCGGGATGCGAATCGTGCGCGCCTGGTCCGCGATCGCGCGGGTAATTGCCTGGCGGATCCACCACGTTGCGTACGTGGAGAATTTGTAACCACGCTTGTACTCGAACTTATCCACGGCCTTCATCAGGCCGATGTTGCCTTCCTGAATCAGGTCGAGGAACTGGAGTCCGCGATTGGTGTATTTCTTGGCGATAGAGACGACGAGGCGGAGGTTGGCTTCGACCAGCTCCGACTTGGCGCGTTCCGCCATGCGCTCGCCAGTAGCCAGATGCCGATAGCTCTGGCGAAGGTCGGCGATGGAGATCTGCCACTCTTCTTCGAGGACACGCAGCCGTTTGGAGCAGGCCTTGATGACCTTGTCCATCTCTTCGTAGGCCTCGAGGGAGAAACCGAAGCGCTTCTCGATGCTGCGGGCCTTCTGCGGAGACGTCTTCATCTCGCGCATGACTTTGCGCATTTCCTTGGCGTTCATGCCGCAACGGCGTTCGCATGCGGTGGCATCCGACTCGGCGTTGTCCAGCTTGACGATGAGTGCTTTGAGCTGGGCGACCATGCGGTCGACGCGGGGCTTGACCAGTCGCAGCTCGGAGAGCTCATCGGTGAGGTCATCGCCGAAGCCGGCGAGACCGTCGCGAAGCTTCTTCTTCTTGACCTCGCTCAGCCCACGCTGGGCCAGCTTCTCGCGCTGCTTCTCGAGGTTCATGGCGATCTTACGGATGCGGTCGATGGCTTTGACCACCCGGTCCGTGTGCCACTGCTCGTCGTAGTCGGGCTCGTCCTCGTCGATGTCCTTGACGACTTCCTTGACCCGCATCTTGCCGTTGCGGAGTCGATCACCCAGGTCCATCAGCTCGCTGACGGCGACCGGGGAGTTGAGCACGGCGATGAGCATCTGGCGCTCACCTTCTTCGATGCGCTTGGCGATCTCGACTTCGCCCTCACGGGTGAGTAGCGAGACCGAGCCCATCTTGCGCAGGTACATGCGAACCGGGTCGCTGGTGCGCGAGTAGCTGCTGTCTTCGTCGTCTTTGCTGTCCTTCTTGGCCTTGGCGGCAATAGCGGCCACGGCTTTGGTGGAGTCATCTGCGACGACGGGGCGATTCTTTTTCGCTTTGGCGGTGGCTTCCGAGTCGACGATCTCGATGCCGGCGTCGCCCAGGGCGCTGAGCCAACCATCGATCTGCTCCGAGGTAACGATCTCGGGAGGCATGTGGTCGTTGACCTCGTCGTAAGTGACGAAGCCTTTCTCTTTGCCCAGGTCGATGAGTGTCTGTTGGCTCTCGCTGACCTGGCCCTTCTTGCCTTTGCCCTTTTTACCTTTTGGGGCGGCGGCTTTCGCGGCTGGCTTCGCGGCTTTAGCGGTAGTCTTCTTCGCAGGAGCTTTCGCTTTAGCAGTCGCCTTTTTGGCGGGCGCTTTCGCTTTAGGCTTCGCCGCTTTAGCTTTCGCAGCTGGCTTGGCTGCTTTCGCTTTAGCGGTCGCGGCCTTAGCTGTTTTGGTAGCTTTGGGCGCAGCCTTGGATTTCTTTGCGGTGCTCTTCGAAGATTTAGTAGCGGTTTGGGCCATTCTCAATCGACCTGCCTTCTAGTAGTCAGTATCTCGCTAACAAGTTTACGTTCGAGCTCAACATCACCGCGACGTTTTGCGATTTGTGCTTCGCGTCTGAGAGCCGCCAGCCTGGCGCGCTGCTGCTTCCGCTTGTACGTGCTGATCGCTTCGGTGAGACAATGTTCTGGGTCTTTAACATCAGCGTATTCACCAGCGAGCATTTGTGCGGCGATCAATGAGCTGAGCTCTTGAGGCCAGTCGCTGGGATTAGATAGATACGATCGATCCTGACGTGCGGCGCAATACATGTCCCGAAGCCGGTCATCCGTCAAGAGGGAAAAAACACTATTCTCTTCAGCCGTTTCCATCAATTGCGGGTATTCCGCGAGGATAGCCAGAAGAGCCAACTCCATCACGTTGGGTGGCGTGGTCGGGGCCACAGGCCTTGGTGGTGCTTCGGGTGCCGCTTGTGGTTGTTTTTGCTCGGGTTTGTGATTTCGCGCACGGGACATGCTGCGCCGAACAACGGATGGGTCGATGTTTAGAGCCTTCGCCAGAGTACCGACGACAAAATCTCGTTTTGTTGGGTTTCTGATGGCCGTCAGCAGGCCCGCCGCCTCGGTCAGCACCTCAGCCTGGCTGTGGTCTGAGCCGGTGTTTTTGCCCCACACCTCGTAGGCAAAATACTGAATGCCGCCCTGGGCGCGTTCGATCATGTCACCGAACTTCTTTTCGCCGAGCTCTTTGACCAGAGTGTCGGGGTCTTCGCCTTTGGGCAAGACGACGATGCGCACGTCCACATCGGCGGCGACCAATACGCGCAGCGCCTTGAGTGTGGCAGCCCGTCCTGCTTTGTCACCGTCGTACATGAGCACGACTTTGTCGGCGAGTCGGCGGAGTTGGTCGACCTGTTCGCCAGTGAGCGCTGTGCCCAGCGGTGCGATCGTCTCGTCGAAGCCCGCCTGATGAAGCGACACCACATCGAAGTTACCTTCGACCAGCACGGCGCGTTTCTTCTTGCGGAACGAGTCGCGCGAACGATGCAGACCGAACAGGAGTCGCGACTTCTTGTAGACCGGGCTCTCCGGGGAGTTGATGTACTTGGCGCCGGCCTTTTCGTCGTCACCCGAAGCCAGGCGGCGTCCGGAGAAGCCAGCGATCTCTCCGCCGGGCATGATGACGGGACACATCAGTCGGCCGCGGAAACGATCGTAAAAGCCGTCGCTGTTGGGTCGTTTGACAACGAGTCCAAGAGTGACCGCAAGGTCCATCGGAACGCGCTTGCTGTTGAAATGATCAGTCAACGCGCTCCAGCTGTCTGGTGCTAGCCCCAATAGGAAATTCTCCGCCACGGTTTCGCCGATGCCGCGATCGGCGAGATAGCTCCGCCCTGCCTCGCCGTGACCAGCACATAATTGCTCACGAAAGAACTCGGCGGCCAGTTTATTGACGCGTAACAACTGGGATCGTTCGTTGCGTTTGCGTCGGGCGTCCTCGGGCTCCTCGGTCTTGGGAATCTCGACACCGATTCGGCCGGCCAGAGTTTCAGCGGCCTCGACGAAGCTCTTGCCCTCGTACTCCATGACAAAGGCGAATACATCGCCTTTCTTCTGGCAGCCGAAGCAGTAGAAGAAGCCCTTGGTGCCGTTGACGTTGAACGAGGGCGTGTTTTCGTTGTGGAACGGGCACAGCCCCTTGTGGTTCTGCCCCGCCTTGCGCAACTGCACATGCTGGCCGATTACCGCGACGATGTCGGAACGATCGCGGATCTCACCAATTACGCTGTCAGGGATTAGGCCCATGTACCCCACATCCGACTACCATCCGAACCCCCATGCCCCATGAGGTTTGTCGGCCGCTTTTTGGTAAGAGCGAGCCTGGTCCGGCCAAGTCGGTTTTCCCGGCGTTGCCGGTTAGATAAGTATGTCTCCACTTTGAGTAGTGTCAACTCGTGGCGGAACGGCTCAGCCCTTCGATTCGCCGAAAAGTTGCTCGAACCGCCCCTAGACCAGATTCTGAGAGCATGCGGCGGCACTCTGACAGTAATGATGGGCGACGTACCGGGCGTGGGCGTCGGGCCCGGGATCGGTTGCTCAAAGGCGAGGCACCCCAGGCGGCGACGACTTCGAGCGAGTTGAGTAACCTGCTTTACTTCGTTGGCGACGATCTGCGCGAGTCGGCCATGGCCGTTGGCGGCATCGAGTCGTTTCTGGTCAAGGTCGAGGCCCTCCTGGCCGACCCGAAGATGACCGCGGAGGCAATTGCCGGTCTTGGCCGCTACGCGGACATCGCCCAGCGTGTCGACGATCTGGGCGACGTGCTCGACTCCTTGTGCAGGTCGCTGTTTCGGCTGCAGGAGGCGATTGCGACCGAGCGAGATCAAGGGACGGGCGAGCGTGGCGAACAAGACGCTGTCGAAGACTCGGTTCAGACGCCCAGCGCAAGCGCGATTGCGTAAACGGCCAGCCCAGCGCTAGCAAAGATGCACAGACCCAGGATGCCCTGAAGGCTCTTGGTCGTGCGCTCGGTGCGCAGGGGGCCATGGTCGACATCGCCGACATCGTGGCGGTGCTTCTTGTCCGGGTCTTTGCCCTCTGCGTGCCCCATGGCCCAGAACATGCCCCAGCAGACCGATCAAAAGCAAGCTTCAGGGGGCTGGGGCCAGCTCAACGCGTTCGCTAGCGGTTAGCGGACTCGATCAGGCGCTTGAATGCGGCGGTGATACGTTTACCCATGGAGCTGAGCCGCTCTTTGGTTGTGTCGTCGGTCGTGGCGCGGCCCCCGTGGGCGTACACCAGGCAGACCACTTCGTCGTACAGCTCGATCGGGATGACCGCGACCTCGCTGGGCGCCCCCTGGCCCAGGGCGATCCACAAACGTTGGTCGAGTTCGGTACCCCCGCCCATGGGCGTACCGACGTACATCTCGCGGTAGCGGCACGGAGCGGAGACCACCGAGTCCTCGCGTAGGGGCAGTGCGATCTGCTCGAATGGTGGCGGCTCGCCCTCTTGCACGAACCCCTTCCAAGCGATGGCCAGGTCCCGGCGTACCACGAAGAAGATGGCCGAGGTGAAGCGGTCATCGAAGGCGTGCTCCAGCATGTCCACGGCGATGTCGGCGACTTTGTCCCTGCCAGTGGCGCGGCGAATGGCTTTGAGCGAGTCGTCGAACGACTTGATGTCTTGCTGGGGGATATGCTCGCCGGCGACCGGAGGCCGGCTTACCCGGCGAATGGCGATGCGCGCCAGGTGACGGCGCGACTTTTCCTCGGGCGACTCTTCGTCGATGTCGAGATCGAAGTCCACGCTGGGTTCGCCCTCATCCAGAGTCACGTCCGACAGGGTTTGCACGAACTCTCGGCGAGCGCGTCCTTCTCGCTCTTCTACTGGTAAGGCGTCGATCTCTGCGGATGGCGGCTGAGTCGCGCGGCGCACCCGCTTGAATCGGTTTGGCCGTGGGATGTCGTAAACGTGATCGAGTTGGTAGTGGATGCGCAGCTCGCACGCGATGCACAACACAGCATCGCCGTTTAGCGCTGCGCTGAGTTCCTCCACCCGCGCCGGCGCCAGCGGGTCCATGATGGCGACGGCGATCTTGCTGCGTGCACCGCCGGTCAGATAGCCGATGGGGACAGCGCCTAGTTTCGCCGCGAGTTCGGGCGACAACAGCTTCTGCACTTCGGGGTTGCAGCGGTTGAACTGATCGCGAGTCGCTGGCGGGATTTGATGCTGTGCGGCCAGCCCCGTGGCGATGGCATCCAGGTCCAGGTCGAACAACTCGATAAGGTTGGTGCCGAGTCGTCCGCCGTGGATCACTTGCGATCGCAGGGCTTGTTCAAGTTGCTCGGCAGTGATGACGCCGTTCTGAACAAGAATCTCCCCAATGCGCATCCGCGGTCCCGGCACGATTGTACGTCATGGGACCACGGCAAGTAAAAGTCGAGGGAGCTGTTGGCGGCGACTACGCGATGGTTACGTCGTCGCAGAGGTAGACGTCCTGGATGGCGTGGAGCAGCTTTACGCCGTCGGCCAGGGGACGCTGGAAGGCTTTGCGTCCACTAATGAGACCCATACCGCCCGCGCGTTTGTTGATGACGGCGGTGAGAACCGCGTCGTGGAAGTCGTTGTCGCCGGATGCGCCGCCACTGTTGATCAACCCAGCGCGGCCCATATAGCAGTTTGCGACCTGATAGCGGGTCAGATCGATGGGGTGGTCAGATGTCAGCTCTGAGTACACCTTGTCGTGGGTCTTGCCGAACTTGAGCGCCGGGTCTCGGTAACCGCCGTTGGAGGCTGGTGCCTTTTGCTTAATGATGTCCGCGTGGATGGTGACACCCAGGTGGTTGGCCTGGCCCGTCAGGTCCGCGGCTCCGTGATGGTCGCCTGTCTCAGTTTTGAACGCTGAGTTGCGCACGTAGCACCACAAGATAGTGCACATGCCGAGCTGGTGCGCCTCGTAGAACGCCTCGGAGATCTCCTGTAGTTGGCGTCGCGATTCGTGGGAGCCCCAGTACACCGTCGCGCCGATGCCGGTCGCGCCCATGTCGAACGCCTGCTGAACGCTGCCGAACATGGTCTGGTCGTGGAAGTTGGGGTAGCTGAGCAGTTCGTTGTGGTTGATCTTGGCGATGAACGGGATCTTGTGCGCGTACTTCCTCGACATCATCCCGAGCACGCCGAAGGTTGACGCGACCGCGTTGCAGCCGCCCTCGATGGCGAGTTCGATGATGCCCTCGGGATCGAACATGCGTGGATTCGGCGCGAATGACGCGCCCCCAGAGTGCTCGATTCCCTGGTCTACGGGCAAGATCGACACGTATCCGGTGCCGCCGAGGCGCCCGGCGTCGAACAGGCGTTGTAGGTTACCCAACACTTTCGGCGGCCGATCGCTGGGCACGAATATGTCGTCGACAAAGGTCGGGCCGGGCAAATGCAATGACTCGGCTGGGATGGTGGTGCACTTGTGCTCGAGTACGCCGGCGTCATCGCCCAGGGTTTCGCGGATTTGCTTAATGTCCATAGTCATTGATCTACCTGGCCTTAGGTCGTGTTTGCGCGATTTGTACCACGGTCCCGCGGGCTCCGTGCCGGCGTTAATCGACATTAAATCTCGACCTGGCCAGGGGCCGGTTGGCCTTTGGCCACCGAATCAGCGATGCGTGATTAACAGCGTTGTAACTTTGTCAGATTCTGGCTAATACTCCCCGCACCTGAGGAGGAGGTAATTATGAAGCGTATTGCAATGTTTAGTTTGCTTTCCGTCGCGTTGGCTTTCGGCTGCGGTGACGATGATGGTGGTGGTGGAACCGCGGATGCGGGTCTTGCGAATCCTGGCTTTGGTGTGCCGACCGAAACGGTCACGGCATACATGGAGGATTCCAACGACGAGTGGGTTCTTCAGGGACCGGCAAACTTCGCTTGCCTCAACACACCCACCGATCTCGTCGCGTCGACTCAAGAGGTGACGCTCTCGGGTAAGCTCGAGGACTTTCAGACAGGCAACGACCTGCCCATGGGCACCATGGAGTTCTTCCTGAACACTGAGATAGGCACGTTCTTCAACACCACTATTTCTGATGCCGACGGCGCTTACAGCACGACGGTTCCGGTTGGCACGACCAAGTACGGCGTGAAGATCACCGCCGACGAGACCATGGACACGTATCAGATCGATTACGAGCTGGGAACCGAGGCGACTCAGAGCGAGAGCTTCAACTCTGTTTCTACCCTGACCGCTAACGCGCTTCCCGCGTTCATCGGTGTCACTCGCACGGTCGGTCTGGGCATTCTTGCCGGTTCGGTTCGCGACTGTGACGGCTTTGAAGTCAAAGGCGCTGTCGCCACCGTTAGCTCGGTCAGCGGCACTGCTGAGCACCTCGACGGCGCAGCGACCTACTACTTCAGCGCTGGTACCAGCACCAGCCTGCCCGTGCGCCACAGCCAGCAGGACGTCACCAACACCGACAGCCTGTTCGTCGTCATCGAGCTGCCTCCGTCCCCAGAAGCGTTTCTGCAGGTCTGGGGTTTCCTCAACGACGCCGACATGGCCGCCGGCAACTTGACACTGCTCGCCGAGACGCGCGCGCCGGTCCTCGCTGACGCGGTCATCACCGCCAGCCTCGAGCCGCTCCGTACCAACTAACGACATAGCAACGTAACCGGTACGACCGCCCCGGGGGGGAACATGAAACGCACCAGAAGGCTAGCGTCACTCTTCCTTGCATTGACCGTACTGCTCGGCGTCCGCGTGGGAACCGCCCACGCGGATCTGCTGGAGCTCAAGTGGTCGAGCGAAGGATATTTTCGAACGCGCTCCGTGTTCCTCACGAACCTGGCGCCGATGCCCCGCGTGGTGTCCACGTATCCTCCGACGGGCGACGAGGTCATCATCCCGGAAATTCGGCGGACCTCCTATCTCACCAGCCGGTTGCGCATCATGCCCAAGGTGGCGCTGGGCAAAATCGCCAGCCTGACGATGCAGATCGATGCGCTGGACAACGTGCTTTGGGGCGACAACAACGCTATCGCCACCGCGCCGCTGTTCGCCCTGGACGCCTCCAACCAACACTTCTTGGGCGGAAAGCCGGGCGCTTCGGTCAACGTCACCCGCGCGTGGATGGATTTCATGGTGCCGATCGGCTCGATGAGAGTTGGTCGCATGGCTGCCCACTGGGGGCTTGGCCTACTCGCCAATGGCGGTGGTACGGCCAACTACGATTCGCTGCCGCCAGCAACGCCCAAGGGCGAGCCCAAACGTAAGTCACTCGATCACTTCTTCGATGACGACTTTGGCGACAATCACTACGGCGCGACGGCTGACCGTATCCTGTTTCTGACCAAGCCCGGTGCGATCGCAAAGACGATCCGCCAGGGCTCCGCCAAGGTGAACGCCGACGACCACTCCTTCGTCATCGGCTACGGTTATTCGAAGCTGGCGGAGGCGCCGCTGCTCCGCGCCGAGGGCTTCGAGCGCCAGTTCCGTCCGTTCCAACAGCAGGGCTTCATCTCCCGCGGTAAGAACGACGACGTGCAGGAGCATGTGTTCATCGCCGTTTACAACGACGCAGAGTGGAACAAGACTCGGATCACCGACGAGCTACGCGTCGGTGGCTACATGGTCATTCGCACGGCAACCGAAGGTTCGACCCAGCCGTCGGATCTCGATCCGAACGAGAATTGTGGCGCGTTCGACGGTCAGACCATCCCGTGCGTCGATACGGGTTCGACTGTGTACATCGCCGACTTCTGGTGGCGCATGCGCCTGGGCGCCCTGTACACCGAAGGCGAGATCGTCAAGATCTTCGGCACCACGTTTGGCGGCGTACCGTTCCCGTCCAAGAACCGCAAGAAAGAGGCGGACATCCTCGGCGGCGTCGCTCGTGTGGGCTACTTGACCGAGAAGTGGGACGCCATACTCGAGGTCGGTCACGCTAGCGGCGACGACGAACTGGAAGACCAGACGTTCAAACAGCGCGCGCTAAACCCAGACTTCAACGTGGGCCTCATCTTGTTCGAGGAAACACTGCGCGAGCTATCGGCGCGCACGTTCGGCCCTCCATTCTTCTCCAGCGAGAACCCCGAAGGCGCGACGGGCCTCATGTCCAAGGGCGGCGTGATCAACGCCAACTACATCTTTCCCAAGGCGCGCTACTTGCTGCCATTCGGCGGCTTCGAGGTCATCGGCGGCATCCTGTTTGCCTGGGTCGATACCCTGGCCAGAACCGGAACCGCCATGTTTTACGCCGACGAGAACCCGGACAGCACCTACCTGGGTACCGAGTTCGACGTTTCCCTGCGCACCAGCTTTGCTCAGGGACACATGCTGTTCGCCGTTCAGGGCGGCTACCTCATGTACGGCGACGTGCTCAAGTCCCGTCTGCCCAACGCCGACAGCTCGTTTACGATTCAGACCAAGCTAGCCTTCATGTGGTAGCGCTCTTTACCGCGCTGGTTCAGGACTGTTCCGTCGCTTAGTCTAGTCATGGGTGCCTTCGCCGGCGTCTGAACGCAATGGACGACTCGCGCAGAAACATCCTCAAGACCGTCTTCATAACCTACGCGGTGGTGTCCGCCATCGTAGCGGTCGGCGTCCGCCTGAAGTACAACGTGCCCCTCGTGGGCAACGTGGGCGCCGCGCTCATCGCGATCTCACTGCTGTACCTGCCGGTCGTCGTCTCCTGGAGGTTTCGCAGAGACGAGGACCTCATCACCTATGGGTTCGTGTTCGAGCCCGTGCGTCGCGGGCTGGCGTTCGCCGGCGGCTACGTGCTGGTAGTCCTGCCGATCTTCGTCATCGTCTTCGTTTCCTTCTTTCAGCTCGCCTGTGACACGGGCCTCAGCCGTCTTGTCCCCGACCAGATGTGCCGTCAGTTCCTCGGTTGGACCAATGCCAAAGGTCCGACCATCAACCTCGAGTTCTGGGAGTGGGCCCTCGGTCAATTGGTGGTCGTTGCGCTTACGGAAGAGCTGTTCTTCCGCGGATTCCTTCACCATTTACTGGAGAAAGCCATACCGCCGACGCGGCGTGTGATGGGCGGAGGCATAGGCCTGGCTTTGCTCATCTCTTCCGCATTGTTTGCCTTGCTTCACATCCACAAGACGGGCGACCCTCGCAGCCTTGCAACTTTTTTTCCTGGGTTGTTGTTTGGCTGGATGCGCTCTGCTACAGGTTCCATCCTCGCGAGTACAATCGCTCACGCCTCTAGCAACGTGCTCATGCGCCTGCTAAACCAGATTTTCCTGCGGTAAAGATGTCGCCTACACAGACCAACGTTTCACCACGTCGCGCTGCCAAAGACGGTGCAGAAGAACTCGCCGACGAGCATGAACCCATAATGCGCGCCGACGGTAAGTACACCGCCGCATTCTTCGACATGGACCACACGGTGCTCCAACTCGACACCGGCGTGAGCTACATGAAGTTCAGCTACCGGCGCGGTGAGCTGGCGATAAAAGGCCTGGCCGAAGCCGTGTTTTGGAGTCTGCAGTACAAGCTGGCGATCCTCGACCTCGAGGCGTTGGCAACCAAACTGTGCGCACGTGGCGCTGGCGATTCCGAGGAAGCGCTCATTCGTAAGCACCGGCTGTGGTTCGAGTCGATTGCGCGGCCCGCCATCGCCCCCGAAGCGCGCAAGGCTATCGCCGAGCATCGACGTCGCGGTGACATGATCGTCCTGTGCACCGGCGCCGCCCAGTTTCCCGCCAACGAGCTGGCCACTGCGCTGGATATCGAACATGTGTTGAGCAGCCGAGCTGAAGTCGTCGATGGCAGATTCACCGGCAAAGTCGAGAGCTATTGCTTCGGCCAACACAAGCTTGTGCGCACCGAGGCGTTCGCCGATGTGCACAACATCGATCTCGATGACAGTTGGTTTTACTCCGACAGCTACAACGACTTGCCTCTGATGAACCGTGTCGGCACCGCGATCGCGGTGAACCCGGACGCGCGCCTGCGCCGCCATGCTTGGCGACGAGGCTGGAGGACGGAAAGCTGGATGTAGCGAAGCTGCCAGCGGTGGCTCATTTGATTGAGCTCGCGCTGGAAGAAGACCTTGGTCGCGGCGACGTGACAACGAGCTCCACTGTCGGCGAGGATGGCCGGGTGGTCGCCGGAGCGATCGTGGCTCGCCAGCCCCTTGTGGTCTACGGCATCGAAGTCGCCATGGCGGTGTTTGCCCGGGTAAGCGGGGACATCGAGGTCAAAGCGTGCGTTGCCGATGGCGACCAGGTGATCGCAGGCACTGAAGTCCTACGGCTGCGCGGTCCATCCGCGGCCATCTTGCAGGCCGAGCGTACCGCGCTGAACTTTATGCAGCGTCTGTGCGGCGTGGCTACTCACTCCAAGCGATACGCAGACGCTGTCGCGGGAACGAGCACCAAGGTGGTCGATACGCGCAAGACCACGCCGGGCTATCGCATGCTGCAGAAGGCAGCGGTGCTGGCTGGAGGCTGCGCCAATCATCGCTTCGACCTGGCCTCTGGAGTGCTGATCAAGGACAACCACATCGTCGCTTGCGGCTCGGTGGCTGCGGCGGTCAGCCGAGCGAAGCAGCGCGCGCCACACTCGCTGCGCATCGAGGTGGAAGTCGAAACCCACGAGCAACTCACGGACGCGCTCGACGCTGGTGCCGACGTGGTTCTGTTGGACAACATGACCCCCGACAAGGTCAAAGCGGCGGTAGAAACTGCCCACGCGCGCAACGTGTTGGTCGAAGTCTCCGGCGGCATCACCCTGGAGACCATCGGCGACTATGCCCACGCCGGCGCCGACTACATCTCCGTCGGGGCGTTGACCCACTCCGCGCCATCCGTTGATCTGGCGCTAGATTTCGAAGCGTAGTCCCGGTGTGTATGCGTGAGGCCTGCCGGCTTCCGCTATGCTGCTGCCATGACTTTGCCCGCTGCTACCTGGCTCGGTGCTGACCGCGTCACGCTGGACGAATGCGAATCCACCAATGACGAAGCCGCGGAGCTCGCCAAGAAAGGTGCTGCTCACGGGACGATCGTCGTCGCAGACGCGCAGACAGCGGGGCGGGGCAGGGGGAGTAACTCCTGGTTTTCGCCGCCGGGTACCAACCTGTACCTTTCGTGCATCCTGCGACCGACCCTGGCCGCGGTGGACTGTCCGCCGCTCACTCTCGCGGCTGGGCTGGGCTTGTGGGACGCGGTCAATGCGCGCGGTGTGTCCGCAGCGCTCAAATGGCCAAACGATGTGTATGTGGGGCGCCTGAAGCTCGCAGGCATCCTGACCGAGATGACGAGTCGCGGCAGCGCGGTCGACTATGTAGTGGTAGGCATAGGTGTGAACCTGAACCAGGAGTCGTTCCCGTCACCGCTGGACGCAACGGCCACGTCGCTGCGCATGCAGACCGGGGATGAAGTCGATCGTCAACGTTTCCTCGAGGACGTACTCGGCACCTGCGAAGTCTGGTTCGATCGGCTGCAGGACCGCGGCCTCGATGCCGTGCGGGATCGCTGGAACGAGCGCGCGTTGCGCGGTCGCGTTCGGGTTACGACTGGGACTAGCAGCATCGAAGGTACAGTCGAAGGCCTGGGGCCTGCAGGCGGTTTGCGCATCACGAGTGATAGTGGCGAAGCGCAGACGATCATCGCCGGTGAGGTGACTCTGCTCGATGACTAAGCAGGGCAGCGTCGCGCTGTCGCTGGGCCTGATGGCGCTGATTGTCGTGGTCGTGATCGTCGCGATGACCCTGCTCAAGCCGCCGAGTCGCAGCAAGACCACGCCGTCGGTCGAGCCAACGACCACGGGCTCTGTTGACGATGGCGATCGCGTCCAGCCAACCCCGCGGCGTTCGCGTCCATCGCTGGCCGACGAGGACGGAAAGTACGTCGATCCGAGCGGAGCCATGGGCAAGGCCTCTGGCAACCTGGCACCCCCGCCACCCAGACCAGGCACGACCGGCGAAGGCGCGTCAGCGCGGAGCGGCCGCCGGTTCACCATTCGGGGGATGACGACGTATCGGCTGCGCAAGCAGCTGGGCCGGGTGGTGTCCAGCTGCATCGACTCGGTCGGTCCCAAGCGTGACGCCAAAGCCGTCGTTCAGCTCGTCGTGGACGTTTCGGTCAAGAGCGAGCTCGCGGTGATCGACGGGACCCGGGTGTCGGCCAAAGGTGTCGATGCCGACGCCGTCGCCAGGTGCATCCGGATGGGCGCAGCGAAGGTTCGCGTACCTGCGAAAGATCATGACGATGTCGATGCCCACACCCTGACGCTGCCGTTTAGAGTTCGCGATTAAAACGCCTGAGGTAAGACAGTGTGAGTGAAGTCGTGGGGCAACTGTGGAGGCCTTGTAGTATCACCACGTTGTGTCCGCACCGGTCGCAACATATGTCCTCGAAAGAAAAGGCCGTTTGGCCCTGTTGTACAAGTCGTTTTCCGCTATATTGGCGCGCTCAATGAACCGACCTCCGCACCGGTTTCTCTTTGTAGTTTCGCTGGTTTGCCTGACCGCTATGGGGCTGGGCTGCACCGAGCTTAGTTCTCGTCGCAAACTGCAAAAAGCTAACAAACTGTTCAAGAACGGTGAGTTCGCGTTTTGTCCGGACAAAACCACCGGCTGCTTAACGTCCCTCGACTGTTGGTACAAAGGCGACGACGGCAAGTGGAACACCTTGTCGGAAGTGAAAGGGCAGGGCGTACCGGGCAAGAAGGAGGGTGTCTGCAAGAGCAGGATGCTCGACTTGTACGAGCAGTCCATCAAGCTCACGCCGAAACTCAAAGTCGGCCGCTACAACACGATCATCGCCTATCACAAGATGTTCCGTGCTGGGAACACCAGCAAAGAGAACCGCCACTACGGCGTGAAGGCCATCGAGCACCTGAACATCTACCTACAAGATGAGCCCGACCACCCCATGTTCATCAAGCTGCGCACGCGGCTGCTCATGGACCTGGGTATGTACGACCAGGCGATGGCGTACTGGAAAGAGCAGCATAAGAAGGACCCGAGCAACATCGAGGTCATTCACAAGATCGCCAGCATCAACCTCCAGGCCAAGCGCTGGGAGAAGGGCATCGAGTGGCTCGAGAAAGAGGTGCTCGCCGCCAAAGAAGTGCCGCGCAAAGTCCTGATTCTCACGGATATCGGTGAGCGTTGCTTTAGCCGCTTGCACAAGAAACGCGAAGTTCGCCACGAGGAGCGGCTGAAGTACGCCGATCTGGGGCTGCACTCGGTGCAGCGAATCCTCGCACTCGACGACCTGCGTCTGGGCCCTCGCTCCAGAGCGCATAACCTCGCCTATCGGCTCTATCAGCAACGATCAGTGGCGCATGGCGCTTCCTGGGCGCAGACTTCTGATTTGGCCCCGTACTATGGTCACTTCCACGAGTTCACCCGGTTGAACAAACTCGTGCAGGCGGCAGCGAAGGCCAAGCGGGAACGGGAAGAGCGCGAGAAGAAGGAAGCCGGGGACACTGAGGGCGCGGGTAAGGAGTAGTCGATGTTCGACAATTACGTAGTAGCCAAATCAAGCAGGGCCAAGACATGGGCGATGATCACCATCGCGGTGTCGGTGCTTGCTCACGTCGTCGTCGTGATCGCCCTGGTGATTCGCGGCTTCTGGATGGTGGAGCAACACGAGCCGCCCAAAGAGGCCTCGCTGAAGATCTCTGTGTTGGCCAAAGCGCCACCACCCCCGCCGCCCAAGAAGGGTGTGCGTAAGAAGAAGACCACGACCAAGAAGGTGCCAACGACGACCAAGATGAAGATCGTCAAGGCGACCGACGTGCAGCCGACCAAGAAGGCCAAGATCGTCGCGACGACTGACGCCGACGACTCCGACCAGCCCGAGGGTGACCCGGACGGCGTCGAGGGTGGCGTGACCGGCGGTGTTCCCGGTGGTGTTGTAGGTGGTGTTCTCGGTTCGAGCGGCAGTGGTCCGCCGCCCCCGCCGCCACCACCCTCCGCGCCGAAGATCGTGCTCCAGCATGTGTTGGATCAGCAGCGAATCTCCGGTGAGAAGCGGATCGTTCCGTCCGAGTCGGACAAACTAAAGATCAGGCGTGACGACAAGTCTCAGATCATCGCGAGCTTGAAAATGTGTCTGAACACCGGCGGCACCGTGTCCCGGGTATCGGTTGTTCGTAGCTCTGGGTACCCAGCGTACGACGCCAAGATTAAGGGCAAAATGCGCCAGTGGCGCTATCGGCCGTTCAAGGTCAACGGCAAAGCCGTACCCGTGTGCACCTCGGTTACGTTCATCTATCGCCAGACCAACTAGTACCAAAGACGATCTGAACGTCCTTACATCGTCTCGCCAAGCAGTGATTTCGCCACATTTGAGTTGATCGTCTAGCCGAAATTTCATACCCAATCAGTCGCAAGAAGCCGGTTCGCCGGCTGACGAGTACCTAAGCTAGCCACCAAGCAAAGGAACGCAGCAATGCAAGGTTTCAGTATCGTAGAAATGTGGGGTTCCATGAGTATCGCCGTTAAGGCGAATACGCTCTTCATGGTTATCCTGTCCATCTACAGCATCTACGTAATCGTAGAGCGCTGGCTGACTTTCCGCGCAGGCGCGCGTCAGTCTTATAGCTACGTCTTGGCGTTGCGCGATTTCCTCGGCAAGCGTCGTGTTGACGAGGCCATGAAGTCGGCATCGCAGCATGGCAAGAGCCCCGTCGCCAAAGTGATGCAGTCCGGTCTCACGGCGTACACCCAGGGTCGCGAGGCCCTCGAGAACGAAGGTCCCGAAGACGTCGGCAGCTTTGACTTGGTCGACTCGGTCAACCGTTCGCTAGAGCGCGTCAAAGAGCGTGAGACCTCCGGGCTTCGCAAAGGTCTTGGCGGCCTGGCAACGGTCGCTTCGATTGCGCCGTTCATCGGCCTATTCGGCACCGTTCTCGGCATCATCTCGGCTTTCCGCCTGCTCGAAAAGGGTGGTGGTATCGCCGAGGTTGGTCCCGGTATCGCCGAGGCATTGATTTCGACGGCCTTCGGTCTGCTGGTCGCCATCCCCGCCGCTATGTTCTTCAACTACTACACAGGGCGCGTGGAGAACATGGTGGTCGACATGAACGATGTCTCGTCTGAGTTCATCGATTATGTCCTCAAAGAGGGCCGAGTCTAAGCATGGCCGGAGGTTCTCATGGCGGGCGCAGGCGCCGCCTGCCGCACAAACCGCCGATGAAGCTCGACGAAGTGCGCAATGAGATCAACGTCACCCCGTTGGTGGACGTGGTGCTCGTACTGCTGATCATCTTCATGGTGATCACGCCGTTGCTCATGCGCGGTAAGGAAGTTTCCTTGCCAAAGACGGAGAACCACACGGAAGAGAAAGACTTTAAGCAGCCCGTGGTCGCTATCGACGACAAAGGGCAGCTGTGGTGCGATCAGAACCCGGTAGCCAGTCTGTCCATTCTCAAGAAGTGCGTACAGGAGATGTGGAAGAAGGGCGAGCCGGATGCACAGAACAAGGTATTCCTGAAGGCGCACGAGCTCTTGCCGTACGGCAAGGTGTATCCGCTAATCATGGCGGTGAATGAGCTCGGCGTGACCAACATCGACCTGGCAACGGTCGAGAATCAGGGCCAGAAGTAAGCGTTTAGCTCGGCATTGCTCGCGTGAATCAGCGCGATTGGGCCGCAGCGTTAAGGAGATAACAGCATGGGAATGTCAACCGGCGGAGGAAGGGGCTCACTTCACTCTGAGATCAATGTGACACCGTTGGTCGACGTCGTGCTCGTGCTGCTGATCATCTTCCTTGTCACGATGCCCGTCATGATGCGCCAGGTAACGGTGCAGGTGCCCCGTAAGGTCGCGCCGGACGAGTTCGTGAGTAGCAACGCCGTTTCGATTACCATCAAGTACAACGAAAACCAGGAGTTCGAGTTCGAGAAGAACGGTGAGAAGGTGGGCGGGCTAGATAACCTGAACGCCGTCGTCGCCAAACTGCATGAGATCCTAGATCCGTTGCAGACCGAGAAACTGGTTTTCGTCGACTTCGCCGACAACATCCAATTCAAGCAAGCCATGAGGATTCTCGATGCCGTCAAAGGCGTGGGGAAGGTGGTCAAGGGCCGCGAGAAGGAACGGGTGCGAGACGTGAAGGTAGCCATCAAGACTCGCGAGAAGACGGCGCCTACTAAGTAGGTAGGCTCGTTCGTACCGTCCGCGACCGTCTGTGTGTTGCTCGTCCCGGGGCTTGCTCCCTCAGGGGCTTGGTCCGTCAGGGGATGTCGTCCCTATGGGCGCCGGCGGGCCCAGTGGCGCCCGGTGGCGCGCCTGTCACGGCTGCGACGAGCGCGTCTCTGGTCGGGATGTGCACACCTCACTTTTGGGCTGTGACCCATCCGTATTCGCGCGGTCGTCAGCGCTACGGCACGTTGCGTCAAATTCCTGGCTGGCCGAGTCAAGTCGCTGCATTCACGTGGCATGGTGGCATCGCGGTCAAAGGCGCTCGTCCACGGCGGAACGATCCCCCTCAAATATTGAGTACTAAGCGCTGCGGCTCGCGGTTATCAAAACCCAAGTGCGCCAACTTACACGTCCCGCGGCTGTTACCAACGGTGAGCCGAGTACCGTTCCGGCATTTCAATCCTGATGGTAGGTAGAAGGGGAATGTTTGGGTGTGTCGATTTGTTGCTAACAACTTCGTTGGGCGGGGGCCTTGCGCTTGACAAGAATGTCGCTCGCTTGTAAAAGCGGCGGCGTTACGCCCGTTTGCCGGCTTTTTTGGCTAATGCGGCACTCCCTTAAGGAGCTAGAAAATTATGCGTAAGATTGGAATCGGGGTCGCAATCGCAGTCGCGCTAACAGCGTGCGGCGACACAACAACGAACACGAGTTTGAATCCTGAAGGACCTCCAATGATCCGTCAGGTATTCGCTCTCGAGTTGGTCATGGACGGGGCGATCTTGCGTCAGTCGCAACAGCTCGCGTTCGGTACTCACCCAGACATCACTGTCGATACCGACAATGGTGATGGCGTGACGAATGCTGTGGCACTTGGTGGGCAGCGTATCCGCGTCGTGCTCGATGAGCTGATTCGCGGAAACGCGATCGAAGCCATCGCATGCGCAGACGGTTCGTTCGATCGCGTACCCATCGGTACGACGCCGGACGACATCGAAGCGTGCGCCGGTCCCCCCGACGCAATCGCGCAGACATGTTGCACCGACAAGAGCAACCCGAACCTCAACTGTCGGGCCAACCACGTTGTCTGTGTCGACCCGACCAACGGCATCGTCGGCGTACTCGACGTTGACGAAGACGGCGCGGCCGACGACTTCCAGATGATCGACGGCGCGGTCACCCTGACCTGCGACGGAATGCCGATGGCGCTGAACTTGACCGAGAGCTTCTACCAGCCGTCGGGCAACCAGCAGATCACCGCGGGTCCCCTGGGCATCAACAGCCTCGGACCGGCGCTGGTCATCGTTCCCGACACTGGCTTGCGCACCGGCTCCAACTGCGTAATCGGTTTCAACGAAGAGATCACCGACAAGGACGGCAACCGCATCTGCGCCCCGCCCAACGGCGACATCACTGGGTCGTGCGCTGGCCCGGGCGACGTCAGCGAATTGTCCTTCCAGGTCGAGCCGCTGCGCATCACCGGCCAGGACCCGTCCCCGGACGCGACCAACGTTGGCTTGACCACGCAGCTCATCCTGCAGATGAACGCGAACATCGATCACGACGACTGCCCGGCACCGCCGCCGCCGCCCGCCGTGCCTCCGCCATGCCCGATCCGCTGTGTTGGTGGTGGTGCCGATTGCGTGACCCTCGAAGACTCCAACGGCGGCCCTGTCGCCGGTACGGTTCACGTGCTGCTCTCGGACGAGACGCAGATTCGCTTCGTGCCCGACGCACCGCTCAACCCGGACACCACGTACACGGCGTCCCTTACGACGAACATCGCCGACCCGTTCGGTGGCACGCTTCCCGACGTGATTACGTTCGACTTCACGACCGGATCCGCTACGCCAACGGCCGACGCGAGTGTCCCGGACGCGATGCCCACGGACGCTCAGGTTAACGACGCTCAAGTTTTTGACGCGGCGCCCTAGAAGGAGATTGTGATGACCAGGCATAGAATAAAAAGATTTGCAGTTACATCTGCGCTGTCATTGCTCGGACTGCTTCTAGTAGCTCCACCGGCAATGGCACAGAACGCGACCTCCGGCGCTATCCAGGGACTGGTTCGAGACCAGACTGGAAAAGCACTCGGCGGCGTTACCGTCATCGTTACTTCGCCATCACTTCAGGGTGAGCAGGGCGCGGTTACCGATGAGACCGGCCAGTACAAAATCACCAACCTTCCCCCCGGAACGTACATGGCGAAGTTCTACTTCGACAAAGCGGAGACCCGCCGTACGAACATCATCGTCAACATCAACAAGACGACGCCGGGCTTCGGCCGGATCGACTTGACCAAAGCGAAGGGCGAGGTCATCGAGATTACGGCGAAGGCGCCGAGCATCGACCCGACGTCCACCACCCAGGGCATCACCCTCGGTCAGGACTACACCCGGAACATTCCGGTTCCCGGTCGTACGTTCGAGTCCGCTTTGGGTGCCGCCGCCGGTTCCGCTGGTGACGACCTCGGTGTTTCGTTCTCCGGTTCTACCTCCCTCGAGAACTCCTACGTTGTCGATGGTGTCAACACGACTGGTCTTACCTACGGTACGGTCGGTTCGCCGCTCATCAACGACTTCATCCAGGAGATCGAGATCATCACCGGTGGTTACAACGCCGAGTATGGTCGCGCCACGGGTGGTGTCGTCAACGTCGTCACCAAGTCCGGTTCCAACGAGTTCCACGGACAGGTGTTCACGTACATCACCCCGGGTTTCGCTATCGCCGAGCGCGAGCGGACGCCGACTCAGGGTAGCTCCATCGACTTCCAGAGCAACGTTGCCTACAACATGGACTTCGGCTTCGACCTCGGTGGTCCGATCATCAAGGACAAGGTTTGGTTCTACGTCGGCTTCGCGCCGCGCCTGTTCCGCACCGACGTCGATGTCATCACCAAGCGCCGCACCGACTGTCGTATGACGATGCCGAACGGCGAACTGTCCACCTGTGACCCGGTCAACCTGGGTGACGGTACGGCCGACGAGGACCCCAATACCGGTTTCCTCATCTACGAAGAGCTCGACCGCTCGCGCCGCAACGCGTCCCAGACGACGTATCAGTTCGTGTCGAAGATCAACTTCGCCGTCTCGCCTGAGCATCAGGGCCAGGTCAGCCTCATCGGTACGCCGTCGTCTGGTCAGACCGCTGGTGGCCGCGGTGACCCCCTCGCCACGACGTTCGACTACACGCAGCTGACCACCGACCTGTCGGTCAAGTGGACCAGTAAGTTCAACAACAACAAGACCGAGGTCGAGGCCGTCCTGGGTTGGCACCGCAGCACCGTCGAAGCCGACTCCATCGACAACAGCCGCAACGGTCAAATGCGTCAGAACCTGTACTTCGGTACTTTGGACGACTGGTCCATGCTCAACCACGAGTCCGCTCGGACCAACACTGGTTGTCGTGACTCCGCCGACCGCAGCATCGACCCGTTCCCGCTCATTGATAACTGCCCGGACGTCGGTCTCGGTTACTCGATTGGTGGACCCGGTGGCGTGCAGGACAACAAAGAGGAGCGTCTGAGCGCTCGCGTCGGTGTCACTCAGCGCGTCAAAGCGATGGGTAACCACGAGATCAAAGCTGGTATCGACATTGAGGACAACAACCTCAACGACCTGCGCAACATCTCTGGCGGCGTCTACTACGACCTGCTCCAGGCAAATGATGTTGCCGCATACAACCAGGTCTACGCGTTGCGCTGGATTCGCCTGGCGCCGACCGGTTTCGACCCGGCCGAGTTCCAGGACAACTGCGGTCGAGACGCCGATGGCAACGACATCGCTTGTACCTTCCTCGGTCCCAACGACGTGGTCGGTAACACGACCAACTGGTCCGCGTACATTCGCGATTCATGGCAGATCAAGCCGAACCTGACCTTCAACTACGGTGTGCGTTACGAAGAGCAGCGCCTGCGCTTCGCCAAGCACCTGCAGAACACCCTCGACCCATTCACCGGCGACCAGCTGGGCACCAACGCGATGACCATGAAGAACATGTGGGCGCCGCGTCTCGGTCTTCTTTACGACTGGACCAAAGAAGGTCGCTCCAAGATCTACGGTCACTGGGGTCGTTTCTACGAGTCCATTCCCATGGACATCAACAACCGTTCGTTCGGTGGTGAGACCCTGTACCAGCAGGTCTTCAACTCCAGCCAGTGTGGCCCGACCGTGGGTGGCATTGGTGGACCGTCGGGTCCCGGTTGTACTGATGCTGGCGAGCGTCCGGCCCTGGCCGAGACTCTGTTCGGCTCCGGTACTCTGGTTGCTCCAGGCGTCAAGCCACAGTTCATGGATGAGTACATCCTGGGCGTCGAGTACGAGGTCATGGAAGACCTCAAAGTTGGTATCTCTTTCCAGAATCGTCGTCTCGGTCGCGTCCTCGAGGACGTGTCGGTCGACAACGCCGATACCTACATTCTGGCCAACCCGGGTGAGTGGGATGCCGAAGAGGAGCGCAAGCTTCAGGCGAAGATCGATGCCGAGACCGACCCGAACGAGAAGTCGCGCCTCGAGCAGCAGCTCAAGCAGTTCCAGGGCATTCGCATCTTCGATACTCCCAAGCGTGACTACAACGCCGTCCAGCTGACCGCGACCAAGCGTTTCTCGAAGAGCTTCTTCGTCCAGGCGTCTTACACGTACTCGCGCACCGAGGGTAACTTTGGTGGTCTGTACAACGCGGACAACGGTCAGGTGGATCCGAACATCACCTCCCAGTACGACCTCATCGAGCTGCTGTCGAACCGTGACGGTCCGCTTCCCCAGGATCGCCCGCACTACTTCAAGTTCGACGGTTTCTACAAGTTCGACTTCAAACAGGCCGGTAAGGTCACCACCGGTATGCGCTTCCGCGCTCTGTCCGGTACCCCGCGTGACGCGCTGGCCCGCCACTACCTGTACGGTGTTGGTGAGTCGTTCATCCTGCCCCGTGGTTCCATGGGTCGCACGCAGTTCGACGCTGGTCTCGACTTGCACCTTAGCTACGGCCGCAAGCTGGGCAAAGGTATGTCGATCGAGGTCTTCACCGACCTGTTCAACGTGTTCAACCGTCAGGGCGTGTTCCGCGTCTCGGAGAACTACACCTTCGACTCGTCCAATCCGGTCGTCGGCGGTTCCTTCGAGGACCTGGTCTTCGCCAAGCGCTTGACCACGTCGGGCGGTGAGACTCCGGACCCGGTTACCCGTAACCGCAACTTCGGAAACACCACCGTTCGGTACTCGCCGTTCTCGGCTCGGTTCGGCGCCCGCCTGACCTTCTAGCGAACGACGTCCTCACCTCACCAGAAAGCCAGGTCCTCCCGGACCTGGCTTTCTTCTTTTCGGTGGGCGCTCCCGGCGCGTCTTGTTCCGTTGAATGAGTCGCTCCGGAGCGGCGGTTTTCTTTTCGACGCGCCGACGACGATGTCGGCTCATCGTGGTACACCCAGCGGCGGTGTCGGACCTCACGGCCAACCTCAACACGGAGCAAGCCCAGGCCGTCGAGCACGGCGAGGGCCCGCTGATGGTCCTGGCTGGGGCTGGGACGGGCAAGACTCGGGTCCTGGTCCATCGCATCGCCAGACTGGTCCTCGGCGGAATCTCGCCGAAACACGTCCTCGCGGTGACCTTCACCAACAAGGCCGCCAGCGAGATGCGCGAGCGTTTGCGCGAGCTGCTTGGCCACGGCGCCGAGCGAATGTGGATCGGCACATTCCACTCGACCTGCGCCCGCCTGCTGCGACGCCATGGCGAGGTGATCGGGCTGAGCCGCGACTTCACCATCTTCGACGACGATGATCAGAAGCGCTTGTTCAATGCGTTGCTCAAGGAGCATGGCTACGAAGACGCGATGACGCCGCGTACGCTGGCCTCGCGGATCGACCGGGCCAAGAACAAGGGAGAGGATCCGGCCGCCGGCAGCGGCGCGTACGGCGACGACATCGTTCGTAAGTTGTATCCCTTGTACCGGGATCGCCTGGCGCGCGAGTCGGCCGTCGACTTCAACGACCTGCTGCTCAAGGTTCTCGATCTCGGTGACGACGCTGAGTTCGGCCCCGAGCTCAGCTCGATGTTTCGTTACGTGTGTGTCGACGAGTTTCAGGACACCAACCTGGTTCAGTACCGGCTCGTCCGCCAGTTCGTGCGCAGCACGCGTAACCTGACTGTGGTCGGTGATGATGACCAATCGATCTATAGCTGGCGTGGCGCTGAGCCTCGCAACCTGCTCGACTTCGATCGCGACTATCCAGACGCTCGAGTCATCAAGCTGGAACAGAACTATCGCAGCACCGACGTGATCCTGCGAGCGGCCAACGCCGTCATCGCCCACAACAAGGATCGCCGCGGCAAGAACCTGTGGACCGACCGCGAAGGCGGCGACATGGTCTTATGGGAAGAGTCCGACGACGAGCGCACCGAGGCGGACTTCATCTCGCGCGGAGTAACCGGCCTGGTCGATGACGAGGGACGGTCGTGGGGCGACATCGCGGTGCTCTACCGAACCCATGCCCAGTCGCGGGTGCTCGAGGAGCAACTACGGCGCTATCGCATCGATTACCGCATCGTCGGCGGCGTGTCGTTCTTCAAGCGTCGCGAGATCAAGGACGCCATCGCGTATCTCAGGTTGCTCACCAACCCGGCCGCTGACTTGTGCTTTGAGCGCATCGTCAACGTGCCGTCTCGGGGCATCGGCAAGACCACGGTCGATCGGGTCAAGGCTCACGCGCGAGTTGCCAACATCAGTCTGCTCGACGCCGCTCGCAGCTGTTCGCACGGTGCGGTGGCTGCAGTGGGAACCAGCGCGCGCAAGAAGTTGGCCTCGTTCATCTCGATCATCGACGGGTTACGCGAAGTGCAATCGAGCGGTGCGTCCGTCGCCGAGATGATCATCCAGACCGTGGAGCGCAGTGGTTATCGCGAGCGACTCGAGATCGAGGACTCCCTCGAGTCACGGGACCGTTTGTCCAACCTGGCCGAGCTGGTGTCCATGGCTTCGGATTTCGACGAGGAGACCGAGGGCGGCAGTCTGGTGGAATTCGACGAACGCATCGCGTTGACGTCGGCAGCCGACGAACAAGACGGTCGAGGCGAGGCGGTCACCATGATGACCATCCACGCGGCCAAGGGCCTGGAGTTCCCGGTCGTGTTTCTGTGTGGCATGGAGGACGGGCTGTTTCCGTCCTTGCGGGAGCGCGAAGACACTGACGACGCTGATTCCATGAGCGAAGAGCGTCGCCTGGCCTACGTGGCGATGACTCGGGCCATGGACAGGCTGGTCCTGACCAACGCGCGCACCCGGCGCCAGTGGGGCGAAGTCCGAATGAACGAGCCCAGTCGGTTCCTAGACGACATCCCCGAAGACTGCATCGCCGTGCGAGCCAAGCCCAAACCGGTGCGACGCTCCAACCGCAGCATCCCGACGCGGAGGAAGCCGGCGACGACCGAGTACGACTACGACCAGCGCACCGAGTACGACGACACGCCCGAGTACATTCCCGACTACGACGACGGCAGCAGCGACAGCAACGTCGACGCCGGCGCGACGGTAGAGCATCAATCGTTCGGTGTAGGCCAGGTCATCAAGGCCAGCGGCGAAGGCAAAGATCGCAAACTGCTGATCAACTTTCCTAACGCGGGTCTCAGGACGATCCTGGAACGCTTCGTCCAGCGCGTCGGTTAACCGCCCTGCAGGGCAGGGCAGGGCAGGGCTCGTGCTCGTGCTCGTGCTCGTGTTCGTGCTCGTGCTCGTGCTCGTGCTCGTGCTCGTGCTCGTGTTCGTGTTCGTGCTCGTTGCTCGTGCTCGTGTTCGTGTTCGTTGATCGAACTCGTGCTCGTGCTCGTTGATCGAACGGGCGATGGTGTGGCCCTGGTCCCGCACGCTGGCGTTCGAGCGTAGGTTGGCGCGACCAGGGCGGGTTGCATGGACGGGGTGGGGGAGTGCTTTGGTGAGGGGCTGGTGTGATGGCCGCTTGGCCGCCGTGGGTGGTGCTTGGGTGGTGGCTGCCAGACGCGGGGCGCGTCGCTGATCAGGTGTTACGGGGTTGGGTACCTGTGGGGCACCAGACCGGGGCCCCCAATGGCCCCGTGGTCAGGTGCTTTCTTCTTTTGATCTGCTTGCATAAGTGCGGTGCTCAGGGTATATATATGCCCTATTCAAGATGACGCGACGCACTCGACAAACGAAACTTCCCTTTCACTCAGGGCGCCATGGGGGCGCCCGCGAAGGTGCTGGCCGTCCGCGCAAGGCGGGGCGGCGCAGAGTGGTGCATCGCAAGCGTGAGGGCTTCTCTAGTGCTCGCCCACTACATGTCACGATTCGTGTGGTGGATGAGGTTGGCGTGTTGCGTAAGCGTAAGCGCTACCAGGTGCTGCATGAGGTGTTCTGTCAGACCGCTCGCAAAGGCTTCCGCATTTGTCACTACTCGGTGCAGGACGATCACATTCATCTGATCGTGGAGGCCAGCAACCGGGCGGCGATGAGCTCGGGCATGCGTTCGGTGAATGTTCGCATCGGCAAGGGCATGAACCGCAAGCTCGGGCGGGATAGCGGCACGGTCATCGCCGATCGGTACCACGAGGAGCACTTGGGCTCTCCTCGACAGGTTCGCAACACGCTTGCTTACGTGCTCAACAACCTTCGCAAGCACGTGATGACCGAGATGGGGACGACGTGTGAATGGGACTGGGTCGATCCTTGTTCTTCGGCGCAGTACTTCGACGGCTGGAAGAACAAGGACCCGGTTCCGATTACGAGTGAGTCACCGGTGGATGCGCCTCGCACGTTCTTGCTCAAGAGGCTTTGGCGTCGGCATCGGCTGATCGATGTCAACGCGATTCCCGGGCTCAGCTAGGCTCAGCTGCGTGCGATGGTCGGAGCCAGGCTCAGGACTGCTGGGCGTCGACCCACTTGACGCGGATGTCGTAGAGCAGACTGTCGATGAGTTGCTGCTCGGGCTCAGTTAGGTTGCCCTTGGTCTTCTCTTGAAGCATGCCCAGGATGTCGATCATCTGCTTGGCCGCGGGCAGGTCTTTGTGGGGCTTGTCGCTTCCCGGCGCCGGGACCTGACCTAGGTTCACCATGCATGTGCTGCCCAGTGACAACACGAAGGTGGAGAAGTCCATGGGCGCTAGAGGCGCCTCCGGTTTCTGCGCTTCTTGGGGCGCAGCCTGGCCATTTTCATCGCCGTCTCGGGTCATGGCGGCATCATAGCTTGGCACTGAGCCTTTGACATGGGTGCCCCCGGTTTGCGAGGATACGTCCGCCCCTCGGGGCACCCCTCATACAGTATAAGTAAGGAGAATCATGACCGTGGACTATGTTCCTGGCCTCGCGGGTGTGCCCGCGACTCGCTCAAAAATTGGCCTCATTGATGGAAAAGTCGGCATGCTCTCCTACCGCGGGTACCCCGTGGAACAGCTCGCCGAGCACTCGTCGTTTGAGGAGACCGCCTTTCTGCTACTGAAAGGGCACCTGCCCAGTCAGACCGAGCTGGACGTCTTCGTCGCCTCTCTGCGCAGTCATCGTCGTCTCAAGTTCCGCATCATCGAACTGATCAAGACGATGCCCGAAGGTGGCCATCCCATGGACGCGCTTGCCGCGACCATGTCGGCTGTGGGCATGTTCTACGCCCCCGGCATCATGGACAACGAAGAGGCACGCTGGGGCGCTGCTATTCGGATCCTGACCAAGGCGCCGACGATGGTCGCCGCGTTCCATCGCATCCGTAACGGTGACGAACCCGTGACTCCACGTGACGACCTTGGTCACGCCGCGAACTTCTTGTACATGCTCACCGAGAAGGAGCCAGATCCTCTCGTGGCGCGCGTCATGGAAGTCGCGTTTATTCTGCACGCCGAGCACGGCATGAACGCATCGACGTTCGCGGCTCGGGTTACCGGTTCTACACTGGCCGATCCGTACGCCGTTATTTCGTCGGCAATCGCGACACTGGCTGGTCCACTTCACGGTGGCGCCAACGAGGATGTGCTCGCAATGCTGCGCGCGATTCCCGGCGGTCTCGCCGGCGTCGACGCGTTCGCCGAAGAATCCGTCAATGCGAAGCGGAAGATCTCAGGCTTCGGACATCGCGTCTACAAGGTCAAAGACCCACGCGCGTCCATTCTGCAGTCGCTGGCGGTCAAACTCTTCGACCGCTTCGGTGCGACAGACATCTACGATGTGGCCTGCAAGCTCGAAGAGATCGTCGCCAAGCACCTGGGGCCCAAGGGCATCTACCCCAACGTCGACTTCTACAGCGGCATCGTCTACGAGAAGATGAACATCCCCTCGGACGTGTTCACGCCGATCTTCGCGATCGCACGCACCGCTGGCTGGCTATCGCATTGGCTGGAGCAGCTCGAGAACAACCGCATCTTCCGGCCTAGCCAGATTTACGAAGGCGACCGGGACCTCAAGTACAAACCGATCGCCGATCGGTCCTAACTAAAAAGAGTAGTACGTCTAGCTGAGCGGATCCGGAGTCGTCTTAAACGGCTCCGGGCTCGCCGCGGGCTCGCTCGCCGCGGGTGCGGGTGCGGGTGCGGGTGCGACTGCAACCGCCGCCGGTGCGACCGCCGCGGGTGCGATCGGTGCGGGTGCGGGTGCGGGAGCAGGTGCCGGTGCGCTCGTCACTGGAGCCGCGTAGGCCGGCGCCGGTGCAGGCGCAGGCGCAGCTGCGGGTGCGGGTGCAGGCGGCGGTGGCGGCGCTGCCGATGCAGCTGCTGCTTCCGCGGCGCGATCGTCTTCGATTTCGCCCAAAGTCACCCCCTTGGAGGAGACGTCTGGAAGCGAATCGAGGTACTTTTGGATATCGGCCTCGTTGATCGCATTGCGCCGGAGGTTGCGCTCCACTTGACGGACATCGAACAGCTTTGCGTCTTTCTTGCTCATGGTCGGTGAGTGGATAGCGACTAACCAGGGTTGCTGTCAAGGGCTGAGCCCCAGGCGTGGCCTGCCAACTGTCCAAAAAGACAGCGGGAATGTTTTGGGGGCAAACTTCGGTAGTAGAAATAACCTTCGAGGAAAGCCAGGGAGACGATGGAAACGGCCAAAGACGTCAAAGCAATCAACGAGTTGGTGGAGCGCGAGAGCGTCTTTGTCGAGAATCTGACCGCCGAGATAGGCAAAATCATTGTCGGCCAGCGCTACATGGTCGAGAGGATCCTCATTGGTCTTTTGTGCGGCGGCCACTGTCTCATCGAGGGAGTCCCGGGCCTGGCCAAGACCCTGACCGTCAAAACCCTCTCGGATGCCCTGGACGCCAAGTTCAAACGCATCCAGTTTACTCCCGACCTTTTGCCGGCCGATATCGTCGGCACGACCATCTACAACATGCAGTCGGGGCAGTTCACCCAGAAGATGGGGCCCGTATTCGCCAACCTGGTGCTCGCCGACGAGATCAACCGCGCCCCGGCCAAAGTTCAGTCCGCGCTGCTCGAGGCCATGCAGGAAAAACAGGTCACCATTGGTGATCAGACGTTCAAGTTGCCAGACCCATTTCTCGTCATGGCCACTCAGAACCCCATCGAGCAAGAAGGAACCTACCCGCTCCCAGAAGCGCAGTTGGATCGTTTCATGTTGATGGTCAAAGTCGGCTACCCGACCAAGGCGGAAGAGCGGCAGATCATGGACCAGGTGACGTCGCCAGTGGCCGCCGACATCAACAAAGTATCGTCGGTGGACCAGGTGTTGTCCGGCCGACGCGTCGTTGGCCAAATCTACATTGACGAGAAGATTCGCGACTACATCATCGACATCGTTCAAGCGACTCGCGACCCGCGTGCGTACGGGCTGCATGAGTTGGCGCCCCTGATGGATTACGGTGCGTCTCCACGCGCGTCGATCTACCTTGCGCAAGCCGCTCGCGCCCATGCGTTCTTGCGGCACCGTGGCTACGTCACGCCAGAGGATGTCAAAGCCATCGGCGCCGACGTGCTTCGTCACCGCGTCGTGTTGACCTACGAGGCCGAGGCCGAGGAAATCTCTGCCGAAGACATCATTAGTCGTTTGTTCGAGCACGTCCAAGTTCCGTAATCAACGATGATTCCGCGCGAGCTACTAAAGAAGATCCGCAAGATCGAGATTCACACATCTCGACTGGTGAACAATATGCTCGCCGGGCAGTACCACTCCGTGTTCAAGGGCCGCGGCATCGCCTTCGAGGAGGTGCGCCAGTACTTTCCGGGGGACGATATTCGCGTGATCGACTGGAACGTGTCGGCGCGCATGAACGAGCCGTACATCAAGGTGTTCACCGAGGAGCGCGATCGCACGGTCAACCTGCTCGTCGATATGAGTGCGTCTGGCGTGTTCGGCTCACGCAGTCAGGCAAAACGCGAGGTGGCCGCCGAGATCGCCGCGCTCGTGGCGTTCTCGGCCATCAAGAACAACGATCGGGTGGGCCTGATCATCTTCACGGACAAAGTCGAAAAATACGTGCCGCCCAAGAAGGGCAAGCGCCACGTGCTTCGGGTGATCCGCGAGATTCTCAACTTCAAGCCGGGGTCACGGCAGACCGACGTGACCTCTGCGCTCGAGTACATGACCAAGATTTCGACGCGCCGTTCGGTCGCGTTCTTGATCTCCGACTTCCTGTCCGGTGGTTGGGAGCGCCCGATTCGTATCGCCAGTCGCCGTCACGACATTATTCCCGTGGTCATCACCGACCCCATGGAAGAAGTCATCCCCAAGCTCGGCTTCGTTACGTTCGAGGATGTGGAGACTGGGACCGTGTGTGAGTTCGATAGCTCGGGCCCGGAGGCGAAGCAATACGCCACGTACGTTGCCCGCAAGAGGCGGGAGCTCGAGTCGAGTTTGCGCCGCCTAAAGCTCGACTACGTAAACGTGCGCACAGATCGACCGCACGTAGATGCGCTCGTGCACTTCTTCCGGATGCGAGCCAAGAGGCTGCAGCATAGATGAGCAAACCTGCACTCACGGCCGCCAAGCTCACCTGGACTGCCGGCGTGGTGGTCATCGCCATCCTGGCTAGTTCGGCGGTAGCCCTCGCGATCAAACCGGCGCCACCGCCCACGCCTGACGCCGGCGTGGCCACGACGACCGCCGACGCTGGAGTTGCTGTTGTCCCGCCGGCGAGCGCTGCTGATGCTGGCACCCCGAGCGTCGCCGCCGACGCTGGCACCCCAAGTGCTGGTGGAGACGCTGGCGCTGGCGCTGGGCCAAGCGCAGATGCGGGCCCCACCCTGGTTCCGCCGCCACCAGAGGCTACGTCCACGGTGACCGCCGCACCTAGCGCACCGGAGGTCGTCGTAGGCCGGCGGTTCTCGGTGTTCATCACCATCGATCCGGGCCGCAAGGCGCGGCTGGATACGTCTGGGAACCTGGGCGGTGCGTTCGACCTCGGTCGCCGGACGTTCACCGATCGAAAGGTGGCGGGAGGCATCACGATTCGCGAGTACGAGGTTGAGATGATCGCGTGGGTCGTCGGCGATCTGCGCCTGCCGCCATTCAAGGTCAATTACGTGCACAACGGCACGGCGTACTCCGTCCAGAGCAAACCGGTGCCGCTCAAGGTGGTGAGCTTTATCGGCGACGCCAAGGAAGAGCTGCGCGACGTCGCGCCGCCAGTGACCATCAAGCGCCGCGACTTCAAGGTGATCTACGCGGGGCTGTTGCTGCTGCTGTTGTTCGTCGGCGTCATGTCGCGCCGGGTGTTGCGCCGCTGGATGAGACGTTGGATGGAGAAGCTGCTCGGCCGGAAGAAGTCCAGGCCCCGGCACCGTCGTCGCGAGCAACCAACGGTTATGTTGCGGCCCGACCAGGAAGCGTTTGCGCGACTGGAGGCGTTGGAGCATTCGGGCGCGTTGGACGAAGAAGACCGCAAGCCAGCGTACATCGAGCTGTCTGAGATCTTGCGCAACTACATGGGACGGCGTTTTGGTTTCCCGGCTCTGGATTTGACCACCGCCGAGATCAAGCAGCGGTTGAGTATGAACCCGGAAACCAGCGGGATGGTGCTCGAGGTTGGTGTGTGGATGGAAGCCGGAGACCTGGTTCGCTACGCAAACTACAAACCGACCCATCAGGAATCGGTCGACTCGATCAACGAGGCCCGCGAGTTCGTGACCCGCACCTGGACACCGCCGCAGCCCGTTGCACCACCGCAGCCCGTTGCACCACCGCAGCCCGTTGCACCACCGCAGCCTGTTGCACAGCCGCAGGCGCCTCAACCGGTCGCACAGCCGCAGCCTGTAGGACAGCCGCAGCCTGTAGGACAGCCACAGCCTGTAGGACAGCCGCAGCCCGTTGCACAGTCAACGGTGGCAGAGGCTCCGAGCCCATACGCGCCGCCGAGCCCATACGCGCCGCCGGGGGCTGCCACGCTCACGCCCACGAGCACGAGCACGAGCACGAGCACACCCACGAGCACGAGCACGCCCACGAGCCCGAGCCCGAGCCCGAGCCCGAGCACGAGCACACCCACGAGCCCGAGTCCGTACGCGCCCCCGAGCACCGCCTCACCCGCGCGTCCGAGTCCGAGCCCGCGTCCACCTTCGCCCGATCTCAGCGCAACCATCCCCGATTCGCCTGCCCCTGCCCCTGCGCCGGTGCTTCCCGCGGATCCATCCGAAGCGTGGAGTGATCCGGTCCCCGAGCATCCGGCGACCGACACGCTACCGACTGCCGGCCCTGCGACCGCTACCCTCGTAGACGGAGCACCGAAAGGACCGGCCGATGCGTAGCCGCTGGCTCGACCACGTCATTCCCTACGTGTTGATCGGCCTCATCGGCAGCCCGATCGCGCTGTTGCTCTACAAACGAGTCGACGGCGCTCGCCACGGGGACAAGCTCAGCTGGTTGAACCCGTGGGCGCTGGTGTTGCTCAGCGGCTGCGCGTTGATCGCACTGGTTGCGTTTCACCTGCGCGTTCGCCGCGCGCCGACGTTTGCCCATGCCCGGGTAGACGAACTGGCCATGGCTCGCCGCGGTCTATTTTCCCGGCTGATTACGCTGCCGGCCGTACTGCGCCTGCTCGCACTGGCGTGCATCGTCGTCGCGTTGGCGCGGCCACGGACATACAAGAAGCAAGAAATCGTCGTCGAAGGCATCGACATCATGATCGTGCTCGACCTGTCCAAGTCCATGGAGGAGCGCGACCTCAAACGCAATCGCTTGGACGCGGGGCAGCGAACGATTCGGCGATTCCTGAAGAAACGTAAACACGACCGCATTGGTCTGGTGGTATTCGCCCAGGAGGCGATGACCCAGTGTCCATTGACCCTGGATTATAAGTCTCTGGATCAGATCGTCGCCGACCTGGCCATTGGTGATGTGCCCGAACTGGGGACCGCGATCGGTGACGCGCTTGGACTGGCGCTCGCGTCGCTGCGCCGCTCCGATGACGTCAACGACTCTCACGTGCCCGACGGGCCGCCGAGCTTCAAGATCGAACCACCGAAGAAGGACACCAAGGAGTTCGAGAAGACCCGGTCGAAGGTCGTCATTCTGTTGTCGGACGGAGACTCGAACTGGACGACGAAGTTTCAACCGCGGGAAGCGAAGATCGTTGCACAGAAGATGGGCGTGAAAGTGTTCACGATCCTGCTCGGCAAAGAGCGCCGCTCGTTGTTTCGTGGCCGGTACGCCGTTAATCCGGCTCTTCTCAAAGAGATTGCTCGTGACACTGGTGGCCTGTTCTTCCGCGCGGGAACCGACGCAGAGTTGAACAGGAGCTTCGACGAAGTCCGAGCGAAGCTGGATAAGAAGCGCCGCCACATCGTCGGTCGCATTCCCGGCGAGGATTTGTTCCGTCATCTGGTCATCCCGGCGATTCTGCTCATCTTCCTCGAGCTCAGCCTCGCAATGACGCGCTTCCGGAGGTTCCCGTGAAGTTCCGCGGAGACTCTTTAGGGTCCGGTCGCGCCGTGACATCCGACGGGAGGCTTTCGTGAAGTTCCGCGGAGACTACCCCTGGTGGTACGCGCTGATCGCCGGTGGCATCGTGGCGGCGGCGTACTTGCTGTCGGCCTATCTGCGTAAGCGCAAGATGGACAAGATCGGCGACAGTCCACAGCTCAAGCGCATGATGGCGTCCCTGTCGCGCACACGCCGGGTCATTAAAGCGGGCCTGGTCATTACTGCGGTCACCCTATGCACGTTCGTGCTGGCGCGTCCCTACGTGAAAGGTAAGTCCACGTGGCGCAAGCAGGGTATCGACATCGTGGTGGCTATGGACTTCAGCAAGTCGATGCTCGCGCGAGACATCTACCCCAGCCGCGTGCAGCGCATGAAGGACGAAGTGGAGCGACTGTTCGACGAACTCGAATCCGATAGGGTTTCGGTCGTGACGTTCGCCGGCGCGGCCGCACACTTCCCGCTGACCCACGACCACCACTCGGTGCGCAATCTGTTCAAAGATCTACGCCCGTGGGACATGCCGCCCGGATCGGACCTGGGGCAGGCCATTCTCACCGCGCGCTGCATCGCGCGACCTGACCTGAAGGATCCGGCGTGCAAGCGCGTCGGTGGTCATGGGCAGGGTGGTGCTCCGTTGCCCGACGACCCGGAGTTCGAGGCCGACCCGCTGGATGCAAAGAAGGACAAGCTCGCGTCAGTGGATCCTGCAACCCGCTCTCAGGCGATCATCCTGTTCACGGATGGCGATGACACCGAGGGCAAGGCCAAGGAACAGGTCCAGAAGGCCCTGGATGCGGGCATCTTTGTTTACATCGTTGGTGTCGGTACGCCCGGTGGCGAGCTGATCCCCGACGTGGACGAAGACGGCAACGACGTCGGTTGGATTCGCGGTAAGGACGGCAAGTTCGTCCACAGCAAGCTAGACGTGGCCGGCTTGAAGGCACTCGCCGAGCTTGCCGGCGGCGAGGGCCACTATTTCGTCGTTGATCCGCAGGAGTTCCGTGCAGATGCGCTGTTCGGCGAGCTGCGCAAGCTCAAACGCGGCGACATGGACAAGCGAGTAATCACGGAACCCAAAGAGATTTTTCAATGGCTGCTTTTCCCCGCGTTCCTGCTCTTGCTGATCGAAGCTTGTATTAGCGACCGCAGGCGACGGGTGTTATACCCAGAGGAGCACGCGTAATGGCACGACAACAGACTCATAGGTTGAGGTTGAGGACTCTACGGCTCGGCGCCATCGTGATGGCCGTGCTGTTCCTCGGCGGTTGGAACTGGCTGCGCTCTGAGGACCCGGACATCAAGTCGGGAAACAAGGCGTTCAACGACGGCGATTACGCCCAGGCGCTCAAGGACTATGAGGCCGCCCTCGAACGTAGCGGCGACGACCCGCGGGTGCGTTTCGACATGGGCACCGCGCGCTTCAAGTTGGCGGAGAAGACCAAGGACGCGGCGGAAAAAGCCAAGCTGCTCAGTGACGCGGACAAGGACTTTCGCGCGGCAGCCCGAACCAAGAACAAGACCTTGCGTTCGTCCGCCCATTTCAATCAGGGCAACTCCCACTTCCTCCGCAAGGACTATCTCAAGGCGATCGAGTCGTACAAGCGCGCCCTGCGCAACAACGCCGATAGCGACGATGCGCGTTACAACCTGGAACTCGCACTGCGCCACCTTAAGCGCAAACGCCAACGCCAGGCCAAGAAAGGCCAGGGTAAAGGGCAGCCCAAGAAGGGCCAGAAGGGCCAGAAGGGCCAGCAGAAGAAGAACCAGCAGGGCCAGGGTAAGAACCAACAGAAGCAGCAGCAGAAGAATCAGCAGGGCCAGGGAAAGAACCAGCAGAAGAAGCAACAGCAGAAGAATCAGCAGGGCCAGGGAAAGAACCAGCAGAAGAAGCAACAGCAGAAGAAAAACCAGCAGGGCCAGGGTAAGAACCAGCAGAAGAAGAACCAGCAGAAGAAGAACCAGGGCCAGGGCAACAATCAGAACAAGCAGAACAAACAGCCGAACAAACAGAACAAGAGCCAGAAGCCCAACCAGAAGAACGGGCGGCCCTGGCGCAAGCCTCCTCGCAAGGCTCGCAACGAGCCCAAGAGCGAGATCGACAAGAAGATGGACGACCTGGAGCGGCGCTCGCGCCGACTGCGTCGCGGCCGACTACGTGGTTCTGGTCGGTACACCGGTAAGTCTCGCAAAGACTGGTAGCATCCGGCGATGGCGACCCGACTGCTCGCCGCCGCGGCCCTGATGGTCGCGGCGCTGGCCGCACAGCCCACCTCGGTTCAGGCACAGCCTGACCAGCCGCGGTTCGATCTGAGCGTGCAACCGCGCGTGGGCGGCATCAACGATATCTTCACCGTGACAGTGCGCATCGAAACGCGCAGCCTGGCGGCGCCCGAATCGTACACGGCCCCTCAGTTCAACGGGTTCAGCGTGACCACCACCACGCCCGGCGGTAACGGCCGCATCGTCGATCGCGGTGCCTATCGTCGTTATGTCGAGCTGCGTCGCTATACGTTGCAGCCGAAGCGTACGGGCCAACTGCGGATCGGTCCGGCGCGCATGCGATACAACGGTCGCCAGTTTTCGACCTCCGGTGCTCGGGTCGATGTTCGGGACGCGGCCGGGCTTACTAAGGTCAAGACCGTTGACCCGACCGCGACTGGCGGTATCGGTGCGCCCGGGTACACGACCCCGCTGCCCCCGGAGCAAGACGACATGTTTCTGCACGCGGCCGTCGACAAGAAGTCGGCGTACATTGGCGAGCAGGTAACCGTCACCTGGTTGTTGTTCACCAAGGGGCAACTCGGTCACCTCAGTGCGCGGCCCATTCGCTTGGTCGACTGGTGGGGTGAGACCCTATACGAGCCTCAACGGAACTACGTCTTTCACGACGTGCAGCTCGGCGGCACGGACTACAAAGTTGCGATCGTGTCCAAGCGTGCATTCTTCGCGTCACGTTCGGGCACGCTGCGCATCCCGTCTTTCCAAGCCAACGCATCGCTGGCGTACCGTTCGATCATGCGGCGGCTCCTCGTCGGCCCTTCCATCGAAGTCAAAATCAAGCCACTGCCTGGAAACGCGCCGGCGGGCTTTCATCCCAGCTACGTGGGGGTGTTCACGGTCGAGGCAGCTATCGATGGCAAGTCGGCCGCACCGGGCAAGCCCATCGAGATTGGCGCCGGACAGCCCATCGTGCTCAAACTCACCGTCAAGGGGCAGGGCGCGGTTCCGCGCACGACCCCGCCGGTGATTCGCGGCGCTGGTTTCGACTTCGGCAAACCGCGGGACAAGAGCGCGCGAACCAAAATCAATGGCAACGTCGTCGAAGGCGAGCGTATCTATCGCTACTGGACGACGCCACGCAAGTCAGGGGCACAGAACGTCGGTGTGATTGGCGTGCCCTACTTCAACCCGGCCACGGGGCGGTATCACGTCGCTGAGTCCAAGCCGATCGCGCTGCTGATAAAGGCTGGCTCGCGCGGCGGCGTCGATCTCACTTCGCGCTCGGATCGTTTGGCCAAAGAGCTGCGTGCGATTCGTACCGGGTCGGTGGTCGACTCGCGGGGCGCCTCGCGATTTCACGATGGCAGTTGGTTCTGGCTACTCGCCTTGCTGCCGCCTTTGGGTTTCGTGGGGGTGGTCGTGTACCAGCGCGTTCGTCGGGTCATGTCGGCCGACACGCCCCAGTCACGTCGGCGGCGTGCGCGCGGGAAAGCGCGCAAGCGGTTCAGAACCGCCGCTGCTCACTTGAAAGCGGGCAACGACCGGGAGCTGTTCGCGGAATTGGCTCGGCTGATCTATGAGACGCTCGAGCATTCGCTCCAACAGCCAGTGCGGTCCAAGACGAGGCCGGAGCTGCGCGCGTACTTGATCGAACGCGGTTTCTCCGAAGAACTCGTTGCACGCATCGACGCCGAGATCGAGCGCTGTGACTTCGCGCGTTTCGCTCCATCGGGGGCCGATGGAGCTGAGCTCAGCACGGCGCTTGAGCGCACCGAAGAGCTGGTATCGGCCATTGGGACCGCGGCTAGCGCAGCTGCTGAGGACGAGGACGCCGCGTGAAGCGCCGCCACTTGATACTCGTCGCCTGTGTTGGTGCGTTCGCCCTGGGGGCGGTTGTCGCGCCAGCGCATTCCGCTCCACCGCGCAGCTACGATGGAGCCAACAAAGCGTACGCTGCGGGCAATTGGGCCGATGCGATCGCGGGGTACGAAGCCCTCGTCGCGGCGGGCTTGAACAACCGGGATTTGTACTTCAACCTGGGCAATGCGTATCTGCGGCACGATCGGCTGGGGCCCGCGATCTATAACTATGAGCGCGCCGTGCGGCTGTCGCCGGGCTGTTCTGACTGCAAGCACAACCTCGCCATCGCGCGGGCGGAGGTTGCTAGTCGTTGGCCAGATCGCATGCGCTCCGCCGAGAAGATCACGACGTGGGAGCGCATCGCCACGTATATGGCGACCACTTCGCTGACGATTGTCTTCCTCGCGATCAACCTGCTGTTCTTCGGTGGTTTGATCGTTGTGCGTTTGTTGCAGCGGGGGCCCGGACGGATCGCGATGATCGTTGCCAGTGTCCTGGCAGGTATGGCGACGGTCGCCGTTGGTGTGCTTCTGTGGGCAAACGTGGAGTTGACCCAGAACACCAAGCGCGGCGTAGTACTCGACGACCAGTTGCACATGCGCGACGGGGCTTACGAGAAGAGCGTGGAAGGTGCACTCATCCACGCGGGCCTGCGGGTACGCATCATTGGTGGCGAGTCGGGCTGGGTACAAATCCGGCTCAACAACGGCCACGAAGGATGGGTGCAGTCCAAGTCGATTGGCGAGCTGTGATAAGGTCACCTGGTGGCCAAGGCTCGCATCTTAGTTGCCGATGATGAGCCAATCTCCGCGGCGGAGGTAGGCAAGATTCTCGGCGAAGGCGCGGTCGATCTCACTGCGGTCGGTGGCGGCGCGGAGGCGATCGAGTCCGCGATGGCGGCGGAGCTCGGCGGCAAACCATTTGATGTGGTGCTGCTGGACTACTACATGCCCGGTACAAGCGGTGTGGACGTTTTGCGCGAGCTATGCAATCGGTCCGTCGAAGCACGCGTGATCATCATGTCTGGCAGAGAGCCCGGTGATGTTGCCGTAGAGGCCATGCGTCTTGGCGCGTTCGACTTCATTTCCAAGCCGCTGAATCGAGCAGAGCTACGTCTTCGCGTTGAGCGCGCGCTTCGCGATCGCCGGGCAGGGCTCGAGTCTGCGCCCCTCGCTGACGGCGGCAAACGACGTCCGCGCAAGAGCGACGTCATCATCGGAGGTGGTCGCTGGATCAAGGAACTTTACGAGCGCATCTCGATGGTCGCACCGACAGACGTCACCGTCGCTATCTCCGGCGAGAGCGGGACGGGCAAGGAGTTGGTCGCGCGCACGATCCACAACCTGTCGTTGCGCTACGAGAGTCCCTTCGTCGTGGTCAACTGCGCCGCCATTCCCGAGACGTTGCTGGAAGACGAGTTGTTTGGTCACGTCAAGGGGTCCTTCACCGACGCCACGCGGGATCGGGAGGGGCTGTTCTCCGCGGCAGACACCGGCACACTGTTCTTGGACGAGATCGGCGAAATGCCGTTGTCGCTACAGGTAAAACTGCTGCGCGTGCTGCAGTCTCAAGAGTTTCGTCGCATCGGCGATGACAAGGACACTAAGGTCGACGTCCGCCTCATCACTGCGACCAACCGTGATCTCGAGCAAGCGGTGAGTGCTGGCGTCTTCCGCCAGGATCTGTACTACCGTATCAACGTGTTTCCTTTGCACCTGCCACCGTTGCGGGAGCGAAAAGAGGATGTGGCGCTGTTGGCCCACCACTTCTTACTCAAACACAGAGCGAAGGTGGGCAAGAAGGTCGAGGGCTTCACACCCGCTGCGATGACCAAGCTCGTGTCCTATGACTTTCCCGGCAACGTTCGCGAACTCGAAAACAAAGTGCACCACGCACTCGTGATGGCGCAGGGCAGGTTCATCGGGTCCGAAGATATTCCGGTGGGCCGGCTCGCCGTCGCGGCACCGACCAAGGTTGACCTGGACCGACGGTTTCGCGATCTCAAGAAGGAGGTCGTCGAGAATTTCGAGCGGGAGTACACGATGGAAGTTCTGCGGGCCCACAATGGTAATTTGGCCGCAGCTTCTCGTCAGGCGGGCATGGACCGCAAGAATCTGTGGGCGCTCACTAAGAAATACGGCATTGATCTCAATAGCTTCCGTAACGGGAAGAAGTAGCGGGCGAAAATTACCGCACCCCGTGGTAGCGATACCACAAAACGTAAATGTACCAGTCGGTACTTTTACGGCTCTAAGTACCCGTTCTGACGCTGCACGTAATAAGTGTAAGCTCGGATGTGGTTCTTGCAACCGAATCGATGTGGTAGCCAGGTGCCGGGGAAAGCGTAACTGCTGAAAATTAAAACGATTCGCACAGGGGCCTCTCTATGGTCTGAGAATTGCGTAGTGGGTCCCCATACGTGCGAAAACTGGGGCAATACAGAGTTGAGGGAGCTGGTTGGCGGGTTTGGCTACCGTTTGCGGTGTGCCTGGTTTCGGTTGGCTGCTTCGGCGGCACTACTGATCAGACTGATCCCAGACAGCCCGATACGCGCAGCGTGCTCGGCACGGCGAACAAGCCGTTAGTCGACACCCTCGGCGGGCGGGCCATTGCCGACGAGCTGGTCCTCGGCGTTCGTGGCGCGAGCGTCGCCGACGTCAATGCGTTGGCTTCGAGCGTAGGCGGCGACGTGATCTTCCGCGGTCGTCACACGGGCCAGTACGTGTTGCGCTTCGCCGATGGCAAGGCGGCCGACAAGGCGCTGGGCGCATTGGTGCGCAATGCCCATGTCACCGAGGTGTCGCACAACCGCGTCGTGGCAGGCACCGGGATTGGCACCACCCCCTTCGATCAACAGTGGAACATCCGCGCACTCAACCTGGACTTCGATCAGGACTGGGGGAGCGCCCTCGGGATCCGCGTCGCGATTCTCGATAGCGGAGTTGCCTTCGAAAACTACAGCGATGGCGCGGGCACGTACGCGTTGGCGCCGAATCTGTCCGGGGTGAGCTTCGCTGCCGGCTACGACTTCGTCAACGACGACGCTCACGCCAACGATGACCAGGGCCACGGCACGCACCTGGCGGGAATCATCGCGTCCAGCGACGGCACGATCCCCGTGGCGCCCGGCGCGGAACTGCTGCCGGTCAAAGTACTCGACCACAACAATCAAGGGACGGAGTTGGCACTTGCCGAGGGCATCATCTTCGCGACCGATAATGGCGCGAACGTGGTCAACATGTCGCTGGCCTTCTCGCCGGACTACTTCCCGTCGCGTTACCTGCAGGCAGCCATCGACTACGCAGTGAAGCACGGGGTCATCCTGGTTGCCGCGGTCGGTAATGACGGCTCCACCGTGGTCACGTACCCGGCGGCTTTCCGCGATGTCATCGCGGTAGGTGCAAGCAAGCTCAGAAACGGGTTCCAGCCCAACAGCAACGACGCGTGGAAGAAGGCCCACAAAAGCCAACGGGTGACCGAGTATTCCAACACGGGCAACCTCGTCGATATCACCGCGCCCGGTGGCTCGATCGAGGACGATGCCGACGACAGCGGCAACCCGGAGGCAATTCTTGCCCAGTCGTTCTCTGGAGACCCAACCCAGTTCGACTACTACTTCTGGGCTGGTACCTCTCAGGCCGCCGCCCACGTGTCGGGCCTTGCCGCCGTGATGCTGGCCCAGAACTCGGACCTGACCCCGTCGGACGTGCGCGCACTGCTCGGCGATACCGCCAATCAAAAAGGTGGCAAGGTTCTCAACAGCAAGTACGGTCGCGGTCGCGTAGATGCGAGCGAGGCAATCGACGCCGCCGGCGATAGCGATTCGACCGAGCCGCGAGCCCAGTACTACGTTGGCATTCAAGTAAAGCTACGCTCGAACAAGAACGGCAAACGGCACGCGCGCGCTGAAGTTCAGGTCGTGGACGAGGATGGCGTTCCGGTCAAGGGCGTCACCGTATACGGCGCGTTCACTGGCGCGACATATCAGAACAAGCGCGGTAAGACAAAAGCCGACGGAACGGTTTCGTTCAAGTCTCGCCGGTTCCAGGATGATCTGGCGGTCGTCGCATTCCAGGTAGACGGCGTATCGAAGAAACAGGGCGGCGTGGAAGTGTTCGATCGCCCGCATGGGCAGGTTCACATCGACAGCTGTTCGTTGAGCGCGCTCACTCAGTTCGCCGCCGCTGCAGGCATCGGCACGACTCCGGGCGGTGGCGGCGTGCTCGGCCTCACGCCCATCGCGATCAAGTTCGACGTGCCCATGCACGCCAAAGAGGTCCCGACGCTCACCCTTCTTAACTTCTCGTGGGGCCTGGCGACGGTGCCGATGGTCGTGGCGGTCGAAGAAGAGTTCTTCAATACGACCTTCCCCAACGCCGCCGATGTCACCGTGATCAGCTTCGGCACGGGAATCGGCACAACGCCCATCGTCATTCATCCGCCCCAGTCGTTGCCGTACATTCCCACCGGTTTCATCGAGAGCACGAGCTGCGTTGACCTGGTGGTGCGCACGTTCTCCAACGGCGCCGGGATTGGTACGACTCCGTTCTCGCCGGTGACCCCGGCGCCTGCCGGAAATTGTCAGACCACGTCGTGCAGCAGTATTCAGGTCGCGCTGCAGGACATGTGGGTCGCGTTCGGCACTGGCATCGGCACGACACCCAGCGCCGGCGACTACCCGACCATCGCGCCCGCGACGTTCAACGAGCTATCGACGATGATGCAGGGTTACGCGGACTTCGGTCAGTACGTCGATTCATCGCCGGTCGCTTCGTACGGAACCGTTCTCAATGCGGCGGGATTGTCAGTCACCCCGGTGACTGGTGGAACAGGCAACGGCGCGGGCTCCGCCCAGGCGAACTAGACCCACGCGAACCAGGCCCACGCGAACCAGGCCCACGCGAACCAGGCCCAGGCGAACCAGGCCCAGGCGCAGCGCGTTTGGTTTACGCCAGGCGCAGCCGGAAGGAGAAGGTCGAGCCTTCGCCTTCCTTGCTCTTTACGAAGATCGTTCCGCCGTGGCGGCCGATGATTTCACGGCTGATGTACAAGCCGAGGCCGACGCCCGAGCTGCGGCGGCCGCGCCTACCCTGGCTGAACTTCTGAAACAGCCGTTCGGTCAGCTCTTGGGGCATGCCCGGGCCCGTGTCTTTGACGTCCACGCGAATATAGTGATGGGATAGGTCATCGGCGGGATCCAAGGGTGTCCACGCCGCGATCTGACTTGCCGGCAGCGGCGGCGCCTCGGGGTCGCTCATAGGTACGTTTTCGTAGCGGGTGGTGATGGTGACCGTGCCGCCCTTGGGCGTGAATTTGAGCGCGTTGGTCAGCAGATTGGACAGCACCTGCATGATGCGGTCGGGGCTGCCGAGCGCGCCGCTCTTTAGCTGGCCCGGGTTGAACTCGAGTTTGATGCCTCGGGTTTCGCATGCGGGCGCGTACGACTCGACGATGTCCTCGACCACCTTGTTCATGTCGAAGGGCACCATGGACCACTCCATGTTGCCCTCTTCGCTGCGTACCAACTCCATGATGTTGTCGACTAGGCGGCGCAACCGCTCGGCGTCGCGATGGATGCGGCTAAACAGTTCCTTCGGATCCAGGCCCCAGTCTTCGCCGCTTGCGCCCGTGTCCGAATAGCCGAGAATGCCCGAGAGCGGATTGCGGATCTCATGGGCGAGCACTGCCATTAGCTCGCCTTTGCGCTCCTCTTCGCCCAACAATCTGGAGTTCTCGATGGCCATCGATACCTGTGCGGCCAGCGCCTCCAACACGGTCAGATCTATGCCCTGTTCCTCGAAGGCAAGCCGCCGGCTATCGATGTACACAATTCCGATTGTCCTGCCGCGTGCGTGCATGGGCGCGCACATGATCTGTCGGAGCCCCAGGGCAACGACGCTTTCCTGTTCGCGTAACTCGTCTTCATTCGCGATGTCGTTCACCGCGACCGCGACGCCGCTCGCTGCAACTTTGCGTACGATGGTTCCGGAGAATTCCGCCTCGTCGCGTTCGAATCCTTTCGCTCCTTCTCGAAGTCGGCGCATGCGCTCGCTAGGACGACCGTCGGCGTCGAGGAGCAGAATGAAGCCGCGCTCGAAGTGGCTGATCTCCAGGATCTTGTCCAGAGCGACCCCGAGCAGTCGCTCCAAATCCAATTGGCCAACCGCCTGAGTGATTTCTAGCAGTGCGTCGATGCCCAACTGCACGGCGCCGCGATCGGGGCGAAACGACTTGGCGGGTAGCAGGCGTTTGCGCGCGCGTGCCCTGGTCAGGTCCCAGCGGGCACCCAGGCTGACGAAGCCGTTGATCGCCGCGTTGAGTCCGGCGCCCGCCTGGTCCAATCGGTTCTGCGCGGCAGCCAGCTCGGCGGCCTCCAGGTCGGCTTTGGCCAGCTCGTAGCCCGCTCCGAGTTCGACCAGAATCTCGCGACTTTGTTTGATGAACCACTCAGCGCCTTCGGTGTCGCCTTGCAAGCGTAGTGCTGTGGCGGCGACCCGGTGCAGGATCCCTTCCTCTAGACGGGCGCCGGCATCCTTGGCGGCACGGGCAGTATCAATCACGCGGTCAACCGCGTCAGTGAGTTTGCCATTGGCGATATCGAGTTCGCACATGCGCCGGCGCGTTTCGATGACGTCCTCTTGGGCGCCGATGCGCGTGAACTCCTTGAGCGCTTCGCTGTACATCTCCCGGGCGCCCGCCAGGTCTCCCTGGCGAAACAGAACCTCGCCGCGGTTGCCCAGGATCATCAGCTGCATGTGGGTGTGGCCTGTTTGCTTGGCCAGTCTTGCCGCGCGATCCAACGCGCTGATCGCCTGGGCGAACTGGCCGAGCTCGCGGTACAGGGAGCCGAGATTGTTGAGCGCGTTGACCAACTCGCTTTGTTCATCGAGTCGTTCGCATAGCCGGCGGAACCGCTCCCAGGTGGTTCGCGCGCGCAGCCACTCGCCCTGGAAGTAGCAGGCGGCGCCCAGGTTATTGAGCGACTTCATAACCTGCTCGACGTCGTTGCCGCGTTCGCTGACTTCGATGGCGCGTTCGAGTGCGTCGATCGCCCGGTTGTAGTCGGCAGAGTGAATAGCGGCGCGACCAACGGCGTGCAGGATGCCCGAGATCAGTGGGTGTTCGCCGGTGGCTTCGGCTGCTTCCAGCGCGTCCTCTAAGTGGCGCATCGCCGACTTTGGATCGCCCTGATAGATATCTACCGCCGCGTGCAGGCGACCAAGCTCCGCGACCGTAGGTGAGTCGCCCTGGCGCCGAGCATGAAGTTCGCCGGCTACCGCGTGCTCGGTGGCTGCCTTGTATTCGGCCCGGTACATCAGCACCCAGCCGATACGCAGATGGCACTTTCCTTCGAGTTGGCTCAGTCGCTTTTCTCGCGCAATATTCAGCGCGTTCATTAGCGTCTCCAGGGCGCCGTTACCGTCACCCAGGCGACGCTGCAATTCGCCTAGCTTGAGAGCCAACTCGATGTGCTGTTCCGGATCGTGCTCGCAGGCGTCGATGCCTCGGCGGTAGGCCGCGCACGCAGCGTCGATGTCACCGACGACTGTTTGCAGGCGGCCCAACTGTTCATCCACCGCCAACGCTGTGCTTGGTTCGGTGACATGTTCTCGAATGCGTTCGTACCAGGCCAGGGCACCGTAATGATCAAGCCGCGCGGAGCGTTCGACCGCGGCTTCGATTCCCCGACTCACGCCGCGGGTGTAGTCGTCGATGGCCAGGTAGTGCCTGGCTAGCCGGCCGGCAACAACACCGGCTCTGTCGCGTGACTCCAGGTGGCTCGCTGCTTCGGTGTGAACCTTGCGCCGAAACTTATCGTGAAGGTCGTCGTACAGCGTCGTCGCGATTTCTGTGCTGGGGAACTGGAACATTCCGCTCGCCGCGTCCGCGGAGATCAACCGCGTGCTGATCAGCTCTGCGATCGCTTCGCCCACATCGCTCTCACCATCGGTGAGGTGGTGGTAGACGGCAGTGAGCGTACTGCCATCGAAGGTTTCGCCCAGGACCGCCGCTACATCGACAGCACGTTTGGCGTCGGCCGACAGTTGGGCCAGGCGTGCTCGAGCCGAGTCGATGGCGCCCGCCGGCGTTGGGATCGACAACGGCGCCTGCTTGATGATCCACTGGCCACGCTCTCGCGCGATGGCACCGCTGCGAACCAGCTCGTTGAGTGCACCCGTGGCGAATGCCGAGTTGCCGCCGGCAGCGCGGTACAGATCGTCTCCCAGGGTCTTGGCGATGTCATGGCCGAATGCCTGTTCAGCCAGACGGAACACGTTGTGCCGATCCAGGGGTGGCAGGTCGAAGCGCTGGCCGTCCTGGGCGTTCGCCACGGCGCGTCCCAGGCGAGCCAGGTAGGAGCCGGTATCGTCGGCCGCAAAGTTGGCGCTTCGCGCCGCGATCACGAACATGACTCTGGAGTCGGCGACCGAGCGCGCCAGGTAGCAAAGCAACTCCACGGTGGCCTGATCGGCCTGATCGGCGTTGTCCACGATGATCAGGGCTGGGTCTTCGCTGGCTAGCGTCAGCATCACGCCGGTCACCGCTTCGGCGAGAGCGTAGCGAAGCAAATGGGCGCTACGATCGTCGGCGGTACCATCACCCAACAACGGAGCGATGGTCGAGCTCCACTCTTCCGGCAGATCGTCGGCGCGGTCACCCAGGCCGGCTATCAGTCCGCGCAACAGCTGGGTAATGCCGCCGTACGGGGTGTCGCCGGTGCTCGTGGCATCGGCACACAGTACGCGGCCGCCCATCAACTGAATCGACAGTTTCAGTTCGGCGAGTAGTCGCGTCTTACCGATTCCGGCCTCGCCGCAAACCAGGGCAACGGAGCCGCGCGCTTGCCCCGCGTCATCCCACATGGTCGTGAGCGCTGCCAGGTCCCGTTCGCGACCGACGAACGAGCCGCTCATGTCGAGCAACGGTGGAGCGCCTTCGATGGCGAACTCGGTTCCGCCGATTTCGTTGACGCGAGACACCAGCTCATCGATCGTCTGTGGTCGTGCGCCGGGCTCAGGATCGAGCAGCGCCATGATCAATTCCGCCAGCGCCTCAGGTAGTTCGGGGCGAAGCTCGCGTGGGTCTCTCGGCGGGCCCCGTCGTTGGGCGGCGAGCACATCGGTCACCCGGCGGCCGGTGTAGGGCTGAACTCCGGTGGTTAGTTCATAGAGCACGACGCCCACCGAATAGAGATCGGAACGGGCGTCCAGCCTTCCCGCGTACACCTCAGGTGCCGCGTATGGGAACGTGCCTCGCGCCGACGCCCCGGATTCCGCATCGGCGCCCATGGATAGTCCGAAGTCCACAAGCTTGGCCGCGCGCAGCGGATCGTTTGCGAGTTCGACCGTGCTCACGAGGATGTTCGATGGCTTGATATCGGCGTGCACGATTCCCTGAGCGTGCACGAACGCAAGGCCGCGCAACATGCCGCCGAGAAGTTGGTAGAACGCCGCCGAAGGAATCGTCGGAATCGCTTCGAGCAACGGCGGTCCGTCGATGAGTTCCATCGTAAAATAGTCATGACCACTTTCGGTGAGGCCGTAGTCGAAGACGGAAACGATGTTCTCGTGATGCAGTCGCGCGAGCGCGAGGAATTCGCTGCGCAAATTGCCAACTCCGGTCGTGCGCGGCATGACCTTCATGGCAACGATGTCGCCGCTGGTTCGGTCCTCGACCCGATAGACCACGCCCAGGCCACCGGAACCAACGCGGTCTATGATTCGGTAGCGCTCCGAAGCGTTGGCTTCTGAGAACGCGCCGTGGGTGGACACCATCTAGTGTATTTTCGCCGGCCGCGAGCGCCCCTGGCAAGGGCGGGTTATGCTTTGTGGGTGATGCGCACCGTGTTCGTTGCAGGGCTCCTGGCCTGTTCCATATGGCCGCTCACCGCCTCGGCGGAACAACTCGATGGCAAGCCCGATTTAGTCGGTGTGAGCGCCTACTACGGTTACGCCGTAGCTGTGGGAAAACGCGGAGCGGTCTACATTTTCGACCGCCGCAAGAAGACGTGGAAGCGACAGGTAGTCGCCGACAAGTCAAACCTCACCGGAGTCGCCATGGTTTCTCACCGCGATATCTGGGCTATGGGCAGCAACGGGCGCGTTCTGCGCTTGAACAGATCTCGCTGGTCCCTCGTTCCTGGCATCGACAAGGGCACGTACAACGGTTTCGCCATGGCTGGCCGGAGCCGGGGGGCCGCTGTCGGCAACGGCGGCACGATCTTTCATCTGGTGCAATCGAGCACCCAGGCCACGTGGGGCAAGTACTACGCCAGCCCCATCAAAGCCGATCTCTACGCTGTGGCCCGGGTCGGGCGCGGAGGTAGGGAACGCTTCGTCGCCGTGGGCAAGGGCGGTGCTGTCCTCGCGCTGAGCGGGGTCGGCCGTAGCGTGCTGGCCGACATGGAGATCAGTCAGACGAAGCAGGACCTGGTTGCCATTGCCGCGTGTCGTGGCTATCGCGCCGAGGCAGTGGCTGTTGGGCGCGACGTTGTCTTGCGCGATCGTCGCAATGGTACTTGGAAGAAGCTGCCGTCAATCGGACAACTAACCGGGGTCGCGGTGAAGTGCCGCTATGGTCGGGTGCGCACGATCTACGCGACCATGGGCAATTCGATCGTGTGGCTGGACCTCAAGTCTCGCGCGCGCAAGCCAGGCACGTGGAAGAAGCACACGGTCGGCGACGTCAAGACCCTGCGCGGCATCACCTGGCTGGGCTCAAAGCGACTACTCGTCGTCGGTGACGCGGGCAGCGTGGCTATCGTTGCGGTCAAACACCTGGGTAAGACCTGGCGCAATGCGCCCAACAATCCGGCAACCCTGCCCAGCTATCCCAAGACCAAGCAGATCTGTCGGGGCCGGGTGTATGTGCGTGGTCGTGGGCATCTGAGCTGGCGCATGCACGCGACTCCAGCCGAGCGCAGCAAAGTACTCGAGTTTTTCGAACGGCGACTTGGCCGTAAGCAACTCGAAAGCACGAAGCACTCCGATACGTTCCGGTTCCCGAAGGACAAGCCGACCATGGTGCTATCAATCCGTCCGGTCAACACCCTGGTCAATAGGCCGCGCTGCAAGGTGCCCAAGGGCACCAAGACAGTCATCGAGCATTCGCGCTTTCCTTCTCGGAAGTAGTCGCCGGTGGCCGAGGAACGAGTCGCTATTTCAACGCGACCAACGCTTTGCCCATGCGGTCGACACCGTTCTTGATGTCGTCCATGGAGCACGCGTAGGACATGCGCGCGAAGCCAGGTGCGCCGAACCCTGCGCCAGGCACGATGGCGACGCCGGCAGCGTCGATGAGGTAGTCGCACACGGCGACGTCGTCTTCGAGCACTTTGCCTTCGGCGTTGGCTTTACCCACGTACGCTGAAATATCAGGGAACGCGTAGAAAGCGCCTAGCGGTTCGCGGCAGTTCACGCCGGGAATCGACCGAAGTCGCTCGACGATTTCCATGCGGCGCGCGTTGAACGCCTTCTTCATTTCAGCGACGGGTTCTTGTGGTCCCGTGAGCGCCGCGGTCGCCGCGACCTGCGCGATGTGGCTCGCGTTAGAGGTCGACTGGCCTTGAATCTTGGCCATGGCGTTGATCAACGCGGACGGGCCGGCCGTGAAGCCGATGCGCCAGCCGGTCATCGCATATGTCTTGGAGACACCATCCACGAGAATTGTCCGCGCTGCGATCTCGCTCGAGAGTGACGCGATGGAGCAGTACTCGGTGTTGCCATAGACCAGAGATCGATAGATGTCGTCGGAGATCACGTACAGGTCGTGCTTCAGGACGATCGCAGCGATGGCTTCCAGCTGCGCCTTGCTGTACACGGCACCGGTCGGATTGCTCGGCGTGTTGAGCACCAGGGCCCGGGTGTGATCGGTGATCGCTGCCTCGAACGCGTCGGGGTTCAAGGTGAAACCGTCATCCGCGGTGGTGTTGACGATGACCGGACTGCCGCCGCCGATCTGTACCATCGCCGGATATGACACCCAGTATGGCGCCGGGATAATCACTTCGTCACCGGGGTCGAGCATGGACATGAAGATGTTGAACAGGCTGTGCTTGGCACCGCAGCTGACCAGCACCTGGTCGATGGGGTAGTCGACGCCGTGCGCCTGTTTCATTTCCGCCGCGACAGCTTCTCGCAACGGATTGATACCGCGCACGTTGGTGTACTTGGCAACGCCCTTGTCCAGCGCGTCTCTAGCCGCGGCTTTGATGTGGTCAGGGGTATCGAAGTCCGGCTCGCCTGCGCCGAAGCTGATGATGTCGACACCTTCGGCTTTCATGCGTTTTGCCTTGGCAGTGATGGCCAGGGTGATGGACGGTTTTACAGCGGCGAGTCTGGAGGCGGTTCTAAAGTAGGACGTCATGATGTTTGCTCCGCAGTTGACCTGCTATGCGTATTTACTCCGAAGTGCTTCTTCTACTTCGGGGGGAACGAGGCCGGAGACGTCGCCGCCGAAGCTAGCGACTTCTTTGACCAGGGACGAGCTCACGTAGTGATTGCGCTCATCGGTCATGAAGAACACCGAGTCGATTTCGGGTGCGAGGCGTCGGTTCATGTGGGCGAACTGGAACTCGTACTCGAAGTCTGCCATCGCGCGCAGGCCGCGAACGACGCAGATCGCCTTGCGCTGGCGACAGTACTCGATGAGCAAGCCGCCGAACGAGTCGTACTCGACGCGCTCGTCATTGCCGATGGCCTTACGGATGAACTGGATGCGTTCGTCGGTCGTGAATAGTGGCTGCTTGCGCGGGTTGGTCGCGATGGCCACGATGATCCGATCGAAAACCGCCAGCGAGCGCTGGAGAATGTCCAGGTGTCCGTTCGTAATCGGATCGAACGTTCCAGGATAGACTGCTATGCGGCCGGTAGTCATTGGTTTGGCTCTTCTCGGCGGTAGAAGGATAATTCGGTGTCACCGTAGCGCCTGTGGTCGGTTCTTCGCAAGGATCCATAGGCGTCGCCGGGCGCCTGTCTGCGATCGTGCTCGACCACGACTACCCCGTCTGCGCTGACCAGCGCGGACTCCCCGAGCAGCTCGAGCATGCGAACAGCGAGGTCGGTTCGGTACGGCGGGTCCAGGAAGATCCAATCGAACTCGCCCTGAAGCTTCGCCACCGTACGCAGGGCATCTCCCTGGTGAATTCGCGTCGCCTCCTCGACGCCCAGGGCTGTCACGTTGTCTCGGATGCAACGGATGGCGGTGCGAGCATTGTCTACAAGCACGAGTTCGGCGGCGCCGCGGGACAAGGCTTCCAGGCCCAGGCTGCCGGCGCCTGCAAACGGGTCGAGGACCCGGGCACCGTCGACGGGGGGCCCCAGAATGCTGAACAGCGCCTCCCGCACCCGCTCGGGGGTGGGGCGCGTGTGTTGTCCGGCCGGCGCCTTGAGGCGTCGCCCACCGAGGGACCCGCCGACGATGCGCATTGCACAGCTATAACATTCAAGGAGTCTTGCTGCGGGGGTACGGCGGCGGTACGATGTTTTTCATGGCCACTCCCGGCGATAACCTGGCCGCGCGGCTGCTCTCGACGGCCGCCGAGCACGGTTGGGGTTCGCGAATCGCGTTGCGCGAGACGGATAGAGCCTGGACCTACGACGACTTGACCGATCGGGTCACCCGGGTCGCGACCGCCCTGCGCACGCTTCGAATCGCCAAGGGCGAACGAGTCGCTCTATATATGAGGGATTCCCTCGACATGGCTGCCGCGATTCTCGGCGCAATTTATGCCGGTATGGTCGCGGTGCCGATCAGTGAGCTCGAGCGTCCGCTGCAAGTTCGCGACTACCTGAACGATAGCGGCGCAGTCGCGGTCGTGGTCGATGAAAAACTCGAGCCAGTGGTCGATGAGATCCGCGGCCAGGTGGCGGGGCTGCGCGAGGTGCTGACGACCGGCAATCGCGCGCCCGGCGAACGCGACTTCCACGCACTCGTGCGCGGTTCCGCCCCGGCGGCGACCGCAGTGTCAGTGGAGCCGACGGACACGGCGTTTATCTTGTATTCGGCGGGAGGTAACGTCGACGGTCCGCGCGGAGTCCCGCATGTGCATGCGACCCCGGTGAACGCGTTCGATTCGTATGCGAACCAGGTGCTTGGGATGAGCGCCCAGGATCGGGTGTTCTCTGTCGTTCGTTTGTCCACGGCATATGGCTTGGGCGTCGGTTTGTTCTTCCCGCTGCTCGCTGGCGCGGAAGCGACGTTGCTGCCGCAACAACCCCGCAGCGAAGTCTTGTTCGACATCATTCGCCAGATCAATCCCACCGTGTTGTTCGCGACACCGTCCCTATATAGCCAGTTGGCCAGAGACGCCGAGGAGTCGGGCCTGGCGGCGCCGCTCAAAGGGCTGCGCGTATCTGTGTCCGGTGCTGAAGGTCTGCCGCCCAAGTTGATTCCGAAGATCAAGAACGCCCTCGGCACTGACGTGAATGTCGGCTACGGACTGACAGAAGCATTTCAGTTCGTCATCAGCGGTGTCGCCGGCAGCGGTCGCCCGGGCGCGTGCGGTCGCCCTGTCCCTGGTGTCGAGGCGCGCATCATCGATGACGATGGCAACCCGGTCGGGCCCGACGTTATCGGTACCCTGCAGATTCGTGGCAAGACTGTGCTGTCGCACTACTGGAACCCAGACGGCAGTGAGGAGAACGACGAATTCTCCGGCGGCTGGTTCACCACACGGGATCGGTTCATGAGCGATGAGCACGGCCACTACTATCACTGTGGCCGCGTCGATGAACTATTCAAGGTCGGCGGCAAGTGGGTGTCGCCCACGGAGGTCGAGCGCGCCCTGATTGCGCATGAAGCCGTATGGGAGTGCGCGGTCATCGGCGCCCCAGATGAAGATGGGCTGACAAAACCCCTCGCGTTCGTCGTCGCTAACATTGGTCACACGGCGGGCGACGAGCTGCAGAGCACGCTACGCGAATACGTCAAGAGCGAGCTCGCACCGTACAAGTACCCACGCTGGATCGAATTCGTCGCGACCCTGCCCAAGGGCCCGCACGGCAAGATTCTGCGCTACAAGCTTCGCGCTGGCGGCGCTCGCCGCTCCGAGACGGCTTCGGACGTTCATTAGTCCGCAGGTTCGTCGTGGCGATGACCGTAGATAAACACATCAACATTGCGGCCGCGGCGTTGCGTCATGGGTTCATCGACATGGCGGCGTTTCTCGACATCGTCGCGGATCTACGCAAGGACAACGGCGAGTCGCCCGTCGAGGAGATCTGGCTGTCGACGGGTAGGCTCACCGCGCATCAGCTAGAGCTGATTACGCGACCCGATTCGGAGACAGCAAATTCGGTTGCTCACGGTCGCACGGTTCCCATCGGCTCCCTTGCCGTCGGCAGCGCCCACGATAGTAAAGGTGACGGGGAGCCCTCCACCAGGCCGCCCAGCGAACATGAGGTTGCAGAGACCGTCGCGATTCATCTCGAAGCTGCCACGGCGGCGGCCGGTTCTCGTTTAAGTAAAAGCGAAGCGCTGAAGCAGGCGGGCGCCAACACGGTGCACCGAGAGGATCTTCCATCGGCGCCGGGCGTCGATGTCTATGCCGAAGCGAAACCTACGCGTGCAGATGCAAGTCCCAAGGACGTGTACGGCTCGCCGAGCGGCCACTCACCCCAATTGACCCCGTTATCGGGTGGTCACGATCTATCTTTGCTGCAGGGACGGCATCGGTATGTGCGCCAGGGACACCTTGGCAGCGGCGGCCTTGGCGACGTGACCAAGTGCCACGACAGCCTGCTTGGCCGCATGGTCGCGGTCAAGACAGCTCGTTGGGATCTGGGCGCGGATGTGCAAGATGTGCTCGAGCGCGAAGCTCGCATCATCGCCAAGCTCGAACATCCCAACGTGATCCCGGTCTACGATGCGGGCTCCATCGGTGGCATCGGGCCGTACTACGTGATGCGCGTGGTCACCCAGCCGTCGTTGGCCGACATTCTCGACGACCTGTACCAGGGAAAGCCCGAGGCAGTCGCCGAGCACACGCAGAAGAAGTTGCTGCGCAGTTTCGTCGAGATGTGTCAGGCCGTCGATTACGCTCATAGCAAGGGCGTCGTGCACTGTGACCTGAAGCCCGCGAATATTCTCGTCGGTGATTTCGGCGAGGTGCTCGTTGTGGACTGGGGGCTGGCGTACAGCGCTGATTACCCGGGCGGTCCCCGGGGCGGCACGCCCGGCTACATGGCCCCCGAACAATGTGATCCGATTCAGCAAGTGTTCGACGCGCGCACCGATGTGTTCGCTCTGGGCGCGATCCTTTACCACCTGATCGCTTTGCAGCCGCCGTTCCCCGAGGGCTTGCAGAGTGACAACGTGCCCACGTCCCAGGGACTTCAACGCAGCGCACCGTATCCAGCGGCTACACCCTTGCGGGAGCGTTTTCCCGAACTCGACGTGCCGGCCGAGATCGACGAGATTTGCATGCGTGCTCTGCAGCTCGAGCGCGATGAGCGCTGCGCCACGGCTCGTGAGGTTTCGGACGCTATCGAAGACTACCTGGAAGGAACGAAGGAGCTCGAGCGTCGCCAGGCCGAGGCGGATCGCTGCGCGTTGACCGGCGACGATATGGCCGATCGGTTCCTGGAGTTCGTCGACTCGCGCAATGACGAGCTCGACAACCTTGCCGAGCTGGTGTCTGAAACGCCGCCGTGGGCGCCCCGGGATGAAAAGCTCGCCCTGTGGAACGCCGAGGACATGCTGCACGTGACTGACTCGCTACGTGTCCGCACTTTGCAGGCTGCAGAGCAGTCATACGAGCAAGCGCTGGAGAACGTGCCCACTCACAAAGCGGCTCGAGGCGGGTTGGCGCGTTTATACTGGGCGCAGCTGCAGCAGGCGCGGAAGCGACGCAACGAACTCGACGAGATTTACTACGAGTCTATGGTGCAGCGTTACGACGACAGCGCGAAGCTGATCCCGACCACCGACGGAGCCGAGCTCGTGGTCGACGCGGGGGCGAACGTCGCGTCGATCACCCTGGACCGCCTCGCCGAGGCCAGTCGGGTGCTGGTCGTCGCCGAAACGCGTGAACTGGACAAGGGAGTTGCGGAGCCCGTTGCTCTCGATACCGGGCACTATGTGCTGCGCGCGGTGCCCGACTCCGGCGGCCAACCCGTGTGTTTTCCATTCGTGGCGACGCGCGGCGAGAACGTTCACCTCGAAGTCGACCTCATTGCAGCGGCGCATCTGCTCGAAGGTGAGGTCATGGTGCCTCCCGGCGCCGCGCTGCTCGGTGACAATGACGCCTGGCTGGAAGTGCGGCGGCCGACCAAAATCGATGTGGGAACGTTCGCGATCGCGCGTTGGCCGGTCTGCGTTGGCGATTATCTGCGATTCCTCGACGACCTGCGCGAACAGGATCCCCAGGGGGTCAGCGCTCATTTGCCTCGCTCGCTCTTGGGTGGCAATTTGTGGGAGCACACACGATCAGGTTGGAGCTCGGCCCTGCCCACCGCTGTCGACGAGGACAGCGTCCACGACTTGCCCGTGTTTGGCGTGTCCGCCGTAAGCGCCCAGGCGTACGCGGACTGGTATTCGGCGCTTCACGGCAAGCGGTTCCGCCTCCCTCGAGATAGGGAGTGGGAGAAAGCGGCGCGTGGAACAGACGGCCGGCTCTACCCCTGGGGCAATCACTTCGATCCTACGCTGTGCAAGATGCGCCAATCCCAGGCCGGCATCTGTCACCCCGAGCCGGTCGGCAAGTTCGAGACAGACCTGTCGCCGTACGGGGTGCGCGATCTGGCCGGTGGCGTTGCCGACTGGATTCTTCCCGACGACGTGGACCATGTGTCTCAGGTTACCGGCGATCGTTATGTTTACTCCCGTGGCGGTGCCTGGTGCGACTGGGCCACCGATTGTCGGGTGACGGCTCGACGTCCCTATTTGCCGACTGAACGGGCCGAGCGGGTGGGGTTTCGGCTAGTTCGCGATCTGTGATCGGCGAATTGTAAATTCCAGCTGAGCCGGATTTTTCGGGGCGGATTGCCCCGATGATACTTCGACGCATCGATGCCTGTGAGTCTCACTCCCCACCCATTCGGGAGTTAGTTGCATCACGGTTGCCTGCGGGTGAGACAAGTACGCTAACCACTTCTAACGATCTCCCGCACATCGAGCGATTCCTGGCAGTTCCGGTAACCACGTCACGCGCTCCGGCAACCTTGGCCCAGCACTTGCGAAGGTAGCTCTCCAAGACGGTGAGTGTAATGGGGACTCACCGAAGCCCTTCGGGGCAAATCGAGGGCAGTAGCAAAGGAGTTCACAGTGCGACGACGTATCTCGAAGCCGGCCAGCATGACACCCGCTCTACGCCGCCTAGGTTTGGCGACACCTCCTCCGTTCGTGGGTAGGGCGGATGAGCTCTCCACGGTCCGCGAAGCATTGCTGCGCGAGCCGGTCATCGTGGTTCACGGTGCTGTCGGCGCGGGCAAGACCCGGCTGGCGAAGGAGATCGCTGCACGCGAGGAAATCGTCGGAGCATTGGATGTCACCTACGTCCGCTGCCGCCCCGGTGACCGCGACCTGGCGGTGCGTGCGCGCTGCGAGCGCAACCTCAAGATTCTCCCCGGGAGCCTCAGCTCGGTGCTCGCTTCCCAGGCACGCCTCCTCATCATCGACGATGTCCATCACATCGTGGAGCGCGACGCCGCGCAGTTCTTGTCCTCACTGACCGAGTCCTGTGAGCAGGGCCGACTGATTTTCCTCACCCGCGATGTACTCCCCTTGCGCAACGATCGCGCGCGCTTCGAGATGACCCTCGAAGGCCTGGACCCGTCCGCCGCCCACGAGCTGTGGAGCCACCACGAGGATGTGTATGGTCCCACCTCGGCGACTGCCTGTGACGAAGCCCTGATCCGCACCCGCGGTATGCCGCTCGCGCTCCGCCGCGAGTACGCTCGCGCCGCGTTCGGCCAAGGTGTTTGGGAGCTCGACACATTGGCCGACGATGTTCGGCGCGCCCTTGAAGCGGTTGCTGTCATTTCTATCCCGGCTGCACCCGCCGCGGTGGCCGCGGTCGCTACGGGCATCGAGCCCGAGCCTGCGCTGATTCAACTGGTTTCGCTTCAGCTCATCGACCCCCTCGAGGACGGCCGGTTCGCGATTCACGATGTCGTGCGCGACCAGGTGCTCGACGAGATCGCCGACGATCGTCGCATCGAGCTGGAGCGTCGCGCTGCCGAGCTGGTCGCCACGGTCGGTCGCGGAAAAGGTTCGCGCCGACGCGTTGCCTGGCACGCTGGCGACGACGGAGCGCTCGGCCTCGTCGATCCCATCGATCGCCTTCGCGACGAGGTAACTCACCTGGTCGAGGCCGGCGATTTTGACGCCGCGATTGACGTGATTGCCAACGCCCGCACCATCGCGCAGCTGCGCGGTGCCAGTGGCGAGTTGCTGGCGCTCATCGATCTCCTGGTTCAGCGCTCTCACAGAGACGAGCGTCTGGTACTGCTCCACGCTGATATCGCTCAGCAGCTCGGCCGCGTGATCGAGGCTCTCGAGGTTGGCGGTCATACTCTGTCGCCCATCGATCAAGCACTGCTGGCGTTCCGAAGTGGGGATGTCGATAACTCAATTGCGCAGCTCGAAGCGATTCACGCCGACGTTCACATCGGTGAGCGCTGCATGGCCGCCGCTGCCCTTGCCGAGATCCACCTGCTCATGGGCAACCCGGCACGCGCCGAAGACCTGGCGGCGGAGGCCTTTCAGTCTGGTCGCGCCGACATCTCCGAGGCCATTCGCGCTCAGCTGCATGTCGCTCTCGGTGCGGTCGAACTGTACAAAGGCAACGTGACGGCGGCGCGCGCCTCTCTGGCCCGCGCGGCGAGTGCCGGTCGGCTCAACCCAGCTCTTACGGCGATGATTCGCGGTCGGCGGGCGGCCTGTCTGGCTCGTGAGCGGCGCATGAGCAACGCTGAGTCCGCACTGGCGGATGCCGAGCGCGTGGCTCTCGAAGTCGACGCCATCACCGTGGCCGAGCAGATTCGCGGCGCTGGTGCTTGGGTCGCGGCACGGCGCGGCGACTATCGCTCCGCTTGCGCAACTCTGCGCGGCCTGGTTGTCGCTCAGCGCGAACGCGGCGATGAGATCCATGCTCTTCGCAACGAAGCGAAACTCGCGCGTCTCCTGGCGAACTCGGGTGAGTTGGCGGCGGCGGGTGAACTCGCCAGTGGTTGTCTCGAGTCGGCAACGCATCGCGGTCTCCGCCACATCATCGCCCAGGCCGAGCTGGTCAATGCGATCATCGATGCTGCAGAGCTTCGCACCGCTGAGGCCGCTGAGAAACTCACGGTCATCGTCAACGATGAAGGCGTCGCCTCTGAGCTGCGCGCCGAAGCCAAATTGCTACTCGCTCAGGTTCGGGCGTGGGTCGAGCCGCAGGCTACTCCAGCGGCGGTTGATGGTCGCGATACCATCGATGATTCGTTCGCACGCGCCATGGTCGCTCTGGCCGCTGGCGATACCGGCACCGCATTGTCAGGATTCAGCAACGTCGCCGTCCGCGGTGACCGGGCCGGTCGTTCGGCGGTCGTCGCTCGTTCGTTGGCCCTGGCTGCGCGGCTCCAGTTCGCGCGCGGTGATAAGGCTAGCGCGGCAGCCTCGGCACGGCGTGCTCTGCGCGACGCTAGCAATTGTGGCCTCGCCGATGTTCGCAGCAGCTCGTTGCTCATTCTCGCCGCGATGGATCGGGACGCAGGTGATTCCGCCAGCGCGACCCACCAGGCAACCATGGCTCACGAGCTTGCCGTCAACAGCGGCTTGCCTATCCATCGTCTCGTCGCCGCCGAAGCACTCAACGCGATTCGCGGCGGTTCCGACACCGACAACCAGCACGCTGCGGCGGCAACCATGTCGCAAGCGGCGGTGGACGAGACGGCGCGAATTCTCGCCGACCTCGGACTGACTACAGTGCGCCCCTACCGGGTCGTGCTCGCTGGCGGCCAGGAGAGCTTCGTCGCCGAAGCCAACGCTGGGGCGCTGCAGTTGCACGAGCGCAACCTGGCCATCGACGGTGTTCGCGAGCTCATCTTCCGAGAAGGCGAACAGACTGCTGACCTTCGCCGACGCAGCTTGCTCAAGCGACTGTTGTTCCTGTTCGCTGGCTCGCCGGGCACGATCTTCTCCAAGGAAGAGATCGTCGAGACCGTTTGGGACGTGGAGTACCACCCGTTGCGTCACGATGCCGCGCTGTTCACCAACATCATGCGCATCCGTCGTTTGCTCGGTAAAGACGGCGCCGACCTCATTCGTGTTGGCGAAGAGGGGTACCGATTCACGCCTCCGAAGGACTTCCTGTTCGTCCAGAGCATCAATCCGCTGTAGGGCGCACGAAGCTAACTACGACACACGCGTCGTCTCCCCACGACGTAACAGCGCCACCGGCCGAAGCATCCCCCCGCAGCGGCCGGTGGCCTTTCTTTTTTCGGCGGCTGCGTTGCGAAGACGTTGCCGCGCCGCCGGTTGTTACGTCTCGTCTGACGATGGCAGCATCACGCGGAACGTGGTGCCTTCATCGACGATACTGTCGACTTTGATCTGGCCACCCATCGCGGTGATCAGCGAGTGGCAAATGGACAAGCCCAGCCCGGTACCCACGCCCGGATCCTTCGTCGTGAAGAATGGATCGAAGATCCTGTCCAGAATGTCGAAGCCGATGCCTACCCCTGTGTCGGTGACTTCCACCATGACCAGGCCGGATGCATCGACGCCCGTGCGCACACGCACTTCGTTGGCGTCGACGTTCCCCGTGGGAATCGCATGGGCGGCGTTGACGAGCAGGTTGAGGATGACCTGACTCAAATGGTTGGGATTGGCGTGCACGTTCGGCGTCGGCGTGAAGTCGGTGATGAACCTGGCCCGGTGGCGGATCTCATTCATCGCCATCTTCGACACTGATTCGATGGTTTGCTGCAGGTCGACCGGGACCACCTTCTGCTCGTCTGGGCGGGCGAACACGCGTAGCTCGCGTACGATACTGCGCACCCGGAACGCTCCTTCGCGCGCCTCGTCTATTAACTCGCGGAACTCGGCGAGTCCTTTGGCGCCCACAATCTCCGCGCGGATTTGCAGCTCGTCGTCGATAAGGTCCAGGTTCGCCAGCACGTAGGTCAGCGGGTTGTTGATCTCATGGGCGACGCCAGCGGCTAGTGTTCCGACCGACGCCATGCGGTCGGTGAACTGCAACTGTTTCTCCAGCCGCCGCGCTTCGGTGATGTCGCGCATGTACATGACCACCGCCGGTTGGCCTTCGAAGTCGATGCGCATGAACGAAGTCATGACTGTGACTACGTGGCCAGTTCGCCGGAGCATACGCAGTTCGTGTTGCGGCGGACGCTTGGGTGGTTCAACCGGGCTGGCCAGGTGTTCCTCTATGGAGCGACGATCGTTGGCGTGCACAATCGTCGACACTGGGCGCCAGAACAGCTCTTGCTCGTCGCGATATCCCAGCGTCCGAAGGGCGGCCGGGTTGGTGTAGACGAAATGGGCATCACGTGTGATCACGATGCCCTCGGGGGAACCATCCATCAGCAGGCGCACATTGGCGCTGCCAGCCCCCGAGGTCTCGGCGTCATCTGCCGTATTTCTGGCACTGTCGTTAGCCACGCTGATCGAGCCCCTGCTCTAAGTATATAGAACCAGAGGAGTAATCACACGTTTTGTGGCGGCGCGTCCGGGATGGCGTTTTCTTCCTCGGCCCATTGCTGGAGTCTGCCGCGGTTGATCCGCCTGCGCCTGATGTAGGCGATGATGAGCAAGATCGCGCCAACGACCCAGATTCCCAGGGCAATTAGCTCCGCCGGCAACAACAAATAGCGTTTACGGAGCTGCTGGTACCACTCGGAGTGCAGCTGATCCATCGAGTTTAAATATGCGACTCGCGCTGCCTCGTCGGGGGTGTGTCCACTCGCGATCAGCGAAAGGAACTGCTGGAACGGCCATCGGTCACCGTCGTCGTCGGTGTGTTTGTGTTTTCCGCGGATGGCTAGAAAGCTGACCAAGTCATAGCTCTGAGCGTATGCGCGTCCCGCCTCTTGTTCCTGAGCCGGGAAACTGTCATCGAGTTCACGCCACGGAATCACGTTGCCAGTCCACGCCATTCCGACAAGTGTGCGCCAGCGCGCGAACGAATACTCTGACGAGTGCAGGTACGCAAAGCCCTCGTCCAGCCAGCGCGGGGCTCGACCGCGCAACGCCGCACCCATTGCCAGGTGCGCCAGCTCGTGGGCCACGGTGTTGGGCACGTTGATGGTGTTGTGCTCGCGGCGCGTCGCGACGACGATCACGCCGAGTCGCGGGAACGCGACGCCGGCTGCCCAGCCTGGCACTCGGTGTCCGGGCGGCGATGCCCTGGTCATATTTGCCGAGCGTTTGATCAAACGAATCTCGACCTTGGGTGGCTTTGCCAGATGTTCCAGGTCAGCGCTGATGGAGCGCAGCTTCTTCGGCGCCATCTTGGCGATGCGATTGGCCAGACGGGACATGCCGGATTCGGCGCGAACTGTGATGCCGTTGCCTTCGATGCGAATCGGCAGCGGCAGTTGTTGGGCACTGGCCGTTGTGGGCGCCAACAGTAGCAGCCCGAGCAACACTGCGATGCAGCGGCGCATGTTACGGAAAGGTCAGCCGGATGCGCTGATTGTCGTCGGCGCTATCCTGGGCGATGATCACAGCCGCGCCAACTGCGACGGCGCCGATGATGCTGGCGTAGACCCACCACTTGTGCGGCTTCTTGGTCAGCTTCTTCGTATTGCTTTCAGTAAGCAGCGGCAGGCTCGGGTCGGGGCTTCGCCCATCCCATGCGCTAGCGTGATCGGTGACGATAGAGGCGAGTGCGACGGGTTTGCTTGCGACCGCGGCACCGAGCTTGCGTGCTGCCTTTCTGTACTTCTGGACGCCCCAGACCGTGACGCTGGAGTCGAACATGACCAGAGCGAAACGCACCTTGAGTTGTCGCAGAAGCTCTGCAAGTCGTTTTGTAGACACGATCCGCCCGGCGGTTTTCCAGCCGGCGATGGTATTGGTCACGGGGGACCACCTCGGGTCGGTGGTTTGGATCGTCATAACGATCGATGTGCGTACGGTTTTGACCTTTGTCAACTGAGCCGCCCCGCCCAAAGAGTTAGCTACGGCCACGATATGTTCGCCAATAGGCAGTTTTACGGTCACGGGCGCGTGGCCTCTTTGCACGTGGTCTACCCAAACGTTGGCTCCCGCCGGTTTGCTGACCTCGAGCTCCCCGGTCGTCTTGGGCGGCGGCATTGGTACAGCGCCCGGAACCGGCACGGGCACTGATGACGACGTCGGCGCCGGGTACGTGGTCCAGATGTCGCTGCTGACTCCATCGGGCGCACTGGTGAATCCCAGGGCTCGCAATCGCGCGACCGCGGTGGCCGCGCCGGGCGCGTCTTTCCCGTTGTGCGCGCATAGCAACATGTACACGTATGCGCGACGCAGCTGGTCGCGCACGTTGATCTTGCTTGCTTGCAACGCGGCGTAGTTGATCGTCGCCAGTCGAGCCGATCGCGACGCCGCCTTACAGTCGAGGCGACCGTAGGCGAGGGCGGCCGCAGCCAGCTGGGATTTTCCGCGGCGCGTGAGTGGGTTGTCCTTCACGCCACGTAGAGCGGCGTCCATGCTCGGACCGCCTAGCATTCGGATCCCCTGTACCTTGCCCAACTCCAAGCGCAGAGCATCGCGGCTCTTGCTGAGTTGCGCGTCGTCTCCGCTGCGCAGGTCGATGATGACCGTGTCTTCTTGCGCCCAAGCGGATCCGTGTAGCGCGAAGATCGCGGCGACGAAGCCAACGATGGCCGCCGCCAGCTTTGAGCCTCTTATGCGCTTTCGGGCAGGGACTCGAAGAATTTGTTTAGAGACCATACTTCTTTGGCGCGCAGCCCATCGAATTGCACACCGATGCCGATGGCGGCTGCCCAGCGAACCATGCCACCGACGGTGATGGGATCTGGTTGCGTCGGGATGCCGAAGGTCACCTGCACACGTGTTCCCATGGCGAGGCGAGTTTCAAAGCCAAAGTGGCCGCCGCCGAGCGACAGGTTGTGGCAGATAGATTCGTGAGCGACGCCTTCGACCTCAACGGTTGCAGGCAGGGTCACATCATGACGTGTGGATTTACGATTCTCGGACACCTTATCCTCGCGCGCGACCGGTTAGGTTACAGAACCATTCTAGACGGGTTTGCTGGCGGTTAGCCACCCGTAACCACGCGCCTTTTTTGCCCGAAACCCGCTACTTGGTTACTCGGCGCACATGCGCCTTCTTGCGCAGGTCATCAAGCCAGGAACGCGTCTTCCGGTCCAAGCTCTTACGGTACAGCTCGTTGCGTATCTGCTGCTTGACCTTCTTGAACTCCTTCACCGCACGTTTGACTACTTCGGATACATAGAACACGTGCAGCCCCTGGGGACCGCTGATCGGACCGCGGACTTCTCCCTTTTCCATTGCGAACACGATGACTTCCCACTGAGTGGGAATCGTGCCGCGCTCGATCATGCCGAGCTCGCCGCCATCGGCCTTGGTCTTGGGATCGTCGGAGAACTGCAGGGCCAGCTTCTTGAACGGCTGGCCAGCTTTTGCTCGGCGAATGACGTCGCTCGCTTTCTTCTTCGCGGCAGCGACCTGGACGTCGGTTGGTTTGTGGGGCAGGGCGAGGAGCACGTGATGTAGGCGCACTTTGGAGATGGCGGCCGAGCGACGGTTCATGGCGTCGTAGCGGGCGCGCACGTCCTCTTTGCTGACTCGAACCTTGGGCCGCACCAGCATGTTGATGGCACGCATACGTAGGATTTGCCGGCTCATCTCTTTCTTGTACGAAGCAATGGTGTAGCCCTGCATAGCAAGCGCTTGAGCAAGTCCAGCTTCGTCCAACTTGTTTTGCTTCTTGATGCCGTCCAGGGTCTTGCGAACCTCTTTGGTTTTGACCTTGAGCTTGGCCTCGCGGGCGGCCTGGATGATCAGCTCTTCATTGATCATCTCGTTGAGTACATTGTTGGTGATCTTGCCGGCTCGGCGTTTGCGCGCGCGTGGATCGCGGATCGCTTTCAGGTCCGCGAGCAAAGGGGTGACGCGCAGGCCTAGCTCGGACTGAAGAATGACCGCGTTGTTGACTACGGCGACGACTCGATCGAGAACCATCCGGTTCTTGCCGGTCTGGACGCGGACCTTTTTGGGTGCTTGAGCATGAGCTGCTGATAGCCCAACGCAGAGCAGTCCGGTGATGAGTCCTATGTGTATGCGCCTGATATGCATCATTGTTACGACCTGAGTGGGTGCTAGCTGGTTGCCTGAGCCCTGCGATTACTGGGGGTTACCTCAGTTGCCGGGCTGCCAGTTACTTCGGGGAGGTATTGAGTGAGTTCGGATTTGGGTTGCTTGGGACCGGCTTGGGGAAGCCGTGTCCGTGGCCCCGGCGGCGTCGGCTGCGCTTGCGGTCGATGCGCACCTTTGCCAGGTTCCGCTCGAACGTCTTGATCTTGGCCTTCGCCTTGAGCGACTTGAGGAAATCCTTCTGGGCGTCGCGGCGTTTCTTCCGATAGAGCCGGTTCTTGATCTGGCGTTTGACCTGATCGAACGTCTTGTTGACCGCTGCCCGTTTACCGGTCTGGCGAATGATGTAGTACTTGCCGTTGCCGCCGCTGATCGGGCCGGCGACGTCGCCGGTCTTGTTGAGCTTGAACGCCGTCACGATTACCTGGCGCGGAATCTGTGTAGAGTTCTTCTTGAAGTAACGCAGGTCGCCGCCGCGAATCTTCGTCGTGTCGTCGGTCGAGTATTTGCCGACCAGGTCGCGGAAGCCCTTGTTGGTGCGGCCGACTTGCCCCTTTGCCTCTTTGGCCACTCGACTGGCTGCAGCGTAGCTCTTGAGGATGATGGCTGACACACGCACCTGAGGGTCCTTGGTGTACATGTGCTTGTTCTGGGTATAGAACGCCTTCATTTCAGGGTCCTTGATGTCCGACGGCTTGACCTTGTTCTCGAACTCGTCCTTGGTCAGCTTCTGGATCATCACCTGCTTGAGGGTGCGGACCACCGATGGGTCCTTGTCGAAGCCGCGACGCTTCGCTTCTTTGGCGAGCACCTCGAACTGGATGAGCTTCTGCAGGAAGTCGCGCTTGGTTTCCAGGGAGGTGTAACGGTCGCGTACGTACGGCGACATGCGATTGATGCGCGACTGAAAGTCGCCGACCGTGATGGTCACCTGGTCAACCCTGGCCAGTACGGTGGACAGCTCTTTCTTGCTCTGCTTCGGCGCAGCGGGGGACGGCGCGACTTTGCGGACCGTCGTCGTGTCGTTGGACGAGGTCTCGTTGGGTGCAGCCTCTTTGTCCTTCTGGCATCCCCAGAAGCCGACGCCGACCATGGCGCCGGAGAAACCGATAATGGCGCCGAGCATTAGCGAGCGTGAATGCAGCATGAATCACTTCTCCGTGGAGCGTAAGAAAACCAGCTAATCAGGTAACATACGCCAGCAGTTCCAGCAAGGTATGCCGGGCCGCCTGGGTGGGTTGGCTGGCCTCAGCCTCACTGAACGAACGCTGTAACCGCATGTCGGGACTGAGCTTGTACGAGGAGCCGGCGGCGTTTACCAGCTCCAGTACCTTCTGGGGCGCCAGCGGGGTGTGCTCGGCAAACGCCAGGACCATGCGGCGCCCGGTCAACTCGAGGCTGACCACCGCCAGCCGGCGGGCATGGGCCTTGAGCAGGTTCAGATCTGCGAGCAGGCCAACCTCGTCGGGCAAGGTGCCGTAGCGGTCCACGATCTCCGCCAGTATCTCTGTGACGTCGTCCTCGTTTTCCACACCGGCCAGGCGCTTGTACAGGTCCAGGCGTTGTCCCGTATCCGGCACGTAGTCGTCTGGGATGTACCCCGGCACCTCGACGTTGAGCTCCGGGTCCAGTGGTTGCTGGATCGCTTCGCCGCGTAGCTGGGCCACGGCGTCCTTGAGCATGGCGGTGTAGGTCTCGAACCCGACGGCGGCGATGGAGCCCGACTGCTTCGCTCCGAGGAGTTCGCCGGCGCCGCGAATTTCCAGGTCGTGGGATGCGATTTGAAAGCCCGCGCCCAGGTCCGAGAACCGCTGCAGCGCTTCGAGTCTTCTCCGGGCCTCGTCGGCTAGCTTCGCTGGCGACGGGATGAGCAGGTAACAGAATGCGCGGTGCTTCGATCGGCCGATGCGACCTCGTAACTGATAGAGCTGGGACAGGCCGAAGCGATCGGCGCGGGCGACGAACATGGTGTTGGCTCGGGGAATGTCCAGGCCGCTTTCGATGATCGTGGTCGACACGAGGATGTCGTGTTCGCCAGCCACGAACTTCACCATGACTTTTTCAAGGGCGTCACCGCTCATCTGACCATGAGCCATGACCACGCGAGCGTCGGGAACCAGCTCGCTGAGATGATCGGCCCACTCGCCCAGAGTTCGGTCCCGGGAGCCAGGGGTGTGGCCGATGCGCGGCGCGACGAAGAAGATCTGGCCGCCCCGCGATAGCTCTCGGCGAATTCCCTCGCGCAGCACGTTGTCGTCTTCTCGGGAGATGAACGTGCGGATCGAGCGCCGGTCCGCCGGTGGCGTGGCGATGATGGACAGGTTGCGCATGCCGGTCATCGCCAGGTGGAGCGTGCGCGGGATCGGCGTCGCCGTGAGCGTGAGTACATCGAGCTGGGTGCGCAGTTTCTTGAGGCGCTCTTTGTGGGTCACGCCGAAGCGTTGCTCTTCGTCGATGATGAGCAGGCCCAGGTCTTTGAACCGGATGTCCTTTTGCAGCAAGCGGTGGGTGCCAACGACCACGTCCACTCGACCCTGGGCGATGTCGAGCACCGTGTTCGATTGTTGTGACTTGGACTGGAACCGCGATAGCTTCGCCATCTCCAACGGCCAGCCTTTGAACCGCTCGGTCATGGTTCTGAAATGCTGCTCCACGAGCACGGTCGTCGGCGCCAACATGGCGACCTGTTTTCCGCCGAGCACCGCGCGCAGCGCTGCTCGCAACGCCACCTCGGTCTTGCCGTAACCGACGTCGCCGCAGACGAGTCGATCCATCGGTTCGCTGCTCTCCATGTCGGCGAGCACTTCCTCGATCGCTTTGTGCTGATCGGGTGTCTCTTCGAACGGGAACGTGGCCTCGAACTCGTGAAACATGGCGTCGGCGGGTGGGAATGCGTGGCCGGGCAGGGCTGCGCGTTGCGCGTACAGCTGCAGCAGTTCTTCGGCCAGGGCGTGGACCTTCTGGGAGACTTTGCGCTTTGCCTTCTCCCAGGTGACGCCGCCCAGGCGATCGATGCGCGGTTTGAGCCCCTCGGCGCCGATGTAGCGCTGGACCTCATTGAGCCTGTACATGGGCAGATACAGCTTGCCGCCCACATACTCCAGGTGCAGGAAGTCGATAGGCGTGCCCTTGAACGGCAGCTTGACGAGTCCCTTGTAGAGCCCGACTCCGTGGAGCGCATGAACCAGGTAGTCGCCGACCGATAGCTGCGAGAAGTCAGAGACGTTGCCCAGGAGTGCGTCCAGGGCTTTCTTGGCGGCGCGACGTTGCTTCCGCGAGGTGTGGCGACGTGGTCCAAACAGATCGTCTTCGGTGAGCACCACGAGTTGATCCGCGGCGAACGCGAATCCGCTGGTGAGCAGCCCCGAGACGATCACCGGCGCGGAACCGGGCTCGATCTGCTCCAGGTCCAACTCCGCCGCGCTGCTGAACACCGGTGGCTGTTCGTACTCCCTGAGCAAACCCGCCAGCCTGTCCCGCTGGTTGGTGTTGTCACTGGTGATGACGATGCGCCAGCCGTCCTTGCGCCAGCTGCCAATGGCGTCGACGAGCGGTTGGATCAACTCGGTTGCCTGCTGTTGACGCGCGCGTTCTAGTTCGGAGCGGACGCCACGGTTGTCGTCGATGGAGAGTTTCAGCGAAGTGCCCGGCGTGTCGTCTCCGTCGGCAGAATAGAGCTCGATGGCTCTGACTTCGACCCGGCTTTGTTGGCTCAGGGCGGCGGTGAGTTCGTCGTTGTCGATGTAGTGCTGGTCCGGGGAGAACGCGATGCGATGGTCAGCCAGCGCATCATCGAAACGTTGATCCGCTCCTTCCAGATCATCTGTCGCCGTACGCATGACGCCGTCGGGGTCGCAGATCAACCAGGTAGGCTGGTCGTCGCCGAAGTAACTCCACAAGGGCGCCATGGAGGTATGGAACGCCGGGGTCAGTGCATCGATGCCGACGAACTCCTCCCCCTGGTCGACGGCCTCGAGGATCTTGCGTGTGCTCTTGGAAGGATGCATCGCCGCATCCGCCGCTTCGAGAATGCGCTTTCTGGGCTCGGCGCCACTGGTGAGGATCGTCTCTCGTACGGGGTGAATATGCAGCTCGTCGAGCTGCCGCAACGTGCGTTGGCTCTGGGGATCGAAGAAGCGTAGGGACTCGATGGTGTCGCCGAACAACTCGACTCGGCACGGATAGGAATACATGGGCGGGAACAGATCAACGACCCCGCCGCGCACGGCGAACGTTCCCGGGTCTTCGACGATGGGCGCGCGTGCGTAGCCGGCTCGCAGCAGGAGGGACGCCGTGTCGTCCCGATCGATGTCTTCGTCGACTCGCAGCACCGTACTTAACGCGGCGAGCTCCGCCGGGAGAATCACGCGTCGCAGTAGCGCGTTGGCCGATACGACGACGATGCTAGGCGCGACACCGAGCTCTGGGTGCGCCAAACGGAACATTGCGGCCATGCGCTGAACGCGAGCGCCTCGGTCCGCGGAAAGTTCGGCGTATGGGGACGTGTCCATGGCCGGAATGCGCAGCACGGGCTCGCCGTCGCCCGTCGCCACAGACGACATGAAGAAGCGGATGTCACGCTCCATGTCCCGGGCGCGGGCTTCACTATCCGTCACCACGACGAGCAGCCTGTCGTTCGCGGCGGCCAGCCGGGCGGCCACCAGCGCGTTGAACGCCGGCGTACTGCCGTATAACTGCACGGGACCAGCCGAGGCGGCGCCGATCACCTGGCTTATGGACGCCGCGGACATCGAGCAACGGAAGCTAGCAGGAATTTCCGTTTGATGGCGTTGGTTTTCCCTACACGACCACGATTACGTAGGATGTGCATGTCATGAAGCCAGCTCTGCTATTTCTCGTCGCTTGCGTCGCTCTCGCGCAGTGGACTGCTCCCACTCTCGCGCAACCAAAGAGCTCGACCGCGAAACTACTCCAACGGGCAGGTTCCATCGCCAAGAAGGTGTCGAAGATCCGCGGTCTGCCGATCAAGCACCGGATCAAGCGCGGGGTCATGACCAAAGCGCAGATCCGCAAGCGCCTACTCAAGCGCTTGGGCGAAGAGTACTCGCCCAAGCAGCTCGCCGCCGAAGAGCTGGCGATGAAGCGTCTCGGCTTGCTGCCCGAGAAGATGAACTACAAAGACACGGTCATCAAGATGTTCACGAACAACATTGCTGGCTTCTACGACCCTGCCGACAAGAAGCTGTACATCGCGGGCTGGTCGACCAAGGGGCTGGCCATGCAGGCCGACGCGGTGATGGCCCACGAGATCGATCACGCTCTGCAAGACCAGACGTTCAACCTGGACAAGTTCATGAAGGGCGTGAAGGCCAACGGCGACGCAACCGTGGCGCGGCAGGCGCTGGTCGAAGGCGACGGCATGGTGTTGATGATCGAGTACGCCATGAACGGGATGAACCCATGGACGAACCCGGCCATGATGAAAATGATGATGCCCCAGCTGCGCTCGGGCATGCGCGCACAGATGAGCACGATGAAGAACACGCCCCTCGTGCTCAGGGAGGGCATGATCTTTCCCTATATGGCCGGCATGCAGTTCGTCGTGCACTTTCGTCGGCACAACAAGTGGAAGCGAATCGACCGCATCTATCGCAAGCCGCCCCTGTCCACCGAGCACATCCTGCATCCGAAGAAGTACGTCAACTACGAGCGTCCCGACACTATTACCCCGCGGCGCATCAGCACGCTCAAGGGCTACGAAAAGGTCCACAAGAACATTACCGGCGAGCTAGGCCTCGCCATCTTCTTGCGCCAACACGGCGTGCCGACTGCCAAGGCGAACGCAGCCGCCGCGGGTTGGGGTGGTGATACCACCGTGCTGTACGCGCCGCGGGGGCATCGGGGCACCGTCGCCGGTAGCATCGGCATCATCGCTACGGTCTGGGACAACGACAAACAAGCCATCGAGTTCATGGAGGCGCTCACCCACGCCATGCCCAAGCTGTCCAAAGGCCGCAAGCTCAACTCAGATACGAAACTGGTCCACTACGTGCGCGGCAACCAGGCGTTCGTCGCCAAGCGCATCGGCGATCGCGTCAACATCGTCCTGGGCGCTGCACCCCACAGGGCCGCCCAGCTCGTCGGCCAGATCAGCCGCCGCTGGCGCGTCCGCCGCAGATAACCTTGAGTATCTGGCGGTTCGACGACCGCTTAGCGCTTGGGCGCCAGGTACTGGCATAGCTGGCCGAGGCCGGCGATGCTGTGGATGTCTTCGCGGAAGAACGGGATGCGCACGACCGTGGCGTCGGCGCCGGCGGCTTCGCGCAGAAGGCCGATCTGTTCTTCGTCAGCTTTGGCCAGCACCTGTAGATCAGTGTGACTTTCGGCGATCGCCTCGGCAGCGATGCGCAGGGTCGTTCCTTGAAAGCCAAGCTCGGCGACAGCGGGTACGTCGGCCAGGGCTTTCGCCAGCTGATCGGCGCTCGCGTCCACGGGCCGGTTTGCGTGGACCCGGTTGACGACGAATGCGGCGAACGGCATCTTCGCCGTGCTGAGGCGTTCGTAAAAGAACAGGGACTCGCGCACCGCCATGGCCTCTGGGCTCGCGACGAGCACGAAGCCGACCTTGTCCTGGCGCAGAAGCTCGAATGTTTCTTCGGCGCGCTGTTTGAACCCACCGAGGATGTCGTTGAACTCGGTGAAGAAGATCGCCAGGTCGTCCAGGAATTGGGAACCGGTGAACTTGCTCAGGCGTTTGATCACGTACGCGCCGGTGCGGCCGATCACTCCCCGGCCGCGTCCACCTTCGCGCATGTTGCGGAACCACTCGATGGCCGGTGAGTCGATGGCGTTGGTCAGCTTTTGCGGGGCGTCCAGAAAGTCCAGCGCGTGTGATGTCGGCGGTGTGTCCACCACGATGAGATCGAAATCGCTGTCCCGATCGAGTTCATCGACCTTGGCCATCGCGGCGTACTCAAGGGAGCCCGACAGGCTGCCCGAGATTTGTTCGTACACCGGGTTGGCCATGATGCGTTTAACCGCTTCGGGGTTGGACGCATAGCGCGCGACGATCTCGTCGAAGGCTTGCTTCTGGTCGAGCATCATTGCGTGCAGTTCGCCGCTGCCGTTGATCAGCTCCGGCGGTACCTGCTGGATGTCGTGGCCCAGAGCGTCGAGCCCCAGGGAGTTCGCCAGGCGTTTGGCCGGGTCGATGGTCAGGACGAGGGTCTTACGTCCTCGCCGTGCCGCCTCTAAGGACAGCGCCGCGGCCGTCGTCGTTTTGCCGACCCCACCGGGGCCGACGCACACGAGGATGCGTTTACTAGCGAGAATGTCACCGAGATCTGCGGACAAAACGGCTCCGAATCGCGTTGGCTTTTAGCACGGGCACAGTCATGGGAGCAATGCGCAGGTTTGAAGCGGGTCCACTGTGTATACTCGCCGCGCGATGCGCCAAGAATACGCTGCCACAATTGGCCGTCCGGGCAAACAACCGGACAAAAACGTCACTGCCGAGCGAACTGACGATGGACGCTGGCGCGTTGTCGTCGATGGTGAGGAAAAACTCGTAGATGCGGTGATGATCCGCCCTGGGACCTGGTCGCTCATCGTGGATGGCCGGTCATATCTGGTGGACGTGGACAAGCGAAAGCGGGCCACAGCAGTGCTCGTCAACGCGTCAGAGACCAACATCGCCCTCGAGGACGCCCGGCGTAAGCGCCTGGCCTCCCTGGTCACTCGCAAGGATAGCGGCGGCACGGGCGAGGTCATCGTCGCGCCGATCACCGGCAAGCTCGTCAAACTCCTGGTCGCTGTGGGCGATAAGGTCGAGGCGGGGCAAGCGGTGGCTGTCATTGAGGCCATGAAGATGGAAAACGAGATCGCCGCGGAGCGGGGCGGTACCGTTAAGAAGATTCACGCAGAAGCCGGAACGTCCATCGAAACTCACGATCAGCTCGTGACTCTCGAATAGAGACACCGTCTAGTTCTAGTACGGATTGTTCCGCGCTAATTCACGCGGATAGATCTGAGATGCCAACGCCGGTGGCTTCGGTTCGGCGCAGGCCGGTGTGTCTCGCACAACGGGATCCCTCGAACTTGCGCGACGTCGTTGCTGCGCCTTGAGTACACTGGTCGCATGCGTCTGCGAACCTCCGTGGTCTTGTCCGTCTTCGCCTGTTTGTTGTTTGCGTGTGGCGATGATGGTGGCGGCGCCAGCGACGCCATGGTGGTAGAGGGCGCCGACGCCCAGGTAGTGGTCATCGATGCTCAGCCGAGCGACGCGGCCATACCGCTGCCGAGCGGGCCGCGCTTCATTTACAGAGTGGATTCTGAAACCGCTGTGTCGCAGGAGTTGTTCATCGGCGCGATCGATGGCGGAGCCGCGGTAACTCCCCAACCCCTGCATCCGCCCCTGGGCACGAACCAGATAGCCGACTATTTCGTGATCTCAAACGACGGCCAATGGGTGCTCTACGAAGTTCGAACGACCGACGGAACTCTACCTGATTTCTGGCGCGGCGGCGGTGGGTCGATCCTGGACTACTCGTTGTACCTGGTAGATATCAGCCGTGCGGCGCCGGGGGCGCCTACGTTGATTCGCGGGCCGGTTGCGAACTCATTCGGGTTCGGGTTCACTGGCGACTCGAAGCACATCGTCCTCACCCACGACGATGCGGTGACGGATTCGCGCGAGTTGTACTCCAGAGACATTTCGTCCGGGACGCCGGCGGCCGAGGTCAAGTTGAGCGGAACTCTCGTTGCCGGGGGTAGGGTGGCGAGCTGGAGAGCGTCGCCCGCAGACGGGCGCATCTTGTATACGGCGTACCAGACCTCAGCTACGACCGAGGATGTCTACGTGGTCGACGCGAACGCGCCGGCAGTTCCGGTCAAAGTCAACGGCACGATGCCGGACGGCGGTGAGGTCCGCGATTTTGAGTGGTCGCCTGACGCCACCAAGCTGTTGTACGTCGCTGACCAGGGCACTCTCGGCCGGCGCGAGGGGTGGCTGGCGACTTTTACAGGAACAACACCGGCGACTGCGCAGCGCTTCAACCAGGCGCTAACTACATCAGACGATGTGTGGTCGGCTCAGTTCACCGCTGACTCGAACAACATCTTGTATCGCGCTGATCATGACACCCCCGGTGAGGGAGGCGTGTACCGAGTCGATGTCTCATCGGGGATTGCAGCAGCTCAGCGGGTGAGTCCTGCTGGTGCGCGGGCAGGTATCGAGGATGTGACCGCTGACTCTCAGTGGATCGCCATGCAGGGTGGCGGCAACCTGTGGATTGCCGACCTCACGTCGCCGACCGGGGCGCCGCCGGTCGTCACCGTCGCCGGCCAGTTCGCCAAGACTGGACTGCGCATTTCGGGCGACGGGGCAATCATCAGTCACCGGGTGAACTTCGGCTCAGGTCAGCCGTTCGAGCTATATGCGACGACGCCGGGAAACCCGACCGGCTCTACAAAAATCAGCGCGGCCACTGGGTACGGTCTTGGCATCGTATATACCCAATGGGCGCCCACCGGGCGACGGCTCGCCTATGACTTCGAGAACGCCGCCGGTGGCCGCGAGCTGTACCTGATTGAGTTCACGGCAACGACAGCGGGTACGCCGACCCTGATCAGCGATGCAACAGCTTCTACTCATACTGCGGCTGATCCGACATGGGCAGCCGACGGACTGTCGCTGACGTACATATGGCAAACACCAACCGGTGGCTACGATGTCTACTGGGTGGATCTGAGCGGCGCCACGCCGGGAACGCCGACTCGTATCAACGAGCCACGCAGTGCCGGTGAGGACATTACTCTGTACCGGCGCGTGCCCTGAGCAGGCCGTCGAGCCTATTCGTCGCGCAGATTCGGCGAACGATCGTGCCCAATATGGTAGCGCTCGAGAATGCGGGCGTTCGCCTCACGGACTTGTTCCGCATCCAGCAGGATCAGACCGTCGCTGGCCGTCCGCAATTCGACAACACCCTTGCTGGCTTCGATGCGGGCCACGCAGTCCGCCAGGTCCCGCGGCATGACTCCGTTCACTGCCGCCACGCCTTCGTTGTACAGGTGGTTGTAGCCGACGTTGATCTCATCGGCGAGAATCTGCGACAGGATGACCACGGACTGGCGTTCTTCCGTGCGCACACCGCTGTAGTACTGGTGGAGAAACTCTTTTGGTGCCTTGTTCCACCACTTGTCCCAGGTCTTCAGGAAGTTCCGGGTGAGGGTCTGGAATACCAGTCCGCCGTAGACGAAGTAGCTCGGTTGTTGGTCGTATTGGTTGCGTGGGACCAGGCGCGCCATAGGTTTCAGAGGCATTGTGAGCGTCTTGCGCTCACCTTTGCGTAACACCACCAGTTCTATGTCATCGCCCGCGACCATCTCGCCCAGGACCACGTCGTAGCGGGTGCGATAGCGGTCGCGGTACTGAACCGTACCGTTGTTGGCGATGCGCATGCCGGCGATCTCCAGGAGAGCATCGCCTTGCTCGAGCTTGCCCCACACCGAGCCGCCGTACTCGATGGTGATCACGAGTACTCCCGTATCGTCGGGACCGAGACCCACGTGCTTGGTCAGCTGCGGGTTCTCCAGGTTCTGGGTCGAGATGCCCAGGCCTGGCACGAAGTGCTCACCGCCCTCTTTGGTGGCGTTCAGGAAGGTCTTGACCACCGGGGCCGGCACCAGCTCGCCGATGTTATCTGCGTTGGTCAGTTTCTGAAACGCGATCCCGGCGACCTTGCCGTCGCGGAACACCGGACCACCGCTGTTGCCTTTGTTGATCGCTGCGTCGACGGTGACCGCTAACAAATAGCGTTGTGAGTGGTTGTAGCGCTGGACTTCGATTCGAGAGACCACGCCCTCAGTGATGGATATTTCTTCGCCGCCCACCGGGTAGCCGACCACCGACACTTTGTCGCGCAAGTCGGGCAGGTCGCCGATCTCCGCCGGCGTGATGCCTTCGGCGAAACCCGGGTCCTCGACCTCGAGCAACGCGAGATCGCTTTCGTGGCAGACGGCACGGACCCGGGCGACCCATTTCTTCGGGTCGGAGATTTTTTGCACCCGGAGAAACGTCGCGTTTGCGATGACGTGGGCGCCAGTGAGTATGTGGCCACCCTCGATGATGACGCCCGATCCCGTGCTGTTGGATGGGGTGCGGGCTTGCCAGGGGCAGTCGTAGTCCGGTGTCTGCGTCGTAGCGAAGATACGGACGACTTGGGGGTAGGCCATTGGCCTGACCTTACCCCAAAACGTAGTCGGGCGCGTTGCCGGGCTTCCACTTGATGTTGCAGCCCACTGACCATCGCTGTTCATCCAGTGGTGGTGCGGCGGCGAGCAGGGCGTCGCACGCGGCGCGCACATCGCCACCGGTAACGGCGATGTGATTTCCTGGACGGCTGTCGTCGAGCTGGCCGCGGTAGACCAACTCCCTCTGGTTATCGAATAGGAAAAAGTCGGGGGTGCACGCGGCCCGGTAGGCCTTGGCCACTTCCTGGGACTCGTCCCACAGGTAAGGAAAGTTGTAGCCCAGCGTCGCGGCTTCCGCCTTCATGTGAGTCGGGTCGTCGTCGGTGTGAGCCTGGCTGTCGTTGGCGTTGATCGCAACCACAGCGATGCCGCGGTCCGTGTAGTCAGCGGCCAGGCGCGGAAATTCGCTCTGCACGTGTTTGACGAAGGGACAGTGGTTGCAGATGAACATCACCAACAGTCCGGACGCGTCGGTGAAGCTGTCGAGTGAAATGGTGTCGCCTGCGCGAACGTCGACAAGCGAGAAGTCCGGCGCCCGGGTACCCAGGGCCAGCATGGTCGAGCGGGTTTTGGCCACGCGCTATCTTCCGCCAAACGGCTGGTGAATGCCACGTGTTGGCAGCCAGCTCGGGGCGGAACGTAGGTAGGCGTCGATGCTGCGGGCGGCCTCGCGACCATCGGAGATGGCCCAGACAATGAGGCTTTGACCACGCTGAGCGTCGCCAGCGCTGAAGATGCCGTCCACGGTCGTAGCGAACTTGGCGTCGACTTTGACGTTGCCGCGACCGTTGAGCTCAACACCTAGCTGCTCGGTCAGGTGTGCCGTGTGCGGGGCAACGAAGCCCATGGCGAGCAGGACCAGGTCGGCTTTGATATGTAGTTCGCTGTTCGCCAACTCGACCAGCTCCACGCCACCGCCCGACTTGGGTTTGACCTCGATCTTCACCGCGTCGATACCGGTTAGTTTGCCGCCTTCGCCCGACAGGCTTTTCGTCATCAGGGCGAAGTCGCGTTGGCCGCCTTCCTTCTGACTGGACGACGTACGGTAGATCATTGGCCACTGGGGCCAGGGGTTGCCGGCCCCGCGTGCTTCCGGAGGCGCCGGGAACAGCTCGATTTGACGCACCGACTCCGCGCCCTGGCGCAAGGCCGTGCCCAAACAGTCCGAGCCGGTGTCGCCGCCACCCAGGATGATCACGTTCTTTCCGGTGGCGTCGATGCGCGCTCCGTCACTGTCGGTCAATTCATCGCCGGCAACGATCTTGTTCTGCTGGGTCAGGTAGTCCATGGCGAAGTGCACGCCGTCAAGATCCCGGCCGGGCACTTCCAGGTCCCGAGGTTTGCCAGCGCCGATGGCGATCAGCACTGCGTCATAGCGTTGGCGCAGTTCGCCCCAGCTCGGGGCAACCCCGACCCTGGTGCCAGTCATGAACTCGATGCCATCGGCTTTCATGATCTCCAGCCGGCGATCGATCACCCACTTGTCCAACTTGAAGTCGGGAATGCCGTAGCGCAGCAGGCCGCCGATGCGGTCCGCGGCCTCGTACACGGTGACGCTATGGCCAATCGAGTTGAGTTGCGCTGCGGCTGCCAGGCCAGCAGGCCCGCTGCCGACCACGGCAACCGAGTATTCGGTGCGCGCTCGAGGCGGCGCCGATTGGACCCAGCCTTCGGCGAACGCGCGCTCGATGATTTCCTTTTCCATCTGCTCGATGGTCACCGCGTCGTCGTTTACGCCCAGGACGCACGCGCCCTCGCACGGAGCAGGGCACAGTCGGCCAGTGAACTCCGGGAAGTTGTTCGTCGCCCGCAGCTGGTTGTACGCCTTTTGCCACTTGTCGCGGTAGACCGAGTCGTTCCAGTCAGGGATGTGATTGCCCAACGGGCATCCCTGTTGGCAGAAAGGCACGCCGCAGTCCATGCAGCGCCCGCCTTGCTCGCGCATTTGCTGGAGCGGTTGAGGTAAATAGAACTCTTTGTATTCGCGCAGGCGATCTTCAACCTCGCGTTGTTCGGGCATGGTGCGCTGCCACTTCTTGAATCCAGTCTTGTCGCCCATTATTTCCTCCCTCCGTCGACCACGGAGAGGCGTGTTTTCTTGCTCGGTGGGCGCAGTCGCGCTCGTCGTGCCTGAAGTACTCGCTTGTACTCCGTCGGCATCACCTTGATGAAGTGCCCAACCATGTGCTCCCAGTTGTCCAGGATGCGCTGGCCGAGCTGGCTGTGGGTCAGGCGGACATGGTCCTCGATCATTCCATAGACCAGCCAGATCTCGCTCTCGTCCACCAGGGTTTCCAGTTCCACCATGGCCATGTTGCAGCGGCTGCGGAACTTGCGTGCTCGGTCGAAGACGTACGCGATACCTCCGCTCATGCCGGCGCCGAAGTTGCGACCGGTCTCACCCAGAACGACGACGATGCCGCCGGTCATGTACTCGCAGCAGTGATCGCCCACACCCTCGACGACCGCGCGTGCGCCGCTGTTGCGTACCGCGAAGCGCTCACCAGCTTTGCCGGCCACGTACAGGTCGCCAGCGGTCGCGCCATAGAGCACGGTGTTGCCGATGATGACGTTGTCCTCCGCTTTGTAGCGAGACTGACGGGGCGGGTAGACGACGATGCGTCCACCGGACAGGCCCTTGCCCATGTAGTCGTTGCTGTCTCCCTCGAGCTCGAGCTTGACCCCTGGAGCGAGGAACGCGCCGAAGCTCTGTCCCGCCGAGCCGCTCAGCTTGACGCTGATCGTATCGCTGCTCAGTCCGCGGTCGCCGTATTTCCGGGCGATCAGTCCCGAGACCAGCGTGCCCACAGCCCGGTGTGTGTTGTGCACGGCCATGGACATCTTGACCGGCTTGCCCTCGCTCAGGGCTTCTTCGCTGCGCGCGATGATCTGCTGATCAATGTGATCGTCTAGCTCCCACGGTTGCGGTTGCATCATGCGCCGTGGCCACTCGGCCGGAGCATTGGGTTCGACGAGCAGCTGGCTGATGTCGAGCTTCTTGGCCTTCCAGTGATTGATGTTGTCGCGTGGTCTGAGCAGATGCACCTTGCCGACCATTTCATCGAACGTGCGGAAGCCCAGGCGCGCCATCAGCTCGCGCACTTCTTCGGCGATGAGCATGAAGAAGTTCACCACGTGCTGTACTTTGCCCTCGAACCGCTTGCGTAGGTCCGGGTCCTGAGTGGCGATGCCAACCGAGCACGTGTTCAAGTGGCACTTGCGAAGCATGATGCAGCCTTCGACGATGAGCGCTGCTGTTGCCAGGCCGAATTCTTCGGCACCCAGCAGTGCGGCAACCACTACGTCGCGACCGGAGCGCAGCCCGCCGTCTACTTGAACGCGAATGCGGTCGCGCAGATTGTTCTGCACCAACACTTGTTGGGTCTCTGCCAGGCCGAGCTCCCAGGGCAGGCCGGCGTGCTTCAGGCTCGACATGGGCGACGCGCCCGTGCCACCGCTATAACCGGCGACGATCACCGCGCCGGCGTGGGCTTTGGCGACACCTGCCGCGATCGTTCCGACGCCGACCTCGCTGACCAGCTTCACACTGACTCGTGCGCTGGGATTGACTACCTGCAGGTCGTAGATCAGTTGGGCGAGATCTTCGATGGAGTAGATGTCGTGATGCGGCGGCGGTGAGATCAGCGTGACCCCAGGCGTTGAGCAACGCACCTTGGCGATGCGCTCATCGACTTTGTGGCCGGGAAGCTGTCCGCCTTCACCGGGCTTGGCGCCCTGGGCGACCTTGATCTGCAGGTCGTCGGCGTTGACCAGGTATTCGGTTGTGACGCCAAAACGTCCAGATGCGATCTGCTTGATCGCGCTTCGCCGTAGGTCGCCGTTCTCATCCGGTTTGAATCGATGTGGTTCTTCCCCGCCTTCACCGCTGTTGGACTTGCCGCCGATGCGATTCATGGCGATTGCCAGGGTCTCGTGGGCCTCGGCACTGATCGAGCCGAACGACATGGCGCCGGTGACGAAGCGTTTAACGATCTCGCTCGCTGGTTCTACGTCATCCAGGGGCAGCGGCTCGATCCCAATGGAGTGGATGTCGATCATGCCGCGTAATGACGCCAGGTCCCGGTCCTCGTCGTTGACTAACTGGGTGTACTCGGCGAACAGCTTCTTGTCGTTGGCCTTGGTCGCCGCTTGTAGTTTAGCGATGGTCGCCGGGTTCCACTTGTGGCGTTCGCCCCGGCGGCGCCACTGGTACTCGCCGCCGATCGGTAGCTCGTCTACGATGGCGATGGCTTGCCGACCGAAACCTCGGTCGTGGCGTTCGCGCACTTCGCGATCGAGCTCGGGAAGGCCGATGCCTGCAATGCGCGACGGCGTGCCGGTAAAGTGCTGGTCTATCAGTTCACGGTTGAGGCCAACCGCTTCGAAGATCTGCGCGCCCCGGTACGAGGCCAGGGTGGAGATGCCCATTTTGGACATGACCTTGAGTAGTCCTTTGTCGACGGCCTTGATGTAGCGGCGCACGGCCGCATCCGGGTTGCCCTCGATCTCGCCAGTCGCGACCAGCTCATGCACTGTGTCCATGGTCAGGTACGGGTTAATCGCCGCGGCACCGAAGCCAATGAGTAGCGCGAAGTCGTGAACTTCTCGTGCCTCGGCCGTCTCGACCACCAGGCCGGCCTCCATGCGGATACCTTTGCGCACCAGGTGCTGGTGCACCGCGCTGACCGCCAGCAATGCGGGAATGGCCGCGTGCTTGGCGTCCACACCTCGGTCTGACAACACCAACACGTTGAGGCCATCGTGGATGACTTCGACGGCCTGTTCACACAGGTGGTCGACGGCGCTCTGTAGTCCGTTTTCTTCGTTGAGGTCGTACAGCAGCGACAGGGTCACGGGCTCGAACACGCCTTCGCGAATGGATGTGATCTTGGCCAACGCGGCGTTGGTCAAAATCGGCCCGTCGAGGCGGATGCGGTGACACTGCTCTGGCGTCTCTTCGAACGTGTTGCCATCCGGGCCGATGGTCGTCGCCACGGTCATGACCATCGCTTCGCGAATGGGATCGATGGCCGGGTTGGTGACCTGGGCAAACAACTGGTGAAAGTAGTTGAACAGGGTCGGCGCTCGGTCGCTCAGGACGGCAAGCGGCGTGTCGGTGCCCATGGAGCCGGTCGGTTCTTTGCCGTCATCGGCCATTGGTTTGATGAGCAGCCGAACGGCTTCGTCGGTATAGCCGAAGGCTCGTTGGAGTCGCTGCAGATCCCCGTCACGGGTGTGCTCGGGGGGATCCACGTCGGGAAAGTCCTCGAATTCGAAGACGTTCTTTTTGAGCCAGCGGCCATATGGCCAGCGATTGACGATCTCGGCCTTGAGTTTCTCGTCGTCGTAAATGATGCCTTCGTCGGTGTCGATGCAGAACATCTTGCCGGGCTGCAAGCGGCCGCGGTAACGGACCTGATCCGGTGGCACGTCGATAACGCCGGTCTCCGACGCGAGGATCACCCGGTCGTCCTCGGTGATGATGTAGCGAGCTGGACGCAGGCCGTTACGATCCAGAGTCGCACCGGCGAGGGTGCCATCGGTGAACGCGATGGCCGCAGGTCCATCCCATGGTTCGGTCAGCGCGGCTTTGTACTCGTAGTAGCTGCGCCGGGCCGGATCCATGTCCGGGAAGTTCTGCCAGGCCTCGGGAATCATCATCATCAGTGACTGGGGCAAGGACCGACCGGCCAGGTGGAGTAGCTCGACCATGTTGTCGAACTGTGCCGAGTCGCTCTTGCCCGGAACGATGATGGGAAACAAACGGTCAATACCGCCGCTGAACTTCGCCGACTGCAGCTGACTGCGCCGGGCCATCATCCAGTTGCGGTTGCCACGCACGGTGTTGATCTCGCCGTTGTGGCAGGTGTAGCGGAACGGTTGCGCGAGGTCCCACGTGGGGAACGTATTGGTCGAGAACCGCGAGTGCACGACGGCGATGGCGCTGACCATTTGTTGCTCTTGCAGATCTTTGTAGAAGAGCGGCAGTTGGTTTGGCAGCAGCAGGCCCTTGTAGACGATCGTCTCCGACGACATGCTGGCCACGTGAAACCCGCCTTCGGGGGCCACGTTGCCCTCGCGGATGCGGTTTTCGATCAGCTTGCGCATCACGTACAGTTTGCGTTCGAACGCACTGGGCGGAACTCGTCGTCGGCGGATGTAGATCTGTTTCATCACCGGCACGACTGCGCGCGCCGTCGGTCCGGCCTGGGAGTTGTCGACGGGTACATCGCGCCAACCCAGAACGCGCAGGCCTTCTTCTTCGACGACCGCTTCGATGATCTCTTCGCACGCCTTGCGCGCGTTCGCGTCCGCTGGCAGGAACACCTGGCCAATGCCGTAACCACGCCGGCGGGGCATGTCGAAGCCCAGGCGCAGGCCTTCGGCCTTGAAGAATCGGTGCGGTAGCTGCAGCAGAATCCCAGCACCATCGCCGGTGTCCGGATCGGAGCCACAGGCGGCGCGGTGGGCGAGCCGGTTTAGAATCTCCAGGCCCTGCTCAACGATCGCGTGGGATTTCTCACCCTTGATGTGCGCGATCAGTCCGATGCCGCAGGCGTCATGCTCGGTTTGCGGCTCGTAAAGCCCATGTCGTGTACCGGGCGTAGGTAGTCTCATGTAGGTTTCCCTCGGTCTCCCAAAACGGGCTGCAGTATAACGCGCCGCGTCAGCACTCAGCAGAGAAAAACCAGGTTCACCATGAGGGAAGCGCGTTCAATGTCCGTAAGTAACGCCTACATGTTCAGGGTGCTACGATGGATCCCTATGAGGTGGTTAGTTATGGCCTCAAGCGTCCTGGTAATTGGGGCATCAGGCGTGATGGGGACTGCCTGCAAAGGCGGCGGAGATAAAGCCTCTACTAAAGACGGCGAGAAGGCGACCAAGACACCGGTCGTTGCCAAAGACGATGGATCCGAAAAGGAACTGTTGTCCAGGCGCGACTCGCTACTCAAAGCGCGCGCACGTATTCGTGCTCGGCGCGGCGAGTTGCAGACGGAGCTGAAGAAGGTGGTTGCCGCGGGCGGTAGTACGACCGTGGTCAATCAGAAGATCAGCGCGCTGCAAAAGGATGAGAAGTCGCTCATCGATGATCAGGCGCAGTTCATCCAAAAGTACGACGCGCATCTGAACCGCTTGAAGGGAACGATCGCCAGTCTGAACACGGCGCCTCGCTCCCAGGGGGAACGACTCGTCGCTCGCGAAGGCGTGCTGGCGAGTCGAGAGAAGAGCCTCGCATCGCGTGAGACTCGGGTCGGCGCACGCGAAGCCGCCCTGGCCGAGCGCGAGCGCAAGGTGGCCAAACGCGAGCAGCTCGAATGTGCAGTCGGTGGAGGCACCACGACCATCGTGCGTACAGTTGACGCCAAGGGCTCACGCTATACGCGCAAGGACGTGGATCCGTTGTTGCGTGGTGCGCGCCGCTTGATGTCCCAGCGGGGAATTCTGCGCTCAGACCTATCGGGGCCCGCACGGCGTTTGGAGCGTCAGGCGACCAAAGCGATGAAGAAGGGTGACTACGGCGCCGCTCGGTTCGCCGCGTCTACGTTGGTCGCCACGGTTCGCGCCACCAGGATCAACAAGATGTTCATCGCCGCCAAGATGAACCGCTTGAGCCGCTACATCAAAGGCAAGCGGCTCAAGTCGAGCACCCAGTCCAAGGTCGACGGCCTGTTCCGCGACGCGACTCGCAGCTACGGCGATGGCCGGTTTACCAACGCGAACCGCCGGCTCAATCGGATCTACGGCGTCATCAACTAGCGGCGCGCTCAGCAACTGCTAGTGGACTACATCGGCGGCCGGACGATCTTCTCACCGTCCGTGTCGATGCCATCGGCGATCAATCCGAAGAGCACTGCGCTGGTCAGGAACACGACCGCTCCCGCCCCTGCGATGGAGTACCACTTCTTGTACCAGGGAGTCGGCTGCACGCCCTTGTAGATGATGCCGGTCTTGTTTGGGTCGGGAACCTTGGAGCCGGTGCCCGAAGGGTTCATTCCCGAGCTCACGATCGGGTACTGGAGCATGTCGGCTTTGACCGTCACGTCTTTGTCGAAGTTGACGGAAACGAAGCGCACGTGGTCCCGAAATTCCGGGTGAGTGATGCGCAGGGCGTGGGTGCCGACCGAGAGCGGTACCGGCTTTGCGGGCGATGTTCCAACCCGGCGGCCATCGACGTAGATGGTGGCGCCTTTGACGTCCACCTTGGTGATCAAGCGACCGACGAAACGTTTGGGCGCGAGCAGGCGAATCGACGCGGCTCTGGAGCGAGAGCTGCCATCAGAGCTGCGGCCGAGCTCCAGGGTCGTAGCGCGCACCTCTCTGCGCCGGTTGACGTCAACGAGCTTCAGGTACACGACTTGTACTGCGCCCAACCCACCGACCTCGGCGTAGACAACCATGCGGGCCCGCAGCAAGCTGCCAAGTTCGGCGAGGCAACGCACTTTGCCATCGCAGTTTCGCAGCTGCGCTTTGCGCGACTTGCGCAGGGCGCGTTTCAGCTCGCGATTCGGCACCAGCGAATAACCGCCGACGCCGCGCAAGCCCTTCTCCAGGTAGCGCGTGATCTTCTTGGTTGCCTTGGTCTTGGCTTCGCTGCCCAACGTGCTCAGTGGAGCGAGTAGCAGACGCACCTGGCCGCCGCTGGAGGCGCCCTTGGCTTCAGCGGACTGGGGAGCGCCAACGATCATCGCGGCGCTCGCTAATCCTATGGCGACTACATTCCGGAACATATGCTCGGATTCGCGCTGCAATCGATGATGGGATCATGCGCCACGGCATGGCCAACGATGGCGCCAAAGATGACGGCAGTTGCGCCCGCGGCAACGTAGAACCATGTCTTGTTGTACCAGTGCTTCTTCGCGGGGCGTTTCTTGATGATCGGCGCCTTTGTGATCAGCGGTACGAGCGGCACCTTCGGCGCGATGGGACTCAGACGCATGAGCACCCGGGTCGTCTTTTGAAAGCGCACCTTCACCGTCTCCTCGAACGGGTGGTACCCCTTCGCGGTGATCACCAACTTGTGATCGCCACGCGGCAAGGGCCCCAGGGCTTTCTTGAGCGGCGTCGTGCCCATGGGCTTGCCATCGACGGTGACCTTCGCGCCCTTCAGGTCGGTGAGGATCATGATGCCGCCGACCAATTGCTTGGGCAGCAGAAGGCTGTACGCGGCGACGCGCACGCGGCTGATGAGTTCGTTGGGGTTGCCGCGCAACGGTTCCTCGATGCGCCGCAGCAATCGGCGGGTGCGCACGTCGACCGCCTTGATGTTGACCAGATAAGAATCACCGAGCTGGGCGACGTTGCCCGCGACGACGATCTCGACGCCGAGTTTGCGACCGATGGCAGCGAGGCAACGATTGTTGCCACTGCACCGACGCAGCCTGCGGTTCCGTCGAATGGCGCGCTTGATTTGCCGCGCCGTCGGCAGCGGTTTTCCGGCCAGGCGCTGGAGCTCCATTCGGAACAACGCTTCGAGTCGCGCGACCGGTTCGGGCGCCATGCCCAACGGCTCCAGGGACAGCACTGCGATCTTGCGCTTGAGACCTTCGCCCGATGGTGGCGCGAGGGTGTCCTGCGCATGTGCGACAGACGGGGACGCCAGTCCCAAGCCAACGACCAGCGCGCACAGAAACCCCAGTATTCCCAGCGACCTCACGGCGATCACAATTGTAACACCCCAATTTGAGTGCGGGGAGTGAGCGATGCTACTTGTCTGGCAGCCGCTTCTGGCAGACCGCTGCAAAACGGCTGGTAAGCGGTCGGTAAATCGCGAACTACTGGCCGGCCGGTTTGGTTTTGGGCCCATTCTGGGACGGGGGCGACTTACCGGGCGGTCCGGGCAGCTTCCCCGGCTCCGGCCCCTGATTCGCTTTTGGGTCAGGCGGCGTATTGGTGACCTGCACCGCGATTCCACTGGCCTCGGCGGAGCGCCAGCCGATCAACTTACGTAAGGCCCAGATGCCGCCCTCGGGAGTCACGTGAAACTTCAACTGAGCGATCTTGTCGGCGCCCATGATCTTGGCCTTGACGACCAGCATCTGGTTGACCACTCGATCGAGGTCGGCGCCACCTGGGATCGGTACGAACAGAATGTAACCGGTGGTCGCATCCGCCTGGATGCCGGCGATCGGTCTCAGCCCTGGCCCGACGTGAATCGCGTCCGATTGCAAACGAACCGTCGAGGTGTGCGCGCAGCCCGCGCCGGTAGCGCCGACCATCGCGGCAATCAAAATTACTCTGACCAACGTCGCTCCCACCAGCGGACGTTACCATACGGGGCCGGGGCCCAGTCGCTTCAGCGCCTCTAGCTGTCGCTGGAGGTGAGTTGTTTCTCGATCATCTCCGACAAGGAGCGGATGTCCTTGGGACTCAGCGTCGGAACGAACAGTCGCGGCAGCTGGGTTTGAGGCGCGGCGATTTCTTTAGCGAGTTGGGCGATATAGCGTTCGTTGAGCTTGCGCCGACCGCGGGCAAGGGCCGCGTGGGCTGCCATCTCGCTAACTGGTGGAGTCGTCTTCCCAGCAAGAGCCGCCTCTAGCACCTCGTCCTGGGGACTATCCGGCGCGAACCTGTCTGGATAGACCTGGTTGATGAATAGATGATCGACGCCGATGCCCAGTTCGGAGTCCAGGGCGCCGCTCAGGTCGCGCGCCTCGTTGGCGGGCATCTCTTCCGCCAGGGTGACCAGAGTCATTGCGGTGCGAGTCTTGTCTTTGAGTAGCTCGACCAGCTTGCCCGCGTCGCGCGTTAGTGGCCCGTCCGGAATCGTGCGCAGGATGACCCACGCAATGCGTAGCATCGACATGCTGTGGCCACTGGCGGGCAAGTCGAATACGACTGTGTCCCATACCGGCTTGCCCCGTCGTTCCTCGGTCGTGTGAAACCACACCTTGCCGATGATCGAGTAGTCGTCGAGGCCAGGGATTGCGCGCAGGAAGTACTTGGTCACGCGGTTCTCGAACACCATGCGATAGACTCGGCGGAAGCGCAGGATCATCAACCCGTATTCCTCGAGCGCCGTCGCCGCATTGGTGTTCACCGCGTGCAAGTTCTCCTGCAGGCGCACGATCTGTGGCCCTACAGGAGGCGCATTGAAGTAGCCACCGTAGCGGTCGTTGGCGTTGGCCTGGACCAGCAGCGTACGTCGCCCGCGCCGAGCCGCCGCCAGAGCGATCGATGCCGCGACGGTACTGCGGCCGACGCCGCCTTTACCGGCGACGAGGATCAATCGTCTATCGAGCACGCTCGAGGTCATACCGGCCGTGACAATAGGTGGAGGACGTCAACATCTCAAGTCTGATGCCGCAAACAGCCTAGACGATTCCGTAACGCTTCAGCTTGCGGACCAGGGTGTTACGGCCAATGGCGAGGGCTGCCGCCGTCCGGGTGCGATTGCCGCCACATTCGGCCAAGGTGCGCAGGATGTAACGCTTTTCCAGTTCTTCCAAGCTGAGTCCCGACGGGACGCTCTCATGCGCGGGCCGTTCGCTCCACTCGGCGACCGCGTTATCGTCGTCGCTTGGCAACGATAGGTGAGAGCGCATCACCGTTTCGCCCCGGCAGAACACGACGGCGCTCTCGATGGAATGCTCGAGTTCTCGGATGTTCCCGGGCCAGCTATATGCCTTCAGTGCGGCGAAGGCCGCCGGGTCGATTTCACGAGCTTTCTTCCGGTGCTTGCGCGCGTAGATGGCCAGGAAGTGTCTTGCCAGGAGTTCGACGTCGCCGGTGCCGCGAGCTCTCAGTGGTGGCATCGCGATCTCCACGACCTTGAGCCGGTAGAACAGGTCCTGGCGGAATTCGCCACGGCGCACGGCGCTGGCGAGATCGCGGTTGGTTGCAGCGACGACTCGCACGTCGGCTTTGATGACTTCACGTCCGCCGACCCGTTCGAGCTCGCGGTCCTGGACGAAGCGAAGCAGCTTCGCCTGTAGCGGGCTCGGCATGTCGCCGATTTCGTCGAGAAACAGGGTGCCTTTGTCGGCGAGCTCGCACTTGCCGTAGACCAGCCGATCGGCTCCCGTGAAAGCACCCTTTTCGTGGCCGAACAGCTCGGCCTCGATCAGTCCTTCGGGGATGGCCGTGCAGTCGACTTTGACGAACGGTCCGTTGGCGCGTTCACCGTTGACGTGAATGGCCCGAGCGATGCGCTCTTTGCCAGTCCCGCTCTCACCCAGGATGAGCACGGTTGCGTCCGTAGCGGCCGCGCTGGCCATGACGTCGTAGACCGCGATCATTGGCGCCGACGCACCGACGATCTTGTTGTACCGCGCCGGGCGTTCACGGCTGTCGTCCAGGTGGGTGAGGGAGAGCGCTTCGGATACCTGGGCCGCCAGTGCCTCGAGCAGATTGCGATCGCGCTTGTCGAACTTGGCGCCGTCGCGTTTGTTGAGCACCTGAATGACACCGACGACGCGGCTGCCTTGTTCGGCGGCCCGGCCATGCTCGAAGACCGGCACGGTGAGCATGCTCTTGGTCTGATACCCGGTCTCGGCCTCTACTTGTTCGTGGAATCTGCGATCTTCGTGCGGATCTCCGCTGCCGATCACTTCGCCCGTTGCGGCGACATGGCCGGCGATGCCCTGACCAATGACGAGTCGGATCTCATCCAGTTCTGGCAGATGGGCGACTTTGGAGTACAGCTCTGAACGCTCCCGGTCGACCAGAAACAGGGTCGTGCGATCCGCCTGCATAGCTCTGCCAATGAGGTCGACGATGCGATCGAGCAAGACGTCGACGTCGATTTCACTCTGCACGAGACGGCCGACCGCAAGCAGTACTGACGGTTGCTCTGCCGATTGGCTCGTGCGCATCTCCTAAACGGTATCACGCGCGGTTTAGGGAGGGGAGAACCTGCGGTGGTCTAGGCGGCTTCGCGGCGAGTATGGGAATCGAGCACCAGCGAAAGTCCTTCGCGCGCCGCGATCGTACCCGGTAGTTGGGCGGCCGCTTTGGCCTCGATCTCCGCCACCTTGGCATCGTCGTGACTGGGGTCGTGGTGGTACAGCACGAGCCGGCCTACGTTAGCCGCGCGCGCCACTTTGACGCCTTCTTCCCAGGTTGAATGGCCCCAGCCGTGTCGGCACGGGCCGACGTGACCGTCGTATTCGGCGTTGGTGTACTGCGCGTCGTAGATGAGGATGTCGGCGTCGCGGGCGAGTTCTACCAGGTTGTGATCGAGTTGCCCGTCGGCGTGATGCTCGGTGTCCGTCGCGTAGACCACGGAACGACCACCGCGTGTCACGCGGAAAGCCAGACTTCCGCCCGGGTGGTTGAGGGGCGCCGCGCGCACTTTGAAGCGGCCAACATTGAAGTCGACACCGACTTTGATGTCGCCGAAAAGCAACTGCGCTGGAATGTCGTCGAAGGCCACCGGAAACGTTGGCGGCGCCATCTGCTTAATCAGTGCATCGCGCAACGTTCCCTCTTCGGGGTTGCCGTACAACGCGAGTCGCGTCTGTTCCATGAACAGCGGTGTGAAGAATGGAATGCCCTGGATGTGATCCCAGTGGACGTGGCTGAACAGCATCGACGCGCTCACGCTGCCGTTCATGTCTGCGAGCAACTTGTTGCCCAGCTGGCGTAAACCGGTACCGCCATCGAGGATGAGGTACTCACCGTCACAATGCAGCGCGACGCAACTGGTGTTGCCGCCGACTCCTGCTGTGTCTGGTCCGGGCGATGGGACGGATCCCCGCACCCCCCAAAATTGAGTTGTAAGTGCCATCTTTTCCTCCTCAGACTCCTCGCGGAGCATTGTGAACGCCTAATAAAGCAAAGAGCGTTCCAACTCTGAGGCGGGGGCTAAAAGCTTAATGATTGTGAGGGGTTCGATGAAAAGTAGTGAAAATTACTAAAGTTTCATTGGGCGATAATGGATCAGTACGGGCGCAGGTGATCCGAAATGGTGCGATCCAAAATGGTGCAGATGTGAATCCGGTTACCTGGCGCCTCCGCGAACTGCAGAGAAACGTTAGTTCTTCCCGCGCCCGATCTCGGCCCGCGCGGGTGGGCCATTGTGGCCAGCGCGTGCGGGTAACTGCCACGCGCCGACACTCGCGACGGTCGTGATGTGACGTTCACCAATATGGAAGACCGTGCTCGTGACCGTGCTCGTGCTCGTGCTCGTGCTCGTGCTCGTGCTCGTGCTCGTGCTCGTGCGTGTGCCCGTTCTCGTGCGTGTGCCCGTGCCCGTGCTCGTATGTGCGCTCGTGAGCGAGTCTACTGCGCGGCCGCTTCGCTGGGTTGCTGCATCGGGAAAATGGGTTCGCCGTGGATTTCCAGGCGATACACGCTGTTTTCCGTTTCCACGTAGATCATTCGTCCGGTCGGTTCACCGAGCACGCGCTTTACCGGCGTCGTGATCATTCGATGACCATGCGGGTCGCGGAATATCACCATGCCTCGACCGATAATCGGGAAGCTGATCAAGTAACCGGTATAGACGCGACCCACCCCTACCGAGGCGCGCTCGATACTGTGATCTCGAATCTTTCTCGCAGTTACGCTGACCATACGAGGTGACTGTATATTCTACGCTGCGATCGATGACCCGTCACGCATTTTTGCCAGACCATTAGAATGTCCCAGCCCCCGCCGAAGCCCCCAGAAAGTGCTGTAGATGCCATTTACCGGCAGGTTCGTGCGGCATCTGTCTCGTCCTCAGGGGTCGTCGCGCCCACACCTGCTGTGGCCTGTGTTCTGTGGAGGGAGTCATCTGGGCGTACTGAGTTCTTCCTGGCCAGGCGAAGTGTCACGTTGTCTTTCATGCCGGGGACCTGGGTGTTTCCCGGCGGAGCCGTCGACGATACCGACGCCTCCTCTCTAGTTGCATTGAGACGCGAAGTGGTTGAAGAGATCGGCGTCTCACTCCCGGACGACGATGATTTGTTCGTACCGGTTGGGCTGTTCGTCACCCCCGAGTTCTCGCCGCGACGTTTTGCTGCACAGTTCTATCTGGCGCAGGCACCGGACGACGCTAGCCCTGACCACATGGCGAGCGATGGGGAGCTGGACGCGGGCGAGTGGATTACCGCCGCTGATGCCCTTGCCCGGTATCGGGCCGCCGAGTGGTTGATCTCGGCGCCAGTGCGCCGAGTGCTCGAATGTCTCGCCGACGGCCTCGCTGACGCGCCCGAGCGTTGTGAGCGAGCCGCCAAGGCTGAGAATGTGGCGCCTCGCATCTGGGACCTGGCGCCCGGCATCGCGAGCACGCCGCTGCGCACACTCACGTTGCCGCCAGCGCAGTTCACGAACTGTTACTTCATCGGCTGTGGGGAGATGATCATCATCGACCCCGGATCGCCCGACTCAATGGAAAATGGCGTGGTGGATGAGGCGGTGACCGAGTTGGCGCGCCACGGCCGCAGGGTGCGCGAGATTTGGCTTACCCATCATCATCTCGACCATGTCGGCGGTGCGGCGTCCCTGGCCAAACGGCTGGGGGTTCCCATCGCGGCTCACTCCAATACGGCGGAGCTGGTCAAAGAGCACATTCACATCGATCGGCTGCTGAACGACGGCGATGTGGTCGAGCTCCCTGGTGAGCCCGCGCGTCGGTTGCGTGTCGTGTTTACCCCCGGGCACGCGGTCGGTCATCTGTGTTTCGTCGAGGAGACGACCGGTTTCGCCATCGTCGGCGACATGGTCGCGGGGGTCGGCACGATCCTGATCGATCCCGATGAAGGGGATATGGCCGAGTACCTGGAATCGTTGCGGCTGCTCAAACGCATCGCGCCCAAAGTGATGTTGCCCGCCCACGGCAGCGCGATTACTTCGGTGCAGGCGAAGCTCGATTTCTACCTGAAGCACCGACTGTGGCGGGAGCAACAGGTCATCAATGCGCTGGAGACGACCGGCGGTGGCACGTCCAGGGAGCTGGTTCCCCACGCTTACGAGGACGTTTCACCCGCGGTCCATGGTTTGGCTGAACGCTCGTTACGAGCCCATTTGGCAAAGTTATTGGCGGATCAGCGAGTGGTCGTAGACAGCAACCGGTGGCAGCTGACAAACGACCCGAAACTGATATAGTTCGCCTCCCCGTGTCCGACCTCCGTCAATATCGCAAGCTCCACAGCATTCGCATGATCAGTCATCTGATCCGCAAGTGGTGGAATCTGGAGCTCGCGTTCGCCGACGACAAGGGCTACACGCTGGATCATCTGGATGGAAAGATCTTTCCATCCAAGAACGAGATGTGCTCGAAGGCTCTGTTCACCAAAGAGGGCTTCCGCCGCTGCAACGACAGCATCAAGGTCGTGCGGGACCGCTTGCGCTCGTCGCGCAAGCGCACGTTGCTGGTTCACCAATGTCACCTGGGATTCGACGTGGTCGCTTCGCCGATCTACTTCGGCGATACCATGGCCGGTTTTCTGTTCACTGGTGGCGCGTATCACGAAGAACCGAATGTGACCGGGCGCAACGATCTGTTTCGCAAGGTGCGTGAGTTCGCGCCCACCGACGCCGAGACGCTGAACACCGCGTTCAAGGCGGTGCCGCGCCTGTCGGCCAGAGAGCTCGAGCATCTGTCCGCGCTGATCGAGTACGGTGCCCAGGAAGTCATGCGCTACCACGCCGAGCATCAAAGCTCCGGTACCAGCGCTAAGTCGAGCGATCAGCCGAGACACAAGTTCGCGGAGATCATTGGCGACGCTCCGGCGATGGCCGATCTGTTCAGGCTACTCGAGAAGATCGTGCGCAGTGAATCGACCGTGCTCATTCACGGCGAGAGCGGGACCGGTAAAGAGCTCATCGCTCGCGCGATCCACTTTCAAGGTCCGCGGGCAAAGAAGCCGTTCGTCGTACAGAACTGCTCGGCGTTCAACGACAACCTGCTCGAGAGTGCGCTGTTCGGTCATGCTCGCGGCGCGTTCACCGGCGCGGTCAAAGATCAAAAAGGTCTGTTCGAGATCGCCGACGGCGGTAGCTTCTTTCTCGACGAGATCGGCGACATGTCCGCTGCGCTGCAGGTCAAGCTGCTGCGCGTACTGCAAGAGGGCACGTTTACCCCCGTCGGCGCCACCAAACCGGTCAACGTGGACGTGCGTATCATCGCCGCTAGCCACAAAGACCTGACCAAGATGGTGGAGCGGCGTGAGTTCCGCGAGGACTTGTACTATCGCGTGAACGTGCTCAAGGTGTCGTTGCCGCCACTTCGCGAGCGCATCGACGACCTGCCGATGCTGGTGAGCCACTTTCTCAAGAAACATAATCTTGCTAGCGAAGACGGCCAGGGCATGAGGTCACCGCGCGTGTCCGAGGCGGCACTCGCCGGTATGCGCAACTACCACTGGCCGGGAAACATCCGCGAACTCGAGAACGAGATCGAGCGCCTGATCGTGCTCGGTGGCGACGATCCGGAAATCGGCCCCCACCTCTTGTCTCAGCGTATTCGCAACGTCGCAACGAATCCCGCGGTAGCCAAAGTTGCTACGCGCAGCACCGAGCGCACTGGCACTCTGCGCGAAGTCGTCGAGAGTGTCGAAGCCGAAGTAATTGCCCAGGGCTTGATTCGCACCCACTGGAACAAATCTCAACTCGCCAAAGAGTTGGGCATCAGTCGGTCGAACCTGATCCAGAAGTGCAATTACTACGGGCTAGACAAGAAAGACTGACTGAGCCAGCGCGAGCGCGCGTCTGCCGGGCACCTTGGCGCGTACCGGTTCGCTCGTCAGGGCGTTGCCGGCTGCTTCGACTATTCGTCGAAGGTGGGTGGGTCTGGTTGGGCTTGTGGGGCGGATCTGTCGGAGAACTCGCCCACGTCGTCGGCAATCTTGTAGTTGCCGTCTAACCAGTTGCTGAGATCGACCATCTGGCAGCGGTTGGAGCAAAACGGGAAGGCTTTGTTCTCCGCGCGCGGTGCCCGGGCCTTCTTGCAGATGGGGCACATGCTACGCGTCGTCTTCGGCTGGAGCCTCGGTGAGACTCTGGCTTTCTTCTTCATCAATGTAAGCGAACGTCTTGATGAAGTCGTGGAGGCGTTTGCGCTGGGTATCGTTGAGCTCGAGGAAGCGGATGCCCATACCCGGATTAAGGCTGTCGTGGTCGCTCGGTCGATGGGCGTTGACCCACATGACGAGACCCTCGAGATCAAGGACGTCCGGGTGCGCGACGTCGGTGTCTCGGGGCGTGGTGTTGTGCGACGGCGTGAACCGGACGTTGAGTCTTGTCCCGGGCTCGACCGGGCTGTTCGTGCTGACGAAGATTCCAGTCGCACTGATGTCGCGGATGTTGGCGAACAGATAGTTGTCTGCGTTCCCGTAGTCGACATCTAGGTTGACGAGCACCCGCGGCGCGTGCCGACGATCCGCATCGGACTGCTGCGCCTTTTGCGCGTGCGCCGCTTGGGTGTTGCTGCCAGGTGAATCTGTGTTTGCCGCCATCATGTTTTCCACCCCCCGGTGTCTCTCGGGTAATAGCTCACTCCCGATCGATGATGCAAGTAGCTATTTCACCCGGATAACCCCAATAGGTACCCGTTTATCCTTAACGACTTGGCCGTTTACCCGCTTGGGGATCACCTTCATGTTGCGCCAGTTGCCCGCGCGGCCCTGGAAGAAACCCATGTAGACCTGATACGGGCGCCTGGGGTGTCCGGTCTGGCCGGCTTCGACAGTGAAGGTGTCGATGATGTAATCGCCCACGTCCCAATAACCGGTGGTGCACAGGCCGCGAATCGGCGTGTGGTCACCTTGGAAACGGATTCCAGGGCCATCGAAGTGCACGAAGATCTTCCAGTTGCCGCTGACTTTGCGCAGCACTTTGAAGTACAGGCTCATGGTGAAGCTTCGGCCCAGCCTGACCGTGTTGGGCATCGTGACGCCGATCAATTCGATCTGGTTGTTGAAGTTGATGCCCTTGGCGAAGCGTGACTTGATGCCCTCGGGTTCGGCGCGCAGGATCACGTTCGGCAGCGGGTTGAGGTCGCTCTCGCCCGAGCCGACCTTGTTGGACATGAGCAACAACTGAGCATGGCGGTCGTAGAGCACGTGGTACTTGACGCCGGACTTGGCGGCGCGGTGAACAGGGCACAGTTCGCGTCGCGGTGTGACTGCGAACACGCGATTCTGTTTGGCCAAGAACTTTAGTAGGTCGGGGCGACCGCGCAGTTGGGTGAACTTCTCGCGCAGGTAGTACTTGGGCGGACTGCCCTGGGCGCCCATCAGGCCGATTTCGTCGCCGCCGCCCTTATGATCCTTGTAGTACTGGTAGAGCTTCTTCGACGAGAATTTCTCCGACAGGGTTGGCGTCCAGCACTGGGTCAGGAACATGCCGAAGACGACGCCGGTCACTACTGAAGCGTGCACTCCCCATTTGGCGACCGGGGCCGCGACGGCGCGGAAACCACGGACGAGATCGTCGATGACCGAGCGCAGGCCGACGAACTTCGCTTCTTCCTCGGTTCGCGGTCGGGTCGAGTAGCCCCATCCCCACAGGCTGATCGCGAGGGGAACAGCGAACAACGCGCCGAATACCAGCAGGCCGAATTTGATGTTGGTCCCGACCGGCCATTTGAGCTTCGCGCCTAGAATGTGGACGCCGAGAATCTTCTCGGCGAATGGCTGCAGGTCCTTGGCGAGAACCAGGACGCAGAAGAAGACGAACAGGGCGATCAGCGGCAGGCGCAGCCCGTCGCGTTTGGTGTCGTCGTTGGTCGCCGCGGCAGCTGCCCGGCGGGTGAGCAGATCGTCGAGCCAAAGGCCGACTCCGACGGCTACCGCCGCGAGCGCGGGGAAGTGCACCGGGCCGACTTTGCGCAGATACACGCTGGCCACGGCCCATGCGAACAAGGCCCACAGGAACATGATGTAGCCGCCCCATGCGCGTCTGGTACCTGCGGGCGCAGCCGCGAATCGGGCGAGCACGATGGGGGCCAGGGCGATCCAGGGGAACATGCCGAACGCCATCTGCTCGAACATGACGTCGAAGGTAGCGCCGAGGTTCGCCTTGTCTTTCCACTGGCCGCCGATGACGTTGGTGTAGTCCAGGGAAGTGGCAATCGTCTGACCGAACAGACCTCGCTCCCCAGGATAGCCTTCTCGGATGTCGAAGAAGGCGAAGAACAGGATGCCGAGGAGCACCACGCTGGCGACGGTGGCGATGCCGACGGCGCTGATCAAGTGCCTCATGTCCCACTGGCGATTCTTGTCGCCGTGTTCAGTTTCGACGTCGCCGGTGACCGGGCTCAGGGAAGAACGCCCACGGAGCGAGATTGCGCTGGCGATCGCTACCGCCATGACAGGCGCGAGCAAGCCCAGCACGAGGGCTGCGCCGTAGTAACTCATCACGGCGCCGAGTACGACGAGCGCCACGTCCACGGGGTACATCCAGACGCGTTGTAGATCTCGCTTGGGCCAGAACAAGCCGACCAGGCCCAACACGAGCAGAGTGCTGCCAGCCGCCGCGCCCAAATTACTGTTGAGGTGGCGGGCTTGGAACAAGAACATTGGAAACGACAGCATCACGCACGCGGAGATCAGTCCGGCTCGGGCGCTCGCCAGGCGCAGGCCGAGAAAGAACGTGCCGAGCACGGTCATGAATCCGAACAACACCAGCGGGAAACGCGCGCCGAACTCGTGGCCGAACGTCGCGCCGAACACGGTGTCGTCGAAGACTGAAACGCCTTTGGCGATGGACCACTCGGTGAGCGGGGGGCCCGACTTCTTGGCCTTGCCGCCTCGGGGTGCTACCGCCGCGGTTTTCTTACCGTCCAGTCGCTTGCTGACCTTGTCAGCGACCTGAATCTCGTGGGGCTCCCAGTAGCCGTGGGTCCAATAGCGGGGCACGAGTACGATAAATGCCAGCGCCATCACCACCAGGGCGCCATACAGCCCGCGCTTGTGGGTTTGGTTTGCCTTGTTGTCGGCGAACAGCCCGACCAGGGGAGGCAGGACGACCTCGCGGAGCCAGGCCACCAATTTTGAAATCTTCTTCACGCGAACGTGGAACGTAGTGAGATTACGCGCGAACTGCAAGAGGAGGAGATCACGGTTTGATCTGCGCGCAAACCCTGATAACACCTTGGCCCCGTGATAGAAGACGAGAACTCGCCCGAGCTCACGATAGTAATTCCGGTCTACAACGAGGAAGGCATCCTGCGGGAGGCCGTCACCGCCCTCGTGGGAGAGCTGGCCGAGCTCGACTGGAGCTATGAGTTAATTCTGGCCGAGAATGGTAGCCGCGACAATACGGTGAGCCTGGGCAAGACCCTCGAGGAGGAGTTCGAGCAGGTCACCATGCTGTCGGTCAACGAGCCGAACTACGGACTGGCCCTGCGCACCGGCATCGAGAGAGCGCGCGGAAAGTACGTCATCTGCGACGAGATCGACCTGTGCGATATCGACTTCTACAAGAGAGCGATGGATCTGTTGCGCAGCTCCGGAACCGAGATGGTCGTCGGCTCCAAAGTGATGAAGGGCTCCCATGATCAGCGGCCGGTCATGCGCCGGGTCGCCACCCGGGTGATCAATGGCATGCTGCGCGTCGCCGTCGGCTTCAAGGGCACCGACACTCACGGACTCAAGGCGTTCGAGCGTGAGCCGCTCATGCCCATCGTCGACCAGTGCGTCGTCGACAAGAATCTGTTCGCGAGTGAGTTCGTCATCCGCGCCGGTCGCGCCAACAAGCGCGTGGTCGAGATTCCGATTCGACTCGAAGAGAAGCGCCGGCCCGCTACGAGTCTCGTCAGCCGGGTGCCGGGCGTGCTCGCCAACCTCGCGCGCCTCACCATCGTGATTCGCACGAAAAACGACTGATGCAACGTCGTTGCTCCGTATCGATCGATATCGATCCGCTGTCCTGCTACTACAAGATCTACGGTCTGGGCCAAGCGCCCGATGATCTGAGCGACGTGATCATGCGTCGCTGCGTGCCACGCTTCGCCGAGATGTTCGAGCGTCGCGGCATTCACGCGACGTTCTTCGTTGTCGGCCAGGAAGTAGACGTAGACCGCTACAACGGCAGCGCTCGCGCAACTCGGAGCCAGCTCAAGGAGCTCGCGGCGGCCGGTCATGAGATCGGTAACCATTCGTACAGCCACCCATACGAGCTGGCTCGTCTGCCGCCTGCCGTCGTTGGCGAACAGATCGGTCGCGCGCACGAACTGCTCAGTGACACCCTGGGCAGCCCCATTCGCGGCTTTCGCGCACCCGGCTACGACGTGTCACCGGTGATGCTCGATGAGTTGATGCGCATGGGCTACGCCTACGACTCGTCTGTGTTTTCGAGTCCCGGCTACTACATGCTCAAAGCGTCGGTCATGGCCGCGATGAAGGCGGTTGGCCGGACGAGCGGCGCGGTGATGACCAACCCACGCGCCCTGTTTGCGCCCGCGGATCCATACCGGCCATCGGTGCGCTCACCGTTCCGCAAAGGGCAGGCGCCGCTGGTCGAGCTGCCTATCGCTGTCACACCGTATCTACGCGCACCGGCCATCGGCACGTTCTTACTGATGGCGCCCGATTGGCTGCGCGCCAGGTTCCTCGAGGCAATGCGCGGCCGTCCGTTCTTCAATCTCGAGCTGCACGGAATCGATTTGTGCGACGCGGACCTGGACGGCATACCCGGGGAGCTGGTGTCGCGGCAAGCCGATCTACGAGTGCCCCTGGCCCGCAAACAACGCGCCCTGGAAGCAACCCTGGACCGAGTGGCCATGGACTACGAGTTCGTGACCCTCGAGTCGGCTGCCGCTTGGGCGCAGCGCGAATTCGTCTAACTCAGCGATTGGTGATGGCGAGGCCGGCGAGCTCGTCGCAGCGTTCGTTTTCTGGGATGCCGGCGTGACCTTTCACTTTGACGAAGCGCAGGTCCTGGAAGGTCGCTGTGAGCTTGCGCAGCGCGGCCACTAGCTCGACGTTCTTTTTCGCTTTCCAGTTCTTGGTTAGCAGACCAATGGAGTAGCTGGAGTCCGAGTGCACGGCCACCACGCGCAGCCGATCGCCCATGGGAACTTCTTCTAGCGCACGCTTGATCGCGGTGAGCTCAGCGATGTTGTTCGTGCCCTTGCCCAGGTACTCGGACAGTTCGCGTCGTTCGTCCCCGTCCAAAATGACGGCACCAATCCCGGAGGGACCGGGGTTGCCGATGCACGCGCCGTCTGTGTAGATGACGATGGCATCTTGTGGCAAAGGTTCAACGCTTGCCTTTTTGGCAGCGGTCTCTTTCTGTGCGCCAACCTGTACATCGCTTACGAACGGTTTGTCGTCGGCGGGATCGCCTGTTGGCTGGAGGTTGCCGGCAGACGCTCGATAGGTTTTCGCGCCGGGCTCGAGCTTGTAAACGATCTCGACAAGTCCCTTCGCGCCTGTGGCGGGTTCGCCGTTCGCACGAGCCTTCACAAACACGGTATTGCCCCGAAGCTGTCGTTTTATCCACGGCATATGGATGCTATACCGCAGTTAGATTAAGGTTCGCCACGTGTCGAACCAACGGAGACAAATGATGAAGAGTAAAGCGTGGATACCTGTCCTGGCGACGCTTCTTGCGGTGGGTTCCCTGTCCGCCACGGCCTGTAAGTCGAAGAAGAAGAAGGACGGACCAACGACCCGAACCGATCACAAGGTCGATACCAAGCTGCTGTCTCTGTTTCCGGCGACGACGGAGCTGATTGTTGGTGTCAACCAGAGTGTTCGCAAGGGCCAGCTGTTTGGCCAGGTCAAAGGTTTCCTCAAGACCCAACTGGGCTCAAAGGTCACCGTGCTGAACCTGTGCGACATCGACATCGTCGAGAAGAGCGAGTCGGTCGTCGGCGGCGGCCGCATGGGGTTCAAGGATATCCTCGTCGTCGTCAAGGGCTTCAAGAAGGCCGACATCGCCAAGTGCACTGAAGTCGCCAAAGGCAAAGGCAAAGAGGTCACGGTCAATCAGGACAAACAATTCACCGCGGTGGTCGTAGACAAGACGACGCACTGGCTGGCCTGGCTCGACGACAATACGTTCCTCGCCGGTCCCGATTTCGATCGCGACCGTTTGGCCAAGCGACTCAAAGGTGAGAACGGCTTGGACAAGGACGAGCGCACCGTGGCGCTGCTGCGCATGGTCGACAAGTCATCCGACATCTGGTGGGGCGGCATGGCGCCTAAGGGCAAGCCGTGGAAGTCTCCGGTCGGTGGGTTCTTGAGCACCCGAGGCTCGGTTAGTCTTGCCGGTGGAATCAAGCTCGACGCTGCTATCGGCACTCCCAAAGCGGAGACGGCCAAAGCGATATCCGGTATGGCTGCAGGTCAGCTCTCGGCACCCCGTGACGATCGGATCAAGAAAGTCGTCAAGAAGCTGAAGGTGAGCCACAAGGACGCCGACGTTCGCGTGTACATGGACGTCAGCAACGAGGACATCAAGCAGGTCGTTGCCGCGGTTGCCGACGATGAGTCGCTTCAGGCCGTCGTTCGCCTGATCAAGAGAGCGCTCAACCTCTAGCGCAAACTGGACGTCGTCGTGCCAGGTCGGATTTCTATAGCGCGGGGTGGTATAGCGCGGGGTGGTGTAACGCGGGATGGTGTAGCGCGGGATGGTGTAGCGCGGGGCGGTCGCGTCATTGCCTGTGTCGCGCTGCTCAGTTTTTGCGCTGTGTTGGGCGCGTGTAAAAAGAAGTCGCCGGCGATCGACAAGGCGAAGCTCGCGCGTTTGCTGCGCGACGTGCCGGGCCTGCAAGCAGTTCCCGAAGATGCGCGTCTGGTGATCAGCGCCGATGTGACCACCTTGAAGAAGTCCGTGTTGGTCAAGCGTATGGTTCGCCAGATGCTTCTGCGCGACCCGGGACTGCGCGGCGAGTTCAACAAGCTGAGCGAGACTTGCGAGTTCGACATCGAGAAGGATTTGAAGCACGTGGTCATCGCCATGGGCCAGGAGCAGGTTCTTGCCGTCGCAACCGGACGGTTCATTCAGTCGGACATCGCGTCGTGTCTCAACAGAGACGCGCGCGCTAGCGGCAGCACGTTCGAGGCGAAGCAGGGCGAGGGACACTCGTACTGGTTCGTGGAAAAGCGCGGCTACAAACGCTGGCTCGCCGTGCCGGAGAGCAACACGCTACTCATGGCGACGTCGGAGAAGTGGCTGACCAAGGCGCTCAGCAAGCCGTCATCGGTGCTCAAGAATCCGGCGATGGCCAAGCTCATCGGCCGGGTCAATCACACCGCCAACCTGTGGGGGGTGAGCCAGGTGCCGGCCAAGATCGGTGCGAACCTGACCAAAATCACCGGCGGCCAGGTGAAGAACCCGCCTCGTGCCCTGCGATTCACCATGGAATTGCTCGGTGGAATCAATTTCCGCCTCGATGCGATGATGGCTTCTGCCGAGGATGCGAAGGCGGTTTCGACCTTCATCGATCTGACTCTGAAGCTCGCAAAGAGTTGGAATCTCGATAAGTTAGCGGCCAAGGTCAAGACCACGGTCAAGGCCGACGCGGTCACCATCCGCTTGGACGCCACCCTGGAAGAGATCAAAGGGACTCTATCTTTGATTGACAGGAAGGCCCCACATAAGCAGGATAAGCCCGGCTCAGAGCCCCGGAATTAGGAGTTTTTCAATGTCACGCAAGGAGACGCCACTACAGACGGTTAAACGTGTGTATGGCGGCAAAGATAAATTAGTTGAAGCAGTCGTCAAGGCCCTCAAGGCCGTTGGCGCTGAAGTCGAAGGCGAGGACGAGCAAGACCTAGCCGCGGCTTCGAACACGAAGCTGCTGCGCCTTCATTCGATCGCTACGACGATCAATGAGCGCTACGGCGACAAGGACAAGCTGATTGCAGCGTTGGCCGATCTCGAAGGTAAGTCGAAAGACAGCCCCTTCGCCGAGAGCCGCGGAGGCCATGGCCTCGGTCGTCTCTTGGACCAGGTTACCGCCGCCGAGCATCGCGCTCGCCTCAAGCAGAAAAAATCCTCCAGCCGCGCTTCGGCGTAGCTTCTTCAACCCACATTCGCTCAGTTTTGTACCGCTTCTAGCGCGCGAGGTTTTGCGCAGAAGCGGAACGACTCGTATCGTTGACAGGTGAGGTACGTCGTATGCCTGTTGGTCTTGTTAGCGCCCTCGTTGGCGCGCGCCGGTACGGTCGACTACGTCAAGCCGGGCAGCGAGCTACGCTACACCACGGAGATCGCCCCTCTGCCCGCTACCCTGTTGGCGGCGCAGGTTTTGGGCGTGGCAGACAAAGCCACCGGGGCGGTCACGTCGCCGGTATCGCTGCTAGGTGTCAGTAGCACGAGCGCGGCAAAGCACTGGCGACTCGGTCTGGGCTCGACTGCACGTCGGGGCAAGGCGCCGTTCGCCGCCGACCGGGGCAAGACTCGCTGCAAGTGCGCTACGTCCCTGGGAGACACACGCAAACAACGCATCGCGGTTTTGCGTGCGACTCGTGGCTTCAGCGTCGGCAGCGAGCTTGGCAAAGTAAAAGTGCTCGCGTTGAAACTGCGCTTTCGCGACGGCGTCGTCGCGTTCATCAACGGCAGAGAAGTAGCGCGGCGCAACCTGACCAACGGCACGAGTGGGGTCGGCCTCGCACGTCGTAGTCACGGCCCAGAGTGGGAGACCTTCTACATACCGGTTGCCAAGGGGCTGTTGCGGCGCGGGCGCAACGTGCTCGCCGTAGAGGTGCGTCCCGGCAAGTATCAGCTGTCACCACGTCTGGACGTGGCGCTCCAGGCGACCACCGGTCCGCGCATTGTACGTGGGCCGATGGTGCAAAAGGTGGGCGAGACCAGCGCGGTCATCGTCTTCGATACGAATGTACCTACCCAGGGGGTCGTGCAATACGGCCCCACGGCGAGGCTGGGGCTGGTCGCCAAGTCGGCCGGCGGTGGGCTTGCCTTACATCACACGGTCACTTTGACCGGACTGGCCAAGCAGAAGCCGGTGCACTACCGATTGGTGGCCGGCGGTGACGTCAGCTCGAGCTACCGATTTCACACGGCGCCGAGCGCTGCGGACCCGATCCGCTTCGTAGTCTATGGCGACGTGCGGGGCGGTCATAAGGTCCACCGTAAGATCGTACGAGCGGTGTTGAAGGAAGCGCCCGACTTCGTGGTCGTCACCGGGGACCTGGTGTTGCGCGGCAGCGACGAAGGCGACTGGCAGAAGTTCTTCTCCGTAGCGGGCAAACTGCTCGCGAACATTCCCTACTACCCCATCGCAGGGAACCACGACACTGGGCGTACCGGTGACGAACAACGACGCATGAACGAAGTGTTCGCACTATGGCCCGGGCCCAAAGATAGGCCAGCGTGGGGCCACTGGTACTCATTCGATGTCGCCAACGTGCACTTCGTCATGCTCGACTCCAATTCGTACCGCTCGGCGAAACAGTTGCGCTGGTTGGAGAAGGACCTCAAGGCGGCAAAAGCGCGCGGCGCTCGTGCCGTGTTCGCCGCCGCCCACGACGGGCCATACTCTCGCGGGCTGCACCGTGGCAATCGCTACGCGGCCAAGCAGTACGCGCCATTGTTGGCGCGCTACGGCGTCAAGATTCTATTTTCCGGCCACGACCACATGTACCAACGTGGCAAGGTCAAAGGCCTGCACTACATCGTCTCCGGGGGCGGCGGAGCACCGTTGTACAGCGTGAGCTGTGGAATCCGCGGCAAGCGCCGCTGTCGGCGCAACGACGGCAAGCGCAAGGTCAAGAAGGCGTTCCACTACATCACCATTCAGGTATTCGCGAAGCACGTGCGCGTCTGCCCCAAGCGCCCCGACGGCAGCCGCCTCGAGAAGTGCCTGACGTATAGGCTGTAGCACCGAACGCAGGGACACTCGCTCGTGCGTGTGCTCGTGCGTGTGTGGTTCTGGGCGTCGCGCCTCGGGGCGCGTGCGGGGATTGCGCGCTGATCAGGTTCGCTTCATAGCCGATGAGCAGCATTGTGGACAGCTGACCTTGGAAGCCTCGCTCGACGAGACGTTGAACCCGTGCCCGCCGCCGCGCTGCATCTCCACGCGCTCGCCAAACAAGAGGAAGCAGATCGAGCAGCACACGCCGGCACCACTGGCGTCGCTGGTCGCCGGCCGCTCGCGGTTGTGCTCCGCGAGCGTCGGCAAGTCGCCTGGTGCTCGTTGACGAACTGCCTCGAGAAACTTCGCGTGTTCATTCACGAGCGACTTCACCTGCCCGCGCATGCGCTCAAACTCACTCGAAATCTCTGCTGTGTTCGAGATCTCTGCTCGGGCCTTTTCGAGCTGCTGTTCGAACTGCGCGATACGCTCGAACAGCGGCGACAACGATTCGCCGGCGCCGCTGGCCTCGAGCTGTCGTTCGAGCCCTTCGATCCGCGCGTGCGCGGCCTGCAAATCATCGCGATAACTCATCGAAAGCCCCCTGAACTCTACCGGATGTTCTCGTCGCGAGTGAACCCAGCCCTACGTTCATCTAACGCGCGTAAGCCCTACGGCGTCCAGGCTCCGTCGCCGTCGGCGTCGTACATCAGCGGGTTGGTGAAGGACGCGTCGGGTTGGCCGAGCACCGGGTCGCCGCGGCCAGCTGGCAGCGCCATAACGATGTAGAAGCTGTCGCTGGTGTCGGTTGCGACCACGTGACGAGCATCGAAACGCACCGTGGCGGTGTCGCCGGAGTCCAGGGTGATTTCGTCGATGATCTGGGTGCCGCCGTAGATGACGATCTTTGATAGGGGCATCCACGGCGGCGCCTGCACTTTGATCTGCAACTCGGTGGTTCCTGGCGAAGACAGGTCGACCAGGTCGCCCGGGGCCGCCGGAGTGTCGTTGGCCGGGTTGACGATGGACGCGGTGACGAACGCTCCCTGAGAGACGGTGACCTTACGGTCTCGGATGGCGGCGTTGATCGCGTCCAGGTCGACGGTCGCCGGGTCATCGTTGCCCGGGCCGACATACACGTACGTGCGCGAGTTGCCTGGGTAGGCGCCAGCGCCGTGAGAATCACTGGAGCCTGTGGCCGCCGCTGGGTGGCCAGCTGCGACCATGTTGATCCAGTCCGGGAAACCCAGGGCGAAATCGTCAGCCTGGAAATCGTTGGCGATCTCCAGCGCGTCCACATCCAAATCGCTCAAGTCCGTCCCCGGGGGCAAACCGAGATCCTCAGGATCGAGCCGCGCCGTCAACGTGTCCGGATCGAAGTCGATGATCTTGAGCATGCCCGAGCTAGATGAGCGCGGATGATTGATCTGGATGACGCCCACGTCGCGCGAGCGCATGTTGGCGAATACATCCTGGGGCGAGCGTTCGAACCACGGGATGCCGTCGCCGGCCGGCTTGTCATAGTCCGGCGTCAGAGGCCAGGCATTGACGTGGCCCCAGATGAGAGACGAGGTTTCGATGCCGACCTGAGACGTCAGGAAACTAGCTAGTCCTAGCTCAGCGATGACGGGTGCGTAGTCGGTGACGAAGTCGTGGTCAGTCGAGATCGCGACCTCGACGCCTTCGGCGGCCACGGAATGCAGCCGATCTTCGAGAGTGACCTGCGAGTCGGTAGACATCTCGCTGTGCAGATGCGTATCCACGGCGATCCATCCGCTCGTATCCAGCAGATGGTTGAGCGTGACCGGAAGCGACGTGGTCTGACCATCGGTGATAGTCACCGGGTCTGCGGTAAAAGCGTCGTACTCGACGCCGCGGGAGACAACGACCGTGTAGTCGGCTGGAGGCAGCGCCAGGGAAAGGACGCCGTCGGCGCCAGCGTACTTGATACGTTCGCCGGTCGTTGCGTTGGTGATGACCACTCGCGCGGGCATCGCCGCAGCGCTGTCATCGACCACGGTCACGAGCAAGTTGCCCGAGCCTCCGGCGTCGAGATTCAACGTGGTCTCGGTGTTCACGCTGATCGATGCGCTTTGTTTCGTCCCGTCGGTATTACCTGGAGACTGACTCCACACGTCGTAGCTGCCGGCCGGAAGCTGTAGCGAGTAGTTGCCGCTGCTGTCGGCTCGCGCGATGGTGATGGGGTCCCCGTCCTTCTCTACGGACACATTCAACCCAGGGCCGGTGGTGCCTTTGAGGGTACCGGTGGCTGTGCCGCGTAACGCGTATGCTCGATCCGTGACTGAGGAGGTCGACCCGTCGCCGACGATGAAGTAACGGTTGATGGGCTCGGCCGCTCCGACGGTGCGCGTTGGTCCCAGGCCCAGCTTCACGTTGGCGATATCGATGAACTGAATAGCGGCCAGGTCCTCGGCGGGATACGCGAAACCGTAGGACGAGTTGGTGCCCGTGCTCGCGATCAGTTGAACCTGGGCGGTGCCTTCGATCAGTCCCGTGCCCGGGATCCACGACTTGACTTTGCCACCGTAAAAGAACGCGTCGCCGACGGTGACCGCTCGGTCACTGGCGCCGCTGTCGTCCTTGAATAGATACGTGCGTATGAGTACTTCGTCCGCGTCCGGTTCCAGAATGTAGTGTTGTTCGACGATGGCTGGCACCGGGCTGGTGGCAATGGCCGCTTGCACGAACGGGACGGGCTCGACCGGGCCGCGCACCACGACTGTGGCGGGCCCATCATCTCCGGCCTCGACGATGACGAACTCGTCGAACGCACCGCCGTTGAGCTCGATGATCGGAATGATCTCCTTGATCAAGTCTTCGCCGCCAACCCGGGCCGCGTCGACGATACCGCCCGCTTTCGTACCCATGAGGTAGTAGCCCTCGCCGAATCCGCGAATGACGACTTTGAGCTTTGAGTTCTCGAGAACGATGTCGCCCACGCGACCAGAGACCAGACGCCCGGGCGGAAGCTCGTCGGTGCAGCTAATGAACTTTGCCCGCGACTGGCCGGCGGCAGGTGTCGCCGCTGTACATGCCGTCAGCACCGCTGGGTCAGGAACGAGCGGTTCCGGTCCCGTTGTTCCGCCGCCGTCGTCACCGCATGCGATTGCCAGTGGTAAACACGCGGCCATAGCGAGCCGCACAAAGTCTCCCCAACTCATGGCCGGCAGCATACACGGCCGAGTGGGTCAGCCCGACGCGAACTTTACCTTTTGACCTGGAAGCTGACGGAGCGCGAGCCGATGTTGCCGGCTTCGTCCATCGCGCGAATTGTCAGCGTGTGAAAACCAGCTCTTAAACCCGAGGGCAACGTCATACTCAGGATCTCTGTTGGCGAATCGAACAGGCCGTCAGAAGACGCCGCCAACTGCCAGGGGCCGTTGTCGACCGAATACGCGGCTTCCATGATCGGGCTCAGGGTGTCCGTTGTGCGCGCGCTCACACGCGGGTACTTGATAGTCACCGCCGACACTCGGGGTTTGGCGTTGTCCACCACGAACAGTCCCGTCGTTTTGTGACTCTCCAGAGCGCGACCCGAGGTGTTGGCTCCGCGGTCACTCGCGGTCACGCGCAGTCGGTAGTATCCATCCTGGAACGTCTCCGTGTTCCAGCGAAACTTGGTCGTCTTCAGCGGAATCGTCGGGCTGCTCACCTGCCGCCACAGCACTTCGCCTTCGCGGCGAACGTACAGGGTGTACATGGTCGCGTCCCGATCGGGGTTGTAGACTGCCCAGCGCACTTTCATCAGCGGGCTTCGTGGTTTCGTGGCGCCCCGACGCAGCGTCATCGCCTTGCCGCTTCGAACCGTGGACGAGACCTTGACCGAAGTCACTCGAGTTGGCCGATTCTGCGGCAAGTAGTACAGGGCCGTCTTGCGTAGCACCGCACGGCGGTCACCGTTGAACTTGACACGAAACTGAATGTAGCGGCCGGTGGGGCTACTGATAACCCCGGCGCTGCGGGTGCCCAATCCGCGCGCTCGTCGTCTCGGTTGAGACCAACGGCTCCATGCCTTGTCAGGGGTGGCTGTGTTGCCGGTGCGCGTTTCCATGCGGAGCTTGCCGCGGCCGTGCCAGACGAGCTTGCCGAATCTGGACGGTGCTTTGGTGTCGATAACCTTGGACATGTAGCTCGCCGTTCGCGCCGGGCCCGTGCTGCGGTATAGGGCCGTGGCGTCGCCGGTGACGAAGCTCAGTCCGTGCCGTTTGCTGTAGAGCAGCTTGGCGACCATGCGCTCGCCAACGTCGTAGGCCGTCGAAACGCTCTCGTCCGTGTCGATCATATAGACGCGGCCTTTGTCGGCGGCGCCAGCGTAAATGCGTCCGCTCGACGTCGCTGCGATGGATGTGAAGTACGTTTGAGTGAGAGCGTGCAGCTGCTCGAGCCGTCCGTCTCCCCAGACGCGATATAGGGCCCCGCGTCCTTTGCGCGCGCCGCGACGGGTGGGCTTTGCTGACGATGACGTGCTGCGGTCCGCGCCCGGCTTTGAACCGGTGCGTGGCATTTTGGCTTTGTGTCCGTCGGCGCGTTTGCGTTTCGCGTGATCGACCGTGCGTTTGGTCTTCATTCCGCTGGTGATCGGATCCTTGAGCGTATTGGCGGCCACGATCACCCCGTTGCGCCAGGGAATCATGGTCGTGATCTCATTGCCGGCAAAGTCGACCATGGCCCGGGTCGTGTTCTTACCCGGGTCGTAACGCAGGACCAGTGCTTTCTCTGAGGTGCCCAGCCAGATTCCACCGTCCTTGCTCGTCACCAGCGACAGAATGCGCTTGTCTTGTTGGAACACGACCCGCGCTGCTCTGGTTTTGATGTCGACCCTGAACAGTTTTCCGCTGGGCCCCGTGCCCGCGTAAAGGTACTTGCCCCCGCGCCCCATGGTCATCGACCAGACTGTTTCGGCGCCTTTAAGTTTGACGACCTTGTTGCTCTTTCCCGTGCGTGGGTCGACCTTCCAGATCTCGCCGCCCGGCATAGTGCCGGCGTACACGGAGCCTTTGGCCTGGACCAGACTTACGATGGCGACGGCGTCTTTGATCTGGGCGAACTTGCTGACCGTCTTGCCTTTGACCCTGTAGACCCGGCCATCGTCGTCGGTGCCCAGGTAGACAGTGCCATCGGCGGCTCGAATTGCCGCCCAGACCGCGTCCACTTCGACTTTGGTCCGATGGGTCTTCCAGCCAGGCCGAACCTCGCCCAGCGATGTGATGAACGCGTTCTTGGCTTCCCCTGCGTTGAAGTCACGGTAGGTGTCCACGGACCATTTGACCGTGACTACGGCGGTCGCGTGGTTGGCAGGGACGACGAACGTTGCGGCGACGGCGAGCGCGAGTACAGCCAGTGAGTTTCGAATCGACATGGAGCCTCTCCTGAGGGCGTTACAGGTCGCGGACTTTGACCAGCTGACGAATCTTGCCGTTGATCACTCGCGTCGCCGGCGACGTGCTGCGAACGATGGGCCGATACAACTTGGCGCGGGTCGTTGCTGTGCTCGGGCGGAGCTTGTCGAGCGCGCTGCTTGGCAGGTCTTTGATCAACCTGCCATTGATGGCCACGCCTTCGCTGGCCGTGTACAGGGTTACAGCGAACACGTTGCCGGGTAGTAGTTTGCCCAGTGCCGCCATCAGCTGTGGAAACGACCTGGTCGGCGCCGCGTCCAGGTGCGCGTTGTCACCAGCTGCGACCTCGAGGCGTACGATCGAACCGGCCAGCTTCTTGGGCACATCGAACGGGATGCGCCGGCGGATGATCTTGCCGCCGTGGGTCGTCAGGTAAACGTCCACATGGTTGCGCTTGCCCGGCTTGAGTTGGTTCTCGACCAGGCGTATGCGGGATATTTTGCCGAAGTTGGTGCCGTAGGTGATCTTGACCCGCATCTCCATACGTTCGATGTGCACCGCCGCGAACGGGTTCATCAGCAGCGGTGTGAGCGCGCGCAATCCGCGTGCGCCGCCGATGAGCCGTCGGGCACCCTGGCTGTGATAGAGGTGATCGACGAAGCGCAGCGCTTTGTAGCCGCGCACCTTTATCGTAGATACAACGCTGATGCTCGCGCGATCACGGTCAGGCAAGTACAAGCTGATGGCGTTCATCGCGGCGAGGCTCGCCAACCGCGATGTGTAGAACCGGTTATTGAGCAACTGTACGTGGAACTCGGCCTTCTCCTTGGTGCCGTTGCGCACGTAGATATCCATAGGAATCATCCGTGTCTTCAGGCTGGTGTCGGCCATGATGGTCGACTGACGATCCTGAACCGTGACCCCGAGCTCGCGCATGGGCGATGACACGACGAACGGACTCTTCGCCGATGGGATCACCGTGTGCACAACCGCGGACGCGATGGGCGCGTAGATTTCGCCCGCTCGAAACATGGGGTGACCAAACGCGAGCAGGCGCTGACCATCGACGTAGGACACAGTGCCGAAGGTGCTGATGGCCATGTCGCCACGCAGCAATTGCACCGCCATCTGGCTGCCCAGGTGCAATCGGCGCGGGCCTTTCTTCGCGTTGCCAGTGCCACCGGCTCGCATCGGTTGCAACGGGTACGCCGAGAACAGTTTGCTCGCCGTGTTGAACGTTTGCGTATTGAAACCAGACATGGACAGCGGCACTGCGGCGGGAACCATGCCGCTGGCCGCCATGCGTTTGATCGATGGGGATCTGCGAGGTGGCAGCGGCGCTCGCATCAGCCACGGTTTTCGCGGAGCGCCCATCGCCTCGAACGCCGACTGGGCGGTGCCTTTCGGAGCTACGTTGCGCCACTCTTGCAGCGATGCGGCGCGATGTTTGATCAACGCGCGCTTGCCACTTCGGGGCTTCGCCGTGGTCAGGTTGCGGCGCCGAGTGCCGAAACCCTCCTTCTTCATATAGTGCAGGGGCGTGCAGCCACCAATTGCGACCTTGTTGAAGGCGTAACCGTAAGAGAACGCGCACGCGAGCTTACCTTCAATGAAGAGCGGACTACCGGACATGCCAGCCCAGAACCCGGGTGTCTTGAGCTTTGGGTCGTCGGACTTGACCAAAATGATGTCCATCTTGGGCAGGAAGTTCTTTTTTACGCCGATGACCTCGAATGTGAACCTGGTGGGCTTGGTTCCGCTCATCACCGTCAGTCCGTAGCCCTTTTGTCCGCGTCTGACCTTAGACAACGGATAAATATCGGGCCCTTTCGCGTGCGCTGTCTGGCTGGCGACGAGCGTCAAACCGACTGACATCAGCATGGCGACCCGGAGCACTCTCAGCTGCATACAGACTCAGCTTAACTGTTAAAACGCCCCCTTGCCACGCCGAGCTGGCGGTCACACGGGTGTGGCAGTGCACGCCCACGTGAACAGTGTGTCGAACAGTCAACGTGAACAGTGGCAGACTCCTGACACCCCTCCGATCATGTTTTCAGTAGGTTAGGTGCTTGAACGCTGGTCGGACCATTCGGCACGGCAACTGCACTGTCTCCCAAGTGTGAAGGCAAGTATCAGGGAGGAAACCCGATGAGCAACTACACAGAGACTTGGAAAGGTATCGCCTACAGCTTGGGACGTTCGGAGCGTTGGTGCCGCTATATGGCACGTCGCGCGGAAGACCCGCTCCCCGTGTTTAAGGTGGGAGGCATTGTTCGCCTCAATACCGAAGATCTGGATGATTGGCTGTCTCGCCAACGACACAAAACGATCAATCGGCCCCAGACCGATGAGGCTGCACGCCGCCTGCAACTGATCGCCTAACTTAGCGTGTATCATGGCGCCCCATGGCGTCCCCGATTAAAGAGCTGAGTGGCCCGGTCAAAGCGCTGTTCAGCGATCTAGATGGAACCCTTACGACATCCGGCCACATTGAGGTCGCGACTGTCGTAGCGATGGAAAAACTGGTTAGCGCCGGCGTCCCCGTCATCATAGTGACGGGGCGTCCCGCTGGCTGGGGTCATACATTCATGGGACTCACCGACGTCTCCGCCGTCGTTGCTGAAAACGGCGCGGTGATCTTCACGCGCGAACGCGGCCGCGTGATTCGAGCTTACGGAATAGAAGAAGACGAGATCAAAGGTCATCGCCGGCAGATGAGTGCGGTGGTGCGCCAGATCATGGCCGACATTCCCGGCGCGCGTTTGTCAGTGGACAGCGCTTACCGCGAAGTTGATCTTGCCATCGATTGGAACGAAGACTCGACGCTCAGCGTGAATCAAGCGCAAGAGATCGTCGACCGCTTGCGCGGCATGGGTTTCAACGCGTCGCGCTCTTCAGTGCACATCAACTTTGGACCGCCAGGGTTCGACAAACTCACCGCGTGCCAAATCCTTGCTAAAGAGCTGTACGGCGCCACGGACCTTGATGAGTTCGTATTCGTCGGCGACTCGTTGAACGACGAGGTTTGCTTCTCGGGCTTCGCGCGTTCCGTGGGCGTCTCAAACACCAAGGAGGTGTGGGAGACCCTCGAGGACAAGCCGAAGTACATCACCGAAGGTGAAGAGGGCGAAGGCGTTCGCGAACTCGTCGAACACCTTTTGACTTTGAGCTAACGACCTTACCGTTGAGCTAACCACTCTACCGTTGAGCTAACGAAAAAAAATCCGCGCGACCTGAGCCGCGCGGATTTGGTTCCAACGAGAGTTTTCGGTGGGAGCTATGCTGGAGCTGCGCCGCCGAGCTCGACGCTCGGGAACATTGACGCGGTCTTCATCGCCTCGTCCATTTGGTAGTCGGTGAGCTCGAATGCGGTCTCGACAGTCTTGAGGAAGCTGATCTCTCGCCAGTCGGTTTTGCCATCGGCGAGGGCGACGATCATCATGTACACGGTCGTCCAGTAGCGATCTGCCAGGTCGTCGATGCTCTCCGCGATGGTGTTGATCGCCTCTTCCTGGGGCGTGGAGCCTACGCGCTCAAAGGACACGTCGATCGCCTCATCTAACTCATCCTCGGTGAGCACGGTCATGTCGGGGATCTGTTTGAGTACCGAGCGGATGCCCATGAGCTCTTCGGCGTGGACTTCGCCGTCCGCCGCCGCCATCAGCGCCATGCAATTGACGAAGTGGGGCATCATTTCGCGCATCTTGCCCGTTTTCTCATCCAGGGTCATCAGACCGCTGTTGTTGCGAGCTGCCTCGAACAGGTCCTTGGCGTCGGCTTCCTCGATGGTGAGAGCCTTCTGCAGGTTGTTGAGGTAGTTGATTTCGCTTTCCGGTAGTTCGTCGTCCGAGACGCATACCTGGCAGGCCATGGAGTATGCGGCGAGGCGATGACTGCGGTTGGGCAGCCCCGTGGCTATCGCATCAGCGCGCCCGTCACCGCTGCCAGCTTTGCGGATTGCTTCCGCCGCCAGGTCGATCAGACGGCTGACTTCCTCGCCGACGAGTCCATCGAACAGCTCATGCTCGTCGAGGTTCTGTTGCAGAACCTCCATCTCTTCGTCGGTGATGTCACCGTCGGCTTCCATCGCGCCGAGCATCGCTTCGATGAGGAAGCGTCGGGGGTCGTCTCCCGTTACCTTGCCGCTGAACATCTTGCGCAGAAAACTCATGTGTCCCCCTTCGCTTCGGTCGTAGCTATAGGTCGTGACGGTCGTAGCGTTACTGACTAGTCTTGGTGACGCAGGAACGCAAAGTAGCGATCAGGCACGTCGTCGAACTCCAGCTCGCCGCCACACGTGGAGCAGCTGAGCTGTGGCGGCACGATGTGGTTCTCGTCTCGGAGCAGAGCCTTGGTCTCCAGGAGGCGCAGCTCCTCCCGGTCACATCGTTCGCAGAAGTACGGCGCCTCGAGTGACAGCACGTCGCCGCTGCCAATGACCATGGGCACCATCGCGGCCTGGGACGCGAACGCCATGGAGCAGTGACGGAATGAGTAGGTCTTGGTGTCGTCCAGTGTATTTAGGAACTGGCACCAGGCGCGCACGCCGGCTGAGCTGATGTAGCGCACCGCCGCGGCGTTGAAGTCGATCAGAGTCTCGTCGCTCAGACGCTCGGCCAGGGATGTGAAGTCGGTAATCTCGGTGAAGTCGCCTTGCAGAGAAACGGTGACACCGTCTGCATTCGGGTCGCCGCCGTCGGCTGGCGCCACGTCGTAGAGTGACAACTGCTCCAGCAGCAGCCGGGTGCGCATGGGAATGTTCTCGGTAAAGGTCAGTCCCGCCATCGTGTCGCCGGCTGACGACGCTTCGGCTGGGGCCTTCTTCGCCCACGCGACCGTCGCGCGTGCATCGGGAAACACGATGCCGTCGTGCTTGAACCGCACGGTCACCTGCTCGGCATTCTTTAGTGCCGCGGGCACCTGCACGCCGACGCCACGGGAACTTACATTAAAGACGGTGCCGGTCACTGTGCCGTCCACATCGGGCAGGACCACGTCCAGGGTCACGCCAACTCGGCGATCGCGGCGGTAGGGCAGGCCAATGATCTGCGCGATGTGATGATAGAAATCATCGCTGTGAATCGGCAGGGCGAGGATGTCGTCGCAGTTGGAGCCGTCTATCTTGTCGAGCTCATGTCGGTTGATGATCGACGACAACAACAAGATGACATGGATGCCCTTGAGGTCATCGGAGCTCTTGACGTGCTTGCACAGGTCATAGCCGCTGCCGCCCGCCAACTCCGTATCAATGATGGCGATTTCGGGCTTGCTGGCATTGATGAGCGACAGGGTCTCCTCATAGTTTGAGCCGACCTTGTGCTCGATCCCGAGGCGTTGGAATGCCAGGCTGCCGAGGTGGCGGAACACTTCGACATTGTTGGTAGTGACGATCCTCAGCATGAGCGCCGCTACATTAACAGACTCCGGCGCGAGATACCTCCGAAGTGCTACGCTGACGGCATGCACCTTTTCGACCAGGCGATCGGCCTCGTGCGAGCTGGAACGCCCCTGGCGCTGGTCACGGTGATCCGCATCTCCGGGTCCACTCCGCGCCATCTGGGCGCGAAGATGCTGGTCGACTCGGACGCCAATATTTTCGGCACTATCGGCGGAGGTCGCGTCGAGCAAGACGCTATGGAGGCGGGCGCAAAAGTAGCGTCTGGCGCCGCCGCCCACACCCTCCGAAGGGATCTGATCAGAGACCTTGCCATGTGTTGCGGCGGCTCGATGGAACTATACATTGAGCCTGTAGAGCAGAGCATCGACGCTCTGGCCCGCGCCCTGGAACTGCAGCGCACGCGAGTGCCCGGACGCCTGGTCACGACGTTTGACGGCTCGCCCAAACGCGTCGAGGAGCTGGACCGGCATGGTGTGCGCGCGCCGTGGAGTGAGCAGGAGCGATTCGTCGAGCCGGTCTGGCCTCAGGACCGCGCGGTGATATTCGGATGTGGTCATGTGGGCAAAGCACTCGGACCGGTGCTGGCTTCGGTCGGGTTCTTACCGGTCCTTTGCGACGACGATCAGACCGGCGCGCTCGAGGAATTGCCGGCGTGGGCTCACAAAGTTGTGTCGTCTTTCGAACTCGTCGACATCGAACGCGAAGTGGGCGCGCTCGGAGTCGGTGACTACGTGGTGATCGCGACCCGCGACCACGCGGTCGACCAGCGAGTTCTCGAGCGCTTGATCGTCAACGAGTCCCTGAGCTATCTGGGCTTGATCGGAAGCCGTGGAAAGATCGGTCGCTTTCGCAAACGCCTCGCCGCCAAAGGCCTCGCTACCGAAGAGCGATGGCAGCGTTTGCACGCACCCATCGGGCTGGACATCAGCGCTGAGACGCCCGAAGAGATCGCTGTCTCGGTGGCCGCGGAGTTGGTCGCCATTCGAAATAGAGGACGGTATTGAGCGGAGTTGCCGTGGTGATTCTCGCCGCGGGGGCGGGCCGGCGATTGGGCGGTGTGTGCAAGGCGTTGCTGCGGCGGCCTGATGGCGCCAGCTTTCTCGAGACCATCGCTCGGACGGCAACAGCGGCGGGCACGGGTGATCGTGTGGTCGTCGTCGGCGACCCTCACACCGAGGAGACCGCGGCAGAAGCGACCCGACTCGGTCTACCGTGGGTGCTGAACCCGGACCCATCTCGGGGCATGGCCTCGTCCATTGAGGTTGGGTTTGCCTATGCCGAGCGCGAGTTCGGCGCGTTCGATGCCGCGCTGTTGTGGCCCGTCGATCATGCCGCGGTGCAAGCGGCGACGGTGAGCGAGTTGGTCGATGCCAGCGATGCCGACACCATTGGTATTCCAGTGTTCGAATCACGCGGCGGCCACCCGACGTCTTTCGGACGCTCCCTATGGCCCGAGCTCAGCACGTGCGCAGGTAACCCTGAAGGCGCGCGCACAATCTTGCGAACGAACGAGCGACGCGTCAAGCGGTACTCGGTGACGGACGCTGGCGTGATTCGAGATGTCGACACGCCGGCGGACCGAGGGCGCGGCTAGTGTTTCGAACCTTGTCGGTGGTGGTGTTGCTGGCGCTCGTGGGTTGCCCCGGGACCAAGACCGTGACCGCGCCGGCGGGCGGGACCAAGAACGACAACGACAACGACAACAACGGCGCGCCCAACCGGGTCCGCGAAGTCGAAGCGACTGTGCTGGAGAATTATCGCCTGTTCGCCAACGGCTCGTCGGCTTCCTACGCGCAGGGGATCGCCAGAGACCGGGCAGTCGCCATCGCCGGTATTACGCCAAACCTGGTCCTGGTTGGCGAGTGGCCCGATGGCATCGAAGATGACCGGCGCCCGTACCAGGCTCGCGCGGTGCGAATCGTGTCCAAGAATCTCGACGTTCACATCGCCGAGAACCCATCAGTGGCGTGGGTGTCCGATGAGCTGAGTTATCGCGTGCCCTACAAAGGCCGCGAAGCGTCAGTGCCGATTCGGTTCACGGGGGTGTACGTGCGCGATATCGATCGCTGGCTGGTCGTTATGGAGCATATGTCCTATGCGCTTCCAATGTCGTCCATCCTCGATAAGGCGCAGCGCAACGAGTTGAGCATTCTGCCGCCGATTCCCAAACAAGAGGGCGAGGGTGCTTCGAAGAGCGCCGATCAGATCAAGAAGATCATCAAAGCCAAGCTCGATCGCTGGCACAAGCCGGGGACGCCCGTCTCGGACCTGGTCGCCGCCGACACGGATGTTCTGGTCATGTGGCCAGACGCCGATGCGGAGTATCGCGGGCTAGCCGCCAGCGCGGCGCCGAAACTTAGCGAAGGCTTTGGCGACAAGGCCACCCTGGTGAGCAGTCAGTACAGGGTGTTCGTCGGCGGCAGCCAGACCGTCGCCTGGGCGATCGCGAACCACACGGTGCGACTGGATACCAAGAAGACTGTCGACATGCGCGCAACCTACGTGCTCGAGCAACGCGGTCGCACCGACAAGTGGACGATCGTCCAGGCCCACGCGTCAGTGCCACTGCACATTCGGCAGATCGATCAGCGCGTGTTCGGCTTGCGCCGTCGCAAACCCTAGCTCAGTGCCTTCTTGGCTGCTGCCAGGAACTTCGGATCGGTCACCGGCGCGGAGATGTCGACGCCTTTGCCCAGCGCCTTGATTGCTAATTCGAGCACACTGATGCGCGCCTGCCATTTATGGTTTGCAGCGACCACGTGCCAGGGCGCCTGTTTGGTGTCGGTGCGATCGAACATGTCGTGGATCGCCTTGTTGTACCTGGGGCGCAAGTCCATGTTGCGCAGGTCGTCGGGGGTGAGCTTCCACTGTTTATACGGATCTGCGAGGCGGTCGGAGAACCGTTTGCGCTGCTCTTTCGCGGTAACGTGGAGGAACACCTTGATGACCCGTGCGCCGTCGTCGACCAGGGCGCGCTCGAACTCGTTGATCTCGTCGTAGGCCCGGCGCCACTCCGGTTTCGCCGCAAACCCCTCGACCCGTTCCACGAGCACTCGCCCGTACCAGGTGCGGTCGAAGATTGCGAGTTGGCCGCGCTCGGGTAGGCGGTTCCAGAAACGGTAGAGGTAGTGCTTTCCTTGCTCGACTTTGTTCGGGGCGCCAATGGGGTAGACCTTGTAGCCGCGCGGGTCGAGCATGGCGGTGAGCCGGCGAATCGATCCGCCTTTTCCGGCGGCATCCCAGCCTTCGAAGGCGAGCACCGCACGCCGGCCTTGATGGTAGTAGGCCTGCTGAATGCGCAGCATCTTCTGCTGAAGCTCCTGCTGGCGTTTCTCGTACGCCTTCTTCTTGCCGTCAAATTTGCGGACGTCGAGCTTGGACAGGCGGAGCTTACGATCGCGTAGTTTCGGCTTGGAGTTCCCCATCCGCGCATTGTAGCGGATGGGGCGGGTGCGGTGAGGGTGTGTGGCGGGGAAGTCGTGCGGGGCGCTGGCTAGAACGTTTGTACGCTGATGTAGACGTCACTGCCTTTGGTGTAGATCACGGCGGCAGAGGTGTTACCAGGCAGTGCGACGAGTCCGGCCTGGGTGCCTACCGCATCCACCTGCACGGTGTTGTCGATAGCCGTGGAGCCAAACAGCGCCCGGTCCAAGGAGACCGCACCGGCGCCCGTGGAAGTGGCGACCCACGCATTGCCGGCGGCGTCAGCCGAGACTGCACGGGTTGAAGCCACCGCCAGTCCTGTGATCAGCTGGAGTGTGCCAGGCGTCGTTAGCGTAATCGCAGCGAGATGGACCGTTGGACCGCCGCCGCCGCCGCCGGGACCGCCAGCGCCTTTACCACCGGTGGCCGATACGTAGAGCACGCCGTTGCCCGCCGCCCAATCGGAATAGAACGCATCGCCCGCAGGAGGCGGACTGATTTCAGGCATGAACGTGACGGTACCGTCCGTGCTACGTCGCAAGTGCAACTCCGGGGTGTCCGAGGCGACCCAGAAATCGCCGGTGAGTTCGTCGCGAACGATGTCGAAGTACGCTGACTCGAGAGTCACGTCAGTGCTGGCGAACGCGCCGACACCAGCAGCAGCGTTGCGCAAAACGCGGAGCTCGTCTGCTCCGCCACCGAAGATCGTTGGCACGATGGGGTTGACCTCAATCGCGATGTAGATCGAGTCTCCGTTGGACACCATGCTTGCGCCGTTGCCGGAATGTTCGGTATCGATCGTTGTCAACGTTCCCCAGGTGGCGCCAGTATCTGCGGTTCTTGCGAACTGCAGCTCGCCGGCGTCGGTAGTGACGGCGAGGTAGGCGACTCCACTGGGACCGCCCTGAACCGCCGCATCGTCGATCGCTTCGCCCACGGTCACAATGACCGGCGTGCCGAACGTCTCGCCCAGGTCCGTGCTCACGACAATGTGCACGTCAGTGCCACAGATCATCGCGGCGTAGATGTTGCGGTCCACATCGAACGTGACCTTCCGGCCGGTCATCGGCCGCGCAGTGCTGCAAGCGACAGCCATGGTGTTGATCTGCTGCGGCGCGACGGTGTCGAAGTCAGCGGTCACGCTTACGGTCACGGTACCGGTGTCGGTCCCGCCGTTGCCATCGGAGATGTCGTAGTCGAACGTGGCGTCGCCGAAGAAATCGGCTGTTGGCACGAAGTCGATGACCCCGGTGGTCAGAGTGACGGTCCCGTTTGTCGGGTTGGAGACCCCCGTCACGGTCAACGAGTGACCGTCAACGTCGGTGTCGTTGGTGGCCAGGTCAGCCGCAGTAATTGCAAGCGAGGTATCTTCCACAGTCGTTGCCGTGTCGTCGACCGCGACTGGGGGAGTGTTGACGAAGGCCGCATCGGGAGCCATGGCGTCGACCATGCCATCCGGCGTGATCACATTTGCGTCGGAAATGATGACGTTGGCATCGCGCGTTGCCGCGTCATCGAATTCACCCGCGTCAGGCGTGGTGTTCGAGTCGCTGCAAGCGATTACTGAAAGCAAAGTGAAACCATAGACGAGCGGATAGAGCTGTCGCATTGATCGTGTGCCCCCCAAAGGCAGAGTTAGCGCACACTATAACCCAGGACTCGGCTACTTCATGCGATCGAACACGCCCTGCGCCTGAGAGCGTGCGTTCTTCAGTACATCCGGGACGTGAAGGGTCAGCAGGCCCTTGTCGCGGGCGACGATGCGGCCGTCGACGACTACGTGTCGTACATCGGTGGCTCGGCAGGCATAAACGATCGCCGAGTACGGATTTACCGTCGGCGTCACGTGCGGGCCGGTTTGATCGACGACGATCACGTCGCACTTCTTGCCTACTTCGAGGGAACCGATTTCATGATCGAGGCCCAGGGCTTTTGCGCCGCCCATGGTCGCCAGTTTGACCACAGTGGCAGCGCGCATGGACTTGGAACCCAGCCGCGGCTTTTGCAGCAGCGCGGCCAGGCGCATCTCCAGGAAGCCATCCAGGTTGTTGTTACACGGTGCGCCGTCCGCGCCGAGGCTGACCGATATGCCAGCGTCCATCAGCTCGGGTATCTGGGCGATGCCCGACCCCAACTTGAGGTTCGACGATGGGCAATGCAATACATGGGTGCCGGTCTCGGCGAGCAGGCCGCGCTCTTGTTCGTTCAGCCACACGCAGTGGGCGAGGGCGACGTTGCTTCCGGTCAGGCCGACGTTGTGCAGGTGCACGATGTTGTCGCAGCCCTTGCGCCGTTTGACCTCGGCGATTTCGTCGCGATTCTCGCTGGCATGGGTGTGGATGCGCACCTGGGCTTCGCCGGCGGCCCGAGCCGTTTCTCGCAGCAAGTCGTCGGTGCACGACAACGCAAACCGAGGCGCATACGCGTAGCGTAGTCGGCCGTTGTCATGACCGTGCCATTGGCGGCACAGACGCGCGGACTCCGCCAGGGAGTTCTCAGTGGACTCTTGCAGCTGTTTCGGGGTAAGCGAGTCCTTCTCGTCCATCATCGCTTTGCCGATGGTGGCTCGAAGGCCGGCGTCCCGCGCCACTTCGAACAGCGCGTCCGTGTGGTGCACCGTGCCCATGTCCAGAATAGCGGTGGTGCCGCCAAGGAGCAGCTCTGTGCATGCCAACTGGGCGGCGGCGGTCATTGCGTCAGCGGTGAGCGACGCTTCGTATGGCCATACGACTTTGCGTAGCCAATCCAGGAGCTCCAGGTCGTCAGCGCGACCGCGCGCCAATGTTTGGCACATGTGTACATGTGACTGGACGAGCCCGGGCATAACAATGCAGCCGTCGGCGTCCAGGATCTCGTAGTCCGAGGTGGTCGGCGTGTAGCTGCCACCGACCTGCACGAGGGTACCGTCCACGCTCGCGACATCGCCGCTGAGCACGTGGGAATCGGAATCCACCGTGACAATGGTCCCGCCGCGGATGATGACTTCGCCCATCAGGTGGCTTCGTCGAGTTGGTGTTTGCGAAAGCCGTGGGGAAGTAAATCGTGCAAGTTGAACTCACGCCGCTCGCCCTGTGGGTTCACGACGATGATGCGCACGGCCTCGGGGGTTTCCGCGAACTCGTTGAGAGTCTGCAAGCACATGCCGCAGGGCGCTGCCGGTGGCGAGCTCGCTGTGGCGACGACGACGATATCCAGATTTCTGTTGCCGCTGTAGACCGCGTTGGCGACGGCTCCGCGCTCCGCGCACATCGTCATGCCGTAGGAGGAGTTCTCGACGTTAGCGCCCTCGAAAATCTCTCCACCTGCGAGCAGCGCGCAGCCCACCATGTACTCCGAGTAGGGCGCATACGCGTGGTCCCGCGCCGCCAGAGCGCGGTTGATCAGCGTTTCGATGATCTCTTCGGCTGCTTGGGGCTGCGTCATGTGGCGTCTCCAGCACCGGCTCCGATGCGCGCGAGAATTTCCTCGAGCAGAGACTCGAACGTCGACCGCACTTTCGCCGCGGTCTCGGTGACCTCCTCGTGGGAAAGCGGCTGGTCGCCCAGGCCGGCTGCCTTGTTGGTGATGCAAGAGATACCCAACACTTTAGCACCCATGTGATTGGCCACGATGACCTCGGGGACCGTGGACATGCCCGTGGCGTCAGCCCCCAATACTCTGAGCATTCGCACTTCCGCCGGGGTCTCGTAGGTCGGTCCGGTGAGGGACGCGTAGACTCCGGCGGCGAGGGTAACTCCGAGTTTTGCGGCTGCCGCGTGAGCCAACTCCCGCAACTCCGGCGCATAGGCGTTGGTCATGTCCGGGAAGCGCGGGCCGAGGCGGTCATCGTTGACGCCTCGCAATGGGTTCTCCGGAAGCAGGTTGAGGTGGTCGTTGATCACCATCAAGGTCCCCGGATCGAACGACGCGTTTACGCCACCGGCCGCATTGGTAATGATCAGTGTGCGAGCGCCGACCGTGATCAGCGTGCGTGCCGGGAACGAAATCAGTTGAGCGGACTTGCCTTCGTAGTAGTGGGTGCGCCCCTGCATCGCGATGCACGTCACTCCACTGATGGTGCCGACAACAAGACGCCCGGCATGACCGACGACCGACGAAACGGGAAAGTGCGGAATCTCTCCGTACTCGATCTTGACCGCGTCCTGCAGGCGCTCGGCGAAGCTGCCCAGGCCACTGCCCAGGATCAGCCCGACGGTAGGCGCCCGGTCACCGATCTTTTCGCGAATGAACGCAGCCGCCTGCTGCAGCCGGTCGTACTGTGAAAGGTTTTGCTGAGAGTCAGTTGTCATCGCAGTACCTCGATTATGCGCGAGCCGCCGGCGGGCTGTTCATCGGTGATGTCGTAGGCTCCGGTGATCAGCTCTTGGGCGCGGTCGACGCCGACCCCATTATGGTGCAAATACACGAGCGGCTCACCTTTTGCGACCCGGTCTCCGACCCTGGCGGCAATTTCAATACCTACGCCGGGATCGATGCTGTCTTCCTTGTTGCGACGGCCGGCACCGAGGACCAGTCCGGCGATACCCACGTCTCTTGCCCCGATAGAGCCGACGAAGCCATCAGCGGACGCTGCCACCGGAACTCTGTGCTGCGCCTTGGGCAGTACTTTTTCTGGGTCGTCGACGACCGCGGGATCGCCGCCCTGGGCTTCGACCAGCTTCCGGAAGATGTCGAGAGCGGAGCCGTCTGACAGGCTGGTCTCGATGCGAGCGACCGCGTCCGCTTCGTCGGAAGTGACACCGGAAAGGAGCAGCATCTCAGCGCCGAGCCGTACGGTCAGCTCGCGGGTGTCGGCGGGACCTTGCCCGCGCAGGATGTCGATGGACTCGGCGACTTCCATGGCGTTGCCCACCATGCGACCGATGGGCTCGTCCATCTGTGTGAGCACGACCGTGACGCGCTTGCCGGCGGCTTCGCCGATGACACGAATCGCCTGGGCGAGTTCCCGTGCCTCCGCCTCGGTCTTCATGAATGCACCGCGGCCGACTTTGCAGTCGAGGACGAGACCGTCGATGCCTTCGGCGAGCTTCTTGGACATGATCGACGACGCGATTAGCGGCACGGACTCGACGGTCGCCGTGACGTCGCGCAGGGCATATAAACGCCGGTCCGCCGGTGCCAGCCGTTCGGTTTGACCGATCAGGCATGTGCCCAGCTGACCAACCAGTTCGATGAACCGTTCGATGCTCAGGTCGACCCGGAAACCGGGAATCGTCTCCAGCTTGTCCAGGGTGCCGCCCGTATGACCCAGGCCCCGACCCGAAACCATCGGCACGGCCACACCGCAGGCCGCGACTGCGGGCGCCAGCGGCAACGAAATCTTGTCGCCGACTCCGCCGGTGGAGTGTTTGTCGATCTTCGGCCGAGCGATGGCGCTCAGGTCGACCACATCGCCGGAGTGCACCATGGAGTCAGCCCAGACCGCGAGTTCGGCGTCGTCCAGGCCACGAAAGAAGATCGCCATCAGCATGGCCGATACCTGATAGTCGGGAATCGAGCCGTCGGTGGTGCCGGCGATGAAACCGCGGACGTCGTCCGGGCTAAGCCGGCCACCGTCGCGTTTCTTACGTATTAGCTCTTGCGGCAGGAAGCTCATGTGATCGCGGGCAGAATGCTCGTGCCGTACGCCGGCGCGGTCACGTCGAATACGTCCGCGATGGTCGCACCGATATCAGCGAACGTCTTGCGGATACCAAGGTCGACGCCCGCCGAGCCAGTCGGGCCAAAAGCGAGCAGTGGAACGTACTCGCGTGTGTGGTCTGTTCCCGGCATGGTCGGATCGTTGCCGTGGTCGGCGGTGAGCATGACCAGGTCGCGATCGGAGCGGACTTTTTCCATCAGCTCACCGAGCTGGCCGTCGAACTCGCGCAGGCATTCGTAGTAGCCCGTCGGATTGCGCCGGTGGCCGTACATGGCGTCGAAGTCGACCAGGTTGATGAAGATAAGCCCGCTATCGACTTCGTCCATCAACGCCATGATCTGCTCCATGCCGTTGCGGTTTCCCTTGCTCTTGACCGAGCGCGTGATGCCCTTGCCGCAATAGATGTCGGAGATTTTTCCGATGCCCACCACGTCAGTACCGTTTGCGGCCAGCGCATCCAGTACGGTCGGCGCGGGGGGCGGTACCGCGTAGTCCTTGCGGTTGTACGTGCGTTTGAACGAGCCAGGGGCACCGACAAATGGCCGGGAGATCACGCGACAGACATTGAAGTCGTCGAGGATGTCCCGCGCAATCTGGCTGGCCTTGTACAGCTCTTCCACCGGCACGACGTCTTCGTGGGCGGCAATCTGGAAGACCGAGTCGGCAGACGTGTAGACGATCAAGTCGCCGGTCTTCATGTGCTCTGGGCCGAGCTCTTCGATGATCACTGTGCCCGATGCGACCTTGTTGCCTAGCACGCCGCGGCCGGTGCGTTCGCGGAACGGCGCCATGATCGCTTCGGGAAAACCATCGGGGTAGACGGCGAAGCCTTCATCGATCTTGAGGCCGGCCATTTCCCAGTGTCCCGTGGACGTGTCCTTGCCCGCGGAAATCTCCGCACACTTACCGTATGCACCCGTGGTGGTCGTCGTTGGGGCCATGCCTTCGATGGCGGTGAGGTTGCCGAAACCGAGCGCCTGTAGTCGAGGCAGGTCGGCACCGCCAACAGTCTCGGCGATGTGGGCGATGGTGTTGCTGCCTTCATCGCCGTAGCTCGCGGCGTCGGGCAGTTCGCCGCAGCCCACCGAGTCCATGACGATGAGAATGACCCGGTCGATTGCCATCTAGTAGCCGCCGCCTTTTGCGGCTTTTCCCGACACGATCGCGACCGAGGCCGATGCTCCGATGCGTGTGGCGCCGGCCAGCTTCATTTTCTCCACGTCTTCAGCGGAACGCACACCGCCGGAGGCTTTGACTCCCATGCGATCGCCGACGACCCGGCGCATGAGCGCGACGTCCTCGACCGTGGCGCCGCCTTTGCTGAACCCGGTTGATGTCTTGACGAACGCCGCGCCGGCAAGCTTGGACAGGGAGCAGCCGATGATTTTCTCTTCTTCGTTGAGCAGCGCCGTTTCCAGGATGACCTTGACACCCGACGGAGCCGAAGCTTTGACCACGCGGCAGATGTCCTCGAACACGGTTTCGTAGTCCTGAGACTTGAGCGCGCCGACGTTGATCACCATGTCGATTTCACTGGCGCCCGAGCGGACCGCCTCTTTGGCTTCGTATGCTTTTGCCGTCGGTGCCATCGCGCCGAGGGGAAAGCCAACGACGGCGCAGACCATGACGTCGGTGCCGCTGAGCATGCCTTTGGCAAGGCCGACCCAGGTCGTGTTTACACACACGGAAGCGAACCGGTGTTTGCGCGCGTCTTCACACAGGGCCACCACATCGGCTCGTCGGGCTTCCGGCTTGAGCAAGGTGTGGTCGATCATCTTGGCCATGCTGGTTTCGAGTTTGCCGATTCCGGATGGCGCCGCCACACGTGCGGCACCGGCTTGCTCGATGGCGCGTACGGACCATGGCCGGCGGACCACGCAAGAACCACAGTCTTCGCAGTTCTCTCCGGGGCCGCTGTCGTCGGTACATTGGCGGCTGCCGCCACCGCCAAGGGTGACCAAACCGGGCGTACCCAAACGGGAGCGGACGCGCTCGGTGATGATATCGACGAGGCGGTCGACTTCGTTATCGGTTGCAGACATAGACAGGGGAATATACCCGAAATCTATAGGTCCATAGCAAGGCGGAACGTGACGTCGCGTTGCCCGGCCTTTTGGCGTTTTGCGGCCTGATTAGAGCCCTTTCGCACCGCCTGGACGGATCCGCTGGTCCCATCGTCGACCCATTCCCACAGCCTGGCGGTCAGTTCGATGTCCTTGGCCTTGGCCACGGCATCCCACTCGGCCGGGCGGAGCAGGCGTTTGCCGTTTGCCCGGGCGAAGCTTTCGGCGTGGGGGAAGGACACGTTGGTGACCGGCTTGCTATTTCGACGTGGGTTGGAGCTCTTCCGCCGGGGAAACGCTGCCGCGTATTCGCCATGCCGCACCGGGCGTTTGTCCACGAAGAACCAGGCGCTGCCGTCGGGCTTGCGGACCAACAGCATGTTCTTGGGCGGCGTCAGCTTGTTGCGGTCGCTGGTCTTGAGGCCGGCATCGGAGGTCGGTTTAGTGCCAGCGTCCGAGCTGGGCATGGGCCCCCAGATGACCAGGTACAAGCCGACGACGAACACCAGCGCGCATACCACGGTGGTCGCGATCAACGCCCGGGACACCTTCGGTTGCGGCATTCCCGTGCTGCCCAAGCTGCCCAGGCTGCCGCCAGCCGGCATGCGTACCTTGGTTGGCGCGGCATCGTCGGGATCAGAATCCGCGGCACTGGCACCGGCGAATAGGGCCGCCTGCGGTCCGGAACCACCGACGAATGGGGTGGGGGCGACGTTTCCACCCGGGCCGCCGTTGGTTACCTGGCGCGCAGGCTGGGTCGAGCTGGCTTCCATGCGGTCGATCATCGTGCCCAGCTGCTCGATCAGTTCGGCGTAGCCAGGACGATCCACGGGCTTTTTGGCCATCAACTTCCGCGCGAGCTCCGCCAGTTCCGGGTCGGCTGTCTTGTTCTTGGCCCGTGCATCGGGAGCTGGCTGACGCAGATGGCGGGCAACGACCTTGAGGTATTTGTCGTCGGCTTTCTTGCCGGTGCGGAATGGCGGCATGCCGACGAGCAAGAAGTACAGCGTGCCTCCCAGGGCGTAGATGTCGACGCGCTCGTCGATGCGTTCGCCGCGCGCTTGTTCGGGCGCGATGTAATCGGGCGTGCCGACGACCACGCCCAACGCTGTGAGCGCGGGTTCGTCGCCCGGGTCGACGGGCTTGGCCAGTCCGAAGTCTGTGACCTTGACGCTGCCATCCAGGAGCAGCACCAGGTTCGACGGTTTGACATCGCGATGGATCAAGCCAGCTCGGGCCGCCGCTTCGAGCCCGCGCGCCGCGTCGATGATCGCCCTGGCAGCTTGCAGCGATGTCCACGCACCGTTGCGCGAAACGTCGGAGCCAAGGTCGACGCCCTCGAGGTATTCCATCGCGATGTACGGCCGGTCGTCGTAGTTGCCGGTCGTGAACACCTGCACGACGTTCGGATGGGATATCGCTGCGACCGCTCGGCCTTCGCGAACGAACCTGGCACGCAGCTCGTCGTTGTCCCGATGGCGCTCGTTGAGAATCTTCAGCGCGATCTGCCGATGTAGATCGTCATCGATCGCCAGGAACACGTCTCCCATGGAACCTGCGCCGATCACCTTGTCGACGCGGTAACGGTCAATCCTCGTTCCGGGACCGATCGGCGTGTCCATAACGACCCGAATATACCGCGACTTCGTCCAGATCCCGAATCGCCCGGCCCGCCGAATGACCGACATTGACGTCCAGTTTCCGGTGGCTGGGAGATTTTGCCCCCGGCATAGTCGACATCGTGATGGTTACTTCAGCTTCTCTACCGCCTCGGGCCGAAATGGTCTCAGCATTTTTCGCCGAAGACCCGAGTTACGCGGGCGTGTTCATTGTGGCGGTCAAGACCACCGGGATCTTCTGTCGTATTGGCTGCCCTGCGCGCAAACCCAAGGCGGAGAACGTGGACTTCTACCCGAGACCGCAGGAGGCCGTGCTCGCCGGATATCGGCCATGCAAACGCTGTCGGCCCCTCGAACCTGCCGGAGTCGGCCCTGTGTGGTTGCCAGATCTCCTGGCTGCCCTGGATGCCGATCCCGCCCGGCGTTGGAAGGACCAGGATCTGCGTGCCCTCGGCTTGAGCCCCGAACAAGTTCGCCGCTGGTTTCGCAAGCACCACGGCATGACGTTTCACCAGTACGAGCGCAGCCGTCGATTGGGAGCCGCCCTCGGTCACATGCGCGGTGGCGGGCGTGTCACCGACGCGGCACTCGAGCACGGCTACGACTCGCTCTCCGGGTTCAATGATGCCTTCCGAAAACTGTTTGGCGCGGCGCCAACGAAACGGAGCGATCTCACATGCGTGACCATGACCCGACTCGTCACCGAGCTTGGCCCCATGCTCGCGGGCGCAACCGACGAAGGTCTGTGCTTGCTAGAGTTCGTGGACCGCCGCATGTTGGAGACGCAGATCGAGCGAGTTCGCCAACGCCTGCGCTGCCAGTTCATCCCGGGCACGCACCCGATGCTCGTGCAAACCGCGCGGGAACTCGACGAGTACTTCAACGGAAGCCGTCGCGCGTTCTCAGTCCCGCTGGTTACCCCGGGCACCGAGTTCCAACAGCTCGTGTGGAAATACCTGGAGCAGATTCCTAGCGGCAAGACCACGAGTTACAGCGCTCTGGCCAAGACCATTGGCCGCCCCAAAGCGACCCGCGCAGTCGCCCGCGCCAACGGCGACAACCGTATCGCGATCATGATTCCATGCCATCGGGTGATCGGCGCCGACGGCAGCCTCACTGGCTATGGTGGAGGCCTATGGCGAAAACGCCGCCTACTCGAGCTGGAACAACAGTAGCGCCAAGCTACATGTCGTCGCCGCGATGGGTGACGCTGGCGAACCGGGTGTACTTACCTTCGAACACAGTGTTGACCGTGCCCGTGGCACCGTGGCGGTTCTTGCCGATGATCACCTCGGCGATTGCCGGATTCTCGGTCTCCGGGTTGTAGATGACGTCCCGGTAGATGAACATAATCAAGTCAGCGTCCTGCTCGATGGCGCCGGACTCACGAAGGTCTGACAGCTGCGGCCGTTTGTCCTGGCGTGATTCCAAACCGCGGTTGAGCTGCGAAAGCGCGACCACCGGGCAGTTGAGCTCCTTGGCCAGGCCTTTGAGGCCACGGGAGATTTCAGAAATCTCCTGTTCGCGGCTGCCCTTCCGGGCTTGCTCGCTTCCGGTCATCAGCTGGAGGTAATCGATGATGATCAAGCCGTACTTCTTGTCGCCGCGCAGCTCCTTGTCGGCCATGAAACGGCGCGAACGAGCGCGCAACTCACGCAGCGACAGGGCGGGGGTGCCGTCGATCATCAGGTTGGCTTTGGACAGGTTGTTCGCCGCGTAGGTCAGGTTGGTCATGTCCTGACGCTGCAGTTGGCCACGACGCAGGGAGCTGGAGTCGACCCGCGCTTCCGAGCAGAGCATACGCTCCGCCAGCTGGCTTCCGGACATCTCGAGGGAGAACACGATGACCGGCCAGCCCTGGCCGACAGCCGCGTTCTGGGCGAGGGACAGGGCGAAGGAGGTTTTGCCCATGGCGGGTCGAGCCGCGAGGATGACGAGCTCGGTGGGTTGCAGGCCGGCGGTCATGGCATCCAGGTCGCCGAACCCCGTGGGGATGCCGGTGATGCCGCCAGCCGCAGCGAAGCGCTGGTCCAGGCTGCTGAAGACGTCCTTCAGTAGCTTCTTGAGGATCTCGGGGCCCCCGCGATCCGTCGCCTGGGTAACCTTGAAAATAGCCGCCTCGGCCTGGTCCAGGTAGTCTTTGACATCGCCGTAGTCCTCGTAGCCTTTGGCGGCGATTTCGGACGCGGCAAGCATGAGTTCACGCGCCGAATACGTATCGCGCACGATCTCGGCATAGTGCTCGACGTTATCGGCCGTCGGCACGCGCATCGCCAGCTCGGCGAGGAACGCCAGACCACCGATGGCATCGAGCTTGCCCTCCTGGCTCAGCTCGGCTTCGAGAGTGACTTCGTCGATGGGCCGCGCCTTCGCCTCGAGCCGTCGCATAGCGGCGAACACGACGCGGTGTTTGGGATCGTAGAAGTGTTCCTCGGAGATATGGTCCAGGCCCGTAAGAACATCATTACGTAGCAGCACGCCGCCGAGAACGGACGCCTCTGCTTCAACGCTATGCGGTAGAACGCGAGCTTGTCCCGACATCGATTGAGTCTAGCTGACGTGAGGAATACTCCCGAGGGGGAGCCGTAGGAGAGTTGGCCATTCTTCGGCCCCGAGCTGACGCCCGGGGCTCTAGAATAGGTGGTGGGCTTGCTTAGTCGTCTGCGCCAACGACCCAAAATTTCAGGGTCGCTGTCATTTCCGAACCGAGCTTGACTTCGACTTCGTACTTGCCCAGCGCGCGGACCGCCTCCTTGAGGCCGATCTTGCGGTGGTCGATGTCGAGGTTTGCTTTCTTTAGCTGCTCAGCGATGTCATGGGACGTCACTGAACCGAACAGCTTCTCGGCTTCGCCAACACGGCGCTCGAACTGAAGCGTCATGCCGTTGAGGCGATTTGCGATCTCCTGGGCAGCGCCGCGCGCTTTGGCCACTCTGGATTCGATCGCGCGCCGCTCGTGCTCCAAGCGTTTCACGTTACGGGTCGTGGCCGAGATAGCCATGCCCTTCGGCAGCAAGTAGTTGCGGCCGAACCCTGGTTTTACGCTTACGACCGCGCCGGCTTTGCCGAGCTTCGGTACATCTTGAGTCAGGATAAGTTGCATGACTGGCTCCTTACTTGCCCGTAACCGTAAACGGCATCAAGGCGATCATCCGCGCGCGACGTACAGCGACGGACAGCGCACGCTGGTGCTTGGCGCAGTTACCGCTGATACGGCGTGGGACCAACTTGCCGCGATCGGTGATGAAGTTCTTGAGGATCTGGGGGTTCTTGTAGTCGAGAATGACCGTGGTGTCCGCGCAGAAACGGCACACCTTGCGGCGACCCATGCTGCGACCCCGCGCCTTGCCGAGCATGCGAATGACCGGTCGGCGGATGTCTTTTCCCTCAGTTGTCGTTGTGTCAGCCATGACTATTTGTCCTCGCCTTCGCTCTTCGCTTCTTCGCCATCAGCTTTGTCGTCGCTGCTAGCTGCTTTGTCGTCGCTGCTGTCCGCGTCGGCTGCTTCGGCTTTCTCGCCTTCAGCTTTCTCACCTTCGGCTTTTTCGCCTTCAGCTTTCTCGCCTTCAGCTTTCTCACCCTCAGCGCCTTCGGCTTTAGCGGTCTCGCCTTCGCCCTCAGCGCCTTCGGCTTTGGCGGTTTCGCCTTCGCCTTCTTCACCCTCTTCGCCAGTGTGGCGTAGGAACATGTCCTCTTCGTCGGCTGCTGTGGTAGCGGCCGCCTCGTAGGTCTCGTCGGTCACTTCCGACGGGCGAGCTTCCGGGTCTACGTCCGTGTCGAGCTTGATCGTCATGAAACGCAGAACGTCGTCGAGCAGGCGCATGCTGCGCTCTACCTCTTCGACGACACCGTGACCGGCCAGGTACTGCCAGTACAGGTAGATGCCCTTGCGCTCTTTCCTGATCTCGTAAGCGAGGCGACGCTTGCCCCAGTTGTCGAGCTTGAGCACTTTGCCGCCGCGCTCTTCGATGATCCCGCGAACTTTACCGTTTACCTCGGCGACCAATTCGTTGGTGCTGCCGGGACGCAGGATGTAGATGGTTTCGAACTCGCGCCGTGTATTAGGCGCGTCTGCCAAGCTAGGCAGTTCTGCTGCTGTTGTCACTGTGGTTCTCCTCTCGGGTTATAGCCCAGCGTGACGCGACAACATGTCGGTCCGCCGAGCAAGGAACGCTACTTTTGGTTGTCGGGACTGGTGTCCGACTCCTTGGTGTTGGTGGTCTTGTCGGCCTTCTCGGCCTTCTCGGCAAGCGCCTGTTTGCGCTTCTCGGCCTTCTCGGCCTTCTCACTACTGGTGTTGAACTCGTTCATTGCGGCTTTGGCGCCTGCATCCACGATCATGGCGCTGGCGTCCGCGGCGCGTTTGACGAACTCGTCGAGCTCCGCTGACATGGCCGACGGAAAATCGCTCAGCACGTAACCGGCGACTTGCTTGTCCTTGCCCGCGGCTTTGCCCGCCGCAGCGAGTTGCGCCGCGTTGGGGCCCGGCTTGCCGACACCGACGCGAACGCGAAGGAAGTCTTTGCTACCCAGCTGCTGAGCCATGGAGCGCAGGCCATTGTGGCCACCGTGGCCGCCACCCACCTTCACCTTGATGCGGCCCACGTCGAGATCAATGTCGTCATGGACGACGATGATCTTGTCGGGGTCGATCTGGTAGAAGGCCGCTGCGCGTTGCACGGCGTAGCCGCTGAGGTTCATGAACTCCATGGGTTTCTGCAAAAGGACTTTGTCGTAGCCAAACATTCCCGACGAAAATTCGCCGCCGAACTTGTCGCGGAGACTGTAGTGGAAGCGGCTGGCCAGCTCGTCGATGACCATGAAACCGACGTTGTGTCGGTTTCGCTGGTACTTGGGGCCCGGGTTTCCCAGGCCAACGACGAGCCACATAGCCTTTTCCTCGTGTCTCTCGCGACAGGTAGGGAACGCCGCCTACTTCTTCTCTTCCTTTTTCTCGGCGGTTTCGCCCTCTTTTTTGTCCTTGTCGTCCGCGGCTGGAGCGGCGGCGCCCTCGGCACCCTCTTCCTCTGCGGCGACCTCTTCTTCTGCGGCCGGAGCGGTGCAGGTGACGATGGTCAGTTTGGGAGCATCGAGAATCTCAATGCCTTCCTGAATCTTGAGGTCGCTGATGTGAAGCACATCGCCGATGTCCAGGTTGGTGATGTCCAGCTCGACCTGCGAGGGGATGTCCTGCGGGCGGCACGACAAGCGGAGTTCATGGCGAACAACGTGCAGCTGGCCACCAAGGACCGCGCCGACGAACTTGCCGGTGAGTACGATCGGTACCTCGACCTCGACCTTTGCTTCGGTGTCGATGGCGACCAGGTCGACATGCAGCACGTTGCGGCTGATCGGGTGGACCTGGTAGTCCTTGAGCATCACGGTGAGCTGATGCGCGGCGGTTCCGTTGTCCTCGACGGTCACGTCGATAACGGTGTTGTGCCGTTTCTCGGGATCCAGCGCGCCCTTGAGCAAACGTGGGCTGAGACTGATGGGCAGTGGGGTCTCGACGTTGTGGCCGTAGCACACACCGGGGACCAACTCCTGCGCGCGTAGCTTGCGAGCCACACCTTTCCCCTTACCCGAACGAACCTGAACCGTAAGCTTTCCGACTTCCATGATAGCCCTCTAGATAAACAGCGACGAAATAGAGTCGCCGTGGTGGATGCGCTTACACGCCTCCCCAAGCAGACGACCGACAGACAGAGTGATGATTTTCTTACTAGCTTTGCCCGCTTCGCTGAGCGGGATGGTGTTGGTGACGATGACCTTGCTCAGGGGCGAGGCGTCGATTCGCTCGATAGCCGGACCGGAGAAGACCGGATGGCTGCCGCAGGCGATGACTTCGGTGGCGCCTGCGTCCTTCAGCGCCTTAGCGGCGGTGGTCAAGGTACCGGCGGTGTCGATGATGTCGTCGACGATGATGCAGCGCTTGCCCTTCACATCACCGATGATGTGCATGACTTCCGATACGTTGGGACCGGAGCGGCGTTTGTCGATGATGGCGAGGCCACCTTTGAGTCGCTTGGAGTAGGCGCGGGCACGCTCGACGCCACCGGCATCGGGCGACACGACGACGACGTCGTGCATGTAACCCTCGTTACGCAGCTCCTCGATGAACACCGGCATCGCGAACAAATGATCGAACGGGATGTCGAAGAAGCCCTGAATCTGCCCAGCATGAAGATCGATGGAGACGACTCGGTCTGCACCGGCCGCCGAGATCAGATTGGCGACGAGCTTCGCGGTGATGGGCGTGCGCGGTTTGGTCTTACGGTCCTGCCGTGCGTAGCCAAAGTACGGCAACACGGCGACAATCGATCCGGCCGAGGCGCGGCGAAGCGCATCGATCATGATCAACAACTCCATCAGCCCTTTGTTGACCGGGGTACAGGTCGACTGGATCACGAAGCAATTCACGCCGCGAACGTTCTCGCCGATCTCGACGTAAATTTCGCCATCGGAGAAATGGGTCACGTCCGCGCGGCCCAGTGGAATCTCGACGAACTTGCAGATTTCGTCTGCAATCGTCTCGTTCGCGTTACCTGTGAAAATCGATAGAGTCTTGAGCACCTGTTACTCCCACCCGACGAGGTACGGAGAAAGGAGCGATCTACCTGTTCAGCCGGCAGAGGTCAACCGGAAACTCAACAAGATCGCTGGGTTCGCTGGGCTACGCCCCTAGCTGCGCGTTATCCTTCACCGCCGTCGCCTTCGCCGTCGCCGTCCTGGCTCTCGGAGTACTCGCCGCCGCAGTCGTAACCCCGGGAAAGATTGGCTCTCTTGGGGATTGCTCGGCGCCCACCCGGGCCAAAGCTGTTGACGATCTTGCCCAGCTCATCGGGGGCGCTCGGTCCGCCGTGGCTCGGTCGGGCTTCGCCCTCTTTGGCCTGAGTTTCCAGGTGCAGGGTCTGAGTCGGGAACGCGAAGGAGATGCCCAGCTCGTTGGCGAGGCGAATGATCTCGAGGTTCAGGTTGGTGCGGGTCCGCAGCTCGTCGTTCCAGCTTGGCGACAACATGAACGAGTACAGCAGGACATCCAGGGACGACGCGGAGAACTCGCGGAACTCGACCAGGTAGTAGTCCTTACGCATGCCGGGCATACCCGCGATGATGGCGCGCACGCCTTCGCAGAATGCCTGGATCTTCTCGGGCGGTGTGTCGTACGCGAGGCCCAGGGTCGTGGTGTAGCGCCGGTACTTTCGCGCGCCGTAGTTGTCGACCATCGTGTTGACGATGGTGGCGTTGGGCACGGTGATCACCGAGTTGTAGAACGTGCGCACTCGAGTGGTTCGGAAACCGACCTCTTCGACGACACCTTCGGTGGTCTTGATCACGACCCAGTCGCCGATCTGGAACGGCTTGTCGATGAAGATCATGATCGAGCCGAAGAAGTTGGCGATGGTGTCTTTCGCCGCGAGAGCAAATGCCAAACCACCGAGGCCGAGACCGGCGAGCAGCGAGCCGACGTTCACGTCCAGGTTCTGCATGATGAAGATGCCGCCGATGATGGCGACGAACACCTTCAGGGTCTTGGTGACCAGAGGAACCAGCTGATCGTCCAGGCGGCTCTCGGTTCTGTCCGCTTTCGCCTGCATGACGTCGGCGAGCACATCGATCATGCGGTAGCCGAGCCAGACGACCGAGAACGCGGCCAACCCCTCGGTGAGCACGTAGGACGTCTTGAGTACCTTGATCGGGAACAACAGCAGGGGCAGGCCTATATAGAAGACGCCTGCCATGACCAGGCCGCCAATAGGTCTACTGGCCCGTGCGACTGCTTGATCCAGATACTTGAGGTTGGTTCTGCGCGCAACGCGGCGCACGTACGTACTGATGAAGAAGACGATGAACTTCTGCACCATCAAGGCGAGGAAGATCAGGGCGAGGATGCCCATCCAGCTCCACAGCTCGATGCCCAGGAAGCGGCCCAGCATCCAACTCGGCAGCTTTCGTTTCCACTTTGCGGACGCAGGCGCTTTGTCTTCGCCGCGCATCATCGTGTCGCGAGTGAACAACCACTTGTGCGTCGTGGTGTCGTACTGGAGTACGACCCATTTCAGTCCGCTCGAGTGGTAGACGAAGCGCTGGCGCTTGGGGTGGGTGATGCCTTTGTCGGTCTTGACCGCCATCCATGCTTCGGAGTGCGGAATCTCGTCCATCTGAACGTGGACGCGGGTCTTGTCGATCGCCTCGTGAAGAAACTGGGATAGCTTGGGGGCATCGCTCGGGTCGTCCAGCGTTGCCGCGTTGACGCACTCAGCGCCGCGAGCGCCGCTCTTCTTGGCCTGAAAGATCTGGACCCAGGCTTCCAGCGGCGTGCTGCACGTTCCGTCGTCGTATTGGCCGACGTGCTTTTCGAAGTAACTGCTGGTCAGGCAGTCGAGGTCGCCAGCCGGCGGTTCCTTCTCGTCCTTCTTTGGTTTCTTCGTCGCCTTCTTCTTCTCTCGGCAGACCTTGCGGTCGTCGGCGACGATGGCGCGCATACGCTGAAGTGCGGCGATGAGCGGGTCGATCTTCTTGACGACACCAGCGTCAACTGGCGCCGGCGGCTTGGCGGGGGCTGCGTCGGGGGTGACGAGCGCGGGTTTGGGCGCGGCGTCCACAACGGCAGCGGCGTCGACCGAGCCTGCGTCGACCACTGGGACCTTCGGCTGAGCGGCCGGTGGCGTGGGCTTATCAGGCGCCTGCGCATCTGCAAGCGCCGGTACGAAGGCGAGCAACAACGCCCCGAAAACCCACAATCCTACCCTTGGTACCGACATGGGCGGCACCTTAAGGGAGCAGTCCAGGGAACGCAAGGGTTGACACCGGACGCGTTGGCGAGTGATTTACACCCATGGAGCTAGCCCAAGACTTGTTGGACATCCTGGTTTGTCCCGAGTCCAAACAACCTCTCGTCTTCTTCCCAAAAGGGGAGGGCAACGATGATGACGCTTCGGCGTTCCTGTTTTGCGAGTCGTCGCAGCTCAGGTACCGGCTCGAAGATGGAATCCCCGTCCTGCTGGTCGAAGAGGCGGAAAAGCTCGACGAAGCGACAACCAGGCGCCTGGCCGCTCGGGCCAAAGAGCTCGGCCTCTAGGTCGCTCGCCGCACATATATAGTCGGCGTCAGAGCTGGGACGCGATTTTTGCGCCCAACATGGCACCGTCTTCATTGCTGAGCTTGCCCGGCTTCCAACCCACGCCCAGCCCCTTGCCGTCGCTCTGCTTCGGAATGATGTGGAAGTGCACGTGAAACACAGCCTGGTGCGCTCCCGGGCCGTTGTTCTGCAGGATGTTGTACTCGCTGGTTCCGGTGGCAGCCATGACCGCTCGGGCAATCCGCGGGAGTACTCGTCCGATCGCAGCCGCCGAGTCGTCCGATAGGGCGTCCAGGGTCTCGGCCGGTTCCTTCGGGATGACGAGCGTGTGTCCCTCGCTCAACGGGAAGATGTCGAGGAACGCCAGCACCTTGTCGTCTTCGTAGATGCGATGGCAGGGAATCTCACCCGCAATGATTTTCGCGAAGATCGTCATGACCAGACAGTAAACGGCCAGTTAACGAATGGCCACACTGTGGTGTCCCAAGCCGTGGAGTGTAGAGGTTCCCAACAACTACCTGTGGTGTTCACACGCACCTTGTACCTAATTCTAGGTGCCTAGAGACGGCACACTTCTTGGTATGGTTGTGGGTGGATTGTTGATCGTCGTCAAGAGACGCGTGCGGAGAGAGGGACTCGTATGAGACGAGAAATCGGCGTGATTCCCCTGGCCACCCTGATCCTGGGGGTCGTTGTGGTCAGCGGATGTAGCGAAACGGTGGATGGGCTTACCCCGGTGGGGGGCGCGGAGGCGTCGGAGGTGGAACAGCGCAGGTTCTTGCGCCGACTTCATCTAGACCTGTCGGGGGCGGTGCCGAACGAGAGTGACCTGACCGCAAACCTCGACACGCTCAGTAGCGACGGTGACTCCGCCACTACCCGGGCCGGGCTGGCAGATGGTTTGCTGAGTCAGGACAAGTTCCCGATTCAGTTCGTCTCGGAGATCGAGAACGGCGTCTACGGTGGTGAGCGCATCGAAGATCGCTACGCCCTGCTGTGCGGCATCATTCGAAGCAACACGGTCGCGTGTCAGAGCTGCACGAGCTCCGACCCCTGTGATTGCACGTGCACCGAGCTCGCCGAGATCTTTACGGACCGACAGGGGCTGTACGACGCTGCCGACGACATGATGGCCGGCGCGTCGACGTCGGACATCGAGCGGCGCTACGCCAAGAGTCGCGCGTTCCGCGATCTGTCGGCCGCGGACACTGTCTCCACTCAGTTGTTCGAACAGTTCGTAGGCAGGATCCCCGAGCCCGACGAGCTGACGAACTCGGCCCGCATGATGAACGGACTGCAATTGGATCCTAGTAATCCGACCGGCTTGTTGTTCCATCGCCACGGCAGCGACTACGACGACCTCATCGACATCATCTTCGAGTCGGAGGTGTATCGGGAGGCGCTGGTCAAACGTGTGTTCGAACGCTACCTGGGCCGGCTGCCGAGTGCCGACGAGTTGTCGCACTTCTCGCCCGAGGTGGACTCGAGCAATCCCGACCTTCGACCCATTATCCGCGCGGTCACGTCGTCGCGCGAGTACTTCGAGCAGTAGGAGGAACCGATGCTGAGCCAAGCGAGACGCTTCTGTTTGAGCCTTGCGGTCGCGGCTGCCGTTGCCGCAACTGCTGCTGCATGTACCACCGAGACCACTTACGCGTTCGACGATGTCACCATCGGTTCGGACGACAACACCGGCGAGCCCCGCGCTCGTTCCAATAGTCAGTTCGTTCGCGCGCTCTACGCGGACCTTATCGGTCGCACGCCAGAGTCGTACGACCTGGTGTTGACCAACGCTGGCGCTGAGGCTGGTCGCTTCGCGTTGGACGAGCAACAGATCGTTCTTCAGGCGCTGGACGACGTCGGTGATCCGACGCCCATGCGCGCGCTGTTGGCCACGGCATTGACCAACTCTGCCGAAGCCAACATTCCCGCCAAAGGTGAGGTGGAAGACGCGGCGACGTACATCACCGAGCAGTTCAACAAGTTGCTGGGGCGGGATCCAAACGCTTACGAGTTGGCGGCTTTCGTCGACGAGTGGAAGTCCGATTCTCACGTCAATCCTCGAACCCTCATCCGCGCGCTGGTCGGCTCGCGCGAGTACCAGAGCTACTAGGAGGCACGGATGTCATTTTCCAGAAGAAAATTTCTCGGTGGCGCAGGCCTCCTCGCGGCAGGCGCAGCGCTATCCCCGTTGATCAAAGTCAAACGCGCGTTCGGTGGCGGTGAGTTCGCGACCAAACATGTGGTCATCCTCGGCATCGGCGGCGGGTTGCGCAAACACGAATCCCTCGGCATGCAGTGGGGGGCCACCATGCCCAACTTGTTCGGCAACGTGCCGGTCATCAGCGGCTTCGGCAGCGGTGACGCGGGCGCTCCGGTCATAGCGCCTGAGTACACGTCGCTGGTGCAGCCCCTGGTGCTACCTACGCCGCGGGCGACGCCTCTGTATACAGAGGGCACTCTGATCACCAACATGCGCTACGCCGAGGGCGCGCCAGGCCACTTGCAAGGGCAGGCATGCCTGGTCAGCGGCTACTACAACAACATCGAGAATCGCGCCGACGCGCGGCTCCCCGTGCCGACCATCTTCGAGCTTCATCGTCGCGAGACCAATCGTCCGGCCACGGATGCCTGGTACGTGTCTGTCGTTGGCGGTTTCTACCGCGCCTTGCAGTCCAGCGGTCATCCCCAGTTTGGCGGGCGTTACGGCGGCACATTCCTATCGCCGCCGGGAGTCATGTCGGCGCTGTTTCCCCTGGCGACGAGCGGCGTGCGTGAGCTCGACTTGAGCACACAGTTGCCGACGATTCCGTTTGACCCGGACGAAGACGCAGCCGTTGCTCGCATGCGCTCGTTGCTCGACGGCAACTCGCCGGAGTACCGCTACGACCGCGAGGTGTTCCGGGCGTCGGCGGCCGAAAACGCTGCGATGCAGGAACACGTAGGTTCCTACTACAGCGACCCGACCTATCAAGCCTACTACCCGGACTCCATGGGCATCGGCGTGTCGAACGGTGACGGTGGTCTCAACGGGACCAACGATGCACTCAGCGTCTATCACGCTGAACAGATTCTGCAGATCTTCAAACCGTCGGTCATGGGGCTCACCCTCATCGACGTCGATCAGTGCCACAACGACTTCAATGCCTATCTTCGAGGGCAACAAATCGCTGATGCGTGCGTCGCCCACCTGTGGAACTTCATCCAGTCAACGGATGGCCTACGCGACGAGACCACGCTGGTCGTGATGCCGGAACACGGACGCCATCTGTACTACAACGGCCAGAACCCGGACAGCCTGCAACGGTCGGGTATCGACCACGGTCAGGGAGACGATGGCGATCGCGATGTATGGGCGCTCATCCTGGGCCCCGATACGAAACAGAATCAGATCATCGAGCCGACGGGCATCGTGCAAAACGGCCGCACGTCCGGGACTTACGAAACCATCGATGCGGTGTACTCGGCGATGGCACTGCTCGGACACGGGCAGGTGATGGCCGATACGTTGACCGCAGCTGAGGCGCGTCCGGGCGTGATGATTCAGGAGGCATTGGCATGAGACGCTTGTTGAACCAAACGCTTGGGCTCGCGAGTGTGCTGGTCCTTATGGGCAGCATGGCCTGTAGCGATCGTGTCGACGCAGGTGGCGCCGTCGCCGATGCCGGTGTCGACGATGATCCACTCACCTTCGAGTACAACCCTGCGGAGGGCTCTCTCGAAGATATCTACCGGACCATCATTGCCAAGCGCTGTTCGGGGCAGCCCGGGCTGTGTCACAACAGCCAGTTCGAACCGAACCTGTCATCGCCGGGCAACGCATATGCCTATCTGGTCAATCGGCCGGGCTTGGAGAAGCCTGATCGCCTGCGAGTCGAACCCGGCAACCCGGGCAACAGTCTGATCATCGACAAGATCCGTGGCCGTGACGTGTCGACGGTCATGCCTCTTGGTGCCGAGCCGTTGACCGAGGCGGAGATCGCGAAGATCGAAGCGTGGATCGCCAACGGTGCTCTTCGCCGGCCAGGTGCGGCGCCCGCGCCAGTGCTGAACAACCCGCCCAAGGACCCTGAGATCGGTGTGTTCAACGCGGCCGGCACTCGGCTGGACCAGGCGGGCTCGTATCCCGTGACACCTGGCACGGCGCTGACGTTCCGCCACTCGGTCGCCGACTTCGAGACGGCCGATGCCGACATCCCGTTCGCGGTGTTCATCCTGCAGAACTCCGACGGGCGCAACGTGGCTCTTGAGCCGGCCAGCTCGGATCCGAACCTGGGCTACGCCAGTTACAATCCGTCGGGGCCCCAGGGCAATGGCGACATTCTCAACTGGGAGTTCACGTTCACCATCGGTGCGACGATCACCTTGCGCGATGGCGCGGGCAACGAAGAAACCGTGTCGAGCTCCGGCCTGACCCTTACCCTGATCGCGTTCTACGCGGACGAGTTCCCCACGGGAATCCTGTCGTTCGCCGTATCCAACGCGGCGATCCTGGTGCAGTGACATGACTCGTTCAATATTGATGACATTCGTCGCGGTGCTTTCGGTTGGTGCGCTTGCCTGCAGTGATACGGACCCGGTACCCACGGTCAAGATCGTCGCGGCGGCCCCCGACATGCTCGATCCCAATGACGACCTCGCCGACGACCTGTCCATCACCGTGGAGTACACCGATGGCGACGCGGACCTGGGCGGTGGTGTGGCCGACGTGTACGACTGCCGGGCCGCGGGGTTGGTGAGTCAGCTTGTGATTCCAAGCATTGCCAGCCAGGAGGCTGTGGATAAAGGTGTTCCCATCGAGGGCGCCATGGAGCTGGTGGTCACCGACATCGGCGATGTGTGGCCGGACCTGCGCGCACCCAGCATCTGCGGCGATCTGGGCGTTGAAGACCCGACCAATGGGGAGGTCGTGTTTTGCGTCCTGCTCACCGACACGGCCGGAAACGTGAGCGGCGGGGATTGCACCGCCAGCATCACGGTCATGCCGTCCCTGTAATCACCAGCCGCAGTGTGATACATCTGTCGGGCCATGGCTGGTCACGGCAAAGGGGCGGTATTTCAGGCGATGATCGGGAACGGTTTCCTGACCATCATCAAATTCGTCGCGTTCGGGTTGTCGCGGTCGGGCGCGATGTTCTCCGAGGCGGTCCACTCTGCCGCCGACACCGCCAATCAGGCGCTGCTGTTCATCGGCATCCGCAAGAGCCAGAAGGAAGCCGATGACAAGTACCACTACGGCTACGGCGGTGAGCGCTACCTGTACGCCCTGTTGTCAGCGGTCGGTATCTTCATTTTGGGTGCCGGTGTCACCATCTATCACGGCATCGACTCGCTAATCCGTCCTCACGACGTCAACATTTCCTGGATCGACTATTCGGTGTTGGGCATCTCCATCGTCATCGATGGCTGGGTATTCGCTGCCGCCATCCGCGAAGCGAACCACGAGAAGGGCGACCAATCGCTCTTCAAATTCATCAAGAGCAGCACGGATCCCACCCTGGTGGCTGTGTTGTTCGAGGACTTCGTCGCTGTGCTCGGTGCGAGCATCGCCATCATCGGTTTGCTTATCGCGGACCTGACCGGCATCGCCGTGTTCGACTCCATCACCTCGATCGTTGTCGGTCTCTTGCTCGGGGGCATCGCAGTTTGGCTGGGCATGCGGAACCGTGAGCTCATTCTCGGGCCATCGATTCCATCGGAGCTTCAGGATGAAGTCGTCGAATTCCTGCGGGCGCAGCCGTCGGTGGAGAAGGTTCGCTACGTACGCACGCGCATCGCCGCGGCGGACCGGTTCACCCTGGCTGCCGAGATCGACTACAACGGTCACTACTTGGGCGAGCTTCACGCTGAATGGGTAGAGGAACAGCTCAGCAGTGGCGCGGCGGCCAAGGACCACACGCGATTCTCCGCCGAGTTCGGCGAGCGCATGATGGATGCGCTGGCCAAAGAGGTGGACCGCATCGAAGCGGCGCTGCGCAAGGAGTTCCCCAAGCTCAACGATATCGCCCTGGAGTCGGATTACACCCCCAACTCCCCGGCTCCGGCGTAGCGGCTGTATCCGTGCTGCTCGGCTAGCCGCGCTGTTTGCCGTCGAAGAAGGCCGGGTCCACCGACAGCTTCTCGGGGACGCGCTCACGGCGTGCGATGGCTTCGTCTCTGCGTACGCTGTAGCGTAGGTCGGCGTTAGCCGGCAGCTCCAGATTCGCCGGCATGTACAGGGTTGCGCACGCGGGGCCGCCACCGGCCTTGCCGAACAGCTCGAACAGGGCGACTCGATGGGTGGCCAGGCCGACATCATTGAGCGCCGCCTCGAACTCGGCGCTGCAGCCGTCCGGGATGAGCACGCCATCTGCGACCTGGCGCGAGTTGGCCGCGTACTCCTCGACTGCGTCGGTCTTGGTGATGGGTAGAACCGGCACCGCCGCGTTGACCTTGTCGGCGTGGTCGCCCCACAGCCCACCCGAGTAGTGAGCCAGGGTAGGGGAGCCCTTGGTTGGCCGCGCGCCGAAGTGAACCGTGTCGCCGTGAAAATGCGGATAGACCAACTCGGCGTACACCCGCGCTTGTTCGTCGACGCCGGCGTAGTCAGCGGCGAAGGTCGCGCCTTCGATGGAGGTGCGTATGGTCTTGCTGCCGACGCCCTCGTCGTAGTGTCCTGCCACCGCGTGAGTCAACACAACTTTGTCTCCGACTACGGCCACGTCGGCCATGCCTTCCCAGGAGTGTGGGTTGTCGATGACCTCGAGTCCGTAGTCCCCGAGCTCGGCGATGCGCTGGAGCAGTCGCCCGTAGTAGTAGCCTTCGGCGTGCCGGTGTTCGAGCATGCGCGGCATCAGCGCACGTACCTGCTTGTCCGCCACCGTGACCCAGGGACCATTGGCGGCGAACACGCGTCCGGTCATCACCGTCTTCATGTTGCCGAGCCACTCGGACGAGTCCTTGGGGAATATGTCGCCGCGCGCGTCGATGTGCAGGTTGCCTCGGTCCAGGTACTGGCGGTCGGCATCTTCGAACTGAAACAGAGCGTCGCCACCGCATTCCAGAATGGCGTCGCAGATGGCGAGCCACTCGTCGTAGGCGCGACGAGGCGAATACTCCAGGTGGGTGACTTCGCTTTTGTAGTTGGCGCCGGCCTTGTTACAGGTGGCGGGAACTGGAGGCCGAACGATTAGTAGTGTTCCGTAGACGTTCTCCAGGCCATTCCCCATGCCAAGGTTCTAGCAGTTGAACGGCGCTCGAATAAACATATTGTGGACCGGTCGGAATCGGCGGTACTTTCGCTTCGCCGGGAGGTGCGAATAATGCGCAGCCGCTTAGTTACGTTAGTTGTAGTCAGTGCGATGGCCTGCGCCTGCGGGAGTTCGTCCAGCGGAGACAGTGACGCCACGGCGGGTGGCATCGATGCCAACAAACCCGGCGTCGACGCATCTCCGGCGAATCCCGATGCCGGCGCGAACAACGGCCCTGTGCGTTTCATCGTCATGGGCGACGTGGGCACCGGGTCGCCGGATCAGCACGCTGTCGCCGCCGCGATCAAGAATAAGTGCGACACCGACGGATGTCAGTTCGTGATCCTGCTCGGGGACAACATCTACGACGCGGGTGTCGACGGCACCATGGACGATCAGTGGCGCACCAAGTTCCGCGAGCCCTACGCCAACATCGACTTGCCCTTCTACGCCGTCCTGGGCAATCACGATTACGGTGGCGAGGATCCGATCTTCGGCACGGACCAGGGCGGCCTGGGCAACGAGTTCGACGTCGGTCTCCACGAAGTGGCTTACACCAAGGTGGATTCCAAGTGGAACATGCCGTCCACGTACTACACGATCCAGTACGGCAACGTCGGCTTCATCATGCTCGATACCAACTCGATCATGTGGGACGACACGACTCACGGTGATCAGCGTGCCTGGTACGCGACCGCTTTGTCCGAGCTGTCGTCGGCTGATTGGGTAATCGCCGCCGGTCATCATCCTCTGCTCAGCAATGGCGCCCATGGCAATGCGGGGCAGTACGAGTCCATTGAGGTCGGTGGTATCGAGTTGCCGATCACCTCGTGGTTGGGCCTGGACCAACTCAACGGTAACAACATCAAAGATTTCTTCGACAACACGATGTGCGGCACAGTCGATGTGTCGTTCTCGGGCCATGACCACAATCGCCAGTGGCTCAACGAGAATGATGCGTTCTGCGGTGGCGAGCTGTTCGTTAGCGGTGCCGGCGCCAAGACCAAAGGCTGGGGAGTCGGTGGCAACGCAGTCCATTGGGAGGACGCCACGACTGAAGGCTTTCTCTACGTCGTCATCGAAGGCGACACGTTCACGGGCCAGTTCATCGACAAGAACGGGACTGTGAATTTCGAACGGTCTTTTGATCGGTAGCCGTAGAGCACCAGCGTAAGTAAGATGGAGGCCTTGACGGGTCTGCTGCTAATCAACCTGGGAACGCCGGACGAGCCCACCACTCCTGCGGTTCGCCGCTATCTGCGCCAGTTCCTCAGTGACCCGCGGGTCATCGATATCAACCCGGTCGGGCGATTCATGTTGCTCAACCTGGTCATCCTGCCGTTCAGGCCGAAGAAGAGCGCCCACGCGTATCAACAGATCTGGACCGAGCGCGGCTCGCCGCTGTTGTTCCATAGCGAGGATCTGACGAAGGCGGTCGCCGAACGCCTGGGCGAAGGCTGGTCGGTGCAGCTGGGCATGCGCTACGGCAGCCCGTCGATCAAGGATGCATTGATCGCCCTTGGCAACGACGATGTCGACAAGGTGGTGGTGCTGCCGTTGTTTCCCCAGTTCGCCGCGTCCAGCACGCGCACGGCCCTGGAAGAAACCACTCGCCAGTCGGCGAAGGTATGGGACGCGCCGCACCTGGCGGAGATCGAGTCGTTCTACGACCATCCCGGGTTCATCGAGGCGTTTGGCGAGGTCGGCAAGAAGACCATCGACGAGACCAAACCTGACCACATCCTGTTTTCGTTTCACGGTCTGCCGGAGCGCCACATCAAAGCCGAGGACGATACTGGTGAGCACTGCCTGGTCAAGACCGACTGCTGCGCTCAGATGACCGAGACGAACCAGTACTGCTACCGCGCTCACTGTTACTCGACCGCGCGAGGTATCGCCGCGAAGCTCGAGTTGAGCGAAGACGACTACACCGTGTGCTTTCAATCGCGCCTGGGTCGCACCCCGTGGATCAAGCCGTACACCGATGTGCTCCTGGATGAGCTGGGCGCGGCGGGCAAGAAACGACTCGCCGTGTTCTGTCCCGCGTTCGTCGCCGACTGCCTCGAGACGTTGGAAGAGATCGGGATGCGCGCCAAGGACCAGTTCGTCGCAGCGGGTGGAGAAGAGCTCGTGCTCATTCCGTCGCTGAACAGCGAGCCTACCTGGGCCGACGCCGTCGCTGATATGGCCCGCGCAGCGGTTGGTTAGCGAAACGCGTCAGGCGACTTCGTTTGCCTGCTCAACCGCGGGGACTTCGCAGGTGCTGACGCCGAGTTCGATGCGTGGATCGAGCACGTCCGCCAAATAGATGCCGCGAAGCTTCTCGGGGAGCGCACTGACGTTGCGCACGAACGCGTCCATGTTCTTGTTGGTGTCGACGAACGCGACGCCGAAACCGGCGGCGGTCTGCTCGGCCTGATCGGTGATGCCGCGCTTCCACACCACGGTGCCGACGGCCTGACAGATCCGCGCTTTGAGCATTCGGAACTGCAGATGGATAAGCGAGCCGACCTCGGCTGGCGTGTCCGTACCAACGAACACTCCGCCGCGTGCGACGTTGACCAGCATCGCTTGCTGCAGTTCGTCGCCATCTTCGGCATCGCCGACGACCGCGACTTTCAGATTCACCGGGACACGTCTGGCACGTTGTTCTGATTGCTGATTTTCCGAGTCACGCATCTAGAACCTCCCCACTACTACCGTATCCCTCGCGAGAAACATGCCAATACTGTGACCCTTAACAAACTGTGACACGTGCCATGCAGCGTGGCACGGGAGCGACGTTTAGATGTTTGACCGCGCTCACACGTTGCCCCGTGTTTGCCGGTTTTTCCTACGCTGCCAGAGTGACCCACATTCCTAATCGACGAACCAACCGACCGAGAACAGGCGTCACGTTCAACCGTGGCTGGAGTTTTACAACCGCGATCCCGGCGGCCCTTTGTACTGCTGTGTAATCGCGTGGCGCTTGTCACTTTGCGTCGGAGATTCGACACCGTCGTCGATTACGACGTTGGACAAATCTACACGTCGATTTATTCCGCAGTCGAATGGCCACACTGACGCACAAACGCATCACTTCGCCGATCCACTAGCGGCGAGGCTGTGCGGTCGCTGGCGCGTTTGGCCCACGCGGCGGGCAAGAAAAAGCCCCGCCTGGGTAGATGCCAGACGGGGCGTTAGCAGTTTTGGTGCGCTCCATCGAGCGCGTGTTTCGAGACGGCTCTTCCGAGCCGACAAGCGCGAGGGTTATTTCGGAGCGACGGTCATGGTCATAACGCGATGCTCGTAGCGAGGCATTACTTCGAGGCGGGCGATGTCTGCGATCTCGACCATGATTTTGTCGAGGGCCGCACGGCCTGTCTCGGGATGCGCGTTCTCGCGTCCGCGGAAGCGAACGATGAACTGCACCTTGTTGCCTTCTTCGAGAAAGCGGCGAGCGTGTTTCGTCTTGAACGCCAGGTCATGCTCGCAAGTTTTCGGGCGTAGCTTGATCTGCTTGAGCTCGATCTTGGTGGCGTTCTTCTTGGCTTCACGCTGCTTCTTTGACTGATCGTATTTCCACTTGCCGGCGTCGATGATCTTGCACACCGGGGGACGCGCATTAGGCGACACCTCCAGTAGATCCAAGCCGAGCTCCTGCGCTTTCGCGAGAGCCTCTTGCGTGGAAATCACGCCAAGTTGTTCTCCGTCAGGAAGTACAACACGCACCTGCGGCACACGAATCCGATGGTTCATTCTTGGTCCGCGTGGGATGGGTCGCCTACCTGTACTTCTTCTCCTCAAATGTCTCTCCTCATGCTTGTCCTTATTCTGTGAATTCGGCCTCTAATCGCCGAGTAATACCTAAGTGTATCCCACAACAACGCGAATCTGGCTAGCTGTCTTGGGTTAGATGATGTCGCGTTACGGTGACGATTGCTCGCCGGCCCGACGGCGGTGTTGCCCCGGCCAGAGCGGGAGTATTGTTGCAGTTACGGGTAGTTGACCCTACTGAGCGCCCGCCCCTACACCATAGTCGAACCACGCTCCGCGATATGGCGCCTGAACATGGCAGTTCTTCCAGCAGCCAGTTACGTGAGTCTCCTCACCAGTGATATCGGTGCCGACATCGGTGAACAGCCAACCCTCGTCCAGGTCGACGGAGACCGCGCCGTCAGCGAGTTGACGCATGACCGCGATGTATTTCAACGCCCCGTCATCGGAGCCGTTCTTTTCGCGGATTTCTTTCACGATGACCGAGCCGATCGGGTAGTCCCCGGCGTGGTCATAGCCGCGCGCGACATCGTTGACGTAGATGATCCGGTACGTGTCGAAGTGGCCGGGCACATCGCCAGTCACATCGATTCGGTACCAGTCTTTGTACCCACTGTTGTCGGGCAAGCTGCTGGTGTCGACAGTTTCACCGCAGCCAGTCGTGAAGAAAGCGACGGCGAGCAGTGCAACGCAGGAGCGTGTGAGAGTCGTCATTACGGTACTCCCGGTCCACCGGCGAGGATCCACTCACCGATCATGGTGCGCTCTGCGTCGGTCAGTTGAGGATCGGTCGGCTCCGAATTGAACACGCGCCACGATTCGGGTGGCATGTTGCGTTGGACTACGACGCGTTGGTAGATGCGGGCGAGGTTGTCGGTATAGTTGAAGTCGGGCGCCGTCTGCGGATGGCAGTTGCCGCACACGTTGGTGAAGATCGTGCTGACGGCCTCGTACGTGACCCCGTTCGGGTTTGTGCCGTGAGCGACCCGGAACCAGCTGCCAGTCCTGGTGCGCGTGTTGGTGCCGTCACTCACGGTGACTTCCAGCCGCCAGAGCCCGGCGTCGACGCCTGTGGTGTTCCACGTCAGCGTGTTGCTACCGGTCGCGGCGCTCACGTCGGTGGCAATGTCGATGAATGCGCCGGTCTTTACGGCTCTGACCGACATTGTCAGCGAGTCAGCGACGTCTGAGTCGGCGATGTCGACTGTGATTGTGAACCCGGACGCAGGATTCATTGGCTCGGGTGGATCGGCGATCACCGTGCCGTCGTCGGGCTGTGCGATTGTGATAGTTGGCGCGGTGTTGGCGTGGTTGACTGCGTGGGTACCGAGACTAAGTTCGTGGCGCGCGCCATCATCGATCACGGCGAATAGCTCGTACGTTGTTCCACTGACAAGTGCGCCGACGTCCCATTCGACTTCGCCACCACCCATATTGAGCGGGCCGACGAATATAGTAACGACCGTATCGGGTGGGGTCGGAGGCACAATATCGCGGGCGATGATCATGCCGGCCGTGGCGTCCCCGTCCGGGTCGCGAAGGTCGTACTGAATTGTCATGATGCCGTCAGTCACCGAGTCGGCGAGAGGGCGTGTCAGCGACAGGTTAGGGGCGGTGTTCCCGGTGGCGGTACCGCGCACTGGGCGTGGGTCTGACGAATCCGGATCGTCTTCCCAGTTGAGTGGGTTCGTCCAGTTGAGGATCACCTGGGTTTGCTCATCCGTCAGCTCAATGGGTGCCGGCGGCATCAGCGCAATCTTATAGTTCTTGACCGGCCCGTCTAAGCCCGACCGCGTGCTCGGATCCGTGCGCGTTGCAATGTGCACGACCATCGACTTGGCGCCGAGGATTCGGCGGCCATCAGCGGTGATGAAGTCGTCGTACATGTCGAGGCGGAACCCGGCCGGTGCGCCCTGAATCGCTGGGTAGCCATGACAGCGTACGCATTTCGCCGCCATGATCGGTTTCACATCCTCGGCCCACGTGGGCGATGCCGGAACGTCCGGCGCGCTGCACGCGGCCGACACCGCGAGGGTCATTCCCGCGATGAGAAGTGCTGTCTTGTGCCAAAAGGCTGGATCAACTGTGCGTTTCATCCGTGCCTCCTATAGGTAGTAGTGAAACTGAAACATGCCGAGTTTGGCTGCGTCGCCGAACTTGGAGCCCTGGAATTCGAACTTGCCAATCAACATCAGCTCGATGTGCGCGTAAGGAAACAGCTGCACGCTGAGGTTCACCGAGTCACGCTCGGTGCCTTTGATGCTCAAGTCCGAGGTATAGCGCTCGACGGCAGTACCCAGCATCAGGCCTTTCATTGGGAAGTAGGTCAGGCCCAGGTAACCGGCCAGCTGTGGACGGCCATCGGCGCCGTCGGCGTCGAAGGTTTGGAAGCCAGCGTTCAACTCGCCGAGCAGCAGTAGCTTGGCTTTTGCCAGCCACATTTTGCCGACACCGCCGGCCATGTACGAAACGTCGTCCGGAGACACGGCGACTTTTACCTGGGCGCCCCAGGCAGCGGTGCCATCGCGAATCCTCTTCTCGTAGTAGCCCGCGTAGCCGAACGCCTTGGTGCCCGAGCCCAGGAAGTCTGGCGTCGGCGCGAACGCGGTCATGTGATACTCGCGGTCACCTTTCACCGAGCCGTAGGAAATATTGTACGTCTCCTCCAGGGAATGAAAACCCAGGTAGCGCCGGATGTACGACGTATGGTCGGGCAGCCTGAGACCGTAGGGAGCGAAGAAGCGGCCGACCCGCAGGTACGCCTTGCTCTTGCCCCTGGGCTTCCACATGACGAAGTGCTCGCGGGAGACCAGCCGTTTGATCACCGAGTCGTTGTCGGTGGTGCGCGCCTGGCCGCGGAATCCGGCGATCATGTTGAACGAGACCCGGTCGGCCAGTTTCGCCCGGGTGTACAGATCGAACTGCATGGGGAATATGGCCGTGCGCGAACCGGTCAGCTCATCGTCTTTGATGATCGTGGCACCGCGATAGTCCATGCCCAGGTCGAGCCAGTCGGGCGGTGTCCACGCTCCGTGGAGGAAGTCGCCGTTGCCGGCCATGCTGATCTCTTCACCAGCAGCATCGCGGCCGTAGCTCTTGATCAGCCCGCCACCAGCGGGAGAGTAGTGGCACAAGTCGCAGCGTTTCGTATCAGTGGAGAACTGAAACTGCGGATACGCTTTCGCCGTGCCGCTGTCGAGCAACAGCACCAACAACGCGACGACAGCCGAAGCCGTTCTTATCAAGGTCATCTGCATGGCGCACCGTCCAGGACCCAGCGTTCGATCAGTTCGATGTCCACCGGCGGCAGCGCGACATCCGGCGGCATCCGCCGAGTTTGGTCGCCGCGCAGCTGAAACATCAGCTTGGACGTCTCCGGGAACCCTGGCGTGACGAAGTTCCGCGGCGCCTGACCGGGGATGTTCTGGCCGCACGCGCGACCGACGAGCACGTGATACGCGCCCTCCATCTTTTCAAGGTTCAGGCCGGCGGTCGCCGACAACGTCGAGTGGCAAGCCGACGTGGTGCAGTTCGGCTTGATGATCGCTTGATGGATATAGGCGAACGTCGCCGGGCGGTCGTCCTCCTCGGCGCAGCCGGCGAGCAATAAGCTCATAGCCAGCGGCATCGCCCACAACATGCGAGACACGGATCGGGTCATTAAACAGGCTCCATGGTTTACAGCACGGGTGTGCCAGATCTCGCCGTCCCCCTCGGAATGCGGCGCTGATCCGGCTGCAGCATCGGCGCCGAGAGTAACAAATTTCATCTCGTTCGGGGCGTGACCGGGGCAAACGCGGCACAATGTTCCTTATCGCCTCCAGAGTCGTCGTCATACCCGCCATCGTCGCCGTCAACGTGGTCGTGTTCGTCGCCATGCTCGCCAGCGGCGTCGACGCATTGTCGCCAGCCGTCGATCAGCTTTTGACCTGGGGCGGAAATTTCGGCCCTCGCACCACCACCGGCGAATGGTGGCGCCTCGGTTCCTGCACCTTCGTGCACGCGGGGATCGTCCACATTGGCCTGAACATGTATCTGCTGCTCGCCGGCGGCTGGTTGGTGGAGCGTTGGCTCGGCCGCGCCGCGGTGGTGGTGATCTATGTCGCGTCCGGGCTCGCCGGCAGCATCGCCAGTGTGATCTGGTACCCGGCCGCGGTCAGCGTGGGCGCGTCGGGCGCGGTGTTCGGGATCTACGGCGCGCTGTTTGCACTGGTGTTGCGGCGTCGCCGAAACGTGGACCCGGCGACCATGAAGCGGTTGCGGCTCCTGGCCGGTTTGTTCCTGGCGTTCAATCTGGTCATCGCGTTCGTGCTCGTCGACGGCGTCGACATGGCGGCCCATCTGGGTGGCGTGGTCGTGGGCTTTGGCTGCGGCGCTGCCATGGCCGCAGAACGTCCCCGGCGACGCGTCGTCATCGGTCTCGCGGCACTGGTTGTCGCCGCGTTTGCTGTCGCCACGGTCACCGTGCCCCAGGCGATGGACGCGCGCGCCGAGCTGCAGCGTTTTCTCGACCTGCAGCAGCGCATCGACTCGGACTACGAGAAAGTATCGACCGGCAAACTCGATCCGGCCCAGTTCGCGCTGATTCTCGAACAGGACATTCTCCCCGCGTCCAGGGCCATGCGCGCGCGCTTCGCCAGCGCCGGTCGTACCAGTGCCATCAACCGCCGCAAACTCGAGCGCGTGCGCCGCTATCTGGTCGTCAAGGAGGAGCTGCTCGCCCTGGTGATCGAGTCCGTGCGCACCAAAGACCAGAGCCTCGAGCCGAAGATTCGGGCGAAGAAGCGTCAAACCGACCAGGCGATGCAGCGCATAGTCGACCTGGGCGAGTGACTTGCGCATAATGGCCCGCCCGTGAACGCTGCAGTAATTTGCATACTCGGTCTGGTCGTTTTCGCTCTCGGCTACCGCTACTACTCGCGCTACCTGGCGACGAAGATCTTCGCCCTGCGCGATGACGAACCCGTGCCCGCCGTCGAACTCGAAGACGGCATCGACTACGTGCCCACGGACAAGCACGTGTTGTTCGGTCATCACTACGCGTCCATCGCCGGCGCCGCGCCGATCATCGGGCCCGCCGTCGCGGTGGTCTGGGGCTGGGTACCCGCCGTGCTCTGGGTGGTCCTGGGCACCGTGTTCATGGGCGCCGTGCACGACTTCTCCACCCTGGTCATGTCCATGCGCCACAAGGGCCAGTCGGTGGGCACCATCATCGGCGATGTCATCGGGCCCCGCAGTCGCACATTGTTCCTGCTCGTCATTTTCTGCCTGGTCATGTTGGTCATCGCGGTGTTCGCCAAGGCGATCGCCACCCTATTCATGAAGCAGCCGGGCACGGTCATTCCGATCAACTTCGAGATTCTGGTGGCGTTGTTCATCGGCCACTGGTGTTACAAGAAGAAGAAGTCGCTGCTGTGGCCGTCCATCGTCGCTCTCGTTTCCCTGTACATGATGGTCTGGGTCGGCATCAAAGTGCCCGTGTCCCTGGACTCGCTGTTTGGCTCGCACACCCACACGGCGTGGGTCGTCGCTCTGCTGACCTATTCGTTCATCGCAAGCGTGCTGCCCGTCTGGGTCTTGCTCCAGCCCCGAGACTTCATCAACGGTCACCAACTCATCGTTGGCCTGGCCGCGTTGATCCTGGGCATTCTGATCGCGCACCCGACCATGAACGCCCCGGCGTTTCGCATGGCTCCCGAAGGCGCGCCCAGTTGGTTTCCATTTCTGTTCGTCACCATTGCCTGCGGCGCGATCTCTGGTTTTCACGGGCTCGTTTCGTCCGGGACCACCAGCAAGCAGTTAGCCTGTGCCCCCGACGCGCGGCCCATCGGGTACGGCGGCATGCTGGGGGAGGGCGTTCTCGCGCTGATCGCCACCCTCGCTGTGAGCGCGGGCCTGGCCAACTGGAGCAGCCACTACGACAACTGGAACCACGCCGCCACCTCCGGGGTTGGCAACTTTGTCCAGGGGGCTGCCACGTTTCTCACCGCTCTAGAGATTCCGCGCGGCCCGGCCGAAGTCGTCATCGCTGTACTGGTTATTTCTTTCGCCGCGACCAGTTTGGACACGGGCGTGCGCATCCAGCGCTACATCCTGCAGGAGCTGGGCAAGCTCTACAATGTGCAACTACTGCAGAACCGTTACATCGCCGGGTTGATCGCTGTCGTGTTTCCACTGCTACTCATCCTCGGTGGTAAGGCCGGTGACCTGTGGGTGCTGTTCGGTAGTACCAACCAGCTGCTGGCCGGTTTGTCCCTCACGGTGGTCACAGTATGGCTGATCAGGCTGGGCAAACCCTGGTACCACGTAGGCATTCCCATGGTCATCGTGCTCGTGGTCGCGGGCATCGCCATGGCGACCAAACTGGGCCAGTTCGTGGACAAGGGCGACTACATGCTGGCGTGCATTGGCACCGTCGTACTCGCATTGGAAGTGTGGGTCGTGCTCGAAGGTATCGCCAGCATTCGCCGCCACCGGGCCAAACTTCCGGACGCGCGGGTGGCCGAACGATGATCGCGAACCTGATCAAGGCGGCGCGCGCCAAGCGTTGGACTAACGTATTCATCGCCAACCTGCGCATCTTCGTCGGCTTCGCTTTCGTGCCGGCGGGCCTGAAGAAGGTGATCTACCAGCCGTTCACCGATCCGCAGAACACAGGTTTGTTTCACGAGTTCCTTCACGCGTTCTACGCGACCGGGCCGTTCTATCAGTTCGTTGGCATCATGCAGCTTACGGTGGCTGTGCTTTTGTGCAGCCAGCGGTTCGCGACCCTTGGCGCCATGCTGGCACTACCGCTGCACACAGCGATCATGGTGTTCTGCTGGAGCACCGCCGTGTATCCGACCGCCGTGGTCGCGACCCTGTTGTTTTGCGCGACTGTGTTGTTGCTGCTCTGGGACTATCAGAAGTGGCTGGCCGTGTTCGCTCGCGACGACCAGGACACCCAGGTGGACGTGGCCAAGTTGGCGCCGGTGATCGACCTGGCACTATGGCGCGTGTGTGGCCTGGGCATTCTCGGCATGTACTTCGCCGTGTGCGCAGCGGCCGGCGGAATCTACCGGCCGCGAGGTATGGAACCAAGTCAGCCGGGCTTCTATGTGTTTCCCGCTATGATGCTGCTACCGATTGTCACGTTCATCATCGACCAGCGCCGCTACAAAGCGCGTCAGTAAGTTCGGGTCGAGCCCAGCTGGATCATGGCGTCGTTGTTCATGATGACGAAGGGGCGGTGTTCGAAGCTGAGCTTGCCGTGGCCGTCGTGGCGGATGGTCTCGACGCTGCCCAGTCCGTAGCCCATGGGCCCGCGGTTGTAGTAGTGCACGCTCAGCTTGTAGTGGTGCGCGCGTGGGTTGGTCACCGAGAATATCTCCGGGCCGAACCCGTTGGTGACATCCGCCAGGAGTTCGCCCCCCGACCCCAGCTTGCGCTGGCCGTAGTAGGCGTGGCCGCCGCGTTCGTCCTTGATATGAAGGTCCACGTCGTTGGCGTCGTTGTTCCAGGTGAGAACGAACGCGATGCTCGGCGTCGTTGTCAGAGTAGCGCCGTGGCGCTGGAGCAGTTTGCTGATCCACCGGATGCGCCGCGGTTGCCTGGCCAGCAGCGCCATACCGACGATGCCCATGTCCCGGCGTAGCACGTTGACCACGCCCGGGCGGCGGACCCGCTGCCTGGTGTCGATGCCCTTGCCCAGGATTCGCAACGCTTCGGCGAGCTTGCCCGCGCGCACGAGTGCGTAGGCGAGCTGCCGGTAGCCCACGATGCGATCGGGGCGTAGGGCGACTGCCTTGCGGTAGGTATCGATGGCCAGCTCGCGCCCGTGCTTGCCCAGGGCATCGAGTCGCTCACCGGCGACGCGCCGGTAGTCGGCGCGGCCCGGAAACAAGTCGACGATAGAGCCGTATGTGCGCGCGGCCAGGGTGACCATGCCGCGGCGCTGCAACGCATAGCCCAGCGCCAGGATGGCGACCACGTTGGCTGGTTCGTGGTTTCGATAGCGCAGCGCCTGGACCACCGCGCCGTTGAGATCGTTGCGCTTGATTAGTTCCATCACCTTTGCGTATCGGCCCGTGTGCGGCACCCGGTAGTGCTTGTTAGCCGTGGTGGTTTCGACCACCGGGCTTGTCGGCGGCACCAGCATGCCCGATGTCGTACGGCAGAGAACCTCTACGCTGCGACCGAGTCGCTTGATGAATCGACGACTGCCACTGGGGCAACGCACATGGCGCGTGGCGCCGACGCTGCCGTAACTCAGGCCCGTGGTCGTGACCCCATCCACCACGTAGGTGTTCTCGAGGGATGTGCTGCCGGAGAACGATGCGCCGCGGGCGCCGCGGCCAGGCGCTTTGCCGAGTACGCTGGTGAACACGCGCCCGGGGACGGGAATGTTGCGCAGGTACTTCATGTTTAGTGTGCGCTTGCCCTTCTTGCCCGGCGCCAGGCCGCTGGACCCATCGATGCCGGCTCTCCTGTAGTCCGCCTCGCTCTCCATGGCGATCAGCGCGGTGTACTTGGACAGCACTCGATGTTTGAGGGACAGGGTGATGACGTGGCGAACCATTTCGGCGCGGGCGGACTTGTTGACACTGCTGCCGCTGAGCATGCGCTCGTGGGACCGGATGTGGGCCGTCGCTACGGCGCGTTCAATGACGCCGGGCTGGGCGTTGAGCAGGGGCACGCTCAACGAGCGGTTCACATCGCCCGATAGCTGCATCAGCAGTGGCGAACCCGCCGGGTGCGGGTCCGAAAACTCGGCGAGCACGATTACTTCGTCACCAGGCGCCACGCCCGTGAGTCGGCGTGGCCACACTTCCTTTGCACCGGGGACAGTCACGCGCAGATCTTTGAGTACGCGGCCGTTCAATCGCTCCAGCCAACGGGACGCTGGCAACTTTGCGTCGGTGACCGTGCCTGGAACGTCGAGTGCGCTGGTCAGCGCCGATAGTACATGGGCGTTCGTAACCGATCCTGTGCGCACGACGTCCAGGCGGGACTTGTTGCCGGCGTAGCGGTGTATGGCTGAGCGCAACGCCCCGATCGTAGTCTTGCCAGCAGTGGCGACGCCGTCGGTGATGACGACGAGATGACGAAAGCGTTTGTGCTTCGCCGCCCAGCGCAGCGCTCGTTCCAGGTTCGATGCGCCGAGGGCACCCCGGTCGTGCAGTGCCTTCACGTGCTTGGACGAGAACGATGCCGCCGTCCCCCGAAAGATGGGGGCGACGCTCTGGTCGAACGCGGCGACGATTACGGGTGTCTTACCGTCCCCGGTTCGGCCGATCTCTGCCATCAGTTCGCCAAGCTTCTTGCCGATTTTCGCCAGTGAGTGCACCTGGGACGCGCTCGTGTCGACGAGGACCAGCAGGCTGTCGATGCGTCCGGCGGCTCGCACATCGCTGGCGCGGAAACGGGCCATGACGAACTTTCCGTCTCGTAGGCCGTCAACGCCTTTGGGCTGGTCGACTTGAAAGTCTTCGCTCGGCGAGTAATTTGATCGCTGCATGCCAACGGACCGGTAGTTCTTTCCGTGAGACGCGTTCTTCGTCCGTGCTAGAGCGCGCACTCGGAGATGATCGATCTTTGCGATGCCGTTCAGTCGCAGCCGGTATGGCTCGGTGGAAGACGCGAGGGTGTGGGTGTACGCGAGAACGATTTCCTTGCGCCCGCGCGCCGGGATCGGAAACACCCGAGCACGGAAGCGGTTCGCCGTATCGTGCTCGAGAAGGACCGGGTCGCGGTTGCGCTGCAGGGTGTCTTCGTAGGCGTTGCGCGCCCGCTTGCGTTCTACGAATCGGGCCTTTTCCCAGCGTCCGTCGATCTTCATGGACAATTTGCTCACCGATGCGCCGGAGGGCAGGGTGATGGAGAACCGGCCTTCGATGATCTGATTGCGCGGATTCTCGAACACCATGTGCAGCTTCGTCATCGCTGCCGGGCCCTCGATCACCGCTTCGGCGTTCAGGGAAACCAGGCGCAGGCCGGTCCCGTCGGTGGCTGTCAGGCTGAGTGGCACATGGCTGGTTGCGGGTTTGGTTGTGGTGCCTGAGGCCGCGTAGGACATGCGCTGAATTTCCACCCGCGTCATGTGCGGCGACATCTTACTGGCGCACGCCCCGGTCAAGAGAACCACCACCAAGAACCCCAAGCGCCACGTTGTCATGACGTCAGGTTCTCAGTTGGGGCGGTGGTGGAGCAATTAGCGCGCGCTCTCAACCCGTGACACGAGTTGCACGATCATGCGTGACCGCGGGTGTGAGTGCGCTCGATACTTCTCAACTGCGACGTGTGGGCATCGCATGTTGCGACGGCGAGTCCTCGCTCTGAGCGCTCAACCGGCCCGGCTGGACTTGTTTCGTCGCCGACGCCGAGTGCCGACTACGGTAGCGAGTCCGAGAAGCAGGAGCGATGTCGCGCCCGCGGGGAGCGAGCCGTTGCTTGCACCGGAACTGCAGCCGCAGCCTTTCTTGGTTGTGCCTTCACTGCTTGCGCCAGGGCGGGCGCAGAAACTGACGTTTCGTTTGCTCAGTACCTCAGACTTGAAGGAGAGCCGCATCGGATGGGCTTTGCCGTCCAGCTTGAAGCTGTTCGCCGGGAAGTAGACGTACGTTCGGTTGGCGATCCTGGTCTGTGCCATTGATGACAGGGCGTGCAGGTTCTTCGGCTGGGCCGTCGCATAGCGGTTGCGCGTCGTGGTTGCGAGTTTGAATACGCGGTCCTTGCGCCGGATTTCGTCGGGGATCGCGGTGCCGGCCGTCGCCTGGAAGAACACGTGGGTTTCGATGTTGCGCTTTCGCAGCGCATCGCCCTGCGCGCCAAGCGCTTTGGCGGGATCAGAACCCATTGTTTGGCCGTCGCCAATCAGGACCAGCACGCGCCTTCCGGGTTGTGCGGCCAGCAAAGAGATAGCGCTGCTGAGGCCAGCGATGAGCGGAGTGCCGCGGTTGTTTTGATAGTCGGCTTTTGTTCCGAGAGCGCGCGGCAACTTGCCGATGGGGCCCAATGGGTAGCGGGTCTGTGCGCTGCCAGCGGCGTACACGATGAGGGCGCCTTTGGAGCCTTTGGGGGTGCCGGCTACGAGGCGGTCAAGCGCACCGGGCAAGGCGTCGAACGCGCCGTTCATCCACGCGCTATCACCCTGAACAAGCACCACCATGTGTACTGGGGTGTTGCTATCTTTGTAGGAGACGACGCGCTCGGCGCTTGTGGCGATCGGCTTATCGCCGTCGATCTGCTCGAGGCGGAGCTCTTTCGGTGTCGTCGCTGCTGCGTCGCTCTGCAGCTCCGCAACAAAGTACGGCGTCTTGTCCGCTCCGACCGTCTGGCAAGTGAGTTGAATCATCTCCGGTTTATGTACGTCAGCGTGCGCGGTGGACTGGCCAAGCATTAACGTAACCACGGCTACGATCAGCGACGACCAGAACATATGGAAAGGCGAGTTGTATGTGCTGTGCATGCACATAAGAGAGGGCCACTTCGCGTTGTGACCGACGAATTACTCGGACACCTGTATACTCCCGTAATGTCACGCCGCTGGATTGTTGCTGGCACCATTTCGGTTGCCGTCGCATTGCTGCTCGCCGCCCCGTCGGCGGTGCGAGCCGACTCACCCCCAGAGCCGCCGGCGAGGGACTCAGACTTCGACAAGGCCAAGCGCCTCGGCAAGAAGGTGCTCATCGGCAAATGGATCAAAGCCAAGGGACTGATGTATTCCATCGGTGCCGGCTGGGAAGCGGTGGACGCGGTGGGCATTACCGGCGAACTGGGCTACGCGTGGGGCCGCCAGCGCACCGGGCTCAGTAATATGGCCTCCCTGCACCACATCGCCATTGCGCCGAAACTGATGAGTCTCGCCGATGAGTTCGATGTCGCCGTGGAAGCGGCGGCGATGATTGGCCATTCGTGGCGGGCACTCGCGTACTTCAGCGTTGAAGCCGGCGCCAATGTCCGCTTCAACTCTGATGTTCAGGTCGGGCCAATCGTCCGCGCACGCATCGGCTACAAGGACTACGGCCTGTACATGTACGCCGGTGTGTCGACGCTCGGCGACCACAAGGAAGGGCTGTTCGGCATGGGCGTCGAACTATTCCGTCTTCCGTCACTCGGTATCGTGGACACCATCAAGCATACCCTGCAGCCCTAGCGACTTCCGCGCGCTGATGTAGACTCCGCCCATGATTGATCGAGCGATGTTGGGTGTGAGTGTATTGGCGCTGTTCGCGGCGTGTGGGTCTGGTTCCCAGCAGGCGGCGAAGCAGCCGACACCGACCTCACCCCCGGCCGCTCAGCGCACGGCGATGGAGCAGCACGTGGTCGCCATGTGCGAGTGCAAGACCCTTAAGTGTGTGACGGCTGCGATGACCGCCACGCTTAACGAGCGGCCCGAGGACATGCGTCCGCATCAGTTGGCGTTGGCTGCCTGTATTGCAAAGGCCCAGGTCTATGCGGCCGATGCCTTGGTTACTCGCCTCGATGGCCTGGTCAACAGCTATTGTGCTTGCACGACCGCGGAGTGCAAGGCCAACGCGCGCAAACAGATCTACGCCCAGAGGTCGAGCATGCCGGGGATAGAGGTCGTGTTAAAGGGAATGCCCACCGGCAGGACCGCCGTGCACGAGGCGGCGTCCAAGAAGCTGGCCAGGTGCTCCGATGGTGCGCTGTCCTTGTTGCCCGGCGACCAGGAGATCAGTTCTATGGCCGCGTTCGCGCGCCGCATGTGCGAATGCAAAGACGACTCGCAGTGCGCCCAGGACACTTTCAAGGCAATGATGACCTGGGTCAAGCAGCACTTCAAAGGCGGGAAGAAGACGGCCACGAAACGGCTGATCGAGAAGTGGAAGAGGGAGCAACAGAAGCTGAACAAGTGCTACATCCAGGCGATGAAGGCAGGCCTCAAGAAGAAGAAGCCGTTACCAAAGCCGACGCCGAAGACGCCGTGAGCTGACGCTGATCTCTCAGCGCCAGCTCTCTTGGTGGTGGGTATTACTTGGCGGTGCGTCGGCGTCGGCGCATGCTGAACGCGAAGGCGAGGAACAGCATGAAGGCGCCGGGCAGCTCGTTGCCGCCGCCGCCGCTGTCGCAACAACCACCGCCGCTTTCGGCGGGCTCTTCGATGATGCATGTTGCGGAGCAGCCGTCGCCGTCGTCGGTGTTGCCATCGTCGCAGGTTTCACCGGCAGTGGCGTTGAGGGTGCTGTCGCCACATACGCTGGCGGTACAGTCTGCGTTACAGCCAGCGCTCTCGGCACCGTCGTCGCATGCTTCGCCCGCGGCGGTGTTGGCCACGCCGTCACCACACGATGATGCGGTGCAGTCGGCGTTACACGTGGCACTCTCTGCGCCGTCGTCACACGCTTCGCCGGCGGCAGCGTTGACCACCGTGTCACCGCAGGTCGCGGTGGTGCAGTCCGTGTCGCAAGTGGCAGTTTCGCCGCCAGTACCCGCGCCGTCTCCGTCGCACATTTCGCCAGCCGTGGCGTTGACGTGACCATCGCCGCACGTAACCGCGGTGCAGTCCGAGTCGCAGTCCACGGTCTTGCCACCTTCACAGGTTTCACCAGCGGTGTTGTTGATGGTGCCGTCGCCGCAGGTCGCCGCCGTACAGTCACTGTCGCACGTGGCGGTTTCGCCGCCGGTGCCAGCACCGTCGCCGTCGCAGGTTTCCAGCGCGGTCGTATTGATGACGCCGTCGCCACACTGTTGCGCGGTGCAGTCCGTGTCGCAATCGACCGTTTCGCCGCCAGTACCGGCGCCGTCTCCGTCGCAGGTCTCCAGCGCCGTCGTATTGATGACGCCATCGCCACAGCTCTGGGCCGTACAGTCGGTATCGCAGTCGGCGGTCTCACCACCGGTGCCGGCACCGTCGCCGTCGCAAGTCTCGAGCGCGGTCGTATTGATGACGCCATCACCGCAGCTCTGGGCCGTACAGTCGGTATCGCAGTCCGCGGTCTCGCCACCTGTGCCGGCACCGTCGCCGTCGCAGGTCTCGAGCGCGGTCGTGTTGATGACGCCATCACCGCAACTCTGGGCCGTACAGTCGGTATCGCAGTCCGCGGTCTCACCACCGGTACCGGCGCCGTCGCCGTCGCAGGTTTCCAGGGCGGTCGTATTGACGATGCCGTCGCCGCAACTCTGCAGCGTGCAGTCGGTATCGCAGGCCGCGGTCTCACCACCGGTGCCCGCGCCGTCGCCGTCGCAGACATCGCCAAACGTGGTGTTGATGACGCCGTCACCGCAAACGGCGACAGTACAGTCGGTATCGCACGTAGCGGTCTCGCCGCCGGTACCCGCGCCGTCACCGTCGCAGGTCTCTAGTGCTGTCGTATTGACGATGCCGTCGCCACAGGACTGGAATGTACAATCCGTGTCGCATGCAGCCGTCTCGCCCCCAGTACCCGCGCCGTCGCCGTCGCAGTCTTCGCCGTCCTCGACCAGGCCGTTGCCGCAAACCGGACAATCGTTGGCCGCGCCAGGCGTATCGCTACCGCCCACCGGGTCCTGCTGGCCGATCACATACGCGCCGGTAGCATCTGGGCAACGTCGAACGTGCCAGGGGACCGCTGAGCCGTCGGGGCCAACCGTGGTCGTGCTGTAGATCTGCTCGCCTGAGCCAACAGTCTCGACCAACGATACTGAATCGACGATCGAAGTCCACGGGATCGTGTCGAGCACGCCGTCGTCATCGGTATCTAGATCCTGGCCGGTGCCGGTGCTGCTGAGGCCGGTCACGATCAGGAATGTCAGGTTGTCACTATTCTCGAAAGTAAGGGTGGCAGTCTGATCGGCCGTCCCAAGGGTGAATCCACTCTCTGCTACCACGAAGAATCCGTTCGCGTCGAAAACGCCAGTGAGGCTCGTGATCTCTTCGATAACGCCGCTGCTGCCGCCGCTGTCGTCGCCGATAACCACCAGGTAGAGCCCATCGAGAGGCTCCCCCGGCGTGCCAGTGAGCTCGATGTACTCTTCGGTGTCAGCTCCGGGATCGTCGGTGCGGATTTCATTGATCCTCGCATCGGTAAAGCCAATGCGGATGTTGTAGCCGATACCCACACCCAACGTTCCCGTTGCGCCAAGGGTGGCACTGGTTGTGTAGAGTCGTGTGTTGTCGGCATTGTCGCCGCGATGCATACCAAAGGCTTCGCCTGTGGGGGTCGGTTGGCCGTAAATGCGGTATTCCACCACCAGGCTGTTTGCCCCGGTGTAAACGTACGGTGTGGTGAGGTCGAATTCGACCCAGTCGTCGGCTGTCGTCGCAGGTTTGACGAAGGCAGCGTCGTATACGACCACCGGAGCCGCGGCGTCGTAGTTGTTTGCGTAGTTGTTTGTGAACGTCGCACCAGTGAGTGTTGTCTCACCGATCAGGATCTCTACCCGCGGATACGTTGCCGTGGCCGAAGTACTGCCGGTCTGGACGGCGATGCGAGTGATGGTCCCGGTGGTGCCGACCTGCGCGGGAGTGTATAGGGTCTGCATCGCGCTAGCAGGGTTGTTCCACTGGCTGCCGAATGGGATGGAGTTGTTGATCGTGCCGATGGTGATGTCTACGGTGGGATCGATGGTGACCGGGTAGGCGGCCGAGCGCAGCCAGTCTGCCGACACTTCGAGGGAGATGCGCTGTTCGCGGCCATCGTCGGCGATGATGCGATAGCGTCCCTGAGTGCGTTGTCCGTTCGCGTCGATGACTACGATGGCGCCGAGCACGTAATGAGCGTCGCCCATGCTGTCTTCAACGGTCATGCTGCCATCTGCGATCCACTCGTCACACACGGTGATGCTCGCTCTGCACAAATGACTCGGTACGCTCGTGGTTCGCAGTGCGTAGTCGCTCGGAAGGCCAAGACGATAAGACGCGCCGAACCAGGCCGCGTTGGACCCCAGTGCTGGAGCGCGGAGCAAGACGACGTCATGCTTGAGCCGGCCAGGCTTGGCCGCATACACGTCATTGACGCCCTCGTATGCACCCACGTAGGTCACCGAGCGACTCGACGGCGCAAACGCGAGCGCTGTCGACGGCTCTGTGGAGCTGAGCACACGACCGTCGTCGTCTCTGGTCTCCAGTCCTGCCGCTGCGAAACTCAGCGGAGCACGGTCGTTGCCGTTGACCACCACGTCCGCCTCGGTGGACAGCATCGGGAACGCAACTGTCATACCACCACCGGTGGTCTCGAATGCGTACTGCGGCGCCGTCGAACGTGTCATGGTCACCGGGCCTGCAGCGTTTCCGGTGAAATCGACGGTCGACTTCCGGGCTTGAACCTTCGTACCGGCGTCCGCCGGTAAGGCCAGAGACGAGATAGCAAGGCACAGCAAAGCTGTCCCCCACCGCGATTTACGCAGGGCTCCCCAAGTCATGGCCGGAGCGTATCAGAGGCGTGTGAGGCTAGATGTAGCCGTGGCTACGTGGACAGATTTATCGCCTCCGGTTAGGAGAACTTCGGACCTATACCGCGTCAGACACGCTCGAGAACGTGAACTTCTTCACCTTTAGTGCAGGTGCGACCACGCTCGTCGATGTCGAGCCCCGAGGTGGAACGCGAACCGCTGCCGACATCGCCTCCACATTCTTGAGCACGCTGATCGGACTGTCGTTCCAGCGAAAGTTGGTCACGGGATGCGAGATTTTCCCGTCCTCGATCCAAAAAACACCGTCTCGGGTGAGTCCGGTGTACAGCATGCTGCGCGGATCGACGCCGCGGATGTACCAGAGGCTGGTCACGAGCACACCGCGTTTCGTCGACTTGATCAGGTCGTCGACGGAGCCACTTCCACCGTCCATGATCAGATTTGTGCCGCTGGGAATTGGCGCGACGCCTTTCTTCTGTGCCCAGTAACGACCGTAGGTCAGGTTCGCGACAGCGCCTTCCTTGATCCAATCGCGCCGGCGCACTGGGAGGCCGCTTCCGGCCCATGGCCGCGATGGCGCAAGCGGGCTGTTCGGATCCGAATAGATGTTCACCGATTTGGGAAACAGTTGCTGGCCGACCCGGGTGCCGCCGTTGGGCGCCGAGAAGTAGCTGCGACCTTCGTGAGCGCTGCGCGCACTCATGGACCAACGCATGATGCCGATCAGGCTCGCCGTGCACGCCGGCTCGAGAATCGTCGTGTACGTACCGGGTGCCAACGGCTTGGGCTTCACCGAAGACAAGGCCTTCAGCGTGGCCGCCTTGGACAGTCCCGCTGCATCGATACGCTGCACGCTGTTGGCGGCGCGAGATGCCCAGCCTGAACCGGTGCCGTCTTTCGTCCGAGCGGTTTCCGACAAGGTCGTCGTGGTCGACTTGTGGTAGGCGAACATGCCCTTGGAATTGGCGACGCATTCGTAGCCGGCACGAGCCTGGGCGAACCCTGCCGCCAGCAGGCCCTTGCCGCTGGCGTCTTTGATGCAGTGCGCGACGTGGTCGGTCATCTTGTCCGCCGCAGCCTCCGGCGTCGTATCGATGTACGCGGCGTTCACCGCTTGGTACGTCTGAGCCGTCAACGGTGGCATGTACTCGCGATCCTCCGGTGCCGTTTTCGCCAGCGCTTCGGAGCGAGCGATGACCGCAGCGATGCTCGCATCGTCGAACTGATTGATCGAGGCCGACGCGCTCCGCTTGCCAAAGGTGCTGCGCACGCTGATCGCGGGGTTGGAATAGTTACCACTGGTGGATGGGCTATTGCGCGCGAAGCGAACGTGGGTGGTCCAGCCGCCGCCGATACGCACTCGGGCCTCATCGGCTGTGGATTTAGCCAAGATCTTGGCGGTGAGTTTCTTTGCTTGTGATTCGGTTAGCATGTCAGTTCTCCTGGATCACACTTTGCGCTTGGTGTTGATCACGTTGATCTGGCGGAAGCGCGCCGGCGGGCAGCCGTGGCTGACGCCATTGCTCTGCCCGGGTTCGCCCTTGCCGTCGTAAAACGATCCGCCCACGTAGTACTCGTCTTTGCTGCACACCGCGTCGCACGCATTCCAGAAGTCTGGGGTGCGCGCTTGATAGGCCGCGTCCTTGACCAGGCCGACGATCTTTCCCTTGCGAATACGCTGGAACGTCTGCGCGCTGAACTGAAAGTTGTAGCGCTGGTGGTCGATGCTGTAACTGGCGCGGCCTTTCGCCAGCAGGCCGTCGTCGGTGCTGCTGATCAGATCCGCCAGTGACAACGGTTTCTTGCCCGGCAACAAGTTGATGTTGGGCATTCGCTGGAATGGCACGTCCTTCCAGCTCTGTGCGTATGACGTGCCGTGGGAGTGTTTGCGGCCCAGCAGGTGCGCCTGGTCGCGCGTGGTTTGGTAGTCCACGAACACACCGTCCTTGACCATGGGCCATTCGGTGGTTTTGACCCCGTCGTCGTCGTAGCCAACTGTTGCCAGGCTGCCCGGGTGCGTCTTCTCGCCATTGAAGTTGACGATCTTCGAAGCCAGCTGCAGCTTCTTCCATTTGTCCAGGGTCAAGAAGCTGGTGCCCGCGTAGTTGGCTTCCATGCCCATGGCGCGATCGAGCTCCGTGGGATGGCCGATGGACTCGTGAATCGTCAGCCACAAGTTGCTCGGGTGGATGATCAGATCCATTTTGCCGGGCGCTACTGATGGCGCCGAATGTTTGGCGACCGCATCTTCGCCTGCCTGTTTTGCGTCCTCGAGCCACGGGTAGTCCTCGATGTACTCATAGCCTTTGCCCTGCGGGTCTGAGAAGGAGTTTCGCGTCTGAAAACTGCCACGCTTCCTATCAACCGATGTCACCCGGAACGAAGGATTACATCGGTGCAACGTTTGTTCGATGTAGCTGCCTTCGGTGGACGCGAAGAACTTATGTTCGCGAACGAACGCCATTTGCGAACTGCAAAACGTCACGCCGTTGACCTTGAGCGCCGCGGCGTTGATCGCGAGCAGCTTGTCGATTTTGTCCTTGAGCGGAACCTCGAATGGGTCGCGGCGAATCGGCGTGTTCCACACGGTCTGATACGCGGCTTTGACTGGCGCGAGCTTGACCGGTTCGCGCTGCAACTTCGACATGGTCTTGGCCAACGCCACCGCGCGTTTGGCAACCTTGGCGATCTCGTTCTTGGTGATGATCGAGCTGGCGGCGAACCCCCAGGTGCCGTTGGCGATCACCCGGATGCCGAATCCTCGGTCCTCGGAGTCCGACGTGCGCCGTACGCGTTGCTCGCGTGTGCTGATGTTCTGGCGACGATACGCTGCGATGCGAATGTCGGCGTAGGTGGCCCCCGCCGCTCTCGCTGCGTTCAGAGCGTGATCGGCCCAGCTACGATAGTTGGGGTTGGAAAAACTCGGCGTGGTCTTCGCCGGGCCGCCCTTGTTCTTGCTCCCCGCGCCGCACGCGGACAGCATGAGAACCGAACCAGAAGCAGCAGTGGTTTTTAGAAAGTCTCGTCGACGCATAACGGCGCGACCCTACTATGGATTTACCGAGTAGAGCCGCGCCGGAACTAACAGCGACTAAAGGTTGCTCGCCCAGTACTAGCGGCGGCGACAGGTCATGCCGTTGTAACCCTTGAGGTAACCCTTCTTACCTGGCGGGCAACAGTATTTCTTACCGCTACGCGCAAGGTACATGCCCCAACCGGGCTTGCAGTGCGCTCTGTTCCCAGCAGTGTTCTTGCAGGTGATGTTGTTGTAGCCGTTGTAGTAACCGGTCGTGCCCGGAGGACAACACATGACGCGACCGCTCTTGGCCTTGAACGCACCATGGCCGCGCTTGCAGTTGCGGGATGTGAAGCGCCGCGAAACCTGCTTGCACGTAATGTTGTTGTAGCCATTGTAGTAGCCCTTCGTGCCCCGTGGGCAGCACATCTTGCGGCCACTACGCGCGATGAATGCTGTCTCACCGCCGCGGCACGTCTGAGACCGACCTGTGGTGACCCGGTTGCCACCGGGGTACTTGCACGTAATCGAGTTGTAGCCGTTGTGGTAACCCTTTTGCCCGGACGGACAGCAGAAGTTCTTTCCGCTCTTGGCTCGGAACATTCCTTGTCCCCTTGGGCAGGAATCGTTGGGGTTACCTCGCTTACAGCTTACCTGGCTGTAGCCCTTGTTGTAGCCAACCGTGTTCGGCGGGCAGCAGTGGCCCGAGCCGTTCTTGGCTTTGTAGTGGGTGTAACCCCACGGGCAAGACTTTTTTACGCGACCAGCGCGGGTCTTGCACGTGATGCGGTAGCGGCCGTTGTGGTACCCGCGGGTACCTGGCGGGCAACAGAAGTTCTTGCCCGCGTGGCTCTTGTACATTTTCCAGCCGCGGCTGCATCTAGATGCTTCGGCTTCGTTCGTCAGTCCGTCGATCGCCAGTAGGCCAATAGCCATGGCAGCAATCGCTAGCAATTTCGTTGCTCGATCCACAAGTCCCCCTTCAGATGTCGTCGCGCGCCACGTTCGTGCGCCACCACATTAGACAGGCGAGGCCCGCGGACATTCAAGTCATTTGAGACTTTGTTCAGCTCAAAACGCGCGCAGCGTAAGTCCCAGAGTTAACCCGAAGAAATGGTCATCGGCGCCGTCTGCCTGGAACGTAGCGCCCGCGTCGTAGCTGAAGTTGTGGGCATAGCGTCGATAGAATGCAGAGAACTCGCCGGCCAGGTTCTTGGTGATCGCGTGGGACACACCTGCGCCTACCTTCAATCCCGCCGAGGCCGCGCGGGCGAAGCGATCGACCATGACGCCGGTGGACAGGATCGGCAGCCAGGCGGCGCCAATACCGGCACGTAGCTTCTCGCCCCGGTACACCATCTCCGCGGCAAGGCGTACGTAGCGATAGTCCACCTCGGGAACCGAATCGGCAAGGGTGCCCGCGTTGGAGAACGCGAACTGGGTCGCCCCATAGGCCACGTCGAGGCCGAGGGTTACCGAGTCGTTGACTGGGACGCCATAACTCACGCCCACGTCGAACTCACGCCACGTAGTCTCGATAGCTTCCGTCCCGGTCATGGTGCTCGTCTCCAGGGGAGCCGCGAGAGCCACCTGGCCGGTGAGGGCGAGCCGACGCATTGACGCGCTCTTGCCTCGGGCCATCGGGTGCAGGCGCGCGTTCACGCTGAGCATGCCGACGTGATCGGCGTCAAAAGGCACCAGGTTGGTGGTCTGTGCGTTGCGGTAGCGTAGCTTGCGCCAGCCGAGTTCGAACCCCGCACTGGCGCTCACGAACTCCGTCGCCCCGGGGGCCGAGCTGGGCCCAGACTTCTTGATCTTGGTCTTGGGCTCTGGATCGGTTGGGTCCGGATCGGTCTCGCCGTCAGCCTTGAGTTTGACGGACAGGCTCGTCTTCTTGCCCGCCGTGATTTCCATCCATTTCTCGAACCGCTGGTAGCCGTCTTTGACGATTTCAATCTGGTGGGCACCCGGCGGCACTTTGATCGTGCGCGGAACGATTCCCGACTTCTTTCCGTCAACGAGAATGCTCGCGCCCTCGCTGCTGGACTTGCTTGCGCTGATCGCGACGAATCCGTATTCGATCTCGGACAGCTTCATCTTGAAGCTCTGCCGTTTCCAGCGCTTCTTCTTGACGTAGATCGAGTCGACGAGTTGCTCGTGATCGGCCAACTCGAGGATCAGCGTGTGATTGCCCGACGGCAGCCGATGAGTCAGCGGTGTCTTGCCGACTGGCTCGGTTTCACGACTGTTGATGTACACGGTCGCACCAGACGGGGTGCTGGTGATTCGAACCTTGTACTTGGTCTGGGCGATCGCCTCGCCGGGCGCTGCGACGAACAGCACGAACAGACAAGCGGCGAACAGCCCATAGGCCACTCGTTCAGACGACATTCACAGCGATGATACAGCTGCTACGCCGGCGGTGGAAGACGCAGATATCGCGACAGGTGTTTTACGCCGATGTAGAACGGCACTGTGTCGGCGAGCGCCATCACTAACTTAAATACGTAGCCCGCCGTGATGAAGGTCATGAGCTGGCTCGCTACCGACGCTTTGTCGTGAATCGGTAGCAATCCCGCCCAGTAGTGTGTGATCAGGATTACCGCGATTGTGTCGACCAGTTGGCTGACTACGGTCGACCCGTTGTTGCGCAACCAGAGGTGTTTACCCTTGGTCAGCTTCTTCCAGAAGTGGAACATATGCACATCGACCAGCTGTGCGATGATGTAGGCAATCATCGAAGCGCTCACCGCGCCGAACGCGGCTTTTTGCAGATGTGAGTACGCGCCCGGATGGCCAGGGTGTTCGATTCCCGGCAACGCGCCGCCGAGCCAGAGGATGAAAATCACCCAGGCGTTGAGCACGAGTCCGACCAGGACCATGGCGTTGGCCCGCTTCTTTCCGTAGAGCTCGCAGATGAAGTCGGTGCACAGGAACGTGATGGGGTAGGGCAGTACGCCCACCGCCACTGGCATGGGCACCTTCCAATTGATCAGCGGTACGGTAAACGACAGGTCGAGAAACCGGGTAACGCCGATGATGTTGAGCATCGCCAGGGTGCCGAGGAAAACCCCCGCCAACAGCAGAAACACGAGCTCACGACGCTGATGCAGTTGCGCTTGGCTCAGCTTGGGTAAGTCTTCGTACTGGTGCTGCTCTGCGGGCAGCGGTCCGAACGTCTCGGCCATCGCACGAGAGCCTAACCCATTCGCCGTATACTCCAGCACGTGCCGACGCAAATTCGAGACTACGGCAGGCTTACCCTGCTGGCATTTCTAGTAGGTCTCGTTGCCACGCGTCTGGGCCTGGTGCTTCACGAGTTCCTGGGCCACGCGGCCACTGCAGCGGCCGTCGGTTGCGACATCGACGGTTACTACGTGTTTTGGTTCGGTGGCGGGTACGTACGCTACAGCCGCGCGGAGGCGTTTTCTCTGGGTGAGAGCCTGTTCGTCGCTCTCGGCGGGTTAGCGCTTGAGATCATCATCGGCGTCATCTGCCTGCTGTGGGCACGGAAACTAAAGGCCGGCTCGGTGTGGCAAATCACTGTGCTTGGTTTCGGCGTCGGTCACTTGCTGCACAGCTTGCACTACATGGCCGGTGGTAGCTATCACGGCTATGGCGATCCGTGGATCGTCTACCGGGAGCTCGGCGAGTCTCGGGTCTATCTGTCGGTCGCGCTGGCTGTGGTCATGTGCGCGCTTGGCTTCGTACTGGCACGGCACCTGGCTGGTTTTCTGCGCGGTGGTTTGGCGGGCCACGGCAAGCACAGCCAACTCGCGATCATCGTCGCCGCGGTGGTCACCGCCGGCGGGATGCACGCGGGCCTCGCATTTGGTGAGCAGGCACTGGCGCCCAATCGAACGTACAAGGCGACGTTCAAGTCCATGAGTCAGCGCAAAGTCGACCACGGTGTGCGTCGCTATCGCGTCATGGTCAAACGCAAGCGGGGCAAGGGCCCGACGAAAGCCGAGGTCGCTGCCATGCGCCGGCGCCTCGCCAAGAAGCACAAGACGTTTCCGTTCGCGTTGGTGATGAGCGTGTGTCTGGTGATTTCGGTCATCGGCGGCGTGTTCTTCGCCAGGGCATCCGCGGTCACGGAAGCGTCGCTGCCATCGCCGTCGGGTCAGCGTTGGTTGGCCCTGGTAGCCGCCGGTTCTCTGGGGCTCGTCGGTCTTTTGCGCGCGCTTTCCTCGGGCTGAACTCACCTGAGCCAATGTGGGTGTCGGTAGTCACAGGTGCTCAAAAACCTGAATCATCTGGGGTGAGTACGCCCACCCACTGTCGCCGCGAACCCCCGAAACGCGGTCGCGGTCGGGAAACAGCATCCACGCAATCCACTGATTTGTTACTCGGCCCGTTTCAACGTCAGCAGGATCTGTTCTCGCCAACACGTTCGCGAGGACCGGCACAAAGCGTGCGTTGCAAAGTTCCGCTATGGCGAAAACTCGGCGTACCTACGATGTGTTTCTGGTTCTGCATCCGTTCCTCGACAACATTCGAGAGTTCCAGGTGTTGTCACGCCCGCTGGGTGATTTGCAGCGCCGATACCTGGGTGGAGCCGACGCTTACTACTGCGAGAGGATCGACACTGCGTTGATCGCTCTACGTTTCCCCAAGCGCGTGGAAGAACGTTGGGGTGCCCAGCTCATTCATCTTCTCGCTGCTCGGCCGGGCCTGCCCATGGTGATTCCGAGCACGTTGTCACTGCCTGCACGCCGGGAGTTTTTCCTCGAGCATCTGGCTCGCTACAACACCTATCTACAGCATTACCCTCATCGCAACGAGAACATGCCGTTGGTCGAACGCGCGATCATCAACCTCGCCGACCATTTGCGCTCAGCGCCGCGACCAGCCAAGGACTGTTTCTTCAACGTCGCCGGCAAGTTGCCCCTGTATCACCACAAACGTCGCGGCGTGACTGCTGCTGTCGCGGTGTAGTCCGCGCGCCCGGGCAAGAAAACGGGAACCAAGCTGTGCCGCTGCTGTCAGAACTAGTCGATGGAGCGGATCGCGGTATGGTTCGGTATTGGCTCGCTTGTCTGCGCCCTGGCTGGAGACGTTAGCGCTGACGAACTAAAGGGCGTGCACCTGAGGGCAGTTACCGAGGTTTCTCACTCGGTATCCGTGTCGTTGCGCCAGCGTCAGGTGGTTTACAAGGTGCGGCGGAGTTTCCGCAACACCGCCAAACGCGCCGACGAGCTGCGCCTCGAACTCACGTTGCCAACGGGCGGCGTTGCATCGGCGCTTCGCGTTCGCATGGCCGGTCGCTGGTATCAGGGGGCGCTGCTCGGCCACAAGAAAGCGCAGAGCGTTTACGACGCATTGACCAGCAAAGGGCCCGAGCGGCGTCGTGGTCCTGCGCTGATGTCCTGGCAAAACGCCGGCAAGTTGGTTCTCAACGTTTTTCCGATTTCTGCGGGCGGCGAGCTGACCATCGAGTATCAACTGAGGGCGCCGGCCTGCTACAGCGATGGTCAGTTCCTCGCGAACTACCACGCGGTCGCGAGCAAAGGCTCGGGGTTGGTAGTGCCATCCTTGCGCGCGGGCCGCCCAGGTGCCGTGCTCAACAGAGCGCGGTTGCTCAAGCGACTTGGTCGAACCAGTCTCGACAATGTGTGTGGCGGCAAGTTGGCTAGCTCGGGCGACCACTACATCGCCTTCAACGCCCCCCGGCGCCAACCGCTGACAGCAAAGCTCGCGAACTACCGTGTCGGGCCTAAGAGCTATATCGTCGGCTACGATCTCGACGTTGCGCGCGTGCTACTTCCCCGGCCCAAACGCGCCCGCGTGGTCTTCGTCGTCGATGCATCGCGGAGCGTCGGTCTGGCAAACGTTCGCAGCCAGCTGTCACTAATCCGCGGCTACATATCACAGCTGAAAGACGCGACCTTCGAGGTAGTGCTTTACCGTCGCTTTGCGGATCGCCTGTTCGGCAACTTCCTCAACGCGTCCGCCGCCGTAACGGCGTTGCAACAGGTCGCCGATGCACGCATCAAGCCCGGCAACGGTTCTAACCTGGAGCGGGGCATGGGGTTGGCGACGAAGCTACTGTCCGGTTTCAGCGGGCCACAGCGAGTGATCGCGTTCACCGACAGCCGTTTCCGCCGAGCCTTCTGGCCGGGCCAGGTCGCACGCGCGACAGCCAACGGCAAAGCCCTCGTGCACTATGTCGATTTGAAGTTGGGTTACGGCAGATTGAGGTGGCAGCGCGACGACCGCCACCAGCTGGCGACCGTCGCGAGCAATACGGGTGGCATCGTTGCGACCATGTCCGGGCGCACCAGGTCGTTGGCGGCCAGCGGCAAAGTAATGGGCGGGCTGGTCGCGCCGGACAAGGTGTACGACTTTCGGGTTGTCGGGCTGGCCCGGCACACCGGACTTTCCAAGCCGCAGGCGTACGGGGAGGGGCGCGGGTTTCGCGGAATCTACGTGAGCAAGAACCGCGTGTCGTCGCTCAAGGTGTTCGGCAAGGTCTGGGGCCGCTCCATCGCGCTAGACATCAAGCCGGACCGACGCATGAGTCGAGCGCTACCGAGTCTGGTGTTCGGCACGATCGGGTATAGCGCTCTATCAAAGAAGCAGGTCGGTGCCGTGGCGCGTGTGGGCGGCGTCGTTTCGCCCGCTACCTCCTTGCTGACTCGGCATCGGCGCATGCGCAGCACCTCCTACCAGGGCTACACTGGCGGGTTCTCGCGGAGCTACTCGTTCTCGTCGCGCTGCGGCGGGGTTCGTCCACGCCTGACCGGCTTCGGAACTCGCGGCCCCCGGCGCATCGTCACCAAGCCTGCATATGGCGCCATCCTGCGGACCGGTCTCGTCGATCGCATCGCCGGCTGCGATTTGCTGCACTCCAAAGCCAAGAACACTCGGCTCGGCGTGACGATCGAGACTACCAGGATCGAAATCGTCGATGTCGCAGTCACTGGTGGCGACGACAAACTGCGTCGATGCGTACGCGAGGCCGCGTGGGAGCTAGCCCTCGACGAGCGCTTTCAGGAGCAGCACGGGCGCTACAGCTTCAACTACGCTACCAAATTTGGCAGGTCTTCTTGCGCCGCATCCGGGCGCCAGCCTTGCAGCCAAACGCCTTCGAAAACTCGCGCAGGTTCGACAACGCGCCGTTGACCCGGTACCGCGGTGGCGCGTGTGGGTCGGTGACGAGTCGGCGCCGAATCTCCGCGTTGCGCGTCTTTGAACACCAGGCCTGACCCACAGCGAGGAAGAACTGCTGATCCTCGGTGAAGCCGCCGGCTGTGTAGATAGTCTTGGCCTTCTTGGCCAGCTTGCGATACGCCTTGAACGCGATCTTGATACCACCGAGGTCGGCGATGTTTTCGCCCAGGGTCAACCGGCCGTTGACTCGTTCGCCGCGCAGAGGTTTGTAGCGCGAGTACTGCTTGACCACGCACTGGGCCTTGCCCAGAAACTTGCTCGCGTCAGACTTGTGCCACCAGTTGCGCATGTTGCCGTGGCCATCGAAACGCGCGCCCGAATCATCGAATCCGTGCGTCAGCTCGTGGCCGACGATCATGCCCATGGCGCCCAGGTTCACCGGATTGGTGTGTTTGCGCGAGTAGAAGGGCGGCTGCAGGATCCCGGCGGGGAATGTCATCCGGTTGTGCAGTGGGTTGTAAGACGCGTTGACGCGGGTCGCGGACATGGTCCACTCGTTGCTGTCCACGGGCTTGCCCGCTTTGTCGAGCTCCCGCTGCAAGTGCAACGCTCTTGCGGCCAATGAGTTGGCCGCGAAGTTGTCGGCGCTGACCGAGAAGCCGTAGGACTTCCACTTCTTGGGATACCCAATCTGGTACTTCATCAGCCGTCGCTTTGCCCGCGCGGCGGCTTTGGTCTTCTTGTGCATCCACGGGATGTGTTTGAGCTCGGCGTCGAAGGCTTTGCCGATCTCGCCAACGAGGCGGCGAGCGTAGCGTCGGCTGTCAGCGCCGAAGCGTTTGACGATGTACGGCTGCGCCAGGTAGTGGGGCATCGCATCACCGGTGGCCGCTACGCAGCGCTTCCAGCGCGGTCGTTGCTCCTTCTGGCCGCGCAGAAGCTTTTTCATCTTGAACGCTTCTTTGGCGAACTTCGGCGGCAGCGTCCCAGCCGTGTGATGCAGCAGTTGCCACTTGAGATAGTTGCGCCACGCTCGTTTTGGCACTTTGCCGAGCATGGATCCCAGACGCTTGAAGAAACGCGGCGCGGTGACACTGATGTCTTTGATGCCCGCGTGCTTCAGCCCCGAGAAGTAGGCGTTCCAGGAGAAGTTGCCCACGAGCTTGTTCAGGCCGGCTCGATCGACCGGGTTGTACAGGCCGGCCAGATTGCGCCGCTCGACCCGGGTCTTGGTCATCCGCGCCAGTTTTGCTTCCACGGCGATGGCATCGCTCGTCGCACGCCTTGCCGCGCCTTTGGCCATGCCCAGCAATCCGAACATGCGCTGCACGTGGGCTCGGTACGCTCCGCGGATCGCGTCGTACTTGGTCTTGCCGGGCAGGTAATAGTCCCGATCGGGCAAGCCGAGGCCGCCCTGATCCAGGAACAGAATGTTGCGCTTGGACTGTTTGAAGTCGGGCGCCGGCGTGAACGAGAACGCGGCCCAAACCCCGTGACGGTGAAGCGTCGTGATCGCCTTGGTGAGCGACTTCTTGCCGGTGGCTTTGTTGATCACCTTGAGTAGCGGCTTGATGCCGGATGTGCCGGCGCGGTTGAGCGCGCTCGTATCGGTGCACGATTTGTAGAACCGGCCCAGCTTCGCCATGAGCGGAGACGCGGACTTTGGTGTCTTGGCTGCGGTTTCCAAGATCCTACGCAAGGCGCGCAGGTTGCGCCGCCGCACCTCGTCGAGGCGTCCCCATCGGGACTTGTCGGCGGGGATCTTGTTCTTCGCGAGCCAACCGCCGCACGCGAACTTGAAGAAGTTGGTGCACGCCTTGGCGGAGCGATCCAGAGCGCTGGCGCTCAGTCCGACCCGGGCCAAGGAGACTTTCTTGTGACGCTTCCGCGGTGCTGTGGTCGCTACCCGCACCGGAGCCCTGGTCTTGCTCGCCGATGGCGATACCACCGCGGCGGGGCGCTTGGTCACGTTCGTCGTGGGCACCGCGACGTCCGGCTGCACCGGCTCATTGGGGGGCGGGCCACTCTTGCCGTTGCCAGACTGGCTACATGCTGCGACGACCAATAGGCCGCCTATGGCGTACGAAACCCACTTCATGGGCGTGGAGCCTACCACCGTCGCTCGGCCTGCGCCGGCCATAAACATGACGATGTCCGGCCCAGCCGCTATGGTTCGTACTCGGCCATGCGTTTTCGCCTGAAACCCCATCACACCCCGCGGTTCAAGCCGTTTACACGGCCCGGCGATCCCCATGTGCGAACTCTTACGATCCCCGGCTATCGCCAGACCCGGACGTACACGTGTGGCTTCTCCTCCACGATGATGGTCATGCACTACTTCGGCGGAACGCTTCCGGGGCACGAACTATTTCAACGGCTCGGCACAGGTCGCGACGGTACGCGCCAAAACGCCATCGTGCGTGAGCTGCGCAACATCGGCGTGAGGGTCAACGTGCGCTACGACGTAGACTTCACGCGTCTGGCGACGGAGGTTGATCGCGGTAAGCTGGTCATCTCCTATCTGACGGATCTAGAGCACTGGGTGGTCCTGTACGGCTACGGCGCCGAGCCCCAGCGGGTATACGTAGCCGACCCCCGGGCTAAGCAGCCCTGCGAGCATCCCTGGCAGGAGTACGGGCCTCGGCTCAATAACTTCGGCATGATCTGTTCTGCCGCCGTCGCCGCCCCTCGCGCAGAGCCGGTCAATGCCAACCAGCCCATCGGCGCGCCGAGCCGGCCACGACTAACAGTCGAGTCGACCGAGCCCGCATCCGGCGCGCAATTGTCTTTCGATTTTCTGCAGCCGGGTAGCTAGGATGGCACTGCACGACGTCGGCGCTGTCACGGAGCTCGACAAGGGCCCCATCGTCGTTGCCATCGGCTACGTCGACATCATCATTTGGCGCGTTGGCGCAGCGGTGCATGCGACGGATCGCTGGTGCCCCCATGCCCGGGGCGACCTGTCGTGCGTCGCCCCAGACGGGGGCCAGGTCGTCTGCGCTGACCACGGCTGGTCATTTGATATCGCCAGCGGTACCTGCCTAAAGAAGCCCGGGCGCTACACCCTGCCCACATATCCGTGCCACGTACGCGGCGGCCGCATCGAAGTCGAACTGCCCGAATAGTTCTCACCACCTGCCTGAGTCGATGAAATCCCAACGTCGAGGTTGATCAGCTCGGTTTTCGAGGTACGGTGCCAGCAATGTCCAAAGTTGCCATCCTGCGTACCACCCCGGGTTCCGTTCGTCGCGACTACCACGAGCTGCTCAACCTTGCCGGCTATCAAGACGTCGTCGACAAGAGCCTCGATACCGCGCTCAAGATCAACATCTCGTGGCACTACTTCTTCCCCGCGAGTTCGACCACGCCATGGCAACTGGACGGCGTGATCAACGCCATGCTTCAGGACGGCTACGACCGTGACCTGATCCACGGCTGCCACAACCGCACCGTGGTGATCGACTCTCACCTGGGCGAGCGCGAAAACAAACAGGTCAACGTGACCGACGCCCACAACCTGCGCAACATCCACCTTTACGAAGGTGAAGAGTGGATGGATGTTCGCGAAGCCGTCGGCGACCTAGCCAAAGACTTCCTGTGCCTCAACGATGTGTACCCGGACGGGTTCTCCATCCCGCGGCGCTTCGTGGGCGAGAACATCATCCATCTGCCGACCGTCAAGACTCACGTGTTCACCACGACCACCGGCGCGATGAAAAACGCCTTCGGCGGTCTGCTCAACGAGCACCGCCATTGGACGCACCCGGTCATCCACGAAACCCTGTGTGACCTGTTGATGATTCAGAAGAAGATCCACCCGGGTTTGTTCGCGGTCATGGACGGCACGTTTGCCGGCGACGGCCCGGGCCCCCGGTGCATGATTCCCCACGTCAAGAACGTGATCCTGGCGTCAGCGGATCAGGTCGCCATCGATGCGGTCGCGGCCAAGCTGATGGGCTTCAATCCTCTCGAGGACTGCAAGTACATCCGCCTCGCTCACGACCTGGGCTTGGGTTGCGGCGATGTGCGCGACATCGAAATCGTCGGTGACGAGTCGGTGCTGGGCGAGAAGTGGGACTTCCAGGGACCGTTCAAGGAGATGACCTTCGCCAGCAACATGCAGCACAAGATCTACTGGGGACCTCTCAAGGGGCCCATCGAGTGGTCGCTCAAAACATGGTTGGCGCCGTGGTCGTATGTCGCCAGCGTGCTCTATCACGACTTCTATTGGTACGCGCGCAACAGCAAAGCGAACATGGAAGAGTGCATGGACAGTGACTGGGGTCGTTTGTTCGCCAACTGGGAAACCCGCGTTGCCGACGCGGACGGTTACCCCGACGTCGGTCCGGAGAACCTGTCGTACCGTCGCGAGCTGGCCAGCTTGCTCAAGACCAGCGCCAAGGTTCTCGCCACGACCATCGCCGAAGCTCCCGAAGTCGCCGCACGCAAGCGCCGCCGCCACGGGCGCTAGCTGCGCGTCAGTCGTTCGAGTTGGTCAGCAACGGTCGATCCGCCAGGATTTTTCCGTCGGCGGAGATGTGAAGGTAGCGGCCGCGTTTCTTCTCGCCTCGCAGAAACAACAGTACGCCACCGTTGTGCGTTACGGCCCCCAATGTTCGATACGGTCGCGCCGCCACAGGTACCGTCCATTCGACTTGTCCCTTGCGGTCGATCAGCGACAGTTTGCGCGGGCTGGGGCCAATAGCGCTCGATACATGACTGACCAGCAGTTTGCCGTTGGACTCGAAGGCACACCGATAGGGGAGTTGGCTGATGAGAGCCGGCCGCAATAGCGGCGTCGGTGTCGCGCTTGCCGGGGCCGGCTCGTTGCGACTGGCGCCCGCCGCGGCGTAGCCGAGCTGCCGGGCTGTGCTGCCCGGCACCTTGCCAAAGCCGATGCACTCGCTGCGCCGACACGACGTGCGATAGCCCCAGCTTTGACCGCAGCTGTACGTGGGGCGGAGAAACTGTGGTTTTGGCGGTGGCGATTTCATCACCTGAGCCATGTCGATGTCCCGCAGGCTGCCATCGGCCATGATGAGTTTGGCTATCCGTCCCTGGGCGCCCTGTACTTTGTGTTGCCCGAGTGCGCCCAGCTTCGCTTCGAGCTGCTTGTGGTCCATCAATATGGCTGGCGCGCGCAGGTCGACTAGCTGTAACCCGGTCGTTGGATGGCGGGCCCATGCCAGGTGTCCAGCCGGAGCGTAGACCACGTAGTCACGCTGGGAACGCTTCTTCGTCGGGCTGTACAGGGTGATCGTCTTGCCCCGCGCCCCGGTATCGGCGGAGAGCACCGTGAGTCGCACCAGGGTTCGCGACGACCGCTTGTATTTGCCGCGCTCGGTCAGCTCGTCATGGTCGAACAGAACGCTGATTACCGGCGGCCCGCCCGTCTGCAACACTCGGACGCGCTTTACTCGCTGATCGCGCAGACTCACCTTGGTGGAGTTACCGCTGCAGCTCCAGCCGCATTGAGAGTACAAGCCAAAGAGCATGAAGCAGCACACGACGCCGACGGCGATCATGGACTCCCACTCGTCACCGTCCATGCCCAGCAGGCCTTTGAGTTTCTTGTTGTCCTTCTTGAGCTTGCGCGCCGTGCGCTTGGCGGCCTTGGCTTTGGCCTTCTCCTTGGCTTTGTGTCGGTCTTCGCTCGCTTTGTCTTTGTCGACCTGCTCGCGCAGCTTCGCCAGCTCCGTGTGAAGCGTTTCGTTCTCGGCTTCGACGTTCTCGAGATCTTCGCGCTCGTCGACCTTCTTGCGCAGCTCCTGGTTCTCTCGCTCCAAAGCCTCTGCCCGGGCGAGCAGGGCATCGGCATTGTCGCGGAAGCCCATGGTGCTGATCAGCCTCGGTACGAGTCGTCTTGTTCGATCTTGCTCAGCACGAAATCGAACTCGCCGCTAGTCAGGTGTGCGCCGCAGTACTCGCAGGAGCCCGCCATGTTGATCTTCATGTCGGCGCCGCACGCCGGACACTCTTTCTTGCCGCTGGCTTCGCCACGAGTTTCGGCGTTGCGGATGAGCGTCCAGTATTCGGTGTAGGGCCGGTTCATGCTCTTGCTGCCACCAACCACTTTGCCGGTCTTGTCGTTGACGGTGTAGTCCTTGCCCTTTGCCCAAACGCGGCAGGTGATCGCGTCGTAGTACTTGTCGCTGATGACCTTGCACACGGTCCACTGGGTGATCTTCATGTCGTCGAGCTTGTTGCGTAAGCCCTGCTGTTTGTACGCGGTGACCCAGTACTGCAGGTAATCGAACATGCCGTCTGAGACGTAGGGCCGGGCCTCCGCCAGGTCGAGCTCTTGCCACGATTTGTTCAGCTGCTCGAAGATGAGGAAGATCCGCGCCTGGATCGAGTCCTGAGTCAGCGCGGGATCTTCCGCCGACAGAACGCCCCACTGGTGGCCGACGTCGCTGTCCATGTACGTTTCGAGGTCGGTGCCCCGCTCAGGAACCGTGCCGGTCAGCAGCGGACCACCCATGGCTGTGTGTGTGCGGTTGACGGATTTGACGATCCAATCGAACTTGCCGTTGTCGACCACCTCGTCACAGTAGGAACACTTTTGGTCCGCGCTCTGCTCGAACGGTGCGCCGCAGTTCGGGCACGGGAACTCTTGCGCCTTGCCCGGTGGTTTCGTCAGTACATCGGCGCCCCGGGATAGGGTCCACGACTCGACCACGAAGAAGCCACGCTCGTTGCCTGGCTGGCCGGCGGTGAAGCACGCCTCGAACTGGAGCGTTACGTGGGAGTAGTTGAGCACGCCTTCGTTGTTGTGGGAGTTCTTTGGCGCGTTGACTCCGGTCACGCGCATGGCGCCGACGATGACACCGGCCACCGGAACGCCCGTGGGCTCGACTAGTTTGAGTGTGCCGCGCGCACTTTGGCTGATGTACGGTGCCAGGGCCTCGAGGCCACCTTCTCTGCCGCGTCCCTCGTGGGCGGCGGCGAACAGGCGATAGACGAAGTCGTCGAACAGGACCGTCGAGAAGTCTTCGTCGGTGCGCTTGAGTTTGTCGAGCTTGGGCGGCGGGCCCTTGTAGACCGACGGCGGGCCGCTGTCCCAATCGGTCAGGCCGCGCTTTTGGTGCTGGGCGTGCAGGTACACGAAGATAGCGATGCCAATGACGACGATCGTGACCGGAATACCGATCTCCGGCTTGTAGATAATTAGCTCGAGAAGAATGCGGAAGATGATGTAGAGCAGCTCGCCGCCGCCGTCGCCGCCGCCGCTGCTACCGCCGCCGTGACCACCACCGCCGCTGTACCCCTGACCACCACCTGGGCGGGCGTCGGCCACATCCAGGAACAGCAGGGTGATCGCGGCGAGGGCACCGCCGGCGAGGAGCCATTTGGTGGCGCGCTTCACTAGCCGCACACCTCGTCGGCGAGCTCATTGACGTCGTCGTCGGTGACGGGCAGACAAGGTGCAAGCAAGTCGCCGAGCGCGTCGATGGCCTTGGCGACCTGTACGCCGTCCTGGCCGTGCGCCACCGCGTCGTCGATGGCGGCTACTGCTTTGGCCCACGTCAGTGGTTCCACCGCGTTCTTGACGCCGCTGTCGCAAATCACGGCCGAGTGGCGTTCGAGCAAGGACACGAATACGAGCAGACCAATGCGCTCGGTGGTCGCGCGCACACCCTTTTCGAAGAACGCGGCCTTGGCAGCCCTATCGACCCAAGCCTCTCGGTACTTGGTCGGTGTAAACCAGCGCCGGGTGTAGGGCAGCCGCGACGTGAGCAGGCCAAACAGGCCGCCGACGACGATTGGCTCGATGAAAATCGAGTAAAGGGAGAATGCCTGGGGCCCCCACAGCAAATAGGCCAGGGTGGCGAGGCCGGCGAGGATGCCCGAGATCAAGTCCGCGTGTAGATAGGAGCCCGACCGGGCGCGAACCGCGATGACCACCTCGGCGCAGCTACGCGCCTCGATCGATCGGATGGCGCCGGTGAGTGCTTCCTTTGCTTCGTCGGTTAGGAACCTCTTCGACATCGGTCGCGGCCATAGTAGCTTGAAATCCCGCGCTCCGCTACGCCACCGGGCGCGGACCTATGGGGCCGCTACGAGGGTCTTTCGCGGCTGCTACCAGCTGACCAGGCGATCGCGGGTGAGTGCGACCACCTGGCGGCGGTCGATTTTTCCCGTGGGGCCCAGGGGAAGCTCGTTGATGACGCAGATCCGGCGCGGGCGCTTGTAAGACGCCAGACGCTCGCGAAGGAACTCGGCGAGTCGCCGTTTACCGGTCCCGTCGGCCAGTGACGACGATGCCGGCACGATGGCCGCGGCGACGACCTGGCCCCAGGTCTCATCGGCGATTCCAAATACGCACGCGGCAGAGACGTCGGGCGACGCTTCCAGAGCGTTCTCGACTTCGGCGGGAATGACATTGGCGCCGCCGCTAATGATGCAGTCATCGGCTCGTCCGCTGATGTGAAGTCGGCCGTCAGAGTCAACGTGTCCCAGGTCGCCGGTATCGAACCAACCGTCGCTGTGGGTGAGCGGGCGAAATCCTTGTTCATCGATGTAGCCACTGGCGAGCATGGGCCCGCGCACTTGCAGATGGCCATGCTCGTGGGTGCGGACTTCGACGCCTGATAGCAGGACGCCGCCCGTATAGATCTGGGAGCAGGTTTCACTCATGCCGTACGTGGTCTGGATCGGCAGTCCGCGGTTGCGGGCGTGGGCGATGAGCCCCGGCGATGCCTTGGCTCCGCCAAGAAGGACCGCACGTAAATGCTCTGGCGGTCGCCAGTCTGGAGCGTCGTCGAGCATGCGGCTGAGCATGGCCGGGACCAACGATAGCAGGGTGACCCGGTGCGTTTCGATCGCGTCGATAAGCTCGCTTGCCACGAATGGTTGCTCGGGCGTGAGCACGATCGTCCGCTGAGCATCAGTGCATCGGGTGACGATCGACAAGCCGCCGATGTGCGCCAGCGAAAGGCAACACAGCCAACGGTCATCGGCGTTCCAGCCCAGGTGCTCGGTATTGGCAGTCGAGCTGGCGGCGAACGCTGCGGCGGAGAGGACAACGCCTTTGGGTGTGCCGGCGGTCCCGGAGGTGAAGACGACCACGGCCGCGTCGCCGGGGAGCTGGGACAGATCGATGTCGCGTCGGAGCGCTGTTCGCTCACTGTCGCTCAGCTTTGGGTTGATCAGCGCGACCGGGGCTCCTGCTCGAAACGCCGCGAGGATCGAAATGACCGTCTCGACCGAGCGGTGCGCGACCAGCCAGTGTGGCTGCGTGGTCATGCGGTCGGCCTGGTGGGCGACGAACCCGGCGAGGCGGGCCGGCGGATGGCGCTCGCGGCCGGCGATCACTGCGTAGGCTTGACTCACGTCCACAACGCCTCTACGCCTGTGCAGCCCAAGCCTACGGTCTGGGTCTGGGCGATGCGTGCATCGGCGATCTGCGGTGTGACCAACTCGGGCCACTCGCCGAGGCGGTCGTGTTCGGCGAGTCCGCAGGCCAGCGTCGGCTGGAGCGCCAGGCACAGCTCGGCGCACGCGGTGCGCGCAATGGGCCCGTCGAACATGTGACTGACGACGACCGACGCGCCTGCCGCGGTCGCTGCGCTCGCCAGGTCGACACATCGAAGCAGTCCGCCCAATAGCATCGGTTTGAGCACGAAGATCCGCACGGCGGGGTTCTCGAGGGCGCGCGACGCGGGCAGTCGCGACAGACTTTCGTCGGCGGCGAGGGTGATCGGGCTGGCCAGGGTCGGCAGCAGCTCGCTCGCCACGGGCTCTTCTATGTATTGAAGGCCGACGTGGACAAGTCGTGGCAGGTAGCTCGTTGCCTCGTCCACGGACCAGCGGCCGTTCGCATCGGCGCGCAGTTGAATGCCGTCACCGAATTCGGCGCGCAAGATTTCGAGCAGCGCCAGGTCTTCCGCGAACGAGCACCGGCCGAGCTTTATCTTGAGCGTGCCGAAACCGTCGTCCACGGCAGCCCGCGCTCCAGCGAGGTTGGACACGAGCGCGTTGACTGGAATCGCGGCGCCGCGCGAACCGCCGAGCAACGCGTGAACGGGTGTTTCGAGCAGCTTGCCCGCGAGGTCGAACGCGGCGGTCTCCAGTGCGAACTGCGCGGCCGGTGACCCCAGCTGCTTGATACCGCTAAGCCAGGCGTGCACCTCGTCGGCGTCGAACGGCGCAAGGGCAGTGAGTCCATGTAGCGCCGCGACCGCTTCGTCGATGGTCTCCGGCGAATAGCCGGGCAGGGGCGTGGCTTCGCCGATGCCAAATGCAGCGCCTGCTGAGAGGCGTACGATGGCGCTGCCGTCAATCGGCCTCGTTAGTGAGAGCGCAACGTTCACGCTGCTCCCAGGCCAATGCCCAGGGCGAACAGGACGCCGTACGCGAGCAGGAGCATTGCGGTTCGTTGCAGGCATACGTTGAGCGTTGGCCCGTCTTCGGTGCTCCATGCGACCCGGGTCTGCGCCGCGGCCAGAGGCAGCGTGAGCAGCGGCAGTAACGCCCAGGCCGATACGCCGTCGACGGCCAGCCATACCGGAACCGCGTATGCCGCCAGCAGGAGCAGCACGTACTCGATGCGTACGGCGGTGGCACCCAGGCGCACGGCCAGCGTGCGTTTTCCCGTGAGCGAGTCCGTCTCTCGGTCACGCAGGTTGTTGATGACGAGAATCGCTGTGGCGATAGCGCCGATGGGAACGGCTGCCCAGATCGACAGCGCGGACACTTCGCCGAGTTGCACGAACGTGGTGCCGCACACGGCGACAAAGCCGAAGAAGCCGAGGACGAACACATCGCCGAGGCCATGGTAGCCAAGGGGGTACGGTCCGGCGGTATAGGCGATGCCCGAGGCGATGGAGGCCAAGCCGATCAGCACAATGGGCCAGCCGGCGATCCACACCAGGTACGAACCGATGAGCACAGCGGTGCCGAAGACGACGATCATGCCCGCCTTCAAATCCGCCGGGGTGAGCAGGCCGGCCAGGGCAGCGCGAGTTGGCCCCTTGCGGTCTTCGTTGTCGGCGCCCTTCTTGAAGTCGTAAAGGTCGTTGGCGAAGTTCGTGCCGATTTGGATCAACATGGCGCCGAGTAGCGCGGCCAGCGCGGGAACGGCACGAAAACCGCCGGCTGCGATGGCGCACGCGGTGCCGACGGCGACGGGAACGAACGCTGCGGTGAGTGTGGCGGGACGAGCGGCGAGCAGCCACGCTCGCGCCGAACCGGGCCGGATGGTCAGCTGGGCGACATGGCTGGTCAAGATGTCACCCGTGGCCACTGGCGATCGATGTCGTCGGTGACGCGCTGCTTACTTTGCTTTGCGCTGGTCGGTGCCACGGGCGCGTGGATCACCGTGCAACCGTTATGGCTCAGAGCCGCTGTCAGCGCATCGCTCAGCGCACCAGCTGATGAGACCGTCACGGCCGCCAGGCCGTAGCTGGTAGCGACGGAGCAGATGTCGAGGCTTTGTTCAGCGAGCCAGTGGGCCTGATATTCAGCCGCGAGCTCGGCGCGGTCGGCGATGGGCAGGTAGTCGAAGATGTGCCCACCTCGATTGTCGACGACCACGATGGCCAGCGGCGTTTCGAGCGAGCGAGCAGCGGCCAGTCCGCCTACGTCGTGAGCGAAACTGACATCGCCGAGGACCAGAAGTGTGGGCCCCGTGCGTGCGCTGGCAGCGCCGGCAGCGCCCGCGATCAATCCGTCGATCCCGTTGAGACCACGTTGGTGGGTCACGTCGAGATCGCTGGCGGTGCCCGGGCAGAACCAATCCACCGTGCGCACGGGCAGGCTGTTCGCTAGAGCGAGTAGGCAGCCGTTGGGCGCGTTGCCCACCACCGCGCGCATGATCTGATCTTCGCCGACCTGGTCGCGTTGTTCGCCCAGCACGGTCTCCGAGCAGCGCCAGGCCAGTTCGCTGCCGTCCCGGAATGCCTGCGCCCAGTCGTCGTCTGGTTTCACGTTGCCCAGTTTGCCGGTCAAGCGCTCGAGGGCGTCGCCGATGTCGCCGAACAGTAGGGCAGTCGCTGAACTCGTCGGGTCTGGCCAACCGTGCGCGGCCAATACGTAACGTTGGGCGTGGTCGCACGAATTTACGTAGCGGTTCAATTCCCAACCGGCGGGGGTCGCGCCGATCTGAATGACCACGTCCGCCCGGTGTGCGTCGACGAACGCCGTCGAGGACAGCAGTTGCGCAAATCCATCGCAGGTCGTGGTCGTTTCAGTGCGGCCCACCAGACGCAGCTGACTCGTTGCCTCGGCCAGCACCGGGTAGCCGGTAGCCGCGCTCAACGCTGCTACTCTTTCGCGCAGGCTTCGTTGGTCGATGGGCGCCGGCCCGGCGATGATGACGCCACGCCGATGACTCGCGCAGGCGCCTGCTAGTTCGCTAATACCCGCGTCGCTGACTTTGCTCACCGGCGTATGAATCGTGGGGCTATGGCCCTCTACGGGCTCGGCGTCGTCGCTCGGCTCCAGCGGTTTGCGGGCGGGCGCGTTGATGTGTACCGGACCCGGCGTGGGCGTAAGCGCCGAGGTTACGGCCTGGATTGCCTTACGCTGCACGCTGCGCATGGCCAGATCGCCTTCATGTGGTGCGCCCAGGTCGATGCTCGCGCGTACGTGATCGCCGTAGAGGCGGGTCTGGTTCATCGCCTGGGGCGCGTCGCAGCCATGCAGTTCCGACGGACGGTCAGCGGTGATGGCGATCAGCGGCGTGAACGAATGGCTGGCTTCGACGATGGCCGGAAAGTAGTGACAGCCAGCGGAACCAGACGTGCACAACAACGCGACCGGCGTACCGCTGACTTTTGCACGGCCGAGGGCGAAGAAACCGGCGGCGCGTTCATCGACGATGGTGTGGCAGTGAAGGCCGACGTGGGCGGCCGCCGCGACGAACGGCGTGGACCGTGACCCCGGGCTGACCACGATGTCGGTGACACCTGAGTCCCGGAGCGTCGTCATGAACGCTCGCGTCCATGCCGTCTGTGTCCGGGCAAAGCTCAATCACTGACTCCCAGGGCCCCCAGCAGCGCTTTCTGCTTGATGCGCGTCTCTTCCAGCTCCGCGTCGGCACGGGAGTCGCGCACGATTCCAGCACCGGCATAGACATGGGCTCGACGGCCCTGCATGAGCGCAGAGCGAATGGCCACGACGAACTCACCATCCCCTTCGGCATCGAACCAACCCACCGGCGCGGCGTACCAGCCGCGGGGGGTCGTCTCAACGTTGTGGATCCAACGCAGGGATACGTCCGTGGGCACGCCACCGACGGCGGGGGTTGGATGCAGAGCGCGCACCAGATCGACTACGTGCATGGGCTTGTGCAGGGTGCCGCGGATTGGCGTCTCCAGGTGGAGCACGTGGCGCAGCTGGCGAATGGCCGGCTCGTCTGGAATCTCTAGCTCTTTGCACAGTGGTTCGAGCACCGCCGCGATCGTGTGAACCACGAGCTGTTGTTCCCGACGGTCCTTTTCGCTGGCCAGCAGTGCCTGGGCGCCCAGGGACGGAGCGATGCTTCCGGCGAGAGCCTCGGTAACGATTGCGCAACCGTCTCGCCGTACCAGGCGCTCAGGGGTGGCGCCAACGAAGTGAGCGTCGCCGAAGCTGAGCGCGAACCGGTGACAGTCGGGGTAGCGCTCGTCTAGCCGCGAGAACACGCTGCGGTGGTCGATCGCCCGGGCAAGGTCGATGGTCTTGCAGTGCGCGGCCACGATCTTCTGGCAGCGCTCGTCGGTGATCGCCTGTTGAATCGTGGCGACCAGGTGGCGCCAGTCTTCGGTGTCGACTTCGGAGATCACTCTCGCCGGGACGAAGCTGGTCCCGGGCTCGGACTCTGCGCGTGGGCTGCGCTCGTCATCGGCCAACGCCTCGAGCATGGCCTCGACGGCCTTCGCTCCAGTTGCGGCGTCCTCGCTGATGAGGCGTAGCCAGGCACCGCCGTCGCAGTAACCGTACGACCAGGTTGGCAGTACGAATCGGGCGTCGCCGAACTCATGCCACGGTTCCTCGGTCGTGGCTCCCGGGGCGAATGCAAAACCGCCGAACAACCGCAGCGGTGGTGCCGCTACGTCGCCTTGCCTGCGTTCGATGGTGCGGGCGAAGAGTTGTCTTGCGCGTTGCTCTACCCAGGCAAAACGTTCGGGACCAGCCGCGCCAACTTCGGCGGCGATACCAGCGCCACAGCTGGCGTGCCCCTCCATGGGCGCCCACAAGACCGAATCGGGCTCCGGGGCCAGGGCGATGAAACGCCGAAGCGAAACGACTGGCGCCGGCACGGTCAATACATGCAGGTCTGGCGCCGTCTTCGCGCGCAGCGCTGTTGCCGCGCTACCGGTCATGCTTTCTCCGTCGGCGTTGCGACGTACAGATGGCAAACGCCAAAGGTGAGTTCTCGCGCTTCGATCACGTCGAGGCCGCTGTCGGCCATCATGTCGACGAACTCAGACGCCGGTGGGAACGCCGCGATGGACTTCTGCAGGTAGCGATACTCCTTGGAACCCGACAGCAGACCGCCCAGCCACGGCACCATCTTGTGCACGTGGAACCGAGCGAGCGGCGCCATGATGCCCCGCTTGGGTTCGGACAGTTCCAGGATGGCGATGCGGCCGCCCGGGCGGGTGACCCGAGCCATCTCTTGCAGCCCGACCCGCCTGTCGGGAACGTTGCGGATGCCAAACGCAATGCAACAAGCGTCGAAGCTGTTGTCCTCGTGAGGCAGCGCCTGGGCGTCGCCAACGACGAACTCGACGAGGTCCAACTTCTTGCGCTTGGTCTTGGCTTCGGCGCGCAGCAACATCTGCTCGGACGGATCCAGTCCGACTATCTTCGCCGTCGGGTAGCGCTTCGCGATCGCGATGGCCAGGTCGCCGGTGCCGGTGGCAATATCGAGCACGCGGTCACCGTCGCGCAGGTTCATCGCTTTGAGCGTCTTACGCCGCCAGCGCTGGTCGATGCCCATGCTGAGCATGCGGTTGAGCAGGTCGTATCGGCGAGCGATACGATCGAACATCTGGCCGCTACCGGGGCGAATGTCGGTTTGAGGTTTCTTTTCCAAAGCTTGGCTAGGCATCGCGACTGCTCTCCTTGTGGCGATCTGCCTCGGTGGCGTTCGCGTTTGCGAAACGCCGGCGATGCAACTTCATGTGTCCACGCTGAATGCCTTCGCCGGCCAGCGCTTTGAGTGCGGCCAGGTTCGATGCAAGGCCAACACAGGCCATGACGATGGCCAGTTCTCGCGCATTGCTGACCGCAAGAATCTCGAAGCTGGTCTTTGCGCCAGGGTGAACTCTTGTGGCACCACCCACGGTCCCCGCGGCCAGCGGCATCTCGAGTACGCCGCGAATGCCTTCGGGGGTGCGCGTCCAGGTAGCGATGGGCCGGTATTGGCCCGACATTGCCGCGTACGCGTGAGCGCCGGCTTCGATGGCCCGCCAGTCCTGTCCCAGGGCGACAGCGACAGCGTCGATGCCGTTCATCACGCCTTTGTTGTGGGTCGCCGCCCGCAACGGGTCGCAGCTGGCAAAACGGCTGGCGCGCACGATGCCGTCGGCCAGTTCGTCGCCGCCCAAGGCGTCTGCGCTGACGCAACCGGTGACCCGAACGAGTCGGCGCATAGGCAGGTTGGACAGGATGCGCAGACCGAGCCGGCCACCGACGATGTCGTGAAGCAACGGCGCGGTCGCCTCGGCAACCGTGTCGACGATGTTTGCGCCCATCGCGTCGCCGACGTTTACGTAGAGATGAACCACGAGCAGGTCGTCGGCGATGGCCCGTGCTTCGATGTCCACGCAACCGCCGCCGCGGGCGACCATGCGTGGAATCGCCGCATTGGCGGTATCGAGCACGGCTTGCTTCTGTGCTTCGACCCGGGCCGCCGACGCTTTTGGATCTTCGACGTCGTCGAACTGTACCTGGGCCGTCATGACCGGCTGATCCGCTTCGCCACTGAAACCGCCGCTGACGCGAACGAGTCGGGCCGCGTTGGACGCGGCGGCGACGATGGACGGCTCTTCCACCGCCATGGGCACCAGGTAGTCCCGCTGGTTGATGCGGAAGTTCAACGCCAGACCAAGGGGAAGGCCGGTGCTGCTGACGACGTTCTCGCTCATACGATCGGCGATGTTCACGTCGAGGCCGCCTCCGGCGTTCAGCCATTCGTCGCAGGGCTGGGACAGCAACCCCGAATCGGTCAGATGCTTGCGCCGTTTCGCGATGGGCAGTTTGTAGAACCCGGCGAGCCGACTTGAAACTCGTTTGTCGTTAGCCATGGTTATCTCTCCCGGTGCAGTGTTGCGTGGGCGACGGTGATCAGCGCGGTCTTCGCCGGGCCGTCGTCCAGTACATCCAGATGACCGATCGCCCGGGCGATGCGTTCGTCGACGAACGCGCGGCAGTCGGCCAACGCGCCGGTTCGCTCCAGGGCAGCTAGAATCGCCCGTAGGGCAACACTGTTGCTTCGTTGCGACTCGGCTGCGCCGATATAGTCGGCGACCAGGTCGGCGACGTGGGCTTCGCGTTCGATGGCCAGGGCGAGCGGGTAGGTCATCTTGCCTTCGCCCAGGTCCACGAACAGGGACTTGCCGGTGGCCATCTCATCGCCGCGGAAATCGAGCAGGTCATCGATTACCTGGAACGCGACACCCAGGTCCTGACCAAATTTGGCCAGCTGGTCGCACACGCTGGTGTCCAGGCCGCCTGCGCGTCCGCCCGCATACAGCGCCCAACGAAACACGGAAGCTGTCTTGCCTTCGACCACGCGGAAGTAGGTGTCGATGTCGGCGGTCACGCTGCCGCGTCGTTCGAGCTGCAGCGACTCGGCCAGGATCATCTCGTCGATGGTGTCGAGCAAGCGGCCGAGCAGATCGTCCATGCCGGTCTGGCGAACGCGTTTGAGCGCTTCGATGAGCAACCAGTCACCGGCGAACACCGCGGCGGCGTTACCGTAGACACAGCGCGCCGCCGGTGCGCCTCGCCGCACATCGCCGACATCGATGACGTCGTCGTGTAGCAGCGTGGCCGTGTGAACCAGTTCGATCGCCACCGCGAGATGGCGGGCGCGCTCATCGAAGCCAGTGCCGACCTTCGCCGCCAGCGCCACACACATGGGACGCAGATGCTTGCCTGACAGGTCCAGCAGATGGTGCGCCGCTTGCTGTATCAGACGCGCGCCACGGGGAACGACAGCCAGCTCACTCTCGAAGTTGCGCAGGTCATCGTTGAGCCATGTGCGCAAATCGACAAGGCGAGTTGCTAGATCTGGAAGCCCACGATCGGCGCAAACGCGACCCAATTGGTCGATCAGCTGCGTGGGAGATTGGGAGTTGGATACCTGTGCGTGGGCGGGGTTCACCATGAATTGTCCTCGTTTGTGCCCAGTTTCGATGTCTTAAGAAGTTTCAAAGATTCATGAAACTTCAGAAAACACAATAGACAAGGCGTGGCAGGTACGCAGCTCTCTGAGATAACTCGGGAAATTAGGACGTTCTTCGATCCTCGAGTTTGCGGAATTTTGGGATCTCATGGCTGGTTGCGCCCCTCGATGGGACGGAATCGAGCAATTTTGGGCCTCATTGTGGCCTGGGTTCTGTGCGCTGCCAGCGTTCAGGCGCTGGCCGATAAGGACCAGACGGCTGCGCTGGACCCGCGGCGCCCGGCGACGAGCACTCGCGCGGCCGTCGACTCGAGTACTCCGCGCCTGGTCGCCGCGGCTCGCCGGGTGGGCCGAATCAAGATCGACGGGCGCATCGACGAGAGCGCCTGGCTCAGTGCGCCCAAGCGCACCAACTTTTGGCAGCGCAATCCCAACGAGGCCGCGCCGCCCAAGTTCAAGACGGAGTTTCGCGTGCTCTTCGACGCGGACTCGCTCTACGTGGCGGTGCGCGCTCATGACCCGGAGCCGAAGCTGATCCGCGGTCTGCTCACGCGCCGCGATGTCGGCTCGTCGTCGGACTGGATCATGATCGGCGTCGACTCGTACTACGACCGGCGCACCGCGTTTGTGTTCGCAATCAATCCGGCGGGGGTACAGCGTGACTTCATCATCTTCGACAATTCCACCGAGGACGATAAGTGGAACGCGGTCTGGCAGTGTGCGACCCGGGTCGATAGCAAGGGGTGGGTGGCCGAGTACAAGATTCCTTACAGCCAGCTGCGATTCTCCGGAGCGCCGACGCAGACCTGGGGCCTTCAGGTGATGCGCACTGTCGCCCGCACCCAGGAGGAGAACGTGTGGTCACCATGGCCGCGCGCCAGCTCTCAGGTGGTGAGCCAGTTCGGCACGCTCAGTGGTATTGCTGGCATCAAGCCGGCCCGGCGAATCGAGTTGCTGCCATACGTCACCGCGGGGAGCGCGTTCGCCCAGGTGGACAACCTGGATCCGTTCGCAAACTCCATCGACAAGAAAGCCGGCGTCGGTCTCGATTTTAAATACGGGTTGACCAGCAACATGACCCTGGCTGGAACCATCAACCCGGACTTCGGCCAGGTGGAGGCGGATCCCTCTCAGGTAAATCTGTCGGACAACGAAGCGTTCTTCGCTGAGCGCCGGCCGTTCTTTCTCGAAGGTGCGAACATATTCGGCTTTGGCCTCGGCCAGGGGGACGGCGACAACTCGGTGGAGAAGTTGTTCTACAGCCGGCGCATCGGCGCGACTCCCCACGATAGCGCTAGCGGTCTCGGCGACTACTACAGCGAGCCGGACCTGACCACCATCTACGGTGCAGCGAAGCTGAGCGGCAAGACCGCGGGCGGCTGGTCCGTGGGGCTGCTCAACGCGGTGACCGCTCGTGAGACCGCTACCGTCGCCCATCCCTTCGGCGGGGTGGAGGTCGTTGATATCGAGCCCTTGACCAACTACTCGGTGCTGCGCTTGAGCAAGGACTTCAACGCCGGCCGCACCAAACTAGGCGGCGCGTTCACCAACGTGCACAGAGACAACTCCGAGCGTCTGGACTGGCTGCACGATCGAGCCTATGCCGGAGGTCTTGGTGTCGAACATCGATTCGGCAAGGATCGATTCCACGCCAGCCTCAAGGTGGCTGGCAGCTACGTCCATGGCACGGCCGCGGCCATCGACAACACCCAGCGCGCGAGCCAGCACTACTACCAGCGCCCGGATGCCGAGCACGTCAACTATGACCCGAGCCGCACGAGTCTGACCGGCGCAGCAATGCTGTGGTCGCTCACCAAGATCCAAGGCGGCCAATGGCGTGGCGGCGCGGGCGGCGATTCCCGGTCGCCCGGCTTCGAGGTCAATGACCTGGGCTTTCAGCGCAGCGCCGACTACTACACCCAGTGGTTGTGGCTTCAGTACCGGCAAGACAAACCGGGGAAGCTGCTGCGCAACTACAGCTTCAACTCGAACGTGTGGACCGTGCTCGACTGGTCGCCACGAGCGACGACGGTCGGCGGCAACCTGAACGTCAACGGGCAGTTGCTCAACTTCTGGGGCGGGCACATGGGTGTTTCGGTCGACGGCAACCGCTGGAACAACCGCAAGCTTCGTGGCGGTCCGTCGGTCCGCAATGATCTTTCGTACAGTGCCTGGGCCAACGCATGGACGGACCCGCGCAACAACGTGACCGGCTCTGTTGGCGCGAACGTCTGGCGGCAGCCGGCGACTGGTTCGTACTCCGTGTCGGTCAATCCATCCTTATCGATTCAGGCGCGAAGCAATCTGGTCCTCAGCTTTGGTCCCAGCGTGTCCAAGCGCGTCGACGACAATCAATACGTCGAAGAGGTGGCTGACTCGACTGGCACGCCGCACTACGTGCTCGCGCGGATCAATCAGCTGACAGCGGGGCTAACGGTGCGCGTCAACTACACGTTCTCGCCGCGGCTGAGTTTGCAATTCTACGCCCAGCCGTTTCTCGCGTCCGGCGACTACAGCCGTTTCAAAGAGGCGTCGGACCCGACGGCGCGCAACTACCGGGCGCGCTACTCCGAGTTTGGCGTCGGCGAGTTGCGAGCCGACCTGGACAGTTACGTCGTCGACCGCCAGGGCGATGGTGTGGCCGACTACGTGTTCGGCAAGCCCGACTTCAGCTTCGGTCAGCTGCGCTCGAACCTGGTGTTTCGTTGGGAGTACCGGCCGGGATCCACGTTGTTTGTGGTTTGGAGCCACGACCGCACCCGGGACGACTCCATGGGCCAGTTCCGTTTTGCCGATGATCTTCGTGACTTGGCCAGGGAGACTGGCGAGCATGTGGTCTTGGTCAAGCTAAACTATTGGCTAGGTATGTAGTCGCTGCCAGGGCCTGCCAACTTGTCAGTTGACAGCTCTTGTGCGTGACCCTACGTTTTCTTTCATGGATCGGGGCCGGATTGCATTAGTGGGTGGCTTGGTCGTGGCCATCGGCGCGGCCGGCTGGTTGTACCGTGACAACCAGAAGCTGCGCTCGAAACTCAACGCGTCGAACAAGACGGCAGGCGAAACGAAAACCGTTGCCAGCGCCGACAAGAAAGACGAGCGCTCGGGCAAGCGCAAGCGCCGCTCGACAGCGGACTCGTTTGTCGAGGGCCTGAGTCGGGTCGCCACTAAGAATCGGCCCAAGCTGCCCGCGGCGAAAAAGGAAACTCGCTTGGAGCGCCGCAAGCGCCGCATGTCCTATGTGCGTGCTTTGCTCGGGCGCCTGGACGGCGAGACGGACCAAGAGTACCGCGATCGCATGGTGCCAATGATCAAGAAAGGGCTGGAGCCGGCTCGGGAGCGACTCGAGGGTTGGCGCAAGAAAGCCTATGACGCGGCCGACGTCACCGACGATCAGAAAGAGAAACTCGACGCCGCGTTCGACGACACCTACGCCGAGCTGCTCGAGTTGACCAACAAGTCGGTCAAGGATGGCGAACTCACTCCGTACGAGCGTAACTGGAAGGGCATACTTTCCTACGCTGGCGGGCTCGGCGCCGTGCTGGACACGGCCGAGGGACGCATTGGCAAGATCCTTTCCTCGGAGCAACGGGGCATCATTTCCGACCAGGGCTTTGAGTGGGGCGAGTATCTGGGCGTTAACGCTCCTTGGGAGAAGCTGACGCCACCGCCGCCTCCACCCGGCGGCAACGGCGGCTAATCAGCATCTTTCTGGCGTCGGGAGCAGTCGATCCCACATTTTCAGTACCGGCGCAGCGACCCGCACAGACGCTGCGCTGAGGGTTTCGGCTTGTCGAGGAATCCTGCGGTGAGGCAATCGCAGTACCGCCGGGTAGACCTGCGACCTGAAACTGTATATTGTCAAGCAGGTACATCGTCGTGGTGAAGAAGAATCAAGGTACCGTCATCCTCTCCCGTCCGGTTCTACCGGGCGATGAGAAGGAGCAAAAGAAGAAAGGGTCGGCGTGCATCGTGCTTCTGCACCCGCCGGGCCCGGACATCGGTCGACGTACGCCGCTCAAGGGGACCAACTACCTTGTCGGTCGCGAGACCGACGCGGACCTGATCGTCAACCGCAGCTCCGTTTCTCGCCAGCATGCGCGCCTTTCCCAGGCGCCCGGTGGCGAATGGACGGTACAGGACCTGGGCTCGACCAACGGTACGTTCGTCAACGAGGAGCGGATTGGTGCCAGCGTCGGTTTGGGTGACGGGGATCAAGTTCGGTTCGGTGATGCCATCTACAAGTTCCTCATCGGCAGCAACGTAGAGAGCGCGTACCACGAAGAGATTTATCGGATGACCATCCTGGATGGTCTGACCAACGTCCACAACAAGCGCTACTTCCTGGACTTCCTCGAGCGCGAGCTCGCCAGCGCCCATCGTCACGGTCACGCGCTGGCGGTTGTGATGATCGACATCGATCACTTCAAGGCCATCAACGACAACCGCGGTCACCTTTGCGGGGACGAAGCGCTGAAAGAAATGTGCAACCGCATTCGTCCACGTATCCGTCGCGAGGACCTGTTCGCTCGCTACGGTGGTGAGGAGTTTGCCGCCGTGCTCACGGTGACAGATCTTGCCGGTGGCGTGCGCTTCGCCGAGAGCCTCAGGCGAATGATCGAGAGTCAGGCGTTCACGTTCGAGGACCAGTCGTTTCCGGTCACAGTTAGTCTCGGCGTTGCTGCGATCCAGGGCGAGCCCGACATCGGCGCGACTTCGCTGATCAAGCGGGCCGATGAGAATCTGTACCGGGCCAAAGAGGGCGGCCGCAATCGCGTCGTCCCGTCGATGGCTGATCTTGGAATCACCCACTAGACGGGCGCTTCCTTGAGTACCAGCTCATGACCTTGCCCGCGCGGGATAGGGCAGTCGACGCCGCCGAAGATCTTGGCTGGGATCAGCTACTCGATCATCTGGCCAGGTGCGCACACACCAATCAAGGGATGGCTCTCGCGCGAGAGCTCGAGTTGTTCGACGATGTCGACGATGCTCGACGGCGCATCGCTGAGATCGCCGAAGCGCGTGACCTCCTCGACACCGCCGAACCGATCCCGTTCGGTGGTGTGACCGACATCCGTGTACCGCTCGGCCGCGCCGCTAAGGGCGGCGTACTCGACGGTCAGGAGCTGGTGGATGTTGCGAGTACCGCCGCTGGCGGGGACCGGGCACACAAACACATTGTCGAACGAGCCGCACGTGTTCCGCTGCTAGCGGAAGTGGTCGCCGACATGGCCGACCTGGGCCACGTCTACCATCCGATTCAGGACTCGTTCGACAAGGACGCGCGGCTCGTCGATCACGCGAGCGACGCTCTTGGTGGTTTGCGTCGGCGGGTGAACCAGCTGCGCGCTCAGCTCGACACCCGCGCCCAGGGGTTCGTCGACAACTCGCGCAACGCGGACGTACTGCAAGATAAGTATTTCACCGTTCGCGACGAGCGCTATGTCGTGCCGGTGAAGGTGGAGTCTCGCTCCTCGGTCAACGGCATCGTGCACGGCACGTCGCAGAGCGGCCAGACCGTGTTCGTCGAGCCCCAGGTGTTGGTCGAGCTCAACAACAAACTCAAGCTGGCCGAATGTGCCGTGGCCGATGAAGAGCGGCGTATCCTGCTCCAGCTGACGGGCTACGTCGCCGAGGAAGCGCCTGCTCTGCGTCGGCTTGGCGATGTCATGCTGCATCTGGATCTGGTGGCCGCCGGTGCGCGGTTGGCGGACAAGTTGGATGCGACACCACCTGTGATCTCCGCCGACGGCAGCCTGGACGTGCGCACTGTGCGCCACCCGCTGATGGTGTTGACCAAGGGCGAGTGCGTGCCGAACGATGTGATCATGGCGCCCCGTTCGGTGCTTGTGATCTCCGGGCCAAACGCCGGCGGCAAGACCGTGGCGCTCAAGAGCGTTGGCATACTGGGCATGCTGGTGCGCGCCGGGCTGCACATACCGGCCGCCGCCGACAGTCGCGTGCCCTGGTACGAACAGATCCACACCGACATCGGTGACGCGCAGAGTCTGGAGAACGATTTGTCCACGTTCAGCGCGCGGCTGACAAAGCTAAAACGTTTTCTGGAAGAGGCCGACGACAAGACGTTGCTGTTGCTCGACGAGGTTGCCGTGGGCACGGAGCCGGAGCAGGGCGCGGCGCTTGCGGTCGCCGTGCTCGAGTCGTTCGCCGATAAGGGTGTGTCGACGATTGCCACGACCCACTACGAGCGGCTGAAAGGGCTCGCTGCCAGCGATGACCGGTTTCAGAACGCATCCGTGGGATTCGACCTGGCGGCGATGGCGCCGACGTTCAAGCTGCACCTGGGCATGCCCGGCTCTTCCGGTGCTCTGTACGTGGCGCGTGCTCTGAAGTTGCCGACCGATGTGGTCGATCGCGCGGAAGTGCTACTCGGCGACCGGCGCGCTACGGTGGAAGAGCTACTGGTCAACGTGACCGAGGAGCGACGCAAGCTGGCGGAGGAGTATGAGCTGGCGAAGGTCGCCGCGGATGAAGCCAGGCGAGCCAAGCGTAAGGCCGACGAGGCCCTGGCATCGGCCCGGGAACGCGAGAGCAAAGCCCACAAGGCTGAGCACAACGAAGCGGTTGCGACTTTGCGCGAGGTTCGCGCGGAGCTCGATAAGCTCAAGTCGACCGTGCGCCGCAAAGTGCGCGCAGGTGATCTGCCCGGGAGCAAACAACGGGTGAATTCGCTGGCCAAACAGATCATGGAGAACGCACCGGCTGCGCCGCCTCCACCCGGTACACCAGCGACCGTGGCGCAGCTAACGTTGGGCGCCTCGGTGTTCGTGCCCAGCGTAGGCGGGTACGGCGAGGTTGCCGGAGCTCCTGAACGCGGCAAGATCAGTGTCATGCTCGGCAGCATCAAGACTGTGGTGGCAATCGAAGAGCTGCGCATCGCATCCAAGCGCGAAACCAAACGCGCGGCGCCTGCAGCCAAGCAGACCAAGCGCAAGGACCGGGGGCGCGGGCGCGCTATACCGGCCCAGGCCAGCGATGCCCCGGAGTCCATCCAGCGAGTGGAAGCTGGCCCGTCAGCGACGCTGGATCTGCGTGGCGAGCGAGTCGACTCGGCCCTGGACCGCGTGGATCGATTCCTCGACGAAAGCCTCGTCCAGGTGCGCGACGTCATTTGCATCATTCACGGTCACGGCACCGGCGCCTTGCGAGACGCCGTGCGGAGCCACGTCAAGTTGCATCCATCAGTGACGGACTGGCGCGCCGGTGGCCCAAAGGAGGGCGGCAACGGCGTCACGCTCATCGCCCTCGACGTGCGCTAAGCCGATGGCCTCTCTGCCGCCACACCTGGATCCACGGTTTCGAATCGACGACTTCGAGCCCGCGTACATGGACTTGTTTCGCCGCGGCGAGTTGCAGGCACGAGTGGACGCCGCCCTGGAGGAGCTGCGCGATTGTCGAGCGTGTCCGCGTGACTGCGGTATCAACCGACTGAACAACGAGACCAAGCTGTGCCATACGGGTAGGCACGCCATCGTGTCGTCGGCGGGTCCGCACTTCGGAGAAGAGGATTGTCTTCGTGGAATCCGCGGCTCCGGCACCATCTTCTTCGGCATGTGCAACCTGCGCTGTGTGTTCTGCCAGAACTGGGACATTTCCCAGAAGACCGAACAGCAAAAAGGCCAGGAGTGCACGGCGGAGAAACTCTGTGAGCTCATGTTGAGCTTGCAGGAGCGCGGCTGCCACAACATCAACTTCGTTACCCCAGAGCACGTCGCGCCCCAGGTGATCGAGGCCATTGCCCTGGCGGTGCCAGCGGGCTTGCGCCTGCCCATCGTTTACAACACGAGCGCCTACGATGCCCTGTCGTCGCTGCGGCTGCTCGATGGGCTGATCGATATCTACATGCCGGACTTCAAGTTCTGGCACGCCGACAGTGCCAAGCGCCTCGCCAAAGCCAAGGACTACCCGCAGCGAGCCCGAGAAGCGATCGCGGAGATGCATCGGCAGGTGGGTGTGCTGCGTTTTGGTGTCGATGGGCTGGCGCGCCGGGGAGTGCTCGTTCGCCATCTAGTCATGCCCGGGCAGACCGACGAAGCCGCGGCGATTTTCGCCTGGCTCTCGCGCGAATGCTCGCCAGATACCTACGTCAATGTGATGTCGCAGTACACGCCTGACTATGAGGTGGGAGGCATCGCAGGCGCCGTGGGCAAGAAGCGCGAGCCCAAGTACGCGTCGATTAATCGTGCTCCCAAACGCGTCGAGATGGCCGACGCATTTCGAGTTGCGAAAGAAGCTGGGCTGTGGCGTTTCGACGAGCGCGGTCCGTCCGCTAGCATCACCCTGGGATGAGCAAGAAATTCGAACGGGTCTATTCGGGAGCGCCGTGGGAACAGAAGGTCGGCTACTGTCGAGCTATCGCAGCCGGTGACTTGATTTTCGTTACCGGTACGGCGCCAGTTACAGACGATGGCGGTGTATTCGCGCCCGGAGACGCGACGGCGCAGGCCGCACGTTGTCTAGAGCTCATCGAACGTGCGCTCGAGCAGTTTGGCGTGGATCGGACAACGATCGTTCGCACGCGTATGTTCGTGACCGACATCGCTCGTTGGCAAGAGTTCGGCGACGCTCATGCGGCCTTCTTTGCGGAGCATCACCCAGCCACGACCATGGTCGAAGTCAGTCGGTTGATCGCGGACGACATGCTGATCGAAATCGAAGCCGACGCCGTGCGCTGACCATGTATGATCCCAGCGATGGGAAACGTACGCGATTTGGCCGAGAAGTTGTGGACCGGTGAGAAGAGCACCGCCGATCACAATCCCCTGACGACCTTTGCCGGCCTCGAGGAGTTTGGCGATGGGCTCGCGTTCTTGTCGAGCTTCGGCAACGTCACCGTGCTCGACACTGACGACGGCCTGGTTATGCTCGATACCGGCGGCTTCGTCGTCGCCCAGACGATCCATGCGCAGATTCGCGGCTGGTCTGATCGGCCAGTGCACACGGCGCTGTATACCCACGGACATGCGGATCACGTTTTCGGTGTCGGTCCCTTCGACGCGGAAGCAGCGGAGTCCGGCGGTGACCGGCCCAACGTCATCGCCCACGAGGCGGTGGCCGCGCGATTCGAACGCTACAAGCTCACCGCTGGTTACAACAGCGCCATCAACTCTCGTCAATTCCGCGTGCCTGGACTCAAGTGGCCGACCAAGTACCGCTATCCGGATCAGACCTATCGCGACGAGCTCAAACTTACGATTGGCGGCGTCGATATCGAGCTGTTTCACGACAAAGGTGAAACCGATGACCACACGTGGGCATGGGTGCCGCAGCACAAAGCTGTTTGCACGGGTGATCTGTTCATCTGGGCGTCACCCAACTGCGGCAACCCGCAGAAGGTCCAGCGCTTTCCGCGCGAGTGGGCCATCGCGCTGCGCAAGATGGTGGCGTTGAAACCAGAGCTGTTGTTTCCCGGCCACGGCCCGCCGATCTTTGGTGCCGACCGAGTGGAGCAAGCTTTGAGTGAGACCGCCGAGCTGCTCGAGACTGTGCACGACCAGACCCTCGGCATGATGAACGACGGCAAGCGACTCGATGAGATTCTGCAGAAGGTCGAGTTCCCGGCCAAACTGCTCGAACGGCCCTACCTGCGTCCCGTGTACGACGAGCCCGTGTTCATTGTGCGCAACATCTGGCGTTTGTACGGCGGTTGGTACGACGGTAATCCCGCGCGGCTCAAGCCGCCCGGCGACGCCACTGTCGCCAAGGAAGTTGCAGAATTATCCGGCGGTGTGGGCGCGTTGGCCACGCGGGCTCGTGCGGTCGCCGACGCGGGCGACTTCGCCCTCGCGTGTCAGTTGGCCGAGTGGGCCGTGCAAGCGGATCCACAACACACAGAGGCGCACAAGATTCGCTCGGCGGTCTATCGCGAGCGTTCAACCGAAGAGACCAGCTTGATGGCAAAGAGCATCTACGTCGCCGCCGCCGATGACAAATAGACACGGTCAAGGCGCTACCAGCGAAGGGAACGCGTCGCCGGAGTTTCGTTTGCGCATCGTGACGGCTCCCGATGAGATCGATCAGCTCAACCATGTCTCCAACGTGGTGTACCTCAACTGGGTACTGCGGGTGGCGACTGCGCATTCGGATGCGGTTGGCTTCACCTGGCCGGCGTATCAGGAATTGGGATCTGTGTTCATGGTGAGCCGCCATGAGATCGACTATCTGAGGCCGGCGGTCGCCGATGACGAGATCGATCTGGTGACGTGGATCGAAGACTGGAAGGGCGCGTCGTGTATTCGCTGCACTTCGATTCGACGGGTCCGTGATGACCGGGAGCTGGCGCGCGCGCGGACCAAGTGGGTGATGGTTTCTCTGGACCGCAACCGGCCGACCCGCATCCCTGCGCAGGTCAAAGAGGGGTTTTCCCAGCTGCCCACCATGTAACATTGCTGTAATCATGGGGACATGTGGCGCTAGCGTGGGGCCGATTCCCCCAGCGATCGCAGGGCTTAGTGCCCGAAACTAGGGCCGTGTCGGCGTGGCACGGCGGTTGCTCTACATCAGGGCAATGAGGTTCCTGTCTATCAGCGTGTTCGTCGTAGCCCTCGCCCTCGGCGCCTGTGGCACAGACTCTGGCGAGAACACAGCTCCGGACGCGGACGTTACCGAGACGGCGGACGCCGGTGCCCCCGGCGCATTCATGACCCAGTGCGCAGAGAACACGGACTGCGAATCGAACCTGTGCTTTCAGTTCAACTCCAAGGGCCCGCACTGCACTCACGAGTGCGTCAACGACGACGACTGCGAAGACCCATCGCCGGGCTGCAACAACAAAGGCGTCTGCAAAGCGCCGGACCTGTAGAGATCGCGCTTAGCGGCAGCGACTTGGCGCCAGCGGCTTAGCGGTAGCGACTTAGCGCTAGTGGCTTAGCGGCGTGATTATTAGCGGCAGCGAAAAGCCGACGTGCAGTCGGCGAGCTTGCCGGCGGAGTCAACCCAGGCCATGACATTGGCCGAGTTGACCTTGCAGCTGAGTTTCTTGATCGTACTCAAGCAAGCGGTCGCGGCGCTCTTGTTGTACGTGCACTGCCCCTTCTTGACCCGAGAGCGGGCCGTCGGGTCAGAAGCGTTGCGGGCCATCTCCTCGCACATCTGCTTGGAGAAATCGTTGAGCATGCCGCAGGTGTGTAGTCGGTTGCACACGGTGCTGATGACTGTGCCCTGAAACGCATCAACCGCTGGAGCCGTCGTGGGCAGGCTGGCCTGAGGCTGGGCGCTGTTCTTCTTGCCCGTTGGGCCACCCAGTTTGGGTGACGTGGCATCGGGCTTGTCGTCGGATTTTTCGACTTCGCCGTCGCTCTTGCTCTTGTCGCTACTGGAGCGCTCGAGCAACATGCCCGCACTGAAACTGATCGCGACCAGGGCGACCGCCGCTACCGCGATCGGCCAGCGTCGACGCCAGCCTGCCGGTTGATGGTGGTACATGGCTGGGCCGGGCTGCGATGGCGCGCGGCCGCTCGGAGCAGGCGTCGGCTGAGAGCCGGCTTGGGCAACGGGCGCTGGCACGGGAGTCGCTGCAGCTGCCCGTCGGGCTTGTGCCTCATGGGCGCGTTGGCTGGACAGGTCCGCTTTGCAATGCTTGCAGCGACCTGCCAGTGGGTGGACACTTCCTCCACAGACCTGGCAAACGTTCACGAAATGCTCCTTTGAGACTCGATGGACATACTGACGAACCGCATGAGCAAATACTCTAATCGCCCCGTAAGTTATTCCCGCCCTTGTTCAAGGTAAAGTAATCGTTGCCGAAAGCCAACCAGGTCGGCCTGCGCATCCGGAACGAACGGAGCTTGAGCAAAGGCTTCCTGCCAGGGTGGATTGCTCAGCCCGCCGTCACGCGCGGCGTGGATGAAGGCCAGGGTGCGAAAGCCGTCGAACCAGTCGCGAAACCGTCTCGCTCTGGCCTGGGCGGTGGTCGCATTTGCGCCTACATCTGAAATGGCGGCTTGGAGTTTCGTTCGGCTCCACGCAGCGGCCAACGCCGCGCTACCGCTGACGTCGGTGACCTTGCACGTTGTACCCGCAAGTACCGCTGCGCGAGCGACTTGCAGTGTGCGCCGGAGCAACAAGAACGCACCCGGATGATAGACGGTGAAGTCGTGTCCATCTTCCAGGGTAGCGGCGATGCGTGTGGTGGCGGGACCGGTGCCGAAGGGGACTCGGTCCGACGAGCGTTGACGGATTCGAATCGGTTTGCTGTTCGGCGTGCGAATGTCGCCGAGCTTGGCCAACTTGCTCAGCAAGTAGAAGTCTTCACCCGCCTGACGCAGTGGCACGCCACGCACCTTGGCGTAGGCGGTGGCGTCGACGGCCAGGGTGCTGCCGACCGTGTGGAACGCGTAGTCAGAGGCGGCCCAGCGCAGGCCAGCCACGTAGTAGCGGAGAGACACTTCGTACAGACTCAGAGCGCGGCCTTCCCGCGTGCTCGGGTCCGCGTCGTGCCAGAACGGATACGTCAGCGCCGCCGCTTCGTTCGCCAGGGGCTGTGCGGCCGTGAAGTAATCCGCCGGTAGCCTAACGTCGGCGTCGGTGGTGTGGATCCACGGCGATGCCACTCGCCCGGCGTGATGAAGAGCGAGTGCGATGTCGCAGCCGATCTTTCGCGCCATACCTACGCCCTGGTCGTCGGGTAGCTCGTTGTTCGACGACGAACGGTCGACGGTGAGCACGTCCAGGCCATCGCCCGTGGCCGCAATCGCGCCGGCGTCGTCGACCAACCTTGCATTCGTCGCGCGAATCTCATCGCTGGCTCGCGACGTCGCATTCACAACCAAAATGCACAGTACTCGGTCGCTTCCAACTGCGGTCTGTATGCCGTCGACGAGCGCGATGGTCTCGTTGAACGCCGGTACTACGACCACGTGGTCGTAGTCGTGTTGCACCAGGTCCGCCAGGGCGATCTCGGGGCTGGCATAGCGGGCGAGATACTTATCGGGCATGTCAGTGAAGGGCGGGGCGGATGGGCAGGCCGTCGACGAGCTGCGCTTCGGTGTCGAGCAGCTCGGCCAGGCGAGGTTCGATCGCCGAGTCGTCGAAGTAGATCCGCGCCAGGCGTAAGAACAGTCCGTGATGGCGCGCCTCGGCCCGGGTGATGTCCATGTAGAACTGTTTGAGCTCGCCTTCGGGCAGGGCCTGCGCGACCAGGCCGAATCGTTCGCAGCCGCGTGACTCGACGACTCCGGCGACGAGCAAACGGTCGAGCAAGCGCTCGTCACGTCCTGTGCGTAGAAACGACAGCAGCTTGGATACGTACGGGTCTTTTTCGTCGCCCGTGAGACGCAGGCCGCGCTGGGCGATGATGCGATACACCTGGTGAAAGTGTTCCAGCTCTTCGCGGGCTAGTTCGATCATCGGCTCGAGCAACTCCGTGCGATCTGGGTAGCGTACGACGAACGCCATGCCGGTCGTAGACGCTTTGCGTTCGCATGCGGCATGGTCGAGCAAGAACGCGTTGAAGTCCGCCAGGACCGCGTTAACCCACTCTGGGCGAGTCGCTATGCGCAGCTTGAACACGTGACGGCACTATACGTATACTCGCGCGGTTGGTCGACTGGAAGCCCGATATCTACGCCCGCTTCGCCGCTGAACGAAAACAACCGTTCCTGGATTTGGTCGCGCGAGTAGACAAGCAGCCGAACATGAGAGTTGTCGATCTGGGCTGCGGAACTGGCGTGTTGACCCAGGAGCTGCATCAGACTCTGGCCGCTGCGTCGACTCTGGGCATCGACAGCTCCGACAACATGATGGCCAAGAGCGCACAGTTTGCCGGGGACGGTGTGTCGTTCAGGCTGGCAGACATTGGGACCTTCGGCGACGGACCGTACGACCTGCTGTTTTCAAACGCCGCGCTGCACTGGTTGCCGGATCATCGCAGTCTCCTGCCGCGGCTCAGCAAACTGATCGCGCCCGGTGGTCAACTGGCGGTTCAAGTGCCGGCCAACCACGATCACCCGGCCTACGTCATCGCTGATGAGGTGGCACGGGAGGCTCCGTTCGCCGACCTGCTCGACGGCTACACCCGCGGTGCCGCCGTGCTCGACCCGGGCGAATACGCCGAGCTCCTGCATGGCCTGGGCTACAAAGATCTCCGAGTCGGCCAGAACATCTACGGCCACGAGCTTCGCAGCGTGGACGAGGTTGTCCAATGGGTGCGTGGCGCGATGCTCACGGACTACGAACGGAAAATGCCGGCAGAGTCCTTCACCGCTTACGTCGACCGCTACAGCGAGCGCCTGCACGAAAGGCTAGGTGATCCGCGGCCCTACTACTTCGGCTTCAAGCGCATCCTGATCAGCGCCCGGCGTTAGCCATTGCCAACGCTCAGGTGCCGCCACATACTTGCACGATGCCGCAACTTCGCCGCGTACCTCGGGCTGTACTTACACACCACGAGGTCGACCTGCCCGAGCTCGATGAGCGCTTGGACGGCGTACGCATCGCCCACCTTTCGGATGTTCACGTAGGTCGGGTCACTCCGCGCGAACACATCCGTGACGCGGTAGCGCTGGCGAACTCGACGAACCCGGACGTCATCGTAATGACCGGCGATTACGTCAATTGGAAGCGGAGTGAGATCGTGCTCATGGAAGAGCAACTGGCCGGGCTACGCGCGAAGCACATCGCGGTCATTCTGGGCAACCACGATTACTTCGCCTCCGGGCGCGGCGTCTCCAAGGCGTTCGGCCGCATGGGCTACGGCGTGCTGCGCAACCAGCACACTCAGCTCGACGTCAACGGCGCGCGTTTGAACATCGTCGGCGTGGACGATCCGGTCACTCGGCATCACGACATCGAGCGTGCGTTCGAGAATGTGCAGACCGACACGACGACCATCGCTCTTTGTCACTGCCCTGAAAAGGCCGGGCGGATCGCCAAGCGCGGCGCCCAGCTGATCCTGTCGGGGCACACCCATGGTGGACAGATCTACGTCAAGGGTGTCACCGATCGGGTGATCAAACGCATGGGTCGCAAGTATCGCAGCGGGTTCTACGAAGTGGACGACGCGCGCTTGTATGTGAGCGCCGGAGTTGGCTTCACGGGCGTCCGGTTCAGAGCGGGACACGGCACGAAGGCCGAGATTCCGCTGTATACCCTGCGGGTTCGCCGACCTGTTGCTGACGGTTAGTCGTTGCCAGCGTGGTCACAGCCCCGGCGGCGGGTGGCGTAGTACGGTGCGTGCATGCACCTTGTTCGTTATGGCGCGTTGGCGCTGTTAGTCATCGCCAGCGCATGCAGCGATAGCGATCCAAGCAGCGTTGACGGTGGGGCCAACGGCATCGACTCCGGCAACCCGCTGATCGACGCGTCGCCCAATGGGCCGGACGCCAATACCAGCTGCAACGCGGTGCCGTCGTCGAGTCCATCGTGGATCGGTGGTTTTCAGGATGACATCGTCGCGCGCCTCACCGGAGAGACCGCGGTCACACCGGGGGTGTTCCTTTCCCCGGACCGTGCTAGCAGCAACCGCCGGGCAACGACGCGCACGTACTTGATGGCAAAACTAACTGAGCTGGGACTCACCGCCCAGCAGCAGACCTACTCAGGTGGCGCGAACCCGTACGCGGTGCTTCAAGCCAGCTCGACCAGCTCGTCGAATATCGTCATTGGCGCGCACTTCGATTCCGTGACCAACAGCCCGGGGGCCAACGACAACGCCACCGGCGTCGCCATGGTCATGGCCATCGCCCGCTACTTACTGACCGTCGATTGCCGGCAGTCGAACTTCTATTTCGTGTTCTTCGACCAGGAAGAGATCGGTCTGGTCGGTAGTTTCGAGTACGCGCAGTGGTTGTCGAGCCAGTCGATCAACGTCACGTCGGTGCACACGATCGATCAGATGGGTTGGGACCAGGACAACGACCTGGCGATCGAGCTCGAGCGGCCCAGTGGCAACCTGTACGCCGAGTGGGCTCAATCCAAGAGCGCGGCCGGGCTGTCGATGACACTGCACCAGACCGGCACCGGGTCCACTGACCATGTGTCGTTCCGAAACGCCGGGTTCAGCGCCATCGGGATCACTGAGGAGTTCGTCAACGGGGACACGACTCCGCACTATCATCTGTCGAGCGATACCTACAGCACCGTGGACTTCCCGTACCTGTTGTCGACCACCGTGCTGGCCAACGCGCACTTCGGTCGGCTCGCGCGCCTCTCGAGCGCGCAGATGGTTCAGCACACGCCAACGCGTCAGTGGCCTGCCAACGGGTTCGGTCACTCACAGCGCGCGCCGGTCAACGCCGGCTGCCGCCACGCGTACGGTCGTTAGAATCTCGGGATCGTTCGTTAGTAGCGGAACGGCCAGGCCATGAAGTAGCGCTTGATGCGCAGCCAGATGCCGAAGATGCCCAGCGGCTCGATGATCAGGAAGCCAATGACCAGGATCGAGAACAGCACCGATTCCTGGAGGCTGACCGACTCGATGCGACTGATCAACGGTAGCTTGGGTCCGATGAAACGCATGAGTGGCGACAGCACCGTCACTGCGATGGCGCCGCAGATCGCTCCCATGACGCTGCCGATGCCACCGATGACGATCATCGCGATGTAGTGCACGCTCATGTCGAGGTGGAAGTTGTCCACGCTGATGTTGCCGAACAGCATGCCGTACATGGCGCCGGCGATCCCGGCGAGGAATGACGAAATAGCGAAGGCCTGCAGTTTTGCTTTGGCGGGATTCACGCCCAGGGTCGCGGCCGCCAGGTCATGGTCGCGCACGGCCATCATGGCGCGGCCTGCGTTGGAGCGGGCCAGGTTCTTCGCCCAATAGCAAACAACGATCGTGATCGCGAGGAAGATGAAGTACATCTTCTGTTCGAAGAACAGTGTGATCGGCCCGTAGTCCATGGGCACTTTGATCTCCGCGGCGGACTTGGCGGTCTCGCCCGGGAACAGGTAGATCGGCACCTTCTGCGCCGTGGACAGACCACCCGCCATGCTCGGTAGTACGAGCACGTGACGCACGAGATAGAGCAAGCCCACCGTGACGATCGCCAGGTGTAATCCCTTGAGCCGAAGAGCAAAGAAACCGATTGCGACGCCGACCACCGCGGCTATCAGGCCGGCTAGCGGCATGAGTATCCAGAACGGTAAGCCGTAGCGTTCGCCCATGAGGCCCATGGTGAACGCGCCGATGGCGATGAATCCGGCGTGGCCCAGACTGATCTGACCCGCAAAGCCGGTGAGCACCATGAGCGAAACGGAGCCGACGATGTAGACCAGCGACAGGTTCGCGGTGCGCATCCACGAGCCTTCCGGATCCAGATAGAACGGCAAGTAGAGGATGACTGCGACGCCGACCAGCAGGCCGACCTTGTGCCACATGTCCGGGAAGATCTTTAGATCGTCCCTGTAGCTGGTGACGAGTGAACGGGTAGGCATCGCTTACACCCGCTCCACTTCTTTGTGACCGAACAGTCCGTACGGCCTAACCATCAGGAACAGGATCATCACCACGTAGGGGAACACGTCGTGGATGTTGTGGCCGAAGCTGCCCAGCTCCGGCGCCAGGTATGCCTGGGAGTACATTTCGGTGAGGCCGAGCAGGACACCCGCGATGACTGTGCCCACCGGCGAGGTCAGGCCGCCGACGATGATCGCCGGGAATGCCTTTAGCGCGGTAAACGCGATGTTTCCGTCGACCTCGTTGGGGAACATGCTCAGGAACACGCCGGCGATGGCGGCGTACATGCCGGCGAGGAACCAGGACGCGCCGAAGATGCGGCCCACCGGGATTCCCAGGGCGAGCGATACTTCCTGGTCGTTGCTCGTCGCCCTCATGGCAACGCCGAGCTTGGTGTACTTGAGCAGGCAGAAGAACGCCGCCATGGCGACGATAGTCACGCCGATCAGGATCAGGTCGCCGTAGCCCATGTGCACGCCGCTGACGGTCACTGCGTCCAGGGGCTTCCACGGGGTCTCCTGGTGGCGGTTCTTCGGCCCCCAGATCACGATGGCCGCCGCGCGTAACAAGAAGCCGATGAAGATCGTGAGGATGATCGTGACGAACACAGGTCGACCAATCATCGGACGCACGACCGCTCGCTCGACGCCGGCACTGACGGCGCCGGTGATCATCATGGCCGCCAGTAAAGCCATGGGCCACGGCAAACCGATGCCAACCATGGACGTCATGGAGAACGCGCCGATGGTCAGGAACTCACCGTGGGCGAAGTTGAAGATCTCCGACGAGCGATAAATGATAACGAAGCCCAGGGCGATGAGCGCGTAGGCCGCACCGAGAGCCAGGCCCTGGAAGGTTAGCTGCCAGAACGTTGTTCCCGGCATGAACAAATCCCAGAAGCTGTTCACGCTGCGGCCCCCTTCGTGTACATGGATTCGATTAACTGCTCGAACGCCGCATGCACGTTGCGTCGTCGGACCTTTTGGGTCGCGGTCAATTCACCATCGTCCTGGCTCAGCTCTTTTGGTAGCAGCTTGAAGGAGCGCACACTCTCTACCTGGGCCAGTGCGTCGTTGGCTTTGTTGACCTCGCCTTTGATCAGGTCGCGAACTTCGGGCTTGCTGGCCAGGTCTGCGTAGGACGTGTACGTGATTTTCTGACGCATGGCCCAGTCGCCCACCGTGTCGTATTCGATTTGAATCAGGGCGGAAACGAACTTGCGCGCGTCGCCGATGGCGATGGCCTCTTTGATGTACGGGCTCACCTTTAGTTTGTTCTCGATCTTCTCGGGCGAAATGTTCTTGCCGCCCGAGGTGATGATGATCTCTTTCTTGCGGCCAGTGATGCGCAAGTAGCCTTCGTTGTCTTCCTGACCGACATCGCCGGTGTGAAGCCAACCATCGGCGTCAATGGTCTCGGCAGTAGCGTCGGGACGGTTTAGATAGCCGCAGAATACGACCGACCCGCGGAGCAGGATTTCTCCGTCGTCGGCCAGGCGGCACTCGACACCGGGCAGAGTCTTGCCGACGGAACCGATGCGCATGGCATCGGGCGGGTTCATGTGGCTGACGCCGGCGCACTCGGTCATGCCATAGCCTTCGGACACGGGAACGCCGATGCTGTGGAACCAGTTGATTAGCTCGGGGGAAATCGGTGCGGCACCTGTGACCGGAATCTTGCAGCGTCGCAGGCCCAATCGTTCCTGCAGCGGTCGGTACACGGTGAGGTCGCCGACGAACCAAACGAAACGCTGCCACGCGCTGATCCCGCCTTTGCGCCGGCCTTCGGCGATCTTCAGGCCGGCCCTCGTGAACGTGTTGTACAGGGTGCGCTTGAGCCAGGATGCGTTCTTCATCTTGACTGTTACCGACGAGTGGATCTTTTCCCAGATGCGCGGAACGCCGAGAAATAGGGTGGGGGAGACCTCGCGCAAGTCGGCTTGCACCGTCTCGATGGACTCGCCGAAGTGCACGACGCCACCGGTGGTCATGGGGAAAAACACGCTGAGGATCTTTTCGGCGACGTGGCACAAGGGCAGGTACGACAGCACGAAGTCGTCTTCGCCCAGACCCATGGATTCGTTGAACGCGACAGCAATGCCCACAACGTTCTTGCTCGAGATCATCGCGCCCTTGGGCGGGCCGGTCGTGCCCGACGTGTAGACGATCATCGATGGATCTTCTGGAACCAGCGAACTAAGGCGCTCCTCGAACCAGTCGTCGTCGAGTTTGTCGTCGCCACGGTCTAGAAACTGCTCCCATGTCAGCAGCTTCGCTTCGTCGACGTCTCGGGTGCCCCGGGGATCGATGACCACCACGTGCTGGAGGCTGGGTACCGGGTTTTCGCTGCCACGGTACGGGTCGCCGCCGGTACCTGTACCGCCGAGGACCTCGAGCGCTTTGTCCAGCTGCTCCTGGTCTTCGCAGATCAGCACTTTGCTCGCGCTGTCGGCGAGAATGTATTCGACGTCGGCAGCCGGGTTGGTCTGATAGATGCCGACGCTTCGCGCGCCGATGCTCTGGGCCGCCAGGTCGGCGTATAGCCACTCGGGGCGGTTGTCGCTCAGAATCGATACGCTGTCACCGGGGCGAACGCCCAGAGTCCACATGGCGCGGGCGGCGCGGCGAACGTTGGCCAGGTAGTCAGCCCACGTGTACTCGTTCCAGATGCCGCGGTTCTTCTCGCGGATGGCCACGCGCTCTCCCCGAACCTGGGCATGATGAAACAGTCTGCCCGGCAGAGTGGCCAGGAGTACATCGTCGCTCGGGCGACTCATGCGCTGCCTCCAATGTACGCTTCGATGACGCGCGGATTGGCGCGCACATCCGCCGGGGCGCCATGGGCGATTTTTTCGCCGAAGTCGAGTACGGCGATCTCATCGGCGAGATCCATGACGAAGCGCAGCTCGTGTTCGATGAGAATTCGGGTGATGTTGAGCTCGTGTCCGATGTCCATGATGTAGCGAGCCATGTCTTCGGTCTCTTCCTGATTCAAACCCGCGGCTGGCTCGTCAAGGAGTAGCAGCTGCGGTTCCATGGCGAGTGCTCGGCCCAGCTCAACGCGCTTGCGCACACCGTACGGCAAGATGATCACAGGAATCTTTCGGTACCGTTCCAGGTCGAGAAAATCGATGATCTGTTCGACGCGTTCGCGGTGTGCGATTTCCTCACGGCGCGCCCGGGGCAGCCACAACATGCTGCTGGTGAACCAGCTGCGATACAAGTGGTGGCGACCGATGAGCAAGTTGTCCAGGACGGTCAGGTTGTCGAACAGCGCCAGGTTCTGGAACATGCGGGCGACGCCGAGTGCCGCGACCTTGTGCGGCGGCATGCTGGTCAGCTCTTTGCCGCCAAGGGAGATGGTGCCCTCGCTGGGCGAGTACACGCCGGAGATGCAGTTGAACAGGGATGTCTTGCCCGCGCCGTTTGGTCCGATGACAGCGAGCAGCGAGCCTTTTTTCACGTCGAGACTGACACCCGAGAGCGCGCGCACGCCGGCGAAGCGCAGGGTGATGTCGTTTATCTGCAGATGCGCCATGTCAGGATAGCCAGCGTTTCTTACGTCGGTACAGCTTCACTTCGCGGTAACTGCGTTCGCCCGAATCGCCTAGACCCAGATAGAACTCTTTGATGTCTTTGTCGGCCTTGAGGTCGGCTGCGGTTCCATCGAGGACCACTTTTCCGTTCTCCATGATGTAGCCGTAGTCGGCGAGCTCGAGCGCCATACCGGCGTTTTGTTCGACCAATAAGATGCTGACGCCTTCTGCGTTTATCTCTTTGATCAGCGCCGCGACGTCCTCGACGAGCTTCGGCGCCAGGCCCAGGGAAGGTTCGTCCATGACGAGCAGCTTTGGTTGCGTCATCAGCGCTCGGGCGATCGCCAACATTTGCTGTTCGCCGCCGCTGAGGTAACCGGCCTTCTGCTTGCGTCGCTCACCCAAGATCGGGAAGCGCGTGTAGAACCGATCGAGCTGCTGGTTTACGCGAACTCGAGGCGCCGTATACGCGCCGGCGCGCAAGTTCTCCTCCACGGTGAGGTCTGCCAGGATGCGGCGGCCTTCCATCACGTGGGAGACACCGCTGCGCACGATTCGCCCAGGTGGCCAGGGGGCGATAGGCACGTCCTTGGAGGTGCTCGTCCACCGGACCCGGTGTTTCTGGAACGACGTCAGGTTGCGCAGCATCTGGTTGAACACGACGCGCACGCCAGAGGCTTTTTGAACGGCCCCGGTTTCCCGGTTGACGAGTGATTCACCGTTCCAGCTGATGCGCCCCTTGGTGACCGAGCCGTTCTGAATGTCGAGCAGACCGGTGATCGCGCGCAGAGTGGTCGTCTTGCCGGCACCGTTTGGACCCAGCAGTGCGACGATGCCACCTTCGGGCACCTTCAAGCTCACGCCTTTTAGAACGAGGACGACCGAGTGGTAGACGACCTCGAGATTGGCTACTTCCAACATGATGAGCGGAACAATACGGGCGGGGACGTCCCCGCCCGTACGGATGCTCTGCGTTACTTCGCCAGGGCTGACGGTGCGGCGTACGGAGCAACTTGCTCCCAGCTGCTGTTCTTGAAGTCAGGCTTGAGGATACGCGTGCTCGTGCTGGTCACGTACGGGACCTTCTCGAGGGTCACCGGCTGAATCATGCCACCGGCGTTCCAGCCTTTGAGCGTGTGCAGCGCCTTGAGGTAACCAGCGCGAGTGACGTCTTTGGATTCGATAGCCAGCTTCAGAGCCTGTACCTGGATCAAGCCTTGAACGTAGGAGGCCATGGTGTAGAAGTCTTTCTTGAAGTCGCCACCGTGCTTCTTGAACATCTCCTCGAACTTGTCCATGCCCGGCACTTTCTCACCCCAGTAGGTGAGACCAGTGACGATGTAGAAGTTCTTGAACACCATGCCTGCCTGGGGCGCCTTGTAGATCAGGTCTACCCATGCTGGCGTGTTGCCGATCCACGTTGGCGTGAGCCAGCGGAACTTTGCGGCCGCGGTACCAATGATTTTGCCCGTGGAGCTGGGTAACGTCGCAAGCAGGATGAAGTTCGCGCCAGCTTTTTTCAGCGCGGCGACCGGCGCCGTCTGGTCCTGCTGGGTCGGGTTGATTGGTTGCTCGCTGACGATCTTTACGCCGAGCTTCTCCGCCGCTTTCTTCCAGCCGTCGAGGGCGTCCAGGCCGTAGTCGTCCTTCTGATAGACGATGCCGGCTTTGACCTTGTCGGCGCCGCCGGCCTTCTTGACGGCCCAGTCCATGGCGCGCATCGCTTCGATGTTGTACGCCGGTCCGAGGGGTGGGGTCAGCTCGTTCTTCGCCATCTGCGACGACAGGGATGCGGGGAACGCGACCATGTTGTCGCGTTTCAGCGCGTCGTGCAGGGCGACGGTGGTGTGCGTGCCGAAGCTCGTCGACAGAAACAGCACCTTGTTGCGCATCTCTTTGTACAGGGTCGCGGACTTCTCACCATTGTACTGGTGGTCGGCTTCGATGAGTTTCAGCTTCCAACCGTCGGGGAGCAGACCGCTGCCGCCGGCGTTGACCTGAGCTACGACGAGACGCTTGCCGTCGGCGAATGGCTTGCCGATGACTTTGGCCGGTCCGGTGATGTCGTTGAGTGCACCGATGGTGACCGTCTTGGTCTTCATATCCACGCCGACGCCCTTGGGCGGCTTCTCGTCCGGCGTGTTCGTGGTCGGGTTCTTCTTGTTGTTGTTCTGCTTGGCGACCTTCTTCTGCGCCTTGCTCTTCTTGTCGCTCTTCTTGCCGCATGCGGGAGCTACTGCCACCGCGAGCGCCAACAAACCGTACAAACTCAGTCGTTTCACAATCAATCTCCCCTGGTTGCAACCTGTTAGGTCGTCGTTCGCGCCGAAGCCTACTGCTTCGTTGGTAATAGCGTCTACATCACTGGCAAATTTACGCAGGGGTAACACGGCTCACCGCTCCTTGGGGGGCGCGACTGGGCCGCGAAAGAAGATGTAAAGATGGGGTACGTCGCTGGTTCTGGCGCGAGCAGCGGGCTGCTTCGGCCAGCTTAGGCGCTGTGATTCTTGGGAGAACCGCGTTCCTGGGGCTCGTCGTCGGCTTCGCCCGCGGTAAGCCGCCTGGGCTTGCGACTCATGCCGGTCACGACTTTGAACCCGTGGCGAACCTCGTCGATGGCGACTTTGGCCGTCTTCTTCGAGGTTTTCAGCTTGGGCTTGAAGTCCTCACTTGAGAACACTCCGATGACGCCGAACAACAGGGGCAGCAACGCCACCCGGACCACCGTGAAGCCAAGGTAGCCGCCGATGCCGATGATGAACATGAGGATACGCAGGGCAACCGCCAACGGTTTGGGCAGACTGTCCAGGAACTCCGCGGTCTGTTCGACCATGCTTTCGTCGCTGCCCAGTGGCGCGGGCGGCGCCGCGACCGGTGCGGGCTCGATCGCCGCTACGGCCTTCTTGGCATCCGGGCCCATTTGGTCGAGGACTTCCTTGGCTGACTGAGGCCGCGCGTCCGGATCGGGTTGGGTCATCGACTCGAGTAGCTTGACCAACCGCCGATCGATTTTGTCGAGGTGCTTGCGCAGATCCATGCGCAGCCCCTTGCGCGGCACGTCCTCCGGTTCGACGCCACCGGCGAGGGAGACGATGGTCGCGCCGAGGCCGTACAGGTCCGTGGCCGCGGTCGCCTGGCCGTGTAGTTGTTCTGGCGCCATATAGCCAAACGTGCCCACGACCGTCGAACCGCCTTTTTCGCGCACTGCCGCTCGCACACCGCCGAAGTCGACGAGTGACAGGGTTCCGTCATCCGAACGCACGATGTTCGCTGGCTTGATGTCGCGATGGATTACCGGTGGCTTGAGCTCGTGTAGATAGCGCAGCACTTCGAGTGTATCGCGGAGAATCGCGCGCAGGTCGTCTTCGGTCAGCGCGAGTCCTTCCGTCGACAGCGGGCGACCGGGCGCGCGCTCCATGACGAGATTGAACACACCGGGCTCGCTCTCGAAGTGATCGAGAAACGTCGGGATGGCCGGATGCGACAGTTCGCGCAGGACGCGGACCTCGCGCTCGAACAGATCGAACTTCTTCCAGGTGGCGTTGCTCTTGTTGCCCAGGTGGAGCTGCTTGACCACGACGATGCGCTCGCCGTCCTCCGATTTGCCATCCCTGGCCAAAAAGGTATGCCCCTGGGCACCGCCGCCTAGCTGTTTGCCCAGGTGCCAGCGCTCGTTGAGCAGGGGACCGTCGAACACGGCGCCAAGTATAGAAGGTTCGTCCCAATGGCCCACGAGTTTCTGGCTATATTCGGGCCATGAGCCTGTGGGAACGAAGGAAGTTGGGGCGGACCGGCATGAGCGTGAGCCGGATCGGGTTGGGGTCGAGTTACGGCATTGGCGCCTACGACGTGGAGCGCGCGTTCGATCGGGGCATCAACTACATGTATTGGGGCTCGGCCCGGCGTCGCGATTTCGGCAAAGGCATCAGCAATATCGCCAAACGAAACCGCGAGGATCTGTGTGTCGTCGTTCAATCTTATTCGCGGGCTCGGCTCGGCTTACGTCCTTCAGTCGAGATCGCGTTGCGCCGGCTCAAGATCGACTATGCCGATGTATTGTTACTCGGTTGGTGGAACAACACGCCACCGGATCGAATTGTCGATGGCGCTCTCGCGTTGCGAGAGGCTGGGAAAGTTCGTCACCTGATGGTGTCTTGCCACGACCGGCCCACGTTCGTGAAGTACATCAAGGACCCGTGCTACGGCGGCATCATGGTTCGCTATAACGCTGCCCACACCGGCGCCGAACGCGAGGTGTTTCCGTATCTCGATGAGGCCGAGGCGGCACCCGGTGTGGTTGCGTACACGGCGACTCGCTGGGGCGCTCTGATGGATCCGAAGATGACCCCCGACGACGAGCAACTACCGACGGCCACAGACTGTTACCGGTTCGTGCTGTCCAACCCTGCCGTGGACATGACCTTGTCGGGCCCCGCCAACGCCCACGAGCTGGATATGGCGATGAATGCCCTCGACCGGGGCGTCATGGATGAGGACGAGTTGGCGTGGATGCGTAGGGTCGGCAAGCACGTACACAGCAAGCCGGCTCGAAGCGTTGCCCTGCAGTCGCCGTTTCATCTGTGGGAGCGAGTGATGACCCGCAACGCGACGCGCTAACTGTCAGGGCGGCTGAACCGGCGGCTGACTAGTGAGGCAATTGGTGGGGTAGGCCCCAGTCGCGCAACAGCTTGGTGAGCTCCGGCGACAACGTCGTCGGTTCCGGCGGCGTGATCATCCGCCGCGGGCGTCGCGTCATCGCTTTGCGCAAGCGCTTCCGCGACTCGTGAATTCGCCAGGCGATGGTGCCCGGTGAGCATCCTTGAACCACCGCTGCTTCTGCATGGGACAGACCTTGCAAAGCGACGAGTACGACCGACGTTGCCATTTCGGCGGGCAAGCGATCGAGCTCGGTCAGTAGATGCTTGTACGTGTTGCGTAGCTCCGACGCCAGCACCGGGTCGCCGGCGGCATCGACAGCGACGGCGCGATGGACACGAGGATCGTCCATGCTGTTTTCACGGCGGCGTTTGCGGTCACGGCGGGCGTTGAGCGAACGGTTGACCGCCATGCGGTAGACCCATGTAAAGAACTGGCTGCGGCCTTCGAACCGATCGAGGGCGCGATAGGCGCGCAGGAAAACTTCCTGGGTGATGTCTTCGGCGTCGCCTTCATTACCCGTGAGGTGCAGGCACAAGGCCAGGATGCGATCGCGATAGCGGCGGACGAGCTCTTCGAACGCGCTCTTGTCGCCGGCTTTGGCCTGGGCGACGAGAAGTGCTGCGCCCTCATGTGGGTTGTTGGCCACGGTTACTGATTTAGACGCACAACTAGCGAACGGCGTTGGGAAAACTTGCTCATGTTCGGAGGTTTTTTCATCCCCACTATGATTCTAAGCGGTTAGCGCTCGTACGGGGTGAATAGGGCCCGTGATTTCTTTCGCGCATTGAGTCGCTTGAGCTCTGGCACGGTGTAGGCGCTGCTGCTCCCGGCGGGCATATGCCGGCGAATGAACGCCATGATGGTGGTGCGTATGCCTGCGGCACTGGCGAGTACTTCCCGAGTGCCGGTCTCCGCGCATTCGTCCCACAGCTGAAACAGAAGAGCGCGCCGTTTCTGTTTCGACCAGCTGGTGTTCGTCCAGACAGCGGTCAGATTGCGGCGGAAGCTGAACATGGAGTTGCGCAGGTTCTCACTCTTCTCGCCAGCGGCCATCAGCATGCGCTCGCCTCGGGTGCGTTCGAGGAATTGCGCTTTCTGAAAAGAGTACGGGTCTTGCTTGAACTTGCGCATGAGCCAGTCGGTGACGTCGAACTTGCCCACCAGCATTGGGATGATGACGAACGGCACGGGTTTGGTCTTCGCGGACTCGGGGTTCTTGGCGTAGCGGCGCAGGCCTTTCTTGATGCAGCTAATGCACGGTCCGACGAGCTTCGCTTCGAAGCTGGGCTTGTCCTTGAACTTAACGGTTCCGTCGGGGCTGATCGTGGCAGACCACCCTTGTTGGTCTTTGAACTTGGTGCCGCCGCCGCTCGGAATCATTTCCGACTTGGTCCAGTCCTTTAGATCGAAGGGCAGGGTGAGGGAGAACGGTGTGATCTTCGGTGCCGGGGGCGCTGTCCGCGCGAGCCGCATTTCCTTTTGTAGAGGTGTGAGCTCGGGTCGGCGAGTCGGTGTTTCGATCGCGGGTGAGGTCGACGCGATGGAGTGCGGGGGCGATGGCGCAGTTGGGGGCGTGTTCGTGGTCGTGCGTGTGCGTGTGCGTGTGCTCGTGCTCGTGCTCGTGCGTGTGCTCGTGCTCGTGCTCGTGCTTGTGCTCGTGCGTGTGCTCGTGCTTGTGCTCGCGGCCGTTGGCGTTGGGGCCGGCTGCGCTCTAGCTCTCGTCGGCACGTCCACGATGTCCACGTAGACCAGAGGCTCGCTGGTCTCCATGGTCAGTGTCGGTTTGTCGGCGTCGGGCTTGGGCAGCGCGAACGCGGCGCGACCGCTCCAATGGAGGCAGACCGCCAGCACCACGTGAACCGATACTGACGCCACCACCGTCCTTCCAAGGATTGGCGCGCTCACCTCATACCGTTCGACTTGTCACATCCATCCAGCGTTGCCCTGTGATCTCAGTAGATTACAAGAATGCTCAATATCTCGCGACACCTTTTTCTCCGCCGTTGACAGACCCAACTGACCCCTACAACGTTGCGAGAACTGTCTATGAGACTTTTGGCGAAGCTGAGGCGACCACCCGAAGGGCGTGGCGCTCAAATGAAGTTAATCAAAAAGGTCCGGCGCGGGGACGCCCGTGCCCTGGAGGAACTCTACGAGGCCAACGTCGACGGCCTCTACACGTTCGTCTTTTACCGAGTGGGGCGCGACGCGACCCTGGCGGAAGACGTCGTGCAGGAGACCTTCGCCAAAGCTCTCAAGCGACTGATGGACTACGACGCGGAGCGCGGTTCGGTGCGCAGCTGGTTGTGCACCATGAGTCGCAATGTCATTCGCGATCATCTACGGGCGCATCGCCGGGCGACAGAGCTAGCGAGCATGTGGGACCGAGTCGACGAGACTCTCGCCCAGGTGTTCGAAGCCCTCGAGCAGGCGCCGCTCAGTGATGAAGTCATCGCCCGGGCGGAGACCCGCGATCTGGTCAACATGACCATCGCCAATCTACCCGACCACTACAGACAGGTCTTGCGGCGCAAATACGTCGATGGGGATAGCGTGCAATCTCTTGCCACGCGCCTGGCGGTCAGCGAGGAGGCGGCTAAGTCGCTTCTGGCGCGGGCCCGCCGCGCGTTCCGCGAAACCTTTTCTACTTTGTGCCACGAGATGGCGGAGGTGAACTAATGACCGACCGCAATGAACATATGAATCACACCAACGAAAACGACAGTGCCGAAAACGGCGCAGATATTCTGGAGCGCAACGTCGAGCAGCTGCTCACACGCGCTCATGAACCGCCCCGCATGGAACTCGCCGCTCGCAGTCGCATCCTGGACTCGCTCAAAGGTGAGTTGGCCACGGACGAGGCACCAACCCGCGAACGCTGGTTTCAGGCTCCGCGCTTCAAGCTAGCGGCGTTCGCCGGCGCTTGCGTCATCCTGCTCGCAGTGTTGTCTCAGTTGCCCGACGACAACACCAACAAACCGGTGGTCCATGAGAACGCCGAGGTCGCTCCCCGCTGGGTGACTCTCGAAGACGGCAGCCGCGTGCTGCTCAACCGCAACGCCCGTATCACTGTGCTCAGCAAACGACACCTGATGCTGACTCGCGGCGAGCTGCTCGTCGACGTGACAAAAGGCAGTGGCGAGTTCGTTATCGACGCTCCCGAGGGCCGCATTGTCGTGCTCGGCACGCGCTTTGCGGTCAACTCGGCTGATGGCAAGACCTGGGCAGCCGTGATGCGCGGCAAGGTCCGTATCGAAAACCACCACGGCAAACAAACCCTGCGCGCAGGTGAACAAGGATCGCTTCGCCGTGACCGCGCACCAACCCGTCGTCCGGCGCCTCGACTCTCGCACCTGACCAGCTGGGCCAAAGCTGCGCGGCGCGAAAAGGTGGCGACGACGAAACCCACTCGCCGCGGGACCCTGCTCGCGCGCGTGCCCAACTGGCAGCAGAAGCAGTACCCGCTGCCCATGCGCAAACTCAACGTGGATGTACACGTGGAGAATCAGGTCGCGCGCGTGGCCATCGATCAGACCTTCTTCAACGAGCAGCAACGGCAACTCGAGGGCGTGTACCGGTTCCCGCTACCAGCGAACGCGTCCATCGCTCGCCTGGCCATGTACGTCGCCGGTAAGCGCATGGAGTCGGCCATCGTCGAACGCCAACGTGCCCGTGAGATCTACGAAGGCATCGTCTACCGGCGCCGCGACCCGGCCCTGCTGGAGTGGATGGCAGGCAACCTGTTCAAGGTGCGCATCTTCCCGCTACCTGCTCGCCAGGAGAAACGCATTCTGCTGTCGTACACCCAGTCGGTCGAACGACTGTACGACGACTACAAAATCGAAGTGCCCATCCCTGAAGTCGACGAGCCAGTGGGTAGCGTGAGCTATCGGGTGCGTCTGGTCGGCTGCGCCGATTGTCAGGTGAGCTCCACAAGTCACAAAGTCTCGGTTGCGCCGGACGGCGGCGACGCCATCGTGACCTACGAGCGGAAGAACTACGTGATCGGCGACGATCTATTGTTGTCGGTACGGGACAAGCGCAAGGGAGCCAGCGTCGCTCATCATAAAGTGGGCAACGACAACTTCTGGATGGTGCGTGCCCAACCCGACTTCGCCAAGGGCAGCGCCAAGAACAACAGCAAGCCGCGCCGTTGGGTCATCCTCAACGACACCAGCGCATCGCGCGGGCCTCTGGAGCGCAAAGCGCAGGCGCATATCGTTGGTCGCCTGTTGCGCGAGTTCGATGAAGACGATCAGCTCAATATCGTGGCCTTCGATACCTCGGCCAGACAGCTGGCCAAATCGTTCGTGCGCGTCGGCGATGCGGACCGCGTGGGCATTTCACAGTTCATCGACGACCAGTCCAAGGATGGCGTTGGCTCTACGGACATGGCGCTCGCTCTGAACACCGCCGTCGAGTTACTCAAAGCCAAAGGCGCCGCGGATTACCAACCGCACATTCTCTATCTGGGTGACGGCATCATCACCGGCGGCGAGCGCACGTTAAAAAAGCTCAGCGCCATTGTCGCCGGCAAAGCCACGGTGGTGTCGGTCGCAGTGGGCGACAAGATGGACTCGTTGGTACTGCGCGGGCTGGCCTCGGCCACCGGCGGTATGTTCACGACCATGAATCCGGGCGCTGACCTGGCCTGGCGCTCGTTCGACATGATCGCCGCACTCAATACGCCGCGCCTCGTGGATGTGGAAGCGTCTCTGCTCGATGGTCAAGGTAACGTCATCAGCGAGGGCTCGTCTTACGCCTCCAGTCGCCAGCTGTCAGACGGCGAAGAGATCAGCGTGGTCGCCAAACTCGGTGGCAGTCTCCCCGCGGCCATGATGCTGCGCGGTACCCGCAACGGCAAACCATGGTCCACCAAGATCGCGTTGGCCGGCGGGACGAATTCGTCGGCAGGCTATCTGGCTCGGCTATGGGCCCAGCGACGGATCACAGCGCTTATCGGCGATGGTGCCAAGAGCCACAAGAAGGAGCTCATCACGCTGGGCATGAAGAACTTCCTGATGACTCCGTACACCTCGTTGCTCGTGCTCGAGAACGACAAGATGTACAAGCAGTACAAGGTCAAGCGGGATCGCAAGCTCGGCTGGGCAGCCTACAAGGTGCCCCAGAAGATCAAAGTCGTTCGCGAATCCGTGGCTAGCACGGTCACGAAGAATCCGAACGTCGCGTTGGACGCGATCATGTTGCGCCAACGAGTGCAGCTCGTGCGTCGCTACAACCAGCACTTCCGTGGCGACATCGGCGGCATCGACTTCGGGCGAGACACCTGGGCGGACCGGGGCGGCGACAGCACTCGCGAGATAACAGGCGAGGCGGAGTCCACCCTGCTCACCCTGCGCCGCGCTGGATTCGATGAAGACGCGACCCGTATCCAGGGACTAAAAAACGGTAAGCGCGGCCTCGATCTCGTGCTTGCCGCCAGGACCACTGCACGCCCCCGCGGAGACTGGACCGTGACCCGGTCGAAGCTTGGCGGGTTGGAGAAGAGTAAGGGCTTGCGTCAGCCCAGCTCGGGCCCCGTTGGCGGAACGGTTACTGTGCCCACTGCTTCGGGTAGTGCTGCTCGTGTGCTCATCGACGGCAAGATGGGCAGCAAGGGCAAGAAGGGCCGGGGCAGGTCAGTGTTCGCGAGTGTGTTCAAGGAGAGCCAGAATAATCGCGCTCGGAATAGCGGCATACTCGGCGGCCTACGAGGCGGACGCTTTAGCGGCCGTGGCGGCGGCGGGTTTGGCAAATACGGTTACTTCGGCAACTCCTATTCGCACGCGCCGTATCCGGTGGCGTTCAACCGACCCAACGATGGCCGCCTGGACGACTTCACCGAGTTCATGCCCGCCATGTTCGTGGACCAGTTCGACGCTGATCTGTACGAGCTCCTGCGCACGCCTCGGGCGAACAAGCGCGGCACCATCAGCGACGCGGCTCGGCTTGTCGTCGAACGCGCACGCAAGGCGATCGCTGCGCGCAGCTACCGCTCAGCTGGAGGTTCGGTGTTCTCCGTCCGCCAGGACGGTACGTTCACCATCGCCGCCAAGACCGGCAGCATGCTCACCGAGAACACGTTGTTCGACGGCAGCAAACTGCGCCAGTCCTACCCGGAGCTCGGCCTGGTCGTCGAGCGGGATGTGTCCGACGGCGTCGCCTTGCTGCTGTCCCATTGGGCACCGTTCATCGTACCGGACGCCAAGTCGTTGGCTCGTTGGTACGACGTCTCCCTCGCGGGCCCGCGCACGTTGCGCTTGCGCTGGGGTACCACGACCGACGCGGCCTCCATCGAAATCGCCCTCGACGACAGCGACCGTATTGTTCAGTTGAGCGCGGTGCGTGGCAAGAAGCGCGCTGTGGCGATGAAGCTGAGCTACGCCAACGACGCGGTGACCATCGAACGCGATGGCGCCAAGACCACGTGGTTGCACGATCTGTCGGCCAAGGCACCGGCCTGGGCAACGAATTTGCCGACCTCGACCGATGCGCGCATCGAAATGCCGCTTCGCCGACCCGCGTTCTGGCAAGCCAAAGCCAAGAAGCTGACCGTCGGTTCCATGGAATGGCGCCACGTTCAGCGTCAGTTGCTTGCGAGCTACGTTGCCAAGCGTCAGGTGTACAAGGTGCAGGCCACGGTTGCTGCGCTGATCACCGCTGGCGCGAAACTGTCTCGCGGTGAAGTGGTCCTCGCCAGTCGTGCCGCTGCCCTGGTGCCCAAGCTCGACGTCCTCGAAAAGTCGCTAGGCGAGTGGGCGAAACAGGACACGCTGGTCGAGTATCTGCGCACGAGCTGGCACTACTACCGCAAACGCAAGCGCGGTGCGTTCCGTAAGCTCGCCAAGGACGCCAACGGCAGTCTGGTCGGCATGCTCTCGAGCTACCGAGATGCGTTGGATTCGGCCATCTACCACAAGGACCCGGCCGAGGCGCGCAAACACATCGACACCTTCGTCAAAGGCTACAAACAACCCGGGCTGCGCTACATCATCGCCTATCAGTTCCAGAGTCGCTTCCGCTACAAGAAACCGCTGGAGACAGCGGCCGTGTGGAAGCGCGTCGGCGAGGGAACTCACGCGGACAATGCCTGGGCAAGGCTGGCCGCATACGAAATTGGCCGGGTGCTGTACAGCGGTCGCAAGTACAACGAGGCGGCAGCCCATTACGAGAAACTGCTCAAGGCGAGTAAGGGGATCCCGCGCATCGACTACACGATGATCAACTCGTTCCGACAGAGCAGTCGTGGCATCGCGGGCTGGCGTATGTTCTGGACCAAGTGGCGCGACAAGACGTTGCTCAAAGGCGAGCCCTTGCAGTTGCTGGCCTTGCTCCAGGCAGCGCGTACGTCCAGTCAAACCGGCGACTACGATCGCATCGTCGCCCGCCTGGTCTCCACGGACATCAAAGATCCACAAGTCGTGGTGGCCGTCGTCGGAATGTTGCGCTCCCTCAATCGCAATCATCAGGCCCTGGCCATGTTGCGCCCCTGGGTCGCGACGAAAGGCAAGAAGACTGCCATTCCGGCGCTGGTAGAAGTAGCGTCGTGGATCACCGAGCGCCAGGGGCGCCTGGTGGAGGCGGCCGCGTACCTGGAGCAAGCGATGAGCGCTTACTACAAGAAGCCTGTGTCGCTCACGATCATGCGTCGAGACTTCACGCGCATGATCAGCCTGTATACGAGGCTCGCCCAGTCGGCACGCGGCACTGAGCGCAAGCAACACGTGCGCAAAGCGCTCAACTCGGCCGCCGAGTGGCGCCTGGTCGACCCGGACAACGTGCAAATCGATCGGCTCGCCGCGGCGCTGCTGTTCTCGGTCCAGCGCAACCACGACGCGTGGCGATATCTGTCCACGGCCATCGAGCGCCATCCCATGGAGGGAAGCTCCTACAAGAACGTTGCCGATGGCCTGGAGAAAGAGGGCCGGGTGAAGATGGCTGAGCCCCTGTGGAAACGCGCGGTCGAGGTCGAGCCGACGAACCCGACGTGGTTGTTGCGCCACGCCCAGGCACTGTTCGCGTTGGGTAAGTCGGTGGAGGCAAACGCTCAGGTAGACAAGATCCTGGCCAAGAAGTGGCACAACCGGTTCTTCCGGGTGACCTCTCGGGCTAAGAATCTCAAGCGTCTCTACACGCGTTAATCCTCACCATTGCAATAAACTCGGCAGCGGCCCACGATCGGCGGATTGTGGGCCGCTTGCTCGTCATAGTCGTATTTGCGTCGCTGGTTCTCGGCGGTGCTGCGTGCTCGGGTGCCGCGGGCGCTGGCAGTAATGCTCGAGTGCAGCGCGGCAAGGCCAGCTGGTATGGCGGCAAGTGGCACGGCCGCAAGACCGCCAGCGGCGAGCGCTTTAACAAACGCGCGCTCACCGCGGCCCACCGCAAGCTGCCCTTCGGCACCATCGTTGTCGTGACGAACCTGAGCAACGGTCGAAGCGTGAAAGTGCGAATCAACGATCGCGGTCCGTTCATCCGCGGTCGCATCATCGATGTCTCCGAAGCAGCCGCGCGCCGGCTGAAGATGCGCGGTGCAGGCGTGGTCCGCTGCAAGCTGCGCGTGATCAAGTACGGCAAAGGAAAATACAAACGCGCCCGCCGCCGTCGGCACCGCTATCGTTCGTCTCCGTCCGTGAACCCGACGGTGAAGTAAGTCGCTGGCCGACCACGTGCTCGGACGAGCCCGTGGTACAACCGACAGTCCGTGCCAACCGCTGAAGAGATCGAGCTGGAGTTCTACGAGGAGTTTTTCTTCTCCAAGGATCTCGAACCGTATCCGGTGCAGGAGCAGGCGTTCAACCGGATCTTCAAGGGCGACAGCGTACTGGTCGCGGTGCCGACGGGCACTGGCAAGACCATGATGGCCAAGGCGGGGATCTACCGTGCGCTCAAGTTGGGCCAGCGTGCCGTGTACACCACGCCGTTGCGCGCGCTCACCGAGGAAAAGTACCGGGAGCTGTGTGACGATTTCGGTGAGGACAACGTGGGCTTTGCCACCGGCGATTTCAAGATCAATCGGGACGCGCCGATTCAGGTCGAGGTCGCGGAGATTCTGTGGAATCGGATCTTCGGCGACCGCAGCGTTTCCCCTGCGGACATCGTCATCATGGATGAGACCCACTACTTCAACGATCGCGACCGCGGTTACGTGTGGGAGCAGTCGATCATCGGCCTCGACCCGCGCACCCAGCTGGTGTGTTTGTCCGCGACGGTGGGCCATGCGGAGCGGTTCTGTCATTGGGTCGAGCTAACCCGGCGTCTGCCTTTGCAGCTGGTGGAATCGCGAGAGCGGCGAGTTCCCCTGCACCACGAGTACCGCGAATCGTATTTGATCGAAGTCGTGCGTGAACTCGCCGCGGCCGGTGACATTCCAGCGTTGATCTTCGTATTCGGCCGGGAGAAGTGCTTCGATACAGCTCGTTTGCTCAAAAGCTGTAGACGCTTTACCAGCAATGAGGAAAAGAAGCGCATCGAGGAGCTGTGCGACGACACATTTCTCGGCACGGGCGTGAGCAGCGAGCTGCGCAGTCTATTCGTGCACGGAATCGGCATCCACCACGCGGGCATTCTGCCTCGCTACAAACAGCTGGTGGAGCGGCTGGCGTTGGAGCGGTTGATCAAGTTCGTCGTCTGTACTGAGACTATTGCCGCGGGCATCAACCTGCCCGCCAAGCGGGTCGTATTCCCGTCCCTTCGCAAGTACATCCGCAAGCAAGCGCGCCTGGTGACGTCAGCCGAGTACCACCAGATGGCCGGTCGGGCCGGGCGGCCACAGTTCGATACCGAGGGCATCGCCATCGTGCTCGCGCCCGAAGAGGTGGTGCAGGACTTCCGCAAGGAAATTAAGACCGCCAAGAAGAAGGGCCGCAACGTCGACGAAGCTGCTGTGCGCAAATCGGCGTACGCGCGAGCGCTTAGCGACGCAAAGCGTAGAGACGACGTGACCTGGAGCGCCGAGGCTCACACCAAGATTCACACCGGCCAGCCCGCCCAGCTGCGCAGCACTACTCGGATCAACGCTGAACAGGTGTTGGCGATTGGTCTGCCCGACCTCGTCGAGGAAGTGCTCCCCGGAAGTGTCGAGGAAGAACAGCAGCTCGAGCGCGAGACCCTACCGGTGTACATGCGTTTGGACATCGCTTCGGTGGTCGACAACTTGCTCCTGAGCGATCGCGAGCGTCGCGAGTCTCACAAGCTGCTGGCCCAGGTCACCGACAACCTGCGAGCCATGGGCATCGTGGACGAACACGGTCGCCAGGTCGAAGGCGAGATGATCGGCGAGCTCAACGGCATGGACGGGTTGTTCATCTACTACCTGGTCATGAATCACCAACTCGACTACGAGCAGTGTCGGGACCTCATCGAGTTCCTCGTCGACCACAACGTCATCCAGCGCAAACTCGACCGCAAGGATTACGAGAAACGCCGCGAGTGGATCAAAAATCGATTGCGCGAGAAGCGGCGCGACAACTCACAGGTCACCTGGGAAGACGTCGAAGAGGAGTACGAGAAGGAACATCCACCCGACCTCAGCGAGATCGAAAAGTATCACCAGGAATTTCGGTCTCTGGTGCCGCATCCGCAGCTGCACGGGGGCAAGGCACAAAAGGACGTGTGGGCGCAGATCGAAGAGGGCGGCGTCGGGTTCATGGAGTTCGTCGACACCAACCGGCTGGCCCACGAAGAGGGCAGCCTGTTTTCGTACCTGATTCGCGTGATGAACTTCGCCAGCACATTGCACCAGGTCACGAAGCTGGAGCAGTTCGCCAGCATCGAACAACGGGTGCGCGCGTGCCTGGTCGCCGTCGACCGGCGCCTGGAAAAGAAGCAGCGTTAGTGGTTAGTCGGCGGTGTGGAACCGGCGGCTGTCATTGACGACAACTCGGTAGTCTTCGATCTGTCGACTGCGCTCCTCAGCGGACCAGCCCAGGGACTCCGACAGAATGTCGGCCACGCGATCGATGACGTCCAGGCCCTGCTTGCGACCAACGAGCAGTAGTGGCACCCGCCTCGCGAGCACGTCATCGATGGTCAGTGCCAGGTCGTGCTCAACAGCGAACGCGATCTCAGCCCACACGTAGGGCAGGTCCGGGTTGATGCGTAGGCCGAGTTCGTCGTTGTCGTCGATGATCTTGGCCAGGCGACGCGCCCGTACACCGTAGACCCGGGTCAGGTGGTCGGCGGTCTCGAAGTCCAGCCGGTATTCGTCTGTGATCTGTCGCGCGAGTTTCTGTACGCCCTCGAGGCTCGGGTCGGCCAGGCCGGCGGCGCCGGGCAGTGGTCGTTGTTTGGTGCGCGGGCGTTTGAGCTCGGGATCGAAGCTGTCGTCATGGCGCTTGAGCCACTTGATGGTCGACTTGACGACCTCTTTGGCCATGCGCCGGTAGGTGGTCAGTTTTCCGCCGGCGATGATGACGATGCCGTCTTCGCGCACGAAGATCTCATGCTCCCGCGATACGTCGGATTCGTCCTCGACGTCTTCTTCGTTGATCAGCGGACGCAGTCCCGCCCAGGTCGCGATGATGTCGTCGATCTCGAGGTCAGCATCGGGAAAGTACGCGTTGGCGCTATCACATAGGTACTGGGCATCTTCTACGTCCGCGTGGCAATCGTCGGCGGTGCCGTCGAAGTCAGTGTCGGTAGTGCCGACAACCGTGCGTCCCCGCCACGGGATGGCGAACATGACCCTGCGGTCCACCGGCGAGATGATCGTGATCGCGCGTTTGATGGGCAGCTTTTCCCGCGGAAACACGACATGTACGCCCTTGGTGCGGCGGAGCAGCTTACGGCCAACGGGGACCTCGAACTTGTCGATGACCTCGTCGGTCCAAGCGCCGGCTGCCAGGATGACCGCGCGAGTCTTGATCTCGATCTCTTCACCGGTGAGTTCGTTGCGCGCTTTGACTCCGTGGACGCGACCTTCGTAGTCGCGCTCGAGACCGATGACCTTGGTATAGGAGTGGCACTCGGCGCCGTGCTTCTTGGCGTCGATGATGTTCTCGAGCACCAACCGTGAATCGTCGGTGACACAGTCGTAGTACTCGATGGCGCCGCTGAGGTTCTCCTTGCGCAGCTGCGGTGCGAGCTCCAACGCTTTTGCGCCGCGGTAGGTCTTGTGCCTTTTGTACGAACGGAACAAGGCGAGGGAGTCGTAGATCCACAGGCCGATGTTCATCAACTCGAGCCCGGGCTTGCTCTCTTTGTAGATGGGCACGAGGAAGGGCAGGGGCCGAACGATGTGCGGAGCCACGCGTGCCTGGACCGAGCGCTCGCTGACGCTCTCGAACACCATGCCGATTTCGCCGTGCTCCAGGTACCGCAGGCCACCGTGGATCATTTTGGACGACTTGCTGCTGGTGCCACTGCCGTAGTCGTTCTTCTCGAACAGGATGACCTTGAGGCCACGAAGCACGGCATCTCGGGCAATTCCGGCGCCGGTGATTCCGCCGCCGACCACGACCAAGTCGTATTGATCAGTTTTCACGCTACGGAGCTACCATTCTCGCCGCGACGCGTCAAAGGTGAATGAGAAACGATGAGCCATATTGCCGGTCCTGCTGCACTACGGTTCACGTAGGACCAAGGTTGCCAATGTATGTCCGGGGAGGGTCATGCTTAACAACGTAAAAACGCTAGTCAGTACCACTGGTTTCGCTCTTCTGTTGGCCGTCGGCTGTGGGCCCAACGTGAGCGACCCTGGAGACAACACCGGGGCAGATGCCGGTTCGGTTACTCCAGGTAGCCTGGTGGTCACCCCTGGGGACGTGATCTTGGAGGTAGAGAACGGGGTTGTCGCGACCCAGGTCTATACGGTTCAGCTGGTCCAGGACAACGGCTCGCTCCAGGATGTCACGGCCAACGCCTCTCTGAGCGTGGGCCTGCCGTCGCTGGGCAGCTTCACCGGCAATACGTTCACAACAGCCCCGGATCGCGCCGGCCGCAGCCTCGTCACCGCGGTGCATGCGGGCAAGATGGCGTCGGCCAATCTCACGGTCAAACTCAGTCACGTCATCGTTACCGATGGCGCGCCCAGTGATGCAAACGACCAGTTCGACGGCGCCTCCACTGGTGGCATTGCGCCGACGTTGGTTTACCCGACTTCCGGTGTGATCTTGCCGCCGAACATGAACACTCTCGAGTTTCACTTCCTGCCGGGCGCCGGCAACAATCTGTTCCAGCTCGAGTTCATCGGTGGACTCGTTAACTTGCGCGTGTATCTCGCGTGCACCGCGTTGGCCGAAGGGTGTGTCTACTCGCCCGACGAGTCGACGTGGGAACTCCTGGCAACGGCTGGTCGAGGAGACGAGCCTTTGTTTTACACCATCAGTGGTCTCGGCGGCTCCGGCAGCGCCGCCGGGACCTCTGATACTCACAACATGACGTACGCGTCCGACGATATGCTCGGCGGCATCTATTACTGGAGCGCGGGCGCAGGCGCGATCATGCGCTACGAGTTTGGCCGCCGCGGCCAGAACGCCGAAACGTTTTTGAACGTGGCGCAAACTGCTGGCACCACCTGTGTCGGTTGCCACTCCCTGTCTCGCGATGGCAAGCGCATCGCTGTCGGTCTCGACATTCCTGGTCCGGCTGGCGTTGAGACGTTCGGCGTTGCCGATCGGAATCGCTTGTGGGGCGAGGGTGGTGCCCTCGGTGGCGGTGGCGCGAACTTCTTTAGCTTCTCCCCCGACGCATCCAAGATGCTGCTGTCCAATGGCGCCAATATCGTTCAGCGCGATACGGACACCGGCGCTAACTCATCGACGGTCATCGACAACGGCACGATGCCGGACTGGTCCCCCGACGGCACCCAGGTCGTTTACGCCCGACCGCAGACCCAAATTCCATGCCCCATTCCGCAGTTTTGCGGTGCACCCGGTACCAGCGATGCGGAGATCGTTGTCGCCACCGTGGGCACCTGGACCGACGGTGTCGTAGTCGCGACGGGTAACAACAACTACTACCCGGCGTTCAGCCCGGACGGCGAGTGGATCATTTTCAACAAGACCAACACCACCGATTCGTTCGACGCCCTGGACGCCGAAGTCTGGGTCGTGCACAAAAGCGGCGGCAACCCGATTCGTCTGGCCAACGCTGCGCCACCGCCGGGCGGAGACTCCTGGCCCAAGTGGGCTCCGTACGTGAGCAACTACAAGAACGGCAAAGTCATGTGGCTGACGTTCTCGTCTCGTCGTGACTACGGTCTGCGCCTCAAGAACTCTACCCTCAGCGAAAAACGCGCTCAGGTGTGGATGGTCGGTTTCGATCCCGCACTGGCTCAGGCCGGCATGGATCCCAGCTTCGCCTCATTCTGGTTGCCATTCCAGGACATCAACGGTGGCAATCACATCGCCCAATGGGTCGAAGAGGTGGAGCGCCAGGACTGCAAAGTCAGCGAAGACTGCCCGGGCAACGAGTTCTGTGAAGACGGCGTCTGCTTGCCGTACGTGGAGTAGCTCGGCCAGGCTAGCTAGCGCGTAACCAACCGGCTAGCTGCCGGGCTGGTCCACTACCGCCAGGGTCACCGTGGCCTTGGCGACCAACTTCTCGACGTCAGCGCGCACGTCGTAGACCTCGGCCTCGGAAACGCAGATGGTCCGGCCGCCTTTGAGCACCTTTGCCTCACAGCGCAGGCGCGGGCCAAGGGCCGGGCGCAGCATGTTGATCTTGTATTCCACCGTAAGCGGCGATTTGCCGTCGGGCATGATCGAACCGGCAGCCGCTCCCGCGCTGTGGTCGGCTAGCGATGCTACGACTCCCGCGTGCACGAACCCGTCTTGCTGCAGGTGATCGTCGCGGATATCCAGGGTCGTGTGCACTTGCCCTTCGGCAACGTCGTGCAACTCGACACCCAGCGCGGTCATGAACGGCGCGGCGCCAAAAATGTAGCGGACGCGCTCTTCGGCTTTGCTCACCTTCGCTTTGTTGCGCACGATCCCCGTTGGGGTCGCTTCGGCGCGGGCGATGCGCTCGCTGTCCACAGGAGCCTGGCCGTCGACCAACGCGAACACATCGGTGGTTCGGTCGCTCCCCCAGATGATGTCGTCTCCGACTTTAAACGAGGGCACGCCGAATACTCCATCGGCCACGGCGCGTTCGGTGTTGTCCCGGAGCGCGCGCTTGACCGAGTCGTCGCGAGTCTTGGCGAGTTGGGCTCCGCCATCCAGGCCGATGGCATCCATGGCCGCGGACAACACACTGTCGTCGGCCAGGTCGCCACCATCCTGCCAGCCGGCCTTCCACAAAGCGCCGATCACGTCGAGCTGTCGATCCCCCGCCACTTCAGCGAGGGTCAAACGCAGGGCTTTGATCGGTAGGAACGGGTGTGTGGCTGGGAAGCTGAATGGGACACCGAGTCGGTCCGCCGCGCGCAGACAATCCCGGATCAAGAAGCGTCGCTTGGCCGGTATCTCTGCTGGGCCCAGGGTGCCGTGGGAATCGAGAATCGCGCCGAAAACGACGGGCACCATTTCGAATTCGCCGCGTCGCTCGCCCAGTTGCATCCAGGCCAGGTACGAATACGGCGACAGAAAATCGAAGTAGAAGCTCGGGCCAGCCATCGGCCCGAGCCTACCGCACTTACTCCTGGAAGGTGAGCAGGGCCCTAAAGGGTGACCAGGCCGAAGCGGACTGCCGTTACGACGGCTTCGGTGCGAGTCGCGGCACCCAGCTTGTTGAGGATGCTGTTCACGTGGAACTTCGCCGTGTGATTGCTGATCGACAGCTGCGCCGCGATCTGCTTGTTCGACAAGCCCAGAGTCAGCAGTTCCATGACCTGGGACTCCCGCGCTGTCAGCGCGTCGATGTCGTCGGGAAGCGCAATTGGTTTGTTCTGCGGAAAGATCGTCGGCGCGAGGCTGGCGTCGACGACGGCCAATCCAGCGCGAGCGGCTTGCAGCGCGGTCACGACGCTCGGCCCAACCTGGGTCCGCAATACGACTCCGCGTGCTCCGTCGGCCAGCAGCGCCGACACCTGGCCTTCCTCTTCGACCAACGCCACCGTGGGGAGCTGTTTGAGATCCGCGGTTTCTCCACCGACACGAACGTCCCAAAGGGCGACGTTCGCCTCGTCGGGACCCGTCGCAATTTCAACCGGACCGGTCCTTCGGAGTAGAGACGTCAGGGCGGCAACTACCAGGTGGTCGTTGGAAACGATGAGGACCCGTAGCGGCTCGGTGGCTGTTTGCAGTTCCGGTATGCGGAGGGGATAGGTCATGAGTTTCCTCAATGTGGGTTCAGTTCGAAGAACGTCAAGGTGTTCTTTTGACCCGCTCTCACGCCTAGCCGATCGGCTAGTGACAGTTTGGCACGGCCCTCAAAGGCAGGCGGACGCTCAGCCGATCGCCTGATGCGCGCAGTCCGCCGAATTCCTACGCTCTTTTTGTTACCCCGAGCAAGAAGGAAGAGCGGCGCCCATGGCAGAGCTAGCAATGAAAGATGACGCGGCATCAGGTGGAGCGGCGTCGGTCGCCCGTATCGGCAGCCCCGTGGACAACGACTCCGGAGACGTTGCCGCCCTGGACGCGTACTCCCGAGCGGTCGTGGACGTGGTGCAGGTCGTCGGCCCGGCGGTGGTGAGCCTGTCGCTGAGTCGAGGTCGCAGGGGCAGGACCACGGGCCAGGGCTCAGGAGTGATCGTGGCCCCCGATGGCTACGTGTTGACCAATAGCCACGTGGTCAGCAAGGTGACCAAGGTCAGCGCAAGCCTGCCTGATGGGCGCACCATGAGCGGCCGGGTCGTGGGCGACGATCCCGCGACGGACCTGGCGGTGGTCCGGCTCGAGGGCACCAAGTTGCCATTCGCTCAGGTCGCCGCGGACACCTCGCCGATCCAAGGTCAGCTGGCCATCGCCATCGGCAATCCTCTCGGTTTTGATTCGACCGTATCGGCCGGGGTGGTCAGTGGATTGGGGCGGTCGTTGCGCGGGCGCGACGGTCGCCTGATAGATGGGGTGATTCAACATACGGCCCCGCTGAACCCGGGCAACTCCGGGGGGCCGCTGGTCGATTCACGTGGGCGCATTCTCGGCATCAACACGGCGATGATCGCGCGCTCTCAAGGCATCGGCTTCGCCATCGCGGCGGAGACCGCGGCGTGGGTCCTGTCTCAGCTACTCAGTCGTGGGCGAGTGCGCCGCGCACGCCTGGGCATCGCCGCACAAACCCGGCCGCTCGATAGACGCATGGTCAGGCATCACGACCTGGAACGCGACAGCGGCGTCGAGGTCATGAGCGTCAGCAAGCGAAGCCCTGCCGCGGCGTGTGGTCTGCGCGAGGGTGACATTATCGTCGCCTTCGACGGCTCAGGCGTGGCCGGCATCGATGCGCTCCATCGGTTGCTGCGCGACTGGCCCGCGACCAAGCTGGCCGAGCTATCGATTCTGCGCAAAGGCCGGCGGCGCACGATCACGATCCTGCCCGACGTGGACTGACTGCGTGGGCCTTTGGCCTAGCCCAGGTCTGCCCGGCGGGTTTCGATCAGCCAGGCCTCGACCGCATCCGCGTTGGCCGGTTGTGCCGGCAGCTTTGATTCCCGACGTGCGGTTTCGAGTAACTCGAAAGCGTCCTTGAGCCGGCTGCGCCAGTGTTCGGTTTGTTCCACCGATAGCTGCACGCGCTCGCCGTTCAGTTTGTACTCGATCAATTCGCGGGCGTCGTCGAAGTCATATGTGTCGAGGTTTTCGTTGAGGTCGACGACGAGCTCGCCCGTGTTCAGCAAATGGGTGCCGGTGAGGGCGGTGCGCATGACATACAGCACCTTCTTTGCCGTGGTGGTTTCTTGATTCTGCACGCCCCGGAATTGGCTGTTGGCGAACCCCCGGTAGTGCTGATAGACGTTCTGCGATAGGGAACCGCGGACCAGTTCGGCCAGCGTGTCGTTCTGTTCTGTCTCGTGCACGAGCAAGCGACCGAGTACTCGCTCGATGTAGTTGCCGTTGCCGCCCAGGATCCCGGCGAGGACCGGCTGCAGCTCGTTGGACGTGTAGTCGATCTCGACTTCGTCGATGACTTCGAGTCGAGCGGCGGCCTGGTGCGCTTTGCCCAATCCGAGCAGGCGTCGGGTCGGCTCGATGTGGATCGCCTTGAGGTCCAGATCGCTGTCTGGCGAAGGGAACCCGTAGGCATGTGAGCCGCTCAAGGCCATGACCATGTGGCGCCGTTTAGCGCTTTCCTCCGCGAGAAGGGCCCTGGCTACGTTCTGCTGGTGTTCGCTCAGCGCTGCTATTACCGCGTCGTTCATGGAGGGTTATACTGTAAACCCTGCGCATCCTCCGCCCAAAGCTCTGGCTGTGCGTTTGTCTCGTCGGCTGCGGCCCGACTAAGGCAGACCGATCCGACCCCGTGTCGATTGTGCGAGGTGAGGGTATCGATGCAGGTGCGGCAGCCGTCGTTTCGACAGGGCCGGACGCGGGCGCCGGACTGCCCAAGATTCGGCCCAGCCATGATGCCCTTGGCGATGCGTTGCCGCGGTTTGCGTGGGCCCGGCTCGGCACCTCTCGGCTGCGCCATGCCGGGGTGGTTCGCTCGCTCAGTTTTTCTCCCGACGGCGCGTTGCTCGCCACGGCGGGTGACGATGCCGCTGTGCGCTTGTGGTCGTCGGGCACCTGGCAGGCGGTCCGAGTACTGACTAAACACGCGGGGCCGGTGCGAGCCCTTGCGTTCTCGCCCGATGGCAAGCACCTGGCCAGTGGTGGCGCTGACCGACGCACAATCGTCTGGAACGTCGCCACCGGCGCGGTCGTTCGCGAACTAGTCGGGCACAAAACAGCGGTGGTGTCCGTGGGCTTTAGCGGCGACGGCAAACGCTTGATGAGCGCGTCGTCGGATCTGGTCCAGGTCGTTGATGCGGCCTCGGGTAAACGCATCGCAGCGTACGCGCCGGGATCCGCGCGTAGTCACAGCTTTGCGCTGTTTCGGTCAGGTCGGTTCGTCATCAGCGCCCGGGACAAGTGGGCGCCTGGTGGTCACCTCGACATCTGGCGGGTCGGCAATGCCCGAGCCTACTCGTTGTCGGGTAACAAAGCCTGGCCCAGGGCGGTGGCGGTGTCCGCCGCGGGCTGGAAGTATGCCCAACTGGTCCGTCTACAAGATGCGCGGTTTCCCGAAGTTGTCCTGGGCTACCGGGTGCGTGTCCGCGACGCCAAGACCAACGCTGTTCGCCGGGTAATGACCCAGAGACACCGGCGCGGCGACCCGCACACGGTCGTGTTCTCGCCGGATGGCAGCCGGTTGATCGTTGCGCGCACAGGGCGCCTCGACGTGTGGGACGCCGGGAGCGGGCGTCGCCTGCGCAGCATCAAGGTGCCGTTGGTCGGCGTGTCCAGCATGTCGGTCGCACCAGATAACACGACGGTCGCCGTCGCCAGCGATCGCCATCACTCGGTGTTGTTCTACGACCTGAAGAGCGGCGCCGCCAAGGACGGGCCCGCCGGGAACCCCGGGCCCATCGTCTCCCTGGACGTTACCGGTCGGGCTCACAAAGTGGTGGTCGCCCATGGCGACGTCGAGTCGGCGGCCGAATGGGTTGTGGGCACGTCGAAACTGGCCAACACATTTCGCGGGTTGGTCATCGGTGTACGTCGTGGTGCTCGCTCGGTCAGCTACCTGGCCGGTGAAAACATGGCGGTCAGCGCCCACGATAACTGCCTCATGCAGGTTTGGCAGACGCAGACCGGGCGTCTGGTCGAGCGCGTGGGTTGCCGACCCAAAGGTGCGTCGCCCCGGCTGTCCCCGAGTCCGACGCGTAAGCAGATCCTTGTTCATGGCACTAGCAACGTGTTTCGCAACGGGTACGGAATCACCCGCGCGACCGGGCCCGCTCCTGCCGGGCTTCGCGCCGACTCCGCGTCACGTTTCGCGATCCTCGATCGGCGCGGTACCGTCAGTATTTTCGACGCCAAGACCAAACAGCCGCTGCAGACCATTACCGACGGCTCCTCGCCGACTCGTTCGCTGGCGCTCAGTCGCGATGGTCAGATGTTGGCGTTGGGTGGCACCGACGGCCGGATCACGTTGTGGCGTGTCGCCGGCAAGCAGGCAGCGAGGTTGAGCGGTCACATCGGCGCGGTGCTCTCGTTGCGCTTCAGCCGCGATGGCCGCCTGTTGTTCTCCGGTGGTAGCGATACTACCGTGCTCGTTTGGGACACGGTCGCGGCGGCGACGAAGTAGCGAGTCAGTCCTTCATACAGGAGCGCGTGTGGCCCATCTTGCATAGCTCGCCCATCAACGCCAGGGCGCGGGGCTTGTCTTGCTTTACCCCCAGGCCATCGACGAGGTGGAACGCCCAGGTCGCGCATGCGGACATGCCGTTCCAATCGCGGATCCCCTGGCGCTTGAACTTCTCCATGGTGCGCTTACAACTCGGTTCGACGTTCTTGGCCGACTTCTTGTAAAGCTGCTGCGCCTTGGCCGGGTCCTTGTTCGGTACGCCCCGTCCATCGGCCCAGAAGAACGCCAATTGTAGGCAGCCCTCGGGCTCGTTGGCCGTGCATGCCTCGAAGAACAGGCTGGCGGCTCGGGTCTTGTTGCTTGGAACTCCCAGACCGTTGCTGTAGATCGAGCCGAGTTGCACGCACGCCTTCATGTTCTTGGCCGAGCATGCACGACTGTATAGTTGCATCGCTTGTTTGCGAGCATCGGCCAGGGTGTCCTTACCCCGGGCCCGCGCTGCGAGAAGTTTGACGTATGCCAGGCCGTCGCAGTACTTCGGTTCGCCTGAGCATGCCTTCTCGGCGAGGGCGGTCTGCTTGGGCACGCTCATGTCGATGGCGAAGGCGAGCTTGAACAGAGCGCGGACACGCGCACACGCGGAGTAATCCTTCAGCTCGCAGGTCTTCTCGTAGTATTTGACCGCCAACTTCAGGTCGGGTTTGACGTTCTTGCCACTCTCGTGGAACTCGCCCAGGCGAAGGCATGCGGGCGCGTGTTTGGCGGTGCACGCCTGCTCGAGCAGCGAGGCCGCCTTGTCTCCATCGGAGCCCGCCTGCTCACTCAGGGCCATGCACGCTGCACCGTCACCGCCGCGACAGGCGACGACTTGCTTGGACTCGGCGGCTGCTGCCGCGTCGGGCGTCACGTTCGCGGTCCGGTCGTCGCGCGGCTCGGTTTCTGTGGTCGTGGTCGTGGTCGTGGGCTCCGAGTCGTCGGACGTGTTGCCACCGGACGTCACACCATAAATCGCCAGACCGCCGCCAACTGCCGCGATCGCAAGGGCAGGTATCAGCCAACGCCTGGCTGTGGGCGGTGCATCCGGCGTGGATTCGATCTGGGCTGCGCTCGTGCCCAGAGTCGTATTGGGCGTGGCCGGGTTGCGATCCGGGCTGGTGGTCGAAGCGGGCGGATAACTGGGATAGGTAACGTCCAGCGCCGGCGAACCCGCGGGCAAGGTGTCTGCTGTACTCGGCGCGTCGGGGTCCATGGTCGTCGAGTGCGACATGGCGTGTTGCAGCGCAGAGTTGAGAGCGCTCGCCGACGCGAAGCGTTCCGCCGGTTCCTTCGCCAGGAGCATGCCGACGATGTTGTCGAACTCCGGTGGAACCGTCGCGTTGTAGGTACGCGTCGACGGGACCGGGTCCTTCAGGTGGGACGCGATCAGATCACCGACGCCTTTGCCGAGGTAGGGCGGACGGCCTGTGAGCATCTCGAACAGTATGCAGCCGAGGGCGTAAAGGTCAGTGCGGTGATCGACCTCGCCGGCGCCGCGGCACTGCTCCGGCGACATATACAGCGGCGTGCCCATCATGGCCCCGCTCTTGGTCATCGCCACCGGCTTGCTGTCGTCGTTGTTCAGTTTTGCGATGCCGAAGTCGAGTAGCTTGACCCGTTCGCCGCCGGCCACTTCCGGGTCGGGTACCAGGAAGATGTTGTCGGGTTTGAGGTCGCGGTGAACGATGTGTTTGTGATGTGCGGCTTCGAGGGCTCGGGCCGCCTGCTGGATAATGGACACTGCGTCGTCGAGCGGAAGACCGCCCGTGCGTTTGATCCGGGCACCGAGGCTTTCACCATCCAGGTACTCCATCAGAATGTAGAGCACACCGTTGGCGAGCCGGCCCACATCCATGACCCCGACGATTCCCGGGTGGCGAATCGTTGCCGCTGCAGTCGCCTCGTTGATGAAGCGCTGGGCCATCTCGTCGCTCAGCGCGTGCTCGACCCGGAGTACCTTCACCGCCGCGCGGCTATTCATCACATGGTGTTCGGCGGCATACACCACACCCATGCCGCCCTCGCCGAGCTTGCTGGTGATGCGGTAACTGCCGACCTTCTCGCCAATCATGATTCGAAAACGAGTGTAACATCGCGCCCTTGACAACTTCGGCGGGCCGCGTCACAACACCGTGAGATTCTGGGGGAAACCGACAGGGGCGGCAAGGTGAAAATCGAATATCGCCGGGGCTGTCTTCGTCTACTCTGGAACTTAGGGGCATCTTGCATCGCTCGTCTTACATCTTCATGTTGATCTTCGGCTTTGCCGTGCTGGTTCAGTACGCGCCCACCGCCGATGCCGACTGTCGCCGTGTTTGCCGCGCTGGCGAAATCCGCAATGCGGAGCGCTGCTGCGTGAAGAAACGGCGTCCGAGAGTAGAACGCGAACGCCGGCAACCGCGAGCCAACCACGCGCAGAGGTGCGTGGGCCGAAGAGACATGAAGAGCTGCGCCCACGAAGGCCTGCGGCTCGCCCGACTCAAGCACCACGAGCGCAGTCATAACTTTCTGGCCAAGGCGTGCGCATCCCCAGCCACGCCGGTAGGTCTCAAGCGGCGCTCGTGCTTCACCCTGGCGAAGCTGGTCAAGTTCGGTCTGGTCAAAAAGCGGGGCCTGAGTGGCGCGGAACTGATGCTTCGTGCATGCCGGGGCGTCGCCGGTTCTGCCAAATGCGCCGACACAGACGGCGACGGCATTCGCAATCACCTGGACGCCTGCCCGACGGCCAAGGAAGACAAGGACGGCCACAAAGACCACGACGGTTGTCCTGACACCGATGATGACAGCGATGGTGTGGCCGATAAGAAAGACGCATGTCCGCGCTTGTGGGGCCAGGCCAAGAACGGCTGTCCGAAGTTCGGCCGCCGTATCGGCAATTCGTTCATGTTCGTAAAGAAGTCCGTCAGCCTGGCTTACGCACTTCCATCCACCCGGCCGCGACTCAAAGCGCTGCTCCAGATCCTCAAACGGAATCCGAAGTTGGGGCACCTGGAGATCCGCGGCCACGCTGCTGCGGGCGAGGCCAACCACCCCAAGCTGTCATGGCAGCGCGCCCGAGCGTTCAAGAAGCTACTTGTGGCTCGGGGTGTCGATGGCAAACGTCTGCGGGTGAACGCGTATGGTGGCACGATTTACGGTGCGCCTTTGGTCGACGTCATCGTCGCTGGTCCGCTGTCTCATGGCCTCAGCGCGGCGCAGATCGCGCGGGGCATCAAGGAGATGAGCCTGCGCGCTGACTATTGCGAGCGCAAGCACGGGCCAGATGGTTCTTCCACGTGGCACTTTTGGATCCGTGCCAACGGCAGCACCCTGCAGAGACAAGCGGTCCGAGGTGTACTTGCCGGGAGCTCGCGAGGCGCGTGTATTACGGCCATACTCAGGCGTTATCGCTTCCCCAAATCGGGCGCGAGGAGCTTGACCAAAGCGACGCTGATCAAGAAGTTCCCGTGATCTCGCCGCCAATTGGCCGCACGGCCTGTAAGCGCGCTACTCGTCTGCGGCGTTCTTACTGAGGTCGAGGTCCGGCGAGACCTGGATGAACAACTCGTCGAGTTGTTTCTTGGCCACGGGCGTCGGCGCGTCGCTCATCAGGTCCGAGCCCTTTTGCGTTTTCGGGAACGCCAGGACTTCGCGCAGGTTCTCGCTGTCGGTGAGCAGCATGGCTAGACGGTCCAGGCCGAGGGCGATACCACCGTGTGGAGGCGGCCCGTATTTGAATGCGTCGAGGAGGAAGCCGAACTTCTCCTGTGCTTCCTCGTCGGAGATGCCCAGCGCTTTGAAGCAGCGCTGCTGCAGGTCGCCGCGGTGGATACGAATCGAGCCGCCACCAAGTTCGACGCCGTTGAGCACGAGGTCGTAGGCCCGGGCCAGGACTTTTTCCGGCTCGTCTTCGAGCATGTGCTCGTACTCGGCCTGCGGGCAGGTGAACGGGTGATGCGACGTGCCCAGCTTGTTCTCTTCTTCGGACCACTCGAACAGGGGCGGGTCGGTCAGCCACATGAACTGCCACTCGCCTTTGCGGATCAGGTCGAGCTTCTCACCGATGTGCAGGCGGATGGCGCCCATGCACGTGTTGGCTCGGTGGGGCTTGTCGGCCACGAACAACAACACGTCGCCGGTTTCGGCCTTGGCGATCTCGTTGACCGCATTGCGCGCTTCGTCGCTGAATGCCTTGGCGAACGGTGCCTTCCACACGCCGTCTTCCTGAATGCGCGCGAACGCGACACCTTTGACGCCGTACTGTTTCGCGAAATCGGTCAGCCCGTCGAGAGCGGAACGGCTGAGGCGTTCACCCTCGGGGACGCGCATGCATTTGACGATGCCGCCCTTCTTGACGGCGCCTTCGAAGATACGGAAGCCACACTCGGCGCTGGGCGCGGTGACATCACATAAGGTCAGGTCCAGGCGAAGGTCTGGCTTGTCCACGCCATACTTCTCGATCGCCTCAGCATGCGTCATGCGGCGCAGCGGGGTCGGGATTTCAACGCCGAGTACGTCCTTCCACACCTTGGCGACCATGCCTTCGAGGACCACGAATAGATCTTCCTCCTCGATGAACGACATCTCGATGTCGATCTGGCTGAACTCGGGCTGGCGATCGCCGCGCAAATCTTCGTCGCGAAAGCAGCGTGTGATCTGAAAGTACTTGTCGAAGCCGGCGACCATCAGCAGCTGCTTGAAGATCTGCGGCGACTCGGCCAGTGCGTAGAACGAGCCGGGGTTGAGGCGAGAGGGCACCACGAAGTTGCGAGCGCCGCCCGGTGTGTACTTGACCATGAACGGCGTCTCGACTTCGGAGAAACCGCTGTCGCACAGGTACTCGCGCACGCTCTGGCTCGCCTTGGACCGGATGCGCAGCTTCTGCTGCAGTACGGGCCGGCGCAGATCCAGGTAGCGATACTTCAGGCGCAGGGCCTCTTTTGTGTCGAGCTTGTCTTCGATGGGAAACGGCGGAGTTTCCGCGCGGGAAAAAATCTCGAGCGTGTCGACCTTGAGCTCGATCTCTCCGGTCGCGATCTTCTTGTTCACATTCGCGCCGCGGGAGATGACTTCACCACTGATACCGATGCAGAACTCGGTGCGGAGTTCTCCGGCGAGCGCGTGGGCAGCCTCGTCGACCTTGGGATCGAACATGATCTGGGTGATTCCATCGCGGTCGCGCAAATCAACGAACACGCAACCGCCGTGGTCACGGCGTACATCTACCCAACCGGTCAGGTTAGCGCGGGATCCAGCGTCGCTGGCGCGTAGTGCGCCGCAGCTGTGTGTTTTCTTGTACTTCGACAAAAACTCGGACATGGGGGCGTACCTTAGCTGCAAATTGGCTGCAGATCATCTGTTGCGGAGTCTTGTACGACGGACGACCGGACTTGACCTGAATTCCCATCGTCCCAATAGTGCTTATACGTGCGTATCACCATGGTCAAAAAACGGCTGCGTGGCGGCGAGCCGTGTAAGAAGTGCGCTCAGGCTGAGCAAATGCTGCGCAAGCGTGGGCTCTGGGAGCGCATCGACGAAGTGGTCTGGGCGGTGGAGGATGAACCCGACTCCGCTGGCTTCGCCATCGCGGCTCGACACGCCGTGGACGTCGCGCCGTTCTTCGTGGTCGCCGACGAGGCCGGGGCCGAGACCATCTACACCAGCGCGTTGCGCATGGTCAAAACCCTGTTTCCGGCTGCCAAGGCCAGCAACAGCAACGCCGACCCGGACGCGGTCGCGGCCGAGTTCGAGGGTAAGCCTCCCCAGGAGCTGATCAAGTGGGCCTTGTCTCGTTACGGCGCCGACTGTGCCATCGCGTTTAGTGGCGCTGAAGATGTCGCGCTGATCGACATGGCCAGCAAGACCGGACTGCCGTTCTCGGTGTTCAGTCTGGACACCGGCCGGCTTCACCCCGAAACCTACGAATTCATCGACAGGGTTCGCGCCCATTACGGTATCGAAATAGCTGTCCACTTTCCCGAGGCGGCGGCGGTTGAACAATTGGTTCGCACCAAGGGGCTGTTCAGCTTCTTCGACGATGGCCACACCGAGTGTTGCAGCCTGCGTAAGGTGGCGCCCCTGCGTCGTGCCCTGGGCAAGTATCACGCGTGGATCAACGGGCAGCGCCGCGACCAAAACCCGGAGACCCGCGGTGAGCTGGCCGTGGCTCAATGGGATTCGTTCAAGGGGGCTGGCGCCCAGTTGCTAAAGCTCAACCCCCTGGCGGCCTGGACCAGCGAGCAGGTGTGGAGCTACATCCGCGACAACCAGGTTCCGTACAACCGGCTCCATGACGACGGCTTTCGTTCCATCGGTTGCGCACCGTGTACGCGCCCGGTCGGTCCCGATCAGCACGAGCGCGAAGGACGTTGGTGGTGGGAGCAATCAGGGAAACGCGAGTGCGGTCTTCACAGCGCGACCGCCTCGGCCACGGAACAGACCGGTTCTCAGACCAAGACAGACGCGTAGCCGACGACCCGGCTGAAATCGCCGAACGCTTCACCGCTGGTCGTGTAGGCGACTAGTTCCGGCGTCGATGCGCCTCGGTCGGCCGCGTAGCTGAGCATCGCCGTGGCCGGGATGTATCCACACATGGAAATGTCGTTTTCACGCACGACCCGATAGAGCCCGCTCGGATCGAAGTTGAGCAGTGGTTCGAGGGCCTGGTGGTCGACCTTGCGCGCCTCGTCCTCGGTCAGGAAATGACTCATGTCGCTGGAGGCCACGACGAGAACATCGTCATCGCCAACCGCGCGATGCAGGGCGTGGCCCAGGTCGATGGCTTCTGATTCGCTCAGACCACTGAGCACGATGGGCACGATCTCCAGGTCGGGTTGGCGGGCCAGCAGAAACGGTAACTCAACTTCGACGGCGTGCTCGTCTGCGTGAGCTTTGTAGTCATGCTTGGAGCCGACGACCTCGACAAGGATGCGGTCTGCCAGGTCGGTGGCGATGGGAATCTCCGCTCCGGGGATGCGATACGAACCCTTGCCGTAGACCGAAATGCGCGCGCCGCGGCCCGTGTGGTTGGGACACAGGATGATGACCCGCTTGGGGACGCGCACTCGGGCGAACGCCTGGGCGGCCGTCGAGCCCGAGTAGACAAAGCCCGCGTGAGGCGCCATCACGCCGGCAACGTCTCGCACCTCACCGTCGACCGAGGACAGGTACCCGTCTACGTCGGCGCGCAACTTGTCGGGATCACCTGGGTAAAACCGTCCGGCCACCGCTGGTCTGCGAACGTTCACGGCCTCAGGATACCCGACTTTGCCGAGTAAAGCCGACGCGAACATGGTATCCAGTCTTCGTGCGCATCGCTCACTTCTCAGATCTACACCTGTTAGCCACCGACGGGGTTCGCCTGCTCGACCTGGTCAACAAGCGTTGGATCGGCGCGCTGAACTTGCTGGCCAATCGCGGCCGTCATCATCAGCCCGAAATCTTCGAGGCGATGATCGAAGACATCAACCAGCAAGACCTCGATCACTTGATCTGCACCGGCGACATTACGAACCTGGCGCTGGAACAAGAGTTCCGTTACGCCCAGGAGTTGTTCGCCCGCTTCAAACTCGGCGCCGACCAAATCTCCGTGATTCCGGGCAATCACGACGCGTACGTGCAGAAGGGCATCGAGCTGTTTCAGGGCTACTTCGACTCGTACCACCGGTCGGACGAAGAATTTGCGTGGCCCGACGGCGATCCCTGGCCCCTGGTGCGCGTGCGGGAGCACGTGGCGATCGTCGGCCTGTCGACCAGTTTTCAGACGCCCTGGTTCACCGCCTACGGCGAAGTCGGCCACAAACAACGGGAGCGGCTGCGCGCGATCTTGAGTGACGAGCGCGTCGCCGGGAAGTTCCGCATTGTGTTCGTGCACCATCCGGTGGTCGGCCGGCGAGCAGAAAATCGCATCCGCGGGCTCAAGGATTGGGAGCGCTTCGGCGCGGTCATCCGCGAGTGCGGCGCCGAGCTGATCCTGCACGGCCATGAACATCGTGACTACACCAGCCACGTGGATGGGCCCACGGGGCAGATAGAGGCGAGATGCATTCAGTCCGGTTCTTACGAGGCGGACAGACCCAATCGGCGGGCTCGCTACCGCATCTACAATATTAGCCAAGTCGGGGACATTCCTCAGATCGTCGGTGAAGATCTCCGTGTCTGGGACCCAACAACCCTGGCGTTCAAACCGGAGCAGTCTCTCGACTTTTCGCGCCGGCAGCCTGGCAGTACGCCGGTGGCCGCCGTCGCACCCTAGTAGTGCCGTTAACTATTGAACTTGACAAGCAATTGTAAGTTCGGCTATCGCTTCGGGTCTTGCTGCAAGGTGGCCGCAAAGGACCCGGCCAGGAGCAACCGTGACGACACCAATGACCAAAGACCAAGCCGAAGAGCTTGTCGCCAAAGATGACAAATACATTCTGCGCCCGTGGTCGGGTACGCCGACGCCGATCGTAAAAGGTGAGGACTGCATCATTACCGACGCACACGGTAAACAGTTCATCGACTTTACCGCCGGCTATTTTGTAAACAACGCCGGACATTGCAACCCGCGCGTGGTTAAGGCGGCGACCGAGCAGCTCACCCAGATCACGCAGGTCTCGGGCAAGCACACGACGCCACCGTTGATTAACCTGGCCGAGCGCCTCGTTCAGTTGACGCCGAAGTCTTTGACCAAGGCCTTCTTCACGACTGGCGGATCCGAAGCGACCGAGAACGCCATGAAGATGGCGCGGCAGTACACCAAGAAGACGGACATCGTCGCGCTCAAGAACGCGTATCACGGTCTGACTTTGGGCGCTCTGGAAGCGTGCGCCGCTCAGAAGTACCGAGACACCGCCGGCATCCCGTTTGGCGGGTACGTCCACTTCGTGCCGACACCATATTGTTACCGTTGTCCCCACGAAAAGGACTGCGCGACCCAGTGCCTTGACGAGACCGAGGCCCAGCTCGACGCGAAGCCCGAGGCGGCTGCGCTCATTGCTGAGCCGGTGCAGGCGGTTGGTGGAATCATCCCGCCGACCAAGTGGTGGGAGCGCATGGATGAGATCCGGCGCAAGCGTCGCATGTTGCTCATCCTCGACGAGATTCAGACGGGAGTGGGGCGCACTGGCAAGATGTTCGCCGCCGAGCACTATGGCCTCGAGCCCGACATTTTGACCGCAGGCAAGGGCCTCAGCGGTGGCGTCGGCTCTCTGGGTGCCGTGATGGCGAGCACTGAAGTCGCGGAGAATTACTTCGGTGGAACCACGCCGACCTCGGCTGGTAACGCTGTTTCCGCCGCTGCCGGCGTCGCTCTGTTCGACACACTCATCGACGACAAGCTCGTCGAGAACTGCGCCAACATGGGCAACTACATTACTGAGGCTGTGGCCGCCCTCGACGATCCGTGGGTAGGCGACATTCGATTCAAAGGACTGCTCGGAGGTGTCGAGCTCGTGTCCGATAGAGGCTCCAAAGAAATCCTGCCCAAAGACCAGGTGGTCGGCGTGGCAGATGCGCTTCACCAGGACGGCATGTTGATCACGGTAAGCGGCTTGCACGGAAACGTGCTGCGCCTGCAGCCACCGCTGACCATCAAGTCGACGCAGATCGATTCGTTCATCGATTCGCTGAAGCGCGCCTTGCCCGCAGTGAGGGGCAGCTGAAGTAAGGGTCCCCATGAATCTGTTCGTCCTTCGCAAGCTGGTAGATAAGCTGCTCCACCCGGTCGTAGCTGGCGCGGCGCGTCTACCGTTCAACGCCAATCAATGGACGCTGATCGGTGCGTTCACGGGCCTCGCTTGCGGTATCGCGTGTCTGTACGGACAGTGGTGGCTCGGGCTGGCGCTGCTCATCGTGCGCGGCTTGATGGATCACATCGACGGTTACGTAGCCCGCAACTTCAATCAGCGGTCGACGTTTGGCGCCGTCATGGACGACGTGTCCGACCGTTGGGTGCTGGGCATCATGTACGCCGGTGGCTGTTTGAACCTGTCGGCCGACTACCCGCACATTCTCATCGTCCTCGGCTTCGGCCTCACGGGCTCGCTCTCCAACGCGCTGATCAAAGCGTCCATTTACGCCGAGTCTCAGCAGGATGTATTCCGCGAGCAGGGCAAGATCGGTCATCCGGTGGACCTGGTCGGCGTCTTCGGCTCCGCCGAGTTCATCATCTACTTCGGCGCGGGTGTGTTGTTCACCGCCATCCTTCACGATCCGCGGCCGCTACTGGCCGGCTGCTGGGCTGTTGCAATCATGTCGCACGTGTCGCTCCTGCAGCGCTGTGGTTTCGCCTGGAAGCACTATCGTAGGGTCGACCCAGCCGCCGTCGCGCTTCAGGAAGAGCAGACCGCCCAAGAGAACTAGGGTAGGGCTCTGGTCACGCTGGCGGGGTTCCGCCTTTGAGTGACTCAATGGCCACCGATAAACACGTCCCCATCATCAACCCGGCCAACGCGGTGACCGCATCGCGGTTTCTGACGTTGCCGGTGTTCTACTACTTCGTGGCGAACGGCATGTACCAATGGGCCGTGGCAACGGTGATGATCTGTTCGCTGCAGGACAAGCTCGACGGGCTGGTCGCAAAGCTGTTCGACTGCCGTAGTGAATTCGGCGCCGTGCTCGATGCGCTCGCCGATGGGTTTTGCTACGGCTTCTTCATCATCGTGCTGGCGGCGTTCTCGTGGGTGCCGTGGATTCCGGTCGTGCTGCTAACGGTGCTCGGCTTGATCAACGTCTACTACCGAATGGTCTACGCCAAGCGCATTGGCCGCAAGACCAACTACAAGTCGTACGCGATGGAGCGTGTCGTTGCTTGGGCTGCGTACCTGGGCGGCTTTGGCGGCGCGGGCTATCAGACCGACTACATGTTCTGGGGTTGCGTTGTGGTCATGGGAATCGTGGTTGCGCATGATGTGAAACGCATGGGCTTCGATCCGGTTGACGTGGAGGCGGCGGCGGCATGATCGTTTCTCACACCATGTTCATGTGGTGGTGCAGCATCATGGTCGGCGGCCTATCGGCAGCGTGGCTGATTTACGACGTCGTCCTGCTCAGGCGGGCCATGGCGGACGCCGGCGACGCTAGAGACCGGGTCTTTGGCTCGCTGATCGGCATCACGATTTCGGTTCTCGGACTCGCCGTCGTGGTGGCTCTACACGTCGGGGGCATCCCCGAGCCCACTCACTGTTTTCCCGAGTGCACCGGGTTGTTCTTTAGCTCGCCCTGAGGTGCTTGCTCGTCCTTAGCTGGCTGGTCGTCAGTTGCTCGGTCGTCAGCTGCGGCCTGGCCCAGGGCCAGGGCTTCGCCGTGCTTCAATATGTGCACTCGCTCGGCGCCACCGTGTTGAGCGGCGATCTTGGCCAGGCGACGTCGGGGCATGCTGGGTGGCCCGAATCGTAAATTGACCGTGCCCCAGTGAACCGGGACCATTTTGGTCGCGCGCAATCGGTCGGCGACTAACAGTGCGGTATCCGGGTCGATGTGTACGCCCTTGTCGAGACTGTTGCGGCGCCAGCGGTAGTACCAAACTGGCAACATGCCGCCAATGGGCAGCAGGGACACGTCGATGGCGCACTCTTTGCCGATTTGTTCGAATAAGTCGTACTCGGACATGTCGACATCACCGGCGTGATGAACCGCATGACCATGCTTTTCGACCACGTAGCCCGTGCAACCTACGTGGTTTCCTTTGCGCCAGCGGCCATTGTCGTGCCGTGTAGGTACGCCCAGAATGTCGAGACCAGCGACAGAAACGTGGTCTCCCGGCTCGACCTCGGTAATCTTCGCGAACCCGAGATCCTTGACGTAGCGCGTCGCTCCGCGGGGGACGAGCAGGTTTGCCTCTTTGTTAAGCTTCTTTAGAGTCCAGCGGTTGAGATGATCGACGTGCGCGTGTGTGATAAGGATGGCTTGATATTCTGGCAACGAACGACATCGGCGGCGGCCGAGAGGGTCGATGAGGACGCGCTCACCACCCAGTTCAATCAGCGCACTCGCATGCCCAAGCCACGTTACAATCGACGACACGCCGTTCGTATAGCACGACGCTTGGGATGCTGACCTACTTCCTCATCGGCGCCGCCATCGGCGCTCTGACCGGCGTGCCCATCGGCCCGGTCAATGTGGCAGTCATCGACGCGGCCTATCGGCACTGTCTGCGCCGGGCGATCGCTGTCGGTTTCGGCGGTTGCATTGGCGACGGCATCTACGCCGGGGTGGGAATTTTCGGCATCGCGCCGTTGCTCGAAAAGAACCCCAACCTGCCGCCTATTCTGTACGGGTTCAGCGGGATCGTGCTGTTGATGTACGGCCTTTGGACCGTGCGCGCGCGACCGGTGAAGACGGTTTCCGGCGTCGAAGCCCAACCGGAGAACAAGAAGAGCCAGCACGTGGTGACCGGTTTCATCATCGGCTTCGCGCTGATCGTGTTGAACCCTGCCGCCATCGTTACCTGGGTTGTCATCGTCGGTCCGTTCATGTCCGGGGTCACGGCCATGGAAGGACTGATGGCAGTGCTGGGTATTTCGGCCGGCTCGTTTTGCTGGTTCACCTTCGTTGCGTACCTGGCCGACCACGGCAAGAAGGTGCTCGGCGATCGCGCTGTGTGGATCACCCGCATCGTCGGCTACCTGCTGATCGGCTATGGCTGTTATTCACTTGGTCGCGCCGGCTACCTGGTCTACATGCTCACGCCGTTCAGCGGCTAGAGCAGTTGGTCCAACGCCTGGCTAGAGCAGTTGGTCCAAGGTAAGCCGTGCGGTGCGCGCCCGCGCATCGGCGTCGATCTGCTTGAGTACTTTGTCCAGGGGCGAGACCGTTTTGCCGGCCTGGCCGTCCGGGCGCACGTCGTCGCCACGGAACACGTTGAGCACCGTCGATAGGGTGATTTCGCTCGGGGGAATCGCGGGCAAGTAGCCGTCGACGTCTCCATGTACTTCGAGTAGCAGGTCGCTGTCTTTGAGCCGGCGAATCAGTCGGGTCAGTGCATCCGGTGAAAGATCGAATGTGTGCTCGAGCCGCTCGCGGGGGACCGCCTTTTCGCCGGCGGAGTAGGCGCGGCAGACCTCCACCATGAGCCGTGCCGCCGTCATGCCGTTGACCCGGCTGAGCAGCTCGTTCTCCAAGGACATAGTCTGGCGCCGGTCTACCCGGTCCAGCAGGTGCAGGTTCTCCGCGGCGTGGGCAAACTCGACGCCAAGTAGGAAGGTGAGCCAGGAGTAGTAGATCCATAGGAGCCACAAGGGCACGATGGCGACGGCACCGTAGATTCCCGTGTAGCGTTCGAACGCGTACTCGTAGACGTAGTGGGTAAATATCGCTTTTGCGATCTCGAACAAGATCGTGCTCACCACCGCGCCGACCAGGGCGGAGCTTGCCCGGACTCGGCACACCGGCAAGAAGTAGTTGGCGAGGAACAGCGCGACGAAGCTCGTCCCCGAGCTGAGAAAGAACCCGGCGATTCCCGTCGTCCAACCGACCGAGGCGCCCTGGTACAGCCACGTGCCCAGAAGGAATGGTGCGATGGTCGCCGTCGTGTAGAACACAAAGAACTTCTGCGGCATGGACCGCTTTCGTTCTGCTCGCCAAATGTGGTTGATGACCTTCTCGGCGCTGTTGATGATCACGAACGCCAGCAGCACGGTGCTGATCAGGCCCACGATGCCCAGTGACTTGAACGTGACGTGGGATGACCAGGTGAGTAGGTATTTGGAAATCTCGCCGGGTGAAATCGGGACGAACTGGGTCGCGAGGAAGTGCACGAACGACGACTCGGCGCCCATGCTTCCCGTGGCTCGCAACACGGCCAGGGTCACGGCGACGAGGGGGACGATTGACAGCACCGTTTGGAACGCCAGGGACGCGGCCTGTTGAGGGCAACGGTCTCGTGCCCATTGGCGGAGCACCTGCATCGAGATGCGCATGGCGTAGGCCACGGTTCGATCTCGACGCTGCTCGGTTTCGTCGGCGCGGCGTTCGACCCGGCGCACCATGTGCTGTACGCGTTGGCGGATGCGGTGCGGTACCTTGCCCTTAGACTTGGCAGTGGTCCCCCCCGTGGGCAGGGCGATCAGATCTTCGGGGAGTTGCTTGGGCTCTCGGGGATACCGCGGGTGGGCGCCGGTCTCGTTGACGACCGGTTGTTCGAGGTCCTCGGGCGGCGGTTCATCGTGCTCGGGCGGCGGTTCGACGTCCTCGCCTGGCTGTTCATCGCCTGCCTCGACGTTTGACGCGGCGTGTGCGTCTACTTTCGCGTCCGGTTCGGACTCGGTGGGCTCTACATCAGACGATGAATCGTCTCGGCTCATGTATCCAGTGATTCGAGCAACTGCCCGAGTGCTTCTTCCACTGCGATCGCGATGTCACGCGGCACCGGTGCTTCCGGTTCCGCGATCAAGTTTGCCAAACGTCGAGCGCCGTTGACCAGCTGTTGGCGAAGACGGTCGTTCTTCTCGGCGTCACTCACCGGGAACGCTACTTCTTTGAACCTGCGCTGTAGCTTCGGTGCATCAACGCCTTCTTCGAAGGCCGCGCGGGTGATCTCACGCATCGTCGACTTGTCGGCCGCGCCTTTTTCAGCAGCCTTGATCACGAAGTCGACGGCTTTCATGCTGGGGATCGGCGCGCTGGGCTCGTGGCGGCTGCGCTCGATCACTTTGGGCGCGGTTGCGTTCAAGAAACGAAACGAACCGAGCAGTTTTGCGACGGTGTTCTTCTTGATGTGCAGCTCCTTGCTGCAGTACGAATCGAACGTGTCGAAGCCCCAGCGTTCCCACGAATCTCGTTCGAACACCTTCGTAAGCGCTTCGGCTAATTCGATCCAGGAACGCTTGAACGTGCGGCATGTAGACAGGACGTGTACGCGCTCGTCGTCCCCTGCGGCGGCCAGCATTGCGTCTTCCATCACTCGATCGGTCTTGGTTTTGACCCTTGCTCCAGACATGGCCGGGACGATACCTCAGAAATGTGACAGTCTCAGGCGGGATATCAAGTGCTTGGAGACGGCACGGCAACTGCTTACAATAAGGGCATGAAATCTCCTGTCCGCATAGCAGCCACCGTCCTGGTGGTGATGTGGGCAGGCTGCTTTGGTAGCCAATCTGAGACGGCTAGTCTCGATGGCGCCGACGATCCCAGCGCGCCTCCGGAGTGCTTTGTGAACACGGATTGCGTGCCCGCCGGACCGAGCTGCTGTGATTCGTGGACCCACTCGGTTCCGGGGTCCACCAATTGGGAACAGTCCTGCGAAGATGTGAACTGTCCCAACAACGCGGTGCAACCGAACGCGGGAGCGGTCTGCGAGAGCGGATCCTGCGTACTGCAGTGCTCGCCTGTGGTCTGCGATCAAACCTTCACCAGCGGCTACGCCAGCGATAGCTTCGGCTGTCTGATCTGTGAGTCAGCCGGAGAGACCACGCCGCCGTCTAGGGCCGAGTGTGTCGCAGACACCGATTGCGTACGCATTGCGGCGGACTGCTGCGGTTGCGCCAATGGCGGAACCGACACAGCGGTGGCAGCCTCGGACCTGGACGATTACCTCGGTGGGCTGGGCTGCAAGAGCTCCCCGTCATGTCCGGGTGTCGATGTGTGCCAAGCAGACCTGGCTCCGCGTTGTCTCAACAATGCATGCGCGTTGCTGCCATCACCAGCGCCCGATCTGAGTCCCGATGCAGGAACCGGGGTCACCGGCGGTACGACCTTCTGCGGTTCCGCGGACTTGCCGCCGTGCGCGGAAGGCCAGGTGTGCGTGCTCAACGCTCCGGGAGCGGACGACGCGAGCATGAATGGCCTGGGGATCTGCCAGGATCCGTAGCTCCGCCCGGTCCTGCTGGGATCGCCAGGTTTCCTTGTGCGGACGCGGGTTTGCAACCATACTTGAGGGGATATGAGCTCTGACGCTAGTTACGGGGGCGGGGCGCCTAGCGCCTCGGGCTCCGGCCAAGATCCGTCCGCATCCGATTCCATGTCTGCCGCCTCTAGTTCCAGCATCGAGCCGGACGCCATGCTTGGTACGACCATTGACGGTCGCTACAAGATTCTGACGAAACTCGGCGAGGGTGGAATGGGCGAGGTCTACGCGGCCGAGCACGTTCACATCGAAAAGCGCGTCGCCGTAAAGCTTCTGCGCAGCGAGATTCTGGCCAACAAAGAGGCCGTTACCCGCTTCCGCCAGGAGGCGCGGTCCGCATCGTCGATCGGTCACGAGAACATCATCGCCATTGAGGACTTCGGCACCCTGACCGACGGTCGCATCTACCTGTGCATGGAGCTGCTCGACGGTGAGCCGCTCAACGACATGATCGAGCGGCCAATGGCGCACGATCGCGTGCTCAATATTCTGATCCAGACCGGCCACGGTCTCGCGGCCGCGCACGCCAAGGGCATCGTCCACCGGGACATGAAGCCCGAGAACATCTTCGTCACCCAGGATTCGCAGGGGCGGGACATCCCCAAACTGCTCGACTTCGGTATCGCCAAGGTGTCTCAGGCAGACGGCAACAACAACCTTACCCAGACCGGCACGATCTTCGGCACGCCGTTCTACATGGCGCCGGAGCAGGCGCTGGGCCAGGGCGTCGATCAGCGCGTCGATATCTACGCCATGGGCGTCATCATGTACGAGATCTTCTGCGGCCAGGTGCCGTTCGAAGGTGAGTCGTTCATGGGCATTCTCACCCAGCACATCACCGCTGAGCCCACGCCGCCGGCCCAGATGGCTGCGCAACACAACCGGCCGTTGCCTCCTGGCATCGATGGGGTGATCACTCGCGCCATGATGAAGGACGCCAACCAGCGTTACGGCACCATGGACGAGCTGGTCGCAGCATTGGTCGAGGTCTATCGCGGCTCGTCGGGCGCGGGCATGAGTACGTACATGGCGGCGTTCCAGCCGCCGCAGTCGCAACAGATGGCTCACGCATCGCCGACGCCGATGCCCATGCATCCTTCCGGGTCGCAGCCCATGCAGCAGCCGTCCGGTTCCGGGCCGGTCGCCTACGCCCCGACAGCCGGGCACAACCAGGTGCCCAGCGCAGGCCACCAGGCGCCGACACATCTGCCGGTTAGCGGTCCGCTGACTCCTGACTACGTGGGCAGCTCCGCGTCGTTCGAGGCGCCCAAGAAGGGCAAGGGCGGCCTCATCATCGCGTGCATCATCGTTTTGTTGATGGCCGGTGGTGGCACGTTCTTCGTTCTGAACTCGTCCAAGGACAAGAAGAAGGACGACGACGCCGTCGCGCAGAACGATACGAAGGATCCGGACACCAAGGATCCGGACACCAAGGATCCGGACACCAAGGATCCGAACGCTACGGACCCGGATACCAAGGATCCGAACGCCAAGGACCCGGACACCAAGGATCCGAACGCCAAGGACCCGGACACCAAGGATCCGAACGCGGTCAACGCTGTGGATCCAAACGCCAAGGACCCGAACGCCAAGGACCCGGACGCGGTCGATCCGAATGCGAAGGATCCAAACGCGGTCAACGCTGTGGATCCGATCGCCAAGGACCCGAACGCCAAAGACCCGAACGCCAAAGACCCCAACGCCGTTCCCACGCCCGCCAAAGTCACCGTGCTGCTGTCGTCTTATCCGTCGCGCGCATCCGTCTGGGTCGACGGCAAGAAGCTCAGGGACAAGACGCCGGTCATGGTTCAGGTTACCCCCGGCACGCCGGTGGACGTCGAGCTCAAGCGCTACCGCTACCGCAACAAGACGGTCACCCTCGATGGCAAGAAGAGCAAGGTCGTCGTTCGGATGAAGGCGCGCTACGTGGCAAAACACGGCAAAAACGGTAACGGGAAAAACGGAAAGAACGGCAAGAACGGGAAGAACGGGAAGAACGGCAACAACAAGGCTAACCTTCTAGAGTAGCGTTGCGTGTTGGTGATTTTTCTACTGGCTTCGACGTATTGATCACGGCGCCGTCCTGCAGTTTCATCGGAGAGTTGAGTAATGCCCACCCCCCACAAACCCGCCCGCCAGTTGATGGCCTGTCTCGCTACCCTGGCGATGCTCGTTGCGCCCCTCGCACTGCACCACGCGTCGGCACAACCGAACCGTAACCAGGCGCGTCAGCACTACGCCAACGGCAAGCACTACTTTGCGCAGAAGAAGTATCGCCTCGCGATCAGCGAGTTTCAGACCGCGAACAAACTAGCGCCGTCCGCGGTGCTGTCGTTCAACATCGGACTGGCCTACGATCGACTGGGTAACAAGGCTGCCGCTCTGCGCAGCTACCAGGACTACCTGCGCGGCGTGCCTCGAGCAGCGAACAAGGTAGCCGTACAGGCGAAGATCAAACGACTAGAAGGCGAGCTCCGCGCTCTGGCTGCGGCTCGCACGGAAGCGATTCGCAAGAAGGCCGCGGCGGAGGAAGCACGACGCAAGGCGGCAGAAGAGGCGCGCAAGAAGGCCGCCGTCAAGCCGCCCGTGGTGACGCCACCGGTCGTGACGCCGCCGGTAACTCCACCGACGACCGGCCCGACGACTGGGCCGACGACGCCCCCCGTGACTCCGCCCGTGACCGGTCCCGGCGTGGTGACCAAGCCTCCAGTGACCAAGGTGCCCGTGAAGCCGCTGGTGTCCACTGGCGACCCGGGGCTGGACCGAGTCAACTCGATGAATATTGGCGAGCTGCGCGCCAAGCGCGACGGCGAGGCTGGTGGTACGGCCACGACGAATCCAACCACCAACAAACCGACTCAGCGTGGTGGGGCGCCGACTGCCGGACCACTCGCTGACGCCAAGCCCAAGAAGAAGAGCTCGCCCGCGTACAAGCAGTGGTGGTTCTGGGTCGTGGTCGGCGTGAGCGCCGTCATCCTGGTCGACATCATGTCCACCAACTCGGACTCATCCTCCGCTACGTCCCGTAATTCGGGTGTCGGCGCGACCATCTTGCGTTTCTAGCCTCCTGGCGGTAAAAGCCGGGCAATGAGACGGTTCATGCAAGAGAGCCTCGTGACGGGGTGCGGGTTGTTGTCGGTTGTGGCGTTGGCGGCGGGCTCTGTGGCTTCAGTCGGCTGCGTCGACAAGGGCAAGAAGAACCAGGTCCAGAAAGACCCGGCGTTCATCAAGGCAAACTTGCTGGCCACCGCGCCGGCGAAGATGACGAACACCATCAACGCCAGCTTGAACGATCAGATCATCTACCTGGGCAACGATGTCTCGAGCAAAGTGCTCAAGCCTGGTGACGCGGTCACCATCGTTCACTACTGGCAGGTGAAGCAGGCGCCGGGCAAGCGTTGGCGCGTGTTCAGTCATGTCAACGGCTCGACCAGCCAGGACTGGATGAACGTCGACCCGAGCAAGATGCGCCTGCAGTATCCGCCTCACGAGTGGAAAGACGGCGACATCATCCGCGACGAGCACAAGTTCAAGCTCAAGAAGGATTGGTCGTCTCCAGTCGCGACGGTTTCCGTCGGGCTGTTCAGCGGCAATGCCGTCAAGGATCGCATGGCCATCACCAAGGGGCCGAAGGACAAACAAAACCGCATCCCCGTGGTGCGATTCAAAGTGGCTGTGACCGGCAGCGCCGGCGACATCAAGAAGAATGTCCTCAAGAAGGCGCCCAAGATCGGCAACAAGCTCAACGTCAACTTCGGTGGCAAGGTCGTCTACCTGGGTAACGATGCGCCCGAGAAGGTGAGTCCGGGCCAGGCGATTTCGATCATTCACTACTGGAAGATCATCAGCCCACCTGGCGCCGACTGGCAGATCAAGTCACGACTGGAGGGCACCGCCCCGACGGACAAGATGAACGTGGACAGCACGGCGATGCGTCGGGCCTACGGCGCCAAGAAGTGGAAGGCTGGGGACATCATTCGCGATACCCAGAAGATCGTGCTTCGTCGCAACTGGGCGTCCAAGGCCGTCAAACTGCGCCTGGCGATGGTTGACCGCAAGACCAAACAGAACATCGCTATCACGACTGGCCCCAAAGATGACCAGAACTGGTCCGACGTGGCCACGGTCACCGTCAAGTTCAACGTGATTCCCAAGGCTAAAGGGCCGATCAAGATCGACGGCATCGCTGATGAAGAGTCGTGGAAGACTGCGCTGGCCAGCCCCAACTTCGTCGACGCGGAAGGCGGCAAACAGACCCAGATGACCAAGGCCAAGATGCTCTGGGACGACGAGGCGCTCTATGTGTTCGTCGAGGTCAGCGACACGGATATCAATAGCCCGTTCAAGAAACGTGACGACCCTCTGTGGAAGGGCGACGTCGTCGAGTTGTTCATCGATGCGGATCGCAACGGTCGTGGTTACGTCGAGCTGCAGGTAAACCCGAACAACGTGATCTTCGATTCGTGGTTTCCCCGGGGCGCACGCCAGTCTCCCCAGTTCGGCTGGAACTCCAAGATGGAGACCAAGGTCGTCGTCAACGGTACGGTCAACAAGAAGGACAGCGACAAGGGCTGGAACGTGGAGATCAAGATCCCCCACGAAACCGTCAAGGGCGCCAACCCAAAAATGCGCGTGTCGACTCCTCCCAAGGTCGGCAATCGCTGGCGTCTCAACGTCATTCGCCAGGACCGCGTGGGCAACAACTATCAGGGCACGTCGTCGTGGAGCCAGATCACGATCAAGGACTACCACGCACTGCGGTTGATGATGGAAGTCGTGTTTGGTGACGACAAAGGTGAGTTCGCGCCACCCGCGCCGCCGCCAACGACGCCCCCGACAACGCCAGACGGCAAGAAGGTCGACGGCAAGAAGGTCGACGGCAAGAAGGTCGACGGCAAGAAGGTCGACGGCAAGAAGGTGAAGGGCCACAAGGTGCTCCCGCCGGGGCCCGCCAACCGCGGCATGAAGCGGGGTATGGGACTCAGGCGCCGCTTGAAAATGCCGGGCAAGCGCGTACCCGTGCCAACCAAAAAGACAGCACCGTAAGGGCAAGGTGTCGACCTGGCCGGCGCGACGGGCGCGTCCGTGGTCAGCGTGATACATTAGCGGTTCATGCGCGCTAGTACGGTCTGTTCGGCCCTTGGGGCGCTCTTCGGTGTATTCCTCATTGCTTGTGGTGGTTCGTCGCGAACCATCGGCCAGCCGCCCAAGTGGCGGCAGCCCACCCAGGTAAAACCCGACGCCACCAAGCCCGGCGCGGTGCAGACGATCGTGTTTGCGCCTCGGTCCGCCCAGACCAAGGGCTACAACGACCCGCCAACTCTGCCGCCACCGTCGACGGAGTTGTTTCGCGCCCTGGACAAGGAGATGAAGAGCATCTCCAAGTCGATTCAGATCGATGGACCGGTTCCGGACGGCCGCTTGTTTGCCGCGGCGCGAGATCTGGCGGCAGTCACACCCGAGAAATCGACCCTCGAGTACCGGATCATCGAATTCGCGTTGCAGCGCCACGGCATCATCGAGCCGTCGCCGCATTTGCTGGTGCTGTGGGGGCCCGACGATCCGTCGGCGCTGATCGAGCAGCTGAGAAAGCGGCTACCGACGATCATGGCGAACGGCGCCTTTACGCGTTGGGGAGTCGGTACAGCCCCCCGCGGGTCGGGCGAAGTCGCGACGGTGTTCGCACTGCAAGGGAGCAACGTGGCGACGGATCCGATGCCGCGAGCGTTGCCCAAAGGCGGCGCGGTCGTCTTGCGTGGAAAGATCCTCAACGGCTATCGCGATGCTCAGTTGTTCGTGACGCGCCCCAGTGGTCATGTGGACCGGCCCAGCGTGCGCCGGTCGCGCAAGCAGTTCTTCGCCAAGGTCGAATGTGGTGCGCACAAGGGCAAGAACCAGATCGAAGTCACGGCAGTCAACGCGTCGGGTTCAACGGTGTTGGCAAACTTCCCGGTGTGGTGTCACGAGGCTGCGCCCACGTCGATCACGATCAAACGCAAGCTGAATACCCGGGTGGTAGATGCAGCGGCCGCCGAGAAGGAGTTCGTTCGTCTGGTCAACGCAGCGCGAAAGAAACGCGGCGTGCCCCCGTTGACCATTGATCCTGCGGTGATGAAAGTTGCGCGCACGTACAGCGAAGAGATGCGTAGGACGGGCGTCGTTGCACATGTTTCGCCAACGACCGGCTCAGCGTCGGATCGAGTAAAGGCCGCGGGAATTCGTACACCGGCAGTGCTCGAAAACGTCGCGCGCGCCTACGGTATCGGCGAAGCGCACCGAGGGCTGATGAACAGCCCGGGGCACTTGACGAACATCGTGTCCAAACTGGTGACGCATATCGGCATCGGCGTCGTGCTCGGCGAGAACATCGGCGGCCGGCGTGAGCTGTTTGTTACGCAGGTGTTCATCCGCATCCCGCCGCCGATCAGCGCCGCCAGGGTGAAACGTACCCTGCGCGCAAAAACCCTGAAGGTGCGCAAGAACCTCAAGTACGACAAGACTCTGGACAAGATCGCCCAGCAGTTCGCGAAGGACATCGCCGCGGGCAAGTCGACCTCCACTGCATCCAAACGCGCCGCCAGCTACGGCCAAGCACTAGCCAAGCGGTTCAAAGGCGTTGGCACGGTTGTGACCACTGTTGCCCACGTGGACGCCTACGACGCCGCGTCCGCCTTCAGCGAAAAAGGCATCAGCCACTTCGGCCTGGGCGTCGCGCAGGGTACCCACCGAGAGATCGGTGAGGGCGCGATCTTCATCGTAGTAATGTACGCCCAGCCGCGTAAGAAGTAGAGCCGCGGGGAGAAGGGCGGGGCGTGTGGCGTGCCCGTGCTCGTGCTCGTGCTCGTGCTCGTGCTCGTGCTCGTGCTCGTGCTCGTGCTCGTGGGCGTGCTCGTGGTCGTGGTCGTGGTCGTGGTCGTGGTCGTGGTCGTGGTCGTGGTCGTGGTCGTGCGTCGTGGTCGTGCGGATTCGAACGGGCGATGGTGTGGCCCTGGTCCCGCACCCTGGTGTTCGAGCGGAGGTTGGCGCGACCAGGGCGGGTTGCATGGACGGGGTGGGGGAGTGCTTCGGTGGTGGGCGGGGTGGTGGCCGCTTGGCCGCGGTGGGTGTGTTGGTGAGGTGGCTGCGAGACGCGGGCGCGTCGCCGGTTGGTTGTGGTGAAGGACGTCACTTGTCGAGAATGGGCTCGGGGCCCCTACGGCCCCGGTCACGGGGATTATTCTTGTTGATCCGTTTGCCTGACTGTTGTTCTTAGACTATACATATGCCCTATTCAAGATGAAGCGTCGCACTCGACAGACCAAACTACCGTTCCACAAAGGGGCCCATGGTGGTGCGCGCGACGGTGCCGGTCGCCCGCGTAAGCAGGGGCGGCGCAAAGTGGCGCATCGGAAGCGTTTGGGTTTCTCTAGTCCTCGCCCACTGCATGTCACGATTCGCGTGGTGGATGAAGTTGGTGTGTTGCGCAAGCGAAAGCGCTACCAGGTGCTGCATGCGGTGTTCTGTCAGACGGCTCGTCGGGGCTTTCGCATTTGTCACTACTCAGTGCAGGACGATCACATTCATCTGATCGTGGAGGCTAGTAACCGGGCGGCGATGAGCTCGGGCATGCGGTCGGTGAATATCCGCATTGGGCAAGGGATGAACGTCAAGCTCGGCCGTGATGGCGGCACGGTGATCGCCGAGCGGTACCATGAGGAGCATTTGGGCTCTCCTCGGCAGGTTCGCAATACGCTGGCGTACGTGCTCAACAACGTTCGTAAGCACGTGATGACCGAGATGGGCACGACGTGCGAATGGGACTGGCTCGATCCTTGTTCGTCGGCTCAGTTCTTCGATGGTTGGAAGAACAAGGACCCGGTGCCGATCACGGCTGAGTCACCGGTTGCTTCTCCGCGTACGTACTTGCTCAAGAAAATGTGGCGTAGGCATCGGCTGATCGATGTCAACGCTGTTCCCGGACGCGGCTGACCAGGCGGCGCGCCGCCGCACTACAACGCTTCGGCTGGCTTCTGGTCCGGTGGGGTCGGTGGTGGGTTTGGCAGGTCCCAAGGTGGTTTTGGGTAGACTATCTTGTGGCTGGGAACGGGCACGAGAAGCGGCTCTTCTCCGACGCCGCTGAAGGTAGCGGGCTTCATTATTGTCTTTCCAGCCGGAGCGTTGATCTTGCGGAGGTCGCGTTCCCGTCCGTAATACAGTCCGAGCAGGTACTTGCCCGGGACGAGACTTAGCCGATAGCCACCGAACTCGTCGCTGACAGTGGTGGAACCACAGCCCTGCGCTACCACGGAAATGATCGCGCCCTTCATGGCCATCCCGTTCTCGTACTTTACCCGGCCGACGATAAGGGCTTTGCCGCGTCGGCAATTTCCCTGCTGCTTTGGTCCGGGGGGTACAACTGTGCTCGTGCTCGTGCTCGTGCTCGTGCTCGTGCTCGTGCTCGTGCTCGTGGGCGTACTCGTGGGCGTACTCCCTCCGCAACCAACACACAACACCGCGACCACCAACCAACGCACGAGGTACATGCTACCCGCGCTGTTGGGCCTTCAGTAGGGCAATCTCCAGGGCGTCGGCGAAGCTGTAGAGTTCTTCGCCGGTTGTGGGCTCGGCCATGGAGCGGATCATGGCTCGCTCTGGGTTGCTGGCTGCGGCAGCCATGGTGTCGACGAGCCGGTCGGCGATTGTGTTCGGCGCGCCCTCTAACTCTAAGATGCTCTGCACGAGCGCCAGGATCGCGGCCACGTCGGTGGTGGTATCCGCACCCGCTGGGACCTCGCCCAGGCCGCAGGCGAGGATCGTTGGGTTGCCGGCTTCGTCGACGACGACTGTGCGCGTATCGAGGGAGCCGTGGAATCTGCCCAGCTCATGCAGGGGCGCGACGGCACGTGCGAGCCGTTTCAGCAGGCGCATGACCATGCGCGGCGCTGGTGGCTCGTCGAATGCTTCGCCGATCGGTGTACCGGCCGGGGCTTCGTAGACGACGATGCCCTGGTCGTCGTCGTATGACAGCGCGCGCTGTAGAAACGGTCCGCCGCCCCTGGCCAGGGAATACAGGCGGCGCTCGCTGGCTTCGTCGAGACCGCCCGCCGTATAGCGTTCGATGATGACGGAGCGATCCAGGGACGTGTCAACCGCGCGACTCAGCACAGAAACGTCGGTGCGCCCGATCGATGTTTCGAATTGATAACGCTCGACGTCTTCGTCGTCGACTTCGTCGAACACATCGCCACCGCTCTCACTCAGCGCTCGCTTGGGCTTGGCCGCCGCTTCGGTGATCGGCACGGCCCGGGGCAACACCAGGGGCTTGGGCATCGCCTCTTCGCCCAGGTCCACCGCTTCGATCGCCTGGCGCAACTCGTCGACCGCTTCGTATCGGCTTGTGGGATCCTTGAGCAGCAGCCGCGTCAGAATCGGATCCCAGTCGGCGGACAAACCATCGGCGACTGTCGACACGACGGGCGGCTTTTCACCTAGATGTTGGGCAACGAAGTCGGGGCCCATGAATGGCAGGCGCCCGGTGAGTGCTTCGAATAGCGTAATCCCGACCGAGTAGAGGTCGGCGGTGATCGTGAGCCGCGCCCCGGTGATCTGCTCCGGTGGCATGTACGCCAGGGTGCCGATCAATCCACCTGTCTGGGTCTGGCCCAGGTCGAGTAAGTGGGCCACGCCAAAGTCGCCGAGTTTCGCCGTGCCTCGCGCATCGAAGAAGATGTTGTGGGGTTTTACGTCGCGGTGAATGATGCCGCGTTGGTGAGCGATCTCGAGTCCAGCCAGTAGATCGAGAGCCATGCGCATGACCGCGCGCTGAGACATCCCGTCCTTCAGCCGGTCAGCCAACGAGCCGCCAACCATGTACTCCATGACGAGAAACGCCAGTTCCTCGGAGAAGTCGAACACCTCGACCAGGTTTTGGTGGCGTAAGCTGCCGGTGACCCGAGCTTCGCGCACGAAACGTTCGTACGCTTGATGGCCGCGTGCCTGGGCGGCGCTGAACATCTTGATTGCTACCGTGCGACCGCCAACTTCATCGCGAGCGCGGAACACACGTCCCGCGGCTCCCGCGCCGAGCAGTTTCTTAATCCGATAGCGACCGGCGACGACTTCGGTGTCGTCTTCGTTGGTTCGCGGCTGTAGTTCGGCACGGTGGAGGCGGATGACCTCCTCCACATCGTCGGCAAGGTCCGGGTCGTCAGCTCGTGCGCCGGCGAGTACATCCCTTGCGGCATCGCGCAGACCAAGGGCCACCAGCTCGACGATGAGCGCGCGCCTCGCTGGGATTTTCGTGTCATCGTGTTTGCTCGCCAGCTGCAGGTAGCGCACGGCCTCTTCGTGCTGGAGCCGGCGCGCGAGCAGGATGCCAAGCCGTAGTCTGGCTTCGACCACTCCCGGAGAATCGTCATCGGCTTCGACGACGCGCTCCAGCAAGCGCCCGGCTTCCCGGTCCCGCCCCACTTCTTCCAGCAGGCGGGCCGCATCCAAATCCAGGTGCCCCTTCTGATAAAACTCGATCGCAGCATCTTTATCGTCGAGCTCTTCCGCGAACGCTCCCGCGTTGGCAAAGATTCGCTTGCGACCAAAGACCTCCATGGCCGCCCGTTGGCCGTCTTTGCCCCGCTCCCGCAGCGCCTCAGCCAGCTCCTGAACTAGCTGTGAACTCTTACTATCGATGGCGTTGGCCAGGCTTCGCTCGAGATCACCCTCGGCGCGAAAGCAGCGGGCTGCCGCCTCAAACTCCCAGATTCGCTCGTACAGGCCACCGGCGCGTGCGTAGTCCTCGGCTTTTTCCGCCAGCTTGGCGGCATCGCCGTAACGCCCTTCAGCGACCAGCGCGTCGAGTTCTCCCGGTTTGATCGTCAACGACAGAAATGGTACACCGCGCTGGCTCAAAAAGCGGGGTTAGTCATGGCAGAACGCGTAATTGGAGTTATTGGTGGAAGCGGAATCTACGACCTCGACGGCCTCGAGAACGTCGAGGAAGTTGTGGTGGACACGCCGTTTGGCGCGCCGTCGGATAGCTTCATCACTGGACGCCTCGGTGAGGCCCGGTTGGTCTTTCTGGCTCGGCATGGTCGCGGCCACAAGGTCCTGCCCCACGAGATCAACTACCGGGCCAACATCTTCGGCTTCAAGAAGCTCGGTTGTCAGTGGTTGTTCTCTCTAACCGCCACGGGATCGATGCGCGAAGACATGCGCCCCGGCGACATGGTCGTGGTCGACCAGTACTTCGACCGCACCAACGGTCGGCCGAGCACATTCTTCGGCGAAGGCATCGCCGCCCACGTGTCCTTCGGTGACCCGGTCAGCCCCGTACTGCAGAAAGCGCTCTACGAAGCGGCGACGGAAGTCGTGTCCGAGCTGGGCGTAGACGTACGCATTCAAAACGGCGGCACCTATATCTGCATGAACGGGCCGCAGTTCTCGACCCGCGCCGAGTCCAACATCTACCGTAAGTGGGGAGTGGACGTCATCGGCATGACCAACATGCCCGAAGCCAAGCTCGCCCGGGAAGCCGAGATTAGCTACGCGTCTTTGGCTCTGGTGACGGACTACGACTGTTGGCGCGAAGAGGAAGAGGCCGTGTCGGTGGACGCCGTCATCGCGGTCATGAAGAAGAACTCCGAGCACGCTAAGAAGATCCTTGCTCGTGCCGTGACCAAGGTGCCCGCCGAACACACCTGCATCGCTGCTGATGCGCTCAAGTTCGCCATAATGACAGACCTATCCGCTATTCCAGACAAGTTGAAAACAGATCTCGCCCCCCTGATCGGAAAATACGTCAAATGAGCTCAAACCGTTCTTTGTTAGTCGTCGGCTCGGTTGCCCTCGACGATATCGATGGCCCCTTCGGCATGCACACCGACCTGCTCGGCGGTTCGGCGTCGTTCTTTGCGACCGCAGCGTCGTACTTCACCGATTCGGTCTCGGTTGTCGCGGTGATCGGCGAGGACTTCTCGCAGGATCACATCGAGTTCTTCAAGAGTCGCGGCATCGACACCTCCGGAATCGAGCGCAAGAGCGGCGAGACCTTCCACTGGGTCGGCAAATATGCCAAGGACCTGGTCACGCGCGAGACGATCGATACTCGTCTCGGCGTATTCGGTGACTTCAAGCCAGAGCTCAGCGACGCTCACAAAGACGCGGAGCTGCTGTTCCTTGGCAACATCGATCCGAGCTTGCAGCTCGATGTGGTCGAGCAAGCCAACACGCCCAAGCTCATCGCGGCCGACACCATGAATTTCTGGATCGACGGCAATGGCGGCGACCTGAAGAAGACCCTGGCGAAGGTCCAGACTCTCGTCATCAATGACGAGGAAGCGCGGCAACTCGCGGACGAGCACAACCTGGTTCGCGCCGCCGAGAAGATTCGTCAGCTCGGGCCGCAGTCCCTGGTCATCAAGCGTGGCGACGCAGGTGCGCTTCTGTTCTCCGACGACGGCTTCTTCTTCGCGCCGGCCCTGCCTTTGGAAGACGTGCGCGATCCGACTGGCGCGGGCGACAGCTTCGCCGGTGGCTTCATGGGCTACCTGGCGGCCGCTGGTGACCTCGAGCCGAGCACCATCCGCATGGCGATGATCACCGCCAGCGTCATGGCATCGTTCAGCGTCGAGCAGTTCTCCATCGACGGCCTGCGTAACCTGAACAAGCAGCTCATTCAGGATCGCGTGGACGCGTTCGACCGGTTGACCTCGTACGCCGACATCAGCCTGAACATCGCGTAGTCACGCACTCTCAACAATCGACGTTAGCCTGCGACTAGACGGCCTCTTGGCCGTTTAGTCGTTGCTTGCGTACTTGTCCGTCGCTTGTGGGCGGAAGTGGTGGTAGAGCACGGCCGCGCTAAACACCGCCCACATGAGAAACACTGTCGCCAGCAGGATCATTCGGGCGCGGCTGAGCATGAGTGCGTTGGCAAACTTGGACACCGCTTTGGCGTTTGCGAAGCCACCGTGCGTCGATGGCCAACCGGCGACGTTGAAGACCAACAGCGCTTTCTGAAACGGCAGGTAGAGCACGACCGCCCATGCTGCCGGCCGAACGAAGAAACTCGTCTTGTCCCAGACACCGCCTGGAACGGGCCATGCGGCGATCGATGCGCCGATCAGCAGGCCGAGAAGGAACAAGCCGTAGAGGCTGATCAGGCGAACCATCATGTCCTGATCCATGCTCTCCCAGGCAATGCCCAGCAGGGACGCGTCGTTGAGTGCGCCGGCGCGGAACACGCTGTACTCCAGCGGCACGACCGTGCCCGCCTTTGCCATGGGGATGACCATGCCGATCAAGGCGATTGCGCTAGCGATAATGATCGCCAGTCGCGGCGGTTTCTCCAGGGGGAAGTAGACACGCAGGGTGATGGCGCAGGCAGCAGCCATAAGCCCGATGGTGAACAGAGGCATCATCGCCGAGTACGCCATACCCGCTTTGCCCAGGCGCGGCATGATGAACAGCATGCCGAACAGGCTCATGGCGGCCAGGATGATCGCGCGAATCCAGCGGTCGGGCTTGGGCACGAAGGCCAGAGCCACACCGGCTGCGCCGAAAACTAGTGGGAACCAGAACGCCCAGCCGGCCAGGGGCTTGCCCACGCTCCACGACATCCACCACTTGCCGCTGCCCGGGGCATTGGGGATCGGGATCAGAAACGCCAGGATCAGCGCGATGCCACCGAACAAGGAGATCGTGCGCAGCGACCCGCCTTCGAGGAGCTTCGCGCGCGACACGCCGAAGAACTTGTCGCTCGACAGCTGGCCGATTTCGCCAAGGCTCGCCGGCGCCGCTGCGAGTCCCTCACTGGCGCCCATGGCGATGACGTCAGGGTCGGTCAGGTCCGCGGCGCACTTGAGGCAGCGCAGATCACCTGGCGGGTTGCGGTTGGAACAGATGGGGCAGGTCGTTGCTTGCATGGTTCTCCCGACGGTGCGGGCAGTGATAGCGCGAGTCTTGTTGGCTCGCTACCCCGGTCGCGCTATTTGTAGAACTCGTCGTGCAGCTGATTGTCGAATTCGTCAGCGAACTTACCGACCATTCCGAGCATGAGCTTGAACTCCTGGCCATCGAGGCCATCGAGGCCGCGGCCAACTTGCAGCACCACTGAGCTCTCCGCGGTGATGCCAAATGATGCGGTGCCGCCCATCTTGTTGTTCAGCTCCAGCAACCGCCGGCAGAACGCATCTTGATTCGTCTCGGGAAGCTTCTCGAACATGGGCGCGATAACCACGATGGCGCCGCCAGCGATGCCTGTGATTACGTTGGCCGAGCCCCAGCGCAGGCGATACATCGCGGGCCCAACCGACTCAGCTTTCTCTGCCAGGCCACTTTGTTCGAGCAACTGCTTGAGGGTTTCGTTGTGAGCCGTATCTGACATCGTGTCGCCAGTATAGACCATGTGGTAACAACCCAGAATGACCAGAGAGTTGAGCTTTTGGGGCTGGGGGTACTCGGACAAATTTCCGAACGAGGATGGTCTTCGCAACCTGGCGGGCTTCGCGGGCGCCATGCTCGGCAGTCCCGACATTACGCCACGCACCCCGCCGAAACTGTCGGACCTGGAGTTGCGCGACGTGCGCGTCACCGCACCCGACACGTTGGCGGCGCTGTGCTCGTCAACCGTCGCCGACCGCGCCTCCCACACTTACGGCAAGGGCTACAAGGATCTCATCCGCGGCTTCCACCGCGATTTTTCCCCGGCGCCGGATCTTGTGGCGCGACCGCGCAACGAGGAGGACATCGCCGCGCTGCTCGACTGGTGTTCGACGAATGAGATTGCGTTGATTCCGTTCGGCGGCGGCACGAGTGTTGTCGGCGGCGTGGAAGGAGACGTCGGCGATCGGTTCAAGGGCGTCGTCTCGCTGGATCTTCGAGGTCTCGATCGCGTGCTGGAAGTCGACCCCGTATCGCGCGCGGCGCGCATACAGGCGGGAGCGACCGGGCCCGTGCTCGAAGCGCAGCTCGCCGAGCACGGATTCAGCCTGCGCCATTTCCCTCAGTCATTCGAGTTCTCCACTCTGGGAGGCTGGATTGCGACGCGCGCAGGTGGTCACTTCGCTACGGTCTACACACACATCGAGGATCTAGTCGAGTCGACGCGTATGCTCACGCCGCGGGGGCCATTCGAGAGTCGGCGATTGCCCGGCTCGGGGGCCGGACCCAGCCCGGACCGTTTGGTCGCCGGTTCTGAAGGCACACTCGGGGTCATCACCGAAGCGTGGATGCGTCTGCATGCCAAGCCGCGCTGGCGCAGCTCCGCCAGCGTGAAGTTCATGGACTTCGGTGCGGCCGTCACGGCGACTCGCGAAATCGCTCAGTCGAAGTTGTTCCCCAGTAACTGTCGATTGCTCGATTCTCACGAGGCGCGGTTGCATCAGGTCACCGGCGACGGTGCCAACGTGTTGGTGCTCGGCTTCGAGTCCGCCGATCACCCGGTCGAACATTGGATGACTCGTGCGCTCGCGATCGCTACTTCACATGGCGGTGACTGCCCCAAAGGACCGGTGCATAAGGACGGCGACAAGGTGAGCAGTCGTGGTGCTGCCGGCACCTGGCGCAACGCTTTCATAGAAATGCCTTACATGTTCAACGCGCTTGTCAGTCTTGGTGTCGTTGTCGACACATTCGAGACCGCGTGTACGTGGGACCGATTCGACGAGTTGCACAACGCTGTCATCGAGAACGTTCGGGCTGCGATGAAACGCGAATGCGGTGGCGGACTAATTTCGTGCCGGTTCACGCACGTGTATCCGGACGGGCCCGCGCCTTACTACACGTTCATCGCGCCGGGAAAATCTGGCGGCGAGATCGAGCAGTGGATGGCTATTAAACACGCCGCGAACGATGCACTGATCAAGCACGGCGCGACCATCACCCACCATCACGCGGTGGGTCGGTTGCATCGACCATGGTACGAACGTCAACGTCCCGAACTTTTCGGCGATGTAATCGCCGCAACGAAAAAGACACTCGACCCGGCGGGAGTTCTCAACCCAGGTGTATTAATTCAATCGAGCTAAATGAATGTGCGAGGTGCACGTGCATGCAACGACAATTGCGCACACGAAAAACCCGCAAGCGAGCACGCTAGATCACTGAGTGCGCGTGGCATAATCATCACATGCATCCCGAGATTGAAAAACTTGAACTCCCAGATTTGGTGGACCGACTGGACGATCTCGAGGGGCGACGCACACCCATTGGCTGGACCCCGGACGACGCGGCGAAGCGCGTTGCGATCGAGCGGCGCATCATGGCGCTGGTCGGCGGTGAGCCACCAAGTGACGAGCGTCGTGAAGTGCTGCGGTTGCCGTGTGACCTATCGGTCAAACTGCGGTCGAAGGAGCAATCGGTCAAGGCCACTGTGCGCGACATCGGCGTCGGCGGCGTGTTCGTCGAAGCATCCGGCGACTGGATCGTCGGTACTGTCGTCGAACTCGAAGTGCGCGGTGGTGGCACGGACGAGCACGGCTTGCGCGTGCGGGGCGAGATTGCCTGGCAGAAGCCTTCCGGTGACGAAGGTGTTGGCATCTCCTTTACCTATCGCACTAACGACGCCCATGAGCGGCGACTGCGCCGATTCGTGCTCGAACTGCTGCGTCACCGGTTGAACTAGCGCCGCGGCGAGAGTTCAACCTGGCCAGCGAGTAGCACGAGCTTGCCGCCAAACCGGCTGATCGATACAAGCTGTCGGAGCAGGAGCAGTGCGAGCGCGCCTATCGCGCCGCGCCAACCGAAGCTCGCAGCGAGTACTACGTAGAGCGTCGTTGTCCCGGCGAAGTACGCCCAGTACACGGCGGCATGGGCAAGGGGGAGCGGGCGGTCAAAGATCGTTCGGTAGGCGCGTAGCAGTGCGATCGTCGAGCTGCCCCGGTGTCGCGCCAGGTCGATGCGAGCGTAGGCGGTCGCGGTGGTCGCGATCCAGTAGAGCAGTGCAGCGGGCAACAAGTTCAGAACGACGCTGACAGCAAGGCCGCCCAGGCTGAGCTCATACAACAAACTGTCGAATATACGCTCCAGGCCGAGCACGAACGCTACGCCAACAATGGTGTAGGGAACGATGCACGCCAGCGCGAGTCGCACGTACGGCAGAAACAAACTCATGCCACCTGCGCCAAAGCAGTCGACGCGTTGGCGCCAGGTCATTGGTCGCTCGATGAACACGCTGACCAGTCCGCCAATCAGGAACCACGAGACTACCGAGTACGTCGCGGCTGTGGCGATGCCGATCCACGCGAAGCTGGTTAACAGGCTCGCGTGCTCGCGTAACACGATGAGCAGCGCCAACATGTTGCCGTCGACGGCCTTGTCGAACAACGGACTACGGCCGAGCGCGTTGGCCAGGGCGCGGGCGATCACGAACGCGGCGGCGACCGACATGACCAGCTGCACCGCGTAGACCAGCAACGCGAGCAGACGGTAATCGTTGACACTGCCAGTACCCCGACGCAGCAGATGGATCAGGCCAATGCGATGTCCACTTGGGTTAGGCAACTAGAGCCCTCCCAACTGCATCAGGCTTTGAATCCAGAACTGGCTGCGCGCACCGGCACGGCGCGACGCCGCGCTCTTGTGTTGCGTGCGCTTCCACGCCGGTAGCGGATTTGGATCGAGCATCACTCGGTGGTGCGGATCAATGTGGGCCTCGACGACCGGAGACGTGTGGTGAACAGCGATGCGCTTCCACGCCTTCTTGTTGGCCCACGGTTCCATGCGCCGGCTGCCGTCGGCGAACACGAGCTCGACCTGGGTAGGCACGGGCACGCTGCCCAGGTTGACGACGCGCACGATGCAGTTCCATCCGTCGGTGGGACCTCGGTCGCGTTTGTCGTCGGCCCGAAACACACCCCTGGCTGCGTGTGCTCGTGCGCAGGTGATGGCGTCGACGCGAAAGTCCACGTAGCCGCGTTCGTAGAACACAGGTTTTACGAACCAGCCCAGGGACTGGCCCGCTTCCGCCTCGAGGGCGGCGAAGAAGTCGCGCCCGGTGGGATGGCCGAACGCATGGGACTTTGCGTAGCGCTTCAGTCCCCGCATGAAGCGCTTGCTGCCCACGACGTGCTCTAGAGTGCGCAGCGCCAGTGCCGTCTTGGCGTAGCTCGCAGCACCGTAAGCAGCGTTGCTGGAGAACGCATAAGACGGTGTCGCGATCGGATCGGGCATGCGCGAGACCTTTCCAGCGGTCAGCTCGTGCGCCTCGAACGTGGTCATCTTCCAGCCGGCCCAATCGATCAGGTCCGCCTCCCCGTAGAGCGCGGTCATTACGAGGCCATCGGCGTACTCGTTGACGCCCTCGTCCAGCCACGCTTCTTCGACCTCATTTGACGCCAGGATTCCCTGAAACCAGTTGTGGCCGACCTCGTGCACGGTCACGAACTCAGGGAAGCGTATGCCGGGGCGGGAGAAGACGCTGTCACCGGCGGTGGTGACCAGGGTCGGATACTCCATGCCGCCTGCGCCGCTGACTGCGTGCATCGGCGGGTCGATGATGCTCATCACGGGCCATGGGTATGGCACCAGCAGTTTGCTGAAGTGTTCGATGGCGCCAATCCCCGCCCGGAGATGGCGCCGGGCGAAGTGCTTCTGCTCCGGGCGGTAGTAGACCCGAACTTCGACGTCGCCGAGCTTCGTGGTCGCCTTGCCTTTGATCACCTCCATGAACGGGTCGGCCATCCAGGCAAAGTCGTGCACGTCTTCGGCGCGATAGGTGAGCGTCCGTTTTCCGTCGCTGGCGTCGGTAACCTTGGTGAGAACACCAGTCGCTGCGATCACGTGAGTCGTTGGCACTGTCAACGTCACGTCGTAGGTGCCGAAGTCGGCAAAGAACTCACTGTTGAGATGGAACGGTTTACAGTGCCAGGTGCCGTCGAGTGCGCCGCCGGTGCGCACGCCGATCTTGGGGAACCACTGGCCGACCATCATGAAGTCGCCTTGAAATCCTGTGCGGGCGAACACCCGCGGTAGCTGAACCGTGAAGTCGAACTCGACGGTGATGGTCTTTCCCGCCGGTAGCGGCTGGGCCAGAGGCAGGTGCACAACCGTGTCGTCCGGTCCCGGGTAGCTGAGCGTTGCCTTTACGTCGTCGGCGCCGCCGATGCGAACGCTCTTAATGTCGATCCATCCCCAGTCCGACGTGGACGCCTGGGCACGACGGTGGCTTCCCTTGGACTCGCGCATGAACACGCTGCGTTCGTTCTTGAACGCGTTCATGTACAGGTGGAACGGCAGATACGTGACCGCGGTCGCCCCGGTATTGGTCCAGGTCAGAGTTTGCTTCGCCGTGATCCGTCGCTTGCCCGCGTCTAGTTCGGCCGCGATGACGTAGTTGGCGATGCGGCCGCTGTTCGGCTTGTCGGCGAGGATTGGCCGGAACGGGTCGGTCTGCGGAGCCTGCCTCACTTTCACCGCGCGGTCGGATCCGCAGGCGATGACGAGACTTGCGGCGATCGCGAAGCCGAGAAAGCGCATCGTGGTTGACTGTACACCACCAGCAGCGCTAAACAGCGCGTGGACATGACACCTGTTGTGGACAGCACGGACCCGGCGGATACCCAGCGGATCGCGAGGGCTCTGGCGAGTTGCCTGGAGGCTGGAGACCTGATCGGACTCATCGGTGACCTCGGCGCGGGCAAGACGCTGCTGGTGCAGAGCCTATGCGAAGCCCTCGCGGTGCCGCCAGATGTGCGCGTTACCAGCCCGACGTTCACGTTGATCAATGAGTACTTCGGCGGTCGACTGCCCGTGTACCACTCGGACCTGTATCGCCTCGAGAAGGAGCGCGAGCTGGACGAGTTGGGCCTGGACGACCTATGCCGCCGCGGTGACGGAGTGGTCCTGGTGGAGTGGGCGGACAAGTTTCCGGCTCTGCCTCGCGATCACTTGCAGATTCACATCACCATCACCGGTGAGACGTCGCGACAGCTCAGCTGTGTTGCCAGCGGCAGTCGTAGCGAAGCGCTGCGCGACGCCTGGCTAGCTCACTTGTAGTTGACGCTGAGTCGGGTGTTTTGCACTGCGCCGTCGACGGTCAGTGTGAGCACGGTCATGCGCGCGCTTCCCGGATGGGGCAGGGCAGCCGTGTACGTACCGTCGCCGTTGTCCGTCACGATAGCTCCGACAGCGTCCGAACGGCTCACGCTCACCGTTCTACCCGCGCCAGTTGCGCCCAGCGCTGCTCCGGTTTCGTCCACCGCCACGTACGTCAGTGTCGGAATCGGATCCGTACCAGTCACGACCCGGGACGAGAGCGTCTGCCAGTTCGGCTCCGTGATCGTCAGCTCCGTATCAATGGTAAATCCCGCGAGTGTGTCGATGCGCTGGCTGAAACCGCTGGGCCAGTGCAGGGTGGCGCGCACGACTGATGCGGCGCTGCCCAGGCCCACCTCGACGACGCGGTCGCTCTGGCTGTACGTATCACCGCCGGCGTAGAAGCGTCGGCGCAGGAGCTTGCCGCCGCTCAACTCCACCTCCAAGACCAACCCCGCTGGATCAGGCGCGCTCACCTTGCCGACGGGGCGAACGCGCAGCCAGTGATGTCCGCCGGGAGGTGTGTTGTTTCGATAGAAGCGGTACTTCTCGTTGAACGGAGTGAGCAATAAGTCGTCGTCTCCGTCACCGTCGAGATCCCCGACCACGACGCCACGGGTGCTGATGGCGATGTCTGAGGTTTCCGGGCAATTGTAGTCCGCTGGCATGCCAACTTCGGCGGAGATGTCCGTGAATCGGTCGTTGCCGCCGACGCGGCGCAGGAGCAGGTTGAGCTGGGTGAACGCCGGGCAATTGATCAGCGGCTGCACGCCGCCGTTGGCGACGAATAGTTCTTCACTGCCATCTCTATCCAGGTCGATGAAGCGCGCACCCCAGGAGACGTAGTAGATCTCGAGCGGGTTCTCTTCGAATCCCAGATTCCACCACTGGTGCAGATCGTCGTACCGGTTCAGGTTCGCATTCCACAGCTGCATGTGGTTCGTGCCCCAGTCGCTGACGAAGATGTCGTCGAAGCCATCCTCGTTCAGGTCCGCCAGCGCCAGGCCCATGGATGATCGTGGGCCGTCGGTGTTGTAGGCTGCCGAGCTGTCCACGTACAGCGGCACGCCCTCACCGTCGAAGCTCAGCGGATCCAGAAACGCGTCTGGTCCGACGTTGGGGTTCTTGCTCTTGCCATTGACCGCGAAGTGATCGTTGGCCAGGTAGATTTCGAGCACACCGTCGTTGTCCAGGTCCGATACCAGGGCGACCTGTCCCGAGCCGTCGTTGTTCGCGGTCGCAGCGACGCTCACATCTCTGAACGTGCCATCGGCCTGGTTGAGATACAGACGGTTTTCGCTCAGCGCGTTCGCCATTGGCGGGACGGCCACGGTGTGCGCGACGACGTACAGATCCAGCAGACCATCGCGATTGAGATCGGCCCAGACTGCGCCGATTGTCAGGTCACCGCTTGGCCCAGCGACACCGGCCGCGATGCTCACATCGATGAACGTACCGGCGCCTTCGTTGCGCAACAGGCGGTCAGGACCGTCCAGGGCGATGAAGATGTCCAGGTCGCCGTCGTTGTCCATGTCGCCCAGGGCTACGCCATGGGCACAGGTGCCGACGAACTGCGCGGCGAAGCCGGCGTTTTCGATCAGTGTCGAGTAGCTGGGTGTCGCGCCGGCCTGGAGCAGCAAGGTCGTAGGCCCGCCAGTGCCCTCGTCGCAGCGGGCGATCACGATGTCCAGATCACCGTCACCGTCGATGTCGCCGATGGCCGCGCCGGTTCCTGCCCCCCATGCGTTGGGCGTCTTGGTTCCCCCTTGAAACGTGTTGGCGAGCAAGCTCGTCACGTCTTCCAGCGCGATTGCGTGGGGGTTCGGGCTGGCGTCCACGGCCGCATCGACCGCCGCGTCGACGCCAGCGTCGGCGATAGCGGCATCTGGGCTGGCCGCATCGATGCGTGCATCGGCGGTGGCCGCGTCCGGGAACGAGTTCGCTGCGTCGTTAGCGGACGAGGGTACTCCCTGGCAGGCCGCCAGGGTCAACCATACGCACAGCCCACCGGCGAACAGCTCAGGCGCTAGCCGGCAAACTCTTTGCGTAGTTTGTCGTCCCATTCGTCGGCCACGGTTGCAATGGTGTGCACCAGACTCTCGAACTCGGCGTAGTCCAGACCGCTGAGCTCGCGGTAGCAGCGCAAGTAGACTTCGTTGCTCTTGTCGTTGATGGCGAACGCAGAGTCGCCAGTGGACAGGAACGACAACGACAACAACCGCGCATACAGAGCGCTGTTGTCACCATCTGGAACATCCATGACCTTGGACAACAGCAGTAGAACACCGCGGTCTGCGATCACGTGAATCGATACGGTCGCGGAGCCCCGCTGCACCGTGGTGGTTCCATCATCGGAGAGCGGATCGAGAGCGATGTCGCGTTCCTTGGCGAAGCGCGTGATGAAACCGTTGATGAGCTCGAAGTGATCGCCTGGTGAGTTCGTCATTTTCCTGCCTGCTGGTTACCTGGATCGTTTCAACTGGACTCGCGTGATGGTGGACGTGGCGCCCACTTTGCTTGATAGCAGGATAGCCGCGATGGCGATGCCGAGGTGGACGCAGCAGGCAAAAACGTGTCGCGCAGCCAGAACCGTGATTTCCGGCCCGGATGCGGCGGGAGCGCGCAGCTCGGTGACGGCGCTCGCGGCCGGCCAGAGGGTGAATAGTACGACGGCGACTCCGAGCAATCCCGTGGTCATGACAACCTGATGGCGTCGATCGCTCATGCTGAGCAATTCCAGGGCGGCCCACATTTCCATGCCGGCCAGCGCGACGAGCCACCAGTTCCCGTCTCCGGATAGGGCGGCGGGAGCGCTGAACGCGAGGCTGATTGCAGCCACCGGTAGCATGAGCCAGCCCAGGGACACCAGCCCGCTGTCGGGCGCCGCCGTGTAGCGCAGCGGTTCCTCCTGCTCCATGTCGGCCTCGAACGCTCGCTCATCGCACAGGCGTGCCAGGGTGCCGGGCCAGGCCGCCATCAACGCGCCTGTGAGTACGACCGCGACTGCCACCGCGACGATGCCCCAGTTCGCGAATCCGTAGACGGTCATGGTCGCCAGGACACCAAGCATCGTCGCCAGGCTGAATCGTCGGTAGGCGCGTATGGTCCCGAGCGCGTCGCGAAGAGATAGAGGCTGGGCCAGGCGGGCGCCGGTGATCAGTTGCACCGCGCTGCGACCGACGCACAGTGCGCCGATGATCGCGATGGCGATCATCGCACCGCTGCCGTCCATGTTCGTGTGCTGCAGCAAGGTGCCCGCGCCCAACACGATCAGCGCCGCGGAGATGGTGCCCAGGGTTGTTAGCAGTACGCCGACCCCCTCGAAGCTAGCGTGACGACGTTGGCTGAGCGCGCCGGCGAAGCGCCGTGAGCGAACGATCAACTGCAGCGCGACGGGCCACGCGAGCAACGCGCAGCCGGCCGTGATCACGGTCAGCCAGTCGGCGCCGAAGGTTCGCAGGAACACGAGCATGACGGGCGTGTGGACCACAGCGATCAAGGTGTACATGGCGATGTGCCGTTGCGGTCCGTCGTCGCTGTCGTGGACCAGCGCGACTCCGGCGGAGCGGTGAAAAAGTGACCGGGCAAAGCATGCGAACGCGACCAGGAACAGGATGGGGGCGTTGCTCTCCTGCCGTTGCTCGACCGGTGTGTCGACACCAGCGGCGACCGCGGTCGGGTCGCAGGTGCATGTGTCGCCGGATAGATCGGTGCAGGTGATGCCGTCTTCCAGCGACGTGATGTCCCGCCCGCTCAACGGCCATACTGCCAGGGCGAGCATGATCGCTACGCCCACAGCGCCCGCGTACTGCATGAGCAGTCCCAAGCTCGTCAGACCGCGGTCACAGGGTTGGCGTGCGCCGCGTAATTCGACGACAGTCGCCGGGTTGCTTGCTTGCGCAGTCTCCATATCCCCTTACAACTAGTCTACACTCCTGTTGTTGCAATGCGATCACTGAATCCCACGCGCGCTCTCGGCCTCGGCGTTATCGTCTGGTTCGCACTAGTTGCGGCATTTTCTACAACTCCTGGTACAGCGTGGGCTCAGCGCGGCGGCTTCGATGTGGAGTCGACCTATCTCGTGCCTCTGGCCGACGCACCAACTCGCGGTTCGGCGGCGGCTCCCATCACGCTCGTAGAGTTCTCGGACTTTCGCTGCGGCTATTGCGTGCGCGCACAAGCGAGACTGCGGGAGTTGACGCAGTTGTTCGGCGACAAGATTCGCTTTGTGTTTCGCCACAACCCACTCGATATGGAAGACGGCTCTCTCGCCGCAGAGGCGAGCTACGCGGCTCGGGCCCAGGGCCAGTTCTGGGCGATGCACGATCGGCTCTTCGCCAGCCGCGGAAAGATCACCCGGGACGTGGTCGAGGGCTTTGCCCAGGAGTTGGGGCTCAATATGGCGAGGTTTCGCCGGGACCTGGACTCGCGCGCTCATCTGGCCGCGGTAAAGAAGGACGCCAAAGCCGCGCGTTCGCTGGGTGCGACCAGTACGCCCATGTTCTTTGTCAACGGTCGCCCGGTGCGCGGTCTTCAACACCTCAGTGTGTTCGCGAAGGTCGTGCGTCAGGAACTGGGCAAAGCACGCAAGCTCGCGACTACCGGTGTCAAAGCCAAAGCGCTGTACCTCACCACGGTTGCCCGCGGTCGACTGTCAGCGACCCCGGGAATCAAGGACCGGAGCTACGCCCGCACCAGGCTCGAGACCCAGGAGTTATACAACGTGCGCTTGGGCGCGCCCGGCCATAGTAAGGGCGGCAAAGACGCCCTGGTCACCATCGTTGAGTTCTCCGATTTTCAATGCAGCTTCTGCGTGCGCGCCCAGGCGGTACTGAGGCGTATCGAAAAGCAGTACGGCAAACAGGTTCGGTTCGTGTTCCGCCACTTGCCATTGCAGTTTCACCATCAGGCGCCTCTGGCCGCGCAGGCAGCGATGGCCGCCGCCGCTCAGGGGAAGTTCTGGCCCTACCACGACGCGCTGTTTGCACTGAACGCCAACATCACCCGGGCGAACCTGGATCTAATCGCGCGTAAACTGAAGCTCGACATGAGGGCGTTTTCCCGGGCGCTGGCGACGGGCAAGTATGCCGCGGCGGTTCGAGCCGATGCTGCATCCGGTGGCGTGATCGGGGTCGACGGCACGCCGTCGTTTTTCGTCAACGGCACGCCCATCTCTGGTGCCAAACCGTTCCTCATCTTCAAGACAGCCATAGACATCAAGCTGGCCGAAGCGAAGGCCCTGGTTAAGTCGGGCGTCAAGCCCGCGGACGTCTATCAGCGCGTGCTCAAGGACGCGACGGTCGTCGAACCTCGCTAGACCGTTCGTGCCTCCGGCGCTGTTAGCGCTCGAACTTTGTCCGCATGGTGACGATCTCTTCGGCCGTCGTCGGATGAATCGCGATGGTGCTGTCGAACTGCTTCTTGGTCGCGCCCATCTTCACCGCGATGGCGACGCACTGGATGATCTCGGCGGCTTCGACGCCAACCACGTGGGCACCCAGGACTCGGTCCGTGTCGCCATCGACGACCAACTTCATCATGACCTTTTCGTCGCGCTTGGGCAGGCTGTGTTGCAACGCGCGGAATCTCGTCTTGTAGATGTCCACCGCCGCGAATTCGGCACGGGCTTGTTTTTCAGTCAGGCCGACGGTTGCCGCGGGCGGCTGGCAAAAGACCGCCGTTGGGATACAGCTGTGATCCACCGGGCGCGGGTCATCACCGAATAGGGTGTCTGCCAGGGCGTGACCATCGCGGATCGCCACCGGCGTGAGGTTCTCGCGTGGTGTGCAATCGCCGACCGCGTAGACGTTGTCGACGCTCGTCTTAGAGTACTCGTTCACCAGGATGGCGCCCCGGTCGTCGGTCTCGATGCCGAGCTCTTCCAGGCCCAGATTGCGCGTGTTCGGCACGCGCCCGGTGGCGAACATGACCACGTCGGTTCGCAGGTTCTTGCCGGTACTGAGCGTGGTCCGATACTCGCCGCTTTCGGTCTTCTCGATACTCTGCACGGTGGTTTCCAAGCGCAGGCCAATGCGCTGATGCTGCAGGCCCACGCAGACCTCGTGCTGCACATCAGTATCGAACCCGCGGAGCACGGTGTGGCCACGATGAATCACCGTGACCTCGCAGCCGAGGCCGCTGAAGATGTGCGCGAACTCCAGCGCGATATAGCCACCACCGACGACGACGACGCGTTTGGGTAGCTCCGGCAGGTCGAACGCCTCGTTGGATGTGATGGCGTGCTCGATACCCGGAATCTCGGGCAGGAACGGGCGGGCTCCCGTCGCGATCAGAATCTTGTCGGCGGTTACCTGCTCGTCGCCCAGGTCGACTGTGTGTTTGTCGATGAGCCGCGCCCGTTTGCGGTACACGGTGGCGTCGACCTTCTCCAGAAGGTGGACATAGATCCCTTCGAGCCGCGCGATCGCCGCGTCCTTGTTGGCGACCAGCGTTGGCCAATCGAACGAGGGCGTGCCCGGATCCCATCCATAGGCCCGAGCGTCGGAGAATCCGGATGACCACTCCGAGGCGTAGACGAACATCTTCTTTGGTACGCAGCCACGGATGACACAGGTGCCACCGTAGCGGTCATCCTCGGCCACAGCCACGCGCGCGCCGTGCTGCGCTGCGATCCGCCCGGCGCGTACTCCACCAGAGCCGCCGCCGATCACAAAGAAGTCGTAGTCGTGCTCAGAAGCCATGCGCCGATATACCACTCCTGGCGTACTGACGTGGAAGCGGCTGGGTCAGCACCTGCGGCCCAGCTGGGTCAGCGCCTGCGGCCCGGGCTTGCGCACGCAAGCCGCACATAAAAAGCTGCCTACTCGCCTAGCGGGAGGACCGGCTGCTCAACTGGCGTGATCTGCCGGTTGCGTTTGCCCCGACGCGTACGCCGATGCAGGCCTTCGGTCGCCAGCATGTTGGTCAGGCGCAGACTGTCCTCCAGGCGAGGTCCCTCGAATTGGAATAGCTCGAGCTCTTCGTCCACTGGTTCTGCTTCTGCCGTGACCCGCAGACTGACCGTGGCGGCCGCCGGAACGAACCGGCCGTTGTTGCGAGAGTCACTGCGAGTGCGCTGTGTGAGCGCCTTGCGAGCCAATGCCAACAAGGTGGGTGGCGATAGAGATGGTGTCGTCGGCTCAAACCTGACTTCGGTCGGTCCAATGTGCAGAACGAGCTCGCTGGCAGCAGCCCCGCGCCCGCCCAAGCGAGCGCACACCCGGTCGAACAGTGGGCGCAGCATGAACAGAAGAGGCTGAACGTCGTCCGCCGGATGCTCGAGTTGCAGCAGCTCGATGATCTGACCTTTTGGCTCGAACTGCTCGAGACCGTCCGGACCTTCGCCACGGGCAAGACCTTGCAGGTCGATGCCGTTGTCGTCGAATCGGCAGCCAATCGTGGGCGGCGGCAGGGCCGCGAAGTCGCCCAGGCTTCTCACTCCGAGACTCTGGAGCATGTGAAGCACGTTTGGATCGAGCGGGAGTAGACCAAGGGGCATGGGCGCGAGGAACGCCGCCGAGCCACCACGGGGAACCGTGCGGCATCCCTGAGTGAACAGTGGTGCGCCTTCGACCGTATTGGCACTCGGATTGCGCGACATGGCGGCCGCGACGAAAGAAGCGAAGCGATCGTCGGCGATGCCCACCCGGCCGCGCAGACCCTGACGAGACGCAATACGCAATAGCCGCTCGCCGAAAGCTTTGCCGCGAATGCCCGGCGGTACGGCGATGTAGAGGCTGCGGTGTTGCGCGACCGTGGGTGGCGTGCGGCCGATGTCTACGATGGGCGCGACGCGAAGCATGCATTCCGCAAGGGCTTCGACTGCTTTTTGGTAGGTGTCGCTGTCGCCATTAATGATGGTGATGCTGGCGTCGAGCGCGCGCGCTTTGGCCGGCGACATACCCACGCGAACACCTTCCGTCCATGCGGCGCGAGATGCCGCGACGATGGTGGAGTGATCTGCGTTTGCCGCTCTCGCGCTCACCGCAAATGAGCGGCCAGCCAGGTGCGAAGCCACACGAACTTCGTGTTGCACCGGAAAGCAGGGCAGGTATAAACAGGCGATACGCATAGGCCTACCCCTCTTGTTACTGCTTTCCTGACCCTCCCGCGAGTACTGAATGACCACTTTTTCACCGCTGCTCATCTGTTCAGTATACACGATGGTCTGACATCGTCCGGATATGCTCTGATCCATTCACCTTTCGGTTTCGACCACCCCGATGAAGGTGCCTCACGTACCTCTGGATTTTTTGTGGAAAACCTGAGAACTGCCTGTTGGCGGGGCCCAAAATGCGGCCCGGGAAAGCCCCCGATCTGCTGCCGGGATCTCTACAATCCAGGCCATGGCAAACGCACTCGATAGCTCGCGGATCAGCCCGACGGCGCACTACACCGGATATGTCTGGTGTCGCAACGGGATCTCGCATCCGGTGTTCGAAACCCGCCGAGGTTGGTTCCTGTTCAATGCGCTGCGGCCGATGAACTTTGTCTACCGTCAGATGGGGGGATCGACCCTGGAAGGCATGCTGTTGGCGCGCCACCAGGTCATCGATCAATTGCTGGTCGAGGCGATCGAGTCGGGCCGCGTCGGCCAGGTCATTGAGGTTGCAGCTGGCCTGTCGCCGCGTGGCTATCGGTTCTCCACGCGCTATCGCGAACAGGGCCTGCGCTATATCGAAGGCGATCTTCCCGACATGGTCGAGCAGAAGCGCGCGGTTCTGGCGGCAGGGGGCCTGTCGGGTGATAACCACCACGTGGTCGAGCTCAACGCGCTCAACGACGACGGTCCCAACAGCCTGGCCAGCATCGGCGCTGAGTACCTGGACCCGGGCGTCGGCACAGCGATCATTACCGAAGGCTTGCTCGGCTACTTCTCCCTCGACGATGTGCGCGGCATGTGGCGCAGGTTCTCGTCGTTGCTGGGCGCGTATCCCCACGGGCTGTATCTCAGCGACCTGAACCACGGCGGCGACGCCAACAACATGCGTGGGACCAAGCTATTTCGCACCCTGCTATCGGCCTTCGCCCGGGGCCAGGTGTACACGCACTTCGACGGCGGCTCGGACGAGGCGGCCGCTGAGCTCGAGGCGTGTGGTTTCAGCTCCGCCGAGATACACAATCCGCAACACTTCACCGAGCACCTGCAGCTGTCTCATCAGTCCGAACCAACCGTGGTCCGGGTCATCGAAGCTCGGATCGGGTAAGGTACCTGCGCTATGTCTATCGAGAAAGATCTGCGAGCACGCCTCACCGCCGCCATGAAAGCCAAAGACGCGGCGACGGCCAACACCATTCGGATGATCAACACCAAGGTGATGGAGCGTCGTACCGCCAAGGGATTCAAAGGCGAGGTGGACGACGCGCTGCACCTGGACGTTATCGCTGCCTATAAGAAGACCCTGGACAAGGCCGCCAAGGAATATGCGGCGGCGGGCGAGCGCGGCAAGTCACACCTGGATGAGCTGACTGTGGAGAGCGAGTTCTGCGCCCAGTTTCTGCCGGAGCAGATGGGCGAGGACGCGATTCGCGACGCGGTGCAGACTGCCGTCGCTGAGCTCAAAGCCGACAACCCCAAGATGATGGGCCGCGTCGTCGGTGCGGTCATGAAGAAGCACAAAGGGCTGTGCGACGCCGCCGTGGTCAAACGGTTCGTCAGCGAAGCCCTGGCGCCCAAGGAAGAGTAGGTCGCTGGGGGTACCTGGGCTCAGCCCAGGCCGAGCTGGAGCTGCTCAGCCAGCGCGCCCTCATGGGCGAGCAGTGCTTTCTTGATATCGATGCCGCCACCGAATCCGGTCATTGAGCCGTCGCTGCCGATGACTCGGTGACAGGGAATGATGATTGGGATCGGGTTCTGGTTATTGGCCCCGCCCACCGCGCGCATCGCGTTTGGTTTGCCGATGCGTTGGGCGAGTGCGCCGTAGCTAATGGTGTGCCCGTAATTTATGTTTTGCAGCTCACGCCATACGCGTATTTGGAACGATGTGCCCGTGGGAGCTAGCTCCACTTCGAACGTTTCGCGCTCACCTCGGAAGTATTGTTCCAGTTCGCGCACTGCTTGCTCGCACTGTTCTGGAACCGAGGACGACTCTTCGATGGCGTCGACGAACTCGATGCGCACGACCCGGCCCTGCTCATCGGCCTCGATGGACAGATTGGTCACGTCAGAGCGAAGGTTTGCCGTGTAGGTGCTCATAAGAGAAGTTCCGAGCTTAGGTGACGCTTGTGACAACTGCCGCTTCTCACGCTTCTTGACGAGGATCATTTTGCGCTTCTTCCTCACCGACTGGGCTGCCTATAATGCCGCTTCCTGCTGGGAGGGAAGCCGTAATGAAAACTAGATTGTTATTTGCGAACGTTTGTCTTGGAACCGTTCTCGCCTTGGCGCCGGCATGTGGCGACGATGGCGGAGGTAGTGGCGCAGATGCGTCAACCAACCCTGACGTGGATGCGTCCACCAACCCGGGAGCTGATGCCAGCACCGCTGGGTTCGAAACCTTGATCACTGGATCGTTCACGATTCCGGCGGGCAGCGAAATCTACCGTTGTGCGCGGGTGACCGTTCCGCAAGACATGTACATCTCCGCGTTCCAGGCCATTGCGCCCCTCGGGACGCATCACACTGTCGTCACCATCGATTCCAGCGGCCAGTCCGACGGCGAATTTGATTGTGGCGCCGGCACTCTGAGCGATCAGATGCTGTACGCGTCTGGCGTGGGCACCGACGTTCTGGAGTTCCCACAGGGCGTCGCTATGAAGGTGTCGGCCGGGCAGCAGATCCTGCTGAACCTCCACCTGTACAACGTAGGTGATCAACCCATCAGCGGTACGGCGGGTACCAGCGTTAAGACCATGCCGGTGGGTGATGTTGTTCACGAAGCAGAGATGCTGTTTGCGGGACCGATCACGCTCAGCGTCCCGCCAGGTGAGCAAACGGTGCAGGCCGACTGCACGTTCCAGAACGCCGCGACAATCATGACCGTATGGCCGCACATGCATCAGTACGGCACCAACATGAGAGTAGACGTGAATCGTTCAGGCGGTGGCAGCGAGATGATTCACAACGAGCCGTACGCGTTCGCCGAGCAGAAGAACTACCCGAAGACTCCGATGATCCAGATGAACGCTGGCGACAAAGTACACGTCACCTGCACGTACATGAACACATCGGGTAGCACCATCAGCTTCGGCGATAGCTCCGACGACGAGATGTGCTTCGCCGGTCTGTACCGGTATCCGAAGACGGCTCCGTCGCCGTTCTGCGTTTTCTAAGCAGTTACCGATTCGACTGCGCCGGGGAAGACTCGATCTTCTCCGGCGTTTTTCGTTTCGGCGTGGCCTGCGCGGCGCGGCCCCTTGGCTCGGCGAGCGATCGCTGCCATGCTTGGACTCGTGGAACCGATCGTCTGGTGCCTGGTGCTCGCCGCCGGGTTTAGCGCCATGTTGTGGCAGCGAACCCGGGTCCAGCGTTTGCTGGGCGCCGGCTCCGTGGACTTCGACGACGACGCAGAGGTTGTCGCCCATCTGGCGCGCCACGAGGCCGAGTCCCGAGGCAGTCAGGTGTCTGCGCTGCATTGGCTCTACGCCCTGGTGCAAAACGACATCATCGCCCAGGCCATCCGCGACGAGGGCGGAGACGTCGACGCCATCGAGGACAAGCTGTTCGTCGAGCTCGAGGCAGACAAGCCGACCAACGATCTGGAGCGCCGAGTAGAAACCCTCAACGTGATCGCCTGGGCCACTTACATGGCCGGGCGCAACCAACGAAGGCCAGGCCCCGCCGACCTGTGGGGCGGCCTGGTGCAAGTCGCGCCGACCACCGCAAAGATCGTCGAGGCCAGCGGCGTAGGCGCCGCGGACGTTCTGTCCCGCCTGGTCCACGGCGACCTGGCCAGCTCACCAGCGATGAGCGGCACCAGTTCAACAGCGGCCCGCGGCGAAGTTTGCGTCGTCCTCATCAACGACGAAGTCACCCAGCAAGAACTCGTCGTCGACATCCTCCACCGAGTCTTCGACCTCAACACCGAAGACGCCATGACCCGCATGCTGCAAGTCCACAAAGAAGGCAGCGGCGTCATCGCCAAGTACCCAGCCACTGTCGCCGCCGACAAAGTAAAAGCCGCCCACGACATAGCCCGCCAACAAGGAAGCCCGTTGTTGTTGCGGTTGGAGTAGTTGGGCGCTAACAAGTCACGACAGCCATGTACCTACACGTTCAAACCTTCACCGACGTGTCCGCGTCCCGCCTGGAGTACGACGAGCACATTGCTGCCACGGTTGAATGGGAACGACGGGGTAGTGCGGCGCGGTACTACTATCGCCTCGTAGGCAGGGATGTGTTGGTCGAGATCGGGGTCGAGCCCGCGACGCATGCGCTTTGCAAACTCAACGTTGTTACGTTCTCAGGCCTGGGGACGAGACCGTTTCCCGGCGGGCCCATTATCAGCGGGCTGCCCGTGTTCGACGAGCATCCCGAATGGACCGATGCACCGGCGTACGTGGATGCGCCGGCGCCGGTGGAGATCGCGTTCGTAGACTCGAGCCTGGTCGTTACGGTGGAGCCCATCAAGCAGGCGACGACCATCTATGACGCCGGCCGCGCGATGTTTGCGTGCGGGCCGAATCAGCAAGTGCAGGCCATCTCGGTTCCCTTGAGCGGCGACCACCTGGACCGTTTGCGACTGATCGCCGGCTAGCGGCATCGAACGTCCACGAGGAGCGGGTAATGATTAATGGGTGGTTTCTAGCGGGCGCGATCTTATCGGGGTTTACCTGGGGCATTCACACGTTTCTGGGGGGCCCACCGACAGTGGGCCCGTTGCTCGAGTCCAGCGACATCGACCCGGTCGCCAAATACACCAACTACTATTGCTGGCACATCGTCACCATCGTGTTGCTTGCCATGCCCACCGGATTCGCGCTCGCCGCGTTTCGGGCTCAGTCCCGGGAACTCGCGATTCTGATGACTGCTATGTCGGCGGCGTTCATGTTGTGGAGTGTCGTACTGATCCTGTGGAAGTACCGGCACCCGTGGAAGCTGCCCCAGTGGACGTTGTTCCTGCCAATCACCGCCGTAGGAATAGTCGGCTCGTTGGTCTAGCGTCCAGCGGGCCAGCGTGAATCGTAATAGTATCGGTAGCCGTGGGTTTCAAACGTCGAGTTGCGTCCATTGGTGCCGAGATGCGGCGCCTGGCTACTGAGCTTGCTGGGGCGTCTACAGAATTCGATTTTTCCGTCGCGTCTCTGGGGGCGCTGGAAAGTCATGTGCGTGCGGGCCCGCGAGATGCCGCGGCCATCGCGGCCGCCAGTGCGTACCTGGGGGAGACTGTTCGCAGGCAGTGCGGCGCCAAGGTGGTTTGGTCCGGCTCGGCCGCCGATGACACTGCAGGACTGACGAATGGCTCGATGACGGTTTACCCGGGCAACAAGGTCGTTAAGTTTCTGACCAACGGGGCCGTCGACAGTCCGGCGGCGTTCGCTCCGGTCGCCGTATCGTTGCTCCGAGGTTCTGGCGAGGATGTGCAGCCGGCGACCAAGCGCCGTGAGATTCCGGCGGCAACGGTCGCGGCGTTCGACGCGTTCTTCGCCACGCCATCGCTTGCCAACTTCAGGCAGTTCGATGCTGAGGTTGGGGGTCTGCATGACAGCTCGCGCCGGTCTCTGTTGGCTAAGCCGGCTGCGCTAGCAGGTGCGCTTTACCCGTTGTTGTCCGAGGTGGCGGTCGGGCGTGGCTACAACCGCTTCGATGCGGGCAACGTCGCGGCGCGATGGATTTTTCGCATGTTTGAGGCAAACGCTGCGGAACGGGCGGGCATTACTGCGGTACTCGAGGCGCGCATCACCGACTCCAACAAGTATGTTCGCCAGAACGCCGCCCGTGCGCTGGCGCGGGTGTACTTGAGTGAGGCAGCAAGCGACAAGTTCGCAGCGCTCTACCGCTCAGCAGATTCTGCTGTCGGTATAGGCCTCGTCGCAGGGCTGAGCACTCACGTGTACTACAAGCGACACTATCGTCTCGACTACACTCTGCTCGACGCCCACGCCGAGGTGCTACGCGCCGCTCTTCTGGACACGAAGCAACGAAACGATGCCCTCGACACAGTGCGGTGCATGGCCACCCACTTGAAGACGTCGATTGATCCGCTGTTTGCGCCAGTGTTCGAAATCCTGGACAGCGGCGCCCCACAACAGGTCGAGACCATGTTGCTCGCCCTGATGAGCCACGTCTACTCCATCAAACACGGCAACGCGACCTGGACTGACGGATGCCGTGCGTCCGTGGCGCGAGTGGTCCGCCACAGCAAGCCGCTTCCAGGAAAAAACAAGGTCACCAAAGTGCAACGCGCAGCCTGGCGGGTGTTCCGAGCCTTCGAATCACTTGGCGACACGCTGCCCGCCGACCTTCGCACCCAGATCGCGGCGGCGCGGGCGTAGAGCCGTCGACTCAGTCCGCCCGAGCAGCACGGGCCGCAGGCCGAGTACCCACGCGTTTTCCGTAGTCGCGTAGTGACGGTGGCAGGATGCCGAGGCCGCGGGCCATGCCGAGGACGGCGCCGACGACGATGTCGGCGGTGGTGAAACGATTATCCACCATGTACTCGCGGTCACTCAGATGGTCGGCGATGACCGCGGCGGCGAGGTTGAACTGTTCTAAACCGTAGGCCGCCTGGGTCGGATCGCGTTTGGCTTCCTCCCAACCAGACGTGTGGTAGTAGTGCCAGGTCAGGGGCGGCTCGAGCTCGGTGCAGGCGAACAGGATCCACTGCAGGTACTCGGCGCGCTCGGATGAGTCTATCGGTACGGCCAGGCCTTTGTCGGTGTAGCGATCCGCCAGGTGGATGCACATGGCGCCGGACTCCAGCATGACGCGATCATCGATGCGCAGCGCGGGCACTTTACCGAGCGGGTGCACGGCCTTGTACTCAGCGGTTTCGTTGAGTCCCTTCTCGATGCTCGCGGACTCCAGGGTGTAGTCCACGCCGAGTTCTTCGAGCAGCCAGCGCACGCGTTCGGCTCGGCTGTAGCGCGAGTAATACAGTGTGATCGCCATGGCGCCCAGCCTAGCACTGGGCGCGCCGGCTCAGCCGCTGGTAAACCGAAACCCGCCCTTGCGTCGCTTGCGCCGGTTTGAGTGCTCGCTGTCCACGAGCGACACGTAATCGAGCCGCGGGTTTTCGTCGGGCCATTCTTGCGCCGGTGCGTCGCCCAGGTGGCGCACGCGTTCGCGGAAGGCTTCGGCAATCTGTTCGAAGGGCGGCAGCCCGCGCTCCGCCAATGCGCCGGCGTCTGCAGCGTCTTGAACTTCTCCGGACAACTGAGTAGCAATGTCCCGGTCCAGGCGACCGCGCAGCATCAGATCCTGGAGTGAGTTGGCCAGGGTGGTCAGCTCGTATTCCGGCGACGACAGCATATCCAGTGCCACGAACAACACCTGGCGCGCGGTTAGCACGTGGTCCTCGTACAGAATCAGCGCCGCCTGGAAGTAATTGTAGATGGGCACCAGGCGCCGGCCGAACTGGGCGAAGGTCGCGGTGGGCGATCGCATATCCAGATGGATCAAGATCCGTTTGACGCTGTGATCTTTGAGCGCCCGTTCGGCCAGGAACATGGTGCGCGCCGCGTCGTCGTCGTAAGCGCGAGCGGCCTGAAGGATGCGCGCCAGTTCGTCGAGTTCGAGGGTGCCGGCGAGCAGGTCGCCATACATGCTGTAGATGATCGCATCGGCCTCGGCGTCGTCACCGAACAACGTTTGTGCTTCTGCGCCGCCCATGCCCACGTGGCTCTTGAGCAGCACGGGGAGCTTGTAGGGAATCTGCGCCCGCAATGCCCGGAATCGCCCCCGGATCAGATTCTTGACGTTGTTCTTGAGCACGAACTCGTCGTAGTCGATTCCGTCCAGCGTCAGTTTCGCGCTCAGCACGCGCTTCATTTGCGACGGGCTTCCCGACACGATGCAGATCTTGTGACCGGCCTCTTGCTTGAGCGCGCGCAGTAGCGCCGTCGCCCCTGGATACGCTTTCTTGTCACTCGCGGTCTCGAGGGCCGACTTCCACAGGTCTTTGAAGCTGTCGAACTCAGTGCGCAGGTATGTCTTGTCCAGATCCCAGCGGAATACGTGCTTAGCCTGGCCGTCCATGCCTGGTTATCCGCTACTGCGCGCTTCGAAGGCGCTCAGACCTTCGCCGATGTTCTTACACAGATCGCCGGCTGACGCTTTGTTGGCCACACGGATCGCATTGCCGATGGCGCGCGCTTTGGAACGCCCGTGCGCCTTGATGAACAGGTTGTTGAATCCGAGCAGAGGAGCGCCGCCGTACTGCTCCCAATCGGTGACGTCCTTGAGCCGCTCAATGCCGTTGCCGAGCATGGCCAGGGCCGCTCGCCAAAGCAGCTTCTCTTTGTAGGCGTAACGGGCCAGGCGCATGACCGTCTCGGAAACGCCTTCGAGCATTTTGATCACCACGTTGCCCACGAAGCCCGAGCAGACGATCACGTCGGCGACGCCCCGTGGGATGTCCAGCCCCTCCACGTTGCCGATGAAGTTGAGCCCGGTGGCCTGGAGCAGAAGCTGATGTGCTTCGACAACCGCCTTGGGTCCTTTGCCCGCTTCGCTGCCGTTGGATAGCAGCGCAACCCGTGGACGCGGGTTGCGCGAGATGACCTGGGCGTACGCGGCGCCCATGACGGCGAAGGTCACCAGGTCGTGAGCGGTGGCATCGATGGTCGCACCCACGTCGAGCAGCAACGAGAACGGATCGTTCTTTTCGCCGCGGCGTAGCTCCGTTGGGTAGACCGCAGCGAGAGCCGATCGATGCACCCCTGGCATGAGTTCCCAGTTCTTCGCACACGCCAGCACGGAAGCACCGGTATTGCCGGCGCTCACCAGTGTGTCGCCTTCGCCGTTGGCCACGAGCTGGGCAGCGACGTTGATGGAAGAGTCCGGCTTGGCGATTAACGCCTCGCTGGGCTTCTCGTCCATGTGGATCACATCGGCGGCGTGATGCACGCGTACGCGCCCGCCGTCATGACGCACCTTGGGGAGAATGCGGCCAATTTGCACCGCGTCGCCGACGAGAATGATCTCGGCGTTCCGTAGACCAAGCGAGGCCTCGGCCGCACCCTTGACGATTTCCGTCGGGGCGTGGTCACCGCCCATGGCATCCACGACGATTCGCTTCATCAGACGGCGATAATCACACGCACGGGCGCGGCGCTACAAGTAGGCCGGGTCCCGATGCTCGCCAAACTCTTCGCGGAACAGGTCGCAAATCTCGCCCAGAGTCACGTACTGCTTCACAGCCTCGATGATCGGCGGCATGCAGTTGATGCTCTCGTCCTTGAGCGACGCTCGCACGGCCTCCAGACAACGCTCGGCTTCGGCGGCGTCGCGCTTGGCGCGTACGGCCTTGACGCGCTCGATCTGCATGCGCTCCGGCTCGAGGTCGATCTTGAGGGTCGGAATATCGTCCTCTTCCTCAGTCGGCTGGTACTTGTTGACGCCAACGACCGTGCGCCGCCCTGTGTCTATCTCGCGCTGGAAGTCGTAAGCGGAACGGGCAATTTCTCGCTGGGGGTAACCTTCTTCGACGGCCTTGGTGATGCCGCCCATCTTGTCGATCTTCTCGATGTACTCCCACGCGGCTTTCTCCATCTGGTCGGTGAGGGTCTCGATGAAGTAGGAACCAGCCAGTGGATCGACCACGTTGGCCACGCCGGTTTCTTCGGCGATGACTTGCTGGGTACGCAACGCCAACGCCGCCGCGTCTTCCGTCGGCAGCGCATAGGTTTCGTCGTAGGAGTTTGTGTGCAGGGACTGGGTACCACCGAGCACGGCGGCCAGGGCTTGCATGGTCGTGCGCACCACGTTGTTGAGGGGCTGGGGCGCCATCAGGGAAACCCCGGCGGTCTGGGCGTGGGTGCGCAGCTTGAGCGACTTCTCGTTCTTGGCGTTGAAGCGCTCCTTCATGATGCGCGCCCACAGCCGGCGGCCGGCGCGGAACTTTGCGATCTCCTCGAAGAAGTCGTTGTGCACATCCCAGAAGAACGACAAGCGCGGTGCGAAGTCGTCCACGTCCAGGCCAGCCTCGATGCCCAGGTCGACATAGCCGATGCCGTCGGCCAGCGTGAACGCCAGCTCCTGCACCGCCGTCGCACCGGCCTCGCGAATGTGATAGCCGCTGATCGAGATGGTGTTCCACAGGGGCATCTCTTTGGTGCAGTACTCGAGCATGTCGCGGATGATGCGCATGTGGGCGCGGATCGGCGAGATCCACTCCTTCTGCGCGATGAACTCCTTGAGCATGTCGTTCTGCAACGTGCCGCGTAGCTTCTCCGGGCCGACGCCCTGCTTCTCGGCTACCGCGATGTACAGAGCGAGCAATACGGCCGCGGGCGCGTTGATGGTCATCGACGTGGACACCTGGTCCAGGGGGATGTCACCGAACAGACGCTCCATGTCATCGATGGATGCGACCGATACGCCTTCGCGGCCGACTTCACCCAGGCAACGCTCGTTGTCGGGGTCGTAGCCCATCAGCGTCGGCATATCGAAAGCGGTGGACAAGCCGGTCTGACCGCTCTCGAGCAAGAACTTGAAGCGCTTGTTGGTGTCCTCGGGAGTGCCGAAACCAGCGAACATGCGCATGGTCCATTTGCGCCCCAAGTACATGTTGGCGTGGGGGCCGCGGGTAAACGGAAAGCTGCCTGCGTCACCGAGTTGTTCTTCGTAGGTCCAACCAGCCTGTTCCAAATCCTCTGGACCGTAGGTCTGCTTGAGCGGCAGTCCCGACTGGGTGGTCAAACCTTCCTTACTCGGCTTCTTCACGGGCGGCATGAACAAGGCTTACCATAGAATGAGTGCCGAACTGGGCTTAGTCCATGGGCCGGCGTGCGATCGCCAAGATGGCGGCTAAGCGCGTGGAACTTTGGCCGGTTTCCGTGACAAGATCGGACTGTGGCCGGCGAAAAGGAACTTCAGGACGACGTCACGGTCTCCCTGGAACAAACCCCCAGCAAGCGCAAGAAACGTCCGCCCGCCCAGCTGCGCGTTGTTCACCCCAAAGACCTGGCGGTGACGATTCCGCTAGCCCGGCCCAGCGTCGTGCTCGGTCGAAAACCAGACGAGCCATCGACGCCATCGCTGAATCACAAGACCGTGTCTCGGAAGCACTTCGTGGTCGAGTGGAGCAGCGCCCGCGAGCACCACCTGGGTCGCGACCTGTCCAGCCGCAACGGTTCCTGGGTCAACGGACTTGCCGCGAGCGCTGACCCGGTACCTCTGGCCGCCGGCACCATCGTGCGCCTGGGCGATGTGCTCGCGGTGTACGAGAGCGGCGCTGGTTTGACCGCGGCGGAGGTGCCAGCTGTTTCTCGCGAGGCGTTGCCGGGCGAGTGCGCGGCCATTCGCCAGCTGCGTGCTTCGGTCGCGCGCGCGGCCGCTGATCCGTCGCCGGCACTGATCATCGGCGAGACCGGTACTGGCAAAGAATTGATCGCCGCGGAGCTTCATCGACTCAGTAGACGCAAGGGCAAGTTCGTGCCGGTCAACGCGGCGGCGCTTAGTTCCCAGTTGGTCGAGAGCCAGTTGTTCGGTCACGTCAAGGGGGCGTTCACTGGCGCTACTACCGATAGCGACGGCATGTTCCGTGCTGCCAACGGCGGCACGTTGTTCCTGGACGAGATCGGCGAGATGCCAATCGACTTGCAGCCGAAGTTGCTGCGCGCGATTCAAGAAGGTGAAGTCTCACCGGTTGGCAGCACCAAAACGATCAAGGTCGATGTGCGTATTGTTGCCGCGACCAACCGCGAACTGGCTGACGCGGTCGAGGCGGGCACGTTCCGGCGCGATCTATTCGCCCGGCTGACCCTGTGGCAGCTTCGCGCGCCACCCCTGCGTCGTCGTCGCACCGACTTGTTCACGTGGATCGGCGTACTGTTCGAGCAGTGGTTGCGGGAACGCGGAGCCAAGGCCTCACCGTTGAGCTTCGATGCCAACGCCGCCGAGGCGTTGCTACTACAAAGGTGGCCGGAGAATCTGCGCGGGCTCAACCGCTTGGTGCACGAGCTGGCCAGCCATGCGCCAACGGAGCCAATTTCGTTCGATGGTCTGCCCGAGTGGTTGACCGATCGACCGGCCGCCGGGAGCCCACCGGCTAAGGGTCGAGTTTCTGCTCCAGCGGCCACTGGCAAGAAGCGACCGGCACCGGACAAAGAAGAGTTACTCGGCGTGCTCGAGCAGAATGAATGGAGTGTGCGCGCCACCGCCAAACACTTCGGTCGTGAGCGCAAACAGATCTATCGGTGGATGGACAAAGCCGGGATTAGCCGCGACGGCGGCAAAGATTAGGCGGTTCTTTCGGCGGTGCGCTAGGCGGCGCGGAGGGTCTCGCGTACAGCGATTCTTGCCCGATGGGCGCGGGTCTTGACCGTCGATAGATTGAGCTGAAGCTTGCTGGCGATTTCGGTTTCGGTGTAGCCCTCGAGGTAACGCATCCAGAAAATCTCGGTGTACTTGTCTCCGAGCTGCTCGAGCCGGCGCTTGACGATCTTGACGCACTCGCGGTTTGCGATGGTGTCTTCTGGGCCGAGTTTGGAGCAGGGACCGTCCCCGGGCATCTTCACGTCGCCGTCGGGCTTTGCGTTGGCGAGCAACTCTTTGGCGCCGCGACGCTTCTTGCGCAAGTACATCAAGGACGTGGTGGCGGCGATGCGATAGAGCCAGGTCGAGTACCGGCTGTCGCCGCGGAAGCTTTTGCGATGGCGGTGCGCCAGGAGCAGAGTTTCCTGAGCGACATCTGCGGCGGCCTCCTCGTCTTTGACGTACTTCATGGCGATGGCGAACACGTAGCTGCGCTCGGGGTCACCCAGCTTGGGCGACAGGGTGGGACGGGTGGTCTTGCAGGAGTTGGTCTTGCGCCTTGGACTCTTCTTCGCTTTGGCTGTCTTCCGTTGTGGTCTCATAACCTGCCTCCGGGCTCCTGGTGCGTTTGCTTAGACAGTCGACGCAAGTGCCATTCCACGCTCGTAGACAATATGTTTCAGCGGGTTACGTGTCTTTTCCGTTCCAGGGTCGTCAACAGCGCTGGACAGTGTCTAGAATGTTAGACAGATGGCGTCCAGCTCGGTGTTCAAGGTCTATATAGTCGATGACGACCCGCTGTTTGGGCGGCGGTTGTCAACTCGGCTGGGCGAGGAGAGCTATGACGTGGAGTCGTTCACCTCCGCAGCCGAAGCGGCCAACGCCAGTTTGGACGCGCCGCCGGACGCGGTGATCGCCGGCTACAAGCTGGGAGCGCAAAGCGGCATGGCATTGCTCAAGCAACTGCGCAGCGCCGACCCGCACCTGGCCGGTCTGATCGTCACCAGCATTGATGACGACGAAACCACCGCCGAAGCGAGGCGACAGGTCGGTCCGTTGCATCAGACGTTCAAACCTTTCGATCTGTCTGACTTGTTACCCAAACTAAAAGCCGCCCTCCACGTTCGTCAGCTTGCCTGCAAGCTCGACGACGCAAGCAATGCGCTGCGCGTTCGCGACCGGGACTTGCGCGCTTCACGCATGCAGGTCGAGCGCACTTCCGCGGAGCTCGAGACGACCCACACCGAGCTGGCGACGGCGACCGAACGGCTGATGCAGGCCGAGCAGCTCGCGGCTGTTGGCCGTGTGGTGTCGGGCATTGCCCACGAGGTCGAGCGCCAGCTGACCCTGGTCGGCTACGCCGAAGCGATCAAAACTCGGGTGACCGACGATCCGGAGATCGCCGAGTTTGCCGACATCATCGTCAACGCTCAGAAGCGACTGTCCGCCATGGTCGACGAGATTCGCGACTTTGCTTCTACTGCAAGCACCGGTGATCGTGCTGACCTGCATAGAGAGCCGGCGGATCTGGCGGCAATCGTCGCGGACGCCCTGGCGATCATGCACTACGACACGGATGTGCGTAAGCGTCGGCTGGACAGCGACTACCGTGCGCGGCCGCTGGTGTCATTGCATCGGGAGAAGTTCGCTCAGGTCGTGATGAACCTGGTGAGCAATGCGGTGCTCGCCACCGAGAGCGGTGACACGATCAGCGTGGAAGTCGACGTCGACGACGCTGGCGAAGAATCGCTGGCCACGGTGGTAGTGCGCGATACGGGCGTCGGTATGTCCAGGGCGGTTCTCAGTCAGCTGGGCGAGCCGTTCTTCACCACCCGGGGCGGCCGAGGCTCTGGCTTGGGCGTCGGCATTTGCATGCGCATCGTGGAGGAGCATGGCGGCGCGCTCACGTTTGAATCGTCGGAAGGTAAGGGCACCACGGCTCGGGTCACCTTGCCCGTATTGCATGTCGCTCCGGCTGGAGGTGACGCGTGAACGGCCCGGCCGGCCCCCTACGTCGGGTGTTCGTCATCGACGACGAGCCGCACATCCACCGACTGATCGCGCTGCTCCTGGGAGACGGTTACCGAGTCGATAGCGCGCGCACGGCGGCCGAGGCGCTCGACCGCATTCACGAGACTCCATACGATGTCGTGCTCATCGACGAAGAGCTTCCTGAAGTCGACGGCTTTGATCTGCTGCGCAAACTAAAGAAGGTGACGCCGGAGCTGGCGGTTATTCTGACCACGGCCCAGGCCACGGTGAAAGCCGCTGTCCGTGCAATGCAGCTCGGCGCGTACAACTATGTGCGCAAGACGTTGAGCGCCGACGAGTTGCGTGCCGCGGTGAATCGCGCGGCCGAGCATGGCAATCTGGCTCGCGAGGTGCGCCGGTTGCGTGGTGAGGTCGAGCGCGCTCGCGGGGTAGTGCAGCTCATCGGCGACGCGCCACCCATGCGGCAGCTCATATCCCTGGCCGAGCGTGTGGCCAACTCTGACGCCACCGTACTCATCTTCGGCGAGAGCGGCACGGGAAAGGAGCTGCTCGCACGCACTCTGCACAGGCTCGGCCCGCGAGCTGACCTGCCGTTCGTCGCGTTCGACTGCTCGGCGTTGTCGCCATCTCTGCTGGAGGCAGAGTTGTTCGGCCACGAGAAAGGCGCGTTTACTGGCGCGGGAAAAGCCCGACGCGGACTGTTTCGCGAGGCTCACGGCGGCACGATCTTTCTCGACGAGATCGGCGATATCGCAGCGCCGGTGCAGAACAAACTGCTGCGTGTGCTTCAGGAGCGAGAAATTAAACCCGTCGGCGGCGATCAGTTCGTCAAGATCGATGTGCGCGTGCTCGCTGCGACTAACAAGGACCTCAAGCAGCAGGTGGCCAGGGGACACTTTCGAGAGGACCTGTACTGGCGCCTTGCGGTGGTGCCAATTCAAGTGCCGCCCCTGCGAGAACGGCGCGAGGACATTCCGCAACTCGCGGCGCACATCCTGGCGCGCCGGCGTGGTGCGGCCAAGACCTTCGCCAACAACGAGGCCCGGTACCCGACTCGCATCTCTGCCAATGCCCTGGCGAGGCTGAGCGCCTATCATTGGCCCGGCAACATTCGCGAGATGGAGAACGTGCTGTCCCGAGCCGCGATTCTGTGTGACGGCGAGGAGATTCGCAGCGACGATCTCGACCTCGTCGGACTCGAGCGGGCGGACGGAGACGCGGCGCTGGGCAAGTTCACCGTGGACGCGGCCAAGGGAATGCCGCTGAAGAAAGTTGTGGACGACGCGGTTCGTGAGCTCGAGCGCAAGGCCATCGCCGATGCGCTAAAACGTTGCGACGGCTCCGCGTCGAAAGCCGCCAAGCTGCTGGGTATTAGCCGCGCGTCCATCTACAACAAGATTCGGGAGTACCGACTCAGCTGAACCGAGTCGTGTAGACTGTCCCGCATGTCATTTCACACTGTCGCCCAGGTGGGTGAGCTGCAGCCGGGCGACATCATTCCCGTTGCGGTCGATGGCGCGCAGATCATTCTGTACCGCATGGAGGACAGCTACTATGCGACCCAGCGACAATGCATTCACCAGGGCGGTGACCTGGCTGACGGCCTGATCTCGCGCGGGCTGCTGATTTGCCCGTACCACGGCTGGCAGTTCCACGCTGACACAGGCGCCCACGAGCTGTCGCCAATGACCTGTCTCAAGACCTATGAAGTGCGCGTGGTCGGCACTGACATTCAGATCGACCCCACGCCCCGACTGCACTACACCGGAGAACCGACATGAGCGAAGCCAAGACCTATCCTGCGTGCCCCAAAATTTCACTGATCGAGGGCGACGGCATTGGCAAAGAGATCAGCAAGGCCACCCTGCGCGCCATCGAAGCCGCGGGCGGGAAGTTCGAATGGGAACCGGTCCTGGCCGGGCTCACCGCACTTGACCAGGTGCATGATCCGTTGCCACAGGCAACCATCAACTCGATCTCCGCCAACGGTTTGGCGCTGAAAGGCCCCCTGGGTACGCCCATCGGGGGCGGATTCAAGTCGGTCAACGTCACGTTGCGCCAACACTTCGATCTGTACGCGAACGTGCGCCCGGCAAAGACTCTCGACGGTGTGCCCACGCGCTTCGACAACGTCGATGTTCTGCTGGTTCGCGAGAACACGGAGGGACTGTACGCGGGTATCGAGCACTACGTCGGTGCTGGTCGCAGCGCGGCGGAATCGATCTGCATCATCACCAGAAGTAGCTCCGAGCGGGTCATCGCCTTCGCGTTCGAGCTGGCGCGGCGGGAGAAACGCAAGAAGGTCACGTGCGTGCACAAGGCCAACATCCTGAAGATGTCCAACGGCCTGTTTCTCGACGTCTTCCGCGAGATCGCTAAGCAGTATCCCGACATCGAAGCCGACGATTCCATCGTGGACGCAACGGCGATGCGAATGGTGACGAACCCCGAGCAGTTCGACGTGGTCGTGACCATGAACCTGTTCGGCGACATTCTGTCAGACTTGACGGCCGGTTTGATCGGCGGCCTGGGCGTGGCGCCCGCGGCCAACATCGGCGAGGGCGGCTACGCCATCTTCGAGGCGGTCCATGGCACCGCGCCAGACATCGCGGGGCAGGGCATCGCCAATCCCACGGGACTCATGTTGTCGGCGGCCATGCTCGTGGATCACGTGGGCCAGACCGAAGCGGCAGCCAAACTGCGTCGTGGTGTGTTCGCGGCGCTGGCGGATCCGGACACGCGCACTGGTGACTTGGGTGGAAAAGCAAACACCGCCCAGTTTACGGACGGTGTCATAGCGAAAATGGGTTAGGGCGAATGGCTCAGACCAGCACGGTCTCCATGCTGTGCCATTGCTCGAGGTGGAAGAGCAGCTCCGACGCGGGCAGGTAGCCCAGCTCGTACATACACTCGCCGATTTTCCGGTCCGGCTCTTTGTCTTGGAGCTGCAACGCATCGAACAGCTGCGACCGGTTCACGGCGTGCTTCTCGACCAGGAACTCGCCGAAGGTGACTTCCTGTAAGCCGTCGGAGACCACGTTGATGCCCGCTTCCGAATACTCAAAATAGTGGCTGATGTCGGGTCGGTTGGGGATCGTTCCGGGATTCGTGTCTTCGCGCTTACTCATAGCTGGCCTCCGTTACCTGTGACTAGAGCAGGTTTCGTACCAATGGCGTCGCGCGTGAAGTCGGGGGCTTAGCCGCTCCAGGAGTGTTGCGTAACTGGCCACTGGCTATAAGTCTAGCCGCCGCCGATGTCCCCAATTATCAGGCGAGTTGCCAGTTGCCGTGGCCGGGCGGACTCGCGCAACGCTGCTACGATTGCCCCATGACCATCCGAATCAGCGTGGCGGTGATCGCCATCGCAATGGCGTGCGCCTGCAACTCGACCAAGAGCAGCAGCAAAGAAGCTCCGCCGAATCGCCCGGTCGCTACGACCCCCACGACCAGCGACGCAGGGCCGCCTGCGACCGCGACCAAGATAAAGAAAGCACCAGCGACCACTCCCGCCGGCTGGGGACCGGTCTCCGTCAAAGTAAGCAACGCGCCGGACAATGTCGCGAAGCTGGTGAAGCTGGTGAAGTTCGTTGGCGGTCTGAAACGGCCGGTGGCGCTCGAGGTAGCACCCGGCGATTCGACCAAGCGCTTGTTCGTACTCGAGCAGCACGTCGCACGCATTCGAATCGTTCGCGGCGGTGTTGTCGACCCCAAGCCGTTCATGTCTCTTGGCCGGGTGTCCATGGGCAACGAACAGGGATTGCTCGGCCTCGCGTTCCATCCCAAGTTCGCCACCAACCGGAAGTTCTACATCAACTACACCGACACTGGCAGCACTACCCACGTGGTCGAATACAAAGTGTCGAAGACCGACGCGAACAAGGCCGACATGTCCACCGCTCGCGAGGTGTTCAAGCTCAAGCAGCCGTGGTCGAATCACAACGGCGGCGGTATCGAGTTCGGTCCTGACGGCAAGCTGTACATCGGTACCGGCGATGGCGGTGCCGCCAATGACATGCTCGGAGCCGGCCAGGACCGCAAGCGTTTGCTCGCCAAGATGCTGCGCCTGGATGTCGACAAGCCGGGCAGTAAGCCCGAGATCGTGGCCATCGGGTTGCGCAACCCATGGCGCTTCGCCTTCGACAGCAAGACCAAGGATTTGTACATCGGCGATGTCGGACAGAACCTGTGGGAAGAGATTGATGTGGTGTCGTTTGGCACCCTGAAGCCGTTGCCCGACGCACCAAATTTCGGCTGGAACACGATGGAGGGCACGCACTGTTTCAACGCGCGGTCGTGCAACCGCAAGAACAAGATCATGCCCGCGGTGGAGTTCGGTCGCGGCAAGGGCTGCTCCATCACCGGTGGCGAGGTTTACCGAGGCAAGGCGATTCCCGAACTCGACGCCGCCTACTTCTACGGCGACTTTTGTACCGGCCTGTTGCGCAGCTTCCGCTGGTCAGCCGGAGGCGTGCATCAGCATTGGGATTGGCGCAAAGCTCTGGACCCAAGCAAGAAGGTCACTCAGATCTCGTCCTTTGGCCTCGACCACGACGGTGAGATGTACATCCTTTCCCTCGAAGGCGTTATCTTCAAACTCGTTCGCCGCTAGTCCTTGCGGTGAGCCTGCTCCGCGGTGCAACGGTTGCCGGTGTGGTCTGTGTTAACGAAAAATCTGCGGTCGCTGGGCCGAATACGCCGACGCGTGTTGGCGCGCTCCATGCAATTACCCTAGGAATGCGCATATTCGTTGCAGCTGCATGTCTTGCTTTGCTGGTCGCCACGAGCTGTTCCAAGCCGCGTTACAACGTGGTGCCAAAGGGGCGGCTCCACTCGCTGATGTGGCAGATGCAGGGCGGCGTCGACAAGCTGAACGCGGCGATGAAGGGGACCCCCGAACAGCGCAAGGTCATCGCGGTCCTGTCTCGAATCGAATCCATCGCGAAACAACTCACCAACACGCGCATCAAGTCGCAGCACACGCTCTTGCGAGGCAACGCGGGCGCCTTTCACACGGCGGTGCTCACGGCACTCAAAGCCGCCGCAGCCAACCCTCCTAACTACTACGCCGCCGGGCAAATCAGCGGCGCGTGCATTCATTGCCATGACCCAGACGGTGGGCTGCGCACGGACTGAGCCGAGGAAGTTGTTTAGTCGAAGCAGTCGAGGGTGGCTGGCGACCGGCATTGCCGTGATCGCGACGCTAACCTTCACCGCCGCGGACGCCGTGGCGCAGGATACGCAGGACCCGCCGGATCTGACCTGGTCTTATCTCACCGATGGCGGGATGGTTCCGTACATCTATGGCGCCGGTGCCGCGCTCCTTTCGTTCTTTGCCTTCGAGCCGCGCGACCCGCCCTTATGGTTTAGCGCCGATGAAGGCGGCCAACCTGCCAACGGCGATACGTTTCCCAACCACAGCGTCGCAGCTACCGGGATAGCGGCGTGGCTCACCGTGGGCCTGGTGCCCGCGCCGGCGCGTTGGTATCACGTCAAAGGTTTTGCTCAGAGCTGGCTGATGACCGGCCTGTTGACGCGCGGTCCGCAGGTACTGTTCGGCCGTCATCGGCCTGACTACAACCTCGATGGTGACATTGCCGATCAGCGGGCGTCCTTTCCTTCTGGGCACTCGTCTCAGAACACTGCCCACGTGGTCTACCTGGGCCTGTACTTGCGTCGCCACGTGTTCAACCGCTGGCGAGGCAGCTCAGCGTTGCCGTGGTGGGAGCTGTTGAGCTACAGCGCTCTGGCCGGCCTCAACGTCTGGGACTCCTACACTAGAGTCGTGGACAATCGCCATCACTTGTCCGATGTGCTCGTGGGTACGGCGCTCGGCGCCACGATGGCTACGACGTTCTTCCTGTGGCAGGACCGGCGCTACCAACGTGCGCGCACACCGCTGATGGCCCAGCCAGGCGAACGTCGGGTTCTAATACTGCCGAACCCGGCGACCAACGGACTGACGCTGGTCGCCGCCTGGTGACACCGGTTTAGTTGAGGGCGCCCTAGTTCGGGCTGTCGGGAACGGTCTCGTCTTTTGCCGGCACGGCGATTGGCGGTACGCCGGTGGCAGCCGATTCTTCCGCATCGCTATCGGACAGTGCGAGCTTGATGCCGTCGGCGATGCGCTTGACGAATTGCACCTCCAGGTCGTCGAGCACCAGCTTGGGCACGTCTATCAAGTCTTTGCGATTCCGCTCGGGAATGATGACGGTCTTGATGCCAGCGCGATGTGCGGCCAACAGCTTCTCTTTGATTCCACCCACCTGCAGCACCATGCCGCGCAGGGTGATTTCACCGGTGATGGCGACGTCGTGCCGTACCTTCTTGTTGATGAGCAGGGACACGAGAGCCGTGGTCATCGCCAGACCCGCCGATGGTCCGTCCTTCTTCGTTCCGCCCGCAGGAACATGAAGATGCAGGTCCAAAGACGCGATTCGGTCGGAACTGATGCCGAACTCTTCGTGGTTGGCGCGCACGAATGACATGGCTGCTTCCGCGCTCTCGCGCATGATGTCACCCACATGTCCCGTGAGTCGCAGGTTGCCCTTACCGGGCATCGCGCGTACCTCGATGAACTGAATCAAGCCGCCGACAGGTGTCCATGCCAGGCCGGTTGCGACGCCGACTTGTTCCTTTGACTCCCCAGATTCGGCGGCAAAACGCGCCGGGCCGAGGAGCTTGGACAGGTCCTCCGGGTTGATCACGAGCTTGGTCACCGTACCGCCAGCGACCTTGACCGCGGCGGAGCGACACAGCGCCGCGAGCTCGCGTTCCAGGTTACGCACGCCGGCCTCGCGGGTGTAGGAGGTGATGACCTCCATGATGGTCTCTTCTGGAATCTCCAGCTGGTCCTTTTCTATGCCGTGCTCGGCGATCTGTTTGGGCAGCAGGTGCTTGCTCGCGATGATGAGCTTCTCAGTCTCGATATAGCTCGGCACATGGATGATCTCGAGCCGGTCGCGGAGCGGTCCTGGAATGGTCTCCAGGGTATTGGCCGTACAGATGAACATCACCCGGGATAGATCCACCGGGACTTCCAGGTAGTGATCCGAGAACGAGAAGTTCTGTTCCGGGTCGAGCACTTCGAGCAACGCCGACGTGGGGTCGCCCCGGTTGTCGCTGCCCAGCTTGTCCACCTCATCCAGAACGAACACAGGGTTCATGGTGCCAGCCTTCTTCAGATTGCTGGCAATGCGGCCCGGAAGCGCACCAATGTATGTGCGCCGATGGCCGCGGATCTCGGACTCGTCGCGCACGCCACCCAGGGCCGCACGGACGTACTTGCGGTTGAGGGCGGTGGCGATTGCCCGACCCAACGAGGTTTTACCGACGCCGGGAGGTCCGACGAGGCACAGGATCGGCCCGTTCTTGTCCGGCGCCAGTTTGCGCACGGCGATGAACTCCAGGATGCGTTTCTTTACCTTGGCCAGACCCGCGTGGTCCGCGTCCAGGATGGCTCGGGCCGCGCCGACGTCCAGTGTGTCGTCGCTGTGCACGCCCCATGGAATGTCGAGCAGCTGCTCCACGTACGTCCGGCTTACGTTGTACTGGGCAGACGACGGTTCCATCGAGCGCATTCGGCGCAGCTCGCGTTTGAGCGCGGCCGTTGGCTCCTCGGGGATCTTCATCTCCGCCATGCGATCCTGGTACTCCTTGATCTCGGCGTTGGGCGTCTCGCCCAGTTCCTCCTCGATCGCCCGGAGTCGCTCTCGCAGCACACGCTCGCGATGTTCGTTACTCATGTCGTCGAGCAGCGAGCTGCGAATGTCGGCTTTGACCTCGAGCACCTGGTCGAGGCGCTCGATGACCGGTAGCACCACGTTCATGCGCGCGAGCGGGTCCGTCTCGGTGAGTAGCTTGAGTTGATCCTCGCGGTCGAACTCCACGTTTGCCGCGGCGAGTTCGACTAGCTCGTCAGCGTCGTCGATATCGAACACGTGGGCGCGAGTGCGGTTGGGATCGTCGGCTTCGTGGGCGAGCACTTCGGCCAGATGTTGTTTGACCGTGCCCATCACATTGGTCAGAGTTTCCGGATCGTCGACTTCGGTCGTCTTGAAGGGCGCGACCCGGGCCGCCATGTAAGGGTCGAGCTGGACGAAGGTGTCGACCCGGTGACGTTCGCCACTCTTGAGCATGGCGGTCCAGTGATTGCGACTATGCTCCACGATGCGCACCACTTCGGCGAGCACACCGACTTCGAGCAGGTCCTCGGCGCCGGGCGATTCGACGTCGTTATCGTGCTGGGGCAGAACGAGGACGAGGTTGTCGGCTCTACTGGCGGCCTTGAGCGCGCGCAGGGATTTGCGTCGACCGATTTCCACGGGAACCACCACGCCCGGCAGAAGGACTACCGAGCGGACGGGCAGTACTGGGACAGCTTCGAGGGGTGTGCTCATTTGCTTGTCTTCTTCTTTGTTCTGCGCGTCAGTTTGGCGAGCAGTTCCTTGGATTTTTCGTCGAGCTGCTTGGGTACGTCGATGTGAACGGTAACGTAGTGGTTGCCACGGCCGACCACGCCCTTGGAGTTTCGTCCTTCGGCGCCCCGTTCTTTGAGACGCATCTTGATTCCGCTCGATGTGCCCGGGGGAATCTTGACCTTTGCCACACCCGTAAGCGTGGCGACTTCTTTGACGGTGCCGAGAATGGCTTCGTCGAATTGCACGCGTATGTCTGAGTAAACGTCGCGACCCTTCTGCACCAACCAGGTGCCATCAGTCGCGCGGATCTTTCGCTCACGCCGGCGGAGCTCGCGTTCGGGACGCGGTTTCGGCGCGCGTCGTTGTCGTGGCCGTCGGCCGAACGGCGAACCGTCCTGTGGGTTGCCATCGCCATTATAGAAACTGTACCGCACGCCGCCGCCGCTGCCTGCGAACCCGCCAGAGAACATTTGGCTAAACAGGTCACCTACACCGCCACCCATGCCGCCGAAACCGCCGGCGCCGGCCCCGCCTGGGAAGCCCTCGCCTCCGAAACCATGCGGAATACCACCACCGCGCATCGCGTCATACTGCGAGCGTTTCTCAGGGTCGCTCAACAGATCGTAGGCGCCAGAGATCTTCTTGAACTCCCGCTCTTTGGCTTTGTCACCACCGGTTTTGTCCGGATGGTAGCGCTTCGCCAGCTTGCGATAAGCCTTCTTGATCTCATCGGCGCTCGCGGTCTTATCGACACCGAGCGTCTTGTAGTGATCTTTTCCTGGATCGATCGACATATCAGGCAGCTTCTTCTTCTTCGGCGGCGGCACTGGTGAACACCAGCACGTCACCATCTACATCGGCGTGGATCTTCGTGCCGGGCTCGAACGCCTTGGCGATGATCTTCGAGGCCAGCGGGTCGACCAGGTTCTTCTGGATACTGCGTTTCAGCGGGCGCGCCCCGTACACCGGATCATAGCCTCGGTCGGCGATGAGGTCGATGGCCGCATCGCTGAGCTCGACCTCGAAGCCGCGTTCGCCGAGCAGTTTGTAGACCTTGCCGAGATGGATTTTCACGATGCGGTTGAGATGCTCGCGTCCCAGTGAGTTGAACACGATGATCTCGTCGATCCGGTTGAGGAACTCCGGCCGGAAGGTGGTGCGCAGTTCGCCTTCGGGGACGTTGGACGTCATGATCACGACACAGTTCTTGAAGTCTACCGTACGGCCCTGACCATCGGTCAGGCGGCCGTCGTCGAACAGTTGAAGCAGAACGCTCCATACTTCTGGGTGCGCTTTTTCGGTCTCGTCGAACAGCACGACCGAGTAGGGGTGACGGCGCACGGCTTCGGTCAGCTGACCACCTTCGTCGTAGCCCACGTATCCCGGAGGGGCGCCCAGCAGGCGAGACACTGTGTGCTTCTCCTGGTACTCGGACATGTCGATGCGAACCATGGCGTTCTCGTCGTCGAACAAGAAGTCCGCGACCGTGCGCGCCAGCTCGGTCTTGCCGACGCCGGTTGGCCCGAGGAACAGAAAGGTACCGATGGGCCGATTGGGATCCTGTAGTCCGGCGCGGGCTCGGCGGACCGCGGCGCTTACGGCGGTGAGCGCTGGATCCTGGCCGATGACCCTGGCGCGCAGTCGGTCTTCCATGTGAGTCAGGCGTTCGATCTCACCTTCGAGCATGCGCTCGACGGGAATGCCCGTCCACGCGCCGACCACGGCCGCGATATCGTCGGTCGTGACCTCTTCGCGCAGGAAGCCGCCGCCGTGGCCCTGAAGTTGCTCTAGCTTGGCCGCGTCTTCGGTGACCTGGCGCTCGTACTCCGGGATTTCCCCGAAGCGCAGCTCCGACGCCCTGGCGAAGTCACCGTCTTTTTGCGCGCGCTCCGCTTCGGTGCGCGCAGTCTCGGCGAGTGCCTGGTTCTTGCGCAGGCGTTCAATCACCGCGCGCTCCTGCTGCCACTGCGCCGTCATCGCCGCGATCTGTTCGTTGAGGTCGGCGATCTCGCGTTGAACTTCCGGCAGGCGCTGCTTGGAGCGGCGATCCTTTTCGCTCTTGAGCGCGGCGCGTTCGACTTCCAGCGTTGTCAGTCTTCGGTTGAGCTGATCGATGGGGGTTGGTACCGACTCGATCTCCATCTTGAGCCGAGACGCCGACTCGTCAATCAAGTCGATGGCCTTGTCCGGGAGCTGGCGCCCCGTGATGTAGCGGTGAGAGAGCTTTGCCGCGGCCACGAGTGCAGCGTCACGGATGCGAATACCATGATGCACTTCGTACTTTTCTTTGAGTCCTCGCAGAATCGCGATGGTGTTGTCCACCGACGGTTCCTCGATCATCACCGGCTGGAACCTGCGCTCCAGGGCTTTGTCTTTTTCGATGTACTTGCGGTACTCGTCCAGGGTGGTCGCGCCAATGCAGCGCAGTTCTCCACGGGACAGTGCGGGCTTGAGCAGATTGGCCGCGTCGACCGCACCTTCAGCGGCACCAGCACCGACCAGGGTGTGCAGCTCGTCGATGAATAAGATGACCCGGCCTTCGGAGGCAGTGATCTCTTTGAGCACGGCTTTGAGACGGTCTTCGAATTCGCCGCGGTACTTTGCACCGGCGATGAGCGCGCCGAGATCCAGAGCGAGCAAGCGCTTGTCGTACAGGGATTCGGGACAGTCGCCTTCGGCGATACGCGTTGCGATACCCTCGGCTACCGCCGTCTTACCCACACCGGCTTCGCCAACCAGGACGGGGTTGTTCTTTGTCCGGCGACTGAGGATCTGAATGGTCCGGCGGATCTCGTCGTCTCGACCGATGACCGGGTCGAGTTTGTCCTGCTTGGCCATCTGAGTGAGGTCGCGGGTGTATTGCTCCAGCGCCTCGTACTTGGCTTCTGGATCGTCATCGACCACGCGCTGGCTGCCGCGGACTTCGGTGAGTCCCTTGAGCAGTCCGTCGTAGTCGACGCCGCCGGCTTTGAGCGCATCGCTTGCCGGGCCGTTTGCTTTGGCGCTGACCATCGCAAGGGCGAAGTGCTCGGTGGAGACGTACTCGTCTTTGAAGTTGTTTGCCTCGGCGCGAGCGCGGTCAAACAGGTCCTTGAGCTGCGCGGACATGTTGATGTCGAGGGTCGAGCCCTGGACCGATGGGAGCTGGTTGAAGCCTCGCTGGAGCGACTCCCGTATCGCGGGAGTGTCCGCTCCGATTCGGTCGAATAGCCGCGGGATCAGCCCGTCCTGCTGGTCGAGAAGCGCGACCAGAACGTGACCCGGAATGACCTCCGCATGGCGTTTTTCTGCAGCGATCTCACCTGCTTGCGCAAGCGCTTCGCGAGTCTTGATCGTGAGTTTGTCGGTCCGCATTTGAGGCCTAACGTAATCACGCTAACGCTTACGTCAACCACGGACGGTTGCTGAATTACGAGCGCGATTTGAGGAACGGTCGGTGGGGGAGTGGAGCACGCCCCAGAAAGGGGCGTCGGGGCCGGGGAGCCACGTTCTTTGAAAGCGCCCGCGGCCCTCGGAAAGTCGCCGCGGCGGACTGTCCGATAAACAGCAGCGCTTTAGAAGAAGTCGCCCTTTTTCTTCAGCAGGTCTTTCGCTTTGCGGATCTCGATCGCTCCCTCGGCCTCGAGGCCTTTGAGGATGCACGCGTCGCGCGGGCTGGCTTCGCACGGCTTGGCGTTGATCACCCGATTGAGCAGGTCCGTGAACATCGCCGGGTTCCGCTTCTTGGGAGTGTAGAGCTCGGCCTGCAACAGGTACGTGCCCAGGTAGTACGGGGCCTTCTTCTTCGACTCGTCGAAGTGCTTCAGGCTCTTGTTGATGTCGCCGCCCGCGAACGCAGGGGCGATGGCGAAGAATGCGCCGAAGTATCGGTCGGCGGCGCCGTGGTAGTAGTCGCGGTCCAGGTCATAGACGCGCTGGACGACTTTGCGGATGACGTCTTTGAACTCGAGAATGGTCTTGAAGCCCTTCTTCTTGGCCCACTTGCCAAGGTTGGTTGCGTACCAGTACAGCAGCGGTACTCCGTCGCGCTCGATGACCGCAGCAGCCTGCTCGATCTTGGAGCCACCGTTCATCAGCTTCTCGAACTGCGCCGAGTGGGCGAACAGACCGCGCTTTGCCAGGTCTAGCCCGCGCTGATGGGCGGCCAGGTAGGCGGCGTCGTTCTTCTCGAAAGCAATGTGACCGTCGGCGAGCATGTAGATCGCCTGGGACAGTTTTCCGTACGTACGCCAGTCGCTGTCCTTGATCTTGATCGCAGCTTCCCACTTGGCGATGGCCTGCTCGAGCTTGGCTCGATCAAGGCGCTCTTTCCAGAGGGCGTCACCTTCGGTGACAAGCTTTTGGTGCTCGGTTACCTGCGCGCCCGTGGGATCGGTGCGCTCGATCTTCTTAACTTCGGTGTTGGACGATCCGGCGCCGCAACCGAAGGCAAATACGCTGGCTAGAACGAGGCTTAAGCTACTCTTCATCTGACTCCCCCTGTGGTTGAGGCGGACTATTGCGCCGCGCCTGGCCCCTGTCAACCGCCGTATTCGGCTAGCTGGCAGCGCGAAGAGCTTCTACCAGCGCTTTGCCGGCATCGTCGCTTACTTCGCCTTCGACGAGGACGATGATTTGGCCGTAGTGCAGGTAAGACAGGTGATCCGACAGCAACTTAGCCGCCCCGGCCAACTGCTCGAACGTCGTTTCGACGCTTCGAGCGCAGCCCTCGATGAGGGCATCGGCCAGGTATCCTGCGGTCTCTTCGGCCATCCAGGCGCCGATGTCCTGGGCCAACTCCAGGGAGCCCAGGGTTGCGGCGACGACCATGGTTCGCGCCAGGCTCTCCGGATCGGTGTCGTCGTGGATGAGCGCCGCCTGTTGGCTCAGGTCATTGGCGATCTCGAGCAACGCCTCGGGCTCATCGATGCGCCAGTAGTAGTCGATCAACCGGCGCAGGGTCGGCACGTGGGCCGGGTCTAGATCGATCGCTTTGAGATACGCGTCCGCCGCCAGGTCCGGGTCGCCGAGTTTGCCTCGATATAGTTCGCCCAGATCGTAGAGCAGCTCCGCCCGTTGCCCGGGCGTCTGAGCGAGGCCAATGAGTGAGTGCAGCGTTTTGGTCGCGGCCGTGTACTGCTCCCCCTCTTTGTACAGCGCCGTGATCGCGCGCAGGGTAGGCAGCGATCGCGAGTCTTCAGCGAGAACCATCTCGTAGTATTCGATGGCGGTCGGTGCGTCTCCAGCGTGATGAGACATTTGCGCCAGGCGCAGGCGCGCCGCGGTGATGGCTTTGACTTCGTCGCGCGGGAGCAGATCCAGCAAGCTTCGCGTAGCCTTGATGGCGGTCTGAGTATCGGCGACCCGGATGGCGCAGCGGGCGACGCCTTTGAACGCCTTGCGGTTGCTGCTGTTGGCTTTCGTCGCTTCGATAAAGGCCTCGAGGGCGTCCTGATCGCGCCCGAGCACTTCGGCGATCTCGGCTCGGCGAAACGCGAGGGCGTCCTCGGGCATCGCACTGCTCTGTGGCTTGAGCCGGGCGTATAGCTTCTGCGCGTTGTTCCAGTCGTGCTTGCGATAGGCGATGTCGGCGAGCTGCTCCAGGGCGCCAGGATGATCTGGAGCAGCCGCGAGCGCTTGTTTGTACGCGCCGATGGCGCGGTTTGGATCGCGCAGCTCGTTCTGACAAATGCGACCCAGTCGATTGAATAGGGCCGCACGCTCGGCGGGGTCTTTGATAGCGGCGGCGCGCACGCTGATGACCTGGGCGAGTGAGTCCCAGTCTTTGACGTTCTCGGCCTGGGCCTTCAGGGTGAGATACGCAGACAGGTCAGAGTGGTCAGCTTCGAGTAGCGCCTGGGCATGCTTTCGCATGGCGGGCAGGTCGCGTTCCGCCGTCACCAGCTCGAGCATTTCTCGTAGCAGGGGAACCTGTTCGGCCGTACCTTCGGATTCCAACAGTCGTAGCTGGAGTAGCTCGGAGCGGGACGTCGGTTCGGAGCCATCGTCGCTCAGGCGCGCCAGAGCATCCTGAGCATCGCGGGCGTCGGAGTCGTCGGAGATGGCCATCGCCGCCAGGTTGTACAGCCGCTTCGCCATCTCTGGTTCGCCAGCTCGTTCCGCGCTGACCGCGGCGTGCTTCAGCACCTGGCCACGCTCGTCGTCGTTACGAATTCGTTCGGCGGCGAGTTCGCCCATGTGCGCTGCTTCGGCGTGGCGGCCGGCAAGTTCGTACAAGCGCGCCAGTGGTTTTGGCGCGGCGGGAATTTCGTCGTCGAGAGCCAGAGCCTGTTCGTAGTTTCGCAACGCCTGGTCGGCGTCGAGCAGCTTTTCGTCGTAGATCAACGCGAGCTCCAGGTGCAGCGCGCCTGCTTCCCGGTTCGTATCCGCGGTCTCAGACTCGGCCGCCTGGTTCGCCACAACGTCGAGCTCGCGATAGATCAGTTCTGCGGCCAGGGCCCATTCTCCACGGGCCATAGCGATCGAGCGCAGGGAGTGAGCGATGTTGGCGTTCTCAGGATCGTTGGCGTGGGCCTCTTTCAGGCAGCGGTACGTTTCGGGTTCGCGGTGAAGCTCGTCTCGATACAGTTTCGCGCGGCGGAACCACAACTCGGCCTTTTCTTTGTTGTCGCTGGTGATCACGATCATGCGCCCGAGTAGTTCGGTAAGCGCATCGACGTCGCCTTTGGCCTTGTATAGCGGCACCAGGCACTCGAGAGGGCGCCGGTCCTGTGGCGCAGCCGCGGCGACGGCTTCGTAGTGGGCGGTGGCGGCGTCGATTTGGCCAGAGCGCTCGAGTTCGTTGCCCAGACGCAGCTCATCCTCGACGCGAGACGCAGCCGAAAGGAACTCCTCCATCGCCTTTTCACTCAAGGAGGCGAGGGCGGCTTCGAGTTCGCCGACGTACTCTTCTAGAGTGGCGCGATCCTGCTCGCTCAGATCCTGTTTGTCCAACGCCAGGCGGTACAGCGTGCGCGCCTTGTCGAGTTCACCTCGAGACATGCGGTAGTTGCCCAGGGGAATCCAAACTTCCTGGAGCTTTGGGTCTGCCTTGTGAGCTTTGGCGAAGTAGCTCGCCGCGTTGTCCACGTCTTCGTTTACATCGTGATGGAGGCGACCGAGCTCGAACAACGGGAACGCGCGTTCGGCGCCGCTCAGCGCTTGTAGATGTAGCTCGTATACGTCGAGCATGGCTGCGTTGTCCCCGGTGCTCGTGTGCAGCGCGATGAGGGCCGCGACCAACTCTTTGTCGGCGGGGGTGAGCGCCAGGGCGCGAGACAGGGCGTCGGCTGCTCCGGCCGGGTCTTCCAGGTGCGTCACGTGCACCTGGCTGGCTCGCTGGAGCAGGTCGGCCGACTTGCGCTTGTCTTGCTCCACCGCCGATGCAGTTAGTAGTGCTTCTGCGTAGGCGACGTGGTGGCCGTGAGTTTCAGCGATCTCGCGCAACTCCTCGAGTGTGCCGGCCAGTCCGGTGTCGAGGGTCTGGCCACGAATCGCCAGCGCTCTCGCCCGTGCGTCGACGGACTCGACCAGCAGGTCCGCGGCGACCAGGGTTTCACCGGACTCGAGGGCTGCGGCCGCTTCCGCGCGAAGTTTTTCGGCGGTCGGAATGCCGCCCGGCGCCTTGTCCTTCGTCCCGTCTGGGCTGCGACCGGCGTCGTCGCTGGCACGCTCGTCGTCCAGCCCGTCATTGCCCTGGAGTTCGCCCAGAAGGTGAACGCCTTCTCCCGATAGGAGGCCATCATCTCGCGCTGCTTTTAGCACCGCGATGGCGCGGCTTCGACGGCCACTGCGGTGGTAGTTGCGAGCGAGCTCGACAACGGAGCGGTCGATGTCTTCGCTCGGTTCGGCAGGCTCTTCGGCGACAGGAGCGGGTTCTTCGGCGCCGAGCCGTTCTATCGTGGCTGCGAGCTCAGGATGGTCGGCCGCGGCTTCGGCGAGCTTGCGTGCAAGAGCGAGCGCGTGCCGTCGGCCGTCTGCGTCGTCGGCTGGTACCAGCGCTGCCAATGAGATCACGGCGGCAATGCGTTCGTAGGCCAGGCTGGCCGCGTCGTCCGGCAGATCCGCGTCGCCGGGGAGTTCAGTGGCCAGGCGCGCGAACGCTTTGCGCGCGCTGTCCAGTTCGTCGTGTTTGTGGGCGTCGACCGCGATGAATTTCAGCGCGGGTCGGTAGTCCGGGTCGATTTCGAGGGCGCGGGAGAATGTTGCGCGGGCGACGTCGGTGCGGTCCAGCTGATTGAGCTGCAGTTCCGCAAGACGTGCGAGCAGAGCTTTTTGTCGGTTCGGGTGCTTCGCCGTCGCGGCGATCTTGCGACCGATGATCACCGCTACCCGTTCGTAATCCGCGGCTTCTCGTTTGATGCGCTCGAGGGCATCGAGGGCCGGTAGGTGATCTTGGGTGAGTCGAAGTGCGGAATCCAGACAACGTTCGGCGTCTTCCGCGTGATCGCGCTGCTTCCGATACGTGTCACCAGCCCGGTACCAGGCGTCCGCCCGCGCGGCGTCGGTGGCCTCGGCGTCTTCGTCGGCCGCAAAGCTCTCCAGCGCGGCTGCGGCGTCCAGTGGTTTGTTGAGCTGGAGAAATATGTCCGACAGTAGTTTCCAGGCTCCGGCGCGCACGTCGCCGGGACACCCGTCGCTCTGGGTTGTTCGCTTCAGCGCGCTGAGCGCGGCGAGCTTCTCGCCGGTCTTGTCCAGGGCGATGCCCAGTCGATGGCTGTAGATCGCCATGCTGCGCGCCTCGATGGCGTCGCCGATATCCTTGAGCGCGAACATCGGTCGGTACGCGTTGACCACCTGATTCCACACCCGGCCTCGCCAGGCCGCTTCGCCCAATGCGGCGAGCGCACGCTGACGCACACTGTTTTGGTCGTCGCCAAGCTGATCGAGCAGAGCAACCGCGCGCTGCGCGGCTTCGAGAGCGGCCTTTCGGTCGTCGGTGCCCAACCATGCCTCGGCCGCAGCTGACTCGGCAGCGATCGTGTCGAGATCGCCGCGGGACAACGCCGCACGTTCGGCCAGGGAGCGCGCTCTGCCGGTGCTGTCCCCGGCGGCGCCCAAGATCCACGCCTTCAGTCCCAGCGCCACTGCGTGTTGTTCGTCGCCCGGAGCCGCTGAGATCGCCGCTTCCACATCAGCGAGAGCATCGTCGCGTCGCTCTGAGTTGGCGGCGAGTTGGGCGCGGGCAAGCAATAGTTCCACACGCTCTTCGGTTTCCGGAGCTGCATCCAGGATGGCTTCGATCCAGCGGTGGGTTGCGGCGTCATCATCGCGTCTGCCCGCGGCGTCGAGCAGCGCGCGTGCGGCTTCGCGGGTAGTCTCCACGTCGTTGTTTCGCGCGAGTTGGTAAGCCTGTTCGTAGTTCTTGTCCGCCGTGCGCTGACTGCCCTGTTCGGCGATCAATCGAGCGCGACGCAACGCCAGCTTCGCAGCGCGTACGGCGAGCTCCATGTTGGGCTTCTCCGCGTTCTCGGTGTAGTCGCCGATAGCGGGAAGCAGCGCGGTGATGGCGGTGCCGAGTTCTTCACTGGCTCGCTCGGGATCGCCCTGGGCGATGTACACGTCGGCAAGAAGTGTGTGTGCTTCGGCGACGGTGCTGGGCCGGCCGAGCTCTGCGACTCGTTCGAGCATCGGAATGGCGGTCTCGGTATCGCCACTGCCGAGCAGGCAACGGGCCAACTCGCACGTGTACTCGGCGTTGACCACCGTGGGGTGCCCGCCCGCTTCGATGAGCTGTTTCCACAACGTCGCCGCGGCTTCGTATGACCCTTTGCGCTCGGCGACACGGGCTGCGCCGCTGACCGCCGAGCCGAGTTCGGGGACTAATTCCATGGCGCGCTGGTAGCGTGCGCTGGCGCTGTTTTCGTCGCCTAGCTCTTCCCAAATCGCACCCACGCGAGCGTGCAGCCGCGCTTCACCTTCGACGTCGCCCCGTGCGTCCATGGCGCGGATCGCGTTGTCGACGGCGCGAATGGCCAGGGTGCCATCTTGCTGACCCAGATGCAGGTCCGCCAAAGTCTCCATCGCCGCGACGTTGTCCGGGTCGAGTTCACACGCGGTCTCTAGCTGTTCGCGCGCCGATTTTGCGTCGCCGATGTGGTGCCACAATACGTTTGCAAGACGTACTCGGTCGCGCGCCTGCCGTGTACTGTCCGCGGTTGCCGCGATCCGCTCGCGGATTAGGCGTTCCAGATCGTGCCAGCGTTCCTCGTTGGCGTACAACTCCGATAGAGCTTCGGCGGCCTCGGCGTGGCCGCGTTCCTGGCTGACGACTTGTTCGTATAGCGGCGTGGATTCAGATGGCGCGATGACTCGCAGAATGCGCGCGCTTGCCAGGGCTGCGCGGCTGGTCGCCAGATCGCTTTCCTCTCCATCAGCCGCGGCGAGTTGACGGAAACGAGACGCCGCTTCGCGCGTGTCACCCTGAAATACGGCGATTGTAGCCAACGCCGCGTGCGCTGCTGCGAAATCGGGCCAACCGCCGAGCACCTGACGCGCCAGTTCGATGCCGTCGACGAAGTAGCTCGGCTTGGTGGACGTGAGCGCGAGGAGCCGTGACAGCACGAGGGGTTGTTCGAACCCGTTAGCCGACAGCTCGGCTCGGTAGGTGCGCAACGCGCCGTCGTGATCACCGGCTGCCAACAATTCGTCGGCGGTGCGCACGCGATTGAACGCACGCAACAGGTCGGTCGTTCGCGGGGCACTGCGACACGTGTCGGCCGTGCCAGGTTCGGCCGGACCGTAATTGAGATGGATGCCGCTGCGTGACACGCGGACGGCGACCAGTCGGACACCGCGCGTTGCTGGCAGTCGCCAACCCGCCGCGGGCATCGTGCGCCAGAGCAGACCGGCGAGGGGCGCCATGGACGCATCGCCCAGGCCGTTGATCACTGCGGCATGTGCAGGAGCAGGAGCACCATTGCCTGTCTGCTTATCGGCGTTGAGCACGTTGACCAGCAGGCGGTGCGCCAATAGCGCGGCCGGGGTCGGCAGGTACCCGCACACACGTGCGTCCGCGATGAGTGCGCGCAGCCGACGCTCGTCACCGCAAAAATAGACGCGGCACGTGAGGTCCGCGACGTGGTTGCCTTCGCGAACGCGTGCCGCCACCGCGATGTAGCCATCGCAGCAGCTAATCTGCAGCTCGGCTACACCGTGCTTGGCCATGTCCGGCAGGCCCATGGTGACGAAGCGATCGATGCTCGTCTGGTCGAGACTCAACGTCGCCAGCCGAACCGATGTTCTGCTGCGCTGAAACAACTCTGGCCCCTCGGCCAGGTTCAGCGGCAGCTTCAGGTTCGGCACATCCAGTTCGAGGTGCTCAACCTTGAGCCAGCCAAAGAAGCGCTGGTCCTCTAACGCCAGACGTCCGACACCACGCAACATTCGGAACGCAAAGCCGAGGCGCCGTTGCTCCTGAGTCTCCCCGTGCATCGACATCGCAGCTTACCATCCTCGGGCCGTCAGATCGCCGCGGCTGTCGCCAGTCGTTGGATAAAACGCGACTGGCCGCAGCGGTTAGACTGCGGCCAGTTCGGTCACCGATCGCTCGGCGAACGCGGTAGTTGCTTGGCTTACTGCACCAGCGTGGTGCAGGGCTTGTAAGTCGCTTTTTTCTTGTTGTCTTCGCTGTAGGTATTCAGGAACGCTTTGCTGACCTTGACCTTGCCGCGGTTGGCAAAGGAAAGGCAGCGTTCTGCCACCCACTGGCGTACGGCCAGGTCGGCTTTCTCGTTCTGGCGGCGGCTGCGAATGAACGGAGCGTCCTCTTTGTACTGCTCCATGTTCGGCTCGATGCGTTTGGTGACCTGAACCACCACGTAGCTGTTCTGATACTTGTAGACCTGCTTGCTCAGCTGCCACTCGCCCAGGGTCTCGAAGATCTTGGTCAGGTCTTTGCCAGCAAGTGGACCACCGAACGGCGGGTTGCGGTTGAAGTTGCCGTACTCCTGGACCTGCGGGTCCTTGGACTGGGTGAACGGAGGCAGCACCTCACCATCGCCAAGGGTCTCGGCTTTAGGCTTCTTGATGGCTACCGGCGGTTTCGCTTTGGGAGTGGGAGCTCCGGCTTTCTTCGTGTCCTTGGCGTTCGACACGCCAGCGGTCAGCCAGCCGCGCCATTCTGCCGGCGCGCTACCCGCGGGGTACACGGGCAACAGCTGGCCGCTCTTCTTGCCGGGCGCTTTCTTTGCCGGCGGTTTCTTGCCGGGCGCTTTCTTGATCGGCAGCTTCATCGGCGGCCGCTTGATCGGACGTTTGCGTGGTGGCGGGCGCTTGCCCATCATCAGCTGGAGCAGCTGTGGGTTGCTCATGATCATGTTGCGCTGCTGCTCAGGCATCGCCTGGAGTCGGCGCAGGATCTCGGGGGTGAGTCGCGGCATGGTGCCGCCGCCCAGGCGCTGAGGCCGTCCGCGCTTGTACAGCTCCGACAGCTTCTTGCCTGCGGTCGCTTTGGCCAGTGTGTCTTTGGCGTCGGCCGAGGCGCGCTGGTCGCGGTAGAACACCTTGCCCAGATCCTCGGCGATTTCGAGTTTGACATCGTCGTAGCCGAGCTTCTCTTTGCTCTTCTTCTCGATGCGAATGATGTGGTAGCCGCGGCTGTCCTCGATGACTTTGGACACCTCGTTGACCTTGAGCTTCTTGGCTGCTTCGCTGACTTTGAGGCCTTTGCCCAGGTGGGCGACCGGACGCCAGTACAGGGCACCGTCGCGGTAGTTGCTGTAGACGTCGTCGCTGTTGTCACGCGCGGCTTTGGCGAAGTCGCCACCAGCCGCGAGCTTCTTTTGCAGCTCTTGTGCTTTGGTCCGGTTCGGGTCCGGTGTCTTGGTGACAGTCGGCTTGGGGGCCGGCTTGGGTGCATTGGGGTTCGGCGCGCCAGCGGCAGGCTTCTTGGCCCCCGGCTTGGTGGTCACCTTGACGGTGGCCGGCGGGTTCGTGCCGGCTTTCTTGGTGTCCTTCTTCTTTACGTCCTTCTTCTTCGGCACGTTCGTCGCCGACTTCTTCGGGTCCGTTTTCTTTGGCTTTGCTTTGGGCTTCGGCTTGGACTTCTCGATGAAGATGTAGCGAGCGAGCACGCGCTCTTTGGCGGCGTACTTGGTCTTGGCGTCGGCGTCGTACTTGGTCTTGACCGTTTTCTCGTGGAATTTCAGGTACTGCTCCACTTCGGTCTTGTTGAGCCAGGCGTGGGAATGCCACTCCTTACCGTCGGGCTTGGCTTGGCGGAACTTGAGCCGGCCGTAGCGAACGGGATTGAACTTCACGAAGTCCAGAGCGGCTTTGGTGTTGTCGTAGATGAACTCTTCTTTGACCTCTTCGTCGGCGACGCGGACACCGTCGGCGATCACCCGGCGCATCATGTCCGCCAGCACTTCCCGGCGTTGCTGATCCACGAAGTAGTGCAGTTTGCTCAGACCGAGCTGACTGACCAGACCGCGCAGAGTCTCGACGTCGAAGTACGTGCCGTTCTTGCCTTTGCGGAAGTACCACTGACGACCGGGACGGCGCTCACCCAGGATGTAGATTTCGCCGTTCGCGATCTTGTTGTTGAGGACATCGTCGGAGACCCGGAAGCCCTGAGCCTCGGCGGCCTGGGCTAGCAACTCCCGGCGCAACAGCAGGTCCAGTACGAGCCAGTGGCGCTGGTTCGTGTACTTCTGTTTGTCGACGATCGTGCTCGGGATCCAACGCTTCTCGACGCTCTTGACATAGAACGCCCACGAATTCTTACCGACGCTGTTTCCGTCGACGATGATCGCGCTGGTCTTGGATTCACCACACCCGATTTGGGCGTTCGCCTGCGGGCCAAAGCTGATGATGAACACCAGGATGATGATCGCGAAGAGGATCCAGATGATGAAGTTACGAGAGTTTCTTCGTAGCTGTTCAAGCATTTAAAAACCTTAGTTGGTGCGGTCAAAAACAGTCGGGCATCCTAGCCCACAACCCGCGCTTAGCACTACCACGCTTCTATTAACCCGGCCCGTTCCCGGGCGCGTGGTTATGGCCCAAAAAAGCGCTCCTGTACATGCCCTGAGCGGCTGTGTGGAGGATCCCGTGGGAACCAGGCTTCGCGACGTTGAAAGCCTTGCAGTCCGGTCGGAATACGTGCTACTCCCTGGGGCTCGAGCGTCTGGCGATTTCATGCTGTAAAACTGAATTAATCTCGCTATCTCGCGCGTTTACTCCCCAGTTTCCACAGGTGCTCCACAGGGACGTGGCTAAGAGCTAATCAATGTTGTTCGACTGGGTCTACGGAATGTTTTCCAACGACCTCGCTATCGATCTAGGTACAGCGACAACGCTGACCTTTGTCAAAGGGCGAGGAATCGTGGCGAATGAACCATCTGTAGTAGCGGTGCAGGGTGGGAACTCGGGCGTCAAGAAGGTGCTCGCCGTCGGCAAAGAGGCCAAAGAGATGCTCGGTCGAACGCCGGGCAACATCGTCGCCACCCGGCCCATGAAAGACGGCGTTATCGCCGACTTCGAGGTCACCGAAGCCATGCTTCGGTACTTCATCCAGAAAGCTCACCACCGGCGCACGCTGGTTCGTCCCCGAGTCATCGTCTGCGTTCCCTCGGGCATCACCGAGGTCGAGAAGCGCGCCGTTCGCGATTCGGCTCTCGCCGCGAGTGCCCGGGAGGTCTATCTCATCGAAGAGCCCATGGCCGCGGCCATTGGTGGCGGTCTGCCGATCACCGAGCCCTCCGGCAACATGATCGTCGACATCGGCGGTGGCACGACCGAGGTGGCAGTCATCTCCCTGGCCGGCATCGTGCTCTCCAAGTCGATTCGCGTCGCCGGCGACAAGATGGACGAAGCCATCGTTCAGTACATTAAGCGCAAGTACAACTTGCTCATCGGTGAGCGTACCGCCGAGGTCATCAAGAAAGAAATCGGTTCCGCATACCCGCTCAATGACCCCAAGACTGTTGAGGTCAAAGGACGCGACCTGGTCGCCGGTGTGCCCAAGACGTTGCTCGTGAACTCCGATGAGATTCTCGAAGCGCTCCAGGAGCCCGTCAACGCCATTGTCGATGCGGTGCGCACCGTGCTCGAGCGCACCCCGCCCGAGCTCTCGGCTGACATCGTAGACAAAGGCGTCGTGCTGTCCGGCGGTGGCTCGCTACTCAAGAACCTCGACGTGTTGTTGCGCGAGGAGACCGGATTGCCGGTCATGGTTTGTGAAAACCCGCAGCTTGCGGTCGTGCTCGGCACCGGCCGCGCTCTAGACGAGCTCAAGCTGCTCAAGGAGATCGCACTCAAGTAGTTGCGCCTCGCAATCGAGCCTCGCGGGAATAGAATTGCCCGCTGACGGCTTTGAGCTTCACCATGAATTTGCGGCGCCGAGTTCTCGATTACACCCTGGCAGGGCTTCTCCTCCTGCTACCGGCGCTGATTCTGCACGCCAGTACCAAAGATCCGGGCAATATCAACAAGCTCGACCAGGCGGTGCTGCGCGTATCGTCCCCGCTCCAGTTGGCCGTGTCATGGATCGTCGAAGGCGTGGGTGGCGTGTTTGGCCGCTACGTCTGGTTGATTGACGTCGAAGAAGAGAACCGCGAGCTGCGCAAGGAAAACGCTCGTTTGGCCAGGGAATTGGCGGAGCTCAAGCGCAAAACCATCGACTATGAGCTGTTGAGTCGATTGGCCGCCCTGCGCAACGATCCCAAGCGCCAGGGCGATGTGGTCAGCGCGCGAGTGATCGCGGCGAATCTGAACCCGTACTTCCGGGTGGCTCGCATGAGGGTCGACGCGGGCACGGCCAAGCTCCAGCAGGGCATGGCTGTGATCGATGACTACAACCGGTTGGTCGGTCGCATCAATCGCGTCTATGGCAAGTACGCCGACATATTGCTGACTATCGATCCGCAGTCGAAGATCGATGTGTTCATCCCCCGCACCAGCGGTCGCGGAGTGCTCAGTGGAACCGGGGAGAAGGACTCCTACGCGTGCAAGATCGCCTACGTCGCTCGCGGCGAAGGTAACGAGGATAAGGACCTCAAGGTCGGCGACCGTGTGGTCACCAGCGGACTCGGCGCGTTCCCCGCCGGCATCGAAGTCGGCAAGGTCGTGCACGTCGACGACGTTGAGTACGGCCTGTTTCAAAAGGTGCGCGTCGAACCGGCATTGGACTTTTCCAACCTGCGCGCGGTCGTCGTATTGCTCGCGCAGCCACCGCCCGCCGATCCGTCAAAGGGCAAGAAGAAGAAGTCAAAGCGCGCGTTCGGAGTGGGCCCCTACTAGTGCGCAACGCGGCCCACATTGGCGCGGCGTACCTGATCATCCTGGTGCTCGGGGCGGTTTGGCGTTTGTTCCCGGTCCAGTCCATGCCCGACATCGTCGCCCTGGTCGCGGCATATCTCGGTCTGACTGCGCGCGAGCAGCTGGCGCCCGCCATGTTCGGCGCAGTGATCCTGGGCTACCTTGCTGACCTGCTCGGCGGCACGCCTAAAGGGCTGATGGCGCTGACGGCAGCGGTTGTGTGTGTGGTCGGGCATGTTGTGCACCGCCGGATTCTCGTGCGAGGCCTCGGCGCCACCATGACCTTCGCCTTTTTCACCGGCCTGGCCGCCGGGGTGTTCGTGTTGATCATTCGCGCCTTCTACGGCTACATGCCCGCCGGGCTGTGGGCCGACCTCGGGGTGCTGTTCGGTTCCGCGCTTCTGACCGGCCTCGCGGGGCCGGTGATGTTTCGGATTTCTCGGGCACTGGATACGCGGTTTGCGCGCACCTTGCGTGAACGGGACGTGGCCCTGGATGGGCGGATGCCGTAGGCCATGCTGATTCGTGGCGCACCAGGCTCCGGCCCCGCATTGATCGAGTTACATCGTCGGCTGCGCTGGGCGATCATCTTCGTCGGCGTCGCGTTCATGATTCTGGTTGGGCGCCTGTGGCAGCTACAGATCGTGCGCGGCGAGGCGTACTACGAGCGCACCCGCAAGAACATCGTTAAGCAGCGCTACATCTCGTCGGTACGCGGCAAGATCCTCGATCGCAACGGTGAGTCACTCGCGATCAATCGCGCCGCGTTCAACATCTATGCGTGGCCGAAGCGATTCAAGAAGGAACAGCAGCGCGAATTGATTCAGCTGCTCGGTCTCACCGAAGAAGAACAGAAGGGGATGCGCGAGCGCCTCGCCGTTGGCATGAAACGCAACGGCAACGAGTTCGTGATGATTCTCGAGGACCAGCCGGTGGATCGGGCTCATGTGGTCGAGCAGGAGTCGTATCGCTTGCGCGGCGTGCTCGTCCGCGCCCAAGCCTATCGCTTCTACCCCAACGGATCTCTGGCAGCCCATCTCATCGGCTACATGAACAAGATGAATGCTGCGGAGGTCGCCAAATATGTGCCGAAGGGGTCAGACGGCAACGAGCTCATCGGCCGCGAAGGCCTCGAGCGAATGTGGGAGAACTACCTGGTCGGCAAGCGTGGCATCGAGCGCTATGTGGTGAACGCCAAAGGACGGCGCGTCACTGGACCGGAGGTCAATGGGCTCATCGACGGACCGAAGTTCGAGTCGCCAGTCGCCGGTCACAACCTGGTACTCACCATCGACATCGGTCTACAGAAGTTGGCCGAGCGCGCTATTCGTCAGTACAAGGCTGCGGCGGTGACTGTGGTCGAGGTCGACACGGGCCGAGTGTTGGCGCTGGTATCAAAGCCGGCCTACGACTCCAACGTGATGAGTGGCCGACTCACCCGCGCCGAGCATGCGCTGATGGTCGCCGACCCGCGCAAGCCATTCTTGGATAAGACGCGCCAGCAGCACTATCCGCCGGGTTCTACGTTCAAATTCATCGCGGCGGTGACCGCGCTGGAGAGTGGCGACGTCGATCAGGACGAAAAGCTCGAGTGCGTGGGCGAGCACCAGGTTGGCAAGCGCACCTTCGGCTGCACGAGCAGCCACGGCAAGGTCAACATGAGCGAGGCCTTGCAGCGCTCTTGCAACGTGTATTTCTGGAAGTTGGCCGAGCGCATCGGTTTGGATCGCATGGCTCGGGTGGCCAAGGATTTCGGATTTGCATCGCGCACAGGTGTTGGTGGCGATGTCGCAGGTCGCATCCCGACCCGCCAGTGGTACGAGCAACGCACCAGTTTCAAAGTCGGTTACACATTGAACGCCGCGACGGGGCAGGGCGACGTCGAAGTCACCGTGTTGCAGTTGGCGATGGCCTACGCGGCAATGGCTAACGGTGGCAAGTTGTACGTGCCCCAGGTCGTGCGACGTGTGGTCACCGCTGGCGGCCGGCCGGTGTTTGACTTCAAGCCCCAGTTTCGCAGGGTCAGCGCTTCACGCGAGACGTTCGAGCTGATCGCTCACGGTATGTACCGGGTCGTCAACGAAGTCGGTGGCACCGCACACAAGTACGCGTTCAGTGAGCGGGTCACGTACGCGGGAAAGACCGGAACCGCTCAGGTGCGCGGCAAGAAGCGCCGCATCGAGTTCGCGGGGTGGCACCCCGATCACGATCACGCCTGGTTCGCCGGCTACGCGCCGGCCAAACAGCCCGAGATAGCAGTGGTTGTGCTCATCGAACACGGGGGGCCCGGTGGCAAGGTCGCCGCCCCTGTGGCCCGCCGGATCATCGAGGGCTACTTCGATCGCGTCAAACCCCGGCGCGCGGCTCGACTCAAGAAGGCCAGGCAGGCCAAGAAGGACAAGAAGGCCAAGAAGGCCAAGAAGGACAAGAAGGACAAGAAGGACAAGAAGGACAGACCGAGCGATCAGGACAAGAAAGCAGTTCTCACGGATCCAGGTAAGAAGAGCAGCCAATGATCCTCGGTTCGAAATCGTCTACGGCGGCCAAGGTCGGCGGCAAGGGCCTGCTCATGGCGGGCACCGATGTCACGACGTCGACGATTGGTAGTAGTCGGCTCAAGCGGTTCCTGGTCGGCGTCGACTGGCCGCTCATCGCCGTCGTCGCGTTGATCAGCGGCATCGGGCTGCTTAACCTGTACAGCGCGGTCTATCGCACGCCGCACCTCAGCAAGTTCAATCAGCAGCTTTACTGGTCCATCGTCGGTTGGGTCATGTTCATGGCCATCACGGCACTGGATTACCGCAACCTGCTCCGGCTGGCGTGGATCGTGCTCGCGTTTTCGGTGGTCGCCATGTTGGCGGTGGTGATCGTAGGTAAGACATCCAAAGGCGCCCAACGTTGGCTCAACTTCGGCTTTGCTCGCGTTCAGCCTACGGAGTTCGTCAAGATCGCCGTCATTCTGGCCATGGCCAAGTTGCTACACGATCGAGACGTCAGCCCCATTCCGATCAAGGCCACGCTGTTGCGCATCGCCGCGATCGCGTTTCCGATCATGCTCATCGCCGCGCAGCCCGACCTGGGCAGCTCGATTCTCACCTTGCTCATCGTGTTGTCGATCTCGTTCCTGGCCGCGCCGCGTTTGTGGCCGCCGGTCGTGGTCATTCTGGTTGGCCTGGCCATGTTGCCCATCGTCTGGGACAACATGCAGCCGTATCAACGGGCGCGCGTGGAGGCGTTCGCGGATCAGTCAGTCGACAAGTCGGGAGCCAACTGGCATACGCGCCAGTCTATTTTTGCCGTCGGCTCAGGCCAGATCACCGGAAAGGGCTACACAGAGGGGACCCAGAATCAGTTCAGTTTCTTACCCGAGCAATGGACCGACTTCCCGTTCTCCGTCTGGGCGGAGGAATGGGGGTTTCTTGGTTCTGTGTTCCTGCTGTTCCTGTTCTTGTTCCTGATTGTGTGGTGCATCAACGCGGCCCTGGGGGCGCGAGACAAGTTCGGCAGCGTCATATGCATCGGCGTCGCTGCCATGACCTTCTGGCACGTCGTCGTTAACGTTTGCATGGTCCTCGGAATGGCCCCGGTCGTCGGCGTGACCCTGCCACTGATCTCATATGGCGGCTCGTCACTTGTGACGTTCTTCATCGCACTCGGCCTGGTGTCGAGCGTTAGCCGACGTCCCCATAGCTAGCCGGCGACCCCGCTAGCGTGCCGAAACTGAAACAGCCCCGGCTGGTGGGCCGAGGCTGTTGCGCGTTGATGATTTGTTGACCGCTAGAGGTGCTTTTTGATCTCAGCGTCTAGCTTCGACTTGGGGACGGCTCCGACGATCTGACCGACTACTTCGCCGCCCTTGAACACGAGCAGGGTCGGAATGGACCGGATGCCGTATTTCTGGGGGACGCCTTGATGGTCGTCGATATTCATCTTGCCGACTTTGAGTTGGCCGGAGTACTCGTCCGCCAATGCCTCTACCGCTGGAGCGATTTGCTTGCACGGCCCGCACCAAACTGCCCAGAAATCCACGAGTGCTGGGACGTCAGAGTTCAGAACTTCGTTCTCGAAGTTTGCGTCTGTGAGCTCTACTGTTGAACCTGCCATAAAATAATCCCCTATCTGGAATGTGCTGCTGCTGGGTGTCTCGGGTCGTTAACGCCTATGTAATATCGAATTCGCGCCACTGCAAGACCCAGGGTTATACACCTCGAGTTGTGGATAGCACACCAAGGGAATATCATGGGGTTGTCATGGCCCGGCTATTCATCTCTCAGGAACGCTTGGACTCGTGGAGCGAAGACAATCGCGTCAAATTGGAAGGAGAGACGATGCATCTCAGCGAGATGAATCGCAGCTTCACCGTTAAGACCGCGGTACGATTTCTCAACGTGTCCGGGTCCGATGCCGATCCCCACGATCTCCTCGGCAAAGTAAAAGACGAGCTAGAGCTGGTCGAGATGGGGGCGGAGCACTACATGACCTCAGTAATTCTTGGAGACACGGCCTACGATGTACAGGTCGGCTTCATCGGAGTGCCGTTACCCGCGTAACGGTGAGGAGCGCGCTGTTTGTTCGGTGAATCTGCGCTGACCGTACTGGAAACGCTGAAGGCGCTGCCGACGTTGACGACCGCGCTAACAAGCGGGCTCGGCGCTGCCGCGCACACCACTTCGGTCTCGCCGGCGTTCTATCTCGCCATCGTGCTCTATGGAGTGTCGGCGCTGATGTACATCGGCGCCTTCACTAAGTCGCCAGACTGGGTCGTGCGCGCGGCCAAGTGGATCCTCGTTGTCGGCTTCGTCGCTCATGGTGCCGACATAAGCATGCGCGCCATCGACAAGGTCCACCCAGGGACGTCGGTTCGCGAAGCGCTCGGCTTCTTGTCCTGGGCCATCGTCGGCGGTTTCCTACTCGCTAGCGTTAAGCACCGACTCAACATTCTGGGCGCCTTCGTTGGGCCCCTCGGATTGGGCATCCTGGCCATGGCGCGCTTGTCGTCCTCGGGGAAAGGCACCGACGGGTTGACCACCCTGGGCCGCATCCATATTTCCATGGCGACCCTGGGCGTGGCGATCTTCGCCATCGCCACCGGACTCGCGGTGGTCTACCTGGTGCAAGAGCGAACGCTGAAGTCCAAGCGTTTCGACGGCGTGCTGTTGAAACGTGGTGTTGCCCTCGAGAGTCTCGATCGCCTGTCCCATCGACTCGTGCTCGTTGGCTTTCCCATATTCACCGCCGCTCTCATGCTCGGAGTCATCTGGGTATCTCAGCGCGCGAGTAGCTTCGACCGCCCCGAGTATCCGCTGGCGGCGATCACCTGGGCGGCGTTTGCCGCACTCATCGTTACGCGTACGACCTGGGGCTGGCGCGGGCGAAAGACCGCCTTGATGACGATCATCGGCTTCGCTGCGGCGATCGTGGTGTTCGCCATCTACTTCGTGCGGCGGGTGGTCTGACGATGGCTGGCGAGTTGTTCGTCGTCGGCTTGTCCTGGCGCACTGCCCCGGTTGCCGTGCGTGAAAAGCTGGCGTTTCGCGACGAGGAGTTGCCCAACGCCCTGGACGAACTACTCAGCTGCCCCGACATTAGCGAGGCCGTGGTCGTGTCCACCTGCAATCGGGTCGAGATCTTCGGCGCTATTCCAGCGACGGCGCCCACGTCGGCTCTCGCCGCGGCGACTGCCGAGGCGCGTGGGTTTTTGTCGCGTTCGCGGCACGTGTCGGCGGAGTCGTTGTCGAACTGCTTGTACGAGCACAGCGAGAACGAAGCGACCGGCCACATCTTCCGCGTGGCTTCCGCTCTGGACTCACTGGTCGTAGGCGAGACTCAGATTTTGGGCCAGGTGAAGAGCGCGTACGGTGTTTCGATGAACGCCGGCGTGATCGGCGGCACCCTGGGCCGATGCCTCGAGCGCGCGTTCAGTGTGGCCAAGCGCGTACGCACCGAGACCGCTATTAGTCGCGGCGCCGCCAACGTATCGTCGGTTTCCGTCGAGCTAGCGCGGCACGTGTTCGGCAGCCTCGATGGCAAGACTGTGCTCGTCGTGGGCGCGGGCAAGATGTCGGCGTTGGCCGCGCGGCATCTTCATGCCGACGGTGCGAGCTCGATTATGGTGACCAACCGGTCGCTGGAGAAGGCCGAGGCACTGGCGGACGAAGTTGATGGTCTGGCGAAGCCGTGGGAGCAGCTGCAATCTCATCTGGTCCTGGCTGACGTCGTCATTTCTTCCACCGCCGCGAGCCAACCGGTGCTTACCAAGAAGCTGATCAAGAAGGTCAACAAGAAGCGGCGCTACCGGCCGCTGGTGATCGTGGACATCGCTGTGCCTCGCGACGCCGAGGAGGCTGTCGGTAAGCTCGACGGTGTCTATCTGTTCGACATCGACGACCTCGAGCGGGTCGTCGCGTCGAATCTGAGCGAGCGCAAGAAAGAAGCCAACGCGGCGTTGCGCATCGTCGACGCCGAGGTGGAGAAGTTTCGCCACTGGCAACGCACGCAGAAAGTCGTGCCGACGATTCGCTCCCTGCGCAAACACTTCCAGGGCGTCGCAGCGAGTGAGGTCGACAAGGTGCTGGCCGAACTCAAGAAGAACGATTCGCCGGAGCAACAAGAGAAGCTCGTGCGACGTTTGGGCGAAGTCATCGTCAACAAGTTGTTGCACCTGCCCATGACCGCGCTGCGCTCCGGTGATGACCCCGAGATCGAACGCCTGGTCGCCGCGGCAGAGCGCTTGTTTTCGTTATCAGAAGACGAACAAGCCGACGACGACGCGGCCTAGCCGCGACGCTACGCCTGCATGTCGATGTAGAACCACGGATTCTTCTGCCCGTCCTGGGCGTTTTGTCCGTGCACTTCGAATTTGTCCTGCTGCGGCGTGCTCCACAGTTGGTAGTGGGTAACGGTCAGGTAGACGCCGCCGCGCTTGTAGTCCAAGACGACTTTGCTGTTGTGGCTGTCGTTGAGGATTCCAGCTCCGGTGTATTCAACGAAGCCAATCGGACTGTCCGTATCGGAATCGACGTTGCCGGGTTTCTTGGACGTGTCCTTGTAGTGCTTCTCCATCGCCGTCGCGTTGGCCGGGGTCGCGTCGTCGGATGCCGCGGGCAACGAGCCCCGGGCGTTCAGGTGCCAGCTGCGCATGGCGCCTTCGTTGTTGGAGGTGATCGTCTTGTCCTGCACCTCTTTGGCGCTGCGGTTATCGAGTGTGCCGCCGGCGTGCCACGACGCATAGATGTCGCGGAGAAGCCGCCGCAGTCCAACGGGCAGACCGGCCTTGGCGGTGCTCCATGGCAGCTCGGGGATTTCCGGCATGTCCTTGGATTGGGGTTTTCGGGTACCACTCACCGGCAGCGCGTTGAGCCCGCCGAGGGCTTTCTTTTCGTTGTCCCAGTTGTCGTCCGCGGTCTTGTCGTACTTGTTGGGCAGGTTCTGGCTGACGTCGAGGGCGGCGTTGATCGCGGTCACCGCTTTGTCGAGCAAGCCTTTTAGAGCGGTCATCTCCAGGGCGGTGGGCGGTGTCGCGGCGGCCCTCGCCGCAGCGGTGGCGGCTTTGACGGCCGCTTTCGCCGTGGCAATCAAGCCATCATCCGTGCAGTACGACTCGACCGTCTTGTACTCCGTCATGATCTCGAAGTCTTCGAAGTACGTCTTCATCAGGGCTTTGGTCGGCGCGCGGTCACCGAGCCACGAGCTGTAGTTCTCGACGATCTTGCATTGCACGGCCGCGCTGCCACCTGCCGAAGACGGGCCCAGTAGATCACTGGCGTCCTTGCCCGCGACGACCCGGTCCGCAACTGCATCTGCATGGCTTTCATAGGAGTCGCCCGCTTGACCGACGCCGCCTTCGAGTTGCACCCCGGCGCGTTGTTGCACGACGTGAGCGGCTTCGTGGGCGGCCGTGTGAAGAGTCGGCTCACTTTTGAACGCGACCTGGTTGCCAGTGGCGAACGCTTCGGCGCCCATGGCCGTGTTTGCCTTGGCCGCCGCGCCGCCGACGTGCGCGCGCACCGAGCTAACGTCGTGGTCGCCGAAGCTGTTCTGAATAGCGTCACCGTGGGGCAGCGACTGGCCGGCACCGGACACGCCTTCAGACGCGGCCGCATGCACATCCCCTGATTCGGGGCCTGAGGCTATCTTCTGAACAGCTGCGAGGGTTCCGCCGAACATATCGACCAGTGTCGGAGCATCTGCCGCTTTTTCGGTGCCCGCCGCGGGCGCGCTGCTATCGCTCTTTGCCTGCACTGGCGACTGGCCATAGCGCTGCACAGAGCGCGGCGCTTTACCGGGGCCCTTTGCAATCGCGTCAGGCCTGGACGCCTGCTTGGCCTGCTGTTGCTGGTTGTCGCGATCGAGCTGAGTTGTGAATGAGTCGGACACGTCCCGGGCATTATACGGGAGCCGCAGGCCGATCTTCCCGATAGCATCCAGCTTTTACTCCCCGGTGTCTCGGACGTGTACAATGCGAGCGCATGTCCCGACTCACGATTGCCACCCGCGGTAGCAAGTTGGCGCTTTGGCAGGCCAACCACACCCGTGACGCATTGATCGCAGCGTCTTCAGATCTCGAGGTAGAGCTACTCGTGCTCAAGACCACCGGCGATAAGATCCTCGATCGCCCGCTGTCGGAAATCGGCGGCAAGGCGCTGTTCGTCAAAGAGATCGAGGAGGCGTTGCTCGATGGTCGCGCGCAGATCGCCGTGCATAGTATGAAGGACGTTCCAGTCGAACTGGCGCCCGGGTTGTTCATGTCGGCTACCACCAAGCGCGCCGATCCGTTCGATGCGTTGTGCACTCGCGATGGCTCGGGCCTCGAGGCCCTGCCCCAGGGAGCGACAGTTGGAACGTCGAGCTTGCGCCGAGGGTGTCAGCTTCTCGCCAAGCGCCCCGACCTGAAGATCGAACCGTTGCGCGGCAACGTGCCCACGCGTCTGGGCAAACTCGACGACGAACAGTACGACGCGGTGGTGCTCGCCGCGGCGGGTTTGACTCGTCTCGGTCACGCCGACCGCATCAGCGAGCGACTGTCGGCGGAGGTTTGTCTACCGGCCGTTGGTCAGGGCGTGCTGGGCATCGAAACCCGCGAAGACGACGACGAAACATCGGCCCTGGTCCGCGGCGCGCTTCACGACGAAGAGGTCTGCTTCCGAGTTGTCGCCGAAAGGGCGTTCCTGGCTCGGCTGGGTGGTAGTTGCAAAACACCTATCGCCGGTTTCGCCGAAGTGCTGGGAGGCCAGCTACAACTCGATGGGCTAGTTGGCAAACCTGACGGGACCGTGATTCTGCGCGCGCAGAAGGTGGGTATTCCATCGGATGCGGAGTCCATTGGCGTCGCTTTGGCGGAAGAGCTGCTGGCTCAGGGCGCGGCGCCAATTATTGAAGCGTGTCAGGGCTGACACGCGCGCTTATCGAAGCGACAGGTTTTTTTGCCCGACTACATATGGCGCGCTAAAATTTGCGAAGCGTGTCTCGTTTGTCCATTTACGTCGCGCTGGTGACCGTCGCAACCGCGGGTTGTGCGGGTAGTCAGCAGAATTCAATGCAGAAGAACCGGCTGCTCTCTGCCCAGGTAGCGCAGTTGCGCGCCGAGGCGCGTGCAGATCGCAACAAGCTGCGCGATCTGAGGAACGAGAACTTCCTGCTCAAGGATCGAATCGACACGGCGAAGGTCGAGCGCACTCGTATCGGCATCCCCAAGTTGCCGGTTGAGACTCGCCGACCTGATCCGACGACGACGACTACCGCCGCGGCCAACAACAGTCGTCCCGGTTATCAGGTCGTCGGCGTGGATCGCCACGGCTCCGAGATCGTCTACGTCGGTGCTGCGTCGCGAAACGACAGTATTCGGCCGAAGATCACCGGTCACGGCAGTCCTGAGCGAACCCGATCAGGACGCAGGTTGGAGTCGGTGCCCGTCGTGACCGATCGACTGCCGGTTAGTAAGTCGATTCCGACCATTCAGAATCAGTTGAACAAGACGACGACCCGGGTCACCGGACCGGTCAGCGATCCACAGACGGACTACCAGCGCTACTACCGGGCGCTGCGCGCGGGCAATCACGCATATGCCATTACCGGATTCCGTAACTTCATCAAACGCTATCCGCGTCACGACTACGCTGACAACGCCCAGTACTGGTTGGGCGAGGCGTTCTACGATCGCAAGGACTACGACAAAGCGCTCTCGGAATTTCGTCGCGTGGTCACCCGTTACCCTCGCGGTAACAAGGTTCCCGACGCGCTGCTCAAGATCGGTCTCACATACACGTCGCTCAAGCAGCCAGCCAAAGCTCGGTCGACGTTCAAGCAGATCGTGACTGTCTATCCCAAGGGTCGCCCGGCCGAGCTGGCCAGCGCTCAACTCGCCAAGCTCTCGAAGACTCAGTGAAGGAAGTACGACCTATGTCTATTCGCCCACTCACCGCGTTATTTGTCACTGCCGGCCTGATTGTGCCTCTTACGGCTGATCTGGGCTCGGCGCACGCGCAGGTTCCGACGGTCAGCCCGGGCGGTGGATTGTCCAATCCGGCCGCGCCGCCACCTCGGCCGGTAGCCAAGCCGACACCGATCATCGTCAACGTTCCTGGCGCCAAGGGCGGTGGGGATGGCAAGACGGGTGGCACGACGGCACCAGACACCACGGCCAAGGGCGGCGTGTTTCATCTCGACGAGTATTCGCGCAGTCGCAATCGTTGGTCGAAACGTTCCCACGGACCGATTCCCGAGCTGCACGTCGTTCGTAAGGGCGACACCCTATGGGACCTATCCTGGTACTACTTCAGCAACCCCTGGGAGTGGCCCAAGATCTGGTCGTACAACGCGAGCATCACCAACCCGCACTGGATTTACCCGGGTGACCTGGTCCGGCTATACGCCAAAGGGACGTACCCGAAGGTATCGCGCAAGGACCCGATCGGCGTGCGCACTCAGCCGCGAGCTGGTAGCACCTCGGTGTCGTTGCGTCAGTTGGCCTTCGTGAATCAGGACAAACTCAAGTACGCCGCTCAGGTAACGGGCTCGGTGGACGCGAAGCTCCTGCTGTCTCGCGGCGACATGATCTACCTGCGCTATCCCAAAGGTAAGCCGCCGCGCGTTGGCCGTCGCTACGCCATCTATTCGCCGCGCAAGCCGATCAAACACCCGGTGTTGCGAACCAAAGGCAACAAGAAGAAGACCGTAGGTGCCTACGTACGCATCCTCGGTGAGCTCGAAGTGCTCAGCGTAAAGAAGGGCAAGCGCGCCCGGGCCGTGATCAAGGAGTCCGTCGATGTCATCGAACGCGGCGCCCTGGTTGGTCCGCTGCAGCAGACGTTCAAGGTCGTGCAGCCCACGCGCGCCGTGCGCAACCTGCAGGCGTACGTCATCGCCCTTCTCGATACCGATCAAATAAGCGGCTCCGGCCAGCTGATCTTCGTCGACGCCGGAAAGAACCAAAAACTTCGCGTCGGCAATCGTATGTATGTCATCCGTCGCGGCGACGCGTACGCGGGAATCATGAAGCCGGGCCAGAACGTGGGCCAGGACGACCGTCGCTTCCCCGCTCGGGCCGTGGCCGAAGCCACCGTAGTGCAGGTCGGCAAGAGCACCTCGGTGCTGATGCTGACGGCGTCGCTGAAAGAAGCATCGGTCGGCGACATCGTCCTGATGCGCAAGTCCAAGTAGCCGACAAGGACGGATAACCGACGAGAAGTATTGGGCGTCTATCCGTCCACTTGACGACGGCTCGTCTGCTGGCTAGACCGTGACCCTCGTGGAGCTGCGCGCGGTCAATACAATTCGTCCCGGCGACCTGGGCTATCCAGGGCGGCTGGGTGACGTCTCTGATCCGCCGTCACTTCTGTACGTGCTCGGGACGCTTGTCAGCAGCGATCGATCGATCGCTATCGTTGGTAGTCGCGCCGCCTCCAAGCGCGGCACCGCGTGTGCGCGACGCATCGCGTGCGAGCTGGTCGGGCTTGATTCCGTGGTTGTTTCCGGAGGCGCGCTGGGCATCGACACCGCCGCGCACGCCGGCGCACTTGATGGCGATGGTTCGACGGTGGCCGTATTGGGAACAGGCCTGGATGTCGCCTACCCGGCACGTAACGCGCGACTGTTCGACACGATTCGCCGCAGAGGTGGCGCTCTGGTCACGCCATATAAAGAAGGCGCTCAGCCGCTGCCCCATCATTTCTTGCGGCGGAATCGCATCATCGCTGGTCTCAGCGACGCGGTCGTCGTCGTCGAAGCCAGTGCTCGTTCGGGTTCTTTGCACACGGCGAGAGCCGCGCGCGCATATGGCCGCACGGTCGTAGCGGTGCCGGGGTCGCCGGGAACCGAGTGGCTGATCTCGACAGGTGCCGCGGTGGCGGAGTCCGCTGAAGACGTACTGGCGGCCCTGGGCGGTCGGCCACGTCGACCGGACATCGTGTTGCCAGAGGCTGGGAGCGAGCGAAATCTCGTGCTGTTGGCACTCGGCGGTCGGGTCGGTCGAAACCCGAGTGAGCTGAGCAACGACACTGGCGTGAATCCGCGCCGGGTCAACCAGCACCTCCTCGGTCTCGAGCTGAGCGGCCTGGCTGTATCGCTGCCCGGGTGTACCGGGTATGTCCAGTCCCCGCTGGCGCACGAGCTACTGGCACAGACTACCAACCACACATAACCAAACCGCCGCTACAGCGAGTTGTAGCTACGCACCATGTTGTTGAATGACGCGACGACTTGTTTGGGCGTCCCCGATGCACGAGCCAGTTCCTTGCCGGCGAGAGCCAGCTGGTCAACGCTGCTGAGAAAGCGGCGGAAACGCGCGGCTTGAATTGCCTTCTGCGGGTTGCTCTTGAGATGTGTCCGCAAAGAGCTCGCGTTGGACACTAGGCGCTTCGCGTTGTTCGATAGTGATGTGTTGTTGGATTGTTTGGTCGCGTGTGACCGCGCGTTTGCCAGCAGATTCTTGCCGGCGATCATGGAGTCCAGGAGCAGGTAGTCCAGCTTTCGTGCCGGGTCGTTCTTGAGTTTGGCCAGCTTCGACTCTTCGAGCTTCACCTGGACACCGGTCACTGCTTGATTCAGGGAACGCCGGGCAGCCGCGTAATCGTTGGTCGCGGTCATCAGCGGACCGTGCATCAGTTTTGCCTTGGCAAACTTGTCGTCTTTGTAGTCCTTTTGGCTGTAGTAGGCGCGGGCGGATTCGATCTTCAGTGCGAGCTGTTTCACTGCTCGGGCGTACTTCGAGGCGGCTGCTTCGAGGCCAGGCAGTTTCGGAGTGGTTGACGCGATCGACTTCGCCGCGGTCGCACACTTTTCTGGGTCGGCCCACAGTTTGTTGACTGTCGGTCCGCGCACTGGTTTTTCTGGGAACGTCTTGGCCCCTTTGGTGACGTACATGTAGTCGCGGAGGCTCGTCTGTACAGTTTTGGCGAACGGGTTGAGGCACCACTTGATGACCGCGCTGAGCTCGGCGGCCACGCCATTGTCCGCGGCGGCGTTTTCGTTAGGCCGGGTGCTGGTGCTGGTGTGGCTTGGCTCGTCGTTGTTTCCCTTGTTGTCAGCATCACCACCGGAGCTGCAGCCAAAGAACACCGCCAATACTGCTACCGCACTGATCAACCTGATGCGCATCATCTAATCTCCGTTCGTTCGCTAAGTGGCGAAGGCGCACAATGCGCCCTCAGCTAGCTAGAGAAGCCGGGACGGCGATGTGATCGAAAAAAGCGACAAGGTCGGCTAAGGGGCGAAGACTATAGGGTATGGTCAGTCCCCGCTGGCGCACGAGCTGCTGGCGCAGACTGAATCATGTCCTGGCAACCGCAGGTAACCGTTATCGGCGCTGGCTTAGCTGGCTGTGAAGCCGCCTGGCAACTGGCCAAGCGCGGCGTGCGGGTGTCCCTGGTCGAAATGAAACCGGCCGAGATGTCGCCGGCCCACCAGACGCCGCTGTTGTGTGAGTTGGTGTGCAGTAATTCGCTGCGCTCGGATGACGCCAACGCCCCGGCGGGTTTGCTGAAGCGCGAGCTGCGTCAGGCCGGCTCGATCGTCATCGAGTGCGCGGACCGGTTTTCGGTTCCCGCGGGCTCGGCGCTGGCCGTGGAGCGTTTCGGCTTCGGTCGCGCGGTGACCACAGAGCTCGCCCTGCATCCAAACATTCGACTCGAGCGCAGGGTCGTCGATGAGTTGCCCGATGGTCCGGTGATCGTTGCCACAGGTCCGTTGACTGGCGGTTCATTGGCCAAGCAGATTCGCGACATGCTCGGTGGCGACCGGCTGTACTTCTACGACGCGATCGCACCTATCGTCGCGGCCGACAGCGTCGACCCCGAGTTTTCGTTTCGCCAATCGCGCTGGGACAAAAACACAAAAGACACATCGGACGATCGCCAGGCGGGTGCCGAGGGCGACTACATCAACTGTCCGCTCAACGAGACCCAGTACTACGAGTTGGTTCATGCCATCGCCGGCGGGCGGAAGGTCTTGCCCCATCAGTTCGAGGAGCCACGGTTCTTCGAGGGTTGCTTGCCAATCGAAGTCATGGTCGGGCGCGGCGACGACGTGCTCCGCCACGGACCGATGCGCCCAATCGGTTTGACCGATCCAGCCACGGGCAGGCGTCCGTTCGCCGTGGTGCAGCTGCGCCCAGAGAATCGCTATTTGACGTCGTACAACCTGGTCGGGTTTCAAACGCGGCTGGCCTACCCGGAGCAAAAACGGATTCTGTCGATGATTCCGGCGCTGCATAAGGCAGAGTTCCTGCGCTACGGATCGATTCATCGCAACACGTTCATCGACTCGCCAACGTTGCTCGGCGACGAGTTGGAGCTGTTGAGTAGCCCCAACGTGCGCTTCGCCGGCTTGATCTGCGGTGTCGAGGGATACATCGAGTCGTGCGCCATGGGCCTATTGGTGGCGCTGTTTACCGAGGCGCGCCTGCGTGGTGCTAGCTGCCCGGCGCCACCGGTGACCACCGGTTTTGGTGGTCTGCATCATCACGTGACTCGCGACCGGGAGCAGGGACAGAAGTACTCGCCGACCAACATCAACTTCGGACTGCTGCCCGGGCTCAACGTAAAGGCGAAGAAGCGCGATCGCAAACGCATGAAGGCCGAGCGCGCCGACGTCGACTTCGGCGTTTGGCTCCAGGAGCTGGACTCGAACGGCGGGGAAGGGCAGCGCCATGAAGGATAAGATTTGCGTCGTGACCGGCGCTTCGTCTGGAATCGGCAGAGCCGTCGCCGCTGGTTTTGCGGCCGCCGGGGCAACGGTGGTTGGTGTGGCGCGTCGGTTTAGCGATGAGCCCATCGGAGACAGACTCGCCCCTGGCACGGTCATCGAAGTCGCCCTGGACGTCACCGACGAGAGCGCAGTGATCGCACGCTTTGCGGAGCTGTCCCGAGTCGACGTACTCATTAACAACGCCGGCGGTGGCACCTTCGCGCCGGTCGTGGACGACACCCTCGCCCAACTGCGCGCCATGTTAGACGCGCACATCGTCGGCACGTTCTTGTGCAGCCGCGCGGCGCTACCGCTGATGAGCGACGGCGGCCACATCATCAACATAAGTTCGAGCGCGGCCAAGCAGACCTTCGCTGGATGTGCGGGCTACACCGCGGCCAAAGCAGGGCAGGCGGCCTTCGGTCGCGTTCTGCGCGAGGAAGCGCGCGAGCACAACGTGCGCGTGACCAACCTGTTTCCGGGCGCGGTGGACACGGCGATCTGGGACGACAAGCCCGGCTTCGACCGCAGTGCAATGATGAAGCCCGAGGAACTGGCCGAGCTAATGATCGACGTGATCAAACGACCGGGCCTCGGCGTAGAAGAGTTAGTAGTGTCGCCTCCCGGCGGCAGCCTGTAGCGGCACGCCGTACCGTCAGCTGAGCGCGCGCGGCTGGAACAGTTTGTTCGCGCACAACTCGACGAGCTCGCGCAGATCTGTTTTTTGTACGAAGTCCTGAATGACACCCTGGTCGACCAGCGAGAGCAGGTCCATGGGCGGCGTTGCGGAGAACAGGATGCGATGCACGTCCGGATGAAACACTTCCACGTGAGCAAGCAACTCGACCCCGGACGGACCGGGCATCTGGTTGTCACTGATCACTACGTCGAAGTCGTGTTTGCTGAGCAGATCCTTGGCGTCTTCGGCGTTACTCGCCTGGGCGATCTTGTGTTGACGGAAGATGCGCAGGAGCAGTTGGCGCATGCTCGGCTCGTCGTCCACGATCAGGATCGTCATGGTGCGCCTTCTGGCCTGGTAGCTATCTCCCTGGCCGGTACCCGCGGCGAACAATGGCGGCTTGCGTTGGTCTGTGCTCATCACGACAACCGGTAGTGCAAGCGCCCTGCCATCGCTGTGACACGTTGACCGCGCAGTGATTTCAGGCGTGTAGCCGTCACATCGGATTGCCCGGTTAACGTCGGTGTCACAGTGCCGCACGCGGCAAACTGAGTGTGTGTCAGCGCGCCGCTAGCGATAGCCGTTGGGATCGATGTCGTGCTTCTTGAGCCAGCGATAGACCTGGGTCCGGTCTTTGCCGAGGAACGCCGCTACCTCTTTGACGTTGCCACTGAACTTCTCGACCAGCTGCTGGAGTTCGCGCGCGGTCGGGGTCTCGCCCTTGGGCGGCAGATTGTTCGGCAGATCGTCCAGGGTAGGCCGGTCGGAGCTGGCTGAATCTCTGGTCTTCATCGCTTCGGGAAGATCATTGATCGATAGCTTTGCGCCGTCCGGATGGCTGACCAGGAGCCTGCGGACCAGCGCCGATAGCTCGCGTACGTTGTAGGGCCAGCGATGCAACGCCAGGGCCTCGAAGGTCGAGCCCTTCATGGTCAGTTCGGTTCCGCTGCCGTGCATCGCCGTGAAGTGTTTCCACAACGGGAACACGTCTTCGGGCCGGTCGCGCAGAGGGTCGATACTGACGATCCACTCGGCGAGTCGCGCGTACAAGTCGGCGCGGAATTCACCCTGGGCGACGCCTTGCTCCAGGTCGCGGTTTGTCGCGGCCACGACCCGCACGTCGACCTTCACCGGCTTGGACGCGCCGACCGGACGGATCTGCTTCGTCTCCAGCGCGCGCAACAGCTTGGCCTGGGTATCGGTCGCCAGTTCGCCCAGCTCGTCGAGAAACAACGTGCCGCCGTCGGCCGCGCGGAACAGGCCGCGTTGCTCGGTGTCGGCTCCGCTGAACGCGCCTTTGACGTGGCCGAACAGCTCGCTCTCCACCAGCTCACTCGGAATCGCCGCGCAGTTGAACGCGACCAGATCGCCCTTTGCGCCGCTCATGTCATGAATGGTCTGAGCGACCAGCTCTTTGCCGGTGCCGGTCTCGCCGAGGATGAGCACGCTCATGTCCGAACGCGCGGCGCTCGCCGCCATCTCGATCGTCTGGCGCAGGGAAAGACTCGCGCCGCGAAACAGGCCATCGCTCGGCGCCGACCAACCGTCCGCGTTTGCGTCGTAGGGCGCGAAACGAAACACCGTGTCACCGATGCGAAGGATGTCGCCGGAATTCAGCAGCTCGCGCTGAATCTGTTTGCCGTCCAGGTGGGTCCCGTTGCTGCTGCGCAGGTCGCCGAGTAAGTGACGTTCGCGCACCGGGGACCAGGTGATCTCTGCGTGGGCTTTGGATACGGCCGGGTCGGTTACCGACAGATGTTCGTCGCCGACCTTGCGGCCGATCTGGAGCGTCTCTTCACCCAGCCGGCGCACATAGCCGTTCAGCCGCTCGTCGGGTGTATGGAGCACGTACAACGCGTACGTGATCGCTACCCGCGGCGTCCCCTCGTCTTGCTGCACTGTGTCGACAGTCGACACACTTGGCCGTTTAGCCATGCGTATCGTCAGCGTAACAAAGAAACTTCGCCCGCGCGGGGGTTGATTGGTACTTTTGGTGGCAGTGGATTGGGCCAGCGCAGTTCTGGAATTTCGCGACTACCTGGCGGTGGAGCGGGCGTACTCGCCCAGAACCACGAGTGCCTACCTGCGCGACCTCGAGGAGTTTCGCCGAATTTTCAACGAGCGCGAAGGCCGGGACCCCAAGCTCAAGAAACTGGATGCAACAGACATTCGCGCCCACCTGGCGGCGCTGTTTGGCCGCAACGACGCGTCGACGATTTCGCGAAAACTGTCGAGCCTGCGCGGCTTCTTTCGTTTTCTGGTTGCCCGCGACGAAGTCGAATCGAATCCCGCCCGGGTCGTGCGTTCACCCAAGCGCCGCCGTGCGCTGCCCAAAGCGCTCGATGTCGACGCCGTGTTTCGGCTGATCGACGCGCCTCCAGCCTCAGCGAGCGGTGAGGTCAGCGATAGTAAGCAGGTTCTGGCGTTGCGCGATCGCGCGCTGCTCGAAGTCCTCTACGGTGCCGGCCTCCGCGTTTCCGAGTGTTGCGGTCTCGATGTGGACGATATCGACCGCGATCGCTTCGGCAAGCGGGGCGCGCTGGTGAAGGTGCGTCGAGGTAAAGGTGCGAAGGAGCGACTGGTGCCCCTGGGCAGTCAGGCCGAAAATGCCATCGCGGCCTACCTACCTCATCGGTCAGTGCTACTCGCGGCCGCCAAGAACGGGCGGGCATGCTCGGCGGCACTATTTCTCAACTTTCGCGGCGGTCGGCTGAGCGCGCGATCGGCTCAGCGACTCGTGTCACGGCATGCGGCAACCATCGGCGCCGAAGCGACTCCTCATGCGCTGCGACACTCGTTTGCTACCCATCTGCTGGATGGCGGGGTCGATCTGCGCTCGATTCAGGAGCTTTTAGGACATTCGAGCCTTGCGTCGACCCAGGTCTATACACAGGTTTCAGTTGATCGCCTGATGACGGTGTACGACGCCGCCCATCCTCGCGCTCGCCTCAAGACCGACAAGTCCTCGAAAAAGTAAACGTACCCTGGCTACCTCGCGCCGCTTGGCTCGCGGTGCCGCTGATGGTAGGAAGCAGGCACGATGAAGCAGCCAAAGATTCGCTCCACGACTATTCTGTCGGTTCGCAAAGGCGGCAAGGTCGTTGTCGCCGGCGACGGGCAGGTTTCCCTCGGCGACACGGTCATGAAGGGGGGCGCTCGCAAAGTGCGCTTCATCGCCGATGGCACCGTGTTGGGTGGTTTTGCCGGCTCGGCAGCTGACGGCATCGCCTTGTTCGAGAAGCTCGAAGTCAAAGTGCGCGAGCACAGCAACCTGCGCCGGGCGGCCGTGGAGATGGCCAAAGATTGGCGCATGGATCGGGTAATGCGCCGGCTCGAAGCAATGCTCATCGTCGCCGATGCGGAGCAGACGTATCTGCTGTCTGGAACCGGTGATGTTATCGAGCCTGACGATGGCGTCGTGGCTATCGGCTCGGGCGGCTCGTACGCTCTGGCCGCGGCGCGCGCGTTGGTGCAGCACTCGGACCTGTCGGCGAGAGCCGTCACCGAAGCGGCCCTGAAGATCGCTGGCGACATCTGCATCTACACCAACCACACGCTCACAATCGAAGAAATCGAATCGAGAAGCTAAGATGGATAGCAGTCACATTTCCAAGCTCACCCCCGCCGCCATCGTCGAGCAGCTCGATCGCTACATCGTCGGTCAGGTCAATGCCAAGCGCGCCGTCGCTGTAGCGTTGCGTAACCGCTGGCGTCGCCAGCAGGTCGAAGGCGATCTCAAGGAAGAGATTGCGCCCAAGAACATCATCATGATCGGACCGACCGGCGTCGGTAAGACGGAGATTGCGCGGCGCCTGGCGAAACTAGCCGCGGCGCCGTTTCTCAAAGTAGAAGCCTCCAAGTTCACCGAGGTCGGTTACGTGGGGCGCGACGTCGAGTCCATCGTGCGCGATCTCATGGAGCTGTCGATCAAACTGGTGCGCGACGAAGAGTCCATCAAGGTGGCGCCCAAGGCGAAAGAAGCTGCCGAGGAACGGTTGCTCGACTTGTTGCTGCCGCAGCGGGCCATGTCCTACTCGGATCGGCCCACCCATCAGCATGCTCACGGTTCCGAGGAGAGCGCGTCGGCTCAGGAAGATGTGGACGACAACCGATCACGCACCCGGGAGAAGCTGCGCAAGTTGCTCCGCGACGGCAACCTCGACGAGCGTGAGGTCGAAGTAGAGATCCAGGAAGACTCGAGCCCATTTCTGCAGATCTTTGGCGGCCAGGGGGTCGAGGAGATGGGGCTTGGTGGTCTCAAGGACATGATGGGCAACATCGGCAAGAAGACCAAACGCCGCAAGATGCGCATCCCCGAGGCCATGGACGCGCTGGCCAAACAGGAGACCGAGCGCTTGATGGACCATGACTACGTCCAACGAGAAGCCGTCGACCGCGCCGAAAACGCGGGCATCGTGTTCCTGGACGAAGTGGACAAGATCGCCGGTGGTTCGGCGGGCAAGCACGGGCCGGATGTGTCACGCGAGGGCGTGCAGCGCGACTTGCTGCCGATCGTCGAAGGTGCCACCGTGACCACCAAGTACGGCGTCGTGCGCACCGATCACGTGTTGTTCATCGCCGCCGGTGCGTTTCACACGGCCAAGCCGAGCGACTTGATTCCCGAACTCCAGGGACGCTTCCCCATTCGCGTCGAGCTCGAGCCCCTCACGGACAAGGACTTCGTGCGTATCCTCACCGAGCCGCGCAACGCGCTGACCAAGCAGTATCAAGCGCTGCTCGCCACCGAGAACATCATCATCGAGTTCGAGGATGGCGCAGTCGCCGAGCTTGCGCGGATTGCTCAAGAGGTCAACACGCGGACCAACAACATCGGCGCTCGCAGGTTGCACACGGTCCTGGAACGGCTACTCGACGAGCTGCTGTTCTCGGCGCCGGACATCGGTGCGCAGACGGTGAAGATCACAGCGGGCTACGTCACCGATCGTCTAGACGAGTTGGTCAAAGACGAAGACCTGGCCAACTACATCCTTTAGTGCGAGCGCTTGGGCGCTCGCCGCTGAAGGCTCTGTGCATTTCGGGCGGTTCGTGTAGCTAAAACGTCGTGCCCGCGTCCGAGGCATAGACAGGACAAGACACTGGTGTCTTCACCATGAGGGCACCAGAGGGATGTGCTCGGACGCGAAACACGACGAGGTGATACGGAGCAATCCGCGTACCAACGTCGGAGCAGCGAGAAGAGTACGCAACTAACCGTTATCGCGTTAGCGTCCGTCGCACCGGTGTTCCATGTGGTGTACCAGTCCCTGGCCCACGAGCACACGTACGCTCGGCTCTACTTGAAGGTAAACACGAGGCCGCCGATGAGCGCGTAGTACTTGCGCACTTGCTCGGTCTTGTATGTCTTGGTGTACGTGCCGGCCACAACGAGGCCGCCGCTTTTCATGAAGTGCAGCTCGAGGGCGGTCGCAGCGACGGTCACCGGGATCACGTCGTCCGTTGACGTCTCAGCCGGCCGGCCCATGTCATCGCGGAACTTGCGGGTGGAGTGCTCATACGCGACGCCGCCACCTGCCGACGCCCACAGGCGTGCGAAACCGGTTCCGAGGACGAAGCGCGGTCCCATGCTCGCGACACCGAAATGCGATTCGTAGGTTTCGAGTGGATCCAGCGCGCCCAGGCGGCGCGGAATTGGCGAGTATTCACCCTGGACCTCGATGCCAAGTCCGATTTTGTGAGTCCAAGAGACCCGCAGACCGGTAGTCAGCGCGGCCTTGTGGGTATCCGCCATTGGGCCCTGGGGGCTCAATACGCCACCCTGGAAGGTCACACTCCAGTAGGACGCGTGCTTCTTCTTCTTCTTCGAGTCGGCGGATGCCGGCCTCGCGGTCAGCGCCGCGGTAACGAAGAGTGCCGCCGCGATCGCGGTGGCCATGACTGCGCTTCTCCCAACCAAGCTGGGCCAATGGTACCCCGCTGGGGCCCAAGACGCCATGTGATCTAGGCACAGGGTCACCTCACGGGTAGTATCTCCGTTCGGCTGTGCAGAAGGTAATCGACAAAGCGCGCGTTCTTATAGAAGCCTTGCCCTTCATCCGCGAGTTTCGCGGACGAACGGTGGTCGTTAAAATCGGCGGCGCGTCTCTGGAGAATCTCGAGCTGAGGCGGGGCTTCGCCGAAGATGTGATCCTTCTATCGTGGGTTGGCATCAAGGTCGTGGTCGTGCACGGCGGCGGTAAGCAGATTTCTCACATGCTGGATCGCCTGGGCCTGCAGCCGACCTTCGTCGATGGTCTGAGAGTCACCGACGACGCGGCGTTGGAAGTCGTTGAGATGGTGCTTGGCGGTTCGCTCAATCAAGAATTGGTCCGCCTCGTCAACAACTTGGGCGGCAGCGCCGTTGGTTTGACCGGCAAGGATGGCCGGCTGGCTCGCGCCCGGCGTGGAGTGGATGAGCCCAACCTCGGCCTTGTCGGTCATGAACCCATGTTCGACCGCAGTGTCGTAGATCATCTCATCTCTGACTTCACGCCCATCATCGCGCCGCTCGCGGTCGGTCCGGATGGCGAGACGCTCAATGTCAACGCCGACGTGTTTGCTGCGCGGCTCGCGGTATCCCTTGAAGCCGAAAAGCTAATGCTGCTTACGGACGTGCAAGGTGTGCAAGATGCAGATGGTCAGCTGATCACCAGCATCGACGCTCCGCGGGCCGAAGAGCTGATCGGCGGCGGCGTGATCAAAGGCGGCATGATTCCCAAAATCCAAAACGCGTTGGACGCGTTGGCCGCCGGTGTACACAAGGTGCACATCGTCGATGGTCGATTGGAGCACGCTTTGCTCCTCGAGATATTCACCCAGGCGGGTGTTGGTACCCAGGTAGTAAACGAAGGTGACGAGTCATGAGCGCATCGGAAAACCAGGCTGAACTGTTCGACGTAGCGAAACGCGTCTTGATCCAGAATTATCGCCAACAACCGATGGTCATGGAGCGAGGCGCGGGCTGCGAGCTGTGGGACGTGGCCGGCAACCGTTTCCTGGACCTCACCGCGGGAATCTCCGTGTGCTGTTTAGGCCACTCGCACCCGATGTTGACGGCGGCTCTTCGGGAGCAGGCTGGCCGTCTGTTGCACACCTCGAATCTGTACTACATCGAGCAGCAGGTGCACGCGGCTCAGGCTATCGCCGATCGCTGTTTCGCCAAACGCGTGTTCTTCTGCAACTCGGGCGCCGAGGCCAACGAGGGCGCGCTCAAGTTGGCGCGCCGCTACCAACACGTAGTCGCCGAGCGACCTGATCGCAATTTGTTCGTGTCCACCCTTGGTTCGTTCCATGGCCGTTCCTTCGCCACCGTATCGGTGACGGGGCAGGAGAAATACCGTGAGGGCTTTGGCCCTCTCGTCGGGCCGGTGGAGTTCGTGCCGTTCGGCGACCTGGACGCGGCTGAAGCCATACTGTCCAAGAAGACCGCGTGTGCGTTCATCGTCGAACCCATACAGGCCGAGGGCGGAATCATCGTGCCGGCCCCCGGGTACCTGGCTGGCCTGCGCAAGCTGTGCGACGACACGGGGACCCTGCTGATCTTCGACGAAGTGCAAACGGGTATCGGCCGCACGGGCAAGTGGTTCGGTCACCAGCACGACGACGTCGAGCCAGATGTCATGACCCTGGCCAAGGCACTTGGCGGTGGCGTGCCCATCGGCGCGGTCGCGGCCAGCGAAAAGGCGGCGGCCGGGTTGGGCTTTATTGCCGGCAGCGCTGTCCCCCACGCGTCGACCTTTGGTGGCAACCCGTTCGCGTGCGCGGCAGCCAACGCGGTGATTAAGACCATTGAAGACGAAGACCTGCTTCAGAATTGCGAGTCGGTTGGCGACTACCTGGGCGGCAAACTCGATGAGCTGGCCGAAAAGCACGCTGGCATCTGCACGGAGAGTCGGGGCCGCGGCCTGCTGCGCGGTCTGGTGACCAAAGATGGCGCTGCACCGATCGTCACGGCGTGTCGTGAACGCGGTGTACTGCTCTCGGTGGCAGGCGGAGTCGTCATTCGGTTCGCGCCCGCCCTCGTGGTCGAACGGAAACACATCGACGAAGCGATTGGCGTACTCGACGCTGTACTGTCCGAGGCCAGCTGATGACGGCGCCAGAAAAACGCGACTTCCTCAGCCTCACCAATTTCACCGCGGTCGAGCTGATGGACGTCATCGCTCGTTCCACGGAGCTGAAGGCGGCGCGCGCTCGTGGCGACAGGGTGCAGACGCTGCTCGGCAAAGTGCTCGGGATGGTTTTCGAGAAGGCGTCTACACGCACGCGCGTATCCTTCGAGGTCGGCATCTTCGAATTGGGCGGCCACGGCGTATATCTATCCAAGCAGGGGACGCAGATCGGCAGGGGCGAGCCCGTGCAAGACACGGCGCGCATCCTGGGCGGCTACTGTAGCGGCCTCGTCATTCGCACCTTCGCTCAAAAACGCGCCGAGGAATTGGCGGCGTGGTCGGGCGTGCCGGTGGTCAATGGTCTCACCGACCTGCTGCATCCGTGTCAGCTCGTGGCGGATTTGTTCACCGCGTACGAGCTGCGTGGTGACCTCCGCGACAACGTGTTCGCCTGGATCGGCGACGGTAACAACATGGCCAACTCGTGGATCAACGCGGCGGGACTGCTCGGTCTGGACCTGGTGTTGGCGTGCCCCAAAGGCTTCGAACCCGACGCCGGGTTGTTGGCGGCGGCGCAGGCGAGCGTTGCCAAGTTGGGCAAGGGCTCGATCAACCTGCTGACTTCCCCGCAAGAAGCCGTCAAGAACGCCACGGTCGTGTCCACGGATGTGTGGGCATCCATGGGCCAGGAGGAAGAGGCCGAGGCGCGGCGGGTGGCGTTCAAGGGCTATTGTTTGGACGAAGATCTGCTCGGACTGGCCGACAAAGAGGCGATCGTTCTGCATTGCCTACCCGCCCATCGGGGCGAGGAAATCAGCGCAGGTGTGCTCGATGGGCCCCAATCGGCCGTATTCCGGCAAGCTGAAAACCGTCTGCACGTGCAAAAGGCTATTCTGGAACTGGTGCTGGGGGTGCGAGTCGCTTAGTGGCTCGTGATACATTTCCCACTGGTCCTCAGTGAGCGGGATACCGAAAGATATTCCCGACTTCGGGAGTGCAGAACAGCGAGCTCGGCAGAACCCCGAGTTCGATCCGACGAAGCAGACTTCGTTCACCAGCGAGGACTACTACGTGTGGTCTCGGATCGATGGAACCGCATCCCTGCGCGAGCTGATCTTGATGATCGGCTTCGAGACTGACAAGACTGTTGGCATTCTCACGCGACTACGCGAGTTCGGCGCGTTGCTGCTTCCCGACGAGACGCCGGCGTCAGTCAAAGAGCGCGCCGCCAAGGCAGCCCAACCCGTTGCTCAACCGGCCGCCGGCGAGCCCAAAGTAAAACTCAGGCCATCGGCCGGCGACGCCGATGATCGACGCACGAGTCCGAGTTCGTCCACCAAGATTCGGGCACGGCGGGCCACGCCACCACCAGGCTCCGCGGGGGAGGGCAGCGGCTCTACGCCGGTTGTTGACGATCTCGATGACGCCACCCTGAACGATGTCGAGCGTGGGGCCCTCGCCGAAGACAACGTGTTGAGTGCTACCCAGAGACGTCGCGTGCTGTCGATGCTCCGAAAGCTTCGGACTGTGGACTACTTCACGCTGTTCGGCCTGACCGAAACGACAAGCAAGCGAGAGATCAAACGGGCGTACTTCCGTATGTCCAAGGAGTTTCATCCCGACCGGTTCTACGGCAAAGCGCTCGGCTCCTTCGCACCCTGGCTGTCGGCCGTTTTCGAGCACCTGACCACCGCGTTCGAGGCCTTGTCGAATCAGAAAAAACGGGATGCCTACGTCGCCGCGCTCCACGGAGAGACTCCGGCGTCTCGACGTGAGAAGGGGGAGCAGTCCAGAGAGGAATACGCGCAGGAGCTGTTCTCGCGCGCGTGTAGCTCCGAAACGTCCGGCGACCTGGCCAACGCGGTGCAGTTTTTCGCGGCGGTGGTGCGGATGGACCCGAAGCCCAAATACCTTCGTAGAGCCGCGAGATGCGCGGTAAGCGCCGGGGAATTGAGTACAGCCGAAGAATATGCTAAAAAAGCAGCGGACTTACAGCGCCAGGACCCGTCCTATTTGAGGGTACTCGCCGACGTCTATCGCGCTTCGGGTAACTGGGGGGAAGCTGAAAAGATCTTAGTAGGGGCGCTCGAGCTCAAGACCGAAAACGACGTACTGACCGGCGAGCTGCAGGCGGACCTGGCGGATGTACGGAGTAAGCAGAGTCCGTAGGTGACGAACAATGTCGAGTGAAAAGGTAATCGGAATCGATCTGGGTACTACGAACTCCTGTGCGGCCATCGTCGAGGATGGAACGCCGGTCGTAATACCTAACCGCGGCGGCTACAAGACCACGCCGTCGATGATCGCCATCGCCGAGAACAGCAAACGGCTGGTCGGGCACATCGCCAAAAGGCAGGCTATTACGAACGCCGAGAACACGGTGTTCGCTGCCAAGCGGCTCATCGGCCGCAAGTGGAACTCGGCCGCGGTGCGCTCGTCCATCGAGACGATGCCGTACCAGATCGTCGAGGGACCGCACGACGATGTGCGTATCGTGTTGCGCGAGCAGGTGTTCTCGATTCCCGAGTTGTCCGCGTACATCCTTCAGGAGATGAAGATCATCACCGAGGAATACCTGGGTGAAGAAGTCTCCAAAGCGGTCGTCACTGTGCCGGCGTATTTCAACGACGGCCAGCGCACGGCGACCAAGGACGCGGGGCGCGTTGCTGGTCTCGACGTCATTCGCATCATCAACGAGCCGACCGCAGCAGCCCTGGCGTACGGCTTCGGTCGCAACATCGAGCGCAAGGTCGCGGTCTACGATCTCGGCGGCGGTACCTTCGATATCTCGATTCTCGAGATCGGTAACGGCGTGTTCGAGGTTATCTCCACGGCCGGTGACACGTTCCTCGGCGGTGAAGACTTTGACCGCCGCGTCATTGATTGGCTCATCTTCGGTTTCCAGAAGGAGTTCAACGTCGATCTGCGCAAGGACAAGATGGCTTTGCAGAGGCTCAAGGACGTCGCCGAGAAAGCAAAGTGCGAGCTGTCGAGCGTGCGCGACACCGAGATCAACCTGCCGTTTATCATCTCGACCGGCCGAAACGAAGCGTTGCACCTACAGACGGCGATTACCCGAGACAAGCTGGAAGAGCTGAGCGCCGACCTTGTAGAGCGCACCGTCGAAATCTGCGCCAAGACCCTCGCGGAGGCGGAGGTATCCAAGGACGAGATCGAGGACGTGATTCTGGTCGGCGGCATGACGCGCATGCCACGAATCCAGCAGGCGGTTGCCGAGTTCTTTGGTATCGAGCCATGCAAGGGCGTGCACCCGGACGAAGTCGTAGCTCTCGGCGCGGCCATTCAGGGTACCGCGCTCACGGACGAGGCGACGGACATCTTGCTGCTCGACGTCACGCCGCATTCGCTGGGCATCATGATCGTCGGCGGTTACTTCCACAAGCTCATCGAGCAGAACACGACCGTTCCCACATCGAAGTCTCACGTGTTCACGACGGTCAAAGACAACCAGACCTCGGTGAAGATTCTCGTGCTCCAGGGCGAGAGCGAACGTGCTGAGGAGAACGAACTGCTAGGTGAATTTGCTCTTACCGGTCTGCGCCGAGCTCAGCGCGGCGAGGTAGAGATCGAGGTCACGTTCCAGATTAGCGCGGACGGTATCGTCAGTGTGAAGGCGCAGGATCAAGAGACCGGGATCAAACAGGAGATCACGGTTACCGCGACTAGCGGCCTGACCGAGGACGAGATCAAGAAGATGATCGACACCAACAAGAACTACATGTTGGAAGTCCGCACCGGTAAGGAGTTCGACAAACATCGCCACATGGCGGAGAAGGTGCTCGACGAGATCGAAACCCTGTTCCCTCAGGTCAGCGAGATCATCAGCGGTTCTGACTTTGGCCAGGACGCGGTCAAGAAGGCGCGCAGCGTTTGTGAGCGGGCACGGCAAGCGATTGCTTCTCGCGACAAGCAGCAGCTCGGCGAGACCACCGAGGCGTTGAACCGCACGCTCAACATGTTCCGGGGCGTCGTCTCGAAGACGAAATCTGGCTAACTCGCCCCGATGAAGGATGATGGCGGGCGACGAACCCATGGCTGACGGTTCCAGCAAGTCGGGGCCCGGCGACGGCGACCTGCAGCAGCGGGTAGCCGCGCTGTTGGATCGTGGCTTGGAGTGTTACGGCGTTGGCGATCTGCCTGGTGCTCTGTCGGCGTGGGAGCTTGCAGTCACCCTCGCGCCGGACCATCCCAAGGCAGCCGAGTACATCGGTTACGTCAACGAGAACTACGATGCGCTGACGGCGCGGTTCCAGGAGGTCTCGCAGGTCCAGCGTCTGTCGGGTGAAATGGAGATCCCATACGGCCTGGAGTCCATGCCGACCGGGCCGGTGAACGTCGAAGGTGACGACTACGCCGAAGTCGAGGTGGTCATCGGTGAGCGAGACGCGCCAGAGAAACCGGCGGCCTCACCGCACGCAAAATCGCAGCACCTGGACATGGGGGCCATCGACGAGGGCTGGGCACTCGATGAGGTCGCGGCCTTGCCACCACCGCCGTCCTCACGAGCAGAGGTCGACGAAGGGTTTCCGGAAGAGGACTCGGCCATTCGCCAGATCACGCAAGATCTGGATCTCGCCGTGTCGTCGCCGGACATCGAGCTTGGCTCGTCGGGGGCAAGCGCCGAACCGCTCGAGTTGCTTGCTGAACCAGATGGGCCCCTCATCTCCCAGGAGACCGTCGATCTTGCCGAGGAAGAGCGCGAGAACCTCACCGAGGAACCCACCGCCGTTGGCAAGAAGACCGGAGGCTCGGTGGCCAACCTGGCCATCGACGCCACGGACCCGGACGAGATTACTGTTCCTGGCGGTGAGGAGAGGCCGTTGTTCTCCGAACGCATGGCTCTGGCGCCCGAGGCGCTCCAGGCACTGGGGCAGGAGGAACCCACAACCGAACGCCCGGGAATGATCGGCCGCGGGTTCGGCCTTCGTGATCTGGGACCGCTCGACATGAGCCTGATCGGCGATCAGTTGCTCGAACAAGCCGGCAAGGACGTGGAGCTTGCGCTGCACGACCCGGAAGCCTCTGCGGAGCATCCGGCGGAGCTGACGGCTGAACGCACATTCGAGGCGGATCCCGAAGACGAGATGACCATCGAACGCAGTGCCTCGGCGGGGTTGAGCGATGACGAGTTCACTGTGGAACGCCATGCCCCTGGCACCATGCGCCGTTTGGATAGCGAAAGCGATATGGAGTTGACCGTAGAGCGTCGCCTGGCCGGCGATGTTGGCGACGACGACATGACTCGCGAGCGCGGCGCGGGCGGCGTTCCGTGGACCGGAGCGGCAGGACAATCTCTGGAGTTGGGTGAGCCGCTCGAGGCAGAGTTGCCTCCGGTTATTGGATCGAAAGACGCTAGCCCCACCACTCCTCCGGCGGTGATCGTCGATCAGTCGGCATTCGCAGTGGATGCACCCACGCGACAACGTGGCAGCGGCAGTATCGGCCGGGGCGGCGATTTCTCAGACGGCGCAGCCGCTGAGTTCGGCGACCACGAACAAACCGTCGAGCGGGTACGCGGGCCTCTATCGGGTCGTCTCTCGCCGCCGACCCTGGGCGCCGGCGCGACCGCCGAGCTCGCCCAGAGCATCCTGTCGGATCTGGAACGCGATCCGCCCGCGGACGAGGCTCGTGACGATCATATTCGTCGTCGGGTATCCGGGCTGATCAAACGCGGCGAACTGGAGAGTCGGCTGGGCCAGCACACCACCGCCGTGGTTGCTCTCGAGCTTGCGTTGGATGAGTCACCCGACAGCGCGGTCGCGCAGAAAGTGGTTCACCGGCACAAGGACCTGCTGTACGACATCTATCAGAATTACTTGGGGGACATGAGCGCCATACCAGCGCTGGCGCTGCCCATTCACGAGCTAGCTAAGCAGGATCTGGACAATCGCGCCGCCTTTCTGCTTTCGCGCGTCGATGGCAGCCTGTCATTTGAGGAGGTGCTCGACGTCTCCGGCATGACGAGGCTCGAGTCGTTCCGTCACCTGTGCAAGATGCTGTTGCGCGGCATCCTCGAAGTCAGGTAGACGGGGGAATGGCAAACGTACGCAAGCTCGTATTGGCTTACTCAGGTGGCCTCGACACTTCGGTCGCTATTCGTTGGATCGCTGAACGCTACGACTGCGAGGTCATCGCTTACTGCGCCGACGTCGGCCAGGGGGAAGACCTGGAAGGCGCTCGCGACAAAGCGCTGAAGGTCGGCGTGAAGAAATCGCTCATCGGAGATCTGCGCCTCGAGTTCGTACGTGACTTTGTCTTCCCCGCGTTTCGTGCCGGCGCTTTGTACGAGGGGCGCTACCTGCTCGGCACAGCACTCGCGCGACCGTGTATCAGCAAAGGGCTGATGGATTGCGTGCGCGAAGAAGGCGCCGACGCCATCTCCCATGGCGCCACTGGCAAAGGTAACGATCAGGTTCGCTTCGAGCTCGCCGCGTACCACTTCAAGCCGGACATTCACATCGTCGCGCCGTGGCGCGAGTGGGAATTCAAAGGGCGCCAGGAGCTCATCGACTACACCAAGAAGTACGACATCCCCATCGAGGCGACCGCCGAGAAACCGTACTCGGTCGACCGCAATCTTCTGCACACCAGCTACGAGGGTGGCGTGCTCGAAGATCCGTGGAACGCGCCCAAGGCGGACATGTTCCAGCTAACCCGCGCTCCGCAGGACGCGCCGGATACGCCGCGCGAGATTGAGATCGAGTTCGAAGCCGGCGACCCGGTCGCCGTCGATGGCGAGCGGCTCGGCCCCATCGAGATCATGACCAAGCTCAACGAGATAGCCGGCGAGCACGGCATCGGTCGCGTGGACATCGTAGAGAACCGGTTCGTTGGAATGAAATCGCGGGGCGTGTACGAGACGCCAGGTGGGACGCTGATCTTCGCGGCGCGGGAGGCGGTCGAGTCGATCACCCTGGACAGGGAAGTGCTGCGCTTGCGCCACGACCTGGTGCCGCGTTACGCGAGCCTGGTCTATAACGGCTTCTGGTTTGCGCCAGAGCGTGAGGCGCTGCAGGTACTGGTCGATGATATCGCCAAGAGCGTCAACGGAACTGCGCGGCTCAGCCTGTACAAGGGCACGGCGACGGTCACAGGGCGCAAATCGCCCAACACACTGTACCGCCCCGACATCGCGACGTTTGAAGAAGACGAAGTCTACGATCAGCGCGATGCCGAGGGGTTCATCAAGCTGAATGCGTTGCGCATTCGCATCCGCACCGAAGCCAACAAGCGCTGAGGTCGTCAGCGGCAGCGGTTGGTGCCTAGCGGTTGATGACTGCGGGCACCGCCGTGAAGCCGACGCCGATGGACAGGGATTCCTTGACGCCATCGCAGCGGATGCAGCGCTCGCCGTTCTCGGCAAATAGGTCGAGGTCGGGTGATAGGAGCGCTTTGAGCAAGTTGCTCTCGCTGAGCTCCTCGTACGACAGGACGCCGTCGTCGTTCCGGTCGAACGTCTGAATCACGGTCTCGCCGAAGCTGGCGATCTCACACGTGCCCTGCGGGCAGTCGCGGCTGACGATGCGCGCCAGGCCGGCGTGCAGGAACGGCATGACGACCTCGTCGTACTCCTTGCTCGAGATGACGCCGCCGAGGCGTCCACTGAGACCGTCTTCGGTGATCGTCGCGTTGATGGTGGTGTGCGTGAGGTTGACGATGAAGCGCTCATCGAGTCCGGGGAAGGTGACGGCCAATGGCACGTCGCCCAGTTCGACATTGACCACGCCTCCGTTGACGAAACCGGCCATGATGCCGCTGCCAGGTGCGGTGTCCACGCCGAACACTTCTTCACCCGAGAAGTTATCGCTCGGATCGTTGTCGTCGTCTTTGCCGTGAAGCAGGGTGACGCCAACGCCGTTGGCCTGATCGGTGGATGTCGTTTGCACATCGATCAGGTGAAGGATTTGGCCGCTGTCGATGAGGGTGGTGGTCTCCTCATCAAGGTCGAATTCAGCGGCGCCACTGATCGCGACGAGGACCTGACCGAACGCGTTGTCCGGACGACCGTTGTCGTCTTTGTCGATGTTGGCGCCGAGTTGGGTTGCTTCGGTGCTGGTGGTTGCGAAGTGCAATGAGTCGACGACGTACTGGTAGTGGGTGCCGGTCGGGTCGATGTTGGCGGGTTCGAACGGGTCTTCCTCGTTGGCCAGGCAGCCGGTGGCAAAGATTGCGGTGAGTGTCAGGGCAGGCAGCAGTGTTCGTGTCATGCCGGGAGTTAATCCAAGAAGCATGCCACTGGTCGGACCACTGTATCTGCTGGGAATCGAAGCGCTCGCGCTTGCCGCGGTAGGTGTCAGGCGTTGGCGCTGTCACGTTTCCACCACCCGGATTCGTCAGTTCGACCTTACGCCGCCGGCTTCGAGGCAAACGGGCGGGCCCAAATGGACCCGCCCTAACCCAACTCACCCTCATTCATGCACGCGAGCTAAGTACGATGCTCGCGCGCTGGGGCCCTGGTCAGGCCACCCAGCCATGTTTCGGCCGGGCGCCAAATGCGGCGCTGGCTCCTAGTGCCGCTAATACTCCCACCACGTAGGCGAGGCTTCGCGCCGATGCTGGCGCAGTGGGACCGAGATCGTAACTCGGGTTGAGAATCACCGCGCACGCAGCCATGCCGACGACACCGACGGCAAGGTGCGGCACGATGCCTTTGTTCATGAACACGACGATGAGCAGCGCCAGCGATAACAACGCCACTCCGGCGAATGCCAGGCTGCCCGCGCGCAAGCGGCCCGGGTTGATCGCCTGCAGTCGTTTCACCGCGCTCGACGTATTGCCGGTAGTTACGCCGGCGAGGGCGCGCTGCGCCTCATCGATCTTGTTGGCGTCGGTGATACCGCGGCTACTACCCATGAACCCCATGGCGGCTGTTCCGAGAAGCAGAATGGTCGCAACGATGACGGCGGCGGGCTTCATGTGCATCCTCTAGAGCAACCGTCGTGCCGAAATGCAATTGCGTGAAATGACGAGAGATTCAGAGCGGGTGCTCACGGAGTTGGGTAGCCGGCGACCCAACTATCAGCCGCGGTTGGGTCTGGGTTCGGCTGCCTGCCGTATACTCGCGAGTGCATGCGGGTTACCCGGGTAACCAATCAATCACAGCGATCTGCTCAGGCTTTGAGTTGCCACCTCCGTGTGGTGAGCGGCCCGGACATGGGCGCGTTTATCTCGCTGCCGCCGGTGGGGGTGGTCGTTGGCGCGGATCCCTCCGCCGACGTCGTTCTCAGTGACTCGGCGGTGTCGGGGCGTCACTGCACGATTCGGCCTGCCGACGACGGCTTCCTGGTCAAAGACTTGGGCTCGCGCAACGGCACGTTGCTGGACGGCGTTGCGATCACTGAGGCATCCGTACCGATCGGCGCCATGCTGCGTCTGGGCTCATCCCTGATTCAACTGATGCCGGCGGAAGAGTCGGTGGATATTCCGCCGAGCAGCGCCAGCGGGTTCGGTTCGATGATCGGCAACAGTGTTGCTATGCGCCGCGTGTACTCGATGCTTGAACGCGCCAGCCAATCCAGCGCATCGATCTTGTGCTTGGGCGAGAGCGGAACGGGCAAGGAGCTCACTGCCAGAGCGGTTCACGAAAACAGTCCGCGGCGCGATGGTCCGTTCGTCGTCTTCGATTGTGGTGCCGCGAGCGAGTCGTTGATCGAGAGCGAACTGTTCGGCCACGTGCGCGGTGCGTTCACTGGCGCTCACGCCGATCGGGTGGGCGCGTTTGCGGCGGCTCACAAGGGCACCTTGTTTCTCGACGAAATCGGCGACCTGCCCCTGGCGTTGCAGCCCAAGCTCTTACGCATGCTCGAGACTGGCGAGGTGACCCAGGTCGGTTCCCATGCTCAACAGCAGTACGACGTTCGTGTGGTCGCAGCGACCCATCGCGATCTGTATCAGGAAGTTGGTTCCGGCGGTTTTCGCGGCGACCTGTACTACCGGCTCGCGGTGGTCGAGATCCACCTGCCACCCCTGCGCCAGCGCGCCGAAGACATTCCGGCGCTCGTGCCGATCTTTCTGGCTCGGGCGGGCGCCCAGGGCAACAGTAATCTCAGCGGGCCGAACATGGAAAAGCTGGTGAGCTACCACTGGCCGGGCAACGTTCGCGAGTTGCGCAACGTGATCACTCGGGCCGTCGCGCTCAGTCCGCCTGACGCAGAGTTCAACGCCATGCCTATCTTGCTGCGGCCGACTCAACAAGCCGACGACGCGCCGAGTTTTCGCGCTGACCGACCGTTCCATGACGCGAAGGCCGACATCGTCGGAAGGTTCGAGCGCGAGTACTTGACGGATCTGGTGCGCCGCGCCGACGGCAATCTGTCTCAGGCGGCACGCGACGCGGGCCTCGAGCGCAAGTATCTATACCGCTTGCTCGAGAAGAACGGCCTGCGCTAGGCGCCTGCGGCCGTTCTGTTACCCGCGATCTGTTACCCGCGATCGGTTACTTGTCTTTCTTGGGGTAGGTGTACTTCGCCGTCTGCTCTTGAGCGTAATCGAGCATGAAGCCCTTGGCCTCGACGTGCATCTTGAGCTTCTTGGTCTCGTTGCCGAAGTCTGCCAAGCCGGTATCCTGGGCGATCCAGGTGTCCACAGAGAACGTCATCTCGCCGGCGGTGGGTTTCATCCGACCAAGAGGAGGGGCGACTTTGGCGATCTGCACGCCCACGAGTAGGTGGAGTCTGTCCACACCGTCGCGCTTCTCTGCTCCGGCCAGGCTAACGACGCCGCTGATGTTCTCTTCTTTGACTGGCATGGTCTTGCTGTTGAACTGCTTGCCGAACGCTGCCAATACACCAGCCTTGTTCACCGGCCAGGTGTCACCGACTTTGCGCTGTACGCTCGAGCCGTAGAGTTCATCGGCGGGAGGGCTGCCTTTGTCGAGATTGACGATGGCGTTGAGTACGTCGGCGATTTCCCGCTTGGCGCGCTTGCCGTTGATCTTGAAGCTCTTCTTCCCCTTCTTTACCGTCGCGATAACGATGGGGTCGTCTTTGATCCGAGTCTGCTTGCCGTTCTTGGTCAGGATGAAGCTGCTGACCTCGTGCTCTTCCATGGTCGGCTTGCCGCGCTCACTCACGGCTTTGACCGTGACCGTCGCTGAGTAGCTCCACTCCCACGTGCCCGACCGGGCTTTGACTACTTTGCCCCGGCTCATCATCTTGGTCACACGCTTGCCCGACACGGCGATGTCGTATTCGAATCCGACCTTGACCGGGCGGAACAGCCGCACTTCGTGAGTTTTCGGTAGCGGCTTGGGCTTGGGCTTGGGCTTGACGACCTTCTTCTTCTTGGCTTTCTTCGGCGGTGGTGTGCTGCCTCCGCACGCCACGAAGGCGAACGAACACGCCAGGATCAAGACCAGGGTTTTTGCTTTGATTGCCATTTTGTTCCTGTAGCTGATGTTCTCGTTTAGTCGAACGGTGGTGCGGATGCTCCGCAGTTTCTAGTCGAACGGGTCGAAGACCTCGTCTTCCAGGTGCTCCTGCTTGGACTGATGAACCTCGCGCACGTACTTGACCAGTTTGTCGGCGTAGGTGTCAAACGATGGGCACTCGATGTTGCGGCCGCGGAGTAGCTCGTGAGTGGCGCGGCTGTTGAAGAACGCCTGTTGGTCGAAGGATTCGAGGAATGCCAGGGGAGCACGGGCAATCCGCTCCAGTCCCGGCGCCTTGAGCAGGGTGCGCGCCAGACGGCCGGGAATGAACCCGCGGGGGCGCTTGGTGTGGGAACGCTCCGCCACCAGCTCGTAGACCTTACGGGCCGACAGTGGGTTTGGGTCGACGATGTGAAACGTCTTGCCCGCGGCCCGGGCATCCAATGACAGCTCGTAGGTCGCGTCCATGACGTAGTCGATGGGGACCAGGTTGAGTGGCGCTGTACCGCGCCCCGGTAGCGGCAAGTGGACCTGCAGCGCGTTGGTTGCGATGAGCACCATCAAGTAGTACGGGCCGTCGAATTTGTCGATTTCGCCGGTCTGGCTGTCGCCGACGATGATGCTGGGTCGGAATACCGTGACCGGAATCTTGCGCTTGGCATTCTCGGCCAGCTTCTCGGCGATGAACTTCGTCTCTTCGTAGAAATTGTGGAACGACTGATTCTCGTCGAGCTCTTCTTCGAGGATCACGCCTTTGCGTTTGCCCGATATCGACGCGGTCGACCAGTGGCACAGTCGTCGCAGACGTTTCACCTCGTGGGCGAGCTCGATGACTCCGCGGGTCCCTTCGATGTTGACCTTGCGTGCGGTGCTCTTGTCCACGCCCATGTGGTAGATGCCCGCCAGGTGATGGATCGTCGTCAATTCGCCGGTCATTCGCTGGTACTCGGGACCTGACAAGCCGAGATCCATGTGGCACACGTCGCCGGTTACCAGTTCGGTGCGTGCGCTGTGCTCGGCAGGCAGGGTGGCCAGAAAGTCTCTTGCGTCACTGACGAATACATCACGCGTCAGCAAGAATATCCTGGCGGTGGGATCAGCCGCGAGGATCTTGGCCACGGTCCGTTTGGCGGTGAACGCCGGAAAGCCGGTGACAAGTGCGACCTCGGGAGGCATCGGGTCTTCGGTGTGCGCCCTAGCCATCGGCGTTCACCTTCGCCCAGACTTCTTCTGTTTGGCGTCGCGTCTCCTCGAGTGTTCCCGAGTTGTCGATGACGTGGTCGGCCACGGCGACTTTGTCCGCGAGAGGGAGCTGCGAGCGCAGGCGCGCATCGGCTTCGTCGGCGGTGATGTCGTCTCGTTGCATCACCCGTGCGCGTTGTATTACCGGTGGTAGTGACACCACGATCAGCGCGTGCATCCAACCGTAGGCGTTGTTCTCTACTAGCAAGGCCGCTTCGTAGACGACGGCCTTGGCGCCGGCGGCGACCTGGGCTGCGATGGCTTTCTGACTGGCCTCGGCGATGCGCGGATGGATGATTGCGTTCAGCGCCTTTCGCGCATCATCGTCGCCGAAAACGATCGAGCCGAGCTGGGCTCGGTCCAGGCGTCCGTGTTGATCCAGGATGCCCTGGCCAAAGCGGTCGACGATCGCTGCTAGCGCCGGCGTGCCTGGCTCGACCACATCGCGGGCAAGCTGATCGGCGTCGATGATGGGCGCGCCAAGTTCGCGCAGAATGCGGCCCACGGTGCTCTTTCCGCTGGCGATCCCGCCCGTCAACCCGATTACCCGCGTCACCAACCCATCGTACGCTTGCGTGCCCGCTTGCGCCCGCGGTCTGGCCCAAAAAATCCTCCGGTTGACCGGTGCCAGACCCCGTGGTACCCGGCAATGTGCAGCGATGGGGGTTCATCGGGATTGCCGGCGTATTTGCGTTGATCAGCGTCATTGTCCCGTCGGGCACGCGCGCGGATCGCGCTGACTTCGTTGGCGCCAAAGCGTGCGGCTCCTGCCATAAGCAGCAATACGATTCCTGGGCGAAAACGCTGCACGCCGGGGCGACCAAGCGTCTGGGCAAGCGTACTCAGCGAAAATGTCTGGCTTGTCACAGCACCGGAGAAGCACCGGCGGGACGGGCCTATTTCCCGGGGGTGCAGTGCGAGGCGTGCCACGGTGGCGGTGCCGGATATCGCCACCAGGACATCATGCGCAACAAAACCCTTGCCAGAGAGCTCGGATTGCGCGATCTGTCTACGCCGCAAAAGCGAGCGATCCTATGTAACTCGTGCCATTCGGCTGCGACCAAGCTAAAACCCTTCGACGTCGAACAGGCGTGGAAGAAAATCAAACACTGAGACCCCATGCGTGCCAAGAGCGCTCACTTCATCGTCTCGGCCACTAAGCCGAGCAACTTTCCTGATCCCACTCTCCCCGAGGTGGCATTCGCCGGCCGTTCGAACGTTGGTAAGTCGACGTTGATCAACACCCTCGCGGGTGTGAACAAGCTAGCCAAGACATCCAACACGCCCGGCCGCACCAGGTTGCTCAATTGGTTCGAGGTTTTGCCGCCCAAGGGCAAAGCGCTGGCCTTCGTGGATCTGCCCGGGTATGGCTACGCCAAAGTCTCCAAGACTATGCGCGAGGAGTGGGGTGGGATGATCGAGTCTTACCTCAGTGGTCGCAAGGTACTGCGCGCGGTCATCGTGCTGGTCGATACCCGGCGCGGTGCGCAGGCCGAAGAGATCGATCTGCTCGAGTGGTTGGCTAGCGAGAACATTCCCTCGGTCGTCGTTCTGACCAAGGCCGACAAGTTACCCAAGGCGAAACGCAAACCCGCCGGCATGGCGCTCAAGCGCGAGCTCGGATTGAAGCGCACGCCCATCATCTTCTCGTCCACGACCGGCGACGGCGTGGATGATCTGTGGCACGCCATCATGAGACACGCCACCAAGAAGTCGAACGGCTGATGCGCCAGCGACGTCTCGAGATAACGCCGATGCAGGCGAGCGATCTAGACGACGTCATGGAGATCGAAAAGCACGCGTTCGGTAGTCAGTGGGCACGTCGCGTCTTTCAAGAAGAGCTCGAGCGCGAATGGGCGCGCATCGATGTGGTGCGTCGACGGGACGACGCGGGCAACAGCCGGGTCGTGGCGTTCTGCAACTACTGGGTGGTACGCGACGAGATTCACCTGCTGAACATCGCAACCCTGCCCGAGACCCGCCGCCAGGGACAGGCCTCCCTGTTGCTGGCGCACATGCTCGAGGTGGCGGAGCGGCAGCATTGCCACTACATCACCCTGGAAGTGCGTCGCTCCAACGACGCGGCCATCGCGCTGTACGAACGGTTCGGCTTCGTAGCTGTCGGCGTTCGGCCCAAGTACTACGCCGAGAATAACGAAGACGCGATCGTGATGACCCTGGAAACTCCCGGCGGCGAGCCGCGCTAGGTCGGTCGAGTCTGATCAGTTAGTTCTTCGCGCGCATTTTCGCGCGGAAATTGTCGATCTTCGAGTTGAGCCGCTGCAGGCCATCTGCGCTGTTTGCGAACTGCAGCGCATACATGAGCTGCGACCAGGAGCGTTCGAGCTGGGTGCCGTGACGCGCTTTGTACGCCGAGTACTCGCGGCGAGCTGCGCGAAATTTTGCCTGCACCTTGCTCTTGCTCAGCTTCGGCTTGGCCTTCGGTTTCACCTTCTTGCGGACGCGCGGCTTCCAGCGCCGCTTTGGAGTCTTGGTGGTCTTGGTGGTCCTGGTAATGGGACGCACCACCGGCTTGGGCGCCTTCTTGACGTCGTCCTTCTTGACGTCGTCCTTCTTGACGTCGTCCTTCTTGACGTCGTCCTTCTTGGCGTCGTCCTTCTTGGCGTCGTCCTTCTTGGCGTCGTCCTTCTTGCTCGGCTGTGAGCTGTCGTTATCGTCTTTGTTTGGCCCATTCGCCGCTGTGGCAGTGGCCTTCTCCGGCGCGTTACCTTCGTCCTGCAGGACGAACGCGACCACGGTACCGGCGACTAGCAGCAAGCCAAATATGATCGCCGCAAGCAACGCCGTATTGGGCTTGCGTTGTTGCACGGGGGCGAACGGCATTGGCGTCTGGTGCTGTACCCGATCGACGATCTGCGTCGGCGGGGCCTGCAATGGCATGTGCGCCAGAGCGAAGGAAATCGTGGTCGCAGACTGTTCGGTCAGCTCGGCGACGAATTGATCGATGTTGGTCGCCTTGGCCTTTGCTGCCAGCTGGCGCTGCTCGATCACTTCAGTGGCGAACAGCCGGCGCATGAACGCGCCCAGGTTGTCCGATGACACGGTCGGATTGAGACGGACCAGCGCGTGTTGGATCGCGTCGCGGAATTCGGCGGCCGTTTGATAACGATCTTCTGGTTTAGGGCGGAGCGCTTTGGCCACGAGTCCGTTGTACGGGGCCAGCTCTGGATCGCAGTCCGACGGTAGTGGGTGCTGGCCCTTAACCACCATGCGAGCAAGGGCGCGGTAATCGGGGCTCTCGCCCATTTCGTATAGGCGCTCGCCGGTCAGCAGTTCGTGGAGAACGACTCCAGCGGCATAGATGTCTGTTCTGTGATCGACTACCCCGCCGCGAATCAGCTGCTCGGGCGCCATGTAGCCGAACTTACCGAAACCGATCTTGGGATCGGACGCGGTGCCGCGCATCGCGCTCTTAGCGATTCCGAAGTCGATGATCTTCACCTCGCCCTCGAACGACACCATGACGTTTGGCGGCGAAATGTCGCAGTGAACGAGTCGCAAGGACTTTCCCATGTCGTCGGTACGACGGTGGGCGTACGCCAGCCCCGCTGCCATGTCTCGGCCGATGTATAGGGCCAGATCGACGGGGCAGTTTTCGCTGATTCGGTCGAGGGCGCTCAGGCTGCGCCGAACGTCGCGTCCCTCTACATACTCCAGGGAAAGGAAGTACTCGTCGTCGACGCGTCCAACCTCGAAGACCTGTGCCACGTTGGCGTGCTGCAACTTGATCGCGACCTGTGCCTCGTCGACGAAACGCCCGATGAATTGCTCATCCTTGACCAGGTGCGGCAGAACCTTCTTTATGACGACCAGTTTCTCGAAGCCGGACATGCCGTGACGCGCGAGAAAGATCTCACCCATCCCGCCGCGGCTGAGGCGTTGGATCAGCACGTACCGCCCGAACACCTGCGGAAGCGGTGTCTCCGTTACTGCGCTTCGTTGCTGAACGTTCACTGACAAAACGTTGCGTGCACTGTGCCACAGGCCACGGCAGTAGTTGTCAGCGGACTCCTGTCCGGCGCCAACACGCGGTGTAATCCTATGTAGTTACTGCCTTGGTTAGAAGCCGATTGTGCCATGCTTGGTCGGTTGGCGGACAGGAGTAGTTGTCGGCTCAATGTCCCAATGATAGCGTGGGATTGGCCCTGATGTTAGCCCAACGTGTTGTGTTGATTGCGGCCGCTTCGATGCTGTTTGCGGCCTGTGTCGGCGAAGGAGCCGTCGAGGTGAGCTTGCAGCTCCCCGAGGATCCCGATTTGTCCCCGATGAATCTGAGCATCGGGGAGATCACTCTGATCACGACCATGCCGGACAAACCGGTGCGCAGTGAATCGCATCAGGTAGTAGACCCCAGCCTGGGCGTCAATCTTGGCCGGGTTGATGTGGGCGAGGGCATCCAGCTCACCCTGTCGATGAACTCACCGAGCCAGCGCCTGGTCGGCTTTGGTCGCTCGGGGATCGTCGATGTCGACGCCGAAGACACGGTCACCGTACCGATCAACCTGCGTCGTCCTTTCGTCTACATGACCGGCGGAACGGCGATCACCGCCTTTGATTCAACCCAGGAGCAGGGCAGACCGAGCTACCAGTCGGCGATCATGGTCGACGGCAACCCCGTCGTGGTCGTGCCTACACCGGATGGCGAAGATCTGGCGGTCGTGGCGGTCGGCGGCGCCGGGGCGTCACTGGTGCTCGTGTCCACCTCGACACATCTTCAGCGTCAAGAGATCGCCGGCATTCCTCTCGGTCCATTTCCAACGGACGCGGCGGTGTCGCCTGACAATCGATTCCTCGTCGTCGCCCATGAGGAGAACCCTGGTGGCACCGGTGGCCTTGCGATCATCGATCTGGCGGCGGCCCGCGCGGGCGCATCGCGGATTCAATTCGTGCCCCTCGATGGCGTCACTGGTGTGACTGTTGCCGGCGGACGCGCGTTCGCGCTGCTCAACCGGGCGACCACGTACGGCTGCGATCAAGCGATCATGTCTTCCATCGTCGTCGTCGAGCTGGAGACCGGCGCAGTCGGATCCACGGTTAGCTTCGCTCACGGTATTCACGATATGGCGGTGGCCGCGGACGGGCGCACAGTCGTCGTTGCCGACGCGTGCGACAACGGGTTGCTTCGATTCGACGTAGACAACGGAGAACCGACGCAGCTGCTGGCGAACTTGCAGGACGCATCTGCCGTGGCCATCGTGGGCGACCGGGTGTGGGGCGTAGGTACACAGCCGCCCAACGTCAACTCCGGTGCGACTTTGGAGCTGGTGTTCATTCCAATCGATGGCGGTCCGGGGGACGAAACCAGCGTCAAGTTACCTCCCACAGAAGAACGCGCAGAGTCGGACATGTTCGACGAGCAAGGCCAGAGCGCCCAGCAAGTCCTGGACGCTGATGAAGTGATGGCGTACGAGCTTGCGGTGGTACCTGGCTCTGGCCATGTCGCTTTGCTCACGCGGTCCAGGTTCTCAGGCACCGAGTCCGGCAGCCTCGGCGGCTTTCCGATCATTCCGTCCATGGACATGGACTCCTGGGAATACCTCCTGGTCGAAGCCTCCTCGGCGACCGTATTTCAGCGGCAACGAACCCGCTGCCAGGTCAGTTGGGACAGCAGCAGCCTTCCGTGGCTCGATAGTTGGATCTGCGGTTCTCTGTCCAGCCAGGATGTGCTCGACAACCCCGGCTACGAGCCGCTGAGAATTTCGGTACTCTACGGATCTAGATGACGTCTGCCCGAGCTCTCGTCACATGTAGTGTGTTTGTTGCAGTCGCGTTTGCGTCAGTGGCAGCCGCGCGCGCTCAAGGCCCGGATCCGAAACGTCGCGTCGCTGTGCTCGAGTTCCGCAAGGGCTCCGCAGCGTTGGCCTCAGCGGCGGCGGTAAGCGCGGACGTGCTTCGCAAGTCTACTTCCCTGGACATCATGGATGGCGACGACGCGCGCAAGAAGTACGGCAGCCAGCTCGGCCGCGATGTGTTTCGCTGCCAGGGGGCGCCCGGTTGTATCGCGCGGATCGGCCGCAGACTGAAGGCGCGTGAGGTTCTACTCGTTGGCGTGTCGGAGTTTGGCGATGTCATTCTCACGTTGCAGCGAATCAGCGCTCGCCGTGGTCGGGTCATCACGCGTATTGCCGAGGCCCTCGCACAAGACACGAAGCCCACCCCCGCGGCCATGACCCGGTACCTGAAGCGAGTCATGCCAAAGAGCGACTTCATTCGCTACGGCACCGTCCGCATCGAGGCCAATGTGAGTGCCGCGATCGTCTACCTGGACAAACAGCGCCGGGGGATGACACCACTGAAGCCGCTGCGTCTGCGCGCGCCCAAGAAGTATCAGATCCGGGTGACCAAAGACGGCTACGTGCCGTTCAGCGCGAGCGTCAACGTTCCGCCAGACTCGGTGATCACCGTGGAGCCAACCCTGGTTCACCGCACCAGCCAGGCCTGGTACAAACGTTGGTGGGTCGCGGTGCTTGCCGGCAGTGTTGTCGTCGGCGCGGTTACCGTTGGAGTGGTCTCGCTCCAGGGACCCAGCAGCACGGTTCCAGTCCGGATTCCACCCAACTAGCGCAGTCTCTGCGCTCGACCGGCGCGCGGACGCGTCGGACAAACGTGCTATACGAGGGGCGTGGAGCCCCAACGTATTACCACCAAACTCATTGAAAACCGGGTCGTAGGGCCACACACGTTCGTGCTCGTCTTCGACGGCTGCGAGGCGTTGGCGGAGTGCTTGCCAGGCCAGTTCGCGATGATGAGCACGCCGGAGTGGGGCACCGACCCATTGCTTCCCCGCGCGTTTTCGATTCTGGCAACTGGGCCGAACGGTCGCGCCGACGTGCTGGTCAAGACCAGCGGCAAAGCAAGTGCGCGACTCGAAAACGCGTTGCCCGGGACGACGTTTCACATGCTCGGCCCGCTGGGAACGCCGTTCCCCGAGCCTACGGCCGAACGGGAAGACTGGCTGGTCGCCGGCGGTGTAGGGCTTGCCCCGCTGCTCATGCACGCGCAGCGGGCCGCGAGCATGAAGCTATCGGCCCGCGTGACCATGTTCTACGGCGGGCGCGCCGACTTGGACCTGGTGTTGCTCGATGACATCGCCGCGACGGGATGCAAGATCGTGTTCGCCACCGAAGATGGCTCGCGTGGGCATAAAGGCTACGTGACGGGCGCTGTGCAGCAGGCTCTGGACGAACGTCAGGGCCAGGCGAAACCGACACTACTGGCCTGCGGTCCCGAACCAATGCTCGAAGCAACCGCGCGTCTTGCCCATGCCGAGGGTGTAGGCGCCTACTTGAGCCTCGAAGGTGAAATGGCCTGTGGTATCGGCGCGTGCCTGGTCTGCGCAGTTCCGTGTAAGTCCAAACCATATCGCTACACCTGCGTGGACGGGCCCGTGTTCAACCTTGACGACTTATCCGGCCCATATGGAGCACCGACCGCGGCACCGACCGGAGACGACCGATGAGCAGTAACGTCGACATGACCACCAAGTTCGGCGCGCTCAGCTTGCGCAATCCGATCATGACCGCTTCGGGCACGTTCGGTTACGCAAAGGAGTTCGAGGGGCTCACCGATCTGACCGCTCTGGGCGGTATCGCGACCAAAGGTATTTCGCCCAAGCCCAGGTTCGGCAACCCGGTTCCGCGTATGTGCGAGACCGCGTCGGGAATGATCAATTCGATCGGTCTGGAGAACGTGGGCGTTCAGGGCTATCGCGAGCAAAAGGCGCCTTACCTGGCAGCACTGGATACAGCGGTCGTCGTCAATTTCTTCGGCGAGACCTTTGATGAGTACGTCGAGTGCGCCGCTGGTCTGGACGCGGTGGCCAAAGAGGTCGGCGGCGTTGATGCCCTCGAGATGAACATCAGCTGCCCGAACATCAAGAAGGGCGGCGTCGAGTTCGGCACCGTGCCTTCCGTCGCCGGCGACCTGGTCAAAGAGTGCCGCGCCGTCACCGACTTGCCCATGTGGGTCAAGTTGACGCCAAACATCACGGATGTTGTGTCCCTGGCCGCGGCGGTCGTAGAGAACGGCGCCGATGGCTTGTCGATGATCAACACGATCACCGCCATGGGTATCAACGTGCGCACCCGACGACCGCGCATTGCGACGATCTTTGGTGGGCTGTCGGGCCCGGCGATCAAGCCGGTCGCCTTGCGCATGGTCTATCAGGTGGCTCGCGCGAACCTGGGCGTGCCGATTTGTGGCATGGGCGGAATCCGGAGTGCCGAAGACGTCATCGAGTTCTTGATCGCGGGCGCAACGGCGGTTCAGGTGGGAACGTTGAACTTCGCGGACCCCAACTGCGCGGCGCGTTTGGTCGGTGAGGTCGCGACCCTGGCTGAGGAGCTGGGAGTGAATCGTATTACCGACTTAGTGCACACACTCCGGATCGACTAGGCCGCGAACAGATTCGAACCCGCCGATCTCGGAGCACGTCTGTTTTAACGTCGACGAAACAAACCGGAAACATGAGCGCGTTACGACTCTTCTCATGAAGAAGGTCGAAGCCATCATCAAACCGTTCAAGCTGGACGAGGTCAAAGAGAGCCTCTCTGAAATCGGTGTACACGGCATGACTGTCACCGAGGTGAAGGGATTTGGGCGCACAGGGGGCAAGAAAGAGGTGTATCGGGGATCCGCCTACGTGGTGGACTTCGTGCCGAAGGTGAAGCTCGAGATCATTGTTGGCGACGACAGCGTTCGGCAGGTGGTCAACTCGATCATGGAAGCCGCCCGCACTGGTCGTATCGGTGATGGAAAGATCTTCGTCAGCTCCGTGGAAGACGTCATCCGGATTCGCACAGGCGAAACGGGTGAGGACGCCATCTAGACTCCGCCCGCCGCGTCGTGCTGTAGTCCGCGCACACGCTGTAGCAACACGAATCAACCAGCGACCAGCCAATGGCTGGCCAGCAAGAACGAACTCATTCAACCAACAGCTGTACCCGAAAAGCGATCTAGCAGCAGCTGTACAACCACCACGATCGACAGCGATCCACGGCAAGAACCGATTGAAAGGCAGAGACTATGAAGCCAGCTGACGTCATAAAGTATGCGGAAGAACAAGGCGCCAAGATGATCGATTGCAAGTTCATCGACTTCCCTGGCTCCTGGCAACACATCACCTATCCCATTGAACGCCTCGCCGACGGTATGGAAGACGGCTTTGGCTTCGACGGTTCTTCCATCCGCGGATGGCAGGCGATCAACAACTCGGACATGTTGATGATCCCCGATCCCACCACGGCGATGATGGATCCATTTCTCAAGACGCCGACGTTGTCGATGACTTGCGACATCGTCGACCCGATCACCCGCGAGACCTACAGGCGTTGCCCGCGCGGTCTCGCTCGTCGCGCCGAGGCTTACCTCAAGAGCACCGGTATCGCCGACACGGCGTACTTTGGTCCCGAGGCTGAGTTCTTCATCTTCGACAGCGTGCGCTTTGACCAGGGTCCGAACCACATGATGCATCACGTGGACTCGGTCGAGGGTCGTTGGAACACCGGTCGCGACGAAGAGGGCGGCAACAAAGGTTACAAGCCCCAGTTCAAAGGCGGTTACTTCCCCGTCTCGCCAGTTGATACGTTCACCGACTTGCGCACCGAGATGGTGTTGACGATGCAGCAGGTGGGCATCGAAGTCGAGACCCATCACCACGAGGTCGGTACCGCAGGTCAGGCCGAAATCGACATGAAGTACGACAGCATGTTGAAAATGTCCGACCAGCTCATGTGGTACAAGTACGTCGTCAAGAACGTCGCGATGCAGGCTGGCAAAACGGTTACGTTCATGCCGAAGCCGCTCTACGACGACAACGGCAGCGGCATGCACACCCACATGTCTTTGTGGAAGGACGAGAAGCCGCTGTTCGCTGGCGACAGCTACGCCGGAATGTCCGAGATGGCGATGCACTACATCGGCGGCATCTTGCGTCACGCCCCGGCCATCTGTGCGTTCGCTAACCCGACGACCAACAGCTATCGCCGGTTGGTTCCAGGCTTCGAGGCACCGGCCAACCTGGCCTACTCGGCGCGCAACCGGTCGGCCGCGGTTCGCATTCCGATGTACAGCCCGTCGCCGAAGGCGAAACGCCTCGAGTTCCGCTCGCCCGATGCGGCGGCAAACCCGTACCTGGCGTTCGCTGCCATGCTGATGGCTGGCCTGGACGGTATCGAGAACCGCATCGACCCGGGCGAAGCCCTGGACAAGGACATCTACTCCCTGTCTCCCGAGGAGCTCAAAGAAGTTCCGACCGTGCCGCGCAGCCTGGAAGAGGCACTGGTAGCGTTGCGCAACGACCACGCATTCCTGCTCAAGGGCGATGTTTTCACCGCCGACCTGTTGGATACGTGGATCGCTTACAAAACCGAGAACGAGATCGACAAGGTGCGCCTGCGCCCGACACCGACCGAGTTCGCCTTGTACTACGACATCTAAGATGTCGAGCCACGGGCGTTACTACGACATCTAAGCCGCACTAGGGTCGCAGTCTGCCTCTGATTGAGAATCTGCCCCGCCCGTCCTTATGGATGGGCGGGGTTTTTCGCGTTTTGGCGGGCTTGACGGCCGAACTGGGGCAGTTTTCCAAGCTATTGAAACTCCGGGGCTTGTTGTTGTTTCGTATTGGATTCTCTATACTCAGGAGAGGGACTCCGCCGGAATTAATGGGAGTGTTCCCCCTGGGTTGGGGGGTTCGGGAAGCCAACACCTCGGCTACGTGACTAGATTGGCCAGAAGGACCCTACGACAGCGTGTCGCGATCGACGCAGTCCGGCTGGCCCCTAAGGGATTGTTTTCGAGCCTGGTGGGGTGGGGAGCCAGACGTACGCTCCCAAGGTCGCTGCGCGCTCCTGCCTATCGTGCGTTCGCACAAATCGTTGGTGCTGATCTCTCGGAGGTCGAGTTGCCCCTGGGTGATTACCCATCCCTGGGTAGCTTCTTCGCCCGGCGACTCACGAGCGATGCCCGGGCCGTGCTCGACGACCCGAACACGGTCATCAGTCCCAGCGATGGCGAAATGGGAGCCATGTGCCCCGTCGCCGACGACACACTGCTCCAAGCCAAGGGAAAAACTTACTCTCTGGCCCAGCTTTTGGGTGATGCTGAGCTAGCATCAAGGCTGGACGGTGGGCATGCGCTCACCGTCTATCTGTCACCCAAGGACTACCACCGAGTTCATTCGCCAGTGCGCGGGGATCTGACCAGCTACACGTACGTTCCGGGGACTCTGTTTCCCGTGAGTCGCGTTTTCAGCGACAACGTGGACGAGTTGTTCGCCCGCAATGAGCGGGTTGTGTTTCGCCTCGAGACCGAGCACGGGCCAGTCGCGGTGGTGATGGTTGGAGCGACCGGCGTTGGCAACATGTGGCTGGAGCATGCTGAGCTCGAGACCCGAACCTATCGGGGCAGTTCTTCGGCTCAACGCGTCGTGTTCGACGCCCCGGTGCCGGTAGCGAAAGGCGACGAGCTTGGTGCCTTCTTCCTGGGCTCAACGGTGGTGATGGTGTTTGGCGCTGGCGTGATTGAGCCGGCCGCGGACTTACGTTCGGGGCAGTTGGTTCGGTTTGGCCAGTCGATTGGCAGTCGCGCTTCTGTTAACAGCCGCGCGTCGATCGAGAAGGACTCGGCGGGTGAAACCGTCGGAATAGCCGGGTGAGCGAAAAAGCCGACAACAAGCCGGACGCAGACGGTAACGATACCGGAGAGCGCAAGAAACGCCGCCGCAAGGGGCGTATGCGCGTACCTTCGGACAATGTGCCCCGTCGCGCGTCAGCGCCGCCAGTCGAATCCGACAAGGTGGACGTGGCCGCGTCTCCGCACCAGGATCCCAAAGCCGCCATGTCGGTGTTGTTTGGTGGTGATGCGGGCGAGGCAGCAGGGCCAGCGCCCGCTTCATCTGGCCCCGCCCCAACGGTTCAGATGCCCGCGGTTGATATGGATACTCTCGCCGCGGAGTCGATGGAAGCCGGCACGGGTGAAAGTGTCGACATCGCATTCGACGACGAAGCGACTCCAGCTCCTGGACCGGCGCCGCGGCCACCGCGCGCGGCCACTCAGGCCCTGAGCGAGGGAGACTGGGAAGAAGTCCTCGAACAAGAGATGCCGTCGTCCGCCGTCATGACCTCCGCCGAAGTGCCGGCGGGGAAAGCGCGTGGCAAGGTCAAGCCGGATTTCGATACACGCAAGACGATTCCGATGCCGGTAATTACGCCGGAACAGATCCGGGCGCTCACCGGCGAAGACCCGCCAGAAGAGCTGGTCGACGGCGCAGGTGATTCGGCGAGTGGCGACACAAGCGACGTCGCAACAGCGGATACGCTGCAACCCGGGGCTGTGTCTGCCTCGGATGCTGTTGCTCCAACGGTTCCGGAGGCTCCAGCGGTTCCAGCGGTTCCAGATCCGGCAGTTCCAGCAGCCGCCTCAGGTGTCCCGGTGGTCACGATCGATCCGCCCGCCAACAGCGGCCCGGTAGCGTCGCCGTTGGTCGAAGCGAGCCTCGTCGCCGAGTCCGAGCCGATTCAAATGCCTGAGCCAGGCACGCCGAACGCGCCTGTCGCGATTCCGCGCGCTCCGTCGGCGCCGGTTCACTTGCCGACTGCCGAGGCAACGCCGGCCGTCTCGGCCCATGTCCAGACCCAACCGGTCGGCCTTGTGGAACCGGAGACGATTGTCGACGAGGACGACGAACCATCGGATGGCGAGCCCGCCCCCGAAGAGATGTACGACGCCGGTGATAGCGGCGAGATCATCACCGACGACCTCATCGAAGAAGTGGAAGATGGCGCGGACGTCGTCGTGGATGCGTCAGCATCGGCAGGCGGCACGAAACCGGGACACCCACCTGTCGAAGCGCCGGCGCCGCCTCCAACTCCACCCGCTCCGCCGCCCAAGCCCGCGGCAAAACCGCCGGCACCGCCAGCGGCCGCTGCCAAGCCGGCCAAGCCGTCGAAGCCCGCCAAGCCGCCACCCAAAGCGGGCCGTCGTCGCGCGGGCAAACCGTGGTTCGAGGAGATCTTCGAAGAAGACTACCTGCGCACACTGCCGTTTCTCACTCCTCAGGCGACCCAGCAAGAGGCGTTGTTCGTGCTCGAGTCTCTCGAACTCGAACCTGGCGCGCAGGTACTGGACGTGGGCTGTGGCTACGGACGTCACGCCATGGAGTTCGCCGCGCGTGGCTATCATCTCGTGGCACTGGACGCGTCGCTGCCGTTGCTGCTACGCGGCGCCGACGAAGCGCAGCGGCGTGGACTCGATATCAACTTCGTCCACGGCGACATGCGCGAGCTGAACTTCGACGCCCAGTTCGACGGTGCCTACTGCTTGTTCTCGACGTTCGGTTACTTCGACGACGAGCTCAATAAGAAGGCGGCACAGGGAATCGCTCGCTCGCTCAAACCCGGGGCCCGCTTCGTTATTCAGATTCTCAATCGCGACTACATCATCGGCGACCTGCCGTCCCGCGTTTGGTGGGAAGGCGACGGCTGCGTCGTTCTTGAAGAGGTCGAGTTCAACTACTTCTCGTCGCGCATTCACTCGAATCGATCCGTCGTGTTCGATGATGGCCGCCAGCTCGAACAGGAAATCAACCTGCGCGCGTACTCGCTGCATGAGTTTGGCAAACTGCTACACGCCAGTGGCTTCCGTGTAATCGAAGTCTCCGGTTCCCTCGTCACCAAAGGTAGGTTCTTTGGTAACAGGTCTCGGGACATCATCGTCGTGGCTGAACGACGTGGCGCCCCAGCGACGGCTGCGCCAGGGAGCAACGCTCCTGCGACGGCCGCGCCTGCCACCGACGGTGGGGCGACCGCGCCCGCGACCAACGGCGCGGGCACCACAAACGGCAAAAGCGAAGCCTAGCCCGGCCCACGGCTGTAAGGTCGGCACGAATTCTGCGTTGGCCGTTGTGTGATGCGGACTACCGAGTCGCGCTTCCGGAGCACTCATCTTGGTGCTGCGTCGGGAGCGTTATTCCAGCAACTTGCCCACTTTGGGACGGTCAGGTGCCGTTGCCAACGGAATAACCAGGCCGACTCGAGAGTAGTTATTCGGGGCGGTTGAGGCGGTGGTCTGCGATCAGAGCCGCTTGATGACGAGACGCCCAATTTCTCTGCAAACTTTTCGGTCCAACGGACGTCTATGTACAGAACGCAGCATCTTCCATTCCCCCTGAGCGATGTCCGAGTCCCACAGGGCGTCCAGAAAGCACACACATAGATGGCCGCGATTCCCAAGAATGCCACCAGAACGACGACGAGGCGCACGTCTACCACCTCTCGAGCTGTAGCAGCTCGTAAACGCCTCGCCCGGGGAAGTGCTCGCATCCGCACGGAGCCGAAACCAGCCAGCGAGCCGGTTCAGGCCGAGTCGTCGTTCAAGGAACGACTCAGGGCTTTGACCGACGCCAAGAAGAAGGTCACGGACAAGAAGAAGAAGCCCGCGGCAAAGAAGAAGCGGTCATCGTCGGATCAGTCCAACTTTCTAGCGAAGTACTTCCGGGACATGGCCGCGCTGTCGGTCCTGAAACCAGAAGAGGAGTTCAGCGCCGCGCGTGAGATCGAGCAGCTCGAGATCGCGGTGTGGCAGCGTTTGTTTTCCTATGCGCCGGTCGTTGAGCTCGTGCTCAACGTCGCCGAAGCGTGCATGGAAAACTCCTTGAGTGAGTTCAAAGGGCTGCGCAAGGCCGCGGCCGACGCGCGCAAGGCAGGCAACAAGGCCGCTGACGCGAAGCTGAGTAAAGCGGGCCGCAAGTGCGCCGAGAAGCTTCAGGCTCTGGACTCGGACAAAGACTATCTCGAAGCGGTGCTGTGTGAACTGTTTCGAATCGAACGAGATGTTCCGGGACGGATCACTAAACAACGCGTCACGTTTTCAATCAAAGGCAAACCCTTTCGCGACTACATGGCCCGTGTGCGCCGGTCGAACCGTGCCGCAGCCGAAGCTCGCAACGACTTCGTGCGCGCCAACTTGCGCCTGGTCGTCAGCATCGCCCGCCGATTCAATCACGGCCGCATGGCGCTGGCAGATCTGATTCAAGAAGGAAACATCGGTTTGATGAAGGCGGTGGAGCGCTACGACTACCGTCGCGGTTTTCGCTTCTCCACCTACGCCAGCTGGTGGATTCGCCACGCGATCAGTCGCGCTCTGGCCGACAAGGGCCGCGAAGTGCGGCTGCCCGTTCACATGATCGACGCCCAGCATCGCCTGGCCAAAGCCAAGCGCAGTCTGTCGGCGAAACTGGGCCGCGACCCGAACACGGAGGAACTGGCCGAGGCGACTAATCTCGCCCCCGAGAAGATCGAAAAGATGCGCACGTATCTGTTCGACCAGTCGTTCTCGCTGGATCGCCCGGTGAACGACGACGACGGTCGTCACTTCATCGACTTCCTACAGGATCCGAAATTCGAGGAGTGCTCACCCGCCGACGCGTTAGCTCTTGAGGCGATGACGCGAGAAGTGCGGCGGCTGCTGCGGGATCTGAAGCCCATCGAAGCGGACATTCTGCGCCAGCGATTCGGTCTCGACGATGACCGAGAGCTCACGCTCAAAGAGATCGGCGCCAAGTACAATTTGTCGCGAGAGCGCATTCGCCAGCTCCAGGAGCAGGCTTTGACCAAGATGCGCCGTGCATTAGCGCGTATCGACATGATGTAGCACTTGCCCCTACGCTCAGGGCGGGATAACTTCCTGAAACCACGTTCCTGAGTTCTGGGAGGCAAGAAATGCGAAAATCCAACCGAATCGCTCCTGGGTTCCTAATCCTGCTCTTGGGTTTGTCTGTTGCCGCCTTTGGCGGTTGCGACAAGGACAAGAAATTGCGTGTCGGCGAGATGAGTCCGACCGAGGGCCCACCGGGGAAAAAGATCATCATCCACGGTAACGGCTTCCAGCAGGGCGGCATGAAGCGAGTCGAGGTCTTCTTTGGCGAGTATCGCGCCGACGTAAAGGGCTTCGATGGCGACGACAAGATCATTGTCGTTGCACCGTCTGGTCCCAAGCTGGGTGACACGGTGGAGGTGAAGGTCAACTTCATTGGCCGTGGCTCCGTCGACCATCTGCGCTACAAGTACAAGCTCCCAGGACGCCGCATGACCGCAGGCGACCTCACCAAGAAGAAGGCGGGCGAGAAGGGTAAGAAGGAAAAGAAGAAGGACAAGAAGTAGCGGCTCTCCTTATCGAAGCCGCAGTGGCTTCTTTCCTTTGCCGCCGCGAACGAACGATGTCCGTCCCCAAGAGAAAAGGGGCGGACATTTCTGCCCGCCCCGTCTCTTCAACTAGTTCGATTGGAACTAGTGCACTTCTTCCAACTACCCGCGCAGCGCCAGCTTGAACAGCTGCTGGCCCAGTAGCACAAACGATTCGTTTCTCAGCTCGCGCTCTCCGTCGACTTTGACGAAGGTGCCGTTCGAGCTGCCCAGGTCGGCCAGGTACGCTTTGCCATCTCTGGTGAACAGTCGCGCGTGGAGTCCCGATACGTAGCCGTCTTCGGGGAAGTTGATGTCCCCGCGTTCACGACCCATGGTGATGCTATCGCCAAGGAATGGATACGCCGATCCGTCCACGTCCATGCCGATGATGACGGTGATCTTCCCCCAGTAGCCAGGGTTTGGACTTCCCATCACCTCGGTGCCATCTTCGAGTGGCTCGGGTGCTTTGATTTCGTCGAATCGCAAGAGCTCCTGACCGAGCCGAATGATCTGACCCGGGGCGATGAGCTCCTCGCCTTCCATGCGAACGAACACGCCGTTGAAACTATCCAGGTCGCGGATGACCGCGCCGGCCCCGTTGATCACGAGTTCGGCGTGGGTCGGCGACAGGTAGCCGTCGGTTTCGAAGATCTTGCCGTGGGCGCGACCGAGCTTGTTCTCTCCATCCTGCAAGTGGTGCGTACCGCCCTCGGAACCGTCGGGGCGAATCAACGTGAGCGTGCCGTGCGGAGTTTCTTGCCGCGCTGGTTGGGCGACGATGTCGGCGGTGGGCCGTGGTTCGCCTTCGCCGAGGGACGTGCCGCAAGAGCCGCAGAACTTGAACGCGGGGGGCACTTCGGATTTGCACGTTGGGCACAACCGCGGTCCGCCAGCGGGTGCCGGTCCCGGAGGTGCCGAAGCAAGAGGCGTCGTTCCCGGCGCGGGACTAGCGTGACTCATTCCGGTCGGCACACCTGGTGGTGGTCCCGACGGTGCGCCCGGTGCGCCGGCCATTGGCTTTGGCCCCGGAGGTCCGCCCATTCCTGGAGGAGCAGATCCTGGCGGACCCATCCCCGGCGGACGATTTGGCGCCATTCCTGGAGGAGCGCCCGGTGGCGGTGCCATACCTGGCGGCGGTGCCATACCCGGAGGCGGTGCCATACCCGGAGGTGGCGACATGCCCGGAGGTCCACCCATTCCTGGAGGTGCGCCTGGAGGTGCCCCCATTCCTGGAGGTGCCCCTGGTGGCGGTGCCATTCCTGGAGGTCCGCCCATTCCTGGAGGAGCTCCCGGTGGCGGTGCCATTCCTGGAGGTCCACCCATTCCTGGAGGTGCTCCCGGTGGCGGCGCCATTCCTGGAGGTGCCCCCATTCCCGGAGGTGCTCCTGGTGGCGGTGCCATTCCTGGAGGAGCCCCAGGTGGTGGACCCATTCCTGGAGGGGCACCGGGAGGAGGTGCACCCATTGGATTCATTCCGGGCGGTGGCGCGCCGGGGGTTGGCCCGGTCGGCGGTCGCATTCCCGGAGGAGGGGAAGCCGGACCCGAACCCGGACCTGGCCCTCCAGCCCCGGGACTCGGCATGCCGGGGACGGACGGACCTGAATCGGTCATGTCGGCCATCATGGTTTTCATCATGGCAACATCGCCACCACCTTGCCCCGTGGGGCTCGTTAGCTCAGCCCCGCAACCGAGACAGAACTTGTAGTGGTCCTGATTTTCCTTGCCGCATCGATTGCACACGATCATTAGACGATCTCCACGCGAAGTAGCTGCTGGCCCATGAACACGTAGTCTCCGTGTCGTAGCTCTTGTTCCCCGTCGACTCGAAGGAACGTACCGTTCTTGGAACTCAGATCCGTAAGCGTCAAATTCCCGGCATCGAAGGACACCTGAGCATGTCGACCCGAGATGAACGGATCGTCCGGGAAATTGATATCGTTACCCTCGCGGCCAAGGCTCACGAGGCTGGTTTGCGCGCGGTATGCCAGCCCGGTGTCGCCGCCGCGCAGCTGCTGGCAGACGCGAAACGGTGACGGGTGATATGGGCTGGCGAAGAAGTAGGTGCCCGCGTCGTCGGGCGCCTGGGTCTCGCTTTCGATGGTGGGCTGCACTTCGAGTAACTGCTCACCAACGAGGAAGCGGGCGCCGAGCTTGATGCTGTGTGCACCTTGAATTCGGATATAGACGCCGTTCACCGATTCTTCGTCGCGGACGACCAACACATTATTGCGATAGAAAAAGTTCGCGTGTATCGGCGATAGGAACGGGTCTTCTTCGAACAGCAGCGGTGCGTCCACGCGACCGGCCACGTGTTCATCGCCGGCAAGAGTGAACGACACGCCGTCGAGTCCGTCGCCTTTGATCAGAACCAACTTGGCGCGGGACGCTTGCATCGCGCCGAAGAACATCGTCTTGCGTCCGCCACCGCCGCCACTGGGTGCCGGTGCCGGTGCTGGCGCTGGTGCCGGTGCGGGTGCGGCGCCGAGATCCATGTCGATCGACATTCCGCACGCGCCGCAGAACTTGTGACCAGGAATGAGTGGCGCCATGCAGGTCGGGCATGTCGCCCCTGCGGCCGAGTGCTGCGATGTAGAACTTTTCGCAGGAGCTTCGGGCGCACCTCCGCTATCCGTAGGGTCCAGGGAGATCGCAGTGTTGCACTGCGAGCATGCGCTGGTACCCATTGGGTTAAAGGTGCTGCACGAGTCGCAGACCAGGCCGACGTCCATGTTCCGGCAAGTTTAGCCCGCTGCGAGAATCAGCGTCAAGTTGTCGAAAGTACCTACTTTTTTCGCATGCCGGCAAAAGCGCGGACGCGCTTGTCGGGATCGGAGGTCGCCATGGTCCGCAGATGGGCTCTGGAGCGGGAGTCGTTGATGCCCTGCAGGCCTCTTACTACCGCCAGGCGGACCTCCGCGTGGTCATCTTTACTCGCCAGGATCAGCGCTGGGACCGCTCTACGGAGCTTCAGTTTGCCCAGGGCGGCAGCCGCGGCGCCTCGGACAAACCCGTTGACGTCCTTGAGGGCCTTGATCAGCCCATCCACGTCGGCTCGCGGGCCCAACTCACCCATCGCCCGGGCAGCGTCACCACGTTCCTGCCAGTTTTTGGACCGAAGTCGCGCGGCCAGCGCTCGGATCAGCGTGGCGGCGCTCTGGCCGTGGCGACGTATATATGTGGCTGACGCGTGCATGGCCGCTCGGCGGACGCTCACGCTCCGGTCGGCGAGGCCACGCTGGAGATCGGCTTGCACGTTACGGCCGCCGGTCTTGGACAAGACCGAAAGCGATAGGCCGCGCACTTTGGCGTCCCGATGGCGAAGCAGTTTGCGCAAGGTTGGCAGTAGCGCGATGGCCACTCGGTCGACGAGCGCTTCGATGCGCCGGCGCTGCTTGGGCGCGACCCGCGACGTGAGCGGTCCGAGCGCTACGCGATTCTTGCGTGCGTTCAGCTCGCCCAGGATGCTCACGAGCATGTCGCGATGGCGAGTCAGCGCGTCGCGAATACCGCGAACCAGTTGGGCTTCGTGGCCGATGATTACCGCGGCGTCGATGGGTTGGGAGCCGAGGGTGCCTGGAAGTTTGCGGATAGCCAGCGCGCCGTTGAACTTGCCGTGTTTGGTCGGGTACTCGCTCAGATCCACCGCCAGCGTCGTGGCCTTGCTCTTGCGGCGGGACACGCGCGCTAGAGCCCACGCGACTTCGCGACGCAGGCGCTCATGGCGACTGAAGTACGCGAGCAGTAGCCCGGAGAGTGCGCGACGGTCACCAATGTTGCCCAGGGACCACGCGGCGATGCGCTGCACTTCGTCGTTACCGTTGGCGAGCACGGCGAGCAGCGGCGCGATGGCGCGCTTGTCACCGAGTCGGCCCAATGCGAACGCACATGCGGCGCGGGTCGAGTCCGCGCGATGGGAGTTCTTCATCACCTCGACCAGCTGTGCAAGGGTGGTGCGGTCGCGAACCTGGGCAAAGCCGAGGCAGGCGAGGGTGGCCAGGGATTCACGTGAGCTGCCGAGCGCGTCGAGCAACGACTTCTTGGCTTTCGAACTCCGAGTCATACCCAGACCGAAGATCGCCGCCTCACGCATCTGCCATTCCTGGTGCTTGGTCAGTTCGATGAGCGACGGAATCGTACGCGGGTCGCCCAGGCGGCCAGCGGCGACGAGAGCTGCTACGCGCACGTCCCAGTCCAGAGTGGGCAGCAGGCGACCTGTGTTCTTCGTCTTGTTCTTGTTCGGCTTCTGTTTCGCGATGCGCACCAACGAGGCTGCAGCGCCCTTGTTGGCGACGTGACCGAGCACGGCCACGGCGATGCGCTGCTGTTGCGGATCCTTTTCGTCGTTGAGCGCCTCGAGCAGGGGCTTCAGGCCGTGGCGGCCGACGAGGGTGAGTTCCTTGCGGGCCGCGGCGCGGGCTTTGGCCGTGCCGGTGCGTTTTTGCGAGACCAGGATGGGCACGTAGCGGTGGTAGAGCTCGACGAGGATCCGCCGGTACACGTCCTTGTGGCTGAGTTTTGACGCCATGCGCGACACGACGCGTTCGGTCTTGCCCAAAGTGCGGGTCATCTCACCGATGATGATCGCCTCGCGACCCGCCTTGAACAGCATGTCGTTGTCGTTCGCATCCAGGAGCACGCGCTCGAACAGCTTGGCGGCTTTCTTGGGGGAGTGTTCGTTGATGTATAGCTGAGCCAGGGCGAAGTGAGCTTTCCAGTTGTTCTTATCCAGCTGGATCGTCTTCTCGTAGGATTTGATCGCTTTCTTGAACTGCTGCATTTTGATGAACAGCTCGGCCAAGCGCTGGTGCCCCGTCGGATCGTTGGGGTTCTCTTTCTGCGCTTTGTGCATGTAGTCCAGCGCCAGCTTGTCCTTCTTATTGATCGTGTGAATCTCGGCGATGCGCTTGTAGAACTCGCGCTTGCGCCGAGGAGCGATCTTGTCGGCGAGCTTCTCCAGGAGAGCGACAGCCTTATCGTACTGGCGCACGCTGAATCGGGCGTAGGTCTTGACCAGACGCAGCATCATGCCGACGTCCTTGGGATGCAGTTTGACGAGTCGCTCGAGCACCGCTCGCTGCTTGTTGTAGTCGTACAGCCGTTCGTGGGCTTCGATCAGGAATAGACCAGCCTCCATGTTGGGCGGTGTCTGGTTGAACTGGCGTTGCCACACGCGGATGCGATTGCGCAGTGCGGTCGCCCGGCGACCTCGGGTCGAGCGGCGCAGCAGGCTGACGATACGCCGACGGCCTTCGCGGCGAGCGGGTTCGTTGGACTTCTTCTTCTTGGTCAGCGCCAGAACCATCTCCCAGTCCTTGATCGACTCGGCCCAGCGACGTTGGCGCTCGTAGGCGTGAGCGCGGCCTTTGTATCGAGCCGAATTCTTGGGCTGCAGCTTGATCGACTTGGTGTACATGGAGATCGCCCGAGGCAGCAGGTCGTGCTCGGCGAACACTTCGCCCAGGCGCGCGTAGTTGCCGGCGGTCTTACGCCGAATCAGCCGCGACCAGATGGCGATGGCTTTCTTCTCTTTCTTGCGTTGAAAGTACTGCTCGCCGAGATTGACCAGGTGCGAAGTTTCGTTCGGCTCGATCTTGGTCAGGCGAATGTAGGCTTTGAGCGCCAGGGCCTCTTTGCCCCAGCGGGTGTACAGATCGGCGACCGACGTGTGCACCGGGCCGTCGCTTGGAAACCGCTGCTCGATCTTCTTGAGCAACGAGACCGCACGTTTTTCTTCGCCACGTCGCCAGTAGCGCTCGGCGAGGGCTAGTTGAAATCTGGGATCGCCGGGCGCGACCTTGGCGACTTTGCGGTACTGCTTGAGGGCTTCGTCTTCGCGGCCGGAATTCTCCAGCAGTCGGATCAACTTGCGCTGCGTCTCCAGTTCGAACGGGGCTTTTTTGACTGCGCGGCGATAGGCGGCGATGGCTTTTTCCTGCTCACCGGTGTCCTCGTACAGCTTGGCCAGGGTGGACCACTCGAAGTGCTTGCGCCGATTCGCGCGCCACTTCTTCTCGTAGTACGCGATCAGCTTGGACAGCTGGGATTTCTTGCTGAAGATGTCGATGATGCGCGACGTCAAGGTGCGCCGGACGTGGAGCGCGTTGCGGGACATCTTGATGGCGCGGCGGTACGTGGCGATGGCGACATCGTGTTTGCCATTGTCGGCGTAGATGTCCGCGAGTTTGGTGACGACGTCCACCCGTTGGTACGGCACGCGCCGGGCGAGCACCTCGGTCTGCTTGAGCAGCGCGATGGCGGCTTTGAATTTCTTGAACCGGCGCAGCGCGTCGGCGTAGTCCATGCGCACGTTGATGCTCCGCGGAGCCAGGGCGATCAGTTTCTTGTAGTACTTGCCCGCGCCTTTGATGTCCTTCGCGTTCAGCGCCAGACCGGCGAGTTCACGCAACACGTTCTTTCTAGTCGACTTGCGCTTGGTGTACTTCAGCGCGAGTTCGTACGCGGCGCGGGCTTTGACCGATTTTCCATTGCGGCGATACAGCTGGCCCAGGCCGAGCTGCACCGCGGCCGCTTTTGGCCGAATCGTCGCGGCCTTCTCGTAGTACTCCATCGCCTTGACCGTTTGCTTTTGACCAAGCGCAAGACGGGCGAGCACGACGGTGTGGGAAAACACCTTGGGCCGACGTTTGTGGGCTGCTTCGTACTGGCGAACCAGTAGTTTGAGTGAGCGATAGCGCCGATACATGGCCTTGAGCTTGTTCAAGGCGCCCCGATCCGCCGGGTTGCGGTACAGGATGTTCTTGTAGCGAGCGACGATCCGCTTGTCGAAGGGGTCGCGTTTGACTGTCCAATCCGCCTGTGCCGGGCGCTCGGCGAGGACCGGCAGGGCGAGGCCAACGGCGATGGCCAGGGCGAGGAGTCGGCGCATTTGTATGCTCTTTGGTGGCACGAGACGGCGGACGGGCGGCGACAAAGTCATCAAAAGTATAACGACCGACAACGGCAAAGGCTTTCCGGTTTCCCCTTCTGCCCTTAAATAGTTGTTCACCGAAAAAAAAACGCGGCCGCGCAACGGCGACCGCGTCCTTGATCGGCTTCTAGTGTATTGAATTAATTAGCAATACGCTGCAGCATGGAGCCCAAATGCTCCCGGCGCGTCTCGACACAGAAATCGCGGACCAAACGCGCGTGAACCTGCGGCATTGCGGTGAACTTGATCCCCACTTTGTGGACGAAGTCGTCGCTTCCCGCGTTGCAGATCAGACCACGAGCCCAGATGATCTCACCGGTGCCCGGTAACTCGAATTCCAGAGCAACCACCCGAGATCGCCTGGTTTTTGGCGTGTACTTCGGGGCGTTGACGACCTGGAGATGCAGCCCTGAGTCACTCAGGTTGCAGGTCAGAGCGCGAAACGGCTGGTCCTGAATGTACTGGTTCAAGAAGATGTTTAGTGGCACTCGGTAGCCAAGGCGTCGGTCTCTCGCGTTCATGCTGTCCTCCAATATCCTACGTGTAGGACAGTGTAGGTCACCGTAGGCGAGTGGCCAACTTTTCTGTTCGGTCGGCGCGGACTCGCGGTCCTTTCATGTACAGCTCGGCATGGCGACGGGCGGCGCTGCGCCAGGACAGATCGGTTTTCACCATCTGTGAGCGGATGCGCGCGAAACTCTGCGGCGCCCCGAACGCTCGGATGGCGCGTTTCACTGCGCTGCTCAAGGCGTCGGGTTCGGCCAGGTCGTAGACGATGCCGTTTCCCGTGGCGCTGTTGCTGTCGATTTCGATGATGGTGTCGGCGAACGCTCCCGACTTGGCCGCGATGGGCACTGTGCCGTAGTGGCAGCAGTTGAGCTGACTCGTTCCCTTTGCCTCGAAGTTGTGGGGCAGCAGCATGAAATCGGCAGCCGCGGTGAGTCGGTGGAGCGTGCTCGTGTCGGCAAACCGTGCGGCCACTCTGTGTTTGGCGAGCTTGCGCAACATGGGCAACACGTTTACGTCCCGCTGACTATCGAGCAGGAATGCCAGCTGACACCGCGTGCGTTCGAGCGCCACCACCGTGTCTTCGTCGAGGTGTTCGTACGGACCGACAACGCCGATCATCGGTCGCTTTCGCTGCGGCGCAAGGCCGAGCTCCCGTTGCAAATCCAACTTCGTTCGCGCCTTGCGCTGTGCCAGTGATTCTCGTGGATGGCCGAGTACGTGTCGATCCAGGTGGAATTTCCATTCCACCGTGTCGACCCCTGCCGCGATGGTGCGGATGCGCTCGCTCACCCTTGCCAGGGACAGGGCGTGGTGGTCGGCGGCGTCCGCGGCGAGTAGTTCGTGCACGTAGCGAGGCGACTCGGCCACGATGGCATCCGAGCATTCGATGGCGATCGACAGGGCCCGGTCGCGCGCGGCCAGTGAGCGCACGCCATTGTTCGTTGCCGCGGCGATCGCATCGCGTACGAACGGGGCACGGCGATCGATGCCGCCGTCTCTTCGACTCGGCACGTGCAGTCCCAGCAGGTTGAACACCGTGGTCGGCACGGCGCCTTGATTGAGCCAGCCTGCCTTGACCAGCAGTGGCGCCAGTTCAGTTCCGTGGGTCGCGTGCACGACATGGGGCCAGCGCTTTTCCTTCGCGGCTGCACACAGGGCCGCACGACACACCACTCCGATATCTTCTGATTGCACCAGCAGAGTGCGCACGCGCCCCTGAGCCATCACGCCCTCGTAGATGGTGACCGGGATGATTCCCGAATCTCCGGGGATCGCCAGTGGGCGGAGTCTTCGGGCAAAGCCGTAACGCTCAGGATCCCGGGGGGCTGGCGCTACCACGGTCACGTCAACACCGAACTCGGCCAGGCCGCTGCAGAGCAACGCCCCCGCCCGAGCTCTGGGGCTATTGCCGGTGTACGGGGCCAGCTCCGGAAGTATGTGCAGGGCCCGAGGTGACTTCATCGCATCGCTGAATATAGCGTACGTGCGGCGTGATATAAGGCGGGCGCAATGCCGATTTATGAGTATGGATGCAAGGAATGCGGCAAGGTCGCCGAATACATTCAGAAGATGAGCGACGACCCCAAGACCGAGTGTGAGTCCTGTGGGGGCGCCCTCGAGAAGTTGATCTCGCGCTCTGCGTTTCACCTCAAGGGTGGCGGTTGGTACAAGGATCTGTACTCGTCGTCCAAGCCTTCGGATGCGAACTCGTCTGGTGGTAGTTCACCCGCGCCGACGTCGTCCTCGGACTCGTCGAGCTCTTCGTCGTCGGATTCTTCGTCGTCGGATTCTTCGTCGTCGTCCTCGTCGGATTCGTCGAGTTCCTCGTCTGGTTCGAGTTCGTCGAGTTCCGGATCGAGCAGCAGCGGATCTGGCTCGTCGTCTTCGAGCAAGGAGTAGCCCATGCCCGCACAAGTTCTGGACGGTAGAGCGTTGGCGAAAACCGTGCGCGCCGAGGTTGCGGAGCAGGCTGCCGAGCTGGCCAAGGCCGGCATCACGCCCGGGCTGGCGGTTGTATTGGTCGGCGACGATCCGGCGTCACAGGTTTACGTGCGCGCCAAAGAGCGAGCCGCGGCCAAGGTGGGCGTCAAGACAATGGATCACCGGCTGCCCGCCACGACCAGTCAGGCTGACCTGATGGCCTTGGTCGACCAGCTCAATGCCGATGACGATGTCGATGGCATTCTGGTCCAGCTACCACTGCCCGACGGACTCGATCAGGAGCCGGTACTGGACGCGATTTCTCCGGCCAAGGACGTGGACGGGTTGCACCCGGACAATCAGGGCCGACTCTCTCAGGCGCGTCCGCGGTTCGTAGCGTGTACGCCCAATGGCTGCATGCGTCTTCTCGCCGAGAGCGGCATCGAACTCAGCGGCAAACGAGCCGTGATTGTCGGCCGGTCGAACCTGGTCGGTAAACCGCTGGCGATGTTGCTCACCAATGCCAACGCCACCGTGACGTTGTGCCATTCGCGCACTCAGGACCTGGCCGAAGAAGTCGGTCGTGCAGACGTGGTCGTTGCAGCCGTTGGTCGACCGAAGATGATCAAGGGCGAGTGGCTCAAACAGGGCGCGGTCGTCATCGATGTCGGCATCAACCGCAACGCCGAGGGCAAGCTCGAGGGAGACGTGGACTACGCCTCGGCCGTCGAGCGCGCCGCAGCGATTACGCCAGTCCCCGGCGGGGTCGGCCCCATGACCATCGCGTCGTTGCTCGCCAACACTGTGCGCTCGGCAAAGTTGCGCCGCGGATAGCTTCGCCGCCGATAGCTTCGCCGCCGATGGCTTCGCCGCGACTAGCTGCTAGTCGTCGTCGGACTTGATCCGCGAAGGTCGTCCCAGCGCGCGGATCATCAGCTTGTGAAACTCGTGATACTGCGGTGGGTTCGTTCCGACTTCGTCCGCGCCTGCCTCGTGAGCTAGTAGGCGGAGGCGTTCACTGCCGGCCAACGCCACCGTCGGGATACGGCTGGCTTCTGGTCCACTGCCAGCGGCGAGGCGCAAGCTACGGACCGCGGCTTCGGAGTCCGCGTCTACGTCGATCACAAGTAGATCCACGTCGTCGTCGACCAGTGCCTCGGCGATGCGATCCTCGTCTCCGAGGATCACCGTCGCCGCGCTGAACACCGCGCGAATCTGGCGAGTCACCACGGACCTGTCCGAGGCGTCGGTACATACGAGCAGAATCGTCAGGCCGTCAAAACCGCTGACCAGATCGTCGATCAGTTCGCCCGCCAGGGCGGACACTTCCTTGAACTCGACGCCCATGCCCGCGGGGCCTTCGGCGTCGTTTTCGCCCCGATGCCAGGTCACGCGACCGGTGACGCCGACCGATGGCGCTCCGGGAATTCGCAACTGCAACGTCACGTCGCAACCGATCGGTAGCTGTTCGGTGGTTTCGAGGAACATGCCGCCGCGGGATAGGTTCACCGAATAGGCGACGAGAAAGGACGATGCAGTTCGAAATTCGACCTGCATGCCGTACGAGACACGATCGTGTTCGCGGCTGTCGCCCATATGAGCTGAAGCTTAACTCTTTTTGAGCAGTCGCTTCAGCAGTCGGTCCAGGTCATCGAGGTCGCGGTAACGAATCTCGATGCGCCCGCTGCGTTTTTTCGCCGTGGCCTTGGCCTCGGTAAGGGTGACCTGGGCGCCCAGGCTCTTGGCCAGACGGTCTTCCAGGTCGCGCACCGCGGCGCTCTTGCGCGCCGGCGGCGTCTTCTTTTTGTCTGATTCGCCGCCCACGCGGGTACGCACCAACGCTTCGGTAGCGCGCACCGACAGGCCCTTGGCCATTACCGTCCTGGCGACCGTCTCAATTTCGGGCACTCGTTTCAAGGACAGCAATGCGCGAGCGTGGCCCATGGCCAGGTCACCTTCTTCGACCATCGCGCGCACGCTCTTGGGCAGCTTGAGCAGGCGCATGGCGTTGGCAACGCTGCTGCGCTCTTTGCCTACACGCGTGGCGATTTGTTCCTGGGTGTGGCCGAATTCATCGGTGAGTCGGTTGTATGCCTCGGCCTCTTCGATGGGGTTCAGGTCTGAACGCTGCAGGTTCTCGACCAGAGCGCGTTCGAAGGCCTGTTCGGAGTCCACGTTTTGGACGACGACCGGTACTCGCTCCAGGCCCGCGCGTTGGGATGCGCGCCAACGGCGTTCGCCGGCGATCAGGAAATATCCCTCACCCTCGGGCCGTGCGCGCACGATCAGCGGCTGAATCACGCCGTGAGCACGGATCGATGCGGCCAGCTCTTCAAGCTCAGCTTCGCCGAAGCGACGTCGGGGCTGTTCGGGGCTGGGCGCAATCTCCTCGATGGGCGCCTGGAAGTACGTGCGCGGCAGCGAAGTGACGTTGCTGGGTTGAGCCGTGGGTGTCGACGGCAGCAGTGCCGATAGTCCCCGACCGAGTGCGCGACGTTTGGGTGTGTTGTTGTTGCTCATGATGCGATGGGTGCGCGCTGTACGAATTCGTCGGCGAGGGCCAGATAGCTCTTAGAACCCGCGCAGCGGAAGTCATAGAGGAGCACTGGCTGACCATGGGACGGACACTCACTGAGACGCACGTTGCGGGGGATGGCGGTCTTGAAGACCTTGTCACCCATGTGCTCTTTGACTTCGCCTCGGACCTGACCCGCCAGGTTGGTCCTGGGGTCGTACATGCAAAACAGAATGCCTTCGAGGTGCAGGGTCGGGTTGAACGACTGTTTGATCTTGTCGATCGTCTCGAGCAGCGCGGACAAACCTTCAAGGGCGAAGTACTCCGCCTGCATCGGGATGACGACGCTGTCGGCGGCGACCAGCGCGTTGAGCGTGAGCATGCCCAGCGACGGTGGACAGTCGATGATGATGTAGTCGAAACGATCGCTGACGTGGGCGAGGTTCTCCTTGAGGAAAAGCTCGCGCCCTTCGGCGTTGATCAGCTCCATCTCGGCGCCAACCAGATCCGTCGTCGCCGGTGCCACGAACAGCGTGGTGATCTCGGTAGGGCGGATGCAGTCTTCGAAGGCGATCTCGCCGACGAGGGCGTCATAGATGGAGAGCTCCACCCTTGACTTGGGATAGCCGACGCCTGAGGACGCGTTGCCCTGAGGGTCGAAGTCGACGAGCAGCACCCGGTGACCTCGCGAGGCAACCGACGCGGCGAGGTTGATCGCCGTCGTGGTTTTGCCTACGCCACCCTTTTGGTTCGCTACTGCGACAATACGTGCCATGGGGATCGGATCTAGCACGGGCCTGTGACGGGAGACGATCTCCCCTGGGGGCTCGAGCTGTAACCAGCGTAAGGCCCTCAAGAAATTTTGACGAAAAATTGGACCACTGTAGGACCCGGTCATACAGTGTGTGCAGATGTAGGACAAACGGACCAGGGGGTCCAAGGAGGGTCGAAAATGGCTGCATTCCCACGTATTTATAAGTCTTTCGCAGAGTTCGAAGCCAACGAGCTTCGCAAGCTGGATTCGCTGCACACCACCGTCAGCGACATGATGGAAGAGCGCTTCGCGGAGGAACTCGACTTTGGCGGGGAAGACAAACCGCGCCGCCGCGGACGTGGCCGACCCCGTCGCAGCAACTTCGACTACTAGTTCCACGCTGTCGAATTGCTGAGCAGTACCCCGGCCCAATCGGCCGGTTATTAAAGCACCAACCTCGGCCTGACTCGCCGGGTTCAAAGAGCACACACCTCGGCCTGACTAGCCGAGTTCTTAGAAGCGCCACTCGGCCTGACTAGCCGAGTTCTTAAAAGCACCAACCTCGGCCTGACTAGCCGAGTTCAAGATTTACTTAGCTTCGCTTAAATAGCAGCGCGGTCGCCGGCAATCGTTGCCACCCTTTGCTAGCTCCTAACGATTCGCTCGGCCGCTCCCCGAACGATACCCAACGTTTTTCGGCGACCCGCTGCGCTCTCCTTCGCGCGACAACTCAAACAAGCCGCCGCCGCTCCAGAAGGACTCGCTACGTAATCCCGTAGTCTTTGATCTTCTTGTAGAGCGTCGACCGATCGATTTCTAGGATCGCCGCGGCCTGCGCTTTGTTGCCGCCCGTCGCCGCGAGAGCGGCAACGATGCCGTCGCGCTCCAGATCACGGAGCGAACGTGCCGCAGGTGGTTGTGGTGCCGGTGGGGGCTGCATCGCAGGCCCGCCCGCTGGTGGCGTGAAGCCATGTGGACTCGGAGCCGGCTGGGCGAACCCTGCCGCTGGCGCTGCGTACCCTTGCTGGGGTGCTTGCGGGAACGACTGAGGCGCATGAGCGAACGGCGCGGTCGGTGGTGTTTGCGACCCGGCGTGCATGTTCGGCGGCAAGTCGGCGCTGCGAATCAGGTCGCCGTCACCGAGCACGATCGCTCGCTCCACGGCGTTCTTCAACTCGCGCACGTTCCCAGGCCAGCTATGAGCGACCAGCGCCCGCATAGCCTCGGGGGCGAATCCAGAGATCCGCCGGCCGACCTGAGACTTGAGCCGGTGCAAAAAGTACTCGGCAAGCTCAGGGATATCGTCTCTGCGTTCACGCAGCGGCGGCACGACCGTGTGGATCACCGATAGCCGGTAGTAGAGGTCTTCGCGGAACGCGCCACGCCGGACCATCTCGGCCAGGTCACGGTTCGTCGCCGCGACCACGCGCACGTCGACGCTGATGCTGCGAGTGCCACCGACCCGCTCGAACATTTGCTCCTCGAGCACACGCAGGAACTTGGTTTGACAGTTCAGAGGTAGTTCACCCACTTCGTCGAGAAACAGCGTGCCCTTATCAGCGGTCTCGAAGCGGCCAAGTTTGCGATCGGTCGCGCCGGTGAACGCGCCCTTCTCGTGGCCGAACAACTCGGACTCGATCAGCGTCTCGGTGAGGGCGGCGCAGTTAACGGCGACGAACGGGCCGCCGTTGCGCCGGCTCGCCTTGTGCACCGCGCGCGCGACCATCTCCTTGCCGCTGCCCGATTCGCCGGTGAGCAACACCGTGGCGTCGCTGGGCCCGACCTTGTTGACGAAACCAAGCACCGCGACGGCGCGCGCCGAACTACCGACGAACTCGCGTCCACCCAGCTGTTCCTGAAGCTCGCGGTTTTCCGCGCTGAGTACTTCTCGCGCCGCCAGGCTCGCCATCGCCGCGGAGATCAATTGCGCCAGGCAGGTCGCTGCCATCACGTCGACTTGATCCCACGCTTCGGCGCCGAGGCGGTCGGCGTAGAGCATGCCAATGACACGTTCGTCGGGAAATGACACGAGCGGCGCGGCTACACCGGCGCGGTCGCTATCATCGGGCTCGAGTGCGATCGCCTTGCCGTCCGCGACCACCTTGTCGGTGACCTCACGCGACAGGGATAGTTGGGTTCCACCTGATGCGTTCTGGGAAACGGCCGCGGCGGTTGGCGTCATGCGCCCACCGTTGTCGCGCAGCAGCAGAAACGCGCGATCCGCCGCGAGCGCTAGCAGGGCGGCCTGGCACGAGGCGCGCCCCAGGCTGGGTTGATCGCTCGCCGCGCCCAGGGAATTACCAAGCGTCGCTAGCGATGCTAGATGCCGTCTCGCTCGGTCCTCGAAGGTTGCTGTCTGTCCCGGAGTTCGAAGCTTGGCCAACCCCGCGGTTGCCGCGCGGATGAGTTCACCCGAACCGACTTCCATGGTGACCCGACTCGGCAACGGCTGGCGCATGACCGCGACGCCGCCGTCGGCGGGCAGATACGCCAATCGCGTCTTGCCGATCGATACCTCATCACCGCCTTCCAGGGGGTGCGCGCTGACTGGCTTGCCGTTTACCAGAGTGCGGTTGCGGCTGCTCTTGTCGAGCAAAGTGAGGTGACCGTCACGCAGCTCCACCGAGCAGTGGTTTCGCGAGACCGCCAGGTCCGACAGCTGGACGACGTTGCCTTCGCCGCGGCCGATACCGCCACCGCGCAGCGGTAGCTCGAACTCTAAGCCGAGGTCGGGTCCTTCGATAACGACGAAGCGAGCAGCGCTCATACGCGAATGCTATCTCACTCCACGATTCGGAACGAAAAGGGCAGTGCGCCCGCGCCAACCGGGTCCGTGGCCAGGCGAACGTCATCGGTGTCGGTCACGGCCACATAGTAGGTGATGCGGCTGCCGACGGGCCGACCGGGGATCTCGCCGGTGAACAGTTCCCCGTTGGCCTGCTCGCTCATGACCAGTGGAATGAACCGGGCCTGATTGTCAACGTTGTAGAAGAGTTCGACCAGGTCGTCGCGGCCCGCGTTGAGCACGACCGCCGATACGGTGTACGGGCCGATGGTATCCGTCGAGTCTTGCAACCTCGAAGTAGATTCAATAATCGGCCCAGCCCCGGAACACGCCGCCAGGGTGGCCGCCAGGCATATCGCCAGGATCAGACCGATACCTCTCCGCATCCTGCTATTGTACCCGCTAGGAGAAATCAATGTCCAAGAGCTTAGTCATTGCTGCCCTGGCGGGCTTATTGATGTTGGGGTGCGGTAGTCGAACCGTTGCCACCAAGGACGACAAGACCGGCGGCGTCACGCAGACCACCGATGCCGGCGCGGTCTTGCGCAAGGCCGTGGCCATTTCCTGGTCCGTGGAAAAACGGGCGGCCATCGAGGACGGCGACCCCGAAACCAGCGTCGTCAGGATCGCCCAGACCATCGAGACCGGTGCGAAGGATCATAACGACGTCGGCGTCGTCGATGGGGCGTGCGTGGAGAAGCGTGTCGATCAGTCGGGCGGACCCAAGGCGTTGCTCTGGCTGTTCTGTAAGTCCAAGGGCAAAGCCATTCAGCTCAAAGTAGTGAAGGACAAGTTCGATCTCGTGGTGCTCAAGGGCAAGGTGGAGGACGGTGAGATCGCCTACGACGAATTCAAACGGATCAAGTTTCCCCTGGGCGCGCGGATCACGACGGCGCCCATGGAGAAGTAGCCAGCTGCGCCACAGTTCCCGCGGACCGCGACTTCCGAGTCAGGGTTGCGTCGGAATCCTGCTGCTCGTTCCGGGGGCTGATGGTCGCAACTGCTCGGTTCTTCGCGGCACGTCCCCAGTGGCGGCGGTGGCCTGACGTTTGCAAAAACACACGCTGATGAAAACGTTGATTGTAAGCACCGCCGTGATCCTGACGGCTCTAGCAGCCGGCTGCGGCAAACATCACACCTTCACCGATGAGGGCCGGGTGTGCGCATTCGACTCGGCGTCGGCCACGGCCTCCGACGTTTATGGGAACGAAGAACAGACCTTCGTCGCCGGTAATTCGATCAACTTCGTCTATCTGGCCGATGCTTGCTTGAGCAGCAGTTGTGACAGCGATCCCCACGCCAACTGTCGGGTCGAGCGCAACGGCCAAACCTTGCGGGTGCTTTCCGAGGCGGAGTACACCGAAGGCAATAGCCTGCGAGGTTGCACGGCGGACTGCCGCTTCCTCAGCGCGACGTGCTCGAGCGACCCCCTGGAGGCGGGCACGTATACGATCCAGCACGGCTCGGACTTGTTGACGGTACAGATTCCGTCCACGACGATCTCGCCATGCTTGGGAGGACAGGTCTTCTAGCGGATCGTTACGTCGCTGAGCCCTTTGCGGTGGCGCTCGAGCAAGAAGAAGTTCGTCGCGATTCGCGCCGGGCCAACCGCGTAGTAGGCCTTGCCCAGATACAGGTCCTCGTTGTCAGCATCGACCTGCACCACGTAGTCGCGCAGCCCCGATGTCGGGTCGAGGCGCTTGTTGCCGCCCTTGCCGTAGTCGAGCAGGACCGCGTGTAGATAGGCGTTGTCCCGCGCGGTCGGGTCGACTGGCGCGACCCGGTAGAAGCCAAAGCGCTTCGGGTTCTCGTCGTCGGGCTTGGCGATCCACGGCGCTTTGACGTCGCTCTGCACGACCGGGCAGTTGTACCCGTACACGTCTCCGTCGCGCAGGTAGAAGCCCTTGATGAACTTCTTGATACCCGCCAGCTTTGCCCACTTGGGCGTGTTCATGCCGCGGAATTCCCAGCCGACGAGCTTGTCCAGGTCCGGCGTGGAGCCGCGCAGAAACACGGTCTCGAGCTCTTTCATCGATAGCTTGCCCAGGGCGTAGTAGCGCTCGCTGCTAGCGGCGCCGGCCGTGGAAGTGGTGGTGTTGACGTCGACGTTGGTGGAACGCTTGCTGGTGTGAGTAGCGGTGGTCATGCCAGGTACCTCTTGTGGTTTTCGATCAGGTGGCCGGCGTTGCGAGTCGCCAGGGTCATAATGGTCTCCATCGGGTTCACCCCGATGGGCGATGGGAACAAGCTCGCGTCGCACACCATCAAGCCGTCGGTGTCGTAGACGAAGCCGTAGTCATTGACTACTGCGCGGGTCCGGTCGCTACCCATGCGCGCCGTGCCCATCATGTGGACCGTGAGCACTTCGATAGAGCTCTTGGCGATCTTGTTGACGAAGATCTTGCGCACGTCGTCTACGCACGTCAGCTCGCCGACGCCGCCGAACGGCAGCAGAATGCGTTTGGCTCCCGCCTCGAACAGTAGCTCGCACAACAAGGCGGTGCCTTTGATGAGCTTGTCCGCGTCGAAGTCGCTCAGCTGATACAGGGTGAGCGGCTTGCCATTGGGCAGGGTATGTACGCGCCCCATGTGGGTGTCTTCGACCAACATGCCGGCGACGACCATCTTGTTGTAGTCCATCATCATCTCGCCCAGAGCGGCTCCGTGGGCGGGCATGGTCATGCCGAGTACGCTCGGCGGCACATTGACGGCGGCAAACAAGAAGCCTTCGTCCTGGAACTCGCGCACCTGGTAAGCCTGGTGCACACCTTCCCAGCCGCGCACATCCTCGTCGAAGATCGCTACCACTTTGCTGTTTGGGTGCAGGCTCAAGTCGCGACCGAGGCGACCCGACGGCGATTTGAAACCCGAACGGCTCAGTAGCGCCGGCGTATGGATGGCGCCGCACGCCGATACGACGAGGCGTGCGTTGACGGTGACCTTCGCGCCGCGCTTGCCATTGGCCAGCTTGACGTGGCCGACCACGCCGGTGGCGCGTTTGCCGTTGTGGATGATTTTGTGGACCCGAACGTCCGAGTAGACCCGAGCACCGAAGTGCAAGGCGCGCGGAATGTAGGTGACCAGCGCGGACTGCTTGGCGCCGGTTGGGCAGCCGAAGGCGCAGTTGTTGCTGCCAGGGCAGTGGAGCTGATTGCGCAGGTTGGGGATGACGTTCCAGCCCTTGCGCTCCGCGCCCATGCGCAGGATCTCGTTGTCCCGACCGATGCTGCCCTCGTCCTGGTGGGCGACGCTGATTCTTCGCTCGACCCGGTCGAAGTACGGAGCCATGTCCTTGGCGGTGATCCGATCCAGGCCGTCCTCGCGATCCCAACGGGCCAGAATCTTCTCTGGCGTACGCCAGGACATTCCGCCGTTGATCACCGTAGAGCCGCCGACGACGCTGCCTTCCTGAAACAGCACGGGCGGACCGCCGATGGCGGCAGTCGCGCCACCGTTGCGATACATGGCACGGATCATCGCCGATGCATCGGCGGTGAAATCGCGAGTGGAGTAGTAGCGGCCCTCTTCGAGTACGATCACGTCGAAGCCCGCTTCGGCGAGTTCGGCGGCCATGGTCGCACCACCGGCACCGGAACCGACGATGACGACGTCGGCACCAAGCACCGTGTCGCCGCGCATGTCGTCGCGGGTGAACACGCCGCTGGGCGGTGTGCCCGGGTGAACGGCTGCCCGATTCATGTCGATCGCGGCCATCAGCTTGCCTCCCTGGAGCTCTTCTTTTCGGCGAGCGCATCGAGCTCTGCCCGAGTTGGAAGTGGATCGGGCTCGATGAGCGCACGTTCCTGGTTCTTGATTTCGTCCTGGTACACCTCGAGGCGGAACCTGGTTTTCTTGGAAATCCAGTTCTCAGGCAAGTAGTCGATCTTCTCTTTGACCGGCTGTTGCTCGTAGTAGCCCATGCACAGCAAACCCTTGAGCCCTTTGATGAACTCGCTGCGTACGGCGATGTTGCTACGGCGCCAGTTGTCGAAGTACTTGTTGTGCGCCTCGAAGCTGAGTTGGCTGGCGCGTTTACCCCAATGAAACGGCGCCGCGGCCATCTCGTAGGTCGCCAGGCCGGTGACCAGTCCGCGACGGATCATGTCGGGCAGGGAGCGGAATGACAGCTCCACGTGGTCGATCACGTCGTCGACGATGCCGAGCTCTTCGGCGTCCGGCGGGCACGCCACTAAGATGAACCCGCGCAACGCCTTGCGCGTAAACGTCGAGTGCTTGTAGTCCGCGAGGGTGGTCATGTCGGAATCCCTCCTAGCATTCTGATGACGCGTTCGTCGTGAGCGCCCAAGTATTGCTCGATGATCTCTGACGCCGCTTCGGCGTCACCTGTTTCCAGGGTATTCAGAAAGTGTTCGTGGGCTTCTACATAGTGATCAGGCGGACTCATCGAGCCGGTCAATGACGACGCGATATCCACGTAGACTCCCGACAACCGGTTGAGCATCCAAACGGCTGGTAGGAAGTTCGCTGCTTCTACTACTGCGCGCATCACGCCGAAGTCAGCGAGCACGAAGTCTCGGATATTGCCGCGAGACGCCCACGCTTTAGCCACGGCCGCGCGCGGTTTGACGGCGCCGCCCGGCGGGAATCGATTGGCAACCACTTTGACCATGTCGCGGATCATCGTCCGGCGCATGGACAACAGGTCGGCTAGCATCTGAGGAATGCTCGCGTCGTTCGGACCCGGGGTGGCGTAACGCAGGTACGCGGGCAGCACCTCGATCGACCAATCGTTGCGATGGCGAACCACCACTCCGGAGCCGCGGCGCGATTCGACCAGTCGCCATTCGGACAACCGGCGCAATGCCTCGCGTAAAGTTGGTCGGCTGCTCCCTAACATTCGGGACAGCTCTCTTTCGGCTGGGAGCCGAGCGCCAGGCGGGTAGGTGCCCCGAACAATGTCGCCCAGAATCGTCTCAAAGACCGATTCAGTGGTGGTGTGCGTGGATACGTCCACGGTGTTGGCTTGTGTCATGTGGTCAGACCAGTTGGTTGGGTTAATTGGTCTGACCAATACTATATCTGGGTGCCATTGGCAAGCGATAAGTTTGTGTATACGTTCCCAAAACCATGACCACGCCTAAGGCCGGCAGCCAGCTTCCCGTCGAGATCCCGGACGTTATACCCATCTTGCCCCTGCGGAACTCGGTTCTGTTTCCAGGGTCCATCATTCCGATCGATGTCGGCCGGCGAAAGTCCGTTCGACTTGTCGAGGATGCGATCGCCAAAGAGCGACCGGTCATCGGCATCCTGACCCAACGTGAAGCGCGCACAGAAGACCCGTCCGATGAGGACATGTACACGGTCGGTTGCGCCGCGCGAATCCTAAAGGTCATCAAGCTCGCCAAGGACAACTTCAGCGTCATCCTCCAGGGGGTGTGCCGCTTCGAAGTAAAAGAGTTCGAAGGCAAGGAGCCGTTTCTGACGGCGCGAGTCGAACCGGTACCGGACACGCCGGGGTCGGACGTCGAGCTCGACGCGTTGGTGATGAACCTCAAGGACATCGCCAAGCGTGTCGTCAAGCTCATGCCCGAGCTGCCCAAAGAAGCGGGCGCTTTGGTCGACAGTGTCAGCGAGCCAGGACACCTGGCCGACTTGATCACGTCGAACCTCGAGCTCGAGGTCTCCGAGAAGCAGGAAGTTCTGGAGACGTTCGATCTCAAGAGCCGCATGCGCGAAGTGCTGCAGTTCCTGTCACGGCAACTCGAGGTGCTGAATGTGCGCGAGCGCATCAACACCCAGGTGCAAGAGGAGATGGGCCGCAACCAGCGCGAGTACGTGTTGCGCCAGCAGCTCAAGGCCATCAAAGAAGAGCTCGGTGAGCTCGACGAAGGTGGCGGCGACCTCGATGAACTGCACGAGAAAATCGCCAAAGCGAACATGCCTGAAGAGGCAGAGAAGCAGGCGCGCAAGCAGCATGACCGGCTCAAGGGCATGCAGCCGTCGTCGGCTGAGTACACGGTCACGCTCACCTATCTGGAGTGGTTGGTGGATCTGCCCTGGGCAGTCAGCACCGATGATCAGATCGAGCTCGAGGCCGTGCGCGACGTTCTCAACGAGGACCACTACGATCTAGAGAAGGTCAAGCGACGCATCATCGAGTACATGGCGGTGCGCAAGCTGAAGTCCGACAAGAAGGGCCCCATCCTGTGCCTCGCCGGCCCTCCCGGTGTTGGTAAAACGTCCCTCGGGCGTTCGGTGGCGCGAGCCATCGGTCGCAAGTTCGTTCGCATCTCCCTTGGTGGTGTGCGTGACGAAGCCGAGATTCGCGGACATCGGCGCACCTATGTTGGTTCGCTTCCCGGTCGCATTATTCAGGGCATCAAGAAATCCGGGACCAACAATCCGGTGTTCGTGCTCGACGAGATCGACAAGCTCGGCCACGACTTCCGCGGCGACCCCGCGTCGGCGTTGCTCGAGGTGCTCGACCCAGAGCAGAACAACGCGTTCTCCGATCACTATCTCGAGGTTAGCTTCGACCTTTCCAAGGTCATGTTCATCGCGACCGCGAACCAGCTGGATCCAATCCCCTGGGCGCTGCGCGATCGTCTCGAGATCATCGAGCTGCCTGGTTACACCCGGCAGGAGAAGCAGCACATTGCGCGCAGCTTCCTCGTACCGAAGCAGTTGACCGAGCACGGCCTGGATGATGGCCATTGCGAGATCACTGACGAGGGCATCTTCGAAGTCATCGACTCGTACACCCGCGAAGCCGGTGTTCGTAACCTGGAGCGCGAAGTTGGTTCCATCTGTCGTGGCGTCGCGGTCAAAGTGGCCGAGGGCGGCGTGACAGATAAAGAGGTTGTGGACGCCGAAGGGGCCCGCACCTACCTCGGACCGACCAAGTTCGTCAGCGAAGTGGCTGATCGAACCTCGGAGCCGGGTGTTGCGACCGGATTGGCCTGGACGGCTGTCGGCGGCGACATCCTCTTCATCGAAGCCTCGCGTATGCCGGGCAAAGGCAAGCTGACCCTCACCGGCCAGCTTGGCGACGTGATGAAGGAATCGGTCACCGCGGCGTTGTCGTTCATTCGTAGTCGTGCAGAAGCGTTGGGGCTGGGTGAGGGCAACTTCCTCGAGGGCACCGACATTCATGTGCACGTACCGGCTGGCGGCATTCCCAAAGACGGTCCGTCGGCAGGTGTCACCATGTATACGGCGCTGGTGTCGTTGCTGCTGGATTGTCCCGTTCGTCCCGATGTCGCCATGACCGGCGAGATCACCTTGCGAGGCAACGTCCTGCAGATCGGTGGCTTGAAAGAGAAGCTGCTGGCGGCACATCGCGCTGGCATCAAGCGCGTCATCATTCCCGATCGCAATGAGAAGGACTTGATCGACGTACCTGATGAGGTCAAAGGCGAGATCGAGATCTTCCCCGTCAAACGGATGGACGAGGTTCTGGCTCTGGCTCTTACGGAGATACCGGCCGGTATCAAGACTTTGCTCGAAGAGCTCAACGCGAAACGGGAGAAGGCGAAGGCTGCCGATTCCGCTTCAGCCCCGCCAAGCTAGCCACAACACAACGTGTTTCCCTCGCTGAGTGTCAGCGAGGGTTGACGCGGTTGTGTCCGTGGTTACATTGCCAAAACGAAAACGGACCTGGGGCCAACCCCTGGCACCCAGATAAATACGATCAGCAAAGGGTACCGCGCCTTTAAATAAGGATCAGAGCTATGGGCAAGATTATCGGCATCGACTTGGGGACGACCAATTCTGGCGTCGCCATCATGGAGGGCAAAGAGCCCAAGATCATCACCAACGAAGAGGGCGGGCGGCTTACACCGTCGGTTGTTGCCTTCGACGAAAAAGGCGAGGTGTTGGTCGGTCAGATCGCGCGTCGTCAGGCGATCACCAACCCGGAGAACACCGTGTTCTCCGTCAAGCGCCTCATCGGCCAGAAGTTCGACGAATCGCAAAAGGAAGTCGAGCGCCTGCCGTACAAAGTCGTTCGTGCATCCAATGGCGATTGCGCCATCGAGATTCGCGGCAAGCGCTACGCCACGCCGGAGATTTCCGCTCGCGTGTTGCAGAAACTGAAGCGCGCGGCCGAACAGTACCTGGGTGAGGAAGTGACCGAAGCGGTTATCACCGTGCCGGCGTACTTCAACGACTCCCAGCGTCAGGCGACCAAAGACGCCGGCCGCATCGCCGGTCTCGAGGTCAAGCGTATTGTCAACGAGCCGACCGCGGCTGCGCTGGCCTACGGTCTGGACAAAGGCACCGAGCACATCGTCGCGGTCTACGACCTCGGTGGTGGTACCTACGATATCTCCGTCCTTGAAGTCGGCGACAAAGTCGTCGAGGTCATGTCCACCAACGGCGACACCCGCTGCGGTGGTGACGATGTCGACGACATCGTGATGGAGTGGCTCATCGACGGGTTCAAAGAGGACCAGGGCATCGACGTGTCGAAAGACAAGATGGTGCTGCAGCGTCTGAAAGAAGCCGCCGAGAAGGCGAAGATCGAGCTGTCCACCACCCAGGAGACCGAGATCAATCTGCCGTTCCTTACGGCGGATGCTTCGGGACCCAAACACCTGGTGATGAAGCTGTCGCGTAGCAAGTTCGAGCAGATGATCACCAAGTTCGTCGAGCGGACGATTCCGCCGATGAAACGCGCTCTCGAAGATGCGGGCAAGAAGGCCAGCGAGATCGACGAGGTCATTCTGGTCGGCGGTTCCACGCGCATTCCTCTCGTGCAGGCGAAGGTCAAAGAGTACTTTGGCAAGGACCCGCACAAAGGCGTCAACCCGGATGAAGTCGTTGCGCTTGGCGCCGCGGTTCAGGCTGGTGTTCTCTCGGGCGATGTCAAAGACATCCTGCTCCTGGACGTGACCCCACTGTCTCTTTCCATCGAGACACTGGGTGGTGTGAGCACCGTGCTCATCCCGCGCAACACGACCATCCCGACTCGCAAGGGCGAGACGTTCTCCACTGCATCTGACAACCAGACGTCGGTTGAGGTTCACGTCATGCAGGGTGAGCGGCCGATGGCCAAAGACAACCGGACGCTCGGTAAGTTCCACCTCACCGGAATTCCCCCGGCACCCCGCGGCATCCCGCAGGTCGAGGTTACGTTCGACATCGATGCCAACGGTATCTTGAACGTCACGGCGAAGGACAAAGCCACCGGTACCGAGCAGGCGATTACGATCACCGCATCGTCTGGTCTGTCGGACGCCGAAGTCGATCGCATGGTGTCGGACGCCGAAGCTCACGAGTCCGAGGATCAGGCGCGGCGCGAAGCCATCGAGGCTCGCAACAAGCTCGACTCCCTGGTCTACAACACCAAGAAGTTGGTCGAAGACAACGCCGACAAGATTCCCGAAGCCGAGAAGCTCCAGGTGGAAGAGGAGCTCAAGAGCGCCGAAGCCACACTGGAATCCAACAAGGATGCGGCGGCTCCGGACGAGTTGAACGCGGCCTTCGAGGCACTGCAGACGGCGACTCACAAACTGGCCGAAGCTATGTACAAGGGCCAGGGCGGCGAGGACAGCTACGCGGACGCGGGCGGCGCCGAGGAGACCTATGAAGGTGTCCCCGACGACGAAGCGAGCAGCGAAGAAGCCGGCGACGAAGGCGTGATCGACGCCGAGTACGAAGAGACGACGTAGTTCTCGCGTCTCATCTGAGCGAAATGCACGGGCGGGCCTCAAAAGGGTCCGCCCGTTTTGCGTGGTGTGCCGAATTTTTTGGACACCGCTCGAGCCCGGCCCAATACTTGATCGATGAGGATAGGGCGGAGCGTGATCGGGGTGCTGCTGTCGCTAGCCCTATGCTCGTGCGCCCAGCTCGGCATGATCGACGACGGCACGAGCGTGTCCTGGCTGCGCACCAACGGCGGCAATCTGCTGGGCCCGGTCAAACTGCCGCGCCACGGCGACGGCTATCGCATTCCGAAGCGCTGGGCGACGCGTGGGCTCAACTACGGAACTGACGAGATGGTGTCGCTGCTCGTGCACATGGGGCGCGAGATGAAAAAGAAGTTCCCCAGGGCGTTGATTGGTGTCGCTGATATTTCACTGGCAAAAGGGGGCGGCAGCGCGTGGCATCGCTCGCACCAAGGTGGACGCGATACGGACCTGCTCATCTTCGGCAAGACAATCGCCGGCAAGCGTGTCAACGGTACTGCCATGCGCTACTTCGACGAGGCAGGCGTGACGGTAAAGGAGACGGGGCCGAAGCCGCGGCCGAAGCTCCGGTTCGACGTGGAACGCACATGGCACATGGTGCGCGTCGCCCTGACGAATCCCATCGCGCGCGTTCAGTACATGTTCATCTACGACCCGCTCAAGCAGCAGTTGCTCGATTACGCCCTGCGCATCGGTGAACCGCGGGCGCTACTTCAGCAGGCGAGTTACGTTCTCCACCAGCCCAGCGACTCGGCCAAGCACAACGACCACATCCACATGCGCATCTACTGCTCGGCGGAAGATCTTCGGGTCGGTTGCATTGATCGCGGTGATCTACGCTGGACTAAGAAACACAGCAAGTACACGTACGCCGGCTACCAGTCGCCCAACCCGCACGCGACCGTGACGAGCGCGTTGCCGTTGCCAGTGCCCGTCGGTCTCACGCTGCCGTTTCGTTAGGGACAGTCCTAGCTAGCTGACAGGAACGCCGCGACACTGCCTTCGGCAACTTCAACGTCGCCTTCGTATTTGAGCAACACCGTCAGCGTTTGTTTGACCAGATCTTCGCCGAGGGTGTCGGCGCCGAGTACGACCAGGGCGCGGGCCCAGTCCAGGGTCTCGGAGATGCTCGGGGTCTTCTTGAGGTCCAGGTCACGAAGCTTAGTGACGAAGGCGACCAACTGATCAGCGAGGGCGGCCTCGATATTGGGAACCCGAGTACGGACGATTTCACTCTCGCGTTCGCTGGACGGAAAGCCCATGGGCAGGTACAGGCAGCGCCGCCGCAGAGCGTCTGACAGTTCGCGGGTCGAGTTGGAGGTCAGGAATACCAGCGGACGATGGACTGCGCGTAAGGTGCCCAGCTCCGGCACTGATACTTGGAACTCGGCGAGCACCTCGAGAAAGAAGGCTTCGAGTTCGTCTTCGGCGCGGTCAACTTCGTCGATGAGCAAGACGACGCGTTTGGGAGCGCGGATCGCCTTGAGCAACGGGCGTTCGCTAAGGAAGCGCTCGGAGAAGAACGCGTCTTCGTGTTCGGCAATGCGGTCGACGGCTTCGGCCAGGCTCGCCGCATCGGTCACGACGTCGCCGATCTTGTCCCGCAGCATCTGGGTGTAGAGCAGTTGCTTGGGGTACTTCCATTCGTAAAGGGTCTTGGCTTCGTCCAGGCCCTCGTAACACTGAAGCCGGATGAGGTCCGTATCCAGGGCGGTGGCGACTGCCTTGGCGAGTTCGGTCTTGCCGACCCCGGCGGGACCTTCGGCGAGAATCGGCTTCTCCAGCTTGGCCGCCAGTAGGATCGCCGTGGCCAGCGAGTCATCGGGGATATAGCCGACGCGGCGTAGGTTCTCCGCGACCGTATCGACACTGTCGAACATCGTCATTTCCGTTTGGCCGGTGGTTTGGGTTTCGGTTTCGGTCGGCGTTTGATTTGTTTCATCATCGGCCTGCCCAGCCTCAGTCGGGCAGGTGGCGTGGCTGGTCGTCGCCGGCTAATCGACCGGAGTGTCGCATCATACGCTCGGCCGTGTTGGCGAAGCTGACGTTCGGACTTGCTCGCCAGGGTGAGGGTATAGCCGATGTTGCCGTTGACCAGGAACGCCTGCTGCAGGAACACCTGTCCATTGTTGAACTCTATCCAGTAGGCACCACTGGAATGCTCCTGGGCTGGGCGGACCTGGAAGTTCAGCTTGGCGAGCAGCTTCTCGGTCTTCTTGGCGTACTGGAGAGCCGACGTGCCCCACTTGATCTTCTCGGCCGCGAACAACATTTTGCCGTGGGGAGCTTTCTGCCGGGTCATCCACACCAAGATGTTTGGATAGGAGATCTGCTTGCTCACTTTCCATCGGCGCGGCGCGACTAGTTTTACTCGCCACTCTTTAGAGCTGAACCGCTCACCGGAAAACTGTGCTTGCGCTGACTGCGTGCCCAAAGAAAACAGGGTCGCGATCGCGAATGAGCCAGCAGCGATCCATCGCCAAATCACAGATCGATAGATAGCACGTTGGGGGGATCGCTCATCTTCCTTCGCCGAAGTGGCGGCGCGTAACGCGACCAAAACGCTATCGATGTTTGTTCAGTGCGCGCGCCGTAGCACTGAACAAACTAGCAGTCAAAAAATTGACTCTATTTGCCGGCATATTATTGACCGACTACATTCATTAGAATACAGTGACAACACTGACAGCGCGTGGGAATGGTTGAGGGACACGCGGTGAGCCACACACGACGGGCGGGGGAATAGACAAGCTTTTTGTCGAACGTCTCGTCGGACACGCATGGCGTGTTTGGGAGTGGTCCGCGCCCAGCAACCAAGAGCGCAAGTTTCGGGGGAAACGCTTGGTGCATAGGAGTTCATCGGCCGTGTCGAAAGACACGACCACTAACGGAGGATCATCGGAGACGACTCACAAGCGTGAGCTCGACAATGTCCTCGCTGTAGAGCTGGCTGCTCGCGGACGTACTCGCGGTGGTAGCAGCGGCAAAGCAGGCGGCTCGAAGGGGTCCACTCCGACCGGACTCCTGAGCGACGAAGAACTCCGCGATATCGAAGAGCGTTTCGCGGCAGGGATCACCGCGGTTCAGGCGGTGGACATCTTCGCCTCTAGAGGCCTGCGCTTCTCCGAGGCGTCGTTCCGCAAATACGTACAACAAGGACTACTGCCGCGCAGCCGGCGCGTTGGTCGCAAGGGCAAGCACCGCGGTTCGCTCGGCGTTTACCCGGCGAAGACGGTTCGCCGCATCAACGCCATCAAGAACTTGATGAGCGAGGGCTACACCATCGAGCAGATCCAGGCCGAGTTTCTGCGCTTCACCGATGTCATCGAGTCACTCGAAGAGGGGATCACCGAGATCTTCTCGCGCTTCGAGGACGAGGTGCAGGCACCACGTTTCGACAACCAGACGCGTCGCGGTCTCAAACGGGAGATCAGCGAGGCGCGCAAGACAGCCGACGAGCTTATGCGTCGGCTGGAGCCACTCACGCGACGGATTACCGAACGGGATTCCGATCGATTCAGCAGCACGGGCGCCGCGGGGAGCGCCGAGGACCTGTTGTAGAGGCACGCCTCCCCGGGCGGCCAGAAGCACAAAGCAATGAGCAACAACGAAGGAGCGACATCAATGAACAACCTTGACCGAGACATCGAACGCGACAGCGACACGAAGTGCGGGGGTGATGCTCTGGTTGAGGACGTGCCTAACTCGCCGGAGGAGCCTCGTATGGCGCTCGGGTCACGAGTCATCGAGATCGGCGATCCGGACAAGCCGGCGGCCGCGATCGAACAGGACGAAGTCGAGGCCAATCAGCCTGACGTGGCTTCGGCCGAGGTCAGTGCCGACGAAGCGAAGTCAGAGGAAGAGCCGCCAGCGATTAGTCGCAAGGTTCGACGCCGGCGTCGGCGTAGTCGGCCTCGCTCCAAGACCATCGCCATGAAGCGCCTTACCCGCGAGGAACTACGCGTAGGTCGGCTGCTTTACCCGCCTGTGGATATCCCACGGCCGGCGACCCGCGCCGCATGCAGCGCTGAAGCGCGCCCTTGTCCATGGGTCGCCTGCAAGCATCACCTATATCTGGACGTGAACCCCGAGACCGGGTCGATCAAAATCAACTTCCCAGATCTAGAGCCCTGGGAGCTCGAGCAGACCTGCTCCCTGGACGTCGCCGACCGAGGCGGGATCACTCTGGAGGAGGTCGGGGAGATCATGAACCTGACCCGCGAACGGATTCGCCAGGTCGAAGTCCGCGGTCTACTGAAGCTCAAGATGGCTTCGCCGTCCCCGGAAGAGCTGGGTGTAGGCCTGCTCAATCCCGAGGACTAGGGCTCCGAGGCCACGGGCCTACGGGAGTGAATCCGGTCCCGAGAACGGGCCGAAATGTACGGGCGGGGTTTGTCCCCGCCCGCTCTCGTTTGTGGTAGATCGATGCCTCACTGAGCGGAGGCAGCGCAATGACCAAAGTTCGTCGGGCAATTCTGAGCGTCTCGGACAAGAGCGGGCTCGCGGAGTTCGCTAAAGGTCTCGCCCAGCTGGGCGTGGAGATTCTATCCACCGGCGGCACAGCCAGAGTGCTGTCCGAAGCGGGGGTACCACTCACGTCCGTGTCGGATCATACCGGTGCGCCCGAGATTCTCGGCGGTCGGGTGAAAACCCTGCACCCGAAGATCCACGGCGGGCTGCTTGGCCGGCCGACCGACGAGCACATCGCCGAGATGGACGCCAACGACATCGCGCCCATCGATCTGATCGTCGTCAATCTGTATCCATTCGAGCAGACCATCGCCAAAGAGGGTACGAGCTTCGCCGAAGCGATCGAGCAGATCGATATTGGCGGGCCGTCGATGCTGCGCTCCGCCGCCAAGAACCACGAGCGCGTTGGTGTGGTCACCGACCCGACCGACTACGCGAAGGTGCTGGCTGAGCTCAACGAAAACGATGGCGCTCTGTCGCAGCAGACCCGGTTCGAGCTGGCGCGCAAAGCGTTCTCGGCGACAGCTGCTTACGACGCGGCCATCTCCGCTTATTTAAGTTCGTTCGAGCGGGCCGACGAGACTAGCGAGCGCGCTCAGTTTCCGGGTGTGCTCAGTGTTCAGTGGGAGCGGGCGCTGACGTTGCGTTATGGCGAGAATCCTCACCAGGTCGCCGCTTACTACGCCGACAAACGTTCACCTCTTGGTAGTGCTGGCCAACGGCCGAGTCTGGCGCAAGCCGAAGTGCTTCAGGGCAAGGCGCTGTCCTACAACAATCTGCTCGATCTCGACGGCGCCCTCGGTTGCTGCCTCGAGTTCAGCGAGCCCACCGCGGTAGTCGTCAAGCACACCAACCCATGCGGGGTTGCCAGTTCCGACGAGGGCGTGGCGGTCGCGTATCGGTTGGCGCGTGAAACCGATCCGACGTCGTCGTTCGGCGGCATCGTTGCGGTCAACCGCGAAGTGGACGAAGCGCTGGCAACCCAGTTGGTCGAGACCTTCTTGGAGTGCGTTATCGCGCCGAGTTACTCGGACAAAGCGCGCGAGCTGCTCAAGCGCAAGAAGAACCTACGCCTGATGGCCACCGGGCCAGTCAGCGTTTCCCAGGACGACAAAGGCTGGGCCATGCGCACAGTCGCCGGCGGCATCCTGGTTCAGTCCGCCGACTACGCCGTGGCTGCTGCGAAAGACGCCAGGGTGGTAACCAAACGGCAGCCCACCCCGGAAGAGCTGGGCAGTCTCGACTTTGCCTGGCGTGTCGCCAAGCACGTCAAGTCCAACGCGATTCTGTTCGCCAGGGGCAAGCGCACCATGGCTGTTGGCGCCGGGCAGATGTCTCGTATCGATTCGGTCCAGCTGTGCAAACTCAAGGCGCAGATGCCCCTCGAAAACAGCTGTGTCGCTTCGGATGCGTTCTTTCCATTCCGCGATGGCCTGGACGCGTTGGTCGAAGCGGGGGCAACGGCAGTGATTCAGCCGGGCGGATCGATTCGCGACGAAGAAGTGATCGCAGCGGCAGACGAACATGGCATCGCCATGTTGTTCACCGGCTTCCGGCATTTCCGCCACTAGCGAGGGACTGCAGATGAAGGTTCTTGTTGTCGGTGGTGGTGGTCGCGAACACGGTCTCGTGTGGCGGCTCGCCCAGTCGGGACACGAAGTACTGGCCGCACCGGGCAACCCGGGCATCGCCAGCGACGCGACGTGCCTGGATATCGGCACGGGCGATCTAGACGCCCTCGAGGCTGCCGCCATCGAGCACTCGGTGGAGCTCGTCGTCGTTGGCCCCGAAGCGCCGTTAGTCGCCGGGCTGGCGGATCGTCTGCGTGCGCGGGACGTGCTTGTCTTCGGTCCGGGTAGTGACGGTGCTCAGCTCGAAGGCTCGAAAATATTCTCGAAGCAGTTCTTCGCCCGGCACAACATTCGCAGCGCCGGATTCGTCGCTTGCGCATCGGTGGCTGAAGCGGACGCGGCCATCGACGAGCTCGGCGACCGCGTTGTTGTCAAAGCCGATGGCCTCGCCGCCGGCAAAGGCGTGGTGGTTTGCTCGAACAAAGACCAGGCGCGCAAGGCAGCCCGGGAAATGATCGAGGACGCTCGCTTCGGCGATGCTGGCAGCAAGATCGTTGTCGAGCAACGACTCGAAGGCCGTGAGCTGTCGGTCATGGCGATCACCGACGGCAAGCGCTACGAGGTGCTGGCTCAGGCCGAGGATCACAAGGCGATCTTCGACGGGGACACTGGGCCGAACACCGGTGGTATGGGCACTGCGTCTCCGGCTCCGTGGGCGACCTCAGCGTTGCTCGACCGAATCAATCGCGAGGTGTTCGAGCCAACCCTTGCCGGCCTCGCTGCTGATGGCATCGACTATCGCGGGGTCCTGTATGCCGGGATCATGGTCGCTGACGACGGCGCACCATGGTTGTTGGAGTACAACTGCCGCTTTGGTGATCCGGAGACTCAACCGGTCATGGCGAGGTTGCGCGGCGACCTGGCGGTTTGGTTGGCTGGCGCGGCGGCGGGGGAGTTGCCAGCGGGTTCACTGGACTGGGACGAGCGCACCGCCGTGTGCGTAGTGCTCGCGTCCAAGGGGTACCCGGCCACGCCACAGAAGGGCTTTGAGATTACCGGGGTCGCTGCGGCGGAGGCTGACGATGACGTGGTGGTGTTTCACGCTGGCACCACGGCTCGAGATGGCAAGCTGCTTACGTCAGGCGGACGCGTGCTGGGTGTGACGGCTCTGGCAACAGGTGTCAACGCGGCGCGCGCTCGTGCGTACGCGGCGGTAGATGAGATCAACTTTAATGGAATGCAATTTCGGCGCGACATAGGCGCGCGGGGGAGAACAGATGTCCAATAGTCAGGTCGCAATTCTGATGGGTAGTAAGTCCGATCTTCCGCTGATGAAACCATGCTCGGAGCAACTGTCCGAGTTGGGCATCGAGCACGAGATCCGCGTCATGTCAGCGCATCGCACTCCATCGCGCACGATGGAGTTCACCACCGGCGCTCGCGAGCGTGGCATCAAGGTGATGATTTGCGCGGCCGGAGGCGCGGCGCATCTCGCTGGCGTTGTCGCTGCCCACACCACGCTGCCAGTCATCGGTGTTCCCCTTGCACGCACGCCGCTAGCTGGAACCGATGCGCTGTACGCCACGGTGCAGATGCCGCGCGGAATGCCCGTTGCCACGGTCGCCATCGACGGCGGAGTGAACGCCGCACTACTCGCCGCACAGATCATCGGTGTTGCCGACGGCGACATGGCAGCGAAGCTCGCCGAGCATCGCAAGGCGACGACCGCGCGCGTCACTGCCGACGACGAAGCGTTGCAAGCGCAGCAGTGACTCTCGAACCGCGGGTCGTTCGCGAAATCGCCGGCGCCGCCGAGCGTTTGCGCGCGGGTGAGCTCGTCTGCTTTCCCACCGAGACCATGTACGGCATCGCGGCCGATATTCGTCGCGTCGACGCGCTCGAGCGACTCGCGCAGATCAAGGGCAGGGCGGATACGTCTCCGTTCGGATTGATCGTAAGCGCGGTCGATCACGCGGTTGCGCTCGCGAGCAGTTGGCCGACATTGGCAGCCGAGTTGGCAGCCGAGCATTGGCCCGGGGCGCTGACCCTGGTTGTGCCCGCACGGTCGGGCCTACCCGAACAACTTGTCGGTCCCGGCGGCGGAGTCGGTGTGCGCCTGACCAGTCATAGTTGGGCAGCCGCTCTGGCACGCGAAGTGGGTGGCCCGATCACCGCTACGAGCGCAAATCGCAGTGGTGAACCCGCGGCGCTCGACGTGGATTCGGCTCGTCGATATTTCGGCGAATCGCTTTCGCACTACCTCGATGCGGGCCGAGCGGTGCAGGAAACGCCGTCAACTGTTGTATCTATTTCAGAAACCGGCGACCTGCGCGTACTTCGCCCAGGCGCCGTCGACATCAGCTCATCCAGGACGTGATACCGTCCCTGGCGGAGACCAACTATGCCTGAGATCGCATCTTTTCGCGGATACCTGTACGACCCCAAGAAGGCGCCAGCCGAAAAAGTGGTGGGCCCACCCTACGACGTCATCGACGGAAAGATGCGCGAAGAGCTCGCGAAGCGGGACCCGCACAACTTCGTTCATCTGGCTCTGCCCAAGGGTGAGGGCGACGCTAAGTACGCCGGCGCCGGCAAGCGGATGAAAGAGTGGATCGACAAGGGCGTGTTGCAACGCGACGTTCGGCCAGCTCTCTATCGATATCATCAGACGTTCGAGATTGCCGAACTCGACGGTCGCCAGATGACTCGCAAGGGGTTCATCGCAGCGGTTCGTCTGCACGACTTCTCTGAAGGCATCATCCTGCCCCACGAGCGTACCCTCAAGGGACCGAAAGTCGATCGGCTCAAGCTGATGGAGGCGACCAATTGCCACTCGTCGCAGATCTTCGGTATGTACTCCGACCAGGCGAACGTGGTCGAGAAAGCGTTCAAGAACGTCGAGCGCACCGAGCCGGACATCGACGTGGTCACCGACGACAAGACCCGCCACCGGTTGTGGCGAGTACCTGATAACGAGGTCATCGGTGACGTGAAGCGTTTCATGGCGAAGACCAAGGTCTACATCGCCGACGGTCACCATCGTTACGAGACCATGCTGGCCCTTCGCGACAAATGGCGCTCAAAAGAAGCCGACGGTTTCCTGCCGTTCAAATCCACCGGTGAGTTCGCGACCATGTTTCTGTGCAACATGACGAACGAGGGCATGGTCGTGTTCCCGACCCACCGGCTGGTGCACGGCGTCAAAGAGTTCAACCTGGACGACATGCTCAGCAAGGCGGACGCATACTTCGCGATCACCAAGATCGACGGCGCCGCCAAAGACATGCAGAAGCTGCGCAGCTTGGTCGCCGAAGCCGGGGTCAAGACACCCAGCTTCGCTGTGGTTGCACCCAAACGCGAAGACGCCTGGCTGCTCAGCTATCGCAAGGGGGTCAACCTGGCCGAGCTGGGCGTCGTTGGCTCCGGCACCCTGGTTCACCTGGACATCACGCTGCTTCACGAGCTCATCCTGGACAAGACCCTCGGCATCGATCGCAAAGCGCAAGAAGCCAAGACCAACATCAAGTACATCAAGGACACCACGTCGGCGCTCACTCGCACCGCTGCTGGCGAGGGACAGGTCTGCTTCATCATGAACCCGACCCGGTTGGACCAGGTGCGGCACATCGCTGACGCCGGCGAGTTCATGCCGCAGAAGTCGACGTACTTCTTCCCGAAGATCGCGACGGGGCTGGTCTACAACGTGATCGACCCGGACGAGCACGTCCCGTAGGGCGCATCTGCCGGCGAGCTTGTTTTGCGCCGAAACTAGAAAGCGGCCGGGCTTTGGGCCCGACCGCTTTGGTGATTTCGGTTGGTTTACGGTGCAGGTTGGGCTGGGCGACCGCCGCCGATTCGCAGCAGTGTGACCGAGTCGGGCCAGATCTTGGCTCTGAAGCGGCCGATTTCTTTTAGCGCGCCACCGGATACGCCGACCGTGTTGACTTCGATTGGGCCGGGGGAGATGTCTAGTCCCGAGTAGAGGCCGAGCAGGTTGGTTCCCTGGGCTGCTTGCTGCAGTCGCGGCAGCGTCTTGACCGGATTGCCGTTGAAGAAGACCAGGACGCGCGGGTCGCGATCGAGGGAGAAGCCAATTTGCGCGTGCTGGATGCGCTTGCTGTTGCAGTCGTGAATCTCGCCGGCGACGCCGCCGTTGCCCGGCGTAATACCCGCCGACAGACCAGCGGAGGTCGGGATGGTTGTGTAGTCCTGGCTGGACAGCAGGTTCGCGTCCGACTGGTAGATCGCGTTGGTCGTGTCGATGCAGTCGCGGTCCAAAGAGTCCACGCATTCGGCATCGTTGGTCGCCAGGAATACGTTGTACTGGATGAGTGGCGACCAGGTGTTACCAATGACTTGAGGCTCGCCCGAGGCGTTGAGACCGACGGAGCGAACGATCAGGAATTCGTTGGTCGGCACGTTGGGGATTGCGTACTCCACTTCCCAACGCTGCAGATCTTCACACGTGGTCTGGTAACAGAACGAGCCAGCGTTGAGCACCTTGTCGCACTGACCGCCGCAATCATTGGTCGGAAGAACGCATCGCCCCTGCATGAAGTCGGTCTCTGATGGACATGCACGAGCATTGACGAGGGTCGTGTCGTTGAGCACGACGTCCGTCTGAGCGATGGGGGTGACCGTGTCCGGGTCGGCGACGCCGTCGAGCTGACTGGCTCGGAACACCTGGATGCGCGCCTGGTTTGCGTTCGGTCCCGACGAGAACACATCGACGTAGCCGGTCATCGTGACCATCGCCGGTGTCGCCGGCGGAGTGCCGGGGTTGTCCAGGCAACTAAAGTCCGGTGTCGGGCCGGCCTCGGAGCAGTTCTCGAATACCTCGCCACACTCGGTTAGGACCATCTCGGGCTTCGTCGTGTCCCACGGCAGCATGCAGAACTCTGCGTTGTCGTCGTCCGGCCAGGCCTGACCATAGGTGCCAGTGCACGGGCCAGTGGGACCGGCGTCGGCGGAAGCTCCGCCGTCATCGCCACAACCGGTGGCTGACAGACTTAGCGATAGCGCAACAGTAACTAGGATTAGGTCCAGGCGAGGCGTGTTCATGCGCGTAGACTAAGTGCAATCCGCGCAAATCTTCAAATGGAATCCTCGCTCAATCTTCGCTTGGCGTGGAAACGCGGTTCCTGCCGGTCTGTTTGGCCTTGTACAGGGCTCGGTCGGCTATCTTGAACAGGCCGGCGGCCTTGTCCGTATCGCTGGGATACGTGGCGACGCCGATGGATATAGTCGGTTCGAGCCGAATGCCGTCGTGGACGAAGTTGTGGGCGAGCACGTCGCGGCGGACTTTTTCGGCCAACTCGACCGCTCGCACCTGGTCCATGTTGATGAAATAGCCGACGAACTCGTCGCCCCCGTACCGGCAGACGACGCCGTGGTCCTCCAGCACAGTCCTGATGATGTGGGAGACCTCAACGATGGCGAATCCCCCCATCTCGTGGCCGTGTGTGTCATTGATCTTCTTGAGCCCGTCCAGGTCCATGACCAGGATCGACAGCAGGATCTGCTCGGCTTCGGCGCGCTCGGCCATGATCGGAGCGATCGCGTCGTGTTGACGGCGGCTGCGCATCCCGGTGAGCGGGTCCGTCGACACTAACTCCGCGATTTGCGATTGATACTGGATGTCCAAGCCGTCTGAATAGTTGAAACGCAACACCGAGGCGCCGACGAAGATCTTGTCTCCGGGGGCCAGGGGGAATTCGCCTTCGATCTTCTGGCCGTTGATCAGGGTGCCGTTGGTCGAGCCCAGGTCCACCAGCATGTAGTGGTTGGTCGCGGCGTGGCGCTCCACCCGGCAGTGGCGGCGGGAGATGGAGCCGTCGCTCAAGGTCAGCTCGATGCCATCGTCTCGGCCGATGGTGATCGGTTTATCGCAGAGCACATGGCGACCGAGATCGGCATCGGCGCCTTGCACGATTTCTAGTGAGCCGAGCTGGAGTCCGTCGGTCTGCGGGGGCAAGGAGGGCACGCGCAGTGTGTCCGCCCCTTTGCGTGATTGCTTGCGTTTCTTCGGCATGAGCTGGTGCCAGACCCCACGGGGCCCGGACCCACATCTCTAGGTTAATTCACCCAGTTGTCCTTCTGCTGAAAACCCAACCAAGAAAAGTGAAAAAACCTCGACTATTTGGGAATTGCCCCGTCTTACGAGTGGTTGGCGGGATCAACGGACAGAGACATCTTTTCATGCACCAGACTACACACACACAAGTGGTTGGCGCTGCCGAAGCAATAGAGACGGCAAATGCGACCAACGACTTCCAGAAGCCCCGGCAGGCGTGGCGACGCGTAGCCAAGTTCTGGCTCGACATCTCCCAGCCGCAGCTCGTCTGCGTTGGCATGTCGGCCGTCGACTACGGCTCGCGTCCCATTAAGACGCCCGTCGTGAGATCGGTGTGGTTGCAATGACGTAACAGCAACCATTTCCTCTCCTCACCCGGGCTTCCATCGAAGCCCGGTTTTTTTTTGGTCCAACGCCCGTCGTGAGGACGGGCATCAGAAAGCGGTGTGAGGATGCAATCCTCAGCAGAAAATAGACAATTGGTATGGGTCGAGCATCCCTTCAAGGAGCTCGGGCGACTTGCATGGCCTATCGCCGTGTCGACCCTTTCGTACAGCGCGATGACGCTGGTCGACACGTACTTCGTTTCCGGCGTCAGCTCCGCCGCCCTGGCCGGTGTCGGTCTAGGCGGAATTGCCGCGTTCACCCTCCTTTGCTTCTCGATCGGTCTACTGCGCGGTGTGAAGGTTCTGACTTCGCAAGCCGTCGGTGCGGGGCGCGATGACGCGGCCGCCTACGCCCGAGCGGGTATGGGGATCGCTTTGTGTTTGGGCTTTTTCACCCTGGTGCTCGGCGAACTCATCGCTCCGCTGGTGGGCAAGCTCGCCGCAAGCGCGCAAGCCGGTCACTACGCAACCGTGTACCTCCAGGTCCGAATCCTCAGTGCGCCGGCGTTACTGGTGTTCGTTGCGGTGCGGGAGTACAGCTACGGTCAGGGCGATGCCCGGGCGCCGATGGTGGCGGCCGTGGTCGGAAACGTTCTGAACATCTGCCTCGACTACGTGCTGATCGTGCACCTCCATCAGGCGGCAGCTGGTGCTGCTGCATCCTCTGTGGTGGCGAACGTTGTGGAGCTGGGCATCTTGCTTGGCATCTTCCATGGCCGCGGGCTACTGCCCAAACCATCTCTGGACGCCAAGGCCGTACGCAGTGTGTTCAGAATGGGCTTGCCCACGGGCATACAGTTCCTGCTCGAGGTTGGCTCGTTCTCTTTGTTGTCGGCGTTGATCGCCGGAATGGCCGAGAGCGAAATGGCGGCTCACCAGATCGTGTTGCACTCGATCCACTTCTCCTTCTTGCCGGCATACGCTCTGGCCGAAGCCGGCTCGGTGATGGCGGGGCAGGCCGTTGGCGCCAATCGTGACGACCTGGTCGTGGGCATCGGCCTGCGCGCCATGGTGGTGGCCGCGGTCTACACCGGTTTGTGCACTATCGTGTTCGCCTGCTTCGGCAGCGAGCTGGTCAACGTGTTCACCAAGGAGCCGGCCGTGGTCGGTACCGCGGTGAGTCTGATGGCTATTGCCGCGGTGTTCCAGGTGGCTGATGGAGCCAACGTGGTCGCGCGAGGGATTCTGCGTGGGACCGGGGACGTTCGTTACCCGGCGGCGATCGGGATCATCACCGCCTGGGTGTGCGCGCCACCGCTCACCTGGTTCTTCGGCTTCCATCTAGGGATGGGCGCTAAGGGCGGATGGATCGGCCTATGTATCGAGATCATTGTTGGTGCCGGGCTGTTCTGGTGGCGCCTTGGGCGCGGCCATTGGCACCGGCAGGCGGCTCGCAGCAGAGAGGAGATGAGCGCATGATTCAGCGCAATAGCGGAAAGATCCGGATTAACCGGCAAGTTGCGGACAGTTCACTCCACCGACACATGTCTGAAACATGGCTCGGCCATAGTAAGAACATGATTCGCATGATGAATACCTGGCGCACTTCCTTCGCTGACTACACGGTGGGCACCGTCATCGTTATGGTGCACATGATCACCGCCGACCGTCGGTCGTAGGTTCGCCAGTTACCTGGTTCGCGCCCGCCGGCGTCGTTTCGACGGATCGCGAGCTGCTTTTCGATACGAAGAGCTGCTGCTCATTGAGCGGCAGCTCTTTTTCGTTCCAGGCGGCCTTCCGGGCGGCCATTCCAGGCGGCCATTCCAAGGGGAAGCGAGCCCAGGCTCTAGCTGTCCAGGTGTTTACTCATCCTGATGAAATGGCATGGCTGCTTGGGCGGTGGACTGATGGGGAACGGCGCCGTTCCGTTGTCCTCGTAACCCAGGCTGCGATACCACGGCGGCAGTTCCGTCCGCAGATTCACCACCTGAAGGTCCATGACCGAGCAGCCCTCTGCCTGACACAGGGCCTCGGCAACACCGACCATTCTGGCGCCCACGCCGCAGCCTTGTAGTTCCGGCGCGACCGAGAGCAAACCGAAGTAGCCGCGGTCGCCCTTGATCTGCACGTAGACGGAACCGGCCAGAACACCGTCGACTGCCGGTGTGCCGTCGGCGATCGCCGCGTCCAATACCAGAAAGAACCCATCGCGGCAGACCGCGCGCACCTGTTGTTCATCGGTGCGGTCGCCTTCCACAAAGAACTCCTCGACCCGGTAGGCCCGGTTGATGAGTGCTGTGATGGCGGGCACGTCTTCGTCAGTCGCGCGCCGGACTGTGTTGGTCCCCCCCCAGGGGCTGATCTTGCTAGCCATTCTCGCCGCGAGATTAACAGAGCGATCTGACATGTCCACCGAAAAGGAGCGACCAGCCGGCTTGAATAGAGCGCTCCACCTGGCTTGGGTAGTATGCTCAGTGAGTCATGGGAAAGTGGATCGTCGTTGCGTGTGCTCTGTTAATCAGCGTCCCTGCTTGTAAGAAGGGCACGTTCTCTCCGGATGCGGGGGTCACCGACGCGGCGTTCGAGCAGGGCACACTTTCGTTTTCGTGGAAGCTAACCGACGGAACCAATGACATTACGTGCGGCCAGGTCGCCGGCATCAGCATGCGCGTCCTAATCACTCCCGCCATCGGTGGCTTTGCCGACATCGATATTTTCAACTGCGACGTTGGCCAGGTGACCACGCGTCCGTTCGACGCCAACACCTATAACGTACGCCTCGAGTTGAGCGCGGCGGCCGGGCTGCTCGCCGAAGCTGTGGTCATCAACGACGTGGTCCTGCCACAGGGCGGCAACACCGACCTTGGCGAGTTCGTGTTTGAAGTACCCATCCAGGGTAGCTTCAAGTTTCTCATCGACGCCGATGCTCTGGGACTCAACTGCGACGCGGCGCCCGGTGGTGGTGGCATCAACAACGTGACGTTCGCCCTGCGCGACGCCTCCAATCAGTGCGTCGGCACCTTCGATATCGCCGCCGGCGCGACCCAGCCAGCCGGTACCTATGTGTCGGATTGCGTGACCGCTTTTGGCTGCATCGAAAACGACCAGGAAATTACCGTTTCGGATCTGACGTCCGGCCCGTATCGGCTGACGATCACTGCCGACAAGGGCGGGCTGCCCTGTTACTCGCGCTCGCCTCAGTTCGATGTTCCTGGCAACAATCTCACGACCGATCTGATGACCCAGTTCTTGATCTCCGATTCTTCGGTCATTGGATGCAGCGCCGCCAGTCCCGACGCCGGCGTCGTAGATGCCAGCGTGCCAGATGCTTCGCCCTTCGACGCTTCGCCGCTCGACGCTGCGGTCTTCGACGCGGCTCCTTGAGTAGCGCCGGCCGGTAGGCCGTGAAGCTTCAGGGCGTGAGTTTTTCGATGACGTCCACGAGCATGGACATGCGCACGGCCTGGTTGCCCGCTTTGACCGTCGTGTCCTGCCGCATGGTCGCTTTGACGATGAATCCACGGCTCGGGATGAGCACCAGCTGTCCGCGCAGGTTCCCGCTTGCCTTAGCGCCATCGGAGCCCTTGGTCGCCAGCTTGCCTACCATGTCCAGGGTGACCATCAAGCCGCGCGGATCCTTCACCGCGGTCGCCAGTTCGTAGGTCAGGTCGATCGTTTCCACCTTGCCGTTGTTCTCTGTCTTGAGCTGGGTGAGCCACTTAGCGCCGATGCCCAGGTTCCCCTTGGGGAAACGTGGATACATGTGCGTGAACAAGCGCGCGGGGTTGATGTTGAGCTTGGGAAAGATGGCGGCGAGCTGCGGATCCGTGCTGGTGATCGTTGCGTTGCCGGTGGCCGAGAGTTTCGCCACCACGCTCTGACCGTTGACCTTTTTGGCGAGCTTTGCCATTTCTGCGGATCGAGCCTGGTCGGGCTTCGAGCTTATGACCAGTTTGTCGAAGGTCAACTTGAGCGTCGCCATCTGGCTGGTGGCGTCTACGGCGACGACTTCGGTGCGGTAGCTAAGACTGCTCCGGCCTTCGTGTTTGCCCAGGCGGGCATTCATCAACGCCTCGATGGTTTGTTTGTCGCCTGCTTTGAACGCCAGGGACACGGCGACCGGTTTACCCTTGCCTCGGTCGACCACCGTGATGCCTTTGTCCACCTTGCCAGGTGCGACGTCGGGCAGCGAGAAGCCAGCTCCGGCTGTATTGTTCGGTAGCGGATGCTTGACGGCGGCGTCGCGGACCAGGCCCTTGCTCGCGGTCGTCTTGTTCGGGTTGGCCTTCTTGCTGTCGTTGGCCCGTTTGGACTTGCAGGCGGTCACAGCCACGGCGCACGCGACGATCCAGACAACGCAGACGCTGCAGCCTGCGGGGGCGATCCGGCCGATTCGTTTCTCTTCCACGATGCTTCGTTTTTGGCAGAAAGCTCCCGCCGCGTCGAGGGGAAAGCCACGCCGTGTTGTGCCAATATGACTCGCGTCATGCCAATTCCGTTGCATTCGGTCGTCGCCTATCTCGATCAGACTCTGGAGATTTCGCGGTTCAAAGACTACGGGCCCAACGGCCTGCAGATCGAGGGCAGACGCGATGTGTCCACGGTGGTTACCGGCGTGTCGGCGACAATGGAACTGTTCGAACGAGCGCAGGCACTTTCGGCTGATCTGATCGTCGTCCATCACGGTTTGATCTGGGGCGGCGGTTTACGCACCATCACCGGTACCGACGCCAGCCGGGTTCGCTTTCTGATGAAGCACGACATGTCCCTGGCCGGGTACCATTTGCCTTTGGATCACCATCCCCACCTGGGAAACAATGCTGGTCTGTGCGAGGCCATCGGGCTGGGCGCCGAGCGAGATGGCTTCGGCGATGTGCGCGGCCATGCGTTGGGCGTGGCCGCTAGCTGGCCCGAGCCCCTTTCTCGCGACGACGCGTTGGCGGGGATCTCCAAGGGCGTGTTGGCTGGTGCGGAGCCACGTTTCGTCTTCGCCCACGGGCCCGAGCAGGTGCAGCGGGTTGGTTTGTGCACCGGAGCGGCGAGTGATCTGATGGAGGATGCTGCTGCCGCCGGCTGCGATTTGTATCTGACAGGTGAGCTCGCCGAGCGCGCCGGCCCACTTGCGCGGGAGCTCGGGATCACGCTGGTTGCGGCGGGACATCACGCGACCGAGGTGTTTGGTCCGCGCAGCCTGTGTGGCGCGTTGCGTGAACAGTTCGCCGATCTCACCGTCGAGTTCATAGACGTCGCGAATCCCTTGTGAACGGAAGATCGTCGTTGAGACGAGAGATCGCCTATCGGACGTGCGTTCACATGTAGGCGCAACGGACGAGTTGCCCAGCAAGCCCCGATAGCTGCAGTCTTCCCGGCCGATTCGTCCGTAATTCAGCTACTTGAGACTTAGTTGACCGCGGTCTTCAATCTTGCGCATCGCGGCTTTGCGTTGCGCGTCAGCTGGGATAGTTTCTCTCATGGTTTATGAGGCGACAATCGCGATCAGTAGTACGGCTGCCAGCTGGCGTGCGCGATTTTTTGCCGCGGGCCGCTGCCCATCGCCGCTCCATCGCTGAGCGCCTGCTCGCGGAATTCGAGGCCTGGGGATACCAGCGCATCATCACGCCGATTTTCGAGTGCGCCGATGTTCTCGAACGTGGTCTTGGCGACAACGCGAGCGCGTCAGCGATTCGGTTCGTCGAACCAACCAGCGGCGAAGTTGTCGCGTTGCGGCCAGACATAACGCCTCAGGTCGCGCGGGTTGCGGCAACGAGAATGGGCGATGTCGATGGACCGCTGCGCCTGTGTTACGAGGGAGCGGTCACCCGTCTCAGCGGCGGCGCCCGAGGACAACGAGAGATTCTGCAAGCGGGCATCGAGCTGATCGGCGCCGAGACCCCCGAGGGTGACGTTGAAGCTATCGCGGTGGCAGCTGCGGCACTTGCTGCGACCCGACCGGACAGCGGGGACGCATCTCTGGACATTGGTCACGTCGCCCTCGCGCGCTACGCGATGTCGGCGGTCAAAGATGAGGACGCGCGGCGCGAGTTGCACAATCAGCTGGCGCTCAAAGATCGCGGAGCCGTCGCGCGCACCGCCGCGAGCTTGGATCTGCCGAACTCGGTGCGAGAGCTGATCGCCGCGTTGCCTGGACTCTATGGCGCGCCAGCCGATGTTCTGGCGAAAGCGCGTAGCCTTTCGCTTCCAGCCGAGGTCGCCGAGGCGGTCGATACGGTGGAGTCGGTGCTCGACATGGTCAGCGACATCGTCGAGCGCGAGCTGCACGCCAATATTACGATCGACCTGGGTGAGGTTCGCGGCTTCGAGTACTACACCGGGATTCGTTTCGCCGGCTATATAGAGGGCGCTGGCGAGGCGGTTCTGCGCGGCGGCCGATACGACAAGCTGGTCGGCCGCTATGGTGAAGAGGCTCACGCAACCGGGTTCGCCGTCGATATCGAGGCGATCGCCCACGTGCGCAAGAGCGCTGCGCGGTACAGCCGCGGAGATAGCGTTCTGGTGGTCGACGGAATCGGCAACGCTGAATCGCGTGCTGCCCTTCGTCGGCTCGCTCGCCAGATACGCGACGCAGGTCATGTAGCTGCGGTTCATCTGGGCGATGCTATGGACGAGGCCGCGCTGCGCGACTACGCGCAGCGTACCGGTTTCGCGAACGTCCTCGTAGTTGGCACCGCCGGCGGCGAGTGCCTCCGGGGTGATGACACCGTCAGCGTGTCCAATGCTGACCTAAAAGCCGCGGCCGATGGTGAGCCCGCGGCTATGATCGATGGGTTGAGTTTGTCATGACGATGAGAACGAACAGGAGCCAGTCATGTCCGCAGTAGTCGTTGTCGGGGCCCAGTGGGGCGACGAGGGAAAGGGCAAGGTCGTCGATCTGCTCACGGATCGAGCTGATGTTGTCGTCCGGTTCGGCGGCGGCGCCAATGCCGGCCATACCTTGGTCATCGATGGCCGGAAACTGGTGACCCACCTGATTCCCTCCGGCGTGCTGCATCCGGGTACCAAGTGCGTACTCGGCGATGGCATGGTCGTGGACCCCTACACGTTGCTCGAAGAGATCGCTGCCTGTCGCGAGCGCGGCTTGCTCGCCAACGATGAATTGCTCATCAGCGATCAGGCTCACGTCATTCTGCCCTACCACCGTGAGCTCGAGGCTCTGCGCGAAGTTGGCAAACACGCGATTGGCACGACCCGTCGCGGCATCGGTCCTGCCTACGAAGCGAAAGCGGCCCGCCGCGGAGTGCGCATGCGCGACCTGGCGCGACCCGAGCGGCTGCGTGAGCTCGTCGATCAGAACATGGAGGAGCTACGCCCTCTCATCGCTCATTATCGATCAAAGGAAGGCGCCGAAGACGGCACAAGCCTGGACGACGCATGGGTGGACAAGCTCGTCGCCGATGCGATCAAGGCTGGCGAACAGTTGGCGCCGCACCTGGGCAACGCTGGCGCGTACGTCAACGACGCGATGAACTCTGGAAAGAGCGTCTTGTTCGAGGGGGCGCAGGGCGCCTTGCTCGATATCGATCACGGCACCTATCCATATGTCACCTCGTCCTCGACCATTTCGGCCGGCGCCTGTCAGGGCACCGGGGTGGGCCCGACGAAAATCGATCGCGTCATTGGCATCACCAAGGCATACGCCACCCGCGTCGGTGGTGGGCCCTTTCCCACCCAACTCGAGGGTGAGGAGGCCGAGTCCCTGCGCGAAGCTGGCGGGGAATATGGTGCGACGACCGGGCGCCCTCGCCGCTGTGGTTGGCTGGACCTGCCGGCGCTGCGCCTGGCAATTCGCATCAACGGACTCTCTGGCCTTGCCCTGACCAAGCTCGACGTACTGCGTGGGCGGAATCCGCTCAAAGTGTGTGTTGCTTACAAAGTCGATGGCGTGGAGCAGACGGAAATGCCCCTCCATCTGGACCAGCTCGAGGCAGCTGAGCCGATCTACCGCGAGTTTCCGGGCTGGGAGCAGGATATTTCTGGAATCCAGAACATCGCCGACCTGCCCGAAACGGCACAGTCATATATAGAAGCGCTCGAAGGTCTTATCGGAGTTCCGTTCTTTCTCGTCTCCGTGGGGCCTGACCGCAATGAAACGATTGCTATCCAGGACCCGTTTACGTTTTCTCCAAGCGATTCTTGAGCCGGGGGGTCCAAGGGTCGAGTTGCACAAAAACAACGTATTTCCTATAATCTAGCCGATTTCAGGCTGGGGTTTGTCGAGCGGTTTCCGCTCCAAAGGGATCACCTATGAAGATCGTTTGCGACGCGTGTTCTGCAAAATACTCCATTGCCGACGAGAAGGTTCGCGGCAAGGTATTCAAGATTCGCTGCAAGAAGTGCAGCAACATCATCGTCGTCCGTGGGCATACCAACGGCGAGGGTCAGCAGCAGAACTTCGACCAAAAGGAAACTCGAGTATTCGACTACGCGGGTTACGACGGTGACGGAGATGCTGCGGCGGCTGCTGTTGCCGGCGGTGCTGGCGAAGCTGTCTGGCATGTAGTCATCGAGCAAGAGCAAGTCGGGCCGATGACCGCTGCGGAAATCGCGCAACGCTTCAGCGCCGGTGAGATCGACGCCGAGACGTTTACCTGGCGCGAAGGCTTCGGCGATTGGCAGCCACTCACACAGGTTGAAGCGTTTGCTCATCTGGGTGGTGGTGGTGACGGTCCAACCGTTGCTGCTCCGTCGGCGGCACCCGCGCCCGCGGCAGCAGGCGATTCCGGTGGCATGTTCGGCGCTCCAGTCGAAGACTCGACCGCTCAAAGTGATCCGGGCGACTTGTTCGCCGCGGCGACGGCGGGCGCTGATGGTGGCGGCGGTAGTGGTGATCTGTTCGGCGATGCCGGCGGGTTGGGCATGTCCGCGAGCGCGCCAGCAGCTGATCCGTTCGGCGGCGGTGGTCAGTCCGACGGGCTTTTTGGCGGTGGCAACGGCGCTGGCGCCGAAGAAGAAGACGAAGACAATCCTCAGTTGCGCGGTCAGCGCAACGAGAACTCCGTGCTGTTCTCCTTGAGCAACCTGGCTGATCTTGCCAGCGACAAACCGAAGGCCGCGGCGCCTACACCGTCCGCGTCGTCGTCGTCATCGTCGTTGGGGCCGTCTGGTGGTGGGGGAGCCGCTGCTGGTATGGCGCAAGCCGGTGGCAGCGAAGGCTCGGGACTCATCGACATTCGCTCCATGGCGAGCGCCTATCTCGGCTCGGGCAGCGCCAAGACTGCCGGAGCGTCCGGGGCCGGCACTGAAGATTTGCCCGTATTCAGTCAGACATCGTTCGACCAGCCCAGTGCTGTGTTGTTGCCGAGCACGGCGCCCGTCGGCGGCGGAAACAACAAGATGCTCATTGGCCTGGTCGCGGCAATTGGTGTGCTCGCGCTCATCGCGGTCGTGCTCGTCGTCATGGTCCTCAAGGGCGGTGGCGAGAAGAAGGCGTCTGGCGACGACAAGCCGGCCATCGCCAAGAACGACAAGGACAAGAAGGATCCGGACAAGGACAGCAAGGATCCGGACAAGGACAGCAAGGATCCAGACAAGGACAGCAAGGATCCGGACAAGGACACTAAGGACCCGGACAAAGACACCAAGGATCCGGACAAAGACAGCAAGACGCCGGACAAGGACACCAAGAAGCCGGACAAGGACACCAAGAAGCCGACGAAAGTCGCAACCAATACCCGGCGCAATACGCGCAACACGCGCAACACCCGGCGCAATACGCGCACGACGCGCAAGACACCGCGCAAGACACCGCGCAAGACTCCGGTCAAGAACACCGGTGGCAAGTGCGACGAAGTCGAGTGCATGCTCAACGACTACAAAGGTTCATGCTGCGCCAAGTACCGCAAGGGCAAGAAGCGCACGACGCGCACCAATACCTCGGCCAACAAGAACCTGCCCGACACCCTGTCCCGCTCGATGGTCAAACGCGGCGTTGGTCGTGTTCGCGGGTCGGTGCAGTCCTGCTCGCGTCACAAGAAGGGCGGCTCCACCAAGACGGTCATGGCGACCATTCGCGTCGCTTCGAGTGGCCGCGTCAGCAGCGTGAGCGCGTCCCCCGGCGGCAAGCTTGGCAACTGCGTCAAGACCGCTCTTCGCAGGGCACGATTTCCGGCAACCAAGCGCGGCCGTACGTTCCAGTATCCGTTCTTGTTCCGCTAGAACGGCAAGACAACTCTTCGTCTTTCTATTGCGCCCCTCCTGGCTACGTCCGCGGAGGGGCGCAGTTTCGTCGACGGCTAATCGTTCTTCTTGAACTTCGCTTCGACGATCTTGCGCACGATGAACGCTGAGCCGACGATTCCGCCCACGGCCACCACCGCCAGCCAGACGGGCACGGACTTCTTCTCGTCCTTCTTGCCCGGGTTCGTGGCGGCGGACTTGAGCTTGGCCTGCCGCTTCGTGCAAAGGTCGTCCACGCCGATGGTCGCCAGATTCGGGTCGACCTTGATGCGCAGGGTATAGCCCTCCTTCGCCAGTTTGGACGCGCCGCCTTGCCAGCGGAATTTGAGCAGGGAGCCCTGCATGTCGCCGATGGACGATCGGTTGATGGTGATGCCGTCGGCTTCCCGAACTGTGAGTTCTGTCTCTCCCGGCTTCGGCAATTTATACCGGTCGTAGAAGCGCATCTCGTGCTCCACACGCTTGCGTGGAGAGTCGAGACACAGCCAACCAACCAGGTCGACCGAGAACGCGCCGGCGCCAACGTCTGGGGTGTTGAGCCCCATGTGGACTTGAGCCCACTGTATCTGTTGGACACGGCCGTCGATGACGAACTTCAGGTTAGCGGCCACAGACCGGGCTATCTCCCGCTGATAGGGGTCCGTTTCGCTCTTATCGAGTGTCTTGTTTCGATTCCGATCGAGCTGCTGGCGAGTCTGGGCCCCGGGTATCTGCCCCCAAAAAACCGTATAAGCGAAGCGGATCCTGTCGCCCATGGGTTCGATTTTCATGTAGCGGTTGTTCTTGTCGACCGCCGGCGCAACGTGGCCATCAGCTAGCGGGCTTTCCAGGAACACCATCGCCAAGATGGTGACGATGTACAGTCGCTTACGCGTCACGCGCATAACTTACCGCACGCCACCGCGGTGTGAAACCCGTCCTTGACCGGCTCGCAAACCCCTGTGTATTGTGCGCGAAACCTGGGGAGGTAGAAAAATGCACCGCTTAGTTAAGACGTTTTCCGTAAATGTAGTTGTTGCCCTGTCTGCTGTAGCCCTGCTGGGCGCTTGCGGTTCTGACTCTGCAAAGGGCCCTCTGTGGGAGCCCGTACCCGAATGCGAAGGCGCGTCCATCGTGAGCCTCGCCGGTAGCCATCAAATGGTCATCTCTGAGCTTGAGATCGGCGAGATTGAAGACGGCTTCGATCTCGACCTCGACGGCGAGCCAGACAACAAACTCGCGGCAGTGCGTTCGCTTGCGCGCAGCGCGATCAACGACTCCTTCGAAGACTTCGAAATCGTCATTCCCCTCGAGTTCTTCGACTTCGATACTCCGGGTGAGGACGACTGCGTCAAGTTTGCCATCTACGTTGGTAACTATCGCCAGGACGGCGATGAGGACGGCGAAGAGACGGCCAAAGAGGGCGGTGACTGTAACGACCATGAAATGATGATCAACGACGGCATGCCCGAGGTTCCGGACAATGGCATCGACGACAACTGCAACGGTTTGGCCGACGAGACCGTCGTAGGTAAAGGCGAGAAGGCCATGACCGTTCCATCGACCAACACCGATGACGCGGACTCCGATGGCGTTACGATTGCCGATGGTGACTGCGACGATACCAACCCGATGATCCTGGGCCCTTCGGCCGTCGAGGTCTGTGGCGATGGCTACGACAACGACTGCGACGGCAGCGCCGACTGGGGCGTGGACGGCGATGGCAACCCGGTGTGCACTCCCTACGATGACGCAGCTGAGCCGGACGCGATCACGTTGGACCCTCTTTCGTTCAACAGCGACGGCAGCCCGGTCATCGCGTTTAGCTCCGGTACCGTCAGGAACGTCGGTGGCGTGCTGAAGCTCGAAGCGGGCCCGTCGATCTTCTCCGTTCAGATTCCCGTTATCGACGATCTCAAACTCGACCTTCGCATTAGCGGTGCTCGCATCGAAGCCGATGTGGTCCAGATGAACGGTGGCTGGGCCCTGATCAATGCGCGCCTCGGTGGTGTGCTCGACGCCAACACGGCCGACAAGATTCGCGGTCTGGACGTCCCGGAGATCGGCCTGCTGCCCGAGGACTCTTTGCTCGACGCCACGTTCGCTAACCTGCTCGGACCGCTGCTCGGTCTGCCGGCCCTGCCGGACAGCTCTGGTTGGGGTGGTTGCCGCACACCGGACATCGATGTCGATCAGGATGGTCTCGAAGCGTTCTGCGACGTGGACTTCACCGATGACAAGTCGGTCGTTGGTGTCTGCATCGATGGCGACGGCACCGCGTACATGGACGAAGTCGATGCTCAGGGCGTCGTGACCAAACAGTGCAGTGAAGTGACCAACGCCGACGGCAGCCTCAAGTTCGTCGATGGCATCTCGGTCGAGATCAACTTCGAGACCGTTCCGGTCGTGCTACCCGCCAGCAACTAACCCGCACGCTGCTAACCAGCAGCCAAGAGGTCATCTCCTCATGCCCACCCCCGTTGTGGCCCACATCACGGGCACCGTCTGGAAGATTCAAAAACAGGTTGGCGACGCTGTCGAAGAAGGAGACATCGTCGTCATCCTGGAATCCATGAAGATGGAGATGCCCGTCGAAGCTCCCGTCGACGGAAAGATCGCAAGTATTGATACTCAAGAGGGTAAAGCGGTCGAAGAGGGAGACGTGCTCGCAACCATCGCCATTTAACGCTCGCCTAAGGCTCGCTTCGCTCAGGGCTGGATAGCTGTTATGCTCGATCCGCTCGCTGTACGAGGGATCGAACATGCACAAACTGCCGATTATCATCGGAACAACGCTCCTGCTATTCACCGTAGGTTGCGCTGACAGCGCCTTGAAGTTGCAGGGCGAGGACTGCTTCGCCTCATCCGAGTGCGACGTTGGGCTGGTTTGCGACAACGGAACGTGTCAGACCATGCTGACGCCGCAGCCAGACGCCAACGTCACCCCGCCGGATGACGCCATGGTCAGCGACGCCGCACCAGGCACCCCCGACGCCATGCCCCAGCCCGACGCCCCGCCAGGAACGCCAGACGCCGGCATCCCGGACGCGATGATCGTCATCCCGGACGCCGCTATTCCAGACGCTGCGCTCCCCGACGCCGCCATCTTCGACGCTGCCCCGTAAACGGACCCGGTTTCGGGTCCGCTTGCTAGCCGTGGAGCGGTTTCGGTCCATCCGGTCTCCGGGGCATTTGCGGATTCGTGTCCGGGCGCTGACTGAGGTCGAGGCGCCCGTGCTCAGACAGTCCTCGCGCTGGCGTTGGGGTGAGATCGCGCAGGGCGTTGGCGTAGACCGCGGTCGCTTGGGTGGCGCTGTGGAACTGCGCGCGGGCACCTCACCTCGTCGCGCCCTCCGTCTTTGCGTGTTGGTCGCGGGTAGCGGCGTTGCTGTTCATGGTTCGCAGAGACCAATTTCAGGTTTGCACTCGAAGTTTGTTGGCTCCAGGGTGCACGCTCCGCTCGGGCAATTGCTTGCGTCGTAGCACAATCTTCGGCACTCGCCGCCGATGCAAGCAGCGCCGCTTTCGCACTCGTCCCATCCGTTCTTCGTCTGGATAGCGTCGGTGCAAATGCCACCGACCGGTATTGGCACTTCGGGTGCCGGCACGCATGTGACTCGACCCGGTATTCCGTTGAAGTGCGCACACTTCTCTCCTGGCCCACAAGCTGTGTTCTGAACCGGGTTGCAGTTGTCGTACGGCGGCAATTGGCACGTCGGGGCCGACAGCGGTGCCTGTACTTGAGTTCGGCAGGTGCGCACGGGGTTATCGGACCGGTATCCCGGGCAGTAGTAGTTGATGCATAGGGTGACCGCTTCGTGGATCATGTCCCGGTTGGGTTCTCCCTCGGCGGTTCGACACCCGGTTGGTTCGACGACGGTTTCGTACACTCGCTCGCCGCCGCTCCATATGCCGACTACAAGGTGCTTCGTCTGGGCGACATCGATGTTGGAGTAGTCATAGGTCTGGGATTTGGTCAGGCGTCCGTCGATCACGAAGTCAACGTCCGGGTCCGGGGCGCTGTTCAGCACCAACTCAAACCGATAGCTGGGCGCTGCCTGTGCGTCTGGCGAAGTCGTTGCTGTCCCGCAGCCCGCCGCAAGCACCCACACAAGCAATAGCCCCCACCGTCCCAAGAGCCAATTCTACGCTGACCATACAAACGTTCACACTCTCAACCACTGACACACCCACCGCACACGAGCCGGACCAACCAACAAGCGAGCGATGGTGACGGAGGGCGCGACGAGGTGAGGTGCCCGCGCGCAGTTCCGCAGCGCAGCAATCCGGCCCGCGATCTCATCGAACGTCACGCGTGATCTCGCCCAACCGAGTGCGCGAGGACTGTCTGAGCACGGGCGCCTCGACCTAGTCAGCGCCCGGATGCTCGCCATTCGCGAGCGCCTTGACCTCAGTCAGCGCCCGGATGCTCGCCATTCGCGAGCGCCTCGACCTCAGTCAGCGCCCGGATGCTCGCCATTCGCGAGCGCCTCGACCTCTTCTGCGCCCGGATGCTCACCGTTCGCGAGCGAACGGTTACTTCATCAACGGGCGGCTGACCAGGCGCCAGGGCTGGCTCTTTAGTAGCTTGCCTAGCTTCTTGGCGTCGTCGGAGAACTCGGGGTCGTTCATCAGGTGCCCGATGTTTCCTTCGCCTCGTTTGACGATGGCGGCGATCTCCTGGGCAGTCTTCATGATTCGCTTGAGCTTGGCCATGGACTGGTCTGTCTTGGACAGGGCTAGCTTGAACTTGGTTTGTAGACCCTTGGGAATTCGTGCGCGCAGGCGATCTACTTCTTTCATCAGTACGCGAATCTGGCCGCGTACTTGATCGATGCTGCGTTCGGCGTTGTTGAGCATGACGGAGAAGCGACTGCGGATGTTGCGTACGTCATCCAAGTCGACGTTGGTGGCCTTGAGTTTTGCTTGGATCGACTCGGCGTCGGCGATGGCGGTCTTGATCGAGACGAACATCTGCGCGGTGGTGATTGGGCCCGGCGACAGTTCGTCGAGGGTCTTTTGTAGCTTCGTCAGCTCCGTGCGCAGCTTGGTCCACTCGGGTTTGACCTCGGCGAGGAACTTGGCCGAGACCATCAGGTTGTCGTAGCTGCGCTGCATGACCATGTCGAGCTTGGGCGGGTCGGCGCCGCGGACTTCATCGCCGGGTTCGATCACGCGGGTCCACTCTCCACCGTCGGCGGGCGGACCGATCTCCAGGTAGTTCTTGCCCAGCATGCCTTTGGAGTTGATGTAGTACTGGCCGTTGAGGGCGACGCGCTCACGGAAGCGTTTCTCAATGCGTAAGATTGCGACCACGCCCCCGGTGCCGTGAAGCAGGTGCTTTGGATCTTTGTCTGCGTGGGCCTTGGGCACCAGGCGAATGGTTTTGACCTTGCCGATGACCTTGCCACCTGCATGCACGGCGGCGCCCTCGCGCAGGGCACCCGGATGCTTGAAGTAGACCTTGATCTTGAATCCCGAGTACCAGTGCAGGTCCCCGGCAAGCATGAGGAACGTACTCACCGCCATGAACACGGCGATTACGATGGTGCCCACGCGCAGGCACAGACGGTCGTTATTGACTGCTAGGCCCAACTACTCTTTCCAGAAGAACTTCCATGGGTGGCGTTTGAGGTCGCGGATCATCTCGCGCAGGTCGGCGTAGACTTCCTCGCGTACCAGCAGCGCGCCCGCTGTCCCTTTGCCTGCCCGCAGGTCGGTGACCAGGCCGTTCACGTTATCGATGAGGCCGCCGGCTTTGCCAGCCACGCTCACGGCTCTATCCGCGACGGTCAGCGCCTTGTCCACGCGCTGGGCGGTGAAGATGCGTGTCACTCGTGTGGCGTCGGTGACCAGGGTCTTTACCGGCGGCGTCAGCGAATAGATCGAGTAGTTGGCGTTTCGGATCAGGTTGTTCGTGTCCTTGATCGTGCGCGCGATGACCTTGGGATCGCCCAGGCCTTCATTGACCTTGCCCAGCACCTTGCTCGCTTCGCCGGCGAGGCTGTTGGTATTGGTGATCAGCTTGCCCAACTCTTTGCGGTTGTCCACGAGCAGCTTGTTGACCTCGCCCACAGCGCTGGCGCCGTTCTTGAGCAGATTCTTGATCAGGTGACGGTCGTCCTTCAGCACGCTGGACAAGGAGTCGAGCACCTCGTAGAGGCGTGCCACGATCAGGTCCGTACGGGGTGGGTCCACGCCGCGCACGATGGACCCGGGCTCGAGTCGCTTCTTGTTGGGGTCGCCGGGGACGATTTCCAGGTACTGCTCGCCAAGCACGCCGGCGGTGTTGACGAAGAACTCGGCGTCCTCGCGGATGGTGTCCTTGGCCCGGTTTTCGATCCACACCTTGACCCGGACGTAGACCCGGCGGCCGGTCTTCTCGTCGATCTTGCCGCCCATGAACTTGATGCTCTTGACCTTGCCGACCTTGATGCCGGCGACCTTCACCGGCGCACCCGGGCGCAGGTTTCCGGAAAAGTCATAGTCCACGTGGACGGTGTAGCCATCGCGCAGGGAGAAGTTCCCCAGTACGAAGATAAACCCGCCCAGGATCACCATCGCCGCAACGATGAGTAGGCCAACTTTGAATTCTGTCGCTCGGTCGCGCATCAAGTTACTCCCTCGGGTTGGGTTTACCGTCCCGTACCACCATCAGAATCCTGGCGTCTCCATAGGACCTGAAGACTGCCCGCTGATGTACTGCTGAACTATTGGATCCGGTGAGTTCCGGAAAGCGTCCTGGTCGCCGCACAGGTGCACGCGGCCCGCATATACGAATGCAATGCGATCCGCGATGGAAAAGATCGACGCGAGATCATGAGAGACGACGATGCACGTACAGCCCACCGTGTCCGACAGCTCGCGGATTAGTTTGTCGATGCGGCGTGCGCTCACCGGGTCGAGCCCCGTCGTCGGTTCGTCGAACAGGACGACCTCTGGCTCGAGGGTCAACGTGCGCGCAATGGCAGCGCGCTTGCGCATGCCGTCACTGAGCGTCGCCGGATAGCGATCGGCAAACTCCTGCATGTGCACCTGAGTGAGCCGCTTGTACGCTTCGTTCAGCGCTTTCTTCTGGCGCATGCCTTTGTGTTTACGCAGGGGAAGCGCGACGTTTTCGCGCAAGGTCATCGAGTCGAACAGGGTCGAGTGTTGAAACACCATGCCGATACGCTCGCGCACCGGGTAGAACTGGCGCTCGCTCAGGTTGTCGATGCGGTCGCCGTGAAACAGGATCTCGCCCTGGTCGATGGTCAGCAGCCCGATCAGATGCTTGATGGTCACGCTCTTGCCCACACCGGACGTGCCGATGATGAACATGACCTCGCCGGGTTCGACGCCGAGGCTCACGCCGGTCAGCACCTTCTTGTCGCCGAACGCCTTGTGGATGTCGCGAAATTCGATGATCACAGACCCTCTCCGAGTACGAGCAATCCGAACGCAGAGATGATGAAGTCTAGAACGATAACGGCGAAAGAGCTGCCGATGACCGCGGCGGTGGTCGCAGCGCCGACGCCCTCCGAGCTGCCCTGGGCGCGCAGTCCGCAAAATCCCGAAATGATGGGGATTGCCATGCCGTAGGCGATGGCTTTGGTGAGGCCCAGGCCCAGGTGCGTGAAGTTGACGCCGCTTAGATCATAGAAGATTCGCGTGTTCACTTCGAATGAATTCGCCGCCGTGAGGCCACCGAGCACGTAGGCGATGGTCGCGCCGAAGATCGACAGCACCACCATCATGACCACGCAGGCGATGAATCGCGGCACGATCAAGTAGTCGATGGGGGCGACGCCGGACATGCGTAGAGCGTCGACTTGTTCGGTGACTTTCATCGAGCCAACCTCAGCGGCGATGCCGGCGCCGACACGGGTGGACAGCATCATGCCGGTGAGGGTGGGGCCCAGGTCGTGGACGAGGAGTTTCGCGAACTCGTGGCCAACGCGCGAGAGGTCGCCGGTGATTCGGCCGAATTGCAGGCACGTCTGATAGACCATGACCATGCCGATGAAACCGAGGGTCACGCCGACGAACAGGAGCGACTTGTTGCCGATCTGATACATCTGCTTGACGACTTCGCCCTTGGGTCGCTTGCCGCGGAACACACCGACTAGCGTCTTGGCGAAGACGCTCCACAGGAACGCTGCCGCACTGAAGAAGTCCAGGGTGCGGGCGCCGACGCGCTCTATGCGGGTTCGAACACTCATCCCAGTAGCAGCGTCACTGAAAAGTCCAGGAGCATGATCGAAATGGCGGCCGACACAACCGCCGCGTTCACCGCGCGGCCGACACCCACGGCGCCACCGCGCACGGTGATGCCGTAGTAACAACTGGTCAGCGCGATCGACAGTCCGAACACGACCGACTTGATCAGGCCGTGGATGAAATCTTCGGGCTTGAGGTTATCGACCAGGCTGTAATAGAAGGTCGAGTACTCGATGTTGAGGATCAGCTTGGAGAACAGCAGCCCACCGCCGAGGGCGATCAGGTTACCGATGATCGTCAGCGCGAGCAGCGAGATCATCATGGCCACGACTCGCGGCGCGATCAGGTAACGAATTGGCTCGATGGCCAGGGCGCGCAGGCCGTCGATCTGCTCGGTCACCGTCATGGTGCCCAGCTCGGCCGTGTTGTTGGCGCCAACGCGACCGGAGAACATCAGACCGATCAGAATCGGTCCGACCTCGCGAAATACGGCATATCCCGAGCCCCAGCCGACGAGGGCCGCGGCGTTGAACTGCTTCACGTAGATGCCCGATTGGATGACCATCAGGCCGCCTGTGAAGAACGCAGTCAGAGCGATGATGGGCAGGGACATGTTGCCCATCTTGTACATGTTGCGAAACAGCTCGCGCATGTCCAGGCGCGGAGGCACGAGCGCACGCAGTACCTGAAAGAACAGGATCGTGATGCCGCCGACCTGGCGGGCCAGGTTCATGGCTGTGCTGCCGACGCCGATGAACGGCGCGCTCAGGCGACTGGCCACTACAGCGGTCCCTCGAGATCGCCGCGCACGAACTGGCGAACGATGGGGTTCTCGGCGTCGCGGATCGTTTCCGACGGGCCCACGTAGATGACCTGACCTTTGTAGATCATCGCGATGGTTTCGGTGAAGCTCGCCAGCGCCTCGATATCCGAGGACACGGCGACAACGGTGCCGCTGGTCTCGGCCTGATCGGCGAGAAGTAAGTCGTAGACCTTGGAGGTGGTTACCGGATCGAGGCCTGCGCTGGGTTCGTCGTAGATGACGATGTCGGGCTTGGCGATGGTCGCGCGAGCGATGCCGACGCGTTTTTTCATTCCGCCCGAGAGCTCGGAGGGGAGTTTTTCTTCTGACCCCGCGAGGCCAACCCGGCGTAGGCGCTCGCTGACTCGCTTCAAGATCTCGGCGTCGTCGAGCTCACCGCGGCGGCGCAGGGGAAACGCCACGTTGTCGGCGACGGTCATGAAGTCGAACAATGCGTAGTTCTGAAACAGCATGCCGATGCGGTTTCGAATCGGCATGAGCTCGCCCTCACGCATTTTCGTCACCACGTGATCGTCGATCTTAATCGAGCCCGAGTCCACGGGCAGTAGACCGCAGAACAGTTTTAGGAGGACGCTCTTGCCGCACGCAGCCGGGCCCATGATGCCGTAGCGCGCGCCTTGCGGGATGCTCAGGTTCACACCCCGTAGCAACGGCGTGCGACCAAATCCCTTGTGTACGTCGGTAACTTCGATCATCAGCGGCGAGGGCGGACTATAGCTTTTGAGCCCACCTCGGTGCAGCCGAGTTTGCGACGCAGTGCCGGTGCCTTGACCAGCTCATACCTGGAGTCCTTCCAGTCTTTGCGCAACTTTGCCAGGGCCTTGCACGCCTTGGCCGGCTGCTTGCCCAGGTGCCAGGCGACAGCGGTCTCGTAGATAGCGTCGTCTCGGAGGACCGAGGCCGGATAGTGCTCTGGTAGTAGCTTGAACGCCGCCAGGGCGCCGGGCACGTCCTTGAGGTCGTCCCGCAACACGATGCCCAGGAGCAGTTGAGCGTTGTCGAGCCAGATCGAAAAGTATGAGCCGATGCCGCCTCGGGACACCTCGCGGCTGTCCAGCAGCTTGCGCAGGCGCTTCGCGGCGCCTTTGCTGTCGCCCATGGCCCGGGCGAGGCGAGCGCCGTGCCACAGGGCATCGTCGTAGAGACCACTGAGGCGATAGCGTGAGTACAGGTCGTCGTAGTGACTGAGCGCCCTTCGTTTATCGCGAAACTCGTCCTCGGCCAGGCGGGCCATGGCGAACAGCACGTTGTCGCCGACCCGGGTCTTCTTGGTCGTCTGAAACAAGTCCCACAGCACCGTGTAGAGCTGCTTGGCGTTACGCTTGCGACCGTCGCGCAGGACGATCTTGAGTGCGTCGCCAGCGAAGCCCTCGTTGGGGTAGTCGGTGATGGTTCGCCAGAGCAGGGTATAGGCCAGTTTGTCCTGGCGCAGGGTCAGGTAGATGCGACCGGCGCGATAGGTTGCCTGGGCGCCGCTCGGTTTGTCGTTGGGTAGAGCGGCGGGCACTGCCTGGTAGGCCTTGGCCGCATCGAGCTTTCGTCCCAGGTTCTCGAGCAGCTCCGCCCGGTGCAGGTAAGCGTTGGAGCAGTTGATGCGGCGGCGCTGGCCGTTCTCGATTCGCCGGCAACTAGTCTGTGCACGCCCGAAGGCCGCCAACGCTTCGTCGTGCCTGCCGGCTTTCTCATGTTGCTCTGCCTGGGATAGATCGGTGTTGAGCGCGGGCGCCGAACACGCCGCCCATGTGCTGACTACTACTATGGCGAGCAGGTGCTTCACTGATTGGTTCTTGCGGCCTGGGCAATCTCCGCAAATATACTGACCGCGCGTTCGCACGCAGCGTTGTCTACGTCCAGGTGAGTCACCAGGCGGATGCGCGCGCTGCCCATGGCAATGCACAGCAGGTCCGCCTGTCTTGCCTGCTCCACCAACTGTTCAGCGGCGGCAAATCCCGGCTCCACATCGATCATGACGATGTTGGTCTGCACGGCGCTGACGTCCACGGACAAGCCTTCGATGGCGTCGATGCCTCCCGCCATGAGCTTGGCGTTAGCGTGGTCATCATCAAGGCGCGCGCGATTGTGCTCCAGGGCATACAGGCCCGCCGCGGCGAGAATACCTGCCTGCCTCATCCCGCCGCCGAGCATCTTTCGATAGCGATGAGCTTCGTGCATGTGCGCTTTGCTGCCGCATATGAGCGAGCCCACCGGTGCGCCGAGCCCCTTGGACAAACACACGGAGATGGTGTCGAAACCAGCGGCAAGCTCAGCTTCACTCTTGCCGCTACCGGCGGCGGCGTTCCACAAGCGAGCGCCGTCCAGGTGGGTCGCCAGGCTGAGCTCACGTGCGGTGCCGAGCACGCCGTTGACCGCATCCTGTTCCCACAACCGGCCGCCGCCGATGTTGTGGGTGTTCTCGACCGAGACCAAACGCGTCGGAGGTTGGTGATGATTGTCGGGCTTGAACGCCTCGCGCATGTCGTCGGAGGTGAACCGGCCGTCGTCGCCGATCTGCAGCGGTTGCACACCGGAAATCGCCGCCGCAGCGCCAGTCTCGAACAACCAGTTGTGGGCGTTCTTGCCGACCAGCATTTCATCGCCAGGTCGGGTGTGGATCTTCAAGGCGATCTGGTTCGCCATGCACCCGGTGGGCACGAACAGCGCTGCCTCGGTACCCAGGAGCCCGGCGACTGTCTCTTGCAGCTTGTTGACGGTCGGGTCTTCGCCGAACACATCGTCGCCCACCTCGGCATCAGCCATGGCGCGGCGCATTTCAGGGCTTGGTTTGGTGACTGTATCGGAGCGCAGGTCGATGGTCATGCGGCGCGACTGTACCAGACCAGCGGGGGCCGTCGCGCAAATGTACTTGGCCGGGGGGCGTTACTTGTTGAACGCTACTTCTTGAACTTGTAGGTCTTGATCGTGTTTTTCTTCTTCGCCGGTTTTGGCGCAGGCACGACGATGGGAGCACGTTTTGGCGGTGGTCGGCGATACGGGCCTAATTCCTTACGCAACTTCAGCTCGAGGCGATAGAGCAGGCCCAGCTCCGTGTACTTCGCTCGCTTGCGGATGCGCACGACCATGCGAACCGATTTGCGGCCGCTGCGATCGACCAGGCGAATCAGCTCCAGGAACCCGGTGTACGTGGTGCCGCCCGACTTGTAGTCGAATACGACGTAACCGGCCTTCAAGTTGCTCTCGACGATCTTGTGCCCCTCGTCGATACGTAGGAAACGAACCGCGGCGCGCCAGACCTGGGCGTAGTCGTAGTAGCTCACTCGGTTGGCGACGGCTTCGGCCTTGCTGTCGTGAAACGTCAGCGTGCCGAATACGATCGTTGCCGCTAGTGCGAGTTTGATTGCCAGTCTCATTCAGTCCCCCCGTCGCTCTGTGTTTCGTCGTCGTCGTCGTCTTGTTCGTTTCGCGCTCGCCGCAGCTCGGCGAACGATACGTACTTCGTGCTGAGGGCGAACATGCCCACGCCGATGTACCAGATGACTTGAATGCCCCAGAGCACGATGGCAAACAGCAAGCCGCTGCTCTCCACGCTGGCCGCGGGCAGATACAGGCCCAGGCCTGCGACGACCAGGAACTGGTACTGGCCCATGAGTGCCGGGGCGTTGGGCACCATGATGCCGACAGCCACCAGGCCCATGGTGGCGAAGGCGCCAAGGATGGACAGGTCGAGGCCGAAGCCTTGGGCGAGCAACCACACGCTCATGCCGTTGGCGGTCCAGTAGCCGAAGCTCCACAAGACAAAGATGGCCAGGTTGCGTCTGTCCTTGAGTACAAGGAAGCCGCTGATCATGCTGAGCAGTTTCTCTTCGAGCACTCGGGCGAGTCTTGGCGCGTAGTATTGGGCGAACGTCAGGCGCACGGCGATGCTTACGGTCTGTTCGGGTTTGCGCAGAGCGAACGCCAGGAAGATCATCGCCGACGTGAAGAGACCGAGGGCCCCGTACGCTGCGGGTAGGATCCAGGTGGGCGCGCCGTCTTTTGGCAGCGATACGAAGGCGCCGAACACGAACAGCGATACGAGCAGGCCATCGACGATTCGCTCAACGGCGATGGTGCCCAGGGCGGCCGACGCGGATACTTCGCCCTTCTTGCGGATCAGGGTCGGGCGCACGAACTCGCCCAGTCGCGCGGGCAACACGAGGATGGCCATGAAGCCGACCGACGACACGGCGAGTAGGCGGCGCGGCGCGAGCTTGACGCCGATGGGGCTGAGCAGATTGTTCCAGCGCCAGGCGCGGCAAAAATGGGTGGTCGCTAGCAGCGCCAGATAGCCGAGCAGGTACGGCCAGAATGTCGAGAACTTCAGCGGTGGACTGATGACCCATTCGATCGCCCCGGCGTCGTTTGGGCCGCCCTTGTACATGACCCAGCCCAGGGCGTTGAGTAGGTGCAACTGCGCCTGTTCGTTTGGCCAGACCAGCCAAACGCAGACGGCGAGCACGACGAGAGATAGGAGGATGTTTACGGCGAGTTTCATCGGCTGGGGGCGGTCCGGACTGTGGGGAGATGTAGTCCCACCCATTCAAGTACCGCAGCTGGCCATGAGTGGGCAACTTGGTGGCATTTATGGCCGGTTGCGTAGTTATGCTCGCTCAGGGGCAAATTGACGCGTGGGGCCACGCCAGTTGGGCGGACCTGCAAAGTCTCGTGCATCGCTTGCACCCAAAACATCTTGCAACTATCGTGTCCAAGCTTGTGTCTGTGCAGCGAAGCGAAGCGTTGCCGGATTCGTAGGTGCATGTTAAAACAATACTTTCCGGGTAATAGAAACCATCTGGGCTCGTAGCCCGGACCCGTGCAGAGGAAAAGAATGGCCGAGACTGAAAAGCGCGAAAACTCAGTTCTGTTTTCACTCCGCGAGCTACAAAAGATCGAGGAGGACCGGGTAACGGAAGAGGAAGACTCCACCCGCGCAGCCGAGGAAGCCAAGATCCGCGCGAAAATGGAAGCGGAGCGCAAAGAGCGCGAAGCCGAAGCAGCACGCGTCGCGGCAGAACAGAACGCCGAAAGCGCACGCCTTGGCGAGATCGAGCGCAAGCAACGCGAAGAGCGCATGCGTGTCAACGAGGCGGAAGCCCGCGCGCGCGCGGAGGCTCAAGGCGTCATCGAGCAGCAACGTTTGCAGCAAGAGATGGAGATTCGTCGGGTAGAGGCGTCCAAGAAACGTCCGACCACGTTGATCGCCGTCGCCGCAACCCTGGTGCTCCTGGTCGGTGGACTTATTTTCTGGGTCGTGCAGAAGAACGCCGAAGCCGAGAAGAAGGCCAAGGAAACGGCGCTGATCGAGGCGCAGGCGAAAAAGGACAAAGCGAACGCGGAAGATGCGCTGCGCATTGCCGCGCAGGCCAAAGCCGACGCCAAAAAGACCCGCGAGCAGATGGCTTCATTGTCGAAAGACATGAAGGCAGCACAGGACGCGTTGGACAAGGCTGATAGTGACGCTGGTCGCGCCAACGCTCGCAAGCGTCTTGCCAACCTCAAGAGCAAGTACGCGCGCATGGAGCGAGCACGCATCGAGCGCAAAAAACGCGAGAAATTCAAACTCAGCGACAAGTGTAAGAACAACCCGCTGTGTGTGAAGTAGCTCGCTAGCTAACCAACTCGAACATCAGCCCCCGCGCCCGCCGCGGGGGTTTTTGTTTTTCGGCTGCGTGCGCGTCTGCCGGCGACCTTGACGCGTACCGCTTCGCTCAGTTCGGTCGAGGGCAAGAGCCCACTCCCTCCTTCTCTGCAGGGGTGCGCGCCAATCTCACTCGGCAGCCACACCCGCAGCGTGCTCGGTCATTGTTCACTGCGCGGCTGACGAAGTTTTTCGGCCGGCTGTGCGATCTCTCTCGTGTTGAACGGGGCCGATTTGTTACTCTTATATATATGGAGCGTATGCAGCAGGGTGAGAGTGAGAACATCAACCGCCGGCTGCAACGAGAGGTCCTCCTTCCGACTGCGTCGGGGCCGTCCAGGCCGTGCATGCTGGTCGGTCTGAGTTTGGTGGCACTGTGTCTGGCGGCGTCGCTGGATGCATTCTTGTGGCAGCAGTCGCGGGATGCCGAGGAGTCCGAAGTGCGCAACGTGGAGCTGAGAATTCAGGCGGCCTCGTTTGCTGCCGAGGCAGTCAGGGCTCGTGCCATCGCCGCGAAGGCGAGGGCGGATGCGCGCAAGACGCGTATGGAGATGGCTGCGCTCGCGAAGGACATGCAGGCGGCGCAGGACGCGCTGGACAAAGCGGATAGTGACGCTGGGCGAGTCAACGCCCGGCATCGGCTGCGTGAAATGAAACAACGGATGGGCGACTACCCCACGCGTGAGCAGATACGTCGGGTTCGGCTGAAATGCGCCCAGCTCAATATGAAGTGCGAGCATCGGCAGCCGGTCTGGCGCTGACCTGGGCCGGTTCTACTTCTTCGCCGGCTTTTTCTTCGCGGCGAAGCTGCGGATGATCTGAACCAGCCCGCGTACGACTTCGGGCTTCTGCTCGAGATCCGCGTTGGGTGGCATGAGCGCCTTGAGGCCGACCGCCGGACCGCCTTTGACGATGGCGGTGGCGATGGTCTTGTCGCTGGTCTTCGCCTGCCACTTGCGGTCCGAGTAGTCGCGAGGCTTGGGATTGAGCGCTTTGGCTACTGGACCGTTGCCGCGTCCGCTGACGCCGTGACACGTCGCGCAGCGCGACCGGAAAATCTGGGCGGCTTCCGCCATCGCTTTCTTGCTGACTGGCGGCTTCTTGCCGGTGGCCGGTGCTTTCGCCGGCGCGGTGCCGGGCTTCTTCGTTAAGGCCGTCGGTGCAGTAGCCGCTGTAGTCGGGGCCGTGCCCGCGGTGGTCGGCGGTGTGTTCGCCACGGCCGGGGGAGTCGTCGTGGTTGGAGTACTGGGGGTCGGCTTCCCCGTGGAGCCCGAACCGGAGGTGCCCACCTGCATCTGAGGCGTCTGCTTCTTCGGTTTGTCGTCGTCGCTGCTGACGCGCTTGCAGCCAACGACCGTGAGCGCGAGCGCGGCCAACAACACCATTTGTTTGTTCATCACTGAGGCCATTCAGCTCATAAGGTAGGTTGCAGACGGTGGGTTTGCAAGCCGATGCGAAACCCCGTATACACTGCCTGTGACCCCCCTATACGACACGCTCATCATCGGTACGGGCGTAAGCGGGCTGACCGCCGCGCTGCGCCTCGTTCGTAAAGGACACTCGGTTCTACTCCTGGAATCCGCTGCCGAGATTGGCGGTCTACTCAACCCGTTCGTACGCAATCGGTGCGAGTTCGATGTCGGCGTGCACTACCTGGGCGAGCTCGGCGAGGGCCAGTCCATGCGGCGTTTGTTCGACTTCCTCGGCCTGGTCGACCTGCAGTTTCGCGAGATCAATCCCGCGTGTGTCGACCGGTTCACCTTCGCCGACTACGAGACGCGGCTGGTCAAAGGAATCGACCGTTGGGGCGACGTCCTCGTAAAAGACTTTCCCAAAGAGGAAGCGAATATTCGCAAGTTCCTCGAGCTGATGAAGGAGTGCCGGGAGCTCAACCGGGTGGTCGAGGACGGGCTGCATGCGAGCGACTTGCCTGGCATGGTTCGATACGGCGGCGACTTGCTGCGCCTGTCGCGCATGTCTCTGGCCGCGATCACGAAGCGCTATTTCGATGACCCGCTGTTACGCAACGTGTTCTCGGGACCTGGGGCCGATTTCGGCTTGCCCGCTAGTCGCGCCAGCGCGCTGCTCACGGTCAATTCGCTCAACCACTACCTGGCCGGAGGCTACTATCCCGTCGGTGGTAGCCGCGCCATTCGCGATGCGTTCGTCGACGCGCTGCGCGCCGAGGGCGTCGATCTGTTGTGCAACGAAGCAGTCACCAACATCACAGTGCTCGGCGAAAAACGCTTTCAGGTGCGCACGGCGAATGAGGCCAGGTTCGAGGCCCGGTCGATCATTTCCACCGTAGGCGCTCGCGTTACCGCCGACATGCTCGACAACCGTCGGCCCAACTTCATGGCACGGCGAAAGATCGATCGCCTGGAGCCGAGCCTCGACGCGTTCTGCGTGTTCGTATCGACGGACCTGAATCTGGCAGACGCCGGGATGACCGACGCCAATGTGTGGCACTACGGTACCGACGACCTGGAGGCTCGCTACTCGGACTTGCAGGCCGGACGGATCGCCGACCAACCGAGCTTCATGATGAGCTCGCCGACGCTCAAAGACCCCGAGTCCACCAGAGCGCCTGGGGGCCAAAGTATCTTGCAGCTGGTTACGACGGCGCCCGCCCAGGCCAGCCAGGAGATGCGCGAGCAATTGGTCGCTCGTTTGCTCGAGGGCGCTGAGCGCTACATCCCGAACCTGCGCGAGCACGTGTCCTATAGCGACCATACGACCGTTGCGCGCCCGGCCCACGCCAGAGAGCAATCGGTGTTCGGTGGAATGTTCACCCGGGTGGGCATGCCCGGTATGTACCTGGCCGGTTCGAGCGTGCTCGGCGGCGGCGTCATGGCTTGCATGAAGAGCGGGGTACTCGCGGCTCGTGCAGCTCGGGTGCATCTCGAGCGGGACGCGTTGGGCCAGCTCGACGACCTCAGCCGGGCGATGAGTTGGGTGGGGCGCAAAGCGATGTTGCGGACCACACCGCAAAAGCTGCACTCAAATCTGCATCAGCTCAAGCGCGACCGGCGCTAAGACTACAGCTCTGCCCCGCCTGGTCCTGGTTCTCCCCTTCGACGAAGGGGCTGAGGACGCCTGGTCAAGTTGCAGCGGCGCTGGCAACTTTGCTGACGATAGGATCGTCGGCGGCAAGGAACGCGTGGTCACCAGCATAGCTGGGCAGTAGGCGGGCGCTCATCGCCATCAGGTCGATGTCGGCGTCGAGCATCTTGGCCATGCCTTCAAAAGTCAGGTCGGAGAGCGCCAGGCCGGTCCACTCCGCGTCGAGGAAGATCCGGTTGCGCCGAAGTACACCGAGGATGTCCAAGAACACCCGGCCCATCTCCAGGTCGGAGAAGCTGCGCCCTTTGTAACGCTCTTCCAGACGCTTCATGTCAGCGACCGCCGCTGCCTTGCGCTCGCTGTCGATGTCGAAGCCCTCCAGGTACGCGTTGGCGACCATCTCACCATCGAGCACTGCCATAGCCAGCGACACACGGAAGAACTTGCGTACGTAGTGTTGGGGGATCGCGTAGACCAGACCGGTGTCGAGCAAGTGAAAGCGGCCATCGGAATCGACGAACACATTGCCGGGATGCAGGTCCGCGTGGAGGAAGAAGTTCTTGAACGCCATGCGGTAGTAGAGGTCGAGCATGCGCTCGGCGAGTATGGCGCGGTCGATGGGCGGCGAATCGAGTACCTCGGTGAGCTTGCGCCCCTGCACGAACTCCATGGTGATGACGCGGTCGCCACAGTGCTCGTCGTAGATAGCCGGCAATTGGACCCAGTCCAGGTCGGCAAAGTCGGCGGCGAAGCGTCGGTTGTTTTGGACCTCCAGACGAAAGTCGAGCTGGGCACGGATAGCCTCGGCGAACTGCTTCGCCAGGCCGGGCAGACGCAGATTTCGGATGCCGGGGATGATGTGGGCCACTCGCGCCAGGAAGCCGAAGATCGCCAGATCGCGGGCGATGATGCGGCCGATGCCCGGGCGTTGGATCTTTACCGCGACCCGCTGTCCGCTGTGCAGTCGAGCTTCGTGTACCTGGGCGATCGACGCCGCGGCAATGGGAGTCGCCGAGAATTCGTCGAACAGATCGCTGGGGGGCGCGCCCAGGTCGCGCTCGATGATCGTCGCCACGTGGCGGCGAGGGAAGGGCGGAACGTCGTCTTGAAGAGTCTGCAGCTCGCGGATCATGTGCGGTCCGAACATGTCTGGACGCGCCGATAGAATCTGGCCGAGCTTGACGAAGGTGGCGCGCAGGTTGCGAAAGAACGCGGTGAAGCGCTTTGCTGCCATTAGCTCGACGCGGCGTCGGCGTTCCTTCTTTGGCCACATGAAGAAGAACAGCAGATAGAACAATCGTCCCAGGGCGTAACGCGACAGCTGGAGTAGGGCTTGAAAGGTGATCGATAAGAAGCGGACGAATGTGAACATTACGAACTCCAGGTCTGGGTGATACCGAGCAACAACGCCGTCGTCGCGCCGATGTCGACGGACGACGGGTCTGCGAGTAACTGCAGCGCCAGGCCATCGCCGACGGCCATGATCAGAGACGCGAGGCTGCGTAGGTCGACGTCGTCGCTGATGGCGCCGGTCTGCTGAAAGCGCCCGAGAATCTTCACCACTTCCGCGCGCACGACCTCGAACGCATCGGCGGTGCTGACTCCCACCAACTCTGCGAGGTCGTCGTCGATGAACATGCGTAAAAGAAACCGCATGGCCTGCGGGCGATGGGCGAAGTTGTCGAACACCCGGCGCAACATTGCCGCCATCGACGCACCTGGATCCTCACCGCTACCAGCACCACGAGCGGTCGCCAGGAACTCATCCAGCTCCGACTGCAACAAGGCTTGAACCAGCTCGCGCTTGCTGTCGAAGTACCAGTACAGGGTGCCCTTGCTAACGCCAGCAGCTTTGGCGACGTGGCTCATCTGCGCCGCCGCCACGCCTTTATCCCCGAACACCATCAGCGCCGCCGCCAAGATCTGTTCCCGGCGCGACTCCTTCAACTCAGCCAACTGTGTAGCGGTTCGAGGCATAATCTTATTTTGACCGACAAGTCAGTCAAAAACAACCCAAAACCCAGGGACACTCTCCCGCTCGAAACACCTTGGAATAACAGGTGAATTTAGCCATGCCGCGAAAACCCGCCGCGGCCTCCGCCTCGGCCGCGGGCGCCGGCGAGCCTGGCTACGCTTCTTGCGGGTAGTACAGGTCGGTTCTGGTTTCTGGTTGGTGCTTGGCGTCCAACCAGCGAGTGGCGGATTGGCGACCGGCTTCGTACATGCGCATGAGAGCTTGGCGTTCGAAGAACAGGTACGAGCCCGCGTTGAAGACTCGACTGGAGTCGGGCCGGATGGCTTCGTAGAGTTCGGCGACGGCGAGGCCCAGGTCGGGCAGGTTCTCGGCGAGCTTGTTGCGCTCGAGCAAGAGCTTGCGGTCCATGTTGTACGCGTTCTCGAGGAACGCATCCGCCAGGCGTTCAATACCCGCGCCTAAGGTCATGGACTCGGAGACGGGCGGCGTGTGCTGCGACGTGACCAGGACCGGAATGATCCTGCGCGCGCCCAGCGCGACGCTTGGTGCCAGCGGGGTGTTCACCAACAAGCCGCCATCCCAGAGCATCGTGTTGTCGACCCGGACCGGGTTGAAGATGATCGGGATGGACGCGCTCGCCAGGATCATGTCGACGCTGATTTCTTTGTGATAGTGGTAGTGGCTCGCGTCGGCGTCGGGGCGTTTGTTTGGCGGGTGGTTGACGAAACGAACGACTTTCCCCGTGCGCACATCCATTGTGTTGATCGCCAGACGTACTCGAGGGCGCCGAATGGTTTCGCCGCCGATGGCGTTTACGAGTCGCTCGCGGAACGGCGCGGTGCTGAACAGGTGCCCCGATTCAACCCGGTCGAGCAGTCGACTCAGATTGTCGAAGCGCGCGGTCATCACGAACTCGACGAGCATCGCCATCAGTCCGCCGCCGCGGTGGAGTTTGTGCTTCCGAACGAGCCCCGCGAGGATCGACGCTGAACGTTTGCGGTAGCGCAGTCCGCGCAGCGGTTCGCGGGTCACTCCGCGCGCTAGCGCTTTTTCCAGGGAGCGAAACAGCTTTTGATTCGCGACGACCGGAGGACGTTTGGCCAGGCTTAGCCAAAAGTCGAGCATGGCGGCCGGGGACAGTCCGGCAGCGATAAGCGAGCCGTTGATCGCTCCAGCAGACGTGCCGCTGATGACCGTTGGCAACTCATGTAAGCCGCGTGGGTGACTTCGCAGTACTTCCCAAACGCCGACTTGAAACGCTCCCCGCGCGCCACCACCCGATAGCACCAACCCGATTGGCCGAGTCTCATCTGATTCGAAGGGCGACTTCTCCGCTGGCGCAAACTGCACGTTGGCTTATCGTACCACCGCGTCCGACCATAGGCTCAGTTGTGCGCTCTCCTGGTTTTTCGCAGGTGCCTTGCGCTCGGCAGACGCAGACATCGAATTCTTCGCCCAACCGAACACAGTTCGGCCGCCGTAATCAGCTGATCGCTTGCGCTCTCGGCGAATCAATTCGTCAAAGCTGATCCCGGTCTGGGCGACTCGCTCCATGCGGCGGGCTTCGCGATCGAGGCGTTTGATCGCCGCGAGTTTGTCGTCGTTGCCGAGCTTCGCCGCGTCGACCGCGCCACGCAGCACGCTGATCGTTTTGTCGTAGACCTTCAACGGGACCGGGAATGGATGTCCGTCCTTGCCGCCGTGGGCGTACGAGAAGCGCGCCGGGTCAGTGAACCGATTGGGCGCGCCATGAATCACCTCGGCGACCAGCGCCAGCGCTTCGACCGTTCGTTGACCGACCCCGCGAGTCAGCAATAGTTCGGTGAAGTCTACTGGACAGCGATTCGCAGCCGCGGTCAGCGCGCCGCGTAAGCGACTCATGACGACGTTCCCGGAACGCACGTCGTGGTGCAGCGGCATGTGCAAGTGGGGGAGCACCGCATCAGGTCCTGCGTTGACTAGCTCGACCTGCGCATCTCGTGATTGCTTTGCGCGATGATCCGCCAGGTTGATGATGTTCGTCTCGTGGGGCATCCCGGCGATCGCGGCGTGTGGATCGTCGACGAAGCTATCGAGCCCTTCGGACAACCAGTGATAGCGTCGCGCCAACTTGCGCTCCGGGCTCATGCCTTGCTGGACAACGGTCCAGTTGCCATCGTCGGTGACGACGAAGCTGTGCAAGTAGATTTGAAATCCGTCGTGCACCGCAGCGCTGTCGACTTTCGCAACCAGGCGGCTGTGTCGCGTCAGTTGTGCGCCGTCGATGCCGAGACGGTCGCCCAGGGCCTTCAATTCGTCGGGCGTCTTGCGTGAGTGTCTGCCCCGTCCGCCGCACACGTGAATGCCCAGCTCCCAACGTACCGGTTCAAGGCCCCGCTTGAGCGCACCCATCACGCTGGTCGTGATCCCCGACGAGTGCCAGTCCATGCCCATGACCGCGCCGAATGACTGGAACCAGAACGGATGGGACAGCCGGCGAAGCACTTCGTCCCGGCCGTATGTATGGGCGACTGCCTCGACGATGATTCTGCCCAGGCGGCTCATTCGCGCGCCTAACCACTTGGGAACACGGCCTCCGTGGAGGGGAAGATCAGCGCGACCACTACGATTACCCATACAGATGTTCAGTATGTCATAGACCTCCGACGGGTCACAAATATGAGGGCGAACACGAGCAACAGCGTGCCTGTGCCGCCGCCGCTGCTCGTGCTGCAACCGCCGGACTCGTCGCCGTCAGCGGGTTGGCTGCTCGCGTCGGCACCACCAATGCCGCCGTCCGCGTTGGTCGTACCGGCGTCGCTGCTTCCCGGTCCGGCATCGTTGCCGGGGGCGCCCGCCGGAAGGATCCGCAGTGCGTCGAATGCGACGGTGATCCCGCTCTCGTTGGTGTACGGCTCGCCGGTGTTGTCGGTGAGCGCGACGAACTGATCGCCGCCGGCGGCGAACGAAAACGTACCGAGACTCAACCAGCCGTCCGGTGATGTGCTCTGGTCGCGAGCAACCGTGTCGGTCTGTCCACCGTGGGCGATCGCGTAGCCGGCCTGTTTCGATTTCCCTCTGGCCGCCGGAATGTACGCCCACAATTCGTACTCACCTGCTTGTTCGAAGTGCAGGTTCCAGCGCACCCAGTTGTCCGGCGACGCCGAGTCGATGGTGTACGTCCACACACTGTGGTCCTGGTAACCGCTGGTGTCCTCGTGCCAGAAAGTACTGGGCCCGAATCGCTGAAAACAGGTGTCCTGGTCGTCGACGATGGAACCCGCCGGCGGGATCACGCCGCACGGGCCGGACGTCCCGCCGTTATTTTGCGAAATCACCGTCTGCCCCTGGGCAAGATCTTCGTAGCCGTCCATCGGCTCCATGACCACGGCGTTGCCACCATACGAGCCGCCGCTGCCCGAGCCACCGATGGCGCTGTTGCGATGCAGTGCCAGGTGCAGGTGAAAGCCGAGTCCGGTCAAGCTGCCGTTGGACGAGCCACCGAGTGTGCCGAGTTGCTGGCCTTTGTCCACGTGGTCGCCCTCGTTGACGTCGATGGTGTCCAGGTGAGCGTACAGGGATGTGTATGAGTGACCGCCGGTGTTGTAGTCGTGCACGATGTAGACACGCTGGCCGTAACTCGACCAGCCACCCGTTGCCCAGCCGGCCTTGGCGATGGTGCCGCTGGCGATGGCAACGACGGGTTTGCCGCGGCCACCGTTTGGGTGATTGGGCAGAACCAGATCCAGCGCGTAGTAGTCGTTGGAGCAGCAGGTCTGATTGGCGCCGTCGTGGAAACTGGAGCCGCCGCTGGGACCGTAGCCAGACGTGATGTACACGGATTCGCCTGCTACGAACGGCAAGCCGATGTCGAAGTCGGCGGGTTTGGAGACCGCGCCGCTGATTGGCTGAGTCGAATGGGCGTGCACCCACAGGGCGGAGGCGCTGATCGCGGCGGCGATGACGACGGCTAGGCGAGGCTTCATGTCGAAGCCCACTTCAACTTTTGTGCCGCACGCTCTTCGTCTGAGCGCCCGCCGGATCTCAGCGCACTAGCCGCGCGAGGCAGGGGCAGGGGAGCCCCACTGCGCACTTTCGTTTGCAGCCTCTACCAGGCAATCGTCGTCGGGTTGGGAGATACGGTGCCGAGCGGAACGTTCTGAGTGAACGCACGGAGCGCTACGAAACCCGCTCCACCACCACCGCCGCCGCCGACGTCTTGCTTCTTGCCGGCCTTGCCGTCGGGCTTGTCGAGGTAGCCGCCATTGCCCCCGTTGCCACCCTTCTCCGCCGCACCAGCGCCGCCCAGGGCTTCGATCATCGCGATCAAGCCATCGTCGCCCAGATCGCCGTCCGCCTCGTCATCGCCAGCTTCGCCACCACCGCCGCCGTTCGCTGCGACGATCGCGGTCTCTGTGAGTGTGACGCTCTCTGACTCGATACCGATGTAGCCGCCGGAGCCCGCACCGCCGCCGCCACTGCCAAGGCTGTCGTCGTCGTTGCCTTGCAGACCTGCGCCACCGCCGGCACCTCCAGCCTCGACCATACCGCTGATGGTGAGCTGCGTTTTCGCAACGAGGTGAACCGCGCCACCGCCCGGGCTTCCATCGCCGGCGGCAATTTGCGTTGCGCCACCGGCGGCGCCCGCGCAGCCACCGCGTACATAGCCGGGGAACTCAACTTTGGTACCGCCGGTACCCTTGGTGCCTGGCCGGCCGTCGCCGCCGTTGCCGCCCTTGCCAGCGAACGCACCTCCGCCGCCGCCGCCGGCACCATCCGCTCGGTCCTGGCCTGGGGTCGGCGCTGCCATTGCGCACATGGTCGGTTCGGAGCCGGCGCCAGAGAACGGTTCGTCGACCCGGCTGCTGGCGTCGATGGTTCCGAGCACGTCCAGGGTCGACCAGGACGCGATGATCAGCGGACGTGAACCGACGACGCGTAGCTTTCCGTCTTCGGAGATAGTGATCGAACTCGCGGTGATCATGCGCGCGGTCGGGCCGAGCGTTTGGGCAACCAGGTTGTTGCTTGGTGTGGTTTCGTCCCCATTGGGAGAGTGCATCACGCCGGTGTCTGTGTCGTACGTCCACGTGCCACCGCCGATGACGATGTCGCCACCCGGATTGGTATCGCACGGATCGAAAACGGAGACAGCCCACGTCCAACACGTCGGATCGTCGCCGGGGGGTGGAAGTACGCCAGGGGGCTGATCGATGTCCGGCGGAGTTGGGTCGTCGTCGCCGCCACTCGTTCCGGGCAGACCAGTTTCGTCGAATTGACATGCGGGGGCCGCGAGGCTGAGCGCGCCGCAAATGATTGCGATTCCGATACTGCGAAGCATCCGGCTATTAAGAGCAAGACGGGTGCCGGCCAGCGAGCCATCTAACTGCCTAAAACTGTTACCTGTCTCAGGCTGGGCGTGGGGCGCCACCCCACGGAATTGCGGGTCCCCCCCAGTAGGAGGAGGTGCGTTCAGGTAGGTGCGTTACGCGTGACCAGGCCCAGAACTTTTCGGCGACACCGTTGTCCTATCCGCTGACACAAGTTGTAGCCGCCGCGTTCGGCAAGTGCGCGGCCACATAGGAGAGGTGTATGCGGGTCGCAATTGGCGTGGCTCTGGCGTTATCGCTGGGCCTTCACGCTCCAGTTGCGCACACGGTCAGTAGTCGTGTGCGCGCAACTCAAGCCAACGAAGGCAGGCTGATCGTTCACGACAGCAAGCGTGCAATCGATCTGCCGCTGAAGCGCACGGATGTGCACGTTCGGGTCGACGGGTTTCTCGCCGACGTGACCGTCACCCAGCGCTTTCACAATCCGTACAAAGAGAAGATCGAAGCGGTCTACCTGTTCCCGTTGCCGACGAAGGCGGCGGTGAACCACATGGACATCCGCATCGGCGGCCGCGTCATCGAAGGTACGATTCACAAGCGCGCCGAAGCGAAACGCATCTACACTCGGGCAAAGCGGAACGGGCATGTCGCTGCGATGCTCACCCAGGAACGTGAGAACCTGTTTACCCAACGGGTGGCCAACATCGAGCCGGGCGCCCGGGTGGACATCACGATTCGTTTCGTGCAACCGCTGCACTACGAACGAGGCGGTTACGAATTGGTCTTTCCGATGGTCGCGCCCCCGCGCTACGTCCCGCCGTCGGCGAACGCGGCGAGCATCAAGGAAGCCGTCCAACCTAAGCGTCTACCACCGCAGCTTCGCTCTCGTCACGAAATCAACCTCGTGGTGGAGCTCGACGCTGGTGTGGCCGTCAACGATATACAGTCTTCGTCACACGCCATCGACGTTCGACACGTCTCGAAGTCATCCGGGCGCGCACACATCGCTCTCGGCGCAGGCGATCGCATACCTAACCGGGACTTCATCCTTCGCTACCAGGTCGCTGGCACGGGGCCCAACATCGCCGTTCATACACACCGCACTGGCAAGCGCGGCTCGTTCTTCCTGGTCGCGCAACCGCCTCGCGTCGTCGCCAAACGCGACGTCACCCCGCGCGAGCTTATCTTCTTGCTCGACACTTCGTCGTCTATGCGCGGTGCGCCGCTGGTCAAGTCCAAACAACTGATCCGGCGTGTGTTGGCCGGCATGCGGCCGGAGGATACGTTTCAGATTGTGCGTTTCGCTGACTCAGCGAGCGCGCTCGGCTCGCGTCCGATTGCAAACAAGCCGGCCAACGTGCGTCACACGCTGGACTGGCTCGGCGCGTTGCGCGCGGGCGGTGGAACGGCGATGGCCTCGGGAATCGACGCGGCACTGGCGGTCCACCATGATCCTGCTCGGCTGCGCATTGTCGTGTTCTTGACCGACGGCTACATCGGCAACGAGGACGAGATCCTCGCGCGTGTGACTCGCAAGATCGGCGCGGCACGGTTGTTCTCGTTCGGTGTGGGGACCGCGGTCAATCGCTATTTGTTGCAGGAAATGGCTGAGCTCGGGCGCGGTACGGCCCAGTTCGTGCGACCCGATGAAGCCACCGACAAAGTCGTGGCCACCATGTACAAGCGCATCGACAAACCATTGCTGACGAACATTTCGATCGATTGGAACGGGCTCGCGGTTACGGACGTCGTGCCCAGGGCGATTCCGGATCTATTCGCCGGGCAGCCCCTGGTGCTGGCTGGACACTACTCCGGTTCGGGCAAGGCGACGGTCACGGTTCGTGGCATGCAGGCGGGTCGCACGGTGAGTTTTGATGTTCCGGTCGTATTGCCAAAGCATCATGACCGACCGGCGGTCGCGAGTGTTTGGGCGCGGCGGCGCATCGCGGAACTGTCGCGGCAGTTGATCAAACGCGCTGACCAGAAGAAGGTCGATGAGATCGTAGCGACCGCCCTGTCACACAAATTGATGACTCGTTACACAGCGTTCGTCGCGGTCGACCGGTCTCGCGTGACCAAAGGCGCAACGGCAAAGAAGGTCAAGGTGCCCGTCGAGGTGCCGCAGGTAGCGCGCAATATCAGGCGCGGCAACTTCAGTGGCATCACTGGCTCTGGCAACTACGGCGTACTCGGCGGGCTCAGTGGCAGCGGTGGTGGTGGCGGCATGTCCTTTGGCGGTGTTGGCGTGTATGGGACGGGGCGTGGTGTTGCCGCTCCGTCCAAGGGCGCCGTGTCGGGACCCGGGGTTCGAGGACCGGTGACGAATCCGCGCGTCGACTTTTCACAGTTGCGCATGCTGCAGGCCAGGGTAAGCCGCGCGCCCAGCGTCGTCGCAGGGGTGCCCAAAGTCGTAGGCCCCCTGGATAAATCGATCTTGCGTAAGGTGATCAGCGCGAACGGCTACAAGATGAAGCGGTGCTACGAGCGGGCGTTGACCAAACGTCCAGGGCTCGCGGGCCGTGCCGTTGCAACGTTCACCATCGATAAGTCGGGCACAGTTGTAGCGGCGAGACTTCAGGGCTTCGACCAGGCCCTCGATGCGTGCCTGAAGAAGGAACTCCTGACCTTCAAGTTCGTGATGCCCAGCTGGCTCAAGGGAACGGTCAGAGTCATATATCCCTACCTTTTCAAAATCGCCCAGCCGAAGCCAAAGCCGAAAACAAAGCCGGCGTCGACGCCAAAGGTGGCCCCATGAACCGCTTGTCCTTTCTTGTCGTGGCCATCGTGGCCATCGTGGCCATCGCGGCCATTGTTGCAGGGTGCAGCGGCAAGGACCGTTCGCATACGGCCACCGCGCCCGTCGAATCGAGCCAGCCCGCGCCTGAGCAACCGCGATTGGTAGCGAAGCCCGGGGCTGACCTGGCTGGCCCCATCGTGTTGCCTGTCGCGAAGGTCACCGGGGCGAGCAAACGCGACGTCAAGACCATCGACCTGAACTCGGACCGAGCGGTGGTCCCGGTCGTCGTGCCCAAACTCCCTCGGGGTGGTTCTTCGCGGATCAAATTCGACGGCGGTAAGATCGGCTGGGTGACGCGGGTTCCCGAGTCTCGGCAATTGCCAGCGGTCGCCTACGGCAAGGGGCGCGTGTACGTTTCAGGTGGATTCAACTCGGTGACGTTCTACGGTCTGCACGCAACTACTGGGCGCATCGATTGGGCAACGAAGAACCTGGAGGACAACGGTCCGACAGCGGCGGTGTTCGAGGACGGCAAGGTGCTGTTCAATACTGAGAGCTGCACGATCTTCGCCCTGGACGCGGCGACCGGTAAGCGCATCTGGCACAAGTGGCTCGGCGATCCGACCCTGGCCCAGGTGGCCGTCGCGGAGGGAATCGTTTATTCAGCACACCCAAGCGCGAACGGTCCGGCGCTGTCGGCGTTCAAGACGAAGAACGGTACGAGGCTATGGAGCCGAACCGTCGGAGGCGAATTGTTGGCGACACCGGTCATCGCTGGGGACTCTGTCTACGCATCGACCATCAAAGGCATGACCTACCGATTTCGGCGCAAGACCGGCAAGCGTGTGTGGGCGCGCTACCTGGGTGCGACGACCGCACCGTGGATCGTTGGCGGAGAGCTGTTCGTCACCCGGCGTCACAAGGGCGCCGAACAACAGGCGGTGGTCTCTGTTGCTACAGGCAAGATCCTGCGCAGACACACCACGGTGAAAGCCGCGTACCTGTTCGACGTGCCCACCAATCTGAACAGCTGGGCCAAAGTCTGGGCGTTCGAGGGCTCGCGGCCGATTGTCAGCAGAGGCGTTCGCTATGTCGCCATGGGCGGCCAGGTGCACGCAACCGACGCCCGGACCGGCGCGGCGATTTGGCGGCGCAGGTACACCGCGGGAAAGAACAAGCGGTCCATGGGCAGCGTCGCTCTGGCTGGCTCTCAGGTCGTCGTGTCGTCGCGGGCCGGAAAGATCTACGGACTCGACATCGACACCGGTTACACGCTTTGGTCCTACGACCTGGGCCGAACCGTTGTCGCCCAACCGATCATCGCCAAAGGCTGGGTCTACGCGACTACGCGTGACGGCTACGTGATCGCGCTGAAGGTGGGAGACAAGACCCTGGACGGCTGGCACATGTTCGGCGGCAACGCCAAACACAATGGCCCCGTGTAGCGGGCAGCGGTTCGAATAGAAATGTAGGAGAGGAGTCGCCGGCTCAGACGACGAAGTCGACCATCTGGACTCGGGACAGGTAGCCTTCGAGTTCTTCGGAGTACTCAGCGATGAACGGGTCGAGGGCGACAGTCACGCGCTCCTCGTTGAGTCGGATGACTTTCCCTGTGAACGCGATCTCCGGCCCGGCGAGAGTGAGTACACCGTTCAGCCGAGCGCCCTTTTCTGGCACGCGGTCGGCGTCGACCACGACGGAAAAGTGGGTGCGCGATAGTTCTTCCACCGGTAACTCACCGAGGTTCTCGTCCCGTACTCGAACCGGCAGCGGCGCTGGTGGTGCGATCCGGTAGTTGATGCGCCGATTGTGGTCGATGAGCGTCGACAGGTCGTCGTGGATGCGTTCGCTCACCGAGGTGTCCTCGGACTCGAGTACGAACTCACGCAGCGCCTTCATCTGCTTTTGCGTGGCGATCAAGTTCTCCCGCATATCTTGAAGACGCAGTTGGTCACGGTGAATCTTGTCGGCGACCACCGATGTCAGATTCTGGTAGACGATGAGCCCGATGTCGCTGTGGGTCTGGAGGAACTTCGCCAGGGTGTCTCGCGACACTCGCCACACAGTCGAGTCTGTGTTGGCGACGACGTTGACGTTGCGATGAATGCCACCGAGGGCGCCGAGTTCACCGATGGGGGCTGGCGGTCGAACCTCGAAGTCCACGCGGTCGCCGTCGCTCAGTTTGACGCTGCCGCTTTCCAGGATAAAGAACTCACCTGCAAGAGCACCGGCGACACACAGAGTGGTGCCTGCGCTCAGGTCTACGTGTTCGAACAGCTCAGAGATAGCTTTGCACTGGTCGTCGTTTAGCCCGGCGAGCAGTGGAATACTACGCAGTTGGTCATTGCTTAGCGGCATTGGTCCCCCCTTGAGTCGGCGGAGCATACCTTAGTTGCCGGGCCAAGTGGTACACTGCCCGGATCATGAGTGGCGACCCGATTTCATTCCGGCTGAACGGCCAATCCGTAAATGTCGCACCGCGTCCGGGGGAGTCACTTCTCGACACCCTGCGCGACCGCTGCGGCATCATATCGACAAAGGATGGTTGCGCGCCCCAGGGCCAATGCGGCTGTTGCCTGGCCATCGTTGGTGGTCGCGCCGTGGTCACCTGCGCGATGCCGGCTACGAAAGCCGCTGATAAAGACGTGGTCACCCTTGAGGGGTTGGAGCCCGACGAACGAGATCTCATCGCCAAGAGCTTCGTCGCCGCTGCCGGCCTGCAATGCGGATTCTGTATCCCCGGCATTGCAGTAAGAGCCAAATATCTGCTCGACAAGAACCCGTCGCCGACGCGGGCCGAGATTGCCAAAGCGATCGACGTGCATCTGTGTCGCTGCACCGGCTACACCAAGATCATCGACGCAGTTGAGTTGATGGCCAAGGCCAAGCGCGGTGAAGGCATGCCGGAAATATGTTTGGAAGGCGGCGTGGGCAAGCGTCTGGGTCGCTATCGTGGCCTCGAGCTAGCCATGGGCGATCGGCCGTACGTCGCCGACATGACCCGGCCGAACATGCTGCGCGGCGCAGTGCGTCTCGCTGACCACGCTCGTGCCAAAGTCATCAAGATCGATACGACGCGGGCAAAAGCACTGCCGGGGGTCGAAGCGGTGGTCACCGCCGCAGATGTTCCCGGAGAGCGCTGGTACGGCCTGATCAAACAGGACTGGCCGGGCTTCGTCGCCGAGGGCGAGGAGGTTCGCTGCGTCGGTGATTTCATCGCCGCGGTCGCCGCGGTGGATGATCACACCGCACGCGAAGCGGCAAAGTTGATCGAGGTCGAGTACGAGCCGTTGACGCCGCTGACTGATCCCCGCGACTCGGTCGCCGAAGGTGCGCATCAGGTCAATCCGAACTACGACAACGTGCTGTCACACACCAAGATTCGCCGCGGTGATGTCGACGCTGCGTTCGCGGCCAGCGCCCACGTGGTCGAGCATGAGTTCGTCACTCAGCGCATCGAGCATTTGTTTCTCGAGCCAGAGTGCGCTCTGGCCGAGCCGGTCGGTGAGGGCAAACTAAGGTTGTACACTCAGGGCCAGGGCATCTTCGATGATCGCCGCCAGTGTGCGGCGTTCCTCGGAATTGACGAAGAACAACTCGACGTCGAGCTCGTACCCAACGGTGGCGCGTTTGGCGGCAAGGAAGACATGTCGATCCAGCCTCACGCGTGTTTGCTCGCTCAGGTCACTGGCAAACCGGTCAGCGTACTGCTCAACCGTGAGCAGTCCATTCGCGTTCATCCAAAACGCCACGCCATTCGCATGACCTACAAGGTCGGTTGCGACGCCGATGGTCATCTCACGGCGGTCAAGGCCGACATGATCGGCGATACGGGTGCGTACGCCTCCGTCGGGGCGAAAGTGCTCGAGCGCGCCGCCGGTCACGGATGCGGCCCATACAAGGTGCTCAACGTGTGGATCGATGCTGTCGCAGGTGTGACGAACAACCCGCCGTGCGGTGCTATGCGCGGCTTCGGCGCCAACCAGGCTCACTTCGCCATGGAGGGCTGCATGGACGAACTCGCCGATCTGGTCGGCCTCGACGGTTGGGAGATGCGCTGGCGCAACGCCGTCGAGATCGGTGACACCTTCGCGAGTGGCCAGGTGTTCGAGAAATCAGTCGGGCTCAAGAAGTCGCTGCAGGCCGTGAAGGACGAGTACTACAAAGCGCGGGAAGCGGGGCGCGCTGTTGGGATTGGTTGCGGGATCAAGAACAGCGGCATCGGCAATGGCGCAGTCGAGTGGGGCAAAGCGCGGCTCGTCGTCGAGGACGACGGCACCGTGTCTCTGTACAACGGCTACACCGAGATGGGGCAGGGCCTACTCACGGTGCTGACTCAGTTCGCTTCCGAGGTCACTGGACTACCGGCCCAGGTGTTTCGGCCCAAGGTCGACTCCACGTTTGCCCTGGGCTGCGGCCAAACCACTGGTTCGCGCGCCACCTTGTTTGGCGGCAACGCGGTCAAGAGCGCGGCGGAGAAACTCAAGACCGCCCTGGACTCTGGCAAGACCCTGGGCGACTTGTCCGGTGAAGTATTCCCCGCCGACTTCGTCTGCGATGACACGACTGCGCCGGGCAAAGAGAAAGACGGCAAGGTCAAGACGCACACTGCGTTCGGCTTCGCTACTCAGGTGTGTATTCTCGACGAAGCCGGACGAGTGACTCGTTTTATCGCGGCCCACGACGTCGGTCGCGCCGTAAACCCGGATCTGTGCGAGGGGCAAATCGAAGGCTCGGTACACATGGGGCTGGGCTATGCGCTCACTGAGGATCTGCCGTGTGAGGATGGCTGGCCAGTCACCTATAAGATGCGGGAGATCGGCGTGCTGCGCGCTCGCGACATGCCCGAGGTCGAAGTCGTATTGGTCGAAGAGCATGAGCCCGAGGGACCGTTCGGCGCCAAAGGCGTCGGTGAAATCGGTCTGGTGCCAACCGCCGGCGCGGTCGCAGGCGCCCTGTTCCGGTTCGACGGTATCCGTCGCTATCAGTTGCCGATGAAAGACTCACCCGCGGGCAAAGCGATGAGCGTCGGCAAGATCAAAAAGAAACGCGCGTAGATGGGCTCCGGCGAATTCGTCAACGCGCACACTCACCTGTATAGCGGTCTCGTGCCTCTGGGCATGCCGGCACCCGAGCCGGAGCCCGAGAACTTCGTGCAGATACTCGAGCGGATCTGGTGGCGCGTCGACCGCGGCATCGACGCTGACATCTTGCGCGCGTCGGCGCGTTTCTATGTGACGGACGCCCGGGTGCACGGTACCTGCGGGTTGATCGACCACCACGAGTCACCGAACTTCATCGAAGGCTCCCTGGACGTCATCGCCGACGAGTGTGAGGCCCTGGCCATGCCGGCGGTGCTTTGCTACGGCGCGACTGAGCGCAACTTTGGCCGCGAGGAGGCGCAGCGTGGCCTCGCCGAGTGCAAACGCTTCATCACCAGCAATACTCGCAAGTGGATACGAGGCGTCGTCGGCCTGCACGCCAGTTTTACCGTGTCGGACGAGACGATTCGCGAGTCAGCGGCGCTAGCGCGCGAGCTGAATACGGTGCTCCATATTCACGTGGCCGAGGATCAGGCAGATGTAAAGGACGCGGTCGAGCGCGGCTATGGCGGCGTGATCGATCGGCTCCAAAAACTCGACGCCATGGTGCCGGGCTCCATCTTCGCCCACGGGGTGCATCTCACCCAGGCCGAGGTGCAGGCGTGCGCGGAGGCTCGCTGCTGGTTGGTTCAGAATCCGCGGTCCAACTGGGGCAACAAGGTCGGCTACCCGGCTCACCATGGCCAAAGCGACCTGGTCGCCCTGGGCTCCGACGGGTTTTCGTCGAACATGGCCATCGAGAACCGGGCTCTGAAGAACCTGGGCAAGCACGAACAACCGGAGCATCTGGCCGCGCGCCTGCCCGCCAGCCGGCGACTCTTCAGCGAGTTGTTCGGCGGCGATGAGGTTTTGACTAGTTCCGCGGATGTGTTAAACGACGAGCTTTCCCGCGATGCGCTCACTGATGTTCGCAAACACGCAGAACAACAGGCCGAGCGCTTGTGGCAACGCATGGAACAATACTGATGGCGAGACTGGGACTAGAAAAAGAGATCACCGATAGCGCTGCGTACGAGCGCACGGTCAAACAATTGGCTGACGCCAAGGTGCTGCTGCCCCGATTGTCGGAGCTGGCGAACCCGGCGACCATCCCGGACAAGGTCAAGACTGCCCTGGCCGGCGTGGATCCCGACGAGCCCAATCCGCTCAATCTGTTTCGCGTGCATTGGTACAACGACAGCACCCGGCGCAATCTGGTGGACGTTCCGAACCACGTCGTCCTCGACGAGCGCCTGACGGGTGTCGCGAGTCCGATCATCGTTGTCTATGGCAACCGCTTTCCGATGATTCGCGCCCACAAGGTGCTCGCGGCCTACGGTTGTCTGGTTCCGCGCCTGGTTACCGGACAGTTCGACATGACATCGCACCGTGCCGTGTGGCCTTCCACCGGCAATTACTGTCGCGGCGGGGTCGCCATCTCGCGCGTGCTCGGTTGTCGCGGCGTCGCCGTGCTGCCCGAGGGAATGAGTCAGGAGCGGTTCAATTGGCTCGAGCAGTGGGCAGCCAATCCAGCCGAGGATGTGATCCGCACGGTCGGTACCGAGAGCAACGTCAAAGAGATTTACGACAAGTGCGCCGAACTCGACGCCGACCCAAACAACATTATCTTCAATCAGTTTTGCGAGTTCGCCAATCACCTGGTGCACTACTCATGCACCGGTCGCGCTATGGAGCGTGTGTTCGAGTCGGTGCGGGAAGCCTCGGGCGCGCTCGAGCTGAGCGCATTCGTGTCGGCGACCGGTTCGGCGGGCACTATCGCCGCGGGCGATTATCTCAAGGATCAGTACGAGACCAAGATCGTCGCTGCTGAAGCAGTCGAGTGCCCGACCATGCTCTACAACGGGTTTGGCGAGCACAACATCCAGGGCATCGGCGACAAACACATCCCGTTCATCCACAACGTGATGAACACCGACGTGGTCGCCGGCGTGTCCGACCGCAGCTGTGATTCGCTCAACGTGTTGTTCAATACCGACGAAGGCCGCGCGTACCTCACGGGGCAACAAGATCTTCCCGCAGAGCTCGTCAGCGAGCTGGCTAACTTCGGCTTGTCCAGCATCTGCAATGTGCTGGCGGCGATCAAGACCGCTAAGCAGCTCGATCTGGGCGCCAATCAGGCGGTTATCACGGTGGCGACGGATGGTGCGGAGATGTACGCCACCGAGATCGACAAGGCGATAGCCAAGCACCTGGGCGGCACGTTCGATAGCAGTGTGTGCGACGCGATCTACCGCGAGCACATGGTCGAGCAGACCACCGAGCACACCATGGTGATGTCGGAGATCGATCGCAATCGCGTGTTCAACCTGGGCTACTTCACCTGGGTAGAGCAGCAGGGCGTGAGCCTGGAAGAGTTCGAAGTCCGGCGCCGGCAGGATTTCTGGCGCGATCTGCGACCGCTGTTACCCGTATGGGACGACATGATCGGCGAGCTCAACGAGCGCACTCTCCACGAGCGCGGTTTGGCCGCGTCTAAGCTTTGAAGTCACTCGAAAGCAAGATGGTCTGCGCCGGCTGTGGTTACGCCGCCGCGGACGACGAGCCTCTGACGTTTCGGTGCTTGCGCGGCGGGCGCGGTGACGTCGACCATGTGATGGTCGCTGAGTTGGACCTGAGTGAAACCGTCTGGCCCGAAGCCGGCCACGACAATCCGTTCGTTCGCTACCGCGAGCTGTTTCACACGTGGCGATTGGCCCGGCGCAAAGGCATGAGCGACGACGACTACGTCGCCGTTGTCGAGGAACTCGATGCCGCCGTCAAAGCGGTCGCCGGTACCGGGTTCGTGGCAACGCCGATGGTCGCCATCGACGAACTGGGCGTGGTGGTCAAAGACGAAACCAATAACGTGGCCGGTTCGCACAAGGCGCGGCACCTGTTCGGCCTGGCCGTCCACCTCAAGGTCATGGCGAAACTCGGCTTGTGGGACCCGACGGATCAGCGTCTCGCGATTGCCAGTTGCGGTAATGCAGCTCTGGCGGCGGCGGTGGTGGCCAAAGCGATGGAGCTGCCGCTACAGGTGTTCATACCTACGTGGGCCAACGAGGCCACTGTTGCTCGACTCTCGGCCCTGGGCGCCACGTTGGTGGTGTGCGAACGCAAGGAAGGCGACCCAGCTGGCGACCCGTGCTACCGGAAGTTTCGAGACGAGGTGTCCGCGGGCGCGCTGCCGTTCACGTGCCAGGGGCCGGAGAACGGTCTCGCCATCGACGGGGGACGTACGCTTGGGTTCGAACTCGCGGGCTCGTTGCCGCCGACCAACGGCGCGGGCGCTGTGCTGGCAATTCAAGTCGGTGGTGGTGCCCTGTTCAGCGCTGTTGCACAAGGTCTGCGCATCGCACGACAGCTCGGCGCTCTGGATCGTTTGCCAACCCTGTACGCGGTCCAGACCCTCAATACGCACCCGCTCGCCCTGGCGTGGAAAGCTCTGGGTGTGGATGGGGACGTCGCCGCGGCGCGCCGGAATCGTTCGCTGTACATGCAGCCGTGGTTGCGTGAACCCAAGAGCATCGCCAGCGGTATTCTTGATGACGAGACGTACGACTGGGCTGCGATTTGCGACGCCCTGGTAGAGACCAACGGCAGCGTTGTGCTCGCCAAAGAGAACACCATCCGCACGGCCAAGGATGCAGCCAACCAGGCAAGCAGCATTGATGTGTCTGCCACCGGCGCCGCCGGACTGGCCGGCGTTTATGAGTTGAGAGCCATGGGCAAACTCACCGGCACCGAAAAAGTGACGGTGCTGTTTACCGGAAAAAACAGATAGCGAAGAAGTTGACGATGACCCGCCGTATTCGCATAGCACTGACCGAAACCAAGAACGCCTACCAGGACATGCCGGAGACTCTCGACGGTGTGGCAGGACTCGCCAGTCGGATGACCGACTTGCGTGACGCCAATCTCCGCCACCACGAGGAGCTCATCGCCGACGCCGCCAAGGCCGGCGCCAGGCTCGTTTGCCTGGGTGAGCTGTTCTCGGGGCCTTACTTCGCGCGGCGAACCAACCCCGTGTGGCGCGCGCTCGCTGAAGACTCGGTCACTGGTCCGAGTGTCGTCGCCATGTGCGCCGCTGCCAAAGCCAACGACATCATTGTCGTCGCACCGATTTATGAAATCGACGCCATCTCCGGCAACCGTTTCAATACGGCCGTGGTCATCGACGAGACTGGCAGCATTTTGGGCAGGTACCGCAAGACGCACATCCCCGAAGGCGAGAACGAGCGGGGAGAGTTTCACGAGAAGTTCTACTACATCCCCAGCGACGGTCAGCTCGGCGACATGCCAGCCAACGTTTCGACCAATCGGTGGTTTCCCGTGTTCGAGACGTCGATCGGCAAGGTGGGCATAGCGATCTGCTACGACAGGCACTTCGAGGGCGTCATGGGCACTCTCGCCAATCAGGGCGCGGAATTGGTGTTGTCGCCGGCGGTGACCTACGGCGCCAAGTCCGAACGCATGTGGGAGCGCGAGTTCGAGGTGGATGCCTCCAGACATTGCATGTTCATTGCCGGCTCGAACCGTAAAGGCAGCGAGCCGCCATGGAACGACGAATACTTCGGCCGTAGTTACATCGTTGGGCCAAACGGGCGCGTGCCGCGTATTGAAGCGCGACCGGAGCTGGTCATGGGCGACGTAAACCTGGACGAGTTGACCAGCGTCGACCTGTCGGGTTGGGATCTTCTGCGCGACCGGCGCACGGATATCTACGACATCAGGTAGCGCACGTAGTTGTCGGCGCCCTTGTCGCCGTCGCTGGCCATCACCGCGTCGTACAGTCGCTTGATGATGTGTGCGTACGACAGGTCTACTTCGACATCGGCGTCGGCGGTGCCGGACAGGCTACCGACGGGGTCAGCGAAGTTCAGAGCCACCGCAAACCCTTCGCCGCTGTAGTCGCAGCCCGCGTCTTTGACCACCGCCTTGTACTCACCGCCGCCGATGCGCGCGTGAATCACGTCGCCGCCGTCCGTGCGAGCGAAGTGAAAGCCATCCAGGTGGGCGAGCTCGCGGAAGTCTTCCATGGAACCAAAGAAGCGAGGCTTGATCACGTAGGGGCCGCCGTCCTCGGGGCAGAACACGTCGCAGTTGCCGCACTCGTTGCAGAAGTCGGCGAAGTTTGCGTACTGGGTGTCTTTGTCGATGACCAGCTGACCGTCCTCGCGGGATGTCCACGCTCCGTCGGCGAAGGTCGCCTTGACCACCGGGGTGTCGATCTTGTCCAGAGCGAGCACGAAGTTGGCATCGTTGGGGCACACGGGTACGCACTTGTTACAGCTCACGCAGTCGAACAACTCTAGATGTGAGCCGATCTTGCGCGGCGGCTTGCTGTTCTTGGCCAGGGCGTAGCGTGGGTCGGCGGTGGCGACGGCCACGTAGTGCGCCGTGTTCAGCAGTTTCGCCGCGGATAGCCAACGCTCGTAGATGTCGCCTTCGCATGCGGGGGCCAGTGGTTCGTTGCTGTTGAGGGCGTGCTCGCATGCGGCGCGCGCCTGTCCGTCGGCGATGCCTTCCAGCGCTTCGACACCGAGACCATACGCGCGAATGATGTAGTCGCCGATGTTGTCGCTGCCGACCTTGTTCATGCGCGCGCACAGACTGTCGCAGTACTTGGTCGCCCGTGCGTAGCCGCCGGGCTTTAGCAGATCGCTGCACACGGTGACCGGCACCAAACCGATGGCGACGGCGTCGGCGAAGTTCTTCTGATCGATTCCAGCCGAGAACGAGATGGGCAGGCGGTCGCCGAAGTGTTCGCGCCATTGGCCGACCAGGTTGATCGCCATGACATGCAGCGGCGGACCGGAGAGATACATTTCCTTCTCTGTGTCGGGGAAGAAATCGCGGTGGTTCTTCACGATCAGTGTGTTGCTGAATTTGACGCCGAGTCCCAGGTCCAGGGCGTCGGCCTTCTCGTTGAGTCGCTCGGTGAACTCCACCACCTGGGGCCACTTCGCGTCATTCTCGAACGCTGTATCGGGAATCTCGATGTCGGTGTAACCCAGCTGTTCGTGGAGTAGCTGGCGCGCCCGGGTCGGCCCGAGCAACATCGGGTTGAGCTTGACGATGCAGTTGAGCCGATTGTGTTCGAGCAAGAAGTCGATGATCTTCTCGATCTCTTCCGGAGGGCAACCGTGGAACGTGCTCAGTGTCAGTGTGTCCGAGAGAGCGGTGTCGTAATCCAGGTCGCGCAGGTGGGCGAAGTCGTCGGGAATCTCCTTGCGAAACTGGTCTACCAGGTGCTCGCAGTTCTGCATGCCCTTGATGAAGGTTTGCACCCGGTCGGTCTTTATTCCCTTTAAGTCGTAGCCGACGCTCATGTCGTAGATGACTGAGTCGAACCCTGGCGCGACCTCGATCACCCCGGCTCGTTCGAGCATCTTGATCAGCATCGCGCCTTTGACATACTCGACCAAGGACTGCTCGAGCTTCAGTTCCTGAGACCACTCGACGTTGTAGCCGACGGTCTGCATGTCGATGCATGGCCGAGGTATCGGCAGTTCGTCCATGATCTGAACGGTCTTGAGCTCCATGATGCGACAGCCGCCGAGCCAGGACAGGACCAGGTTCTGGGCCATCTGGGACTGGGGCCCGGCTGCCGGGCCGAGGGGGCACGCCGCGACTTTGTCGTGGAAATACACGGACAAATCCATGTCGTGGCTGCCCAGGAAGAACTTCTTTCTGGGTAGATCGTAAATCGCGTCCCGCTGCTCCAGCTCGCGAAACATGCGAGTTACCAGGGCAGCGAAAGGGTAGGGGCGTAGTTCGGCCATCTGGCGTGCACTATACGCCGACACGCGCCGCAATAGATCCCTTGGGTCGCACGTTCGTTTACATTGACCATGCGGAGAACAGCTCGGTGTTTGTACGCTCTTGCGGCCAGTATCTTCATTGCCGGCTGCGGAACCGGCCCGGCGAAGCCCGCTGCGGTCTCCTTGGCGCCGGATGCGACCAAGCCCGCGCCGGTCCCTATTGTGGCGGTCACGCCTACGCCGCCGATACGCCCCGCGCCGCCCATACGGCATAGCGGCATCGCCGATCGCAGCGGCGACCGCTTCAAGCACCACGCCTTCGCGCACGCCGAACACGTTCTGGTCATCAAGGTGGCCGGCTGGCAGGGCAAGCAGCTGCTTGCCGATGTGGTCGAGGAAATTCGTGGCCTCAAGACGCCCAAGCGCATGCCGATTGCCGGTCTGGATTGGTCGCGGTCCAAACTCACCGTGGGTAGCCGATGGATCGTCGCCACCTACCGCAGTGGGGGCTCGCTAGCGTCGGGTGGTGCGCTCGCGATCCTCGCCGACAACGCGGCGAACCGGCGCAAGGTGCGCGGCTGGGCTCTGCCGCCCTGGCGTTACACGCCGATCGTGATGGTTGTACGGATCGCCACAGCGCCAGTCCCAGGGGTGTACACCACCGGCGGTCGCGTCGAGCTCGACGTTGTTCGTGTGCTCCGCGGCAAGGTTCGTCATCGGCGCATTACGGACAATGCGTGGCGGTTCGCCAAGTTCAGGCCGTTCAAGCGCAGTCGTCAACTCTACGTGCTATCGGCGTGGACCGTTACCCCGTCGGCGTATTCCAAATACCCGTTCTTCCATGCCCACGCGATGACGCCGGTATCAACCAAGCAGCTGCGGCGCATTGCCGACCAGGTGCGTGCTCAGCCGCTGGCCGCCGTCCGCAAACGGCTTGCCGCCAGTCGCGCTCGCCTGGCAAAGCTGCAAACCTCGTGGACCTTTCAGCGTTCACCGTTGGTAGCCAACACCGAGGTTGGTAGCGCGGCCGAAGAAACGACGGGCTGTGGCGGCCGGCATTTCACGCTGGTTCCCAAGACATGGCGGCGGGGGACCGCAGCGACTCGCCTCGCGACCGCTTTCTCCGTCATAGGCCGAACCACCGGCCCCGCGGCGCCGTATCTTTTCTACGGCGGTGGTCACTGCTATCACGGTCGTGAACGCGCGGGCAATCGATTCATCTCCGCCGGCTGGGTGCCCGGCCGGCACGCCGCGGCATCAGTGCCGGACACACCGCAGATGCGCGCCCAGGTTCGTGCGTGGCTGTCGGCCGACCGACCGCGCTTCGCGCCGCTAACCGTGGACCCGTTGGTCTTCAACGCCAAACACACGCCGAAGCCACGCGGTGACGGCCGGGATAACTTGCTGTTCGAGCCGCGCCTCGACATTCCAGCTTTGAGCGTCGTTGGTCGGCAGCAATGGTTGCGCTTGAAGGTGGTCGCAACTCGAACGACCAAACTGGCCACGGGTAGCGTGTACCGATGGATCCACGTGCGCACGATCGTCGATCAGCGCATGAGTCCGCACAACTATGTTCACCGGCGCTCCCAGCCTGTGCACGAGTTCATGTTCGCTGGCGTTGATTTACCAGCCTGGAAAGTCGGGGAGCGTTACTGGGGCTACTGGCTCGACGCGCGAACCAAGCGCTACCGGGCGCGCACTCCGGGCGTCGCCCCCGTCGCGTTTCACGCGGACAAGCTGTTCGTCGCGGACTCGTTCGTGCGCGACGATGGCTTCTATCTGAACCAGCTGCTCCGCCGTGCGCGCCACTTCATGCAGTTCAAACCCTAGTTGCGCCTCGTCAATTCGCGGCCCGTCTGGCGCCCGCGGCGCCAGCTGTCGAGCCGGGCTGGTTCCGTAGAACGGTCGGTCTAGACGCTCATTCCGCGGTGTGAACCGCGAAAAAAAGCGTCCCGAAAAAGACAACCGCGCGCCGGCTTAAAAGGGGAGGGAGGGAGGCCAGGCGCGCGGTCTAAATGTACTCGCATCTAAAAGCAATGGTCGTGCCACTTCTGTGAACGTCGCCCCGTCACGTGCTTTCAAAGCGTTCCGCAGATTCGAACAAACTTTGGCTCGTTCAAAGTGTTGTCGTTTTATACACACGGCTACTGCAGTAGCCATGTGGACAACTTATTGGGGGCATACGGCCCGCAACTGAGGCTTTCAGTGAGCACCGCTCTGAGCGCACCTAACCGATTCGACAGCGATCGTGTGAGGCCGAGTTAGCGCCGACCAGGCGCATAAACTCGACTCAGCCGCTCCGCGTCGACTACGCCGCGTTCGCTGAACGCTTCGTCCGACTCTTTCAGCAGCTTGTCTCCTTCATCACCACCGAGGAGCTGGCCGAGGCGTCTCTTTGCAGAGTGCCCGTGGAGCATCAGCTCCGTCGTGATCCCGGCGTCGGCGGCGATGCGATACGCGGCGATGGCCGCTTCGTCGTTGCCTTCGACCAACGCTACGCCACCTTCGATCAGGGCGGCGGTGGTAGTGCTGAGTCCCCAGTCGTCTTTGCGCATGACCTTTATCGCGTTGCGCGCGACTGCCAACTCGCTTCGAGCGATGCTCGGCTCGCTCTCCCACATCTGTGCGGCTTTGAGTACTGCAAAGCTGCCGCGGTTGTACCAACCATCGTTGCGCGGTATCGGTGCGTGACGCCACAGGCTCGACTTCCACGTCTTCCAGCCGTCGAGGAAGTCCGGCGCGATGGCGGTATCACCCGCGTACAGTGCGCATCTCAACCGGTTGGTCCAACCGAATATCTGTGTCTGGTCGAAATCTTCCGCGGCACCAGGCAGCCACTGGTCCAGGGCCTCTTGCAGATCTTTGCGCGCATCGTCCAGCTCGTCTCGACCCAGGTAGCGAATGGTCAGGCCGAGGCGCAGACTCATCTCGAGCAATCGGTTGCCCGTGCGTTCCGCCGCGCGCAGGTGGCGATTGGCGATCAGCTCGAGTTCGGGCAGGTCGCCGCGATACATGCGGACGAGGCAGCTGAACAGGGCGATCATGTTGCCCTCCCAGCCGCGCTCCCGGCCCAGTGCATTCCACTTGCGCTCCGCCTCGTCGATGCCGTCGAGGGCCTGACCGAGTTTGAAATAGGCGTTGTAGTTGAGCAGCCCCCGCGCGAAGAAACAGTAGAAGTGGGCCAGATCCGAGCCGTGCTCCGTGGCAGCGGAGTTGCTGAGCGCGAGCAGTTTCTCCGCGTGGGCGCGTTTGCCCGCGAGACCGACCATGACGGCTTCGCACGCGGCGTGGCGAGCCACCCGCAGCGGCTCACCCAATTTGAGCGCAAGCAACAAACCGGTTTTCGAGAACACGGGACCGAGCATGAACGACGACAGGATCAGTCCGGTCGTGGCGGACCAGCACGTGTCTACCCTCGTGAGATCCTCGGCGTCGATGTCACTCGACGGGGTCGGCTTCCAATTCAGCCCGCGGAGCTTGAGCTGGGCTGCGCCGCGAAACAGGCGGATGAGCGCACGCCGATTCGTGCGCGGCAGAGTCAGGTTGATCTGGCTCAGCACGTCGGCGATCGCTTCCTGGCCCAGGCGGTGATGGCCGCCGATCAGAAGTTGTTCGGCGCGCCGCCTGTGGCATTCGAGACGGAGATTTGGTTCGGCCTTATTGGCGGCTTCGCCGTAGACCTCGGCCGCGTCGAGGCAGAAGCCGGCCGCGGCCAACGCTTCTCCGGTGCGGGCGAGTAGGATCGACGACTCCTTCTCCGAAAACTCACCCACGCTCAGTGCGAGTTGGTAAAGGCGCGCCGCTCGGTTGAAGTCGAACTGGGCATAGGAGCGTTTGGCCGCCTGGACCGCGTACAGGGACGCCTGGTCGCTGTCTTCCGCGGCCAGGTAATGGCGAGCGAGCCGTTCGGGAGAACCACCGAAGCTCTCGAGGGCATGGGCGAGGTTGCGGTGATATTTTTTCGCTCGCCGCTCGTTGATTGCAGTGGCCACGAGCACGCGCACGCGATCGTGATACGGCTCGAGATGATCGGTCGCGCGGCCCCCAGCGACTCGTACAAAGAATGCTTTGCGTAGCTGAGCGATTGCGTCGCCCAGCTCTCGTGGCGCCAGGCCCGCCGCGGCGGCGACCACCTGCTGGCGGATGGGTTCACCCGCTAGAACGATGAGGCCGAGCACGAGTTGGGCGTGGGCGCTCATTGCTTCGAATCGCTGAACCACCATCTCTTCGAGGCTCAACGGCGAAGTGACGCCGGCGCTCAGCTCCGTTTCCATATAGCGCGCGAGTTCGACGAGGAAGAACGGGCTGCCCTTGGACTCCGTCGCCAGCCGCGCGATCACGTTCGGGTCGAGTTTGGTCAGTAGTTCTTCTGCCAGGCGTTTGGACTCGGACCTGGCCAGTGGTCCAACGTCCAGAGTCGACACGCTGGCCCCGACCGCACGCAGGTTTCCGATCAACTTGGTGAGCCCACCGTCCTCATCTTTGGCGGTTGCACCCTGGGTGCTCCGTGTGACCAGGAGCAACAGGACCGTTGGCGCATCCGGTTGGCGTAGAACTTCGGACAGCAGTGTGACCGAGTCTGGATCGACCCACTGCATGTCGTCGAGTACAAGTACCAAACGCTTGCGGTCGCCGAGCCGTTGCAGGACTTCGCGAAACGCGGCGAATGCGCGGGTGCGCACCTCTTCGGCCGATGCTTCTTGTGATGCCCGAGGCGAGTCGGCCACAACCCCGACGCGTTCGAGTACGGGAAAGATACGTGGTAGGTAGGCTGCTTCCCGGGGCAATAGTGCGGCCGCGATATCGCTGGGTAGCGCCCCCCAGTAGCGGCTGAGTTGGTCGACCAGACTGTCAATGGCCTTGAAAGCGATGTCCTCGCGTTCGAAGCAGCGACCGTTGAGCACCACCAGCCGACGTGTGGTCAGGCGCAGGTTCTGCAGGAACTCGCTGACCAATCGGCTCTTGCCGATGCCGGGCACGCCGCGCACGATCACCGTCGACACGCCACCATTGGTCAGTTTCTGATATGCGTTCTTGAGTACCTTGAATTCCTCGGCTCGACCGCAGAACGGTAGGTCCTTTTCGCGTTCGGTGCGCGCAGCCTCTGTTTGGCCGACGCCGCGCGGAGCGATGAGCTCGAGGATCTCCAATGCCGTCGGTCGTTCTTCCGGATCCGTCGCGAGCATTCGCAAACACAGGTCGTTGAGGTCTCGAGGAATACCTCGGGTGACAGACGCTGGTGCGGTGGCCGATTCGGTTTGCTTGGCCGACAGAATCTCAATGGAGCTGCCGTGAAAGGGCAGACGCCCGGTGAGCGCTTCGTAAAGGATCACGCCGAGGCTGTAGCAGTCGCTCGCCGAGGTGACCTTCTTGCCCATGCCCTGTTCGGGGGACATGTACGCCGGCGTTCCCACGACAGCGTTTTCCACACTGACCATCGACTCGGCGCCGCCGGGTTCGCTGATCAGACCGAAGTCGAGCAAGACGACGCGACCGCTGGGCTCGATGATGACATTGGTTGGTTTGACGTCGCGGTGGACCTTGCTGGCCGCGTGAAGAGCCGCAAGGCCACGACTCATGCCCACGATCGCGTTGCGCAGTCGTTTCTCGTCGAAGCCGGGCGATGTGTCCGCCGCCAGGTCACTTACCTGGACGACCTCGACCGTGTCGGGGATGGACGGACGCTTGCCCGGGCGCTCCGCTGTAGTCGTGCGCGAGTCTTCTGGTTCGGCGATGGGTTTCGTACGCACGTACGTATGAAAGTCGTCGCCGTCGACCAGCTCCATTGTGAAGAACCAGTCGCCGCCTTTCTCGAACAGTTCGCCGAGGCTGACCAGGTTGTCGTGATCCAGATCCTGCAGCGCGCGGAACTCCCGCTTGAACCGGTACAGGCCCTGGGCGTCGAGCCGGCGAAGTGTCTTGAGTGCCACCCGGGTGTCGCGTTCGACATCGTCCACCTCGTAGACGATTCCCATCCCGCCTTCCCCCAGGCGGCACTTGACTACAAAGCGATCAGTGCCGGAAAAACCGGCGGCCTTTGTGTCACCCACGACCATCCACCGTGGGGATATTGTATCTCAGACTACGGGCTTACGCGCGTGACTTACCGCCGACGAACTTGGCGCTCCAGATCTTGCCCTCAACGGCGTCGAGAGCGGCCTCCAGGGCGTCTCCCTCGAGCTTGAAGTCCAGGTGCTCGAGCTCCCCAGCCAACATGCCGACAATTTGGTCTTTGTCGTAGACGAGGCGTTCGGTGACCTCGACATCATCGAAACCAGCCGCCCGGAGACCGGCCAGATAGTCGGTTTCCGAGATGGCTCCGGCCACACACGCCGAGTAGGCGGCGGCACTTTCGCGCAACCATTGCGGAAGCTCTTCGACCACGATGTCCTGGATTGAAAACCGCCCATCTGGACGGAGCACGCGCGCGATTTCTTTGAACACGGCCGGCTTGTCCGGAGACAGGTTGACGACGCAGTTAGAGATTACCCAGTCGACTTCTTCGCTCTCGACCGGTAGCTCTTCAATCAAACCTTTGCGCACTTCGATGTTGGCCTTGCCCGCTTTGCTCGCGGCGGCGCGTGCGGCTTCGATCATTGCGTCTGTCATGTCGACGCCGATGACCTGTCCCGTGTCACCGACTTTATCGGACGCGATGAGCAGATCGAACCCGGCTCCCGAACCCAGGTCCAGAACGGTCTGTCCCGGCTGCACCCCGGAAAACGCCAGGGGATTGCCGCAGCCAAACGAAGATGCGGCCGCTTCCTCGTATTTGTCTCGTTCGCCGTCATAGCCGTTATACGCGCTGCTAGCGACCTGCTCTGGGGTGGCTACGGACGCGCCCGAACAACAACCAGTCTTGCCGGCTCGTGATCGTTCCAGGGCTTCGGTGTACGCGTTGGCGACGGTTGCGTGAACGTCTGTGGGTTTCATTTTAGGTTTGCTCCTGTTCGTGCTGACTGAGTGGTGGGTTCCCTGCATTGGTCCAGCGCATCGGCGAGGCCGCGCAGGGTGTCGATGAGCGAGTCGAAGTCGAGAGAGTAGCGAACCTGTCGGCCCTCACGATTGGCGAAAACCACGCCTGCTTGTTTCAGCATGGCCAGGTGTCGCGACACGCCCGAGATATGAACTCCACAGCAGCTCGCCGCGTCGGTGACCGTCATCGGCGCGTCCGCGGTGGCCAACCGCGACAACAGTGAGATCCGTTGGGGGTCACAGAGCGCGCGAAACAGCTCCGGCCGGAGGTGTGTTTCGAGCGCGGCGATACAAGCGTCTGGGAGTTTCATTGGCACCAGTAATCTATGCACGTTTGCGCAAAGATGCAAATATAAGTTTCAGCTATCAGAGAACAGACGCCGCGGGCGCGGTTCAAGTTACGAGATTTAATTGGAGATCGGTTAGTGGAGCTGGGAGGCGGGGATAGCGTCGAGGTCGGAGAAGTCGTCGCGTGGCTCAGTGTTATCGGCCAGCTGCTCTCCTTCTTCGAAGAAGGCGATTTCTTGGGGGGTGAACCCCTGGTCCTGCATTGTGGGTTTTGGCTTCGACATGTGCTTCAAGGAGTCTGCAACCGTAGGGCCAACATGGCAACTGTCTTGCTGCCGACCGTTGCTAACAACCTGGAGCAGTAGTTTCAGCCTGATGAGAATGTGTCGCATCATTTGAGTAGTGGTCGCTCGGGTCACATCCCGTCAGAGATGTGACGCTTCTGTCAGCAGAACTGACATTCAGGTGTTGGCCGGGTCATACGACCGGGGGGCCGAGTCACCACGATCGACGGCTCGCTGACGTTGCGCAGGATCTGCGCAACTCGATCCGTCTCAGATGGATACGCGTTCCGTTTCCGGCCGGACTATAATCAGCGCGATGGATCTCGAACGCATGCTCGATAAGTGCCGCAAGTTTCAGTGGCGCGTCGATGACCTGGACTGGACGGTCACACCTCGCGCTCTGTCCCGGGAGGACGAGATAGCGATCTGCCAATACTTCACCGATATGGCAGGCATCGAGCGCTTGGCCAAGGCGCTGTTCGACGAACAACGCAAACGCACCGAGAACCCGGTGCTCAAGAAGATCTTCTCTACGTTTGTCGTCGATGAGGAGCGCCATGCGGTTGCAGCTGAGCGACTCGCGGCTCATTACAACGTGAATCGTTATCGGGAGTATGAGCAGAACCCGGCGCTCCAGCGTTTTGTGCCCCACTTCGTTCGCGCGATTCGTTACGTGCCGGCAGAGGTGGCCAACATCTACATCACCGCCGGGGAGTTGCTGCTCGATGTCGCGTTGCTGCGCTCGATCGATGACTACGTGGATGATGAGATGTCGCGGCAGGTCATGCACCTGATCAACCGGGACGAGTCACGGCACATTGCGGTCGATTACCACATGGTCGAGTACTACGCGTCGGACGAATATGTGAAGTACCTGCGCAAGCAGGGCCTGCCTCCGCCACATATCGCCGCCCGGGCGAGCTGGGCGTTGATCAATGTGCTCTATCGCGCGCGCCCGTTCGTGCGCAGCGTGTTCTTTGCACCGATGGCCGTTGTCGATCCGGACGGAGTGCGCATGAAGGAAGCGTTCAAGCGCATCCAACTCCTGGGTAAGAAGCCGGACGTAGCCAAGAGGCCGTTCGCAAAGTTCATCGCCGGAGTGCAGTACGCATACAACACGCGTCCCGGAAAGCTGCTGTTCGGCAACGTGCTGAGTCGCATCGCCGGTATCCCCGAAGAGGTGTTGGTGGACTTGCACACCGAAGAAGAAGCCCGACGCTACGCCGCCATGAGTTACGACGAGCTCGCCGAAGACGCACTCGCTGCCAAGCACCTGCATTGAGCTGTCGCCAGTCATTCTTGTTGTTGCTCGCCGGCTGTGGCCTTGGCGCCGCTCTACTGCCTGCGTGCGAACAGAAGCGCGAAGGCAAGTTCGAAAGCACTGCCAAGAAGACCGCGACGACTCGCGCCGAGTTGGGGCTGGACGTCCAGATCAAGCCGAACAGAGACCTGTTTCAGCCGTGGAGCCTCGCTCGGGTAGAGCTGAAGGTGAAGAACCGTTCGCGCACCCCGGTGATTCTGGTCAGCCTGTCACTGAAGACGAGTGGCGGTACCACTGTGCTCAACGACAGCGACACCCAAAAGCATCCAGCCACGGTCGCTGGCTCGGAGATGCGCGTGGAAGGGACCTACTTCTCCGACGATGTTGGTGCTCAGGCGCGTGCCCCCAAACGCTCGTACTGGCGCTGGGGCGGCAAGGACGAACTCACGGTGTTCACCCTGTTGATGCCATTGCAGGAGCGCACCTGGAAGGGCAGGTTTCGCGCGCGCTATTCGGTAGGCGATCAGTTCCACGCGGTGGTCGGCTACGTTCCGTTGCCGAAGGACTTTCGTTACTTCGCGAAGACCAAGGAACGACGCAGTCGGCTCAAGAAGCCCGTTCGAAAAGGCAGGATGGTTGCGCGCTGGCGTCATGTAGTCACGTTCTCCGAGCGGACTGACGTCCCGAGTCTCCCAGGGCATGCCCTGGACATCCCCGACGGGCTTCGCAAGCGGCGCAAGCGACAGAGCGCTACGCCGGTGAAGCCCAAGGAAGTATGGGCGGTGCCGTCCAGTTACCTGGCATCTCTGCCCAGTCAGAAAGTCGCGGCCGCACGTCCACTTGGCCTCAGACGATTTGCCTTCGACATCGGTCCCGCTCGCGCCAAAGCCAAGATCCCCAAGGGCCCGTTTACCCGGGCTGTGACGGCTGGTGTCTGGGTGCTGTTCGGCAAAGGCAAGAGTTGGGTCGTCTCTCGCGAGGAGGTCTTGCCCGTCGACGGCAACGCCCTGCCGTTCGCCAGCCGCCTCAACGCTGCCCGCCGGCAGCCCGTGTATCTGTTTCGTAGCTCGGATACCCCGGATCCCAACGGGCTGGTGACGTACTTCAAGGGCCTTCGATTTCGGGTGAAGACACAAAAGGAAAAGGACGGGACCTATACCGCGATCCTTCAGCTGGAGTCGGCGAAGCTCGTGCCGTTCCTCAAAGCTCTGGCCAAGCGCAAACTTCGAGTGGATGGCGTCGATGCCGTCGCATCGATCTTGTGAGCGTGTAAGATCGCATTGGGGGCACGATGAACATCAACACGATCGTCGTTGGCGTGGACTTCTCGGAGCAATCCGAGGCGGCCGCCGTGGAGGCACTGGATATCGCAAAACACGTGGGGGCGCGAGTCGTACTCGTGCACGTGGGTGAGGTGCCCGGCGAGGGCGCTACGTCGTCGAATTCAGTCGCGGCTGAATGGGAAAGAGCCGTGCGCGCGCAGGCCACCCAGGATCACGCGCGACTGGAGACGCTGGTCACGGAGTTGTCGGAGAGCGGTGTGGAAGTGGCGCACCGGGTCGTCGATGGTCACCCCGAAGATGGTGTGTGCGAGGCGGCCAAGGAACTTGGCGCTGAGTTAGTCGTCACGGGCTCGCAGGGGCGAAGCGGACTGACGCGGTTCTTGTTGGGCAGCGTCGCGGAGCGCATCGTGCGCCAGGCCGAGACAAACGTTATCGTCTCGCGCAATAACAACCCCGACAGCGAAGGGTATCGGCGGGTGCTGGTGCTCACCGACTTTTCCCGTCACGCAGAGCGCACGTTGGAGACTGCACTGGCGCTCGTTCGTGATGGCGGTCAGGTCGAGCTCATGCACTTCTATCAGCTACCGATGATCGCTACCGGACCGGCCAAGAAGCTCGCGAGCAAAGCGTCGGCTTCGGTCGTCGATGCGCTCAAGACGGAGGTGGATGACGAGGGCGCCAAACTCGTCGAGCGCTACCAGCCAGAGAACGCGACACTTAGTTTTGTCTCGCGGCGCGATGCGGTTATGCACGGCATCGAGCAAATCGGCGATGCGGATCCGCCCTACGATGTGGTCGCTGTGGGCAGCCACGGACATCGTGGATTTCGCCGGTTAATCCTGGGTAGCGTTGCCGAGAAAGCCATGCGGCACGCCAAATGTTCCGTGCTCATCGTCTACGGCGATGAGTCGGACCACGACTGAGTGAACCCGAAACTGTCGTCTCGGACGACAGTCGCCACTTGGCTGGACACTTTGGTGCGACCCGGCTTCCGCCAAGATGCTGAAACTACAGGTGCGCGCGTGGCACAGCCCTTGCGATAGCGCGAGCCATGAAACGTGCATTTGTCGGGTTGTTTGCTGTCCTCCTCCTCGCCGGAGCCTGCGTCGATCAGACCGAGGTCGGCACCAGCCAAAATGGACTGGTCGATGGCGTCCCGGAAAGCGTTGGTCTGCTGGCGTTCCTCAACGCCCCATCAACCACGTTCGCTGTGCTCGACGATGAGGTTCCTCTGGACCGCCGCGCCGCGACGAACTTGATGGCTGCCCGGCCGTTCACCTCGGTAGCCCAGGTAGACGCGGTCAAATACGTTGGCGAAAAGTCGCTGGCCAAGCTCGTCGAGTTTGCCACTGCCCAGGGCTTCGTTCCGTCTGGTAGCGACGTGCTCGGAAGTTATGACGGCGTTGAGTTCACGGTGGATCAAGCCGAGGCCGCGCTGCGAATCGTCAACGAAGAGAGCGACGGTGTGCTCAGCGGTGAAGTCAAACTGGACAGCCGTGCGATCAACAGCATTCTGGCGGCGCGCCCGGTCGTGTCGATGGATCATCTCGCCGGCTTGTACTGGGTCGGCACCAAAGGCCTCGAGCGCCTGCGCGATTACGTCACCAACTTCATCCCCGAGCCGGATGTTCGCGCCGACTGCCGCCATCATGGTGAGTGCGCCGCCGATGAGCGTTGCCGAGGCATCACCGAAATTGGTCGCTCTGTCGAGTACGGGAAGTGCGCGCCCCTCGGCTCCCTGCCCGGGTACTGGGATGACTGCAGCGATAGCAATCCTTGCCAGGACAACCTGTTCTGTTCCGGTCAGACCTGGGGCGGTGGCGGATGGTGCTCGCCGATGTGGATGCAGGACACGTTCTACAACGAGACCCAGCGGTTCATCCCGCAGGACGGATCGATTGTCGCCACCGGCGTTTACGTTTACGGCCAGGCGAGCGTGCCCATGGACATCGTTCTCGACATCGACCTGAGCCACTCCAACCCCCATGACTTGACGATCACCGTTTATGACCCCCAGGGAACCGACGCGGTGGTGTGGGACGGTCCGAACATGACGGGCCAGCCGTTCCCCAGCACGTTCGTCGCCATGGGAAACATCAGCCGGGATGACATGGTCAACGGTCGCTGGTTGCTCCGAGTCGTCAACGTTGGCGGCGGTGGCACCGGCAATCTGCACAAGTGGAACATGTGGATCTCGTCCCGCTGGGACTAGCCCGCCTGAGACGAGCCGACCTCAGCTGGTGAGGGCTCTCCCCCCATCGCGACACCAACTTTCGTCGCTGACCTCACAGATCTTTCAGTACTTGCAGCCGCGGCCACCAGGCACGCGGCTTGCTTCGTTCTATGCCGATGGACGGCCGGTCGAAGCATCTTCTATCCAACGCTGCCCTACCAACGGCTTGTCGCAAGCCTCGGGCGGACACACACCACATGCCGAACTACCGGTTGCCCACATGTGTGGACGCCGCTCGCGGTAAGAAGAAGCGTCGAGCCAGGACGAAGGCCAACGTCGAATCAGACGGGCCGTGTCAGTCGTTTCGAGATCGCACGCTCACCTGGTTCCGCCTCGGGGAGGAGCTCGAGGACAAGACCGGTGAGTACGTACTGCCAGCACCAGAACAAGCGTCGTCACGTGCGACGCAGATATGGATCGCCGTTACCGCTGCCGCCGGGTTGTTGATCGTGCTCGCGTACGTCGTTGCGAGCTGAAGGGTAGTGCCATGGCCAGAGAAGCAAGACTAGACCATACGATTCGAAACGGTTGGCTGATCGAGGATGTCGTCGCCCTCGCCATCATCATGGTGTTGTGCTCGGTGCTCATCGGCATTGCCCTGTAGTGAGCGGCGTCGGGACAACGCCGCGGCCCAAAATCGCTGTTTTCCGGTCTTTGCGGCCTGGCGAAACCGGCTCGGCTGGTTGATGACTCCGACATAATCGTGTACACCTACGGCACTCCAGCTCTATTGGGTGCCGTAGCCAAGTGGTAAGGCACCGGTCTGCAAAACCGGCATTCACCAGTTCAAATCTGGTCGGCACCTCCAAGATGGATTTAGCGGAACCCAGTCGCACCAGCGGCTGGGTTTTGCTGCATCTGGGCTCGCGACCAGGTTCCAACTCGCGCTCAACTCGCCTATGGCGGGCCCCCTGGATCGTGAGACCATTGCCAGCCTAGATGGCAGGTGAGGCGGATGGGCGGGATGAGCCGCCAACGATCGGATCGACTACGGCAGCGACCGTCGCCAACCCGACCCGGGAGGCGCACACTCAGGTCGATAGTGAACCCAGCGAGCATTCGGCGGTGCTCACAGCCATCGACCTGTCGACGCGGACGCGAGACAGCGGCCGAACGCTAACGACCCCCGAGGACGCCCTAGATCTGGACGAGGTAACGCGTCTGCGCGGGTTCGCGTTGTTCGCGGCGTTCGCGTCAGTACCGTTTGCCCTCGTGCTGCTGTTGTTCGCCGGTGGCGATCCAGCCGCCAAGATCATCCACGTGGTCTCCTTGTTCGTCGTCGTGTTGATTTATGGTGGGGTCGTCTTCCGCTTGAAAGACCGGCGTAGCGTCTCCGCAGAGTTGGTCACGACCATCGGCATGACCGGGCTGCTAGCCGTGGGTACGGGGCTTTACTACTGGGGACGGTTCGCGCCCATTCTGCTCATCGTCCCCATCGCGTTCTTCGTGTTCGCACTCGGTCGGAGCGGCGCGGCGGCGATCTCAGTGTGTGTCGTCGGCGTGTTGATCCACAGCGTGCTCACCGGGCTCGCTCTCTCCGGCGTGTTGCCTGACGTCGGTCTGCTGCATCCGTCTCAGTTGAGTCGGATCGAAGATATCGGCATCTCCATGTGGGTGCAGTCTTTGTTCGTCGGGGTGACCATACTTGGCCGTCGACGGAGAACGCGTTTTCTCGAGGGACTTAAGGAGCTGGACAAGGCGGTGCGCGAAATCGCCAAACGCGAGGCTCTTCTCGATGAAGCCAAAGCCGATCTGGATCGCGCACGGCGCGTGCGTGGCCCCGGGCGTTTCAGCGGCCAGGTGTTCGCTGGCTACGAACTGGGCATCGTCATCGGTAAGGGCGGCATCGGCGAAGTGTACGAGGCGCAGCATCTAGACAGCGGCGAGTACGCGGCCGTGAAGCTATTGAGTCGGTCGTCCTTGGCGAATACCGAGTTGGTCAATCGGTTCTATCGCGAGCTCGAAATCGCGTCCGAGTTGAAGACGGAACACGTGGTCAAGGTGCTGCAGGTATCCGACGACGACGCGCCTGTGCCGTTCCTGGTGATGGAGTTGTTGTCGGGGGAAACTCTGTCGGACCGACTGCGTCGCGTGGGCCGCTTGACGTTGTCAGACTCGGTGACCCTGGTGACTCAGATGTGCGATGCGGCGTCGTCTGCCCACGGCTCGGGCATCATTCACAGGGATCTCAAGCCGCGCAACGTGTTCCATCACATCGCGTTGGACGGCCGGCCGATCTGGAAGGTGCTCGACTTCGGTGTATCCAAGCTCGTCGGTTCCCAGACGATTACTCGGGGAGAAGTCCTGGGCACGCCGAACTACATGAGCCCCGAGCAGGCCATGGGCAAGGACGTTGAATCTAGCGCCGACATCTTTTCCATCGGCGTGATCGCGTATCGATGCCTAACCGGAGTACCGGCGTTCTCCGGGCCAGACATTCCCTCTGTCCTGTACGCCGTCGTTCATTCTATGCCCGTGCGGCCGTCGCGAGTCGCTTCTGTGCCGGAGGCTATCGATGACGTGCTCGGCATCGCTATGGCGAAGGATGCCGCTGACCGATTCGACTCGTGCGAGGAGATGGCGCGTGAGTTCCGCCTGGCTGTCGACGGCCAGCTCGGACCGGCGACAAAGGCACGCGCTGCAGCACTTAGAGACAAGTTGCCATGGCGGTCAGTCACCCAGGCCACGCGGCGTCCGGCAAGCTGAGTCCTAGTCGATGACGATGGCTTTCAAGTCCAAACCACCGGCGAACAAGTACGACACGGCGTCGTCGTAACCGCCGAGCTCGACCCCGCAGCCAGCGGAGCAGCTGAGCTTGATCTGTCCCTGCTGCACCATGACACGCCCGGCCATGTACTCACCGGAGGCAAAGCTGGTGAGTTGGCCAGTCACGTCGGTGCCGTTGACCGATACCGCGCTGCCAACCGGAGCGACGAGAGCCAGGAAGTTCTGGGCGTACTGAGACGGGACGAGCAGGGTGTAGTCGTTGCGGTACTGTTCCGTTGGTGGCGAGATCGCGATCGCCGGATCGCCCACCGGATTGACTCCGCTGCCCGCGTTGCCCGTGGCCAGCAAGAAGTGGGCGACCATGATCGGTTCGTTGGCGATGATCTCGACGTCGCCGGTGATCATTGCTTCACAGTACTCACCTGGGTTCAACGTCGGACATATCGCCATCGGTGGTTCGAGAGTCACCGTAGTGTTGGGCTTCTGAGCGACGATGCGCAGCATGTCAGGTTCACTCCCTCGGGGTAGGCTGCGCGCGATGGCGTAGGTCTTGCCCCAGGTGGATGCTGGGAACATCTGCTCCTCCAGATGATCTGCGCAGCATGGGCTGGCGTTCTGCGACGGCGCGGTCGCGACGTGGCCTGCGAACACGCCCACCGGATTATCCAGACTCTCCACGTGGGTTCCGGTCAGGTCTCCACTAGCAGCTTCGATGGTCAGCGTTTCCCATTGTTCGATGGTCAGCGGGTACGTCATGCCGGCGGTCATGGCAACCAGGCCAGGCCCTGCCAACGTATCGGCGGTCGGCGTTACCATGAGGGTCGTCGTGCCGGGGGAGGAGCCGACGACAGTGATGTAGCCATGGTAGTCGTGATAGTCGGGGCGGCGCACCGCTGTTTCCAACGTCACCGCAAAGTAGCTCTTGTCGTAGGCGTGACTGGGGATGAGTAGCGAGCCGTCGTTGGAGAACACGCCGACGTTGTGCAGCGGGTTGAACTGATACGCGACGACCGGTCGCGTAGAGGTTACGCGATACGCCTTGGCAGCTTTGCCGGGGCCGGTTATCGACAGGTCTGGCAAACCGAGAGACTGCGGGAAGACCGACACGACGCCGCCTGCGGGTACATCGACACTAGAGGTGCCGCCAAACGCGTCTTCGATGGTCACTCGCGCCGGATGAGTTGCGTCCGGGTTAGACACGACTACCGCGAACGGCGACTGTTGCGCGTCGAGCATGCATACGGGGACGCTCTGGCAGGTGAATCCTGTCGGCGCGCGGCTGCAATCGTTTCCGGGATCGCAAACACCGGCGACTGTCGGCGCCAGTACGTCGCCTGGGCTGGCGTTGTAACAGACCGGCACGGTCACTGGCAGCAGCGACGGGACGCCGTAGAGCGTGCAGCCGCCAAGCAACTGCTCGCCGACGACTTCGACTGCGTTGTGCAAGTCGACGGGCCAGTACTCGCAGCCGATGTAGCTGTTAGTGCTTGCCGCGTCTGCGCATGCGTCGACGCATCGACCATTGTCACAGGCTTCTAGTGGGCAGGTCTCCACATGCTCGCCGAAGCTGCCGTCGGCATTGCAAACATGCACGGCATCACCAACGCAGGTCTGACTACTGACATCGGGATTGCAGGCGACGCAGCCCAAGCTGTCATGGCATTCGATGTCGCAGGCGAACTCATCGCGAAACATGCCGTCGTCGCACACCTGATACAGGTTTCCGCTACAGCGCGTTTGTCCCGCTGTGCATGCGCCACCGGGCCCGGCATCGGCACCGTTGTTGTCATTGAAGTCGCTCACGCTTGGGCTGCACGCGATCACAGCCCAACACATGAACGCGATCGCAGTCGAAGCAAGCGTACGCATCATGTCCCTCCAGGGCGCGAACATAGTCGATTGCTGTGTCGCGAAACAAAGCAAACATCGCGCATGCGCGCACGTGCGTGACTTTGGTTTGCGATCGAAACTCGCAGCACAACCCAGGTTGCTCTCGTGTGGGTGCGTTGCGTTTTACGATTGCTGCTTGGTTCGCGCGAACGTTATGACTCGTGCGATTGGAGGGACGGATGGCCGCGTATCGATTCGCAACATGCGCACTGGTAATGACGCTGGGCTGCGCGCAAGCAGGCCCGTCTGGGCAGGGCTCGTCAGATCTAGCTGATGATCCGGACGCAACTGTTGTCGCCGACGCCACCCCGTGGCGCACGCCAGACGCGCAGTTGCCACCGATGGTCGATGCAGCAATGCCCGTTGACGCCCGTGAATTGCCCGATGCCTGGTCACCACCAACGATGGACGGTGGCATGTCGTTCCCCGACGCGAGTGTTCCGGACGACGCGGGTGGTGGAACAACGTGCGCGCATTCGCCTTGCGATCTAGGCGGCGCTCTGGCGGTGAGCTGCGATAGCTGCGTAGCTCAGGTCTGCAATCTGGACTTCTACTGTTGTCTCGTCGAGTGGGACGTGTCCTGCAAGAACGCGTACAACAGTTGCGGCAGCTGCTGAGCGCCACCGGGAACGAGTCAGCTCAGTGCGCTACTGCGCGCGCGCGTTCCACAACGCGGGGAAGAACGGCGGCCAACTTTCGCTGGTCTCGTACAGATGTGTGCCCTGCAAGAACTGCCCACCCAGTGAGCGTTGAAGCGCGCGCCAGCGGGTGCGCCATCGTTGAAACGAGCGATCGAATGTTGCGAGCCCTTCGCCGAGTCGCAGCTCGAGGGGATGATTGCTTTCGTCCTCGTAGATAGTCCACAGAGTGACCGATCGGCTTGCGAGGAAGCGTTCGTAGCTTGGCCACAACTGTTCGCGGCAGATGCGAACCAACTCGCGGAGCACCGTCCACTCTGCGCAATCGTGACTGCCGTGGTCGGGAGCCTGAGTCTCGGCGTCCAGGGTCTCGAGGATCTCGAGCTGCGAGACCAGATGACGCTGCACGCTACATACGCGTTTCAAAATACCGGCGGCCGCTTCACCGTCTCTTGCATCGAGCGCTGTAACCACCCGGCCGAGTTCGAGCATGATCAGCTCCAACCAGGGCTCTACCGCTCGTTCGAGAATGTCGAGCTGGATGGCGCCGCTTCGGCGGACGATGAGTCGCAGACCAGCGGGATCGGTGGTCGGCGGCCGATTACCAGGTGTTTTCATAGCTTCGGGCGCTAGCCTAACGCGGCGCAGAGTGTTTGCGGCCTTACTTTTGCTATCCGAAGCACGTTCTCGCAGCGGGACGCTGACACTGCCGCTCAGACAGTGTCATTCGCCATGATCGCAGCTACTTCTTGGTCACGGTGGCGTTTTCTATGATCAGTTCATATTGGTAGCCGCCGCCGAAATTCTTGTTCGTAGCCGCGGTGCCACTAACTGTTACAACGTCACCGACGGCTGCACTGTCCTTCGTCGTGATCGTGATGTCGTTGGTTCCGCGCTTACCGGTGCCGTCGCGCAAGTGGATCCAGTTGCGACCCATGATGCGCGCGCTGAATTTGACGACCTTGCCGCGAACAACGACCTTCTTGCCGGCGAGGGTGGCCTTTTCGGCGAACAGACCCGCGACGGTCTTGCCGCCGGCCGCCGGCGCGATCGGTTTTCCTGGGGCTGTCGTGGTCTTACTACCGTTGGCGGGCGCCTTGGCGTGAGGCGAACCAGTGGTGTTGCCCGGGGCGTGGCCGCCAGCGGTTCCAGGCGGCCGACCAAATGCGGGCACGAAGTGGATCGTGGCGAAAGTCCGGTTCAGGGTGCTGCTGCGGAAGTTGGTCATGGGCGTACCCTTGGCGGCGAGGACCGTCTGGCCGACCTTGATCGGTGTCCTTGGCCCGGCGACCCATACGGGTTTGCCGCCCACGTCGAGCTTGGCGTAGGTGTAGCCACCCGAGTCCATTGTCTCGACGACCTTGCCCGACAGACCGACGCCTCTCCAGTTCCGTTTTGGCTTCGCCCGGGTGTGCGGCGAGGTCTTCTTCGTCTTCGCCTCGTTTGGCGGGACCGTGATTTTGTTGTTCTTCTTCTTGTCGTCGACCTTCTTGCATGAAGGCAAGGCCATTGCGGCGACGATGGACATGATCACTGCGTACTTCATCGCCAGAATCTACCACGTGCGAGCGACTCGGCCACCACCTGCCTGGAGTGGGCTGTTTTCGGCCGCCGAAAACGAAAAACGCCCCGGCACGTGAGCACCGGGGCGTCTAACAATGGTTGGGGACAGCTAGGCGAAACTGGCTTTGAGCTGGCCGAGCAGGGCGTCGTAAATGCCGCCACAGAACTCCGCGCCCGCGCCAGCGTTGTCGTTCCAGTTGGAAGACCACGTGACGAATGTTTGACCACCGTCGGTCACCGAGTACGCCTGGACGGTGCCGATGTAATCGCTGACATCGCCCTTGGCGACCGGAGTGCCCTGAGCGTCATCGATGCAGTACTGAAAACGTCGGTCACGGTCGTTGAGCTCGACGAGGGTTTCCTCGAACACACCGTTGAGCTTGCGCTGGGCGCCGAGCTGGTCGCCCTTGAGCTCGCCGACAACTTCCAGCTTTTCAACGACGGCAGGTGCCCACGACAGATCGTGGAAGTTGCGTAGCTTCGCCCAGACCTGATCGACGGGCGCATTGATGACTGTGGAACGATAGACTTTTCCCATGATATCCCCCTTGGATTGATTTTGAAGCGGCACTGTAGGGGATTCATTCGGGGAAGGGAAGGCGGCGATAGGGCCGAAACAGCAAACGGCACGCCGGTGTGGGCCGGCGTGCCGCTCGTGTGTGTGCGTAGTCGGCCAGTTAGAAGGACACGTTCGAGCTGAAGCGAGGCCCGCGGCGATGGCGGCGGCCAATATCGTACTTGGCGAGCAGGCTGCGTCTGTAGGTGGCGAGTTTCACCGAGCGGAACTCGCCAGACGTGATGCGGCCGTCCCGGTTGGTGTCGTAGGTGCGCGCCAGGGAGTTCCAGCGACGGTTGATTCTGCGGGGCACAGGCTTGCGAACCCGGCGTCTACCATTGCTGGTCCAGCGCCATTCGTACGTGTACGTGCGGCGGCTCCGTCGAAAGTCGCGGCGAGTGAGGATGCCGTCGCGGTTCTTGTCCATGGCTACGAACGAGCGCCGGACATGGCGGTTATGGTTGGCCATCATGCGTCGGTACGCGCGGTAGCTCAACTTGCGTTTCATGGAGTAGTTGGCGCGCACGTGTGCTTGGAACACGCGGAGGCGCATGGTGGACATTTCCCACGAGGACACCCGGCGATCCTTGTTGAAGTCGGCCTTGCTGAGCAGGATGCGCCACGAGCGCATGTTGCGTCGCAACGTCGATCGGGTTCGGTACTGATTAGAAGATCGAGTTCGGTATCGCAACCGGTACTCGCGTCGTGTGATGAAGCCATCTCGGTTGCGGTCGATGCGTCGGAAGTCGCGAACCGCTTTGCGCCGGGTGCTCGCGCGCATTTGTTGGTATCGGGCCTGGCTTAGGTAGGGCTTGTGCAGGTTGTTGTATGGCTTCGATGGTTTGTAGTGTGGACCGGCGGGGTCGAAATTCGGTTTCGCGTCGGCGGTGGCAGCGGCGCCAAGGATCGTCGCGCCGAAGGTTGCTGCCATAAGTAGGGTAGGGATTTTCATTTAGCGTCTCCTGAGCAGTCGGGGGAGCAATCGAAGTTGAGAGTCGGTTGCTGTTGGTACGACGGGGCTGACGCCATTTGCTTTCAAACTATTTTGATTCGCCTGCTATCTCCGGCGCTTGCGCTGCGAGCGCTAAGCCCGCGTGACGGTTAAAAAATATTCAACAATATTTCTAAGAACCGGCGGCGCTCACGCGCGTTGATACAGCGCCATTGCCCCCCGTATGCGCGCCGCCACGCTGTTTCTCAGGTGCTCCGGTTCGAGTACTTCGGCGGCATCGCCGAAGCCGAGGATCCAGTTCTGTAATTCGGAACTCGGGAACACTCGCAAGGTAAGCACTGCCCCCCCTTTGACGTTACGCAGCCGCTGAGACGGATGCCACTGCCGGCGGCGCGCGCGGCGGATGACTTCGGGGTCCCGAAACCGAATGCGCACTCGCTCCGGTGGGCCGGTAACTACGCCAAACGCAGCGGCGAACCGTTTCTCTGGATCGTAGTCGGCGGGATACGTAAACCCGGATCCTTTGAGCCAGTCGACGCTGCGTAACTCATCCACGGCGAACGTGCGCACCTCGCCGTGCTTTTCGCTGTACGCAACAACGTATAGGCCGCCGCGATGCACGAGCAGCGTGTACGGATTGATGTTGAAGCCGCGCGTATTACCCCGTCGGTACACGATGCGCAGCTGTTCTTCCTTTATCAGCGCAGTAAGGATGTCGTTTACGTCGTCGATCTGGTCGTCGTAGACAAAGCGCGCTTCGTCTACTGCAACCAGCTTGCGTTCCAGGTTACGCACCGATGCGAAACGCTTACTCTTGAGCGTTACCTGCAGCCGGGTAAACACGTCGTCCAGGTCTTCTTTGAAGCCCGTGCCGTCCAGGAACTCGAACATCGCTCTGCCCAGATACAGGGCGATCATCTGTACCACCGACATTTCGATGCTGCGCCGTCGATCTCCTGGCTGAACTCGCCAGATCTTGGTTCGCCCGTCGTCGCCGATATCGTCGTACAGAGGCACACCGAGGTCTTCGAGTGCACGGATGTATCGCCGCGCTGTCATCACGTTGACGTCGAGCCTTTCGGCGATCTCGTAAACGCTCAATCCGCCGGTGCTGTGGAGTAAGTCTCGTACGCTCGTTAGGCGCTGAGATGGCGCGTAGTTGGTGCGTTTGGCCATGTTAGGGAAGGTCTCCTAAGTGCTCAATATTTAGCGCGAAACGGCTCGGTGAGAGTTGGAGCGAAGCGGTGAAACCCCAGTGGTTTCGCGAGCCTTGCCTTGTACCAGGTATGTACAACATAGCCGCGATAATACGTATATGCAAACAACTCACAAAAGGAATCATATGAAGCTGTCTCTCACTCTCGTCTTTGCTGTTGCCGTATTGAGTATCGCTAGTGTCGCTCACGCTGAGGACGATGCCTCAGCGATCACCGTCACCAAACCGACAAAGATCGGTGTCAAAGCTGGCGTCAGTTCCACGACGCTTTCTCAGTCCGGTGGAGACCGGGACGAAGGTGCGATTCAACGCCGTTTGACGGTGAATGCTGCGCTTTTCCTGACTAGACGTATTAGCGATAACGTAGGCCTTCAGTTCGAGGCGATGATCAGTGAGCGTGGTGCTCGAATCGGCTCTGGTGCCGATCCCACCACTATCGAGCTTCGTTACGCGTTGCTGCCGATGCTCGTGCGTTACGAGCTGGCACCAACCTCGAAAGCCGTCCGGCCGTTCGTCATGGTTGGCGGATCTCTAGGGATGTTGCTGTCCGCCCGAAATTCCGGGTCGTCAGAGAAGTTGGACATTCGAGCAAATCTCGAGGAGCTGGAGTTCGGTGGAATTCTCAGTGCAGGCGTGGAAGTACCTCATCGCACTGGTGCCATCAGCATCGAAGTTCGCTACAGCCACGGCTTTAGCAGCGTTGTGAAAGAGGTTCGCGGTCAGGTTGTGCCGGTCGTGCATAACCGAGTGACGTCGGTTCTAGCCGGATACTCCTTCTAAGTTGGCAGGGCGCCGGGCGCGCTGTGACATACTCGTTGCATGTCGCGCTCGGCTTCTCTTCCTTCGCCGCAGACCTTCAGCCACAACGGGCGACGCATCGCCTACCGCATCATCGGCGACGGTCCTCGCACTCTGGTGTTCACCCATGGTCTGTTGATGGACGTGCGCATGTTCACGCGCCTCGCGCCATTTCTCGCCGACCACGGACACCGTGTCGTCCTCGTCGACATGCTCGGCCACGGCGGCTCCGACCATCCCCATCAGATGACGTCCTACTCGATGCCACAGTTTGGCGCGGACGTCATCGCATTGCTCGACCACCTGGGTATTGAGCAGGCGGTCATCGGCGGAACGTCACTCGGCGCAAACGTATCTCTGGAGGCGGCGGTGGCCGCACCCGAACGAATACGCGCCATGGTCATCGAAATGCCGGTTCTCGAGAACGGGCTGACCGCGGCGGCGTTGCTGTTCGTCCCTCTGGCGCTAGCGCTTCGAGTGAGCCATCGCGGCATGGGCCTGGTCGCCAAGCTCGCTCGCGTCATTCCACGTACCCACTTCCTCGCCGACATGATGATCGACTTCGTTCGTCGCGATCCGGTCGCGTCTCTCGCGGTGCTCGATGGCATTACGTTCGGCCGCGTCGCTCCCCCGCCCAGGCTACGCGCCAAGTTGCTTCATCCGACACTCGTTATCGGTCATGGCGCCGACCCCATTCACCCGTTTACCGACGCGGACACGCTGACCAATGAGATGGTCAACGCACGGCTGTTCGAGGCCAAATCCATCTGGGAATGGCGCGTATTTCCTTCACGCCTTGACGCCCAGCTGCTCGCGTTCTTGGACGAGGTCTGGTCCGAGCAAGCCGTCGGGCTCGAGTCAGCATCCTGAGCCCTGGCTAGTCGCCGCTAACGGCAGCAAAACTGGCAGGTGTTGCGCCAGCATGGTGTACCTTCGGCGCCATGAAAACTGCGCCTCGATTCCTTATCGCGCTGGCTGTCGTGGCTCTCGCCTGCGGCTGTAGCAAGTCGAGCAAGTCCGACAAGGGCTCCGACAAATCGAAAACCGCCGGCACTGCCGGTGCCGCCGGCAAGAAGATCACTCTGCCTTCCGGCGTGGCGATTCAGGACCTCACCGTTGGTTCCGGGACGGCGGCAAAAGCCGGGGACAAGATCAACTGCCACGCCACTGGCTGGCTGACCAATGGAAAGAAGTTCTGGAGCTCCCACGACCGGGGCCAGCCCGTCGACTTCAACCTGAGGAATCCCGGTGGCGTCATCAAGGGGTGGGTCATCGGAATCCCGGGCATGATGCCGGGTGGCAAGCGCAAGATTTGGATACCTTCGGCGCTGGCCTATGGATCGAGAGGCAGGGGCGCGGCGATTCCTGCTGATTCGGACCTGATCTTCGAGGTAGAGCTGATCGCGATCCGGTAGGATCGAGTCAATGGCTGTTACGTCTCCCTCTATTCGACTGGATACCGGCGACAGGTTGCCGCCGCTTTCGTTTCTGACCGTGTCCGACGGTCGGCTCAAGCTGCCGGGAGAGTTCGATGGAGGCTGGGGCGTACTACTTTTCTATCGGGCTCACTGGTGAAGCCACTGCATGCGCCAGTTGGGCGCCTTCGAAACTGCCCGCTCTCAACTCAAGGGTGACGGCGTCAAAGTGATCGCGGCTTCGGCGGACACGCGCGCCAACGCCGAGTCGACAGTCGATCGGCTCGGCTTGAGTTTCCCTGTCGGCTACGAACTGCCGCTCCAGGAGACGGCGAAGCGTTTCGGCGCGTACTACGAGAAGCGCCGGTCGATCCTTCACGCGACTGGTTTCCTCATAACGCCAACGGGCAAGGTGGCGGTGGCCTCGTACAGTTCGGGGCCGATCGGACGGCTCGAGCCAGCAGACGTAGTCAAATTGGTCAGGACGCTCAAAGCAAGGGGATAGCAGCATGACGCTAGCGCGGGTGATGATGGTGGCGGGGTTCGCGATGGCGATCGGCTGTGGGTCATCGACCGGCGGTGATGTCGATGGTGGCGGCGGCGATGGTGGCGTTGGCGGTGATGCTGGTGAGTGCGCGGCCCACGAAGTTTGCGGTGCCGAGTGCTGCGGGCCGGCCACCACGTGCGTGAGCGACGCGTGCTGTCCCGATGAGGATGTGTGCGGTGACACCTGTTGCGGTGCGGGCACCTTGTGCCAGGCCGGCATTTGTCGCATGGACTGCGGCGGACCGTTGCCGTGCGGCGAACCCGGCTCCGAGGTCTGCTGCGGCAGCTCCGAAGTGTGCTACCAGGACGCGTGTGTGACGCCGGGCATCGCCTGTGACGACATCTACGACTGTGGTGGCACCGCGTATTGTGAGCCCACCCTTGGCCAGTGTTTGCCAACTCCACCATCGGGCATTAGTTGCCGGGTTCCGTCTCCCCCGGCCGGCAAGTTCCAACCACAGATTGGCTGGTCGTGGACGGGGTCGACGACGGCGCCGGCGTGGAATCAGGTGATGATGACACCCGCCATCGCGAATCTGACCGACGATAACGGCGACGGCATGATCAACGACGACGATGTTCCGGACGTCGTGTTTCACACATTCACCGGCTCGTCCTACTCCGCTAACGGAATCATGCGGGCCATCTCTGGAGATACCGGCCTTGATATCTGGACCGCCGACGCCGCGGGCAGTCGAGTCGTGGCGGGCTCATCGATCGCCATCGCGGATATCGATGAGGACGGGCTTCCCGAAATTCTCGCCTGCGGTACCGCGGCAGGCGGTCTGAATCCGCTGCTTGCCTTCGAGCATACTGGACAATTCAAGTGGGCGACGACGGACCCGCGGATTGTGTGCGGCTACTCCGGTCCGTCGGTGGCCAATCTCGATCAGGTAGGGCCTCCCGAGATCCTGGTTCGCTATACGGTGGTAAACGCCGATGGCAGCTTTCGTTGGCAGGGGCGGGCGGCTGGCGGCCTCAACAACGCGGCGAATTTTACGACCTTTTACGACATTGACGATGACGGCTTCCTAGATGTGGTTGGCGGGAACGTCGCCTACGACAAAGACGGCACGGAGATCTGGTCGCGCCCGGACTACAACGACGGGTACATGGCCATCGCGGATCTAGACGGCGACACCAAGCCCGATGTGTTGTTGGTCGATACGGCGGCCCACACGGTGATGGCGTTCAAAGGCGTCGACGGAACCGATTTGTGGCCGGCGTCGCAGGACGTGAACCAGGGTGTACCTACGCCGTCGGGGCCGACGGGTGGCGGTCCCCCGACCATTTCTGACTTCGATGGTGATGGCAAACCCGAGGTCGCGGTCGCCGGCGGGTACGGCTACGTCGTATTCGAAGGAGAAGACGGCGCGCCCAAGTGGTTCCGTTCCACCATCGATTTGTCGTCGCGGATCACCGGCTCTTCGGTGTTCGACTTCGAAGATGACGGCATCGCTGAGGTGCTCTACGCCGACGAGCGCGAGTTGCACATCTACCGCGGCACTGACGGCATGCCGCTGCTCACCATGTGCAACAGCTCTGGAACCCTGTGGGAGTACCCGCTGGTCGTCGATGTGGACAACGACGAGCGAGCCGAGATCATCGTGGCCCGTAACAACTACGCGTTTCCCACCTGTCGCGACGGGTCACCGGCGGCCACCGGAATCGCGATGATTGAAGACTCGCTGGACAATTGGGTTCGGACCCGACGCATCTGGAATCAGCACACCTACCACGTGACCAACATCAACGAGGACGCGACCGTTCCGCCTATCGAGGCGGACAACTGGTCGATTCTTGGGCTCAATAACTTCCGCCAAAACGTGCAGCCCATCGCGGTGCCGGCGGCGCCGGATCTGGTCGTCACCTCGATTGGCGTCAATCTGCAGAGTTGCCCGGACGTGGTGGTGGAGGCGTGGGTCAAGAACGTTGGCGATGCCGGAGCACCGGCCGGGGTGCCAGTTGCGTTCTACCAGGGCCAGCTGATCACGGCCTCGTTGCTCGGAACCGTCAACACGACGACGCCCATTCTTCCGGGGCAGTCCGCTTTGGTTTCGATTCCGTGGACAGTTCCCGACCCCCTGGCCGGAACGACGCTGATCTTCTACGCGGCGGCGGACGACGACGGTTCGGGACTGCCCGGCGCCGGCGCCAGCGTCACCCTCGAATGCGAGGAAGACAACAACCTGTCAGATCCAGTGATCACGGAGTGCATGATCGTCCAGTAGCTATCTGTGTATTCGTAGGAGAGCTAGTCGAGACCGTCGTCGCGCATCCAGGTGCCGGCGGTCCAACCCCAGCGTCCGTTCGCCTGGCCCCAATAGCCGGGTTCGTACACGTAGCCGTAGCGCATGCGCTCCCAGTGTCCGGCGACCCAGTGCCACCCACTATAGGTGTCCCAGCGGTAGCGGCCACAGACGTACAGCCATTGGTACGATGAGTCGAACTGGTTGCGGCACGTGACGCGCGGTGGCTCCACGTTCGGGTAGTAGATGGGCGTACTCCAACGCACGTAGGTACGCGGTCGGTAGTAGCTGCGGTAGCTGCGTGGAGCCCAACGGGGCCTCACGCGGCGCACACCAGGCCTCGACCGGAAGCGTGCGGGCGGACGGATGCGCCGGCTTGGTTTGCGATAGCGGACACGCGGGCTGACCCGAGCGCGTCGGCGCGGCGGTCGCCTGGTGACGGGCGTGCGGTAGCGCGAGCGCGGCGGTGCATATCGCTGACGTGGCGGTCGGCGGGTGTTGCGGGGAACACGGGCATTTGGCCGCGTGCGAACGCCCCGGTTGTAGCGGGGGCGCGTGTTTCGATATCGACGATTCGGACGGACGCGCGAACGATTGTAGCGGTTGGTTCGGCTACGACGACTGCGCGGCGTTGCGCGGCGAGTGCGCGGGCTGTAGCGACGGTTGCGCGGTCTTGCGCGGCGCGTCGGTCTTGCGCGGCGGCTCGGTCGTCGATGATTTCTGGCGGGGCGTCGATGGCTCCTGGTTGGCCGTCGATGCCTCCTGGTTGGCCGGGCGCGTCGCGTTGGTCTGCGTCGTGCCGGCCGCGTGGTACGCGAGCGTTTCGAACGGACCGTGCGCTTGCTCTTGCGCTTGCCAGCCTCGGCGACGCTGTTTATCACCGGCAACACCAACAACGCTGCACATGTAATCACTACGTTTTTTAGCATGCGTAGATGCATCGTTTCCCCCTCCGTACGTGGGCCAATTCTCCCATGGCCACGACGCGTCAACAAGGTGGGTACTCGTTCCCGGTAGTGACACGAAAAATCGTGGCACTCCCACATGGAGCGACATCGCGGCTAATGTAGTTCCGGTTTCGGCACTGTAATTACGGCGAAACTATGGTCATCGCCGAGGCCCTTGAGTGCGCCGGTGGTCGTTTTGAACGTGAGTTTGCGCTCATCGAGCAGCTGGCTCACCTGACGATTTTCCAGACTGGACGACATCATCACCAGCTGATCGGCGCGGGCCTGTTGTTGCAGTCGCGACGCGATGTTGACGGTGGTACCGAACAGATCCATGCGCTGGTTTGCGCGCACCATCACGCATGGCCCGTCGTGAATGCCGACCTTCAGGTGGAATCCGTGTACTCCGTGTCGCGTGCGCGTCGAGTCGATCATTGCCAGCGCCGCCTGAACGGCGTCACCGGCGCGCACGAAGCTCGCCATCACCGCATCGCCCATGGTCTTGAGCACCGCGCCCGAGTGCTCGTTGACGATGTCCGCCATGTCGCGGAAGTGTTCGTGGATGAGTGAGAACGCGCGGGCGTCGCCGAGTGACCGATACGCGGAGGTCGTATTGGTCAGGTCGGAGAACAGTACGACGACGCGGCCGACGGAAAGATCAACCCCGCTCGCTGGTGCCTCTGTTCCGTAGAGGTCAAGAAACTCAGGCAGGGTGAGGATGTCCGTTCCGTGGGTCGCGCTCGTGTTCGCCTTGCGGCGTTCGAGCAGCAGGGTGCACATTCGCTCGGTTTCGTTGGAAAGCTCGAGTTCGTCGCCATCGTTCGTGTCGTCAGTTTGCGCGCTTAGATCATTGGCCTGGATGACGATGCGGCGTGCGCCCTTGTCAAGCTCGATGCTGCGATGACCGAGCAGCGTGCGCGCGATGAAACCGTGCTTGGCCAGCGGCACCGCGATGCGTTTCGTTTGCCCGGGCGCTAGCTCCACGACGCCGTAGACGTGCGGTCGAAACCACGGCGAGCTCGTGCAGTAGACGCGGTCCTTGATCTCGCGAATCGCCGGGTTGGGTCGGAATACGGCTTCTACGTTGTCAGCGAAGTCGATGTCGAAATCGACATCGCACATGTCGCAGTGGGCATGGCGTTGGATGGAGGCCAGCTGGTCCACCGCATCGGCGCCGACTCGACAGTGTGGGCAGTTGAGTTGCCAGCGCAAATCGAACAACCCCGCGGTAGACGCGTGCAAGAACGAACGGAGTAGGGGACGGCGGCGCAAGTGCCAGCTGCGGGCCAGTGCGAACGGCCGTATCTGTTCTAGCTCTAGATCCGTGCGAGCGCGCACGTAGTCAAGGATGCGGTGGCGGTGATCTTCTTCGATAGGGAGCTTGGCGAGACGCTCGGCGCAGGTCTCGAAGTCGCTCTCGTTCACGGGCTGCACCCGGTCCAGTACCTTGCTCGGTTCGAGCGCCAGGAGCACACGTCCACCGTAACTACACGCGGGCTCGCCCGCCTCTTGCTCGGGGATGTCTCCGCCGCTGAACAATTCGACGAGCGCGTCCAGGTAACTGGTGACGGCGCGGCGCAGGTTCTTGAGGATCGATTCCGCGAACGCCTCGGGGAATTTTTGCGCGGGCAGCAGGTAGGAGCGCAGCGTGATTCGCGTTCCGCCTTGCTCGGCGCTCACGTCGATACGGAATCCGGCGAGACTGATGGGGCCGGTCAGGTAGCGTCGTTCGCCAACGAGGAACTCGCCCTCCATCCACTGGCCGCGTTCGAGCCAGCTCAGCGGGATCCCACCGAACTTGCCATGGCCGACCAACTGGCGATGCTCGCTGCCCTCGAGGAGTTCGCTGGTGTAGGCGGAGGGGCCCGCGCGTACGACGCGGTCCCAACGATTGCTATCCCCGGCGACTGCCCACACTAGATTGGGTGGCGCCGGGATGCTCGCTTCACTCTGTGTCGAGAGCTCTGCGATTGCGTTCGCTACCCCTGCCTCCTCCATCCCTGCTCAGTATACGGCGGGAATGCGACAAATCACCACAGCGTTGCGCTGCCACGAACCCAACAAGTGAAACATCCGAATGGACGCTATGGCCGAAAAAGTGATGCTAGTCGTGGTTGCGCTAATGTTCTTGGCGTTGGCGATCATTATGGTGCTCGGCCACGTGCCAGGCGTATTCCACTAGTCCGCGATCGGCCGGATCAGAACTGCCACCGGGCCCACACCACCGCGCGCTTGGTGCTTACGTCGGCGCCCACGGCTCGTTGCTCTGGCCCTTTGCTCGCGCGTAGCAACAGATACGTGCCGATGCCCGACGCAATGGCGCCAACGCCGAGCAGGCTGTAACTCATGGTCGCGCGAAAATCGAATCTCTTCTCCAGGGTACGATACAGACTAGTGTTTGGATCGAGTCCTTCGGCCTTATTGGCGACGTCGCGAGCCAGGGCGTAGTACACGCTGCCTGCGATCAGCGCCGTGCCACCCATGGACAGGGCGATCCACGCCGATACTTTTGAGCGACGCTTGGCAGTTGGCGCTACGATCGGCGTCGGTGTCGGCGTCGGCGTCGTAACTTTCTTCTGCGGCTCCTTCAGCTGCAACACGACAGTTGCCTCGGTTCCCTTGCGCACGGTCACTCTATCGCTGGCGGCGATGTGTTCCGGGGCGACGGCGTCGACTCTATGGCTTCCGGTTGGCAGCCATACCTTGCGCGGCGCGGTGAACGTGACGTCGCCGGGCAGGGCCGAGACCCGTATCCGCGCGGTCGCTGGTGTCACATCGAATTTGACTGGCGCGAATTCGCCTTCGCGTAGTTTCTTCTCCGTGGCTGCATAGGCGCTCTTCCTGATAGTCACCAGGGCCGCGTCCTTGGGATTCGCGGGGCGGCTCAGGCATATGCCTAGATACAGGTGGGCTTCGGGCCAGCGCTTCAACCAGTAGTAAGCGGCGCCGACGTTGCACTGGATATCGCCGCGATTGTCCAGGGCGAGGGCTCGCTTGAACATCACGAGCGCGCCCTGATAGTCCCTGGCGTTCGCGCGTTTCATACCGATCTGCGCGAGCTTCTGGGCCTTGTCCGCGTTCGAGAGCTGCTTACGTTCAACCGGTTTCTTGTCCGGTTCGCCGGGGCCCGCGCGCACCGCTCCTGAAAGGAACGTGATTATCACCACAACGGCTATCGCAGGCAGTCGAGTCAACGCGAAGATGGTATCGTAGGGGCCGCTTTCAGTGAACACCATCGGCAAAATGATGACCGTTTTGGTCGCGGTTCTTAGCGTCGGCTGCCTCGAGTTTCCCGATGGTATGGAGGGCAGCAGCGATGCGAGCGTGACTATCGATGCGTCCGTAGCGGATGCGCCGGTGGAAGACGCCAATTGTACCGACAGCGACGGCGACGGCTACCTGCCCGCCGGTTGCGGTAGCGCACTGCCAGTAGATTGTGCACCGAATGATCCCGATCAGAACCCGGGGACCCGCGAGGTCTGCGGCGACTCGATGGATCAGAACTGCGATTCAGTCGATACGCTTGCAGCGGCGTGCGTCACGCCCAACGTCATCGAGTCTACGAGCGGTTATCGAATCACGAACGGCAACATCGAGGTCAGGTTCAACCCGGCACGCGGAACGCTCATCACCGAACTCCGCTTGCGGCCGCCGAATACCACGACCAACTTGCTTCGCGAAACCGGAACCATGAACGAGATGTTCATCGGCGTGAACTTGTGGGAGCAAGCCTTTCAGCACAATCCTGACACCCCCCCGGAGGTGACCGTGCTTGCGAGTGGGCCTGCCGTGTTTCGTGTTCGCATCCACTCAGAAGCTGGCGGTTCGGCGGGCATCGATGTCGTTTCTCACTACACGGTATTCCCGGACGGCCGTATTCACAAAGACGACGAAGTCACGTTGGACGAAATCCAAACGGAAACCCGCTGGCTCACCTCCTACGTTGCGCTCGAGCCCGCCGAGTTTACTCACGTCTCGTGCGGCTACGACGCCAATCAGGTGGCGGTAAGTGCCGGAGGCGGACGGCTTTGCACCGGCAGCTCCAGCGACCTTGTTGGCCACGCATGCGCATACAGCAACACCACCGGCGCCATGGTCGGTTTTATTCATAGCGCTCCGAACTCGCCAGTCCCGGATGGACCGCGGATTGAAGAGACGGGCACCTCGCCCTCCGACGACCACAACGTGTCGCTCATCTTCGATTGGCACGCTGGCGAGCCGATTCCGAGTGGAACTCGTAATGGCGACTTCGTTGTCTTCGCCGGCCGCGCCGGAGCCGCCGCAAGCGAATGCTCTGCCGTGGCGGAGCTGAGCGGCTGGGTCCTTAGTCCCGCCCAGGTCAACCTGGATCTTGCTCAAGGTACTCTTCACACGGGCACCTCGGCCAACAGTGACGATAACTCAGACGGTTACTACGAAGGCGCGGGCTTCTGGGCGATCAATGCGGCCAACGCCAACGATGTTTCGTGGACCATCAACGATGCTGCTGGAACCCTGCAGCCACCCGAGCGGCCCGCGTTTCGCATTCATGGGCTCGCGCTCACCCGAGGTGTGGACCTGTATTACCTTCCGTACGTAGAGGTGGACGGCGCGCCTCAGGTGCACGGCGAGGACTACTTGTGGCAAGTCAGCAACGATCCCGGGAACGCCGCGCTCCGGGTAGGCTGGTTGTTCTTCAATCGCCAACTAGCCCATGACTCCACGGTGCGTGTCCGGGTGCCAGACGGTTCCTTGTAGCGGTTCGACCACTGGCCAGCGGTGCCGTCTAACGGTACCGAGCGGTAACAAGCTCGAATCAAGGAGAGCGTTGCCCCTGGGGGCGCGTTACACTAGCAACGGGAATGTCTGGAGGGGACGCGGAAGTCGGCGGCAGGATTCACGGCAGGACCCAGGGCTCTGGCGAGGGCCCGGGCGAGGCGTACTGCGCCGTGTGCAACAACTCGTACCCCATGGAGCAGGACACCTGCCCGGTGGACGGTGCCTCGCTTGTCCTTCTACCGGAGGAGCGGGACGAAATGGTCGGCCGCATCCTCGAAGGTCGGTTCGAGATTCGCGAACGTGTCGGCGCCGGCGGGATGGGGACTGTCTATCGTGGGTTTCAAGCGTCCGTCGGACGCGACGTGGCGATCAAGGTCATTGATCCGGTCGTCAGCCGCGACAGGGAAACGGTCAAGCGGTTCATGCGCGAGGCACAGCTCGCGAGCAAACTCTCCCATCCGAATACGGTGGTCGTTCACGACTTCGGGCAGACCCACGACGGCGTGGTCTACCTGGTCATGGAGATGATCCAGGGTAGGACGCTGCGCGAAGTCATCGCAGCGACAGGCCCGATGTCCCCGGCTCTGTTGGTGCGTTTGGGCGAACAGATGTGCGACGCCCTGCATTCAGCGCATTCCATGGGCATTATCCATCGCGATCTCAAGCCGAGTAACGTGATGATCCTGGACGGCACGCCGGGGCGCGAACGCGTCAAGGTGCTCGACTTCGGCCTCGCCAAGTCGCTGGTGCAGGACACGACGGAGATCAGTAATAGTCGAGTGCGCCTGGGCACGCCCATGTACATGTCGCCGGAGATGATTCGCGCGGAGGACCTGACCGCAAGTAGCGACCTGTACTCTCTCGGCTGCACGCTCTACGAGATGGCGACCGGGCGCGCGCCGTTTGTGTCGTCTCGGGTGGAGGTTCTCTTTGCGCATCACCTGGACGCGACGCCTGAGGCTTTCGGCCGCAGGGAGCTGGCGGATGTCGAGCCGACGATCATGCAGCTCCTCGCCAAGCAACCGGCAGAGCGACCCGAAAGCGCGGATGCGGTGCGTCGTTTGTTGACCGGCGCAACTGATGAAGGGCCGACTGAACCCATCCCCGTCTCGCGGACTGAGCAGCTCGGTTCGTCGGCAGAGCGAAGATTCGCCGTAGCCGCGACGTTGGACGCTCGGTCCGAGCTTCCCAGCGCGCTCGAAGCTCGGACCACGCCGCGTCCGCTTCGGTCGCTGCTGTTTGGGGTGGCCTTACTGATCGTGGCGGTGGGCGCTGCCACGTTTTATCTGCTGAATCGAGGAGGTAGTTCGGACCAACCCGTGAAACGGTCCGTTGCTCAACAGCCGCCGGTGGTTGAGCAGCCGGACGCCATGGCCAAGACGGCGGCGGCTCCTCCAGCCAGGCCGGCGCCAGTCGCCGAGAAGGTCAAACTATCCTTCGAGTGCAAGCCATCAGCTTCAGTCGCCATCGATGGCAAGGTCGTTGGCAACACGCCGATCACCACCGAAGTGGACAAAGGTCAGGTAGCGGTAGACGTCGTGCTGTCGCGTAAAGGCTATGTCAGCAACACGTTCAAGCTCGTCCCACTGGAGAACAAGAGCGTCAAGACCGCGTTGAAGCCCGTGCGGCGCCGGCGCTCACGCCGCCGGAGTGTGAAAACGGAGCCGAAGAAGATCGACCCGCCCGTCGTCAAGAAAGCGGACCCAGAACCGAAAGTGACGCCGCCAGTGAAGAAGACGCCGGAGCCGCCGACGATGTTCCGTTTGGACAAGCGCAAACCGAAAAAGTAGTGGCCCCGCGGTTGGTTACTTCTTGAGTCCGTGCCGGCGTAGCAAACGGTAAAAGTAGGTGCGGTCGATGCCCGCGTGCTGAGCGGCCGCCGACACACGGTCGTGCTTTTCGAGCAGGGTGCGCAGGTAAGAATGCTCGAAGTCGCGCAGAGCGTTGTCGCGTGCGTCTGCATACGGCAGCGCTGAATAGTCGGGTGTCTGCTCCGTCGTTTCCTGATGGGGCAGGGCGACGATTTCCTCGAACACGAGGCAGCGTTCCAGGTAATTGCGCAGCTCGCGTACGTTGCCGGGCCACGCGGTCGCCATAAGCTTGGCGCGCAGCTCGTCGTTCATCATCGTGTCGATGCGTTCTTCGTCGGCGCCCAGATGCTGGAGCATGCGCCGCGCCAGTACGACCATGTCCGCGCGCCGTTCACGAAGTGGTGGAATACGGATGCTGATCACCGCCAGGCGATAGTAGAGGTCGCTGCGGAAACGACCTGCGTTGACTTCTTCGCGGAGATTTCGGTTGGTCGCGGCGACGATGCGCACGTCCACGTCGGTGGTCTTGCTCGAGCCAACTCTGCGTACCCACCGGCCCTCGATCGAACCGAGTAGCTTGGGTTGCAATTCCAGGGGGAGCTCGCCGATTTCGTCGAGGAACAAGGTGCCGCCGTGGGCTTCTTCGAGAGCACCGATGCGTTTGTTCTCGGCGCCGGTGAACGAACCCTTTTCGTGACCGAATAGCTCACTCTCCAGCAGATTGGCTGGAATGGCTCCGCAATCGAGGATCACGAACGGGCCGTCCTTGCGCTCGCTGTTTTCGTGCACCGAGCGCGCGGCGATCGTCTTGCCCGTGCCCGTCTCGCCTTCGATCAGAATCGTCGCGTCCGATCGGGACGCCCGCTCCAGTAGTGAGAACGTAGCCCGCATGCTGACCGACTCGCCGACCATCAGGCCGAACTCCCGGTTCTCTGAAAGCTTGAGCGGCGCCGACTTCTTGCCGTATTTGACCCGAATCGCGGTGCTGCCGAGTTGGATACGGCTGCCATCGCGCAGGTACGCATCGCGCACTCCGACCCCGTCGAGCAGAGTGCCGTTGCGGCTGCCAGTGTCCACCACCCGGGCGATTGTCTCGTCGATCAGGATCTCGCAGTGGAAGCGCGACACCGTCGGATCGTCGATGACGATGTGACAGCGCGGATGAGAACCAATCTCACAACGCTCGGACGCAGTGGTCAGAGTCTGGCCCTTGGCGGGCCCCGCCTCGATCGTTAGCTCGATGCTGCGGACTTCGGGTTGACGATCGACTTTCGCACCCACATGGGTGATCGTGAGTCGACCGTCTTCCTCGTCTGGATTCCGCTTGGTCACGTGCTTACGCTAGCACAGTCTATGGGTAGCGCTGACGGAGCGCGGCGGTCGCGCCACTAGCGCTGTCGCCTTGCAGATCGAAGCACTCGCCGAGCAGTGCGCCGATATCTTCGTCGGAGCCAGACGCAACCGCTGTGCGCAGTCCCATGGCTTTCATCATGAACGCCTGGCCCTGGCTGGCAACCTGTTGGTTGAAGAACGCGGCAGCGCTCGCGGCTGTGGGTTCGTCCAGGGCGAGCAACGTCTGAAGTACTTCGGCGGCTTTGGCTTCGTCCTTGGCCATGACCGCGCCGGCGAAATCTCGGAAGGTGATTTGGGAACCATCTGTCGACATGGCCGGGATACTGCCATGTTTTTCGATGTGGTGAGTGACCGAATGGCCTTACGGGTTCGATCGTCGCCGGGATAGCAACACCAGTGACCACATGGCGATGGGGAGCAGGGAGCCGCTTGCAAATACGACGCTGATCTTCTGGAAAGACCAGCCCCAGTCGATGGCGGCACCGACGAGGAAACTGCTCGCCCCGAGCATGAGCGTGTTCAGTCCGAACTCGATGGCGAATACGCGTCCGTGATAACTGCGGTCGCCCTCCATTTGCAGCAGTGTGCCGCTGAACACCCAGACGGTGGATTGGCCGAGGGCAGCGCCAAAGTAAGCGAGCACCACGTGCCAGTACGCGCCGGACTGGGACAAGGATAGATAACTCAGCGCGGCGACGATATAGCCGACGAGCAGCAGCCAGCGCATCGTGTACTTTCGATCGCCGAAGATGACGCGCACGCCGAGGGAGCCGATAGCCGCACCGACGCCACGGGTGGCGAACAGGATACCCACGAACATGGGACCGTCCGCCTCGGAGAACACATCCGTGCCGTAGAACGGGATCAGCGTGACCAGGCCGCCGGCGAACTGCATCAACGATTTCAGTGACACCAGGGCCATGATGTAGCGGTTGCGCAACAGGTAGCGCACGCCTTCCATGAAGGTGGTGTTCGGCTCCGCGTCGTCGCCCGTGGGCGGTGGCAACGCCGGCAGCCTGGCGAAGAACAGGGCTCCGACGAGGAACGTGGCGCCGTCGATTAGAAAGGACGCGGTCACGCCGAGGAATGCCGTCGCGATGCCGCCGAGGCCGGCGCCAATCGCCAACATGATCGACCAGGTGCCACCGGACAGGGCGTTGGCCGCCGGTATGTCGTCGCGGGACAGGATCATTGGCATGATCGCGTTTCTGGTCGGGACCGCGATGCCCGTGCCGCACATCATCACGATCGTGCATGCGTAGAGCCCGACCAGACTGCCAGCCTCGTAGGAGATCACCAGGCCGACTGCGAGACCCGCGCGAACGAACTCTGTGGCGATGAGCAACTTGCGCCGATCGAGGCGGTCGACCAGAGGCCCAGCCACCGGAGAGATCAGGAAGATCGGTAGCATCTTGGCGACCATGACGGCGGCCACTGCTTTGCCACTCGAGCTGATCGATTGCACCGCCGTGTACAGAGCGATGAAGTTGAACCAGTCGCCAGCGAAACTGATTAGCTGGCCCAGCCACAGGTTGCGGAAGTCTCGACGCCGGCGCAGCAGGCGGAGGTAGCCGCTGGTGTGTTGGTCGTCGCTCAATCGAAGATGCGAGCGCCAGAGCGCGCGTACAGGTTTGGATATCGCCGGCGCACGGCGCAAGGGTACCTGTACCTCCGCCGCGCGGCAACGGAGGTACGGTTGGTTGTTCTAATAGAGTTCTAGCTGCATGCCACGCTGGATGGTCGCGTCGTGCAGGAACGCCATCGCTTCGGCTAGCTGGCGTAGTGGCCAGGCGAGCAGCTGACGTCGTCTGCGGCGTTGGCTGTCCAGCCTTTGGCGTTTGGCGGCGCGCTGGGTGTAGAGCAGGTACTCGTAGTCGAAACTATCGAGGGGCGGAAGGTTTGTCGTTGGCATCTTGTCCTCATCGTTCTTGGAGCGTTGTTGGTTGCGTAAGGACAGAGGCGACATGTGCGTTTTGTGACCCAGAACGGCCGCTGTGGCAGCGAGACCAGGTGGCGGTTTTGTGACAGACTTCCCGGGTAATGAGGTCAGTGACGGGCGTGGCGTTTGCGGTGTTGGCGGTGTTGGCGGGGTGCGGTGGTGGCGCGGCTGTCGTGGTGTCGGGGCCAGGCCCCGAGCCCGAGCCAACGGTGCAGAAGCGAACGCCCCAGCAGCGGGCAGAAGCGCGACGTGCTGAGAAACGCAAAAAGTGCAAACAGATCCGTGATGTCGGCCTGGAGGCGGTGGAAGCGAAACTGTTCGATGCCGCATACGCAGCGTCAAAGGCGCTGCTTGATCAGAACTGTGACTGGGCGAGGACGGGCGGGTTTCGCACCAGGCTGATGTTGGGTGTTGAGCAAGAGCTCAGCGAGCGACCATCGGCCGCAGATACAAAGATCGTCGCGACCGAGTGGGCTGGGTGTTTGCCCAGGACCCGTGGCGTGGAGCAGTGTGCAGCGAACCTGCGCCAGATGTGCCCCAAGCCAAAGCAGTCTGGTCCACACTCGAGGCGCATCGTTGCGTACACGCGGGTTGCCCTGCAGACGCTGCGAGGGACGCCGCACGCCAAACTGTGGATCGCGGCGCAGGGCTGTGTGTCTCACACCCTGGGAGTGACCCTGGCTAGCTCCAAGGCGATCGCCAAGGCCGGCGAGTGGCATCGCACGAAGAACCGTGCGGCGCTGACGTCATGTCTGGCCAACTGTGGCTTGTCTGAGTATGCGCGCCAGCGAATTGGCGAGCTGCAGAAAACGATCCCGGAAACCAACCTGATTCCGCTCCAGGATCCCAAGCTGCGTTTTCACCGACTGGTACTGAAGCTGCGACAGGTCAACCGAAGAGCGCGTCGGGCTGTGCGTGCTCGTCGGTTCAGTAAGAGCCTGGGCGGGCGCTTGTTCGTTCGTGGCAACGCGCTAGTCGCTCAATTGCAGATCTTGCTCCGCCAGCGCCGCAAGGACCTGCCCCGGGCGGCACGCTATCGCTTTAAAGCCGAACTCCGGACCTGGAAGCGAAGAAAGCGCGGTCTACGGCGCCGGCTGCGCTAGCCGCGAACCTGAGCGCGGAAGTAGGCCAGGGGCATTGTGAAGCTGCGGATGATGCCCAGACCGTCGTTGGGCGTCCACTCCTCCAGGCCGTAGCCCAGCTCCTTACGGGCGCTTCGTGGGATCAGGTTCGACAGCACGCTCAACAGAATCGCTACGCTGAACGTCTGTACGAAGATGATCGGAATGCTGTTTGTCTTGCTCAGCAACGTGCTCGGGCCCAGGGCAATGACGAACGCCAGCAGTAGCGTTAACTCCAGGCCGCACCCCGCGAAGTAGATGAACGCGCTCTTGAGCCGGACGTGTTTCATGCTGTGAGGCTGCGGGATCACATACCCCTCGATGGGGATGATCCGGACTTCGAGCTCTGCATCCCATAGACGATAAGTGCCAACGACCCGTCCCATGCCCAGGCTGATCTTGCGCACGTGCCACCCGCAAAAGCGCGCCGCCATGGCGTGGCCGAGCTCGTGAATGGCCAGCAGTGGGAACCAGGTGACGATGAAGAACAGGATGCTGAGTTTGACTGGCTTGTAGTTGTGGAAGGTCTCGCCGGCGAGCATACCGACGAGCAGCAGGAAGAAGATCACGTACGTCCACAGCTCGCCCTTGGAGAGCGGTTTGTCCGGATCGTAGCGTTCGTTGCTCATCGCACAAGAATCATAGCCCCAAGTCCCAGCGCCGGGCAGCCCCCGCGGGCGCAAGTGGGACTTGAGGCTACTTGTTGTACTGACTTAGCTACGCAGCTCGAGCAGGACGCGGATGATGTACCAGAACATCAGCGCAATCGCCGAGAACAGCGCCAGCGCCGCCGCGACGTGTTGCGTCGTGCGGTAGTGCTTCATCACGTTCGAGGTGTAGTACAGGACATACGCGCCGGACAGCCCGACCATAGCTAGCGAGAACACTAAGCCCAGGTGGAATCCCCACAGAATACCCGCCACGATGACGCCCATTGCCGCCATCGTTGCTACGGCCAGGCCGCCGCGCAAAAACGAAAAGTCCTTCTTGGTAAGAAACACGGTGGCGGTCAGTCCACCGAAGAGCATCAGCGTCATGACGCCGGCCATCGGAATGATCTCCGGTTGGTCGGCGACGTCGACGACGAAGTAGAGAAGCGGGCAGAAAATGAGAACCTCTGCCACCGTGTAAAGGATCAGCCCCGCGTACTGCATGGTCGGCGACGTGCTGTGGTGCGCCCACCAATCGGCGACCCAACCCACGGCCATGAAGATACCGAGCACGGCGAGCCAGCTGTACTGACTCATGGTCGCGGCGTCGAAGATCTCGGCGGCGAGGGGAGATTTGAGAAGCGCGTATTCCAACGCGATGAACAACGCGATCGCGCCGGCGAGGTGAGCATAGGTGCGGCGGATGAACGTGACGCGTTCGTCGGTGGCTGCGTCGGCAACGATGGCGCCGGGTACGCCGGCATAGGCTGCGTCGGCGGTTAGTCCGTAACTCATAGGTGATTCCTCCGAGGTGTGGGGTGGCAGGTGGGCGTGTATGGCGGCATAGAGCAGGTGTCGTGCCAGGCAGATTTGCGACGGGCACGCTGGTGATATCAACCAGTTACGGCTCCGTCGGGGCTGTTCGCGCCGTCGGGCCTTCCCTTTAAGGGAAAGCAGCTGCCCTCCATGGCAACATCGCGCCGATGGATGTGGACCACCCAGTCACGACTGTTCGCAATCTCCCGTCGGGGAGGCGCGGGCCGGCTCGGGTCTACTTGTTGGTGCTGCGCGGTGATCGGTTCGAGGCTCACGAGCTTCCGGCCAGCGGCGAAGTCACCCTTGGTCGCGACGACACCTGTACCGTCCAGATCGCACACCCGTCGATCTCGCGCATGCACGCGCGAATCCATCTCGGTCCACCGTTGGCGATCGTCGACCTGGGGAGCTCAAACGGAACTCAGGTGGGCGAGACTACTCTCGAGCCAAATCGGCCGGCGCCATTCGCGTTCAACGAGAGTCTTGCCCTCGGCTCGGTCACCATTATCGTGCAACAACGCGCGACACCGGTGCGTCGCTTGCGCTTGCGCAGCCACGACTACTTCGAGGGGCGCGTGGAAGAAGAATGCGCACGCGCCGAGCACAGTGGCGGCAGCTTTGGTGTGCTGCGCATTCAGTTCAGTCAGACGCCGCCGAGACGAACGATTCAAATGGCCCTGGCCGAGACGCTGCGCAAGTGCGATGTGGCCGCGGTATACAGTCCGACCGACTACGAGGTCTTACTGATCGACGCCGAAGCCGACGACGTGACTGCGATCAGCGCCGGATTGGAAACGCTGCTCAGCGACGAACAAGCCAGCTGCGTTATCGGCGGTGCGCTCTACCCCGACGATGGCACATCGCCGGATGGCTTGATCGCCCACGCCGCCGCTGACTGCCGGGGCGTCGAAGAGCCGAGTAGTCTCGTGCTCAAGGACCCGGCGATGAAACACCTGTACACCCTGGCCGAACGTGTTGCGGCGGGGACGATCAGCGTGTTGGTCATCGGCGAAACCGGCGTCGGCAAAGAAGTGCTGGCCGCGGCGGTCCACAAATCGTCGCCGCGCGCGGAAGCTCCGTACGTGCGTCTGAACTGCGCTGCGCTCACTGACTCTTTGTTCGAGAGCGAGCTGTTCGGACATGAGAAGGGGGCATTCACCGGCGCGGATCGCACCAAGCCTGGCTTGCTGGAGACTGCCGACGGCGGCACCGTCTTTCTCGATGAAATCGGCGAGCTCTCTCCAGCCGCCCAGGCAAAGCTGCTTCGTGTGTTGGAGGAGCGCAAAGTATTGCGCGTCGGCGGGCTGCAGCCGCGGCCCATCGATGTTCGTTTTATCGCCGCGACCAACCGCGATCTGGAAGACCCTTCGGTGTTCCGACCGGATCTGTACTATCGGATCGCCGGCGTCACCCTGGCGATTCCGCCCCTACGCCACCGCCGCAGTGAGATCGTCGATCTGGCTCAGGTGTTCATCGCCAGCAGCTGCGCTGGTATGCAGCGCACCGATGTTCCCGTGTTCAGCGAAGAGGCGCGCCGCTTGCTAACCGGTTATTCGTGGCCGGGCAACATTCGTGAGTTGCGCAACATGGTCGAGCGCGCAGTGCTGCTGTCCATGGAAGATGAGATAGGCCCGGAGCATCTGCCGGTGGAAAAAATGACCGGTGGGTTCACCGCTGAAGCGCCAGTTATTAGCGAAGGTGATGGCGAACGCGAGCGCATCGTGAAAGCCATGGGTGAATGTGGCGGAAATCAGACGGAAGCAGCACGCCGTCTGGGCATTTCGCGGCGCACGTTGGCCAAGCGCCTCGAGACGTACAACATCGCTCGACCGCGCAAACGTCGGACCGGCACGTCGACTTAGCCGGGCGGTGTACCCGACGGTTCAGTTGCGTTGCCGAGCAAGAGTCAGTGCGGCACGCAGCGCCCATTCGGGTCAGGCACGGCGCGTAAGCGCGCTTGCGGTTGACGAACACGTAGTCTTAATCACGCGCAACTTTCTAACCGGTGCGCCGATGATGTGATATCCAGGTCAACTAAGGAGCGACTAATGCGTTTGTGGATATCAGTTGCGGTACTAGCCGCGACTATGGGATGCGGCAGTGGTGGCAGTAGTTCGGGGGACGGCGACGGTGGAGGTAACGCGTTCGATGCGAGCCCACCCGCGGATGCCTGTGTGCCCACCGGGGACGATGCGCCCGATTCGACGTTTACCGATACGAACTGTGACGGTATCGATGGCGACGCCGCCAATTCGATCTTCGTCGCGATGGATGGCAACGCGTCGGCCACGGGCACCATGGAAGACCCGCTGGCCTCGGTGTTCCAGGGCATCGTGCTCGCTGTCACCGAGGGGAAATCCGCCGTTCTAGTTTCGAAGGGCACCTACTCCGAGTCGATCCAGATCGCGGAGGGTGTGTCGGTCTACGGTGGTTATGATCGGACCGGCGGTTGGAGCCGTAGCGCTGCGAATCGACCGGTCATCGCGGGTGAGAGTCCTGCGCTCACGGCGGAAGACATCGCCACGACCCCGACGGTGGTAAATTTGATGCGTTTCGTCGCCGACGATGCCGGTCCGGGTGGAACCTCCACCGCGGCGCGCCTGGTGCGTGCGTCGGCTGTGACCCTCAACGATGTACAGCTCGTCGCTGGTAACGGTGGTGATGGTGCCGACGCCGGTGGGGCACCTGCGCCCGCGTCCACGGGAGCGCCGGGCAATCCGGGCGGCAAAGCAGTCATTCCCAACGGTGCGTGCGTCGCAGGCGGCGGCGCGGAACCCATGCGTGGTGCTGGCGGCACTGGCGCAGGTTGTAGCTGTACCACCGGCGGAATGGGCGGGCAGTCCGGGGAAGCGACCGGGCTGGACTCGGGCGAGAATGGCAATACTGGACAACTCGCGCTGACGACGATGGTGTGCAACGCGGGAGGCGGTGCAACCGGTGGCAACGGTGCGTTGCCCGGGATCAAAGGCATCGACGGCGACCCCGCGGGCAGCGGTTCGGCTGGCGACATGGGCTTCGGCGGCGCTGCCATCGGCGGATTTACTGAGGCGGGCTACAGAGCCGGAACCGGACAAGACGGCGACCAGGGAATGCCCGGCGGTGCTGGCGGTGGCGGCGGTGGCGGCGGCGGTGATGCGACCGGCGAGGTAACGTGCGGCGCGACCGGCGGAGCTGGCGGTGGCGGCGGTGGTGGTGGCTGCGGCGGCGCGGGTGGACCCGGCGGCGGTGGCGGTGGTGCTTCGCTCGGGGTATTCCTCTGGGGCGGGTCGCCCACGTTCATTGATGTGACTGTTCAAACAGGCAACGGCGGCGCGGCTGGTGACGGCTCGCCCGGTGGCTCCGGCGGTGTTGGTGGGATGGGCGGCACTGGCGGCGCGGCGATGCTGTGCCCGGCAGCCTGCCGCACGGTGATCGGAGTGACGCTGACCTGCACCTGTGCTGCGAGTACCGTCAGCGGAGCGGGCGGGGACGGCGGTGCTGGTGGTAACGGCGGTCCCGGTGGTCCCGGCGGCGGTGGCGGCGGCGGCGCCAGTATCGGTATGGTGATCGGTGCCGCTGGATCGGTCGGCGAGCAATCCAATGAGATTACCTACACCCTGGGAACCGGTGGTCTCGGTGGCGCGGGCGGCGACGTCACCAACAATGGCCGGGACGGAATCAGCCGCGAAACCTACCCGCTTATTCCCGAATAGCCGCGGCGTTTTCCCGAATAGCCTCTAGCGATACGGTCCAGTCGACTTCGACTCATCACCGACCACGAGCAGAATGCGCTTGCCGTCCGGTTTGATGCCGCCTACTTCGGTGTACCACTCCACCAACCCGCAATTCGTACACGCGTACACCTCGAACGCGCCCACTGGCTTGGTGAAGATCACGCCCTTCTTGTCCAGGGACATACGGTTGCGCGAGTTGGATTCTCCCCGGTCCAGCACTTCTGGGGCGTGCAGTAGTTTCACGCAGCCGCACGCCGGACAGCGCGTCTGGCTGCGCATGGACAGGTTAATGGCGCCTTGAGCGTCGCTAACCGAGTCCCGCAGCGCTCGCAGTTCCTCGCGCAGGCTCTCGACCGTCTCACGCAAGGTTTGCAGTTCCGCCTTTAGCGCTGGATCCGTGTCCGCCATGCCCTGAGTGTTGCACAATCGCTGGCGCAAACTGGCCGCGGATCGTAGATTCGGGGCATGTGCGCCGCTGAGACCCAGACACCGATGCTCATCGCGCCGCCGACCAAGGCGCGGTTCTCGGTAGCGCGGATGACCAACTATTGGTACGTGGCGTGCGAGTCCAAGGAGCTCAAGGCCCGCAAGCCGTTGTCGGTGACCATCCTCGGTACGCCGCTGGTCGTCTTTCGAACCGACAGCGGCAAACCAGGCGCGCTGCTCGACCGTTGCCCTCATCGCAATGTGCCCCTGTCCAAGGGAGCCGTGCGCGGAGAGTGTATCGAGTGCTGCTACCACGGCTGGCAGTTCGACACGGCCGGTTCCTGCCGCAAGGTGCCGGGCCTCGTTAATGGTGGGCCGCAGAAGGGCCACGCCGCGACCGCGTATCCGGTGCGCGAGCAGCAAGGCTACGTTTGGGTCTACGCCAACGCCAGCGAAGAGCCGACCACCGAGCCCTATCACATTCCGTTTCTCGACGATTCTCGCTACACCTCGGCTCAGCGTCAGGCCGAAGCCGCGGGCACCATGCACGCCACGATCGAGAACGCCCTGGACGTCCCGCACACCTCGTTCTTGCACAAGGGATTGTTTCGGGGCACGGGCACGCGCAACGACATCACCGCTCAGGTCAAGCGCTGGTCCGATCGCTGCGAGGCCGAATACATCGGCGAACCGGCGCCCACGGGCATGGTCGCGCGACTGCTTTCACCGCGCGGCGGAACAACGGTTCACTTCGACCGCTTCTACCTGCCGTCAATCGCCGTGGTGGACTACGCCATCGGTGAGGACACTCACGTCTACGTGACGTCCTGTTGCACGCCCGTGAATGACTTCTATACAAAGCTGTTCGCGACCGTCAGCTTTCGCCTGGGCCGGGTGCCCGGTTGGCTGATCAAGCCCGTGCTCGAGCCGTTCGGTCGGTGGATCTTTTCTCAGGACGCGCGGATGCTGAAGCAACAGACCGAGCGCATCCGTCAATTCGGCGGCGAACAGTACGCGTCGACTGAGATCGATGTTCTCGGCCCGCACATCTGGCGTTTGATGAAGGCCGCCGAAAGAGGCGACGCCTCGCCGAATGACGAGGCGCCGTACGAAAAAACCGTCGAGTTGAACGTCTAGTTACTTGGTCGCGCAGCGGCCGACGCGGTACCAGCGCTTACCTGCGCGGCAACGTAGGCGGTTACCCTTTACGCAGCGGGTCGCACCGACTGCGTAGTGCATGCCGCCGTGTGGGCAGAACACGGAACGCTTGGCGCCGCGCTTGAGTGGGCAGCGGCCGAGCAGCTTCCACTTGTCGCGGCCGACGCAGCGCAGTCGCGTACCACCAAGGCAACGAGTCGAGCCGGGAGCGTAGCGTTTGCCACCGTACGGGCACAGCTGCGATGCCTTGCGCACGATCGCTTTGCACTTGCCGATGCGCTTCCACGTGTTCGGTCCGGTGCAGCGCATGGAGTTGCCGTTGACACAGCGGGTCGCGAAGATAGCGTAACGCTTCCCCGGGGTCTGGCAGTAGCGCGGACCGCGGTGGATGACGCGCGCGGCGCACTTGCCGATGCGCTTCCACCGGTTGGGACCAATGCAGCGCACACGCGAACCGGCCGCGCATCGCGTCGAGCCGATCGAGTAACGCTTCTTGTCGAACTGGCAGAAACGGGGACCGCGTGGGGCCCGCTTTGCTTTGCACTTGCCGATCGCTTTCCACTTGTTGTGGCCCACGCAGCGCACGCGCACTCCGTTGTCACAGCGAGTCGAGTTCGGGCTGTAGCTCTTCTTGCCGAAGTTGCAGCGGTTCTGGGCGTCGGCTGGCCCCGCCAGCGCGACCAGCGCGAAAGCAAAGCAGCCAGCAATTACGTAAAGTTTCGTCATCATGTTCCTCCTAACACAGACAGAGACAACGGCGCGGATATGTGACCTGGCGCGTTCGTAACTGCGTGGTATCGTGAGTGCCATGACCCGAATCGCCGCCTGTATTTGCGCACTCACGTTCGTCGCCGTCGTCGGCGCACCTCATGCCGACGCCCAGAAAAAACGAACACAGCCTCGCTCGGTGAAGGCCCTGGCGAAGTATGTGGTCGCCAGCCTGTCCAAGTCCGATGTGAAGAGATACCTGAAAATCGCGCCGACCTTGGCACTGATGCAGAAGCACTGCCCCGGCATGCCCATGGGCAAAGAGGTCGTCGACAAGTTGTACAAGAAGCTGACTCGCGGGTTCAACAAGTGCCTGAAGACCGCCAACTGGAAGCTACCCATCACCAAGGTCACCGTTACTGGCGGCGGCAAGAAGCGGGCCGTCAAACGCTGCACCGGCGTCTGGGAGCTCAAGGATATTCACGTCACCGTAGCGCGCGGACGCAATGTCCTGAAGATCGAGATCGACGATCCGTACGTGCTCGGTGGTAAAACGTTCGGTGCGGCAGGCAGGTTGCGTTGTACCAACACGAGCCGCCGGGTCATCCCGCGGCCACCCGGCTAGATCGTCACCAGGATGAAGCTAGGGGCGGGGCAGCGCCGCCCGTTTGGTTCGCAGCGAAGCGCTACTGCCCGTCGCGTGCTGCTTCGTACGCGGCGACGAATTCCGGATCCTGCGAGCGCAGCAGATCCATGTCCACGCGGCCGCTGCGAGTCATGCAGTCGAAGGTGAATAGCGCCGGGTCCGGGCCCAGCTTGTCGCCGAACTCCTCGAACCACACGCGACTCAGCTGAGCTGCCGCTTGAAGTTTCTCCACGGCAGGCCGGCGCGCCGTCTCGAACGCACTGAGCGCTGAAGCGACACCGTCGTTGTCATGAAGACAATCGCTGAGCACAATCGAGTCTTCGAGGGCGAGTTTCGTGCCCGAGCCGATGGAGAAGTGCGCGGTGTGCAACGCGTCGCCGAGAAGGATGATGTTCTCGTGATGCCAGCGCTTGTTCTTGACCCGCTGGAAGTTGATCCAACGCGACGCGTTCGACATTACCGGCTTGCCTTCGAGTTCATGAGCGAACGCTTTGGCTACGTATGCCAGGGTTTGCGCCTCATCGGCCTGGTCGAGGCCGGCGTTGCGCCATGTTTCCTCGGTGCACTCGGCGATGAATGTGCTCGTGTCGTCGTTGAACTTGTAGGCGTGCGCGGCGAATGGGCCGTCATCGGTTTCAGCGAAGGCCAGGGTGAGCCCGGTGAAAAGATGGCGCGTGCCCAGCCAGATGAACTTGTTCGGTGTGGCGACGACGTCGGGTTCGAATGCGTCGCTCCAGGTGCTGCGGACGATGCTATTGACCCCGTCGGCGCCGACCAACAGGTCGCAGTCGCGCAGGCTGGCCGGGTCGTCGATGTTGGTCTCGAACTCCATGTGCACACCGAGTTCGGTACATCGCTCTTGCAAGATCCTCAGGATCTCGATGCGACCCACGGCGGAGAACGGGTTACCGCGCACTCGGGTTTCCCCACCCTGGTACAGCACCACCACGTCGTTCCAGGTGTTGAGCTTCTTGCGCAAGCGTTGGTGGGCGAGTTCGTCGCTGCCCATGAGGTACGCCAACGTCTTGTCGGAGAACACAACGCCCCAGCCCCAGGTAACGTCGGCCGGAGTGCGCTCGAATACGGAAATCTCGTGAGACGCGTCGCGCTTCTTCATCAAAATGGCGAGGTACAGCCCCGCCGGTCCACCACCAACGATATTGACCTTCACAGGGTCTCCTCGTAGTTGAATCGCATGCGTTGCTCCACTCCGGCGGGTAGCTTGGGCAGCGCCGAGCGCGGGATGAGATAGCTGGAAAGGTCGAACAGGTCGGCGAAGACTTTGTGCTTCTCCGCTGACGCGCGCAGGTATTTGTGTCCAGAAGAGCCACCGGTGCCGATCTTGCGGCCGATCATTCGGTGGACCATCACCGCGTGACGCTGGCGCCAGCTCGTGAACAGTTCGTCCACATCGAGCAGACGCACGAGAAGTTTGTGCGGAAGCTGCAACGCCGGGTAGTCCCGGTACAGGTGGATGAACAACGCGGCGCGAGTCGCGCGATCGGACAGCCGGCGCGTACTCGTTTGGTCGTCGTCGTCAAATAGGGCGGTGAAGTTCTTTTCAGTCGAGTCGAGTTGGCCGAGTTGATCCTTCTTGGCGTCCTCGCTCAACGTGGCGTGCTCACTGATGATTCGCCGCTCCTCTTGGAGCATGCGGGACACAGCGGCGCGGTACTCGTCCCAGAAGCTGTAGCCTTCCAGGTCCAGGAAGGGCGTGCGTTCCAGCCACGCCTCCACCAGTTGGAACAGGGACGGCTGTTCCTCGCCGGCCTCCAGCTGGTCACGGTGGTCCTGGCGCAGGCGTTTGCGATAGGCGTCCTGGCTGAACGACGTGCGGTCGCCATGGCGCAAGCCAAGCATCTGTTCGACCCGTCGGAACTGAATACTCTGAAATCCTGACGCCGGGACCAGGTAGTCGCGAAACTCCAGGAAGTCCAGGGGCGTCATGGTCTCGATCACGTTCAGCTGGCTGACAAGCACATGCTGGATCTCGATGACCCGCTCCAAACGGCGGACGACGAAGCCCATGTTGTAGGCGTCGACGTTCTGGGCCTGAAATAGCGCCGCTACCGAGTCGAGCTCGTGAAGGATCTGTTTGAACCACAACTCGTACGACTGATGGATGATGATGAACAACATCTCATCGTGAGCGGCGTCTTTCCCATTGCCGCTGCGTGGCTGCTGGCAGTCCAGCAGCTTGTCGATACAAAGGTAGTCCCCGTAATAGAGAGGTTCTTTAGGAAGGGCCACGTGACGGGAGCAAAGCCGCTTTGGCCCACCCCCGTCAAGCGCAAATCATGCCGACTCTTGCGCAACGCTCATACGCCGCACCACAGGCGCTGCACTCGTAATGCTGCAGCGTGAAAAGCAATGCCGCGCTCGTGAAAAGCTGCAATAAACTTCGGGGAGGCTAGCGCTTCGGTGTGAACGCGATCGGGCAGGTCTTGTAGCCGCGGATAAACGACGACGGGCGCTGCTCCGGCGGATTGCCGTCCTGGAGGTGCATGTCCGGAAAGTTGCGTAGCAGCAACTCGACCATGGTTCGCGTCTCGATGCGTGCCAGGTTCGCGCCCAGGCAGAAGTGAGCGCCATAGCCGAAGGCCAGGGGAGCGACTTTGGGCTGGCGCCGAATGTCGAACACGTTGGGCTTGTCGTATGCCCGCGGGTCCTTGCTCGCCGGCGGGTACAGCATCACCAGCTGGTCGCCCTCTTTCATGGTCTGCCCGTGCAGCTCCACGTCCTGGGTCAAGGTCCGCTTCATGCGCACGAACGGTGTGGACCAGCGGAACATCTCTTCGCAGGCAACTTCGATAGCGGTCGGGTCATCCAGGTTCTCGACAAGCCACTTCTGCTGGTCGGGGTTCTTCATCAGCTCGATCATGCCCATGCCGACGGAGTTGCGAGTCGTTTCGCTACCGCCGACCAGGAGCAGGTTGTGCTCGAACATGATCGTGTCTTCGGACAGGCTGTCGCCGTCGATTTCGGCTTTGAGCCAGACGCTGATCAGGTCGTCGCCTGGATTGGCTTTGCGGTCCTCGAGCTGCTCCTCGTGGAACTCGCAGAAGTTGGCGAACGCGTCTTGGACTTCTTCGGTGACATGGTCCGGGCCGCAACCGGCGTGGGTATAGGTATCGGTCCACGACAGGACTTCGTCGATGCGGTCCCGAGGATAGCCCAGCATGTCGCCGATGACGCGCATTGGTAGTGGGCGTGCGACGTCCCCGATCAGGTCCGCCTCACCCTTGGGTGCGATCACATCGATCAGCTCCTGGGTGATTTCGCGGACCTTGTCGCCCATCTCGTTGATGCGGCGTGGGCTGAAGCCCTTGCTCACCAGTTTGCGCTGGTGAGTGTGGGCGTCACCGTCTTTGTTGATCATCGCGTCGTCGGGCCACAGGTCCAACGGCAGGTTGGGGATGACACCCTGGCCGCTGCAGAACAGCTCCGGGTGCTTGGAGATGTAGCAGACGTCGTCGTAGCGCGACACGGCCCACAGCTCGTTGGTCTTGTCGTAGTACAGCGGGCGCTCTTCGCGCAGCCACTCGTAAAACGGCTCCGGATCGTTGGTGTGGACGTCCAGCGAAAGTAGATCCATGTCTTCGAAGCTCATAGTGCCTCCATCAGACCGTTGATACGGTCGATCGCCTCAACATACTCAGAGACCAATTCCTGTACTACCTTGCCCGCGGACTTTCGCTGGTTCATTTGGCCAACGACCTGACCGACGGGAGTGCCAGCGAGTTCTGCCGCGCCCTCGTGGCCCACCTGAGCGTTGCGGTAGATTCGCTGGGTCGCGTCGGCGGTTGCCATGTACTGCAAAGGCATCGGCAACGTGCCCGGAGAGTCGTCATCCCAAGCTTTGGTATACGTGGTCACGAGTTGGCGCGCGGGTTTGCCGCTGATGCAGCGCGACCGGACCGTATCTCGAGACGTGGCTTTGAGTAGTTTGTCGATCACCGGTGGAATCAGATCCGATTCGTGGGTCGTCAGCCACAGGGAGCCGGTCCAGACGCCCGCGGCGCCCATAACCATCGCCGCCGCCATTTGGCGTCCCGAGCCGACACCGCCCGCGGCCAGAACTGGCAACGGTGCCACCGCATCGACGACCTGGGGCAGAAGTACGAAGGAGCCGACCTCGCCCGTGTGGCCACCGGCCTCGTAGCCCGAAGCCACGATGATGTCCACGCCGGCGGCCTGCTGCTTCTTGGCCTGGCGAACACTGCCGCACAGTGCGGCGACCTTGACGCCTTGTTTGTGGGCCAGCTCGATCACATCCTCGGGGGGAGGTCCGAGTGCGTTTGCGATCAGCTTGATCGGATGTCTGAGCGCAACTTCGACATGGGCACGACCACTGGACGCGGACCAACCGAGCAGGCTCTCCGTCGAGTCAACGCCTTCGGGAAGCTCGGGAACACCGTAGCGCGTGAGCAGACCCTCGATGAACTTGCGCTGCGCCTCGGGAATCATCGCCTCGAGGGAGCCCTTGTCGAAGTCGCCGTCCGACTTGCCGATGTATTTGGCAGGAATCACCGTGTCGACGCCGTACGGTTTCCCGTCGACGTTCTTGTCGATCCACTGGAGCTCCGTCTCGAGTTCCTCGGGGCTGTAGGCGACGGCGCCGAGAACGCCGAGACCGCCGGCCTTGCTGACCGCGGCGACCACGTCCCGGCAGTGGCTGAACGCGAAGATCGGAAACTCGATACCGAGTTGTTTACAGATGTCTGATTTCATCGCTTCTTCCTGGCGTGGGTTAGCTACGCGGTTCGTAGAACTGCGCGTACCACTTGCGCAGCTTCATGATGGGGCCATCTCCGTCAGCGAGAATCGGTTTGGACCGAAACACCTTGTTCTCCCAAATGCGTACGTCCTGCAAGAACCCCTCTCGCAGATTCGTGCTGTAGCCGTCGGAGAATGCCTGGGTCTTCTTCTCGCTGCTTTGTTTCTCGATCATCACGCCGAAGCGCAGATCGACCCTGGTCTCGTCCACTGGGGTGTGAGCGTTGACCAGTTTGCTCTTGAGGATGCCCTGCATCTCGGAGATCTGGTATGCGGGACCGTAGTAGGTAGCGGTGAGCTTGAAGCTGTCCTCGCCGCCGCCGACCGGGTACGCGATGCCGTTGTTGATCTGCTGGGCAACATGGCCCTCATACACGTTCTGGAACTCGGTGATGTGAGTTCCGTGAACGGGGATGAAGTGGGCTTTGTCGGCGACGTTTTCGGCGATTGCCTCGGGGTGAGTTTTGACCTCGAGGATGCTGTGATCCCATTTGGTCCAGCCGTCGTCAGCGCACGCGTCGATGACGGGAATCTCCCAGTCGGGCTCGCCCTTTTCCGGATCGTGCCAGACGAAGATCATCTGGTTGCGCTCGCGCACGGGCCAGCACTCCATCTTGGCCTTGGGCGGAATCTTCTTGGCGTAGGGAACGTCGGTGCACTCGCCCGCGCCGTTGAACTTCCACGCGTGGAACGGGCACTTGATGTCTTCGCCCTCGACCTTACCGCCGAAACCAAGGTGGGCGCCCAGGTGAGGACAGAACGCGTCCAGCACTTTGGGCTCGCCGCTCTCGGTGCGAAACAGGACCAGGTCCTGACCGAAGTAGCGCAGCGGTTTCACATCGCCCGGGGCGAGCTCTTCACTGAACGCGATGACGAACCAACCGCGGGCGAAGCCCTTTAGATCAGACTGCGTTGTGGTAGGCATCGTGGGCCTCCTGCCAATACCAGTCCGGGTAGAATTGGCGGCCCCACTTGCGTAGTGCCATGAACGGGCCGTCGCCATCACACAGCACGGGGCGCTCGAAGAAGACCTTGTTCTCCCAAACCGGAGCGTCCTGGCCTAGCTGGCGGCTAATCTCGGCGACGAACGCCTTGCCCACGCCGCTGGTGACACCCTTGCCGCCGAACTTCTTGATGGTGAACGTGAACTGAACGTGCACGTTCTCCTCATCGATGGGCGTGACGTTACCGAGCAGGAACGTCTCGACGATTCCCGTGAACCGGTTGGTCGCGAAGCCGAAGCCGTGGGAGTTCGATTCCACCTTGCCTTTCACATCACCCTGGGGCGTGGTCATGGTGGTGGGAGACATCATGAGGAACTGATGGCCGTCGGTTTCGATCTCCGACGCTGGCATGTTCTGCGTGCCGTGCAGATATTTGAAGTGGGCGCAGTCGACGATGTTCTCCGCCATCTCCTGGTTGTGAGTGCGCAGGGTCCACTCGCGGCGGGCCGGCGGCGACCATTCATCGGCGTTTTCGTTGAACTCCTTGAGCGCGGGGATTTCCCACGCCGGAGGGTTCTTGTCGATGTCGTGCCACACCATGATCAAGTTGTTGACCTCGCGGATGGGCCAGCATTCCATCTTGGCCTTGGGCGGGATCTTCTTGGCGTAGGGCACCTCGGTGCACTCGCCATCGCCGTTGAACTTCCAGGCGTGGAACGGGCACTTGAGGTCTTCGCCCTCGACTTTGCCGCCGTGACCAAGATGCGCGCCCAGGTGCGGGCAGAACGCATCAAGTACGCTCAGCTTGCCGCTCTCGCTGCGAAACATCACCAGGTCCTGGCCGAAGTAGCGCAGTGGCTTTACGTCGCCGGGCTTGATCGCGTCGCTCCAGCCGATCTGGAACCAGCCAGTGGGATAGCGCGGGAATGGGAAGCGGGGTCGCGAACCATCTAGGCGCCCCTGGTGCATTGGAAGATGCGTTTTGCTCACTCGATAGTCTCCTGCGTCCGGTAGAACACGTTCTATGGCACGAAAGTAGAACACGTTCTATTCGATAGCAACTCGAATTTCGTCACGGATCGGAAAAACTTCCGACACGAGCGTGTCAGGGGCTAAGCGGCGGCAACCAATCGGGAATTCCGATCCCCGCTGGCGCGCAGGTTGTGCGCGTTTTCCGCGTTTTCCACGCGCCGCAGCGGTCTGGCTTACTCGCTAGCTTTGCACTTGTCGCATCTGGCTTTGGCCGCCGTGCACGACTTGTTCGCTGCTTCGCACCTGCCTCTGGCCCAATCGTCGTCGGGTAGCTTCTCCCGGGCGATACGGCAGATGCGATCGGCGTTGTTGCATATGGACGTGGTGATGCGACAAACGTCGCTACACGTGGAGGCGCGCGGCTGCGGCCGAACCTGAGGCTGGCGGCCGGGATCGACGGCGGTGGTCTTGGTTCCGGCGTCAGTGGTTCCAGTCTCTGTGACGTGGGGCTGGATACCCAGGCTTTGGCTCAAGGAGTTGTTCTGCGCCTCGAGCTGCCTGATCTGCTCCGCCGGCGATTGGGTCTTTACAGCCGCGCCGCGTTTGCTGGCACCGCCGCAGGACATCGCGCCGATGAGGAACACGGCGAGTATGACCGCAGAGGCTCTCATGCCTCGGAATATAGCTCGTGTTCGCCGGGCGCGCCCGCTCGCCCGGGGACAAAAACGGCCGGTCGCTAACTCAGGCTGACAGTGTGTAAAGAATCCGTGGTTGGTGCGTTACTAGCCGATGTACCCACACTAGAGCAGTTTGATCGTGGCTCCGTCGGCGTGGAAGAGCATGTTGTAGCCGAGGATCTTCTTGGGTGAAGGGTCGGCGATGAGGCGTTTCATCGACGTGTCGATGCATTTCTTCTCGTCTTTGGTGACGGCGCCTTTGCCTGAGTAGTACGTGGCTTTGACTTTTCCGTCGCGCTTTCCGTAGAGCACGCTCACGCCGAAGCGTACATTCGCGGTGCGGCGCTCGCTGGTGAAGCACGGGGTGAGCAGCTCGGCGATCTGATCGGTGGACGACCTGGGGTCGATGGTGATCGGACCCGTCGACGGTTTCGCCACCGGAGGAACCGCCTTGCTGGTGACCTCGGTGGTCGCAGCAGCCGTCTTCGTGGTGACAGCCGGGGAGGTCTTTTGCTGTTCGCCCGCGCTGTGTTTCGTCACGGCTGTCTTGGCATCATCGACCGAGTTTTTCTGTGCCGCCGTGGTCGTCGCACTCGGGTTGCCTTGCATCAAGAAGAACGCGACCGACGCGATGGCTGCGCCTGCGCCCGCCCAGACCAGGGGAGTGATCTTCGACTTGGGTTTGATGTAGACCCGCGGCTCGAACTCGGCTTCGTCATTCTTTGGTAGCGTTGATACCTGGGCGGTGCGGGTGTCCGTTTCTCCACTCGCCGTGCTCGCTCGCCCGCTGTCGATGGCGGCGGGGTTGGTGCTCGCACGACCTTTGGTTACGCGATCCATCATCACCCGCTGCATGTCGACCACGCGGGTCGGCGATTCGTCACCGAGGAATGTCGGCGCGCGACCGCTGGGCGCGCGACCGCTAGATGTGCCGGGGAGGAATGCGACCGGTGACTCCTTTTCGACGAACTGTTCGAGGCGCACCCGGAGTTGGCGCAGGTTCTCCCAACGCTCTTCGGGGAACGGTCCCATTGCGCGCATGAGCACCTGACGCAATCCGCCGGGCACTGTCGGGAAGTAGTTCACGCCGGAGCCGAACTCGACCTTGCTGATTCGGGACACGCGGCGGCCGCTGGCTTCGGCCCCGAACGGGTGGCGGCCCGTCAGGCGCTCGAACAACAGCACGCCGACCGAGAACACCAGGGATCGTTCGTCGACCATCTCGCCGCGAATCTGCTCCGGAGACGCGTACGAGAGATCTCCTTTGATCTCCGACTGGCGCAGTAGCTTGAGGAAGGACACGGTCGCCACGGAGACGACGTTGGCCTGCTCACCGCGGTCCAGGGCGTCGAGGATCGTCAGCACGTGACGGACGACCGCCACGGGATCGTCGGGATCTCCCTTGTGTGGCATCGCTTTCGCGAGGCTCCAGAATCGTTCCGCCAGTTTCATCGTTGGTTTTTTCGCCGCCTGGGACATCACGTACCTCCGGGCGACAGAGAAGCAACAATCGCGCCCGCTCCCGTCGATCTATGTGGTGGAAATCAGGGAGCGGGCGCGGTGAGAAACGGGGGGATTTACCTCAGTGCCCGTGGCAAAAGACCCATGCTCTGGGGAAGAGTCTGTGCGAGCTGGACAGGCGGGGGTAGATGCTCGCTTATCGGTTGGTTTATGTGAACCTGTCCAGCTCGCACACGCTCAAGGTCTAAACCCGGCGTGGGTAGAAGCGGCGTCGTTGGTCACCGCTTGCTTGGTTTGGTGTATTGCAGCGGGCGTGCCACCAAGGTTCGAAGCGCTTTTCTGCGCGGTTAACCGCGCCGCATTGCGCACGTGGGCGATGACCGGGAAAACCGTAGGGGGGCATCGGCGACACATGGTGAATGTGCCCCCTGCGATATGTGGGTCTCTGTACTGTCCGATTTTCGGAGAGTGCGCAGGCTGTCGTCAGCTGCGAATGACTTCGAGCAATCGCGTGAGCATCTGATACGTGAGCCCCCACACCAGGTGTCCGTCATAGCGCCAGCACGGTAGCGTCCACGACACGGGGCCTTTCTTGTACGGATAAGAGTCATCCAGCACACCTTTAGCGGCGGGTGCTAACGGAAGCCAGAACGCGCTTTGTGCCTCGTGGTTGAGTTCGAGCTCCATCTCTTCGGTTTGCACGAATATGAATGGAGTGATGCTCATGGGCAGAAATTTGCCCTTGGCGACAGCGCGAATGGAGTCGCTGCGCCCGATGAGTCGCGCGCCCGCCTCCAGATCTATGCCGACTTCTTCCCGGGTTTCGCGCGTCGCCGTGGCGATCAGATCGGCGTCGGACTCTTCTTCGCGGCCGCCGGGGAAGGACACATGCCCCGACCAGCGATCTCCTTTTCGGGCGGAGCGGTGCATGAGCAACACCTCCGGAGACTCCTGCCGATAGCGCAACACCGCGGCGACCGCGGCGCGCTTGGGCGCGAGCAGACGGGAGGTTTGCTTCGCGGGATGGGCCGCGAGTCGCTCCTCTATGCGCGCGAGACTCAGATCCATCCCGACCAGCATAGCTGACTGGACGTGGCTGGCACGTGTGCGCGTTCGTGAACCCTGTTCTGGAAGCGGAGGCAGCGGTTGATTGGTGTCAACGCAGTGTCTGCGGCCCCACGGTTAGCGCCGTGATAGGACGAACTGGTAGCTCGCTGCTTTTCCGCCTTTGTGACTGCGCATTGGCATGATGAGCGATGACCGGATGAATGGGTCGCCCTGGTTGTATGGGTCGCCCTGGAAGTACAGCTGGGTAGTGAGCGAAGCGTAGCCCTTGGCGTGCAGCTTGACGTGGATGTGTGCGGGCCGATAGCGGCGGCCGTTGAGGTAGCGGCCCGGGATGATGGTGGTGATTTGAAACTCGCCTTTGCGCGTCGTGTTCAGCGTGGCCCGGAAACGAAAACCGCGGTTGTCGTAGTCGCCTTTGTGATTTGCTTGCCACACTTCCATCACGGCACCGGCAATCGGCCGGCAGCGCGTGTCCACGACGCGCCCGCTCAGGAACAGCCGGGTGCCCTTCGCCTGCTTGTTGATGAGCACGACTCGGCTGGGCGCGTTGGCCGTGAAGAACGGGCCTTCGATATTGTCTTCGGTAGCCAGGCACGTCTTGGTGGCCAGAGCGTTGCCCGGCTTGCCGGTCGCGGGCGGCGCCACTGGCACGGGGGTTGGCGGATTGTGAGGCGCGGCGGGGGGAGCGGCTGCGGCGCCATTGCATGCCACCCAGAGCGCCGCGGGAGTGCCAACTCCGGCGGCCAGGAATAGGCGGCGTGAGAGATTGCTTGGTTTCGGTGAGTTATCGTTGCTCATGGTGGACTCGTTTCTCCTGTTTGAAGGAGAACGAGCCATGCCCGCGATCGGCGCATGTTTTTTTCGCTCATTCCCATGTTTGTCCCCCGCCGTATTCGCCGCCGCGTCGCCTCGGCTTTGGCGTGGGTTGCGGATTCTTGTTGTCCGGCGGAGTGAGCCGGGGGGTGGGCCCAGGCGGCCCCGTTACGCTGCGGGTCACCGTGTCCGGCGTGGTGGTCGGCCCGTTAGTCGTTTTCGGTTTCGGCGCCGGTGTGGGCGTTGTCCTCGGTGTGCCCATGCGCTTTTGGCCAGCCGCACCGTCGAGCTTGGCGAGGGCAGCACGTGCGTCCTCGATCACGCCACGCAAGGTTGCGCTGTCCCTGGCTCCACGGAGCACACGCTCGAACGCTTTTCGCGCCGCGGCTTTCTTTCCCATGGCCAGGTACGATTCGCCCATGACGAGCGAGGCGCGCGCGACCCTTGGGTGTGACTCGCCGTGGACTTTGCTGTAGACCGAGATCGCGTCGGCGAGCACGTAGACCGCGCGCTTGTGTTCCCCGGCGCGCTGCAGTGCCAGTCCCAGGTTGTACAGGGCGATTCCCCGCTGGCCATGTTTGGTCGCGGTGAATATCGCCAGAGCAAGCTGGAACTGCTTCTTGGCTTCGGCGACCTTGCCCGTGTCGAGTAGGACAAGGCCGATGCTGTTGTGAGTGAGCGCGACTTCGTGGTGCGAGGTGCCGAGCAACTGAGTCTTGATCTTCATTGCCAGGCGGTAGTGGCGTAGCGCGTCCGGGTACTTCTGCTGCAAGCGCAGGATGCCAGCGATGTTGTGGTTGTGACGCGCAATGCGCGGGTGGTTATCGCCGAAGCGTGCCGTGTTGATCGCCATCGCTCGTCGATGAAGCTCCAGCGAACGGTCATAGCGATCGCGCTTGCGGGCGATATGTCCAAGGTTGGTCAGGACCGCGGCAACGGCTGGGTGCTTGTCGCCGAACAGCTCGGTGCGCAACGCCAGCGCGGCGTCCAGCTCCGTCTTCGCTGCGGCGTACTCACCCCGATTGTAAAAAATCAGGCCCAGGCTGGCGTGCAGCTGGGCAAGCAACGGCTTGGGCGCGCCGATTCGAGCCACGGCAGCGCGGGCGTGATTGGCCAGGTGTTCAGCGCGATCGTACCTCGCCGACTCACCTGCGATACGGACCAGCAGTAGCCAGGTGTTTGCGACGGATCGGTCATCTCGAGCTTCCTGCGCCGCCCACAATGCTTGGTACGCGGTCTTCGTTGCTTCCGCGGCCAGGTTGGATCTGACCTGCGCGTCCGCCAGCACGTGTCTTGCCTCGGCGATCGCCGGCTTGTAGCCGATTGCTAGAGCATTCGCGACCGCCCGTGTGGCCATGTCGCTGCCTTTCTTCAACTGGGCGGTCACCAGCAGGGCACGAGCGGTGGCCAGATTACGATGAACCGCGTCGACTCGGTCGGCTTTGTTTGCTGGCGGGGGTGGCACCGTCGCCAGGGAGTCGACATCAGCACAGGCGTTCACGTCCGGCAAGGAGGCGAGGGCGGCGCTGGCGTTGGCAGCTACGCGTTTGTCAGCGCGGCTGAGCTGGGTGGCGATGGCATCGAAACGGTCGCGCTGTCGGCGCAGACAAATCATTCGCGTGTCGAGCAACGCCTCCGATTGGTTTCCGTCTACTCGGGTCGCGTGACAGGTGCTTTCGTGCATGGCCGTCCAGCGCTTGCTCCACTTGGCCAGTTCGCCGGTCACGCTAGTGGAGAGCCTGCCCCGGTAACTCTTGTCGGCTCGCGCGAGCGCCGTTTCGATAGAGTTGGAGCGGGCCTGATTCCACACGGCCTGCATCTCTTGGCCGGATGTGGTGCACAGTTTTGCGGCGTTACCCGAGCGCGAGGTCAGCACGCCAACCGTGATCGCTACTGGAGCGATAACGGCGAGCGCCAGGAGTGACAGGCGGCGTACTCGGCCGCGATCCCTGTTGAGCTCGGCCAGTAGCTCGGTCATGGTGTCGAAGCGATCGCGGGGATCTTTGCTCAGACCACGAACTAGCAGGGCATGCAGCCAGGTTGGCACGGAGCTCCCTCGCGGCTGTTTGACCAGTTCTGCCCGCTCCACGTTGACGCTCAACTCGGCGATACTTGCCCCGGTGAAGGCGCGCTTGCCATAGAGCGCTTCGTACAGGCTGGCACAGAAGCTGAACTGATCTGCCAGCGCGTCCGCCGGAGTTCCCATGAACTGTTCCGGCGCCATGTACGCGGGCGTTCCGATCAGTGAACCAGTCGCTGTGAGCGTGACCGCGAGTCGGTCCTCCGCTGACTCCCCAACCAGGCGTTCCTGCTCGCCGTGTTCCTCGTCGCTGTCGTCGGTGTCCTGCACCGCGTCGCGCGCTAGTCCGAAATCGGTCACACGGACGCGGTCGTCGCTGCCCACCAATACGTTCGCAGGTTTGAAGTCTCGGTGAACCAGGTCGACTGCATGGGCTGCCTGTAGACCGCGCGCGGCTTGGGTGAAGGTGTCGACCACTTCTCGCCAGTCGTGTTCCTGGCTCATCCACTCCTTCAGGGTTTCGCCTTCCACGTACTCCATGGCGAGGAACACCGCGTCGTCAACACTACCTACTTCGTACACGGCGACGACGTTGGGGTGGGACAGGCGTGCCATCGCCTGGGCTTCTCGCAACAGGCGCTCCCTGGTCAGCTCCGTGCGCAGGGGATCGGTGTTGGTGTGCAGTAGCTTGAGCGCAACTTTGCGGTTCAGCTCTCCGTCGAACGCAAGGTAGACCGCACCCATGGCGCCACGGCCGATGAGCCGTAGCACTACGTATCTGCCGAATAGCGAGCCGCGACCGAGCTCCGGTGCGTCCTCTGCTGCCGCCCTGGTCAGCGCGGCCTCGTGTGGCGCATCCGCGGGCTCGGCGTGACCGGTCATGGCCTGGGCCAGGCTGATCACCAGCTCTCTGCAGTCGTCGCAGGTATCTACATGGGCGTCCGCGGACGCCAGGTCGTCCCCGCGTAGCCCGCCATGCACGAACTCGTAAATTACCGTGTCGTCGAGACAGCTCAAGCGTTTGGTAAGTGTAGCGTTGCTCGCTGGTGCTAGCAACGCGGCGCCGCCCGCGCTAACGTAGTCACGGTCTGACATGGCAAAACCTCCGCTTAGTGAAGCCCAGGAAAGCTTGTGCACACGGGCTGAAACCGCCTGGCCCGGGTTTCGAATCGACCGGGACGAGTTCATCACGTACGTGACCGCGCGGCCGGCACTGGTTGCCGATATCGACGCTGTCGAAGACTCTGTGGTCGCCGAGCTGTATTTGTGTTGTGCGGCTAGTCATGGGGTTGAAGCTGCTCACGCTGCGTTTGATCGAAAGTACCTGGGAACCGTAGGCGGAGCCCTCGCGCACATGAAGCTGGATCCATCTACCGTGGACGAAGTAAGGCAACTCGTTCGCCACAAGCTGCTCGTGGCGGAGCCAGGCAAGGCTGCCAAGGTCGACGATTACGCGGGCAAGGGGAAACTGGTCGGCCTGGTCAAGGTCGTTGCTGTACGCACCGCCCTCGACCTGCTGCGCAAGCACAAGCGCGAAGCGCCGGCGGCCTCCTACGATCTCGCTCGACTGCCGACCCCGGAGAAAGATCCGGAGCTTCAGTTCATCAAGGCGTCTTACCGCGTCGAGTTCAGCAACGCCTTCGAGCAAGCGGTTCGCTCTCTGACTAGTCGCGAGCGCAACATGCTGCGCATGCATCAGCTCAACGGTGTCACGCTGGAGCAACTCGCCGAGATGTACGACGTGCACCGGGCGACGGTGGTGCGCTGGCTCGCCAAGGCGCGAGCTAGCATTCTGTCTCAGACCAAAAAGAATCTGCGCACCAAACTCAAGCTGGGGCCCGACGAACTGGACAGCATGATGGAGATGCTGCAAAGCCGGTTCGACGTCAGTGTTGAACGCATCATGCAAACGCTTGGCTAAACGCTAGAGCGCTGAAACGGTCGTCTTGACCCGTCGGTTGAGTTTGACCCGGTTAGCCACGGTCCAACGATTCTTGATCTTCACCACGGTGACGATTTCAGTGAAACTGGAGTAGTTCCAGCCGACGAACATCGTTACTACGGCGCTCTGCAATCCGCTCTTGTTGGGTATGTTGGTGGTGATCGACTTGATGCGTCTGATGACCGCGGCACCGGTCTTGCGGTCCTTCGCCGTTTGGGTCGCGTTGGCCCAGGTCACGGTGCGACGAACGCGCGCTTCGTCGGTCATGAACTCGCCGTAGCTACCGCAAGCGGACGCCTGCGAAGCCGAAACCGTGGTGAGCAGCATGGTCGCGGCGAGGGCAGCGGTCAGAATCAGCGAAACGTGTTTGCGTAGGGTCATCGGGCTCTCCTGGTGTTGGGTTCACCTGAAGAACGCCCCCGCTGCCCAACCGGCGCACACTTTCTGCCGGGGTCAGGCTACTTACAGTGAAGTTATCGAAATCGCAGCACTTTTAAGGCGTGTCGCGAAAACCCGGGCCGAAGGTCCGGGGCCGCTAGGTGCTCAACTCGGCGCCAGTACCGACCTGGCAGGTCACGCCGGTGCCGCCAAGACCGCAATACCCGTTGGGATTCTTGGCCAGGTACTGCTGGTGGTACTCCTCGGCGAAGTAGAACGGCGGCGCGTCGATGACCTCGGTGGTGATGTCGCCATACTTGTTCTCGCGAAGGCCAACTTGGAACGCTTCTTTGGAAGCCATCGCGGCCCGCTGCTGTTCGTCGCTGTAGGTGTAGATCCCCGACCGGTACTGGGTCCCGGCGTCGTTGCCCTGGCGCATGCCCTGGGTTGGGTCGTGGCTTTCCCAAAAGATCTTGAGCAGCTGGTCGTAACTGATCTGGTTAGGATCGTAGACAACGCGCACGACCTCGTTGTGACCAGTGCCGCCGCTGCAGACTTCTCGGTAGTTCGGGTTTTCCGTGTGGCCGGCCGCGTAGCCGACTGCCGTGCTGTAGACACCCTCGGCTTGCCAGAACTTGCGCTCGGCTCCCCAGAAGCAACCGAGCCCAAACATGGCGAACTGTTTGCCTTCGAACGCCCCATCCAGGGGATTGCCGTTGACGAAGTGGGTCGCTGGCACCTCCATCGTTTCGGATCGGCCGGGCAGGGCGTCTGCTTTGCTGGGAATCGTTAGTTTCTTTCCGTTTGATCCAATGCCGAACATTCCATCACCTCTTACGCGGGTTTCGAACTGAACAACATGCGCATGCGCCACAGGCTTGTAAACAGGGCGGGCACAATGAACAGAGACAGCAGCGTGGAAAGGGCCAGACCGCCGAGCACGACGCCGCCCACACCGCGGTACAGCTCTGATCCATTGCCGGGAAACAGCACGAGCGGTAGCAGGCCAGCGATCGATGTCAGGGCGCTCATCAAGATCGGCCGGACCCGCCAGTCGACCGCGCTCGCTACCGCATTGGCCAGGTCCATGCCCTCGCGTCGCATACGCGTGAGCGCGCCGTCCACGATCAGAATGGCGTTGTTCACGACAACGCCGATCAGTATCAAGAAGCCGACAGCCGTCAGCATGTCCAGGGATTGTTTGCCGAGGAACTTGTCGACAATGAGCAAGCCGAGCACGCCGCCGGCGCCAGCCAGGGGAATGGTCACCAGAATGGCGATGGGCGCCAGGAAATCCTCGAACAGTGCGGCCAAGAGTAGGAACGAGATGATCACCGCGAGCAGCAACACCCAGCCAAAGCGTTTTTTGGCCTGCTCGAGGCGCCCCGCGCTACCGCTGATGTCGACCCGGATACCCGGTGGGATCTTGCCCGACGCCTGTAGCGGACCGATGACTTCGTTCCGTACCTTGGCGATGGCATCTTCGAGGGCGATGGTGTCGGGTGGTGATACCTGCAAGGTGATAGCGCGGCGACGTTCGATACGCTGGATGATGGTCGGCCCCAGGGTCGACTTGATGGCGGCGATCTTGCCAACCAGAACGACCTCACCGGTGGGAGTTGCCGCCGGCGCTGTTAGCAGTTGGTTCTTGTTCTTGATGCCTTTGGCGCGCAGCACAACATCGCGTTTCGGTTCACCCGCTCGGCCAAGCTCGCCAATGATCGCGCCGTCGATGTACGCATCGATGAGCAGGCCGATTTCCGCGCCGGTCATGCGGTAGCGCTCAGCCTTGTCGCGAATTGGCGTTACCTCGAGCTCTTCTGCGCCGGGATCGAGTCCTGGAATCGGACGCACCTGGGCACCGGGCAACGCTTTGCGCGTCATGCCGAACAGCATGCCGCCCAGGCGGCCGAGAGTCTTCAGATTGGGTCCCGAGATTTCGATTTCGATGGATCGTCCGCCACCAAGGCGCCGGCCAAACAGACTTCCCTGGCTGGCGAAACCGAACACGTCGGGTTCCTGCATGATCGTTTTGCGCAACAGCTTTGCGATGCCTCCGACCTTGTCCGGGTTCACCGCCGCGCCACCCATAAACGCCTGGTCGGGGCCGCCAACGTAGAAGGACCGGCGGATGGACGGCACTCCACCGACCTCCTTGCGCGTGTGCTTCAACATGACCTTCTGGATTCGCACGCCGATACGGCGCATCTCTTCGACGCTGTATCCCGGTGGCGGGATGAGCACTCCGAACACGATGTTGCGTTTCCCCTTAGGCAGGTACTCCATACTTGGCACCAGGGTAAGGCCGATGAACGACGCAGCGCCGATACCTACCAGGGACAAGCCGACCGCGCGCAGCGGCGACCGAGCGATCCAAAACACGCCCTTACCAACCAGGCGGTGCTTCGTCGGGTCGTCGTCTTCCGCGTCGTCTCCATCCTTGGGCGCTTTGGTTCGCAGCAGTCGTGCCGACAGGCTGGGAATCACCAGCACGGAAACGATCAGCGATACGAACACTGCCGCGGCCACCGCCACGGCGATATCTCGCAGGAGCTCGCCGACTTCGTTCTGCCAGGTAATGATCGGGATGAACACGACCGCGGTCGTCAGGGTCGAGGCCAGGATCGCGCCCCAGACCTCTCGGGCACCCATTAGGGCAGCGCGCGCCACGTTGGTTTCCTTGCGTCGCCACGTGTCGATGTTCTCAAGCACGACGATGGAGTTGTCCACGACCATACCGACGGCGAACGCCATACCAGCCAGGGACACGATGTTGATGGTTCGGCCCATCAGCGACATGACCAGGGTCGTGCCGATGATGCTGACCGGGATCGATAGCGCGACCACCGCCGAAGCGCCGATGCTGCGTAGGAATACGAGCAGCACCAGGATGGCCAGGATGCCGCCGATGATCAGGTTGTTGCGTACTAGTTTGAGGGCACCTTCGATGTAGTCGACCTGGTCCGAGACGATGCGCATCTCCAGACCTTCGGGCGCCAGGTGAGACTGCTGGAGCTCTTCGGTGCGCTTGCGGATCTTCTTGGTGACCTCGAGGACGTTGGAGCCCGCCTCGCGAAACAGCAGCAGCGCCATGGACGGCGAGCCGTCCACGAACCCGACGGAGTCGGCCTTGCGCAGACCGAAGCGGACCTTGGCGACCTGGCCCAGCAATACGGGTGTGTCGTCCTTGGAGACTTTGAGCACGATGCGTTCGAGCTCTTTGGGGTCTTTGGGGGCAACGGCCGTGCGCACGGTGAAGCGTCGCTTGCCCAGGGGGATGTCGCCGGCGGAGACGTCCACCAGGTTTGCGCGAATGGAAGCGGCGAGTTTGGAAACCGTCACGCCCCGCGACGCCAGCGCTGCAGGATCGAAGTCGACATGCACCTCTTGCTCGCGACCGCCGATGAGCCGAATGTTGGCGACGCCCTTGATCCGCTCCAGGCGGGACACGATCACTTCGTCGACCCAGGTGCGGTACTCGGCGACTTCGCGGCCTGGCGGCACGCTTTGAATGATCAGCACGGCCAGGGGGGGGCCCGTGGAGCTCGCCGTCGAGATGACCGGCTGGCGCGCGGTGAGTGGATAGTTGGGAACCTGGGACAGCAGGTTGGAAACGCGAACCAGCGCTTCGTCGATGGACGAGCCGACGCGCATCTCCAGAGTGATCGAGCCCGAGTTGCGACTCGCCTGAGAGGTCATCTTCTCCAGGCCGGTCAGCTTCTTGAGCGCCTTCTCCTGCTTTTCGAGGATCTCGGCTTCGATCTCTTTGGGCGTGGCCCCGGGCCAGACCGTGTTGACGCTGATGATCGGCGAGCTGACGTCAGGCGTTAGCTGGATCGGGATGCCGGCGATAGACAGGAAGCCGAACAGGACGACGAGGATGACGCCGACCATGACGGATACAGGGCGCGAAATGCACCACGCGATCGCACCGCCTTCGTTACCTCCGGCCGCGCTTCCGCCTGCACCGGCGCCGCCCGCCGCGCTCAAAGCGTCACTTCACAATCCTGAGCGGCTGCCCAGGGCGAAGTCGCTGATTGCCGTGGGTGACGACTTTGTCACCGACCGCGAGGCCTTTACCTTTGACCAGCGCGACTTTGCCGGTCGTTGCAATGATGGTGACCTGAATTGGCACGCCCTTGCCGGCGACCTCTTTAATCACGCGCACTGACACCGGGCCACGCACGAGGGCGTCGGTGGGCACGGTCACGCCCTTGCCGGTGAGGTCGACAGCGAACTCGACGCTGACCGTTGTACCGGACATCAACCATCCCGCCGCCGCGTCTGGGGTCAGGCGGATGCGCATGCCACGGGTCGACTGGTCCAGCGCCGGGACGATGCCAGCGATTGATGCCTTGACGTCGGGCGCGCCTTTGAGCACGGCCTTGTCGCCGACCTTGAGGCGTCGACCCAGCTCCGGTGCAATGTCGACGAACACCTCGAGTTGGCTGAGGGAGATGATGTCGATGATCGCCTGCCCCGTGTTGACCCAGCTGCCCGGGTTGATGTGGCGGGCGCGCACGATGCCATCGAACGGCGCTTTGATCACGTGCTGCCAGTAGGCAGTTTGGGCCTGGCGAGTCTCGGCGCGTTGAGCGGCCAGCTGTGCGCTGAGCGATTTGACGTCGAGCTCGAACTTCTCGCGCTCGGGCGCGCTGAACGCCGACGACTTCATGGCGTTCAGCCGTTTGAGTTGGCGTTTCGCCTGAGCGAGCTCGGCGACGAAGCGCGACTCTTTGGCCTTGGCCGCCGCGACCAGGGAGCCGACCTTGGTCGGGTCTAGTTTGATCAGGATCTGGTTCTTCTTGACCTTGTCGCCTACGCGCACCTCGAGCATGCGCAAATGGCCGGGCACCGCTGGCGCCAGACTGGCCGAGAGAGCCGATTTGATCTGGCCCAGAAACGCCCAGCGATCGGTGAGGGTGCTCGCTCCGACCGGCGCCACCTTGACCAGGGCCGGGCGCGGACCGCCGCGTTTGCCCTTCGGGCCCTTCTTGGAGTCCGACTTGCCCTCAGACGATGAACAGCCAAGAGACGAGCAACCGAGCGTGAGCGCGGCAGCTGAGAGGACGTATAGGAGCTTTACCGGGCCAGACACAGCGACAGGCGCACCTTACCCCGAATCATCAGGGGAGAGTAGGGCAGTTTCAGCCCGGTCTGTTATGTTCTGCGCCCGTGGAGGGATGGCTCTATATAGCTGCTTGCGTATTTATCCCGGCGACCTGGGGTGTTGCCAGCGCGTGGATCTTTTCGCGCATCGATGCGCGTCGCTCCAAATCGAAAGACGAGCAGCCCAAGCCGCCCGTCGACTACATGATCTGACCAGCGAATTTCTGATCGATGGACTTCAGCATAATCGTCGACGGCCACAGTGTCTGGTTACCTGCGGTGGCGCTGCTCGGCCTGGTGGTCGGACTCATCGCAGGTATGTTCGGCGTCGGTGGTGGCTTTCTGCTGGTGCCGTTGCTCAACGTGGTGCTCGGTGTGCCCTGGCCGATCGCGGTTGGCGCCGGCTTGTGTCAGACCATCGCCACGGCACTCGGTGCGTTGTTGCGCTACCGCGCTATGGGGCACGCAGAGTCCCGCTTCGACATCATGTTACTCGGCGGCAGCTTTCTCGGCGTCGACGCGGGCGCGCGCATGCTGGAGTATCTCAAAACGGCTTCGTCGTTCGATATCGGTGGCCGGTCGATCACCGCGGTAAACCTGATCTTGCCCATCGGCTATACGTTGCTGTTTGCGATCACAGCGGCGCTGCTCTGGTTCAAGCCATCCCCCCGCGATGACGCGCCGACGAAACCAGGTCCGCTGGCGAGGCTTCGCATACCGCCACTCACTAACTTACCTGTGGCCGGTCTTTCCGGCGTCTCGGGATTGGTCGTTGCAACGGTTGGATTCGGCAACGGTGTCCTCGCCGGTCTGCTCGGCATCGGTGGCGGGATTACGCTGATTCCGATCATGCTTTACGGATTCGGTTTCGACATCAAGAAGACGGCCGGGACCGGCATCGTCGTCGTTCTCGTCGTGGCTCTGGTCGGCACCGTGCAACATGCCAGGCTAGGCAACGTGCACCTTGGCCTGGCGATGACGCTAATGGTCGGTTCGGCGTTGGCTGCCCAGGTCGGCGCGTCACTCACGCGTACATTGCAACCGTCGACCATGCGCAAGTCGCTAGCGATCGTCCTGGCGATCACCCTCGTGGGGATCCTCGGAAAGCCGTTTCTGCAGTGATGCCCATCTGGCAACGGACGTATCTGGCCGCGTGCGCTGCGATGGTCGGGTTCAGCCTCGCCTACACCATGAGTGACTACGGTCGCTGGCCGCGGTTTACCTATTTTCCGTACGAACGCGAGTGGCGGCTGTTGTCATCGCCGCCCGGTCCGGTGCCCATGAACTACGTCGGCACGTTCTTGTGGGGACTCGGCGGTGCGGTTTTCGCCGCCGCGCTGGTCTGGTTCGGCTGTCGTTTGTTGCGCAAGCAGCTGACGAACCGCGCGCTTCACCTGGCGGGCGGTTGGGCCCTGCTCAGTTTTGCCTACGCCTGTGCGTACTTCTTATGGAACCTGTGGCCGTTCTAAGCTGCAGCTCGGCCTACTGAAACAGCAACGAGAGCTTCAGTAGCGCCACTTCCTGGGTGCGGGCGTGCGCCAGGCCCCGGAAGGTCAAGCTTGGCCGGCTGCGTGCTGCGTCGGTCGCCCGGGTATAGACCGCAATGATCGTGTTTCCCGGTTTGAACTCCCAGCGCCACAGCAGGTTTACGTTGAGCGAGTTGAACGAGAAGTTATTGTCTTCGATGAGCCCGTTGTCGGAGCTGTTCGGAAAAATCTCCACGCGGCGCAGGTAAGGCTCGGAGCCGAGCACATTGTCGATGGTGTGTGCGTCGTGATAGCGACCTCGCGCGGCGAACATTTGTGCGTATGCCTCGATGGACATTACCGGCGACATCGCCCAGGTCGCGCGAGTCGTCAGGGACAGCGTGCTCGAATCGAGCCGACTGAATAAGTAGCTTCGCCGTTGCGACAGCAGGGAGCAAGCCCGGCCACTCGCGTCTGTGCATGAGTAGAAGCGTAGGTCGTCGTTGGTCGATGAGTAGCCCAGGTTCACCGACAGCTGGAGCCGCTTGGTCGTTCGCAAGTTCAACGCTGCGCTGGCGGACATGATCCACATCTCGTCGTTGGTGGCTCGCTTGATCGCTCCGTTGGCGCTGGCTATGAGTTGTTTGCGCGAGTCCGTGCCGACGCTCATCTCAGCTTCGACGACGCTCACCCGCTCGTAGAGGGCCCCGTCAGAGGTCTCCCGGGGCGTGAAGGTCTTTGGCGCGCGCGTCCTGAGGGTGACGGACTGGGTCCAGAAGTTATGGAATAGGCCTGACAGCTTGAGCTCGGTGTAGCCGTCCCTGCGCACACCATCGAATCCGTAACGCACCAGCGTATTGACGTCGACGTTAAGGGTTTGAAACATCCACAGCGGTTTCTGCCGTCGGTAGGCCAGGTTGAGATAGCCACGGTGGTAGTTCCATTCGGTCTCGAATCCCACGTCGTTGACGTCGAAGCGCGGACTGCGAAACGAATAGTTGGTGAAGAAGCGCCAGGTGCCGCCTGCTTTTGCCCCGCCCATCTCACCGCCGTAGCCGAAGTCACCTGGAGCTTGCAGGCTTCCGTCTGCGCGACTCAACTGAGTGCACGTCGCGGCGGCACATGGATTGCCATCGGCGTCGCTGGCTTCGTAGTAGGTCGGTCCGCCCACTCGTTGAGTCGCGGCGAACTGAAAGTACATGCGGAACATGCCGTCGCTACGCACCCAGCGGCCATCGATACTCTCGGCGTAGGCATCGTGGTTGCGTGACGCCCGGTCGACCTGGCCGCTCCGCGTGAGTCCGGTGCCCATGAAGCCCAGATACGAAGAACCACCGAAGGAGTACTTGGCGCGCGCCGCCGCGTAGTTGCGGTGCGGTGTTGGCTCGATGGTCTCGTCCGCGCCGTCTTCAGTGCGCACGTCCAGGGTTTCGGGCCCGGTGACCGCGTTGAGCAAGGCGATGGTTAGCTTACGGCTGAGCTTGCCTGTCACCCGCGCTGCTGCCCAGATGGGCACGGCAAGCGGTGTGTCCTGAACAGTGGCGCTGTCGCCGGACGCTGTGGTGACGCTGCTGCCCTCACTCAGCCCGCTCGGCCGCTCGCCGATGCGCCGTGAATAGAACATCTTGACGTCGGTGTTGAACAGGTCTGAGTTTTCGACGAAGAACGGCCGTCGCTCCGGTAACCGCACCTCGAACGTACTCAGGTTGAGAAAACGCGGGTCGGCTTCGACCTGGCCAAAGTCCGGGAGCACGGTAGTGTCGACGATGAGGTTCGGCGTGATGCCGTACTTGAAGTTGACGCCGCCGGCGATCGCCGGGGTTCGCGACGCGTTGTCGCCGATGCCGAGACCGCCACCGCCTGGCAACACGCTCTTGATCCGAGTAACCGCGAACGGGCGCAACTCGAACGTTCGTGGCGGCTCGACGCCCTGCACCCCGGTGATGTGCCCCGCTCGAGACAGTACGCCCGCCTCGATGCGCGGGATGCGCACCCATTGCATCGTTTCTTTGGTCCGGGTGACGTAGCGGGTGACGTTGATGCCCCAGGTCTGTTTGCTTCGGTTGCTGAAGCGCAGAATCGCGTATGGGATCTTCAGTTCCGCTGACCATCCGTGAGCGTGCACCGACGCTTTGCCGTACCAGACGCCGTTCCAACTGCTGTTGAGCCGATTGTCGTCGTGCATCTGGCCGTCGGCCAACACGCCGGCGGCGTTGATCCAAAACTGGTAGCCGCTGTCGTGGTCGTGGCGCGTGTCCAGCACGATGGTGAACGCGTCCGAATCGACCCGGTTGTCGCGGCGCGCCGTTCGCGCGATGATCTTGTTGGGCGTGTTGTCGAATGCGGTGATGCCGATGTACAGGGCCTCGCTGTCGTAGAGCAACTTGAGCTCGGTGCGCATCGATGGCTTCGCGCCGTCGGTTGGGAACGATTGGCTGAACCGATCGTCGCCGGGCGCATTCGCCCAGGCCGCCTCGGTGAGCTTGCCGTCGATGGTCGGCGCCGTCTTGGTGCGTTTTGCACCGATGGTCTTGTGCATGCCCTCGCCAGCGACTCCGGCGAACGCAGGGCTGGCTAGCGTTAACACCAGCAGCGCAACTGCGAACCACGCCGAGATGAAGCCGGCGGTACTGCGCCGCGGCACTACAGTTTTAGCGTCAGCGAACTGAGCAGCCGCGTGTCCAACCGCCGCACGGTCACCGGCGGATTGCGATCGTAGGCGATGATGAACGAGTTGGACAGGGTCACGCGTTTGGTCAGGGACACGTTGATGGTCGAGTCGCTGAGTAGCCGGACGTCCGATGGGTCCGTGAGCCGTGGCTGGACGAACAGGGTCTCCACCAGCGCGACTCGGTCGTCGAGGTTGAAACTGCCCATGAGATACGACGAGCCACGGTGGTCTTTGTGGATCTCCCCGGAGTCCGACAGGGGCACGCCCATCTCGTCGTTGGTCGTCGACAGCTTCTCGTACTCGAACATGTACGCCACGCCCCACGCGAGGCTCAGCTGCTTCCTGTCTATGACCCGGATGCTCGGCCCGGCACCCACGAGGGTGCGGATATTCAGGCGCTTGAACTTGTCGAACGCGTGCTGAACGAATGCTTCTGGGGTGAGCCAACTGTTTGCCTTGTACCGGTACCGGAGATGTTCGTGGGTGCGAAAGATAATGTCCGCACCACCGCTGCGTGCAAACGACACATTGCCGAATCCTAGTAACAGGTGCTTTCCGGCCTTGAACGTGGTGATGGGCGAAACGGAGATGAACAAGATATCTGCGTTGCCGGTGAACCATTTGACGGAGCCCGTGACGGCGAACGAGAAGCCCGGTTTGGTCTTGCTCGACATGGCGGACTGCACGTTGACGATTTGTGCGTGCGCGCTCGGCGCTGCCAACAACCCGCTGACAACGATTGTGGCGGCCACTACCAGTGCTGATTTCGACACCATGCCCCTATCTAAACATAGACAGGGGCTCGGCGCAGGTTACTGGCTAAGCATAGACGAGCAGTGCAGGGCTACTGGTCGCTACCGTGACAGCGGGCGCATTTGTGCCCGGTCAGCTTGAACGCCGTGGCGCCGTTGTGGCAGCCCATGCACGTCTTTTTCTGAGGTGTGCCCACATCCCGCAGGACCACGCTGTTGAGAATCGACGAATGGCATTGCTGGCATGCGAGGGGCTGCCCCCGCTTGCCGGCGAGGGGCCGGGTTTTGTGAGCTGCGTGGCGGAACTTGCTGCGCACCGACCAACGTGCGGTGTGGCGCTTCAGCTGGTGCTTTCGCATGAGCTCGAGGGAGTGGCACGCCTTGCAATTGTTCAGCGCCGGTTTGGCCGATCCCTTAACCGTCGCAACTCGCGCGTGGCAGCCGGCCCCGGTGCAGCTCGCGTGGTCCCGGGGTGGGCGCAGCTCTCGCTTACCAGAAGCGAGTTGGTGGCAGCGCGCGCAGTTCGCTTTCATACGCGGCTTTGCCCCGGTCAGGTGTGCCTTGTGGGAAAAGTGCGCGCCGAATTCCGTTTCCGCGGGGGCGCCGACGTCCCGGTGCAGGCGGCGCCATGGTTGACGGGCGATGTGGCAGGCGCCGCAGATCTTCGGCTGCAGACTCTTGAATTCGGCCCGGTGGCAACCGCTGTTGGAGCACGGCGCGTGATTGCGCGCGGCCCCCAGGGGGGTGCCGTTCCCCGTAAGCGTGTGGCACGTGGCGCAGGAGCCCAGGTTGCCCCGGCGTTTGTGCGCCTTGTGAGAGAAGCGCACTAGCTTGGTTGCGTGGCGATGGATTCGATTGCCGCCAGAGAAGTGGCATTGGCGGCATTTGGCAGCCGTCATGGAGAACGCCTTCTTTCCGTTGTGGCACCCAGCGCAGTCCAACTTACGCGGCCGACGCGGCTTGTTGTTGAGGGACAGCATCACGCCCCGGTGGCAGCTGGCGCAGGACGCTTTCGACCGCGAGTCGTGGCGCGCGTGTGAGAATCCCTTACCGACCGGATAGACGCCGGTGGTCACCGCTAGATCCGCCGTGCGCTTTGGCAGCGGCAACGTGACTGGCGGTGGTTTGATACCGGATTTTGTGAGCGCGGACAGTGCCGTCGGCGCATGGCATGTCGTGCACACACGTAGCCGCTTTGCATCGAGCTTGACGTACGCACGTCCCTTACGTGGCTTGCGTGGTCGTTTGCCGTGGCACTTGCCAAAGCACGTGCGATGCCCGCGTACCGCGGTGGGACGGTTGACGTCGTGGCAGGTTACACAGGTGAGCACGCCGGCTTTGGCTGTCGCCAACGCCCTCGCGTGTTTCGAGTGGTCGAAACCACTGGCGGCCGTCGCTGGTTTCGCCGTCTGCGCGGAGCCGGTCGACGACACCAGAAGGAACGCTCCGAGCAACGAGGCCAGGGCGGCGACGGCGATTGCGGCGCGTGTCAAAACGAGCCTTCCATCATCAGCCGTAGGGATTTGATCCCTCGGAGCTCCGGGGCTTCGACGTTTGGTGCGAACGCTGTGTCGTATTCAGCACGCAGACGTAGCCGTTTGTCGACGTAGCCGAAGATGCTAAAGCGCCCGCCGAAGTGGCGCTCGACACCGCCGACGAACTCGCTCTCGAATGGTGACGATGGTCGGTACGAACGTTGATAGAGCTCGGAGGTAGCACTGAACGAACCCGTTGCTCGACTGAAGCGCACGGTGACTCCACCTTCGTAGAACGAGCGCTCGCCAAGGTAACCGCTGTGGTCGGGCAGATCGTCAGGTCCGTCCGTGACCGAGGTGATCATCGCTTTTTCACGACTGAACTGGCGCACCAGCAAGGACGCGCCGATGGCTACCGCGCGTCGAATCCTGGCTTCGAAGGCGCCGCCGATGTCGACGTAGTTGGCGGAGAACGCGCTGGGTTGGTCGATTTGTGAATCTCGCGTCTCGATCGCCGCGCCCGCCCGGAACAACAGGTCGAAGTTCTTGAGCCAGACCGTACCGGCCCGCAGGTTCAAGTACAGCCTGGGTAGTGGTTTACCCAGACTGAGCCAGCGCCGCGAGTCGGTGGTGTCGTGTTCCGGATCCTGAACGATCATGTCGTAGGTCCAGTCGTCCGCCGAGCGATTCTCGATGTCGAATTTGATTGTGCTCGTCTTCGACACTCGGGCGCGGAGCTGCAAACGCTGGCGGGCGAAATTGTTACCCAGGATGCGGAACGACAGCCCCATCAGAACTTCTTTGCTCCAGCGGAATGTGATGCCGCCGTCGAAGTGCACTGTGTCGTCGTAGAGGAACGTGCTGCCGTCGATGACCAATGGCACTTCTTTTAGCTGGAACATGTCGATGCGCAGCTTGTTGCCGGCGATCAAACCACCGTTCTCGATGAACTCGCTCTGGTCGAACGTGTACAAAGAGACGCGCCGTCCGCCGAAGAAGCTCACGGTCGCGGCGGCATTCTGCCAGCCGACGGACACGCCGTCGAAGTGCGCGACAGCCGGACCGTAGCGGTATTGCCTGCCTGCTTTGAGGAACAGTGGCTTGAGCAGCTTGTGTTTGAACATGCCGTCGACCTCGGCGTATCCGCTGCGTACCAGGACATTGCGCTCGCCCAGGCTGTCGTAGACGCTGGGCACGCCGGAGCTCGGCCGGTTCGTCTTCTTGTCGAAGCGAAACTGCGACGCAAAATAGCTGTTCAGGCTGGGCGCACCCAGGCCTTTGGTCCCGATGACCGCGTCGCCGAATCCGTAGATGCGTAGCTGGGCGTAGTTGTCCGTGCGATCGAGGGTGGCGCCGCTGCGCAGCGGCTGGCCGCTGGGTTGTGCGCCATCGAGGCCGAACCCCAGGTTCATGCGGAAGATCACCTTGTCCCGCAGGCTCGGCGCTTTGTTCTTGATGTCGGCGAGGCCGAGAGAGAAGTCTGGCTTGGGCAGTGTGGAGCCCACCGCGACTGGCGCTGGTTTGGTCGAGGGCTTTGCCGTGCCTGCGGTCTTGGCGTCGGCATCGGTGTCGACTGCGGCGGCTGTTACCCAGGTGATCGGCCGCATGCGTAGCGAGCGCACTGGTCGATACAGGGACCACGGCAGCTCCAGGTCGATGCTGGCACGCTCGGTGGGGGTATCGTCAGCTCTCGCCAGTCCAGATAGCGAGCTGATTGTCACAGCGAGAACGATGACCGTCAGTTGTTTCACGGCCGGCGCACCCGATGGCAACGGGAACAGTCTCGGGCGACCGTATGGCAGGTGATGCACGGCCGCATGTTGAACGCGGCCTGGGCGCCGTGACCGCCCATGCGCCAGCTTGTGAGCGGCATGTGGGAACGCGGCGGTTTTGAGTGGCAGCTGGTGCAGAAATCGCCGGCGTGACAGGTGGCGCACACATCCGCTCGGGTGGCCGCTGCCGGGCCGTGTTCGAACTCGCGCCACGTGACCACGTGGTTCTTCGGTCGCATGACCTGGTGGCAGTCGTCGCAGCTCGAGCGTTTCGAACCCGACATGAACGTGTGGCATTTTGCGCAGCGAGCGCTGTCCTTGCGGGCATCGGTGGCGTGGTCTTTGCGGAAAGCGATGGTGTGGTCGATCGGGCGGTCCGGCGTGGGTAGATGACTTCGTGGTGCGATGCTGCCGATGGTTCGCGCGCGGGTGGTGTGGCAGGTCTCGCACACGCGCATGCGCCGAGACTGAGGCACGCGCGTTTCATCGTCGTGACAGCCGACGCAGGTCGCCGTCGCCGGTGCCGAGTGCTTGGCGGTCTGGCGCACGCGCTTGGTATTCTTGTGACACGTCGTGCACAGCACGATTTTTCCGCGCCTGTCGGTGCGATGGCGCTTGTGGGCAAAGCGCAGATCACCTCGGATCAGCGTGCGCAGCCGTGTCGGCTTCTTGGTCTTTGGCGAGTGACAGGCGGCGCAATCGCGCAGTGAGGGCGCCCTGGTCGGTGCGGCTTCACGAGCATGGCAGCGAGCGCAGACCTTGTGACCCGGGCGCGTCAACCCTCTGTCCCCGAGTTTGTGACAGTCGGTGCAGCTTACGTGGAAGCCGACGCGCTTCTCCATTAGGGCGTAGTCCAGGTGCTTGGCGTGGGAGAAATTCGACGCCATAGCCCGCGGGCCCTTGATCGGCGGATACGGCGCCGGCGAAGTCACGCCGCCCAGCGCGACGCCCACCGCGCTGTGACACATCTTGCAGAAGTCCCCCGGCGGCTTCAGAAACTCGGCCTTGTGGCACTGGTTGCGATCGCAGGGCGCGTGATCGTTAGCGCCTGGTCTAGCGGGTTTTCCTGACAACACCGCGCTCACCGAATGGCAAGTGATGCACGTGGTCGTCGTGTGTTTTGCGTGGGGGAAACGCCCCTTTTCTGTCTCGACGAGTAGCGGCAGAGTCGTACCCCGTTCGGCACGACAGCTGAGCGCCGCGACGATGGCGCAGAGTGAAGCAGCGGCTGCGAGACTCCCCCTCATCAGGTGAGCGCGATACTACCAAATCCCTCCGAGATCTACCGGTAGCTACTCATCTAGTTGGCTGCGGGTCACGTGAGGGCTCCTGGCGGTCAGCTCTACGTGCCGGAGTTCACGCCGATCGGCCGCGTGGGGTCGCCAACGCGTGATGCCGAAGGCCGTCTTGGCGTTTGTGGGCGTGTAGCGCACGGCGATGGTCTCACCGGGAAGGTCCAGGGCGTCGAGATAGCCATCGATCTGCTGCTGCGAGTGGACGAGTACTTCCCCATCGTCGGCCACGTGATCGCCGACGGTCGTCCAAAATCGCTCGAGCAAGCCATCGTAGGGCCGTGGGATGGGCGCGTTGAAGCTAATCAGATCCCACGCCTCGTCCGTGATGTCGATGTGCTCGAACAGGTTCGCCGCGCGCAGCTCGAGGTCGGCTGCGCCACTCAGCGATGCGCCCAGGGCAGCGCAATCCAGGGAGTGTTGGTTCACGTCGGTGCCCAACACCTTCTCGCCCAGGTCGCGCCGAGCCAGCGGTGCTATGGCGTTGCCGGTGCCGATGTCGAGCCAACGACTGACTCTGCGCACGGGTAGGGAGCCGATGAGATGGAACGCGCTGTCGTCGGGCATCGGCGCCTCGGAGCGGCCGATGAGATCACAGAGAGTAAGTGCTTCGCCCACCGGGAGAACGCACATCTCGGCCCAGGCGAACACGCTCTGTTCGCGGATCAGATCTACGCGACGGAACTCGTCGTACAGTTCATCGCCCAGAGCGGCGCGAACCGCGTCGATGGGTAGCGGTTTGGCGGCTGCGAACAACCACGGCAGCACCGCGGCGAGGGGAGGTGTGTCGGGCGGAGTCATCGCCGCAGTCCTCAGTGGCGCGTGGCCGACGCTTTGCACATCGAAACACACGCGAACTGCGCGCTCAGTCAGTCCGGCCTCGCCGAGTCGTTCGCCGATTTTCCGCAGCTGCTCGCTGCCGAGCGTCAGTGCTTGGGAGACGCGCGACCAATGCGACGGTTGAGCCATAGCTTCGCCATATCGTACTCGAAGAAAAGCACCACCTGCGTGTCGATTACGCCACGCATCATACTTTCGATCTTGTGAGTATCGGCCGCCTCGGTCTTGAGCATGGCTGCGTAGTAGAGGAGCTCGGCTCGGCGTGCTCTGGTCGTTGCGCGCCCGGACAGGGTCTTCAGATTCGTGCGTCCGCTGGCCAGTCGGGCGAGGTCGTCGTACCACAGGCTGCCCTTGCGGCTCGCCAGATACGCGCTTGCGAGGGGATCCACGGCGCGCTTCGTACGCAGAGCTTCGGCCACGACCCACAGGCTCATGTACACCTTCTGCTCCGGGTCTGCCTTGTGAGAGCCCAGAACTCGGTAGTAAGCATCCACTGCCAGATCGTAGTGTCCGCGCACGATCAGAAACGAAACCATTGACGACAGAATGCGCGCATTGATCTCGCGTTTTGCTGCTCCGCCAACCACCGTTTCGAACAACTGGATTGCCTGTTTCTTGCGGCCGATGGTCCACGAAACCTGGCCCCAGTCGATGAATAGCTGCGCCTTCGTCGCCAGGGGCAGCTTGTACTTGTCGAGCAGCTTGGACCAGGTGTCGATGGCTGCAAACGCGTACTGCAGGGCGGTCGTCTTCTTGTTCAGCGCTTTGTTGGCGCGCACACCCAGGGCGAGCAACCCCGCTCGCATGAGCTTGGCTCCACCGTTCTTGGCCGGCAGCTTGAGCGCGCGGGCCAGGGTGGCAAGCGCGGCGTCGTGATCGTTCCGCTTGAGCGCGATTTGTGCGATCATTTCGTACGCGCGCAGGGTTGGCCGCTGCTTGATCGAGCGCCGCAGGTACGTGGTTGCGTTGCTGAGCTCACCAAGACCGGCAAAGCCTCGGCCAATGGTCGCGTACGCCACTGCCAGGTCCGTCGCCAGCGGTTTGTTCGGCCAGCGCTTGATCGCTTCGGCGTGCAATACCTCGAACGTCTTGAGCTGAGCGCGAGCTGCCTGGGGGCGCGAACCGAACAGCAGCCGGTCCATGTTGCGGTTGTGTAGTGCGGCCAGTTTGCCAGCGGCCTTGCGACTCTTGGCCAGTGAGAAGGCTGCTGCGTAGTGACGCGCGGCCAACAGCGGCTCGTCGAGTTCTTCGGCGGCGGCGCCGGCTTCCATGTAGAGCGTCGCGTTCTTCGGGAACCGGGCCTGGGCGTGGGCAATGATGCCCAGTACAGCCAGGAAGTCCTTCTGCCGCTTGTCGGTAATGCCCTGGAAGCGTTTGCTCAGGCGTACCCAGTCACTAGCGCTCGCGCCCTTTCGCGTGGCGCGCTTGAGCCGGGTGGTCAGGTCGCGGTCGCCACCGATGCCTTTCATCTTCAGGAGTGTCGGTAGTGCTTCGGCGAGGCGGCCGGCGCGGGCGTACAGGCGAACGATGTGCCAGTTCGTGTGGAAGATGCTCATGCCATGGGCTCTCAGCATGCGGAAGTTGGTGCCGCCTTTGCTGACCACCTGCTGTCGCTCTTTGAACATGCCGACGGTGGTGTCGACCACGAACGGCGTAGGCCAACGTTCGGCCGCGTGCTGAAGCGCTTCGATCGGGCGCGCGCGCTTTGCCAGTTTTCCCGCCACCGAGATCATGACCTCGTCGCCGAACTTGAGCACTTCGGCGATCTCGGCTCGGTGCTTGGCTTCGTTGGCCGGGTCGGCTGCGATCAGCATCGCGAGCACGGTGAGAGCGCGCTTGTCGTCTCCAGCCCGCGCGAGTTCTGCGCGGACGAGCTTTGCGTGCTCTACGTATCGCGTGATGTCCGCCGGTGTCCCGCGTAGTTCAGCCGCTGTCCACAGGCGAGCGATGCTGCTCAAGTTGTCGTAGGCGCTGCGCGTCTTCTTATCCGCGATGGCGAGTTTGAGCTGCCTGGCGTACTCATCGGCAAGGCGTAATCTGAGCGCTGCTCGTTTCGGATCAGTGAGCTCCATGGCCGAATAGCGTGCGGCGATGTGTTCGCGGTCGGGCCGGCGGGCCAGCTCGAAGGGCGCGTCGACGACCGGGGGAAAGCTCGGCAACGGCTGCGTTAGCCGCCTGGGAGGTTGCGTCTTGTTTCGCACAGATGGGCCGCAAGCCGCTGCGAGGAGCAGCGCCGACATCGCGGCCAACGTGCGTTGGATTGTCATCGACATAGGATAGTTGGAATTTCTCGCTGGTGCAGGTCTTTCATTGTACAAGCGGAGGATCTATAGAGATCGCTGATGTCAGGCATTGTTGTGCAGAAATACGGCGGCTCTTCGGTCGCCGACGCCGCGGGAATAAAACGGGTCGCGGCGCGAATCGCGGCAACCCGGCGCGATGGTAAACAAGTCTGTGTCGTGGTCTCGGCTATGGGCAAGACTACAGATTTGCTGGTCGAACGAGCGCGAGAGATCACCGACGCACCGCCACGGCGTGAGCTCGACATGTTGTTGACTTGCGGGGAGCGCGCATCGATGGCGCTGCTTTCGATGGCGGTGATGGAGCAGGGATTCGAGGCCATCTCGTTTACGGGCTCTCAGTCCGGCATCATGACCAACGATCGACATTCTGGCGCACGCATCATCGAAGTGCGACCGATCCGGGTCGAGGACGAACTCAACCGTGGCCGCGTGGTCATCGTCGCCGGGTTTCAAGGCGTGTCGTACAAGCGAGAAATTACGACCCTTGGCCGCGGTGGCTCCGATACGACCGCGGTCGCTCTGGCTGCTGCTCTCGGTGCTGACTACTGCGAGATTTGCTCCGACGTCGATGGCATCTACACCGCCGATCCGCGGGTCGTCGATGCCGCGGAGTTGTTGCAGGCGCTGACCCACGATGAAATGACCGAACTGTCGGCTCACGGTGCCAAAGTACTGCACGCCGAGTCGATCGAGTTTGCGCGCCAGGCCGACATTGCTTTGTACGCCCGTGCCACTGCTGGCACAGGTGCGGGGACGCGGGTCGATCGTATCGGCGATCCGAAACGGGCCGGCGCCGCTGGTGTGACTGGTTGTAAGAACCTGGTGCGCGTCACCGCCGATGACATGGACGCGCTCGTGGAAGCTGCCGCGAGCCATTCGCTGCCGGTGTTCTATCTTAGCAGTGGGCGCCTGTATGTGGGGCTTGATGACGTTCCGGACTGGTCGACCATCCGGGGGAGTCTGGAAACGGCCGGCGCGACGGTCACCAGCGGCTGCGGAGCGGTGTCGATCGTGAGTAGCGGCATCGGCGCCGACGCAAAAGCGATCGCGACAGCGCGCCGCATCGCGTCCGAGAGCGGCGTCGCGATCGACGATGTCAGCACTTCTGCGTTGCGCATCACCTTGTATTGCCCCGAAGCGGACGTGGACGCGTTGACCGTGGCGTTGCACGGCGCCTTCTGCGAACAGCCATGAGCGGTTGGCGCGTTCGGCCGTCGCGGCCGCTGATCATGGCTCATCGCGGTGATCGCAAGCAGGCGTTGGAGAACACCCTGCCGGCGTTTCAGGCCGCCGAAGCCGTGGGCGCCGAGTGCATAGAGCTCGACGTCCGCTTGTGCGCCGACGATACGCTCGTGGTGTTTCATGATCACAACCTGGCCAGGGTCGCCGGTCGCGGTGAGGAGATCGAGGCCATGACCCTCGCTGACCTGCGCGCGGTTCGGCTCAGCCGCGGCCACACGATTCCGACTCTGACCGAGGCTCTGGACTGCGTCGGCCCGTCGATGCTGTTCGATATCGAGATCAAGTCCGACGGTATTGGCCGCTATAACCGCATGGCGGACCTGGTCGTCGAGTCGGTGCGTGCTTCGGACGCGGTCGAGCGCTGCCTGGTGTCGAGCTTCGACCCGTTCATTCTCATGCGGTCTCGTCGCCTGGAACCGGACCTGCGCATCGGCTATTTGTTCATGCAGCGCAGCCTCGGTCTGCTTGCCCCACTGATTCGTCCGTACGCGGTACACCCGATCAATCATCTGGTCACGCCAGATGCTATGGACTGCTGGCGGCGTCGCGGCTATGCGGTTCACCCATGGACCGTGGACGGCAGCCATGAATTGCGTCGTTTACAGGCCCTGGGCGTGGATGCGGTGTGTACCAACGACCCGGCCAAAGCCCTGTCGCTCTTTGGGCCTCTGGGTCGCCACACGGACTGATCCGCTGTATCTTCCACGCATGGTACGGACAATCTGTATAGCCGCGATCGTGTTGGCCTGGTCCGCCTGTTCGGGCGAAAAAGACTCGAAACCGGCGAACAAGAAGAGCAGCAAGCCGACTTCGCCTAAGACGGCCAAGAAGACGCCGACGAAGTCGTCCGCCAAGAAGACCCCCACCAAGAGCACGGTGGTCAAAGCCAAGAAGCCCGGCAACGGTAAACCCAAAATTCTCGCGTCCACACCGGGAACGGCCTTGCGCGCATGGGCGAGCAAGCAGGGGGTTAGCAAGAAGCGGGTGATGGCTAAGAAGCTCCCCAAAGCTGTGACCAAGGAGTTGCGCACGTTCGCAAAAGCTATCGGCGGCAAACAGGCCCAGGTCTCGTGGGCGCATGTTCTCACTCCCAACACAAAGAAGGACGTGCCAGCCCTCGGTCTGTGTTTCGGTTACGTAGATAAGTCTGGAGCGGATCCAGTCAGGCAGTTCTGGTTTGCGGCCGTCACCTTCGAGAAGGACGCGTATGTCGTCCGGCGCGCGGTCAAGACCGAGCGAACCCAGATGGAGTCGGCTAACAATACCTGGTCGTTCGACGAGATGCGTGACGTGGACGGTGATGGTCACAAGGACATCGTGCTCAGCTACACCAGCTCAGCCTCCCAGGCTAAGTGGCGGCAGTCGAAAAACGGTACCGTGCTGATCGGTTCCCGCGGCGACGCGATAGAGATCATTACTTCGTCGTCGTCTCTCGATAACGAGGCGGGGACCAGCTCGGCGATGGTGGCCAAGTTGTGGTTTACCTCGGTCGCTGACAAACCGGCGCTGCTCATCGTTGAGGAGAACGAGTCCGCCGACAAGGTGACAGCCCTGTACGCGTCGGAAGACGGTCACTTCAAGACCACCGCGCTATTCTCTATCGTTCACGCCAACTTCGCCACGACCAAGTTGCTCAGCCAGGTCGCAGACCGCATGCAGAAGAAGTACCACCCGAATCTCAAACACATGTTCAAGGTTCGAGTACGGCCGAAAGTGGTGGCTCTCACCATAGGTCTCGAGTTCAGCGTGCAACGGGTCAAGGCCCAGTACAGGAAGCTGCTCGGATACGCTCCACGCGGAACGCCCAAGTACGTGGTCAGCTCGAGCGAGCCCTACAAGCGTCCTGAGTAATCGGCGCGCCGGTTAGCGCCGGACCAGGCGCAGGGTGTAACGCATGTTGACCTGGGCGTCGCTGCTAGGCAGCCACAGGCCCTTCGTCTCGCGAAGGAGACACTTGCCGAGGGGAAACATCGCAAGCGACTTTGGGTGTTTGATCAGCGCTTTGATGACCCGGCCCTTGTGCGCACGCAGCAGGATTTCTACCTCATGGATTCCGAGCCCTGGCGCGTAGTCCAGGCGCGGTCTCCTCGCTAGCGCCGCTTTTACACAACTCTCGAACCCCGGTCGATTGCGGCCCAGGGCTTCGCGCAGTTTGTTCTTGCCGATGGGGATTTCGCTGCGCGTCTTGAGGAACCCAACCGCTCCGGTATATCCGGAATGCTTGGTCGTGACACCCCGCTCCTCTTTAGGTTCCTTCGCCGCGGTCGTTGTGAAGATCAGTGCGCCCGCCGCGCCGGCCAGAACCAGCACGCCGACGCCGATCATCACGCCGTGCGTCCCGGCTGGTTTCTGCGTCGTCGATGTCTCAGGCGCGTTCTTCTTCTCGATCGCCGCGAGCTTCGACTCGGCGTTCTTCGCCCGACTCTGGGCGTGCTCCAGTCTGGCCTCCAGAGTTGCACTTTCGCTCTCGGCTTGTTCCAGCGCGTCCGTCTTCTCATCGAGCTCTCGCTCCAGCGCTTTGCTACGCGCCAGCTGCGCGTCACGGTCGTCCCGAAAGGCCATGGTTCTAGTCTACCTAACACCGGCTGAGTGGTCCCTTGATGTCCCACTAGTTCCAGCGGGTGACGTATTTGCACGGACTTATCGCCTGGCCCGAAAATCGCAACTCCCCTGCCCATGGCGACTAAACCCTTATCTCCTGGTGCGCTGCTGATCCTCTTAGGTACCGCATGCGGCTCGGCGGTGACTCCGACAGAACCCGACGGCGCGTCCGCGTCCGTGGATGCCTCGGTCGCAGATGCAACTTCTTCGAGTGACGCTGTCGTCAATGACGCGTCGCCGCCTCTGCCCAGTGTGGCGGAGGCGTTCGGCAGCTGCACCAACCCCGGACCCGCTGGCGGATTGGGCGGTGGCAGCGAGCTCATTCGCGTCGATCTGGATACCAGCGTGTTTCCAAGCGCGGTTTGCAACGACGGCACGACCGCGCTGATGTATGTGCGCCGCGCGAGCGAGGCGACTCACGCCAACAAGTGGGTGGTGCAACTCCAGGGCGGTGGCGGCTGCACATCGGGAGAAAAGTGCGCCGACCGCTGGTGCAGCGTGGGCACGAATTTTGGCGCGCAGAAGATGTCGAATCAATTCGCGCCGGAGCGCGGCACCAATGGTCGCGGTGTTCTATCCAACCGTGCGGACAATCCGTTCAGCGGCTGGAATCATGTGTTCGTTTACTACTGCTCTTCGGACAGCTGGTCTGGAACCCGAGGGCAGACAGCGGTCGACGCCGCCCATCCGGTGGCCGGCGGTGCCCCTGTCGCTTATGACATCCACTTCAACGGTGCCAACATCGTTCAGGCGGTGACGGATACTCTGCGTCGCGACGGCGTCGGTCCGGTGACCTATACCGACGCGGCGATGAACAGCCAGGAGCTCCCCGATCTCGATGACGCAACCACCGTGGTGCTCGCCGGCGCGTCTGCGGGCGGCGGCGGCGTGGTCCACAACCTGGACTGGTTCGCCGACCAACTAAACGCGAACAACACGGCGTGTGGCGGCGCATCTTGTCCCCTCGAGGTCATGGGCATCGTCGACTCGAGTTTTCCCGTCAGCATGCGAAGCCTGGGCTTGGCCGACACGCCGATGTGTTTGCAGGACGGTTTCTGCACCGCGGATGCGTTCGTGGCGGATAAGTACGTGGGCGTGTTCACGGGGTTATGGCAGTCCCGAGTCGACGAGAGCTGTGTAGCCTGGAACGATGCGCAAGCCACCGGCGAGACTCACTGGTGCAGCGACAAGAACTTCGTGCTCGAGAACCACATCACGACCCCGTACGTGTTGCGTATGGGCCTGACCGACTCCCTCGTCTCGGGCAACATGGTCGACGCCGGTTTCACCGTGCCGAGTCTCGGCAACGCGCCGCTCACCGTGGCGCTGTTCGCCGATTTGGTCGCGGCCCAGCTGAATGCGCTACCTGGCGCAGTCGCTGCCGGCAATGAGTCCGCCGATGTGACCAAAGTGCCTGGCGTGTTCGGGCCACCGTGCCCGGGCCACGAGACCCTGAGCAACAACGCCTACTTCGATGTGACGGTGGGGACGCCACCACTGACGTTCCCGCAGCTCATCACCAACTGGTACACGAGTTCGGGCACGACGGTCGCAGTTGCAACGTCAATCGCCGACGTGACCGGCTGCCAATGACAGGCTCGGGTTGCTGCCACGTCTGGCGCCGCTGAGCGCGCGGGCCCTGGGCACGGTCTCTCGGCGCAAACGCAGGGTTTCCCTGATCGCCCGGTAGCCGCAAAACAGCGCCAACGGACAGAACGCGACCGCCGCGATCCCGGTAAACGCCGTGAGCAGGCCTGTGTGCATGGACGAGTTGGCCGACCAGGTCTTTGCCCACTCCAGCGCGATCAACGCGATCGGTAGCGCAGCCAGACACGTGAAGACGACCCAGGCTGCTCGGTCGGACCTCGACGGAGCTCGGGTGTGGCGCGGGCGTTTGCTCATCTGGAACTGTTCACCAATCGCATCGGTGTCGTATCTGACGCGTCGCGGCGCCGAAAGTTCCAAAATTCTGGTGCTCGGGTGGTGCTGTCCTACTTCTGGCTACCTCGCCGGGCAACAGCATCGGCGGGTTACGTGTGCGCTGTCGTTGCTCGGTTGACGAGCGAGCGTCAAGTTCATTTGCTCGGCGGGGCTTTGCCGCCGCACTTGTCCAGGTCTGCGAGCTTGGTGGTCTTCAGGGCGCACTTGCGTATTGTCGCGGCCCAGGTCTCGCGGCAATCAAGGGTCACCGTCTGCTTGAAGTTGTTGAGCTGGGGGACGAACAGCTCCTTCTCTGCCTGCTGATCGGCTGGGGACAGCTTGGAGATCTCGATGCGAAACGCCTGTCGGGTTAGTCGGGCGATGTGGTTGGCCACGACCTGGCAGGGCGGACCGCCGCCCTTTGGTTTCGTTCGCGGAGGTGGCGGCTTGGTCGTCGCGTCCGCCTGGAGAGAGTCAGCATCCGCGCGGAAATGATCCTTCAACAAGGTGTCCCACGCGGCGGTTTTTTGTTTGTAATCGCGCGGGCAGACGTCGGCTCGAGCTCCAGGGAGCACCTTGTCCTTTACCAACCAATCAAAGTCCTTCGGAGCGGACCCATAGATCAAGCACGTGATGTTGTAGAAGCGCTGTTGATCCAAAGCGTGCTCGCCCCAGAAGGGCAGCTCTGTGGCGTCCTTGTCGAGTTTTCCGCCCTCGAGGGCGAACCATTCAGCGCCCGAAAACGCTGCGGCGATGCCGTCGTCGCCCATGGCGATCAACAGCAAGGTTGCGAGTTCGTCGACAGCGACTTCTTCGCTGCCAGTCACGGGGATATTCAGTTGGTGGCGCAGGGCGTGGCCGAGCTCGTGAAAGAACACGAACAACGTCGCGCCAATGACTTTGGTGCCCAGTTCGTCGTTGTCCTTAGTGGTCGGGCTGAACAGCTCGAGGTAGTAGGCGAGCAGCTCGTAGCACATGATGATGCGTCCGGCCTTGTCGTCGTAGAACGCGTTGGCCGTGCCGCAGTCCGACATCTGGATGTCGATTACGCGCGGGAACTTGATCACCTTGTTGAGCTCGTCCGCGAGCAGGTCGAATATGCGTTCCTCTTGGAACACCTGGCGGTACGCGTCGTAGTTCTTGTCCTTAGACGGCAAGTACACCGCGCGCAGACCGGTGGGCCTGATTGTCTTGAGGGTGGCGAGCGGTTTGTACGCTTTGGCTTTGACGACCGCGTCGGCCGTGACTTTTTTCTTCGCTGACGCGCCCTGCTTTGGCTGCTTCTTTGCGAGAGTGCCCCAGTCGAGGCTGCGTCCGCGCACCTTTGGCGTCTTGTTCTTGTTGGGCTTGGCCGGCGGGGCCTTTTTTACCGGTGCCGGCGCGGTCTTCTTCGCCCCCTCGTTCTTCGACTTACCTTTGCAGCCGGCGTCGACGACCAATAGGGCAGACAGCGCGAGAGCCGCCGCTGCAACCGTGAGTGTCGTGCGGAATCTCATTTGAACTTGTCGCATCCTCCGGCGCGTTTGAGCGTCCGTGCTCGAAGCACGCACTGGCGCACCGGCGCGGACCACTTCTTACGACACTCCTTGAGCACGGCGAGTAGGAACGTGGGCATCCGTGCGTTGAGTTGGCCCAGCGTCTGCTGTGCCTGACCCGGATGCATATTGCGCGTGGACGCCGTAACCTTGAGTTTGAGTAACGCGCCGATGTGAATCGCCACTTTGCTGCAGTCCGAAGACGCGTGCCGGGTTGGTTGTGTTGGCTGTGTTGGCTCGGCGGGCACGGGCTTGGCGGGCACTGGCTCGATGGTCGTGGGTCTGGTCGGCGGCGGTGCCGTGGTGGTGGTCGTTGTCGTCGTCGGCGGCCTGTGTGTACTGCGAATGTGCGGCTTGAGTAGCCGGTTCCACGCCTTGCTGATCTTCTTGTACTCGGTCGGGCAACGGCGCGCGCGTTTCATCGGCAGAACTTTGCGGCGAACCAGCCAGCTGTACTTGCGTGGATTGGAGCCAAAGACCAAGCAGGCGATGTTGTAGAAGCGCTGGGGATCCAGGGAGTGCTCGTCCCAGAATGGCATCTTGCGTCCTCGACGTTTGCTCTGGAGGTCAAACCAGCGCGCGCCGGACATGGCCGCTGCGACACCGGCGTCTCCGCCGCCCATCAAGATCAAAGTGGCCAACTGGTCGACCGCGTCTTCTTCGCGTCCGACCACAGGCAGCTTGAGCGCGTGGGCCAGGGCGTGGCCCAGTTCGTGATAGAAGGCGAACGTCGTGGCGCCCTTGATCGAATTGCCTAGAGCCGCATTACTGCTGGACACCGGCTGGAACAGCTTCGCGAAGTACGCCACCAGCTCGTAGCACATGATAATGCGCGAGCGCCGTGGGTCGTAGAAGGCGTTGACGGTCTTGCACTCGGTCATCTGAATGTCGATGACCCTGGGCATCTTGATCATTCGGTTCAGCTGCGATGCGAACGTCTCGAACATGCGCTCTTTTTGAAACGCACGCTTGACCGCCGTGTACATGGGTTTGCGCGAGGCTCCGTACACTACCCGGAACCCGGTCTCACGTACGTTGAACTCCTGGATCGGTTGCGGCAGGCTCTGGGACGAGATCGAGTTGGCCGTGATCGTCGAATCGCTGGCGACTTCCGTGCTCTCCTGGGTGATCGTCTTCCAGTTCGCTTTGGTCGTCGGCGCCGGTGGCGGTTGGCTGTCGGTGGTGGTCGGCGCTGGTGGCGGCGCGTCCGTGGTGCGAGTGGTCGGTGTCGTTTGTGGTTGCGTTTGCTGAGTACACCCAGCAAACGCCAGGCTCCCAAGCCCCACAACCAGCGTTATCAGCCCCTTGGTCGTCATCGGCAATCCTCCGTTCCTCAATCGCCCCGCGCGCAGAGCGCCGAACATGTAGAGTGTGGGCTGAGCCCGAGGCGAGTTGCAAGCGTCAGTACGAGTCGTACGGAATCACGTCGATTTCGCGGAAACCGCGGTCGTGCAGGCGAGGCAACATGTCGTCGGCGGTTGCGACGATGATCACGCACAAGTCATCTGGACGCAGCCAGGCCCGGGCGGCCTCGTTGATCTGTTCGCGGCTAAGCGCGGCCAGCTGAGCGCCAAGCTGCTGGCGATAGTCATCGGGCAGGCCGAACAGACGCGCACCCAGGGTCACGTTCATCCGCTGGCGGCATGTGGCGGTAGCGAACGGCATGCTCCCAGCCAGGTAGCTCTTGGCGAACGCGACTTCATCGGCGTCGAGCCCGGCCTTAGCGAGCTGCTCGTATTGCTCCAGCACCAGCTCGAGAGCCGGTACGGTCACATCCGCAGAGGGCGCCAGATACATGGAGAACCAGTAGTCGCCGCGAGCTCGTTCAAGGGTGCAGCCCGCTCCATAGGACCAGCCTCGCTTGACGCGAACCTGTTGGTTGAGTCGCGACGTAAACATACCGCCGAAGATCGTCTCCGCCGGAATGAGTGCCGTGTGGTCGTCGCTGCCGTAGCGCGGTGCGACGTGCCCGAGTAACAACTGGGACTGGCTGCGCTCCGGTTTGTCGATCAAGTAGATCTTGCGCTGACGGGGTGCGCTCGGCGCCGTGACATCCGGCGGTGTCGGCGCCGGACCGCTGCCGAGGCCGGACCGCAAACTCGCTTCCAGGCGAAGGGCACGCCCCTCGTCGATGTCGCCGGCGAAACCCAACAGCACGTTGTCGTTGACCGTGGTTTTACTGAACGCAGCTGCGATCGTCTGTCGATCGAAGTTGTCCAGAGTTTCGGTCGTGCCGACCGTCGTACGCGAGTACGTGTGCCCGGGCGCGACATAGCGCGCGAAGAAACGCACGGCGAGCTGGTCGTCGTCGTCGCGCATATCGTCGAGCACGGATCTGGATTCGCGCACGAGCTTGGCGTGTTCGTCGGCGTCCCAGTCGGGCCGGCACACCACATCGCTCGCCGTGGCCATGACCGCGTCCAGGTTGCGTGACAAGCATACTCCGGTGAAGCCGATGGCATCTCGGGCGATACGCGGGCCCACCGAAGCCCCCAGTTGATCCATGCTTTCATCGATCTGGGCGCGGGTCTGTCCGCCGGCGCCGCGACGGGCGAGCAGGGCCGCGTGTCGAGCGGAGCCTTCGGCGCCAACGTCGTCGGTCGCGGTCCCGCCTCTGATGGCTATGCGAAACCAGACCAGCGGCGTGGTTCGGTCCGTCTCGATGATCAGGGAGTTACTCGCCAAGGTTCGGCTCGCAGACGATCTGAGTACGCTGGTCGACGTTGAGGTACTTGCGCGCCACGCGCGTGACATCGTCCGCGGTGATCTCGGCGAGCCGCCTGGCCGTGTCGAACAAGCCGCTGAAGTCGCCCAAGGTCGTTTCGTAGTGGCCCAGCGCTTCGGCGCGGGAGTCCAGGGTGGACAGCTCCAGCCACAGATCTGTCTCCACCGTGTTCTTCGCTTTCGCCATCTCCGCCTCGGAAACAGGCGCCGCTTTGAGTGCGTCGATCGTGTCGTCGATGACCTGGCGGGCTTCGTCTGCCGTGTGGCCGCGCATCATGTTGACCCAGATCTGCAGCAAGCCGGGATCGCGAAACGGAACCACACTGGCGCTTACAGCTGTGCACAGTTCCAGCTCGATGTGCAGCCGCCGGTACAGTCCCGCCGACGGCCCGCCCGCGAGCAGCGTGCAGATGAACTCGAGCACAGCCCAATCCGGGTGAGCTTGCCCAGGGGTCTTGTAGGCGAACACCGCCCGGTCGGCCGGCACTGGCTTGGCAAACACTCGCCGCCGCTCGGAGGTCTGCGGTGGTTCCACGATTTCGGTGCGGGTAACCATCTCGGTTCGCGGGATGCGTCCGTAGTGGCGGTCCAGCAACCGGCGCAGCTCGTCTTCGGTGACGTCGCCGGCAACCACGATAGTGGCATTATTCGGAGCATAGTACGCGGCGTAGAATTCGTGGATGTCCGGTTTGGCCAGGCCGCGGATGTCGTCCATCCAACCGATGGTCGGCCAGTGGTATGGGTGGGTCGTGAACGCGGTGCGGAATAGCTCCTCATCCATGAACCCTTCCACGTCGTCTTCCACGCGTTCGAGTCGCTCATTGGTTACGACGTCTCGCTCTGACTCGAGCTGCTCGTCTTCGAGCACCAGGTGCTGCATGCGATCCGCTTCCAGACGCATGACCAGGTCGAGATCTCGCGCCGGGACCGTGGACCGATAGTACGTCCAGTCGACCCAGGTAGCAGCGTTGGTGTCGCCCCCGGTCTGTTCGATCAAGCGGTCCATCTCACCGGGTTGCATGGACTCGGTCTGGTTGAACATCAGATGCTCGAACAGGTGAGCCATGCCGGTCTTGCCCGGTTGTTCGTCGCGCGAGCCAACCTGGAACCAGGTTTGGAACGACACGAGGGGAGCGGCGTGGTCGGGGGCATGGAGCACGCGCAGGCCCGACGGGAGAACGAAACGTCGCACGTCGAACATCAGTTCCTGGTTACCTCGAGCAAACATACCTCGGCGATCTCAGTGAGGCCGACGCTGGCGTCGATCAGTTGGCTTGGCGCGAGCACTCCCACAGCGGAGCGTTCGCTGACCAGCAGGTGGTTCGCGGCGTAAGCGATGACTTCGGCTGTAATCCCATATGGGTCACAGCCAGCGACGCACACGCGCCGACGTTCAAGACTTCGCTCAGCTTCGGCGACGATGGCGAACGTCGAGTCGCGGCGTTGCACCGGCGTTGGTCCGGCACCTGATTGACCGACGCGAGCTTTCATGGCGGTGAGCAACGGCGAGCGGAGTAAGAACGGCAAGGCGGGACCGAGCACTCCGGTCGCGCGGCTGAGCAGGCTATCCCGGGTCGACTCGCCGAACATCGAGATGAACGTCTGCACTCGCTGGCTGCGGGTGTGTCGGGGCACACTGATCACCTCGCCAGAGGGAAACGACAACGTAGAGCGTTCGCCGAAGGGCTCGGGGAACTGCACCACGCGCCGTTCCGCTGCCGGGCGTACGCTCTCCCAGCGATCAACGCTCCACACGACACCGTCCTGAGCGAGGCTGTCGATCGCCGACAACTGAGTGCCGGACGTGGCCTTGAACTTGTCCATGGCGTAGGCGACGAACAGCTCGTCGCAGGTGCCGTCACCGTCACCGCCGTCGAACGCCGCCGCGGCGAGAGCGGCTGCCCAGTCACCGAGGGCGATCTCGAACGCGCAGCCGTTGACCACGGCGACCTTTGCTCTGCGTGCGGCGGACTCGTAGCTCTCGTAGACACGGCGCATGAACGCTTGCTCGCCGGTCGTATCGATGTAGTGCGCGCCCGCGTCGATTGCCGCGCGTACGACTGGCTCGCCGAGTTTGTCGAACGGCCCCGCGCAGTTGATGACGACTGCGTTGCCCTCGACCGCCGCCGCCATGTTCGCCGCGTTGTGCACCTGGGCTGCGCGTGTTTCCACAGGCTCGTCGAAGTCGCTGGCCATCGCGTCCAGCCGGTGGCGATCGCGGCCGGACAAGACGAACGGGATCCCTCGACGGGATAGCGCGTTTGCGACCAACCGGCCGGTGAAGCCGGTGGCACCGTAGATGAGAACGCTCATAGGGTGTCGTAGCGTATCCACGCGGTGAAACCTTGCAAGAGCCGCTTGTACTTTCCTGCGGCGGTCGGCAACGCGCGGCCCTCGCGCACGGCCTGGCAGCTGTTCAGCTCGAACTCGCTGTCGATGCACGTGAGCCGGTCTCGGGGGTCGAAGACGGTGTTGGTGGCGTCCATGCCGGGATACCAGCTGACCACGTAGCTGCCGCCGAGGCTCCAGCCACCACCGAAACGCAGCTCACCGCCAACGGCCACACCCACGTTCGTACCGTGCACCTGAATCGGAGTTACTCGGGTGTCGTCGACGCCCGCCGTTTCGAATCGCACCCTGGCGCCGTATCTATAGCTGTGGGTGCCGCGGCTTTCCAGCCCGGCCTCCATGCGCCACACGTCCTTGAAACCGCGAAACCGGGGGATCTGATTCGGCACCCCGGCCGCGGTGAGCTCCTGTCCAAACAGCCGAATGTCGAGCTTATTGTGTCGCGACAGATTGTGGTACTCGACGTTTGCGACGAGATCGAAGCGTTCGAGCAGTGGGCCACCGCGCACGCCGAAAAGCACGCTCTGCTTGGCACGGAACGACACTTCCGCTCTTCCCTCGTAGATCGCGCCACCATCTTTGGGCGCGTCGGTGACGGTCACGGTTCCCGGAAGCGTTTGCTCAGAAAAGAAGTTGGGCGCGCTGCGATAGCTGAGGCCGGCGAACCAGCCTTTGCGGAAGCGCACGACCATGCCCAGGTTTATGGTCGCGTTGCGCAACGCGATGAAGTCGAACGCGTTGAATACGGTGAACGGTTTGAGACCCTCTGTGCCTACGTCGACCGCGATCGTTTGGGACGCCTGGGGATTTTCGATCCCGCATGTCGCGCCGGAACAGGTGGTCTCGTTGATACCCGGCGTGCCGCCGTCAAGGGCCGTGTCACGAGCGAAGCGGAGTTGCAGTTCGGTCAGCACCAACGACAGGCCAACCCCAATATGTACGCGATCGAAAGGGTGCACCGCGACCGCCAGAGACGCCGGCGCTATCTGAAGTAGGTGACCGTTGCGCCCGTGATAGCGCAGGTCCTCGCTGTCGGGAAACCGCTCTACCGATGGCAGAGCCATGGAGAAGCCGATGCTCAGTTGCTCCAGTTTCTGCTGGAAAGCGAACATGCCCCCAGGGTGGGGCAGGAAGGACTTGACCGTGGGACCCTGCCTCGGGCCGACGTCCGGGTTGGTGATTACCGTCCGGTCGATAGTGATCTGGTCCAGGCCGATGTAGCCGCCGAGGAAGAAGTGCGAACCCGGGCGGGCCAGATCTAGGGCCGCCGGATTGATGAATACAGCGCTCGGATGCGGGTGCGCTGGACCGGTGAACACCGAGCCGGTCATGGCGGTATCGTCCAGCGGAGATGCCGCTGCCGGTCGCGCCGAAACCGCCAATGCGGCCAGCGCCGCGAGCGCCCACGCGCTATAGCCAGCGAATCGTGGCATCCGCGGACACGTTAGCACTTCGCCAGCGCCCAGCCGAGTTGACGGGACACAGGTCGCTTCGTATGATGCGAGCCGCCGCTTTTTCCCTTTGAGGAGGCAGACTTGCGTCGCGCCGGGACCAGTTCGACACCCACTCTGTTCACCACATTCGCTGTGCTGCTGTGCGCTTCCCTATGCCTTGGGGGCTGCGAGAAGACCTCGCACAAGAACCTCGACAAGTGGATGGGCACCGAGAAGGGCCCGGGCAAGCTGAAGAAGGCGCTCAACAGCGGAAAGCACGACGCCAAGTTGCGCGCCCATGCGGCGTCGAACTTGATCCGCATCGCGCAGCTCAAGGATGTGCAGGAAGCGTTCAAGAAGATGGACGCGTCCGATCGCACGGCCATCCTGACCGAACTGGTACCTCGTTTGTGGAAGCTAGCTCGGTTGGACAATGCGATGGCAGCGCCCCAGACAATCCACATGAAGGCAAAGGATGCGTTGTTTCATCTGCGGACCTATGCTGATGCCGCCAACAAGGACAAGATCGACAACTACCTGATCGATTGGCTGACCGGCGGCTATTACGACGGCCGGGCCAAGAGCGGCTCCGTCGCTGGTTCGGCCATCATCGGCACCATCGGTGCCAAAGCGGGTGCGCGGATGCGGACCGTGCTCGAGAAAGCACTCGCGGCCCCGGACGACAAGCGCTTCGAGATTCAGCTGCCGACCCTGTTGGGCGTGGCTCTCACGGGCGAGGCCAAGAGCGTCGACCTGTTGCTCAAGTCGGCCCACACAGATCTCGGCAGGCCGAAGTTGGCCGCCCGCGTGTACTCGGCCCTGTACGCCGCGTACATCAAGCCCATCAATAAGTACTACAAGCCAGCCAACCCAGCGGCCCTCAAGCCTCACATGAAGCGGCTGCAAAGCGTGATGCTGGGCGGGGACAAGTTCGTCGATACGGCCATCCAGCTGATCGCCGCCGCGGGTGCCCCCGAGTGCCTCGGCCCTCTTGTTCAGGGCGTGGCCAGGGACGATTCGAGATTAGTCCTTCGTTATGTATCCGCCCAGAACGCGCTCAAGTGCGGCAAGCTAAAGGCCGTCATTCGCGTCGCTGAGGCGTTTCCGACCTCGGGCAGCTATAATAAAGACGACTTGGGCGCGCGCCTCTGGGTCGATATGGTTCGCTTAAAGCCGTCCGCGGCAGTAGCGAAGCAGGCCCGAACCCTCCTAAACTCGGATAGTTGGGTCGCCAAGCTTACCGGGATGGAAGTACTCTCTCGGCTGAAGCTAGCGGACACAGCAGCGGCCGATGCGAAGCTGGTGGCGGCGCTCGCAAAGGACAAGACGAAACTTAGGGGTTGGTGGGGAGACCAGGACGAAGTCGCGAAGAGTAAGCGCAAGAAGACGCCGACCCTGGGGCAAAGGGCCAAAGAGGTCGCCAAGGTCCTCGAAGAACTAGCCAAAGGCACCAAGAAGTAGTGATAATAATAGGACGCGCCCCAGGGCGCTCCGGAGGGAATCCACCAGATGGATCAGAGCAAGAAAACGATGCGCCATTTTTACTGCCGCGATGTCCTTTGGGACACGTTCGAGCAGATGGCCAACGACTTCGATTGCTCAATTGACTACCTCATCAACGAGTCGATGCGTTACTACGCGCGCTCGAAGAACTATCAGTCCAGCGCACAGCCACAAATGCCCGTATCCCAACCCGCGCACTCGCAGCAGCCGCAAGCGCAGCAGGGTGGTTATGGCGGTGGTGGTGGGCACATGGCGCCGCCGCTCGCGCCTAACTCCGCGCCAGCACGTCGGCCTCCGCCGCCGCCCATGGGTGGTCAACAGGCCTACCAGCAGCCACCCCCGCCGGCGCGTCAGCCAGCGCCGGCTGCGCCACGGCCGGCTACGCCCTACCAGGGCGCGATGGCCACAGGCCCGACTCTGTTTCTGATCTACAACAACCAGCGGTACCCGATATCCAAGGACCAGTTCATTATCGGCCGCGGTTCCAAAACGTCAGATCTACCGATTAAAGATGGAAATATTTCCCGTAAACACGCGGCGGTCATTCGCCGTAACGGTACGTATTACATCAAGGATCTAGGTTCGACGAATGGCATCGACTACAAAGGCATGCGCATCGACAACAAGCGCATCGACGAAGGCGATGTCTTTCACCTGTGTGATTACGAGCTGCGGTTCACTTACCGCGGCGAGTAGCACGTGTTCGGTTACCGCGGCGAGTAGCACGTGTTCGGTTACCGCGGCGAGTAGCACGTGTTCGGTTACCGCGGCGAGTAGCACGTGTTCGGTTACCGCGGCGAGTAGCACTAACGCCACAGCGGAGTCTCTGCGTGACTGAGCAGTTGCGTGCGCGAGTCGAGGCGCTGCGCCAGCCGTTGCGCTTTGCGTCCTCGGACAACTTCACCGGGATTGAGCGCATCCGCGATCTGGGCGAGACATTGCGTCGCGCCGTGGACCGGCTGACCGAGGTTGCGCCCAAACCATCTCTTGGACAGTTCGAGTCCTGGCGGCAGCGTCTGGCGGGCTTCGAACAGATGAGCAAGAGCGACCAGGCCGTCGAGGTCGCGCGTGGCCTGCGTTTGTGTCAGGGCTTGGCTGGGCGTCCGGCGCCGGTACGCAAAACCCGCGCGTCCGCATCCAAGACGGTCGAGCTGACCGCTTCGGTCGAAACTCTTAAAGGCATAGGCCCGGCGCTCGCGCGCAACCTGGCCGAGCGCGGCATCGAGACTGTCGAAGATCTGATCTGGCTCGTCCCGCGTCGCTACGACGACGTGCGCACGGTGCTCGGTTTGAGTGAAGGACTGCGTGATGCGGAGGTCGGCGAGCGAATCGCGTTGCGCGGCCTTAGCACTGGCGCGGGATTCTTTCGTCGCGGTCGCCGCCGATGGGTGGATCTGCGGCTCAACGATCCCGATGGCGGCAAAGGGCGTCTGGTTGTGCGCTGGTTCAACGCCCATGGCGCCATGGCCAAGCGGTTTCCCGCCGATGCCATTGTCGTGTTGTCCGCCCGCTTGCAGATGCGCGGCGGTGTCGCCGAAATGGCCAACCCGGATATTCTCGAAGTGACCCTCCCGGACGGGACGACAACGACCGGCGCCGATGGGCTGATTCCGCGGTACGCCGATGTTCAGGGCGTGCCCCCGGCGACGTTCCGCAAGGCGTGTCACGCGGCCGTCGCTGCCTGCGTCGCCGACGTGCCCGATGCGGTGCCCGCCCACGTGGCCAAGCGGCTGAAGCTGGGAGCTCTGGCAGAATCGCTACAGACACTGCACGCGCCGCCGTCATCGCTGACCGTCGAAGAGGTTCAGGAGTTGAACCGCGGCTACAGCGAGTGGCATCGGCGACTCGCGTTCGACGAGCTGTTCGTCCTCGGAATCGCGGTGGCGCAACGCCGTCGGCTGCGTCGCGCGGATGTGGCGGTGCCTTGCCCGGTGGACGCGAAAGCGGCAAAACGTTGCACCAAGGTGTTCCCGTTTCAGCTTACCGGTGCCCAGGCGGCCGCCATCGATGTGATTGGCAAAGACCTGGCGGCGTCGGTGCCGATGAACCGATTGCTGCAGGGGGACGTGGGCTCGGGCAAGACCGCAGTGGCATTCGCCGCGGCACATCAGGTGGTGTCCGGCGGTCGGCAGGTTGCGTTCATGGCGCCCACGGAGATCCTGGCGGAGCAGCACTACGCCAACATCAAGGTGTGGGCTCAGGCTTGCGGCATGCGTGCGGCGTTGCTGACAGCGTCCACCCCCCGCCCCGTGCGCTCGTCCATGTTGAGCTTACTCGGCGCTGGCGAAGTCGATCTGGTTATCGGCACCCACGCTTTGCTGACCGAGACCGTGGAGTTTCCCGCGCTCGGCCTGGCCATAGTTGATGAGCAGCATCGGTTCGGTGTAGCTCAGCGGGTGCGCCTGCGTGCGAAAGGCGGCGGTGACGGTGCGCCGCACTTGCTGGTAATGACGGCAACACCGATTCCGCGTACCCTCGCGCTCACTGCGTACGGCGACCTGGACGCGACCGTGCTCGACGAGTTGCCGCCGGGGCGGCAGCCGGTCAAGACGCGAGTGATGAAAGGCTTGCGGGGGCGCGACACGGCCTATCGTCTGGTCGCCAAACGTGTTGCCAAAGGACAGCGTGCGTTCGTCGTCTGTCCCCTGGTCGAGCCTCGTCCCGATGCCGACGACGCCCGGGCGAACTGGACCGACGCCACTAGTCTCGCCGAGCGCTTGACCGAAGAGCTGGCGCCTGCCCGGGTCGGCCTGGTGCATGGGCGCTTGCCTCATGACGAACGCGAGCAAGCCATGCGCGGATTTCGCGATGGCGAGCTCGACGTGTTGGTCGCGACCACGGTCATCGAGGTCGGCGTCGACGTACCCGAGGCGACTGTCATGGTCATCGAAGACGCCCACCGCTTCGGCTTGTCTCAGTTACACCAGCTGCGCGGCCGCGTGGGTCGTGGCGGCGGCAAGTCCGATTGCCTGTTGATGGCTCGAGGTTCGAAGACCCCAGAGGGCGCGCGCAGACTCGAGATCATGGCGAGCACGACCGACGGCTTCGTCATCGCCGAAGAGGATCTCAAGCTGCGCGGTCCGGGCGAGCTGCTTGGCGCGCGCCAGGCCGGTCTCCCTAAACTCCGCTTCGGCGATTTGCGGGAGCACGCCGAGCTTCTGGTCAAAGCGCGCAGCGAAGCCGACCGTTTGCTCGCCGACGATCCGCAACTCGAACGTCACGAACAGTTGCGGGAGTTGCTAGCGCGGCGCCTGCGTGGCGTCGAAGTCTATGGCTCCGAGAGCGGTTAGTCGCCTCGCGGGGTTGGTGCTACCATCGACGCTCACAACCGGGGAGGGGCGTATGTCGGAGATGAAATGGAGCTACTCGAAGTGGACTGGGATCATGTACGGCAAGATACCGGTGGGTGTCATCGTCGTAGTAATCGGGTTCGCCATCTACTACGGCACCCAGTAGGCAGTTTGGTCGCGTCGTGAGCGACGATAGTCCATTCGGTAAGACCGTTGACGCCGACGCTCTGGGAGAGACCCAGTCTTACACTTTGGGCAGCCCGGACGAACAAACGTCAGGACCTGCGCGGGCTGTAGAACGGGGCACAGTAGTTGGCCGCTATGTGATTCTCGGCAAAGTAGGCGCGGGCGGTATGGGCGTGGTCTACGCAGCGCACGACCCGGACCTGGATCGGAAGGTTGCCTTGAAGTTCATGCACTCGCAGCTGACCGGGTCGCGTGAGAGTCGGGGCGAAGAGGCGCGTCTCATGCGTGAGGCTCAGGCGATGGCGAAGCTGTCGCACCCAAATGTCGTGACCGTGTATGACGTTGGCACCCATCGGGACACGGTGTGGATCGCCATGGAGTTCGTCGAGGGCGGTACCTTGCGCACGTGGTTGGACGACAAGGAACGCTCCTGGTCGGAAATATGGCCGGTCTTCCAGGGGGCCGGACGTGGGCTGCAGGCTGCTCACGACGCAAAGATTATTCACCGGGATTTTAAGCCCGACAACGTGCTCATCGACGCCAGCGGGCGGGCGCGCGTTACGGATTTTGGTCTCGCACGTCCGACAGCCCGGCCTGAACCCGTCGGAGATGACCTGATCGATTCGAACTCTGAGTTGCACGACAACCTTACGCGCACTGGTGCCATCATGGGCACGCCGCGCTACATGGCCCCTGAGCAACACCTCGGTGAATCGACGGATCAGCGCACGGATCAGTTCGCGTTCTGTCTGGTGCTGTTTCAGGCGCTGTACGACCAGCGGGCGTTTCACGGCGACTCCCTGGCTGAGCTCTCCCGCGCCGTCACCGAGGGGAAGTTGGAACAGCCGGAGAATCGTCGCGGCATTGCCCAGTGGCGACACTCGGCGCTGGAACGCGGGCTGCGCGTCGATGCGACGGAGCGCTTCGATTCTATGAACGCGTTGTTACGGGCGTTGGATCGCAACCCGGCGGCGCGGCGCAACAACGTCGTCGTCGGCGTCGTTGCGATTGCGGCAATGGCGGCAGCGGTCGCAGCGTTCTACCCGACTGGCGGAGCGAATAAGGCTGCGCAGATGTGCGCCAGTGGTGCAGGTGCCCTGGCTCCGAGCTGGAACGACGCGAAACGCGCGCGAATCAAGACGGCATTTGCCAACTCCAAGAGCAAAACGGCGGACGCTAGCTCGCAACGCGCCGCGGCCGCCATCGATGACTACGCGACTGCGTGGATCAAGATGCACAAGGACGCGTGTGAAGAAACGCACGTGTTGGGCAGACAGTCCACCGAGATGTTGGATTTGCGTATGGAGTGTCTTGACGAGCGGCGTACAGAGTTGGCTGCATTGGTGGACGTGTTCAGCGACAGCCCGAACGAACTCGCGGTACGAAACTCGGTTCGAAGTGTCGACAGCCTGACTCCGCTGGAAGGATGTGCTGATCGACAGCGGCTGCGCGCAGTGGTACCGCGGCCGAAAGACTCTGCCAAGAGAGCGGCGGTCAGAGCGATCCGCTGGCGAATCGATCGCGTGGACGCGTTGCAGAAGTCATCTCGTCATGATCTGAGCGATCCGTTGATTCCACAGCTGATGAAAGACGCTCGGGCCACCGGGTATGCACCGGTCATTACCCGGGTGCTGAGGGCGAAGGCGTCGTCATTGTTCTTTCGGGAAGATTACGCGGGCGCAAAAGACGCTCTGGAAGAAGCCGCACGGTCCGCTGGCGCGGGACGTCAGGATGTTCTAGCGGGTCGCATCTGGTTGGGGCTCGTCCAGCTACTTGGTAGCAAAATGCAGAAACCCGAGGTCGCGCTAGGGTACGTCCCGGTCGCCGAGGCCGCGCTAGCTCGTGGTCGAGCCCGGCCAATAGACCGGGCACATCTCCACATGGCGGCGTCGACCGCATTCCTCTCAAAAGGGGATTACAAGAAAGCGCTCGGCGAGGCGCAGGAGTGTTTGAAGGTCACCCTCGAACATGCGCCCAACAGCCAGTACAACTTGATGCGGGCCCACGGTCAGCTAGGACACGTCCTGTATGTCATGTCAGACAAACGAGCCGAAACGCACCTGCTTGCCGCGATCAAGTTTGCGCGCGAAGGGCTGGGCCGCTACCACGAGGACCTCATCAGCCACTATACCAACCTGGGCAGGCTCTACTCCAACCAGGGCAGGTGGGCCGACGCCCTGGCGCAATACCGCGCCTCGGTGGAGGTCATCGAGACGACTCGTGGTCCCAATTCACTATCTGGTGCGAAGGCTAATGGGTTGGTCGCCAATCTGCTCTCCAAGCTCGGCAAGTTCAAAGAGGCCGACGCAGCAATTGACCGCCTTCTGCGCGGCCTTGGATGGCCCAAGCCAGACCGGGTTCCCCGCAAGCTATTGGGAGCTGCCGTTGCGATCAAACAGACGGTCAAGAAGCACCCGGAGGCGAGAAAGTTGGCCGAGGCCGCTCTCGCCAAAGCGACCCTGGAGCGCGGCGCGAAGCACCCGATCACTGGAATTGAACACGGACGCGTGGCGGGAGTGTGTATCGAGCAAGAGGACTGGGAATGCGTGCTCAAACACGCTCACGCCGCCGGAGGTATCCTGGCAAAGAGCTTGCCCCCGACCCATCCGGCGCAGTCGATGGCTCCGTTCTACCTGGGCAGCGCGTACATCGCGAAAGAACGTTGGGAGAAGGGGCGCGTCGCGTTTCAGCGCGCACTAGACGTGATTTCGAAGCATAGGGTTGGACCTTTCCGCATGGCCCTCGCCCGGCACAACCTTGCTCACTGCCTGTTCAAGTTGGGCGGCCGGCATCGGGGGATGGCTATCAAGCACGCACTAGCGGCTCGCGCGGACTACGCCAAGGCGGGCAAGGTTGGTCGCGCCAACCTCAAGTCGCTCAATGATCTGCTGGTCGAACAGAAGGTCGCGACGCCCAAGTCGAAGTAGTCACGGCTCGCGACATTTTGCCCTCAGGCTGGTCCGGCGGCATATCTATGCCGGCTCGATCCGCTATGATGCGGGCCTGTGTTCATCGACCCGTACACCACCGAGCTCGGCCACGTTCTGCTGAAACTGATCAGTGAGTCCAACGGGGTATCCCTGGCAGACACGCTGGATCTGGCCATGCAGTCGATGCTCGTACGCGAGCGCCCGGAAGTCGCCAACGACGTGCAGGAATTCCGCAGCCTGGTCTTCGACTATCACCGGGACCCGGCGGAGATCAAACAGCTGCTCGACCACAAGGTGGCCAGGACTCTCGGCGGAATCTTCCGCGCGTTTCCGCTGCCGTTTCAGGAAGAGCACATTCATCTCACCGGTTCGTTGACGGCGGACTTCATCTATCCGCGCCTGGTCGAGTTGCTCGATGGCCCCAACGCTGAAGCGTACGAAGCGAAAATCCGCGCCACCTACGGGGACGACGCGCTGCCAATCACGTCGGAGGCCGATGTCGATCGTTTGATCCGTCTCCGCGACGACATGGGGTTCACCCACTACCTGCAGATCCTCACCCTGGCCAAGCTCGTGCTCATCGATCGCCAAGCACATCGAGACGCCGCGTACCACATGGCCAGCCAGCTCCACGGCGAATACAACATCGGGCGCATTCGCCTGAAGTTCTCGTTTTCACGAGCCACTCGCGCGACCAAGGACGCCTTGCCTGGGCCGCAAGTCAGTTCCGAGGATGTGGTGCTCGGTCTCTACGAAGGCTTCGCCGCGTTCCGCAGCGAGCATCCGGGGTTCGACTTCATCTTGTCGCCCTCCTTCCGCAAGGAAACCGATTTCTTCGACCCCAGCCAGTTCGAGACCAAGCGGGCGTCCTTTCTGTTTCACGTCAAAGAGATTCTGGCGCTGATAGAGAAGCACCCGTTCCTCGCCGACAAGATGACGGACGTAGACACGGTCGGCGATGAGCGCGACCACTACCGCAAGGTGCACTTCGAGGAAATGCGTCTGGGCATGCGCAAGCTCCACGCCCGCGGTTTCCGCGTGCGATCTCACCACGGTGAAACCTGGCACTGCCTGCGCCGCGGTGTTCAGGCGGTCGATAACGCCATGAACATCTGGCATATCGACACCCTCGAGCACGGGGTCAGCCTGGGCGTCAATCCAAATTACTTCTTCCACATGGTGTTCGAGCGCGTGATGGCGCTCAACACGACGGGCCAGCCGGTGCCGCCGAGCAGCCCCGAGTATCGCGAGCTGTGCGATATGAGTTGGAACGACAAAGAGGCCGTGCTCAACAAGCTCAAAACCGGCACGCGCCTCGACGACAAAGACATCCGCAAGTTCATCAACACCAAGTTTCACACCGCCCGGGAGATCGAGCACTACCAACACGATGTGCTCAACCGGATGATCAACAAGAACGTATCGCTGGTGGCCCTGCCGTCATCGAACGTCAAGCTCACCCAGTTCTTGCCCAGCTACAAAGACCACCCATTCTCCTGGTGGGAAAAGAAGGGCGTCGAGCTCGCCGTGGGCACGGACAACTACGTCACGCTCAACACGAATTTCCTACGTGAGCTGCTCATCCTACTCGTGACGGACGCCGACGATCTCAAGATCACGAAGCTGCTGATGGTCGTGACCGGTGAGACCCGGCGGCCGTTCATGAGTAATGCGCTGTGGTCGTCGCGCCCCGATAAACGCGGCGACAAAGCCGTCCGCTAGTTCATCGACTCCAGGACCAGGCTGATGCCCTGGCCACCGCCGATGCACATCGTCACCAGACCATAGCGCTCGTTCTTGCGGCGTAAGGCGTATGCGCACGTCAGGGTCAGGATGGCACCCGTGGCACCCAGTGGATGACCCAGGGCGATCGCGTTGCCCATGGGGTTCACCTTCTCCGGGTCGATGTTGTGTTTGTCGGCCAGGTCACGGATGACCGCGATCGCTTGGGGCGCGAACGCCTCATTGAGCTCCACGTGGTCGATGGCGTCGCCGCTGATGCCGGCCTTGGCGAGGGCCCTGGCGGTTGCCGGAACTGGCCCCCAACCCATGATCTGCGGGTCGCAGGCGGCAACACCCATGCCGATGACTCGCGCCAGTGGTTTCGCTCCGTGGGCGATGGCGTCGCTCTCTTTGCCCAGGACCATGGCCGCTGCACCGTCCACAACAGCGCTGGCGTTACCAGCCGTAACGATGCCGCCCATCTCGAAGGCCGCCGGTAGTCGCGCCATCTTCGCCATCGATACGTCGTCGATGATGTGCGTGTCGTACTTGACCTCGATGGGTGCGCTGTCGCCGTCGACCTGCACGCTTACCGGCGCGATTTCTTCGTCGAACCAGCCGGCGTCACGTGCGGCTTTAGCGAGGGTCTGGGAGCGGTAGCCAAACTCATCGGCTTCTCGCCGACTGATCTCGTAACGGCGAGCAAGCTCTTCGGCGGTGTTGGCCATCGCCATTTTCGCCGACGGATCGTAGAGGCTCATCAACAGCATGTCTTGAAGATGCGTGCCCGGGGCCAGTTTGCGGGCTTCGATGGGCCCGTACTTGGTGACCGCAGCGCCCACGTTCTTGCCGCGCTGATTGTAGAGGCAGAAGGGGTACTGCATGCTTTCGCCGCCGCCGACCACCGTGAACGGGCGGTCCTCGTCGTGGCGCAGTCCTGCGAGGGTCATCTCGGCACCAACAGCAACGGCTTCGGCGCCGCTACCGCAGATGCGCGCGACCGTGAGTGCCGGCACGCTTTTGTCCAGTCCGCCGCGCCAGGCCATGCCCTTGGCGCCGTAGATCGAGTCCCGGTGACTGTGCTGGGCCATGCCCATGACCACGTGCCCGACCAGGTTGTGGTCGATCTTGGTATTGTCGAGGGTCGCCTTGATCGCCATGCCACCCAGCTGGGTGGAGGTGAACCGGGAGAATAGTCCGGGCTCGCGGTTCTTGATCAAGATGTCGGCGCGTGGCGTTCGCTTTGCGCCGTCGAGGATGACGATGGAGTTGTCCTTGCTCATTTGTGCCAGTCCTATTCGTGGAGAAACAGCGCCGGAACCCGGGGACCGTTTTGCATGAAGTTTTTCATTCCGATGTCCATGTCGACCGTGGCCTTGCACAGGGCAAAGCCGTCGGCTTCGATGGCCAGACCCTCACTGAGCGAGGTCGCGAGGCCGCGCTTGATCACGTCGACCAAGATTGCGTCGACCGCCAGTGAGCGATGGCCAATGTCCACCGCTGGAAGCGAGTCGGGAACTGGAATGGGCTCGGGGGTCACCGGCGTGAGCTTGACGTCACCACGGGCGTGAGCTCGAACCAGGCCGATAGCGGTCTCCATTACGTCGGCCACGGGCTCGCCGTGCGCCCAGCCCCAGGTGCATGCATCCTTGGCGCCGACAGCGCGTCCGGTGCGCAACAGGTCATTGGCGCGTTCTACACCGATGAGTCTCGGCAGTCGCTGGGTGCCGCCGTAGCCAGGAATGATGCCCAGATTGACTTCCGGCTGGGCGAGCGCCAGGCTCTTGCCAACGACGCGGGCGTGACATGCCATAGAGAACTCGGCGCCGCCGCCCATGACGGGACCGTCTACCGCGGCCACGATGGGCTTGGGAAACGTCGCCATGCGGACCAGTACCGGGTGAGTGTTCATGCAGATGTTGCGGCACTCGTCCGGCGAGGGCAGGGCAGCCAGTTCGTTGATGTCTGCGCCCGCGAGGGAACCATCGTAGCTCGAGAACACCACGCCTTTGACCGAGTCGTCTTCTGCCAGTTCGGCGAAAGCGCCGTCGATTTCTTCGATTGTCTGCTTGGACAGGGCGTTCTTTACTTCTGGCCGGAACACCTTGAGCAGGGCGACGTCACCGTCTCGTTCGATGATCACGTTTCGGCGGTGGTTGCCGACGGTCTTGTTGGCGATGCTCTTGGGCACCTCGAAGCCGGGATACTTGGCGGCGAAGGCGGTGCATAGCTCGTGGGCGCGATCGGCGCCGAGTTCGCGGGTGAACTCGAGCATGCCTTTGCTGAAGCCCAGAGCCATGCGAATCAGCCAGTCCAGCTCGGTCGCGGCACAGATGCCCTGGTCCAGCACGAAGTAGGTGCGGCCGATGAGTACGGGCAAGATTCTATCGAGCACTGTGCGCGCCAGGGCGTCGTCGTAGCTCGGGTCGGCGGGCTGCTTGCGGTCGTGCCAGGCTTTGTCTCCCTGCTCGGTCAGGATAGCGGGCGCCTTGAACCAGTCGCTGCCGGTATCGGCGTTCTGCATCAGCTCCTGGCAATGCACTGTCAGCAAGTTGCCACGGGTCAGGTCCATGACATTGAACGGACCGCCGCCGCCGATGGCGTCGTTGACGATGGCATCTACTTGCGCCGGCGTGGCCACCTTCTCTTCGACGATGCGCGCGGCTTCGGAGATGTAGTTGCAGAAGATATCGTCGGCCGCGAAACACGCGACGTCGGAGGTGAGTACGGGGACTTTGCCCAGGCGCTTCAGGGTGCCGAGCATGCGCTCGAGCATGGCATCGTCGCCGGACGGAACGACTTCGACGGGCAACGCGCGCCACGCCGGAAAAAACGGATGGTTGACGAAGCAACGGTTCGGCGTCTTGGCGTCCGCGGCAATTTCGGCGCGGGGCAGCCCAGAGGTCGCGAAGCCGATGAGACAATCGTCGCTAACCACGCCTTCGAGATCGGCGAGGATCTTGCGCTTGATGGGCAGCATCTCCGAGGCGGCCTCGAGCACATACTCACACTCGGCGAGGTCGCTCAGACTCAGGGTCGGCACGAGCGCTTGCTCCATCGCCGCTGCGACTTTCACCGAGAGCTTGCCTCGGGACACGCCCTTCTTCGCGTAGCCGCGGATGCGTGCCACGCCGGCGTCGAGAGCTTCTTGCTTGATATCAACGAGGAATACCTTCGCGTCCGGGACGCGAGCGATCGCCGAGAGGAATCCATACGCGAGGTCGGGTCCGATGGAACCCGAGCCGATAACGCCGACTTTCATGTGTCACTCCTGAGCATGTTTCGAATATTGGCCGGCACCTTACTGCATTTGTGACCGGGTGAAACATGCAACATTTTGCAGATCGTCTGTGCGCGCAACTACTCAAGGTCGTGCAATCAATTCGATCTATTCATTGTTAGAAGTGGTCATTCTCAACTCGAGATGCCTAAAATGGCGCCAACTAAAGCTGTGGGGGCTTACATGAACTACTTGAGAAGATGGGGTGCACTAGCGAGCGTGCTGGTGCTGATGGCCGCGTGCGGTGGCTCGGGCGGCGGAGACGGCGCCGACGCGATGCCGGCTCCGGTCGAAGATGCCGACGGCGATGGCATCAGCGATGACGACGAAGGGCGAGCTGAGGCGGTCGATACCGACGGCGACGGCACGCCTGACTTCGAGGACACCGATTCAGACGGTGATGGCATCCCGGATTCCGTTGAAGCCGGTGACGACGATGGCAATACCCCGCCCATCGATTCCGATGGCGATGGAACACCCGACTTTCGCGACCTCGATTCGGACGCAAACGGAATTCTAGACGCCGATGATGGCGAGGGCGACGTCGACTCCGACGGAATCGGTGACTACGCCGATCTCGACGATGACGGTGACGGACTCAACGACATCACCGAGCTTGGCGGCACGCCGGAGAGTCCGCCGGACACAGATGGCGACGGAACCCCGAACCACCAGGATACCGATTCGGACAACGACACGATCCTCGATCTCCACGAGGGCGCGAGCGATCCGGATCTGGATATGATTCCCGCGTACCTCGATGACGACTCGGATGGCGACTGCCTGCCTGACTCGGTCGAGGCCGGCGACGCTGATCCGAACACGCCGCCAGTCGATACCGATGGCGACACGCGAGCGGACTTCCTCGACCTGGACGCAGACAACGACGGCTTGGTCGACTCGGTCGAGGACCCCAACTGCAACGGTGTCGTGGACACCGGGGAAACGAACCCGTTCAACGAGGACAGCGACGGCGACGGCGTGTCGGATCTGGTTGAAGTCGCGGCTGGAACCGATCCCAACGACATGACTGACAACCCTCAGGCCAACGGTGACTTCGTGTTCGTCGTTCCGTACGAGGGCGCGCCAGATCCGGCGATGGACGACCTGGACTTTTCGACGACTTTGAAGAAAGTCGACGTGTACGTTCTGGTGGATCGCTCGGGCTCGATGACCGGGGAGATTACGTCCATCGCGAACAACATCCAGACCGTGGCCGACAACATCACGTGCCCACCTCTGGGCAGTGGCGATCCAGCCGATTGCATCCCAGACATCTGGTGGGGGGCTGGCATGGTCGGCTACCGCGGAACCAACGGCGCGTCGTACAGCAACTTCCTGGACATGCAGCCCAACCCATCGCTCGTGTCGGGCGCGATGACGACGGCCGAACCGAGCGGTTGCTGTGATGAGCCGTTGCTTCTGGGCACGTACTCGGCCCTGACTGGCGCCGGGTCTACGGGAGACGGCACCTGTACGGTGAATACCGCGTATGGCGCACGAGGGACCTGCGTTGGCTCGCCGGCTGATGGTGTCGGCGCTGGTGGACTCGGCTACCCGTGCTTCCGCGACGACGCGTTACCTGTCATTCTGTTGACCACGGACGAGCCGCCGACCGGTACGTACAACTGTCCATCAACCGCGACGGTGGTGGCTGCGGCCAACGCGATAGGCGCCAAGATCATCGGCATCAAGGGAACCGGATCGAGCGCCCAGACCGACACCGACCTGAGCGCGCTGGCGACTGGCACCGGCGCAGTGGACGCCCTCAACGGCAACGCGCCGCTAGTGGTCGATAGCACTACTGGCGGAGCGGCTGACGCAATCGAAACAGCAATTCGGTTGATGGCCAATGGCATCGAGCTGGACATTTCTGCCGAGACCATCGATGACCCGAGCGACAGCGTCGATGCGGTCGCATCGTTCGTCGATCACCTGCAGACCCTGCAGCTGGGTACGGCCGCCTGCACTAATGGTCTGAGCGAGGACGACTCGACCGGCGACGGTTTCAACGACCGGTACCTCTCGGTCATCGCGGGCACGCCGGTTTGCTGGCAGTTGGTACCCAAGTCGAACACGACTGTCATGCCGACCGCGGTGCCGCAGTTGTTCATGGCGACCATCGTCGTGAGCGGCGACGGCATTACCACACTCGATACGCGTGACGTGTTCTTCCTCGTTCCGCCGGAAAACCCGGACATCCCCATCGACTAAATGCGCTTACTGAGGCTGGGTCGTGTTGTTCGCGACCCAGTCCAGGTACCCCGCATTTCCCTCCTCGACGCGAACCGCTATCACTTCTGGACAATCGTATGGGTGCAGGCAGACCAGCTGGTCTTTCAGCGCTTCGAACCGGTCGTGCGTTGTCTTTATCAACGCCAACACCTCGGGTTCGTCGCAGACGTCATCGTTCCAGCGGTAGACGCTGCGCAGGCCGGGAACGATATTCACACAGGCGGCGAGTCGGTCCCCCACCAGCGCCTTGGCCACCTCGGCAGCCTTGTCGGCGTCGGGGAAGGTGCAATAGACGAGGTAAACCTGAGTTGCCATTTCGCGAGGGTAGTTGTGTACACTCTGGCCCGCAATGTTGATCGTTCAGAAATACGGCGGCACCTCGGTGGCCAACATCGACCGCATCAATCACGTCGCGGCGCGCTGTCTCGAGACACAACGCGCGGGTAACGACGTGGCGGTGATCGTGTCGGCCATGGCCGGTGAAACTAATCGTTTGCTCTCCCTCGTTTCGGAGGTGCACGAAGATAAGGACGACCGCGAGGTCGACGTCATCGTGGCCACCGGCGAGCAGGTCACGTGCGCGTTGTTGGCGTTGGCGATTCGTCGCCTCGGCGGAGACGCACGCTCCTTCTTGGGCCACCAGGTGAAAGTGCTCACCGACAGCTCCCACTCGAGGGCACGCATCAAGTCCATCGACTGCGAAGGTCTTCACGAGTGCTTCGCCGAGGGCAAGATCGCTACCATCGCTGGCTTTCAGGGCATCGATGACGCGGGCAACATCACAACGCTTGGCCGTGGTGGTTCGGACACGACCGGCGTGGCCATCGCTGCGGCGCTCAACGCTGATGTCTGCGAGATTTACACGGACGTGGATGGTGTCTACACGACTGACCCCAACGTCGTGCCCACTGCCCAGAAGATTCAGCAAATCAGCTACGAAGAAATGCTCGAGTTGGCGTCGCTCGGCGCCAAGGTGTTGCAGCTGCGCGCCGTCGAGTTCGGCATGAAATACGACGTACCCATTCACGTGCGGTCCACGTTCGAAAAGACCGAAGGCACCTGGGTCGTCCCCGAGGAGAAACTGATGGAACAAGTCGTCGTCTCAGGAGTCACGTTGAATCGCGACGAAGCCAAGATCACCGCCCAGGACGTTCCCGACGATCCTGGCGTTGCCGCCAAGTTGTTCGCGCCCCTATCGGACGCGGGCATCGTCGTCGACATGATCATTCAGAACATCAGCGAGCAGGGCACTACGGACATGACCTTCACGGTGCCCCGCGGTGACCTCAAGCGGGCCATCGAGATTCTGACCAACGACGCCGGCGACCTATGCGACGGCGGCAAGCGGCTCAAGTGGGACGACAAGATCGCCAAGGTCTCCGTGGTTGGCGTCGGCATGCGCTCCCACGCCGGTGTCGCCAAACGGATGTTTCAGCTCCTGGCCGACGACAACGTCAACATTCAGATGATCAGCACCAGCGAGATCAAAATCTCCTGCGTCATCGACGAGAAGTACTCGGAGCTAGCCCTGCGTGCGCTGCACGACGGCTTCGGTCTGCACCTTCCGCCGGAACAGCGCGGCGAGCTGTAGGTCACTTCGCCGGCTTGGTCGGAACGGGCGCGCCGAGCTTCTTGAGGAACGCGTCGACACGCGTGTAGCCCTGCCTGGTGTTGGCTTTGATCTTCAGGAACTCTTTGCGCGCCTCGAGCGCGGTCTTGATGGCTCGCGCGCGGTTGGCACGATTGGCCCGCCACAGGGCCTTGGCCAGCTGAAGGCGGGCGTTCGCCATGCGCCCCGGATTCGCTTTGGCTCGCACACCAGCCGCGAGGGTCTTTTCCAGCACGGGAATTGCTTCCTTCGCTTTGCCCTGACCGAGCAGGGCGCGGGAAAGAAAGTACAGCGGGACCATGTGGGCAAGGCTCGTCTTTGGGATCGTCTTGCCCAGGATCACGCTGCCGCGTGTCGCGTTGTCCACAGCACACTGCCAGTCTTTGCTTTCGACGCATACGCCGGCGATCGTTACCATCATCTGTGCAGTGCGCGGGTGGTTCTTGCCAAACCGTTTCGTGTTCGCCTTGAGCGCAAGCTCAGCCAATTCGCGAGCGCGCGCGCCCTCGTTCGCGCCTGCGGCGTTCTTGAACACGCTGGCCGCGTAAGGGTGGCTCAGGTCCAATGTCTTCGCTTGTTTGATCAGGGGCTCGTACATCTGCCTGGCCTTGGCGTACTCGCCGGAGCTGAACACGACCCTGGCGATGGCAGTCTTGAGCTCGAGTAGCATCGGGTCGCCTTCGCCGAACTGTTTCGTCCGCAGCTTCAGGGCTCGGCGCAGGTGCTCGAGCGCCTTCTTGTAGTTGCCTCGACGCAGGTGCTGATTACCCAGGGTGTTGAGCTGGCTAACCAACGTCGGGTGGAACCGGCCGACGACTTTTTCAGCCAAATTGAGCGACAGCAGTGCATGCGTTTCGGCTGCCTTCATGTCGCCCAGCTGATACAGGAATGTGGCCAGGCTATCGTGAGCGTTGGACAGGCCTATCTTGTCGTCGGGACTCTGCTTCTGCAGCAAGGCTATGGCTTTGTCGTACTCGGCGCGTGCCGCTTTGTATCGTGCCTTGATCTTCAGCAGTTCACCGCGGTTCTGGTGGAGTTCCGCACGGAGTCTCACCGAAGATCCAGCACGTTTCATGAGTGCTTCGGCCACCTTGAGCAGGGCAAGTCCGGTGTCAGGTTTCTGCACCCGGCCAACGAGCCAGGCAAGGCGAAGCCATATCTTCGCCGCCAGTTGGTCATCACGGGCCTCAGCGGCGAGCTGGACCGCCTGCTCGTAGCCGGCGAGCCCTTCTTTGTACTTGCCGCGGTTTACGGCCAGCCACGCGTTGCTTCGAACTATCTGCGCTCGCAGCAGCGGGTACTGTACTGAGGGCAACGCCGAAGTCAGCGTGTTGACAGTCTTTGCCCACGCTTTGTTGTCTCCGATCCGTCGAAGCGCGACCGCCTTGGCGCGGAGGGCCAGCAGCTGTTTGATCCGCGCGCGTTTCGCCTGGTCGTGTGGCAGCGGGACGGCCGTTCGTAGCGCAGTCCGATCAGCACACGTCGCTATCGGCCGCAGATTCATCGCGGCTTTGGTCGCCCGATGGACGGTCTTCTTGTTCGGCTTGTCCGTTAGGGTCGAGATCATCGTGGCCATCTCAACTCGCCGCTGATCAAGGCACTCTGCTCTCAGGTCCAACATCGCTTGTGATTGGTCGCCGCGTACATTGGTCGCCTTGCATGATTCTTCGTGCATCTTGGTCCACGACATGGCGTAGGTGTCTAACGTTTTCGTTACCCGGGTTGTCGTGTCCTCCGCGATCGAAGTTTTCGCAGCGATGAAGCCGTCGCGAAGTTTCTTACGCTCGACGTCGTTCCAGGTTTGCTCCATTACCTGCGCGGATTCTGAGCACAGCGCGACCGGGCTGCGGCTGGTTTCGGGCCACATCAGCGCCGCCAGCCCGATGATCGTGACGGTGGCAAACGTGGCGACCAGCCATCGGTTGCGCCGTGCGCGCGGGTTGCGATCCAGCGCAATTAGCAGCTCTCCGATGGATTCGAAGCGCTGCTTCGGGTCGACGCTCAGCCCACGCTCCAGCGCTTGATGGCGCCAGGCGGGGGCGTCTCCGCGGTTCTTGGGCTGTACGAGTTCGCCCCCAGTGACCGCACGACGCAGGTCGGCGAGGGTGTCGCCCGCGAACGCGCTCTCGCCGTAGATGGCCTCGAACACCACGAGGCAGAACGCGAACTGGTCAGTGCGCTCGTTGGTTTCCCCGCCCATGTGTTGCTCGGGCGCCATATAGCGGGGCGTTCCCATGACCGCTCCGGTCCTGGTCAGCGTCTCGTGCAAGCCTCCGTCTGAGTCGCTGAGTTCGTCATCGACGAGTTCAGGCTTAGTTGTCGGGCGCGCCAAACCGAAGTCGGAAACCCGAGCGCGGCGGTTGCCGTCGACCAGTACGTTTTCGGGCTTGAAGTCGCGATGGATGATGTTGGCCCGGTGCGCAGCCGCCAACCCGCGGCCGGCTCCTTCGAGCACAGTCCATATTTCCCACCAGGCGCGCTCTTTCTTGGCGAGCCACGCTTTTAGTGTCTGTCCCTCGATGAACTCCATGGCGATGAACACCATCGATCGATAGGTGCCCACATCGTAGACCGCCGCGACGTTCGGGTGCGACAGCTTCGCCATGGCTTGAGCTTCGCGTAGCAGCCGTGCCTGTTCCCCGGAGGTAGAGTCGCGTCCGGTGATCGCCGAGTGCAGGAACTTCACGGCGATCTTACGGTCGAGTTCTGGGTCATAGGCTGCGTAGACCGCGCCCATACCGCCTTCGCCGATCTTGCCGAGTACGACGTAACGCCCGACAAGCGTGCCGCGTGTGATCACGCGACCGCTCGAGTCGCTCGAGTCGCTGTGCGCGCCCTCGGTGTGCGAGAGCGTGGCTTCCATCTGGGTCGCTGCCAGCGCGTCCGGACGCTCTTCGTTCGCACTCATTGGTACGAGGGTAGCATTTCCCGCTGGCTACACGCCCGCTTTGCGCTCCATACGCTCTGCAGTGCGGCCGATGAGCCGACGACAACGTCAACGTTCAGTGATCAGCACCAGGGAGATCAAAATCTCCTGCGTCATCGACGAGAAGTACTCGGAGCTAGTCCTGCGCGCAGGCTTGCACCTGCCGCCCGAACAGCGCGGCGAACTGTAAGCGCGCAGCTTAGACGTCGTGGCGCTACTTAACGGTCGCGCCGTTTTTCTTCAGGAACGCTTCCGCGAGCGCTGCCTGGGTCTTCTTGTGCGCCCCCTTGATACGTAGAGCGTCCGCATGGGCTTGCCGGGCGACTTTGATTGCGCGTGCGCGGTTCTTGCGCGGGTTTGCTTGGATGAGCGCCTTGGCCAGGCTCAGCCGATTAACTGTGAAGCGGTATGCGTTCGCCTTCGCCCTGACGCACGCCGCAACTGCTTTCTCCAGCACTGGCACGGCTTCGTTCGCTTTGCCCTGGCCGAGAAGCGCGTTACCCAGGTAGTACAGAGGCGGGACGTGGACGATGTTTGTGGCCGGTACCGTCTTGGCCAGGATCGGGATCGCCTTGCGGGTGTTGTCGACTGCACACTGCCAGTCTTTCACGCGTAGGCATGCCTCACCAAGACCCACCATTGCCTGGGCTGTTTGCGGATGAGTTGCACCGTGTCTCTTTGTTGCCGCCTTCACCGCTAGTTTGGTTAAGTCGCGAGCTTCCGGACCTTGGTACGCGCTAGCGGCCTCGTTGAACAGATTGCCCACCATGGGATGCGCAAGGTCGAGGGTGCGCGCCTGTTTTACTAATGGGGCGAACAGCTTCTTCGCTCCCGCTTTGTCACCAGACTTGTACGTCGCCTGTGCGATCCACGATTTCACATTGAGAAGCATCGCCGCGCCAGCGCCGAACTGCTTCGTCTTGGCCGCCAACGCAGCCTTGAAAACACTGATGGCCTCAGCGTAGTTTCCGGCTCGGAGCTCTTGGGCTCCGAGTGTTACCAGCGTGCTGCCGATCTGCGGGTGATCCGGGCCGAGGGCCGCGATGGTGAGCTGCCGAGACAGGCGCGCGTGCTTGCGGGACTCACCCATGTTCCCTGTTCGAAAGGCAAGCTGCGCAAGGTCGGTGTGGACCACCGACAAGGCGAGCTTGTTGTTGGGAGCCTTCTCTTGGAGGAGTGCCAGTGCTTTGTCGTACTCGGCTCGAGCCTCTTTGAACTTGGCTGCATTTTTCAGGATAGCCCCCTTGTCCTGATGCATGTCCGCAACGAACTTGACGTCTCCTCGTGCGCGTTTCCACAGTGCCTCAGCCACGTTCATCAGCTCCAGTCCCTGTTGTGGGTTACGGGTCATACCGATCAACCAGGCCAACCGCGTCCAGACGATCGCCGCGCGTTGGTCATCCCGAGCCTCCGCGGCCAGGACCGCGGCCTTCTGATACCTTGCGATGGCTTCCTTGTATTTGCTGTTGTGGACGGCCATCCAAGCGATGCTCTGCTGAATCTCGGCTGCGAGTTGCGGGTAGTCCACCGTAGGAAGCGCCTTCCTCAGTAGCTCGATCCCCGCCTCCCAGCCCTTACGATCGCCCGTGTTGCGACTCGAACGCATCTTCGCTCGGTCGCCCTGTAGCTGCTTGATACGGGCTCGCTTTGCCGGGTCGTCGGGTAGCGGCGCGACAGTCCTCAGCGTGGTGCGATCCGCACAACCTCGGACCGACACCAAGAACGCCGCCGCTTTCGTCGCCTTCCGCACCGCCTTCTCGTTTGGCTTATCGGTCAGCCTTGAAATCAGCGCGTTCATTTCGATGCGCCGCTGGTCGAGACACTCGGCCCGCAGGTCGAGCATTTCCGCTGATTGGTCGCCGCGAACGTTGGTCGCCTTGCACGAGTCTTCGTGCATCTCAGTCCAGGAGGCGGCGTAGTTGTCCAGGAGCGACGTGACCCGTTTGGCCGTGTCCGCGGCGATGTGACTCTTTGTTGCGGCGAACGAGGTCGCTAGCTTTTTTCGCGCGTCATCGTTCCAGGTCTGTTCCATGACCTGAGCGGACGCAGAACACAGCGCCACCGGACTGCGTCTGGTCTCGGGCCACAACATCGCTGCAACGCCGACGACCGCGGCGATACTAACGGTCGCGGCGGCGAGGCGATTTCGCCGCCCACGCGGGTTTCGGTCAAGCGCTGTAAGTAACTCGCCCATGGACGGGTAGCGTTTGGCCGGCTCTACGCTCAGTCCGCGCTCCAACGCTTGATGTCGCCACGCCGGTGCGTCTCCGCGGTTGCCCTTGGGCTGCACCAACTCACCGTCGGTGACAGCCGCGCGAAGCTCCCCTAAGCTGTCGCCCTTGAACGCGCGCTCGCCGTAGATTGCCTCGAACACGACGAGGCAGAACGCGAACTGGTCTGTGCGCGCGGTTGTCTCCTTGCCAAGATGCTGCTCGGGCGCCATGTAGCGCGGCGTGCCCATGATCGTGCCGGTCGCGGTCAACGTTTCGTGGAGCGGCCCGCTCGAGTCCGCTAGCTCATCGTCGTCGACGCTATCTGGTTTGGCCGTCGGCCGCGCCAGACCAAAGTCCGTGACACGCGCCCGCCGTTGGTCATCGACGAGGATATTGTCGGGTTTGAAATCGCGGTGAATGATCTTGGCCCGGTGCGCAGCGGCGAGGCCTCGTCCCGCACCTTCGAGCACCGTCCAGATTTCCCACCAGGCGCGTTCCTTCTTGGCGAGCCACTGTTTCAGCGTGAGGCCCGCGATGAACTCCATGGCGATGAACACCATGCCGTGATACGTGCCCACGTCGTACACGGCCGCCACATTGGGGTGAGACAGCTTGGCCATGGCCTGGGCCTCACGCAGCAGGCGGGCCTGTTCACCACCCTGCGAATCGTGCCCAGTAACCTGCGAGTGGAGAAACTTCAGAGCGATCTTGCGGTCCAGATCCGGGTCGTAGGCGCCGTACACCGCGCCCATGCCGCCTTCACCGATCTTGCCGAGCACCACATAGCGGCCGACGACGGCGCCTCTCCTGAGTGCCGGCTCCTTATCGGTGGAACCGGTCACGGCGTCCATGTAAGACAGCGTGTCGTCTATGTGTGTGGCCGCCGCAGCGAGCTCTTCACTCGATTCATCCGAGGTACTCATGGCGGCGAGCCTAGCACCACCGGTTCGACGTTACACGCCCGCTTTGCGCTCCATGCGCTCGGCCGTTCGGCCGATGAGCCACTGGGCGCTCTCTGGCGCCGCGCGTTTGATCAAGTCCAGCGCGTAGGCTTCCCGAGTGATCAACTGGCGCGGTTTATTGCCTTTGATTGCGCCGAGAATCTTGCCGGCGGCGTGCTCGGGGGATACGCCACGGCCGAGTACTTTGGACGCCGCGTCTTTGAGATCCTGATGGCCGCGTGAGTCGCGGGCGATGTTGGTGTCGACACCGCCGGGATGCACGCTGGTGACACCGACGCCCTGGTCCTTGAGCTCGAGTTGCAGCGACTCGGTGAAGCCGCGCACGGCGAACTTGCTCGCGCAGTACGAGGTTTGTTTGGGCACGCCGACGATGCCGAACACGCTCGAGATGTTGACGATGTGCGCTTCGTCGCTGGCTTTGAGGTGGGGCAGGAAGAACTTGCAGCCGTAGATGACTCCCCACACGTTGATGCCGAACAACCACTCGAAGTCTTCGATGCTGTGGTCTTCGAACGTGCCAGCGACGGACACGCCGGCGTTGTTGACCAGGATGTGTACCTGGCCGTACGCGTCCATGACCTCGTCCACGTATTTCAGCATGCGTTGCTTGTCGGCAACGTCGACTTCGTGGCTGCACACTTTGCGGCCCGTTGCCCGGATCAGGCGCGCGGTTTCTTCCAGGCCGGTCATGTTGACGTCGGAGATGGCCAGGTCACAGCCTTCCTTTGCCAGGGCGATGCTGGTGGCGCGGCCGATGCCGCTGGCTGCTCCGGTGACGACGGCGACTCGATCTCGTAGTGTTCTCATTGGGCTCTCACGTGGTGACGAAGTTGTAGTTGCGTGGGTTAACGCGCATTGTGCGCGCTCGGTACTCGGCGGTAAAGCCTGGCCATAGAGTAGTTACCTTGCCGTTGTCCGCCTGGTACCAGCTGGTGCATCCCGACATCCAGATCGTGCCTTCCATGCGGGTTTGCAGATTCTGGTTGAAGCGCGATTGAACATCGGGCCGAACGTCCATGTAGCGCAATTTGCGCTTGCGCAGTGTGCGCAACGCGGACATCACGTAGTTCACCTGGGACTCGATCATGAACACCATCGAATTGTGACCCAGGCCAGTGTTTGGACCGACCAGCATGAACATGTTGGGGAAGCCGGCTACGGTCGTACCCAGGTAGGCTTCGGCGCCTTCGCGCCAGGACTCGCCCAAATCGATTCCGCCGACGCCTTTGACCGGAAATGGTGCCACGTCATCGGCTGCTTTGAACCCGGTGCACAGCACGATCACATCCACTTCGCGTTCGACGCCGTCCTTACCCAGGATGCCGCGCTCGGTGATTCGTTCGATGCCACTGCTGATGAGGTCCACATTGTCCCGCTGCAGAGCGGGGTAGTAATCGTTCGCCAGCAGGATGCGCTTGCAGCCCAGGGTGTAGTCCGGGGTCAGCTTGGCTCGCAGCTCTGGGTCGGGTACTCGTTTCTCCAGGTGCTTCTCCGCCATGGGCTGGATGCGTTCCATCAGCTTTGGGTATTTGACGAACATCAGCGCGCGAACCTCGAGGGACCAGTACAGAGCGGTTCGAAACAGGCGCTGGGTGATGGGCAGCCGTTCGTACAGGTTCTGCTCTCTTTCGCTGATCGGCCTGTCGCCCTTGGGCATGACCCACGCAGCCGTGCGCTGGTACGCGTGAAGCTCGCTGACCCGATCGACGATGTTGGGGATGATCTGGATCGCGCTAGCGCCGGACCCGATCACCGCGACGCGCTTCCCTCGCAGGTCGCAGTCATGATCCCAGCGGGCCGAGTGAAACATCTCCCCTTTGAAATCGTCGATGCCCTCGATGCTGGGTACGCTGGGGCGGCTCAGGCCGCCGGTTCCGGAGATCACGGTCCGAGCCGTCGTCGTGCTGCCGTCGCTGAGCTGCAGCGTCCACACGCCGCTGGGCTCATCGAACTCGGCACCCTTCACACCGCAGTTGAAGCGGATATGGGGTTCGATACCGTACTTGTCCGTGCAGTACTCCAGGTAGGCGAGAATCTCCTCCTGCTTGCCATACATGCTGGACCAGTTCGGGTTCGGCTCGAACGAGAACGAGTACAGGTGCGACTGGATATCGCACGCGGCGCCCGGGTAGGTGTTGTCTCGCCACGTGCCGCCCACGGAGCCCGCGTATTCGAACACTGTGAAGGATTCCATGCCGGCGTTCTTCATGCGGATCGCCATACCGAGCCCGGCGAAGCCGGTGCCGATGATGACGACGTCTTGGTCCACGTGTACCTGGCTATTGCTCATCGTTACCTCCACTACCAGCCCATCGATTGCATCAGGGTGGTGATTTTTTCGAGTTCGTCTTTGGGCACGAACGCGAACATCGCGCCCACGGTGAAACGCGTGCAGAACTTCGCCGCCTCGACGGGGCCGGGACTTCCCTCGGCCAACATGCGGTGACCCAGTTGAATGACCATGCCGATGACCGCGTCGGCGAAGTTGCGCTTCTGGTCGATCTTGAGCACGCCGTTGTCTTCTGCGCGCTGAAGATCCACGACCATGTCGTCGACGATTTCGTTGATTGAATCCCAGACGAGTTTCTCGACCTGCAAAGTCGCGCCATAGCCCGAGCGCAGCATGGTCAGGCCGACCTTGGGCCGACTGTGCAGCGTGCCGAACACGATGTCGTAGGTGCGTTGGATGGCCAGCAGCTGATCGAGTGGTGTGTGATTCGCGATAGGCGCCCGGGCCGCCACCAACTGGGCGCGCAGGTCGTCGAAGAGTTCCTTGACGACGATCCCGAGTAACGCCTGCTTGTTTTCGAACTGGCGGTAGAACGAGCTGATGCCGACCCCCGCGTGCTCGGCGATTTCCGAGATCTGCGTATTGGGAAAGCCGTTCTTCGCGAACAGCTCGCCAGCGGCGGCTATTAGCTGTTCCCGAGTGCGTGCAAGCTGCTTTTGAGTGCGTCTGGCCATTAACGGAATGTATATTCCGTTAAAGTGTTATGATTTTCAAGGGAAAATCGAAACATCGAGAAGTATCTGGAATCGTTGTTCCCGACTTTGGTTCACAACTGTCGCGGCTAACGACAGTCGCCAGGGGCTGTTCGGGAAAGCGACATTCTCGCCCAGCGTAACGGCGTGGAATCCCCCGTCCACGCGCCTGGCACAGGGCGTGCTCTAGGGGAGTCCGATGAAGTACACGGCCATATTGTTGGTTGGTTTGCTTGGGGCCTGCGTGACTGAGCCGCAGGTAGACGGGGACCGCAAACCGCTAACGAATGCCGAGACCCACGGCGTGCTCGACCTGGTCAACGCCGCGTCGCTGGTGGTGCTCGACGATGATGTTCGGCTGGATTCCCGAGCAGCCAACAACATCGTCGACCATCGCCAGGTCGACGTCATCGACAGTATTGCCGAGCTCGACGCGATCAGCTACGTGGGGCCAAGCGCGCTCAACAAGCTACTCACGTATGCACTGGCCAACGGCTACGTGGACACGGCTCCAGTCGGCGGAGTCTGTTTGATCATCTCCGAGTACATCGAAGCCTGGGGCAACTACAACAAAGCGGTCGAGCTGTTCAACTGCGGTGACGCGCCTGTGTCCCTGTCGAACTACAGCCTTTGCCTGGTGCGCAACGACGACAGCGACTGCACGAAGCAGGTCGTGCTCGACGGTGGTGAACTGGAAGCTGGCGATGTTCACACAGTCTGCCGCCGGCAAGCCGGCCACCCCGCTAGCAACGATCCGGCAGCGCCGATCAAAGACAACTGCGACCAGCAAGCCCCGGGCCCGATGACGTTCAGCGGCGACGATCGCCTACTCGTATTCGAAACGACCACCGGCGAGATCACCGACGCGTTTGGTATCACCGCCGACCGACCGTGGTCCTCGACCTGGGCGAACGTACTTTACCGGCGCTGCGACTTCACACCCTTTGATGGCAGCGCATTCGACCTCGGCCGTTTCGCCAGGCATACGAGCGGCGACATGGGCGATTTCGGTACCGCGCCCACCGAGACCTGCGCCCACTGAGTCCATACGGACGAGCGAACTACTCGGGGACCGGTTCTACCTTGGCTGGATCTCTTGGCGGGTCATCAAAGGACGGCAGGATGCCGGCGAGTTCGCGGATGACCATGCGTGAGCGATGGCGCAAGAAGTCTATCGAAACCGGCCCGTCGAAGAACGTGACCAGGGCGGCGCCGAACCAGAACGTGCTGGCGAGGAAATCGTCGCCGACGATCACCGCGTGGGATGAGTCCCCGCGGTTGCGATCTACTTCGGCGGCCAGCTGCTTGAGGATGAACGGAATGCGCTCTCGGTGCAGCTCCGTTAGTGCGCTCGCGCTCGCGACAACATCGTCGTGCAGGGTCACCGTGCAGTTGACGATGTTCTGGGCCGCGCACAGGGCGCGCAGGTACGTCTCGATGCGCGCGATCAGCCGCTCGTTGGTGACCGACGTGGTGCTCTGAATCGACAGCCGGGGTAGGTCGCCCTTGTCCCAACGTCTGGCGCATGCGCGGATTGCACGAGCGGCCCGCTCCAACGCTGCCGCGTGCTGTTGGCTATCCCGGTGGGTCTCGCGGTTCTTGAACTGCACATACAGCCGGGCGCCATTGCCCAGGGGCACGATTTCCCCCAGTTCCTCGTCGTTGGCCGCCAGGGGCTCCCCGGAGGCGACGATGGTGACCGTCTCGATGCTCACCGTATCGGCGAGCTCGCCAAGAATATCGCGCAGCTCCTTCTCGAACAGTGTCTGATCCACTTCCATCGGCACCGGGGAGGCTACCGCAACCGGCACAAACGGGGTAGAAGGATAGACATGGGCGGTTGCACTAATTGTTCGGCCAAGTCGGGCTGCGATGATCGCAAATCAGTGATGTTTCGTGAATTGGACACGGTCCTGGAGCGACTGTATCCAACTCGCACGTGGGGCGAGCCCGACGACCTGGCGCGCTTTGACGCGGGGATCTGCGAGCACGACGGGGAAGCTCTGGCTGAAGAGTTCGCTCAGGAACTCAAAGCGTCGACGTTCTTCCGCGAAGGCGGTCCTGAGGAATACTGCGATTACATCTACGTCCTCGCCCTCGGTCGGGAGCCGTCGTTGATTCAGATTCGCGATGGTGAGGCGCCCATCCCCGAGGAGATCGGGACCGAGCCGATTCAGGAGCAATATCTGCGCGTCTGCTTGAGCAACATGGCCCGATTCGCCGGAGTGCAACAGACGGCCATGGAGCTCACCGTGAGCGACGGCGACATCTTCATTTCCGAGCGGCCGCGCCCGGGGGTGTACGACGCGCCGCTACTCAGTCGCTTCCAGCGCCTGGTCGCTATCTTGCCCGCGTACGACATCACGCATTTGGACTTTGGCGAGATCTCTGCGCCACCAAAGGGATACGAATCCGGTGACTACGCCAAGCTCTACGGCTGCGAGCCCCACCGATCGAACTACGTGTTCTATCCGCAGCCGAGCAACATGCACCTGACCACGTGCATCGGCTCGGTCATGCCGAACTGACGGCGCGAGCATGCCGAACTAAGCGACTGCCGGTAGCGGGTGGATCGCCAACATGCACGACCCACAGCGACCAGTGGCGGGCGTCATGACCAGTCGAATGAGTGACTCGGACGCGTCGGGGTGGACGATGCGTACGCGGCGCCGTACGAGCTTGCCCGTCATGGCGACCAGTCGTAGGTCCTCGCGAATCTCGGTGTGCAACGTGCCGAGAGCGGTGGCGAGAACGCTGCGCCCCTTGAGCGCCTCCGCGCTCTCTGCTTTGATCAGCTGAGCAAAGGCCCGGTTGGCTATGCGGATGGTGCCGTCGACATCGAGACCGGCCGCCGAAATACCGAGGGCATCGAACGCGTCGGCGGCGGCTTCCTCTCGCGTGTACTCAACTATGCCGACGCGCTGTTCCAGTTCGCGCTGTCGGACGCCGATGGTCGTCATGTAAGAACTCAGGTCGTCAGCAAGCTCCTCCGCGGTGGCGTAACGCTGACCCGGATCCTTGGCGAGAGCCTTGTCGACAATGGCGACCAGTGCGCTGTCCAGGACTTCCCCGCGGGTGGCGTCCACGGGGGGTGGCTGCTCGTCCAGATGACGCTGGAGCACGGCTGTCGGGTTGTCGTCGCGGAATGGCGTGATCCCGGTGAGCATTTCGTACAGCAGCACCCCCAGGGCGTAGATGTCGTTCGATGGATGGGGCGGCTGACCGCTGATTCGCTCCGGCGCCATATAGGCTGGCGTGCCTGCGATCTGCTGATCGATGGCGTTGGAGCGCGTCGCGATTTGCGCGGTGCCAAAGTCGAGCAGCTTGATGTTCCATTGGGACTGATCGTCGGAAACGCATAGGACGTTTTCGGCTTTGACGTCGGCGTGGATGACGCCCAGTTCGTGACTATGGGCAAGAGCGGCCGCGACCTGGGCCGCAACGTCGCACACGACCGCCAGGGGCAAGCGTTCTTCACCGCGAACTCGGTCAAGGAGCGACTCTCCTTCGAGCAGCTCCATTGTAATGAACAGGCCCCAGTCCGGATCGTCGCCGAAGTCGACGACTGACACGATGTTGGGATGGCACAGCGCGCTGGCGATGCGCGCTTCCTTCTTGAACAGAGTGCGCGCTTCTTCGTCGAGGGTGAATTCGGCGTGCATCAATTTGAGGGCGAAGGACTTACCGAGGCGACGATGGCGTACGTGCAGCACCTGGCCCATGCCGCCTTCGCCGATACGTTCGATGATTTCGTAGCGCCCGGCGATCACGCGGCCGCGATCTTCCGGAGCAATTTCGTCCGAGACGTCCTCGAGAGTAAATACCCCCGTCGGTCCCTCGGACGGGTCGAGCAGATACGCGGTGTTTGTTTCGTCAGGCAGAGGTGTGATGACTGGTTGGGTCTTCGTCATGGTTGGTCTCCGCTGCGGAGAGAAGCCAGAACTGTGCCGGTTCTGCCTGTAGGTTGGCGTGGGGAATCTGTCGCTGGATTTTCCAGAACCGTTCCACCGGTTTGGCGCACCTGTCCCGGCATGGGATCTACACCCACAGCACGTTGTGTAATGACGCCCCGCAAAATCGCATTTGCACCGCGCCACGCATTTTACGCCCGCGTAGTGGGCGACGCATGGTTAGTCGAGCAAGCGTTTGATGATGCCCTTGTCGCCCTGCAGCGCGGTGCGCTGTTGATAGAACGACATGCCTCGTGCGCCGCCGAGTTCTTCGCCACCGCCGGCACGTCCAGGACCACCGTGGGTGAGGATCGGCAAGACAGTTCCCGGCCCCGGAGACTGGGGCGCGACCTTCTCGCTGCCCAGGTAAATGCGACCGTGGAAGCTGGCCACTTCTGGGATGATGGCGCCCAGGTAGTCGCGGTCATCTGAGTACACGCTAGCGACGAGGCCGCCGCCACCGAGCTGCACGAGCTTCGCCGCCTCAACTGGATCACCGTTGTAGACGCACACGGTGGACACCGGGCCGAAGACTTCGTGCTCGTGAACCACGGCTTCCCGCGGGTTCGTGGTCTTGCGCAGAACCGGGCCGACGAAGTAGCCCTTGCCACCGGTGTCCCCCACTGGGGTGACGTCGCCGGTACCGCCGAACAACGACTCGGTGCTCGCGGCCAGGCGCTCGATGCCCTCGCGCACGTCTCGCAGCTGATTGGCGGTGGCGAGGGGACCTACGCGCACGCCGTCCGCTCTTGGATCGCCCACACGCATGCCGCCGAGTTCTTCACACAGGGCGCCGTTGAACTCCTCGGCCAACGCTTCGGGGACGAATACGCGGCGGATCGCCGTGCACTTCTGCCCGGCCTTCTGGGTCATGTCGCGAACTACGTCGCGCACGAACAGTTGACCTGTCTCGGAGGTGAGGCTGACATCGGGGGCGAGCACTGCCGCGTTCAGACTATCGGCCTCGACGTTGATACGAACCGATCGCGACACGACACCAGCGCCGCCGCGCAACGTCGCCGCGGTGATGCTCGACCCGGTAAACGCCAGCACGTCTTGACCACCGATGAAGTCGAGCATGTTGCCAGCGCTTCCGCAGATGAGCGAAAGCGTTCCGTCGGGCATAATGTTCTCGTCGATGATGGCCCGGGTCAGCTCATAGGTAACGAGCGACGTCGCCGTCGCTGGCTTGCTCACCACCGGCATGCCGGCCAGAATCGCCGTCGCAGCTTTTTCCGCGAGCCCCCATGCGGGGAAGTTGAACGCGTTGATGTGTACGGCGACACCGTGGCGCGGCGTGATGATGTGCTGGCCATGCAATCGTGCGGTGCGACCGACTTGAATACCGTCGCCGTCGGCGAGGATCTTCGTGTCGCCGAGCTGCTCACCCAGGTCTGCGTACGCCGCTAGCGTCGCGGCCGCACCATCGATGTCGAACTTCGCGTCGCCGCGGGTGTTGCCGCCGTTGTCGATAGCGTGCTCGATGATTTCATTGCGCTTGGCGTGGATGAGCTTGGCGATCTTACGCAGCAACTCTCCGCGTTGGGCGAAGGTCATCGCTCGCAGTGCACTACCACCGCGGTCACGCGCGTAACTCAACGCGGCGGCGAAATCGATTCCGGACGTGGACGTCTCGGCGATCTGTGCTTCGGTCGTAGGGTTGAACAGGGGGCTTTGCTTACCTTCACCCTCGATCCAGCTTCCGGTTACATAACTCGCTAGGCGCTTCATGGCGCGGCAATATACCCGACTCACGCCGGTTCATATAGGATTGGGGCATGACCGGGGGCTTTCGACGCCGATTGACAGCGGGCTCGTTAGCGCTGCTAACGGTCATCGGCGCGGGCACGGTCGGCTACTACTACTTGGGCGCCGGCGTATGGTCTCTGAGCGATTGCCTGTACATGACCGTGATTACGCTCACCACGGTCGGCTTTGGCGAGGTTCTGCCCGGATTCCACCAGGTGGATCACGTCAGAGAATTCACCATGGGGCTGATCCTGTTTGGCATGGGCAGCTTCCTGTACTTTGCTTCCACCCTGACCGCCTTCATTATCGAGGGAGAGCTACGAACCGCTCTGAAAGTGAAGCGAATGCTCAAGCGAATCAGCAAGCTGGAGAACCACATCATCGTCTGCGGAGCCGGCACCACCGGCAGGCACGTCATCGAGGAGCTCATCGCCACCAAAGTGCCGGTGATCGCCATCGATATCGACCCCACGTGCTTGGAGTCGATCGCCAACAACCACCCCAAGGCCAATTACAGTTACATCGTTGGCGATGCGACCGACGATCATGTGCTCGAACAGGCCCAGCCAGCGACGGCGCGCGGATTCGTCGCCGCAATGCACAACGACAAGGACAACCTGTATCTGGTCGTATCGGCGCGCCAGCTGTGTCCGGACGCGCGTATCGTCGCACGCGGCAGTGAGCTGCAGGTACTCACGAAGCTCAAGAAGGCCGGTGCCGACACAGTCGTATCGCCGAACTTCATCGGCGGTATGCGCATCGTCTCGGAGATGATTCGCCCTGCGGCCGTTCGCTTTCTCGACAACATGCTGCGAGACGACCAGGGCACGATTCGCATCGACGAAGTGCAGATCCCCAAAGGCTCCAGCCTGATCGGGGGCAGCTTGAGCGCGGCCAAGATCAACGAGCAGCTGAGCCTGTCGGTGCTCGCGGTGGAGCGGGGCAACGAAGGCCGCTACGTGTACAACCCGCCCGGGGACACGACTCTGGAGCTCGGCATGACCCTGGTAGTGCTCGGAGCTGTGACCGAGGTCGACAAATTGCGCCAGCTAGTCGCCAGTTGAGAACGATTCGTCCTGGGGCTGCAGCGCGCATTTTTCGGCACTTATCAGTGACAATCAGGCAAGCGTTCTGGCGGCCGACGATTTTGCTTACCAACTGATGTCTGCCGGTGACTGCGTGCTAAATTTTGGGCGTGCAAGTACGTAGTGTTGTTCTCGCCGCCTGTGGCGGTGTCGTGTTTCTGGCCCTCGTCTGGCTCAGCGTCAAGGTCAACGCCAACCCGGCGACGGGAGCGTCAGACGAAGAGCTGACGAAGGCCCGCGCTTACCATAGCCGGAACAAGCGTGGGACCGCCTCGGTTGCTTCGCGACCGCCGAGTACCCGAAGTCGCACGACCACGCCGCGCTCGCGAGTAAAGCGCCGGACGCCGAAGAACGAGAACTCGCGCGAGCGGACTCGGGTGAAGCGGCGGAGCGCGTGGGACAAGCCGCGGGTCAAACCCATGCGCAACATAAAGCTGTCTGGCGGCATCTCACGTGGCAAGGAACTGCGGGAGAAGATGCGCGAAGCCAACAAGTCCTACGACCGCCAAGAATACGACGAGGCCGTCAAGTCGGCGCTGGACATCCTGAAGAAGCATCCTCGTAATATCCGGATGCTCCGGGTCGTTGTGTCCTCCTCGTGCTTCATGGGCGAGCCAGACCGAGCGAAGAAATACTACGCCAAGCTGCCCAAGCGCGATAAATCACACATGCGCATTCGTTGCTCGCGGATGAAGATCAAGCTCGACGAATAGGGTTCGTCCGAGTACAGTCCCGCCCCGAAAGGACTCCCTAGCATAATGTCTGAGCAAGCTTCCCCATTCGCCAAACTAGCCGCGCAACCGACCCGCGCTGCTGTCATCGATGACTGCGTCGTCCTCGTTAACGCCCAGGTCAAATCCAAACGCGGCCTGTCCGGCGTCGCTATCAAGACCGGTTACGCCGCGGTCAAGACGATCAAGCGCCGCTTCGTTCCCGAAGTCGTCGACGCGCTGCTCGACGAGTGGATGGGCAAGGTCGAGCCTTACTACATCAAATGGAAGAGCGGCGGCACCGGTGAGTTCCCCGAGTACCTGACCGCTCGCTCCGAAGACGTCGCCGAAGAGCTGCTTGCAGTGACGGACGACCGCGCTTCCACGACCAAGCACAAGACCGCCAAGAAGTGGTACGGCAAGATGCGCCCCGCAGCCAAGCGCGACGTGCAGGCCGCTATCCCCGAGCTCGCAGCGCTGATCCAAAAGCACCTCGCCGCTGCCGCCGACCTGCCCGAGCCGGCCCCGGAAGCAGCAGACACTGCCGCTGATTCTGCTAAGGCCGACGAACCCGCCGCGTAGTCGTTAACCGTCCAACTCTTTTCGCCGCGCTCTTTGCGAAGCGGACGAACCCGCCGCGCGTTTACCCGTCCAACTCTTTTCGCCTTACCACCCGCGAAGTCGCGTCTTTGCTGAGGGCGAGGTCCATCAACTTCGTTTCTTCGGCCCGGTGCACATACAGTGAGCCGGTCGCCGTCGCTGCGCGTGAATCGCGGCCGGCGTACTCGAGAGTGACGCCCTCTGGGATCACCCGACGGAGGTGATGGGTAAGGTGCCGGTAACCGCCCATATTGCGCGGCTCCTCCTGGACCCATATCACCTTGGTCAGTTTCGGGTAACTGCGCAGGAGCGCGGTCACTTCTTTGACCGGGAACGGGTAGAGCTGTTCGACTCGAACTAAAGCAACGTCGTCCACGTCGCGCTTTTCTCTAGCTTCGGACAGGTTGTAGTAGACCTTGCCCGAACACAGCAGCACTCGGTCGACGGCGTCGCGATTGGCTATTTCAGGGTCGTCGATCGTGAGCTGGAACGAGCCGTCTGCGAACTCGGCGAGCTTGGACGTGGCCTCGGGGTGTCGAAGCAGGCTCTTCGGGCTCATGATCACCAGGGGCTTGCGGAAGTCCCGCTTCACTTGCCGGCGTAACGCATGGAATAGCTGAGCCGGCGTCGTCAGGTTGCACACCTGTAGATTGTGTTCGGCGCAGAGTTCCAGGTAGCGCTCGAGTCGCGCGCTGGAGTGCTCGGGGCCCTGACCTTCGTAGCCATGAGGCAGCAGCATGACGATGCCCGACATGCGGTTCCACTTGTATTCGCAGGTAGCGATCAGTTGATCGATGACGACCTGAGCGCCGTTGGCGAAGTCGCCGAACTGCGCTTCCCAGATGACCAGGGACCACGGGTCTGCGCTGGAGTAGCCGTACTCGAAGCCGAGCACTGCTTCTTCCGAAAGCGGGCTGTTGATGATCTCGAATCGGCCCTGGTCTTCTGCCAGGTGCTGCAGAGGAATGTAGCGCTCGCCGGTTTGCTGGTCCGTGTAGACCGCGTGGCGATGGCTGAACGTGCCGCGGCCCGCGTCTTGCCCAGAGAATCGCACGGGCGTTCCATCGAGCAAGAGTGAGCCCAGGGCCAGGGCCTCGCCCGCGCCCCAGTCCAGGTCACCGTGCTCGGTGATGAGTTCGCTCCTGGCTTTCATCAAACGCTTGAGCCGCTTGTGCCAGTTGAACCCGTCCGGCGCCGCACTCAGTGCTCGCCCGATCAACTCCAGCTTGTCCTCGCTCATGGCCGTACTGGCCGACGTCGTGCCCCCGGTCTTGATACCCGTCCAGGAGCCGCCCAGGGTCTGCATGGCCTGGCTGGCCATCTGTTTGCCGCTGTCTCGGGCGTCGCGCATACGCTGGCGTACGTCTTCGTCCATTTGCTTGCGTTCGGCGCCGGTTACGACGCCTTCGCCCTCGAGTTTCGCGCCGTAGATCTTCGACACGGAGTCGTGCTGCTTGAGCAGAGCGACCATCTGCGGCTGGGTAAACGATGCATCGTCGAGTTCGTTGTGGCCGTGCCGACGGAAGCACACCAGGTCGATGACGACGTCTTCCTGGAAGTACTGGCGATAGGCCATGGCCAGTTTGGCGACGAAGGCAACGGCCTCGGGGTAGTCGGCGTTCACGTGAAACACCGGGATGCGCACGATGTGTGCGATGTCCGTGCAATACCGGGTAGAGCGACTCTCGTGGGGTGACGCCGTGAAGCCAACCTGGTTGTTTACGATGATGTGAATCGTACCGCCGGTACGATAACCGTCGAGGCCGGCGAGGGTGAACGTCTCGGCGACGACGCCCTGGCCGCAGAACGCGGCATCGCCGTGCAGCAGCACCGGACACACCTTCGTGCGTTCTTCATCGCGGAGTTGATCTTGCTTTGCGCGGACGATGCCTTCGACGACCGGGTCGATGATCTCCAGGTGACTGGGGTTGAACGCCATGGAAAGGTGCAGGCTGCGTCCCTGAGCATCGGTGTAATCCGACGAATAGCCAGCGTGATATTTGACGTCGCCGTAGCCCTGGATGTGGCCTTCCTGTGGCCGGCCTTCGAACTCCGCGAGAATATGTTCGAGCGGCTTGCCCATGAACTGAGCTAGAACGTTGAGGCGGCCACGGTGAGCCATGCCGAGCACCATCTGCTCCAGGCCGTTGTCCATGCCGGTTCGGGCGAGTTCGTGCATCAGCGTGATCAAGCTGGTCCCGCCCTCGAGGGAGAAGCGTTTCGCGCCGGGGTACATACGCTGAAGCTGTTCTTCGAACGAATCGGCCTCGACCAGTTCGCGCAGAATGTTGCGCTTCTGGTCGGCGCTGAACTCGGGTGTGTTGCACACCGGTTCCATGTGGGACTGCAGCCAGTCGCGCTGATCCTTGTTGGAGATCTCCATGTACTCGACACCGATCGGACCGCAGTAGGTCTTGCGCAGGTGTTCGAGGTACTGGCTAACGGTGCCGCGCTCGAGGCCGGGGAAACCGTTGCACGTCACGACCGAGTCCAGGTCGTCGTCGCCAAACGCGAACTCTTCGGGGGCGAGGAACGGATGGCTGCGGGGACTTCTGCCCAACGGATCCGTGTCGGCGATCAGATGGCCGTACTCGCGGTACGTGTGCACCAGGTCGTAGATGTGAATGCCCGGTGCGACTGACTGAATGTCCACGCCCTGAGGAATGCCGCCTTTGTTGGTGAGGAACACCGGCACTTCGTCCGACGCCGCGGCGAACTGCTGGTTGCCATTGGAACCGTTGCTACCGTTGTTACCGCCGCCGCTGGGCGTCGGTAGAGGGGCGTCGAACGGGTTGCCATTGCGGCCGGCGAAGAACGCGGCCCAGGATGGATCCACCGAAGTGGCGTCCTCCAAGTACTGCTCATACACCGCGTCGACGTAGGCCGGATTACTCCACAGCAGATGGTCCAGAGTGCTCATCGTCCGGCAATTATGCCGAACTACTGCCGCGCGTGCCTATTGGTCGGCCAGAAAAGTCGTGAGCAACTTGGCGAGGGCAGCGGGCTGGTGACGCTGCATCATGTGAGCAGCGCCTTGCAGCACTTCCTGGCGAGCGTCGGCAAAGCTGGCGTAGCGGCTCTGTGCTTCGTCTTTGTGGTGGCGCATCTTGGACTCGGCGCCTTCGACCAGCAGTACCGGGCAGGTGACGCGCTGCCAGAAGCTGCGTGCGACTTCCAACCTGAAAGGGTAGGGGCCCATGGTCAGGTGCATCTGATCGTGCTTGAACACCCGAGTGCCGGCCTCGGTGACCCGGGTCCCATGCTCGGCCAATTCCAGCGCAAGTGCCGGGTCGAGAAGCGGGTCGTGTTTGCCGAGCCGGTCGGCCGCCGCGGCGATGTCCGGGTATTCGCGCAGCGCGCGCGCCCGGGTCTTCTTCCACGACGTGACCCAGGCAACGAGACGGTCAGGAACCGGCGTCGCCTGTTCCGGTGGTCCCATGCCCTCGAGCAACGCGAGCCTGTGGACGGTCTTGGGGTAGCTGCCCGTGTAATACGAGCTGATGCTGCCACCCATGGAGTGGCCAACCACCGACACCGTATCGCGCCCAAGTTGGTCGATGAGGCTGTGCAGGTCCGCGACGTAGTCGAAGAAATAGTAGTAGCCGCCGGCGCCGACTCGGTCACTGTCGCCGTGGCCACGCATGTCCGGCGCGATGACGTGATAGTGCGGCGGCAGATTGCGCACCATCGGTGCCCAGCCCCAGGCCAGGTCGAGAAAACCATGGACGAGGACCAACGTGTGCGTGCGACTCAGGTCGTCGCCGCCCCACTCGAGAACGTTGTAGGTAAGTCCGGTCGCCAGCTCGATCTTACGGGCGACCGGTTCGCGATTCGCGGGGTCGCTCACGGCGCGTGAACGATTTTGTAGACGGGGCCGCTGTGGCTGACCATGTAGAGTTCACCGAGGCCGTCCTGGCCGAATGCGGATAGGGACGAGATCGATAGCTGGCTGGTGATGTTCGTGTCGTTCATCGCAGAGCCGCCGGAGTACTGGAAGCGGTACATGTTCTGACTTGCAGCGTAGTCGCCGTAGAAGTACCACCCTTGCAGGTCGGGCATGCAGGTGCCGCGGTAGACATAGCCGCCGATGACCGAGATCCAGCCTTGGGCACGGGTTTTGTCCAACACCGGGGCGGTGAAGCCGGCTGTCCCACAGCCGCTGCCGCCATTGTTTCGGGTGCCTTCACAGTCGGGCCAACCGTAGTTTTCGCCACCAGTGCTGGAGGCGGGTTGCACATTGATTTCTTCTCGCTGCCCCTGTCCAACGTCGCCAATGTATAGATCGCCTGTTTGGCTGTCGAAGCTGAAACGCCATGGGTTTCGTAGGCCGTACGCCCAGATTTCGTCCATGCCCGCTCCGCCAACGAATGGATTGGAGGCTGGGACGCTGTATGGCGAACCGCTGTTGATGTCGATACGCAGCATGGTCGCGAGCAGCGTGTTTGTGTCCTGGCCGTTGTTGTACGTGTCGTTGCTGCCGCCGCCATCTCCGAAGGAGATGTAAAGGTAGCCATCTGGGCCGAATGCGAGCATCCCGCCATTGTGGTTCCAGTTCGGCTGCGCCAGGGTGAGGATGCGGGTCTCGGTAGGAGTCGCGACGTCTGAGCCAGGCGAAGCATTGTACTCCGCGATGATCGAAGGCCTACCGGAGCCGGGACCGTCTTCGCTGTAGTAGACAAAGAAGCGTCCGTTTGTCGAGAACTGAGGGTGGAAAGCGAGGCCCAGCAGGCCTTGCTCATTCTGCCCTGTCTCGACCGCTCCGCGGATGTCGAGGAACGGAGTCGGCAAGGTAGCGCCGTCCTTGTAGATGCGAATGCGACCAGCTCTCTCGACGATGAACAACCGCGGGTCACCTTGGGGGGCGGTCGCCAGCACCGGGTTGACGAAATTACCAATCAGCGCTCGGGTCACGTTCGTCCCGTTCTGCGGAGTGCAGCTTGCGAGCGCGCCATCGGGCGCGTTCACAGGAGCATCGATTGCACCCACCGCTCCGTCGGGGCCGCCAACGGGCGCGTCGGCCTGGTTCACCGCCGCGTCATCGTTACCGCTCCCTCCATCATCGCCACAACCGGCGCTAAGGAGTGCTAAAGCCGAACCAACAACCAGACATGTACGCAACATGGCCAGACTATAGACCGAAATCGCGCACCTACATGTGGCGATTCTCCCTGACAACTAGTGGCAGCTGTTACTCGAGGACCAGCCGATATACCGTGCCATTTCGGTCGATTGTGTACATCTCGCCAAGTCCGTCCTGGCCGAAGCTGGTCAATCGACTAGTGCCGATCTGGTCAGTAATCTCGATTTCGTTCGAGGCGACACCGTTGGACCATTGGAAGCGCCAGATCTGTCCGCTGCAGTAGTCGCCATAGAAGTACCAGCCGGTTAGATCCGGCATGCACGTACCGCGGTAAACATAGCCGCCGGTGATCGAACATGGGCCATCACCGTGGTCCTTGACAGCGACCGGTGGAACGAGCGCGGCGTTGTTGCACGTGTCGTCAAAGTCGTTGTCTGCTTCGCAAAGTGGCCAGCCGTAGTTATCGCCACCGGTGCTCGATGCCGGTTGAACGCTGATCTCCTCGCGCTGGTTCTGGCCCACGTCACCGATGTACAGGTCGCCGGTCTGTCGGTCGAAACTAAACCGCCAAGGATTGCGCAGGCCGTACGCCCAGATTTCATCACGACCGTCGACGCCGACGAACGGATTGCTAGGCGGAGCCATGCCTGTATCGACGTCGTAGCGCAGGAGCGAGCCGTGCAGCGTATCCAGGTTCTGGCCGTTACCGTAGATATCGTTGCCGCCACCTTCGTCGCCGAGGGCAACGTACAGATAGCCGTCCGGACCAAACTCGATCATGCCGCCATTGTGGTTGCCAGCCTGTTGGCCGAGGGTGAACAGGCGGTTGACCTCACCCGAGTCGGCGACATCAGACGTCGGGTCCGCGTGCATCTCGGCGAGCACACTCTGATACGGAGGCTCCCCGGGGCCCGGAATGTTGTAGTGAATAAAGAACCGGCCGTTGGTCGCGTACTTGGGATGGAACGCCAGTCCAAGCAAGCCCATCTCATTCGGGTTGTCTTCGACGGCGGTGCGAATGTCGAGGAACGGTTCGGGCAGCAAGTTGCCGTCTTTGACGATGCGAATTCTACCGGGCTGCTCAAGGATCCACAGCCGCGCATCGCCCACCGGCGCCGTAGCCAGCAGCGGATTGACCAGTCCAGTAGCGACCTCTTGTCGCGTCAGCGTCATGCCGCTCGCCGGCGTGCACCTGGCGAGCGCTCCGTCGGGACTCACCGAAGCATCGCTTCCCGAACCGCCATCGTCGCCGCAACTACCCGTGAGCATCAACAGCGAAAAAGCGGCGGCCAAGCTCAACGTCCGAGATATCATCCTACAATCATATCCGCGATCTGCGGTCGGCGTGTGAGAGTTCGCGCACAATGGCCGCGCCCGCGCCTGCTAGGACCACAAGTACCCGGCCTGACAGCTTCTACTTTGCTGCCGCGATCAACGCGTCGACGGTTGGTCGGTCGGCTTTGTTGGCGCCGATGTAGCGGTAGATGACGTTGCCTTTGCTGTCGACGATGAACGAAGCGGCCAGGGCAATCTCCGTCTTTGAGTCCCAGACTTTCCAGGCTTGCGCTGCTTTGCCGTCGGTGTCGGCGTAGAGCTGGAAGTGGCTGAGGCTCAGACGCTTGGCGAGCTTGGCGTTGGTCGCCGCTGGGTCAACGCTGATCGCCACCACGTTGATGTTGGCGGCCTTGAGTTCATCGAACTTCGTGTGCAGCTGGACCAGCTGCGTGCGGCAGTCGGGTCACCAGTGTCCTCGATAGAAAACGATGAGCGCTTTGCCAGTCTTCCAGAAGCTCGCCAGTTTTACTTCATTACCTGATTGATCGAGCAAGCTCGCGTCAGCGGCCGGGGGCAGGTCTTCGCTTCCGGTGGTGCGCTTGCCTGAGTAGCCTTCCCAGCCGCGCGCTTTTCGCTTCTTCTTCACCGGCGGGGCGGACCGGGCGTCGATGGCGGCGCTCGGTCGCTCGGTTTTGGCCTTGGACGGCGAAGTAGACTTGGAGCACGCCACCAGGAACAGCGGCAGGCACAGGGTCGCAACAACTCGCATTCTGGTCAGACGCATCGGCACCCGGTTGGGTTACAGGGTGATCGGGGGCAGGTCGTCGGTCAAGCGGTTTGATCGCGCCGGATCTTTGCGATCCACTCGGTCACCAGGCGAGTCACCGTGGACAGCGGAATCCGGCCGCTGCCCAGGAGCACACTGTGGAATTCGCGCAGGGAGAACAGAGGCCCCAATCGCTTTTTGGCCTGGGCACGTAGCTCGAGAATAGTCCTGGCCCCGACGACGTAGGCTTGTACGCGCCCCGGGCGGGTCAGCACGCGCTGAATCTCGACTCGAATGGTGCTGGGACTGAGCACCGTGTGCTCGGTCATGAATTTTCGTGCCCGATCCATGGTCCATCCCTCGTGGTGGAGACCGATATCGACCGCAGCCCGAGCTGCGCGCCACGCTCGGAGCTCGAATCGCCCCAGACGTGCGGCGTCGTTGCTGTACAGCTGCAGGTCCGCGGCGAGTTGTTCCGCATACAGTCCCCAGCCTTCGATGAACGCGTTGAACTCTTCCTGGTCCCCCGGCTTGTCGCCCGTGCGTGCGACTTTGGCCGAGCCCAGGCGATTCTCCAGGTGGTGTCCGGGAATCGTCTCGTGAAAGATGATCGCCTCCACCAGGTGTGCCGGCGGCCGGTTGCTGCGGTGCAGGTTGAGGTAGACAGCTCGCTCGGTGTAGAAGGCGAGCGGCGAGGTCGCCGAACGGATCGTCTTGATGCGTTGCGGAGGCGGCTTCTTCGTGAACGCAAACGGCGTCGCCGAAACCGCGCGGCTCTGGGCGGCGCGGGCGATGGCCGCGTGGGGCCGCGTGTCTCGCACGTCCCTGCGCGAGGTCTTCTCCGGCAGGCTTGCCAAGCGATCTTTGATGGCGGTCTCTGCGGCAGCGAGTTCGGCGTAGATCACTCGGCGCAGTGCGGTGATGTTCATCGTTGTGTCGGCGTGCATGCGGACGAATGTTTCGTACGCGAGTCTGCCCGCCTTGGTTCGGCCCAAAGGCCTCCCGGTCTTGACCTTGCGCACGGCCTTCCGCTGGATCTTGCGCAGCGCGCGATAGCGATCCAGGTCCCGCGCCAGTCGCTGTGGGCCTGTGAGCTTGGGCGGTCTGGGCAGCGATGGCTTGGCCAGCGATGGTTTCGCCAGCGGGGAGGGCGCGGCGTCGTGGGCCAAAACACGCTGCACCGGACGCGTCTGTGCCGGGGTTTCACGGGCGCTGCCGTCGCCACAGGACAGGGCGAGAATGCACGTGGTGGCCAGCGTTCGGTACATCGTTGGAGCAACCTGACCTGGGCCGGATTTGTTCCCGTCCGGGCCAGCCTCCGTGGCATAGTCGCCTGATGATCCGCTGGGGGATATCTGTCGGCGTAGCCGTGGCCATTGTCTGGCCTCAGGCCGCGTTGTGGCCCCAGGATGCCAGCGCGCAGGTCTGTCGCAGGGTGTGTAAGTCCACAGAAGTGCGTGACGCCAATCGCTGCTGCGTCTCCCGGGCCACCTTGAATCGCCGCCAGCCCAAAGGCGTCCTGCGCCTGGAGGCGGACGTGTCCAGGGCGCGCGTGACCATTGGCCCCAAGTCATTTCGCACGAAGCTACCCGCGAACCTTCGTGTCCCCACCGGTAAACATAGCGTCGTCGTCCGCGCCGCCGGAAAAGTCTGGCGCGGGGCGGCCGAGATAAAAACAGGAAAATCGGGCCGGCTATTCGCTTCGGTCAACGGTGGCGAGTGGCCTAACAAGCCCGCTCAGGCGGTGCGTGCGCGTGCGATTCTAGACGCGGCACTCAAGGCCAAGGGCGGAGCGGCCAAGCTGCGCAAGCTCAAGTCGGTCAGGTATTTCGGCCGGAGCTCGCCGGACGCGAAGCTCTGGCACAACGGGACCCACTTACTGTCATGGGTCAAACCGGGCAGGGTGCACTGGCAGATCAGCCAGAGCCGGGGGACGAACGCCGTGACCATCATTGCAACGACGCCAACCCGTCGTTGGGTTTCGACAGACACCAACGTAGGCCGGCACGTCCGGTCGACGCCCGCCGAGCAGTCGGACCGTACGATGTTGTGGCAATTCCCCGTTCACATCTTACTTCGCCACACTGAGCGAGGAACGCGTGTCGCGTTACTGCCCGCCGCTGTCATTGATGGCAATCGCGTCGACGTCGTGCAGATCGCAAAGGCGAATGGAAGCGCACGGGCCCGGCTGTACATCGACCAGAAGTCACGCATGCTCGCGAGGTACGAATGGATAAAGCCGACGGGCTCGTTCTTTTCCCCGACGAACCTGAGCGACTATCGGAGAGTGGGCGGTATTGCCTTCGCCTATCGTTGGGGCTTCTGGAACATGAATATGGACTGGACCCGGATCGCCCTCGATCAGCCGGTTGGTAAGGGGTTGTTCAACGTGCCGGCGCAACTCACCCGCAGTAACAAGCGCGCCGGCTCTGTGCGAGTAAGAGAGCGTCTGTTCTACAAGAGCACCGAGCCTGTGCTCGCCAAGCTGAACAAAGACAGAGTGCCCGACTTTATCGGCTGGTGTGACTATCGTCGCTACGACTACTTCCCGGCCGGCAAGGTTGACCTTCATCGGGCCGACTATGTGTGCGCGGTCGATGGCCGTACCTTTAAGGAGCTGTGGCGTATCGGTCCGTTCAAGAGAGGGCCGACCTTGCTCGCTGTTCGCCGCAACAAGCTCGTGGTCAGTCATCATGTCAAGCGGAGCCATACGGTGGTCGATGTCTACGATCTGAGCAGCCGGAAAAGAGTTCGCAGGTTCACGTTGACCGCCCAGGCAAAACGGCAATGCTTGGAGCCCGGGGGTAAGCGGGTTCTGCTGAGAGCAATTGACGGCAACCATCGCATCATTGATCCGGCGACGGCGACCATACGCAAGACGACGAACTCCAAATGGTGTGTGCGAAGATGGTGCGAACGTAACGGCCGCTCGGCTCGTTGCCTGACTCGAATTGATAAGGACGCGTTACGTACGGTGCCAGGCGTGAATCACACGTACGCGCTGGCCACGGCGCGTGAGCGCGTTGTGTTTGGCCATAAGAAGAGCAGGCCGGCGTGGCCCATGATGGGCGGGTACGATGCGCGCGGCAAGATGCTGTGGCACCGACGGGTCCTGCGAGACGGCTCACGCCATGACGCGCCCAAGGCCACGGACGTTCTGGGCGGGACCGTGTACATCGGGTACGACCTGCCGCGGCGAGGAGTCAAGGTGGTGGCCTTGTCGGCGCGGACGGGCAAGGTTTTGTGGCGGAGCAAGGTTCCCCTGAAACGGATCTTCCGGCTGGTGGCCAAAGGGGGGCGCATTTACGTCACGGGAACATCGAAGGCGCGGATGGTGGTTGTCGGCCGCAGGTCGGGGCGTCTCATCGGCACGTTTGGCTATGAGGATAAGAGGAGCAGGCGGCCCCTGCGGTCCGGTGAGCGTTGAGTCGATGAAGGCCGCTAATCCAAATGAACGGCCCGCTGATGCGTGTCATAGTTTTCCTGTGATTCGGGGGGCGTTAATTGTGCTGATCGGGCTCGCGACAGCCTGGCCACAGGTGGCGACGGCTCAGGTCTGCCGGCGCGTGTGCCGTTCCGGGGAAGTACGGGACGCGAACCGGTGCTGCGTATCCAGGCGTACGTTGCTGCGGCGTCGTGGCAGCGGCAGTCTGCGAGTAGAGGCGGACGTGGGCCGCGCTCGCGTCAAGGTTGGCAACAAGTGGCATCGGGTGAAACTGCCCGCGACCCTGCGGCGGGTGCCGGCCGGGAAACACGCGGTGCTCATCAAGGCAGGGAAAAGAACGTGGCGTGGTGTCACGCGCATCCGCCCTCGCCAAACGACCCGATTGTTCGCTTCGGTCAACGGTGGCGAGTGGCGCAATAGTTCGGTCGAGAAGCGGCTGGCGCGCGCGATTCTTGGCGCTGCCCTCAGAGCCCAGGGCCCGGCCGCGCTGATACGCAGGATCCCATCGGTCACGTTCACCGGGGTCGCGTCGCCTCATGCTCGAATCAACAAGGGTGCGATTCACAGCATGTCATGGCTGAATCCGAGTCGACTACATTGGGTCGTCGTTGGGAAAGGCAAGAAACGCGGTAGCACGGGGAAACGCGTGCGGCGCGTCGTGGTACGCGCAGCCCACGGGATCTCGATCACCAACATAGTTAAAGGCAAGCGTACGGACCGCAGTCGGGTCCCGACCCCCGAAGACGTCGATCTGATGTGGCGATTCCCGACTGGTGTGCTCCTGCATCACAGCGATGCAACGACCCGTGCCGCGCTGCTGCCGCCGGTAAAGCTCGAGGGCGCGTTGGTCGACGTCGTGCAGATCGCCCGGGCCGATGGCACCGCCCGGACTCGCCTGTACATCCATCGGACCACCAAGATGCTGCGTCGAGTTCAGGCGATCGACCGAGGCGGTGCGTTCCTTGCGAGCACCGAGCTGTCCGATTATCGAACCGTGAAGGGCATCGCTGTTCCGTACCGCTGGACCTACGAGGGCAACATGGTGGATTGGCAGCGTATATACATCTCCACGCCAGCGAGCGCGCGGGTCATTCCCAAGGCGCCTACTTCGGCTGTACTCCGTGACGTCATTCGCATAGACCAACTCTACTTTCATAGTTATCAGCCAGAGCTGGCTCATCTGAACCGGGACAGAGTTGGCGACCTCTATGGTCTGTGTAACCTAATTCGGAGCGAGCGTTTGCCAAACGGAAAGGGAACGCTGACCCGAGGCCTTTGGATTTGCGGTCTCGATGGTCGGACGATGAAGCAGCTGTGGCGCCTGGGGCCAGTCGCGCATGGTGGCAAGATGGTCCCCCTTCCCGGGGCGCGGGCTTCGGTCATCGACTATCCCGTCAAGAACCGGGCGCGGGTGCGCGTCTATGACCTCCGCCGCCGCCGCGTTGCGGCCACACTTCAGCTGACCAAGAAGGTACGTCAGTTCTGTGCCGGGCCAAAAGGCGAACAGCTTTGGCTATGGCTCAACGACCGCAGCGGCACGTTCGTCAACACGCGAACTGGCAAGGCAACAGAGGCCCCGCGGCCAGCGTGGTGCCCGCGACGCGTTCATGTTCGCTGTCCGCGCATGAAGCGACAGGCACGCTGTCTGACGGTGCGCGAACACAGAGCGTTGCCGAAGCTCTCCGGCGTGTACTGGGACTACAGCGTTGCGGCCGGCCGCGGCCGGCGCGCGGCGTTCGGTTACACGAGACCAGGCACAAGCGTTCCGGTGGTCGCGGTCTGGAATCGTCGCCACAAACAGTTGTGGACGCGCAAGGTGATCGGCGACACGGACAAGGGGCGGTATCCCCGCCACGTTGACGTGGTCGGTGGCAGGATGATCTTCGCTTACATGGCGGCGCGAACCGTGAAGGTTGTATGTCTGTCGGCGCAGACGGGGAAACGGCTCTGGGCTACTCAGCTGCCGTACCGTGGCTTGACGCGCCTCCGCGTGACGCCGACGCGTGTCTTCGTTACCGACTGGGGACGGAAGGGACTGTCGATGCTGGACGCTCGTACTGGCAGGAAACTCGGCGTTTTCGGCGGCAAAGTCACGACCACACGTCCGGCGCTGCCCAGCGAACGCTAGCGGTGTAAGTGCGTGGGCCCCGCGGCGTTAACCCGGCATGCGCCCGGTAATGTGTGCCCTCATCGCTCTATTTCTCGTCGGTTGCGGAGCTACCCGCCATAACCTGGTCAGCGGCCGAGTCGTGGATTGCGAGTCCAAGCAGGGGCTACGCGCGACGGAGATCAGCGTCGCCCTGGCCCAACAAGAAGACAAACGCAGCGACGTTCGGGTCAGCACCGATGGCGCCGGTTACTTCAGTGTGTACGTCTCGGCGACCACGGAGAGCAAGATCGCTTACCTGCGGCTGACCAAGGCTGGATACGTGGAGACCGAAGAAGAGGTCAGTCGCACCGACCGCGACGAGCAACGAATCTGCATGTCGCGCACGCCCGGCATGTAGCTACTTGACCAGCTGCTGCAGTCGTTGAACGGCGTCGCTGGCTTCGCGATTGCCTGCGTCGATTTGCAGGCATCCCTGGTATGCGCTCAACGCGTTGGCGCGGTCCTGCTGGAACTCGAAGATACGCCCCAGGAATAGCATGGGCTCGACGCACTGTGCGTTGATGGCCAGCGCGCGCTGGATGTAACGCACGGCTTCGGACAGGCTGGATACAGGATCGGCCAGGTACGTCGCGTAGCCCAGAAACGATAGGGCCATGGCGTTGTCAGGCTCGTTGTCGATGAGTTCGCGAAGCCCTCGCGCCGCCTGGGCTGGCGAGCCAGCGTTGATGAATGTGACCGCTGTCCTGATGTGCACCGTGGCGTTGCGCGGCTCGGCGACGGCGAATGCGTTGCGTCGCGGCTCCTGTGGTGCGGGCTCGGGCTTTGGCTTTTCGCGGACGGGCTTTGGTTTTGCGGGCTTCGGCTTTGCGGGCTTCGGCTTTGCGGCGCTCGTGAACTTGATCTTAGATGGCGTTCTCGTTGAAGTAGCCGGTGGCACTCTTGCGGAGCTTGGCGTCGCCGCGCGTTCCTTGTCGACTTCGTCCCGGTGAGCGCTGCGTGTCGCGGGGACCGCCAGGGTCGAGAACGCCCGCACCAGGATCAGGAACAACTCCTCAATGCGGTCGGCCTGCTCTCCCACGTCCCGCTCTTGATACGCCGCCGGGCTGAACTCGTTGCACTTGTCCAGAAACGCTCGCTTGAGTTGGTCGAAGCGGAAGTTCTCAGGAACACCGAGCAGGTGGAAATAGTTGCGTCGCTTAGCCACCAGGTAGAGTGCGTCGATGGCGTTGACCTCCTCGGTCGTCAGCCGTTGTGGCCCGGCCGGTGGCGGAGTCGGCGTTTGTATGGGGGCCGGCGTGGGCTGGCGCGTGGCCGCTGATGTGGTCGCTGGTGTGGTCTGGGCCGTCGCTGCCGGTATGGGTTGGCGCGTCGCTGCCGGTATGGGTTGGCGCGTCACTGCCGGTGTTGGCTGGCGCGTCGCTTCCCGTATGGGTTGGCGTGTCGCTGCCGTAGGCACGCGCATTGTTCCCGGCGGGGGTTGGCGTGTTGCTGCTGGCGCCGGTGTGTGGGTGGCCGGTGTTCTGGTCAAGAACGAAACGTTCGGCTGCGATCCGCGTCCGGGATCAGGCGCCGACAGCACCTCGACCTCGCGCTGCATCGCGGGCGCATCCGCATGCTCCGTGGGCGCTTCCGTGGGCTGCACCGGCAATGCCTTGGATGCGGACTCCCGTTCCTCGGGCTCCAGTTCATCGGCCCGTCCGACCGCGCCCAGTAGCGCGAGTCCATACAGCATGCGTTCCACCAACTCGGAGTCCACGCGTGCTTCTGTGACGAGGGACTCCTGGTTGTTCGGTTTACGCAACGCGTTGACCACCCGGCTTTCCGTTGTGTTGAAACGCAGGCTCGGCACGAACTCTTCCGTGCCTGGGAGCAGGATGAACTCCTGGCTGAGGTCGTCGTCGAAGTCGGCGCGGACCATCTCCAGCGGCGTGTAGCTACATACGCCGCGAAAGACCAGCGGCGCCGGGTTTACTCGCAGCAGAATCTTGCGCTCGACATCCGGTTCGCTGTCATTGAAACGCAGCTCGCCATCATCCCAGGCGAACACGCTCAGGATGCTCATGCCCAGGCAGCGTTTGATGCCCTTGAACAACTCGTGCGGCTGCAGCGCGCCCATTTCGACCAACACATCGGCGATGTCCACCTTGCGCATCGTCGCCTTACTCAAGGCCTCGAAGGCGACGGCCTCGGGGAGTTCGCCGCGGCTGACCAGAAACTGGTCGAGGCTCTCTTCGGCGATATTGGATTGCACATAGACCGGCGCGCCGGCCTTGATCACGATGTGCTTTTCCAAGTTTCCGGCGCTGACCGATAGCGTTCCGGTCAGTTTTTCGGCGGAGATCTCCGCTAGCGCCCGCGGAAACGGGCAGCGGCTGAGCGGGAGCGATTTCCCGCCACTTCTCACAAGCCTCCCCTCGTGATCCACGACCGCCTAGCAGTATCTCACGAACTGGGGCGTTGCGCCTATCTCACGCTATTGGACCACTTGCCGAACAGCCAGATAGCCAGGGCGCCGGTGGCAGGTGGCAGGATGAATACCCAGCCGATGAACGTGCCCGGCTCGCGTTTGCTCCACATGTAGAGCGCGAAGATCATGCCGAATACTACGGCGAACAGCGCACATAAATAACCGAGGAGTTGGATGCGTCGGCGCTTGAGGGTGACCTCGAGGATTCTCAGAAATACCGCCGCCTCGTCGGCGCTGAGCTTGCCGACTTGCTGTTCGATGTCTTCGCGGGCGACGCCGCTCTTGGGATTCAGCGCGTCCTTGGCCAGATTGCCAACCAGCTCGAAATCTGGCTCTCGCTGGGTCTCGGTCTGGGGCGTTGTGGGTGTTGTCGGCTGTTTCTTGCTCTTCTTCGCCGACTGCTTTTTCTTACTCATTAGAGGCTCCCCACACGATCGTCAACAGAAGGGGCAGTGGGACGGAGGAATACTCCTGCTGCCACGAAGTAGATGAGGAAGCCGGTAACCATTCCCGGCATCGCGTCGTAAATTGCTCCGTGCCACTGCAGGTCGAAACGCCATACGCGAATGGCGAGAGCGCCGCCGACCATCATCGCCATCGCGATGGCAGTGTTGATGCGCCAGCCCATGGCCCGCACCACCAACAATGGCCCGAGTGAGCCAGCCAGAGCGGACCACGCGAACACGACTCGATCGAATACGGAGCCAGCGAACAGTGCCATCGCGAGGGCCGCCGCTGTCACCAGGACTGTGCCGGCCTTGAGCCCGCCGTAGGTTTTGCCGATGCTCGGAACCAGGTCCTTGGTCAATGCGGCCGAGCACGACAGCACCTGGGAATCGGCGGTGGAAATGGTCGCGGCGAACACGCCGGCCAACATCAGGCCGACGAGCACGCTGATCAACAGGTGGTCGGCGAGCTTTGGGAACGCCAGCTCGGAGCTGCCGAACTTTAGGACGTCGCCCGCTTTCTCGTAGACCACCGAGTCGAACTCCAGGGGCAAGTAGATGCGCGCGAGCATACCGATGAACACGCAACACGCTGCGAATACGATGTACCAGGACAAGTAGATGCGGCGCGCCTTGGCGACGTTCTCGGCTTTGTCGATGACCATCGCGCGGATCATGATGTGCGGCTGACCGACCATACCGAAGCCGGCGAACAACCAACCGAGCAGGAATAACGGAAAGCCGAAACGCAGGCCGGTTGGGATCAGGTCCATGAACCCGCCTGTGTCGTTCCCCTTGGCGTCGTAGACCCGTATTGCTTCGAGCTTGTCGAGCGTTGAGCCGATGCCGCCGAGTTGCCATACGGCGACGAACACCAGTAAGAGCATCGCCGCGAGCATGACCACCGACTGAGCGACGTCCGTCCAAATAGACGCGCGAATGCCGCCAGCGAAGCAGTAGATGAGGACGATGACTGCGCCGATCACCATGCCGAGTTTTGGGTTGATGTCGAACTCTTGCAGCGCGGTGCTACCGGCTTTGAACTGCGCCGACGTGTAGACGATCAGGAACACCAACGTGATCACGGCGGCGAAGCCTGCAACCAACCGCGGCATGGACAGGCCGTGGGCCAAGAATCCAGGGATGGTCGTAATTTCCTGTTCTTCGCTTTTCTCGCGGAGACGCTTGTGCACGAACAGCCAGGCGAACCACTCGCCGGTGATCCAGCCGACCATGAGCCAACCACCCGAAAGGCCGGCCATGTAGCAGCTGCCGGTCAGGCCGATGAACATGAAGCCGCTGTTGTCGGTGGCAACCGCGGACAGCGCTGCGAACCATGGGTTCACGCTGCGGCTCGCCACCAGATAGTCCTCGGTTGTCGCCTGCTTGCGCGTGGCCGAGTAGATGCCGACGCCGACGAACATCAGCAAGAACGCGAAAAAGCTTATGGTGATGGCGGTGAACACCGGTCGCGGACGCTACCACGTTGGCGCAGCGACGAGCCAGTGTGCTGGGCTGACAGAACCTGCTCGTGTAGGCTCTGGCCGTGGCCAACCGGATTCGCGACGACCTCGGTCGATACCTCGTATTGGCGCGCCCGCCGCGCAGGATCGTCTCTCTAGTGCCCAGCGATACCTTGACCCTGTTCGATTTGGGTGCAGGCGATCGCGTGGTCGGCCGCACTCGCTACTGCGTGGATCCACCCGATGGTGTCGCTGGCATCCCAACGATTGGCGGAACCAAAGATCCGGATCTCGACGCTATCTGCGACCTGGAGCCGGACCTGATCCTGGCCAACCAGGAGGAGAACACGCGCAAAGCACTGGAGCAGCTGGCCCAACGCAATCAGAAGTTGTTCGTTAGCTTTCCGGTGCGCGTCGCCGATGGGATTGCGCATATGGCTCGCATGGCGCGCATGCTCGAAGTGCACGCCGAGCCGGCGGTAAAGGAGCTGGTACGCAAGGCGTATCAGGTGATCAAAGACGCGACCGCCGCCGTCGAAGGCGTAGTGCCGGTACCGACGTTCGTGCCCATCTGGATGGATCCATTGATGACGTTTCGCAACGAGACGTTCGCCGATGACATGCTCACTCTGATCGGCGCGACGAACGTGTTCGAGGGGCGCAAGCGCTACTATCCGTTGCGCGCGGACATGGGCGATGCGAAACCTCTGAGCGACGATGAAGTGGGACCGCGCGATACACGTTATCCGCGAGTCGCTCTAGGCGAGGTCGAGGACAAGGCGCCCGAACTTGTGTTGCTGCCCAACGAACCCCACGAGTTCACGGACTCGGATAAGGAGGTGTTCGAGAAGCTCGACATGCCCGCGTCGGGCAACGGCCGCATCCTGTTCTGCGACGGCCGCGATCTGTTCTGGCATGGCTCACACAGCATCGTAGCCGTACCGCGGCTTCGCGCTCTCGTCGATTCGGTGCGTAACCGAACCCGTTCGGCCTGATTCAGCGCGGTCTACGCCAGCAGGCCGCGCAGGTCGTTAGGCAGAGCGAAGGCGCCGCGGTGAATGTCGCGGTTGTAGTACTTGCAGTCGGATTCAACGTGCGCCAATTGGGCTTCGTTGATGGCCATTGGATCCACCGAATCGGTGGCGTAGGTCCAGGACCACTGACCGGCGCCGTACAACAACACTGGGCCGAAGTAGGGCCGGGCCGTGTTGAACATCTCACCCACGGTGCGTACCACGTCGAGAAACACGGGGCGTTGGATCAGTGGCGATTCGCTTTGCAGCGCGAACACGCCGCCTGGGCGGAGGGCGTTCTTTACGTTCGCGTAGAAGCTAGCGTTGAATAGGCCCTCTGCCGGCCCGACCGGGTCGCTGCCGTCGAGCAAGACGATATCGAACGAGTCGGCATCCGCGCGTTTCACATAGTCGATGCCGTCGCCGATGATCAACTCGAGTCGAGGATCGTTCCAGTTGCCGAGCCCGGGTAGGTGCTCTTTGCACGCGTCGACAACCATGCCGTCGATCTCGACCATGACGACTTGTTCGACCGTCGGGTGGCGCAATACTTCGCGGGCTGTGCCGCCGTCGCCACCGCCGATGATCAATACGCGCTTGGCGCCAGGCACCGTGACCATCGCCGGATGCACGATCATCTCGTGGTAGTAGTGTTCGTCGCGCTCGCTGGTCATGAACAAACCATCGATGGCCAGAGCCTTGCCCATGGCGGCGGTTTCGAACACCTCGATGAGCTGAAACTCGCTACGCTCGGAAAATAGCGTGCGCTCCACTCGTAGACCGAAGCGAATCTTGTCTCCGAATGTCTCCGTGTACCAGAGGCTCATCGCTATTGGTTCGGTGCGGTGGTTTTGGCGGCGGTCGCTTCTGGGACGATTGTTTCTGAGAGAAAAGCGGCGTCGGGTGACTCGCGGCCCTCGCGGTAGTGATGCTTCACGTGCATCGATGGACCGGGTGGATACGTGCCGCGGTCGACCTTCATGACCTCGGAGCGATCCGCGTTGAGCCCTGTGCGGAGCACTTCGTGAGCTAGCTCGGGGGTGCCGTCGCCGCATGTAAAGAAGTCAACAGCGGCGTAGCCGGCCTCGGGCCAGGTATGGATCGACAAATGCGACTCTTCGATCACGACGACACCGCTCACGCCCTGGGGAGCGAACTGGTGAAACGCCTGGGTCACGACCGTGGTGTTGGCCGCGCGCGCGGCTTCGACCATGATCGTTTCGATCTTGGAGATATCGTTGAGAGTATCCGTGTCGCAACCGTGATACTCGACGAGGAGATGTCGTCCGAACGTGTTCACTTCATGTGCCTCTGCATTCCCGCTGAGCGGGCTGGTCCTACCTGTGTTCTCCGGCGCTTGCCCGCGTCGGGGCCGGCTACCGTGAGTGAGTTTTTCTACGGTAAGTAGTTGGAAAACGCAAGTGGCTTTACAGAGTGTCTTTGTGGCCTATACTCCGCCTATGTCGAAAAGCGCTCGCACGAGGAAGCGCCGCGGTGGCAAGGGCGGTAGGTCGGGGAAGAAGAAGGGCGGCGGCGGCATGATGAGGGGCATGCGCAGCGGCTTCAAGGACGTTGCCCATGCAGTGAGCGGCAACGAAAAAGCCAGCAAGAAGACGAACTGGATCGTTACAGTTCTGCTGGTTATCGGCGCCGGTGTGGCGGCCTACGTTCTGCTGAACAAGTAGTCGGCGCCAGACGCTAACCGCCAGCCGGGTCATCCGGGTCGAACGGTTTGTCGACCGGTGGCTTCTTCTTGATGACCGGTGGTTTCTTCTTGATGACCGGCGGTTTCTTCTTCGTGACCGGCGGCTTCTTTTTGGCGACGGAGGTCGGGGGCCGACGACGATGCTTGTCGGCTCGTCGCCTGTTTCTGCTACGGCTGCTGCGCCGGGTTCGCGTTGGTTTATCCGCTGCGGTTCGCGGCGCGGTGTGAACGCCGATGTCGTCGCCTTCCAGGAGAAAGAGCTTGAGCTCCCTGCTCTGGCTGGTGACCGTGAGGCTTCCGCGCGCCGTGGTGCGTCCGAGCTCGACGCGAATGGCAAACGTTCCGCCTATCTTCAGGGATGCCACCGCAGGGGTGAGCCCTTTTTGCTTCACGTCGTCGACATAGACGGTCGCACCCGTTGGCGACGAGTCGATCGTCACCGCGACGTGCGTTGCAGCCGCGTCGGACGTTGTGGCCGCTGTCGTTGGAACAGGTTGGGCGTCGTTGGTCTCAGCCTGGTCGTCACTGTCGCTGGCGGCCGCAGTCGAGTCCGGCTTGTCGCCTTTGGCGTTCTGCGCGATGACAAACGACAGTCCGCCTACAGCTGCAGCGGCAACGAATACGGCGGGGATTACCCACGCCGGTCGCTTGGCTGGCGGTGCCGCTTTGGCGCTTGTTTCCGATGCCATCGACGACAGCGTAGTGAGCGGCTTGGCGGTTGGCGCGGGGCCGGCAGCTCCGGGAGGCGAGGTGTACGCGTGGGTTCCTGCGTGCACCGCTGCGGAGTATCCGGCCGCGGAGTTTGCCTGCGCGCCCTCGGGCATCGCTGACATTGTGTGCGCTGCGCCGAGCGCAGAGTCTGCCGCGCCCTGGGGCCCCGTGTCTATCGGCGTCCCAGGATCAGCGCCGTTGCGCGCTGCCATTGTGTTGGCGCTCGCCAACTCTATGTTGCCGGGACCGGTGTGCGCTTGCTGGGGCGCGCTCGGCGCAACGCCGATGCCGTAGTCGCCCTGGTACTCGAAGGTCTCAGCGCTTCTCGGCGCGTTGGTGAACAGTAACGGCGCCACGGCGGTGGCGATCTTGGTTCCGTTCGGGGTTGCAGCGATCAATCGATGTGCGAGGTCCCGTGCGTCTTGCGGTCGTTGGTTGATGTCGATGGCGATGCACGACTGGATCACGTCGCACCATCCCGGAGGGAGGTCCGGGCGGCGCGTCGACAGTGGCGTCGGTGTCGCCGTGGCCTGCTGATACGCTAGCTCGCCGATGGAATCAGCGGCGTACGGCCGCATGCCAGCCATCATCTCGTACATGATCACACCTAGCGAGTAGATGTCGCTGCGGTGATCGACGTCGCGGGTAGCGCGCGCTTGCTCCGGCGACATATACGAGGGCGTACCCGCGATGGCGTTCGTGCCGGTTTTGATATTTCCCGAGAGCCGGGCGTCGTTGAGCTTGGCAATGCCGAAGTCGAGCACTTTGGTAAACAGCTGATTGGTCGGTCGGGGCGACACCATCAAGTTGGCGGGCTTGAGGTCGCGGTGAACGATGCCGCGCATGTGCGTAGCGTCCAGGGCCGAGCAAATCTGCACGATGATCGCCAGGGCCATGTCGATGGCCATCGCGCCGAATCCCTGGGAAAACTCTCGTAGGGAGCTCCCCTCCAGGTACTCCATGACCATGTAGTGGCTGCCGTCAGGGAGCTGCGAGGCATCGATGATATCGATGATGTTCGGGTGGTGAATCGCTGACGCCGCCCGTGCCTCGGCTAAGAAACGCTCGACGATCTGTTCGTTGTGCGACCACTCAGGTAGCAGGAGCTTGACCGCAAGCTTCTTGTTCAGGTCCGCGTTCTCGGCGATATACACCGCTCCCATCCCACCTTCACCTATCTTGCGAGTGATGGTGTAGCCGCCGAATATGCGTTGGCCGACGAGGCTGTGGGGAGACGTCGCCACTGGCTAGAACCTACCGATAACTCCGACCCAACGGGCGCCGATGGCCAACGATACGTTGGCTTTCACGCGCTTCGGCTGGGGATTACTGATCAGCCGAATCACACCTCCGACGATCAGCGCGGCGCCGACCAGGCTGCTTACCGTGCCGAACGTGCGGCGCGAGTCGGCGTCCTTGCGAAACTGTTCGCGCTTCATCTGGTCATCTTCAGCGTCGGCTTGATCGTCGAGGCTGGACGCGCTGAGAAACATGCCGCCGCCCAGGCCAAGGCCGACAAGCCCCGCGGTCGTGATCGCCCACCCGAGCTTGTCGCTGTGCCACGGGATGTGATTGTCCGATGGCCCAGCTGCCGGATTCGCCACTGGAGTCGTCTTGGTCTTCGCGGATGGCATCGGGCCGCTGGGCCCGGGGGCTGTGGGCGGCTTGGTTCGCGCGGCCCGCTGCAGCTCCTTTTCCATGTCCTTGATGACGTCGATAACCCACTTCTTACGTGCGCCGGTTGGAGCTCCCTGGGACAGGTAGCGTTTGTAGTACCAGATCGCGTTGGCGTAGTCGCCGAGCTGGCGATAGGACTGGCCCAGGTTGTAGAGGAACACCGGCAGGTCCTCGATCAAGGTGCCCGCCTTGTACTCTTTGATGGCGCTCTTGAAATCCTGGAGCTTGTAGTGGCGGTTGCCGGTTTCCAGGTGCTTCTTCGCCTTTGGGTTGGTCGGTTGCTTGAACTGCGCCGCGCTGGTGCTCGGGAGCAGCAGTATCAAAGCGATGGCAGTCGCAACCACGCACATCCATCTCCGCGGAAGCCATTGCCGCGGCAAGCCGTCAAACATCAACATCGGTCCTTGAAAGCAGTTCTCGGAATCTAGCCCATCAATCAGAAGCGTTCTTATCCTTATAACATGGGGCCAGATACGCAACCGGTTTGTACAGGAGGCGGCCCGGCGGGCTGAAGGAAGGGCCGTGGCGGGATTTCTGGCCGGGGCGCCCGGCTGTCCGGTGAACCGGACACACTGTCCGGTGGTGGGACGGATGCGTCCGGCATTCGGACATGCGCGGTCGGTTTCGGTGGGTTGCGCGTGGCACGCTTGCTGCTTTAGCCCCGACCATGATTTCGGGAGAACGACTATGCAAACAACAACACTTCAGCTTCAACTCGACAACGTCGCACGCCGCGTGGCCAAGCGTTTGTGTACCACCGCCGCGTTCGCCTTCGCCGCCGGTCGACCAGACTTCGCCACTACCTGTTTCAGCCAAGCAAGCGATCTGCTCCGCCTCACACATCGGCGATGAGTCTTTCCCGCGTTGGCTCCGCCGGGCGTTGCGCAAGCAGGATTGGTTCGAGCTGAGTTAGCGCGGAGTAAATACGGCGAAGCTGCGAGCGGGGACGCTGTACGTACCACCGTCGAAGTTGGCGTCGTTCAGATGCTCTTTGTACGTCCCGCCGGGGATGTTGACGTCTCGTGCGCTATCGGCCTTGTTGATCGCGATGATCACCTCGGGAAACGCCGGGTCGCTACCGCAGCTCATGCGGTAGACCCACGTATCGTTGTCCGAGGACAACGTCACGCGATTGCCTCGACCGAGGGTCTTGAAGGAACCGCGAAGTCGGGCGAGCAGGCGCACCTTGCCGCGGAGGGCGATCTGATGAGCGTTTAGCTGGGCATCGTTCCATGGCATCATCAGCCGGTTGCCCGGGTCGCCGCCACCGGCGAGGCCGATTTCGTCACCGTAGTAGAGCAGCGGGATGCCGGGGTTCGTCATCAGGATAGCGAACGCAACGCCGAGTCGCTCGTAGGGTTCGGCGTTGCTGGGTTGTCCGTAGTCACCGGTCCAGCCGTTGCCCGTGTTGCTGCCCTGGGTGCAATTGCCAAAGCGCCAATCGGCGAAGTGAATCGCGCGCGGAATGTCGTGGTTGCCGATCCAGGTCGTCATGATCGCCGTGTTTGAAGGCGACGTGTTGTAGTAGCTGTCGTTGCCGGCCATAAAGTTGGCGACGTTGGAGATATTTCCGGCCGGGTCGAATACTCCTTCGCACAGCACGCGCTTGAGCGGAAAGTCGAACTGGCCGTCCAGCATGGTGTTGGGCTGGACGTAGCTCTTGAGGAGGTCACGATTGAAATAGTCGAACGTTTCGCCAACGAGATAGAAGCGATTGCCTGCCGGGGTGCTGAACTCTGAGTTCAGGCGTGTGCGCAGGTCGGTGAGCCACTCGAACGGTACGTGTTTGATCGCGTCCAGACGGTAGCCGTCGATCCCGTATTCCTTCGCCCACCAGACCGCGTCGTTGATCGACCAGTTGCGCACGGTCGGGTTGTACATATCCATGGGTGGCAGGTAGTCGGTGAACGCGCAGCGGGTTCCCCAGTACGGGTCGTCCCACAGGTTACCTGGGCCACACAGTGCGAAGTTTGCGCCGTCGCGCACGAACCAGTCCGGGTGGGCCTGGTACAGACCGCTGTTGACGTCCACGTGGTTCATCACGTAGTCGAACAGGACTTTGATGCCGTCGCCGTTGGCGCTGGTGGCGCCATGTGCGTCCGTGATCAAGTTGCGCAGATCCTGGTCGCTGCCGATGCGCGATTCTACCTGGGGCGTGGGCGACGGGTTATTCGGGTCGCTGTAGTTGATGTTCGCGGGCGACGGCCAGTAGCCGTGGTAGCCAGAGTAGACGTGCAGATCGCTTGGGTCGATTGCCGACCCTCCCTCGTTGCGATTCTCGAACGGCGCGGATAGCCATAGGGCGGTGACACCGAGGTCAGCCAGGTACGGCAGCTTCGCACGCACGCCGGCGAGATCGCCGCCTTCGTATTGGCCGCTGTTTCCCCAACCGTCTGCGCCTGAAGCGCCCGCAACCGGGTCGGCCGAGCCGTCGCTGTCGTGAAAGCGATCGACCATGGCGAAGTACATCACGGTGTCGCGCCAGTCGAACTGGTCGGGCAATCCACATGCGCCCGCGGTGGTTCCGCAGGTGAACACGCTGTTGAAGCCACCGAAACCGTCGTCTTCGCTGTCCGGGTTGGCGGCGTCGTGGATCCAGGTGGTGCCATCGACGATGAACTTGTACAGGTGACGTCCCGGCGCAAGGGTGTGCTGCACTGTCCAGTCGGCGCCGCCGAGGGTCATCGCGATAGCGCCTTCGCCGACGGTTGCTGCCCATGCGGTGGGCGTCGTGAACGAGCCGGTCAGCAGGACCGTCGTCGCGCTGCTGTTGCCGCCCAGAGTGAAGGTCTTGGCGCAGTCGCTTGTGGTGGCGGCGTCCGGGTTGCCGGCGCCAGCGTCCACAGTGGGGTTGGTCGATGCGTCGACGGATGGGTTGGGGCTGGCGTCCGCCTGGGTCGCGGGCGGGTCGCACGCCGCGACGGCGACGATGAATGCCGGCAGCAGGACCGCCAGGGAGAGCTTTGACAGGGAGTCCATCGGGGTTCTGATACTCAAGTCCCGTGCCAACAGGCCTGGCGGGGAACTATCGGTGATCTCGTGGTTAAAGACATCGCTGTGTGGGGGCTTCGTTCACATTCACAACCGGGTGTGACCAGTTGGCGCACTGATCCGATTGTAAACGCCACGAAACAAACGGGGCACAAATCGTGCTTTAGGCGGCTTCGACATGAAGATCACTCGGTACAGCAGCGGGCGGAATTCTCACACCAACCCCAAAAGGGGGACGGCACGCCGTCGTGGGAAACCTCGGTTCGCGGCGGCTCTGGCGTTGGTTCTGTGCAGCACGCTGCTGCCGGCGTCGGCGTCGGCGCTGGACCCGGTGCCGTCGTTTCGCTTTCTGGTGTCGGGCAACGGCCACGGATTCCAGGTCTTCGACGTCAACAAGAACGCGATCGTTCAGTACCTGGAGCGGCCGTACCGATTCATGCGGCCGAATCCGTCCAACCCGGACGCGGAGGGAGTGGTTCGGCGCAACCTGGTGTTCGACACGTACTTCGGCGTGCGCGCCGGCGGCACGTCCATGTGGCTGGGCAACAAGACCGCGGACCAGGTCGGCTACGTCGAGCAAACCAACGTGATTCGCTCCCAGGTGATGGTCGGTTCGGTACGAACCGAGTCGTACTTCTTCGCGCCGTACGGTTTCGAGGGCAACGCGATGGTCATGCTGCTCCGGGTCACCAACGACGGTGGCTCCGCGGTCACAGTCGACGGCTTTTCCCTGGCCAACTACCACATGGGCTCAGCACCCGTGCCGGATTCCCCCGGCGCCAACGGGGAGTCGATCGAGTTTGATAGCGGCGGCCAGTTCGCCCATGAATCCGGGCCGGGCGGCGGCGTCATGGTCTATGCCGCCATTGGCGGCGTCACTACCTCCAGCTGCGCCACCGGGTCGTACGCGGCGGTCGAGTCGGGATCAAACCTGACGGAGCAGCACAGTTGCAACGGTGACGATCGGGTCAACGCGTTTCAGCAATCCTTCGGCAGCCTGGCTCCCGGCGAAAGCAAGATGTGGGGCGTTGCCATCCTCTACGGCGACGACGGCAACGCATCGGCGACCCAGGCCAAGTGGGCAGCGTTCGCCAACAGTCGCTCGGCCGAGCAGATCCTGACGGACACTCTGGCCGAATGGACGGCGTGGCGGCGACCGATGCTCAGCGGGCTCAGCAACGCTGAGCAACGTATCTGGCGTCAGGGCGAAGCCGTGCTTCGCATGGGCCAGGTGCTCGAGCCGTTCTCGGAGAGTCCCAAGCGCAAAGGCCACGGCATGGTCCTGGCTAGCCTGCCCCCGGGCGGCTGGCATTCGGGATGGGTGCGGGACGCGGTGTACGCGCTGGTCGCGTTGGCGCGCACCGGCCACTACGACGAAGCCAAGTGGGGGCTCAACTTCTTCCTCAACGCCGAGGCCGGCAAGTACAAATCGTTTCTCAACAACGTGGACTACCGGATCACGACCGTTCGTTACTTCGGTAACGGCGAGGAAGAAGCGGACTACTCGGGCGCACCGACGCGCAACATCGAGATCGACGGCTGGGGCTTGTTCCTGTGGGCAGCGCGCGCTTACGTCGACTACAGCGGCGACACCGCCTGGTTGACCGAGACCACCGCCCACGGAGACACGGTCTACAACGCCATGCGCAATGGCGTGGCCGAACCGCTGGTGGCGAACCTCGAGCCCAACGGTATGGCCATCGCCGACGCGTCGATCTGGGAAGTGCACTGGGGCAACCGCGAGCACTTTCTGTACACCACCGCGTCCGCTGCACGCGGCCTGTGCGACATGGCGGCGCTGTCCCGCTACCAGGGAGAGCTCGGCGACCGCGATCGTTACAAACAGTTCTCCGACGATGCGGTCACGGCCATGCGCGACAACTTCGTCGATCAAAACAAGGTGTTGGCCGGCTCCTTGGAGCGGCTGGCAAGCGGCTCCAACTACCGTGACGGTGCGACCGTGGAAGCTATTACGTGGCAGCTCATTCCAGCGGGCGATCCCATCGCGTCGGCGACCATGAACTCGTTTTCGTTCCTGCAGACGGCGGTCGGTGGCTACAAGCGCGTCGAGGGCAGCCAGGATCAGTACGACACCGACGAGTGGATCTTCATCGACCTGCGCGCTTCCGAAGCTTGGCGGCGGGTAGGCAATTCGCCCAAAGCCGATGAGCTGCTCAACTGGGTCACCAGCCAGGCCGTGGTCAACTACGACTTGATCCCGGAGCTGTACAACACACGTAGTTCCAGTGGCGCCATCGGTGCCTACTCGGGTAGTTCGCCCATGGTTGGTTACGGACCCGGCGTCTACATGCTCAACTTGTTGCACAAGGCCGGCCAGCAAGAGTTCGTCGATTGCGGCACCGAGGATCCGCAGATTCGTAACGACGCCGGACCTTCGCTGTTCACCGATGGTGGGCTCACCGGCGGCAACGATGCTGGCGGACCCAGCGCTGATGGTGGTCGCTCGGGCTTCGCTTGTATGTGCAAGGCCGGTGGCTCGAACGTCGGCTTTGGCGAACTGCTTCTTCTGCTCCTCGCAACCGGTGGTGTGCTGTTCATTACTCGGCGACGGCGACAGGAGCCCATTGGTGGCTAACCCGGCCGCCAACGTTCTGCACACGGGCCAGCCTGTGCTGCGGATGCGCGACTTGCGCAAAGAGTTCCCCGGCGTGCTCGCTCTGGACGGTGTGTCTATCGATGTGCGACCGGGCGAGATTCTCGGCCTGGTTGGCGAGAACGGCGCCGGCAAGTCGACGCTGATCAAAATTCTCGGTGGCGTCTACCCGACGGGTACGTACACGGGCAGCATCAACTTCGCGGGACAGAAACGACGCTTTTCCGGCGCGGCTGACTCCATGGCTGCCGGAATCTCCATCGTGCATCAGGAGCTCAGCCTGGTTCCGGAGATGACGGTCGCCGAGAACCTCAGCCTCGGTAACGAGCCGCGGCGATTCGGCCTGGTGGACGCGGTGCGCATGGTCGAGGTCGCTGCCAAACGACTGCAGCGTGTTGGCGCCACCTTTGATCCCGAGACGACCGTCAGTGCGCTTGGGATCAGTGAGCAACAAGTGGTGGAGATCGCGCGGGCCCTGGGCAACGACGCGCAGCTCGTCGTTCTCGATGAACCGACCGCGGCGCTGAGCGAGAGCGAAGTACGCCGGCTGTTCGCGCTGCTGGGCGCGCTGCGAGCCAAGGGCACCTCATTCATCTACGTGTCGCATCATCTCGAGGAGATCTTCGAGCTGTGCGATCGCATCGCGGTATTGCGCGATGGTCGGCTCATCGATTGCCTGGATACGGCCGACACCAACGAGGCACATGTCGTCGAGTTGATGACCGGCGCAGAGCTGTCCGAACTCGAGCTCGCCGGCCGAGGTAGCGCGAGCAAAGAGGACGAACCGGCTGCCACCGTACTCCAGGTCGAGCATCTCAGCGTCGAGACGCCCCGCTGGCGAGGACGTGACCCGCTTCGCGATATTTCCCTGCACGTTCGCGCGGGCGAAGTGGTGGCGCTGGCCGGTGCCATGGGCTCCGGTCGCACGGCGCTGCTATCCACGCTATTTGGCCTGGCTCGCGGCAAGGTGCGCGGCCGGGTGTCGCTCAACGGCGAGTTGATGCACATCGCCAAACCCGCCGATGCCATTGGTGCCGGCGTCGCGATGGTGCCCGAAGATCGCAAGGCGCGCGGTCTTGTGCTCGGCATGTCGGTGACACACAACCTGACTCTCGCGGCTCTGCGCGGTTTGACCGGCGTGCTGGTCGATCCGGTGGATGAGGAGAGCGAAGCTCGCAAGGCCGCCAAACAGCTTCAGCTCGTCGCACCCAGCATGGACGCCGACGTGGCGACGTTGTCGGGCGGCAATCAGCAGAAGGTCGTTATCGGCAAGTGGCTGCTTACCAAGCCATCTCTGTTGTTGCTCGACGAGCCGACTCGCGGCGTGGATGTCGGCGCCAAGGCGGAAATTTATCGGTTGATTCGCGGGCTGGTCGACGACGGAATGGCCGTTGTTCTCGCCTCGTCGGATCTGCCGGAAGTGGTACGGCTCAGCGACCGCGTGGTGGTGCTCCGAGATGGGCGCGTCGCGGGTGAAGTCGCGCAGCCGGATGTAAGTCAGCGAGCCATTATGCAGCTCGCGCTAGGAGGTACGGCGTGACCAATACGCGTCGCTTGCAACTTCATTCCTGGGCCATGGCGGGGGTCTTGCTCTCCCTGTGGGCCATCCTGGCGATCCTGCCCAAGACCAGCGCGGTGTTCCTCACCGAGTACAACCTGGTGAGCTTGACCGTGCACATGTCTCACATCGCGGTCATCGCGGTGGGCATGACTCTGGTCATCATTATCCGTGGCATCGACCTGTCGGTCGGCGCCGGTGTTGCCCTGTGCGGTGTGGTCGCGGCCATGTTGCAGATGGACTACAACATGCCCGCGTACATCGCGATTATGGGTGCCGTCGGTACCGGTGCGCTGATGGGGCTGTGGCAGGGGATCTGGATCGCGCGCTTCGCCATGCCCGCCTTCGTCGTCACCCTCGCCGGTTTCAACGCGTTTCGTGGGCTCGCCCTCGTGCTCTCGGACGCGCGCGGTCTGGCGGTCAAAGAGGACTTCGACATCATCGCGGACAACCTGCCACGCATGTTCAGCGTGTCGATGATCGCGATCGCGACCCTGGCGTATCTGGCGTGGTCGGTGCTCGACACCAAACGGCGCCGTCGCGTCGGGGCATCCGTCTTGTCTCCGTTGGCGATGACGGCCCAGGTCGTGGCCGCCCTCAGCGTGGGCGGTTTCATGCTGGCCATCTACTCCGGCCACGGCATGCCCATGCCGGTGTTCCTCGCCATCGTCGCCGTCGGTATCGGCATCTTCCTCACCCACAAGACTCGCTTCGGTAGGCACGTCTACGCCATTGGCGGCAACCCGGAAGCCGCGCGTCTCGCCGGCATCAACGTGGAGCGCACGACGATCTGGGTATACGTATTCATCGGCATTCTCACCGGCATCGCTGGTGTGATTCTCGTCGGTCGCGTCGGCGGCGTTACCCCCGGCAACACTGGCAACTTGCTCGAGCTCGATGTCATCGCCGCGGTGGTGATCGGCGGCACTAGCTTGTCCGGCGGTCGTGGCTCGATTCTGGGCGCGGTCCTGGGCGCCATGGTGTTCGCGACCCTGTCCAAAGGCATGAACCTGCTCGAAGTTAATTCGAATTGGCAGCTGATCCTCAAGGGATTGATCTTGATGGCCGCTGTTTTGATCGACGTTCTGTCGAAGAGGAAACGAACATGATCTCTCGCACTCTTACTCTCGTTCTGCTCACCGGGTTACTCGCGCCGACGGCGTGCAAGGCGCCCGACGGTGGCGATCGAGTTGCGTTCTTGCTGGCTACACTGCAGGAAGAGCGCTACCAAAAGGACAAGCGCTACTTCGAGGAGCGCGCCAAAGACCTCGGCCTGAATGTCACGACCCTCGCTGCTGACAACAGCAATGTTCGACAGCTCGCGCAGCTGGAAGACGCCCTCACCAGGGGTGCGAAGGTCGTGGTCATTCAACCGACTGACTCCGCGGCAGCACGCCGCTATCTGAAGATCGCCCATCGACGTGGCGCAAAAGTGATCGCTTACGACCGGGCGATTTTCAGCAAGGATCTGGACTTCTACGTGTCTCACGACAGCTACCAGGTCGGTGTGTTGCAGGCCAAAGCTGCGCTGGCGCACACGAAAGGCAAAGGCAACTTCGTCATTCTCAGCGGCCAGGCCGGCCACAGCGTCGCCAACGAAATCACCCGCGGCTACAAAGACACCCTGCAGCCGTACCTGGACCGGGGCGACATCAAGATCGTTTTGGAACAGAGCCACAGCTCGTGGTCGCCCGAGCAAGCGTTGCGTTCGGTCGAGGATGCGATCGCTCGCACCAAAGGCAGCATCAACGCCATCCTGGCCAACAACAGCGGTATGGCCCGGGGCGCGGTTCGCGCGATTACCACGGCGAAGATTAGCGACGTGTTCATCGCCGGCGCCGACGCCGACGCGGTCAACGTCAACCTGGTTTGCGAAGGCAAACAATCGGTCGAGGTGCTCAAGGACATCAAACCCCTCGCCAATCGCGCCGCCGAAGTCGCCGCGGCGTTCATCAAGAAAGAGTCCCTGCCGAAGGGGAGCACGATTCAACTCGGTGGTGGTCCGGTGCCTCTGGCTGCGGTTCGCGTCGGTCTGGTCACCCCCAACACGGTCAAAGAGCTGCTGGTCGATAGCGGCTTCTTCAAGAAGGGTGACTTGCCTGCCTGTGCCGGCAAGCTCGCCTTCAACAACACTCCGAACACGCACCCGTAAGCACCAGAGGTCCCCATGCGCTTACCAGCGATAGTAGTTGCAGTTTGCTCCTTTGCCGTCTTGTTCGCGGTCACCCCCGCGGCCGCGGATGAGACGGACAAGTCCGACAAGAAGACCGATGCGTCGAAAACGAAGGCGGTCGAGACCAACGCGGAACCGGCCGAACTCATCAGCGCAGAGGCGGAGATCGCCGATGACACGGTGGTCGAAAAGAAGGTCGATGTGTCCAAGCCCGGTTATCACGTGGGCGACACCTGGTTCGAGCTGCATGGCTACGCGCGCATGCCGATCAACTTGCAGTCGACTCCACGCGAGCCGTTCCTCATCGACAACGACTACTTCCTGTCGGGGTTTTCGTACACACGTTTGTACGAGCCCGACTGGACCGAGCTGTTTCTGAGCGCCCACAACGGCAACTACACGGTTCGATTTGGCCTGTTCGCCTCTTTGTATAGCGACTACGCGACCCCGGAGCTGGAGAACCAGTTCGGCATCGCCCAGGCCAGCGTGCGCGCCAATAAGTTCCTGAACTACGACCAGCTGTCAGTGGAACTCGGCGTGTTCTGGGATCGCTTCGGCCACATCGCACCGTACGACACGTACATGTTCGGTCGTACCCACCAGGGAGGCCTCAAGACTCGCTGGCAGTTCAAGAAGGACGCGCACCTTCAGGTCGGTCTCGGGGCTCACCAGGAGCAGCTGCAGCAGAACCAGGGGCTCACCCCCGTCGCTCACATCAACGCTCAGTGGCCATTCGGCAAGGCGGTCGTCGGCGGCTATCTGCTGCGCTCGTGGACCCGTGACAAACGCCAACTCAGTCCGATTCAAGATGGTGACCTGTGGGTTGCAGGCGCGGACGTGCGTTACGACTTGCCCAAGGGACTCGGCAAAGCCTACCTGGCCGCGTCCTACTACAAAGCGAGCAAGGTGCTCTACCTGGCGCCCGCCCTCGAGCTCATGCACAGCACCGGCGGTCGTGGCCTCACCGAAAACTTCCTCGGCCTGGACAGCAGCAACGATGGCACCGGCTCGCTGTACAACCTCGCCGCCGACATCCCCCTCACCGTGACCAAGAAAGTCGGCGTCCGCGCCTTCGGCATGATGAGCTGGGTGCGCAGCGATCAAGTCGACGCCATGAACCCGCTGATGAATCGAGACCGTCGCCTCTACCTCAAGTGGGGAGTCGAGCCGGGCTACAAGATCAGCGACACCATCCGCGCATCCCTCCGCTACGACCGGGTCATCCTCGACATGCACGACGCCGAGAACAGCTTCCGCGTCTTCTCTCCCCGGGTCAGCTTTCCCCTCAGCAAGTGGGGCGAGCTGTTCGTCATGTTCTCCCACTACCGCTACGGAGACAAAATCCAGCTCCGCCCGGGCCAGGTCCCACTAGAGACCATGCCCGACAGCAACGTCTTCAAAGTCCAAGCCCAAGCCATCTGGTAGGGGGTCAGGCTACCCCACCCAAACGCAGCGGTATCATTGGGCTTCTAGCTCATACCGCGAAACTTCGATTTGAACGGGCGTCTGGCTAGCGCTGCCGGCGCCGCCGGGCGAACAGGATCGCGCCGAGCAACAACAGGGCGGTCGGCAAGGTGCCGCTACCGGTCGTCGATGCCGAGCACTTGAACAAGCCGCCATCGCCGTCGCCTTCACCGCCACCGCCGCCGGCGATGGGCCAGCATGCGGCGCCGCCGATGCACTCGAAGCCACCCGGGCACGGGGTCTGGTCGTCGCACAACTGGGTGCAGCGCTGCTCGTCGCCCACGGCACCGCAGATGCCGGTCAGACATTCTGTGTCGATTTCACACGTGTCGCCGAGCTCGCCGCTGAGGCCGTTGTCCGGCACGCAGATGTCGCCGGAACACTCTTCGCCGTCGGCGCAGTCGTCGTTGTTCGTGCACGGAGTCTCGTCGCCGTTGGAGACGTAGATGGTGATCTGCGCGAAGTTCGCGTTGCCCTCGGTGTCGTGGGCCCAGACGACGATGTTGTGGTTGCCCGACGCCAGGGAAGGCATGGTCGTCGTGTATGGCGCGGAGTTGTCGGTAATGATGTCGCCGCCGACGCGGAACTCGACGTAGTCAACGCCGGAAGCGTCGCTTGCGTCCGCACTAATCGTTTCTCCCGCAGCCACGGTCGCGCCATTCTGCGGCGCCGTAATCGTAACCGAGGGGGGCACGACGTCCTGGCCACGCGGGCCGATGGTGTCGAGCATGCGCTGATGGGAGTTCTGAAACAGCAGGCCGCAACCGGAGCCGTCGGGCTGCCCGTTGGGGCCGACGACTTCGTTGTTGCCGGTGGTGAACTCGTCCGGAATGATCGACCCCTGAATCGACGGGAACATGACATCGAATCTGTCATCGGTGTGTCCGAGGCCAACTGCGTGTGCCCATTCCTGCGCCGCCGTGGCCGCCAGGTCGTCAACCCGCAGACCCCAGGGAAAAACGAACGTGATGTTCGACGGTAAGAAGTCGCCGCAATCGCCCATGGCGATGCCGGCGCAGTTGCTCGAACCAACAACCGAACTGCAGGTACCACCGAAAACGATCATGTTGTATGGGCCGCTGCTCGGCCGGGTCGTCGTGAACTCAACGTCGTAGGGCGCGTGGCTTGCGTACATCTGGTTGACGACGCGTTGAATGATCTGGCTGCGACTCAGGCCCAGGGTCTGGGACAAATCGCTGGTGCTGAACGCCGGGATGACTTCCGTCGAGCTGTTCACGATCCACGACCGGTTGGTCACGGCGTTCTCAGCGGACGCATCCACCTTCGTCAGGGTCACGCCGTCGAAGTTCAGATACACCGTGCGCAGGCCGACCGCATGGGGCACCAGACCTGCCGCGTCGCACGCTGGTCCCGGGCACGGACCTTCGCGCCGAATGATCTCGGGGCCGATGAACGGGGTCATCACGACCATTTTGTTGTCCTTGGCTTCCGCGCTGTCCGAGGACATTAGTGCGGTAGCGACAACTCCGAGAATCAACAACCAGTTGAATTTGGACAACATACGTGCTCCTAAGCGCCTGATATCCAGAGGACACCGCCTCTGGTTTACCCGCGGGACTCTAACGATCCAGGCTAGCGGAATCTAGCCCACAACACTAGCAGGTCCTCTCTTTTGAAAGACGTGTCCCAGCACACACTAGGCCTGCGCGCTGGCGCCGCTTAATTCGGAGCTATTTGGCTGACTTGTCGAGCCACCACCGAGTGATACCCGGGAACCGCGGCTGTGGACCGATGTCTTCTGGCTTGACCAGGCGTAAGCGCTTGCTCCACGCGTAGTGGGCTTTGGGCGCGAACAGCATGGTGTAGGGCTCGTCGGCGTTCACGATCTTATGCACCTGGTTGTACAGCTTGATGCGGTCGTTCTTGACCGTGGTCTTACGCGCCTGCTCGAGCAGCTTGTCTACCTTCTCGTTGATGTACTTGGGGTAGTTGTAGCCGCGATCCACCTGGTCTGAGTGCAGCAGAGACCAGGGATCCGGGTCCGGCACGTCAGGTACCCAGCCCAAGTACACCGCGTCGTACTCCTTGAGATCGATGCGACGCTTGTAGTCCGCGCGACTCAGGAAGTGCACCTTCAGATCGATGCCGATCTTCTTCAGGTCCGCACGGTACATGTTGATCACGTGCTCGGCGACCCGGCCGCGGTTGGTGTTGCGCAGGACCAGGTCGAGGAAGAAACGGGTTCCGTCTGGCTTCTTCTTATAGCCGGCGCCGTCGAGCATCTTCGACGCGGTCTCGAGGCTGTACGGGTAGGGCGCGATGGACTGATCGGCGCCAAACATCGTCGGGAAGAACGGCGCGGACAGTGGCTCGGCCTGCTGCAGCAGCAAGTCCTCGATCATGCCGGGGCGATTGCACGCATGGGTCAACGCGATACGTACGCGCTTGTCCTGCAGTGGCCCGTCCTTGAGGTTGTTCCAGGCGATCATGCGAATGCGCGGCTCGGTGCGCTCGGCGACGCGAAATCGCTCGAGGAACTCGGGGCGCTGGGCCTCGACCGACCACTGCTTGATCGACGGGATGCGCGCGAAATCGATGGTGCCCTTCTGCAGCGCCGTGAGCATGTCAGTGGGCTTGATGTTGAACACCAGCTCCACCGAATCGAAGTAGGGCAGGGTGCTCTTACCTTTGACCTGGCCGTGCCACCACAGTGGGTTCTTGTCCAGAATGATGCGTTTCTTGGGCTCCCAGCGCCGCAGCTTGAACGGGCCGGTGCCGATGGGCGAGACCTTGTTGGCCTTGGCGTTGACCACGTCCTGGTCGTTGCACTTCACCTTCGACGTTTTGTCGCAGTACACGTGCTTGGGGATGATGCCCATGATCCAGGCGGTCACACCGAGGGGGGACGGCGTCTCGTGCTTGATCACGATGGTGTAGTCGTCGACCACGTTGACCCCAGACTTGGGCCAGTTGTCCGGCGGCAGGTAGGTCTTCCAGACCGTGCGCGCCTTGGTCTTCATGATCATCTTGTAGGTGTATTCGACGTCCTTCGCCGTGAACTTGGCGCCGTCGCTCCACTTGACGTCGGTGCGCAGCTTGAAGGTGATTGTCGTCTGGTCTTTGGAAACGACCGGCGTGGCTTTGGCCAGGCGCGGCACGGCTTCGATGGTGCCGTCTTTGCCGATGGCAAGGCCCATCAAACCCTCGAAAACCAGCATGTTCACGCGCTCGAAGATCGTCGAGATCGTGGGGTTGAGGAACTCTGGCTCCTGGGACGGGAGCTTGATGTGGCCACCGGCCTTCTTGGGCGGCGGCTTCAGGTCCTTCTTCGGTTTGACCTTGTCGTCCTTCTTAGGTTTGGACGAGCACGAGAAGGTCTTGGCGCCGCAAGAAATGCCACCGGTGAGCGCGAGAATTGCCACTAGCACCGCAGGCCCACGAAAGCGCGAAAAACGTCGGTCCGAACTCATAGGGCCGGGACTATACACACGTTCGGGGTGGTGTGGGGGACAGGGGGGTGTAGTACCTTGGCGCGCGATGGAGCGCCTGCACATCCTGGACGGCTATGGCTATATCTTCCGCGCATTTTACGGACTTGCGGGAGGCGGCGATCGGCGGAATGTACGTCTGACAACTGCTGGCGGAATGCCCACAGGCGGTCTGTTCGTATACGCCCGAATGTTGATCCGGCTCCACCTGGATGTGAGACCCGAGCGTATCGTCGTCGTCTACGACGCTCCCGGCCCGACCTTTCGTTCAGGGCTGGATCCCCAGTACAAGGCCACCCGTAGCGAGACCCCGGACGACCTGAAAGTACAGATGCCGTACTTCCAGCCGCTCACCGAGGCATTCGCCTGGCCCGTGGTGCGCGTCCCCGGGTTCGAGGCCGACGATGTCATCGCCGCTCTGGTGGACAAGGCACGCGCCCGTGACTGGGATGTCACGATCTACACCGGCGACAAGGACATGATGCAGCTTGTGGACGAGCACGTCACCTGCGTCGACTCCCTGCGGCAGATCACTTACGACATCGAGCGCGTGACCAAGAAATTCGGTGTGCCGCCCAAGCAGGTCCGCGATTGGTTGGCCATGGTTGGCGACAAATCCGACAACGTTCCAGGCATGGCCGGGGTGGGGAAAGTCACCGCGACCAAGTTGCTCAGTCAGTTTGGCGATATCGACGGGATTCTGGCCAACACGGCGTCGCTCAAAGGCAAAATGAAGCAGCGCTTCGAGGATCCCGAGGCGATTAAGCAGTTACTGCTGTCGCGCAAGCTGGTCACCCTCGCTCGGGAGGTGGACCCGGGGAAGGCCCTCGATGAGCTGAAGCCCGGCGAATGGGACGGCGAGCGCCTGCGCGGATTGTTCGAGGAGCTCGAGTTCCAGGTGCTGCTCGAAACCCTCGAGCCACAAGACAAGTCGGTGGTTGTCAGCGGCGATGCGCGAACGGCGGTAGAGCCGATCATCGTTACCCGCGACAACGTGGAAGTCATCGACGAGTTCGTGCGCGCCGCTGCCGAGGCCAAGAAGCTCGGCATCTACGCCGAACCCGACGGCCTGCGCGCGGATCGGGCAAAACCCATTGGCTTCGGTCTGGCCACCGCGGATTCGCCACCTCTGTACATTCCTCTTGAACACCGCTATTTGAGCGCGCCCAAGCAGGTGCCAGCAGCGGATTTGCCAACCTCGTTGCTCGAGCTACTCGCTGATCCGAGCGTCGAGGTGTTCTGCCACGACGCCAAGGCGGCCATTCGCACCCTGCGTCGCGTCGGCATTCAGCTCGCGGGGGTTACCTGCGACACGATGCTCGCCGCGTACATCGACGACTCGTCTAGCGGTAACTACGGCATGGAGCGGGTGGTCAACGGCTTCGGCGGTGTCGTCCTCCCGCCAAAGAAATCACTGCTCGGTAAAGGCAAGAACGCGATCAGCTTTGAGTCGGTGCTGGTTGAAATCGCTGCGGACTATGTTGGCTCCGCGGCGGTTGGCATCTTTCACGCCGCCGACGCTCTACGAAAACGCCTGGCCAAAGCGAAGCTGAGCCATCTGCACGACGAACTCGAGTTGCCCCTGGCGAAGCTGCTCGCTGATGTCGAAGACATCGGTATTCGCATCGACGTCAACTTCCTGCGTTCGCTCTCGGCGGAGCTGGGCGGACAACTCGCCGAACTCGAGCACAAGATCTTCGAGCTCGCCGGAGGTCCGATCAACGTCGGTTCGCCCAAACAGCTGGGCGCGTTGCTGTTCGATCGGCTCGGCCTGACCAGCCCGAAGATGAAGAAGACGAAGGGTGGCGCATACTCCACCGATCACGAAGTGCTCGAGAGCCTGCGCAACAGTCACGACATCATCCCGCCAATCCTCGAGTACAGGGAACTGATCAAACTCAAGGGCACGTACATCGATGCGCTGCCGCCGCTGGTTAGCCCGACCACGAATCGCTTGCACACCAGCTTCAATCAAGCGGTGGCGGCGACCGGCCGTTTGTCTTCACAGGATCCCAATCTGCAGAACATTCCTGTGCGCACGGAGCTGGGCCGGCGCATTCGCAACGCATTCATTCCCGATGACGGCTGCAGCCTGGTGTCGGCTGACTACTCGCAGATCGAACTGCGGGTGTTGGCCCATTTGTCAGGTGACCCGGTGTTGACGCGCGCGTTCAACAATGACATCGACGTGCACAGTCAGACGGCGGCCGAGGTGTTCGGCATTCCGCTGGACGAGGTGGGCAAGCATGAACGGCGCGTGGCCAAGGCCGTCAACTACGGCCTCGTGTACGGACAATCCGACTTCGGTCTGTCTCGGGCGCTGGATATCCCGCGGGCGGAAGCCAAGCACTACATCGAGACCTACTTCCGCAGATTCTCAGGCGTCGCCGACTTCATGGAAGAGATCGTCGCCAAGGCGCGGCTGCGCAGTTCCGCAGAAACGATTCTTGGCCGGCGACGGCCGATCCCCGACCTGACGTCGAGCAATTATCAGAGGCGGCAGGCGGCCCAACGGGTTGCGCAAAACACGCCCATGCAAGGCAGCGCAGCCGACATCATGAAGTTGGCCATGTTGCGCGTCGGCGACATGCTGCGCGAGTCGTCGTTTGACGCCCGCTGCCTACTAACCGTGCACGATGAGCTGGTTCTAGAAGTGCCGGTCGACCAGGCCGAGGAGCTGGGCAACGCCGTGAAAACAGCCATGGAGAACGCCTACCAACTCAAGGTTCCGCTTTGTGTCGACATCGGAATCGCCTCCAACTGGACTGACGCTCACTAGCACCAAGGGCGGCTCGCAGGCGTCGCGATCGCTCGAACAGCTCAGCCGTTTGTGACCGAAACCGCGTACACTGGAGGTAGTGGTTCTTCGGTTCTTGGTTTGTGTGTCTGTTGCCGCCAGCGTGGGCGCATGCGGATCCAAATCTTCGTCCAAGGGCAAGGACGAACAGCAAACCAAGAAAGTCGTCAAGCGTAAGCCCGTCAAGCAGGCGCCGACGGAACCGCTGGCGTCGAGTCGGCCGCCTCCCGTTGATACCCACGCGCCTGTGCAGGAACCTATGCCTCTGTACGACTGTCCTGTGACCGGCGACAAAGCACGGGATCCAGACAAGCTACTCGACACGGCCAACGCTCAGCATCGCGCGCGAAACTTCGGGCCCGCCTACGCCTGCGCGACCGTCGCGGTTGATCTACAGCCGCGGTCCGTGGAGGCCCACCACGTGCGTGCCGCGGCCCTCGCAGGGCTCAAGCGTTACCAACAGGCGCAGGTGGTGTTCGCCATGGCGCTCGCGCTCGATCCAGATGATCCGGAGACCCTGGCGGCAGCGGCGGATTTCTACCTCAACGTGCTACCGCGCAAGCGTCGGGATACGACTCGGGTCGCGCACAGCTATGCCAAACGCGGCAGCGCGCGGGCCTCGTCCCGCCGGCGCAAGGACCGTCGCTTGCGTGGCCGACTCGCGCTGCTCGAAGGTCAGGCGCTCAACGATCTGGGCCGGCCAGACGACGCGCTCAAGCGAGTAGACGAAGCTCTGGTGTTGGCGCCGCAGCTGGTGCAGGCTCGCCATGAGCGTGGCGTAGCGTTGTTCAATCTGTGCAACTTCGAACTCGCGCAGGTAGCGTTCGAGCAAGTGCTTCGGGTGAAGCCCGACGACGCGTTCGCGCACCATCACGCTGGTCTGGTCTACGCTCGACTAGGCAAACCGTCCATCGCCGCGGGGCATTTTCGTCGCGCGCGTAAGCTTGCGCCCCATGATTTTTTCGCGCCGGTGAAGATCGGCAAGCGGCAGTTTGCCGCCGAGGTGGACAAAGCCATTCGCGAATTCGATGGCAAGACCCAGAAGCTTCTCGAGGGCGTTGCCCTGGAGATCACGGCGCTGCCGACGAAGGCTGATCTGACCGCGACCAGTCCGCCGTTCTCGCCGACGATCCTCGGCTTGTTTCGCGGGCTTCCCAAAGTGGGACGCGGATCGGATCTCACTGGCGACGCTCCGCCCCGTGCGATCGTTCTGTATCGGGAAAACCTGGTCCGGGCGGTAAGAACTCGGGAGGAACTGAATCGGCAGATCCGCCGCACCTTAGTGCACGAAATCGGCCACCTCCGTGGGATGGACGAAGATGAATTGCGGCGAAAAGGACTCGACTAGGTGAATTTCCTACCCGCCAAGTAGTATGATCCGCTAGTGATTCTGGGAAGGTCGGCCGATGGCGCAGGATAGCTCGACCACGAGCTCCGACGCTGGGGATACCGACGGCTCTCGCGAGCTAGCGCGCCAACTACGAACGGAGCAGAAGAAGCTCGCGCTCGTTCAGGAAGTCAGCCGCGCGCTGTCTTCGGGGCACGACCTCGATCAACTGCTGACGTTGATCATGGAGAAGGTCACCCTGCTCATGGAGGCGGACCGGTCGACCCTGTATCTGCTCAGCGATGATCGCGTGCAGCTGTGGTCCAAGGTTCTCCAGGGGGGCGAGATGTTGGAGATTCGCCTCAAGGTTGGCGAGGGTATCGCCGGTTGGGTGGCGGCGTCGGGGGAAATCGTCAACATCCCGGATGCGTACATCGATCAACGTTTCCAGCCGCGGGTCGACCTTCGCTCGGGCTACCGCACGCGGTCCATTCTATGCGCGCCCATGCGCAACAGCCTCGGCTCCATCGTCGGCGTTGCTCAGGTTCTGAACAAACACGGTGGCCCGTTCACCGGCGATGACGAATCGCTGTTGTCGGCTCTGGCAAGCCAGGCCGCCATGTCCATCGAGAACTCCAAGCTGTACCACTCGGTGGTGGCCAAGAACGTCGAGTTGCTAGAGGCACAGGAGAAACTGCAGCAGAAGACTTACGAACTCAACGTCCTCTACGAAATCGAAAAAGAGATGAACGCGGCGCACGATCTCGACGAGTTGCTCGATCGAATCCTGCATCGTGCGATGGCAACCGTTGGTGCCCAGTCCGGATCGATCGCGTTGCGCGAGGCGGACTCGGACGAGTTGCGGTTTCGCACCACCGCCGGACCAGCTGCCGAGACCTTGCGCCACCGGGTGATCAAGATGGGCGATGGCGTGATCGGTTGGGCGGCGGCGAATCGCAAGGCCTTGATCGTCAATGAGCCAAAGACGGATGAGCGCCATGCGTCTGAGTTCGCTGCCGACGTGGGCGTTATGCCCAAGCACCTGATGGTCGCGCCGCTCATCGCCGACGAAGTGCTTGGCGCAATCGAGCTGCTAGACAAGGACGGCGTCGCCGACTCGAGCGACGTGGATGGTTTTAACGAGGGCGACCAACGTCTACTCATTCTGATCGCCGGCCAGGCGTCCAAAGCGATTCAGCTGGCTCGTACGAAGCAATCTGTGGAGAACCAGGGCCGACTGGCCTCCATCGGTCAGATGCTCGCTGGCGTGCTCCATGACCTCAAGACGCCAATGACGATCATCTCCGGATATGCGCAGCTGATGGCGCAGATCGAGGAGACGGAGCAGCGCGAAGCATATGTCGAACAGATTCTGCATCAGTTCGATCTGATGAGCGGCATGACCCGCGAGGTGCTTGCGTTCGCCCGCGGCGAAACCGAAGTCCTCGTACGCAAGGTCTACCTCCACCGCTTCCTTGACGAGCTGGTCACCCAGCTCAAGCACGCACTTGCCGGCCGCGGCGTCGAGCTTCATCTGGACGCTGAGTACACAGGGGTCGCGTTCTTCGATGAACAGAAGATGCTTCGACTCATCCATAACCTGGCGCGCAACGCCGCCGACGCCATGCCGGATGGGGGTGAGTTCCGAATCACGGCGCGCGCTGACGAAGAGACGCTGTTCTTCGAGTTCGCCGACACGGGGTCTGGTATCCCGATGGAACTCGAAGGGCGACTCTTCGATCTATTTGCGAGTGCAAAGAGCGGTGGCACGGGCTTGGGGCTGGCGATCGCCAAGAAGATTGTCGATGAACACGCGGGAGAGATTTCGTATTCGTCGAAGCCAGGGCAGACGGTGTTTCGTGTCTCCTTGCCGCTGAAGCGGCCCGAGGGTGCCAGCGACCGCAGCGATACGCACCTGACCGCGCCTGTTTCCCAAAGCGGTTGACGTGACCTGACGTGATCCGGGTCGAGGGGCTGCGGAAACAATACGGGCGGCATGTCGCGCTGCGCGAGGTCACGTTTGCGGTGGCCGCTAACGAGATTGTCGGCTTCGTCGGGCCCAACGGCGCAGGCAAGACGACCACGTTGCGCGTTCTGTCCGGGTTGGTCGATGCGGACGCCGGTCGCGTCCTGGTTGGTGGCCATGACGTCTCTTCCGCTCGTGCGGACGCGTGCCGGTCCATCGGCTATCTGCCCGAGTCGGCACCGTCGTACGCGGACATGCGGGTGGACGAGTTCTTGCGCTTTCGCGGTCGGCTCAAAGGCGTGGCCCGCAAGCAACTCGCGAGTCATGTCGATGGAGCGATCCAGCAAACTCGGCTTGGCGACGCCCGCCGCAGGCTCATCGGGCGTTTGTCCAAAGGTTTTCGCCAGCGGGTGGGGCTCGCGGACGCGCTCGTTGCACGCCCGCCCGTGCTGATCCTGGACGAGCCGACCGCTGGCCTGGACCCGGTGCAAGTAAAGCAGTTTCGCGATCTCCTGCGCGAGCTCGCGCGTGATCATACGGTGCTGCTGTCGTCCCACGCCCTCACGGAGGTCGAGGCGGTGGCCAAGCGCGTCGTGGTCATCGTTGCTGGCGAGACCGTTGCGGATGCTGCGCCCTCCGAGTTGTGGCAAGTCGCTGGCGTCGACCAGGGCGCGTCGTTCGAGCAAGTGTTCGTGGCGCTCGCGGAGAAACATCAGTCGGTGGTCGGGGACAACACGTGACCTGGTTGGTGAGCGTCGGTGTGGTCGCGCGCCGCGAGTTGGCAGCGTATTTCTATGCGCCCATCGCCTACGTGGTCGGCGTGTTGTTTCTGGCTATCCAGGGCATCGCGTTCGCGGCCATCGTGCGCGTGCTTGCGGACCCCACGAGTCCAGCTCCCTACGGCGCTGTGTTGGAGAGCCTGTTCGGTGGCTCGCTGCTGTATTGGGCGGTGTTGTTCCTGGTGATCGCCGTGGTCTCTATGCGCCTCGTCGCCGAGGACAAACACAATGGGATGTGGGAGAGCCTACTGACCACGCGGGCGGGCGTCGGCGCGGTGCTCGTGGGCAAGTGGCTCGCCGCCGTCGCGTTCTACCTGATGCTTTGGGCGCCAACAGCGCTGTACCTCGTGGTGCTGGTGGCCTACTTGCCCGATGGTGCGTCCCTGGATTGGGGGCCTGTGTTGTCCGCGTACGTTGGAGTCGCGGTGACAGGAATCGCGTTTCTGGCGCTTGGCTTGGCGGCGAGCGTCGTCACCTCGAACCAGATCATCGCCGCAGTGTCGAGCTTCGCGGTGTTGCTCGGTCTGTTGCTGCTCGGTGAGTTGGGTGGCGTGCCCGTGGATCTGCGAGCCGACATGGCCAGGTTCGCCCGCGGTGATATCGGCTCCCCGGTGCTCGCTTTTTACGCCGGGCTCACCGTCGTTTCCCTCGTCGCCGCGTATGCGGGGTCGGCGCTCGGCCGTCGTCGTCGAGACGAGGTGCAGGGGAGGGCCATCGCCACCGTGCTGATCGCGGTGATCGTCGTGCTGGCCAACATCATCGTCGCCCGGCACCCGCACAACCTGGACCTGAGTCGCGACCGGATGAGCTCCCTGGATTCACGAACCAGGAGCGTTCTCGCCAAGATCGACGCGAAGCTCGAGCTGTTGTTGATTCGACCCGGTGCCGATGCGTATGCGCCGGTGTTTCGCGAGGTGGAGCGTGTGGCCGAGCGCATGGCCGCGTCTCAGCCGCTGCTTCGGCTGCGCCGCCTTGATCCGGCGCTCCAGGGAAAGCGCGTCGATGATGTCGCGGCTGAGTTCTCGATCATTCGTGACAATCTATACAAGGGGGGCGGCGTCGTGCTTCAGCTGGGCAAGCGGCGGCGGGCCCGTGAGCTGCTCCAACTCGCGGACTTCGGTACTGACGAGTTGAACATGGCCGGCATGTCGCGGCTGCGCGCTGAGCGTTCCCTGGCGACCGCCATCGCTGAGCTCATCGATCCGAACCGGCCACGCATTTGCGCGACGACGGGACACGGCGAGTTGACGATGGCCGCGGTGAAGAAAGGGGGCAGCGGCAGCTGGGCGCACATCGCCGCCAGTCTGCGTGATGACGGCATGCGCGTGGACGAGTTGCGGTCGATTCGCGCCGGCGTACCGGCTGGTTGTCGCTTACTCGTGTTGTTCGGGCCTCGGCACTCGCTCAAGCCGAGCGAGACTCTGGCCGTGCAGCGCCATCTCAATCGAGGCGGTAGTCTGTTCGTGGCGACGCGGACATCGGTTCCGGGACAGGCACCGGGGGCCGCGCCTCCACGCACGGGAATCGACATGATTCTGCGCAGCTTCGGCATCGAACTTCGCGACGCTATCGTTGTGGACCCCGCGCGAGCGCCGCCACGAGACTCGTCGCTCACGTGGATTACCTCGGATGGTTACGGTGAGCATGCCATCACTCGCTCGTTTCACGGACGCCGCATCACCATGTGGCAGCGGCCTCGGGCTGTCGCGTTCCAGCGCGGTGACACGTACGAAGGCTCCGTGCTCGTGAGCTCGTCACGTACCGGCTGGGGAGAAACCGATCTTGTGGGCCTTGACGGTGCGACCGCTGCGTCGGCCGGCACCGACGACATGCTCGGCCCGACTCCGATTGCTGTCGCTGTTGCTCACCGAGGGACGAGCGCCCGTGTTGTCGTGATCGGCGGCGCGCGTTCGTTGTCGACCGAGCTGAATTTTCCCGGTTACGCAAACCGGGCGCTGGTGTTGGCTTCCATCGCCTGGCTCACCGGGCGCAGCTGGTCGCTGGACATCGGCGAACGTTCACCGCGCCAGCCGCGGTTGATCATGACAGAGCGTCAGGTGAGCACGGTCGTCGCGATCTGCGTCGGTGTCATTCCTCTCGCGTTCGCTGGGCTAGGCGGCTTCATCTGGTGGCGGAGGCGTCGTGAGTAGTCGGCGCACCCTCATTATCTTGTCGCTCGTAGCGTTGGTGCTCGGGGTGATCGTCGTTATGGGCGGCGACAAGAAGCGACGTCGTGCCGACTCGCCACGGGTGGTGCCGGAGTACCGCGTCGGTCAGGTGGCTCGTTTGCTGCTCGAACGCCGTGGCCGTGCGCCGTTGGAGTTGACGAGCGCCGCTGCCGGGGAACCGCTTGTTCTGGTCAAACCAGTGCGAGCGCCGGTGGACGCCAACGCCATCGACGGACTGCTGGGCACGATCGAAACCCTGAGTCACGCGCGGCGAGTGCGCGGCCGACGCATCGACAGGCCCCGACTCACTATTACGATCGTGATGAGGGACGGCACGACCGTCCAGCTCGCACTGGGCGACCTGGTGCAGGCGACACAGCAGACCTGGCTGACCAAGAAGGGAAACAAGGACGCGTACTTGATCCCGGCGTATGCGGCGCGAGCCCTGGATCGCGGCGTCGACGACATTCGCCGGCGCAGCGTGTTCGACACGGTGGCAGACGTAGTGACCGGCGTCGAGTTGAATGTTGGCGTGACGTCGCTGGTGCTCAGCGGTCAACCGTTGTTGCTACACCTCGACGGTGGCGGCACGGCACGGATTCGGCCCCGTGCGATCACCGGCTTGTTGGGTCGTCTCGAGTCTGCGAGGCTCGAGCGTTTCGACGCGTCCACGGCCAAGCCGACCCCCGGGACATATACTTTACGCATCATCGGCTCGGCAGGAACGGAGCAGCTCGTGCACGTCGGTCCGTGTCCAGGCCGCAGTGCCTGGTGGTTGGTAGACACGGCGGCGGGTCGAGGATGTGTCGACCCGGCTCCGTTCATTCAGCTGCAGCGTCTGAGCAAACGGCCTCTGGAGCTCATCGATCACAGCCTGGTCATGGCGGGACACAAAACTGTCGGCCTCGCCGTCAGCCACCGGTCCAAGACCTTCGAGTTCCGTCGTCGCGGCGCCACCTGGTTCGGCAAAGACGGCAGGGCGGCATCGACTTCAGCTGTCGACGCATGGCTCGGCTCTTTCAATCGGCTGTCGCGGCCCAAGCACGTTCGCGCACTGGCCGGAACCCGGGAAGTCGCCCGCGTCGTGTTGAACTACGATGGTGGTGACAAGGATGTGGTGCGCATCGTTTCCGACAAACAAGCGCGATTGTTTGCCCGCCGCAACGACGAGCCGTTGTTCTTCGAACTGGTAGCAGATGCGGCGAAGTTGTTCGTTGGTGTAGGGACTCAGCTCAGGGACCGCCAGCTGGTGTCCGCCCAGGCACTCGGCCTTAACCGTGCCCGCGCCCTACGCGGCGGCGTCGTAGTTGAAGACGTCGTTCGCGGTGCTACTCATGGCGATTGGCGGGCGAGCGCGCCGAAGCGGGCCAAAGCCCTGGTTGCCGCTATCGACAAGCTGCGTCACGCCGCTGCACAGCTCCGTGCGCAGCGTTTTTCAGCCATGCCCATGGCGACCGTGCGCCGTAGGGTCGAGTTGTACTTCGACAAGACGCCGGCCGAGCCAGCGACAACCGTCGTCATCGACGTCGGCCCCGCAACGAACAACGGCTGCCTTGCCAGAAGAGCAAAGCAGCCGGATGTGTTCGAACTCAGCAACGCCGATTGCGCCGCGTTGCTTGGTCCCTGGACTCGCCCTTAGTTCTTCAACTGTAGCGGCCGCTTGTGGCGGCGAATCGGGCGCCGGTTTCCATGGTTCTGGTACCGGGACGGTGATCGCTTCTGGGCTTTTTCGTTTGCGCGTTCACCCTGCAGCTTGTCCCACTTCGCATCCCTGGTCTTCCACATGTTGCTTTGGATGGCACTCTTCGCCCTCTTCAGGTTGTTCTTGTACTTGCGATAGATGCGTTCGTTGCCGGTTCTGAGTTTACGCCGGAGCTTCTTTGGCAGCAGCTTCTTGGCGATCGAGAACTTCGTGCTTCGGTTCGGGCTGCTTCGGTGGGAGTCGATGCAAAATACCTCCAGCCGAATTTTCTTAGTTTCACCTGGAGCGAGTTGCAGACTCCGCGTCTGTTTGAGCAGCTTCTTGTTGCGAGCGATCTCGAGCATCGGTCCTGACGCGCCGAGCCGCTGGGGAGCGCTGTCGGGATTGCCCTTGGGTACGAAATAGATGCCGTCCGCTGCGAACTTCTGCTTCGCCTTACTCGAGTTCCTGATCTCGACGACCATCTGGCCGTTGGTGCCGCCGTCGTATTTGACGAACTTGATCTTCAGGTTCTTGTTCTTGCCGCCCACAGCGGGCAGGGGCACGAACTTGTCCGCGTGGGCAATTTTCTCCACGCCAAGGAACGAGAGCAGGATCGCGAGAATCGAGAATCGTTTTACTAGTACGCCCATGTCTATTCCAACGGAACAGCACGGGCGTAGTTCTAGAAAACCCGAAGAAATCGGGAACTTTTTTGAATTTTCAGTTTGTGGAAAATGGTTGCAGAGAACCTGCAACCAGCGCAGAGGAAGGTGTGTCTGGAAGAGTTGTTCGTTAGCTCGTGCTCGTGCTCGTGCTCGTGCTCGTGCTCGTGCTCGTGCTCGTGCTCGTGCTCGTGCTCGTGCTCGCGTGCCGGCCGCAGTGCACAGCGCCCGCGGCCCAAGGCTCGCCCCGCGAGCCGCAATAAAAAGCGCCTAGTGCTTTGGCGGCGCTTTGTCGGTCTTGCCCTTCTTCTTTTCCATCGCCTCGGCCTTCAAGCGCTGCTTCTCTTCCTTCTTCTTCTTCTTTTCGACTTCTTTGTCGCGGACCTTGGTCCACTTCTCGATGTTCTTTTCGTGGGCCTTCTGCTTGTCCTCGTCCAGGTGGGACAGGGATGCGTACTCGAGCAGGCCGCGCGAGTTGGTGAAGCCCTTGGTGGAGCGAAGCTTCCACGCGCCCTTCAGGCTGACGTGATCGCCGACTGCGACCTCGGGAACCGTTGGGTAGGCGGCAAGGTCTTCGCTGTTCATGCGCTTCTTCTCGTCCTTGCGCAGCTCGCGCGGGACGTCGGCAATCGTGATGCTCTTCGACTTCGGCGTGTCTTTGTCGCCGCCGATGCGGAAGTGGGGCTTCCAGCAAAGCGATGGCTTGTCTTCAATCTTCTTCATCCACGCTTTGTCGGTCAGACCGCGTTTGTCCCGTGGATTACGCGGCGTGGCCACGCAGTCATAGACCCACGTGACGTGGCCCTTGACGGCGACTTCCTCGCCGATGTACTTGCTGCCTAATAGACGCAAGCGGCGCGGCGTCGGGTTGTCGCCGTCCATCTTTGGAATCTTAAAGTCAGGGACTTTTTCGATCGGCAGAATGGTTTTCTTTTTCGTGACCTCCTTACCCTTCTTCTTGTCGCACGCGACAAGTAAGGCAGCTGAGGTAACGAGTGCACTCGCAGCGATGAGTGCGGACCAACGACGTGTACGGGTCAACGCGCGCATGCCTGGGTGATATCATGGTTACTACACAGCAACAAGGTAATCGCCGGCCTGCCTTAGCCCAGAAGGTCCTGAGTTGTTGGGGCTTTTTGCCCCAATTGGCGCTCCTTGCGGTGGTTACCGGGTTGGCGCTGCCCGCGTGTGATTGCGCCCCGGCTCGGTCCAAGCGCTGGCGCCACGCGCCGCCACCAGACCAGATCCCGCCCGCTCCGGCCACTCACGACGCGGGTGTCGGCCACTCGAAACAGCTGCAATCTCAGAAGCGTCGCGCTCATACCCTGCGGATTCACGTCGACGCCAAGCCCCATCATCTCAACCCGATGATCATGCCGTCGGTGTGGACCCGGCGGGTGGTGATGGACACGGTCTACGAGACCCTGATCCGCTACGAGCCGCCCGAGCGCGGCGCCGGGACCGGTTTGGGGTCCTACCAGCCCGGCCTGGCCCGGAGCTGGCAGGTTTCGCCGGACGGGCGCGTCATCAAAGTTGAACTGCAGCCCAAGGTCCGGTTTCACGATGGCAAGCCGCTCACCTCGGTGGACATCCAGTATTCCCTGGAGCGGGCACACCTGGAGAAGCGCGCGACTCACCTGCGTAGTCAGCTAGTCGACCTCGAGAGCGTCGAGCTGATCTCGACGCGAGCCGTACGTATTCGGCTGTATCGCCGCAACGGATACATCCTTCGTGCCCTGGCCCAGGTGCCCATCATGCCGTTCCACGTTCACGGCAAGACGCGACTCGAACCCCACCGGGGGCCGGTCATCGGCACGGGACCGTACAAGTTGGCCAAATGGAAGGGCGAGCTGATTCACCTCACTCGCTTTGACAACTACTGGGGCAAGAAGGTCGCCATCAAGGACGTCGAGTTCGTCTACGAGCCCGATGCGGCTCAGGCGCTCAACTCCGCAAAGCGCGGCAGCCTGGACATCATTCCGGCGCTCATCCCCGCGCATCACCCGGAGCAGGCAAACGCCCCCGGCATTCGGTCGGTGTTTCGCGCTTTGCGCCTGCGGCCGGCCTCGTTCAGCTATCTGGTCATCAATGCGTCCAAGGCGCCGTTCGACGATGTGCGCGTTCGCAAAGCTATCTCCATGATGATCGATCGCCCGAGTCTGTCCAAAGAGGTTCACGACGGTCTCGTCAGACCTGTTGCTGGCCCAGTATGGCCGGGCGGGCCAGGCGATGGTGCATCACCAGCGCCGGTACCCTACGACCCAGGAAGCGCCGGCGATTTGCTCGACCGCGCCGGTTGGCGGGACGGTGACCGGGATGGCAAGCGGGAGCGCGCCGGCAAACGGATGCGCATCTCCCTGCTCGCCCTCAAGAACAAAGATCCCGAGCGCACGCTGATCCGAACCGGCCTGCGCCGCATGGGTATCGCTGTCGACTTGCGTCGCGGCCCACGCGAGGTGCTGCTGAATCGCTTGCGCAAGCACTCGTTCGACCTGGCGATCATGGGCTGGAAGGGCTACGTGGATCAGGACCTGTGGCCCTTGCTGCACACCCACGGCAAGCTCAACTTCGGTAAGTTCTCCGACCCCAACATCGACAAGCTGCTCGACGGCCTGCGCTCGGTCTGGGATCCGTCGTCCCGCGCTCCGCTGATGCGCAAGCTATCCAAGGCCATCTCGCAGACGCACCCCTTCGCCGCTCTGCGTGCCGACGATCCACATGGGTTGATTCATCGCCGGGTAGAGGGGGCGATCGTCTGGGATGGCTGGATACCTCTGCGGCGACTGTCGTTCGTCTCTCAGGACGAACAATAGAGTAACCTCTATGCCATGGGAGACGGCTCGCACAGGCGGTCGTGGCACCGGCAAGTGGGCGTGCTCTGGTTCGCGCTGCTGTTCTGGCTGGCGTGCTTCGAACGTGGTGGTGGCGACAAGCGCAAGGCGAAACAGGACGAGCCCACGCCGCGCAAGCCGATCGTTGCCGCTGTCGCAGACGCGGCGGCCGGCGCACGTGTCAACAACGACGCTACCATTCGCATTCGCCTGGCCACCGAGCCGGCCCATCTGAATCCCTTCGTCGCCGGCGAAGCCACCGTCAACCGCGTTAGTCTCGGTGACGTCTACGAGGGGCTGTTGTGCGAGCGCAAACTTGGCGTGGCCCCCGTGTTATGCCTGGCTCGTTCGGTCGCTGTGTCCGACCATGGAAAACAGTGGACCTTCCAACTACGCAAGAACGTGCGTTGGCACGACGGTAAGCCGTTCAGCTCAGCCGACGCCGCGTTTACCTTCCGCTTGCTCTTGAACAAGAAAGTCGTCACCTGGTTGCGCGGTGACTTCGGCGACCTGCGGCAGGTCGACGCCGACGGGCCCGACCGATTGACGTTGCTGTTCGACTCGTTTCGTCCGGGCCGGCGCCGCGCGTTCGCACGCATGCCGATCTTGCCCAAGCACGTGTTCGAAGCTGCGGGGGTGAAGCTCGCCAGTGCAGCCGGCAACCGCAAGCCGATCGGCACCGGGCCGCTTCGCTTCGCGGCATGGAAGACCGGGAGTTCGATCACCCTGGAACGCAACGACGCGTATTGGGGTAGCAAGGCCAGGGTGGGGCGGGTCGTCTATCGCGTCATCGCCAACAGGAAGCGCGCGTTGGCCGCGTTGGCCGCCGGCGACCTGGATCTTGTGACCGAGTTGCCCGCTGACGAAGCGCTGGCGCACCACAAGCGCCACCCCTCGCTTGCACTGTTCAGCTACCCGCGCCACGCGTACCTGGCCGCGGTGCATAACTGGCGCAAGCCGCTACTGGCGAACGTCGACATCCGTCGAGCGCTCAGCCACACGTTGGATCGCAAGAGCATCGCTCGGACTATGTTTCACGGTTACGCCGATTTAATCAGCGGACCGTTTCCGGTTGCCAGCGCCGCCTACGATCCGCGAACGAAACCGTTGGTGTTCGGCGCAAAGGCCGCGGCTCTTGCCATTCGGCGCAGCGGGTTGAAGAAACGCGGGCCCATCGAGTTGCTGGTGCCCACCGGTAGTCGCACCATGCGCCGCATCGCCGACGTCTGGGTGCAGGACGCGAAACCTCATCTCGAGCTGAAAGTGACGCTGGTCCCGTACGTCAAGGTGCTGAGTCGGGCGCGCTCGGGCAAGTTCGACGTGGCGCTGCTCGCGTTCACTAGCTCGGCCGAGCTCGATGTGTTCACCCGGCTTCACAGTTCTCAGGCCGGGCGCGAAAACTACGGCGCGGTTGCGGACAAGCAGCTCGACGCGTTGATCGAAAAAGCGCGAACCACCGCGGACCCAAACGCGCGCACCAAGCTGCAACGGGCAATTCACCGGCGCATACACGTGTCGCAGCCATACACATTCATCGCCAGTGATCGCCGGCTGGGACTGGCTCGGCCTGGCATCTCGGGCATCATCACCGGCGCGTACGGTCCGCTCGCTCGGGCTCTGTGGCGGGCTCGATGACCGCGGTCACAATCGCCGGCAAGCTCGGCCGGGTGCTGCTCGTGGCCTGGATCGTCGCCATGGTCGCCTGGTTGTGCTCCGAAGCATTCGACGAGTCGGCAAGAAAACGCGCCGCACGCGCCGCCGGAGTCTTGCCCGCCGACGACTCCACCTTGACCGCCGAGCTGCGCGAGCAGCTGATCGACGATGTGGCCAAGCGCCAGGGCCTGAATCGATCCCTGGTCGTTCGCCTCGCGGACTACAGCGCCGGCATGCTCCAGCTGGACTTCGGTCGATCGTGGCGTGATAGCCAGCCCATCGCGCCGCGTCTGGCCAGCGCGACTATTACGAGCCTGCGATTATTGTTACTGGCTCTGCTCCTGGGCATCGCACTCGGTGGCGCGGCTGCAATCGCGTCGGCGCGACGTCCGGGCTCCGCTGGGGATACAGCCCTGGGTATCGGCGCCGCCATCGTCTTGTCGTCGCCCCCGGTGTGGCTCGCTTTGCTCGGTCTACGCGCGTTTGGTTGGGGCGCGACGGCGTCGGCGGTGTTGCCCGTGGTCGTGCTTGCGCTGGTGCCGGCATTCGTCATCGCGCGCCACGGGCGGGCGGCACTCATCGAAGCCAGCACTTCTCCATGGGCGGTCGCCGCGCGTGCTCGCGGGGTGAGCCGGTCGCGCCTGGTTGCCGTGCATGCGGTGCGCGCGTCTATGGCCCAGTTGCTGCCGCTGATCTCTGTGCTCACCGCCTACTTGCTCGGCGCGATGGTCGTGCTCGAAGAGCTGTTCGGAATCTCGGGCCTTGGCCGGCTGCTGGTAGATGCTTCGCGCCACGGCGATACGCCGATGATCGTCGCCGTCAGTGTTGTCTGCGCCGTGGTCGTCGCTTTTGCGTCAGCCGCCCTGGATCTCACTCGACGCCGCGTGGCGCCAAACGAGGGTGAATGAGCGCGCGGCGCAAGCTCGCCACATCGGTTGTCGTCGTCGCCGTGTTGGCGGCGTTGTTCAGCAGCTGTCTGGCGTCGGATAAGCCGCTGGTGTTGCGCTACGACGGCACCACCTACTGGTTGCCCAACATCTTCGACTACGACGGGCTGAGCGGTTTGAGCGGAGACCGCTTGCGAGACCGCATGGACAAGGATGACTGGGCGATCTGGGCACCGATTCCCTATAGCCCGAGCGGGGTGCGCACCGCGGGACAGCTGCGACCGCTCGAGGCGCCGTCCTCGCGACATTGGTTGGGCACCGATGATCGCGGCCGCGATGTGTTCGCTCGGCTGATTCACGGCACTCGGGCGACTGTGATCACCGCATGTGGTGCCGCGGCACTGGCGTTGTTGGTCGGTCTGACTCTCGCCTTGTTGGCGGCGTTCGTGCGCCGGGTAGACACCGCGGTCATCGCGTCATGCGATGTCGCCGCGGCCATGCCAGCGATCGTGGTCGTCGTCGCTGCTCAGGGATTGATTGGCAGTGCCAGTTTGCTCGCGGCGATCGTGCTCATTGCGATCCCGCGCGCAGCTGACACGGCACGCATTGCCCGGGCGGGCTTGCACTCTGCCCTGGCTGCTCCGTTCTGCGACGCCGCCCGTGCGACCGGGGCCACTGAGTCCAGAGTCGTCCTGCAACACGCCCTACCTCACGCCGTCCCGCAACTCGCGGTCGCGACGGCACTCACCGCGGCGACCGCCGTCCTTGCCGAGGCCGCCCTCAGCTTTCTCGGCTTTGGCGTGCAGCCTCCGGACGCGTCGTGGGGCGAGCTGCTAAAGCAGGCGAGTCAGAACGACCTGCGCTGGTGGCTCGCCGTGCCAGCCGGAGCCGCGATCGCCGCCGTTGCTGCCGCTCTTAACGCTCTAGCTCAGCCGGCCGGCGGCGAGTCGTATCGAGTTCTATGACGAATCCGCGACATCGGTGTCCGGAGTTGGCCAACCCGCGTGACCAAAGTCCGCTGAATCGCTCGCGGCTGCCGTGGCACGGGTCTTGTTAGGGCATGGTTGCATGACCAGGCATGTCGCAATTGCATTCGTCGTTCTAGCTACCGGGCTCCAGGCGCCCGAAGCCCATGCCGACAAGTGGATTCTCGGCGCCGAAATGGGCGCAGCGGTAACTAGCGAACAAAACGATCGCGTCGACGCCGGCGGTGTGTTCGGTCTGGTCGTCGGTCGCTCGTTCGCGCTCGGCCCTTCCTGGGAAATCAGTCTCCAGGTGGACGTGCCGATGCCGCCGGGACTGAGTCTCCAGGCGCCGATCACCGCGCGCTTCTGGCCCGGCTCCAGCGGGTTCACGCTGCACGGTGCGGTTCGGCCCATCTTCTTTAGCGTCGGCGTGTGCGCCAACGATACCGATCAATGCCCCATGGACGATTCTCTCGAACCCCGCGACCGCGGCGGGTTTGCGCTGGGTGTGCTGGGTGGCGCCGGAGCCGGCTATGCTAAAGGCCGCTTGTACGGTGAGGTCAGTATCCTGGCTGGTTGGGCAAAGGGGCTCGAGCGCGACGACGGCGGCGAACGACCGCGCACCGGCTTCTATCGCGGCATCCTGTTTTCGTTCGGTGCCCGACTTTAGTTGTGGCGCGCAGCGAACGCATCAACAATACGCCTTAGTCTCTAGCCTTTGACGCTGCCGGCGGTGAGTCCGCCGACCAGATACTTCTGCAGCACGTAGAACAGAATCATCACCGGCAAGCTGGTGAGAATGGCGCCGGCGGCGAACATGCCCCAGTTGGCGCCGTACTCGTGCACGCTGCTCTGCAGGAGCACCGGTAGGGTGTACGAGTTCTCGCTGGTCATGAACGTCGACGCGAGGATGAATTCGTTCCATGCGGTCATGAACGAAAACAGAGCGGTGACGGCGATGCCCGGCTTGGCAAGGGGCAAGACGATCTTGAAGAACACGCCCCAATGGGACGCGCCGTCGATGCGCGCTGCTTCCTCGAGTTCTTTGGGCAAGGTGTCGAAATAGCCCTTGAGTGTCCACACGCAAAACGGAATCGCGGTGGTCGCGTAGATGAGGACCAAACCTACCAGCGAGTTGAGCAGGCCGAGTTTGTTGAGCACCACGTACAGCGGCATGATGAGCAGCGTCGCTGGAAACATCTGCACGACGAGGAAGCTGGTCAGGCTGAGTTTGCGGCCAGCGAACTGGCGGCGGCTCAACGCGTAGGCTGCGGTGCACGAAAGGCCGACGCCCACGATGGTCGTGGCCAGGGCAACCAACGCCGAGTTGAACGCATAGCGCAGGAACAGCAAGTCGCCGTCGGCGCCACGCGCGCTAAGCAGCGCTCGGAAGTGTTCGAGAGAGATCTCGGTAGGAACCGGCGATGGCGACAGGGCAAAGCCAGTGCCGGGCGAGAACGCCTTCTTCAGGACGAGCGCCACCGGATACAGCGTGATCGCCGTGATCAGAGTGAGCGTCACGTAGGTGCCGATCATGATCAGCTTGTTGGGTTTTCGGCCGATCATTTTTCGGCCTCCGGTTTGCGGCCGATGCGAGTGCCAAACACGGTCCACACGAGCAGGACTGCGAAGATCAATGTTGCGTAGGCCGAAGCCAGTCCGTAGCGCTCGCCGCGCTCAAAGGCCCAGCGGTAGGCTTCTGTCACCAGGATGTCGGTGGAGCCACCCGGGTCGCCGCCGCTGACCAGGTAGATGACGTTGAACATGTTGAATGTCCAGATCGCGCCGAGCACGATCGCCGGTGCCAGGGCGGGTTTCAGGTGCGGCGCGGTGATATGAACGAAGCGTTGCCAGCGGCTTGCGCCGTCGACCTGCGCGGCCTCGTACATGTCGCGAGGGATGGTTTCGAGCGCGCCCAGGGCAACGACCATCATGAATGGAAAGCCGAGCCACGTGTTGGTGGTGACGTTGGCGGTGAACGCCGTCGCCCAGCTCGAGAACCACTGCACTTTATCCAGCTCCATCGCAGCGAGCAGGCCGTTGACTGCGCCGTACTGGCTCTCGAACATGCCATGCCAGATCAGCGCCGTGATGTAGTTGGGAATGGCCCACGGCAGAATCAGCAACATGCGGTAGACGCCTTTGCAGCGCAGCCAGGGTTGGCGCAGTTGCAGGGCGAGGGCGACGCCGATGGTGACGTGCAGCGCGACGTTGACCATGGTCCACATCACGGTAACGCCGAGGGTGAACCAGAAGTTGAGCGGGTCAGCGAACGAACGGCCACCGCCGCTGAGGATGTGGATGAAGTTGTCCAGGCCGACGTAGGTCCACTCGCCTTGATGATGGTTGTAGAACCCCAGGACCAGGCCGATGACGAAGGGGGTCGCGACCAGTACCAGCATCGCGCTCGCTGCTGGAGCCAGAAATGTGTAGGCGACTCGGGCACGCTTCCATTCGGCGGCCGCTCGGCCGACCAATCCGCGCCAGTCAGCGATGGCGACACCCAGGGCAATGCACAGGATGAACGCCGCGGGAACCGCGCCGCCCCATAGGTAGCCAGGAACGGCCAGGCCACTGCTGCCCAGGGCCAGGCCGAAGTAATGGGCGCGGCCACCGACCAGGGACCCAGCCGCGGCGACGAGGGCACCCATGGCGAGCAGGCCGAATAGAACCAAATACGGCAGGCTCTCGGGGCCCGACGGTGGTTGACTCACAGCGACTGCGATGCCGCGTGTGGTTTTGATCGCTGCCACAACTCGTCCGCTGCCGTCGCGGCGGAAGCGCACGAAGTCCCCGCCGTCGTCAGCTTGATTAGCCGCGTCATAGAGGAGCTTGTCGGTTGGCTTGGCCCGCGGGCCGCCGAGTTTTCGGCCGTCGATCAGCGAGCGCTTGCGCAGGAACGGGTATTTCTTGGACGCGCGTGGCGCGGTGACGACGCCGGCCGCGATGACGTGACCTGGCAGCGCCTGTCCGCTGGCCGCAAGTTTGGCTGCGGCGATGGCGCGGTTGTGTTCGCGTTTCTGGAACGCCTGGTTGCGATAGATGACGAACGACGTCAGCGCTACCGCGAGGGCAAGCGCCGCCGCGATGGCGTAGCTGCGGAACCAGGGACGGTTCACCTGGCTTTGCCCCGAATGTAATCGCGAATCTCTCGGTCCGCCGCCGACAGAGAGTCACTCGCGTTGGTTCCCTGGTTGATCACTTTCTCCAGGGCGGTGCGATACGGACGCCACACGTTGCGCATCGCCGGCGTTGCCGGGATGACGACGGTGTTGTCGGCTTGGGCGCGGAACGCGGACAGCGCGCGGTCACTGGCGATCTGTGGGTCACGATACGGAGCCCGGTTGGCCACGACCTGGCGGCCCTTGCGCGCGCGCAGCATCGCTGCGTGGTCGCTGGTTAGAAACTTCATCGCTTCGAACGCGCGATGTTTATCCCGGGCGCGCGCCGACATGATTACCGCTTCGACGCTGAGGAACGGAGCCGCCGGTTTCCCCGTTGCGCTGACGATCGGCATGGTGGTGACCGCCCACGGTACTTTCTTGTCGATGGTGCTCATGAACCATGGGCCCGATACGGCCATCGCGGCTTTGCCGTCGTTGAACATGCTGGTGACGAGCACGCTCTTGGTGTGGGCGTTGGCTACGCCGCGCTTCGCCAGGTCGCGGGCGAACTTCAGTGCAGCTTCCGCCTCAGGCGTATTGATGTTGAGCTTGCCGTCGCCAGTGAACAGCTTGCCGCCGAAGCCATGTAGCCACGGAGCGTGGCCGTACAGGTCCGTGTCCATGTAAACCAGCGGGTACTTGCTGCCGTGCTCCTTGCGAAATTCAGCACCCCAGCTGATCAACTCGTCCGTGGTGCGTGGCGGTTTGCTGACCAGATCCGTTCGATAGAACAGTGCCAGGGACTTGAGCGCCAGAGGCAACCCGTACAGGGAGCGCTTATAGGCAAGCGCACTCACGCTCGAGTACAAGAACGTGTCGGCGAGTTTCTCGTCCACGAAGAACTCAATGGGTTCGATCAGCCGTTTCGCTGTCCAGTCACCAATGCGGTCGTGGGAGAAGATGAACAGGTCAGGGCCGTTGCCATTGGGAATCGCGTTGGTCAGCTTGTCGGCGAAGGACGCGTAGGGAACGGACACCAACTTGACGCGCAGGTCGTCGCGACTACCGTTGAGTTCATCCACAAGGCTCTCGAGCGCGGTCTTCTCCGCCCCCTGGTACGCATGCCACAGAACAACAGTCTTGCGACTCTCCTGGGTGCTGCACGCGCTGACTAACACCCAGATCGCCGAGAGCAGCAGCAGAACGTAGGGGAGGGGCTTAACCCGTCCCGAAACCGTATGTCCCGAACCCACCACCTTTAGACCCGGACTTCGCTCTCCGCGTCGAACACGTGCAGCTTGTCGTGAGCGATCCAAACCGTAACGTTCTCGCCCTCATTGACCGGAGTGTGCGCATCGGCGCGCAACGTGATGGAACCCGCGCTCGAGTTGCAGTGCAGCAGCACCTCAGAGCCGAGTACTTCGCGCAACTCCACCGAGGCTTCGATGGACGACGCGGCCTCCTGCTTGTCCAGCGCCAACGCTTCGGGCCGAATGCCGATGAGTACTTCGCCGCTATTGTCGCCGGCCGATGCGATGGGCAGCTCAAAGCCGGCGCCGTTCGCGGTGGTCTCGTTGCCCGAGCCGTTTACCTCGGCACTCAGGAAGTTCATCGCGGGCGTACCGAAGAAGCCGGCGACGAACCGATTCGCGGGAGCGTCGTAGATGTCCATGGGGCTGCCAGTCTGCTGTAGCCGACCTTCGTGCAGCACGACGATGGTGTCCGCCAGGGTCATCGCTTCGACCTGGTCGTGAGTTACATATAGGCACGTGGTCTGGGTCCGTTGATGGATGCGCGAGATTTCTCGACGCATCTCCGCGCGCAGCTTGGCGTCCAGGTTCGACAGAGGCTCATCGAACAAGAACACTTTGGGACTGCGCACGACCGCGCGACCGATGGCGACGCGTTGTCGCTGGCCGCCGCTCAGCGCTTTGGGCTTGCGCTCCAGGTAGTCCTGCAGGTCAAGGGAGCGAGCGACCACGTTGACACGCTCCCGGATTTCGCTCTGGGGCATCTTGCGCAGCTTGAGCGCGAACGCCAGGTTGTCGAACACGGTCATGTGCGGGTAAAGCGCGTAGCTCTGAAACACCATCGCGATGTCTCGCTGAGCCGGCTCCACCCGGGTGACGTCCACGCCGTCGATGAGCACTCGTCCCGTCGACGTCTCTTCGAGGCCCGCGACTATGCGCAGGGTCGTCGACTTCCCGCAGCCGGATGGTCCGACCAACACGACGAACTCGCCGCTGGGGATCTGCAGATCGAGTTCGGCGAGGGCAGGGCGTTCAGTCTTGCTACCCGGATACCGTTTGCTCACATTGTCGAGACGCACGTCGCTCATCGCTAGCGAGCATAAGCAACCTTCTTGCCAGCGCTAACTTCTTGGAATGCTGAGCACGATTCGCGCGAAACGAGTATGCGTGTTGTTATTTGCCCGTTGCCTTTCGCAACCCGTATGCTTACTCACTAGGCCAAACGACGGCGAAGCCGGTAAGCGCGCGAGAAAACGTACTCGACGTGTCTGGCTAGACCGTGTATATGGGTCAACTCTTTGATGCAGCAACAAGCGGCAGATAAACGCACCCAATTGGCCGACATGGCCCGGGAGCGAGCCTTCGAGCGGGCTGCACGTCCTGGAAACTCAAGGGTTTTTGGTGGTGGCGAGATGGCTTTTGCCGAGATCATCCGGCGCATCGACGAAGCCCAAAAGACCATCGAGATGCGCGCATTCTTGTGGCGCGACGACGAGTGCGGCAACGCGCTGGGCCGGGCATTTCTGCGCGCCGCCGAGCGTGGTGTGAAGATTTCGATCCAGAAGGACCGCATCGCGGCGGTCTACGAGTACACCGGCGGCAACAAACAGAGCTTCTTTCACAAGCGGGTGTTGCCCACCCAGGGGTTCCAGGCCTGGTTTCTGGGAACGGTCTACCGAGCCAAGGGGTCGTTCAAGCAGAAGCCGAACCCCCTGGCCGAGCAGATCGTCAATCACCCCAACATCACCGTCGAGCATCGGCGTAAACGCTTCGACCACTCCAAACTGTTCATCATCGACGACATGTTCGTCATCTTGGGCAGCATGGGTATCGGCGACAACCACCACACCGACTGGGTGGATGTGATGATCGAAGTCGAGGGCGAAGATGTCGTCGCGCGACTGCGTGCTCGCCTGTCGGGCGCGGCACAGTTCGACCCCAGTCGTCGCGTCGATTTCCTGCTGCACTCGCGCGATATCCACCCGCCCAAGACCTGCGGCATGGTGGACGAACGACTTGCGCTGATCGATTCGGCCGAGAAATCGGTCGTCATCGAGATGGCGTACCTGGGTGACAAACGATTCACGGCGGCGCTCATGCGAGCGGTTCGTCGGGACGTCAACGTCGTCCTGATCACCTCGCGTTCCGACGTACTCGGCAACTTGAACCTGGCCACTTGCGATCAGCTTCTACGCCGCACCGGCGCGCCGGCCAATCTTACGATCTGCCTGCTTCCACGCATGGTTCACTCCAAATTCGTGGTTGTTGACAGCCGCTTCGTCGATATCGGTTCGGCGAACTTCACGCCGCTTTCTCACGGCGTGTACACCGAAATCAACATGTACGCCGACGACACCGACTTCGCATTGCGCCTCGAAGAGGTCGCCCTGGCACATTGTGCCGAAGGTCGCGTCGTCGGACAGCGCGTGGCGTATCGACGTTTCAACAGTCAGGTGGAGCGCGCCATCGTTGCCTACCAGTCACGGAAGGGTGGCTAATGGTGGCACGAGCGCGGCAACATGAAGCCACGGGCGACGATCGAGCCGATCGGATGCGCCAACAACGGCGTGCGCAAATTCTGCAAGCGTCCAAGGAAGTGTTCGCCGAGAAGGGCTACCACAACGCGTCGATCAACGAGATCATTCGGCGTGCCGGTATCGCTCGCGGCACATTCTATCTGTACTTCACTGGCAAGCAGACAGTCTTCGATTCGATCCTCAAAGAGGCCGTCGAAGAACTGCGCAGCCGGATTCGCCGGATCGACACCGACGAGGGCGCCGACCCGCCCCAGGTTCAACTGCGCGGCAGCTTGATTCGCGTCGTCGAATACATTCTGGGCGACCCGCACTTTGCCCGGCTGATCGTGAGCAATCGCCTGGCGCCGGACGCCGAAACTGGCGAGCGCGCCGCAGCCTTCTACGCCGACGTGCAGGAGATGATCGAGCACTCTTTGGAGCGCGGAATCGAGATGGGCATGGTGCGCGATTGCGACACCAAGCTGATCGCCTCAGCGCTGCTCGGAGCCGTGCTCGGGATCGTCCAGCACATCGTCATTGGCACCGAGAATCCGCCGACCATCGACGCCATCGTTGATGAATTGATCGCGTTCGTCCTTCGCGGCGTCGTGAACTTCTAGCGCTCGCGGCGCCCCCAACTTCCGGTAGTCATGGGCTTGGGATCCGCGTTCCCGGCCAAGGCGTTCAATTGTAGCCTCGCGATGACATTGGCCCGACCATTCGGCCATAACGTCCCGAAATACAAGAGGTGGCAAAGTCTGGTTTTCCAGCTAGCTTAACTGGACTGACATGTCAGTCCATGGTTAGACTGACGCGTCAGTCTAGCTACGGGTTTATCCCGACGGAGCTGAAATCATCATGAGTGCAAAGTGCAAACTAGTCATCGGTATCGACGTTGGTTCAACGACCGCAAAAATCGCGGTCGTCGATCCCGAGACCAAGAAGATCATTTGGAACAAGTACGAGCGTCACGAGACGCGGCAGCCGGAAAAGACTCGCGAGATGCTGATCGAAATCGGCAACGCGTTTCCGGATGTGCGGCCCGAAGAGATTCGCTGCTTCATCACCGGTTCCGGTGGTGGTCCGCTCGCTGAACCGCTCGGCGCGAAGTTCGTTCAAGAGGTCAACGCAGTCACCATGTCGGTGGAGCAACTTCACCCCGACGTCGGTAGTGTCATCGAGCTCGGTGGCCAGGACGCGAAGATCATCATCTTCAAAGAGAACGAGCAGACTGGCGACAAACAAGCCATCACGTCGATGAACGATAAGTGCGCGTCCGGTACCGGCGCCACTATCGACAAGTGTGTGCTCAAGGTCGGCATGCCCCGGGAAGAGATTCCCGGTCTGAAGTTCGACCCGACGAAACTTCATCACGTCGCGGCTAAGTGCGGTGTGTTCGCAGAGACTGACATCGTCAACCTGGTCAAGAGCGGCATCCCCCGTGACGAGATCATGAACTCGCTGGCCGACGCCATCGTGTCCCAGAACATCTCGGTTCTCACCCGCGGTAATACGCTGCGCACCCGCGTTCTGTTGCTCGGTGGTCCCAACACGTACCTGCCGTTCCTGCAGGAGTGCTGGCGTTTGCGCATCCCCGAAGCATGGGACGAGCGCGGTTACGAGTACGACAAGACCACGCCTCTCGAGGAGTTGATCTTCGTGCCCGAGAACGCCGAGCTTTACGCGGCGTACGGCGCGGTGCTCTACGGCCTCTACGAGGAAGACCACGTCGGTCAGTACCGTGGTCTCGATGCCCTCAATCAGTTCATCGACTTTGGTCGCAAAGCCAAGCTCGGTGAGAGCGCCGGTCCTGGTCTGGTGACGGGCACCGACGAGCGCGACGCATTCCTGACGAAGTACAAAGTACCCAAGTTCAACGCCTACGAGCCCAAGCAGGGCGAAGTAGTGCGCGGCGCGCTTGGTCTTGACGGTGGTTCTACATCGTCCAAGTGCGTGCTCGTTGCCGAGGACGGCACGATCCTCAAGAAGTGCTACCAGCTGTCCAAGGGTAATCCGATCCAGGATATGACGGAGATGTTCACCCAGTTGCGCACGTGGGCAACCGACGCGGGTGCGACCATCGAAGTCACCGGCTTCGGCGTGACCGGTTACGCCGGCGACGTCATGGAGCAGGCCCTGGCGGCAGACGCCAATATCGTAGAGACCATCGCCCACATGATGAGCGCGGTGCACTACTTCGGCGACGTCGATGTCATCTGCGACATCGGTGGCCAGGACATCAAAGTGCTGTTCATGCAGAACGGCGACGTCAAGAACTTCAAGCTGTCCAACCAGTGCAGCGCCGGTAACGGCATGTTGCTCCAGGCGATGGCCGACCAGTTCGGTATCGAAGTCTACGACTACGCCGACACGGCATTCGGCGCGAACCTATCGCCTCAGTTCAGTTACGGCTGTGCGGTGTTCCTGGATTCTGACCGAGTCAACTTCCAGAAAGAGGGTTACTCAAAAGAGGAGCTGCTCGCCGGCCTCGCGCTCGTTCTGCCCAAGAACATCTGGCAGTACGTCGTGCAGATTCCACGTATGTCCGAGCTCGGTACCAAGTACGTGCTCCAGGGCGGCACCCAGCACAACAAAGCCGCACTCAAAGCGCAGGTTGATTACATCGAAGAGCGCGTTCCCGGCGCTGAGGTGCACGTGCACCCGCACACGGGTGAAGCGGGCGCCATTGGTGCGGCCATGGAAGCGTGGCGCGTGGTCAAACGGCGTGGCAGCAGCACGTTCGTTGGCCTCGAAGCGGCGATCAACATCGAGTACACGTCCACCAACGACGAGTCCACTCGTTGTCACTTCTGTCCCAACGACTGCTCGCGCACATTCATCGACACGGCGACGACCGATGGTCGTACGGCGCGCTACATCTCCGGGTTCTCCTGTGAGAAGGGCACCGTCGAGGACATGGATGCGCTGAAGGTGCTCAACAAGCAGCGCCGCACTCGCATGAAGGAGTACCCCAACCTGGTCGATTTCGAGGCCAAGTTGTGTTTCCGCAGTTTCCGCAAATCCGACCCGATGCCAGAGCAAGGCGATCTGATCGACGACATCCAGGTCAAGAAGACTCTGTTCGGCAAGATCATTCGCAAGCCGATCAAGCGGCCATTCATGCGCTCGTCCGAAGCGGCGGCAGAGAAGCGTAAGAACATTCGCGTCGGTATTCCGCGCGTGCTGAACCTGTGGAGCACCGGGCCGTTCTGGCGTCATTACTTCGAGGCGCTGGGTATCTCCAAGCGCAATGTGGTGTTCTCCGACGAGACCTCTGAGGAGCTGTTCAAAGAGGGCGGCAAGTACGGCAGCATCGATCCGTGCTACCCGGGCAAAGTCGGCCAGGCGCACATCCACAACCTGTTCTTCAAGCATCACGAGAAGAAGGCGCTGGACTACATCTTCTTTCCGGCGATCACGCACATCCCGACGTGGATCGAAAACACCATGGACACGGCCTCGTGCCCGGTGGTTTCCGGTACCCCGGCTGTGCTCGGCGCTGCGTTCACCAAAGAGGTGGACTTCTTCGCGGAGCGCAACATCACTTACGTGGACACCGCGGTCAGCATGGACGAGCCGCTCATGTTCAAGAAGCGCATGTTCGACGAGTGGGCCGACAAGCTCGGCATCACCGAGGACGAGAGCGACTTCGCCATGGATCAGGCGTGGGCCGCGTTGTACGAGTTCGATGCAACAATGGAGAAGAAGGGCAAAGAGATCCTCGACGAGATGGAAGCAGAAGACCGCATCGCCATCCTGATGATCGGTCGCCCGTATCACAACGACCCGGGCCTCAACCATGGCGTCATGGAAGAGTTCCAGGCCATGGGGTACCCGATCTTGTCCACCCGCTCGATTCCCAAGAACCGCGAGTACCTGGACAAGTACTACGCCGACGAGCTGCGCAAGGGACTCATTCCCTCGCCGAACGACATCAACGACGTCTGGCCGGAAAACTACTCGGTCAACAGCGTTCAGAAGGTGTGGGCTGCCAAGTTTGCTAGCCGTCACCCCAACGTCGCGGTGCTCGACCTGTCGAGCTTCAAATGCGGCCACGATGCACCGACCTACGGGCTCATCGACAGCATCGTCGCCTCGGCTGGCTCATGCTACTCGGCGCTGCACGACGTCGATGCCAATAAGCCAGTCGGCTCCATCAAGATCCGCACGAAGACGTACGGCCACACGCTCATGCTCGCGCAGGAAAAGCTCGAGGATGACAGCCAGAAGAAACTACAGCTCGAGTTTTCGCTCAACCAGCGCAAATTGGAGCTGCTCGAAGAACTCAAGCGTCGGGCCAATGGCACCGGCGTATCACAAGCCATGGAACTCCAAATCCTGGAACTGCGCACCGCGGTTGAAGCCGTGCTCGCGCAACAAGAAGCGGCCGCCCAAGGCACGCGTCGCTCGTCCAGCTTGAACGTACTGCGCTAACGGATCGTTAGAGGAGAATCAGATGAATCACGAGTCTAACAACAACGGAATCGAATACCTGGCCGACCTTCCGTCCGACTTCGACATGGAAGAGGAGCTTCGTAAGTTCGAGGCCGAAGAGCGCCGGCGTTTGGGCCTTCCGGTCGAGGAGACGAAGCACTTCACAGACCCCGTCCCCAATACGTTCACCAAGGAGCAACGGGCGCACACGACGCTTTTGGTTTGTGGCCTCACCATGGCTCACGACCTGTTCATTCAGTCGGGCCTGCGAGGTATTGGTTACAACGTAAAAGCCCTGGACGTGCCGGACAACGACGCACTCCAGTATGGTCGCGAGTTCGGTAACCGCGGTCAGTGCAATCCGACGTACTTCACGGTTGGCAACTTGATCAAGCACCTGACGGACCTGGAGTCCCAGGGACTGACCAAGCAGGAGATCGTCGATAAGTACATCTTCGTGACCGCCGGCGCATGTGGGCCCTGTCGCTTCGGTACCTACGTCACCGAGTACCGCAAAGCGTTGCGCGACTCGGGCTTCGACGGCTTCCGGGTTCTGTTGTTCCAGCAGACCGGTGGTCTCAAGCAAGCGACCGGCGAAGAGGTCGGCCTCGAGATGAACCCGACGTTCTTCTGGAGCGTGGTCAAGTCGGTCATGATCGGCGACGTGCTCAACGCGCTCGCCTATCGAATCCGCCCCTACGAGGTGGAGCCTGGCGCAGCCGATCGCGCGATGGAGCAGTGCAAAGGCACCGTCGCTCGCACCCTGGAGCACGGCAAGAACATCATCCCCGCGTTGGTCAAATGCCGTCGCATCATGAACGCGGTCAAGATCGACCGCACCAAGGTGAAACCCAAAGTCTCCATCATCGGCGAGTTCTGGGCGATGACCACCGAGGGCGACGGCAACTACGGTCTGCAGCGTTTCCTCGAGGCCGAGGGCGCCGAGGTAGAGATCCAGCTGGTCACCGCGTGGCTTCTCTACATGCTCTGGCAGAGCCGCTACGACACCAAGAACCGCTCGGTTCTGCGTGGCACCGACGACCAGAGCAAGTTCGGTCTCGGCGGCGTGGACGTGCGCAAGAAGCTGCTCACGTTGGCCGTTGCCGACAAGTTCATGCGCACTCTGTTCCAGACCTTCGCGAACACTCTGGGGCTGTACGACTACCACTTGCCGGACATGGACCAGATGGCTGAAGTCAGCCACGCGTTCTACGACAACAACCTGCGCGGCGGCGAAGGTCACATGGAGGTCGGCAAGCTGATCCTCAACATCGCCAAGACCAAGGTCAACATGACCTTGAGCGTCAAGCCGTTCGGTTGCATGCCGTCCAGCTCGGTGTCCGATGGCGTCCAGTCGCTGATCACTGAGATGTATCCCGAAGGCATCTTCCTGCCCATCGAGACCAACGGTGATGGAGCGGTCAACGTGTACAGCCGCGTGCAAATGCAGCTGTTCAAAGCCAAACAGCTGGCCAACAAGGAAGTGCAGCGCAAGCTGGACGAAGTCGGCATGACCATGGAAGAAGTGCAGGCGTACATCGCCAAGCATCCCAAGTTCGCCAAGTCGTTCCATCGTAGCCCGCACGTGGGTGGCTGCACGACGACCGACCTGGTTGCCGAAGTGGCCAAGCGCCGCAACCGCTTCCAGTACGCCAAAGAGCGCATCACCGGTATGTGGAAGAACCGCTCCAAGCAGAAAGAGCAGGCAGCTCGGTTGATCGAGGTGGCACAGGCAGCCGCGGCGAAAGCCCGCGCGAAGTCTGCGGTCAAGACGGTCGAGGAAGTCAGCGAAGCTGATGCGGATCGCCCGGCGGTTCCCAAGGGCCGCAAGTCACTGCGCGTCTTTAACTAATCCACTGCGCTCGGCTCGCGGGCGCTGACCCAACACTCGATAACGCAGGGGCGGACCTCACGGTTCGCCCCTGTTTTCGTTTCGGTTCAAGCCAGCAGAAGCGCTGCAGCGGCTCCGTAAGGGCGTCAGCTGCCCTGTGGTAGCATCCGCCATCCTGTGGGCGACGGTCTGAGCAGAGCGCAGTCGATGATCCGCGCTGTCAGCGCCAGGGTGGTCGAGTTCTGCCGCACGCATCAGGACGTGTCCTACGCCGCGGCGCTGGCTCTGTTGACGGTCATGCTGACGTTTCCGGTTCTGCGTGGTCGCGCGTCCCTGGGGCCCGAGGCGTTCGTCGACAAGGACCCGATTCATCAGCGGGCCAAGCCCGTGCCGCGGGTTCCGACGTTTCACGACCCCGCGATGGTGCAGTTCGACTACCCGCGCGAGCTCGCCATCGCCAAGGGCTTGCGTAGTGGTCGCATCGACCAATGGACCCCCGACGTCGCGTTTGGCTCACCCTTGTGGGCGGAGCAGGGCGGGCCGTTCTTTCCGTTGAAGGCCCCGTTCTACGTGGCTCCATCGCCGTACACGTTCAACCTGTTTCTGATCATTCGCATCCTGTTCGCGGCGTTTGGCGCCTACCTACTCGCGCGCCAACGAGGCCTGGCCCCCGCGCCTGCCTGGTGTGCGGCGGCGCTGTTTCAGGTGTCGGGGACGATGGTGGCGCAGCTTGCGTTCACCACGGGCAACGGGTTCTTTGTACTGCCCTGGGTGTTGCTCGCGGCGCAAATGATCGCCGACGACAAGAGTCTGCGTAATCCGATAATAGGTGCGGTGGCGCTGTTTCTCGCGGGCATTGGCGGTCACCCCACGATCGGCGTCATGGTGTTCATCGCGTTCTGTTTGGCCATCGCCGGCCATTCGATCGCGTCCTGGCGCAAGCCGCTGGATGGTCTGCAGATCGCTGGTCGCGGCATGATTGCTGTCGCTATCGGCGCTGGATTGACCATGCTCGTGCTGTTGCCGCTGCTGGAGTTGCGCGAGGTCGGCGTGTCCTACAAACACACCGGCGTTGGTGATCACATCTGGCGGCGCACGATGGAGTTGAGTCGCGCCTCGGTCTACCTCTCGGCGCTGGCGCCTGCCACGATGGAAATCGTTCGCCCCTGGTCCTGGAACAATTGGCCGTGGGGCATGGCACCGGCGCTGGGCATTCTCGGGCTGACCCTCAGCCTTGCAGGTATCATGCGCCGCGGACTCAGCGCTGGCCTGGTCGCTGTGTTGATTCTCGGCGTGTCCCTGGCCATCGCGCCGTCGGGTCTGGGCTGGGTGCACAAGTTGCCAGGCATGCATCTAATCATGCCGAACTACGCATGGGTTCTGATCACACTGCCACTGACCCAGGCCGCCGGCAACGGCATCGCTGAGCTCGACACAAAATGGGGCCGGCGTTGCGCCCTGATCGCATTGGCGGTGGTCGTCGGCAGCGTCGTCTGGCTGCTGCTGGCCCGTACCAACGTCGGCAGAAAGGACGAGTTCGGTCGCGTTCTCATCGGTGCGATCAAGAAGAAGGGGTACTGGCCGGTGCTGTGGCCAGTGGCCAGCGCGTCCATCGTCATCGGCGCCTGCTACGCACTGGGCCGCACGCGGTTTCGTCGCTATGCGATCGTCGCTGTTGGCGTTGTCGCTGTGGCGGAGATGTTCGTCATCATGCGGCCGCTCGTGAGCCAGCCCACCTCCCGCGTGTTGCGCAGCGGTCCGGGACCGGCCGTGCAATTCCTTCAGCGCAAAACCGCCAATGGCTTGTGGCGAACCACCGGGATGCCCAAACGTGCGGGCGGACCGAACATGTTGATGATCTATGGGGTGCCGGATTTGCGTAGTGTGTCTGCGTTGCCGGTGGGCCGTTACATCGACTACCTCAACGCGATTCAGCGCATGCCTGGACTGTGGAATTCGCACACGAACCATCGCGGCGTGTCACCGTTGCTCGACCTCGCAGCGGTTCGTTACGTGGTCGTCGAGAAGCGGGAGAAGCGCTGGATGAAGGCGCTTACACGTGATCCGCAGCACAAGATTGTGCACCAGGCGAAGACGGTTGTGATCTTCGAGAACATGTCGGCATTGCCCCGAGTGCGCATCGCGTCTCGCGTCATCGGTGTAGCCGATCAGAAGGCGGCGAAGCGTCGCATATGGCACTTCGGCCGCTCGGGCCACATTCACAAGAGCAAACGCAACGACGTCGTTCTCGAGCCAGCAGCGGACGGGACCGAACCGCCGAAGCTGACGCATAGCGAGCAGAAGTTCGGCAGCGTGACAATCGTCAAACAACCCGATCCGGACCGGCTGGTCCTCGACGTTCAATTGGAGCAACCGGGCTACGTATTCGTGGCTGATACGTACTATCCGGGCTGGCGCGCTACCGTGGACGGCGAAATCGCGCCGATCTTCCCGGCCAACCTGGCCTTCCGCGCTGTTTACGTTCCACAAGGGAAGCATCGCGTCGTGTTCCAATACCGATCGAAACCGCTGCGCAACGGTGTGCTGCTATTCCTGCTGAGCTGTTTCGTGTTGGCTGGTTTGTTCTACCTGCACCGTCAGCTCGACGGGCGTGCGGGCGCGGCGGGGGAGCCGCAGCCTACGCCTGAGCCGAAGCTCGAGTCAGAGCCTGACAGTGAAGCCGTGGCAGAACAAGCAGAAGACGCGCTACACTCGTCGTCTTGATGCGCTCCAGGTTCGCTGTTCTCATCGTCGCGCTGCTAGGGTTTGCGACGACCGCCCACGCAGGCGATCCGGCGCGAAAGTGGAAGACGGTGGAGTCCAAGCACTTCATCGTTCACTACTACGAGCCAATGAGCGACGTGGGCCGGCGTGTCGCCGTCGTCGCCGAGTATGGCCATCGCTTGTTGGCGCCGGTGTTTGGCCATGTGCCCAAGGCCAAGACACACATCGTTTTGGTCGACGACACCGATGGATCCAACGGTTTCGCCAACGTCATCCCGCGCAATGCTATCCGGTTGTTCGCCAGCGCCCCGCCCGCGATCTCGGCGCTCAATGATCACGATGACTGGCTTTACTCACTCACCGCGCATGAATACGCCCACATCCTTCACCTGGATTCGATCGGCGGACTGCCCAAGTTGTACAACCGGATCGTCGGCAAGACCTGGGCGCCAAACCAGATCCAACCGCGCTGGATCATCGAGGGGATCGCTACCTATCAGGAGTCGGAACAATCGGCGGGTGGGCGCACGCGGCAATCCCTGTTCGACATGTTCTTACGTGTCGCCGCCCTTAAGAAAGGCCACCTGCGCCTGGATGAGATCAGCAACGGGCCATGGCGTTATCCAGGAGGCTCCAGTGCCTACTTGTACGGCTCGCATTTCTTGAAGTTCGTGTTCGATCGTCATGGCGCCGACAAACTGCGCAAGATGAGCTGGGCCCATGGTTCCAATCCTCTGCCTTACGGCATCAATCGCTCTATCGAGCGCGCGACCGGCGAGACGTTCGTCGACATGTACAAGAAGTGGCGACGCCACCTGCGCGACAAGTACAGCATGCAGGTCGCGGCAATCGATCGACGTGGCCGGCGCGAAGGCCGCCGCATCTCGTTCACAGGTCTGGGCAACGCGGCGCCTCGCTATACCAGGAACGGAAAGGACCTGGTGTGGAGCACGTCCGACGGCTACAGCCGAGGCCACTACCGGTCAATTCCCACGGGGTCTCACGTTGGCAAGTCAAAGAGATTCGCCTTGCTCGAGCGCGCCGGCGCGTTCGATCTGCTCACCGATGACTCCATGCTCATCGAGCGTGGCAGCTTCTATCGAACGAACTATTCGTTCTGGGATTTGTTTCACTACAACCGCAAGACCGGTCGCTACCGGAGGTTGACTCGTGGTCTGCGCGCCCATCAGCCGGTCATCTCACCCGACCAGCGAACCGTAGCGTTCAAGATCTACGGCCAGTCGCGCAGCTACATCGCGACCATGCCGTTCCAGCCCGAGGCAAAACACAAGATCATCTGGTCGGGTAAAGGCCGCTACGATCAGGCTGGTACGCCGGCGTGGGCACCGGACGGCAAGTCGATCGCGTTCTCGGCGTGGCGCAAAGGCGGCTATCGCGACATTCTCGTCCACGATCTGCGCACGGGCAAGACGCGTGACATTACCCACGACCGTGCGTTGGATGTGCAGCCGGTATTCGGCCCGAAGGGCAAGTACCTCTACTACTCGAGCGATCGCAGCGGTGTTTACAACGTCTACGCCTACGAGCTGGCGAGCAAACAAACCCATCAGGTCACCAACACGCTCGGTTGCGCTCTCGCGCCCAATGTTTCCCCCGACGGCAAACGTCTGGCCTATCAGGGGTTCAACGTGTTCGGCTACGACATTTATGAGATCACGTTGGACAAGAATCGCTGGCTAGAGCCGGAGCTGTACGTCGATACGCGACCGCCGCCAACCGACGTGAAGAACGATTCGGTGGCGGTGAGTAAACCGCGCCCGTATCGACCGCTCGAGACACTGGCTCCGCAGAATTACACGTTCCAAATGCTGGCCACGGGCTCGTCGCAGGTGTTGAACGTTCAGACCAACGGGGCTGACATCGTCGGCCTTCACTCATACAACCTGGCGGCGAGCGTGAATCTTGATAGCGGGCATTTCGGTGTCGGCATGTCCTACGGCTACAACGGATTGTGGCCCAGTCTGCGCATTGCCGCATCGCGTAGCCTGGTCAGCCGCGGCGGCTTGAGCATCAATGGCGTCAACACTCGCTACAACGAAGAGTTCCTGGGTGTCACGGCCAGCGTTTCGGCACCGGTTATTCGCAGCGAGGCGTTGGGCAGCGCCAATCTCCGGCTGGACTACGACGTCGACCACTTCCGCAACGCCAGCCCGACCTTCGACGATTTCGATCCCGGCGACATTACGCCTCGTTTCCCGGAGACCGACGTCACCGCGGCCGGCGTCGCGCTGCGCATGTCGTACTCGAGCACCCAGTCGTACCGCAACACCGTCGGCCCCCAGGAAGGGCTCCAGCTCATTGGCTCCATTCGTTTGGACCATCCTGCTCTGGGTTCGGACTTCCGCGGCTTGTCGTTGAGTTACGCGTTCCAGACCTACTGGAACCTGAACTTTCTGTCTGACTACTCCAGCCTGATGTTCCGCGTGGGCGGTGGCATACGCACGACCGATAGAACGCGGAGTGGTGCGTTCGCCCTGGGCGGTATCCCTGAACAGGATGTGGTCGACTCTGTCGTCAACTCTCTGCGCCGGGGCAGCACCGGGTACCTACGCGGTTATGAGCCACGGGCTGTTTCGGGTGAGCAGTTTCATTTGGCGAATTTCGAGTTCCGCCAAATGATCGCACGCATTGAGCACGGCGTGTCTACGTTGCCGTTCTACTTGCGTCGCCTGCACTTCGCTGCACTCTTCGATGTAGGCAATGCGTTCAATGGCGCCATCGATCTCACCGACTTCAAATCAGCCGTCGGCGCCTCTGTCAGGCTCGATATGGTGATCGGCTACTTCGTGCCCGGTTCCCTTGATATCGGCTACTCCCACGGTCTCAACGGTGACGGCTTCGGCGAATACTGGATGCTGTTGACCGGAACTCTGTAGCCGAACCCAAGCCGCCAGCGATGGCCGGGGTCGAAACCGGGTCAACCAACACCACTCCCGTCATGGGGGAGGGTAGGATTATCCCCGGAGGAGGACGCAAATGAGGGTCAATCGGATCGCCGTAGTACTCGCCGTGTTTTCACTAGCCCTGGCCATGGCTTGCAGCAAGAGCTCGGACAGTGACAAGACAGCCGCCCCTAAGGCGGGCACCGATACAGGTAAGTGCTATGGCAATGGCACGTGCAATCCCGGCCTGATTTGCAGCGGCAGCAAGATTTGCGTCAAGCCACCGCCCGCTGATTGCAACAAGGTCGCCAAGGACATGAGCTACGTGGCCCTTGGTAACTACGCCGAGCCCGTCGAGCGGCAGAAGTACGTCAACGCCCAGGTCGCGCGCTGCCAGAAGCTGGCCATCAGCAAAGAGGAGGGCGCGTGCATCGCCAAGGCGCGTCACGCTGCTCAGCTGAACAAGTGCCGCAAGGATCTGGTCGAGGTCGCGCGCTGCGACAAGATGATCAACCACGTGCTTCAGGTCATGAAGGCCGACCCGAAGACAGCGAAGTTTCAGCAGTACCTGGTCAAAGCGACGGGCAAGATGATCAAGCGCTGTGAAGACCGCAACCCGACCAAGACGCAGGAGACCTGCGTGATGAAGGCCGGCACGATGGACGAGATCAAAAAGTGCGGCTTGATGTAGCTGCGTGCCCGCTGAGCTAGCGCGCCGCTATTCGATGCCGTACTGACGAAGCTTCTTCCACAGCGTCGTCCGGTTGATACCCAAAATCGCTGATGCTTTCGTCTTCTGGCCGCCGCACGCAGCGAGAACGCGGAGAATGTGGACGCGTTCGACCTCGTCGAGGCTCGTCATCTCGTCCGGGCTGGCTGCCGTGACCGGTTGCTGGGCCGAGGACGTCTGTTCGAAGGAACCGCGGGGGAGAAAGTCGTCGGCGGTCAGTGCGTCGCCGCTGGCAAGCACCACGGCGCGCTCGATGGCATTCTCCAACTCACGAACGTTGCCCTGCCACGGCTGCTCGACGAGCCAATCCGTCGCGGACTTCTCCAGATGCACGCGTCCGCGGCGCGCCCGCACAGCCGCACGATCGGCGAAGTGCTCGGCCAGTCCGGGGATGTCGTCTCGTCGGTCGCGCAACGCGGGCACTTCGATGGCGATCACGTTGAGTCTGTAGAACAGGTCCTGACGGAACGTGCCATCGCTCACCGCCTGACTCAGGTCTCGGTTGGTCGCGGCGATGAGTCGTACATCCACGCGAGTCGAATCCACGCCTCCGACGGGTTTGATCTCACCGTCCTGAAGTACCCGGAGCAATTTCGGTTGTAGCTGCAGAGGCAGCTCGCCGACCTCATCGAGGAACAGGGTGCCGTTGTTGGCCGTGACGAACAACCCTTGTTTGGCCTGCTCGGCGCCGGTAAACGCGCCGCGTACGTGGCCGAATAGTTCGCTCTCCAACAAGTTGTCGACCAGAGCACCACAGTTGACCGGAACGAAAGCAGCGGTGCTGCGAGTGCCTTGATAGTGCAGCGCGCGCGCCACCAGCTCTTTTCCAGTGCCGCTTTCGCCGGTGACCAGAACGTTCGCATCCGAACGAGAGACCACCGCGATGGTGCGACGCAGCTCCTGCATGGGGGCCGACTCGCCGACGAGATTGCCGTACGCCAGCTCTTCGCGCAGTTCCTGGTTCTCCTGGCGCAGGGCATCCTCGGCCAGGGCGCGCTGGGCGACCATGCGCAGCTCGTCGGGGGTGAACGGTTTGGTCAGGTAGTCGCGAGCGCCCAGTTTCATCCCGCGCACGGCCGTGTCCACGGACGGGTAGGCGGTGATCAATATGACCGTCGGTGGAGACTCGCGTTGAAGCAATTGCTCGAGCACCTGCACACCGTCGATGTCGGGCAGGTTGATGTCGCAGAACACCAGGTCTACTGGCTTGGCAGCGGCTGCGGCCAGCCCACCCTTGCCGGTTTCGGCCACTTCGGTTTCGTAACCGGCGCGCCTCAGCACATCGCCGCACAAACTGCGGATGCCCCGCTCGTCGTCGATCACGAGAATGCGTTGGGTTGTTTCGGCCATCAGTTCTCGATGGGTATCACGACACGAAAGCGGGCGCCACGGCCATTGGGATTGTTCGTGACGGCAATGCTGCCGCCGACCCGAGTGACCAGGTGCTTGCAGACCGCCAGGCCAAGCCCCGTGCCAGCGCCGGCTTCCTTCGTCGTGTAGAACGGATCGAACACTTTGTCGTGATGTTCTGTTGGGATACCCGGGCCGTCGTCGGTGAACAGGACCTCCACGGCCAGGTCGTTGTCGGCGACCTTCGTTGCTATTTGCAACGTTCCGCCATCGGGCATGGCGTGGGTCGCGTTCTGGACCAGGTTGACAAAAACTTGCTGCAACTCGCGCGCGTCGGCCAGGGCGTCGGGCAACGGGTCGGCCAGGTCCATCTCGATGGTGACCTTCGTTGTGCGCAGTTCGGGCGCGACCATAGCCATCGCGCGCTCGAGCAGTTGATTGACATCGATTGGCATTGGCCTGCCGGGTTGATCTGACCGTGAGTAGTCGAGCAAGCCGCCGACGATGATCTTCATGCGTTCGGCTTCGTCAGCGATGAGTTCCAACCCGGCGCGATCCGGGTGCTCGCCCTCTTTGTCTTCGAGCAGCAACTTGGCGTAACCGAGCACGGTTGTGAGCGGGTTGTTGATCTCGTGCGCCACGCTGGCGCTCATAGTGCCTACTGTGGCCAGACGATCGCCGCGTGCGATGGCCGCCTTCAATTGTTCGCGTTCGCCAATGCGCTTGGCCATCTCGTCGAGTCGATGCGCGAGGGTGCCGATTTCACCCGGGGCGTCGAGGGGCGCTTTGTGGTCACCTCCCTGCTTACCCTCGGCGATGGCGTCGGCGTGAGCGGCGAGCTGCACGAGCGGCTTCGTCAACCGGGTCGCCAGTAGGAAGCCGACTAGTAAGGCGACGGCGAGCACCGAAAGGCCGGCGATGATGGTGTCCTTCGTAGTCTCACGTGCCAGGGCGAAGGCGTGGCGTGTTGGTTGTTCGAGGATGATCGCCCAACGGATTCCGCGCAGGGATTGGTAGGACGACAGGTTGCGATATACGGCGACGACGCCAGCGCCCTCGAGGTTGCCTTCGGTCGCCGTGCCCAGGGCTCGATCGACGGCGGGGTTGGAACCGCGCAAGCTTCCGCTCGGGGCGACGACGGCGCCATCGCTGCGCGCCACCGGAATGCCGTCACCGTCGACAACCAGTAGGCGTGCGCCACGGCCGAGGCGCGATTGGCTGAGCGCTTCGGAAATGAAACGCAGGTCCAGACGTGCGACGAAGACTCCGACCAGCTCGCCCGTCCGGCTGCGCGCTTGGGCGACGACCCTCACCTGAGGACGTCCTTTGTCGAACACCACGTCGCCGATGTAGCCACCGAACGTGTGAGCGCCGATGTTTTCGCTGGTGGCCAACGTGTCGCCGTACAAATGCTTGCCGTCCACGGATACGATGGACAGGGTCGAAAACAGTGGGACTTCCCGGCGCATGCGACGCAGTAGGCGTTCGGTTCCTTTTCGCCCCGCTGCGTCGTCGGCTACATCTGCGCGACGTTCGTCGGCCCAGACGGCTGCGGCGAGTTCCAGGGAGCGCCGTGCGTCTTGCAGTGTTCCGTCCAATGAGGCGCCCAACGCGCGGATGAGCGCCAGGTTGCCGCGCACGACTTCACGTTTGATGTCGGCACGGGCGCGGCGAATGGCGAGGGCGCCGATGATCATCGTGGGCACGATCGTCGCCAGGGCGAGCACGATGAGAATACGCGGCGTCAAGGACCGCCTGGTTCGCGCGGTCGTCACGGCGTGCCCGCATCTTTCTCTTGTTTGACGTCTTGTTTGACGATGACGCCGTGACGTTTCAGCAGTCGCGTCCATGCGCGGCGCACGCCGGCGAGTGCTTCCTCGGCCGTGGCGTCGCCGGAGATGACCGCGGAGATGGCGGGGTTGAGGTCATCGAATAGCTCCGCGCTCACCGGGTGGCGTGGTAACGGTCGCGCTTCTTGTAGCGCGCGATAGAACTGTTGGGTGAACGCGCCCGCGCCAGCCAGGCCCTTCTGCGTCGTTGGTACCAGGCCGTAGCGCTGGCCCCAATCGGCCTGCAGATCTGGGGCGACGAGGGCCAGTGCGAGTTTCCATGCGGCTTCTGGTTTCTTGGCGCAGCGGGGAACGACGAGCAACTGTCCCCCGCGCGGCGCCGCGCCACCGTTGGGTCCAGCGGGGAACGGCGTCACCGCGAGTCCTTTCGCCGAGCCGCCGCCCAAAGCGCTCACTGCCCACGGGCCGTCGAGTACGACCTTGATGGTATTGCTGCGAAACCCGCGAGCGTGATCCGACGCCTCTCGCTCGACCCGAGATGGCGACGGCGCCACACCCTTGGGACCGAACAAACGGGCGAAACGCTTCAGCGCGCGCACGGCCACATCGCTGTCGATGTTCAGCGCGCCGGTCTTTGGGTCGACGACTTCGCCGCCCCACGCCCGCAAGAACGCGACGAACCAGTAACCGTCACGGCGCACCGCCAATCCGTAATTGCCGCCCTGGGTCATACGCCTCGCGTCAGCAAGGAGCGTGTCGATGGTCTTCGGCGGCCAGTCCAGCCCAGCCGCGGCCGCCGTTGTCTTGCGATGGATGAGCGCCAGGCCGTCGATGCCCTGTGGAAGCGCGAGCTGCTTGCCATCGATAGACGCCAGAGAAAAAGCTTCGGGCAGCCAGCGGTGGGTCGCGGCGATGGAGCGGGGCGGCGGCTGCAGCGCGTCGAGTCCGGCCAGGCGCGGCAGCCATGTGGCGTCGATGCGCGCGAGATCCGGGCAGTCTGTTTTGTTCTGAAGCGCCTGGACCAGGATTGTCTGGGCTCGTCCGAACGGCAGCAGTGTGGACTCGACCCGCAGTTTTGCCCCGGCAAGTACCGTGCGGTTCAACTCGCGGGTCTCACTCGGGTTGAACGTGTGCCACAGCCGGATGCGCTCACCGACCTCGGGGCGTTTACTTTCGCTGCCGCACGCGAGCAGTGCGATCGCGACGACCGGCGTTAGCAACTGTGTGACTCGCGGCAACACGCGCCGCGATGGTACCTCAGCTGGCTAGAAGTAGTAGGTCGCGCCCATGCTGAACATGCCACCGGAGGACTCCTCGGGAACCGGGCCGTCCAGGGGAGCGCCCTGAGCAAAGTCTTCGTTGCGGGCCGCGCCGATCAAGCGCACTTCCGCACTGATACCGAAGTTCGACCAGCGGTACTCGAGTCCGCCGCCCAGATGAATGTGGGTCTGGCGGTATTCGATTTCGATTTCGCGTCCACTGGGATCCGTGGATGTAACCAGGTCGCGCGATCCGCCAAAACCGGCGAGCAGGTACCCATCCCACTTGGTGCTGCGGGTTAGATGGAGCATGCCCGTTAGGGTCAATGGCCGCGAGTCCCGGTCGACGCCGGTCATGTACTCGCCTTTGATCTTGTCCATGGATACCTCGAGGCCCCAACGATGGTTGATGCGATAGCGCACGTGCAATCCGCCGCCGGCCAGCTGCATCTTGTTGTCGGGATCCACCGATGAGGCGAGTTCGGCGCTGCTGCCGTGCAGGCCGATGCCCCATTTTTGCACCCGCGAGCTGTCCTGAGCCGGCGGTTCTACGACCGGTGCTGCCCCAGGTTGTGCCGAGGCTGCTCCTACGTGCAATAGAAGCGCGAACGACGTGGCGGCGGCTAATCCGGTCAACTTCGAGGGTGCCATGGGTCAGTGTACATCCAACCTTCGTGCCAGCGGGAGGAACATGCAACTGTGCGAGATTTCAGCAGTCGCTGTGGCGGAAATCCCAACAGTGAGCTGTTAACGCCGTGTCGTTTCCCCACAGTGTGGCGTTGGGTTCACGCAATGGCCTGCGCGTGGTGAAGTGTGTGGGTCACACGTGGTATCAAGGGCATCGATGCGGAGTATGACCGGCTACGGGCGGGGTACCGCCGATGGAGACGGCTGGAGAGCCGTCGTGGAGATTCGTGCGGTCAACCACCGTTTCACAGATCTAAAACTGCGAGGCATATCGCTCAATCCCAAGGTGGAAGAGCGTGTGTCGAACATGGTGCGCAGCAAGGTTGAGCGCGGCGCCGTTACCGTCACGGTGCGCGTCGAGCGAGCGGGCGTTACGTCGGGGGTGCGGATCGACGAAGCGGCTGCGCGACGTGCGCATTTCAACCTGGAACGCTTGGCGAGTCAGCTGGGGATTGCCAGTGGCGTGACTCTCGACCTCGTGTGCGCCCAGCCCGGCGTACTCGTCGCCGTCGAGGATGCACCACAGGATACGGCCGGTGACGAAACCCTCACGGGTTGCGCTATCGCCGCGGCGGAAAAGGCTGTCGAGCAGCTCGTCGCGATGCGCGAGACCGAAGGCGCGACCCTTCGCGAAGACTTGCGCAGTCGATTGCGTTTGCTCAACGGTATGGTCGAGAAGGTGTCGTCACTCACGGCCAGTGCCCCGGGCGACGCTCAAACTCGGCTCAAAGAGCGTCTGGAGCGTTTGCTGCAGTCGAGCAATGTCGAGCTGGACGAATCTAGATTGGCCCAGGAAGTCGCGATTCTCGCCGATCGCCTGGATGTCACCGAAGAGTTGGTTCGCTTGCGCAGCCACTTGGAGCAACTCAACGCGTTGCTCGATGGCGCGTCGGGGGCGGTCGGTCGTCGGCTCGGTTTCCTCGTACAGGAGATTGGCCGGGAGCTAAACACGGTCGCTTCCAAGTCTCAGTCCGCCGACATCGCGCGCACCATCGTCGATGCGAAAGCGGAGCTGGAAAAAATCCGCGAGCAGGTTCAGAACATCGAATAGCCATGGCCAGCAGTGACCGCGGCATACTCGTGATCATCTCGTCGCCCTCCGGGGCCGGCAAGACGACGTTGTCGCGTCGGTTGCTCAAAGAGTTCGAGCCGGGTACCCCCGGCGGTCGTCTCAGCTTCTCTGTGTCGTACACGACACGCGCACCGCGCGCTGGCGAAGTTGACGGCAAGGACTACTGTTTCGTCGATCAAAAGACCTTCGACGAGATGGTCGCGGCAGACGCGTTCGCCGAATGGGCCGTCGTGCATGGCAACCGCTACGGCACATCCCGCGAGGCGGTCGAGCGCGCCCTGGTTCAAGGTGACGACGTCGTCTTCGATGTCGACTACCAGGGGGGTAGGGCGCTGTCGGACAAATGGCCAAAAGACCACCTCAAGATTTTCATCCTGCCGCCCGATCTCCAGATCCTCGAATCTCGATTGCGCCGACGCGCAACCGACGCCGAAGACGTGATTCAGCGCCGCCTGACCAAAGCGATTGAGGAGTTGGAGTATCACACCGATTACGATCACCTGATCGTCAACGATGATCTAGAGCAGGCATACGCTACGTTGCGTGCGGTCTACCTAGTGCGTCGTTATGGCGTGACTAATCGCGATGATGTTGACTACCCGTTGGCGGAATTGGCGGGCCTGGTGGACGCGAACGCTGCATCGGGAGCCGACGCCCACGCAGTTGGGTTGGTCTCGAGCAACCGAAACACCGGCGCCGGTTAGCAACCGAGAGCGCGCGGCCAGATTCCGTTGGTTGACAGAACGCGGGCGTCGGCCCACCATTGATGTATGGGTTGGTGGCGTGTATCGGTGGTATTCGCAGTCGCGACCCTGGTGTTAGGCGCTGGTTGTCACAAGCGCTTCAAGGGCAAGGTCAGCCAGCCCAATCCATTGAAGGCGCCGGTGGACACCCTGCGCATCTCGGAGAAGATCACCATCGTCACCGGGGACATGGAGCTATACGCTCCACGCGCCAACTCTGGCGGTCTGCGCATGACCAAAAAGCGCTACCCGCTGCACAACGTGGCCAACTTCACCGTGGTCTCCCGGGACCGTCTGCGCTTCCACGTGCAGGTCGAGCACAAGTGGTCCGAGTACGCCGACGTGAGTAAATGGCACGCCGTGCTTATCGATGATCAGGGCCGGCTCTACCGGCCCGAGACCGTGGAAAAGCGCGGTCACAAGCACGTGGTGGAGATGTGGGACTACAACACGTACGGCGTGCGCACCAAGTACGGAGCGGGCCGAGGTCCGGTGGTGCAGGTGTTCGACGACGCCCATAGACGGCGCAACCATCTGGGTAACTTGTCGGTATTCCGCGGGAAAGCAGACTTCGTCTTTTATCACCACGATATCTTCACGCCCAAGATCAAGCGCATGACCCTACTGGTCGGCCGAAGTGGCCTCAGCTTTTCTTTTACATGGAACTTCGTAGACGACCCGATTCCGGGTGAGCTGAAGATCACCACCTCTCGATCATCGAGTGACCGCAAGTAGCGTAGCGCGGTTACGCTCGCAAGAAATGCGCGCTAAGCTGGATCAGGCTTGGCCCGTCTCGAACAAATCGTCGACAACATCAAAGGCTATCACCCGGGGGCCGATGTCGATCTAGTACGGCGTGCCTACGACTTCGCGGTGAAAGCCCATGAAGGTCAGACTCGCCGCTCCGGGGATCCCTACGTCACCCATCCGCTGTCGGTGGCGCACATCATCACCGAGCTGAAACTCGATGTGGCGAGCGTGTGCGCCAGTTTGCTGCACGACGCGGTGGAAGACACGAGCGCCACGGTCGAGGAGTTGACCGAGCTGTTCGGCAAAGAGGTCGCGTTCCTCGTCGACGGCGTTACCAAGCTCGGCAAGCTTCCATACAGCACACGCGAGGAGCGCCAAGCAGAGAACTTTCGCAAGATGTTGCTCGCGATGGCGCGCGACATCCGCGTCATTCTGCTCAAGTTCTGCGATCGCCTCGACAACATGCGGACCCTTGGTCACATGCCCCCGGAGAAGCAGGAACGCATCGCGGCCGAGACTCTGCAGATCTACGCGCCGCTGGCTCATCGCCTCGGTATCCAGTGGATCAAATGTGAACTCGAGGATCTGAGCTTCAAGTATCTCCACCCAGGTGAGTACGACCAGCTGAAGGGCTCGGTCGCGCAGACGCGTCGCGATCGGTTGCGCTACATCACCGAGGTCGAAAAGCTGATCCTGAAAGAGGTCAACGACGCGGGCATCATGTGTCGGGTCACCGGGCGCGCGAAACACTTGTATTCGATCCGCCAGAAGATGAAGCGCACGGGGCGCGCATTCGAGGAGATCCACGACGCGATCGGTTTTCGTATCGTGACCGACTCACTGCAGTCCTGCTACGGCGCTCTTGGCATTGCGCACTCTGCGTGGACACCCATTCCCGGCCGGTTCAAGGACTACATCGCGCTGCCAAAGCCCAACATGTATCAGTCGCTCCACACGGCCGTCATTGGGCCCAAGGGCGAGCGCATCGAGATTCAGATTCGCACCGAAGAGATGCACCTTGTGGCCGAGCAGGGCATCGCCGCTCACTGGAAGTACAAAGAGGGCAAGGCGGTCGCGCCCGGCGACGGCAAGTTCGCGTGGCTGCGCCGCATGATGGAGTCACAGAAGGATCTCAAGGACCCGACGGAGTTCATCGAGTCGGTCAAGGTCGACCTGTTCGGCGATGAGGTCTACGTATTCACTCCCCAGGGAGATGTGAAGGCGCTGCCCAAGGGGTCGTGCCCCATCGACTTCGCTTACACCATTCACTCCAACATCGGCGACCACTGCTCCGGTGCCCGGGTCAACGGCGTCATCGTGCCGCTGCGCTACCAACTGCGTAACGGTGACACCCTCGAGATCATCACGTCGCCGAATCAGAAGCCCAATAAGGACTGGCTCAAGCTGGTCAAGACGGCGCGGGCGCGGACTAAGATTCGTCACCGCCTGCGCAAAGAGCAGCGTGAACGGGCCCTGGAAGTGGGCAGGGACTTGATCGAAAAAGCGCTGCGCAAGCATGGTGTTTCCTACGCAAAGGCGACCAAGCAGGGCCAGCTACAGCGCGCCGCCAACGAGCTCAAGTGCCACAGCGTGGACGACCTGATCTGCCAGGTGGGCTACGGCAAGATCACGCCTACGCAAGTTGCGACAGCGGTCGTCCCCGAAGACAAGCTCAAGAAGAAGAAGAAGGGCGACGACAAGCCGGAAGAAGAGGGCAATCCGTTTGCTCAGATTCTGCGTCGCGTCGTGCGCCGGCGCACCGGCAGTGGCATCAAGGTTCAGGGCGAGTTCGACGTGCTCGTACGGGTCGCGCGCTGTTGCAGTCCGTTACCCGGCGACAAGATCATCGGCTTCATCACCCGTGGTCGGGGCGTGACCGTGCACCGTCGCGACTGCCCCAAGGCTCTGGACCTGGATCCCGAGCGCAGGATTGACGTGGCCTGGGATAGCAAGACCGCCGGCATGCACCAGGTCACGATCCAGGTGCTCTGCGCGGACAAGCCGGGGTTGCTCGCACACATCTCCCAGTCGTTCACCGACAGCGCGGTCAACATCACTCAGGCTCACTGCCGCGCGACCGACGACGGTCGAGCGGTCAACACGTTTCACGCGAGCGTGAAAGATCTGGAACAGCTCAAGCTAGTAATGCGAGCGCTGACGCGGATCAAGGGAGTCTTCTCCGTCGATCGCGTGGCCGAGGGCGAAACCGCCCGCTAGCTTTTTAACGCTCGCCGTTGGCTCGCTCCGCTCAGGGCTGCCGCGAGTTCAGGGCTGCCGCGAGTTCAGGGCTGCCGCGAGTTCAGGGCTGCCGCGAGTTCAGGGCTGCCGCGAGTTCAGGGCTGCAACAACTTTACGGCTGCCGCGAGTTTACGGCTGCCGCGAGTTTACGGCTGCCGCGAGCTAAAGGCTGCCGCGAGCTGAAGCGGAACTACTTGGCTATTGGCTGACCGGGCTCGCCGCAACCTGCGAACAGTTCGGCGGTGGTTGGCGTCGACTTGCGCGCCATGACGGTCTTGCGTCGTTTGCCGGCATTGCTCTGACGGCGTTTACGCTTTGCTTTGGTCTTTTTGCTTAGGGAAGCCACGGCTACTCCATCGGTGTAAGAACGCGTTTTCTAGCCGGAGCGGCTGGCAATGTCAAGGGGGCAGGGAGCCCACTGGAATTGCTAGCCAGGTTGGGCGAAACGAACGGCTCCAGTCTCGGAGGCACGGCGCAGGAGCTTACGTAGACGGCCAGTATCGTCGTCGCGGTTGTCAAAGCGCACGCCAAAGCCGCTCGCGCCCTTGGGCCGAATCCAGGCGACCTCGCCGTTGATGGCAAAGAACTCGGCGCTGTCCTGGGTTGGGCCAATCACGAGCTTGAGCGATGTGCCGACGGGTGGCGGTGCCTGGGAACGAACGAACACGCCGCCCGCGCCGAGATCTTCGGTCAGGCTGGCGCGGTGGGTGATGCCTTCGTAGCTGAAGTCGACAGCGAGATTGGCCGGGAAACGTTCGTACGCGCGCTCTATGGCCTCTTTTGAGCTAGCTTCCTCTTTGGCCAGAGCAAGCAGGAAGTCGCGAGCATGCTTCTCTTCGTTGTGGAAACCGATCCAATAGCCCAGGGTCGGCTCGTCGGTCAGAACTTCGCCACGCGCCAGAGTCCGGTTGGGCAACCCCCCAAACGAAATCTCCATCACGACCTCTTCCGATATCTCCAGCTCCGTGCGCGTACGGAAGAAGACCGCTCCACCTGAACGTGCTTCTGAGTAGTGCGCCATGAAGTTCGCTGGCGAAGCAAAGGGCATTGTGAGTAGTCGCATTGGGTGTTCTCTCCTCGGTCGTGACGAGCAAAATGTAGTGCGTGTGACATGTAATTGCGAGTGAAAAGTGCGCAGCTATATGTTTTTATTAGACTCCGAGAAAACTACGTGAACCTCCATACAACCACATCAAATTACAGGTAGGTAACAGCCCGAAACGGATGGTTGTGAACGACGTTGGTTTCAGGCGCGCTGGCCGAGAACCGCAAACCCGTTGACCGGCCATCAGGATGCTGCCTCAGCAGGTGGTATCCCTCCGCAATGTCTGCGAAAGTTGAATGCCTGTGGCGCCGTCAGCAACTGTCGGTGCCTCAATTCTCACGCTAAAGGACCGGATGCAACGTTGCCCTCAGTGCGGTAAGGAGTACTCGGACGAAGCCAACTTCTGCCCCGTTGATGCCGCCACACTCGTTCCACTGGAAGCGGCTGAAGCAGGGGATGCTGAAGGGCTGATCGGCGGACGCTTCCGCCTTGGTGAGCCCATCGCTGGACGTCGCACCGGTGAAGTCTACGGCGCCGTTGACGAGACAGGCGGTGTGGACTGCGTACTCAAGCTGGTGAACGCGGATGTGTTCCCGACGCCGCTGGTGCTGCAGCGCAGCGAGCGCGAGCTCAAGAAGCTTGCCGGTCTCGCCGCGCCAGGTGTTGCCAAGGTGCTGGCACATGGCCGCGCCGATGACAAACTGTGGATCGCCGTCGAGGAAGTTGACGGAAACTCTCTTCAGCAGATCGTCGAGTCGCAAGGGGCTCTGTTGCCGAACCAGGCAGCGGAGCTCGTCAACACTGTTGGCGAAGCGCTCGCCGCCGCTGCGAAGATCGGTGTCGTTCATCGTGATCTGGCGCCGAAGAACGTATTGCTCACCGATGAGCTCAACGTAAAGCTCATCAACTTTGGTGTCCCCGTGCCGCCGACTTCGGGCAAGGCATCGGGAGTCCCGGAGTACGTGGCTCCGGAGCAGCTCAAGGGCAAGCCGATCGATCAGCGGTCGAACATCTACAGCCTGGGTGCGATTTACTACTTCGCGCTGACCGGGCATGCCCCGACGCCCGGCGAGGCACCGGCCAACGTCGATAGTCTGTCTCGCGAGACCAATGCAGTTCTGCAAAAAGCTCTCGAGCAGTCATCGAGCAAGCGCTACATGACGCTGCGCCAATTGTTGCGAGAAGTGTCGAGCGCGTCCGGGAAAGACGCGGGGTCGACGCAGCCCATGGGGCAGGCGGGCAAGGCTCTGAGCACCGGCGGCAAGAGCAAGAAGAACAAGAAGGCGCTCAAGCAGACTCTCGTTGGCGGCTTCGCGGTCGTCGATGGAGCTGTTGTGGCTGGCAGTGCAGCGGCTGCTGGTGCAGCGGCAGCGGCCGGTGGCGCGTCGGCGGCAGCCAGTGGCGGTGCGTCGTCCGCAAGTGCGTCGGGAACAATCGGGGGCGCGACTAGCGGCAGCGCAAAACCAAATATCAAGTCGACGGTGATGGGGCACAGCGGTGTCGAGGACGCCCAGTCCGCGAAGGCAACCGCAGAGATGGACAGTGAGCCCGCGGCGCCGTCGCCCGCGGCTACGTTGGGCGGCCTGCCCGCGTCGCCTCCAGGCAGCAGCCTGGACGTGGACGACCAGATGGCGGCCACCATGACGCCGGCCGAGTCGGCGTCGTTGTCAGCCGGCGGCCCAGCGGTAACCGCCGAGGACTCGGCGTCTGTGACCGCACCCAGGTCCAAGAAGGCTGTCTCTCAAGCGAACTCGAACTCGGGTGCAGGTGCAGGTGCTGCAGCCGCGGGTGTCGCGGCCAACGTGGTCGCTGCTTCGGCCAAAGCGGCCGCTGGAGCTGGTGCGGCAGTCGCTAGTGCCGCACCGCCAGCGAAACGCTCTGGTGCCACGGGCAAAGGCAAAAGCCGCGGCAAGAAAAAGAACGCCGCGGCAAAAAAGAAACGCCGCAGCAACAAGGGCAAATTTCGCGAGACCATGTGGTTCAAGAAAGGCGCCCTCGACGCCGAGGCCGCCAGTCGTGCCGCGGAAGGCAGCGACAAAAAAGGGCTACCCGAGTCGGACAAGGCCGACGAGATGCCGATGGAAGATCGGTACGAGGACGACGGCTCCCTGAGCCACGAGGACGCGAACAAGTTCAGCTTGCGTACTGGTCACACCGAGATGATGCCGGCGATTCAGGATGAGCGGCCTGTCTCGGGCGGCGTTAGCGAAGATTACCTCGTTCGCGAGCTGCAGGGCGGTCGCGGCAAGTACATCGCGATGATCGGCGGCGGTCTCGTCCTTCTGGTTGTCCTGCTCATCGTCGTCATGTCCGGCGGCGGTGGCGGTGATGACGACGAAGACGAAGACGCCAAGAAGGTCGATGCGGCTCCGCCCGCGGCGGTGAAAAAGAAGGCCACGAAGAAAGCGCCGGTCAAGGTTGCGCCATCGCTGCCCGCGGAAGCCACTGCGGCTCTCGACGGTCTGTCTGCTGCGTGCAAAGACAAGAAGAGCGCCGACGCATGGGCGATGCTGCGGCCCGAGCTGCAGAAGGTGTACGGCAACATCGCCAAGAAGAACCGGCGCAACCGTCGCTGGCTGCGCAAGCAGGGCTTCAAGGGCAAATGGACGAAGTTCAATGGCGCCGCGTACTTTGGCACCGTCATCAAACGGGACACCAAGTGGAGCCCGTGCCACGGCAGCGCCAAGTGGGATGTCAAAGGCGCCAAGCTCGACGCCTCGAACAAAGATCAGCTGGTGATGCCCAGCGCTTCGGAGACTGGGCCGGTTGCGTTGGTGTTCACCAAGAGCGGCGACAAGTGGTTGCTGGCTCAGGTGAAGAACCGCAAGAAGTAGAGGCGCACGCGTCGCTTCGCACTCCTACTACCACCCTCTTACTGTCCCTGCTTCTCGACTTCGTTGGCTTTGACGACGACCGGCAGGTTGCCGACGAGGACTCGGAGGACGCCTTTGTCGCTGACGTCGTGGACGACGCCGTTGCGGCCAGCGAACATGCCGCTGACGATGCGCACTTTGTCGTTCTTGGCCAGCCCGCGCTTCTGTTTCGTGGCCGTTTGTTGGCGCAGTTGATCGCGGATGGAAATGTGGTCGTTGTCCCGGCTCCAGGCAACGAACTGGTACACGGGCAGCAACGCGAGCAAGCTCGCGCGGATATCGTCGGAGATGGTCTCGCTCGCCGCGAGGGTATGTGCGCGGTCGAACGTACGCGCGATCGTCAGCCAGCGCGACTGGTTCGGTCCTAGCGGCTCAGCTAGTTCCACGAGGATGAGCCGAAGTGCGTCGGCATCCAACGTTTTCGCTGAACCGTGGTTCGTGTCACCCAGACTCAGCACGTAGCTTTGGTCCAGCGTGCTGAGCAGGTCGATGAACTGATCGCTCAGCCATTGCTCTGCGACTTTGCGCGTCAGGTTCTGACGATCGACGGTAGCGTCTGTGTGCAAGCGCAGGCCGACCACCAGTTGGTCGACCGACAGCCGTATGCTCAGGAACACGTGGGAACGCTGAGGCGACGGGTCTTCGATGAGAGACGCGAGGCTTCGGCCGCGGGTAATGATCGTGTCGAGCTCGCGACGAGCGCTTTCGTTGCGAGAAAAGAACAGCTGCTGGCTGTCGACTTGTTTCTGATTCCACAGCGCTGGGTGCTCAGCCGATGCTTCGCACAACAGCGGCGAGCCGTCCTCGGATCGCAACTGGCCGGTGAGCGACTTGCCCAGCTCGCCGAGCTTCTGCTTGACCTCCAAGCGTTCGCGATTGAACGCGTTGGACCGCCACTTGTTGCGAGCGTAGGCGTCGAAATCTCTGTCTGTGAACCCGGGAAACATGCTCAGCGACTCGACCGGATGTTGGCCGCTAGGCCGGGCCAAGTCAACGTGGGCGAAGATCGAGGATCGGCACCGGACCTGTTTCCGCGGCTGTAGCGGCGACGTTTGGCAGCTGTTCCGGCGTCACCAGCTGGGTGGAAGTCGTCAGATCCAGCTGATCGCGTACGGCGAGGGCCACTACTTCAGCGGCGAAGTCCGGGTGGGCGCCAGCAATTCCCAGGACTGCGGCATGTTGGGCCAGCCAGCCGTGGGTCTGCACATCCGCGTCTGGGCCGGCCGCGCCAGCGGCGTCGCGTGAAAGCATGGCCACGGTCGCGCCGGGGTTTGCCAGGCTCAGGGCCAGGCGACGTTCGTCCGCGTGGGCGCTCGTTTCGAAGATGCGACGCGGCTTGCCGACATGACCGGCGGTCTCGATTTGTTGTTCGACGGTTTCCGCAGCATCGCCTGACGCTGCTCCAGCCAGGAACGGATGCGCGCCTTTCGCCGTCGCGATCTGTGCAGTGAACCGCGCGATCGTGTTGTCGCCGACGATCACGACCGGTTCCCCGGGACTGACGCCGGCGCGCGCGAACGCCGCGTAGGCAGTAGCGGCATGCCCGCCGAGCATCGCGGCCGCTGGGCCTGGAACGTCAAGGCGGTCCTGCAATGGGAGCAGCCACCGACCCCGCGCTACGACGTGGCTGGCCAGCGTTCCGTTCGCCGTATGTCCGAGCCGCTGTCCACGCGGGCAGGCGGCGGCAGCACCCCGCCGGCAGGCATCACATTCGCCGCAGGGCATGAGCGGCGTGACGAGCACACGCTTGCCGGCCAACTGAGTCGCGGCATCACCGGTGTCGACGACGACACCAACGGCAGCGCCGCCCGGGACGACGCCGGGAGCCTCGCGTAGCGCGGCGAGTTCGCGAGCGCCGGCAACTGCGCCTTGAACTTCTACCAGGACGCGATCGTCTTCGAGCGCAGGGACAGCGAGCTCACGAGTATGCAGCTCGCCACCGGCGTCAATCAGCCAGGTGCGGATCATGTTGAGGCGCTTTCTTACTCGGGCTTGGGATCGCCGCCGAGCTCGCCGGAAACGACAGGTGCTTCTTCGATGAGGTCCGCGCCCAGGTCGATATCCATCGTCGAGTCATCGCGGGTGGGTGCCGAGGTTTCGATCTCGCCACCGACGGGCGGAATATCGGGCAGGTCGGATTCGGAAACGACCGGGCTGGCCTCGGTGTCGAGGGTTTGTCTGCCGTCGTCGGGTTGGTCGGCGCCCGCGACGTCCACGATCGGTGGAGCGTCCGAGAATTCTCCGGCGACTCTGGTCGCGTCATCGTCTTCATGCTCGTCGGCGCCGGCGGTCAGGTCACCGCTGGCGTCGCCGCCCAGGTCGCCGGCCACCATGGTTTTCTCTTCTTCGTCTTGGCCTTCTGCCTGGGTCTCCATGCGCTCGTCTACGTCCACGACTGGAGGTGGCTCGAGGGAATCAGCGCCGGCTGGCGCTTGGCTGAGTTCCTCCGCGTCCGCATACAACGGGGCATCGTCGCCGGCTGGGGCGTCGTAGGCCGCGTCTTCCAGGGCGGGCGGCTCGCCAAAAGCGGTCGCTTCCTCGCCCGCGTCGGCGACCATCAGGTCATCCTGTACCGGCTGAACGTCGTCCTGCAGCGGTTGATCGTCGTACAGGGGCTGCTCGTCGTAGACCTCTTCGCTCAGCACCTCGATCTCACTCACGTCCACCGTGTCCGTGGAATCGCCAGTGTGAATATGGTCGGCGTCGTACGACTCTTCCTCGATCGCCATATCGTCGGCGGCTACGTACTCCACCTCGGGCTGTGGCACCACGTGGGAAGGCGGGGGCGGCGGCTCACCGAGAAAGTCAGTTGCCCCAGTGGGCAGGCCCTGGTTAGTGCGCCAGTAGTTGAGTGCAGCGACCAGTTCCTCGTAAGCGATCATGGCCGAAGCGTATCACGGCATCGCTGGCTTGTGGCTTCCGCGAATCTCGAAACGCAGCTGAAACGCCTCTCCCAGGCGTTTTCCGCTTACTACGAGGGTGTCGGCGGTGCGCAGCTTCTTCCACAAACGCTGGACCTGGGACGGCTTTTCCAGCCGGTGGTTGTTGATCGCCAGGACGACATCGCCAGGGCGTAGATCAACTTTGGTGTAGGCCGAGTGTTTCGGCCAGAACCTCACGACCTCCCAACCGGCGAAGGCGTGGTTGTCGAAATACGCTTGAACTTCTACCCCGGAAAGAAACGCGCCGAGACCACGCTCGAGCACATCGTTCAGGCTCGCGCGATCGATGGTGCCCGTCTGGGCCTTATGGCCGGTGATGGTGTCGCCCGGCTCGTTTCCGACCGCGCGCTTCTTCTTCGTCTTCTCGGACAGCGCCCGCGGGTCGTCTTCGGCGAACGGGTCGGGGTTGTCGATGTGTATCCTCCCGCCGCAGGCCGCGAGGCAGACACAAACGCTCAGACCGACGAGACGAAGCCGAATACCCATACTTGGAGCCTGATACTGATTCGCGGCCATGGCAAGTTTTGGGCCGGCCACCGCGATTTCATTAGCCTTCGTTGCGTCGCCTGGTGATCAGGGCGACACCCAGAAGCAGGAGCGCTGCTGCGCCGCCGCCCAGGCCCAGGTAGAGCATCCATTTCTGGTCGCCTTTGGTGCCCCCGCTGGCGCCGGCAGTCCTTGCGACTTTGTCCGGGTTCTTGCCCTGCAACGCCGCCTTGGCGCGACGGTGGTTGGGATTGATGGACAGGGCCTTGCGATACTCGCCTGTGCCGTCTTTGCCTTCGGTGACCAGGGCGCGGCCGATCATGTAGTGACGGTTGGCCAGGGCACCCACGGCGTTCTCTGCGTTCGGCGCAATGGCGTTGGCCTTGCCGTACGCCGCCGATGCTTCCCGCCATTTCTTTTTATCTTCGAGGTACATGGCGAACTCGTAAAACGCGTTTGCGAACGCGTGGCGCTTCTCGTGTTTTGGTGAGCGGGCGAGGATCCGGTTCAATGCCGGAATGGCGCTGTCCCACCTGTTTTGCTTCGCCGCCGACACGGCATCGTTGACTTCCTTGTCGTTGCGCTCTGCGCGCTTGCCGTCGTAGTGCGCGAACACCTTCTTGCTCAGTGGCCCCAATTCTTCGCCGGAGGGCTTCTCGCCGAACAACTGTTCCGCTCTTTCATACAGCGCGTTCTTGGCCAGGTCGCGATAGTGCAGCCACAGCTTCTTCTTCTTCTTGGTCTCTTTCCCGCCTGGCAACTTCAGTTTGCGCTCCGGTGGCTTCTTTGGCTTGGGGCCGGTGACGTAGGCCATCCATGCGCCGCGCGCGGCTTTGCGCACGACCGGCGACGTGTCGTTTACCCACTCGAGAATCGGCCGAGCGGCGTCGCGATAAAACACGTCGCGGAACGCGTGAAATAGCTCGGCGCGCAGGCGTTCGTCAGCGCCCGTCGCGTTGATCGCTTTGACCGCCAGTTGGCGATCCAGACGCTCTAGTTGGTAGGTCGCGTAGCGAATGCGTGAGCGGTTCCTGGAACGGCGCTTGCGAATCCCGGAGTTGCGGATCAGCGTAGGCAGGGAGTAGGGCGCCATTTTGCGCAGATAGCGGCCGCATTCGTCCCGGTAAATCAGCCCGCGTTTCGTAAACGACAGGTCGAACACAGCGTCCGCGCCGGTCCAATGTTTGCTCGCCGCAAGAGCGCGGATGGTTGCCACGTCGGCGATGACCTCTCCGAGCGCGGGGCGGTCCTTGAGTGTCACGAGCTTCGCCAGCCAGTCCAGGTTGTCGCGACGCTTCATCTTCTTTTTGGTCATGCGTCGAGGCTGGTAGAACCGACCTTTGCGGTTGGGCACGGCGGCTCTGATCGCGCGCAGCACCTTGCGTCGTTCAGCGTCGTTGGATTTGTGCTTGCGGGCCAGGAACTCTCTGAGCACTTTTACGGGCGCGGGTTTCAGCTCCGCCAGCTCCTTGGCTGCGGCGAGACGCTCCGCCGCACCAGTCGCCGTTTCGAGCTTGTTCAGCAACGTCCGCGCGGTGGCGTCGTTACCGGCCGCGTGGGCGTCGGGGCTGTTGCCGGCGAAGACGAGAAGCATGGCCGCCGCAGCGGAGGTGACAAGGCATCGTCGAATCATGATTTGTAGTAGAGGCCTAACTGTTTGTGGCCCCGGGTGCAAGCTTAGGGGGCCGCCCTGACGGCGGCGCCGAGGGAGGCTAGTGGAGGACGCGATTGCGGGTAAATGCTTCATTGAACAAGTCGGCGCTGCTCTCTACAAACTCGACAAAGCGCAAACCTATTCCACGCGCCAGGCTGGGTTCGCCGTTGGTCGCGTAGTTGAAGCTGTAGTGGTGTTTGACCTCGGCGCGGGCCACCACTTCGCCGCTGCTGTCCGGGATCGCGAATCGCACGGTAACTACACAGCCCAGGGGCAGCGGGTCTTGCATTTCCACCCACATGCCGCCCTCAGAGATGTTTCGAGCGACGCCTTCGCTGTCTCCGAACAGTTCGCTGCCGACGATCACCCTGAATACCTTGTCGAAGCGCAGGGCATATCGTTTATCGCTGGGCTTCGCGGCGTCGGCGGCGTCGGCGGCTTCATTGGGCACTGATTTGGACATCCCATGATTGTAGGATCTGTAGGTCGATGAAGGCAAATGTATGAGTGTATCCTACATACATTAGTGGCGGTGGTATATAAGCCGCCATGAAGACTCTGGTCACCGGCGCGACCGGCTTCATCGGTTCTGCGGTCGTGCGCACGTTGTTGGCTCGCGGGCGCGAAGTTCGCTGCTACGTGGAGCCCGGCGCCACTCTGGTCAACCTGGACTCTCTCGACGTCGAGATCGTCGAAGGAGACATCAACGATCGCGAAGCGATCAGCGCGGCGCTGCGCGGTTGCGATGTGCTCTACCACCTGGCCGCCATCTACCGCATGTGGATGCCGGACAACGGGCTCATATATAAGGTGAATGTCGAGGGCACCAAGACCGTGCTGTTCGCGGCCATGCGGGCGGATCTGCGCAAGGTTGTGTACACGAGCTCCATCGCTGCGGTGGGAGTTGCCGGCGCGGGGGAACTGTCGGACGAAACCACGCGTTTCAACACGTGGGACTCGGCGAACCACTACGTTCGCTCCAAGTACCTCAGCGAGCTGGACGCGATGCGGTTTGCGCGGGAAGGCGTTCCCCTCGTCGTCGTCAATCCGGCTTTCCCGTTCGGCGAACGCGATATCGCGCCAACGCCCACGGGCGGGTTCATCGTTGACTCACTCAAGGAGCGCGTTCCCGGCTACCCGAGCGGCGGCATGAACCTGGTCGACGTGGACGACGTGGCCGAGGGGCACGTGCTCGCCGAGGAAAAGGGACGTGTCGGCGAACGCTACATCCTGGGCAATCACAACCTCACCTACAAAGAGTTCTACGACGTAGTGGCCGAGCTCGGCGGCGTCAGACCGGTGCGGCGCAAACTGCCGAAGGGGCTCATGCTCGGCATGTCGTGGGCGTTCGAGCGCATCTCCAGCATCAGTCAAAAGCCGCCACCCATCACCTACAAAGGCGCGCAGTATGCGAGCAAACGCCTGTGGTTCGATTGCACCAAGGCCCACCAAGAGCTGGGCATGCCGCGCACGGAGCTGCGAGAAACCGTGGAGAAGTCGATTCGCTGGTTCAGGGGCAATGGCTACGCTTAGTTGGCGTAAGGGCACGGACCTGGATTAATGGAGATTTGCGGCTACACTCAACGAATGAGGCATCTGGTACCGCTGGTTTTCGTCGCTGCCGCTGTCGTCGGAGTCACCGGTGTGACCGACGCGAGCGCACAGCAAGGCGGGCAAAAGGCATGGCTCGGCGTCGGTATTCAGAACGTGGCCAACGGCGTACTCGTGAGCGAAGTGATCGACGGTGCGCCTGCTGATGACGCGGGTCTGAAGCAGGGGGACGTGATCACCAAGGTGGACAACGTCGCGGTGCGTACGACCAACGCTCTGGTCAATCAGATTGCCCGGCGACGCGTCGGCAGTGCCGTTCAGCTGACCATCGTGCGCGCGGGACGGACCACGAGCGTGCGCGCCATGCTCGATCGGCGCCTCAATCGAGAAGAACTGCTCAACCGTCGTCTGCTCGCCAAGCTGGCCCCGGATTTCAACCTCAACGTGATGACCAGAGCAGGCGTCAAAGGCAAGGTACGTCTGTCCAGCCTGCGCGGCAAAGTGGTCGTGCTCGAGTTCTGGTCGCGCTACTGCGGCTACTGCAAGCTGGTCCACCCAGCGCTGAGCAAGTTGCAGCGCAAGCACAAGCAGAATCTCGTCGTGCTCGGCCTCGCCGACGACCCGGCCGCGGCGTTACGCGCACACCTGGCCAAGCCGGCCAATGCCAAGGGCATCAACTTCACGACGCTTCATGATAGCGGAAGCGCAATTAAGCGCGTCTATCACGTGCAGAGTACGCCTACGATCATCGTCATCGACAACAAAGGCGTGGTTCGGTTCGTCGGGCTCGGCGCTGGTAGGAACGCTGGCAACGCCATCAACATGGCGGAGCACTGCGTGAAGAACCCGCATCCTTAGCCCGATGATCGAACACATCGAGCAGCTGGCTTCGCTGTTACGCAAGAACGGCGTGCGCGTGTCGACGGCTGAAGTTATCGACGCGAGCCGGGCGGTGGAGTACGTCGGCGTGGCCAGTCAACAGCGTCTGCGCTCGGCCCTGGGGGCGTCCCTGATCAAGCGCGCTGCCGACCGGGCGACGTTCGACGAGCTGTTCGATCTGTATTTCATGAGTACGAAAGGCCTGGCCGACTCTGCGGTCGGTTCCGAGTTGGCGCAAATGGTCAGCGACGCCGGCGCGCCGGACGAGCTCGTGCGCGAACTAGCCATGGCCGTTGCAGGGATGAACGCGGTCGCTCGCGTCGGCGTGGGGGCGAGCGCGCCGGAGATCGCGTCGCTGGTGCGTGCAGCCGGGGTCGACGTCGAACTCGAGCGGGTGATGACTCCGCTCCAGGTGGGCTTCTTCTCGTATCGCGTCACCGATGCTCTGGAAGTCAGCGAGACCGAAGCACAGCTGCGTCAACTGATCGACGAGCTGGTTGAGCAGGGCGCTGTGGATGAAGCCGCGGCGGAGGTGTTGCGACAGCAGGTCGCGAAGAACCTGGCGGCACTGCGTCGCGCTATTCGCCAGTACGTCGAGGCAGAGTTTCGCGTGCGCAACATGGACTTCATGCAAGACCTGGCGGTACGTGCCCTGTCGGAGAAACCGCTCGGCCAGCTGACCGAAGCAGAGGTCGCCAGCCTGCGTGCTGAAGTGTCTCGGATGGCGCGCATCATGCGCGCGCGATTTTCCATGCGGCGCCGGCTACGCAAGCGTGGTCGCCTGGACATGCAGCGCACCATGCGCGGTTCACTCGCCACCGGCGGCGTGCCGTTCGTGCTGTATCGCCGGGAGCGCGAGCGGCGTAAGCCCAGGCTGATCATCCTATGCGATGTCTCGGACTCGGTACGCAACGTGTCCCGGTTCATGCTGCAGTTCGCGTATCTGTTGCAAGAGGTGTTCGACCGAGTCGACTCGTTCGGCTTCGTCTCTGACATCGGCGATCTTACCGATCTGTTCCGTCGGCATGATCTCGATCGCGCGGTCGACATGACGTTGAGTGGAGCGGCGTTCAACGTGTTCGCCAACTCGAATTATGGCCGCGCGTTTGCCCAGTTTGGTGCGCGTCACATGGACCTGGTGACGTCGCGAACTACCGTCATGATTATCGGTGACGGTCGGAACAACTACAACGAAGCTCGCGCCGACGTGCTGGCTGATGTTCAGCTGCGCGCCAAGCAGGTGATCTGGTTGAATCCAGAGTCTCCGGCTGCGTGGGGCTTCGGTGATAGCGCCATGCGCGACTATCAACCGTACTGTGACGACGTCGCCGTCGCCCACAACCTGGATAGCTTGCGCAAAGTGATCGATCGACTCATCGCGTGAGCGCGCCAAGATCGCGTCCTTGACCGTCCGTTGGGTGCCTACTACACTTCCGGCAGGGGCTCAGGTGCAGGAAGACACGACCATTGCGGTGACCGTGTCCGCCATCGTGGTGGACCCAGTAACGAACGTTCCGGTGGTGGTACTGGAGGATTCCAGTGGCAAGACCAAGGTGCCGGTGACCATCGGTATGGGCGAGGCGAGCGCGATCGCCACCGAGCTGGATCACATCGAGCTCGAACGGCCTCTTTCTCATCAGCTCCTGGCAGCGATGCTCGCCAAGACCGGCGCGAGCGTGGTTCGTGTGGTCGTCTACGATTGGATCGGCGATACGTTTTACTCCAGCGTCGAGATCAAACTCGCCGACGGCACCAGGACCAGTCAGGACGCGCGCTCCTCGGATGCGCTGGCCCTGGGAATGCACACCAAGGCTGATATTCGAGTGGCGGCTCATATCATCGACAAGGTGGATCAGTTGGAGCACGCGGCGATGTCGTGCAAGTTCGACGCGTCTACAGACTCTCTCCACACAGACTCGCTCCACACTGACTACCTCGAAGGTCTTACCGAAGAAGCCTTCGGCAAGTGGAAGATCTAGCCGCCGCTTTGAAGTCCGGCCGGGAGGACCAGGCGATCGGGACAGGCCCGCGTCGGCCCACGAGCCCGCGCCAGTGGCCCTGGTGGTTCGTCGCTGGCTACTGCGCTCTGATCTTCGCCGGGTCGTCGATCCCGGGGAACGACGTGCCAGGGGTCGGCTGGTCTGACAAAGTGCTGCACACGATTGAGTACATCGTGCTCGGCGGTTTGCTCATGTTTGCGTTGGTGAGAACCACAGGCTGGCGGTTGGGCATTGCGTTCCTGGTGGCGCTGGCTCTTGGCAGCCTGTACGGGATCAGCGACGAGCTCCACCAGATGATCACCCCGCGCCGCGATTCGTCGGGGCTCGATGTTGTGGCCGACGTTATCGGTAGCGGGATCGGCGCTGCGGCTGTTCTGTGTGTTGCGCTCGTGCGTCGCCGTGGCCGACAATCTCGGCATGTCGATCATACGTAGCTATAAAGGCAAGACTCCCGCCGTGGGCAATGGAACGTTCTTAGCCGAGACGGCGGTTCTGGTGGGCGACGTAGTGGTCGGCGACCGCTCATCGATCTGGTACCACACTGTGCTACGCGGAGATGTGTTTCATATTCGGATCGGGGACGAAGTCTCGTTGCAAGACAACACCGTGGTCCACGTGACAAGCGGTAGGCACCCAACCATCGTGGGCAACCGCGTTACGGTTGGCCACTCGGTGGTCCTACATGGGTGCACGATTGGCCACCGATGCATCATAGGTATGGGGGCGATCGTAATGGATCGCGCCACTGTAGGTAACGACTGCATTGTAGGGGCGGGTGCGCTCGTGACGCCGGGGACCGACATTCCGGCGGGGCATTTGGTGATCGGTTCGCCGGCTCGGCCAAAGCGTAAGCTCACCGACGCTGAGCTGGCGTGGGTAGGTTCAAGCGCCGATCATTATGTCGAGCTTGCCGCTGGCTACCTTGCAGGATCCTAATCAAACCGATACCCTGAAGTGGGTAGTTTTTCGACGCTGAACAAACGGGGTAGTCGCAGCGTCGAAGGGGAGATGTCTAATTTGAAGAACTGGCATTGCTAGTATTTCCCACTTGCCCCGGAGTTTCATGACGCCGAAAACCTCAGCACTGTTGCGCTACGTTTTGCTGCCTGCGATCGCGATCGCGCTCGTTCTTTCGAGCAGCGCGCAAACGGCGCAGGCGGATCGCGTCGACTCGCTTATCGCAAAACTGCGTAGCGGCTCCGCGAAGAAACGTTTGTCGGCCGCGCTGAGTTTGACGAACACTGGCAGCAAGCGCGCGATCGGGCCATTTATTAAAGCGCTGCGCGATTCGGACCGCACCGTGCGTGGTGTCGCCGCCACCGCGCTGCGCAAGCTCGTCAACGGTTCGGTGCCTGCGTCGCTGCGCACTCGCGCGATCAAGTCGCTAAAGCGAGTGGCCAAGAAGGACAGCAGTGCCTTCGTACGTATCCAGGCGAAGAAGGCCTACAAGACCCTCGAATCCATGGCCAGCGGCGGCTCCAAGGTGTTCGTCGACATCGGTCCCATGGGCGACAAAACCGGCGGCGGCAAGACCTGGAAGAGGGTGATGCGCAAGGCGGCCCTAAAGGCCCTGGCTCGAACCGGCTGGAAAACATCAGGAAAGATGAGCGCCCGGACCCTAAAACGGAAAAAAATGGATGCGTTCCACATCCGAGGTACTCTTATCAAGCTCGACACCAGCGGTAGTACGGTGGCGTGCAAGGTTAGTATGCTTCTAGCTACTTACCCGGCGAAGAGTATGTTTGGTTTCTTGAACGGTGGCGCGCGAGTTCCGACCGGGGGGTCGGCTAAGGAAAAGAAATTCGCATCTCGTGATTGCGTCGAGGCTGTCATAGGCAGTTTGGCGCGCAAAATCATTGGCACAATCAAGAGCCGGATCTAGAACAGCACCACTCACCAATTTAGAACAGCACCACTACTAGAAGAGCATGAGGAGCGCGACGAGGTAATCGATGGCCAAGGGGAAAGGCTACAAACGAAGCTGGAAGAACCTGCTGCTGAACAAGCGGTACCAGCTGCGCTTCACCTTGTTCATGGTCATCATGAGCGGGGTCTTGATGGGCGCCCTCGGCTGGTGGGTCATGTCGGCCGCCGCGGAGTCCACGATCATTGGTGTCAACGCGGTCGGCGACAAGCGTCACCGCGAGTGCGTCAAGCCGCCGAAGGTTTACCAGGTCATGCAGCCCGAGACGGGCGGCATCGATCTGGAAAGCAACGACATCGACCACACCAAGAAACAAAAGGAGCCGGGCGCGAAGGTCGACGACATTCAGGTCGACATCAAGAAACCCGACGATAAGAAAGACAAGAAGGGCGTCAAAGTCGATGACATCAAGGTCGACATAAAGACCGACGATAAGAAGGACAAAGGCGTCAAAGTCGACGATGTGAAGGTCGACATAAAGGCCGACGATAAGAAGGTCAAAGTCGACGATGTGAAGGTCGACATAAAGACCGACGATAAGAAAGACAAGAAGGCCGACGACAAGAAGGCGGCCGGTGACAAGGCCGGGGCCGACGACAAGAAGGCGGCCGGTGACAAGGCCGGGGCCGACGACAAGAAGCCTGACGGCGACAAGAAGCCGGACGCCGAGGGCGACGACGATGACGACGACGACGACGACGGCGACATCGCCGACGACGAGGCGTATCGGAAGTGGAAGAACAGCAAGAAGAAGCTCGACGTCAAAGTCGTGCTCGACGTGGAGGTCAATCCGGCGTTCGCGGAGAAAGCCATCACGTACTACACCTGCCAGCTCCGGCACGTGAAGGCGATTGCCGAGGTACGTCAGGGCCAGGACAACATTCTCTGGGTGCTGATCGCGGTGGGCCTGTTGCTGATGATCGGTCTGAGCATGTACGGCATCAAGATGACCCACAAGGTCGCTGGCCCGCTGCACAAGGTCAGCCTGTACTTCGCCAAGATGCGCGATGAGAACTACGACAAGGTGTGGAACCTACGAAAGGGCGACCAGCTCGTCGAGTTCTACGATCACTTCAAGTCCGCGCACGAAGGCGTGGTCAAGATGCAAAACGCCGACATCGACCAGCTCAAGGGCATGATCGAGGCGGCTGATGCGCAGGAGCTGGGGGCCAAATCGCCCGAGGTTGCAGCAGCCCTGGATGAGCTACGCGAGGTTTTGAAGCGGAAGGAGGCGTCCCTTGACCAGTAAGCTTCCCAAAGCGACCGCGTCGGACGGCAAGCCCACGAAGAAGAAGGGGCACAAACGTCACTTCAGCAACTACCTGCTCAACAAAGAGCTGCAGCTCCGCTACATCGGTTTCGTTACGGTGTTGTCGATCATCATTACCGGCTCCCTCGGCTACCTGATCTGGCGCCACGAGGACCGTGCATCCCAGCTGAACGTCGAGCAGTTCGACGCGTGGGAGAAGTCGATCAAAGGCACCGACAAACGGGCCGAGGAAGAGCGCAACGAAGTAAGGCAACTCAGAACGCTCGCCATCAGCGGTAACGAAGGGCGGGACCGTGAACTGATCCTCACCATGTTTGGTGTGGGCATTGGTCTCATCATCGTGCTGTCTCTGTATTTGCTGATCATGACGCACAAGGTCGCCGGACCGCTCTACAAGATCACCATGTACTTCGACAAGATGCGGGATGGTCGACTCGGTGATACGTGGCCACTGCGCAAAGGCGACATGCTTCGCGACTTCTACGCGAACTTCAAGGAAATGCACGACGCGGTGCGTAAGCGGCAACAGGAAGACAACGCTGCCGTCGCTCGTTTCCTCGAAGCATGTGAAGCGGCCGGAGTCTCTCGCGAGGGCGAACTCGGTCATCAGCTAGACGAGCTCGAGACGTATCAGAAGAGTCGCGAAGAAGCGCTGGGCTAAAGCTCAAGGCTCTTTCCCGGAAACGCTGTCCCAAGAGCTGAAGCAGCAGTTTGCTAGAAGCGTGGTGTAGCGCCTGCATCTGTAGCGGTGGCCTGGCATACTGCTGAGCGTGGGTGACCCCAGCGCACAGGACCTCGTCGAGCTCGGCGAACGCTACGTGGCGCTTGGTTTGCCCGCTGCCGCTCGTGGGGCGTTCGAGAGAGCGTTCGGCATGGCCGATGAGGGCCAGGTGGACGCGGCGCGGGTGCTGGCCGAACTGTCCATTGCCGCCAACGACGGCCCGGCGGCCCGACGGTACGCCCAGCTGGTGATGGACAACAGCAAGGGCGGTCCGGCCCGGCTGATGCTCGGGCGAGCACAGCTGTGCGCTGGAGAGCTGGATGCCGCCCGGTTCTCGTTCTCCGCCGTCCTGAATTCGGCGCCAAGCCGCACACTTCGCGCCAGTGCTCACCTTGGCCGTTCCGCCGTCGCTCACGTGGCGGGCGACGACAGCGGCGCTGCTGCCCATGCCATGGCGGGTATCGACGAGCTGCTGGCGCACGCGGCTGATCCGGCTGTCGCGGCCACAGCTATCGAGGCGGACTTGCCACTGCTGGAGGAGCTCATCGCGCGAGCCGTGGGCCTGGGCAGAGGCGAAGACGTTAGTGACGACGTGGCCCGGCTGCGCGAGCGCAGGCCCGAAGCCCCTTGCGATCTGCTGGCCGCGTTGGCGTTTGCGGCGCGACAGGCTCACGGCGACGATACCGTGACCGACGCCGATATCGAATCTGCGCTTGCCGCCCAGCTGGCGGCACAACCCGATTCTACCGTCACTCGTGTTTACAGCGCTGAACGCAGGCTACGCAGACGTCATCGAGATCCGAGCGCGCGGGAGGCGGCCATCGAATTGCTCTCCGCCGTGGCCGAGCGCTTGCCAGTGCACGACACGTTGCAGCGCGCCCGAGTCTTGTTCCTGCTAGCAACGGCCTATGAAGATGATCCGAGTGAGATCGGCCGCGCAGAGCAGTCGTATCGTGACGGGCTTCGTCTGCGTCCCGGTCACGCCGCCGCCGCCAATCGGCTGGCACGCCTTGGTCTCAGTCATGGCGATGTTGACGCGGCGCTCAACGAAGTGGAACGTGCCCTGCGTATCGATGCCAGTCATGGGCTCGTCTGGCGAAACGCCGCCCGGGTCGTCGATGCGTGCTCTCGCGGAAGCCAACTCGAGCAGGCCGTGGAACGCCTTCTAGATGCGGCGCAACCCGGAGCGGGGGCTAGTGCCGCCGTGGTTCCGCGCTTACTCGCGGCCGCCGCCGAGATAGCCCGCGGCGATGTGCTGGCGGGCATGCACGCACGTGGTCATCGTTTCAAGAATTTGCTCGGTATCATCGGGTCGCGCACGCGTTCCGCGCGCAAGTTGACGCCCGAGGATGTGGCCGACGGAGACCTGGCTCGTCGGTTAATGGATCTCGAAACCGAGGTCATGTCCCTGTACGAGGAGTGGTCGGCGTATCTGCGTTCGATGCAGACCGACGGCGCGGTGGTCGAGGCAATTCCTGTTGCGGCCCTGGTCAACGACGTCGCACGTGCGGTCAGAGAGAGCACGTCCACCGAGGTTCAGATCTCTGTCACCGGCCGGTTGCCTGATCTTCGGGGCGATCGCGTGTTGCTGCGCGAGGCTCTGCTCAACATCGTGGCAAACGCGGCGGAGGCTTGCACAGCCAACGGGGGCAGCGTCAACGTGCGCGCCCAGTCGGTAGCGAGCGGGCCAGGACGCACGCCGTTGATCGAAATCGAGGTCTCCGACACGGGGCCCGGTATTGCTCGACAGGATCTGTCGCGCATCTTCGCCCCCGGGTTCACCACCAAGGAGACCGGTTCCGGAATCGGACTTGCTGTGGCCGAGCGGGTCATCAGCGCTCATCACGGGCGCATTCTGCTCGACAGCGTGCCAGAACGCGGCACCAAGGTACTTCTCCTGCTTCCCACTGAACTGGGCGGGTTCGCGACACTGGCCGCACTGCCCAGTGAGCTTCGATCCGAGGGCGAATGAAAACGACGCGCCGCATAGTCGCCGTTGACGATCAGTCCGAGGTTCGGCGTCTGCTGACCGACATCTTTCGTTCGCGTGGACGAGAGTTGGTTGGCTTCGACAACGGTGAGGATGCCATCGCGTACATGGCCGATCACGCGGACGAGGTCGAGATGGTGGTGCTGGATCTGGACCTGGGCAGCGGGAAACGCAACGGGATCGAGATCTGCGGCGACCTGCGCCAGCGCCATCGCGACCTACCGATCATCATCCTCACCGGTCACGGCAGCATCGATGACGCGGTCGCGGCAGTAAAGGCTGGCGCCGAGGACTTCATCATCAAGGACCCGTACCTCGAGGACAAGCTCGACTTGTCGGTGGAGAAGATCGAACGGCTCGTTGCGCACATCATGGTGCGACGCGAGCTGGAGAAAGAGAACGAAGCGCTGCGCGCAAGCAATCAACGGCTGCGCGAGGCGGCCGGATGGCGTTGGCAGATCGTTGGCGAGTCAGACGCACTGACCGAGATCATGTACACGGTCGAGCGCGTGGCGCCCGTTCCGCGCCCCGTGTTGGTGCTGGGCGAGCGTGGCACCGGTAAGGAGTTGGTCGCGCGCGCCATTCATCATCTTTCACCGCGATCGACTGAGCCGTTCATCACGATTAACTGCGCAGCCGTGGCTGAGTCGTTGCTCGAGTCGGAGCTGTTCGGACACGAAGAGGGCGCGTTTACCGGGGCGACGAAACAAAAAGAGGGCAAGTTCGAGTTGGCCGACGGCGGCACTCTGTTCCTGGACGAAATCGGCAACATGTCCCTGGAGTTCCAGGCCAAGATTCTGCGCATCCTGGAGTACCAGCGATTCGAACGGGTTGCCGGCGCCGAATCGATTCAGGTCGACGTTCGCGTTATCGCGGCGACGAATGTGGACCTCAAAGCGGCGATGAAAGAGGAACGGTTCCGGCCGGACCTGTACGACCGCTTGGCGTTCGAGGTGATCAGCCTGCCGCCGTTGCGCGAGCGCATGGACGACGTGCCCGGACTGGCCGCGCACTTTCTCAGTCGCTTTCGCCAGGAGGTCACCGGCGTCGGCATCACTAACATTTCCGCCGAGGCCCTCGACAGTCTGGCGGCCTACGACTTTCCTGGCAACGTGCGCGAGCTCAAGAACGTGGTGGAGCGGGCGGCCTATTCTGCTCGTGGCACCAAGCTGACTGGAGCCGACGTTGATGCGGCACTGCCGCAGGACCGCGAGCAGTCGGCGCCGCCGATGGCCATGTTTTTGGACGATCCGAGCCTGCCCCTGGCCGACCGCGTGGAGGCGTTTGAGCGCACTCTGTGCAAAGATGCCCTGGAGCGCGCCCGTTATAAGCAACGAGAAGCTGCCGAGTTGCTCGGTCTGACGTATGATCAGTTTCGCCAGCGCTATCGCAAGTACGGGCTCGCTAAGGAGAAACCGAAGGACCAATAACCATGGGCATTTTCTCGAAGATCAAAGGCGCCTTCAGCTCGAAGGCCAACGCCGCCCTCGACAAGGCGATCGATCCGGAGAAAGAGCTGGACATGGCGATCATGGAGCTCGAAGAAGGGCGCCAGGCCGCGATCAAGGAATTGATCAGTTACAAGGCGACGGCCAAACAGATGGATCACGACGTCGCCGAGTACGAACGCAAGCGCGACTCGTGGGAGAAGCGCGCCATGGACGCGGTGAAGTCCGCCGACGACGATCTCGCTCGCGAGGCACTCACCGAGAAGAAGCGCTGCGAGACTGAGATATTCAAGATCAAACGTGACCGCGATGAGGCTGCGAGCTACGCAATCGAGCTCAATCGATCTCGCAAGAAGTTCGAGACAAAGCTCAAGATGCTCAAGTTGCGCAAGGGCACCATGGCCGCGCAGATGAAAGCGGCGCGCTCGGGCGGTGACAACCCGTTCGGCACCGATGGTGAGACGTGGGAGAAGTTTCGCCGGGCCGAAGAGAAGATCGATCAAGAATCCGTCGCGGCCGAGGTCGATGCCATCATGGAGGGCGATGACGTTCCCGGTGGTATCAGCGCGGCGGAGTTCGACCAACGTCTGATCGAAGCCGGCGGTAACCCCGGCGATCCCGACGACGCGTTGGCGAAGCTCAAAGCCAAGATGGATGCGGACAGTTCCAAAAAAGCCACGAAGAAGCTGACTGAGTGAGCAAGGACTGACTGAGCAAAGATGGTCGAGAGCGATGCGGCACTGTTGACGCGACTGCGGGATTTGTCGTTGGTGGACATTGACACTCTGCTCGCGGGCACTAGCGACCCGCAGTACAGCCGGTTGTTGTCCAGCTATGCGGCGGATCTGGTGCATGCAATCGACGTGGCTCGGCAACGCATGAACGAGTTGCTGGCAGCGGCGGCTAAGGGGCCCGATCCGCTCGCTGTGATCGACCTACCGGCGCAGTCGCGGGCGCAAGACTCGGGCCGGGAGGCCAACCTGCGCGCGGGTAAGCGCCTGAGTGACCGGGCTGCAAACTGCCGCGCGCTCGCCATTCTTGACGACCTGGCCGGTCAGCTGCTGCCTAAACTACTGGAAGTGGATAGGCGACGCGGCTAGATGCTGTTGGCTGAATTCCCAGCTGAGCGCCCAAAGATTCGGGTGACAACGTTGTCCAACCATTGCGCCGCCCATATAGTGCGTTTCGATGTCGGGTGATTCGGATGTTCTCGCCCGCGCGAAGCGAGGGGATCGGACCGCGTTTGGGATTCTTGTTCGAAAACATCAGCGACGCGTGTACGCGACAGCACTGCACATACTTGGGAATCATGGGGACGCCGACGACGTCGCTCAGGACGTGTTTCTGCGCGCTTACCGTGCGCTGAACAAGTTCGACGGCCGCTCGGACCTGTTCACCTGGCTCTACCGCATCACCGTCAATACCGCGCTCAACCACATTCGAACCAACAAACGCGTTCAATCCATCGCGAAAGCCGGCAGCCAACAAGTGGATGCCGAGGGCGGCCGTCCCGAGAAGTTAGGCACGAGTGAGCGCACCCCTCACGAGTGGGCGGAGATTGGCGAAGAGCTGCGTCGGGTGCTTGCCGAAGTGGGGGAGCTTTCGCCTACCCTGCGCATAACGCTCGTAATGGCCACTGTGGAGGGTCTGCCCTACAAGCAGATCGCTGAAATCCTTGAAATCCCTGAGGGAACTGTGGCCTGGCGGGTAAACGAAGCGCGCAAGCAACTGAAGCAGCGTCTGTCGTCCGAAGAATTGGTGGGTGAAAGTGAGTAGTTGTGTGTTATTGCTCGTCTTACGCGTACCCAACGAACTCCTGCCTGAGCGGGTCCCTATGAGTAGGCGGGGATGAAACGGTTAGATGATCAGATTCGTGCGGCCTTCGAGGCCCTGGAGGAATCCGTACCCGACGGTTACTTCGACGAGTTTGCGTCCCGTGTTGATACGCGACTGGAGGAGCAAGCGATGAATGGAACTGATATGAGCGATGTGAACGGCGACCGGGATCGCGAGATGCCACCCATGACTGCCGAGGACGCCGAGTCCAAGGATACCTGGGAAGACGACGAGCACTCTGGCCTGGCCGAGATTACCGAGCTCGCTTCCAAAACAAAGTCGCGTATCAGCCGTCGAGCCACTACCCAGAGCGAGGCCGAAAGCGCAATGCTGCTCTCGGCATCTCACTCGGGACTCAGCCAGGTAGTCCTGCCCGAGCCAGGGAAGGGCAAGCAGAAGTTCGACGACGCCGAAGAAGCTGTCGCTAAGTCGACGACCAAAGGAAAAAGCAAAGCGCTCGCTAGCGCGGTTGCTGCCGCCGGTGGCGAAGTCGAAGAGACCCGCGGCGGGATGCCCGTTTGGGTCTACGGAGCGGTTGGCATCGTGGCTGCCGCGGCTGTTGTCTTCTTCTTCATTCGCGGCGGCAAGTCCGACAGCTCCAAGGACAACAAGCCGGCGCTAGCTAAGACGGACAAGGATATGGCCAACGCTGGCGCGAACGCCAATGCGCCGACGCCCCCGGCGGCTGCCCCCGGTAACAAGTCGGGTGCGACCCCGCCCGTCGTTGCCGACGACTCGAAAAAAGACTCCGACGGTACGAACACGGCCGACCCGGATAAGACCGACCCGGCCGCCGATGGCAAGCCGTCGGATGATGCCACCGCTGACAAGGACAACAAGGACGACAGCCCGAAGGTCGCGACCAACGCGACGGCCAAACGGACCAAGACAGTGGCTCGCCGGAATGCCCCGCGTACCGCCAAGAACACTCGGGCACGCGCTCGCAAGAGCCCGGTCGCTACGCCGAAGAAGACGCCGAAGAAGACCACTCGTCGAGGCAAGAAGAAGGCCGAATCCGTCGAAGATCTACTTGGCCAGTTCGACCAGAACAAGGGCAAGAAGAAGGTGGTCAAGAAGGTCGCCGCAAAGCCCACCAAGAAGTCACTCAGCCGCAGCGACATCCGTCGCGGTATGGGCGGCGTATCCAGCCGCGTGCAGGGTTGCTACAACGCGCACAAGAAGTCCGGGCTGGTCATGATTTCCGTCAAGATCACTGGCGCTGGCAAGGTGTCCGCCTCACCGACCGGCAGCTTCGCTGGCACGCCTACTGGCAAGTGCGTTGCTTCCGCTGTGCGGCTCGCGCGCTTTCCAAAGTTCAGCGGTGCGCCGATGAGCTTTCCGTACCCGTTCCGTCTCAACCCATAATCAAAGGCTCTAGAAGAGCCGAACGGGCAGTTGGCGGCCCCCATGGTCGGCTGCCCGCCGAACGTTGGCGGATCGCAATCGCTCGCGTCGAGAGATAGCTCATGATCAAAGCGTCGACTGGAAACTTCTTCGAAGACTTCTCAATCGGACAGACGATTCGTCATCCGACACCGCGCACTGTGCATGGTGGTGACCTGTCCCTGTACATCGGTTTGACCGGTGATCGTCGCGCGTTGCACTCGTCGACCGCATTTGCCAAGTCGCTGGGGTTTCAGCGCGAGGTGGTTCACGACATGCTCGCGTTCCACGTCGTCTTTGGCAAAACCGTCGGCGAGATCTCGCTCAACGCCGTAGCTAATCTGGGCTACGCCGCGGTGAAGTTCATGCGTCCCGTGTATCCCGGCGACACCCTTCGCGCCGAGAGCGAAGTGATCGGTTTGCGGGAGACATCTAGCGGCACCTCGGGCGTGGTGTATGTCACCACCCGCGGTCTCAATCAGAAGGAGCAAGAAGTGCTCCGCTTCAACCGCTGGGTGCTCGTCAACAAGCGTGACAAGGATCAGAAGTCCGGCGTGAAGGAAGTACCTGAGATGCCGAGCGAGGTAGCACCGGCCGACTTACCAGTTCCCGATGATCTCAACCTGTCCCGGTTCAGCGAGGTGGCGTGGGCGACAGGCGGAGTCGCGATGTGGGAAGACTACGAGGTGGGAGAGCGCATCGATCACATCGACGGTATGACCATCGATCAGGTGGATCACGCGACTGCCACCCGGATGTATCAGAACACCGCTAAAGTGCACTTCAACGCCCACCAGATGGCGTCGTCGCGCTTCGGCAAGCGTTTGATCTACGGTGGCCACATCATCAGCATCGCCCATGCGCTCAGCTACAACGGCCTCGAGAACGTGCTCCACATGGCCGCATGGAACTCGGGGGCCCACGCGAATCCCACCTTCGCCGGCGACACCATTTACGCCTTTACGGAGGTTCTGGCCAAGGAGCCGCTGCCCGGCCGGGAGGATATCGGGGCTTTGCGCCTGCGTCTTGTCGCGGTCAAGAACGTGGATCCGAGCGTCGACCCGGTCGAGCTCAAGGTCGAGAATGACAAGGGCAAGCTCGTGTACGACCCACGTGTCGTTCTCGATTTGGACTACTGGGGGCTGATTCCCCGTAACTAGTGTCTCGCGCCCGCGTAGACCTATCAATCCACCAAGCGGCCGGGGTTTTTTCGATATTTGGTGACTTTTCGATCGCTGACGTCGTCAAACGCCATAACCACCGATGTAATATCTCCACGCGTTTCGGCGCAGGATCTTCAAACGTTCAGTAGGGGCGAGTCCCCAAGGGTTTTAGGAAGGAGCGCGTTCCGTATGCGGACCAGAATTCTCGTGATTGCCATCGTCGTTGGCCTAACCGGTGTTGGTTATGGCATTTTCGCCAACCAGGACGTACAGGCTCGACCAGCTAAGAACCTCAAGGTGTTTCCCAAAGGCATGGACACCAAGAAGCTGAAGCCGATCATGAAGTCGTGGTCAAAGGCCCTCGGCGTGGACTGCGACGGTTGTCACGACACCGACGATTTCTCCAAAGACACGAAGCACAAGAAGGTCGCCCGCAAGATGATGGGCATCTCCGCCGCGGCAACACGCGCCGTGCGTAAGGCCACAGGCAAGCGGAAAGCCAAAGTCACGTGCAAGACGTGCCACAACGGGCGCAAGAAACCCAAGCGCTAGTTACAAAACAACATTCCAAATAAAGGGCGGGCCAAACGGCTCGCCCTTTTTTTATTACGCGGCGCAGAGCGCCGCTTGGGCCGCAGGCGCTTTATTACGCGGCGCAGAGCGCCGCTTGGGCCGCAGGCGCTTTATTACGCGGCGCAGAGCGCCGCTTGGGCCGCAGGCGCTTTCGGCGCGAGCACGAGCACACGCACGAGCACGAGCACACGCACGCCCACGAGCACGAGCACGAGCACGCCCACGAGCACGAGCACCAGCACGAGCACGCCCACGAGCACGAGCACGAGCACGAGCACCAGCGCGAACAACGGCACGAGCGAAGCAAGTGCCACCAACTAGGGCGCTGAGGGCGTGGCTGCCGAGTGAGATTGGCGCGCACCCCTACAGCGAGGGAGGGAGTGGCCTAGCGGCCATGACCGACCGAGCGAAGCGGTACGCGACGGGCACGCGAAGCGTGCCCGTCAAGCTCACCGGCAGACGCGTCCTCAGCGCCCTAAGGTTCTTTTTTGCCTAGGTGGCAGGTGTAACAGGTGATCTTCTGCTTGCCGCCGAAGTGCTTTTTGTTCAGGTCCGCGGTCATGCGCATCATGCCGCGCGCCATCTTCTTGTGCTTGTTGGTGTCGGCGGCGTAGTCGTTCTTGTCGTGGCAGAAGCTGCACTTCTGACCCAGGCCGCGGACCATGACCTTCTTCATGTAGGTCTTGACCTGTTTGTAGGTCATGTTCTTCGGCAGGATCTTCAGGTTGGTCAGCTTCTTACCTTTGCCGTCACCTTTTCCGTCACCGCCGCCATCGCCTTTGCCATCGCCTTTGCCATCGCCGTTGCCCGTGTCACCACCCGGGGGCTTGGGCTTGTCACTGCCGGCATCGTCCTTCTTTACGGCGGTTGCCGCGGCGTCCACGGGGGCCTTCGCGACCTTCTTACCGGCGTCGGTTTCCGTCTTCGCCGGAGTGGGCTTCTTCTTGGACTTCTTGTCGTCGCTCTTGGTGCAATTGGCGAGGGCAAACAAGCCGGCGATCAGCGCGACGGCTACAACTGTGGGCAAACGGCCGTTTCTCAGCATGGGGTGATAGGATGCTTCGGAAGCGGGCAAATCTCAATCCGATCAGACCAGAATGAACGCCGTCAAACAGCTCATCGGGTGCTTTCCGCGCCGCAGCTTGGCTCGGTTGCTCGAGGAGACGGGCGCTACCCCGAAGACATCCGGGCCGTCTCGGACCACGGCCGAACTGCGCGAATATGCGATTGCGGAGTTCGACCTGGATTTGCCGCGTTTACTCAACTTAGCCGTGCGCGAAGAACTCGACACCATGGCCGAGTTTGCCAAGCTGGAATTACCCGCCGAGCGCAACAGTATCGGACGACTTCGCGCGCTGTTATGGCGCTGGGGGGCCGAACTCGAAGCGGGGAACTGCGCGCTCTTCGGCAGCGAATTGCAGCCCGTGCCGGTGGTGCTCCGCGGAAAGCTGGTTCAGATGCGGGCTGGCAGTGGTGCTGCTCCGCCGACGACCGAGCTGCCACGTCCGGTCCCGTTAGTCGTCGAGGCGCCAACCCCTGAGGCTGAGCCGGACACGTTGGAGGAGCTGCTGGATAACGCCCAGGCGATTCTCGGCGTGCGCCTGGGCGCCGCCACTCGCGACAAGGGCGCGTTCGGCACCCGCATCGCGGAGCTGCTCGGCGTCCGCGAACTCAATGTTGCGGAGCCGGATTGGCGCGGCGACGTCGAGATCAAAACTGTTCCTGTCGTGCACGACACCTCCGGCTGGTGGCGGGTTAAAGAAGACCCCGCGATCAGCATGGAAGACGTAGACCCGATGAGCAAGTTGCTCAAGGTGTTGTGGATCGCCCGCGTAGCGGACGCGGATGACTCACCGATTCTCAGCTGGTACTACCAGGAGTGCGACCGGGCTACACGTGAGTTGTGCGCGCGCGATCTACATACGCGGCCGAAGGGCGGCGCAGGCGCCACCACTCGTGGCTGGTATCTACACAAACGCTTCTTCGCCGATTCTGGCTTTCTTCGTTCGCTGAACGGTTGATATCTCATGCGTGTTCACACTCTTCGTCTCGTCGGCTCCTCGGGCACCAATAAGGTGATGGGAGGAGAGCTCGGCCGTCTGAGCAAGCGCCACCTGTCCAAGTTCCTGCCGAAGCCCGAGAAGGCCGGGACCGGCACCCTGGTGTTTCCCTTTGACGCCGACCTGGCCCAGCTGGCGCTGACTTATCACCGGACCAGCACGCGCGTGTTGTGGGATCTGTTCAACTCGAACGCGGCCCGCCTCGAACCGTTGTACGACGAACTGCTCGCAGACGTGAAGGCGGATGACCGTGCTCTGTTTCGTGATGGCGACGGCATCAGTGTGCGGGCTCGGAACGTGGCGGCGTTTGCCGCGGGTGAACGTCAGGTAGTCGGTGTGGTCAAGAACGCCATCATCGATGGCATGGCCACGCGCGGCGTGAATCTACGCGTCGACCCAGACCTGCCCAATGTCGAGCTAGTGGTGCGCATGCGTGACGATACGCTCACCGTGTCCATCGATCTCGCGGGCCGTTCCATGAGCAAGCGCGGGTACCGGCAGGATGCTGGCGAAGCACCTATGCGGGAACACATGGCAGCTGTGCTGCTCATGCTCGCGCGCTACAACCCCAAGGCCGATATCTTGCTCGATCCCATGTGCGGTTCGGGCACGATTCCGATCGAAGCAGCACTGATGGCCCGCGCCACTCCGTTGTGGCCTGACAACCATCCGGTCGCGGCCCAGAGCATGCTCGAATTCGAAGGGCGTGATTGGTCGGCTGAGCCGCTGTTCGCCGACGCGCAGCCTGCGATCATCGCGAACGAAATCGAAGTCGACGTCGTGAACAAGATGCGGATGAACGTGGAGCGTGCAGGGGTGGACGCCGACATTGCCATTGTGCAGGGGGACTTTCGCGAGCTGGATCTAGAGCGCGTGATGAGCCTTGCACGGCGAAGAAACCCGGATCTGACGACGGGCGTTATCCTGTGCAATCCGCCATTTGGCGAGCGGCTGCGCCCCGACGACCTCGAGAATCTCTACCACGATCTGCAGTACTTCGGCCGTGGCTTCCCGGGCTGGCGCGCTGCGTTCATCGTTGCAAACCCCGACTTCGAGACGGCCTACGGTGTGCGGCCGCGAATCAAGAAACCGCTTACCACCGGCCAACTTCGGGGGTACTTTTATCTATACGACTTATGACGAGCGAGCACTACATCGGTCGCTACTGGACCCCGGCCGCGGACGGAAAGATCCTGTGCGAGTTGTGCCCCCGCGAGTGCAGGGTCGGCGAAGGTCAGCGAGCGTTCTGTTTCGTGCGCCAGAATGTGGCCGGCGAGATGGTGTTGACTACCTACGGTCGCTCGTCGGGTTTCTGCGTCGACCCAATCGAGAAGAAACCACTCAACCATTTCTATCCGGGAACGTCAGTGCTCTCCTTCGGCACCGCTGGCTGCAACCTGGGCTGTCGCTTCTGTCAGAACTGGGACATCTCGAAAGCGAAGGAATTCGATCGGCTCGCTGATGTCGCCACGCCCGAAGCGATCGCCGAGGCCGCCGAACGCTCCCAGTGCACGAGCGTCGCGTTCACCTACAACGACCCGGTGATCTTCGCCGAGTACGCCATCGATACGGCCCGCGAGTGCCGCAGCCGCGGGATCAAAACCGTCGCCGTGACTGCCGGGTACATTCACGACAAGGCGCGCTCAGAGTTCTTCGCAGCCATCGATGCGGCCAACGTAGACCTCAAAGCATTTACGCAAGAGTTCTATCACAAGCTCACGTACGCCCACATAGAGCCCGTAAAACGCACACTGCGCTATCTACGCAACGAGACGGATGTCTGGTTCGAGGTAACCACGCTATTGATCCCAGGCAAGAACGACTCGGTAGAGGAGATCGATCGCCTGTGCGATTGGTTCGTCGGCGAGCTGGGCGAAGAAGTGCCGCTGCATTTCACCGCGTTTCACCCGGACTTCAAGATGCCGGATATACCGCGAACTCCGGCTGCAACGCTGCAGCGGGCGCGCAAGCAGGCGATCGCCCACGGGATCAAACACGTCTATACGGGCAACGTGCACGACGCTGATTCCCAGAGCACGTATTGTGCGAATTGCGGCTGTCTACTGATCGAGCGCGACTGGTACACGTTGGGGGATTATCGGATCCGCGATGGGGCATGTTCTCAATGCGGCCACGGGGTAGCGGGAAGATTCGCGGACGACAAAGGCGACTGGGGAGCTCGGCGCTTGCGCGTCGTCATCTGATCGGGGCCATCTGCGTTCAGCGTGAGTTCACCCGTTCGACGCGACTTCGGGGCGCACCTTGGCGTAAACTAGCCTTGGGGATGCCGGACCGTCACGATCGCAACACGGATTCCTTCGCTAGAATCCCGGAGGAGACCACAAGCGTAGAAGCACCGCCGGCTGCTGCGCCGCCGGCTGTCTCCGCGCCGCCACGCCCGCCACCTAGCCTGGTCCACTTGAACGGCGACGAGATGGGCAGGTCCTACGCTCTGGCGGGCGATGTGTCCATCGGTCGTCTCGCGGATTGCGAGATTCAGCTGTCGGGCGTTGGCATCTCGAGGCGCCACGCGCAGATCAAACCAATCGGTGACAACCGTTATGTGATCAAAGATCTGCAGAGTCGGAACGGCACCATGGTCAACGGTGTTCCCATTGAGGAGCACGAGCTGGACTTCGGCGACCGCATCTCCGTCGGCGGTGAAGCGATCCTGCTGTACACGTATTACGACAAGCTCAACGAGGAACTGATCAAGCAGCAACGCTTGGAGGCCATCGGTCGCCTTGCTGGCGGAGTCGCCCATGACTTCAACAACCTGCTTGCATCCATCCTGGCCAACTCCGAGTTGCTGCTCGCTCGCGGACTCGACAAGCCGCTGGGAGAGTCCGGGGCGGAGTTTCTGCACGACATCGAGACTGCCGTGCAGCGCGCGGCGGATTTGAACCGTCAACTGATCAACGTTGCGCGTCAGGGCCGGATGCGTGAGAAACCGCTCAACCTGGCCGAACTCGTCGCTGAAGTCGTTCGCCTGTGCAAACGGACCTTTGGTCCTCAGCACGAGATCGGCGTAGACATCGACGCGGCAATCGGGGTGATCGGCGATTCGTCCCAGCTGCATCAGGTACTGATGAACCTGTTCGTCAATGCGCGCGATGCTATGCCCGACGGCGGCAAGTTGAGCGTGGCCGCCGAGCTCGTCGACGGTACTGGCTCTGTATCACTCGATCCCCAGGGGCGCTACGCGCGAATCCGGGTGAGCGATACGGGCGTCGGGATGAGCGCCGAGCACTGCTCTAGGGTGTTCGAACCGTTCTTCACCACAAAGGAGTTAGGGCGGGGCACCGGGCTCGGCTTGGCCACGGCCTACGGCATCGTGCGCGCTCACGGTGGCGACCTGCAGGTGACGAGCGAAGCTGGTACGGGCACAACGTTCTCCGTGTTCCTGCCGTTCATGGAGCGCGAGCGCAAATCGACCCGGTTGCCCACGTTTAGCAAACCGAGCATCAAGCGCGGCCAGAAGGTCGGCATTCTCCTGGTCGACGATGACGAACTGTGTCGCAAGAGCACGACCCATCTGCTTCGGGAGACCGGATACACAGTGTTCACCGCGGAGAACGGCGCCGAGGCGGTCGCCCTGTACGCAGAGAACCGGGACAAGATCTCCGTCGTTCTGCTCGACCTGCTCATGCCCGAGATGGACGGCGAACACGCGTGCAAGCAATTGCTGGTGACTAACCCCGGACTAAAAGTCGTCGTCATGACGGGCTGCGGAGACGGAGACAAACTCCGCGCCGTAGTCGATGCTGGAGCTCACAGCGTTTTGCGCAAGCCGTTCAATCGAAAACGCTTGGAACTGGTGATCTGGGATTCGATCTAGCGCCGCGGCCTATTCGGCGCGGCCCAGATGACTGTTGACTGCCTGGCGTAGCTCGTCTTTGGTGAACGGCTTCTCCAGCACGTAGTTGTCGAATTTCTCGAGCTGGTCGCGGGCCTCGTCACGGAACGTCCCGCCGGTGATGAAGATGACGTGCTTCTGCAGCTCCGGGTTGTCCTTGCCCAGGCGCAGCACGAATTCGGGGCCACTGATCTCCGGCATCATCACGTCGCACAGGATCAGATCGTACTCACCATTCTCAGCGACCTTGTCGAGAGCTTCGCGGCCGTTGTTGACCGACTCGCAATCGTACGGTCGCAGCATGCGGCCGATCAATCGACACATCATCGCTTCGTCGTCGATGACGAGGATGCGAATCTGGTCGGCGGGTTTGTCCGCGGTCTGTGAGGCGTTGTCGATGTGTGAATGATAGCGGAGTTCGGGGGGGTGGGTCTAATGCGGGGCGCCGTTAAGACCCGCTCGGCGCCAGGCGCCAAAACGTAGCCAGGCCCACGCGCGCCGCAGCCTGGAGGGCGGTTTCAGCGTAGCGATGCGCATACAGGTTGTCTCGTCCACATCCGCCGCGAGGGCGGCAGGTGCTGACCGCGGTGCCGGTGTCGGTTCGCGGTCTCCCGTGCGATAGCGCGTAGCACTTGGTTGTGGCATGGGCGCGACCAGGGCGTGCAGGGTCGAACCAGCGCTCGGCATCTGGGCGGGGTTTCGTAGCATTTGGCGCCTGAGCGCGCGCGGCAGTTCCGGCATGGCCAGGGTTGCGATGCGCTTTTCGCCCGAGCCGTGGGCCAGATGGCGGACCACCCCGAACGGGGCGGTCGTGTTCTGGTTGCGTTTCACCGCGACCGCCGCCGCGTCGAGCGCGACGAGCATCTGCTCTGCGTTGGCGAAACGTTGGTTCGGTTTCTTGGCCAGGCTCTTGTGCACCAGGGCAACGAGTTCGTGAGGCAGGCCCGGGCACAGCTTCGCAATCGGTGCCGGTTCAGTTGTGATGTGCATCTTAGCGATCTCGATGACCGAGTTGGCGACGAACGGTCGCGTGCCTGCCAACATTTCGTAGAGCAATACGCCGACCGAGTAGAGATCAGCTCGAGCGTCGTAGTCGGCGCTCAGCAGACGTTCGGGCGCCAGGTATGAGGGCGAGCCGACACACGAGCCCGTCGCGGTCAGTGGCGCGTCGTCGTAGAGTCTCGATAGGCCAAAGTCGATCAGCATGAGCTTCCTGCCTCGGTCGCCGTCGCCGAACATGATGTTCTCCGGTTTGACGTCGCGGTGCAGCATGTCGTGGCGATGTGCGTGCGCCAGTGCGCGCAGCAATTCCGCGGCGACCCATATGGCCTTGCTGGGCGAGAAGCGTCCGTCGTGCTTCAGCTCCTCTCGCAGGGTCGGCCCGCTCACTAGATCCATGGCGAGGTAGCGGCTTCCGTCAGCGCACGAGCCGTAGTCGAGAACTCGAACGCAATTGGCATGGTTGAGTCGGGCGGCGTTGCGCGCTTCGCGTTCGAATCGCCGACAGTTCTCGTCCTTGTCCTTCCAGTTGTCGAGTTGGGGCGCCATTATCTTCAGCGCCACTTCACAGTTCAGGCTGCGGTGTTTCGCTCGATAGACCCGAGCCATGCCACCGACCCCGAGCAGCTCGATGATCTGGTAGCGCAGCGCCACGATGGTTCCGGGAAGCGGGTTCCAGGCCAAACGCGAGGGCGCGTCTTTGTTTGAATTGTCTGGACGTGAAATGGCGGCCTCCGTTTTCTTACCTTCTTCCCCGCCGCTATGTGATGCAAACAGCGTACCGATCGCGATTCCGGACGCTTACTTCGCGACTGAATCCGCGCGTTCACGATCTCGGTGTGACGGCTTGGCTTCGGTGCGGGAAAACCCTCACCCGCGCTCCTAGCCCCGGCGCGAGAAGCCGTTAGCCCCGGCGCCAAAAATGGGCGGTGAACAGAACGAGAACCGTGTAGATCTCGAGCCGCCCCAGCAGCATCTGGAAAGACAGAACGTACTTGCCTAGCGCGGGCACCGCCGCGAAATTTTCGGCAGCGCCGACCTCGTTGAGGCCAGGGCCGATCGAATTCATCGCGCTCACCGAAGCGCTGATGGCGCTGACGAGATCCATGCCGAGTCCGGTAAGCGCCAGGCCGCCCACCATAATCGCGACGATGTACAGAAGGTAGTAGCCGAGCACGCCCTCCGTGGCGCTTCTGGCGATCTCGCGCTCCCCGATGTGCAGTGTCTCTACCAGCCGCGGTCGCACGAGTTTGCGCATCTGTATCACCGCGTGCTTGAGCACTACATACAACCGGATGACCTTCGAACCGCCGGCGGTCGAACCCGCGCAACCGCCGACCAGCATCAGGCCGATGAACAGAAGCCGGGCGAAGTGCGTCCAGTTGTCGAAGTCGTGGGAGTCCGCGCCCAATGTGAACCCGGTCGTCGTGATGATGGACACCACGTGGAAGGACGACTCACGCAGAGCGCGCAACGGGCTGTCGAATACACCCGCCCCGTACAAATTGACGGTGAGTAGAAAGATCGAAGCGACCGTGATCAGTGTGTACAGTTTGGCCTCGGGCGACTGGAGCAGGCGCCGGGGCTGGCCGCCCAGAATGGCGCGGTATTGCAACGTGAAACTGAGCCCGGAGATGAACATGAACACGAGCACGACCATCTCGACGTACAGGCTGTTGAAGCCACCGATGGACGCGTTCTTGGTCGAGAACCCACCAGTGGCGATGGTCGCCATGGAGTGATTGATCGCGTCGAACAAGGACATGTTGCCAAGCAGCAGCATGATGGTTTGCACCGCGGTGATGGCGAAGTACAAGACCCACAGCCTGCGCGCGGTGGCTGCAATACGTGGCGCGAGCTTATCCGCTTCGATGCCGCTCGACTCGGCGGTGAACAGCTGCATGCCCCCCACGGCTAGCTCGGGCAGGATAGCAACGGACAGGACGATGATGCCCATGCCGCCGATCCAATGAGAGAACGAGCGCATGAACAGGACCGACTTGGGCAGACTCTCGATATCCGAGATGACCGTGGCGCCGGTCGTGGTGAAGCCACTCATAGACTCGAAGAAGGCGCCGTGAAAATCGGGGAACGCGCCAGTCAGCTGAAACGCCACCGCGCAGAACACGACGAGCACCATCCAGCCGAGAATGACCGCGATGAACCCTTCACGTCGGCGCAGGTTGTCTTGTGGAGCCACTCGCGCCGCTGGCAGGCGCGCAAACACCACGGCGCCGATGGCTGCGACCAGTGCCGGTACGCCGAACGCCCACCACACCGACTCCCAATAGATGATCGCGACGATCGCCGGCACGATCAGCGAGACCACAGTGAACCAGAGCAGGCGGCTCAGGATTCTCTGTATGACCCCGGCGCGCATGGGTCGCTATGCGAACAGGTTCTCGACGTCGTGTAGGCACGCGGTTGGCGAGACCACGAGCACGTGATCGTGCGGTTGTAACCGGGTGCCGCCGCTGCCGATCATGACGGTGCCGTTGCGGATCACCGCACCGATGAGTGCGCCGTCAGGGAACGACAGCTCCATGAGCGGTTTCTCGATGAGCTCACGGTTCTTTGGATTCTCGGGGACGAGCATTTGGATGATCTCACCCTCGTGGTCACCAAGCATGTGCGCCGACGTAACTCGTCCACGGCGAACGAAGCGCAGAATCTGGTCGGCGATGGCCTGCCTTGGCGTCAGCGTGGCGTCGATGCCGAGCTTGTGCGCGATGGGATGGTAGGCGGGCTTGTCCGAGCGCACGATCACCTTCTTCGCGCCCAGGTGCTTACAGAACAAGCCAACGAGCAAGGCCTTCTCGTCATCTTCGAGCAACACGACCACCGCGTCGGCGCGCTCTTCCAATTGTTCGCGTAGCAGCTCCGGGTCGGTGGCGTCGCCTTCGAGCACGATCGACTTGCTGAGTTGCCTGGATACGTAGGTCGCACGTTCCGGATCGACCTCGATGATTGTCGGATACATCTTTTGCTGCTCGAGTTGCTTGGCAAGGCGCAGGCCGATGGTGCCGCAGCCAATGATCAGCGTGTGCTTTACGTGATGCCACGGCTTACCGCTGAGGATCCAAAAGTCGGTGACGTTCTCTGGTGTGGTCAGAATGTACGCGCGCTCGTCGGCGGTCATCCGAGAGTTGCCGTCGGGGATACGCAGTCCGTGTGGGCCGTGAATCGCGGCCACCAACGATTGCTCGGGAAACACTTCTCGCGCTTCGGCCAGGGTTTCGTGGACCAGTGGTGAGTCTGCGCTCAGAGGCAGCTCGAGCAGGACGAGGCGCCCGTCGGCGAGAGTCTGCACGTCGCCTGAGCCCTGGTAGCCCAGCAGCCTCACGACCTCGTCGGCGACTGCCTTCTCAGGGCTGGCCAACAAACTGAGCCCCAGCTCCTTGGCGCTCAGTGAACCCTGGGTGAGGTACGCCGCTTCGCGGACACGTGCAACCGTCGCCGGCGATTTACCGAACTTTGAAGCCACCATGCACGCGATGAGGTTGACCTCGTCTGTGCGCGTGACAGCCAGGACGAGGTCGGCCTTGTCGATTCCGGCCTGTCGCAGGGTGTCTCCGCTCACCCCGGAGCCGACCACGACCAGCGCGTCGAAGTTGGATTCGATCTCACGGGCCAGCTTCTCGTCGCTCTCGATGACCGCGACGTCGTGTTGTTCCTCGACCAAGATCTTGGTGAGGTAGCTGCCGACTTCTCCGGCCCCGACGATGATGATGTACATCGTACCGGGGACTATATACCCAACATCCGCCCACCGTCGCAGGCCAGGGCCTGACCAGTTATGTAGCGCGCGGGGTCTGAAGCGAGAAATGCGCACATCGCCGCAAACTCATCGGGCTCGCCAAGACGGCCGGCGGGAATGGCGCGGGCGATCTGTTCTTTGTTGATGCCAAGCTCGGCGAGTCGCTCGGTGTTGATCGTGCCGGGCATGACCACGTTGACTGTTACGCCGTCGCTCGCGACTTCTCGTGAAAGACTGTTCGCAAGCGCCATGAGCCCCGGCCGGATCGCATTCGAAATTGTCAGGTCCGCGATTGGTTCCTTACACGTGCTCGAGGTGATGAGCAGAATGCGGCCCCACTTATTTTCGCGCATGGCGGGTAGGGCCGCGCGAATCGAGTCGACCGCGGCGAGCCATAAGGACTGAAACGCTGACTGCCACATCTCGTTGGTGACATCCATGAACCCGCCGCGCGGTGGCCCGCCAGCATTCGTCACGAGAATATCCACGCCGCCCAACTGTTCGGTGGCGGTTTTGACCAGCTCGGCGCCGGCGCCGGGCACGCTGAGATCGACGCCAATCGCGTGGGCGCCTAGCTCGGCGGCCGTGTCCTCGAGCCGTTTGCCCGGGCGGGCTGCCACGGCCACTTTGGCTCCCTCAGCTATGAGCGCTGTCGCCACTGCCTTGCCCAGTCCAGCGGAGGATGCCAGCACCAGAGCGCGTTTATCGGCGAGTCTAAAGTTCATTAAGTCTAGGTACCACGGGCATGTAGGTGTCTCTCTCCCCCTGTCCGTGAACCCCAGCGTGGGGAGGCAATGCTCCAGGTCCCCAGGCCGTGCCCAACTCCTAATTATTCGGAATCAGGGAGGATGTGCCCGCCAGGACTTCGGATCCGCTCTTGCAGTACTTGTCCCCACGCCGAACCCCTAACACCAGGTTCCACCGGGAGGGAACCAACATGTTACAGCAAAAATCGAAACACCTACTCAGTCTCACCCTGGCCGCAGGGCTCGTCTTTGCCTTCTCTCACAAAGAGGCTGCTGCCGAGAAGCGGGTCGTGGTGCTCAAGATCAAGGGCGATAAACGTTCCAAGATCGCCAAGAGCCTCACGCGGATCATCGACAACGATCACAAGATCATTGCTGGCAGCACCTACGAGTTGCAGGCGTCGAAGTTGAACGCCAAACGACTCAGCCCGCGCAACGTGCGTAAGGTCGCTTCGCGGATCGAAGCTGACGGTGTGTTGACGGGCAAGATTCGTCGCAAGGGCGGTCGCTACGTGCTTCGCCTGCGCCTGATCGAAGGCTCGACTGGCAAAGTCATCAAGAAGATCGCGGTCAAACTGCGCAGTCGCAGACTGTCTCGCAAGATGCGTCGCGCCATCGCCGAGCGCCTGGTCGCGGCCATGGATGATCTCAAGTTCGTCGAGAACACCAAGGACGCCATCAAGGAAGAGGATGGCGATTCGGATTCGGGTTCGAAAGACGACGATGACGATGACGATGACAAGAAGGACGACGACGACAGCGATAGCAGCGACGACGGTGAGAAACGCTCTTCGTCTTCCTCGGCTGGCGGCGTCACGAAGTCCGTCAACCCTGGCAGCGACACGCCCAGCGACGCCCTGTGGGTGTCCGCGGGACTGAGCGTCGTCAGCCGCAAGCTCACGTTTACGTCTGACCCCGGCCTGGCCGAGGCACCGCAGGGCTACAAAGGTCCGATGGCTCCTGGTGTGTACGTCGCCGGCGAAGTGTTTCCCCTCGCCATGGACGGCAAGCGCTCGGACGCTCTGTCGAACGTGGGCTTCGGCTTCGCTTTGGACAAAGTGGTTAGCATCAACACCATCCTCCAGGATCCGGCGGGCGGCATGAACATCACCCTGCCGACCCTTCAGACTCAGTGGGGCGCCAGCGTCAAGTACCGGCACAAGCTGAGCGATACCGCGACAGTTCTCGCCAGCGTCGGCTATAACCGGTCGCGTTTCACCGTCGATCGTTCGGGACTCGACATGGACCAGGTATTGGACCTGCCGAACACCAACTACACCTACTGGGATCCGGGCCTGACCCTGCGCTACAAGACGTCGGCAAAGATGATGGTCGAAGTCGATGGTCGCGCTCTCCTGGTTACTGGAGCCGGCGAAGTGCAGACCCCAGAGCAGTACGGCAGCGCCAAGGTCACCGGCTTCGAGGCGGGCGTCAAAATTAGCTACGTGGTCAAGCCCAGGGTCGTGCTCAACATCGGTGCCCGTTACATGGCTATCGGTTACGACTTCAACGGCGACGGCGACCAGACTCGCATCCGCGACAACGACCCGGACACCATCGACGTCGGCGGCGCTCTCGACACGTACATGCGCGGCAGCGTTTCCCTGGGTTACCTGTTCTAAGCAGTCTCCCCGGCTGCGGCTTCACTCCCCCCCAAAACAAATCTCATCTTTTTTGTCATCGCCTGTCGATCTGGCTACTCCTGCGTCGTCCTCTGGGCAAACATCCAACCACCAGCTTCGAGGAGACGACGATGCAATACATTATGCTGATTTACGGCGACAACAACGCCAAGATGAGTGAGCAAGAGCAGGGCGATCTAATGAAGGATTACTTCGCTTTCACCAACGAGGTGAAGACCAAGGAGCTGTTCGTGGCCGGCGAGCCCCTCGAGGCAGTGACCACGGCGACGACAGTGCGCGTCCGGGACGGAAAGGCGCTGACGACTGACGGACCGTTCGCCGAGACCAAGGAGACTCTCGGCGGCTTCTATATTCTCGACTGCGAGAATTTGGACCAGGCTATCGAGTACGCGGCGAAGATTCCGACCGCGAAGCACGGATCGATCGAAGTGCGACCGATCATGAAGATTGGGTGACGACGACTTCTGCGGCGGTCGAGAAGGTCGTTCGGCTCGAGTCCGGCAGGGTACTCGCTACCCTGATCCGGCTCGCCGGCGACTTCCAGCTCGCTGAGGACGCGCTCCAGGATGCGCTGACCAGGGCGCTGGAGCGCTGGCCCGTCGACGGTGTGCCGGACAATCCGGCGGCGTGGTTGATCACGACTGCTCGTCGCAAGTCCATCGATCGTTTGCGTCGTGATGCTACGGCTGCCGACAAACGAGCGGCGATCGCGGCCGCGGCTCTACTCGAACGCGAGGACAACAGAATCGCGGAGGAAGGACAGCAGGTCGTGCCCGATGATCAGCTTCGATTGATTTTCACTTGCTGTCATCCGGCCCTGTCTCGCGAAGCCCAGGTCGCGCTGACGTTGCGCACCTTGTGCGGCTTGACCACGTCCGAGATTGCTCGCGCGTTTCTGATTCCTGAAACCACCATGGCCCAGCGCCTGGTCCGAGCCAAAAAGAAGATCCGCGCCGCCAAGATCCCGTACGTCATCCCCTCGCGCGACGCGATTCCTGAGCGGCTATCCACGGTGTTGGCGGTGGTGTACTTGATCTTCAACGAAGGCTACTCCGCGACGTCGGGCAACGACGTGGTGCGTGGGGACCTGTGCAGCGATGCAGTTCGCCTGTCCAGGTTGGTCTGTCGGCTGTTGCCGAGTCGCCCTGAGGCGGTTGGCTTACTCGCTCTGTGTTTGCTCCACGATTCGCGACGAGACGCGCGCGCCGACGCGAACGGCGACTTCGTCTTGCTCGAAGACCAGGACCGTTCGCTTTGGGATAGTGAGAAAATTGCCGAGGGCTTGCATCTGGTCGAAGCCGCTCTGACTGTCGGCCAGGTCGGCCCGTACCAAATCCAAGCTGCCATCGCGGCGGTTCATGCCAACGCGCGGACAGCGGCGGAAACAGATTGGAAACAAATCGTCGCGCTCTACGATGCGCTCACGGCGTTCGCGCCAACAGCGGTCATTGCGCTGAATCGCGCCGTCGCGGTTGCGATGGCATTCGGCTACGAACGTGGGCTAGAGCTGCTAGATGCGCCGGAGCTTGCGGAAAGCTTGCGCGACTACGGCCTGTATCATTCAGCACGTGCCGATCTACTGCGCCGGCTCGAGCGCTACCACGACGCGGCAATCGCGTATCGCAGAGCACTAGCGCTGGTCGAGAATGTGGCTTCCCGCCGCTACCTCGAAGGGCGACTCCAAGTGATAGAAAAATAGTCGTTCACATCTGGCCGTGTTTGTTCTACGTTGCGCTCGCTGGGGCTCGTTGCTTTTGGGAGGGCGCGATGCGGCTGACAATTTTGGGACTTATTTCTTCGTTGACGTTTGCTTGTGGACCTACGTCCTCGGGAGACGTCGACAGCGGTGGCAACAACAATGGCACCGTCGACAGTGGACCGAGCAATATGTGGCCGGACGCGCGGGTGAACTTCACTGACGCGGGGCCCGCTGAGGCCTGCGGCAAGATGGACATCGTGTTCGTTATCGACAACTCGGGCTCGATGGGGCAGGAGCAAGACAACCTTGCCACCAACTTCCCGTTGTTCATCAACGTGCTCGACAACTTCGACAACGAGCTGGACTACCGGGTCGGCGTCACCACGACGGGCAAGGACTACAACTACACGATGACCCTACCCGGGATTGGCAGTATCCCTGCCTCCACGTCGGGCGGGGACAATGGCGAGTTGCTTCAGCGCTGCGACATGACCCGGCGCTGGGTCGAACCCGGTGATCCCAATGTTGCAGACACGTTCGCCTGTGCAGCGCAGGTGGGAACGAGCGGTCCGGCCGACGAGATGCCGTTGGCGTCGCTCAAGCTCGCTCTAGACGATCGCATCGCAGATGGAACCAACGCCGGGTTCCTTCGCGACGACGCGTTGCTTGCGATCGTGATTCTCACTGACGAAGACGATTGCTCTTACGAGCAAAGCGTTTCCCTCGGCTTCACCGAGAGTTTGTGCTCGAGCCAGATGGAGCCGGTTAGCTCCTACTCTGATTTCCTCACCAATCTAACGGGGGATGCTGGACGTTGGGCGGTAGCAACCATCGCCGGCCCCACCGACTGCAGCTCGGAGTTCGGCAACGCAGCCGAGGCGACGCGGCTCAAGGACTTCACCAACATCGCTGGAGCCAACGGCGTGTTTAGCTCGATCTGTGATGGCGACCTGGCCGCTGCTCTGCAAACTGCCCTCGAGACTTTCGACACGGCATGCAACGACTTCCCGCCGATCGATTAGTCGTTTACTAGCGCGCCGGCGCGGGTACGCCCGTACTTAGCCATCCTCCGCGCAGTCTTTAGTCCGCGCAGTCTTTCTTCGGTCTGAACCAAACGCGCAGCTTGCGTAGTTTGCGGCGGTGCTGCCAGTAGCTCTTGCCGATCTTGCTTCGCTCGGGCGATGGCTTCATCGTGCGTAGCTGTCTAAGTAGGGAGCACGCGCTTGATACGGTGCTTTCTCCTTCGGCGAGCTGCGCCGCGCGTTTCTTAAGTTTTGGTTCGAGTCGCGTCCATTGGCGCTCGAATCCGCGCAGACGGCGCTTGTAGCCAGCGACGCCTTTCATCACCGGTTTGCCACCGATGGTTTCGATGTCGACGACGAGCTCTTTCGCCGTGGACAGCATATTGGTGATGGCCGGTGCGTCGCCGGCGATGTTCTTGGCGCTGTCTCTTACCTGCAGCAGCTTGCGCGCAGCGGCCAGCGCTTTGCTCAGGGATTTTGTTCGGCCGTTCATGCCGGCGCGCGCCAGAGCCGGGGCGGCCGCTTTGATCGCCTTTTCCACCACGTCGAGGCGGGCGGTAAATTCAGCGCGGGCCTTAGCGCTCACCGCTTTGCGTGCGGCCAGTCGTTTGCGCGTCCCGGCCAGCCCGGAAAAAATCGACGACGCTTGCTCGATGGTCTTCATCGATTTGAGCTTCTCTTCGGCCTCGACGACGCGGCCCTCGACGCGAGCCGCCGTGCCGCGGCCACCCTCGAGGCGTGCAAGGGTCTGCTTGTCGGCCTTGGACAGTCGGCACCGGCTAAGGCACGCGAGCAGCGCTTGATAGTGCTTGGCTCCGCTCAGGCGCTGGGCATGGACAACGGTCAGGGCCGCGACGTGTTTGGGGTCGATCAAGTGGGTTGCACAGCGTTGCGCCTCGGCCCAGGCTCGCGGTTGACTGATCGCCACGGTGACCCGGTTGAGCAGGCCCCAACTCGTGCGTGCCAGTGCTTCCGCCTCCGGCCCATTGCGGTCAGATGGTGGACAGGACCTTCGCAAGCCACTGGCGCACGCACCTGCCCGGCGGTTGCTGTTGTGCAGAAGATTGACGCAGCCGACGCCGGCGAGTCGCTCGAGGATCTCCGTATCGCCGCGCTGGGGCGCCATGGTTAGCAGCTCGAGTCGTTCCTTCGCAGCCTTGCGTCGTTGCGTGGCTGGATCCGGCGTGGGTTTGGGCGTGACGACCGGCTCAACCACGGGGGGTGGCCGGCGCGGGCTGGGTGGGGCCGGGGGCGGCGTTGACTTGACGGTGCACGCCAGCAACAGCGAGCCCAGAATCGGTGCGAGTTTGGCCAGGGCGGGCATCGGTGACAGCTTAGCTTAGCCCTGAGCGATGTTCGCGAAAACGCCGTTAAGCTACGTAAAGTATTTGGGTAATTTCAATTCTCCACAATTCCGATAAAGAATAGATTGACTTCATAAACCCACACTGTACCTATTGGGGGAGAAGGAGTCCCAAGATGAGTGCGCCCACATGGAAAGACCGCCTCGGCGATGCCCTGCCGAAAGACGAAGGCGAGTCCATCGATACGTTCGAGACCCAAATCGCGCTGAAGCGCGCCGGCAAGATCGACGACAAGTTGTTCGCGGAAACCAGGCTTCGTCGAGGCGTTTATGGCCAGCGCTACGACAACGGCAAGCGTCACGACGGGGTGCGCACCCGCGACTTGAACTTCCCCTGTGGCGAGCTGACCAAAGGCCCCGAGACCGTCTGGGACGCCCCGGGCATGTTGCGCATCAAGATCCCCATGGGCCGTGTGAGCGCCGAGCAACTCGACGTGCTCGCCGAGGTTGCCGAAGAGTACTCCGACAACATCCTGCACATCACGACCCGACAGGATATCCAGCTCCACTTCATTCACATCGAAGACACGCCGGCGATCATGCGTCGACTGGCGGCGGTTGACATCACCACACGAGAAGCGTGTGGCAACGTCGTGCGCAATGTGACTGCCTGTCCGCTCGCGGGCGTCTGCAACGACGAGAGCTTCGATGTCACGGCGTACGCCCAGGCAACCCATGAGTTCTTGCTCGGTCACAAGGACGCACAGGACTTCGGTCGTAAGTTCAAAGTGTCTTTCTCAGGCTGCCGTGATCACGCGTGCGGGCTCGCCCACATTCACGACATCGGCGTCGTCGCCGTGAGCAAAGACGTCGACGGTGTGCGCACCCGCGGCTTTGAGCTCTACGTCGGCGGTGGTCTGGGCGCCGTGCCGCACCAGGCTAAGCTGTTCGACGAGTTCGTTCCGCCGGGAGAGTTGCTGCCGCTCACTCAGGCCATCTGCCGCGTGTTTGCGCGTCTGGGCGAAAAGAAGAATCGGGCGCGCGCACGGCTCAAGTTCGTTGTGGCGAAAGTGGGACTCGAAGAGTTTCAGCGCCTGGTCCTGGAAGAGCGCAAGACCGTTCCCGAGGACGGACGCTGGGCGGCGTTATCGGATCGCAGCTCGTGGGAGGAGACTCCAACCCAGCCGGGTAAAGCGCTCGCGCCGGGCATCTTTGCCAAGGGCTTCACCCAGTGGCGCCAATACAACGTGCGCAAACAGGCTCAGCCTGGCTATGTCGTCGCCACGGTGGCGTTGCCACTGGGGGACTTCACCGCGCGTCAGACCCGCGCGCTGGCCAAGCTGTCCCGTCGCTACGGCGGCAACACGGTGCGCTTCACCGTCGAGCAGAACCTGGTGTTTCGCTGGCTTCCAGAAGCCGACCTGCCGGGCTTCTACGACGAACTCGTCTCGTTGAAACTCGACGGTTCCGGCGCCGGCACAATCACCGACATCACCGCGTGCCCTGGTACCGACACGTGCAAGCTGGGAATCTCCGCCTCGCGAGGACTTACCGCGGAACTATCTCAGCACCTGGGCAAGAAGCTCGATGATCTGGATAGTCAGGTTCGCGAGTTGCGGATCAAGACCAGCGGCTGCTTCAACTCGTGCGGACAGCACCACGTCGCAGACATCGGCTACCTAGGTGTCAGCAGGAATGTCAAAGGTCGTCGCGTCGCTCACTTTCAGCTCGTCGTTGGCGGACAGTGGGCCAACAACGGCGGCGAATACGGCATGGCCATCGGCGCCTTCCCTGCCAAGACAGTGCCGAAGGTCAACGACACCCTCACCGATTGGTACGTGGCATCGCGCGACGAGGGCGAAGGTTTTCACGACTTCATTCGCCGCGTCGGCAAGACGAAGGTGCGCGAGGTACTCAATGACCTCAAGGCTGTGCCTGACTACGATGTGGACAAGTCGATGTACACGGACTGGGGGGATGCTCGCGAGTACACCATCGGCGACATGGGCGTCGGCGAGTGTGCCGGTGAAATCGTTACTCTGACCGAGTTCGGTCTCGCCGACAGTGAGAGGAGCTTGTTCAAGGCGCAGTCTGTGCTCGACTCGGGCGACGGCCCCAGCGCCGCGGGGTTGGCTTATTCGGCCATGCTCGAGGCGGCCAAGGCGCTGATCAAGATCCAGAACATCGACATCACCGACGAGCCCGATCACATCGTGTCCGAGTTCCGCAGCCGGTTCCACGACACCAAGGTGTTTCACGACCCGTACGCCGGCGCGAAGTTCGCCAACTACTTGCTCAAGATGCACCAGTCACCGCCCAACGGTGTGTCCGCCGAAGAGGCTCATCGAAAGATAGAGGAAGCGCAGCTGTTCATCGAAGCGGCGCACTCTTGTTACGACCGGATGCAGGACGCGGGGATCTAGACGATGCAAGTGCAACAACTAGAGGTGAAGCTGTTCGTCGCCGGGGAACCCGACTTCGATCAGGAAGCGTTGATACCAATCTTCCACCGGTGGATTCAGGAGAACCGACTCGGCGACTTCTTGCTCATCGATGTCGCGGACTACCGGCATGTACCGGACGGCCCAGGCGTGATGATTGTCGGCCACGGTGTGCAATGGAAGATGGACGGCGATGGTGGCGAGCTTGGCCTGGCGTTTGCCCGCAAGCGTGACGAGATCGGCGACCTGGCCGATAAGCTGGGCGAGGGCTTCGCGAATCTGATGAAGGCGGTGGAGGCCCTGGAAGGTGAGCCGTCCATTGCCGGTAAACTCAAGCTCGACCGCAGCCACGGCTTGATTACGGTCATGAGTCGGCTGGTCGCTTCAAACGATCAGAAGACTTACGATCAGGTTGCGCCCATCGTTCAGGCAGTTGTCGAAGCGCGCCACCCGGGTGCGACGGTGACCACCGAGCATGCGAGTGCCGCCGATCCCCGGGAGGCCCTGGCCGTGCGCTTTCGATTGACTGGCATTTAGGCGGGCTTAAGCGGGGTTTGGGGCGAGATCGGTCGCTCCATCGGCCGACGACGGTTGGACGTGTCGGGGGTTTACTGTATCTTCCCGGCGAAGGAGCGAGCCGTGACGTTGCCAACAATATTGCACCCTTCCGATACCTTTGTTCACCGCCATAACGGCCCCGGGCCGGACGAGGTCGCCGAGATGTTGAGCGTGCTCGGCATCGACTCTGTCGAGGCGCTGGCCGGTGAAGCAATCCCGTCGGACATCCGACTCGAAGAACCGCTGCAAATCGGTCCGCCGCGAGGCGAGCACGAGCTGATCGCCGAGCTCTATGAGATCGCGAAGCAGAACGATGTGTTTCGCTCGTTCATCGGCGCTGGCTACTACAACGCGATCACACCGCCGGTCATTCAGCGGAACATTCTCGAGAACCCCGGTTGGTACACCCAGTACACGCCGTACCAGGCGGAGATCAGTCAGGGGCGGCTCGAAGCTTTGCTGGTGTTCCAGACCATGGTTGGTGACCTTACCGGATTGCCGCTTGCCAACGCGTCCCTGCTCGATGAAGCGACCGGCGCCGCCGAAGCCATGGCGATGTGCTTCGCAGTTTCTCGCAAGCAAAAACACAAGAACACCTTCGTTGTCGCCGACGATTGCCATCCGCAGACGATCGCGGTTGTCACGACCCGCGCGCTGCCGCTGGACATCGATGTCCAGGTCGTGTCCCTGCGCACGCAGGCGGAGCGCGATGCTGTCGACTTCGAGAATGTCTCCGGAATTCTAGTCCAGTACCCGACCACCGATGGTCGCGTCGAGGACTACGCGAGTCTGGCCGAGCGAGCTCATGAGGGCGGCGCGTTGATGGTGGCTGCTGCGGATCTGTTGGCGCTCACACTGCTCCGCCCGCCCGGCGAGTTTGGTGCCGATATCGCCATCGGTTCTACTCAGCGATTCGGTGTTCCTTTGGGTGGTGGTGGTCCTCACGCCGCGTATCTGTCGACCAGGGAAGAGTACAAACGTCAGGTGCCGGGACGCATCATCGGCGTGTCCAAGGATGCCTTTGGCAAGAAGGCCTATCGGCTCGCGCTGCAAACCCGCGAGCAGCACATTCGTCGCGATCGCGCCACGTCCAACATCTGCACCGCTCAGGTACTGCTGGCGAACATGGCCGCCATGTACACGGTCTATCACGGACCCGATGGACTGCGACGCATTGCCCGTCGGGTGCGGGGCTGGACTCAGGTGCTCGCGGCTGGTCTCCGCAAACTAGGCCACGACATCGGCGACGGAATCTTTTTCGACACGTTGCGTGTTGGGGTCGACGCTGACCAGAGCCTGCAGATCGTTGCAGCGGCGCGGGAGCTACGGACCAATCTACGAGTCTACGAGGATAAGTCTCTCGGCGTCTCCCTCGACGAGACGACCAACGCCCAGGATGTGGCCAATCTATTGGCCGCTTTCGCTAGCGCCAAGGGCTCCGGCGCGCCGGAGGTGTCGGCGTTGACTGGCGCTGTGGCTGCGGAAGGGGAGGAGTTCGACGCGACCCACCTGCGCACCAGCGACTTCCTGACGCACCCGACGTTTCACGCGTATCACACCGAGCACGAAATGCTGCGTTTCCTCGGCCGGCTACAGAGCCGTGACCTGGCATTGAACACGTCGATGATTCCTCTCGGCTCGTGCACGATGAAGCTCAACGCGACGTCGGAAATGGTGCCGGTAACGTGGCCGGAGTTTGGTTCCATTCACCCGTTCGCGCCAACCGAGCAGACCCGGGGCTATGCCCAGCTGTTTGCTCAGCTGGAGACCTGGCTCGCCAACATCACGGGCTTCGCAGCGGTGTCCTTGCAGCCCAACTCCGGTGCTCAGGGCGAGTACGCGGGGCTCCTCGTGATCCGCGCCTACCACGAGGCCAGGGGAGAGCAGCATCGGGATGTTTGTCTGATTCCCGTGTCCGCCCACGGCACCAATCCAGCGAGCGCGGTGATGGCCGGGTTCAAAGTGGTCGCGGTCAAATGCGACAAGCACGGCAACATCGATGTAGACGACCTGCGCGCGAAAGCGGAGAAGCACAAAGACAAACTCGCCGCGTTGATGATCACGTACCCGTCTACCCACGGTGTGTTCGAGCGTGAGATCCGCGCCATCTGCGCGTCGGTTCACGACAATGGCGGCCAGGTTTACCTGGACGGAGCCAACATGAACGCCCAGGTTGGTCTGGCGCGACCGGGCGACTACGGCGCCGACGTCTGTCACCTCAACTTGCACAAGACGTTCGCCATTCCCCACGGTGGTGGTGGCCCCGGCATGGGACCCATCGGGGTGGTTGAACATCTCGCTCCCTATCTGCCCGGGCACTTTCATATGGACGAGCCCGCGGCAAAAGCTATCGGCTCCATATCGGCTGCGCCCTACGGTAGTCCTGGTGTGTTGCCCATCTCGTGGATGTACATCGCGCTCATGGGTAGTGAAGGCCTAAAAGCCGCGAGTCACATTGCCATCCTCAACGCCAACTACATGGCGAAGCGGTTGGAAGGGCATTACGAGATCGTCTTCACCGGCGAGACCGGTCGTGTCGCTCATGAGTTCATCATTGATTGCCGAGGGTTCAAGAAGACGGCGGAAGTGACCGTGGACGACCTTGCCAAGCGGCTCATGGACTTTGGCTTTCACGCGCCGACCATGTCGTTCCCGGTGGCGGGCACATTGATGATCGAGCCCACGGAGAGCGAGTCCAAGGCCGAGCTCGATCGGTTTTGCGACGCGATGATCGCGATTCGAGAAGAGATTCGCGCGGTCGAAGAGGGCCGGGCCGACAAACAAGACAATCCGCTCAAGCATTCGCCGCACACCCAGGAGATGGTGACGGCGAGCAAGTGGGGGCATGCGTATACCCGAGAGCAAGCGGCGTTCCCTGCGCCGTGGTTGCGGGACTTCAAGTACTGGCCACCCGTCGCGCGCATCGACAACGCGTTCGGTGACCGCAACCTGATCTGCACTTGTCCATCCATGGAAGAGCTGGCCGAATGATCCACGAGAGCGCCGAGTACATCTCCGAAGCCGCCGCCGATTCGCTCAACCGACTCAAGGAACTGATCGCTGATCTTTCCGAAGATCAGCTGATGGGCCCGTACGTGCCCACGGTCAATCCCATGCGCTGGGAGATCGGCCACGCGTCCTGGTTCTACAGCTACTGGGTGCTACGTCATGCCATGGGCCGTGGACCGAGCCGGTCCGACGAAGATGATTTGTTCAACTCGGTGGCCATCGCACATACGAAGCGGTGGATCTTGCCCCTGCCATCAGTGGCAGACACTGTCGCCTACTGCGACCGCGTTCACGATGATGTGCGCGAGTGGCTCGCCACGTCACCGGATCCGGAGAAGATGTACTACGCGTTGTGGTCCGTGTTCCACGAGGACATGCACGGCGAGGCCTTCATGTACATGCGCCAGTCACTGGGCTACCCGGTGCCCCAGATCTCGGACACAGCTGTGGTCGAAGGCGGTGGCGCGTTGCCCGGCGACGTGGACATTCCCGGTGGCGAGTACATGTTCGGCGCGTCCAAGGACGACGGGTTCGTTTTCGATAACGAAAAATGGGGCCACGTGCGCAGGGTCGAGCCGTTCAGCATCGCCCGGGCGGCGGTGAGTCAGGGCGAGTTCGCCGAATTCGTCGACGACGGTGGCTACAGCCGGCAAGAGTTGTGGAGCCCAACATCCTGGGCATGGCGTCTGGCCCTGGACATCAACCGTCCCCTGTACTGGAAGCGTGACGGCAACACCTGGCTGCGCCGCCACTTCGACCAGTGGGTCGAGCTGGCTCCCCACAAGGCGATGATCTTCTTGTCGGCGCACGAGGCCGAAGCGTATTGTCGCTGGGCCGACCGCCGTTTGCCGACCGAACTCGAGTGGGAGGTCGCGGCCACTGCCGAGCCCGATGGCAACGGCGGACTCTCCGATGTGAAACGGCGCTACCCCTGGGGTGACGAACCGCCGACACCGGCCCGCGCCAACGTTGATTCGCGAGCTCTGGGCTGCGTTGATGTGGGCGCGTTGCCCGATGGCGACAGCGCGTTTGGCTGCCGGCAGATGATCGGCAATGTCTGGGAATGGACGGCGTCGCCCCTGGAACCGTTTCCGGGCTTCGTGCCGGACATGTACGACGAGTATGCAGCGCCGTGGTTCCACTCCCATCGGGCGTTGAAGGGCGGGGCGTTCACCACGCGAGGGCGCATGATTCGCAACGCCTGGCGCAACTTTTACACGGCCAACCGACGCGACATCCTGGCGGGGTTTCGCACGTGTCCTTTATCGAAATAGTCACGCCGTCGCCGACCGGATCGCTCGGTGGCAATCGGGTGACCGGCGAGCGTTGGGCGCGCATACTCGGCGAGCTTGGCCACGTGGCCATGGTAGTGGACAGCTATAAGGGAACCGACGTGGATGCCCTTGTCGCGATTCACGCCCGGCGCAGTGCCGATGCTGTGCTCGAGTTTCGCATCAAGTACCCGGACCGCCCACTGATCCTGGGCATGTCGGGAACCGACTTGTACGTAGACATAAGAAACGACAAGAAGGCGCAGCAGGCCCTGGGACTCGCGCATCGCCTGGTGTTGCTGCAGCCGGCGGGGCTGGATGAACTACCCGAGGATGCTCGGGACAAGGCACGGGTGATCTATCAATCGGTGCTACCGGTGCCGGCCCGCTCCGGCGTCGTGCCCGACGGCGCGTTCAATGTGTGCGTGGTCGGCCATTTGCGCGACGTCAAGGATCCGTTTTGCACGGCTGAAGCGGCGCGGAGTTTACCCAGCGACAGCCGAGTCAATGTGGTCCACGTTGGCAAAGCACTGTCGCCCGAAATGGAGGAGCGAGCGGTCGCGGAGACGGGCAGCAACGATCGCTATCAGTGGCGAGGCCAGCTGGAACGCGACGAGACCCTCGAGCTGATCGCGTCGTGCGATCTCCTGGCGCTGACCTCGCGCAGCGAAGGAGGGGCGAACGTCATCGGCGAAGCGATCGTTTGCGGAACCCCGGTGGTGTCCTCACGGATCTCCGGTTCCATCGGTTTGCTCGGCGCGGACTATCCCGGGTACTTTGATTTCGGCGAGCGCGAACAACTCACGGCACTGTTACGCCGCCTCGAGACAGATACAGCGTTTCATCTGCAGCTGACCGAGCGCTGCGTTGGCCTTGCGGAGCAGTTTTCGCCCGCCCGAGAGTTGGCGAGCTGGCGTAGTTTGCTCGCTGAGCTTGAGGTATAAGGGAGCCGTGGAAGGCATCATCGCCATTATCGCGGTGTTCGGAACGATTTCGTACGCGATCAAACGCGCCTACGATGCGCACGAACGCAGGAGCCTGGCTAAGGCCGGCGGCGGCGGCAAGGATACGAAGTTGCTCGAGGCGCAGAACAAAGTTCTCTCCGAACGGGTAGAGAACCTCGAAGCGATCGTTTGCAACGTCGACTACGAGCTCAATCTTCGCCTGGCCAAAGTGGCCTCCGAGCATTCGCGCATGCTGGCTGCCGGTGGCATCGAGAGACCGCCAGTGATCGAACCATCCGAGGTCGAGGCCGGCAATACGATGACAGCGATGGCCGGCGGTCATGACCAGAGCCGTCGAGCGGCCGCACTCAAAGCTGCCAACGTCGAATCCGAGCTGGATCTGGGCAGCACGCTTGGCAATCGCTATCGCATCGAACGTTTACTTGGCCGTGGCGGCATGGGCGCCGTTTATTTGGCTCATGACGAAGTGCTCGGCGAGCTGATCGCACTCAAAGTCATCACCTCCGCATGGAGCCACGACCAGCGTGGACTGATCGACCGTCTGCGCCGGGAAGCTTCGGCGGCGCGCAAAGTGTCCTCGCCCAACGTCATTCGCATTCACGACCTGGGCGAAACCAAAGACGGGCTGATGTACATCTCCATGGAGTACTTCACCGGTAAGACCCTCGGCGACATTCTCGATACCCGGGGCACGCTCACGCCAAACACGACCAAGGAGATCATCGGCCAGGTGTGCACCGGCCTCGAAGCGGCCCATGACGCGGGCGTCATTCACCGAGACCTAAAACCACAGAACGTGCTGGTCGGCGAGCGCAACGCGGTCAAGCTCATCGACTTCGGGCTGGCCAAGACGGCGTTCATGTCGGGCATGACCGCCACAGGATTGATCCTGGGTACGCCTTACTACATGTCGCCCGAGCAAGTGCGCGGCAAAGATGTGGACGCGCGTAGCGACATTTACTCCCTCGGCGCGCTCACTTACCATGCGGTGACCGGCGAGCCACCGTTTCAAGCTGAGACACCCATCGCTGTTGGCTTTGCCCATTGCAGCGAACAAGCACGGCCGCCAAAGGAACTTAGGTCGAGTCTTAGTGATCAGCTCAGCAATGTGATCATGGCCGCGCTGTCGAAAGATCCGCGCGATCGGCCGCAAAGTGCCGCCGAATTCCGCGAAGCGCTATAATCAGCGTACATGACGCTACGCAAAGCCTGTTGGGTTGTCGCTCTCCTCAGCTTTACGTTGGTCGGTCACCGGGGGGCACAGGCCGGAACCGTCAACATCACCATCGAGCCTGGACCGGGCGCGGACTTCGCCGCCCAGATCGGTTTGGACCTCAACGAATTGGAGACCCGGCTTCGCGATGAGCTGGAAGAAATTTTTCAAGTCGTGCAGCCGAAGAGCTACATGCGCGCGCTTGCCGACGCGGCAGGTTTTTCTAACAAGGGCCTCGGCGTAGACTACGCGTCGAATCCCCAGGTCATCTCGGTGGGCGCCGGAGTCAACCTGAGTGTCGGCTTCGGCGACAAAGGGTTCGACGAGCCGCGATCGGACCAGCCCGTGCTCGGCCTCGCTGCGAACTTTTCGATCATGGCGGGTGGCAACCTGGAGGCCATGGGCGTCAAGGGCATGGACAAGCTCAACATCTACGCCAACTACTTCACGCGCACCGGTTCGATCAAACAGCTCACTGCGAATCTTACGAACTTCGGCGTTCACGCTCAGTACAAGATCCTCGCGCCCAAGAAGCGCAAGGCGAGCAAGGGCCTGCTGATGGAGTGGGGCGGTATCGATGTGATCGGCGGCTTCCAGTACTCGCACATCGGCCTAAAGCTCGAGGAACCGAACCTGGACTCGGATGTCATCCTGCAAGATGGCGGCGGCAGCGGTAGCGAAGACGTCCGCTTTGAGGCCGCTGGCAAGTTCGACCTCGGCATTACCACCTACTCGGTACCGCTAGAAGTCGCCACCAACATGCGCATGTTCTACTTCTTGTCCCTGTTCGGCGGCGTGGGCATCGACGTTCAGCTCGGCGGCACTGATATGGAAGTCGACCTGGACGGCACCCTTTACGGTATCGATCCGACTACCCAGGAGGAGATGGAAATCGGCACCGCACACGTTGACGTCACCGAGGACGCTAGCGCCAGCCCGGGCAAGATCCGCTTCTTCGGCGGTATTCAGCTGAACCTATGGCGCTTTCACGCATTCGCCCAGCTCAACGTGGCCCCAGATAGAGCAGTGGGAATAACGCTCGGCGGCCGCGCCGCCTGGTAGCTGCTGAGGGCGCGTCTGCCGGCGAGCTTGCCGCGCGTGCGCTTCGCGTACCGCTTCGCTCGGTCGGTCATGGCCGCCAGGCCATTCCCTCCCTCGCTGTAGGGGTGCGCGCCAATCTCACTCGGCAGCCACGCCCTCAGCCGTTGCGTTGCGGTGGGGGGCGGTGGGGGGCACTTGCTTCGCTCGTGCCTTGGGCGTGCTCGTGTTCGTGCTCGTGCTCGTGCTCGTGCTCGTGCTCGTGCTCGTGCTCGTGCTCGTGCCTAGAAGGGCATGTCTTCTTCTGGGGGCGGTAGCTTGATGTTGAGGGTTTGGGTCTCGCCCGCCTTCATTGCTACTTCCTTGCCCTTGGGGCCGTCCTTGCCGCCGTTGCGCATGGACCGGAACATGGTGCGCCGGTCGGTGCCCGCGATGATCGTGTAGGAGCCTTCGGCCAGTTTGTCGAAGCGATACTTGCCGTCGGCGCCTGCTCGGACCACGGACACTGATGCGCTGTTGGTGGTTGACCGCGCCATGACCATCGCGCTCTTCACTGGTTTGTCGGTGGAGTCGAAGATGGTGCCTTCTAGCGCGGCCGGCGTCTGCAGTTGTAGCTGAATTCCTTTGGCTGATTGATCGCCGGCAGGCAGCTTGTACGGAGGCGTGCGTCCCAGGGTCGGGTGCTCGGCCACGACCGACACGTCCTGGCCACTCAGCCCGCGGATGTGGAACTCGCCGTTCTCGTCCGTCGTATTCTGTTTGGCGCCACGTCGCGCGCGGGTGGATGAGCCATCACCCATGAGGAAACGTCCGGCCATGACTGTCGCGCCCGGTACCGGCTTGCCATCGCTGGTCGTGACTTTGCCCGATACGCTGCGGCCTTTGTCGACCTGAATGGTTCCGGCGTTGGTGATCTTGTTGGGGCTGATCTTGATCTGGTCGACGCGCTTCTGATTGAAGTCCGGGCCGGTGATGCGCAACGTGTACTCGCCCGGGGGCAAGTCGCCCAGTTCGAAGCTTCCGTCCTTATTGGTGAACGGCGTGCGGGCGCGGCGCGACACGCCGACGGTATAAATCGTCGGGTTGCCGCCACCGGTCGAGAAGCTGATCTTGCCTTTGACACCACCATTGGCCTGCAAGGTGATTTTGACTGTCTTGTCACCGGTGTTTGCGATCTTGCCCGTATCGTCCGGGCCCGCCGAGCCGCCACGACCGCCACGAAAACGCCGGCGCATGCGGCCCCAGAAACCGCCCGCCGCAGAACCGGCGCGAGTTGCATCGACTGTGTACTTGCCTGGTTCGAGGCCACGCAGCTCGAATCGGCCGCCAGCGTCGGTCAGTTCTCGGGCCATGCCGCGCATACGCATGGACCGGAACGCCTTGCGCATGCCCATGCGACCCTCGGTCTTGGGAAACGCGGTTACTTGTGCGCCTTCGATGGGTTCGCCTTCACTATCGACGACTGTGCCGGCGATGACACCGTCTACCTTGAGCGACAGGGTCATGTTCTTGACGGTCTGTTGCTTCTCCAGATCAACTTCGGTCATCGCGCTGTTGGCGGTGTCGTGCAGGGCGATGATGTTCGACGCTTCGCGCACCAAGCCGGTGATCTCGAACTTGCCTTGCTCGTCCGTGGATGCCTGGCGGGTACGGCCCCAGCGGCCGCGGCCTACTCGGCCGACACGAACTCGAGCCCACGGTACGGCCTCGCCCCCGGCGTCGATGACGACACCGGAGATGGCGCCACCCTGGTCCACTTTGATTTGCACGTTGTCGCGGCTGGTCGCGCCGTCGAGCACGATCAAATCCGATGAGCCCGGTGCATATGTCGAGTGGCGGGCGACGAAACGAAAGCTGCCAGGAGGCATCGCCTTGAACGTGAACTTGCCGTCCTTGTCGGTGGTGACACCGTCGAGGCGAGCGTTTGCGCCGCGTCCCCAGCGCGAGGCGGCCCGGTAGGTGACCATGGCCTCTTTGACTGGGGCGCCGGACTTGCTGACGACGACACCGCTGACCGGTGCGCCTTTGATCAATGACACGCGCCGGCGGTGAAGCCCTGCGCCGCTGCCGAGCCACACTCGGTTGAAGCTCTTGGCATAGCCGGTCGCGTTGGCGACCAGTTGGTAGCGACCCGACGGTACGCCTTCGAAGGTCGCGATGCCATCGGAGCCGGTTTGTTGTTGTTCGCCGAACAGGCCGCGCAGTTCGACGGTGGCGCCGGACACTTTTTCGTCCAAGCCAGTCACGACGGTGACTTCGATCTTGGCGGCCGGGCGCAGGCGCAGGGTGACCGGATCGCTCTTGTCGTTCAGTCGCGCGGTGACTGGACCCGCAACACCTTCTTTGGACTTGGCCACCAGCCGATAGCGTTTGGCCATCAGCTTCTCAAAGAAGAACGAGCCGTCCTTTCCGCTCTTGGTCTTGCGCTGCGGGGTGGAGCTGACAATAACTTCGGCGCCGGCGACGGGCTGATTGTGTGGGCCGAGGACGAGACCTTCGAGGCGCATGGTGCCGGCCGGGTCATCGTCCTGGAGGACCTGGGTCTGCTGGGACTGATCGTCCTGGAGCCCTTTTGCTTGCTGGGCGCGGCGTTTGACCACCTTCGTTTTGCCCTTGGTCTTGGTGACCTGGTCCTTCTTGGTGGACTTGCCACCGCGAGTCACAAAGAAAATCACCGCGATGCCGAGCACCACGATGCCTACGATTGCTGCTGTCTTGCGATTCATCTGTTGCAACCCCTTGTGCCTTTGGAACCCCGGGAAGCTACACCAGGTTAATCACTTCGTGTACTCCTTGTGATTATCGGTGCTTGCCGGCTTCAGCCCGGTGGTCGGATGGCGCTATGGTACGTAGGTCGAGCCCGACGGTGATTTACTTCCATTAAAGTCACCGTCGGCGCGAAGAAAAAAACATGGAAGTCTCCGGCGCCCGGCTGCGACCTACAGGAAACACCCAATGAGGGACCTGGATAATGTCAAAGAGCTGGAATCACTCGCCACCCGGGCTGCGACCGGAGACCAAGCCGCATTTCGAATGCTGGTGGATAAGACCCACGGCACGGTCTATCGGCTCGCTTTGCGGATGCTCAGCCGACCGGCGGAGGCCGAGGACGTGGTCCAGGAGACGTTCATGCGCACCTGGCAGAGTCTCGGCAAGCTCCGCGATAAGCGGGCGACTCTGGCGTTCGTCTGCCGGATCACGCGCAACGTCGCGACCGACAAACTGCGAAAGCTCGGGCGCCGGCGCATCGATTCACTGGACACGCCCATTGGTGAAGGCTTTGCCGCGTTGGTCGACTCAATCGCAGACGATGGACCCGCGCAAGACGAGTTGCTGTCATCAGAACAAACCCGTGTCGCCGTCCGCGCCGTCGTGGATGAGCTCAAGGACAAACATCGCATCGTCCTGTTGCTCCGCGAAGTGGACGGCATGTCCTACGAAGAAATCTCCACGGTGGTCGGCGTACCCGTCGGCACGGTGGAGTCGCGCTTGCACCGCGCGCGCAAGGAACTCGCTCAGAAGCTCGAGCGATACGTTCGCGCACAACAAAAGGAGGCAGCATGAACTGCCGTGAATGTCAGAAGAACCTGTCGGACTACCGGGACGATAGGCTGGATGAAACCCAACGCAACAGCGTGGATGCTCATCGACGAGAGTGCGCCGCCTGCGATAAATCGTATCGCCTGGTGCGACGAAGCATGGAGATCATGGCCGCTGAAGGCCCGGCACAACCGCCGACCGGGTTGGCCGAGCGCGCGGCGCGAGCAGCGTTTACCGCCGGACAGGCGGCACCGACTCGTTCGTTCTTCGACCGCTGGATTCCTGTCGCCTGGCCGTCCGCAGCGCTCGCGGCTGCCGCAGCGGTGGTGCTCATGCTGACATCACCGGCCGGCGCCCCCGCAGCCTCCTCGGCGAACGTGGATTCGATCAGCATCGTGATGGATGATGCCGAGGCCGATGACTTCGAAGGCGACATCCTTGGCGTGGAGGAGGACGATGAAGAATAAGCTCATAGGTATCGGGCTCGCCGTCGCTTTGTTCATCACGGGCGCGGTCGTAGGCGCGGTCATCGATCGCAGCTGGGTTCGCAAAGGCCCGGCTGCCGAGAAGACAACACCTGGCAAAGCAGGCCGGGTAGGGAAGCGTCATGCTCGCATGATCAAGCGCTTCCGCAAACGTCTCAACCTGACCGACGAACAGACCGCCGCCGTTAGTAAGATCCTCACTGAGTCTCGGCAGCGCATGCGGGGTGACCGCAAGAAGGCGCGCGAAGACATCCGTAAGTTGCTCAACCCGGAACAGCTCAAGAAGTACGAGCGCATGCTCGAGCGCCGTCAGAAGCGTCGTCGCAACCGGCGGGGCCGCCGGGGAAGGCGCGGCCGCTAGGTATCGACGTTAGGAGCTACGCGTTGCGGTCGACGTAGTCGCGGATGAAGATGCGCGCATCTGAGTCTTGCGAGTCGGTAAACTTGAAGTGCGTGCCCCGGTCTTCGCCGTCCTTGTTACCGACGACCTCGGCGGGCAAGGCCAGGGGAGTGCTCTCGCCAGGTAGCTTGAACAGCAACGTCACGTGAGAGCCGGGCTGGTTCGGCAAGGTGCCGGTCAGGAACAGGCCGCCCGCGGATACATTGGTCGCGTATTGAAAGTACTTATCAGCGCCGTCCACTTCGACGACGTGCAGGCCGAGGCGTAGTCGCTTCTCGATTCGGCGGTCGTCACTTAAGTCTTTGGACTCCATGATGTCGGGCAGTATAACGGCGGCAGCTGACGTTGCGGGAAAAATGTGGGCATGCGCCCACACCTAACTACCTGATACCCACAAACATTACGCGGTTAACCAGTCGCCGCACCAGCGTTCGCTCTTCTCCCACAGCTCCTCGGCCAGCGCGGTGTCCGCGGCCACTTTGTTGGCGGTCGCGCGTTTGCACTCGTCGTAGTACTGCCCAGTTTCGTTGCTCACCTCGTCCGAGGTCGCGCAATACAGCGAAGTCAACGCTCCCTCTTCGACGGTGATCATGCGCATGGTCCACAGCTTCCGAAGAGGCCACGGGATGCGCCGCCAAATGTTCGAGGCGATGACGCCAGGGTGGACCGAGTAGCTGTTAACACCGGTTCCTTCCCAACGACGTGCGAGCTCCGCGCTGAACAATACGTTCGCCAGTTTCGAAACCGAGTACTCGCTGAAGGCGGTGAGTGATTTTGTGCTGCGCTGCAGGTCCTCGTAGTTGATGCGCGATTTTCGGAAGTGCGCTTTGCTGGCGACGTGGACCACCCGGGCTGGCGCGCTTGCCGCCAACAAGTCGCCTAGCAGGCGTGTGTACAAGTAGTGGCCCAGGTGGTTGACGCCGAACGCAAGCTCGAATCCGTCGGCGGTGATGCCGCGCTGACCGGCGAGTCCGGCGTTGTTGATCAGGATGTGAAGCTGCGAGATTCGGCTCTTCAGCTCGTCGGCACTCGACTTGACCGAGGACAGATCCGACAGGTCGAGCTTGATGTATTCGACTTGGGAGTTTCCGGTCACTTCTTTGATCTCTTCGACCACCGGCTGAGCCTTGGCTTCGGAGCGGCATGCCAGTAGTACGCGCGCGCCGCGTTGGGCGAGTTCGCGGGCGGTGACCTTGCCTATGCCGACGTTGGCACCGGTGACGACGGCTATGCGGTCCTGCAAGTCTTTGGGATTGGCGGCGTTAGACATGGTTTCCTCCGGCAGGCGGGATGCTACACCACTGATGGCGTCGCCTCGTGGTAAACAAACCCGATGACACGTCCACGCTGCTCTCTGTTCTCGTCCCTCGTTATCGCTGCCACTTCTATTGGGCTGCTGGCCTGTGGTGGCAAGAGCCAATCGTCCATCACCGGACCGAAAACCGAGAAGGCGAAGCCACGAACGCCCATGTCCCTGATGGCGAAGACGGCGAACTTCGCCGTGGTCGTACGGCCGCCGAAGGTGATGAAATCGAAGCTGGGCGAGCTGGCATCCCGGTTTCTCAACCGGGGCACGTTGAAGCAGCTTCTCACCGCCTGTGCGATCAATCCGCTAGAAGACGTCCACCTGGTCATCATTTCCGGTGACGTCACCTCCAACTTCAGCACCGTTTTCGCCAAGGGTAGCTTCACCAAGGAGTCCGTCGATAACTGCGTCGGCAAGCTGCAGTCGGCCCTGCCGTCGGTAAAGGTGGCGCGTACCGGCGACATCGTCGAGTTGAGCATGGGCGAACTCAAGTTGTACGCACGTTGGATCATCGGTGGCGTGCTCGCTTCGCCGATCAAGGCGCGGGTCGATATGAGCAAACTCGCCGGCCCGTCGAATGAGTTGAGCGCGAAGTTCGCGAGCTTTACCGCCGATGCATTCGTATCGTTCGCCGCGACTGGCGCGGCGCTCAAGGATGAGCGCGCCGGAATGCTGGTGAACAAGCTGCCCGGGGATGCACGGCCAACCCAGGCCCATGGCAACCTGGTCATCGACAACGGTCTCAAGCTCGACGTGAGCGCGGGCATGCCCAGCGCCGCCGCGGCCAAGAAAGCCCAGACCACATTCCAGGAAGTCCTCGACGGTCTCAAGAAGCTACCGGTCGTCAGCAACTTCATTGGTGGTGCGAAGTTGGAGGCAGTTGGCTCCGATGTACGACTCAGCTTCGCGCTCAGCGATGACCAGATCACCATGCTGATGGCGATGGCGAAAATGGTAATGTAGCCGGAGTAGTGAGCGCCATCGACGATGACAGCTCCACCCAGCCGACGGCGCCAGCTCTCAGACTGAGCGGCGAAAGCATCGAAACCGTCGTCGACGGCAAGATCAATCAGCAGTTCCTCAGACGCGGCGAACTGATCGGGCGTTACACCGTGCTCGGTGTACTTGGCCGAGGTGGCATGGGCGTGATCTATCGCGCCTACGATCCAGAGTTGAACCGCAACGTCGCGCTGAAGTTGTTGCGCGTTCGCAAAGCAACCCCCGAGACCGCCGAGCGAGCCCGGGCTCGTATGTTGCGCGAGGCTCAGGCCCTCGCACGGGTTTCGCACCCCAACGTGATAGCCGTCTATGACACGGGCACGTTCGAGGGCGATGTGTTCATCACCATGGAGCTGGTCGACGGACCCAACCTGGCCGAATGGCTCAAGAAGGGGGACCCGTCGCCGGAGAACATTCTTCGCGTGTTCGTTTCGGCTGGCCGTGGCCTGGCCGCCGCCCACGAAGCCGGGCTGATCCATCGGGACTTCAAACCCAGCAACGTGATGATCGGCAAAGACGGCCGGGTGCGCGTACTCGACTTTGGTCTGGCCAAGGCCGCTGACGCCGACAGCGAGGAGCGAACCCTGGAGGACGAGCCCGACTCGCCCCAGCCAAACCACCCGGGCGCCCTCGATTCTCCGCTGACGCTGCAAGGGCACATCGTCGGCACCCCCAAGTACATGGCGCCGGAGCAGCTGCGGGGCAGGGTAGTGGACGCACGCGCTGACCAGTTTGGCTTCTGCGTCGCGCTGTTCCGTGCGCTCACCACCGAATTCCCGTTTCGCGCGGCGGATTTGGTCGAGCTACTAGAGGCCATGCTGGCCGGAACGGTTCGGGAAGCGCCGAGCGATCACAAGTTGCCTGCGTGGTTGCGCAAGGTGTTGCTGCGCGGGCTGTCCTATCGTCCCGACGACCGGTTCGCGTCGATGAATGAGCTGTTGTTCGAGCTCGGCCGCGACCGACTCAAGCGAAGGCAGCTGGCGGTTTACATTGGCCTCGGAGTCATGGCCGGCGCCGTCGTCCTCATGTTGGTGCTCAGTAAGGGCAAGAAGGACAACAGCTGTCCTGCACCGGCAACGTACTTGAAGGACGCTTGGGGCAAGAACGTGGAGGCCGCCATGCGTGCTGCGTTCAAGAACACCAACAGTCCACACGCCCGGGCGACATCCGATCGGGTGAGTCGAAGTCTGGACAAGTATGCGAATCGCTGGCGCATCATGCGCCACCAGGCTTGCGTCGATACACGAGAACGTCGCGCTCGCTCCGCCAAACTCTTCGACTTGCGGGTGCAGTGTTTGGAGCAGCGACAGGATCAGTTGGTCGCGTTGACCGCGCTGTTCACCAAAGGGGCTACCGCCGAGCTGGTGGACCGCGCCGTGAGTGCCGCCGGTCGGCTGTCCGTGCTTGACGATTGCGAGCCCGATAAGCTGCTCGCGCGACGAGTCAAGCCGCCAGAGGACGCGCAGACTCGCGGTGTCGTGCAGACATTGCGGCGCCGATTGGCGACTGTGAGAGCGGCGCATTTGGCAGGGCAGTACCCGCATGCACGTGAGCTCATCGTCAAGTTAGAGGCGGAGGCAGGGCGGCTTGGCTACGAGCCATTGCTCGCGGAGGTTCTGCTTCTGCAAGGATCGTTGTTCGACGACATGGACGATCGCAGTGGCGCTCACAAAGCGTTGAAGCGCACCATCGAGTTGTCGGCCAAGCATTTGGATCTGGCTACCGAAGCGTCCGCATGGGTGCAGCTGTTGTGGGTCGTTGGCTATCGACAGGGGCAACATAAACAGGCCGGGCAGCTCACCTTTGGCGCCAAGGCGGCGGTGGCCCGGGCTGGTGATCCGCCAGTCCTGCGCGCCGCTTTGTACAACAATATCGGAAGTCTGTTTTACTCGCGGGCAGACTACAAGTCCGCGCAAGAGTCGTTCCTCGAGGCTCTGGCCATGCGACTGGCCGTCTTCGGCGAAGACGATGTGCGTACGGCCAGTGGTCTGTCGAACCTCGGTCTCGTCTATTACCGTCAAGGTGACTACGCCAAGGCGTTGGACTACCACCGCCGCGCGTACAAGATCCGTGCGCAAGGTCTGGGCAAGACGCACCCCAACACCACCAGCTCTCTGAACAACCTGGGTATCATCGCCGAGCGTCAGGGACGCTACGCCGACGCGCGCGGTCACCTCCTCAAGGCGTTGAGTGCGCGTGAACGACTGCTTGGCAAGAACCACAAGAAGCTGGCCGGCCCGCTCAACAACCTGGGCAACGTCTATCACCAGGAGGGTAAGTACGCCGACGCGATCGTGTACTTCAAGCGCTCTCTGGCGCTGAAGGAAAAGGCTTACGGCTCCGACCACGTGCGACTCTCATCGACCCTGGACAACCTTGCGGGCAGCCTGATGAAACAGAAGAAGCACCCTGAGGCGGTGAAGCTGCTGCAACGGTCGCTTGCGATCGAGACCAAGCAGCTGCGCAAGGATCATCCCGATATTGGTTACACGCTCACATTGCTCGGCGAGTGCATGCGGGTGCTCGGGAAGCGGGGCGAGTCCGTGGCGTTGCTCGAGCGGTCACAAAAAATCCTCGCGTCGGCCAAGTTGCCGGGCGTGGACCTGGCCGATGCTCAGTTCCAGCTCGCTCAGAGCCTGTGGCCGGATAAGTCCGCGAGGGCCCGGGCGCGCACGCTTGCGGCGACTGCCAGGGCTATCCTGGCCAAGGCTGGCACCCGCGGCCAGAAAAAGCTCGCTGAGGTGGACGGCTGGCTGGCTGGGCGTTGACACGGGGCCGGCGGCTGATTAGAAAAGGCGGATGACCGCCAAGAGCTACGAGTTCCAGACCGAAACGAAGCGATTGCTCGAGTTGATGATCAACTCGCTCTACTCCAACAAGGACATCTTCGTCAGGGAGCTGGTCTCGAACGCATCCGACGCCCTGGACCGGCGTCGGTTCGCCGCGGTGACTGAGCCGGAGCTCATGGAGTCGGCGGAAGAGCTAGCCATTCGGCTAGAAGCAGATGCCGACAAGCGCACGTTGACGATTCACGACAACGGCATCGGCATGAGTCGGGACGAGGTGGTGAAGAACCTCGGCACCATCGCGCGCTCGGGCACCCGCGAGTTCACTGAGCTGCTGGCCAAAGGCGAAGCGGTGGAAGACACGCCGGAGTTGATCGGCCAGTTCGGCGTCGGCTTCTACTCTAGTTTCTTGGTGGCCGACGAGGTCACCGTCGTGACCCGGCGCGCCGGCGAGGACACGGCCACGCGCTGGCAGTCGGACGGTTCGGGTAGCTACACCATCGATGACTCGGAGCGCGACGGAGCCGGCACCACGATCACACTTTCGCTGAAGCCGGCGGACGAGGACGGTGGCATCGCCGACTACACGAACGTCGGCGCTGTGCGCGACGTGGTCAAGCGCTACTCGGACTTTGTGTCCTACCCGATCCAGTGGCTGGATCCACAAGCGGAAGACGCCGAGCCGCAGACTCTCAACTCGATGAAAGCGATCTGGGCTCGCTCAGATTCGGACGTCACCGACGAGGAGTACACCGAGTTCTACAAACACATTTCTCACGACTGGACGGAGCCGCTGGCGCGCATCCGCACATCCATTGAAGGCACGTTCGAGGCTCGCGCGTTGTTGTTCGTCCCCGGTCGCGCGCCCATGGACATGTTCATGCCAGAGATGAAGCAGCGCGGCATTCAGCTGTACATCAAACGCGTGTTCATCATGGACGAGTGCGAGGAGCTCCTGCCTCGTTACCTGCGCTTCATCAAAGGCGTCGTTGATGCGGAAGACCTGCCGCTGAACGTGTCCCGAGAGATTCTGCAGCAGAACCGCCAGCTCAAAGCGATTCGAAAACACCTGATCAAGAAGACCCTCGACCGTCTGGGCACGATGCTCAAGGACGACCTGACGACTTACAAGAAGTTCTGGGCCGAGTTTGGATCGGTGGTCAAAGAGGGGTTGCTGTTCAGCCAGGAGCGACAGGAGCGTGTGTACGATCTCGTTTTGTGCGAGTCCACGCGGGAGAGCGGCGAGCTCACGACTCTGGCCGATTATGTCGACCGGGCTGATGATAAGGCCGAGGTCATCTACTTCGTCACGGCCCGCACAGCCGAGGCGGCGCGGCGTTCTCCACACCTGGAAGCGTTCCGTGACAAAGGTGTCGAGGTGCTGATCTTCACTGACCCGGTGGACGAGGTTTGGCTGCAGCAGTCCGCCGAGTACAAGGGTAAGAAGTTCCAGTCCGTCGGCCAGGGCGAGATCGATCTCGACGCCGTCGGCGATGATGCGAAAGATTCCGAGAGCGATGACGCCGCATCGGACAGCCCTTCGGAGCACACGGAACTACTCATGGCTCTTCGAGCCTCCCTGCAAGAGCAGGTTAAAGCCGTGCGGATCTCGAAGCGGCTCACGTCCTCTGCAGTGTGCCTGGTGACGGATGCCGGGGACGTTACACCCGAGTTGGAGCGCCTCATGCGCGCAAATGGCCAACAAATCGGCCAGGTAAAGCGCATCCTCGAGCTGAATCCGAAGCACCCGGTGGTCGAAAAATTGGCCGCCAAGTTTCTGGCCTCGAGCGCTGACCCCATGATTGGCGAGTACGCACAGCTACTTTACGGTCAAGCGGTGCTTGCTGAAGGCGGGGAACTCGATGACCCGGGAGCGTTTGCCCGATTGGTCGCCGACCTGATGGTCCGCGCGGGGTAGCTCGCACACAAGTACCTACCAGCGGCCGGCGCGGGCTGCGTGGTAGGATCGCGGTGTAGTGGGGGAGAAGGAAACATCGACGCGCGCCGTTGATAGCTCCGAGTTCTATACGGTCAGTGTTCCGTTGCTCGGCCAGGCCGAGCGGCTGGCCAAGATGGGCAGTTGGGTGTGGGATCTTCGCTCGGATCACATGACGTGGTCCGACGAGCTCTATCGCATTCTCGGTTACGAGTTCGACGAGGTCCCCGCAACCATCGGTGCGTTCTACGCGGCGATTCACGAAAGTGACGTAGCCCAGGTCAAGGCCGGGTGCGCGAGTCTGCAAGCGAGCGGCAAGCCCATCGAGATTCAATGCCGCGTTGTTGGCCAGCGCAAAGCCGACGATGTAGCCCTGGCCAATCAGGTCAAGTACGTGGTTCTCGCGGTCACGGCAATCGTTGACCGCGATGGCGAGGTCGAGCGCCTGGCGGGCACAGTTCTCGATGTGACCGTGGGCCGAGAGCGCAATCGAGAGCTGCGACGGACGAACCGGTTGCTTCAGGAGACCCAAAGACTGGCGCATATCGGCAGCTGGGAATGGGACATGCGCAGCAATCGCGTCAAGTGGTCGGCCGAGCTGCGCCGAATCTTCGGCGAAGAAGATGACTTCATGCCGACGCCGGAGTCGTTTCGGGAGCGGGTGCACCCCAAGGATCTGGAGCGGATGCAGTGGCTCTATAGCAGCGTGCGCGACACGAAGATCGATCAGCCCGTCGAGTTTCGAATCGTGCGCAAAGACAAAGCAACCCGCTACGTCTACCTGGAGTCGCGCGCCATACATGACCGAAATGGCGCGCTGGTCGGCTACGTCGGAACGATTCAAGACACCACGGACCGCAGGCGCCTCGAGGCTCAGGCCCTACAGTCACAGAAGATGGAGGCCCTGGGGCGCCTGGCCGGTGGAGTGGCTCACGACTTCAACAACGTGCTGATGGCGATCCTGGCCAACGCATCGGTGCTGCAATTGATGAACGGCGATGATGTATCTCAAGAGACCGAGGACATCATCGCCGCGGCGGAGACTGGTGCGGCGTTGTCGCGGCAGCTGTTGGCCCTGAGTAGACAGGCGCCGATCTCTCTCGAGAGTTTGGATCTCAACCAGATTTGTCACGCCACCATGCACCTGGTGCAGCGTGTGCTCGGCGAGGATATTGATGTCGAGTTGTCGTTGGCCGAAGACCTGTGGACACTGCAGGGCGCGGTCGTGCAACTCAAGCAAGTGCTGCTCAACTTGTGTATCAATGCACGCGACGCGATGCCGGAGGGGGGCTCCCTTCGAATCGAGACCGAGAACATCGTATTCGATGCAGACGATCAGCGCCGCCCGCCCGGGCTTCGCGCCGGTAAGTACGTACATCTGGTGGTCGTTGACGACGGTGAAGGTATGGACGAGGAGACCCGCGCCCGGGCGTTCGAACCCTTCTTCACCACTAAGGGTGAGGGAAAGGGCTCCGGCCTGGGCCTGGCCACGGTGTTCGCTGTCGTCAAACAGGGAAGCGGGACCATCGACATCACGTCGGCCAAAGGTCACGGCACGCGCTTCGACATCTACCTGCCGCGCATGGTCATGCCGGAGTCACGCGCGGTTGTGGAGCCGCCGGCCAAACGAACCAACGTCGTCGGCAACGAGACGATTCTTGTTGTCGAAGACAATCCGATGGTCGCTGTGTCCATCGCGCGAGTTCTCGGCCAGGCTGGATATAGCGTGGTCCGGGCCGAGCGTCCCAGCGAAGCCATCGCGGCCGTCGATGCCCAGGGCGACGATATCAAAGGCGTCGTGACCGACTATCTGCTACCTGAGATGCGCGGCTCCGAACTGATCGCGCATCTCGCCGCGCGCGGATTCTCCCCGCCCGTGTTGTTCGTCTCCGGATACGCGCCGGCGGAGGGCGAGGTACCCGCGTCGGCGTCCGCGCGGTTCTTACAGAAGCCTTTTCAGGGCCACGAGTTGTTGCGTGCGTTGCGCGATTTGTTGGACGCGCCGGCTGCTGCGAGCGCCTAGGCTCGCACTTCGGCAACTACGCTGCTCAATTTGACGCTGGCGAGGCGCTTCTTGAGACATTCCTCGGCGTCTTCGAAGACATCTTCGAGTACGCCCTGGATATTGCGGCTGACCACGCAGTTGGAGTGCGGCTCCTTACCGGACACGCGGAGTAGTGGCCCCTCTTCAACTGCTTCGTAGATTTCACGCAGGCTAATCGACGATGGCGCGCGAGTCAGGCGAGAGCCACCGGACTTACCGCGCTGCGCCTCGACCAAACCGCAGCGCACGAGCTTTGCCAACACGCGACGCACCAGCCCCGGGTTCGTTTGAATGCTCTGAGCGAGCACCCGCGAGGTAAGAGTCTCGGCGCAGGCCAGGGCGGTCATGATGTGCACCGCCGTTGCGAAGTTCCGGCTCTTGGTCATTTGGTTACGACCATCGTAACGTTTAGCATGGGTGCACCGAGGCGGCTGGTCAACCGGTAAATCGGGCTGTCCAGTGGCAACCAGCCTGATGAACGCCGGTGCTACCATCGGCCCGTGACCAGGCTATTCCGGACTCTATGTGTCGCTCTGCCCCTTGTGGGCCTGCTCTGTTCTTCGTGCGCCATCGTGCCGAAGACCAAGCGCAAGTACATCACCGACCCGACGATGCAGGCCGCCGACGATCCCCTCGAGGCGCGCTCTCGGCGCAAGCTCCATACGTCCCGGGAAGGTGCTAGCGGTGGCGATGGCAAACCGGCCGGGGGTGGGTGCGCTTGCACAAACTGAGCGCATCGCTGGTCGTAGCGCTCCTGCTTGCGTCCACCGCTGTCGCCCACGCCGAGGACCCGATTCTTCAAGAACCGGATCGCCGGTGGCAGGTCGAGCTGTTTCATTTTCGCTTCTCCGTGTTCGATCAGCGTGGCCGTGGCTATCAATCCAAGGCCATTGTCGGCGATCCGATGTCGAGCCCGGGCAGCGAGAAGACCGAAGTCGTTCAGCCGATGGCGATGCTGCGTATTCGCCACAGCGAGACCGTTACCCACGACGTCACGATTCCCATGGATGTGATCTCTTCGGCGTCGGCCAACGCACTGGACGCGGTAAGCACCGCGTCGTTGCTTTCTGAAGGCGGCGACATCGACGTGACCACTCGGGTTACCCGGAGCGAAGACGATGTTCTGGTGGCCCGCTACGGGTTTCATATAGAGGAGACCCTGCGGTCCTGGTATGGCGGCCTGGGCATCGAACGCGAGCTCGCTGAGGACAACGCGACCTTATCGATCAACGCCACGGGCATCGTCGACTACTTCGACGAGTTGAAGATCAACGGCTTTCTCGTGGACCGGGTGTTCCGCTACACCGGCAGCCTCAACGCTTCGCTGTCGCAGCTGCTGTCGCCGACGACGATTGCCTCCCTGTCGTATGGCGTGACCTATCAGTCGGGAGTACTCGAGCGCACCTGGAATTCGGTGCCAGTGACTGATTCGCTGGCCCGTCATAGCGAGAAATTCCCAGGTACACGGCTCAAGCACGCGGCCTCCGCGTGGCTGTCCCAGCATGTGCCGTTGACCAGGACCACGGTCAAGACCGGCTACCGGTACTACCGTGACGACTTTGGTTTATCGGCACACACAGCTGAGGCGCGGCTTTATCAGTACCTGGGTTCGCGAATCATCGCGAGAGGTTCCTACCGCTTCTATCGCCAGACGGGAGCGGATTTCTATCGCGAGAGTTTCCCCACGGACATGGCGAGCGTGATCAAGACCGCCGATTCGGATCTCGCCCCCTTCGATGCTCACGAGGTCGGCGCCAAACTCACGTTCTATTTCACGCCGATCGGGCCCACTTGGCGCTCGCGAAGTGCGTTGAATGTGTCGTACCTTCGCTATTCTCGCGATAATGACCTGACCATCGATGCAGTCTCCTTTGGCTACCAGCACCACTATTAACCTGGTCGCGCTCTGCGCGCTGATCGGTTGCGCGAGTGCCGCGGCCGGTTGTGCGACGGCACCTGCCAGGGCTACCCGCGTCGATCCGGCGGTGCAGCTGCAGGCCCTCAATGGCTCCACGAGTACCTTCCCGGCGGCAGGTCGGGGGAAAGTCGTCGTTCTCGATCTCTGGGCCAGCTGGTGCCAGGCATGTCGAATCGAACTGCCCAAGCTACAGCGCCTGGCCAACAGCTCCGCGGGCGATGACCTGATGGTTGTCGCGATCAACGTGGGTGAAGATCGCAAGACTGCACAGGCCTACGCCGCCGAGCTCAAGCTCAGCCTACCGATCTATGTCGACCCATCGTTTCGCTTTGCCAGGTCGGTGGGAGCGCGGCAATTTCCGTCGGTTATCGTCCTGGATCGCCACGGGAGTATCGTGCTGCGTGCGCGAAAGCTGGACGCGGCGGTGCTTCGGGCGATCAGGAAACGGATGGGCCGAAGCGAGGCAGCGCACTAGGGTATGCGGATGCGCGCACGCAACTGGGTGGGCTTGGTGCTCGTATTGTTCGCGCTCAACGGTTGCGTGTACACGGGAGTGAAAAAGCTCCCGGACAACTGGCAGGCGGGAAAGACCAAGCCCGTGTGCGATACCAGCAAAATTCCGGTCTACCTGGATGCGTTGTGGTCAGCGACGTACATCGGTAACGCGGTTGTCATCGGCGTTGTGTTGCCGTCGCTCAACGAGATGCCGACCAACCCACTGAGCTACGTGTTCGGCGTCGTGTTTGCGGTCGCCGGAATCGTGCATGCGACGTCGGCGTTGCAAGGAACAGAGCACGTTCAGCGTTGCCGTCGAGCGAAGTTGATGTAAAGTCCCGCCACATGCAAAGGGTCAAAGGCATCGGCGGAGTGTTTCTCCGCGCGAACGACAAACAGAAACTACTCGAGTGGTATCGCGATCACCTCGGCATCGACATGGAGGATTGGGGCGGTTCCATTTTCAAGTGGAAGCACGACCAACCACCGCATCCGCCGGGGTCGACGACATGGTCGCTGTTCGATAAGGACACCGAGTATTTCGGCCCCAAGACCAATGCGTTCATGGTGAACTACCGGGTCGACGATCTGGATAAGATGCTCGAACAACTCCGCGCCGCTGGCGTGACCGTCGACGACAAGATCGAAGAGTCCGACTACGGCCGCTTCGGCTGGGCGTTCGACACGGACGGCAATCGGTTCGAGCTCTGGCAGCCGCCAGAGGGCATGTAGCTCCAGTTTCTAGATAGTTAGCGGGGGCGGCGAAGAAAAGTCGTCGTTCGCGCCAACACTTTCGAGGTCGGCGGCAAGATGTGTGGTGATGGCCGCCGATGCAACCACCGCTTCGCCCGAGCAGCTGCTCGAGCATGCCGATTGGCTACGCATGCTCGCGCGGGCATTGGTGCGCGATGGCGGTGATGCAGACGATCTGGCGCAGGAAACCTATGAAGCCGCTCTGGCGAATCCGCCCGCCGCGGACCGGCCCGTTCGTCCCTGGCTCGCCGGCGTCATGCGTAACCTGGCACGGTTTGGAGCTCGTGGGGCCCGGCGGCGAAAACTGCGCGAGCGGGCGAGCCATCGCTTGGCCGAGCGGGTTGCTACCCCTGAAGAACTCGTCGCACGGGTCGAAGCACAGAAGCTCGTCGCAGATCTGGTGGTGGGCCTGGAAGAGCCATTCCGATCCACGGTTTTGCTGCGCTACTACGAGGGGTTCTCCGCCGCGGAGATAGCCCGAAAACTCGATATCCCGGCCAGCACGGTTCGCTGGCGGCTCATGCGCGGGCTCGATGAGCTTCGCATTAAGCTCGACGACTCGTTTGGCGGTGGTCGTGAGCGTTGGTTGGCGGCTCTGGCGCCGCTGGGAACCGTCACATCAAAGGAAGCGTTCGCCGGTGGCGCGCTGACTCCCTTCGCACAAGGACTCCTGGTTATGAAGACATCGACAAAAATCGCCGCGGCTGCCGTCGTGTTGGTCGGCTTGCTGGCGACCGGCTACTACGCGGGCCTGTTCGGCAAGAGCAGCAAGAAGAGCACGGTAACGAAGACCGATGAGCGCAGTGAACGCGGGAAATTCACGACTCAGTCCAAGCCCGCCCTACAGTTCAGTCGTTCGGCCAGTGGGGGCAGGGCGGTGACTCTGGCGGTTGCAGATCGCCCGGGAACGCTGCGGCTCGAGGGGCAGGTCATCGACCATAAGGACCAGCCGCTCGCTGGAGCGATCGTCGCGATCAGTACGAATCCCGCCCGGCAGACTCTTACCGAGAAGGACGGCTCGTTCTACTTTTCCGGTCTTCGCGTGCGAGCGTATGATCTGGAAGCTCGGTCCGGGAACCTGCATGCGTACGGCAACGTCAGCCTCACCAAGACCAGCGATCCACTGATCTTGCGCGCCGGCCCCGGAGGAAAACTCACCGTGGACGTGCGTTCCGCCGGAGACAACAAACCGGTCACCGGCGCGGCGGTAGAGCTGCGGTCGACGCTGATGTGGGAAGCGCAGACGGATGCGACGGGCAAAGTGACGTTCGACGGAATCGGCCCCGGTTGGCGGCGCTTGCAAGTGACGGCGAAGGGCTATGCCGCCGCAACCCAGATGATCACCAGTGCCAGCCGCCGCGCGCACCGTTCGGTGGTCGTCCTGCTCGAGGCAGGCACGGCGGTTGGTGGTCGGGTGGTGGATGCTGGAGGCAAGCCGGTGCCCGGCGCGCGCGTGTGGGCAACCTTCGCCAGTGAGCCGTTCCCAACGATCGATCCGCGCATCGACGCGGTGGTAACGGATGCCCAGGGCAAATGGAGCATGCCGGCACTGGCCTCGGGGACGTATCATTTCATTGCCGCCCACGCGAAACACGCCCAGACATCGTCGGCACCGATCTACGTCGGCGGCTCCGGGGCGCGTCAGGACATCGAGCTGAAACTGAGCGCGGGCGGTGTTGTCAGTGGCGTCGTTTCCAGCAAAGCCGGCCCCGTCGAAGGAGCCGAGGTGCGTCTGGTGGCCAAGGGCGCGCTCGCCTGGCGTTATCGCAGTGTCGTCACCACGGATGCCGAGGGTCGCTTCCACGCTGGCGGACTACCATTGCGTGCCATGGAAGTGGTCGCTCTGCACGCGTCGGGTTCGTCGGAAATCGCCGGTGTGAATTTGTCCGCGACCAATACGACCAGCACGGTAAAGCTGGAGCTGTCCATCTCCGATGCGATCGCCGGCAAGGTTGTGGACGCCAGCGGCGATCCGGTCGCTGAGGCGTCGGTACAGATCCGTCCCGTGTTCAGTGGAGCGCTCGGCGAGAGGCGCGCGTGGCAGGTGCGGATGCAGCCGTGGGCCCGCACCGACAAGAACGGTGCGTTCTCTTTCGCGGGGCTGCCCAAGGGTGCGTACACGTTGCGCGCGTCGCGTCCCGACGCATTACCCAATGCCGTGTGGTTGCATCCTGGGGTGAAGGCCGAGACCGGCAAGACGGATGTGCGCATCGAGGTGCCAGGCGAGACCAGCTATCGCGGCCGAGTACAACTCGAGGATGGTACGACGCCGAGTTCGTTCACTGTGCAGCTAGGTCAGACGGCGCCTACGCCGTTTGCCACCAAGGACGGAGCGTTCTCAGTCGCGGCGCCAGCGGGCAAGCTGATGCTCTCGGTATCCGGGCCATCGTTCATCACGAAGGTCGTGAAGGTTGATGCGAAGCCGGGAGAGCCAAAGGATCTGGGCGTGATCAAACTGAAGCGGGGACGGTCGGTGAAGGGGACGGTGGTCGCTGCCGACGGAACGCCGGTGGCCAACGCCGATGTCGCCGCCGGCCGTCTGCTCACCGGTGGCGGTCGTGAGTTGAATATTCGCTCCGAGGGAATCGGCGTGCACACGGCGACGACTGATGACGACGGCAAGTTCGTCATCAGCGGCTTCGACGAGCGACCGTTTACGGTTGTTGCCGGCCTCGCCGACAAGGGGCGGTCCAAATCGTTTCACGTGCCACGCGGCCCGACCGACGTCACGGTCAAGCTAGTCCTCGAACCCGTAGGTTCGTTGGCCGGGCGGGCCACGCTGGATGGCAAGCCTCTCTCCCAAACGGTAATCATCGCCAGCCCGCGTGGAGCTACCTTGTCCAACTTCTTCGTGGTCACGGGCGAGGATGGCAGTTTCGCACTCGATCGGCTGACGCCCGGTGAATACATTGTGCAGGCCATGCTCGGGGGCGGCGCGAATAAGCCCAAGGACATGCACATGCGCATCGGCAAGGTTGTCGCCGGGACACGCGCCAAGGTCGAGTTGTCCCTGAGCACCGGGCCGATCAACGTGACGATCAACGTAAAGACCGACAAGGGGGCGCCGGTTCCCTTTGCCATGGTCGCGCTTGCGCTCGGCAAGCTTGACGGCACGCCGAATCTCGAGGTCGCCCGGAACAACTATCCCAAAGGGGACAAAGGGGCGTTCTTCCTCCGCATGTCTATGGGCGGCAGGCCGGTAACCATTGCGTCGCTCACCCCGGGCGTGTACTCGGCGTGCGTGATTCCCATCGCGAATCCGGCGGCGTTGCGCAACCCGGCCGCCACGCAACAGCTCCCCGCCAAGTGCGTGAGTCAGACACTCACCGCGGACAAGGCAACGGCGACGTACAACGTGACCGTGCCTGAGAAGTGGCTGAAGAAGTAGGGGCCGTTTAACCACGGCTCTTGCTCGTCAATCGCAACGCGGTTCCTGGCGTGGGCTATGCGCCGCCCGCTCGTTGAGACGGTGACGAGGCGAGGAGCGCCCGCTAGCCGCGGCCGGCGGCGTCGGCCCATGCGGAGCTGGCGTCGTCGCGAGGGCTGCCCTGTTTCTTCCAGCGCTGTTTGGCTGCGACGATCAGGGCGGTGTTGAGCTTGAGCATGCGTAGGTCGCCCAGGGGCGTGCCCGTGCCCGCGTTCAACACCATGGCAAAGGACATCTTGCGGCGTGGGTCTGCCCAGGCGCCGGAGCCGCCGTAACCGAAGTGGCCGAATGCTTTGCGTAGGCGACCGCGGTAGGTACTGACTCGGTGGTAGCCCAGGCGCCAGCGCATGGGGAAGATGATCACTTCGTCGGGGCCGTGCACCTGCACTTCGGTCGCCCGCGCCATGGTTTCCTGGGACAGTAGGCGCACGCCGTCGAGCTCGCCGCCGTTTGCCAGGGCCGCGTACATGCGCGCCAGGGAGCGCGCCGTGAACAGTCCGTTCGCAGATGGAATAGACGCTTGCAACGTTTCGTTGGCGGAGAAATCGAACTCCGAGATGCCTTTGGGAGCCAGGGCTCTGGCGGTGCGTTTGAAGTCGGCGGGAAATCCACCCAAACGCAGCGCCGATTGAACGCCGCGCGCCATCAGTTCACGCTGTCGTTTCTTGCGAGCTGCTGCACTCGAAACCGGGGCGCCATTGGTTCGGGTTGGCGGCCGTCCGACGAGGCGGGCGGCGCGCTCCAGTTCGTGGTCCGGTGCGCCGATGTACAACCCGTCCAGGCCCAGAGGCGTGGCGATGTCTTCGCGAATTACGTCGCGCAGTGCTCGTCCGGACACCCGCTGCACGATCTCACCAACGATGTGACCGAAGGTGAGGGCGTGATACGCGGAATGGTCGTCGGCCAGCGGCGCCGGCGTTGCGGCGGCCAGCGCCCGGGTCATGGCGTCCCAGTCGCGGAGCTCGTTGGCGTGCTCGAGCATTTCGCGAATGTTATAGAGGCCGGCGCGATGGCACAGGACGTCGCGAATGGTGACGTCTTGTTTGCCGGCTTGAGCGAACTCCGGCCAGTGCTTGGCGACTTTGTCGTCGTAGTCGAGCAGGCCGCGATCGGCGAGGATATGCAGTGCCGTCGACACCACCCCTTTGGTGGTGGAGTAGCTGACACTCATCGTGTCGCGCTGCCACGGTGTCCCGTCCTCGTCGCGCACTCCGCCCCAGATATCCAGGATGCACTTGCCGTCGTGATAGGCACACGCGGCCGCGCCACCGCCGGTCTTCTTGATCTGTTGCTCTAAGGCCTGCGCGACCGGGTAGAAATCTGGGTGCACGTGACCGTCAAGCATGGGAAACGCTAGCACCTGAGCTACGTTCGTTGTATCGGAATAACGGTCAGGGCATGGCTGGCCCGGTGCTAAGCATGGCTAACCAAAGGGCTCTGGGCCTTGTTGCGACCTTCTCTGTCGCATCGTCCTGGGCAGAATGGAGGGCCGGCCCGCCGTCCGACCCTCCGTGCAACCAGGACAAGATCCTGTAGCGGCGGCTTATACAGACAGAGACGCCGCCACAAGATTGTGACGGCGTTTCCGAATTAGCTATGAAGATTCCCCCGTATTACGGGCTAGGGCGACAGCAGCGGAAGCCGACGTTGGGGAAGAAGAACGCATTGTCGGCGGCGGTGAAGTCGAAGCCGCATGAGATGCCGTTCTCTGTGTTGTTGGACGAGCCACCGCGAATGGGGTTGACGTTCAACTGGCGCGCTTCGGTCCACTCTTTGACGTTACCGGACATGTCGTGGATCTGGTTGCCGCCGCTCCAGTCCGTGAAGCACATGGCCATGGCTCCGGTGTCGAGGACGTCGTCCTGGTCGCCGGGGGTAACGCCGTCGGTATCGAAGTCGTTGCCGTTACAGGTATTGGGAGCATACGTCGTGCAGTTGGAATCGTATGACCAATTGCAACCAGTAGGCGGTCCCAGGCCGAGCGGGGTGAAGCCCGAGCCTTGCGGGGTGAGGATCAGCTTGTCGATGGCCAACCCGTCTTCGCGGCGGTAGATGTTGATGGTGTGAACACCTGCGGACGGAACCACGATGGTCATCGTATTCGAGCCATCATCGTCCTCCCATTCCCACGAGCCGGTGTTGAACGAGCCGATGAGATCAGACGTCGTCGGAATGAACTGGTTGATGCCTACGTGGGCGCGGTCGCTATCGCCGTCGGCTGCTCGGCCATGCATCCACACCACGTAGGTGCCCGCCGTGTGGAAGTTGACCTGGTAGTCGAGCCGCGGTGATTGGGTCAGCGCCTGGGTCCGGTCGTTGTGGGCGCCGCCAAGATCCGCGGTGGCCATATAGCCGGTACCCGAGAAGCCGGCCAGGGTGTTGCCAAACGCAAACACATCCGGGTCCGTGCCGTTGTTGTTCACATCGAAGTTCTCCGCCTCGATGACAACCAACTCGAAGCCACCAACCTGCTGTTGAACGGGTGATGTTGATGGACCAACACAGGCTTGCTCCCACTCCTCTTCGGTGCACAACCTTGCGCCGCCACCAAGGGCCACACAAGCGGCTTGAGCATCCTCGTAGCGCACGTTCGTCCACGGCTGTCTGCCCGGCTCCGAGCACGCCTTGCCGCTGAAGTTGGTCTGGCCGCTGCCGTTGTCACCGGGACCAGACGCTGGCCTCGATGCTTCATGGGAGAAGATGTCTACGGTGCCGATATCCACCCATTGGGTGAGTTCGCCAGAGACTGGGTCTTCGTCCACCGTGCCGTCGCAGTCGTCATCCAGGTTGTTGCACGATTCGGTGCCCATCGGCTGGCCCGGGTTCGTGATGTTGCACTCTGGCGGCGCGGAGGCGTCAGCAGCGACGCATTGGTACACACCGGTACCCTGACAAATGCCGACCGGAGGTGGCGTACCGCCTTCGGCACAACCTTGGCCAACCAGCGGGTCGCCCTCATCGGTGGCGGTGTCGCAGTCGTTGTCCATGCCGTCGCACAAAGTCTCGGGCACGATGTTGCCCATGCCGTCCACTTCGACGTTCGGCCGTTGGCCGGCGTAGTCGCAGACCCAGCCGCTCGCTGTGCACGTTGGCGTAAGCTGACTCGGGTTGGCGCACTCGCCGTTGGCGCTGCAGATATTCGGCGGCATCAAGAACTCGTCTACCTGGCCGTCACAGTCATCGTCCACCTGGTTGCAGATTTCTTGCGTGCTCTGGACCGTGCAAGCGTATTCGCAGCCGTCCTCGTAGGTGCCGTTGATATCGTGGAAGCCAGGCTCGCAGCCACCGATTGCCGGGATGGTGCAAACGCTCGCGGTGCAGGTCACCTGGTTGATGTGCGGATCCATGACCGTGAAGTTGTCCAGACACTCGTTGCCACACGCACCACAATGCTGGCGGTTGTTGGTCAGGTTGAAGTCCGGCAACAAGGTGTCGCCGTTGCAGTCATGGTCAACCGTGTCCGGAGTACCATCACACTGTTCTGGTAGCGGGTACACGGCGCCGACGCACTGCATGGTGCCGCCGAGGCAGGTGAGCGTGCCCAGTTGGCACTCACCGGTGTTGCCCTCGGTCGGGCCGCAGTCACCACCCGGCGGAACCATCTCGTCGAAGTTGTTGTCGCAGTCGTTGTCCAGGCTATCGCAGGTCTCTGGGACCGGATCGACGTTGCCAACACAATTCAGGTTGCCGCCCGCCTGGCACTCGGTGAGTCCGACAACGCATTCGCCCTGAGCCTGCCCACAGGGCACGTTCCCCTCCGGGTTGCCGTCGTCGACCATGCCGTTGCAGTCGTTGTCCATGTTGTCGCAGACTTCGATGTTCGGCAGCTGACCCGTGCACGTGATCTCGCCACCGGTGCATTCGGTGACGCCCTCGGTGCACTCACCGACGTTGCTGGAACACGTGGCGCCGATACCGGGCAACACGCCTTCGTCGACGATTCCGTCGCAGTCGTTGTCCTGACCGTCGCACGTCTCGGGGCTAAAGCTGACGCACGCGTCCACGGGGACCGAAGCGTCGATGCTCGGATCACCATCCACCGTGGCTCCGCCATCGATGATCGGACCCGCGTCGGCTGTGTTGTCCTCACAGTCGGGACAAATCTCGAACTTGTTGACTCCGCAGCCCTGCGCGAACAGGGCAATTGCGGCGATTGTAATCGCCGTCCGACTCGCTCTGACCAGCATTACGCCGCCTCCCCTTGGGACTTCTTGCGTCTTAATGCCAGGTAACCGACCAGCAGCATGAGCAGCATCGATGAACCGTTGCCGCCACCACCAGAGTTACAGCTCTTACAACCGCCACCACCTGCGGCGCTCACGAAGGATGAATTACCGCCGCCATCGACATCGCCAGGTTGGTCCGGCGTATCGCAGGTGCCGTTGGTACATACCTCACCCGGGTTCGGGCAATCGACGTTGAAGCACGGGTCCGGCTCGCAAACGCCGTTGGCCGGGTTACACGCCAGGCCCTCGGGGCAGGGCGCGTTCGTGCACAGACTGTCTTTGCACATGCCGTCGCTTTCGTCGCAGAACTGATCCCCCGGACAGTCGCCGCCACATGGATGTGCTTCGCACACTCCCTGCACGCAGCGTTCATCCGTTTCGCATTCGACGTCGGTACAAGAGCCGACGCACTCGCCTTCGACGCAGTACTGGTTCTCACCGGAGCAGGTGACGTTGAAGCATGGGTCGGCTTCGCACGTGCCGGCCACACAGCGTTGCTCTTCCGAACAGCGGTCGGGGAAGCCGATGCAGTTGTCCGGGTGACACTCGCCATCCTCGCCTTTGCACAGGAAGCCAACGGGGCACGTTACAGAGTCGCAGGTGCGTACGCAGGCGCCATCATCGCAGGTCTGATGGTCGCCGTTCATGTCGAGACCGCAGGTCACGCCGAAGCACTGGTCGGTGAGGCAGAAGCCGCCTTCGCACAGTTGGCCGATGGGACATGGGAACTCGCCCGAGCCGCACGGATTGGCGCATGAGCAATCGACGCAGGCCTGGCCGGCACCGCAAACGGCGCCTTCATCGATCTCGCCGTTGCAGTTGTTGTCGGAGCAGTCACAAATTTCGACGCCCGGCGGCGAGCCGCCGATGCACATGTAGCTGCCACCGACGCACTTGAGCTCACCCGGCACACACAGGGTGCCGCCTTCGTCGCAGGGGCCCATGTCCGGTTGTCCCTCATCGATGAGCATGTCGCAGTCGTTGTCCACGCCATCGCATGTCTCGGGTTCGGACATCCCGGAGCCCTGGCACATGATGACGCCCATGTCGCAAATGGTCGTGCCCATGCCGCAGGCGCTGCTGCAATCGGCGGGTGTGTGGTCTTCGTCGATGTTGCCGTCGCAGTCGTTGTCTTCGCCGTCGCACAGGTCTTGGGCTTGCGGGTTCACCTCGCCCAGACAGGTGCCGAACATGCCGTCGACGCACACCTGCGTACCGGGTTGGCAGATGCCTTCGTTTGGATCGCCGGTGATCGGGTCTGGCGGGGTCTCACAGGTCTGAGCGAAGCCATCGACGACACCGTCGCAGTCGTTGTCCACGTTGTCACACGTTTCGACGAACGGCCCTGTGGCTGTGCACATCTCCCAGTTGCCCAGGTTGCAGGTTTCCATGCCGGAGGTGCACTGACCGACGTCCGTGCCGCAGACGCGCGTCAGGTTCTCATCGATGTTGCCGTCGCAATCGTTGTCCATGTTGTCGCAGATCTCGCCCTGCTGGCAGCCGCCGCAACTCAGGAACTCGTCGATCTTGCCGTCGCAGTCGTCGTCCATGTTGTTGCAGGTCTCGGTTCCGGAGGGCTGACCGGGGGTGTCGATCACACACTCGGTGCCGCTGCCGTCCAGAGTGCACTGCAGGGTGCCGGTACCGTTGCAGATACCGAGCAGACCGTCGTTACAAGCATTGCCCTTGTCGGGGAAATCTTCGTCGACCAGGATGTCGCAGTCGTCGTCCAGGTTGTTGCACGTCTCGAACTTGAGGGAGTCGGCGATGATCGCGGAAACGGCCACGGCCAGCTCGTCCTCGTTCCTTGCGTAGTGCCCTTCGCACACGCCGGGCACGTCAGTCGCGCCACCCGCATGGGCAAGGTTCTCCGTGACGGCCTGTGGGCACGTCGCGCTTGGCCCGAAGCTGATGGGAATCGTGCGAATGCGATAGTCGTCACCGTCAACGGTGGTGGTGAGCAGGTTGGTGGCCTGGGTCGTCGGGGTACCGCCGCAGGTTTCTCCACCGTCGGTGAGCATGATGACGATGTACGGGCGGCACTGTTCGCCCGATGGAAGGAACACGTCTTTGAATGGATCGTCACGAATCGGGTCGCCGCCGGTCATGCCCATCCACGTCGGATCGTTTCCTTGAAAGTAGACTTGAGCGCCAGCCAGGGAGCCGGCGATGGGGGTAGGGCCTTCTGCGAACAGTTCCGGATCCGAACCCGCGGTACCTGAACACGCGCCGCAGGAGAAGTCGTTCCACTCGCGGACGTCGAGAGCGCTGTCCTCTTTAATGGGGACCAGGGTGTTGATGTTCCCCGGGTTAGCGCCGCTGCCAACACAGCTTCCGTCGTAGCCGCAGTTGCAGCTTCCGCTGGTGCTGACCTGATGGAAACGCGCGAAGCCGATCTCGATGTCGCCGTTGGCATCGACGATGCGCTGCATGGCGCACTTGAGATGCTCGAGTCGACTATCACCACCGGTGCAGCTCTCGAGGATGTCCGGCGATGCCATGTCGCTGTTCATCGAGCCCGACGAATCGGCGATGAACAAGATGTATGGTTTGACGGGTTCGCCCTGTGCGAACGCGCTGCTCGACCAAACGACTACGCTCAACGTGAACGCAAGAATGGCACTACTTCGACGTAGAAGTTTCCCCTGCACGTCGCGATTGTAACTTGTCCGTACGCAATTTGAGAACTGCAGAACGCGTTTGCTGGCGCCCTGTGTGCGGTTATCACGTCGTGCGCGAAGGTGCGTTCTGTCCGAGTTGAACCCACACCGCGCGAGTATCTCGTCCCGATCTGATACCGGCGCCGGTGCGCGCGGTCAGTCGCCTACGAAATGATCGCGTGCGCAAACCGCGAGCCCCCACGCAACCGAGGTGAGTTCGTCGCCGCCAACTACTTTGTCATCGCCGAAGGTCGCTCCCAATCGGTTGCGAATCGCTGGGACAAATGACGAGCCACCGGTGGTGAAAACTCGGTCGACATCCCCGGCTTGCACGTTCGCGTCCGCCAGGGTTTTTTCTACGATTCGGTCGATTACGTCCAGATCTGGGCCGATCCACGCATCGAACGTGTCACGCAGCAATTGCGCCGCGATCGCCACGCCGGACTGATCGAAGACCAGCGCGCACGATGACTCGCTCGACAACTTCATCTTCGTTGCTTCGACGGCCTGGTGAAGCGGCAGGCCCAGGTCCTCTTCGATAACCGTGAGCAAGCGTTGTATCTTCGTTGGCTCGTCGGCACCGCGGGCTATGCGATCCAGTAGCGCCATAGTTTTCCGCGATCGCAGGAACGATAGTTGGTGCCACCGGCGCAGGTGCTGGTAGAGCCAGGGGGGAACGGGCATCTTCGCGCCAAATTCGTCGCCGAACTCACCCCCTTTGCCCAATGACGGAGCGATGACGCGATCCACGATGGTGCCGTCGAAGGTATCTCCGCCGATCCCGATACCGCCGGTGGCCAGGATTGCCCCTGTGTCGGTGCGGCCAACGCCTGGCCCGACGCGGATGACGGAGAAGTCGCTGGTGCCGCCGCCGAAGTCAGCGATGAACACCAACTCGTCGTGATCCAGGTTGGCGGAGTAGCGCGATGCCGCGGCGATCGGTTCGTACACGAACGCCACTTCGTCGAAACCCGCGACCGCCAATGCCTTGCGCATGCGTTTCATTGCGCGCTCGTTGTCGGCGTCTTCGCTGGCGCCCCAGTAATTGACCGGTCTGCCAATGACGGCCCTGCTGCCGAGCTCGACGGGGGTTGACTCGCGCAGCCGTCGTAAGAACGTGCCGATGAGATCTTCGAGCGCCCAGGTTCGGTTGCGAATGCGTGTGCTCGTGAACAACTTGCTGGCCAGGTGGGACTTGATCGATTGTACGAGCCGGCCCTCGCCGTCGTTGGCCAGGTATCGTGCTATCGCGGCCGGACCAACCGAGACGGGATCACGTACCTCGTCGGTGAACGGTTCAAAGTAGAGCACCGAGCGCCACGTTGGACTGGACGGCTGGGCCTCGCCGGATGCTTGCGGGGGCGGGACGAGGGGCGCTAGTGTCGGCTGCCCATCACCCACGGCGACGCCGACGGCGCTGTTGGTGGTACCAAAATCGATTCCGACGTACTGTTTAGTGGCCGCAGGCGCTGTCATAGGAGTGGAATCCTTAGTCTTCTCGAGACTATTTACTAGCTAGTTTTTTTTCCGTAAACTCTCCAAGCCTCTTCCAAGACGCGGAGATTATCCCAGAGAGCTAACAGCCTTGGCACTGATCTCACGAAAGAAGGAAGTCTATCCAGTCGGAGAGGGGTTACTCGGCTATCTGAAGCGGTATGAGCGTTTCGCCGAGCTCCCAGTGACGTTCGACGATCTGGGCCGGTGGACCGACACTATTCCATTCTACAACAAGCGTGGCGAGGACACGTTGTGGGAGACCGTGCTCTACGGGCCGTCGGAACGGGACGAGATCAATAAAGGACTGGTTCAGATCTACGCGCTGCTCCGCGTAGTCGGTGACATGTCGGTGATGGAACACCTGGTCACCGACCGAGTCGACATCTGCACGTTTGGCAACACCAAACCGTTTCGTGTCCGCATCCTCAACACGCTCAACGAGAACTTCGATTACTTCTATGTGAAGAACACAGATGCATCGCGCTTGTATGGCCTGGAGCTCGAGCATCTGTTGTCGCCGAGTCGCATCGAGTATCTGTGCGATGGCGAGACCACGATCAACGAGCACATCGCAGGTATTCCCGGTGATGATTTCATGGCGGTCGAGCTCGACGAGACGCGACTGAATCGAGTGCGCTTGGCCAAGGAGTTCGTCAAGTTCAACGAACGCTGCCTGGTGCGACTTCTCGGCGACATGCACGCTGGCAACTTTGTCGTGGACATCACGCCGGATCTCGACGACGTCTCCTACAGGTTGCGGGCGATCGACTTTGACCAGCAGTCGTACGAAGGGCGAGCCCATGTGTACTTGCCCCAATACTACAAGAACAACAATGCCATCGTGTTCATGGGCATGGAGTGCATGACCGTCGAAACGGCGACCCAGTACCGCGAGGAAGAGCGCACACTGATCGCAAACCGCGGGCGCTCAGAGAAGTCGCGACTGGCGGAGCTGCTGCGCGTGATGTCTCACGACACATTGGCGCCGCGGGATCATTTGCGGCAGTTGCGAGCTGAGCTTGGGAATTTCTATAAGACGCGAGTGTTCGAGACGTGTCACTCGATGGGCGGGGTGGTGCAAGCTTCGCTGAGCTTGCTCTGACGTTCGAGCTTAGGAGCCGTCGTCGCCCGCAATGAGCGGGTAGACTATGCCGGCTAGCGCTGCGCCGCCGATTGGTGCGAGCCAGAACATCCACAGCTGTTTGATGGCGCCGCCCATTTCGAAGATCGCTGGGCCGGTGCTGCGTGCCGGGTTGACCGACAGGTTGGTCACCGGGATACCGATGAGATGGATGAGCGTGAGACCCAGGCCGATTGCCAGTCCGGCAAAACCAGCGGGCGCTCGTTTGTCCGTCGCGCCGAGGATGATCATCAGGAACATGAACGTGAGCACGACTTCGGCCACGAGGCAGGAGATCAGATTGAATTTGACCGGGGAGCGATCGCCGAATCCGTTGGAGGCGAGGGCGCCGTCGGCGATCTTGAAGCCATCGACTCCACTGGCGATCAGATAGAGACAGCCGATAGCGAGCAGTGCGCCCGCAAGCTGAGCAAGGATGTATGGCAGTAGATCTTTCGAGTCGAACCGTTTGGCCACGACAAGGCCGATGGAGACCGCCGGATTGAGGTGACAACCGGAGATGTGGCCAATGGCGTAGGCCATGGTCATGACGGTTAGGCCGAAGGCCAGCGCAATCCCCATCACACCGATCACCTTGCCGGCGAGCACAGCCGCACCGCAACCACCGAACACCAACCAGAACGTACCCAGGGCTTCTGCCCCCGCGCGTCTATCGAACATTTAGTCCCCCTTGTTTTGGACCGCGAGGATAACAGAGTCGCCCGACACGGTCACAAAACCAGCACTCCCGGGGCGCTTACTTAACGAAGCGCGCGACCGCTCACCAGGCCCAGCCAGCAACCCGCGGCAGCGCCGACGAAGGTGAGTCCGACGTACACCGCCGCCAGCCCGAGCTTCTTGTCCTCGAGCATGCCTACGCTCTCCAGGGCGAACGCGGAGTAGGTGGTGAAGCCGCCGAGGAAGCCAGTGGTCAGGGCGAAGCGCAGCTTACTGTCGAGCTCGCCGCGGGAGGCGAACATGGCCATGACGAAACCGATGAGCATCGAGCCGATGATGTTGACCGCGAACGTGCCCCAGGGCAGGCGACCGCTGTACCTGGCCAGGCCCAAGCCGACCAGGTGACGCGAGACCGAACCGGCCGCGCCCGCGAGGCCGATATAGACTGCCAACAGCACGAACCCATCCTATGAGTTGTGTGCTGCTGGGGCAACTCGTCGGCGCTTGCCGTTACTTGCGGCGCTGGGCGTGGGCCCGGCCGCCGTCGGCGGTCAGGAACAGCGTGTAGGTCACAAGAGCGCCGCGGCTTGGAGGCGCACCGGCGGAAATGCCGACGAGCTTCTTGTCGAGGCAGGCGCGCTGGCTTGGCGTGATGCGCATTCCCGTCGCCAGGAACACTTTGCTGGTCATGCCGGTCTTGCTGCTGAACAGTACCGACGCGCCGATCTTTACGCCGCGACTGAGTTGTCGGTCCTCGAAGCAGGTGCGCGCCACGTCCACTGCGTTGGCACCGCCGTACTTGATGTCGAAGATCGACGGCACCGGTTTCGCGTCCGCTTTAGCCTGCGATTTCGATTTGGCGACCGCGACCGGCGTTGCGGTAACGGCGGCGTTCGTTGTCGCTTTTACTGTGACCGGAGTCGTGTCGGCCTTGTCGTTCGCAGTGGCGCTGGCAGCCTTTGTCGGTGCGAACGCCGCCGCGGTCGCCTGAGTGAATACGATCAGGCCAACCGTCGCGAGGACCGTTACGAGTACTGCGACGAGGCCGCCGACGACGAAGCGGCTCGAGGAGCGCTTCTTTCTGTCCAGGGCGTTGAAGTCGAACGGCACCAGGGTATTGATACTGTCGGAAAGCGCCGGCGACTCGGCGCGCTTGACCTGAATGTCGGCGTAGGAGTACTCCTGCTCGCGCTCTGGCGATCCAGGTGGCGGCGGCGGAGTAGAGCGCGCTGTGCGACGGCGTCCAGCGGGGCCTGTACCATCGGCGAAGATCGGCCGTGGAGTTCCGTCGCTCGACGACGCTTCTCTTCGCTTGAGCGGTACGTTCCGATCGTGCAGTTGCGTTGGTGCACGGGACGGGCGCGGCCGGCTACCAGCTCGGACGGACGATGGTAGCGGCGCCAGCACAGTTTCCGCTCGGCCAAGGAATCCTTCGAGCTCACGGCGAAGCTCTGCGACGCCGTTCCAGCGGTCCCCAGAGAACGGAGACATGGCCGTGCTCAGCACCGCGCGCAGACTGCTGGGGATGCACGCGATGTTATTGGCGCCGATGCGCTGGCCGCGGTCGCGGACAACAGCGCAATGCATTGGCGACAGGGACTCGACGAAGGGATGGTGTCCCGTGAGTCGCTCGAACAGTAGGATGCCGATGGAGTAGACCAGCGACTGGCTGTCTTTTTCACCGCCACGAGTTTGTTCCGGCGATGCGTAGTACGGGTCGTGCTCCAGCTGGAGCAGGAAGTTCAGGGAGTCAGCGGAGATGTCACTAGCGGAGCGTGCGCCTTCCAGGGCGTGAATCACCGCAAGTACGTGACGGACAACGGCCTCGGGATCCCGTGACTCGGTCTCCAGGCCACTGCCGCGCGCCAGCTTCCAGAACATGGACGACAAGCGCTGCTTTGGCAGCGGGTTGGGGCGTTCAAGGGTCGTCGAGGCGCGCGAGGTCATGGGAGCCACCACAGTTATTGCAAGCTGCGATCCCAACTCCGCCGGGCAATATATCGCCTGGCCTCGGCTACTTAGACCTCTGAAGCACTACCTATGTGGCGACCCAGGTCCCCGTTGGCGGAGTGCTCCCCCCGCATGGCATCAACAGCTACAGGTTCTTGCGTAGCTCGGCGGCGGTCGCCTCATCGATGTCCAGCGCGTCGCGAAGCCGGCCGAGGAAGGCTTTCTCCGTTTCGGCCAGGGTGTTGTCGAGCATGACCACCCGCAGGGCCGACGTGTAGATCTTGGCCCGGTCCTCCACGGGAGTGCCAGCGATGTTCAGGTCATCGAGGTCGACCTTGTTCTCGAGCCAGCCCATGGCCATGGCTTTGTCTTCCTCATCGAGTTCGGCCAGCTTGATGATCACCACCATGCCGACTCGCTCTTCATCGCTAATGACACCGTCCGACCATGCGGCGGCGGCCCACAGTTGTGCGGCTTGCATGAACTTGCTCTGTTGCTCAGTCACGCGTCCTCCATCGGGATGACGGCACCGTCGAACTACCACGCTGGCTGGTTGCCGCCCTTAAAGCAAAGGTGAGGCAGCACGATAACAGATCGCTCAGCCCGTTGGGCGAATGGCGATTGCGTCTCCGCCTTGACTCTGCCGCCATGCGTTGAATTTCATGAAAATCTTCACGAAGTTTTGCTGCGCTTTTGGATCGAGATTCTCGTTGAAGCTCGGCTCATGCAGCATCACGTATCGGCCGAAGTACGTCAGCTGTTTCAAGATGAGTACGAAGCTCGAAGGCAGCCGGGCGTTGTGGCGGTTGGCCATGGCGCGCAGTTTGGGAAAGAACTCTTCGAGCATCTCGGGTTTGTCCACCGTCAGTGCGCGCAGAGGCAAGAAGCTCTCGGTGATGTCTTCCACGAACTTGGGCCAGTCCACGTCTTCGTCCACCGCGCCCATCTTCTTGATCGATAGGGCAAGCTGCTCGCCGTTGCCCGACACCATGGCGCCCACCCAGTCGGCGAGGGCGACTCTATTCTCGTCCGAGAACCGGCCGAAGATGCCGAAGTCGATGTAGCCGAGTCGTCCGTCGTCGAGCACCATGATGTTGCCCGCGTGGATGTCGCCGTGGAAAAAGCCACCGAGGAACACGCACGTCCAGAACACGTGGCTGGTGTCGCGCAACATGTCGACTACGTCGTCCACGCGATCGTCGACTCCCTGCTTGTCGTCGATGCGCACACCGAAGAAGCGCTCCATGGTCAGCACGCGGGGCCCGGAAAGGTCGTGGTAGACCTGCGGTGCGTGCGCCTGAGAGATCAGGTCGTGTTGCTCGAGCAGCTCGTTGAAGGCTTCGATGTTGCTCGCCTCCTTGCGGAAGTCCATCTCTTCGCGAATGGTGCCGCGGAAGTCGTCGACGATTCCCGTCAGATTTGCCCGGCGAAGCTCGGCGCTAAACCGCATGGCGACGCGAGCGAGGAACCCCATGAGCGCCAGGTCTTGCTCGATGCGCCCGTGGATACCCGGGCGCTGCACTTTGACCACGACCTTCTCGCCAGACTCGAGCTCTGCTACGTGAACCTGCGCGATGGACGCCGACGCCAGAGGAGTCGTGCTGATGCTCTTGTAGATACTCTCTGGATCCGAGCCCAGCTCGGCGCGGAGGATCTTCCAGACCTGTTTCAGGGGAATCGGCCGAACTTCGTCCAGGCACTTGGCGAATTCCTCCGTGGTCTCCTTGGAGAACGCCGTAGGACTCGACGCGACCATCTGACCAAACTTGAGGTACGCCGGGCCCAGATCCTCGAAGGCGAGGCGGACCGCTTTAGCTGTGGTGTAGTTGCGCGGGTAGAGCCGAATCTTGCGTAGCAAGACCGGGAATAGCCGCCGGAACATCACGAGCCAGACAACGAAGGCGCGCCGCGGTACGCGGAACAACATCGTGAACAGAAACGCTATCGCCAGGGCCGCGAGCACCCACCAAATCATCGCGGCGACCATAACACTCGAGGGTAATAAGTCTACTGCTGCTGCTACTCGGCTGCTACTCGATGACCGGCGCGCTGGTGGTTACGCCTGCGCCCCACCAATTGACCGCCCCCATCTCCACCGGGGTTGCAGCTCCAGTGTTGATGTCGATGAGCACGAATTGCCGGTTCTCGGTGAAGCCGTAGACTTTATCGCCCCAGAATGCGATTCCCCAGATATCGGTGAAGCCCGTGTCACCGATGATTGTGACGGAGTAGTTCGTCGTATTCACTCGTGCGAGAAAGTCGTTGCCCGTGAGCCCCTGGTCAACTGTCGCGAACGCGCCCAGACCGCGGACCGAGACGATGTCGCCGCTGGAGGTGTAACCACCGCCGTAATTTCCCTTGAGGGTGGAAGCGCCGGTGAGCGGGTTGATCTCGAACACATTGCCGTCGTTGCCGGCCGCAACCAGAATCTCTCGTGGATCACCGCCGGACGTATCGCTGACATAGGAAAGACCGTTGAAGTTTCCCGTGATCGGCGCCAGGTACGTGGCCTCGGCCGTGTCCTTATTGACCGAGTACACCGCGTCGAACGAGATGCCGGTCATGTTGCCGTCTTTGTCGAGGGCGATGTCGGTCATCTGATCGGTGCCGTTGGACCAGGTGAACGGGGCGACGAGGCTGACCGCGAGCGTATCCGGATCGACCTTATAGAGCGACCCGGAGCTGTGGGCATAGACCGACGCGTTCAGCGCAACCGGCGGTGCGTCCGTCCAGCGCGCGTCGGCACCGGACGTGCTGCCGTCGCCTCTGCCGTTGCTCGCATCGGTGTAATCACTGACCGATGGGCCGCAAGCCGTCACCAATAAACCGAACGCCACCAGCACGCGCATAGTCGAAGCCATAGTGTCCTCCCACGCGCGAACCTAACTGCTACTGCCGGGACGCGTCGAGTAAAATCCGCATCAGCTGTTTGTGTTCGATGCGCATGCCGTCGCGGAACAACTCGTCCATTGTGCCCTCAGGATTCGTAATGAATTTGACGAACGGATCGTGCGGTGCTGGTCGAATATGGACATAGACAGTGTTTGTGCTCGGCACCACATCGATGAAGGTTTGCCCGAGTCCTTGCGCCGAGAACAGATCGCTCGGAGCAAAGTTCATCATCGTTCCGTCGAACATCTGTTGGGTGGATCCCTCGGCTGGCTCGGCCCCGTTTACCCACCATAGGTAGCCGTATACCGGGTTTAGGGCCTGAGACGGAGAGGTCGCTGCGTTCACGAAGTCAGTCGAAATCACCTGGCTGTCCTGCCATCGTCCCTTGTGCAGGTAGAGGTAACCCAGACGGGCCAGGTCCCTGCACGACGAGAATACGGACATGTACATGGTTGCGTCACCCGAGTCATCGCGGTCCCAATGAGTGCGCTGATCCGGTTCGCCCTGCAGGTTCATTCCGATGGGGCGCCATAGATGCTCGATCGCATATTGTTCCGGATCGACGCCGGTGGCGGCTTGCAGTACGCGGTGCAGTACCTGCACGGCTCGGTTGCTATAGTGCCAGGTCGTTCCCGGCGCTTCTTCTCGCGACAGGTCGATAGCGGTTTGGGTTTGGTCGTCCACGAACGCGGCGAACAGGTTGTCCGCGACCATCTCGAACTCCAGACCCGACGTCATGGACAACAGATGGCGAATGGTGATGTCTTCCTTGTCGGTGCCCTGCCAGTCGCTGACGTAGTCGCTGACTCGCTGACTCGTGCTGACGAGTTCGCCGCGATCGATGGCGATGCCGACCAACGTCGATGTGAATGACTTGGCGATGGACCAGGTCTTGTGCACGCTGGTTGGCGTCGCGCCGTTCCAGTAGCGCTCGAAGATGAGCCGGCCGTCCTGAATCACCGCCATGCACGAACTGCCGATGGTCTCGGCGTAGTTAGCTGCTTCACTCAGCGTGGCTTCGTCGAAACCGAAACTGGCCGGGTCGCCTTCGGCCCAGTCGGGCACCGGAAACAGGATTGGCGCGCTCGCGTCAGGTGGAAGGGCCCCATCGGGCCAGCTGGTCTCGATACTGGCGTCAGGGCCCTCGTCGACCGTATTCGGCGAATTGCATGCACCCCAGCACCCCACCGCGGCTACCAAACAAGCTATTCTATTCATTGCACTTTCTCCCCAGATGTGCGAAAACCTGACTAACTGGTCACGTTTTAATCTATGACTGAGTCTAAGTCAACAAGCAATGCTCGGCGTCCCGGCAAAGTCGGCGGCAAGCGCGACCTCAACCGCAAGAAGCGTGTGGCCGACTTGTGCGACGCGGCGCTTGGCCTGTTCCTGGCTCGCGGCATCGCCAACGTCACCATCGATGACATCGTGAAACAGGCCGGTGTCGCGAAGGGGAGCTTCTACCGCTACTTCGACAACAAGGAGGCGCTGGTCGCCTCCCTACTGGAGCCAGCACAGGAAGCGTTTCGCACGACGTTTCGTGCCGCCGGTGCATCGCTCACTAAGACCGACGACGATGGCGCTGTATCGGAGTGGCTCGTCGTCGCCGCCAATTTGGCCACGTCCGTATTCCAGCACCCACGACTGATCCGGCTCTACTTGCAGGAGTCGCGTGGTCCGGCCGTTGGTGCGCGCCGGCCGATCCGCGAGCTCGCCGACGAGTTGCTCGAGGGCGCGGTCGGTTTGAGTAAGATTGCGCGCGCGCGTGGCATGACCCGCGACGAGGATCCTCGCGTCAGCGCGCTGGCCGTGATCGGCGCGTCGGAGCAGCTGCTGTTCGCGTATCTCAGCGGTGTCGATTTGGGCAGTCCGGCCGACGTTCCGCGCAAGCTCATCGCCATCATCATGGACGGCGTTCGCGCCCGCGACTGAGCAAGGAGATACGTTTCGTTAACGCCCGCATGGGCTATGCTTGCGGAATGGCAGCCGGTGACGACGATGACCTCCTGCGCGAAGCCATGCGCGGGGTGGTGCCGTTGGGCGACCGCGAGCGGGCGGTAGTCAAACCGGCAAAGGCCATACGCCCCGTTACCCAGCCGCCAGTGTCGTTTACGGTCAACGACGACGAGGGCAGGGCTCCCGGGGTGAACAAGAAGGAATTGGCGAAGCTGCGCTCCGGCGGATTCGAGGTTGAGCATCGTCTGGATCTGCATCGTGCTCGGGCCGATGCGGCCAAACAACTAGTCGTGCGTCACATCGGCGACGCGGTCGCACAGGTGCAACGCTGCGTGTTGATCGTGCACGGTAAGGGCTTGCACTCTGGCGGCGCACCGGTTCTCCGCGAACTGGTGGTCCAGGTACTGACAAGCGGCGCTTGTGCCAAACACGTCCTGGCGTTTTGTCCCGCGTTGCCCAAGCACGGCGGTCGGGGCGCCACGTACGTGTTGCTACGAAGGCGTTGACCAGGGGCTGATCTAAACCGTGAACACAGAATGGGCCGCGGCCGAGAACGCAGCGGCCTCGCGTGCTGACTCGAACGCTTCGAGGGTGCGCTGCAAGTGCTCTTCGGAGTGCAGAGCAGTGACCATCATGCGAATGCGCGCTTCGCCCTCCGGGACCATCGGGTAGCACAGCCCGTGAACATAGATGCCGCTGTCGTACAGGTGGTTGACCATTTCTTGTAGAACTTCGTACTCGCCGACATCGACCGCGATCAACGGGTGGTGGCCGCCCAGGACGCGGAAGTCTCGTTCCATGAGTCCGTGCCACAACAGGTTGATGTTCTCTCGCAAGTTCGGCAACGGCGCCGTTCCCGCTTCCAGGATTTCGATGGCGGCGAGCGCAGCACCGGTCATGGCGGGAGATAGTGCAGCGGAGAACATGTACGGCGGCGATTTCTGGCGCAACCACTCGACGATTTCCGTGCGCCCCGCGGCGAAGCCACCGCCGCCGCCACCGAGCGCCTTGCTGAACGTTCCCGTGACCAGGTCGACGCGCTCCAGGGCATCGTTGAGCTCCGCTGTGCCGCGCCCTCGCTCACCGAGAACGCCCACACCGAGGGCGTCGTCGACGATGACCAGGGCATCGTACTTGTCAGCGAGATCGCAAATCGAATGAAGGTCCGCGACTCGGCCACTGAACGGAAACACGCCGTTGGTCACGACTGCGCGGAATCGGGCCCAGCGTGATCGTTTGAGTACATCTTCGAGATCGTCGGGGTCGTTGTTCTGATACGTGACCAGTCGGGCACCAGCCAGGCGCACGCCGTCGGCAACGCTGGGGTGAATGCCGCCGTCGCAGACGATGCAGTCGCGCTTGCCGAACAATGGGGAGAACACACCGACGTTGGCCTGGTAGCCGGTGCCGTACAGGATCGCCGACGGCATTTGGAGGAATCCCTGGAGCCACTCTTCGAGCTCTTTGTGAATGCGCAAAGTCCCGCACATGACCCGCTGGCTCGATGGGCCGATGCCGTAACGGTCCACCGCTTCGATGGCCGCTTGCTGAATCTGGGAGTCGTTGGACAGGCCGAGGTAATCGTGGGTGGTGAAGTTGATGACTTCGCTGCCTTCGGCACGGTCGCGCATGCCACCACCGGCCATGCCGCCAGAGCGGGAGAAGATGACCTCGCGCTTGTACAGGCCAGCGTGGCGCAGCCGTTCGGTCTCGCTGGCTAGCAGCTCTCTCAGGGCTCTGGTCACGGTTGCCTCCCGTTACTCGGTGCTTGCTTCGGCGTATTCGCTGGCGCCTTTGCGGCTGCGCCTGGTTTCGGCGACGTCGCGATGTACCAGACCACGGCCGCCACACAGCGCGACCAGGTGAGCACCCGCCGCTTGGAACGGGTCGCGCAGAATCGGTCGATTGCGCTCGGCATGCTGGCGTCGTTGGTAAATCCGCGCATCATCGTTAGTCCTGCGACCAGTCCGGCGTAGCGCGCGCGCAGCTCTTTGCGCATGCCGGCCTGAAAGTCGTCGCTGTTGTTCATCAAGTTCACCCGGGTGTTCTTGTCTACCCACTCTTTTTCCGCGAGGAAGTTGGTGACCGCGACATCGCCAACGAATCGGCAGCGTGCTTGCTGGCCGCTCGGTCTCGCCGCGCAGATCGTCTGCGCCACCGTCAGCACGCACTTGACGTCGGGCGTGCTGAACGCGGCACGGCATTTTTGGCGGGCGCCAATGCGCAACTCCTTGACCAATGAGCGGCGGGCGGCCTGATTCATGGTCTGAACAGCGGCGAGTAGCTGGCCGACGTAGCGCGGTCGGTCGTCGAGTTGTGCGCGGGCCGGTACAGCTAACGCTACTAACACCGCGACTGCCGCGGCAGTTCGTCTCATAGTCGTCCCCGCTGGCGCCGATACGCCCGACGAAAAGCGTCGACGAAGTTCTGCAGATGAAAGCGGAACGGGAATACATCGACTAGTTTCTGTTCGCTCATCGCCGGGGAGCCAGCTACGAACGGGTCGGATTGGCGCAGCAGGTCCAGTCGAGTCAGGGCAAAGTCCGCGCCCACCACATCGTTGGTTGCCGACGGACGGCTGGCCAGGTCGGCGATGCCAGATTGGTCGACCGGGCCGTTGTAGTGAACACCACCGAGTAACAGGGCGAGCTTCTTGTACGCCACCAGCTGGCCGTCACCGGACGCGGTTGGCGATGTGCCGCGCACTTCTCGAATCGCCAGGGTCGTGCCATCGATGCTGGCCTCAGTGCGTGACAACTTGCCGCTGCCGTTGTCGTCGACGATCAGGCATTGAAAGCTGACCAGGCGTCGTGGATCGGGCAGCGGATTCTTTGGCGGCTTCTTGCCCAGCTTCTTTGCCAGCTGACGTAGATTCGCTTTGGCGGCATGCCGCTGCAGAACCGAACGCACCGAACTCAGCGCGCCACTGCTCGACAAGAAACTCGTTGGGCTATTGGTCAACCGGGTGCAGGAGTCGTCGGGCGCTCCCCAATGGATCGTGTACTCCCTGCAGTAGCCCGCCGGGTCCCCGAGCAGCGGGTCGAATAGCAGTCGGCCGAACGCATGAGCGATGAGGGCGCTGATACCCTTTTCGCCGTCGGGCCAGCCAAGCTTCTGTTTCATGTCCGTGTACAGATTCGAACAGTCCTTGCCCGGCACCAGATAGCGGCTGATCAGCGACTTGCCGTGGGGCTTCGGCAGGTTGACCCAGAGATGATGGGCAGCGTGAGGCGACGCGGTGATCGCGTGTTTCTGGCTGGCGATAAGCGTGTCCACATGGCCGAGTTTTGTCTTGAACTCGCGCAGGCTGCGTTTGACTGTGGCAATTGGGTCGGTGTCACTGCCTTTGTTTGCCTTGTCCGCCAGTACGCGCCAGGCGTAGTGCAGGAGCGGCTCTCCCTTGTGCCGGTCTCGACATGCTCCGTCCGGCGTTCCCGGCGTGCTTGCCGCTTTCTTCTTCGCCGCGATCTTCTTGGGCGCGCACGGGCCGAGCTTCTTTGCGTAGCCAAGGCGATACGCGCGCAGGATCAACGCGCAGCCCCGCACTTTGCGGACCTGAGTCGGCACCGCGTCGTCTTCAATCACTGGCTTCTTCGCTTTGCAGTAGCGCGACATCGATAGGCTCGCGCGCTCGGGGATGTCGGTGAGCATCGCCGTGCGCCGGTTGTCGAAGGCGAACAAGCCGACACAGATGAAGATGCCGATGTACACGCTGGTACGAACGGCTGGTGGTAGCTGAAATCGACCACCGCCACCGACATCCTGGACCCGCCACAGTTGGACGAGCAATACGGCCGCCACGCTGGCGAACACGCCGATCAGCATGCACGTCTGGATCGTCAGCTCGCCCAGGTGGCCAGCGTTCAACAGTCCGGCCGAGGCCGCACTAGCAACCGCGATAACCAGCAGCGCCAGCGATACGATGGTGTTGGTCGATATCACTTGCCAGGTTTCTTGTTGACCAGCTGATCCTCGATGGTGATGCGCCGATTCTTTGCGTGGGCGTCTTTGATCGCCTGCTTCTGCGTGTCGGTCAGCTCGCCCTTGACCACCGGCACCTCTCGCGTCGGTGTGTTGTCGGCGTGGGTGCACAGCACGACATGGCCGGGTACTTCGGCGCCGTACTTCTGGATCGCCTTGTACACGGAGTAGGCGCGGTCATAGCCGAGCTGCAGATTCTTGTCTTTCTGGCCGACGCTGTCGGTGTGGCCATGAATGACCAGCTGCCGCCGTACCAGCCCGCCCATGTCGAAGTTCAGCACATCGGCGGTCTTGTCTCCGAACAGCTGGGAGAACACCTTCTCGCCTTCGCTCGACACTCGGGACTGGCCCGAATTGAACAGCACATCACCGGGCAGGTTGACCATGCGGACCGTTTGGTCACCGATGGTCTGGCTGATTCCCTGGGTCTGAGCGTCGGCCTCTTTGTTGCTGTCGGCCGACCACAGGATCACGAAATAGACCATCATGATGGTCATCAGATCCATATAGATGATCTGCCAGACGTTGCCCGACTTGCGCGGTGCGGCGCGCCGCGTTCGGCGCATCATGCTTGAACCTCGATGGTGGCGCGGTTTTTGACCAGCACTTCGAGGCTCTGGTTCAAGATGTCGTAGTCATATTCGAGCGCTTTGATCCGGGTGTCGAAGCGCGACGCGATGATGGTGTACACGGATGCGAACACCGCGCCATACAGAGTGGTCTTGAGCGCCAGGGCCAACTGGGGAGATAGAACTTCGACCGAGACGTTGGCGCCGAGGCTATCGAACATGCCGATGAGGCCGACGATGGTGCCAATGAGTCCGAACAAGGGCATGGCGCCGGCGACGAACTCCAGGTGGCTGTGGAAGTGGTCGTACATTTCGCGGCAGTCCACGTAGTACTCGTGGGCCACGTAACTGGTGTATTCGCTGCCTTTGCCGCGCTGCAAGCACACCTGAATGTCCCGAGTGAGCGGGTTGTCTGGCAGCTTGATCTTCGCGCCCGGCTCGATCGGCCCTACTTTGATCCAGCCGCTCTCGTCCTTCTTGAATTGGAGCGAGCCACGCAGCGCCGCGATCGTGTCCTGCAGATGGGTTGCGTTGCGGATTAGGTGCTTGCTGGAGAAGAAGATGGTGATTGACGACAGCAGTAGCTTCGACAGCTCGGACCCGGCCACGTAGACGAGTAGGCCCAGCGACGCCAACAGCATGGCCAGGAAGAAGTTCTCCGTGACGAAGAAGATGAGCGCCACGAAGAACAGGGCTACGAAGCCGAGTAGGCCGAGTACACCAGCACCGGCAGCGGCTTCGCTGATCGCGAGAGCTCCCTTTGATGCTTTAGCGGGGGCTGTTTTCTTTTCTTTGTTCGCCATTGGCGTTTCCGTTCGTGTCGTTCGTGCTGTTGTTGATGGCTTTTTCTTGTGCTTCGATGCGCTTGACGTACGTGGGGTGGTAGTCGATGGCGCGCTTTACTCCGACGGCGACCCCGATGAAGACTGCGAGGGCCACGCCGGCGTACGCGATGCGTCTTGCGACGACGGTGCGTTGACTGCGCAAGCGCTCGTGGCTGAACCAGGACATCCAGACCAGGCGACGCCGATGCAGATTGGTTTGCGCCGCGGCTTCGGGCTCTTCACTGGCGAGTTCGGCGAAGATGGTCTTACTGTGGCGCTCGAGCTCCGGCGGGTACGCGCGCGCGCTCAGATGGTTGTCGCTGCGCCAGACTCGCCAGGCCAGGTGTTGCACCAGGTGGTTGCGGCCGTAATTGAGCACTGCGTAGGCGTCGGCGAGCAGAGCCGGGTAGCGCGCCAGAACCAGTTCATGAGGCCGACGCAACCAGCGCCACAGTTTGGTCAAGGTCGTCTTGCCCGCGCCCAACCAGAAGGTGAACGCGTGGGCGATGGTGAGCATGTGGTCGTCGCGGCGTTCGATAAGGCCGATCTCGCGGACCAGCGCGCCGAACAAGAAGTCCTTATCGTTCGGATCAGTGCCGTCGTGTTCCTCGCCAGGATCCCAGTCGAGCCAGACCGGATCTTCGGACGGGCGATAGGCGAGTCGGTGATCGATTGCGCTGGGCTCCACGTAGCCCGCGAGGGTGGGCGGCTGGCCCAGGGGCTCGTGTTCGATTTCGCCACCGTCGAGTTCGTCCCTGGGCGCGCGGTCCTCGTGAGTAGCGATAGGCGAGTCGCCATCGATGGGGATGACCAGTCCCGATGTCCACTCGTTGAACAGCAGTTTGTGCTCACGTTCCGGGGCGTAGTCGTGGGGGCGGTCGTACGGTGCCAGGGCGAACTCGAGGAGCTCCTTGCCGATGACGATGCGCGAGTGGGTGAGGCCGCCGCCGTACAATTTTATGTCTTTGCCTTCGCCGGGCAGGAATTGGATCCGAGCGAGCAGCTCCTCGGGCATCTGGGCGCCGGCGCGGTTGAGGTAGCCGACGAAGTAGCCGCGCACAGCCACTGCCCACGGGTTGGCTTCGCTGGCCTCTCCGTCGACCAAGCGCGCGTCCAGCAGTGTGGACAGGGTCTCGACCAGTGACAGGAACCAGAACCGAATCGTTAGTCCGACCAGCGGGACGACGATGGTGATGACCACGTGCGGCGGGACGTTGAGGGCGGCGCATGTCCACCACACGGCGAGCATGAACGGCCCATAGAGCAGCGCGCCGGTGACCAGACGCTGCATCGCCACGAAGCTCCACGCTCGCAGCAAGCGGAACACGTCTCGGTGCTCCACTCGTTCCAGACCGCGGAATGGTGGAAACGTCATCTGCGCCAGGGTGCTGACGAACCAACCCCAGGCGATTCCGGCCGGGATATAGGCGGGCCAGTACGTGCTCGGCCATAGCCCCGCGACAGTGGCGATAGCCGTCGCGGCCAATCCGCCCCAGATCAAGAACGTGGTGCGCAAGGCGCGCAAGCCACGCAGGTGCTTCCAATCCGCGGCGCCGACGAGCACCGCTCCCGCCACGAACGGCACGATCAGGAATAGACCGAGCGCGAGCAGCACGATGGTAATGCCGACTTTATTCAACGCGCCAGTGTCCCCGTCGACGGTGATCGCGCCGGGCGGCATGTCCAACTTGTAGCGGGCCACGTACTGCGCTGCTCCGTTGGGCTGGAGCAACGATGACAACGCGTTGAGCACATCGTTGCGCAGCTGCTGCCGGCTCTTGCCGCGAATGGAGATGTGGCTGGCCGCGACCGAGCCTCGGTCCGGTGCCGACGGAATGGTGACTATATAGTCGACGCGATCTTGTTCCAGGCTAACCGTGAGCACCATGTCCGCGCGGGTCTCACTGCCTTCCGCGATGACGGTCCAGCGTTTGTCAGTTGCGATGTCGCGACGCAGAGTCGTCTGCATCGCTGACCTCTGCCAGTCGGTCACCCCGCTTCCGGCTTTGACTCTGATGTCGATGGAGGCGATCGGCTTGACGCGTTTGCGCTTAGCGCTGGCGTCGGTCGCGGACGCCGCGACGATCGCGATGATCGCGATACCGCACAGTCCTATGACCTCACGCAGTTGCGGCATGATCCTGGTCATCGGTATCACGCGGCACCAACACCTCCGGCGCTCCTGGTATGGTTCACCAGATGGCCGGCCCGAAACGCACGACGAAGCGTCTAGGCTTTGGCGCACGAGCAACCGCGCGCCGGTTCTTTGCCCGGGCGAAACAGATACTGACGACGGAACCAGGCGACGCGACGAGCAACGCGGGCGATGAAACCGCCGCGCAACAGATGGCGTTGGCCGGTGCCGAACTGGGCGGTGGCGTAGCTAAAATTGCCCAGCTCTTAGGCTACCGCGCGGCTCCGACAACGGAGGACGCGCGTTCAGCGCTGGCGAGCCTTTGGGACAGTGCGCCGCCCATGACCGCAGAAACAGCCAATCTTCTAATCGGCGAGGAGCTCGGTAAGCCGCCAGACGAATTGTTCACCGAGTGGAACCCGACTCCGTTTGCCGCAGCGTCCATTGGCCAGGTGCACCGGGCGAGCGGGGCAGGGGAAGTCTACGCGGTCAAGGTTCAGTACCCGTCCATCGCCGACGCGCTACGCGACGACCTGTCGTCAGTCTCGCTGGTCAAGCGACTGGCTGGCGCCGGCCTGGCCCAGGGCATTGACGACGACTCGGTCGCTGCGATCAGGAGCGCTGTGCTCGCCGAGCTCGACTACGCGCGCGAAGCCGATGCACTTCGACGCTTCGGTGCCGCGTTCGCCGGCGACGACGCGATCGTGATTCCGCAACCCATCGCCGAGCGTTGCTCGAGTCGCGTACTGACCATGGAGTACATCGATGGCCGGAGGTTGGCCGAGGTTGCGGCGAGCGCTGGCCAACACGAGCGCGACGTGGTCGGCCGTATCATCTTTCGCTTTGCCTGGGCCGGCCCCTTGCAACACGGTTTGGTGCAGGCCGACCCGAATCCGGGCAACTACCTCGTCATGGACCAGCCAACTCGGGTGGCGTTTCTCGACTATGGCTGCACCACTGAGCTCGACCAGTCGGTCGTCGACCTCGAGCGGCAACTGTGGCGAGCGCTGCTGCACCACGATCGAATCGAAGGCGCCGATCGCTTTCGCCGAGTGCTTCTGGACCTCGGCCTGATCGCCAGCCCGCGCGCGTTTCATAGCGGACTGTGCCGCGAGTGGGAACAGCTCGTGATCGCCCCATTCGAGCGCAAGAATTTCATGTGGACCGCCGAGTACGCCGCCGACCTGTCGACGTACACCGCGAGCATGATTCGCAGCGGCAAACTGCTTCTGCCCGCGCCATTGGTGCTGCTGTGGCGCCAGCGGCTGGGGGTGGCATCGGTGCTCGGCATGTTGGGGCCGACGGCCACATTTCGCGACATGTTGTCCGAGATGGTCGCGTAGGCTCCCGCTAATCGCAGATTACGTGTTATCTGTCTGCTGTGAACCGCTCAGCAGTATTCGTCGTATCGTTGTCGCTGGCTTTCCAGGCCGCCTGTGGCTCATCGCAGCAGTCGTCGGAGACACCGTCAAAGGAAACGCTCCCGCTGCCGCCGATCAGCCGGGCCACCCCACCACCGGTGCTCGCTAAGATCGCCAAAGCGTACATGCCGGACCTGCGCAAATGTGCTCACGCGGTGATGAAGAAGGACGCGAGCGCGGCCGGGGTGTATCGAGTCGAGTTCGAATTGCACACAACCGGTAAGGTGACCGCGCTGGACATAAATGGGTCCAGCAAAGAGTTGCGCGGCTGCATGGAGTCCCACGTCAACAAGTGGACGTTCGCGCCTGTTCGCGATGAAAACAACAAGCTGGTTGACCGGACCTTGTCCGTGCCCATGTCGTTCAAACCACCGGCGAACACGGTAAAGGCCGACGTCGAGATGATTAAGGTCATCAACGCGCGCTACATGGCTGGGATTCACGACTGCCACAAGACGGCGCTGAAAACGGATCCCAAGGCCGCAGGCCGGGTGAAGCTGCGCTACACGGTCAACGTGGACGGGTCGATCACGATGGCGACTGCGCTGGGCATTCCAAACGCCGGCCTGTTGTCGTGCATTCGTCGCAAGATGCTCACCTGGCGCTTGCCGGCTCCGAAAGGTGCCGACGGTAAGCCGACGACCAAGACCGCCGGTATCACTGTTCTGCTGCAAACGCAGAAGACACCAAAATAATGCGAATGAGCTCGGCCCGCGCGAGAACCCGCGCATGTTTACTGCTCGCGGCGCTGTCGTGTTCGCTGGCGTGCGCAGAGAAGAGCGAACCCGAGCAGAAGAAAGCTGTCGCGCCCACTAAGCCCGCCAAACCGGCACCGCCGCCGGTGGTCACCGTTCAGCCACTGTTGTGGAGCTATTCCTCGAAGTTTTCGACCTGGCTGCCGGTCCCCAAGGCTCGGGTGGGCGACGTTCGTCGACAGGGGAAGCGCGCCGCGACCCTCGATGGGCGGCTCGTTTTGCTCGACGTTCGGCGTCGAAGGGGGCGCGCGCAACTTGCTCAGGTGTCGGGACCGATCACGTTTGTCATCGGCACGCTGCGTGACGCAACCCTGCGTGCGAGGCTGATGAAGCTAAGCCGAACCCATAGGGTCGGGCTGACTTTTAGACGCCCGTACGACCCGCGGATGGGGATCAAGACGAGTGTGTATGAGTCGGGGGTTCACCCGCCGGCGCCGCGCAAGGTTCCCATTGATCTCCACGGCGTTAACGAACTAGTGAAGCTGCAAATGGTCGACGTGCGGAACGCGGGCGGAGTGACAGACGCCGAGGTGGCTCGACTTGCCAAGCTCACTTCGCTGCGGGTCGCGGACCTGAGGGGAGCCGAATCCACCGACGCTAGCCTCCCACGCAAGACCCGGCTGAGTTCGGAGGCGATCGATAAGCTGCGGCGCGCGCTGCCGAAGTGCAAGGTTCACCGCTAGTACGGGGCGGCGTCCACCGCGGCCGCGCACGCGCTGGGCGCACTGGTGCCATTGAGCCAGGCCGCCACGCACACGTACTCGGGGCTGTCTTTGCTCGACCATAGGTCTCCGCCCACGTGCTTCATGCCGCCGGCGCTAGTGTGGAGCGGTTTGCCCAGGATGACGTCGACGCTGATCCCCGCGAACGCCGCGACGTTTGCCGTAAGCTCATCGGCGCTGACAGGTTGCGTGCGCAGCTCGACTCGCTCGCGCAAACCGTACTCGGCGTAGAGCCGGAGTGGCCGGCCAGCGGTGCCGTGGCAGTCAAGGGAAGCGCAGCCCGCCTTGAGGAGTGGCTGTACGTCGGTCGCGAACGCGGCTACGTCTCGTTCGACGATGGCTTCGGGCTCACCAGCTGGCACTGAACACGCGCCGAGCACCACGAACATTATGGCGACAGCGCGCATCAGTTGCCCTCCTCGATGAGCCAGATCTTGGCCACCTTGTCGACCGTGTCGCTACTGCCCACGTGGCAGCCCGCGCAACTTCCATCGCGCCACACGTGACTCTTCATCTCTTTGACGACGTCGCCGTGGCGTATGCTGACCTGGAGCGGGAATACCGGCCGCCACGGAATGCGGAGCTTTCCTTCGTCATCAGTGCGCGGCGCCGAGATGCCTTCGCGAACCTCGACCATGAAGTTGCCCGCGTCGTTGGTCTGGGCGGTGAACTGGTGTCCGGCCGCGTCGCTGATTTCGACGGAGGCGCCACGCAGGCCGCGGCTGTCGCTCGCGCGCAGGTAGACCGTACCGGCCACGACGAACTTGTCATCGCCTGGGGAGTAGCCGTCTCGGTGGCAGGTCAAGCACGGTTGGCCTGGGCGATGTTCTTCGTCGCCATCGTCACCGTCGCCAGGACCGAGAGCGGCGCGCGCGGCGTCTTCCGGTGACGTGCTCAGACAGCCGGCGCTTGCCAGGGCCAACGACAACAGTAGCCATTTCATGGTGTCCACCTCAGCCCGGTCATGCCAATGAAGGCGACGCGATCATCGAGAAACAAGAAGTCATGGAACTTCGTGTACATAGTCGAACCTTCCACATAGCCGGAGAACTTACCGATCTTCATCTCCAGACGTGCCGCGCCGGTGGCCGAGCCGAGCGGTGACAGCTCGCGGTCGGCTGATCGCCACTTGGGCAGCATGCCGGCATCGGCGACGTACTCACGACGCCAGAACGACACCGCAGACTGGGTATAGAGGCGCGCGCGTACGGTGGCTGTGAACCGGCCGAGTTGTTTGTGAATCGCGGGCTCGAGCACGTGTGCGGTCATGCCCCAGGAGTCCAGGTAGAACTGATAGTCCAGGCGCAATGACGCGCCCAGTGACGGCATATAGCGCATCAGCCGAGTTGCTAGTGCGTGACGCAGGCGTGTGTCGGGCACATTCTCGGGCGGTTTCGTGGCCAGGCGATAGTCGTCCACGTTGCTACCATTAATCGTTATGCCGCTGGCGTTGGCGTTGGCCAGGGTCATCGAGTCGAACATGGAGACGAATCGGTACGGCTTCTCCATGTAGCCGTCTTGCGCGGTGAACGTGTAGACAACGCGAGCCAACGTGCGCTTATCGAGCACCTGTGTGATACCGATGTCCGCGCTATGGGTCGTCAGGTTCTCCGAGAACACACTGCGCGCGGTGCCAGTCATACCGACCTGGTCGTAGGTGAGTCCGTAGCCGAGGCGCATGGTCGTGTCGGCGCTGCCGAGTCGGCGCTGCACGCTCAGGTAACCCGAGTGCGACAGATAGTCCGGCTCATGAGAGGCGCGGTAACTAACCCCGGTGAGTAGTTTGCCGAGTCGCTTGCTCAGCGCCAGGTTCGCCTCGGTTCTGACCTCGCTGAAACGGGTGGTCGCCTGAGAAATAACGTCGACTGAGGCGGCGCTAATGGCATCGACGACTACGCGCACCGACGCTTCGCCACCATCTTCGTCGACTGCGCGGCTGATGCCCAGCTGGGGGCTGAGGATGTTCACGTTGTCGGTGTCGCTATAGACCAGGGTGTCCAGCGCGATTCGCCAACCGGGTTCGGCGTTGGCAACGCCGGGCATGGCGATGCACGCGACACACGCCGCGACTGTCAGTTGCAACCGCAGCCGCCACCTCCACCTCCGAAGCCGCCGACAGCGCCTTCACGTGTACCCAACATGTGATGGCGCAAGGCCTGTCGAGCGTCGTCCGGGTCAGGGTTCATCACATGGCGGGACAGGTCCTCCCGTTGCCACGGTTTCGTTGTTGCGCATCCCGCCGCAAGAGTGAGCGCGAGAGCCAGCAGGAGTGTTCGCATTGTCAGGTCAGTGCCTTTCGTTCGGCGGTTGTTCAGCACCGGTGATCACAATCACCACGAAGCGAGGAAACCTTAGCTGCGATGAACGTTGTCGTCCTGCGCACAAAACGTACAGCCCGAGGTAACCCGGGTTCAGCACATGCGGAGGGGACTCCCCCAGGGGTGGGGGAACCAACCATCAGGCTAGGAGAAAAACTATGAGGTCCAACGTCACGGGTGCATAGGTGCGCGAAAACGTAGGTTCCATGGAATGGTCGTTGCATTCGTTCGGCGCGCCGGGTGTGGGAGTAGTGACGATGAAGCGCTTAGTTTTCTTGATGGCATTTTCTGTGGGATGTAGCGGCCTCGGGTCCGACTTAGGGACCGAGACGCAATACAGTCAGTGCCCGGACTCGCCAGCGACCGACGCGTTCAGCGAAACGGTGTGCATCTGCGAGGACTTCAAAGACATCGGAAATCTCATCGTCGGCACGAGTCGCATCCAGGACAACGCCACCCTGGCCGTGAACGGCCAGACCATCGTGATGAACAACACCCAGGTCCGCGGCACGTTCATCCCCTACGGTGGACTCGACGCCAAAGCCAATGTCCAGGTGACAAAGGGCATCTCGTCGGCGGGCACTGTGTCGGCTCTCGGCAACGTGGAAGCAGGCTCTGACCTGGACGTAGGCGGCGACTTGACCGGTGTCGGCCGCCTCGAAGTGGGCGGTACCCTCCGCGTGGGCGGAACTGATCGCTTCGTCGGCTGGCAGGACGTCAACGCGACCGGCCCTTACGGCACCACCCCGGACGCGCCCTGCGGCTGCAACGACATCATCGACGTTGTTGGTTTGATCGCCGCGGCGAAGACAAACAACGATAACGCCGCCGCGAGTTTGCCCACGGACATCAACAACATTGGGTGGACGGATGTTCGCCTTACCAGCGGCTCCTACTACTTCAGCGAGATTCGCACCATCGGCGCCACCCGGTTCATCATCGACGGTGCCGTCGCCATGTACATCGACGGCAACCTGGACAGTATCGGCGCCGAGTGGATCACGTTGACCTCAGGTTCCGTGTTGGACCTGTACGTCGCGGGCGCCGTGCGCAACATTGGCCACGTGGCCCTGGGCGATAAATGGGCGCCGTCATCGTTCCGCCTCTACATCGGCGGCGAAGAAGAGTGCTCCATCAACGTGGGTAACCAGATCTTCAATGGCGCCATCTACGCGCCCAAAGCTGACCTTCGCTACATTGGCAACACCAAGATTCGCGGCGCGGTCACGGCCAAGAGCATCCTTGGCATCGGTAACCTCGTGGTCGGCTACGCTGCGCCCGACGCGCCACCGGAAGAGTGCCCGCCTACCGGCGATGATCCACCCCAGGATCCACCGACCGCCGACGACCCACCCGACGACGACGATCCACCCATCGTTCTGTAGCGCGAGCTCAGCCCACGCGGCCGCTGATCAACATGTGCCGGTCGCTGATCGTCTCGGCAGTTGCTCCGCTCAGTCCAGCCGCGGCCAGCTGGGCGTTCACTTCGTCGATGGTGAACGCGGCGAGCAACGAGTTGTAGAAGTCACGGCGCAGCACGTCGGGTTCACCTTCGGCGTGCTCGTCTACGATCGCTTGGGCCGCGTCGGTGGACAGCGGCCGATATAGATCGATCACGAACAAAGCCGCGCCGGGCTTGGCCAGGGCATTCACCTCGTTCCACATGACCGTCGGGTCATGTAGATGGTGTAGCAGGCTGTTGGACAACACAGCATCGTATTTCACGTCGCGAGCTGGTCCCGGCAAGAATTGTTCGACGAGTTCGATTCGCTCGTCGAGTCCGGCGGCGCTCACCGCTGTCCTCGCCTGGGCCAGCATCGCGGGCGAGCCATCGATGGCCGTGATGTGTGTGTCGGGCAGGGCCTGGCACAACCGGATTGGAATGTCCGCCGGGCCACAGCCGATGTCGACGACGGTCGCGGGCGGAGCGCCGACCCAGGCGACGAAGCGTTCGACGAACGCCTTGTTCACCGCCGCAAAGTCGGCGTCAGCGTAGGCGGCTGCCTGCTCGTCATCGTCCATCAGTTCGGGCTCGGGAATGCGCTGCATACTCATGCGCCCGGTATATAATGGTTGGGCTCAATGATCATCCCCGTTCGCAACCTCGTCGACCGAGTCCGCCAGCCAAAGTCGCGGGCCGACGAGCTGATCGAGCTGCGTCGCCGGTTTGACCGCGCCGCAGGGGAGGAACCAGACGACGAACAACTCGAGCTGGCCCGAGAGCTGCGCTCCTTGCGCGGGCAAATCTCCGCGGCGCTCGGTGGCGTCAGCGCATGCGGCACCTGCACCAAAGGCGTCGACTACCCGCCAGAGGGCACGTTCGACGGCGGTCACTGCTGCAGCGGTAACACCGACTACGTGTTCAGCGATGAAGAGGTCGCCAGCCTTGCGTTCGCCGGTACCCGAGCACGCCATCTGCGTGCACCTACGACGGAACATGCCGGTTGCGCGTTTCGCGGTGAGCTCGGCTGCACTTTGACCGCCGAAGATCGACCGAACGTGTGCACCCGCTACATGTGTCGGGACCTGCGCCGGGAGCTGTTCGAGCGCGGCGACGTCATGGCGGTGCAACACCTGGTCGATCAGCTAGAAGATCGATACGCGCGATTTTTTGCAACTCGTCGTTGAGCTCGGCTGTCTGTTCTAACGAGCGAGTGCGCCGCGGACCAGGTCCGCTTGGGATTCCTGCATCTCGTGGGAATAGTCGAATGTGTTCAGACGTTTATCCGGCGTGCCGACCCAATCGATCACAGGCGTGGGGTGTCAAAAGAGCGTGATAGGGAAACAGCATCTAACAGTAGTGGTCGTATTGGCAGCCGCGCTGGCGATGTCGACGGCGTGTGGGACTGAGCAGTCGGCGGAGGCGAAGAATGCGCCTGCTAAGCAGCGGCGTGCCGACAGGCAACGCGTGACTAAGCATGCCGCGCCTGCCAAACGCGTCGCGGCCAAGCGCGCTCCGGCGTATGACCTGACCAAGGATCTCGAGCTGCGAAAGAAAGAAGCCAGCCGCTTGCTGGGCAAGCGCACCCGGTTTCACGTGGTGCAGAAAGTCTTTCTAGTCGCGGGCGCACCGTCCATGGGCCGTCGGTTCTTCGGCCGCTCCGTGAGCCTGACCAAGCGCGCGACCCATGCGTACTTCAACAAACGGTTCGCCAAGCGACCCGCCAAAGCCGTGTCGGTCTACTTGTTTGGCAACAAGCGCGCATACAACAAGTTCTGCCGCAAGCACCATGGCGGCTGCGGGACGCCCTACGGTGTCTACTATCATTCGCCGCGACGCATCGTCATGAACGCCTCGCCTGGTCTGGGCACCCTGACCCATGAGCTCGTTCATCCCATCGTCGAAACCGATTTTCCCAACGCACCGAGTTGGCTGAACGAAGGCATCGCTTCGCTGTTCGAGTATCCGTACATCCCGCGCAAAGGCGAGATTCACGGCAAGACCAACTGGCGCCTGCCCCAATTGCGCCGGGCCCATCGAACCAAGGCCGGGCGAACCCGCGCGTCTTTGGGCAGGCTCTTCTCCATGTCGGACCGCGATTTTCGCGGGCGTTACGAAGGGCTCTATTACTCCATGTCGCGCTATCTGGCCCAGTGGTTGGATTCCAAGAAGATGCTGTGGAAGTTCTATCAGCGCTGGCGTGACAACTACGCCACGGACAAGTCGGGCGCCAAGGCGTTCAAGGCAGTGGTCGGCAAGACTCCCGCCAAAGCGAACCGTGAGTGGGCCCGCTGGGTGAAGCGCCTCTAGTGTGTAGTGCACGGGTCTTGTCGCGCGCCCGCACCACACACTAGCGATCTTCGGGGCTTGTAACGTTCTTCGGAAATTCGTCGTCTGATTGTCGATCTCGTCTACCCTGCGCCGTCGAGGTAGCGAGATTGCAGTTCCCAACAACCAGATGACGAATCACGGAGAAGCCATGAGCGAACTAGTCCTGTTTGGTCCCCCGCAAAGCAGCTACATGCGCACCGCCCGCTGGGCGTGCGAAGAAAAAGGCATCGGTCATGAACTGAAGCCCGTCGAGTTTGGCAGCGCGGAGCATTTGGCGTTGCATCCGTACGGCAAGGTGCCGGCCATGCGCCACGGTGATGTGCACCTGTTCGAGACCAGCGCCATCGCGCGCTACATCGATGAGCAGTTTGACGGTCCCAACCTGCTTCCCAAGACAACCGGCGCCCGGGCCGAGGCTGAGCAGTGGATCAGCGCCCTGAACTGTTACATGTACGATCACCTGGTCCGCAGTTACGCGCTGCAATACATCATCCCGAGCCACCAGGGCAAAGAGCCCAATCGCGAGACTATCGACGCGACGGTGCCTAAGATGACCCGCGATCTCGAACTGCTCGAATCCGCGTACGAGGGCAAGGACTGGATCGCAGGCGATAGCATTAGCCTCGCCGACATCTTCCTCGCGCCGGCTTTGGCGACGTGCGCTCCCTTCCCCGAGGCTCAGGCTGTGCTCGAAACCAAGCCCAACCTCAAGCGCTTCATGGACGCGGTGAACAGCCGCGACGCCTACAAGCGTATCCAACCACCGCGCTAGCGCACGCTCCGCATCCAGGCGACGCAGTCTCGCCGAGCCCGTCGATGGCTTTGATCGACGGGCCGGTGAACCGCTGGACTGCGATGCCGCACACCACGCATACTCGCCACACGTGTCGTCGCTATCGGTTGCAACATACGAGCGGTTTCGTCGCGCCATCGCGGGCGAACGTCTGCCTCTGGCGATTGTGGACATGGACGCGCTGGATCGCAACGCGGACAAGCTGTTTGGCGATGTGCGAAAACACGGCAAGACCCTTCGTATGGCCACTAAGTCCGTCAGGTGTCCGGCGCTCATAGACTATCTGGTCGATCGGGGCGGCGACCTGATGCACGGGTTGATGAGCTTTACCGTGGAAGAGGCCGAGGCTCTGGCGGAACTCGGTCACACGGACATGCTCGTGGCGTATCCGTCGGTCCAGCCCGGCGACATTGAGCGGCTCGTCGCCGTGAATAAACGCGACGGCGTGCGGGTGTCGTTGGTCGTGGATGCCGAAGCGCAGCTCGACGCGCTGTCTGTCGCGGCCACGTCTGGCGGTGGCGTGATTCCTTTGGTCATCGAGGTCGACCTTTCGTTGCGGGCTCTGGGCGGGCGATTGCACCTGGGCGTGTACCGCAGCCCACTACACAGCGCAGACGAAGTCATGACCATCGCTCGCTCCATCGCCGACCGGCCGGGCATCGAGTTGGTCGGCATTATGGGCTACGAAGCGCAGGTCGCGGGAATGGGCGAGGCCAACCCGTTCACTCGCGCGCTAAACCCGGTGAAGTCAGCGATCAAGAAGGCGTCGGTTCCCGCCATTCGCAAGCGTCGCCAGCAGGTCGCGGATGCACTCGCCGGCGAAGGTATCGCCATCGACTTCTTCAATGGCGGTGGTACCGGAAGTTTGATCACCACTGGACTGGAGAGCGCGGTCACCGAAGTCACCGCCGGTTCTGGTTTCTTGTGCAGCCATCTTTTCGACTACTACCCGCATCTGGATCTGGCGCCAGCTGCGTTCTTTGCGCTTCAGGTCGTGCGCGTTCCTGGGCCGGGATACGTGACATGCCACGGCGGTGGCCTTGTCGCTTCGGGGGAGGCCGGGGCGGACCGGCTGCCACTGCCCGTGTTGCCACCGGGGCTGAAACTCACCCAACTCGAAGGTGCCGGAGAGGTGCAGACTCCCTTGCATGGAACCGGTGTGCGCGACCTGTCCATCGGCGACCCGGTGTTCTTTCGTCACGCGAAAGCGGGCGAGCTGGCCGAGGCGTTCAACGACTACGCCCTGGTGCGCGGCGACAAGATCGTTGATCGGGTCAAGACCTACCGCGGCCTTGGCCACGCGTTTCTCTGAGCGTTACCTGGACTCTTACTTGGTAACGGGTGGCAGCGGGATGGTGGGAGTCTCGCTACCGACCCACGTGCGCAGGAACGCTTCGTACTGAAGCTTGGGGCCGTCGAGCTGGAACATGACTTCGTGTCCATCTTCGATGCCGTCTTCATTGTGTTGCACGACCACCGCGGTGATGAAGGTGTCGCCGTTGACGAAACGGTTGCCGGTAACTGGCAGGTCCACCTGTTCGCGGCCCACCAGGGGTAGCAGTTCGCCCAATGGCTCGAACCGGCTCAGCTCCGGGTGACCTACGTCCAGGGCGTCGCCCGCCAGGTCCAGGCCAATGGACAAGCTCGTGGAGTTTGCGATGGGCGGCAAGATGTACGTGTCGACCACGCCCTGGATCATCAAGACGTGGCGCGGCGTGAGCGTATCGTTGATCACCGCTGCGCCGTATGGCGGCGGATCCGCGGACTCGCCGGCCCACTGAAGCATCATGAGTGCCGGGTCTTGTTCGACCAGAAGTCGATCGTGGGTGCGGTAGCCCAGCAGGGGCTCGGCGATGGGGCGGATCGCCAGGGGCCGCTCCTTGTACATGACATTGTGGATCCAGCTGCCACCCGCACCGCTTAGAATCGCCGCGCCGTATACGTCGCTGTTGGCGAGCACCAGGGGCGCGATGGTGGCACCCATCGAGTGTCCGACCAACGCCACGTAGTCGCTGTCGATGGTCATCGGACCGTCGCTGGTGCCGGCGCACCCGGCTACGTCGATGTTCAGGTTCTGCAGGACGTCGGGGAGTAGCGCCAGCTCGAGGGCCGATTGGCGAATGTTGTCGAGCATGGCGGGCACGTTCTGGATGTTGAAGATCAAGAACTGTTCGTCCGCGCCCGTGATGTTGCGAATGCCGCCGAGGGGGCCGTCGATCATCACGCCGGCGAATCCGGCTCGTGCGAACTGAACTGCCGGACCGGTGCCGGGGACTGCTGCGCCGGTCTTGTCACGCACGCCGCGATCGATGAGCGGCCGGTCACCGCCGCCGCCAGTGCGCACGAACACCGCGGTCGGCCAACCGTTGGTGGGCACGGCTGCGCGAGGCACGGTGACGAACAGGCGCGATGTCTCCATGACCTGCACGACTGGTTCGTCTGGCCAGCCGCCGCCGGTCGACATGAACGGTGGGTCGCCCTGCTGATATGAGGGCATGTCGACGGTCGTTTCGTAGACGCAGTAGTCCGGGTGGGTTTCAGTGAGCTGGAACGGAGCGTTGATCGCCGGGGTCGTCAGGCTGCGCGCATGATCCAGGAACGTGGCCAACCCGGCGGTGGCGTCCTGGGTGGTGAACGCTGTCATGCCGACGATGGAGTCGACGTCGAAGCCGATAGTGCCCAGGGCGAAGGTGGCGGTCTCCAACCACGGCATGCCGATGCTCTCGCCCCGCGCCAACGTGGCCATGGTCGGATTGATCTCCAGCGGATCGCCGCCAACGGTAGTCACGGTGTTCATGACCACGGCGGCGTACATGGTGTTGGGCAACAGCGGTATGCCCTGCACAGGCATCAACGCGAGGGGATGTTCGGTCGGGCCGAATGGTCCACCGGTCGGTTCGTACAGCACCGAGATGGGATAGCGGGTGAGGTAGTCCGGCGAGTTCGTGTCCACGCTGATCAGGAAGACACTCGATTCTGGACTCGTACTTTCCGCGATGGACGGGAGCGTCGCCGGATCGACAGCGCCTGTGAGCGGCATGATGACAGTGGAAGTGGTACCAAAACCCGTGGCCCTGCCGTCCAGGCGCTCCAGCAGGTCTCGCATGATGATGATGTCGTCCGGGTTGGCAAACCCCGACAGGTCCACGGTTCCATCGGCCTTGATCAGGTCGTTCGATGGAAACGGAGCGTCGTAGAAGTTGATGCGCTCGAAGTCCATTTTGACGGTGACCGGCTCGTCATCGCCGCCGCCGTTACCGCCGCCGCAAGCAATGCATACCGTCAGAAATAGTGATGCCCAGCGCATATCGGCGGCAGCATACACGACGAGGTCGTTTTAGCTGTGACATTTCGCCGGGAACGCGCGTCTAACTGAGCCCACTGAATTCGGTGCCATAGCCTATGCCTACGATTCGATTTCAAGCAGTGTTCGCTCCGTTATTCGCTCTGGCCGTCGCGGCGATCGGGTGCTCCGATGATTCGGCCGCTGGCGACGCCGGAGTGGCAAACATCACGCCGCCCGCCGAATGCGCGATCAACACGCCGCCCGCGGGTTGGTCATATCCCGCCGGGCCCTATGGCGGCGACGTAGATGACACCTTTGCCGATTTCACCGTGAAGGATTGTGACGGGAACGAATTCAGATTTGGCGACGTGCTTGCTCAAGCGGAGTTGGTCTTGCTCAATATCGGCGCCGGTTGGTGCGAGCCGTGCGTGGCCGAAACCATGACCCTGGACCGGGAGGTGTTTCGTGAGTTCTGTCCACGCGGCTTGCGCGTCGTGCAGGTCCTATTCGAAGACGAGGACTCGGAGATTCCGACGAGTCTGTTTTGTAAGCAGTGGCGCGACTCGTTCTCGTTGAGCTTTCCGGTGCTGGTGGACCAGCTGTTCGTAACCGAGACCTACTTCACGTCCGTGTTGTCACAGACACCTATCAACTTCCTGATCGACCCGAGCGGTAAGATTGTCTTCAAGTCGACCGGAGAACCGCCGGCGGACCTGGGCCAACGAATCGATCAACTGTTGCCCCGATGAAACGCGCAGCGGTCACATGCGCGCTCGCTCTGCTCTGGCTGGCCGGTTCCCCAACTCGCGCGTCGGCTGAAAAGCCAAAAGCCACCGTCTACGCGTTTTTCGCAACCTGGTGTGTGCCCTGCCGAGTCGAGCTTCCGCAGGTTCAGCAGCTTTACGATCGCTACAGGGCTCGTGGGGTCAGAGTGGTGTTGGTCTCGGAGGACGAGCCGTCCACGTCCAAGCAGGTTCCGCCGTTTCTGGCCAGGTACAAGATCACGGTTCCGTGGGTGCTCGACAACGAGTCGACCCTGCTAGAGCGCTACAACCCGTCTGCCAACGTGCCGTTTACCGTCGTGCTCGATGCATCCGGCCAAACGGTCTATTCCCACGCGGGCTTCGAGCCGGGGGACGAGCGCTTATTGGAGTCGGCGATTGTTCGTGCTCTGGCCAAAACCGCCGCGGCGACGACGACCGGTCGCCCCAGTGTGCGCGTGGACGGTTCGACCCAGGGCCTCGGCGTATGGCGGACGAGCCGATTCGACGACGCGGCGGCCGATGGCAAGTTGAAGGCGGCGGCGGGACGCGTTGAAGTGACCGGCTACACCGACTCGTATCACGCGATCGTTCGGGTCGACGGCGCGACTCTGGACCGCTCGGGCGATGGCGAAGACGTGCGGGTCGAACGGTTTCGTCTCGGCGCCAACCTCGGCGCGCTGAAGATTCAGTTGGGCGACGGCTACACGTCTTTTGGCCACGGCGTGTCTTTGTCGCTGCGCAAGGTCGATCCGCTGGGCCTCGACACATCGTTGCGCGGCCTGCGTGTCGACGCCGCGCTGCCTCGGACCCAGATCAAGTTGCTCGCGGGGTGGACCAATCCGCAGAATCTCGACCCCATCGAGATCGCGGTGGTCGACGACACCAACGACTTGATCACCGGCGCGGAGGTAAAGGTCAAGGCTAGCGAATCGATCAGCCTTGCCCCCTACGGATTGTTCATTCGCGCCGAGGGGGCCGCCGACGATGGCAGCGATGTGGACTGGGCGCTTGGAGGCATGTCGACCACTGCTGACCTGGGAGCGCTGAGCCTGGCGGGCGAGTTCGCGGCGGGTCGACGCAAAGGCATGCTGCTCGACGACGAGACCACGTGGGCCGGGTATATGTCAGCGTCGTGGCGCCTGAGTCGCAACCTCACGGCGCTGGTCGACGTCAAGGCGTATCGGCGTTGGGCGATCGGCCGACCGGACCGCACGCTGCTGTATCACGAGCCACCGAGTCTGGAGCGACCTGATCAAGAAGTCGCCGGAACGTCCGATGCCATCGGTTCGCGCGCTCGCGTCGAAGCCACTCTCGGCAAGACCGTGATCCTGGCTAACGCGCTGGCTTATCGTTTCGGCCGGGGCGGGATGGATCCCATAGACGGAGATCTGGCGTTGCACGGATACGCAGGTATTGAGCGCCGGTTTCGCGGCAGCGGCAGTGCATCGCTTCAAGCCGGCTACCGCGATGAGACCCGTGCCGACGGTAGCAATAGCCTGTCCATGTGGCACGTAGACGTTGATTTCGCGTGGCCGCTGACCAACGTATGGGCAGCCACGTTCAAGTGGAATCATCGCAGCGAAACGAAGGACCTGGTGTTCAGCGAGCTGAGCTTTGTTCGTGGACTGGGCGTGGCCGGGCTGTCCTGGTCAGGTAAAGGCACCGTGTCGTTGCTCTACGGTTACTCGACCGAAGATTCGACGACGCCCACACATTTTCCGGCGGCGGAGGTCCTGGTGCGTTTGCCCCGGAGTAGCTTCGCGCGTTTGTTCGTCGGTCGGCTCTCCGGCGGGCGCGTGTGTGTGTCTGGTAGCTGCCGCGATGTGCCGCCGTTCAGCGGCGCGCGGTTGGATCTAGTGATGAGGTTTCGATGAGACGAACAATTGTACTGGTCCTTGCGCTGGGGCTCGTTGCATGTGGCAGTAGCAGCAGCCCGTCGGCCCCTGACGCTCTCGACGTGGATCTTCCACCGGTCGGGGAGTGCGACGGCTACGCGTGTTTGGCTTGCGCGTCCGGCGACAAATGCGCCGACGCCGACACGCTTATCGAAGGCACTTGCTGCGCCGAGGGCGACAGCCTGGTTCAGCTGGCCAGTGGGTCGGGCAGCGAAGTCGTGGATGTAGAAGCCAATGAGACCTACGCGATCTTGTGCGGCGGCTTCGGCGCGAAGGTCAACAACGTGAGTGACCCGCTCAATCCGGTCAGCGTCGGCTCGGCGGGCCCACGTTGTCAGCACGCGGCGTTTGGTCCGGTGACGGCCGACGGCCAGGTGTTCTATGCGATGCACCATGGTGATTCCTGGGTGTCGACCCCTTCGCTGACCGTGTATCTGATTCGTGGACAGGGGCAGATCGACACGGTCGCGTCACTTAGCGAGCCGGGCATCCTGTACGAAGGCGGAGCGTGGCGGGATGGCTACCTGTACGTAGCTGCCCATGATGACGGCGTGCGCGTCTATCAGACGGACAGCGCGGGCGCGCCGAGCTTTGTTACGGAATTCAGCGGCGGCGGTAACGCGTGGAAACTCGCGCTGGCCGGCGACCATGCGTTCCTCGCAGACAACCTGCGTGGGTTGGTCGTGGTCGATGTCAGCGATCCCAGCCAACCGGTCGAGCTGCAAACCTACGCGACCACGGGCTCACCCCGTGATGTCGACGCTCGAGATGGCCGAGTCTATGTTGCCCTCGGTGGTGGCGGGCTCGACGTGTTCGATGCGTCGATACCTACGAAACTCACCGCGGTCGGCAACGTTCCGTCCCATGGCTCAGCTCAGGCGGTGTCAGTCGGCGATGGCTTCGTTTCCGTGGCTGCATGGAGCCACGTGGCTGTCTACGATACCGAGAACTTGCTACTCGTGGGTACCGAGAGGACCCGCCAGTATCCGGCGTTCGAGCAGAACCTTGGTGTTGCGGTTGTCGGCGATAAAGTCTACGTCGGCGAGTGGGAAGGCATGCACGTATTGCAGTACCGCCAGGGCAGGGTGGCACCCGACCTGTGGATCGCCGAGGAGATGTACCAGTTCAACGGTGACGAGGTCGACGCCAAGGCGGTGCTGGTGCGCAACCGGGGGCGCATGCCGCTGGTGGTCAACAGCACGAGCATAAACCACGACGCATTTACCATCGACACGGGACCGTTCGCCATCGGCGCCGGAGGAGCGCACGTGTTCGAGCTAGGCTATACGCCGCCGGGGCCGCAGGGGCAGCTCTCCGTCCTCGCCATGTCCACCAACGACCCGGATCAGGAACACGCCAACTTTCAGCTGCCCGTGCTGACCCGAGACAGTCCGGCGGTAAACGTCGGCGACAAGATCACGGATGCATGGGCGTTTCTCGACCCCAGCGGCGGCGGGCAGCTCAGCGCTCTGGAAGGCAAAGTAACCGTGCTCGCGTACTTTGCCCTGTTTTGACCGATTTGCGGTCTGGAGTTACCAGACATCGAAACTCAGATTTGGCAGAAGTACAAAGACCAGGGTGTGCTCGTGTTCGGCATCCACCGGCCGAGCGAACAACCGAACTTGCTCGACGATTTCAGGCAGCAAACTGGTGTGACCTATCCGTTCGCCTCCGACGTGCCGGGCACGTTGTCCTTGCTCGCCTTCCCCCAGGGCGTCGGCTATCCCTATCCTCGGGACGTCGTCATCGGCAAGGATCTCACCGTTCACGCTATCCGCAACTCCTTCGACGTGGTCGAGATGGATGCTCTGGTGGAGCGCCTGTTGCGTGAGTAAGTAGCTGCCGCTGAGGCTGCGCGTAGCAGTCCAGCCGCTAGCGGACGGCCTTCAAGCCTGCGCGTGCGCTCGTGCGTACGTCGGTGCGGTGGTCGTCGGCGGCTGACGAGAAGTACTTCTTGGCCAGGGCGCGACGCCCAGCCTTGAGGTGCAACCAACCCAGCATGGTCGAGACTTCGCCGACTCTGGAAGAGGTGGCGTGATTGACCAGAAAGCTCTCCATGGCCGCCCGGCCTTTGTCCGAGTCCCCGGCGCGTAGGAGCGCGACGGCAAGCCAGTAGCGTGCATCCGGGGCAAACGAGCCCGTCGGTGCCATGCGGATGACTTGCTCGAATTCGCTCGCGGCACCGGTGTAGTTCTTCGCGCGCAACTTCGTCCAAGCGAGCTTGAACGCGTGCTCGGCGCTGTTGTTGGGCTTCGCCGGTTGATCCAGTTTTGGCTTCGTCAGAGGCTCGGCGTCCGGGACAGGCTTGGCGTCGACCTTCCGCTTCGTGTCGAGTCCAGACCCGGCGATTGTGCGCGGCGTCGGCGTTGGCGTCGGTTCTGGTTCCGGTTTTCTGGCGATCGGTGGCGTCGGTGGCGGTGTCGGCAACGCCAGGTCATGCCGGGTCTCGTGAACCACGGCGAGCTTCGGTCGCCAGGTCTCGCCCGCACTGAGGAAAACGGCAGCATGACCTTTGACGCGAATCGTGACGCGGCCCGTATGCACGCGCACCGAGCGCAACCCGGTCTCGCCGACGTCGACGTCAAAGGTGGACGCGTGGGCTTCGACGATAGCCGTTCGGGCACGTACTTTGAACGTTTCGCCGGAAGACAGCTTGGCGACACGGACCTTGAGCGCACCCTTGGTCAGCGATACGATTTCGTCGCCGTGGGCCCTGGTGTGGGTAAAGTGCGCTCCCTTGGAAGCGTCGACAGACGCCTTCCGGGTGGCCGTCGTGTCCGGCTCGACCAGTTGTTGCGATGGTTGGTTGTCCATGGCGAACACCGAGTGGCTTCGCCGCTCCATGGCGATGTAGAAAAGCACGCCGGCAGCCGCCGCAACGGCACCACCGAGGTAAAGCCAGCGAGGCGAGCGCGAGTCGGCGGGATCTTCGACTGTCGACAATAGAGAGGTGCGTACTGCCTCGACCTGGTCGGCGTCTGGCATATTCACTGGCAGCTCCCTGGCCAGCTCGATCATGCGCTCGTCGGTCATGGGAAGTTGAGTCATTGGTTCCCTCCTTCGAGTGCCGCACGCAGTTGTTTGCGCGCCTGATGCAATCGTCTCCACATGGTTCCGGGGCGCACGCTCAGGGCACGTGCGGCTTCCACGCCCGGTACATCTTCGAGCTCGCACATGACGAACGCGATGCGTAGGTCATGGGGGAGCCTCGCCAGGGCTGTGCCCAGCAGATCGACGAGTTCGCGGCGTGCTGCCTCGTCATCTGGCCGAGTGCTCAGCCCAGGAGGGCGTTGGGCAAAGTTGTTGAGCGCGAGGCGCCGTCTCGCTTCGCCGCGGGCGTGATGGCGGATTACGTTCGAGGAGATGCCGAGTATCCAGCTGCGCGCGCTGCCCTTGCTGCGAAACTTCTTCGCCGAGCGCCATACTTCCACGAACGTGGTCTGCACCAGGTCGTCGGCGTCGGTGGTGGACGTCGTGGCCGCGCGCATCACGAAACGATAGACCCCGTCGTTGTGTCGGTCGAATAGGGCACCAAGTGCCGCGCGTTCACCAACCGCGCACGCGGCGATCAGTGCTTCGTCCGACATCTCCTCGGCGGCGCCGTCGACTCTGCGCAGGGGGAGCAGCTTGCCCTTCATCGAGGTGTCGGGATTCGTCATCGCAGCTCCACCCGCAAGCCGATACCGGCGCTCCACGTCCACAGGGGCTCGCCGGGCAAGGCGCGGGACGGATCTGGCGGCACGGCCGGGTCGTCGATGATGTTGCCGTCGGGACCGATGATGCTGCCGTCCTGGAAGTTCTTTGTGTGTGCACCCGGAATCCAGGTAGCGCCGATACCGACGGTAATCGCCGCGGAGTTGGTGACCGGTACCGCGTAGCGCAGATTTAGTCCGGCGCGCAGGGACTTTGACATCTTGCTCACCACCGTCATCGTTTGCGGATCTGCGCACGCTGGATCGCCGGGGTCGGTGCCATCTGGGTTCGCGGGATCCGGATCGCCGGGCGGATCCGTCGGCGTATTTGGATCGCACGGCGTTGGCGGGTCGAACACCTGAACCCTGCCCGTCGACGTGAGCCAACGACCGCCCAGAGATAGCTCCGGGGTCAACGTTCCACGGCCGACGTTGATCGGGGCGCCGATGGTCGCCGCCAGGTCCGTGGCGCTGCGGTCGGTTTCGACCATGGCGTCGTCGGTGGTGAACGCTAGGTTTCGGCTGAATCGGCCCGACAATCCGACGCACACCCCACCGAGCCGCACACACGCATCCACGCCGAAGCCTGTCCAGGTGGACTCGTCGCTTGCGTTGACCGTCTGGGCGAACACGCCGAGCATCAGCGGAGACGGTGACGTCGCCGAGGTGAGCGATGGCGGCGGAGTGATCTGCGTGCGGGACAGAGAGCGGCGAACGTTGTTGGCGTCCGCGTCCGCTGGCTTCGCTGCTGGCAGCGGGGGGCGCCAGGCGAGCAGCAAGGGTGAGCTTATGTCGTTGCGGGTCCACGATTCGATCCAAATCGCCGCAATTTCCGGCGTACTGACGGTGCGACGGTGCGCTCGAGCGCTGCCGTCTTTGAGCTCGAGGGCGAGACCTTGCTCAGTTCGAGTAACGTCTACCTGGAGCTTGGGGCACTGCTCCAGTGGTTGGCTACTGACGCCTCGCGCGGCCAGTTTCCGGCGCACGAGTTTTGCTGGGCCGGTATCACCGGTCACGATGACCGCCGTTGTGCACGATGGTTCGGCGGCGGACCGGGATTGTCCAGCGCAAAGCGCCACACAGAAACCGGCCACCGCGAACCACGCGCGCAACGACTAGGTCTCCACTACTCTTCGCACCCGAAGTTGGGCAGCAGGTTCTCCGAGACCGTTGTCTCTTCGAAGCACTCCCAGTTCACCGGGTCGGTTCCATTGCCCGGGTCGCCGGCGGGGGTGCCGTTGCATTCCTCGGATGGGTCGGCCCAACATGATGGGTCACTATACGGACACTCGGGATCATCAGGCCAGCAGGCATTTGGGTCCGTGAGGCACACGTCACAGGTGCCGTCGGGACCGGCAGTGCCATCGGGGCATGACGGATCGCCCGGGTCAGGGTCGCCGGGGACGTTCGGGTCATCGCAACCACACGTGCCATCGGGGTTCGGCTCGGGGCAGTTCGGATCCGTTGGGTCGCCGGGGTCGCCGGGGTCGCAGTTGCCGTCGGGATTCGCTGGATCGTCGCAGGGGGTCGGCGGATCCGTTGGGTCACCCGGGTCACACGTGCCATCGGGATTCGCCGGGTCCTTGCACGGCGGCGGCGGATCCGTCGGGTCACCTGGGTCGCAGTTGCCGTCCGGGTTTGCCGGGTCTTCGCAAGGCGTTGGCGGGTCACCTGGGTCACACGTGCCGTCGGGGTTTGCCGGGTCTTTGCACGGTGGTGGCGGGTCGGTCGGGTCGCATACGCCCGGTGGTGTATTCGGGTCGTCGCATGGTGTCGGCGGATCCGTTGGGTCGCCTGGGTCGCCCGGGTCGCACGTGCCATCCGGGTTGGCCGGGTCTTCGCAAGTCGTTGGCGGGTCGGTCGGCTCACCCGGATCATTGGGATCGGTCGGGTCGCCACCGTCGCCACCACCGGGGCCGCCAGAGTTTCGTACACCCCAGCGGCGCAGCTCGCCCATGTCGTACCTATTGCCGGCGACGCAGACTTTGAAGTTGATGCGCTTCGGTTTGTTCGTGTTCGCATCCGACAGCGCGTGCGCACCGTCGCGGGTTACGACTTCAACCTGGTAGTTGGTCCCGGGCGGGACCTCGATTTCGAATGAGCCGTCCGCGGCGATGGGCGCGGACGAGACAACCGCGCCGTCTTGCAATACACGGACGCCAATAACTGGAGCTTGAAAGCTTGCCTGCGCGATCTTCCCGGCGAGGGTTTGTTGGTCTTCGGCCTGGCTCGTACAACCCGCCAGGGGTAGTGCAACCAGTGCGAGTCCTAGTAATACTCGCGATACCACTGTGATCTTCATAGGTTCCTCCGTATGTAGGGGCATAGAAGAAAGCCGCGCGCCGCTCTCATCCATGTAGTGCCCGCACGCACCGGACCCTTCACCGATTTCTCGATTTATCTAGCGGGCCCGGATGGTGCCCGGGCGGGACCCGGCAGGTTGGCCAGTTCCGCTAGCGGTATGGCCCGGAGCTGATCGCCAGCACCTTGGACAAGCGCACCAGTTGGCGAACGCGTTGGAGCAGGTCTGTTGGTTCCGGCTGCGGTAACAGCGTGATGCAGATGTCCTCGGTGGACACCTCGAGTCGCTCGGCGTTCTTGCTCGCCCGCTCTGCGATGTGGCGATCTTCGCCGACGAGTCCCGGCATCGTGCCGATGAATATTTGCGGTCGCGGGGCCAGCGCCGCGTCACACCCCGGACAGACCTCCTCCTCGATGTAGTCGACACCGCAGGTGGCGCATACCCCTGCCGCGCGCTGGGCATAGAACCGGCGGTCCCTGGGCAGCCCATTGGGCGGGGTTATCGTGATCATCGTCCGCGTCACGCCGCCGGTGGAGGCGAATGCGTGCCTGATTGACGCACCAACCCCGTCAAGGCTGCCGGTGACGTCCATGCGAATCTGGTCGAGGGTTCCCGACAGGTCGTCGGTCAGTGTTTCCCAACCGGGCAGGTGGGGGCGGAAGATCAGCGGAGGCGGAACCTGGCGCCGCGCCGCCGGCAACTGTTTGGCCAACTCGATTACGTTTCGCGCTAGTTCACTGATGCGCTGGGGCACCGTGCCGTTGTTCTTCATCACCATGCGCAAGCGCTCGTCGTCGCCTCGCACCTGGGAGAACGACAGCAACTGCTTGTCGAGGGCGGCCAGGAATGCCCCGGCCTGGTCATCGTTCTCTGCCGTGATTCGATGGCGGCGATCCCATTTGGCGTCACCGAGCTGGATGCCTTTGCGGCCGCTCTTACCAAACGATGCGCCCTGTATGGATAGATCGAGTTTGAGTGACGGAAACTCGAGTTCCGCTGCGACGAGGGCGATGCCGCTTTCGCTGAACCCTCGTGTGATCTCCAGCATGACGCCGTGGACCCGACCGTGGATTCGCTCGCCATCAAAGTCGAGCCCTACTTCGTCGGCGACTCGTTGCCATACGGCTCGCAAGCGGTCCGAGCCCGTCGCGGCCGTTGCTCGACGGGTGGTTTCGTCGGTCTTGGACGCATATGGAGCCGCCAGCATGATCGGCACTCTGATGCTCAGATCCGACGCCCAGCGCCTCTCGGCGCGGATTTCCAGCGCGTAGCTCAGTCGATACAATCGCCCGGCGTGACTTGGCGCCGTGTCCTTCGGCAACCGAAACCTCAGCGGAAACGACTCGCCTTCGTCGGGCGACTCCACAGGCACGGTGAAGCCAGAGATCGAACTGACGGCCGAATCGTTCATTCCGAAGCTCCGGAACTCGGGGGTGTCCGTGCCGACGACGCGAACGCTCAGGCCTTGATAGCGGTTCGACGCCACGTTTCCCAGTGAGACCGACCCGGTGACGAGCGCACCCGGAATGATCACATCGCTCGCGAGGCTAGCTTCGAGGTACGGGTCTTTGTTCTGCGGACCGGCAGCGTTGCTTGCTGCCAGGATCGGTTTGCCCATGGGCGGTGCGACCGGATAGCGCAAGCCAACCACCAGCTGAAACAGTGCGCGCGCATCGGGCCACCACGGGACCGACACGCGAACTCCGACGGTGTAGTGGACGTTGACCGCAGCGCTTTTGTAACTCGGTGGTGAGACGGGCGGAATCTCGAGCTCGCAGGGCAGGTGGATCACGCCCTCGGGCAGCTGAACGTTCTCGCGCAGCCTGTAGCGCGACTCGCAGATGTTGTGCGTCTTGTGGGCGGAGCTGTTCCCCTGACGGGCCGTGAACCGCTCCCGGCCGGTCAGGGTCAGGTCTACCCAATCGACATCTACCGGCGCCTTCGTCTTGAGAACGGCTGTCACCGTAAACTTCTCGCTCGGGAAAACCATCCGGGGCGCGAGGAGGCTCAGCTTCGGCCGGTGCTTCCTGGGCTTGTTAGCCACACCGAAACGCTAGCACGGCGAGCGAAGCTAGTTCCGGAACAGTCCGATGAGGAACGACTGCAGCCCGTCGGCGTCCATGGGGCACGAGCGGTAAGCGATGTGATCGTCGGGGCGTACGAGGTACGCGCAGGGCAGGGTGGCGCCGTAGCGAGCGTGCAGTTCGCCTCGCTCGTCGATGATGAGCGGACCGTCCCAGTCGCGTGGCTCCGTACCGCGGCCGATGGCCAAACACACGGCGACCCGCCGGCTCCACCGGGACATCACGCCCTTGGCTACTTCTATCACCGAGCGCGTGAGTGGCAGGCCAGTGTCACCATTGGCTCCCGCGAATAGGAGCAACGTGTGCTGTCGCCCATCGAGTCTGCGGTAGAGCCGATCATTGTCGGTGGTGCCGAAGTGAACATTTGGCGCCGCACAGCCGGCGACGGCGCCCGCTTTGCTCTCGTACCCGGACGCCACGTGTTCCCTGACGAACTGGGACTTGTAAACGCTCTGCGGCTGCAGCGCTGCGTCGAGAACGCTGCGTCGTAGCGGCGCACCCCCGGCGGCAAAGTCCATGAGCCGGTCGTGGGTGTCCTCGTCTGTTTTTAGTTCTGACAACTGCAGCGTGGCCGCAAAATCCAGCTCGCGGGTGAATCGTTTCGCCGCTGTGCGTCGCTCGGTGTCGTAGGTGTCCAGAAGAGCTTCGTCGCAGCCCTGGTTGGCGACGAGCGCGAGCTTCCAGCCGAGGTTGAACGCGCTCTGAATTCCCTGATTCATGCCGTGGCCGCCCACCGGGTCGAATGTGTGGGCTGCATCGCCGGCGAGTAGTACACGCCCCTGGCGGAACGTTCGCGCGAGGCGGCGTTGCACGTAGTAGGTGCCGACGAAGCCGGTGTCTCGAAGATTGAGGTTCGCGCCCACGTGGATCGCCGCCATCTTGGCCATGGACTCCGCGTCGCCAAAACTGCCTTTGGTCGGTGCTCCATCGGTAATCAGGCGAGCGCGGTTTTCGCCGGGTAGCGGCAGGACCAACAGGAAGCCACTGTCGGAGATGAACAGGGACACTTCGCTGTCGGGAAGGTGCCAGTCCAGCGTTGCGTCGCACGTGGTGAAGCTGCGCATCGCGCCCTTGTTGTCGAACTCAATGTTCGCCTCGTCACGTACACTGCTCGCGACACCGTCACAACCGACGACCCACGCGGCCTGGGTTTCCTCGGTCGTGCCGTCCGCGAGAGAAAGGGTCACGTCGACATGGTGTTTGGCGCCGACGAGGGACTTCAGTCGGCACCCTCGCTCGACCACACCACCCAGTTCTTCCAGACGCTGCTCGAGAATTGACTCGGTCTGGGTCTGAGGGATGGCGACGCCGAACGGGTACTCCGCGCCGTGCGCCTTGTACTCGAGTCGCGCCAGACACGCTGGTCCGTCGTAGATCGACATCGCTCCGAGCCGCCGGCCAGCACCGATGATCGAATCGACCACGCCGAGTCTCTGAAAGACTTCCAGGGTGCGTGCCTGGACATCGACGGCTCGGGTGCGATCGACGGGCACGCCGCGCCGGTCGATGATGCGACAGGGCAGGCCATGGCGCCAGAGTTCACACGCCAGTGTCAGGCCGGTCGGCCCCGCTCCGACTACGAGAACTTCCACCACGAACTAAGCATCCCCCCGAGAATACAGGCGCGTCAACTTGTCCTAGATCATTTGTGTCCGCCACGGGCTACGCAAATCTTGCTGACGGCGGGCTTAGAGCACACTGTTTAGGCAGATGGCCAATCGGTCGGTGTTCTTCCTAGCTGCACTCGCTGTCTTGACCGTGTCGGGGCAGGCCGACGCCAATGCGTCGCTTCAAGGGCGGCTCATCGGCGGCGCGTCCCAAACTGGAACCGTCGTCGTCGCCAAGGGGCAGCCGGTGCTGCTTCGATTCGAGATCACGAATCGGGGCAACAAGACGATCCGGCTGCGCACACTTCCGTTCTGGGTCGGCCACAGGCTCGACGTGTCGGTCGACCGCCGGCTCGGCTCGGCCCAGCGAACTCGGGTGGGAAAGCAAGCAGCGCTTCAATACGATCCAGCAGCGCGCGGACCCTGGACGACCCACACGATGCGTCCAGGAATCCGGGTTGTGCTCCAGCGCTTCAACCTGGCTCACCACATCGACATCAGCCTGCCCGGTCGATACAGCCTACGCATCTGGCACAAAGGCCGAGTTCGAATGCGCTCGCAGTTACTCCACGTATGGGTCGTCATGCCACGCGTACACGCGCAGTTGAGACACCTGCGCTCAGCGCCGCTAGACGCGATTGCGCTGGCCCGAACTCGCCGCGCCTTGAAGAAGTATGGCTTGCGTCTGCATTGGGACGCGGTCAGCCGATCGTATCGCCTGGTCGAGAAAGGCACTGGGACGTCTCAACCGATCGCCGCGCGGGACCAGAAGTGTCGTAGCTCTCATCAGTGCGTGCGCGTCAGCATGCGCTGTTGCTGTCCGCAGAAAGCAGTCGCCATCAATCGTCGTTCGCTGAAACGTGTGCGCGCACGTTGGTCAAAGGCGTGCCGGCGCATGTCCTGCCCCGCGGTCGTGTGCAGGCGGCCAGGTCCCAACCTGCACGCGAGCTGCCAACGCGGCTGGTGCGTTCCGCGATAGCTGCCGTTCTTTGAGTAGGTCCTATGTGGCTGAAAATATGTATGTTGCGGCCTCGGTCTATTACACTTCTCGACAAAGTTTTAGATCGTATGTAATAAGACGAAATGGCCAACTGGGTGCGAGCGGTTACGCCGCGTAGCATGGTGCTCGACTTGTTGCGCGTGGCAGCGCCAAACGAGGTGTCGGTACGCGCGCTGGTCGACGTCGGTGGGATGTTTGGCCTCGAAGGCAACGCGACTCGGGTTGCGCTGACTCGGCTGATCAGCCGAGGACTCGTCGAACCGGCGCGTCGTGGTTGGTATCGCCTCGCTGCCAGCGCGCAGCCGGTCAACGAGCTGGTCGAGGAATGGCGCCTCGGTGAGCGGCGAATGACTAAATGGCGTGGTGATTGGCTGGCCGTTTGGCAGCCACGCGTCGCCAGTCGATCGGCGCAGGCGCGCAGCGTTGGTGCGCTCGAGCGCCTTGGGTTCGTCGCGGGGCCGAAGCCCCTGTGGCTGCGCCCTAACAATCTCGCTCCTCGGGTGGATGGTACGCGTCGCCGGTTGGTTCAGCTCGGGCTCGCTGATGATGCTGAGGTCTTCGTCATGTCTGAATTGTCCACGACGCTGGCGGAGCAAATCGGCGGGTCGTGGCCGGCCAAGACAATCCGGGCTCGATTGCGCAAGACTGCCGCTGATCTGCGTCGGAGTGCCGCACGCATAAACTCGCTGTCACACGAACGCGCGTTGGTCGAGACGTTCATGCTCGGTGGTGCAGCGATTCGTTGGCTGTCGGTGGATCCGCTACTGCCCGAAGAGTTGCTCAACGGTGACGATCGGCGTGCGCTCACCCAGCAGATGCTCGCCTACGACAAGCTGGGGCGCGACCTGTGGCGCCAGTCCATCGACCGCGCTCGACTGAACGCGACACCGAGTCACCTGGGTGTCTTCGCCCAAGAGGGGGCTGCATGAACGCCGAGCCAACACTGCTAAATCGCGAAGAACTGCGCGAGCTGTCCAAGTTGCGGCCGCTGTCACTGGCGTTGTCGCTGCTGTGGACGTGGGGCTGGATCGCCGGCTGCTTCGCCTTGTACGTTTATCGGCCGAGCATCATTACAGCCCTGGTCGGCATAATCATCATCAGTGGTCGTCAGTTAGGCCTGGCCATCCTGATGCACGACGCAGCGCATGTCTTGTTCGCGCGCGACAAGAAATGGAACGATCGCCTGGGACAGTGGTTGTGCGCTTACCCGCTGATGTTGGACACGGTGCTGTACCGGATGGTTCATCTGCAGCACCACAAGTACACTTGGACCGACAAGGATCCGGATCGCGGGTTGGCCACGCCGTTTCCAATCAGCCGCCGTAGCTTTCGGCGAAAGATCTTGCGCGATCTGACCGGGCGCACCGGCATCAAGCACTACTACGGCCTGGTCCGGGTGTACTCCGGGCTGTCTCCACGCGGTAAAGGCAGAGGGGGACGCAGCTACGGGCAGTTGTTCAAGACCTTTCTTCTCCGGCAGTACGGATTCTTAGTGTTCAACGCGGCGCTGCTAGCAGTTTGCATCGTCGTGTCACGACCGGAAGCGTATCTACTGTTGTGGCTCGTGCCGATGTTGACGGGGTATCAACTCGTCATGCGGCTGCGCAGCATCGCCGAACACGCCGCCGTCAGCGATCCGACCAGTGAGCTGCACCAAACGCGAACGACTCTGTCACCGGCACTGGTCCGGTTCTTCATCGCCCCACACAGCGTCAACTACCACCTCGAACATCATCTGTATCAGTTCGTGCCTCACTACAACCTGACCCGGGCCCACCGCATGCTGCGAGCCAAGGGCGCACTCGACGACGCCGAGGTGGTCCACGGGTACTGGCGCGTCTGGCGACAAGCCACCTCCCGCCGCTGAGGGCGCGTCTACCGGCGAGCTTGACGCGCGTGCGCTTCGCGTACCGCTTCGCTCGGTCGGTCATGGCCGCGAGGCCACTCCCTTCCTCGCTGCAGGGGTGCGCGCCAATCTCACTCGGCAGTTACGCCCTCAGCGACGGGCGGGCCCGCCGCTGAGCCACTCCCTTCGGGGCGCGCCGTGCTCGCGCTCGTGCTCGTGCTCGCGCTCGTGCTCGTGCTCGTGCCCGTGTACTCTACAGCTGCCCGTTCAAGATGAAACGTCGCGCGAAACAGACCAAGTCGCCACCCCGCAAAGGCGGGCATGGAGGCGCCCGTGAAGGTGCCGGGCGTCCGCGTAATCCGGGCCCGCGCAAAGTCATGCACCGTAAACGTTTGGGCTTCTCCAACCCGCGCCCGATACACGTAAGGATTCGCTTGGTGGACGACGTCGGTGTGCTGCGTAAGCCGAAAAGCTACCAAGTGCTGCACACGGTGTTCCGCCAGACGGACAGCCGTGGCTTCCGCATCTGTCACTACTCAGTGCAGGCCGATCACATTCATCTGATCGTCGAGGCCAGCGATCGTGCAGCGATGACGGCGGGAATGCGAGCGGTGAACGTTCGCATTGGTAAGTGCATGAACATCATGCTCGAGCGCGATAAGGGCACGGTGATCGCCGATCGGTATGACGAGCAGCATCTTGGCTCGCCTCGGCAGGTTCGAACCACTCTGGCGTACGTGCTCAACAACGTTCGCAAGCACGTGATGGCCGAGACGGGAACGCGTTGCGAGCGGGGCTGGCTGGATCCGTATTCGTCGGCTCAGTACTTCGATGGCTGGAAGAGCCACGAGCCCGTGCCGATCACGGTCGAATCGCCGGTTGCTGCTCCGCGCACGCTGCTGCTCAAGAAACTCTGGCGCAAGCATGGGTTGATTGACATCGACGCGGTTCCTGAAGTGCTGGAGTAGTCCGCCGGAGTAAGCGGCTCAGCAACCGCTAGAGCGGAAGGTCTAGCACTGCGCGGAAGCCGACTTTGATCATTGTGATTCCCTTGCCGATCTTGGGGTACATGCGCTCGACGGCGATGCCGAACACGGCACCTGGGAATACGATGCGTCGGCGCGAGGCCCGTCCGCCGATTGCGATGCCGATGTGGCCGCCGGACGCGTTGCCTTCGTTGGCGTCGGTGAGTCGGTACAGGTAGCCACCCTCGAGCTCCATGTACGTGTTGACGAAGCGATAGCGCACGACCAGGGGCGTGACGAGATCCAGGGAAAGGACCACTCCATCCTGGGTGCTTTCATCTCGCGGTAGCTCACCGCTGCCGCCCAACTCGCCACCCGCCAGGATCGTCCAGCGCGTGCCCAGTGCCCGACCGAACAGCAGTCTGCCGGCGCCGCCGCCACTGAGGGCCGGTTTTTCGTCGCGCAGCACGCCAATGGCTTTACCGCCGCCGCCCAGGCTGAGCAGCCAGCGGTTGTCGGTGAGCTGACGACCGCGAAACTTGTTGTTCGGCCGGATCCAAAATGGACAGTTTTTCTTGGCCGACTCCATGCTTGCTGCCAGCAGTCCTTTGATGCGCGTCAGCTCGAGCAGGGCTCGCACCTTCGACAGCTTGCGGCCGCGACGTTCGTACGCCACTTCGACCGGGCCGCCCAGTTTGACGATGCGCTTGTCTAACCAGGTCATCAGGTCCGTGCGCTTGTCGACAGGCACGCGACACACCGACATCAGTGCATCCGATTGCAGCTCGCGAAACTCGACCTTGTCGATCTCCCAGCCGACGACGTTGTTCAGATCGACCATGCGCTGCAAGTCGCGGTAGAGCGAACTCGATACCGGGTTCTTCGGCAGCGTCTGCCGGCAACCCGAGATCAATATGCATGCCGCGACGGCGCCTACTACGTACCAGCGCATGAGGACGTCATTGGAGCATGCGAGCTAGCGCGACGCAAACGACAGCATGAACATGAACCCCAGGTCGTTCAGCTGCCGGTGTTTGCCAGGTGCCTCCACCGCGAGAGCCGAGCCGATTGGCGGAAGCGGTTTGTGCCTTGCGACAACGCCGCGAAACTCGAGCTCGATGGCGAGGAAACGCTTGGACAGGCCGATTTCCGCACGGCCGGATATTCCAAAGTGAACGTCGGCGCGTTCTCGCGTGATGCCGTCTTCCCACGTTTCCGCGTTTCGGCCCGCTCCGAGTTCCAGGCCGAGGGCGATGGCGAACTCTCGGCTGAGCTGTTTGCGTCCCGCTTCCCAACGAAGCCCGAGCGCTGGCCGGATCGCGCTGACCCCCAGCGATTCGCTGCGTGTGCGATGCGTGTTGCTTCCTGTGAGAACCGCTGCTTCCCCGACGACCAGGAAGCTGTCCATGAAGCGCACCATGGCGAACATACGCGCGGCGAAGCTGATGTAGCCACGCTGCTCCGTCTCCCCAAGGGCGAACATGCCCACGCTGAACCCGGTGCTGAGGGTGTTGGGCTTACTCGTGTCCCGGTCGGCGTTGGCCCGCGACGGCGCACCGATCAAGGTGAATGCCAGGAGCGCCACTGTGATCGCCCGGGTCATAGACTCACCACCGAAATTGTCAGGCCGAAGAACGTCTGGGCCTTGAGCTGGGCCTTGAGGGGGACCGTGATGTTGATCGTCGGCTCGACCCGCACCGCCCAGCCACGACGAACGAGCTTGGTGATGGGCACGCTGAGCAAGCTCACCTGGGCGTCACGGATTTGGTTCTTCGTGTTGACCACGATGCCCACGGCCGGGGCGAATAGCCCCAGGTACGAAGGACCGCGCAGTCTGCTACCGATGGGCGCCACGCGAAGTGCGGGCCGCATACTCAACACGATTTCCCCGCCAGGCTCGGTCAGCATATGGCTGCGCCCTCGGTAGGCGACCGTGAACGTGACGCCTCGCTCGTTGCCCAGAAGAATCGCAGAGCATGCGCAGTTGAATCTGCTGCGCTGACTCCAGGTGAGGTCGAAGACCACGGTCGTCGGGCTGGCGTACTTGCTGGCTTCGACGCCGGTGCCCAGGCCCCATTCCCAATTGCCGTCGTTCTCGCGCCAGCTGCTCGGCGGATCCACGCGGATGATGCTGAGCAAGTGCGGCAGCTTTGTGCCGTACGGAATTGCGGTGGGATTCGCCTCCGCCACGCTCGCTGCGCCGCACAATAGCCCCCCGATCAGCACGATTCCCGTCCAGTGCATGTCTCTCACACGCACCGGATCCGCAAACGCTCTAGGCCGCGGGGAAGTTTTAGAACCTGTTAGCCAAGCAACAAGCGATAACGCAGGGGCTCAGCCACGTTCTTGACTTCGGCCTCCTGAACGTCGCCGAGCTCGTAGCCCGCTTCGCGCACCAGATCGGTCATTTGCTCCATGACCATGATCTCGTCTTTGGTCGCCAGTCCTTGAAGCCGTGCGGTGTTGTTCATCCCGCTGGAGAAGGCGGTGAAATCGTTGTTGGGACCAAACGTTCCCACGTTGGCTCTGGCCAGGTTGAGTCCCGTGGCGACACCAAGAGCGGATTGGATCTCCTTGAGCTGCGGAAACTGCTCGCCGAGGGGACCCGACGCCATGTTGCGAGTGAACTCGCCCAGCTCGATGGCCGTTCGCGCCGCGCGCTCACACATCTGCAGCTCTGACAGCTCGTAGAACGGCGGGCCGAAGATGCCGATGATGCAGTCACCGACCAACTTGTCGAACACGCCGCCATGGCTCCACAGGATCTCGACCGCTCGGCGGGACCAGAGATCCACGAACAGGCCGATGAGCTCCGGATCTTTTAGGTGCTGCTCCGACAGCCGGGTGAACCCGGAGATGTCCGTATAGAGGATGGCAACTTTGGCGCTCTGCGGCGTCAGGTACTTCGCGCGGTAGCCGTCTTCGGCCAGCATGCGATCGGTGTGCGCCGCCGAGAAGAACTGGTGGAGAAAGCTCGACTCCTTGCTGTAGTCGAGAATGCGCTGACAGATCGCGTTGGAGAAAAGCTCCATGAGATCGCGATTGAATGTGGAGCTCACATCCTGGGTGGCCGACACGAGCAGGATTCGCCCGAGCTGCACCTCTTCGCGCATACCGTAGATGATCGTTTCCTGGAGCCGCGCCTTCGCGGTCAGCTGATCCGTTGCTTTGCTCTGCTCGCCGGCGATCCAAACACTAACGGCTTCGCGCAGGACCGGGTCGGGAACGGCGCTCTCGGAAACGGTCGCGTCACCACCGCGCTCGGAGTCGTACACGAGCTTCGAGCCGTCGAACACCTTGTGGTAGATGTGCTCGTCGGCGTAGCGATCCTCATGGCGGTAGCTCAGGAACAGATGATCGAATTCGATCTCGGCTCGTAGCGCGCGCACGGCTTTCTCGATGCCACGACCCAGCAGTGGGTCCTTGAGCGCCTGACCAATGGCGACGAGCACGCTTTGTTTGATCCGGGATAGGCGCACCGCGGCCAGGTGGTTGTCCAACTCTTCGGCGAACGCATCCAACCAGGGGTGAACTTCATCGACGCTGCGCTCATCACCTTCGGCCCAGCCCACGCCGACGGCACCGAAGAAGTCGCCGGCGACGTCCAGGTGCTGCGCCACGACCCGATAACCGGCAGCCGCTTCGCCGGGCCCCGTCGTGTCGAACGGACTGTTGTCGCGGACGCTGTTTTCAACGTCGGCGAACACCGACTCGGGCAGTGCCGCACCATCGGCGTCCACCGCGCACTGATAGTTGGTCTCGTGCAGGTCCTCGGCGAGGGTGCGAACGAATGCGGTGCTCGCACGCAGTTGATCGCGGAGCAGGGGCAATACCCGTTCCATGAGGACGGCCAGGCCGAGGCGATCCCGCTGCACCTCTTCGATTCGGTCATCGACGAGACGCTGGAACTCTCTCAACCCCCGCTCGCGTTCATGCGAACTCATTCGCACTAAATGCTACTGCTTAGTGGTCATGGTGTCCACCCGGGCCGTGTGGGTGGCCATGGGCAACTTCTTCTTCAGTGGCTTCGCGGATCTTGGTGATCTCCACGTCGAAGTGCAGGGTGACGTCCGACAGAGGGTGATTGTGATCGAGCATGGCGAAGTCTTCGCCGACACCTACCACCCACAGGGGGAACATCTCGTTATTCGGCCCCTGGGCGACGATCTGCATGCCCGCTTCTAGCTCCGCGTCGTCTGGGAAATCGCTGAGCGGAATCTTCTGGGGCTCGGGGCCCGAGCGCACGCCGTAGCCGTCTTCGGGTTTGACCACGACCTGCAGTTTGTCCCCCACTGATTTGCCTTCGAGCTCCCGCTCCAGGCCGGGGACGATGTTGCCGGCGCCGTGCAGGTAGGTCAGCGGCTCTTCGCCTTCGGAGGTGTCCAGTACTTCACCTTCGGGATCCTTGAGGCTGTAATGCATGGAAACGACGGCGCGGTCGGCAACTGTGGTGGTCATGGGCTGCTCGTACCACGGCGGCCGGCCAGTGGCTACCCCGTTCGGATGCTGACCAACCCTCTGTACATTCCGGGTCTGCTCGCGACATTATCGGCTCGTGTCCAGCGGCCTTCGCATGAATAAAGAGCGTCTGTTAGCGCGCCTCGGTGAGCTTGCGGAGGTTGGCGCCATCGGCGGTGGCGGGGTGTGTCGCATAGCTCTTTCGGATGCGGACATGGCTGGCCGCGACCTTGTCATGTCGTGGATGAAACAGCTCGACATGAGTGTGACCGTCGACCGCATTGGTAATGTCGTTGGCGTGCGTGCGGGGCTGGAAGACGCTCCGCCGGTGATGACCGGTTCCCACATCGATACGGTGGCGACGGGCGGGCGTTACGACGGAAACCTCGGTGTGCTTGCTGGCCTCGAGTTGGTGCAGGTCCTCGCGGAGAACGATCACGTCACCAAGCGGCCAATTGCGGTCGGCTTTTTTACCAATGAAGAAGGCGCGCGTTTTGCGCCGGACATGATGGGCAGCGGCGTGCACCAGGGCATGCTGTCGCTGTCCGAGTGCCTCGCCGCCACGGATCGCGATAGCATCAGCGTCGGCGAAGAGCTTCACCGCATCGGCTACGCTGGATCAGCCCCATGCCCCGGCGTGGTGCCAGGAGCGTTCGTCGAGCTACATATCGAGCAAGGACCGGTGCTCGAGCGAGAAGGTATCGCCATCGGTGCCGTCGACTGCGTTCAGGGCATCTCGTGGACCGAAGTCAGCATTACCGGTGTGTCCAATCACGCTGGCACGACCCCCATGTCCATGCGCCACGACGCTAACTTCGCGGCTGCCGAACTCACGACCTTCGTCCGCCGCCTCGCGCTGGAGATCGGTGGCTCTCAGGTTGCGACCGTTGGCTTTGTCCAGCTGTCGCCAAACCTGGTCAATGTCGTACCCAATCGCGCGACCATGACGATCGACCTGCGCAACACGGACGAGGCGATCCTACAAGAGGCCGAGCAGCGCACCTTCGACTTCGCCGAACAACTTGCCGCCAAAGAAGGCGTGGAGATCGAGTGGCGCAGCCTGGTGCGGTTCGAGCCCGTCACGTTCGCCGAAGATGTGGTCGCATCGGTCGAAGCCGCGGCAACGAAACTGGGCCACAGTGTGCGCCGGATGCCCAGCGGCGCCGGACATGACGCCCAGATGTTCGCACCAAACTGTCCGGCCGGGATGATTTTCGTACCCAGCCGCGGCGGCATCAGCCACAACGTTGCCGAGCACACCGACCCCGATCAGATCGAGGCCGGCGCTAATGTTCTGCTTCAAGTAGTGCTGGGCTTCGCTGACGAATAGCCCGGACTAACTAACCGTCGGCGCGGCGCATGGTGTTGCTGTCGGTGTGGTGGAACAGCTCTTCCTGGTTTCTGATCTTCAGCACGGTGTCCTCGGCGTAGTGGAAGCTGCCGTCCTCGTTGAACGTGAACTTCAGCTCGTAGCGCACCGTCTTGAATTCGCGATCCAGGAATTTGTTGGAACAGATGCCGTAGGTCTCGGATCCACACTCGGCCGTGAGCTCGAACTCCGTCGATAGCTCGTCGGCGGTACCGCCGGCCAGCACGGTCACTCCGCGCGGGATCATGAAGCAGCGCATGATCTGTTTGTCGGCTTTGTCCCACATCCAGAAGCCCAGCTCTTCGTGGAATGGCTCCTTCTCACCGATACGCCAGGCCGTCGTCTTGTAGCGCAACCCGTACAGAATCTGTTCGTGGTTGTCGACTCGCCCGGTCGGTGCGAAGGTCATCTCTTCGCGGTACTTGCTCTTGGCAACGACGGTGGCGTCTGGTTCGGCGGGCGCGACGTCGTCACCTTTGTCGCCAACCCACGTTCCTACCAGATGACCCAGCGGGCCTAGATCTCTCAGGTCTTCTGCTGATGCTGACATCCGCGGGTCTTACCGTCTTAGGCCTCACTGCTCAAGGCTGCTTGTTCGCGTTTTAGGCGACCGTCAATAAGGAACGGCCCGAACGGGAGCAGTGACGCGGCCATGACGAGCGCCGCCTGTTGCATAGACCATTTGACCTCGGACTTGGCCAGTACGGTCACGTACGCGAGGGCGATGAACAAGATGCCGTGAATCGGTCCGAGGATGCGCACGGCGATTGGCATGCCGGCTGCGTACTTCAGTGGCATCGCGACGCCGAGGAGCAGCAGAAACGATACCGCTTCCAGCATTCCGATGGCGCGAACTCGGCCGATGGGGTGGCTCCACACGCCAGTCGTTATTGCATAACGGTGCCACTAGCGCTGCCCGACCGTTGCCAACATCAAGCGCGACCTGGTCGTTTGACTCGTTCCCTCGTTCGTCGCTAGTCGTCGCGAAAGCAACGCCGCGCGGGTTTCGCTACATGGGCATACACTGGTCTCCAAACAGTATTCGCTCTCACTAGAATTTATTCCCGAGTTCTCCGTCTGTCAGGACGTGGAAAGCCGTCGTCGCCAGGGGAGAAGAAATGGTGACCAGAAATTTAGTGATGTGTGTGGGCCTCTGCCTGGCCCTGGGCTGTGGAAGTAACTCGTCGGCAGTAGAACCGAACACCAACGAATTCGATATCGATCCGAGCACCCAGATGGAGCTCGACGACGCGGCCGAGAACGGTCTGGGCGCTGAGGGCAGCTACGACTACGACGATCAAGACGGAAGGCTGACCATCACGCTCACTGAGAGTGACTTCGGTTGTGGCCCGACGCTGGGCACCATTGTTGCCATCGTCACCGAGCTGACCGCGACCACCATGGTGTGGGAGTTCGAGGGAGAAGACGATGCTGGCGTGACCTGGACGCGGGTCGATGCTGGCACCAGCGGGGTCGTCGGTGTTTGGCGCACCAATGATCCGAACCTGTTCTTGATTCTATCTAGCGATGGCTGGGCGCAGCTGTTTGGTCAGGACGACATGTGTGATGACGACCGCCCGCGCAACAGCAACAACTGTGTCGAGCTCGGCCTCAGCGGCCTCGACATCACCATCGATGGTGACCTGAGCGATTGGGATGGTGCAGCGGGCGACGCGACCATCAGTGATGACCAGGATGACTATACCGGCGGCGATGGCGGCGCGGACCTGCGCTCGCTCAAGGTCGAGTACGGAAGCCAGGCACTGTATGTGCTCATGCAAATCCATGGAGGTCCCGCGACATCCTTCCAAAACGGCGCACCGCCCAACAGCGGCGCGTACCGCCTCACGGTCCAGGGAGACAACGGGCTCAGCCTTAGCGAACGGGTTATGTACGTGCCCGAGCTAAGCGACTGGGCGACCCAGGGAGATTCCTCCGCGGTCACCATGGACGTCGGTGACGAGGGCATCGAATTTCGCATCGACCTCTCGGCGCACGCGGGGCCGGGCTTTGAGACCATCGACATGATCATGGTCGAGCCGATCGACTGCAGCGGCGGGACATGCGAAAGCCTGGACTCGATGGATTGCGGTTATGTCGACGTACCCATGTAGCGTTGCGGGCTGACCAACGCCGGACATGAGAATTGTCCTGCTCACCCTCACAGAGACTTACATACGTGTCGCACCTTCGCGTCGCACCCGTTGTCGCACTGTCGCACCATGCGCTTTTTGTTTTGCGTCGTTACGAACTTTGAAACCGCAAAATTGCTGGACCGCGCTTTGCAATGTTGTTGATGCGCGACACGCACTGTCGCAGCAAGTCATCAACGACAATCCAGAAGGGGAAAGATTGCGATGCGAAAGCCGACCACGAAGCGCTCCACCCGTACCTCCGTCCGCCGCGAAGACCTGTCCAAAGTAACCGGTGGTCTTACGCTCGCTGAGCTCCGCTCGCAGTTCCTCAACCCTGGCGGCTTCGCTCCTGACGATCCGACGGATCCCGTACAGGACAAGCCGAAGTTCAGCCGCTCGTCCGGCCTGTTTGGCTAACCAAACTCCCTGCGACTCGTAGGGGGTAGCCAAACACCCCGCGGCTCGCAGGGGTAGCCCGTTTTGCGGCTGGCCCGGGTCTCGCTAACACTGCGTGCAATCGCAGTTTACGTTGGCGTTGTTCCTCGATTCCGCGCCCTCGTGACGGTTTAGTAAGGGCGAGTCCCGAGCCAGCTGCTTTTTTCTACACCATTTCTCCCGCCGGTGCTGCCGAGAATCATCTAACAGCGCCTCAAAAAAACTCTACGACATTCAACGACATTGGTGCCTACGTGAGTAACCTCGTAGCGTCGCACCATTGAGCGTGCTTAAGTTCGCCGCTCTGTCGTGATCATCTATTTTTCACTCGCCGCGTTATGTGTAGTCGCGGTTGCCGCTTGTGCGTGGTGGCTGTTTTCTATTCGCCGCGGGCGCTTTCGTGCGGCGGACGGCGAGACCGGTGGACCGTATCCGGTCGTGCTCGTGCACGGATTCTTCGGCTTCGATCAGCTCGACGTTCTCGGTCGCCAGCTGCATTACTTTCGCGGGGTCTCTGCGGCACTTCGGGCCGACGGAGTCGACGTTCACGTGGTTCGCTTGCCGCCCCTTGCGTCGGTGAGCGAACGTGCAACTGCGCTCGTCAGCTTTATTCGCGGCCTCGATGTGGAGCGGGTAAACATCGTCGCCCACAGCATGGGCGGTATCGATGCCAGGTTTGCGATTACCGAACTGGGCCTGGCGGACGACGTCGCTTCACTGGTGACCATTGGCAGTCCGCACCGGGGCACACCGCTGGCCCATGCCGGTAACAGCCTCCCGGCCCGGGCCGTCCGCGCCGTCTTGGAGACCGCCGGCGTATCGACCAGCGCGACCGAGTGGTTGACGCCGGAGCAGATGGAGCGGTTCAACCGAACCGTTCTGGATCAGCCATCGGTCTATTACGCGTCGGTGGTCGGCCGCCCGAGCCGAGACCAGATAGCGTTGGTGCTGAAGCCCAGTCGGCGGGTGCTGGAACACCGCGCCGGGACGAGCGACGGCGTGGTACCCAGCGCGTCCCAGGCCTGGGGCGACCTGCTGTTCGAGGTGCCCGCTGACCACTGGGCGCAGATCGGCTGGTCCAAGACCTACGACGCCCGACCTCTGTACCGCGATATCATTGGGCACTTACGTTCGAAGGGACTGTAAAAATCCGCCTGGCATGTTTCCTGCTCATAAGTGGGGCGTGGCGCAAAGTGCTGTAGAACTATTGTCGAGACCTGGTGACTCTCGCCCCGAAACCGGACCTGAACACCCCGCGTTGGGGCCGGTGGGCCAGATTCAGCGGTCTTGGATGCCCCCGGGTGGGCTGCTCACGACTCCCCGCGTCAAAGTGGCGTGCGCCTCGACGTCGGTCAATGAATGCGGCGGTGACATCGTCGCCGTGTACTCCCTGGGCGAAGCAGTCCTGGTCGTCGTCGGCGATGCGACCGGCCATGGCTTCGACGCCGCGCTCTTGTGCGGTGTGCTCAAGGGCGCGTGTGACCTGGCGGTGCAACACATCCGACCGCTGAGCGCGCCCAGACTCCTCGAAATTCTCAACACGGCGGTCGTCCAGGCGTGTGGCGGTTTGATCTCCATGTCGTGCTCAGTCGCGTTGGTCGCGTCGCGCACCATGACCATCGCCAGCGCCGGGCATCCGCTGCCGTTCGTGGTCCGTGACGACAACCGACTCGAGTCAGTCGCAGCCTACGGCAGCACTCTTGGCACCACCGTTTCACCGACGTATGAGCCGACGACCGTCGCGCTGCGAGCTGGCGATCGGGTGGTCTGGTATAGCGACGGCGTCATCGATTGCGAGAACGAAACCGGCGCACGCTTTGGCCATCGCCGGCTGCGGTCCCTGCTCGAGCGCGGTAGCAACCTGGGCGCGCGCGGTCTGGTCCGCGAACTCGGCGCCGAGTTGTTCTGGTTCCGTGGCGATGCGCCCCTCCGCGACGATCTGTCCTTCGTCGTCGCGTCGATCCAGTAACCGTCTGCTGTCAGCGTCGGGTAGTATCCGGCCATGCCTGTACGCTTGGAAACCCGCGGGAAGCTCGCCGTCGTCACCATCGATCGTCCCGAACGAAGGAACGCGTTCAACGAGCAGTTGTGGCTGGAATTCGGCGAGGTCGGCAAGCAGCTGCAGGAGAGTATCCCCAGGGCGGTTGTGTTGACCGGAGCCGGCGACAAGGCGTTCAGCGCGGGCCAGGATGTTCAGCCGGACAATCCCCAGATAGCGCGTTTGATGAGCGCCGTGCGCGACAAACAAGTCGAACCCGCAGCCGAGATGCTCCAGTTCATTCACGACAAACTGACGCCGCTGTTCGGCTTGCCCGTGCCCGTCATCGCGGCGGTCAACGGTGTCGCGTTCGGTGGCGGTGCCGAGATCGCGGCGCGGTGCGATTTGCGTGTCATGGATCCCGAGGCGACGATTTGTTTCTCCGAAACTCGACTCGGTTTGATGCCCGACTTTGGTGGCGGCGTTGCACTAACTCGGGTCGTCGGTCAGGCACGCGCCACCGACCTCATTCTGACTGCGCGGCGAATCCATGCTCCCGAAGCTCTTTCTCTTGGCCTGGTCAACAGAATCAGTGAGCCCGGCAAGAGCGTCGAAGTTGCGGTCGAATTAGCGGAGCAGATTGCCGCCAACGGTCCGCGCGCTGTCCGTTCGGCGTTGCATGTGATCCGTACAAGCGGGAGCATGACGTGGGACGACGCCGTACGTATGGAGGTCGACATGGCCGCCGAGCTCATCGCATCGGCGGAGTGCACTCACGGTATTACCGCGTTCATGACTCGGACGAAGCCCGAGTTCCCCGACCTCGAGGACTAGGAGCTAGAGCGCAGTCGGTTAGTGGTTGATGACCTGATAACCGTCTAGCACGTACTGGGCGATGTCGATGTGGTCCTTGCCTTCGCCTTTGATCGGTATGTCGGCCGCCGCGATGCTGTCTCGCAAGTCGAAGCGGATAGCGCACATGTTGCATGCCACGACCGCGTCGCGGACCTCGTCGAACACGTACCCGTAGTGCTTCACGAATGGGTGGCTGTCGTCGCTGCGGTCGAGGAAGCGAGGCAGCCAGCTGACGCCTTTGCCTTCGAACACCACGACGACGTCGGCGCCCGCCGCCTTTAGCTTCGATGCCAGCTTGAGCGCGTGGATGGTTTGACCGTTGTGTTCGGCGGCCTCGCCGGGGTTGAGAATCGACACGACTACTTTCTTGCTCATCTTGTTATCTCCACAGTCCGAGGATTAGGGAAACTGCCACGATCATCGCGGCCTGACTTCCGTACGCCAGTGCGGCAACTCGCCAGCGTCTGAGGAACGCTTGGCCGGGCAGGCCAGTGGCGATGCTGAAACCGACAGCGATGAACAGCGCAAGCTCGAGTGCTTCGCCGGCGGAATCCACACCCAGCCGTTGTTGCAGCGCCGCAATGCTGAGGACCAACACGAATGTGCATAGCGCGCCAACCGCGTACGTGTACGGCGGCACCTCTTTAGTGTGTTGTTGTTTGCTACTGGCGCCGTATTCCTTCGCCCACGGTTCGCCGAACAAGGCCACGAACCACACGGTTGAAATGATCTGGCCGGCGATGACGCTGACCACCACCGCGGCCCAATTGAAATCGGAGAAGTTGATGTCCATGGCTGCCTACTCCTTCGCTGCGCTGGCCAGGTAGTTCACGAACGCCGGGAGAACCTCTGTCCATGCGCTGGCGAACTTCACGACTCGTTGGTTCCAGGCCTCGCCGAGCCGACTGTCGCCCTCGGCATGGGTTACATCGACGACGGTAAAGTCACCATCGGGGGTGAAACTAACGTCGACCTCGGTTGGCGCGCTGATTGCGCCCGGGTACCAGGTGTACGTGACCCGGTGGGGCGGTTCCCAACGCACGACTTCGCCGAGCTTCTTCTCGTCGCCCGCGTTCGTTCGCTCGAAGAATCGTCCGCCAACCCTGGCTTCCATGCGCAGCCGTGAGTCGGTGAGCATGCGGTGACTCGAAGGCCACCACAGATCAATGCGGTCGGTGAATACGGCGAACGCGTGATCGACGGGACAGCGAACACGCACGCTGCGTTTCAAGGGCTCGTTCACGAATTGCCTCCATATGTGTTCTCGGCGGCGATGACGAATCGCGCCAGCGCGTTATCCCAGAACGCATCCAACCATTGGCGCGCCTCCTGGAAGCCTACGCCCTCGAGCCTGAACACGTTGCGATTGCCCTGCTTGTCGAAGGCTACGAGCTTGGCCTGCTGGAGCACTCGCAAGTGCTTGGACACCGCCGGGCGACTGATCGGCAGCGATGCTGCGATCTCGCCAACGGGTTTCGCGCCGTCTGCGAGCATGGCGACGATTCGCCGGCGGATAGGATTGCCCAGTGCATCCAGGGCAGTTTCGGTAACAGTCTTAGCTGGTTGAGGCATGTTGGTAACTTGTCAGTTACGGTAACCAACAAGTTACGGTCAGACTCGACCTATGTCAACCAGGTTTCGGCGGGCTACTTGGTTTTGTCCTTTGGCCGGACGATTCTGTGACCCGGTCCGAACCCGCCACCGGGCTGCGGACGATGGACGCCGCGCTTCTTTCGCACCTTGTTCCAACGCTCTCGTTGGGCGGGGGTCATCATGTTCTTGATGGCGGTGGCGCGCTCCTTGCCCTTCATGTTCTGCAGGATGCCGACGAGCTTGGTCTCCTGGTCGTCGGTCAGGCCGAACGCGGACTTCATGAACTTCGCCCGGCGTTCGGGACTCAAGCCAAACCTGCGTCCGAGGGAGTTACGGCGCACAGCGGACATCTTCTTCCACTGTTCGTCGGTCAGGACTTCTTTCATCTTTGCCCTGTGCTCGCGCGGATTGCCTTCGCTGAACACGGTCTCTAGCTTGGTCGTTTGTTCGTCGCTCAGACCCAGCCGTTTCTGAAGTACCTTGGCGCGACGCAAACCTCTGGCTTTGCGAGACAGAGTTGGGCGTGAGCGTCTCGTCGTGTCGGTGGTCTCCGTCGTTTCCGTCGTCGTCTTCTTTTTGGCTGCGCTCTTGCTCTTCTTGGAGCAGCCAACAACGCTCAAGGACAGACCCAGTACAACCGTGAGGAGCAGGTGTTTCATGGCGCGCATCCTACAGTCGGGTGCACACGCTGCTCAACCCGTAATGCTCCGGGGCCGGGTACTTTGTTCGCGGGTCGCGCAAGATGCGCTGTACAGCCCGCTCGCTGGCCAATCTGTTCATTTCGGCCAGGAGACGCGGCCACGGCGCGTCGGTCCTGGTCGCCGCCGCGTGTACCAACCTGTCGAGCAGCTCGACGAACGAGTCCACGCTGCCGGTGATCGAACGCTCTGTGTTGCTGATCACATGGTAGTGCTTGCGGCTCTTCAGGATCGGGACGCTGTAGTGTTGCTGTGACCAGCACGTGTCTAGCAGCAGCACTCGGTACTCGTCCGCGGGCAGGGACGCTGGGCGCTTGAACGGACGCAGCTTGCCTTCAAAGTCGTGGCCGTTGAAGTAGACGACCTCGTGGCTGTTGATCGCCTTGGCCAGGGCCGGGCCGACGACTTTGTGGCCATGGTGGTGGGGGAGGGCGGCGGGACCGATCACGTCGATGACGACCACCAGCTCCTTGCGAACGTTCTTCTGAAATCGACTGTGGTCACGGTCGGGTCTGTGAAGCGTTCGCACGTAACCCATCTTCTTCAGCGTGTCGCGTAGGGTGTTCGCGCTCCACTTGCCGTGGTCGTCGTTGAGCGCTCGCTTGTAATCCATCTGGCCAAACAACGCGGCGACGGTGATTCGGCCGTCGGCGGTGAGCTTGTCGTAGCTCGGTCGCACTGGTGCGTTGACGAAGCAAGCCTCAGCCGGCATCGGGGGACGACTCGAACCGCATGCGGTCGACACGGCGACCGCCAACGCGAACATGTAGCTGCGCATGGGTTCATGGTAGGCACGTCGCCGCGCTGCGCCGCCCCGTGGTCGACAGCTGCCGTAGTTTGCCTACCGTTGGAGCGTTACGTGTCTCGTATCGCTAGCGGTTGAGCCTGGCGAACCACAAGTACGCTGCGGCGAGGGCCGAGGCGCCCTGTGCTTCCAACTGAGCCATCGACGCTTCATGCGCTTGCTCTCGTCGGTCGGCTTCAGCTGCCAGAGAGCACGCCCGGTCTTCGGCGTGGGTTGCCCTGTCCATTTCCGCCGCGCACCGGGCTTCTAGCACCCGCGCACGCGCGATCGCTAACTCCAGGGCGCTCTTCAAGCCATCGACTCGTGCGCGCTCCTGGGTGAGCTCGCAACGACTCTCGTTGATCTCTGAGCGCGCCTTACGCAGCTCTCGGCGTGTCTCTACTAGTTCGAGCTCCGAATCCCCGAGCACCTCGTCGAACCAGATGGGTTCGGTTGCGGCTCGGTCGGGCTCTTGCTTAGCGAGTCGTTCTACGAACGTATCCTCGTCGCCAAAGAGAGGAACGATGTCTGCTCTTGTTTCATCACCTGCGACCTTTGCGCTCGGTTCGCCGGCGGTCGAGCTGGTACGCGCGGTCGCCGGCGACAACAATTTGTTTTCGCTGGTTTCCATGAGCTCTATGTTTGCAAGTACCAGACCTGCGCTAACACCGCGGACTGACGCAACTTAGTTGCTGTGGGCTGAGGTGGGAGTACCCCGATTACAATTGCGCTCCCCAGTTGTTGTTAACGCTCGGGCCGCGGCGACGTCCTGTCTACGATGAACAAGATCGATCGACGTAAATTCATGTTGCACGTCGCCGCTGGCGGGGTAGGGCTCGCTTTGGGCTGTACTAAACGTGCGCAGACCGACTCGGGCATCCATCGTCCGCTTGCGTCGACAGCACGAGCTCCAACGTCGGCGCGTGGTCGCGCTGGCCGTGCTGGCCGTACGATCGGCAAGACGATCGTCGGCATCGGCACCGGCAAACGCTACACCGACGCGGTGTCGTCGGCACTTCGCCCGCTCGGGGGACTCGGTGCGGTCAAGCGTGGTGACAAGGTTCTCCTCAAAGTGAACACCAACTCGGGGGACCCGTATCCGTACTCGACGAACCCGGAGCTCATTCGTTTTCTCGGCAGCCAACTGCGCGCGCGCGGCGCGCAGGTGTTCGTCGGCGATCGTTCCTTTTGGGGAGATCGGGACACCGCCGGCAATCTGCGCCGCAACGGTATCGCGGCCGCTGCAGCGGCGGTCGGCGCCAAGCTGGTCGTGTTCGGCGACGACAACACTGACTGGGTGCGTATTCCCAATAAGCTGATTCCGCACTGGCGTGGGCAGGTGCATGTGCCACGCGTCGCGGTGGAAGCGGACCATCTGTTCAACCTGCCCTGCGTGAAGACTCACTTCATCACAACCTTCACCATGTCGCTCAAGAACGTGCTCGGCCTGGTCAAAGCGGGTGATCGTGCGCGCGCCGGCAACTTGCGCAGCCACGACCAGGATCGCATCTACCATCAGATCGCCGAGATCAATCGCTTCGTCCGGCCATCGTTGAACATCCTCGACGGATACAAGGCGCTGGTCACGGGCGGACCGACGCCAGCCAGCGGTGCCTCGCCAACGATCGTCGAGCCCCGGTTGATCGTCGCCTCTACGGACCGGGTTGCCACCGATGTGGTCGGGGTGTCGATGCTGCGGCGACTGTCGCCACGGTCCGAACAGGTCACGCGCTACGCCCCGTGGAAGAACCCGCTGATCGCCGCGGCGGTGGCTGCGAACCTGGGTGTTCGTTCGGGGAGCCAGCTGGTTCTGAAGAGCGACACGGTGACTGACCTGGACAACTATCGAACATAGGCCGTCGTCATGGCACACTGGCGGCCATGGCGATCGAAGTACGCAACATCACCGCTGACGAGGTTCGCGGGTTTCGCGGCAACATGCGCACAGTGTTCGGCTTTGGCGGTTCGGAAGACGACGATCTGGTCGTTCAGCGGTTCCTGGATCTGGTTCCCCTGGAACGAACCTATGCTGCGTTCGACGGCGACGTGATGGTTGGTACTGCCGCCGCGTTCGACTTCGAGTTGACGATTCCGGGCGCCGCAATCCCCATGGCGGGGCTCACGAATGTCTCGGTGCGCGCGACGCACCGGCGTCGGGGCGTCATGAGTAGCATGCTGGCGGCGCACTTCGACGACGTCGCCAAACGGGGCGAAGCGTTGAGTGGATTGTGGTGTTCCGAGGCAGCCATCTATGGTCGCTACGGCTACGGCTCGGTGGGGGATTCCGACGTGGTTACCGTCGACGTTCCTCGCATGGGCATCGTTAGCGACCACGAAAACGATAGCGCGTCCATCGTCGACGAGTCCCGGGCTCGCGAGCTGTTGCCCGGGCTCTATGACCGGGTGCGTGTCAGCAGACCTGGCATGTTGAGCCGGTCGGAGGCCTGGTGGAATCACCGCCGCTTTTACGACCCGCCAGGGTCACGCCGCGGCCTCAGTGCCAGGCTATACGCGGTCACGAGTCGGGGCGACGAAGTGACCGGCTACGTGGTGTACCGCCAGCGCGCAAAGTATGACGACGGTATCGCCAGCGGTGCGATTGAGATCGTAGAACTCTACGCCATCGATGCGCGGGCCGAAGTCAGTCTATGGCGATTACTGACCAGCATGGATCTGTACACGACGGTCAAGTGGTGGAACGCCCCCACTGACTCGGTGTTGCACTGGATCGTGGACGACTGCCGGCGGGTGGAACGTAAACGGGTCGATCATCTCTGGCTGTTGATCAGCGATGTGCCCGCCGCGCTGTCGGCGCGGGCATACACGTCCGACGGAAGCATCTCGCTGCACGTTCTCCACGGCAACGAAAACAACACGTACAAACTGGACGTTGTCTACGGTAGCGGTTCGTGTAGTCCGACGGACGAATCTGCGGAGCTTCACATGGATCTAGCGGCACTCGGATCCATCTATATGGGTGGGGTGTCTCCTCGGGCCCTCGCGCGCGCGGGCAGGATCCTCGGTGACGATGCGGCCATCGACAAGGCGGAGCGATTGTTCAGCTGGCCGGTGGCGCCGTGGTGCCCAGAAGTCTTCTAGCCTGCGCCGGCCCCGGACGGGCGGAGTCGGCTACTCCAGGCGCCAGTTGAGGACCGCAGCCAGGTAGAAACTCGTGCCGGGATTGGTATAGGCGACGTGGGACGGCAGGTCCTTGGAGGTGAGCATGCTGCCGAAGCCCACATCGAAACCAAGGTCGACCTGGTCCGCCACGTAGCGGAGCTCGGTAATCACCGGAAGGGTCGCGCCGTCGTTGGCTGCCAGGCTGAGCTTGTCGCCGGTGCGTACACCGACGCGCAACCCGGCGAAGAAATCGTCGTACACGCGTGTGTGTGCCCGCACGAATAGTTCGCCCAGCAGCCAGTTCTTCTGGGTACCGAACACGTCGACCGCGTCGGCCACGAACGTGAGCCGCGGCGTGACCTCGACTCGTACCTTGTCGGCCAGCCGGGTACCGAAGCGGCCGCCCAGGTGGCCGGCCGGTTTCAACTTGCTGCCCATGAAGTAGTGCTGGAACGTCGTGTGCCCGTACATCGCGAGCCACGGATCGATGAATGATGCGCCCACGGTCACGCTCGCGGTAGGACTCAGTTTGTAGCTAGCGTCCAGGTGGCCGCCACCGTAGCGGTTGGTGCGCGCGCCTGGGCTGTTCTCCGGGTGCCCAGCCGCCATCGTTGTCCAGCCATCGACTTCGATCTTGTCGGTGATCCCCACTCGGGCGAACGCGGTCAGCGTGATCCAGCCGCCGATGCCGTCGTACTTCCATCGGTCCACGGGGGGATCGAATTCCGGGCCAGCGGGGAACGCGACGACGACGCCATACTCGGCGTAGCCCGATGGCAGCTGATTCGGCCGCGCGGACAAATCCAACGTTTTCGAGTCTGACTCGTCATCGTCGTCGTCCGCGTGGCTCACGCCGGCGAAGCACAGGACTGTGCAAAGGGTGACTGCAAAGACAGTTAGAAGTGGGCGCATCATTTTCCGAGCTCGAAACGTAGCACATGGTCACCGACCAGTTGGTCGTGTCGCAGCTCGTTACCGTCCAGGGCCACACCGTCCAGAGTGACGCGCAGCGGAACTCGATGAGTGGACGGATGATTGTCGGCTTCGATGCGCAACGTTCCGCTGGGCCGGCGAAGCACCATGGTCGTCTGCCGCGGCGCCGCCACGATGTAGCGGTCCGTGCCCGCGATGGGGTAGATCCCGGCTGCGGCGAACATTGCCCACGCCGACAGTGTGCCGCCGTCGTCGTTGCCGGCCAGACCATCGGCACCGACGCCGTACTGTTCGCGCATGACCCAGTCGATCCAGTAGACCGACTCCGCTGGTTCGCCCAGAGCCGCGAAGATCCACGGTGCGTGGATGTCCGGCTCGTTGCCGTGCCAGTAGTACAGGCGCATGCCGACTTGCGGAATCTCGACCTCGGATTCGGTGAAGAACTCGCGTAGTTTTGTCAGCGCTGCTTCTTTCCCACCGAGCGTCTCGGCAAGGCCGTTCAGATCGTGGGGCACCAGCCACAAGTATTGCCAGGCGTCGCCCTCGGTGTAGTCCTCTGAGTGCTCGAGCGGGTCGCTGAATTCCGCCCAGGTGCCGTCACTGTTCTTCGGCACCAGGAAGCCGGCGCTGGGATCGTACAGCATGCGCCAGTTGTCGCTGCGCGTGCGTAGCGCGTCACCTTCGCTGCGGCCGATCGCGTCCGCCCACTCGGCGAGGGCGTAGTCGGTGAGGGTGTACTCCAGAGTGCGCGACACGGAGGTGTTGTGCAGGTCCGCCGGAACATAGCCGTAGGTCACGTAGTCGCTGATGGCGCTGCGCCCACCCATGGAACCAGGCGCCGGGTTGTAGGCGGTGAACAACGCGAGATCGAACGCGGCATCGTAGTCAAAGTCGATGCCCTTGAGGGCGGAGTCGGCCAGGACGACATCGGCCGGCGAGCCGATCATCGTCCTGGTGTCGCCATGCGCAAGTGCCCAGCGCGGGAATGCTCCACCGACCTCGGCGAACGCCATCAACGAGTCGACGAACGGTTTGTTCGCCGAGTGTTCGAGGAGCAACAGCCACGGGTGCAGCGTGCGGTAGGTGTCCCACAGAGAAAAGTCGGTGTAGCGAGGGCCGGTCGCGGTGACGATGGTCTTGTCGGCGGCTCGCATACGGTTGTCGACGTCGCTCATCAAGGTTGGCATCAGTAGGGAGCGGTACATGGAGCTGGCTACGATGGTCGCGTCCCGTTCGGTAGCGCCGTGTAGCTCAACCGCCGCCAATTCGTCGCGCCAGATCGCGCCGGCCGCGGCACGTACCCCGTCGAAGTCGAAGTCAGGCATTTCCGCTGCCAGGTTTCCCGTCGCGCCATCGGCATCGACGAAGCTCACGCCAACTCGCAGGTTGACCTCGCGGGTACCTGCTGGAAAGCGTAGCCAGCCACCCACGTCCACGTCTTCGGACCAGGTGCCAGACTCGGCGGGCAATATGTCCACCGCGGCGCGCGCGAATACGGGTACTCCATTGAGGCCACCGCCCAGACTACCGTGGTTGATCATCGACAGGTCGGCGGTCCCCGTGGCGTCATCGATGGTGATTGTTCCGCCGCCACTCACGCCGGTGCCCAGGGTGTGCTCGAGATCCATGATGAGTACCGGGTCGACTCCATCGGGGAAACGAATGCGGAACGCAGCGGCCCGAAGGGTCGAGGTGATCTCGACTTCGATGCCGTTGTCCATGACTACTCGGTAGTACCCGGGCTCGGATTCTTCGTTGTCGTGGGAGAACCCGGTCATGTAACCAGGCTCGTCGCGGCGCTGCTCTGTCCAACCGTCTACGGGCATGAATGCGATCACGCCGTAGTCGGGCACGCCGGTGCCGTTCATTCGCAGCAGACTGAACCCTTCGATCAGCGGGTCCTCGTACCAGTAGCCGGAGCAGTGATTGAACCCTGGGGCGCCGGCGGACATGCGCGTGTCGGGCCCCGGGTGGATCATCGCAAACGGCAGGGCGGGACCGGGGTAGGTGGAGCCGACGCCAAAGCCGAGACCTCCGGTACCGATGAACGTGTCGACCGACGCGAACATGTCGACCTGGCCTGTGGGCGGCTGTTCCCCTCCGTCATCGCCGCAACCGATAACGAAAACTGCGAGTACAGCTAGTGGTACAAACCGTTTCATGGCGGGAACATACCGAAACCTGCCCCAGAGCGGCGCGTTTTTCGAGAGCTGTCGCTAGATTAGGTAAGGGTGATTGGCTATCGTGCCGGCCATGAAACTAATGCGTACGACCTCGATTCTCGCTGGATTGCTGCTTGCGGTGGCGTCCTTCTCCTCCGCAGCCTGTAAGAAAAAAGAGGACGACAAGAAAAAGACCACCAAGCCCGCCGGCAAAAAGAAGACTCCGGCGGCCGACAAGAAGAAGGGCACTGCCGATACAGCCAAGAAGGCCGTGGCTGACGGCGACAAGAAGAAGGCGGCTGATCCCAAGCCGACTCCCGTCGCCGCCGCTGGTGACGGCTACGCCATCAAGTTCAGCCGCGAGATGAAGGTCGGTTTTCGCTACAAGTTGGTTTCCAACGGCAAGCGTGAGCAGAAGGTCCAGGCCAACGGCAAGCCGGCCCCGGGTAGCGGTGGCCTTTCGTGGGCATACGAAGCCGAAGTCACCGTCAAAGGTGTTGATGCCAAGGGCCGCGTGAACGCCGAGGACCATAAGATCGTGAAGTTCGAGGTCACCGCCGGTGGTGCCAAGAAGTCGCCGATCGAAAAGGACAAGGTTGTTGTCGCGACGGTCAAGGACGGCAAAGAAGTGTTCATGATCGACGGCAAAGAGGCGTCCAAAGAGGCCGCTGACCTTATGGGTGAGGTCGCTGATCTACAGACGGACGACGGCGCCAACGAAGACGAGTTGTTCGGCACCAAGGACAAGAAAAAGGTCGGCGACTCGTGGGACGTCAACGCGGCTCTGCTGGTCAAGGACTTTGGCTCGAAGCTGAAGGACGCTAGCTTGCCCCTCAAAGTCGAAAACACTTCGGGCAAGGTAACCCTGGTCTCGGCGAGCGAGATGGGCGGCGAGAAGGGCCTCAACTTCAAAGTCGAGATGAAGATGAAGAATGTGGCGCCGAAGATGGGCCCGATTAAAGCGACCAAAGGCAACATCGACGTCAGCATGGAAGGTTGGCTGTCCGTGGATCCCACGTCGATGAAGACCATGAAGCTGACCCGCAAGATGGTCATGCACGTGGAAGGCTCGGCCGGTCCGGCGCAGGTCGTTGTCGACGTGACTCAGTCCGCGACTGAGACCAAGACTGCGATCAAGTAGCCTTAGTATCAGTTCGTAGCGATTACGTACCGACCCGGCTGATACCGGGTCGGTACTTTTCGTTTCGGTGGTCGCTAGACTAGAAGCACGAGTCGAAGCACTCGGTGTTGCACGCGCTATTGCAGATGCAGCCGACCCAGTCGTTGTACAGGTCGACGCCATCGGCGTGGTCCTTGAAGCACTGGTTGACGCAATCCTGAGTCGTGCACGCGTTGTTGCAGCTGCGCAAGTTGGCGCACGCTGGCGTGTTGGTGCAGGTGTTGTACAAGGTCGCGCATGAGCCTGTCGTGGACTCTTCGTTGATGCAGGTGCTGCACGCGCTGCTGCCCGCGCATGTACCGCTCGAACAATAGTCGCCGCTGGCGCAGTCGTTGCCGCATTCGCCGCAGTGCTCCGTACTGTTGTTGGTGTCGACACATTCGTTGCTGCACAAAAGCTCGTCGCCTTCGCAGCCCTCGAAGCTGGTCGTCTCCGTAGATGTCGTGGTCAGCTCGAGCCAGCCGATGGGCTGGACGACCTCACCGGGGATGCTGCCGACGGTTGGAATCCCGTAGGCCATGGTCGTGCGCTGGCGGCTGATCGCCACGGTCATCGCGTCCAGCGGTTCGCCGTCGATGGCCGCATCGATGGCCGCGCGCGGTAGGTCGAAGCGGCCACTGGCGTCGTCGGCTTCACAGGTGATGGTCTGGGCTGTGCCGTAGATAGACGTGACCGTGGCTGCGATCTTGACCACGTCGTCGCCGGCGATCCATTGGATAGGCACGTCTCCATCGCCGAACACGTCGATGAGGCCGAGCTCGTGAAGGGGTGGCTGGCTGCGCAGTAAGCGAGTCGCGGTGAACGTCTCGGCGAAGGCGTCGTAGCCGGCTGTGCTCGCGCCGACGGCTGTGGCGGTGAGTTCGGCGCCATCGAGGAACAACGAGCCTTCATCGACACCGTCGAATGAGTAAGGTGGGAACAGCGTTACCGGGGTTGTCGTGCCCGAGATCGCGATGGCTCCCGCGTCGAAGCTCTGACGCAGGCGGCATGCCGGGGCATCGGGGGTCGGGAAGTAGCATTCTTCGCCGGATCCGCAGTCGGCGTCGCAAATGCGCGCGCAGACGGAGCCGCAGTCGGGTCCGAAGCCGCACGCTTCATCGTCGCCGCAGGTACCTCCACAGTCTGGCCGTTGAGGGATGTAGCAGCCGGCGACCTCCACGCTGCAGGCGCCCGCGTTTGCCTGGCCGGCCGCGTCGGGCATGAACACTGTGCCGACGCTGGCACTGGCCGTGCCGCCGGTGGACGCATGAGCCTCGCCAATACTGATCACGCCCAGGGCGTGCGGTTCGTTCGGATCGACCACGTCGTCACCCGCCGGGCAGCCGGCGCACAACACGAGTCCGGCGATCAGCGCGCCGAACGCACTGCGCTGTTGTTTTACTAAGGACCACATAATTACTCCCACATGGATCGGCCACGTCGCGTTCAACGTGGGGCGATGTCGGGTATTCAGCGAAAAGCGGAATAAAAGCGGGTGAGAAGAAAACTGCGGCACGCCATCAGAAAAACTGTTCACGAGCCGTAAGCGGGTGCGTCGGCGCGCGTTCGCGTAAGATTCGCCGTATGAAACAGACCGTACTTCTGAGCTCTGCGTTGTTGTTGGCGTGCTACTCCGCGAACACCAGCGCGCGCCGCGGACCCGCGACTGGCGTGTCGGCAAAACTGGTCAAGGCGAATGTCGCGCGGGTCCAGGCGGCAACCCTCGCGGCTTATAGGTGGTTTCACGCCAACCCCGAGCTGTCCAACAAGGAACACAAGACGGCAAAGCGCCTGGCGGCTGAGCTGCGCAAGTTGGGCATGGAGGTGCACGAAGGCGTCGGCCGCACCGGAGTGGTCGGCATCATGCACGGAGCGAAGCCTGGTCGCGGTCCCGTGGTGTTGTATCGCGCCGACATGGATGGACTGCCTGTGACTGAGGCCACCGGCTTGAGCTACGCCAGCAAGAACAAAGGTGTGATGCACGCCTGCGGACACGACGTGCACATGGCGACTGCCATTGGCGCACTCTCGGTCATGCGCCGGCTGCGCAAGCAATGGCGAGGCACCATCCTGTTCGTCGGCCAGCCCGCTGAAGAGATTGGTCGCGGTGCTCTGCAGATGCTCGGCGACAAGAAGTTCAAGGCGATCGTTAGACGGTTGGGCACGCCAAAGGTCGCGCTCGCCTTGCACGACGCCGCGGATATTCCCGCGGGTCAGGTCTCGATGCTCCCGGGCTTTGCCCACGCGAATGTGGATTCGGTGGACATCATCGTGCACGGCATCGGCGGCCACGGCGCACGGCCGCACAAAGCGATCGACCCGGTGGTTATTGGTGCCGAAATCGTCACCGCATTGCAGACCATCGTGTCTCGGCGTCTCGCCGCGGGCACCAGGGCTGTCGTCACCGTCGGCAAGTTCTCAGCGGGCACCAAACACAACATCATCTCGAGTCGCGCTGAGTTGTTGTTGACGGTTCGTTCGTATAGCGCTGCGGTGCGCAAGAAGCTGTTGGCGGAAATCAAGCGGGTGGCGGTCAACGTGGCCCGGGCTCACAGAGCGCCGCGAGACCCGGACGTGACCATCAAGGACGAGTTCACGCCGGCCGCGTTCAACCACATCGGCTACACCAAGCGCTTGCGGCGCGTGTTCTCTCGCGCCATCGGCAAGGCTAACGTCAAGCGCCATAAGCCTTCGCTGGGCGGCGAGGACTTTGGCCGCTACGCTCGCGCGTTCAAGATCCCCGGCGTTCAATACAAGCTCGGCGGCGTCGACCCGAAGACCTGGCGCGCCGCCACGGATAAGACCGCGCTACCTGGTTTGCACTCGGCCCTGTGGGCGCCAGCCGCTGAGCTAACGCTCAGAACGGGTGTGACTACGATCGTCGCTGCGCTTCTGGACGCTACCGGGTCAACTCGGTAGCGGTGTACACTGCGACGGCCTTGGCTGCTCCGCACATAGATGGTTCGGTTGACGATGCGTTCGAACCGGTGCGCGCGGTGTTCGCCGAGAACTTCGCGAAGCGCGGCGAGTGGGGCGCCAGCATGTGCGTCTGGCACGCGGGTAAGGTCGTCGTCGATATTTGGGGCGGTGTAACTGACAAGAAGACCGGTGCGCTGTGGGAACGCGACACGATCAATACCGTCTTCTCGTCGACCAAGGGCATCGTCGCCACGTGCTTCTTGATGTTGGCCGACCGTGGGCGCCTGGATTACGACGCGCCGGTAGCCAAGTACTGGCCCGAGTTTGCCGCGGCCGGCAAAGAGGGCATCACGGTTCGCATGTTGCTCAACCATCGCTCGGGCCTCGTCGCCGTCGACGAACCGATTACGCTGGATGAGATCGACTCGGACCCCGACAAGGTCGCGCACATCTTGGCGCAGCAGAAACCCTACTGGGAACCCGATAGCGATCAGGGCTACCACGGTGTGACCTACGGGCTTTACGCCCAGGAGTTGTTCAAGCGGATCGCCGGCGAGACTCTGGGTGTGTTCCTGGCGCGGGAGGTCACCGACCCCCTTGGCGCGGACTTCTATCTCGGTTTACCCGCCGAGCATGCATCTCGAGTTGCCACCAATCATCCGGCAACGACAGCTGAGCGTGTGTTCAAGATCGTGCCGAAGATGTTGTTTCACCGCGGCACCGATGGCCGCGTCTACCGGCAGGTAGTACTCGGCGGCGATGCTGCCAAGGCGTTTGCGAATCCAAAGGAACTCAGCCCTCTTGGCATCAAGAACTTCAACGAGCCGCGGATACAGGCCATGGAGTTGCCGTGGGCCAACGGCATCGGTAACGCCCGCGGTCTGTGCAAGATCTACAGTGCGCTCGCCAACTGGGGCGAAATCGATGGCGTGCGACTAGTGCGCAAACATTCGATCGCGCCAATCACCGAGCGTCAGTCATGGTCGGAGATGGATCGAGTGTTGCGAAAGCCCGTGGGCTGGAGTCAGGGATTCCTCAAGGAGGACACCGGTCTATTTTCGCCTAACGCGGAAAGCTTCGGTCACGCCGGTGCCGGTGGTGCCCTGGGCTGGGCGGATCCAAAGGCGCAGATTGCCATCGGTTACACGACCAACAAGATGGATCACCGAGTGCGGTCCAAGCGAGCGCTCGCCCTGTGCCGGTCCGTCTACTTCTGCTTGCGCGGCGTGTAGGAACGGCGAAGGGCGGCTTGCGCGCCGAGCCTATTGTTTGGCGGGTTGATGGAGAGCGAACGCAGCGCCCTGTGGGTCCTCGCATTGGGCGACGAGCTCGCCTCCTGGGACCTCCATGGGGCCATTCACCAACTTGCCGCCGTTGGACTTCACGCGTTCGACCGCCGCCGCGATGTCGTCGACGGTTATGTAGTACAGCCAGTGGGTGTGGATGTGTTCGGCGTTGGCCGCATTGGACATGCCGCCCAGCGTGCGTTCGCCGCCGTCCCGCTTGAACATGAAGTAGGTGCCGTGCTCGGGGCCCATGTCGAAGCTTTCGGTGGCTTGCCAGCCGAAGAGCTCTGAGTAGAACGTCCACGCCGCTTCGTAGTCAGTGGTGTTGAGTTCGTTCCAGGTGAAGTCACCCGAGCCCGTGCCGCCGCCCTCCATGGGGTTGGCCGGGGTGTACACACTGAGCACCGCGCCCTGGGGATCCTGAATCAGCGCGAACCTGCCGACGTCCGGCATCTCTTGTACGGGCACGAGGATGTTGCCGCCAAGTTCGGTTGCCTGCTTTGCCGTGGCGTCCGCGTCGGGAACTTCGACGTGACCCAGCCAGTGGGGTGGGGCGCCGGCTGCTTTTGCCGGCTCGGGGAGCGTCATCAAACCGCCGACCCCGCGCTCGCCAACGGACCAGACGGTGTAGTCCATGGGACCGTCCATCTTCTGGGTCTTCCAGCCGATCACTTCGGTGTAGAACGCTTTCGCCGCGTCCACATCAGTCGTCAACAACTCGAACCAAACGAACTTGCCCGTTGCCATCACACCCTCCCGCGCGGCACGCATGCGCCGCATGTTCCGCCGACTATTCTTCTTCGTTGTCCATGGCCATGAGCTGCTCGGGGGTGAGGATCTCCATGTCCTCGCCGCCGATACCAATGGCCGCTCCGATACCGCTGACGCTGCCGCCCAGGTACTTGGTTACCGACCCTGCGTTGCTCTTCAAGAACTCCAATACTTTCTTGGCTTTCTCTTCGTCCAACCCGACTTTGCTCTGCAAATCCTTGAGAAGATCCATGGGGCGGAGCATACCCGACATGTTTTTTCTCTCCAACGCGTAACGTTCGTTGGCTGGCAGGCGTCATGACTATTATGAGATCCGTGAAAATCGGCTTGGCCGCGGCTTTGTTCTTGCTGGCCTCCACAGTTCCAGCGGTTGCCGGCCTCGGCGGTGCTTCCGTCCTTGACCAGACCGGCAAGAAAGTTCAGTTCGCGAGCGCGGTTGGCTCCGGAACTACGTTGGTGGTGTTCTACAAGGGCCATTTTTGAGGCTCCTGCCGCAAGCAGCTCGTGGAGCTGCAGAATTCCCCCAAGGTAAAAGCCGCCGGAGTTCGGGTAATTGGCGTTAGCGCGGACGCTCCCGCCGACAGCAGGAAGCTGGCTGCCAGGCTGAAGCTCTCGTCGGTCAAACTCTACAGCGACACTCACGCCAAAGGTGCTGCGTCAAAAGCCGTAAAGTACTGGGACGCGAAGGTTGGGATCTCCAAGTTGGGCGTGATGGTCGTAAAGAACGGCAGAGTCGCCAAGCGCTTCTACGGCAAGCAGAGCATCGCGACCCTGCTCAAAGCCGCGAAGTAGCAAACGCTTTCGGTTCCGCGCGCTGTTAACGCTCCTGCCGCCCTTAACCGAGAGCGGCGAACAACGGGCCGCATCCGGTCAACGTGACCGGTGCGTCTACGGGGTCGCGTTTCGAGACGGTCAACGTGGCGTTGTTGGCGCAGTCACCGAGTACCGGGGTGACGGCGCTAGCCGCGTGTTCCGGAGTATTGTTCTCTTCGGACAGATGAACCAGGGTGATGTGCTTGAGGCCCGGGTGCGCGATGTCGGCGAGCAGGTCCGCAGCCTCGGCGTTGGACAGGTGGCCCAGCGGACTGAGAATGCGCTGCTTGACCCTGACCGGGTAGGGCCCGTGGGCGAGCATGTTCACATCGTGGTTGCTCTCCAGAATGACCGCGTCCAGCCCAGCGAAGGCGCGCACGAGTTGCTTGGTCTTGCGGCCCAAGTCTGTCGCCATGCCTAGTTTGCTGACCCCATCGGAGATAACGAGGGCCACAGAACCGGGGGCGTCGTGCCGGGTGGGGATGGCGCGCAGGCGAAGATCGCCGATGGCGATCACCCGACTATTAGCGATGATGCGTTTGCTCTTCTGAGGAAGAGTGCCGCGGATGCGCTGCATGGTCGGCGAGGTGGCGTAGACGTCGACGCCAAGCCGCGCCAGGGACGGGATGCCGGCGGCGTGGTCGCTGTGGTGATGGGTGCATATCACCGCCCGGATGTTGCTGACGTCAGTACCGAGTCGCTTCAGTGGTGCTTGCAGACCGCGCGCGCCGATTCCGCAGTCCAACAGAACCTCTGTATTGTTGGCGCGCACCCAAACGGCATTGCCTTTGGATCCGGAGGCGACGATGCAGTACTCAAGCGACATTGGTTGGCCAGCTTAGCACTGTACCGATCAGTCGTTAATCGCCAATCCAGACGACGATGTCGTCTCCCTCCCACGGAGCTGGACCATGAACGATGCCGAGCTTCTCGTCTTCGCTCGAGCCAATGGTTTGGCCGTGTTCCAGTTGGGCGCCCGAGCTCATCAGATAGCCAGCGATGTCGTAGAGGAAGAACGTCGCGTCGGGATCGTCACTACGGCTGCCCAGTTCAAGATGGCCGAACTCGGTCAAGCCGTGGGTGACGATCTCCATGCGTCCGTCTTCCAGCTTCGCCCAGGACACGCTCAGCCACAGGGGAACGGGCAGCGATTCGGCGTCCGCGGTGGACGCTTGTTCGATGTACATATCCGACGGCGTGAGCACGCCCGACGTTCCCCAATAAACGCAGATCGCGTTGGCCGCTTCGCATACGGCCGCCGCCGTGTGTGTGACCAACAGATGCTGAGTGATCGGGTCGGCTTCGCTCATGGTGCCGACGATGACGTGACTCTTGTGGGTTTTGACCTGCTCGATTGCGTCTTCCCAGTACCATCCCGCCACCTGCGCCGGCCACTCTAGATCCTCGGCGGGTATTTGCCCCGGCATGTGAGAGACGAACACCATGTGCTCACCCATTCTGAACACCGCCGTGTCACCATCAGGCTCCGGGATTTCGACGGGGCCAAACTGGGCGGCGCGTTCACTCAACTTGGCCGCGACGGCGACGGTATCCGGCGCCACCATGTCGGCCAGCATCACCATGTTCAGCGTGGTCATGCGCCGAGTTTAGATCATCGCGCAGATTGACGCGTCTGATCCCCAACGGTTGGCCGCCGTTTCGTATCATTGAGGTTATCTATGGGCGCCATTCGCTGTGCATTGCTCGTCATTCTCGCGGTTTTGGTCGCTCACCCGGGGGTGACTGCCGCTGGGCCGAACAAGCGAGCCCCCAAGAAGGGCTGCTTCAAGAACGCCAACGACAAACGCATTGGCGTTCTGCGCAATCTGTCGTGGCGACGCACGCGCGCGGCGTACCAGGCGGCGTTACGTCGGCGCGGCTTGAGGAAGGCCATGCGCGTCGGCCCCCGTCAGGTGAAGATGCATCGGGGCATTCGCGGTGGTCACAGCATCAAGCGGCTGCCTTACATGAAGTTGACCCGCGCAACCATCAATGGTGTGCCCGGCCTGTATATGGGGGCGGGTAGCTACTGGACCGGCAGGGCGCGGGCGCCGCGCAATCGGGAGATGGTGACGGACGGAAAGGGCAACTTCTACTTCGTGGCGCGTTGGCCCAAGCAGGTGGGCTTCACCGATGTCGTGTTGTGTGGCTGTGCTCCGAAGCCTTGCGGTCCGTACGGCAGTGGTTGTCCCGCTTGCGGTGCGACCATGCAGATCGTTTACGGTCCGTTTCTAGCCAGCGATCGTTTTCGAGGCGAGACGAAGATCGTCTATTCGAGTTACACGCTGAAGACGCGACATGAACGAGGGTTGTGCAATCCCCGCAGAAGATGTCCGGCGCCGCCACCGTCCATGCGGCGTTAGCGTCGCTATCGGTCTATTGGTCGGTCCAGTAGGTGCGTAAAAACTTTCCATCTTGAAAAGGCCACCAATTTTGAGTCTTGTGCCTCGTCAAGTATGGCCGAACGAACTCAGACGACGCGATCAGCGCGTACCGAAACGCCGCCGCCTCAGACCGGCGCAACTCCGAGACAACGCTTTGCCCACGGCACGATCCCACCGGGCTTGCCGGCTGTTCAACCATGGCGACATGCGTCCGCCGGTGATGGCCTGTGGCGCGAATCGTGGATGCGCAAGCTAAGCCGTCGCTCACTCAGCGTACCCGTCACGTTCGTGATTACGTTCATCTACCTGGCACTGCTGCCGGTCCTGTGTCTGTACGGCCTGATCGCCGACACGATCCGTCGTCGGCCTCAGTTGCTCATTCGCTTTCACGCTTCCATGTCTTCGATCATGTCGGCCCACGTCATCGGGTTGGTTGCGTTGTTCGGTATCTGGATCGGTTCCGGGAGATTTCTCAACCTCAATCACGACACGTTCCAGCGCTGGAGCTTTCGCCTGGAGCAGTGGTGGGGTGACCTGATCTTTCGCATCGCCGAGTTCTGCTACGGCGCTGAGTTCATCGTGCTCGGCGACGAGTGCCTCGAGCCCGGGCCAGTCGTGGTCTTCGCGCGGCATACGAGCGTGCTCGATACGATGCTGCCGCTGCGGCTCATCGAGAACTGGCACGGCATGGTCGCTCGTATCGTCAAGAAGCACGTGCTGCTCTGGGACCCATGCGTTGATTCGATTTCTCAGCGGCTGCCACGTACGTTCGTGCGCCGCGGCGCCAGCGACCACGAGCGTCAGCTGGACATGGTGCGCCAACTCAGTGGCGGCATGGGCACCAACGACGCGTTGTGGATGTACCCCGAAGGGACCAGGTTCACCGCCAAGAAACGCCAACGTGTCATGGACAGCCTGGCCCAGCGCCACCCCGACGCCCTCGAACGCGCGCAACAGTTCGAGTACGTATTACCACCGCGACCCGGCGGCACCCTGGCGCTGCTCGAGCAGTGCGAAGGCATGGACATCGTGTTCTGCGCCCACACGGGCATGGAGCTAGCCAACCGGCTCGAAAACTTCAAATCCGGTTCGCTCTACAAGCGCAAAGTACACATCGAGTTCTGGCGCGTTCCGGCCGTTGAAATTCCCAAAGGCCGAGAAGAGCGCATCGCGTGGATGCACGAACAATGGCTACGCGTGGATCGCTGGGTCGCCCAACGCCAGGACCCGGACATCACCGAAGCCCTGAAGCACCAGTAGCTACAGCCGCGACGATCGTTAAGTTAAACCGGTTCGGCGGAAAAGCAGGTGGTCATGTCTTTGTCGCCTTCGGTGACGAACCAGCTGCCGGGGTCGCACAGTACGCCGAGCTTGGTTTCACCGTCGGTGGTCGCTACCTGGAAGATGCGATCTTCGCGGCCGACGAAGCCGCGGCGGGTCAGTTGGCCTGACTTCAGGCTGCCAGGCGTCACATAGTAGTCGATGCGTTCGCGGCCCTCTGCTTTGGCTCGCTCGACGAGTAGCTGAATGGCAGCGTCGGTCGCTTCCTGATCGACGCCCAGAACGTCGACGATGACGGCCTCTTTGTCTTTGGCTTCGTAGGCGGCGAATGCAACGAGCTTACCGCCCCGGCGAACGCCCAACGGTACCTGGGTCGTGCCCTTGGGTGCAAAGTATCGCCAGGTCAGGAACGCGGCGTCGCGCACGGGGCAAACTCGTCCGGGGGGCGTCGCCTGACCGAACAGCGCGTCGACTTCGTCGTCGAAGCTGGCCAACTCGCTGACCGTATAGCTGTGGGTGCCTTTGCGTGTGACGCGATCGAGCAACGCCAGCGGCAGGCTCGCGCCACCGGTCAGTGGTCGCGAGAACCGGCGATACACGCCAACCTCCGTGGACCCGGCCTTGAGCAGTGCACGCAAGTTGTTGGGCAACGGCGGTCCGTACATGAAGTCGACGCCGGCGGGGCGCATGTCGGCGAAGCAGGCGCGGTGCATCTTGGTCGCCAGGCCGCGGCGGCGGACTTTTGGCATCACGTAGCAGTCGCCACCGATGGAGCCGACCCGGGCTTCGCCATCGACGGTGACGCGGCGCGGAAACACCGAGGTCAGGCCCACCGCCTCGTCGAGGTTCTCAGGCTCGAACGCCAGCCAGGTGATCGCTTCGCCGTGTGGATTGGCGCGATACAACCATTCGTAACGCTCGGAGATGTCAGCGTCGAACATCTCGGAGACCAGCCGCACGACTTCCGCGCGGTCGGCTGGGGTGGCTCGACGGATAACGAAATCGCTCATGCTTCGGTGGCGCCGTGAGGAGTCGCCGTGAACCAGGCCACTGTCTTGGCCAGGCCTGCGTTGATAAGGTGCGTGGGCTCGTAACCGAGGTTCTCGCGCAGTTTGTCGATGTTCGCCTGCGAGTGCTCGATGTCACCCTTGCGCGGCTCCTGATGGTTCGGCGAACGATCGCGTAGCGTGGGATCGCTTTCCGCCAGAGCATCACGAATCATCGTGTAGAGCGCCGAGATGGTGGTCGCCTCGGCGCAGCCGACGTTGTAGACCTGATTGGTCGCGCCACTGTCGGCGGTCGTCGCCGCAAGCAAGTTGGCCTGGACCGCGTCGTCCACGTACAAGAAGTCGCGGGTCGCGGAGCCGTCACCGAAGATGGTGCACTTGTCGCCGCTGACCAGCGTGTCGATCCACTTGGGAATCACAGCCGCGTACGGTCCGTTTGGATCCTGGCGGCGGCCGAAAACGTTGAAGTAGCGCAAGCCTACCGACTCGAACCCATAGCAGTCCTGGACCACGCCCGCGTACAGCTCGTTGATCCGTTTGGTCACGGCGTACGGCGAAAGCTGGCGGCCGATGAGGTTTTCGCAGGCGGGGATCGTCGGTTCGTCTCCGTACACCGCGCTCGAGCTGGCGTAGACCAGTCGTGAAACACCAGAGTCTCGGGCGGCGATCATCATATTGAGGAAGCCGTTGACGTTCGCCGCATGGGACGCCTGGGGATCGTCGATGGACCAGGGCACCGAACCCAGTGCGGCCTGATGCAAAACCAGTTCGGCGTCCACACACGCGCGCCGGCAGGCTTCCAGATCCGTGATGTCGCCGGTCTGTAAGCTGAAACGCGCCGCTCGCTCGCTACCCACCTTGGCCAGGACTTCGTCCAGGTTGTGTTGGTGACCGGTGCGAAAGTTGTCGAGACCAACCACACGCTGATCCAACTCGAGCAGAGTTTCGACGATGGCCGAACCGATGAATCCGGCGGCGCCCGTGACTAGCCAGTTCTTTGGCGATGCTTGCAGCTCGCCGCGTAGATCGTCGTAGCGTGTCATTAGAGGCTCCAGTAGAGCATCCCTGCCGGCACATCGTCAGGGGAAAACATGGATTTCACGTCCAGGATCGCTCCGCCCGCTCGCACGCGATCAAAGATTGTCGGACCCAGATCTCGGTAGAACTGGTGAGGAACCGCGCAAATGAGCGCGTCCAGGTCCTGGAGCTCCTCCCACGGCTGCAAGGTCACGCCGTAGTGCTCGGCGGCGACCGCGGGATCGCCGAGAGGATCGTGGATCATCGCCTGGATACCAAACTCGTTGAGCTCGTCGATGATCGTTGGTACCTGGCTGTTGCGCAGGTCCGGCACATCCTCTTTGAACGTGAGGCCCAGAATGCCGACGCGCAGTTGACGCATTGGCACATCGCGGCCCGACGTCATCTTGAGCACGCGCTGTCCGATGTACGCGCCCACGTTGTTGTTGATGCGGCGGCCGGCCAGGATGACCTCGGGCTGGTAGCCGAGCTCTTCGGCCTTGGTCGTCAAGTAGTAAGGGTCGACGCCGATGCAGTGACCGCCGACCAGGCCCGGCGTGAACGGAAGGAAATTCCATTTGGTGCCCGCAGCCGCCAGGACGTCGGCGGTTCGGATTCCCACGAGATCGAAGATCATCGCGAGTTCGTTGATCAGCGCGATATTCAGGTCGCGCTGGGTGTTCTCGATGACTTTGGCCGCCTCGGCGACTTTGATGGACGTCGCGCGAAACACGCCGGCATCGACCACGCTGGCATACACATTCGCCACCCGGTCCAGGGTCGCTTCGTCCTGTCCCGACACCACCTTGACGATGGTCTCGAACGTGTGGACCTTGTCTCCGGGGTTGATGCGCTCGGGCGAGTAGCCCAGGAAGAAGTCTTTTCCGCACTCGAGTCCCGACACCTCAGCGAGGATGGGACCGCACGTCTCTTCGGTCACCCCAGGGTAGACCGTGGACTCGAACACGACGACTGCGCCTTTGCTCAAGTGCTTGCCTACGGTCTCGGACGCGCGAATGAGCGGGGTTAGATCGGGGCGGTGGTTGGCATCGACCGGCGTCGGTACCGCAACGACGACAAAGCTCGCACCTGCGATCGCAGCCGGGTCCGACGTCAGCTCCAGGCTTGATTCGGCCAGCTCCTCGTCGCTCACCTCGTTGGTCGAATCGTGTCCCGCACGCAGCTCGTCGACACGCGCCTGGGCGATATCGAAGCCGACCGTTGGGAACTTACGGGCGAAAGAAAGAGCAACGGGCAAACCGACGTAGCCCAGACCGACAACAACTAACTTCTCTTGTGACATTGGCGGCGCGCACATAACCATACGGGCGCCGATGGAACAAGCTTCAGCTTTCGTTGCTCCACCACACCGCGCACCACGTCACATCCTCGAACCGAAAGCTCGCGGTCTCAGTGTTGGACAGCTCGGCCAGTCGAGCGGCGATTTGCTTGGACCCGCGACCATCGTAGTAGGTGACCAGACAGTGTCGGCCCAGTTCGCTCATCTGGCGTAGGAACAGCGGCACATCTTCCATGTAATACAGGACTTCGCAGGCGACCACGAGATCGAACCGTTCGTCCTTGAGGAACGGCTGGGTGGTCATGTCGCACGCCGCGAAGGTGGCGTGCGGTAAGCGTGTCTTGGCGCGTTCGACCGCGGTAGCGCTGACATCGAAGCCGTACATGTTTTCACACAGCCGGCTCAGATACTCGGTCTGATGGCCTTCCCCGCAGCCGACTTCGAGCATGGTGCCCAGCTTGCCAGAGCTGCTGTCGCCGAAAGCACGTTCGATGATCTCGTTGGTCTGTTCGAACCGATAGCGCTCTTTGGGCGTATTCATCAACCACGGGTCCTCTACCTTGTAGGCGAGGTCGATGCGGTCGTGGTTGTCGGAGAACCGGGTGCCGCGCAGGGCGACTTTCATCCAGGCGCGTTTCGCTAATTTGACCGCGCGTTTGCGCGCGGCTGCTGCCCTGTGTACTAACTTTTCGGCGATTGTCATTCTTGACGTATCCTACTCGGGCGAGCCCGGGCCACCATGTACGCTGTTTCTGCCTCTTGTCGCAAGCCACGTTTTGACAGGTCACAAAACCCGAGTCTATTTCACCGTTGATGTCGAATGCGCCGAGGCGCGCGTTCACCAGGGCACACGTGTGCCTGCAATCGACTACGATTTGCGTGTTTGGGGGCGTTTCGCGAATTCTCGTCGGGAGCTGGGCATCGGCTTGCTGATGAGCGAACTCGAAGCGTATGGCTTCCGGGGTACGTTTTTTACAGAGGTGCTCGCCAGCCATCACTTCGGCGCGGATGGACTCGCCGAGATCGTTTCCACCATGTGCCGACGCGGCCACGATGTGCAGTTGCATCTCCATCCCATCCTGCGCCGGCCCGAAGACACGGATCCGGTCGAAGACAATATCGGCGCATACGCCATCGACGAGCAGGTGGCGCTGCTGAACGAGGGCCTCGACTTGCTCGCTGCCGCCGGTGCGCGTCGCCAGGACCTGGTGGCGTTTCGCGCTGGCAACTTTGGCGCCGCCAACGAAACCTGGCAGGCCATGAGTCAGGTCGGCCTGCGGTTGAGTAGCAATTACAATCCCAGCTATGTCGATGAGGACTGCCTGCTGCGCCCACAGAATCCGGATCCCGGGCTGTTCCACAGCGGAGTCGACGATGTGTGGGAGTTGCCCATTTCCAATTTCGTTCAACCCAACGGTACCTACCGTCATCTACAGCTGTGCGCGGTCTCGACCGCCGAGATGGCTCACTGCTTGAACGCCAGCGCTGCCATGGGCATCGACCATGTCACCGTGCTCACCCATTCGTTCGAATTGAGCCACATGGACTCGGTCCAGCGCCGGCGAGGCCGGGCGGACCTGGTGACCGTGCAGCGTTTGCGAGGACTGCTACGGTTCCTCGACGCCAACCGCGATCGATTCGAGGTGGACACGGTCGGGGACCTGGCGAAGCGTCTACCCAAATCCGCAGCCCCAGCATCGACGGCCGACTACCCGCGCGGGTCCCAACTCTTATACCTGCGCCGATTGGCGGAGCAAGGGGTTCGCCGCGTCGCCAGCAGGATTCATCTGCCCTGACATGTTCGCGGTCCCGGGAATCATCGCGCTCCTCACCTTCATCTACCTGCGGCCGCAGGAAGTGTCGTCGTCCCTGCGCACGCTGCCGTTTCTGCACTTGTTTCTTGCGCTCACGGTCGTCGGCTTCGCCGTCGATGTCGGCATGCGAAAGATCGAGCCCAAGATCAGCCCGCAACTACGCTGGGCCGTGCTCTGGCTTCTGTGGTGCATCGTCACCATCGTCATCAAGGTTCCACCCGACACGATGCAGTACAACGCCACGCTGCTGCTGATCTCATTCATTCTGTTCGCCGTCATCGCTCATTCGCTCCAGTCGTTCCGCAGTTTCGGTCTCGTCGCAACCGTTGTGGTCGGCTTGTGTCTGACTCTGGCGGCGATTGGTGTGCACCAGTCCGCGGCGCCCAAACAGTGCGTGGTGCTCGATACCGGGGTATCGGCCAATCTGGGCGAGGGCCGTCCAGATGGGCGTGGCTGCGAGCACTTTCGCGAGTGCTACGACGAGGAGGCAGAACGAAACGCGAACTATCTGTGCGAACGCATCGGTCTGCTGGGTACAACCACCATTCAAGGCCGCGTGCGCTACCGCGGCGTGCTTCAAGACCCGAACGAACTCGCCCTGGTCATCTCCATCGGCTTGCCGTTCCTGTTTGCGTTGGCGATTCGGCGGCGCAAGGCACTGTGGTACCTGATGACCTTCGCTGGCGCGGCCCTGATGTTCTATTGCGTCATCAAGACCCAATCGCGCAGCGGTCAACTGGCGTTCCTGGCCGTGCTCGGCGTGTTCTTCGTAAAACGCTACGGCAAGGCTAGAGGTTTCATCGTCGGCGCCGTCTTGGGTATTCCGGTTCTCCTGGCCGGCGGCCGCGGCGGTTCATCGGCGGACGAGTCGACGGTCGATCGCTACGAGGCCTGGCGCGCGGGGTTGGACATGATCCGCGAGAGCCCCGTCATTGGCGTGGGCGAGGGTATGTTTACCGAGAGTCATCACCTCACCGCTCACAACTCGTATGTGCTGGCGGGAGCGGAGCTGGGCTTCATCGGCCTGTTCCTGTGGATGATGGTGCTCTACGTCTCGTTCAAGATGGCCTACATCGGGATGAATCTGCCGGTAGAGGAGGGCGACGATGAGGCGGCCGAGGCGCAGACCTGGGGCACGGCAATGTTCGCCGCGCTGGTCGGCTTCTCGATCTCCATGTTGTTCTTGTCCCTGACCTACCACATGCTGCTGTGGATCTATCTGGGCCTCGCCGGCGCGTACTACGCGGTGATTCGCCATCGCTGGCCCGAGTTGGAGCTCGAGATCGGCCTCAAGGACCACGGCAAAGTACTCGCGGCGACGCTCGGCATCATCATTGCCGTGTCCATGGTGCTGCGCTTCAAAGGGTTCTGAGCGGAGCGGTTGCCGCGCGAGCTAACGAGTGAATGCGAGCGGCGGGACGGCGAGGGAGCCGCAGAACATGGCGTGTGACGCGTCGCGATCAACGGCGAGGCGACGGATGCCGAAAGGATCCACCGAACTCATTCGATAGTTGACGCCGCTGGCGTTGGAGAAGCCAACCGTGTAGCCCGCGTCTCGCACTGCATTGCGAATCTCCGGGATGTGGGCGATGTCTCGGCCGACTGGATAGGCCAGGGCGCGAATGGGTTCGTCGAGTTCGCGCTCGAGGTCTTCTCGCGAACCTTGCAGCTCGTCGCGGAGTTCGTCGGCGGTGAGGGTCTGCAAGACGCGATGGCGGCGGGTATGCGATTGCACATCCATTCCCGCGGCACGCAACTCGCGAACCTGATCCCAGGTCATGATCATCTCTTCGGCGAGCTCACGCTCGATGGTGTCGTTCCATTCGACTCCGGTTGCCTCGGTGAGATCGGCGAGGAACTGATCCACGTTCAAACCGTGCGTCTGTTTGACGATGTTGATCAGCGTCTTACAGGTCGCGTCCCGCGTTTTTGTGCTGAGCTCGAGTCGTGTTGGATAGTCCAGAGTGATCTCGTCCCGGGTGCTGTGATGAATCAAGTAGTTGATTCGATCCCACCAGTACATCCGGCGTCGCTCTATGTAGTCGGTCGCGATGAAGAAAGTCGCCTTCAGTCCGTGGCGCTGCAGCGCCGGTAGCGCGGCGGTGAAGCAGGTCAAGTAACCATCGTCAAAGGTGATAAGTAACGGATTGCGCGGCAGTGCGGCGCCGGTGTCGACCGCGGCGATCACGTCGGCCATGCCGATTACCGAGAAATGACGGGCGACAAATTCAAGCTGTTCTTCGAACTGAGACGGAGTCGCGTCCACGACACCATCGTCGAACCCGGGCCTGGCGTGCTCAGCGATGCTGTGATACGTGAGCACCGACAATGACCTGGGCATTCGAGAGCGCGCACGCATGATGACGTTGAGTACACCTGCCTTGTGCAAGAGCGTCGCTAGTTGTTCTCGTCTGCCGGCCACCGCGTCGGAATTAAGCACGCGCATGGGCCATCGTCAACCAACACCTGAGCTACCCCCGTGCCTGAGTCGCTGACCATATTTCACGTCCTCACGTCGTTTCACATCGGCGGCGGTGAGCGAGTCGCGGTCGACCTGGCCAAGCGCCAGCACGCCCAGGGCCATCGGGTGACCGTGGTTTCCCTGGAGGCGCCGCCCGACGGTCCGCTCTCCGGCGAGCTGACTCGTGCCGGAATTCCCGTGCGTCGCGTCATCAAGAAACCGCATGGACTCGATCCCACATTGAGCTTTCGCCTTGGTGCCCTGTTCGCGCGCAAGCGTGCCGACGTTGTTCACACCCACAATCCGATGCCGCTGATCTACGCGGCGTTGCCCGGACGCATCGTGCGCGCACGTGTCATCCACACCAAGCACGGCGCCAATGCGGCGTCGTCCCGGTCCATGGCGTTGCGTCGTCGAGCTGCTAGCTTCGTCCACCACTTCGTGCCCGTCTCCGATGAGACCGCCGAAGAGGCCCTGCGCCAACGAGATTCCGCTGCACGTCGAATCAGCGTCGTGCGTAACGGTATCGACTTGTCGCGCTTCGGCCCCGACGCGGACATGCGCACCGAGGTCCGCGACGAACTGGGCATCCCTGGCGACGCCTGGGTGGTCGGCAGCGTAGGCCGGTTGATCGAGCTCAAGAATCACGCGCTGCTCATTCGCGCGGCAACGCCTCTGCTCGGCGATGGCTTCCATCTCGTGATCGTTGGCGACGGGCCGACCATGGAAACCCTGCAACAGCTGCGCGCCGAAAGTCCGCATCCCGAATCCATCCATCTGCTGGGTGTGCGTCGTGATGTTCCCCGGTTGCTCACGGGCTTGGATGTGTTCGCCATGTCCTCGCAAAGCGAAGGCTTGCCCCTTGTGGTGCCGGAGGCGATGGCAACCGGTTTGCCCATCGTGTGCACCGCGGTGGGCGGCTTGCCCGCGGTGGTCGACGAGGATGAGACCGGCCATCTGGTTCCCGCCGGCGACGAAGGCCTGCTGCGCACACGCCTCGCGCAGCTCGCCGGGGATGTCGGCCGCAGCCGAACCCTGGGCAATAGAGCCCGGGAAGTCGCTCTGCAGCGCTACTCGGCCGAACGTATGGTCGCGGACTACGCGGCGCTGTACGCGAGAGACTAAAGGCGATGTTGGACGTTCAGGTACTCACCACCCGCGAGGAGCTGGTGTCACTCCGGGGTGACTGGGCCAAGCTACAACAGGCGAGCCACACCAATGAACTCGCCCAGTCGCCCGATTGGACCCTCGCGTGGTGGGACGTGTTCGGCCCCCAGGGGGCTTCGGAGTTGTGCGTTTGCGCCATCTGGGAGGACGAACGGCTCATCGGGCTCGTTCCTCTGCGCACGCGTCGGCACTATTACCGGCAGACATTGCCCTTTCGTCGCATCGAGTTGCTGGCGTCCGGGGAGCCCGAGGAAGATGAAATCTCCTCCGAATATCTCGGCATGCTGGCGGTTGCAGGTAAAGAACGCCTCGTCGCCGACGAGTTCGTTCGCCAATTGTCGGACGGTCGCTTTGGTGACTGGGACGAACTGGTGTGCACGCGCTTGCGTACGGATTCGCCGAGTTCGACCGCGCTCATTCGCGCCCTACGCGGCCATGGCACTGACGTCATGATGCGCTCCCAGGGCACGTGCCACTTTGCCAAGTTACCGGCGACCTGGGACGAGTATCTGGACGGGTTGCCGTCGCGTCATCGCTATATGGTGCGGCGCAGCTTGCGCGATCTTGACGCGTTCTCGGGCGGGGCGTACCAGTTGCACTCCGTAACCACGCGCGCGGAACTCGAGCGCGGTTTCGACATATTGGTGGCCCTGCATAGCGAACGTTGGGCCGCCAACAGCCAAACCGGTGTGTTTAACTCGCGACGGTTCACTGAATTTCATCGTTCAGCCATGGACTGGTTGCTCGACACCGGCGCGCTTCGCTTGTACTGGCTCGAAGCGGCTGGTGAGCCAGTCGCGGCGGTCTACAACATCGTTTGGAACAACAAGATCTACTTCTATCAGAGTGGGCGCAAGATGGACGTGCCCAAGAAGCTCAAGCCCGGCATCGCTTTGCATGCGCTGGCGATCCAGCACGCTATCGACGAAGGCCTGGGCGAATACGATTTTCTGGGTGGCCGCGCTCAATACAAAGCGCAGCTATCCACCCATAGTCGCAAGCTGGTCGAGCTGCGTGTGGTACCTCGGGCGTCGGTGCGCGAACCTGTGCGTCAGTTGACCGAAGCTGGGATCAGCGCAGTCCAAGGGCTGCGCAATCGTATCCGCCGCAGGCGCTCGGACGACTAGGCCGTCGGCCGCTCTGCTCTAGTCGTTGTCTTGCTGGCTGGTGAACGTACTGCGTCGTTCGTCGTTGGCCGACGACCGCAAGGTTGCCGGCTGGGGGCGTCCCTGGCTGAACGACCCCGACAGGGTGACCGAGAACACGTTGCGGTCATAGCCCTGCACGGCGAACAGTTCGCCGATCCGCTCTCCGCGCTGGCGGGTGTGGGCGTAGCGCGCCGTAACGAACAGGTTCTCGCGAGCCATCCACGCCAGTGAAGCGTCGGCGAACACGGTCGTCCATTCGTCGGGCTGTTCCATGGTTGGGTCCGTGCCCGTCGCTACCAGGTTGACGATACGCCCATACTGCGCACCGATGGTGCTGGCGAAGGCAACGGTTGGAATCGCCCCGGAGCCTTGAACGACTGGCAGATAGGTTCGGATGCTCGCCTCGTCGGACGTCGTATTCTGCGCCGTGGTCAGACTGGGTTCGATGGTGTGTTGGAACGCCGCGACAACTCCGCCCCAATCCTTGAAGTACGCTAGCTCGGCGACGCCGGACGGACGGAATGGGTTGGTTACTTTCTGGCCCGGTATCTTGGTCAACGTGAACCCGCCGGTGATCGTGCTCGTGATCGCACTCGTCAGCCGGCGCTGCCAGCGGGCGGTGAAGCTGAAGTCGTATTGGGTTGTCGGGTCTTGGCCCTCGATGAACAAGTTGATGCGGTCCACGCCCAGGGTGACGCGACCGTTAGTGCGGCGCCAATCTTTTTGCAGCCCCATGGAGCCGCCGATCTGGGTGCCTCGGGAAATCTGTACGTCGAGCAAGCCGACTCCGGGGAACTCGTTCTCGGGGAGGTAACGGCTGAACCTCGCCGCTACTGAGCGTTGGACCAGGGTCGTGGTCGCGTCGAGTTTGTAACGGAGAATCTGGCTGAAGTTCCCGCTCACGTAATCGGAGTTGGTGGGCGTCAAGTCGGTGGAGTTCTCGGCGGCGTTGTTGGCCAACTGCAGCTGACTCATCGCGCCGGCGGAGCCCCGACCGGTCACTTGCAACAAAGCGCGCGGGCTGAGCCGGCTGATGTTCTGCAGCGAGAACGTGTGCACCATGGACCCTTCCGGGCCTTCGCCGCTGTAATAGAACGTGCTCACGTCGTAGCTGACGTTGTTGATTGTGCGCGGGGTCTCATAGCGAAGCAGGGCCCGCGGCGAAATCTGCACGAACGACGCTGCCTCATTACCCGGTGTGCTGGGCACGATGTCATCGTCGTAGCCAGCTGTGCTATCTACGCTCACCGTGCCGGTCCAATCCTGGGCACGGGCGTTGCCCAGCGCAATTGCTTGCACGAGCAGCACGGCAAAGGCGAATCTGGCGGCGAACGCGAACACTATCCTCTACCATTTGCACGCAATCGTCGGCTTAGGCAAGGACAACCCTCGGTGAAACTCAAAGCGCTACTCCTGGTTCTCGTACTCGGTGCGATTTCCATGGCGTTCGTTCCACTGAACATCAAGTCCGCGACCATTTCGGGCGACCTGGTCGATCTTGCTCACTTTCCGCTGCTTGCGCTGATCACCTTCGCGGCGTTCGTGCTCATCGAACGCTTGCGCTTGTCCCACCGCTGGCGACTCGCCGTCGCTGCTGGACTGAGCATCGGTATCGCCATTGGGATCGAAATGATCCAGCCCATGTTCTCGCGCACCGCGAGCAAGGTCGATATCAGGCTGGGGCTGCTCGGAGTGTTCGCGACATGCGCCGCCATCGAGTTATGGCTCGGGCCACGTCGCCGCTGGTTGCAGCTGGGTTACGTGTTGGTGATTCTGGCTGCGTCGGCCATGGCGCTTCGGCCGATTTATCACACGTGGCGGGACAAGGTTCGAGAGCGACGCCTCGGTCCGCACTACCCGTTCTTCGCCGACTTCGAGCGCGACTATGAAATTAATCGTTGGCACATTCACGGGACCAAAGAGCGTCGCGGTTCTATAGAAACTGTTAGCGAGCACGCCTCGCGGGGAAAACGCTCTCTCAAAGTGAGAACTCCAGGGCACGCGTGGAACTCCCTGGGCCACTCGTTCCGTCATCACCGGTGGCCGAACGCAAAGGCGTTTTCTTTCGACCTGTTCGTCACTGATTCCCTGTCAAAGGTGCAGCTCCAGCTCCAGGACGGCAGTGACCACAGGTTCCGCAAGTGGATCAATGTGAAACGCGGCTGGAACACATTGCGAGTTTCGCTGAGTGAGATTCGAGCTCAGAAAGGTGCCGATCTCGAGCTAGGCAACATGCGCTACCTGAGCTTGTCGGTGCCCAAGAGAGACGACGCTCATGTGTATTACGTTGACAATGTTCTCGTCATCGTGGATACACCTCCGTAGCCCATAGAAAATTACACAACGACAGGTCCTCCCCAACCATGTCCAAGTTCAATCCCTACTTTTTCCTCGCCAAATCCGATCACCCCGTCGCCAAAGTGGTGCGCACCGCCTACAAGGGCGTGCAATCAGCCACTTTACCAGCGCCGCCCAAAGGTTTCGCTAAACCGATATCGGCTGCTGTGCAGGCGCTTCATGCGTCCTACGATTTGCCCATGCGCTTGTTCGTCACCGAGCCTTTGTTCAAGGCTCAGTGCAAGGAAGTTGGCCGTGGTGTGCGTTGTGACCGGTTTATCCACCATATCGTGGGCCAGGGCGACATCTACATCGGCGACCACGCCATCATGGATGGCAGGATCGACATCAAGTTCGGCGCGCGTTTTTCGCGCACGCCGACTCTGCGTATCGGTAGCCACACGGGCATCGGCAACGAGTGTGCGTTCCTGATCGGCAAGTCGATCACCATCGGCGATCACTGCCGCATCGCCTCTGAAGTTTCGATGTTCGATTCCAGCGGGCACCCGTTGGATCCGGCCGATCGCCTGGCGGGCTTGCCGCCCCGGGACGAAGATGTCCGGCCAATTACCGTTGGCAACAACGTGTGGATCGGTCGCGCCGCGGTGATTTTCCCCGGCGTCACCATCGGCGATGGCGCGGTTGTAAGCGCGCGCGCTGTTGTCATGCACGATGTGCCAGCCAATACAGTCGTTGCAGGAAATCCCGCGCGCCAGGTATCGACGACCACGGCGGCAGCGCCGGTGGCCAAACCCACCGCGCCAACCGTCGTAGCGGAGCCGGCTGTCGCGGACGAGCCAGCCGCTGTCCCTGCGCCCAAGCTCGTTGCTGTCCCCGACCCGGAGCCGGCCGTCGAGCAAGCACCTGCCAACGGCAACGTAACCAACGAGGCCGACGCAAGTGATGATACGGGGGCTGAGATCGCCACCATCGTAAAGCTCGTGTCCAAAGTCGGTGACGTCAAGGTCGGCGCAGAGCAAGACTTCTACGACGCCGGGTTCTCCTCGGTGCGGGCTCTCCAGCTGCTGCTCGAGCTCGAGGACGCTTTCAACACGCCCATCCCGGACGAAGCATTCGTCGGCGCACGCACCGCGGTCGCCATCCACGAGATGCTCCAACAGCTGTCAGCGTAGTAGGTAGGCCATGGCCCAGACCATTACTGTCGAGTTGCCGACTCCGGCAAACGATATCGCTCAGGAAGAGATCACCAAACAGGTCGCGTTCCTGTCCCGAGATATCACCGATATCTGCTTTCGCAACGACGGCGCGATTCTAGAGTTCGGTGCCCCCGACGGCGCGCCGGAAGAACTGCTCGAAAGCGCCAAAGCCCTGGCCGTGCGCGTGCAGCGCAGTCTGCGTAGCCTCGAGCGCAAGATTTCCTATCGCACTGAAGCCGCGGATCGCAACGAGTTCCGCGGCACGGGCATGACCGACGACATCCAGATGCTGGGCAACGGCTTCGCCGGTCTGCGTGGCAATCCGGCCAGACTGTATCGCTACTTCAGCCGGGTGTTCGAGCAAGTCGGCCAACCGTGGCGCGCTGAGCCGGTGATCACGCCGACGCTCATCGCCGCACCCACGTTGGCCAAGTGCGGTTACTTCGGTTCGTTCCCTCACAGCGTCAGCTTTGCCTGCCATCTAACCGAGGACGCTGATCGCATCGAAGACTTCCGCAAGCGTCACGAGGATCGCGAGACCCTCGACGACAAGACGTTGTCGAACTTCGAGCAGCCCGACACGTGTTTGTCGCCAGCGGTTTGCTACCACGTCTACCACCTGTGCCAGAACACAACGATTCCTAAGTCGGGTCGCACGTACAGCATCGAAGGCAAGTGCTTCCGGTACGAGTCGAGCAACATGGAGTCGTTGCGCCGGCTCTGGGACTTCACCATGAGCGAGATCGTGTTCCTGGGTACTCGCGAAGGTGTGATGCGCCAGCGTGAGCGGGCCATCGCGGTTGTTTCGCGGTTCTTGGAGCAGCACGAGATCGCCGCGGAGATTCGCACTGCGAGTGACCCGTTCTTCGTCGCCCCGGACACGGCGGCCAAGACCTACTTTCAGCTCAACAGCGAGACCAAGTTCGAGATCTCGCTCATGCTGCCCGACGATGTGCGTATCGCGGCCGGCTCGTTCAACTACCACACGGACTTCTTCGGCCGCGCGTTCAACTGCGACGTCGAGGGCGAAGGCCCAATGCACTCGGTGTGCGTTGCCTTCGGTCTGGAGCGCTGGGTGTATGCGTTCATCGCCCAGCATGGCGATGATCCGGCCCACTGGCCCGCGATCATGCGCGACGCTCCAGAGCTCCAGCTGTGACCGGGAAGCCCGGGGATTCCTCACCAATAGTCACTCGCCTGGTTGCGCCAGGCGAGGTCGTCGACCAAGTCGCCACCGTGTTGCAGCGGGCGTGGCCGGCGCCCGTGATTCACTATTCGCTCGACTATTGCGGGTGGCAGTTTCGCTTTCCCGGCGCGCAGCCTACGCTGATGGCCGCGACGTTCGACGGCGACCGTGTGGTCGGTGTCATGGCGGCTGTTCCCCGGCGCATGGCCCTTGGCGCGCGAGTCGAGAATGTGTGTTTGCTCTCGTTCCTTGGCGTGGACCCGGACTACCGGCGTCGGGGTATCGCTCGCGAACTCTATCGAGTCCTGCTGCCTGAGATATCTCGGCGAGAGCTGGTGATGATGGTGTTCGCGAAGACGAACACTGCCGGGCTTGGACTGATCGAGTCCGAACCCACTGCGCTAGGCTTTCACGGCGTGTCCCTTGGCGACTACGTCATTCACGGGTTCATGGCACGGGGCGGCGATGCTCCCATGAAGGTTGAGGTCTGCCAGGACGTGAGCTCCCTGCAGTTTGCGGACGCAGGGCCCACCATGCTGGCGAGTCGCCCCGACTTGTTGCAACTTCAGCACTACGCGGTAGGCGAGCATCAACGCATTGCTGTTGTGCGTAACGAAGCGGGCGCGGTGGCAGGTGCAGCCGTGGTCAATCATTCGCGCTACGTAAATCAGCGTGGTCTCGAGTGGACGACCATCGTGGACAGTTTCCTGATCGCACCAACCAGCGCGGATGCGCTCAAGTCTCTGCTTACGTACGCGGCCACCGAGTTCGCAGAGGACGGGGCGCCCGCCCTGTGTACGGTGCCCAACGTGTCTGGCCTCGACCCCGAGTGGTTTCGTCCGGTCGGCTTGCGTCGAACGGCGACCAGCTACAGCGGCATCGTCTACTCGATGGACGCAGAGCACCCCATGCTCGCCGCGCGACGTACGAATCTAGAGATCGCTTGAGCCGCCGTTAGCGGCGTCTAGCGGCGTTGGCAGGCGCGGTAAATCTCGGCGTACTGAGCGACCAGTGATGGCCAGTTGCGCTCGCGTTCGATGGAGGTGCGCGCGTTGGCGCCGAGGCGCTTGCCCAGTTGTTCGTCTTCCATCACCGACACGACTTTGTCGGCGAGGTCCGCGCTGTCGCCGGCGCGAAAGATCAGGCCGGTGTCGTTGTCGCGGACCAACTCGAGCATGGCGTTGACGTTGCTGATCAACACCGGCTTGGCCATGGCCATGGCCTCGAGGGGTTTGAGCGGCGTGGTCAGCTCGGTTGTGCGCGTCGACTTGCGCGGATAGACCATGATGTCGGCGACGGAATACAGACCCTGCACGTCTTCGTGAGGAACGCGGCCGGTAAACGTGATGTGTTCGGTGATGCCGAGCCGTTCGGCTTGTTGCTCTAGCTCTTTGCTGATGCCGCCGGTGATCACGCAATGTGCGTTCGGAACTCTGGCGACGATCTTGGGCACCGCATCAACCAGGCAGTCCAGGCCCTCGTATGGCTGGAACGTGCCCAGGTAGCTCACTACCTTCTTGCCGACCAGGCCCCAGCGCTCGCGCACCTCGGTGACCTCGGCCATAGGCTCGAACTTGGCCGCGTCGACGCCATTGCCGACGATGTGCAGCTGAGTGTTCTTGCCGATGCGTGGCGCGATCTCGTTGCGCAACGCTTCGCAGATGGTGACAACAGCGTCTGCTCGGCGAAACAAGATCGTCTCCAGGCCACGGGCTGCTTTGTACTGAGGCGAGTCGTAGCCGAACTTGCCGCGGTCGACGGACGCATTCTCCCAGAAGTCGCGGACCTCGTAGATCATCGGCAACCCGTTGCGCCGTGCCTCTCGTAGCGCGGGCAAACCGACGAGCATAGGCGAGTGGGCGTGAACGATGTCGGGCTGCCAGCGTTTGATCGCCGCTCGCACGTTCTTCTGCAGGGCGCGCATCAAGCGCAGCTCGCGAACTCCCGGGTACAGCTTGCCCGTTAGCGGCCGCGTGCGCATGAAGTGCACGTCGTCGATGACTTCTTCCATCACATCGTCGAACGGGTGCTGGGCGGATGTGACGCCGACCGGATCGAACCCCAGTTTGCGCTGAAACTTCGTGATGTAACTGGTTCGAATGCTGTACCCGCTCATGGCGGGCATGGATCGATGTAGGACGTGAAGGACGCGCATTACCAGGTCACCCGATTTCGCCGCCGCAAGAACTGCCAGAAACCGACCACGGCGCTGGCGTTGAGTACCACAAACGTGCGCGCGACACCGCACAGCTTGCCACCGCGACGGCCGACGAGGGCCATCAGGTAGAAGGCGATTTGGCCAGCAAGCAGGCCCAGGAACAGTTTGTTCGTCGTATCGCTCTGGCTCGAGTCCGCGGCGACGGCTGCCGACGAACCGAGCAGGGCGAGTAGCAGCCAGGGACAGACCAGCCGCATGACCTTGTGGGAAATGATCTCGAGCCACGCGCGGCTCAGCACCGGCACGAGCAGACGGGGTAGGCGGCTGTAGAGCTGGTAGTTGCCGAACAGCGTGCGAACTTTGCGCGCGAATTCGCGTTTGTCTTCGTAGGCGCGATCGTAGGCGATGGCGTCTTCGTGCAGCAGGATGCGCCGGCCGGCCACGCGCAGACGCATGGGAATGAGCATGTCGTCGAGCACCGTGTCCGCCGGTAGCGGCGCCACGTCGGCGGTGCGAACAGCGTAGAGCGCGCCGGTCACGCCCACCAGGCCACGGAAGCGTGCTTCGTTTCGCCTGATGGCCAGCTCGTAGCGCCAGTACAAGCCTGCGCCGGTGTCACCTTCGAGCTGCAACGCGCCAGACACGCAGCCAACATCAGCGGGTGCCAGGCGCGCAACCAGGTCACGCGCGGCGTTCTCTGACAGACGTTGGCGCACGTCGGTCATGAGAAGGACTTCACCTTTGGCGGCATCGCGCATGCGGTTCAACGCGGTCGGTTTGCCAACTCGCTGCTCGTTGCGCATGAACTGGATGCGCGGGTCCTTGGCCGCGTGGGCTCTGGCGATATCATCTGTCGAGTCGCTGCTGCAATCCGAACAAACAATCACTTCGAGTTTGTCGGCTGGGTAATCCATGGCGAGCACGCTGGCCAGCTTGTCCTCGAGATAGGCCTCACCGTTGTAGACCGCGATGCACACGGTTACGACGGGCTGCCATTCGGTGTCGATCTCGGGGTGGTGGCGAAACAGCTTCGCCAGAACCACGATGAGCATCGGGTAGCCCACGTACGTGTACGCGATCAAACCGAGACAGATGAAGGACAGTACGACCATGTTTGCGGCCCACCTATATCAAACTGAGTGGACGCCGCGACGAGAATGTGGTGAATAATGCCGTTCGCCATGTTGTCCCGGCTGCTATCAAAGAATCTTCACACCTGGCTCGGTGGTTACGCGCGGTTTCGCTCGCGAGATCTGACGCGGCGTCGCCATACGGGCACCAGGCACCTGCTATTCGCGCTGTGTGATCACTACGAGCCGCTCTGGGGCGAACCGTCTCAGGATGTCGCGGACGCTCGTGTGGACGCGTGGGCGAATGGCTACCCCAAGATGGCGGCTGATTTCCGGGACGCCGACGGGTTTGCGCCGAGGCATTCGTATTTTTTTCCGGGTGAGCAGTACAACCCGCGCCACCTGGAACAGCTGGCGGACCTTGCGCGTCTCGATTTGGGCGAGGTCGAGTTGCACCTGCATCACGACGGTGACACGGAAGAAAGCCTGCGCGCGGAGCTGCTCGACTCCCTGGGGAAGCTCGCCGAGCACGGTCACCTCACCCGGGACGCCGACGGCCGTCTGCGCTACGCATTCATTCACGGCAATTGGTGCCTCGCCAACGCGCGGAAGGATCGCAAGTGGTGCGGTGTGGATGCGGAGATGCCGCTGCTGTTCGACACGGGCTGCTACGCAGATTTTACGTTTCCGGCCGCGCCCAACGAGTGTCAGCCCAACATCGTCAATCAGATCTACTGGCCGACGGGCGACCTGTCGCGCAATCGCGCTTATGAAACCGGTAGTCCGGCCCGGGTCGGTGCGAGTCGCGACGACCGGCTGTTGATGATTCAGGGACCGTTGTCCCTGGCGTTCCGGCCCAATAGCTGGTCGGTGCGCATCGAAAACGGCGGGCTGACCGGCCAGGATCCACCGACGGCGGCTCGCGCGGCTTCGTGGGTGAGCCAGGGAATCCACGTCCAGGGCCGGCCCGAGTGGATTTTCGTCAAGGTCTACACCCACGGTGCGCCCGAGGCGACCGCGGCGGCGCTGCTAGGTCAGCAGGCGAGGGAGTTTCACTCGCACCTGGTTGAGCGCTACAATGATGGTTCGAACTGGCGGCTGCACTACGTCACGGCGCGGGAGATGTACAACGTCGCGCGGGCCGCCATGGATGGAAAAAACGGGGACCCGGGCGAGTATCGTGACTATCTGCTTGCACGCCCGCCCATTGCGGATTAGCAACGAGCGTTATGCATAAACGTTTCCACTGGCACACCGGCCTGATTTTCGCCCTTAGCTTGTCCTGGGCTAGCTGCGGTGCGCCGGCGATCAAATACAACTACGCGGCGGAGCCCGACCCACGCGGCAAAGAGTTCGTGCTCGAGGTCAGCGATCAGATTCACGTGATGGTTCGCGGCCAGAACGATTTGTCGGGTAAGTACACCGTGCCCGCCCACGGCACCATCGACTTTCCGATGATCGGCACGATCCCAGCGCGCGGAAAGACCGCGACCGCCGTACGTGCCGCGATCGTGCTCAAGCTCAAAGATTACGTCAAAGAGGGCACCGCCCAGGTCAGCGTGCGCCTCAGTAGCGTGAACAGTTACAAGTTCACCGTCAGTGGGGAAGTCGCCCGCGGCAACTTGTTCAAGCCCAAGACCTACCTCACTCTCACCGAGGCTGTCGCCATGGCCGGCGGGTTCAGCCGCTTCGCTTCGCGCACCCGCATGTACATTCTCCGCGACACGGGCGGCAAAGGCGTAAAGAAGATTCCGATCAACTACGACGCGATCGTTAGCGGCAAGAGACCCGAGATGAACATCGTCATCCTCTCGGGCGATGTAATCCACGTGCCCTGAGCTAGCTCGGGCACCGCGTACGGCGCAACCACGTGCGCCTTCGTACGTGGCCTACTACCTACTACTGGCCCACGCCGCGGATCATGACGATTGGCGTTTTGGCTATCACCGTTAGCTCGGTGACGATGAACGTTGTGAAGTTCTCCAGGGCGGCTACGTAACCCAGGTCGTAGAGGAGCTTCATTCGCATTTCGTCGGCGACGGCTCCGTCGGCTTCGGGGAGGCCGAAGGGGTTCATCAGGTCGTTGCTCAGTTCAGCGGCCGGACTCCCCGCGGGTGGTTCGCCCGCATAGCCCAGGTTGATTTGCGCGAGCCCGGTAATGCCAGGTTTGACGCCGCGCATACGCTCTTCGAACATGGGGATGGCCAACGCCAGGTCACGCAGCAGCTCGGGGCGTTCGGGCCGCGGGCCGACGAGACTCATCTGGCCGATGAGCACGTTCCACAGCTGAGGGATTTCGTCGAGCCTGGTCTTGCGCAGGATGCGGCCAATCCGGGTGACCCGGCTATCGCCGGCTTGCGCCAGTACTGCGCCCGTGTGCTTCTCCGCGTCGGTGCGCATAGTGCGGAACTTGAGCATCTCGAATTCGACGCATCGGACGTCTCGTCCATCGGAGTCGATCAGCTCGCCAGCTCGCCGCTGCCGATACAAGATCGGGCCACCCGAGTCCAGGTAGACCAGGGCCGCGATGGTTGCCGTCACGGGCGCGGTGGCCACGAGGCCGCCGATCGAGACGCCCAAATCGATGGCGCGTTTTGCTATTCGTACCGATGTGCGCATGGTTAGAACCGGAAGCTATAGATTCGACTCATTAAATTTCGTACGCTTGATCGCGACTTTGGAGCCAGAGCATCTAACCATACGCGCGCAGCTATCGAATCGGCCAGCGGTAATTGAAGCCGTTCTGCGCGCATGTCAGCAGGTCGGTCCGCGGCGGACGTCGACCCGTGCTGATGGTCTTGATCTGAGTGATCCATTCGATGCGGAGTACGTATCCGCCTTTTCCGAAATATTCAACAACATCGTGCTCCATGGTTATGACGGCGGGAGTGATGACGAGATCGAAATCGTCCTCAGTGTCGACGACGACCACCTGGTAATGCGGATCACTGAACACGGTGCGGCGTTTGATCCCAAAGAGATCCCTCGGCCGGAGTTATCCGAGTTGCCGGAGGGAGGTCTCGGCATCTATATTGTCGGCGCTTTTGTCGATAAGTTCCATTACAAGCCTGGACCTCCGAACACGTGGACGCTAAAGAAGCGGTACCGCGGCCAGGACGAGAACCCTTGAGATACACACGTACAGACACGGACGACGAAACCACGCTCTCGATCATAGGGACGTTGGATGCGCTGACGGTTCCGGAGATTCGTGCGTGTGTCGACACGCTGGTCGACGAGGGCCGACAGGACGTCACCGTCGATATGTCCAAGGTAGAGCTCATCGACAGCTCCGGGGTGGCCGTGGTCGTGTCCCTGTACAAGCGTGTGCGCGCCAATGGCGGGTCGGTCAAAGTGGTCGGCTTCCAGGGACAGCCGGCGACGATCTTCAAGCTGCTTCGCCTCGATCGCGTTTTCACCGCGTAGCTTTTTAGCGTCTCGCTTGCGCGAGCCGGGCTTTTTATCGTCTCGCTTGCGCGAGCCGGGGCCGCAGGCGCTTTCGGGCTTGCGCAGGCGCTTTCGGGCTTGCGCGAGCCGGGGCCGCAGGCGCTTTCGGGCTTGCGCGCGGTGGCGAAATGGGGCCGCAGGCGCTTTCGGGCTTGCGTGAGCCGGGGCCGCAGGCGCTTTCGGGCGTGCGCGAGACGGGGTCGCGGTGCATTCGCGTTGCGATTGTGCGGGCGCGATGTTGTCGGGGCTGCTAGGTAGAGATCGGTCTGCGCTTTTCACGGCGAAAGTTCGCCGGTGTTAGCGTAGTAATCAACGTTGCGAAACGCGGCATGCTGTTCTCACTGGCTACAACAGTAGCCAGGTGTCTAGACACCACCTGGGGACTTGTGACTCAGTCTCCCACAATGGGAACGGTAAGTTAGCCTGCACTTCTGGATGGCTCAGTATTTGCACACATTTGTAGGTACTCAGAGCGTCTCATGCAGGGACAAGACCAGCGAAATCATTCTGAAAACCACTCAAGAGGAAATGTCAGCGCCCCACGGACATATCTCTTGACTCACCAAACTCTGGATGTAAATTTGAATCATTATCGTAACCGCTCGCACGATAATTTGCTGTAACGAACTCGGACCCAGATGGCCCACCGACTTGGAAAACTGTTCCCCAACACCCGCGCAGGCGCGCTGTTGACCCGCACGGAAGAGCGGATGAGGGAAGCGTTGCGCGCTGTTAGCGGCAACTCCCACGCCAAGAACGACCAGGCGGCCGAGGCTGACGACGCAACTAAGGCTTCGGCTGAGCAGGATCAAGCCAAAACGGACGAACCAAAGCACGGTGATGTCTACGGCCGCCGTCGCCTCGCCCGGGGAACTCAGTCACAAGATTCGCATGAAGTGCATCGCCGGCGCCTTGAAGCCCGCATGCAGCACGACATGGAGATGGCGCGCACGATTCAGCAGCGCTTTTTGCCGTCGGTTCCAGAGATGCACAACGGCGTGCGTATGCACGCGTCGTACTGTCCTGCCTACGACATCGGCGGCGACTTCTACGACCTCATTGAGATCGACCGCTATCGCTTTCAGGTGATCATCGGCGACGTGTCCGGCAAAGGCGTTGCCGCCGCACTGATCATGTCGCGCATCATCGCCGAATTCCGTCGCGCCGCACACTGCGGTCTTGAACCGGACCAGGTGTTGGACGACGTCAACCGCTTCCTGTTCGATCACGATCTGCCCGACGGTTTCGTCACCGCATCGTGTGTCGAGGTTGACCTGAAGAATCGTTCGCTGAAAGTCGCGAATGCCGGCCACGTTCCAACCGTCGCGCGGCGCAAGCTCACGGGCGCAACGTGGATGTTCGGCGAGCCATCGGGCGCGCCGCTTGGCCTGCTCGAGACTGAGCAGTACACCTGCGAGACGTTCTACTTCGAGCCGGGCGATATCATCGTGCTCGTGACCGACGGAGTCACCGAGGCCATCGAGCCCAACGCTGATCCATCCGCTGGCGTGCTCACGGGCATCATCGCGGACAGCGACCACAACATCACCGACATGAGTACGCAGATTCTCGGTGCCGTAAAAGCCTCCGAGCAGCCACGAGCCACCGACGACGTCGCGATGTTCGCGATGCAGTTGGCGTAGGCCCTGTAAGGGCTTCTCGGGTGGGTGTGCTGCGAGCGCTGGCGATAACGCAGCTGTTTCCCAACGCTGTCGAACCGCTGTTCTCGCCATTCAACCGGCAGCAGTTCAGCGCCTTGAGCAAGTTGTGCGATCTGTCGGTTATCGCGCCGGTACCGTGGTTTCCGGCCGCAGGTGCGATCGCGGGCGGAACGCGCGCGGGTCGTCTGGCTGACTTGCCAAAGCGCGGTCGGGTCGATGATTTGGATGTAGCGAACCCTCGCTTCCTGCACGTACCCAAGGTCGGTCATTGGTTTTCCGGGCCGCTCTATGCGGCCGGGCTGTTGCCACATGTGCGCAAGTACAGAGGCAAGGTAGACGTGGTGCTCGGTGCGTGGGCGTACCCCGACGGTTGGGCCGCCATCGCCCTCGCAAAGTTGCTCGGTGTTCCGGCGGTCATCAAGCTTCATGGCTCGGATATCAACGTGGTGGCAAAGATGCGCGGGCCGCGAATGTGGCTGCGCTCCCTACTCCCGTCAGCTGAGCGAGTCATCGCGGTGAGTCGACGGTTGGGCCAGGAGGCGGTTGCCCTTGGCGTCGACGAGCAACGGGTCGAGGTCGTATTCAATGGCGTCGATCAGTCTCGGTTTAGTCCCGGCGATCGCGGCGCGGCCAGGGCAGCGCTTGGTGTCGCCAAAGAGCGACGACAGATCTTGTTCGTTGGCAATCTGCTCAAGTCCAAAGGCGTCGCTGACCTTTTGGCGGCTTTTGAAAATATTGCCGCGAAAGATGAGCTGCTGGATCTGGCCCTTGTGGGCGACGGGCCTCAGCGCGCTGCGTGCGAGCAGCTCGCCGCGCGTATGCCGGGCAGGGTGAGAGTCGCCGGGGCGGTGCCGCTGTCCCAGGTGGCGCAGTGGATGACCGCTTGCGACGTGCTGAGCTTGCCCAGTTGGAACGAAGGTACGCCCAACGTCGTGCTCGAGGCCCTCAGCGCTGGTAGACGCGTCGTCGCTAGCGACGTCGGCGGCATACCAGACTTGCTGTGTACGCCAGAGCTAGGAGAGATGGTAGCAGCGAGAGACCGAACCCAGCTCGCGGGCGCATTGGCGCGCGCCGCGGGTCAAAAATACGACCCGGCGGAGGTTGCGCGTCTCGGCGGACGAGGCGACTGGCAGCAAAGCGCCCGGGATTTGTACGCGGTACTGGCGCGTGCCGCGGCACACCCGGTATCCTTTGAGGAACCAAACCTTGGCCAAACAGCAAAATCCGCGTGAACAATTAGAAGAGGCGCTAGCGACCGTTGGCCGCCTGCTCCGCTATTGGTGGATCGTGTTGGCGATCACCGCGGTGGGCACCGCCGCTGCTGTTGCGTTCGCGATGACTCGGCCTCGTACCTACGAGTCGAGTACGGTCATCATGCATCGCGACGTCATTCCGTCGGACCTGCTTCAGGGCAACCGCGGGGGGACCAGCGCGCGCTACATGAAAGTGCGCTTCAAAGAGATGCTGCTCGCCCGGCCGCTACTCGAAAAAGTGATCGTCGACAGCGGTCAGTTCGACGCCAAGATCAAGGACAAGGGGATTGCCGCGGCGGTCAAAGGGCTGCGCAGCAGGATCATGTTCCGAGGCAAAGGTGGCGGCACGTTTCACATCTCGTTCCGTGGTTCGACCCCCGAGATGGCTCAGGACGTGACCGCGCTGCTGGCAAAACACCTGATCGAGTGGGAGCTGCGCATGCAGCTCGAGGCTGTGGGCATCACCAAGAAGTTCCTGGACACCGAGGCGAAGAAACTGGCCACGGACCTGAGCAAGGCCGAGCGCGAGTTTGCAGAGTTCCTCGCCGCCCATCCCGAGTTCGCCAATGAAACGATGATCGCCAGCGGCGCAGCGGGTGCGTCGATTCGAGCGCGCAATCCAGCTCAGTTCAACCCTCAGCTCAATACGAAACCGCAGAAGGTCAAGAATCGCGGCCACCTGTTCGCCCTGGAACGCCAGCGCGTAAGGCTGAATGCTCGCTTAAACCGTCCCGCGAACGCAAAACCGATCACTCGGACGGCGCCGGCGACGAAAGACGAGCGAGCCGCTCAGCAGGTCGTCGCCCAGGCCAAGCGCGAAGTGAATCGCGAGAAGCGGCGCCTGGAGAATCTGCGCCTCAAGTTCACCGACCTACATCCGGATGTGCAAGCAGCCCAGCGGCGTGTGGGCAAGGCGACCGGTGTGCTTCACACGGCTCAGGGGCGTCTGGCCGCTGCCACGAAGGCGCGGCCCAAGCCGGTGGTCATCGTGAGGGCGGTATCTGAGGCCGAGCGCAAGCAGCTGCAGTTGAGCATTCGTCGGCTCGATATCGCCATCGTGGCCGAGCGCAATCGCCTGGCGAAGGGCGGAGCGCCAAAGCCAGCGGCGACGACGACCGCACCGGACACCACCGGAGTGGTGGCGCTGGAAACTCAGTGGTCGAAACTGCATCGCAACGTAAAAGAGGTGCGCGAGCGTTCCGCCGCCATCGATTCCAAGGCGTTTACCGCCGACATTATGGCGTCGTCGGCAGTCGCTCGACAGGGCGTGCAGCTCACTGTGGTCGACCCGGCCGAGTTGCCGACACAGCCCGCCGGCATGGGCCGTAAGCTGGTCGTTATGGCCGGATTCTTCCTGTCGGGCATGCTTGGGTTGGGGCTGGCGTTCCTCATCGTGATGATGGATGACCGGGTCTTCCACCGCCGCGATATCGACCGGCTCGAGATCGCACCCGTGCTCACCGTAATTCCAGCACGAAAGAAGCCGGGTCGTGGCTAACCGCCGCACCAGACGTCACGGCGCCGTCGAAGACGGTTGGGCCATCGAAGATCCGGCACACGCCAACGCGGGAGCAGCGAGTGCGCCTTCGAGCGATGGCGGGACAGAGTCCTCGGTGCCGTCCCAATCCGCGCGTCGCCGAGTCAGCCCAAATGTGATTCGCCGGCCGACGTTTAGCGGCATGCCTGCGAGCGATTTCGAACACGCCCACGCGACGATGATTCGCGAACGGCTCGCGTCGCCCAGCAACAAGATGATCGTCGCAGAGCCGGCCGAGCTGGACCAGGCGGCACCGCACATCAACGCCACCGCGCATTTGATCTCCGAGGAAGTCAGCCAGGACGAGCGGCTGTTCATGCTGTCGGCCTCTGACGGTGAGGAGGCGGCGGCCTATCGCATCTTGCGCCATCGCTTGATCGGACTGGGTAGCCCTCAGGTCATCGTGGTCTCGAGCCCGCGCGAGGACGAAAAGAAGTCTATCTGCGCCGCCAACCTGGCGTTCGCTCTGGGCGAGTATAGACGTGCGAGGGTGCTCCTCGTCGAGGCTGATTTCTCCAAGCCGGCTCTGGCTCAGATGCTTGGGTTCGAACCAACCGGGTGCTTTGCCGAGCAACTGCTCGAGCATAAGGACAAGCCGTATCTGGGTTGGAACATCGATACGCTCCAGCCAACGGGAGTCCAGGTAATGGCTCTGTCGGGCGAGCGCGACAGCACGCTGTTGGACGCTCCGGCGTTTTCTGCCGCCATGCGACAACTGCGTGCGTCCGGCTACGATCACATTGTTGTCGACGCGCCGCCGGTGCTCGGTAGTGCTGAGGTCAACGTGGTTCAGGACGCCGCCGACGGAGTCGTGTTGAGCACACGCCGAGGCAAGACCAAGGGCAAAGAGCTACGCGAATGCGCGGGGCAGCTCATCCCAGGTTCCATTCTGGGTATGGTTCTGCACGAAGACTAGCTCGTCTGCCGGAGGCCACGCTCTGCCACCTATGAGCCGCGGCTCAACGGCGCTTGCGCAATTCGAGTAAACGCAGCGCGAGTCCGCGCGCAGCCAGGTATCTGTCGTTGCCAAGGACACGTTTGGCCGTGCGTAGTCCGCTCGTTAGCAGGAATCCGGGTTCGCGGTTGCGCCGAACCATGTTGGCGAACTGCTTGGCGCTGTAGTTGCGCTTGAGTGCGAGGCGCCCGTGGATGCGTAGCCCGGGCAGGCTGAACCTTGGCTTGTTGTCCGAAATGTAAACGTCGGTGTAGCCGGCGGCTTTGGCCAGACGCGCGATGCGCAAGTCGACGCGGCCACCAGGCGCGGACATTGTCGTGACCGGCGTGCCCAGGATGTCCTGGAGTCGGTCGCGGGAGGACTCGAGCTCACGTTGCGCATCCGCGTCGGATAGATCGGTCAAGAACGAGTGACTCGCACCGTGGCCACCAATAGTCATGCCCGCGGCGGCGAGTTCCGTGAGCATATCCGCGCTCATGTAGTAGTCGCTGCCGATCCAGTCGGTCGTGATGAAGAAGTACGCCGGTAGGCCGCGGTCGCGCAAGCGGGGGAGGGCGAGCTCGTAGTTGGAAGCGTGGCCATCATCGAAGGTCAAGACCGCCGAGCGCGCGCCGGGAGCCCCGTCGGTCAATTGAATCGCCCAACCGTTGCGCGCCAGCCAATCCAGTTGAACTTCGAAGGTGTCGAGGCCCAGGACGTAGCGCAGATCGCCGGGGTCGGTCATCTCGCTGGGCATCGAGGCCGATTCAATGCCGTGGTACATGAGGATGCGCGTGCTCATCAGTGCGCGCGCATATTACATAGATCATCCGGGTCAGGATAGCGGTGCCGCTCGCCGGAACACCTCTGCGTCGCGCCTGCCCAGATCGTAAGCGGCTTGAAGTCCGTCGGGGTTGGCGTAGTCCCACGTGCTGATCGGAATCTCGGCGGACGGCTGTACGTATGTCGTGTCGGCGGTGGTCGGGATGCGGTGACGTGGGTAACGCGCGGTGAGCAACACCAGCGTGCGTCCCGGCGCATCGCCGAGCGCCAGGGTCGGCACCGGATCAACCGCTCCGCCGTCGAGCACCGGGCGACCGGCTCGGCGAAACAATGGTGTGAACGGTGGTGTGCACGAACTATGTAGAATCAGATCCGCCAACTCTTCGGGGCCAGCGCAATCCTGCGCGCGCACGACCTCTGGGCGGAAGCCCAGCCGTTGCCCTGCCCGAGGGTGGACGGGGCCGAGCAGACGCTTCTCCAACTTGTAGCCGGCGAACGCCAGCAGCGCGCTGAGTCGCGGGCCGATCCAGGCGGGTGGCCTGGCGAGTAGCACGTGGATGTCAGCGCCCGTCTTTAGCTCCTCGAACGCGCTATCGTCCATGACCGACAGGATCGTGCGCCGATACATGTCCAGATGCGGAAATGCGGTGGCGGTCCTCGACAGAAGTCTTCGCGGATAGAAGTTGCGCTGGTTCGCGGCGGTCACCCGCTTGAATTCTTCGAGGGCTCGGTCCCAGCGTCGCGCGACGGCGAGGCACGCCATGGCTGAACCAGCGGACACGGCGGCGACCTGCGTTGGCGCCAGTTCTCGGTTCTGGGCAAGTTCGGCGTAGAAGCCAGCCTGCCAGAAACAGCGGCTGCCACCGCCCGCGAATACGACCGACTGATAGTTCATGGGGCGCGCAGCATACTCGACCGCGCTTAGAAACGGGCGCCGAGGGCGAGGCCGTAGCTTTTTTTGGGTCCCAGCCACGGTGATACGACCACCTTTGAGATCGGTGGCAGCGGCTTGCGGTTGTTCTGGATGTCGTCGGCCTCGCGCATCAGGCGCTTGGACTTGTTGATCCGGCTCTGGCCCAGGTATAGGAGCAGACCTCCGCCGACCACGGCTACGGCACCGATTCCCCGGGACGTCTTGTCGTCGAGCAGCACGAACGCGGAACCACCACCGACGATGGCCAGGATGCCCGTGCTGTAGTACAGGCTCGACGAGCTCTTCATCGACTTGGCATCATCGCGCATCGCCCTTGCGATCTTGTAGCGAATCTGGCGTTCCTCGTTTCGCTTCTTGTACTTCAGACGCTGCTCTTGCTGCCGACGCTGGCGCTCGAGCTGCGCCTGGTCTTCGCGCCGCTTGGCTTCGCTCATGAGCCGGCGAGCTTCCGCCACATGCATTCCGTTGGGGAACCGTTGCACGTAGTAGCGATAGCTGTGGGATGTCTTGCCCGCCATCGCTCGCCGCCATGCGGCTTCGTCCGCGGCACGCTGCTGGCGCTCACGATTCCGCTTCGCGTCCTCTGTCCGGCGTTTATGCTCAACGGCCTTGCGCTCCAGCATCGAAACTAACGCGGCGATGCGCAGATACTCCCTCGTCTTGATGATTGGCTTCATCACCAGATACCTCCGCGCCTCGATCGAGGCCCGCTCATAGCGCTGTAGTTTGTGCAGCGAATCGATGAGCACGGGCATCAGTCGTTTTTTTGGCTGGCCGAGCAGCGCGATGGCGCGATCGAGAAGCCGCACTGCACCCGCATAGTTGCCGCTGTTTGCCTGTGCTCGCGCGTCGAAATAGAGCGCGCGCGCTTGGGCGTCGGCGGTTTTGGGCGAGGTCGCTATGACGGGCTGGGCGTGTGCGGCGCCTTGACCGCTAACGGTCGATAGGGCCGGGATAGCGAAGCTGCTAGCAACAACTGAAGCGATACTGAGTATTGCGATACGCATTGGTTTTGTCTCCAGAAAGCCGTTGCACCCGTGCCGGTCGAGCGTAGAATCCAATCATGACGGGGTCCAGAGCGATCGTGGTTGTAGTGGCGCTTCTATGCGCTAGCACAGCGCAGGCCAAAACGCACGCGGGGCTTGTAAAAGGCGCGGTCCGGACCGCCCAGGGACCGTTCGATGCGATGCGATCCTATCAGCTTACATACCGGCTCACGCAGCAGGGGGGGCTCGCCGTCGCCGAGTACCGGTTCATGTACAAGCACAAGCCCAATGCGCGCTTTCTCGGCTCAAAGTACGGGGCGCGCAACATTCCGTTCTCAGAGGTGCGCGCGACCGTGCCCAAATGGGTGGTGCTCGAGGCCAGAGTTCGCTTCTTCGGCGCCGCGGGCAAGCAGGACGGATCCGGAAAGATTTACCTGCTCGCCGATGACCTGCGAGCCGCCGGCAGTTGGAGTAACCCCAGCGGGCCGAAGCGAATCATCCCGTGGCGGCGCCTGTTTCACAACGTAAAGACCAGGCGCACCCTGCGTGACGCGTTGCCTTCCGATCGCGACTTCGCCGCGAAACTCAACCGCGAATTGCTCCTGTCGAGTTCGCGCATCGTGATCGATCAGCCAAAACTCATTCACGCTCACTATGGTAAACGAGTTTGGCGTGCGTTCGCGAGGGCCCACTGGCGGGGGCATAAACAGCGTCTGGCCAAGTTGCCGTCGGGCAGGTTTTGGGCGGCCGACCCTGTTCGCACCACGCCGACCATCGAGCCAGGTAACCGAGCGCACAAGGACGCTGCGGCGATCTATCGCCTCGGTATTCCGGTGCCGGCGACCGGTGCGCTCAATACGCGCAACGCGCTGACGGTCAGTACCCCGTATAATGGACGATCGGTTTACACGACGACGGTCAACGTTTCTGGATCGGTCCAGCACGTGTGGCGTCGGCTTGCCAAGCGGGTTGCCATCACCCTGCACGGCAAGACGACGTTCGCCAAACTGACGGCCAATGGTCGGTTCAGCCAGAAGATTGCGATCAAACCCGGCTACAACCGGATCAAGGTCGAGCTGGACGGGCCGGCCCACAAGATTTCGAAGCTGATCACGGTGAACAAGTACGTGCGTCCGCGTCGCGCGCTCTATTGGGTGTGCATGCAGACTTTTACCGAAGAGTACAAGCCGTACAAGCAGCGCTTCACCAAGAGCTTCGTGTCGCGCGTGTTCACCACCTACTACACGACCACGTCACAGCGCACGAAGGTACAGAACGAGTTCAAGCAGTTCGTGTTCAAGACCTATGGCAACCATGCGGGCTGGCGAGCCTACGGTAGCTCGTGCACGCCGTACACCGCGGCGAGGTATGCTCACAACCGGTATCGGTCCTACGCCAAGTACGCGAACCCGAACTCACGCGACCGTCAGCGCTATCGCCGCTTGCCTGGCGCCATCGTGAACTTTCGCTTCAAAGAACAGCCGTAAGTTTCGATCGCGTTTCCAGTTTGGTGCTGTAGTGCGTTCATCTGGCCCGGGTCAGATCTCTGCACTCAGGTTTAATCGCGCCGACACAATGAGGAAACTCCAATTAGGTATCACGTTTTCTGACAATGAAGACGGATGCCAAAGCTGTACGCATTGATCTGAAATCGTTCGCGCCCCCGCAGATGCGTGCGTTCCACATGTCGTGGTTCGCCTTCTTTCTGTGCTTCTTCGGCTGGTTCGGTATCGCGCCTTTGATGGCCGTCGTTCGCGACGAACTGCTGCTGAGCAAGACTCAGGTTGGAAATACGATCATCGCTTCGGTGGCGGCTACCATTGTCGCCCGGCCGATCTTCGGTTGGCTGTGCGACCGCTTCGGTCCGCGCCGCACCTATGGCTGGCTGCTTCTGCTCGGCGCGTTCCCCGTGGCCACCATCGGCCTGGCGAATAGCTACGAAACGCTGCTGTTGTTCCGCCTGGTCATCGGCGTTGTTGGCGCGTCGTTCGTCGTGACGCAGTTCCATACGTCGGTCATGTTCGCGCCCAATTGTGTAGGCACGGCAAATGCGACCACCGCTGGCTGGGGAAACGTCGGTGGCGGGGCGACTCAGCTGCTCATGCCATTGCTGCTCACCCTGATGTTGTCTGTCGGCGTTGGTGACTACTGGAGCTGGCGGCTGGCCATGGTCATTCCCGGGGTGGCCATGTTCGTGATGGGCATCCTCTACATGCGATGGACCGTGGATTCGCCGTCCGGGAATCGCACCGCGACATCGAAGAAATCAGAGAGCACGTTGCGGGTGGCCGCTGCCGACTACCGTGTTTGGGCGTTGGCGGTGATCTACGCGGCCTGCTTTGGCGTCGAGCTCACCATGCACAACATCGCGGCCATGTACTTCTTCGACAACTTTCAGCTCAGTCTGCAGTCTGCCGGATTGGCGGCGGCGTCGTTCGGTCTGCTCAACCTGTTCGCGCGCACCCTGGGCGGGTTTCTGGCCGACCGCTGTGGCATCAGGTTCGGCCTGCGCGGGCGGGTCATGTTTCTCGCCCTGGCGCTGCTTGGCGAGGCCCTGGCGCTGATGCTGTTCTCGCGGATGACCGCTCTGCCTCTGGCTATCGGTAGCCTGATGCTATTCGGTTTGTGCGTGCAGATGGCCAACGGCGCGACGTTCTCGCTGGTGCCGCTGATCAATCGCAAAGCGATCGGCTCCGTCGCAGGCATCGTGGGCGCTGGCGGTAACGCTGGTGCGGTCGCGGCGGGATTCTTGTTTCGCAGCGAGTCGCTGAGTACGGCGACTGCGCTGTTGATCATCGCGGTGGCCGTCATGGCCGCCTCCGGGGTCGCGCTGCTCATCCGCTTTAGCAGCAAGGACGAACAAAACGCACGAGCGGAGATGGAGGCCAGCCTGGCGCGACGGGCTGGAATGATCGCGTCATGACAACAACAACGCCTGAAAAACGAAGACTGGTCTTGATCGGCAATGGCATGGCCGGAGTGCGCGCGCTGGAGGAGCTACTCGCTCTTGCGCCGGACGTCTACGACATCACCGTGTTCGGCGCAGAGCCCCATGGCAACTACAACCGCATCTTGTTGTCTCCGCTGCTGTCGGGCGAAGCGTCATTCGACGAGATCGTGCTCAACGGCGCGGATTGGTACAAAGACAACCACATCGATCTGCGCGCCGGAGTCGAGGTGGTCAAGGTCGACCGGGCCCGGCGCCAGGTGCACGGTGGTGACGGTTCTGTGGTCGATTATGACCGGCTGATCTTCGCTACCGGCTCGAATCCCGTCGTGCTGCCATTGCCCGGCGCCGATTTGCCGGGGGTGGTCAGTTTCCGTGATGTCGCCGACGTGGACACCATGATCGAATACGCGACGTCGCGTAACAAAGCCGTGGTTATTGGCGGCGGATTGCTCGGGTTAGAGGCCGCCGCGGGGCTGATGAAGCGCGGCATGGAAGTCAGCGTGGTTCATATCCTCGATTCGCTGATGGAAAAGCAGCTCGACGCCCCCGCGGCGGCCTTGTTGAAACGGGAGCTGGTCCGGCGCGGCTTGCGCTTCTACATGGAGGCGATGACCGAAGCTATCGTCGGCACAGACCACGTCGAGGCCGTCCGACTAAAAGACGGAACTAACATTCCGGCGGACCTTTGCGTCATGGCGGTCGGTATCCGGCCGCGGGTCGAGCTCGCAAAAGACTGCGGGCTGCACTGCGACCGGGGCATCGTCGTCGACGACACCATGCAGAGTTACGACCCACGGGTGTACGCGGTGGGAGAGTGCGTGCAGCATCGGGGAGCTATCTACGGGTTGGTAGCGCCTCTGTTCGAGCAGGCTAAGGTGGTGGCCAATCAGCTCGCCGCTGACGGCTACTTCCGCTATCGCGGATCGATTCCCGTGACCAAGCTCAAGGTAACAGGAGTCGACGTGTTTTCAGCCGGCGAGTTCTTGGGCGGCGATGATTGCGACGAGCTGATGCTCCAGGACCCGGGGCGCGGCGTGTACAAGAAGCTGGTGATCTGCAACGACCGGCTCACCGGCGTTGTGCTTTACGGCGACGTTGGCGATGCGGGCTGGTATCGCGAGCTGATGCGCGACGGCGTAGACGTAAGCGACTTGCGCGCGACTCTCTTGACCGGGCAAGCAGGCTCCGCCGAGAGCGCATCGGTTCAGGACATGGCCGACGACTGCCAGGTGTGCGACTGCAACGGCGTGTGCAAAAAGGACATCGTCACCAGCATTCAGGTCAACGGCCTGACCACCCTGGCCGACGTAAAAGCACACACCAAGGCGGCGGCTTCCTGCGGTTCGTGTACGCCCCAGGTCGAGCAACTGCTCAGCTACGCCCTCGGCGATGACTACCAGGCACCGACCGTCACACCCATTTGTCCATGCACCGAATTTGGTCATGATCAGGTGCGGGAGGCCATCGCCGACCAGTCGTTGCAGACGATCCCCGACGTCATGGCAGCCCTCGAATGGGGCACGCTCGACGGCTGCGCCAAGTGTCGGCCGGCCCTGAACTACTACCTCCTGTGCGCGTGGCCCGATACCTACGTCGACGACGGTCAGTCCCGGTTCATCAACGAGCGCGTGCACGCCAATATTCAGAAGGACGGCACCTACTCCGTCATTCCCCGCATGTTCGGCGGTATGACCACGCCGGACCAGTTGCGCGCTATCGCCGACGCGGCAGACAAATTCAACGTGCCCGCCGTAAAGGTGACCGGCGGCCAGCGTCTCGATCTGCTCGGCGTACACAAGCAGGACTTGCCGGCAATCTGGGCGGACCTGGGCAAAGCCGGCCTTGTCAGCGGCCACGCGTACGGCAAGGCGTTGCGCACGGTCAAGACGTGTGTCGGTTCCGAGTGGTGTCGTTTCGGTGTTCAGGATTCGACGACTCTGGGCCAGCGACTGGAACACCTGACCTGGGGCTCGTGGATGCCGCACAAATTCAAGATGGCCGTGTCGGGCTGCCCACGGAACTGCGCGGAGGCCACCATCAAAGACTTTGGCGTGGTCGCCATCGAGTCGGGATGGGAGATCGTCGTTGGCGGCAACGGCGGGATGAAAGTACGCGCCGCCGATACTCTGTGCCGCGTCGACACGATGGAAGACGTCGAGGAGTACAGCATGGCGTTCGTTCAGCTCTATCGAGAACAGGCGCGCTACCTCGAGCGAACCGCGCCATGGATCGAACGGGTCGGCCTCGACTTCGTCCGCGAACGCATCGTCGACGACCAACTTAATCGACGAAAACTGAGCGAGCGGTTCGTGCAATCGCAACGCAAGGCCCAGGACGACCCATGGGCCGCTCGCGCCGAGGGGGCCGAGGCCAACGAGTTCGTTCCACTTTCACGTCTATTCGCCCGATGAGGAACTATGTCTGCTGCTGCAAAACTCCCCGTACTATCTAGTTGGTTCGAAGTGGGCTCCGTCGACGAGATTCCTCGTCTCGGTTCGCGAGTGATCGAGGCGCCGGGCGGCGACATCGCCGTGTTCCGCGGCTCCGACGACGACATGTTCGCCGTCGACGACCACTGCCCACACAAAGGCGGTCCTCTGTCTCAGGGCATCGTGCACGGTGGTCGCGTTACCTGCCCGTTGCATGCTTGGAAGATCGAGTTGGCGACAGGCGAGGCGGTCGCACCCGATAAGGGATGCGCGCGCCGACACGACACAAAGGTCGTGGATGGTACCCTCTACCTTCGGGTCGCCTACGAGGTTGGTTCGTGAGCAGCTTGGTCTCCGCGCTGCTTCGTCAGCAGCAACAGATCACTGCTGTCGATCGGTTCTCGAACTGGCACGATCAAAGTCACGGCCGCGACGAGGAGCGCTACAGCGAGTCGTTTCCGTCTCTGGAATTGAAGCCGGGCCAGCAGCTGGCCTTCGAAGTCGACATGGACGCGTGCACTGGCTGCAAGTCGTGCGTCACCGCGTGCCACCAGATGAACGATTTGGATCCGGGGGAGGTCTGGCGCAACGTAGGCCGCCTGCACGGAGGGACCGCGGCCGCGCCGGTACAGCTGACCGTGACCGCATCGTGTCACCACTGTCTCGACCCAGCGTGTATGCGCGGTTGTCCCGTCGGTGCTTATAAGAAGGACGCGATCACCGGCATCGTCGAGCACCTGGACGATGTGTGCATCGGTTGTCAGTACTGCACGCTCACCTGTCCTTATGACGTGCCGGTGTTCAACGCAGATCGCGGCATCGTGCGCAAATGCGACATGTGCGCGAGCAGGCTGAGCGCCGGGGAAGACACCGCGTGCGTCCAGGGCTGCCCGAACGACGCCATATCGATCCGTCCTGTCGATGTCGCCCAGGTGCTCGAAGAGTGTGAGGCCGGATCCCTGGTCCCCGGTGCCCCCGCCGCACATCACACGTATTCGACGACGCGCTATGTGAGCAAGAAGCCGATGCCGCGCAACTTGCTGCCGGCCGACTACTACACCGTGCGTCCCCAACATTCTCATCCGTCGCTGGTCGTCTTCCTGGCCCTGTCCCAGCTCGCTGTCGGTGTGTTCTTTCTGGCCGCCGTCTTGTCGGTGTCACCACTGGCGCTGTGCATCGGCGCTGCGGCCGGAGTGCTCGGGGTTGGCGCGAGTCTGTTTCACCTGGGACGCCCCATGTACGCCTACCGGGTAATGGCGGGACTGCGAACATCGTGGCTGAGCCGGGAAGCGTTGGCCTTTGGCGCATTCGCTGGCCTGGTGGTTGCTGGCACGGGTCTCACCCTGGTGGCGCCCGGGTACCGATTGATAGGACCGACAATCATCACCGCGGCCTCGCTCGGCGTCGTCGGCCTCGTCTGTTCGGCGCTGTTGTATGCGGCGACCGAGCGCCCGTTGTGGCGGGCACCGGCGACGATCGTTCGATTTTGCGCCACGGCGGTGGCCCTTGGCGGCGCCGCAATTGGGGTCAGCACATCGGCCCCCGGGGTGGTGTTCCTGCTGATCCCTGCGGCGGTGTTCGTCGAGCTCGTCGCCGATGTTAGCGTGCTGTTGCACCTTCGCGATCGCCACAATTCGCCTCTGCGACGCAGCGCAAGCCTCATCGCCGGACCGCTTCGTACCTGGGCTCAAGTTCGGGTCCTGCTGGCAGTCATCGGCGGCATCGTGCTGCCGTTGACGGTCGGGGCTCCGGCAGCCCCGGTAACCCTGGCGGGCTTGCTAGTGGTCGCGTTGATCAGTCGCCACCTGTTCTTCGTCGCGGTGTCCGCTCCGCGCATGCCAGGAAGGGCAACGGCTTGATCGCCCTGAAGAAGCAAGTCGTCCAGACTGCGTCCCTGGTCTGTGGCTATTGTTCCACCGGCTGTAGTCTGAACGTTGAACTGCGCGACGGCGAGCCCGTTGGCATCTCACCCAATGCCGACTACTCCGTCAACCGCGGTAGCGCGTGCCCCAAGGGCTGGGAAGCCATGACGCCGATGCAGGCGACGGACCGGGCGACGTCCCCGCTGGTTCGGGACAAACGGGGCAAGCTGGTCCCTGTCGAATGGGACGAAGCGCTGCGCACGTTTACCGAGAAGTTCAAGGCCATTCAGGCGGCTCACGGTGCCGAGTCCGTGGCGTTTCTCGGGACCGGGCAAATCACGAGCGAGGAGCTGGCGTTTCTTGGTGGTCTCACCAAGTTCGGCATGGGCATGGTGCACGGAGATGGCAACACTCGTCAGTGCATGGCCACAGCCGTCACTGCCTACAAACAATCGTTTGGCTTCGACGCGCCTCCCTACACGTATCGAGACTTCGAAGAGTCGGACGTCATCGTGCTGATCGGCTCGAACCTGTGCATCGCCCACCCCATCATGTGGGAGCGCATCTGTCGCAACGAGAACGCGCCGGCGATCATGGTGATCGATCCGCGCAAGACCGAAACAGCCATGGCGGCGACCCATCACTTTCCGCTGCGGCCGAAGTCGGACCTGGTGTTGTTATATGCGGTGGCCAATCACCTGGTGACTACCGGGCGCGTCGACCGAGCGTTTGTCGACGCCAATGTCAGCGGCTTCGACGAGTTCGAGCGCCATGTTGAACAGTTCCCGCCGGAACTGGCCGCCGAATCTACCGGCCTGAGTGTCGAGCAGATTCATTTGCTCGCCGATACCATCGGCAACGGCAAACGTGTGTCCCTGTGGTGGACCATGGGGGTCAACCAGAGTCATGAGGGGACTCGCGTCGCCCAGGCGATCATCAATATCGCGCTGATGACCGGCAACATCGGCCGTCCGGGCACGGGCGCCAACTCGATCACCGGTCAGTGTAACGCCATGGGCTCGCGTTTGTTCAGCAACACGAGCAGCCTGTATGGCGGACGCAGCTTCGCCGACCCGGATGACCGGGCCGAGGTGGCGCGATTGCTCGACATCGACGACGCGCGAATCCCGACCGAAACCGGGATGGCTTATGACCAGATCGTCGAGGGCATTCTCGAGGGCAAGATCAAGGGGCTGTGGATCATCGCGACCAACAGCGCGCACTCGTGGATCAATCAGCTCGATTTCAAAGATGTGTTGGACCGGCTCGACTACCTGGTCGTGCAAGACCTTTATGCGGACACGGAAACCGCTGCGCACGCCGACCTGTTTTTTCCCGCAGCAGGGTGGGGCGAAAAGGACGGTACGTTCATCAACTCCGAACGCAGAATTGGTCTGGTCAAGAAAGTGCACCGGGCGCCTGGCGATGCCCTCGCCGATTTTCACATCTTCCAAGCCATCGCTCATTACTGGGGATGCGAAGACATGTTCGCCAGATGGACCAGTCCGGAGGACGTGTTCAAGTTGCTCGCGCAGCTGAGTCGTGGTCGTCCCTGTGACTTCAGCGGTATCGTCGACTACCAGCAACTCGATCGTGCCGGCGGAATCCAATGGCCCTATCCAGAAGCCGGAGCCGATGATGCCGCTGAGCGGCGTTTGTTCGAAGACGGTCGGTTCTTTCACAGCGATGGCCGCGCCAGGTTGTTGTTCGAGACCCCGCGCTCGGTTCCGGAACCCGAAAACTCCCGCTATCCGTTCGTCTTGCTGACAGGGCGCGGCAGCTCCAGCCAGTGGCATACACAGACTCGGACCAAGCGCTCACCAGTTCTTCGTGTGCTCTATCCCAAGACTGGCTACGCCGAGATCAATCCCATCGACGCTCGGGCGCGCAACATCGGCCCAAACGATCGCATCATCGTCTCGTCGCGCCGGGGCAAGATCCAGGTGCGCGCGTTCGTCACGCACACGGTCCAGCCAGGCCAGGTGTTCATCCCCATGCACTACAACGTGACGAACCAGCTGACGTTTCCGGCGTTCGATCCGTACTCGCGTCAGCCCGCGTACAAGGCGTGTGCGGTCGATGTGAGACGCCTCGAGTCCTGGGAAGGCTAGCGTCCCAGAACCTCAACAAGTAACGACGGTTACGCCGCCGGGGCCTGGAACGTTGGTGCGGACTATGATCGCAGCAACTGACCACTTTCCTTACTGAACTAACATTCGCTGTCGCGTGCCCGTTTGGTGATCGGTAATCTATCCAGGTCTGGGGTGAGCGGGTTAAATCCGCGCAACTAGACCGTTACTGGGAGGCTACACGAGCAATGCGCGGTGCCAAGTTCACTCTGTTTACAGCAGCACTTACTCTCGCCGGATCCGCTTGTCTTCAGGGCGATACGAATACACACAAGAAGACGTCGACTGGTACGCACCAGGTCGCTCGCACGCCGGTGAGCGCACTCGCCGCGAAGGCGTTGACGGCACGCGCTGGTGGTATCGCGCTGTCCGTCGATGCGACCGGGACGCCCCGGTTCATTCGCTCGGTGACGAAGCACCCGGCGGCGACTGGAGCGAGCCCGCAGAAGGCGGCGCGCGCATACATCCAGCGTTTCGCCGCGGCCTACGGTGTGTCCGATCAGGCGCTGAACACACTGCGCGTCGTGCGTACCCACGACACAAAGCGCGGCGGCATCATCGTCGTATTGCGCCAGCAGGTCGCTGGCCTTGACGTCTATCGAGCCGACATCAAGGTTCTGATGCGTCGCAACCTGGAGCTCGTTGCGATCTCCGGCGCGCCTGTCGCTGGTGTCTCGCCCTCGACGCAGCTGCGACCGGACGCGTTTCGCACCCAACCGGCCGGTGCGTTGGCCGGAGTGCTGACCCAGCATTTTAAGGTCCCGGTCGTGGCCAGTTGGGCCAAGAACCTGCGCCGCGACTCTCACGGCTACTACAAGATGGACCTGGTCAAAGGTGCCCCGGTGACGTTGTCCCGGTCCGCGCGGGCCAAGAAGGTCATGTTCCCGGTCAAAGGCACCCTGGTGCCGTCTTGGTACGTCGAGTTCTTCGCCAGCGATCGAGTGAGCACTGATTCGGACGCGTTCTTGTACGTCGTCGCTGGAACGGATGGACGCGTTCTTCACGAGAAGAATCTGACCGCCCATGACGCATTCAGTTATCGCGTCTGGGCTGACCCGAGCACGTTGCGCCCCCTCGATGGTCCTCTGGAGGACTACACGCCGCACCCGTCCTCGTCGCCGGACGGCGTAGTGCCCGGAGGTACGTCGCCGGCGCTGGTGAGCGTTGACGGACTCAATACCAATCCCATTGGATCGTCTGACCCGTGGCTGGCCAGCGACGCCACATACACCCGCGGCAATAACGCCGACGCGTACTCGGACTACGAGGCGCCGGACGGCTTCAACGTTGGTGATCTTCGCGCGGACCTGACCAGCGCCAACGCGTTCGATCGCATCTACGACATCGATGACATGCCTCTGGCCACCGAGGATCAGAGCAAGGCATCGGTGCTGCACGCGTTCTACGTCGTCAACTGGTTGCACGATTGGTTCTATGACTCTGGCTTCAACGAGAGCGCCGGCAATGGCCAGACCGACAACTTCGGTCGCGGTGGCCAGGGCGAGGACGAACTTCACATCCAGGTGCAGGACTCGTACAACGACGGCCAGCGCAGCAACGCAAACATGAGCACGCCGGGAGACGGTTCGTCGCCGCGTATGCAGATCTACGTGTGGGCCGCTGACTCTACGACCACGCTCGCGGTCAGCTCCGATCCGAATCCGGTCAACAGCAATGATGCGGCGTTTGGCCCGGCCAACTTCGATATCACGGGCTCTATCACCATCGTAGATGACGGCACGGACACCACCACGGATGCGTGTGAGTCGCTTACCAATGACCTCACCGGTGCCATCGCGTTCATCGATCGCGGCGGTTGCACCTTTGCCACGAAGATCCAGAACGCTCAGGACGCCGGCGCCATCGGTGCATTGATCGCCAACAACATGGCCGGCGGACCGGCCATGCACATGGGCGGTAGCTCGGGCGCCGTCACTATTGGCGCGCTGTCCCTGGGCACCGCTGACGGAATCGCTCTGAAGGCAGCGGTCGAAGCTGGCGTGGTGACGACCACGTTGAGCAAAGTTAGCGGCGTGGAGCCCGATGGCGGTCTCGACTCCACGCTCATTGCCCACGAGTGGGGACACTACATCCACAACCGGTTGGCCGACTGTGGCTCCGTCCAGTGCCGTGGCATGGGCGAAGGTTGGGGTGACTTCATCGCATTGTATCTCGTGTTGCGCCAGGGTGATGACCGGACCGGCGCGTACGGTTCCGCCTCCTACTCGGCCAGCGGCTTCGCCGATATCTGGTTTGGTACACGACGGACTGCGTACTCTACCGACCTCAGCAAGGACGGGCTCATGTTCCGTCATATCGCCAACGGCGAGTCGCTGCCGTCGTCGAACTTCAACGGGTTCAGCTCGGCCAACAACGCCGAGGTTCACAATACCGGCGAAGTCTGGGCAACACTGATGTGGGAGGCCTACAACGCTCTCATCGATGATCGCCTGACTCGCGGCGACACCTTCGCCATCGCCGAGCGCGCCATGGGCGACTACATCGTGGCCGGTCTGCAGATGACTCCCATCGACGCGACCTTCACCGAAGCCAGGGACGCCATTCTTGCCGCGGCGACTGCGGCCAACGAGGCGGACGCGCTCGCGATGGCCACGGCCTTCGCTAGTCGGGGCGCCGGCAGCTGCGCTATCTCCCCACCGCGCTACAACCAGGACAACGTCGGAGTGACCGAGAGCAACGAGCTCAAGCCGCGCATGATTGTGGGCAGCATCACTCTCACCGGAGATCGTGACTGCGACGCCGACGGTGTGATCGATGCCGCCGAGTCGGGCAAGGTAAACGTGACTATCGCTAACGGCAGCCTCGCCGAGATGACCAATACCCAGGTGATCGTCGAGTCGACGACCCCGGGTGTGCGCATCGTCGATGGTTCCGTCAACATCGCGTCGCTGGGCGCATACGCCAGCACGTCCCTGCAGTTCTCCGTAGAGATGGACGCGAACCTGGCGCCGCTCGCGATCCTCGAGCTGAGCGTGACCGCCAGTAATGGCGAAGCATGCGAGGCGACCACGACCCAGTCACTGATTAGCCGGATCAACAGCGATGATGTCCTCGAAACATCCGCGACGGACAAAGTTGAAGCAACCACGACAGCATGGGCGCGACAGGGCACGAACCCCGAGGACGTGTGGAACATCGCCGATGCTGATCCAACGGATCACTTCTGGCATGGTCGGGACTGGGGCTCACCGTCGGATACGTCCCTGGAGTCACCGGACCTGAAGGTCAACGCCAGCGGATCCCTTGTCGTTTCGTTCGCGCACCGCTACCGGTTCGAGGCGGACAGTCAGGATGGTACTGGCACCAACTGGGACGGTGCGGTCATCGAGATCAGCACCGACGGTGGCGAGAACTGGAACGACGTGACCGATTACTCAGTTGATCCGGGGTACGCCGGTACGATCACTGGCCAGAGCGGCAACTCGCTCGCCGGGCGCAGCGCGTTGGTCGCGACCAGCCCGTCGTGGCCCGAGTCTGCGACGACGACCCTGGACTTCGGCACCCAGTTCGCAGGGCAGACCATTCGTCTGCGTTTCCGCATCGGCACCGACGCCGGGGTTGGCGACGATGGTTGGGACATCGACGACATTAGCTTCGTCGGCATCAGCAACACGCCGTTCAGCGAGCTGAAACCAAACGCGGGCGTGGCCTGCGGATTTGCCGTCGATGCGGGCCCGGACCTGGTCGTTCAATCCGGTGCTACAGCGGTATTGCGCGCGCACACCGAAGTCGCGAGCGCCGCGCCGTTGACCTTCGCGTGGACCCAGGACAGTGGCACAAGTGTTGACCTGTGGCAGGCGGAGACGGATGTCGCGACGTTCACTGCGCCGGAGGTCGATGAGCCGATCATGTTGTCGTTCAGCATTACGATGAACGACGCGACGACTACGGGGACCGACACCGTGAATGTGATGGTCGTGCCGCGCACAGAAGACGACGACGGCACGGCGGCGAATGGTTGCCAGACCGGCTCCAATAGCGGCGGCGGTCTTTCCATGCTGGCCATCTTGCTTGGCGCGCTGCTAGTGGGACGTCGGCGCCGGCGCTCCTAGCTGCATACAAACAATACGAAAACGCCCCGAGGTTGTGATGCCTCGGGGCGTTCTTGTTTTCGGATTGGGGCTGGGGCGCGTCTTAGCGACCACCGCCGCAGTCACCGCCGAAGCAACCAGGCACGCACCAGCGGCTGCAGTACCAGCGGTCGCAGTTCACGCACGCCTCGTCGTGATGGCAACACACGTCGTACCAGGAACAGCCCAGGTCGCACTTCGCAGCGGCGGCGTCGGGGGCCGGTTGAGCCTGGAAGCTGCGCACGTTGGCGGAGTAGATCAGGTTGGTGTGAACGAACTCGCCCTTGCCGTCGAGATCGTAGACCGAATCGTCCCAGTCAGTATCGACCGAGGCGTTGGCGTTGGGATCGGCGGGCAGCATGCGAATGAGTACTTCGTATTGCCAGAAGATGGCGAAACGAACCGTGGAGCGGTCCAGGTCTTTGGTGGCGCCGTGTAATGCTTGGAGCGCATCCATGTACGCGGGAACCATCGCGCTCGGCGTCATGTTGAGGCCGCTCTTGATCTGTGCGTTGGCCGAGGCACGCGCGAGGGGACCGAGACTCGAGCCAACCTTGGTGTCGTCGCCCAGCGGGACCGTTAGCTGGGTGAGCACGCGACCGTCCTCGGTGGTGACACGGGCCTCGACGTTGTCGCCAACGACTTTGCTTTGCAACCGTAGCGCTACGTCGCCCGCGCGGTACGTCGCCGACACTCCTCTATCTTTGTCAGCTTCAATGAGGGTGAATCCCTCCTCGATCGGCCCGGTCTGTTCTGTGTCTGACGCGCACGCGCCCAGTACAAGAAACGCGCCCAGTGTCATGCCTACGAGTTTGAAGCTTTTCAAAGTTACCCTCCAAGGTTGTTTAGTGGCGACGAAACGTCGTCCCGGCAGTGGAGGGAATTGCAACGAGTGCGCCAATCCGAGACACGCGTAACAGACTGCTCGCAAACGGGTGCGTCGAAGAACTACACGTGGTGCGCGTACAAGCCTTGAACAAACGGCGTGCGATTGTTGAACGGCGTTGAACAAACCTGTTCAAGGTCAGTCGACACGACGAAAAGTTCAGCGCGCCTCGTCGCGTATCAACGTGTTTTGGAACGTACGCGCGCGCACGCTTCACGGCGGCGTAGTTTTCTTGATGCAGCGCATGAGCCGCGCAACGTGCGCGTTGTTCGCATACGTCTAGTTTAGTAACGCAGCGAACTTCGTCATGTCTGCGCTCTCTTTAGCAATCGAGGGTCGCGTCGCCATGCGCATCAACCATGCCGACAAGTTCGGGTACGAACCAGTCGGCGGTGAGCCCAGTTGGATCGCGAACGACACGGTCAGAAAGTAAGCGATATCGGCGACAGAGAAGGATTCGCACAGAAACTCTCGGTTGGTCAGCTCCGCGTCGAGGACCGCATAGTGCGCCTGGATGTGTTCGCGCGCCGAAGCGATCGCCTCTTGGTCCGGTTCGGTGGCGCCGTAGAATACCTGGCTGATAAGTACCCATACGTGAGGAAACAGCTGTTCGTCCGCGGCAGCTTCTAGTTGGCGGCAGCGCGCCTTGCCGACCGGGTCGCGCGGGTACAAAGGAACGTCGGTATAGCGGTCGTCCAAGTATTCGTTGATCACGGTCGAGTCGTACAGCGCGAGATCGCCATCGACCACTACAGGCACTTGTGCGTGAGGGTTGAGCCGCAGCACGTCCGGGTGCTTTGGTGTGTAGCCGTTGCTCCGGCTGAATGGGACCTCGATGCGTTCGTAGTCGAGTTGTTTCTCAGCCAGGGCTACCCGCACTTTCGCGGTGAACAAGCTGAGTGGGCCGGAGTAGAGCTTCATCCTGAATCCTTTCGACACGAGTTGGAATGCCGTTGAAGTGAGTGACGCCAGACACGGGGTCGATGGCCGAGTCGTCGGTGATGTCGTTGACGCTCACACCAGGACGCTTGCTGGCGACGCGCAGGCGCACGCCATCGCGGTCGTGCCCCCAGCCATGGGGCAGGGAAATGATGCCCCGCATGATCTCGTCGCTGATGGCTACGGGTGCTTCGATGGCGCCGATGCTGGTGGCGATGCGAGCGCGGTCGCCGGTCTTGAGCCCGCGCTTCTCCGCGTCATCCGGGTGCATGAGCAGCACGCAGCGGTCGTTGCCTTTGACCAGGCGCTCGCTGTTGTGCATCCACGAGTTGTTGCTGCGCAGAGTACGCCGGCCGATGAGTATCAGCGCGTCGTCACTGGACTGAGTCAACAACTGTCGGACTCGAGTGACGTCGTCGACCAATAACCGCGGAGCCAATTGAACCCGGCCGGACTCGGTGCGGACTACGTCCTTGAGTCGCGGCTGGAGCGGCCCGAGGTCGATGCCATGGGGATTACGCTCGAGCTTGCGAACCGAGAGTCCGCGATACGGCCCGGTGCGCAAAGCGATGTCGAGTACACCGCGTGGTTTTACGCGTCGAGCGATGGCGTCGGTAAGTCGCGCGCCGATGGCCAGCCCTTTGCTGCGTTTGGTTTTGATCCGAGTAGCGAGGTCGATGAAGATCTGCCAATCGGGTCGGGTGTCTCCGTCGCGAGGAAGCACGGCCTGGGAGTACTTCGCGTGGTTGCGGATCGCCAGGGAGCCGAAGATGAGCGGGTAGTAGTCGTTCTCCAAGCCCCAGGTAGGCGGCAGGATTATGTCGGCGTGCTTCGTGGTCTCGTTGAGGTAGATGTCGATGGAGACCATGAAATCGAGTTTGGCGAAGGCTGCTTCCAGGCGGCGTCCGTTTGGTAACGACAGCGCCGGGTTGCCAGCGTTGGTGATCAACATTCGAACCTGGCCTTGTCCGGGCGTCTCCAGTTCTTCGGCGAACGCGGCGACCGGAAACTCTCCGTTGAACTCCGGCAAGCCGCTGACTCTGCTGCGATAGCGATCGAAGCTGCCGTTCTGGCCGATCTTCGCGGCGATGCCGGGGAGGTCGACGGCGCCCTTGGGGAACATGGCTCCACCCACCGAATCCAGATTGCCCGTGACGATGTTGAGCACGTCGATGAGCCAGCTAGTCACTGCACCGAAGCGTTGGGTGCATACGCCCATGCGCCCATATGCAACAGCGGAGGGTGCGTTGGCGAACTCCCGGGCCATGCGCACGATGGTCCCCGCATCGATGCCCACTACTGGTGCCACTGTCGCGGCGTCGACTCCGCGCACCACTTGTTCGACCTGGTCCCAGCCATCGACCAACTGGCGCAGGCGCCCCGGTTTCGCCAGGCCTTCGCTGAAGATCGTGTCGAGCATGGCGAGCAGGAGCAACGCGTCGGTGCCAGGGCGGACGAAGTGATGTTCGCTTGCCAGACGTGCTGTCTCGCTCCGCCTCGGGTCGAGAACGACGACTTTGCCACCGCGACCGATGACCTCCTGCAGGCGCTTCTTGCAGTCCGGCGCGGTCATGATGCTGCCATTGGACACAGCGGGATTGGCGCCGATGATCAACATGTGCTGGGTGTGCTCGATGTCGGCGATGGGGAGGACCGCCTGGGAGCCGTACATGAGCAGCGACGTGAGCACCCGCGGAAGTCCGTCCACGGACGTCGCGCTAAACATGTTCCTGGTGCTCACCGCTTTGGCCAACAACTGACCGAACAGCACGCCGCCGTAGTTGTGAATGGTCGGGTTTCCCGTGTACAGGCCGACGGCGTCGTTGCCATGACGCTCCTGGGTCTCAGCGACCCGTGTTGCGATCTCATTGAGCGCCTCGTCCCAGTCGATGGGCCGCCAACCAGACGCCGTCTTGCGCATCGGCGTCCGCAGCCGATCTGGATCGTGTTGCACGTCCATCATCGCGACGCCTTTGGGACAGATGTGACCTCGACTGAACTTGTCGTCTTTGTCGCCTCGGATGGCTGTGACGCGGCCAGCATCGTGGTCCACGAGCAACCCGCAGGACGCCTCGCACAGGAAACACGTCGCGCAACTGGTCTGTTTCATTCCCAATAAATACTCCATTAGTGGTATTGTTGAAATATCCAGTTATTGGTTATCTGATAATGCCACTTCGCAATCCAACACAGCTCTGGCTCTCCCTCGACGGCCTGGGAACGTTGCAAGAGCAGATCTATCGGGCACTTGTCGATCGCATCACACGAGGCGACCTCGCGGCTGGTACACGGCTGCCGTCCACTCGCGCGCTGGCCAATGACCTGGACGTATCTCGAACCACGAGTCAGGCGGCCTACGATCAGTTGATCGCCGAAGGCTATGTGGACACCCGGCGCGGCTCTGGTTCCTTCGTCGCAACCGAGCTGCCGGAACTTCGCGCGCGAGTTCCGCGTCGCACTCGTGCTCGGCAACCCATCGGTGTGCGCTGGTCGACCTACGCACAGAGGATCGTCGACGCCAATCTCGGTTCGCCTTTTGATGCGATACAAGGGCAGCGACCCGCGCGCCTGGAACTGTTGTACGGAATTCCAGATCCACGCTTGTTTCCCACGGCCGATTGGCGCCGTGCGGTCAGTGCGCATACCAGTCACATGTCCGCGCGTGCGATCGCCTACGGGCCACCGGCCGGAATGCGTAGATTGCGCTCAGCGATTCGTGACTACCTGTCTCGCGCGCGCGGAATCGAATGTGACGCTGAGCAGATCGTCATCGTTGCTGGTACCCAGCATGGTCTGCAGCTGGTCACGCGCATGCTGTGCGATTCCGGAAGTCGCGTGTTGATCGAGCACCCGTGGTACCCGGCCGCGCGCAATGTCATGCTGGCCGAAGGGGTGGAGCCAGTTTCGGTTCCTGTTGACGAGCATGGAGCCAACCTCGACGCTGTTGATACCTCCACGCTCAGTGATTGCGCCATGGCGTACGTGACACCCTCGCATCAGTTTCCCACCGGCGCTGTCATGTCTTACCGGCGAAGGCAGCAGTTGCTGGCGTGGGCGGGACGCACTGGCGCTTTCGTGTTCGAGGATGACTACGATGGCGAGTTTCGTTTTCGCGGTCGCCCGGTTCCATCTTTGCGGGCGATGGACGACAGCGGCCGCGTCATCTACGCGGGCACGTTCTCCAAGACCCTGTTTCCCGCTCTGCGCATCGGGTATTTGATCGTCCCCCCGGAGTTGGTGCAGATGACTTGCTCGGTTCGTTGGGCGGCCGGCTGGAGCAACCCGACTCTCGAGCAAGCTGCGCTTACCGACTTCATCGTTGGCGGCGGTTTCGAACGTCACGTGCGCCGCACTCGCACCGCCTATGCCAGACGGCGCGCGGTTCTGCTAGACGCGTTGGCGCGTCACCTGGGTGACAAGGTCAGTGTCAGCGGGGGCGCGGCCGGTCTGCACGTGTTGGCGACGGTGCACGAACAGCCCCACGGTGGCGTGCCGGCGCTAATTGAGCGTGCTCGGGACCATGGTGTCGGCCTGTACTCCATGGCCAATTGTTTCGAGCCCGGCAGCGAACGCTCGGGTCTGGTTCTTGGTTACTCACTGCTCAACCCAGAGGAGCTGGCCGACGCTGTGGCGATTATCGCCGACTGCTGGGACCGTTAGGTATCGCTCAGGCGCTGGCGAGAACGACGCGTGTGATCTCAGCGGGAGCGAGCACGCGGACCGGTGGTCCCCAGTAGCCGGTTCCACGACTGACGTACAGCTGGGTATCACCATGCTCGGACAACCCGGCGAGTAGTCCACCTTGTTGCGCCATGGCCAGGTAGTGCCAGGGCCAGACTTGACCGCCGTGGGTATGCCCCGACAGCTGTAGACCCACTCCATGCTTGACCGCCATCTTCACCTGGCGTGGCTGATGGGCGAGTAGCACCAGCTCTCGCGATTCGTCCCGACCGGCGACCGCGCTCTCCAGATCCGCTCCGTGGCCACGCCAGTAGCGCGCGCTATGGTCATCGATGCCGGCGAGATCGAAGCTGTCCTCGCCGTCGCCAACGCTCACGCACTCGTTGCGCAACACGCGAATGCCGAGGCCGTCGAGATGTTCCATCCAGGGATCGACGCCGGAGTAGTACTCGTGATTGCCGGTGACGAAAAACACACCGTGCTCGGCGTGCAGGTCGGCCAACGGCGCCGCAGCCTCCCGCAGGCGGTCCGGTTTGCCGTCGACCAGGTCGCCAGTGATCACGATGACGTCGCTCGCCATTTCGTTCGTGCGGTCGACCATGTCCTCGATGAACTCGCGGCCGATAGTGTTGCCGATGTGGACATCGGTTAGTTGCGTGATCGAAAATCCATCCAGACTCTTGGGCAGACGCGACAGAGTTACCGGGACATCGACGATACTTGGGCGTACGGCTTTGTTCATACTCGGGCTCAGCGAGGGTAGCTTACGCCGGTGTATTCCTCGGCCACTTCCCACAGACGCTTTCCTACAGCGGTGTTCTTGGCGCGGCCCGCGATCTTGGCGCGCTTTGGGTAGCCGCGGATTTCAGCGATGCCACCGGGGCCGATGTAGTCGCCACCGCGAGCACTCGGTTCTGTCGCCGCGAACAACGTCGGCAGTGCTCCCTGTTGTGCCGGCATGCCGAATAGCTGGGTGCCGAAGTTGATCAGTCCGTTGTGACGTTGCAGGTCCGTCTTGGTTCCGCCGGGGTGGGCGGCCAGGGAGGCTACCTTGGAGCCGCGAGCCTCGAGTCGGCGTTGCAACTCCAGGGTGAACATCAGGCAAGCCAATTTGCTTTGACCGTACTCCCGAAGAGCCTTGTAGCCGTTGGTCGTGCGGAAGCTGTCAAAGTCGATGCGACCGGTGCGGTGGGCGAGACTGCTCAGCGTGACGACGCGTGAATCCGGTGTGGCTTCGAGTAGGTCCAGGAGCAGTCCGGTCAGAGCGAAGTGGCCCAGGAAGTTGACGCCGATCTGAAGCTCGAAGCCGTCGTTGGTTTTTGCGGCGGGCGGAATCATCACGCCAGCGTTGTTGATGAGCATGTCCAGGCGGTCGTGCGCCTCGCCGAAGTCACGTGCGAAGCTGCGCACCGACTCGAGATCCGACAGGTCGAGCATCCACAGCTCGGCTTTCGCGGATGGGTTCTTGGCGGTGAGCCGGGCCAGGGCGTCTTCGCCACGCTCACGGCTGCGACAGGCCAGGATGACCGTCGCCCCCTTGGCCGCGAGGGCGTCGGCGGCGGCGAATCCGATGCCGGCATTGGCTCCGGTAACGATGGCGATGCGGCCAGATTGGTCGGGGATTGCGTCGAATTTCCAGGACATAAAGGCCTCTTTGCCAGTGTTAGTTGTTGATTTTGCTGGGAGTGACTGGGTACACTACACAGTGTAGTTTCTACTTGCGTTCAGTCAAGGGTAAAATACACTACACGGTGTAGTTTATGAGCGATCGAAAACAGCCAGCGAAGCGAGAGGCCATTCTCGAGGCGGCGACCACCGCGTTTCGGGAGGAGGGCTATGAGACCAGCAGCATGGATCGCATCGCCGAGCTGGCGAGCGTTTCGAAGCGCACGGTCTACAACCACTTCGGTAGTAAGGAAGCGCTGTTCCAAGCCGTCGTCGACCGACTCATCAGTCACGCCAGGTCACTAAAGAAAGTGCCGTGGGATCCGGCGCGCACTCTTCAGGAACAGCTTCACGACTTCGTTACCGCCAAGACGACGGTCGCCAACGATCCGGCGTGGTCCGGCTTGTTGCGTGTAGTGCTTGGCGTGGTCATCCGCAATCCTGAGATGGCCAAGGAGACAACCTTGAAGGCCGCCGACGGAGAAGACGCGTTGGTGCGTTGGCTCGACGCGGCGAGCAAAGCGGGGCGCATGAACGTGGACATGCCCATCATCGCGGCCAACGTGTTCTGGGCCATGGTCACCGGCGCGTTGTTCTGGCCTCAGGTGTTCGGTATGCCGATGACCGCCGACGAAAAAGCGATCATCACCCACGAGCTGATCAAGACGTTCCTGGCTCGTTACGGCCCGACGCCGCCCGGGTAGACAGCGCCGATGGAATTGATTTCGGGACCGGGATAGAACGGCGAGCCGAGGCCGCTCATCACATCTGGGATGTGAGCCTGGCTTTCGACCTTTACGTAACGAACCATCGCCAGGCCCGTCGATGCGATGTCGAAAGCGCGTTCGCCGCGCGCGTCGGCGAGAGGAATGAATGGGCCCGCCGGGTCGTTGGCCACCGATACCCGGTAAGGCTCTGGTGCACCGCTGGTTAGCGGGCCAAACTCCATGACGACCAGGTCGTCACCATCGCCGTCGTAGGCTTCTTCGCCCTCGCCAAGATCCAGGATGACATAGCCACCGACGAGCCCGAGGGCGAGGCCATCGTTGGCGCCGGTTCCTGGTTCGCCAAGGGTGATCAGCGGGTCCGTAGCGATGTTCACCCATTCGCGGTCGTTCGCCACGAACGATTCGGTCACGTCTGACTCTACGACTGCGTTCGCCCATCCTTCCACGGGGACGATAGGCAGCGCTGAGTCGTCGGGCTCGGTGAGCGCTGGCGGCAGTTCTGTGATGGGCGTGTCTGCGATCGCGTTCCATACGACCCGGCGCAGCTCGTGCGCCCCCCGGTAGTTGGGCTCGAACAGCTGGCGGATCCAAATCGACGGGTCGCCGCTATCGTAGTGGGCGTGGTCGGTTTCCGCGTGGTGGTAGCCGTGACCGTAGAAGTGCGTGGTGCTATCGACGAACAGCGCGTTTGCCGCTCTGGCTTCGCTGCGCAAGATTCCGATGAAGTCAGTAATCAACCCGCCGATGAACTCGGGCTCGAGGGTGATCGCGTTGAGCGCGGGATAGAACATGCGCGCGATCTCACCCAGGTCGCCGCTGTCGTCGCTTGGGTCCACCGGGCCGACCACGATGATGTACGGTTGCGTGCTGAACACCGCCGGATCGTTGATGAAGGCCAGCAGGTTCTTCACTTGCTCGCGCAGCGCGTCTGTCAGCGGTTTTGGGTCGTCAAGGAAGTTCGGGTCGAGCACGATCTTGATAACCATGTCGAGCATGTCGTTCGTTCCGAGTTGGACGACCACCATCGCCGGAGTCGAGTCTCCAGTGTCGATGCCAACAGGAGGATCGATGGTGTCCAGAGCGTGGTAGCTATCTCCGCCACTATCCAGGCGTGTCACCTGGATGCCCGGTAGGAGGCTCGTAAGGTCCGCGCCGGCGAAACTGGGGAACCGGGTGTCGTCGTTCTGCATCAACAGGGAAGCAAATCCACGAGAATGCGCCGGCGCATTGGCTGCTGAGTCGCCGATGATGACCAGACGTTGCACATTCTCGAGGGGCGGCAGGTCCACTCCCTCGTCCCCACCACAGCCGCCCGTCACCAGGCATGCCGCCACCATCACCAAGACAATTCTAGACATACGCGCGCACCCTATCCGAAACCGGGTTTCGGTGGCCAACAATTGTGTAGTCGCTCTCGCTTTGTTGCCCGCGGGCGACCCCCCAGGTTGGAACGTGGAGTTTGCAGTGACGTCTTTGGTTATCAGGTAACTGCCAGTTTTTGTTTGTGCGCGCGCTGCTTTGTTCCTCTACACTCACGTTCGTGAACCCGAGAAATCTATTGATCGTCTTCGCCAGCGTCGCCACGCTGCTCTCCACCAATCAGGCCGACGCACAGTCCCGCGCCGTGGACTCAAAGGTCAGCACCTCGTTGGAGGGGGAGCGCAGTCGGTTCGCATTCGGCATGAGTATTGGTCGCGGCAGCATCGCGATCGAGTGTCCGATTTGTGACGGCGTCGCCCCGCTCACTGAAGCGCTCAGCGTTAGTGTTCACGCCGGCTATATGGTCACGCCGCGGTTGGCGCTCATCGGTGAGTACTGGAGCGTCCGCTACAACAATCGCGGCAGCGATTGGTTTCCGGACAGCCAGGACCACGCCGTTCTTCAGCACATGGCCACCATCGGTGGACAGCTGTGGCTGACAAAACGGCTCTACATTCGCGCGGGCATCGGCCTCGGTCGTCACTCCAGCGATAGCCTTTACACCAAGCCCGACGTTTACGAGTCCGACGACGGGTTCCTGCGAGCCGCGCAGGGGATGATGGGGACTGAGTCCGGCAGCCGGACGACGGCCGCGACCACCATCGGCGCTGGCTTTGAGTTCGCTCATACAAAGAACTTCGCAGTGGACGTGCAGTTCCGCGTCGGTCGCACGGCGACGAACGTCGACAAGTTCTCGGTACACAACACCGGCATCACCTTCGGCGTCGCCTGGTACTAAGCGCTGCGGGACGGCTGGTCGAGCTAATCGACGAAGGCCGGATCTTCTAGCTCGATCGCCTGGCAGTCGGCCGGAGCCGTGACCGGATTGCACCGCGACGGCGAGCCTCCGGGGATCGTGACGCCGACAGCGTCGCTGCTCAAGAAGTGAGCTCCGATCTGCAGCGCCGCGTCGAACCGCGTTTGGTCGACCATGGGACCGGACGTGCTGTCGGCATCGATACGGGTGCGCACGAGCATGCCCGCATTCAGGGCTGCCGTTAGTTCTGCCGAGCCGCTGATGGGGTTGTCGACCTTGGTCACAGCCGCATAGGGCATGTCGATAGGGGCGTCGACGAAGGCCAGGCGCCCGGCCAGGGTGGTGTGGTTGGACGTGTAGTGGGCGTCGTTGTCGTCGGAGCCGAGCAGGAAGAACAACGCGCGACCACGGAGCTCACCGAGAGTCGGCCAACCGTCGGTTGCCACCGCTTCCTTCAACGTCGCGTGGTCGCCTCGCACGAGGTCTGGCGTGACCAGCCTGTCCCGGGGCCAAACGGACTCGAGCTCAGTTTCGAACAGCTCGAAGAAGTGGTCGGCATAGTTGGGATCGTAGGTGTCTTTGATCTCGATCATTACCGCGAAAGGATGATGGCCGCGGTTGGCGTCAGACCAGCGTTTCATCACGCGCAGACATTCAACGAACTCATGGCAGGTCGTTTCTTCGTCGGCTCGGATGAAGTGGTACACCTCGAAACGGTCGTCGAACACGTTGACGTTGACGTCCAACTCGAATTGGCGCACGCCGTTGCTCAGCTGCACATCCAGTGGATCGTGGCTGTACATCCATTCGGGAACGTCGTTATCCGGCGGCTCCAGGTGATAGCTGTTATGCGTGCCCCGGGACTGGACGTGGAACAGAGTGCGCTCGTCGTCCTTCGGATAGTCGTACGTCGGGCCTGAATCTGTGCAGGCCGCCAGGACAACGAGGGCGGCTACGAACGTTCGAGTCATGAGGGAAGGGTACTACGGGAGGTTGGCATCTTCGCAAGCCGCGTGAAATGGGCTTGCTGGCCAGTGCGCTACATCACCAACCGACGAGCTGCCCGGTTGGTGATGCGCTTGTTCGCTGACTTGCGCTACTTGTGCATGCCTTTGCTGCCGTGGCCTTTGTGCATGCCTTTGTGCATGCCTTTGCCGTGCATGCCTTTGCCGTGCATGCCTTTGCCGTGCATGCCTTTGCCGTGGTGCATGCCTTTGCCGTGCATGCCTTTGCCGTGCGGGCACTTGCCATGGTCGGCGCAGCCTTTGCAGCCGCCGTGGTGGCCGCACATCCCTTTGTGCTTGCCGTGATGATCCTTCTTGATGCGCTTTAGCTCTTCGAGCTGGTCCTTGGTGAGGATCTTCTTCAGCGCCTCGTGCTTCTGCTTCATATCGCCGGACTTGAACGCGGCTTCGAGCTTGTTCTTCTGGGCGTCGGTCAGGCCGAGCTTGTCCTGAAGCCACGCCGCCTTATGCTTCGCGCCTTTCTTCCATTTGCCGTGGTGCTTGGCCATGAACCCTTTGAAGGTCTTCTGCTGGTCGGGCGTGAGGATCCCAGCGATTTGCGCGTGGCGCTTCTTCCATGGCGTCTTGGACTTGAGCACGGCGAGGACCTTCGTCTTCTGCTCGGCGCTGAGCTTCAGCTTCTTCGAGTACCACTCCAGCTTCTTCGCTGGGTCGAAGTTGTGATGCTTCTTCCACTTGCCGTGATGCGGATGCTTGGCATGGAGCTCTTCGAGTTTCTTCTGCTGGTCGGCCGTGAGCATCGCCTTGATCTGCTTCTTGCGCTCGGCCCACGTGACGTCCGACTTGAAGATGGCCTCGGCTTTGCTTTGCTGGTCGGCGTTGAGGCCGAGCTTGTCGGCCAGTTTTTTGGCGTGGGCGACCGGGTCGGCGTGATGCTTCTTGTGCATCTTGCCGTGGGTGGACTTGGTGTCCTTCGTCGTCTTCAGGGTCGGAGTGGGTTTCTCCGCCTGGTCGCTGTCGGTCTTGTCGTCGTCTTCCATGCACGCGCCCATGGCGAGCAGGGCGGTGGCCAGAATCGATACTTTCAACATTGAACGCATTGTGTCTCCCTAGTGTCCTTTTGGTATGTCGTGGTGCGGGTGGTGTTTCTTCATCTTGTGCATGTGGTGCATGCGGCGCTTCTTGTTCTCTATCAACTTTTTGTACTGGGCGATCTGATCCCCGCGCAGTATGGCCAGGATCTCTTTGTGTGCTTGCTGGTGGGCCTCGCGAAACTTGGGCTTGATGGTCATGCGCAACGCTTTTGCGCGCTTCATCGTCCGCTTGAAGATCGCGCTGACCTTTACGGCCTGGTCGTCAGTGAGGTTCACCTGCTCGCGAAACCGAGCGACGATGTGTTCGACGGACCGGTGCTTCTTGTGTTTCCAGTGCGGTGAGTCTGGCTGGGCAGCGCTGCGCACCCACATGCGGTCGACCGACACGCCGATAGCTGCGCCAGCGAGCAATAGCACCAGGACCAGGCTACCGGCGATGAGGCGAGCCTTGCCAACGCCACTCTTCGCTGTGCTCGACGACATCAGTCGATCTCCATACCAAGCACGCTGCTCGCGATTTGCACCGTGTTGTTGGCGTTGGTGTCGTCCGTCGACACTTGCTCCACCGGGTCTGCCGGTACGGTGACCTTCACCGAGGATTCGGTGGCCGGGCTCGGCTGTCGCACGACCAGGGCGATCAATATTGCCGCGGCAACTGTCGCGCCGACTGCGGCCGGCCACGCGACTGTCACGAACCGTTGCCAGAACGACGGGCTGTGGTCCTGCTGTACGGCCATACGCACTGACCGAGAGATTCGCTCTGCGAGATCCGCGGGCGGTTCCGCCGGGCCACAGGCCGCCAACGCTTGTCGCGCCTGGTGCATGGCCTTCAAGTCCGCCGCGCACGATGAACAATCGGCGACATGGGCGTCGACTTCGCCCTGTTGGCCAGCGTCGAGGCGCCGATCCACGCTCGCCGGCAGAAGTAGCTCGAGGCGACGACAACTCATGCCGCTTCCTCGCTGCTCGACCGCTTTCGTGCTCGGCGCAACTTGCCGGCGAGATCCTTGCGCGCGCGGAACAGCCGAGATTCCACTGTGCCGATGGGAATGCCCAGAGCGACGCCGATCTGTTCGTAGCTCATGTCGTCGACCTCGCGCAGAAGGAGCACGACTCGGTGCTTGTCTTTGAGCTCAGCAACCGCCGCGGCGATGGTCCTGCGCTGTTGAGCGCTCGTCGCAGCTGTCTCGGGATCGGGTCCGTCGCTGGCCGTGGCTTCGAGTAACTTGTCGAGCTCCGCAGATTGGTCGATCCGTAGGGAGTGGCGTTTGTACTGGCGGATGCGATCGACGGTGACATTGCGAACGATACGGCAGACCCAGCTGAGGACGGCCGTGCGATCGCGCAAGCCGGGCAGGGACTGCCAGACCCGCAAGTAGGCGTCTTGAAGGATGTCGTCGACGTCCTGTTCCCGGCCCAGCATTCGGAACGCGAGTTGATAGGCGAGACGATGCGTCGCTCGCACCAGTTCATCGAAGGCTGCTGTGTCTCCGTCGATGCTGCGAGTTGCCAGTAATTCCAGCTCATTGGGCGAATCCCCGATCATCGGGTTATCCCATAAGTCGTCCCGGCTGGCGGGCTTATTCCATTTTATTTGCGCTGTCTTTCGCGCCGTCGAATCGGCTTATTTGCGCTGCTGTAACTGGCCGTCCAGGGTGAGTACCCAGATGTTGGCCGTTTGTTCGATGAACAACAGCCTGATGTTGGCTGCTTGCAACTCGTTGAGGGTTGTCACGCTGATGCCCGGCTCGAGCCACGGGTCGAAGATGTAGTCGTTGCTGAAGTTGTGGTGGCCCGGGCGATAGGTCTGGGAGTAGTCCCCGGTGAGCACGATGGGGGTCGTGGTCAGGCCCGTGATGGTCGTCTTGTCCCACTTGTACAGGGGCGCCGTATATCCGGCGACCGCTCCGGTCGGTGGCTTCGGCCACCAGTACGCCGTGTCTACGGTGATGCCGCCAGCGGTGATTGTCTCGGAGTGTTTCGGATTGTCGCCGGTGACGACGTTGTCGGCGGTGCATGGGCCGAGCACGGCGTAGTCGGTCGTCGTCGTTCCCGCACCCATCCAGTCGACGATCGGCTGTGCGGTCGCGTAGTTCACTTCGATCTGCTTGTAGTGGTCGTCCAGGGTGCGCACCGGGCTCTCGGTCTTCCGCACCTCGACAGGCACCGACATCATCAGCGAGTAGTCGCGACGGCTCGGACCGGTACCAATGGAGAAGTTGTCGAACACCTTGTCGCCATCGTAGGTGTGAGATGCGTTGGCCCAGGACGAAGGGGTGCCCGATAGGGTGGCCATGTTCGTGCCTTCGAGATACTGCAACCCGATGTCAGTGTAGAAGCTGGTGGCGAGTGTGGTCGCGTTGGTCCAGCGACTCGCCGTCGAGATCATCCACTCGCTCTTCAGGCGGTGGTTGGAGAACGCGTCGCCGAACTCGATTTGCCATACGCAGTATCGCTTGGGATCGTTGACCAGATACGTCGGCCAACGTGCATCCGGGTCCACCACCGGCAACCGTCGCACCTGCTTTACAACCAGATTGTTCGGGTCGACTTTCTTGTACTCCAGATCCAGCGTGAACGTCTCGTTCAACCCCGGATTGCGCGCGTGGTACTCGTCGCCGACGTCCACTAGCAGTCTCGACAGATCCTCGTAGTCAGTCGGCCAGGACATAACCGTGTCGCCGAGGGGTACCAGGCTCGAGCCCTGAATCACATCAGGGTAGATGTTGCTACCGTTGACGTAGACACTTACCTCTTCGGGCGTCGCGCCCCCGGTTGGGTTGGCGACCGAATGCGCGCCTTTCTGGGTGACCAGTTCGATGCCGGTGCTCCACTGGCTGCGCGTTGTAGTCGCGACACCGTTGGCTTGTTCGTTTTCGTCTGGGAATGAGTAGTGGACCAGGACCGCCATACCCACCTTTGATTCGTCGACTCCGTAGCGCAGGCGCTCGAGGAACGCGTTGGTGTTGTAGAAGCTGGCGTAGACCTTCTTGATGGCGCGGAGCACACCGCGTTCCGTGGCTTTGCTGGGGTCGCATACGCTCGGTCCGACCTCGTCGGAGTCCTCGTCGTCGGCTCGGCAGCCGCTGTAGCTATCGTAGAGCCCGGCGCCCACGAAGTGCTCCGTGTCTTCCACGTTGGTCGAGCTGCGGAAACGAAGTTTACGGTTGGCGTCGAAACCAGTGATCGCCGTGGTGATGGCATTCTTGTGAGCGGTGGTGAACGTCGCCTGGTTTTTGATCATGTCGCGCACTGCGATGAGCGCGGTCTCCACGGCGGCGATGTTGGGCGGGTAGGTGAAGCCCCCGAGTCTCGCTGCGATGTCAGCTCGTAGCGTGTTGGTCGACGCCATGGTCTGGTTCAAGAACTCGGTCCACAAGTCGAAGGACAGGGCGACCGCGTTGGGCGAGTTGTTCGGAATGGCCGCGCGTAGCACGGCGAAGTTGGTTGCTTTGCCGCCGAAGTAGCGCACGTCCGAGGACGTCAGTCCGGTGACCGAGCGGCTGTAGCTGCCCAGGGGAGCGATGGCCTGAATGCTCAGGTCCGGCGGAGATTTGAGATCCAGCAGGGCGGTCAGTTCGGCGCCGGGAATCTGCCCGTTTACGTCGGTCACTCTGACGTTGCAGGTTTCGAACCCTGCGTACGCTCGCAATAGTACGTCCTTGCCAACCAGCGCCTGCGCGGCCGCGGCCTGGGCGTCGTCAGCGAGGTGTGCGAACGGGACGCCGTAGGAGCGCGCCAGGATCGCCACATGGGAGTTCGGTGTGGTCGGTGTGGTCGTCAGAATCCCGGCAACGTACGGGACTTCCGCCGGAATGCCGTCGGTCAGCAAGATGTCCGTCGATTTCAGTGTGCCGGCCTGATATGCGGCGTCGATGCCCGTCGCGGGTACGAACACCAGGCGGCCAATACCCCAGCCATTGGCGTAGCAGCTGTTCTCCGTTAGCCAGCGGTCGACTGAGCTCAGGTTGATGTTGTTGTTGTCGTACCAATCGGCGCAGGCCTGGGCGGACTCCGATTGTTCAAAGGTGGGCATGTAGAAAATGTTGGTTCCCGCCGGCGTCGTCACGTTGGCTTTGACCAGCTCGACCAGGGTGCGCACCATCTCCGGGTGGTACGGGTCGTGGCGCACGAGCTGGATGCCGATCTCGTTGACGCCGGGGGCCTGGGGGATGAGCAACGCGCCGAGAACGACTTCTTGTCCCTGCTCGCGCAGCGACACTTCGTCGAACTGTGCCCGGCTCAAGCCGACAAACGGATTCAAATACTGGCTGGCGAAATCGTAGTGAAACTCGTAGGTGCTGCTGTCCTGGAAATAGACCTTGCTCGGGTCCTTCATCAGGATGGCGAACTTGATCCAACGGATCGGTTCCGGTGACCAACCCGATAGGAACGCGTCGTCGGCGCTTGCCACCTGGTTCTTCCACGCGCCGTTCGGCGTGATCGTCACGGGCTCCGTCACCACCGGCCACTGAAAGGGCACGTTGGCCTGGCAGGTGACCGGCGACGCGTCGGGGTTGACGCTGGCATCAGGGCCGGCACCGGCGTCGGGATTGGACGAGCCACCATCGTCCCCGCACCCGGACAGGGCGAGGGACGCGGCGACGAAACACACGGCTAAGCTACGCATAGAACGCCACTCGTGTGCAGGATCAGTACCACGCTGGTCGCGCTGAGTTTTGGGGACTTGTGCCGGCGGCGTCTCAAAATTCTGTCGTTGCGAGCGTTTAATCACCCCTTAATGTCGTTTCCGCTACGTTTCCGCCATGGAGCACAACATCACCGAGCGGCAGGAAATCGAAGACATCCAGCAGCGGATCGTCGCCTCGGTGGAGCGTAGTAAGGGCGAGCTCGGTCTCATTGAACTGGCCCATAACGCCGATACTAGCTTCCTGCGGGTGCTGGCCATCCAGCGCATCAAAGCCCGGGAAGCACTCTCGTATTTGGGGACGTCACCGTTCGATGAGCGCGTTCGTAAGGCTGCCGTTGAACGGATCGACGATCAACCCGTGCTGTGTCAGGTCGTCCTTCACGATCTGCATTGGGAAGTTCGCCTGGCTGCGCTCGAGCGCGTGACGGCGGCGGCCGTCGTCGAAAAGGTGGCGACGTCGGATCGCAGCCGGCTCGTGCGTTACGCCGCGGTCGGGCGCGTCGATGATCCCGGAGTGCTGACTCGCATCGCCGTTGGTGATGCTGCCGCGGAAGTTTCCGAGCACGCCCAGCGACGTCTGGCCATGCTGCGCACATCGCCAGTAGCACGCGTGGTCCTTCGCGACTGAGCGCAGGCTCGGTGTCCCGAAGCAGCAGCTACGTGTGCTACCGTTTCCCTCGGGTACGAGGGGGAGATGGCGCAGACGTACGACTACGTGATCGTGGGAGCGGGTTCGGCTGGCTGCGTGTTGGCGAACCGGCTGAGCGTGGACCACAAAGTGTTGCTCATCGAGTCCGGCGGGCGGAACTACCGCGCCCTACGCATCCGAGCGCCGGGTCTTTATAGCGCGCTGTGGCGGAGCAAGTACGACTGGGATCTGTACACGGAGCCCCAGGCTGGCGCCGATCAGCGACGCATGTACTGGCCTCGGGGCAAGGTTCTGGGCGGGACCAGCTGCCTCAACGCGATGGTCTACATTCGCGGTCACCGGTCGAACTACGATGAATGGCGCGATGCTGGCTGCAAGGGCTGGGGCGCCGACGACGTGCTGCCGTACTTCAAGAAGTCCGAAGACTATCGCGGTCCCGCGTCGGAGTTTCACGGCACTGGCGGACCGTTGACGGTGGAGCGCCGGGCAGAGATGGCGGCGGTTTCCGAGGCGTTCATCGATAGCGCGGCCAAGCACTACGGGGTCGCGAGGAGCGACGACTTTAACGGTGCCGAGCAGGAGGGGTTTGGCCCGTTCGATGCGACCGTCCGTGACCGTGTGCGCTGCAGTACCGCAGAGGCGTTCCTGGCGCCTGCGATGGATCGGCCCAACCTCGACGTTGTGGTCGGCGCCACGGTGACGGGCATCGTCGTCGATGGGACCGACACCAAGACCGCGCGCGGTGTGCGCTATCTGGTCAAGGGCAAGGAAACGATCGCGAACGTGGATCGCGAAGTCGTTCTGTGTGCGGGGGCTGTGGGCTCGCCCCAGCTCCTACTGCTTTCGGGCATTGGTCCCGCCGGGCATCTGCGCGACAAGGGCATCCCAGTTGTCGCGGACGTTCCCGGGGTAGGGGAGAACCTGCAGGACCATTTGCTCGCGGTCGCTAGCTACAGCACCCTGTTGAAAGGCTCGCTATCACTGAGTGTTCCTCGGGTGCTTGGCTGGATGCTGCGCTACTCGCTTACGAGTTCAGGGCCGGCCAGTGCGTCCCCGGTCGAATGCGGGGGCTTCGTGCGCACTGACTCCGGGCTGTCTCGGCCCAATCTGCAGTTTCACTTCGTGCCGTTTGGCGTAGAGAAGCCGAACACCGACGCGAAACGCAAACCACCCACGGGCCGACAGTTTTCGATTCTGCCCAGTCTGATCTATCCAAAGAGCGTGGGCACGTTGCGGTTGCACACTGCAAACCCTCTGGACGCACCTGCGATCGATCCGCGCTACTTCAGCGACGACGCAGACATGCAGTTGCTCGTTGAAGGCATCAAGGCAGCCCGGCAGATCGCCACCAGCGGACCACTGGCGAAATTCCGTGGACCGGAAAGATCCCCCGGCGAGCAGGCGGTCAGCGACGAGCAGGTGCGCGCGGACATTCGCGGTCGCGTCAACACGATCTTTCACCCGGTCGGCACCTGCAAGATGGGCACTGATGACCTTGCAGTCGTTGATCCTCAGCTACGCGTCCGCGGCATCGAAGGATTGCGCGTGGTCGATGGCGCGATCATGCCCAGCATCATCGGCGGCAACACGAACGCGCCGATCATCATGATCGCCGAGAAAGCAGCAGACATGATGCTGTGCAAAGATTCGCACAACCTGTAGAAAACGCTGAACTTAAGTAGGTACGTGGATGTCGTACCTCTGGCCGGAACGGGGTGTGCACTACTACCGGTCACCTTGCGTTCGTCCACGTACTTTCAGGCGGTTCCCTCCGCCGTCTCCGGTGAGACCGGCCCCCGATCTGGCGACTTCTCCCGCCTGTTCGTCATCGTTCTCGCTGCGCTGGCTTTCGCCGCCTGTGGCGAAGCGCGGCTTGGTGACCCAGCGTATCTCGATACGGATCCCTCACCGGACGCGTCACCGGCCCAGCCGGACGCCTTTGTCGCCCCGCCCACCCCGGACGCTTCAGTACCGTCGACGCCAGATGCTTCGGTTCCCGACGCCACACCAGCGGCGGCGACATGCATGGAGTTGTACGGCATGGCACCTGAGTATCAGCTATGCGGTGAGAGCCCGGAAGCGTGCGGGTTCAACGCGAAAACCGACGGCGGTAACTGCCAGGAGATGTGCGCAGCCTACGGCGGCACCTGTCTCACGGCTTATGACAATAACGATGACGATGTGTGCGTGTCTCAGGGAGAGGACACGTGTCTGACGAATCGCAGAAACGAAATCTGCGTATGTAGTCGTCCCCAGTAGTCGTCGGTAACTGGCAGACCGAGCTGATGACCGGTAATAATCGTCGTATGCGTTGGTCGCTCATATTGTCCGTAGCAATCGCAGCCACTGCCTGCGGAGATGACGGCAGCACTCCAGTGAACGATGCGCGCGCTCCGGTACCAGACGCGCGGACCAATGACGGTCCCATCGATGCGGCGCCGGCCGCCCCATGCACGGGCTGCGTCATCTGCGCGTCGCAGAACGACGACAACCAATTCGTTGATGGTGAATCGGTCAGCGGCGATCGCTGGATCGCCATGAAGTTTCGCATGACCCTCACGCGGAACGTCCGCCATGTCCAGGTGTTCACCGGCGAGGTGTCGGGAGCCAGCACCATGCGTATCTACAGCAACTCGGGCGCGCCCGAGCAGCCCGATACGATGATTGGCTTCGGCACCTTCAATATGGGCCAGTTCAATGGCTGGCAGGGCGCAGCGATGGATGTTCCCGTCAGCGTGAACGCAAACACGGATCATTGGATCGCCTGGTTCGCTCTGGATGGTGCGCAATCGCCCCGGGCGCCCATGGGTATGGCCGTTACGTTCCGCGAGTCGACCGACGATGGCGCCAACTGGTCCGCCGAAAGCGCATCGACGCTGAAATATCGAATCTACTGCGATCCGTAGATCGTCCTCCTGCTGCGTCATCAACTATCTGCCAATTGATTATCAACTGGCGCGGCTCTGACCGGCGAAGCCGTACACTGCGGTCATGACGACAGAGCAATGGGTAGATGCGTTTGCGTCGGCGGAGTTGACGGCGGACGAAGCGCGTTTGGTAAAAGTCGATGGCAAGCGTATCGCCGTGTTTCGTACCAGCGATGGCCAAGTGTACGCCGTCGATGATCGCTGTCCCCACGAAGGGTACCCTCTGGTCAAGGGGGGTGTCGCCGACTGCATCCTTACGTGCAAGTGGCACAACTTCAAATTCGATCTGCGGGACGGTGCGTGCGTCATGGGTGACGAAGCCGTTCGCACCTTTCCGATCCGCATAGCTCGCGACCGGGTCGAGATCGATATCGCCGATCCGCCTCCCGAAGTAGTCGCGGCCGGGATCTGGCTCAGCCTCGAGGGGGCGTTGCTCGAGCGGAAAGTCGGTCAGGCGGCCCGAGATGTGGTTCGTCTGCTAGATCTGGGCGTCGGGCCAGCCGAACTCGCATTGTTCGCCGCTCGCTTCGACGCGCGGTACGCAGAGTACGGCACGACCCACGTTTTGCCCGCCGCGGTGGACCTGATCGACGAAGCGGAGCGCCGCGGGGGTACCGAGGCGGCGTTGCCGTTGATGCAGGCGTTTGAGATGGCGGCGTTCGCGCACACGCGACGTCCACGGCGGCCCACCGTGGAGCCAGTGGACCCGGGCGACGATCCCAATGCGGCCGGTGCACGCCTGGCCGAACTCGTCGAGGCCGAGGATGTGTCAGCCGCCGAAGCGTTGCTACGCGGGGCGCTTCGGCGCGGTTGGGGCAGGGAAGTGGTCGAGCCCTGGCTCTACGCCCTGGTGTGCGAACACTTCTTGGACTTTGGCCACGCGCTCATCTACCAGGTGAAGATCTTCGATCTGCTCGAGCGAGTTGGTTGGGAACACGCCGAAGAGTTGTTGGTCGCCCACCTGGTCAAGATTGTCACTGGCACCCGTGAGGACACGCTCCCCGAGTTCAACTATCTGCAGGAGGCCTGGGCGGGGCTGAGTCGCAAGGTCGGCGACGTCTACGCGCAAGCGGGGACCGGTGAAGATGTCGACACGATGCAGCTCGCGGACGCGATCGCCGATGGCAAACGCCTCGTCGCTCTGGACTCGGTAGTCGCCGCCCTGGAATCCGGCGCTTCTCTGGTCAATGTGGTCGACGCCCTGACCCTGGGTGCATGCAAACGTCTCCTCCAGTTCGACCTGGACGTCGATCGCGATCCGACGGTTCAGCACGGCTGGCTCGACGTTACCCATGTGCTCACGTTCGCCAACGCTCTGCGCCACGCGGTGCAGCGCTATCAGGATCCGGGGATCGTGCGCGCGCTCCTATTCGGCGCCCGTTTCGTCAACGCGACCCGGGTGCTCGACGCGGCTGAACCTGTCGCCCAGCCCGCCCCGGTCGAAGACCCGGCGGCGTTTGCCACGGGCGCTTGGGACTTCGTGCTCGATGACCCGGTGACCCGGCCGATCGTCGCGGTGCATTTAGTGAAGGTGTTGGTGGCCGCCGTGGAGGAGTACGAGGCGACGGGGAGCCAGCAGCCGCTACTCGCGGCCAAACGCGTGCTCGACTCGCCGATCAGAGAACGCAACATCGCCCGCGTGACCCACGAGGCGATCCGCCTGGTCAAACACGGCAAGGTGCCGCGTACGCTGTACTAGGAAGTAGTGGAACTGGAAGGGTGGAGCTGAGCTGGTGACTACTTGACGAGCGAAGCGCTCTTTATGTAGTCGAGCTCCGGGTAGTTGGCCTTGAGCCACGTGTTGCCCTGTCGGGCGATGGTTCCCTGAGCGCTGGTGGTCTTGCCGCCGTAGCCGGTGAACAGCGAGTCCACGACTTTCATTCCGGCCGGGCCGACCTTGCCGAACGGCGAGAACCCCTGCTTGTCCAGGGCTGCGTTGCGGTCGGCATAGTTGATGAAAATCTGCACCGAGCGGCTGTTGGGCGCTCGCGACTTAGCAAACGTGACGAAGCCGCGGGTGTTCGACTTGACCACCGGGTCGTCCTGGATGTTGGACTGCAGCCACGTGGACGCGATGCGCGGGTCGCCGTGGATGCCGAACTGAACCATGAACCCTTTGACTGCGCGGAAGAATGAGATGTCGGTGAAGTAACCGATCTTGACCATGTTGTAGAAACGGTCTGCGCCATTGGGCGACCATGCGCGGGTCACTTCGATGACGAAGTCGCCCTTGGTGGTCACGAACTTTGCTTTGAACTTGTCCGGCGCCTTGGCCGTGTTCTTGGTCGGGTCCTGTAGCTCCGCTGACAGCGGCTTGGCCGGCGTCTTCGGCGTCGTCTTGGGCGTGGTCTTCGGCGTCGTCTTCGGCGTCGTCTTAGGAGTCACGCCGGGCTTGCCGGTCGGCTGCTTGGTCGTCGGCTTGTTCGTCTTCTTGGTGTCCTTGTCCTTCTTCTCGCAAGCGAAGAGCATGGTCACGGCGGCCAGTACGATTACATAGGTCCTCATAGCGCCCCTATATCACAGCCTCCACGCTGGTCGCATCAACACGGACATGTGGTTGAAAATGGCGATATTTTATTCACCCGAACCACCGTCCGATGCACCCTATGTAGGGAGGGGCATCCACATGACAAGCGAACATCGCGGCACTAACTGGGTTGGAATCTTCATTATGATCGCTGGCATTGCACTCGCTGCATGCGGCGGTGGTGGTAGCTCTGCTACCGACGGCGGCAACGTCGATGCCCTTGGCGGTGCGGATGCCGCTGTTGTCGATGGCGGAATATGTGTCGCAGACGATGGAGCCTGCACCGACAGTGTCGATTGTTGCTCCGGAAACTGCACGGGCAATGTCTGCGGGGCGGTCGCTGGTTGTACTGCCAACGGCGACATGTGCCTGGTCTCGGGGGAGTGCTGCGCTGGTAGCCAATGTCGCGACGTCGCGGGCATGCTCACATGCGCGCCCGGCCTATGCCTCGACGTCAGCCAGACGTGCGCTATCGATAGCGAGTGCTGCTCCCTCAATTGTGATAGTGGGACCTGCGGCGACGCGGCGGGGGCATGCGCCGTCCAGGGTGGAGGCTGCTCCGACGACGCCGACTGCTGCTCGTTCAACTGCAATGGCACCACCTGCGCGGGGGCAACGGCTAACTGCGATCCCATCGGTGAGAGCTGTACGGACAACAACGGTTGTTGCACTGATTTCTGTTCCAACGACACTGGCGCGGCGTGCGGGGCCGGCGACGCCGATTGTCGCTGCGCCCTGGTTACGAGCTGTCGGCCCCAGGGGGAACTGTGTACTGACGATCTTCAGTGTTGCAACAACTACTGCGATCGTCCCGGCGGCGCGACGGTTGGCAATTGTGCGAGCCTGGGTGCTTGTTCGGTCTCCGGCGAGCCCTGCGGTAACCCCGGCGTGTCTGGGGCCTGTTGCTCCAACGCTTGCCTCGATGATGGCTCGGGTGTGGCCACCTGTGAGTTCCTCGGCGGCTGCCTGCCGATCAACGAGATTTGCAACGATGGTGGTCAGTGTTGTTCAGGTTCGTGTACGCAAAACGGAACGACCGCCGATGGCCGGCCGATCATGCGTTGCGAAGACGCACTCAGCTGTCTGAGCCCCGGCGAGGTTTGCGGCGCCGGTGCCAGCAATAACTGTTGTCCGAACGGCGGCGGCTCGACCGGTTGTGAACCCTCTACGTCGGGAATTTCGCGCTGCCTGGGCGGCGACGGCACATGCACGTTGCCCGGCGACGAGTGCACAGACACTTCGGAGTGTTGCGACGAGAGTTTCCCACTCGAGTGCCTGCCGGGCCCCACTGGAGAGAACGTCTGCTGCCTGACCGACGGCTCCACATGTGCGTTTGGCGACGTATGCTGCGGCGGCGTGTGTTCACCGGACAGCAAGGGCAACCTTGTTTGTAACCCCGGCGGTTGCGTGGCGAACACAGATGCGTGCACGACGAACTCGGACTGTTGCAGTGGCTGTTGCTCCGATGACGGCACCGGGGGAATGACTTGCGGCACCGACTGCGGCGGGTGCACGCTCGGACAGCTCGGTGACTTCTGCGGCGCCACATCACCATGTTGCCCGGGCTTGACCTGTGGCGGAGACGTTGAGTTCCCCACCTGTATCTTGCAGTAGCGACCGCGTCGGCGCTGCTCGCTACTGCGCTGGGCGGTTCGCACTCGCGGGCAACACGACGAGGCGGTTGGGTGCGTACGCTTCGACGACCCCGGCGTCTAGACGCACACGAGTACAACCCACGTGGGTCGTTAGGAACGACGTGAACTTGTCCATCCCCGCATACGTTGGTGGCACGTAGCGCAGACTGGTGCGGCGCTGATCCAGAGCGCGACCGCCGCCGGCGACGTAGGTGGGCCAGTCGTGGTCGAAGTCGACGATCGTCGGCTCGGTCGACCGCCAGCGCGGAGTGATCATTGCCTGGTAACGGAACGCTTCGGCCATTGTGTCAGTACGACTGCTCGCCAGGAACTCGCGGGTAAGCGCCTCCGTCTCGGCGAGGAAGTCGTCGTAATCGGTGAGGGCAACGGCGGCGACTGCTTCGTCTACGTACACAGCGGGGCCGTCATTTGTCGGCAGTACGAACGGGCCGCCGGATAACACGGATGCGATGTACGAGTCGATGGCCGCACCCATGCGTCCGTAGACCGAGTCGCTCGGTGCCCCAGTCAGCCGAGCGCTCAGGTGGCTCACGTAGTCGCGCAGATCAATGCCGACATCGGTCGCATGGTGGAGCACCACACGTAACAAGCGCAGGTTGTACAGGGCCGCGGCAAAGAACGAGAACCTGAACGCCCGCTGCCAATCCGCCAGGGGCAGGTCGTTGGTCGCCACCACGACTTCCTGGAATTCGTCGATGACCGGGTCGAAATTGGCGGTCGACGTTTTCCACTGACAATGGCGCGTCTGGATGCCGAAACGTTCTCGCGACTCCGGGTCGCCGAGTTCCGTGTTGTCGATCATGCGGCACAGGAACAGGACGAAGTCGTGGCGAGGCAGCGCGGGCATGGCCTCGATGATGGTCGCGGTGAACGAGTCGTAGGTCTGGCCGGGGAGACCCAGGATGAGCTCGTTGAACGTGGGGATGTTGCGTTCGCCGCAAATGTCGCGGAGCTTCATCGACTCACCGGTCTGGATATTGTCTCGCTTGACCGCGTCCAGCACCTGGTCGTCGAAGTCCTGAACGGCGAGGCCGACCCAGCAACCGATGTCCGCCGCCTGCAAGACGTCGATGGTCTCCAGGTTGCGGGCGTGGTCGTTCTTGGTCAGGTAGTAGTAGAACGAGCTGGGTGTCCCCGTGCGTTTGTGCAGGTCCGCAACATAGTGAGCGATGTCCAGATCGCGCGGTCGAATGCCGAAGTTCGCGTCCGCCATCATGATGTGATGAAAGCCGTGCTTGGCCACCCAGTCGAGTTCGGCGTGTACACGCTCGACCGGGAACTCCACCACGTGCTTGGTCAACGACCAGTCGCAGAAGGTGCACGAAAACGGACAGCCCCGGTTGGTCTCGAGCAGCGCCATGCTGAATCGGTCCCGGTGCGTGGCGCACAGCTCATCGAACGTGCCATCGAGGAACGGCGATGCGGTCGCGCTGAATTCGTGGACGCGAACTGGCGCATCCGTGAACGTATGGCCATCGTCGCCTCGCATGGCGATGCCCCCGATGTGGCCGAACCCCGTACCGCTCAGTCTGGCGCGCAGCACTTCGCGGAACGTTAGCTCTCCTTCGGAGAACACGAGCATGTCCAGCGCACCGTGATCATCGAGCAATCGCTGAGCTCGTCCGGGGCGACGGGGTACCGACGGACCGCCGGCGATGATCAAACAGTCCGGGTACTCGCGCCGGGCCGCGGCCGCGATCGCCAGGGAGTACGCCGCGTTCCACGGGTACAGCGAGAAACCGAGCACGTCGGGCGCCTTGAAATCGCGTACAACCTCATCCACAGCCAGCCGCCGGAACGCGATGGCGAATTCGGTATGGGCGGCGATGTGGTCGTCTTCGCGCGCGGCGGCGACCAGACAGCCGGCCGCCAGCGGTAACGCCGGTGTCGCGTCGATGCCCTCGAACTGGCTGACGACTACTCGCATCCACCCATCATCGCACAGACCGATGTTAGGATTGCGACATGAACTGGCCGGGTCTGGGAGATGCTGCGTGTGATGCGGCGGCCGCCTTTCGCGATGACGGGGCGGCAGCACTGGGGCGCTTGCTCGACGATGCTCAATTGGCCGCGGTGCGTGAGGCTGTCGCCCAGATAGCGCCAGAGCACGGCTTTACGGGAGACTACGCGTGCATCGTGCACGACGCCTGGCGAAAATCACCGGTGTTGGCGGCCCTGGTTCCGATACTCGGCGCCGCGGCGTGTACTGCCGTTGGGGTGCCTGAGCTGGTCTTGTTCCACGACCACATTTTGGTGAAACCGCCTGCCGGAGACGACATGGCGTGGCACCAGGACTTCTCGTACCTGCCCATCGACAGGGCTGGTGGCATGACCTTATGGATCGCCCTCGACGACGTGACCGAGGCCAACGGCTGCCTCTACTACATCTTCGGTAGTCACCTCGGCGGTGAGCTACGCGCTGCGTGGGGAATGACCGGCGATGACGACCCACGGGCCAGCTTGCCGGCGATCTCGGTGCCTGGGGATGAACTCGGAGTGCCTGCGCCTACAGGGGCAGGCTGTGCCGTTGCGCACCACACGTACTTGCTGCATCGCTCGCCCCGCAACAACAGCAACCGCCCGCGGCGCTCATGGGCGTTGTCGTTCATCGTTCCCGATGCGCGCTGGTCGCCGAGTCACTCGCCGCATCCGCGCAGCGCGGTGTCTGCGAAACAAGAAGGCGAAGCACTCGAAGACGACTTGCTCCGGGTGAGCGCGACTACTTGACCTTCAGCACCATCACTTCGAGGCTCTTGCCGGCCTTGTCACCGGCGACGATGTGCACGTCGTTGCCCCGCACCCAAAGATCGTCGCGTCGAGTCAATCGCACCTTGGAGCCAAGGTCCACCGCCAGGCCCAGGCGCTTGCCAGATGAGTTGATCTTGGCAGCGTATGTCGTCACATAGTGGGTTGGGGTCCACACTTCCCAGAGCACGATCAACGCTCCGCTCTTGAGCGCGGCGACTTTCAGCCGGGATACGTTGGTCTTCGCCTTGTTCCGATACCCGGTAAGCCACACGACGCCTTTGTTGCGCTGCTTCGACCAGCGTCCACCGAATGAATAGAAACCGCCGTTCTCGGTGCGTCCTGGCGTGAGCACCATCGCATCCGGGCTGAACCGCCGGTGCTTGTCGAAGTCAGAGCGGATGCGCACGACTCCGATGTTGCGTGGGTCGTTGAGCGACTTGCCCGTTCGCGAGTTGTCGATCGCGCGTCCGTTGTACGGCTCGCCCGCGAACACGACGACGTATCCGTCCTTCGTTTGCACGACGCCACCAAGCTCGGTGTACGTGCTGTTGTCGTTGGACCACTTGTAGAACGTCTTTCCGCCGCCGCTGATCTCGGCGTAGCGGGGATAAGTGCGGCCCGAGGGGCTACGTGCCGATGTGCCGTGACTCGTCTTGAACGTGTAGACGAGGGCGGACCTGCGTGTCTTGGACGTGAACTTATGCAGGTGCACGCCACGCGGGTAGTTGTCGCCGAGATCGATGCCGACGAACTCGCCGGCGGCGTTGACGGTCAGCACGTTCTCGAATGAGTGCCCCGACGTCTGGCCCAGGTTGCGCACCAGCTTCAGGCTCCTAGTGTCGAAGATTACGGCGATTCCGCCCTGATGATTCAGCCCATCGCCGGACTTGTGCATAGTGCGCGACATGATTACTCCCAGTTTTCCTTTGGAGTACTGCATGCTGCCCACGTTGCGGTTGCCGAACACGGTGATGTTCAAGCCGCGCTTGGATGCGTCGATGGCCGGACCCGTGGTCTGCTTGCCGGTCATCGTTGCGCTCATCAGAAATACACCCCGCGCCACGTCGCCCTTCGCTCCGTTACCCGCTTGGACCATCAAGAAGTAGTAGCGGCCCGTACCGTCCCCGGTCGCTGCGGCGAGGATGAACTTACGCGGGTTGGCTAACGAACGCGTCGTCCTCGAGCGGCCGTCCGTGCCGATCAAGGTCATGTTTACGTTCATCGTTTGTTTGTCCTGCCAGAGCACGCAGAGTTGACCGGTGCTGGCGTTCACCGGAAAGAACTGACGCGGGTAGCTATAAGTGTTGGCCCAACTCGCTGGGCCATTGTTGTTCCCGGTACGCGTGTCGTATGGCGTTCCGGGCACCTTGTAGCGGTACTTGTAGAGGTCGCCGAGAGACGTCTGCATGATCCGTCCGCCCTCCACGCCCTTACCCAACACGGCAAGAGTGCTCAGCCGAGTGCCGGTCGGGGCGAATATGAACACGGTTGGTTTGCCGATGTTGCTGGCGTTGATGCCCAGCTTGACGAAGTCACCGGGGTTGGCCTTTGTTGCGGGAACGACCTCGGCTTTGGATATGCTGCCGCCGTCGAATCGATACACCGTGTAGCTGGCTCGGGTCGGGAACTTGTAGAACAGATAGTGGCGCGAACCGAGGAACTTGCTGGCCCTGTTGGCTGGCGCGTGCACGCGGTACGCTTCGTAGCGCGTCTTGCCGGTCGCGTTAAGGACGACGCCGTACTCCACCTTGTAGTTGATGTGGCTGTAGCGGCCGCCGCCATAGCAGCCGTTCTGGTACTTGGTGGAGACGACCGCGAGTCGATGGATTTGGTCGACAGGTTTGATCTTGCCGTTGCAGTTGAACCCGGAGTTGCTTTCGCCGCTGCTGCCGGTCAACACGCGGGTCTCTTGCGCTTTGAATGTGTAAGTGGAGACGTTGGGTGGGTTGTTTGCGCGCGCGGGTGAGCCGCCGATGCACGCCAGGACCAGCAGTGCCGTTGCTGCAATTGCGGCTCGCGAGATGACTGTCATTCGTTCCCCCATGTGGACAGTGTAGCGCCGGTGCGTGCGTCGCGCTCGCCGCTCGGCGGCCTCGTTGAATTTTTGTATGTGCCCGGCGTCCATCTCGTATGCAATGCTGGCGTGGTTCGCCATGTCGTATCCGTTCGGAAAGCAGTTGCGGTCGACGATCGCCCGCCACCTCGAGGAGTTCGAGCCGCGCGCGATGGCCCTCGACGACCGTCGCGCCGCCGCAGTGGCGGTATTGATCACCCGCGATGAGGAAGGTCGTGCGTGTTACGTGATCACTCGACGTGCGTTGACGTTGCGCGCTCATCCAGGGCAACTGTCGTTTCCTGGCGGTCGCATCGACGCGGGCGAAACCCCCGTAGAATGCGCTCTGCGAGAGACTGAGGAGGAAATCGGGCTGGGCATCACTCAGGCGGATGTCCTCGGACAGCTCGACGACTTCGCTACGCGCTCGGGCTATCTGATGACGCCGATCGTCGCGTGGGTAGCCGACAGCGCCGGCATCGTCGCCAACCCTAACGAGGTTGCTGGAGTGTTTCACATTCCACTCGCCACGTTGGACGAGCCAGGTGTGCCGCGACTGGTCGACATTCCCGAGAGCGATCGTCCGGTGATTCAAGTGCCGTTACTGGGCGGTTATCTCAACGCACCGAGCGCCGCGATCATTTATCAACTCAGCGAAGTCGGACTGCACGGTCGACCGACGCGAGTCGCGCACTACGAACAACCCGTGTGGGCGTGGCGCTGATCGGTTTCTTGTTTTGCGCGCTCTGACTTTTCGTTTACCGCTCTGATTTTTGCTGACGCGAGCCAGATTTTTTCGTGTGCGCGTGTTGCGCACATCAGTCTCCCGTTCGTGCATTCGAAGTGAGCGCTCTTGCAATTCTTACTTCTTGCCGAGACGCGTTCGAATCCCTAGTATTTCTTCACCGCGATAGTGCGGAAGATTTTGTTTAGCCGGGGGGCAAATGAAGGAGTGTGGATGAGAGCTGTGATCATGTTTTCGATGTGTGTACTGATGGTCGGTTGCGCTGCGAACGGCAAGTCCGTCGAAGTCAAAGGTCCCGTAGAGGACCGCGTAGTGCTCGCCGGTGAGTGGAAGGGCGTTTTCAAGGGCACCCAGACCGGCCGCGAAGGCACCGTAGAATTCAACCTGGGCATGGGCCGTCACCACGCCGAAGGCCAGGTCATGATGTACCCGTCCGAGGATCGGTCGAAGGCACAGCCCCTCAAGATTCGTTTCGTCACCGTCAAGAACGGTGAGGTCACGGGCAAGATCACTCCCTACATGGACCCCCGATGTAAGTGCGAAGTGCGAACCGAGTTTAGTGGCCATTTGTCGGGCGACAGCATCGAAGGCTCGTTCGTGACCCACATCCCTGCAGCCAGTCAGAAGCAGTCCGGCACATGGGTCGTGTATCGCCAGGCCAAGCGCTAGCCGTCAGGCCAGGCGCTAGTAGCAATCCAGTAGTACTCCCACCTATCCGCGCCTACCAGTAACCGGGTTCTTCGCTTATGCTCTCGCCCACTCGCGAGCGAGTGACGGAGGAGCCCGATGGATTTCGCTTACAGCCCTAAAGTCGAACAGCTGCGCACTCGTGTCCGCGGCTTCATGGACGAACATATCGTCCCGCGCATTCGCCAGTGGCGCGACGAGGTACACGCGGGCACCTATCCTGTGTCTTTCGTCGACGACCTCAAGGCGCTCGCCAAGGAGGAGGGGCTGTGGAATCTGTTCCTTCCCCATCTCAAAGACGATGAGCCGGGCACGTGCCTGACCAATCTTGAGTACGCTCCGCTGGCCGAGATCATGGGCCGCGTGGGTTGGGCCTCGGAGATCTTCAACTGCAACGCGCCGGACACGGGCAACATGGAGTTGCTGCACATGTTCGCTACCCCCGAGCAGCGCAGCCAATGGCTCGTGCCGTTGCTCAACGGTGAGATTCGCTCCGCGTTCGCGATGACCGAGCCGGACGTCGCGTCTTCGGACGCTCGCAATATCCAGACGCGCATCGCCCGTGACGGAGACAACTACGTCATTAACGGGCGCAAGTGGTTCATCACCAATGCCGCTCATCCCAACTGTCGGGTGATGATCGTCATGGGGAAGACTGATCCCGACGCCGACGCCTACCATCAACAGAGCATGATCCTGGTGCCCATGGACACCGACGGCGTGGACATCGTGCGCAACATCGACATCATGAATCACCACGCCCCCGAGGGGCATTGTGAGATTCTGTTTCGCAACGTAACCGTCCCCGCGAGCAATCTGCTGGGCGACGAAGGCAGCGGCTTCGCTCTCGCCCAGGCCAGGCTTGGCCCGGGACGCATTCATCACTGCATGCGCTCGATCGGCGCCGCGGAGCTCGCCCTCGAGTTGATGACCGCGCGCGCCCAGGAGCGCAAGACCTTCGGCAGCTACTTGCACCAACACGGCGTGGTGGCTGAATGGATCGCTCGCTCACGACTCGAGATCGAACAAGCGCGACTGTTGGTGCTCAAGACGGCGTGGATGATCGACAACGTCGGCGCCAAGGAAGCGCGCAAGGAGATCTCGATGATCAAGGCGCTCGTGCCCAAGCTGCACACCGAGGTCGTGGATCGGGCGATGCAGACGTTCGGCGCCATGGGCATCAGCCCCGACACGCCGCTGGCGGACCACTGGACCTGGGGCCGCGCGCTTCGCCTGGCGGACGGACCGGATGAGGTGCACCTGCGCGCCATCGCCCGGGCCGAGCTCAAAGAAAGCCGAGGAACCCTGGGCAACGTAGCCGCCCATCTGACTCCGCCGGAGCGCTCTGAGTAACCAGGTTAGGTAACGTCGCCGGCGTAGATGAAGTGCTGCACGTACTCGTTCGTCGAGGCACGCACTTGTTCCGGCGTGCCGTAAGCGGCGATCTTTCCCTTGTTCAGCAACGCGATGACGTGGGCGAGGCGAAACGTCGACGCCATATCGTGGCTGATCACGATGCTGGTAATGTCGAAGTGCTCCTGAGCCTCGGCGATCATGTCATCCACCTGCCGGGTGCGAATCGGGTCCTGTCCAGTGGTCGGTTCGTCATAGATCATGACCTCGGGTTTCATGACGATGGCGCGGGCGAGGGCGACGCGCTTCTTCTGGCCGGCTGAAATCGCTCCGGGAAGCATGTTGGCAATGTTGGCGATGTGCAGCCGCTCGAGCACCTCGTACACCTGTTCGCGAACCTGTTTCTTCGGCGTCTTGGTCCGTTCACGCACGGGGAAGGCCACGTTCTCGAACACGGTCAGCCAGTCCAGTAGAGCCGCGTGTTGGAACACCATGCCGAAGCGTCGCCTGATGTCGTCCATCTCGCGGTTGTTGAACGGAGTAACGTCTTGACCGAACACCCGCACTTCGCCTGAGTCGGCTTTGAATAGCCCCATGATGTGGCGAACGATGACCGACTTACCCGAACCGCTGCCGCCGATGAGCACGGTGATCTTGCCTCGAGGGATGATGAGGTTGACGCCCTTCAGTACGTGGTTGTCGCCGAAGCTCTTGTTCACGTTGATGAGCTCGACGATCGCGTCTTCGCTGGTGACCGGGGCGGGCTCTTCGATTTGGATGACGGTGCCGCTCGCGGTGGTCCGAGCCAGGCGGCTGGTTTGCGCCCCATCTACGAACTTTCGCACCGGCTCTAGATCGCTGCGCGTAAACTCCTCATAGGTTCCGTACGAGATGATTTTGCCGTCGTGCAGGAATGCAACGCGGTCGGCCAGGCGTTGGGTGCTCGCCATGTCGTGGCTGATGATCACCGAGGTGATCTGAAACTGCTCCTTGGCCAACACCAACATCTCGTCGACCTTCTCGATCATGATTGGGTCCAGGCCAGTCGTTGGTTCGTCGAATAGAACCACTTCTGGGTTGGCGATAAGGGCGCGCGCCAGGCTGACGCGCTTTCTCATGCCGCCCGAGAGCGCCGACGGCATCATGTGCGCTGTCCCTGGCAGCTCCAGCGTGTCGAGCAGCTTGTGCGCCATCTTCATGACGTCTAGCGGCTTCATGCGCGTGTTCTCGAGCAGGGTGAATCCGACGTTGCGCTCAACGTCCAGGGCATCGAACAGCGCGTAGTTCTGGAACATCATGCTCATGCGTTTGCGCAATTGCACCAGCTCCAGCGGTTTGAGTTCGGCTACGTCCTCACCGAACAGGATCACTTTACCGCTGTCCGGCCGGAGCAAGCCCATCATGAGCTTGAGCAGCACCGACTTGCCCGAGCCGCTGCGTCCACAGATGACCGTGGTCTTGCCCGGTAACGCCTTGAGGTTGAGGCCATCCAATACCTGGTTGTCGCCGAACGCGATGGACACGTCGATCAGCTCGATGACGGGCTTGTCGTCGTCGACTGGCCAGCGCTCCGCGTCGGGAACCAGCAGGTTCTTGGGCTGGGTTGCCACGGGCGTAGGATCGGGCCCGTATCGCTCGGAGTCAACAGTGGTGGTCAAAACGTGGCGATCGCCACGATAACGCCGATTGCGACAGCGACCAGCCCGATGGCCAGCACCAACGGTAGCCACGAACTGGCGCTCGACTGGTCCCGGACCACGACGCTGCGTTGGCCGGTCTGGTGTACGCCGGGGCTTGTCGTGTTCGACAGGGTTCGCTGGTGGCGCGCGAACTCTTCTGCTTCGCGTTTGGCGATGAGTTCGGCTTGCCGCTGGGCGTATGCCTCGCGTAGACGGCGGGCGACGTCCGGATGTTCGTCCGGGTGAAACTGAAACGTGGGCATCGCTTCTTGAACTTCGTCAGGCATGTCCTGAGGACGCATCTGCACCGTGGCGCCGGCGAAGTCGTCGCCCTCTTCGTCGACAGCCCCAGGGGGCAGTGGCATGCGCGGCCAAATCGGTGTACTTGTTTCGATGACGTCCGTTGTCGTCTCTGTGTGCTCTTCGCTCACCGAGGATGCGATTCGGTCGACGATGTCTGTGCGTTCGACCACTGGGTGGCTGCCGCTTCGCCACGGTTTGGGACGCTTGCCGAAGACGCTCTCGAGGTAGCCGGTCAACGCAGAAGTCGACAGCCGAAGCCCGAGCTCCGCGCCGACTTCTTCCACGTCATCCAGGAATGCCTGGCTGGTGGGGTAGCGCTGGTCCCGGTCCGTCGCCAGGGCGCGCATCACTATGCGTTCCAGCGGTGGCGGGTAGTCGCTGACCATCGCCCGGGGTGGCGTGACGTCACCTTTGATGATGCGATCCATGATCTCGATCTCGTTGTCGTCGCGACGTCTGCGAAACAGGCGAGACATGGTGGTCATCTCCCACAGAACGACGCCTAGCGAGAAGATGTCACTGCGCCGGTCGACCACCATGCCCACGGTGCACTGCTCGGGCGACATGTACGGTCGCTTCCCCTTGAGCGCGCCAGCCTTGGTGTGGCTATCGCGGAACTCGGCGCGGGCAATGCCGAAGTCGACGACCTTCACCCCGCCGTCGAATGTGACGATGATGTTGGACGGTGAGATGTCGCGGTGCACGATGTTGAGGGCGGCGCCCTCGGCGGTGACCTCGTCATGGGCGTAGTGCAGACCAGCGGCGGCGCCGGCGACAATAGTCAGGGCGTGGGCCAGCGGTACGCGTTCGTCGCGCTTGGCCACGGTGCCGAGCAGGTTGCGTAAGTCCTCGCCATGCAGGTACTCCATGGCGAAGAAGTACTGACCGTCGTGCTCGCCGATGTCGTAGACCTGGGCGACGTTCTGGTGCTGCAGGCGGCCGGCGAGTCTGGCTTCGTCCAGGAACATCGCCGCGAATCGCTCGTTGCCAACATAGCGGGGCAACATGCGCTTGATCACTACGTACTTTTCGAACCCCTCGATGCCGGTGGAGCGGGCGAGGAAAATCTCCGCCATACCGCCCACCGCCAGGCGCTTCAGCACTTCGTACTTGCCGAGCCTTTCGGGCGTGGGCGTACTTTCCAGCGAAGCACGGTCGAGGTTCGCCACGTAGCAAAATTGTTTCAGCTGGCCCGTCGTGGGTCAACCGTCACAGCATGGGGATCGCAGCTGCGCATCGGATGGCAAACCCGGTTAGCGTCGGGTATCTTGTTGTCATCAGGATGTTTGTCGACCGACGCGCGTGTTTCATCGCTTTGCTAGCGCTCGCCATTGGCTGCGCTGCGAAGAAACCGCAGGTCACTCGGGTCGCCAACACTCAGCATGCGTGCTCGTTCGGGCTGGTTGCGGTGTCGCTTGGCTGCGCCAGCAACATCGGCCGGGTTCGCCGCCCAGCCAACAACGACATGGGCCGCATGGTGCGCAAGGTCATCATCCGCGGCAACAAGACGTTCAGCGACTCTACCCTGTACAGCGGTCTGGCAAACCGACCACCTATCGGCCGACTGTTCAGGGATGAGCAGCCGTACGATCCCGTTGAGATTCGCCGGGACCGCGCGCGCATCGAGTCTTACTATCGGGCCCGCGGCTACTTCACCGCGAAAGTCATTCTGGTCGACGTCAAACGGCTGGTCGGCGATCAAGTCGACATTACGTTCACGGTCCGCGAAGGGCCATTGACGACGATTCGATCCTTCGTCGTGAAGCTGGCCAAGGAGCAGGCGGGCGTTCGCACCACGACCCTGGTCAAGATCGCCGAGCTTCCCGTGGGCGCCGCGATGGAGTACGACGAATACGACGACGCCAAGGATCGCATCCGCGCGCACCTGGTTCGCGCTGGTTATGCGTTCGCCGACGTAGAAGGCAAGATCAGGGTCGACCGGCGAATCAGCAAAGCAGACGTCGAGATGACCGTGAGTCCCGGGCCCCTTGCCAAGTTTGGCAAAGTGAAGATCAAGGGACTCAAGAGGATCCCGGAGGAGTCACTGCGCGCGCGGTTCTCGTTCGAGCCCGGCAAACCGTTTAGCTCCGCCAAGCTGGTCGAGTCGCGCAGACGATTATATGCCCTGGGTGTGTTCAGCACTGTCACCCTCGAGTACGACAAACTCCGGAAGCCCGAGGTGGCGGACATTACCGTCCGGGTGCGAGAGGGCAAGCGTCACGAGATCAAACTCGGTGGTGGCGCGGGTATCGACAATACGAGCTACGCGATCCGGGGCCGCGCCGCTTACTCTGAGAAGGGGTTTCTCGTCCCGCTGCTCACCCTGCGGCTAGAGGCCAAGCCCTCGGTCACGCTGTTGCGTCAAGATTTGAAAACGCTGGGGCTCGGGTTCGAGGCGAGCGCCGGCTTGACCAAACAGGATTTCATCCGACCCCTGTGGCACGCCGACGCGACGCTTACGTACACCGCTCGAGCGTTCACGGCGTACTCGATCCAGGGCCCGCGGGTAACGTTCGGCGTGGCGCGCAAGCTGCTCGGAGACAGGCTGCGTATCGGCTTTGGCTGGCAATTCCGGTTTCAGACCTTTCTCGGCGACCAGGTTCCGCGTGGGGAAACGGATACAGCGGAGCGCAGGCGAGCCGAAATCGAACTGGATGAACTCGGCATCAAGTGGGCGGAAAAGACGGGCTACGACATCTACCGCCTTGGCGTGCTCCAGCAGAGCATCGCCTATGATGGGCGGGACAGTCCGATTAGGACTCGGCGCGGTGTCTACGTCTCGTTGCGTCTCGAGGAGGCGGGCGCCTATGCGGGCAGCGCGTTTTCCTATATTCGTATTCTCCCCGAGCTTCGCGCGTACATGTCACTAGGCGAACGCATCGTATTCGCGGCGCGCGCCAAGTATGGACGCACGCTAACGGGGGAGGTGCTGCCAATCACCGAACGCTTTTTCGTCGGCGGAGGTTCCAGCCAGCGAGGCTTCGGCTTGCAGCGGTTGTCGCCGCGTATCTTCGACGACCGAGTCAGTGAGCCGGTGGGCGGCCGGGCGATGGTGGAGACCGGGGCGGAGGTACGCCTGGACCTGGTCAAGTTGTTCAGTAACTGGCTCGGCCTGGCGGGATTCATCGACGGTGGAGACGCGACCAGAGATCCAGCCGACCTGTCCATGTCCAATCTTCACTGGGCGGCTGGCTTCGGTCTGCGATTACGCACCCTCATCGGGCCCGTCCGCGCTGATATCGCCTGGCGTCTCAACCGCAAAGGCACCGGCACTCTAGATGCCCTGGAGACCTACGCGTGGCATCTCAGCCTGGGTGAGGCGTTCTGATGGCGCGTAGGGTATGGACTGCCGTGTGGCCCTGGCTGCGTCGGGTCTTGATCGGCATCGGCGGACTCATGGTCGCCGCGTTATTCGTCGCCATCGGCTTCGTGATCTTCCTGCACACGGACTCGGGCAGAAACTGGGTCAAGGGCAAGGTCGAAACCGCGCTGTCGGATGAGCTGCGTGGCGAGGTGCGTATCGGCAGATTGACTGGCTCCGTGTTTAGCAACCTGACGCTGCACAACGTCGAGGTGACTGACGAAGCGGGCACACGTGTGATCGAGGTCGACAAACTCTCCGTCGACTACTCCGTCTGGGCGCTGCTCGACAAACGCGTGGTCGTCGACAGCGCCCACGTGCTCGGCGCGAGGGTGCGTGTGCGCCAATTCGCAGATGGCACGATCAACCTGGCCAAGCTGCTCAAGAAGAAAGAGAAGAAGCCCGACGACGACAAGGACGACGACTCCGGCGGTGGCGGCTGGAAAGTGCACGTCGGCACGCTCACGGTAGAAGCTGGTAGTGCGACGCTGGATCGGCCGAACCAGCCGACCCAACACATCGATCGCATCGGCCTCGACGTTCGCGGAGTGGGGCTGGTGGGTGCGGATGTCAGCACAGACTCGGTATCCCTCGATGCCACCTGGCGGGAGCAATCCGTCACGGCCAATGTGCGCGGGGTCGCCGCTGTGGTCGGTGGCACGGTCGTTGGCAAGGTCAAGGTCGATGCAGTAGATGGGGAACGAACACTGGGTACCCTGGACATCAGCGACGTCGACGTGTCCACCGACCTGAAACGTGTAGCGCTAGCGTTGGCCGTGGACATCGACCGCGATGCTGCGAAGCGGCTACCCGGTGAGCTGGCGACGAAATGGCGCGGCGATATCTCCATCGATGGCCGAATCCAGCGCTACACACCCAGCGAGCCCATCGATGTCGATCTCAACGGCTTCGTCGCCGGCGCACCTGTGTCGCTCATCGCGGCCATCGTGCCCGAGGACAAGCATGCGTGGATGTCCACGGTGGTGACTGGCTTCGATCCGTCGTCGGCGCTGCTCGGCAGCCCGGTTGGAGCGGTGAACGTACGCGTGGACGCCGACGTGCGCGGCAAGGACCTCGCCAGCCTGAAAGCCCGCTACACTGTCGACACCGATGGCGCCGTCGATACGATAGAGCTGCGCGGGCTTGCGCTGGCCGGCGATGCTAGCGCTGGCAGGACCCAGTTCAACGGAGTGCTGGACTCGGAGCAGGGCAGCGGCAACGTGTCTGGTGAAGTGGACTACCTGGCGCGACCGGTCGAGGTGTTGCAGCTATTGGTCACCGGGTATGTGGGAGAGTTCCGCCGCTTGCTGCCCGAAGGAAAGCTGCGCGGCAGCGCCTGGGTCAGTTTGAAGGCGAAGGGCAACGTCGACGCACTCGACGTCAAGGGCACGGCCAGGCTCCGTCGGATCCGCCATGGCACCAACTGGGTTCCGGCCGCGCGCGCGAACTTCCGCGTAACCGGATCTGTGAAGGCGCCGGTGGTGAACGCCACGTTGACAGCAGCCCGGGTGCGCGCGGGCAAAGATTGGTTCCAGGCGGTGAGTGTGCGCGGCCGTTCACTGGACAAGAAGGGCAAGAAGATCGCGGTGACCATGTCCGCGGGCACCAAGGGGACCACCAACAGTCTGTCCGCCGGCGCGACGGTTAACCTCGGCGAAAAGACCAACGTGCAGCTCGGCTGGATGCGCGGCCGGGTGCGTGGCCTGACCTGGAAAAGCACGCGGGGGGCCGCGATCAGCTTGTCTAAGGACGGGAACGTGCGGGTTAGTGGTGTGCGTCTGGCGTCCCGCGCCGGAACCGTGCGAGTAGATGGCACGCTCTATGGCGGTTTGCGCATCGTCGTCAAACGCCTGACTATCGCTGAGCTCGCTCGTGCGCTCGAGCTGCCGAAGCCTCATCCTCGAGGTGTGGTCGAGCTGGTGGCTCGCGTGCGCAAGTCGGGAAAGCGTTTCCTCGGCAGCGCGCAGGGCAGCGTCGGTGGTTTCGCGTTGGCAGCTGGGCGCCCCGAAGTGGCAGGCGATTTCAACGCAACGTTGGGCTGGAAAAAAGCGACCCTCGTATCCAATCTTTCTGGCGCTGGCATCGGCAAGCTCCACATTGACGCGAACGCGCGACCGCCGTATCGCAACACCGACGTGGCCGCGTGGAAGCGTTTCGGATCGCGGGCAGTGCGTTCCGCTGAGCTCAGTCTTACCAAGATCAACCTGCGCGGCGCCCAGGCCTTCCTCGGCAAGACGACCCGATTGGCAGGGGGATTGGTGAGCGGCAAGCTATCTCTGGGTGCGGGTGCGGCGGGAGCAACGGGCAAGATCACGGCTCGACACATCAGGTTCGTCGGCTCCACCGAGCGAGCTCACGGCACGTTCGACGTCATCGCCAAAGCGGGCCGGCTAACGCTGCTGAGCAACGTCGACGGACGCATCGTCGGCAAGCTGCACGCAGACGTTCAGGTGCACGTGCCCCTGGACTTGCTCGACGTCAATCGCTGGAAGCGGCTCCAGGAGTATTCGGTGATCAGCGCGAAATTCACAGCGAGGAACCTGGACCTGCGGAGAATGCGCAAGCTGGTGCCGTCGATGCCGAAGATGCGCGGCATCGTGACGGCGACGACGAAAACGAGCGCCCACGCCCACACCACCGTCGTGACTGCCCAGGTTCGACGACTGCGAAATACACGCACGGCGGGTCGCCCGGTCGATGCGGACCTGCGAGCGACCATTGGCCTCACGTCGACTCAGGTCGCCCTGGAAACACGGGTCAGGCGGGTGCCTGTCAGCAACACCACCGGCACCGTGGCTGCAGGTTTCCAGACGCTGCGCACAGGCGGCGTCGACGGGCTGAAGCAGGCAGTCGTCAAGTTGAAGTCTACCTTGAAGGGGCTGCCTTTGCGTCTGGTCGCAGACGCCCTGGACCTTGAGCAACGGCGTCGCATCAGCGGCGCGATGGGCGCGAGCCTGAAAGTGAGCGGGACGGCGCTCCAGCCGATCGTCAGCGCACAGGCCGATTTTTCTGGAGCCAAGATCGACAAGGTTAGTTTCTCTACCTTCGATGTGAGGGCGAACCTTGGCGCCAAATCGGCGACGGCCTCGGCGACGGCTCGACAGGCCGAGGGGGGAATGCTGTCGGCGGTAGTGACCATGCGTCGAACCGGCAAGCGCCCCGTGCAAGGCGCCATCACCTCCAAGAAGTTCGATCTGCGATTCCTGCGCGGGCTCGAGCGCGGCGATGATCCGCGCTATTCAGGCATCGGCGGTCTCGCGGACATCAAGCTGACGCTGGCCGGGACGGTGGAGTCGCCACAGGTTACTGGCGACGTGGATGTCCTCAAGGGGACGTTGCGTGTACGCAAACTGGCGCCTCTGCATGACGGGACTGTCAACGTCACGGTCACGCGCAACAAGCTGACCGCCAAGCTAAACGCACTCTCGGGCTCTGGGTCGGTGAACGGAAGCCTTGTCGGCCGCATCCGAAACCGCAAGCTTACCGGAATCGATGGCAACGTGCGCACGCGCAAATTCCCGTTCGTGACCTCCAACCGTTACAAGTTCAAGGTCGATTCGCGGACCAAGTTAAAAGCGCGTCCAGGCAAAGGCATGTGGAACGTTGAGGCCGACGTGTTGTCGGCCACGGTTCGCTTGCCCGGGTTCTCGAAGGAACGCTCGCTTCACAGCATCGACTCCCTCGACGATGTGGAGTACATCGACGGCAAACGCCTCAGCAAGAAGAAGCCAGAGAACGTCATCTCGCTCGCCGACTTGAAAGAAGCCCGGCCGTGGTTGCGCGTGAAGGTGCGAGCGCCCGAGACGATTCGCTTGCGCTCGGATCTGGTTCAGGCGACGGCGACGGCCGATCTGGTGGTGACCCTGGTCGGTGGTGCCATCGTCATACAGGGGACAGCGCGTACGACCCGCGGCCGCGTAGAGATTCTCGACAGGCGCTACGACATCCGCACTGCCAAGCTAACCTTCGATGGCCAGGTGCCGTCGAATCCGCGTGTCGCCGTCAAGATTTCTCATGCCTTTGATTCGCTCACCCTTTACACGGAGCTGACAGGGCGCGCGACCGACATCAATCCGCCCCGGTTCACATCGGACCCCGGCGGCTACGACCGGTCGACCTTGCTGGGCTTCTTTCTGGGCCGGGATCCCGACAAGGACACCACCGACGACAGCCCGCTTCAGGACAAGGCGGTGAGCCTTGCATCCAACTTCATCGCCGGGCAGGTGCAGAAGTACGTCAAGGAACTCCTGCCAATCGACGTACTGAAGGTCGAAGTGGACGACGCTTCGAGCGGGGCGTCTGCAGTCACCGTCGGCAAGTGGATCAACGACGACTTGTTCATTGCCTACAAGTACAGCCCTGTCGCCGACGAGAACAGCAACATCAACGAGGCGCAGGTCGAGTATCGAATCTTCAAACGATGGAGCCTCGAAGGCACCTACGGTGACAATGGCAAGGGCGGCATCGACATCCTATGGATCCGTCGCTACTGAATCGTTAGCCGCGCCCGGTGCACCACATTGGTCGTCTTCGTCGGGTAGTTCGCGTGTAGCCGTACTTCATACAGGCCGGCGCGGGTCGGTGTACGCAGGCGGATCGAGCGCGCGCCACGGGTGATGTACTTGTACGCACCCCATTTGGTCTCCGACGCTCCCATGGGCACGATGGTGATCCAGAAACGCTCCCTGGGTTTGGCGATCATGGTAGAGGCGAAGCGCACGTGCACTGTTTTACCTGGGCCGACCGCAGACTGCGCCAGACTGAACCGCTGATTGCTCCGCGGTGTTTCCCCACTTGAACTACCGGCCGACCGTGGCGAGATGGTGATACTGATCCGCTGGGCGACGTTGTAGCTTTTGGTCGGGTACTGAGTGTGGTGGCGGACTTCGTACGGCCCAGGGACCGATGGAGCCTTCAGTGTGAGCGACCGTGCACCGTTGGTCACGAACTTCCACGTCCCGTAGGACGTGTCGGATCGGGACGCGTGGACCACCGTGACCCAGCTGCGATTCTTCCCCCTGGACTGCACCGGCCCGGCGAAGCGAACCTTGATCGAGCCCCGCGCCGTAAACACCCTGCTCGACAGGTGGAACCGCGGTTTCTTACCTACAGGCGGCGTGACGGTCTTCTTGACGTGGGGCTGCGGTTTTACCTGGGGCTTCGCCGCAGCGACGGTCTTCGCCGGTGCTTTCGTCTTCTTGCACGTATCGCCACTGGCCTGGGTACCGGGCGGACATCGCGGGCTGCCCACGCAACGGCGCTTCGCCATGGACCATGCCTGCTCAGGCCAACAGCAATTGCCGTTGGTGTCCGGCCGGCGGCTCATGCCAGTCGCGCACGGCGTCTCGGGTGGCGGCCCAGCCATAACACCTGACTTCTCGGCTCCGTCAGTCGTCGCGACCTTCGTTGGCGTCTCGTCGGCGTCCGTGGTCGCCCCTGCCTTTGGTTTGTCGGCTGTTGTCTTCGGCGTGTCGGCTGTGTCGGCTGTGTCGGCTGTGTCGGCTGGTGTCTTCGGTGTGTCCGTTTTCTCCGCCGTGTCCGAGCTCTTGCCCTTGTCCTGGGCCGCCTTGAGCGCGAAGAAAGTACCGCCAGCGGCAGCCAGGAGCGCCAACGTGCCGACGGCGATCAGTGTTCCAGTGCTGCGCTTCTTCGGAGCCGCGGCCGTGTGCGACGACGACATGACCTGCGACGACGACATGACCTGGGCCGCAGCTCCACTATGAGTCGTGGGGGGATTCGTCTGCGGCGCCATGCTGCCGGGGGCGGCTGTCGCGGCGTACGCACCTGGGCCGGTGCCGGGCTGCGAGGGATGGGGGACATGAGATGGCTGCCCAGTATTTTGCTGGGTGTGCGGTGCAAACGTCCCGGGCGCGCCACCGGGCAACGTCGCCATCGCGTGCAGCGCCGCTCGGAGTTCGGCCGCGCTCTGATAACGCGCGCCGGGTTCCTTTTCGAGCAGGCGTACGACGACCGCTGCGAGCGGCACGGGGATGTTGGGGTTGATCGACTGGGGCGGGGGAGGCGGGTCGCGAATCTGGGCCGCGATCATCATGCCGGTGCCGTGTTCGCTCAGAAACGGCGGTCGCCCGCACAACACGTGAAACAAGATGCAACCGATCGAATACAAATCCGTTCGGTGGTCGATGTCGGACTTGCCCATGCATTGCTCTGGGCTCATGTACGCGGGGGTGCCCATCATCGCGCCGGTCTGCGTCTTGATGCCGGCCGACTTCTCATCGGCGAGCTTGGCGATACCGAAGTCCAGCAGCTTTACCTGGACCCCGCCCGGCATCATGTCGTTCGGCGTTAGGAAAATATTATCGGGCTTGAGGTCGCGGTGAACGATGCCCTTGGCATGAGCCGCGGCGAGGGCGCCAGCGACCTGGCCGATGAAATTTGTCGCCTCGTCGGCGCTCAGTGGTACGCGCTTGATTCGATCCTCGAGGCTCTCACCGCCGAGCAGCGCCATGACGATATAAGCACTGCCATCGGTGTGGGTGCCGAAGTCGTAAATCTCGACGATGCCGGGGTGGTCGATCGCCGACGCAGCTTTGGCCTCATTGAAGAAGCGCTGCACGATCGTCGGCTGCCGCGACAGGGACGGAAGCAGCATCTTGAGTGCAGCCGGCCGGCCGAGTTGCATGTGCTCGGCGCGATACACCACGCCCATGCCGCCCTTGCCGAGCTCGGCTACGATCCGATAGTTGCCGACGTGTTGGCCGATCATCAGTCCATAGTGTTCAGCCGATTGAGGCCGGGGTCAAGCGACAGTTATCGCCCGGAATTCCGGGCAGTTCGCGTGCACGAACGCCTGCGCTCAGACGCCCGCGAAGCGCGTTTCGAAGGCCGTGATGTTCGCTTGCGACTTCGTGCGGTCTAGCACCGGCATATCCACATGGTCGAACGCATCGGCGAACTGGCGATCACTCAGCCAGTCGGCGAACACGGCCGCGACCTCGGAGGGATCGTTGCGGAACACGCCGCAGCCCCAGGCGCCTAGCACCAGATGCCGGTGCCCGCGGTCTTTGGCAACGGCTAGTACGTAGCCGGCTCGCCGCCGAAGCGCGGCCGAGATCTCGGCGTGGCCGCCCGGATGACGCCGCAGATGTTCGCCTGCGTTGGGGGCCGGTGCGGTGATGACCGCCGAGTAGAACGGAACGTCGATCAACTCGCGACTGGTGACGCGGAAGAACGGTACCGCCGGGCTGTAGATCATGTGATCGGTGTACAGCATCGTACCGTCTCGTCGATTCGCTTCGTAGTATTCGCGCTGAGTCATCAAACACGGGTACAGGGCGGAGCACCGGGCCAGGTCTTCTTCCTGAGCCTTCGCGCCGTTGAGGAAGCCGCCACCAGCGTTTTTTGCCGAGGCGAAATTCAGTAGGACTACATCGTCATGGCGACGGCTCAAACGCTCGCTGGCGATTTGTGTCGTTTCATTGGCCACGTGAATGCACGCTCCACGTTCAGCGGCTTCGGTTGATGACAGCAAGTTCGAGAGAGCGGCCGGGGTGTACAGGCGCGTCTCTTCGACGGCCCGCTGCACGGACGCGGCGAGCTCGACGCGCTCGCCTTTAGAGTTCTGATAGTGACCGCTCGAGATGATCTCGAGGGTCTGTTGTGCGATTCCTTTGAGTGACATGTTCTTATGACGTATGAATAGTGTAGTTTTTACACTTTGACAACAAGAAAGGCTCGAATCCGGTCCAAGTAGCTAGCCTGCCAGGCATTTCGCCATGTGGTCGACGAACGCACGGACGCGTGCGGGGACGTAGCGGCGGCGCAAGTGGACGGCGTAGATAGACCAGCTTTGCGCGAGTCTTCCAGGGAGCAGTGGCCGCAATGTTCCCGCCTCGAGAGCGTCCGCCACGACGAACTCGGGAATGAGTGCGACACCGTGGCCCGCGATGGCCAGGTCTCTCACCGCAGTTGGGCTGTTGACTCGGAACGCACCGGACACCGCCACCGTTTCGGACTTGCCACGGAATGTGAACTTCCAGCGCTGCTGCTCCCGGAAGTTTGTGTCGACGATGCAGTCGTGGTTCACCAGGTCGCGGGAGCGTTTCGGCGTGCCATGCGCGGCCAAGTAGGCGGGGGCCGCGACCAGTACGCGAGGCGCTGGCGCGAGCTTACGCGCAACCAACGACGAGTCGCGTGGGTTGGTTATGCGAATCGCAACGTCAACTTCCCGTTCGACCATGTCAACCATCTCGTGTGTTAGGTCAAGATCGATGGTGATCTGCGGAAAGCGCGCATTGAACTGAGTGGTCATGATGTTCAGGTACCTGTCTGCGAATCCAGGTGGTGCGGTGATGCGCAGATTACCGCGGGGCGTTTGAACATCGTCTCGCACCGACGCTTCGATCGCTTCCAGCTCGCTGAGTAGCTCGGTGCACCGCCGATGGTATGCGCGGCCTGCGTCGGTGACGCTGAGCGACCGTGTCGTTCGCCGCAACAAGGCGACGCCGAGATGCTCCTCCAGCTGAGACACATACTTACTCACCACCGCTTTCGATCGCCCCCAGGTGCGACCGGCCGCGGAGAACCCGCCAGCGTCCACTACACGGACAAACGCTTCCATCGATACCAGGCGATTCATTGTCTTCATATTGTGAACAATATGTCTGCGAAGTGCAATATTGTCTTCGGTCACGAGGCGGCTCATTGTGGTTGCATGGAAAACACAGCAATCACATCAGGCGTGCATCACATCGGTTTGACGGTCCCGGACATCACCGCGACCGGCGCATTCTTCACCGACGTTCTTGGTTTCGAACGCGTTGGTGAAAAGCCGGGCTACCCGGCGGTGTTCGTTTCTGATGGCGTCGTCATGCTGACGCTCTGGCAGGTCAAGGTCGGCGCGACCGCTCGCCCCTTCGACCGCGCGTCCGGGGTCGGACTCCATCATCTTGCCCTGACGGTGCGCGCAGACGCTCTCGAGGCTTTGCACGACCGGCTCGCAACGGCGGACGGCGTGGACGTTGAGTTCGCGCCCGAAGCTCTCGGCAGCGGAGGCACTCGCCACATGATGTGCTACGTGCCCGGCGGTATCCGTGTTGAGTTCATCGCGCCAGCGACGAACTGAGGAGAGTACGATGACAACGACAAAGTACAGAAGCGACGTAGCGTTCACGCAGGCGGTAAAGCGGGCCCAGAGCGCGCGTGGCTCTCGCGATGCTTACGCCAAAGTGGCGAGTCGGCGAGACTTCAACGGCCAGATTACCGACGACCTCGCAGCATTCGTCGCCGAGCGCGACTCGATCTATCTGGGAACTGCCTCCGCCGACGGCCAGCCCTACATCCAACACCGCGGCGGTCCCAAAGGGTTCGTCAAAGTGCTCGATGAGCACCGGTTCGCTCTGGCCGACTACAGCGGAAACCAGCAGTACGTTTCCCTCGGCAACCTGAGTGAGAACAACAAAGCATTCATGTTCTTGATGGACTATCCGAACCGTAAGCGCATCAAGATCTGGGGGCGCGCTGAGTTCGTCGAAAATGATGAGGGGCTACTCGCCCAGGTCACCGACCCTGGCTACGGCGCCGTACCCGAGCGGGTCCTCGTGTTTCACGTGGATGCCTGGGACCGCAACTGCCCACAGCACATCACCAAACGGTACACAGTTGAAGAAATCGCCGTTGGCGGGCAAGCCGTCGGCGACTAAGCAGTTTCGTAGAACTGCGAGTACCACTTGCGCAGCTTCATGATCGGACCGTCGCCGTCGCACAGGACCGGGTTGTCCCGCCACTTCTTGTGCTCCCAGATAGCGACGTCCTGCAGGAAACCTTCGCGGACGTCCGTGACGTACGCGTCGATGAAGCGTTGCGAGTGCTTGCTCTTTTGAATCTTGACCCCGAACCACAAATGCAGCTTTGTCGAGTCGATCATCGTGTGCGTGTTGAGTAGCAGCGACCAGATGTTGCGCGTGAACAAACGCGTGATCTGAAAGCTCGGTCCGTAGTAGGTCGCTTCCGACTCGAATGGCGATAGCGGGAAGTCCTCGGAGCCCGAGCCTTTAGTCCGCTGGATTGCCATGTGGTCGACGAACTCGGCCTCGAACGAATCGAATCGCGTCCCGTGCACCGGCAGGAAGTGTCCACGGTCCGCCACGTTCTCGACTACCTCGCGGGACTGTGTGGCTATCTCGAGGCACTTCAACGACCACGGTTCCCACTCGTCGCTGTCGTTCTCGGCGAGGCTGGGGATTTCATAGCCCGGCGCAGCGTTGCCCTTGGGGTAACTAACGAACACCAGGCCGTTGCGTTCACATGTTGTCCAACCGTCGGTGCACACGTTACCCGTGTCGTCTCGCCACAAACGTATGGGTTGCTCGAAGTACCTGGTGGCTAGCTCACCCTCTTGGGTGACCTCGCCTGACATGGCAACGACAAACCAGCCGTGCGGATACATGGCCTGATAGTAGTCGGTTTTCACTCAAAGTGAAACACGTTCTAGTCCAAAGTGCGGGCGTTCAGAAACACGCCCGCGCGGCGTTAGATCGTGGAATGGGCCGTCATCCTTGTATCGGTGGACACAATCGCAATGCCGGGCCCGGGACGTCGTTTTCAACGCTGTCGTCAACGGTTTCGACCACCTCTTCGAGTCGGCGGCGGGGCGTCGAGGGCCCCGCCGGGCCGTAGCCGATGCGCATGATGAGTTGCGGGAAGCCATCGTGTTCTGTGAGCGCTGCGAACTGCGGCCGGTAGTTATCGAGCTCGAGTGGTTGATTGAGAAACGACGCCGACAGCCCGTACAGCTGCGCGGTCAGCAGCATGCGCTGCATGGCTTGGCCGCCCTCGAGCCATGCCACCGAGTCGTCGTACGTCGTGCCAAGCACGACCAGCATCGGTGAGCCAGCCGCGAGGTCACGCTCGGTCGCCGCCACGGACTTGCCGATGTCAAACGTGCGCACCAGAGCACTCGTTCCGTACGAGGTGACTGCTGCGTAGGACTTGGTGTAGCCGGGAATTCCGTCACCACGTTGGGACGAATTGGACACGAGCCACTCCGACAATTCGGCTCGGAAATCCTTGTCCGCGAACTGGTCCCGGTCCGCCTGGGAGATCAGCTCAGCGGCCGCGTACTTGGCATCTGGATGCAGTCTCACCAGCCAGGCGCGCTCGTGGGCGCACGCACGGACAAGCTGCTCAGCGATGGTGTGGCTCACCGGGCGCAGCTCGAACGGCTTACGGTTGGTGTGACGCATGGGGATGGCGTCGAACATTCCCAGCTCGGTGCGAGTTGGTTCGTAGTCGCGTTCGGCGCGCCGGACCCTGGCGAGCAGGTTTGGGTCGTAATGGTCTGGGAAGAATTCTACTTCGTCGAGCCAGCCGAAACGCCGCATGGCGACGCGCAGATTGAACAGGGCCGCGCCGCAGCTCATGATGAGTTGGCGATTCTGGTAATCGATGACGGGGAGTGCGCGGGACTTGTCCGCGAGCAGCTCGATGTAGTCGTCGCCGATGCGGAAGCGCCACGGCTGAGTGTTGTGCGAGCTCGGCGCCAGAATCGCATAGCGCACAAGAAACTCGAACTTCGCCCTGTCGCTCGGGAGTTGCTCGAAGGGAATCGGTTTTACGTCCCAAGCTTCGCGGGTGTTGCGTCTGGCCATGCCTGGCAGTACTGCAAGCGTGGTTCCAGGGAACAAAAGTGCATATGCCCCTGTTCTGGTTCAGGTTCCGGAAATGTTTGCGCGAAACGGACCTGTCCGCGCTCAAGTGGAGACTTGCGCTGGGACAACTTCCCTTGGCTTGGGGAGCGCAGTCCCAGCTTCGCCGAAGTTCTGGTTACGCGAGTTCGACGGGGCCGGCCGCCTCGACGCCGGTCGTTTCTGACTCTTTGGTCCAGTTGTCCGGAGCACGCAGCTTACCGTGCTGGATGGCCAGCGCGACTCTTGCCATGACGGTGAAGATGAACGCGCCCAGCGCCCAGATGCCGAGGCTCACCAGGAACTCGATGGCCGATGGCGTGTATTCGACGATGTCGCCGGTTGGCGTTGGGATGAAGCCCGGAATGATCAGGCCCATCCCCTTTTCGATCCATACACCGAAGATGCACAGAACCGAGCCGCCGATCATCCAACGCCGGTCGTTGTACAGGCGCGGCACCCAGAAGATGACCATGGCGCTGACGCCCATGAACAGTCCGGCCCAGATGTACGGGCGCAGCATGCCTTTGCCGTGCAGACCGAAGAACAGGTAGTGCGCTGACGCCGCGTGGGTGGTGCCTGTGTAGAACTCCTTGAACAACTCGCAGCCGAGCAGGAAGAAGTTGATCGGCAACGTGATCGATACGACGCGTCGCAGGAATTTGAAGATCGAGTCTTTGACTTCCACGTCCGTGAACTTGTGGATGACCATGAAGACGATGATGAGGATCGCCGGGCCAGATGCGAACGCGCTAACGAGGAAGCGCGGAGCCATGATGGCTGTGTTCCAGAATGGTCGCCCGCCGAAGCCGCCGTACAGGAATGCCGTGACCGTATGAATGCTGACGGCCCAGATGATCGACAGAAACACGAACGGCAGGTACAGGGACTTTGCTGGCGTTTGTCCTCGATACAGTTTGTAGAGCAGGTAGCCGGGGACATGCAGATTGAGAATCAGGTACCCGGTGAGAACGACGACGTCCCAGGCCAGCATGGACCGGGGTAGGTTGAGGTGACCGAAGCCGGGGAGCAGATGGAGGAAGCGCTCGGGCCTGCCCAGGTCGACCGTGACGAACAGAAGACACATGACGATGGCGGACGCCGCCATGAGCTCGGCTATGAGCACGACCTCTTTGATGTCTTTGCGATGGTAGACGTAGGTCGGCACCACGAGCAGCACCGCGGCCGCGGCGACCCCGACCAGGAAGGTGAAGTTGGCGATGTAGACACCCCAGCTCACCTGGTTCGATAGGTTGGTGACACCCAGGCCGGCGCGGAGCTGTACCAGATACGCGGCGAAGCCGATGCCGATCAAGACCAGTAGAACTCCGAGCCACGCGAAGTACAGGGCGCCGCCGCTTAACGCGTAGCGGATCATGTCGGTCCAGTATCGAAGATAGTTGCGCATTGGCAGTGGGCGGTTCAGTCGAAGTAGTAGTACAGGCGCGGTTGCGTGTTCAGCTCCTCCTTGAGTACGAACACGCGCTTGTGTTTGATGATTTGCGAGACCTCACTCTTCGGGTCCAGAATGTTGCCGAACTTTCGCGCGCCAGTGGGACACGCTTCGTGGCACGCGGGGTAATCGCCACGGCGAGTGCGGTGCAAACAGAAATGGCACTTCTCGACCACGCCTTTGGGGCGGACGCGGTTGCTGAGGTAGCCCTGGTTCGGATTCAGTTCTAGCTTGCCGAGTTGTGGCGTACGGAAGTTGAAACGACGAGCCTCGTAGGGGCACGCGGCCATGCAGTAGCGGCAACCGATGCACCAGTCGTAGTCGATGGCGACGATGCCGTCTTTTTCCTTCCACGTCGCTTCGACCGGGCATGCAGCGACACAGGGCGGGTTGTCGCACTGGTTGCACTGCATGGGCAGATAGACTTTGTCCTTCTTGGGGACCTGGCCGGCCGGGTAGTACTGGTCGCCTTTCTCCAGGTCCAGGGTGCCTCGGTCTAGCTCGATTACCTTGATGTACTGGAGTGCCGGGTTACGGCTCTGGTTGTTTTCTTTGACGCAGGCGTCGACACACTTTCGGTTGCCGTTGCACAAGGACAGGCTGATGCAGAATACGAAGGACACGCCGTCCAGTGCGGGCGGATCACTTACGGTGATTTCCTTGCCGTAGTTCTTTTTTGCTTCCCGCTTGATGCGCGCGAACACCTTCTTCTTGTCCGACGCGGACATCTCTTTGTAGTGCTTCTGGAACATCTTGTCCCAGTCGACGTCGCAACCGGCGCTAGCCGCCGCCGCTGCAGCGCCAGCGCCACCGAGGGTCTTCAGGAACGTTCGCCTGCGCATTGGCTTCTTTTCGCTCATCAGTGCGCCTGCTTTCTTACGCCGAACTTGGGGAACGGTGGCGGGGGCAGGGCCCTGACCGTGCCGCGCTTGGGCGCATGCGGGTCATGGCAGTCCGAACAGCTATAGCGGTGGCTCGTGCCGCGCCAGCTTCCTACGTGCTTGCCGTGAATACCGCGATCCCAATCGCGCTTGCGGCTCGGGTGGCACTGTCCACACAGCCGCGGCGTGTCGTTGAAAGACACGGACTGGCCACTGATCAATCGGAGTTTGTTCCGGTCGGTCTTGTCGTGGCACAGGTAGCAGTGGCGAGCGTTGGGCATGTGCTTCATCTTGATGCTCGAGTGCGGACGCGGGATCTCTCCTTCGGGCTTCTTCACTGGGACGTTTGAGTGACACTCGGCGCACGGGTAATTCGTCATCGCCAGAGTTCGCACTGGTGTGATCACCTTGCGCTCAACCGGTGGCGGAGGCGGATCCGTGGACCGTGCTTCGCCGCGCGAGCCACACGCCGCGGCGAAGATAACTCCCGCCGAGACGAGCAAGCCCGTTATGTGGGGCACTGTCAGCACGTTGGTCCGTTACTTCTTGTAGCGACTCTTGAATGCGTCCGAGCGCTTCTTGCGTTCGGCCTTTTCCGCGTCCGACATCTTGCCCAGGTACCAGCGGTGTTCTTTGCTGTTGAGCATCTTGTTGAACTCGGCCTTGAGCGCTGCCGCTGCCGTTTTCTTTCCGGCATCACTCGATTTCTCGCCCTTGGCGATGATCTTCTTCAGCTCGGGGACGAACTTGTTGTACCAGTGCTTGGCGACCTCATACGTGCCGTGCCAGTGGGTGTAGTCTGGTCCCATCATCGATGCGCCGTGGCGGGCGCGGCGGCCTTCGTGGTGCCAGATCTCGAACCAGATGAAGTCGATCTTATTGGAGAACTTGACCGGCTTGAGCAGCGGCTTGGCGAGCTTCATCAGAGCCAGACCCGGGTCGGCGTACTTGCGGTGGTACAGATCGATGAGCGCGTCGTACTGAACGTAGAATGAATCGACGTAGGCCTTGGCGTGGCACGAGATACACACGTCTTCCATCTTCTTGCGCCGCGTCTTCCAGTTGATCTTTGCGCCGGGTAGGCCCATTTTCGCGTCCGCAATTTCCGGGCGGATCGATTTCGGCGGACGGTTGTTCCACGAGATGCGCAGACCGACGTCGTGGGTCACTGGCTGGTTTTTCGTCGCCGACATATGGCAGGTCGCGCACGTCGGTGCGGCGTCGTAGTCCTCGCCCACGATCCACTTGGCGTTCTTCATGTTCATCTTGTCGCGATTAGCGCGGAATGCGATGCCGTGTTTAGACTCGTTGTAGATCTCGAGCTGCGGGTGGTCCGGGCCCATGTGGCACTTGCCGCAGTTCTCCGGGTTGCGCGCTTGTTCGACAGAGAAGCGATGCCGGCTGTGACATGCGGTGCACGCACCTCGAGAGCCGTCCGGGTTGAGTCGACCGATACCCGTGTTTGGCCAGGTCGCCGGGTCGAGCTTGCCGTCTTTGAGGACCTTCACCTCGGTGCCGTGGCACTGCCAACAACCGTTGACCGCGGCCGCTGAGATTCCGCCGGGGAACGCGGGGGTGATCATTCCGCGGTCGCCTTCGACCACTTCGGCGAGTACGTTGTCGAGAGACCCGAGAATCTTACCGGCCTGTGCGTGGTGGCTTTGCGAGAATTCTCTGACTTCCTTTTCATGGCACTTCTGACAATCTCTTGGTGAGACGATCGTCGAGATGCGCTGCTTGAAGTGCATGAACGCGTCTTTGTCGCCTGCCTTCGCTTGATGGCATTCGAAGCAACCGACGTTAGCCCGGTAGTGCTTTGACGAGCCCCACTGCTGGACGAGGCTCTTGCTCTCCTTGCGGTGGCAGTTGATGCACTCCTTGGACACTTCGGACATCTGTGCCGGTAGCGGAACCGCGGCAGTTGCCTTCCGCGACAGATCCAACGACATCGCCTTGTAGGCGAAGACCACGAACCCGATGATGCACAGCGCACCAACGCCAATGAAGATCATCTTCGACCGACTCATGACGCGGCTTCTTTGCAAAGACCTCGCCAGAAAGGCAGGGCGCTGACAGTCGCGTTTGCTCGCGTTCTCTGAAATTTTTGCGTTGAGCCGCTTAGGCCCGTAGGTTCTTCGCGATTCGAGGCGCCAATGCGCTTATGCGACAGCGATGACTACGGCGATTCCGACCGCGAACAGTGCGAGCTGTGCGGTCTCGGATGCTGCGACCATGTAGGGGGAACTCGGACGCGCGGGCACGAAGTTTCGGTAGCCGATGTATGCGCATCGGGGCGCGAAGACGAGAAACAAAAAGGGTTCATACCCGCTTGCGATCGCTGCGCCGATCGCGATCGCGCACAGTCCCATCCAGTTGTACGCGCCAACGGTTTGGCTCGATAGTTTTCTGAGCTGCGCTCGTACGACCAGCACCGACGAGCACGCATATGTGATCATGGAAAACGCGACGATCGCGGCGAGCCCTGCTGTGCCTCCGCCGATCACGATGGCGAGCCCTGCGGCTAATCCCGCGCTAGCCATGCCCAAGAGCTCGATCCCGAGGCTTCTGTGAATCCGTCGTTGTTGGGCGATCGCGCCACCTGCGATGAGTGCCGCAGCGAGAACTGCCGCGCTGGCAGCGAGCGCAACGTTGGTCTGCGCGAGCGCGAACGTCGCTCCTGCGCCAGCGAGGCCATATATAAACAGCGCGCCGAGATCCCACGGGCGCGGGCGAAAGCCACGGGTTCTGCGTTCGGTCGGACCACGCGCAAGGAACGCCACCAGGAACAGACCCGCGGCAACTAACGCGCGCAGTGGTTCCGGAGAGACCGCGGTGGCCAGTAGACCCGCGGCGCCGAGCGTCACCAGCCCACCATGTTCCTTTGGCGTGCTGAGCCGTGGGCCGGATCGAGTCGATGACATGCCTCATGCGAAAGCAAGGACCGCGCCAGCCATCTGTGGCCCTTGAATTGCTTATAGTCACGTGCCAGTGCTGCTGGCAAAACCGTTCCGGGTGTTCTTCCTTCTTGCGGGTGGGTTCGCGGCCCTGTGGATTCCGGCCTGGCTGGTAATCCTGCTTCAGGGCAGGCCCCTGTCGACCAATCTTTCGCCCATCGGCTGGCACGGACACGAAATGGTGTTCGGTTACACCGGCGCGATTCTCGCGGGCTTCCTTCTCACCGCCGTCAGCAACTGGACCAAGACTCGGAGCCTCGGAGGAGTCGGGCTGCTTGCGCTGGTGCTGCTCTGGTGCGCTGGCCGCGTCGTCGCGCTTCACACGGCCGCGCTGCCGCCGCTGCTGCCCGTGGCCATCGACGCCGCGTTCTGGGTTGGTCTCGCCGCGGCGATCGCGCGCCCGATTATCGTCAAACGATCTACTCGCAACCTGTCGTTCCCGGCGCTCGTTCTATTGCTCGGCGCGTGCGACGCCGTTCTTCATCTCCACGTCACGCGGCATGTCTCACCCGATTGGTCAGCGCGAGCCATGCCGGTCGCCCTGGATGCGATCGCACTGATCATTCTGATCTTCGCCGGACGCATCGTGCCCTTGTTCACCGGCAAAGCACTGGGCCAAAGCGTGCGTGCGAAAGGCTGGCTCGACTGGCTGGGACTTGGCGCGATGACTACACTGCTCGCCTGCCACATTCTGTTCAACCCCAATCGCGCCGTCTATTGGTTGGCGGTGGCGACGGGGCTGTTGAACGCGTGTCGGCTGTGGGGCTGGGGAGGGGCCGGCACCCTGGGCAAACCGATCCTGTGGGTACTCCATCTGGGTTGGTTGTTCCTGAGTTTGTCGCTCACGTTGTACGGCGTGGCAGGCCTGGTCGAGTCCGTGCCTCCTGGTGCCGCTGTTCATCTGCTTACTGTTGGCGGTATCGGAGTGACGACCATCGGCATGATGGCTCGGGTCAGCCTCGGTCACACCGGACGGAAACTACGCGTTCCCGCCAGCGTGACTCTCGCGTTCGTCATCGTCGTCTTCGCTGTGTTGGTCCGCGTTGGCGTGCCCTGGATGTGGCCGCGTCTGCATCTCGACGCTGCGCGTGTCTCGGGGATCGCCTGGGCGATTGGCTTCGCCATATTCACCGCACGCTTCTTGCCCATCTGGCTGTCACCAAGAGCCGATGGCAAACCCGGGTGATCTGGCGCGGCTGCGCGTGTGGCAGGGGCCACTGGCCAGATTCCTGCGCTCCACGTTGTACGTGATCAGCGGCCGGCCTACGATGATTTCCTATGGGTCCCTTTCTGATCATCTTCGGCACTCGTGGTGTCACCTACTCCAGCGGTAACGGCGACTTTTACTGCCCGGACTGCCAGAGCACTCGTCAGTACGGGAAGAAACGGGTGCGGCGCTTTTTTACGCTGTATTTCATCCCACTCATTCCATTGGACCTGCGTGGGGAGTACGTCGAGTGCGATCAATGTCGGTCGACCTACGACCCGGCTGTGCTCAGTCTCGACCTGGCCGCCGATGACTCGTCTTTTGACGCTCAGTACCAGCACGCGATCAAGCGGGTCATGGTGCTCATGTGTCTGGCCGACGGTGTCGTCGACGACGATGAGGTCGCTACTATCGCAAGCGTGTACGGCGAACTTGCCGGCCGCGCCATGAGCGAAGCCGAGGTCCGTGAAGAGATCAAGAAGGCCGCTGGCGATCGCAAAGAGGTCGAGGATTACGTAAAAGAGGTGGTCGGTAGTCTGAACCAGCCCGGCAAGGAACTGGTGGTTCGTTCGGCCTTTCTGGTCGCGGCGGCCGACGGCGAATTCCAGGACGAAGAGCGCGAACTGCTGACTCGTATCGGCAAGGCGCTCGAGATGTCGCCCAAGGACTTCAAAGTCCTTCTCGACTCGATGATGGCGGCGGACTAGTCAGGGTGAACTGGCGCGCGGCAGTTCTGGCGGCGACTCTCAGCACGTGCGTATTGTGCGCGCCGCTGCTCGTCTCGGGCGCGGGTGTGGGCGTCGCCGCGGTGGCGATGCTGGTGTGCGCCGCCGTGTTCGCGTTCGTCGAAGCCGCGATTCATCCACACGGCGATGGTGGCGAGGCGAATTGGGCCGCCACTGCGACAGGGCTGATGCTGTTGGCGGGGTTCTGGCTGGGCCTTGCATTGCCGGGGACCGCGCCGGGGCAACCAATCGCTCTCGGCGTGCTCGGCGGCGGGGTGATGATCGCCGGCATAAGTCTCCGGGCGGCGGCAATGCTCAGCCTGGGCGAGCGCTTCCGATCGCAGGTGAACGTGGCGCCAGGGCAGGAGATGGTCACTAGAGGCATATATAGGCGCAGTCGGCACCCCTCCGAGTTCGGCTTGCTGCTCATATCTTTGGGCGCGGCGGTCCTCCTGGCCAGTCTCGCGGCACTCGCGGTGTGGGCGCTGATACTGACGCCTCTGGTTGTCATGCGTGTGCGCGCCGAGGAAGAGCTGCTGCGCCTGAATTTTGGCGACGCCTATCGCGCCTACGCCTGCCGAGTCCCGATGTTCTTCGGTATCATCTGAGCCAATGACTCGCCGAGTTCTCGTCGCGCACGCTAGCAACCTGCTCGCCCGCGGTTTCTTGACGAGCGCTAGCGATCGCATGGCCGAGAACGGTCAACCGACCAACGCCTTGTTTGCGGTCGCGCGTGCGCTGTTGCGAGCGCTGGCCTTCAAGGAGCCCGAGTTCGCGGTCGCCGTCATTGATGCCGAGCCAAACGATGCATCGCCGCCGCTACTGAAGCAGCAGGCTGAACGACTCGCCGAAGTGTTCACGATTCACGGGATGCGGGTTGTTCGAGCGTCTAATCCGGCGGACGTCGTCGCGTCCTACACCCGGGCGGCCCTGGACGACGGCTGTGACGTGGTTGTCGTCGGCAGCGACAAACGCCTCGCCCAACTGGTGAGCGACGAGGTGTGGTGGTACGACGCGTACAAGGACGTCCGCTATACGCCGGAACTCGTGCGCAAGCGCTTCGAGGTCGGCCCCGAAAACGTGGCTGAATGGTTGGCCCTGGTCGGCGACGACGACACCCTGCCAGGCGTGAAAGGCATCGGTAAAAAGGGCGCGACTACCCTCATCGAGAGTCATGGATCCGTGGCCGCGGCGCTGGCGGACGTGGACGCCATCGCGGGACGTACGGGGAAAGCGCTTCGCGCGGCTGGTGACGCCACACCTCGTGAACTCGAGCGTGCGCTCCTGAATCAGAGCGCTGACCTGCCCGCCGCGCTGGCGGATCTCGCCTACCGGCCGCTGGAACATGATCGAGTGCAGGAGTTCTATCGCGAGTACGGATTCTTCGAGCTCCTTTCCACGGACGGACAAGAAGAGTTGGCCGTGGACGTGTGTGACACCACCGAGTTGGTGGACGCAGCGCTGGCGGGGTTCGACGGTGGTCCGGTGTCGATCATGGCTCTCACCGACGATCCATCGGCGATTCGCGGCAGGTTCGCCGGATTGGCCCTGGCTCAAGCGGGGCGTATTGTCTACGTGCCGTTTGCCGGCAAAGGCGCCTCGTTGTCTGACGTTCCGGCGAAGCTAGAGGCGTTCCTCGCTGATCCGAAACGCGCGTTGATCGGCCACGACACCAAGGATGCAGTAATTGCGTTCGCGCGGCTTGGTGTCACCGTCGCTGGCATCGTGGGCGACTCGGTGTGCGGGTCTCATCTGGCGCAGCCGAGTAACTGGGCGCCTCATGATTTGTCTCTGGTCGCGCGCTACGTGCTGCGCATGGCGTTGCCCGAAGACGATACGGTTCGCGGGGTCGGGAAACGACGCAAACAATGGTCGGCGTTGGCAGTAGACCAGGCCGCCGCCTACGCTGGCCGCCTGGCGGACACAGCGGAGAAAGCATGGGCCGCCCTCGAATCAACCACCGATGCCGAGCTCTTGGCGGAGTACCTGACCCTGTCCCAGACTCTCGTGCGCATGGAGCTGGCCGGCATCGCCTGCGACGCGACCGACCTGGCCCAGGCCGGTGAGGATTTCGAACGCATCGGCAGCGGGCTCGAAGCGCAGATATTCGAGATGGCTGGCAAAGAGTTCAATCTCGGCTCGACCAAACAGCTCGGCGCTGTTCTGTTCGAGCAGCTCGGCCTGCCGATCGTCAAGCGGACCAAGACCGGCTGGAGCACGGCGAACGAAGCCCTCGAGCGAATCGAAAACGCGCATCCCATCGTTCCGCTGGTTATTCGCTGGCGCAGACTGCGTCGTTTGAAGGACAACTGGGTCACCGCGCTCACCGCGTCGATAGATTCGGATGGTCGCGTGCGCTCCACTTTCCATCCCGCGCGTTCGTTTTCCGGTCGCCTGGTCAACTCCGCCCCCGACCTGGGCCGCGTGCCCGGTCGAACCCCGGAAATGGCGCGCATCCGCCACGCGTTCCACGCACCGGCCGGGTCGACTCTGTTGTCAGTGGACTACCGCCAGCTCGGACTGTACGTGCTGGCGCACTTGAGTGAGGATCCGGCGCTGGTCGACTCCCTGGCGAACGAGCAAGACATGCACCGGTTGACGGCCGCCGCGGTTTTGGAGAAGGCCCCCGAAGAGATCAGCAAGGACGAACGGCAACTTGGCAAGGTCATCAACTTTGCGACGTTTGCCGGCCAGGGGGCGAGCTCGCTGGCGATGCAGTTGGGGGCGACGGCCAAAGAGGCCAAGCTGTGGATCGAACGCTTCTACGGTCGCTACTCTGCCGTGCGCTCGTTTCAAGACGAACAGCTGCGTTTGGCCCAAGAACGTGGCTACATCCAGACCATCGCTGGCCGGCACTGGCCTATCGGCTCGCTTCGTTCGCCGGATCAGACGGATCGTTCCTATGCGGAGCGACTTGCCCGGCGCGCGACCCATGAAGGTTCGGTAGCGGACGTGTCCCGGCGCGGTCTGTTGCGTGCCGACCAGGCTTTGCGCGAAGCCGGCTTGCGGGCGACGCCGCTGTTGCAAGTACATGACGAGGTTCTGTTCGAGGTCGTGGATGAGGAGCTGACCGCTGCGGCGGAGATTGCAGCTGCAGCCATGCGAAACGCATTCGAGCTTCGAGTTCCGTTGCGCGTCGGCTGCAAAGCCGGTCCGAACTGGGCCGAACTCGTACCGCTGACATTGCCAGACGCGCACTGATGCGCGCACGTTCGTGAGGGAGACATGGGAGCAAAGCCGAGGCTGAAAGCGAAGCGCACGATGGTCGAGGTCTCAACGGCGGCGCCGGCCGACGAAGACCGCGGGTTCATTACGTGCTTGCGCGTTGTCGGCGACTTGCTGTTCGCGATTGGTGGCACCCACCGGGAACCAACGGTTCTGGCTTCTGCCGACGGACGTCACTTTCATACTCGCGTGCCACCGGATACGACCGGCTTGCGCAGCGGTATTGCGGGCGAAGACGATCGGCTGTGGGTCGTTGGCGAGTACGGGACTGTGGCCGTGTCCGCGGACGAAGGCCTCACCTGGACAGACGCGGACGTTCCGTTCAACGGCTGCCTTCACTGGATCGAACGTGGTCCTCGCGGGGACCTGTTGGTGGTCGGCGAGTCAGCTGATCCGCACAGTGCCAGCGGCGCCGTCGTCGGCCTGCTCCTCGTCTCGAAGGACGACGGAGCAACCTGGACGCGAGTGGACGTGGACCTGCCAGCGTGCGTGTTCAAGGCGATTCCCGTCGACGACGAGGTCTTCCTGCTTCGCGCCGACGGTGGCATCACTATCTGGGACGGCGTGGAGGCGCGGCCGGTCGATGTTGGGATAACGGTCCCTTTGTGCAGCATGGCCAGAGCGTCCAACGGTGCCCTATTTCTAATAGCGGACCACAATCACAGCGCGGTCTCGCACGATCGTGGGCGCACATGGAAGCCCGTGACCCTGCCCGTTGAATCCACCTGGGAGGCCATCGGCAGGGTTGGCGATGATCTGCTGATCGTGGGCGGCGAAGGCAGGGCGCTGATTTCCCGGGACAGCGGAGCCAGCTGGCATGTGATCGATACAGGCGTCGTTGAACAGCTGTGGTCCATCTGTCCCATCGACGGCGGGGCGTTCGTCGGTGGTGAGCACGGTGTGGTCCTCCGTTTCGATGCGCCCGATGCGCCCATGTGGGCAGGCAGGACCGACACCCTTGGTAGCCGCCCCGGCCCCGACGACCACTGCTTCGACGGCGATATGGACAGTTTTATCGCCGGCCCGTTCGCCGCGTTTCTCGCGGGCGACGAACCAGAACGGGAAGACGCCGAGCCAACGGACATCGCCGTCAATAGTGATGCAGTTAAGGACGACGACGACGACGGCGACGACGACGACGGCGACGACGACGATGAAGACGACGACGACATCGTCGATGCCCACGCGTTCGAGAAGAGCGAGCTTGTTAGCCGAGCGTTCTCCGTGCTGCGCCACTCAGACCTCGACGACTACAAAGAGGTCTGGGGAGTGCCAGCGCCGCAGGAACTCGTTGAGATGATCGACGCGTTCGCTCGGCAGAAACGTGACTTGTACGAGTGGGACTTTCGTAGCGGCGAGCTGGCCAATCCGCCGCCGACCGACAACCTGTTCGAGTTGCTTGTCGTTCGCGACCAGGCCAACTACCTGGGCAGCGGTTTGTTCGAGGCGTTCGCCGGGCTGCATTTTCTCGGTTACCAGGGCAACGGCGACTACTACTTTCTGGAAGTGTTCCCAAATCCGACCACGGAGACGCGCCAGATCATCCACTTCGATCACGAAGAGTTCGGGCTCAGCGAATTCGCTTGCGACGCTGCCCACCTGGCTCTGCTGTGTAGCCTGAGCGCCGCCCGATCAGAACGCACAGTCTCGCAAACCGTCTGGGAGCGTCGCCTGGAAACCCTCGAGGACAAGGTCGCGCCGTCCTGGCACTTCAGGAGCGTGGTCGGCGACGACGCGGACCTATCCTACGAAGGTGACCAATTGAGTCGCGGCCGAGCGTGGCGATGTCAGTGGCTTATCTTCCTGTTCCGCCAAGATGGTGTGATGGGAATGGAGGACATCCCCAGCCTGTTTGATGAGCGTTTCAACATCCCGCTCACAGAGAAGCTGTGGAAGGACGTCAGGAGTAAGCTCGATCGGGCGCCGATTGCGTTGATGCTACTGTGGCGTGCGTTCTTCTTCGAGCACAAGGTTTGGCTTCAGCGCACGATCGATGCGGCGCGGGATCACAAATCACGACTGGTGCGTGACGCGGGAAAACTCGTCGAAGAATTCCAGGGCGGGCGCAAGCAGCTTGGCAAGATCGACGACATTCACGAGTTGCGCCGGCGTTTCATCGCGCTGGACTTGGACCCTTCGCGGGCCAAGGAGCGCGAGGCAGAGGCGCAGGCACGGCTGGATAAGATAGCCGCGTCCATGGATGCAGCGGCCGCGAGTGTTAAGGCGGCCGCCGCTCGCGGGGATGACCTGGTGGAGCTGGCGTGGAGCAGCGTCGACGACTTGCCGACGCATCACGCGTTGTGGCGAGTGGCTCGCTCACGGCCAGAGATGGCCGATGCTCTGCGCCGACTCGACTGGATGCGCGCCGACTCATGGCATCGGATCGGCCGCATCCTCAGTCATGAACTCGAAGAGGTGATCGAGCTATTCATCGCTACGTTGTCGGACGAAGCGGCGGCCTTGCTCATACCGTTGTGGATAGGCTCGGCGGTTCACGACGGCACGGTGCCCGCACCACCGCTACGCGACGACGACGACGACGACGACGACGACGATGATGACGATGATGACGACGAGCGTGGAGAGCGTTCAGCCTGGCCGCTAGCGCTACGCTTGCTTCGCGATCTAGCCCGCCAGCGCACCATCGACCCCCGGGCCGCCGCCGCGCTACGGCCCCTCCTGGCAACCAGGGCCCGCTACGACCACAAGCGTCAACGCGTCCTGTGGGCGCTCGGCGCTCTAAAGGATCGGGACTCCGTCGAGCCGATCCTCAAGATCATCAGCCGGGTCCAACCGAAAGCGGGGAGCTATTACCTCGACTTCGGCGAAGACGAGCACCTTACGTGTGCGGCGTTGCGAGCGCTGGACGAGATCGCAGATCGTCGGGCCGGCAGGATGGTCCTGGATAAGTTGCGCAAGTGGGGACCGACTGCTCACCGCATGAACCCGCACATGGCTCGCACTCTCATGTCGTGTGGTCAAGACCAGGCCGGCGAAGCTGTCGACCTCATGCTCACTCTGGCCGGATCCCTGATCGGGCAGAACAATCACGGCGATGGCGTTACCTGGTTTCTCCTCGCCTGCGCGAAACTCGGCGCCGACGCGGACTCCGCGACCAGGTCGGCCTGGCTCGAGCGCGTACCACCTGAGCAAGAGTATGAAGGTGATGTGAAGTTTGGCCGGGGTGCGGTCGTGCACGCATTCACCAACCAGACGCCGGAGTACCTGACGGGCCTGGTTCGCAAACGGCTCACCGATGAGTCCAGCGCCAGCAGTTACGAGCACGCACGTACCGAGCTTGCCCTGCGTGCGTTTTCCTCGACGGACCTTCCGACCAGCATACTGGAACCGTTTACGCGCCGAGACGACTTGGTTCTGCGCCGGCTGGCGCACCAGGCCCTTGCGGTTCGCGGGGCGGACATAACACCGGCAACGCCGGTGGATCTGTTTCAGCTGGATGACCTGTTCTCGCGGGAGGGGGACGACGGCCTGAGCACGCTGTTGCAAGACGATAGCGTGCTGTTCAGCGCGCGCGTCGTAACGTTTGCAGCCGGCAATAAGCGCACCGGATTGCGACCAGCGATCATCGCCTACATCCGCAGACTGCTCACATTGCTACCGACAGATACGCGCGACCTTCCCAGTGATCTCGAATACCGCTTGTATTGGGCAGTGGATGCGCTCCGCGTGATGGGCTTGGACGACCCGAGCCGTGAGCTGTTCGTCGAGCTCTTGAAGCACCCAAGTCGCGACGTCAAGGACCCAGTATTGCGTAACCCGCCAGCCGACCCGGCGCTGGAGCCTGGCATGAGTCATGTCCTGCGCGAGAAGTGGGGCTGGCAAGAGAGCACGGCTCGCGAGTGGCTCAAGGCGTTGCGCACATAGCTCGCAACACATCCCCCAGGGCCAGCGACATATGCCGACTCGTATCCGCGGAGATGAGCGGGGCCGTCGTAAGCAGGCTACCGTGGAGACAGCCGTTCACGGTCGCCGCGGACACCCACACCATCGCTCCCATCGCCTGCTGCGGCACCGCGAACCGAAACGCCCGGACGTGATTGGGCCGGTGCCCGCCATCGATGACGCCGACGTTGCTCACGTGCACCGCGGCAACTCGGCCACACGTTCGGGGATCCCGGGTCATCTTTGGCAGAGCCTTACTCGCTCGTCCGCGCATGATGTCCCCTACCAGCATAGACACATCGCGCACGGTTTCTCGGGGCCGCCGCGCCGCCTGAGTGCACGTGCGGGCGACCTGCCAGAACTTCGAGTCGCGCTCGAGTCTCGCACCCAGCTGAATCATCGTGACAAAACTACCCAGGGTTGGCCAACGCAACGCCGACGACTCGCCACTACCTATAGTAGAAGGCGTACCGTCAGTGAGCAGGCGTTCGGCGCGCAGGAGCGGCCACAATCCGACGTTGCAGTTCACTCGCAAGCGCAGGGAAGTCGGTTCATCGCCGCCGCGCTCGTACTCGCGTGCCACCCATAGTGCTGCCGCACACAGGGCACCGCTTACGCTTGCGTCGTTGTCCCGCGCGGCCTGGACAAGGGCGCGGGTATCGGCTTCGTCCAGCGACCAATCGGCCAGGGTGGTGCTGCGTTTGCTTGGATCTGGCTCCGCGGACTCGAAGCGCAGCAGTCCGCCTTTGCGAACGAACAGTGCGTAGCGAAACAAGCGGTACCACGCGTACGTACGCTTGCGAATAGGCCAGCTCGGCCGTGACAGAATTGCGTATGGCTCCCGAGGAAACTCCGGGATGGCCGCGTTCGCGGGAGCGTCCTCTGTGCACAGGTGGACGAATCGGTAGACCAGGTCCTGCACGGAGTTGGCGTCGCAAATGCTGTGATGAACCGCCACGACTACCGTGTCGGCAGCGTCGGCGGTCTTGACGATCACGAGGCGGCACAGCGGGCCCGTACCGCCGGGGAAGGGCGTCGCGAGTTCCTGGCGCACGGTAGCCTCGCGGCTTTCGTCGGTAACGCGGATCGCTAGCGGGCTCGCGTCGGGAGCGAACCACAGCGCGTCGCCGTCGCGCTCGATGCGAACACGCAGCCAGGCACACTCGGTCTGCAGTTGCGCGGCCGCGGCTTCGAGCTTTTCCCCGGCCAGGACCACAGTCAACTCGACAGTTGCGACCAGGTTCGCGGTGCCGGCGAAGTGGGTGTTGAGCAGCTCGAACCCGGCTTCCAGCGGGTCGAGTTTTCGGTATCGCGTGTCCATCCGGAGGGCTCGTTTGAGTTGCGCAATCGTAGTCTAGACTACTGAAAAGCCATGGCTACTTTAGTTGCCAGGCAGGCTGATCAGCTGCTGCCTTATGACCTCACCTGGCTGATTTCAGCAGTTAAGTGCCTGCTCCATTCCACATCGGGTTGGTAATTCTACACCGTTAGCGGAATCGTTGACGCGTCGGGTCAGCTGGTACGGCATGTGCTCTAGGGGCAGCCAACATGTTTACACAGAACACAATGAGACAGTTCGTAATGGGCATCGGCGTTGCCGCCATGACCCTTGGTAGCGTCGCCGGTTGTATTGCCGAAGACGAGCGCGCCCCGTTCGACACCGAGCCCGGAAATCCCAAAGGCGAAGGCGCCGATGGAAAAGCCGAAGCCTGGGGACACCAGGACAGCCCGTTCAAGTTCGACACGAACCTCGAGGTCAAATACTCGGCGCTTCCCAAGAGCGGTGAGACTGCGACCGCCCCCTGGGCGTCCAGCTACTGGCCGTACTATCAGGATAGTTTGAACCACCGCTGGGATGGCGAGAACACCCAGTCCCCCGCCGAGAAATTCCAAGAGGCCACTGGCATCGCCGGCGTCACCGATGGCGTTTCCAAAGAGCACGGCGTTGACAGCCAGGACCACCGCACCGCTTGCACCAAAGACGACGAATGCGACAGCGCGAAAGTCGAAAAGTGCGCCAAGCGAATCGGTGAGACCGGCGGTTACTGCATCCCGACCTGGTTCGGCATCTGCCCCGCATGGGCGGCCGCTGCGCTGACTCTGGAAGAGCCCAAGCGCGCCGTGACCTACAACGGCGTCGATTTCAAAATCAACGACATCAAAGCGTTGGTCAGCCTTTCGCATGAGCGCGTTGGTTCCAAGTTCGTTTCGCTTCGCTGCAACACGAACCCGGACGACATCGAGTACGACAACGACGGTCGCCCGACCAGCGCGAGCTGCCGCTACACCAACCCGGCCACGTACCACATCCTCCTGGCCAACTACCTCGGTATCCGCAAGCAGGGATTCGTCGAGGACCGCACCTTCTCCGCCGAAGTCTGGAACCAGCCCATCCGCGGTTTCAAGATCGATGAAGAGCGCGAAGTCACCATCAGCGAAGCCAACACCCTCATCGGTGTTCAGCCCGAGAACGTTCAGACCGTCAACGAAGCCGCCACGGTCACCAAAGCCAAGTGGGTTCACTTCGGTCCATTCAACGTTAACGCTGGCGACAGCATCAACGTCACCATGACCGGCAACAACGACTCTGACCTGCACGTTCGCCTCGGCTCGGCGCCGACGGACACCCAGTACGATTGCCGCCCCTACAGCGACAACAGCGTCGAGTCCTGCAACATCACGGCTTCGGTCAACACCACGAAGTTCTACGTCGGCGTCAAAGGTTACGCGGACAGCTCCGACATCGAGCTCAAAATCGAGCACGGTGGCGTACCCAGCACGTACAAGTTCAACAACAAGGCCGTCAAGTTCCAGTACGTCAAGGCCACGGTCAGCTGGATCGGCGAGTCGGACTCGGCGACCGACGGCAACCTGGGTAGCGTTATCGACCGCTACACCAAGACCGACACCTACGAGTACATCCTCGAGATTGACGCCGAAGGTAAGCTCATCGGTGGTGAGTGGGTTGGCAACAGCAAGAGCGAGCACCCGGACTTCCTGTGGCTGCCCACCGGCCTGTCCAACAGCTCGACGACCGCCAACGGCAAAATCAAGTGGGGCGACGTCAAGAAAATCTACGAGCTCTCGGTTGACGAAGCACAGACCAGCGAAGAGTACTTCTGGAACGGAAACGGCTCCATCATCAGCATGACGTCCGACACGGACTCCGGTTTTGGTCTGGACAAAGACATGAGCCGCATCCACCCGGGCAGCGCCAAGCCGGTCGTGTTCTTCCAGTGGGAAATCGATGGCCGCGACGGTCGTAAGCTGCAAATCGCCGGCGGTACCAAGGCCACCATCACCTACGGTTCCTGGGGCGACCGCACCAACGACCGCGTGTTCAAGAACGTGACGCTTCCCTTCGTGCTCGACCCGGCCAAAGACGGCAAGAACGTCGCGGACGGTCAGTACTACGTCATCTCGGTTCAGTACGACACCGAGCCTGGAACTCGCACCGATGTCACCGCCACCGCGACCACCGCCGCCGCTTCGTCGGGTGCGAGCCTCGCTGGCACGCCCATCACGGTTGATGGTCACACCTGGAACGGTAACGCGTCGGTCATCAGCCACAGCTCGGGTAGCAAGACCGGCTACGGTTTGAACTACGACATCGCCAACATCCACCCGACCAGCGAGAACAACCCGGTCGTGTTCTTCCAGTGGGAAGTCTCCGGCGCCGATGGCACCAAGCTCGAGCTCTCCGCTGAAGGCATGACCACCGCTACCATCACGTACGGCACCTGGGCCGACCGCGCCAATGACACCACGCGCACCGTCACCCTGCCATACACCCTTGACCCGGCCGCCGACGGCAAAACGGTTGAGGACGGTCAGTGGTACGTCATCAAAGTCGCCTTCGACAAGAAGCCGACAGCGAAGACGGCAGTTTGGGCCAAGACGCCAAACGCCAACCCGTAACACTCCTTAGTAATAAGCAAAGGGCGCACTTCGGTGCGCCTTTTGTCGTTTCGGCGCTGTCCGACTTCGCCGGCGGGCGGTTGGGCGTCGCAGCTAACGCGGACGCTCGAGCTCGCCGAGCGCCACCACGTAGGCGTCCATGTCGAACTGCTGTCCAGTTGTGAGCGCGGCGTGCATCGTGCGCATGAACAGCGCGGCGATCATATGAATCGCCTGGTCTCGATCGAGGCCCTGGCTTTGCAAGCGCGCCACAGCGGCAGCTGTTTCCGGAGGGTCGTTCTGCGCGAGTTGGGTTTCAATGGCGTCGTGCATTCCGCTGTGGGCTTGAACATGGCGCCGGTGGTTTTCTTCGTCTTCAGCGGTCACCTGGTCGTGAGCGCCGAATGCAATGTCCACCGCCGACGCAGCGGCATCGCTCAGCTCCTCAGCTCGTGTGTCGAAGCCCGCTTCGATGGCAACGCTGGCGTCCAGTGCCGCGGTCAGCGCATCCGCGTGCGCCCGGGCGCGGACATTGAGTTTGTTCGGCGGGTGTCCCCGCTTGGCCACCGCGTCCACGTACATGCGCGTGAGCTCGGTGACCTCGTTTCCGCGGGGGGCTTTGCAAGCGTCGGCCAGCCACTCGTCGCTTCGCCGGACCCAGGCCAGGGCGAACTCGTCGCCGTCGGGAAGCAGGCTTACGACGCCAATCCATGTTTCCACGCTGGCGTCGTCGCTTGGTTGCTCGATGTCGCTCATGCTCGTGTCGTATAGTACCCCGCATGGACCGTTGGGAATGGCTCGAGGGAATCAAAGCCGAGTCCGCGACATCGGTCGCTGTGAAGCACCTGGCGAAGATCGTCGCCGATGAACTGTTGGAGTGGCCTCCCCGGGTGGAGGTCACTCAGGAACAGTTTCGCAGCAAGTTCGTAGACATCCTGTCCCCGGGGACGGCCAGACCTACGCGCCGTGCGTTCGAGGAAGCGATCCGACGCGCGCGCTGGGAGCTTGCCAGAGACTTCGACGCCATCGACTTTTATGAGCGCAATGGCCATCTGGCCAAAGCCATCCCCGACGCACGCGATCGCCTGGCCAGCGAGTTCATCCAGCACTACATTCTCGAGGCGTTCTTTGTGCTGATGGAGAAGACCGACTACCGGGTGAAGCGGCCGGACATCAAGCGCGGGCTCGACTGGGTGGAGCGTCGCATCGAAGTCGCCTGGGGCGGCCTGTCGCCCAAGGAATTCTGAAACTCAGACAATAATCGTCCTGAGTTATTAAGGGGCGGCCTGACTACAGGTATTGGAACTTGAGTAGCGGATGCGGCCGGTACAGGCCGTTGTGCGGAGGGTAGTTGAACGAGTGGTACTCCAGTGGCCAGGGCGTGGCCGTCGGCGTGCCGTGACCGTAGTGAATCGTGAGCGCCATCGGCGTCACGGTCCGGTACGACGAGTTGACCGGTAGGTCGCAGTTGTCCTTGCCACCAGAAGAGAACAAGTTGAGCAGCATGTGTTCGCCCATGTCGTAGACGACCTGGAAGCCCGCATCGATCTTTTCGTGGCCGCGGACCATCGTCTGGAATCCGGTGCGCTCCATGAATGCGCGGAACTGGTCGTAGCCGAAGGTGAATCGCGGATTCTGTCGTTGTAGGTCCACCGGAACGTGTTTGCTCTGCACCGGATCGCTCCACATCATCTGGAATCGCAGCTCGTGATCGTTGAGGCTGGACAGGTCCTGATAGCGAGCCTCGAATGTGTCGTGGCGAGGGATTCCCGCGTGCACGAAGAACGTCTGATCGCAGATGAGGGACGTGGGCATGTCCTCGAACAAGACGCGATACGCTTCGAGCATTTCGATGGGCACGTGGGGAGCGATCGACGCCAGCGCTTCGGCCGGATGCACGCCGCTCACGATCTGGTTGTCGCGCCAGCGCAGGTACTCGTGGTTGCCGCGGAGCACGAACACGTGATCGGGCATCGAGACGAACAGCTGCAGCACCGCGCGCAGAACCCCGTCGAAGCTGAAGTAGCCCCGGTCGATGTAGTCACCAAGCAGTACCAGTTTCACGTCGGGGTAGCGTTCGGGATCCCATTGGTGTGCCCAGACGCGTTGCACGAAGTTCGACTGCAGAAGAGCAGCCTTGAGACAGCTGTAGCAGCCGTGAATATCGCCGAGTACGACCAGCTCGACCGGTTTGTTGGTCTTCATCGCGTACACATGGCCGTCCAAGAACTGGGAGCCAGGTGCGATCTTGTCGGGCGTCTTCAGGCCGGTGAGACCTCCCACGCCGTGTTCGCGCTGCCGTTGCCATTGGGCCATCGCCCGTTGGATCAGCTGATAGTCCCAATCGATTTGCGATTGGCGCTCGATAGGATGCGGGGAGTGGGTGTGCTCCAACGGATCGAGCACTGGATCAGACAGGGAGACAAGGGCGTTCCAGCCAGGGGCAGCGACCAGCATCGGCGCGTGCTCCGGTGCCGCGGGCGGCGGGCCCGACTCCTCTGCCAGCGCTTGCATCTTCGAGGTTTTTGCGACCGGCCCAGTAGGCGCCGGCGCCACGAAGTTCGCGGACAGTTCGTCGTACAGGCTTTGTTCCGGAGGAGTGATGAAGCCATCGGCGTGGATCATGCCGTGGAGCAGCTCCATCGCGGTTTCCTGGTCTTGCGAGGTAAGGCCGCGATACACCTTCACCGCGCGTTTGTGGAGAGCGCCCGGCACGTAGGCTTCGCCATTGTCCTCGTCTAGCGGTGCGACGTCTGCGGCCAGGGGAGAAATCTCCGCGTCCAGATGCCAGTAGAGCTCGTCGAAGTACTTGCGCCACGATGCCTTCAGCGACTCAGCTTCTCCCGGCGGCGCGGTTTCTTCGATGAGCAGCAACACGGAGTTGATGTAGTGCATCACGAAGGCTTGTTCGCGGTAGTGGAACGGACCGTCGATGTAGCCGACCGTCAGCATGAGATCCACGATGGCGCCGAACTGCGCTCCGTCACCAACCTTGGCCGCGGAGGCAGCCTTGGTTTTTCCGGACGCGCCGCTCACAGTCTCCATCAGACGATCAGACCCAGCAACGCGCGACAACGCAAGTCGCCAACCCCAACTATTCGCTCGAACCAGTCGGTCCGCCCCGTTCAGCGCGCTTTTGATAACTTAGATAATCAGGGAAGCTCGTAGGGCCCGGGCAATCGCAGCCCGTGACCATAGGTCCGTCGCATCGACGCCAGGAGCGATCGGCGCTGTTCGTACGAGACGAGCGAGGCGTCGTCTCGTATTCTTTTGGCATGGATTGGAACGATGTTCGTTACTTCCTGGCGCTGTCCCGGCTCGGTTCCGTTCGTGCGGCCGGTGCGTCTCTGGGGGTGAGCCATTCGACGGTGGCTCGTCGAGTCGAAGCTCTCGAAGTCCAGCTCGCCGCGCGTCTGTTCGATCGTAGCCGCGACGGTTACTCCCTGACGGCGGCCGGCTTGCAGATGGTACCGGGCGCCGAGCGGGTCGAGCGCGAGATGTCGGCTCTGGAGCTAGAGCTGGCGGGGCAAGACGAACGACTCGCTGGCCCGGTACGGGTCACCTGCTGTGATGAGTACGTCTCGGAGATGATGGTGCAGGAGCTGACCGTTTTCTGCGGCGCGTACCCGGGAATCGAGCTCGGTATCACCACCGATAGTCGGTCATTGGATCTGTCCAAGCGCGAGGCCGACATCGCGGTGCGCACCTTGGCGGTCGACTGCCAACCACAGGAGCATCTGCTCGGTCGGAAGCTCGTCGGAATTCACACCGCCAATTACGTCGCCGCCGCGCATGCGCACCGTTTGGATCCCGACATCGAGGGCACAACGTCGCGCTGGGTTGCGTTCGAGGAGCGTGGGTTCTTCGAGATGATGATCAAGACTTCGAGCTACCCCAACGTACCGCCCTGGGGAGCGTTTTCTTCGCTGGCGTTGATGATGCAAGCAACTCGCGCCGGCCTGGGCATTGCGATGCTGCCGTGCTATGTGGCCGACCGCGATGCGTCCCTGCGCCGGCTGTCTAAACCGGACGTCAATCACGTGGCCAACCTGTGGCTTGTGAGCCACCCGGACCTTCGCGAGAACGCGCGGTTTCGCGCTGCCCGCGACTGCGTAATCCAGGCGTTGACGCGCCAGGAGCCTCTGTTTCACGGCCAGCAGCCGATCTCCGCTCCTCGCGACGGTGAGTCCGAAGCGATCCCGTAACACTGGCCGGCCCATTCGTGCACCTGTGCGTCCCAGATTCGCTCCATGCCGAGCTAGCAATTGGGTCCTATCCTGGGGGCATGTCAAACATCGCAGGAACTCAGTCGATCAAGTTTTGGGACCGTATTGCGGAGCGCTATGCCAAGAAGCCGGTCGCTGACGAAGAGTCGTACCAGGAGAAGCTTCGGGTCACTCGGCGGTACTTCCAGCCCGACATGCGCGTGTTGGAGTTTGGCTGCGGCACGGGATCCACCGCCATCACTCATGCTCCGCACGTAGCCCACATTCAGGCGATCGACGTGTCGTCGAAGATGATCGCGATCGCTCAACGAAAAGCCGACGCGGGCGAGGTCGATAACGTCACGTTCGAACAATCCACCATCGAAGTGTTTGATGCGCCGGACGAGAGCTTTGATGTTGTGCTCGGTCTCAGCATCTTGCATCTGCTTTCGGACAAGGAAGCGGCGATCGCCAAGGTGCACCGAATGCTCAAGCCAGGCGGCGTTTTCGTCAGCAGCACGGCGTGCATGGCGAGCGCCAACAAACTGCTGCGCGTAATCTTGCCAGTCGGTTCCTTTCTACGCGTGCTACCGCTGCTCAGGTTCTTTAGTCCCGGCCAGCTCAAGAAAAGCCTGACTGACGCCGGGTTCGAAATCGACTATCAGTGGCAACCACCGGGCAAGAATCGCGGCGTGTTCATCGTGGCCAAGAAGGCCGGTTGAGTGTCCACCGCCGCCCGGCGGGGCAGCTTGCTATCTCGCTGGTCGTGACCGTCGCCGCGGCCTTTCGTTCATACTCTTAACTGGCTGTATTTAAACTGATTTGGCCGGCTGCCGGTTTGCCCGCTCGGCCGCTCGGCCCGATACTCGGGAAAGCGTTCCGGAGCGACTATCATGGGGAGGTCGTGGCGGCGCTGAGCATAAACCTGCTGGGTGGGTTCGAGCTTCACCTGGATGGTGAGCCGGTGGATCTGCGTAGCAAGAAGGCGCGTGCCCTGGTCGCTTTTCTAGCGCTGCAACCAGACACTCAGCACTCGCGCGAGCAGCTAGCGGCGCTGCTGTGGGGCGATATGCCCGACGAGCGTGCGCGACACAACCTGCGCCAGTGCGTGTCCGCGTTGCGTACATCCATCGGTGAGGCGGCGCTGCGCGTGGACGGCGACTGTCTGAGCCTCGATCCCGAGGTCGTCGCGGTCGATGCTCTGGAGTTGGCGGCGTCCGATGACTCTGAGGTCGCCGCTGGTCTATATCGTGGCGAGCTGCTGGCTGGTTTCCACCTCGTGGAGGAACCGTTCGAAGAGTGGCTCGGCACCGAACGAGCGCGCTACCGACAGCGGGCGTGCGAACACGTGGGGCGGCTCGCCCGGACACAGGCGAAGGCGGGGGAAGTCGATGCCGCTATCGAACTCGCAAGGCGGCAGATCGAGATTGAACCTGCCAGTGAAGAGGGCCATCGGTTGCTGATGGAGCTCTACGAACAGACCGGTCGACGTTCGGCCGCGTTACGCCAGTACAAACAATGCGCGCAAGCATTGGAGCGGTACATCGGCGCGGTGCCCAGCGCCGACACTAATCAGCTTTACCATCGTCTCAGTGACCCTGAGGACATGAGCTGCGCATCGCCGCCATCGCAAACGCTGCAGACTATCGATGACGCTCCGGCGCTGCCGGACAAGCCTTCCATTGCGGTGATGCCGTTTTCTATCGCCGGCGACTCCGAGGAAGATCGTTACTTTGGTATCGGCCTGGCCGAGGACATCGTGATCGCGTTGTCACGTTTTAGCGCCCTGTTCGTAATCTCGGCGCTCGCCTCGTACACGTATCGAGAGCGCGATTGGGATGTGCGCGAGGTTGGCCGCGAACTGGGCGTTCAGTACATTGCTCATGGCAGCGTGCGACGCGCCGGTGACCGGCTGCGCGTCACGGTCCAGCTGGTCGACGCACAGGCTGGGCGACAACTATGGGGGCAGCGCTACGACCGAGAGCTCGCCGATGTGTTCGATGTCCAGGAGGACATCGCGCGGACCATCGTGTGCACCCTGGTCAGCCGCGTGGAAGCCGCCGCGCTGCAGTGTGCGCGCAACAAGTCGCCCGCGTCGTTGGCCGCGTACGAGTATCTGCTGCGCGGCAAGTATCACCATCATTTGTGGACTGCCGATGACAACATCGTGGCGATCGAATTGTTCGCCAAGGCGGTGGAGCTCGATTCGGACTACGCGCTGGCGTATGCGTGGCACGGGTGTGCGGTCGCCCAGCAGTCCGCGTTCACGCCCAGCCCGGACTTGCTCCCGCGAGCGTTCGAACTCGTTAGCAAAGCCCACGCGTTAGACGCTACCGAGGCCGAGTGCCAGCGTATCTTCGGTGCGTACTACATGATCCAAAACGATCTCGAGAAGTCCGAACCGTTTCAGCGGCGCGCCCTCGAGCTGAATCCCAACGACGATCGCATCGTCTGTCAGACCGGCGAACTCGAGATGTTCCTGGGGCGACCGGCCGAAGGTGAAAAATGGGTGCGCATGGCGATGCGGCTCAACCCGTATCATCCCGACAGCTACTGGTTTCATCTGGGGCGCACTCTGTTTCATCAGAGCAAGTACGATGAGGCGTACAAGGTGTTGCGCCGAGTCAGCAAAGCGACGCCACGAGTGATGGTCTTCCAGGCCGCGGCTGCCATTCGCACAGACCACCCCGAGGACGCCGCCCGATCTGTGGCCGAACTACTCGAGAAACGACCACATGCGACCGCCGCTTCGATCGTCGACGGCGCGCCGTATCGGCGGTCTGAGGACGCGCAACAGCTCGCCGATGCCCTCGCGGACGCGGGTCTTCCGCGAGTTTAGTGTCGTTTAACCTGCTGTTATTTCAGGCTCTATTCGAATAGACGCGCAATAGACGCTCACCCGACGCCTGCCTTGACGAGGCGTTGACGGTGCAAGACGCAGTCTGGGTTCACCCACTGAGGAGAACCCGGATGACCACGACCAGCGAGCTCAAACAACAGACCGGCAAAGTGCTCACGCACGTGGCTGGCTACGTGTCGATGCGCACCATCGAGATTGGCCTGTCCTCCGGTTTGATCGGTGAGCTCGCCAGCCACGCCAACGGTCTTACCGTGCCGGGACTCGCCGAGCGTTGCGAACTGGACCCGTTCTATGTGCGCGTCTGGTGCCGCTCGGCCTACGCCGCTGAAGTTCTCGAGCTGCACGAGGCGACGTCCACCGAAGGCTACGATCCTCAGTCGCGCGCATTTACGGCGCCGGCCGAGCAACGCTACACCCTGGCGGCGCACATGGCCGCGGTGCTCCTCGACGAGACTCACCCGGACTACATCGGCGGCATTCCCACTGTGATGGTGCAACGCGAGATCTTCGACGCGTTCGCCGAAAGACTCACGTCCGGTGAGCGAAGCTGGTGGGACAAATGTAGTCCCGAGTTCATCGACGGCGTGAGTGGCGCGGGCCTTCCGTACTACACGCGGATGATTCCCGGCGGTTTGTCTCGCATCCCGGGACTCGAGCAGCGGCTGAGGAGCGGTGCCGCCGTCACGGAGCTGTCCAGCGCCGCAGGCCGTGGTCTTGCGATGCTGGCCAAGCACTTTCCCAAGTGTCAGCTCACCGGCGTGCACGGCGATGCCTACTCGCTCGAGCTTGCGAGCAAGCGTATCGCCGACGCTGGACTCGGCGACCGCACAACCCTGGTGCAGTCAACTCTGGAGGACTTCGACGTGATCGACCAGGACGTCGTATTCATCAACATCTCGATGCACGAGTGTCGAGACATCGACAAGGTCACGGCGAACGTGAGCCGCGCGCTACGGCCCGGAGGCGTTTTCGTCATCTCGGATTTTCCGTTCCCCGAGAGCACGACGGACTGCAGGACTGTCCCGGCCCGGATCATGAGTGGCATCCAGTTCTTCGAGGCGCTCATGGACGACCAGCTCATGGCCACCTCGGCCTTTGTCAATCAGCTCGCTCGCCACGGTTTCGACGACGTGGCGTCCTTCGACATCACTTCAACGCACGTCGTTATCCACGGGACCAAGCGCGCCTAGCGACCCGTTCACTTCCACGTTTCACATTCTGAAAGGAAAACACCATGACCACGATCTCAACGACCTCAGACAGCCTCAGCAACAACCTCGCTAGCCAGCCCATCGCAGATGCTTCCTTCGTCAAGCGCGCCGCGGTGCTGGTGTACGGTGTCGTGTCCTACACCGCCGGCGTCGCCGCCCTGGTCGGCTGGATTCTCCACATGCTCGGCGTGCTCGAGTTCACGGGCGGTGGACTTCACCTGGCTGTGGCCGGTGGCGTGTTCTTCAACCTGGGCCTGATGATCGCGTTCGGCCTGCAGCACAGCATCATGGCCCGCCCCGCGTTCAAGAAGAAGTGGACCAAGATCATTCCCCAGGCGATCGAACGGTCGACCTTCGTATTGGCGACCGGGCTGGTGCTCGGTCCTGTGCTGTTCTTCTGGCAACCGATGGACGTCACTGTGTGGAGCGTGTCCATCCCGGCGGTGCGTTGGGCGCTCCTGGGCGTGGCGTTAGCCGGCTGGGCGTACTTGTTCCTGGCTTCCTTCGCGATCAATCACTTCGAATTGTTCGGCCTGCGCCAGGTGTATCAGTACTCGCGCGGCCGCAAGGTCACCGGCGTGCCGTTCAAAGAGCGCATGATGTATCGCTTCGACCGCCACCCGATCATGACCGGCGCGCTCATCGGCCTGTGGGTCACCCCAGAAATGGGTCTGGACCACCTGCTGTTTTCCATCATGACCACCATCTACATCGTGATCGGCGTGTACTTCGAGGAACGCTCCCTTCGCCGCGACCTGGGCGCGACCTACGACGACTATGCTGAGCGCGTGGGCACGATCGTTCCAACGTTCAGCAAGCGCTCGTAACGAGTCGAAACGGGGACGGTTCGCGGAGAAAAGTAGCGCGAACCGTTCCTGGTAGCGGGTGGCTGGATTAAGCTGCGCGTAGCAGAACCAGACGGTAGGGGGATGAGGATGAGCGACAAATCTGTAGACGACGTAGACAACGGTGTGAATTCCGAAGCGCTGCTCGGCGCCCGTGAAGCGCTAACAGCGGCGCCCGAAGGTGCGCAATTCACCTGGCGAGCGAGCTGCAAGTGGGTGGGTGGCACCTACAGTCAGTCTTCGGTGTCCGGGTTCTTTGGACTCGGTGAAGAGCACAAGCACAAGGCCGAGTACAAGTTCGATACGGATCACCCGGCGTGCCTCGCGTCTGAGGATCGCGGCGCCACGCCCCCTGAGTTGGTACTGGCCGGGCTCGCTGGTTGCCTGACAGCCGGTATCGCGGCTGTCGCGCAGAACTGGAAGATTCAGCTGAACTCGGTGACAGCGACTCTGGAGGCAGGGATGAACATCCTGGGCATCCTCGGCGCCGACGCCGACGTCCGCAACGGATTCGATGGGATCACTGTGCGCTACGACATCGACGCGGATGCCACGCCTGATGAGATCGAGGCGCTGGTTGCTCAATCGCAGAAACGGTCGGCGGTATACGACTCGCTGGTGAATCCGACGAATGTCACCGTCGTAGTCAACAGGTAGCGCGCAGCCTCCGCTGTCTCAGGCACGTGCGCGTTAGTACCGTCATTCTCGGAGCGGGTCATGCCGGATTGGCCATGAGTCGCTGCCTCACAGATCGTTCGATCGATCATGTCGTACTCGAACGCGGTGAGGTGGCGAACTCCTGGAAGCACGAACGCTGGGACTCGCTCCGGTTGCTGACCCCCAACTGGCAGGCGCAGTTGCCCGGTTATGGTTACGAGGCGCACGCTGCGAACAAGCTTGGAGCGACCAGCAACGCCGATGAGTTCATGACCATGGCTGAGGTCATCGACTTTATCGAGCGCTACGCTCAGGTTGTCGCCGCCCCCATTCAAACGCACACCGAGGTCAGGTCCGTTACTCGTGTCGATGATGGTTACGAGATCGCGACTAACCGGGGCGAGTGGCAGTGCCAGGCGGTGGTGGTTGCGACTGGTGCGTGCAACGTGGCGCGAATACCAACGGTCGCCGACGCATTGCCTTCGTCGATCGTGTCTGTCACGCCGATGGATTACGACAACCCCGCGCAGCTCCCCGATGGTGGCGTGCTTGTCGTAGGCGCCTCCGCCACTGGCATTCAGCTCGCCGAGGAGATTCACAACTCAGGGCGCCCGGTGACTTTGGCGACCGGCGAACACGTCAGAATGCCCCGGGCGTATCGCGGCAAGGACATTCAATGGTGGCTGGACGCCGCTGGCGTGCTCGACATGCGCTGCGCGGAGGTGGACGATATCGTCAGGGCTCGCAATATACCGTCGCCCCAGCTGGTCGGTTCCGCCGACCGCGCCATCGTCGATCTCAACGTGATGGCCGAGCTCGGTATCAAGCTCGTCGGTCGGGTCGCCGGCCTCAGCGGAAGCACGCTCCAGTTCTCCGGTTCGCTTCGCAACTGCTGCACGCTCGCGGACCTCAAACTGAATCGGCTGCTCACGCTGCTCGACGAGTGGGCGACTGATAACGACGCGGACGATGTGCACGAGCCTGCCCACCGGTTCGAGCCCACCCATGTGCAAGCATCGCCGCCGTTGGCGCTGGACCTCAACGGTGGAGAGATTCAGACAGTCGTCTGGGCCACGGGCTATCGCCCCGATTACTCATGGCTGCATGTGCCAGTGCTGGATCGCAAAGGCAGAATTCGCCACGACGGCGGGGTCGTTGACTCGCCTGGCATGTATCTGATGGGCAGCAAGTTTCTGCGCCGTCGAAAGTCGTCGTTCATTCACGGCGCTGGTGACGACGCGGCAGAACTCAGCGAGCATCTGACGAGCTACCTGGATCGCGCGGTGGCATCGCCAGGTCGCGGCAGCGCGTAAGTGATGCCGGCTTTGGTCCGGCCCACTTGCGTAATGACTTCGAGGGCGCGGAAGCAAAACGCCATGCGTTGTCCGACGTCGCGAGATACACCGGCACCGCTGGCGATATCTGCGGTGGTGAATTGGGCCGGTAGGTCCGGCGGTAGTAGCTCGGCCAGATCCTTGGTGCCAGTAAACCGCCGGACGTCGAGGATCTCTCGCAGCTTGCGGTCCGTGGTGTGAAAGCCGCCGCGGCCCCGGCGGGCCTTCGGTTCGGCCCGCTGCACTTTGGTCACCGATACCAGCACCACATCCAGGGTCAGGTTGGGATGGTCGAGCAGGGTAGGGATGCTCACCAGCTCTTCGAAGATGTCGAACAATGAGCCGCGTCGAGGAGACTTGCGCGGCTTCTTGCCGGGCCGCTCCAGATAAGTAGTCGCTGCAATGGGGTGAACCAGCAGGATGCGGTGTGCGGCCAACAAGCGGTCGAACTTGTTGCCCATGGAGCGGAACGATGATGTCTGGATCTCCACGAGCAGGCCAGGGCGACGAATGTCGATGACGAAGCCGTCGAGCGGGACTTCGAACTCGTCGCCGGGCTCGGCGTAGTGAGCCTTCAACGCGGCGTGAAGGGAGCCCTCGTTGAGTGTTCCAATGTGAGGTGGCGCGTCGATCTGGTGATGGTAAGTCCAGGTGAGCACGCCGCCCAGGAATTTCTACCCGCTGGTCGTCGCGAAAAGCTGCTCGAGGCGGCCGATCACCGCGAGCAATCGCTCGTCTGTGTCGCTTTCTCGGCGCACCACGAACATCTCGGAAAGGCCAATGTCGATGGGGCCGAAGACCTGTACGAGGCCAGGCATCGCCGCGGCGATCAGGTCGGGCAGCACCGCCAGCGCTCGGTTCTGGACGACTACTTCGATGAGCAGGGGTGCGTTGTTCAGTCGAAACTGAAGTTTGTCGTCGCCGATGTGTTCGCGCAACCAGCGCGCGCTTGGCACGTTTACCCGGGCGGCGTATCCGGCCCATGGCTCGGCCTTGAGCGCGTCGATGTCGGTGAATCCCTGGCCTTCGTAGTGCGCGGTGGCGCCATACACCGACCAGGTCCCGTCGCTTCTGATCTTCTTCGCGGTGAGCTGGCCTTTCGTCGGTCGCTTGCTGCGCAGAGCGATGTCGGCTTCTCCCTTGTCCATGTCCAGGAAGTCAGACGTGGTCTTGATGTCGATGTCGATGTCGTCGTCGCTGTCTTGCAGCTGTGCGAGGTGCTTCGTCAGGTGCAGACCGATGAGCGCACCGCACGTGATTACGATCGTTCGGCGCTCGCGCTTCAACCCTTGGTGCTGGCGCAGGAACTCGGTGTACGACTGATTCATCGACCGCGCGGAGTCGGCGAGGCGTTCGCCAGCTCCAGTGAGCGCACTGCCCGCGTGATCACGGCGGAACAAATCCACGCCGAGTTCTTCTTCGAGTGCCTTGATGCGCCGACTGATGGTGGCCTGGGTCGTGCCCGCCGCGCGGGCGGCCGCCGAGAAGCTGCCGTGCACGACGACTTCGTGGAACCACTTGATATCACGCCAGTCCATTGCCCGCCTCACTATGGCCATACGGCGCTGTATGGCGCAATGAGGTTTTGGGGAATCGTGCTTTCAGGCTGAAGCACGCATGGTGTTTTCAACGACAACAACACCCCAAACGAAAGCACCAAGGAGACCCCATGCAGAACCTCACAGGAAAAACAGCTCTCATCACCGGTGGCAGTCGCGGACTCGGCCGTGACATCGCGGGCCGATTGGCCGAGCGCGGCGCCAACGTGGTCATCACCTACGTAAAGAACGAGGCAAAGGCGAGCGACGCTGTCAAAGTGCTGACGGAGGCAGGGGTGAAGGCCCGTGCGATTCAGGTCGACCTTACCGGTACCGCCAGCTTGGACACGCTCGTCGGCAAGTTCCGCGCTGTCCTGTCCGAGTGGAACCAGGATCGGTTCGATATTCTGGTAAACAACGCCGGGGTCAGCTCCAACGCGTCCGCCGACGAAGTGACCGAAGCCGAACTCGACCGCCAGTACAACACCAACTTCAAGAGCCTCGTGTTCCTCACCCAGAAGTTAGTGCCGCTCATGAACGACGGTGGACGCATCGTCACGCTGGGCACCGGGCTGACTCGCGTGGCGTTCTCACCCATGGTCGCCTACGCCGCCATGAAGAGCGCCGTTGAGACGTTTACGCGCTATCTGGCTCAGGATCTGGGCGCCCGGGGTATCACGGTGAACTCCGTGTCCCCCGGCGCCATCGACAACGACTTCAACAAGGAGCGTTTCGACGCGGCACCAGGAGTCAAAGACTACATCGCCGCCAATACGGCTCTTGGGCGCGTGGGTAAACCCGATGACATTGGTGGCGTGGCGGCGTTCCTCTGCTCCGACGATGCGCGCTGGGTGACCGGGCAACGCCTCGAAGTCTCTGGTGGGATGAAGCTGTAGTCGTCCGGGATTCACTTCCGGTTGTTCTGCATGCAGACCTCGTCGGTCGTCGACGTCTCCACCGTCAGCGCGGTGGGCGTCGCGGACCGGCAGGACCAACCCTGCGGGCAGTCTTTGTCCGAATCGCAGTACCTGGTGCAGTAACGTTCACCATCGAGCTCGAGACATTCGGCGCCGCCGATGAGAAAGCCTTTGCAGCTGTATGAATCTCGGCACGTTTCTCCCATGTCATTGCCGAACACTTGAATCGCGGCGATGGCAACCAAGAGTGTCCCAATCACGATGCCCAGCGCCCACCACAGACCCCGGCGGACACGGGGCTTGGTCACGGCAGTCATATCGCTAGTCGCAGGAGGAGAACTGACCACTGACGATGCGTACGCACGCGCTCGCGCCAGTTGCTGAGAACACGATCACTTCTGGTCGGTCGTCGCCATCAAACTCGCCGTACGCGATGAAGCGAGGTGCGAACCCTGTGGGGAGACGCCATGCCACGGCCGCGGTTGCGCTCTCGAGATCGCCCGTCGTTCCGCTAACGAATGCGTTAGGGATCAGGTATAGGCACGGATCGCCGGCTGTGTCCGCGCAGTTCGCTGACGAGATTACAATCTCGGGACGAGGGTCCGTGCCTGCGGTGTCCGAATCGAAGACCAGCAGGTCGGTCGCACTACCGACGCCGTCGATCTGGCCAAGCCCGTTGTACTTTGCGCTCGTGGTGCCTCCGTCGTTATCGACCGGCGTGCTCTGAAGGTCTGTCTCGAACACACCCACGACATCTAGCGGCGGCGTTCCGTCCATGTCGTACAGCTCTGCGTGGTGAGGACCTCTTGTCTGGCCGCCCACCATCGTCGGAGTCAGCGTGCCGCTGCCGTTGTTGACCAGCCAGCTCATATCACCGCCGTCGCCGGTCCACAGGATGACGTCGTCAACCGTCGCGGTGCTGCCGTTGACCACCGCAGCGCCGCCGGTCCATGCGCCGTTCACCAACTGTTGGGCCGTCGTGTTCGTGAAATTCGTGTCGCTCCAACTAGGTAGCGTGAGTCTGAAGCCGCCCTTTTCGTGCACGCCGAGGATCGATGGAGGGCCGGAGGTGGTGAGTCTCGCCGTAAACAGGTTGACCGGTTCGCCTTCGACGAACGGCGCCTGCCACGCCATATTGCTGCTGCTGACGTTGTTCTCCACGGCCGCTGAGAACATCGACTGGTCATACTTGTACGCCAATAGATGTGACTCGCTGTCGTCGGGCGCAGCCGTGCCGAAGTCGTTCACGTACACGATCAGGTCGAGTCCCGCGGTGCCGTCGAGCTGAGTCACGGCCAGTCCGAGGGGCTTGCGGGTCATCGTGTTTAGGAACTGGTGGTAGTTGGCCAGGTGCGTCCCGGCCTCGCCGAACAGGACGTACACGCCAGCACTCGACGGCGTCCCCGTGTTGCTGAGGAGCACGACGTCGTCAACACCATCGAAGTTGATGTCGCCAGCCCAGCCTTTGGTTATGTTGGGAGTCATTCCGGCGGGCGGAAACGGCTGGCCCGTGGGCACGAGACCGGCGTCGTTGACCCGCGCATCGATCGTGACAGGGGCATCGGTCGTGGTCGCGTCAGAGCTGCCTGAGTCCGTGCCGTTTGCGGGGTGCGGGCCGCTCAAGCAAGCGCTCGAGACAAGCAGCGCGGTAGCAGCCACGTATTGCCAACGCAACGTCACGCTTTGTTGATACGGGCAATCCAGACGCAAATCAATAGTTTTAACGACGGATCGCCCGCTTCGCTACACCTAGTAGCTAGTAGCGGACGCGCACCCGGTAAGCGACTCGGGATCGCTTGGCGTAACGCACACGTTTACGTCGATACTTGCACCGGGTCTTACCGCTGATTCTCGAGCGCTTGCATACTTTGCGTCGCTGCCAGCGGTAGGCCGGCACCCGGCGATAGCGGTAGCGGGTGACGTAACGGTAACGCGGTGCCCGGCGCACTCGACGCACATGACGGGCCTTGCGGACTGGCCGACGCACCTTGCGGACGGGACGACGCACCCTGCGCACACGACGTACCTTGCGGACGGGACGACGCACCCTGCGCACACGACGTGCCTTGCGGACAGGCCGACGCACTTTGTGCACTCGGCGTACTTTGCGGACAGGCCGACGCACTCTTCGTACCTTGCGTGTTCTACGAACTCTACGCACGGGCTTGCGCACGTGGCGCTTGCGTACACGGCGACGGCGCACGACGCGAGCCCGCTTGCACGAGCCTTTCGTGTTCACGTATCCGCGCGGGCAGTTTCGCGCATACGCAAACCCCGTCGGTGCGACCAGTACGAACGTCGCGCCGATGACGAAGACCAAGAGATGGACCATGCTTCTTCGTGTCATCCACCCAGCCTAGCTTCGCGAATTCGATCGCACCATGACCGGAAATCGGAGACTCCTGGAACTCCGTTTGGTCACAACACCTTGCCCTCACCCCGCTGCGCCAACTTTGTTACGCGCATCCACGAGCCGTTCGCTACGTTACGATTGCTACCCCGGCAGAGACGATGTAGTTTGAGTTCGACGATGTCTTTAGCGAGCCTGTTTCAATCGCAACCCGCCTGGTCAAGTACCAATATCTACGAGACTGACGAGTTGCGCGAAGCCAATATCGTTGGTGGCGTGGCGACGCTTTTGAACGAGGTTGGTAGCGGTGACATAAACGTTACTGAAGGCGGCCTGTATCACGTCCTTGACGTCGAGGGCGTCGCGTACTGGAGCCGCGATGTGCTGGAGAAACTCCAAGGGCGCTGTCAGCCCGCCGGGCTGAACACGTTCTTTACTGATGCCGGCGGCGGCACCTACGGGTTCGTATGTTCGAACGGGGTCTACGCGATGCACTTCAGCCGCGGGCTGCTCGCGCGGTTCGATGACTTGAAGGACTTCTTTTCTGCTGTGTTCGCCGCGGTGAGTCAGGGCGCAGAACCCTTCGCCGACCTGGCAGGATTGGAGGCAGTCGAACAGACGCTTCGACAAGCGGACATGCTCCAGGAGAGCGGCTTTCAGCATCTCATCGCGGGCAAAGTGGACGCGGACTTCGCTCCCTACGACCCACACATCCCGTGGAAAAAGGGGGACCTGATGATGCATGCGTCCCAGGGCCGTGGCATCGTGTTAGCGGTCAAGACGACGATGTATATCCAGGTCGAGTTCGCCAGCGGCAAGCACACTCTCGGTCACAAGGGCTGGTAGAGGTGCGGCTCGCTCAGCTGCTGCTGGTGTTTGCGTTGGCGTCATGCGGTTCGCGAACGACGGCCGAAACGCCGCCGGTCATGCCTGTTGAGCTCACCGCGCCGCCTGCCACGACAACCAACCGACCCGCGCACGGCTTCGACGATTATGTCGCGTTGCTCAAGAAAGTGGATCGTTGCGCGCCGGAGTACAGCAGTACCGAGTACACGCCAGAGGAGACGACGTTCCTGGAACTCACCCCGGACACCTTCGTTGTGGAAACCTCGCGCAGCTGCGGCTGGACTGGCAGTTGCGGCGACCGCATCGCGTTGGTCCGAACGGAGAAAGGCAAGACGCAGATGTTGGGCGAGTGGTGTGCCCGGTCGTTCCGGACAACCACATGCCCGCGCGGTCAGCACGGTTTTGAGGTGTTCAAGCGCGGCTACGCCTCCTACCCGCTGCGCGTTCGCGTGTGCGTGTCTGGCGCCGACGTCAAAGAACGAATCATGTCGCGCGGTGCCATCCCTTACTCGGTGCTAGAGCAGTTGCCCTTTGCCAAGTGCGGCAAGGATGACTACTACTACGATTGCTACGCGCTGCGCGGACTGAAGCTGGCCAAAGTCACCTTCCCCGACGGCGGCCGCGGGTTAGAAGTAGTCGCCGACGCGCATCACTTGCTCGAGTCAGGCACTGGCACCACCAGGTTCATCTTCGCCACCGACGACGGCGAGAAGTACTACCTGCTATCGCATCCTTAATTCTAGACTGGGCTCGTCATGGCTAGATCGATCTTCACGTTCGTTATCTGTATTTCACTAGCGTCGCTGGGGTGTGACGGTAAGTCTGAGTCGTCGGCGAAGGGGAAGACGAAACTTGCCCCGCCGACCAAACCCGATGCGGCCCCGCCGACAAACGTCGAACCATTGCCGCCCGCGTTCACATCCCAGGGGGACAAGCAGCTCAGTCGATTCGTCCGCCGGATATTCCAGGACAAGCGCGGGCACCTGTGGTTTGGGACCAATGGCGATGGAGTCATCCGCTACGACGGCAACGGACTGGAGTATTTCTCGCTCAAACAAGGATTCGGTGGTCGCGCTGTGAGGGCAATTGTTGCCGACAAACAAGGCAATGTCTGGTTCGGCACCGAAAGAGGCATTACCAAGTACGACGGGAAATCATTCACCAACTTCGGTGAGAAAGATGGCCTGCTCAGCAACAGTGTCTGGTGCGTCGTCGTCGATCGCAACGGATTGATCTGGATCGGGACTCTGCAAGGAGTGAGTCGCTTCGACGGTAAGCGGTTCAGTCGCTTCTCCATCCCCGAATCGAAGCCGGACCCAACCCGCGGTGTTACCAGCTCCATGATCGTCCATAGCATCGTCGAGGACAGCAAAGGACGGATGTGGATCGCCTCCAACGGCGGCGCTCATGTCTACGATGGAAAGACCCTGACCACCATCTCGGAGAAAGATGGGCTGTGCCACAACGCCGTCAACGACATCCTTGAGGCCAGGGACGGCACCATGTGGTTCGCGACGCATCACAACGGCGTCTGCCGGTTCGACGGCAAGACGTTTACCCATTTTGGCGCCAAGCATGGTGTCAAAGGCACGGAAGCATGGAGCCTGTACCAGGACAGGGCCGGCAACATCTGGTTCCCTATCGAAAACTCCGGCGTGTATCGGTTCGACGGAAGATCGTTTAGCAACTTCCAAGAACCGCAGGGGCTCACCACCAACGCGATCCAGTGCGTGTACGAGGACAAGGAAGGCCGGCTTTGGCTCGGCGGTTGGAAAGGCCTGTTTCGCTACGACGGCAAGTCCATTCGCAGCGTCGCCAAGAGTGGCCCCTGGCACTGAACAGCCCGAGGGGGATCAGGGGCGCTCGACACCGGCGAACGGATTCAGCTGGAGCCAGCCGGGGAATGCGCGAGCCAATCGCCGCGGACCTTCGAGGCTAATCGCGCCGGAGCGAACGGCGCGCGACCAGGGCACCTCGCCCATCCATACCTGAGCCAGGGTCTGAGGGTCGGTCTTGAGCTGCAAGTCGGTTTCACGCCCAGGGTTGCTGATGCACAGGTCGACCTCGTCGCAGTTCATGATCAGCCAGAACCGGTTCATGCCTCGTTTGGCACCGCGAAACTCGAACTGAACGACGACCTCTCGGTCGGGGAGGCGGTCGACGGCGATGCGGCGCCGGACGTCCCACATCAGCAATCCCACGTCCACGTTCTTTTTGTTCAGCGGCCGACGCGCCCAACGGAGTCCCCAAACGCCGCATGCCATGACGATGGGCCGCAGCTCTTCGCCAGCCTCCGTTACCGTATATTCGTTGCGACCGCCCTGGGTCTTTATGCGCTCGACGACCCCCGCATCGATCAGACTTTTGAGTCGTTGCGACAACATGCTCTTGGACATCAATGGCACGCCGCGTTGAACCTCGCTGAAGCGTGAACTGCCCGCGAGCAGTTCGCGGATCACAAGGAGCGTCCATCGTTCTCCGATGACTTCCATCGCCTGGGCGACGGGACAGAACTGGCCGTACTCGCGCATGGAACAACTCTAGCCGAACCGTTGCCGGCGTGGAGGTTCGATTTTCGTACTGGAGCGCAAGTTTCTCCGTTCGCATGGTGGACTCATGAAGACCACACAGACCAACTGGAGCGCGGTTGCCCGAGATATCGGCCCGCAATTTGCCGCGAATGCGGCGCAACACGATCGCGACGGCACGTTCGTTGCGGACAACTACGAGCTACTCAAACAGCATCGAATGATCAGTGCCGCTGTACCTGCCGAGTTGGGGGGCGGCGGTGCCCAGATAGACGAGCTCTGTGGAATGCTGCGCGTATTGGCCCATTACTGCCCGTCCACGGCGCTGTCTCTGTCCATGCACACCCACTTGCTGGCCGCGGCCGTCTGGAAGTGGAACCAGGGGCAGCCGGCCGAGGCGTTGCTGCGTCGAGTGGCGGCCGAACAGCTCGTACTCGTGAGTACCGGGGCGACGGACTGGGTCCAGTCCAACGGCGTGATGGACCGAGTGGAAGGCGGATTTCGCGTGTCGGCGTGGAAAGTCTTCGCCAGTGGTTCACCGGTTGCGGACATGTTGATTACGAGCGCCCAGTACGATGATCCTGATGAAGGCGACCTGGTGCTGCACTTTCCGGTCCCGTTCTCTGCCGATGGTGTGACCATCCTCAACGACTGGGACACACTGGGAATGCGCGCGACCGGGTCACATACCGTTGTGTTCGACAACGTGTTCGTTCCCGACTCGGCGATCGGCCTGCGTCGCCAGCGCAACGAGTGGCACACGGCGTGGAGTGTGGCTCTGGCCGTGGCGCCACCCTTGTACATGTCACCGTACGTCGGCCTGGCCGAGCGAGCCGTCGAGGTCGCGACCGGCATCGCTCTGGGCAAACGAGAGCGACCGTTCTTGCCCTATATCGTGGGCGAGATGGAGAACCAGCTGGCCATTGTACGCCTGGCCTGGCGCGACATGATCGCCAACGCGGCTGAGTACGACTTCGCTGCCACTATTCAAACCGCCAACCGCGCGCTGATTCACAAGACCATCTGCGCCAACGCGGCGATCGCGACGGTCGAGAAAGCCATGGAGGCGAGCGGGGGACGTGGCTTCTTTCGGCGGAGCGAGCTGGAGCGCCTGCTTCGCGACGTGCACGCCGCGCCGTATCATCCGCTGCCGGAGAAGCGTCAGCTAGCGTTCACCGGTCAGCTCGCCCTGGGCATCGACCCAGTAGCGGGATGATCGGCCAACTCTCTTCGAACAAACGAGACCCGCCTTGTGCCACGAGCCAGGCGGGTCTTTCTTTGCAGCCGAAACGAAGGAGCCCGCACGCTGGGCAAACCGTGCGGGTCCCGGTGCTTCTAGTCTATGCGTGTGCTGCTGTGGGAACGAACGGGCTCTTGAACATGGACTTGAACGCTCGTACGTTGGCACGGTTGCCCGTGAGTTCCATGGTCTGGCTACGGAGAGCCGCCCTGGTATCGGTGTGGCCGAGCCACACGTCGACCATTGTGCGAAGGTCGCTGGTGACTTCGACGTCCACGTCGTAACCGGGGTTCTGCAGGCACAGGTCTACCTCGTCGTCGAACACCAGCCACCAACGCCGCTGCGCCGCAGGTGCGTCCATCATTTCGAAGTGAACGACCAGGCGTTTGACCGGCAGCCCGTTGCATGACAAGCGTCGCCGCATGTCCCACATGAGCAGACCGGCATCCAGGTCCTCATCGCCTACCTGGCTACGTGACCAACGGTGGCCCCATGCACCCAACGCTTCGATGACCGGACGCAGCTGATGACCACTCTCGGTGAGTGTGTAATGGCCCGCGGTTTCGCCTTCGACGGTCAGGCGTTCGACAATGCCGTGGTGCTCGAGTTCCTTGAGCCGCTTGGATAGCAACGACGGTGACATCTGACGCAGTCCGCGACGTAGGTCCGAGAACCGCTTGCCGCCGCACATGAGCTCGCGCAGCACGAGTGGTGTCCAACGCATCGTAATGATTTCGGCGGCTTTGGCGACGGGGCAGAATTGGCTGTAGCCTTTCATGGCGTTCCTCCTGAGCCAATCGTGCTGTCCAGGGCTGGCGCGGACAAGTACTGTTTTCGTACCAAACTCGACTCGTCCGCCCCGGTCTTCACGCCCAGTCTGCTGCGGGTGAGCAGTAGAAATGCGGGCAGAAACATCAGGTCGCCTACCACGGCCATGCCCATCGCCATCGACGACAGCGCCGCGAACAAGTGGAACGGTGTGAAGTCGGCGACCATGAACACGAGGAAGCCGAGGCTGAAGATGACGCTACTCCAGATGATCGCTGCGCCCTTGATGCGGAACGTCTCCCGCACGGCACGTTCTATGTCACCGTGTTCGGCCAAGCTGGTTCGGTACTGTTGGATGAAGTGAATCGTGTCATCCACGGCGATACCGAGCGTCACCGCGCTGATTAGAGCGGTGGAGATACTGAGTTCGATACCCAGCCAGCCCATCACGCCGAAGATCGTCAAGATCGGCAGCATGTTTGGCACCATGCTGAACAACGCGACGGTTACCGACCGGAACATGAAGCTCATCAAGACGAGGATCACCAGGCCGGCAACCAGCAGGCTCGTTGTCTGGGTCGTGGTCACGTACTCGAAGTTGAGACCAAAGATGCGGCTGTCTCCGGTAACGTGGGTCTCGAATCCTTGCTCTGGCGGGAATAGCGCTTTCAGTCGGCGTTCCGTGCGTTTGAACACACCAGCCATGGCGCCCGTGTTGTGCGTCGGAGTGCGCACATAGATCCGTACCCATTGGCGGTCATCGTCGATGAACTCAGCAACGCGATCGTTCGTATTCATCATCAACAGCTGCGCGACCTGCTGACGTGTCGCCGGCAGCCGGTGGTACTCATCTTGTTCGCCGTGGAATGCGCGATTCATCACGCGCAGGAAGTCGACGATGGACATCACGCGTCCGGCGTCGCCGTTGTCCTTCATCTCCTTCTGCAGTCCGGCCAGAAGGCGCAGCTGCTTGGGCTCGAGGAAGATGTTCTCCTTGTTCGCTCGAACCGAGATAATGAAGGAGTTGCTTCCGCCAAGGTGCTCGGTCATGAAGTCGGCGCCCTTGCGCACAGGCATGCTCTTGCGGAAGTAGTCCACGTTTGACTCGCCGGTCTTGATGCGCGTGGCGCCGATGCCGCAGATGACGATAAGGGCGCCGGCCACTATGGTCAGACTGCGTTTGCGACGGATGACGAAGTTGGCGAAGCGGGTGAGAATGGCGTCGAAGCGATGCCCGGTCGCGAGGCCGTTCGTGCCAACCCAGTAACTCGCTGGCTTGCGGCCCCAGGCCAGTCCGATGATGAGAAGCGTGAGCAATCCGCCGACGAGTAGCGCGGCCGCGGTCGCCCAACCGAATATGGAAACCGAGCGGGTCTGGCTCAGGCCAAGGGACGCAAAGCCGATGGAGGTGGTGACGATCGTAAACATCGCCGGGCGCAGTACCGTGCTGTAGACATGGGGGCGCACGTCCCGATCAGGGTGCAGCCGCATCTCCGTACCGGATTCCACCAGGAAGTGCATAGTGGTGGCCACGCACAACGCGGCCAGAATAGGCAACATCAACGAACTGATCGGATTGTATGTTCCCCCTGTGGCGGGAATCATCGCCAGCCCGGCCAGTGATGCCGCGCTCACGATGCCGACTACGAGCAGTAGCCCGCGGAACTTGCGCAAGCTGGCGAAGATGATCAGCCCGATCAATACGAACATCAGCGCGGCGCCGAGCAGGGTGTCGTTGAGCGCGACGTACGGGATGTCGGTTTCGATGACTGGCAGCCCCGTGAGATAGAACCTGATTTGGCTTTCCTTCTGGGTCTTGGCAAGCAGAGCGCGCAACGTGTCGATGGTGGTTTTGCGGTCGGTATCGCTCAGGGTGCTGCGCGGCGACAGGCGCACGGCGATTCCGGCGACCCGACCACCGTCGCCGACGAAGTTGTCCCAGATAACCGGGTTGCCGCGGGCTCGGGCACGCACCCGAGCTCCCACGGAGCGGTCGGTCGGAATTGGGTCGGGCAACAGTAGATCGCTTCTGAACATGCCGTTGCCGCCGTATGCGTCCTTGAGGGTCGCCAGGGACATGATGTCCTCGATCGGGCGCAACGTGGTCTCGCCACGTTTTAACTCGATATTGTCGATGTCCTCGGACAGTTTTCGGACGGCGACCAGGCTCTTGCGCGAGAACACATCGTCGGTCTCATAGGGAATGAACACCCAGCGATCGCCGACGAAGTGTTCCTCGAGGGCGTCCATGACCTGTTGCTGCGGGTGCTTTCGATCGTAGAAATCCTCCATGCCCGGCATGAACTTCACGCGGGGAATAAGCACGGCGGACGCGATAAGAATGCCGGCGATGGTCAGTGCGACCAGATGAGAGCGGCGAAGAACGAAGTTTGCTAACGAGTGCATGGTTGTCTCCTTGGTTGAAGTCTGAGACCACCCTGCAACTCACTACTGTTTCGATCTAGTACACGATCTGTACTGCCGGTTTCCGCGTAGGTACTAAAACCGAACCGTGCCGTGTGCGCTTAGGCGCGGGCACTCCAAGCGGTCTGAGCCCTCGCTCAGAGAGCCGCGCGTTTTCGTAGAAGCCATGTCTCCATGTCTCCTTTGCCCTTGACGTGAATGCTGCCACGGGGCTCGAACTCGTAGGAGTGGGCCAGCTTGTTCCTAACCGCTGTCGTGACGTGCACAGTGTTTGGCACGCCGTGAGATTCCATGCGCGCCGCGACGTTGACCGTGTCGCCCCAGACGTCGTAGACGAAGCGCCTGGTGCCAACAATGCCGGCTACCACCGGGCCCGTGTGTATCCCCATACGCATCGCCAGTTGAGGGCGGTCGTTCTTGTTGAATCGCTCGATTGCATGGAGCAATTGCAAGGCCAGATCTGCAACGGCTGCGAGGTCATGGCGTGCGCCGTTGAGGCCGCTGGCGACCATGTAGGCGTCGCCGATGGTCTTGATCTTTTCCAGTCCGTGCTCGTCTACCAGGGCGTCGAATGCTGTGAACACTTCGTCGAGAATGCCAACGAGATCTTCTGGAGACATCTGTTCACATAGTTCGGTAAATCCAGTGATGTCGGCGAACAATATGGACGCCTCATCGAAACGCTCGGCGATTCTCGACTCTCCGTCTTTGATCCGCGCGCCGATTGACGGCGGCAGCACCACACTCAGCAAGTCATCACTACGCGCCCGTTCTCGGTCGATCTCGGCCGCTTGAAGCTGCAGAAACGCGGTGATACGCAACATGATCAGTGAAAACGCTACGAATGCCATCGCCATCGGAATCAGCAGCGCCCACGGTTGCTTCGTTAGCAGGTTAGCGGCGATGCACGCGACGTTGATGAGAAGCGTTATCAAATAGCGGTGGCGCGGCATAAGTAGCGTTGCCGGCACGAGGGGGGGAATGAACAGCAGCCAACCGGGCGCTCCGGGCCCGGCGACGACCGCTGCCGCGAAGAAGATGGATACGTTGACGAACAGCAGCTGGGCCATCTGCATTGGCGCCATTTCAGGCCGCATGCGGGTCACCACGTAGGTGTGCGCCAAGAACAGCGCGCCCAACCCGGGAAGCCACGGGTTCTGGTCCCCGAACCACCACACCACAGCGAAACTCAGCACGTTGATCGGCGGCAGCGTGCGCTTTAGCAGGCCCAGTGTCCGTTGCCGCTGCTCTTCCGTAGCCGATCGCGCCGGCTCGACCCCATCCCCCCGTGTCATCGCTCTCGCATCATAGCGCGCACACCGTGTGAGGACCAGGAACGGCCGGCAGTGAGTTCACCGCGCGGCCTTCCGCGACCGACGCTTCCTAGTAGGTACTAAAATCGAACCACCGGAAACGGCCTCGGTACAGATCGTGTACTAGATTGACAGCGCCGTGAAACGCAGAGTGTGTTCATGGCACGCATTACTGCATTGTTCACCGCCGCCTTCGTGTTAACGAACGCAGCGCACGCTTTGGCCGAAGACGATTGGGACGCCGGGTTCGACGAACCGACGACCAGCGCTCCTGCGGTCCCCAAGTGGCAGCCGGAGATCACGGGCAGCGTGTTGGTTGATTCGTTCCACTACGTACGCAGCAATAAGCCCACGCTTCCGTTTCTGTCGCGTAACTCTGTAGACGGAAGGCTACGCGTCAAGGTGGACAACGCTCGGGTCACCGCAGTGGTGGAGTTGCTGATGCGCCGCGACCTGGGCAATGCCCAGCGCACACGCAACGGCTTGGAACAGGCGTATATCGACTTCGGCGACGGCACGACGCGGCTCAGGGTAGGGCGGAGCCTGCTCCGTTGGGGTACGACCAACCTGCATCGACCGGCCGATGTGCTGGACATTCGCGATTACACCGACTTCATAGAGGACGAGAAGCGCGCGTCGTACGTGGTATGGGCGCGTCGCAAACTCGGTCCACTGTTCTTGGATGGGTACGTTCTGCCGGTACCGGTTGCGCACGTTGTGCCGGCCGCAACCCTGGCAAGTGGTACGGCTTCTCGCGAGCCGAGCTCCGACGATGTACAGCTTGCAGGGCGTGTCTCCGGCTCTTTGTGGGCGTATGAGTGGGAGCTCGGCTACGCATTCATGTTCGACCGGATCCCGCTGCCGCTGCCCACCGGAATGCATTTTCGTCGGCAGCATGTCGCGACGTTCGGCGTAGCGCGAGCGTTCGGCAAGACGCGCATCGCTGGCGAGACCGCCGTCACCATCCCGCGTAACAAAGCCGCGGACGACGCCGGTGTGGTCACAGATAAGGGCTATGTCAGCTCGGTCGTGTCCGTGGATTACACGACGCGGGAATTCTTCGATGCCCACACTATCCAAGTCGCTGTCGACCTGTCCATGACCCAGCCGTTGTCGGGTGTGCTTCCCCGTGACCCCTTGTCGCGTCTGCGCTACCCGTTTCCACTGGCAGCACTCACGCGGTTTACCTATCACGCGACTGAATGGCACTTTCACCTCAACGTGATCCAGGGCCTCGAAGGTCACGGCTTCGCCGAGCCGCCCGCACTGGGCGGCACGCAGGACCTACTGGTGCAACCCGAACTCGAGTTCCAGGTTGCCAACTACGTACAGCTCAAGGTTGGTGCCGCACTCATGAGCGGCAACAACGGGCAACTGATCGGCCGTTATCGGTCTAACTCGCGGGTCTATTGGTCCGCACAAACCAAGTTCTAGAGGAGAAGACAATGAAACGTATTTACACAGTCACCCTTTCCATGACCCTGGTCGCGCTGATCAGCGCGACGGCAGCCGCAGCGCCCAGCGCCCGAGAGCTGATCGACCGTAGCGACCGCCGCCATCGCATCCATTTCGAGAAGGTCGCGTGGACGATGATTCTACAGAAAAAACGCGGCAAGAAACGTGTGCGCAAGGTCGAGGTGCTGCGCCGGCAGGATCCCGCGGACAAAGCGGGAGACGTGCAGCGGATTCGTTTCCTCTCCCCAGGCGACGTCAAAGGGACTCGTCTACTGACAAAGGAGAACAAAGTTGGCTCGGACCGCCAGTGGGTGTACTTCCCGGCGTTCAATCAGAAGCGGCGCATTGGGGCCGCTGAACTCGGCGACCGCTTTGCTGGTACCGACTTCAACTACGAAGATCTCAAGCGCAAACGGGTACCTGACTATAGCTACCGCATGTTGCGCGAAGAGACCTTCGCCGGTCACGACGTCTATGTCATCGAGGCCACGCCGAAGGCACCGCGGGTGCGTAAGCAATCGCCTTATGGGCGCACGGTCGTGTGGCTGCGCAAGGACGTGTTGGTCATGCTCAAGTTTCGTCATTTCGACCGACGTGGTCGCCCAGCGAAGCAAATCCTGTTTCGCAACTGGAAGAAGGTCAGCGGCAAGGCCTGGCGGCCCAACCTGATTGTCTCCACTGATATTCGGCGCAAGCACCGGACCACGGTGATCGTGAACCACCGGTCGACCCCGACCAAGATCTCAGCAGACTTGTTGCGACCCTCCGGGTTCGCGGACCGCTAGGAGACGAGTAAGACGATGCCAACTGAAATCATGATGCTTGTAGTGATCACCACGGCGACCGCACTCATGTGGATGCCATACATTCTCAACTCCATGGTCGTGCGCGGCGTGATGCCGACTCTGGACAACCCACGCGATAACGCAACGCCGCTGTCCCCATGGGCGGCGCGGGCCAAGCGCGCTCACGCCAACGCTGTAGAAAACCTGGTCGTGTTTGCGGTACTCGTGCTGACGTTGCAGATGGCTGGCGCCGGTAACGGGCTTACCAGCACGGCGGCCACTGTGTACGTCGGGGCCCGTCTGGCTCACTTCGCCGTGTACACGGCCGGTATCCCGGTTGTGCGCACGTTGTTGTTCGTGGTCGGCTTCGGCTGTCAGATCGCGATTGCGTCCCAGCTACTTTGAGCGGAGGGGGGCGCGCCCTTCCTCGCTTGTTGTCCGAGCACAAAAGCTCTGCGATGATGAGGCGTGCCCCATCGTTCGTTCGCCGGTGACCCTACGCCCGTTCATGGCTTGCGCCAGCGACGCGGAACGGAAGGCAGGCTGTGTCTGCTGGTCATCGACAAAGAACTGGTGGCGACCTACCCCTTGCCCGACGGGGGTAGCTTCGTCATTGGGCGCTCCGAGGACGCGGATATCTGCGTCGATGCGCCACTGCTTTCGCGTCGGCACGCTCTCCTACACATTTCTTCCAAAATCCGTCTCCAGGATCTCAATAGTGCCAACGGTACACGGGTGCACAATCGACGCCTGGACCCCGGTGACAGCGACGTGCTGGTCCCCGGAGACATGTTCGAGCTTGGCTCGACGATGTTCGTGCTTCAGAGCACCCATGTTCCGCTGAGCCCACGGCGGATTTGGACGAGTGAGTACTTCCAGAGCCGAGTGGAAGAAGAGTGCGGGCGCGCGGAAATGACAAAGGAGCGCTTCGCGATACTGCGTTTCCAGGTTCGCGACAAGAAGGCACGCGCCGAAGCGATGCATAGGTTACTGCTCGCTTCACTCCAGCCGGCAGACGTGATCGCGCGCGACGGCCCGGATTGTTTCCAGGCGCTACTCATCGGTCCTCGCGCGGAGAGCGCCCGTAGCGTCGTCGAGTCGATCGCGCGAGCTGCGAGCCAAAAGGAAACGCCGGTGCGCGCTGGTGCGGTGTTCTATCCAGACGACGGACGCTCGCCCGATGCGCTGCTCACCAAGTTGCGTTGCGAAGTGTCAGCAGTGGCCGGGCCGACTCGGATACCACTCGTCGTCGAGTCGTCAATCATGCACAATTTGCATCAGCTCGTAGAACGCGTGGCTGGCATGCCGATCAACGTGCTGCTGCTCGGCGAGACCGGAGTCGGCAAAGAAGTGTTCGCTGAACGGCTGCATACCCTGTCCCCGCGGGTCGCCGCGCCGCTTCTGCGTATCAACTGCGCATCGCTACCGGCGGAACTTCTCGAGTCCCAGTTGTTCGGTCATATTCGTGGAGCGTTCACGACGGCTCACGAAGACCGGGAGGGCCTGCTCGAAGCGGCCGACCAGGGCAGCTTGTTTCTCGATGAGATGGGAGAGATGCCGCTGCAGGCGCAGGCCAAGCTTCTGCGCTTCCTCGACGAGCGTTCGGTGCGCCGCCTTGGCGCTATTGAATCCACGCCGGTGGACGTTCGCATTATCGCGGCGACCAATCGCGACCTCGAAGCCGAAGTGGCTGCCGGGCGGTTTCGCCAGGACCTGTACTTCAGGCTGAACGGAATCTCCATCGTTATCCCGAGCCTACGTGACCGTCCGGAGGAGGTCGGTCCGCTGGCACAGAGCTTTGCAACCCAGGCGAGCCGTCGCTTCGGCCGGCCGGCCACGACGATCAGCCCAGCGGCCCTTCACCAGCTCCAGCAGTACGCCTGGCCGGGGAACGTGCGCGAGCTTCGCAACGTGATCGAGCGTGCCATCGTTATCTGCAAGGATACGATCGAACCCACCCATCTGGCACTGCAGCGCATGACGGCGGAGGTGGTCACTCACAGTAGTGAACCATCAAAGCCGTTGACGGAGCAGGGCGGTAGCCTTGTCTCTGAGTCCGATCGACATCTGCGCCAGGCGATCGTGGATGCGCTTTCCGAATGTGGTGGGAACCAGACGAAGGCGGCAAAGATGCTGGGCATCTCACGTAATACGCTGGCTTCCCGGATCGATAAATTCGGTTTGCCGCGACCGCGCTCGAAGCGCCTCCAGCGCGAGACCCTGAAACCACCGGGCGACGGCGACTAGTTACAGCCGGCGTCCTAGACCGATTGTCAGTGTGTGAGCGGTGTCGGACCGCGTGGCCTGGCTAACGTCAGGCTGCCGCGACGACGCGCCGCTGAAGCTTAGCTTCGCTCGGGCATGGTAGTAGTCGGCGAGGAGTAACCATTCGCTGGACAGGCGCTTGGTCAGTCCGACGCGGACGTATGTCGCGGACAGATCCGAGCGCTCGCCGTCCATGAGCCCTTGTGACTGGCCCAGCTTGCCCCCGAATAAGGTGTGGACGCTGACGCGCGCGCTCATGTCCTCTGCGATTCGCCCAACTTCGAGACGCCCTCCCAGCAACGCGCCGCTCACTGATTCATTGGGCAGTCCAGCAATATTGTCGAGGCTATCGGTGAGCGTTACATCGTAGTGATAGCCGGCTGACGCGTAGACTCCGATGCCACCAGCTGCCGCGCTGATCCTACCGCCGACTGCGACGGTCGCCTCGACGGAGTGTGAGGTAAGGGCGATATCGCCTTCTCCGCCGGCAGATGGCTGATACCGCAAACCGGGCGCCGCGTAGGTTCCGCGATAAGTACCCAATACCGCCAACGCTAGCCGCCCGCTGCTTCGGTGAAAACTGCCATCAACTCCCACGTTGGCGGCGCTGGTGCTGAGGTCGTAGTTGCCGAGGCCGGTGGTCCCGTTCGAGTGGAACTGGGTTGTGAGGTTATGGATGCCGACGCCCACTCCGAGTCGCAATCCGTCAATGGGGACCGGCGGCTTGACTGCAGTAACCGGCGTTGGCGCGTCGGCGTTCGATATGCCTGCCGATATGCGTTCGGGTGAGCGCGCGGTGGTCTTGGCCCTGACATCGTTCGGTTTTCGAACGGCTGCCGCGGGGACCCAACCGGGAGCGCTGTCGTCGCTCTGGACTAGATACCATCGGCCCCTGCGAGACCTGGCCAGTACGTGGAGCTCAGCCCCGCTGCCCACGGAGAACACCACCCTGGCTCGCGCGTTGGGTTTGCGAAGCGCCCGGACGCGGTTGAGATCGACGACCAACTTCTTGGGAAGTGTCTTGTCGCGGCCGCTCACCATCGCCTTGTTGCGCCAGGCGCCGTAGCTCTTGCTAGTTCTGCGTCCCCAGCGGCGAGCACGGTTTCGTTTGACCCGTCGTGAACGGCGCACAGTCGTCCGGGTCAGCCAGCCCGTGTGCTTCCCCACCTTGACCCGATACCACCGGCCCTTGGTTCGTACGAGCCTGGCCGACTGTCCACGCTTGACCCGAGCTACCACACGGCCCATCTCGCCTGGATAGGCCCGCAACGCTGTTGCTTGCGATACGACAACCGTATCGGCACTAGCTGTGTCCGAGGCGGCCATTGCGAAGATGACGACGACGATGAACGCGCGAGCTGGGGTCATAGGCGAGAAACAGTGCATACGCTGAGCCAAGATGTAGCCTCGCGAAAGGTCACGAGCGCCGTTTCACCGACTGCGCAAATTGCGTACACCCGGTTGTTTCGCCTTGCGCTATTAGCTCAAGTTGCGCACACCGTTGCGCAGTGGACATGTGAGGTCACGGGCATTTGGCCGATGGAACCGCGTTTGCACTGTGATTGGGCATGTCGCCTCGCCGGTTCTCGACACGACTCTTCCCGACGATTCCAATCCTGGTTGCCCTGCAGACGCTTGGCTGTGTTGGCTCCATTGTCGAGACCGGTGAGGTGGCCAATTCGACCGCCGACGCTGGTGCCAACACTGCCCCCGGCGATTGTGTGCCGCAGTCGGTGGCCAGTGAATCTGGGCATCACAACCCTGGCACCGCCTGCCTGCAGTGCCACGGCGCTGGGCAGGGGCCCGACTTCACGTTGGGAGGTACCGTCTATGACGGACTGAACAGCGACGTGCCGATGGCTGGAGTCACGGTCACCCTGCTGGATGCGGACGGCGTCGAACTCATTCTAACAACCTCAGAGAACGGCAACTTCTGGACGAACCAACAACTCGCCTACCCGGTTACGACGACTACGTCGAATTGCCCGAACACTCACCCGATGCTGTCGACCGTGCAATCGGCCGGAGCAGACTGTAACAGCGGCGGCTGCCACACTTCCGGCTTCCGAATTCACGCTCAGTAGGAGAGACATGACTCTTTCGATGCCGATCGCGTTTGGTTGTTTCGCACTGTTCGTCGCGTTCGTCAGCGCGAGCCACCGACGTCGTAGCGTGAGCCGAAGCCGCGAAGGTGCCGGTGAGGAATTTCGCTACCTGATTCACGCCATCAACGATGATCGCTGTACTGGTTGCGCAACTTGTGTGGAAGCGTGCCCGACGAACGTCCTGCAGCTCCAGTCGCACAAGACTCGCGCGACTCGGTTCGAAGATTGCGTCCAGTGTGAGAAGTGTTCGCGCGTATGCCCGACCCAGGCTCTCGCCATGCACCTGATCGGTGACAAGCCGCCAACGATCAAGGTGCCGAACGTCGACCAGCATTTTCAGACGACCGTCCAGGGCCAGTACCTCATTGGAGAGGTCTCCGGGAAGCCACTGGTCAAGAATGCCGCCAATCTCGGACGCATGGTGGTTGAACACATCGTTCAGTCGGAGTTGACGCCCATCGCCGCGCCCAGCGATACCAACGTAGATGTTGTCATTGTTGGTTCGGGCCCGGGTGGATTGTCAGCGGCACTGGCGTGTGAGCGTCACGGCCTCAGCTACGTCGTGCTCGAGAAGGAGCGCATCATGGCGGCCACGGTCTTGCGCTATCCAGCGGGCAAGCCATTCATGGCCGAGCCCCACGATTGTCGCAACCTGTCATTCCTGCCGGTATTCGACACATCAAAAGAGACATTGGTCGGCACGTGGAGAGAATTGGTGCGCACTTTGAATGTGCGGCTGCAGCTCGGAGAGGCCGTCGAAACAGTTAAAAGGAACACCGTCGGCGTGTTCGATACGGTGACGACAAAATGCACCTATTCGAGCCAGCGCGTGATCCTCGCCATCGGTGTCCGCGGTAAGCCACGAACACTCAAAGTGCCCGGAGAAGAACAACGCAAGGTGCACATGCTGTTGGAGGACCCCGCCGACCATCAGGGACAACATGTCCTGGTCGTTGGTGGCGGTGACAGTGCTCTGGAGGCTGCGGTCGCGCTGGCATCGGTGGGGGCGACGGTGACTTTGTCGTACCGCAAGAAAGAATTCAGTCGCGCCAAAGCGAAGAACCGTGCCGACGTTGTGGCCCTGTGCGAGTCAGGCCGCATGACTGTATTGTTCAAGTCGGGCGTCAAGGCGATTGGTGTGCGTGATGTGAGGATCACGCTCGCGAGCGGTGAAGAGAGTGTCATCGAGAACGACGCGTGTTTCATCCTTATCGGAGCGGACCCGCCGGTGAAGTGGTTGAGTAGGCACGGTGTCGCGATGGTCGAGCGACCTCACTCTTACAGTGCGGGCGCGAGCGACGAGCTGGTGTCCGGGCTGGTGGCAGGGGTGTCAGAGTGCGCGCAGACTGCTAGCGAAGCCGCGACGGCTGTACGCGGGAGCGCTCTGCCGGCGGCCGAAATGCCACTCAATGCGGACCCTGTGTCCGGTTCTGTCACTCGGGTAAGACGGCCGCCACGGCGAGCGTCAACCCTGAGTGGCTTGTGCAAGCGCTTGCGCGACGCGGTACTGCCTCGCCAAAGCGTGGCTGGCGAGGAGTCTAGCGTCGACACGGTTGTCTTTCCGCTTCCTCGTCCTCGCCCAGCGACGTTGCCCGGCTTTGAAGAACCAACCCATGTGGATCCGTTGCCTGCGGCGGCGTTTACTCACGAGTTCGCGGACAGGAGCCCGAGTCATGAATGGTAGCCGACAACGGATTCTCATAGCCGCGCTCGGTGCGTCGTTGCTGGGCTGGAGTGCGTGCGACCTTGGTACGCACGACGCAGGCGGTGACGGCGGCGCGGTCACCAGCGACGCTGGGGTCAGTTACGTTCCTGACGCCGCGTTCGCCAGCGCGTGCTCCGCCTGTCACGGCGACGAAACAACCCCTGCGCCGCCCAAGACCGTTGGCGGCGAAACTGACACGTCCGCTCGTGCGGTCGGAGCGCATCGGGCGCACCTCGATCCCAATCCGACATGGCACCAGCCGATCAAGTGCACCGATTGTCACGTCGTACCCGATACCAATGACGCTCCCGGTCACCTGGACGGGGACGGCGTCGCCGAGTTGACGTTCAGCGGTCGGGCAATCACCGGCGGCGCTTCGCCCACGTGGAATGGCACGACCTGCTCCAACGTCTATTGTCACGGTTCGACCCTGACCGGCGGTGCCCTGACAGAACCTACGTGGACCATCGTCGACAACAGTCAGGACGCCTGCGGTAACTGCCACGGCGCGCCTCCACCAGCACCGCATGTTCAAGACGCCAACTGCGGAAACTGTCACCCGAATGTGCAGCCCGGCACGAACCACTTCTTGGATCCGGACAGCCACATCAATGGTGTGGTCGACCTGTCCACGGGCGAACAAGGATGCGACAGCTGTCATGGCAGTGGTGGCGTGTCTGCACCGCCGACCGATCTGGCGGGCAACACGGCGCGCACGTTTCCCGGAGTTGGCGCGCACCGCCAGCACGTTGGTTCTACAGGCACGTTCCGCGAGATGTCGTGCGCCCAATGCCATACGGTCCCGGTTGGCGTCGGTGACCCCGGGCATATAGACGGCGACAACCAGGCGGAGCTCAACTTCGACGTGCTCAATCCGTTGGCTACCTATACCGCCGCGACGTCCACGTGCGGAAACCTGTACTGCCACGGAAACGGCTGGTCTCGCCTGGGCTCGGCAACATTCACGGACCAGGCGTCCCTGGGCTGCAACGGCTGTCACGCCGCCACGCTCCAGGGGGCCGACGATATGTCGGGCAAGCACAAGAAGCACCTGGAGGAGGGGATGAGTTGCAACGGGTGTCACGATGGCGTCGTCAACGCTGCTGGCGTGGTCGTCAACCCGAGCCTCCACGTCGATGGTCAACGCACCGTCGTCATGCCGACCGGCGGAACGTGGGCACCGGCGGAGCGCCGATGTTCGAACATGGCCTGCCACGAGAACGAACGCTGGTAGCAGTACCAGCCGCACAACCAACAACGAGGAGTCAAAGATGATCGTAGGCGTGCCGCGCGAGACGCGCACCGGTGAGAGACGTGTGTCCTTAGCACCCGCTCACGTAGCCAAACTAGAGAGCGTTGGGTTTGAAGTTCACGTAGAGAGTGGCGCTGGCGTCTCGGCAGGGTTTGATGACGACTGTTACCAGCGACACGGGGCGAGGGTGTTTGGTTCGCGCGAGGAGCTGTTCAGAAGCGCGCGGGTCATAGCTCAGGTCAATACGTACGGAGCCGATGTCGCTGGTCTCGGCGACCTGCCGTTCTTGTCATCGCGGCACACTGTGGTCGGATTCGCTGACCCGCTGAGCGCTCCTTCGCGAATTAGCGCGCTTGCCGACCGAGGCATCAGCCTTCTTTCCATGGAGATGATTCCGCGAATCACGCGAGCCCAAAGCATGGACGCGCTTTCTTCCATGGCGACGATTGCTGGTTACAAAGCGGCGGTCATCGCGGCATACGAGCTTCCGCGGCTGTTTCCCATGTTCATGACAGCCGCCGGCACAGTGCCACCGGCGAAGGTGCTCGTGATCGGCGCTGGCGTCGCCGGATTGCAAGCGATCGCAACGGCCAAGAGGCTGGGCGCACGTGTGTCCGCCTACGATGTTCGTCCGGCCGTGCGTGAGCAGGTGGAGAGTGTTGGCGCCACGTTCGTCGAACTCGATCTGGAGACCGATGGAGCCGAGGCCGGTGGCGGTTACGCGAAGGAGCAGAAGGAGGACTTCTTGAAGCGCCAGCGAGAACTCATGGGGAACGTCGTTGCCGCGAGCGACGTGGTCATCACCACCGCTGCGATACCCGGCCGTCGTTCACCGCTAATCGTCACCGAAGATATGGTCCGGCGCATGGCTCATGGTTCGGTGATCGTAGACCTCGCGGCCGAACGCGGGGGCAACTGTGCGCTCACCCAAGCCGATCAGCGCATTGAGTCCGGCGGGGTGATTATCTGTGGCCCGGTCAACCTGCCGTCCTCGGTACCGCAGCACGCGAGCACGATGTACGGAAAGAACGTGTCTACATTGTTGGCCCATGTGTGCACCGACGGTACAGCGGAGTTGAACACCGAAGACGAGATCACGAACGGCGCGCTCGTCGTGCATAGAGGCGAAGTGGTCAGCGAACGCATCCGCACGCTCATCGACGCCGCCGGTTCGGACGAGGAGAGCAACTGATGGACGCACTGATCATGTCGTTGACAGTATTCATGCTGGCGATCTTCGTTGGCTTCGAACTGATTCGCAAAGTGCCGCCAACGCTGCACACACCGCTGATGTCTGGTGCTAACGCCATCTCCGGGGTCACGGTCGTTGGCGCGCTGCTGCTCGGCGGTACTGCTGCAGCGTCGTCCTCGAAGTATCTGGCGATGGCGGCGGTGGTGCTGGCGACGATCAACGTTGTCGGCGGATTTCTCGTAACCCACCGCATGCTCAAGATGTTCAGAAGGAGAGACTAGTCATGGAGCGTGTTGCACTAATGAACCTGCACTACCTCGCAGCGTCCGCGTTCTTCATCGTCGGTGTCAAGGGCTTGAGCCATCCGCGCACCGCCGTTCGCGGCAACCTGATGGCAGGCATTGGCATGCTCATCGCGTGCTTTGCAGTTCTCATGGGCCAGCACGCAGTGGATTTGGGCGTGCTCGCATTGTGTGTGGCCGTGGGTAGCGCGATCGGTGGAGGCATGGCGCTACGAGTGCGCATGACCGGCATGCCTCAACTCGTCGCCGTATTCAATGGATTTGGTGGCGCAGCCTCCGCGCTCGTCGCGGCGGCAGCGATGATGGAGGTAATGACAAGCTCCGCGACCATCGGCACCCAGATGCTCGTCGCCGGAATCGCTTCCGCGGTCATCGGTGCGGTGACGTTTACCGGCAGTCTGGTCGCGTTCGGCAAGCTTGCCCAGCTTCTTCCTCGTGGTGTTACCAGAGCGCTTGGCCGGAGGCAGCTAACGGTCATTGCCGGGCTCACGTGCGTTGCGACCATCGCGTGGGCAGCCACGTCACCGAGCACTGTGAGTGTATGGTCCATGGTGGCGGCCGCGTCGCTCTTTGGAATCGTCGCGGTCATGCCGGTCGGCGGCGCCGATATGCCCGTCGTAATTTCGCTGCTCAATTCGTACTCGGGACTGGCCGCTGCGGCTACCGGGTTCGTCCTGGGGAACAACGCGCTGATCATCGCGGGCTCCCTCGTCGGTGCCTCTGGCGCAATCCTCACGACCATCATGTGTCGTGCAATGAATCGTTCACTGGTCAGCGTGCTCATCGGCGGCAAGACGGTCAGCGCAACAGGGGAGGGCGAAGACATCTACGAGGGGAACATCACCCGCACGAGTGCCGACGAGGTCGCGATGCTACTGGACGCAGCGCAGCGGGTGGTCATCGTGCCGGGCTACGGTATGGCCGTGGCGCAGGCCCAGCACGCGGCGAGCAACCTGGCTCAGCTCCTGAACGAGCGCGGCGTCGAAGTAGAGTATGGTATCCACCCGGTCGCCGGCCGCATGCCCGGCCACATGAACGTACTGCTGGCTGAGGCCGATGTGCCATACGATGTCTTGCGAGATATGGACCAAATCAACCCGACGTTCGCGCAGACTGATATCGCCATCGTCATTGGGGCAAACGACGTGGTGAATCCCCTCGCGCAGCAAGACCCGAACAGCCCAATCGCCGGAATGCCGATTCTCGAAGTCGGTCGCGCCCGCACAGTGGTCGTGATCAAACGCAGCCTGAGTCCGGGATTCGCCGGCGTACCCAACCCACTATTCACGGCGGACAACACGCTCATGTTGTTCGACGATGGTCGGAAAGCTCTGCAAGATCTCGTGACGGCGACCAAGGGTAACTAGCAGTACAACCACCCCTGCGCGGTCCCATACGGATCGGCGGGGCCCGATGCTAGCGTGCCCTACATGACCGCATCGTGCGCAACTGTACGCGGCGTGCGCAGTCGTGGCGCGTAGTTCCAGGTACCTGGGGCGGCACGCTGCCTGCATTACTGCTCCCTCCATAGCTCTTCTGCTGGGAGGCGGAGTATGTGCAATCTCGAAGCGACATCTAGGATTCTTACAATTACTCTCGCGGTCGCGTGCCTGACGCTATCCGTTGCTTGCGGAGGCAGTAGCGCCGGAGCTGGCGCGGGGCATGGGGCAACCTGTGACACGGCAGCCGATTGCGGAGGAGAGACTCCGTTGTGTAACCCCTCTGGTGCGTGCGTGCAGTGCACCGGAGCACGTGACTGTGGTGCCGGCGAGCCAGTGTGCGACTCAAATGGATTCTGCGGCGAATGTGGGAGCGACAGCGATTGCCCGGCGTCGGAACCGTTCTGCGACGGAACGCAACGAGAGTGTACCGCGTGTCGTACCAACGCCGATTGTGGGGTAGCAGCCCCAGTGTGTACCCCCCGGGGACGTTGCGAACCAGCGTGCGCAGGACCTGCGGACTGCGATGCCGATGAAGTCTGCCACCCGGACATCGGTGCTTGCACCGGGTGCGCGACCGCGACGGACTGCCCGCTGAACGAGCCATTGTGTGAGCCCACATCGCTTCGTTGTGTCGCGTGTGTCGACGCGAGTCATTGTGGTGTGGCCAGTCCGTTCTGTATCGACAACAAGTGCGAGGATTGTATCCAAAACACTGACTGCGGCGCCGGCAAAGTCTGCAACGACGACCTCGAGTGTGAGACCAGTTGCGAGTCAGACCTGCAGTGCACCGATGCTGACAAGTCCCACTGCGATGTCACGAGTGGCGTTTGTAACGAGTGCGTAGAGGACGTGCACTGTGCCGGAACGCAAGACCCGGTGTGCATCGCGAACAAATGCGAGGAATGTCGCGTGAACGAGGACTGTCCCCTGGATAAGCCCATCTGCGACGCAGAAAACCAGTGCCAAAACTAATCGGTGTAGCAGCAGCCGTTCCTTCGATCTGAAACTTCTGGGACCGCGCGCTGTCTCGCTCCATTGCGAGTGGGTTGCGAGTGGGTTGCGGGTGGGTTGCGGGTGGGTTGCGGGTGGGACGCGAGTGGGTTGCGGGTGGGGCGCGCGCATTGGGCGAGCATGGCGCTGTCCGTTCCATGCCTCGCGTGCGACCTGAAACCACGAGCTTGCCGGCGGCCCCCTTCTATGAGCCGAAACACTGCCGTGTGCTACCTACGCCTACCACCGCGTCTGATATAACCGGCCGCGTCTAGCGTTCCTGTTCTCGCTAGCGTGCGGCACCTGGACCCGGAGGGTTGTGATGAACGAAGTAGAAGTGGCGTCGGTTCGCGCGTCCAAGACCAAGATGTTGATCAAGTTGGTGGTTGCTGTCGGCGTCATCGCCGCGGTGGTCGTCGGCGGTATGGCTCTGCTAGGCGATAAGGCCAATGACGAGCCTTCGTCGGCTGGCACGGCGAAAGCGGTGGTCAGCGAGAGCAAACCCGAGTTGGTCGATCCGGACAAGGGACTTACCTTCATCCGCGGGTATAAGGACATTCGCGGGGCAAAGCGGTTCAACTATCGCAAAGCCGATGAGTGGGAGGCAGCGGCCAAGCACTTTGCCCAGGCCCGCGAGCAGGCCGGGGCGCCAATACGGTGGACCAGCGCGGAACAACTGAGCCGAGGGTGGGTCGCGTTGCTTCGCAACAAGCCGGGCAAAGCGGTTCGTCTAATGAAGAAGGCCGTGGCGTCCGAGGGCGACTGGGCTGCCGCTCAGCTCGGCCTTGCCAACGCGCTGATGGAAAAACGCAAATGGAAGCGCGCTATGCGCCACGCCAAGCGCGCGCAGAAACTCGCGCCCGGGTGGTGGTTGCCGACCGCTACGATTGGGCAGATTCAACAGGATCGTGGCCGGCTGAAGGCCGCGCTGAAGACGTACAAGCGTGCCATGGCCAAGGAGCCCCTGGAAGCCCACATCCCGTCCGCGATTTCACTGGTCCATCACGCGATGGGGCGCAACGAGCTCGCCCTGAAGTTCGCAAAGAAGGCGATCTCTCTCGACGGCCGCGTCGTCGGAGCGAACATCACCTTCGCCGAACGCGCGCTGCTGAAAGAGAAGGCAAGAAAGGCGTTGATGCACGCTGATGTTGCCCTGTCGGTAGGGCCAAACAACGGCGTGGCAATGCTCGCCCGGGCCGACGCGCTGCAGGCCCTGCAACGCCCCAAGCTGGCCACCGCGGCATTTACCAGCGCGGTCGAGTTGATCGACAAGCGCAAACAGATCGGAGCGCCGGCGGCTCGCCTCGCAGCGGTGCGAGACGCGTTGTCCAAGGACAAGCTGCCGGAGGCGCGGTTCAAAGTGAAGCTCGAGCCGAAGCCGAAGGACAAGAAGGGCGAGAAAACCAAGAAGAGGGGACTGCGCTAGAGCGCAGTTGTTTCAGTTTCGCCTGTGATAGGCGGCGATACGTGCCCTGGCTTGCGCGAGTGCGTCGGACTTACCGGCGCGTTTTGCTCTTGAGCTGCAACTTGTCGGTGACGCTCGCCGGGACGTCTTGCTGCAGTGCCTGCTCGCCGCTCAGCCTTGTTCCTTTAGCCTTGTAGCAGAACATGGTCACATCCTTTAGCTTGCTTACGGAAAACGCGTGGGTGTTGCCGACACTACATCCAGTCCCGTAGAGGCGTTGTTTTCCCACCATCCACGTAACGGTCTTGTCATCGTTCAGGGCGACGGTTGCTGACCACGCGCCGAACTTGTTCTTGCCACTAGCGCTGACTGTGTCCCGCAGCTGGTTATCGATGACACGCTTGGCGGCAGTCACGCGCTTGGCCTCTTCGGTAAATCCCCAGGCGTCTAGCATGGTGAGCTTTAGCCCTTGTGGTGTCTTGCGCAGAATGTACAACCAGAACGGCTTCTTGGCGTTGTAGACCGCGAACATCCGTGTTCCTTTGGATGTCTTTACCTCCATCACGCTCGCGACCTGGATACGCTTCTTTCCAGCCTTTAGATTCGTTGTGCGTGTGCCCAGATACGCTGTGTATCCCTGCGCGGTGCGGCGCAGTTTCTTGATCTTCAGCGTTCCTTTGCTGGTCTCTTCACCAGCGTGAGAAGACATGTGTTGCGTGAATCGATATGTGTAGGTCTGGGCCTGAGCGCTCGATGACACCCCCATCACGGCCAATACAACGCTGATCCCCAAGAGCTTCGTCATCGTTCCCCCCTCCCCAAAAAACGTGTTCGTCTTGTCTAGGACGTTGCCGTGCTCAAGAGCATTCACGGCAACGCCTAGCTTATCGTACCCCATTGCGAGCGATCGCTTGGCAGTCCAGGAAGATCGCGGCCTTGGCCCTAGTACGCGGGCCCGCTTACCGGGTGTTGGCCACTCTCTACCAGCTTCTTTGCCTTGCGGTTGACGAGGTCTTTCACGCAGTCCCAGCGCTTACTGAGTTCCACTTTTTCGAAACACGTGGCGAGTGCCTCGATAAAGAACAGGTCGAGTCGGAGCCGACCATCCCCCTGGTCCTTGACCTTCGGTAGCGCGAGTCGCGTGAGTTCATTGCTTTTGGAGGTGCCGAGCCACCGCAGCGGGAACGTCTTGTGAGCCTTCTGCCACTTGGTGACCGACGTCTCCGCCGCGCCGGCGTGGCACGCGTTGGTGACGAACGTGATCTTGCCGGCGAACTTCTTGCCCAGCGCTTCGTACATGTTGACGATGAGTGACAGGCTACTCAGGTAGTCCAGGCTCAAGGTTGGAGCTCCTATCTTCACGGCATTCCGTTCGGCAAACTTGAGCCAGCCGTACTCGGACGTCTTCACGAACGTGCGCGCTGCGGGACCAACCCGCTTCTTGCTCTTGCCGGCGATTCGGCGGATGCCGTGAGCAATCGGCGTGACGAACAGCTCGGTGCACTTCTGTTCGTGTGGGGGATTCTGCGCGATCCAGCGGAACAGGTTGTTGTAGGTCGCGAGCGACGCAACGTGTAGTCCGTCGACCCGGCGGCCGCGCAGTTGGGGCGGCTTGATGTGGAACACCTGCTGGAAGCCCGCACCGCGCAAAACCTGCACCATGCGTTTGGCCTTTTCGTCGAAGATGTCACGGGTGCGTACCTTACCGGTGGACAGCACCCGCGATGCGCCCTGGTCGTCCATCTGCACGACGACGCCGATCTTGTACACGGTTTCGCAGCCGCCGTTCTTCGGCCGAAAGAACGGAGTTCCTGTGCCAGTAGATGGGTTCCCGATCACCGGTGGTTGTGGAGTGTCGGGTTCCGGCTCTGGCTCTATCTCAGGGATCTCCGGCACGTAGTTCGGGTCGTAAACCGGTTCGGGCTGCCAACCGGTGGTCCCGGGGACGAATCCGGGTGGAATCGGACCGACACCTTGATAGAACATCATGTCGATCCGGGTATCCATCTGCCCGAGGTCGACCACTGCGGCCGCGCCGGCGGGCGGCACTACCTTGGGCCAACCCTTGCGTTGAATCACTTCCGTTTCGCCGGTCTCGGCGTTGATCAACATCCACACACCGACCGGTTGTTCGGTCGCGCCCGCAGGTTCGATCACCCAACGCAACCAGGTCTCCGACGACAGCGTGCGTACCGCCTCGCCATCGAGCCCGTCGTTGATGACCGTCCCCGGTACCAGAGGGGCGTGAGGGCCGATGAGTAGAAACGCGTTTCCGAAGGTTCCCGGGGACTCGCTCACTGACTCCATGGCCAGCTTGTTCACGTAGGCGCGCTCCTTCCGTCTGGCGGCGTCGGCGATCTCGAAAGCGTGCATCGCTGTGTTGCGTCCCTCGACCTCGATGACGGCGTAGCGGTGCCCGGGCGCAATGTCTGGAACCTGGAACGCGACGACTACGCTACCGTTGCCGACGAATTCGCTCAGTTCTGCGTCGATCCAGGTTTCTGCCTGGACGACGTTTTCTCCGAGGATGAGACGAGCGGCGGCAGAACGTGCGGGCTCCTTGCCGTCGAGACCACTCACCAATACGCGTACTGTGCTTCCAGGCTCGCTGTTCGGCGGCAAGGGGCGGCCGCTAGCGTCCGGGGCAGAGAAGAAGTACTCAGCGCGGAGTGGGCGTTCGTCTTTTGCCACATCTATCGAGCTGGTGTAGGTCGCCTTCTGGCCGTTGGCGAGACTCACCGATGCGCTCAACGTGGCCTCACCCGCCTGCAACTCAACGCCGCGTATGATGATGCCGTAGCCAGCCTCGTGTCGGAACGCATTGGGCCCGTGTTGGGCCTCGGCCACCCAGCTGGTCACGTCGAGGTCGCCGACTACCAATGTGTGGTCCGCGCCTTCGAGCTGCTCGCCTAGTGGAGCACATGCGTCTTGGACTTGAATCATCAAGTCGAACGGGGCCGCAGCAACCGGAGACTGAAGCGGTTGCACCTGCATGGTTGCGCCGCATGGTGCGCCGCAAACTGTAGATGCTTCGACCTCTACTTCGGCAGTCGGCAGTAACACCCATGCGTGATAACCGTCGACTTCCAAGCGGGTCTCGAGGCACGGTTCGTCGCCGCAACTCAGGTCGTAGCCACGCAAGTCATAACCGAAGCCGTTGGGCGCAAACAGGGCAGTGGGGACTACTTCGCCGCGTTTCGATTGGAAGGAGACGGTTCGCCCCGCCTCGCCCTTGAACCAGACGACGCCGTAGCCGTAGTCACCGCCGGCTCGGATGGTCGCCGTTTGGTCGCACGCGCCGACGGCAACATTGGCCGCTCCGTCTGTCTTGCCACCTGGTCCGTCGAGTTCTACGTCGGAGAACGGGTCAGCTTCACCAGCGCATGCGGCGGCCAGGAAGAATGGAAGGATAAGAGCGCCAAGCGCTCGTGGTGCGGGTTTGTATGACATCGCGACAGATACGGCGGCCCAGCCGGTGTGGATCATTCACCGGTGCATTTTCTTGTCTGCATTAAACAGCCACACCCTGTGCGGACTCGCCTGGTCAGTCGTCGCCGTATGCCCGCAGAACTCTGCAGTTCTGTCGTCAGATAAGACGATGTAAGAAGCAGCTTGCTCCTGCCGATTATGGTCCCCCGGTGTCGAGACCTCCGCCCGTCTCGCGCACTTTGGGGAGAACTGAATGAACCGAGCGCTGCTGATTTCGTCGCTACTTCTGCTCAGCTGGTCCACCGCCGCGCACGCCGCGCCAGGTGATTCGTCGTCGTCGGACCCGGTGGCCTCCGAGGACAAGGCTGGGCCTCGGGACGGGTTCACGCTCCAGTGTTTTGGCCCGTCGTCGATGAGCATGAGCATGACCAGTCACACGAATAACTTTCCCTTCGACTACGATCCGAACTTGTCCGAAGACCCTGCGGGCATCCCCGGCGACCTGGCGAACCTACACAGCCAGTTACCCGGCCTGCCCGATGGGCTTGTCGAGATAGAGATGGACGGCATCAAGTTCAACTACTTTGCAGAAGTCCTCGACATGGTCCAGCGCGCACGTGACAGCGGCCCGCAGATCGCCCCGCCGATCCAGCGCCCGGCCGTGCGCTGCGCCGTTCACGACGCGTTCGCCATGCCAGCCGTTCTCATCCAGCCCGTGTCGTCCAGTTGCCAGTCAGCGGCCCAACAGATCGCGAGTGCTCTCGCTGGTAGTGCAAAGACGTGTCAGCAGGTCGAGTACCCAGAAGTCTACGTGCTCGATCATCCATCGGCGGTAGTCGACGCGAACTTCCTCGGCCAAAGTCAGTTGCTGTCCACCACCGAAGGACAGATCGCCCTAATTGGCGAGGCGCTCTCGCACCTGGACTACCCCGTTGGACTCATCCCCGACACGTTCATGCCGATGGCGCGCAGCATTGTCGCCAAGATTCGCTATCAGAAGCTGCGTGACAACATCGACGCCCGCTTAGCGCTGTACAGCCAGGCGAAGGCGACGCTGCAGAACTCGGCGTCGTGCTTCAACCCGGGGCCAAGCGCCACACTCGCCGGTTCGTTGGATGGGCTCACCACTGAGTTGACCGCTGTTGGCCAGCACCTGGACCAGGTGAAAGCGGATGGCCTGGCCCAGGCCGCGGCGGACCGACTCGCCGTGGAAAACCAGGGTCGGTTGCGCAACGACCTAATGCACCCCTCCCTCACTGACCGCGAGCGGGAGATGCTGGCCTTCTACCTGGCGGCTGTTTATTGGCGAATGCGCGGCGGTGGTCTGATTCGCAACCCGGCTAACGGAACGGTTCCCGACATCACCTACGTGACCAACATCTTCGCAGGCATCGCAAAGTTCGCAGGTGGGATCGCGGATGCGGACACTCTCGGATACAACATGGCGATCGACGAGAGCCATGGTTATCAGGAGTGGTGGGACCTGGGGAACGAGCCTGGTCACGATCAGTACTATGACCTGCTGTGGATGACCGACCGTGGCCGACGCGGCCTCGCTCTCACCAATGCCATGCTCGGCGACCTCGGCTATGACGTAAAGAACCTGATGGCCGGCGGACTCATCATGGGGCCCTGCTACTACTACATGTGGTACGAGCTCTGGGCGCGCAACGGCAGGTTCTTTCAGTTGGGCGAGAACCTGACATCTCCCTACTACCTGTTCCTGGAGATGCCCGTGGCCACTGGTGAGTCATGCTACGGCGCGGCGATGGGCCTTGGCCTGGCGCGCTCGTTGTTGTGGGGCGTACCCAATCCCTCGTGCCACCCAGAACCAGACTGTGGGGACGCTGTTTGTGGCAGTGATGGCTGTGGCGGGAGCTGCGGTACTTGTTCGTCGGGCTCGTGCGAAGAAGGGCAGTGCGTAGACTGCGTCGCCGATTGCACTGGCCGCGAGTGTGGTGACGACGGTTGCGGCAATAGCTGCGGTCAGTGCGCCGACGACGAATCATGCAACGCAGGTATGTGTGAGCCCGGAACTGGCGGCGAGTGCACCGGCGACAATTGCGTCGACGACTGCGTCGGCGATGACTGTCCCACGCCACCGTCTCCGGGTGGCGGCTCCTGCCAGAGCGCACCGGGCGCAGGGCACCTGCTTCCCCTGCTACTCATCCTGTTGCTGTTCGGTCGCCGCCGCCGGGCGTAGGGCTCAACCCGGTGGGCTCTGCTTACACGGACTCGCGAAGGATGCTCTGCAACTTTTTGCCCCTGGCCAGTTCATCAACCAGCTTGTCCATGTAGCGGATCTTCCGCATGAGCGGATTGGGCACGTCCTCTACACGGACGCCGCACACGACACCCGTGATCAGGCGCACGTTCGGATTGAGTTGGGGAGCCTGGGCAAAGAACGTTTCGAAGTCGACCTTGGTATCGATGGTCTTCTGAAGCTGCGAACCGCTGTAACCAGTCAGCCAGGTGATCACCGCGTCGACCTCAGCCTTGGTTCGCCCCTTCTTGGTCGCCTTCTGAACGTACAGTGGATAGACGCTGGCGAAGGACATGGCAAAGACTCGTGGCTTCATTCCCATGCCCCTCTGTATCCGCATTGGGGCATCCGCGTCAATGCGGACGTGGTGAGGACGCGTGCTCTTCCGACCGGCAAAACCCACGGTTGCACGGAGTCTATAGTACGCTGCTGCTATGTGGAGACGAGCCGCCACGCTTGCGACACTACTGGTGTTGCTTGCCAGCGTCCGGCCCACTTACGCGGACTCGGGGGCCGAGAAAACCACCACCGCGAGTTGCACACCCAACTGCTACATCGGCCTCGACGGCAGCCTGCGTGACAGCGACCTGCATTATGGGCGACTCGTCGCACGCGGTCGTCCTCATTACCTTCGCGCTTCGATCGAGATCGCTTTAGCCCTCGGTTTCGCAACCGCAGTGTACTGGGTTGATCCCAAGATGGATGTAGCCGACTGGGATGTTCCCAGCATCGAGCGACGGCTCAGCGCGGAGGGCTGGCGCCTGGACAACAACCTGTTCAACATCAACTTCCTTGGCCACGCGGCCAACGGATTGGGCTTTCACATACTCGGACGGTCCAACGACCTCAGCCTGGCCGCATCGGTCGGTGTTGGCGTCGTCGCGTCGTTGGCCTGGGAGATCGCCTTGGAGTTCGGCGGATCAGTCAGCATCAACGACACCATTACAACGACCGGTGCGGGCGTAGCCCTCGGCGAGTTCGCGCATTGGTTTGGTCGTTACATCAACAGCGGCCGAAACGAACACATCGTTGAACGGTTACTGCGCTGGACCATCGGCTTACCGCGGACGTTCCACAACAAGCTCGATCGCCGCATCGAATATCGCGGCGAGACCGACCGGCTCGGCTTCAACGCGGACATTTGGCACCAGTTCCGCCTCGGCTACGGCTTCGCGTTCGGCGAAGCGTCCCGACACGGCCACGACGTCGGCATTCGGTTCCACCATATTCAGCTCAGCGCGCGACTCGCGGCGATTCCCGGCTACCTGCGCCCGGGCTCGATGAATCGCTTCTTCGCGGATGGCAACGTCACATCTGTGGACGTAAACGCGAGCGTCACATCTGATGGCATTGGCGTCGATCTTATTGCCGACACGATGCTGCTGGGGCTGCACACCCAGAAGATTCCCATGCCCGAGCAGGGAGGCGTCGGTACTGCGCTCACCATCGGCGCCAACATCGCCTATCACTATCGCAACGAGAAATTCTTCAACTGGCGCGATCGTCTGGGTCTTGTGCATCTGCCCGGGCTCGCCATCGATGCACACGTGCTTGGCTCGGAGTTCGCCCTGCGCGCTTCCACTCGGCTGCACGTGGACTTCGCAGGGATCAACGCGCGCTCGTACCCCGAATGGGCAGAAGCGAATCCAAACGTGATCGACAAAGCGATTCTACACAAGCGTGGCTACTACTATGGATGGGGGGTGTCTGGCCGCGCGGCAGTCGAGCTCTCCGGCCCGCACTTCGACATGGGTGCATCCGTCTTTTACGGCACCTACGATTCACAAGAGGGGCTAGACCGGGCCCAGACCACCGTCGAAGTCGACGTCAACGCCGAGGACCGCGTGCTCGACTACAGCGCATGGGTACGGGTCGGCCCATTGTTCAAGGGCTGGTACCTGGGGGCGCGCTTGTCCCGACAGGATCGTCGCGGCACCGTGGCCGACGTCCCCAGCGATACCCAGCTCGATCGCGTCATGCTCCAGCTCCTCTTGCGGTTGTGATGCTGTGACATGATGGTTCCGCGCACAGCTTCGACCGGCCCGGCGCGGCGATTCTGCGAACCGATCCGCCCCTCAGATGACTCGAACAGGCACGTGATTAGTCAATACACAGCTCTCCTTGTCGCCGGGATGCTGAGCCTTCTCGCCGCCGCGCTCCACGTGGCCATCATCTTCGGCGGGGCTGCCTGGTACCGCTTCTTCGGTGCGGGCGAGCGCATGGCCCACCTCGCCGAACAAGGCTCCGCGTCTCCCGCCATCACCACGGGTTTCATTACGCTGTTGCTGACGGCTTGCGGTCTATATGCACTGTCCGGCGCCGGAGCGATTGTTCGTTTGCCGTTAGTGCGCCCGGCGCTGGTGGTAATCACCGCCGTCTATCTTGGCCGCGGTCTGCTTGGCTTCTTTGCCCTGCGCCTCACCAACAACGCATACGTTCACGAGCTGAGCTCCCAGTTCTGGTTCGTCAGCTCGCTGATCATCACGACCGTCGGCGTCATACACGCCGTCGGCACGTATAGAGCGTGGGCGAACCTCGGCTCGTGAAGCGCTGAACTTCCCTAACGGGTAGTGATGGCTCGCGTGTAGTTGCGCAAACGGCTCAGGGTGGGATGGATGCGTGCCGCGCACGGGTGGCGAAACGTGTAGCTGCGTCGGCCAGACCCGACCGTGGTCACCCAGCGAGGCAGCGCTTTGCACACCGCGTGCGGTCGCGGGTCGCGGCTGAACTTGGCACGACGGATCGTCCGCCGTAGTTGATGCAGCGCCACCTGGTTGAGGCAGCCCTGGCGAGTCCGACCGTAACCGTACCGGCGCCACGCACCGTTAGAGTAGATGGTCACGCCTCGGCGTAGAGGCACGCGTCGGGGGGCGAACCCACGCGGTCGCGGTCGCGGCCGCCGACGAAACGTCGACCGAGTTTGCTCCAGATAGATCACCCGCCCCCAACCGCGTTGCTTCAGACAATTTTGGTTGAAGCGGGGAGGCGGCGGCTGGGCAAAGCGCTGGCGCGGCATCGGGCGTGTGCCCGGCTTGAGCAGTTGCCAGTCCTGGATAGGCGGACTCGCATCGCTAGGGCCAGCGATCAGGGTGGTTGTGGCGAACGCCAGGAGCGCAAACAGGCGGAGCATAGATAGTGAAACGCGGCAGCTGGGCGGACGGTCTAAGCCACCGAGTTTGCGCATGATGTGCGCCGGCTAGCGCCCCGTCCTCAGTGGGCCGTGGGAAATTGTAAGTAGCTGTTTTTATTCCGACCACCTCTCTCGCCCAGCGTTGCCCCGGATGGGCAGGGAGGTCCTTGGGGCACGCGACGTACTATTCGTTGCGCAGGCCCTATGGCGACCATCGACCAGCAACAGTACGACAACGAGTTCGACAACGAGGACGAACTCGTCGTCGAGTCCCATCGTGGCGCCGTGGCGCCGGGCAAGCGTGCCGGAAGTTACCGCCGTTACGCCGAAGCGGAGCAGCCCTCCGAGCTTGCTGTGCGCGACGACGCCACCGACGGTGTGCAGTCTTCGGAGACTGCCCCTCGGGTAGGGGCGGCCTCGGGGCCTGCCCTCCCGCACCGCGACTTGATGGAAAAGGCCTTCGGTCAGTACCTCGGAGACGTCGAAGTTCGGCTCGGTGGCGCGCGTGGAGAGGGGGCGTACGCGACTGTCGAAAGCGGCCGCGATGTCGTAGCGTTCGAACGCTCCACGCCCTCGGCCGAGCAGGTCGCGCATGAAATGGTCCACGTCGCCCAGCGTCGCCGCTTCGGTGAGAGCTCCAGCGGACTCGCCGCGACCAATTCCGCACCCGAGGTGGAGGCGCGGTCGCTAGCATCATTGGCCGCGGCTGGACACGCCGTCGAGGTACAATCCGCGCCGGCAGGTCGGGTTCAGCGCGACGCCTCGGTGGCGCAACGCATTCACGACAACCTCCACGGCTGGATCGACGACGAGCCCGCCGCGTTGCGCGAGTTGCGCGCTGATACGGATCGGGCCGGCACGATCAGCGCGTATCAGCGGATGTTCGGTTATTCGCTTTGGGGCGACTTCAACGATAACGCCAACGATGCCACGTACCGGGCAGCCCTGAGCTTGTGTTGGCTGCACATGACGCTGATCGAGCGTCTCGAGACCCACCTCGGTTTCGATGACGACGAGGACGGCATCATGCAGACCATCCGTAATGCGTCGGTTTCCGAGATCCGCACGGCGCGAACTCGCATCCAGCGCTTCCTCAACGAACTCGACGTTCCCGACCAGTACGAAATGCGACGCTTGGTGTGGCCCGAGGACCCGGTCGCCAACGTGGGCTGGCTGCTCTCGGCCGGCAACGGCTGGGTCTATGACAATGAGGGGCCGGTAGCAACGGCGATCCTGACCCTAAGCCCCGCTCAGCGCGTGCAGATGTGGCGCGACTACGAGCACCTGATTACGTCGATGTTCAGCGCGGGTGACAAACAACAGATCCGCGCGATGTGCATCACCGACGACGGCGAGATGGCAACCGACGCTGATGCGCTGCGTGTGCGTATGGAGCTGGCAACAGACGGTCTTGGCACCGATGAGGAAGGTGTGACCGCCGCCGTCGCCACCGCCGGTTCGCGTCGCGACGAGCGGGCCCGGATCGCGCACGCGCTGGAGTCGGGCGTCGACCTCGACGGGACTCCGTTGACGACGGAACGACGCCGCGTGCTCGAAACCCGGCGCGATCGCATCGGCGATGTGCAGGGCGAGCTGCTCACCGCGGAAACGGCCAGCGACGGCAGCCTCGATGACAACAGCTTCCTCGGACGAATCCAGGGGGACATGGACGCCGGGACCGTTGATGCGGCCCTGGTCACCGCGCGTGTCGATGCGCAACAGCGGGCCAAACAGGCGCTGTTGGGCACCCAATCGGACATCGGCGACGTCGATGAGCAGGCAGTGATCCGCATCATGCGCGAGATTCAGGGCGAGGTCGAGCTGCAGGACGGCGAGACGATCGAGAGCATCGGCGAGGCCGAGGCGCGGCGCCGCCGTAACAGTTCGGCGACGCAGATTCGGACGGACCTCCGCGTCGACCCCGATCTGCGCCACATCTTCAGCGCCCTGGGCGACTGGCTGTGGGATGACGACGAAATCAGCATGCTCGACGCGGCCGTCTCGGGCGACGACTTCGAGTCGGCCCGGCTCGAACTCGTTGAGGCCTATGAGGGGATCGACACAGACGAGGCCGCCATCCTGCGCATACTGCACGCCACGACGCCAGAGGTGCGGCGGCGCCTGCGGGCGGAAACGCCGGATCCGATCGGGCGGATTCGCGGCTACTTCGACGAAGGAACGTCGATGCGGAGCGCGTTCGAGCACGTCCTGGAGACGGGGCTCATGTCGACGGACATGGCGCTCGACGAAGCGATGGGCGGCGGCTGGGATGGGACCAACGTCGAATTGGTCCAGCAGACCCTCAGCGGTCTGAGCGGGTCTGAGCGTGCGCAGCTGCGTCGCGGTTACCTTCTGGCCAACCGACCCGCTCCCCCCATGCCTGCCTCCAGTCGTGAGTCGATGGCGCCACCGCCCCGCCCCCGGGTCAATCCGGCCGATGCCGTCGCACGCGAGCGCTACAACACACTGCGGGCCCGGTTGAGATCCGAGCTCAACGACGAGGATCTCGACGCGGCGCTGGTCGCGATGCTCGACATCCCCAGCGTCGCAGAGATGACGGCAGAGGATGGCTCAGGTCGCATTGATGCGGCGGAGATCATGTTGTATCGCCAGCGCGAGCGCCTCCAGCTTCAAGCTGGCGCAATCATGGACGCGATGACGACGACCGATGATACGGCCGCCGCCGCGCACACCGAATTCGAGTCTCGCTACGACGCCGCGCGGGAAGACGGCGACATCACGACCGAGGAATTCGCGGTCCTCGTCAACCTCGATACGCAGTTCAACGATCGCTTCGTCGCCTATCAGGACGCCGCGAACATTGTGGCGGACATCGCGGGAACTGTGGCGGCAGTGGTTGCTGCGGCCGTCGTGATCATCTTGAGCGAGGGCACCGCGACTCCAGGCGTCATCGCCTGGTTGAGCGCAAATAGCAGCATCATCGGTGGCGCGGCCGCGGCGGGGGCGATCAGCCAGGTCGTGACCGCGGAGGCGCTCGGCGGCGACTTTCACCAGACGCTCGGGGCCGAGGGTGCTCGCGAGGCCCTGGCCGGTGCCATTAACGGGGCGCTGATGGTCTGTGGCGCTGCCCTCGCGGAGAAGGCAGCGGTGCTGGCGGGCTTGTCCGGGCGCGCGCTCACCGCGGCGATCGCACGCTCCGCGGCACAGTCGGTGCAGACCTCGGTCGCAGGACGCGCGTTCGCACGCGGCGCTCTGGTCGGGGTCATCGACGGTGCGCTCGGCGGCGCGGCCGATGGCCTGGTGATGACGCTGACCGACGCTGCAACGTGGCGCCGCAGCGTGTGGGGCGTGCTGGCGAGCGCCGGCGCGTCGCTCCTTCGCGGCGGGTTGATTGGAGGCAGTGCGGGTGCGGTCGCTGGCGGAGGAATGGAGATGGCCCAGGCGCTCCTTCGGGCCCGGTCTATCAGCCAGGTCGCGGTGACTATGCAGGAGTCGGGCTCCAGAGTTCACCTCACCTACGAGCTCACACCCGAAGGAACCCTTGAGCGACTCGCGCTTCGGTTCGGTCCCGAGACAACTGACGCTGATCTGGCGGCCCACGTGGACGCGATCGTTAGGATCCGCCGCGGGGCGTCACTTCTGCGCCGGGCACGTACCACCGCCGGAACCATCTCCGGGGATGCCGCCGAGGAAGCCAACAAGATCCCCGACATGATCAGCGATCGCTTGCGCCAGCTCAGCGGTGACGTGTCGCCGGCCCGTCGCGACATCCTCTTGTCGGAGATCGACGTCCTCCAGGCGAACCTCGACGAGTTCGCGCGGATCGCCCGCAGCGGGGATATGTCGGCCGGCACCGGGATGATCGCACGTCCCGACGCGCCCCCGGGATATCCCGATCCACCACCCGCTCACTACTACCGTCGCCGCGGCACAGGCTGGGATCTCCAGCGTCGGCCACACTCGGAGGCGACTCCGCGCACGCTGGTGCCTGATGGCGCCGGCGGCTGGCGGATTGTCGACCGCGCCGAGGTCACCGGTGGTCCCGTGGTGCGCGCGGAAGTCGGCGACGGCGTAGAGCACACGGTCTCTGATGGAGTGCGCGCTGAGATGGACGATGTGGCGGCGACCCGGCTCCAGCAAATGGGAGCGCGCGACACGGCCGAGGTCGAGGTCGAACGACTCCGCGGCGTGCTCGGGCTACAAGACGAAGACATCTCGCGCCGCAACATCGAGGCGACGCTCGAGCGTCTGCGGACCGAGCACGCGGCCGACCCCGCAGTTCTCGCCAACGTCGACGAGCTCGCACGCCAGCGCGGTCTCCTGTCCGGCGCCCGCCGTGACCTCAACCGCGCCAGCGAAACTCTCGGTAACCGGGCGGCGATGAGCGCGATGGAAGACGCCGGCCGCGTGCGGCTGTTTGGCAACCCGAATCCACCCGGGCGGTCGGGCGAATTCGACTTCATCTACGTTCAGCGGAACGCGGACGGAGGCATCGACGCCATCTACGTGGTCGAGGCCAAGGGAGCGAGCAGCAGCCTGGGCTCGGCGAGTTTCGGCGGCGTGCGATCGCAACAGGGATCCGGGGCCTATATGGAAGGGATCGCCCGTGGGATGAGGCCACGCGATGGGTCCGAGCTCGACCGGGTACTGCGTCGGATTATCGACCGAACGGGCGATGGCGCGTCGGTTCACTACGTGTTGGTGCAGGCGCCCGTCGACTCTGCCGGCAACGCGTTGACTCCGATCGTATCTCAGTTCAGGATTTGAGCCGGTGACGCAACTCCCTTCACGCCCCATCTTCCGAAGTGACCCGGAACTGCTGCGCCGGTCGATCGACGAAGACGACGAGTTGCTCGCGAAGAAACTCGGCGTTCGTCCGTGGGCTCCGGCCAACCTGCGAGGGCCACAGTTGCTCGCGCTCGACAACGCTGCGACACGCGCGTCGATCGATTTACACGATCCGGGAATCGCCGCCGACCTCGAGCGGGTGGCATGCCTGGGAGCGGCACTGTTCGGCGCTCTCGCCGCGGGCGAAGGGCAGCAGATCGAGGCGCCCCTGCCGGGTAGCGACGATGTCGTGAAAGTCACCGGGGTTGCGGCCGACAGCCGAATCGGCCATGCCACGTATTGGCGCGACGCGCTGCTCGCCGCGTTGGCTGTGCGCAACGAACGGGCCGTCACTCTACTTGCCGAGGTGCCGGTCGCGCTCCTGCGCCAACTGACCCCCGCCATCTCCGATTGGACGCTCCTGGAGTACGAAGCACTCCAGGCACTGGCGCTGCGACGTTCGGACGCCGCTCAACTTCTGACTGCGGCGGCGCGCGCGGCCGATCCCGATACGGTAGACGAGTTCAGCCGTGACTGGGTGCTCGACATCGTCACGCCCGAGCTTCAACTCGGTTTTCGTGCGCTCGATAACGATCAGGCGGCGTACGACAGCTGGATGCTCGTCGCAATCAAGTGTCACCACCACTACTACCAGAGCGACGCTGCACTCAAGAAGCAACCCATGTCGCAGCTCGCGCTGGCACCGCTGGCGATGGCATGTGTTGCGCACGATCTGGGCATCCATACCAACGTCACCACTGACTACTTGCCCAGCGATATCATCGACCGCTGAGTTCGTTGGCCGAAAAGACTCCGGCCAGGGCGGCGTGATCGCTTTGGGTCAGGCGGCCACGGGATCTATGACGCGGGCAAGGACCACGCCTCGTAGGCCATCATGCGTTGATCCGACCCCTGCTCCCTCAAGGACACCAACGCTTGGTAATCGTCGGAGCTATGCCACATATCGAGTTTTTCCATCGATTCGAATTCGATGACGAACACCATCTGATGTCCGTCACCTTCTCCGTTTAGCGTCTTGGGCTGGGCACCGATTGCGACCGGTCGCGCGCCGAACTTGGCTGCCACGGTTCGGGTGCTTGCAAGATACTGTTGAAACTTCTCTTTGTCGGTCACGGTCACTTGCGAAATCATGTAGGCAGGCATTTGGCTTTCCTCTCGTAGTGGCCCTCATGGGCCAGTGTGGTCGCGTATTCGTCGTCAGGATGGTTCTAGGTATACAATCTCGAGCCACGCGCGTCCTTGACCGCACCTCCCGCGTCCTTGTCCGAGACTCCGTAAGATGCAGACCGACACACTTTCCGACGTACTGCGAGTCATCCGGCTGTCCGGGGGAGTGTTCGTCCGGCTGCATCTGAGCGCGCCCTTCGCGTTCGGTACCCTCGACGCAGAGACCCTGCGCGGGCACCTTGCACCGGACTCGGAGCAGCTTCTACCTTTTCACCTGGTGAACAAAGGCCCTGTCTGGTTTCACATCGAAGGATCCGACCCGGTCAAACTCGAGACAAACGACATCTTGGTTCTGCCTGGTGGTGCGGGCCACGGTCTAAGCGACTCGACCGAGCGTGAACTGGTACCTGTTCCCGACTTTCTCGCAAGCGCCCAGGGCGTCCCGCAGACATTTGTCTGGCCGGGATCGGGAGAAACTCAGGAGACGAGAGTGTTGTGCGGCTTCTTCTCCTGCCGCGCACGTGTCTACAGTCCTCTTTTGGATGCGCTGCCCAGCGTTATGGTTATCCGGCACGATCCGGAACGGACCCCATGGTTGGCAGCGACTCTAAAGCGGACCTTTGACGAAAGCTTGGAGAGTCGCCCGGGTGGAAGTGCGTTGGTCGAGCAGCTGACCAGCCTCCTGTTCATGGAGGTGGTGCAGCGGCAACTCGAGAAAGACACAACTGGTTGGCTGGGCGCACTCTCGGATCCGGTGTTGGGGCAGGTGCTACAACTCATCCACCGACAGCCGGCAGAGCCCTGGACTGTGCAGAGTCTTGCCAAACGCGCGGGTTCGTCGAGTTCTGTAGTGGCTGAACGATTCGTCGAGGCAGTCGGTGTTTCTCCGAAGAAGTACCTGACGCATTGGCGTCTAGAGTTGGCCGCCGCTCGTCTCCTCGACTCCGAAGACGCAATCGCCGAGATAGCAGTGGATGTCGGCTACGCTTCCGAAGCATCGTTTAGCCGCGCATTCAAGCGCCACGTGGGAGCGCCCCCGGCGACCTGGCGAACGACGAAGCGGCTATCGCGATCCGCCTCGGTTAACGCGTGAGCAGACACTTGTGCTAACTACCGACCATGACGAAGAAGAGCTGCCGCGATTGTAACGTCGAGTTGAGCGCGATCAATATCCTCGATCAGAGGGGCCCCGCGGCGCCGGTCAGTGGACTTGCTTACACCAGCGGGGAAGCGGGCAAGAAGTCGTCGTGGACTGGAAAGATCAAGAACCGCATCGGCACGATCAGGGCGTGGGTCTGCGACGAGTGTCTTCGGGTCGAGTTCTACGCTGAGCCCGAGTAAACCCTCCTCGTCTTATCGCTCAGCCCTCTGGCGGGTTGTCGTCCATCGCCCGATAGGTCGCATCAAAAAGCGCGATGCTTAGGGCGTGGGATACATTGAGGGACTTCAGCGGTCCGCAGATCGGGATGTTGATCGCGAACTGACACAGAGCGAGTGCCTCATCAGGTAAACCGAAACTCTCGCTGCCGACCATCAACGCACAATCGCGCGGCCACCGGGCGTCGCGCAGGTCCACCGATTCCTGAGATGTCTCCAGTCCGACGATGGATTGTGCGGCGGTTTGGGTCTCGGCGAACTCGGCAGCGCTCATGAACGCCCAGTCCACGTGCGACGCTGCACTGACGGCGGTCTTGCGGATGCGACGGTGATTGTGCTCCGTACCGGCCGGCTCGACAAAGAACACGCGTTCAACCCCGAAGTTCGCGGCGAGGCGCATGATGGCTCCGATGTTGTCGGGTGCGCGGACCTCCCACGCGATGACCGACGACACACGCTTGGCGCCCGCAGCTCCTTCCCGTCGGCTTCCCTGAAAGAGAGCGTGAGCATTGACCGCGCTATCCATCGCCGGGATGTATCAGGTTCGCTGCGAACCTACAACGCTGGCGTCGCTAGGCGGTTCACGTTACTCCTTTGAGCAGTTCGATGGCGTCCGTTTCGTCCTCCGCCGAGAGCTTCAGGAATGGGTGGTTGAGTGCGTTCGCGGCGCTGATCCGGTCCTCAGGCTTCTTGGCCATCGCTGCCTGGACGAAGCTGATCAGAGTGCTTTTCAACTCGGCCTGGTCCTTCTTTGCTAGCTCAGTGTTGGCCTTGGCCTTGAGGTTCTTCTGCCAGGCGTCGTCGGACATGCCGGGGCGTCGCGTCTCCTTGCCAAAGTCCTTCGACTTCGCATTGTTCAGGAAGTCCACGGAGTCCCAATCGAACACGCCTTTCAACAAGGTCTCGCCCAGGGACCAGATGTCCGACTCTCGCTCCGGAATCGCTCCGGCCGCGACTTCCGGGGCCATGTACCCGGAGGTGCCGCTGCGCTTGTTGCCCTCGAATTGGTCCGGGTCCTGTTCGTGAGACTTGTGGGTCAATCCAAAGTCCATCATCTTGACCTGCATGCCTTTATCGAGGAGGAAGTTCTCGTCCTTGATGTCGCTGTGCACGTAGTCGTTGGCATGCAATTCCGAGCAGGCGTTGAACGCTTGCCGGATCAAGAACCGCGTGACCTTGAGCCGATCGATCGTAGACATCTTGCTGGTGGTCATTCCGGCGAATACGTCCTTTAGACTGCCGAAGGCCGTCTTCTCCATCACGTAACCCGGGTTCATGTGTCCCCGGCTCGGCCGGTCGGTATCGCCGCCGCTGCGCAGGATGTTTGGGTGCTTGCCGAGCTCGCGCATGATGCGCTGCTCTCTACGCATCTCGTGCTGATCGTCGACCTTGTCCACCTGTCCACCCAGGTTCGTCAGTCCCTTGCTCTTGAAGGCGAGCGCTACCATGTTCATGTACCTGGCTGTGAATACCGTGGCGCCCGAGCCGCCCTTACCGAGTATCTTGACGATCTTCAGCGCGTTGATGTCGATGTTGCCGCGGTCCAGGGCAGCGTTGAGCATGGCGTCGTCGCCATCGCGGATGCCCACCCCTACGTCCTGGAGTTGGCTGACGTGCAGTTGCTCAACCTTGCCGCGAATCTCCTCGGCTGTACCGTCCACTTTGATCTTTGCATCGCATAGCTCGTGCTGGGCGACGTACTCCTTGGTGGAGATCGCCGTATCGAGTCGGCCCGTGTTCTCGACCAGGCTGTCCTTGAGCGTGTCGAGTTTGCCCTTCGCTTCGTCGTATTCGTGGCTGATTTCCCTCGTGGTATCCGGTTGGATTTCCGGCTCCTGTGTCTCTGGTTGCGGAAGGTTGTCCATCACCTCCTGTAGGTCGGTGGTCGAAGACTTGCTCTTGAACATGTCGCGCAGGCCTCGGAAGAACGTGCCGAGCGCACCGCCACCACCACCAGTGGTTTGAGGCGCGACCTCTGGTTCTGGCTCCGGCTCGGGCGCGTTCTGGCTCTCCGTCCATGCTGTCTTGCTCTTGCCAACTGCCGTCTTCAGATGATCGACGCCCACCATGCCTTTCTCGATGCGCGTCTTGGCTTCCTCGTTGGATTCGGGCGGAATCTCCTCGAGGAGTTCTTCCTCGACCACCGGGGTTTGCTCCACCTGGGTGACCGGCTTGGGCTCGACCGTCGTTACCGTTGGGATGGCCGGCGCCTTCTTCGAACGCGCTTTGACGTGGGACAGCTTGCTGGACGGCTTATTGGTGCGCGCCGGCGCCACCTTCTTTGCCGGCTTCTTTTTGGGCCTCGGCGGAGGCTGTTTCTTGTTCGCCGGTCGTTCGAAGCGCGCTCGCATAGCGGCGAACTTCTTCTTGTCGTGTTGCACTACGTTGCCCGATGCCCCGGGCGCACTGGAGTCGGCCACCGAATCCAGTAGCGCCTCTGCCGACTTGCCCTGAACCACGTGGTCGGCGACCTGGTCGGCATTCTGTTCGTATTCGTCTCCGACTTCCCCGACCCCGCCCTTGAGTTGTACGCCACCTCGCTGCTGCACAACGTGCGCCGCTTCATGCGCTGCCGTGTGAAGGTCTGGCGCGCCCGCGAAGCCAACATCGTTTCCGCTGGCGAATGCCGTTGCGCCCATGCGTTCGGTCGCTTCGGCAGCGTGCTCGTCCAGATGCGCGTGCACGCCGCTGATGTCGTGCCGACCGAAAGACGCCTGGATTTGGTCTCGATACGGAAGTGCGCTTGCCGGCCCAGCGATACCTTCGCTGGCGGCATCGCGTACCGCCGCACTGGTCGGCTCGGGACCGTCGGCCAGGTTCTGGACAACGTCGACGCCCGTCGAGGTGCCGCCCGCCGCCCGTGCGTGTTCGGCCTCTGCGGCAATGCCGGTATTGCTGCCACCGTACTCCGCGTAGAGTGGAACCTCTGGCTCCAGCTGAGCGTTCTCGCCTGCCGTTGTAAGGCGCTCGAATTGTTGTTCGTGGCTTAGCGTCATCTCTGCCTCCCGATGGCTTTTCTCGCCAACAGAACCATTCAGACGCTCTCACAATTGTCGATTTCGAAGGATGACGCCGGTCATTTGCAGGACGCCTCGCTTGGACAGCTCGGGAGACACCTGCACGTGACACGTGACAGAGCCGCGAGTCACAACTAGCCGAAACACAGACGCCGTGCAGCCGGTGCCGGTGGCGACCTTCTTGCAAAAGGGGCGAGCAATACATGCCTACGCATACACAAGGAGTCGAAATGAACAAGATCGCCCCGCTGTCCACCGTGCTCGCCATCGTGCTGCCCCTCGTGGCCGCGTGCGTCGACGAGCCCGTCGACGACGTAAAGGGTACGGCCCAAGCGCTGCAAACCAGCGCGCCCGTCGAACTCGTGACCAACGGAGGATTCGAGAGTTCGGCGATGGGCTGGACGAATAATGGGTTCTTCAACTTCGAGTCGGACGCATCCGCGCACGGCGGCAGTGGCCTTATGCTCGCCGCGAACTCCAATCGTTCAGATAGACTCAGTCAGGACATTACGATTCCCAACGCCGAGTCGGTGTCGCTCACGTTCTGGCTCAAACAGAGGCGTGGCAGCGCTGCTATTGCCCAGGACTCCCTGCGCGTTCGCGTGTTATCCAAAGACGGCGCGCTACTCGAAGAACTTGAGCGCTACGACGACCCAGGGCCAAGCTCTGTTCCCGGTCTTCCCGCTTATCAACAGCAGGGACCGTTCAACCTGAACGCCTACATCGGCAAGACCATCCGTCTCGAGTTTTCGTATTCGTCCGTCGGCTACACCAGCGTGAGTTTCCTGTTGGATGACGTGTCAGTCATGGCCACACCCGTGCCAGCGGGCGAGCTCCTCGTCAACGGTGGATTTGAAGGCAGCTATGCTCCGTGGACGACGAGCGCGCTGTACTGGTCCGCTTCCGAAGGGAGTGCACATATCGGTACCGGCGTCGTTTCACCGGTGTACTCCGGCGCGACCGTCAGTCAGGAGGTCGACCTTGCCAACGACCGTGCTGCTTCGTTGTCGTTCTGGTTGGACTCATACATCTGGGGCGGCGGGACACGTAGCTACAACCTGCGCGTGGGCGTCACCGATGAACACGGGAGCTACGAGGAGATCGTCCGCTACTCAGCTGCGAAACCGGTGCCGAATTCCTATCAGCTGCAGGGGCCATTCGACCTGAGCGAGTACAGGGGCCAGCGGATTCGCATCAGCTTTTCGTATTCGGACAGCTACGACAATGTCGTAACCGTGCGTCTCGATGATGTATCGGTTATCCAACACTGGGACCAGTACGTGGGCCCGACCGGCTGCGCCGACTCAGTGACCGTGCAGGAGAATTTCGGTGGACCGTCGGATATGGTCGGCTGTGCTGGTTCGGCTACCTGGTATCAGCGCGACTACCAGTGCGCGGATGGTTTCTCGGCATGCACATCACAACAATGGATGAACAATCGGGGCGGCAAGACCCCACAGCACAACTACTGGACCGCCGATTTCTTGCGCTATGGAGGCACCTCCAGCGCGTGTTGGGCAAGTGACGTTGCCGGCAGTGGCTGCAACGAGCCCATGCGCGTGTGCAAACCCGGTGGTAATGACGATTGGAACGGCGACGGCACCACAGACAATCGCTGCAACTGGAACAACTGCGGCTGGTCGGACGCGTCGTCCAACGAGTACTTCGGCGGCTGCTACAACAACTCCACCGCCGGCACCCTTTGCTGTCGCGACTAGACTGGCGCGATCCAGCTCATCGCCGCCACGAATTCGGCCAGTGCCGGCTGGACCGCGACCCGGGCGCGTGTGCGCGGGAGAGTTCTCGTTTTTAGTTGGCGCTTTTTGCCAGGGGCTTCCCACTGTACTGGTGAACGCGGCGGTCGCCTGAGAGGCCTGGTCGTGCTCTAGACTTCCAGGAGGGAACCTGATGTTGAGGTACGTCTTGTTTGGCTTGTTGCCGCTGGCCCTGGTGGGCTGCGGTTCGAATTCTGGCGATTCTGGTTCGGACAGCGGTGCTAATGGTCCGGCAACCGTGCAGGAGCTTCGCAGGCTACTGGGCGAGAACGACGTTGCCCCGCTTGCAGCGCCTCCGCCCATCTCGGATGAAATGTACGAACTGGGCCAGGCGTTGGCATTTGACAAGGTTCTCAGTGGCAATCGCGACATCTCGTGCATGACCTGCCACCATCCAGAAGTCGGCAGCGACGACGATCTGCATTTATCGTTCGGCGTAGGCGGCTCCGGTCTTGGCGCAGAGCGAGTGGATGGCGAGCGCATAGCTCGCAATGCACAGTCGCTATTCAACCTGCATCTATACGACAACATGTTCTGGGACGGACGGGTGGAGCGCACTCCGAGTGGCGGGTACTCGACTCCTGCGGGGGAGCAGCTCACGCCAGAGATGATTGCAGTCTTCGACTTTGGGGTCGTGTCGGCCCAGGCAATGTTCCCCGTCACGGACGCTCTAGAGATGCGGGGGGCCGCCGGATCCAACGAGCTGGCCAACCTGGAGGAGACGGACTTTACGGGAATCTGGAGCGGCCTGATGGCGCGCCTCGCGGCCTATCCCGTCTACGTAGATATGTTCGAGAAGGCATACCCCGGTCAGAAATTCGCAAACATGACGTTTGCCCATGCGGCTAACGCAATCGCGGCTTTTGAAATTCGAGGGTTCGACACGCGCGACAGTCCGTGGAATCGATTCGTGGCAGGAGACGACAACGCGATGCCTGTGGAGGCCGTCAAGGCGGGCATCATGTTTTACGACATCGGCTGTGCCCAATGTCATTCCGGGTCCGCGACATCGGACTTCAAGTTTCACACCCTGGCCCTGGCTCAGTTTGGCCCCGGAAAGGGGCATGGTCCCGGTGGAACCGATGACTACGGTCGTGAGGGTGTCACTGGCGATCCGAGCGACCGATATGATTTTCGGACCCCGCCATTGTTCAACGTTGAGTTGACCGCCCCCTACGGACACGCCGGGCAAATGAAGGACATCTTCCTGCACATTCGGCTCTACACGAACCTGGGGTTTTGGCGCCGTGGATGGGAAATCGCTGGCAACGTGTCTGACGAGTCTCTGTGGCCGAGTCTCCTGGATAACTCCGAAGCGGCCATCGCGGCGATTGAAGAGGACCTGCGTCTCAATAGCCGGTTCGACGATGACGAGCAGATCGTCGAGGTGCGCGCCCTGGCGGACGATCTCATGATCATGTTCACCGACGAGCGCGCCAGAGACATGCGGGACCTGGTTCCGGCGTCGGTGCCGAGCGGTCTTCCGGTCGCGGACTAAGTTACCCCAAGAAGAGAGTGTCCGATGCATGCGCCTCCATCGAAATTCCTAGCCCTCCTATTCGCGATTCAGTTGCTGGCGAGTTGCAGTTCCGAAGGCTCGACAGACGAGCCAGGGGAGCCCAGCCAAACTTCAATCGAGGAGTTGCGTGCGCTCATTGCGGACAACAACGTGGCTCCGATGGAGGCACCGCCCGAAATCTCGGATGAGCTGTACCGTCTTGGTCAGGCGTTAGCGTTCGATAGAGTTCTGAGCGGCAACCGCGACGTCTCCTGCATGACGTGCCACCATCCCGCAGTTGGTAGCGATGACGATCGCCATCTATCCCTTGGGGTAGGTGGGGTCGGCTTGGGCCAAGAGCGCACAGACGGCCAGCTCATCGCACGAAACTCGCAGCCGCTGTTCAACCTGCACCTGTTCCAGAACATGTTTTGGGACGGACGCGTCGAGATTGCCCCCAACGGGGAGTACCTGACTCCTGCGGGCGATCATCTGACATCTGAAATGACGGCGGTGTTCGACTTCGGTGTCGTATCAGCCCAGGCCATGTTTCCTGTCACAGATGCGTTGGAGATGCGTGGTGCACCCGGCTCCAACGAACTTGCAAACCTGGAGGACGGGGACTTTACCGGCATCTGGGCTGGTCTCATGGCGCGTCTAGCCGAGTATCCCGAGTACGTCACCATGTTCGAACAGGCGTACCCTGGAAAGAGTTTTGCGGACATGAGCTTCGCCCATGCGGCGAACGCGATCGCAGCCTTTGAGATCAGAGGATTCGACACTCGCGACAGTCCGTGGAATCGTTTCGTCGCCGGAGACGACAACGCGCTATCCGCCGTCTCGGTGGAGACGGGGATTCTGTTTTATAAGGTGGGCTGCGGCAAGTGCCACTCCGGCGCAGCCACATCCGATTTCAAGTTTCACACTCTGGCGCTGGCGCAATTTGGTCCAGGCAAAGGACACGGACCAGGCGGCCTGGACGACTACGGCCGCGAAGGAGTCACCGGGGATCCTGGCGACCGTTACGATTTCCGCACGCCGCCTCTGTTCAACGTCGAGCTGACGGGGCCGTACGGACACGCCGGGCAGTTCACTCGCCTCGACAAGCACATCCAGTCCTACACCAACCTCGAGTTGTGGAGACGCAAGTATCCCGCGTCTAGTTTGGTCAACGACGCGCTCTGGCCAACCTTGATCGACAACCAGGAAGCCGCCTTCGCCGCCATCGAGGAAGAATTTCGTGTCGCCGACATTTTCGCCATCGGCGAAGAGGACTCCGAATCAGTGATCGCAGAAATCAAAGATCTGGAACGCTTCATGTCGATGTTCACAGACGATCGCGCACGGGACATGAGCGACCTGGTTCCTGCGTCAGTCCCAAGTGGTCTGGCTGTGGAGAACTGACCAGCGCGATCGCGACAAGCAGTGCTACCGGAATCGCGCGGTTCGGTGCGCGCGAATCAATTTAGTTGACGACGATCAAGTGCAGGCTCGCGCAGCGAAGCAGTAGTCGCAGTGAAGCGGCTACTGATCTAGAGTGACTGCGCAATGAACTCCAGGCTCAGCGATCTGGCTTCCCGCGCTGTCACGTGGCCGCTGTTTGGCCTTCTCAAGGCGAGTGGACTCGTAGTTGGTAGCGACCGCCGTCTCACCGGCACGGACAATACCGCCCGATGTTATCGGTTCTTCTACAACGCGAGAGTGCGCACCGGCGTGTACGAGGATTACACCGAGGGCTACTACGAAAATGGAGACGAAACCTACGAACAGGCGCAGCGCAAGCAACTCGAGTACATCCTGAACAAAGCGGGTGCGAGCCCGGGCGACAAGGTGCTCGACATTGGCTGCGGGAACGGCACCTTGTTGCAGCTGGCAAAGGACCGGGGCTGTGACGAACTCGGCTTGACTATCAGCCAGGAGAACATCGACGTCTGCGCCGCCAAGGGGCTCAAGGCGACGCTCTGCAACTATCGCGACATCAGCAAACGGCTCGAGCCAAACTCGTTCGACGTCATCGTGCTCAACGGTTCCACTGAGCACTTCGTCACTGAAGAGGACAACCTGGACGGCCGCGCGCCACAGGTGCGTAGTGAGATGTTCGAACAGCTCAGCTGGGCGCTCAAGCCCGGCGGCCGGATCGTGATCACGTGTGTACACTTCCGGCATCGGGCGGATTTTCGCAAAGCCCATCAGCATCCTCTGCGCCACCCGATGGGGAGCCCCGAGTTTTACACCAGCGTGCTGCTGCGGTTCTATTCAGGCTGGTATCCGTACGACGGGGACTACATCGTCGCCGCTGCCGAGCATGGGTTGATCAACGAGATCAACTACGACGCCACCGAGCACCTGCGCCGCACCAGCATGGACTGGCGCGAGCGAGTCCGCGTCGCGGAGAAAAAGCCCGGGTACTGGAGGCTGTTCGCCGACAGTTTGTGGCAGGAGTTTCGTGAAGACCCGGACTACGTCTTCATCATCCTGATGTACCGCCTGCACAAAGTCTGGGGCTGGCAGTTCGCGCGCAACGGTGCCAGCGCGTCGCCCATGGTCCACCGCTGGTTGATGTTCTCCAAGCCGAGTAGTTGATGCGATCATCACGAAGGCTCCGGCGATCACGGCGACTACTTAGTTGAGCTGAGCGCGCATAGACACCCGGTCTACCTTGCTGTTGTGACGCCCATCCACCGGCATGGCGTCGACAAAGCGCACTTCTAGATCGTCCAACCCGAAGCTAGCGAGCACCTCGCGCGCGCTGCGCTTGGCCTCGAGGGTGTCGGCTTGTCGGCTGGTCGCCAAAATTGCCACGATGCCGCGCGGGTGGCGTCGCGTGGCGACAAGGGCCGAACGCTCCACCTGAGGCAGTGCGTTCAGCGCGATCTCGATTGGAAACGGATGGACCAGGCCGTCGTCGCGTTCGATCGCATAGCTGTGCCGGCCGACGAGCCACATCAGGCCCTCGTCGTCCTCATAGGCCAGGTCGCCCGTTCGATGCCACACGGTGCCGTCGACCTCGAACAGTTTGGCGCGTCTTGTTGCGTCGTCGTTGTCCACATAGCGCCTATTGACGTGGTCGCCGCTGACGATGACCTCCCCAATATCACCCGCGGAGACGCGGAACGGCTCGATGCCCGCGTCGTCGAGGGGCGGCGCCAACTCGGGAAGAGCGGCCAGCGCGATCGTCGCCACCACGGCCGGGCGCCCGGCGGGATACGCTTGCTCGTCGCGCGACAATACCTCCCGCACATCGATCCTACCCATCGGCTCGGCCTCGGTCGAACCGTAGACGATGATGCACTCGGTGTTGGGAAACGCCTTGACGAGCAAGCTACACAGCTCACGAGACACCGGCGCTCCACCAACGGCCAGCTGCCGTGGCACGAAGTCCACTTCGTGGTCGATAACATACTGGGCGAGACGTTGGATGTAACTAGGCGGCCCGCTCAGGTTGTGAACGTCCCACTTGCGCATCTCGTTGACGACCGCCGCAGGATTTACAGCGTCCGGGCGCGCAAAGCTCATGGGCGGCAACACGATCGTTACGCCCAAACACAACCCCGCAAGTGAGGCCACGGGAAACGCCGGGAAATTCACGTGATCCTCTTCGACGGTGTACATGACCGGCAGCGTCATCACTTGTTCGATCAACAGCCCGTGGGTTCGGTCCGCACCTTTTGGCTGGCCGGTGCTGCCACTGGTGAACGTGATGAGCGCTGCGTCCTGCGTATCCCGTGGGATCGTAGCACCGGCACCGTCTGGGTCCAGGGTGAGCTGATCGATGGAACGCACTCCCCAACCGGCTTTGTCCGCCGAGAACTTGAGGGGAATCCGACGAATCGCCCCGACGAACCAGCGGTACTTTAGTAGCGCGTTGACACTTACCACGGCCTTCGCCCGACTCGCGGCGACCGCCTGTTTGACTTTCTTCCTTCCCATGGAAGCGTCGACGAGAATCCCCGCCGCGCCGCTGGCGAGCAACGCGAGGGTCAACGCGTACACGTCGGCGCTCAGAGGAATGGCGAGCAGCACCCGATCCCCTTCGCCAATACCGTTGGCTTGAAGCCCGGCCATGAACTGACGCACTCGACGCCACAACTGGGCGTAGGTAAGCTGTACAGCCTCGGTGGTGCCGGTTTCGTCCCAGGCACTAGGCATGACCAACGCGAGCTTGTCCGGGCATTCGCACGCGTTGCGCTCGACCATTGCTGTGAAGTTGCCGTTGGCTGGTCGGGTGATCATCGGAGCAAGCATATTTGCCACCGGCGGACTGGCCCGAAGTTGACGAACGACAAGAACCGGAACGGGGAGGGCGCGCCGGCGAAGACGACCGCGGCTAGACCAGGCTCATCACCAGCCCGGCTGCGGCCAATGAACCGAGAACCAGTTCGAAGAGCAGTCCCTGAATCAGCAACTTGTTGGGCTTTCCATCCAATCGCATGCTGAGAGTTCGTCCGACAGCGAAGCCAAGCAGGAGCAGCGTTGCGACGACGTGCGACGAGAATGTCATCGTCGGGACCACCGCCCCCGAGATCACAATGGCTCCGCCAATCAGCATGAGGGCGCTCGTACCTCGAACCTCGTTGAGCAAGTTGACGTCGTTTTCGAGCGCGATTCCTGAGTTCTTCGCGTAGGTCTTGATGGGGTTGGTGAGTCTCATCGCGCCGACGAAGAACAACAGCAGTCCTGAGAGAGAGAGAACGACGATACTGAACATGGTCACGGCTCCTGGGTAAGGGGGGCTATCGGTATTAGGCGGCGCCGCAGCAGGCGCTCATATCGGAGACCCACTCCAGAGGCGACCGTGACCGTTGGACGGTGCTTTTCTTCCGACATCGCCCCGCCAGGACCAGTAATCGCCTGTAACCACTTAGGTATCTTGTTTCCTTTTTGTTAGGATTCTGCGTGCCGCCAATGTTGGGACTCTCATGAATCCATTCGTAGACCAGGACGATCCAACCGTCGTGGCCGCTGCCCAGCGAGGCGATCGTGATGCGCTGGGAGCAATAATCGAGCGCCACCGACCGTGGATCTACAACATCGCAGTCAAGATGATGGGCGATCCGGGACTAGCTGAGGACGCGACCCAGGAGATCTTCATCAAGGTCTTGCGCCGCATCGACAGCTTCGAGGGACGGAGCTCGTTTCGCACCTGGCTCTATCGCGTCGCCTTCCACCACTTGCTCAATTGCAAGCGCACTCGTTCGGAGGAGGCTGTGGGCGACTTCGATCAATACGCCGCCGGTCTGGAGGCGGCACCGTATCTCCCTCTCGACGAGATTCCGGAACCGGAGCGAAAGCTCCTCGTCGTAGAAGCCAAGACCGCATGCATGACGGGAATGTTGTTGTGCCTCAACCGTGAGCAGCGCCTTGCCTACGTGCTCGGCGCTGTGCTCGAGTTGTCGGACACTCTTGCCGCGGAGATTCTTGATATCGAGCGCGCCACCTTTCGTAAACGCCTCCAACGCGCGCGAGCTGACCTGCACAACTTCATGAATGGAAATTGCGGTCTCATTAACGAGAGCAATTCGTGTCGGTGCACCCGCAAGACCCGTGCGTTCTTCGAAGCCGGACACCTGGACCGCCAGCTCAGATTCCAGCGCGACCGCGTCGCGTCGGTCGGCGAAGTGGCGCCCCGCGATGCCGCTGCTCTAACGGAGAAGCTGAACAACGACTACCCGGCGCTCTATCGGGAGCATTCGTTCTGCGATCCACCAGAGTTGGCGCAACGCCTGGCGACGATGCTCGCGGACACACCGCTCAACGATCTACTGCCATCTTCCCAGTAAACAGCGACGCACAAACGGGAGCAATATGTATCAGGCCCATCGATTTTCATTTCGCCAGAGTCTGTGGTGGACCCGCCACTCGATCGCCTTTGCGACGGTGTACTCAGCTATCGTGGCCAGTTTGGTGTACTTCACCGAATGGAAATGGTTCGAGCTGCCATGGCAGCCGGTCGGCCTGATCGGTGTGGCGTTGGCTTTCTATCTCGGCTTCAAGAACAACTCGGCCTACGACCGACTGTGGGAGGCGCGCAAGATCTGGGGAGGCATCGTCAACTCCTCCCGATCGTTTGCGGTCATGGCGCGGGATTTCGTGCATAGCGAGGAGGAGGGCGCGCAGCTGCGCAAAGAGATCGTCCACCGACACGTCGCCTGGCTGCACATGCTCACCGTCGAGCTGCGCAAGGTGACCCCGTGGGAACATCAAGGCAAGCAATCCAACGCTCGGCGAGAGGCGTTCGGCACCGCGGTCACCGAAAAGCACGCCGAAGACGTGCTCCGCGAGTACGTGTCTACCGACGAGGCCGAGTACGTCCTCGGCAAGGGGAACCGCTCCTCCCATCTGTTGAGCGTTCAGGCGCGCCGGTTGATGGAGCTACGCAATGAAGAGGTCATTGAGCACTTTCGTCACCTGGCCATGCAGAACCTCATCACCGAGTTCTACACGCTCCAGGGCAAAGCCGAGCGCATCAAGAAGTTCCCCCTTCCGCGTCAATGGGTCAGCGCCAATGCGTACTGCATGACGATCTTCCTAGCGATGTTGCCGTGGGGCATGATCGACGTGTTCGCTAACCGCACTGAACCGCTCGCAGTATTTCTCGCCGTCCCTGCAACGGTGGTCTCGTTTTGGATCTTCTGGCTCATGGACCGAGTGGGCGAGTACAGCGAGAACCCCTTCGAGGGTCTCGCCAACGACGTGCCCATCCGCAACATGGCCCGAGGAATCGAAATCGATATCCGTCAGATGCTCGACGAAACAGACTTGCCACCACCCATCGGCGCCGTCGAGGGCACCGACGTCGTGGTCTGACGCGGCTGGTTACTAGTTGGAGAGGTTATTGCCGACAAACCACCCGGTTAGGCTCTCGCCGCCAGCGAATCGAAAGTCGATTGATCCGATCACGCATGTGTTGTCGATGAACGAAATTGATAACGACCCAGCGCTAGTCAAACTCAACGGGATGGCATTGTTGTCGAAAACCTGCGCGAACGCGTGAGGGTCGGGGCTGCAGTTTTCACTCGAAGTGTCCGAGCCGACGCCGTACTCACCCACAGCCACCACGCCACATGGGAGGCCGATCTCCACGAAGTTGCAGTTGTTCGTGATGCACTCGCCGGGCGCCTCATGGATCGCAATGCGATAGCCGAAGGGGTCGCTGGCGGAACCCCGTAGCGCCACCTGGACAACGGGGATGATTTCGACGCCCATAACTGTACCCGCAATGTCACCTGTATCGGCATCTGCGCAGGTCAGCATCCGCGCGTCCGGCCCACCATCGACGGTCGCGTCCGCTGGCGCGGCGTCGCTGAAGAGCGCGCCCGCATCCGCACCCTGCTGAGCATCATCTCCGCAGGCGACGACACTGACTGTCATCAGAGCTAGGCACGCTACATATCCGTTCCGCAGGCTAGGGAAGCCACGCACATATCACCTCTCTGATTGATCTCGACCGGAACGTAGGCACACACTGGTAGCGGCACCACTTCTTGGATGCGTTCAACACTGCTGTTTATCTGGGCCGCGATACCGGCGTTGACGACCTGTTGCAAGAACGGAATGATATCAAAAACTCCGCCGGTGATCGTCGCGTGCGGCGAATGTGACACAACGTTGAGTTGTGCTGTGCCGTCCGGCAAACATACAACTGACAAATTGATCATCAGCGAGATGTATATCTCGCCAACATCGACCCCTCCGACCTCCAGTGACAATCGGTCCGCTTGGAGGTGGGCAGTGAATATGCCCCATTGAATTGTAGGAGTCGTCGGTAGTTCTGAAACCGTGTCGGTCCACTCGACGGTCACCCTTACGTCGTCACGGTTCGTCCGGGGGTGAATGCGCGCTGTAAGTGACGTGCCCGTTACAGGAATCGGCACCTCGAACGTGCTTGCGAATTGGTGCAGTAACGCGCTTCCGCTGACGAATCGGAAATATCGATTGGTGAAGCGCTCGGGCGGGCCCGGATCTTGGTTGTTCTCCAGGAACGCACCCCAGCGGGCGTTGTTGCGAATCTCCTGGTGACTGATCACGTGCACTCGCGAATGACCGTTCTCGTTGTCGAGCCACAGGCACGTGTCAGTTGTGTTCCCGAACACTTTGTGGAAAGCGCGTTGCGAGAACTCGAACGCGGCGTCGTCGGCCGCGAGGTGGTCGAATTGTTGTGCACCAATAGCGATTTCGATTTCCTCGATGCAAACCCCATCGCTCCCCACCTTCTCGAGTTGGATCTCTGTGATATCTCCGGGGCTCGTTGCTCCGATTGACGCCAGCTTTAAGTCGAACCTTCGATTGAACCACCCGTCGCTTGCTACCGAGGTAGCGTTGCCATTTGGCCAGTGTAGTCCCGAATCGGAGTTTAGCCTGACGGTGATGAGATCGCGGGTTCTGGGATCTTCCTGGAACGCTGGGGTTGTGGTGTTATGGTGGACTTTGATCCGCACCTGCACGCGCCACATCGAAAGTGCTCGATAGTCTTTGGTGTACGCGCACTGAATGGCGCCGAACCCGGAGGTTCCATACGCGTTTCTGATCCGAACCCGATAGCAGTATCGGGTGTCATGGGTCAGTGCGTCGTTGTCAACAAAGGTCCCAAACTCAGCCTGGGGCCCCAGGGTTGCTACGGAACTCCAATCGCTGGGTCCGAGAGGTCCGAGCCTCTGAATCTCGGTCTGCGTATCGTTGCTGATCGTGTTCTTCCACCTGATCGCAATGGCTCTGTCGTTTCGGGCCACAACTGTAATCGTGTGCACCGGTGGTGGAGGGTCCTCAGGCGAGTAGGACGGGGCGAAGACGCCCATGTTCGGGTCGAAACCAAGCTGGAACAACCCTAGTTCCGCTCTCGTCCTTTTCTGGCTCACTAGCAACTGTAGGTCATTTGCTTCGCGCTCATAGCGTTCGACCATGTCGGCGAAATACACAACGTCGCTTGCCAGTCGCGCGACCCTCACCGCCGTTGAGCTCGGTTTACGATGGTCAAAAGCGTGTTGGGCGTCGCGTCGAGCATTGTCCGCCGCCGCCGCGTATCGGGCCGCCTGCGCTGCTGCCACAATCACGCGGCTCGTTGCGTCGGCTGCGCTGCGTGCGTCCTCTTGAACTCGTGACTTCTGCGAGTCAGTTAGCCTCGCAGTCTGCGCGAACGCGGCGGCGGCAGTCGCGACGCTGGCATCTGCGTAGGCCTTGTCAGCCATCGCGATCGTGTTCGCTGCAGCGTTCGTGGCCCTTCTGGAGGCGCTAACCGCGGTCATCGGCGTGTCCTCGTCGGTTGGTTTCACGAGGGGAGAAACGCATTTGCCGGCGCTGCCCGCTTCCCCGACTCTTTGAAGCTCATCCTGGGTCAATGCACGATCGTAGAAAGTGAGTTCGTCGAGTTGGCCGTATACCCCCGGGCCCAAGTAGACGTCGCCGCCTGGGTAGGGTGCGTTCGGTAGCCGCGATACGTCTGCTTTGAGCACCATCTCACCATCGACGTAGCCGAGGAGACGATGTGTTTCTCGGTCGATAACCATCGCCACGTGGTGGAAGGCGCCGTCATCGATCTTCTTCTTCCCAAACGACAGGGCCGCTTTTGCGCTGGTTCCATCGCTCAGCGCCACTCCAAACTCGCCGTTGGAGTTCACGGCCATGCCGAACGCGGGCGAGCCGGTAACAAGTGCCGAATACGCTCTCACAAAATAGGCATCTCCTCTGGGCGCGCCTCGTAGCTGCACCCAGGCTTCAGCGGTGAACGATCCTTTGCCTGGCTCAAGGCTAGCGTCAGCGGGGATCCGTACGATCTCCCTCCTTGGATTGGACGAACGAGGAAATGTAAACGCCTCACCTACAAGGCCGGACGTGAATCTGACGTCGCCAACTAGTGTCCCGCTATTTGACTCTAGATGGTCAGCTGCATCAGATTCGCCGCGCCACCAACTAACAGCCCCAGCAGGTAGCGGTACGCATCCAAAGTCGGGGCGTGTCAGCGTTTGCGAAGAAATGCCCGGCTGGTCCGACGCGCAGCTGGCGAGCAGACAGGCCGCCATGGAAATGAAAAGCGTCGCAGAAAGCGACGAAGGTGACGATGTGAATGCTTGTACGGACATGCGGCTCCAACTTGTTGTGTTGGGACGTCATCGGCAGCCGCGTGAGGAAGTTGCGGGAAAAGTCTCTGAGTCGCTCCGGCTCAGGCAGGTTAGCTAACGATTGGGTAGAGTGAGTGCAGGATTTGGGCTAGCGGGTCCACATGCGGGTAGGTGCCTTCGGTCATTCCCATCCGTATTCGGAACCATCCGGCAGCGCTCTGAATCGACAATGAACGGTGCTTCCTATACGCGAGCTTATCGCGCCAAGGTGCCTCGAATCCTGAGATGTCTTCCCAGCGCAGTGCTTCTGGCGCTCCATTCGTTCGATAGACAATGATTGACTCGGTTGTGAAGACGACCGAATCGTCATCGTCCGAGCTAGCCACATACCAGCCGATGAGCTTGGGCTGCTGGTCTGCGGGGACCGCGAGTGGGCAGCTACTCTCCGTGGCGCGGACGAACCCTGGGACCGTGCGCATATGACGCAGTACCAGGGATCTTCTAAGCGCTTCGGTTTCCACGGCAACACTCTAGCACCCGCTATCGCAGGTAATCCCGCTTCAAGCACCCCCGTCCCCACAGCGACCACGACGCGATGTCGTCGCTGGTGCCCAGGGTTCGGTCTTTTCCTTTGGACACAACGCCAAACACATCGTCACTCGGATCTGAGCCGCACATCATGACATAGGGCTCGCCCCACGGATCTAGCAGGTCCTTCCGTACGTTGGAGAACTTGAGCAGAGGGACGAGGGACTTTGGGCAGAAACGCTTGTCGTTGTCGACGTGCCATTTGCGGAACGCTTCGCCACTGAGTTGCTTGGTTGTGGCACGGGCCTCCACCACTGCGTCGGGCGTCGCCCCCGCCAGAACCCAGGGCGCGAGGACGAGCGCGGTCGCGGCCATCGCCACACAAATGAAGGCCAAGTACAACGTCAGGGCACGACGGTCAGTACGAAACGATGTGGGACGATTGTCTACTGAGCGCTCTAGCATCAGTCTTCAGTAGAGCAACACCCATGCCGAGGATGGCGCTGCGCAACCGCGTGTGATCGGGGACGTGCCGCTGGTTGCGCCTGCCGCTTTGGCACGCTGCGGTTGAACTCGTGGCATACTGTCACCATGAAAATCCATTCTTGTGCGCTTGTCGCGGCGATGTTGGCATTGAGCTGTGGCGGTTCCGGCCCGAAGGCCATGACACCGGCAACACCTCAGCAGATGGCTCAGCTCAAGACGTTCGATAGCTATGGCGACATGCTCAAGGCGGTCTTCGATGCCTACATGAAAGGTGACGAGGCAGCGATCGATTCGATGATTGCGAAGGACCACCACACCACCGCGATGTGCGCAGAGATTCACATCCCGCCCGTGGCTCGCGAGGGCAACATCAGCACAGCGGCCACTAAGTGCAAAGCTGTGTTCACTGATGTGCCGGCGGCGCGCGCGGGACTGGACACGAGCCCATACGGCACCAAGCAAACGCCAGGCCTCGCGCCGAGCTTTCATCACTGGAACGGCCTGTGTAAGGAACTCAAGATCCATAGCCCGACGCCGTATCGTTACGAGCCGGCCAACACGAAAGAATGGCCTGTGATCCAGCTAAGCGCGATTTACAAGTACAAGGGCAAGTGGGGGCTGATCGGCATTCCCACCTGCCGCTGAAGTCCGTGCAATCCGGCCGGCGAATCCAATTCGCAGGACACGGATGGAAATTCACGGCTGCAATCTGACCGATGCCCCGCTAGGATGCGCGCGGAGGATTGGCGATGAGCATTACTGACCACTACAAGAGCAACCTGCGCGACATTTTCTTCAACCTGTTCGAGGTCCTGGATATCGGCTCGACCTCGCTGGGCAAGGGGCCGTTCACGAGCATGGACACGGAGTCCGCTCAAGACGCCATTCGTGGTCTCGAGACGATGGCCCAGGAAGAGCTCGCCACCAGCTTCGTCGACTCGGATCGCATCCCGCTCAAGCTGGATGCAGAGGGCAACGTGACCCTGCCCGAAAGCCTGCGCAAGAGCCTCGAAGCCTACTACCGCGATGACTGGCAGCAGCTCGATCTACCGGAACACCTGGGCGGGTTCGGCGCACCTCCCAGTGTCAACTGGGCCGCGTTCGAACTCATCGCCGGCTCCAATCCATGCATCGGCTTCTATCTGCTCGGCAACTTCATCGCCAAGACCATCGACGAGTTGGGGACCGAGTCGCAGAAGAAGCGCTACGTAAAATCGATTCTGGACAACCACTGGGGCGGCACCATGGTGCTCACCGAGTCCGATGCCGGAAGCGACGTGGGCGCTGGACGCACCAAGGCGACTCACGTAGCGGGCGACGAGTACCACATCGAGGGCACAAAGCTGTTCATCACGAATGGTGACTTCGATCAGCCGAAGAACATCGTCCACCTTGTACTGGCTCGCCCCGAGGGTGGCGCTGTCGGCACTAAGGGCTTGTCCATGTTCATCGTGCCCAAGTACTGGGTGGAGGAAGACGGTTCGATGGGCGAGCGCAATGGCGTGGTCGTCACGAACCTCGAGAAAAAGATGGGACTCAAAGGGTCGGCAACGTGCGAGCTGACCCTGGGCGCCGACACGCCCTGTCGTGGTCTTCTCGTTGGCGAAGCGCACGAGGGCATTCGCCAGATGTTCAACGTCATCGAATACGCGCGCATGGCAGTGGGCACCAAGTCCATGGCTACTCTGTCGACCGCGTACCTGAACGCGCTCGCCTACACCAAGGAGCGAGTGCAGGGCCCCGATCTCAAGCAGGCGGCCGACAAGTCTGCGCCGCGCGTCGAAGTCATTCGTCACCCAGACGTGCGCCGCATGTTGATGACCCAGAAAGCGTACGCCGAGGGAATGCGCGCCATGGTGTTGTACACGGCGTGGATCCAGGATCAGATCGCGCTCCTGGGTGGTCACGCCAGCCCCGACGCGCGCGCGATGGTGAAGCTCAACGATCTCCTGCTGCCTCTGGTCAAAGGATATAACTCGGACAAAGCGTGGGAGATCCTGTCCATGTCGCTCCAGTGCTTCGGCGGCGCGGGCTTCCTCAAGGACTACCCCATCGAGCAGTACATTCGTGATCAGAAGATCGACACGCTGTACGAGGGAACGACCCACATCCAGTCCCTCGATCTGTTCTTTCGAAAGATCGCTCGTGACCAGGGCACCACGCTCAGGGCTGTGTTCGCGGACATCCAGGCAACGGTGGATGGCCTGAGCGAAGTGGCATCAATGGCGACGGAAAAATCGGCGCTCGATCGTGCGCTGAAAGACGTGCAGGGCATCGCGATGACGATGATGGGCAAGGTCCCCGAGTCCGTCTATCACGTGGGCTTCCAGGGCAACCGCATTCTGTCGTCCCTGGCCGAGCTGGTCATTGGTTGGCGCCTCGTCACCGGGGCACGGATCGCCACCGGAAAACTCGACGGCGCCAGCGAAGCGGACACTGCGTTCTATAAGGGCAAGATCGCTGCAGCGAGGTTCTTCTGCACCAACGTGCTTCCTGGCCTGACCCTCGCACGCAAACTCGTGGAAGCGAGCAGCCTGGAGCTCATGGATCTCCCGGACGAGTCGTTCTGACCGCCCTCGACCCGTGGGCCGCCGTTGCCATGACGAAGGCGCCGCTGGGGGCCAACATCCGGTCGGACACCATGGGGCGAAACAAGCCGGCGCCCAAATACGCCAAGAAAGCCATATCCTTCGACGGCCGCCTCGTCGGCGCGGACCTCACGTTCGCCGAACGCGCTCTGAGGGAAGAGACCGCGAGCTCGTTCGCTCACGGCATCCGGCAGTCGCTCCAGTGATTTGATCGCATGTGGGGCGGGTGACAGGTCTGCCAACCCCGGCGCTTGGTGAACGGGTTCACGCAACGTCGAAGCCGGCCTTTGCTGTTACAGCTGGTGCGGCGCACGGCCCGGCACTTCTTGGCGAGGCACAGCCCCTCGAAGACGTTGTTGTTGCACTCGGTGGGGCGTTTACAGGGTGACCCCTGAGGGTTGACCGTAGTTCGGTGATTGAAAAGGCCCTCGACAGGGCGCGGTCCACCCACCCAGGGATGGATGTCGCCCGTCCTGCGTCGATTCGCGCCCAGCAACCCGGACACAGACGTTCGCGAACGCGCCGATAGCGCCATGTTGGCGGCGCCTTCGATGAAACACTTGTAGAAACGTCGAGGACACGTGCCGTTGCAGTCGTAGTCGAGCTCGACCGGTACACGACCGCCCGAGAAGTTCTTGTTCAAGAGCACAACCGTTCGGGCAATACCGCGGATCTGGTGTCCGTAGTGGTCGTTCATTGCTCCGTCGCGGTCGCCGAGCTTCGATACGTTGACCCGCGACAGGTCGTTGATGCCGAGGAAGCACGACACTGCGAAGGCCTCCGGAGCTGCGCCGCGTGCAAATCTCACGTCCACCGAGATCTTGAGCTTGTAACGTTCGGCGTTGGCATCGCTAGTCGAGGCGATGGCCAGTGTAAGGGCAAGAATAAAGATGGTCGGTTTCATAGATGTCCTCGCTAGCGCCCCTTCAATCGCAGGGCCGGAATGGTAACGGTGATGGTCGATGTCGGCCCGCTGCGCTGCGCGGCGCCGTGCAGCGATAGTCCCGGTAGGCGCACCACGATGGTCGAAGGCCTCGCGGGACGACCGGCGGCACCGATGAGCGACATCGAGGCTCGGTGCACGATGTCCCCGGTCCGGCGACCGGTGCCTGGTCTCGTATTGATCATCGGCCCGCGGATTCGCGGCGACACGATCACGGGACCCAATGTGGGGCGGCCTGTCGGTCCGCGATTGCGATTGCGATTGCGGTTGCGGTTGATGCCCGCAGCACCGAGCAGCTTTCGCTGGAGTGCCCTGATGTCGTGTCGCAACGCCAGCGCCTTGCGGCGAACAGCGGCGACCGGCTTGCGTTCCAGGTTGCGTTGTACCCAGCCCACCTGCCAGCGTCGATAATTGAGCTTCGCTCGCCAGTAACCGCGCTGCGCAGCCAGGTACTGGCGCAGCATTTGCGTCCGAAGATGTGGGTTCTTGTACATCTTGGTGATCGTGTCCAGGTGCACCCGTGTCCCCTGCAACGCGCGGAACAGTGGCAGCCAGGTCCGGAACTCCGCCGGATACTTCCGTTGCAACTTCTCACCCAGAGCCCTATCGGCGTTGGCCCGAGCCGGCGCGAGCACAAACCCGAGCGCCAACACCCAGCCGAGCAAACGTACGTATCGCGACGTCAGCATGCGGTAATCCCCCCCGGCCCAATGATACATCATCCGGTCGAGCGCCGCGCTCAACAGTCTCGCCGCGACGGCTCAGTCAGGTCTTCCAGCAGCCCAGGTCACGGAACAGCGCTAATCCTACCCAGGGCAGGGGGCGCAATAGGTGGCCGGCAGCGAGGTACTCGGCGGATCCGGATACGATGTGACGCCGAGCGCCTCAGGGGGACGTTCACGTGATTTGTAGTCGCAGACGTCGCCGGTGGTAGTGCACGCTGTGGTGCGTTACCACATCAGCTGCAGCTGTGCCAGACCGGTCGTGTTCTTCAACTCGAACTCGCCTGCGCTCTGGCGTTCCACTTCGTTCTTGTGGATTACGTTGAGCATCAGCTTAGCTTTGTAGTCTTCGAGGTAGTAGGTGAGTCCACCGGTCAGCCACTGGAGGTCGAACCGGTTGACCTCTCGGTCGTCGGGGTCGAACTCTTCCCATTTGGCGACGAGCTCTAGGTCCGCCCACTTGGCGAATTTGTGTCGCCATGCACCTAGAACGTAGTAACCCCATCGATTGAAGCGGTTGTCGTCGTCAACGGCCTGCACGAACGCGTATACCGCCTCGGCCTGTAGGGTGAACCCGCCGGCGGTCACTCGGAGCTCGCCACCGACGCTGTGGGTGTTCGTCGATTGCAGCTTGGTGGTGGTCGTTTCGTTGTGGGAGTAGTAGCCGCCCAGGTCGAGCCATGAAGCAGGATGAGCCCGTAGCCAGGCCGCCACAAGAAGCTTGTCGTTGTCGTTGGTCAGGTTGTTGGGCCCGTTGCCATTGAACGCGCCCACGTAATAGCTGAGGTAACCCGATAGCACCCGTTCGCCGCTGAGCATGACTCCGACATCGCGGTTTTCGATCCGTTCGAACAGTTCCGCGCGCGTCAGGGTCAATAGACGGGTTCGCGACTCGAAGTTCTCCATGCCGAATGGCACCTTGAACTGGCCGATGGTCACGGTCGCAAAAGGGTGAGGCCGAAAATCGAGTCTCCCGTCCTTCAGCGACGGATCGTTCTTGAGTTCCACGTCGACTTCCAGATCTATGCAGCCGAATAGTGTGCGCTCATAGCCGAGTCGAAGCCGGTTGAGAGTGAAGCCATCGGTCGTTGGGTTGAGCCGACGATCGTTTTGCACCCGCGTATATCGAAATTGCAACCTGCCTTTGAAATCTGCCGGGTCAATGCGTAGCTTCTTCGCGTCAGCGGTGCACTCAGCCCGTGCCGCAGGTCGGTGCGCCACGAGTGTCGCGACCGCCACCAGCGCCGCACAATATCGCGCAGTCCGAAAATTGATGCTCACAGCGGCTACTGGAGCGTCTGCATGAATGCGTCGTTGAGCTCAATGAGCAGGTAGTTGTACGCCACGTCGTCACAAATCGCGCCAGACTCTTCGGACATGACCCACAGCGTCGGAACGCCATCAACGTCGATCTCTGTCACCGCCTCTGGCCGACACAGCGGTAGGAATTCATCGAGTTCGATGCGCACCGTCGGGCTCCCAGGGCCCGGCCAAAAATAGAACGCGTAGTCGAACCCGGCCTCGACGATGCCTGCGAGGATGAAATAGCCCTGGGCCGTGGGAGACCATTCCATCGACCGCACACCGTGTCCGCCAAGGTCGATGGTGTGCGCTTGGATTTGCCACGAGCTGGGGGCGAAGTCCGTGAAGTTTGCCTGCAAGACGATCGCCTCGCCGGATTTCGTGTTCTGTGGAAAGTCAGCGCCGAAGTGCGGGGAGCGCAGACCGATCATCAACTCGTTGGCGTTTCCTGTCGCGGACAAGCCCTCCACATTGAGGCCTCCGACTTTGCTATCCAGAGTCTCGATCCGGCTGTAGAAGTCGCTGCCGAATGCCGTTTCTATCGCTGGCATCAACACGCTTCGCGGACTTACGGTCTCGACCTCAGAGATCACGCCGGCGTTGAACTTGTAGCGTGAGAACGCTCGAAACCGATCCTCGGCGAATTCCGTCGCGCCTGGCAACGAACTGATCACGTAGACGTATGTTCCGTCGAAGGTGGCTCCTTCGAGGTCCCCGTGCGCGCCGTTTACCGCGTCCGACACCTCGCTGATCGCGAAGTCGTTTCTGACGTCTGCGACGTAAGCCGGGACGACATCCGACGGCTTGCCACCATCGTCCGCTAGGATGACGACTCCCTGCGCCGGGATGTAGGCGGCGCCGGACAGGTCACTGCGGAACGTATCGACTTGTTGGTGGTAGAGCGGAAGTGAGCCCACCGTGATATTGATCGTCTCCACCGGATCGGGGTCGGCGGTTCGACAACCGCACACTGAGAGGACAAACAGAACAGGGACCGCTTGATAGATGCGTCTCACACTGTGTGCTAGGGCATGATTCGTGCCAGCTCACCATGGCGCCATCTGTCTAAATGTACGTCGCGAACCCGCGGTCACGGCCCCGTCAAGCGCACAGTGTGCTCGCAATGAGCGCAATGTTCGGCTCAGCTTCGGCGCAGGATGACGATGGTCCGATCATCTTCCATTTCGTCCGTGAATTGGCGCACGTCATCTAGCACGTTGCGCGCGATCTCATTCGGCGTTGCGCCCGGCGCACGTCGCTCGAGAAGCGCAGTGAGCCCCTCGATGTCGTACATCTGAGCACTGTCGTTCTTGGACTCGATGATTCCATCGGTGTGCAACACCATGTAGTCGCCGGGACCGAGTATCAGTTCTGCCTCCGGCAGGTGCTCCGAGATGTCCTTGATGACACCGAGCCACGTACCTGATGTTTCGATACGCTCGACCTTTCCCGACTGTTCACGAATCACCAGAATGTCTTCATGGGCTCCGGCGAATGTGACCCTGCCGTTTTGCTCGCAGCGGAACAACGTGATCGTCATGTGATCGTCGATTTGCAGTCGGTTGCGCACGTTGTCCTGAATGGCCTGGTTGGCGGCATCGAGCACCTCTGCAGGGGTCGCCTCGGGGTTGCTCCGAACCAGCGCCGAGACAGCGCTCTGGACCATGAGCATGGTCAACCCCGCGGTCAGGCCGTGACCTGAGACATCGCCAACGCCCAGCCAACACGTGTCTCCGCACGCGAGAATATCGAAGTAGTCACCGCCCACTTCGGTCGCGGCTTCCATCAGCCCCGCCGCGCGCAGGTCACCACACTCTATGAGCTTCTGCGGGAGTACACTCAGCTGGATACGTCGCGCTAGCTCGAGCTCTTTGTGCACTCGTTCGGTCTCGAGTGCCTGGGCGCGCCGGTCTTCTAGCTCGACCAACATCTTGTTGAACTGGCCCGCAACCTGGCCGAGCTCGTCCCGACTCGTCACCTCGACGCGAACGCCAGAGTCACCTGCAGCCACACGGGCAGCTGCGTCGGCGATGCGTTGTACTCGCCGACTGATTCCGAACGCTAGAAGGAAGCCGAGGGACAGGGCCAGTAGGATAACCGGCGGCATGACGAACAGCGCCTGACGCCGCGCTTCACGGCCGCTTTGCCGAGCCACAGCAGCCCGACGCTCGGCCGCGATGTCCTGCACCGCGCGGTAGTTGTCCAGGGAGAGCTCGAGCCAGACGGCGCCGAGCTGGTCGCCGCCCAGAACGATCGGTGCCCACGCTGTGAGTCTATTCGTCCGCCATCGGAACCCGGACTTTCTGCTCTGAGAGGCGCGCCGACGACCCGGGTCGCGACGATGGATGTTCTTCAAGTACGCCTTTTCGGTGCCGTCTGCGACCAACCGAGAGCTTGCGTTTAGGATTTCGACGACCTCGACCCCGTCTCGCCGGCGAGCAGCTGTGACGATATCGGCCAGCAGTGCAAGGTCGAGCTCCGATAGAGGGTTGCTCGCCGTTGCCGCCAACTGCTTCGCCAGCACTTGGGAGCGCTCCTCTAGTCCTGTCCGGCCGACGTTCTCGACGAGTTCGGCGACGTTGTCGGCATGATCGTCGAACACCGAGGACAGGCCACGCTCGACGAGCAGAATCCCGATGGCAGCGGAGAAGACCATGCCCAGGGATACCAGAAGCGTTATTTTCGTCCGCAGCCGCATCAAAGCCCCAGTAGCGGACGTACCGCTGGCAAGTACCCTCGCACGCGATCGATCGCTTGCTTGATTTCCTTGCGTTCCAACCGCGAGAAGCGGGTGATCATTGTCGGCCGCAGCGCCGTGCGTCCTGCCTTCGTATTCGCCATAGACAGGAACACCTTGCGAAGTTTCTCTCGCGTCTCAGCCGAGATGTGACTGCCGGCCGTTACCAGGAAGTAGGCGATGACATCGGACTTGGCGACGACTCGGAAGTGTTCACGGACCGCGCCCAATAACGCGAAGTCCAGCTCGCTGAACGCGCCCGCTTTCACACGCCCGGCGTAAACCCAGGCGGCAATAGTCGCCTCTTCGTACGCGAGAACGTAGCCCACCTTGCGTTGGGCAATCCCGTCCGTCTGCCCCCGCTCGCGTTGGACCATTCCTAGCCCCAGTTTTCCCAGCAGAGCCGAAGGAACGAGAAAACCGGATGTGGAGCTGGAATCCTCCAGCGCGATCAGCTGCCCTTCTAGCTGCGCGAGGTTTTTTACGCCACTGTCTTTCCGCGAGAACACAATGGAGCGATAGGTGAACGCGCCGTTCTTGGCAGCGGCAACCAGAGGGACGGCACCGAGCTTCTCCTGGAGAAAAATACTGAGCAGACTCGACTCGAACACCAGGTCGATGCTGCGGTTGCGTAGTGCCTCCACAATCTCGCGACCGCTGCGAAACACTTTGACCTGGCCGACCACGGTACGCTTGGGCGTGCTCAGCTCGGCCGCGATTTGTTTGGCGAGCAGGCTGTATCGTGCGACCTCCTGCCCCGGTCTACCAATCCGCCCGAGCACGAACGTGTGTGTTCTGGCTGCGAGCGTCGCTGCCTTCTTGATATTCTTCTCGGGAGGTTGCATCTGCGACACGGCAAACGCTTGCACGCGATGGTTGAGTTCATCGACGACGTACAAGCGGTCGAGAGCCGCGTGATAGGCGAGGCCATCGGGGCTTATCAGTTCACCGGTCCCGCTTCCAATGCCGGCACCGAGGAAGCCGAGATACTTGCCTGCGGGCGAGAACGCGCGGATCTTCGCTGCGCCTTCATCGAGAGCCCAGATTCGTCCCTTAGCGTCGACCGTTAACCCTTCTACTTCGCTCGCGAAGATGCCGCGGCCAAACATGCGCAGCATCCGCCCGGCGTTGTCGAACACCTGGACACGCCCGTTCCCTTCGTCGGATACGAACAACGTGCCATCACGAGTGACAGTGAGAGACTCGACGCCAAAGAATTGGCCGCGTCCGCGACCCGAGCCGCCCAGCTTGCGAACGAACTCTCCTGCGGGCGTAAATACCTGCACGTCGTTGCGCCCGTCGTCCGAAACGTAGATGTGCCCCGTGGTGTCGATGGCGATACCAGCGGGCGAAAAGAACTCGCCATTCCCGGTACCGGCGCGCCCAAACTGGCGGACCGGTTCGTAGTTTGCGTCGAACACCTGGACGCGTGAGTTGCCTGGATCGACGCAGTAGATCTCACCGGCCTTGGACACCGCGATCCCGGCGACCGCGCCACCGAAGCGTCCGACTTTCTTACCCGGCCCGCCAATAGAACGCACCCAGCGCCCATCCGCTTGAAACACGTGGACCTTCCGAAAGAACTCGTCTCCGACCAGCAATCGGCCGCGGGAGTCCACGGCGATCGCGTCCGGTTCACCAAACTGTCCGGGGCCGCTTCCCTGCTCGCCGAACACCAGGACAGAACCTCCGCGGCCTGGACTTGCGGATAGCGTACTCTTGGTCGTGCCCAGTCGTTCACGCAACTCCGGGGCGATCGGCGCAACGACCAAGTCCGGGGTGGCGATCGCACGCCACGAACGCTCGGTGCGGGAACACAATACGTGACGGCTGCGCGGAGCCAGCCTGAACCGCGCACCAGCACCGGTCTTCGGCGTCGCTGGGGTCGCGTCTACGCGAAACGACTGCAGCCAGAATCTGCCGACTTCAGGATTGTTCGTAAAGATGACTCCGACCGTGCGTCTCGCCGGAACTGTCTCCGTATCTCTGAGCTCGACCACGTCCAGGCCGGCGGAAGCGGTTGCGGTGATCAGGGTGAGCAGTGCGCTTGAACGCGCTGATGCCACGGCGACAATCGCACCGTCTAGACCGGCAATAGACTCGGGTTCGTGCAAGAGGGCGAGCTCGACGAAACCGTTTTGACGCCAACCAACCGCATGGCTGCAGTGCAACCGAGCATCTATCGCCTCGACCAGTCGGGCGACCGGGACCAATACCGCGTCGACGTCGTCAGGCAGGGTCGCTAGTCGCTGCACTGGACGCTTCGCAGCGCGAGCGAACTGAGAGTCGACTACCTGCCTGAGTAGCCCTGCCGGACTCTTCGCGTCCCCGTCGGCAGCGACCGCGATGCGAGGGGCTTCGCTGGGCCTGGCCGAACAAGCGAGCATGCAGCCAAGTAGGACTGCAACTGCACCCTGGCAATGAGCGTGGGGCCGACGCAATGCTTACGTTCCGAGAATCGTACGCACGCGATCTACCATCGCCTCAATGCCGGCGCTCTTGCACATGTAGCCATCGAGTTCCGCCGCCAATACGCGCCGCTCCAACTCTTCCTCGTCCAGGCTCGAAAACAAGTACACCGGTGCGGTCACGCCGCGAACCCCACGCAGTACGAAGCCAACGTCATCACCAAAAAGCTCCGGCATCTGAACGTCGAGCAGCACCAGGTCCGGGGAAATGCCGGCTTGGCGCTCCTCGAACTCTGCAAGGTTGTTTGCGGCGATAACCCTGAAGCCAGCTGTCTCCAAGCTCTGCCTCGCTACGGCGAGGGCAATCTCGCTATCGTCGAGCAGGAACACGGTCTTGCGGGTATCAGGCATCGCACTGCACTCTTCCGGCGGTTAGCGTGTCCAGGGTGTCGAACAGATCCGATACCGCGATCGGCTTGTCCAAGAAGACGTCGGCACCAGCCGCAATCATCTTCTCGTACGCGGCAGAACCGCCCATGCTGATGGCTACGATCGGCAGACGACTCAGGCGAGAGTCGTTGCGCAACCGCTCGACCAATTCTGCTCCGCCAATTCCCGGCAAGAAGTGGTCGACGATCACCAGGTGGCAGGGTTCTGCTTGCAGGATCGACCAGCCCACTTCAGCGCTCGGCGCGACGCTCAGCGACATTCGCGCGGAGCCATCTCTGAAATAGCGAGCGAGTGAAAGCGTGAACAGCTCGCGCACCATCTGGCTGTCATCAATCAGTACGACATGATACGGCGCGGTGCCTTCTTGCGGCTCGCCCTGGGGATCCACGCGCCCGAGCAGCGCTCGCAACGCGTCGTGCTCGCCGTCGCGCAACGCGAAAGCCAAGGTCAACCCAGCCGGCTCGCCGGGCCCCGAGTCCAGGGTTCGTGAAGCGACGGTCGCCTCGAGCTCCAACGTTTCGACGAGACCGGGGAACGACAACCGAACTCGCACCGGCTCACCAATGGCCAGGCGATGGTCAGTGCGAACGAACACGGAATGTTCGCTGATCATCATCGTATGACCGACGATTTGTTCGCCTTGGTGTACCAACTCCGCGCGCAGAAATAGCCGTCGGCTCACGTTGGTTCCCGCGCTAGTTCGAACATCGGCAACAGCACTCGCAAGTGTTGTGCCGAACACGCCGGTCAGCATCTCGCACACTTGCGTACTGGCGTGTGCACAAACAAACTCGGCGACGCTCAAAGTGAGTGCTAAGGTTTGCCGCGTGGGAGATCTGGCGGAGCTACGTCGAGCGTTGCACGACGTCAAGTCCATGACTGTCGGGCTGCTGGGGCTGCTCAGAATCGTTGAAGAGCGTGTACGAGGGCCTCTGGACGACTTGGGGCGAGATGAGGCGCTCGCAGAGATCGCGCTGATGACCCGCACGTGCGAGGGAGCAGACCGTTTGGTCTCCGCCGCGTACCACACGCTCGGTGCCAACGAAGCGATAGAGATAGAAAATCTGGCCCAGGTGATCGATGAGAACTATCGAAGAATTCACGAAGGTAGTGCACCGAACCTGGTCATAGAGTCTGGAGCTCGACCATGGTTCGACGCCAAAAATCTGGCGGTGCTGCTCGAGTTTTGTTTTGCCCATACGGCTGACGACACCAACGTGCGCGTGCAAGATGTGGGTGACCAGATGCACATCACGATCTATCCACTGACGAAGACTCCGCGCGGAACATTGTTCGCGCTCATGCAAGAGTTGGCAGTCTTGAACTCGGCAACACTTACATTGAAGCCAGAACACAAAGCTGAGACCATAGTAATGACTCTGAGCCGGGGGGTAGCTTGAGAGACGCTCCTAAGATCTTACTGATAGAGGACGACGAAGCATTCGCCTACGCTCTCACGCGGCGACTCGAGCGCGCGGGGATGTCGGTGGCGGTATGTACGAGCACCCGCGATGCACTGCAAACTCTGCCGCTAAACGGCGTCGCCCTCGCGGTGGTCGACCATCAGCTCCCAGACGGCACTGGGGTGGAGCTCGTTCAGCAAGTCTGCAAGCACCCGGTGGCGGGCACGATTCCGTACTTGATGCTGACGGCGTTCGGCTCCATCGATGGTGCGGTTAGCGCCATGCGCGCCGGCTGCGTCGACTACATGACCAAAGCGTCGACCCTGGACGAAATCACACGGCGAATTCAACGACACCTGGCGCTCGCTGAGACTCGGCGCCACGTTCATAGCTGTGCCGATGACGATATGGCCCGTATCGACGGCACTAGCCCCGCTATCGAGGACTTGCGACGGCAAATCGACGTCGTGGCACGCGCCCCTGATACCACCGTGCTGATACAGGGCGAGACCGGGACCGGTAAGCAGCACATCGGCCGAGCAATTCACGCCGCATCGTCTCGGAGCGCCCGCCCGTACGTCGTTGTTGACTGCACGACACTCTCCGCGGGAATCCTCGAGAGCGAACTGTTCGGGCACGAGCGGGGCGCGTTCACGAGCGCAGGCAGGCGCAAGCTGGGGCTCGTCGAAACGGCGGCGGGCGGAACACTACTGCTCGATGAGATCGGTGAACTAGAGCTGTCCAGCCAGGCCAAGTTGCTGCGGTTGCTGCAAGAGCGGCGGTTCAGGCGGGTGGGGGGAGTAGACGATCGCGAAGTAGATATACGCATTCTCGCCGCCACCAACCGCGACTTGCAGACGCGGGTGGACGAGCGTTGCTTTCGCCAGGACCTGTTCTATCGCCTGCGTGTGTTCGTCATCGACGTTCCGCCCCTTCGCGACCGCGAAGACGACGTGGTGTTGTTGGCGAACAAGTTCATGAGTGAGTTCGCAGCGAAAATGGGCAAGCCGAAGCCGACGCTCAGCGAGGATGGCGTGGCGGCTCTGCGCGCTCACGAATTTCCAGGCAACGTGCGCGAGCTGCGGGCCATGATCGAGCAAGCCGTGGTGCGGGCGCCAGGGCCGCGACTGAGCAGCACTGAGCTGTTTCCAGGTAGCGCCAACCGACGGAAACCCCGTACCTCGAAGCGGGGCCGGCCGATGGAGCCAATCCCCGACGAGGAAGCGCGGTCCATTCGAGGCGCAATGGAGAAGCACTTTGGTAATCAGTCCAAGGCCGCGGACGAGCTCGGCATGTCTCGATTCGCTCTTCGTCGCAAGCTCGGTAAGCTTCGCCCCGGGGGCGACGCGTGACGAACGATGGCGAGCTTGTGCTCGTCATCGACGACAGCGAAATCTATCGGTACTTCGCGCGCGCCACCCTTCAGTCGGCGGGCTACCGGGTCGCACTTGCGGCCTCGGCGACCGATGGGCTGCAGCTAGTGAACGAGCGGAAGCCACACATCGTGTGTATCGATCAGCATCTGCCTGATGGAAACTCGACCACCGTAGCAACGGCTCTGCGCCAGTCCATGGCTCAGTTCAGCTGTGCGATCGTCGCGCTCAGTGGCAGCAGCGCTGAGCAAACGCGCCGACAAGCTCTAGACGCTGGCGCCCACGTGTTCTTGGAGAAGGATCCGTCTGCGCATTCGCTGCTGGCCGCCGTCCGCACGGCGAGCGCGCGGTCACGCAGTGGCCGGGCTTAGAATATCCGGCCGCAACATCAACACGTATTCGCCGTCGATCAGGACAACTTCTGTTGCGTGGTCGGTCGGCGTTGGGCAACATCGGAGCGCGGTCGCCAGCTTGGGTTCGCAGGCGCTCTGGAGCATTAGTACGCGCGCCCCGTCGGTCAAGTGCAGCGCCATGGCATCGGTCGCAGTGACCGCTGAAGCCTCGACGACCTCGAGCATTGCCAGGACGTCCAGCGCTTGCTGGGGCGGCGTCGCCGGCAAGACCCGCGGAGACCAGCTCGCTGGCAGCGCCAGAGGGATTGCTGCCAGGGGCGACGTGAACCGAAACACGTCGAGCTCGCCGACTTGCTCGGTGACGGTAAGAGAGATTGTGGTTCCGCTGCCGAGCCGAGTCGTCAGCGTGACGCCACCGCCTATGCGAGCCAGGTCGGACTTTACGGCGTTGAGCCCTATCCCTCGACCAGACACATCCGTGACCACCCGCGTGGTGCTGAAGCCCGGGGCGAACAGGTAGTCGAGAATTCTGTCGTCGCTGGCACCGACGAGTTCATCAGCCGACGCCAGCCGTTTGTCGATGACGCGCTGTCGAACCAACCCGACGTCGATGCCTGCTCCGTCGTCGCGGATGTGCAAGTGTGCCCGCCCCGCCTGGCGCTCGAACTCCACGGTTATCGTGCCGCACTCGGACTTCCCGGCGGCCAGCCGCGCGTGGGGATACTCGATGCCGTGATCCACGGCGTTTCGAATCACGTGCAACAGCGCCACCTCGAGTTGCTCCGCCGTTTTCGCTTCGATCGACGCGCCGCCCAGATCACATTCGAGTCGGACAGTCTTGCCGAGCTCGGCCCCGAGCGTGCTCGCTGCGTCGACGTGTCGCTCCACCACGCTCGCCAGCGAAACCTCGCCGAGCTTGGCCAACTCCGCACACAGTTGCTCCCAGTGCTTGAACAGCCGGTGGCCTTGTTCCGGGCCTACGAGATGTGATTCGACGAACACACTCGCCGCGATAGCCCCGAGCCGCTCGCGCGTGGCGACAGAGACTCGGTCGGGATGCTCCAGAGTGGTGATGCCTGTGTCACGGCGTGGCGCTGACTTGACCGCGGTACGCGCCTCGCGCACTGTCTCGTCGACCTGGCGCAAGAAACCCGGCACATCGATGCCTCTGACCTTAGACGCCTGTTCCTGCTTCATTAACATGCCAATGAAGTGGATGTTCATCGTGAGCACCAGGTCGACCTCTGGTTCGAGGACGAAGTTCGCCGATTGAGCGACGAGCAGCAGGTCTTCGAGTTTGTGACACAGCGAGTGAACTTCGTCGAAAGAAACGAGCTTCGCATCGCCCTTGAGTGTGTGCACATCTCTGAGCATCTCAGTCTCGAGCTCCTGAGTGCCGACGCCGCGTGACAAAGCGAACAATGCTGACTCCACGCGACCCAAACGCTCCGCGGACACCGTTCGGAAACGAGCGATGATTTCGTCAGGCAGTTGCCCCACTACTAGTCCGTTTGGATTGTCACGAGATCGACGGCAAAGCAGCTGAGCGCCGCCAGGCTGCGTCGCTGCCACCGGCGCTCCGGGTTCGACACCAAGCGCAATTGGTAGCGCTGTTCCGCCGACAGGTCGCGTATGTACTGTACCCAGGAGACCAGACTCTTGAGGCAGGAGGAGTTCATGAACTCCAGGTCGCGCAGGTCGACGCATACCTCGGACGCGTGCTTGCCCGACGCAAGGCTGTGCACGTCTGCCACCATGTCGGCGAACTCGTCGCGGGTCGTCGAGTCGGCGGTGCCAGACAGAATCAACGTAATCACATCGCCGGAATGCTCCGCGCTCGCTTGGAGCACGCTGTCTTTGGTGGGTAGCCGTAGTTCGCTCATTCCATTTCCCCACCGAGCGGCAGTTTCGCCTGGGCGTGAATGTGGAGGAATTCCCCGTCGTGCTCGCTGGTAACTTCCATGCCCACCTCGGCTTTGATGCGGACGAGCCCTAGACCCGATCCACCAGTGCGCCGGCTCGCGCGAAGTAGTAGGTTCTGGTACATCTGCTGCGCGTCTTCGGCGTCGTTCAGCTCAGTAATGGCGTTCTCGACCACACTGTGGTTTTCCGGGTCAGTACGATTCCATGTATCGATTGTCACTTCACCATCCTCGCTGCCGGCTCCGAGCACTTGCACCCGCAGCTTCGTCTCACCGTCGACCGAATACAGCACGGCGTTGTCCAACAGCTCATGCGTGGCGAGGGCGAGCATCGCACTCGTCTCTCCACTGAGGTTCGCTCGTTCGTAGAACTGAAGAATGAAACGGCGAACGATCGATACTACTGCCAAGTTGGGTCGAAAAACGACTTCTACAAATGCCGGTGTGCTCTCTGCTCCCATTAGTCCTCCCGGTTCATCGCCTCGCAAGACCTGTGCCGCAGTGTTGCTCCGTGCACAACATCACGTCGCTAACTCTTGCGTGCTCGCGCGCTCAGGCTGAGCACAAAAGGAGCGCTCAGTTTGCGGTGCGCACGGACGGGCCAGAAACTCTGACCTTTGTGCGAGCGCAACGCTCGTGAGTTTTCCTGGCCGGTGAGAGGGGCTGAATCCGACGCGCCAAATAATCGGTCGGTAGTTTTGGAAGGACGCGGCCAGTTTAGTGACCGCGTACCGCGCCCGTCCGGATCGGACGGACGCAATACAGGTGGTGACTAGTCGTCGATCGGCTTGATGATGTAATTGAAATCCACGAACTCGCAGGCGGTGCCGGATTCCTCACTGAGAATGGCGAGGGCGTCGTCGCCACTGCCCGACTCGGCCTGGATGACCGCCTCGGGCCGACAAAGGCCGGCGAAATTCTCCACCTCGCCGGTAATCTCGACCAACAACGCTTCGTCCGGAGCCCAGAGCCAGAGGTGGTAATCGCTGGCTTTCACCAATGTTCCGGCGATGATGATGTACGCGTCCAGTGCGGGGACCCACTCGATGCCTCGGATACCCTGGCCGTCACCTAGGTCGAGGATGTCGAACACTTCAATGGATGCGTCTCCCCACGCATCGTCAATGCTCGCCACGATCGCGCCCCAGCCCAGTTTCTGATTCGTGGGGTCAGTAGGATCAGCGTACGCCAGGGGAGAGCGAAGCCCCCACAACAACGTTGACGAGTGCGAGCGGCCGCGGCAGCTATTGTTGTCGTCGTCGTCGACGAGAGTGGCCAGTCCCTCGATGTTTAGGCCGCCAGATGTTCCGCCAGCGTTGAAATTGTAGCCCACCGAGAACCGGCCGCCGATGTCACCAACGATCGCGTCGATCAGAGCGCCGCGTAGATCGGACCTGGTTTCCTCTTGGCGGAGCACGTTGCTTCGCCCGCGGAGTTTGAAACGGGTGAGGCGATTTCGCGCATCGACCGAGTTACCTCCCGACGCACTCAGGCTTGACGTCACGACGAAATACCGTCCCGTGTATGTAGCGCCTTCCATATCCTGATGGTCGAGCGCTAACGGGATGTTTACCGACGGGTCGTCTCCCACGATGTGTCCGTCCGCATCAACCTCGGCGTCTGGTAGGCCACTCCGTAGGACTCGAATGAAACTGAAGTCCGATGGCTTCCCACCGTCATCGACGACGATCGTCACGCCGTGGCGACCAACGGCAGCTCCACTAATATCCTGTCGAAACGCGTCCGATGCTTCGTCGAACTGCCAATGGTAGCGCGAGTTGCGGCCGAGTTCGGACTCCCCGGAAAACAAGTCGCTGTCGGCGATGGCAACTGCCGCCACCAAAAGCACTACACCGGCGGACACTGCCGCCACACTCCCTCTTGTACGTACACTGCTCTTCTTCACGTTTACCTCCATGCCCCGTCACAAGAGCAAGTCGCGTGCCGTGCGTAAGTCCGATTACCTGGGCAGCGGAGAGCGTTAACCGCGACCGCTCGTCGCCGCAGCGCTCGAACTGAGCGGGAATGAGCGGGCACGCGCTCGGGAAGACCAGCGTAGATTCGAACGAACAGTCGGGACCGTAACTTGCAAAGCCAGAACGGCATGTGGAACCGCTCCAACACTCCACCGCGAGGTGTCACGGCAAGCACGGGCGTATCGATCGTCATCATCGATGACAGTCAGATCGTCCTCGATGTCATGAGTGAGGTGCTCGGCGGAGCCGGATACGATGTCACGCCATTGTGGTCGCCGAAGGAATACGAGGTGACGGAGACCATCATGCAAAAGTCGCCGGCGTTGGTGCTCGTCGACATCGAGATGCCAGAGGCGCGGGGCGACAACTTGATTGCAGTGATGCGCGGTTACGGGTTCTTATCCACCGCGAAGGTGCTGCTGTTTTCTGACCGATCGGAGATCGAGCTCGCCCTGCTGAGCGAAACGTGCGGCGCTGACGGCTTCATCCGGAAGACGGCCGATCGGCCTCAGCTGCTCGCGCAGATCGCACGACACCTGGGTGGCTCCCACGTTAGTGCTCCGTAGCACCGTTTGTATTCGGACGACTACATGGGCGAGGGCAGGGCGAGGGAGCCCTTGATCGTCCATGCGTGGTTGTGACACGTGGCGTGCGCTTGCGCGCTCCGTCCGCATTTGGCTCGCGAGTATGCACATGTCGTGGACACGGAGCACTTTGAGCCACGGGCGGGTAGAGAATGCGGACAGCCATCTGCGCGGCGGTTCGGGGCCACCGATTTGTTCGCCTCACATATCGACGCGGGCGCCGACGACACTGCGGTAGCCGCCCCGGTCACGGCCGATCATCTTGTCAAACTGCTGGCGTAGGTCGCTGACCGCAGATTGTTGCACGCTGTCTCGCTCGGCGAGGCATGTCCACCACCGCTCCAGCTTGGGTCGCGATGCGAAGCTGGCGATCGCGGGGTGCAGCTCGTTGGACCACCACAATCGCTGCAGCGCCGGCACGAAAGCGGCATCGACCAGCGAGACTTCGGCGCCAAGGAAGAACGGGCCGTCGGTGATCACGCGTTCGAGGCGATCCAGCTTGGGATTCATCTTGGCAATCACCTGGGCGAGCGCCTCGTCGTCCTTGGCCGAGGTGAGCGAAAAGACGTTCGATAGCAGCTCATTCGAGAACTCGATCCATGCGCGTGCACGTGCGCGCGCCAACGGATTCGAGGGCAGCATGCTCCCCTCGGTTACTTCGTCGAGGTACTCGTTGATCACAACGGACTCGAACAGGACGACCTTTTCGCCGTCGTCCTCCGTCACTTCGAGCGTCGGTACCTTGCCTAACGGCGCCAGTTCGACGAACCAGTCCGGCTTGTTGCTCAAGTCGACGTACTCGATGTCGAAGGGGACTTTCTTCTCGTGCAGCGTGACCACGCTGCGTTGCACGAAGGGTCAAAGCTCGAAGCTGATCAGTCGATAGTGCGGCATCGTTTTAAGACTTTCTCAAGGGGGGCTCGGTGTTGCGGGCCGATGATAGCAGGATTGGCCGTCAGCGACGGCGGCGCGAGATCAGAAGCACGCAGAGCAGCAGCAGGGCCACTGTCTGGCCGCGGTCGTTGGGCGCGCTGGTAGTGCAGCCTCCGGTTACCGGCCCCGAACTCGACGGGCCACCGCCGCCGCTCGAAGGAGCGCAGTCATCGTCAGTCGCGTCGGTGCATCCGTCCGCGCAACAGCCATCGTTATCCACACAAGTTGTGATGGGCGCTTCGAGGCACTCGGCCGCGCAGGTTCCCGCAGCGACCAGTGTCGTCGCGACACAGGCATCCTGGGAGGGCACGCAGCTGGTTGGGCATGAGCCCAGTGGGTCGCAGGTTTCGCCCACGTCGAGCACCCCGTTGCCGCAGTCTTCAACTGCCACATACGCGATGTCGATCGAGACGTTCAGAAACCCGTCGCCGGCGACGGTCTGCCCGCCTTGTTGTCCGTCGATCGTAAACGGGAAGCTCGCTTGATGGTTCTCGGCGGGCGAGTTCGAGTTGCGGTCGGCCAACTCCATGCGCAGAACATAGTCACCATTGGCGACCACCGCGGCCAAGGTGTCCGTCAAGTCCCAGGTGACCGTGAGCCGAGCGTCGTGGTTCGCGCGCGTTGCCCCCGAGACGGCATCGGTGTCTTGGCCAGAGGCGGCAACCCACGCGACCAGGTGCTGAGTTCGTGAGGCCGACCAGCGGCCGATCGTCTTGACGAAACCACCAACGCTGTCCTCCACCCAGACGGCGACGATGTTTCTGGGAGCGTAGTTCCCGCCAACCTCTGTCGTATCGAACGACGCAGTGAGGGTGCCCTGCTGAGCCAACGCCGGCGCGGGAACGAATCCGAGCAGAGCCATACACAGGGTGGTACAGACAACGATCTTACACGCGTTACTCATGGTCTCCCGTAAGTGCAAGATGCTGACCAGCAGCAACAGCGTAGATTCGTTTGGCGCCTACATCTCTAGCGGTGGGAGGGCTCTCCCCCAACTGGGTAGTCGGCGTTGTGCACATCTCGTACACGCGCGCGGGACTGAAGCTTGCACCTATCGATCGCGAGCAAGCGCGCCGCGAAGGCGGGACCGGTTCATCGCGAGGGGCCGGTGGTTCAGTGTGCGATGCGGCTATTTGGTAGCGCCAACTTGAATCGACGACGCTCGCTCGCGGGAACGTTGGTGTTGCGTAGGTAGACCGCGCGCAATTTTGTGAGGCCGTGTAGCGGCACAAGCGAAGTGATCGCCGTACCACTCAGTCCCAGACGAGTGAGTCGTTTGAGTCCCGATAGCGGAACGAGTGACGCGACCGGTGTGCGCGTGAGGTAGAGCGTCTGGAGTTGGCGCATTCCTGCAAGTGGTGCCAGGTCACGAACGCGCGTGTCGTCCAGGCTAAGGTAAACCATCTTCTTGAGCCGCTTGAGCCCGCTCAGGTCTTTGACCGCAGTGTGGCTGGCGAAGAGTCGCTGCAGCATCAACGCGTTCGCCAGTGGCTTGAGATCGACGGCAGCGGAGCGTACGAGGTTGAGGAGACTCAGCCTCGTCGCGTGCCTGAGTGGTGACAAGTCGGTGATTCGTGTGCGGCTGAGATTCAGGCTCCGGAGCATGGGCGCCGACGCAAGCACCGCGATGCTCACTACTTTTGTCGCTGTTATGTCCAGCTCTTCGAGGGCGCGAAGTTTTGCAAGCGGCGACAGGTCTCGGCACGCGGTTCCGGACAAGTAGAGTGTCTTGAGCTTCGATAGCTTCTCCAATCCTTTCAAGCTGTCGACCCTTGTCGCCGCCAAGTCCAGGTACACGAGATTGACCAGTCCCGCGAGCGGGGTGAGGTCGCGCACCGCCGTGGACGCCAGAGTCAGCCACTGCAGGCGTTTGAGTTTTGACAGGGGCCGCAGGTCGTCGACCGACGCACCGCGTACGGTCAGCTCTTGGAGCTTGTGGAGCCCGGCCAGCGGGCTCAGGTCCTTCACCGTCGGATCTCGGCAGGTGACTTTGACAGTATTGACCGAGACTCTTTGCCCACAGAAATGGACCGTCTGCGCGCTGGCGACCTGCGGAACTGAAGCGACGACGACCGCCAACCATACGAACAAGAGCTTGGGCGCAGGCATGCTGGAGTATTAGCACGCGTATGGTTTCTCGCCGCAGTAATGCGTCGCGCTGCGCCGACGCGAGCCGCTCGCGTGTCCGTCAGTCCTGGTTCTTGAGCTGATGCAACATGAAGGAGTTGCCTTCTGAGTCCAGGGCGACCGCCATGTGACATACCGGGGACTCGAACAGGTCCATCTTGAACTCCACGCCCTTGGACTTGAGAGTTTCGGTGAGGGCCTGGATGTCCTCGACCTCGAACGCGAGGCTGCCGCCCGCTTCGCTACTAGGCGTGAGACCTGGGACCATGGTCGTCAACGCGAGGCAACCACCCTGGGGCAGATCGAACTCGATCCATTTTCCGCCGCCCAATTCCTTGGCGGGTGGAAGACCAACCGTTTCCTCGTAGAAAGCTTTTGCGCGGGCTAGGTCGACCGCAGGATACATTGTAAATGCGATTTTCTTGAACATGTGGGCTCCAAAGAATAGTGGCTCGTATTCTCAACACCCCGCAATAGCAAGTCGCGGCAATAGCTCCTAAAGGCCCTGCTGTAGCGCGAGAAACTCCATGTTCTGCTGCATCATGTTCTGCAGCAACCCGTTCCTGAGGGGCTGTTTCGGCTCGACCGGTTTGTCCTTCTCAGTCGGAGCGCCTTCTACCGCGCCATCCTCGGAGCAGCCGCCCTGTACACGGGCCATGGCGCGGGCGGAAAGTTGAATAGTTGCTGCGGGGCTCGGCTTCACAGGTTTGGTCATGTGGCCCGTATAGAGCAAGCTACATGCCAGCGCTAAGCGACTGATCACCTGTACCAGGTGGTACGCGCAGGTAACAGCGGATCCGGGCAGGTGGGACGGCGGGGTAACACAGCTATCGCCAAGAACCTGGTAGAGGAGATGCCCCCGGGATGTGGCCGCCAGCTACCTTGGCCAATGCGGGACGCAGCTAGCGTGGGATGTGCCAGAAACTGACCGAGGACTGGGAGCGTAGTTGCACCGTGTAGTCGCCGATTGTCGTTTCGGTTGCGTGGTATCGAAACAGGTCGTTGTTGCCGCACTCGCCGCAGCTCCAGCCAGTGGAGTACAAGGCGTCGAGATAGCTACCGGGAAGGGTCAGCGAGCCTGTGTCGCGACCTTCGCACTCGATCTCGAACGGTGAAATGCCGCCGTGGGTACCGATGCCCGTTGTCATGCGCAAATATACCCGTGCTGTGTCGATAGGGTTGGACCACTGCAAGGTCACGTCTTGACCATCCGCTCGGTCGGCGAGCAGCTGGTCCCAGTTGGTCGTCGGCAGCGGGCTCGCGGTAGCGCAGGCGGAGAGCTCAAAGGCGGGGCCAACATCTCCAGGAGCGGAGACGCTGACCGTCGTTAGCTCGTCTACTCCGGTGCCGTCAGTGAACCAGTAGTATTGGCCCGTGCCGTTGGCATCCACCATGGCATCGCTGCCCACCCCCGCGAGCACGACGGTACCGACGGACTGAACCGTGGGGAATGGAACGCATTCACTATCTACACATGCGTGTCCAGCGCCGCAGGCCGGTGTGCACAGCGAGCTGGTGTAGGTGAGCAAGCGGCACTGTCCCTGTCTCTGGGATTCTACGTGGAACTTGATCCTCTGCCCGTCATAGACGGCTCCGTCAAAAATCACCCAGGCCGGGGCGGCGCTCACCTGAAACCGGCTCGAGGTCTGGCCGAAAATGGGATCGGCCGAGCCACCGAGCGATGTTGGGCACGTCCCACCGGCGCCATCTCGCGACGTGGTCGCGTCGACGTCCGCGTTGTCACCGCCGTCGGAGCACGATGTCAAGACGCAGCAAAAAGCGAGGAGCTGCAATTGGAGGGAGCGGCGACGAAGGCCCATACAACGAGCCTACCAAACCGAAGGAGCTAGCTGTCTCGGCTTGTCAGCCATCGTCCGCTTTGTCGACGAAGCAAAGCTTGATCGCGCTGCTAGCGGCACTTCTCGGCAAAGAAAGAGACGAAGCCAGATGCGCTCGTTTTCGACCGGTACGTCTTCTTCGTGAGCATCTTCGCCGGCACTCCGCGTCGTACTAATGTCTGGATCACAGCCGCGGCGCGGTCGATGGCAAGCTGTATCGGTTCGCCGGCGATGACGTGCGCATCGACGCGGAGGACGGCGACCTTGTTTCGTTCGAGCAACTCCTTGGCCACCTCTTCAACCAGGCTTGTGGTCTTCTTGTTCATAGCGCTCGAGTTCTTGGCGAACATGATGACGAAGTCGGGACAGCCGTCGTCATCCATGAAGTCCGAGTCGCAGTCGCGAATGGCCGGGCACTTGTCGTCTACGTCGGCGACGAAGTGGTCGTCGCCGTGGGTGTCAATCTCTGGGCAGCCCGTGTCTTTTGGAGCGACGGCCGCCTCTTTCGCGTTCTCGGGGCACTTGTCCACGGTGTCTACAGGGCCCAGGCTATCCCGGTCTCGTGCGACCGTGGTGGCCGGGCGCACCGGCCCGCTCGCGCAGCTCAGTGACAAGCACAGGATAGCGAACGTAGTTGTGCGTAGGCCCATGCAAATACTGTGGGCACGTCGCGGCGTTTGGTTACACCATCGTTCCAGGATGTCCATCACGCTGGATCCTGCTAGGTTCACGGCGTGCTCATCGACGACTTCATCAAGGCGCTGACACGCCAGGGTTGGAAGCAAACCGGCCGCCGGTACGCGCTCGAAAAAGGCAGTTGGTGCATCGTGTGCGACACCAGCAGATGGCTGGAGATTGGCACACGGGCAACTCCCAGGCTACGGGATGTCGAGGTGCCGCAGCGCCCCGAGGACTTCCAGTCCACCATCGACCAAATCGAGCAGCTCTGCAGAGAAGATGACGAGCGGGCCTCGTAGACTCATCGAGGCCGTCCACTAGGGCGGACTGCTTTTTGCTTGGGATACGGTGGTGCCCTCGTGCGCCGGGAACTCGAGAGTGAGTGCGCCGCCGCAGACGGAGTGCCCCGTGGTGCCGCCGCGGTGCACGATGGCGCGCACGCGACCGTATGCGTCCACGAGCTCGATGGTATTCGCATCCGGCGAGCGAAGAGTGCCGAGCGGAGGCGCATCGCGCATCGGGCCGCCGAATTGCTTCTGCGGGTAGATCGTGCGATGCGAGTCGGGAAGAGCCGGCGCGTCTTCGCTCCACGGTAGCTCGAATAAACCCTCAGGGCCCGCGAGCTCGATGGTGAGTCGCGCATCCGTGCGGATGAGCGTGATCACGTAGAAGTGGTCGAACGGCATGCCCTGTCGGGGCATCGTAATCGATGCACGGCTGCCAGAAACTTCGGCGATGACATGCGCAAACGCCGCGCCGTCCAGCAGCTGCCACGTATCGCTGTGGTGATACCAGCTACTCGATCCATCAGGAGGCATTGCCATGCCGTCAGGATAGCGCACATGCGGCCGCGCCCCAGAGTTGGCCGCGTTTAGTAGCGGTGGACGCTCTGAGCCAAGGCCAACCACACGCCGATGGGGTTCGAGGGTAAGCTCCGCTCATGAAGAACTCCCACCGTTGCCCAAAGTGCCAGAATCACCAGCTCCTGGAAATTCCCCAAGTCAACGACCGCTCCGGTAGGCAGGACACGGATGAACCGATGTATCTGGTAAGCGGGTTCGCGAAGAGGCAGGGGCTTCTCTCGGCGATGATGTGTCGCCGCTGCGGCTACACGGAGTTCTACGTCAAGGAGCCGGGCTCGGTGCAGCCAGTGAGTAGGGCCGTGATCGAGGTCAACGGCCCCGAAGGGGGGACACCGTTTCGCTAGCCCGGCCGACTAGCGGAAGTGCACGGGAATCGAATTTTCGATAACCAACAAAGACGTTGCGGACTTAGAGCAGGCCCGCGCAGTTCCGTCCCATCCATCACCAGCCAACACCAGACAACACCAGCGTCTAGCACCCGCTGTGCATCATGATGCACGCAGCAGCCTGCTCCAGAGATCGCGGCGCATCACTCATCGGCGTATGCGGCCTTCAACACTGGAACTGCGCGATCGACGAACTCGCGCACCTTGGGGGCGAGGTAGTCGCGCTCTGGAAAAACGATGCTCACGGCGACAGTATCTCCAACCAAGCCGGGGAGCACCACGCGCAAAGCGCCACTACTCACGTCGTCTCGAACAAAGGGCTTGGTGAGCAGTGCGAGCCCGAGACCTCCGAGGGCAGCTCCGCGCGCAAGTCGTACTCCATTCTGAGCGACGCGACCGGCGACGGGAATCCGATCTCCGTTGAGCAGAGGCCACGACTTCGCGGGCCCACCGTCCGCGGCGAAACCAACGATGCAATGGTGAGCCGCCAGGTCCTCGGGAGACTCGGGCTCTCCGTATTGCTCCAGGTACTGGGGCGCGGCGACCACCACGCGCTTGATGTCTGCAATATGCCTGGCGACAAGATTGACGTCGCGGATCGGTCCGAAGCGAACGGCGACGTCGATGCCCTCTGCGACGAGGTTGACCACGCGCGATGTTTCGATGACCTCCAGACTCACCTCGGGAAAGTCGGCGACGAACTCAACCAGAAGGTCATCCAGGGCCACCCCAACCGTTGACACCCGCAGTCTGCCTCGCGGGACGTTGTCCATCCTGCGCACAGCGTCCCAAGCGTCGTCTGAATCTTGGGCGATGCGGCGGGCTCGGCGGCCCAACTCTTGTCCCGCATCGGTTAGTACGAGCTTGGTCGTAGACCGATGGAAGAGCAGCACCCCCAGCTCTTCTTCCAGGCGGCTCATCCTTCGACTCAGTGTGGCTCGTTGCAGCTCCAGGCTGCGAGCCGCGGCGGAGATGCTGCCAGCGGCGACAATAGCGGCAAATTCGGACAAGCGTTCGCTACTCGGCATGTGTTCTGAGTGTACATGCGGTGTGATTCAGTAGGTCTTCCGTGTCGTGGTGACACGAGCTAGATTGAGGGAGTAACAGGCAAGAGAACAGCTAAGCCATTAGAACTAGGAGAAAAGTAATGTCCCACAAAGGTAAACAAATGATCGCGATGCAGGTCATTGCCGGCCCCGACGAAGCAGCCAAGTTGGATCGGCTATTCGCAAGCCACGCTGCGTTCATGGCCGAGACCCATCATCGAGATGGCGACCTCGCGCTTCTTTCCTACAACATCGCCAAGAGCCCCGAGTTCGTGGACCCCTTGGCGCCCGAGCCCGTGCCCACCGGCAACACGATCTTCTTGATGGTGGAGATTTATGAAACCGCCGAGGGCGTCGCCGATCACTGGCGTCTAGGTACACAGGTCTGGAAGGACTTTGGCGTCATGATGGAGTGCATGTCGAAATGCAAGATGACCATCCTCCACGGTTCGTCGGTGCTGCACTCTCTTTGGTAGGCCGACATCCTATCGCTGTGTCTCGATGCGAATGCCGGCTTCTTCCAGCGCCATCAGGTCGCGTCGAAGTTGGGAGCGGCTGATCTCGTACTCCTCCTCCAGGTCGACGAGGCGAATGCCCACGCGGTGACCCTGGAGCTTGTCGAGGATGCGAACCAGCCGAATCGCCTGGCTGTGGGCGCCTTTGTTTCGTGCCATTGGGCGCAGTGTCACCTATCTGCGCGCGACCAGAAAATCCGCAACTCCTCGGGGCAGCCGCCGAGAACTCCACTGAATGGCGGAGATACGTTCCATCCATGGGCGCGATCGAGCGCAGGACGAGCTGCTGGATGTGCGGAGTGGAGGGCGCACGGCCGGCAAGGCGACTCGGGCTGGCACTCGCTATGCGGACGTTTGCTCTCCTGATGTTGCGCCCCCGTTCGGAAACGGTGCCGTGGAGTACACCGTGGCGGCTGCATTGCCCACGTACCCAGATCCATTCGGTGGCACTATCGGCCGCCCCAACTCTGCGACTCTGCAAAGCCAAGGAGTTAGCGACGGGCCGGCTCCACGCTCGGGCTCGCTGGCCAGAAATACCGCCGCTGATCATGGCGCCGCGGCGGATATGCAATCATCAGCACCCGCGCCGGCAGTCATGAGCAGTAAACGCGACAAGAGCGGCTATCCGCGTTCGGAAGCCAGTCGAAGCGGCGAGGCAGGCCACGCGCCGGCGCCAGGACGTGGGGCGTCAACGCGGAGCCGCTACACAGGAATCGACGCGCCAGAAACACCGTCCGTCCCAGCGCGTGTGGGCACTCACTCTGTGCAGCGACAGGTCGACCCGTTCGCCGGGCTACTCACCGTACCCACAGAACCGATGCTACCCGTGATGCGCAAGGCAACGTCGGGTGCCGGAGCCACTGGCGCTACCGAACATGTCGCAGCGGCCGCGTCGTCATCCGGTGAAGCTCTACCCACCGAGCTGCGAGGTCGTCTCGAGGGCAAGCTCGGCCACGACCTGGGTGGAGTCCGCGTACACACGGGCCCGGAGTCTAGCGCCGCGTCCGAGGCTGTTGCAGCGAAAGCATATACCCAGGGCCAGGACATTCACTTCGGTGATGGACAGTACGACCCTAGTAGTAAGGAAGGTCAGCGCCTCGTCGCGCACGAGGTTGCCCACACGGTCCAGCAGCGCGGCGTCTCTCGACCCGCGCGCCAGCGCAAAGAGGATGTCGGCGCCGACGATGTTGGCCACGATGCGCTAGACGTGAGTGAGCCCGGAGACGCGCACGAGGAGGAGGCCGACGCATTCGCGGACGCGTTTGTCGATGACCACGCCAAGGACGTTGACGTTACCCCCGGTGCCGCACCAGCGGGTGAGCTCGCACGGAAGCCGAAGGCGTCGGCTGGGGGAAGCAAGCCAGTCGTTATCACCTCTGCGTGGGATGCGAACGGTAAACGTCTCAAAGTGTTGAGCGGACGCAGCCCATGGACGGGGCCTCACCGTGTGTATAACGGCACCGTCACCGATGGTCGAATCGCCTGGCAGAACGGAAACGCCGCCGATGTGGTTCGCGTAGATACCGACGGGCGTGGAGAAGGTGGCCAACCGATATCGGCCTGGATTCCCGCCGGCACGACGCGGGTGATCGTCTCGGCCGGTCGCGACTACGGCTCGGCAAAGCCCAGTGTCCACGAACCCGGTGGCAAACAGCCGGTTGGCGACCATAGCGGTGGACTCACCGACAAGAAGCTCTACGGTCCGATGGACCGAAAGCTAAAGCGTCGGAAGCGGGCGTTCGACAAGTACCGAAGACGGGAAGGGCAGCACGCGCGTCCGGGCGGCGAAAAGGAGTGGCGGAAGTACGAGGAGATTACCAAGACGAGAGCTAAGAAGCGCTTCGGGATACTTTGGGAGAAGTACGACAAAGGCGGTCCGACCGGCTTCATCGGTTTCTTCAAGGATGGCTTGGCTACGGGGCGTTTCCACAAGTGGGAGAAGCGACAGATTCGTCGTTTGTACAAGGCTAAGGAAGCCAAGATCGGGCGGACCGTTAAGTACGGCCAGTACTTCAGCCAGAAACGAGCCCAGAAGCGCTTCGTCAATCAAGCGGGTGCCGTTAAGTCGCCCCACGTCTTCTTCAACGAAATCCTGTTGGCGCCAATCGTCCAAGGGGCTGACATCGGGATGTTGCTGTCGCTCTGCGCGGACCCGAAGCACAAAGGTCGCTGCCTGGCAGTGGCGCTCACGCTGAAGACGAAAATCAAGCATCAGTCCCGCGGTGCATCACCGGGCGCGCTTGCAGCCAACAAGGCCAAGCTCCGTCGGCTCGACAAGGTCATAGCCCGTACCAAGCGAGCGAGCAAAGCATCGAGCGCTCGCCTCGGCGCGGCAGTTACTAAGGGCGGTCGGAGCGGTGGACTCGCGATGGGGTTCGGCATGCTGACGGACCCGTACGCGCGCATGGCCGTCATCGAACTCGCCACAGAACTCGCGACGAAGGCGTACCTGAGCACGAGGCAACTCGTCCTCGAAATCAATCGGCGCCGCATCGCGCGCGACATCGACTTGCTCAGCGATGCCGAGAAGGTGCTAGTGCACGACATCGCCAAGGCGGCGAACGACCGGCATTTACGGAAGGGCTACCAGTCGTCGTCGACAACCGGATACCAGGTCGGCCACGATCCGAAGCGCGGCGTGGTCGTGTCCAAGACGAGACCGTCACCGGACAAGACACCGAATCCGCCAGCAGCCGCAGGCCCAGTGTTCAAGACGACAGCTGACGCGACAGCTGCCGCTGAGAAGCTCGGATACCGAAGGATCAACGAAACCTCACATGGCGAAGCGATATACACCGACGGGCGACGGTACATCACCCGGGATAGGACCGGCCACAACGGTGGTGCATGGAAGATGGCTGATAGCGTTCGTAATCTCGGTAGTCGGCGGACCCGTGCCGGAACGTACGATGCCCAGTTGAACAGAATCGGTGACTAAGGTCGCGTGGAGAGATGGTAGCGTGATGAGCATGGACCAGCGAGAGAGTGGGCCGTTGGGGTTTGCCTCCTGGTGGCGAGGCCACTTTGGAGAGGTGCCTCCACTAGGGTACGAACTTAGAGAAGCCTTTCCTTCTCGTTGGCTGCGTGTTCACTCACTGCCCGGCTCAAAACGATACGCGGACAGCGATTCAGAGCGACGGATCATGCTGGAGCGACAAAGCGCTGTCGCGCTGGAGGTGCTTGGGTCGGGCGCGGCTTGCTTTGTTGTTGTACCTCGGTTTGAACGGTTGCCGCTGGGCCACCGCACCTCTGTTCCCGAACTTGTCGCTGTCGACTTAAGGTGTCAGCTGTGCGGTAGTAACGATGTAACCGACATCTCGTATCTCGTCGCGACCGTTAAGTGGGACGCCAAAGCGATGAAGCCTGCACTGCTTGCCATAGCTGAGGAAGAGAGCAGGGCGCTGTGGGCGAACGCGAAGACCGGTGAGGTATTCGCTCCCTATGACGGCGGTGTGGACGTCGTCGTCTCCTCCTCCAAGCGGCGTGCCCGCCTGGAAGGCCAGTTCGCCGAGTGGCTTTCCCTTCGTTCCGACAGGCTATAGCTTCCCGCTCGTTTTCGCTGTTGAATAACGAATCACATCAGGGAACGGGTGATGGCGCCGGCACCGCCCATTTCAGCGGTATCGTCGCGCCCAACCGAGTTCCCAAAGATGTACGGGTGCTCCTGGGAGTGAAAATGAAATGACCATCGTCGGTGACTCCACCGTTTTTGCGACCAGATACGCACTAGACGCGGATCATGGCGGTTCATCGCTGTTTGGAAAGCTGTGCTTTGTGCTGAACGAGGTTGACGTCGGCGATTACGAACTCGGGACGTCTCTGCGGACGATGGCAATGCTGCTGGTGCCCATTGTGAAAGACGCCGGCAATCGGCGAGATGACTGGTTGTACGGCTTGTCCGCGCAGGAGTTGTTCGACACTTTACACGGCGCACTGTTCGGGGAAGACTCGCGGTACGACGAACGAGCGACGGATGAGTGTTGGGCTCGATTCGACATCCTGCCTCAAATCGATGTTTTCGATGCGTGGCAGGCCTTCCTTGTAGAGGGTGACGATTCTGCTCGCCTCGTATACAAGGCGCCCAGTGACCCAGGCACCGTGCAGGAGTCGCGTTTTGCTCCCGTAGTGTTCGACACGGTGGTCCGCGCGACGTTCGAGGCGCTCGACTCGCTCGTGGACGAAGACGTTGCCGATGCCTAGCCGGATAAAACTGAGCGCAGCTACGCAGAAACACAACCGGTGGTTGGCGGACAACACCGAAGGGACGCAGCTGGATCTCAAGGATGTTCAGCTCGAGACTGAGGTAGTCCGCGGCCGAGGTCTGCAATCCGCCGTGTTCGAGAACGTGGTCTTCGATGGCCTCGAATTCGTTGACTGCGACCTGACCGGTGCGAGTTTCTTTAACTGCACTTTCTCCGCCTGTAAGTTCACCAAGTGCACTTTGCACAAGTCCGAGTTCCACGGCTGCGTGTTCGAGCGGCTACGCGCCTCGGAATGCGCAATTACAAAGACAGAGTGGTATGGCGGCGACCTCAGGTCGGCTAGCCTTGCCGACTGCGATCTGAGCTGGTCGTACTTTCAGTCAGTTGATTTGCGATCTGCAACGATCGCCCGCGCCAACTTGGAAGGCAGCGTCTGGGACAAGACGAAGACTCATGGTGCGAAGTTTGATGCGGTCAGCCTGGGCACGGAGCATCCGGCGAAGGTCTCCGGGACGGATCTTTCAGCCGATGGGACTGGTCAGAACTCAACGGTGTCAGCGCTGTGGGTGACGACCGGCCGGGTTGGGCACGCCTAGTCAAGCCCGCCCCAATGTCCGATAAACGAGAAAGAGCCCTGGCAAGGATGGCCGCTGTTGAACAGGTCATCGCAGACGTGGTGGATGGCGAAGTCAGGCACTGCGAAACGTGCTCTCAACCACTCAGTTACTGTGGGCCAGACTCAGGTGTCCATCCGGGGGTGTCTGTCCAAACGGTTGCACGGAGATCTTGCTCAATATGGGGCCGGCTGGTGAAAAGTAGAGCTCCTACCACCGTCTCTCCCAGTCGCGCGCTCCGCAGAGGTAATGAAACCTGATTTCTTCACATTCGGAAACGGTTCGATCAGTCAGTGGGACTTGGAGGACCTGGACGCTGATCTTTCGCCGAGCGCACAGGCCGATGAACTCAAGGAGGATCTGGTACAGGTCTCGTATGGCGAGAACACGACGCTGGACATCGGTTGGTATCCGTCCTTCGCTCCTGATGGGCACTTCGCCGTCGTCGTGATACGCAACCAAGATTGGGACGAGCCGGCTTTCTCTGCAGAGTGCACCACCTGGAGTGAGCTGAAAGAGGCGGTGGAGCAAGCCGTTGCGGTTGCTGTAGGCGCATGACCTTCCACCGGGAGTCGGCGGAGTCGGAGCCATAGTTGGTCGCCAGTTCCGGGCGCTGTAGGTTGGCAGCCACTAACACTGAGCATGGGCTCAAGCCGCAGTGCTAACGATCTCGTCGCGGGCGGGAAGTCGGGCAAGCCACTCTTGCGGCGTCTGATGCCCGTGAGCACCGAGAATCTGGCCGATGATGGATGCGGTTGTATCCGTATCGCCGCCGCAGGAGACGGCATCCAGAATCGCGGTCGACAAATCCTGCGCACTACACGCGACGGCGACGGCGAAGGGCACCGACTCAGCAACGTAACCGGATGTGCCAACTGTTGATGCCGCTGCCGCCGCAGTGAAGCCAACGGGGAGCTCGGCCAACTTACACAGGGCGTCCCTCACGTTCGTATCGGGAAGCTCCGCCGCGATCTCTGATAGCGTTTCCTGGGGCCTCAACACGTCCAACGGCGTTTGCATTGCCAGAAGTACCGCGAGAGCACCAACGTACGCCTCGTCGTTGTGGTGCGTGATACGGCAGACGTCGCGAATCGTTCGCCGGTCATCATCGTCCCGTGCGTCGAGGAAGAAGGCCAGGGGAGCGACTCTCATGGCTGCCCCGTTGCCGGCGGCTCGTTCCCCCTTCCGTCCTGCGAGTGCCCAGTGCGCGCCGGCCTTGAGGTCCGTCAGTGCTTTGAGTGTGCTGGCGCCAAGGCCGGGGATGCCGTTCTTGCGGAACTCGTGGACGAACTCACTGGCGATCTCCGCCGGGTCTACTCGTCCCGCTCGGATGATTGCCCTCGTCGTCGCCAGAGACAGGATCGTGTCATCCGACACCTTCCACGGGCCGGTTGGGGCCGTCGCTCGGCCGACGTCCGCCATACCTTCGGCTGGACCGCCAATGCAGTCTCCAGCTGCGCCAGCCAGTAGGCAACTCGCGAGGTGACTCGTTGGCGCCAGCATTGACTGAAGGTAATCATCGATCGCGCATCGTCAACAACGCCTTTTCCGCTACGCGCATTCGGCGTCGATGACCATGACGACACCTCCACAGCCCACGCATTCGGCGACAAGAACGAACCATCCGAATAGGTCTTCCACTGGGACTGGGGGTGCCTGAACGGGGTCCATTCCCTCTAGTGGGTCGTCGATCTGTTGAAAACCCGCCGTGCAGTGGAATCGCTTACCGTCGCAAGCGGAGCACTCGAATGCCACGAGAGCGCCGACGTCATCGTCGTCCTCATCCTCCGAGGAGCGGACCATCTCCGCATCGTAGCCGTCGCGTCGATCGTCGAAGGTGAACACCGGCTGCGTGGGGGTTGCGCCGACCACTACTGGCGGGCATGGCTCGTCCTCGTCCGCGTGCAGGGTCACCCAAATGCGGTACGGCTCTTTCTCCGTTGCTGGGCCCACGCCGTAGACGTCGCAGTTCGAGCCATACTCGCGGAGGATCGCCGCCCGGGCCTGCGCGCTCGGAGGTCGGGCAACGTCTTTGATACAACGCGGCGGTCTCAGTTTGCGCATCTCATCCTCTCCGGGGGCTTGTACTGCCACAAACGATCATCTCAGGCCGGGGCTGGGTCACTCTCAGCGGATGTACTGGGTCAATCCCTTGGTTCTCAGCTCGTCCTCGATCTCGCTGAGCAGCCGCGCGCGCGTTTCGTGCTGTTGCTTTCCGGTCCCTATCGGGGGCAACCGGGTGCGCGAGACACCGGTGGGCACATGCACGACTCGCATGAACGAGCCGCCTTCGGCCCGCCCGATATCGATGCGTATGTCTTCGTCGCGCAGCATGACCGTGTCTATCAGTGGCGCTCCACCCATTCGTGCTCCGCGCGCTTGGCCTCTCTGAGGTGTTCGGCATCGAGGGCATCCAGATCAGTCACGTGAGCACTGACTTGGAACGCTTCTGGGTGATCATCTCCGAGTTCAACCGAGAAGTCGGAGATTTCTATCCAGCCTGTTGGAATTGGGCCCCCCGTCGCGGTCTCCACTCTTAGGTCAAGTTGGTCCAGTCGGTGACGATACTCGCTAAGCATCGCCTCATCGTTTCCGCCGCCGGCTACGTCGGTCGCGTCGGTCTTCATTCGAAACACTGGCTGGACGTCGGCGTAGCCGCCAGCCGGAAGAAACTGGTCGGAAACCACGGCCATCCCAAAGTCCACGCCGGACAAATCCGTCGTTTCGATCACATTCTCGCCAGAACAGATGCGGTAGCGCATGTTCCCTACTGTGGTTGATCTGTCCACTGTTGGCAACCGGAGGAAAGCCAACGCTTCGGGTTAGCTCTGTGAGAACGTGGCCGCGAATTTTGCCGCTACGTCTGGGTTGCGAGTCACGACAGTCATTGGGCTATCGCCATCGGCGATGAATGTCTCTGGGCGTATCCGGTTGAGGGTCGCCCAAAATCGTTTCTGGAGGCCGTCTCTTCGCTCGATGGCTGCATCCAGGCTAGGTTTGTCCCAGCTTGGGTCCGCATCGCGCCGGAGCTGTTCGGCGGGGACCAGCGAGAACTCGCCGTAACTCACAAAGCCGTGGTCGTAGTCGAACGTGCGAGGCAGCGTGAGAACAAACCACTCGTCGTAGTTGTCGTATGGCAGGGCATTCACGTTGGCCCTGGTCGTCTTAGGGCTAAGGGCAACGGTCCCTTTCTTGGTCCAGCCTGCTGCACGTTCCTCCACCGTCGGCGTGAGTTCGCCACTGTCGAACGCTGTCACAGCGATGTATCTGCCGATCAGCGCATTGGAACACTGCTCGATGATGGTCGCCAGTGTGTTGTCGGGGCTCTCGAACCATGTCCACTCCCCATTCTCTCCCGTGTTCAACGTCAACACGCCTCTGCTCGCGGTCGTTCCCATATCCAATCGCATCGGTTCATACCCTGACTTCGCGGCTGGCGACTACGGCGAGACGTTGGTCGAGCTGTGGGACGAGACGTGGAACACCTCAGTCGCGCAATGGATGGGCACGCACTGGGATGTCTTGGTCGACCTTTGGACGAAGGGCGAAGGGCGCAGTGATCTGGTCCTGAAGGCGCGAGTTCGCGAGACCGAGTCGGGCTTGGGAGTCACTGTCGAGCTGGTCTATGTGCCCTAGCAACAACGCCCAAGAAAGCGCGATGGAAACGCTCATCGCGACTCAGCCTGGCCAACCAGTGGCCAACACTGGCGGCCGGCTGAAAAAAGCGTAGCAACTACAACTGGCTATGGCGGAAGTGCACGGGAATCGAACCTGAACAAACCATTAACCGCGACGCGGACTTACGACAATCGTTCGGTTTTGGTTCCGTCTGGTTCCGCCTAATGCCGCCGAGTCAGCCATCTCGTCTCAACAAGGCCTCAACAATGAATGTGCAACGAGGCTGCCTTGTTTCGTCTGTCGCCGGCTCGAGTCGCTGGTGCTCTGCCGGTGGCAGAGTTCTCCCCACTGGCTGCGTCGGCTGGCCTCGCGCACGGCGAGATCGAGTGCATGGAAACCTCATAGTGCAAACGGCCAACTGAAATTATTGGGGCAGGGTTGACAGATGCGGCCCTGAGTTGTATATACATCTCAGAGGATACAGCATGGCGCCCAAGAACAAGAATTCCGTTGCTCAAGCTGCTGAGACAATTGCTGCAAATTGCCTCGCCGCGCGGATCCGTTTGTTGCACCGAACCGTCACCGGCATCTTCGACGGGGCCCTGCGCCCGCTCGGGCTGACCGATGCGCAGCTCACTATTTTGGTGGTAGTAGCCAATCGCGGCCCCGTCTCTCCCGGCGCCGTGGCTCGGCGCCTGAACATGGAGAAATCAACCATCAGCCGAAACGTCGCACGGATGCACAACAACGGCTGGTTGACCATCGCGGAGGCAACCGGTCGCGAGCAGCGGTTGACTCTCAGCGCGAAGGGCAGGGCACTGCTCCTAAAGGCGCTCCCCGTTTGGACCGAGGCCCAGGCCAAGACCAACGCAGTGTTGGGGCAGCGTGGCGCGGATTCGATCCGCAGCCTGGCGAACACCGTGCACAGCCAACTAAGCCAAGACTAGGGTTCTCTCTATTTGAAAATATGTTGTATATGCAACAGTCAAAGCAGAACAAGACAAAGCAAAGGAAGAACAAAATGACAACGAGCTCCAACAACAACAGTCAGATTACCGCCGAGGATTGGTTTGCAACGGGTGCCAGGGTGACCTTCGACCACGTAGCAAAGAAGATCGTGCAGCGAGGCGAAGACGCAAAGGCCGACGTTGACATTCAAGTATGGAAGCGCGTCGAGCGCGCTGGTGTCGGCGGCGAGCCTGAGCCGTGGACGACGTTCCTGCCGGGCTTCCCCGACGGTTCCTTCGGTTGGGCAAGGGTCAATCAGTACCTGAGTGACGACAGCACGTCGCCTAAGCTCTTCGTCGAGTATGTCGGCCAAGGGGATTCGGACAAACCAAAGGGCTATTCCTACGGGACGATCGAACGCGCGGACCTGGTCGAGGCGCAGTGGGAAGCCGAGGGCGTCAAGTCAACGTTTGTCGTGACCTTCGACTACTCATCCCTCGTTGTGCTCGAGCTTCTCAGTCGCCAGGAGGAACGACTGAATCGGGGCATCCACTCCGGGACCAGAATCGAAGGCGTTCTGATGGCGAACGGTGGGTACTTCGCCGATGCGCACAGCCACCCGTTGATGACGACGCCGGCTCTGAGGTCACCGATGGGAGGCATCGTCACGTGGTTGGGTCAGCGGTCCAGGTTCTTGTCAAGGCTGCTGCTCAAGTCGATGTTCTCCAAGCAGTACGAGTTGACCTCCGCAGAGTTCAACGAAATCTACGATGCCATCAGCAGGCGTAACGGTTTCCCGTTCTTGAGCAGAGCTGCGGGCTTCGTTGTAGAGCATCGGGCAACGTACAGCGAGCGATGGGATCTGCGCCGCCTGTACCTCGCGCTGGGGGACTCGGTGTCCTTTCATCTTCTGGGCAGTGAAGGCGACATTTTCGAACCGAATCAGCTAGTCAAAGCCAGAGAACGCTTAGGCCAACATGGCCTGGACATCCGCATGTTGCCCGGCGGCCATATGATCACCTCTGAGTGTCCCGAGCAATTCGCCCGCATCATCGAAGAAGTCGGCCCGTCGATCACAGCAACAGCGACGATGGCAGAACAGCTCACACCTATGCGCTGCAGCGCATAAGCCGACGAGCAACCACTCTTCCCCCTTTTTTACATAACAGTTGCATATACAACACACAAGGAGGCAAGACGATGACTGACAACAACAAGCCCCTGATTCTCGTGACTGGATCGACGGGCAAGACAGGCTCGGTAGTGGTCGAGCAGATGCTCGATCGAGGGTTTCCGGTGCGGGCGCTCGTTCGCCGCACCGACGACCGCTCGGCACGGCTCAAATCGCTCGGCGCCGACGTGGTGGTCGGCGACCTGCTGGATCTCGGCTCGGTGAGGGCAGCAGTGCAGGGGGGGCGACGCATCTACTTCGTGTATCCGCCGCAAGGCGAGTTGCTGGTGGAGGCCACGACCATCATGGCAGTCGCCGCTCGAGATGCGGGCGTGGAGGTAGTGGTCAACATGTCTCAGATCTCCGCACGAGAAGACTCGCTGAGCCCGCTGGCGCGCCAGCACTGGCTGTCCGAGAGGATCTTCGACTGGGCCGACGTCGGCGCGGTGCATGTGCGGCCGACGTTCTTCGCTGAAATGCTCGTCCTATTGGGTGCAGCGACCATCGCGTCGGAGGGAAAGTTATACCTGCCGTACGGCGCCGAAAAGCACGCGCCAGTCGCGGCAGCCGACATCGCACGCGTTGTGGCTGGCATTCTTGCTCGCCCGGCGGATCACGTTGGCGAGCGCTATGTGGTGACGGGCCCCGTCAACTTCTCGATGACCGAAGTGGCCGACGTGATTTCGCGCGTGCTGGGTAAGCCGGTCGAGCACGTGGATCTTCCCGTAGAGGTCTGGGGGCAGGTTCTTGCCGGCGCAGACAACGTCACCGATTCACTGATCACGCATCTGAAGGCGGTTGCCGTCGATCACCAGAACGGAATCTTCCGCGGTGAAACCGACGTCGTCGAGCGAATTGGTGGCCAGTCGCCAGAGACGCTTGAGAGGTTCATTCGCCGGAATCGGGCTTTGTTCGGAGCCGCGGCAGCGTGACGTCACCAATTGCATAACACCCAACTTCCAATCAACCAGGAGATAACTCATGTCCAATACAACAACTCTTCTCAGTCGTAACCGTCAGTTCGCCAGCAATTTTTCCGCGGCCGACCTGCCGGTTCTGCCAAAGATGCGCACGGTAGTGCTTACGTGTGGCGACTCACGAGTAGACCCGGCGCACATCCTCGGTCTCGAGCTAGGCGATGCCGTTGTCATTCGCAATAATGGCGGGCGGGTAACGCCAGGTGTGGTTGAGGAGATCGCCGCGCTGTCGTTCATCGTTTCTCAGATGGACGGGGCCGAGCCCGGCGGGTTCGAGCTGGTTATCGTGCAACACACCGAATGCGGTGCGGAACGATTCGCCAACCCGGACGTACAGCGTGCACTCAAGGAGCACATCGGCGTAGACGTGTCGTCGGTGGCCATAACGGACCACGAGCAGAGTCTGCGAGACGATGTCGAACGCCTACGCAACGCGCCCGAAGTGCCCGGCTACATCGTCGTTTCCGGGTTTATCTACGATGTGCGGCACGGGGACATTCGCGAAGTCATCGCGCCAGCGGCGCTTGCGTCAGCGCAGCCCGTTCCTGGAGAAGGCTCGCAAGCTGGCCACGGCGGCAACCGCGGCTCGGTCGAAGCACCCGCTCTCGGCTGTGAAGTCCCGGCAATCGACCGAACGAAGCGCCGCCTGAGGTGACTGCGCGTTTGGAATTCAAACCATGTGCAAACGCGAACCCGTGCACCGACAAGCGTCAGAGACTCAGCGGAGTTACTGGCTCGGTGCACGGGTATAGCGGAAGTGCACGGGAATCGAACCCGCCGAACAACGCCTCTCAACGCGCTCCATTGGTTTTGAAGACCAAGCCCAACACCAGTCCAGGAAGCACTTCCGTCGAGCAGTATAGGCAGCGGGATTGGGGTGACAACTGCTGGTGGGTTGGTTTTTCTGGAGGGGGGCTGGTTTTTCCTGCTGGGGGCCCGGTTTTTTGCCAGCGGGGGCACGACCGATACGCGCATGGTGGATCCCGAACGTATGCAAAAGGGGGACGCGGTGATCAAAGTTGCGGTGCTTTTGAGTTCGCTGATTCTGGGGCTCGTCGGTTGTCAGGACGGCGAGGTTGAGTCGTTTCACGAGGTGAGTTTTCGCGATCAGGGTGGGGCGGTGATCCACTCGTATGACCTGACGGCGTTTCCTTCTCTTGGCAGCGAGCGCATGTGTGGCTCGATGGATCAGGACGGCGGCTTCGGGATTACGTTGATTTGGCCGGAAGAAGTGGTCGAGCGCCCAGGGCAATTCAGCACCAGCCGTTTCACTGGCGAGCTTGGCGTGTTCGTTACTCGCCCGCTGGACGGGACGTGGTTTCAGCAGCGCGCCGATCAAGGGTCGATCGTGTTTCACGAGGTCGACTCGGATCTCGATGGCGACCGTGTGTTCGCCGGTGAGTTCGGTGTTGGTATCAACGACGATGACGGCGTCGCGATCTTCGGCGCGCAAGGGTCGTTCGTTTGCCGGTTTCCGACGTACGCTCAGTAAGCGTTACGCCGCGGTTTCGCAGTAGGTCTTGAGGTCGTCGAGGTGTTTCTCGATGCCACGACGGAATAGGCCTTTGAACAGTGGGTTGAGAAGTTTGGGCAACAGCTTGTGGGCTCTGCAGTCCATCTCGATGACCAGCACGGCGCCAGTCCCGCTGGGCGTCACGGTGAACACGGTGTCCCAGATGGTCCCGTGAGTGTCGGCGACCATTCGAACCCGGCCGGCCGGGTCGTATTCGGTGACCTCTAGTTCGGTGACGAGCTCCTTGCCCTTCTTCATTCGGCGGGTCTCTCGAAACCGCGTGCCGACTCCGCTGCGCTGCTCGGTCAGGAATTCGATGCCGACAATGTCGGGGTTGGTGTTGGGCAGGTTGTCGATGTCCGACACGGCCCTGAAAATGGCCTCGCTGGGGGCGTTGATGGTCTTCGTAACGGTTACCTGGGTCATGGCTGTGCTCCTCACTTGATTCGTCTGCAGACTAGACGAGCGGAGCCGACCGGCGCTTTACGGATCTTGCTGAAGTTGCCTACGGCTGCACGGGGCGCACGGCGATGGAGCAGTCCACGTCCCATTCGTCCCAACCGAGCTCGTCGGGCCGGGTGCGAAAGCGTTTGATTCCGGGCATGTCCTCGGGTTCGAAACGAGAGTTCGGCAGCCACTCGTTGTAGAGGTAATCCCAGGCGACGGCGATGCGACTCAGGGGGCCGCGGCAGTGCACGTCGGCGGCGCGCACCGGAGCGAACGCATGAATGCCGATGTCTCCGTCGGCCTCGATGTGGTCGTCGACGGCAAAGCCGAAATCGAAGCGTACTTGATCCAGCGGAGTGGTTTCGTAGTTGTCCCAACTCAGGCCCAACAACGTGCTGCTGCGCCAGTCGACGCTTCGCTGTTCGAGCCATGCGGTGAGTTGCTCGTAGCCTCGGCGCAGAGTGTCTCCCACGAACGGCGTCTTCATTCGAATGTATGCCAGGCGAATCGCTGGATGGTCGACCACCCGGGCGACAGGTTCCGGACCTTCGGCGCGCGCGGCAACAACGTTTTCGTCGAAGTTCTCGAGACCGGTGTCATCCAGTCGCGTTTTTCGATCCCACGTGCTCGGCGCGATTCCGTAGCGTCGTTTGAATACGCGCGAGAAATCTGACTGGGCGGAGAAGCCAACCTCGAGGGCAATGGAACCCAGCTCGCGTTTCGGCGTCGCCTTCATCAGGTAGGCGGCGCGCTCGAGTCGGGCACGTTGGGTGAACTGCACCAGAGTCTCTCCGGTGGTCGCTTTGAAGATCCGGTGAAAGTGGTAGGGCGAGAAATGCGCGACTTTGCCCAGGGTCTCGAGAGACAGATCGCCGTCCAGGTGGCTGCGCACATGGTCCATGACCCGGTTCATTCGCAGTACGTAGGTTGGGCTGGCCATTTGTGTTCCGGCAGGTTGAAGCGGCAGCACCGGTGTCACCGACGTGGCCGTCCGCATTTTACCACCTGCCTTGCCAGGAACGCCCGTGGCGCGGGCACCCGCAATGCCCCATACTTACTTCAGTGGGTCGGCGTGGGCATAGGCTGGGATTTCGCTACTCGGCGGCTCGCGAAGGGCAGGTTGTTGGCTGGCGGCCCGCGTTCGTTATCGTCGGTCTTGCGCTCGCGGTTCACGCTGTCGGTGTTTCGCTGTTCATCTGGAGTTACGATTTCCGGTCATCCCGGTTTCCGGCTCTCGTCGAGGAACAGGAAACGAAATCCAAGCGAGACAAGCTCGCCGAGGTAAAGGTCGAACGTATGCGCAACGTGGTGGTCACGTTGATCGACTTGCCGCCCAAAGGCGAAGTACAGACGGCCATCCTCGGGCCGAGTAACGACTCGTCGTTCGATAGCACACACCCGGCCCCCGGCCTGGAGGTCATGCTGCCGGGCGATCGCATCGCTTCGCGCGGTGGTGGCGACAAGGGTGGCGCCCAGAACTGGACCGGACGCAAGGACACCGAGGATCTGCGCTCTCAGATGTGGAATCACCCAGATCGCTACCAGACGCCCCGGCAGAAAACGGGGCACAAGGTGCGCAGCGCTGAAGCCATCGTTCGCCAGCCCGATCCCAAGTACAAGCCGACCACCGATCGCCGCAAGCGTTCGCGCGATGGCAACGTCAAGGGCAACGCCGGCACAGCAGAGGGGCGTGGCCGCCTGGCGGTGGCAACCAACGTGACGAGCCATCGCAGCGCGAACTCCAAGGAAGTGCTCAACGCCGAGACCGCCAAGAAACGCGTCGCCCGGAACTCGGGCACGACGGCTAACGGGGTTAGCAAAGCGCTGGTTGATCGCGGGACCAAGGCGACGGAAACCCACAAGAAAGGTCGCGTCTCTGATAAACGCACGACCGCTGGGCTCAGCCATGAGCACAATCCGCAGCCGTTCGAGATGTCCAAGGCGAGCGGTAACGGCAAGCCAAGCGGGCAGGGCGTGGCCGGGCCGACCACGGCATCCGGAGTTTCTCGGCGCGGCCGAGGTGTAGGTACAGCTGCGACAACAGCCAGCGTGTTGCCCGGGTGGGGGCGGCCATCGAGTCACGCACCCCTCGAGCACCCATATTTTCGCCGTATCTATAAACGCCTCGACAGGTACGTAAAGTTCCCCCGCGAGTTGGCCATCAGCCTGGCTCAGGGGGAGGTAATCGTGCGTTTCACCCTGCATTCCAACGGCAAGATCAGCGGAATTTCAATCGACAAGCGCAGCGGGCACCGCCAGTTCGACCGCGCGCTCATCGTGGCGTTGAAACGCGCTGCGCCATTTGGTCGCGTCCCACGCTCCATATTGAAGGGATCGCGCTCGATGACGGTCAAGGCGCCGTACCTTTTCAGCAATCCGCTGATCCAGTAATCGACCAGTTATCCATTTCCGTCAGCATCGGTTGGGCAAACGTGCGAGAAACCGCATGCGCGCAATGCCCAGAGTTCTTATACTTATGCGTGCGTAACGCAGTTGTGCGCACAATCGGAAGTCTCTCGGAGTCGCCGGACAAAGGAACGCCTTAGGCGTGGACTCGCGCGCTTCTCGACAAATAGGAACGTCCCCCCTTCCCGTGATCCTCGCGGTGTCGGTGGTGGTGCATGCGGCGATCCTGTATTTCGGTTTTGATCGCTCGCCCAAGCGCGACTACGTCGGCGGCGACACGCTCGTCACCCAGGCGAAGACCGCGACGAGCAAGACCGCGAAGAAACCGTTGGCGATGAATCCCACGTGCGCGGCCGATGTGTTGTTGGCGGCCGGTGCGCGTACCGGTGTCTGTTTGACCACGGTCGGCGGCGAACCGTTGTCTTGTCTTGGTCGCGTCAAACAAAAGCTGTCGCTGGATCTGCTCGCCTGCAACATCAACGACGAAAAGCCGCCGCCCGCGGTCGCGCTCCTGGACACGAAAACACCGCTGGAGAAGATCAAACCCATGGCTCTGCTGCCGCTGCTGAAGCAGGCCAAGCAGCGCGCGTTCAAGAAGAAGCAAGCCAAGAAGATCGCGAAGAAGCTAGCGGTGCTCAAGAAGCGCGAGCTGAAGAAGGCGCCCGCCGGCCAGATCGTCGAAATCACCAAGCCCGATGTGCAGCTCGCGCCAAAGAAAACCCACCGGGTGTCTGAGTTCAACAGCCGGGTCAAAGAAGAGACCGTCGCGCGTAGCACTACCGAGAAGATGGTCGCCAGGCCAGGGCCCAAGGAGCTCAAGTCGGCTGAGAAGGCGACCAAGGAAGTAAAGAAGGTCAAGGCAGACAAGGACGCCCTCAAAGGCGAGGCCAATGATCCCAAAGTGGTGGCCAAAGAAGACAACGACCCACTTCGCAGCAAGACGGTCGTGGGCAAAGAAATCAAGAAGCCCTCGGGCATGCTGTCCATGCGCGAGCCGCGCAAGCTCGCCGAGAAGCGCAAGACCATACCGGGGTTGAAGACAGGCGCCCTGGGCAAAGTGTCGCCCAACGGCATCGTGCCCAAGAAGGGCAACGGACCGCGGCGGGTTGCCGCACGGACCATCGACCCCGCTCGCAAGGGCGTGGAGACTACCGGCAAGGCAGGCGAGCGTCGGCGGGTTCCGAACCTGCGCCCGACCAAGGAGCTTCTGCGTCGCGTCGTCGGTGGCGGCTCGGTCGACAAGCTAGACGGCATCAAGAAGGGCGAAGTCACGGCGCTCAACGCTCGACGCTGGAAGTTCGCGACGTTCTTCAACCGACTCAAGCGCCAGGTCGCGCAGAACTGGCACCCGGCTCAGGTGTATCTGCGTCGGGATCCCCAGGGCAACGTGTACGGCACCAAGGATCGGCTAACCGGTCTACGGGTCACCCTGAACAAAGATGGCTCGATCAAGCGCATCATCATTCAGCGACCGTCGGGTGTGGGTTTCCTCGACGACGAAGCAGAGCGCGCGTTCCGTGCCGCGGGACCGTTCCCCAATCCACCGGTGGCGCTGCTAACGGCGAAGAAGACGATTACGTTCAACTTCGGCTTCTCGTTCGAGATCGGTTCCCGGCGCGAGCGCTGGCGTCTCTTCCGTTATCGCTAGGCGAGTTTGATCGCTCGGGTCGCGATGAAGCTGGCCGTGAACTTGTCCAGCGGCTGCTTGTCGCTGCCCCAGCGGTCCTCGAAGAAGCCGGTGATGGCCAGGCCGGCGTCGACCTGACCGCCTATTTGATCCGTCAGCGTGTGGCCGAAACTCAGCGGCTCGTCTTTGCCGTAGAGCTCCAGGTGTTCTTCGCGGGAAATGCTGGTCAGGTCAGAGTAGGGGAGCACGTGGCGGACTTCGAGCTCGCCGCGCTGCATCTTGGCGTCGTCGAACATGTACATGGCCGGATTGGCGAACCCGCTGAGGATCGCGCCCCCGGAACGAAGCACGCGATGCGCTTCTTTCCACACCGGGCGCACGTCGGGAACGAAACAGTTCGAGCACGGATGAAAGATCAGGTCGAAGCTGTTGTCGGCGAACATATGCAGGTCCGCCATATCGCCCTCGATGCATTCGATATCCAGGCCGTCCCGCTCGGCGACTTCGCGATCGCGGCCGAGTTGCCCGGGAGAGTTGTCGAGCACGGTGACCTTGGCGCCGGCCGCCGCGAAGATGGGGCACTGCTGTCCACCTGCACTGGCCAGGCCGAGGACTCGCGCGCCGACCAGGTCTCCAAACCAGTCACGCGGTACGGGCGTGGTTGGCGTTAGTACGACTTGCCATTCGCCTTCACGTGCGCGGGCAATTTGTTCTGAAGTGAGCGGTATGGTCCAGGGGTTGTTTCCGCTGGTGACCTGGCTATCCCAGGCGCGGCGGTTGTACGCGCGTACGTCCATTTCGTCGGCAGGCATGGCGCGCGTATAGCACGGTCCACCCAGGGCGGCACGACCGTGCAGTAGATCGAACTAGTCTTGTTCGGCGATGAACGCTGCGTATTGCTCCGCGTCCATCAGCCCGTCCAGCTCTTCAGGCTTGGACATTTCGATCTCGACCATCCAGCCCTCTTCGTAGGGGTCCTGGTTGACGTACTCGGGCGAGTCATCCAGCGGCGAGTTGACCGCAGTGACTTTGCCACTAAGCGGCGCGTACAGATCCGAAACCGCTTTGACGCTCTCGACGGTGCCGAAGACCGCGTCCTGATCGACCTCGTCGCCCTCTGTGGGAAGCTCGACCATGGTGACGTCGCCGAGCGCTTCGACTGCGAACTCAGTGATGCCGACCCGTGCGACGTTGTCGGTAATGCGGGTCCACTCGTGCTCTTTGGTGTAACGCAGGTTCGCGGGATAGTTCGCCATCGTTGTCTACTCCTGGTGGTTAAGCGCGCTTGTAGAACGCGCCTTTGACGACGACCGCTGGCACGTCTTTGCCGCGGCAGTCGATGGTGAGTTTTGTGCCTGATTTCGACTGGGCGAGCGGAACGTAGCCCATGCCGATGGCGCCACCGACGGTGATGCCGTTGGTTCCGCTGGTGACCTGACCGATGACTGGGTCGGCCTGATCCCGGTCGACGATGTTGTAGCCGTGGCGCGCGATGCCCTTGGCTTCCATGCGGAAACCGACCAGCTTGCGCTTTAGCCCCTCGGCCTTCTGCGCGACTAACGCTTCCTTGCCGATGAAGTCGGCCGCATTGGGTTTCACGACCCACCCCAGGCCCGCTTCGTAGGGCGTCGTGGTCTTGTCGATGTCGTTTCCGTACAGGCAGAGCTTCGCCTCGAGACGCAGGGTGTCCCGGGCGCCGAGCCCGATGGGCTGAACGCGCTCGTCGGCGACCAGGGCGTCCCATACTTTCGTCGCTTCGGTTGCCGGAAACGCCAACTCGAATCCATCTTCACCGGTGTAGCCGGTGCGCGCTGCCATCACTTCGACGCCTGCAAAGTCGCAGCGTACGAAGTTGAAGCGTTTCACCGAAGTCAGATCCGCTGGCGACAACGAGTTGCACAGCTCGACGGCATGAGGGCCCTGCACCGCGACGAGTGCGGTGGCGACGCTCTGGTCGTCTACGTCGGTCATGTCGCCGACGTTCTTACGGATCCACGCCAGGTCCTTCTCAGTGTTAGACGCGTTGAGGATGATCAGGTACTCGGTCTCGCTGCGCCGATACACGATGCAGTCGTCGACGATGCCGCCGTCCTCGTAGCACATCACCGTATACAGGGCCGCGCCGTCCACCAGCTTGCTCAGGTCATTGGTGATCAACTTCTGCACGGCCTTGCCCGCGTCGGCGCCGCTGAGCACGGCCTCGCCCATGTGGCACACGTCGAAGATACCGATCGAGTCGCGCACGTGGCGGTGCTCTTTGATGATGCCCAACTTGTATTGCACCGGCATGTGCCAGCCACCAAAGTCGATCAGGCGCGCGCCTGCGTCCTTGTGTCGGTCGAACAGCGGAGTGCGGACGGGCTCTGTTTTTGTCTTGTCTGTCATCGGCGTAGCGCGCGCATCCTAGCGTGAATCAGCGGCAGATGACTAGTCGCCCTGGATCGTCACGTGGTCTTTGCCGACCTCGGGATCACGCTGCCGACCGCCCACCTCGAAGTGTCCGGTTCCAGGGGCGCGCAGCTCGGCAATTTGTTTCCAGCGACTCCGGAAACCGCTTCGCTCGTACAGGTTGACGGTCAGGTTGGCGACCTCGGTGTTCGAGCAATACGACAGCTCTCCGTCCGGGTCTTCGTAAGTGGCCACGACCATATCTTCGGGGCGGCAGTTGTACACGCCCTCCAGCCAATGGCGCCGGCCCCGAGCGCGAAACGAGTAGGTGCCTGTGCCGTACTCGCCGCGGTTGAGCAGCGTGTGGTGGAACTCGGCAAACCGATATTCCTGGCCGTCGAGGCGCAGGCCGACCACGGTCATGGGTGGCAGCACGTGGCCGCGTCGCTTGAGCCGCACAGATAGAGTTTCCAAGCCCGCGTCCGGGTGATTCTCGAAGGCGTTGCAGTGTCCCCACGCCCACGAGTGCGCGTGCTTGCGACCCCAAAGATGAGTTTGCCCGCCCGGCGCCCCGTTGAGCTCGTGAGTCGTGCCGTCCACGGTGATCGTGCCGCGCATGCTCACGTTCAGGTTCGGCGTCAGCACCGTGGTGTCACCGCGGCCACCGTTGCCGTACATGACCTTTGGCAACTGGCGATAGGTTTCGGCCCCCGGAATCCACTCCAGGTTCCAGGACACATCGTGGCCATCGCCCTTCAAACTCCCGCGAGCTCCGTCGTGGCATAGCTTGCTGTCGCCGATGCCCACCGAGAACGGCGACGCGGTCGCGTTCATGGTGTCGATGGAGAACTTCTTGTTGATGGCAAAGGTGCGGCCAGGATCTTTGGCGTCAAAGTGGGCGAACCACAATTGGGCGTACGCTTCACCGTGGCCGTCGATGGGCGACTCCATGGTGTAACGGATCCAGTATCCAGTCTGGGACGGCAGGTGGTTCACGGTCAGGTACCAGACCTCGTAGTGACCACGTTTGGCGCCATCCCAGCGGCGCAGGTTGTCGCTTTCGTTCCCAGACATTCGCCGAGAGTATAGGCCCAACCGGGCCCTGAGGATCGTCTGGACGCGTGTTAGCGGCGTTCACCTGGGCGGCCGGTCAAGAAAGACGCGGCCAAGGCACCGGTTCTGCGTGGAACGAACCGCAGCAGGAAGGTGCTGAGCTTATTGGTGATGCCCGTGACAGTGTTCGTACGCCCGCGCAACATGGCCTTCAGGCTCGATTCGGCGACCTGCTCGGGTGTCATGACCGTGAAGTTGGCCAGCTTGTGCAACCGCTGTCCAGATACGTCGGCGAACTCGCTGGACGTGGCGCCAGGGGATACGCAGCTCACGGTCACGTTGGTATCGCGCAATTCTTCCGCCAAGGACTCGGAGAACACGCGGATGTACGCTTTGGTTCCGCAGTAGCTCGCCATGTACGGCACGGGTTGGTACGCCCCGACCGAGGACACGTTGAGCACGTACGCTTTGCGTGGACGACCGATGGCATCGCCGAGGAATCGATGGGTGAGCTCGGCCAGCGCGGTGACGTTGAGCTGAAGCATCCGTGAGTTTCGCTGCCAATCCGTGTCGGCGAAGTAGTCGAACACGCCGAAGCCGGCGTTGTTGATCAGCACATCGATGGGCCCGATCTTGCTCGCTTCGTCATAGAGTTCGTTGACCGCCTCGGGGAGGCTGAGGTCTTTCTTGATGCAGTGAACTTCGACCTTGTAGCGCTCGCGTAGTTCCGTCGCCAACCGCTCCAAGCGATCGAGACGACGCGCGGTGATGATGACGTTCGAGCCCCACGACGCCAGGACCTGCGCCATCGCAGCGCCGATTCCGCTCGAAGCTCCTGTTACGAGGGCAGTGTGCTTATCGAAGTTCGCCATGGACAAGACACTACAACAGGTTGTTGCGGTGTGGATGCTAAACTAGTGGTGGGGGAGGCGATGGGCAGCGACGACCACGACGAAGATCTATACGTAGAGATTTCCGAAGACGGTGCGTGGCGTCCCTCCGGCGGCACGGGAGCCAACCCCAATGCGGTCGGGACCTGGCAGGTCGCGCCGGAGATCCACGACTTAATGGTCCTGCGTCGCATGGGTGGTCGGACCAGTCGCAAGGATCGTTCCCTGATACTGGCCGGCGTCATCTCCGGCCGGGGCGCGCTCACGGATATCCTCACGTTGATTCACATGGCCGGGATGGACGGCGCGCTGCACCTGACCAGCGAACGCGACGGCTATGAGATCGACAAGGTTCTCTACTTTCGCCGTGGCGTGTACCTGGCGGGCAGCTCCTCGCTAATGGAAGACCGGCTCGGTTCGGTTCTGGTTAGCGAGGGCTATCTCACACCAGAGCAGCGCGACGTGTGCATGAAGGATGTCGCCGAAGGTTCGCGCCTGGGCACCGTGCTTGTCGCCAAGAAACTGATGAACACACCGCAGGTATATGAAGGCCTGCGCAAACAGGGTGAGCAGGTGTTCTACTCGACGCTCATGTTCGACAACGGGCACTTTCGCCTGGTCGCGCCCCTGGACATGACGGTCGTGCCGTCCATGCTGCGACTCAACGTTCAGAACCTGTTGCTCGAAGGTATGCGCCGGCTCGATGAAGCTGATCGCGATGACAGCGGCGAGCTTCCCCTGCCCGATGAATTACGTCGGTCCATGCCCGTGGAGGACGCGGAGCTGCCGGACGACTCCGCCACCAAGATCATCGACGTCTACAACGACGCGCTGACGAAGCTGTTCGCGGCGCTGCCAACCATCGAGCGCGTGCCCTTACTCGTCGAACTCAGACATTTCGTCAGCAATTGCGTGCCGTTTCGCGAGCTGTTCACCGGCGTGCAGGTGCAAGCCGACGGAACCCTGGACGCGCAGAAACTGCACGACAACGACGCGCGGCTGGGCGTGAGTCGGTTGCGTCTCCTGCAGGAGGCGCTCAACGAGCTGTTCTTCTTCATCATGTTCGCCGCCGACGAGGTAGTCAGCCACCAGCTCGAGTCGCAGCTGCAACACGACGTGGCCCGGGCGTTGAGTCGTTTGCCTCGGGGAAAAAAGCGCTAGAATTCAGCTATGGGCGCAGCGATCTTCAATATTGTGATGGGAGTTGGCGCGATCGTCGGTGGACTGTCGGGCGAGCTGACCTTGTTTGGCACCCACAGCTCGACGGCGCTGATCGTGCTCGGCGGTTGTGTTGCCGCGTTGGGCGTGTGGCAGTTGATCCGCGGCCAGCGAGGGCGTTAAATCCGGCCATGGCCGAAGACAAAACCATTGCCGAGCTGGTGATCGAAACCGATGAGATCGTTGGCAAGGAGGGCGGGTTCCTCGGTATCCGCCGGCTGCGCATGCGCAACCGCTACACCAGTGGCGAGTTGTCCAAGCAATATCTTTGCGACTTCCTCGTGCGTCCTTATGGCTTGGACGCGGTCGCGGTCGCCATCTACCAGCGTGTAGGTGATGAGGTACGCGTGCTGCTGCGCGCGGGATTGCGGCCGGCGTTGGCCCTGGGCCGATCGACGGCACCGATTCCGATTCCCGACGACAAGGAGTACCTGCTCAACACAGAGTTGGTCGCGGGCATCATCGAGAACGACGACAAAGGCGAAGCCGGTATCTTGCACCGCGCCGCCGAAGAGGTGCACGAAGAAGCCGGGTACCGCGTTCCCGCCGCGAGTGTGTTTCTGCTCGGCGGGCCGATACTTCCGTCGGCTGGCACCATCGCCGAGAAACTCTGGCTCGCCGCCGTCGAACTCGGCGACAGTGACGTTGCCGAAATCCCAGGCGGCGATGGCTCGCCCATGGAAGACGGCGCGCAGATTAGCTGGATGGAACTCGACGCGGCAATCGCGGCGTGTGTCGCAGGCGAGATCGAAGACGCGAAGACCGAAATCGGCTTGCGCAGGCTGAAGGACCACCTGGCCCAAGCCTAGGAGCTGTCGTGGACCTGGCCGCCTCGTTAGAGCACACGCTGCATCAAGAGGCGCGCCGCAACGAACTGCGCATCGCCTACGTGCGTGCGTTCGCCGCCTTCGCGGTCGCGCTGATGGACGTACTCGCGTACGTGGCGCCTGAGACGACCGGCGTGCACGACATGTCGCCAACGGTGGTCATCTTCGCGGGACTTGCTGTGGTCGCGACGGTGCTAATTCTGTTTGGCTTGCGCGTTGGTTGGTACGCGGCTTTTCTTCCGGTGGTGCTGCCCATCTTCGATGGTCTGCTGATCACCGGCAGCTTCGCCGTGCTCATGCAGACGTCGGCGGGGGCGAACGTCGCCGGAAGCGGATCGATGACCAACGCCGCCGCCCTGTGCACGCTACTCGCAATGAGCGGCGGGCTCCGACTCAGTCGAGCCGCGGTAGCGGCCGCGACCGTCGCTGGTGTCGGCACCTGGGCCTGCATTGGCGTGTGGAGTGGCATTGCTCCTGGGGCGGTCGTATTCATCGCCTTGGCAGTGGCCGCCGGGGGCGGCTTGGGCTACTTCGTCAGCGGAATGGTCAGGCGGACCGCGCGGGCGGAAGTCGAGCGCACCATTGTCCAGCGCTTCTTGCCCGGGCCCGTTGTTGGCGACGCGGCAAATCCCCTGGCTGTCGTTACGACGCCCCGCACGGCCCACGCGACGGTGCTGGTGTCTGATCTGCGTGGCTTCACAGCGGCGGCAGAGGGCATGGAAGCCGAGCAGGTGCTCGCGTTCCTTAACGAGTTCCAGGGCGAGCTAGCTGAGATCGTGCGCGCTCACGGCGGCACGGTCGACAAGTTCATGGGCGATGGTCTGCTCGCGGTTTTCGGCGCCATCGAGCCCGCTGAGGATCACGCCGCACGCGCGGTGGCTGCTGGCGTCGAAATGATCGACGCCATGGCCAAGACGAAATTACGCATCGGCGTCGGCATTCACTCTGGTGATCTCGTCGTTGGTTGCTTGGGTTCGGGCGCCCGCCTGGAGCTGACGATTCTGGGCGACACGGTCAACACCGCGTCCCGCCTCGAGGGTAAGACGAAGGAGCTGGCGGTACCACTGCTGGTCAGCGCGGCGACGGCCGCCCTGTTGTCGAAGGGCCAACGCGCTCCTCTCATCGACGTCGGCGAGGTCGACATACGTGGGCGCAAAGCGAAGCTACACGTCTTCCAACTGGCCGCTTCGGACTAATCGCGCTTGCCGTCGACCTTCGCGTACTCTTCGAGTTTGCGATACAGGGTCTTGCGGTCGAGCCCGAGGCGCTGCGCGGCGCGCGTCTTGTTGCCGCCTTCGTCTTCCAGCACTCGCTCGATGTACTCGCGCTCCAGCTCCGCCAGGGACATCTTGCGGGCCACGGCGGCGGCGAGAAAGTCGCTGGCTCGCCGCTCTTTGACGTGGTTGGGCAGGTCCTCCAGACCGATTTCGTCCGCCTGGCACAAGGCGATGCCGCGCTCGACGACGTTCTGTAGCTCGCGAACGTTGCCGGGCCACGGATACGCCAGCAGAGTTCGCTGGGTGTCCGGGTGCAGGCGGTAGCCGCCTTCCATATTCATCTTCTCGGAGGCCTGGCTTAGGAAGTGTTTCACCAACGGAATGATGTCATCGGGCCGCTGGCGCAAGGACGGCAGCTCGATCTGGATCACGTTGAGCCGGTAGTACAGGTCCTCACGGAAATGTCCGTCGGACATCATCTCTTCCAGGTCCCGGTTGGTCGCGGCGACGACGCGCACATCCATCTTCGTGGTCTTGGTCGAACCCAGAGGGCGAATCTCATGCTCCTGAAGGACTCGCAGCAGTTTTGCCTGAAGCGACGCGGCGAGTTCGCCGATCTCGTCCAGAAAGATCGTGCCGCCCTCGGCCTCGGCGAACAGCCCGATGCGATCGTTGTGGGCGTCGGTGAACGCGCCCTTCTTGTGACCGAACAGCTCGCTCTCAATGAGCGACTCGGGAAGCGCCGCCAGGTTGACGGCGACGAACGGCATCGCCGCGCGCGCGGAGTTGTAGTGGATGGACCGGGCGATGAGCTCCTTGCCCGTGCCGCTCTCGCCGGTGATCAACACCGATGCGTTGGAGCTTGCGATGCGGGTGACCAGCGACAACACTTCGCGCATGGCGTCGCTCTTGGCGATGATGTTGTCGAACTTGTAGGTGTCTTCGACTTCTGCGCGAAGTCGCTCGACCTCGGCCCGCAGCTTGCGTTCGCCCAGGGCTTTATCGGCGACCAGGATCAGTTGCTCGATCTCGAATGGCTTGGTGATGTAGTCGTATGCGCCGAGCTTGACCGCTTTGATCGCGGTCTCGATGGAACCGAACGCGGTGACCATCACGATGTGGGGCGAGCCGGGAGTCGCCTTGAGGTCGCGAATCAGGTCGAAGCCATCCACGTTGGGCATTCGGAGATCGGTAATGACCAGGTCGAAACGCTCTTCGCGGGCGCGCTCGATGCCGTGCTGGCCGTCGCGGGCGCCGGTGATATGAAACCCGGCATCGATCAGCTCTTCGAGGAGAAGTTCGCGCATCGCGTCGTCGTCCTCGACGATGAGCACCCGAGCGGCGGCGCGCCGTCGGAGTTCGTCTGTGCTTGGTTCCATCGGCATGCGACGGCCGGATTATGCCCTAGCTGAGGTGGCCGCGGCCATGCTTGGTGGCCTGTCCACTGTTGGCAAATACACTCGGAAGACCGTTCCCGGAGGTGGATCTGCGTCATCGAGCTCGATCCAACCGTCGTGCGCTTTGGCTATTCCTGAGCACACGGCCAGTCCCAGGCCTGTGCCGCCCGAACGCGACTTTGACGTTACGAACGGCTCGAAGATGTTGTCACGCACCTCGGCCGGGATCCCCACGCCGGTGTCCGTGATGCTCAGCAACACGTATGGCTGCTCGGCGGCGGCTTCCAGGCCGGGACGCCGCCGCGTTTTCACTGATGTCTCGACGACCAGGCGGCCGCCCTCGGGCATGGCCTGGACCGCGTTGAGCAGCAGGTTGATCATGATCTGTTGCAGTCCGTCCTTGTCTCCGAGCACCGCCGGGATGCCCTCGGCACGCACCAGCTTGGTTTTGACCTTGGACTGGGCGAACTGATTCTCCAGGAAGTCCATCGTCGTCAACGTCACTTCGTTGAGGTTGACCGGCTGCGGACCCGATGCACCGACCTTGCGCCGGGTGAAGTCGAGAAGCCGCTGAATGATGCGAGTGATCCGAGCGGTCTGTTCGGCGATGATCTTCGCGTTCTTCTCCACTGCCTCCGGGTTCTTGGACTTGCGGCCCATGCCTTTGGCGCGCCCGGCGATGACGTTGAGCGGTGTGCCAACTTCGTGGGCAATCTCCGCGGCGACCTGGCCCAGGGTCGCCAACTTTTCACTCTGGGCCAAACGTTGCTCCAAGCTCAGCTTTGCCTCGCTCTGCCGCGCGGCCTCGCCCCGCGACTCGCGCAGCGAGAAGGTCATCTCGTTGAATCTGGTTGCGATGGTGCCAATCTCGTCGTCGCGCTCGGCGAGCAGGACGCGTGACAGGTCGCCCTGAGCCACATCGTCCACGCCTTCGAGCAGTTTCTCGATCGGCCGTGTCACGGAGCTGCGCACAATGGCCATGACGGCGAGCATGGTCAGCAGGACGATGAATCCGAGCAAGGGGAGGGCGCGCAGCACGTCGGCCCAGCCGGTGTTGATGTTGCTGACGTCTCGCCGCACCTCGAGCACGCCGACTACTTCGTAGTCTCCGGGGGCGCCAAGACGGGTGACGCGCAGCTGCAGCATGAAATACACGTAGCGACCTTCGCGCTCGCTGTATTGGCTCTGGCGAAGGGAGCGCCGGAGGCGAGCGATCTGACTTTCGTCCTTCTTCCCCGGGTCGGTCACCAGCGCCTTGGGCAGGATGGTGATGTTCCACAAGGGCTGTCTCGCGGACCCCACCGTGTGCATGGTGGACCGGGTCAGCTCGTCTGAGATTCGGTCTGCCTCCTTGAGCACACCGGCGACGCCGCGGGTTTCTATGCTGGCGCGCAGCACACGCGCGGTCTCTCGCCCCTGACGAATGGCTCTTGCCTCGCGCTGAGAGGCTGCCGTTCGCAGGTCGATGATGATGTACGCGCCCAGGGTGAGAGCCACCAGGGCGGACGTCGCAGCAGTGATGCGCGTGCCGATCTTCACGACACGCCTAGCCTACCTCACTTACGCGGAGACGGCGCTACGACCACTCGACGGCGCAGCGGACCACGCGATCAAGCTCACGAATAGGCAGAAACGCGCCGATAGCTTCGCCGACGACTTCGCCGTGGCGCAGCAACAGTACGGCCGGGCTGCTGCCGCTGAAGTGTGCGTAGCGCTCTGGCAGGTTGTAATCGGCCAGGTCGTTTTGATCGACGATGCGCATTTCGAGCAGCGGCGCATAGCGATCCGCGATCTTCGCGAGCCGGGCGTCCAACAGAGCCAGGTCGAGCTCAAGCGGACGAACGTACAACATCATGATTGGCGCCGACTGTTCGGTGGCGTGTTGAGGATTCGGTCCCCAATTTGCGCTTGCCATGTTTCCCCTCCTTTGGCTCGCGACTTACCTATATTGCCCTACATTGCCCTACCCGCAAACTTTTCTGCGATGACGGCGATGACGGCCTGTGTGAACCCTTGGTCGCCCGCCGTTCGGTAGTTGGACTTTCGGTAGTCGTTCCCCTGCCAACGATCGAGTAACACGTTCCCCTGACAGCTTCGCGATCAGATCCCGTGCACAAAGCAGCGCACGCGATCGATCAGCTCCCGGTCAGTGCGTCGTCGTGTTCAACGCGGTCATCGAACCGTTTCGAACACTGCCGGCACCGCCATTGCCATTGGACTTGGCGCGCTTGCTCGAGCCGTTGCCGTTGGTGCCGTTCTTTTTCTGCGCTACTTCTTCCGCCTCGCGTTCGTCGCGACGCTTCTGACGAAGTCGTTTCAGACCGCCGAGCATGATCTCGGAGATGAGCTGGTCGTAGTCCATCCCGGCCGGCTCTGAAATCAGGATCAGATCCGAGTAACCAGGGGTCAGGCCCGGCAACGGATTGACTTCGAGGACGTAGATTTGTCCATCGTCGCTCATGCGCAGATCGACCCGACCTACGTCGCGACAATCCAGCGCCCAGAAGGTCGCCTTGGCGATCTTCTCGATGGACTTGAGCTGGCTCGGCGTGAGATCCGCCGGGCAGTCGTAGCAGACGTGCTTCTCCCACTCCTGCTTGACGGTGAAGTCGTAGACCGGTCGGTCGTTGCTCTTGTCCTTGAACCGAATCTCCATGGGCGGCAGCACGCGCGGACGCTTGGTGCCGAGCAGACCCACGGTGAATTCGCGGCCCTTGATGTACTCTTCGATGAGCGCGGGCTGGCGGTACTTGTCGAGGCAGTTGCGAACCGCGACGCGCAGCTCTTCTTCGTTGTCCACCACGTTGGTGGACCCGATGCCCTTGGACGAGCCCTCGGCGTTGGGTTTGACGATGAGCGGGAAGGTGAGCTCCTGGGACAGTCGCTCGCGGCCGGATTCCATCACCTGGAACTTGGGCGTGAGGATGTCGTGCTGCATCAGCACCTTCTTGCACAACGCCTTGTCCAGGGCGATGGCCAGGGTGGCGCTATCGGAACCCGTGTACGGGATGCCGAGCAGCTCGCACAGTGCCGGGACCTGAGCTTCGCGGTTGCGGCCCTCGACGCCCTCAGCGATGTTGAAGATCAAGTCCACGTCCGCTTCGGCGAGGACCCGAGGTAGGTCCGGCGTTGCTTCGAGGTGCACCACGATGTGTCCCTGGCGCGCGAGCGCATTCGAGATCGCGATGATGGTCTCGGGCGGATCCCACTCGGCGTGTTCGTCGCTGTCGTGGTCCGTGGTCTCGTGCTTGACGTTGTAGGTGAAGCCGACGCGAATCGGCTGACTGCGCCGGCGACGCATACCCAGCTCGCGCGCGGTGGCCACATTGGCCCGGAGCGCTGCGGCGTTGAGGATGGAGGCGATGGTGGCCTTGGCGGTGAGCCCGAGCTGAGCGGTCGCGGCAAAGATCGACGACGACTTGTCGAGGGTCGGCAGCGCGTTGGCCTCGAGCAAGAAGATGCGGCCGTCTTCAGAGACGCGATAGTCCAGGCGGCCCATGTCACGTACACCCAGGTCGCGGAACGCGTGATGGGAAATCTGGCGCAGCCGAGCAGCGACGTCCCGTGGGATGTTCGCCGGGCAGCGGAGCTGGACTCGACCTGGCTCCAGGTTCTTGAGCCTGTAGTCCATGATGTTGAAGCGGCTGGACACGGCCGGGTCCACGGACATCTCTACTGGCATCAGCAGACCGTCGTCGTGGCCGACGCCATGGATGTAGCCCACGGATACGTCGGTGCCGGAGATGTACTCCTCGACCAGAACTCCGTCAGGGTACGTGCGCAGAGCGCTCTTGAGGATGGGCGGTAGCTCGCCCATGTTGTTCACCACCGAGTCGGGGGCGATACCCTTGGAGGAACCCTCGTAGTTGGGTTTGACGATGACCGGGAAGGCCAAGCCCAAACCGCACTCCAGGATGTGTTTGATGTTGGTTGGTTTGATCAACACCGCGCGCGGCGTATCGATTCCGCGACGAGCAACCACCAGCTTGGTGAGCCACTTGTCCAGGGTGAGCGTCATGGTGTACGCGTCGGAACCCGTGTACGGAATGTCCAGCTCTTCGAACAACGCCGGGTAGAACGCTTCGCGCATTCTTCCTCGGCGTCCTTCAGCCGTGTTGAAGATGATGTCGGGATCGCACGCTTCCAACCGTTCGAGTGTGTCGCTGGCCGGACCCGAGACTTCGATCTTCTCGACCTCGTGCCCCGCGGCTTCGATGGCTGTTGCGATTGAAGAGATCGTCTCGGCGGTATCGAACTCTGCTTCTTCTTCAGAGTTCGTGAGACGAAGATTGTGTGTGAAAGCTACTTTCATACTTTGTCTTCAGTACTAACAAACCGGTATGACACCACTCGCGTCAAGTAAAACCGACGAACAAAAGAGTTGAAAGATCTCTTTTGTTCGCGCGCGCTCTTCGCAAATTGGGCGATCAAGGTGTCAGTCGCGCGTGATAGATCAGTGTCGTCATGAGTTCGAAGCAGATCATCGACGTAAAAACGACGACGAGATCCCAGGTCGTCGACGTGACTTCTCTGGTGCGCAGCGCGGTTCGCGCCACCGGAATCGAAGAAGGCTTGGCGTGTCTTTACTGTCCGCACACCACCGCCGGGATCACTCTGCAGGAAAACACAGACCCCAACGTGAAACGCGATCTGATCTCGCAGCTGACCAAGCTCGTTCCACACTCGGGTGACTACGCCACGAACGAGGGCAACTCCGACGCGCACATCAAGAGCAGCATCGTCGGCCAGTCGATCACGTTCATCGTCGAGGGCGGCAAGCCCCTGCTGGGTACATGGCAGAACATTTACTTCTGCGAGTTCGATGGACCGCGCAACCGCACTCTGTACGTGCGCGGCGTGCCCGGCTGATTCTTGTCATGCGCCAGTTTCGCGCGGGCTAACTCTGCTATATTAATCGCGGTTTCCGTCGTAAGATCGTGACGGACCATTCGTTCGTTTAACAAAGAATGATGCGAACCGCTTCGATACTAGTCGCCGTTCTCGCGGCTTCTGCGTGCGCCAACCGGACGACGTCCGGCAAGGGATCGACACCGCAGCCACCGGCCACCGCGAGCGCTACGACGAGCACTAGCGCCGCGAAGAACACGCCCGCGACGAACAAGACACCTGCAAAAAAACCGTCGCAGAAGAAAAAACAGCCGGTCGTTGAGCTGGAGCCTCTCCGGATTCAGGTGATCAAGAACAAGGACGGCACCGAAAAAGTCATCTCGTTCGATGCGCGTCAGCTTCTCGACGAAGGCAACGTGGCGCTCACCGCTGGCCGGAACGATCAGGCGCTGGCCCGTTTCGACAAGCTCCTCAACTTTTTCCCCAGCTCCAGGCTCGTCGTCCCGGCTCTGTATAACGCCGGCCTCGCCCACGAAGGCAAGCGCGCATGGGACGCCGCGATTCGTCGCTACCGGCGCCTGCTCAAGTCATCGCCACCGAGTCGCGACGCGATCGACGCCCACATTCGCATCGGCGCCGTGCTGTCCGAGCTCCAGCGTTGGGGAACCGCGACTAAACAGTTCGAGGCGATGCTAGCCCGGACGGATCTGTCGTCGTCGGACCGTGTCGAAGGCATGGCCCGTCTCGGCTATGTTCTGGTCGAACAGAAAAACTATGCTCGCGCGGAGAAGCTGCTCGAAGGCGCGCTGCTATACGCCAGGAAGATTCGCCATACGGCGCCGCTCAGCTCTACCTACTACATCGCAATGGCGGGCTACTACTACGGCCGCATTCCTCATCGGCAAGCGTTGGCGATTCCACTCCGGGTGAGCGGGCCGGGCGGCGATGACCAATTGACCAAGGACATCAAGACCAAGGCGGACACCCTGCGACTCGCCTACGACCGCTATCTGGTGGCGGTGCGTCTGCTCAATCCCTACTGGTCCACGGCGGCGGCCTACCAGATGTCTCAGATGTACGTTGAGTTTTGGGAGACCCTGGTGCTTGCGCCGGTGCCGCCACAGCTCGGCCCCAAGAACGCCGAGCAATATAAGAAGGAGCTCCATCGTCAGGCGTTGGTGTTCTTGCAGAAGGCACTCGCCGGGCACACCAAGAACGTCGAGCTCGCGGAGGCCTTCAAGACATCCACGCCATGGAGCCAGTCGTCGCGCAGCAAGGCGACGGAGATCGCTGGGATTCTTGCCAAAGAGACGTCGGGAACGCTGGTGGTACCCAAGCGTCGACGCGATGGGACGCCGCTTCCCCGGGGCGGAACCGTCAACACACGGCATAAGGGCTACGTGCCCGGCCGTGTGGATCTATAGACGCGATCAGTCAAATCCTCGGCCGGCCCTGCGAACTTCTGTCAGACCCACATGAGAGTCTGCGAACGGTCCTCACGGACAAGTCTCGCGCTCGTGCTCGTGGTCCGGTGGTGGGGACTACGAGCACGGGCCTGAGCACAACGGAACTCAGGCCGGCCAGCCCTTCTTGGCCACATACCGCGCAGGCTTTAGACTGTTTCGTGATGGGATTCCGCAGCGACCATGAGGCTGCACTCGCTCGCGCTGATGCGCTCGAGCGGGAGATAGATGAGGCCGAGGCTGCGCGTGAAGACGCTGAAGAGCTGGCCGAGGCACGCGAAACGGAGTTGGCGGACGCCCGGGCTGAGATCGCGAGGCTTCGGGCCCAGGTGCCAGCGATGACGCCAACGCCGCCCCCAAAACGACGCTCCACAAAGAAGCCAGCCAAGAAAGAGCCGGTGGAGGTGGAGGGCGAGTACAAGCGAATCAAGCTTACGAAGCTGCAGCGGCAGCATCACAAGACCGACAAGGAGTACATTCTGGTGCCGCTCAGCGACCGGGAGCTTCGGGATCGTCGGGGGCGGGAGGGCAGGGGCACGACAATCGCGTTGGGTGTGGCCGGTATTCTCGCAGCGATCTTGTACGTGTTCATCTTGCTGCTCTAGAGGTCTAGGCCGCTCCTCAGCCGGTCGGGGCCGGCGCGCCATAAGGGGGCGGACCTCCGACTGAGTGCCTCGCCACCTGGTACTCCCTCTATATATAGAGGGAGCGGATCGGCCGCCGGAGGCATCCCGGGCATCCCCGGAGGAAAACAGCTTGAGTCCGCCGTTTTTCGGCCTGATTCGCTGTTGACGAATCTTTTCGCGGCGCGTATACACTCCAGATTCCTCAGCTTGGGGATGAATCGGTGTGATTCCGCTGGCGTAGCTCAATTGGTAGAGCACCTGATTTGTAATCAGGGGGTTGCGGGTTCAAGTCCCATCGTCAGCTCAATGACAGCTTAAGACATGGAGAATGCCTAGTTAGCACCAACTTCCGGTGGGGTTCCCGAGTGGCCAAAGGGATCAGACTGTAAATCTGACGTCATCGACTTCGATGGTTCGAATCCATCCCCCACCACTTGATCGATCGCGCGGGTCCGGCAAATCGCGGGTGTAGCTCAGTTGGTAGAGCTCCAGCCTTCCAAGCTGGACGTCGAGGGTTCGAGTCCCTTCGCCCGCTCCAACGAATAGAAACGAATAGAAAAGCTTAACTAGTCTCAATTAGGAATTACCGCCCACGTGGCTCAGTGGTAGAGCACGTCCTTGGTAAGGACGGGGTCGCCAGTTCAATCCTGGCCGTGGGCTCCAACCGGCATTCTCAGTAGCACCAAACGGCACCAAACAGCACCAAACAGCGATAAACGACCCGAACGAGAAACTGACAACTACGCTCACTCAGACGGAGAACTCTCATGGCCAAAGAAAAATTTGTCCGAAATAAGCCGCACGTAAACATCGGTACGATCGGACACGTCGATCACGGTAAGACCACTCTGACCGCTGCGATCACCAAGACGCAGGCAGGCAAAGGGTTGGCCAGCTTCACTGCGTTCGATCAGATCGACAAAGCGCCTGAAGAGAAAGCCCGCGGTATTACGATCGCTACGGCACACGTCGAGTACGAGTCTGACACTCGTCACTACGCGCACGTCGATTGTCCCGGACACGCCGACTACATCAAGAACATGATCACCGGTGCTGCCCAGATGGACGGCGCGATTCTTGTTGTAAGCGCTCCAGACGGCGCGATGCCTCAGACTCGCGAGCACGTTCTTCTTGGCCGTCAGGTCAACGTACCGGCGATGGTCGTGTACATGAACAAGTGCGACATGATCGAAGCTGGCGACGAGGAGCTTCTCGAGCTGGTGGACATGGAGCTTCGTGAGCTTCTGGACCAATACGAGTACCCGGGTGACGACACGCCGATCATTCGCGGTTCGGCGCTGAAGGCGCTCGAGGGCGAGGACAGCGAGTACGGTACCCAGTCGATTCAGAAGCTGATGGAGGCTTGTGACTCGTTCATCCCGGAGCCGGAGCGCGACACCGAGAAGCCGTTCCTGATGCCGGTCGAGGACGTTTTCACCATCACCGGTCGCGGTACTGTCGTGACGGGTCGTGTCGAGCGTGGCTCGATCAAAGTCGGTGAAGAGGTTGAGATCGTTGGTATCCGCGAGACCCGCAAGACCACGGTCACGGGCGTTGAGATGTTCCGCAAGCTTCTGGACTACGCCCAGGCTGGCGACAACGCCGGCGCACTGCTTCGCGGTATCAAGCGCGACGATGTCGAGCGTGGCCAGGTTCTTTGCAAGCCCGGAACGATTCTTCCCCACACCAAGTTCAAAGCTGAGGTCTACGTGCTGAAGAAAGACGAGGGTGGTCGTCACACTCCGTTCTTCAACGGTTACCGCCCGCAGTTCTACTTCCGTACCACCGACGTGACCGGCGTTGTGAAGCTCGCCGAGGGCACCGAGATGGTGATGCCCGGCGACAACACCAATGTCGATGTCGAGCTGATCAATCCGATCGCTTGTGAAGAAGGTCTTCGTTTCGCGATTCGCGAGGGTGGCCGCACCGTCGGCGCCGGCGTCGTGACCTCAATTACCGAATAACCAACTCGTAACAATCATTACGATTTGCTTGGAAGGGCCCTGTTGGGCCCTTTTTTGCAATCATCGCTTGCAGTTGGGAACTGGTTAGGGTAAACGTCCGCTTCCGCCTCATTTGGACGCAATTGTTTAGGGAGGTTGTCTCTCTAAAACAGAAAGGTTCGACCCACTTAGATCTCTAAAGCTTGGTTCTTCTAAAGCCCAGATCTCTCAAGACTTAGATTTGTTAAACCGTCTCAGATTCTAGGGGAGTAGCTCAACTGGTAGAGCATCCGTCTCCAAAGCGGAGGGTTGGGGGTTCAAGTCCCTCCTTCCCTGCAACTGAATCACGCACCTTACGCAGCGAGTTTGAACGCCGTGTCACAAGATAACGTACCCAATAAACCGGTCCACCTCATCTACCTATGTAGTGGCATCATCCTGTTCTACCTGTTGCAGTGGACGGGGGACTGGCTGTGGGGTTATTTCACGCGAACCCCGAACGAGTTCCACATCACGCTGGTCTCGGCCGTCATCTCGTTAGGTGCGGGCGTCATCCTGTATCGGCGCGAGCAGACCTACACACTAATGGTGGAGGTCGCTGCTGAGTGCAAAAAGGTCACGTGGCCGGACGCTAAAGACGTCCGGTCGGCGACCATCGTGACCATTATCATGACGATCATTTCCGCGTCGATTCTTGGTTTCTTCGACCTAATCTGGTCGCAATTCACAAAGCTTATCTACGGCGGGTAAGGCGTTGGGGTCCGTTGCAATCATGAGTGAAGATTCAAAGAAGTGGTATGTGGTCCACACCTACTCGGGCCACGAGAATCGCGCCCGATTGACGCTGCTAGAGCGCGTCAAGAACGCGAACCTTGCGGAGAGCTTCGGCGAAGTGCTGATTCCGACCGAGAGCGTCATGGAAATCGTCAAGGGGCAGCGCCGCACCTCGACCCGTAAATTTTACCCTGGTTACATGTTCGTTCAGATGGACCTGAACGACCGAAGCTTCCACCTGGTGAAGGGCACGCCCAAAATTACCGGTTTCCTTGGTGGGCGTAACCCGACTCCAGTTCCCGAGCGCGAAATTACCGGCATCCACAGCGCGATGACCGAGGGCAAAAGCAAGCCCACGCCCAAAGTGGTGTTTTCGCACGGCGACAATGTTCGTGTCATCGACGGCCCGTTCTCAAACTTTGCGGCCACCGTCGAAGAAGTAAAGCCAGACAAGCAGAAGGTCAAAGTTCTCGTTTCGATCTTCGGCCGGGCAACACCAATCGAGCTGGATTTCACGCAGGTCGAAAAAGCCTAGCGAAACTAACGAGTGGTCGTAGGAGGTCTGCTGCACAGCACAGACCTTTCGCGCCGAGTAACAGAGCAGGCAGAGTAAGTCATGAAGAAGATATCAGCATTAATCAAACTCCAGGTTCCCGCAGGGAAAGCCAACCCGTCTCCACCGGTTGGTCCCGCGTTGGGTCAGCACGGCCTCAACATCATGCAGTTCTGCAAGGAGTTCAACTCCAAGACGCAGGGCCAGGGCGACCTGATCATTCCCGTAGTCATCACTGCCTACGTGGACCGGAGCTTCACTTTCATCACGAAGACTCCGCCGGCCGCCATTCTGCTCAAGAAGGCCGCCAAGCTCGACAAAGGCTCGGGTGAGCCCAACAAAACCAAAGTTGGCAAGGTCACCAAAGCTCAGGTTCGCGAGATCGCCGAGACCAAAATGCCAGACCTCAACACCATCGACGTCGAAGCAGCAATGCGTTCGGTGGCGGGCACTGCCCGGTCGATGGGTATCGAGGTCGAATAGCAACTTCGCGGCTATACGCACCAGTTAGTAACAAGGATAAGAATCATGCCCGGTAAGACATATCGAAACGCAGCAGAGCAAATCGACCGCATGCGCAAGTACAGCGCTCAAGAGGCGTGCGCTCTGATCGCCACCACCAAGATCTCATCGAAGCACGATGAGACGGTCGATGTCGCCGTGTCTCTTGGCGTCAACCCGAAGCACGCCGACCAGATGGTCCGCGGCGCGGTTGTCATGCCTCACGGTACCGGCAAGAACAAGATCGTGCTCTGCATCGCCAAGCCCGACAAAGCCAAAGAGGCTTTGGAGGCCGGCGCAGATTTCGCCGGTGGCGAGGAGTACATCAACAAGATCAAAGACGAGAACTGGTTTGGCTTCGACTCGGTCGTCGCCACCCCGGACATGATGGGGCAGGTCGGTAAGATCGGTCGCGTCCTCGGTCCCCGTGGTCTGATGCCGAACCCGAAAGTCGGTACGGTCACCATGGACGTCGCCAAAGCAGTCGGCGAACTCAAAGCTGGTCGCGTCGAGTTCCGCGTCGAGAAGGCAGGCATCGTGCACTCGCCCATCGGCAAAGCGTCGTTCGACGCCGACAAGCTCGCGGAGAACCTTACCGCTCTGATGGACCTGCTCGACAAGCTCAAGCCGTCGTCGGCCAAAGGCTCCTACGTCAAGTCGATCACCATTTCGACGACCCACGGCCCGGGTATCAAAGTCGATCCTGGCTCGTTCAAGGTATCGAAGGACTAGCTAGCAGTACTCGGTACGCAGCACGTACGAAGGAAGCACTGAGATGGATTATTCAGGCAAACAAGAAGCAGTCGAGCAGATCGGCGGATACATGGGCGAGGCGATGAGCATCGTCCTGGCCGATTACCGTGGCGTCGACGTGCCGACCATGACCGAGATGCGCCACGACTTCACCAAGGCGGGCTGCCAGTTCCGCGTGCTCAAGAACACGTTGGTCAAACTGGCGATCAAAGGTTCCGATAAAGAGCCCATGTCGGCTCTGCTCAAAGGTCCCACGGCCGTCATCTGGTCCGAGGACTCGCCGTCGGCAGCCGCGAAGGTCGCGGTCAAGTGGGCGAAAGAGATCAAAGAATTCGACGTCAAAGGCGGGTTCTTCGAGGGCGAAGTCCTCGACACCGCAGGCATTACGACGCTGTCGAAGATGCCGGGCAAGAAGGAGCTCCAAGCCACCTTGCTCATGACCTTCCTCGCGGCGCCGACGGATTTCGTCAAGCAGCTCGCGGCAGGTCCCCAGCAGTTCGTTTATCTGGTAGACGCGCGCAGGCGTCAGCTCGAATCACAATAGTACGCAGTTTTAACAACTACTCACCGGTCACTTATTACCGTTGGCAGTACGGCTTTACGTAGAGGACGAAAATGTCAGACATCACCCAGGATCAAGTAGTCGATTTTCTCAGTGGGCTCACCGTTATGCAGCTCGTTGACCTGACCAAGCAGCTCGAAGACAAGTGGGACGTCAAAGCGGCCCCCGCTGCCGTCGCAGTTGCAGCTGGCCCCGCGGCTGGCGCTGAGGCAGCCGAAGAGAAGACGGAGTTCGACGTCATGCTCAACAACTTCGGCGCCAAGAAAATCCAGGTCATCAAAGCGGTTCGCGAGCTCACCGGGCTCGGCCTCAAAGACGCCAAAGACGTTGTAGACAACGCTCCGAAGGCCGTCAAAGAGGGTGTTTCCAAGGCCGAGGCCGAGGAAGCTCTCGAGAAGCTCAAAGCAGCCGGCGCAGAAGCTGAGATCAAGTAATAACGGCGAGTTTGCACTCCCGTTATTCGACAAACCCAGGCAGCAATTGTTTGGGTGCACCGCTCGGGGTGCGAGTTCGCTCGCGCTCACGGGCGTAGTGCGATCTGACGCATTAGCAATCACTAGTTTGTACGTGTTCGTAGACGACTACCCAAGAAGGGGACTGACCACATGGCTTCGGTAATCCAGAGAAACTTCCGGGTCCGCAAGAGCTTCGCCAAGCTCAACAAGGTCATCGATATCCCGAACCTGATCGATATTCAGAAACGGTCTTACGACAAGTTTCTGCAGCACACGATCACGCCGGACAAACGCGAAGACTACGGCCTTCAGGGCGTGTTCAAGAGCGTTTTTCCGATCAAGGATTTCTCGGAGACTTCGTCTCTCGAGTTCGTATCGTACAACCTCGAGAAGCCCAAGTACGACGTAGACGAGTGCCGCGCCCGCGGCATGACGTTTGCGGCGCCGATCAAGGTGGTCATTCGCCTGGTCGTTTGGGATACGAACGAGGAGACCGGCGTCCAGTCGATTCGCGACGTCAAAGAGCAGGAAGTCTACTTCGGTGAGATTCCGCTCATGACCGCCAGCGGTACGTTCATTGTGAACGGTACCGAGCGCGTCATCGTCTCCCAGTTGCACCGGTCGCCCGGTGTCTTCTTCGACCACGACAAAGGCAAGACCCACTCCTCGGGTAAGTTGCTGTACAGCGCTCGGATCATTCCGTACCGCGGTTCGTGGCTCGACTTCGAGTTCGACCACAAGGACATCCTCTACGTCCGCATCGATCGCCGACGCAAGCTGCACGCCACCGTGCTGCTCCGCGCCCTCGGCTACTCGATGGAAGACCTGCTGAACTACTTCTACGAGACAGAGACCATCTATCTCGAAGGAGCCAAGCGGTTCAGCAAGTCGGTCAACCTCGAGTTGCTGCTCGGTCAGCGCGCGACACGCGACATCCGGCACCCGCACAGCAAAGAGGTTCTCGTCAAAAAGAACCGCAAATTCACCAAGGGCGCCATTCGCAAGCTTCGCGAATCGGAGATCAAGACCCTGTCGATGGAACCCGAAGAGATCGCCGGCAAGGTGTCGGCTCGGGACGTCATTGATGAGGCCACTGGTGAGGTCCTGCTTCAGTGCAACGAGGAGTTGACCGAGGAGAAGCTCGATGAGCTGCGCGACGCTGGCGTCACGCAGATCGAGATTCTGTTCATCGACAACCTCAACGTCGGTCCGTATCTGCGCAATACCCTGCTCGCCGACAAGCTGCAGGGAACCGACGAAGCGATCATGGAGATCTACCGGCGCCTGCGCCCCGGTGACCCACCCACGATCGAAACTGCCCAGAACCTGTTCCGCAACCTGTTCTTCAACCCGGACCGCTACGACCTGTCCAAGGTCGGCCGTCTGAAGTTGAACTACAAGTTCAAGTTGGACGAAGGTCTGGACAACCCGGTCCTGTCCGAGCGCGACATCCTCGAGACGGTCCGGTACCTGATCGAGCTGCGCAACGGTCGCGGCATGATCGACGACATCGACCACCTCGGCAACCGCCGCGTTCGCGCGGTCGGTGAGCTCATGGAGAACCAGTACCGCATCGGTCTGGTCCGCATGGAGCGCGCCATCAAAGAGCGCATGAGCATGTCTCAAGAGATTGAGACCCTCATGCCCCACGACTTGATCAACGCCAAGCCCGTCTCGGCTGTGGTCAAGGAGTACTTCGGTTCGTCACAGCTGTCCCAGTTCATGGACCAGACGAACCCTCTGTCAGAAGTGACCCACAAGCGTCGTCTCTCGGCGCTTGGCCCAGGTGGTCTGACGCGCGAGCGCGCCGGCTTCGAGGTTCGCGACGTTCACACGACTCACTACGGTCGTATCTGTCCGATTGAAACGCCTGAGGGACCGAACATTGGTCTCATCGCGTCTCTCTCCACCTTCGCTCGGGTCAATCAGTACGGCTTCATCGAGACTCCGTATCGCAAGGTCGAAGACGGTGTTGCTACCGATGACGTGCAGTTCTTCTCTGCTTTGCAGGAAGAGGGGCAGACCATCGCTCAGGCCAACGCGCCGCACGATGACAAGGGCAACTTCCTCAACGACACGGTCTCGTCCCGCCGAGCGGGCGACGTTCTTAACGAGCGTCCGGCCGATGTCACCCTGATGGACGTATCGCCGAACCAGTTGGTCTCGGTGGCCGCCTCGCTCATTCCGTTCCTCGAGCACGATGACGCCAACCGGGCGCTCATGGGCTCGAATATGCAGCGCCAGGCGGTCCCGTTGGTCCGCACGGCAGCACCGCTCATTGGTACCGGCATCGAGGGCATCGTCGCCCGCGACTCCGGTGTTACCGCGGTGGCCAAGCGCGACGGTGTCGTCGAGTCCGTGGACGCGACGCGCATCGTGGTCAAACCGTTCGAGTCCGACGCCGACGATCCACTTGGCGCCAAGCCGGACATCTACAACCTGACCAAGTTCCAGCGCTCGAACCAGAACACCTGCATGAACCAGAAGCCCATCGTCAATCGTGGCGATACGGTCAAAGCTGGTGATGTCATCGCCGACGGTCCCGCGACCGAGTCGGGCGAGCTGGCCCTTGGCCAGAACGTCGTCGTCGCGTTCATGCCGTGGGGTGGTTACAACTTCGAGGACTCCATCCTCGTCTCCGAGCGACTGGTCAAGCAAGACACCTTCACCTCGGTGCACATCGAAGAGTTCGAGTGCGTCGCCCGCGACACCAAGTTGGGCAAAGAGGAAATCACCCGGGACATCCCGAACGTCGGCGAGGAGGCCCTCAAGGACCTCGACGAGTCGGGCATCGTGCGCATCGGCGCCGAGGTCAATCCCGGTGACGTTCTGGTCGGTAAAATCACTCCGAAGGGCGAGACTCAGCTCTCCCCCGAAGAGAAGCTGCTTCGCGCCATCTTTGGCGAGAAAGCTGGCGATGTTCGCGACACGTCGCTCCGGGTCTCCCCGGGCGTCACTGGTGTCGTCATTAACGCACGCGTCTTCGCCCGCAAGGGAACGGAGAAAGACGAGCGCGCCAAGGACATCGAGGACACCGAGAAAGAGCGCCTGCTGATCAATAAGCGGGACGAGATCAAGATCATCTCGGACTCGTACTACGGCAAGATGCGCAAACTGCTCACGGGTAAGACCACGGCAGCGCGCTTGGTCGATGACAAGGGCAAAGTCCTCGTCGCCAAAGACCACAAGCTCGACAACGCAACTCTGGACGAGGTGCACCCGCGCTACTGGCACGAGATTCAGGTCCAGGGCGACGGTAAAACGGAAGATGCACTGGAGAAGCTGGCCACCCGTCGCGACGACGACGTCTACGCCATCGAGACCCAGTACTCGGAGAAGATCGCCAAGCTCACCAAGGGCGACGAGCTTCCCCCGGGCGTCATCAAGCTGGTCAAAGTCTACCTGGCGATTAAGAGGAAGCTCAGCGTCGGCGACAAAATGGCCGGTCGTCACGGTAACAAAGGTGTGGTTTCGCGCCTGTTGCCCGAAGAGGACATGCCGTACCTGGCAGATGGTACCGGCGTGGACATCGTGCTCAATCCGCTCGGCGTTCCGTCACGAATGAACGTCGGCCAGATTCTCGAAGTCCACCTGGGCATGGCCGCGCTAGCGCTTGGTCGTCAGATCGACCAGTACCTGGAGACCGAGTGGTCCGCCGGCGTGCTGCGCGAGAAGATGAAGAAGCTCTACCCGACCGACCAGGCAATCCAGTTTGTCGACAAGCTCAGCGACGACGATGTCGGCGCGTTTGCCGCCAAGTTGCGCAAGGGTGTGCACGTTGCAACGCCCGTGTTCGACGGTGCCTCCGAGCCCGAGATCAAAGATGCGCTGAAAATGGCGGGTCTTTCGACTGGTGGTCAGGCGACCCTGTTCGACGGTCGCACCGGCGAGCCGTTCGAGCAGGATGTCACCGTTGGCGTCATGTACATGCTCAAGCTTCATCACCTGGTTGACGACAAGATTCACGCCCGGAGCATCGGACCGTACTCGCTCGTTACCCAGCAGCCGCTTGGTGGTAAGGCCCAGTTTGGTGGTCAGCGCCTCGGTGAGATGGAAGTTTGGGCCATGGAGGCCTACGGCGCCGCATATGCGCTGCAGGAGTTCCTCACGGTCAAGTCCGACGATGTCCTGGGTCGCACAAGGATGTACGAGTCGATCGTCAAAGGTGAGCACGCCCTCGAGGCGGGTCTACCCGAGTCGTTCAACGTGCTGCTCAAAGAGCTGCAGTCCCTGTGTCTGGATGTCGAGCTAATCGAAGATCCGTCTGCACCTCGTAAGGCTGAGGTGAAGGCGAGTGGTGTGCCCGCCGGCCTGGCCGCGTTGGCACGTGAAGTTGCGGAAAAAGTTGGCGGACCGTAGTCCGCTGATGGTCACTGTTGAAGCGACAGCCCCAATTGGAAGCATTTAAGGAGCTAACACCGTGAAGGACATCTTCAACTTCTTCGAGAAGCCTCGTGATCCGCGCTCATTCAGCGCCATACGCATTGCGTTGGCGTCGCCTGAAAAGATTCAGGAATGGTCGCACGGCGAGGTCAAAAAGCCGGAGACCATCAACTACCGTACGTTCAAGCCTGAGCGCGACGGTCTGTTCTGCGCCAAGATCTTCGGACCGGTAAAGGACTACGAGTGCAACTGCGGCAAGTACAAGCGCATGAAGCACCGTGGTGTGGTCTGCGAGAAGTGTGGCGTCGAAGTGATTCAGTCCAAAGTGCGCCGCGAGCGCATGGGCAACATCACTCTGGCGACCCCAGTTGCGCACATCTGGTTCCTCAAATCGCTGCCAAGCCGTATTGGTAACCTGCTCGACATTCCGCTCAAGGAGTTGGAGAAGGTCCTCTACTGCGAGGCGTACATCACCATCGATCCGAAGGACTCCGGTCTTTCTCAGCGCGAGCTGCTCGGTGAGGATCGCTACAACAAACTGCTCGACGAGCTCGGCGTGGATTCGTTCACCGCCGGCATGGGCGCCAGCGCCATCCTCGAGCTACTTCGTGGCCTCGACGTGCACTCGCTCGCGGAGACCCTCCGTGTCGAGATGCGCGAAGTCACCAGCGAAGCCAAGCGGAAGAAAATCTCCAAGCGCCTCAAGATCGTCGAGGCGTTTCGCGAGTCGGGCAACAAGCCCGAGTGGATGATGCTGACCGTGGTACCGGTGATTCCGCCGGACCTGCGCCCGCTCGTTCCTCTCGACGGTGGTCGTTTCGCCACCTCGGATCTCAACGACCTGTACCGCCGCGTCATCAACCGCAACAACCGCCTCAAGCGGCTGCAAGAGTTGATCGCGCCGGAGATCATCATCCGCAACGAGAAGCGCATGCTTCAGGAGGCCGTCGACGCTCTGTTCGACAACGGTCGCCGCGGCAAGACGATCACCGGACCGAACAAGCGCCCGCTCAAGTCCCTGTCCGACATGCTCAAGGGCAAGCAGGGTCGCTTCCGTCAGAACCTGCTCGGCAAGCGCGTCGATTACTCGGGTCGTTCGGTCATCGTTATCGGTCCCGAGCTCAAACTGCACCAGTGCGGTTTGCCCAAGAAGATGGCGCTCGAGCTGTTCACGCCGTTCATCTACAACAAGCTGGAAGAGCGCGGCCTGGTCACCACGATCAAGAGCGCTAAGAAGCTTGTCGAGAAAGAGCGTCCCGAAGTCTGGGACATTCTGGAAGAGGTCATCAAAGAGCACCCGGTGATGTTGAACCGCGCTCCGACCCTTCACCGCCTCGGCATCCAGGCGTTCGAGCCGGTGCTTACCGAAGGTAAAGCCATCCAGCTTCACCCACTGGTCTGCGCCGCATTCAACGCCGACTTCGACGGTGACCAGATGGCCGTGCACGTGCCGCTTTCCATCGAAGCTCAGATGGAAGCCCGCGTGCTCATGATGAGCACCAACAACATCCTGTCCCCGGCACACGGCAAGCCGATCATCGTACCGACCCAGGACATCGTCCTCGGCCTGTATCACATGACCCGGCAGCGTCCGTACGCCAAAGGCGAGTACAAGAAGCGCGAAGGCGCCTACGGCTTGCTCGGCGTGTTCGGTTCGGCCAACGAAGTTCGCATGGCGTTCGACCACGGTTCGGTCGATTTGCAGGCGGCCATCAAAGTCCGTATGGACGACGAGGTTGTCGAAACCACCGTTGGACGCGTCTTGCTTTACGAACTGTGCCCCAAAGACATTCCGTTCGCGGAGGTCAACCGGGTCATGGGCAAGAAGCAGCTCGCCGAGCTCATCGACGTCGTCTACCGTAACTGCGGTCAGAAGGCGACGGTGCTCCTGGCCGATGCACTGCGTACGACTGGTTTCGAGCAGTCCACCCGCGCCGGCATCTCGATCTGCATCGACGACATGCGGATTCCGGATCAGAAGAAACCGCTCCTCGGTGGCGCTCAGAAAGAAGTCGCCGAGATCGAAGAGCAGTACACCGAGGGTCTCATCACCGACGGCGAGCGCTACAACAAAGTCGTCGATATTTGGGCCCAGGTTGCTGAGTCCATCGCTACCGAGATGATGGGCGAGATTAGTACCGAGGTGTTCCAGGATCCTCGTGACTCGTCCAAGTCCGAAGTCGCGCCGTCGTTCAACTCGATCTACATCATGGCCGACTCTGGTGCTCGTGGTTCTCAGCAGCAGATGCGTCAGTTGGCGGGTATGCGTGGTCTGATGGCCAAGCCGTCCGGCGAGATCATCGAGACTCCGATTACCACCAACTTCCGCGAGGGACTGTCGGTACTTCAGTACTTCATCTCGACTCACGGTGCTCGTAAAGGTCTGGCGGATACCGCTCTCAAGACCGCGAACTCCGGTTACCTCACCCGTCGTCTGGTCGATGTTGGCCAGGACACGATCATCTCCGAGTTCGACTGCGGCACCCTTGAAGGTAACGACACGGGCCCGCTCATCGAAGGTGGTGAGATCATCGAGCGCCTCGGCGACCGTATCCTGGGTCGTGTTGCTCTCGAAGACGTGGTTGACCCGTACACGGGCGAAGTGTTGGTCCCAGACCGCACGGAGATCACCGAGGACGAGGTCAAGATCATCGACAACTCCGGTATCGACCGCGTCAACATTCGCTCGGTCCTTACCTGCCAGACACGGCGCGGCATCTGCTCGCTGTGCTACGGCCGCGACCTCGCTCGCGGTTACATGGTCAACATCGGTGAGGCCGTCGGCGTCATCGCGGCGCAGTCCATCGGCGAGCCGGGTACCCAGCTCACCATGCGTACGTTCCACATCGGTGGTGTTGGTCAGATTCGTACGGAGCAGTCGTCTCTCGAGTCACGCACCGCGGGCACCATTCGCCTCGACGGTGTGCAGCTTGTAGACAAGGCCGACCACCAGGTCGTCATGAATCGCCAGGGTGAGCTCATCGTTCTCGATGCTCTCGGCCGCGAGCGTGAGCGCTACGGTCTGCAGTACGGCGCTCGCTTGTTAGTGAAGACCGGCGATTCCATCGAATCAGGACAGCTCCTTTCCGAATGGGATCCATTCTCGGTTCCCATCGTCACAGAGGTTGGTGGTTTCGTGAAGTACGGCGACATCATCGAAGCCGTGACCATGGAAGAGGCGTTGGACGAAGTGACCGGACTTTCTCGCAAAGTCATCACGGAATCCAAAGACCCGGATTCGCGTCCGCGTATCACCATCAAAGACGCAAACGGCGAAACGGTGCCGCTGGAGAAGAACAACAACGACGCGCGCTACTTCTTGCCCGTTAAGGCGAATATCTACGTCAACGACGGCGACGCCATCGAAGCTGGTGACGTTATTGCCAAGATTCCGCGCGAGACCACCAAAACCAAGGACATCACCGGTGGTCTGCCCCGCGTTGCCGAGCTGTTCGAGGCGCGTAAGCCCAAAGACGGCGCGGTCATCTCCGAGATCGACGGAACGGTCGGGTTCGGTAAGGACACCAAAGGCAAGCGCAAGGTTGTGGTTACGCCAGATGTTGGTGACCCGTCCGAGTACCTCATCTCCAAGTCAAAACACCTCTCGGTTCGCGAGGGTGACGTTGTCCGCGCTGGTGAAGCGTTGATGGACGGTTCTTCTAACCCGCATGACATCCTCAAGGTGTTGGGTGAGAAGGCACTGGCGAGCTACATGGTCGATGAGATCCAGGAGGTCTACCGACTCCAGGGTGTTCGCATCAACGACAAGCACATCGAGGTCGTGGTTCGCCAGATGCTTCGCCGCATCAACGTTACCGACGTTGGCGACACCGGGTTCCTCGTGGACGAGCATGTCGAGAAGCACATCTTCGAGGAAGAGAACGAGCGCGTGTTGGCGGCCGATGGCCAGCCGGCGAAGGGCGAGCCCCTGCTGCTCGGTATCACCAAGGCGTCCCTGTCCACTGAGTCGTTCATCTCCGCATCGAGCTTCCAGGAGACCACCAAGGTCCTCACCGAAGCGTCGATCAACGGTCGCGTCGATTATCTGCGCGGGCTCAAGGAGAACGTCATCATGGGTCGCCTGATTCCGGCCGGTACGGGACTGGGAGCGTACAAGCGCCTCACGGTCGACGTCACGATGCCGGAAGCGGAAGTAGACATGCACGGACTTGGCGAGGGTGCTGCTCCGGCAGCCGATGCGCCAATGGCTCCGCGCACGTCGGTTCCGGTCTAGCTCCACACGCGAACAAACCAAAGCACTTCAAGAAGGGCACCTCTAACGAGGTGCCCTTTTTTTGATCAGGCTTGGCCAACCCCGCCGTTTGTCGGCTGAGCGACGTACGTCGCCAATTGAGACGGACTCTGCCGATCCCGCTCCGACATGTGGGTACCGACATGCGTGTGACGGCCGTCATTCTGTGATCTAGGTGGCTTAGCCCAGAATTGGTGCTGGGACACGATAGTTAAAATCTAATCAAGGGCCTGGCAGCCGGGTCGAAGTAAGAGCAGTCCGAAGTGGCTTCCTTGACGTACCGCTAAACACACGGGAGAATTATGTTATGTCGCAATCGCGTAGTCCTCGGGGAGACTGCGCATGACCAGTAGTGGCGGTCACACGGTCTCTCACATCGGCGCCGACGACACTGATCTCAAAGAAGGTCAGCAAGTTGGCGACTACATAATCCAGAAGAAGATCGGCGAAGGTGGCTTCGGCACCGTCTTCTCTGGCGAGCATCCACTCATCGGCAAGATGGTGGCGATCAAGGTTCTCAATCGCCAGTACTCTTCGCAGCCTGAGATGGTGTCGCGGTTCGTCGCGGAAGCGCGCGCGGTTAATCAGATCCGCCACCGACACATCATCGATATCTTTGGTTTCGGCCAGCTCGAAGACGGTCGCCACTACTACATCATGGAGCTGCTCGATGGCATGCCCATGGACGAGTACCTGGACGACTGTGGCCAGCTGCCCATGGAGCAGGCCATTCCGATCCTTCGTTCCGTGGCCAGAGCATTGGACGCGGCGCACTCCAAGGGAATCGCGCATCGCGACCTCAAGCCGGAGAACATCTTCCTGGTCAACGACTCGGACGAGGGCATGTATCCCAAGCTGCTCGACTTCGGTATCGCGAAGCTGCTGAGCAGTGACAATCCGGCCGAGCACAAAACGCGGACCGGCGCGCCCATGGGCACGCCTCACTACATGTCTCCGGAGCAATGCCGCGGCCGAGATGTTGATCATCGCACCGACATCTATGCTTTCGGCGTCGTTACCTACGTGATGCTCACCGGCGAGTTGCCGTTCGACGGCGAAGATTACATGGACATCCTGCTGGCCCAGATCAGCGACGAAGCGGCACCACCGTCCACTCACGCCCCGCACCTTCCCCAGAGCGTCGATGCCGGCATTGGGTGGATGTTGCGCAAGGACCCGGGCGAACGCCCGCCGAATCTAGTCACCGCCGTGCGAGCGCTGGAAGATGCGGCGCAGTCCGCGGGCATTCCAATTCCTGCCGGGCCAGCGCCCAGCGGTGTCTATGCAGCCTCGACGACCGCGTTGTCGCGGCAGCGCACGCCGTCGGTGGTGACGCCGCTACCAAACGGTTTTGCCAGCGCCGAAACCGTCATGCCTGATCAGCCCGGCGGCCCGGCGAGCGATGTGTTCGCCGCACAGCCGGCACCCGCCAAGGGCAAGGGAATGATGCTGGCCCTGGCGCTAATCGGTGCGGTGGTGGTTGGCGGTGGCGTGTTCTTCGCGGTGAGTAGCACCAAGAGCAAGAAAGCCGACAAGCCCGACAAGACTGAGCAGACCGAGGACAAGCTGACCAAGCTTGCCCTGAAACCCAAGAAACCGGACCCGCCCCCGAAGAAGGTCGTCCCGCCGGTGAAGCCGGACATCAAGCCGGACATCAAAAAGCCCGTCAAAGCCAAGATCAAGGTAGTCGGCGCGCCCAAAGGCGCCGAGGTCTATGACGCCGATGGCCTGCTCGTCGGCGAAGTGCCTGGGCCGCTCGAGCTCGACAAGACCGACGACAAGATCAAGCTCACGTTCAAGATGGCCGGGTACCACACCCGTACGTACGCCATGCGGGTGCGCAAGGACGGCGTGATCAAAGTCCCGATGCGTAAGATTCGTCGACGCACATCACACACGACGCGTCCCAAGCCGGGCAAAACTAATACGACGAAGGGAAACAAAGGGCGAGACAGCCTCGAGGATCCATTCGCCAAGAAAAAACCTAAGTAGCTTATCGCCACACTGAGGGGGACGAGATGAGATGTGCGTTGGTTGTATTCGCACTGGCAGCGATTGCGTCGGCCGGTTGTGTCGACCTGGCCAACGTCGCCGAAGATGGTTGCGGGAACCTGGTCCTCAACAAAACCGAGGACTGCGACGGCTCCAGCCAATTCGACGACGAAGAAAGCACCATGTGCGCTCCGCCGGGGAACGCGAACGCGTGTTTCTACACGTGCGACCCTATGCTCGAGGGCGCGCCCACCTGTCCAGCAGGGTGGGGCTGCGGTAAGGACTTCCGCTGCCGCCGTCCGTCGGCTGACTTCTATGAGGCCGCCGGTTCACCGTTGCGGTTCTCCGTCGATGAGTTCGCAGTCGGCGACGTCGACGGCGACGGTCACGTCGATCTAATCGGCAACGATCTGGCCACAATCACCGTTCGATATGGCGATGGTAATGGCGAGCTTCCGACCGAAGTCACCACCCTCATCCAACCGCCCCAGGGGCCGGTGACGTATGCGCACTTCGACTCGGACAATCGCCTCGACGCGATCGTTCCCATCGGCGAGGGCATCTTCACTCTGCTCGGCGATCGCAGCCGTAACTTGGAGCCGGTGCCGTATTCGCCGTTCGAACTGCCCAGCGATGCTGACGTGCTCATGACGCCGGTGGAGAGCGCGCCCAACAACATCAATACGGAGATGGTCGTGTTCTCGTCGCGTTTCTTCGAGTTCATCGACAGCTCACGTCCACAGAGCACACTGCCACTGACCTATACGATCGACGATCTCGTGGGCAAGGTGCCCGTGGGCAACCTCGACCAGGACGCGGGAGGACGCAACGAATTCGCCCTGGCGTTCTGGGGGGCGAACCGTGTTTGGGTGTACAGCAGCACGGGCACGGCCAGCGATGGTGGCAACGACCTCATGCCCACGGAGATTCGTCAGGTCACCGTTCCTGGCACCGTCGACCAGGGGGTTCATTTCGCCGACGTTAACGGTGACGGGCTGCTCGACTTGCTCGTATCGGTCACGATACTCGGCCAGTCGCGCGTCGCCGTGTCCTACAACGTTGCAGGCCAGTTGCAGTTGACCGCCGGGGTAGAAGCCGTGTTCACGCGTCAGGAAGGCGCCTTGTGGCCACTCGCCGCCGGCGACATCGACGGTGATGGCAAAGCGGATTACGTGTTCGAGGAAGCTATCGGCATCTCGGACTTCGGCGCGGGGGCCGCACCTGGTTTGCCCAACGGCGGCATCGGCGTGCCGACGCAGATCGTGCCCACCGCGTTCATCAGCACCGACGTCTGGGTAGACGCGGCGATTGGTGATTTCAACAAAGACGGCATCCAGGATGTCGCCGTGTTGACCAACAACATCGACGGCGTCAGCTTCTTTCTCAACATCGGCATCGGTATCTTCAACAAGTTCTACGTCGATACCGATCGCTTGCCGCGTGACTTGCGCGTGGGCGACTTCGACGGCGATCTGACGTTGGACGTCGCGTTCGTCGAAGACGGGCAGGGCATCAACCCCGACGAGGTCTCGGTCATCTTCGGCAGCCCGTCAGGCGGGCCGTCGCAGCCCGTGTCCATGGGCAAGCTCGGCTACGTCAGCGTCATGCAACCCGTGCACAGCGTCACCAGCCTCGAAGGTCTGGACGCCATCACCGACTTGATGGTCGTCTCCGACACCTTTCCCGACGCGGAGGCCAAGACCGTCTCGGTCCTTCGCGGCAGTTCGTCGCGGCGCATGATCTCTCCGTTCACCTTGTTTGCGACCGATTCGAACGCGCAGCAACCCGACATTCCACGTCGTGCTGTGGTGGGTAGGTTCAGCCCGGACGGCGATGACGTCGCCGACGTGGTCGCCCTGGCCGAGCCCGTGATCGACTTCGAGGTTCCAGGCGGCGGCGACCCCAAAGGTGGCACGCCGGATCTGTTCTCGCGGCTGTGGATGATTCCGGGCAAGTCCGGAGACGGAAGTCTCGACTCGTCCAACGCGGCCTACTTCCCGATGCCTGGTCTCAACTCGTTTCACGACGAGTGCGCGACCTGGGTGTCCGGCGATATCGACGGCGCCGCCAATGGCCGTCACGAGCTGGTCGGCATTGACAGCAACCGGGATTGCTACGGGTTTGGCGGTTTTGGCATCATCGCCCCCGAACCGCGCCTCCTCGTCGCGAGTACAAATGAGCCGGGCAGCGGCGAGCCGTTCTCGGCCACCATTCAGCAGCTCACTGGCGAAGAGCGGGTAGCCGATAACCTGGTCCTTCGTGACCTGGACGCCGACGGGGATCTGGACGCGCTCGTGTTGTTCGCCGGTGACATCAGCACCGACGGCACTGGCGGCATTGGTTCGATTCACGGTTCGCGTGTGTTGGTCGTGTGGAACGATAACGGACAACTCAAGGTGCAGAACACGTCGGACCTGGTGATCGCGGAGACGGAGTTCCTGTTCGACGTACAGTCGATTCATCTCGACGCCGACACGACGCCGGAGCTGCTTATCCTGGCCGATGGCGCTGTCTACGTGTCCTGGCTCGATCCGGACACCAAACAGTACAGCTCACCAGAACACCTGTGGGAACAGTACGGCGGCGGTCGCGCTGGAGTCGGCGACTTCAACGGCGATGGACTCGACGACATCGCATACACCGTAGACAATGAACTCGTAGTGTTGCTCCAGCGCGAGGCACCGCCGCTGGGATCACAGCCTGAGTCGGAGGAGGAATAATCATGTCGCACAGATCATGGTTACCAATTGCAACACTCGTGGCGGCCCTCGCACTGCCAGCGTCCGCGCTCGCGCAGGACAAGCGCGCCGACGCGCAGAAGGCATTCCGCGCTGGACAACAGGCGTATCAAGGTGGCCAGTACGGTGTCGCCGCGCGTGCGTTCGAGACGGCCTATAAGCTGTTGCCGATTCCGGCTATCGCGTTCTCGACGGCTCAGGCACATCGAAAGCAGTACTTCGTCGACAAAGAGCCCGGGCGTATCAAACGTGCCCTTGAACTCTACCGTCAGTACATCGCCAAAGTGGCCAAGGGCGGTCGACGTCAGGACGCGGTGAGCAGCATCGCCGAACTCGAACCCCAACTCGCACGCATGGTCGCGACCATGCGGACGCCGATCAAGATGCCGTCCCTCGTGCAAGCGACGGAGCTGATGGTGTCCGCCCGCGGAGTCAAAGGCGCAAAGGCTGAGATCGACGGCAAATCAGGAGATACGCCCTTGATGCTTCGGGTGTCGCCTGGGCCTCACAAGGTGCGCGTTACCGCCGACGGCTACTACCCGGTCGTCGAAACTCACACAGCGGTCAAAGGAAAGTTCATCACTGTCGAGGTTCAACTCAAACCGAAACCCGCACTGCTCAAAGTGCGTGCGCCATCGGGCACGACGGTGACGGTCGACGGCCGACCATCGGGAACGACACCCATGGCGCGCCCGTTGGCGGTTCGCGCGGGCAAGCACTTCATCGCGTTTACCAAGCGTGGCTATCGCAGTTGGAGTCGGGAGATCGTGGTCAAGCGTGGCGACGAAATCGAAATTGCTGCGAGCTTGCGGCGGACGACTCAACGAAAAATTTCCTACTACGTATTGGGCGCGGCGACGGTGTTCTGGGTTGCGAGTACGTTCTCGGCGCTGAACGCGAAGCAAGCGGGCGATGACGCCAAGGCCCTCGACGACAAACGCAACTCCGAAGGTCTGAGTGTCGCGGAGCTCAACGAGTATCTGGACCTGCGCACCACTCACAACGATCGCATCAGCAATACGTACGCGTTGCTCGGTATCGCCGGTGCGATCACTGTCGCGGGTGGGCTGCTGTACTTGTTCGACAGTTCCCGCGCTGAAGCACCGCCGCCAACCTTGTCTCCGGGCGCGCCGCCGGAGCCGAAGCCACTGACCGTCGCGCCGATGGTCGACAAGAACGTGACGGGGCTGGCGCTTCTCGGGCGGTTTTAGTCGGCTGCACGTTAGGCAAGGGGGTGTGGCGTCGGACGGGGTTTGCCTGTATGGTCCCCGAATGGCGATCACCAGCCACGCTCAATCCCCGCTTTCACTGCCGTTCGACAAATTCTGGAGTTGGCTCCAGGCCCACGCGAACTGCATCTTGCGGGCAGGCACACCTGATGTCCTGCTCTTCGATCACGACGACTACCATTGGCATCTGGCCAACGAAGACGAGATGACACTGCTCATCCAACTCGTTCGCGGCAAAGAACTCGTCGCGGAGATGGTCTTGCTCGGCAACGAGATTGCCTACGTCGAATGTAACACCGCGGAAAACGAAGAGTTTCTATTCGAATGCGTTGTCGATACGCCGGCGGGTCGCGAAGTCGCTTACTACTTTGCGATGGCCCACGAGTTCGATGGCGAGGAGCAGCCGTCGCCGCGACGCTGGACTCACTGACCACCGATCACTAAATCGCGAGGTTTCGGTACGGTTTCGCTTGACTCTGTGGGCTACATACATAGAATCACGCGGTTCTTACCCCACTGGGAAAGTTATGCCTACGATCAATCAACTCGTCCGTAAAGGACGTAAAAAAATGAAGAAGAAGGGTACCGCCCCCGCACTTAAGGGCTGCCCGCAAAAGCGTGGTGTATGCGTTCGCGTCTACACATCCACGCCCAAGAAACCAAACTCGGCCCTGCGCAAGGTGGCTCGTGTTCGGCTTACCAACGGTATGGAGGTCACCTCCTATATCCCTGGTGAGGGACACAACCTGCAGGAGCACTCCGTGGTGCTCATCCGCGGCGGTCGTGTGAAAGATCTTCCGGGCGTTCGCTATCACGTCGTTCGGGGAACGTTGGATACGACCGGCGTTGCCAGTCGCAAACAGAGCCGCTCTAAGTACGGCACCAAGCGTCCGAAGTAAGGAATAAGAAGATGCCCCGCAAAGGTGAAGTACCCAAGAGAAAGCCGCTTCCGGACCCCAAGTTCACGGATGCACCCGCCGAGCTGCGCCGCCGCATCACCAAGTTCATCAACGTGGTGATGAAGGATGGCAAGAAGAACACGGCCGAGCGGATCGTTTACCAGTCCCTGGACATCGTCGCCGAGCGCGCCAAAGACGACCCTCTCAAGGTATGGGAGCGGGCGCTGAGCAATGTCCGACCCCGCGTCGAGGTCAAATCCCGCCGCGTTGGTGGTTCGACCTACCAGGTTCCCGTCGATGTCCGACCGGACCGGTCCCTGGCGCTAGGCATGCGCTGGCTCATCGACTTTTCCCGTAAGCGCAACGAGAAGACCATGATTGGTCGTCTCGCGGGCGAAATCCTCGATGCCTCGCAGAATCGCGGCGGCTCGGTGAAGAAGCGCGAAGACGTACACAAGATGGCTGAAGCGAACAAAGCGTTCGCTCACTATCGCTGGTAGTGCGCGCTGGTAGTGCGCGCTGGTAGTGCGCGCTGGTAGTACTTCGCTAGAACTACCAAGTACCACCCACCAATTACAGGAGGATCGAGGACGACTTAGGTAACTGCAAGAGCTCGACAGGCGGCGTAGCGCGCAACTGGTACCCATCGGTACAGCAGGCGCGTCGAACCACCGGGCTCGTTAGAGGACGCCGCTCGCAGCTATCGCGAGACCCGCCCTCCAGAAAGTCACCCAGACTTTCGCAACGAGTCCGTCCCGATCCTTTTCCTACCCCGATCGCCGCCAAACCATCGAGCTGCCGGTTTATGCCGTCAGCTTTCTTTGTTTGATCGTGCCACGCCAAGTGCCCATAGAGCGGACTCGGAACATCGGGATCATGGCTCATATCGACGCCGGAAAGACCACCACCACCGAGCGCATCCTGTACTACTCAGGGATGACGCGTCGTATGGGTGAGGTCCACGACGGCGCCGCGTTCATGGACTGGATGGAGCAAGAGCAGGAGCGCGGCATCACCATCACCGCGGCCGCCACGACGCTCTCCTGGAACGAGCACCAGATCAATCTCATAGATACCCCCGGACACGTGGACTTCAGCATCGAGGTCGAGCGTTCCCTGCGCGTTCTGGACGGTGCTACGGCCCTGTTCTGCGCCGTCAGCGGCGTCGAGTCCCAGAGCGAAGCGGTCTGGCGCCAGGCCGACCGCCACGAGATTCCTCGCATCGCCTTCATCAACAAATGCGACCGCCTGGGCGCCGACCCAGAGGCCGTGCTCGAGCAGATGCGCGAGCGACTCCAGGCCAACCCGATTCTCATCCAGATGGCTCATACCCTGGAGGATGACTTCGACGGCATCGTCGACCTGGTCCACATGAAGTCGTGGACCTGGGACAACGACAGCTTGGGCATGAAGTTCGAGGTCACCGACATCCCCGAGGAGCTGGTCGAGCAGGCCGAGCTTGCCCAGGGCATCATGATCGAGGCCCTGGCGGACGTCGATGACGAGCTGATGGCGGGTTACTTACGCGAGGCCGACGGCGCTATGGCCGAGACTGCTCTCACAAGCGACGATATCCGGGCGGCCATACGCCGGGTCACCCTGGCTCAAACGGCCACTCCTGTGCTCGTGGGCGCCGCTCTCAAGAACAAAGGCGTGCACCTGCTGTTGGACGCCATCGTCGATTACCTGCCGTCTCCGGTCGATATCCCGGCGGTTCAGGGCAAGTCCCTGAGCGGAGACGAGCTGCTCAGAGATGCGTCCGACGACGCGCCCACGGCCGCCCTGGCGTTCAAAATCATGAGCGACCCCAAGTTCGGCAACCTGACCTATCTGCGCTGCTACTCCGGTAGTTTACGCCGGGGCCAGCAGCTTCTGAACGCGGGCAAAGGCACCCGCGAGCGCATCGGTCGGCTCGTTCGTATGCACGCCAATCGTCGCGAAGAGGTCAAAGCCATCCTCGCCGGCGACATCGGCGCCGCGGTCGGTCTGCGCACGGCTACCACCGGAGACACCTTGTGTGACATCTCCGAGCCGGTTTTGCTCGAGACCATCGATACGCCGGAGCCGGTCATTGGCGTCATCATCGAGCCCGAGACCGACGAGGACATCGGCAAGATCGGTCACGCCCTGGACGCCCTGGCGACGGAGGACCCGTCGTTTCGCGTGCACGTGGACTCGGACTCTTCGCACATGATTCTTTCCGGCATGGGCGAGCTCCACCTGGAGATCATCGTCGAGCGCCTACGACGCGAATTTGGCGTCGGAGCCCGGGTAGGTACGCCGCAGGTCGCGTATCGCGAGACCATCACCCGGGCCGTTGAAGTCGAAAAGCGCTACAGCCGCACAGGCAGCATCCCCAGCCACGTCGCGCAAATCACCCTCCGCATCGAGCCCGGCGAGGCGGGATCGGGGCTGATCTTCGACAACGAGCTGGCCGTGGGCACCCTTTCCAAGGAATTCGTCGCCGCTGTTCGCACTGGCGTGGACGACGCGGTCTCCCGGGGCTGCGTCGCCGGCTTCCCGATGGTCGATGTCAGGGTCGTTCTGACCGACGCGGTAGCTCACATCGTTGAGTCTTCAGAATTTGCCTTTAAGAACGCAGGGTTCCAGGCCTTCCAGCAGGCCGCCCTGGACGCCAAGCCGACCTTGATCGAGCCGCTTATGGAAGTTGAGGTGTTTACGCCCGAGGAATTTCTCGGCGACGTAATCGGAGACCTTAATTCTAGACGTGGAGAAATCAAAAAGATCAGTGGAATCGAGCGCCGGCATCGTGTACACGTCGTGGCCGGCTTGGTTCCGCTCGCCACGATGTTTGGCTATGCCACGGACTTGCGGTCGCGAACACAAGGTCGAGCAACGCACTCAATGAAATTTAGTCACTACGCCGAAGTCCCCAGCAGCATTCGTTCAGAGCTGGCGACCAAAGCGGGTGTTAACAGTTCACACAGCTAATTCCACGGATACGACAGCGCACAGGAGCTTGAGAGATGGCCAAAGAAAAATTTGTCCGAAATAAGCCGCACGTAAACATCGGTACGATCGGACACGTCGATCACGGAAAGACCACTTTGACTGCTGCGATCACTAAGACGCAGGCGAGCAAAGGGTTGGCCAACTTCACTGCGTTCGATCAGATCGACAAAGCGCCTGAAGAGAAAGCCCGCGGTATTACGATCGCTACGGCACACGTCGAGTACGAGTCTGACACTCGTCACTACGCGCACGTCGATTGTCCCGGACACGCCGACTACATCAAGAACATGATCACCGGTGCTGCCCAGATGGACGGCGCGATTCTTGTTGTAAGCGCTCCAGACGGCGCGATGCCTCAGACTCGCGAGCACGTTCTTCTTGGCCGTCAGGTCAACGTACCGGCGATGGTCGTGTACATGAACAAGTGCGACATGATCGAAGCTGGCGACGAGGAACTTCTCGAGCTGGTGGACATGGAGCTTCGTGAGCTTCTGGACCAATACGAGTACCCGGGTGACGACACGCCAATCATTCGCGGTTCGGCGCTGAAGGCGCTCGAGGGCGAGGACAGCGAGTACGGTATCCAGTCGATTCAGAAGCTGATGGAAGCGTGTGACGCTTTCATCCCTGAGCCGGAGCGCGACCTCGAGAAGCCGTTCCTGATGCCGGTCGAAGATGTCTTCACCATCACTGGTCGCGGCACTGTCGTGACGGGTCGTGTCGAGCGTGGCGCGATCAAAGTCGGTGAAGAGGTTGAGATCGTCGGTATCCGCGACACCCGCAAGACCACGGTCACGGGCGTCGAGATGTTCCGCAAGCTTCTGGACTCGGCGCAGGCTGGTGACAACGCCGGCGCACTGCTTCGCGGTATCAAGCGCGACGATGTCGAGCGTGGCCAGGTTCTTTGCAAGCCCGGCTCGATTCTTCCCCACACCAAGTTCAAAGCTGAGGTCTACGTGCTGAAGAAAGACGAGGGTGGTCGTCACACTCCGTTCTTCAACGGTTACCGCCCGCAGTTCTACTTCCGCACCACCGACGTGACCGGCGTTGTGAAGCTCGCCGAGGGCACCGAGATGGTGATGCCCGGCGACAACACCAATGTCGATGTCGAGCTGATCAATCCGATCGCTTGTGAAGAAGGTCTTCGTTTCGCGATTCGCGAAGGTGGCCGCACTGTCGGCGCTGGCGTCGTGACATCGATTACCGAATAAGGAACTACGACTAATGAAGACTCCCAGAATTCGGATCCGACTCAAAGCCTACGATCACAAGTTGCTCGATCAGTCGGCTGGCGAGATCGTCGAGACAGCACGGCGGACCGGCGCGAAAATCGTCGGCCCGATTCCGCTGCCGACGAAGATCAACAAGTACTGCGTTCTTCGCTCTCCGCACGGCGACAAGAAGTCCCGTGAGCAGTTCGAGATTCGCACTCACAAGCGTTTGCTCGACATCATGGAGCCCACGCAGCAGACCCTCGACGCGCTGATGAAGCTGGACCTGTCGGCCGGCGTCGATGTCGAAATCCGTACCTGATCTGGCTGTAGAGATTCCGAGGAACTAGTCATGGCTACTCTTGAAGTGAAAAACATTACCGGTAAGTCGGTTGGCGAGCTCGAGCTCGACGACTCGGTTTTCGGCGTTCGGGTGCATGAGCACCTGCTGTGGGAGACTGTCAAATGGCAGCTCGCCAAGCGCCGCTCCGGTACGCACAGCACCAAGCTGCGCGGCGAAGTTAGCGGTACGACCAAAAAGCCGTTCAAGCAGAAGGGCACCGGTCGCGCTCGCGCCGGTTCCACTCGGGCGGCCCAGTGGGTCGGCGGCGGCATTATCTTTGGCCCACGCCCCCGCAAGTACGGTTGGACCATGCCTCGCAAGGCCAAGAAGGTTGCTCTTCGCTCGGCCCTGTCGTTGCGTGCCTCCGAAGAGAAGCTGGTCATCGTGGACGAGCTGGGTATCGAAGGCGGCAAGACCAAAGCGGTCGCGGCTGCTCTGGCGAATCTTGGTGTGTCGCAGCCCGACAACAAGGTGCTGATCGTCGATTCCAAGGACAACGAGCTGCTGGTCCGCGGCGCGAAGAACCTTAAATCGTCTAAGTGGTTGGCCCCCGAAGGGCTCAACGTCTACGACATTCTCAATCACCAGACCCTGGTGATGAGCTCCGCGGCAGCCAAGTTGGTCGAAGGCCAGCTGAAAGCTTAGAGGAAAGCCATGCGCGCACCACAGCAAATAATCAAACGCCCGCTGCTCACCGAGAAGAGCACCCAGCTTCGCGAGCTTGGCGGTCGTGACCCGTCGGAGCAGTTCGCGATCGAGGATTCCGAAGAGGGTGTCGCTCAGAAGATCGTCTTCGAAGTAGCGAACGACGCCAACAAGATCGAAATCCGCAAAGCCATCGAGACGCTGTTCAGCGTCAACGTCATCGACGTGCACACGATGGTGGTCCGCGGCAAGAAGAAGCGCGTCGGCCGTTTCATCGGTCGTACCTCCACAACCAAGAAGGCGATCGTCACGCTCAAAGCTGGCGATAACATCGAGTTCTTCGAAGGCGTTTAGGACCTAGACGATGGCTATCAAAAAGTACAAACCTACTTCTCCGGGCCGCCGTGGCATGTCGAGCCAAGACTTCTCGACGGTCACCAAGGGCACACCCGAGAAGAAGCTTCTCGAGAAGAAGAACCGCACTGGCGGTCGCAACAACACCGGGCGCACCACGTCGCGCTTCCGGGGTGGCGGCCACAAGCAGCGTTACCGCAAGATCGACTTCAAGCGGACCAAGACGGGCGTGCCCGCCAAGGTTGCCGCGATCGAGTACGACCCGAACCGCACAGCTCGCATCGCGCTGCTTCACTACGTCGATGGCGAGAAGGCTTACATCCTGGCTCCGGCCAAGCTGGAAGTCGGCACAACGGTCATCGCAGCCAACTCGGCCGATATCCAGCCGGGCAACTGCCTGCCGCTGCGCTACATCCCGACGGGTACCTTCATCCACTGCGTCGAGCTGAAAATCGGCGCCGGCGGCCAGCTCGGTCGCTCCGCGGGAACGAAAATCGTACTGATGGCGAAGGAAGGCAACTGGGCCACTCTTCGCATGCCGTCGGGCGAGATGCGCAAAGTGCACATCAACTGCCGCGCCACCATCGGTGTGGTTGGCAACTCGGATCACTCCAACATTGATTGGGGCAAAGCTGGTCGCACCCGTTGGCGCGGCCGTCGTCCCCATAACCGAGGCGTAACGATGAACCCGGTCGATCACCCAATGGGTGGTGGTGAGGGTCGCTCCGCTGGTGGCCGTCACCCCTGTACTCCCTGGGGCAAGCCGACCAAGGGCTATCGCACGCGTAACAACAAATCGACTCAGAAGTTCATCGTCCGCCGTCGCGGCAAGAAATAGGGAACGTGAACCATGCCTCGTAGCATTAAAAAAGGTTTCTTCGTAGACGACCACTTGATGAAGAAGTTGGCAGCCTCCAAGAAGGACTCCCACAAGAAAGTCATCAAGACCTGGTCTCGCCGGTCCACCGTTACGCCGGAGATGGTCGGTATCACCTTCGCCATCCACAACGGCAAGAAGTTCATCCCGGTGTTCATCACCGAGAACATGGTCGGCCACAAATTTGGCGAGTTCTCTCCCACGCGGACCTTCCATGGTCACAGCGGCGACCGTAAGAAGTAAGGAACGGACCGATGAAAGCTAAGGCAATCGTTCGTAACATCTCCATGTCGCCTCGCAAGATGCGCGTCGTGGCCAACATGATCCGTGGCGAGCGGGTTGAGCAGGCCCTGGCCAGCTTGAGCCTGACTCCGAAGAAAGCCGCCGGCATCATCAGCAAAGCGCTCAAGTCGGCCGCGGCCAACGCGGAGGACAAGTCCGGTGGCGAAGTGGATATCGACGCCCTGGTCATCGAGACGATCTTTGTCGATGGCGGACCGATCATCAAACGCTGGATGCCCCGCGCCATGGGCCGGGCCAACCGCATCAACCACCGCACCAGCCATTTGACTGTCGTCGTTAGCGACGGGAACTAAGGGACTACGTAATGGGTCAAAAGACACATCCAATCGGCTTCCGCCTCGGCATCGTCAAGACGTGGTCGTCCAAGTGGTACGGCGAGAAGAACTACGCCAAGTGGCTGCACGAGGACATCAAGCTCAAGCGCTTCATCAAGAACAAGCTGAGCCACGCTGGCGTGAGCTACATCGACGTCGAGCGCGCCGCCAACAAAGCGAAGATCAACATCTACACCGCTCGCCCGGGCATCGTCATCGGTAAGCGCGGCGCAGGTGTCGAGAGCCTGAAAAAAGAGATTCAGAAGCTCACCGAGAACGAGGTCTTCCTCAACATCGTCGAGGTCCGCAAGGCCGAGACGAACGCGCAGCTCGTCGCCGAGAACATCGCGACTCAGCTGGAGCGTCGTATCGCTTTCCGCCGCGCCATGAAGAAGGCCGTCCAGACCGCGATGAAGTTCGGCGCCAAAGGCATTCGTGTCGCCGCTGCCGGTCGCCTGGGTGGTTCGGAGATGGGCCGCCGCGAGTGGTACCGCGAGGGTCGCGTGCCTCTGCACACCCTTCGCGCCGACATCGACTACGGCTGCACCGAAGCCAAGACCACGTACGGTCGCATCGGAATCAAAGCTTGGATCTTCAACGGTGAAATCTTGCCAGAGCGTGGCAACAAGGCGCCGAACCAGCCAAAGGGCAAGCAGTCTTAATCTTTAGAAGCGCTTTTCTTTAGAAGCAAGAGCACGCAAAAAGTACAGGTAGAGAACAATGTTAGCTCCCAAAAGACTAAAGCACCGCAAACAAGCCCGAGGGCGTACCAAAGGTATGTCCAAAGGCGGCGACAAAGTGTCGTTCGGCGACTTCGGCCTGATGTGTCTGCAGCCGGGCAAACTCACCGCCCGCCAGATCGAGTCGGCCCGTGTTGCCATTACTCGTTCGGTCAAGAAGGTCGGCAAGCTCTACATCCGAGTCTTCCCGGACCAACCCATCACCAAGAAGCCTGCCGAGACCCGCATGGGTAAAGGTAAAGGTGGAACCGAGGGCTACATCTGCAAGGTCCGCCCAGGTCGCGTGATGTTCGAGCTCGAGGGTGTGTCCGAAGAGCTGGCGCGCAAAGCGTTCACCAACGCGCACCACAAACTGCCGGTCAAGACCCAGATGGTTTCCAGGGAGCCAGTGCTATGAGCAAAGAACGTGAATTGATGGAGCGCATTCGCGACTTGCCAGACAGCGAGCTGGTCCAGTCGCTCGACCGCGCGCGGGACGAGTTGTTTCGACTCAAGCTCGGTCACCACACCAATCAGGTCGAAAACCCGATGAGCCTCCGGGCGAAGCGGCGCGAAGTGGCGCGGATCATGACAGTGATTCGGGCTCGCGATCTGAAGCTGGAGACGCAGGCAGAAGGCACCGCGGCGGCAGCCGAGGCGAGAGAATAGGAACGAACAGTGGCTGATACAGCGGAAAACACAACCACCAAGCGTGGACTTCGGCGCACCATCGCCGGCGTTGTCACGTCCAGCAAAATGGACAAGACCGTGGTCGTCACGGTGACACGCCGCCTGCGGGACAGGCGCTTTCACAAGTTCATCACCAAGCGCAAGAAGTACAACGCGCATGATGAGAACAACACATACAACGTCGGCGACAAGGTCGAGTTGGTCGAAGCACGGCCGTACTCCAAGACCAAGCGCTGGCGCGTGTCGCGGTTGCTCGAGAAGAGCAGGGAGCAGCTGTCATGATCCAAACGTCCTCAGTCTTGGACGTCGCGGACAACAGCGGCGCCAAGAAGGTCTACTGCATCAAGGTGCTTGGTGGATCGAAACGTCGCTACGCGTCGGTCGGCGATGTCATCGTCGTGTCGATTCGCGAAGCGATTCCGAATTCCAAGGTCAAGAAGGGCGAAGTTGCCCGCGCCGTTATCGTGCGCACCGCCAAACAGATTTCGCGGCCCGACGGCAGCCTGATCAAGTTTGATGGCAACTCGGCCGTGCTGATCAACAAAGAGAACGAGCCCATCGGTACCCGCATCTTCGGACCGGTTGCTCGTGAGCTTCGCGCCAAGCGTTTCATGAAGATCGTCTCGCTGGCTCCGGAGGTGCTGTAATGGCCCAGACAACAATGGCTAGGCAGGAAGTTCGCCACATCCGGCGCGGCGACAACGTCGTCGTGACCAAAGGTCGCGAAAAAGGTAAGCGCGGCAAGGTGAAGCGCATCCTGACGAACGGTCGAGTCGAGGTCGAGAAGGTGATGATGATCAAGCGTCACACCAAGCCGACTCAGCAGAGCCCCCAGGGCGGAATCGTGGACAAGGAAGGCACCATCGCCGCGTCCAACCTCGCTCTGTTCTGCGACAAATGCACAAAAGCACGCCGCTCCAAAGCGGTGGTGGATGACGACGGCCGCAAGCATCGCGCCTGCGTCAGCTGCGATAACCAGTTTCCCGATCAGGGCATGTAGTAGGAATTCGTCATGGCGAAAAGCACAGCAGATAAAGTCGCTGCCCAGAAAGCCGAAGGCCAGAAGAAGGCCCAGGCTAAGAAAGCTAAGAAGGGCAAGAAGAAAGACGAGTTCAAGGAGTACAAGCGCGAGACGCCACCACGTCTTCGCACCAAGTACGAGACTGAAGTCAAAGAGAAGCTCATGGAGGAGTTCAAGTACAAGTCTCCAATGCAGCTACCTCGTCTCGTCAAGATCACGTTGAACATGGGCCTGGGCGCAGCCAACCAGAACCCGAAAATGCTCGAAAGTGGTGTCGAAGAGCTTCGCGTGATCGCCGGCCAGGCGCCGGTGGTCTGCGTGGCCAAGAAGGACATCGCGACGTTCAAACTGCGTAAGGGACAGAAGATCGGCACCATGGTCACCCTGCGTAGCCACACCATGTGGGAGTTCCTGGATCGTCTGGTCAGCATCGCGCTGCCCCGCGTCCGCGACTTCAAGGGCGTGTCACCCAAAGCCTTCGACGGCCGCGGGAACTACTCGCTCGGTGTCAAAGAGCAGATCGTTTTCCCCGAGATTGACTACGACAACATCGACTCGGTCAAGGGACTGAACATTTCTATCGTTACGACAGCCGAGACCGATGCCGAGGGTAAAGCACTGCTTACCCATCTAGGTATGCCATTCCGCAAAACGGAATCGACTGATCAAGGAGCGCAAGCATGAGCCGCCTTGCCAAAATGTTGCCGAAGAAGCACCGCTTCAAAGTCCGCGTACACAATCGTTGTCCGCTCTGTGGGCGTCCGCGCTCGTACATGCGCAAGTTCGAGATGTGTCGCCTTTGCTTCCGGAAACTCGCTCTCCAGGGCGACATTCCCGGTGTCGTAAAGTCGAGCTGGTAGCCGCGCGGCCCAAGCGTAAGGAACGATTCTTATGTCGATGACAGATCCAATTGCTGATTTTCTCACCCGCCTGCGTAACGGCATTCGTGCACGCAAGCAGACGGTTGATTGTCCTAAGTCCAAGCTCAAGACCCGCATCGCGGAGATCCTCGAAAAAGAGGGTTACGTGGATGGTCTGAGCACCGCGGACGACACCCCGCAGGGAACCATCTCGGTGACACTGCGCTACACCGACCGCACGACCGCGGCGATCACCGGCCTCAAGCGCATCTCGCGCCCCGGGCAGCGCACCTACGTCGGCGCGACGGAGATTCCCAAAGTCCGCAACGGCCTGGGGATCGCTATCGTCTCGACTTCGCGCGGGGTCATGACTGACCGCGAAGCGCGCAAGCTCGGTGTCGGCGGCGAAGTCCTCTGTGAAGTCTGGTAGGTAAAAGATGTCACGTATTGGAAGACAAGCCGTCGAAGTACCCAAAGGCGTCACCATCGGTATTACCGATGCGGCGGTGACAGCGAAGGGCCCCAAGGGGAACCTGGCAATCGCGCGCCATCCGCTCATCTCGGTCAAAGAAGAAGGCGGCAAGATCGTCTTCGACCGTGAAAGCGACGAGCCCAAAGCTCGCTCGGCTCATGGCCTGATGCGCGCCCTGGTCCAGAACATGGTCACCGGCGTCGAAAAAGGCTGGGAGCGTAAGCTCGAGATCAACGGCGTTGGTTATCGCGCTGAAGTGGCGGGCCAGAAGCTCACCATGCAGCTCGGTTTCTCGCACCCCATCGAGTACGCACTTCCCGATGGCGTCAAAGCCAAGGTCGAGAAGAACATCATCACGCTGAACGGTGCCGATAAGCAGGCGCTCGGTCAGGCAGCGGCAAACATCCGTGCTTTCCGTCCACCGGAGCCCTACAAGGGCAAGGGCGTCAAGTATCTCGAAGAGCGGATCACGCGCAAAGTCGGTAAGGCGGCGGGTTAACCGCAGAGGTTCGTCATGGCTCACAAGAAATATTCAGACAAGAAGACTCAGAAGCGGCAGCGTCGCAAGTTCACTATCCGCAGGCGGATCAGTGGCACTGCCGAGCGACCGCGCCTGTCGGTGTTCCGTTCGCTCAAGCACATCTCTGTGCAGGCGATCGACGACATCAACAACAAGGTGCTCGCGTCGTTCAGTGACGGAGGCAAAGCTGCCGCCGCCGAGCTCGCTGGCAAGAAGAAGAGCGAGCGCGCTCGTGAGATCGGTAAGAAGATCGGCGAGAAGCTCAAGTCGCTCAATGTCGAGGAGGTCGTTTTCGACCGCAACGGCTACATCTATCACGGCCGTGTCAAAGAAGTCGCAGACGGCGCTCGCGAAGCGGGCTTGAAGTTCTAGGCGGAGATAAGCATGCTGAATAATGCAATCGATAGCGAAGTTGGCGAGCTCGTAGACAAGGTCGTCTACATCAACCGCGTCGCGAAAGTAGTGAAGGGCGGACGTCGCTTTTCGTTCTCCGCACTCGTGGTGGTCGGCGACCAAAATGGTTGGGTCGGCGCAGGTCTGGGTAAGGCCAACGAGGTTCCCGAGGCCATCCGCAAAGGCAACGAGCGCGCTAAGCGCAACTTGTTCAAGATTCCGATGGTCAAAGGCAGCATCCCCCACGAGATCATCGGCGTGTTCGGCGCAGCCAAAGTGCTGCTCAAGCCGGCGTCTGCTGGTACCGGCGTCATCGCTGGTGGCGCGGTTCGGCCTCTACTCGAGGTGGCTGGTGTCACGGACATCCTGACCAAGTCGCTAGGTAGCGCCAATGCCCATAACGTTATTCACGCGACCGTAGAGGCATTGAGCGCATTGCGCTCCGCCGAGCAGGTCGCTGCACTGCGCGGCAAGACCGTTGCAGAGATCACCTTGTAAGAACGGATACGGACATGGCTCTGAAGCTCAAAGTAACGCAGGTCAAAAGCGGTATCGGTCGACCCGAGAAGCAGCGCCTCACCCTCAAAGGGTTGGGCCTGGGTCGCCTGCACAAACCAGTTGTGCTAAACGATACGCTCCCCATCCGTGGAATGATCAAAAAGGTCGGCCACTTAGTCATAGTCGAGCCGGTGGAGTAAGAACATGGGTACTACACTTCATACGCTAGCCCCGAACCCGGGCGCCACCCGCAAGCGCAAACGCGTTGGCCGTGGTCGCGGTACCGGTTACGGCAAGACCGCTGGTCGCGGACAAAAGGGTCAGAAGGCCCGCGCTGGACACCACATGGCCCCCAAGGGCTTTGAGGGTGGTCAGATGCCCATGCAACGGCGCCTGCCGAAGCGTGGTTTCGCGAACATCTTCCGCACGGAAGCCTTCGCCATCAACATCGGTACTCTCGCTGCGAAGTTCGACGGCGAAGTGACTCTAGAGATGATGCGCGAAGCGGGCATGGTTCCCAAGCGAGCCAACATCGTCAAGATCCTTGGCGACGGTGCCTGTGACAAGGCGCTGAAGGTCCACGCTCATCGTTTTTCCAAATCTGCCGCGGAAAAACTTGCGGCGGCCGGCGGAAGTGCTGAGGTTGTGGAAATCAAGCAACCGGCACCGACCCGCAAACCGAAGGCGTCAGCCGAATAACTGGCAGGAGTTTCCCACCCTCCCGCCCAGACTGAGCATCGCCCGGAACAACTATGGCCAATAGCTTCGCAAACATAGGCAAAGTCCCCGAGCTGCGTAAACGCATCATGTTTACGATCGCCATGATGGCGGTCTATCGCATCGGTGTCTTCGTCACCGTGCCGGGCGTCAACCGCGTCGAGATGAGTAACCTCATCGCGTCCGGTGGTACCGGCAGCTTCCTGGGCATGTTCAACATGTTCTCAGGAGGCGCTCTCGAGCAGCTGTCGATCTTCGCGCTGGGCATCATGCCCTACATTAGCTCGTCGATTATTCTTCAGCTGCTGACGGTTGTCATTCCCAAGCTCGACCAACTCAACAAAGAGGGTGAGTCCGGGCGCAAGAAGGTCAACCAATACACCCGTTACGGCACCATCCTACTTGCCGTCATCCAATCGTTCTTCATTGCAACCTGGCTCGAGAGCTTGGGCCGCGGCGGTGGCGGAGGAGGTGAGGTCGTAACCGATCCTGGATGGGGCTTCAGGGTGATGACCATCCTGACTCTGACTACCGGTACTGCGTTCATCATGTGGATCGGTGAACAGGTAACGGAACGCGGTGTCGGTAACGGTATTTCGCTAATCATCTTCGCCGGCATCGTGGCCGGTATGCCAGACGGACTCACTCAGCTATTCGCGCGCAGCGGTAGCGGTGACTTCAGCCTGTTCAGATTGGTGGTCCTGCTAGGGATTGTGTTGGGCTCGATTGCCATCATCTGTTTCTTCGAGAGGGCGCACCGGCGAATACCGGTTCAATATACGAAGCGAATGGTGGGCCGTAAGATGTACGGCGGCACCCAGACGCACTTACCTCTCAAGATCAACGTATCCGGCGTTATCCCGCCGATCTTCGCGTCGTCGATCCTCATGTTCCCGGCGCAGCTTGCCAGCATGTCGAAATCGGCGTGGATGCAGCAGATGTCCAACGCGCTGCAGCCTACCGATTGGCGCTACAACTTCATCTACGTCGTACTCATCATCTTCTTCACGTTCTTCTACACGGCCGTTACGTTCAACCCGGTCGATGTCGCTGACAACCTGAAGAAGGGTGGCGGTTTCATCCCTGGTATTCGTCCAGGTAAGAAGACGGCCGAGTACATCGATCGCGTGCTCACGCGAATTACCTGCGCAGGTGCTGTGTATCTATCGGCGGTCTGTTTGATACCCGCGTTGCTGCAGAACTACATGTCCGTGCCGTTCTACTTCGGTGGCACCGGGCTGCTGATCGTCGTTGGTGTCGCCCTTGATACTGTCCAGCAGATCGAGTCGCACTTGATCACCAGAAACTACGACGGCTTCACCGGTCCCAAAGGTCCGCGCATCCGCGGCCGCACGACGACGGCGCGTAAGAAGTAGTTCTTGCGCCTTAAGGAGTCAGCGCTCTCGAAACGAGCAGACGGACTGAGCCGCTCGGCTGCACCGACCATGCGTATTAAGTACAAGTCGCTCGAGGAGCTTCAGTTGATGCGCGAGACGAATATGGTCGTCTCGGACATCCTGGATATCCTGTGTGATGCGGTGAAGCCAGGCATGTCGACCGCCGAGCTCGACGAGATCGCGCACGCTGAGATTCGCAAACGCAAAGGTGTGACCAGCGCGTTCCTCGGTTACTACGACTACCCCAAAGTGTTGTGCACTTCGATCAACGAGGTCGTGGTCCACGGCATTCCGCGCCCGGACGTCGTCATGGAAGAGGGCGATATCATCGGTATCGACTTCGGCGTTTTCAAGAATGGCTTCTGCGGCGACTCCGCGCGGACGGTTGCCGTCGGGAAAATTTCCGACGAGAAACAGCTGCTCGTGGACACCACCCGCGAAGCTCTGCAGCTCGGCATCGAGCAGTGCTACATCGGTAACCGCCTCGGCGACATCGGTGCGGCCGTTCAAAAATACGTTGAATCCAAGGGGTTTAGCGTCGTGCGCACGTTCGTCGGTCACGGTATCGGCCGGGCGATGCACGAGGATCCACCGGTGCCGAATCATGGTCGTCAGAACAGCGGTAAACGCCTGAAAAGCGGGCTTGTGATCGCTATCGAACCTATGGTAAACGCCGGTTCCTATGAAATAGAGGTGCTAGACGATGATTGGACTGCGCTGAGCAAAGACCGCAGTATGTCTGCGCATTTCGAGCATTCGATAGCCATCACCAAAGAAGGTCCCTGGGTTCTCAGCCGCGGATCATCGAGGCCAGGGGAGCCGGGCATCGACTAACAGGACTAGCCCGGGTAGGAAATTCGTCATGAAAGTCAGAGCATCCGTAAAAAAAATGTGCACCAAGTGCAAGGTAGTGAAGCGCAAGGGTGTCGTGCGCATCATCTGCGAGAACCCGCGCCATAAACAGCGCCAGGGTTAGTCGGTAACTAGGAGAATTTGAATGGCTCGTATCGCAGGCATCGACCTTCCGAAGAACAAACGGATGGAGATCGCGCTCACCTACATTTTCGGCATCGGCCGTCACACCGCGAAAGTGGTGCTCGACAAAGCTGATGTTGCTCACGACAAACGCACTGACGATTTGGACGATGGCGACATCCTCCGCATTCGTGACGTCATCGAAGCCGACGTAAAAGTCGAAGGTGACCTTCGTCGCGAAATCAGCATGAACATCAAGCGGCTCATGGATTTGGGTTGCTATCGGGGACTGCGCCATCGGCGTGGCCTTCCCGTGCGTGGACAGCGCACTCACACCAACGCGCGTACCCGCAAAGGTCCGAAGCGCCAGGCCGTCAAGAAAAAGGGCGGGACGAAGAGTAAATAGCTATGGCAAATCCAAGAAAAGCTACCAAGCGCAAGGTCAAGAAGAACGTCCAAACCGGGATTGCTCACATCCTGGCCACGTTCAACAACACCATCGTTACCATCACCGATGTCTCGGGCAACGTCATCTCCTGGGCGTCCGCCGGTGCATGTGGTTTCAAAGGCTCGCGCAAATCGACGCCGTTCGCCGCTCAGCTGGCTGCAAGCAACGCCGCCAAAAAAGCGATGGAACACGGCATGCGCAACGTCACTGTTTACGTCAAAGGTCCGGGCGCTGGTCGCGAGTCGGCTCTGCGCGCGCTGCAGGGTGCAGGCTTCAAGATCAGCCTCATCCGCGACGTCACTCCAATTCCACACAACGGTTGTCGCCCGCCCAAACGGCGTCGCGTCTGATTCAGCTTAGGACTAAGTAAGATGGCTAGGTATATTGGTCCCGTTTGCCGCTTGTGTCGGCGCGAAGATATGAAGCTCTTCCTCAAAGGAGAGCGCTGCTACACCGATAAGTGTGGTTACGAGCGTCGCTCGTATCCGCCCGGTCAGCATGGTCAAACCCGTCGGCGCAAGCGCTCCGACTACGGCGAGCAGCTTCGTGAGAAGCAGAAGGTCCGCCGTATCTACGGTGTGGCCGAGCGCCAGTTCCGCGGCTACTACGCCCGGGCTACCCGCATGAAAGGCGTCGCTGGTCACAACCTGCTTCGCTTGCTCGAGCGTCGCCTCGACAACGTCGTGTACCGCGCAGGCTTCGTCAGCGATCACGCTGAGGGTCGCCAGCTCGTGCGCCACGGTCACTTCCTGGTGAACGGTAAGAAGGTGGACATCCCCTCGTACCTGGTTCGCAACAACGACGTGATCACCGTGCGTGAGAAGTCGCAGAAGGTCACGCGCATCATCGAAGCACTTGGTGCCGTTGCCCGTCGTGGTGTTCCGTCATGGATTGAGGCGAACGCTGACCAGTTCAGCGCCAAGGTCACGGCGCTGCCGACACGCGAAGACATCACGCTGCCGATTCGTGAGCAGCTCATCATCGAGCTCTACTCGAAGTAGCAACCCAGCGGCGACGCTCTTAAACGACTCGTTCTAAGAACTAGTACAAACAGTCACACTGTCGACACTGCGATAAGGATCTTCATGGACACAGCAATTGCATCCAGCGCTGCCCCGGCCGACCAGACTCCGTTCATGGCGAAGAACTGGCGCGACCTCATTCGCCCGCGCATTCTGGAGACCGAGGAAAAGTCGGTCACGTACGGCAAGTTCATGTGCGAGCCGCTCGAGCGCGGTTTTGGCACCACCCTTGGTAATTCGCTGCGTCGCGTGCTGCTTTCCTCGCTGCAGGGCGCGGCCATCACTCACCTGAGAATCGAAGGCGCGCTGCACGAGTTCACCTCGCTGCCCGGCGTCTCCGAAGATGTCACGGACATCATCCTCAACCTCAAAGAGGTGTTGTTCCAGGTGGCCACCGGCAAGACCTTCACCGTGCGTCTCGTCAAAGACACGCCGGGGCCCGTCACTGCTGGCGACATTCAGCTGGTGGACGGCATCGAGGTTCTCAACCCGGACCATCACATCGCTACCATCTCGAACGGCAAGATCGACATGGAGCTGACGGTCACCACCGGTCGCGGTTACGCGCCGGCCGAGCGTCACAACAATCCGAACGCGCCCGTAGGCACCATGCCCATCGATGCGTTGTTCTCTCCGATCCGCAAGGTCAACTTCCACGTCACCAACGCTCGTGTCGGTCAGCAGACTGACTTCGACAAGTTGACCCTGGAAGTGTGGACCAACGGCGCGGTCAAGCCGGACGACGCGCTGGCTTTCGCCGCGAAGATCCTCAAAGAGCAGCTCAACATCTTCATCAACTTCGAGGAGCTGGCCGAGCCGGTCGAGCAGCCCATCGATGAAGAGCAAGAGAAGCTCAACGAGAACCTGTGGCGCACGGTGGATGAGCTGGAGCTTTCGGTTCGTTCGGCTAACTGCCTGCAGAACGCCAACATCAAGTACATCGGCGAGCTGGTTCAGAAGTCTGAATCGGAGATGCTGAAGACTAAAAACTTCGGTCGTAAGTCTCTCAAGGAGATCAAAGAGATCCTTGCAGAGATGGGTCTGAGCCTCGGTATGAAGCTCGAGAATTGGCCTGGACCGACGCCGCTCAAGAAGTAAGGGCTTAAGCTAATGCGCCATCGTAAGTCAGGTAGAAAACTCAATCGCAACTCGAGCCATCGCAAGGCCATGTGGTCGAACATGGTGGCCTCGTTGGTCACTCATGGCCGCATCGAGACCACTCATGCGAAGGCCAAAGAGCTGCGCGGCATCGCCGAGCGCACGATCAACTGGGGTGTGCAGGTCAACGATCTGCTCGCCAAGGACGTCAAGGCTCTGAGCCAGGACGAGCGCGCCAAGCTCGTTCACGCCCGCCGCATGGCGAAGCGAGTGCTCAAGGACAAAGACGCCCTGTCCAAGTTGTTCAGCGACGTGGCGCCTCTGTACGCCGGTCGCCCGGGTGGTTACACCCGCGTGCTCAAGACGCGTAACCGCAAAGGTGACGCGGCGCCTATGGCGTTCATCGAGCTCGTCCCGACAGACTCGTAGTCTTCCATGATGTAGCGCTGCCTCTTTCCGAGAAACGGCACGCTACAAAAAGTAACGACGGGCGGGGGCCATCCCGCCCGTACCGTTTTTCGGTGTGCTGTTGACCGCCAGTGTGATGCTGCCCACGGGCCGGCATTATAGTGTTTACTTTGCCTCCTGCAGGCAGTAGAGAGAAACCCAATGAACCGCGTTAAATGTGCCTCTGTCCTACCTGTACTGCTTTCTCTCGCCTTGTTGGGGGCGTGTCGCGACTCCAGCAACAGCAACGTCGACGGCGGTAACAACAACGCTGACGCCGCTGGCGGAGAGCACACCATCTTCGATGTGCAGAACGACAGCATGCCCATCGGCACCACGGTGAATCTGCGAGGCGTCGTCGTCGTCGCGATCGACACGTACGGCGGCCGGACTGGCGGCGTGTACGTGCAGGAGCCAGAGGGCGGCGCGTTCTCGGGCGTGTTCGTATTTCTCAATGACACCAGCGCGGCCAGCCTCACGGTTGGCGATCTGGTCGATGTCATCGGCGGCGTCAAAGACGAATTCGCCCTGAGCGACGACACCACCGGGCGCACTCTCACCGAGATTTCCCCACCAGACGGCGGGTCCATCTCCATCACGAAAACCGGCGATGGCACCGTGCCGACTCCCCCCGTGCTGAATCCATGGGACCTGGCTGCTGACGACGCCGAAGCCGAGAAATGGGAAGGTGTCCTCATCACGTTCGAGAACGTTCGCGTCAACTCAGCTCCACGCAACGTGAGCATGAGCGACCCGACCCTCAAAGAGATGAACGTCACCGGGCCCTTCGCGGTTAGCTCCGGTCTCACCGAGCTCGCCGACACCATCACTCGCGAGGACTGCTACGCGTCCATCACTGGCATCGGCGACTACTTCTTCAGCTACAAGGTTCTGCCACGCAACGGGGCGGATCTGGTCGGCGGCGGCACCAACTGCCTCGCCCCCGAAGAGGGAGCGACCGCGTGCGGCGACAAGACCGACAACGACTACGACGGCTTCACCGACTGCGCCGACTTCTCGTGCGTGGACGTGGCCCAGAACGTGTGCGTTACCACCAGCACCGTGGTTCAAGTTCAGGACGGCACTAACGGAACCACCGGCACCACCGTGTCGCTCACCGACGTGGTCGTCACCGGCGTGACCTTCAACCGCAAGCACCTTTGGGTTCAGGACCAGGGTGGCGTCGGCCCGTACAACGGCATCTACGTCTACCGTGGCAGCAGCGCAGCGGAACTTCCCGCCGAGATCGTGGCCGGCCGCGTGGTCGATGTCACCGGCAAAGTGGATGAGTTCTCCTTCGAGCAGGGCAGTGGCGTCGAGACGCTCACCGAACTCGAAGACTCCATCGTCACCGACAAGTCGTCCAACGTGACGCCAACGATCGTGACCGGCCAGGGCCTGACCGCGCTGAAAGATGAGCAGTACGAGGGCGTACTTGTGACTCTGGCGGCGGTACCAGTGTTGACTCTGCCGACAGGCGGCGCCGGCCCATACGAGTGGTCGGTCGGCGTAGCCGGCACGGACCTGGTCATCGACGATGACATCTACCGCCACACCCCGACGGTGTCCACGTGCGTCACCATCACCGGCCTCATGTCCTACAACGGCTTCGACACCGGCCTGGCCTCCTACAAGCGCGTGCTCATTCCGCTCGGCGCTTCGGACGTCACCATCGTCACCTGCCCATAGCTAAAGACGCCCCATAGTCACCTCGGCCCGCCAAACGTCAGCGGGCCGAAGTGAAGGGTAGCGTGTCTATGGCACGCCAGGCGTCGGAGGTACTGGCGTTGGCGCAGCCACCCAGCGAGGCTTGAGCTCTACGCGCCGGCAATACAGCGCGATACCGCGAAAGCTCTGACCGTCGTTGTGGACACGTAGTCCGACAGCGATGTAGCCAACTTCGCACGCCTGGGGCGTGTGCCATAGGTTGCAGTTGGTGTGCCTGGCCTCGTGCCCCGATGTCTGGCTCGTTAGCGTGACGGGATCTCCGTAGTTGATCGTGCGCGCCCAGATGCGAATGCCTTTGAGCCGGTTGTTTGCGGTGTTGTTCTTGTTCGTCGTGCACACCTGTACTTTGTAGATTCGGTCGTCCAGTCCGGTCAGCTCCACTGTCTTGCCGTTGCCTGGCGATAGGTTGGGTTGGATGTCGAGTTGTGCGGTTCGTTCGGTACGGGTGTTGATGTGGCTGGCGGTCACCTGAATTTCGGATGGGTGATCCGCTTCCTCCATCCAGAACAGCTTCATGAGGCCTTGATAGTCACTGTTCCCTGGGACCACGTCGTCGTACAGACCGGCGTACCCCGAGACTGGCGTGACGTACTCGTTGGTGAGAATCAGCTTGGGATATCCGAGGAGCTCACTGGACTCGGAGGAAACGTCTCCGTCTGCCTCGGGTTCGGCTTCGATGCAGCCGACCAGGGACAAGGACAGGGTAAGGGCGGCAGCGAACGTGAATGCGCCGACGCGACGGCGGGCGGCGTGAGAGCTAGTGTGTTGCATATTTTCTCCTCTGAGTGACGGCGGTGGTAGAGCGAGCCGTCTGGTTGATTTGGTGGGACAACGCGGAGACGGTTGCCGTGTCGCGCTCGGCGTTGGAATAAATGCTCAACAACGTGCAAGCGACCCAGGTCGCACGGCTTTTCGACAGAGCACGAGCACGAGCACGAGCACGCGCACGCGCACGAGCACGAGCACGAGCACGAGCACGAGCACGAGCACGAGCACACGCACGAGCACGAGCACGAGCACACGCACGAGCACGCGTACGAGCGCGAGCACACGCACGATTCGTAGCCGGCTGCCCGTACGGGCGATTGCGTAACCCCCACCCGTCACCGCACACTAACGGCATGGAACATCCCGTGCGCTTGGCTCTCTGCACCTGGAGTGACGTCGAGCAATACCTGACGACCTCTCGCTTCATCTTGCTGCCCATCGGTAGCACCGAGCAACACGGGCCCAACGGCATCATCGGTACTGACCACGTCTGTGCCGAGGCAATCGCCGTTGGCATTGGTGAGCGCATTGGCGCCCTGGTGGGGCCGACCATCAACGTGGGCATGGCGCCGCATCACATGGCGTTTCCCGGGTCGATGACCCTGCGCGCTGAGACCTTGATCGCGGTCATCGGCGACTACGTGCGTTCGCTTTACAGCCACGGGTTCCGGGGCTTCGCCTTCGTCAATGGCCACGGGGGCAACACGGCCACCGGCAATGCCGCCCTCAGCGGCTTGCGCGAAGAGCTGCCCGACGCGGTGCTCAAGTGGGGTAACTGGTGGCAGGCTCCAGGGTGCAGCGCCATGGCCAAGGAGCTGTTCGGGGACCGTGAGGGCCAGCACGCGACGCCCAGCGAGGTCTCGCTGACCATGGCCGTATACCCAGATGCGGTGAAGACCGTCGAAGGTCCCCTGGACATCGAGTCGTGCCGCCCGCGCGGCATCCCCGGTAGCGTGGAGTTCCGCAAGCTGTACCCCGACGGCCGCATGGGCAGCGATCCGTCCCTGGCCACCCCGGAGTTGGGCAAACGTTTCCTCGACCTGGCCGTCGAAGGCCTGTCCGAGTCTGCCAGCAAGATCGTCGCTCAAGTCGCACCGTAGCCGCCGCCTTCGACCGCGCGAGGGCGTGGCATACTGGCCTGGTCCATGAGGTTCTGGCTGATAGTTGCTATGGTCGTCGTCGCCGCTGTCGGCGGCATCATCGCGCTCGCTTCCTTCGCCGTCAGCACATGGCTCATTGTCGGCGCGGCGGCCATTGCTCTTGTCGCGGGCGGGGTGTTGGTGGTGCGCCATCACGATCTTGTGCGCTGGATGAGAACCCTGCGGCCCATGCCCATCGCCTATGTCCCCGAGGCGGGGGCGAAGGTGAAACTCGTCGGACAGCTCAGCTGCGTTGGCGAGCCACTGATCGCCCCTGCGAGCCAGCGTCCATGCGGGGGCTGGAAGTTGAGCGTGTACCAATCGGGGTATCGGACGTCCTCCGGTGCATCCGGTGGCAAGTCACCGGTCGGCACCGAGAAGCATGCCAACGGCGGCCACTCGGAAAACCGTTACGCTCCCCAGTTCGCAACGGACCTCGTGATCGATGATGGCAGCGGCAAAGCGATCATCCGGGCGTCGACACCGGGGACGCTGCTGTACTTGACCGAAGACGGGCATCTGCAGAACCGCCTCGGCACTGAAGGTGTCGACGGGGTGGTCGAGCGATTGTTCGAACACGGAATCGCGATGAAGTGGCTCGGTGACCGGGGGGTGATCTGCTTCGATGAGGCGATCTTGCACCTGGGCAGTCGAGTTGCGGCTGTGGGCTTTTGCCACTGGGAAACCGGCAGCGATGGCGAGCGAATCCTGGTCATGGAAGCACAGGATGAGATCGGCGCCGGTGTTGCTGTCTGCGACGACGCCCAGGTCGTGGCGGTCAACCCGAACAACCCGGCCCCAGGCTTTCGCATGGCCCCGCCGGCGGACGGGGCTGACGCTGCGAGTTCGCCTACGGCGTAAACCGCCGCGCGAACGCTTCGGCGGAAAGCGCTTTGCCGGTAATGCGCTTCGTCAGCTCGCTCCAGGAATAGCGCGCGCCTGGGGCGAACAGTTTCTCCTTCAGGAACGTCCCCACCTTCGGCTCACCCACGTACACAACGTCAGCGGCTGGTTTGCCGAGTGACTTTGCGATGGCTTCGTGCACCTGCGCCGCGAACAGGTCGCCGAGCATGTAGCTGTGGTAGTAGACCGGCGCGACGACGATGTGAATCTTGCTGGCGTAGTCCGGCGCGTTGCGGCCGGGCGGGCGCTTCAGGCCCTGATACTTCTCGACCAGGTTCCACCACAAGGCGTTGAGGTCCTGATCGGGATTGCTGTACAGGCCCTTCTCGAAGCGCAGCATCACCTGGGTCCAACGTGAGAACTGAAGCGGTGCGAAGGCCAGGTACGCTTTGGCTTCGGCAGCGGACTTGCCCGCCGCAGCGGCATCGAGCAGTCCCAGGGCCTGGGCCCACCGCGGGTCGCCGACCGGTCGGTCGAGCATCATTGCCAGGCCTTCGGTGGTGATCGCGTGGGTCGCGCCGCGCAACAGGTACGGCAGTTTTGGATCGGAGTACTGCTCGTAGACCGCGTGACCGAGTTCGTGCACGGTCGTCTTCACCCATTGCAGATTGGGAACGATGTTGCACAGGACGCGTACGTCGCCTTCGCCGTCGATATTGGTCGCGAACGCATGGGGCGATTTGCCCTTCTTCTCGAAAAGGTCGCTTCGTTTGATGATGGCGTCGACTTCGAGGCCAACCCCATCGAAGAACTGCTTTGACACTTTGACCGTGTCTTGCTTGGCGAACAGGGGCTCGAGGCCGGTCTTGAATACATCGGGCGGCGACTGAAAGAACGGGTTCTGGTAGTGCCACGGCATCAGCGCCTCGACCTTGATGCCCAGGCGTTTGGCCAGGCGTTGGTCAACGTCGGCCTTTGCAGCCATGAACGGTTTGCGCGTCAGCCGGTCCAGCTCGTCGAACAGGTTCATGAGTTCGGTTTCGTCGACCTCACCCTCGGCCAGGCGCAACGCGTAGAAGTCGCGGAAGCCCAGAGCCTTCGCGACCTTGTTGCGCAGCTTGGCCAGCTCAACGACTTTGCTCGCTACCTTGGCGCCTACACCCTTTTGTGCTTCCCACGCCGCCTGCAGCTCCTTGGAGTTCGTCGACTTCGACAGCACCTTTTCGACCTCGCTTTGGGTCGCGGGCTTGCCATTGATCATTCCGCGGTAGGTGTTGAACATCTGCTCGACTTCGCTTTCGAGCGCGGTCACCTGTTTGAGCAGCTTGGGGTCGACCTGCTTACCGAGCATTTGCATGTACAGCACGTCGAGCTGTCGCCGGAGCAGCGGATCGCTGACCTTGGTTGCGCGCAGCGCTTTCACGGTGGCGAAACGCTTCGGATTAGCCAGGTAGGCGTTCATTGCGTTGGTCGCTTTGCGGCTCGCGGCAAACGCTTCTTTCGTCCCGGTTATCGACGCATTCCACCAGCCCAGATTCGCAGAGGTGCGTAGGGGCTTGAGCAGCTCGGTCTGCTGCTTGACGAACGCCGCGGCATCCAACTTCGTTGCTGGCGGTTTGTCTGGATCGGGGGTGGAGCTGCCACAGCTCGCGGCGAGTAGGGGCAAGGCGAGGCTGCACGTGACGGCCAATAAACGAGATCTGTTCTGCATCAGAGGCGGAACATAGATGCGATCGCCCCGGAATTGCCAGCGCTTGTTGGCGTGTTGCGGGATCGTGCTAAGGTCCGCGCCTATGCCGGCCAAAGTGCGCAAAGCCGTCATCCCCGCCGCTGGTCTGGGCACGCGTTTCCTGCCCGCGACCAAGGCGATGCCCAAGGAGATGCTGCCCATCGTCGATGTACCGACGATTCAGCTCGTCATCGAAGAGGCAGTCGCGGCAGGGATCCGAGATATCGTCATCATCAACGGTCGCAACAAGTCCGCGATCGAGGACCACTTCGACCACGCCTACGAGCTGGAGCATACGCTGCGCCAGCGAGGCAAGGCCGATCTGGCGGCTTCCATCGAGCGTGTGTCCGAAATGGCGCGCTTGATTTCGGTCCGGCAGAAGAATCCCCTTGGCCTGGGTCACGCGGTGCTGTGCGCTCGTCAGATCATCGGCGACGAGCCTTTCGCCGTGTTGCTCGGCGACGACCTGATCCACAACCCCAGCAATCCAGGTATTGGTCAGCTGTGCGATGTGTACGAGCGCACCGGCGCCGGCGCTATCGCCGCCATGGAAGTCGAGCCGGGGCAGGAGCATCTTTACGGGGTCATCGACGGCGACAAGGACGATACCGGGCACATCGCGGTGCGCGATTTGGTCGAGAAGCCAGCGCCGGGTACAGCGCCGAGCCGCATGGCGGTCATCGGGCGCTACGTACTGCCGCCCGAGATTTGGCCTATCCTGGAAAACACCAAGCCAGGCCATGGTGGTGAGATTCAGCTGACCGATGCGCTGCGGGCACTGGTCGAAACCGAGCACGGTCTCAAGGGCGTGCTGTTCGAAGGGGTGCGCTACGACGCTGGCGACAAGCTCGGTTACCTGCGCGCCAATATCGGTTACGCCCTCGAGCGGCCCGAGATGCGCGACGGCGTACTGGACTTGTTGCGCGACGTTCTTGCGGCTGAGAAAGAGCGCGGCTAGTGGAGCCTGCCGATAGACTCCGCGTCACCGAGCGCGCTCAACGCGCACAAGCTGCGCCGCGGAGCGAGATGCTCCAGGACGTTCTTTCTGGGTTTCTCAAGACGCCAAAGGAACTGCCGCCCAAGTACTTTTACGACGAGCGTGGCGCCGAGTTGTTCGACGCGATCTGCGACACCCCCGAGTACTATCCGACTCGCGCGGAGGCGTCGATCCTCGAGCAGCACGCCGTGGACATCATCGCGCTGTCTGGCGCGGATACGTTGGTCGAGTTGGGTAGCGGGGCCGCCCGCAAGACCCGCATGCTGCTCGATGCGCTCGCCGCGACCACGGAGAGTCCGGTGTTCGCACCCATCGATATCAGCGGTGAGATGTTGATTCGAAGTTCGCGTGCGTTGCTCGACGACTACCCGACACTGCGCATCGACGGCGCCATCGCCGACTACGACGCAGGCATCACGGTGGTGCCGCGTGCGGGTAAGCGACTCATCGCCTTCCTGGGCAGCACTATCGGCAACTTTCGCCAGCCCGACGCGGTCGCGTTCTTCCGGGCAATGGCCGAGACCATGGACGCGGCAGATCACGTGCTCATCGGCTTCGATCTCGCCAAGCCCGCCGGCGTCCTCAACGCCGCGTACAACGACGCGGCCGGAGTGACCGCGGAGTTCAATCTGAACGTATTGCGTGTACTGAACCGCGTGCTCGACGCGGATTTTGACGTCGCGCAGTTCGTACACCACGCGCGTTACCACGAGGCCGCCGGGCAGATCGAGATGTACCTGGAGTCGCGTCAGGCTCAGCGGGTTCGTATCGGTGCTCTCAATAAACAATTCGAGTTCGGTGCAGGCGAACGAATTCGCACGGAAATCAGCCGCAAGTTTACGCGACCTCAGATCAACGCCATGTTTAGCGGTGCCGGGTTGGCGGAGCGTCACTGGTACCAGGACAGCGAGGGTCGTTTCGCTCTGGTGGTCGCGGGGCTCGACTCGCTCTGATTGGGATTCTGTGTGAGCTCGGACGTGACCGGAGGTGGCGCTGAGATGACCGCGAGGTATGCCGAAGTCGCCGTTCACTTGCCGGTCTACGGCTTGTACCACTACGCCATCCCCGAACGACTGAGCGGTCGGGACCTGGTCGGCCGTCGAGTCGTGGTGCGCTTCGGCAACCGCGGTGCATCCGGGGTGGTCGTACGCCTTGCGTCACAGCCCCCCAGGGATGTGGAGAGGGTGCGCGAGCTAGATGCCCTGCTCGGGGACGACGTTGTCATTTCACCTGAGCTGCTGACCCTGTCCATGTGGATCGCCGAGTACTACGAGGCACCGCCTGGCGAGGTATTGCGCCTGGCGTTGCCAGCCGGTTCGATGGTTGCGGCTACGCGACGCGTGGAACTCACCCCTGCCGGCGAGCGGGCCATAGCCGGGGAGGGCGGCGCTCTGAGTCGTCGCCAGCGTGAATTGCTCGGGGCGATTCGCGGTGCCGGCGGCGCCATGGATCAGACCAAGCTTCTTCGTACCAGCAGCAAGCTCAAAGTGGCCGACGTGGCTTCGCTCGTGGAGCAAGGACTCGCGCAGTACGCGTTGCAGCAGTCCAAACAGCGAGTGCAAGCGCGTAAGCAACGGGTGGCGGCGATCGCGCGGGACATCACCGACGACGATCGAGCCGCCTTGTCCAGAGCGAAGAAACGGCTCGCCGTACTGGACGCTCTCATAGCCGCCGGAGGCGAGGCGCCCGTCTCGGAGTTGACCGCGGACCACCCTCGCGCGGCGGATCACTTGCGCGCGCTGAAGAACACCGGACTGGTCACCATCGATCGCCGAGACGTCACCAAGACCACCGGCCTCACCAGCTCGCCCGACATGGCGGCAGCGGTGACTCCTCCTGAGCTGAACGAAGCGCAGAAGAAAGCGTTGGCGGCGATCCGCGAAGGCATTGCGACCGGCGACTATCGCTCCTACCTACTGCACGGCATCACGGGCAGCGGCAAGACTGAGGTCTACTTGCATGCCATCGCGGACGTACTCGAGACCGGTCGCACTGGCATCGTGCTCGTGCCCGAAATTTCGCTGACGCCTCAGCTAGCCGCTCGATTCCGCGCGCGCTTTGGCGACCGAGTCGCCGTATTGCACAGCGGCCTCAGTGATCGCGACCGTTTCGATGAGTGGCAACGCCTGCGCACCGGCAACGCGTCCATCGCCCTTGGCGCTCGCTCGGCCATCTACGCCCCCATCGCCAATGTTGGCGTCGTTATCGTGGACGAGGAACACGACTCGTCGTTCAAGCAGGAAGAGGGCGTTCGCTACAACGCGCGTGACGTGGCGTTGGTGCGGGCGAAGCGGGCTGGCGCGGTCTGCGTACTCGGCTCGGCTACGCCGGCGTTGGAGTCTTACTACGCCGCCACTCAGGAGCGTCACCAGCTTCTGGTGCTGCCGAATCGCGCCACACCGCGGCCGCTCCCCCACGTCCAGGTCGTCGACCTGCGGGTTTACCAGGCCGACGGTGACGCCATGCTCACCGCGCCGCTTGCCGATGCCATCGACGAAGCGCTGGCCGCCAAAGACCAGATCATCTTGTTCCTCAACAGGCGAGGCTTCGCCACGTTCGTCGTGTGCAAGGCGTGCGGCCACGCGTTTCGCTGCCAGCACTGCTCCGTGTCACTCACGTATCACAAGACTCGAGACCGGCTGCTCTGTCACTACTGTGGCTACGAGGAACGTGTGCCCAACATCTGCCCTGGATGTGGCGCGGATTCGATTGAGCGTAAGGGCCTCGGTACGGAGAAAATATCGGACGCGATTGCCGACCGGTTTCCCGATGCGAGAGTGGCGCGCCTGGATCGAGACGTCGCCTCGGGTGCAAAAGTCGAGGCCGTGCTGTCACGGGTGGCGCGCCGCGAGGTAGACATTCTCGTGGGTACGCAAATGGTCACCAAAGGCCATGACTTCCCGGGAGTCACGTTGGTCGGTGTGTTGTGCGCCGACACGGGGCTCTCGCTGCCAGATTTTCGTGCGTCTGAGCGCACGTTCCAGTTGCTGATGCAGGTAGCCGGGCGGGCCGGACGCGGTGACCGAGTGGGCAAAGTGCTGATTCAGAGCTACCGGGGCGACGCCATGGCTGTAGTTGCTGCCGCCGAGCACAACTATGAGCAGTTCTATACGTCCGAGCTCGAGAATCGGCAGGAGCTGGGCTACCCGCCGACCGGGCATCTGATCGCCATTCGGCTGGATGGCACCAACTCCGCTGATGTGGCCGGATTGGCGCGAAAGCTCGCCAAGCGAGCGCAGTCGGCTGCTGCCGGCCTGACTACAGACTCAGGGATATCGGTTCTGGGCCCGGCAGAGGCACCTCTGGCGCGTATTCGCGGCCGAACGCGCTGGCATCTGTGGTTGCGAGGGCCGGACCGGCGGGTTCTACGCCATGTGCTGCGACTCGTCGTCGATCTGGGTGAGTTGCATCCAGCCGGCGGTGGCGTCCGCGTGACGGTGGATGTGGACCCGGTGTCCGCGTTATAGGCCGGTTTTCACGAGGGTCATCGTCGCGGGCGCGTTTGCGATTGGATGACGCTACAATAGCGATTCCCGAATGACCCAACCCGCCACCAACTTGCTCGTGGTCGCGAACCCGACTGATGCAGCGGAGCTCCAGCAGGTGCTCTCCGGCGCGGGGTTCGTCGTGGCGACGGGAGACGGCGGCGACGAAACGTTCAGTTTGTACGAGGAGCTGAAACCAAGTGTTGTCGTTTTGTGCGCCAACCTGGACAACGGGGACGCGCGCTCCCTGGCCGGCGCCATGCGCGATGAGCAGGACGGAGGTCTCGTCAAGATCGTTCTGGTTGGCGAAGAGAACGGGCCGATTCGCAACGCACTCGACGCATCGGACTTTGCCGTCGACCGCTTCGTCGGCCGCCCCCTTTCACGCAAGGCGCTCGAATACGCGGCTACCACGTGCGCGAAGATGGCCAGCGAAGCGCGCACTGCCGCGCAAGGCAATGGCAATAGCAACAGCGATAGCGATGCAGCGAGCGCCGACGGCGGCAACGGCACGAGCGATACGGACGCCGGCAGTCGCATCGACGCGGCCATGGACAAGGCCATCGACGACTTCGTGCAGAACGCCTTCGATGCGTTGGGCGAACAGGAGATGATTCCGACGGAGGCGGCAGCTCAGCCAGCACCTATTGAGGGCGCAAGCGTCGATTCGGGGTGGGATGAGATCGAAGAACCGCCAGCGCGGGAGCCGACGCTGATCCTTTCTGGTGGTGGGACCGTGCCTCCGCCAGCGGCCACCGATGCAATGTCGCCGCAGTCCTTATCAGCCGTGCCACGAGCAGCGGCCGATGACGATGATCTGGATGACGTGCTTCCGCCAGATCCCCTCGATGATTTCCACGACGAGCTGGGCGACCTGGACGATCTAGACGACCTGGACCATGCGCTGCCGGCGGATTCGTTGTCCGACACGGGGGTTCGCGAGCTGGGCGAGGCGGTTGCGCAGGCCATGGCCAAGGGCGATCCCGATTCGCGCACGCCACCGCCGGCCGGTGGCGCGTTCGCGCGCGAGCTTCGGCGCAAGATGTCCAAGATGGCCGAGCGTTTGTTTCCTGACAAGGCGGGGGACGAGGCGAACATCGATGTCGGCGTGGCGCATGGCCATGCCACCGAGATCGATCTGGCCGCGCTGGACAAAGACGACACCGGCGTACTGGATGACGCGGCTCCGTACATGGAAGTCCGCGGCGCCAAGACTCATGCTGATGCAGGTGACGATTCGTGGCGGGCAGCACCATCGGCGCCGTCCGAGTCTTCCACGCCGGTCCCGCGCGCTTCGACCAACGAGGCAACCAACGCGATCCGGCGCGAACCGCCCTCGGTGCCAGGCGAGACCGACGGGGTGACGGTCGTGCAGAAAGCGACCACCAGTGACGTTCAGACCCGGGGTGAACTCAGCGTTGCCGAGACCGACGTGGCGATGGTCATGGCGCGTTTGTTCGCCGCGGAGTTCTCTGGCCGGGTCGTGTTCCGCCAGGGGGCCGTTGAAAAGACCGTACTCTATGAGAAGGGGCGGCCGACGTTCGTTCGCTCTGGCTTGCCCCACGATCGCATGGGCGCGTTGCTGGTACGCGAAGGCAAGATCACCGGCGAACAGCATGAACAGTGCCGGGCCGTTGTCGCTGAGTCAGGCCGTCGCATGGGGGCGGTACTCGTCGAAAAGGGATATCTGAAGCGCCGCGAACTGTTGCCCGCCGTGCGCCGCCACATCGAGGACGTCATCTACTCGTTGTTTTCGTTCGAGAGTGGCGACTATGTGGTGACCCATGGTGAGTACGCCGTGGACGAGAAGATTCGGCTTTCACGTCATCCGGCTGCCATCGTGTTGGAAGGGATTCGGCGAAAATACTCTCGGTCCCGTCTGGAGCATCGCTTCGGTTCCGCCGCAGCCATCGTGGCCACGACCGGCGACGAACAGCTCAAACCGATATTGTCTGCGGCGGACCTGTCGGCCGCGGAGCGCGACGCCATCTCGTCTCTGGATGGCGACCATGATCTCGCGGAGGTCGCCCAGAGCGCGGGCATATCCGAGCTCGAGGTGTTTCAGTTGTCCTTCGGTCTGGTCATCCTCGGCGCTGCCAAGATCGTGCGCCGTGGCGAGGACGGGGACACGGACGTCGCGCCGGTGCGCTCGCCGTCACTCGTCGGCGAAACCGATATCACGATCGATCGCCAGCGCGTGCTTGCCAAGTATGCCCACGTAAACGAGGCGGACTACTTCACGTTGCTTGGTGTGCGCCGAGACGCGTCGAGTTTTGAGATCAGGCGAGCGTACGAGTCAGCGCTGCGTGACTACGCGCAAGAGAGTTTCCCCGTCGAGGTGCGTCGCCAGCTCGATAACGAGATCAACGAAATTTCCGAGCTGCTCACCGAGGCGTATCAAGTGCTGCACAACGAACGATTACGCGCCAGCTACCTGGCGAATCTGCGAGACTGATGCGCGTCGTATTCATGGGTTCACCCGACTTTGCGACGCCTTCGCTGAGCGCGCTCCTGGAGCACCACGACGTGGTTCTGGTGGTCACCAAGCCGGACAAGCCATCTGGTCGTGGCAAGAAGCTGTCTGCGCCGCCGGTCAAGGTGGTGGCGGAGCAGGCCGGCGTGCCGGTCATTCAGCCCAAGTCCGCTCGCAAACCAGAGTTCGTCGACCAACTCACCGCAACGGGTGCTGATATCGCCGTCGTAGTGGCTTACGGAAAGATCCTGCCCAAGGCGGTGCTCGAAGCGTTCCCTCGGGGCTGCATCAATGTGCACGCATCGCTGTTGCCCGCGTACCGTGGCGCGGCGCCGATTCAGTGGAGCGTGATCAAAGGCGAGTCGGAAACTGGCGTCGCTATCATGCAGCTCGACGAAGGCATGGACACGGGCCCAGTGCTACTCGAGCGTCGTGAGCCCATCGGGCTCGATGACACCGCGGGGACGCTGTTCGAGCGTCTGGCCCCGTTGGGGGCGCGCGCGCTCATCGAAGCGCTGACGGAGCTAGAAGCTGGCGGGCTATCGGCGAAGGCGCAAGATCACGATGCTGCCAGTCACGCCCCCATGCTCAAGAAGTCCGATGGTCGCGTGGATTGGAGCCTACCCGCCCGCGATGTCGTCAATTTGATCCGCGGCGTCGATCCGTGGCCGGGCGCATTCACGAGTCTGCTTGGCAAGCGCTTGAAGCTGTTTGGTGCACGAGTCGGTGGCGGCGCTGGCGGCAAGCCCGGTGAGATTCTCGCCACGGGCGATGTCGGCTTACGTGTCGCGTGCGGTGCTGGCGTGTGTGTGATTGGTGAGGTCCAGGCAGAAGGACGCAAGCGCATGACGGCGCAGGCTTTCACTGCGGGTCGGCCGATTCCCGCTGGTACGGTTCTGGGCGACTGATGTCAGCTCGAGCGGCAGCCCGGCGCGTGATTCGGCGCGTGGAATCAGAAGACGCATACGCGACCTTAGCGTTGGCGGCGGAGCTCGATGCGTCGACGTTGTCTCCTCGGGACCGAGGACTGGCGACGGAAATCGTCTATGGCGTGTTCCGACACCGGACTCGTCTGGACCGGGCGCTGTCCGCGATGACGCCCAGGGGCATCAAGAAGATGGCGCCCAAGCTGCGCGTCGCTATGCGGGTGGCGGCCTACCAACTGCTGTTCCTGGACCGGGTACCGGCGCACGCTGCGATCAATGATGCGGTGACCGCCGCGCGGCGGGTTGGCGGCAAACGCATGGGCGGTTTCGTCAACGGCGTGTTGCGCAAGCTGGCGCGTGATGGCGAACCGGAGCTCCCCGATCCCGACAAGGATCGGCTGGCCTACGTGGAAGTAGCGACGTCCTTGCCGGGGTGGATCGCGACTCGGCTGCGCGACCGCATCGGTGATGACGAGCTGATCGACGCCGCAGAAGCGTTCAACCGGCCACCGGGGGTAGCGCTCCGGGTCAACACGCTCAAATCCACGATCGATCAGGTGATCGAACGCGTGCAGGCCGAATCGCCGAACGCCAGCATCGAGCGTCTCCGCGGTAGCACTGGCAGCCCCGAGCAGGACGAAGCAGTGATCGTTCGCAAGCTCGGCTCGCCGGAGGAGTTGGCGTCGTTCAACGAAGGGCTGTGGACGATTCAGGACCTGGGCGCACAGCGCGTGTCGTTCCTTGTCGATGCGAAACCCGGCCAGACGATTCTGGACGCGTGCTCTGGGGTCGGCGGAAAGACGTCGCACATGGCCCAACTGGTGGGCGACAACGCCACCATCATCGCCGCCGACATCTCCCAGGCGAAGCTCGACAAAGCGGAGGCCGCGTTTCGTCGGCTGGGCGTTCGTTGTGTCCAGACCCGAGTCGTCGATCTCACTGACGCTAGCCAACTCGACGGCAGCGTAGGCAAGAACGGTTTCGACCGCGTTGTCTTGGATGCGCCATGCTCTGGGCTGGGCGTTCTGCGCCGCCATCCGGAAGCCAAGTGGCGCAGTAGCGAACAAAGCGTCAAAGACATGGTCGCTCTGCAGCGCGCCATGCTCGATACGGTTGCCCAGCGGGTCAAACCCGATGGCGCCCTGATCTACAGCGTGTGTAGTTTCGCGGCGGAGGAGGGCCCTGAGCAAGTTGCCGAGTTCGTCCGCAGGCACCCGGAATGGCGGGTGGACGCCGAGCTGAGCACGTGGCCGCATCAAGACGACGCCGATGGCTTTTACGCCGCGCGTCTAATGCGCTAGGTTCGGCGGGTGACCCGACCCCTTTACATTGCACCGTCGATTCTGGCCTCTGATTTTGGCCGCCTGCACGAAGAAGTTGCCGCTGTTTCTGTAGCCGGCGCCGACTACATTCACGTGGATGTGATGGACGGACACTTCGTGCCGAACCTGACCATAGGTCCGCCGATCGTGGCTGCCGTGCGCAAGGCGACCGACAAAGTCGTCGACGTACATCTGATGATCACTAACGCCGACGACTACCTGCAGACGTACGCGGACGCTGGCGCCGACATCATCTGCGTGCACGCCGAAGCCAGTCCGCACCTTCATCGCACGATTCAGCGAATCAACGCCCTGGGTAAGAAAGCCGCGGTCGCGCTCAATCCCGCTACGCCCATCGACGCGATCAAGTACGTGATCGATCAGCTGGCGATGGTCCTGGTGATGAGCGTCAACCCGGGCTTCGGTGGCCAGAGCTTCATCGAAGAGGTGCTGCCGAAGATCACCGCACTGCGCGAGCTCATCGACTCCCGCGGTCTGGACTGCGATATCGAGGTCGACGGCGGCATCAAAGTGAACAACATCGACAAGGTCGTCGCGGCCGGAGCCAACGTCATCGTCTCTGGCAGCGGCATCTTCAAGACCGACGACTACGCCGCGACCATCAACGCCATGCGCGCAGCAGTTGCTTAGGCGCCTGTTTCTTAGAAAGAGCGCTGCTCTAGAAGATACCGAATAGCTCGGTAATGCGTACGTCGAGGGCGGTCGCTACCTTGAACAGCGACGACACGGACGCCGACGACTCGGCGCGCTCGATCTGAGAGAGCAGGGACACGGACAGGTTCGTCCGGCGGCTCATCTGCTTGAGGGTCAGGCCCCGGGCCTTACGAAGCTCTCGGATGCTGCGCCCGATGGTGGCGTGCAGCTCGTCTTCGCGGCGAAGGATGAGGCCCTTCTTCTTGGCGATGCGGTGAATCGCTTCGCGGAATTCTTCGATGGAGAATGGCTTCCGGATGTACGCGGAAACGTCGTGCTCTATAGAGGAGGTCGCGCTCTCCAGACTCGGGTAACCGGTCAGAATGATGATGGCGATGTCATCATCGGCGGAGCGGATTTGGCCCAGCAGCTCGATGCCGTTGAGCTTGGGCATCATGAGGTCCAACACCACGACGTGGAACTCTGAGCTCGTAAGTGTGCTCAGGGTCTGCGTCGGATCGTTGATGATTGTGCACGCGTATCCCTCTGAAGTGAGGAAATCATGCAGGTACTCACAAACGTCCTGATCGTCGTCTACTACTAAGATGTTTAACTGCGGCAATGGCTTCCCTATAACAGCCCACAAACTCTCAAGGTTTTCATTTGTCGGGGCGAAAGGATTTGAACCTTCGACCTCTTGGTCCCGAACCAAGCGCGCTACCAAGCTGCGCTACGCCCCGTAGATTACCCAGGCCTACCACTTATCCCTACAGTTGGAGTTCTGTCAACAGCGAAATTTTCCTGTGTGAGGACAAACTACGCCGAGAATAATGCCCAACTTAGAGGCTGAATGCAGGCAGAGGAATCGACAGCCCGAGTTCTACACCGCTACCGCTCTTCTGAATAGTCGAAACCCGAACAAACGGCATAACCCCCGCGTAAAACCAAAGAGTTGCATAACCGCCCCAACGGGCGTGTCTGACCGCATCCACGTCTAATATCCCACCCAAACTCAGGCCGATCGGCACCTTTCCCGGCAAGCGGTCGATCCCGGCGAGTGCGCCCAGCCAGAAACGGCCGCCGTCCCGCTCTGACAGCTTCGATCCGCCGATCGAGAGCCCCAGGGCGGAGATCGCCGCTGACTCGCGGACCCTGGTCAGGTTGAGCTCCGCGCCAAAGGCGCTGTCCCAATTTCCTTCGGCGCGCTGGACGACTCCGATCGGGCCAATTGCCACGTAGAACGCCTTCAGACGGGAGTCCAGGCTCAGGATGGGCTCGTCGGCCGCTGGCGCTCCGTTGGCGTCAGCGGAGGCGATCCTGGCCGAAGCTACCAGAACTAAAGCTATTACCAGGACAACGTGGAGACTATGCCCCCAACTGCCTTGCGCAAACGATCGCGTTAAGCATATGGAATTATGCTCTATTGATTGCGATATACTCATAGGCGCGGCACTTGCTAGTCAATCATTCCGGTGGAGTTTGCGCGCGGTCAGGTTGACGAAGATAGTCTCGCACACGGAAGCGAACCCGTCCGCGACATGAGCAACCTTGTTGAAGGTAGTGATCTAGCAGCGCCGGCGCTGGGCAACTTGCCGCCGCAGCTGCAGGCGACGTACGCCCAGCTGCGAGTGTTGCGAATCTTCGATGGGATTCCAAACCAGGCTCTATCCGCGGCCATTGCTACCGGCGGAATCGAACGCGTCTCTCTCGCGCGGGACGTGTTCGTCGCGGACCCGATTACCATTACTCCCACCGCTGGAAAGATCTACTTCGTCTCCGAGGGACAGGTCGCCGCCGGTGTGTTCGACCGTGACGCGCTCACCAATCGACGTCGCGATCAGGAACGGCGCGAGTCGATGACGGCAGCCCAGTTGCGAGAGGAAAGCTCTCTGCAACCGGAACCGCTGGCTCGTCTTGCCAAGAAGAATGTGGCGCTGTTCATGCCCGGCGACCTGTTCAACACAAAGGCGCTTGCAGCGAATCAAAGTTCGCCAGTCGCTTTCTACACAACCGCGCCGACCGTCGTCGCGGTGATCGCACCCGAGACCCTGGCCGAGCTCGCTGTCGCGTTCGGTTTCTTCGAAGCGCGCATACGTCGCGCGGTGCAAATTTGTCGAGATCGTCTGCGCAGCGTCACCGGTGTGAAGCAGGAGATGCTCGACTTCTTCGTCAGGCAAGGCATCTCCGTTTCGGGCGAGTCGGTGCGCGTACGCCAGCTGGATCGTTGCATTGACTGCAAACAGTGCGAGGACGCCTGCGAAGATCGTTTCGGCTCGCGGCGGTTGACCCTGGGCGGCTATCAGCTGGGCATGCTGGACTTCGTGTATACGTGCCGTACGTGCACGGATCAGCGCTGCATTCCTCCGTGCGAGTACGACTCGATCAAGTACGACGAGGCGCGCGGCGAGGTCGTCATCAACGACGTGTCGTGTACTGGTTGCACGCTTTGCGCGCAGGCATGCCCGTACGGCGCCATCGAAATGGTCGACATCGAAGACCCGCAGAACCCGACCTACAAGGACAAGTTTCGAAAGCGTCTCGAACTCGCCGGTTCTCTCAAGTCTGGTCCCGGCACCGGGCGTCTGGCTCGTCCGCGCCGCATCGCCAACAAGTGCGATCATTGCAACGATTACCGGGAGCAGGCCTGCATATCCGCGTGCCCCACCGGCTCGCTGGTCGAGCTGTCGGCGTACGATTTGTTCAGCGAGCGTTGGCCAGCGTCTGTCGCTCTCGCCAACTCGGGTTACGACCAGGAACTTCCGCGACAGCGCAAGCCACTGCTGCCGACCAATCCCTTCACCAAGGGCGTCGACGTCCGCGACGGTGGTGCCGCCAAGATGCGCCGGGGCAAGATGTTCCCGGTCGTGCTCTGGGGCGTCGCTCTCGCCGTCTGGTTCTTGTGCCTGGTCGAAATCCTGCTGCGTATCTATTGGCCGGAGCAATCACTTCAGTACGCGATGCTCGACAAGGCGATGTACACAAAAGAAGTCGCCCTGGCCAAGATCGGCTACGCACCGCACCGAGCCAACAAGTTGTCGATTTGGTGCGGCATCATCGGGACCGGGCTGATGTTTATCAGTGCGATCTATCCAATGTTTCGGCGGTTCAAGATGTTCCGCTTCATAGCCAGCAACAGCATGTGGTTCGATTTCCACATGATGGCAGGCGTCGTCGGGCCCATGTTCATCGGCTTGCACTGCGCACTCAAGTTGGACCAATGGGAGGCCGCCGCGTTCTGGAGCATGGTCATCGTCGTGGTCTCGGGTGTGCTCGGCCGCTACCTCTACACACAGTTGCCCGACCTGATGAACGGTCGGGAGTTGGAAGAGCTGGATCACGAGCGCCGATTTACCCAGCTCCGCTCCAAGTACCAGGCGGCGACGGTCGCTGCTGAAACCGAACTACAACAATATCGGATGGACGCCCAACGCATTGCCGACCGGGCTGGGCTCTTTCGCACGCTGCTATGGGTTATTATGCAAGATGTGCGCAGGCCTGGACGTTGGTGGTCACGTCGGCGCCGGCTTGCCGCAACAGGTGCGCCAAAGCACGTTCGTAAGGAGCTGGTACGGCGCACGGGGCGCTTCATTCGCATCGAACGCCGCCGGGTGATCGGACCACAAGCAGATCTGTTGCTGCATTCTTGGAAGAAAGTGCACGTTCCGTTTACGATCGTACTCGTTGCGATCTCGGCGATTCATATCTATGACGTTTGGGAATACGCCTTCTAGGACAACGCTCCTTTTCAGGCCAGCGCTCTTAGGCGCGTTGATCCTGGGTTGCCTGGTCGGGCTCGATTCGAGTCCCGCGTACGGCCAGGGTTCGCCCGGTCCCCTGACTCGCAGCCACGCCAAGATCGACGGCGACGCCAACTGCCAGCTGTGTCACAACGGGCCGACCGCACTCGATGAGAACAAGTGTCTCAATTGCCATGCGCACAATGATCTGCGCGCACGCATTCGCGCCGGCAAGGGCTTCCACTCATCGTCCAAAGTGAAGAACAGCGGCAAGAAGTGCTGGCACTGCCATCTGGATCACAAAGGACTGAGCTTCGACCCCATGGGTTGGCGGGGCATCGGCGGCAAGAACAACTTCAACCACAAGTGGACCGGCTGGACGCTCAAGGGCAAACACCGTTCCCTCGATTGCACCAAGTGCCACAAGAAGCGCAACCCGTTTGGCATTCGCACATACCTGGGCGAGAAGAAGATCTGCGGTTCTTGCCACAAGCAGGATCAGCCCCACAAGTTCAAGAGCGGGACGAAGAACATGCGCTGCGAGCGCTGCCACACCGAGAGCGTGTGGAAGCCACCGAAGCGCCGACTCAACTTCGACCACAATAAGAAGAGCGACGCCGCCATGCCACTGGAGGGTTCGCACGCGTCGGTGTCCTGTAAGAAATGCCATCCCAAGGCCAGGTTCAACCTGGGCCGCAGGCGACCGGACAACTGCGTGCACTGTCACAAGACGAACCACAAGGGGCATCTGTTCGACAAGAAGCCGTGTACTTGGTGCCATAAACCCAAATGGCGCTCGCTGGCTCGGTTTGCCTTCAGCCACAAGACGCGTACGCGATTCGATCTCGCGGGAACCCACGGCAAGCTCAACTGCTACAAGTGCCACACCAAGAAGTTAGGGTTTCGTAAACCGAACCGTGCGTGCGAGCAGTGCCACAAGAAGGACAACAAGCACAGGAACCGGTTCAAGCAGTTCGGTAATCCGCCGAAATGCTCCATCTGTCACCCGTCGTCGAGTTGGCGTCCGACCCGGTTCAATCACGCGCGGCGCACCCGATTCAAGCTGACCGGCAAGCATCGCACAGCCAATTGTCGGGCGTGTCACCGTGGGCGCAAGCCCCACCAATTCGAGAAGTTCACGTCGCTCGTAACCAGCCGGCGAAAGGTGGCCTGTATGGGCTGCCACCAGCACAACAAGGCACACTTCAAGGACGGCAAGCCCCAGTACAAGAACAGCCAGTGTCTGACCTGCCACAAGTCCGCGGGCAAGATCACGATCACCAAGAACGCGGTGCGCGTCTACCACGGCCCCGAGTCCCGGTTCCCGCTCATCTACAATCATAAGCGAGTCAAGTGCATCAAGTGCCACGTCAACGACTCGTATACGAACACACCTCGTGAATGCGGTGTGCGCTGCCACCAGGACTCACTGCACAAGGGCAGGCTCGGGCCCAAATGTTCTGACTGTCACCAGCCCGGTCGGTGGAAGGCGGTCAACTTCGATCACACTGACGACACGGAGTGGGAGCTGAAGGGCCTGCACAAGAAGGTGCCCAAGTGCGAGGACTGCCACCCCAAGCGGCGCTTCGCCGGCACGCCGAAGAACTGTAGCGCGAAGGGCTGTCACGCCAAGGATGATGCTCACAAAGGCGCGTTGGGTAGTAAGTGTGAAAAGTGCCACCTGGAAACCGGCGCGAACATGTTCAACCACAACACCATGTCCAAGTGGAAGCTGACCGGCAAGCACCTGACGACCAAGTGCAGTGCGTGTCATGCCGACGTGCGATTCAAACCGTTACCGCTGAACTGTTTCGGCTGTCACGCCGAACCCGATATCCACAAGGGGCGTTACGGCACAGCCTGCGAGACGTGTCATACCACCGAGTCGTTCCGCAACATCTTGCCGCTGCATGACGTTGGTAACTTCTCCCTCAAGGGCTCTCACGACAACCTGGGCTGCAAGAAGTGTCATAAGAACAACCGGCCTCTCGCGGGTTCGGGAAACCTGTGTATCAACTGCCACCGCCAGGACGACATCCACAGCAACTCCTTGTCGCCGAGGTGCGGTGAGTGCCATAGCCAGTGGTCGTTTGCGCCAGCGCGGTTCGATCACACGACAGTGGGCTGCAATCTGACCGGGCTGCACCGAGTGCTACCTTGCTACGACTGCCACAAGACCGGCAACTTTGGCGGCCTGGCGCCGACCTGCTACGGCTGCCATCGAGATACGGCGCTCAAGGTCGTCGCGCCTGATCATTCCGGGTTCGTGGCCTGCGGTGCGTGCCATAACCCGAACGCGTGGAAACCTGGAGGGTCCGGGGTCGCAGGCTACGGCAAGGAGTCCATATGTCGCTGAGACTGTGGCTCGTGGCCGCCAGTTTCGCGCTGGGCTCGTTTGCCGTGAGCGGTCTGGACGTGGCGCATGCTCAATCGGACCCGGAAGCGGACCGCTTCTTCGCCGACCAGGATAAGGACGACCCGGACGACAAGAGTAAGAAGGCGCGTCGTCGTCGTCGGCGAGCCAAAAAGGAAACGGCCTACAAAGGCAGCCTGACGTCGACCACGTTCGGCTACCGAGAGAGCGGCAGTATCTCCCAGCCCATGGCTGGCGGGCAGGTGGGGGCGGAGAATGCGAGCCCGGTGGACCGCTTGTTCACGGACATGCGCGCCCAGCTCGACGCCAAACACATCAGCGGTGGTTCGTGGGACGCGCGTTTCGATGCGCGCGTCAGGCTGACCCCGGACGAGCGGTTTCAGTCGGGAACGTTCTCGGGACCGGAGTACGACGCCCGCGAGATCTACCTCAAAAGCAACGGCAAGCAGACCGACTTCAAGCTCGGCCGCCAGTTCGTGACCGAGCTTGCAGCAGTGAAGATCGACGGTATTCGTTTCAACCACAAGACGTCCGAAAAGTGGTCCTACATTGGTTTCGCCGGGGCGTACCCAACACGCGGCTCTCGCTCGGTGCTCGAAGACTACCCGTCCGGGCCCGAGGGCCTGATGGGCGAGCCCGGCAAGATGATCATTCCGGTCGCCGCCGGACTCGGTGGCGAATACCGCTACGACAACTACTACGGTTCCATTGGTGTCGTCGGTATCTACCCGAACGCCGATGATGAAGCGCTGGGAACCCTGGAGAAGCCACGCGCGTTCGTCACCGCCAACGGCTACCTGCGTAAATCCAACGAACTGGATATCTACCACTTTGCGGTGGTTGATCTGGATGGCGCGGCCGGTGCTGGTGTGACCAACCTGAGTCTCGGCATTAACTACAAGCCCAACGCCGATGTGCGTTTGACCGCCTCGGTGCATCGGGTCGATACCGAGACTCTGAATGTCCAGGCGCAAACGAAGCTAGAGGATCAGGGCCTGCAGGCGGGCGACATGGGCCTGGTGCAGAACAACCTGGCCGTGAGCCGTATCTCGTCCCAGTCGGCGCGCGCCGGGCTATCGACGGCCCTGGCCAATCGACGGTTCGAGCTCAGCGTGATGGGTGCTGTGCGCGAGCGGCCGGAGATATTGCTGCAGCCGAACATGGCAGCGGCGCCGATCATCATCGAATCGTTCCAATCCGCCGAGGTGACGATCCGTGCGGTGGACCGCCGCTCGTACAAAGGCATCCGGTTCTCGGGAAGCTTCACCAGCATCTTTGGTATCGGCGAGACGGCAAACATCAATCGATCGGACGTCAACGTGATCACGCTCTCTGGTTCGCGCGTGGTCAGTGACGGCCAGGGCGAGCTCGAGATCGACGCTCGCTACGTGACGAGCAAGGACCAGGACAACGCGCGCATGGCCCTGTGCGATCAGTTGAATCCGACCACCTGCTTCGGCACGTCCTTCGTCACCACCATGTCGGTCGGCGGGCTGCTCTACTACCGCTTCAAGCCCGACTGGTTCGGCGTGTTCGCGGTGCGCGTAGGCACGCAGGCGCTGAAGACCGCCGAAGCGGGCATGGAAGTCGCGCAGCCCGACATTCTCATCACCAGCGGCTTCGCAAGAATCGCCTACCGGTTCTAGGAGGCGTCGGGCTCGGGGCTCGGGGCTCGGGGCTCGTGCTCGTGCTCGTGCTCGTGCGTGTGCTCGTGCGTGTGCGTGCGCTCGTGCGTGTGCTCGTGCTCGTGCGTGTGCTCGTGCTCGTGCTCGTGCTCGTGCTCGTGCGTGTGCTCGTGCGTGTGCTCGTGCTCGTGCTCGTGCTCGTGCTCGTGCGTGTGCTCGTGCGTGTGCTCGTGCGTGTGCTCGTGCTCGTGCGTGTGCGTTCGTCTGTTTGTCTCTGTGGAGATGGGAACAGGTTTTCGCTTGTGAGTTTTAGGTTAGCGTCGTGCTCGGCCGTGTAAAGGGTTCGCGCTTCGCGCCCGCCTGTGGCGGCCCTTGACACGACCTGTGCGCGACGCTGTGGGGGTGTTTCACTTTCGAAAGGAATGAAACATCATGCTTGATATCTATGCTGTGTCGCTGGTTGTTGTGAAAGAGGTTGCTGGTTTGGCTGGGACTATTGGCGAGTTTGACCGGGACCTGGCTCGGCAACTTCGTCGTAGTATCGCTTCGGTTGCGTTGAATGTGGCGGAGGGGAGCGGGGGCGAGGGTGGGACTCGGCGCCAGCGCTACAAGGATGCCCTGGGCTCCGCGAGGGAATCGCTCGCGAACCTCGAGGTGGCTGCGGCCGTTGGCTATATCCAGCCAATCGATGCTGAGTTGAGCCGCCGGTTCGATCACATCATCGGCGTGTTGGTCCGTTGCATCTATTCGCGGCGGTAAAACCTATGAGGGCGGGACTCACATCCCGCCCTCAGTAGTTCTACATGTACAAGATCCTGATCAGCGTAGCCTTCACCCGCTCCAGCTTGTCCCGATCCACCGCCTCCATCTCCACATACCCAGCCGCCGCCGCACATTCCAAATTAGCAATGGTCTCCCGACACGATCCCAGCGCGTCCTTATAACGCTGCCGCCGAGTCCCACCATCACCGCCACTGCCCTCCGCCACATTCAACGGAACCGACATCCAGCTACGCCGAAGCTGCCGAGCCTGATCCCTGTCATGCGTGCCGATCTCACGCGCCAAACCAACAACCACCGGAACCAACTCCAAACAAACGCCATATATCCGCAACATCATCGAGCTCCTTTCGCTAAAGAACCCGCCCCCGCGCCGAGCCGCAGGTCGTGTCAAGGGCGCCGAAGGCGGCGCGAAGCGCTACACCCTTGACCCGGCCGAGCACGGCGCTAGCCTAAAATACAAGCGAAGGAGGCCACCGGTAGTCAGCCACGGATCCCGTAGAGACGCATGCTCGTGCCCGTGCTCGTGCGTGTGCGTGTGCGTGTGCGTGTGCGTGTGCTCGTGCTCGTGCTCGTGCTCGTGCTCGTGCTCGTGCTCGTGCGTGTGCTCGTGCGTGTGCGTGTGCTCGTGCTCGTGCTCGTGCGTGTGCGTGTGCTCGTGCTCGTGCTCGTGCTCGTGCTCGTGCCCGTGCTCGTGCTCGTGCGTGTGCCCGTGCCCGTGCCCGTGCCCGTGCCCGTGCCCGTGCCCGTGCCCGTGCGGCCTAGCTGAACCGCATCACGCGGTGGCCGAAGACGCGGATCCGCTTGAAGTACAGGTCCAGGATGAGCAGCATCGCGACCAACAGCAGTACCCATGGCCACAGGTCTTCGATGTAGATGTCTTTTTCGTCCGGGGCTGGTTTGAACACGGCCTTCGGTTTGTGAATCGGGTTGTCCAGGTTGAGGCCACCGGTCACCGTTGCTGCGTGGCGCAGGGGCACTTGGCGTGGCTCGGTGAACCGATACTCGTCTGCGTAGGTGAGCGCGATCGAGCTCTGAGTCTTGCGGATCATGTTGGTGCCGCGATAGTGGTACGCACGGAGCAGGTAGCTTCCGTACTGGTCGATGCGGAAGTCCGCGACGTACCGGCCGGCGGCGGTCTGTTTCATATCGATCTTGTGAACGACCTTGCCGCTCGGATGCACGACCTCGAGCTTCGTCTCTAGATCATTGACGAACTTGTCTTTCGCGTCGATGGCGTCCACCTCTACGATGGCTCGGCCGTCTTCGATGCGGTGGTAGATGTCGAAGCTCTTGTGGTCCTTGTGGCGCATGCTGCTTCGCACTAGCTGCGCCCAGAACTTGGGATATCCGCCCCAGGTAATCCAGCGCACGCTCCAGCGGTTCTTGACGTCGCTGGTCCAGGCCACACTGGTGCCGGCCCCGACTTTCCACCGAGCCAGGATGGGTTCGCCCAGGTCGCTCACCAGGATGACTTCTGAGCGGGGTTTGGGCTTCGTGGTGACGTAACCCAGCAGGGCAGGGGCCGAAGCAACGCCGGTACCCTCGATGGCCTCGACGCGTTTGACCACGTGCACGTGGACATCGTCCTCGACAAGCTGTGACTTCTGGGCCTCGCTGGTTTCCTTCATGAAGATGCGCGGCAGCTGAGACACGTCGTTGGTCATGTACAAGCGGCCGTCGCCGTTGTCGGCGATCAGGTTGAGCAGGTTGCGGTCGGCGCCGCTTCCAATACCGACGGCCGATACCGTGATACGCGCCGAGCGCATTTCCTGGCACAGGTCGGCGATCCCCGTGTAAGGAGCCTGGCCGTCCGAGAGCACGATGACGTGCTTGACCTTGGCGGTGACGTCGCGCAGCACTTCGTACGCTTCGCGTAGCGCGGGATAGATGTTGGTACCACCGCCCGCGGTCAGGCGTGAGATATCGGTCTGGATGCGCATGCGATTGGACGCACGCTGCAAGCGCACCACCGTTCGCGGTTGATTGTCGAACGCGATGACCGTGATCAGGTCGCGCGGCTGCAACACTCGGGCGGTCGCACTCGCGGATTCCTTCGCCGCCTGAATCTTGCTGCCCGACATGGAGCCCGAGCGGTCCATGACCAGGGCGATGGCGACGTTGGGTTGTTCGCGGGTCTTCTCCGAGTCGAAGCGCACCGGCATGATCTTCTCGATAGTCGTGTTCTGGTAGCCGCCGGAACCGAACGAGTCCTGTCCGCCGGCGACGATCAGGCCGCCGCCGCCAGTGGTGTAGGCCTTGAGTGCGCTCATCTGTCCCTGGCCCATGAGCGTGCGCGGCACGTCGGACACGATCACCAGATCGTACGCGTCGAGCTTGGCTTTGCTGTGCGGGATACCGCGCGGGCCACGCACATCCACATCGATGTTGTCGAATGTGAGTGCGCGCTTGAGGTAGCCGGCCGAACTCGGGTCGCGGAGCAGACCGCCTTCTACGTAGAGAACGCGGGGCCGGCCTTTGACCGGACCGACCATCTCGACCACGTTGTTCTTACGCTGGGTGTCGTACTGGGGCTTCTTGATGACCAGCTTGAACTTCACCGTGCCCTTGCGCATGGCCTCGGCGCGGAACTTCACCGTTTGGGTGCCCGGACGCAGCTCCTTGACCTTGCTCACGCGCTGCACGCCGCCGCTCTCCGTCTTGTAGAGGACGAACGTGACCTTCTGCTTGTGGGTCGAGAACACCTCGCCGACGACCTCGAACGGCTGCTTGGCTTTGATTTCGTCGGGCAGGTTCAGCGAGACCAGGCGCACTTCCTGGACGCGATCCTTCTTCTCCGAAAACATCTTGAACGAGACCTTCACGCCGAATTCTTCCGCGCGATAGGACTCCACCAGAATGTCACCGCGGGTCTGGATGCCGTCGCTGATGATGACCATGCGCGGCACGAATCCGTCCGGGTACATGCCGTACGCTAGTTGCATTGCGGCCTGGATATTGGTGCCGTGGTCGGCGCCGACATGGCGATCGATCTTCCACTGCTTGCTGTTCTTCTTGCGTAGTACGACTTTGGGCCGTTCGGCGAAGCTCACGACGTACACCCGATCATCGCCGCCTTTGGCGTCTTCGAGCTTGGCGATGTACGCCTTGGCCTTGTCCAACTGTTTGCTGCTCACGGACTTGCTGACGTCGACGAGAACCACCGTGGCGATCTTGGTGTCGCTGGCAGTCCAGGCCGGGCGCGCCAGAGCGCCGGCGATGACAATGATGAGCAGTGAACGCAGTGTGGCTTGAGTCAGCTGTTGCGCGGTGGACACGTCGGTCAACGACGTCGTGCGCACCACGTAGAAGAACGGCACAACCGCCCACAGGTAGAACCAGTTGGGCGCCAGGAAGTCGATTGGTCGGTCGCCGTAGTTGAGAACCACACCCTCGGCGGGCCGCATGAAGAACGTAATTGCGACTGCGATGAGCCCGGCCGCGCCCGCGCCGAGCGCGATCCACAGCAGTAGTTTCTTGGTCTCAGCTCGCATGATTACACCGTGACCCGTCGATTGTAGGTAAGCCACTCGAGAAGTAGCAGCCCCAGCACCAGCAGCACGATGTACAGCCAGATGGCGCTCTGGAACGACTTCTTGAACTTGCCGGGTTTCTCGAGCTCCGTCCCCCCGAGCAACAGCTTCTCTTCGGGAACGATGCGTGATTCGACCGGGTTGGATAGGTTAGACGCAACTTCGATTTGCGAGACGACTTTGCGCCGATTGGCCGCGCAGTCCTTAAGCGCTTTTGGTTTGCCCCGTGGGCCCTTGTCCTGACACTCCAGGGCCGTGAGCTGATGGAAGCCCACCTGCGACCCGTAGAAGATCGCGCGGCCCTCGGTGACGGGAGCCTGGTGACGGTAGCCGCTTGGGTTGGTCACCGTGACCTCTTTGATGTCGAACGTGTTGTCCATACGCACGCGGAACAGCTGCCCCGTTTCGTAGGACGAGATCAGATCCGCCGTGTCGCCAGAGAACCAGTCGAGCACGTTGACCAGCATGAGTGGAAAGGCGACGCGGAGCGTAAGGTCCGTGCCGAGCAGACTGAAGCCGAACGCAACGATCTTGCGCGGCCGTCGATTTGTGACTCGAACCTTCTTCGCCACGATGATCGGTGCGCGGATCGATTTGACCAGGGTGGTCTCGCCCTTGTGACGGTTGACGCCGAACACGCTCACCCGGTCGAAGTGGGCGTCGGACATGGTTATCCACTTGGTGACCATGTGGTATTTGTTCACATCGGTGATGCGTGGGTCGTCCTTGAGGGAGCCGACGATCTTGACCGGACTGTGTTCGCCCTGGGGGTTGAAGTACACCAGGTGGACGTCCGGCGGCGGTAGTTGCTCCGGCGTGAAGTCGTCGAAGACCATGGCGCTGTAACGCTGCAATCTGCCCGTAGCGACTTCAACTACGTAGCTCTTGATGAACTTCTTCCACTCCTTTGGGGTGATCTTATCCACCTCGATGTTGTCGTAGACCAACATCGCGCCCTCGAGGTAGAGGTTGTCTTTGGTCACGAGCAGGACGCGCTGCTTGGTCCGTTTAGGGATCAGCGCGTGAGCCACGTCATCCAGTGGGAACAAGTCATGGCCGCCGTCGACGGTGCGCACAGTCGCGGTCAGCCGGTGATCCGCGGCGCCGCTCAGGTTCGGGATCAGGATGCGTACCGGGTTGTCGTACTTGCTGTCCTTCGTGGACGAGATGCCCTCGGAGGGTTCGCGGTAAGCGCCGATGGTGATCGGTTCCTTGCTGCGATAGATGACCGTTGTGTTGTCGTTGCCCTCCTCGCAGGGAGGATCGCCATCGCACACCAGCACCTGCCGGCGTACGGGCTTGTCGCCGAAGTTCTGAATCTCCAGGAACACCTCGTAGGACAGTTTGTTCGTAACGTAGCGACGCACGCTGAATGCGACGATGCCCGCGTTGTCGCCACTGCTGCCGACCGGCACGTAGCGCACGTCGATGCCGCCCAGACGAATCTCCGCCAGGTTCTTGCCCGCGCGGGTCGCCTCACCGCTAACCCCGTGCCAGAAACCGCGCGCGAAGTTCTGCAGTGCACCGGCCTTCTTGAATTTGGACGTCGGCTTGGCCAGGCGCAGCACCTCCAGAGCCGAATACAGCGCCACCCGGTCCTTCTTGCCCTTGACCGTGAGTTTGTCGCTCGCTTGCTTGGCGGTGGTTCGGGTCTTGTCGTCGTAGGGCCCGTTGATCACCTCGGTCAGCCAGGTAAGCAGCTTCTCCAGCTTCTTCGGGTTCGGCCACAGGTACTTGGGCGAAGCGGCGAACGCAATGTCTCGAGCCTGATCCAGTGCACCAGCCTTCTTTGCGTTGAGCGCTGCCACCGCGGCTTTGGCTTCCTTCGGGTCGCCGAAGTATTGGCCGCGCTCGATCTTCATGAGGATCTCGCGCACCTGCGCCTCGCCCAGCTCGGTCGTATCGACCACGATGGGCTTGGGCTTTTTCCAGCTAACCAGGCGCAGAACCTGTTCCGGGTAGGCGCCATCGCCGATGAGGATGATCATCGGGTTGTCCCGCTCGCGTAGAGCGTCGGTCGCCGCGGATAGGGCGCGGTGCAGGTCCGCTGGAGTATCGCTGGCGCTGACGCGAGCGACTTCCTTTTTGAGTTTGGCTTTGTCGGCGGAGAAACGGCCCAGGGGCGTGCTCTGGCCATCCATCTTGAGGATCATCGCCACATCGGCGCCGCCCATGCTGTCGAGGATCTTGACCGCCTTCTGCTTCGCCTTCTCCAGGCGGCTGTTGCCCGCATTGACCGCGGATTCGACCATGGTGCGTGCGGCCATGAAGACCTTCTTCACCTTGGCCGGGTCCTTGCTGTTGTATTCGATGAGTAGCTTCTGGGCGACCTTGACGCGCTTTGCCTCGTCCTCGGCGTACTCGCGCCTTGGCCACTTGAACTCTTTGTCGCCAATGGTTGTGCTGCGCGATCCGACTGCCATGGCTTGCAGGATCTGAATGACCTGGGCGTCCGTCGGCGGAGGATTCTTGTCGTCGTCGTTTATCGCATCGGCTGTCTTCATCGACGCAGATGCATCGATGATGATGACGACGTTCTTGCCGTCGGCCGACGCGGTGCCGAGCTTCGGGTTGAGCACGGCAAACAGCAACAACGCGATGATCAGGAGTTGCAGCAACATCGACAGAATTCGCCGAAGGTGCCGCCACAGGGACGTACTTTCTTTTTCCTTGAGTACGCGATGCCACAGGCTCGAGAACGGAACTTCGAACCGTCGCCGGCGCATCTTCAAGATGTACGCACCGACGGCAAGTGCGCCGAGCACGCCTGCGATGGTTGCGAGTGTTCCGCCGGCGATGGCCGGGCTGAAGCTCAGGCCGAGCATCAGCGCAGGAACCCTCCGATGCGGAAAATGCGCAGCACCAGCTCGTCAAAGGGCACACCCGTGTGAGTGCGGAAATACGGCATCGCCCGTGCTGTGCAGAACTCGGCGAGCTCATCGCACCACAGCTTGTGCTGCACCTTGTACTCCTCCAGCAGCCGCTTGGTGATGGTCACTTCTTTGACATCGCCGGTCTCACAATCGACCAGGGTCAGGTCGCCATGAAGCGCCGGGTTTGCCTCTTTCTCGTCGTAGACCTGGAGTAAGAAGGGCTCGAACTTGTTGAAGCGCAGGGCGTTGATGCCCTCGACGAAACCACGCGGATCGTAGAAGTCGGAAATCACCACGGCGAGACCGCGGCGCTTGTTCTGATGCACGAACTTGGTCAGGCATTCGCCCAGGGATGTGTCGCCGCCCATCTCCACGTTGCGCAGGAACTCGAAGATCTTGAAGATGCGTCCTTTGCCGCGGGCCGGTGGCATCCTGCCTTTGAGCGTCTCGGCGAACGGGATGATCGCGACTCGGTCCAGGTTGGCCAGGCCGATATATCCCAGAGCAGCGCCGACTTGCATCGCGTAGTGCAGTTTCATCGGATTGCCGATGGCCATCGACTTGGAGCAGTCGATGAGGATGTAGATGTAGAGGTCTTCCTCTTCCTCGAACAGGCGCAGCAGCAGCTTGTCGATGCGGCCGTACAGGTTCCAGTCGATATAGCGGAAGTCGTCGCCGGAGTAGTACTTGCGGTGGTCGGCGAACTCGATGCCCGAGCCAGTCTTTCGCGTCTTGCGTTCGGCCTTGATGCGCCCCGCGAACACTTTTCGCGAGACCACGTGCAGGTACTCGAGCTTCTTTAGAAACTCTTCGTTGAATAGTTCGCTGCGGTCGTCGGCTTTGATTTTTGGTTGAGGCGCTGCCATGGGTACTCCCTTGGTGCTCTTGGTATTAACCAGCCTCGACCTAGATAGCTTCCGGGACTTTGTTCAATATGTCCTTGAGCAGCTCGTCGGGGTTTATGCCCTCGGCTTCGCCTTCGAAGTTGAGCAACACGCGGTGGCGCAGAGCGGGCAGGGCGACGTGGCGTACATCGTCGATGGCCACCGCATAGCGTCCCTCCAATAGGGAACGAATCTTCGCGGCCAAGATCATCGCCTGAACACCACGTGGCGATGCGCCGTAACGCATGTACTTCTTGGTCAGGTCCGTCGCGTCCGATGTGTCCGGGTGAGTCGCTTGCAGCACGCGCACGGCGTAGTCCTGAACGTTGCGCGACAGTGGCACCCGGCGCACCAGGTCCTTCATGTCTAGCAATCGTTCTTTTTCCATCACCACTTCCGGCTTGGGTACGTCTTCGCTGGTGGTGCGGTCCAGAATCGTGTGTAGCGCGGTGCGGTCTGGGAAGGTGACGTTTAGCTTGAAGAAGAAACGGTCGAGCTGCGCTTCGGGCAGCGGGTACGTACCTTCCATCTCGAGCGGGTTCTGGGTCGCCATGACGAAGAACGGCGCGTCGAGCTTGTGGGTCGTCTTGCCGATGGTCACCGAGCTCTCTTGCATTGCCTCGAGCAGCGCGGACTGGGTCTTGGGGGTCGCGCGGTTGATCTCGTCGGCGAGCAGGATGTTTGTGAAGATCGGCCCACGCTGGAACTCGAAGTGTTTACCGTTGTCGTCTTCGACGATCATGTTGGTGCCCAGACAGTCCGCGGGCATCAAGTCCGGGGTGAACTGAATACGTGAGAACTGGGCGTGGATGCACTCGGACAATGTGCGCACGAGCATCGTCTTACCTAGCCCGGGAACACCTTCGAGCAACACGTGGCCGCCGCCGAGGAGGGAGATGATCACGCCTTCGATGACTTCGTCCTGGCCGACCATCATCTTGCCGATCTCATCGCGCAGACGCTGCAGATCTTGGCAGAACTCACCAACGAGCGCTTCTACGTTGGCAGGGGTGGCGGAGTTGATCGATTCGCTCATTGGTTTTTGTCCTTGGCTGGGCGTGCGCCGAGACAACCGGCTATGTCCGAGGATAAGACGTGGCTAAGAAGCGCACCACGGTCCGGGGGCTGGAAACGGCTATTTGCTGCCGCGCGGTTTGATTTTCTGGAAGTAGCGCTCGATGTAGTACTTGTAGCCACGCGGGACTTTTTCAGCGTGGATGATCTCTTCTGCCTGCTTCTTGTATTTGACGTAAATCTTCTTGTAGTCCCGGTTGGCGAAGCCTTTGTTCGCTGCCGACAGAACGGTCTCCCGCTGGGAAGCACCCTTCTTGCCGTGGGTGCCTGACAGGCTCTGGTCTTTGGTGTTTCCACTCATGGGGGTCGGTGCGCCAAGCGGGTCTCCACCGTCTCCGGTGCCATACTTCTTGCCGCCTTTGCCTTTACCCTGGCCGGGCTTGTTACCCTGGCGATTGCCGGGTTTCCATGACTGGCGTTTGCCACGCCGACCGTTTGCGCGGCGGTTGAAGTCACCGCGGCGCTTGTTACGACCGAAGCGGTTGCGCTGGCCTTTGCGACCCTTGCGGCGAGCTCTGCGCATGGCGTCGCGCAGGTCGTCGAGCTGGGACGCGACCTTCTTCTTGTTCTTCACCCGGCGCATGTCCTGAGAGACCTTGCCCATGTTGCGGGCAGCCTGCTTCATCTTGCGCGACGCTTTACGTCGCTGCATGCGCCGCTTCTGCTGGCTCTGTTGCTTCTTCTGGGAGTTCTTCATGTTCTGCGCCGCGGTCTTCATGTTGCGGTGCAGGCGGGCGAGGCGGCGCTTGTGAGCCGACTGGCGCTGCTTGTTCTTCTTGCGCTGCAAGCTCTTGAGCTGGCGCTTCTTCTGCTGGAGGCGGCGCTTGATGTTGGACTTCTGTTTTGGATCCTTGGTCTTGTCCATCTGGCGCTGCATGCGGCGGATCTGCTTCTTCATGTTGGCGATCTGCTGCTTGGTCTTCTTGTCTTTCTTGCTCTGGCGCTTCTCGAACTTCTCAGCGGCCTTCTTGAGAGCCTTGGCCATGTTGTCTTGCTTCTTCTTGATGTCCTTCTGGGACTTCTTGATCTTGTCGAGCTTCTTCTTGATCGCGGCCTTCTCTTTGGGCGTGAGCTTCTTGTCCTTGAGCTTGTCCTTGAGCTCTTTGGCTTTCTTCTCGTTCTGGTCGGCCTTCTTGCCGAGCTTCTCGTTCTTCTCGGCGAGCTTCTCCATCTCTTTTTGCGCCTGCTTCAGGTCGCCTTTTTCCATGGCCTTGCCGAGCTCGCGGGTCTCTTTGGTCTTCTTGAGCTCTTTGCCGGTCTCCTGGATGTCTTTCATCGTCTCTTTCGAGTCGAACTCCGTATCCTTGAGGTACTTCTCGCGGGCTTCATCGAGCTTCTTCATCAGCTCGTTCTTGCTGACTTCGCCCTTCTTCACTTTTTCGAGAAGTTCGCGCAGCTCTTTGACCAGCTGCTTCAGCTCTTTGTCTTTGGTCTCGTCGGCAAGGCGATCGAGCTGGTCGATCATCTCCTTGGCGTAGCCCAGGTTCTCGTCGTCGAGCTCAACGCTGGTTTTGACGCGCTTCTTCTGCAGCTTGTGGTTGGAACTATCAGTGGCGCTGCTACGTCGGATGGCGTCGGCGTCATGGGGCCACCACAGGCCGGCGACGGCGACGGCGACGATAGCGAACGTTAAGGCAACGCGACCGTCAGTAGGCCGGCGGAATGGGGTCGCGCCTTTGACGTCGGCTTTCTCCACGTTGTTGTGGGCGTCCTTTACCGCGAGCTGCATCAGCGCCACGGTCTCGGCCGGCTCGTTGGAGCTGTCGGCGAGGCGGCGTTCGAATGCGCACGCGGTGGACAGGCGGTCGGCCAGGCCGGAAGCGCGGTCGATGCGCGTGGCAACAACGTGGGCCGGGAACGAACGCATGGCGCCGATGACCGCACCGACGACGACGAAACCCAGGCAGCCAATGAGCAGCCCGACGCCCATGCCCTCGGAGATCGATTCCTGGCGCACACCGTAAACAACGGCCAAGACCGCCGCCGACGTCAGGATCGAAGTCGTGGTCGCCATTTCGATCGCCGACTGCGTTTTGAGACGCAGACGAGCGCGGGATATTAGTGAATGAATCCGGGATGTATCGTTCATGTAGGGGCTCTCACTACATCGGGTGGAATGGCTACGTTAGTGTAGCAGTTTTCCTTTAGACGGCTGGATGCGCCGTACGATCTACGACCCGGGCTGGTTGCTTTGGGAATTGCTCATGTTTCTTGGGCGAGTAGGACGCAACGCAACGATCCAGTGCCATACAGACGCTGGGATTCGCTGTTGGGTTGCGTGTCGCTCTACTGAGTAAACGTGAGCAGCGTAAATTTATTGCTGGATGTATCTAGAATCTCGAACGTGGCTTTCGCCTTGGGTGTCGGCAGGAGGCTGCGTAATCCCTGGGCGCGCCCCGATTCGGTGACGACGAAGAACCGCCGGCCCGCGCGGGCCGGGTCCTTGAGGTACTTGAGGAACTCTTTGTTATCGACCTGCTTGAACGCCGTGCGCGTGTCTTTGCTCTTGGACCAGATCTCGTCGCCGCTCCAGAAGTTCTCGCCGCGCCAGTACAGCTGCCAGGCGATGAGTCGATCCGCGTTGACCTGCCGCCATGGTCTGCCCGGCCCCCAACCTGTTCGTGGAGCCCGCGAACGTCTGCGGACCCGTCCTTCGCTGACGACCTGGGCCAGCTTGTTGAGTTCGGTCTTGCTCAGCTTGATCCAGAACCGGTCGCTGCTGAAGCGAGAGACGTGGCCCTTGAGCACGATGTGTTTTTGGATCTGATTGCGGTAGCCGACGATCGCGATGTCGATCTTCATGTCGAGTCCCGCGGCGAAGTGGTCCGGAATGAACGACTTGACCATGTACTCGTCTTTGACGTCGGCCCACTCGTCGGCCAGCTCGCGAGTACCCCAGTAGCGAATGTCGATGCCGTAGATCTGTCGAGCCTGGTAGTAGCTGCGTACGGTGGTGCGCATGCCCCAGTGCGGCGCGGCCGAGTTCATGTAGGTGTGCATGCCCCACTGCGCGAACACGGTGCCGTAGGCGAGCAGGCCGAGGATGAAGTACGGCCGGGTTTTGCGCACGACCATGAACAGGAACAGCGCAGTGAACGCCAGGCCGAAGTGAAGGATCGCATCGGTGACATCCACATTCCATGGCGGACCCGAGGGCCACGGTCGGTCGTAGCGGTAGATGAACAGCTCGATGAATTGCTTCTGCTCACCGAGCAGGTCGCGCATGATCAGCAAGCAAATGATCGCCGCCATGATCGCGACCATCCACGTGTAGCGCGCTTTGTTTGTGAGCAGGTCATCTAGCCAGAACGCGACGATGACCGCCAACGCAGGGATGGCGGGGAAGATGTAGTGGTGGAATTTGGTCTGTACGGCGCTGAACAGGGCGATGCTGGAGATCGCCCAGATACCGATGACCAACCGTACCCGTCCTTCCTGGGTACGCGGCGACAGGTTGCCGGCGTAGCTCGCGATGGCGGCTGGTAGCAGAGCAACCCACGGCCAGAAGCCGATGCCCAGCTGGGACATGAAGAAATTGAACGTGCCGCGGTCGCCGTGCATACCGCTGGTCGCACGTTTGAAGTTGTGCGACATGATGTAGTCGCGGATAAAGATGCGACCGTCCACGAGCAGCATGGCCAGATGCCAGGGGATGACAATGAGCGCGACCAGGATCAACCCGCGCTGAATCTCCAGCTTGCCGAGGTCTTTCCAACTGTTGGTCAGCACGACGTACAACAAACAGGTGGCGCCGGCGAGGCCGATGCCCGGGATGCCTTTGCCCAGGACGCTGATGCCGATCAGCGCGAAGAACCAGTACATGTAGACCTGGCGGCGCGTGGTCGTGCGCTCGTACCACCAGGACCAGATGTGCTTGTTCCAACCTTTGTTGAAGTACAAGTACGCCGAGCAGCCCAGGCAGATGGCGAATGCGCCCCCGCGTATGCTCGCCACCGCAGTTGCGCCGATGCGCACATCCAGGCCCATCGTCATGACGAAGACGACGAGCGTTGGCACGAAGGCAAATAGCACCGTCGTGCGCGACATCAGGAAGTTGAAGAAGATGCCGAGCTGCTTGAAGCCAAGCTTCTTGTACGCCGCGGTCTCCCACTTTTTCGGTCGCCAGAATTGGTGCCAGAACACGAACCATGCCGCGAGGACCGCCATCATCATCGGCAAGAAGATGTGGGTGGCCAGGGGCAGCCCCATGCCGCGGGCAAGGCCAGGGTAGCGGTAGAAGTGGGTCCCGTAGTACAAGGCCTGCCAGCCGACGAACAGGCCGATAATCCCCAGGAACACGTGGTAGCTGGTAGTTGGGCCGAAAAGCGGATCTAGTTCTTCATCCCCGGCATGTAACGCCATGATGAAACACGCCATCGATCCCATTAAGCAGCCGACCAACGGCATGTCGGTGATCGCCTGCCTGGATATCAAGAAGTAGAACGGTGTGGACGCCGTGACTAAGAACGCTATCCACGCCACGCGTCGGTTGACCAGGCTGGATAGCATCCACCACAACATGATCAAGCCGAAGGCACCGAACAAAGCGAACGGTGCACGGATGGCGAACAACACTTTCCCCGATGAGACCATCTCGCCCGAGTAGCCGCCGCTGTCGCCGATCCCCATGGCTTGCATGCCGCCGGCGATCATCCAGAACGTGAGTACCGGTTTCGACCGGAAGCCCTCGTTCTGCCATTTCGTGTGGATCAAGTCGTCGTCTTGGAGCATGCGACGCGCGACTTCGGAGTAATGGGTCTCCCAAGGATCGATGAGCGTGTAGTCGCCAAGTCCAGGCAGCAGAATCGCCAGCGCGAGGACGACGACGACGAGCGTCTCCTTCCACGATGGCCGGCCGCTCTTGATCAGATAGCTGTGGTTGTGCCAGTTGAACGCCCAGTGGGGCTTCTTTGGCCTCGAAGGCTTCAGCGCCGAGGTGAGCTTGGCCGGCTTGGGTTCTTCGTCGTGCTCGTGCTCGTGCTCGTGCTCGTGCTCGTCCTCGTGCTCGTGCTCGTGCTCGTGCTCGTGCTCGTGCTCGTCGCTGTCCCCGTCGGAAGCCTCTTCGTCGGAGTCTTGCGCATCGGTCGAATCGGACGCATCGGAATCAGCCCCGGAGGACTCACCCTCTTTGGTCTCCGCCTCTTTCTCGGCGTCTTCCGCTTTGTCGTCTTCGTCGGCGCTCACAACCCTCGGACACTAGGTCGAATTGGCCCCACTTTTCAACCGAAACGCAGGCATCATGCGACCTTAGTCACGCCTTCACCGGGGGAAACAGCGGGGCTAACCGCGTGCAATCCCCACACCCACCAGATGGTTTCAACCGCTGTCCGTCCCCCAGCAACTAGGTAGATATGAAGCAGCTAGGGGCCGTACTCTGCATTGGGTTTCTATTCTTGGCAGCGAGTTGTGGTGGCGACGACGCTGACGACCTCGGCGTTGGTGCCGAATGCACCTCTGCCGACGAATGCGATGAGGAAACCGATCAGATCTGTCTGACGAACTTCGCGGGTGGCTACTGTGGGATTCAGGCGTGCGTGGACGACGCCGATTGCCCCGACTCGTCCGGGTGCGTCACCCATGACGACGGTACGAACTACTGTTTCCGTGTTTGCCAGGACAAGGCGGAATGCAATGCGAACCGATCGGTCGATAACGAATCGAACTGTTCGTCGAGCGTCACGTTTGTCGAAGGTGCCCAGGGGCGCAAGGCCTGTGTGCCGCCGTCATCCGGGTCGTGATCCTGGCTACGCGTAGTTAAGCAGAAACTCCAGCGGCGCAGAGCGGGTTGGTGTATTACTGGCCTGGTGCAGTTGCGGTTCATGGTTCTCGCTCAGGCCGTCCTACTGACGGCGTGTGTTGGCACTGACAATCTCGTGAGTGACGAGCCGTTGCTTGGGCCCGACGCGCGGGCGGGCGCTGCGGACGCGCGGACCAGCGACGCGCGCATCGATCCAAACTGCGTGCCAGGTGCGACCGAGTGCACCAACTGCATCGACGACGACGATGATGGTCTGGCAGACGGCGCCGACCCGCAATGTACGGGACCAGCTGATCGGGACGAGGGCAGTTTCGCCAACGCCGTTCCGGGTGACAACCGCGACGTCGAGTTTCAAGATTGCTTCTTCGACGGTGACAGCGGACCTGGAAATGACGGCTGCCTGGTCCACACGTGCTGCATGCTGGATACGTGCCCGGCCGAAATCGCTGGAAGCTACGTGCCGTCTGAGTGCGTGACCACCAAGATGTGTGAGAACTTCTGCTCACCGCGTATGCCGCCCGGCTGCGATTGTTTCGGCTGCTGCACCGTGTGCGACGGCGCCGGCTGTGTCGACATCTATACGCACGATCTAGTTGCACCAAACTGCGACCAGGACAGCATTCGCGACCCGGCTCGTTGTCCGACCTGCACACCGTTTCCCGGGTGCGGTCATGCCTGCTCGGCACCGTGCGTGTTGTGCCCCGGACAGACTCCTGCGGACTTGCCCTCTCAGTGTGGCGGCGTCGCTCAATGCCCTGATTCCGGGGCGACGTGTACCGATAGCAGTCAATGCACTGGGGCCGACGTTTGTTACAACGGCTGCTGCCTCGAACTCTAGCGGAGCGTAGCCGCGCGCTACTTGCTCTTGCCCGTGAACTGAAACTGGCGTAGCAGCATGGCCGGGGTCGAGATGATGCCTCCCTCGCTCCACCACGACGGTACGTCTTTGACGTCTTTGCCCAGACCGCCAAGGCGGGAGAACGCCTCTAGCATCGGTTGGGTGAAGCGCATGTTGCGCACGCCGGTACTGAGCTTGCCGTTCTCGATCAGGAACGTGCCGTCCCTGGTCATGCCGGTCATGGTTGCGTGCCGCGTGTCGAGCAGCCCGTTCACGTAGTGAAAGCGGGTGATGTACAGACCGCGGTCGACGCTGGCGATGAGTTCCGCCTCGCTCTTGTCACCCGGTGCCATGCGCAGGTGCATCACCGCTGGGTCCATCGCGTGGCTGTCGGCGATGTTCGGCGCGTGGCCGGTGGACTCGGCGCCGCCGCCCATCCGTGCCGCGGTGGCCTTGTCACTGACGGGCCTACCGACTTTCCCTGCGTCGATGAACGTCACCTTGCGGCGCAGGGTGCCTTCGGCGTCAAACGGTAGCTCGTCCGGGTCGGCTTCGTCGTAAACGCTGATGCGTTCGTCGCAAACGGTTTCACCGTCGCGACCCGCGAGCAGACTGGTGCCGTCGAGAACGGTGGTGGCGGAAAAACTCGCCGCTGCCATCCACTCGAGCAGCTCCGCGACGGCCTCCGGAGCGAGGACGACGTCATACGGGCCGGGCTGCAGCTCGATGGCGTCGCGACTTCCTCGGGCCTTTTCCGCCGCGGTGCGAGCGAGGGAATCGATGTCCAGACTCTGTCCAGGCACGCCGCACCAACCGGCGAAACCAGACGCCTTGCCGATCAGACCGATGAGCTGGGCATCGGCGAAGGTATCCTGGAAACTGCGTGTGAGCCCGCCAGCGGTGCGCACGGCCAGAATTTGGCGATACGCCTTGAGCGAACCGGCGAACTGAACTCCATCGGCCTTGTTGGTTTCGAATGCCTCGCTCAGTTGCTTGGGCACTCGCGCGGCGGTGACGTGGTCGGGTAACTCGGTCTCGGCGGGCGCGTCGGTCTGTTCGCTGCCAGTGTTGAACGCGAGGTCGACGTCGAGCTTCGGTGACAGCCGTGCCGCGTTGACCGCCGCCGCCGCGCCGCTGCGAACTGATTCGTCGACCAGGCTCGCGCAGACTTGAGTTCCCAGACGCCCGTCTACCAGGACGCGAATACGCAGGGTGTCGCTCCACGTGCGTCCCACCTGGGTGAACCGAGACGATGCGAACCGGGTGAACTGGGTCTCGGTACCTCGATAGCTCGCTTCGGCGTCGTTGGCGCCAGCGGCCATGGCCGCATCTACGGCGCAGCGCAGTGCCGGCTCGAGACGTTCGTTGCTCATCGGCTTGCTCCGACTTCGACGTCGCGAAACCGCGCCGGTGCGCAGCCGTGTCCGACGGCTATGGTTTGCATAGGATCACCCTTGCCGCAGGAAGCGAGTCCCCATAATCGGAACGCTTCGTCGTTGCCGATGGCATCACAGCCGCCCCAGAACTTCGGCGTGGAGCCCGTGTACATTGGGCTGCGTAGCAACCGGGTGCGTTTGCCCTTCTTGATCTCCCACGCGGCCTCGCAACCAAACTGAAAATTGAGTCGCAGATCGTCGATGGACCAGCTCGTATTGTTCGCCATCATGATGCCGTCTTCGGTATCGCCGATGAGCTCATCCAGGGAACTCGGCCCATTCGGGTCCGGCTCCAGGGACACGTTGAGCATGCGAATGATGGCGGGACGGTTCCACGATTCAGCGCGCATACAGCCGGCCGAGCGGCCCAGATTCATGCTCGCTGCGGTTTCCCGGGACGACAGGTAGCCGACGAAGACGCCGCGCGAAATCAGCGGCGTGATGCGCGCCGGTACGCCTTCGTCATCCCAACCGAACGTTCCCAATCCGCCCGGGGCGCGCGAGTCGGCGACAAGGTTGACCAGTGTCGAGCCGTACGTGAAACGACCGAGTCGATCCGGCGTCAGAAAGCTGGCGCCGGCAAGTGAGATTTCATCGCCTACAGCTCGGTCGGCCTCGGTGGGGTGGCCACACGACTCATGAATCTGCAGCGCCAGCTGCGGCGTGTCCAGGATCAACGTGGTGTTGCCGGACGGGCACAACGGCGCCTTGAGCAACGCGAGAGCATCTTCGCGCAGCTCACCGGCGTGTTCATTGAGCCTCAGTTTGCCCACGGTCTCGTAACCGGCTGACGCCAGTCCGCCGTCGTAGTCGAACGGCCACGTGCGCTGTACTGCACCATCGTCATCGGTGGCGACCAGCTTGATTCCCGCGCCGCCGAACGTCAGCACTTGTTCGAGCCTGCTGCCCTCGCTGCTCATGAATAGCTTCTTGGTGCGGTGCCACTGCATGAGCGCGCTCACCGACTGGATCGGTGACGTCTCGAAGTCGTCGCCACGCATGATGTCCAGGGACTGGTTCAGATCGTCGAGGCGCCGCTCGATCGACACCTGAAACGGGTCCTCTTCCATCGGTGTCTCGTAGCGGCCAACCTGTGGTTCTTCTTCGGCCATGCGGATTGGCGACGATTGGGCGATGGCGACTCCGGCCGCGATCTCGGCGGCCTGGCGCGCGACTTTCTCGCCTACTTCTGCGCAGGGATCGGGCAGGGCGGCGAAGCCCCAGGCGCCGTTGCGCAACACCCTTACGCCGACGCCCGCCGATGTGGTTCGCGATAGGCGTTGCAGTTCCCGGTTGCGCAGGTTGATCAGGTCATGTTCTTCATCGCTGACGCGTACATCAGCGTAGCTCACGCCGGGAAGTTTCTTGGCGGCCGCCAGAGCTGCTTCGGCGGTTTCGGCAAACCGTGGATCCATGGCCGGCATAGTACGTCCTGCGCCGCACCTGGTATAGTTGCTCGAGCTTCGCGATGGCCAAATATCCCAACTTATCCGCGTCCGCGGACGCGCTACCCCTGTCCATCTTCGCCCGCTTGTACGAGCGTCTTGCGACGTTCGATGGGGATGTGATTCAGTTCCAGATCGGCGACACGTGCTTGCCGCCACCGGAGGCCTCGCGTCTCGGCGCCCTGGGATTTCGCACCGGGCACGATCCAGAGCTGTACGCTTACTCAAAGCCAACGGGCGACCCGGTCTTCGTGAGCGCAATCGTCGACAAGCTCAAACGGTTCAACAAGATCGAGCACGCCAAACCCGAGAATGTTCAGCTGACCTGCGGCGCCACCCACGCCCTGTCGTGTGCCATGCGCGCGGTGATGGATCCGGGCGATCAGATGTTGCTACTCGCCCCCTATTGGCCATTGGTCAAGGGCATCGCGATCTCCCTGTCGGTTCGGCCCATCGAAACACCGTTTTCTGTTGATGTCATGCGCGGCGAGGGCGCCGACATCGAAGCGCGGCTCGAGGACTACATCACGCCGCAAACCTCCGCCATGTACGTGTGCAATCCCAACAACCCGGATGGGAAAGTACTCACGGTGGCTGAGCTCGAGGCCATCGCCCGGGTGGCTCGGCGCCATGGCTTGTGGGTGTTGTCGGACGAAGTCTACGAACACTTCACATACGATGACCGCGAGCACGTCAGCATGGCCGCTTTGCCCGGCATGGCTGCGCGCACTATGACCTGCTTTTCGTTCTCCAAGAGCTACGGTCAGGCAGGACTGCGCGTGGGCTATGTGGTCGGCCCAAAGTTGGCGGTCGAGGCCGTGCGCAAGATGGCGAACCACACCGTGTACAGCGTGCCCAAGGCATTGCAGCGCTCGGCTCATCGTGCCCTCACTGAAGGTGCCGGTTTCCTCGACGAAGCTCGCGATACCTACCGACGCGCCCGGGATTACGCGTACGAACACATCAAGGCGCCGTGCGTCCTGCCCGAGGGGAGCACGTATCTGTTCGTGAATCTGAGCGAGTGGATCGATGCGGAAGGCGAGTGCTCCTTGTCGGTGCTCGAGCGAATGGCGGAAGCGGGTTTGCTGATGGCGCCGGGAGCTGCGTTTGGTGGTCAGTTCAGCGACTGGGCGCGGCTGTGCTTTTCTGCCGTATCCCAGGACGTGCTCGCCGAGGGAATCAATCGCTTCAATCGCGTGCTCGACGAAACTAAGTGAAGAAGCTCTCTTGAAGGAGCTTTCGTGAAGAAGAGAACGTGAGCCGCGACCTTCTGGAGTTGGTGTTTCGCGAGACGATTCACCAGCTGAATCCCGCGGCGGTGACGGCGCAGGCGATAGCCGCAGCGAACATCGAAGAGTTCGTGACCCTGATCGCAGCAGGCAAAGCGGCGGCCTCGATGACCCGCGGCGCCCTTTCGGTTCTTGGCGAGCGGGTGTTCGACGGCTGCATCGTCGTTCCTCATGAACTCAACCGCCCCATGCCTATGACCGTTTTGGTGGCGACTCATCCAACGCCGAGCGCGGCGAGTGTTCGCGCCGGTGAAGCATTGTTGGCGGCAGTCGCGAGTGGGCGCCGCGTCGTGGCGTTGATCTCGGGCGGCGCGTCGGCCCTGGCTTGTGTGCCGGCACCCGGGGTGTCCCTCGCGGACAAACTCGAGGTGACCGGGGCGGTGATGCGTGCAGGCGCGCCCATCGAGAAGCTGAATACGGTGCGTAAACATCTTTCGGCGATCAAAGGCGGCCAGCTTGCCGAAGCCGCCACAGCACCAGTCACCACGTTCGCGCTCAGCGACGTCGTTGGCGATCGGCTGACTGACATCGCCAGCGGACCCACGGTGCCTGATCCGACGTCTCGCGACGACGCCCGGTGCATCATCGAACAGTTTGCGCCTGAGCATGCATCCATTTCGTCGAGCCTCGTTGCCACGCCCAAGGTCGCGCGCCAGTCAGATTCGGCGCTGGTCATCGCAGGCACTGGTACGCTGATCGACACCGCCGTAGAAGTTGCCCGGGGCAATGGCCTCGACACTGCGGTCGGCGCCCGCGACCTCACCGGCGATGTAACCCATGTCGCTGACCAACTCGCGGCAATCCAGCGGACTGGTTGCGTTGTCGCCGGCGGTGAGCCAACGATCGCACTTCCCACCAGTCCCGGTACTGGCGGTCGCGCCCACCATCTCGCCTTGCTGATCGCGCAACGAATTCGCGGCCAAACGAATACCCACGTGCTCGTCGCTGGCTCGGACGGAATCGACGGCAACACGGATGCAGCCGGCGCCATTGTCGACGGCACCACCTGGCAACGTGTCGCTGACCCGGAGTCCGCGCTGGCAACAGCCAACGCCGGTTCCGCGCTGGCCGCCATTGGCGCGAGTCTCGTTACCGGGCCCACCGGTGTGAATCATGCCGACCTGATCGTGATGCTCAGGACCAATTGAGCCATCTCAGCCCGATCTGTGTTACTCACCAGTCGTGAGCGAAGAGTGGACCACACTGCGTGTCCTGGAGTGGACGACGGGTCGGTTCACCGAAGCCGAAATGGACAGCCCACGCCTCGAGGCGCAAGTCCTGCTCGCCCACGCCCTGAAGTGTGACCGCGTCGCGCTCTACATGCAGTACGACAAACCCCTCGGGGAGCCCGAACTCGCCGCCTATCGCGCGTTGATTCGCCGTCGCCTCGACGGTGAGCCCGTCGCATACCTCACTGGGCAGCAAGAGTTCTGGTCGCTGCCGTTCAACGTGGACAAACGCGTGTTGATTCCGCGCCGCGACAGCGAAACCATCATTGAAGTCGTGCGCGATGAAACGGATCTGGCGGCGCCGGCCCGTCTGCTGGATATCGCAACGGGTTCGGGGGTCCTCGCTATCACGATGCTGCGCGAGATGGCCCAGGCCACGGCGGTGGCCACGGATCTGAGCCGGGATGCCCTCGATGTCGCCAAAGACAATGCGGTGCTCAACGATGTCGTGGCGCGCATTGAGTTTCGACAGGGCGACCTATTGCAACCGCTCACGAACGAAGACGAATTCAACGTCGTCATCTCGAATCCGCCGTACATCGCTACCAACGATGTGCCGACGTTATCGTCTGAGGTGCGCCACGAACCCACGCTAGCTCTGGACGGCGGTCCCGATGGCCTCGAGTATTTGCGACGCATCATCTCCGACATTCACGGGTACATCTCAGCGAACGGTTTGCTCGTGCTCGAACACGCATTCGACCAGGACGCGGCCGTGCGTAAACTCATCGACGCTACACACCACTACGGGCCCGCCCAGACCCGTAACGATCTGGCCGGGCAGCCCAGAGTGACCTGGGCCCGTCGCAAAGCCGCTTAGAGCTAGTTCCGCCGGCGTCGCCGGAAGCCCAACGCGACCAGGCCGACGAGCAACAACCAGCCCAGTTGTGTCCCCGTGTCGCCGTTGCCGACGCTACAGCAACCGCCGTCGCCGGCGCTGGGATCCGCCGGGGAACCAAAGCCAATGGGTGTGTCCATGTTGCCGGAGTTGTGGTCGTCGTGGTGAAAGCTGGCCCAGTCGACGCGGCCGTCGGTTTCGCCGGTAGTGTTCCACACGTATAGGTAGCCTTCGCGGGTGGCGACGGCGACCTCGAGGAGGCCGTCTCCGTCCAGGTCACCCACCGCTGGCGACGCAACGATCCAGCCGCCCGTGAACTTCGGCCAACCTTCGGGCTGGGTGCCTTCGTGGTTCCAGGCGCGCAGATAGTAGCCGCCGCTGCCGCTGATGACCTCGGGGAAACCGTCGCCATCGACGTCGGCGACGGCCGGGTTCATCCAGAACTGATGATCGTCGGCGCGTTGTGGGAAGCCCTTGAGGTACTGGAACGTGGATGTGTCCCAGGCTCCCACGTGGTGGTCGAAGTCGACGCGTCCGCCGGCGCTGGCAAATGCTTCCGCGAAGCCAAGGCCCGCCCCGCCCCAGATCATGTCGTGGCGACCGTCGTTGTTCAGGTCACCGAAGCTGCCGTTGGCGATGGCCACGAACGATGGGATGTCGTCAGAGCCGGTGTTCTCGCCATAGGGGTTGTTGGCCATGACGCCGATGAGCGAACCGTCGTGGCGGAGGATCGTTGGCAGGCCGACGATGCCCGAGATCGCCACGTCGAGCAGTCCATCGCCGTCGACGTCGGTCAGTGCCGTCGAGTTTGGCAGGCCCGTGCCGACGAAAGGCAGCACCGGCACCGTGCTCAGCTTGAGCGGCCAGTTTGGCAAGAAGCTGCCGTCGGCGTTGATTGCGTACAAGCGCCCTTTGGCGTTGTACTCTTCGTTGGTGCCGGCGATGATCTCCAGCTCGCCGTCTCCGTCGATGTCGCCCACCGATGGGCATGCAACGATGCGGGCGCGTTTCTCTCCGTCGCTGAGAAGCACGGGAAAGCCCGCCATGGGCGTGCCGTCGTGATGGAACACGTAGACGTGTGCGTCCATCGCGGCGATTACGATCTCCAGATCGCCATCGCCGTCCATGTCGCCTAACACCGGGGCGACCGCGATGCCGGAGTCGATAGTCCACTCTTCGCTCGTGACGTCGACCTTGCTGCGATCGATCGTCACGGGGAAGCCGGCGCGCACGCTGCCGTCGGCGCCGTACGCGTACACCTCGCCTTCGAATGTCGCGACGACGATGCTTCGCCCATCGGGGCCTTCTCCGTCCAGGTCGCCGATGGCAGGGCTCTGCTGAGAGTGGCTCGAAGAGTCGGCCGTGATGTCGCCGCTCAGCACACCCGCTGTCTGGCGGTGGTTGTTAGCGTTGCTTTCACGGAACGGCAACATGGTCGGCAGCTGAACGGGCCAGCCCGCTTTTGGCGTGCCTGTGCCGTCCAAAACGTGCAGGGTGCCCGCGCCGTCGATGATGATTAGTTCCATGATGCCGTCGCCATCGATGTCCGTGATCTTGGGCGATGCTTCGCCGCTGCCACCGAGCTTGATCGGAAAGCCCGGGCGCACATCGGCGTCCCGGTGGATATGAAACGCCCGGCGAATTTCGCCTTTGACGCCATCCCGACTTCCGTCAGTCGAATTGAGCGTGACGCGGACGCGCACCGTAACCATGAACCGGTTGACGCTCAGGTCCGGTTCGGGCATCGGCTCGTTGTCGATGTTGACGTTCGACAGGTCCCAGGTCGCGAGGGTGCCCTCGATGAACTCAGTCTCGGAGGTGCCTTCTGAAAGGGTAGTCCAATCTTCCGGGAACGGCTCGATCCCGGGCGCCCACTCGACTACGTAGTCGTAGGAGTCGTACAGGTTTTTGCGGAACGTGATGTTGCCCGTGATGTCGATGCTGGTTTCTTTGTCGGCATGTACCGTCTTGAACCAGTCCGGACCGGTGACGTCGACGACCGGGGGAATCCGCAGCGCTAGCACTTCGTCCACGGCGTTGCGGATGTTGGTGCGACCGTAGCCAAAGCGTTTCTCCCAGCCCTCGTAGGTCACGTACTTGTTCGGGTCTGTGGCGTCGGCGGGATCGTAGATGTCATCCACCGTCATGAGCAGGAGCTGCTTGACCTCTTCACCGCTGAGCAGACGGGCCTGCTGGTAGTCAGTGCTAGCGTGAGTGCCGCCAGGTGGCGTCAAGCCAGCATCGAGGGCGGCGCCGTATAGGAGGCCCACGGCGCCGGAAGTCTTACCTACGGCCTCGGACGAACACGCCGTGCCCGGTGTGGACAGAAGCAGTTGAGCGCCGTAGTTGGTGCAGTTGTTGAACGCCAGGAACGTCGTTGCGTTGTCCCGGTTGGTGCTGTCGTAGGTGTTGGCGTGCACATAGACCGTGTGGTTTACCGAGCCGGGTAGGTTGGCGTGAAAGCTATCTTCGTCAGCAGCCGACGCAACCACGGTGACGTTCTGTTTCCACGCGTACTCGATCGCCTCGAAGGCCAGCGGCGTCATGTTGATCGAGCCGAGTGCCTCCTGAATGACTGCTGCGCCCGAGTCGATGGCGAAAATGGTGCCAATGGCGAAGTCGTTCGCGTCTGCAACGAACGAGTCGCTCGCGCGAACCATCAGGATGGAACACTCTGGGCACACGCCCGGGTTACTGATCCCGTTGTCGGTTTCGGCCGCCGAGTCTCGGGCTTCACCGCTGCCGTGGCCGAAGTCCGTATCGTCGTTTGGATCGTTGTCGTCGTTGAACACGTCCCAGCCGGAGATATCGTCGGTCCAACCGTTGTTGTCGTCGTCCACGTCATCCGAGAACGCGCGAATCAGATCCTGCGGATCGAGGATGCCGTTGCCGTTGTCGTCACTGACTCGCGGATCGCAGATCGTTCCCGCGGCTGGTTGCTCCTTGCCCGTCGCCGTCGTGTAGTCCTGAACATTGAAGAAGCCGTCGCCATTGATATCGTACGGATCCGCCCCGGCGGCCACGCCACACGCGACGTTTGGGACCGGCAGCTCGCCCTTGTTCAGGTAGTACTTGTTGACCAGGTCGCGCTCACGCCAGCGAATCCCCGAGTCGAGCACCGCGATGATCACGCGTCTGTCGCCGATGGTCTTCTGCCACGCGCGGTCAGCGTGCATACCTGCGCCGATGGAGTTCTCATAATCGGTGACGCGGTTGACGTTGGCCGAGGGTATGAAGCTCCACAGATTCCAGTCACCGTCATAGCCGGGATCGTTCGGCCAGTTCGCAGGATCGCTCATGTCCGCACCTTCAGGTGGCGGCCAAACGGCGCTGGCCGGTTGGGCTACAAACAAGACGATGGCGGCAATAAGTACAACTCGGAGCGAACGCACCACGCCGGCGCGCGCTCTACCAATCATAAGCAACATAAATCTACCTCTCTCCCCAGAGGCGGCCATCCTCGCACAAACGAAAGCCAATAAGCACGTGCGTTTTTGGACTGCCGCCGGATCCGCCATGCACTTTCTTGCAAGGTGGGGACTCGCGATGGTAGGGAGTGTGTGATGTCTGAGGACGCTCCCAAGGCCCCCTCTCAGGAGGTCAAGGAGGCTGGCCGAGGGGTTATCTATATTGCGCTGGCCAAGATGTATTTCATGGTCGCCGGCGCGGTTATCGAGTTCCGGCTCCCTGCGATTCTTTCCCGGGCGGTGTTCGGTGCGTACGCAGTGGTCGCGTCGACGGTCTCGCCCATCAACAACGTGCTGATCGTCGGCTCGATTCAGGCGGTGTCACGGTTCACGGCCCAGACGCCAGAGAAAGCCCGGGCGATTCAGCGAGCCGGCTTTCGTATGCACCTGTACATCGGCATCCCGGTCGCGCTGCTGTTCATCGCCATGGCGCCGGTGCTGGCTTGGGCCTTCCACGACATGTCCAAGACCGGGCCGCTCATGCTCGCGGGACTCATCGTGCTCGGCTACTCGTTCTACGCGGTGTTTGTCGGTACCGCCAACGGCCGACGTGAGTTCCACAAACAGGCGGCGCTGGATGTGTCCTTTGCCACGCTGCGCGCCGGACTCATCCTCGGCCTGACCATCGCCGGTCTGGGCCTGTATGGGGCGATCAGCGGCTGGGTGATCGCCGTGGGCTGCATCCTGGTTCTGGCGTCCATCGTCATCGGCCTGCCCAAGTTCAAGGACGTTCCATCCGAGGACGTCCAGCCCCTTAAGCCCCTCATGACGTTCTTTGCCGGGGTCGCCGTCTACCTGATCGTGATGAACCTGGTGATGTTCGCCGACCAGCTGCTTCTCAAGCGGATGTCCGCGGAATGGTTCCGCGAGCACGCGTCTCGTTTCGCTCACATCGCCGATTGGACCGCCGCCAAAGCCGCCGATGAACAGGTTGGCTACTACCGAGCGGTGCAAAACTTGGCCCGATTGTCGTACCAGGCCATCATCGCGGCAACGTTCGTGATTTTTCCACTGGTCTCACGCTCCACCTTCGCCAACGATAGCGCTACGACGCATCGATATATCCACACGACCGTGCGCTACTCGATCATCTTTGCCATGGCGATCGCGGTTGTTTTCGCAGCGAACCCGCTACCCATGCTGGATATCCCCTACGCATCCGACTACGCGTACTTCGGCGCACCCGCCCTGGCCGTACTCGCCATGGGCAACGTGGCATTCGCCGTGTTCGCCATTGCCGGCACGATTCTCAACGGCGCAGGCTACACGCGCGACGCAATCATTACAGCCGGAGTCACGTTGACCATCGCTGTCGTGGGCAACGCCATCGCGATTCCGCAATTCGAGCCGGGCCGAGACGTGTTGCTCGCGTGTGCGATCGCAAGTAGTTCGGCGATGCTCGTAGGAGCGCTGCTCGGCGGTTGGTTCATGCACAAGCGTTTGGGCGCGTTCATGCCGCTGACCAGCGCGCTGCGCGTCACCATCGCCGGCGCTGCTGCTATCGGCCTGGGCCAGCTCATCCACTTCAAAACCCCGCTTATGACCCTCGTAGAGGGCACAATCGTGGGGCTGTCGTTTCTCCTGGCCCTGATCATCATGGGCGAGCTCAACAAACGCGACCTGAACAAAGTACTCAGTGTCGTGCGCAGCAAACGAGGGGGTAGTTGATGCGAGTGTTTCTGCTGAGTGCCGTCATGGCTCTGACTTGCGCCTGTGGTGGGCAACTCAAGGGCGACAACTTCATGTACAGCGTGCGTGGCTTCAACGAGGACCTGCGTTGGCAGCGTTTCCCGGGGGCTGCATCTAAGATTCCACCGCGTCAGCGTGTTTCGTTCCTGGATGAACGCGAGGCACTCGAAGATGATCTGCGCATCGACGACTGGGAGATCAAACGGGTTCGCTGGGGCAAGGACCGGGTTCGCGCCGCGGTACACATCAAGTACACCTGGCACAGCGATCGCCGCGGTCTCGTGCGTTCGACCACCGCCGTCCAGCACTGGGAACAGCACGGCAAGCGTTGGTTCATGGCCGAGGAGCGCCGCCTGCGCGGCGACGACATGCCGGGCCTGCTGGATCGCGGCGAGAAGAAGAAGAAGAAGAAGCTCGAGAAGCGGACGGCCAGGTCCGAGGCGGACACAGCCACCAAAGAGACCCTGCGCAAGAACAAGTCGATGCCGGAATCGGACAGCCTCGACGACACGGAAAAGTAGTCGTCTTTCGCGGTTCCATAAGTGCTTACTGGTCTGGTTAGCTAGGCCATCATGTCCCGCCCGGTCCTCTACGGATTTCCCCTAAGCAGCGCCACCGCTCGGGTGCGCACCACCCTGGAGCTCAAGGGCGTGGACTACGAGTTTCGACTCGTCGATCTGCGCGCCGGCGCTCATCGCGAGCCGAATTATTTGCGCGACGTGAACCCGCAGGGCCAGGTGCCGGCGCTGGTCATCGACGGTCACACGCTCAGTCAGTCGATCTCCATCTGCGAGTATTTGGACGAAACTCGGCCCGAACCGCGTCTAATGCCCGAGCAGCCCCGGGAGCGTGCACGCTGTCGTCAGCTGGTCGAACTCATCAACTCCGGGATTCAACCCCTGCAGAACCTCGGGGTCATCCGTCATCTTGTCGAGGTGACCGGAGCCGAGCCGCAGCGCAAGGAGTGGCCGCAGTACTGGATTCGTCGGGGGTTTGCTGCTCTGGAGAGCCTGCTCGGCGACAGCGCCGGGAAATACTGCGTCGGCGACATGGTTACCCTGGCCGACGTGGTTCTGGCGCCGCAGGTGCGCGGTGCGAGAATCTATGGCGTAGAAATGACCGAGTTTCCAGGGATCGCGCGGATTGATGCGGCCCTGAACCAGATCGAGGCATTTAGGGCTGGGCTGAGCACCACAGCCTGAAATCTACTAGAATAGCGATAGTTCGTGTCAGCCAACGACTTCGTTCAACGCGGCCGCTCGCTCGTCGAGCGCGGCAAGTTCTCTGAGGCAGTGCGCGTTTGTCGGCTGGGCTTACTGGCCAACCCGACGGACGTGGATGGCCGCATCGTGCTGGCCACGGCTTTGCTTGCCATGCGCAGGTACGACGAGGTGTTGGCGGAGATGCGGGTCGCCCTCGAGGTGGACGCGAACAACGTCGACTCTCTGGCTCTCCGGGGTGAGGCGCTGTTGCGCAAAGACGAGCCAGCCCAGGCCGTCGAGGTGTTCGACAAGGCTCTCGCAATCGACTCGAGCAACGCGCGCATTCGCGCGCTCAACGAAGAAGCCAAGCTCGCCCTGACCAGAACCGACAGTGGGGCCGCGGCGCTGGCCTACGCCGACCAATTGGATCAGATGACCAAGCACTACCCGTCGCATCGCGGTAACGACAGCGCGGGCAAGCCGTTGCCCGGCGACGTGACACGGCCAAGTGACGCGACCAAAGTGACTACGCCACCACCGAACATGCTCACGGTCGGCGATCGTTCAGGAACCATCGAACTCGACCCGGACATAGAGGGTGTTGAGTTCCTGGACGACCCGCCCATCGAGCCGCCCGTCGGTCGGCAACCAGTGCTGCGCGCTCCGTCCGAGTCAGACATCATGGAGCTGGATCCCGATGATCTGATCGACGACTTGAGCGGCGCGGTCGAGCTACCCAGAGAGCCGGTCAGCGCGCGCGGACTCGCCCAGACTGGATCCGTCGCCATGGGCCAGCCGCGTAGTTCAGTGCAGGAGCCGACGGTACGCGCGCGGGCTCCCAAGGGGCGGGGCCGGGACTACGGGACCAGTGTTGGTACATCACCGGAGTCGCCCCTGTCCAAGTCCGGGTTTGCTTCACCCGAAGCGATGTCCAACTCTGGTGACGCGATCGACGACCTGTTCCCCGAAGACGAGAGTGGGGTTTCCCAGGTGGAGCTTGTGCCGCCTCCGGGTATCGCCGCGGCGCTCGGTCACGATGATCCAGATCTTTTCCACGCCGCTCCGGGTGCTCGTGTGCGCTCGCAAAGCGAAGACATGCGAACGATTCGCGCTGGGCTGGGCATGGCCAGCACCGGTCGAGGCAAACCGGGAAAACTGCCCAAAGGCGCCAAGCCCGGTCGTCGAGCTCCGCGTCTTCCGCCCAAGGGCAAACCGGCGACAGCCGAACCGTCTACGGCGCGGTACAAGAAGCGCGCTGACAGCAAAGCTCGCGACGAGCGAACCGAGACCATCTCCAAGGCCCGCAAGAAGCGCGCTGGGACCCAGACAGTCGACGGCGGCCACAAGAGCATGCTGTTGATCTATGGCCTCGTCGCGGTCGTGGTCGTAGGCGCGTCGATTTTCGCCGGGCTGAAGATTCGGCAGATCCGACTCGAGCGTCAGATCCGCAGCGTGCGCAGCGAAGCGGTCAAACATTCGGCCAACGACACCTACGTGGGTTACATCAAGGCGCGAAAAGCGTACGCGAACATCGTTGGTGTCAAAAAGACTGGCGCGACCAAGGCCAGGCTCGCCCTGATGGACGCGGCCATCGCCGCCGAGTTTGGCGAGGAGATTCCGCGGGCCGAAAAGTCTGTGTCCGCAGTGGAGAAGTCGTCGAACCAGGATGCTCTGGCAGCGCGCGTGTACCTGGCTATCGCGCGGCAAGATGCTGCTGCGGTGAAACAGCTCGCCGATACGTTCGTGAAAGACCATAGCGACGACCCGCTTGGCTACTATTTCCTCGGTCGGGCGTCGTTGCTGTCTCGGGCGCCCGCTGATGCGGTGAAGCATTTCCGTGAGGCACTGGACACGTCGAAGAAGGCGAGCAAACCTCGGCGTCCTCTCTACTGGATTGGTCTTGGCCGGGCTCAGGCCGCCGCGGGGGAGACTCGCGCGGCGAAGCTGTCCTTCGAAGAGGCATTGCGTAGCGAAGCGCGCCACCCCACGGCGTTGCTTCACCGGGCTCGCGCGTTGATCGCGATCAAGCCGCTACCCGACGACGCCAAACAACTGGACCGCGTGCTCGAGGACTTGATCGTCGAGGCCAAGAAGCCGATTGGTGAACAAGAGCTAGGCGTATCCGCGGAGCAGGGCGGCTGGGCCGTATTGACGTTGGCCGAGCTGGCACTGGCGAGGGGCGACAAGAAAGAAGCTAAGCGTAATCTGGCGCGCGAGACCCAGTGGCGGCCGCAGAATAACTGGGTCTACTCCGAGGCGTTGGCGAAAGCGTACTTCGCCGTCGGCGAGGCGGAGAAAGCACAGCGCGAGATCGCCAAGGTGCTGGGCAAAGGCAATCGACTCGAGCTGCAACTGTTGTTGGCACGTCTGGAGCTGCAGCGTAAGCGACCGGCGCAGGCCCTGGCCGCGTTAGAGAAAGCCGGGGACCTGAGCAAACGCCCCGAGGCGCTCGCCATGCGCGGTCAAGCTCGCCTGGCCATGGGCAAGCTGGACGCCGCCATCGATGATTTGGATAAAGCCCTGGCGCAGAACAAGGACCTGCCCGCTGCACGGACCGCGCGCGCGACGGCGTACGGCCGTAAGCTGATCAAGGCCAAGGCCGCGGGCGGCACGGCGCTCAAAGAGCTGGCGAAACGGCTGGCCGAGTTGACCAAGACCGACGACAGCCTTGCGCTGGCGGTGATCAACGCGTCGGTGCTGAGGTTGAGCGGCGACCTGCGCGCCGCTATTGCCGAGTTGGATCGAGTCATAGATAAGCTCGGCAACAAACCGCCGGTCGGCATGGCGTACCTGGAGCGCGCTCGGGTACGGCGGGCGAAAGGGCAGCGAACGTTGGCCACGCGTGACTACGCCAAGGCGATCGAGAAGCTGGATGATGCGATTGAGGCGCGCCTAGAGACGGCGACCCTGGCCATCGACATGGGTAACGCGAGCGGTGCGTTGGAAGGTCTGGCTGCCCTGGCGAAGGATGCTCCCAAGAACGTGATGGTCATGACCCAGCTGGGCCGGGCGCAGACGTTGAACGGCAAGGTGGACGAAGGCAAGAAGTCCCTCGATGCTGCCGTCGCGCTCAAAGGCGCGCCCCCGTGGTTGCTCGCTCGTGAGCAAGGGCGCAATGCTGCGCGTCGCGGTGACCTGGCGGGCGCCGTCGGGCTGCTCGAGAAATCGATTCAGCTAAACCCCGACGACACACAGACGCGGCTGCTGCTCATCGACATCCACATGATTCGAGAAGACAAGGCCGCGGTGAAGGACGCCCAGGCCAAGGTGAAGAGCCGCGCCGCATTCGCCGGGCGCGCCGTCGTACAGTTGGCCATCGGCCGCTTCGCCGTGCACGGCTATCGCTTCAACGATGCTGCCAAGGCGTTCAAGAAGGCGCGACAGCTTTTGACCAAAGAGCGAGCCACGCCGCGTCGCATGGCTGATGTAGCCGTGTGGATCGGTCGGGTTCATATGTACAAAGAAAAGTATCTCGCGGCCTTCAAGCAACTGATCGCAGCGATTCGGATCGAACCGACGAACTCCGAGGCTCATATGGTCCTCGGCCTGTACTACCTCGAGCGCAAGAAGTGGCGGGCCGCAGCGAAGAGCACCAAGCGTGCGACGGAGCTCAACCCTGGCGGCGACCCGAACACCTGGTTCAACCTCGGCGACGTCTACGTGAAGCTGCGCAACAAGAAGAAGGCACGCGAGGCGTACAAGATGGTGCTCAAGTTGGTGCCGAAGACCGAGTTGGCGGGGTCCGCCCGCGACGAACTAAAGCGCCTTCGCTGAGGACGCGTCTGCCGCCACAGCGGCTGAGGACGCGTCTGCCGGCACAGCGGCTGAGGACGCGTCTGCCGGCACAGCGGCTGAGGACGCGTCTGCCGGCGAGCTTGCCGCGCGTGCGCTTCGCGTACCGCTTCGCTCGGTCGGTCATGGCCACGAGGCCACTTCCTCCCTCGCTGCAGGGGGGCGCGCCAATCTCACTCGGCAGCCACGCCCTCAGCCGCTGTGGGGCGGTGGGCACTTGCTTCGCTCGTGCGGGTGTTCGTGCTCGTGCTCGTGTTCGTGCTCGTGCTCGTGCTCGTGCTCGTGCTCGTGCTCGTGCTCGTACGTGCGCTTGTGCTCGTGCTCGTGCGCTTGTCTAAGGGTTAGACTATGCGGGTTGGTGCTGGCGGCGTTGGGTTGTCTGTGCCGTCGTTGCTGCCGAAGATCTTGTCTTTGAACATCAGCAAGCCGATGCCGATGGCGCCGGCGAGAATGATGGCGATCACCAAAGCGATGACCACGCCTTTGGATGATTCGGGGGCCTTGCCATGGACGCCGGTCTTGTCCGGCTCCAGCATCTGCTGTAGCGACTCGATCTCATCGTCGCGTGTGGACGTTTGTTCACTGGCCGGCCGTGAATGGACGACAGCGACCTCTTGCGCGCCGTCGTCGCCGTCGTCTTCGAATCCGAAGTCGTCGGTCCATGCGGACGTGTCGATGAACGCCTTGGGATCGAGACTGGTCGCACCGCCGGTTCCGTCTGCTAGGGCAGGAGAGTCGTCGCCTTCGAGCAGCGAAGTGATCTTGCCCATCTCGTGTTGAATGAGCTGGTCGATCAGGTTCCCCTGTTGGGGCTCCATGCTCTTTCGCCGCGCCTGGTCGCTCATCGTGTCGCGCACGAGACTGGCCAGGTCGCGCGCGGTAACCTTCATGCGACGGCTGAACAGGAACTGCGCGAGTGCGTCGCCCAGGTCGGCGGCGTGCTGATAGCGGTCATCGGGGTCGCGGGCGAGCGCCTTGCGAACGATGCCTTCGAGCTCTGGTTCCATCTGAGGGTGCAGCGCCTGGAGCGACGGGATGCGTGCCTGGCGAACCAGCTCGACGGTCTGATAGTCCGTATCGCCGTAGAAGAGTCGGCGGCCGGTGAACATCTCCCACAAGATGATGCCCACGGCGAAGATGTCTGCGCGGTGATCTACATCGAGTCCGCTCGCCGCTTCCGGAGAGAGATACGAGAACTTACCTTTGACGACGCCAGGGTCGGTGGATTCGATCTGGCTGTTGGCCTTTGCTAGACCGAAATCGACCAATTTGATTTCACCCATCTTGGACAACAAGATGTTCGGCGGCGAGATGTCGCGATGCACGATGAGCAGGGGCTCTCCGGTCTCCGGGCTCTCCACGTTGTGCGCGTAGTTCAGTGCTTTGCAGCACTCGAGCATGACGTAGATCGCATGGGCCATCTCCATGCGTTTGTTGCGAGCCTTGAGGCGCTCGAGCAACGACTTGAGGTTGCAGCCGTTGACGAACTCCATGACGAGGAAATACGACTCGTCAGTTACGCCGATGTCGAAGACCTGGACGATGTTTGCGTGCTGCAGGTAGAGCGACAACTTCGCCTCGTCCAAGAACATGGAGACGAACTTCTCGTTCTTCGTCAGGCTCGGAAGAATGCGCTTGATGGCGACATTCTTCTTGAATCCCTGCAGCGACTCCGCAACGCCGCGAAAAACCTCGGCCATGCCGCCTTGGTCTAAGCGTTCGGTAATGGTGTAGCGATCACCCATCGGTACGGTTGCTCAGCGTCTCAAGACAAAACGAACTGAGCGTGCGCCTAACTATAATAGACAGAATCGATAGTTAGCAAAACAACGGACGCATGATGGCGCCTGATTATCCCTCATTTTGCTCGCGCTCTTCCTTGCAGGCGATGCAAAGGGTCGTTACAGGCCGCGCCTGTAACCGAGCGAACCCAATCGGGTCTTCGCACTCCTCGCACTCGTCGATCTCCCCGGCATCCAGCCGCTTGAGGGCCGCCTCGATCTTGGTGAGGAGGAATTTCTCCCGGTCGTGGAGACGCAAGGCCGTGGAATACATCCACTCTTGGGTGGACTCGTCGATCGAATCCCGACCGATCCCATCATTGTCGCGATCCCGGGTCAGCTCCATCGCTTTTTGAGCGCTTTGGAGCAGTTGCTGGCGTTTGCCACTCAGCGTCTCACGGAGCGCTGTTACCTGATCGCTGGTGAGCATCGTAGAGCGAAGTGTACGGATTTCCGAGGGCCGGCGTCAACACGACCGGGCTGCCAGGTGAAATAGACCGTTCCGGCTCGTCGTTTCGTTCATATCCCGGCCGCACGACACCCCGACAAGACTCATCGACATAGATCTACGTGTCCTACCCCCCACGGAGCCAGTTATGACCGACTTGACCAAATGGAAGCTCGCAACCGCCGCCCTGGCCGCAACTCTGCTCGTTTCCTGGTATCGGGGGGGCGATACCGGCGATGGCCCCAGCGCTAGCGCCGTCAAAAAGCATCGGGGTAAGCAAACCAAGCTGGGGGCTCACTCCAGGGTCGCGGCGCGCAGATCCCTGCGAATTCCCGCCAGCGTCCTGGGTGTGCGCGAGTCGGACTTGATCGCGAAGCTGCGGCGGGCCAGGAACCCCCGCGAGATCATCATGGTCTGCGAGAAGCTCGGCTTCGTCGGCACCGATGACTCCGTGGCGGCGCTGCGCAAGTTGATCGACGACCGCCGCTCCGGGGTTGGCCATGCCGCAATCACCGCGATCGGTCGCATCGGCACGATGAAAGCTACGGACGTGTTGCTTGATCAGGCCAACACGGGGCCCCAGCGAATTCGCAGTTCGGTGCTGCGCGCCCTGGCTGAGACCGGCACGGCGCTGGCCAAGCAGCGCTTGATGAAAATCGCCAAGAAACGCTCTGACCCACACTGGGGCACCGCGATTCATGCGCTGGGCGACATGGGCGGCGACGATGTCGTGCACATGTTCTACGACCTGGCGGAGACCCGTAACTACGGCACCGTATCCACGCTGCTCTACGCGGCCGCCAATATCGGTTCCAAGAAATCCAAGGGGTTCATCCTCGAGATGAGCAAGTCCACCGACTCGCGCATCCGCTCCTCGGCCCTGGCTCAGCTGCCCTCAGCCACTAGCGCCCAGACGAGAGCCCGGCTGATGGAGATTCTGGCCACCGGTGACCCGGCGAGCGCCGCGTCCGCCGCGACGGCGCTCGGTCGCTCCGGCGCGAAGGATGCCGTACCCCTACTCATCGAGATGGCCGAAGCTGGCGGTTACTCCGTGCGCGCCAATTCGATCAATGCCTTGGGCCAGATCGGCGGCGGCGCGGCGCTCAAGGCGCTGGGCAGAATGCTCACCAAGGGATCCCGCGACAATATCTATCAAGTATCCCGGGCCATCGCGCGCATCGGAGGTGCTGACGCCAAGGCCGTACTCATTAACGCGGTCAAGAAGTCGACTGGCGACCGCACCGCCCTGGTCTCTGCTCTGCAACAGATGCGTGGCTCCGACGTCGAAGACGCGCTGCTTTACGTTGCTCAACATGGCCGTATCAACGAGCGGCGTGCGGTGCTTCCGCGGCTGGTACGCGCGGGCAACGCTGAAGCGATCACCATCGCAATCAATGTCGCCCTCTCTGGCCCACTCAATCAGCGCTCCCATGCCATGGGGCTTCTCGCCGAAGCGAACACCGAGGACGCGCGCGTTGCGTTGATGGAAATCGCGAAGTCGGCGACGGGCTATACGAAGATCAACGCTCTCGAGCTACTCGCCAAGAACAATCCCGAAGATGAGAAGGTCAACCGTATGCTCGTCTCTTCGCTGTTCTCGGGTAAGCCGGCCGAAGTGAGTGCGGCCGCGGCGGCGCTCGCCCGTGCTGGAACGCCGGAAGCCCGGGATGCGCTGATCGGCGCGTTGAAGAGCGATGACCCGAAGCTTGCTGGTGCTGCACTGCGCGTCGTGAACTCCATGAGCAGCGTGCCGGAGATTCGCAAAGCGATGGTAGCGGTCGCCCGTACGGGCAAGGCCGCGCTGCGTGCAACCGCCATCGAACAGTTGATCCGAGCGAACGCACCCGAGGTCAGCGACATCGCCGCAGCCGCGTTGCGTGGCGACGACAAGACCCTGGCTCAACGTACGGCGTGGGCCCTGTCTCGCTCTGGTACCGCGGAGAGCCGGCGCGTTCTGGCCAACGCTATCGCGGTGGAGAACCCGCGTGTCCGCCAGGCGGCGGCCCAAGCATTGGGAGCCTCGGGCGAACCGAGTGCGGTGACCAGCCTCGAGGAGCTGTTGCGCGACTCAGATGCGTCGGTGCGTCAGACCGCGTTGTCGGCCCTGGGACGCATCGGCAGTTCCGCGGCCGTGGACGCCCTGGCGTCTGCCGCGCGGGACGGCAAGACCCGCGATCGCACCACCGCCATCAGCGCGCTGGCTCGTAGCGGTGACAAGCGCGCCATGGCGACCATCGCGGATCTGATGAAAGACGATGACGACACCGTCGCGACGTCGGCCATCTACAACTCGCAGAACGGCGGCCATGAAGTGGAACGCACACTGCTGGTCATCGTGACCGACACGGACGCATCCAAGCGGGTTCGCAAAGCCGCCGCTTCTCAGCTGCGCCGGCGCGGTGTTGACCTCGACGCGGACACCAAAGCGGCCGTGGACACCCTGGTCGGCAAGAACGCCTACGGTCGCTATGGCTACGGCGGCCGCTTCTACTAAGGTTGCGGTCCACACGGCGTAGCGTGTTATAGCGGCTCGGTGACCAAGCCGGACGAGTTCCGAGTCGCCTCCTCGCTCGATACCGCCAAGCGCGGTGAGGTCGTTGTGCACGATCGCAAAGGCGCGGTGATGAGTGGCGGCAAGTACCGCGCCCACGTGGCTGTCGCGACCGCCGCCGGGGTTGGTTTGAGCGCTGGGCTAGGCGCCATTGGTTGGTTGCTCATCGCACCACCGGTAGGCGTCGTGGTCGGCGGTGCAATGGCGGCATACCTGGTGTTCGCCCGCAAGCGTGGCTTGACGGCGGAGCGCGCTCTGGCTCGGCGCGAGGCCGGTGACCTGGACGGCGCGCAGCAAGAGTTCGAACAACTTCGAGCGACGCTGTCCCGAGCCGACCGTTGGGCCATCGATTTCTACATCGCCAACATCCTATGGCTCAAGGGCGAGTCCACGGCCGCCCTGGAACTGTTGGTGCAGGCTGAGCCGCGGGCCAGGGGGGCTTTGCGCTTCTCCCTACTGTTTCAGTTGGCGTGGGTGCAGGCGATGGAGGGCAAGCTCGACGCTGCACGGGCCACCCTCGCTGAGACCGACGACGCTCCTGAGTCCCCCGTGTTCTCGATTCATCGTGCGATGGCGGAGTTGCTCATCGCATTTCACGCGGACTCAGTCGATGGTCTCGCCGACGAAGACGCGCTCCACGAAGTCGGCACACTTGTTCTGCGCACCAACCGTTATGGTTCCGTGCTCGTGCTGCTCGCCTGGGCCTGCGACCGTCGTGGCGACGCGGACCTGGCCGAGCACTGGCTGGGCGAGTCCGAATCTCGCATGCTCCACGACCTGGAGCGATGCATGCCCAAGCTCGCCGCCTGGCGCGACGCTCAGCCGCAACGCTAACCGCCCGGGGCCAAGCGCAGCGTCTCGACGCGCAGCGGCGAACTAACCGCCTGGGGCCAAGCGCAGCGTCTCGACGCGCAGCGGCGAACTAACCGCCTGGGGCCAAGCGCAGCGTCTCGACGCGCAGCGGCGAACTAACCGCCTGGGGCCAAGCGCAGCGTCTCGACGCGCAGCGGCGAAGAGACGCGCAGCGCTTAAGAGACGCGCAGCGCTTAAGAGACGGCTTTGTTCTCGAACACGAGCTCGGGGCGTTCGCGATTGTCCACGACGGCCCGATTCACCTGGCACTCTTTGACGTCGTCCAGGGATGGAATCTCGTACATGACGTCGAGCATGACTTCTTCGAGGATCGCGCGAAGGCCACGTGCGCCGGATTGGCGGCGGAACGCTTCTTCGGCCACGGCGCGCAGACCGTCTTCTGTAAACGTGAGCTTGACGTTCTCCAGCTCGAACAGTCGCTGGTACTGACGCGACAGCGCGTTACGCGGGCGCCACAGCACCTCGGTCAGCGCATCCACATCCAGGGCGTCGCAGGCGACGATGATCGGCAGGCGACCCATGAACTCGGGAATCATGCCGAACTTGCACAGGTCTTCGCCGCGGGCCGCGTGTCGAAGCGCGTCCTTGTCGTCTTCGGCGGTGCCGATGTTGGCACCAAAGCCCAGTCCACGCTCACCGGTGCGTCGCCGTACGATCTCTTCGAGACCGTTGAACGCGCCGGTACAGATGAACAGGATGTCTGTCGTGTCGATCTGAATCAGCTCTTGCTGTGGCCGATTGCGCGCGCCGTCAGGCGTGATCGTCGCGGTCTTGCCTTCGAGGATCTTCAGCAGTGCTTGCTGCACGCCTTCACCCGACACGTCTCGGGTCGGCGACGGTGATCCACCCTTACGGGCGATCTTGTCGATCTCGTCGATACACAGAATGCCGCGCGCGGTCTTTTCCACGTCGCCTTCGGCGTTGCGGAACAAAGCCTTGATGACGCTCTCGACATCTTCGCCAACGTAGCCGGCTTCGGTCAGCGTTGTTGCGTCGGCAACAGCGAACGGCACGTCGAGTTTCTTGGCCAACGTTTGCGCGAGCAGTGTCTTGCCGCAACCCGTCGGGCCGATGAGAAGGATGTTGCCTTTTTGCAGTTCGACGTCGGCGGCTTTACCGCGCAGGCCGATGCGTTTGTAGTGGTTGTAGACAGCAACGGCCAACGCACGCTTCGCGCTCGACTGACCAACCACGTAGTGATCGAGGTCTTCGACGATTTCACGTGGCGGCGGATACTTCGGACGCTCTGCAGCTTCTTCCTTCTCCAGGATGTCGTTGCATAGCTTCACGCATTCATCACAGATGAATACACGCGGACCACTAATCAGCTTCCTGACTTCGCGTCGTTGCTTACCGCAAAAAGAACAATGGAACTCTTCCATCAGCCCTGATTCTTACATAGTGACCGCGCTTGGCAATAGTGCGTGGACGGATCATGGCGTCTCTATCTCACAGAGACTTTTGCCCGCTCGCACCCACATGTGTCCGAGTGAGGCGAAGATCACCAAAAAGATCGACTTCTCTGACGCACCAAGTCATTTTTGAGCTTAGACTGCGGGGGTGCGAATTGTCGTCGTCTGTGCCGAGCCCGAGCACGCCCGTCAGGATCCTGATTCGGTCGCGTCCATTCTCACGGACCTGGGCTGTCGGGTCACCCTTGGCCGCTTCGATCTGGGGGACTTGGACGAGGAAGAGCTGTTGCGCAAGCCTCCCGCAATTGTCGTCGTAGATGCCGGAGACGAGCTCATACGGGCAAATCGCTGCCGCCGTAAAATCGGCTTGTTCGCGCCACTTTCGGAGACTCCGACGCTGCTCGCCATCACTGTGCCGCGACTTTCAGCCCTGGACTTTTCGGCTGGGTTTGATGACTTCGTGCTGCGTCCCATCGTGCCTGCGGAACTCTATGCTCGGCTCCGACAGCTGGACTGGAAGACTTCAGCCTTTGGAACCGACGAAGTAATCAAAGTCGCCGATCTCGTCATCGACGTCGCCGGCTACGAAGCCCACCTGAATGGACGGCGAATCGATTTCACCCATCAGGAATTCGAGCTGTTGCGCTTCCTCGCCCAGAACCGCGGCCGAGTCTATAACCGGGAGCAGCTGCTGCAGAAGGTGTGGGGCTACAAGTACACCGGTGGTACGCGGACCGTGGATATTCACGTGCGTCGCGTACGCGCCAAGCTAGGCAACCGAGCGGGCGGTTTGATCGAGACCGTGCGCAACGTTGGTTACAAAATGCGATCAGGGCAGCCTGATTACGCGACCGGCCCGGCCGATGAAGCCGATTCGGGCACGCACTAGCGACGCGATACATCGCCAGCGCGGCACGGCGCCGTCTTCTAGAAGAACATTTTGGCGATCTCGAAGTAGAGGATCAGCCCGCCGATGTCGACGATCGACGCGATGAATGGAGTCGATGACACGGCCGGGTCGATGCGTAAGCGGCGCAGAAGAAGCGGCACGCCGCTGCCCAGAAGCGCGCCCAGCATGACGACGGCCATGAGCGAGCAGCTGATGGTGAGCACCATCTCTATAGACCGGGTGGAGCTCGTTGCCAGCACGCGGATCACGCCGACGGAAGCGATAATCAGGCCGAGCAACGTGCCGACGATCAACTCGCGACGCAAGATCAGCGCATTGTCCTTTGGCGACAGCTTGCCGACGGCGATGGCGCGAATGATCAACGTCGCTGACTGAGAGCCGGCGTTGCCACCGGTAGAGATGATAAGCGGAACGAACCACAGCAGCATGAGCATCATGTGGCTGCCGCTCTCTGAGTAGTGCTGGAGAACATTCTCGGTCGCCATCACGCCGATGAACAACGCGAGCAACCATGGGGCGCGTGCTTTTACCAACTGAAGAATCGGTGTTTGGATGTACGAGGTGTCGAGAGGGTCGACGGCACCGATCTTGTGTGCGTCCTCGGTCGCTTCTTCTTCGACCACGTCGAGCACATCGTCAAAGGTGATGATGCCAGCGATGTGGTGGCTGCGATCCACCACGGGCAGCGCCAGCAAGTCGTACTTCTTCATCAAGCGTGCCGCTTCTTCCTGGTCGGCATCGACCGGGACGGACACGATGTTCGGGTTCATGATCTGGTTGATCGTACGGTCGGCCGGAGACGTGACCAGGTCGCGCAACGAAATCACCCCAAGTAGCGTGCCGTGGGTATCGACCGCGTAGGCCTGATAAATGGTCTCCATCTCGGCCGCGTTCTTGCGCACCAAATCGATGGCGTCTGACGCGGTGGCATCGGCGGGCAGGGCGACGAAGTCGGTTGTGAGCAGCGCGCCGGCGGTGTCCTCGGCGTAGGACAGCAGTAGACGAATGTCGCGAGACTCTTCGGCGGCGATGTCGGCGAGCAAACTGACGCGAAGCGCGGAGGGCAGGTCTGCGTACAGATCAGCCCGGTCATCAGCTGCCATCTCATCAGTGATGAGAACCGCCCAGCCGCGCTCGTTTTCGGCGAGACTACGGAACAATTCGGCGCGCTTGTCCTCGTCGCACATCTCGAGCAAGCGGGCGGCGACGGTGACCGGGAGAGCCCTGAGGAACTGCTGGGCGAGCTCTGGCTCGAGGGCGAGCGCGAGGTCAGCCAGGTCGGCGGGGTGCATCTCTTCAGTAAGTGCAACCAGCGTTTCCGGCTCATCACGAAGTGCCTGCCTTACTTCGGGCAGCAATAGCCTTGTCGTGGTCTCCATTTGATATCCTCTCAGTGTGTTCAAGGTCATCGACCTGCCTCCAGAAGGCAAGCCCCAGGAGACGTTTGATCCTGATCGGGTGCGCCGGCCGCCCGAGGGGACGCTGCGCTGGGTAGATGTCGTCGAGCACGACGACGAGGCGCTGGAGTTGCTGAAGCAGCGTTTCGGCTTCCACCCGTTGGCCATCGAGGACTGTGCCACCTTCGAGCTCAGATCCAAGCTCGAGGAGTACGACGATTACCTATTCGTGGTGCTGCACTCGTTCACCGCAGACCCCGACGACCCTCGGGAAATTCAAATTCACGAAGTGCACGCGTTCTTGGGCGAGGACTTCCTGGTGACCGTGCACGACAATCCGGTACCGGCCGCCGAGAACGTGTGGAAGCGTGCCGTGCGTGACGAGGCGGTGCTGCGCCGCGGTCCGTGCTGGGCGCTGTACATGACGGTCGATACGATGATCGACGCAATCTTTCCCCAGCTCGCTCGCATCACCCGTGAGTTGGAGGATGTCGAAGAGAAGATTCTCGAAGGAGAAGAGGAGCACGATCTAATGAGCGTGTTCCAACTCAAGCGCGCCCTGGTCAACATGCGTCGCGTCGTGCGCCCTGTGCGCGATGTCATCGGCATGTTGTCGCGGCGACGAGACTCTCGCATCGACGAGCGCACCGCGGTCTACTTCCGCGACGTCTACGATCACGTGCAGCGCTGCGCCGAGTCGATTGAGGAAGCGCGGGATCTGGCGTCGAACGCCATGGACGCCTACCAGACCACCATCTCGAATCGCACCAACGAGGTGATGAAGGCGCTCACCATTTTTAGCGCCATTTTCCTGCCGCTGGGGTTCATAACGGGATTCTGGGGACAGAACTTCGAGCATTTGCCGGTCAAGAGCGGTGTGTTCTTTTTTGTCATGCTCGGCGCCATGGTGGCGGTCCCAGCTGTTCTGCTAGTCTGGTTTGCTAAGAGGCACTGGTTATGAGCAGCGTGATCGCATCAGGCGTTACCCATGTCGGTAACGTGCGGGAGCACAACGAGGACTGCCACGTCGTCGACGTCGAGGACAAGGTGTTCATCGTTTCCGATGGAATGGGCGGACACGCGGCGGGCGAGGTTGCCAGCGCCATCGCAGTCAAGATGACTCAGACGTCTTGGACCGCTCTGCCGATGAAGCGGCGCCTGCGCGAATACGTCGAGAAGGGTGATGCCGAGACCCGACGCAAGCTCGTCGCGGCGGTCAAGCAGGGCGTGATGAGTGCGCACCTGGAGATTCACGACCAGTCGCAGAATGATCAGGCCAAGCGCGGCATGGGCTGCACGCTCACCGGCTTCGCCGTTGCTGGCGGAGACGCGGTGTTCGCCCACGTTGGTGATTCGCGAGCCTATTTGGTCCGTGACGGAATCGCCATGCAGCTGAGCGAAGACCACACGCTATTGTCGCGACTGCGTGCGGCCGGTATCGACCCTGAGGCGGAGGGCGGCAACATTGATCGCTTTCGTGGCGTGCTGACTAACGCGCTCGGCGTCGGCGGCGACATCCGCGTGGCGACGTTCATCGTGCCCATGTACAGCGGCGATCGTGTGCTGCTTTGCTCGGACGGAGTACACGACTATCTGGAAGAGGCTGAGATCGGCGAGATCATGTTGTCTCAACCAAGTCCGGCTCGCGCCAGTCAGCGGTTCGTGGACGTGGCCCTCGAGCGCGGCGGTGCAGACAACGCCACCGCCGTCGTGATCAAAGTGATGGAAGCCGGAGAAACGACCATCCCGCCGGAGCAACGCGAACGCGACGACGAGGCTGTGGCCAAGTGTCCATTGTTCGCGGGCTTGTCGCCGACCGAACGTTTGCGTGCGCTGCGCATCATGATCGGCCGCGAATACAAGGCGGAGAAAACCCTGCTTCCGGTGGCTCTGAACGAACGCGTGGCTTACGTCCTGCTCGAAGGCGAAGTTGAACTGCCCCACAACAAAGGCGTCGCTGAACCGGGCGCGCTGATCTATCCGGAGGCTTTGGTCGACGGCACGCCGCAACCAGATCGCGACGATACCGCCAAAGCAAAGACGCACACTCGGCTGCTGACCATCCGCCGGGACGACTTCTTCGAGATCACCGAAGAGGAATCGGAATTGGGCGTCAAGATGTACGCCACCCTCGCCAAACTTATGGCTAGATGACTACTTCTGCCAGCTGACTAGTTCGACCTTTACCAGGCCGTATTCGGTTTTTGCTGTGACCATCAGTGGCAGCCGCTTCTCGTCGTCGGAGATCCACATGGTGTAGCTGCGCATCTTCTTGCGCTTGTTGAATTTGAGGTTGCGGTAGAGGCGGCGGGCGGTGCCTTCGATGCGAATCGCTTTGCGTTTGCCCATGGCGGTTAGCACGGTGCCTTTACCTTTGTACTGGACCACGTTGTACCAAATGCGGCGGCCGCCAACGGCGAAGAAGTACGCCTTGGTTCCGTCGGCCGGGCGCCATGCGCGGAGCATCGCCAACACCGAGTGCGCTTCGTGGGCGACCAGATCGTTGGGGAGCTTCTGAGTCCACCGGCGCGCTCTGCGTCCCCGGCGGTGGTACATCATGTCGTAGCCGCCGCGACGGAATTTCACTTTGACGTGAGACCGTTTGGTACCGAAGCGCATATTCGCTTCCATGTACTGGGAAGCCGCCGTGTCCAGGTTGAGCCACGATGTAACGTCGTCGCTGATCTTCTTGATCAACGCAGCCACACCTGTGGTCTCCACGCGCGAGCGAATGATCAAAACGTTCTTGCCATCGACTTCGCCAGGCTCACCGATCGCAAGCTGTGCTTTGCCGCCGACCACGCCTCGCAAGGAGAGCTGCCAGTCCATCTGTTCGCCTGGGATGAAGAACGGTGTCTCGACCTCCAGGGGAATCGGCGGGCCGGGCGGTGTTACCACCTCGACCGAGGCTCGGTAGACCGGAGGAGCGCCGCCGCAAGCACTCACCAGGAACCCGGCTAGCGCGATTGCAACTGTGGCACAACTTCTCAACATCTACGTGGCCCTTCTCTTTTCAATACTACGCGGTTCGAACAGCAAGAACCCGTATATTATTGATGACTGATAGATCGACGGCTGGCAAGTTTACTTGTTAGGTAGGCGCAGGTACGTGCGTATCGGCGCGGCTCTCCTTGCGTTACAGTTGGCACAACAATGCCGTCGAAAATGATCGGAATCACACTTGGTGATCCATCTGGTATCGGTCCAGAGATCATCGCAACCACCCTCGTTCAATTAGACACACCAACGATGGAGCGGTTGCATTTGTTTGCCGATGCATGCGTCGTCGATCGCGCGTTTGCACAAATCGGTGAGGTACGGCCGCCGCACCTGGTCATGACGGACCTGGGCGCTCTGACTGTGGGAGATGTCCCACTCGGCGAGCCGACAGCCGCGGGAGCAGCCGCGCAGGTTGCGTACTTGGACGCGGCCATGGAGGTGGCAAACGACGGCAGGATCCACGGGCTCGTGACAGCACCGATCAGCAAGCAACAGATCGCCTCTGTGGGCTTCGGTTTTCCAGGGCACACGGAGTATCTGGCCGCACGTCTGGGCGCGGAACGTGTCGCCATGATGTTCGTCGGCCCGAAGCTCACCGTTGTACTTGCCACGATCCACATCCCTCTCGCCGCGGTACCCGAGTCTCTCACCCGCCAGGCCATCATCGATGCTACCGAACTCGCCGTGATGACGATGCGCGAACGCCTGGGTGTAGCGCGCCCTCGGGTGGGCATCGTCGGGCTCAACCCGCATGCAGGCGAAGCGGGGATCTTGGGCCGCGAGGAGATTGAGACGATCAGCCCGGCGGTGGACGACTGCCGCGAGCGTATGGCGGCGCTGGCTGACATCAGCGGTCCCATCGTTCCGGACGCCGCATTTCGGCAGGCGCTCGAAGGCGACTACGATGTGCTCGTCGCCATGTATCACGATCAGGGGCTGATCCCGATCAAGGTCGTGGACTTCGAGAACTCGGTGAACTGCACCGTCGGTTTACCGATCGTCCGCACATCTCCGGATCACGGCGTCGCCTACGATATCGCCGGGCAAAATCGCGCCCGCGCGGACAGCTTCGGCGCAGCTCTGCGCCTAGCAATCCGCATGGTCGACAACGCCAGCGAGTAGGCTCGGAAGTTCCTCCGACGCCCTCTCGCTTTTCAGGCTCGGAAGTTCCTCCGACGCCCTCTCGCTTCTCAGGCTCGGAAGTTCCTCCGACGCCCTCTCGCTTCTCAGAAAAAGGAAGCTAGAAAAGTGCTCGGAGGCTCTCAGGGTCCGCAATGATCATCTTGCGGCCTTCAGTGCAGATGTAGCTCTTCTTCTTGAACTGGCTCAGTGTGAGCGACACAGTCTCGCGCGTCGACCCGATCAGGTTCGCCAGCTCCTGGTGGGTGATCTTGAGCGCAACCAACGTTCCGCGCGAATCATCCACCCCGTACTCATCTGCCAGAGACAGCAACAGCTCGGCGAGTTTCGACGTCACGTCGCGGAACACCAACGTCTCGAGCTTGTTCTCGAGGGCGAGGCGGCGGCGGGCGAGTAAGCGCATCATCTGAAAGCCGAGGCTCGCGTGATTCTGCAGAAGCTTCTCGAACTCCGAGCGCTCGAGCTCGGTGATCATCGAGTTCTCCATGGCTTCCGCCATTTCCTGACGGGCACCACCATCGACCACGCAGGTTTCCCCGAAAATTTCGGATGGACCACAGTAGCTGAGTGTTAATGCCTTACCGTCTCGGGTGACTTTCGAGATCTTGACTCGGCCGCCGTTCACAAAGAACAGAGATCCGCCCGGGTCACCGGGGAGATAGACGACTTCCCTTCGTCTGACTTCGCGTATTTCTACGCGCTCGGCCAGGCGCGCGATGGCGTCTGGGCCGAGGTCGGCCAAAAGGGGAATCTTCTTGAGATACCAAAGGGTGCGCTTCGTGTCTTGCACGGGCAGAATGTACCAAAGCTTGCAAGATGCGACAAGAATGTTAGGCCGATTACGAAGAGTTCAATCTCGCGGTGTAACCGGGACAACCGAGTCGTCAATTGGCCTCAAACGGGCCCGCCACACAAGGATCAGGCCACTTAGGCACATGGCTGTGCCGATGGCGCCGGCCAAATGCGGGTGGTGGATCAGCGCTTTATTGAGGCCCGGGATCCGATCCCCGGACAGGACGATGGCGTTGTTAATGAAGTGGATCAGTATGCTCGGCAAACAACTGTCGCTGCACAACGTGACCAGCCCCAGGGCCAGCCCGAAGGCGAACATCGGCACCATGCGGGCCAGGTCAACGTGCATGAGCGCGAACAACAGACTCGACACGAGCAACGCGCCGGCGAGGCCCAGGCTGCCGCGTAAGCCCCGCGCGATGGCCCCACGCAGCAGCAGCTCTTCGCAAACCGCCGGCACCACCGCGATTGTTAGCAGGGTGATGATCAGTGGAGTCTGTTTGAGTTTGAGCGTCTCGCGAAGCTCTTGCTCGGCTTGTTGCATATCGACGAAGCGCTCGATGATCGGAATGATCAGCCAAACGCTAAGCAGCCAGAAGCCAAGCCCGATGAGCACCGCGCCGATCCAGGTGTTTCGGTTGGCCGAGCGAACGCCGAGGGCGGGCAACGCTGCGGCGAGTGTGCCTGTACGCGTGTACACGAAAACGACCGGCGGGCCGGCGAGTACCAACACCTGCATGGGCACTGTCGCCCAGCGGCCGAGGGCAACGAACAACGGCGCGGTACCAACGAAGAGCAGCATGACGAACACGACCAGCCAGACGACTTCGAGTGCCTGGAATTGAAATTCGTCGCGCCGTTCGTTCATGAGCTCAGCCGCGCCAACCTGATGCCAGGGGCACCCGTCTGCCTCGGCCAAATGCTTTGCCGCTGATCTTGAGTCCAGGCGCTGCTTGATTGCGCTTGTACTCGTTGACCCGAATCATGTGCAGCACCTTGTCGACCAGTTCGCTGTCGTAGCCCTGAGTCTGGAGCTGAGTGCGCGAACGATGACCTTCGATGTAGTCGGACAGGATCGCGTCGAGGACGGGGTAGGGCGGCAGGCTGTCCTGATCGAGTTGGTCGGGTCGTAGCTCCGCGCTGGGAGGCTTGTCGATGGTCGACCGAGGAATGACATCACTGCCCGCACGGCGATTGATCTCTTCGGCCATTTCGTAGACCTGGGTTTTCAGCACGTCGCTGATGACCGCGAGGCCGCCGGACATATCGCCGTAGAGCGTGCAGTAGCCCACGGCGAGTTCGCTCTTGTTGCCGGTGGTGAGCAGCATATGGCCCAGCTTGTTGGACAGGGCCATGAGAATCACGGACCGAGACCGTGCCTGGAGGTTCTCCTCCGCGACATCGGGCGCGCGATCAGCAAAGCTCGGTGCGAGAGCGTCGAGCAACGCTTTGAATGGGCCCTCAATGGGAATCGCCCGGTAGTCCACGCCGAGAGCCGCGGCTAGATCACGCGCGTCGTCCTTGGAGTGTTCGGACGAATATCGCGACGGCATCGAAACGCCGTACACGTTTTCGGCACCCAGGGCGGCCGCGGCGATGGCGGCAGTGACCGCCGAATCGATACCACCCGAGAGGCCGATGAGCGCGCTTTTGAAACCGCACTTGTGCACGTAGTCGCGGGTGCCCAGAATGAGCGCGTCGACTGCAGCAGCGATGTCGCCGGCGGTGGTGTCCGGGGGGCGCGTGCGCTGCGGTCCTGTAACGGCGCCGCTCGCGGTGTCGACATCGACGACGATGACGTCTTCTGCCATCTCCTTGGCCCAGGCGCAGACCTCGCCCGTCGCAGAGATAGCGCATGAGCCGCCGTCGAACACGAGTTCGTCGTTGCCGCCCACTTGATTGGTGAGCACCAGGGGCAGCCGATGTTTTACAGCCTGTGCTGCGAGCACCCGCCGGCGTAGCGCGCGTTTGGCCATGGTGAACGGCGACGCGGAGATGTTGACGATGAGTTGAGCACCCGCGGCCGCGAGTTCGGCGATGGGATCGCGACGATAGCGAGGAGCCGGCCAAAAATCGGCGTCGTTCCACACGTCCTCGCAGATCGAGATGCCTACTTTGTGGCCGGCAATGTCCGCGACCGTGACTTCTTCGGCGGGGGCGAAGTAGCGCCACTCGTCGAACACATCGTACGTCGGTAGCAGGCTCTTGTGATGCACGGAGATCAGGGTGCCCGCGGATGCGACACCCGCGGCGTTGTAGAGCACGCCGGCCGCGTCTCGGTCCACGAAGCCGAACACCGTCGGAATCGGAACAGCTGCGACTAGTTCGTCTCTGGCGCGCAGATTGGCGTCGACAAAGTCAGTGCGCTCGAGCAAATCCAGGGGCGGGTAGCCGGTGGTTGCCAGTTCCCCGCAGATGGCGAGTTCTGCCCCAGCATCGGCAGCTGCGCGCACGCCGTCCAGCAGCGAGGCGACGTTCGCGTCGAATGCGCCAATGGTTGGGTTGCGCTGGACCAGCCCGACTTTCATCGAGCCGTGAGAATAGCCTGCCAAACCTCCGGACGCCCCCGGTCCGCCGTACTAAGATCGACTCGAACGTGACTTACCGCCAGTTACACATCCATTGTCCGAGCTGCCGCTTCGAGCTGGCACAGATAGGCGAGGGCGGCGGCGACGACGAGCCATGGCATACCTGCGCCGAATGCGGTGGGATGTGGCTCACTGAGCGCGAGTTCTTTCGCCATTTCAAGAATGCGCAGCCGCGGCGAGATGTGGACGAGCTGCTCGTGCACAACGACGGGTCCCCCAGGCGGCCATGCCCAACGTGCAGCGAGCCCATGGAGATCGCCTGGCTGGACTTCCTACAGCTCGACCAATGCGCCGACCATGGAATCTGGTTCGATGCCGGAGAACTCGATCGTGCGCTGAAGAATCAGACCGGGTTGAAGCAAGTCAAAGACCTGATCAAGCGCGCGCCTAAGAAGGCCTCCAACAACGGCGGCCGCTAGCGCTGCCTAGTCCGGGCTGCGAGCCGGGCTGTACTTCTTGTTGCCACCGGTCGTGGCGTATACGTCGTAGCTGCGCAGGATCATGTCCTTGGGTAACTCGACGTCGACTTTGTATTTACCGTCGCTGTCGGTCATGCCCACACCCACGTGGCGTTCGTCATCGCCGCGTCGTCCCGACGGTGACAGCCAGATGTCGACGAGCATGTCGGGGATACCGACGCCCGCGTCGTCGGTCAGCCGCCCGCTGATCTTGACCGATTCGCCCCGATACCCGACAGGCGAGACCGACGCATCGACAGTGACCGCGGCGCCGAGCTTGTTGTCGTCCGGCGCTGGCGGCAGACTTCTGCCCGGTCCGATTTGCGGACCGCCCGGGTCGCCCGTGCCGGACTTGTCCGGATCGTCGAGATTCCAATCGGGTGTCGCATCCGGGTCGCCCTTGCCGTCCGGGTCGTTGCCACCCTTGCCGTCTTTGCTGCCGTTACTGTTGTCCGCTTGACCCTCTTTGATCTGGTCGGGCGTCAGTCCTTTGATATCGCCGCGGAGCTGGGTGTAGTTGTTGCTGTACTTGTCCGGCTTGGGAAACGAGTCCTTCTGCCGCGGCCGATAAATCGTCTTGTCCTTGGCGTTGCTCACATCCATGCGCAAAGCGGCGCCGCCCAGGTCGATACGAATCCAGTTGACCTCGGGTACCCAAACTTCGACCCACGCGTGGGCCTCGTTCGTCACGTAGCGTGTGGGAATACCCAGGGCGTTTGCAGTCACAGCAAACACGAACGAGCGATGGCGGCAAACGCCAGCCTGGCTAGTGAACAGGTCCCAATAGATGTCGCCGGTCGATGGCGGCGGCTTGTCGGTGGCTTCGTAGTTGCGGAAGTACGCGACGAGCTTGTCGAGGGCCTTCTTGAAATCCATGTGGGGGCTGACGCCGAGTTTGCGCAGCGCCCGGTCGGCCACGCGTTGCACGCTTGCCGGCGGCTTGTTCACGTGGGCCTTACCCCGTCGGGTCACGTCGCGCACCGTGTAGCCCACCGGCGTCTCACCGGTGAAGTGGCGAGCGTCGGCGTCGGCGAGGAACACCAGACGGTAGGTTCCCGAGACCCCGGATTCCTCGGTGCGCACGAAGTAGTTGTCCGCGTCGTCTTTGGAGAACTTGAGCGTCCCGCCCAACTTTGGTGACAGCTCGTAGGACAGGATGCGCATGTCCGGCGCAACACTCGGAATCGCAATGTCGTCGCCGGTCTTGAGTTGAATAACGACCGAACCCCAGAACAGGTCTCGACCGGCGCTGCGTTTTCCGCCGACCCGAACCCTGGAGCGTACGCGCGATTCCGTGTAGAGCGTGTAGTCCTTGCGCACGCGATCGAGGGCGGACATGCGTTTGAACGGAATCACCGATGGGTTGAACACGGTGACGTATTGCAGGGTTTGATCTGTGCCGGTTTGATAGTCGGGGCGGGTCTGGGTGTCCCGATCCGCGGCAACCCCGCCGCGTCCCAACACGGGCTCGCCGCTGCCTTTGGTTGCGTCCTTGGAAGGCTTGGGCAGAATCTTCGAACCGCTGGCGAACGCGGAAGGGTTCTTACCCTCACCGGGCTTGTCGCCGAATACCGCTGGCACGCCGATGGCCGCTCGGGCGCCTGTTGGTGGCAACACGTCCTCGTGAAGTCGTTGCTGGCCGGCGCCGATCGACTTGGAGGTCTGAGCCGACGCTGTCCATGCGGCGGCCACGGCCAACGCCGCGATAGTGCCGGCGATCGCGAACAGTCGGGCGGGTTTGCGTGGCGCTGCCATTAAGCGCTGATTGTAGCGCTTTGCGCCGCCGACGCCACCGCGAAAACTGCTTATACTCCGCATAGATGCTTGGCTTCGAAGTGCGCGACGACGAGCGCTCGCTCGTCCTGCCCGCGGCAGGCATGACCGCCGCGGCGGGCTGCGGTTTCGCCCTCGTAGGCAGCGCCGCCGACGCCCTGTTTCTGGCTCGCGTAGGTACCCGCCATCTTGGAACCATGCTCGCCCTGTCGAGCGCGGTGCTGATCGTCAGCCTGGCCTTCATTGGCGGTCTCGCCGACCGTGCCAATCGAGGCCGCTTGCTCGTCGGTTTGGCCATCGGTGCGGCGCTGATGTTGGTCGGGCTCGCTCTGATGTTGCCGCTGGCGCCTGGTGTTGTGGCCGCGCTGGCGCTCGTGCTCGGCAAGCAATTCGGTGCGGCACTCGATCTGGCGTTTTGGGTTCTGGTCGCGGAGCGCTTCGACGCGCGTCAGGGGCGCAGGCTGTTGCCCCTGTTCGTTGCCACCAATGGCGCCGGCGTCGTCATCGGTGCATTCCTCGTGTCTCCGCTCGTCAACAGTGTGGGCAGCCAGGGGCTTTTGCTCGTGGGCGCTGCGATCTATCTGTTGGCGGCTGTGTTCGCGGGAAAGTTCGCTCGCGCGGCGACGGCACATTCGGTGGGTGGCACGGTTGCCCGTCGCTCACGACGCGCCCGAGACCGCGGGCTCCTCGCCGGCTACCACACGATCAAACGCTCGCCCCTGGCGACGCGCATGGCGATAGTCGTGGCCATCGCCGGCGTGTTCGCGCCCATTCTGTACTACCTGCTCGGCGCCGCTGCTCACGCGTCCTTCGGCAGTGAGGAAGAAATCGCGAGCTTCTTCGGCCAGTACCGTGGCGTCGTGCAGTTGCTGACCCTCGCGACTCAGGCGTTCATCGCGCCAGCGCTGGTTGCTCGAGCGGGGGTGGCGCCGGTGTTGATCATCACACCGTTGGGCGCGGTAGCCGCCGCAGCTGCGATGGCGAGTACCTGGGAGTTGATGGTCGTCGCTATCGCTCAGGCTTCCGCGCGGCTACTCGACACAGCGGTGCAGACACCAGCCGAGAAACTCGTGCAGAACCTGCTACCCCGAGAGGTCCGAGGAAGGGTGGCCGGGTTCCTCGACGGCGTCGCCAAGCGTGCTGGCGCCATCGTCGGCGGTCTGCTCGCTTCGGCTCTGGTCATTTGGTCGAGCGTGTTGGCGGTGGTTACGATCGTCGTCGCGCTTGCCTGGCTCGGCGCGGCCTGGACGCTGCGCCGCCAGTTCGCCGAACTCGCGGTGGCGGAACTCGCAGCAAGGCCAACGAGACCAACTGAGGATCCGACCGCTGATGTCGCGACGTTCGTGGACGAGCGGAGCATCCAGCGCTTGCGTGGTGAACTTGCCGGTGAGCGGCACGCGTTGGCGTCGGCCATCGTCGTCCAACTCGGGGAACGAGGTCGGGTCGATGCGGCGCTCGAGCTCGCGCGCGCCGCACGTGACGCCAACCCCGCCGCGCGCAGACAGCTGCTCACCCAGCTAGGCGATGTCCTGGACGCCAGCAGGCCTCGCGACCCACGCGGTTTGGCCGAGGGACTGTTGGAGCTTCTGGCGACGTCGCCGACCGGTGAAGAGCGGACTCTGGTGGTGCAGCTCCTGGGCAGCGTCGCCCTCGAGCATCCCGCACCGAAACAGATAGCGACTCTGCTCGATAGTCTGGGCGAAGACGAGTGCGCGGGGGTGCGTCTGTCTGCCTCGGCCGCGTTGGCCCGCCTGGATGATGAACAAGACGCGCTCAGCAGACTGCTGGACGAAGCCCTGGAAAGCGACGACCTGCTCGTACGGGTCGCGGCTGCGGCTGAACTGCGGGCCGACGTCACGGACGTGGCCCGGGCCTCCGAGTTCGACATCGATCTGTTTTGCACACGGGCGCGCGCGCTCGTTCGCGCCGTTCGACACTCACGAACCGCTGATATCGGCGCATCTACGCTGACCGGACTTGCCGCCGGGTTCGCTCGCTGCCGTGCTGACGGCCTGACCTCTGCCGAATACGTGCTGTTGTGTAGCGAAGTGCGCCGGCTGGCTGTTCGCCTGGCCGATGTTGCTCGTGGTGCCGATATCGCCACCCGCCAGGCCACGGCGCCCCTTCGTGCGGCTTCGCTGAATCTGTTGTGCACGTTGTGCCAGGCTAAGGACGCCGCTCGCTTCGCGCGCTATCTGGGCGATGGTGACGAAGACGTGCGCCGCGCTGCCGCCGCCGGACTGTCGGCCCTGGGCACGGAAGCCCTCGAGGACCTGCTCCTGGCCGCAAGCTTCGGCCGCCGGATGGCGAGGAACAATGCGCTCGAACTGCTGCGCGAACTGCGGGTGAGCGACGAGGCGCTGGACGAATTGATCGAGCGAGAGCTCGCCGAACTCGACGAAACCACCGCGAGACTCGCGCCATTGAGTGAGCTCGAAGGCGGTGAGCTGGTCAATCGCCGCCTGGACGAGCGCGTGCATGAAGTTGCCCACACGCTGTTCCTCGTGCTCGAGGCGCGCTTCGCCAATCCGGCTATCGCCACGGCCGCGAGGCGCTTTCTCAACGCCCGCGATGGCACCGCGCGCGCCAGAGCGCTCGAAGCGTTGGACGCGGTCTTGCCGCGTCACCTCGCGGCCCGCGTGCTCGCTCCGCTGGATTCAGGAACACACAGCGAGCGGTCCGAGAAGGCCATTGAACGGCTTGGCCGGTCGGGGCCGTATACCACCGACGAGGCTGTTCGCACCGAACTCGCGGGCGGTGACCGTATCGCACGAGCCATCGTGGTCTACGCGTTGGGCAGCGCCGGCCGGGCTCAGCACCGCGACGCCATCGCGGCGGCGGCGTCGACTGCGGCGCACAATCTAGATGCGCTGCAGCTGTTGCGTCGCATCGCCGAAACGTCCGAAAGTAGTCTGCAGGCGGAGCCTCCGCCCGAAGAGGAAGAAGAAGAAGAGGACGTGCCCCGCTCGGTCGAGACAATGTTGGCGCTCAGCCAGATTTCGATGTTCGCGGATCTGTCGACCAGGCAGCTCAGCGAACTCGCCGACGTGGTGCGCTGGCAGACCGCTTCGCTCAAGGAAGTCATTCTGGCCGAGGATGATCCAGGCGACGCGATGTTCTTCGTTCTATCGGGCAAGGTGAGTGTCGACGTGTCGACCGACACAGGCCCTCACTGCCTGGGCGAACTCGGTCCCGGCGAACCCTTCGGCGAGATGGCCCTGTTCGAAGGTCATCCGCGGACGGCGACGGTCACCGCACTCGAGAAGACGCGACTCGGTCGAATCGAGCGCGAGGACTTCGAGGAACTCGTGGAAGAGATTCCCGGAATCGCTCTGGCGATTTGCCGCGTGCTGAGCCGGCGCGTCCGAACCATGAACGAGAAGCTGTAGCTGGCGCTACTTCTTCTTTTTCACGAACGGGCGCGATTGCACGATCCACACCTTCTCGCCCTCGAACAGCCACTCCACGTCCAGGGCATTGTCGGTGGGGAAGAGGGGGCGGAACTTCATCACCGCCTGGGACAGACGTTTCGCCCGTGCTTCAGTGAGGATCACGCCCTTGTGCGGATTCTTGACCTCACGAATGCCGCCTTTTTCGTCGAACACCAGCATGACCGGGTCGTCGGAACGGCTGATGATCTTTGTACCGTCGTTGGACGTGTCGAAGATGATCTGCTCGGGAATGCGTGAGCCCTGGACAACTCGAATCCCCAGTCCCCACTTAGCGTTGATGGTGAACGCGTCCTTCTCCTCGGGGTTGTACAGGTTGGACGTAATCAACACGCCCGCGGCGCTAGCGTTGACGCCGATCTCGACCATGACGCCGGCGAACACCTGACGATGATCGATGCCGAAGAGGTTTCTCTCTTCAACGCTGCGGAAGTTCCACAGTGATGCCCACACCTTCTTGACCGCGTCGCCCAGTCCCTGGCGTCCGTGGGCGTTCGCGACCGTGTCGTACAAGCCGGCTCCGTTGAACCCCGGCAGATCTTCGGCGTTCGTGGACGAGCGCACGAACACGCCTTTGCCGCCGAGCTTGAGTCGCACGCGTTTGTAGAAGGCGTCCAGCACTGCTTTCTCCAGCGGCGCCGCCCGGATGGCCTTGCGCAGTTTTTCCAGTTCGGTTTTGCGCCAGCGGATGTCCGTCTTGAACTTGGGGTGGTCGAGCATGGCGTTGACCCGTTTGGTCATGCCGGTCTTTTTCATGTGGCGCACGTAGTAGAAGAACGGGATGCCGTAGCCGGCGGGAACGTTGACTCCCTGCAGGTTGGCGCTCGCGATTTCACCTAGGTTCGCCGTCTTCGCCCCATAGGACACGACCTGGTGGGCGCGAATCTTGGTGAGCATCGCCAGGTCCGCGTTGTTCAAGTCGGCCGCCGGCAGTTTGACGGTCTTGGTGTTCTTGATCTTGTCGGCGAGTTCTTTGATCTCCGCCGCCGTTGCCAGGCGCATCACGTGAGTCGTGTCTTTGACCTCGAGGTAGACCTTCTTGCCGTTCAGTGCCGCGTACTTCTTGTAAGCGAGCTTGTAGCCGGCGTTGGGAACCCCCCACGCTTGTGCGCGCAGGTTGACATGGGCCAGAGGAGTCGAGAACACGGTGGATAGGATGCCCGAGACCGGGGAGATATCGGGGTACGTCTCCTGAAGCAGCACGATGTCGTGGCGATCGAAGAGCAGCGAGTCGAACGGCGTGCCTTTCTTGACGACTCGAAGCGTGCCCACGGAGCGCCCCTTGTTGAACGCCTGGTACACGGCCGCTTTGTAGATCTGGTCGTTGGTGATGATCTTGATGCCCTTGCGCTTGACGACCTTCGCCACCTTGCCCTGCATAGGCGAGTCCGGGCGGAAGCGCAGGTTCTTCTTGAAGAATGTCTTGTTGAGCTTCTTGAATACCTTCAGCACATCTGGTGCGCCGATCTCGTCACCCTCCCAGAACGCGAACGTAAACTTGTTCACCTTGAGGTGGTGGGTCAGGTAGCCGAGGATGAAGCGCGGCTTGTTTAGTTTGTAGTTCTTGTTGTACGCGCGGATGTTCGCGGCGTTCCACTCCTGCTTGAGCAACACGCCGAGGACAAAGTCGGCGTGGAGCTTGAACAAGTTGACGTCGATGAAATAGATATCGTTGGATTTGACGTCGATGATGAACTTGCCGAATCGGTCGGTGCCGATGACGCGCGAGTATTTGAGCCAGGTCGCGTTGTCAGGCATGTTGCGCACGTAGGCGCGCTGCTCGTCCGCGAAGGCCTGTGGCTGCTCAGCCAATGAGGCCCAAACGAGTGAAATCGCACAAGCTGCCCAGAGCAAACGCCGTCCCTGCATTGTCCGCATGGGCAGAGTGTAGCTCAGTAAACCGGGCCCCTCAAACGTATGGGCTGGCCCGGAATGACCCGCGCTGGGGCAGGCCAGGCCTAGCTGGAGCAGGCTGCCGACATCGCGATGATGGCGATGGCGAGAGCGACCAGCGCGTAGGGCAGGGCGCGTTTCATCAGACGGGACACCATGGTCCCTGGACCTTGCAACTTGCTTGCCGGGTACCAAGTGCGCGTTTTCGTGACGGTCGCGCGGTCAACGGTCCGGCGCTGTCCGCTGCTGGTCAGCCCTTAGATCAGTTTGAACCGACGCAGCTTGTTGATGAACGTCGTCCGCGCCATGCCCAGGGAACGTGCTGCGCCACTTTGGTTGCCGTCGGCAGCTCGTAACGCCGCCTCGAGGCGCTTGATCTCTATCGCCTCCATCACCTGTTCGTGGCTCGCGTCTTCCGGCAGCGCCAGCCCGGCGACGAGCTGCTCTACCTGGGGGATTCCCTCGGGGAGAGCCAGGTCTGGCTCGCTGATGACCTGGGTGTCGCAGAGCACGGCGGCTCGTTCGAGCACGTTCTCCAGCTCGCGGACATTGCCTGGCCACGTGTAACGCTTCAGCCGTTCCATCGCCGGTGCTGCCACGCTGAGTACCGGTCGATTGTTGCGCCGGCACAACCGCGGCAACATGTGATCGACGAGTTCAGCGATGTCGCTCTTGCGTTGCCGCAGGGCAGGGGCTGTTAGCTCGACGACTCGCAACCGGTAGTAAAGGTCCTCGCGAAACGTGCCGCGTTTGATCATGTCCTCGAGGTCGCGGTTGGTCGCGGCGATGATGCGCACGTCGAGAGTGGCGGGTTTGCTGCCACCGACGCGCAAGAAACTCTTCTCCTGGATCGCGCGCAGCAGCTTGGGCTGGAGGTCTAGCGGTAGTTCACCAATTTCGTCCAGGAACAGGGTGCCGTTGTCTGCCAGCTCGAAATGACCGCGTCGTTTGCGCACCGCGCCGGTGAACGCCCCGCGTTCGTGGCCGAATAGCTCGCTCTCGAATACGCCGTGGGGAATCGCCCCGCAGTCGACCTGGATGAACGGTTTGTCCGCGCGGTTGGACGCCGCGTGAATGGTCCGCGCAATCAGTCCTTTCCCGGTTCCGCTCTCGCCTCCGATAAGAACGCTGGCTTCGCTCGCGGCGACGCGCTCGATCTGTTTAGTGAGCGCGCGGATCACCTTTGAGCTGCCGACGATGCGAGCGTCTTCACCGGCCGCTTCCAGGCGCGCTTTGAGGTAACGGTTTTCGTCTTCAACTTTGTCGCGCAGCTCGCGGATCTCGTCGTTCTGTTGCTCGAGAGTGCGCGTCATCTCGGCGATGGTTCCGAAGGCCCGCGCGTTGTCGAATGAGATGGCGAGTTGCCCGGACAAAGCGCCTACGAGGTCGCGGTCTTCGGACGAGTACATCTGGCCGTCCAGTCGCGGCCCCAGGAGCAGGAATCCCTGACGCCGGCCATGCTCACCGATGGCGACCGACAATCCGTCTATCGGGGCGCGCTCAGCCTCACGCAAGGACAGGGTCTGGTCGTGGTCGTCGCCCACGGCTTGCACCAACACCAGCGCGAGTTCGTCGTCCGGGTCCACGTCCGCGCTCGGGTCCGCGGCCAGGTAGAGCGCGCCGCCTTCAGCGCGCAGCGCGTCGACGCTTCCCTCGACGACCTGTCGTGCGAGCTCCGGTGGTTCTCGCAAGCGGGCCGACGCTTCCGCAAGGTCGCGAAGCGCGCGCACATAGTGGAGCCGATCGCGGAAGAACCGCCGGTCCAGCCAACGGGTGACTCGTTTGCCCAGCGGCCCGAAGGTCGCGGCGGCGGCTACGGCGGCCACTACATGGGGAATGACGCTGCCCTGGCCAAGCATGCGCTCGGCGAGCAAGCTCACGGCGAGCACCATCAGCAAGTAGATGACTGCAGCACCACCAGACGCGACGGCATAGACCATCGAACGTTTGATGACCGCGTCTACGTCGGCCAGGCGAATGCGCAACACCGCCAGGCTATGCGAGGCGAACAACAGGATCGCGATCGTGATGACGAACGGCCGGTAGCCGACGAGCAGGAATCGTTCGACGTTTGCCGCGGCGATGGGGATGGACACGAAGCCGGGAAGGAACGCCAGGGTGAATCCGAACAACAGCCACTTGGCCTGGTTGCGCTCGGCCGGGGACGCGGTGCGCGTGCGCCGGTATTGAGCGACGATTCCGCCAAGAGAGGTGATGAGTGTCAGCATCAGCAGTCCGACGATGAAGCGGACTACCCACTGCAAGCCGCGATCGGTGGCGAGTCCGGCCTGGAAATCGCGGACCGCGAAGAATCCTGCGATGCTCACTCCCACCAGCATGGCCACCGCTGGCACGTACACCGTTGCGCGCCAGAATCGAGCGCTGGCGCCGACGCTCGTCGGGAACGCCAGCGAGAAGTCAGCGGAGATGGGCGCCGCCATGAACAGTGCGATGCAGAACACGGCGAACAACGTGGGATGCACGAGCAACTGAGGCCACGACAGCGCGCCCGCGAACACGATCGCGAACACCACCGATACTCGCCAGAATCTTCTCGCGGCACTATCGTAGGGCCGCCCGTACAAGGCGATTAACCCGAGCGCCAGCAAGATGACCGCGAGCAACGTCGCCGCAATCGCCGGCCACGGCGTGGGCGATGAGCCCAGCTTGACCGTGACCACCGTCGGTTGATCGCTGCCCGCACGCTTTAGGGTGAGCTCCACCTCGTCCCCGACGGCGCGCCGGTTCAATCGGTTGATGTAGTCCATGGTCGACAACACCGGCTTGCCATCGATGGCGGCGATGACATCGCCGACGCGTATTCCGGCACGCTCGGCCGGGCCATTTGCCCGCACGTCGACGACCTTGTGCCCCGTAAACGCCAGGAAGCCTTTGTCGGGCGCGCGGAAGCCGACGATGACCACCGCGACGGCGAACGTGAGCGAGACGACGCTAACGGCGATGGCCAGCGAGAGGCGTGGGGGCACCGTCGGCGGCGTTGCTCGACTGTTCGTCGGCTTTGCGTTCGCCTCGCCCCCGCCGTGCTCTGACATCACTGCTGGTTGAGTAACCAGACCATCAGATAGGCTTCGGCAGTTCGCCGCGGGCCCTCGGTGCCCGCCATGATGCGGAAGTCCGCCGCGAGCTGGCGCCGATAGTACGAACGATACAACTCCATCGGGTCGATCTCGCCAGAGTGATCCAGCTCTTCGATGTCTCTACCCAGTACCTCGGCCGCGTACTCGGGCGTGATCGAATCACGGCCTTCCTGGCGCATCGCCTGGCCGAGCGCCTGGAGTTCTTCGTAGGTCATGTTGAACAGGAACTCCTCGAACGCTTGCTGCTCTTGTCGCGAGACCTCGTCCCTGGCGAAGAAGTCCAAGAACTGTGGCGCGCAGTCTTCGCTGACCAAACGGAAGTACTCGGTCGTGCCGAGAAGGCAACCGAGGCGACTCGTCACGTTATTGCGTGCGTGCCACGCTGATTCCAGCAGCGGGCAGAAGTCATCGATTTCGAGTTCGACGTTGTCCCAGACGGTGATCAACTGGTCTGCTGCCCGACGCTTGATGGGTTTGCTGATGTTGGGCTTGCGCAGCAGTGCGAGCAGCAGTTCCTCGGCGAGCTGCGTGTAGATCGACTGGGCCAACTCTTCGCGCAACTGGTGAGCGAGGGGAGTCAGTTCCGGGTCGGCGCCACATTCGATGGCTTTGATCGCTTTGACGATTCCGCACAAGAACTGAATCTTGGCCAACAGAAACGTTCGCGACATGGTCGCCTTGAACGGCAGCACCAGGTCGCCGCCGAGGCCATCGATGTCGGTGAGGTGTTCGATCAGTGTGTTCTGATTACGGTCGTCTCCGGCGAGCCGTTGCTTGGCGCGCAGCGACGGAATGTCGGAGACCATCTCATTCAGCTTAGCGAGTCGCGCGACCAGAACCCGTAGGGTGGCGGCGTCATCCGGGGCGTGGCGAGCCAGAGCGGCTAGCCCCGCGTTGACGAGGGCGCTCTCGTGATGGTCGAACAGCCGTAGCGAAGCGACCGCTTCTGCGGTCCTATGCGCCATAGACTAAAAGGCTACCACGATTGAGATTTTTGGGGCCAACTCCCCAAGCGTACGGCAAAGCACTAGCCTGACGTGCGGGAAAGCACTGGCCGGACGCGCGGGAAGGTTCAGCCCTGACGCGCGGGAAGGTTCAGCCCTGACGCGCGGGAAGGTTCAGCGAACCCGCTATTTCATCGCGAACGCGACGCCCATGGCCACGACGACGCCCGCCAGGAATGCGGCTATTGCCCACATCTTCGCGGGACCTACACTCGCGCCGAGGTCGTCATCTTCGTAGTCATCTTCGTCGTCAGCGGGTGCCTGCTCCGCCGCGGTGAAGATGTGAAGTGAGCGCGCTCCAACCTTGCCCTTGGCAAACAGCTCCATATCGAACAGGCCAATGACCTCGGTCGAGTACTCGGGCTGCAGGTTGAATATCAGCTTGGACACTGAGTTGAGCACACTGACCAGGCCGAGGCCTGCGCCGGTGGTTTTCGACTCGATGTGGTGGCCCGTCTTGGCTCGCTTGAGGTAGTCCAGCGCACGTTTGCGTGTGAGCGAACCGCCACCATCGCGCACAGAAACACCAAAGTAGCGGCCGCTACATCCGTACTGCACCTGGATCTCGCTGACGTGGTCCATCTGGGCCAGCTGTTTGGGAGTCTTGTCGTGATACTTCTCACGTCCCTGGTCATCCGTGGGCGCGTGATACAAGGCGTTCATCATCAGCTCGTCGCAAACGAGTTGGATACGGTCTCGCACTGGCCCGCGAACACCCGCCAGCTGGGCATAGCGCATCATGATGTCGATGGCTTTGCCCTTCTCTTTGCTGTTCTTCACAACCATAGAGAAGGTGGTCACGCCCCATGGGAAGTACTTCTGCAGCCCGAAAACGTCGCCGCGCAAGGCCTTGGTTGCGCTCGAGATGAACTCGTCCTCGTCGAAACGCGCGTCGTGACAGAGCAAGCTCGTGCAGCGGTGGTCGGCGAACAGGGTGACCTTGTCCACCAGGCTCTCGCCGTCCAGCACGTACATGATGCGCCCGTCCTTGGGGACCTTGTTCAGGAAGGTCTTGTCGGGGTTTTTCTTGCGCGCATCGAAGATCGCCAGGTGCACCGGCTTGGCGTCGTCGCCCGAACCGATTTCCTTGCTCTCACGAACGTAAGTCGCTGTTGAGCCTGTCGCAGTCGTGACTCGTTTGACCTCACGCTTGAGCGCGTTGTCGCGAGTGACCACAGCCATGTGATAGCGAAGCATCAGGAGTTCCCGGTGTTACTGGATTGACCTTACCTAAGCGGCCTTTCTTACGCGAGCACCTGAGTGCTCTTTCTTACGCAAGCCCAGGCGCCTGTTTAGACTGGAAACCCGGGGGCGTGAGCGCTCGAAAGGGGAGGTCAAGGCAGTGCTACTTCTTGGCCACAATCGTTGGCTTCTTGCCCAGCGGGCTCGCACCTCCACCCAACGAGCCACCAGGGCGTGCTGCCATGGGTTTGGCGCCTGTGGGAGCGGAGGCACCTTTTGCCGCGGCTTTCTCTTTCTTGGACAGGTTCTCTGCGAGCACCAGTCGATCCTTGACGGTGCTGGTCTCGGAGAAATCTGCTTCAAGCGTGCCGATCTCGGCCTTGCGAGTCGCAATCTCTTTTTCAAACTCAGCGATCTCGGCGTTGAGCACTTTGATGCGGCCCTGGATCTCGTCTTGTTTCCGAGTCGCGTCCTTGATGATTGCCGAGATCTGGATCTTGGTCGACTCAAGGGTGTGCTTGACGACTTGCACGACGAGCTCGACATTGTCGGCGGGCAAGCTGCGCATGAGCTCGATCGCCTTGTTGATGCCATATGCCGGCGGATCGTAGTCGTCTTCTGGTTCGGGCTCCGGCTGTGGCTTCGGTTTCGGTTTCGCAACCGTCTTTGCCTTTACCGGGGCGGGGTCCGCTTTTGGTTTCGGCTTTGGCTTTGCCTTCGCCGCAGGGGCAGGTGCCGGTTCCGCACTCAGGTCGATCTTTTCAACTGGCGAATCAAAATCGTCGCCGCCGCCGCCGCCCTTACGTTTGCCCCGGTCACGCTTGTCGAACAGTCCCATAACTCCCCTTTCGGCTCGGTGCGATGTGATGGTCGCCCGCCCGCTCTAGAGCCTATCGTAGCGTTTCGGCGTGGCCAGTGTCATCCAGATCACAGCGAAAACGCTTCGCCTTTTAGCCCACTTTGACATACGCCTACATACCTTCTGCGGCCTATTCAGGCGTTGTCCGTTGCTATCAGCGTGAGCTATCTTGACTGTGTTGGAGAGGGGAAAATTAGTGACACATACATTTCGCGCGTTGTTGCGCACTAGCTTATTTGTGCTCGTTACCGCTGGTAGCGTAGCTCTGCTTACCGGTTGTTTCTTGTTCGAGGATGACGACCCCGCGGGCCAGACGGCCGATGGGGGTGTCGGGCAGCTTTGCACGAACCACGACGGCTGCGGCGATCCGCTCCGTTGTGCCGGCGGCTTTTGCCAGGCGCCCGGTTCGGTTCCCACGTCGGGACCCTGCTCGGCCAACGTCGACTGCAACGCCGATGACTTCTGTCGCGCCGACGGCATTTGCGCGCCAGCGGGCAGCGGCGGTGAAGGCGATGCATGCGGTACCGGCGGTGAGTGCAGCAAAGACCTTACCTGCGTGGTCGCCGGATTCAGTGGTGTGTGCGCCGCTGCCGGCAGCGTTGACCTGGACGAAGCATGCGCGCAGACCAGTGACTGCATCGCCGGCCTGGTTTGCGGACCCAACGATACTTGTCTGAATCCGTCGGTGGCTTATCCGCCGTTCACAGGCATCGAGTGCACTCAGGACACCGGCGCGTTCCGGGTGTTCTTCGAGGTGCCGACCACCGCCGATCAGGGCACGGAGTTCTTCCGCTTACCGTTCCCCAACGACATCCGGGTGCGCGCCAACGGCACTCTGGATATGCGTAGCTTCCCGCGCCCCGGACCGTCCGCACTGGGCATCGATCTGGTCGGCACCTACGTGGACGCCCTGGAAGATGCGTTCGACGACGGCACCATCAACGGGTTTAGCGCCACCGCGCCGATTACGTTCCGCACCAACTCTCAGCTCGACTTCTCGAGTCTCGAGACTGGCAAGGGAGGCAGCCCCGCGATTCACTACATGGATATCACCAACCCGGCTGCAGCCACCGATCGCAACCGCACGTTCTCCTATACGACCGCGCGTGGGCTTTACCGGTGCGATCATGTGATCACTCTGCGCAACTCGTCGCATGAGCCCCTGCTGCCAGGTCACACCTATGCGGCGTACATCACCACCGACATCCGCTCGACCAGTGGCGAGACCCCGGTGCAGGACGGTGACTTCGCCGTTCTCCTCGGCTCGAGCGCGCCTGGTGATGCGGACATGGCTCACGCCTGGTCCCAGTATCAACCCTTCCGTGATTTCCTGACGGCCGAGGCGATCAATCCAAACACGATCGCGGCCGCGGCCGTGTTTACGGTAGCGGACACCACCGGGCGCATGGAACGCTTGGCGACCGCGGTGGATGCCACCGCTGTGCCGGTGCTCAAGGACTTGACCCTGTGCGACACCGGCGTGACCTCGCCGTGTGACGACGGCGAGTCGCGGGTGTGTGGCCCGGCCAGCGCCGACTTCCACGAAGTGCAGGGGCGTTTCACCGTTCCGATCTATCAGCAGGGCACTCCGCCGTACGCCAATCCCGGCGACGGTGGCGACATCCTCGAGGTCGGTGGCGTACCGGTCCAGACCGGCACTGAAGACGTCTGTTTCGTGATGACGATTCCGAAGACTGTCGCGCCTCCGGGTGGGTTCCCATCGCTGATCTATGCCCACGGCACCGGCGGCAGCTTCCGCGGCTTCGTCACCAACGGTACGGCTCGCACGCTGGCCACCATGTCCAACCCAACGGTCGGCATCTCTTTTGACGGTGTGGTCCACGGTGAACGTCGCCGGGGAAATCCACGCGACTCCGACAGCTTGATGTTCAACGTCATCAACCCGCCGGCGGCCCGTGACAACCCGCTTCAGGGCGGCGTTGATGTGTTGCAGGCGCTGCGTATCGGCCACCTCGGTAGCGTCACCTTGCCGACGGTAGGGGCCGTGAGCCTTGACGCCGGCGAGGTCTACTACATCGGCCACTCGCAAGGTTCCAACGTGGGTATTCCGGCGATCTCGGTGAGCAACTACACAAACGCGCCAATCTTCTCTGGCGCTGGCTCGTTCCTGACCCTGGGTATCTTGAGCAAGACCAGTCCGGTCAATGCCAAGGCGGCCCTGGAGTTCTTGCTCGGTGAGCAACTGGGTATATCGCATCCGGTCATGATCATGTGGCAGTGGTACTTCGACGCGGCGGACCCGGTGAACTACGGACCGTTGCTGGTGCGTACGCCACCGGCGGGCATCAATCGCAAGCACGTGTTCATGTCATGGGGGCAGGGCGATACCTTCTCGCCTGAGTCGACCATGCAGGTGACGGCGCGCGCGGTCGGCTTGCCCGCGGTTCAGCCCATTGTGGAGGACATCGCCAGCGGTACGGTCTCGCGCCCAGTTACGTTGAACGCGAGCGCCGGCGGCGAGAACCGCACGGCCGCATGCTTTCAGTACGTGCCGACGGACTACGACGGTCACTTCGTTTTGACCAGAGACGGTCAGGCGACCCAGGACTGGACTGCGTTCGTCAACTCTTCCATCAGTACCGGTACACCGGTCGTTCCTTAGCTATCGCTCTCGCTTCAAGCTGGGCTTCTGACTTAGGAGCTCAGCTTGGCAGCGTTAGTCTTGCCCGGGTTTCTTAGCGCCCCGGATTAGTCGTACGAACGCCGTCTCGGTGTTGTGCGCCATCTTGCTCAGCTCGGCTACCAGGCGGTCGCTGAGCTTTCCGTGGTCGCGGGCGTGTCCGTAGAACATGCAGACGATTCTGTTGCGCAGGACCACCGGGACGAGGACGACCTCCGCTGGCGATCCGCCGCGGAACAGTTTGAAGAACCGGTCCTGCAGGTGACCCTTGTCGGGCACGCCGTGGAACAGCTTCTTGGTTTCGTACGCCGTCTTGAAAAACGACTGCGCCGATAGGGGCAGCACGATGGTTTCCACGGACGTGTCGTCGAAGTTGCCGCCGAATCCGCGCAGGCCCAGGGCGAGTTCGTCCTTTACGATCAGGACGAGACCCGCGCCGAACACGCCGTGCATGTATGCCACGACCGCGGTCATCACGTCATCGCGCTTCGTCGCGCGCTCCATCGCCTCCTCGGCTTCGCCGACGGTCATCTTCGGCGCGATTTTGACCGGTGGCGGGGGCTGAATGAGCTGCGGCAGCGGCGTGGGAGGTGGCGGCGTTTCCACTGGGGCTGCTGCTGGGGCTGCTGGTGCTGCTGGTGCTGCTGGGGCTGCTGGTGCTGCTGGGGCTGCTGGGGCTGCTGGTGTCGCCGGCGTGCCGATCAGCGTGTCGGCCGGCGCGGACGTCTGCGGCGTTGGTCCCCTCAACGTGTAGCGGGGGACTGGCGACGTGTCAGTACCCTGCTTGCGTTCGACCATGTCCAGCCCGCTCGCCTGTGACTTGGTCGAATTGTATTGGCTGTGGTCCTTTGTGACCTGGCTGTGATCGAGATCGACGAGTTGGAGCATGTCGGCCATGTCCGGTTCGTCGTCCATATCGATATCGATCTCGTCCTCCTCCAGCGGGGGAGCGACCGCGGCCATCGTGTCCGACTGTGACCGAGGTAGCGGCGAGGCCTGGCCGGGCTTGGCGTATGCGTATCGTCGCGCCCGGGGAATCTCGTAGCAGCGTTCCAGCCAGTAGAACACCGCCAGCTCGGGGGCGACGCACGGCACGATAGTGAGCTGGGCGACCCGCGACATTTCAGCAACGGCGTCCGGTTGAATCGGGTCGCGCATGCATACGACCAGACGCCGCCCGGTCGACATGGAATACGCGATGGGGAACGCGGAGTACTGTGCCGCCAGCGCTGGCGGCAGCAGCTCGAGCACTGCGCTGTCATGCTGGCTCAAGTGTCGGGCGAGAGTGGCTGGGACGGCGTGCAGGCGCGCGAGTCCCTGGGCGATCTGATCCTGGCTTGCGTAGCCAAGCTCGATGAGGTTCGTCCCCAGACGTCCGCCATACACGACCTGCTGGCGCAACCCGGCATCGAGTTGCTCGGCGTTGATAACGCCGGTATGGACCAAGATCTCACCGAGTCGCAAGACGGGTCATCATACTCCAAGGCCCTATAGGAACTAGTTCGCTACGCGCCGAAAGATCAGCATGAAGGTGACGTGGTGATTCACTGGCAGGCGCATGTTGACCACCCTGTCGCTGGCTCCCTGTACTGACAGGGAATAGCGCGTGCCGCCGCCAGTCATAGGCATGTTTGTCTGGAACTCGTTGGCCGGCTTGGAGGTAAGGGGCAGGATATCCTCAGGGCCCTGGTAGGCATTCCTGACCAGACGAATCTCGGGGTTGCTGTCGAAGTTGAGGACTGTCCCGGCTTCATTGACGATGTCCACGTAGATATTCACTCGCCCAGCCGACTCGCCAATACCGGTGAACCCGGCCGAGTTGCGCCAGAAGTCGACTGCGAGCGCGTCCGCGTTGCCATTGCTGCCGTTGATGTCTTCGTCGGTTTCAAATCCGGCCGCGATGAGTTGGTAGAAGGGTTGCCCCGCCACCTGCGTACCTGGACAGAAACCGACCGCGCCGAAACTATCGTCGTGGCCGTGACCATTGAGAGTCTGGCTACCAGTCGCGGATAGCGCGCTCGGCCATAGCACCGTGCCGGGGGGCGGTTGGGGATTGTTGATGTCGCAAACGAATGGTGTTGCGTCGATGGTCGCCGCATCGGCTATGACGACAGGCGCGTCGCTGCTCGGTGCGTCGATGTTCGCGGTAGATCCATCGACCTCGTTGCCCGTCTCACCCGAATCGCCGCAGGCCGTGCCGGCGCAGACTGCAAGTACTGCCATGAATCCCAAGATGTTACGCAACGTCGCCTCGCTTCCCGGCGAGGAGCCCATCCTACTCCACAGGTGCTTTTTCGCCTACCACCGGGGAATAATCCAGAAAACACACCGGTTTCGTGAGCAAGGAGGACAATAGCGATGAAACGTACATTCGGCCTCGCGGCACTTCTAGTCGGAGCCCTCGCACTCACTACCTCGAGCTCAGTCCAGGCGCAGCACCATTGGGGGCCCGGGCACAGCAAGCGGGGCAAGAATCACATGAGCTTCTCGTTCGGTATGCACCAGGGACGACTCGGCGCTCAGGTGACCAGCATGACCCCGTCCCTGCGCAAGCACTTCGGAGCGCCAGCTGACTCCGGGTTGCTCGTCGGCAAGGTGCAAGGCCTCAGCGCCGCCGCGAAAGCGGGCCTGGCCGTCGGCGATGTGATCATCAAAGTCGATGGCAAAAAGGTGGTGCAGCCATGGGATGTGATGACTGCCCTGGCGAGCAAGAAGCAGGGCGACAAAGTCGTCATCGAGATTGTGCGCAGCAAACGCATCATGACTCTGCAGGCAACCATGAAGAGTCACGGCTGGGGGATGCCCAACGTTCACATGTACACCAAACAGTTCAGCAAGACGTTCGGCAAGAACTTTGGCAAGACGTTTGGTAAGACCTGGGGCAAGAATCTGAACAAGCACCTGGGCAAAGACTTCGACCTTCTGATGAAGGGCCTGCAGAACGGCAGGTTCGACATCAACGCGCTGCGAAACTGGGCCGCGAATGGTAAAGGTGACCTGGCCAAGAAGCTGCGCGAGACGATGAAGCGCGTGTTCGAACTCGAGAAGGCGCTCAAGAAACTTCAAAAGACGAAGTGAGCTGACTGGCCGCGGTCCGACCGCAGCCACACACCAGATACGACGGGCGGGGCGAACGGTCCCGCCCGTTTTCTATTTTCGGTAGATGACGATGGTCTGGGATGTCAGCACGTCGCGGTTTTCGCGGGCGACGATGGTGACGCGGTTGCTGCCCGGCCACAGGGGAATGTCGTGAGCGAAGCTGAGCTGCTTGGCTGACGGCCCGGTCTTGTTGGTCCGGTTGGATTTGTAGAACACTTTCTTGTTCTCGATCTTTGCGCCCCAGTTAGACACGTAGATGTAGACGTCCTCGACCCGGGTCTCGTCCTTGACTCGCCCCTGAAGTGTGTAGGTCGCCTTGTTCGCCTCGAGAGTCGGGATGTTCACGGTAAGTATCGGTGGGGTGACCTGCCAGTGTGGCGTGATCGACGGCTTTGCGTTCTTGCCCGCGGCATCTGCGACGTTCGTCTTCGCGATGAACCCGGGACGACCGCCACCGAGATCCACGCGTACCCAGTCTCCAACCGTGCCGGTCTTGGTGAACGTCGCGTCTTTCGTCGCGAACGCCACGGTGTGGGTGGACTTCTGTGCACCTTCACGTACGGCGACCTGTTTTGCACCGATGATCTTGATCAGGCCGGTGCTCGCATTCACGCCGCCGCCTGGGGCGTGGACTTTGTACTTGAGCTTCTCGCGCAGTCCGGCACGGCTCACTCGATCGGCGACGCCGAGTTCGATGACCAGTGTTTTCAGCTTCGGCACTTTGGCGACGTCGAGCGCGAACTCGATTGTCTTCTCTGCGCCGGGTTTGATTTCGCCGATCTGGAATCGAGCCTTTCGCAACAGAACATCGTCGCCCGAGGCGTTGCGCAGCACGGCCGATGTCTTCTCCGCTGGCCCGGTGCCGGTGTTCTTGATGGTGACCCGGATGCGCACGCGCTCGGCTGCTTGCACCAGCCCGTCGCCGTTGCCTTCATCGACCAGCTGGTAGGAGTACGCGAACTTGGGCTCCGGCGCGGCGACCACGCGCAGCTTCACCGACGCCACTTCGGCTTTGGCGCCGGTTTGCTCCTTGAAGTCGAAGTTCAGGACGTCCACTCGGTCGACCGCCGCCTTGCTGATCTTGACTTTGGCGTCGAACGTGCGCGTCTGGCCCGGCGCCAGGTAGCCGAACACCAACTCGCGCTCGTTGAATGTGCGGTCGTCGGCCTTGATGCGCATGTGTACCCGGTACGCCGGCGTCTTGCCTTTGTTAGTGACCGTTCCTACCAGGTGCACCGTGCTGCCGGCGGTGAACTTCGACCCGCCCTTGGCTATCACCGACGCGACGATTCGCTGAGTCGGTTTGGCGTCTTTGGCTGCGCTCTGCCAGTCGATGCCTAGCTTCTTCAGCGCTTCGACGGTCTTGGTCTCTTCGAGAAGCTGGCGTTTGCCCACCAGGTCTTTGACCTCTTTGAGCATGCCGGCTCGGGTCGCGTGTTTGGTCGTTTCCAGTACGTGGCGTGCGAGCCGGATCTCGAAGTCCTCGACGAACTTGTCATCGAGAGGCTGATCGGCCTGGGGAGATTCGTCGTCGTCCTCCCGGAGCGCGTTCTGCTTCTTGGGGGGCTCGTACAGGTAGCGGAGCTTGTGGGCTGGCGGCTCTGCCTTCTTTGCGTACCGCGACGTCAGGTGCAGCTTGAGGTTGCGCTCGCTGTGAGTCCGGGTCGGCGCGAGTAGGCGAATCTGATCGCGTGGTTTCTTGAGCGCCTTGGGCACGAACATGTACTGCAGCGCCACGTCCGGCGTCACGCCGATCGACTGAATGGAGCGGTCGCCGGAGGTCAGGTACTCGGCGACTGTTAGCTTCAGTTTGGAGCCGTCCTTGTTGTCGTAAAGGACCTGGACGGAGCCCTTGCCGAACGTTTGGGTGCCGATGAGTAGCGCCCGGTTCTGATAGCGCAGAGCGCCAGCGACGATCTCTGAGGCCGACGCCGAACCGCCATTGACCAGGACAACGACCGGAGAGGTCACATCGCCGCCGCGCTTGGCGTTGCGCTGTTCACGCTGTCCGCCGCCAATCGTCGTGACGATGTCACCCTGGTTGAGGAACAGGTCCGCGACCTCGATAGATTTCTCCAGGAGTCCGCCCGGGTTCCAGCGCAGGTCCAGGATGAAGCGATCCACGCCGTCCGCCTTGAGCGTCTTCATGGCGGCCTTCACTTCGGTTCCAGTGCGGCCAGAGAACTGCTTGAGCTTGATATAGCCGACGTTGGCGCCCAGCTTGCGTGACTCGACGGATTCTACGCGGATGATGGCGCGCTCGATCCTGTACGACTTGGTGGGCGCCCCTTTGCGTTTGATCCACAGTGTAATCTTCGTTCGTGGATCGCCGCGCATTCTGGAGACCGACTCGGTGAGTGTCAGGTTTTCAGTGATCTCGTCGTTGATCTTGTAGATGTGATCGCCGGTCTTGATGCCCGCGCGATACGCCGGCGTGCCAGCCAGGGGCCGGACGACGGTCAGGCGTTGTTTGTACATGCGGATGATGATGCCCAGGCCGCCGAACTTGCCCCGGGTGTGGACATCCATTTCCCGGGCCGTATCAGGGTTGAGCAGCACGGAGTGCGGATCCAGGGTGCTCAGCATGCCATTGACGGCTGCGTATTCCACCTGGGCAACGTCGGCACCTGGGTTCATATTCGTCTCGATGAAGCGAAACACTTCGCGCAGCTTCGCGGTCATCGCCCTCGGCGTGTCGACGTCGCTCACCACGAAGGTGCGGCTCTTTTCGTTGACCATCACCGTGACCTCGCCGCGCTTCTTGTCCGCTTCGACGAGCACTTCGGGGATGCGAAACTGGACCAGGTGCAGGGACTGGTAGAGCATCTCGCGCGGGTCGATGCGCTGGAGGTCCGCGTAGGACTTGCTCACTCGGGCGAGGCTCTTGCGCAGCACTGCCATGGACGCGAGCCGGCCGTTCTTGCCCGTCGCTTGCCTGTCGTCTGGATCGACCAAGCCCGGCTTGTTCGTTTTGTCGCTAGCGGTCGCGCTCGAATTCTTCTTGTCTTTGCTTTTCTTAGAGCCGCACGCGCTGAGCGAAACGGCAATGGCGATGATGAAAAGCGGGCGAAAACGGCGCGGAATACTCATATTCCACCAACCTTAGCAGAGTTGTGGGGGGGCGGCCCCGAGCTTGCGACCGTGGCTAAGCGTCGCCGTTGATTTGCAGCTGGGGGAACGTGCGACTGGAGATGTCGAAGAGCACGGTAAAGAAGCAGCTTCCGCCATCATCGATGAGCTGAGGGCGTTTTACGGACAGTTTCGAATTGCAGAAGAAGTTGCCGAACACCATCTTCTGACCCTTGATCACAACGCCCACATACTGGCGTTTGTAACGTTCCAGTTTGGGGGTGATCGTCTGAGCCCGAGGATCATCGGAGCTCCCCAGAAACATGGGCAGGGCGCCTTCGAGGGCGCTGATGATGGTGCGGTCCGGAGTAAAATACGCCTCAGCCTTTTCCCCATAGAACCCGGCCGCCCGATTCTGGGGGACGACGTAAAGGTTGGAGGCAAATGATGGCGCATCCGTCGGCGCGGTGGTGGCTGAGCCGGCCGGGGCGTTTGGCTTGGGAGCGTGCGATTTGTTGCCACAGCCGCCGAGGCCAATAGCGAAGGCCAAACCAGCCGCGATGAGCGTGACACGTAAAACCGTCATGCCAGCTACCAACGCGCAACCTCCGGTGGCGGTCTAAACGGAGTTGAGCGGGTGCTCGTGCTCGTGCTCGTGCTCGTGCTCGTGCGGGTGCTCGTGCTCGTGCTCGTGCTCGTGCTCGTGCGGGTGCTCGTGCGGGTGCTCGTGCGGGTGCTCGTGCTCGTGCGGGTGCTCGTGCTCGTGCTCGTGCGGGTGCTCGTGGGCGTGCGGGTGCTCGTGCTCGTGCTCGTGCTCGTGCGGGTGCTCGTGCTCGTAGCGTGCCTCGGCCCGGGTAGGGCTTACTTCTTCTTCTTCTTCAGCACGTCTGGCACTTCGTCGTCGATGACGTTGCCGTCGTCGTCTTCTTTTTCCTCGAAGGATTTGCGCTCTTCTTCCTTCTCGCGTGCCTTGCGGCGCTTCTCATCGGCGGCCTTCTTACGCTTGGCTCTGGCCTTGTCACGCTTGGCTTTGGCCTTTCTGCGTTTTGCTTCGGCCTTCTTGCGTTTCTTTTCCGCGATACGTTCGCGCCGGTCTCGTGCGGCCTTGCGCTTGCGCTCCCTGGCGTCACGGATCTTGCGGGCCCTGCGCTCCTTACGGTCACGGATCTTCTGCGCCTTGCGCTCTCGGGCGTCGCGAATCTTGCGCGCTCTGCGCTCCTTGCGGTCGCGAATCTTCTGGCGGCGGCGCTCCTTGGCGTCCCTGATGCGTTGGCGTCGGCGTTCTTTGCGGTCGCGAATCTTCGACAGTCGGCGCTTTCTCTCCGCGCGCTGTCTGCGGTCGCGGCGGGCTCTGCTGCGGTCGCGGCGGGCTCTCTTGCGATCGCGGCGGGCTCTCTTGCGGTCCCGTGCAGAGCGTCGGCGGTCTCGGGATTCTCGTTTGCGTTCCAGCGCGTCGCGCTCCTGCCTACGTTCGAGCCGGCGGCGTTTACGGGCTGCTCGCTTGCGTTCGCGTTTCTCCGCGCGACGTTCTCTGGCCGTCATACGCCGGGCCACGCGCCGTCGGGACTTCTTGTTGACCGAACGACCGGCGACCACGTTGCGAATCAGTCGAGTTAGTTTCCGTCGTAGCATGCGCTCGGTGCGCCGGCTCAGGCGCTTGCGTCGCAACGGAACACGGTAGCGCTTGACCAACTTGCCGCTGCGGCCGCTACGCACGTTGAGTGTCAGCTCGCGGCCTTCGACCTCACCGTAAATCACGGCGCGGGCGCGCAGGCGACGCGCGACACGCTTCACGTTCCTGGTGGCCAATGACTTGGCTCGCATGCGCCTCGCGGTGCGCCGGTACCGCCACTCGGGCAGTACCTCGTACCGCTCGCTGAGGATGTCGACTACCGTGCGCTGGATGTTCGCGCTGCGTTCGCCATCGAAGTTCAGTACGACGACCGACGTCGCGGCTTCCGCCGCTGGACTGTCCCCCGCCACCATCACCAGCCCCACCGCCAGGCAGAGCCCCGTCACCGCCAATCTGCTGCGTCCCGTCATCTGACCTTATAAAGCAAGATCAGAGCCGAACTCCTGGCGACCTAAGGTGCCGAAACTTCGATGTCGGACCATAGAGGAACTGAGGGGGAACTCCCCACATGTGGGACGCAGGTTGGGGCGCAGACTCCCGGCCGGCGTGGCGCGCGCCAGGACTCAGCGTTTGAAGAACGGCAGCCAGTGACGCAGGCCGCGCTTTTTCTTGTCGACCACGGCACGCTGGATGCCCACCGGCGGAGTGATTTCTTCCACCGGCGTCATGGTCGATGGGTCGCCGGTGCGCTCGCCAAGATGCAGTCGTTCGCGCGCGTCCATCACCGCGCTGCCGAGTGCCGTGTGCAGATTGGTCTTGCTCGAGCGCGCTTGCTTGAGCGACTGGCCCAAAGCGGCGCCCATGGCACGCACATCCGGGTAGCGCTTCTTGGGCGAGTGGGAGAGGGCGCGGTCGATGACTTTGACCAGCGCGCGCGGCACGTCGGGGCGCTGCGGTTTCAGCGGTTGGATTTCGCCATCGCGCAACTTGCGATAGACCTCCATGTCGTCACCGCCATCGAATAGTTTGCGGCCGACGAGTGCTTCCCACAGAGTCGAGCCGACCGCGAACTGATCGCTCTCGGGTGTCGGTCGTTTGCCCATGACGATCTCTGGGGCGAGGTACGACATCTTGCCTTTGACCAGGCCGGGTTCCGTTGTCTCGCGTTTGCGGTCGCGAGTCAGCGCCAGGCCAAAGTCGATGAGCTTGATCTGTCCCGCGGGTGTGAGCAGCACGTTGTGAGGCGACACGTCGCGATGAACGATCGGTACGATCGCTCCGTTTGTGTTCTTGCGTTCATGCGCGGTGGCCAGTGCGCGCAGCATGCCGAGGCCGATGGCTGCGACCATCTCCCAGGAGCAACGCTCGGTCCGCGCGGACACTCGGATCAGTCCGCCGAGATCGACGCCGTCGACGTACTCCATGACGATGTAGTAGCCAGTGTCGTCGGCGACGAAGTCGTGGATTTGCGGAATGTTCGGGTCGTGCAATTCCGCGCCGACTCGCGCTTCCTCGACGAACATGTCTACGTACACTTGTTGCTCGGCGAGGTGCGCGTGCATCTGCTTGACGGCGACTACCCGTCGAAAGCCCAGGTCACCGACGGTCTCTGCTCTCCATACGGTGGCCATGCCGCCGGTGCCCGCGATGTTGATGAGCTCGTACTTTCCGCCTACCAGGTAACCCTTACCTGGATTTTCGAGGAATTGTTTGCCGCTCATCGAGTCACAGAAGTATCAGATCAGGTAGCTCACTGCCAACAAACGGCGGTGAAGGTATCGAGATACTTGACGTTGCCGTTATCCTTTTGGCGTGGCGAATGCCCAACTCACAGTGGTCGGTGCGGCGGTCGTCGTGCTCGCGTTCGTCGTAATCTACGCGCGGGCAATCGAATCATCCGCTCGCGCGTGGGTAGCTGTCGTTCTGGCCTTTCCAGTTCTCGGGCTGGTCGCGCTGCCCCGCGATTTGATAGCTTCGCCGTGGACTAGCTTTCTGATTCTGTTCGCCGCGGCGGCGTTATTGTTGGCGCTGGCTTCCAAGGTCAGCGCTTTTGCGTATGCCGCCTGGCCAATTGTCGTCGCCGCTGGCTTGATGTTCATTTGGCTGCTCTACGATGTGGTTTTCATCCTCGTTGCTGTGGGTGGGCTCATGATGGCTACCGCCGCGCGGTTGCGCATTCGACGCCTCCGCCTGGCCGAGTCGATGGTCCCGGGCGGTGTTCAGCGCAAAGTCGCCATCGGCGGTACCGTGCGAGGGCGGACCGTCGAGCCTCCGCCTGGAGTCAAGGTCGACGACAATGCGGCGTGGTGGGTAACGAGCATTGGCGACGATTTGTTCGTCTCCGGCGATCTCATCCTCGAGGCGGAGGAAGGGCCCGTCCTCGTCGAAGGCTCCGAGTTGACCTACGACTTCAAAGCCTCGCGACAGGTGTGGGCGCAGCACGCGGACGAGCGCGCACTTCGTGTCGAGTTTGGCATGACCGAGGAAGAAGCGCAGCGTCGCGTGTCCTGGGCGCAGACTGCCAGCGAAGACCCGAATACGGAGGTCTCGTACAGTACCCATTGGTTGGCCAAGGGCGAGGCAGTGCACGTGGTTGGCGTACCCGACTGGGATCGCGGCCCCGCCGAGCTCGGCGGCTATCGTGATGCGCCGACCATCCCGGTGTTTCGAAACGTGAGCTCGCGCCCACATCTAGTCGACCGGCCGATACGCCAGGCGCGCAACGAAGCACGATTCGACGCCGTCGCCTGGACAGTCTTCGCCGTCGCAACGGCGCTGGCCATCGTCTACCTCGAGTTCTTGTAGAAAAACTCCTTGCCGCTCAACACCCGGTCTTGTAGCTTGTGCCTCGGCCCCACCGGCCGTCCTATGACGACCCTCAGTTTCTAATTCATTCGAGCGGAAGCGCTGTCTTGCCAGGAGCAGACGTACAGCGCTCTAACCAAGTCTCATGAGTAGAAAACAGGAGGGTCACCATGCCAGCGGTGCGCCTATCGCGGATCTCGTTCCATTACGAAGATCCCATCGAAGTACTAACTGATCTGAACTTACACCTCGACACCGGCTGGACCGGCGTCGTTGGCGAAAACGGTTGTGGCAAGACGACTCTGTTGTCCATTCTCTCGGGGCGGCTCGTCGCCGACGCTGGGCAGGTGGAGTGCGTGCCGGCCGATTCCACACGTCTGCTGTGCCGGCAACGCGTCAGCGAGCTCGACGATGACGTTGCAGCGTTTGGTAACTCATGGGAGCGCGGCGCGTGTCGACTGCGCGCGCGCCTCGGCATGGACGAACAACAATTGTCCAGGTGGAGCACTCTTTCGCCGGGCGAACGCAAGCGCTGGCAAGTCGGCGCCGCGTTGTGGCGGCGGCCCGATGTCCTGCTCCTCGATGAGCCGACGAACCATATCGACGCGTCGGCCCGAGCGCTGCTAGTCGATGCGCTCCAGCGGTTTCGAGGCGTGGGCGTCGTCGTTTCCCATGATCGTCTGCTGCTCGACGAGTTGTGCCAGCGTATCGTGCGCATCGACCGGGGCATAGCTACCGTGTATCGGGGCAACTACAGCTCCGCGTGCGCACAATGGCAGGCCGAGCGGACCCAGCTCCAGCAAGCTCACGCGGCGGCCAGGCAGCAGCAGCGCACACTCGATCGGCGAATCGCCAGCGTGCGCCGACAGCGCGCCGAAGCCGAAGCGAAGATCGCTGCGAGCAGTAGAATCAAGGGCCCACGTGACTCTGACGCCCGCAGCATCAACGTCAAGGGACGCGTAAAGAACGCCGAGGCCAAGCTGTCGCGCAAGGTCCATGTCTTGCGCGGGCAGACCGAACGCGCCACCAACGACGTAGCCAGGTTGGAGGTCCACCGCCAGCGCGGGCGTAGCCTGTTCGTTGACTATGTGCCAGCGCCTATGCCGAGACTGATCAGTTTAGAACGCGCGGACGTCAGTGCCGGCGACACCGTGGTTCTACGTGACGTAACGGTGGCTCTCGAGCGCACGAGTCGAGTCCATATCGCCGGTGATAACGGAGCGGGCAAGACGAGCCTGCTGCGTGCGTTGCTCGATGCGGCGGGCGAGCGGGGCAAGCGGATGCTCTATCTGCCACAGGAGATCGATGGCGCCTTCGCTGAGCAGCTTCGCGCGGACATTCAGGGCAGCGAGCAGGCGGTGCGCGAGCGCGTGCTATCGATCGCGGCAGCACTCGGACTGGATCCCAGTCGCGCTCTGGGATCGTCGAACCCATCGCCGGGTGAGTTACGCAAACTCATGATGGCGTGGGGGCTCGGCTCGAGTGTGTGGGCTGTGCTTGTCGATGAGCCGACGAACCACCTGGATCTGCCGTCGATCGAGCGTCTGGAGTACGCGCTGGCGGGGTATCCGGGCGCACTGCTAATGGTCACCCACGACGCGACCCTGGCGGCGGCAGCGACGAACGAAACGTGGACGGTCCGGGAGGGTGGAGTGGTCGTCGACTAAGCCTAGGTCCACCCCTGGTCAATCCACGCCGGGGCCACCGGCGCTAGAATCGAGTCCGCGAGTGCGCGCACTGGTTTCGCGAACGGCTGGTCGAAGTCGGCGCTCGCGATTAGTCGTTCGGTGAGGGTCCGCTGAGCCGTGATGATCGCCGACGGGAACAGCTGACTGAAACTCTCGTCGAAGATCACCAGGTCAGGCGTGTTGCTCTCATCTCCGCAAACGGCAAACAGCTTCGTCGCGTCGCTCACACTGCTCACGGCATAGCCGACCCCGTTGAGTTCCGTGACCAGGTGGTTGAGCCGGATACCAGCGGCACTTATCACGACGTGTTTCGTCGACCGGAACGCGACGCGTTTTACGAACGCGTGGTATTCGCGGCGGTGGCGTGAGCCCAGTTGGCAGAATTGCAGTCCCATGCCACGCCGAAGCTTGCGCCTTGTGGCCAGGTCTCGCGGGATGATGCGTGCCACGCAGGTCTCGCCGCGGATCGGTGGTCCGTCGGTGTCGACCGCGAACGTGACGTCGAGCCGTGCGCCCGTGGACGGTAGCGGCGCTGCGCCGCCGACGAACATACCGCTCTCGGAGACGTCGAGAGCGCTCATCCGGCAGCGGGTGTTTCCCGACCGGACCAGTACGGGCCACGAAATCGGATAGCGCGCTTCGCTTCGTTTCGGCGGGGCGTTCAGACTCGTTTGGCCCCGGGCGGCTTGCAACATTACGACGAGTGCTCGCCGCGACGTCGGGTTCTTGAATCTGAGGTGCACGGCAAAACCGGGCGGTCCCCGATGCTCGGTGGTCCTGCTCATTACGGTCACTCCCCGCAGGTTCAGCTCGGGCTTTGTCAGTCCGGCGATTCGCCAGCCGGATTCATCCTCCATACTGATTTCGAGATCCACAATCTCGCCGACGCGGGCAGGTGTGTTCGTGGCGACGAACACACCGGTTACCCCCGCGCTACACAACCGGCCAGCTACCCACTGGTCCCCCCGGCGAAACCGTATCAACAGATTCGGTTCCTCTATGGCATTTTGCATCGCCTATCAGTGCAGGCATGCCGGATGCCATGTGTGGCAAAGGAACCGCAGCTTACGCTCGTGAAATCAAATAGCTGAGGAGAAACAGAAAATCTGTCCGGAGGCGAACCAGCGCGATTGTGGCTTCGAAACCATGGCGTATGGTTTTTGCGCAACACTTCTCGCGGCCCGAGTAGGCGTAACAGTTACCCCTGCGCACATGTGTATCAACGCCGCCACAGGGGATCCCCGACCCACGCCGCCAATTGTGCGATATCGAACGCGGGGGCTCGGCAGGGTTCTTGCTGAGCCACCTGAACATGCGGTCGTCAGGTGTTGCGCTGGGGTTGATGATCTTACTCGCCGGATGTGGCTATCGCGCCGGGAGTCTGCTCGCGATTGGTCCGCACGGTCAGGCTGCGAGCGTGCAAACGGTCGGTTGCCTGGACGTCGCTGTGGTTCCGATCGTCGATGGAGAGGCGGCTGGTCCTGTCGCCGGGTACCGTTTTGCCAACCGATGTGATCGGCCGCTCAGAATAGACCTGGGTGCGGCGCGGGTCACCGGCATCTTCCCCGACGGCAAGTCGCGGGTGTTGCGCGTGTTCGATCCGAACGGCCAGATCCGCCCGGGCACCCTCGATGCTCGGGCATGGGGGAAGGAAAACCTGGAGTACGAATTGTCGCCCGAGAGTGCACCGCCGACGCAGTTGTGCATTGATCTGTCGCGGCTGAACGCGAGCGCGCGCGGCGCTGGCCCCAAAGTGCAGGTGTGTATCGCGGCGTTCGTGAATCACGCGCCCAACACTGAGTTGGCGAGGAGATAGCCATGACCAGGTTGATCGTCTTTCTGGGTTGTCTCGCCGCGGCTCTCCTCGCGAGTCCGCTTACCGCCAGCGCCGGTTCTTGCGGCGGCGGTAGCAGCAGCGGTGGCGGCAGTAGTAGTGGTGGTGGCGGTGGCAGCAGTAGCGGCGGTGGCAGTAGCAGTAGCAGCACACCGCGATGTGTAGAGCGCAGCTCCGTCGTTGGCCGACAGGTATGTTCGCGCTTCGGTCGCTGGGATGCGAGTCGGCGACCCGCGGTCAACTTCTCGTTCGGCACATCCGTGCATTCGTTCTCGCTGGATGGCATGTCGTTTTCAGGGACCGCCTCCCATGAACAGGACATCTCTTACAAGATGAGCGGCAACCAGGTAAGCGGTGGCAACAACGTGTCCGCCGTGACCTTCGACATGCGCGCAACCGTGATGCTTCCGTCGTCATCGAGGTACCGCTGGTACGCGGGTATGGTGTCCGGCCTGGGCGGTGTGCAGGTGCCGGACAAGAGTACCCAGATGACTGGCAAGGACCTGACGGTCGATACCCGCGGCGGTCTGTTCGTGCAGGCGGGCGTTCTCGGTGGCCTCTCCGTTCCGGTTGGCAAGCTGACGGTCAACGCCGAGCTCATGGGCGGTGGTCGCGTGATCTCGCTGATGACCGACACTCGTCACGGTGACTGCGAACACTCATCGGCGATTGGCGCGACGAGTTGGGTCGTACAGTCCCGGGTCGGCGTCGAGAAATGGTTGACGCCGCATCTCGGCGTGGGCGTGCTCGCGGGCAGTAACCTGTTGAGCAAGAAGGACTACCAGTTCGGCGCGTTCATGCGCGGCCATTTTCGCGCGTTTGATGGCGGTCGCTAGCGCCTCCCAGGTCCATTTACTATAGTAGTGCGCGTGAGGCGTACGCGTGTTCTGGGACGGTTGGACGGTTAGGTGTTGGTTAGTGACACCGAGTCCGAACCGCTTTCGGACGAAGCGGACGAAGCGGAACAGCCGTCGGTTCCCGATCCTGCGCGTGCTCAGCAACGGCTCGACGACCTGCTAGCGGACCTACGCCACGAGTTCCCGAAGTTCCGCATCGTGCGCAAGGACAGCTCCAGGCTGCAGCGCACGTTGCACTACGCGATGGTGATCGCGACCTTCGGCCGGGTCCGCGACTACCTGGATGAGTACTACAACACGGTCGGGGCGACCATCTACGTGACCTCGGAATGGCCGGACAAGGATCCGGACGACTGTTACGTTTTGCTGCGCCACGAGCGCGAGCACATGCGCCAGTTTCGGCGGTACACGTCCGTGGGAATGATGCTGTTGTACTGGTTGGCGCCCGTGCCGTTCGGCCTGGCGTACTTTCGGGCCCGCTTCGAGAAGGCCGGCTACGAGCAGACCGTTCGCGCCAGCGCGGAGGTGTACGGCCTGGACTACGTGAAAGATGCGAGTTTTCGTGAGTTCGTGGTCGAACAGTTCACGACCGTGAATTATGGCTGGATGTGGCCGTTCCGAAACGGGATGGAAGCGTGGTACGACCAAATCGTCGACGACATAGAGCAATCTGGCGCATACGCGCTCGAAGCCGAGGTCGGCCCGCTCGAAGAGTTCTCGATCGAAGTGCCAGAGATTCACCTCTAGAGTTCCCCAGAGACCCGTCGTTTGTCGTCGTCCTCCCCCTCCACTCTCCCGGCCAATGGGGCCGGCGGCAGTATGCGCGCGCTTCTTGCGTTGGCGTGGCCGATCGTCATTGCGCGCGCATCTCAGGCGGTCGTCGGTTTCTGCGACGCGCTGATGACCGCGCGTCTGGGTGAGGACCAGCTGGCGGCGGTGACAACCGGAGCGCTCAACGTCTTCTACGTCGCGATCCTGCCCATGGGCGTGGTGTTTATCGTGCAGAGCTTCGCCTCTCAGCTCAAGAGCAAGGGGGACATGGTCGCCGCTCGGCGCTACGCCTGGTACGGGTTGATGCTTACCGCGCTCACCGCCGTCCTCGCTGCCTGCACGATTCCGCTTATCGGGCCCATCATCGGTTTGTTCGGATTCAGCGCCGGCGTCGCCGGGCATATGACCGACTACATGTCGATTCGCATGCTGTCGCTCGGAGCGTTCATCGGCGTCGAGGTCATCGGCAACTGGTACGGCGGCCTGGGCAACACGCGTCTCCACATGGTCGCCGGCGTGGGCGCGATGGTGTTCAACGTCTTTCTGAACTGGGTGCTCATCTACGGCAACCTGGGCGCGCCGGCCCTTGGCGTCGAAGGCGCGGCCTGGGCGAGCGTGGCTGCGAGCTGGATCGCGTTTGCGTTCATCCTCACCGTGTTCTTGCGGCGCGCATGGTTCGACGATGACGATGCCACAGGCAAGCTCGCCCTGCGCATGGACGAGTTCAAGCGCATGCTGCGATTCGGTTTGCCCAATGGCTTCAACTGGTTTCTGGAGTTTTCGGCGTTCATCATCTTCATGAACATCGTCGTCGCTCACCTTGGAACAACGGTGCTCGCGGCGATGATGGTCGTGTTCAACATCAACTCGGTTTCGTTCATGCCCGCCTTCGGCCTCAGCTCCGCCGGTGCAATTCTGGTCGGCCAGGCCATAGGTGCCGATCGCCACGATGATGTCTCGGGTATCTTGAAGCGGACTGTGATGGTCGCCGCGATCTGGCAGGGCACGGTCGGTCTGCTCTACGTGGCCATCCCAGCGGTCCTCATGGGTTGGTTCGCGCCCGATGACGCACCCTCATCGGCCGAAATGCTGAAGCTGGGTACCACCATGTTGATGATCAGCGCGGCCTGGCAACTGTTCGATTCTCTAGGCATGGCCGTGAGTGAAACCTTGCGCGCGGCCGGCGATACGACGTGGTGTTTGTACGCGCGGCTCGTGGTCGCCTGGGTAATTTTTGTTCCGGGAAGTCTGCTGACGATTTTTGTCTTTGGCGGCGGACACATCTCCGCGATGATCTGGCTCGTGATATATCTCGGCGTTCTTTCAGTAGTGTTCCTGTGGCGGTTCCGTCGCGGCGCCTGGAGAGATATCGATTTGACTGGGGTGGAAAAGAGTATGATGCCCGATGTTACGTAAGCTCGTTCCCTGTATCGCTGCCGCGCTCCTCGTTGTCGGATGCGGCGAAGATTCCGAAGCACCTGTAGAAGCCGAGATCGCCGGATTTCACGTCCGCGTCGAATCCTCGCCAGCGCATCTTGTTGTCACTGGCGCTGACGACCGCGTGCTCATCGACAGCATGCTTGGCGGCAAAGCTGGCGAGGGTAACTACGACTACCCGTTCCTCGTGGCTGCGAAGCGCACGGTTGGCGCGGAGATCACGTTTCAAAGTGGCGCCCATCGTTTCGAGGACTACCAGATGCAGCCGTGGACCGGGGTCACCCAGTTCCGCAACCTAGCCGTCGCCGGAGATACGATCACATTCGACCTGCGCGCCGGCAGTGAGACCGTTGGCACTGGCACGATCGCTGGGGTCGCCGACGGCCAGCTGTCGATCACGTTGGACACCGGCGAAGGCAATCGAGCCTCCTTTGCCTACCATTGCGATCCCCAGGAGCACTTCATTGGGTTTGGCGGCCAAACCGCTGCAGTCGACCACTTTGGCGACACGGTGCCGTTGTGGGTCGAAGAAGACGGCATAAGCAAGCAGCCTGTCGATACCTACGATTGGGGCATCTGGTTCTTGCACGGACGTTTGCACTCGACCCACACGCCAATGCCCATCTTCATGTCGAGTCGCGGCTACGGCATGTTGCTCGATACCGCGTACCGCTCGGTGTTCTCCATGTGTTCAGAGAAGGAGGGCGAAGCGGTTCGCATCGAAGCGTGGGAGCCGGAGCTGCGCATGCACCTGTTCGACGGGCCGGACCCCGCAAGTGTGATGCAGCGCCTCACGGATCACGTGGGTCGCCCCGACGTGCCTCCGGCGTTCACATTCGCCCCATGGATCGATGCGATCTACGGTTCGGACAACGTGCGCCGGGTTGCCAACAAGCTGCGCACGGAGAAAATCCCGGTTGCAGCGATTTGGAGCGAGGACTGGCGCGGCGCCGAAGATAGCGATCTGGGCTACACGTTGGACGAGGACTGGGATCTCGATCGCGATCTGTATCCAGACTTCGAGACGTTGTCGGGCGAACTGCACGATCTGGGTTTCAAGTTCCTGACGTACAACAACAGCTTCCTCGACAGCACAACGGACACCTACCAGGAGGCCGTGGCGGGGGACTACACCATCAAGGACAGCACGGGCGCCACGTATCTGTTCGAAGGCGTGAAATTCAACGACACCACATTGCTCGACCTTACCAATCCGGCGGCCGTCGCCTGGGCCAAAGGTGTTTTCCGCACCGGTCTGGAGCAGGGCTCCGATGGCTACATGGCCGACTTCGCCGAATGGTTGCCGTTTGATGCTGTGCTCTCGGACGGCGACGATCCCATGCGCCATCACAATTTGTACCCGGTGGAGTGGCAGCGGCTGAACAAAGAGCTGTTCGACGAGATGTATGACGAGGACGGCATCGAGCGCTTGTTCTTCGTGCGTTCGGCCTATCTAGGTTCACAACCGCTCGTGTCGGTGGTCTGGGCGGGTGATCAACAGACGGACTTCACGACCGACGATGGCCTGCCATCGATCATTCCCATCGGCATCGGCCTCGGTGCCACTGGTTTTCCCTACTACGGCCACGACATTGCCGGCTACATGAGCCAGCTGACGGTGCCTGTCACCCGGGAACTCTGGTACCGATGGGTGACTCTCGGCGCGATGTCGCCGGTCATGCGCACACATCACGGTCGGTCCGCGCGAGACAACTGGCATTGGGAATCCGATGCGGAGTCGACCCAGCACTTCAAACGGTGGGCGACTCTGCACATCCGCTTGTTCCCCTATCTCTATGCCCACGCCGAGCTGGCATCGCGAACCGGCATGCCAATGTTTCGCGCACTCGCCTACAGCTACCCCAGCTTCAGCCGAGGCTGGAGTTCGATGGACCAGTACATGCTCGGCGATCGTTTGATCGTCGCGCCCATCGTCGAAGAGTCTGCAACCACCCGCGACGTTCACTTGCCGCCAGGGGAGTACTTCGAGTTCACCACCGGGCAACACGTGGTAGTCAGCGACGACACGCCGGTCACGGCCAGCGCCGCCGTTGGTGAGATTCCGGTATTCGTGCCAGTAGGCACCATGCTGGTGTTGTTGCCGCCGGACGTGGACACCCTCGCCAAAGGCAGCGCCGCCGGGATCGTCGACCTCGAGTCGGTGGGCGCCGACCGCGAGTTGTGGCTGTGGCCGGCTGGAGACGACAGCTTTACCGAAGTCAGCGGCGGAGCCTATACATGGCAAGGCGCTTCACTGGCCGCGGGCGCAGTCATCACCTCGGCGAGTCAAGGCGGGCAAACGCTCACTGTACAAACCGACGCCGAGGGTGCGTTCGTCGAACTCAGCCAGAGCGGAGAAGTGACCATCAACGGCACTGCCACTCTGACCGTTCCGGCAACCAGCGGACGGATCATCGTGCGTCTTCGCGGTTCGTGAACGCCAGGCCGTCAGAGACAATCAGCGAACAGAAACGACCGGGCGCGGTCGTTGTTCGGCCATGATCGGCGGGTGCATCTTCGTACACGCCTTGGCGACAAGCTTCTTGCTACCCGTGTAACAAAGGCTTTTCAGGGTGCGCGGTCGGCGCGTAAGCCCGTCGTTCAGCTTGAATGCGATGGTGCAACGGTTGGGTTGTTTGGCCAGCGGCCGCACATCGAACAAGAAGTACTTGTGACGCAGTGGTTGCCCGGCGCCTGCCTTGTTGAGCTGGTAGGCGATGGTCGTGGCTGTGCGATTGCTCGCGCCGGTTCGGCAGGTCATTTCGATCGCCAGGAGCGCGTGGCCATGAAGCTCGACCTTCTTGGTCGTGGTCATATCGACGAGGAAGCGCGTCTTGCCCGCGTGGGGCCCGTCGGCAAGCTGGACCGGTGTCACCGAGATCTTATCGATGGCGATCGGCTCAGCGCCCGCCAGCGAGGCGGTGGCGCAGATGAAGGCAAACACTAGTGCGAGCCGGGACATGACCTCTGTCGCCCAGTTACCACAACCCGGTTTCAGCTGGTGGTTTTTCGGTAGCGGCGCCTGGCTGGGCGCCTCTCTGGCGCGCTCGTTGGTGACAGCGCTAACGGAAAAAGCACTGTGAGGTCGGTGCCTTCGGGGGAGATCTGCTACTTGCAGACCGGGCCGTTATCGACCTTGAACTAGTGTAGTATCCGCGCGTGCATTCGAAGGCCCTGGCATTGGTAGTAGGCGGTTTTCTGCTCGCCGCGTGTAGCTTCAACGAGGGCGGGGTTGCGGTCGCGGACGACGCGAACGGCAGCGTAGATGCTCGCATGTTCGATGCCCGCAGCCAGGCCGACGCGGATTTGATCAACGACGCCGCGGTTGGTGTCGTGGATGCCCCACCAGTGCCCGATGCCCGTGTGCCCGACGCAGCGATTCCCGACGCCGTCGTACCCGATGCCCAGATCATCTACAGCGTCGTCGAGGTGCTCATCGTGAGTTGCGACGGCACCATTGAAACCTCGACCACCGTGCTGTCGCTGGGAACCACCTACAAGTTGCGCGCGAGCGGTACATGTCAGGTTGGTACCACCGATGGAGTCACGCCGATCCTCAGCGACGCCGAGTACTTCGACTTCGGCGACCCCAAGGACATCTTTATGGGTGACCCGCCCATCGACCGCGGCGTCGCCATCAATGACAACGTTGTGGACGATGTAGGTCCTCCCCAGTGGGGCGCCTACGCCATCGGTCATGTGTACGAAGTCGATTTTGTCGGCCTCGGTGCGACCATCGATGCCCGCTTCTACGATGCCGCGTTTGATAACAATACCGGCTCTATCACCGTAGAGATCCTGGCTCCAAACTAGCGCGATGTCATAGATGGCCGCTTGCGTCATCTACGCCTGCCCGTTCGGCTAGCTGGCAAAACCGCGCAGCGTGCGCACCTTCTTGCTTGCGCCTCGGGCCATCAGCACTATCTTTTGTGCTTGCCGTTGAACCGCGGGAGTCTGCCGCGTCTAACACTTAGCACTCCAACTAGAGCAACGGTGGAACGATTCGCGGGATTGGTATGCCCGTTGGTCGAACCTGCAGCGATGACTAAACATGTATCAGAGGAAGTTACACAAGCGGGCGGCCGTTGCCGTTCCGAGTCGAGGCGACGTTCTCGACACCTACTACCGCGATGTCGCGGGGCGGGACCTACTTTCGGCCGAAGAGGAGAAGACCCTCAGCCGAACAATCGAGCTGCGTCAAACCGATGCGTGGATCGAGATTCTGTCCTTCGCCCGAGCGACCGGGTACGTGCTCGATCTGATTATTCAGTCCCTCGATCTCGCCGAAGACGACGTAACACCCCTTCGCCGCGCAGCTGAGGCTGCGATTAGAACCCGCCGCGTCAGCGAGAAGAACCGCCTGGCGAGTTTGGCGCGGGTTCTGGCTGTGCGCATGAAAACGCTCGATCCAGACCGGCACTGTTTCGATGCGATCTGTCGCCACCTGCAGGAGCTTCGCAGCGAGCCGCGCGCTGGTGGTAAGCGTCTTCCGTTCTCCGCTAAGAGCAAGGCATACGCGGGCTACCTCGAGCGAGTAGGCGCCGCGCAGACTGAAGCTGCCCGGGCACGGACCGCGTTCGTTGAGGCGAATCTGCGCCTGGTGCTCACCTTCGCGCGAAAGCACCAGGGACGTGGTGTTCCATTGGGGGATTTGATTCAAGAGGGAAACCTGGGCCTGATCAAGGCGGTCGATCGTTTCGACCATCGCCGTGGCTATCGCTTCTCAACGTTCGCCAGTTGGTGGATTCGGCACATGCTTGGGCGCGAAGTTGCCAACACCGCGCGCACGGTTCGAGTACCGGTCCATGTTCAGGACACACAGCAGAGGGTCTCCAGTGCCCGGCGCATGCTGCAGGAGAAGCTCCGCCGTACGCCGACCGACGAAGAGGTCGCCGAAGCCGCCGGAGTGCCCGTCGCCAAGATGGTCGAGGTGTTTCAGAAGGTCTACGGAGGCGTCGTCTCCCTGGACGAGCGGCTCGGCGATGACGAAGGCCGGACTCGCGGCGAAGTCTTCCGCGATCCCAACGCCGAAGAACGCACGCCGTTCGACGATGTCTCGCGACTACACGAGGCAGAAGGTGTGCGCACGTTGATCTCCAAGCTCCCCGCCGCACAGCAGGACGTTCTGCGTAAGCGATTCGGCCTCGAAGACGGGCGCTGCTGGACACTGCGAGAGATCGGCAAGCATCGCCGACTCACCCGCGAACGCATCCGCCAGATTCAGGTCGCCGCCCTGGCCAAGCTACGCGGCATGCTCGCCGGCCGCTGAGCGATTCGGCATCGTCTGCATTACGAGCGGCGCAGTTCGGCGCCGGGGATTGCATCTACTTTGATGACCGACGGGTCCTCGATGCGCAGGCTCGCTTTGCCGCAGGCGCGACAAATGTGGAGATCGTTGGCTAGCAGCGCCACGGTGGCGTCGGCCGACGGGCCGGTGTAGCGCACCTGCTTGACGTAGATGATCTCGCCCGGGCCACAGTCGGGGCAGCGCCAACTATCCACGGGTTTGTCGTCGCGCTTCATCCGCGACTGAATCTCGCCGGCGATGAGCTCGACTTGTTCCTTCTCCGCGTTACCGATCTTGAGCTTCAGCGACCGGCCGCCGCTGCGCACGATCTCGAGACCGAACGCGTCGTAGTCCATCTTGATGAACTCGACCTTCTCCAATCCACGAAATGCCAGGTTCAGTTTCATCTGGCTCTTGTCGTAGCTGAGGATGCGCATGTTGGTGACGGCGATACCCTCTTTGCCGGAGCCGAGCAACGTCATATCCACGACCATGACCAGGTGCTCATCCTGGACCAGGGGCAGGTATTTGGTGGCGTTGCGGCGCACCTTGTCGGGAACCTCGGGTGCTTCGACCTTCCCGGGATCGGTTTGCAGTTTGCCAGCGACGTAGAATGCCATCAGGGAATTGCCTCCGCGACACCTGTCGCTGCTGCTCCGGTGGCGACGACGTTGCCGTCGACGCTTACCTGGGTTCCACGGGCGATGATCGCCGCGTTGTCATCCATGCCCAGGACCACGAGTTCAGCGTCCGTACTCACCACTGTTCCGTCGCCGAGGGTCACATCGGTGGCGCTGCCTGCGTCGCGCAACCAGACCAGGTCCGTGCCCGTTGCATGGGTGATCAGCCACGCGGCGTGACCGGCGGGTGCAGTCACCTGAGTCACGGTGAACGCCGCCTCGCCTGTCTTGTATGGAACCAGGACAGCGAGGAATCCGGGCGCCGTAGCGTTGACCACGCCGTCGACGACCACATGGTTGACCGGGCCCGCATCCCAGCTGTGCACGTGTGGCGACTGGTCCGGCGTATAGGGCGGCTCCACTAGAGACAGCCCCGGCCGAGTGCTCGACAGATATTGCGATACCCCCGCGGTGGTGCGCTCCCAGGTGCCGCCGTGAGTACCCATAGTGAACGTGCCGCCGGTCGTGTGCCCGGCCAGGCCGTGCAGGCGCCAGCGATACTCGCGCGATGCCGGGTTCGTCGTCGTCAGTCGGTCGGCCACTACCGCGTAACTGCCACGGGCGAACACCACCGAGCGTTCGATGTCGTTGTCCTGGTAGGTGGTGTGGGCCTCGGCGTAGTCGAAGTTGGTCCCGTCCAGGGTGTTCTCCATGAACGCGTCGGCGTCGCCGCTGAAATCGTCGAGCAGTTTCTTTTCTGGCGCGCCGATACCGTCGACCAGAATCACGTTGTGGGAGCGTGCATTGGCCGTGAGCGAGTTGGCCAGGTCGTTCGGCTTGTAGTAGCCGGAGTCGATCAGCAAATACTCGCCGTAGGCCGCCATGGAGAACGAGGTGCCGTCCACATGATCGTGCAGAGTCTTACGTGCCGAACCGTTTTCCGCCAAAAGCATCATCCAAAAGGCCTGGTCGTCCCAGCCTGTACGGAATACGGCGTTGCCTGACGCCGGCAGGAAGCGCGTGGTGAACGGTGGCTCTTCAACCGGCACCGAGTCGTCTAGATACGCCAGGTGGTGCAGAGTCAGCGCCGACGCGTTCGTCGAGTCGTAGGAGCGGTCACCGGTGTTGGCCCAATCCCAGTGAAAGTAGCCCGGCGCGCCGAAGCCAGTGAGCAACGCGTGGCCGTTGACCACGTTGAAGCCCGCGTCGGCCAGAGGCGGCCGTTGGCCGTCGGGCATGCGAATGGTCACCGCCCAGGACGCCGTGTTGTGAAACCACTCATCGCGCAACAACGTGGTGAACGTAAACGGGTCGCCGTCGACGCAGCCATGGTCTTGCCATGGGTCGGCGTCGCTGCGGTTGATGCAGTCGCGCAGGTACTGATGGTCGGCGGGCATGGAGTTCTCCGCCGCGATGTAGAAGGCGATAGTCGGCGAGAAAGCGAAGCGGTGGTAGTTGGGACCTTCGCTGATGCCGCCGTCGGCCTGAACGTACTGACCCGTGCGTCCCCATAGGTAGTCGATCTCGCTGACCGCCCAGTTGAGCCAGCTGTCCGCTTTGGGATGGTCGCGGAACAACATTCCTGGATAGCCCACTGCTGTCGCGGTGCGGATCGGGTGATTGTTCTGGGCCACAGTCATCAAGATCGTGCGGTAGAAGTTGTCGACTACGTGGCGTTCGTAGAACTTGTCGACGATGTTGGTGATCTTGGTCCGCGCCGCGTCGGCTTCCTCCTTGGGGAAGAACTCGGTGCCCATCATCAGGTCCCAAGCGTCGGAGTAGCCGATGAGGGACGCGGGCATGCGGATGTTGACGTCCAGGGTGTCGTTTGTCTCGAAGTCGTCCTGAAGCCGCTCGAAGAAGTCGCGAACTTTGGTCGCGGCGGCCTCGTCGTCGAGCAACCAGGCCAGGAATGCGTTTGCCTGAGCGGTCGTCCCGTTTGTTCCGTGGGCGCCGTGGTCCCAAACGTCGTCGTCGGTTTCCTCGCGGTAGTCACGCGCTGCGAGCTCACGGACTCTCGCTAGCAACCGAGCGTACGGCTCGCGATCTATGCGCGCCAGGATCACATCTTTGTGTTCCGGCTTGACCGACATGGTGGGGTGGACGCGCGGTTCGGTATCGTCGCCGTCAGCACCACCGCAAGCGGGGGCGAACGCAACTACGACTAGAACCAGCGCGAGCGAAAGGGGGAGGGGAGAGCGCTTCACGGCCCCCAGATTAAATCACAGACCGTGAGCGACTTGCCGGCTAATGGAGTTTCCATGGGGGCCATTCCCTCAGGGTCGCTGTACATTTCTCACCTAGTTGCGTGGCTGTGCACACGGCACGGGCGTTGCTTTTACGTTGGGGTATGCATCGCTTCGGTCTATCCCTCGTCCTGGCTCTCGTCATCGCGAACGCTAGTTGCACGTCCACATCGGAGGAGGGCGCGGGCCCCCCGGATGGACGCTGCACCAAGTGTGATCTGGCCCAGGAGCAAACGGCGCCGAACATGTGCGTGGGCATCCGCGGTAACGGTCAGCTGATTTTCGCTCACTTTGGCGCGCTGGCCCGCATCTTCGAGAGCTACGGCTTGGTCGACGGTATGGCCGGCGGCAGCAGTGCGAGCATCACCATGTTCTTGACCGAGAGCGTCGAGATCAATCCGGCGATCTACGATTGCGGCGACCGATCGTGCGACGACCGTGAGGTCGGCGAACGCGCGGCCACGTTGCTCAAGTCCCTCGAGGGCTACGTTAGCGTGCTCGGTGAGACCGACGAGGCCATCGCGTTCCGCACGGTCATTCCAATCGCCCAGCGAGTGAAAGCCGAAGGCATCGATGCCCTGGTCGATACGGATCCGCTTGCCGCGCGCGACGCTCTGGTGAACATTCTGTCGTCTGACGACCTCAAGGACCTGGTCAACCAGGAGTTGCTCACTCTGTTGCGTGAGTCGCCGGATCCGCAGATGCACGCCAAGGACATCATCGACTCCATCGCCAACGTCGCCGATTTCAAGGCCGACAGCGACAAGATCTTCTTGCGCCCTGGCATTATCGACTTCACCGCGCTGGCCGGTAAGCTCGGCCGGTTGGGCAGCTTCTACGCCGGTTACGGTCCCGCCGATTACGCCGGCACGGTTGCCTTTCTCGATAGCTGTACCCGTTCCGGTAGTGCCTGGTCGGAGATTTCCGGCAGGTCGGTGGGGGAATCCACATGCGGCGAGCGCTTCGCGGACCTATTGACGAGTTACCGCAGTGATTGGCAGGCGTCGCCACCAAGCCGCTCGCGTATCGACGATCGCGTCGGCGGCTATGTTCCGGCGCTCGTGTCCACGTCGGTGATCAGCGGCGCCACGGCTCAGTCCTGGCGCAACGCTCGCGATGATTATCGCGCCGCGCGTCCTCACAGCTTTACCCCGAATTTCGACGACGTTCAGTTCGGCTACTGGGGGCACCCCTACGACATGCACGTGCTGGCAAAGAACAAGCACCAGTACAACGATGCCAAGACCAACAAGTTTCTGAGCCTCGGCAGCGCCACCTGGCGAACCGCTCTGTCGTACTCGCCCGCGGAACCCGGCCTTGCCCGCGCGCTGGAGATCGACGACGATCTCGTTTCCGCTGGTGGTTGGTCCGATCTTCACCCGACCCTGGTGCTGCGCAACCTGGGCTGTGACAAAGTCGTGTACATAACGCGCGCCGGCGATGAGTCCGGCTTCGCCCAGGGAGTCGCCAGGCTGCTGGGCATGAAGGATGCCGACGCGACCGCCCTGTACGACCTGGATCAGGACAGCGCATTCGACTTGTCGCTGCGCGAAGCTGATGCGAGCTGGTGCACGGACTGGAACAATCAGCAGGCGTTTCCCACCGGCCCCATCGTGTCCGACGCGTACAACGCGACTCTGGCTACCGACGACGACTACTTCAACGTCGGCTACGCAAACGTGTCGAGCAGCTTCAGTGCGCGCGGTTGCACGAGTAAACGTTAGCTCCGTTATCCCCCGGCCTGGGTGAGGAGCTGCGTCAACGCCCGCAGTTCATCGGCGGCGGTGATCTGTCGGTGGGCTCGATTAATCTCGCTCACGATCGCCGCGATAAGCGCGGCCCGGGTTGCCGGCGATGCCGTTTCGGCCAGCACAGGTGCGACGCTGGGATGGTTCGGGTTGAGCGACACGCGCAGCTTGCGCTTGTGGTAGTCGATGGCACTGTCCTCGTCCGTGGACAGAACGATCTGGTGCAGTGGCATGTCCAGAATGTTGAGCTCGCGGCCGATGGCTACGGCGGCTGGATGTGGCGGCTCGACTGGCTCTTTGGGCTTGACCTCAGCTCGGGCGTCATCGTCGTCGTCTGATGACCAGATCGACGTGATTGAACTGACGGCGTCGCGAAACCACGACCGTTTCTCCGGTTCGTCAGCAACAAAGTGGCTGGTTTGTGGTTCTACGGCCTCTGGTTCAGCCGGCGTGTCTTCGAGTTCGATGGAGTCGGCCAGGTGAGCCCCTCCGCCCAGCTGCTTGAGTCCCACCCGAGCCATCCGGTGTTTGAGCACATCGATCAGGACCGGCGACCGCTTCTCCGCGAGCATGAAGGCATACTCCCCGTCTGGGAACGCGCCGTCCGCTTCGCCGTCTTCGCCTCGATACCAAAGGGCGCCTCGGGTGTGCAGCTCTTTGAGCACGCGGCCTGGGTCGACCCAGCTGCCGTCCACGGCTTTCGTCTTTGGCGCGATACCTACTTTGGCGTCCATGAGCCAGAGTAGCCAACGGTAGCCTTCGAGCTGCTCGGCGCTATCGGGGAAATCCTGCTCGGCTGCGCGCAGCATCGACGCCAGAGTGTTGCTGACCAACTCGGCGATGAATCCCTGCAGGTGCTTTGGCTCCTGTTGCGACATGACGAACAGGTTCCCCTCCACGGGGAGCTCGTGGTTGAACATGGGCGAGCCGTGCAACCTGCGCAATGTCGTGGTCATCGCTGTGCGTCGCGTGGTCAGGCGCACGGAATGATCCTGCTTCCACGATGGCGCCAGCCATACCCGGCCGACGACGGCTATCTTCGACTCGTCATCGAGCTCGGCCGTGTTGTCGATCCACGCGCTTGCGAGGGCGTACGCTGGTGCGACGATCTGGCTGCGCAGGAGCTCCATGGCGGTGCCGTGCAGGCTGTAACGCAATGCGCGGTCCGCTGGGGCGATCAACTTGTCGAAGTAGGGACCGGTCTCGAAGCTGTCATCGTTGACCACCGCGACAAGGGGCCACGGGAAATCTTCGTCGAGCGTGCACACGGGGCGCCGCGTCTTGTACACCTCCACCTCCTGCCGATGCGTGGCGCCGGGCGGTAGCACACCCAGCTCTCCGACCATCGGCCCGTCCAGGCGCGCCGTTGCAATACACGCCGCCTTTACGGATGCGCTGAGGTGGAACTCGGCCCGCTGAGCCGCGTGCTGGCGCGCTTCGCTCGCAAGCATGTTGTCCAGGCGCTTGCTGGCGTTGTTGAGTGGTAGCAACTTGCGCATGTCGTCGAGCTGCTCTGAGAAGCGCGGGTCCAGTTTGAGGATCGTGCGTTTGAAGTCGTGCTCGGGGTACGGGGCGTCACGCATGGTGAACCAAACGCGCTTGTGACCGACGTCGAGCACGCTCTCGATGCTGTGCCAATTGCCACGGATGTCCGGCCAGACGCGTGCCTGGCGAAACTCGTCGAGCACCGGGGCGGCGGCGGTGGCTCGCGCCCAGATGCGCTGGCGAATGTGGCCGCGCACGAATTCGGGCAAATCGTCCAGGTGTTCGCTCAGCCTGACGAGCCATTTTCCCACGGCCCAGGTAAGCTCCTGGCGCACTCGGGCAAACGTGGGCTCGTCGGCAAGTCCTTCGATGTTGAAGACCGCACTGATGGCCAGGTCACTCGCGTCGTTGAGTTGATGGCTCGCCCCGTGAATGTCGCGCACGACCACGTCCGCGGCGCCCCGGCGGTTGAGTTGGACCTCACCATTGGCGACGATCAGGCCCAACTCCGCGGCTGTTTCGCGCAAGCGGGGATGAACGGGATCCCCTGATAGTGTCGGGATGGTCGTTTCGCCGCCGCTGCGCTGGGTCTGTAACGCGGCCACGGCGTCGGTGACGTCCTTTAGTTCGAGTTCGAGCTCAGCGAAAATGAACGCGAACGCCGGCGCAAGCGTCAGGGGCATGTACAGAATCGGCCGATCCAATTCCGTGAACCCGCGCTTGGCGGACCACCAGCGGGCGTATTGATTGGTCGAGTAGTACACGACGCCACTTCGGCTCAATGCCTCCACATTCGCCGCCGTCTTTTGCACGGTTGGGCACCATTTCTGTTTTCGCAGGGCGGGCTTTATGTCGGAGCCTGGCGTGGACTCGAGCAAACTGCTGATCAGAAGGAGCATCCGCGGGTCGTCCATCGGACTGTGCTTTTGGAGCAGTTTGACCACGAGGCTGCCGGCTTCGACCAGAATTCGTTGCTTCGCGAGACCACGACCGCCTTCGGTCAGCGTCAACCAATCTGGCGCGAACATGTCTTTGTCGTGCAGGCAGACGCGAACCACCACCGGCAGCTCTATGCCCGCCTGCCGGGCATCCATGACCGGACGCCACTTGTACAGGATTTCACCCTTGAGCTCGTTGGTTGCCGGCATCGACGCCGGCAGAGTCGCCGCGACACTGACTCGCTCCTCCCCGACGCCAACTTCGCTCGCGGCGATTGGGGCCTTCGGATCAGCCGCTTCGTTCATGCGATCGAGAGGCTCCGCCGGCGCTGCAAGGATCTCCAGGCGCAGTTCGTTCGCGACTGCTGCCCGTCTGCGCTCAGCGAACGCGCCGCGACCGTCCTCGACCTGGCTGCCAACTGCGCGAGCGAGGATCGGCCATAGGTGTTGGGCTGGCTCGATGATCGGCCGCCAATCAAGAGTGTTGAACTCCGGGATTTCCATGAGCGCCGGGACTCGGTCCGGGAACGGGTGCTCGGCCTGGATGTTCCGGGGCGAAGCGAGCACGGCTTTGTTGTGCACGTTCATCATCAAGATGAGCGGCGCCGCCATCAGTCGATCATGGAGACGGCCCAGCACATCTGCTTTCTCACTGTCTGGCCCGTCCTGAACGTCGGCGTCGCGCAGCACCGCCAGCTCATTGCGGAGTTTGGTGATGCTCTCGAGCACGTACTTTTTGACGTAGGGGCTGAGCGGGTCGGGCCAGTTGAATACTCGCTGTCGCGCGGCGGTGTCACCTTCGAGGGCTGCTGCAACTTCGGTGAGTAGTTCCAGTTCCAGGTCGTCGTCGATGTCTACGTTCGCCGATGAAACTTGCGCATGGGTCCACGCTGAGTTGGGGACGGTTTCGTCGTCGTCCATGACCAGGTGGGCGAAGCCGAAGCGAGACCGATGGTTGGTGGTCTCGAGCGGTACGCCGGCATGGAGGCGCGCGATCCGGCTAGGCAGGCCGACGCCGACTCGGCCGCGCAACGTCGGCCGCTCGAATTCTATGTAGGGTGCCCGGGCCACTGCCGCCCGCAGACTGGCGTAGGCGGTTTCGATCCCCTGGGCTTGCTTGGCCTCCCAGCTGTCGTGCTGAGAGCGATCGAGGACGCCCGGCTGGTAGGACACGATGTCCAGCTGGCTGCGTAGCACCTGGAGCATCCACGCCAGTTCAGCTCGCGACGCCGCGACGACGCGCCGGGTGCCGACGGGCTTGCCCTGGGTGCCCGGCTCTGCCACGAATACCGCACCGTGGCGCCGGCCGCGCTTGCGCAGGTCGGCGATACTGAGGAACGGTGGCAGATTCGTGGTCGGCCAGATCCTCGCGCGGAGTAGCTCCGGTGCGTCCTGTTCCAGATCGAACTCGTCGTCGACGCCAAACGCCAACCGACACTGCAGAGCGGTGCCGATCGCCGCCCGCAGCAGCGCGCGCATCTCGGGTCGGTTGCCAACCAGAGACGTGTTCTTCGCTGCCAGAGCCACACCGGCCATGACCGCAAACGCCATCGCCTCGTTGGACGTCCTATTGTGCTGCGCGCCGTCGAAGCTCCACGTTGGCAGCACCCGCCCAGGCCATGTCAACGCAATGTCCAAGGGGAGTGGAACGAACCGTGATTCGACATCAAAGACCGCGAGGGGGCGGTCTTCGTGAAAGATACGGATGACGGCGCCGCGACTACCGAGGGGGGCATTGCATATGGCCACTTCGCCGCGTAGGCCCGCGAATCGGCCATCGGGTTCGAATCGCGCGGTAACGATGTGGTTCTCGCTGGGAATGACTGCGACGTCAGACGGTTCGTGCGCCAGGAACGACTTGCGCCGTTCGACACCTTCTCTTGCCCGTTCGATGAATGGTCCAACGTCTTGCAGCTGGAGCCGCTGGAGCGGCAACTCGAACGGGCTACCTCGTAGCCACACCACTTCACGCATCCACAGGGCCAGCTCGTCCTCCAGGGGGTGTTCCGCCTGATACGTCTGGACCGGCACCCGCTGTTCCAGTTGGGAGTAGGCCAGGGGATTTCCGCAGCCGTCGCGGAGCACTTTTGCATCGAGCAAACGTCGAGCCGTCGGGTTGACTACGCGACCGGCGCTCCATTCCTTGACCACGATGCCCAGGATTTGCGCCGCGGCGTGTTCGACCTTTTCCCGGGGACCAAGCTGCTCCATATGCGGAGGGAGTTCGGCGCCTGATAGCAGCGTTTCCAGGGTCGACATCAACGCCGCGCGAGATGTCTCGAGCACATGGCGATACAGCGATGTCTCCTGGCGAACCTCGGAGCGAGATGCGTTGGTCGGCAGTGCGTGGGCGTCGACGACGATGCGCACGGGAAGCTCCGCCGGCGTCCCGGGCAGGTCCCGACAGGTCCAGAGTGCGTGGGTGAGACGCACGCCCTGTTCTAGCAGTTCCAGGCTGGCAGCGGGAAAGCCGACGGGCATGAGCTCGACGAAGGCGCTGCGGCAGTTGGGTACATCGAACTTCGTCCGCAGCAGTGCAGACTGAGCGGCCGCCTTGTTCAGCTGCGCGCCGTTGACCACGATGGTCGCGGGCAGGTGGTGACAATTTTCTTGCAGCGTCTGCAACTCGGGAGGGCCCGCCAGTCCGGTCGCCCGGCGCACAACGTGCCAGCTCAGGCGTTCGCGCACATGGATGCGCACACTGTTGGCGGCCATGCCCTCGGGCAGCTCCACGGACTGTTTTTCCGGGGCTGCGTCTTCGTTGTCGTCGTCCAGCAGCGATGGTACGAAGCGGACCCTGGTGCACGCGCCCTCGTTTGCCGTATATAGGTCGATCCAACGCGGCTTCAGCCCCAGGGCCGCGTTTACGCCCAGGGCGAGTAGCCGGAGGCGACGGGCCTCGTTGTTCGCCGGGTCGGCCAACGCGTGGTCCAGCAGGTTCTCCGCGGCGTCGTCGGCGACCGGTGTGCCCGTCCAGCCGATGATGAATTCGTTTGCGTCGTGCTCGATTGCGATGGACTCCGCGCCCGAGGCGATTGCCGCGCGGGTCAGCTCCAACACATAGTCGCGCAGGTCGACCAACAGATGCTCGCGCAGCTTCGCCACGGCCTTGCGTGCGTCGACGCGGATCTTGCCGCGGGAGACAATCTGCCCCGTCACTCTGGCCGTCCAGTGCCCGCCGCGAGCAACGCCTCGCTGGTCTCCGAGCTGACTTCGCCCCGAGCTTCCACCAGCAAGTAGCGGGCGAGCAGGGCGCCAGCGGCGCGCGCGTTGGTTGCGGCCAGGGCCAGGGCTCTCGCCACGGGTTCGTGTTTGGCAACCAAAAGAATCGACTCGCTGGTCTTGCGGCGGGTCAGCCAGTCAGGCCACTCGTGACGATCGAACAGCGCAACCTCGCCGGGCTCACATGGCACTGCCGCGCGGATTGCGGGGCTGGCGGTTCGGCCGAGTTCGACGGTATCGACGCTCACATCGGCGGCCTTGAGGGCACGCAGGGTTTCTCGACAAAGCGCCCGGCCATTGGCATCCTGTTTTCGCGGAGTCACCACGCATACCTGGGTGTCGACATCGGTGAGCCGTCCGCCAAACACTTGCTGCAGCGCCATGGCCATGACAGCGGAGCGGACCATGACCACCGGCGTGCCTCGGTCGGCCAGAGTTCGGGTCGCCACGGTCGACGAGCTTGCTCGGGCAACAACGGTCTTGGACCAGTGACAATCGTTGGCCATGCGGGCCGTCTCGCCGTCGATCGGGTCCGTCAGTGGGACGACGATCTCCTTCGCGCTCAGTTCCATGGCCCTGCCCGTGGCCACCCGTAGCAACTGCTCGTACCGCCCCGTGTCGCCGCCCGCTGCCACCGTTAGTGCGGCATCTTCGAGTTCCGTGCGCAGCTTTGAGCGCAGTGGTCGTCTACTGAGAGCCACCGCGTTGCTGATCGCGCGCCCATACGCCCGATCGTGGCGCACGTTGTCGCGGCTCAAGGTGTGTTGCAGCTCGGCGCTGAGGATCTTCACCCGCATCCCAACCAGATCGTCGTCCGGCGGTGTCGTGCTCTCAAACAACGTTAGCCCGTGATTGTAGAAACCGATGAACGACGCGGCCAGCTCTGGGTCGTCATTTGATTCGGAGCCTGGGCTCGGTCCGACGATGATGTGGGCTCCACCGACTTCGCTGCTCACTGTGACCGGGCTGCTCACGGCCAGCGGGCGATCGATGCGCTCTCGCTCCACGGGTTGTCCGTGGCTCTGGTGGGTCCAGTGGATCGGAATCGCGGCATGGCGGCACCAGCGCACTACAGCCCCGTGAGTGCGTTCGGCGTGCACGGTCATGTCGCCGTCCGGCGGTAGCACGAGGGTCACCACGCTTCCGCTGCCAGCGCGCGCTTTCCCCGTGGCCAGCTCGTAACTGTGGTCCGGCAGCAGGGTCAGCTGCCAGCTGCCTTCGGCTCGCCACGTTTCGACGATGACCTCGGCGGGCCCAACAGCGAACACAGAGACGAAGCCGATGCCGTACTTGCCAATCTTTCCTTCTTGCTCGTCTTTGGCGGAGTTGAACAAGGTCAGCAGTGGGCCTTCGATGATCTCGCGGGTCATCCCTTCGCCGTCGTCGGTGACGCTCAGTGCTACGCCTCCGTCGTGGCGCATTTCGGCGCGAATCTTCAGCTCGGTCGCACCAGCGTCGATGCCGTTTTGCACCAGCTCGCGCACGAACGTATACGGGTCGGCGAACTGGCGGACCATGTCCGCGACCAGACCCGTCTCCTGTCGCGCGGCTGTTTCGTCGTGGGTGTGCGACCTGTAAGGCACGCCCGAGGGTATCAACAGCGACGCTGGCTATTCCAGTGCTTCGACCAGCTCACGGAAGCGCGCGACGCGGGCGACGCTGCTGTCCTTGTCTTCGAGCAGCTGCGCTATGATCTGTGCAGGCAGTGCGTGCCGGCGCAACGCCCATTCGCGGACGTGGCTATCTGAATCTGTCGCCAGCTTGGCGACTAGCTCCGCCGGAGCTCGCGGGTTGCGGCATATGCCACGGCGTACGTACTTTTCGTCGTCCCCAGCGAGCTGGTGCAATAGCTTCGGCTCGACGTCGGGTCGCAGTGCGGCTGCCTCACGCACCGTGTCTTCGGGATCGCTGGCGAAGTCGGCCAGCCAGTCCGCCGGAGTCTTCGGATTTCGCGCCACCGCGGCCCGGACCATGGCGGCATCGTCGGTTCGCAAGCGCTCGAGGCTGCGCTGGGACACGTTCGTGTGTTCCGCGACGCGCATGCGCGTGTAGCTGTAACTGTGGCCTGACAGGGAGTCCAGAACATCCGAGTCGGCCCAGGGGTGAGCGGCAACGGCGTAAGGAACGAGATCGTCGGCGCGAGCGGCCAGCTCGGGCAACGCCACTACCGGGACATCGGCGTCGCTGGCGGCGCGTGGGTCGGCCAGCACCATGCGCAGGGTGCGCAGGGCTTGTCGTGGTGGCGTAGGCACCGCGTCACGGACGAACATCAACTCGTCGTCGGCGAGAGCGCTGAGCACGTCCGCGGGTGCCGCCGGATTCTGAGCCACGGCCTCGCGCACGTGCGAGATACTGTGGCTCGCGAGCTCTACGAGCAGTTCCGCCGGTGTGTGCGGACTGCGGGCCGACGCCACCAGCAGTGCCTCTTCGGAAGCGTCGACATTCGCGCTGGCGTCGGTGATCGGATTGACGGCGGCCGCGGCGCGCACTTCTTCCCGCTCGTCGGTCAGCAGTAGACGCAACGTGACTTCGTCGACGTCCAGGGCCAGGGTCACGCCGGCGCGCACGTCGCTGTCCTCGTCCCGGGCGAGCTTACGACGCACCAACGGTGGCAGGTTTGGGTGGCGAGCAATGATGCGGCGCACCCACGAGTCCGAAAAATGTGCGAGACACTCGGCGATACTTGACGGTAGGTTCGGGTTCTCTGCAAGTTCGTGCAGGATCGGTGAGACGCCCGTGCGCACAAGGCGGACCATTGCCGCCGCTGGTGTGCGCGGATTGGACGCGACTGCAATCCGCACTGGTTCGGATTTGTCCTTTGCGAGTTTCGCCAGTACCGCCGGATCCGTGCGGGGATGCAGCGCCACCGCACGGCGGACCATGACGTCGTCGTCAGTGGCCGCGTTGGTGAGCAAGTTACTCGGTGTCGAATCGTTACCGGAGGCGGCCTCGCGTATCCACGGGCGGGAGTGCCGGGCGAGACGATCGATCTCTTGCGCGGGCAACGCTGGGTGGCGCGCCACTGTTCGGACGACCGCGTCTGACCAGGAGACGTCACCGTCGTCCAAGCTCAGCAACTTGTCGAACAGCGACGGTGTGAGACTCGGGTGGCGCGCGTATAACTCCAGGTCGATGGCGCGCTTGCGCTCGGCGGCCTCGCTCGTGATTGCCGCCTGGATTAGCGCCGCGATCACGTCCACACCCGTGCTGGCGTTGCCCGCCGCAGCTCGTCGCACTTCATCCACGGTGGACGTGGCCAGAGTGGCGAGGGTGTCTTTGTCCGTTTCCGGGTCCCGCGCCGCGTCGATGTCCCGCCGGTGGAGCAGATAGCGGAGGTCGTCGAGGCACTCGGACTCTGCCTCGAACTGTGGCGCGGCAAGTTGCTCGATCAGCTTGGCGGCGTCATCGAATCGTCGCTGGTAGACGCGAAGGTAGGCGAGATTCTCCATGGCACGGCAACTGTCGGGCACACGGTCTACGCGACCTTCGAAGATGTGTGCCCAGGCGAGCACGTCGTCATCGGCCTGCCAATCCGGCCCGTCGTCGAACGCAGCGTGCACTTGCAACAGCAACTGTTCGGCGAGCTCGGCGTCGAGCCAACTTTCGTACCACTCGCGAAACGAGTCGAATACGGCACAAAGTTCGCCGTCGCCAGCGGTGTAATCGGCCCACACTTGCCCGCTGCGCTCGCCGTTGATCACCAGGAAATACAAGTAGCCGCAACCAATCTCGGCGAGAAACATGCACCCGTCGTAAGGATTGGCGTCGGCTGGGCCTGGCGGCGCATTCTCGTTGCCGTCTTCGTCCACTGGTCGCCACGATTCCGTGAGGCGAAACGGCATGGCCGGATCGGCCGGTCGGCCGCTGTCATCGAATTCCTCGGGCTGCCAGGGCGCGAGGGGGGCGAGGCCATAGGCCGGGCCGACACCGCCGTTTCCGACCTTGTGAAGGAACGACCTGTAGTCAGCCGGCAGCTGCAACTGGTGGGCGCGTTCGAATCGCTCGAGTGCGTTGATTGAGATGGGCTGGTTGAGTTTGTACTCGTGGGTGTCAGCGCCGAAAACGCGCTTGTCGGCATCGAGCTTGGCGAGCTTCGCCAGCTTGACACGGACCTGGTTTATCCACGTGTCCCCCATACAGCCATCCTTGAGTATGGCGCAACTGGCCGGCCATTGATAACAGCCCGAGCGGGTTCCAGTTCAGTTATGCGATTTCACCGCTCTTCGATAAGCAGCGAGTGGCAGGCGCTGGTTGCTATACAACTCCGGTGATTACCGGCAGCTGCCAGGCAGCGTAGCCGTCGGGGTTGCGGATGCACTCGATCATGTCGTCGAAGCAGTCCCACACGTAGTCGCGACCGAGCTCAGTGTTGTCTACGATTGCGTCCGCATAGCCGTCTCGCCACGCGGTCCAAATACGGGCGAAGATCTCGCGCTCTACTCGTACGGTGTCCACGGTGACGTAGTCGACGCGCACATCGCGCACGCCCAGGGCTCGTAACATCGAGTAGATCTTACGACCGCTGCGAAGGTCGGTACCGGTGGCGGCCGCGTACTTGATCGGGCCGTCTTGCCAGAAGCGGTCCGTGTCGTTGCGCGTCGGGGCGAAGTGCATCATGGCGTAGTCTTCGGCGACGATGTGCACGCGGCCACCGGGCTTGGTCGCTCGGACCATGTTGGCGACGACTCGCTCGGGGTTGGGCACGGCTTGTAGCAGGTGACGACAAATGGCCAGGTCGAAACGGTCGGGCTCGATGTCCAGTTCGACTGCATCACCGACGTCGAAGGTCGCGCGACCGTTGAGGTGAGCGCAGCGTTCGCGGGCGCGTTCCAGATGAGCCACGTCGAGATCGAGGCCGAGCAGGCTAGCTCCGGGGAGGAGCTCGAGGAATCGCACGGACAGCTCGCCGGGGCCGCAGGCAAGATCGAGCAGCGTCGCATCTTCCGGCAGCGAGTAGCGCTCGAACAGAACGCGCTCTTGTGGCCAAATTGCTTCGGCCTGTGCCGCCAATGTCCGAAGCATCGATTCGGCGGCCATCTGTTCTTGCTGCGGGTTGTTGCCGGCGCTCATGCCCCGTGTTTTAGGCGCAAATCGCGCGGGTTACAACAGCAGCGCGCGCCCGTTGGTTACGGCGCCATTACATGACGATCGACTTTTCCGTCGTGGTCGTCGTCGAACAAGGTCTCGCGCAGCTTGCCGCCGGCGTATATCTCCCATACATCGGCCGTGCCATTGGCATTGCGGTCGCGGAGGGTCTGTGTGCGTTTCCCGTTCGGGTCGTAGATCTCGAGGATGTCGAACTTGCTATCGAAGTTCGAGTCTCGGGCGGTGAACAGTTTCTTGCGTGCGACCGGGTCGTGTTCGGTGTGAGCGTCCGGCTTACCGTCGAAATCGAAGTCGAACCGCTCGTAGAGACGGCCGCCGCCACGGGCATATGCGGCCCAGTAGTCGACTTTGCCGTCGTGGTTCATGTCCACGCGTTTACACACGAGCGCTTTGCCGGCGTAGTGCTTCCAGACGTCGGGCCGGTTGTCCTTGTTGAGGTCGAAATCGACAACGCGGTTGGCCTGCGGATCGCAGAGGTGCAAGTGCTGATTTGCTCGCACGAAGTGGCTAGCCATAGTGACCGGTGGCGGGTTGGGAGTCTTGCTCTTCGGCCCCGTGCTCGTGGGCGTGCTCGTGCTCGTGCTCGTGGGCGTGCTCGTGCTCGTGCTCGTGCTCGTGCTCGTGCTCGTGCTCGTGGGCGTGCTCGTGGGCGTGGGCGTGCTCGTCGGCGTGGGCGTGGGCGTGCTCGTCGGCGTGGGCGTGGGCGTGCTCGTGCTCTTCGGCCCACTCGCCGGTGCTGTTCCGCACGCGGCCAGAGCGAGGCAGGCGGCCATGCCGAGAAGTCTCGAAAGCATGGTCGATGATAGCGCGCTGGGCTGGAGTCGCTAGCCCCAGGGCGGGTCCAGCTAGTCTAGAAAGCGGGGGAGCGCGACGCAGAAAGTGCAGAACACGCCAAAGAGTGCTCCGCCGGCCACAGCCCGGCCCCAATGCACGTCAGTGAATACCATCGGCGCCAACGCCATTCCGGAGATTACGAAGGCGATCAGAATGAGCACCGGGTAGCGATGCTCACTCACCCAGGTCCGAGCGGTAGAGCCTTCGCTAACCTCGTCTTGATTGTCGGGCGCCATTCCGTCCTCACTATTGGGTCAGAGGCCACCAATTGCAAACGTGGCAAGTTGTCGCTGTCAGAATGGCCGATTACTCGAAGGCGCCAGCGGCCTTTTGTAACAGCTTGAGTAGCTGTCGTCGTTCCTTGGCGGTCAGGCCGGCGAGACAGACTTCCTCGGTCTCGTCGAGGATCTGCTCGATCTGCTTGCGTTTGCGGGCGGGCATATTGGTGGGTTGGAGTTGCCAGGCTCGTCGATCGCCAGGGACCCGGACGCGTCGCACCAACTCCATTCGCTCCATGCGATCGATCGCGCCCGTGAGTGTGGAGCTGGACAGAGACAGCATGCGTTGCAGCTCGCCGATGGTCATCGGCCCTTCGATCCACAGAATGCCGAGAATATGGGTTTGTTCCGCGGACAGGCCGACCGGTTTCAGAGCACGGTTGTAAGTCCGGTTGATCAATCGAAACAGTCGTACGACGGCCGTGGAGGTGGAGTCTTGTATGCGCATCCTGTTAGCTCAATTTGATATTTCGTATGCGAGATATTGTCAAGAACTGGAATTGGCCGGCCGAGTGGGAAGGCGAGGGCGCGCATTAGTGTTGGACCGCGCCGGGATTGCTGCTACATCCAAGCGTCGGTCGTGGGGGAGACGATGCAAAAGCAAGCGCCGAATAACTGGGGCAATGGAGTGGTGGGGCGTGGAGCGCTGGTGGTCAGCGTCGTGTTGCTGTGCGGCGGAGCGTGTACACGAGCCAGTCAAGACAAGCGCGACCGTCCCAGACAAAACCCCGACGCGGCGCTACCTCAGGCGCCCAGCCTATCCAGGGCGCTGAAAACCGACATTACCCACTTCGCGCCGAGCAGCGCCGACAAGGTCGGAGTGATGATTCGCTTCGATCGCATGCGCAACACTCCGCTCGCGAAAGCGACAGAGCACTTGCTGCGCTGGCTCCCGGACCATCCGCGCGTCGTGGGCAACACAGGGAGCAAGGTCCGCGACGTGTTCGACCTGGTGCTGATGACCAGTTCGGATCCGGGGATGATCGTGACCACGAATATGTCCGCCCGCATGTCCGTGTCGCCGAAACAAATGCGCACCATGCTGAACAACACGTTGTCGCCTACTGCGTGGACACCCGTTTCTGGCGGCGCCCTCGGTCGCTCCAAGTCGTCTTCGGTCCCCGGCGGGGATCCGCGCGTCTATCTGATTCCAATGCGCAAGTGGATCTTCCTCGCCCAGCCGAGCAGTTTTGGCTCGCTGCTGTCACCGCGCAAGGGCCGGCTCAATCGAGCCGCGCCACCTAAGACTCTCGTGCCGTGGTTGGCCAGGGCTGGCAGCATGATGAACATCGGCGGCTCCGCGGGGACGTTGATCGCGTTGTCGACTCTACACAAGCTACCCCACAGTATTAGCCTGCCTTTATTCGGCACGCTGTTGCTGCCGCAGCGCGCGGCGATCGCGCTGGACCGGCGCAAACACGCCGACGTGTTCAGTGGCGTGCTGCACTTTGACACGGTGGCGGCGGCGAAGGCCTTCGCCAAGACGGTCGAGGGAGCCAAGCGGATCCTGGCTGCCTACACGCCAACAGCTGGCGCGCCAAAGTTGCCGGCGCTACGCGCGCTGCGCAGCGTCCTCGTGCGCCGGGTTGGTAAGAGAATGCAATGGTCCATGGCAACGACTCGCCAGGAGGCGTTCGAGCTGACCATGTTTGCGAGCAAGTTGATCGGGCAGTGGGCTCGCGGCGGCGTGCCTCCGACGCACGGCACCGCTAAGCCTTAGTGCTGCTACGCGGCGTCTTGTTTGTACATGTGTACGTCGCGCTGCGGGTACGGGAACGAGATGCCCTTGGCGTCGAAGGTCTGTTTGACCGTTTCGATGGTGTCGAAGCGCACGTCCCAATAGTCGGCAACTTTGACCCACGGGCGCACGACCAGATTGACGCTGTTGTCGCCCAGGGATGCGACGGCGACCTGCGGAGCCGGCTCCTTGAGGATGCGCGCATCGGCGGCGAGAATCTCCTCGAGCGTTTCTTTGGCGGCCTTGATGTCGTCGTCGTAGCCGATGCCGACCTCCAGATCGATGCGCCGTTCGCCGCGTACTGTCAGGTTTTCGATCTTGCCGCTCGTGATCTGGCCGTTAGGAATCGAGATCTGGCGATTGTCCGGGGTGACGAGCACGGTGTTGAACACCTTGATGCCCTCGACCTTGCCGGTCTCGCCGGTCACGGTGACTACGTCGCCCACTTTGTACGGCTTGAACAAGATGATCATCACGCCCGACGCAAAGTTGCCCAGTGACCCCTGCATCGCCAGGCCAACGGCGAGACCCATGGCACCGAGCACGGCGATAGCGGCGGTTGTCTTTACGCCGAGCCTCTCGAGTGCAGCGATGATGACGATCATCATCAGCAGTGCGTAGGCCAGGTCGGTCAAGAACTTGAGCAGCGACTCGTCCATGTTCGCCCGCTTGCCGAGCTTTCCGACGGAGCGAACAATCACCCGGGCCACAGCCCGGCCGATGAAGAAGACGAGTAGCGCGATGACGAAGTTGATGCCGAACGGCACCAGGTGTTCGTTGGCCAGGTGTTTCAGATACGCGACGCTTAGTTCTGCCTGCACGGGAGCCCCCTCGTTGGTTTAGGGGCAGGAGTATGCCGCAATCAGGATTCCCCCGAGTGTGGCGCGGGGGAGCAACTTACGCCGTGGGCAGAAAGTCTACGACCGGGACTTGTGTCGTCGCAGCAAGAGGACGCCAGCGACAACAGCCACTGTCGCCAGGGCCCCAAGGGTAAGCGGGTGCTCCAGCATCGAGTGGGCAAGGCCGGTGGGTTCCTGCACTCCGTGCCCTGGGTGGGCCATGGCACTGCCCGAGATGAGTAGAATCAGGGAGCTGATCGCAAGAGCCGCATAAGTACGCATGGCGCCGAGAGTACACTCAACCCACTGAAAAAACATACCTCGATCAGGTAGGGCGCTTGACAGGCCAGATGCTGCCTGGTACCTACTTCCACCACAAAACGTCCCGGGGATATAGCTCAGTTGGGAGAGCGCTTGAATGGCATTCAAGAGGTCGTGGGTTCGATTCCCTCTATCTCCACCCCGAAGAAAACGCCCACCATCCGGTGGGCGTTTTTGCGTGGGGGAGTGTGGCCCGTGGGCCGGGCCACAGTTGGCGCCGGCGGCGCCAACATAGAGGTTCATCGCCCAACGTGAAGAATTCCACTTCGTGGAATTGCCTCACATGGGGTCGATTCCGCCCGGCCTTGGGCCGGGCCCCTGTTAGGTCGCTGACGCGACGGTTGGCGCCGGGGGCGCCAACTTAAACGTTCATGGCTACGACCGCTCTTCGGAATAACCTCTTGGGCGTTAGCGTATAGGCGCCATGCGTTTGCTTGCTCTTGGACTTCTCGTCAGTGTTGCGTGCTCATCACCGGCGGCGCTGCAGAAGCGTGACGATCTGCTGCCTACTCTGCGCAGCTCGGGATTTGATGGGGTGTTCGTGGCCTGGGAGGCGCGCACCGGCAAAGGCGTGTGTGTCGGTGGCGATCTCTGCTCGACTCGTTTCCCGCCGGCGTCGACGTTCAAGGTTCCGCACGCGCTGCTGGCCCTGGATTACGGTGTGGTTTCCGGCCCGGAGGAACGTTTCAAGTGGGACGGCAAGAAGCGTTGGCTGGATGTGTGGAACAAGGACCACACGTTACGCGGTGGTATTCGTCACTCGGTGGTCTGGTACTTCCGACGTCTCGCTCCGATGATCGGTGGCGCGCGTATGCGCAAGGGGTTGGCCCGTTTGCGCTACGGCAACCAGAGCATCGGCACCAAGCTCGATTTGTTCTGGCTCGACGGTTCTCTGAAAATCTCACCCATAGAACAAGTCCGGTTCTGGCACGGGTTACACAGCGGTAAGTTCAAGACAACGATGCGCGCGCGCCAGCAGACGTTGGACATGGCAACCCTAGGCCGCGCCAACGGGTACACTCTGCGCGCGAAGACTGGCTGGGACCGCCGCTCGGGTAAAACGAATCACGGCTGGCTGACCGGTTGCCTCGATGGTCCCAAACGCATTTGCTTCGCGACCCTGCTGTTTGCCAAAGACCCGTTCGACTTAAAGAAGTTCATCCGCGCGCGCTTCAGTGCAACAGCCGCAATGCTGGCCAAGCTTGGCTATGTGATGCCCAAGCGCGACAAGTAGGCGGCGCTAGTTTACGGCCACGTTGCACGTGTACGCCGCACCGTGGACCACTGGCGCGTGATAGACGTCCAGGCTGCCACCGGTGGGGCAGACCACGTTGTTGACGAACGGGCACTCGGTCCCGCACGAGTCGTCATCTTCGCTTAGCTTGCCCACGTTGGAACAGTTGCCGTCGGGCCGTTGCGGATCGCACACCCGCATCATCGGGTTGCCTGTGCAGGAACCCAGGGCGCACATGCCAGCCGCGGAGCAGCCGACGTCCACGGTTTCGCCCGGGGTGCACGGGAAGTTTCCACCGTAAGTCCAACCGCACTCGCGATGAAGCCCATCGACGGAATGGGCGTCCACCCCGACCGGGCAGTCTTCGGTAGGCGTCTCGTAGTCCGGGTTGCCGATGGTCACCGGCACTTCCACAACGTTGTTGCTGTAGTTGAGTTCCGCGAGGGTCTGGTCCCTGTTTAGCGTCACCCGGAGCAAATAGTTGCCGTCGGCAACATCGGTGATGTCGAGGAACTGGCAGGGCAGGTTGGCGGTGTACACGTCGGACCAGCCACGCTGGATTCCCTGATATCCGCACCAGTACATGCTCGTATCGGACACGGTCGGATCCGCGGTGAGGTACTTGTGGGTGTCGAGCAAGCAGAAGGCTTGCTTCTGGCCCGCCCCTACGGTGCCACCGGCGGTGTTGATCAGTTGATACTCAGCGTAGCCGACGAAGTGGTAATGGTTGTGGCACGCCGAAAACTGGAACGCATCGTTGCCAGCGGAGGGCGTACCCAGGAACAAGTCACCAGTGCCGATGTTGGGCGTCTCGATGGAAAACCTGAGCAGTCGGCGGTCGCCAGGTGCACCGACGCACGCTTCATCCGGGTCGAGTTCGCATGAGTCAGCGGGAAAGTTTTTTTCCTCGACCGCCAGGTCGACGATGAGCCGGTTCGGGTTCAGGGTGATGTCGGGCAAGCTGACGCCAGCGTCATTGACCCGGCCGTCCGGCGTCGCATCGGCAATCGGGCCGTCTGCGGCCGGGCCGTCGACCGCTCCGGCATCGAACGCAGCGATCGAGTTGCCGCACGCCGTCGCTGCGACGTAGAGCGCGATGAGCAGGAGACTTCGCGCGCTAGCCTTCGTCGTCGTTCGGAACGTCATCCTCGTGCATGTACTCTTCGAGGTCAGCGTCGTCGTTGGCGACGTGAGCGTCAGCAACGAACGCGATTCCCCCGCCGGAACGGCTGGCGCGAGCGCTCCGAGCAGCCTTTCGTTGGGGCTTGCGCATGCTCTTTTTAGCCGGGGGTTCCGGCGACGGTTCTGGCGCGTCTTCCGCCACCGGCTCGTCATCGACAGGATCCTCGGGCATGGATGGACGCCATACTCGGAAGCTGTCGTCTTGTTTGGTGTTTCGGGCGGCGGGGGCGCGGCCGGCCCGACGCGGGCGCGGACTTGGCCGACTGGGCATGCCCGCGGCTTCACGTTGTGTGCGCTCGAGCGCCATCGAGATCTCTTCTTCGATCTCCTCGAGTTCCACGAGACATGCCGTGATCTCAGGGAAATCTTCCAGGTCGCCCAGCTCCCCGGCCACCGCCAGCTCGTACACAGCCTCGCCCAGAGCCAGCATTGTGTCGCGGTGTTTACGCTGGAGTAGCGCGCTATCCAGCCGGCTGCGCCCGGTCCGCGCTTGCCGCTCGACTACGTCTCTGACCAAGCCAACTTGCTGCAAGGTGGTTCGCAGCAGCGTTCCCAGAGTGCCTCGGAGCGCTGGCGGCGTCGGTCGTCTGCCTTTTGCCATGTCCAAGTATGCCACAGCCAACGGTGGCGCGGCTGGCGAGGCCGCGCTACTCTGGCCACAACGGGGCTAGTTTTCCCATCGTGTTCGTGCGTTTACAACGATCGATATCGTTTCGTATGTCGCATCTGGTCGCGTGTGGCCTGGTGCTGGTGATGAGTTCGTGTTCATGCACGGGCAAAAACGAAGCGACCACCAAGAAGAAGCAGCGGGTTCGAGTTCGCTCGTTCACTGAGCCGACGCAGATTCGCCTGCTCCAGCCCACGAAGAAGTACGTGTTTTCGGCGGCCGGGGTAGGGCTGGATCGGTGGGAGCTCAAGACTGGCACTCGCATCCGCATGACCAAGGCTCAGGGCTTGCCCGATGACGGCGTGTCCGCCATGGCTTACGACGCCGGCCGCGATTGGTTGTGGGTCGCCACCAACACCGGGTTGGTTCGATACAACTCCGCCAGCGACACGTTCACCCCGGTGCCGCCCGCACCATCGGTGTTCAAGTTGGACAGCATCGACGAAGCGGTTCTCGCTCCGGCTGGCGACGGCGGCGTTTGGCTCGGTGTTGCCGCTGGTCTCTTCTATACGAATGACGAAGGCAAGTGGAAGAACACGGGCGTGACCGAACCGGTCACGGCGCTGATGAGAACCAAGGACGGGACGCTGTGGATCGGCACGAGCAAAGGGCTCATCGGTCGCAAGTTGAGCGGCGAGGCTTTCCGCTATACGCCCGACCTGGGCTGCGACCTGTCGTCGGTTCGTTTCATTGTGCGCGCCCCCGGTGGCGGTGCCGTCGTGGTGGGCGAGAATGCACAGAAGCAGCAACGCATCGTCTTACCCTCCGACGATAAGTGCGAGAGTTTCCGCGCTGCGCCGGCTGCGAAGTGGCTCGCCGCGTCCTCGCGCGCTGATGAAGTCATCATTCGCACGGCTGACCGCTTGTTCGCATTGCGCACCCAGGTACGAGGTGCTCGCTACCTGCGCCGTGATGGCATGCGTTTGTTGCGCGTGCCTAATCCCAGCGACACCGCCAAGACCAAGAAGAAGAAGAACGGTAGTCCCTATGTGCTGCAGCTGATCGATCTCAAGCTGCCCAAGAATGTGACGGCGGTGGCCGCCGCAGCCGGAGAGATTCTCATCGGCACCCGCGACGTGGGGATCCGACGCCTTGCCCTCGACGACGGCGCCAACGTGGGCACGGGTTGGTTGCGCAGCGGAGACCTGATGGCCGGCGCGACCTCGTTGTCGGTCGCCTGCCGTTCCCGCGACGACTGTTACATCGCCACGGGCACCAAGCGGGTGTGGTGGTTCAACGGTAAGACCTTCCGAGCCATCGACGATGGCACCGGAACCGATGTACTCGCGGTCGTGCGTAAGAAGAAGGGGCCTGTGTACGCGCTCAAGCGCGCTGAAGCGGGGACCAAAATCGTCCTGGCCACCATCAACAACGGCAGCTTCTCGCCAGTTCCCAGCATCGGGGTCAAGACGCCCGGGGCCAAGGCCGACATCACGTTCGCGCGGTTTTCGCCAGGCGGGTTGCTCTGGCTGGGCTTGCGGTATCTCGCCAAGGACGGCGAGTGGTCTCCCTGGGGTGTCGCCACAATTCAGATGTCGTTCGGGCTCGTGGTTTATCACCGCGCTACCTTCTCCAAGAAGGAGCGGAAACGTGGTGTGTTGCCCATCCCCATCGAGGTCGTCGATGCGGCGTTCATGGACAACGACGAGGCATGGCTCGCTACGACCGAAGGCGCCACTCGCGTGCGTGGCTCCAAGATCACCGTATTTGGCGAGGCTGAAGGTCTGCGTAGCGAGCTGCTCAGTGGCGTCACGACGTCATCAGGTGGCGTGGTCTATGCAGCCACCGCGCAAGGGGTGGCCACCTACGATGGCGAATCGTGGAGCCACCCAGCCGGACTCGCGCGGTCGGTAAACGATCTAGAGATCAGCCGCGACGGCCGGCTGTGGATGGCCACCGACCGGGGACTCGCGGTATTCGACGGCCGCAGCGTGCGCCGCCTCGACGCCCGACGAGGCCTGGTCGAGAACAAGATCACCCACGTGGTCATCGACCGCTACAACCGGATCTGGGCTCGAGGCAAGACCGGTCTGACCATCGTGTCGATGTAGCCTGCTACAGCTCCACGTCGTCGTCGGGGCAGTGGCACGTACAGTCGAAGCCGATATTACCGAGGACGCAACCGTCCTGGCCCGCTTTGCAGTTGTTGTCGTTTGGCTGGAGGAAGATGGTCTTCTTGTCGCCCTTGACCGAGTTGCGGCAGTCTTTCTTGCACGTCTTCTTGGCGCACTTCACCTTGTGGGTGTCGACACAGACTTTCATCGCGCGGGTCGCGGCCTTGTTGTAGAGCCCGTCGAGATGCGGCGCACACGTCTGGTCGTTGTTGGCTGGGTTGCTCGGGATGCACACCGTGTACTTGGCACTATTGCCCTGACCGGAGGTCTTTCCCTTGGGCGTTAGGGTGCATTTGTCGTCGGCGCAAGCGGCCGCGACGACCTCGACTGGCGGGAAACACACACTCGCCGTATCCCAGCTGACGTCGAGAGCAGCTTCGCCCGCGGCGAATAGGGCGATATAGGTCGGTCCGGCAGTCTGAATGTACGCGCTCTGCTTGGCGGCGAGGGTGTCCTGCCAGGTCCAGCCGGTGCCCTGCCAGTGGTAGACCGTCACCGAGCCGGCGGCTGCGCGGATGTTGACCAGGTCAGCCACGGCTTTGTCGGCGTAGAGCAACGTGTTGCCAGGTTCGAGCCAGATTTCCGGCTCCTCGCCGATGGCGTACCAGGCGTTCCAGTACGAAACCCCATCGCCTGAAAGGTCGGGTGTTTCGGGGGCGCCGTTGGGAATCGGTCGCTCGCCTTCGGGGGCGATGCAGGCAGACAGGAGGACGAGTGCGATGGCGCAGGATCGGAGCATGGGACCTCGGAGACGTTGGCGGCCGCATCGGTGCGGCGCCTGTGTAGTCACCAAACCCACAGGAGCGATCACAACAAAAACGAGGGACGGCGGTGAACCGGGTATTTTCAACCACATGACCGGCGATTTTGGGCTGGTCTACAGCGGCGTTGTGTATGCTGCGCGCCAATGTCGTACACGGTTTACGGGATAGATCGCAGCTACTTCAGCCGGAAGCTCGAGGCGGCCATGAACTGGTACGGCTTGCCGTTCGAGTTTGTCGCCAAGACTATGGGCGAGGCCCCGACCATTGAGCGGGAGGCCGGCACTCGGCAAATGCCGGTGTTGCTGACGCCCGAGGGAAAGTACGTTGCCGACACCACGCCGACAATGATGGCGCTCGACGAACTGGTACCGGCTCGGCGCATGTTTCCAGTTGGCGCGCTCGGCGTCCTGGTTCACGTGGTCGAGGAATGGTCCGACGAGTGGTTGGCTCGCATCGCTCTGCACTACCGATGGAACTACCCGGAGTCTGCCGCGTTCGCCCGGGCCGACATGGCGGGGCAGCTGGCGGGTGAAGCGCCTGAGCAAGTTCGCGACATGCTCGCTAACGGCATCGAGGGCTGGGGAAAGAAAGCGTGTCGCGCGACCGGTGTATCCGAGCCCGCGCAACAGGAACTAGCCGAGCAAGAATATCTGCGCACCCTGCAAGCGGCCGATGAGCAACTGGGCTCCACGGCGTTCCTGCTGGGCGAGCGTCCATGCGCCGTCGACGCCGGAATTCTGGGTGGCTTGCGCGCGCATTTTCTCGGCGACCCGTCACCCGCGGTTGTGGTTCGTGAGTTCAAGAATGTTTGTGCTTGGGTCGACCGCGCCGACGGCTGGGATGGCAGCGGCGAGCTCGCGCCGTTCCCGGAGTCGACCGGCTTCGCTCGTTTCGTCCTCGGCGAGTTGGCTGGAAACTACCGATCCTTCGCTCTGGCCAACGCGGCTGCGGTCACCGATTCCGCCAAAGCGTTTATCGCCGACGTCGCCGGCGACCAGGTCAGCTACCGAACTCGTCCGTATCCGGAGCAGTCCCGTCAGATGATCGTCAATCGCGTAGCTGCCCTCGACGACGAGGAACGAGCGCGTGTTGTCTCCTGGCTCGACCAGGCCGGCATCGCCGATTGCTTCGCGCCCGCCACGTAGGTCTGGCGTCGCGGCGTATGGTCAACGCGAATCAGGTACACTCGTCGTCAACTAGGGGGCCACGAGATGCAACTACCAAACCCACCACCGGAAGTCGCCACAGCCGGCCTGCGGGCGCTCAAGAGCGTCGCGGTCGCCGACGGCGAGTTTCGTGAGATCGAACGTCGCCTGATCTCGGCAGTGCAACGGCAGGTGTTGCGCATCGATGTGGATCTGGACGCGCTGGAAACGATCAGCCCCGAGCAACTCGCCGAAGCCGTCACCGAGCCGGCGTTTCGCAAACGCATCGTCGGTGGCTGCGCCATGCTCGCGCTGCTAGATGCCGATGCCGACGATGACGAACGCTCGTTGATCACCGCGTACGCCAAGGCGTTGAACGTCAAAGACAAGAACCTCAAGGTCCTCAAACACTACGCCCGAGGCCAGATGCGCTTGCTGCGCTTCGACATCGCCCGCAGGTTCTTGGCCGCTGACCGGGCCAAGAAAGAGTTTCGCGATCACGGCCTGCTCGGCCTGTATCGCGTCCTGCGCGATGCCCTCCGCCGCGGAGAGGACACGGAACTCGCCGACAAGTATCGCGCGCTCGGCGAGCTACCCGACGGGACGCTGGGCAAGGAGTACTTCAACTTCATCAAGGGCAACGAGTTTTCCTTGCCCGGCGAAGTGGGCGCCGCCCCGGAGGTCATCGTATTTCACGACTCCCATCATGTGCTGTGCGGCTACGGCACGAGCGCCGAAGAGGAAGCACAGATCGCCGCGTTCCACGCGGGTAGTCACGGCGAAGATCCATTCGGCATGTTGATGTTCGCCGTGATGCAGTTCCAGCTCGGCGTGCAGATCACGCCCGCCGCCGAGGGCTTCACCGACATGGTCGATCCTGAACTGCTGATACGCGCGGCCGTGCGTGGCAGCAAAGTAAGCGGCGACCTCATCCGCGATTGGGACCCGCGCGATCACTGGACCCGCCAGGTCGACGACCTGCGCCAGGAGCTCAACATCGTCCCCCGGGAATAGATGCTTTGGCCGAGGGCACTGGTCGGCTTCGCTGGTGCTGTCTACAAAAAGAAGGAGAAGACCTTCTTCAAGAACTACGAGACGAAGGACGGAGTCTCGACCTCCCCCTCCCCAACAGCGGCGGCCATCACAGCGCGCTAGCTAGTAACAGACCTTTCGCTTGGTGCAGTGGGTGCGTCCGAACTGGTTCTTCGTACACTTGTCCGTGACGTAGAAACAACTCTTCTTGCGCGCCTGCGGTGGCGTCTCTTTGCTGTAGCTCGGTTTCCCCGGCTTCAAGAATCCTAGAAGAGTAAATATGGGGGAGCTCGGCGCGGCGACGATGAAGCGTAGCTGCACGCCGGTCGCCGAGATGGTCGTGCCCGGGATGTTGCCGTTGGAGAAACGCCCCTGGCTATCCCAGCTCATGTGGGACACGCCGAAGGTCACGCCAGCGTAGTTTTCTTCTCGGGCGTAAGTCATGCCCGCGAACAACGTGCGGCCACTGTTTTGCGTCTTGCCGCCCATGCCCATCTCCTGGACAACGTTGTTGAAGTTGACATCGCCTTCCTTGATGCCGCCGTAGATGGCGGTGGCGCGCAACTTGTAGTCGCCGCCTTTGCGCGGCAGGTCCACATCTAGACGAAACTCGGTGCCGGTGCCCATGGAGCGTTCCACGGCCGCTGTGTCGTCATCGGTGTCCACCGACGTTCCACCCTGCGCGATGCCGATAGAAACCGGCGCACAGCCGAGCTTGCAGCGCCCTCCGAACGGCAGGTCGAAGTAGAAGCCCGCCTTGAGCAAGAAACCGATCGCCCCCGACGACGCTTCTTCTGCGGGCCGGATCTCCATTCCCTGGGTGTCCGCGGTGGCCGTGGTCGTCTGCTTGACCCGCGGGTAATAGGCCATCCCCGCCTCCAGATAGCAGCCACCCAACAAGAGCGCAGCAACCCCCACCGCCACCGGTCGCGACATCCGATCCCCCATGGATCCTAGTTTACATCAGTCGCGGGGCGTGCCCGGGCACGGTCCACGAGCGGCGGCGTCCCGAAAAGAGAAAGGGTGGGGACTTGCCCCACCCTTTCGGTTCGTATCTGTTGTCGCGTTACTTGATGACTGGAACCATCTCCGGCGCTTTTGTCCGGTAGGTGGCGTCGATGTGGTCCATCAACTCGAGCATGTTGGTTTCCATGCGAGCGTCGCCGCCCAGGGGCGCGTCCATATAGAACGTGCCTTGCTCGCAGTTGTCGCCGCCTGGTTCGACGGGGACGCCGCTCCGGTTGGGCCGACAACGACCATCGACGTAGACGATGATCAGTTTCTGGAACCGCAGCGACTCGTCGATGTCGGGGTTGATCATGTAGTTCTCGAAGATGGCCGAGACCAGGACCAGGTCCTCGGGGGACTGGCCGTAACCGTGCAGGAAGTACACGACCGGGTAGGTCTTGCCGGCGTTCTCTGGCTCGTCGTAGCCCGGGGGCAGAAACAGGGAGAACGGCGTCTCGCGTCCCGAGGTTGGCGCGGTGAAGGTGTGGAAGTCCTCGATCTCACCAGCGTCGCCAGTGAACTCGCGGTCGCCGCCGGGCCACTGCGCGCTGAGAAACGCGAATGATGACACGACGCGATGGGCCAGTTGCGGGCCGGTGCCCACATGCCGGCCGTCGCCACCGTCGATCTTGCTCTGGGTTGCATCCGGGTCGCCGTAGCGCACGTAGGTTCTCTGGGGCAGCTTGGCCCAGTCCACTGCGACGAAGTCGTAGCGACCTTCTTCGATAGTCGGACCTTGCAGTGGTCCGAAGTTGTCGAACACGCCCAGGCTGAGGCCGAACTTACCGCTCATCAGACCGGCGCCCGCGTTGGCCGAAACCGCCGCGTTCAAGAAGTCGCGGATACCCGCGTCCATCCAGATGCTCATGTGGCGGCGTTCCTGGTCAGTCATGCCTTTGTAGATTTCGTCCAGGTCGCTGTCGTACCAGCGGCGCAGGTTCGGGTGCAGGCTCCACTTGCCGTCGCCTTCGCCCCAGTCGTAGCAACCGGCGAGGGTGCCCGGTGAGTCGCCCTGCTGGCAGGTGCTGGCGACACCGTCGATGCCGATGTCTTCGTATGGCTCGCCTTCGTCCCAGTCCCAGTTGCCTTCGGTACCGAGCGGGTTGCGCAAGTAGTGGTAGTTGTCGCCAGCCGGGTCCGGGTTGGTCACTGCGTCATACGCACCGAGTACTCCGGTCTCGTCGACATCGGCCACGCCGTCGGTGCCGATGTCTTCGTACGGCTCGTGGGCGTTGGTGATCACGGGCTCGCCAGCGTCGCGCTGGCCGTTACCGTTGATGTCCACGGCGAGCAATACCTCGGCCGGGTTGGTCTGCGGTAGCGATTGATCCCACACACCCAGGCCCAGGGTGGGCGAGTCGCCGCCGTCACAGTACGTGATGACGTCGTAGGTGCCGTTCGGGTTGAACTCCTGGTCGTAGAAGTCCTTCAACACAATGGGATTGGCGCAACGGGTTGCCGCGTCGACTTCCGTGAAGCTCAACGGCACGCCCGGCGGAGTGTACGGATTGTCGATGTTGTAGTGCGCCGGGTTGCCGAAGGAGCGAGACATGTCGCGCATCGCCTTCATGTACAGATCGCGCTTGAGCGTCAGCCCGACACCCAGGCCGTCCTGGTAGATCATGTGGTCGTAGTCGGCCGTGATCTCGTGCTGGTCGTTCATCCCCGAGCGCTGCATGTTGGTGCACAAGTTGCCCACGTTGCCGATACCGTCGATTTCGTGCTGGGCGGTGCAGAACCCGCCGAACAGGAACTCGCGGATGAACGACATGGAGTACTTCATCGATGGTCCGGGCTCGCCGCCCAGGTCGCCGATGACGTCGAAGCGATCGTTGTTGCGCAAGCCGATGGAAAGGCTCGCGTTACCGCCCATGGAGATACCGATGATGGCGCGGTACTTGAACTCGCGCATTTCGGTTTGCCCGGCGTCGTCCGCGACGACTGCCTGATACGTGATCAACTCGCCGGCGCGGAATGAAACCCGCGATGCGTACGGGTCTTCGTCGTCCAGGTGCTTGTTGGCGACAGGCGGAAAGAAGCTGGTGCCGTCACCGATGTGACGCTTGGCGACGATGCGTACGTGGCGATACGTCGTGTTCTCCGGAAGACGCGCGGCCTTGTACGGCAGCGTGACCGTGAACGCTCGGTCGCTCCAGCTCCCGAGCGGACCGAAGGTCACCGCCGGGCCGAGCGCCGTGTAGCCGGTGGGCACGATGTCATCGCCGCAATCGATGGTGATATCGCCGTTCGGAATGGCGGTTGATGGCGCGCTTACAGCCACGGATGCGCCGACCAGGTCTTCGCCGGATGCGTCGGTCACCGCGACCATCGCGCTGGCGGTCAGAGTTCCACTAGTTCCGGCGCCGCACAAAAGCTCGGTGCTGCCGGTTGGGCCGTCGTCGCCACAGGCGGCGAGCAACAGCGGAGCAGTCATAACTAGGATCTTGCTAAAGCGTACAAACGTAGACAATTAAACCTCCCCAGGTCAGCGGACGGCAGCTTACATCAGCCGGGGCCGAAACAGGTGGGGATTTTTCATACATGTAGACTCCCGCAATCATGACCAAAAATTGGCCCACGGCGGAAGAGATCCCTACTGTCGGTAGGTGTCCCTTCGCAAGCGCAAACCCAGGTCCTCCCGGCATCAGTGGGCCACGCGTGTGGGCTGGGCCCTCGTGCTGGCGCTGATCCTGGCCTACACGCCGTATCGCTTCATGGGCGACAACCCGAACAAGCGCGGTGTGCCGGAACTCACAGCTGACCTGGACCGCACCAATACCCGGATTGAACAGCTCAAACGCTGGAACACTCGGCTGCGCCAGGAGATTCACGCCCTGAGAAACGATCCCGAAGCGGTCGAAGACATCGCGCGGGACGAGTTGGGCTACGTAAAGAGCACGGACCTGGTGATTCGTATCAAGGGGATCGAGTGAACAAGCGGGAGATCAAACGCGCACTTCACATCTGCGGCGGCACTCTTGCCGGAGCGATGGCTTGCATCGTCGTTGGCTGGGGCGGTCTGGACGGCGCCCGGCTATCGCCGCCTTCGTACGTCAGCATCACGCTGCTGGCAGCGATCATCGCGTTGGTCGGTGTCCTCGTCGCCCGCCGCGTGCGCTTCACCGAGCCACCGGTGCGCCATCAGAACGTGTCGTTCTGGATAGGTATCGCCGGGACGCTGACCGACGTCGAGACCGCGCTGGCCCTGGTCGCCGGCGCGTACACCTTCCTTACGATTTCCGGCGGCCTGGACTCGCCGCTCTATCCATTGCTCTACGGTGTCGTCGCGTTCTCGGTGACGTTTCAGTCCCGCGCCGGGGCATGGACCACGGTGGCGGCGGTGTTGTCCCTGGAGACGATGCTGCTAGCGCGGGCCGGCCTGTCCGGCGCCAACGTCACCATCTATGCACTGCACGTGGCGCTCATCTCCGGTGCCGCGGTTTCCCATGCGGTGTTTTTGCGCGCGTTGGTTCGTCGCTACGGTCGCGAGCACCAGGTGCGGCTGGAAGAAGAGATCCGCAGTCAGGGTGAGTCGGCCCGAGACTATCGGTTGATTTCGTCGCCGCTCGGCGCCGATAGCCGCCGACGCAGCCGCGGAGAGCAGGAAGCCATGCTGTCCCGGGCGAGCGTACAGACAGTTTCTTCGTTCATCTACCAGGCCATGGCCATGCTCAAGCGCTCACTGGATGCGCGTAGTTGTGTGTTGCTGTGGACTGACGACAGCGGGCGCCGGCTCAAGATCAAAGAGGTGGTCAGCGACTCCGACCACGTGACCGAGGCCAAGGTCGTTCCCGCCGGCGGCGTGCTAGGCGCGATCTCCAGAGACCACGCGCCGTTGTCAGTGGCCAAGACCAGGGCAGGGCAGGTGCCCTACGCGACCTCCAGCGACCCCATCGGGGCGTTTCTCGGCGTTCCGGTGATGGAGGGGGCCCACTTCCGGGGCATCTTGTGCGCGGATCGCGATGAGCCGTTCGAGGAACGCGACACCGCGTTGATGTTGGGCGCGACCGAACAGATCGTTCAAGCGATTCAGTCAGAACAGGTATTCCGCGCCGTCGAGCGCTCCAAGTATGAGCACGAGCGTTTCTTCCAGGCGTCGGCACTGCTGTGCGAAGCGCTGACCATGGAACAGGTCATGGACACAGCGTTCGATGCCGCGGCCGCCATTGTGGAGTACGACGCCGCTGCCATCACCATCTACGATCCCGAGCGCAAACGTCATCGGGTGTTCAGCGTGCGCGTGCGCCCCAACTCCAAGCCGGTCCTGGACGTCAAGCGCATGGGCGGCATGGAGTTCAAGGACAACTCAGGTCTGGTCTCGATGGTGGTGAAGAACAAGCACTACCTACCCGCGGGCGGCGAGCTACGAGACACATCGGCGTCGGTCTACACTGACAAGATCAAGATGGTCGGCGTCGAGTCACTGCTGATCTTGCCGCTGATGAGCGCCGACGAGGTCATCGGTACGTTCATGCTCTGCTCTCGCGAGCCCAGCCGCTTCGGCAAGGACATCCGGGAGATGCTGCGCATCATCATTACCCAGGTCGCCGTGTCCATGCAGAACGCGATGATGTATCGCAAGATGGAGACCATGGCCACCACCGACGGTCTGACCGGACTGACCAATCACCGTACGTTCCAGGACCGCTTCGCCGATATGCTCGAGCGCACCAAGCGCCACGGCCACGAGGCCGCGATTCTGCTGTGCGACGTGGATCACTTCAAGAAGGTCAACGACACATATGGCCATCCGGTCGGCGACGAAGTGCTGCGCCGGGTAGCGCGAGTTCTGCAGGATGCTGCCCGAAAAATCGACATCACCGCGCGCTACGGCGGCGAAGAATTCGTCGTCGCGCTGGAGTCGACCAATCTGGAAGGCGCTATCCAACTGGCTGAGCGCATTCGCTCTGACGTCGGCAGCCTGATCCTGGATTCGGACAAGGGAGCGTTCAGCGTCAACATGTCCATCGGCGTGGCGATCTCCCCCGGAGATGGCAGAGATCGCGCCCAGCTCATCGAACACGCGGACCACGCCCTCTATCACGCGAAGGAGTCGGGGCGGAATCGAGTCGTCAGTTACCAGCAGTTCATTGCCTGGCGGAAGGCTCGCAAAGCGTCTTGAAGTGCGCGATGATTGCCCTACATGGGCGCAAAGAACTACGTTCTTGACACCAACGTGCTGCTCCACGACTCGGGCTCGATGTTCAAGTTCGGTGACAACGCGGTTGTCATTCCGATCTACGTGCTCGAAGAGATCGATACCTTCAAGAAGGATCTCTCGGAGCTCGGCCGCAACGCTCGACAGGTCGCTCGCGAGCTGGACACGCTGCGAGAGGAGTCTGGTCTCGCCACTCCGGTTTCGCTGCCAAACGGCGGTACGCTGCGAATTTCGTTCGGTTCGACCGAATCGGCGCTGACGAGCACCAGCCAATCGCGCAAGGTGGACAACCTGATTCTCGAGGTTGCGCTGCGCGTTCGCGACGAAGATCCGTCGATCCAAACCTGGCTGGTTACCAAAGACGTCAACCTGAGAATTCGCGGCGACGCTCTCGGACTTCAAACGGTCGACTATGATCCGGAGTCGATTTCCGTCGAAGAGTTGTATCCCGGCGCGACCGAACTGGAGCTCGAAGGGGATCGGATCGACAGCTTCTACGAGGACGGTTTGTTGGACGTCGAAGAGGAGCTCGTCGCCAACGAGTTCGTGTTGCTGCGCGATGGCCAGAACTCCGGGCACACGGCACTGGCCCGCTACGACTCCGTCAAGAAGCAGGTCTTGCCGATTCGCAAGCTGCGCGAAGGGGTGTGGGGAATCCGGCCGCGCAACAAGGAACAGCACTATGCGCTGGATCTGCTGCTCAACGACGACATCAAGCTGGTGACCCTGGTAGGCAAAGCCGGAACGGGTAAGACGCTACTGGCTCTGGCGGCCGGGTTGCAGAAGACCACCGATGAGCAGACCTTTCACAAGCTGCTCGTGTCTCGGCCGATCTTCCCCCTCGGGCGCGACATCGGTTACTTGCCTGGCGACATCGAAGAGAAGCTCAATCCATGGATGCAGCCCATCTATGACAACCTCGAGCTGTTGCTTGGCTTGAGCAAGGCAGACAAGACCAGCGGTCGCAGCTACGCCGAGCTGGTGGAGCTCGGCTTCGTGGAGATCGAGCCGTTGACCTACATCCGCGGTCGTTCGTTGCCGAATGTGTTCATGATCGTCGATGAGGCGCAGAACCTGACCCCTCACGAAATCAAGACGATCATCACGCGAGCCGGCGAGGGCACCAAGATCGTGCTCACCGGCGATCCGTACCAGATCGACAATCCGTACATCGATTCGTCCAACAACGGTCTGACCACCGTGGCGGAGCGGTTCAAGCAAGAGATGATCGCCGGGCACGTGAGCCTGACCAAGGGTGAACGTTCCGAGTTGGCCGAGCTGGCCACACAAGTTCTGTAGGCGTCTCGCTACAAACCAACAACTCGCCACAAACCAACAAGATGTTGCCTCGAACGTTACTGGCCCTTTGTATTGCCGTGGCGTTGGTCGTGTCGGGAACGCTCGTCCACGGCCAGGCCAAGCCTGCTGGCACGGCCACCAAGAAGCGCAAGCTGCCGCCTGATTATCGAGTCAAGTTGCCGGTGCTGGTCAAAGCAGAGCTCAACAAGCCGGTGTCGGCGTCGCTGACCATCGCTCCTCGACCCGGTTACGTCATCTCCCGCGATGGACCTCTGTACATCGACCTGTCGGCGAAAACGAAATCTGGGCTAACGCTCAAGCAGCGTCACTATCGGCGCAAGCACGCTGCGGACAAACGCGCCGACAGCCCACGGTTCGATCTGCAGCTCAGGGGCGCTCAGGCCGGGACGTTCGTTGTTAGCGTAGCAATGCGATTCTGGGTCTGCGCCAAGCGAACCTGCAGGCCCGTCAAGGACAACCGGACCCTCACCGTTCAGGTCACGGCACCGGTTCCGGCAAGTCAGCCGGCTGGTACTCTTGGCGGCCCGGGAACTGAACCGACACCCCCGGCGAAGAGTCCTTAGCGCCAGTCCAAGACGGCGGCGCGCACTTCGGCCGCACGGTCCTGGCTAAGGGTTCCGACGACCGCCACTGTGAGCGATTGTGGACGGATGATCCGGCGCGCGACCCGCTGTACATCGTCGACGGTGATCGCCTGCATGCGCGCTATCTTCTCGTCCAGACTCGGTGGCTCGTAGTAAAGAGCGATACCACCGAGCTGCGCGGCGACTGCATTGGGCTCGTCGATTGAAGCCAGTAGATCGTAGCGGTATCGGCGCTGCACTTTATCTAGCTCGGCGGCGCTGATGGGCTCGTCGCGAAACTCGCTGAGCAGCTTGAGGAGTTCACGCAGTAGCGGGGCCACCTTCTCGTGGCCGGTGTTGGCGCTGACGTCCACCAGAGTGATGTCGTGCAGCGGCTCCAGACTCGCGTTGATCGAATACGCCAGCCCGAGTTGATCGCACAGTCGGTAGTGCAAGCGCGTCGACATGCCGTCGTCGAGTACACGCATCAGGGCGGTAAGGGCAGGGTAATCCGGGTCCAGTTCGGGCACCGCGCGCAACAGCAGGCTGATCGCCGATTGCGAACCAGGATCATCGATGTGGACGTACTGGGCCGCGGACTGATCGAACTCGGGCGCGACGGTTTCGATGAGTGCACCGGCCGGCAGCGCCCCCAGCCGATCGCGAGCAAGCTCGGTGACGGCAGTTGGGTCGACGGGACCAGCTATGCACAGCAGCATGTTGGCGCCACAGTAGAAGCGCTGGAAGTGGCGGCGGACGTCGTCGATATCGAATCGGTCCACGTTCGCTTTGGGCCCGACGATTCGCTGGCCCAGCGCGTGGTCGCCGAACAGCAAGCCACGCGCGATGTCGTCGGCGTTGATTTCCACGTCCTTCTCGTCGTAGTCCTCCTTGAGTTCCTCCAGAACCAGCTCGCGCTCGAGCTCGATTTCGGAGAAGCGTGGTGATGACAGCAATGCGCCGAGAATCTCCAGCCCCGCGTCCAGGCTATCCGGCTCCAGGGACAGCTGGAACAAGCCGCAATCACGGCCCGTTTCCGCGTACAGGGTCGCGCCCAGGCGCTCGATGGCAAAGTTCAGCTCATAGGAGCTTTGGTGCCGCTGGCTGCCGCGAAACAGCATGTGCTCGACGAAGTGGGACAAACCATTGTCTTCGGGTACTTCGAAGCGTGAGCCCACCTTAATGTAGAGCGCCACGGTGGCCGTGTGCAGGTGCGGCAGCTCGGCTACGACGACGCGCAGGCCGTTATCGAGCGTACTTTCGTGGCGTTTGATCACAGGCAGTCCAGCTTGCGGGTACGGGATACGTTGACTAGAAAACCGGCTCAAGGTATCACCAGATCGGAAGGCTGAACCGATGCTGCTGAACAAAATTGTCGTCGCCGAAGATGATGATGCCATTGCGCACCTGATCAATATGGCGCTGGGTGACGCTGGTTATCTGTGCCTGCGCGCGCGGGATGGCAACGAAGCGATGCGCCTGGTGCGTAGCCATACGCCCGATTTGCTTGTGCTCGACGTGATGATGCCTCAGCAAGATGGGCTCGCCGTCGCGCGTGCTTTGCGCTCGGACGTGCTCGTCTCGGGCACGCCGATCCTGATGTTGACCGCGCTGGCGAAGGTCGAAGACAAAGTCGAAGGCCTCGAGGCGGGTGCCGACGACTACCTGACCAAGCCCTTTGACCTGCGCGAATTCAATGCTCGCGTCAAGGCGCTCATTCGTTCCAGTAAGCGCGACCGCGAGCGCAGCCCGACGACAGGACTGCCCGGTTCGGGGGCCATCGAGAAGCATCTCGACGAAACCCTCAAGGGCCAGGATATGGCGGTCCTCCATTTTGACGTGTGTGACTTCGACTCGTACGCCGATCGCGTAGGATTTTCTCGGGCCGAAAAGCTCGTAGCCAGGCTGGGCGCGCTCATCATTGAACGTGCACAGGCGCACGGAGATGGCGGCGGGTTCGTTGGTCATCTCGGCGGTGTTGATTTCATTGCGACCACCCGGATGTCCGAGGCGGAAGCACTGGTCAAAGAAGTGCTCGAAGGCTACGAAGCGGAGCGCGAGACCTGGCTGCCGACGGACGCGGACAAGTCCCTGTCGGGACGCGAGACCATCGACCACATGATCATCACGTTGGAAATGGCGATCGCCCTCGTACCCATCGAAGGTCTCGAGGCCGGCGACGGTGGTCCGCTCGCCGATCGCATGGCATCAGCGATGCGCTCTTCCAAGCAGCTAGCGGGATCGAACTACGTCGTCTGGAAGCCAGCAACCGCCTGACGATTCAGGTGGCGCGGGCCGCCCGGGTGGCACAGAAAGCGCGGCGACCGATGTCGCGACCGACGCCACGTTGCCAGCGGTTGGCAGTGGGACCTCGGGTAGCGCTGTAGCAGCGACAAAGACCGACAAACCGAGCGCAACGGGTGACACCGCCAGTCGATCGGTCGAGAGCCGGACCCTCACGGGGCGCTTGCGCGCGGTGGAACCCGGCGTCGTGCTCGGCCGCTACGAAATCGCCGGCGAGCTGGGCACGGGCGGAATGGCGACGGTGCATCTTGCCCGGGACACGGAACTGCGCCGAGACGTCGCGGTCAAGGTCCTGTTTCCGCACCTGTCGAAGAAGCGCGAAGTCGTCGCGCGGTTTCAGCGCGAGGCACGTGCGGCTGCGTCTCTGGATCACCCTCACATCCTGCGCGTCTATGACGTGGGCGGCGGTCCACTAGCGCGCCCGGCCGACGATGGGCCGATGGATCCGCCGTACATCGTGCTCGAGTTGGTGCGCGGCGGCAGTCTGCGCGAGTTCATCACCGATCGCGAGGCGCCGTTGGCCGAAGCTGTCGCGGCCATGGGGGTTGTTTTGTGTTCGGCCCTGAGTGAAGCACACGCCGCCGGCATCATTCATCGAGATATCAAGCCCGCCAACATCATGGTCGCCGACGGGGGCCGTCTGGTCGTCTCGGACTTTGGCGTGGCTCGGTTGGAGGACGACTCGTCATTGGTCACGCGCACGGGGGCGCTGCTCGGTACGCCGGCCTTCATGTCGCCTGAGCAAGCGCATGGTATCGAGCTAGACCAGCGCTCAGATGTCTATTCTCTTGGTGCAACTCTGTACAAGGTGGCGACGGGATCGAATCCGTTCACCGGGCCAACGCCACGGGTGGTGTCAGCGATCACGCGGGGGGACCTGCGCCCGCCGTTGCAGCTCAACGCCAAGATCGGTCGCGAGCTGGCACGGGTCATTCAGCGCATGATGGCCACCGAGCCCGATGAGCGCTACGCCGACGCCAAGCACGCCGGGCTGGCGCTTCAGGAAATTCTCCATCGGGTAGAGCTCGGCGACGCCGACGCAGTTCTCACCGAGTACTTCGGTGACCCAGGCGAATTCAACAAGACGCACACCCCGGCCATCGTCGCGGACTCGCTCGCCCGTGCCCGTACGGCCGCTGGTGGACGCGGTTTGCCCAAAGCAATTGCCCTCGTGGATCGTGTGCTCGCCCTGGAGCCAAACAACGCCGAAGCAATGGCGTTGGTCGAACAGCTTGGTAGTGGCCAGCGGCGTTGGCGCGTCGTTGCAGCTGCGTTCGCCGTGCTGGTCGTGAGCGTGGCTGCTGTCGTTGGTTACATGGCCATGACCGGCAACGACGACAAGACACGGCCCGTTGCGGTCATTGGCGACGCAGGAATGGTCGACGCCATGGTTACCGATTCGGTTGACGACGCTGGTCCGGTTCAGGTCGCTGACGCTCGCACGGTTCGTGATGCGTCACCTGATGCACGGCGGCGTGTGGTCATCAACACTCGCCCGCCGGTCGTTCGACGGTCAGTCCCCGATGCCGCGGTTGTCGTGACCACCCCGGATGCTGCGCCGGTGGTCCGGGCACCAATAGACGCGGCGCCGCCGCCCAAGCCCGCCCAGGTCAAGTTCCAGATGGATGCGTGGTGCAACCTGAGCATCAATGGCACGAGTTATGGTCGCGCGAATCCGAGCCGGGTAATCAGTCTGAAACCCGGTCGCTATGTCATGGTCTGCACCCAGGGCAGCGGACTCGCCACCTGGCGCAAGAGTGTGACCCTCGCACCCGGCGCGTCGCGCACGTTGACCGGTAGCTTGCTGCGTCTGGTCCGAGTCACGGTCAGCGTCAAGGGCGGCGATCGCATACTGATTCACGGCCGCAAGACTTATCGAAACGGGGCAACATTGCGTTTGCGTCCCGGTCGCTATCGGGTGGAGCTGCTGGCCAAGCGCCAGACGGTCAAGACCGTGTGGTTGACGATTCCGCCCGTAGGTGCGTGCACGATCCGCGACTCGCCACAGCTGGACTGTTACCGCTAGGCCACAGCTGGACTGTTACCGCTAGGCCGAGCTGGACTGTTACCGCTAGGCGGCGTCCACGAAGCGGACCGGTTCGACGGTGCTCTCTGCCAGCGGTCGAAAGATATCGCCCCACACAGCGGTGGCGTTCAGGTGCGCCAGGATCGAGAACATGCCGAACTGGAGCCGGTTGACGAACAGCCAGTCCGGCGGCATCGTGAGCTTGAACTTGTTCTTGTTCTTGAACATGAGCACATCGTGAATGCCGGCTACCCACTCGGGGGTAAACGTAAACGGCTCGTCGGCGATCATCGGTTTGTACAGCTCGCGCATGGCCTCGAGCTGGTGCGCCCAGTCGAACTTGCGCTGCTTGCGAATGAACCCGGCCGCTATCAACCCGTGCTGCAGCGCGTCTTCGTCGTTGTTCAGCACGGCGCGGGCGACGTCTTTCCATTGGCAGATCATCTTCGGCTCGAACCGTTTCACGCAGCCGAAGTCGAGCAGCGTCACGTCGCCCTCGGGTGAGAAAAGATAATTCCCCGGGTGTGGGTCGGCGTTGTAAGCGCAGTAGCGATAGATGGAAGTGAAGCAGCTGCGATAGATATTGATGGCGGCCCGATTCTTGGCGTCCTGGCTGGCCGTATCGCAAAACTCGTAGAAGCCGAGCCGGTCCACCAACTCGGAAGTGAGAACCCGTTGGCTGCTCAGCTCTGGGATGACCGCGGGGATGGAGATGCCGTCGACCTCGGCGAACAGCCGACGAAAGCGCTCCTGGTTGTCCGCCTCGATTCGATAGTCACATTCTTCGAGGATTCGTTCCTGCAGCTCGCGGGCGAGACCTTTACCGTCCACGGGACCGAGCAGAAGCGCGACGCGGGACAGCCGACTTATCGTCGTCAGGTCTTTGCGCATTAGCTCGTCGATTTGCGGGTACTGAACCTTCACCGCCAGGCGCTGGTCGCCGAGACGCGCCCGATGCACCTGGCCAATCGATGCAGCCGCGAATGGCATGGGCTCGAATTCGTCGAAGATTCGTTCGGGCACATCGCCGAGCTCCTTGGTCAGCAGTTGCACGATCACGTCCGGGTCCATCGGCTTGCTGTCGAACTGCAGCTTGGCCAGAATGCGCTGTGCTCGAGGTGGCAGGGACGCGTCGAGGTAGGAGATCATCTGGCCGATCTTCATGGCGAAACCCTTGAGCCCGTCGAGCTGCTCGAGCAGGGCCTGGGCCGCTTCGACGGCTTCGTCCTCGTCTACCTTCGACATGATCTCACCGAGGCCGAGGTTCTTCTTGGCCATCTTCATGCCGAGCTTGGACATCATGCGTGCGGTGACCCAGGTGCGCTTGCGGAACCCCCTGGCGAGCTCGCGGACCGGAATTCGATCAGTGGAATCATCCATGCCCAAGTCCGATGCAGCCGGGTGGCCAAAGGTTGCCGGCTGCGACAACTAGCCCAAACTCTGACAGGGCTGTCGCGGTCCGACGCGGGTGTCCGACTTTGCCGCTATGTTTCCGTAAGATCCTCGTGACTTCCGAACGGCAAGCTGGTTGCATAGTGGGGAGGCAGGATGAGATTCGGGGCACCCATCACCGCCGTCGTGGCGGCTCTCTTGGCGACAGGTTGCCTCTATACCGATGGCATCAACGCCAAGCCAGAGGCCCACCTGCTCAAGCAGACCCCGGGCCCTCACTTCATCGGCTCCGTGGTCACTCTGCAGGCCTTTGACAGTACCGACCTGGACGGTGATGACCTGCGCGCAACCTGGGTCGCGATCCAGTGCGCGGACATGGCCGGCGACGTTTGCACCCCTGATACAGGGACGGTGCTCAACTCCCAGACCCTGACGACCAGCGCCGATTTCTCCTTCACCGTGAACGCTAAGACCCCCGTGTTCGTGAGTCTCACTGTCGAGGATGACCGCGGCGCCACCGGCGTCGATTGGACGTACGTAGAAGTGCAGAACCAGGATCCGGTCATCACGGATCTACAGCGCACCCCCGTTGGCGCGAGCTACACCCTGGGCACGACTGTGACCGTCACGGCGAAAGCCAGGGACGATGACGGCGACGCGCCTCTGTACTACTCGGCACGACCTCTGGCTCCACGTGGTGTGCTTCCAGAGGAGGCGAACTTCGGACCGCCAGTGGAAATCACGGACGGTATGAGCTGGGAGATTCGGCCGGACGTTGCCGGAATCTGGGAAGTCGAAGTGACCGTGCGCGATGGTACCGGCACGGACGCTGGCGAAGTAGTGGACTCGATTCCAATCCTGTTCGTCGACGATGAGGCGCCGTGTGTCGTCGGTACCGATCCTCTGGCGGTGGTTGGCGGAAGCTACATCGTGGACACCGCCGGTGGTGTGCGTCGCTTTGCCGTCACCAACATCACCGACGATCTCGATCCGTACCCGGCTGGCACGGGCCCCGAGCAGGCCGAGTCCACATTCCGATGGTTCATCGCATCGCCGGATACAGACGGAGCGTTCGTCGAGGTAACGGCGAATGTGGGCGCAGATTTCGTGGTCGACCCGGCGGCGTACGCTCCGGGCGACATGCTGAAGATTCGCGTGGAGGTTGCCGACCGCGTTGACCGAGGTTCGTTGCCGTGCGCCGACGACGCGGGCATGTGTTCGTACACGAGTGAGCAGAGCTGTCCCCAACGGGTGACGTGGGAGGCCGAGATTCGATGATGCACGTTGGTCGTGGTGTGTTGTGTGGAGTGCTTGCGCTGGCGCTGGCTGGTTGCGGGAACAGCGATGGTGGAGACAATTCCGATGCCGGCCCGAATAGCGACGCCGGAATCAGCTGCTCCTATTCATTTTCGGTCACGCCGACCATGCTCGAGGCAGGCCCGGACGCTAAGGCGATCGCGTTGGCCTCGGTCAACTCCAATGGCCTGTCGGGCATCCAGTCGTTCTCGTGGTCCGTGTTCCGCGGGGCGACGCAGATTACCCCTGAGGACAATGGTGGCGACGACAGTCAGCTGATCTTTCCCATCGTGCTGCCCGGCGACTACACCGTTTCAATCAGCGGCGACATCGGCGGTATCACGTGTTCTGGCACCAGTCAGACCTATACGGTGACCGACCCCAACGCGGTGCCGGTGCAGTATCGGCTGCGCCTCGTTCCCGCGGCGGGCCAGGGCGCACCTATCCAGGAACGGGTGATCACCGTGGCGGGGCCGACGATCCCCGAGGTCGCGCTGGTCCCAGGCGAGTTGTTCGACGCGACGCTGACCGGTCCCGGAGCGACGCCTCTTGCCGCGTACATGCGGCTCAGTCAGGTAGGTGGTCTGGGCGGTGACGTAGAGACGTTCGCGAACGCGTCCGGCGAGTTTTCGATCTGGTTGAACCCGGCGCTGCACGACGTGCTCGTTGTGCCAGCGGATCAGACTCTCGCGCCAATGCTATTCAAGTCGGTCGACGTGACCCAGGCCCCAGCCGTATTGAGCGCCCTGTTCACCGTCGTCCAGGGCGACGCGGTCACCGGGACGGTCTTGGATCGGGCCGGCGCACCGCTGGCCGGCGCACGCGTGTCGCTCAAAGTCGATGGCGTGCCATCCACCATCGCGACCACCGATGGCAGCGGTGCGTTCACGGTCTACGCTCGCACGGGCGGCACCACCACAGTTAGCGTCGTACCGCCAGCCGGCAGTGGCTTGCCTCAGCTCGAGTTGGCGGCCGGCGTGGGATTGATTGCGGCCGCGGGAACACCTCTGGCCATTCGTTATAGCGCAGGACTGACCTCTCGCGCCGTGTCACTTACCGTGACCCAAACCGATTTCGCGACACCGGTGCCCATGGCGCCTGTTACATGGATCGCCGACAACATCGCGTCGGCGGGGACCGTTACTCCCATGGGCTCGGGCGCATTGACCGCGACCGGTCGTGTGCGCATGACTGCCATGGCCGACGGATCCGGTGATGTGTCCGGACTGATGCTTCCCGAGACCGCATACTCCGTGTTGGTCGAGCCGACCGCCACGACGCCCGCTGGGGAGTTGGTCGCGCTCGTTCCCGTAGATTTATCTTCGGGGATGCCCACGCCCATGTCGGTTCAGCTGTCGGTCGGCACCATGGTCAGCGGAACGGTTCGCGGCGACAGCCAGGAACCTCTCGGCGGCATTCGCGTGACCGCGTCAGCTTTGGGCGACATTGCCAACAGCCCGACCGCGTCCGCGTCCGTCGTTACCCTGGGGCCCGGTGAGTACACTCTGATGGTCGTTGCCGGTGGTAGTTACGACTTGCGCTTCGAAAGCACGACGAACACACACGGCCACGTGGTGGAGAGCCTGGATGCGCCGGCACAGGGCATGGTCGCTCGCGATGTCGACATGCGTGGGGCGACCGCCCTGAGTAGCAGTGTCACTATTTCCGGTGTCGGCGCTGCCGGCGTGAGCATCACGGCTCTGTGTTTTGATTGCACCGGCCCAGAAGCGGTACGGCCCAAGGCTGAGGCCATCTCCGCATCGGACGGTAAGTTCGTTCTCGCCATTCCAACCCCAAAGGCACCACCGCCCAACTGACCTGGTAACCTGCATACGTGCGCTGGCTCGTCGCGATTCTTCTCTCTGTTGCGCTTTTTGCGCCGGCAGACGTGCGCGCGCAGGATAAACGCGGCGGCATCGTCGCGGTGTTGCCGCTGACGGCGACCAACAGCAAGATGGCTCTTTACAGCAAACCCGTAGCGGATGCGGTGGCCAAGCGACTGCGCGCCGGGCTCAAGTACAAGGTCGAGGCGTTGTCCCTCAGTGGCGCCGTGCCGAGCCGGGTGAGTCTCGTGGTCGACGGCCGCATTGTCATGCCTGATAAGAAGCGGGTGGTGCTCGAAGCGCGCATCCGCGATCCGGAACGTGGTGTCGTGTTCGTCACCGTGTCGACCAAGCCGCGTCGGCGCACCGCAATCGATCTCCTGGCGAAAGAACTCGCGGACAAGCTCGTGCCGCGATTGACCGGCGCATTTCGTACGCAGCGAGCGCGAGCGGCCCGGGCCCTGGCGGCTAGACGACGCGCGGCGGCAGCGGCGGCGGCGCGCAAACGTGACACCAAGCGGCCCAAGACTCCCCCCCGCGCCGACCAGCCGAAGCCGGCGCCAGTCGACAAGCGGCCACTCATGTTGGTGATGGAGGCGACGGGCAAGCAGATCGCCAACGAGAACGCCGTAGGCAGGGTGGTCACCCCGGAGCTGTTTCGCATGGCCAAGCTTCTCGGCTACCGAGCGTTGCCAGGGGGACACCGCGGCATCGTCGACCCGATCGTCGTGCGCAACGCATTGCGTGCTCACGGTGGTGCTTACGCGCTCATGGTCCACGTGCCGGCCGTCGCGTTCGATTGGCACCGCGTGTTGTTGTCTGCCCGGGCATTGGTCCGCGTCGTCGTGGTCGGTCGTGACGGCAAGCCGGTGTTCGCCAAGACCCTGCGTACGGGAACCATCGTCGGTAGCCGGGGCGATGGCTACCCGGCGATTCTGCACTTCATCGCCAATCAGATCGTCGACATCTTTCGGCCGAAGCTGAACCGGGTGTTTACTGGTGGCCTGCCGTGATCTTCCGCCGACTCGCTATCGCGTTTGTAGTGGTCGCTCTATCGTCCGCGGTTGCCCACGCTCAACCCGGAAACACAGCGAGCCAACTGAGCCAGGCGGCCGACGCGTTGCGCAAAGGCGACCATGTGAAAGCCGGTGCTCTGTCGGCGCCGATCGCTCAATCTGTCGACACTATCGGCAAGCAGGACCGCGCCGAGGCCTGGCGCATTTACGCGCTGTCGCTCTACTTCGCCAAGCGATTACAAGACTCCGAGCGCGCCTTCGTCGAGTTCCTCAAGTTGAAACCCAATGCGCACCTCGAGCCGTCTCTCGTGGCACCCGAAGCCATCATCTTTTTCGAGAGTGTGCGTTCGCGAAATGCAGCGACCCTTCACCAGTACCGTCCCAAGAGTAAGACCAAGCGGCGCTGGATTCTCAATTGGCTGCCACCGGCCGGTCAGGTTCAGAACGGACAACGGACCAAGGCCGTCGTGATCGGCATAACCGGCGTTATGCTGATGGCCGCGAACCTCACCACCTTCTTCATGCTGCGTGACTGGTGCGATGAGAGCACAGGTGTATGCACCAATAGCGCGGGCGAAAGCGTGCGCAGCAAGGCAAAGACGTTTCGCGCGATCAATTTGTCGACTGCGGCCGCATTTGGTGCGCTCTACGCCTATGCAGTGATAGATGGACTGGTTTATTTTCGTCGCAAGCGAACCAAGAAGAGCGTGTCGGTGGGAGTAGTGCCGGGTCCCGATGGCGCCTACGTCTCGATTCTGGGTCGCTTTTAGCTTCAGCTAGTTGGCGGCTGTCTGATCGCCACGCTGCGGCCGTTTACCCATGGCCTATGGCCCCCGGCTGGCCTCGTTGGTCCGGCCTTTGGGGTTCCTGCGCCGGGGAGTAGCGACCTCGTTTTTCGTTGTCCGCACTGCCATTAGCCGTTACAGTCCTCGTAAGGTGCGACAACCGATACCTTTCGGTAAGTACTTGCTCCTGGACCGTATCAGCGTTGGTGGTATGGCCGAGGTGTTCAAGGCGAAGAGCTTTGGGGTGGAAGGCTTTGAAAAAGTCATTGCCATCAAACGCATTCTTCCGTCTATGGGCGAAGACCGTGACTTCATCAAGATGTTCATTGATGAGGCGAAGATCGCGGGACAGCTCGCTCACGCCAACGTCTGTCAGATCTTCGAGCTAGGTCGCAGCGAGGGCGCGCACTTCATTGCCATGGAGTACATCTGGGGCCGCGATTTGCTCCAGATGCAGAATCGGCTCAAGCGGCTCAATCAGCCCATGCCGATCAACATGGCCTGCCACATCATCGCGAAGGTCTGCGAGGGGCTGGACTATGCACACCGCAAGCGGGACGCCATGGGCCGTGCGCTCAAGATCGTGCACCGCGACTGTTCGCCACAGAACGTGTTGGTGTCGTTCGAGGGTGAAGTCAAACTCATCGACTTTGGCATCGCCAAAGCCGCGTCGCGTTCATCGCGCACGATGGCCGGTGTCCTCAAGGGCAAGTTTGGGTACATGTCCCCCGAGCAGGTCCGCGGGCTACCCCTGGACCGGCGCACGGACATCTTCGCGCTAGGTACGATCTTGTACGAGAGCCTCGCCGGTGCACGCCTGTTCATCGGTGAGAGCGACTTTTCGACGCTGGAGAAAGTGCGCAACGTCGATATCACACCGCCGTCATCGGTCAACGCCGACGTGCCGTCGGAAGTCGAAGCCATCGTCATGCGCGCGTTGTCCAAGGATCCCGAAGACCGCTACCAGTGGGCGTCGGAGATGCAGGCGGACCTGATCACCTACCTGACCCGCCAGGACTTCGTCTACACCTCGAAGCAGCTCGCCAAGTGGATTCGCAGTGCCTTCTCCGAAGAGCATGAGCACGAGCGCTCGCTCATGGAGGGTTACAAGAACCTGGGCCGCGATGGCCTGATCGCTGGCGTTCCCCAGGCTGAGGCAAAGCTCGACGTCGTCGAGCATCTCGGCGAAGCAGGGCAAGCCGAAGACGCGACAGTGCTCGGCGGACCGAGCTTTGAAGACATCATTGCCGAAGTTGGCGGCGGTCTGGTGCCCAGCGGTCAGCAGAACGGTAACTTCGGCGACGAAGCGCCCACTGAGCTGTTTGGCGAGATGGACGCATCGGAGTTGCTCGAGTACATCGAGGACGCGGCGGATGTTCTCGATAACTCGAACGCGAGGCAGCCTGCCGCTGGCGCACACGCTGCACAGGCCGCGTCGGTTCAGGTTGCCGCAGAAGAGAAGCGCACCATGTTGGGCATGCAGGCGCCTGACCTCTCGGCCGCATACGCGCCGCCGAACGGGCCACCGCCACCGGTTTTCAACGCTGAGCACCCGCGCCAAAGCGCCAACATGAAGGCCGCGGCACCGCCAGCACAGCAGCAGCACGCCGGCTATCAGCAACCCGGACAGCATGGACAACCAGGCGCAGGCGGTTATCAGCCTGGTGCGCCTCACGGGAATCCCGGGGGCATGCAAGGCTACGGCGCGCAGGCGATGGGCTCGGGCCCCGCTGGTGCAGCGCCAATGCATCCCGCCTTTTCGCCCGCCGGTTCTGCTCCCGGTTACCAATCACCGCCAGACACGATGCAGTTCGGCAGCACTCAGGACGTACATCCGCTGCCCACGCCGAGCTCGGTGCGCGCCCTCGAGACGGTGTTGCCCGAACCCAAGCGCAAGCGGCCGTCGCTGGTCAAGGACATCGCGATAGGCGTTGGCATCGCAGCAGGTGTGCTCGGCATGTTTGCGGCAGCCAAGTACCTCTTCTTTGGCAAGAAGCCCGGGACCAGTGAAGCGCGCGCCACCATCGCCGTCCTGGTTCAGGACAAGAAGTCGGCGGAAGTATATCTGGACGACGAGAAGGTCGGCGTCGTCGACGGCGAACCTCTCGAACTCAAGGACATCCCCACTGGCACACACAAGGTTCGCGTAACGCGAGCCGGCGCCAAGGATTGCGAGCGCACGGTAGAGTTGGCGGCCAAGTCGGTGCGAGAGGTCAACTGCACCTTCGTCCCTGACGGCTCAGCGAAGAAGAAGGACAGCGATCGCGGGCCACCGAAGATCGCCAGCGCCACTCCCGGAGCAGCCGCCGATGCTGGCGTCGGGGCCCCTGCGTCCGCTGCGGATGCTGCCCCTACCAAAGAAGACAAGGCCAAAGAGGACAAGGCCAAAGAGGACAAGGCCAAGGAAGACAAGGCCAAGGAAGACAAGGCCAAGGAAGACAAGGCCAAAGAAGATACGGCCAAGAAGATCGCCGCGGCCAAGGCGAAGTTCAACGCGATGACGCCGGAGCAAAGAGCCGAGGCCGAGCGTCGGCGGAAGAAACGCCAGGAAGAGCGAGACGAACGCCGACGCCTGGCGCGTGAGAAGCGTGCGAAAGCCAAGGCCGACGCGGCCAAGAAGGCTGCTGCCAACAAGTCTTCTTCGAACAAGACCAAGGCGAACGACAAGTTCGGTTACTTCATGGCGTTCACCAAACCGTGGGCGAAGGTGTACATCAACGGCCGCTACAAGGGCATGACGCCCATCGTGCCGCGTGGCAAAATCAAGTTGAAGCCAGGCCGGTACAAGATCACCTTCAAGGCCAGCGGCAAGAAGTTCGACTTCTGGGTCACTATCACCGCCGGCAAGAACACCAAGCTGATCAAAGATCTGCCGGTTCAGTAGCCAGTTCCCAACACAGGTAGGGGGCTACTCAGTAGCCGTTGCTTCTGCTAACAGCTTCTTGGCCCAGCGGTAGTCGGCCTTGCCGTTGGGGTGGCGAACGATTTCGTCGACGAATAGGAACGCTTTGGGCAGCTTGTAGCGCGCAAGCTTCTCGGCCGCGGTGTCCAGGAGAGCAGCTTCGTCGACGGCCGTGCGTAGCCGCACGATGGCGCAGACTTCTTGTCCCCAGCGCGTGCTGGGGCGACCACAGACGATTACGTCGTAGACTGCGGGGTGAGTTTTGAGCGCGTGCTCGACTTCCTCGGCGAAGATCTTCTCCCCGCCCGAGTTGATAGTCACTGCCTCACGCCCCAGCAACTCAATGCGACCGTCCTCGGTCCAGCGGGCCCGGTCACCGGGAACCGAATAGCGCGCGTCGCCAATGAGCGGGAACGTGCGCGCCGTCCGGGCCTCGTCGTTGAGGTAGCCAAGGGGGATGTACCCGGTTTGGGCGAGCCAGCCGAGGCTGTGGTCGGCCCTGGGCAGCATCGACTCGCGGTCAGCGGCAGCGATTCCGGCACCTGGACGGGGAGCGAACACGGTGCGGTGGTCCTGGTCGTTCTTGGTCGACATGTTGACGGCCTGGGAGCCGGACTCGGAGGCGCCCACCGCATCGAACAAGATGATGTGTGGCAAACGTTCGAGCAGACGCGCTTTCGTGGCACCGCTCATGGGCGCGCCGCCGGTGGCGATCAGATCGAGCGAGGACAGGTCGTAGTCGTTGGTTGCCAACTCATCGAGCAACGGCTGGGCAAATGCGTCGCCGACGATGAGCATGGACGTCACGCGTTCACGCGCGGCGGTACCCAGCACGTCGCTGGCTACGAGTCGATGCACGTTCTCTTGCATGACAACCGTGCCGCCGCTGTGGAAGCCGACGAACGATGCCCAGTGCGCCGCCCCGTGCATCATGGGTGGTGTCGGCAGCTGGATCGAGTGCCGGGCTCGGGCGCGCTCGACTAGTTCGTCCATGGACTCGATGATGGTTCCGTCGCGTCGCCGGCCGCCGAGAGCCGCGATGAATATGTCGTGCTGGCGCCACAACACCCCCTTGGGTGCGCCGGTAGTCCCGCCCGTATAGAGCATGTACAGATCGTCGGCGGACCACTCGATGTCCGGTCGCGTCGCGGTGGCCCCTGCCAGGAACTCTTCGTATTCGATCGCGCCCGGCAATAGGTCGTTGCCGGAGTCGTCGGCGACCTGGATCAGAATCTCGAGGCTGTTCGTATGCTCGCGCACCACTGCCAACGTTGGCGCTAGTTCCGCATGATAGATGCAGACCCGGGGGCGAGCATCGTTGAACAAGGAGATCAGCTCGTCGGACGTGTAGCGGTAATTGACGTTGAACGGAACCGCTCCGGCCTTGTAGCTGCCGAGCATCCCTTCCAGATATTCGCAGCCGTTGAACAGGTACAGCGCCACGTGGTCCTGGCCCGATTGCCAACCGGACAGCTCAGCTCGCGGTCGCGCCGGCTCGATGCCACGTGCCAGCAACGCGTTTGCCAGTCGGCGAGTGCGGTCCGTGACCTGATTCCACGATAGGCGGCGTTCGCCGTGAACCAGGCAGTCTCGTTCACCGACGGCGCCCGCAATGGCTTCGTGGATCTCTGCCAGGTTGTAGCCCATTGTGGTTCAGGCGCGCTATTCGTCGCCGCTCTCGAGGCGCGTGCGCACTCGGGCTTTCTGGCGGGTCTTGTATGCGTCGTGACTGCTGTCGCCTGTTTCGTTCTCTTCGGCGGTCGCGCGATCAGCGAGCTGGAACTCGGTGAGTACGAACACGACGTGGCCGCGATCCTGCGGCAGCTGATCCTCGGGGACAATGGAGTCCACGCGCACCGGCAAGTCGGCGACGAAGTTGACGATGCGGTAGTTGTTGGCCGAGAACTCGTTGATCGGTGCTTCGAGGGACTCGGGCAGCGCTTCTTCGTGTGCGGCGCGCTCGGGACGCAGCTCCTGTTCGAGCGCCTGAAGTCGCTCATACTCTCGAATCGTCTTCTCGAGTGAGACCAGGTGATTCACCGTCGCGCCGGGGATGATGTAGTTGAACGGAATCACCTGGCGGGTCAGCACCGTGAGAATCGGGAACAGGTCCTGGTGGTTGGGCACGATCAGACGGAAGCGAAGCTTGTCGTAGATCTGTGCGGCTAGCGTCGACCGCTTCGCCAGCAGTTTGGTGATCAAGGAGTCGCGCGGTTTGCGGCTCCATGAGAATTCGTCGATGGGCAGCCCGTTGGAGCGCAGCTCTTCGACCACCTGCATGACCTTGAGTTCGACGGCGCGGAATACCTCGTCGTCGGAAATCGGCAGTCGCACCATCAGCTCGCGGCCGGCGAGGTGATTGATGATGTGCATGACTTTCAGCACGACACACGCGGACCGCTGTTGGTCGCTCTGGCGAGACGCCATTAGCAGCAAGTCTCGCGCGGGTGCGCCGGCTGCGACCGCGTCCGTGAGGGGAAACTGAAATGTGCGCAGCAGATAGTCCACCGCTTCGTCGCGGAGGTAATCAAGGCGCGACATGTCCGTGGGCGAATCCGGATCGTATTCGTTGACCCGAAGGAACCGGTCCACGGCAGCGTGGTCCTGAAAGTCGAGCCGGTGCCAGTCGATCACTGAACGGCCGCGCAGCAACAGGCGCACCGATTCGAGATCTTCGAGGGTTATCTCGTCGATCGCGACTGGTCGGCCCGTGCGGGGCCGGACTGTTAGCCGTTTTGCCACCGGGCGCAGTCTACCACGCGCGCTGCGTCGGTCCGGTGACTACACGAGCCGGAGTTAGCGGGAGTGGCCCGGGAGTGGTGCGAACCCGCGCGTACTAATCGCCGGCTGAGCCAACGCTGTGTCCCGAAGCGCCCGCGGCCCAAGGCCTGCGCAGCAGCGCCGTATTAAAACGCGCCCGCGGCCTAAGGCCTGCGCAGCAGCGCCGTATTAAAAAGCGCCCGCGGCCCAAGGCCTGCGCAGCAGCGCCGTATTAAAAAGCGCCCGCGGCCCAAGGCCTGCGCAGCAGCGCCGCAATAAACAAAAAGCTATTTGCCCGTAAGCCGCACAGTCGCGGTGAACAGACTTACTGCAAGAACTCCAACAACGACATTTCCAATAACGGCTAGCATGAGATTCCTCGGCGAGAGCTGAACAAACACTTTAACTGTCGTGACAAGTGAAGTCCAAAATCTGGCAAGACAAGTAGCGTGATCGGCGTGGGTTCGTCAACGCGGAGCGAACGCGTTTTATGACTGTTTCGATAAACGCCGGGATGACCGGGAGTATTTCATCGAGGGCTGACAGTTAATCAGCCGCACCTAAAGGTACGGTGCGAGCAACCGCGCGGCGTTATCGCGCACGCGTCTCGGGAGTGAACGTCCGTCGACATCGGCGAGAGAGATCTCCTTCGCCCTGGCGAGCTTCTTGTCGGTCAGTTCATAAAGGCGCGAGCACAGATCTTCGTCGTGGCACTCGACGTTGAGCTCGAAGTTCAATCGAAAACTGCGCGCGTCCCAATTCGCCGAGCCGACGAATGACCAGTCGTTGTCTACGAGCATCAGCTTGCTGTGATCGAAGGGCGGCTCCGCGAGGAAAATGCGGCAGCCGTGTTCGAGTATCTGCCAGAGCAGCGCCGTGGATGCCCACTGCACTGTGCGCAGGTTGCCCTTTGCCGGCAGGATGATCTCGACCAACACTCCGCGAAGCGAGGCCGTGTTCAGGGCGGCGATGATCTCACGATCGGGAACGAAGTAGGGCGTGACGATGCGTACGCGCTCCTGCGCTTGAGCCAGGCCGCCGATCACCGTCCAGTGAATCGGATTGAGGCGCATGTCCGGCCCATCCAGGATGCTGCGGCAGCGCACCGAGCCCATCTCGTGTTCCACATGGTCGGTCCGGGGCAGCTTCTTGCGCGTGCAGAACTCCCAATCTTCTGCGAGGACCTCGTTGAGCTGCGCGACGACCGGTCCGCGCAGGCGAAAGTGAGTGTCCTGGGTGAGGTGTTTGGCGTCGAGGTCGAGTTCTAGCAAGCAGCCTTCGCGCACGTTCATGCCGCCGGTGAAGCCGATGTGATCGTCCACCACGAGGATCTTACGGTGGGTGCGCAGGTTGGCGTAGCGCATTTGCCAGGGCCACCACGCGTTTGAGAAGCGCGCGACTTTCACACCGACCTTGCGCAGGGTACGAATGATCGATGGAAACGAATAGCGAGCGCCGACCGCGTCGATGATGACCCGGACCTCGACGCCTCGCGCAACAGCTTTCTCGAACGCGTCGACGAACTGCTGGCCCGCACGGTCGCGGTCGAAGATGTACGTACACATTGTGATGCGTTCGGTCGCGCCGGCGATCGCTTCCAACATCGCCGGGTACGCTTCTTCGCCGTTGCACAGAACGTCTACCTGGTTGCCTGGCACCAACGGTTCGTCTGTTACCCGATCCACGAAGTCGACAAACGAGCGACGGCCCGCGCCGACGTCCAGGGCGGCATTGCTGTGTCGGGGCGTGACGACGGTGAGCGGGTGCGGTCGCATGGCCGAAGCCCGGCGACGAATTCGGTTGATGCCGATCAGGTAGTAGAGAGCAGGACCGATGATCGGCGATAGCCAGACCAGGCCAACCCATGCAGCCGCGGCTCTGGAGTCGCGCTTGGTCAGCAGGATGTGAATAGTAGAGCCCACCGCGGCCGCGATGGACGCCGCCGCGAGTACGTGTGGCCAGTACTCGACGAGCATGGCCTAGGCGATGCCCATCCTAGAATGCTCCGTTGCCGGAGACGCCGATGCGGTTGAGAATCGGCGGGTCTGTCGTGTTCGTCGCATCCGCGTCCAGGTAGTACATGAGGTAACCGTCGCGCAGGCTGCCATCTGTGTTGCGCACTCGAACGACCGCCGGTGTGAGCTCGCTACGATGGTCCAGGAACGCATTTACGCGATCGAAGATCGGGTTGAACGGCCAAACGCTCAGGGTGGACGGTGACGAGATATCGGCGCTGGCGTAGCCAAGGGAGTAGGTGGGTTCGATGGGAATCACGTCGCCGAACTGAAACGAGTCTCCGCTCTCGCGGCCGAATGCGCTGAACCACAAGCGTAGGGACATTTCGCCGGTAGCCGATTCGGTGGTTAGCGCGTAAGGGCTGCGCAGGTTGGAGATGTCGATCCAGAATTGCGGCGCGGCGCTGCTATCGGGTGGGTCGTGCACGTCCGACGGAGTCAGCACCGGCCCCATGGAGGTGAGGGAGCCGCCGAGGGAACCTGTCGCCAGGCCGATGCCGGTGCCATCACCGATTTGATAGTAGACGGCGACCTGACCATCGGGCATGAGCACGGCGCTCGGCGAACGCACGGCGTTGGCTGTTCCCGCGGTCCCGGTCAGCACTGGCGAGCCGGTACCGAAATTGATGCCGTCGGTGGACTGGCTGTAACGCAGCTCGGCGCCATCACCGAACTCGTAGTACACGTCGTAGCCACCGTCTGGCGCGCGCACCACGGACGGGGCGTGGGCGGTGTCGGCATCGATGAGCACCGGGCTGGCCGGATTCAACCGATAGTGGACGCCGTCGTGGGATGTCGCTCGCCAAATCGCGCGGCGATCCTGGGCGAGCTCCTCGGAGACTTCGAGCCACATGGTGTAGCGCGGCTCGTCGATACTGCGACCGGCCAGGATGGTCGGCTCGGTGGCGACACGCGGTACCCGCTGGATGCGACATAGTTCGCCGGCGAGACACTCTCCGTCGTTGCTGCAATCGGCGGTGATGCAGCGATTGAGCGAGTTGCAGACCTCGCCGGCCTGACAGTCCGTGTCTACTTCGCAGCGGCCGCGACAGGTGCTGTTGAAACAACTGCTGTCATCGCCGCAGTCTTCGTCGACGGCGCACGGCACGTCGCAGCGGTTTTCGCTGAACGAGCAAGTCCGACCATTGCCGCAGTCGGAGTTGACGCGGCAGTACTGAACGATGCAGCGTCCGCATACGCAGCTCTCCCTGGACCCGCAGTCGTTGTCGGCCAGGCACGGCTCCTGAACCAGGGTGTTCGAGGTGCACAAGCCGCCTGCCGGATCGTCGGGGGGACCGATGAACACGGTGCCCAGGCAGATCTGAACCGCGCCGATCTCCGCCCACGGCGCGATGCCGTCGCCGACCCGGGTGCCCGTGAAGTCGTCTTCTGGCGCGAAACCGCAGCCCACAATTGTCACGCACAAAGCGAGGGCGAGCAGCTGGCTCAGCTTCTGGTAGCAGCGCATCAGAAGTTCACCGTCGTGCTCGCGTTGATGTGGAAGATGTTGCCGCCCGAAGAGAAGGACTCGCCGGGAAACTGCATCGCATCTTTTTGGGTAAGCCGGCCCTGGAGGTGATGCCACTGGAGGCCGACGTTGAATTCGACCGGGCGGGTAAGGATCGGCTTCCAGTCCGTGAGGGTCATGCCCATGCCAAGGGACAGCACGTGACGCTCGTTATCCGCAAAGCTGGTCAGCGCGACCTGATCCGGGACCGGCGAAGGCAGGAACGCATAGCCACCGCGCACCGCCCAGTCCGTTCGTTTCCCGTTAATGCGATATTCGGCTCCGAGGCGCGCAGTGACGGTATCGTTGAATTCCGCGGCGACGACATCGGTTTGTACGAGCGGCGGTGTGATGTCCAGGGCGACGAGGATGCGCAGGTCGGCGACACCACTGGGATGCGCGGACCAGTTGACCCAACTCACGTCGCTAGTCAGGGTCAGATTGTCGATGACTTCTACCGCGACCCCGCCGCTCACTTTTTGCGGCGTGAAGTAGTTGGCCGCGCGCACCGCCACAAGCGCGTCGCCGGTGACAACGCCTGCGATATTGACGTCGGCCAGGATATCCAGCGCGAGGTCCAGGCCGAGCTCGCCGCGATAGACCAGGCCGGCGTGAACGCGCGGCGTCGGCGAGACCATGATTCCGACCAGCGGCGCGAAGGTCAGGGGCAAGGCGGCATCGAGTTCTGCTTCACCGACTTTGTTGCCCGACTCGACCCCAACATTGAAGTTGATGCCGTTACCGCGTGCGTCACCCAGTACGGAGGCGCCGGCTCCGATGGAGAAGTACTTGTTGAGGCGCAGTGAAACGACGGGTTCGACCACGAGGCGATGCGGGTTGTTGTCGAGCAGGATGAAGTGCGGTTCCGTCGGCGGTATCTGTTGGATGCGCGCAATGAACTGGTCAGGCAGGTACATGGCCAGACCTAGAGCGATGCTGGCGTGGTCGTTGATCTTGAACGGAATGGCCGCACCGATGGAGGTGCCGTGAGCGTCTAGCAGATTCGCGCCGCGGCCGTTGATGCTCAGAGCCATGGAGCCGTAGGCGTAGCCGAGCAGGAAGCTGGCGTGCTCTGCGTCGGCGACTCCGGCCGGGTTGTGGTGAGCGGCGTCGGCGCCGGTCGTGTTGGCCACACCGGTGCCAGCCATGCCCGAGGCACGCGCGCCGAAGCCGAACTCCTGCAGCGGGTCGGCGTGGGCGTCACCGGTGTTAGCGCTGACGGCGAGCGCGATGACGATTGCCAGGGCGAACCTCACAGGCTGATCTCCACCGTGAATCCACCAGAGAACATCTGTCCCGACGAGCGGATGTTCGGGTAGCCGGGATTGGAAATCTGCGAGCCCAGTGTCGCCGGTGTCGCCGGATCGTCGGTGACTTCGTCGCGTAGTCCACCGTACGGATCGTACTCGTCAGAGTTGGCGACGATCTGCTTGTCCATCTTTCGTCCCGCGACCACCTGGGCTTGGACATGGAAATCGATACGCAGGTCGTGTTTGCCCAGGGCTTTGGGCAAGGCGATACCGAAACCCAGGGTCACCGTGTTCTTGTACCCGTCCAGCAGGTTGGTCACGCCCGCCTGGTTGGCGGGGACCGGCGACGTCTCGAATCCGTAGCCGCCCCGCAGTAGCAGCGTCGACCTTTTTGTGCTCGCGAGCTGGAGCTGGCCGCCGAGGCGGATGCCGATGGTGTCCTTGAACGGTACGTCTGGAAGATTGCCGGCCAATGGGCCCACCAACGGTAACTCGCTGCGCACGTCGACATACGGGCCGCCGTACCCGGACCAGCGCGCCCACGTCACATCCAGCCCGACCTGATTCCGGCCCCGGCGATAAGACCCACCGGCGACGTACTGGGTCGGCGTGTACACGCCGTCCGCAGCGATCACGATATCGATGGGCTCGCCGGCCACACTGGTTTCGGCGATGGTCGAAAACGGGATCGAAAACTCTTCGCGATATGCCAGGGCCAGGCTCAACCCGCGCACCATCGGTGGTCGCCAGCGCAGGCCGGCATTCAGCCGCGCCACCGTCGGAATTTTCTCGTCGATTCTCGCTTCCACCGCGCGAGTCGCGCCTTCCGACGCCTGGATGTTGCCGGCCAGGGTCGCCAACGCGTTCGCCGACACACCGATGGATAGGGAGTCGAGCACTCGCACTGCGATGCCCGGCAAGATGACCACGCGCTGAGTGCGGTTGTCGTAGTACGGGAAGAACGGTTCGTCCGGGAAGTGCGCGATGACCTGAGTCGCCGTGCGCGGAAGTAGATAGAGACCGAAGCCGAGGAAGATGCGATCTTTGAGTACGCCACCTAGAGGAGCCGGGGTGCTCGCGCCGACCACCAGGCCGATGGGTTCGGTGACTTCCTGGCGAACGTCGTTGGCCTGAAGGTTGGAGAACGAGCCCAACATGCCAATGTTGAATCGCTTTCCATTGCCGAATGCGAGCCCGGCCGGGTTGTAGTAGGTAGCGCCGAAGTCAGTGGCGTCGGCGGACACGGCGCCATTTCGGCCGGCGTGGTGCGAGCCGAAACCGAAAAGTTCCACCGGGCTCGCCTGCGCCTCGGCTGTGAAACAGAGCACAACGACAGCGACAACTACCTGGGCGAGCGTGCGAGCCACGAAGGCGCGTTATACCAGCGCGAACGTCCGCGGATAAACCCCGGCCTTACAGTGTTATGCTCCCGTCGTGCTCAGCCGCCTTACAACATTGTTCGCTGTCATGGCGCTGGCCGTCGCCGGTTGTGGCAGTGGTGGAGGTGGTGGACGCCCGGACGCCAAGGTCTTCGGCGAGGTCTGCTCCCCGGGCGGAACGTTCGATATCAATGGCCGCGCCGCCGTACTCGCCAGTCTTAACGTGCACATCAACGCGTCGGGCCTGGTTGAGCTCGACACCACCGCCGAGCTCCTGTTGGGCCTCGACGTGGAGCAGAACGGCACCGACCTCGTGGTCACCGCCGAACTATGTGTCATTCAGATTCCGGAGATTCCGCTTCAGGGCCAGGACCAGCCGATTATTTTCGATGTGCCCACGGAGACGGTCGAGTCAGTCGAGCCGGTGACTGGTACCGGCACCCTGTCATCGCCGAACCAGACCTGCGCGACGATTGAGTCACAGCAGTTCACCCTGGTCATTGGCGCCATCCTCGACCCTATCGAGTCCGCGCTGCTGCCGGTCTCCGATGACAACGGTGATTTCTCGTTTTGCGCGCCCACCGCGGACACCACATGCGACCTGGCCATCGGCGTCAATTGCGCCTGCGACCAGGAAGGCGACGGCATCGCCGGAGCGACCTTGCGCGCCAGTAACGTGCCCGCCGTGGACCTGGACGAGGTCTACGTGACCATGCGGGCTCAGTTTACTCTTAACGGCGAGGTCCATTCCTCGGATCTGCTTATCGGCGAAGTCGATGCCACAATAGAGCAAGGCATCCTGGGCTGCCATCTGGCCAGCGGCAACACCTGCAACGCCGACCAGGTTGGCGCCGTGAAGAACCTGAACCCGGTCATCACGCCGCAGCTTGGTAACCCGTCTACATTCCGTGGTGTGCGCGTCGATCCGAGTACGACCTGCGCCGACATCATCGCCAACCGCGACGATCTGTTCCCGCGTTAGCGCCGGTACTCCCGGCTGGCCGGGGCAACGCATGCTGTACAGTGAGCAGCATGACTCGATGCCTGGTGGTGCTCAGCTTGATCGTTTGTGCGTGCGGTGACGACGGTAGTGCGCCTGATGCCAGCCCGCCGGACGACTCGCTGAACTTCGACGCGAATGTTGTCATGCTCGACGCCAATGTCGATGCGCCGGATCCGGATGGCGCCGTGCCCGACGGTGCTGTACCCGATGCAGCGGTGCCTGATGCGAGGGTGCCTGACGCCGCGATCCCCGATGCGCCCATCCCCGACGCGCCCATCCCCGACGCCAATCTGCCCGACGCGATGATTCCCATGAGCCTGTTTGCGTGCAGCGTAAACAACGAGGTGCTCTACCAGCTCAACCCTGCCACTGGCGCCGAGATTTCTAACGTGACCATGACGTCAGCGGAGTCGCTTAATAACTGCTACGGCATGGCAACGGATCCGACCACCAACATCTTGTATGTGTTGTTAGGCGCGAACGGCACCGGAGGTTCCAAGCAGAGCGCGGGGCGCTATCTGTTCACGGTCAATACCAGCACAGGCGCGCTGACTCTCGCCGGCAACACGGGCGAGAATCTGGTCGGTATCGCGTTCCAAGCGGACGGTACTCTTTGGGGCGTATCGGGGAACAACGCCAACATCAGCGACCACATGTACAAGGTGGAGAAGACCAGCGGTGTTCTCAGCAACTTTCAGACTGTGGGGCCAAACGACCATCACGCCATCGCGTTTCACCCCGGTGGTCTGCTGTATCATTTCCACGAGGGCGAGGCCGCGGCCCCCGAGCTCGACACCGTTGACGTGGCAGGCGGTGGTATCAGTCCCATCGCGAGCACTGGGTCGACGACGAATCAAGTCGGCGGGGCTGTCTGGAACGGCGACGACGGGGTGTTTCTACTTGGTTCCAGCCGAGACAGCGCGCTGTACAAGGTGACTCCAGCCGGCGTCGTCGCGCCGCTGGGCACAGCACCGGCGCGGATCAAGGGCATGGCCTTCGCGCCAACTCCATAGGTGCCAGGATCCGGACGGCGGTTTTCAATAGGAGCCGCTTAGCGGCGCCGACGAACCCAGGCGCGCGCTGTCCACCACGAATACGCCAACCACGCACCAGAGATTCGCGCCGTCCACCAGGCCCAGTCGGCTCGGTCGTATTCGCCGCGTCCTTCGAGCACCAACGCGAACGCCACCGCGGATATGCCAACCACCGCCAGGATCGCCTGCTGGCCAACCTTGTACATCATCCGGGTCGAGCGGTCGTCGCGGATCTTTACCTTGATCTCACCGTTATGCGCGCTGCGGATGAACTTGCGAATGTCACCGGGCAGGGCGGTGACACCCATAACCAGATCCTTGGTCGTGTCCATGACGAACGTCGACCAGTCGCCTTCCTCGCCGAGGACGAAGTGCTCCAGGTACGGACGAATCACCGCCATCGGGTTCATGGTCGGATCGAGCTTGGTGCACAGGCCCATGAGCAACAGCAGCGCGCGCTCGAGCAGGATCCACTCTTTGGGCACGTGGAAGTTGGCGCTCAGCTCACGCAAGGAGATGTCCATGCGACGTAAGTCGGCCAGGTTCTCCAGACCCTTTTCAGGGTCGAACTTGATGTCCTTGAGGTTGAACGAGTCCAGTGAGATTTCCTGCTGGAACCGCTCGTGGAAGTACTCCACGACCTGATCGAACACCCGGTCGTCTGCCCCGCGCGCAATGAAGCCCATAGTGCGCATGGCGTGCACGATGCGCTGGGTGTCGCGAGACAGAGCCCCCTGGATCAACTCGATCAAGCCCTGGCGCATTTCCGGGGAGACCTCGGCCGTTGCGCCGAAGTCCAGGAACACCACTCGGAAGCCTTCAGGGTTCAGTTCCGAATGGCGAACCAGCAGATTTCCTGGATGCGGATCGGCGTGATAGACGCCGTCGGTGAATATCTGTTTGCAGTAGAGTTCGACGACGCGTCGGGCCAACGCTTTGCGATCGATGCCCATCTCCTTGAGCGCCGCCAGGTCGCCGATCTTGACGCCCTCTTCGAATCGCGTGGTCAACACGCGCGCCGTCGACAGCTCGTCGATGACTTTGGGGAACGCCACGTCTCGGCTGCCGACGAAGTTCGCCGCGACGCGCCGGGTGTTCTCGGCTTCCTGGCGGAAGTCGAGCTCGTCCATAATCATCGAACGGATCTCGCGGTACACATCTTCGAGCCCCTGGTAGGGAACGAAGTACTGAGTGATGCGGAAGATGCGACTGAGGGTTTTCAGGTCGCTGCGTACAAGTTCTTCGATATCTGGATACTGAACTTTGACCGCGACTGACTGGCCGTCTCGCAGGGTGGCGTAGTGGACCTGTCCGATGGATGCGGACGCGACCGCGCGTTCGTCGAACTCGGCGAACAGGTCGTGTGGTCCTTGACCGTCGAACTCCTCGCGGAAGCGCGCTTCGATGTCCTTGTAGGGACGCGGCGGCACGTGGTCCTGGAGCCCTTCCATCTGCTTCTGGAACTCCTGTGGCAGGAAGTTCGTCATGATGCTGATGAGTTGACCGACCTTGATAAACAGTCCCTGGAGGCTGCAGATCGCGCGCTCGACGCGTTTGGCGTTGCGCAGGTGTTTCCGCCGTAGCAGCCGCTGCATCGATGCTTCGGAGCGAAATCGTGCCTGGAACCGAGCGGACAAATAGCTCGCGATGACTCGGAACGTAACCCAGTACGCTTTGACGAAACGCAATGCGCGGGCAGGAGGTCGGCCGACGACATAGGGGGCGACCGCCGGCTTCGAAGCCGTGATCCGATGCATGGACTGCTCGGGCCCGAGCTCATCGGTCGGAGGTGGCACTACCTTCACCGGCTCCTCCCCGCCCACCTTCTTGGCCGCCTGCACCCCCGCATAATAGCTTGCTTTGGTAGGGAAGCTGCAATAACCCCGCGCCGGGTGATACTGTTTGACACAGCACGTCATTGAAGCTAATTGAGGGTGCATCCATGCCGGATCCGGACGAAGAAATCGAAGAGACTCACGCTGAGGCTGACCCCGAGGTAGACGAAGACGACGACGGGTCGTTCGGCGATCTGCCCAAGGCGGTGCGCGACCGCTTGGAGTCCTACGTGCCGGATCTCGTCAAGCGGGGCTTCACGGCGGGAATGGGCGCGTTGCTCACCTCCGAGGAGGGCATCCGCAAGCTCACCAAAGAAATCCCGGTGCCCAAGGACATCGCTGGATATCTGGTCAACACGGCTTCGTCCTCCAAGGACGAGTTGATGCGCATTGTCGCCCGCGAGGTTCGCGAGTTCTTGCAGTCGGTCAACCTCTCCGAAGAGATCGCCAAGATGCTTACGACTCTGTCGTTCGAGGTCAAAACCGAGATTCGTTTTATCCCCAACGATGAGAAGTACGCGGGGGTGGAACCGGACGTCAAAGCCAAGGTTCGCCTCAAACGCAACGAAGACAAGCGCACCCGGCGGCGCAAGCGGCGCAAGAAAGCCGACGCCGAGACGGCTGATGAGCAGCAGCAGCCAGCCGGCAACGGCAAAGACAATGCGCAGTAGCCGGTTCGTCTGGTTCTTCGCCGTCCTACTGCTGGTCAGCGCCGCGAGTTGCGACAGAAATCGTTCGTCCTCACAGGGGCAGGGCACACCCGACGACCTGGATGTTAACGATCCGCGCAAGCCCGTTCAGCGCCCGACGCCGACCGCCAAAGTCGTATTTCGCGCAGGCAAGCCGGATGCAGCCACTGTGCTCGTCGAGATCGTGCAGAAGCCCAAAGACGTACAGCAAGGGCTCATGTATCGACGCAGCATGCCCAGGAACCAGGGCATGCTGTTCTTGATGAAGCGGCGCGAGGTTCACAGCTTCTGGATGCGCAATACCCTCATCCCCCTGGACATGATCTTCATCGACCAGGACATGACCGTGGTTGGCGTCGTGCACAACACGGTGCCCATGGACGAAACGTCGCGTAGCGTTGGCAAGCCGTCGAGTTTCGTTCTCGAGACGAATGCAGGTTGGGCCAAGGCCAACAAGGTCGGCGCCAACACCAGGGCCAAGTTCGTCGGCGTTCCTCAGCGCGCCTCCAACTAACTAACTGGGGAGCCGCGAACCGGCTAGGCGTGCTTTCTACGGCGTGCTTTCTACGGCGTAACTTCGGCGACGGCGGTGCCCTTGACTCGCAACTCGACTCGGTCGACGCACGCGTTGGTTGGCGCGGTGTAGACGGGCTCGAGGGAAACGTGCAGGCGGTCGCTGTTGATTGGTGGCGAGAATGACAGGCGCTGGGATGCCTGGCCGCGGATTCGCAATACGCGCATGAAGCGCCCGTCCCACACGTACACGTTGGTCGCGCCGTGGGACGGAGACAGGCGGGACACATCCACGCGGATTTCGTCGATGGGCATCGCCTTTGCCAGACGAACCACTTCGACATGGCCGGGAGTGCAGGTGTACGTCGGCGCCGGTTTGTCCGCGCGACGGTCGGTCTTGGCCGACGCGAGGGCGACGAACGCCAACAGCCCGGAGCTGAGGACAATCGAAGCAATCTGTAGTCGGCTAGGGGACATGAGTGACCAGGTGCAATGAAGCTACCTGTAGTGGAGCTATCGCAACTTTCAGACCAACATTGCGCACTTGTAACAGCCTGGAATTAGAGATGGCGACATCTATAAGGGGCCTGGAGACTGGTGTCTTCACTCGCCACGCAGCTAGGGCTCTTCGTCCCCATCGGTGTAATGTATCCAGGTGAAACCGGTCGGCGTGGTCTATCTGGTCGGCGCTGGTCCCGGCGATCCGTCCCTGATTACCCGGCGCGGCGCTGAGCTGCTCCAGCGGGCCGACGTCATCGTCTACGACGGGCTGGTCAATGCCGTCTTGCTCGACCTGGCGCCGGCACATTGTGAGCGGATCTATGGTGGGAAGAAGCACGCGCCAGCAGGTACGGCGCTCAGCCAGGATCAGATCAATGGTTTGTTGGTCGAGAAAGCTCAGGCCGGGCACGTGGTGGTCCGGCTCAAGGGCGGCGACCCTTTCGTTTTCGGCCGCGGTTCTGAAGAGTGTGAGGTGCTGCACGCTGCCGGTATTCGGTTCGAGGTGGTACCCGGCGTTAGCGCTGCCACGGCTGTGTCCGCCTACGCGGGCATTCCTCTGACCGCACGCGGATTGAGTTCGACAGCTGTGTTCGCCACGGGGCATGAGTCCGCCGGAAAACCCACGTCGGACGTAGATTGGCAGGCCCTCGCGCGCGCCGGCACGGTCGTGCTGTTCATGGCATTGCGCACGTCGCGCGATTGCGTGAAGCGTCTGATGGCCGCTGGTAAACCAGGTGACACACCCGCAGCGGCAATCTACTGGGGCACCACCGCCGCGCAGAAAACCGTTGTGTCGACTCTGGCCGAGCTGCCGGATGCTATCGAAGCCGCCACCCTGAAGCCGCCTGTGTTGCTGGTGGTCGGGCCCGTGGTCTCGGCGCGCGATGGTTTGAACTGGTACGAGCAGCGCCCGCTGTTCGGCGTACGCGCACTGATCACACGGGGAGTCGAGCGGGCGAGGGCGTTTGCCCACCAACTCGCTGATCTCGGCGCTGAGCCGGTTGCGCTGCCGGTAACACAACTGCGCGACTCGGACGGCGAAGCCAAAGCAGGAGTCGCCGCCGCCATCGCCGACATTCGCGACTACAGCTGGGTGGTGTTGACCAGCGTGAATACGGTGCGGCGATTCATGGCGGAATTGGACGCCGCGCAACTCGACGCCCGTGCCCTGGGCAACGCGCGTCTGGCTTGCGTAGGTCCGGCAACGGCCGCCGCCCTGGCAGATTGTGGACTGCGCGCCGACGTCGTGCCTCAACGAGGTGACGCTAAAGGTGTGGCCGATGCAGTTGTGCAAGCAAGCGGTGACGCGATCGCCGGCGCGCGAATTCTGGTGCCCCGCGCGGTGCATGGGCGAGACGAAGCCATCGATGCACTGCGTGCTGCCGGCGCAACAGTCGATGTCGTGCACATCTATCAAACCGTTGTTACACCCGCCGACGACGCGTCGCTGCGTTACGGCCTGGCGCGGCTGCGCAAACGCGAGATCGGTGTCATCGCATTCTTCGCCCCGTCTCAGGTGCGGGCGTTGTTCGAGCTCGCCGGTGACGATGCGGCCGCCTTGATTCGCGCGTGCACTGTAGTCGCCGCCATTGGTAATACGACCAAAGCCGCGCTGGAGAAGCGTGGGGTAAGCGTCGACGTCGTGCCATCCAGTCCGCGCGTCGAGGTACTTGCGGCGGAGATCGCGCAGCGTTACAAGGATCTTGCCGAGCACAACCCAGGAGATTGAACGTGGAGTTCCCCGACTACAGACCCCGTCGAATGCGCCGCACACCGGCACTACGCCGAATGCTGCGCGAGAATCGAGTCGAGCTGGACCGGCTCATTTACCCGCTGTTCGTCGTGCCAGGCGAGGGTGTCGAGCGCGAAATCTCGTCCATGCCCGGCCAGTACAACTTCAGCGTCGATAAGACCATCGATGCCGCCAAAGAGGCCTGGGACCTGGGGATCCCGTCGGTCATCTTATTCGGCGTACCAACCGCCAAAGACGCGGTCGGCTCAGAATCGTGGAACCCCGAAGGTGAAGTCCAGCGGGCGATTCGGGGCATCAAGAAAGCATTGCCCGAGATGGTCGTCATCGCCGACGCATGCTTTTGCGAGTATACGGATCACGGCCATTGCGGCGTGCTCAAAGACGGGTACCTGCAAAACGATGAGTCCCTGGACAACCTCGCCGTGCAGGCGCTGTCGTATGCAGAGGCGGGCGTGGACATCGTTGCGCCATCGGGCATGCTCGACGGTTTTACTCTCGCCGTGCGTACGGCTCTCGAAGAGGGCGACTACCCGAACGTGGCCATCATGGCGTACTCGGCCAAGTACTCATCGGCGTTCTACGGGCCGTTCCGCGACGCAGTCGACAGCGCGCCGCAAGAGGGCGACCGCAGCGCGTATCAGATGGACCCGGCCAACTCCGCCGAAGCCATTCGCGAGGTAAACCTCGACGTGCAAGAAGGCGCTGACATCGTCATGGTCAAACCCGCCCTGTCGTACCTCGACATCATTCACGCGGTGCGCGAGGAAGTGGATCTACCTGTCGCCGCGTACAACGTGAGCGGTGAGTACGCGCTGCTGAAAGCGGGCGCGGAAAAAGGCTGGATCGACTACGACCGTGCCGTGATGGAAGTGCTCACCTCCATTCGCCGTGCCGGAGCCGACTTGATCATCACCTACCACGCCAAAGAGATGGCGAGACTGCTGGCCAAAGGGCGCTAGCCGTGGCCGCGCAAATTACCTACAAGTTCGTCGAGCTCAACATCGTCACCGAAGACACCATCGAAGAAACCGTCAACGAGTGGGTAGGCCAGGGCTGGCAGCTCGACGGCATTCGCTTCGTGACCACGGAAGCGTCGCGCCGTCCCACCATGGCCTTCGTGTCGTTCATTCGGAACGCCGCAGCCGGCGAAGCAGCCGAGTAGATCAGGTGTTGTGGCGTTGGGTACCTGTGGGGCACCAGACCGGGGCCCCCAATGGCCCCGTGGTCAGGTGCTTTTCTTCTTTTGATCCACGCGATTCCTGGCCGACTCGCTGACTGAACGGGCTCGTCGTTTGGCGGTTACTGGCGGATCAGCATCACGGTCAGCACCGCCTGCAACTGTGGCGCGCTTGCGCTGCTGACGTTCGCCGCCGTCGCCGTCGGTTCGGCGTTGATGGCGCGCACCTCGATGGTGTGGTTGCCCGGGGTCAACGGATACGTGCGCATCATGGACCAGTTGGCAATGATCTGCCCAACGGCCGTGGTGTTGGCCGCGATGACCCGGCGCTGGCCGCCCTGGTTGGACGCGACGCCGTCGACGAAGATGGCGATGTCGACCGCCGAAAACGATGTACCCACGCCGGTACACTGAACGCCGCCGTTCGTACTGATGACGACCTTGGTGTCTTCGGGGACATCCACTACCGTGGACAGTCCGGGAATCGTCGTGAACGCGGTGGTCCCGGTGGAGACCGTCAACTGCCCGGTACCGTAGACCTCGATCACATCCTGTCCGGCGGTACCCGACGGTCCCGGGTCGCCCATCATACCGGTCATTCCCCGCATGCCTTCCGGACCTTGCTCTCCCTGATCGCCCATAGGGCCCGGATCTGCCGGGCTGCATGCACACAACAGAACGCCAACCAGAGCAAGTCGCAACTTCAGCATGATGCTCCATCGTTGATCATGTCGCACGTCCCTGTCTACGTGGCAGCTCAGCGTCGCCGCCGCAGGAACAGCAGGCAACCGAGCAGCAGGATGATTCCGAACGTTTCGCTGTCGCCGCTACCGGTTTGGCAGCAGCCGCCGGGCTGACTGCTCGTGCCTCCTGCATCGCTGGCGCCGGTGGTGCTGCCATCGTCTGGCGGTGTCGTGGTCGCGTCTTCGTTGCCGTTGACCGCTGCATCCGCAATGCTGGGGCCGGCGTCCGGGTTGCCGTTGATGCCGCAGTTTGGTGTTGCCTGGGTCATCGTGAACGTGTCGATGATTTCCGCGGTGTCTGTGTTGCCCGCCGTCGTCGTCCACACGGTTACCGTGAGCATATCGCCATCCACATCGAAGATTGCGTAATTGTGCTTGCCGCTGTAGACGACGGTCGCGTCCTGGTCCTTGGAGAACACATCCCCATCGCAATTGATGTTGAAACCGGTGCAGAAGGTGCACGCCGCGTCGAGGCAGGTGAAACCGAAGACATCGGTCGTAAGCGACCCCGCTCCGCCAGACACCATGTACGTGGTCCCCGTATCGCCATCGGGAACGGCGGCTGGCAGACTGGCTCCATTACCCGCGGGCAGGGTCCGGCCGCTGCCACCGAATGCCGAGTCCACGCCTTTACTCGGTGCGTAGCGTTCGTAGTCGTGAGAGTGGCCATTGAATACCAGGTCCACGTTGTGCTGATCGAAGATCGGGATGAGGTTGGCGTTCAGGCTGCCGTTGTCCTCTTCGCCGGTCTCGTGATTCCCCCGACTATAAATAGCCTTGTGGAAGAACACGATCTTCCAGGGCTGGGACGTTGCGCCCAGGTCTGCCGTCAACCAGGCCAACATGTCGGAGAACTCGGTCGAGCCCGGATTGGTCATCTGCGTATTCACTGACACGAAGTGCACCGGTCCGATATCGATGCTGTAGTAGTCCTCGGTGTTCGTCGTCGTGTTCCGCGGGAGCTCGAACAGCTGGTTGTACATGGCGCCGTCGCCGCTCACATCGTCATCGTCGTGATTGCCCACGGTGAGAATCGATGGCACGTAGGCCCAACCGCCCTCCGAAGCGTCGATGAAGCCCGACCACTCCACCGGGTCGTCGCCGTTCTTTACCATGTCGCCGGTGTTGACGAAGAAGTCAGGAGAGTGCGCCATGGTTTCGGCAAGAATGTCCGGCCAGATTGGTGCGGCGCCCACACCGTCGGTATCCGCGCGGTTGTCGCCGATCAAAATGAATCGGTACGGCGCGCACGTGTCCCCATCCATGGTGGTGAACTCGAACGGCGGTGAGCCGGTTGCCGGATGCTCGTTGCCGACGCTTCCCACCCGGTAGTAGTAGGTGGTGTTCGGCGTCAGCCCGGTCATCCGCGCCGTGAAGGTATTGTTCAGCGGGCTGGCCTGGCTCGTGGCCGTGGCCGTCTGCGTCAGGGACAAATCGCTCGGCGTCGTGCCGTAGTAGAGAGTCGTTTCAGTCGCCGAATCGCTGTTCCACGACACGGCGATCGACGTCGACGGATCGTCGAACAGACTCAAGCGAACGCCACGTGGTGCCGCGTCAGCGGAACCGATAACGAATGTACAAAGCGCAAATACAGCGGTCGCAACGATGCGCGAGTTGATCATGAGCCCTCCCCAGAGCGTCTAGCGGGGCTACTGTAATCACAATCAGCGCTTTATCGCCAGCACGTACTGATCAGCGAGCCCCGGCAACTGCACATCGGCTTTGAGCTCGGCGTCCTTGCGGCTCAGGGTGACCGTATCGCCGTTGTTCAGCGTGACTGTCTTGCTCCGCGTCGATTGGGCCTTACCGTCGTTGATTTGCCACAATAGCGGTACTTTTGCGGCGCCGCCGATCGTCAATGTGTACTTCCCGGTTCCGCCGCGGAATACGAACACGTCCACGTCTTTGCGCCGATCCAGATTGCCCCGTACCGACGCACCGGCCTGAAGCTCCACGGCGTCGCTACGGTTGTTGTTGGGCTCGATCTCCATGGATGCGCCTGGCTTGTCTGAGTGGGTCTCCAACGTGACATGCAGCTTGTACTTGTCGCTGACGTTTTCGATGGGCATCGAGGGACCGTCGGCCTTGACCTGACCAACGAGTACATAGACCTCGGTCTCGACCCGGAATCGATGAATGATCTCGTTGTGGCCGACACCGCCTTCGTTGGCGCGGGCCAGGCGGCGTCCATTGTTGTCCAGCAGGAACAACTCCACATCCATGTTGGGCAGACCTGTCAGCCGAACTGTTGCTGTGGTCTTGCCGTCGTCGCTCGGTCGTTGCTTGAGACGGTAATAGTCGCGGTCCGGCTCGGCCTCGTTGACGCGCTTGCCCAGGTATCCGGTCACTTCCGTGTCCGTCTCGATGAGCGTGGCCTGGGGCCGTTCGTTGTTCGGTTCGGCTTCGCTCGTTTGTGGCGCCTGCTCACGAACCACATACAAATAGACGACCGCCGCTGCCACGGCCAGCAACAGCACCGGAATGATCGCGATGCGCACGAAGCGGACGCGTTTGAGCGAACGCTCGAACGCGTCCAGATCGGACCGCTGGAGACGAACGCCGTCGTCGATGCCGTAGTCGATCTTATCGCTGATGACTGCCGCGCCCGACACACGGGACGTTGCGCTTGCCGACCATGACAGACCGGGAATACCCGTCGGTGCCGTGTCGCTGTGGAGCTCGACGTATACCTGCTCGACTTCTTCCAGAAGCTCGGTAACGGTTTGCCACCTGTGGGCCGCGTCCTTTTCCATGGCGCGACAAACCAGATGGTCGATGCCTCTGGTGATGCCAGCGCCTGGCTTGCGTTCGCTCGGCGGGACCAGTTCGGCGGTGAGGTGCTTGGTCAGTACCCCGATGGGTGTCTTCGCTCGAAACGGGTGTTCGCCGGTCAGCACGCGATACATCAGCGCACCAAGACTGTAGATGTCCGAGCGTACGTCGACTTCGTCGCCACGAATCTGCTCGGGTGACATGTAGTAGGGCGTGCCGACGATCGACCCTCGGTCCGTAACGTCGGCGCGGCTTTCCTGTTCACTCAGCTTTGCCAGGCCAAAGTCCAGGACCTTGACGAAGTCTCGGCCGCGATGGGTTCGAGTCACCAGAATGTTCTCGGGCTTGAGATCGCGATGCACGATGCCCAGTCCGTGGGCTTCGCCCAGTGCGGCACAAATCTGACCGAACAGCGGAGCCGCGCGATCGAATGGCATCGCGCCATCGCGTTTGACGAGACTGCCCAGGTCCAGCCCGCGTACGTACTCCATGATCAAGTACATCGAGCCGCGGAATGCGCCGAAGTCGAAGACCTGCACTGTGTTCGGGTGATGCAGGCGAGACACGGCTTTTGCTTCGCGGTGGAACCGGCCGATGACTTCTGGGTCCTCGGCGAGCTCGCCGTGGAGCACTTTCATCGCCGCCACCTTGCCCATGCGCAGGTGCTCGACTTTGTACACGACCCCCATGCCGCCGCTGCCGATGATTTCGAGCACGCGGTAGCGCGAGTCGATGGTCTTGCCTTGCCACGCGTCCTGGGTGGTTCTGCGCTCGTGGCCTCCGTCCCAATCGGCGTCGTCCTTTGGAATGGTGTCGATGGCCTCGGTGTCGTCTGTAGGCCGGACGCTGCGTGGTTTGCCTCGACTCTTCGCGATCTGTTGGCTTGTGCTGGCGTGACGAAGCCCCGACGCGCTGTGCATGTCGGCGCCGCACTTACCGCAATAGCGATCGTCGGCGCTAAAAGAGCTTCGGCATTCGGGGCAGAAGTATTTGGGGGACGGCGTGTTCATTTGTCGGCTTCAGACACACCAACTGTCGACAACACTAGATCGTAGCATCAAAGACGCGTCCAGCGTATTCGCTCTGAGCTGATCCATACGACCAGAGCAGTTCCGGTGCGGCGTTTGTTGGTTCGTGTCAGCGACGGTAGCGAGTCCGCGGCCCCGGCCGCGAGTATCACCGGTTTGTCCGCCGTGCTGGCCCCTTTGGAGCCGGTTGCGGCTTCGTCGACCAGGCCGTGCAACACGACCCGCGCCCTGGATTTGCGCACCGCTTGCGTAAGCGAGCGTTCGCCTATGTGCACGCCTTCGGTCGTCACGTCACTAGCGTCTTTGTCAATTTGTCGAGGCGGCGCATAGCCGAGCCATACTCGTACGCCGCTCTTCTTGGCCAGCTGCGCAGCGAACTCGTCGGCATCGGCCCTGGTGTGCACACACCCTTTGGGCCCCGCGATCAGTTGACTGGGCTTGGCGACGCCGGGGAATGTGCCCAGCGACACACCATTGCTCGTGACAAAACGAGTCAGCGAGCCGTCGAAGACATTGGCGCCCGACTTTGCCAGTGCTGCGACGGCCTGGCGGTGTTGGTCCACGGCTTCGCGATCACCCGGCAGAGCGAGCACTGGCCGGGTTGCCGGTTGAGCAATCGAGGCCAACACGGCTTTGATGTCCACCGCGTTGGTCGCGAGTCCGCCCAGGCTCACAACCAGCTCGACTCCCGCTTCGTCGAATTGCTTGCGAATGGCCTCGAGCCGTTTCAACGTGGCGGCACGCGCGCCGCGGGTATCGGCGATCACACCAAGGACCAGCGTCGAGTCGCCGCCATCCATCGTTTCGGACTTGTGCCCGGACAATCGCGCACAGCGGTTTGCTCCCGCAACCTTGGTCGCGTCCATCGCGCCTTTGAGTCCTGCAGCCAGCGCTTCTCCGGTGCGCGCGACATTGGTGCCGCCCCCGCCACCCCCGCGCAGCAGCAGTACGAGACCGAGCGTAACGATCGCCGCGCCGGCAACCCCCGCCGCGATCCATTGCTTGGGCGTGAGTTGGATCATTCCTTGGACGGCTGCGACACACCGCCACCTGCCTGCTTCCACACCTCGAGCACGGTCGGGGAGATGTCGCGCGGGCTTACTTCGTGGCTGGGCTGGCGCTCCAGCGCCTTTTCGAAGGCGCGTTTTGCAGCGCTGCGGTTGCCGAAAGCGATGTGGGCACGACCGAGCAAGACCGCGATCTGTGCAGCGGTATCGGCGTCCACGTAGGCGATCTCGAGCTTGACCAACTTCTCAGTCACCGTGTCGTACTTTCCAGCGCGCCACGCGTCATACGCTTCGTCGAGCCGGCGCTCAGCAAGCACCTGCACTTTTTCGCGCTTGGCGATCCGTTGCTTGGCGGCCGCGTCCTGGCCCGGGCGCTTCTTCGCCCGTACGCGCACGTGCTCGATGGGCACTTCGATGCGCTCGCCCTTGGCGAGGGTGTCGCTCTTGAGCGAATTGTAGGATTTCAACAACCCTGCCTTGCGCCGGTCGCCGAGATACGACGCTGCGATCATGGCCAGGCGCTCTTCGTTCGCAGCTTCGTGTATGACGCGCAACGGAATGCGGACCTTGATACCCGCTGCCAGCGTTCCGCCGAGTTTTCCGCCGTTGGAGCGCGCCAGGAACGCGCCGCGTCGCCGGTCGCCGAGGAACTTCTTCGCCAATTCCGGATAGGTCTCACCGCCTTTGGCGGTTACGTCGTGGCCAATGGGGACACGGATGCGTTCGCCCGGCTTGAGCTTACGCGCGTGTTTCATCCGGTTCTCGACCATAATGAAGACCGCGTAGTTTCGGTCGCCGTAATACTCCGCGGCCAGTAGCGATAGAGTGTCGCCCTTCTTCACGCGGTGGCTCTTCGTGCGCGTGTTCGCGGCGGCGATGCTCGGCAAGGCAAGGCCGACCGCAA